>Ga0209050_1000001_pt1 | contig 3563507 bp, 3379 predicted proteins | sample Araplavi_mTSA_r2_FD_184276 | JGI IMG/M metagenome (GOLD analysis project Ga0209050, IMG submission 184276) | Arabidopsis root microbial communities from North Carolina, USA - plate scrape MF_Cvi_mTSA_r2 (SPAdes) (version 2) | ecosystem: Host-associated > Plants > Roots > Endosphere | place... | reverse complement strand
ATTGAAGCCTGTGCTCCGGAAAAACCCATTCACAATTTCTCCCCATCTGGCGCGGGATGGAGCAGCCCGGTAGCTCGTCAGGCTCATAACCTGAAGGTCGTAGGTTCAAATCCTACTCCCGCAACCAACACATCGGACCCGTCAGCAAACAAGCTGGCGGGTTTTTTCGTATCCGCAGAACACCGCGGCCAGCCTGCCAGCACCTCGACCAGCGCTTTCGGCGCAGGCACGCCGAAGCTATCCGCTCTCGCACGACAGCGCCGCCAGCAACTCGGCGGTGCTGAGGATCGCGTGCGCATAGGTCGGCCCATTCAGCGCATGGGCGGCATGCATCATCTCCTCGGAGAAGGCGGCCGTGGCGTCGCGGACCAGCGTGACGTGATAGCCGATCTCCATCGCGTAGCGGCCGGTGGATTCGATGCAGGTGTTGGCCAGCAGCCCGATCAGGATGACATGGCTGATGCCGTGCTGGCGCAGCTGCTGGTCGAGATCGGTATTGGCGAAGCCGCTCTGCGCCCAATGTTCCTTGGCGATCACGTCACCCGGCTGGGGGAGGAAGTCCGGATGCCAGTCGCCACCCCATTCGCCGCGGGCGAAGCTGTGGCGGTGCATGATCGCGCGCTGGGTGGGATTGGGATGCGCCCAATCCTCGTAATCGCCCGGCTCCCAGCGACGATGCGGAGCATAGAAGACCCGCATGCCGGCACCGCGCACCGTATCGGCGATCGCCTTGAGATTGGCGATCAGGCCGTTCGCCTCGGCAATCGCCTGGACGCGCGGCCAGATCTTCCCGCCTTCGGAGAGGAAGTCGTTATAGGGGTCGACCAGCAGCAGCCCGGTCGCGCCCCTGGGATAATCAGGTGCCATGCTCATGCTCCCCTCAGGCGGCGCGAAGCGCGAAGCGCTCGATGCTGGCGGCGAACAGCGGCGTCTCGCCCTGGTTGTGCGCGATCGACATGGGCTGGCGCTGGGCCTTGAACACCTCGAACGGGATGCCCTGCTTGTCGAGCAAGGTGAGCATCGCGTCGGTGGCGCGCGAGCGGACATGGTTGGTGAACTCGCAGCGACCGCCGTCCAGCGCCTTCACGCTCAGCTCCCAATGGACATGGATGGTGGTGCGACCGTTCGGCGTGAACACGTCCGAAACCGATTCCAGGATCAGGTGGTCCTTCTCCGCGAGCCTTTCGACATAGTGCTGGACCATCAGGCTGCCGCCGATGATCTCGACATTGATCGACATGCGGGTGCCGTCGGGCGCGGTGGTGAAGCCGGCCGCGACATGGGCGGGCGAGCAGCCCTGATATTCGGCGTCGGGCAGGGTGAAGGCCCAGCTCGGCAGGTCGATCCTCTCGATCGGCGCGTTGACGATTGCCGAGAAGCTCGAACGCACAATCTCATTGTCGGTCATGGAAGATGCTCCGGTTGCGGATGACCCGGCCAAGGTCGGCCGATCGCCGCGCGGGAGCTATTGGACGATGGTCTCACGACACCATGGTGCAATGGCGACCATCGGTCGGCTCTGGCTTGAAGACGGCTCCCGCACCCCTTGCGGGTGTGCTTCGAGGAGCAATGTCATGCCGAGACAGATCCAGCTGCAGCGCCCGGCACCCGGGCTCTGGCGCGCGACCTTCGACCATCCGCCGATCAACCTGATCGATCCCGACACCATCGAGGAACTGGCCGAGCTGATCGGCCAGCTCGAGACCGACCCCGAGGTGCGGGTGATCGTGTTCGACAGCGCCGATCCGGACTTCTTCCTCGCCCATTACGACGTGCTTGCCGACAAGGCGCGGACCGCGGCGATGGCGGCGGGGCCGACCGGCATGCACCCCTGGCTCGACGTGCTGGTGCGCATCGCCCGCGCCCCGGTGGCGTCGATCGCGATGATCCGCGGGCGGGCGCGGGGTGCCGGCAGCGAGTTCGCGCTGGCCTGCGACATGCGCTTCGCCAGTGCCGAAAGGGCGATCCTCGGCCAGTTCGAGATGGGCCTTGGCGTGGTGCCGGGCGGCAACCCGATGGCTCGGCTCGCCGGGTTGATGGGCCGAGGCCGGGCGCTGGAAGTGGTGCTGGGCGCGGACGACTTCCCGGGCCTTCTCGCCGAACGCTATGGCTATGTGAACCGGGCGCTGCCCGATGCCGAGCTCGATGCCTTTGTCGATCGCTTCGCGCGGCGGCTCGCGGGGTTCGACAAGCAGGCGATCGCTTCGGCCAAGCGGCTGGTGGATGCCGTATCGCTGCCCGACGATGCGGTGTTCCCGCAGTCGCTTGCCGCCTATTTCGAGACCGTGCAGCGGCCGGCGGCGCGGGAGCGATCGGCCGCCCTGGTCCGCGCCGGGCTGCAGACGCGCTCGACGGTGGAGATGGAATTGGGCAAGTACGTCGCGCTCCATCCCGACGCGTGACGGCCAGGCGCGTGGCGGATCGGGCCCGCTCCCCTGCGAGCGGGCCCGTCCGGCTTCAGTCGATGCGCAGGCTCTGCTCCATCGCGAAGCACTGGTCCCAGATGAAGGCGTCATAGCCGCCCAGCCGGTCGCGCCATTTGGGCTCGAGCGTGTTCATGCACCGGACGACGACCCGATCGATATAATTGTCATAGACTGCCCAGGGATTTGCCTTGTCGGCGGCATCCAGTTCGCCGCCGATCCCGGTGGTCTTGAGCGCGGTGGCGGCTGCAGCCTTGAGGTCGTTCATGAATTCGAGCTGCTGGACGACATCGGCCTTGGTGCCCCAACGCTCGACATGGCCGCCGACCAGCTTGTCGAAGTCCATGCCCTCGATCTCGTGCATGATCCGGAACAGGCCGGTGATGTCCTGCGCCAGCGCGAGGCGGCGCCAGGGCATCCAGCCGGGGAAGACGGTGTCGATCACCATCAGCACCTTCGCACTCGGTACATGGATCAGGATGTTGCCCGGCGAATGGCCATAGCCGGGATAGCTGAGCTGGATCGTCTTGCTGCCGGCCCTGAGCGTGTAGCGCTCCTTGAAGGTGAGGGTGGGGAGCGGACGGTTGGGATCCCGTGCCTCGATCAGCAGGCGCTTCGTCTCCTCCTGCGCGATGATCACCGGGATCTTGCCGAGCAATGGCGTAGCGGCGATGTGATCGGCATGCGAGTGGCTGTAGATCAGATGGGTGATCGGCTTGTCGGTCACCTCGCGGATCGCGGCGAGCAGGTGCGCGCCATAGGAAGGCGGCGCGTCGACCACGACCACGCCGGTCTCGTACACCACGAACATCGAGCTGTAGCCATTGTCGGTGACCATATAAGTGCCGCCGCCCAGATCCTCGGTGCGATAGCCCTTTGCGGGATCGATCGGCGGCCCCTTGGCGGCATCGGGGATCGGCAGATAGCGATCGGCGCGCACGCCGATCGGGGCGAGATGATTCATGTTCGCATAGGGCGTGCCGGGCTCGCCGGCCTGCTGGGCCTGGACGGTGAGGGGTGCGAGCGCGAGCAGCGTCGCGGCTAGGGGGAGGCGATTCATCCTTGGTCTCCGTTGCTGTGGGGGTACGCGACTGCGGCGCCGGGCAGGCCGATGGTGATGGCGGTGCCCTTGCCGGGAGTGCTGTCGATCTCGACCCAGCCGCCGTTGCGCTCGGCGAAATGGCGGACCGCGGCGAGGCCGAGACCACGCCCGCCGGCAGCCTGGCGGGTCGTGAAGCCGGGGGCGAAGGCGAAGGCCATGGTCGCGGCGCGCATGCCGAGGCCGTTGTCTGCCACGCGGAGCAGCATGGTCTCCTCCCGGCGGGTGAGCCTGATATGAAGCGCGCCGCCCCCGGGCATGGCATTGCGGGCATTGGTGACGAGATTGAGAACGGCGTTCTCGAACTCGTGGATCTCGCAGGCGACCGGTGGCGCATCGTCCGGGATCTCGAAGCCGACCTCGACCAGCGGCCCGGCGGCGAGCGCGAGCAGCGGGGCGATGGCGGCAAGCGCCTGGGAAGGGAGGATCGGTTCTGGCGGGGTGCCGACCCGCTGGCCGAGCAATGCGCGGTTGAGCACGCCGGCGCGGAGCAGGGCGGCAGTGCCGGCCTGGCTCAACGCGCAAAGGGCGGCGTCTCGGGCCGGATCGAAGCTGCGCTCGATCTGGCTGAGCGCGCTTGCGGCGACCTGAAGCAGATTGCCGAAATCATGGGCGAGCGTGGCGACTTCGCCGCGGTGATCGGGCATGCCGGCAGGAAGGATTTCGGGACAGGGTTGGCCAGCCGACACCTGGCGGCAGGCGCAGCGCGGGCCGCAGCGATGATCCCCGATCTGCTTGAGATGCGGCATGCGTCTTCTCCGAAAGCGGCGAAGACATGCGGGCGCGCACCGGAGGACCCTGCGTCTCCCCGGTCGGCGATGCTGGATGTCCTGCCGATGGGGTGGATTGTGCGCGCGGCGGATGGGTGCGGGCTATTGTACGATGGTGCCGTTGGACTTTGGTATCGGGAACGGTGGCAACGCATTGCTCTCAGGTGCGTGGCGATATTAGCTGCGGCTATTGGCGATCCTAAGGCGATTGTGAGACAATGCACCGGAATGGGGAGAAAGCCGCAGGATCAGACCAGCCGCGAGACGCTGGCCCGGGAAGCCGGGCCGGTGCGCCGCTGGCTGACCGGCTATTTCCGGCGCCGTGTCCGCGACGATGACGAGGTAGAGGACCTGGTGCAGGACGTCTTCACCCGGATCGTGGCGCGCGACAGCGAGGAGTCGGTCGGCCATCTCGGCGGCTATGTCCTGCGGACAGCGGCGAGCGTGCTGGCCGATCGCGCCCGGCGCCGCGCGGTGCGGCGGAGCGACCTGCACGTCGTGCTCGATACCGATCGCATGGGGGATGACGCGCTCGATCCCGAACGGGTGCTGAGCGGCCGGGAGGACCTGCACGCCGTCACCGCGGCCTTGCTCTCGCTGCCAGAGCGCACCCGCACCGTGTTCGTGCTGCGCCGCCTGGAGGGGCAGCGCCATGCCGAGATCGCCCGGCATCTCGGCATCTCGATCAGCGCGGTGGAGAAGCACATGGTCCGCGCGATGCGGCACCTGAGCGCGGAGATGGAGAAGCGCGATGGTGCATGAGGCGCTGACCCTGGAGCGGCTGCGGGCAATGCCGCTGGACGAAGCCGCCGCGCTGCTCGCGGTGCGCCGGGCCGAGGGGCTGACGGCGAGCGAGGAAGGGCTGCTGGCCGACTGGCTGGCGGCGGATCCGGCGCATGCCCGGGCCTTCGCCCTGGCCGGGCGTGGCTGGGATGCGTTCGATGCGGGCGCGGACGACGAGATTCTCGCGGCGATGCGCGCCCATGCGCTGGCACCGCGGCGGCGGGCCTGGCTCGGCTGGCCGCAGCTTGCCGGGGTGGCGGCTGCGGTGTTGCTGCTCGTGGCGGTGGGCCTGTGGTGGATGCCGTCCCTGGTGCCGGGCGGCCCCGGTGGACCGGCGGTGCAGGAGATCGCCTGGGCGCGCTACGAGGCGCCGGCGGAGCGCGTGCGCGATGTGACCCTGGCCGATGGCAGCGTGATGACGCTGGATGCAGGCAGCGTCGCCGAGGTGCGCTTCGCTGCGGACGGGCGCGCGATACGGCTGGTGCGCGGGCGGGCGCTGTTCGAGGTCGCCCATGATCCCGCGCGGCCCTTCGGGGTCATGGCGGCGACCCGGCGCGTGGTGGCGCTCGGCACGCGCTTCGTCGTCGATCTGGACGATGACATGCTCAAGGTGATGCTGATCCGCGGCAAGGTCGCGGTCGAGCCGATGGGCAAGGGCGAGGCGGTGACGCTGATGCCTGGCCAGCGCTTCACCGAGCGGGGCGACGCGGTGTCGGTGGCGATGGTGCCCGCACCGGTGGAGACGCCGGCCTGGAGCCAGGGACTGGTCGACCTCAACGACGTGCCGCTTTCCCAGGCGGTTGCGGAGATCAACCGCCATGCGCGTATCCGGATCGTCATCCGCGATCCCCGTATCGCGGCGCTGCGGGTGTCGGGGCAGTTCCGCGCAGGCGAGGCGGAGCGCTTTGCCAATACCGTCGCCGAGCTGCACGGGCTGCGCGTCATCCGCCGCGCGAAAGAAATCGAGCTCGTGCGAAAATAATTTCCGGATCGGGATGTGGGTTTCGGATTCCCGTGCGTCTTTGGCGGGAATTTCGGAGGGCATCCCATGACCGCCACGCTTGCTTCGTACGACAGCTGCCGCTTCGACCGGCCGCTCTTCCTGGGCAGCGCCGGCATTCCGCTCGCGCGGGTGCGGCCGAATCCCGCAGCGCAGGCCCCCCACGCGATCACGCATATCGTGCACCACGATCCCGTCGCGGCGATGCGGCTCGCGGACTTGTTCCGCTCGACCGGGATCGAGGCGTGCATCCATAGCAGCGTCCATGCCTTTGCCGAGGCGGCGCTCCCCGACGCGCCGGCCTGCCTCCTCATCCATGTCCGCCATCTGCCTTCGACCGAGCTGGCGCTGCTCGCCCGGCGCGTGCTGCCCGAAGCGCTGCCGCCGGTGATCGTCGCCGCCGAGCGCGCCGACGTCCGTACCGCCGTGCTGGCGATGAAGGCGGGCGTGATCGAATTCTTCGACGTGCCACCGCGCGACCAGGATTTGCTCGAGGCGATCGCCACCGCCATCGCCATGGACCGCGCACGGCGTCGGCTGGCGGTGGACTGCACCGCGCTGCGCGCGGCCTATGCGCAGCTGACCGAGCGCGAGCGCCAGGTGATGGCGCTCGTCACGCAAGGCCTGCTCAACAAGCAGGTCGCCGGCGAGCTGGGGATCAGCGAGATCACGGTGAAGGCGCACCGCGGCGCGGTGATGCGCAAGATGGGCGTGCGCACGCTCGCCGACCTGGTGCGCATGGCCGACGCGCTGGCCTATCTCTCCGGCGACGGCGAGGCGCTCTAGAAGTTGGCGTTGAACCCGATCTCGACGCGGCGTCGGCGCGGATCGCCATAGGGGCTGTAATTCGAGGTATCGCCGATGAATGCGTTCACCGCGTCATAGGGTGGCCGCGTGTCGAAAATGTTGACGATCCCCAAGTCCAGGCTGAACGCAGTGTCCTTGCCCGCCCATGGCAGGCTGAAGCTCCGGCTGGCATAGAGATCGAGGTAGATCTGCCGCGGCACATAGCGCGACCCCTGCAAGCGCTCGGTACCGGTGGCGCAACACAGATACTTGTCCGATGGCGCGATCCGGTAGCGGCTGAGATACTGGATATTCGTGCCGATCAGCGACCGGCCGATCGTCCATTCCGCGCCGCCATTGGCGCGCCAGCGCAGCGGGCCGCTGCGAAAGCCGACGAGATGTTCGGGCGTGTCGAACGGTTCGGTGCGGGTGTTGCGTACCTGCCAGGTGCCGCTTGCGTAGCTACGCAGGGTCCCGCCGGCCAGGGGCAGGGTCCAGTCCAGCTTGGCATCGACGGATTCCACGTCGAGCGTGCCTGCGTTCATCACCCGGGAATCGACCATGGTGATGAGCCCGCCGGTATAGCCGAGCGCCCGGTCCGCGTCGGTGAGCGGCAGGCGGGTGACCCGCTCGGGCCAAGCGTCCTCGTGCGCGAGGATGGTGGACTCGTACAGCTGTACAAGGTCGCCGGTCCTGCGGATGCGCGAATAGTCGAACGACAGGCGCGGGCCACGTTCGGCAGACGGATTTAGGACCATGCCCAGCGCCAATGTGTTGGCCCGGATTGCCTTCAGGTCGGCATTTCCCGACAGCCGGGACAGGTACGAGCCTGTGTCGTTGAGGTCCCAGCTATTGCTCCGCTTGGGATCGGCGAGGCTGTAGCGGCCCGTCGAATAGGAAAACTCGATGAGATAATCGAGCGGCGGCGGCTGCTGTCCCGTCGCATAGCTGCCGCGCAGCATCAGCCAGGGAAGCGGAAGGAATTTCGCGCCGGTGGTGAAAGCGAGGCCGTGGAAGCGGGCGCGCCGCCGATCCGAATCCGGTTCGTCCGGCTCGGTCGAGAAGCGGAAGCGCTGGTCGTCAAGACGTGCGGCGAACTGCAGCTCGAGCCCCTTGAGCAGTGGTACGGGCGCGTCCGCTGCGATCAGCGGTGCGTTGAGTTCCGCGTGCAACGAGCGTGTGGTGCTCGTCCGATCAGCATAGTCGGAATAGCTCGGCTCGGGACCATAGATGTCGGCAAGGAATTCGATGCTGAACCCGGGGACCCTTTCGATCCGGTTCTGGGCAAGCAGGGTCAGTGTCGTCGGACCGGCTGCCAGGCGCCAGACCGGCCCGGCCAGCCGCAGCGACTGTTCTCGGTAGCGATTGTGCGACTTCTGCGTCGCGGCACTGCGGAGTGTAAAAGAGGCGAGATCGCGCTGCAACGTTTCCCAATCCCCAAAGGGATTGAAGCCGACGTCATCTGCGATCCCGAGATACGGGAAATAGCCTTTCGCGCCTTTCGCCTTGTAGCGGACGGAGCCGATCGTCGCCTCCGCCGTTGCATTCCAGCGATGCGGCAAGGGCAGGATCAGACCTGCCGTGAAGCGGTCGCTCGCCGAGGTCACGCCATAGGCTGTCGGGGTCGCGGGCGCAGGGAAGGTCAGCCAGACATAATTGTCGAACGGGTTATATGCCGAGTTCGGCGACAAGATAACCTGCCCTGGGGACGTGACGCTATCGAAACGCCCCCGATTGCGGAGCAGGAGCGCATCGGAATAGGCCTCGATCCCGCCGCCGAACCGATGACGCAGGTTGAAGAGCATCGAACTTGTGGTCGGCGTCGATCCGAGATCGGTGGCGTTGCGCTCGTCGGATAGGGTGAGATCGATCTTGCCCGATTGCCGGGTCAGCGCAGCGACCATGTCCGCAGGGGTGCCGGAAAAACCGCGGGGAAGGTTGGTCGTGTTGGCGAGCGAGCCACCGCCATATTCGGGCTTGAAGACCAGCGGCCCGTCGCTGAACAAATTGAAGACGTTGATCGCGTTGCTGTCCAGCCGGTTGCTGGAGTTCGAGAAATAACCAGGCAGCAGTGCGTTGACGAACTCGCGCGCGTGCAACGCGTAGCCGCGTTGACCGACCAGCAGCGCCTCTTCCCTGCGATGTGCGACATAGGCGCTGACATTGGTGTCGCCATCGTCCGGCGAGAAGCCGAAGCCGCCCTCCAGGCTCACCCGGCGGGAATCGCCGTGGGTGCTTATCCCGGTGGTGCCGTGGAGCTCGATGCCGTGCAGGTCGCGTCGGAGCACCACATTGACCACACCGCCGAGCGCGCCAAAGCCATAGATGCCGCCGGCCGTACCTGTGAGGGTCTCGACCCGTTCGATCGCGTGGAAGGGAATGGCGTTCAGGTCGGGCTGGGTGAAGCCCAGCGAGCTCGCCGGGATGCCGGGCAGGCGGCGACCATCGACGAGGATCAGCGTCTGGTCCGTGCCCAGGCCGCGCAGGTCGATCTGCGAGTTGGTCGCTCCATTCTGCGAATAGCTGTTGGGGAACATCTGCGTGTCGGCGCTGACCCGGCTGCGGAAATACTGCTCAAGATCGTTGCGGTGCGCATTGACGATCTGCGGGCGGGTCGAGACCTGATAGGGCTGGACGTCATTCTCTCGGCGGCGGATGTCGAGATTCTGGGTCTTGCGGCCGATCACCAGGATCTCGGGCTCGGCAAGCTCCTCGCGCGCAGCTTCGGACAGGGCCCGGCGCTCGACTACCCAGGCGCCGGTGGCGGCGCGGCGATGGACGAGGTCGGTCTGGCCGAGCAGCGTACGGAGCGCCGTATCCACCGTCATCCGGCCCTTGAGGCGTGGAGCGCGCAGGCCGCGCAGCATCGCCCGGTCGAACAGCAGCTCGATCCCGGTCTGCCGCGCCAGGTCCTGCAGCGCGCCGTCGAGCGGTCCGCTGAGGATGTCCACCGGAAAGGCATAGCCTTCCCCCGTCGCCGGTGCGGGCGCTTCAATGCCGGGCAATGTTAACGCAAACACGGATAGCGTGACGGATGCCAGCATGCCCGATCCCCAAGAGCAGCGGTCTGACCGTTACACTAGTCTAGTAGTGCAGTTTTAGTCCATATCGGACTGATCGGTCTTTATCCGACGATTTCGGCCCGGGCGCGGGACAGGGCGGTCGCCCACCAGTGCAGCTCGTCCAGCATCGCCGCGGCATTCGGGGCGAGATAGGGCAGGTCGTCGAGCGGCTTGCCTTCCTGCCAAGCGGCGAGGAAGTCGGCGCCCTGCAGGTGCACGCCGCTGCGGGTGGGTGCCATCTGCAGTTCGACGCAGATCAGCCGCAGCTGCTCCACCGCGCGGGCTCCGCCGACGCTGCCATAGCCGAGAAAGGCGGCGGGCTTCCGGTTCCATTCGGGATAGGCATAGTCGAGTGCGTTCTTGAGGACCGCCGGGATGCTGCGATTATATTCGGCGGTGACGAAGACATAGCCGTCGAATTCGGCGACCTTGCGTTGCCAGGCCCGGGCGACTTCGTTCTGCGACGGGACCCAGGCATTGGAGGCGGGCTCGTCGAAGAAGGGCATCGGATAGTCGCGCAGGTCGAGCAGCTCGACCGCCATGTCCCCACGCGCCGTTGCCTGGTCGAGGAGCCAGCGTGCGGGGATATCGGCGAAGCGCGTCGCGCGGGTCGTGCTCAGGATGATCGCGATGCGAGGCTGGGTCATCGGGCTGGCTCCTTGGCGGATCAGGCTAGGGCGAAGTCGGACACGTCGATCGACACCATGACGGGATCGAGGATCGGCGTGCCGCCCTCGCCCCGGCGATAGGCGCGGCGGCGGGTGGGGAAGCGGAAGCCGGCGACCTCGACAAAGTCCGAGACGAGATGTGCGCCGGCAAAGCCGCCGGCGACCTCGACATGATAGTCGTGACGGGCGAGCAGTCCGTCGGGGCCGAAATAGAAATCCTGCAAGGTGCTGTGCGTGGCGATCCGCGCGGGGAAGGTGGCTCGCAGCCCGCGCCACGTCTCTCCGCCCGCCTCGATCGAGGGAATGTCCTCGATCCCGACATCGGGCTCGGCGAGCAGGAAGGGCGTGGTGAGATAGGTCCACAGCGCATAGCCATTGAAATAGGCGCGGTGGAGCGGGTCCCAGGGCGTGTCGATCTCGTGGCCGGCAAAGGCGGATCGGGGATCCGTACGCTCGGCGACGACCCGATCGCTGTTGTCGCAGATCGCGATGCGTTCCGGGCGGAACACGCTGCGCCAGTCGGGCGCGCCGAACGGGGCGAGCGTCGCCCATTCATGGTCGAGCGTCACGGTGATCCGGCGCGGATCACCGTCCTGCACCAGCCCCTTCATCCCCCAGAAGGCGCCGCCGGTGACGATCGTGGCGGACAGGGTCTGGTAGCTGCGCCAGCGCTCCAGGCCGCCATGCGCGGCAAGGGCTTCGGTGAGGAGACGGTGCATCGGTGATCCTTGGTGGCGGCGGAAAGACGTTCCGGCGCACTCCGATCTGGCAGCTCGACCCCGCTGGATGCCATTGGACCATGGTATTGGCGACACCATCGGACAATGGCGGCCGAACCGGCCCGGCCGATATCGCGGAGACCTTCCACAGATGAGGTCTTCCCATGGAGAATGAGCAGAAAGTCGCGATCGTCACCGGCGCCTCGCAGGGTATCGGGGCGGCGCTGGTCACGGCATTCCTGGCGCGCGGCTACCGCGTCGTCGCCACCTCGCGCACGATCGAGCAGTCCAGCGATCCCGCGCTGCTGAGCGTTGCCGGCGACATCGGCGATCCGGAAACCGGACCGCGTGTCGTCGCCGAGGCGCTGGCACGGTTCGGGCGGGTAGATACGCTGGTCAACAATGCCGGCATCTTCGTCGCCAAGCCCTTCACCGACTACACGCCGGAAGACTATGCACGGGTGGTCGCGACCAACCTGACCGGCTTCCACTTCACCACCCAGGCGGCGATCGCGGCGATGGCGAAGCAGGGCGCCGGGCACGTCGTCAGCATCACCACCAGCCTGGTCCGCGCGCCGAGCTCGAAGGTGCCTTCGGTGCTCGCCTCGCTGAGCAAGGGCGGGATCGACGCGGCGACGCGCAGCCTGGCGATCGAATATGCCAAGACGGGCATCCGGGTGAATGCGGTGTCGCCGGGCGTCATCCGCACCCCGATGCACGCGCCGGAGACCCACGAGGCGCTCGCCGCGCTGCACCCGGTCGGGCGGATGGGCGACATCCCCGACATCATCGGCGCGGTGCTCTATCTGGAGGATGCCGGATTCGTCACCGGCGAGACGCTCCATGTCGATGGCGGCCAGGCCGCCGGCGCCTGAGGAGGAGACAGACAATGCCGATGATAACCGTGCAACTCACCCGAGAGGGCACCACGCCGGGCACCGACCGGCTCACTGCCGAGGAGAAGGCCGCCATCCATATGGGGGTGAGCAAGGTGCTGCTCGACGTGTTGGGCAAGCCGCTCGACTGGACCTGGGTGGTGATCGAGGAAGTCGATCCCGACAATTGGGGCTGGGGCGGGCTGCCCGCGCTCGAATATCGCGCGAAGATGGCGGGGAAGGGCTAAGGCTCGGGCATGGCTCCGCCCTTCCGCCCGGCCGGCACCGCCTATCGCTTCGCGACGGTGGCGGGGCTGCGGCTCTTCTACCGTGAGGCGGGGCCGCCGGACGCGCCGGTGATCCTGATGCTGCACGGCTATCCGTCCTCGTCGCGCATGTGGGAGCGGCTGATTCCGTTGCTCGCCGATCGCTACCGGCTGATCGCGCCGGACTATCCGGGGTTCGGGCACAGCGATGCGCCGTCACCCGACGACTTCGCCTACACCTTCGACCGGCTCGCCGAGCTGGTCGAAGGGCTGGTGGAGGCGCTGGGGATCGAGCGCTACGTGCTGCTCCAGCAGGACTATGGCGGGCCGGTCGGCATGCGCCTGGCGGTGCGGCGGCCGGAGCGGGTGCGGGCGATCCTGGTCCAGAATGCGGTGGCGCATGCGGAAGGGCTGGGGCCGCTCTGGGAATCCCGCCGAGCCTATTGGCGCGACCGCGCGGGGCACGAGGAGGCGGTGATCGGCGCGTTCACATCGCTCGAGGGCGCGCGGCAGCGGCATCTCGGCACCAGCCCCTCGCCCGAGCGCTACGATCCCGACAGCTGGACCGACGAGGCGGCGTTCCTGGCCCGGCCCGGGCAGCGGCGGATCCAGGCGGACCTGTTCTACGATTATCGCACCAATGTCGCGGCCTATCCCGCATGGCAGGCCTGGCTGCGCGCGCATCTCCCGCCGCTGCTTGTGCTGTGGGGACGCTATGATCCTTCCTTCGCCACCGCCGGCGCGCATGCCTATCTGCGCGACGTGCCCGATGCGGAGGTCCACATCCTCGATGCGGGCCATTTCGCGCTCGACGAGAAGCTCGAAGACTGCGCGGTGCTGATCCGCGAATTCCTGGCACGGAGGCTGACATGATCCACACGCGACCCTTGTTCACGCTCGAGGTGGCGGTGGACGGGCTTCATCTCGCCGGCGGGCCACCGGGGGCCGAACGGCGGATCGGGGACCTGCCCTCCGGCCGGTTCACCGGCGAGCGGCTGTCCGGCATCGTGCTGCCGGGTGGGACCGACTGGCAGACGTTGCGCGGAGACGGTGCGGTGCTGCTCGATGCGCGGGTGGTGCTGCGAACCGACGACGATGCGCTGATCGCGATGACCTATGCCGGCATCCGCCATGGCCCGCCCGAGGTGATCGCGGCGATCGGGCGGGGCGAGGAGGTCGATCCGGACTCCTATTATTTCCGCATCACCGCGAGCTTCGCGACTTCGGCCCCGCGCCACGAATGGCTGAACCGCATCGTCGCGGTTGGCACCGGTCATCGCCGCGCGGCGGGGCCGGTCTATGAGGTGTTCGAGATCGCCTAGCCCGTCCAGGGCATGCCCTCCGGTGCGCCGCGGCCGAGCTTGTCCGGGAGCGGCTCGCCCAGGGGCGTGAAGTCGAGCGAACCCGAATTGATGCAGTAGCGCAGCCCTGTCGGCGGCGGGCCATCGGGGAAGACATGGCCCTGGTGCGCGCCGCAGCGTGCGCAGAGGATCTCGGTGCGCGACATGCCGTAGCGCGTGTCCCTGATACCCCGCAAATGCGTCTCGTCGAACGGCGCGGTGAAGCTCGGCCAGCCCGTGCCGCTCTCGAACTTGGCCCCGGCGACGAACAGCGGCAGCCCGCACATGCGGCAGGTATAGAGGCCGGCGCGCTTCTCGTGGAGGAACACGCCGCAGAACGGCGCCTCCTCGCCATGATCGAGCAGCATGTGCCGTTCCTCGGGCGTGAGGGCGGCGGCGAGAGCGGCGAATTGCGCCGGGCTGGGCGGGGTGAGATCGAAGGTCATGGAAAGGGCCTTGTGAGACTCTGGAGCGGGGGCGGGAGCGCCTCTGGGGATCGGCGCTCCCGCAGCTTCCGGGGCTGGCTTCAGCGGAGAGGCCGGAAGCTTTCGCGCAGTTCTTCGGTAAAGGCCTTGGGCTGTTCCCAGGCGGCGAAATGCCCGCCCTTGGGCATGCGCTTGTAGTGGATGAGCTTGGGATAGGCCCGCTCGGTCCAGCTCTTGGGCGCGGTGTAGATCTCGTCAGGGAAGGCGCTCACTGCGGTCGGCAACGGCACGTGCTTCGGCGCGAAGAAGGCGAGCTTGCTCTCCCAATAGAGCCGGGCCGACGAGACGGCGGTGTTGGTCAGCCAGTAGAGCGTGACATTGTCGAGAATGTCGTCGCGGGTGAGACCCTCCGTGGCGCCGTCGAACACGCGGGCGATCAGGTCGTAGCTGCGCGCATCATGGTCGAGCATCCAGGCGGCGAGGCCGACCGGCGAGTCCTCGATCGCGTAGAGCGTCTGCGGGCGGTTGCCCATTTCCTGGGCATAGGCGAGGCCGTGCTTGTAGAAGAAGTCGAGCTGGTCCCAGGCATAGGTCTCGTCGGCGGACAGGTTGGCCGGCTTGTTGCCCGAGGCGAGCGCGGCGGCGATCTCGTCCGGGATGGTCGCCGGCATGTTGGTATGGATGCCGAGCAGGCCCGGCGGGGTGAGCAAAGCGAGCTGCTCGGTCACCGCATTGCCCCAGTCGCCGCCCTGGGCGACATAGCGGGTGTAGCCGAGCCGCTGCATCAGCACCGCCCAGGCCTTGGCGATGCGGATCGGATCCCAGCCGAGCACGGTCGGCTTGCCGGAGAAGCCATGACCGGGGAGCGAGGGGATCACCACGTCGAACGCATCGGCCGGCGTGCCGCCATGCGCGGTGGGATCGGTGAGCGGGCCGATGATCTTCATCTGCTCGATGATCGAGCCGGGCCAGCCATGGGTTACGATCACCGGCAGCGCGTTCGGGTGCGTCGACTTCACATGGATGAAGTGGATGTCGACCCCGTCGATGCGAGTGACGAACTGGGGCAGCTTGTCGAGCCGCGCCTCGAGCTTGCGCCAGTCGTGGCTGGCCGCCCAATAGCGCGCGAGCTTCTCGATCGTCGCGAGCTGCACGCCCTGCGAAGTGTCGGTCACGACTTCCCTGCTCGGCCATCTGGTCGCGAGGATGCGGCGCTTGAGATCGGCCAGCTCCTCGTCCTTTGCCCGGTAATGGAAGGGGCGGATGCTGGCGTCGTCGTCCGATCCGGCCGGCGCGACGGTGCCGATCAGCGTGGCCCCGGCCAGCGTCGCAGCGGTGATGCTGGACGCCGCCCTGGCGCTGGAAAGCGTGGCGGTCGCTACCGGCGCGGGCGCCTGGGCGGCATGCGCGGCGAGTGGCATCACCGCGCCGGCGGCACCGACCGCGGCGGAGGTGAGCAGGAACTGGCGGCGGCCTAGCGCAGAACGGGATTCAGGCATGATCATGCTCCACTGGTTGCTGGAGCCTGTCAGGGATGCCCGCACAGTCTCCCGAAATATCAGGGTGCGGACTGAAGGAAGAAGAGCGCCCGCGGCCCGGACTATGGGTCCGCCGGCGCGGGCTCGGCTATTGCACGATGGTCTCCCATATACCTTGGTATCGCGGCGCCTGCTGGAATGCGCTGCGGCGCGCCTGCCCGAATGCGCTGCGGCGCGCCTGGTTGAAACCAGACGCGCCGCGGGCAGGCGTGGTCCTACTGTCCGGATGGACCACCCCGGCCCATCACTCCGCTGCGTCCTTCACCTCGCCCTTGCCCATGGCGGAGACCAGGGCATTGCCCGAGCCGGTGAAATTGGCGGCGGGCAGGGTGGCGGTCTTGTCCTTCACCTTGACCAGCACCTGCTCGACCTTGCCACGCGCGGCGGTGCGGACCGACTGGACGGTACCGATCAGCTTGCCCTTGGCATCGGTGACCGGCATGCCGACCGATACCGGGAAGGCGCCGTTGCCATTGGCTGCCGCGGAACCGGCGAGTGCCAGCGTGCTCCCGCCGAACGAGCCTGCGCCACTGGCAGCGCCCGAAGCGGCACCCGAGACATCGGCCGTGCCCGGCACCGCATTGCGGGCGCGCGAGACGGTGTTGCCGGCTACGTCGCGGGTGCGCCCGACGGCATTGCCCGCGGTATCACGGACGCGGTCGGTAGCGCCGCTGGCGCGGTCACGGACACCGGATACCGCATCGCGGGTGCGGCCGACGGTGCTGCCGGCGGTGTCGCGCACTGCGTCGGTACCGATCAGCTGCGCATCCGCGCTGCCACCGGCATTGCCCGAAGCCGATCCGCTGCCGCCGATGGCGCGGTCGCCGATCCGCGAGCTGTTCGCAACGGTGGAGTCGAGCGCGCTGTCGTTCGATGCCTTCACATGGCCCTTGCGGGTATCGACATTCTTTTCGGTGCGCGACGAGCCGCGCAGGCTGCCGGTGGTGTCGCTGGTGCTGGGCAGGCGGCGCATCGGGCTGTCGATCGTGCTGCCGAGCGTGCCCATGCCCGAGCCGCCGATATTGCCGCCAAGGCCACCACCCAGGCTACCGCCGAGACCACCGCCCAGGCCGCCACCGCCGCCGAGGATCTGCGCCGAAGCCGGAGCCGCCGCGAGCGCGATGGCGAGGAAGGCGCTGGTGCCGAGTAGCTTGATCATTTCCATTCTCCCAAAAATGCACTGACATCAGGAGAACGGTGGCCGGATCGCGTTTAATCCCGGGGCGCCGGAAAAATTTCGGTCACGCCGTTTTCTATAGGAAAATCAGTCTATTGTGTGGGCGTGCGGCACGCTTCGCAGAGCACGCCGCGGCCGTAGAGCTTGTCCGGGCCGCGCGATCCTGCATCGCGCGCCTGGCCGTCTACCCTGGCCATTGCGGCACGCAGCCCGGCCGGATCAGGCGCCGAGTAGAAGCGCGCGATCGTCGCTGCGACGAAGGGCGCCGCGAACGACGTTCCGCGTACGCGCATGGTGAGCCCGCTCGATGCCATTGCCAGCATGTCGGCGCCGGGTGCCGCATAGTCGAGATGAGTCGCGCGGCCGGACTCGATCAGCACCCGGCCACGGCCATCGATGCCGGTCACCGCGACCACGCCGGGATAGGAAGCCGGATAGGCCGGCGGCGCGGCGGGTCCGTTATTGCCCACCGCGGCGACGATCACCGTGCCGCGCGCCTGCGCCGCTGCGATCACCTTGCCCAGCACCGGATTGGGCGGCCCGACCAGGCTGATCGTCACCACGCTCACCCGGTTCTGGACCATCCAGCCGATCGCCCGTGCGATCGCGGTCGCGTTGCCGCCGGCGGGATCGCTGCCATAGACATCGGCTGAGGCGATGCGGGCGCCTGGCAGTCCGCCACGCACCGTGCCCGCGCCGGCGATCAGCGAAGCGACGGCGGTGCCATGGTCGTTGGCCCTGGGCGCGCCGCTGGCGAAGCCGGATGCCAGCGCGGCGCCCGCCACGCCCCCGTCGATCACGCCGACCACGGGACCATTGCCGGGGGAAGGTGGTGCCGGGCGGCCGGGGATTGCGCCGCTCGGGCTGTGGAGCTGGTCGGCGCTGACATCCTTGCCGCCCAGCTTGCGCAATTCCCGGATCGCCTGGCTGAGCGAGCGGCCGCGCGGCACCGAGAGGCGGACAAAACCGACGCCCAACACGTCCTCGCGCGCGATCACGCCATAGCCCTTCGCCATGGCCTTTTCGATCAAGGCGTCGTCGGGATCATCGATAGTCACTTCCCCGGCACGCGCGGGAAAGCCGCTTGGATCGAGGGCGATGCGATCGGGATTGTCGCGGACCAGCTTCGCCGTGGCGGTCTGGCGGATATCCTCCAGCCTTTGGGCGACATTGCCGGTCACCCGATCGAGATCCTGCCCGACCCGGTCCAGCACCGGCCCCGGGGACAGGGGCAGGGAGGGCAGCGTCGGCGCGAGCTGGGCATGCGCGGGGAGCGCCGTCGCCAGCGCAATCAGCCCGATCCAGTGCCATGTGCCGCGCATTGCGGTGCCCTTCTTGCACAAAATGCAGTTCATGTGGATTAAACGCCGGACGCCATCCGTTTCATCCACGGACAAGAGGAATTGGGCTTGGCGGCTTTCGAGGATGACCTGCTGGCGCTGTTGCCGCGATTGCGGCGGTTCGCCCGCGCGCTTGCCCGCGATGCTGCCGATGCCGACGATCTGTGCCAGGTGGCGCTGGAAAAGGCTCTGCTCGGGCGCGCATCGTGGCAGCCCGGCACACGAATGGACAGTTGGATGTACCGGATCATGCGCAACAGCTGGATCGACACGACGCGCAGCCGTACCCGCGCCGCGCAGACCTTCGTCGATGCCGAAGCCGGGCTCGGCGTGGGTGCCGATGGCGGGGCCGAGGCGCGCATTGCGCTGAGCGAGATCGACATCGCCCTGCACAGGCTGCCGGACGAGCAGCGTGAAGCGGTGGCGCTCGTGCTGATCGAGGGGCTCGCCTACAAGGAAGCGGCGGAAATTCTCGATGTGCCGATGGGCACGCTCACCTCGCGGCTGGTACGCGGTCGACAGGCGCTGATGGCGCAATTGGGAGAGGCGGCATGAGCATCGATCCCGAAATGCTGATGGCCTATGCCGATGGCGAGCTGGGCCCGATCGAGGCCAAGCGTGTCGAGCGGGCCATTGCCGAGGATCCCGCGCTTGCCGAGGAGGTCGCCCGGCACCGCGCGCTGCGTGCCCGGCTGGCCGGACATTTCGCGCCGGTGGCGGAAGAGCCGGTCCCGGACCGGCTGGCCGCGATGCTGCGTCCGAAGGTGGTCGAGCTGCCGGTGCGCAAGCGGGCGGCGCGCATTCCCGCATGGGGACGATGGGGTGCGGCGGTGGCTGCGTCGCTCGCGCTGGGCTTCGCGATCGGCCATGGCCTGCAGGGCGAGGGCATGGTGCGGACCGAGGCCGGGCAGCTCTATGCGGCCGGCACGCTGGCCGATGCGCTCGACGGCCAGCTTGCAGCGAACCAGGGTGCGGTCCGGGTGCCCGTCAGCTTCCGCAATGCCGATGGGCGCTATTGCCGTGTCTTCACCGCCAGGGCAGCGGACGGCATCGCCTGCCACGATCCGCAGGGCTGGGCGCTGCGACAGACCCATGCGGCCGGCGCCGCGGCGAAGACCGAGTATGTGCAGGCGGGCTCCGCCGATGCGCGCGTGATGGCGGCTGCGCAGGAGATAATGGCGGGCGATCCGCTGGATGCCGACGCGGAAGCGAAAGCGCGCGCTTCGGGGTGGAGATAGAGGGTCTGCTGCCGCACGCCGGCGAGTATCCTCAATTGAGTACGGCGGTGAAGAGGCCCTGGCCCGAACTCTGGCTGGAAACATTGAGGAAGAGATCGAAGCTGCCCTTCGTTGCATGCGAGACCTGGAAGGTCTTGCCGCCGACCGAAGCCAGGGTCGCGTTCGTCTGGAACTTCGCGAGAAAGGGTTGATGGCGGGCGAGCGTGGAAGGGCGAGTGACGTCCGCGATCCGCTCCAGGCTGGACAGGACGGCGGAAACCTTCCCGGAATCCGTCGTGATCAGGAAGGAGGATCCGACCAGCTTGTCCCACTCGCTCGCCTCCGAGGCGATCAGCGGGGTGCTGGACGGGGTGGCATCGGCCGTCGGCGCTGCCGCGCCGCTTCCAGTGCTCGATGTGGATCCGCCGCCGCTGCATCCGGCGACTCCGGCACTGGCGGCAACCGCCAATCCTCCGGCAACAAAGCTACGACGCGAGCTGTAGGTCATGGTTTGCGCTTTTTCTGCGGCAGGCCGCAGCGCCACCCCGCGCACGACCTTTCCCCCGAAATGGTCCTTTAGCATTTCGTTTCGGTTTCTGCACGTCGTGAATCACGCGGGAACGGGACGCACCGGATTGGCGTGCCTTCGCGGCATGCCTATAGCGCTTCCGATCCAGGGGAGGGAGTTCAACGATGACGTCAGATGCCGGTTCGGCGGCTCCGCAGCATGCGCCCATTCCGCTCCGGTTCCGCGACTTCGAGGGGCGGACAGGATCGCCTTTCCGCATCGTGTTCCAGGGAGAGCCACAGGACCTGGTGCTGATGGCGGCACGGGAATTGCCCGGTTCTCCGCGCGCGGAAGGGGGATTCCGACTGGAATTCCGCGGGCCGCCCGAGCCGAAATTGCCCCAGGCGATCTACCGCTTCGAGATCGAAGGCGTGGCGCACGAGATCTTCATCGTGCCCATAGGCTTCGCGATCGATGGCCTGCTCTATGAGGCGGTGTTCTTCTAGACAGAGGATGGCGAGGGGCGCGGCACGTCGCGCTCCATCAGGTCGTAGACGTCCTTGTCCTCGGCCACGACGAAGCCGAGGCGCTGATAGAGGCGCCGGGCCGGATTGAACTTCTCGACATGGATCGAGACGCCTTTGCCCAGGGTGGCGGCGTGGTCGATCAGGTCGCGCAGGATCGCCTCGCCGATGCCCTGGCCGCGTGCGGTGGGCATCAGGGAAATATCCACGATACGGATCTCGAGCGTCCACGTGTCGAGATAGAGCCGTCCGATCGGCTCACCGTCCCGTTCGACGATCAACCGCTCGGCATCGGGATAATAGGTCTGATAGTGATGGTGCTGCGCGCGGTGCTGCTGCGTCAGGAAGGCCAGCTTCTGGTCTTCCGGCCACCCGGTCCGTGCCAGCTCTTCCGCGCGGGTCGAGAAATAGAGCGCTTCGATGAACGCGAAGTCTTCCGCCGCGAACGGACGATAGCCGATGCCGAAGCGCGCGGCGGCATGCAGAGGGGGCATGGAGACAGCCCGGATATCAGTTTCGTGCCGGGAAGACGCCCTGCAGCGCGATGCAGAAATTCATCGTCAGATAGGGCTGCATGTTGTTGTGGGGCAGGCCGCCACCCATCGGCGTCAGGGCATTGGCAGACATCGGCACCAGGTTCGCGCCGGTCTGGGTCTGGTAGAGCGCGCCGCCGGCGGTGGTGCCGAGCGCCACGTTATTGGTGAGCGTCCCCTGCGTCGCGTTGTTCCCCGCTGCCTGCAGCCCGTGGATGTGAGAGGGGATCTCGGACTGGAGCAGGGTCACCTGATCCGAGCCGCCCTGTTCACCGAGATCATGTAGTAGCGACAATCCCGAGCCCTGGCCCGGGTGCATCGCCGCACGGCCTTGCAGGTCCGGCAGGGCGAAGGTCGCTTTGCCGTCGCCGCCATATTCGGTGCCCAGCAGCGAGAAGAGCGCGGTGTTCTGCGCGATCGGCATCAGTTGGCCGTTACAAAACGCCCAGCCGCTGGGTGCGAAATTGAACGGAAAGATCCGGATCTCGGCGACGAAAGGGTCAGACATCTTGGCTTCCTGTCAATTCTGGCTCGGGAAGACGCCGAACAGCGAGATGATGTAGTTCACGCAGAGATAGGGCTGCATGTTGTCGTGCGGCTGGCTGTTGCCGGTCGCGGATATCGAGGTCGGTGCCATCGCCAGGTTCGGCGTATTGCCGGTGTAGAGCCGCGCGAGCGTCGAGCTGGCCAGCACATTGTTCTCGGGAGTCGATTGCGACCCGTTGCCCGACGATCCGAGCATCGGATGCGAATGCGACGGGATCTGGTTGGCACTCAGCGTGACCTGCTCGACGCCGGCCTTCTCGCCAATCTGATAGTTGTTGGCGATGCCCGGACCCTGACCCATGTGCAGCGGAATCCGGCCCCGCAGGTCGGGCAGGCCGAAGGTGCTCTGCCCGTCGCCGCCATAGGTGGTCCCGATCAGGTTGAAGAGCGTCTCATTCTCCGAGATGGGCAGGAGTTGCCCCTCGCAGAAACTCCATCCCGATGGTGCAAAATTCCCTGCGAAAATGCGAAGCTCGCCGACATAAGGCATGGCAGTTCCTCAGTTCTGGGACGGGAAAATACCCTGCAGGGCGATGCAATAGACAAGCACCTGATAGGGCATCCTGTTTTCATGTGCCTGGCTTCCGCCAATGCTGCTCACCGTCGCAGCGTTGAGCGTGACTGCCCCTGGGGCGAAGCTGGCGGAATAGGGGTTTCCGGCCTCGGCCGCGAGCACGCGCCCGGTGCCGCTGACATTGGCCCGGTTCGTATCGCCCGCCACATAGGAGGCGTATAGCTGGTGGGTGTGGGTCGGTATTTCGCTGATCGAGAGCGTATGTGCTTCCTCACCGCCCCGCTGGCCCAGGAAATAGCCATTGCCGGTATGAATCGGCACGCGCCCACGCAGGTCGGGCAGGGCGAAGTTCACGCGGCCGTCGCCGCCATAGGTGGTGCCCAGCAGCGAAAACAGCGCCTGGTTCTGATTGATCGGCAGAAGCTGGCCGTTGCAGAACGCCCAGCCCTTTGGCACGAAATTCCACGAGATCAGCCGAATCTCGCCCATGAATGGTTCTGCCAACGCCCGTCTCCCCGAAATCCCTCCTTCGGCCTAACCGAAATGGATGGAACTGGCCATAGCCTAGCGTTTCGCTCCTGTTATAGATTGCAGGCCGACGGTCCCATTCTGCGACTCTCCCTTGAGGCATCGGCGCCGCGGTGGTAGCCGTTGCCGAGGCGTCACGACCCGTATTCGAAGCACTGGCATCCGCGCCAGCTCCGGGAGTGCGCCGATCGGGGGAGATTGTCTGTGCAGAAGCTCAATCGCGGCCGTGGCCGCCTGCTGCTGTCCACCTGCCTTAGCGGCGTGGCGCTGGCCTGGGCACCAGGCGCACAGGCCCAGGCGCAGGACAAGGCCCCGACCTGGAAGCCCCGTGCCGAAGTCGATGCGCGCGCCGCGGACGGCAGCAGCCAGGTCTCGTTCGAGCTCTTCGCCCCCGTCGCGCAGAACGACAGCAACCTGCTCTTCGTCGCCGGGCGGATCGGCACCGACGAGCGCTATGACCGCAACGGATCGGTGACGATCGGCGGGCGCGGCAAGATCGGCGAGGACGTGGCGATCGGCGTCAACGCCGGTGTCGACTTCTACAAGACCGACATCACTTCGCGCGACCAGACCGCTGTCTCGTTCGGCCTCGAGGGCTTCACCTCGGTCTTTGACCTGCACGTCAATTATCGCCTGCCGGTGAACAACCGGCGCACGATCGGCTATCTCGATCCCAATGCCAGCCCGGCGGGGACGCTCTCGGTCGAGAACAACCGGCTGATCGAGCGCAAGAGCGGCTGGCGACTGGAGGAAGTGCCGCTCGCCGGCGCCAATGCCGAGATCGGCGCGACTGCCGCGCTGAGCAAGGACCTCAGCCTGCGCGGCTCGCTCAGTGGTTTCGACTATCGCGACGACGCGGCGAGCAAGGCCTATCGCGGCGTGCGTGGCGGACTCGAGCTCGGTATCGAGGATCCGCTGGGCACCGGCGGGCGCTTCTCGGTCGGCGCCGAGCTGCAGAACGACAATCGCTGGGGCACGCAGGCGCGGGGCACGGTGCGCCTGTCGATCCCGATCGGCCGCGGCGCGCGCGATCGCAGCGCGGGTACCAGTGGCCTCGATCGCCAGATGGGCGAGCGCCTGCGCCGCGATTACGTCACGCCCTCGGGCACGCGCTACACCGACCTGACCAGCACCGGCTTCGCGATCGACGCGCGCACCGGCGTGGCATTCGGCGGGGTCTATTTCACCAGCGGTTCCGGCACCGCCGGCGCGGCCGGCACCAGCACCGCCACGACCACGCTGGGCGACGCCGTCACCCGTGCGGGCGCGAACGGCATCGTCGTCGCGCTCGGCAATGCCGGCACCATCGCGAGCGGCGGCGTCACGCTCGCCGCCAACCAGTATCTGGTCGGCGGCGCGAGCAGCGTCAGCGTGCGCCATTCGGACGGCTCGGTCAGCGCGTTCAGCTTCGGCGGCACCAACGGCACGATCACCGGCAGCAATGCCGGCGGCGCGGCGATCACGCTGGGCCAGGGATCGGTGGTGCGCGACGTGACCGTACGCGGCGCGGGCTCGGGCATCCTGGCGAACGGCGTGGGCGGCTTCGCGCTCGAGCGCGTGGTGATCGAGAATACCGGCGCGGCCGGGCTGACGCTCACCAACACCACCGGCTCGGTGGTGGTCGACGGCCTGACCGTGCGCGGCGGCGCGGGTGCTGGCGTGGTCATCAATGGCGGCAGCAACGTCACGCTGCGCAACTCGATCATCGGCGGCGGCGCGGGCGCGATCGACATCAACGACGCCGGCGGCAACCTGACGACCACGCTTTCCAGCCTGACCCTGTCGGCGACGGGCGGCACCGTGCTCGACATCGACGGCTCCGGCGCCGGCACCGTGACCGTGGCGGGCCTGTCGGGCATCAACATCACCGGCGGCAATGGCGAGACCGGCGGCTTCGCAGCACGCAACGTCACCTTCGATTCCAGTGCCACCGCGGGCATCCAGGCGGTCAATGCCGGCGCGATGCAGGTCGGCACCACCACGGCGCGCGTGGGCGGCGCCGGCGTCACCCTGACCGATGTCGACGGCGCGCTGAGCTTCGCCAATCTGAACATCGCCAACAATGGCGGCACCGGCCTGACGGTCAACAACACCAAGACCGGCACCTTCACGCTGAGCACGGCGGCCGGCACGACCGACACCACCGCGGGCGCGGCACTCAACCTCGATCCGCTGCTGATCGACCTGACCTTCTCCAGCGTGCGCTCGACCGGCGCAGCCGGCGCGGCGATCCTGCTCGACAATGTCCAGGGCGCAGGCACCGGCGGCAATGCGCTGACCATCGGCGCGCTAACGATACTCAATAGCGGCCAGCAGGGCCTGTTCATCACCGGCGGCTCGACCGGGCTGGTCACGATCGGTGGCGGTTCGATCACCAACAGTGGCGGCGCTTCCGTCCAGATCGGCGAGTCCGGCGTTGCGGGCAGTGGCGGCACCATCGGGCTCAACTTCGGCGCGACGATCACCGATACGGGCGCCGGGCCTCTGGTCTCGCTGTTCAATACCGGCGGTGCGATCCGCTTCACCGGGGCGATCAGCGGCGCGGGGCCGATCACCATCGGCGGCACGGCTGCCGGATCGAGCGTGACCTTCGCGGGCGCGACGACGATCACCGGCTCCACCTCGCCGGCGCTCTCGATCGACAACGCCGCAGGTGGGGTCGCCTTCACCGGCCTGCTCACCATCGCCAATCCTGCCGGCACGGGCATCGTGATCGGCAACGTTCCCGGCGGCGTGACCTTCGGCGATGTCGACATCACCGGCCTGGGCGCCGGGACCGGCGTCAACTTCACGGGCACGCACGGCAACGTCACCTTCGGCACGCTCGACATCACGGGTACCGGCGCCATCGGATCGACCGGCATCGACCTGACCGGGGCGACCAATGCCGGCGCGATCACGATCACCAATCCCAGCGTGATCCAGGGCGTCGACATCGGTGCGAACCTGACCAACGCCGCGATCACCGGCAGCTTCCGCTTCGGTGACGGCAATGCAGCCGACGGGCTGGAGAGCCGGATCACCGCCAACACCGTGATCGTCGTCGCGGGCATGAACGCGACCCAGGGCACCTACGACTTCGCCGACGTCAATCTCGACGGCAACACCAACAACATCACCGGCGGCAGCTTCACCGCCTATTACGTGCTTGCGGGTGCGAGCGGCGCGGGCACGGCGAACGATCCGGGCAGCATCGCCGGCGCGGCGGCTTCGGGCGCGCAGTATATCGTGCTGCTCAACAACCCGAATGGCGGCCAGGACGTGATCGACACGTCCGGCCTGTCCGGCGGTGCGCTGAACCTCAGCGCGGGCCAGTCGCTGGTCAGCTTCCTCAATTCCGATTTCTTCGCGGTGACCGGCGCGACCGTGCCGGCCAACCTGATCGTCTCGAACCTCGGGCCGACGGGCATCACCAACACCTATACCGGCTCGGGCGCTGCGGTGCTGACCAGCAGCACGGGTGGCTCGACGGTTGTCCTCGCCAACAACACGACGCTCGATGGCGTCATCGTCCACAATGACGCGGCGGGAACCGCAGTGGTCGGCACCGGCGTGTCCAACGTCATCATCCGCAACTCCACCGTGTCGGGCACCGGCGGCGCGATCTCGATCTTCGACAGCATCAATGCCGCATCGGTGACGCTCACCAATGTCGATCTGTCGGCGAGCAGCGGCACGGTGCTCAACCTGAACGGCGGGGGCGGCGGCACGCTCAACGTCTCCGGCACCGATGTCAGCGTCACGGCGACGGGTACGGCCCAGGGCGCGAGCCTGTTCGACGTGAACCTGGGCACGCTGGACATCAGCTCGATCACCACGGGAACCTCGAACGGCACCGCCGTGTCTCTCTTCGGGCTGACCGGCGGCACGCTGAACGTCGGCAGCGTCACGGTTGGCGGCACCGCGCTGGGCACCGGCGTGGCGGTGACCAACAACATGGCGACGGTGAACATCGGATCGGTGACCGTGGCGGACAGCGCCGGCGTCGGGCTGTTCGTGACGAACAACAGCGGATCGGTGACCGTCGGTCCGGTATCGGTCACCAACAGCGCTACGCCTGCCGGGATCGGGCTCTGGAACAACAGCGGCACAATCACCCTTGGCGCGACCACCGTCTCCGGCAGCAGCAACGATGCCGTGTCACTGTTCAACAACAGCGGAACGATCGGGCTGGGCGCGCTCACCATCTCGGGCTCGGGCAGCGCCGGACTGTGGATCAACAACAATAGCGGCACCGTGACCGCGGCGGGCGGATCGATCACCGGCGCGGGCAGCAGCGGCGTGGTGATCAGCGGCGTGACGGCTACTGGAAGCGTGACGATCGGCTCGATCGGCGTGACCGGCAGCCACGATTACGGGATCTCGATCCGCGACGTGGCCGGCACGGTGAACTTCACCGGCACCACCAGCATCGCGAACAGCTCGGGTATCGGGCTCGGGACCGGCACCAGCGGCGCGATCAGCTTCGGCGATGTCGACATCACCGGCCTGGGCGATGGGCTCGTCGGCCTCGACGCGCGCCAGGCCTCGGGCACGGTGACCTTCGGGACGCTCGACATCACCGGCACCTCGACCAACGGCACGCGCGGCATCGACCTGACCGGCGCGAGCTTCGCCGGCAACCTGATCGTCTCGGGCAGCAGCACGATCACGGGCGTGGGCACCGGCGTGGACCTGAGCAACGCGGCGATCACCGGCACCTTCCGCTTCGGCGACGGTTCGAGCACCGATGCCAATGGCGCCGGCTCGACGATCAGCGCCACGACTCCGATCGTCATCGCCGGGCTCAACGCGCTTGTCGGTACCTATGACTTCGCCGACGTCAACCTCGCCGGCGACGTCAGCGCGCTGGCGACCTCGGCCAGCGTCTACTGGGTGCTGGCAGGTGCGAGCGGCGCGGGCACCAAGACCGATCCGGGCAGCCTGCACGACGCCGCGGCATCGGGCGCCGACGTCATCATCCTGATCAACAATCCCGCGGGCGGCAACGACACGATCGATGCCAATGCGCCGGGCCTTGGCACCGGCGGCACTTTCACGCTGATCAACGGCCAGCAGCTGCGCGGCTTCCTGAACGGTGACACGATCACGCTGCCGGGCGGGGCGCCGGCGAACATCCGGCTCTACGGCATCGCGCCGGGCCTCGTGACCAATCCGTTCGCCGGATCGGGCGCGCCGACGCTGACGACCAGCGCTGGTGGTGGCGCCGATACGGTGCGCGTCACCGGCAACAACCTGATCGACGGCGTGGTGATCGCCAATGGCGGAACCGGCAGTGGCCTGTTCGGCTCGGGCGCTGCCAATGTCACGATCCGCAGCAGCGTGATCTCGGGCGCCTTCAGCGCGATCAACTTCAACAACGGTGGCGGCAGTGCGAGTGTCGCGCTCAGCAACCTGCGCCTTTCGGCTGGCAATGGTGCGGTCGTGTTGGCGGCCTATGCCTCCGGTGCCGGCTCGACCACCATCACCCAACTGTCCAACATCGTCGTCGAAGGCGGGCACGGCGAGACGATCGGTGCCCTTTTCACTGGTGCCACCTTCGATGCCGATACCACGACGGCCGGCTTCCAGACCGTCGATGCCTCCCTGCAGATCGGTAGCGCCAGTGCACGCGTCGGTGGTCTCGGCCTCGAGCTTTTCGGCGCGCTCGGCGCGCTGAACTTCACCAGCCTGGGCATTTATAACGAGGGCAATACCGGCCTATATCTCGCTGGTCCGGCACCGGTTCTGGCCGCTTCGGCACTCAACCTCACCAGTGCGGCCGGCACGATCGATACCATCGATGGCATCAGCCTGTTGCTGGAAAACACGCAGACCGGTCTGGTGCTCGACAAGGTAGCACACAGCGGCGGCGGTGCCGGCGTGATGGTCACCAATCTCACCGGCATCGGGACCGGTGGCCGCGCGCTCCAGGTCGCCAACTTCACCGCCAGCTCGACCAACAGCAACGGCATCTCGATCGGCGGCGACAATAACGGTACGATCAGCTTCGGCGCGGCGTCGAACATCAGCAACACCGCCCTCAGCGCGATCGCGCTGAGCAGCGGCACCGGCACGCTCGACTTCACCTATGACGGCAGCGTCAGCCAGTCGACCAATGTGGCGCTGCTCGACATCACGAACCACAGCGGCGCGGTCAACTTCGGCGCGACCAGCACCCTCTCGGCCACCAACGGCACCGGGCTGCGCTTCGCCAATGCCGATGGCAGCTATGCCTTCAACGGCACGACCACGCTGAACGGCGGCGATGCCGGAATCGACATCATGGGCGGTTCGGCAGGCAGCTTCACCTTCGGCGCCGGCACTGCGATCACCAACCCCAGCGGCCCGGCGTTCAGCATCGCCAATTCCACGGCGGGCGTGACCTATCTCGGCACGCTGAGCCAGTCGAACGCCGGCGTGCTGGCGCTGGCCGTTTCCACCCATTCGGGCGGCACGCTCGACTTCACCGGCGCGACGCTGAACGTGACCGGGGGCTTCGGGCTGGCGTTCAACGATGCCGACGGCACCTATAATTTCGGCAACCTGGCACTCTCCGGCGGTGCCGGCCTCGCGATCGTCAACGGCTCGGCCGGCAATTTCACCTTCGGCGATGTCGACATTACCGGTCTTGCGGCGAACACCACCGCGGCGAACCTGACCGGCGCGACCGGCAACGTCACTTTCGCCACGCTCGACATCAGCGGCGCCTCGAACACCGGCACGCGCGGCATCGACCTGACGGGCAGCACCACTGCCGGCAACGTCATCATCAGCGGCAGCAGCACGATCACCGGCGTCGGCATCGGCGTCGACCTGACCAACGCCGCGATCACCGGCAATTTCCGCTTCGGCGACGGCTCGGGCACCGATGCCAATGGCGCGGCGTCGAGCATCACCGCGGTCACGCCGCTGGTCATTGCGGGGCTGAACGGCGGCGTCGGCACCTATGATTTCCTCGACGTCAACCTGAACGGCGACACCACGAATCTGTCCGTCTCGGCCTATTTCGTGCAGGAAGGCGCCACCGGTATCGGCACCTGGAACGATCCGGGCTCGCTCGCCGGCGCCGAGGCCTCGGGCGCGACCTATATCGTGCTGCTCAACGACCCGACCGGCGGCAGTGACACGCTGGATGCGACGGCTAGCGCGGGCGGTTCGCTCGATCTGGCCGGCGGGCAGGTGCTGCTCGCCTTCCGGGATGTCGACCGCTTCACCGTGGGCGGCGGCGCGCCGATCAACGTGAAGCTCTTCAACGTCCAGACCGGCGAGATCGTCAACCCGTTCACCGGATCGGGCGCGCCGACGCTGACGGCAAGCGGCGCCAATGCCACCGTCACGCTGGCCGGCAACAACACCATCGACGGCGTGGTGATCGCCAACAGCGGCACCGGTGCCGGTGTGCTCGGCAACGGCGTGGCGGGCATCAACACCATCCGCAACAGCACCATCTCGGGTGGCGCCGCGGGCGCGATCCGCTTCTATGACAATGCCGCCAACACGGTGGTGGCGCTGCAGAACCTCACGCTCGCCGCGAATGGCGGTAACATCCTGGCGCTGGATGGCACGGGGGCGGGCACGCTGACCGTGTCGGCACTTTCCAACCTGACCGCGCTCCACACCACCGAGACCGGCGGCTTCGTCTTCGCCGATGTCGCGTTCGATGCCGATACCGTGACTGCGGGCGTGCAGGACGTCGCGGCCGGCGACCTGACGCTCGGCACCGTAGCCGCGCGGATCAACGGCACGGCGCTCAACTTCTCGAATGTCTCGGGCACGCTGAACTACGGCAACCTGAACATCGCGAACGATGGCGGAACCGGCCTGATCGTCGCCAATTCCAAGGTGAACAACTTCGTCCTCGGCACGACCGGCGGCGCGGTCGACACCACCAACGGCACCGCGATCAACATCGATCCGCTGACCGTCAACATGACGCTGGGCTCGGTCAAGTCGAGCGGCGGCGTCTATGGCCTGTTGCTCGACCAGGTCCAGGGCAGCTTCACCGTGACCGGCACCGTGGACGTGAGCAACGCCAGCAACACCGCGATCGCGATCCGCAACAACACCGGAGCAGCGTTCGCGGCCAAATTCCAGGGTGCCGTCACGGTCAACGGCACCACCGGCGCCGGCGTCGCGCTCACCAATAACACTGGTGCGACGATCGACTTCACCGGCGGTCTCGGGATCACGACCACAACCGGCCGGGGCTTCTTCGCCTCGGGCGGCGGCATGCTGAGCGTCACCGGCACCGGCAACACCATCACCACCGGCAATGCCACGGCGCTGGTGCTAGGCAATGTGACGGTCGCCAATGCGGGCGTTTCGTTCAACAACATCACCGCCGCGCCCGCCGCGGTGCAAGCCCTGGTGATCGGCGGGACCGCGCTCAACGGCGCGCTCAACATCGGCGGGCTCAATATTGGCGGCGGCAGCACCGGCGTTCTGTTGCAAAGCCTGAGCGGCACCGGTGGCGTCAACTTCACGGGCACGCTCGATCTCGACACCACGGGAGTTGGCTTCCAGCTGAACGGCGCGGTCGGCACGGTCAACATCGCCAATGCGTCGGGCTCCACGCTGACGATCGACGGCGCCTCGACCGGTATCAGCCTCAACGGCATGACCGGTGGTACGGTCAGCGTCGGGAACAACGGGGGCCTCGCTTCGATCGGTGCCACCACCAGCTCGACCGTGGCGGCGATCGGTATCACCGGCACCTCCGGCGGCACGCTGAACTATGGCGGCACGATCAAAGCGAGCGCGGGCTCGGCGCTGTCCGTGTTCAACAGCAGCATGCTGGCCACGCTCTCGGGTACGATCACCTCGACCACGGCCGGGACCGCCTTCAGCTTCTTCGGTGCCGGTGGCATCTACACGATCTCGGGCGCGGTGAACCACACTGGCGGCGTGGGCGTGGACATCAACGCGACCAGCAATGGCAATGTCAGCTTCCTGAACGCGAGCAAGACGTTCAGCACGGGCGCCAACACCGCGATCAGCATGGCCGGCACCGGCACGCTGACGCTGCTCGGCGGTGGCCTCGGCATCACCACCACCAGCGGCACCGGCTTCAGCGCGACCGCCGGCACGGTTTCCGTCCTCGGCGCGGGCAACAGGATCACCACGGATACTGGCCAGATCCTCCGCCTGAGCGGCGTGACCAGCGGTTCGGGCGGCATCACCTTCGATTCACTCACCGCCACCGGCACGGTCGCCAATAACGGCATCCTGCTGAGCGGACTCAGCGGCGCGGCCTTCAATGGCGGCATCGTCAACATCGGCGGTACCAGCGGTGCGGCCAATGACGGCATCAAGGTGACCACCGGCACCGCGGCGATCACCTTCGGCGACACCACGATCGGCACGGCCGGCAGCAACGCCATCGAACTGCTCAACAGCAATTCGGCGGTGACCTTCGGCACGATGAACCTTTCGGGCGCGAACGGAAGCACCGTGGTCATCGCCGGTTCGGGCGGCCCGGTCACCCTGGGCACCGGCACCATCACCGCCACCGGCGCGGCCAATTATGCGGTTTCGCTCACTGGTGGCACCGCCGACGTTTCGGTGGGCTCAGCACTCGACGGTACCAACATGGTCCAGATCGTCGATCACGAGATCGGCACCGTCACCTTCAGCGGCGACATGGCGTCGACCGTGAGTGGCATCTCGGTCACCAACGTCAATTCGGGCCTGATCACCTTCACTGGCAAGACGCTCGCGCTGAACGCGACCAGCGCCGGTGTCACGCTGGCCGGCAACAGCGGCGGCACGATCGACTTCAACCCGGCCAGCGGCGGTGGGCTCACCATCATCAGTTCGGGTTCCGGCTTCAGCGCCGGCTCGGGCGGCACGGTCATCGTGCGCGGCAACGGCAATTCGATCAGCACCACCGGCACCGGCACGGCGCTCAGCCTGCAGAACGTGACCATCGGCCTCGAAGGCTTCACCTTCGGCAGCGTGAGCGCCAACGGCGCGACGACCGGCATCCTGCTCAACGGCGTCGGCACGGTGGCGCCTGCGATCGGCCTCGGCACGGTGAACCTGCAGGGCATCACCTCGCGCGGCATCGATGTCACCGGCATCCTGGGCGCAGGCCTGTCGATCACCGATCTCGATATCGGCTTGAGCAGCAACAGCGCGGTCGCGCTCGACCTCAACGGCGCCACGGTCTCTTCCTCGATCATCATCGGCGACTTCGACGTCACCAATTCGGGTGGCGCGGGCACCAGCATCGGCGTCGATCTGCGCGGAACCACCGGGCATGCCAACATCCTGCTCGGCGGCCAGCTCGGGGCCTCCAGCTCGATCGCGGGCGTCGGCACCGGCATCTATCTCAATGCCGCGACCGACGCGCAGGTCACCTATGGCGACGGCGAGTCGGGCATCGATACGAGCTCGACCATCTCGGCGACCACCGCGATCAATGCGAGCGCTGCGCCGACCGTGGGAACCTACGACTTCCGCGACGTTGCCTTCTCCGGCAGCCCGGGTTCGGGCTTCGGCCTCAACAAGATCTACTTCGTCGATTCCGACGGCGCCACCGGTGGTGGTGACGGCAGCGGCTCGGACGGGCTCAACCCGATGACACTGGCCGCAGCCGAACTCGCCGCAGCGAACGAGGACATCATCGTCCTGATCAACAACGGCAGTGCGATCAGCGCAGCCGGTTCGAACGGCAACAATTCGCTGGTGCTCGCCCCCAACGCCCAGGTGCGCGGCTTCGGCAATGGTTCGGACGGCGGTGCAGGCACCGGCAGCGCGCCGATCGTCATCACGCTCACCGTGCCATCGACGATCCTGCTGTCGGGCGGCGGCTCGGTCAGCATCGCCGATCCCACCGTCACCGGCGGTGCGGCGACGCTCACCAGCTCGGCGGGCAGCAACGTGATCACCCTGGCCGCTTCGGGCAACCATCTGTCGGGCTTCATCCTGGATGGCGGCGGCGCAGCGTCGCGCGGCATCAAGGACAATGGCGCCGGCGCGACCAACACGCTGATCGACTATCTGACGGTGCGCAACTTCGGCACGATGGGCATCGAGATCACCCCGTCGACCAGCACGACGATCGACCATGTTCTCTTCTCGGGCAATCCGGGCGGCGACGTGCTGCTCAACGCCGCGAACTCGGTGCTGACCAACATCACCAGCAATGGCGGCGGTATCACGCTCAACAACGCCACCGGCACGACGACGCTGACCAACGTGGACCTGACCGGCGGCGCCGGCCTGATCTTCACCAATGCGGCGGGCACGATCAACGCGACCAATGTCGACATCACCAATCCCCTGGCCGCAGGCCTGACGATCTCGGGCGGTACGGCGTCGTTCAACTTCGATTTGGACAGCTTGGTGAGGAAGAGCTCTGCGGGCGCATCGCTGAGCATCGGCGGCGGGCACACCGGCGGCACCTTCGTATATGCCGGTACGCTCGACATCACCGGCGGCACCGGCCTGCAGTTCGACAATGCCGACGGTACCTACAACTTCACCGGCACGACGACGCTGGCCGGTGGCAATGCCGGAATCGACATCCTCAACGGTTCGGGCGGTACCTTCAGCTTCGGCACGAACACCGCGATCATCAGCCCGTTGGGCACTGCGTTCAACGTCTCGGACAGCACTGCGGCGATCACCTATAGCGGCAGCATCACCCAGGCGAACAACGCCGCGCTGGTCTCGTTCCTCAACCATTCGGGCGGGACGGTCACCTTCCAGACCGGCACGCTGAGTGCCACCAACGGCACCGGCCTGCAGTTCGACAATGCCGATGGTACCTACAACTTCACCGGCACGACGACGCTGAACGGCGGCGACGCCGGTATCGACATCGTCAATGGTTCTGCAGGTACCTTCGGTTTCGGCACGGGCGCTTCGATCACCCATGCCGCGGCGGGCGACGCCTTTGTTCTCACCGACAGCAACGCCACCCTGACCTATTCGGGCAATATCGACGACAGCAACGGCCATGCCGTCCGCATCGACAATCACGATGCCGGCGACATCCTCTTCCAGACCGGCACGATATCGTCGAGCGGCGCCAATGCGCTGGGCATCAGCCTGAGCAACAGCAATGGCGGCACGATCAGGTTCACCGGCCAGACCACGCTGTCCACCCAGGCGAACAACGCGCTGGTTCTGAGCGCCAATGCGGGCGGGACGATCGAGTTCAGCCCGACCGACATTTCCCAGGACCTGTTCATCACCACCACGAGCGGCACCGCCATCACCATGTCGGGCGGCGGCATCTTCAACGTGTTGCACAACAACAGCAACTTCAACCGGATCGCCACCGGCTCGGGCACCTTGTTCGACATCAGCAATGCGACCGCAGCGACGACGACGCTGAACCTGCGCTTCATGGATGCCAGGAACACCGGCGCCGCATCGCCGACGAACGGCATCCTGATCAGCCGGACGGCGGGCACGCTCGCCGGTTCGGTCTCCATCGATACCGGCGCGATCACCGCCACCAATCGCGGCATCGATGTCGATGGCGGCAGCCTGTCGCTCACCTATAACGGCACCATTGCCACCAGCGGCAGCACGGCACGCTCGGTGGAGGTCACCAACATGGCCGGTGGCACCGTGGAGCTGAACGGCAATCTGACCGACACGGCACTGGGCATCAACGTCTCGAACAACAGCAGTGGTCTGGTCGCGTTCTATGGCCCGACGATCGCGCTCACGCCGGTAGTCAACCAGACGGCGGTCACGCTCAGCAACAACGGCACCACGTCGATCAGCTTCTCCGCGGCGGCCGGAGGCAATGGTTTCGACATCGTCGCTTCGGGCACCGGCAAGGGCATCGACTTCACCGGCGGCGGCAGTCTGCTCGTCTATGGCCCCGGCGCCTCCATCACGACCCAGAACGGCCAGATCCTCAACCTCGTCAATGGCAATGCCAACAGCTTGCGCGGCATCAATTTCGATTCACTGACCAGCACCGGCACGGTTGCCGGCAATGCGATCAACGTCAGCAATATCGACGGAGGCACGTTCCAGGCCACCAACGTCTCGATCGCCGGCACCACCGGCGCCGCGGCCGACGGCATTTACTATGGCGGCGGATCGACGATGAACGTCAATCTCGGCACCGTGACGATCGGCAACACCGGTGGCGACGGCATCGAGGTCAACGGGGCGAACAACGGAACGTTCGCCGCGACCAGCGTTGCGATCAGCAACACCGGCGGTAATGGCGTGGAGATCAACGGCTCCACCAATAGCGTGACCCTGGCCAGCGGTTCGATCAGCGGCACAACGGGCTATGGCGTCCATGTCCTGGGTGGCACCGGCGCGGTCGGCGTGGGCAGTTCGATCACCAAGACCAGCAGCGGCAATGTGGTGTTCGTGGATGGCCATTCCGGCGGCAACCTCAGCTTCTCGGGCAACATCAGCGCCACGGGCGGGTTCGACAACGGCATCCTGGTGCAGAATGTCAGCTCGGGCAGCGTGACCTTCTCGGGCACCAAGACGCTCAGCACCGGCGCCAACACCGCGGTGCGGCTGGTCAACAATTCCGGCACGATCAACTTCCTGAACGGCGGCCTGGCGATCACCACCACGAGTGGCGCTGGCTTCTACTCCACGGCCGGGGTTCCCACCGGCACGGTCACGGTCGAAGGCGCCGGCAACACGATCTCGAGCGGCACCGGCACCGCGCTCACGATCGTCAACAACAATATCGGCGCGAACAACGTCACCTTCCAGAGCATCTCGTCGAACGGTGCGACCAACGGCATCCTGCTCAACACCACCGGCTCGTCGGGTGGCCTGCGCGTCACCGGCACCGGTGCGGCAGGTTCGGGCGGCACGATCCAGAACGCGACGGGCGACGGCATCAGCCTGACCGGCACCGAGGATGTCCGCCTGGCCTATATGACCCTCAAGAACAACCGGGGTAACGGGATCGGTGGTTCGAACGTCAACGGCTTCCTGATCGACAATCTGTTGATCGAGGAGAACGGCACCGACAACGGCACCGACGAGTCCGGCATCAATCTGGTCAATCTCATTGGCTCGGTCTCGGGCGGGGCGCGGCCGACGGGCATCTTCAACTCGACCATCAAGAACAACAATGAGTTCGAGGTCCAGATCAGCAATTCGAGCGGCACGCTCACTAATTTCCAGGTGGTGAATTCGACCTTCTCCGCCAATGGCAGCACTATCAACGGTGGCAGCGGACCGCACGGTAATCTGTTCAACTTCCTGGGCACCGGCACGTCGACGATGGAGATCAACGTGTCCGGCAGCAGCTTCACCGGCGCTGCGGCGGTCCTGGGCAGCGGCTTGTTCATCGACAGCTCGGGCACGAGCATGACCGCGAACATCGCCGGCTCGACGTTCACGAACAACAATAACGGCATCAATCTCTCGACCGGGCCGGGCTCGACCACGCTGACCTACAGCATCGATGGCAACACCATCACCGGTTCGCGCTCGACCGCGATCAACGATTTCCAGAATGGCAATTCGCCCTTCACCCGCACGGTCAAGGGCACGATCACCAACAACATCATCGGAACCGCCGGTGTCGCCCAATCGGGATCGACCAACGGCAACGGCATCTCCATCAGCAATGAAGGCGCGGTTACCGCCACCTATCTGATCAAGGGAAATACCATTCAGCAGGTCGGTACGAGCGGAGGCCTCGGGGGCGCCGGCATTTCGGTCATCACCGGGCTCTTCGGCGTGGTGACCGGCGGAAAGACGACCAGTGTCACGATCCAGAACAACACGATCAGCAACATCCTGAACGACAGTGGCATAAGCATAATCAACGCGCAGGATACCACCGGCACGCAGCCGAAGATCGCGGTCAGCCTGTCCGGCAACGGCTTCGTCAACACCTACAACAACCAGAATATCTACCTTGAATCCTCGAACGGTGGCGAGGTTCTGGTCGAGCAGCTGGCGGCCAGCGCGAGCGCCGACCCCGACGAGCTTGACGACAGCAATGGCGGCAACGATCCCAGCAAGATCGTTACGTCGGGGACGATCACCTACGACCAGGCGACTCCGGACCAGCCCTGATCTCGTAACAGTGCCCGCCGGCAGCGCGTCGGCGGGCACGGGCTGAAGTTCATGTTGCCGCTTTGCCGAAGTCGCATTTGACGCGCGTCAATTGGGGATCGCCGGGGCGCGGGTAGATCGGGCGCGATGCGAAAGATCGCATCACGACGTGCCTCTATCCGCCCTTCGATGTGCCCATGAACATTTCTGCCCTCGATTCCCTGGAAGACGATCACGCCGTACAGCGCAGCCTGTGTCACGATCTGGAGACCGTCGCCGACGGATTGCCGGCCTTGCCGCGATCCGAGGAGATCTTGCGCCTGTGCGAAGCCATCCAGCGGGTGACTGTGCTGCATTACTCGCGGGCGGAGCGATTGTTCGTCGGCTTGCCCCTGGCGCATCGGCCCGGACCGGCCTTCCTCCTGGCGTTGCACGAGATGCACCAGTTCGACCGGATGCACGGCGAGGACCTGGCGAGCGAGCTGTGCCGCAGCGTCGAGCCCGGTGCCGAGCGTGACGTGGGCAAGCTCTCCTACATGCTGCGCTGCTTCTTCGACGGTTGCCGCAGGGCGATCGCCCTCAAGGAAAGCGGGATCGAGATCGCCCGGCGCGGGCTCATGCCGGGTTGAGGATCGCGCGCAGGCTGGCCTCGCGCAGCACGGTGCATCCGCGATCCCCCTTGGCGAAGGCGAGGATACCAGTTGCCTTGAGTTGTGAGAGCTGGCGGCTGACCGTCTCGATCGTCAGCCCCAGATAATCGGCCATCTCACCGCGGCTGATCGGGATGGCGATGCGCGTGCCGCCGCTCGCCGCCGGATTACCGGTGCGCTCGACCAGGTCGAGCAGGAAACCGGCGATGCGCTCGCGGGCGTTGCGGCGGCCGAGCGCGAGCATCCGGCCGCGCGCGTCGCCCAGCGCCAGCAGGGTGCGGCGAAGCAGCATGCGCTCCATGCGCGGATGGTCCTCGAGCGTGCGCTCGAACGCGGCGCGGGGATAGATGCACAGGTCGGTCTCGCACAGCGCCGAGACGGTCAGCGTCGCATCCTCCGCAAACAGCTCGCCGACGAAGTCGCCCGGGAAGAGCAGACCGACGATCTGCTCGCGTCCATCGGTGGTGGAGGCAGTGACCTTGAGCATGCCCTCGACCACGGTGGCGCAGTGATTGTTGCGGTCACCGGCCCAGTTGAACGCCTGGCTCGCGGGCAGGGTGCGGCGCCGGCCGATCGCGTGGAGCGCCGATAGCTCGCCATCCGCCATTGCCGCGCAGAGCGAGCTGCCCCGGGCCTTGCAGGAGAGACAGCGTGCAGGGGCGCAACTGGCGGCGGTGCGGTCCTGGAGCAGGGCTTCGGTGAGCATGATGGGCGCTTTCGGCTGGAGGGGCTAAACGGCGCTGCTGAAGCGCGTTGCGCTGGCCGAGCGCCACGGATCGAAGGTCGCCGCGATCGTGCGGGCATAGGGTAGGGCGCCCTTGCCGAGCAGCAGGCGGGTGCCGGCCCAGGCGATCAGGCCATGCGCTTCGAACGGCGCCAGGCGGGCGCGGGTATCGACCAGGTCGGGGACGCCGGTGCATTCCGCCTCGCCGCGACAGAGCAGCGCCTCGATGATCGCCCCGCGGCGGCGGTCGCCGGCGCTGCGCCGGATGCCGCGCGCGGTGGCCAGCTGGCCATTGGCGATGCGCAGGTGATAGCGGCCGGCATTCTTCTCGTTCTGGAGCAGCGCGCCCGGAAAGGCGCTGATCGAGGAGGCTCCCAGTCCGATCAGCACCTCGGACTGGTCCTCGGTGAAGCCCTGGAAGTTGCGCCGCAGCGTCCTGGCGCGCGTGGCGCGGGCGAGAGCGTCATGCGGCACTGCGAAATGATCGAAGCCGACCGCGTCGTAACCAGCGCCGGTGAGCTTGCGATGCGCCCGCTGGGCCATGGCGAAGCGCGCTGCGGGGCCGGGCAGGCGGGTCGCGTCGATCCGGCGCTGGCGGGGCAGCAGGTGCGGGACATGCGCATAGCCGAACACCGCGAGCCGCTCCGGGTGCATCGACAGGGCGATGTCCAGCGTCTCGTCGAGGTCCTCGGAGAATTGGCCGGGCAGGCCGTACATCAGGTCGAAATTGATCGACTCCACCCCCGCCACCCGCAACCGGCCGGCGGTGCAGGCGATCTCCTCGGTCGGCTGGATGCGGCCGATCGCGCGCTGGATGTGCGGGGCGAATGTCTGGACGCCCAGGCTGGCGCGGGTGACCTTGTTGCGGGCAAAGGTCTCGGCCCATTCCCAGCCGAAGCCGCGCGGATCGAGCTCGACCGAGACAGTCGCGGCTTCGCAGGCGAAGGCGTCGCGAAGGCGCCGCGTCAGCGCATTGAACTGGGCTGGGGCGAGGGCATTGGGACTGCCGCCGCCCCAGGCGATGCGGGCGATCCGGCCGCGCCCGTCCAGCTTCGCAGCGACCAGATCGATCTCCTCGCCCAGCCGCTGGACATAGGCGGCGACGCGGGCGGTGCGGTTCGCCGCGCCGGTGTTGCAGCCGCAATACCAGCAGATCTCGTGGCAATAGGGGATGTGGAGATAGAGCGAGACCGGCTCGTCCTCGCGCACCCGGGCCAGCGCATGCTCCATGTCGGCGGGGCCGACATCGTCGCCGAACTCCGCCGCGGTGGGGAAGCTGGTGTAGCGGGGCACCGGCGTGGCGAGCAGCTCAGGATGATAGGTCCACATGGCATTTCCCTGCGAGCGCAAAGGCGCGGGGGCTTTGATGCCGATCAAATCGCGGTTTGCGTTGCTGCAATGCGGCGGGGCGAGCCGGCGCGCATCTCCTGGTGGGACAACACACGGAGGTATTCATGAAGACCCTGATCGCCCTGGCCGCCGCCGGCCTGATGGTCGCCGTTCCCGCCAGCGCCCAGACGCGCGACGAGACCGGCATCAAGGCGGGCGACGTGCTCGTCCGGCTGCGCACGATCCTGGTGGCGCCGAACGAGAAGTCGAACGGGATCAGGCCGACCTTCCCGAGCGAGAAGGTGAAGCTCGACAATGCCTTCATGCCCGAGATCGACGCGACCTACATGGTCACCGACACTATCGGCTTCGAGCTGATCGCCTCTACCACGAAGCACGACTTCTCGGGCGTCACCGGCACCACCGGATCGATCGGCAAGCTCGGCTCGACCTGGGTGCTGCCACCGACGCTCACCGCACAGTATCACTTCAATTCGCGCGGTAAGCTGCGGCCCTATCTCGGCGCCGGGGTGAACTACACGGTGTTCTGGGACGAGAAGGCATCGGGCGGGCTGCAGGACGCGGTGGGCAAGACCAGGGTACGCATGTCGGACAGCTTCGGCTGGGCGGCGCAGGCGGGCATGGACGTGGACCTGACCCGCAAGGTCTTCCTCAACCTCGATGTGAAGTACATCGACATGCGCACCGATGTGCGGCTCGACACGACGGCGATCGGCACGCAGCGGACGCGGGTGAAGGTCAATCCGCTGGTGTTCGGCCTGGGGCTCGGCGTGCGCCTGTGACGCATGCGGCGGGCGCAGTAGCGATTGGATCGACATTCAGCGTCACTGCTGCCCTTTTGATCCTCCCCCGCAAGGGGGAGGTGGCGCGCGCAGCGCGACGGAGGGGGGGTGGGCGAAACCAGAGTTCGTCGCTTACCTCCCTCTCCACCCGCTTCGCTGGTCCCCCTCGCCCTGGCGGGGGAGGATTTTTTGAAGCTGGCCCAACTGGAAGAGCAGAAGCTCTAGGCGTATTCCGGCATCCCTTCGAGCAGCTTGTCGAGCGTGACCGGATAGTCGCGCACGCGCACGCCGGTGGCGTTGTAGATGGCATTGGCCACCGCCGCGCCGACCCCGCAGATACCGAGCTCGCCCACGCCCTTGGCCTTCATCGGCGAGGTGGTGGGATCGGTCTCGTCGAGGAAGATGACCTCCTGGTGCGGGATGTCGGCATGGACCGGCACTTCATAGCCCGCCAGGTCGTGGTTGACGAAGAAGCCGAAGCGCTTGTCGACGGCCAGCTCCTCCATCAGCGCCGCGCCGGCACCCATGGTCATCGCCCCGATCACCTGGCTGCGTGCCGAGACCGGATTGAGGATACGGCCGGCGGCGCAGACCGCGAGCATGCGGCGGATGCGGATCTCGGCGGTGGCCGCATCGACACCGACCTCGACGAAATGCGCGCCGAAGGTCGATTGCTGGAACTTGCGGGCGAGGTCGCCATATTCCATCGCATCCTCGGCGACGATCTCGCCCGTCTTCGCCGCATCGGCGAGCGGCACGCTGCGCTTGCCCGCGCGGACCTTGCCCCCGGCGAACACCGCATCGTCCGAGTTGAAGCCGAGCTTCTGCGCCACTGCCTCGCGCAGCTTGACGCAAGCGGCATAGACGCCGGCGGTCGCGCTGTTCGCGCCCCATTGGCCGCCCGATCCGGCCGAGACGGGGAAGCTGGAATCGCCGAGTTTCACTACCACCTTGTCGAGCGGCACGCCCATCATCTCGGCGGCGGTCTGCGCGACGATCGTGTAGGTGCCGGTGCCGATATCGGTCATGTCGGTCTCGACCGTGACCACGCCGTTGGCACCGAGCCGCACCCGCGCGGCGGACTTCATGTTGATGTTGTTGCGGAATGCCGCGGCCACGCCGATGCCGACCAGCCAGCGCCCGTCGCGCACCTGGCCCGGCTTCGCGTTGCGCTTCGCCCAGCCGAACCTGTCCGCGCCGGTGCGCAGGCATTCGACCAGCCGGCGCTGCGAGAAGGGGCGTTCGGGCTTCTCCGGATCGACCTGGGTGTCGTTCAGCGCGCGGAACTCGATCGGATCGAGGCCGAGCTTCTCTGCCATCTCGTCCATCGCGATCTCGAGCGCCATCATGCCCGGCGCCTCGCCCGGCGCACGCATGGCGTTCGCCTCGGGCAGGTTGAGCACGGCGAGCTTCTGGCCGATCAGGCGATTGGCGCCGGCATAGAGCAGGCGGGTCTGGGCGACCGAATTCTCGCCGCCGCCGCCGGGCAGGTCGCCGCACCATTCCTCATGCGCGATCGCGCTGATTCTGCCGTCCTGGCTGGTGCCGATGCGGATGCGCTGGATCGTCGCCGGGCGGTGCGTGGTGTTGTTGAACATCAGCGGGCGGGGCAGGGCGACCTTGACCGCGCGGCCCGCGGCCCTGGCACCCAGCGCCGCCAGGATCGCATCGGCGCGAACGAACAGCTTGCCGCCGAAGCCGCCGCCGATGAACGGCGAGATCAGCCGGACATTCTCCTTGGGGATGCCGAGCGTCTTGGCGACATCGCCCTGGCCCCAGGCGATCATCTGGTTGGAGGTCCAGAGCTGGAGCTTGTCCCCGTTCCAGGCAGCGATCGAGGCGTGCGGCTCCATCATCGCATGGGCGTGATCGGGCGTGGTGTATTTCTGGTCGAACTGCACCGGCGACGCGGCAAAGGCGCCGTCGAAATCGCCGACCTTGGCGTTGTTGCCGCCGGCCTTGACCGCGCTGTCCACCGAGGCGGCGAGATCATAGGCGGCCTTTTCGCGGGCATAGTCGACCCGGACCAGGGCAGCCGCGGCGCGCGCCTGCTCGAACGTCTCGGCGACGACCAGCGCGACGGCCTGGTGGTAATGCTCGATATCGGGCCCGCCGAGCAGATTGGCGGTGTTGAAGCTGCCCTTGGTCAGCTTGCCGGCATTGTCGGCGGTGACGATCGCCAGCACGCCCGGCGCGGCCTTGGCGTCACGCAGGTCGATGCCGGTGATGCGGCCCTTGGCGATCGCCGAGCCGACGACATAGCCATAGGCAGGATTGGTCACGATGTCGCGATGCTCATAGGCATAGCGCGCGGTGCCGGTGGTCTTGAGCGGCCCTTCGATGCGCGGCGTGGGCTTGCCGACGATCCTGCCCTGGTCGATCGGATTGGTGCCGGCGGGCGTGGTGAACTTCATGGCTCAGGCCCTCGCTTCGGCAATGGCGGCGGCGAGCGTGCGCTCGGCCAGCACCAGCTTGAACTTGTTCTGCTCGGTGGGCCTTGCCCCGGCAAAGGCAATGGCCGCCGCGGCCTTCGCGCCCTGCGCCAGTGCCGCCTCGGCTGCCTCTACCCGCCACGGCTTGTGCGCCACGCCGCCGAACGCGACCCGGCCGGAACCGTCCTTCTGCAGGATCGCGCCGACCGAGACGAGCGCGAAGGCGTAGGAAGCGCGGTCGCGGACCTTGTGGTAGATGTGCGTGCCGCCGACCGGCCTGGGCAGTGTCACCGCGGTGATCAGCTCGCCGGCGGCGAGGCTGTTCTCGACATTGGGCGTGTCGCCGGGGAGCGTGTGGAACTCGGCGATCGGGATCGAGCGGGTTGCACCGTCGGCGCGCACCGTCTCCACCACCGCGTCGAGTGCGCGCATCGCGATCGCCATGTCGCTGGGGTGGGTGGCAATGCACGCCTCGCTCGCGCCGATCACCGCCATGCCGCGGTTGATCCCGCCGATCGCGGCGCAGCCGCTGCCGGGCTTGCGCTTGTTGCAGGGCTGGTTGGTGTCGTAGAAATAGGGGCAGCGGGTGCGCTGGAGCAGGTTGCCCGCGGTCGTCGCCTTGTTGCGCAACTGGCCCGAGGCACCCGCGACGAGGGCGCGGGAGAGCAGGGCATAATCCTTGCGGACGCGCCTGTCGGCGGCGAGATCGGTGTTGCGGACCAGCGCGCCGATGCGCAGCCCGCCTTCCGGCGTCGCCTCGATCCGGTCGAGCCCCAGATGGTTGACGTCGACCAGGTGCGTCGGCGTCTCGATCTGCAGCTTCATCAGGTCGAGCAGGTTGGTGCCGCCGGCGATGAAGCGCGCGCCCTGGGTGCGGCCGACGATCGCGGCGGCCTCGGCGGGGCTGTGCGCCCGCTCATAGCTGAACGCCTTCATGCCTTCCTCCGTGCGGCGACTTCGCTGATCGCCTCGACGATGTTGGAATAGGCGCCGCAGCGGCAGATATTGCCGCTCATCCGCTCGCGGATCTCTTCGGCGCTCATCGCCGGCTTGCCCGCGATGTCGCCGGTGACGTGGCTGGGGATGCCGGCGCGGATCTCGTCGAGCACCGCCACCGCCGAGCAGATCTGGCCGGGGGTGCAATAGCCGCACTGATAGCCGTCATGCTTGACGAAGGCGGCCTGCATCGGGTGGAGCTTCCCGGGCGTGCCCAGACCCTCGACCGTGGTGATCGCATCGCCTTCGTGCATCACCGCGAGGCTTAGGCAGCTGTTGATCCGCCGCCCGTCGACGATCACCGTGCAGGCGCCGCACTGGCCGTGGTCGCAGCCCTTCTTGGTGCCGCCGAGCAGCAGGTGCTCGCGTAGCGCATCCAGCAGCGTCGTGCGGGTGTCGAGCGCCAGCGCATGCGCCTTGCCGTTCACCTTCAGGGTGACGCTGGCCATCACCGGCGTGCCGGCGCCGGCGGAGGGGCTGGCCTGTGCCTCGGCGGGAGGCGCGGCGGCGGTGGCCGCCACCGAGGCTGCGCCGCCGATCAAGACGCCGCGCCGGGAAAGTTCGAAATCAGCTGGTCCGTGCATAGCGGCATCTGCTCCTCGTAACGCTGGTGCGTGCCCGACCTTGCGGGTTCTAGCGCGAACAACGATCCACGCAAAGCATGGCTTCATTGCCGGAGGGAGTGCCTGCCGGAAGCGCGGACGAGGGTGGTAATCCGGCGCACTGAAGGGGACCGGGATTTCCCCGGCCCCTTCGCTCGCGGTCTTCGCCCGGATTACTGGCCGGCCAGTTCCTCTTCCAGATCCACATTGCTGTCGTCGAGCTGGATGATGATCGCGGTGTAGCCGATCCGCAGCAGCTCGCCGAGGCGGGCGACGTTGTTGACCACCACTGCCGGGCGCTGGCCGTCCTGGCCGTTGCCCGCCGGCGCGATCAGGCCGAGCGCGAGGCCGACCGGCAGCTGGATCTCGCCATTGGCGGCGACGGTGCCGCCCGCGGGAACCACGAACCGGTCGATGATGATCTGGCGGGCCTCGGTGGTGCCGCTGCCGATGATCGGCTGGTCGTTCACGATCAGCGTGCCGGTGTTGTTGGTGTGGATCTCGCTGAACACGCCGGTGACCGTGCCACTGGGCGCGGTGATCGTGACGACATTGCCGTTCACCACCACGCTGATCGGGCGGATCGAGGTGAGGGTGATCGTCGACGGGCTGGTGTAGCTGCCGGTGAGGTTGCCGTTGGTCTGGACGGTGATGCCGCCGCCGGCGGTGACGGTCGCGCCGATCGCACCGATCTGCGAGAGGATCGAGACGGTGCTGCCGCCGGTCACCGCCGAGGTTACCGCGCCGCTGGTCGTGGTCAGGCTCACCGAGCCGGCCGAGACGATCGGGCCGGTGATCGCGCCGCCGCTGTTCACCGCGACATTGCCCTGCGCGGTGATCGCGCGGCTGACGCTGCCGCCATAGCCGAGATTGACCGGGCCGCCGGCGATGAGCGAGCCGCTGCCCGAGCCGCCCGCGACGATCGTCACCGAGCCGCCGGCGCGGATCGAGCCGCTCTCATTGCCCGCCACCTGGGCGTTGACGTTGCCCAGCGTGTCGAGCGTGTCGGCGGTGAACAGCTGCGAGCCGCTCAGCACCGACGTGTAGTTGCCCGCCAGTTTCACCGTCCCAGCCGAGAAGTTGTGCCCGGTAACGCTCAACGCGCCAAGGCGGATCGAATCCGTCCCGGCATTACCGAGGGCCACATCGCCGCTGTTCGCGGTCAGGCCGTTGCCGGCGGTGAAGGTGACGTTCTGCTGCGCGTTGGTGGTGCCGATCAGGGCAGGGACGATCGAGATCGCGCCGCCCGTGCCGCCGGGCAGGCTGGTGTTGAACGCCGTGCTGCCCTGGGTCAGGCGCACCGTGGCGCCAGCGCCGCCGGTGAAGCCGAGGCTATTGGCTGCATAGGTCGCCCCATTCAGCACCGTCGTTCCGGCATTGACCGAGGTTGCTCCGAGGCGGCGGACCGCGCCGGCATTGCCCAGTGCCACCGAGCCGGTGCCGGCGTTGAGCGCCAGGCCCTGGCCGCCGGCCACCGCTGCGTCGATCGCGCCGAACGAGATCGCGCCATTGCCGCTGGTCACGCTGGTGTTGCCGGCCAGGCTGGTGGCGCCGGTGACGGTGAAGGCGCCGCCGCCGGTGGTGTAGGCGCCGCTCAGGCTGGTCGCGCCGGTATAGCTCTGGACCCCACTGGTCGAGACGCCAAGGGTGGCGATGTTTGCGCCGGTCACCGAAAGGCTGGCCACCGACACCGCCCCGAGCGAAACGGTTCCCGTACCGCTGTTGACGCCGAAGTTTGCGTTGCCGGTCACCGCGCCGAGGCTGACGTTACCGCCACCGGTCACCACCGAAGTCGCGCCGGCCAGCGTGGCGCTGCCGTTCACGGCGAAGCTGCCCGCCGTGTAGCCGCCGTTCAGTACGGTCGCACCGGTGTAGTTCTGGGCACCGCTGGTCGAGGCACCGGTGGTGGTGATCGTCGCGCCGGTGGCGGTGAGCGAGGCCAGACCGGAGGCTGTGCCGAGGGTCACTGCGCCGGTGCCAGCATCGACGACCAGAGCGTTCGGACCGGCGATCGTGCCCAGCACGGCGTTGCCGCCCCCGGTAGTGATCGCCGTGTCTCCGGCGAGCGTCGTGGCCCCGTTGACGGTGAAGCCGCCCGCCATGGCGTAGTTGCCGTTCAGACTGGTCGCGCCGGTATAGCTCTGCGCGCCGGTGGTGCTGGCGCCAGCCGTGGCGACGGTCGCGCCGGTGACCGACAGCGAGGCGATGCCGTCCACTGCACCGAGCGTGACGTTGCCGGTGCCGGCATCGACGGCGAGGCGGCCCGCGCCGCCGATGGTGCCGAGGCTGGCATTGCCGCCCGCAGTCGAGACCGTCACGGCGTTTACCGTGGTCGCCGCGCCGGTGACGGTGAAGTCGGCGCCAGCGGTGCTGTACGCGCCGTTGAGGCTGGTCGCGCCATTGTAGCTCTGCGCCCCGATGCTGGCGACGCCCGAGGTGGTGATCGTCGCGCCGGTGGCGGTGAGCGAGGCCAGGTCCGACGCGGCGCCGAGCGAAACGCTGCCAGCGGCTACGGTCAGTGCGTTGCCGCCGCCCGTCACGGTGCCGAGCGCGGCGCTGCCGCTGGCCGTGACCGTCGTGGCGCCGCCGAGCGTGGTGGCGCCGGTGCTGAAGCTGGCGGCATCATAGGCGCCATTCAGCGTGGTTGCGCCGATATAGCTCTGCGCGCCGCTGGTCGAGGCGCCGCTGGTGGTGATCGAAGCGCCGGTCGCCGAAAGCGAAGTGAGGCCGTTGACGGCACCGAGCGTGACGTTGCCCGCCGCGTCGATCACGAGCGCCTGGGCACCGGTGATCGCACCGAAGCCGACGTTTCCGCCCGCTACGACACTGGTGTCCTCGGCCAGGTCGGCAACACCGTTGACGGTGATGTCACCGCCCGCGCGGTGTTCCCCGGCCAGGCTGATGCTGCCATTGTAGCTTTGCGATCCACTGGTCACCGCGCCGTAGTTGTTCACGACCCGGCCGGTGAGCGAGAGATCGGTCACGCCGATCACCGAGCGGACCAGGACCGTGCCGTCGCTTCCCGCGTTGACCGAGAAGCCGGTGCCGCCATTGCCGATGACCGAACCCAGCGCAACCGCGCCATCCGCGACGGTGATCGCGGTCGAGCCGCTCAGGATCGTGTCGCCGAGCACCGTGACGCCAGTGCCGGTATAGGCACCGCCCATGATGGTCTGCTGGCCGATATAGATCTGATCCGCCGTGGTCGATGCGCCGGCGGTGGTGATCGTCGTCCCGGTGACGGTGAGCGCTGCGATCCCGTTGACCGGACCGAGTGTCACATTGCCGGTGCCGGCATTGGCGAGCAGGCTGCCGTTCGGACCGATGACGGTACGGAGGCTGATGTCGCCGCCCTGCGTGGCGAGATTGGCGCCGATGCCGGCGGCAACAGTCGAGGTGCCGGTGACGGTGAAGGCACCGCCATTGGTGTTGTAGTTGCCGCGCAGGAGCGTCGCGCCGGTATAGCTCTGCGCGCCCGTGGTGTTTGCGCCGTTGGTGAGGATGCCGCGGCCGGTGACGGAGAGCGCGGTCAGACCGTTCACCGCACCGAGCGTGACGTTGCCGGTGCCGGCGTTGATCGTGAGCGCCCGCGCGCCGTTGACAACGCCGAAGGTCGCATTGCCGCCCGAAGTGGTGACGCTGCTGTCCCCGGCCAGTGTGGTCGTGCCGGTAACCGTGAAGGTGCCGCCGGCATTGTAGCTGCCGTTGAGCCGGGCGGTACCGGTATAGCTCTGCGCGCCGCTGGTGGTGACGCCCGCCGTCGCGATGCTGGCACCGCTGGCACCAAGCGAGCCGAGGCCCGTCGCGGTGCCCAGCGTGATGCTGCCGGAGCCGGCGCTGGTGGTCAGCGCGTTGCCCGCGCCGGCGATCGTGCCGAAGCCGATATTGCCGCCAAGGGTGCTGACTGCGGTCGCCCCGGCGAGCGTTGACGCGCCGTTGACGGTGAAGCCCGCATTGTTGGTCGAATAGTTGCCGGCAAGCGAGGTCGCGCCGCTGTAGCTCTGGGCGCCGCTGCTGGCGACGCCGGAGGTGGCGATGGTCGCACCGGTCGCGGTGAGCGAGGCGATGCCCGAGACGGCGCCCAGCGTCACGCTGCCGGTTCCGGCATTGACGGCGAGGGCGTTGCTGTTGCCGGTGACCGTGCCGAGCGTCGCCGCGCCGCCGTTGGTTACGATGCTGGTCGCGCCGGTGAGCGTCGAGGCGCCCTGCACGGTCAGGCTGCCGCCATTGGTGCCGTAGTTGCCGCCGAGCGCGGTCGCGCCGGTGTAGCTCTGGTTGCCGCTGGTCGCGACTCCCACGGTTGAGATGCTCGAGCCGATCGCCGAGAGGCTGGCCAGGCCGTTCACCGCGCCGCCGAACGAGACCGTGCCGGTGCCGGCATTCACTGCCAGGACGTTGCCGCCGCTGACCGCGCCGAAGCTGGCGTTGCCCCCGTTCGTGGCCAGGTTGGTGGTTCCCGAAACGCTGGTCGTGCCGTTGACCGTGAAATTGCCGCCGGCACTGTAGGCGCCGTTGAGGCTGGTTGCGCCATTGTAGCTCTGCGCGCCGGTGCTGATCATGCCCGCGGTGGTGATGGTCGCGCCCGTGGCGGTGAAGCTGCTGATGCCGGTGGCGCTGCCAAGCGTCACATTGCCTGTGCCCGCATTCACGGTGAACGCACTGGAGAAGCCGAAGCTGGCGAAATTGCCGAAGCTGATATTGCCGCCCAGGGTGGTGACCGACATGGCCGAGCCGAGCATCGAGATGCCGGTGACGGTGAAGGCGCCGCCATTGGTGGTGTAGGTGCCCGCGAGCGTGGACGAGCCGTTGAGGGTGAAGGCACCGCCATTGGTCGCGTAGATGCCGGAGAATACCCCGCCGCCATTATAGGTCTGCGCGCCATTGCTGGTGACGCCCGACGTGTAGATCGTTCGACCGGTGCCGGTGAGCGTGCCGACGTTCGACACGCCGAGGAAGGTCAGTCGGCCGCCATGGGCGTTCGCGATCAGGTTGTAGCCGTTGCCGGTGATCGAGCCGAAGCCCACGTCGAAGCCGGTGTCGCTGACATTGCCGTTGACGTTGATGTCGGCTGTCAGCCGGGTGGTACCGCCGAAGGACAGGCCGTTGCCCGCGGTGAAGCTGCCCCCCGCAGAGATCAGGCTGCCACTATAGAGCTGCGCACCACTGGTCGAGGCGCCCACGGTCGTGATGCTGCTGCCATAGACCGACAGGTTGGCAAGGCCGGTGGCGAGGCCGATCGTGATATTGCCGCTACCTGAGGCGAGCGTGAGGTCGTTCGCTCCGGTAACCGTGCCCAGCAGGATATTGGCGGCACCGTTGCTCGTGTTGACCTGGGTGGCGCCGGCCAGCGTGCTCGCGCCGTTGACGGTGAAGGCGCCGTTCGCGCGGTAGATGCCGTTCAGCGTCGTCGCGCCGGTATAGCTCTGCGCGCCATTGGTGGTGGCGCCGGCCGTGGCGATCGAGGTGCCGGTAGCCGAAAGCGAGGTGAGGCCGGTCACGGCGCCGAGCGAGACATTGCCCGCACCGGCATTGACGCTCAGCGCGCCCGTGCCGCCGATCGCGCCCAGGGTCGCATTGCCGCCGCCGGTGGTCACGGTGGTGCTGCCGTTCAGCGTGGTCGCGCCCTGCACGTCGAAGCTGGCAGCGTTGTAGGCGCCGCTCAGCGAGGTGGCGCCGGTATAGCTCTGCGCACCGGTGGTAGTGACGCCGGTGGTGAGGATGCTGTTGCCGGTGGCGACCAGGCTGGCGAGGTTCGCCTGGCCGATCGAGACCGAGCTGGTTGCGTCCAGCGTCAGACCATAAGTGGAGGTGATCGCGCCGATCGAGATGCTGTCGGCGGTGAGCCTGGTGTCACCGGTCAGGACCGGGCCGACCGCGAAGCTGAGCGCGCCGGTGGCGGTAACATCGGTGCCGATATTAGTGCCGGCCGCGCCCGCGCCGAAGCTCAGGCCGTTCACCGTGATCGGGCCGGCGATGTCGAGCACGCGCAGTGCGTCGAGCGTGACGCTCTCGTTATAGGTGCCGCCCGCGATATGGACGGTGCCGCCCGCGACGACCGCGTCCAGGCCACCCTGCAGGTCAAGCAGGGTGCGCTGGCTGCCCTGTGCGCCGGCCACGCCGCTGACGTCGACATAGGCGCGGGTGCGGTTCGCGGCGCTATAGCCCTGGTTGTAGACCGCTATGCCGCCATTCGCCGCGGACAGCGCCAGCAGGCGGGCCTGTTCGGCGAGCGGGGTGTTCGGGCCCAGGGCGCCGTTCGACGCGTCCATCGAGGTGCCGTTCCACACGCCGTTCAGATAGGCGATGATGCCCCATTCGTTGCCGAATGCACCTTCGCTGTTGCCGGCGATGTTGAGGTTCGAGCCGTCGGTGTACTGGACCGAGATTGCCGACTTGGTGTTGTCGATCAGATTGCCGGTAAACGACGCATTCGCGTTGCGGCCATCGATCAGGATGCCGTTGCGGACGCCGTGGATGTTGTTGCCGGTGACGGTGACGTTGTCCGCGCCATTGGCGATCACGATGCCGCGGGTGGTCGTCGGCCAGGCATAGGTGACATAGCTCTGGTCGGCCGGGCCGAAGATCTCGAAGCCCGAGACGGTGACGCCGTCGGCATCGATCACGATGCCGTTGCTGCCATTGGAGCGGGCGTCGATCTTCGCGCCGGTGGCGCCGATCAGCGACACGCCGTTGGTGCTGATCGTGGTGTTCGCGCCATAGGTGCCGGCGGCGACGTTGATCGTGCCGCCGGTGCGCACGTCGCGTGCCGCAGCGCTGATCGTCAGCCCGGGTACGACGGTGAAGATGTTGCTGAAGCCGGTGCCGGTATAGTTTTCGAGCGAGGTGCTGTAGCCGAAGCCGAGGCTGAGCCCGAACGTCGTCGCATCCTGGAGCGTGGTGCGGAAATAGGTGAACTGGCCGCCATTGGCGCGGTGGTCGGTATTGCGGACCGCATAGCCATAGCCGGTCAGGTTGAGCTGGCCGAAGCCCTGGCTGGTCGATTCCAGCTGGGCGAACAGCCCGTTGAATTCCTCGAAATTGTTCGCCGAAGCGTCGATGTTGATGTTGGTGGTCTGGCCGTCATAGCCGCCGGCGCGGTTGGTCTGGTAGAGCGCGACACCGCCCCAGTTGTTGCCGCGCGTATGGACGCCGGTCAGCGTGACGTTCGCGCTGTCGGTGATCTGGACGCCGGCGCCCTCGGTGTTCTGGCCGTCGGCGGTGAAGTTGGTGACGGTGACGCCCACGGCGCCGTTGATGTCGAGCTCGGCGCGGCGCGAGCCCTTCACCGTCACGTCGCTGATCGTGACGTTGCTGATGCGCTGGCTCGGCGCATAGCTGATCGGGTTCGGCTGGACCTTGATCCCGTAATTGCCGCCCGAAAGCTGGCTGCCGAGCAGGGTGAAATTGCTGAGCGTGGTGTTGTCGGCATAGACGCCGATCGTGCCGAGGCCGCCGCCATCGTCGACGGTGCGGCCGTCGAGGATCGTGCCGGCCTGTGACTGGCCGATCAGCGCGATGCTGCGATCGATCTTGAGCTGCGAGCCGAGCACATAGGTGCCGTCGAGGATCCGCACCGTGTCGCCATTCTGGGCGCGGGCGATCGACGCGTCGATCGTGCTGGTGATGCGGATGTCGGGATCGCCGCCCGCCGTGATCGTGGCGCGGGCATTGGTCGAGCTGCCCTCATAGGCGAGCACGCCGCCGCGCAGGAAGCGGTTGCCGTTGTTGCGGAACACGTCGTCCCAGGCGAAGGTGCTGCTCAGCAGGCCGACGGTGCGCACGGGGATGTCGACGTCGAAGCTGTTGCCGGTCACCGTCACCGCGCCGGCATAGAGCTGCTGCCAGGGCGTGTTGGGCATATAGCCCTGGATCTGGAAGCCGCGCATGCCGGTGAGGCTGCTGGTCAGGCTGTTGTTCGCGAAGATCCGGTTCGAGGCGTCGGTGGTGCGGCCCGCGCCGGCGACGACGACCATCGCGCTGGCATAGGTGCCACCGTAGAACTTGTTGCCGGTGATCGTGAAGCTCTCGAGCCGGGTGCGCGCGGGATCGTTGAAGTCGTCGATATAGAGGTTGGCGGCGGTCTGGTTGCCGCGGTTGTCGATCACCGAGTTGCGCAGGGTGAAGGCGTTGCCGATCACCTCGACGGTCTTGTTGTCGCCGGCCGCGGTGGGCTTGAAGCCCAGGCCCTCGATGGTGACGCCGTTGCCCGAGATGAAGTGCTGCGCGCCGAAGCCCGCCTGGTAGCGCGAGGTGACGAAGGCGGCGACGTCGTCCGCATCGGTGATCGCATTGCCGGCGGCATCGACGCCGCGCAGGGTGATGTTGTCCTTGTAGAGGTAGAGGCCGAAGCTCTGGGCGCCGGCATCGCCATAATAGCCGACGCCGGTCACGCCCTCGAGATAGTCGCCCGGACGGATGGTGACGACCGCGCCGGGGGCAGCTTCGTTGACCGCCGCCTGAATGTTGCGGCTGAAGCTGTGATAGCCGGTCGCCGAATTGTTCGCCCAGGCTCCGGCGCCGATCAGCGTGTTGGCGGCGAGCAGGTCGGCGAAGCTGGCGGTGCCCATCGCCGCGTCGCTGACATAGAGGCCGTTGGCGGTGTAGGCGACACCGGCCATGTCGAAGGCGTTGCCGGCGATCGTCGCGCCCGCGCCGCGCACGCGCAGCATCGCGCCGAAGCCGCCGGTGGTGGTGGCGAAGCTGTTGCCGGTGATGGTCGAGCCGGCGGCGTCGATGGTCACGCCGGTGTTGAGGCCGGAATCGCCGTTCACCACATTGTTGGTGAAGCTGATCCCGCCACCCACGCCGCCGCCGCCGAGCGCGACGAGCTGGCGCGAGACGTTGGGTACGGTGAACTGGTCGCCCGTCGCCGGCGCGGCGCCGACATAGGTCTTGCCGCCGATGATGTTGCCGTCGACGACCAGCCCGGTGATCGCATAGCCCCATTCGGAGACCAGGCCGAGATCGCCCGCGGCGAGGATGCGATTATTGGTGATCCGCGAGCCGGTATTTGTCTGCTGGAGATAGACCGCGGCGGTTTCGCTGCCCGGATTGCCGTTCTCGATGCCGTTGATCGTGAAGCCGCTGAGGGTGGTGTTGCTCGAGCCGGCGGCCAGCGTCACCGTGCCGAGCGCACCGACATTGGAGATGCCGTTGATCGTGGTGACGTCGCGGCCGGCGCCGAGCAGGCTGATGCCGGCCTTGTTGATCACGACGTTCTCGACATAGGTGCCGGCGCCGACATTGATCGTCGCATTGGCGCGGGCATCGCGCACCGCGGCGCCGATGCCGAGGCCGGCGACCACGGTGAAGTTGTTGGTGCCGGCGCTGCCGTTCCAGCCTTCGATCGAGCTGCTGGTCGGCGTGCCGAGCGACAGGGCATAGCCGGTCGCGTCGCTCAGGCTGGTGCGGAAGAAGGTGAACTGGCTGCCGTCCGCGCGGAAGGCGGTGTTGCGGACGATATGGTCATAGCCGGCGATGCTCAGCGTGCCCGGATCGTTGATCGCCGAGCTGTCCTGCAGATACAGGCCGTTCGATTCCGAGAAGGCGTTGTTGCCCTCGATCGTGATCCCGGTGAGCTGCTGGTTGCTGCCGGTCGCACCGTTCGCCTGATAGAGCGCCAGGCCGCCCCAGGCATTGCCCGAGGTGCTGCTGTTCTTCACCAGCACATTGGCGCTGTCGGTGATCGCGATGCCGTTGCCGGCGAGCGCGCCGGTGACGTTGACGTTGTCGATCGTCGCGCCGATCACCGAATTCAGGTCGAGCCCGGTCTTGCGCGAGCCACTGATCGTGACGTTGCGGATCGCGAAATCGTCGATGCGCGCATTGCCGTTGGCGTCGCCCGCGCCGACTTCGACCTTGAGGCCATAGGTGGAGGTGGAGACGGCGCTGGGGGCGAGCAGGGTGAAGTCGCCCAGCGTCACATCGTCGGCATGGACGCGCATGCCGTAGACGCCCAGGCCCGAGGCGTTGAAGATCGTGCCCGCCTCGCTCGTGCCGAGCAGGGTCAGGCTCTTCTGGATGAACAGGGTGTTGGAGAGGGTGTAGGTGCCGTCCGCGACATGGACGGTGCCGCCGGTGACCACGGCGTTGACGCCGGCCTGGACGCTGGCGAGCGTGCCGAGCGGGCTGCCCTGGTTGCTGTCGCTGCCGCTGGTCGAGACATAGGCGGCGGTGCGGTTCGACGCCGACCAGCCCTGGTTCTGCACTTCCATGCCGCCATTGGCGGCGCGCAGCGCAAGCAGGCGCTGCTGCTCGGCGAGCGGCGTGTTGGCGCCGAGCGAACCGGCCGAGGGCAGGATGGTGACGCCGTCGCCCTGCAGGATGCCGTTCAGGTAGAGATTGATGCCCCACTCATTGCCGTACTGGCCCTGGGTGTTGCCGGTCATCGTCAGGTTCGATCCGTCGGTATACTGGACCGAGATGGCCGACTTGGTGTTGTCGATCCTGTTGTTCTGCAGATAGACGTTGGTGTTGCGGCCATCCACGATGATGCCGGTGCGGATGTCGTGGATGTTGTTGTTCAGCAGCTGGACCATGTCGGCATAGCGATTGACGAAGATGCCGCGCGAATAGGTGCTGCCCCAGTTGAAGCTGGTATAGGCGCTGGTCGCCGGACCCGAGATCTCCAGGTTCTTGATCGTGACGTAGTCGCCCCAGACGTCGATCGCGTTCTCGATGCCGCTGGTCCAGCCGATCTTCGCGACGCCCTGGCCGTCGATCGTCACGTCGCTGGCATCGATGCGCACGCCCGAGCTGTAGATGCCCGCGCCGAGGCTGATCGTGGTGCCGAAGCCGGTCGTGCCGATCACGCCCAGGGCGTCGTTGATGAAATTGCCCTGGCCGCGCGTGTCGCTGCCATTGTTCGAGAGGTTGAGCTTCAGCGCGGTGGTCGTGCTGATCTTGCCGGCGCCGTAGATGTGCGGCGCGGTGATGTTCACCGTGCCCGAGGCACCGCTGAGGTTACCCGAGATGTTCACGCCCTGATCCGAGCTGATCAGGATGTTGCGGCTGATGCTGGCGCGATCGTTCGCGGCCACGGTGCCGCGCAGGTTCGCGCTGCCGCCCACCGCCTCGAGCACGATGGTGCCGTTGTCGATCGTGAAGGAATCGACGCTGAGCGTGCCGGTGTTGATGAGGTTGTCGACCGCGGCGCCGGCGCTCTTTGCCGACATCTGGATGCGGCCGCCCTCGGCGAAGATCTGGCCATTGTTCTCGACCAGTGCGCTGCTCGCCGGCACGCCGATGCTGAGCAGGCCATCGCCGGCCAGATCAAGCGTGAAGGCAGTGCCGCCGCCCAGCTGGACGCGGCCCGCACGCGCAGTGATCACGCCGCTGTTTCGCACCGTCGGGGCGACGAAGGCGGCAAGGCCCAGGCTGCCCGCGCTGATGTTGATATTGCCGTTGACGACGATCGAGCCGGTGGTGGCGCCGGTGATCTCCATATTGCCGCCGGCAGTGAAGGCCGCCTGGTCGATGTCGCCGGTCGAGGCGATGAGGCTGCCGACATTGACGTTGGCGGTGCCGGAGAACAGCACGCCGTTCGGGTTGAGGATCGCGATCCGCCCGTTCGCATTGAGCTGGCCGGCGATCTCCGACGGCGCGGCGCCGCTGACCACGCGATTGACCGCGATCGAAGTGGCGGACGGCTGGACGAAGGTGACGCTCGCGCCCGATCCGATGTCGAAGCTGTTCCAGTTGATCACCGCACGATCGGTGCCCTGGTTGATCGTCATGCTGGTGGGGGTGGGGGTGCCGATCGTCGCCGAACCGGCGACCACGTCACCGCCGGTCGGTAGCGCGGTCGAGGCGAGCTGGGCGCGGGCGGGGTTGGCGAGCATGATCGCCGCGAGGCCCGCGGAAAGCAGCAGCGTCGATCGCTTCAGACGACGACGGGTACCCTTGCTCGAGGCAATGGCGGCCTTGGCACTGTGCAGCTTGCTCATATCCCTGATCCCCATTTGGCCGTTCGGGTGGCCAGCCCGCATTTCTCAAGAACGAACGCGATCGATCGGATCGATCAGAACGACATGCCCACCGAGAAGAAGACCCGGCCGTCCTTGTCGCCGCGCGACGCGACGGGCCGGTTGATCGGCTTGGCGAATTCCACCGAGCCGTTGATGCCTGCACGCAGCCCCAGGCGGAGGCCGAAGCCGGCGGATTCGAGCGAGGCGCGGAGCGGTTCGCCCGGCAGCGGATCGTTCTGGGCGACCCGGCCTGCCTCGTAGAAGCCATAGGGCTGGACCGTGCCGCCCTGGAAATTGCCGGCGTAGAAGACCTCCACCCGCCCGGCGACGCCCTTGTCCCCGGTAATCTCGGACGGGTCATAGGCATGGGCGAACTGTTCGCCGCCCAGCCCGAACTCCTCGCTCGCGAGCAGGCTCTGCCCGCTATACTGCATCGTGCCGCTGGCCTGGAAATACAGGCCGCCACCTACGCCGTACGCGAACGACACTTCGGCGTTCACCCGGGTGAACACACCCGAGCCGGTGGCGCGCGACTTGTCGGGGTCGCTGCGTACGGTGGCGCCCAGGAAATCGAGGCCCTGGGTGACCGAGGCGCGGACGTTCAGGATCCCGCCCCAGGGCGCGGCATAATTGCCGAACAGCTCGCCCTGCACGGTGCGGGTGGAATCGTCGAAGATCGGATCGATGACGACGTTGCGCGAGCTGCTGTCGCGGCCGGTGAACACCAGCCGGCCGAACAGGTTCGCCTCGCGGCTGCGCACGAACGGGTAGCGCGCGGCGATGCCATAGGTGGCGCTGCGGCCGTGCAGATCGAGCAGGCGCAACTCGTCGCCCGGATGCGTCGCGGCATAGCTGCCGAACACCGTGAGGCGCAGGCCAGAATTGCCGACCGGCTGGTCCCAGGTCGCCGAGAGGAAACCCAGTTCCTTGTGGATCGGCGCGCTCACCGCGGTGATCGAGATGCGCTCGCCGGCGCCGAGCATGTCGTTGAACGACAGCCCGCCATAGACCTGGACCGGGCCGAGCCAGCGCGAGCCGCGATTATCGACCGCGACAAAGCCCTCGATCCCCTTGCGCTCCAGCGCCAGCGTCAGATCGGCGGCGCCGACTTCGCTGGGGGAGGGGGTGAGCACCGCGCGGGCGTCCACGCCCTGCAGGTCGCGGGCGAGCAGCAGTGCGCGGGTCAGCGCCGCGCCGGAGGTGGGCCGCTCGGCCGCGACACCGGCCAGATAGCCGCGCAGATAGGGTTCATAGCCGCCGGCATCGCCCTCGATCTTCGTGGCGCCGATATGACCTTCGACCACCTGCAGCGTCAGCACGCCGCCCTCGATGCGCTGCGGGCCGACCACTGCCCGTGACAGCACGAAGCCGCGGCGGCGATATTCCGCGGTTACCGCCTCGGCGAGCTTGAACACCTCTGCCAGCGGCATGTCGCGGTTGAGATAAGGGGCGGCGATCGCGTTGAGCGCATCGACCGGCACGGCCGTCACGCCATCGAAGCGGACTTCGCTCAGCCGGACCTGGATCGCGGATGCGGGCGCGCCCTGCTGGCGGGGCAGCTCGGGCACATCGACCGAGCGGGCGTCGGGTGTCTTGTCTGCCGGGCGGAGACGCTCGTCGATGCGTCCCGGATTCACGGTCTGCTGGGCATGTGCCGCCTGAAACGGCACGATTGCCGCGGCAGCAAAAACAAACAGCCAGCAACGCTTGGATCTCATAGCCCGGGTCCCCCTCCCAGTGACATGCAGCCGATCGAAATGTGCCCGAATCGGTTGCAAGCGAGTCGGCTCTTACAATGGGTGGGGCGGACTCAGGAAGACGGACTCGGCGTTAACTATCGAGTATTTGCAATAATGCGTTGATCCATAACGGGACTATTATATTATTTCTGGATTGTTTCTATTCCGTCTCCAGATAATCAGCAAAAGCATTGCCCCGGTATGCGGTTAAACCAATCGGTAACCATAAATACTAACCATATTCAGTGGCTTATACTTAGCTCCTTGTTAGCCCGGCCTTAGGGGTGGGCGGCGTATCCCGGATCCTGGTTTCAACCGGGGGTTGGGGTTTTGCGTCGCGTATCTTCAACGCGGCTGGCGCTTGCCTGGGCGGCGCTGGCATCGGGGCAATCGCCGTCCGCCATCGCTGCGGATGCGCCTGAGTCGCGGGAGCGTGCCGAACTCGCCCTGCGTCTCGCCGATGCGCCGCGCTGGACCGACGTGCTGGCTCGCGAGGCTGCGGCGCCCGCCCGTCTTCCTCTCTACTGCAAGATGCCCGCCGACGAACTGCCGGCCGAATGTGGTGTCCAGGGCTGGCGCGCAGCCTTTGCCGGCCTGGAGGGGCTGTCTGCCGTCGACCAGATTGCCGGCGTCCAGACCGTGGTCAACAAGCTCCCCTATGTCTCCGACCTCGCGAACTGGGGCATGGTCGATCGCTGGGAGACGCCGGCCGAGATGTTCGCGCGGGGCGGTGATTGCGAAGATTTCGCGCTCACCAAATATTTCGCGCTCCGCGATCTCGGTCTGCCCGAAGCGGCGATGCGCATCGCGGTGGTGTGGGACAATCAGGATGCCGAGCAGCACGCGGTGCTGTTCGTCGAGGCCGGCGGGCGGAGCTGGGTGCTCGACAACAAGTTCGCCGCGCCCATTCCCGCGACCGATCTCGCGACCCGTTACCGGGTGATCTGGTCGGTCAATCGCGACGGCGCGCGGCTCGCTGCTGCGGATACGCGCGCAGGGGAGGGGCCGCGACTGCGCGTCACGCGTGGGGGCAGGATGCTCGTGCTCCGCACCCGACCGGTCCGCCGCGAGGCGATCCTGCCGGCGGGCGGACCTAGTGCCGAGCTTGCGGTCGTCAGGCCAGAGCTGCCGACGGGAATCGCGCAGCTGGGCGCGGCATTGTCGCCCGTGCAGATCGCCCCGCAGCGCGTTGGTAGCGCTTCCAAAAATCGCCAGGATACAGTGCGGAACGAGCTGATTCGAGCCGGTGAAATTGCCGTCCGACACGCCGTGGACACAAAATTTATCTCCTGATTTCAGTTTCCTAACTGCAGTCCCCATCCTGGATGTAACAAAATTGAGAACGTTCTTGAGAACGCTCTCAATTTATGCTCTAACCCTCGCATCGGAGCGCAAGACTCCACGGACATGAGGGGTGTTGGAACAGGCTGCCGCGCGCGCCACGAGGCGTCGTCGGCTTGATCTGTCGCTGAAACCGACAGCGTTGTCGGTGAAAGGCTCCCCCAGGTTGGATCGGATAAACAGGCACACCCCCGGGTGTGCACGGCGCCTTTCTGCGCGCCGAAGGGGAGAGGTGAATGCTGTTCAGTCTGCGGCACGTGGCGCGTTCCATGGCGTTGCTCGCCACAACCGCGCTTGCCGGGCCGATCTCGGGTGCACACGCGCAGGACCAGGCCGCGCCCGCCGCATCGAACGATCCTGTCGCCCGCCCCTGGGCCGATCCCAAGCTCCCCGCCGCTGCCCGTGCGGAAATGCTGCTCTCCGCGATGACGCTCGAGGAGAAGCTGGCGCTCGTCTATACTTGGTTTCCGCCGCTGGCGAAGGATCCGGCGGCTCCCACCGACATGATCCCTTCGGCCGGCCAGCAGCCGGCGATCCCGCGCCTGGGCATTCCGGCGCTGCGCGAGACCGATGCCAGCCTCGGCGTCGCCAACCAGGTCGAGCAGCGCAAGGGCGATACCGCCACCGCGCTCCCCTCGGGCCTGGCGCTCGCCGCCAGCTTCGATCCCAAGCTCGCTTATGAAAGCGGCGCGATGATCGGCAGCGAGGCGCGGGCCAAGCGCTTCAACGTCATGCTCGCCGGCGGCATCAACCTGACCCGCGATCCCTGGGGCGGCCGCAACTTCGAATATCTGGGCGAGGACCCGCTGCTCGCCGGCACGCTCGCGGGCGAGTCGATCAAGGGCATTCAGTCGAACCACATCATCTCGACGATCAAGCATTTCGCCCTGAATGCGCAGGAGACCGGCCGCTTCGTGATGGACGCGCGGATCGGCGAGGCGGCGTTGCGGGAAAGCGACCTGCTCGCCTTCCAGATCGCGATCGAGCGCGGCAAGCCGGGCTCGGTGATGTGCGCGTACATGTCGGTGAACGGCGACTTCGCCTGCGAGAACGCTTTCCTGCTCAACACGGTGCTCAAGCAGGACTGGGCCTATCCGGGCTTCGTCATGTCCGACTGGGGGGCGGTCCATTCGACGGTGAAGGCCGCACGCAACGGGCTCGACCAGCAATCGGGCGGCGAGCTCGACACGCACATGTTCTTCCGCGGCGACCTGAAGAAGGCGGTGGAGAGCGGCGAGCTGCCGATGGCGCGGCTTGACGACATGGCGCGGCGCATCCTGAACGGCATGTTCGCCGCCGGGGTGATGGACGCGCCGGTGGTCGATACGCCGCAGCCGATCGACACGGCGAAGAACGCCGAGGTCGCGCAGCGCGCCGCCGAGGCGGGCATCGTGCTGCTCAAGAACGAGAAGAACCTCCTGCCACTGGCCAGGACCGCCAAGCGCATCGTCCTGATCGGCGGCCATGCCGATATCGGCGTACTCTCGGGCGGCGGCTCGTCGCAGGTGCGCTCGACCGGCGGCATTCCGCTGGAGATCCCGCTCAAGAACGGCCCGGCCGCGTCCTTCGTGCGCGTGACCTGGCACGCGTCCTCGCCGCTCGCGGCGATCCGTGCGCTGGCCCCCAAGGCGCGCGTCGATTTCGTGGACGGCAGCGACCCCGACGCTGCCGCTGCGGCGGCGAAGAACGCGGACCTGGCGATCGTCTGGGCCACCCAGTGGACCACCGAGGCCGAGGATCCCGAGACGATCGACCTCCAGGGTAACCAGAATGCGGTGATTGCCGCGGTCGCCGCCGTCAATCCGAAGACCGCCGTGGTGCTCAACACCGGTGGGCCGGTGCTGATGCCCTGGCTCAAGCAGGTACCGGCGGTGCTCGCGGCCTGGTATCCCGGCCAGCGCGGCGGCGAGGCGGTGGCGCGGGTGCTGTTCGGCGACGTGAACCCCTCGGGGCGGTTGCCGATCACCTTCCCGGCGTCGATCGAGCAGGCGCCGCGGCCCAGCGTGCCCGGGTTCGACCAGATCAAGGCCTCGCCCGACCGCGGGCAGGACGTGCGTGCGATCAAGCCCTTCGAGGTCGAGTACAAGGAGGGCTCCGACGTCGGCTATCGCTGGTATGCCCGCCAGGGCGCGCGGCCGGCTTTCCCGTTCGGCTTCGGCCTCAGCTACACGCGCTTCGACTACGCCAATCTCAAGGTGGAAGGCGGCGCTGCGCTCAAGGTGAGCTTCGACGTCACCAATCGCGGCAAGCGCGAGGGCGCCGACGTGCCCCAATTCTACGTGACACCGGCCACGGGCGCTCGCCCGCTACGCCTCGCGGGCTTCGAGCGGGTGACGCTCAAGCCCGGCGAGACCCGCCGGATCACCCTGATCGCCGAGCCGCGCATCATCGCGGACTACGACACCGCCCGGCCGGGCTGGCGCGTCGCGGCGGGAACCTATCGTGTCGCGATCGCGCGGGATGCCGGCCAACCGGTGCTCACGGGCGCGGCGGATTTGCAGGAGCGCCGGCTGGCGCCCTGACAGGACAGCACCGGGTGAGGCGCGCGTAGATGCGTCAGGGTGCAGAACAGAGTGGGAGGACGAAGGGAATGAAGGGAATATCCAGTGTGATGGCCGGCTTGCTGGCGTCGACCGCCTTGGTCGCGCCGGCATGGGCCCAGGACACGGCGACGGCCGTGCCGCAGGACACGGGAGCCGGGGTCGCCGATCAGGGTGAAGAGATCGTCGTCACCGGTATCCGCGCCTCGCAGGCCAAGTCGGTTGACATCAAGCGCAACGCGACGGCGATCGTCGACGCGATCTCGTCGGAAGACATCGGCAAGCTGCCGGACGTGACGATCGTCGATGCGCTGCAGCGCATCTCGGGCGTCCAGATCCAGCGCAGCGCGGGCGAAGGCTCGACGGTCAACATCCGCGGCCTGCCGCAGGTGATCACGCTGCTCAACGGCGAGCAGTATCTGAGCCCGGGCAATCTCGGTACCGCGCAGCCCAACCTCAACGACATCCCGGCCCAGCTGATGAACGCCGTGGTCGTCTACAAGTCGCAGGATACGCACAACGCACTGTCGGGCATCTCGGGCACGATCGACCTGCGGACGCGGCGGCCGTTCGATATGAAGGAGGGATTCGTATTCTCGGGGCAGGGTGAGTATGCGCGGGGTGGAAACACCAAGCACAACGACTATCTGTTCAGTGGCCTGGCGAGCTGGCGCAACGACCGCATCGGCGCGATGGTCGGCGCGACCTATAGCCGCAACCGGCTGGGCAACAGCTATGCCGGCATCGGCGGCGGCGTGTTCGGCAACAACGACTGGGGCGGCTCGGGCGCCAACTGGATCTCGCCGCACGGCTATGAATTCTTCAACCGCGAAGTCGAGCGCACCCGCTTCGGCATCAACGGCGCCCTCCAGTTCAAGATCGACGAGGACTGGACCGTCACCGGCGAGGTGTTCCACACCGAGCTGACCGAGCACAACCGTGCCGCCGGCATCAACATCTCGAACCGCTGGAACGGCCTGGGCTGGACCACGCCGACCGACTCGAGCAACTCGGGCCAGACCGCCGGCAACGGCCAGCCCTGGCTCGACGTCAACCAGTATGATCTGAATGTCTGGTGGTTCAACTCGTTCTCGGTCAACCGCACCGCGAAGGAGCACTCGACCAACTACAACCTGCAGATCGACTACGACAAGGACAACTTCAAGTTCAGCGCCCGCGCGCTGAAGTCCAACGCCAACATGCGCAGCATGAACGGCCAGGTGCAGGGCGACCTGAGCAACTGGCAGTACGGCGCCAATCGCGCCTTCGGCCTGTTCCGCAACCCGGCCGACCGCACCCGTGGCCCGTTCTACCCGGCGAACATCGCGTCGCAGTACCCGGCGTCGCAATATTCGAACGGCGTGGTCGGCTCGCGCGGCGGTCGCTACATCAACCCGAACCCGCTGGGCTATGGCCAGGACCCGCAGCTCCATCTCGACCTGCGCGGCTCGAACCCGGCGATCAGCGGATTCGACACCCCGATCTCGGGCGGCCTGGGCGCCGGCAAGACGCTCAAGGACTATATGGCCAATCTCGACAGCTATGCCGTCGCGGCCTTCTCGTCCGAGGGCAACCAGGAGAACAGCGCGAACCTGGGCGTCTTCCGCGCCGACGGCAGCTATGAGTTCGACGAGGGCGGCCTGTTCGGCCTGCTCAACCGCGTCGACGTCGGCGTGCGCCGCTCGGACCGCCAGACCCAGATCCGCAACTTCCACCTCTTCTCGAACTTCTATGGCGGCAACGGCGCCTCGGTTCCGGAAGGCTGCCTTGCGCAGTGGAAGGCGATCGACGTGGTGATGGACAATGCCCAGTGCTCGGCGGGCGAGTTCGTCTCCAACCCGGCGTACAATGCGGCGAACCCGATGGCGACGGCACCGTCGAGCTGCGGTGCGGCGACGGTGGCCAATACGCCGACCTGCTTCCAGGGCTATACCGTCAACCGGCCGACCAAGCTCAATGCCTATACCCCGGTCTATTTCCAGACCAACTGGGGCGGCGTGGTCAACGGCATGCCGGGCCTCTGGGTGGTCGATCCCAAGGCGTTCGACGATGTGAAGGCGTTCCAGGACAAGGTGTTCGGTCCGTCGACCGAAGTCACCATCCCGGGCAACACCTACGACGTCGACCTGGTCGAGGAGAGCGCATATCTGGCGACTGCCTGGTCGACCGGCGCGTTCAAGGCCAATCTCGGCCTGCGCGTGGTCAACACCAAGCTGACCGTGAAGCAGAACCTCACCGGCGACACCCGCGCTTATGGTGACACCAACCTGGACGTGGGCGACGTGGTCTCGCGCCGCTCGTATCTGGACTGGCTGCCCACGGTGACGCTGTCGTACGACTTCAGCCGCCAGTTCCGCGTCCGTGCGGCCTTCGCCAAGACGATGATCCCGCTGGATCTCGGCAACTATGGCGGCGGCCTGACCATCTCGACCGCGGACTCGCCCTGCTCGGGCACCCCGGCTCCCACGGACGCGCCCTGCGGCGTGCGCCAGGTGACCGGCGCCAGCTCGAGCGGCAACCCGAACCTCAACCCGTGGCGTTCCAACAACTACGACGTCAGCCTGGAATATTATCTGGGCCGGGCCTCGCTGTTCAACGTCGGCGCGTTCAAGCTGGACATCAACAGCTTCGTCCAGAACCGGACGACGCCGTGCGCCGGCCGCTTCCCGGACGGTGACGGCGTGGTGCGCCGCTGCGTGCCGATCTCCCAGCCCGAACAGGGTACGGGCGGTTCGCTGCAGGGCGTGGAAGTCGGTGCGAAGATCGCGTTCAGCGACTTCATCGGCAGCGGCTTCTTCCGCAACTTTGGTATCGACGCCAACTACACCTATTCGGACAGCAAGCAGAACAGCCGTGCCCTGAACGGCGAGCGCTTCCCGTTCCCGGATAACTCGAAGAGCCAGGTCAACCTGGTCGGCTGGTACCAGGACGATCACATCCAGCTGCGGGTGGCGTACAATTATCGCACGCCGCGCCTGTCCTCCACCTTCGGCGGTATCGCGATCTACCAGGATACCGCCCAGTATGTGGACGCGAACCTGACCTACAACATCAACGATGCCTTCGCATTCTACGTGAACGGCTCGAACATCTTTGGTGAGCGCGAGCGCTATTACTTCCAGTTCGACGAGGACTCGAAGCAGTATCACTCGCAGAACCGCTTCGAGCCGCGTTACTCGGCGGGCGTCCGCGTCCGCTTCTAAAGAGCCAACCCTCCTGGGCCGGCAGTTCCCATGGGCTGCCGGCCCATTTTTCCGGAGGGCGCGCGGGCGGTTTCGCTTGCGATACCGTTACCAAGACGATCAGATACCATCATGAAGGACGGGGGTATGGCCAGCGGCGCGATCGAGCGTGTCGTCATCGTCGGCGGGGGCACCGCCGGCTGGATGGCGGCGGCGGCACTGAGTGCGTATCTGGCGGGAACCGGCACCCGGATCACCCTGATCGAAAGCTCGGACATCGGGACGATCGGCGTCGGCGAGGCGACGATACCCACCATCCGCCGCTTCTATGCGCAGCTCGGCATGGGCGATGCCGAAGTGATGCGTGCCTGCGAGGCGACCGCCAAGCTGGGCATCCGCTTTATCGACTGGAAGCCCGGGACCAGCTTCGTCCACCCCTTTGGCCGCTTCGGGCAGGACCTGCGCGGCATCGATTTCCACCATTTCTGGCTGAAGGCCCGCGCCGCCGGCCAGGCCGCGCCGCTCGAGGAATATTCGCTCGGCGCGATGCTCGCGCGCGAAGGCCATGCCAGCGTGCCGCTGCCCAATCCGCCGAGCCAGCTCTCGGTGTTCGACTGGGCGCTCCATTTCGACGCCGCGCTGTTCGCCGCGCACATGCGCGACTATGCCGAGCGCAGCGGCGTCACGCGGATCGACGCGAAGATCACCGAGGTCTCGCTGCACGGCGAGACCGGCTTCATCGAGAGCGTGACGCTGGGCAGCGGCGAGAAGGTCGCGGGCGACCTGTTCATCGACTGCTCGGGCTTCCGCGGCTTGCTGATCGGCGAGGCGCTGGGCGTCGGCTATCAGGACTGGTCGCACTGGCTGCTGTGCGACGGCGCCTTCGCGGTACAGAGCGAGCGGGTAGGGGAGCCGCCCAGTTGCACCACCGTCACTGCGCGCAGCGCCGGCTGGCAATGGCGCATTCCGCTGCGCAGCCGCGAAGGCAATGGCATCGTCTTCTCGAGCAATTTCCAGAGCGACGACGATGCGCGGGCGGAATTGCTCGCCAATGTCCCCGGCAAGCCGACGATGGAGCCGCGCCGCCTGCGTTTCACCCCGGGGCGCCGCGAGGCGGCCTGGGCGAAGAACTGCGTCTCGCTGGGCCTCGCCTCGGGCTTTCTCGAGCCGCTGGAATCGACCAGCATCGCGCTGATCGAGACGGGCATCGAGCGGCTGAAGCAGCTATTCCCGGACAAGGGCTTCGATCCGGCGGTGATCGCCGAATACAACACGCAGTGCGCCGAGGAGATGGAGCGCGTCCGCGACTTCATCATCCTGCACTACAAGCTGAGCACCCGCGAAGGGCCGTTCTGGCAGGCCTGCCGGGAGATGAGCCTCCCCGACACGCTGACTGCCAAGCTCGACCTTTGGCGCGCGCGCGGCGCGTTCATCCGCTATCGCTGGGAGATGTTCCACCCCGCTTCCTGGCTCGCCATCTATGGCGGGTATGAGCATGTGCCCGAGCGGATCGATCCCGGCGTTGCCGCGGTCGACATGCCCGAGCTCGCCCGAGCGCTGGAGCAGATGCGGGCCGCGGTTGCGCGCACCGTCTCGGACACGCCTACCCATAGTGAATTCCTCGCGACGGTCGATGCTGCCGCCGCCGAGCCCCTGAGGATGCCCGCATGAAAAACCCCGACGCGCTGCGCAAGGTCTGCATCGTCGGCGGCGGTACCGCCGGCTGGATCGCCGCCGCGGTGATGGCGCATCACATGAAGGGCAAGCTCTTCGAGATCGAACTGGTCGAGAGCGACGATATCGGCACGATCGGAGTGGGGGAGAGCACGATCCCACCCTTCATGGAGCTGATCGCCAAGCTCGACATCAACGAGCAGGATTTCATCCGCGAGGTGCAGGCCAGCTTCAAGCTGGGGATCGAGTTCAAGGACTGGTACAAGAAGGGCGAGCGCTATTTCCATCCGTTCGGCGATGTCGGCCAGCGGATCGAGCTGAGCGACTTCTACCAGGTCTGGCGCAAGGCCACGCTGAACGGGCACGACTTCCCGCTCCAGGACTTCGCGCCCGCCAGCGTGATGGCGCGGGAGGGGCGGTTCATGCTGCCGTTCAAGGCGCAGCGCACCCCGATCGCCGGCGCCTCCTATGCGCTGCACGTCGATGCCAAGCGCGTCGCCCAGTTCCTGCGCGGCCATGCCGAGGCGCGCGGGGTGAAGCGGACCGAGGGCATCGTGACCGACGTCGCGCTGGACGATCGCGGCTTCGTCTCGACGCTGACGCTGAAGGACGGGCGCACGGTGGATGCGGACTTCTTCATCGACTGCTCGGGCTTCCGGGCGCTGCTGATCGAGAAGACGCTCGGCACCAAATTCACCGACTGGTCCAACTATCTGTTCTGCGACCGGGCCATCGCCGCGCAGACCGAGAATGTCGGCCCGCCGCGACCCTATACGCTGGCCGAGGCGCAGGATGCCGGCTGGCGCTGGCGTATCCCGCTGCAGCACCGTACCGGCAACGGCCATGTCTTTTCCTCCGAGTTCATGAGCGACGAGGAAGCGACGCGCATCCTGCTGGAGAAGGTGGAGGGCGAGGTGGTCGCCGGGCCGATGGTGGTGCCGTTCCGCACCGGGGTGCGTGAGCAGATCTGGCACAGGAACGTGCTGTCGCTCGGCCTTGCCTCGGGGTTCATCGAGCCGCTCGAGAGCACGGCGATCCACCTGATCTATCGCGGCATGGACTTCTTCTTCCGCTTCCTGCCCGATCGCCACTGCGATCCGGCGCTGGCGGACGAGTATAACCGGCGCATGGTGGCGGACTATGTCGAAATCCGCGATTTCATCGTGCTCCACTATTGCACCACCGCCCGCGACGACACGCCCTTCTGGCGCAAGGTGCGCGACATGGAATGGCCGGACAGCCTGAGGGAGCGGGTGGAGCTGTTCCGCGCCAACGGCTCGCTGCGCGAAGGGCTGGACGAGCTGTTCCGCTCGGTCAGCTGGTTCTCGGTGCTCGACGGCATGGGCATCCGCCCGCGCACCTATCACCCGCTGGTCGACCGGATCGACGAGACGACGCTCTATGCCGGGCTCGACCAGGCGCGCGCGCAGCTCGCCGGGTTCGTCCAGCAGCTGCCGACGCAGCAGCAGTTCATCGACGCGCATTGCCGCGCCGAGAAGGTCGATCTCGCGCGGCCCGCCCAATCCGCCATGGCTGCCGGGGCCTGATGCAGAAGAAGCGCGCGATCACGATCAAGGACGTGGCGGCGGAGGCGGGGGTCTCGCTGCAGACGGTTAGCCGCGTCATCAACAAGGGGCCGAACGTCACCCCGGGCGTGCAGGAGCGGGTGAAGGCGGCGATCGACAAGCTCGGTTACGTGCCGAGCCTCGCCGCGCGACGCCTGGGCGGCTCGCGTTCCTATCTGGTCCTAGCCTTCAACGACGAGCGGCCGACGCTCGAGGGCTGGCAGTCGCGGCGCGGCAACGACTGGGTCGACCAGATGCTCTATGGCGGCATGCTCAAATGCGCCGAGCATGGCTATCGCATGCTGTTCGAGCTGGTGGATTCGCATTCGGACCAGCTCGAGGCACAGGTCCAGGCTGCGCTCTCGGCGCTGCACCCGGACGGCGTGATCCTCACCCCGCCGCACAGCGACGACACGCGGATCACCGACCTGCTTCACCGCAACGGGCTGATCTTCGCGCGGCTGGGCTCGCACCGCGAGGGCGAGGGCTTCGCCGTGTACATGGACGACGAGGCGGCGGCGCGCCGGGCGACCGAGCATCTGCTCGATCTCGGCCACACCCGCATCGCCTATGTGCAGGGGCACCCCGAATACGCGATGAGCCCGGACCGGCTGCGCGGCTTCACCAGCGCGATCGAGGCGCGCGGGCTCGAGGTCGAGCCCGCCTATCTCCAGCCGGGCGACTTCACCTATGAGGCCGGCGTCGACGCGCTCAATGTGCTGGCCCGGCTCGACGTGCCGCCGACCGCGGTGCTGGCGAGCAGCGACGAGATGGCGCTGGGCGTGCTCCATGCCGCCGGGCCGCTCGGCCTGTCGGTGCCAGGCGACCTGTCGGTGGTGAGCTTCGACGATACGCCGACGGTGCGGATGAGCGTGCCCGCGCTCACCGCGATCCGCCAGCCGATCGCGGCGATGACCGCGCGTGCGGCCGAGCTGCTCATCCAGGGCAAGGCGCGCGGCGAGGTGGCGAACGACCATCACCTGCTGCCCTTCGATTTCGTCGTCCGTGAATCGACCGCGCCGCCGCGGCGCTGACCGGAGGGCGGGGCACGGCGTTGACTTGGTTCCCGTTGGGAACGATGCTCCGGCGTCCATGCAGTTCACTTCGCCAGGCCGCGGCTTCATCCTGCTCTACGCGCTGGCCTATGCGGGCATGTTCGTCAGCTTCATGCCGTTCGTCATGGTGCTGCTGCCGCTGAAGGCGGCGCAGGCGGGCGGGGGCCATGCGGTGCAGCTGCTCAGCGCCGGCGCATTGGGCGGGGCGGCGGTGGCGAGCCTCACCAACATCCTGTTCGGCGCGCTGAGCGACCGGACGCTGCGCAAACGGGGCACGCGGCGGCCGTGGATCGCGGCGGGGCTGGGGGTGCTCAGCCTCTCCTATGGCTTGCTGCTCGTCGCCGCGGATCCGGTGAGCCTGTTGCTCGCGGTCACCTGCATCCAGATCGGCATCAACATGATGTTCGCGCCGGTCGCCGCGGTGATGGCCGATGCGATACCCGATGCGCAGAAGGGCATGGTCGCCGGCCTGACCGGGGTCGCGCATCCGATCGGTGCGCTTGCCGCGGTGCTGATCACCCTGCCCGGGCTGGGCGGGGACGCGGTGCGCTATGCGCTGCTCTGCCTGTTGTTCACCGCGCTGACCGTGCCGTTCCTGTTCCTGGCGCGCGAGAACCCGGTGCCGCTGCCGGCACCGCCGGCACCGCAGCTGGGGCGGCGGCGCTTCGACTTCGTCCTCGCCTGGGCCTCGCGCATCCTGTTCCAGGTCGCGGGCAACGGCCTGGCGACCTATGGCTTCTTCTACTTCCTCGCGGTGCTCGACCGGGAGGACATCAGCAAGACCAGCGTCGAGGCCAATCCGATCGTCGCGACGATGACCGGATCGACGATCGTCGCGGTGCTGCTCACCCTGCTGGCGGGCCGGCTCTCGGACCGGATGATGCGCCGCAAGCCGTTCCTGGCCGCCGGCGCGTTGGGGATGACGGCGGGGCTCTGCGTGATGGCGTTCGCCGGGAGCTGGGGCACGGCCGCGATCGGCCATGCGCTGGCGCTGTCGGGGCTGTGCGTGTTCCTGGCGATCCATTCGGCGATCGCGATGCAGCTGCTGCCGTCGCCCGAGCATCGCGGCCGCGACCTGGGCATCCTCAACCTCACCAACACGCTGCCGGCAATGGTCGCGCCGCTGCTCGCGCTGGCGCTCGCGCCGGAGAAGACCGGCTACATGCTGTGGCTGCTGATCCTCGCGCTCGGCACGCTCGCGGGCGGCGCGGTATCGCTCTGCATCCGGACGCAGGACTAGCGCCGGGCGAGCAAAGGACGGGCGGGTCCTTCGACCCGCCCGTTCCGGAACTCAGTGCACCGGCTCGCCGGCGCTCGAATTGCGGTCGACCTTGGCGGTCATGCCGGTCGCGTCGGCATCGTCCTGGGTCTGCTCGTCGGGCGAGAGATCGGGCGCGGTCGGCGCGGTCGTGTCGGCGGTGGTGGCGTTGGTCGTCGCCGGTGCCTCGACCGGCTGGTCGATGGTGACGTTCGAGAAGCTCTCCGGCTCGCCGATGTTCGCGACGACGGTCTCGTTGGTCGTCTCTTCGGTCTTGTTGCCACCGCAGGCGGCGAGCGACAGGCCGGCGACGGCGATCAGCAGGATGTTGCGGGTCTTCATTCCTATTTCCCCTTGTTTCAGCGTGCGGAAACCGCCGCCGCGGTAATCGCGGAGCGCTTCTCGATCTTTGCCGCGAGATCCTTGTCCCAGCCATAGGGATCGCCGCGGAAGTTCATCGTGCCGTTCGCATTGGCGAAGGCGGTCCAGTAGAGCAGGTACACCGAGACCTGGTCCTGCGGCTGCAGGCTCACCCGCAGCGTGTCGCCCTTGGAGAGCGCCGCGTTGATCTGCTCGGGCTGCCAGTTCGGATCGTTGCGCAGCAGCAGCTGGGCGAGCGGGCCCGGCTTCTCGAGGCGGACGCAGCCATGGCTGGCCAGGCGGCTGAAGCTCGCGAAGGTCGACTGCGACGGCGTGTCGTGCAGGTACACGGCATAGTTGTTCGGGAAATCGAACTTGTAGCGGCCGAGCGCGCTGCGCGGGCCGGGCTGCTGCTGCAGCCGGCGGTTCGCGCCGGTGCCGATGATCTTGTAGCCCTGCGCCTTCAGCGCCGCCTCGCCCTTGGGCCAGAGCTCCTTCTGGGCGATGCCGGTCGGCACGTTCCAGGGCGGATTGAGCACGATCGAATGGATCTTCGACTGGAGCATCGGCGTCTCGTTGCCCGGACGCCCGGTGACGGCCTTCATCGACGCGATCGGGGCATCGCCCTCGAACACGGTGAGGACGGCCGCGGCAATGTTCACCTGGATGCGCTTGGCCGGCAGCTCGCTCGGCAGCCAGCGCCAGCGCTCCATGTTCGCCATGATCTGGCCGACACGGTCCTGGGCCGGCACGTTGAGCGCGCCGAGCGTGCCCGAGGAGACCACGCCGGTGGGGTTGAGCCCGTAGCGGCGCTGGGCGCGGATCACCGCTTCCTTCAGATCGGCGTCGAACTTGTCGCCGGTGGCGGCCACCTGCGTATCCTCGACCGCCAGCCGCTTGCGCAGCGCCGCGACGCGCGCGCCGCTGGCGCCGATCGCGAGGTCCGCGCCGGCGGGGAGCGTCTGCCAGCCGCCCTTGGCGACGATCTGGCGATAGGTGGCCAGGCCCTTCTGCAGCGTGTCATAGCCGGCCCAGGGCGGCGGCAGGTCGCGCAGCCAGGCGCCGACGCGGTTCTGCTTCACCGCCTCGGCAAAGGCGGGCAGGGGATCATAGGCTGCGGGCTTCAGGCCCCAGTTCGGATCGAAATCGGCTTCGGCCAGCCGGCCGGAATGGACGGCGCGGGCATAATCGAGCGCGGCGCGGACCAGCGTGTCATTGTCCTTGAAGCTCGGTACCGGATCGCCGACGCGGCGCAGGCCCTGGGCGAAACCGGCCTCGTTCAGGATAGGCGCGAGCTCGGCCGCCTGAGCCGGGCTCAGCATGGGCAGCACGACCGGGGCGTTCGGGATGAACGGCGGCACGGGCACCACCGGGAGCGAGGGCGTGGATTGTGGCGCGGGCGCGACCTGTTGCGCGACGACAGGCGCCGCTATGCCGGCAACCGCCGCAGTCCATATCGCCCGACGGGCGAAGCGGCCCGAAAACACTTTGTTCACTCGCAAATCTCCCTCGCGGCCGCCCCGATACGCCGGGCGACCTGAATCGCAGCCTGCTATTAAGCCAAAGGGGCCGCATGTGGCGAGCGTCGAATTTAGTAGTTTCATCGACGTAACTTGACAGTGGCAACGTTGTCGGACCAGTTTCCCTCCAACGCCCGCCGTGGCAAGGAGCGGGCGACGTCCGCAGGGAGAGGTTTCTTGGCATCTACACGTTCCACACAGACGACGCTGGCGTTCGCCGCCGTCACAACCCTGTTCTTTGCCTGGGGTTTCATCACCTCGCTGGTCGACCCGCTGGTCGCCGCGGTGAAGGGCATCTTCACGCTCACTGACTTCCAGGCCCAGGCGAGCGCCTTCGCGTTCTTCCTCGCCTATTTCTTCGTCTCGATCCCCGCCTCGGCGCTGGTGTCGCGGCTGAAGGCAGTGCCGTCGATCCTCGTGGCACTCGTCACGATGATCGTGGGCTGCCTGATCATGCTGGCCGCCGCCAACGCCGCCAATTACTGGCTGGTGCTGCTCGGCCTGTTCACGCTCGCCAGCGGTATCACCATCCTGCAGGTGGCGGCCAACCCGCTCGCCGCAGCGCTGGGTGACCCGAAGGGCAGCCATTTCCGCCTGGTGCTCAGCCAGACCTTCAACTCCTTCGGCACCTTCCTGGGCCCGCTGCTCGGCGCACACCTGTTCCTGCAGGGCGTCGAAGTGAAGGAAGGCACCGTGATCACGCCGGAGATTCGGGCCCAGGCGCTGCACGGCATCGATTCCGCCTATTTCTGGATCTGCGGCCTGATCGCCGCGCTGGCGGTGTTCTTCTTCCTCAGCCGCCGCGTGGTCACCGAGGCTGCTCCGGCACCGGCCGCGAGCAGCGACGGCCTGTTCGCCGCCTTCTCGTCCAAATGGGCGCTGTTCGGCGGCCTTGCCATCTTCCTCTATGTCGGCGCCGAAGTGTCGATCGGCACGCAGATGGCGCTGTTCCTCAACTCGAACGCGATCTGGGGCCAGTCCGACGCCGCCTTCAGCGTGCCGCTGCTCGGTTATGCAATGGGCAGCGACGGCGTGTTGGGCGTCTCGCTTCAGGAAGCCGGCAAGGCGGTCGCCTTCTACTGGCTCGGCGCGATGGTCGGCCGTGCGGTCGGCTCCGGCCTGCTCACCGTGGTGAAAGCGCACAAGCTGCTCGCGCTGTTCACCGCGATCGCCGCCGCCATGTGCCTCTATGTCTTCGCGGTGGGCGGCGTCACCGCCGGCTTCGTCGCGCTCTCGATCGGCCTGTTCAACTCGATCATGTTCCCGGTGATCTTCACGCTCACCCTGGAGCGCTCCACCGCCAGCGCCGAATCGACTTCGGGCTTGCTGTGCACCGCCATCGTCGGCGGCGCGATCCTGCCGCTGCTGGTGGGCCTGGTCTCGGGTTCGCATGGCTACAGCTTCGCGCTGATCGTGCCGGCGCTCTGCTATGTCGCGCTCTGCTTCTTCGCGATCGCTGCCGGCCGTGCGCGGGTGGTCAGTGCCAAGGGCGAGACCGCTTCGATCCACTGATCGGAGAAAGTCGTTCGCTTGCCGCCGGATCCCCGGGTCTCCCCCTCCGGCGGCAAGGAACGAACTGGTGCGCGAACGCTGTCGAACGCGATCCCGACATCCGCGCACAATGCCGGGCCGATCCACTAAACGGCAGTCCCGGATAGAACTTGCGGGCTTTTCTTCGGGAAAGCCGGCGGGCTAGTGTCGCCGGTATCCGTTCGATGCCGGAGACGCCTGAGATGCCGATCGTCCGCCGCGGGTTCCTTGCCGGAGCCCTGTTCCTTCCTGCCGCCGCCCGTGCCGCTCAGGCGGAGGAGAGCTGGGAGGACAAGCACCAGCGCCAGCTCAAGGAAGACTGGCCCTGGCTAGGCCGCTACGCCGGCGACAATGAAAGGCTGATCGCCTCGGGCCGGAAGGTCGACATCGTCTTCATGGGCGACTCGATCACCGAGGGTTGGGCATCCAAGCATCCCGCCTTCTTCACCCCCGGACGCGTCTGCCGCGGGATCAGCGGCCAGACCACGCCGCAGATGGTGCTGCGGATGATGGCCGACGTCATCGCGCTCAAGCCGCGGCTGGTCCACATCATGGCCGGCACCAACGACATCGCCGGCAACACGGGCAAGATCACGCTCCAGCAGAGCTGCGACAATCTCCGCATGATGACCGAGCTGGCCCAGGGGAACGGCATCAAGGTGCTGCTCGGCTCGGTGCCGCCGGCGGATCACTTCCCCTGGCGTCCCGGCCTCGAGACGGTGCAGCCGATCCGGATGATCAACCTGTTCCTGCAGCGCTATGCCGGCCGCGCTCGCGCGACCTATGTCGACTATACCGGCGTGCTGGCGACGGAAGCCGGGGCGATGAAGCCGGGCCTGGCCTATGATGGCGTGCATCCCACCGAACAGGGCTATGCCGCGATGGAAAGCGTCCTCGCGCCGGTGCTGAAGGCGCACAAGGCGTGAGGCTCGCCCTGGCCGCGCTGGCGCTGCTCTCGGCGGCGCCTGCTTCCGCGCAGCAGATCCTCACCGCCATCTCGCCCGACGGCAGCAACCGGATCGCGATCCAGCTCAACGGCTCGGGCACGCCGACCTATGCCGTGTCGCGCAGTGGCAATCTGGTGATCGCGCCGTCGCCGATCCTGCTCGATCTCGATACCGACACGCTCGGCTACAATCTCGCAGTCACCGGCTCGGAGACCGCCAGCGCCGATGCGCGCTACCCGATCGTCGCGGGCACCGCAGCGGAAGGGCGCGATCACTACAACCAGCTGACCGTCCATTTTCAGGAGCGGGGCGGGGCGAAGCGCAAGCTCGACATCGTGCTGCGCGCCTATGACGACGGCGTGGCGTTCCGCACCGTCGTGCCCGTCCAGCCACAGACCGCAGCGGCGATCGTCCGCTACGAGCGCACGGGCTTCTATTTCCCGCCGACCTACAAATGCTGGGGCTTCAACGTCGGCAAGTTCGGCTCGAGCCATGAGGGCGAGTTCGACCCCGTCGATCTGCCGCATGTGCGTGACCACAATCTCTTCGATCTCCCCTTCGCCTGCGAGACCGGCAAGGCGGCCTTCGCGATCACCGAGGCGGACCTGCTCGACTTCGCCGGCATGTACCTGACGGGCCGCGGCGATGGCGGGCCCGGGCTGCAGCTCAAGCTCTCGCCCTCGCTCGACGATTACCGGATCGCGGTGCACACCCGCATCGGCAGCCCGATCGTCACGCCCTGGCGCGTGGTGATGCTCGCCGACCAGCTCGGCAAGCTCAACGAGAGCACTCTGGTCACCAACCTGTCCAGCCCGAGCCGGATCGAGGACACGAGCTGGATCAAGCCGGGCCTGACCAGCTGGGACTGGTGGAGCGGCCCCTCGATCGCCGCACTTCCCGGCCAGCGCAGCACCACCGCGGTCGCCAAGGCGCTGATCGACTTCGCTGCCGCGAACGGCCTGCCTTATTCGATGATCGACGAGGGCTGGTACGCCGGTGCCGGCGGGGGCGGGGTACGCCGACCAGGCGTCGACATCACCAAATGGGCCGATGCGATCAACCTCCAGGAAGTCGCCGACTATGCTCGTTCGAAGAAGGTCCGTCTCTGGGTGTGGATGCACTGGCAGGCGCTCGACGACCAGCTCGAGGATGCGCTGACGCTCTACGAGAAGCTCGGCATCGCGGGCATCAAGATCGACTTCATGGACCGGGACGACCAGTGGATGGTCAACTGGTACACCCGCACGCTCGGCGCCGCCGCGCGCCATCACCTGATGGTCGATTTCCACGGTGCCTTTCCGCCGCGCGGGCTCGCGCGCACCTGGCCGAACTTCATGACCCAGGAAGGCGTGATGGGGGCCGAGTACAACAAGTGGAGCCGGCGGGCGACCTCGCGCCACAATGTGATGCTCGCCTTCACGCGCGGGCTGATCGGCCCGATGGACTATACCCCCGGCGGCTTCCGCAACGTGACGCCGGCCGAGTTCCGCATCCGCGGCGACCTGCCGTTCGTCCAGACCAGCCGCGCGCATGGACTGGCGATGTACGTCGTCTTCCTTTCCCCGATCGGCGCGGTGTCGGACAGCCCGGATACCTATGCGGCGAGCCCCGCCGGGTTCGACTTCATCAAGGCGGTGCCCGCGAGCTGGGACGAGACGCGCTATCTCGCCGGCGAGACGGGCGAGTACATCGTCCTGGCCCGCCGCAAGGGCAGCCGCTGGTATCTCGGCGCGATGAACAGCGAGACGGCGCGCACGGTCACCGTATCGCTGGACTTCCTCGGCAAGCGGGGCGGGGCGATGCGGCTGTGGACCGACGGTGCCCGGCCCGACACGCCGATCGTCACCGAGAAGCGGGTGGCCGATGGCGAGACGCTGACGCTCGATCTCGCCGCCAATGGCGGCGCCGCGGCGATATTCGAGAAATAGGGGTTTCAAAACTCATACAATTGATGTTAGCCTTTCCGAAAGAGGAGAGGGTGATGCGGATCACGCGTAGGGACGTCGGCATTGCCGCGGTCGCGATCTTGTGCGGTTGGGGTGCGGGTGCGCTCGCCCAGCAGCGCAATGTCCTCGGCCCGGCGGTGTGGGACTGGAACAAGCTGGCGGTGAAGAAGACCGATGTCGGCGCGATCCGCGATCTCGTCCGCCAGCCCACCGCGACGCTCGACGAGCTGGAGATGCACGTCACCACGCTCAACCCTGGCCTGGCCTCGCATGCGCCGCACACCCATCCCAACGAGGAGCTGGTGATCATCGACGCCGGCACCGTCGAGACGCTGTCTGGCGGCAAATGGGAACGGCTCGGGCCCGGATCGGTGATCTTCAACGCTTCCAATTCGCCGCACGCGCTGCGCAATGTGGGCGACACGCCGGCGACCTATCACGTGATCAACTGGAAGACCGCCGCCACGCCGGCCAAGTGACAGGAGAGCACGAGATGGACCGCCGATCGATCCTCGGCATTGCCGGCATTGCCGCGATGCTGCCCCCCGAAGTCCTCGCCCAGTCGCAGAGCTCGGGCAATGCGCCCTCGGAGAATGCCGCGCCGGTGGGCCCCGAGCCGGGGGTGACGCACAAGGTCGATTTCGGCGTGATCGGGCTTGATCATGCGCACATCTATTCGATGACCGACGTGATGATCCGCGGCGGCGGCGTGCTCAAGGCGTTCTTCTCGGCCGATCCGAAGCAGGTCGACACCTTCCGCAAGCGCTATGGCAATGCGGTGAAGCTCGCGCGGAGCGAGGACGAGATCCTGGGCGACAAGTCGATCCGGCTGATCGTCGGCGCGCCGATCCCGGATCTCCGGGCGCCGCTGGGCATCAAGGCGATGCGGGCGGGCAAGGACTATCTCGGCGACAAGCCGGCGGTCACGTCGCTCGACCAGCTTGCCGAGGTGCGCAAGGCGATCGCCGAGACGAAGCGCAAGTTCGCCATCCTGTATTCCGAGCGGCTCGAGGTGCGCGCGGCGGTCCATGCCGGCGAACTCGTCCAGCAGGGCCGGATCGGCAAGGTGATCCAGACGGTCAATCTCGCCCCGCACCGTGTTGGCGCCGGCCGGCCGGACTGGTTCTGGGACAAGGCCCGCTATGGCGGCATCCTCACCGATATCGGCAGCCACCAGGCCGACCAGTTCCTGTTCTACACCGGCTCGAAGACCGCGCATGTCGTCGCCGCGCAGACTGGCAATCTGAAATGGCCGGACAAGCCGGACTTCGAGGATTTCGGCGACATGATGCTCACCGGCGACGGCGGCACCGGCTATGTCCGGGTCGACTGGTTCACCCCCGACGGTCTGCCGACCTGGGGCGACGGCCGGCTCTTCATCCTCGGGACCGAGGGCTATATCGAGCTGCGCAAGTACGTCGATATCACCGGGCGCCCTGGCGGCAACCATCTGCTGATCTGCGACAAGCAGGGCGTGCGCTACATCGACTGCTCCAAGGTGTCGCTGCCCTTTGGCCCGCAGTTCATCGCCGACATCGTCGAGCGCTCCAGCGTGGCGCAGGACCAGGAACAGGCCCTGCTCGCCGCCGAGCTGGTGCTCACCGCACAGAAGAACGCGACGCGGCCAATAACTGCCTGAAAAATATCACGGCCTGAACCGGACAACACAGGAGGAGAGGGGCATGCGGCTTTCCAGACGCCAGACTTTGGGTGCCATCGCGGCGCCGATGATCGTGCCGTCCAGCGTGTTCGGCCAGAATGCGCCCTCCAACCGCGTGACGATCGGCGCGATCGGGGTGGGCCGGATCAGCCGCGTCCACGACATGAAGGAAATCCACAAGCACGCCGACGCGCAGATCGTCGCGGTGTGCGACGTCGATACCAAGCGGCTCGGCGCCGGCATGCAGCTGGTCGACGACCGCTATGCCGCCAGCACCGGCAAACCCTATTCGGGCACGCGCGGCTATACCGATTACCACGCGCTGCTCGCGGCGAAGGACATCGACGCGGTGCTGGTCTCCACCCCGGATCACCAGCACGCCCCGCTTGCCGTCCATGCGGTGCAGGCGGGCAAGCACGTCTATCTCCAGAAGCCCGCCTCGCTGACCATCGCCGAGGGCCGGCGAATGGCGGACGAAGTGAAGAAGTCCGGTCGTATCCTCCAGATCGGCTCGCAGCAGCGCGGGCAGGACCCGTGGCCGCAATTCCACCGCGCCTGCGAACTGGTCCGCAACGGCCGGATCGGCAAGCTCAAGCATGTCGAGATCGGCCTGCCCGGTGATCCTTCGGGGCCCGAGGCGCCGCAGATGCCGATCCCGTCAAACCTCAACTACGATGCCTGGCTCGGCACCACGCCCGAGCAATATTACACCGAGATCCGCGTCCACCCGCAGAACAGCTTCGAGGATCGCCCCGGCTGGCTGCGCATGGAGCAGTTCGGCGCCGGCATGATCACCGGCTGGGGTGCGCACCATGTCGACATCGCCCATTGGGGCATGGACATGGAGCATAGCGGCCCGGTCGAGATCTGGGGCAGCGCGGAATTCCCCAAGTCCGGGCTATGGGACGTACACGGCCCCTTCGAGACGCATGCCCGCTATGCCAATGGCGTGACGATGACCATCTCGGGCGCGTTGCCCAATGGGGTGAAGTTCATCGGCGACAAGGGCTGGGTGTTCGTCCAGCGCACGGGCGCGGTCTCCTCGTCCGATCCCTCCAAGCCCGCCGACATTCCGCTCACTGCCAGTGACTCCAAAATCCTCGACAGCGTGATCGGGCCGAACGAAGTGCAGCTCTACAAGGCGCCCGAGCAGCACCGGAACTGGCTCGACGCGATCCTGAAGGGCGTGCCGGTCAGCGCGCCGGCGGAGATCGGCCACCGCGCCTGCTCGACCTGCCTGCTCCACCACATCGCAATGAAGACCGGGCGCCGCCTCAAATGGGATCCCAAGGCGGAGAAGTTCATTGGCGACGATGCCGCCAATGCGATGCTCAGCCGGCCGCAACGGGCGAAGTACGCGATTTGACCCTATTCCGTCATCCCGGCTTTCGCCGGGATCTCAGGCGAAGGCGCGAGGAAGGAGCCGCACGAGATCCCGGCTTTCGCCGGGATGACGGTTCTTGGCGAACGATTGGAAACTTCCCGAGGCTGGCCTAGAGCGCCCTGGCAGGCAGAGTAAGGAGCGTCGCATGATCCGCACCGGAGTGATCGGTTATGGGCTGGGCGGTCTCGCCTTCCACGCCCCCCTGGTCGATGCGGTCCCCGAGCTGGAGCTGGCCGCCATCGCCACCTCGCGCGCCGCGGACGTCCATGCCCGCTACCCCGATGTCGCGGTCGTCACGCCCGACGCGCTGCTCGCGGACCCGTCGATCGAGCTGGTGGTGGTCACCACCCCCAACGACACCCACGTGCCCCTCGCGCGCCGCGCGCTGGAGGCGGGCAAGCATGTCGTGATCGACAAGCCCTTCGCCACCAATGTGGCCGACGGCGAGAGCCTGATCGCGCTGGCGAAGGAGAAGGGCCGGCTGGTCAGCGCCTTCCACAATCGCCGCTGGGATGGCGATTTCCGCACCGTGCGCAAGCTGCTCGACAGCGGCGCGCTCGGCGAGGTCATGCTGGCCGAGCTGCGCTGGGACCGGTTCCGCCCGGCACTTGCCCAGGCCTGGAAGGAAGACCCCGAAGCAGGTGCGGGCATCCTCGCCGATCTCGGCCCGCACCTGATCGACCAGGCGCTCCAGCTGTTCGGCGCTCCGCAGGCTGTCCAGGGCGACATCGCCGTCCAGCGCGAGGGCGGTCGCACCGACGATTATTTCGAGATCACGCTGTTCTACGGCGAGCGCCGCGTGACGCTTTCCGCGGGCCGCCTGTTCGTGACACCACGCCCGCGCTTCTGGTTGCACGGCACCAGGGCGGACTTCGCCAAGCACGGCCTCGACCCGCAGGAGCCCCGCGTGAAGGATGGCGCGCGCTACACCGATCCGGGCGTGGGCGACGAGGAACCGCAATATCACGGCACGCTCACCCGCGCCGACGGCAGCAGCGAGATCGTCCCGACCGAGACCGGCGACTATCGCGGCTTCTATGCGGGTATCGCGCGTGCCATCGCCACGGGTGGCCCCGCGCCGGTGACGGGCGAGGACGCGGTGCTCGGCCTGCGCATCGCCGAGCTGGCGCGAGAAAGTGCGCGGGAAGGGCGGCGGCTTAGCCTCTAGCCGTCATCCCTGCTCCAATCCGTCACTCCTGCCTAATCCGTCGTCCGACCCCAATCCGTCATCCCGGCGAAAGCCGGGATCTCAGGCGAAGGCGCGGGGACGGAGCCGCACGAGATCCCGACTTTCGTCGGGATGACGGGTTGTGGCGGGGTGACTTTGATTGACGTCTATTTGGCCGCTGACCTCACCCCGGATGAAGGCCGGTGATTACGGCCGCCACCCCACCGCGATCGTCCGCGGCTGCAGAGTCACCGGCACCGTCGCGACGATATCCTTCGCCGACGTCCCCAGCATCACCTGCACGGTCCCGCCGGCGATCTTCCAGCTGTTGCTCGCCCCGTCGAACGTCGCCAGCAGGCGCGGATCGACCTTGAGCGTCACCGTCTTCGCCTCGCCGGGCGCCAGCTCGACCTTGGCGAAGCCGCCCAGCCGCTTCGGCGCCTCCCAGCCGGTACCCGCGACATAGAGCTGCGGCACGGCCTTGCCCTTCACCTTGCCGGTGTTGCGCACGGTGAAGCTCGCCGAGACGGTCCCGTCATCGGCCCGCGCGCTCAGCCCGGAATAGCCGAACTCGGTGTAGCTGAGCCCGTGCCCGAACGGGAAAGCCGGGGTGAGCCCCTTGGCGTCATACCATTTGTACCCGACGGTCGCGCCTTCGCCGTACGTCGTGTCACCCTTGTTCGGGGTCGAGGGCTTGGCCAGCTGGTCGATGCTTGCCGGGAAGGTCGCGGGGAGGTGGCCCGAGGGGTTCACCTTGCCGAACAGCAGGTTGGCGATCGCGGCGCCGCCCTGCGTGCCCGGATACCAGGCGGCGAGGATGCCGGCGACCTGGCCGCGCCACCGCGTCAGCACTGGCCCGCCGGTCTCGAGCACCACCACTGTCTTCGGATTGGCCTTGGCCACCGCGGCGATCAGCTTGTCCTGGTCGCCGTCGAGGTTCAGCGCCACGTCGAAGCTCTCGCCCGCCCATTGCGTGCCGAACACGATGGCGACGTCCGCATCCTTCGCAGCCTTGGCCGCGTTGCCGGCGTTGTTGCCGTCGACGAACACGACTTCGGCATTCGGCGCCTGCGCCTTGATCGCGGCGAGCGGCGCGTCGGGATAGTACATCACCGGCCCCGGCCAGCTGGTCGGCTTCAAGCCGGGCACCGCATTGTCGCCCACCGGATAGACCAGCGACGAGCCGCTGCCCGCCAGCACGCCCTTGTCGGCACGGCCGCCGATCACGACGATCTTCTTCACGTCGGGCGAGAGCGGCAGGATCGCGCCCTTGTTCTGGAGCAGCACCGCGCCGCCCTCGGCATCCTTGCGCGTCACGTCGGCGCTCTTCGCCAGCAGCTCGGGTGGGAGGTCCATCGGTGCCTCGGTCACCGGCTGGTCGAACAGCCCGTTGTCGAACATCGCGTGCAGGATCGCCCCGGCCATCGCGTCGAGGCGTTCCCTGGAGACCGCGCCCTTCGCCACCGCATCCTTCAGCGGCGCACCGAAATAGGGCTCCTTGTCGAACGGAAAGCCCGAATCCTGGTCGAGCCCGGCATTGGCCGCCGGCGCGGTCGAATGGGTCGCGCCCCAGTCCGACATCACATAGCCCTTGTACCCCCAGTCGCGGCGCAGCACGTCACTCAGCAGCCAGCCATTCTCGCAGGCATGGGTGCCGTTCACCCGGTTGTACGAGCACATCACCGAGCCCGGATTGCCCTTCTCGATCGCGAACTGGAAGGCGAGCAGGTCGCTGGTCCGCGCCACCACTGGATCGATGATCGAGTTGCCGGTGTCGCGATCGGTCTCCTGGTCGTTGATCGCATAATGCTTCACGGTCGAGATGATGTGGTTCGACTGGATGCCGGCGATCTGCGCGCCCACCATCGTGCCGGCGAGCAGCGGGTCCTCGCCGCCATATTCGAAGTTCCGCCCGTTGCGCGGCTCGCGCATCAGGTTGACGCCGCCGGCGAGCATCACGTTGAAGCCCGAGGCGCGTGCCTCGTTGCCGATCATCGCGCCGCCGGCCTGGGCGAGCTCGACGTCCCAGCTCGCCGTGGTGGCGAGGCCGGAGGGCAGGGCGGTCCGCCCGCGCTTGCGCGCCGCGCCGCCCTGGGTGGCGACGCCGATGCCCGCATCGGTCTGCCACTGCGCCGGGATGCCGAGCCGGGGAATGGCGGGGATATAGCCGGCCGAACCCGGGCGCGCCTCGGCGGGAGCCTTGTAGCCGTTCTTGGGGGCGAAATCGGTGCCGAAATAGCCGAAGACCAGGACGAGCTTCTCGTCCTCGGTCATCTGGGCGAGGACGGCCTTCACCCGCGCATCGGCGGAGAGCCTGGCGTCCATCCAGGGGCGGGGCTGCTCCTGCGCGGCGGCAGGCGCCGCGGCGGCAAGGGCGACGCCCAATGCGATGATCGAACCCGCAAGGGCGTGGCGGCGCAGCTTCATGATTCCCTCTCCCGCGATTTTTGTCAGCGTTGTCGGGAAGGATATACAGGTCAAGTCCTGGTAACGCTATCACCGAGATGGTCGTAGACGGCCTCTACATCGTCATCCCCGCGAAGGCGGGGATCCAGAGTTACAAAGGACATCGCTCTGCTACCCTGGATCCCCGCCTTCGCGGGGATGACGGCAAGGGCACGAGCTACGGCAAGTTCGCCTTCAGTTCCTCGATCCACGGCCGTGCCACGCCGTCCGACGGCGCGCGCCAGTCGCCGCGCGGGCTCACCGCGCCGCCGGCCGAGACCTTCGGGCCGTTGGGCAGGGCGGAGCGCTTGAACTGGCTGGTCTGGAAGAAGCGGAACAGGAATTCCTCCAGCCACTTCGCGATCGTCGCCAGGTCGTACTGGTGGCGCGAGTCCTCGGGGAAGCCGATCGGCCACGCGCCGGCCTGCGCGTCCTTCCATGCATGCCAGGCGAGGAAGGCGATCTTCGACGGCTTCAGCCCGAAGCGGATCGTGTAGTGGAGGAAGAAATCGTGCAGCTCGTACGGCCCGATCCGGTCCTGCGTGCTCTGCATCTTGCCGTCGGCATCGGCGGGAACCAGCTCGGGCGAGATCTCGGTGTCGAGGATGCTGGTCAGCACCTCCGCCGCGTCGCCGGTGAACTGGCCGGTCTGCACGGTCCAGCGGATCAGATACTGGATCAGCGTCTTGGGCACGCCGGCATTGATGCCGTAATGGCTCATATGGTCGCCCACGCCGTACGTGCACCAGCCGAGCGCGAGCTCGCTCAGGTCGCCGGTGCCGAGCACGAAGCCGGCCCGCTGGTTGGCGAGGCGGAAGAGATAGTCTGTGCGCAGGCCCGCCTGGACGTTCTCGAAGGTCACGTCATAGACTGGATCGCCCTTGGCGAAGGGGTGGCCGATGCCTTCCAGCATCGTCTGCGCCGCCGGGCGGATGTCGATCTCGGCGCCGGTCACGCCCAGCGCGTTCATCAGTGCCCAGGCGTTGGACTTGGTGCCGTCGCTGGTCGCGAAGCCGGGCATGGTGAAGCCCAGGATGTCGGTACGCGGACGGCCGAGCCGGTCCATCGCCCTGGCCGCGACGATCAGCGCATGGGTGGAATCGAGCCCGCCCGAGACGCCGATGACGATGTGTTTCGCACCGGTGGATTCCAGCCGCTTGCGCAGGCCCTCCACCTGGATGTTGAACGCCTCGTAGCAATCCTCTTCGAGCTTCGAGGGCGTGTTGGGCACGAACGGGAAGCGGCGGAGTTTCCTCAGCAGGCCCTTGTCCGCATAGTCCGGCCGGTGCTGGAAGACGATACGGCGGAAGCGGGTTTCGGGGTCGCCATTGGCGGCGGCGCAGTCGTTGAACGTGCCCATCCGCATCCGCTCGAGGCGCAGGCGCTCGAGGTCGATGTCCGCGCACACCACTTCCGTCGTCAGCTCGAAGCGCTCGGTGGTGGCGATGCACTCGCCCAGCTCGTGGATCATGCCCTGGCCGTCCCAGGCCAGGTCCGTGGTGCTCTCGCCCGGGCCGGATGCCGAATAGACATAGGCGGCCACGGCGCGTGCCGATTGCGCTGCGCAGAGCATCGCCCGCTCGCGCGCCTTGCCGACCACGATGTTCGAGGCGGAGAGGTTGCACAGCACCAGCGCGCCGGCCAGCGCCGCCTCGGTCGAGGGGGGCAGGGGAGCCCAGTAATCCTCGCAGATCTCGGCATGGAAGACGAAGTCGGGCAGTTCCTCTGCGGCGAAGATCAGGTCGGTGCCGAAGGGCACGGTCTGCCCTGCCACCTCGATCTCGAGCCCGGCCAGCCCCGCGCCGAGCGCGAACCAGCGCTTCTCATAATATTCGCGGTAGTTGGGCAGGTAGCTCTTGGGGATGACGCCCAGGATGCGCCCGCGCGAGATCGCCACCGCGCTATTGTACAGCCGGCCACTCCGCCGCAGCGCTGCGCCGACCAGCAGGACCGGCTTCAGCTCGGTGCTGGCCGAGACGATCGCCGCGATGCCCGCCTCGGTCGCCTCGCAGATCGTGTCCTGCAGGTGCAGGTCGTCGATCGCATAGGAGGTGACGCTGAGCTCGGGATAGACGAGCAGGTCGGCGCCCATTTCGTCGCCCTGCCGGGCCAGCGCGATCGCCGCCTCGGCATTTCGCACCGGATCGCCCACCGTCATGATCGGTGTGCACACCCCCGCGCGGATCATTCCCTGGCGGTGGATCGAATAAAAAGGGTGGGACTGGGCCATCGTCTCCGTCTTGCAGCGACATGTTTCGATCTGTTGCATCCCCTAGTCGCTCGGCTCGCCTTGTGCCAACCCCGCACAGGCTTTACCCGCACGTCATGCTCCACTGGATCCGTCGCCAGTTCGATGCGCATCCGGTGCGCGCCGTCATGGTGGTCTTTGCCGCCTATACGGTCTTCAAGATCAACCTGAAGTTCTTCGCGCCGGCAGGGCCGTGGTGGCGCGGCTGGCACGATCAGGGACAATATCTGAAGTCGGCCAAGGCGTTCCTCCATTTCGACCTGAGCCCGGACCAGCATTGGTACCCGTTGCTCTATCCGCTCGCCGGCGCACCCTTCGCCTGGGCACCGACGCCGTTCGTGCCGATCAACCTGCTCTGCTATGCGGGGGCCTTCTGGGGTTTCTACCGCGTCTGCGCGCGCTTCGGGGTCGGAGGGCTGGCCGCGGGGCTGCTCTTCCTCGCCGCGACGATCGGCGACCTGCGCGTCTCCAAATTCTGGCTCGAGCCCTGGACGACGACAATGTCGGCCGCCTTCATCTGGCTCGCCTTCGCCGAGGCCGCCGACATGATGTTCGGCACGCGCCGTCGGCCCTGGCTGCTCGGCGCGCTGCTGATGGCGATCGCGCTGGTCCGCCCGGCGGACGTGGTGGTGAGCGCGGTGATCGGCGGCTTCGCGCTCTGGCGCCCGGTGCTGATCGAGAAGCGCTGGGGTGACCTGTTCAAGGGCCTGGGCGGGGCAGGGGCGGCATTGGCTCCCTATGCCTTGCTCTATCTCGCCATCTACGGCCCGCGCCTGACCGACTACACCATCCTCTCGGGCGATTACGGCTTCGCCTTTGCCGATCTGGGCTGGAAGGCGAGCATCCTGCTCGTCGATCCCTCGCCCTGGTTCCCGGGAGAGACCGGCCTGCTGCGCGAGCTGCCCTGGCTGCTCACCGGTACCGCAGGCCTGATCCTGGGCGTGATGCGCCTGCAGGGGCCAATGCGCTGGCTGACGCTCTGCATGGGGCTGGTGGCGCTGATCTACACCCTGATGATGCTCGCCTATGTCGATCTGGTGCCCAGCGGCATGTGGCGCTTCTTCAACGCGCATTATTTCAAGTGGCTGTTCCCGATGGCGGCGCTGTTCACCTGGCTGCTCGTCACCTGGCGCGACCTGCGCGGGGCGGCGGTGGTGGTGGCCCTGGTGCTGCTCGCCAGCTTCCGCATCGTCCCGCGCCCCGCCGAGCCGCAGGAGCCGGCCAAGGCCGTCGCCTTCGTGGCGCCCTCCGCGCCCTGGCAGGACATCTATTTCGCCCGTTCGGCGATCGTGGACGCCAGGGGTGACCAGCGCAGCCCGGCCGACTATCACCAGCTGCCGATGGGTGACCGGGTGATGGCGATCGCCTTCAAGCGCCGGTTCGAGGGCGATGTGCGGTGGTACGGCGTCACGCCGGCCAGCATCGCGTCCTGGCCCAAGGGCAGCGGCAAGGCCGAAGTGGTGCTGCCGGGCAGCTGGCCGCAAAAGCCGCTCGCGCGCTACGCGACGAAGCTGACCTTCGGGTACCCCTGCTGGGCGCCGCCCTTCCCGTGCGGGACCGGCCCGGGGCCGGGCCTGCCGAAGAACTAGGCGCAAACGAAAAAGGCCGGGCATCGCGCCCGGCCTTTCTGGTTTCCTGGACTGTCGGCCGTTCAGACCTTGGCGGCGTAGATCATCCGGCCCGGGCCCAGCCGCTCGAACAGCTTGGCCAGCTGGTTCTCGCCGACGGCGAAGCAGCCCTGGCTGCGGCCGAGCTTGCCGTGCTTGGCGATCATGTCGTCGTTCGCATACCAGGCCGAGTGGACCACGATCGCGCGGTCGAGCGCGTTGTTGTTGGTCGGATCGAGGCCGAGCAGGCGCTGCGAGTCGCCGTGCTTGCCGACATAATAGTCGGCGGTCAGGAACGCGCCTTCGCAGGTCGCTTCCGAATTCACTTCGTTCGAGAAGCGCTGGAGCATGCCGCTATGGTTCGGATCCGAGCCGATGCCGTGCGCGACGAGGAAGCGCTCGACCTGGCCGGTGCCGAGGTTGACGATATGGAAGCGCTGGTTGTTCGACGAGGTGGCGAAATCGGCGATCGCGATCCGGTCGTGCGACGGGATGCGCATCGAATGGCGGTTGAGCGAGGCCAGCGCCTTCTTGAACAGCTCGGGACGGATGCCGTTCGGCACGCCGGGCACCCTGGGGGCCGCAGCCACTTCGGGCGCCTTGGGGATCGCCGGGATCGGGGCAGGGACCGGCATCGATGCCGGTGCCATGGCGGTGTTGATCGTACGCGAGGCGCAGGCCGAAACCGCTGCACCACTCGCCATCACAAGCGCCGACTTCAACAAGGCGCGACGCGACTGAATCGTATCGAGGCTATCCATCACTATCCAAAAGACCCGCTGCTTTACCCCTTGGGGGAATCTATATCAGACAGATGGTAAGCGCGGCGCTTAACATCTGTCCCAAGTTGCGCGACTCGCCGCAACGCATGCCCGGTTCGCCGAAGCCCCGACGAAATCCGGAACATTGCCAGCGATTTGCACACCCGAAATATGTCCGATTCGGCAGCGGCACGAAATTAGGTTAATTTCGTTAAGGAATCGCCCTGAGCCGTCCTGGCTCGAGATTCGGAGAGCTGTTTGATGCGTTCCGGCGTCCTTGCCGTCCTTCTCCTGGCCTGTGCCACGATCCTTCCCGCCATTCCCGCCGCCGCGCAGGTCGCCGCATCCGACACGATGCAGGTGGCGCCGTCGTCGCTGCGCAACGGCCAATGGGCCTGGTACGAGGAGCCGCGGTTCATCCAGGCGAGCACCAGCGACTGGGATCCCGTCTCGATCGTGGTCAGCATTCCGGACCAGCGCGCCTATGTCTATCGCGGCGGCCGCCTCGTCGGCGCCAGCACGGTCTCGACCGGATCGAACGGACGCGAGACGCCGGTGGGCGCCTTCACGATTCTCCAGAAGAAGGTCTTCCACCGCTCCAACCTCTATTCGAACGCGCCGATGCCCTTCATGCAGCGGCTGACCTGGGACGGGATCGCGCTCCATGCCGGCCGCCTGCCGGGCTATCCCGCCTCGCATGGCTGCATCCGCTTCCCCGCCGCCTTCGCCAGGGAGCTCTATGCGCTGACCGAGATCGGCGGCGACGTGATGGTCACCGACGAGCCGGTCCGCGATCCCGAGCGTTCGGGGCCGTCCACGCCGATCCTGATGGCCGATGCCCGCAACCTGGGCGGCGAGGCGTTCAACATGGTGACCATGCCGGGCCTGGCACCGCGTCCGCAGATCCTCCCCGCGACCTGGGTCACCGGTCCGGCACGCGAAGTCGTCCAGCCGCTTCCCCGCCGCGGCTCGAAATAAATTCTGTAATGCGCGCGACGCTTTGGATCGGCTAAGCGCGATTCCATGACGATGTCGTTCGAAGATGCAGCACAAGGCCTGGTCGAGGTCGGCCGCCGCCTCGATGCGCGGGGCTGGGCCCCCGCCACCGCGGGCAATTACTCGGTCCGCCTCGAGGACGGCAGCATCGCCGTCACCGTATCCGGCTGGCACAAGGGGCGGCTCACGCCCGCGGGCATCATGCGGGTCGATCTCGACGGCACGCCACTCACCCCCGGCAAGCCTTCGGCCGAGACCGACCTGCACCTCGCCATCTATCGCCTGTTCCCGAATGTCGGCGCGGTCCTGCACGGCCATTCGCCCGAAGCCGTCGGCATGAGCCGTGCCGCCGCCGATGCGCAGGAGTGGGTGTTCGCCGGGCACGAGATGCTCAAGGTCTTCCCGGGCAACACCACCCATGAGGCCGAGATCCGCCTGCCGATCGTCGACAACAGCCAGGACATGGCGGTGATCGAGGCCGCGATCCGCCCCGCATTGCTGGCGCCGAACGCGGCACCGGCCTATCTTATCCGCAGCCACGGGCTCTATGCCTGGGGCAAGGACCTGGCCGAAGCCGAGCGGGTGCTCGAGGGCACCGAATGGCTGATCGCCGCCGAACTGGCCGAAAGGGCATGGAAACGATGACCCATCTCCGCATCTTCGACGAGGCCGGCGGCGCGCCGCTGACCGACACCCGCGATGCCGCCGACATTGCCGCCGCACTCGCCCCGATCGGCGTGCGCTTCGAGCAATGGCCGTCGCGCCCGCTCGCCAGCGACGCGGGGCAGGACGAAGTGCTCGAGGCGTTCGCGCCCGAGGTCGAGCGGTTGAAAGCCGAGAACGGCTATCAGTCGGTCGACGTCATCCGCATGGTCCCCGACCATCCCGAAAAATCGAACCTGCGCACCAAGTTCCTGTCCGAGCATCGCCATTCGGAGGACGAGGTCCGCTTCTTCGTCGAGGGCGAGGGCCTGTTCACCCTGCGTGAGGGCGAGAAGATCTATGCCGTGCTGTGCGAGGAGGGGGACCTGATCTCGGTCCCCGCCGGCACCCGCCACTGGTTCGACATGGGGCCGAGCCCGCGCTTCACCGCGATCCGCCTGTTCACCAACGCGGACGGCTGGATCGCCAATTTCACCGGCGACACGATCGCGGACCGCTTTCCGCGGCACGAGCCGCTCGACGCCTGAACGTCATCCCGGCGAAAGCCGGGATCTCAGGCGAAGGCGCATACGGCATGAGATCCCGGCTTTCGCCGGGATGACGGATTTCAGATGACCCACACTCCACCCAAATCCATCCTCCTCGACATCGAAGGCACGACGAGCAGCATCAGCTTCGTTGCCGACGAGCTTTTTCCCTATGCGCGCAAGCATTTGGCGGCGTTCGTTGAAGCGAACCCGGAAGTCGTTGCGCCGATCCTGGCCGAGGTGCCGGGCGAGGATCCTGTCGCCACGCTGATCCAGTGGATCGACGAGGACCGCAAGGCGACCCCGCTCAAGACCCTTCAGGGCCTGATCTGGGCGCAGGGCTATGCCGATGGCGAGCTCAAGGGACATGTCTATCCGGACACGCCCGACGCGCTGCGTCGCTGGACTCAGGCGGGGCTTCAGGTGAACATCTATTCCTCGGGCTCGATCGCCGCGCAGAAGCTGATCTTCGGCCATTCGATCGCCGGCGACCTGACCCCGCTGCTCGGCAATTATTTCGACACCACCACCGGCCCCAAGCGCGAGGCGGATTCCTACACGAAGATCGCCGACGCGCTCGGCCTCGCGCCGTCGGAACTGCTCTTCGTCTCGGACATGCCGGCCGAAGTCGATGCCGCCCGCGAAGCCGGGCTCCAGGCCCTGCTCATCGATCGCGCCGGCGGCTCGGCCGATGTCCATACTCTCGCGGAAGTCCTCCCATGATCCTCGAAGGCAAGCCCACGCGCTCGATCCGCCGCACCGAAGACGGCAAGGGCGCGGTCATCCTCGACCAGCGCCAGCTGCCCTGGGAAATCCGCTGGGTCGAGCTGCGCGACGTCGATGCGGCGGCGGTCGCGATCCGCGAAATGTGGACGCGCGGCGCCCCGATGATCGGCGCGACGGCAGCCTATGGCTATGCGATGGCACTGGCGGTGGATCCGAGCGACGCCAGCCTCCAGGCGGCCTATGACAAGCTCCACGAGACGCGTCCCACCGCGATCAATCTGCGCTGGGCGCTGGACGAGGTGCGCGCCGCGGTGAAGGACCTGCCCGAGGCCGATCGCGCCGAAGCTGCCTTCGCCCGCGCCGATGCGATCTGTGACGAGGATGCGGAGCTTTGCCGGTCGATCGGCGAGCATGGGCTGGAGCTGTTCAAGACGCTCCACGCGAAGAATCCGGGCCGCCCGCTCAACATCCTCACGCATTGCAATGCCGGCTGGCTGGCGACGGTCGATTACGGCACCGCCACCGCGCCGATCTATCTCGCGCACGATGCCGGTATTCCGGTCCATGTCTGGGTCGACGAGACCCGCCCGCGCAACCAGGGCGCGCTGCTCACTGCCTTCGAGCTGCGCAACCACGGCGTGCCGCACACGGTGATCGCCGACAATGCCGGCGGCCTGCTGATGATGAAGGGGCAGGTGGATGCGGTGGTCGTCGGCACCGATCGCGTCACCCGCAACGGCGACGTCTGCAACAAGATCGGCACCTATCTGAAGGCGCTCGCGGCGCACGACAACGCCGTGCCCTTCTATGTCGCACTCCCCTACACGACGTTCGATCCCAACACCGAGAGCGGCGCCGACATCCCGATCGAGGAACGCAGTGCCGAGGAACTGACCCGGCTCAGCGGGCCGCTGGCAAGCGGGGAAATCGGCACTGTCCGGGTAACCGATTCCCCCGCCGCCAATCCAGCATTCGACGTGACTCCCGCACGCCTGGTGACGGGTTACATCACCGAGCGTGGGGTGCTGGACCGGATCTGAGGTTCATTTGCCCGCTCCCCGGCGCATACCGGGGAACGGCATTGGTCCTCTCGCCGCTCAGCGCGGTTCGGTCTTCACCGTCGTGGTGGTCGTCGTCGAAGTCGCCGCCGGGCGGGTGACCGTCGTGGTGGTCTTGCGCACCGGCTTCTTCACGACCTTGCGCGTGGTGGTGCGCGCCGACGAATAGCTGCGCGCCGGCTGGGTCGTGGTCGTCTCGATCGTCGTCGCGACCGGCTGGGCTGCTGCGGTACGCGCTGCGGCAGCATCCGCCGCTGCCGACTGGGCGGCAGCCGCCGCCGCTTCGGCGCGGGCCGTGGCCGCTGCCGCATCGCTCTGCGCGGTCATCGCCGCATCCTGCGCGGCTTCGCGCTGGCTGGCCTCTACCGCCGCGTTGGCCGAGGCAGAGGCTGCTGCAGCCTGCGCGTCGCGGCGTGCATCGCGCTCGGCGGCCATGGCGTCGCCCTTGTTGCGCTCGGCTTCCGCCAGGGCCTGGTCGGCCAGACCCGAGGCGCGGCGCGCTTCGTTGATCGTCGAATCGCGGTGGTCGCGCGCCAGCTGGTCCTTGGCGACGCGCAGCGCTTCCTGCGCCTTGGCCATGGAATCGGTGGCATAGATTTCCGCGCCTGCAGTCTGGGCCGCTTCCACCTTCGCGGTGGCCTCCGTGACGGCAGTGCGTGCGCGGTCGATACGGCTCTGGGCAAGCGACGGGGTCGCGACGAGCAGCGCGGTCACGGCGGCGCCGCGCATCAGCAGCTTCATGTTACGCATGGTACAACTCCAGTTTGTCCCGCGGCCGGCGAACGTGCCGGAAACGAGCCGAGTTGCGCCGTGCGCGATGAAGCGGACTCTTACGTCGATGAAACGCCCGTTGCCAGAGTCGCGGGCTTCAGCCGGCCAGCCGATCCCGGGCATCGGCGATTCGGGCGATCGCCGCGTCGAGCGTCGCGTCCTCCTTCACGAAGCAGAAGCGCAGGACATTGGTCACCGCATCCTCGGCATAGAAGGCCGAGACCGGGATCGAGGCGACGCCCGCTTCGTCGATCAGCTTGTTGGCGAAGCTGACATCGTCGAGGCTGATGCCCGATGCGGTGAGATCGACGGACAGGAAATAGGTCGCCGCGCTCGGCAGCACGGCGAAGCCGGCGCCTTCCAGCCCGGCGCGCAGCCGGTCGCGGCCATGCTGGAAGCGGTGGCGCGACTCCTGCACCCATCCGTCCTGCGTGGCGAGGCCTTCGGCCACCGCCCATTGCAGGTTGGGCGGGGTGGTGAAGGTAAGGAACTGGTGCGCCTTGGAGATCACACGGGCGAGGGCAGGGGCGGCGCAGATCCAGCCGACCTTGAAGCCGGTCAGCGCGAAGATCTTGCCCGCCGATCCGATCTTCACCGTGCGCTCGCGCATGCCGGGGAAGCCGATCAGGGGAAGGTGGCGCGCCCCGTCGAAGGTCACATGCTCCCAGACCTCGTCGCAGATTGCGGTCAGGTCATGGGAGACGCAGAAATCGGCGAGCATCGCCAGTTCGTCGGCACCGCACATCGTCGCGGCGGGGTTGAGCGGGTTGTTGAGCAGCAGCACCCTGGTCTTGCTGGAGACCGCGGCTTCGAGCGCTGCCTTGTCGATCTTCCACTCCGGCGGGCTCAGCCGCACGAATTTGGGCACGCCGCCGGCCTGGCGGATCAGCGGCACATAGGCATCGTAGAGCGGCTGGAAGCAGATCACTTCGTCGCCGGGTGACACACAGGCGAAGATCGCCGCGGCCAGCGCCTCGGTCGCGCCCGAGGTGACGACCACTTCGTCCGCCGCCAGGTTGAGGCCCTGGTGCCGCGCATAATGCTCGGCCACCGCACCACGCAGCTCGGGCAGGCCGATCATCGGCGGATACTGGTTCGACTTCTCCAGCATCGCCTTCGCCGCCGCCTGCAGCACCGCTTCGGGCCCGCGTCCGTCGGCGAAGCCCTGGCCGAGGTTGATCGCCCCGGTCTCGCGGGCGCGGGCGGACATGGCTTCGAAGATGGTGGTGCCCATCCGGGCGTAGAGCGGGTTCATGCCGGCAAGCTTGTGGCGGCTTGCATCTTCGGGTGCAACCGCCGCATTAGGCCAGCGTTCAGGCTTGCATTAATACAAGGAAGATCATGAGCAAGACCCCGCCCAAGCCGCAGGATGCGCAGTCGCCTTATCCGATCGAGGAGGCACCGCACGATCATCACGACGAAGGCAGCGAGGCGCTCCAGGCGATGAAGGATCTCGCGGACGCGAAGAAGCGCTGGAAGCCCGATGCCAAGCAGATCGGCATGGGCGCCGCGATCGGCATCGGCTCGGCCGCGATCGTTGCCGGCCTGCTCTACTGGCGCGGCGGCAAGAAGTAATCGCGGGACCGGCGGCGAAGCGTCTTCGTCGCTCGATCTTCGTCCTACGTCGCACGACGCTCGTCGCCCGGTGCCCATGCCGCCACAGCGCGGGGGTGCCGGCGCGACCTGAACCCGACAGTTGCGCCGGCATACATCCCTGTGCCGGGCCGGAACGACGCCCGTACCGGTGCCGAACGGGCGTCCTGCTGGCCGGGGCGCCCGTCTTGGCGCCTATCGCGCCTCCACCACCGCTGCACGGATGTGGAATAGGTTGCTAGACACCTCGTCCATCTGGACCGGGCCCTGCATTCTGAATCCGTCCGCCGCAACCACCCTCGCCAGCCCGCCGAGCAGCATTTCCTGCCGCTTCGCCAGGAACGCCTCGTCCGTAGGCGGCGGGATCGTCGCGGTCACCGCGCATCCGCGGGCATCGCAGCTGAAGTCCACCTGCTCGAGCAAGGGATAGGCCTGGCGGACATGCGCGATCACCTTGTCCGGCATCACGGGCGCATTCGCCGGCACGATCACGGACGGGGTGGGCGCGGTGCTCGCCGCGACGGCGGGCCCACCGGTGATCACCACGCCCTCGGCCGGAGGCGGGTTCCCGTTCTCCGCGCCCCGCTGGACGAGCCAGAGACCGGCCTGGGCGATCACCAGCACCGCGCCGCCAAGTGCGAGCAGTTGCAACTTGCGATTCATTGCCTTGCGTACCTCGACGGGTTCCATCCCGCGCCGCCGGGGGTTGGGGGCGGCGCGGGATGGAGAGGGGTCAGCAGATGGTCGAGCCAGCCGGGCAGCCCGGCGAGTTCGAGCCCGAGTCGGTGTTCGGATCGAACCCCGGCGTGATGCTGCTGTTGACGCTGGCGGCGAGGACGCCCGAGAAGCGGGAGTCCTTGTTGTCGAAATTGCCGCTGCCGAAATTATAGTTGGAGATGGCGTTGCGGACGCTGGCCGACGGATAGCCGTTCCAGCTGATCAGCGGCTGGATCAGCCACTGGCCGGTGCCGTTCTCGGGCGGCTCGTCGCCATTGTCGGTCTTCGAGAATCGCCACAGGTGCGAGAAGCCCCAGGTCTCGTAGTGATAGACCATCTTCACGTGCTGGCCGGTCGAATCGCTCTGGAAGCGCAGCTGGCCGCCGCTGGTGGCGCGGGTTTCCCAGCCGCCGTGATCGCCGCGGGTGACGCCGACGACGGTGCTGTTGGTGCCCTGGTCGGTGGTCCAGACGATCACCGATTCCCAGTCATAGGCGTGCGAGAAGTCCGACTGCCAGAAATAGCTGTAGACGCGGGCGCAATAGCCGTTGTTGCAGCGGGCGCGGACATAGACGTTGCTCGTCGTGCGGTAGCTGGCCTGGCGACACGAGGACGGCGGCTTCGTGGCGTAGGTCGAGGCGCCTGCGCTGATCGCGCCCGACGCGTTGACCGCCGGCACATTGAAGCAGACGTCGGTGTCGAAATCGATCGCCGGCTGGAAGCGCTTGTCGAGCGCAGTGGCCAGTTCGGGCAGCGCCGCGACCGGCGCCGGCCAGCCCTGTGCCTGTGCGGAATGCGGCGACAGCATCGCGAGCGCCCCGAAGGTCGCGACGGCCATCATTTGAATTTGGCTCTTCATATAATCTCCCAATGCAAGACAATGTGGAGTCAAGTCGCGCCATCTCGTCTCCGCAATTATTATTGCGGATGTATTATTCGGCAATAGTTATAACGAATCGCGCATTATTTAATTCGCGCGTTACTGTGAAACTATTGTTGCAGTATTTAAGTTGATATCTTCGTAACGATATTATTCATGATATTCCGGCTCTATTGCACACGCAAAAGGCCTCCTCGGCCCATGCGCGCATGGGCCCTCAGAAGGGAGACGGGAGATCGCGAATATCAGGACAAAGATTTTTTGCTGCCGGGCAGCAGATCAACTGCTCGACATTGCGCCGCGATACACAGGATCCTCGAGCGCCCGCCCGGCGCCGTTGGCGACGCACATCAGGGCATTCTCCGCGACCATGACCGGCAATCCGGTCGCCTTGGACAGGACATCGTCCAGATTCGCGAGCAGGCTGCCGCCGCCGGTCATCACGATGCCCTGGTCATAGATGTCGGAGGCCAGCTCCGGCTCGGTCTTCTCCAGCGCGGAGTGCACGGCCTCGACGATCTGTGCGGTGAGGTCGGCAAGGGCATTGGCGATCTCGCCCTGGTTCACCTCGACCTCGGAAGGCATGCCCTTCACCAGGTCGCGCCCCCGTACCTTGGTCGTCAGACCAATGCCGTCCTCCGGAAGCTGGGCGGTGCCGATCTCGACCTTTATCCGCTCCGCCGTGGCTTCGCCGACCATGAGATTGTGCTTGCGGCGGATCGCAGAGGCGATCGCCTCGTCCATGCGGTCGCCGCCGACGCGGATCGAGGCGCTGTATGCCAGGCCTTTGAGAGACAGGACGGCGACCTCGGTCGTGCCCCCGCCGATGTCCACGACCATGACCCCGAGCGGTTCGGTGATGGGCAGGCCGGCACCGATGGCCGCTGCCATGGATTCCTCGATCAGATAGACCTTGCCGGCGCCCGCATTGGTGGCAGCCTGCTGGATGGCACGCCGCTCCACCTGAGTCGCGCTGCTGGGAATGCTGACCGCGATCTCCGGGCGGCGACCGATCCGCATCGGGCGGCCGCCGACCTTGTCGATGAAATACTTGATCATCTGTTCCGCCACCTCGACGTCGGCGATCACGCCATCGCGCATCGGGCGGATCGTGCGGACGTTGTCGGGGGTCTTCCCGAGCATCAGTTTCGCTTCGGCGCCGACTGCCCGGACCCGCGAGATGCCGCCGGTCGTTTCCATCGCCACCACCGATGGTTCGCTGAGCACGATGCCTCGGTCCCGCAGGTAGATGACTGTGTTTACCGTGCCGAGGTCGATCGCGAGGTCGTGGGAGCCGCCCGAGAAAAAGCGAGGAAATTGCATCAAGTTCAATCTGTTGGCATCGCGTGCGCTTCGCAGAGTTGCGGAGCGCGATATCGATCGCGCGGGCCGCTGCGGTGGGCGGGTACTGGGAAGGGGTCAAGCCACTATCGGCTGGAATGACCCGCTGCAGCGCCGACGTGAGCGCGATGGTGCGAACAGGTTCTGGCGCGCCCGAAGGGAGCGACTTCGAACCCGTCGGGGTTCGCAAGCGCGAATGCGCGCCCGAGCTTATGCGAGGCTCTTCAAAAAATTGGCGCGCCCGGCTGGATTCGAACCAGCGACCACGAGCTTAGAAGGCACGTGCTCTATCCAACTGAGCTACGGGCGCGCGACGGATGCCCCTAGCGTGGATTGCGCCGCAGCGGAACCGGGATCATAGATGCCCGCATGAACTCCGGGGACGGGAAGCCGGCGCAGGTCGCCGCGAACACGCTGCGCGGCGGGCAATTCCGCTATTACGACTTCATGATGGCCGCCTTCGTGGCGATCATCCTGCTGTCGAACGTGCTCGGCGCGGGCAAGGTCTCGCAGGTCTGGCTGCCGATCTACAACGACTATTGGCCGTTCGGCGCCGGCATCCTGTTCTTCCCCGTCTCCTATGTGATCGGCGACGTGCTGACCGAGGTGTACGGCTATGCCCGCGCGCGCCGGGTGATCTGGGCGGGCACCGGCGCGGTGCTCTTCATGGCCTTCATGTCCTGGGTGGTCGTTGCGCTTCCGCCGGCCCCCAGCTGGGGCAACCAGGCTGCGTACGAGACGATCTTCGGCCAGGTGCCGCGCATCGTCCTCGCCTCGGTCTGCGCCTTCTGGGCGGGCGAGTTCGTCAACTCCTATGTCCTTGCCCGGATGAAGCTGTGGACCGGTGGCAGGATGCTGTGGACCCGCACGATCGGCTCGACGATTGCGGGCGAGGGGATCGACAGCCTGATCTTCTACCCGCTGGCCTTTTTCGGCGCCGAGGGCTGGACCACGACACTCGTCATCCAGGTGCTCTTCACCCAATGGGCGCTCAAGGTCGCCTGGGAAGTGATCCTCACGCCCGTAACCTATCTGGTCGTCGGCTTCCTCAAGCGCCGCGAGGGTGTCGACGTGTTCGACGAGGGGACCGATTTCACGCCCTTTGCCACCAGGGTCTGATCCGGATCGGAGAGACCGCGCCGATATTTGCGAATACCCGAAGGAGTAGCTGACACCGGGCGACAAGGCTGTCATTCTTCCAGCGATTCTTTGGGGAGAGCATCATGACTGCGACGACGGAAGAGACTTTCGGCAGCACCGGGCACGTCAACATCTTCTTCCGCTCCTGGCTTCCCGAGGAGGAGCCGCGCGCGGTGGTGGTGATCTGCCACGGAGTGAACTCGCATGGCGGCCAGCATGAATGGACCGCCCAGCGCTTCGTGGAGAAGGGCTATGCCGCCTATGCGCTCGACCTGCGCGGCCGCGGCCGTTCCGAAGGCGATCGCTTCTATGTCGAGAAGGTCGCCGATTATGTCGACGACGTCGCGGGCACCATCGCCATCGCCAAGTCGCGTCACCCGGGCAAGAAGGTCTTCCTGCTCGGCCACAGCGCCGGCGGCGTCACGTCCTGCACCTACACGCTCGACAACCAGCACGAGCTGGCCGGCTTCATCTGCGAGAGCTTCGCCTTCCAGGTGCCTGCGCCCGGCTTCGCGCTGGCAGCGATCAAGGGACTCAGCCACATCGCGCCGCATCTCGGCGTGCTCAAGCTGAAGAACGAGGATTTCTCGCGCGATCCGGAATGGGTGGCGACGCTCAATGCCGATCCGTACATCAAGGACGAGGTCCAGCCTGCCGCCACGGTGGCCGCGCTGGTCCGCGCGGACGAGCGTATGCGCGAGGAATTCGACACGATCACGATCCCGGTGATGATCCTGCACGGAACCGAGGATCGGGCGACCGTCTGCCACGGCAGCGAATTCTTCTACGAGCATGTCGGATCGAGCGACCGGACCCTCAAGATTTACCAGGGCCATTACCATGATTTGCTCGCCGATCTTGGCAAGGAAGGCGTGATGGCGGACATTCTGGAATGGGTCGAAGCGCGAACGTAACGATCAACTTCGCGTAATTTATGTAATTGTACGCGAAGGGAAAAATATTGTTACGTATATTGGCGAAGCGGCAATTTCCGGAGGTGGGCACTCTATAATGCTCAGCGGAGCAACATTTTGTTGCAGATGCTGAGAGAATGCCCATGCACTGGTTTGTCGCTAACGCGCCCATTCGGCGTAAGCTGCTAGTAGCGTTTGGCTCGATGGTGGCGCTGGTATCGCTTGCGCCGCTGGCCCTGTTGCTTTTCCCCAAACTCGCCCTGACCGTCGGCATTGCCGCTACCGTGGCGGCGGCCGGCCTTGGTGTCTGGTATCGCAAGGCGATCGCCGATCCCTATGTCACCACCGTGCTGCGGATGGAGGCATTGGCGGCCGGCGATCTCGCCAGCCCGATCCAGTTCACCGAATATCGTGACTGTGTCGGTCGTCTCACCAAGGCGATGTTCACCTTCCGCGATGCTGCTGCTGCGCAGATCAAGCAGAATGAGGAAGCCGAACATCACGGCGAAATCGTTCGCGGCATGACCGCCAATCTCGAGCGGCTGGCCCAGGGCGACCTGACCGCCGACATCGTCGAGGAATATCCGGCGACCTATGCGAAGCTGCGTGAAAACTTCAACGCGGCACTCGCCTCGCTGCGCGCGCTGCTCGGCGCCGTGACCGAAAGCACCTCGGCCATCCGCAACGGATCGGGCGAGATCGCCCAGGCATCGGAAAGCCTGGCGCGCCGTACCGAGGCCAACGCCGCCAGCCTGGAGCAGACCACCGCCGCGATCAGCCAGATGGACCAGCGCCTGAAGGCGACCGCGGAAGCCGCCGCCAACACCGTGGCGCGCGCCGATGGCGCCACCGCGACCGTGTCGGGCGGCCGTCAGGTCGTCGACGAGGCGGTGCAGGCGATGAACCGGGTCAATGACAGTGCCAAGGGCATCGATTCGGTCATCGAGGGCCTCGACAAGATCGCCTTCCAGACCCGGGTGCTCGCGATGAACGCCGCGGTCGAGGCCGGTCGTGCAGGTGAGGCGGGCAGGGGCTTTGCCGTCGTCGCCGATCTCGTCTCGGCGCTCGCCATGCGGGCCGAGGAAGAGGCCGGGCGTGCCCGCGAGCAGCTCACCGCCACGCAGGTCGATATCGTTGCCGCGGTCAGCATGGTCGAGAAGGTCGATGGCGCGCTTGCCCATATCGCCGAGGATGTGAGCGGGGTGCACGCGCTGCTCAACCAGATGGCGGCCGACAATCAGGCCCAGTCGACTGCGGTCAGCGAGATCAGCAGCGCGATCGGCACGATGGACGTGTCGACCCAGCAGAATGCGGCGATGGTCGAGGAAACCTCGGCTGCCGCCCGCAACCTCACCGTCGAAGTGGCGACGCTCGCCGAGCAGGCATCGCGCTTCCAGGTGACGGGTGGCCGCAAGCCGCTGTCCTTCCCGACGCCGGGCCTGGCTGCCTCGCTGAACGGAGAACATGCGGGGTTCGCACTGAACTGAGCCCCGTCCCGGCGCTAGCCGGGATGGCACCAGGCATATGAGTTCGTCACCGGGCAGGGCGATCGCGGTATTCCGCGGTCGCCCTTTTCGTCGATGTGCAATGCGCGCATGCAACCATATCGGTTCTGATTAGGTAAGATACCCGATCAGGTTCCTCGATTCCGGCAAGCCTGTTTGGATAATCAGGTGCGAGGGCGCTGCTTCGCGATCAGTTCATAGACGTTGCGGACATTGTCGATGCGCAGGAAGCGGGGAATGGGATCGGTCGAGGCGATCCAGACACCCATATTGTTGCCGCGGAACCAGGAGCGGTTGCTGTCGAATCGGATGTTGCCCGCACCATCGCCGCGCTCGCTCAGCTCGAGCATCGGCAGCCGCGCGATGTCGAGCGACTTGCTGCTGCGGAACGGCCCGCTGCGCTCGATGAGCACGCGCTGGCTGGTCACCGCGTAATGGGTGTGGGCGCGCAGCCAGGCATCGACGAAGAAGCGGCCGATCACGAAGAACAGGCCGATTGCCAGGAAGGCCAGGCCGATGATCTGGAAGGGCACCGGGGCGGGCCCGGCCACTTCCTTCCAGACCATGTAGTTCCAGACCACCATGAAGCCGGCCCAGAACAGGCTGAACGGGACGAGCAGGAAGTCGATGGGGCGCAGCAGGAACAGCCCTTGCCAGGGCTGGCCGCTCCACAGCAGCTTCTCGCCCGCGAACAACCGGCTTTCGATCATGCTTTCCCCCGGGGAGCCGCCGCCCCGCGGCGGAAATGAATCAGGCGACCGCTTCGAGCAGGCCCTCGAACAGCCGGCGGCCATCGGTGCCGCCATGCGCGGCTTCGATGCGGCGCTCGGGGTGCGGCATCATGCCCAGCACGTTGCCGGCCTTGTTGAGCACGCCGGCGATGTTGCGGGCCGAGCCGTTGATGTCGGCGGCATAGCGGAAGGCGACGCGGCCTTCTCCTTCGATCCGGTCCAGCGTCTCGGCGTCGGCGAAGTAATTGCCGTCGTGATGCGCCACGGGAACCGTGATCTGCTCGCCCGAACGATAGCCCGAGGTGAAGATCGACTGCGAATTGTCGACCGTCAGCGGCACGTCGCGGCAAACGAAGTTGAGGCCCGAATTGCGCATCAGCGCGCCGGGCAGCAGCCCGGTCTCGGTGAGGACCTGGAAGCCGTTGCAGATGCCGATCACCGGCATGCCCTTGTCGGCTGCCTCGATGACGGCCTTCACCACCGGAGAGCGCGCCGCGATCGCGCCGCAGCGGAGATAATCGCCGTACGAGAAGCCGCCGGGCAGGGCGATCAGGCCGAGGCCCCGGGGCAGCTCGCTCTCGCCGTGCCACACCATGGCGGGCTTCACGCCCGTCACCGCTTCCAGCGCGACTGCGATGTCGCGATCGCAGTTGGAGCCCGGAAAGACGATGACTGCGGTCTTCACAGCTTTTCCACCCGGTAGTTTTCGATGACGGTGTTGGCGAGCAGCTTGCGGCACATCTCGTCGACGGCCTCGTCGCTGGTCGAGTCTGCGAGCTCTAGCTCGAAGATCTTGCCGGCGCGGACGTCTTCGACGCCCTCGAACCCGAGGCCGCCCAAAGCGTGCTGGATGGCCTTGCCCTGGGGGTCGAGCACGCCGTTCTTCAAGGTGACGATGATGCGGAGCTTCATGGGCAGGGCCTATGGCGCGGAGTGCGCCGGGCTGCAACCCAAAGCGCATGATTTTCCGCGCCTAAATACGCGTCATCCCGGCGAAGGCCGGGATCTCAGGCGAAGGCGCTCGGAAAGAGCCGCTTGAGATCCCGGCTTTCGCCGGGATGACGATATGCCTTTTGAGCGGTTGGGGCCTACTTGCCCCGGCGCTTCCGGTGGCTCTCGAGGTCCAGCACCGCCGAATCCTCACCTTCCGGGAACAGGCCGAGTCGGCGGGCGACTTCCTGATAGGCCTCGACTTCGCCGCCCAGGTCGCGACGGAAGCGATCCTTGTCGAGCTTCTCGCCGGTGGTCATGTCCCACAGGCGGCAACCGTCCGGGCTGATCTCGTCGGCCAGGATGATGCGCGAATAGTCGTTGTCCCAGATCCGGCCGAACTCGAGCTTGAAGTCGACCAGGCGGATGCCGATGCCGGCGAACAGGCCCGAAAGGAAGTCGTTCACGCGAATGGCCATGTCGGCCATGTCGTGCAGCTCTTCCTGGCTCGCCCAGCCGAAGCAGAGGATATGCTCGTCGGTGACCAGCGGATCGCCGAGCGCGTCGTCCTTGTAGTAATATTCGATGATCGTGCGGGGCAGCGGGGTGCCTTCCTCGATCCCGAGCTTCTTCGCCAGCGAGCCCGCGACGACGTTGCGCACCACCACCTCGATCGGAACGATCTCGACCTGGCGGATCAGCTGCTCGCGCATGTTGAGGCGGCGGATGAAGTGAGTCGGGATGCCGATGCCGGCGAGCAGCGTGAAGACGTGCTCGGAGATCCGGTTGTTCAGGACGCCCTTGCCGTTGATCGTGCCCTTTTTCTGGGCGTTGAAGGCGGTCGCGTCGTCCTTGAAATACTGGATCAGCGTACCGGGTTCAGGACCCTCGTAAAGGATCTTTGCCTTACCTTCGTAGATCTGCCGGCGGCGTGCCATCGGGTGCTTTTTCCCCTGGAAAGTCATTGCCCCGGCGGCACGGGGAATCCGCGCACGTGCCGGGGCGAGAGGCGGCCTATACCCAAAGGGGGGGTAAGGTGCAATCACGCATCCTCGTTAACGGGGCCCAATCCGGCACGGCGCCAGTGCCGCAGCCATGGACGCGCCGCGAACAATGCGAGCCCCGCCAGCAGCGCCCAGGGGCCGAGGAAGATCACGAGCAGCAGCAGCGTCTGCCCGAATCCGAGCACCGTCGCGCCCGATTGCGCCACGGCGTCGCTCAGCCGGCCGAGAAAGCCCTGCGGCGTCGGCGCCTGCACCGGCGCGGTGACGGGGGTATAGCTGATCGAGAAGTTCGAATAGGCGACGCGGCCGCGCAGCTCACCCAGCCAACCCCTGGCCTGATCGAGCTCCTCCTGCGCCTGGGCGACGCTGCGCTCGGCCTCCACCAGTTCGCCGACCTTGCCCTGCCGCCCGCGCAGCATGTCGGTGAGCCGGGCGACGAGGATCTCGCGCTGGCGGAGGCGGGCATCGGTGTCGACCAGGTCGCGCGAGACGTCCTCCGCCGAGATCTGCGTGTCGACCGCGCGGCCGCCCGCCTTGCCGACCATCTGGGTCAGGTCGCCGGCAAAGGCCTGGCCGAGCGGGCTCGCCACGCGCAGCCTGAGGAAGGCGCTGGTCGCGCCGTCGTCATTGGCGGCGCGCTGCATCGCGACCAGCTGGCAGCGAGGACCCAGCCGGTTGCACAGGTCGAGATGCGCCTGTTGCGCGCCCGCAATCGCGGCGGCGGGCAGGCGATAGGCGAGGGTGAAGTTGTAGGCGAGCTGCGGCACGCTGATCGGGATCGGCGCGGCGCCGGTCGTGGAGTCGCCGGGCGGCGAGACGGAGTTGCGTACCGAGGATGCATAGGACCTGGCGAGGTCGCTCTTGGGCATGGCCGGGGGCGCCGTCGTCAGCAATGGCGGCGCCTGGACGTCATAGGTTGCGAGCTTCTGCTGACCCTCGCGGAAGCGGGTCGAGCCGATCAGGCCCGCACAGGTGATCGCCACCAGCAGCGCGGCGAGTCCACCGCTCACCACCAATATCCGTCGCTTCGGCTTCAGCATGGCCCTCTCTCCCTTGTTGATTATGATATAACATCACATAATCGATACCGAAACAAGCGGGACAACCTGCGCTGCCCCGCTTGCCTCCCTAGAAACCGTGCCGGATGGGATCAGGCCGCTTCGGCGGGCTTGGCGCGCTTGCGCCGCACCAGCAGCACGATCGGGATCGCCAGCAGCACCCAGGGGAGGAGATAGATCGCCAGCGTCAGCAGCGCGCGGACGCCGATCAGGAAGCTGGCGAAGGATCCCTGTCCCGCTTCGGTGAGCTGGCCTGCGACGCTGCCCGAATTGGTCGCCGGGGCGATCGCCGAATAGCGGATCTCGAAGTCGGACATGGCAACGCGGCCCTGCAGCTCGGTGAGCCAGCCACGGGCCTGGTCGAGTTCCTCCTGCGCGGCCGCGACGCTCCGCTCGGCCTCGACCAGCTCTGAGACCTTGCCCGAGCGCGTGCGCAGCACTTCGGTGAGCCGGGCGACGAGCAGCTCGCGCTGGGCGATCCGCGCCTTGGTGTCGACGATCTGCTTGGAGACGTCGTCGGTGGAGACCTTGGTGCCGGTCGCCCGCCCGCCCGCGTCGGCCGCGGCCCTGCCCAGCGCGTCGGAAAAGCGATGTGCCTCGCTGGTTGCGACGCGGAGCTTGGTCATCGCGTCGCCGGTCCTGTCCTGGCTGTCGTCGCGCTCGAAGGCGAGCAGCTGGCAGCGCGCCGGGCCCATCTCCTCGCACAGCCGGCGATGCGCATCCTGGACCGTGCCCAGCTTGTCGGTCGGCAGCAGGTAGCCGAGCGAATAGCTATAGGCGAGCTGGGGCAGGCTGACCTTCACCTTGTCCGCCGCGGCGCCCTTGGCATCGCCTGCCGTATCGCCGGCGGGTTCGGTCATTTCCTGGGCAGTGACATCGCTCTTGCTGCCCTGGCCATTGTCGGCCGCAGAGCATCCCGCCAGCGCACCGCCCAGCAGAAGCAACGGAATAAGACGCTTCATAATCCCTCCTTGCCACAATCCAGCCATAATCCATCACAGAGGTGGGATTTGAGTCAAGGCACAATTTCGCCTTATTTGCGGCAAAATTATGGCATTTGCTGCGTAAACGCCTGCGCCCGGTGTCCCGCATACTGGCGGGGCACCGGCCACAGGCGCTGTCATGTCAGGCTGCCAAAGGCCCTAGACGTGCTGGTCTTCTTCGTCGCGGGAGAACCAGCGCTGGATCAGGTTGCGATTGTCGCCGCGCTCGCGGTGCGCATGGCCATCGCCGCCATTGTGGACGCTGTCATAGCCGTCGTCATGGCGCGGCTCCGGATCGGAACCCACGGCGCGGCCATGGATGATCCAGCGCAGGACCAGAACCACGGCCAGCATCAACAGGCACCACGGCCCGATACTCGCCAGCAGCTGGACGAGCTGGGCGACCGAATTCTCCAGCGTCTGCCCCGCGGTGCGGAAATTCGCTTCGGACGAGCCGAGCCCGCTCAGCGCGCTGCTCGATTCATAGGTGAACAGCATCGGTGCGTTGGCGAGGGTCTGGCCCTGGCTCGCCTCCACCTCGGCAATCATCGAGAGCGCGTTCTGCAGCCGCGCCGCGCGCGCCTGGCCCTCGGGAGCGGTGCTGGCGCGGGCGTTCTGCAGCTGGTCCTGCAGCCGCTTCACCACTGCGGTGCTGCGTGCGGTCGCGGTGGAATCCGCGCCGGTGATCTCGGTATCGACCAGCACGCCGTCCGATCCGGTCACGTTCTTGGTCACCGCATCGCCAAAGGGGCGGGCGATCGAGGGGTCGATGCGGATGGTCAGCACCGCGCGGGTCTTGTTGCCGTCGTCGACGCGGTAGCGCATCGAGAGGATGCGGCAGCGCGCCGGCCCGATCCGGTCGCAGGCATCGGCATTGGACTGGAGCACGCCCTTCACCCGGCTGCCGGGCAGGCGATAGGCATAGCGATAGTCGAAGCCCGAGCCGGTAGAGGCAAAGGCCTCGGCATTGGCTGCCGAAGCGAATTCGGACTTGTCCCTGCCGTCGGCGGGACGATTGCCGTCATCGCATCCCGCGAGCAGCGCAAGCGCCGCCAATGCCCAAACGACTCGCATGGGGTTCTCCCTGTTCCCTGAACGAGGAGTAACCATATTTTTGTGACGGGCCCAACCCGCCTGGATGGCGCCGGCTTTCCCTTTTCGGGATCGCGATGCGCGATATCAATGATGCTTATGGGTTGGCGGGCGGTGTTGCAGACCGCCCGCCTCTTCGCCTTCCGAGGGATCAATCAGGGACGGGCGGAGATCTGGGTGGTGCCGGCATGCCGCGCGACCGCCTGCTGGCGGGCCTCGGCGACCTGCTGGCGCAGCAGCGCCTTGCAGCGCAGGCCGCTGGGTGCCTCGGTGACATAGCCGGGGCGGGTGGTCGGGCAGACCGTGTCGATCGCGCGGGCCAGTCGCCGGTCGAGCGCGGTGCGGCCTTCGGCACGCGACAGGTCGAGGTCGGCATAGGAAACGCGGATGACGGCGTGGCTCTGCTGGGCCTTGGCGGCCAGCGGGATGAGCGCGGGCGAAAGGATCAGGGCGAGGGGAATGAGGGTCTTCAGCATGGCTTGTTCCTTTGGATGCGCGCCATGTTCGGCACCCCCGTCATTTGCGCCCGGATGCGCCGCAGGGCCAACAAATCATTGGCCATGATATATAAGCTGTGCTTGTATATTGGGATGCGTCGCCTTCCTCCTCTGTCCGCCGTCCGCGTGTTCGAGGCTGCCGCCCGGCACGGCAACTTCACCCGCGCCGCGGAAGAGCTGGGGATGACCCAGGCGGCGGTCAGCTATCAGATGAAGCTGCTCGAGGAGCGGGTGGGCGCGCCGCTGTTCGCGCGCAGCGGGCGTGGCATCGTACTCACCGATGTCGGGCGCCGGATCGCGCCGCAGATCACCACGGCCTTTGACGCGATGGGCGATGCCTTTGCCGCGGTGCACGCCGAGTCCGAAAGCGTGATGCGGATCACGGCGCCGCGCACGCTCGCCACCAACTGGCTGGCCGGCCGGCTGGGCTCGTTCCAGCTCGCCCGTCCCGAACTGGCGGTGCAGCTGCACGTGGGTGACGAGATGGTCGATCTGCTCGCCGGGGAGGCCGATGTCGGGCTGCGCGGCGCGCCGGGGCCCATGCCGGGACATAGCTGCCATTTCCTGATGGGCATGCCGGTGGCGCCTTTCGCCAGCCCGGCCTTCCTGGCGAAATACCCACCGGTGCGCACGCCCGCTGATCTGCTCGCGCTGCCGCGGCTGACCTATAACGATGACTGGTGGGATTTGTGGTTCGCGGCGGCGATGGGCGAGGCGCCGGACTATGTCGATCCAGCGGGCGTCCGCTTTGATTCACAGATCCTCGACGGCAATGCCGCGATCGCGGGCCACGGCGTCTCGATCCTCAGTCCGCCCATGTGGCTGCCGGCGATCGCCTCGGGCCAGCTCGTCCAGCTGCTCCCGCAAATCACTGCCCAGTACCGCAATGCCTTCTGGCTGATGTACGCCGAAGGCAAGCGCAACCAGCCCAAGGTCCGCGCCTTTCGGGAGTGGCTGCTGGAGGAAGTGAAGGCCTCGATGGCGGAGGACCCCTGGGGCGCACTGGTGCCGCCGGAGGACCTTCCGACAGGCTGACAGGGGGATGGGGACAAGCCATCCCCCTGCCGCCCCTATGATCTAGAAGCGCACGCCGATGCCGGTGAGCAGTTGGTGACGGTCGTTCTTGAGGTTCCCGACATCGCCGTAGCTGGTGTAGCGATATTCGGCCTTGGCATAGACGTTCGAGGTGAGCTTCTGCTCGAGGCCGGCGCCCAGCCGCAGCCCGTCGGACTTCTTGTCGAAGGCCTGGCCGTTGCTGCTCGCGATATTGTAGCTCTGGCTCGCCCAGCCGGCCTTGCCGTAGATCAGCGTCTTCGGGCTCAGCGCATAGCCCAGGCGCCCGGAGACATCGATGTCGCGCCCGGCGCTGAGCTTGTAGCTGTTCGGATCGCCGGGCGGGAAGGGGCCGACCTTGGCGTTGCCGGCGATCATCCAGCCGATCCCCGCCTCGACGCCGAGTGTGACGCGCTTGCCGACGGCGACGTCGAAACCGGCCGCGCCACCGGCGCGCATGCCGGTCAGCTCGTTGCCCAGGAAGGTGTCATCGCCGCTCTGGTCGAGGCCGATCGTCGCTTCGACGCGCGGGCCCGCAAATGCCTGCGCCGGCGTCTTCTCCTTCTCTGCATCCTGAGCAAACGCAGTGTTCGTGCCGACGAGGCAAGTCGCGGCGACGAGTATCAGGATCGAATTGCGCATGTTCTGCTTACTTTCGTTCGAGTTCCCCTGTGTTTCGGAGACGGAACGATTTCGGTGATCCCGTAATAGCCTGTGAAAAATCCCGGCTCGCGGATCGGTTTCGTCCTCGTCTATCGCCGGCGCGAGATTTACGGGGCGGTTTCCGGCGGGATCAGGTTGGGTGGGCAGCTATTCAGCTTTCCCCGTGCTTCGGCCAGCGTCTTCCGATGAAGGGCGATGCGTTCCGCGGACGTCGGCACCTGCAGGTCGCCCTCGGCCACAACCAGCTCTCCCCGTCGCCGTTGCAGGCGGAAGGTGCCGCCCGCTGCGAGCAAGCGCCCGAGTGGGCGATTGGGTTCTTCATCGGTCACCAGCGGAAAGGATGCGGCGATGCCGGGGCGGCCGGTCTTGGACTTGAGGTTGAGGACATAGGCTCGCCGGTCCCAATGCTGACCGTCCGGCGCAATGATCCGCAGGCTGTCCGCCAGCGTGACGGGGGCCGTTTTCGTGGCATAGAAATAGCCGTGCACCCAGGGCGTGGCGGTGTCCGGCTCGGGGAACCAGATGTTGAGCAGGAAGGGGCTGTCCCCGCCGCCGATCTCCAGCCTGCCCGTCTGGGCGATCGGCTTGCCGTCATGGAGGCGAAGCAGCGTCTTCATCGTGCCGCCGGTTATGGGGGCGGTGACCAGGGTCTCCTGGCAGCCCTGGGCAAGGGCGTCGGGCGTGCCTAAGGCGGCAAAGGCGAGGGCGGTCAGCAGGGTTGATTTGCACATGGGGTGGCCTGTTCTGGAATGATGTTCCTTGCCTGGCCCGTATGGCGCGCCGTGCCTGCCGGCCTGCGATGGAGCACGCCCGGGATGCGACGGGACCGGTCTGGCCGATCCAGGGTGTGGGCAAGCGCCGAAAAGCCAGCCCGCCGGCGCTGGTAAAGTTGGAAATGTTCTGCTTTAGTTCTGGAATGTTCCTTCAGTCCGAACCTGGTGTCCGATTATCGGCTTTCGCGCGCGTGTGTGAGGATTCAAGGGATTCAACATTTTTCGGCGGCGCTCGGGTATAAGTATGAAAAATCAATTGATTAGCTGTCCCGTCGATTGGGTGGGCATGGGGGCGTCCAACCCTTTGGTTGAATGTTGCCATGCCCCGGCTTGGCGCTTGGCCTTCGCTGCTGCTATCCGGGGTGGGAAATGAGCCTCGACACCGACATTCAAGATCCCGGCGCGCCTTCCGACGTCCCTTTCGACAGCGCGCTTTCCGAGCGGTACCTGGTCTACGCGCTCTCCACGATCACGGCGCGCTCGCTGCCCGATGTCCGCGACGGGCTGAAGCCGGTCCACCGCCGCCTGCTCTGGGCGATGCGGCTGCTCCGGCTCGATCCGGCGAGCGGCTACAAGAAGTGCGCCCGCGTCGTCGGCGACGTCATCGGTAAATACCACCCGCACGGCGATCAGTCGGTCTATGACGCGATGGTCCGTCTGGCTCAGACCTTTGCGCTGCGGTATCCGCTGGTCGACGGCCAGGGCAATTTCGGCAATATCGACGGCGATAACGCGGCGGCTTACCGATATACCGAAGCGCGGCTGACCCAGGTCGCCATCGACCTGATGGACGGGCTCGACGAGAATGCCGTCGATTTTCGCCCGACCTACAACGGCGAGGACGAGGAGCCGGAGCTCTTCCCCGGCCTGTTCCCCAACCTGCTCGCCAATGGTGCCGCGGGTATCGCGGTCGGCATGGCGACCAGCATCCCGCCGCACAATGCCGCCGAGCTGATGAATGCTGCGGTGGCGCTGATCGACAATCCCCAGGCCAATGTCCTCGACTATGTCCAGGGTCCGGACCTGCCGACCGGCGGCATCATCGTCGACAGCCCGGCGGCGATCGCCGAGGCCTATGCCACGGGCCGTGGCGGCTTCCGGGTGCGGGCGAAGATCGAGAAGGTGACGGAGAAGGGCGGGGGCTGGCACCTCGTCGTCTCCGAGATCCCCTATGGCGTCCAGAAGGGCAAGCTGATCGAGGGGATCGCCGATCTCATCAACGAGAAGAAGCTGCCGATCCTGGGCGACGTCCGCGACGAGAGCGCCGAGGACATCCGCATCGTGCTCGAGCCGCGCAGCCGCACCGTGGTGGCCGAGGACCTGATCAACAGCCTGTTCCGCCTGTCGGACCTCGAAGTGCGCGTTCCGCTCAACCTCAACGTGCTCGACAAGCACCGCACGCCGCGGGTGATGAGCCTGCAGGAAGCGCTGCTGGGGTGGATCGAGCATCAGTTCGTGGTGCTGCGTCGCAAGTCCGAGCACCGCGTGGCCAAGATCACCGACCGGCTGGAGCTGGTCGGCGGCTATATCATCGCCTTCCTCAACCTCGACCGGGTGATCGAGATCATCCGCACCGAGGACGAGCCCAAGGCCGTGATGATGGCGGAGTTCGAGCTGACGGACCGCCAGGCCGAGGCGATCCTCAACATGCGGCTGCGCAGCTTGCGCAAGCTCGAGGAGATGGAGCTGAAGCGCGAGCGGGACGCGCTGGAGAAGGAAAAGGCCGAGCTGGAGACGTTGCTCTCCTCCGATGCGCGCCAGCGCACCCGGATGAAGCGCGACCTGGCGAAGATGATCGAACGCTACGGGCCGGAGACCGCGCTGGGCAAGCGCCGCACGCTGGTCGAGGAAGCGGCGCCGGCGCGCGAGATTCCGCTCGAGGCGATGATCGAGCGCGAGCCGATCACGGTGATCCTCTCGGCACGCGGCTGGATCCGCGCGATGAAGGGACATGTCGAGGATCTCTCGGGCGAGGCGCTGAAGTTCAAGGAAGGCGATTCGGCCTTCCTGGCCTTCCATGCCCAGACCACCGACAAGCTGCTGCTCGCCGCCGACAATGGCCGTTTCTACACGCTGGGCGCGGACAAGCTGCCCGGCGGGCGCGGGTTCGGCGAGCCGGTACGTCTGATGATCGACCTGGAGGGCGAGCGGAACATCGTCGCGCTGCTGCCGGCCAGCCAGGCACCCAGGCTGCTTGTCGCCGCGGACGATGGCCGCGGCTTTGTCGTGAAGGCCGAGGACGTGATCGCCGAGACGCGCAAGGGCAAGCAGGTGGTGACGCCGCGCGCCGGCGCGCATCTCAAGCTGGTCCGGCCGATCGGTGCCGAGGACGATGCGGTCGCGGCGGTGGGCGACAACCGCAAGCTGCTGGTCTTTCCCCTCACCGAAGTGGCGGAGCTGGCGCGCGGACAGGGCGTGCAGCTGCAGCGTTACCGCGACGGCGGATTGAGCGATGCGCGGACCTTCAAGATGGTCGACGGGCTGAGCTGGGCGATGGGCGGCGAGAGCGGCCGGACGCGTACCGAGTCCGATCTTTCGCCCTGGCGCGCGACGCGCGGTGCGGCGGGCCGGATGGCGCCGAACGGGTTTCCGCGCGACAATCGTTTCTAGGATGACGTAAAACGCTTTTGTTTCAGGCGGTTTTAACCAATCGGGGCTAGGCCGGGGCGTGATGGTATTCGCCAGGACGAAGAAAGCCCGTATCGTGGCGCCGCTGCCCTTGCCGCAGCAGCCGGATTCGCTTGTCTTCGGCCCGGGCATCTCGGCGATGATGCTAGACATGCTGCCGGTGCCCGCCGCACTGGTGGAACTGCAGGATGACGAGTTCGTCTTCGACGCGGTAAACCGGTCCTTCCGGGTTGCCGGCTTGGGCACCGTCGCCAGCGAATCGCCGCTGATCCGTCTGCTCGGTGCACGGCTCCGCCGCTTCATCGAATCGAACGAGATCCAGTGCGAGATCAGCTGGCAGTTCGGCGACGAGGTGGATGCCCGGCATTTCCGGGTGATGCTCGCCAAGCGCGCGGACCGCCGGTCCTTCCCGCGCTGCATGGTCACCCTGGTCGACCACACGTCGGAACTCCGTACCGAATACAGCCTGCGCCGCGAGATGGCGACGGACAGCCTCACCGGCCTGCCCAACCGCGCCGGCTTCTCCGATGCGCTCGAGCATGCGATCACGCCCGAAAATGCCCAGGATTTCGCGGTGATGGTGGTCAATCTCGACCGGTTCAGCCGCGTCAATGCTTGCATGGGCGGTCTGGCGGGTGACGAGCTGCTGATCACCGTGGCGCGCCGGGTGAAGGGTGCGCTGCGCAGCCGCGACACGCTGGCCCGGATGGGCGGCGACGAGTTCGGGGTGCTGCTCACCCTCGACGAGGGGCCGAGCGACGCACTCCATGTCGCCAAGCGCATCCAGGCGGCCCTGGCCAACCCGTTCCGCCTCTCGGACTTCGAGATCCGGGTGGATTGCTCGATCGGCATCGCCCTGGGCAGCGACAATGACGGTGACCCGGAGGATCTGGTCCGCAACGCCCAGTTCGCGGTGAAGCGGGCCAAGAAGAGCGGCCGCACCGAGATCTACCAGGCCCATACCTTCGACATCGCCCGCGAGCAGTTCGGCATCGAGACCGAGCTGCGCCGGGCGATCGAGCATGGGCAGATGACGCTCTGCTACCAGCCGATCTGCGACCTCGCGACGGGCAGGATCGTCTCGTTCGAGGCGCTCGCCCGCTGGACCAACGAGGAGGGCGTCCGCCTTTCGCCCAACGACTTCATCCCCGTCGCCGAGGAATCGGGCCTGATCATCCCGCTTGGCCGCTGGGCGATGGAGGAAGCGGCGCAGACCATCGCGGCCTGGGACCGGGCGGCGGGCGGGGACGCCGGCGTCAAGGTTGCGGTGAACCTCTCGGCGATCCAGCTGCAGCGCGATCATATCCCGGCCATGGTCAAGGGTGCGCTCGACCGCCATGGCGTGGCGGGCAACCGCCTGACCCTGGAGCTGACCGAAAGCGCGATTGTCACCGATCCGGACCGCATCGCCCAGACGATGAACGCCCTCAAGGACCTGGGTACCACGCTGGCGATGGACGATTTCGGCACGGGCTATTCGAACCTCGCCTATCTCCAGAAGCTGCCGATCGACCTGCTCAAGATCGACCGCAGCTTCGTCTCCGGCATGCTGGCCGACCGTGACAAGGTCGCGATCGTCCGCGCCATCCTAAGCCTCGCCCAGGCGCTCGGCATGCAGACCACTGCCGAGGGCATCGAGACCAACGAACTCGCCCAGACCCTGGCGGCGCTGGGCTGCACCTATGGCCAGGGTTTCCTCTACTCACGCGCCCTCGAGCGCGAGGACGCCTACGCGCTGCTCGCCGAGCGCAACGCCTGATCCACGACATCGTCGGCCAGCGCGCCGGCCCGATCCTCGTCCGGAAACCCCTCGGCGATCCAGGCTTCCTCGACGCGCTTGAGCAACCGCGCGACCTCGGGGCCGGCCTTCACGCCACGTGAGACGATCGCCCCGCCGGTGAGCGGGAAGCGCGGCGGATCCCAGTCGCGGATCTCGATCGCGTCGGCGAGGGGACGGTCCGACAGCAGGAACTGGTCGAGCGCAGCCTCGCGACCCAGGCGATAGGCCAGGGGCCGCGGCGCACCCTCGGGCGGAACCACTGCGGTGGCCAGGCGCTTGCGCTGTGCGTTGGAGAGCTTGAGCCGGGCGGCAATCTGCTCGGCAAGCGCCGGATCGGCGGGGATCAGTGCGGCGAGGCGACGGATCGGATGTGGCGCCACGCCGGCATCGACTTCGCGCGCCGCGAGATGGCCGAAACGGTCCGCCGACACGATCTCCGGCAGCACGGACAGGAAGATGCCGCGCTCGATCATCAGGGCGACTACGCGGACCGCGTCCTTCGCGACCAGCAGCTTGAGCAACTCGTCGGCGATGCGCTCGCGGCTGAGCGCCATCAGGTCCCTGGAACGCGCCGTGCAGGCTTCGAGGCCAGCCGGATCGGCAACGTCGCCGAAGCGAGCGAGGAAGCGGAAGAAGCGCAGGATGCGCAGATGATCCTCGGCGATGCGCTGGAACGCATCGCCGATGAAGCGGACATGGCGCACCTCGAGATCGGCCAGACCGCCGAAATAATCGAAAATCTCGCCGCTCGCGGGATCGGCATAGAGCGCGTTGATCGTGAAATCGCGCCGCGCCGCGTCCTCGCGCCAGTCATCGGTGAAGGCGACGGTGGCGCGGCGGCCGTCGGTGGAGACGTCCCGGCGCAGCGTGGTGACCTCCACCGGGCCGCTTGCCAGCACCGCGGTGATCGTGCCGTGATCGATGCCGGTAGGTACGGCACGGATGCCGACGCCCTTGAGCAGCTCCAGCACCCGCTGCGGCGAAAGCGGCGTCGCGACATCGAGATCGGAAACCGCCAGGCCGAGCAACGTATCGCGCACCGATCCACCGACGAAGCGCACGTCGCCGAGCACCTCGACCAGATGGGCGAGCCCCTCGCGGTGCCGCCAATCGGCGTCGGGCAGGATCATGCCGCCCATTTCAGACGCCTCGAAAGATTGACCAGCATTGCCGCCGTTGCTCCCCAGATCCGGCGATCCTGCCAGAGTATCTCGTAATAGCGCCGCTCATGGCCCTGATATTGCGCCACCTGCTCGCGCTGGTTGGCGGTGTCGAGGAGGAAATCGAGCGGGACCTCGAAAACGCTGGCGACCTCGGCCTCCGAAGGCGTGAGCAGCAGATCGGGCGGTACGACGCCGACCACCGGGGTGACGACATAGTTGGTGACCGTGCGATAGCTGTCGGTGGTGCCGACCACATCGACCGAGGCAGGCGGCAGGGCGATCTCCTCATGCGCCTCGCGCAGCGCCGCGCCGATCGGGCCGTCGTCTTCTGGATCGATGCGGCCGCCCGGAAAGGCTACCTGGCCGGCATGGCTGCGCAGCGTCTCGGTGCGCTGGGTGAGGATCACGCCGGGCGCGGCGCGATTGGTGACGGCGATCAGCACCGCGGCGGGATTGCCCCGCACCGCGGGGTCGAAATCATAATGGTCGCCGGGAAGCAGCAGCGGCGAATGATCCGCCGCGAGCGCGAGGCGGAGGCGATCGGCGAGGCTCATTCTGCCGGCCCCAGCGGGAAGAAGGCGCCGTTGCTCCACACGCCGGGGGGGGTGCTGCCATTGGCCAGGGCGATCTCGGCCAGCTCGTAATAGACCGTGCGGGCGACCAGTGCCTCCAGCCCGCGACGGACATGGAGATAGGGGCGGGGGCCGTCCTCGCGCTCCTCGAAGTGCAGGCCGTGCTCCGGGCCGGCGGTGACGAGATCGCCGGTGTTGAGGCGGAAGGCGAGCTTCATCGCGTCGCCTTCGCCCTCGCGCTTCATCTCCACCGCGGTGAAGGGCGCATCCTCGACGTCGATGTCGAGCTTCTCGACCGGCGTGACCAGGACGAAGCCGCCATCGATCTCGCGGCGCAGGATCGTCGAGAACAGGCGGACCATCGGCAGGCGACCGATCGGCGAGCCCTGGTGGAACCAGGTGCCGTCGCGGGCGATACGCATGTCGCTGTGCCCGCAATGGCTGGGGTTCCAGCTCTCGACCGGCGGCAGGCGATCCTCTTCGGCGAGGCGGGCGATCTCGGCGAGCGAGAGGCTGGCGAAGTCGGGCGGGGGCGGGGAGGGCATCGATTCGCCTCAGTTCAGGGGCCGCAGGGAGCGTGGAAAGTCACAAAAGTCTCGACATACACGCGCGAGGATACCGGCCCCGGGATGCTTCTGCGAACGAAGGGTATAAAGGAAAGGCTGCGAACGGTCGGCCATGCCGGAGACCCAAGCAGACAAAATCCTACATTGGAAGCTGCGACTTGGCTTTTCCCCGGCGAAGGCCGGCGCCCAGTCCTTGCGAATCACGCGCCTCGGCGCGTCTTCGCCGCGCACACTCGGTCCGGGCCCCGGCCTTCGCCGGGGGAAGAAGCGTTGCCCGGCTCTGGTTGCTACTCAGGCAGCCCGTCGAAGACGGGCCCCAACCTGGCCCGGGCCAGCCGGCACCCCGGCGCCGCGGGCGAGCAAGCGGCGCGCCTCGAACGGGCCGGGCAGGCGCCAGCCGCCGGTCTTCTCCGCGGTGAAATCGAAGAAGCGGGCATAATATTCGGGATCGCCGACCAGCATCAGCGCATCGGCGCCGGCGACCGGAGCGGTTTCCGCCGCTTCGAGCATCCGCTCCATCAGCATGCGGCCGATGCCGCCCTGCTGGCGATCGGGCTGGACCGCGACGGGGCCGACCATCACCATGGGCACGCTGCCGCCGCCATCGCATTCCAGCGCGACCGGCCAGCACTGGATCGAGCCGAGCAGGCTGCCATCGTCCGCCATCGCGGCGAAGCTGAGTTCCGGAATCTCCGAAGTGCCAAGGCGGACCTTGTACGCAGTGCGCGCGCGTCGGCCCGGACCAAAAGCACGGTCGAGCAGCGTCTCGACGGCCTGAGGGTCCACGGTCTCCAGCGGCAGCAAAGCGATCACTTCATACATTCCTTTCACAACGCCCGACCTGCGGATCGGGGCCGCGCGAAATAGCGCCCATCGGCGCTTTCGCAATACTGAATATATGCATGGCCGGGCCGAGAGGGAGGGGCGGGCTTTCCAGCAAGCGTGCATCTGCTATTGGGCGCGGCCTGTTTCCCCCTGAAAGGCATTGGCGACTTGCCCGATTCCCTGAAGCTCCAGGTCCATGACCTGGAAGTCGAAGTCCTCACCGGCGTCTATTCGGAAGAGACGCACCTCCCGCAGCCGCTCCGCATCTCGGTGACGGCCGACATCGACCTGCCCGAACGCTTCGAGCCGGATACGCCGCTCAGGGCGTCCAAGAACTATATGGACATCAAGCACGCGGCGACCGACGGGCTGCCCAAGGACGTGCACTTCACCCTGGTCGAGGCGGTGGCCGAGCATATCTGCGACACGCTGTTCGTCGGCGATGCGCGCGTGCAGCGCGTCGAGGTGCGAATCGTCAAGCTGGCGATCGCGGAGCAGGGCGAATCGATCGGGATCACGCTGGTCCGCGAGCGCCGCTGAGTCGTCATCCCGGCGAAAGCCGGGATCTCAGGCCGCGAGCGTGCGCCTGCCGCACGAGACCCCGGCTTTCGCCGGGGTGACGGTTAGTTCAGGCACACGGCCCCAGCGAGCGCAGCACGAAGGCATAGTCCTCGCGCGCCTTGGCGGCGTTCTGCGGATCGTCCGATTCGACGCTTTCCGTCGGCAGGCTGCGCGGCAGGCCGCAGGCGAGGCGATACCAGAGGAAGGTATTCGCCGCCGGCGCCCCGGCCGATTCGTCGACAATGTCCCCCAATGAAACACTCCAGCGCGGCGTTTCGCCCGGGCGGCGCAGGATCTGGAGCGATACGGGCGCGCCGCCGGCAGTCTGCAGGAACACCTGGGTTTCCCCCTCGCCGGGCAGCGAGCCCGGGACATGGAAGGCGTTGCCGACACCGGTGATCGCCGGCGCGGCATCGGCGGCGAGCGCGTCCTTGGTGATCGCGCGGACCTGGGCATCCAGCTCGGGCAACCAGTTCATCTGGCTCTGCAATCCGGTGAGCTGCACCGTGCCCGGGCGGCTGGGCACCGGGCGGGCGAAGAGCAGCACACGCTGCTTGGCCAGCTTGGGCGCCTTGCCCTTGGCGTTGAGGGGCAGATCGGCGGTGTAGGTGATGCGGGAGGAAAGGGCCTGCGTGCCGCGAATCAGGGCCGAGACATCCGCCTCGATCAGGAATCTGGCCATACCAGTGGCCAGACCAGGCGATTCTTCCGCCTTCAACCGGTCCGCCTTGCGAATGCGTGCGTCGATGATCAGCGGCGCTGCCGTCACTTGCCGCGCCAAGGTGGCGTAGCTGGGTAAAACAGGTGCGGTTTGCCCCTGTGTTTGCGGGGGTTTAGCGGATGCACCTAAGGGTGCAGCGAGCGCAATCGCGCAAGAAAATATGGCGGGGAAGGTGCGGGTCATGCCGATCGGGTTACCGGAATCCGTTACGGCTATACAGAAATAATTCCGTCATCCGCCGATTGTAGGTCGGGTTTGTCCGACAAAGGGTTTGCGTAGACCCGGTGCGCGCGATAGAGACTCGCCCGCTGCCGAATTGGACGCATTTATAGCGCACGGCGGGCAGGCTTGTGCACGGGTCGCAAATCCGCCGCATAGGGCTGCATGTCAGGGATTAGAGGAGTGACGTTGCCGGATGTCTTACGCTGACCGCAATACAAGTGGCAGCCGCGTCGTCGCGATCGTTCTGGTTGCGATAATCGTGGCTGGCATGGGGTATGCCTTCGTCACGGGCCTTGCATATCAATTTGTCAAGAAGCAGGCGGAAAAGCTGAACACGTTCGACGTGCAAGAGCCGCCGCCCCCGCCCGAAGAAGTGCCGCCGCCGCCGCCGCCGCCGGATACTCCGGTGCCGCCGCCGCCGACTCAGATCGCAGTGCCGCCGTCCGTGGTGCAGGTGCCGACTCCGTCGCCGCCCATCCAGACGACGCCCAACATTCCGCAGACTCCGCCGCCGACGAGCCCTCCGGCTCCGCCCGCGCAGCCGGCTCCTCCGCCGCAGCCGCCGGCACCGCCGCGGATCGCAAAGAAGCTCACGCCGCGCGGTTCGCCGCAGAGCTGGGTTACGGATGATGACTATCCTGCCTCTGCGCTCCGCGCCGAGCAGGCCGGCACCGTCCGCTTCCGTCTCGACGTCGATGCGTCGGGCAAGGTGACAAACTGCACCGTAACGGGTTCGAGCGGCGTGTCCGTTCTGGACAGCACGGCTTGCAACCTGCTCAAGCGCCGCGCCCGGTTCAATCCGGCCGAGGACGAGGGCGGGAACAAGATCCCGGCTCCTTACAACGGCAGCTTCACCTGGAAGATTCCGACCTAGGCCGAGTGATTTGCTGGCGCGCTCCAGCGAGGGCGCGCCGGACCTGTGGAAAAAAGCGCTATTTAGTTAGAGGAAAGAACCGACAATGCTCACGACCATTCTCGCCGCCGCGGCGCCCAAGGAAAACCCGTACGGCCTGATTCCCGCGCTCCGTGAGGGCGGCCTGATCTCGCAGACGGTGTTCGGCATTCTCGTGCTGATGCTGTTCTTCTCGCTCTACATCCTGTTCACCAAGCTGTTCGAGCAGCAGAAGATCCTCAACCAGGCCAAGCGCGTCCGCGCCGGCTTCTGGAGCGCCAACAGCCTGCGCGAAGGCGCTGCGAAGCTTGAGAAGAACTCGGCCTATCGCCAGCTGGTCGATGACGGCCTGGCCGCCCAGGAGCAGCACTCGAAGCTGACCGACCCGGTCGAAGCCCATGACTGGCTGCACGGCTCGCTCGCCCGCTCGGAAGACCTGATCAACTCGCAGCTGAAGAGCGGCCTGTCGTTCCTCGCCACCGTGGGTTCGACCGCTCCGTTCATCGGTCTGTTCGGTACCGTTATCGGCATCATCCGCGCACTCGTGAAGATCGGTGCGGCTGGCCAGGCGTCGATCGACGCGGTCGCCGGTCCGGTCGGTGAAGCGCTGATCATGACCGCCGTCGGTCTCGCCGTCGCCGTTCCGGCCGTGCTCGCCTTCAACTGGCTGCAGGCTCGCAACAAGAAGATCAACGAGAGCCTGAACGCGTTCTCGAACGATCTGCTCGGCTACCTGGCTTCGGACGGCCGCGTGCGTCCGACCGTTGCCAAGGCTGCTCCGGCCAAGGCCGCTCCGGCCGCGACCACCAGCACCGCGCCGCGCGCCTAAGCGATCTGGAATATATGGGCCGCGCTTACCCTGGCGGGTGCGCGGCCCACTCCAGCCCGCAGGGGCTGGGGATTGGATTAGAAGAATAGGATAGCGCGCAATGGCGATGAGCGTAGGAGGGGGTGGCGGTGATGACGCCCCCATGTCGGACATCAATACCACGCCGCTCGTCGACGTGATGCTGGTGCTCCTCATCATCTTCCTGATCACGGTTCCGGTCGTGATCCAGACGGTGAAGCTGGAGCTGCCGAAGGTCCAGTTTGAACCGACGATCACCAAGCCCGAGAACGTTGCGCTCTCGGTCACTGCCAACAACGGCAAGTGCGAAGTCTTCTGGGGCATGACCCCGGTGACGAGCCAGGAACTGGTCGAGCGTGGCGTGAAGAAGCTGAAGGCCGAGATCGACAAGCAGGGTGGCATCAATGCCGCCGGCCTCGAGCTCCCCGAAGTGCACATCCGCGGCGACGTCAACACGCCGTACCGCTGCATCGGCGGCACCATCTTCGCGATGCAGATGGCCGGCTTCGTCAAGGTTGGCTTCATCTCCGAACCGCCCGCCGGTTCTGCCACGACCCGTCTCTGACGGCCCGGCTCAAAGGAGTTTAGACTATGGGTATGAGCGTGGGCGGCGGTGGTGATGACGGCCCGATGATGGAAATCAACACGACGCCGCTGATCGACGTCATGTTGGTGCTTCTGATCATGATCATCATGACCATTCCGATTCAGACGCACGCGGTGAAGGTCGACCTTCCGCAGTCGAACAACAACCCGCAGAACGTCGTCGAGCCGGAGAAGAACAAGGTCTATATCGATGCGCAGGGCCAGGTTTTCTGGAACAGTGCGCCGATCGACGACGTGACGCTTCGCCAGTATCTCGACCAGACGCTGCAGATGTCGCCGGAGCCGGAGCTGCACTTCCAGCCCGATCCGCAGGCACGCTACGAAGTCGTCGACCGCATTCTCGCGATCATCAAGCGCGCGAATGTGAACAAACTCGGCTTCGTCGGCAACGAGCAGTATCGCAACGATTTCTGATCCGCCGCCCTGCGGGGTCTGGATCCGGAACAAGGAGAGGCGGTCCTTCGGGGCCGCCTTTCTTTTTGTCCGTAGGACTACGGAAGCACATCAATCCGCTTGTGCATGTGACACGGAAGTGTAACACTACTGTCTTCAAAGAGTCACGAAATGGTCTTCGTGACGTAACAAAAGAAGGAGTAGGAGTTATGCGCACCGCGCTCATTGTCCTTGCAGCCGCCCCGTTCGCGCTCGCCACGCTTCCGGCGCAGGCCCAGCGTGACAACGGGGATCCCGTAGCCAGTGCCGCCATCTTCAATGGCAATTATTCGAAGGCGGAAGAGCAGCTCAACGCGCGCCTGCGCCTCGATCCGAACCAGCCCGAGCTGCTGCTCAACCTCGCGGCGGTCTATGCCCAGACCGGACGCACCGCGGAGGCGCGGGCGCTCTACATCCAGGTGCTCCAGCAGCGCGATGTCGAGATGGATCTCACGGCCGACCGCGTGGCGACTTCGCATGTGATCGCCAACAAGGGGCTGCAATATATCCGCACGCTTCAGCTGACGTCGCGCTGAGCCCCATTTCCTGCCGCCTGGCTGCGTGAAGCGTAGCCAGCGGCGGACAACAGGCGCCGCCGATCGCGGCGCCTTTTCCATATCTAGGCCAGAGACTTAGAGCCGGGGCAGGGTGACGCCGCGCTGGCCCATATATTTGCCTGCACGATCGGCATAGCTGGTCTCGCAGGGCTGATCGCCCTTGAGGAACAGGAACTGGCACGCGCCTTCGTTCGCATAGATCTTGGCGGGCAGCGGCGTGGTGTTCGAGAATTCCAGCGTGACATGCCCCTCCCATTCGGGCTCGAGCGGCGTCACGTTGACGATGATCCCGCAGCGCGCATAGGTCGACTTACCCAGGCAAATGACGAGCGTGTCGCGCGGGATGCGGAAATATTCGACCGTCCGGGCGAGTGCAAAGCTGTTGGGCGGAATGATGCACACATCGGTCTTGCGATCGACGAAGCTGTTCGCGGCGAAATCCTTCGGATCCACCACTGCCGAATCGACATTGGTGAAGATCTTGAACTCGTCGGCGACGCGCGCGTCATAGCCATAGGAACTGAGCCCGTAGCTGATGCAGTTCTCGCGGCGTTGCGCCTCGACAAAGGGCTCGATCATGCCCGTCGAGAGGGCCTGTTCGCGAATCCAGCGGTCTGAAAGGATCATGCCCCCGTTTTGCCGGAAGCACGCGACGGGGCAAGTGGCTTGTCGGATCGCGGGGATGTGCGCATAACGCAGACAAATGGACATGGGAGAGGCTATGCGCGGGTTGGTGGCGGCAGCACTGGTGGCGACGGTGGTTTCGGTACCGGCCCTGGCCTGCGAAGGCGCGGTGACGGTCTGCGCGACGTCCGACGGGACGAGCTTCGCGCTGATCCGGGGCGGCAAGCCTGCGACCGTGCTGGTCGATCCCGCGGCCGACCCGGCGGTGCGCCATGCCGCGGAGGGATTTGCCGGCGATCTCCAGCGCGTGAGCGGCACCAGGGCCACGGCGACACTGGGTCAGGCCGATGCGACGGGTCCGGTGGTGATGATCGGCGTGCTCGGCCAGAGCCCGATGATCGATGCGCTGGTCCGTGCCAGAAAGATCAAGGCGGAGGACATCGCCGGCGAATGGGAGGCCTTTCGCCAGATCGTGGTCGATAAACCGGCGCCGGGCATCGACCGTGCGCTGGTGATTGTCGGCTCGGACCGGCGTGGCGCGGTCTATGGCGCCTATGACCTTTCGGAGAAGATCGGGGTGTCGCCCTGGCACTGGTTCGCCGATGTGCCGGTAGCGAAGCGTGCGAACGTCTATCTCACCGCCGGATCGCGCCGCGACCAGCCCGGGGTGCGTTATCGCGGCTTCTTCATCAACGACGAGGCACCGGCTTTCTCCACCTGGGCCCAGAAGAAGTTTGGTGGCGCGAATGCAAAGGCTTACGCGCATATCTTCGAGCTCGAGCTGAGGCTGAAGGGCAATTATCTCTGGCCGGCGATGTGGGCGCCGCGTGCCTTCAACGACGACGATCCGCAGAACAAGATCCTCGCCGACGAGATGGGCATCGTGATGGGCACTTCGCACCACGAGCCGATGACCCGGGCGCAGGACGAATGGCACCGCAATACCGCCAGCGGCGTGACCGGGGGCAAATGGGACTACACGTCCAATGCCGCCAATCTGCGTGCCTTCTGGCGCGGCGGGATCGAGCGGATGATGTCGAAGGGCGACGGCAAGGGCTATGAGAGCCTCGTGACCGTGGGCATGCGCGGCGATGGCGACGAGCCGATGGCCGAGGGCACGGCGACCAGGCTGCTGGAGGGCATCGTCGCCGACCAGCGCAGGATCATCGCCGAGGTGACCGGCAAGCCGGCGGACCGGACGCCGCAGGTCTGGGCGCTCTACAAGGAAGTGCAGGACTATTACGATCATGGCATGCAGGTGCCCGACGACGTGACCCTGCTGTTCGCCGACGACAATTGGGGGCAGGTACGCCGCTTGCCAGATCCGGGCGCGGCGCCGCGCAAGGGCGGCTACGGTGTCTATTACCATTTCGATTATGTCGGCGGGCCGCGCAACTACAAGTGGCTGAACACCAACCAGATCGAGAAGAGCTGGCAGCAGATGGACCTGGCCTGGCAGCGCGGCGCCCGGGCGCTGTGGATCGTCAATGTCGGCGACCTGAAGCCAATGGAATATCCGCTGAGCTTCTTCATGAAGCAGGCCTGGAACCCGGAGGCGATGACCCCCGAGGCGCTGGCGCGTTTTCCGGCGGAGTGGGCGAGCGAGCAGTTCGGCACGGAACAGGGCAGGGCGATCGGGGCGCTGCTGACGCGCTATTCGCAGCTCGCGGCGCGGCGGAAGCCCGAACTGATCGATGCGGGGAGCTTCGGGCTCGGGCGGGGCGATGACCCGGCGCGCGACGGGGGCGAGTTCGGTGCGATGGTCGGCGAATGGGATGCGCTCGAGGCCGCGATGCTGAAGGCCAAGGTGCGGGTGCCTGAAAATGGGAGGGATGCGTTCTTCCAGCTGGTCGAGCATCCGATAGCGGCGATGGCGAACCTCTATCGGCTCTATTACGCGGTCGCGTGGAACCGCCGGCTCGCGGAGGCGAACGACAGCCGCGCCAATGGCTTTGCCGACCAGGCCGAGAAGCTGTTCGCCCGCGATCAGGAATTGAGCGACCGGTACCACGCCATTGCCGGCGGCAAATGGGACGGGATGATGCTCCAGACCCATATCGGCTACACCAACTGGCAGCAGCCGGAGAAACAGGTGATGCCCGAGGTGAAGCGGGTGGCGGGCGTGCGCCGTTCAGCTGCCGGTCTGCATCAGGGGACGGCAGATCTCGCGAGCACGATCGAGGCGGGCGATTATGCTCGGGCGGTGGGCGGCAAGGGGCTGCGCTGGCAGGTGATCCCGCATCTGGGGCGCACCCGCGAAGCGGTGCTGGCACTTCCGCAAGGGCAGCCGGCAACCAGCGTGGCGGACGGTATCCGCCTGGAATATGCGGTGCCGGTCGCCAGGGCCGCAGACCTGAACGTGCAGCTGATCCTGGTGCCGACCCTGGGCACCGGCGCGGATGGCAAGCTGCGGGTGGGGGTCTCGATCGATGACGGGCCGGTGCAGGTGTTGACCGATCTGCTCACCCCTGCGCCCAATGCCGCGGACAGCCAGCCCAAGCGCGACTGGAACAAGGCGGTAGAGGACAATGCCCGGACGCTGGTGACGCGCTTCCCGGGCGTCTCTGCGGGCAGGCATGTGCTGAAAATCTGGCGGATCGACGACAATGTCGTGCTGCAGCGGATCGTGGTGGGGACGGACACGCTGCCGGGGAGCTATCTGGGCGGGCGCTAGCCCTGAACCACGTGCCACAGTTCCCCGCAGGGGCCGATCACATAGGCCAGCGTCAGTCCCCAGGGCATCAGCGCCGGTGGCCTGGGTTCGGGCACGCCGAAGCTTCCAGGCAGGTCGAGAGACTGGATGTGCGCCCACCAGGCGTCCAGATCCTTCACGATGAGCTGCATCATGAAGTTGTTGCCCCAGCCTTCGTCATAATAGTCCTGGAGCAGGAAGCTGCCGGCATCGCAGGCGAAGCCGGCCACGCCCGCCGCCTCGAAGGTGATCTCGAAGCCGAGCGCCTGGTAGAAGCGCTTGGAGAGGGCGAAATCCTTGCCGCCGGGGACGAAGGGGCGGATCGTGGTCGTGGCGAGGCTGGTCATATGGAGTCTCTCTCTCTCGCCGGGTATCAGGCCATGCCGAGATCGCGGGGGCCAAAGGCCGCCGGGAGCAGCTGGGAGAGCGTGTACTCCGCGATCTCGTCCCCCGTCGCGCCGCCGCAGAAGACGGGCAGGTCCCGACCGCCGAGCTGGGCGGCCTCGTTGATGATCTGGCGGCAGCGGCCACAGGGGCTGACCGGCGCGGTGTCGGCATGTCCCATCCGGCCGCCGATCACGCCGATCGCGACGACGTCCTTCAGGCGCCCTTCGCTGCTCGTCCTGGCCAGTGCCACCGTCTCGGCGCAGAGCGACAAGCCGTAGCTGGCATTCTCGAAATTGGCGCCGGTCACGACCGTGCCGTCCGAGAGCAGCACGGCGGCGCCGACCGCGAAGTTCGAATAGGGGGCATAGGCGTTCTTCGAGGCTTCGCGGGCCGCCTCGATCAGTGCCTTGGGGTTCACTTCGATCATTTCGCCATCACGTCCCAATTGACCGGTGCGCCGACGCCTTCGATCCGGCGGTGGCGCGATGCCTGCCATATCGACCATGGCCGCGCGAAATACGAGGGGGGGAAGAAGCGCTGCTGCGCCCAGAGCAGGCGCGGAAAGGCGTCGCTGAGACGATACTGATCCTCGAAGCGGCTCGACACCATCAGGATCGCCGGCTTGCCGATATGGGTCTCGACATCGTGGAGGAAGCGGCCGATCTCGCCGATCACCACCTGGCGTTCGGGCCGGGCAGGGCAATCGGGCTGGAAATCGATCTGAACCGCTGGCGGCAGCTGGTCGTCCGAGCGCGGCACGGTGCTCATGAAATTGCCCGACTGATCGGCGGCGAGCTGGCAGAGCGAGTAGACATGGAGCGCGCCGCGGCGGATGCCGGCCTCGAAGGTCCAGCGCCAGTTCTCGGGGAAGCGCAGGTCGCGCGCCTGGGCGCCGGTGGTGGCCCGGATATAGACGAAGTCGATCCCCGCCTTCTTGGCCGTCCACCACTCGACCGGCCCCTGTTCCTCGGACACATCGACCCCCTGGACGGGGAAGTCGGAAGGCGAGGGGCGCCAGCGCGAGGCGAACAACCAGGCGCTCCAGCCGAGCAGGGCCAGAAGCAAAAGCGCCGGCACGACGAAGCGCAGCCGGCGTACGAGAACGCGGATGTGCAACGTCCTAACCCTTGATGTGGAGCACGCAGATCAGCGTGAACAGGCGGCGGGCGGTATCGAAATCCACGTCGATCTTGCCTTCCAGCCGGTCCTTGAGCAGCGTCGCCGCGTCGTTGTGGATGCCGCGCCGGGCCATGTCGACGGTCTCGATCTGGGCAGGCGTGGCATTGCGAATCGCGGCATAATAGCTGTCGCAGATGGCGAAGTAATCGCGGATCGGGCGGCGGAATGCCGCCAGACCGAGGACCAGTGTCTCCTGATGGGAATCGTCGCTGCGCTTGATCTCCAGCGCCAGCCGCCCTTCCTGCACCGCCAGATGTAGCTTGTAGGGGCCGGCATAGCCGTCCGCCTGGGCGCGCTGGGGGGCGAAGTGATTCTCCTCGAGCAGGTCGAAGATCGCGATCCGGCGTTCCTGCTCGATATCGGCCGAGCGCCACAGAATCGTGCGCTCGTCGAGCGTGACGTCGATGATGCGCGGATCTGCGGCCATACCGCCGTTGCTTTGCGACCTATTACCGTTTTCCACAAGCTGTGCGGTTGCCGGAAACGCCGGGCGGTGCGCATAGGATGGGGATGGCGCAACCGATCCCCCTTCCGATTCCCGATTCTCCCGAAGGCCTGAGCCTGCCCGCGAACGTCGAGGCGGAGGCCGCGCTGCTCGGCGCGATGATGATCGACAACCGAGTCGCGGAAGACGTGCTGCAGAAGCTGCGCCCCGAGCATTTCTTCGAGCCGCTGCACGGGCGGATCTATGACGCGATTTCGACGCTGGTGGGCGACAACCGTCTCGCCACGCCAGTGACGCTCAAGCCGCTCTTCGCCGCCGATGCCGCGATGAAGGAGCTCGGCGGGCCGGCCTATCTGGCGCAGCTGACCGGCAACCCGGCCAGCCTGATCGGCGCGCGGGCGTTCGCGGACCAGGTCTATGACCTTGCGGTGCTGCGTGCGCTGGTCGGCGTGGGACGCCATCTGGTCGACAGCGCGCTCGATACCAGCGAGGAGATCAATCCTGCCAAGCAGATCGAGCAGGCCGAGCTAAGGCTCTACGAAGTCGCGGAAAAGGGCGGCGAGGATACGGGTGCGAAAAGCTTCACCCGCGCCGCTACCGTGGCGGTGCGGCACACCGAGCGCGCGATGAACTCGGGCGGCAGCGTGTCGGGCATCACCTCGGGTCTGACCGACTTCAACGCGATGACCGGCGGTCTCAACCGCTCCGACCTTCTGATCCTCGCCGGGCGCCCGGGCATGGGCAAGACCTCGCTCGCCACCAACATGGCGTTCAATGCGGCCAAGCGGTACCTCGACGACATGGAGGCCGGGATTCCGGAGGACAAGTCGATCGGCGCGCCGGTGGCCTTCTTCAGTCTCGAAATGTCGGCCGACCAGCTGGCGCTGCGTATCCTGTCCGAGCAATCGGAGGTTTCGTCGGAGAAGCTTCGAACCGGCAATATCTCCGGGCCGGAGTTCATGAAGTTTGCGCGCGCGGCGGGCGATCTGGAGCGGCTCCCCCTCTATATCGACGACACGCCCGGCCTGACCATCGCGGCGCTGCGCACCCGTGCGCGCCGTCTGAAGCGCCAGTACAAGATCGGCTTCGTCGTGGTCGACTATCTCCAGCTGCTTACCGGCTCGGCCAAGGCATCGGGCGACGGACGCGTGCAGGAAATCTCGGAGATCAGCCGCGGCCTGAAGACGCTGGCGAAGGAGCTTCACGTGCCGGTGCTGGCGCTGTCCCAGCTCAGCCGTGCGGTGGAAAGCCGTGAGGACAAGCGCCCGCAGCTCTCCGACCTTCGCGAATCGGGCTCGATCGAGCAGGACGCCGACATCGTGCTGTTCGTGTACCGCGACGAATATTATCACGACTTCAAGGCGCCCAAGGTGCCCGACGGCAATTCGACGCCGGACGAGATCGCCAAGTACCAGGCCTGGCAGGACCACCAGCTGCAGGTGGCGAACAAGGCGAGCGTGATCATCGCCAAGCAGCGTCACGGCGCCACCGGCACGGTGGACCTGCGCTTCGATCGCCAGTTCACCAAGTTCAGCGATCTGGCGCCGGGCGGCTATTGATCCGGCTTGCCGGGCTTCGGTACGCTTGCGTATCAAGCCGGCATGCCGTTCCTAGCGTTCGCGATGGCCGCCGCCTGTCCGGCGGGCCAGCTCAGCCCCGCCCGGGCCACCGAAGATCTGGAACTTGCCATCTCCGCCGCGGAGGCGGGGTTGCCCGACATCTATTGGCGTCAGACCCCGGCGCAATGGGCGAGGCGCAAGGCCGAGGCGCGAGCGGCGATGACGCGGGTCACTAATGAGGAAGAATTCTTCCGCGCGCTGAGCCCGCTGTTGCGCGGGATCGGCGAGGGGCATCTCTCGGTGGCGCGCAGCGAGGGGATGAACTGCCGCTATCGCGAGACGGCGCAGCTCTTCCCGCTCGACCTGCTGTGGCGCGACGACGGTGCCTTTGTCACCGCCGGTTATGGCGGAGCGGCGGACGTGCCGGCAGGGAGCCAGCTGCTCTCGGTCGGCGGGCAGGGCCATAAGGCGATGCTCGAGGAGATGGCGCGGGTGAGCGCGCATGACGGTGATAACCGGACGGGGGTGATGCGCGACCGGCTGGGACGCGGCTATGCGGCGGTGCGCTGGTGGATGCGGGGCAACGAGCGCGACTATGCGGTCCGGCTGAAGCTGCCCGACGGGCGGATCGTCACGCGGCGGCTGGCGCCGGTGCCATTCGGTGCCCGGCCCGCACCGCCCGAGGATCCCGCACCGGTGGCGATGCTGAACTGGGTGAATGCCGAAACCGCCTATCTTTACGTCCCGACCTTCAGCAACAAGCGATATCGGGCCGCGGGGGCGGATTATCGCGCGACCGTCCAGGCGATCTTCGAGCGGATTGCCGCGCGTGGGACGAAGAACCTGATTCTCGACCTGCGCGACAATGGGGGCGGATCCGAGCCGAACGAGAGCATCCTCCTGTCCTATCTGATCGAGGAGCCGTTCCGGAAATACGCGTCGGTTCGTTCGCGGCCGAACAGGCTGCGGGTGACGAGCCTGTCCGGCAAGGTTTTCGAGCAGGAAATCTATGATGCCGACGAGCTGAGGACGGTGAAGGCGGCTCCGAATGGCGATCTGCTCCGCATCAATGCGCCGCCCGAGGGGCTGATGACACGATGGGAAAGGGCGAGCCCGGTCTTCAAGGGGCGGCTCGTCGTGCTTGCAGGCGGCTATACCTTCTCGGGCGGCGCCGAACTTGCCTCGATGCTGCGCGCGACCAATCGCGGGCTGTTCGTCGGCGAGGAAGTGGGCGGTACGCATGGCGGCAACACCAGCGGCTATAAATGGGAGATCAGCCTGCCCAATTCGGGGATGGAGATCGGCATCCCGCTGCTTGCCTTCCGCTTCGTCTGGCCCGAGCCGCACCCGAACCATGGCGCGATGCCGCATTGCTTCGTCCAGCCGCGCGTGGGCGAAGTGCGGGTGACGAAGGACGCCGCTTATGACCTGGCGGTGCGGGCGCTGGGTAAGGCGTGGACGCTGGCCGCCTGTCAGTAACCCAGCCGCTTCAATTCCTGCTTCACCGCGGCGATCGTCTTGAAGCGGTAGTGTGTGTCGCCGCCCTCGCGCGAGCTGCATTCGCAGCCGACGCCGCCGAACTTCTTGCTGAGGCTCTCCAGATAGGTCAGCGCGGGCTTTCCGGGCACGGGCGTGTCGAACAGGCGGACCTCGTAGAAGGCGCCGCTATAGTCGTAATGCTGCTGCGGCCATTTGAGGACGACGATCAGTTCGCGATCCGCGTCGCGATCGGCGTTGGCGAAGCCGATCGCCGCGACCTCGGCGTCGCCGCCTTCCTCCTCCCCGGTGGTGACTGCGATCTTGCGCCAGGCGCCGTCTGGCTGCTGCACCAGCGCGAACAGCTCGCGGAAGCTGACAGTGTAGTTGTTCTGTAGTTCGCCGCGCTGATAGTCCGCGAAGATCGTGCGGCGGCCGTTCCAGGGCGCATCGACGATGTTCAGATCGCCTTCGGACCGGTCGAGGATACGCGCGGCGAAATGCGCCGGGGTTTCGCCTGCCTCCAGGCGCCAGTCTGGAGCGGAAGCGTTCGCAGTGGCGAGCAGGGCGAGAAGCGGGAGCAGGGACCGAATCGACATCGGCCCAAGCCTATCAGAAGCTCGGCTGGTTGGGATCGCCGTCTTCGATCGCGGTGTGGATGCCGCATTCGGTCTTGTCCCAGCCGCGCCAGCGACCCGAGCGCGGGTCTTCGCCTGGCTTCACTACGCTGGTGCAGGGCGCGCAGCCGATCGAGAGATAGCCCTGCGCCTCCAGCGGATGGCGGGGCAGGTTGTTCGCCTCGAAATAGGCTTCGATGTCGTCCTTGGTCCAGCTGGCCAGCGGGTTGAACTTCAGCCGGTCGCCATCGAGCTCGAAGCGGGGCAGGGCGTTGCGGGTACTCGCCTGGAACGCCTTGCGGCCGGTGATGCTGGTGTCGAAGCCGGCGAGCGCCTTTTCCAGCGGGATGACCTTGCGGATCTCGCAGCAGCCGTCGGGATCATAGGACCAGCGCAGGCCGGTGGCGTCGCGCTTCTCGATCGTCTCGGCATCGGGCGTGACGATCTGGAGGTTCTTCAGGCCGATGAATTCCGCGAGCTGGTGAACATAGGCCAGCGTCTCGGGGAAATGCTTGCCGGTATCGAGGAAGATCACCGGGGTGTTCGGATCCGCCTGGGCGACGAGGTGGAGCAAGGCCGCGCTCTCGGCCCCGAAGGAGGAGACGAGCGCGACGTCGCCGAGCATGTGGTTGCCCAGCACCTCGCGCAGCATCTCGGGGGTGTCGGTGCCGCGGAACAGATTGTTCAGGCGGATCGCATCGGCCGCCGTCCAGCGCGGGGCGACGTCCAGTCGATCAACCTTGCGTACGGCCTCAGCCATGCCGGCGTTTCCACACGGGCACCGCAGGATCGGCGGCGGCCTGGTAGTGGAATTCGTAGCGGGCGAGGCTCGCTTCGAGCACGGCCTCGTCGACGGGCGCCTCGGGTGCGAAGCTGTCGAAGCCGCAACGGCGCATCAGCGGAATCTGGTCGACCAGCACGTCGCCCTGCGCGCGCAGCTCGCCGGTATAGCCCGCCTCGCGCAGGATGCGACCGGTGGAATAGCCGCGGCCGTCGCGGAACTTGGGGAAGCTCACTTCGACCAGCGCGATGCGATCGAGATAGGGGAGCAGGATGCGTGCATCCTCGCCGCTCTCGATGCGGACGGCGGTGGCGTTGGACTGGCCGAGGAACGCGTCGAGGGTGACGGCGGGCTCCTCATGCGTTTCGTCGTCGCGGTAGCGCAGCAGATCACCCATAGATCGCCTCCTTGAACGGGGCCATGCCGAGGCGGCGATAGGTGTCGAGGAAGCGCTCCCCATCCTCGCGCTGGGCGAGATAGAGATCGGTCGCCTTCTCGATCGCGTCGACGATGCCGTCCTCGCTGAAGCCGGGGCCGGTGATCGTGCCGAGCGACACGTCTTCCGCGCCCGAGCCGCCGAAGGACAGCTGGTAATTCTCGACGCCCTTACGGTCGACGCCGAGGATGCCGATGTGGCCGGCGTGATGGTGACCGCAGGCATTGATGCAGCCGCTGATCTTGAGCTTGAGCTCGCCGAGTTCGCGCTGGCGGCCGATGTCCGAGAAGCGCGTCGCGATCTTCTGCGCGAGCGGGATCGAGCGGGCGTTGGCGAGGCTGCAATAGTCGAGGCCCGGGCAGGCGATGATGTCGCTGATCAGGCCGAGATTGGCCTCGGCCAGGCCGGCGTCGCGCAGCTGCTGCCAAACATTGTAAAGATCGCGCACAGCGACATGCGGCAGAACGATATTCTGGGCATGAGTTACGCGTAACTCATTGAAACTGAACGACTCTGCGAGGTCGGCCATCAAATCGATCTGATCGGCGCTGGCGTCGCCGGGGATGCCGCCAACGGGCTTCAGGCTGATCGTGACGATCGCATAGCCCGGCTGCTTGTGCGCCGAGACGTTCTGATCGAGCCAGACGGCGAAATCGGGATCGCTGCGGTCGAGTTCGTCCGACAGGCCGATCTCATAGGCCGGCGGGGCGAAATAGGCGGCGATACGATCGAACTCGGCCTTGGGCGGATCGATGCCGAGCGCCTTCACCGCGGCGAACTCCTCTTCGACCTCGGCACGATATTTGTCCGCGCCCAGCTCGTGGATCAGGATCTTGATCCGCGCCTTGTACATGTTGTCGCGGCGGCCATAGCGATTGTAGACGCGCAGGCAGGCCTCGAGATAGCTGACGAAATCGTCAAAGGGCACGAAGTCCTTGATCAGCGGCGCGATCATCGGGGTACGGCCCATGCCGCCGCCGACATAGATCGCGGCACCGAGCTGGCCGTCCCTCTCGACGATCTGGATGCCGATATCGTGCAGGCGCATCGCCGCGCGGTCTTCCTCGGCGGCGATCACGCAGATCTTGAACTTGCGCGGCAGGTAGCTGAATTCCGGGTGGAAGGTGCTCCACTGGCGCAGCAGCTCGGCCCAGGGGCGCGGATCGGTCAGTTCGTCCGCGGCGGCACCGGCGAACTGGTCCGACGAGATGTTGCGGATGCAGTTGCCGCTGGTCTGGATGGCATGCATCTCGACCGTCGCCAGCTCGGCGAGGATGTCCGGCGCGTCCTCAAGCTTGATCCAGTTGTACTGGAGGTTCTGTCGCGTGGTGAAATGGCCATAGCCACGATCGTACTTGCGGGCGATGTGCGCCAGCATGTGCATCTGGCGGCTGTCGAGCGTGCCATAGGGCACGGCGACGCGCAGCATGTACGCGTGCAGCTGCAGATAGAGGCCGTTCATCAGCCGCAGCGGCTTGAACTGGTCCTCGGTGATCTGGCCGGCAAGGCGGCGGTTCACCTGGTCGCGGAATTCCTCGACGCGCGCGGCGACGATGGAATGGTCATATTCGTCGTATTTGTACATGTCAGATCACCCAGCTGCCGGCATTGGGGTCGGCGGGCTTCAACGTCAGGTCCGGGCGGACGGTGGGGCCGAGCGCGCGGATGCGGTCCTTGATATGGGCGGGGCGGGGCCCCTCGGGCGTGGCGGTCGCGTCGATCACATAGGGACCGTTGACCCGGCGCGCGCCTTCCTCGGCATGGGCGATCGCCTCGCCCTGGTCGCCGACATCGACGGCATCCTCGACATGGCGCGACCAGCCCGAGCCGGTCCACCAGGTGACGTCGCCGGTGGGAAGATCGTTTCCGGTGAGGAGTTTCATGCGAGCGCCTCCGCGGCTTTGGCCCAGCCGGCCATCTTGTCCTCGGCATCGGCGAGCATGACGACCTCGCCGACGATGATGATCGCCGGGCTCTGCACCTGCTCGCGCTCAACCATCGGGCCGAGATCGGCGAGAAGGGTGCGCAGCGCGCGGCTGCCCTCCAGCGTGCCGCGCTCGAGCACAGCGACGGGCATGTCGGGCGAGACGCCGTCGTTCATCAGCTTCTCGGAGATGTCCGGGCAGGTGGCGACGCCCATGTAGATCACCAGCGTACGGCCCTTGCCGGCAAGGCCGGACCAGTTCTGCTCGCTGAGGCCCTTGCACTGGCCGGCGACGAAGCTGACCGCGCTCGACCAGTCACGATGGGTGAGCGGCAGATTGACTTCGGCAGCAGCACCGAGGGCGGCCGAGATGCCGGGGATGACTTCGACCGGCAGGCCGGCGGCACGCACCGCTTCGACTTCCTCGCCGCCTCGGCCGAAGATGAACGGGTCACCGCCCTTGAGGCGGACGACGATCGCGCCGGTCTTCACATGCGCGACGATCAGCGCGTTGATCGCATCCTGCGGCACGGTGTGCTTGGAACGGCTCTTGGCGACCGAGATGCGGTGCGCCTGGGGCGCGAGATCGAGGACGCGGGGATCGACCAGCCCGTCATGGACGAGCACATCGGCCTGCTTGAGCGCCTCGACGGCGCGCACGGTGAGCAGGCCCGGATCGCCGGGGCCCGCGCCAACGAGAATCACGCGCCCGCGCGCGGTGGGATCGAGAAGGGTCGCCATGGACGGCAGATGGGCCGCGACGGCGCGCGGGGCAACGGACGGTTGCTTGGGGTGGGGCTAGGGAAACTTTCCCTACCGGGGAGGGGGGCTCCTTATTCCCCTACCTGCAAGGGAGGGGACAGGGGTGGGTTAGAGAAGGTCGGGCTCGATGCCCGGCCTTCTATTTTCAAGGCAAGCATCTCGCTGGGCTCGCTGCGCTCGCAACCCACCCCCGGCCCCTCCCTTGCAGGGAGGGGAGCAGAAGAGCGGTAACTGGTTTTACCCCACCAACGCCCTGGCATGGGCATGGATCACCGCGCGGGTCGAGGCGTCGCTGTCGAATACGCCGTACCAGCCCTGGGGCTCGTGCGGGGGATCGCCGAGCCAGGCGGTGTCGCCGGGGCGGAAGCGGTGGTCGCCGTGCACCGGGCGGCCCTCGCCGTTCCAGGCCCAGAAGTTGGAGCCGGCGATGATGGCTGGATTGGCTTCGACCGCGTCGTAGATCAGCTTGTAATACAGATCCTTGAAGCGGGTTGCCGACTCTGGATCATAGCCGCCGCCGTCGCGCGGATAGCCGAATTCCTCGATCACCAGCGGCTTGCCGATCTCGGTCGCCAGCGCGATGTGCTGGGTGATGTACTCGCGCACCTTGGCGAAGCTCGCGTCGTTGGTGCCGGCAATGTCCTTCGCATCGACCCAGCCCCAGTTGAGCGGCCAGATATGGGCGGTCAGATAGTCGATCTCGGGGAAGGCGTGCGCGGCCTTGTAGACATCGGCGCGTTCGACCGAGCCCTTGAGCCCCTCGCTGCCGGTGGAGACGAGATGCCTGGGCGAGAGCGACTTGATCAGCTTCGCCGTGCCCTGGATCCAGCCATTGTACGCAGCGAGGTTCGGCTCGGCGGATTTGGCGCTGCCGCCGGGGCGCGGCTCGTTGGCGAGCTGCCAGGCCATGATCGCGGGATCGCCGGCATGGCGCTTCACGGTGGCGCGGACATAGTCGTGGAACAGGCCGACCGCCTCGCTGTTCGCGTAGAATTGCGCGGTCATGTCGGGGAATTCGGGCCAGGGATGGGCCGGATCGTTCGCGTCGAGATACTTTCCGCCATTCACCCAGCTGAGATAGGTCATCATCCCGCCCGACCATTCCCAGAAATTGGTGAGGTAGAGCACCGCCTTCATGTCGCGCCTGGCGAGTTCGGAAAGCGCATAGGCCAGGCCGTCGACCAGGGCCGGGTTCCAGGCGCTGCCCCTGGTGCGGAAGGCGGGCTTGACCGAGTTCTTGAGCGGCGAATCCTCGGCCGAGGCGGCGATGCGCAGGTTGCGGACACCGATGGAGGCCAGCGTGTCGAGCTCGCGGCGCAGGCGATCACGATTGCCCCAGGGCGAATCGGCACCGAGCCAGGCGGCGTACCACATGTTCGTGCCGGCGAAGCGATAGGGCCTGCCGTCGAGCAATAGCCCGGTGCCCTTGCGGGTGACGAAATCGCCGGAGGCGGCGGTGGCGGGAAGGGGGAGCGCGGCACCGGCGAGCGCGGCGGCGGTCGATCCGAGCACGGACCTGCGAGTGATCATGGTCTTCCTCCCCTGTTAGCGATCACATCATAACCGCCACGGCGCGGGGAGGAAGTAGGGTTGGACGGGCGCGACCCTCGCAGGTGAGGGGTGGGAAGAGCCGCGCCCGTCCGCCCGCGTGTATTGCGCCTGCACGCGGGCTGGGATCGGGGGTTAGTCGAACAGTTCCTCGAGGAACGACTTGCGGCGCTTCTGCGGATAGTGCCCGCCATGGCCATGGCCGCGATCGTCATAGCGCGGGCGCTCGTCGCGATACTCGCCGCGATATTGCGGCTGGGGAGCCGCCGGTGCGGGCGCCGGCGCGGCACTGCGCTCGATGATCTTGTCGAGCTCGCCGCGATCGAGCCACACGCCCCGGCAGCTGGGGCAATGATCGATCTCGATCCCGGAGCGCTCGACGGGCACCAGTACGGTGCCGTCGACGGGGCAGGTGAAGCTGGCCATGATGGTTACTCCCGCTCGCCGGTCAGGTTCAGCAGCAGCTGGAACATGTTGATCAGGTTCAGATAGAGCGACAGCGCGCCCATGATCGCCAGCTTGTCCGCGGCTTCGCTGCGGCCGTAATAAGCGTACTCGCTCTTCAGGCGCTGCGTGTCCCAGGCGGTGAGGCCGGCGAAGATCACGATGCCGATGACCGAGAACAGGGTCTGCAGCAGCGACGAGCCGAGGAAGACGTTGACGATGCTCATCAGCACCACCGCGATCAGGCCGACCATCAGGAAGGTGCCCATGCCGGTCAGGTCACGCTTGGTGGTGTAGCCGAACAGGCTGAGCGCCAGGAACATGCCGGCCGCCGCGAAGAAGGCGGTGGCGATGCTCTCGCCGGTGAAGACCAGGAAGATGCTGGCCATCGACACGCCCATCACGCCGGCAAAGGCGAAGAAGGCAGTGCGGGCGCCGGCCACGCTCATCCGCTCGATGCGGAACTGGAAGAAGAAGATGAAGGCGAGCGGCGCGAACATCGCCACCCATTTGAGCGGCGTGCCGAAGATCAGCGCGACCAGTGCCGGCGTGCTCGCCACGGCAAGCGCGACGAGGCCGGTGATCGCCAGACCGATCCCCATGTTGCGATAGATGCCCAGCATGTGCTGGCGCACCCCTTCGTCAAAGCGCGCGGCTGCGGCGCCGGTGCGGGGAGTCTGGTAGAGAGGGTTCACGTGCGAAAACTCCAATCGAAGCAAAGCATTCGATCGAGCGACGCCCGGGGCCGGTTCGGTGGGGAAGGGGGACTTGGCCGTCCGAACCTGCACCGAGCGCGCTCGATGCGGTCCGACATCACGAGGGCTTGGAAAGCGCTCGCCAGAGGGGCCCGGCCCGCTTCTGGAATGTAGGCGGCGGGATGTGGCGCTTCAACGCCGGCTTTGTAACGAATTGTTGCTCAGGCGTCCCTGAGGCCGACCCCCATCGAGGCGCGGGAGGATTCGCTTTCCGACGAGACCACCGGATAGGCGCAATAGTCCGCGGCGTAATAGGCGCTCGGGCGGTGGTTGCCCGACCAGCCCACGCCACCGAACGGCGCTGCCGAGGAGGCACCGTTGGTCGGCCGGTTCCAGTTGACGATGCCGGCGCGGATGTTCGCCCAGAACTGGTCGTAGCGCTTGGGATCCTGCGAGACGAGGCTGGCCGACAGGCCGTAGCGCGTGTCGTTCGATTCGATGATCGCGTCCTCGAAGCTGTCCACCCGGAAGACCTGGAGGATCGGGCCGAACAGCTCGACGTCCACCTTCTCCCGCGCACCGGTCATGTCGATCACGCCGGGGGTGAGGAAGGGGCGGCCCTCGATCGGACGCTCCATGTGGCGGAGCGGACGGCCGCCCATGGTGGACAGCGCCAGGAAGCTCTCGGTGAGCATGTCGGCCGCGTCATTGTCGATCACCGGGCCCATGAACGGGGCGGGATCGGCATGCGGCTCGCCGATGATCAGCCGGCCGATGAGCTTGTTGAGCTCGCCCATCAGCGGATCGAACAGCTTCTGGTCGACGATCAGGCGGCGGGCGGCGGTGCAGCGCTGCCCGGCGCTGGTGAAGGCCGACTGCACGACGAGCACGGCGGCCGAATAGAGATCGGGCGTGTCCCACACCACGATCGGGTTGTTGCCGCCCATCTCGAGCGCGAGGATCTTCTCGGGCCGGGTGGCGAACTGGCGGTTGAGCGCGATGCCGGTATTGGCCGAGCCGGTGAAGAGCAGGCCGTCGATGTCCGGATGGCCGGCGAGCGCCTTGCCCTCTTCCGGGCCGCCGACCAGCAGGCGGACACAGCCCTCGGGGATGCCAGCGGCGTGGAAGCAGTCGACCAGGAAGGCGCCCGAGGCCGGAGTCTTCTCCGACGGCTTGAACACCACCGCGTTGCCGGCGAGCAGCGCCGGGACGATGTGGCCGTTGGGCAGGTGCACCGGGAAGTTGTACGGCCCGAGCACCGCCAGCACGCCGTGCGGCTTGTGACGTAGCGCCAGGCGCGTGTTCATCGGCGCATCGATGCGGCGCTGGCCGGTGCGCTCCGAATAGGCGGTGATCGAGATATCGACCTTGGCGATCACCGTCTCGACCTCGGTCCGCGCTTCCCAGAGCGGCTTGCCGGTCTCTCGGGCGATCAGGTCGGTGAAGGCGTCCGCCTTTTGCCGCACCACATTGGCGAAACGGCGCAGCGCCTCGATCCGATAGGCGAGCGGGTGGGCAGCCCAGGCGGCCCAGCTCGCGCGGGCGAGGGCGACTTCCCTGTCGGCGTCTCCGCTAGTCTGGCGCCAGAGAACCGCGCCGGTGGCGGGTTCGGTCGAGATGATTTCCGTGCCGGGCATCGATTTCGGGGGGAATTGGTCTTTCGGGAAGGTTGCCGTGCTTTGCACGAATTTGGGCGGCTAGGCCAGTGCCTCTGCCATATGTCGGATCGCTGCGACCTTGGCATGGAGCGGCGCCCAGTCATCTGCTTCGGCGATCGATGCCCAGAGCGTCTCCACCTCGTCGATCAGCATCGAGCAGGGTGTGCCGGACCAATAGGCATGGTCGCGCGCCTTGCGGGGCTCGTAGAACTCCAGCTGGCCGCGAAGATCGTCGAACGCTTCGCCATAATGGGTAGGAAGCTCGCCGCCGAACGCATCGAAGAAGAATTCGTCGAGCGGGGTCAGCGTCTCGGCCAGGGCCTTTTCCAGCACGCGGGTGAGGATGCCGTCCGCCTCGGTGCCGCGGGGACTGACGCCGAGGCGCCAGAGCAGGGCCTTGGTTACTTCACGCTGATAGGTTTCGGGGTACGCCTCCATCGCCTCGATCAGCGGTTCCTCGTCGGCGATCAGGCGCAGCGAGATGGCGAGCTGCATCGCGTCCCAATAGATCGCCTCGGGCTGGCGGCCGAAGGCGTAGAGCCCGGCATGGTCGAAATAGGCGGCGGTGAAGCCCGGCTCCCAGAAAGGGGCGAAGCGCCAGGGGCCGTAGTCGAAGCTCTCGCCGGTGACGTTGATGTTGTCGCTGTTGAGCACGCCGTGGACGAAGCCCGCGGCCATGAAATGCGCGGCCATGGTCGCGGTGCGCGCGCAGACATGGGCGAGCAGGCGGGCAGGGCCGTCCGCGCCCGGCTCCTCGCCATAATAGTGGCGCAGCACATAGGCGACGAGGCGCTCCATCGCCTCGGCATCCTTGAAATGGGCGAGGCGCTGGAAGGTGCCGATGCGGATATGGCCGTGGTTGAGGCGGACCAGCACCGAGGCGCGGGTGGGCGAGGGCTCGTCGCCGCGATGCAGTTCCTCGCCGGTCTCGATCAGCGAGAAGGTGCGCGAAGTCGGCACGTTCAGCGCCTCGAGCATTTCGGTGGCGAGGATTTCGCGGACGCCGCCCTTGAGCGTCAGGCGACCGTCGCCGAAGCGGCTGTGCGGCGTCTGGCCGGAGCCCTTGGTGCCCAGGTCCATCAGTCGGCCGTGCGAGTCGGTCATCTGCGCGAACAGGAAGCCGCGGCCGTCGCCGATCTCGGGATTGTACACGCGGAACTGGTGGCCGTGATAGCGCAGCGCCAGCGGGGCCTGGAGCGAGCCAGCGAGCGGCTCGAACCGGCCGAAATGGGCGACCCACTCCTCGTCCGACAGGCCGTCCAGCCCAACCTCGGCCGCAGCGCGGTCGTTGCGGAATCGCAGGATCGTCTGCGGGAAGTGCGCGGCAGCTACGCGATCGTAGAATGCATCGCCGAGTTCGAGGATCGCCTGTTGCGGAGTGAAGTCCATGCGGCGATATGGGGAACAATGGCCGAGCGACGCAACTATTCCGACGGTTTCTGGTGGTCGCGGGACGGGATTCGTCTCCACTATCGCGAATATGCAGGTCCCGCGGACAAGCCGCCGGTGCTGTGCTTCCCCGGACTGACGCGCAATGCGCGTGATTACGAGGCGCTGGCCGAGCGGCTGGCCGGGCAGTGGCGCGTTATCTGCGTCGAGTTCCGCGGGCGCGGCGAGAGCGGCTACGCCAAGGACCCGATGTCCTATGTGCCGCTGACCTATTTCCAGGATGTCGAGGCGCTTCTCGAGGAATTGAAGGTCGAGAAGTTCGTTGCCGTGGGCACTTCGCTGGGCGGGCTGGTGACGATGCTGCTCGCCGCCACCGAGCGCGACAAGCTGGCCGGCGTGGTGCTCAACGACGTGGGCCCGGAAATCAACCCGGCCGGCCTGGCGCGGATCCGCACCTATGTCGGCAAGGCGGTGTGGTACCCGACCTGGATGCACGCGGCGCGCGGCGTCGCCGAGGGCAATGCCGACGTCTATCCGGACTATGGCATCGAGGACTGGCTGCGCATGGCCAAGCGGCTCTACCGGGTGAACAGCTCGGGCCGCATCGTGCTGGACTATGACATGAAGATCGCCGAGCCGTTCCGCGTGCCGGGCAACGAGGCCGGACCGGACATGTGGCCGACGATCGACGCGATCAACGGCCGGCCGCTGCTGATCGTGCGTGGCGAGCGCTCGGATATCCTCAGCGAGGACACTGCCGCGAAGATGGTGGCGCGGGTGCAGGGGGCCGAGCTGGTCACCGTACCCGGCATCGGCCATGCGCCGACGCTGGAGGAGCCCGAGGCGGTAGCAGGGATCGAGCGGCTGTTGGCGAAGGTGGCGGGTTAGCTGTCCTTGGCAGGTTCCAGCTGACCGCTTACGTACCACCGCATCCAGCCCTGTGCCGATATCAGCACGCCGCCGCGGAAACTGAATTCCATATCGGCCAGGTTCGCGGAGCGGCTGTCGATGAATTCGACCCGCACCTTCCATTCGCCGCAAGGATCGACCTGGGACGGGATCGAACTCCAGGTGAAATAGCGGTAGGAATCGGCCTTCATTTCGCGAGCCAGGGTGCGTGCGCCACCGAGGCCGGTTCCGAAAGGGCGGCCGACATCGCCTGATCCGAGCCCGAACGCCGCATCGGGCGCCACCAGGGCGAGAAGCTTCGGATCGTTCTTCCAGCCATCCGCCGTGGCCCGCGTCACGATCTCGATCGCGCGTCGGCTGAGTTCGCCATAAACCGCGCCGATTCCACGGTCCGCCGGCATTGTGCAGTTCGCGACCGGCGAAGCCCAGGCCGGACCCGAGGCAAGGGCGAGAAGAAGGGACAAGACAGGATACGACAGCTGCTTCTTCACGTTCTTCCCTCCAAGCCTGTCAGGAATTGTCCAACGGACGTGACGTCCGCGCAATCCCCCGCTAAGCACCCCATCCAACGATGCCTGTCCACATCCTCCACCTCCATTCGACCTTCAACCTCGGCGGCAAGGAAGCGCGTGCCGTTCGGTTGATGAACGCGTTCGGCGACAAGGCGCGGCACACGATCGTCTCGGCGATGCCCGACCAGCTCGAGGCGCGGGCGATGATCGCCAAGGGGATCAAGTACGAGATCGCCCAGGACCCGCCGCCGCTCTCCGGCAAGCCCTCGGTCAAGCGCTACGAGGCGATCGCGCGCTACATGCGCCGGTTCGACCTGGTGCTGACCTACAACTGGGGCGCGATCGACGGCGTGATGGCGGCGCGGGTGTTCGGCAAGGGCCTGCCGCCCGTCATCCACCACGAGGACGGGTTCAACCAGGACGAGGCCGAGAAGCTCAATCCGGTGCGCAACATGTACCGCCGGCTCGCATTGCCCGCCGCCAACGCGCTGGTCGTGCCATCCGAGATACTCGAGAAGATCGCGCTCCGGCAGTGGCGCCAGCCCGTCGAGCGGCTGTTCCGCATCGCCAACGGCATCCCGACCCAGCTCTATGCCGGCAAGCCCGACATCGAGCTGATCCCCGAGCTCAAGAAGAAAAAGCCCGGCACCATGGTGATCGGCTGCGTGGCGGGCCTGAGGCCGGTCAAGGACCTGCCAATGCTGGTCCGCGCGGTGGCGGGGCTCAACACGCGCTTCAAGCTGGTGATCGTCGGCGAAGGGCCCGAGCGGCAGACCATCCTGGACGCCGCCGAGGCGATGGCGATCGAGGACGACGTGATCCTGCCCGGATTCCTGCGCGAGCCGCACCGCTATATGGGCCTGTTCGATGTGTTCGCGCTCTCCTCGAAGAGCGAGCAGGCGCCGCTCTCGGTGCTGGAGGCCATGGCCGCGGGCCTGCCGGTGGTGGCGCCCAAGGTGGGCGACATCCCGAAGATGGTCGGCGAGCGCAACGTGCATTTCCTGCCGCCCGAGCGCACCGAGGTGCAGCTGCGCGACTTCATCGGCTCGTTCGCCAAATATCCCGAGGAACGTTCGCTGGTCGGCGAGGAGAACCGCGCGCGCGTCCGTGCGTTGTTCGACGAGGGTGAAATGATCGCCGCCTATGCGCGGCTCTATGGCGCCGCAATGGGACGGCCTGACGCACTGCAATAACGAATGTTGCTCGCTTATTGCGTCCAATCCGCCTAGCGTCGCCCGAATTTTTATGGAGGTTCTGTGTTCAAGGGTCTGTCGCCCATCCTGTACAACGGTCGTGAAGTCTGGCCGATCGTCGAGGGGGGCAAGGGTGTGGCTGCCACCAACCACGCCAGCGCAGGCGCCTGGGCCGCTGCGGGCGGCATCGGCACGGTTTCGGCGGTCAACGCCGACAGCTATGACGCCGAGGGCAAGATCATCCCGCAGATCTACAACGCACTCACCCGTCGCGAGCGCCATGAAGAGCTGATCGCCTATGCGATCGAAGGCGCCGTCCAGCAGGTCAAGAAGGCCTTCGAGATCGCCGGCGGCAAGGGCGCGATCAACATCAACGTGCTGTGGGAGATGGGTGGCGCGCAGCGCGTGCTGCACGGCGTGCTCGAGCGCACCCGCGGCATGGTGGCGGGCGTCACCTGCGGCGCGGGCATGCCCTACAAGCTCAGCGAGATCGCGGCATCGTACAACGTCAACTACCTGCCGATCGTCAGCTCGGGCCGTGCCTTCCGCGCGCTGTGGAAGCGCGCCTATTCCAAGGCGAGCGAGTGGCTGGCCGCGGTGGTGTACGAGGATCCCTGGCTCGCCGGCGGCCATAACGGCCTGTCGAACGCCGAGGACCCGCTGAAGCCGCAGGACCCGTATCCGCGCGTCAAGGAACTGCGCGAAGTGATGCGCGAGGGCGGCATCTCGGACAGCGTGCCGATCGTGATGGCCGGCGGCGTCTGGTATCTGCGCGACTGGAGCAACTGGATCGACAATCCCGAGCTGGGTGCGATCGCCTTCCAGTTCGGCACCCGTCCGCTGCTAACCCAGGAAAGCCCGATCCCGGCCGAGTGGAAGGCCAAGCTGATGGAGATCGAGGAAGGCGAGGTGCTGCTGCACCGCTTCTCGCCGACCGGTTTCTATTCCTCGGCGGTGCGCAACCCGTTCCTGCGCAGCCTGGAAGCGCGCAGCGAGCGCCAGATCCCCTATTCGACGGAAGAGGCGGGCGACCACACCTTCCAGCTCGACGTGGGCGTGAAGGGCAAGAATTTCTGGGTGACCCGCAACGACCTGCTGCGCGCGCGCCAGTGGTTCGGCGAGGGCTTCACCTCGGCGCTCAAGACCCCGGACAACACCCTGGTGTTCGTGACGTCGGAGGAGCAGCAGATCATCCGTACCGATCAGAAGGACTGCATGGGCTGCCTGAGCCAGTGCGCCTTCTCGTCCTGGGCGGATACCGAGACCAACTCGACCGGCCGGCTGGCCGATCCGCGCAGCTTCTGCATCCAGAAGACGCTGCAGGACATCGCGCATGGCGGCCCGACCGACCACAACCTGATGTTTGCGGGGCATGCTGCCTACAACTTCAAGCGGGACCCGTTCTATTCGAACGGCTTCGTTCCGACGGTGAAGCAGCTGGTGGACCGTATCCTGACGGGCGACTGAGGGGTTTCCGGCGCGACTTCGGTCGCGTCTCGGGGGCGTCAGGAGACTTCGGTCAGATCCGCCTTGGCGGGAGCGCGGCGCGGCTGGCCGCGAAGTCGATCGAGGCCGGCACGAAGCCAGCTCTGGAAGATGCTGGGGCTGGTGTCGGCCGAGGCGCCGATCGCGGGCAGCGTGGCATTGCGGGTCGCCAGGATCGGGCCCACGGCCATGCCTTCATTGGCGGCGCGCAGCAGTGCGTTGAAGTTCAGCCGCTCGATCAGCTGAATGCCCAGCGCCTTGCCCTTGACCCATACCACCTTGCCGACCAGCGCCAGCGAGGCCCTGCGGACCTCGACATAGGTGCCCGGCTTGGGTGGGAAGGGTGCCAGCAGCATCAGGCCATGCGGCGAGATGTTGCGGATGGTGACGTCACTCCATCCTCTCTTGCTGCGCATCTGGGCGGGAATGACGACCTCCCGCCTCGATTCTCTCGGTATCATCGGATTTCCCCCGACGCGCCACCCGAACAGGTGGCTTTGCGTAAGTAGAATTACGCAGAATTGTATTTACCGGGTGCTTGTGGACTCTGGTTAATGCGCCGGAAGAAGCTCCATATTGGAGGTATCGGCGAAGTAATCAGAAGTATTTATAAGATCAGCTACAGCCAGCCATCGAGTACCTGGTCGGGTGGGCGATGCCCATCGGACCAGGCTCGGATATTGGCCATGACCTTGATCCCCATGTCCTCGCGTCCCTCGAACGTGGCGGAGCCGAGGTGCGGGAGCAGCACGACATTGTCGAGATCGAGCAGGCGGGGATCGACCGCGGGCTCGTTGACGTAGACGTCGAGCCCGGCGCCGGCGATGCGTCGCTCGGCCAGCGCCGCGATCATCGCTTCATTGTCGATGATTTCGCCGCGGGCGGTGTTGATCAGCCAGCCTTTGGGACCGAGCAGGTCGAGCCGGCGGGCGTCGATCAGGCCGCCGGTGCTGCCGGTGTGCGGGGTGTGGACGGTCAGGATGTCCGCGGCCTCGAGCATCGAATCGAGTTCGCCGTGCCAGGTCGCGCCGAGTTGCGCCTCGAGCACCTGGGGCAGGCGGTGGCGGTTATGGTAGTGGATCTGCAGGCCGAAGGCGCGGGCGCGCATCGCCACCGCCTGGCCGATCCGGCCCATGCCGAGGATGCCGAGCTTCTTGCCGCCGATCCGGTGGCCGCGCATCGAAGTGGGTGCCCAGCCGGTCCAGCCGCCGGCGCGGACCAGCTCGTCCCCCTCGACCAGCCGGCGCGGCACGGCGAGGATCAGCGCCATCGCCATGTCGGCGGTATCCTCGGTCAGCACGCCGGGGGTGTTGGTGACGGTGATGCCGCGCTCGCGCGCCGCCTTCAGGTCGATATGGCCGACGCCGGCGCCGTAATTGGCGATCAGGCGCAGGCGATCGGGCGCGGCGGTGATCAGCGCGGCATCGATCCGATCGGTGACGGTGGGGACCAGCACGTCGCAATCGGCCATCGCGGCGGCGAGCGCCTCGGTGGTCATCGGCGTGTCCATGGGGTTGGCCACCGTATCGAACAGCTCGGCCATGCGCCCCTCGATGCTCTCGGGCAGCGCGCGGGTGACGATCACCCGGGGGCGGGAAGGGCGCGGGCCTTGTGCCATAAAGAGCGGCTTGGCCGGTGGCAGGGCGCCAGTCAACGGTTGATGGCAGGGGCGAGGTGCGCGTAGATGGCCCGAACACTATTCAATGGGGGTCGCATGCGTTTCGGGAAGTGGGCCGTGCTCGGCGTCGTTGCGCTGGGGCTGGCCGTTCCCGCGGCGGCCCAGCGCAAGACGCCCTATTTCGTTTCGATCAAGGCCGAGAAGGCGCGGATGCGCACCGGTCCGGGGCGAAACTATCCGTCGAACTGGCTCTATCAGCGCCGCGGCCTGCCGCTGAAGGTGATCGACATCTATGGCGAGTGGCGCAAGGTCGAGGATCCGGACGGCACCCAGGGCTGGATGCTCGCCAACCTGCTCGACGACGTGCGCACCGCGATGGTGATCGGCACGGTGACCGAGATGCGGGATGCACCCCGTTTCAATGCCCGGATCAGCTGGCGGGCGGCGCCGGGCGTGGTCGGCCGGGTGAGCCGCTGCGCCAGCAACTGGTGCTGGTTCGATGTCGCCGGGCGCGGCGGCTATGTCGAGCAGAGCCATATCTGGGGTACCGATCCCGGCGAGACGGTGAACTGATCTGCCCGGACAGGGGTGGGGACGACGGCAGGGGGAGCCGAGCCGGTGCGCGGGCGTTGCGGGGTTGAGGAGAAACGAATGACCTTCCGATTTGCCCTTGCCGCCCTTGTCGGTTCCCTGCTCGCGACGGGCGCTGCGGCCCAGACCGCGGGCGCCTTCATGCAGAACCCGGCCTTCGAGGACCCGGCGCCGGCCAAGTGCGAGACGACGTTCGACATGCAGCATTGCGCGGCGCACGACCTGCGTGTCGCCGATGCGCAGATGAACGCGCGCTATTCGGCGCTGCGGGCACGGCTCAAGCCGGCGGCGCGGCAGAAGTTGCTGGTCGAGCAGCGCAAATGGCTCGCCGAGCGCGATCGGGGCTGCATCGCCAAGGGCAATCGCTATCGGGGCGGGTCGATCGCGCCGGTGGTGGTCGCGCAGTGCTGGGTCGATGTGACGAAGGCGCGGGCCAAGGTGCTGGCGAAGCGCTAGGCGAGCTTGTGGGGCGTCGGGTCGCCGCGTTCCTCGATCAGCTGGCGGCGGGCCTCGGTGCGGGCCTCTTCGTACCAGGCGCGGGCGGTTTCGGGCAGCGAGGCGAGGATCGCTTCGTCGGGCTCGACCGCGATGCGGCCGACCAGGGTCTCCACTTCGATGCCGAGCAGCGGCGCGAGGAGGCGCATGGTGCGGGCGCGGAGGCGGAACTCGAAATCGTCGAGGCGCGCCGATTCGACCTCGGCCTTTTTGAGCAGCGCGCCTCGCAGATCGAAGACCATGGTTTCCTCTGATCGCCTGGGACCCCGGCTTTCGCCGGGGTGACGGGCCTGGTTCAGTCCAGCAGTTCCACCGCCATCGCGGTCGCTTCGCCGCCGCCGATGCAGAGCGAGGCGAGGCCGCGCCGGGCGCCGCGCGTCTCCAGCGCCGAGAGCAGGGTGGCGAGGACGCGGGCGCCGCTCGCGCCGATCGGATGGCCGAGCGCGCAGGCGCCGCCATTGACGTTGAGGACGGCGTGGTCGAGCGACAGCTCCTTCATCGCGATCATCGCGACGGCGGCGAAGGCTTCGTTGACCTCGAACAGGTCGACATCGCCGGTCGTCCAGCCGGCTTTTGCGAGGGCTTTCTTCATCGCGAAGACCGGCGCCGTGGTGAAGCGCGACGGGGCATGGGCGTGCGCGGCGTGCGAGACGACACGGGCTACGGGCGTGAGGCCGAGCTTCTCGGCGACCGACATGCGGGTCATTACCAGCGCGGCGGCGCCGTCGGAGATCGACGAGGCGTTGGCGGCGGTGATCGTGCCGTCCTTGGAGAAGGCGGGCTTGAGCGTCGGGATCTTGGCGGGATCGCCCTTGGCGGGCTGCTCGTCGGCGGTGACCGAGACCACGCCCTTGCGGGTCTTCACCTCGACCGGGACGATCTCGCGGTTGAAGGCGCCGCTCGCCTGGGCGGCCTTGGCGCGCTCCAGCGAGGCGATGGCGAAATCGTCCTGGGCGGCGCGGGTGAACTGATATTCCTGCGCCACTTCCTCGGCGAAATTGCCCATCAGCTTGCCGGGCTCATAGGCGTCCTCGAGCCCGTCGAGATACATGTGGTCCTTGAGCACGTCATGGCCGATGCGGGCGCCGGCGCGGTGGCGGAGCGAGAGGTAGGGCGCGTTGGTCATGCTCTCCATACCGCCCGCGATCAGCAGCTCGACCGAGCCGGCGGCGAGCGCCTCGGCGGCCATGATCGCCGCCTGCATGCCCGAGCCGCACATCTTGTTCACCGTGGTGGCCTCGATGTGGTTGGGCAGGCCTGCCTTGAGCGCCGCCTGGCGCGCGGGGGCCTGGCCGAGGCCGGCGGGGAGCACGCAGCCCATGTAGATGCGCTCGATCGCATCGCCCTTCAGCCCGGCGCGCTCGACCGCCGCCCCGACGGCGGCCGCGCCGAGATCGGTGGCGGAAGCGTCGGTCAGCACGCCCTGGAAGCTCCCCATCGGCGTGCGGGCATAGGAAGCGATGACGACGTCGTCGGCGGACATATTGGATCCTCTCGATTGTTGGGGCGCATCTAGTATCGCTTGCGACGGTTTGCAAAAGCCGCGCAGCCCGGCATGAAAGGCGCCGAACATGAACCTGGTCGAGATTCTCAAATGGTATGCCTCGATCAGCGGGATCATCGCAGCATTCATGGTGTCGCTGGACCTCGGGCGGCGGATCACCGGCTGGGGGTTCGTGCTGTTCGTCACGTCGAGCATCGCCTGGATCGGTGGCGCGCTGATGACCAGGGACGAGCCGCTGTGGACGCAGAACATCGTGCTGTTCGGGATCAATTGCCTGGGCATCTATCGCTACCTGATCCGCAGGAAGAAGCCCGCGCATGACGATTGATCCGGTGTGGGGCTGGGCGGTGCTGCTCGGTGTGCTGGGGCTGGTATTCGGCAGCTTCATCGCGACCCTGGCGATACGCTGGCCCGCGGGCCGCGCGATCGGCCATGGCCGCTCGGAATGCGACAGCTGCGGCAAGGGGCTGCGCGCCGGCGAGCTGGTGCCGGTGCTGAGCTATCTCCTTCAGCGCGGCCGCTGCCGGGGCTGCGGCGCGCCGATCCGGATGAACCATGTGCTGACCGAGCTGATCGGCGGCGCGATCGGGGTGGCGGCGGCGATCGCCTCGCCCGATCCGGCGGGGGCTGCGGGCGCGGTGTTCGGCTGGCTGCTGCTCACTCTGGCGGCGCTCGACGTGGCGGCCTTATGGCTACCCAACGCGCTGACCGCGGCGCTGGCGGCGACGGGGCTGGGCACCGGGCTGCTCGGCCTGGACCCGCCACTGGACGAGCGGCTGATCGGCGGCGCGGCGGGGTTCGGCGTGCTGTGGCTGGTCGCCTGGGGCTACAAGCGGCTGCGCGGGCGGCAGGGGCTGGGGGGCGGCGACCCCAAGCTGTTCGGCGGGATCGGGCTGTGGCTGGGCTGGCACGCGCTGCCCCTGGTGCTGCTCGCCGCCTGCCTGATCGGATTCGCCGGGATATTCGGGCTGATGCTCGGCGGGCACAAGGTGACCGCGACCGACCGGCTGCCCTTCGGGGTGATGCTGGCTGCCGCGGCATTCGCGGTGTGGCTCGGCTTGGCGATCGGGCCGATACCGGGTTAGGCTCCCCGCAAAAGAGGGAGAGTGGGCATGCGGAGCTTGATGCTGGGCGCGGGCGTGGCGCTGGGGGCATGTGTCGGCGGCGGCGCGCTGGCGCAGGACAAGCCGGAGCCGCCGCGGATCGACGTCGTCGCCGGCGGTACCGTCGAGTTGCCGGCCGAGATCGCGACGATCCGCTACACACTGCGCGGTGAAGGGCAGACCGCCGACGAGGCCACCAGGGCGCTGGTCGCACGCAAGGAGCAGGTCGAGCGGGCGCTCGGCCAGTTCTCCGATACGAAACTGGACATCCGCACCGGCACGATGCGGGTGCAGGAAGTGCGCAGCGCCGAGTGCCGGCGTGGCGAGATGGGCATGCAGCAGCCGCGGCTATCGACCGGCCCCTGCGCCGTGCAGGGCCATATCGCCGACATGAACGTGACGGTGACCGTCTCGCCGATCGACCGGGCGGGAACGCTCACGGGCGCGGTGGCGCAGGCGGGCGGATCGGACGTCTCGATGGCGCAGTTCGCACTGCGCGATCCCGCGGCGGCTAGGCGCAAGGCGATGGCGGTGGCGCTGGCCAACGGCAAAGCGCAGGCGGAGGCGATCGCCGCCGCATCGGGCGCGAAGCTGGGGCCGCTGTTGCAGGTGACCGATTTCGACGCACGGGACGGGCTGGTCGCACAGGACGTCGGCAGCCTGCCGCGGGTGATGGTGACCGGCGCGAACAGCCTAGCATCTGTGCCAGTCGCCATAAATCCGGACAAGGTTACGATCCTCGCCCGCCTCACCCTCAGCTATGAGATCGTCCGATGAGCATGCGTGACCTGCTGGATGCCCAGCGTAAGGCCTTCATGGCCGAACTGCCCGTTTCGCTCGATGCACGCCGCGACCGGCTGAAACGCGCGATCGCGATGGTCGCCGACAATGCCGACAGGCTGTGCGATGCGCTGAGCGAGGATTTCGGGCATCGCAGCCGCGAGCAATCGATGATCACCGACATCGCCGCTTCGGTCGGCCCGCTCAAGCATGCGCTCAAGCATCTGGCTCGCTGGTCGAAGCCGGCGCGCAAGCCGGTGCTGTTCCCGCTCGGGCTGCTCGGCGGGCGCGGGCATATCGAATATCAGCCCAAGGGCGTGGTGGGGATCATCGCGCCCTGGAACTTCCCGGTGCAGCTGGTGGTGAGCCCGCTCGCCGGGGTGTTCGCCGCAGGCAACCGGGCGATGGTGAAGACCAGCGAGTACACCCCGGTGACCAGCGCGCTGATGGCCGAGCTGGCGGCACGCTATTTCGATGCGACCGAGCTGGCGTTCGTCAGTGGCGGCCCCGAGGCGGGCAAGGCCTTTGCCGAGCTGCCGTTCGACCATCTGCTGTTCACCGGCGCGACCGGGATCGCCAGGCACATCCTGCACGCCGCGGCGGACAACCTCGTGCCGGTCACGCTGGAGCTGGGCGGAAAGTCGCCGGTGGTGGTGAGCCGCTCCGCCGACATCGCCCAGACGACCGAGCGGGTGGCGCTGGGCAAGATGCTCAACGCCGGCCAGATCTGCCTGGCGCCCGATTACATGCTGGTGCCCGAGGAGAAGGAGGCGGAGGTGGTCGACGGGCTCGTCGCGGCGGCTTCGCGCATGTACCCGACCCTGCTTTCGAACCCCGATTATACCGCGGTGATCAACGACCGGCACTATGAGCGGCTGACCGGCTGGATCGAGGATGCCCGGGCCAAGGGCGCCGAGGTGATCGCGGTCAATCCAGCGAACGAGGACCTGGCCAGCTCGAATGCGCGCAAGCTGCCGCTCCACATCATCCGCAACCCGACCGACGACATGACGGTGATGCAGGAGGAGATCTTCGGGCCGATCCTGCCGGTGCGGCGCTACGGCAGGCTGGAGGACGCGATCGGCGAAGTGAACCGGCGCGACCGGCCGCTGGCGCTCTATTATTTCGGCAAGGACGAGGGCGAGAAGCGCGCGGTGCTCGACCGGACGATCTCGGGCGGGGCGACGATCAACGACGTGATCTTCCATGTCAGCCAGGAGGAGCTGCCGTTCGGCGGCATCGGACCCTCGGGCATGGGTGCCTATCATGGCGAGATCGGATTCCGGACGTTCAGCCATGCCAAGGCAGTGTACAGCCAGCCCAAGCTGGATGTGGCCGGGCTGGCCGGGCTAAAGCCGCCTTATGGGAAGAAGACGCGGGCCGCGATCGCGCGGCAGATGAAATAGGGGGCGATGCTGCAATCCTCCCCCCGGAGGGGGAGGGCGACCAGCGAAGCTGGTGGAGGGGCTTGCCGCGAACGGTATCGCCTGCGGCGTTCCCTCTCCACCACCGCCTTTGGCGGCGGTCCCCCTCTCCCTCCGGGAGAGGATTGCGACTGCCCCAACCCCAACCATCTGCACCGAGACTGGGCCCCGGCCTTCGCCGGGAAAGCCAGCGTCGCGACAGCTTCCTGACAGGAATACGCACTAGACGCACTTGCGGGCGCCGCCGGCTGCGCGCAAAAAAAAGGCCGCCCCGAAGGACGGCCGTGAAAGTCTTAGGAGAGGATGCCTGAAAGGCCCGATCTTTGTGCATCGCAGCGGTTCATATCGCAAGTGCGTAATGTTACCGGTAGCATTGCAAAAATTGCAACTGGTCAACGTTGTCAGTTGTGCGTGGAGGAATATGATAAATAGGAACGCGCTATGACCGCGCTGACGCTCGAGAATTTCCTGCCCTATCGCCTGTCGATCGCGTCGAACGCCGTGTCGGATGCGGTGGCCAGTGCGTACCGCGCCTTGTTCGGGCTCAAGATCCCCGAATGGCGGCTGGTGACGATCCTCGCCGAGGGCGGGGCGATGAGCCAGCAGGCGCTGTGCGGACGCACCCGGATGGACAAGGTGACCGTCAGCAGGGCGGCGATCGCGCTTTCCGAACGCGGGCTGATCAGCCGGGCGAGCAATCCGGGCGACCAGCGCTCGCACCTGCTGACGCTGAGCAAGGCGGGGTGGGAGCTCTATGAAGAGGTGGCGCCCAAGGCGCTGGAGCTTGAGCGGCAGGTCTTCGCCGGTTTCTCGGACGCGGAGCGCCAGCTGCTCCGCGAGATGCTCGACCGGATCGAGACGGCAGTGGAGCGGCTCGAAGCAAAGGGTTGATCCCGGGCCCGGCTATCGCCTAAGCCGGGCTTGCCCTCCCCAGGCGAACGCTGAAATATCGTGTCTGCCAGGAGGATTTTCATGACCGTCATTCGTTCCGGCCTGTCCGTCGCCGAGCCGCTCGCGCGCTTCGTCGAGGAACGGGTGCTGCCTGGGCTCGATATCGCAGCCGAGGGGTGGTGGGCCGGCGTGGCGGAGATCTTCGCGCGATTCGCGCCGGAGAACCGGGCACTGCTCGCCAAACGCGATGCGCTGCAGGCGATGATCGATGCCAATCCGACGCTGTCGGGCGACGAGAAGTTCCTGCGCGACATCGGCTATCTGGTCGACGCACCGGCGCCGTTCGAAATCGGCACGCGCAATGTCGATGCCGAGATCGCGACGATGGCCGGGCCGCAGCTGGTCGTGCCGGCGCTCAACGCCCGCTTCGTGCTCAACGCCGCCAATGCACGCTGGGGGAGCCTGTACGACGCGCTCTACGGCACCGACGCGCTGCCGGGGGCGGTGAAGCCAGGGGGCTATGACGCGGAGCGCGGGGCGAAGGTGATCGCGTTCGCCAAGGATTTCCTCAACCGAACGATCCCTGTGCCGGGCGAGGATTGGGCGACGATGTCCTCATCGGAAGAACCGCCGATCTTCCACGACAAGGGCGTTGCCGAGTTCGTCAGCTGGCGCGGCAACTCGCTGCTGTTCAAGCATAATGGGTTGCATGTCGAAGTCGTGGTCGATCGGGAGCATCCGATCGGCAAGGATGACAGTGCCGGGATTGCCGACGTGCTGCTCGAATCGGCGCTGACCGCGATCATCGATCTCGAGGATTCGATCGCCGCAGTCGATGCCGAGGACAAGGTTGCCGCCTATGCCAATTGGCTTGGGCTGATGAAGGGCGACCTGGAGGAGAGCTTCGAGAAGGGCGGGAAGCGGGTAACCCGCGCGCTGAACCCTGACCGGGTCTATGACCATGGGGTCACGCTGTCCGGCCGTGCGCTGCTGTTCGTCCGCAATGTCGGGCATTTGATGACCACGCCGGCGCTGCACCTGGCCGATGGCAGCGAGGCGCCGGAGGGCATTCTCGATGCGATCCTGACCAGCACGATCGCGCTCTACGACATTCGTGGCATGGGCAAATATCGCAACAGCCGTGCCGGCTCGATCTACATCGTGAAGCCCAAGATGCACGGGCCTGAGGAATGCGCCTTCACCAACGCGCTGTTCGATGCCGTGGAGGACCTGCTCGTGCTGTCGCGCCACACGATCAAGGTCGGCGTGATGGACGAGGAACGGCGGACCTCGGCGAACCTTGCCGCGTGCATCCATGCCGTCCGCGACCGGATCGTCTTCATCAACACCGGCTTCCTCGATCGCACCGGCGACGAAATCCACACCAGCATGCGCGCCGGGCCGATGATCCCCAAGGGCGAGATGAAGGGGGCGGACTGGATCAAGGCGTATGAGGACCGCAATGTCCGCATCGGGCTCGCCTGCGGCCTGTCGGGCAAGGCGCAGATCGGCAAGGGCATGTGGGCGGCGCCGGACCGGATGGCTGACATGCTCGCGCAGAAGATCGCGCATCCGCTGAGCGGGGCGAACACCGCCTGGGTGCCGAGCCCGACCGCGGCGACCTTGCACGCGCTCCACTATCACCAGGTCGATGTCTTCGCCCGGCAGCAGGAGATCGCCGGGGAGGCGGTCCCGGGCCTGAAGCCGTTGCTCACCGTGCCGCTCGCCTTGGGGCGCAACTGGCAGGCGGAGGAAGTCGCGCAGGAACTCGACAACAATGCCCAGGGTATCCTCGGCTATGTCGTGCGCTGGATCGACCAGGGGGTCGGATGCTCCAAGGTGCCCGACATCCATGACATCGGGCTGATGGAGGACCGCGCGACGCTGCGCATCTCCTCGCAGCACATGGCCAATTGGCTGCTCCACGGTGTGGCGCGCGCGGCGGATATCGACGCGGCGCTCTCGCGCATGGCGGCCAAGGTCGATGCCCAGAATGCGGGCGATCCGCTCTACCGTCCGATGGCGGGGAACGCGGCGACGAGCCTGGCCTTCCAGACGGCGCGGGCGCTGGTGTTCGAGGGGCTGGAGCAGCCCAATGGCTATACCGAACCACTTCTCCACAGGTTTCGCGCTGAAGCGAAGGCGGTAGCACGCTGAAATCCCCGGACTTTCGGAAATTGGGGGACCCAAAGTGCATTTGGGTCGTTACGCTTGCGAGAGGGCCGGGGTAGGTGGACGGCTCGAAAGGGAGCCTGTTGCGTAAAGGGGTGAAGCGGATTTGGCTGGCGGCGCTCGCCGGTACGGCATTCGTGCCGGGGGTGGCGCATGCCCAGATTTCGGATCCGAAGCCGGGGCAGGGAGCGCCGCCTGCCGGGCCCGAGCCCGGCAGTCCCAAGCCGGCTCCGACGCAGGACGGCACCGTGGTCGTCGCACCGGTCGACGAGAGCCCGATCGTACCCGATGATCAGTTCGAGGCGGCGATGCCCAAGATCGAGGGCGACATCAACGCCCCGCTCGAGGCGATGCCGTCGCCCACCGGCGCGCCGACGCCCACGCCGCCGCCGGTGACCCAGGGTCAGGCGGCACAGCAGGTGAAGGACCAGGCCGAGGAGAGCTTCGCCGCCGCGCCTGCGGAGGATCCGGAGTTCGCCAGGCCGCTGCCGCCGCTCGCCGAGTTCAAGGTCGAGCCGCCGGTGGAGGACAAGGTCGCCGACAAGAAATCGGTGACGATCCGCTACACGACGCATGAGGAAGGCCTGTCCGCGGTCGGGCTCGAGGATCTGTTCGAGGATCTCTCCGCGCTGGAGAATGGCGGCGGGAAGGCGGCGAACGCGGCGATGGTCGCGGCGCGGGCGCGCGAGGACGAGCGGCTGGCGATCCGCCTGCTCAATTCGCGCGGCTATTACGACGCCACCGCGATCTCGACGATCGATCAGGACCCGAAGACTCCGGGCATTGTGCGCGCGACGATCAGCGCCACGCCGGGGCCGCTCTACCGCCTGGGCAATGTCACCGTGTCGAGCGATCCGACCGTGCCGCCCGGCCTGCTGCTGCGCGAGCTGAACCTCAATCCCGGCGATCCGATCGAGGCCGAGCGCGTGCAGGGTGCCGAGGCGAATGTGGCGCTGCGCCTGCCGCAGCAGGGCTATCCCTTCGTCAAGGTCGGCCAGCGCGACATCCTGCTCGATGAGGAAACCCATATCGGCGACTATGCGCTACCGGTCGCGCTGGGGCCGCGGGCGGTGTTCGGCGACATCCGCACCGAAGTGGGCAGCGGGACGCTCGCCGAGCAGGCGGCGCGTGACGCCGAACGCAAGGCGCAGCGTGCGGAGCGCGGGCAGCGCGGCGAGCGTCGCCAGCGCCGGGCGCGCAAGCTGGTGTTCGACGCCGATCACATCCGGGTGCTGCGCCGCTACAAGCCGGGCGAACTCTACGACGTGCGCGCGGTCGACGACCTGCGCGAGGCGATGATCGCCACCAGCCTGTTCTCCACCGTTTCCGTAGAGCCGGTGCGCACGGGGCAGGCGGGTCCGGACGACACCGAGGTGGTCGACCTGCTGGTCCGCCAGAACCCGGGGCGGCCGCGCACGCTGGCGGCGGAGCTCGGCTATTCGACGGGGCAGGGCATCCGCCTTACCGGCAGCTGGACCCACCGCAACCTGTTCCCGCCCGAAGGCGCGCTGATCGTGGCGGGCGTGCTGGGCACGCAGGAGCAGGGGCTGACCACCACCTTCCGCCGCTCGAACGCTGGGCAGCGCGACAAGACCTTCCAGATCGCCGCGCAGCTCAATCACCAGGATTATGACGCGTACGAGAGCTATACCGGCACGCTCTCCTTCCGATACTCGCGCGATTCCACGCCGATCTGGCAGAAGCGCTGGACTTACTATTACGGCGCCGAGCTGGTCGGATCGAACGAGGATCGCTGGAACTACAACCGCAACCAGCGCGACCGCGGCACCTGGCTGATCGCCGCGGCGCCGCTGTTCCTCGGCTATGACAGCTCGGACAATCTGCTGAACCCGACCCGCGGCTTCCGGATCAAGGCCAATGCCAGCCCGGAGACTTCGGTGCGCGGCGCGGCGCGGCCCTATGCGCGCTTCATGCTCGAGGGCACCTATTACCAGCCGGTATCGAGCAACATCGTGATCGCCGGACGCGCGCGCGTGGGCTCGATCGTGGGCATTGCGCGCGACGACCTGCCGCCCTCGCGGCGCTATTATTCGGGTGGTGGCGGATCGGTGCGCGGATTCGGCTATCAGGAGCTCGGCCCGCGTGCCCCGGACGGCAAGCCGGTGGGCGGACGCAGCTTCAACGAGTTCGCGATCGAGGCGCGCTACCGCTTCGGCAACTACGGCATCGTGCCGTTCGTCGATGCCGGTCAGGTCTATGAGGGCATCTACCCGACCGGCCAGAACATCCGCTTCGGCGCAGGCATCGGCGGACGGCTCTACACCAATTTCGGCCCGATCCGCGTCGATGTGGCGACACCGATCGCGCGCAAGTCGGGTGAATCCAAGATCTCGCTCTACATCTCGATCGGGCAGGCCTTCTGATGGCCGAGGAGACGCCCGAAGCCGTGGCGCCCGAGCCCGAAGTGGTGAAGGTCCGCCGGCCGCTGTGGCAGCGCGTGATCAAATGGACGGGGATTGCGCTGGCGGGCCTTGCGCTGGCGATCGGCGCGCTGGTGCTGGGGATCAACACCCAGCCCGGCCGGCGCTTCGTCGCCGACCAGATCGCGGGCCTGACACTGGGATCGGGGCTCAATTTCCGGATCGGTCGGATCGACGGATCGCTCTACGGTGCGATGATCCTGCGCAACGTGCAGGTGCGCGATACCAAGGGCGTGTTCGCCACCTCGCGCGAGATCCGCGTCGACTGGCGGCCTTTCGCCTATCTCAACAACCGGATCGACGTGCGCAGCGCCACCAGCCCCGAGGTGAAGCTGCTCCGGATGCCGGCGCTCAAGCCTTCGGGCGATCCGAACGCGCCGCTGTTGCCCGATCTCAACATCGACGTGGGCCGGCTCGATGTTGCGCGGATCGACATCGCCAAGGAAGTTGACGGGCGTGCGCGCTATCTCGGGCGGCTGGCGGGCAAGGCGCATCTTGCCGACGGGCGCGCGCAGCTGGTGCTCGACGGCGGCACGCTAACCGGGCCGAACGTACCCGGCGGCGACAAGCTTGCGCTGCGGCTCGACGCCACGCCGGACAAGAACAGGCTCGACATCGACCTGAAGCTCGACGCGCCAGCGAAGGGACTGGTGGCTGGACTGGCGGGGCTCGATGCGCCGTTGACGGTCGCCGTGGCCGGCAAGGGCGACTGGGCGCGCTGGCAGGGCAAGGCGCTCGGTACGCTGGGCAGTGCGCAGCTCGCCAATCTCGACCTGATCGCGACCAATGGCCGGTTCCAGCTGCGCGGGCCGTTGCATCCGGGCGTGTGGCTGAAGGGGCCGGTCGAGCGGCTGGCATCGCCGCAGCTCGACTTCGACCTGGACATGAAATGGGCTGACCGCGTTGCCGACGGCGTGATCAAGCTGCATTCCGATGCGCTATCGGTTGAAGGCAAGGGCAAGATCGATCTTGGCCGCAACACGTTCCACGACTTCAAGGTCGATGCCGTCCTGCTCAAGGCAGGGGCGATCGCACCGAACCTGGTCGGGCGATCGGTACGTGCCGCGCTGGCGTTGGATGGCGCGTTCAATCGGCCGGTGGTCGATTACAAGCTGAGCGCCGGGGCGATCGGCTTTGGCGAGATGGTGGCCGAGCAGCTCTATGCCGAAGGCCGGGCGCAGGTGGACACGAACCGTATCCTCGTGCCGGTGAAGGCGCGGGCAAAGCGGGTGTCGGGGCTGAATGCCGCAGCGGGCGGGCTGGTGACCAACCTGACCGTGAACGGCGATCTGGCGATTTCGGGCCAGCAGGTGCTGTCCGACAACCTGCGCATCCGATCGGACAAGATCGACGCGACTGCGATCATCGCCGCCGATGTCGGGCGCGGGCGCTATACCGGTGCGCTCAAGGGCCGGGTGAACGACTATCAGATCGACGGCGTGGGCATCGTTGACCTGAAGACCGATGCCGAGCTCTACGCGGCGCCAGGCGCCGGCTGGGGTATCAAGGGGCACATTGCCGGCAATTCGCGCAAGATCTTCAGCGATGGCGCGCGCGAGTTCCTGGGCGGGAATGCTGTCGCCTCGGCGCGGCTGGTGCTCGATCCCAAGGGTGTGATCAGCATCAGCGATGTCAGGATGAAGGCGCCCAAGTTCCGCGTGCTGCGGGGTTCGGGGCGCTACGATCCGGCCGGGCCGATCCTGATCAACGCCGATGCGGTGTCGGACGATTACGGCCCGCTGACGGCGCGGGTGACCGGCACGCTCAATGCGCCGGTGGTGCTGCTCAAGGCTGCCAAGCCGGGACTGGGGATCGGGCTCGCCAATCTGGAGGCGCAGGTGCGCGGGCGCGGCGATGCCTGGGCGGTGCTGGCCAAGGGCGACACCGATTATGGGCCCTTCAACGCCGATGTGCTGGTGCGCACCGGCAACCGGCTGGCGATCGACATCAATGCGGGCCGTTTTGCCGGCATGGACATCACCGGCAAGGTCGCCCAGACCGCTGCCGGTCCGTTCGAGGGCGCGGTGGCGTTCAACGGATCGGGCGTGGTCGGCCGCGCGGCACTGTCGGCGCAGGGCAAGCTGCAGCGTGCGGACGTGCACGCGACCGCTTCCAACGCCAAGATACCGGGCCAGGCGGGGCTGACGATCGGGCGCGCGCTGATCGACGGGACCGTGGTGCTGGCGGACACGCCGGAGATCACCGGTGACGTACAGATCGCCAACCTGCGCCAGGGCAATTTCGTGCTGAAGACCGGTCGGGCGAAGATCGCCTATGCCGGCGGCAACGGTACCGCGCAGCTCTTCGCCAATGGCTCGACCGGGGTGCCGTTCCAGATCGCCGCCAACGCCAAGCTGGCGCCGGACAACTGGCTGGTCGCGGTGCAGGGCAATGGCAGCGGGGTGAACTTCCACACCGTGCAACCGGCGCGCATCGCGATCCGCGACGGCGTCTATCACCTGTCGCCCACCCAGCTCGATTTCGATCGGGGCAAGGCGCGGATCGCCGGCAGCTATGGCAAGGGGATGGTGTTGCAGGCGCGGCTCGACAGCCTCGACCTGGCGGCGATCAACGCCTTCGTCCCCGATCTCGGTATCGGTGGTACCGCCACCGGCAGCCTCGACTTCGCCCAGACCTCGCCCGAGGCATTCCCGACCGCCGATGCGCGGCTGGAGATCGCCGACTTCACCCGGGCCAGTCTGGCCAGCGTCTCGACCCCGGTGAACGTCAGCTTCGTCGGCAAGCTGCTGCCGAATGGCGGCGACGCCCGTGCGCTGATCCGGCGCGGCAACACCACGATCGGCCGGGTAGTGGCGACGCTGAGCCCGCTCGGACCGGATGCCGGCTCCTGGACCGAGCGCATGTTCGAAGCCCCGTTGTCGGGCGGCATCCGCTATAACGGCCCGGCGGCGGTGCCCTTCTCGCTGGCCGGGCTTTCGGGCCAGCAGCTCGACGGGCCGATCGGCATCGCGGCGGATTTCTCGGGCAAGGTCGAGGAGCCGCGCCTCACGGGCGTGGTCCGTGCGACCAACCTCACCTATGAGAACGAGAATTTCGGCACCCGGCTTACGGGCATGCAGATCGACGGCACCTTCTCGAATGACGCGTTCCTGCTCAACTCGCTCACCGCCAAGGCGGGCGACGGCACGGTGAAGGCGCAGGGCCGGGTGAGCCTGTCCTCGGCGAACGGCTATCCGATCTCGATCACGGCCGACCTCAACAATGCCCGGCTGGCGCGAAGCGACGCGCTGGGCGCGACCGCGACCGGGCAGATCACGATCACCAAGAACCCCGATGTCTCGAAGATCGAGGGCCGGCTGACCATTCCCGAGGCGCATTACCAGATCATCCGCCAGGGCGCCGCCGAAGTGCCCGAGCTGACCGGGGTGCGGCGCAAGCGGGCGACCGGCGAAGTGGAGGAGCCGGCCAAGGTGATCAGCCGTTCGTTCGGCGATTTCGACCTCAATCTGCGCATCAATGCCGACAACCGGCTGTTCGTCACCGGCATGGGGCTGGAGTCCGAATGGCGTGCGCAGATCACGGTGCGCGGCACCACCCTGTCGCCCGATATTCGCGGCACGATGGAGATCGTGCGCGGCACCTACAGCTTCGCCAGCCGCCGCTTCGACATCTCGCGTGGGACGATCCGCTTCCAGGGTTCTGCACTGACCAATCCGAGCATCGACATCCAGGCGAGCACCACGGCAGAGGGGATCACGGCGATCCTCACCGTGTCGGGTACTGCCCAGCAACCCCAGATCGCGTTCAGCTCGACGCCGACGCTGCCGCAGGAGGAAGTCCTCGCCCGGCTGTTCTTCGGCACCAACGTGACCAACCTGTCCGCCACCGAGGCGATCCAGCTGGCCGCCGCGCTCCAGTCGCTCAGCGGCTCGGGCGGCGGGCTCAATCCGCTCGGCCAGCTCAAGTCTGCGACCGGCATCGACCGGCTGCGCATCCTCGGCGCCGACGACGTCAGCGGGCGCGGCATGGCACTGGCGGCGGGCAAGTACCTGACCGACGACATCTATGTGGAGATCATCACCGACGCCCGGGGCTTCACCGCTACCCAGCTCGAGATATCGCTCAGCCGCACGCTGAGCCTGCTCTCCCAGGCGGGGTCGTTCGGCGGATCGAGCGTCAGCCTCAAATATTCGCGGGATTATTGAGCCGGCGCGTTTTCTGTTTACACTGGTGTAAACAGACCGGCGGGAGAGGGCGCGTGGCCGAGCATTTCGACGTGGTGATCGTGGGAGCCGGCATCTCCGGCGTGAGCGCGGCTTGGCATCTCCAGACCAACAGCCCGGACCGCAGCTATGTGGTGCTCGAAGGCCGCGAGCGGCTGGGCGGCACCTGGGACCTGTTCCGCTATCCGGGCATCCGATCGGACTCCGACATGTTCACCCTGGGGTTCTCTTTTCGTCCCTGGACCGAGAGCAAGGCGATCGCCGACGGGCCGTCGATCCTCAACTATCTCGACGAGGCGGTGAAGGATTACGGCATCGACGAACATATCCGCTATTCGACCCGGGTGACCGGCGCGAGCTGGTCGAGCGCGGATGCGCTGTGGACCGTCACCGCGGAGCGGGGCGGGGAGGTGGTGACCTTCACCTGCGCCTTCCTGTTCCTGTGCACCGGCTATTACAATTATGAGCGAGGCTACACGCCCGACTTTGCCGGGGCAGCGGATTTCAAGGGGCGGATCGTCCATCCGCAATTCTGGACAGAGGACGTCGACTACAAGGACAAGCGCGTCGTCGTGATCGGCAGCGGGGCGACCGCCGTCACGCTGGTGCCGGAGCTGGCCAAGCAGGCGAAGCAGGTCACCATGCTCCAGCGCTCACCGACCTATATCGTCTCGCGGCCCTCGCAGGATGCCATCGCCAACTGGATGCGCGGCTGGATGCCGGCGATGACCGCCTATGGCCTTACCCGGTGGAAGAATGTGCTGCTCCAGCAATTCTTCTTCCGGCTTGCCCGCAAGAACCCGGAGAAGACCCGCGAGCGGATCGTCCAGATGGTGCGCGACGAGCTGGGGCCGGACTATGATGTCGGCACCCACTTCACGCCCAGCTACAATCCCTGGGACCAGCGCGTCTGCCTGGTGCCCGACGCCGACCTGTTCGCCTCGATCAAGGGCGGCAAGGCCGAAGTGGTGACCGACACGATCGAGCGCTTCACCGATACAGGACTGAAGCTCGGCTCCGGCAAGGAGATCGCGGCGGATCTGGTCGTCACCGCCACCGGGCTGGAGATCCAGCTGTTCAGCGGCATGCCGATCACTGTCGACGGCAAGCTGTTCGAGCCGGCCAGGGCGATGACCTACAAGGGCATGATGTTCTCCGACGTGCCCAATTTCGCGATCGCGTTCGGCTACACCAATGCCAGCTGGACGCTGAAGGCCGACCTGACCGCCAACTATGTCACCCGCCTGCTGAACGCGATGCGCAAGCGGGGCATGCGGCAGGTGACGCCGCGGCTGGCGGCACCGGTGGAGGAGGTGCCGTTCCTCGACTTCACCTCGGGCTATGTCCAGCGCGCCTCGGACAAGCTGCCCCGCCAGGGGCATCGCAAGCCCTGGAGGCTGAACCAGAATTACGCCCGCGACGTGATGGCGCTGAAGTTCGGCGGGATCGACCAGGAGATGGAATTCTCCAATCCGGAGCCGGTGGGGAAGGCGGCTTGAGCTTTCATTCCTCTCCCGGAGGGAGAGGGGGACCACGCCCGTAGGGCGTGGTGGAGAGGGAACACCGCAAGCGATATCGCCCGTGGCAGGCCCCCTCCATCAGCCTGCGGCTGGTCCCCCCCCCCCTCCGGGGGAGGATTGTTCATGCCAGCAGCGCCTTCGCCGCCGCGACGCCGCTGTTGTACGCGCCGTGCGCGGTCGAGAACTCCCCGTCCGAGGTCGCCTCGCCGGCGAAGCGGATGCGGGGATCGACACCGTTGCGGAGGATCTCCCGGGCGGCATGGCGGCCAGGTAGAGCGTGGCTGTAGCCGCCCAGCACATACGTTTCGCGCCCCCAGGCCGATCCGGCGACGAAGCGGAGACGCTTGCGCCAGTCGCTGCCGAGCAGGTGGACCAGCTCGCCGATCGCGAACTCCGCGGCGCCGTCCAGCCCTTCCTTCTCCATCGCCCGCGCGCCTTCGCCGCCGAGCATGCACTCGACGAGCGGGCGGCCGAAGGGCTTGAGCGTATAGGTGCCGGTCAGCGCGCTGCGCGGATTGCCGAGCAGATGGGCGTTGTCGTCGATCTCCTCGGCACCCTCCAGCGTGAAGAACAGCTTGTCGGCCAGGCCGAGCGGCAGTTCCGAGGCAGCGTGGAGGATCGCGTCATGGCCAGGCAGGCGCATGGCGCCGCTGGCCAGGACGTTGCTGGAGACCGTGACGATCGCGGCATTCGCGGTGATCGCTCCGCGCGGGGTCTCGATGCGGAGCTGCTTGCCCGAGCTGTCGATCGCGGTGACCGGCGTGGCCAATGCCACGGGCAGCGCCGCCGCATGCGAGGAGACGAGCGCGCCATAACCGTCGCAAACCCGCCAGTTGATGTCGAGCGAAGCCTCTTCATAGGCGAGCCAGTCGGTCACCGACATCTCGCGCATCGGCGCGCCGTTGATATAGCCGGAGAGCGCATCGAGCGCGGCGTTCCACTCGCCGTCCGGCGGGAGCAGGTCGGAGGCGAGATCGCTCGGCGGCGGACTGTGCATCGCGTCCATGAACGTCTCGAACGCGGCCCATAGCGCCTGCTGCTCTTCCCTGGTGGCACCGAGCCCGCGCCATTGCTCGCCCCAGCGCGCGGGCGCGCGATAGACCTGGAACCCGCGCGCCTCGGCAATCGCTGCCCAGGGGTTCTTGGTCGCCGAATGGAGCCAGCCCGCGCCCATGTCGATCGGCATGCCGGCGACATGCACGGTATGCGCGCGGCCGCCGAGCCGGTCCTGCGCCTCGAGCAGCAGCACGTTCTTGCCGGCATCGGCCAGGGTGCGCGCCGCCGCGACGCCCGCCGCACCGCCGCCGATCACGACGATGTCGGCACTATCCTTCATGCCGCCGGCCGGCTCTTGAGCAGGGCGGAGCGCAGGCACTCGCACACCACTTCGTCGCGCTGGTTGAACATGCGGTGCTTCCAGGTGACGATGCCCTGGCCGGGCCGCGACTTGCTGGGCCGCAGCTCAGTCACTTCGCTGGTGGCGCGCAGCGTGTCGCCGATGAACACCGGCTTGGGCATGCGCAACTCGTCATAGCCGAGGTTCGCGACCAAGGTGCCCGCCGTGGTGTCGCCCACGGTGACGCCGACCATCAGGCTGAAGGTGAAGGTGCCGTTGACGAGGATCTGCCCGAACTCGCTCGCCCGCGCCGCCTCGGCGTCGAGGTGGAGGGGCTGGGTGTTGTGCGTCATGGTCGAGAACAGCAGGTTGTCCGTCTCTGTCACCGTGCGGCGCAGTTCGTGGGCGACGGTGTCGCCGACCTGCCATTCGTCGAAATACCTGCCTGCCATCAGCCTTCCGCCTTCTCGACCTTCACCAGCAGCGCACCTTCGCTCACCTGGCTGCCCTGCGCCACGTTCAATTCGGCGATCGTGCCATCGAACGGGGCGGTGAGGCCATGCTCCATCTTCATCGCCTCCAGCGTGACGAGCCGCTGGCCCTTGGAGACCGTTTCGCCTGCCGCGACCTCCACTGCAGTCACCCGGCCCGGCATCGGAGCCAGGATTGCGCCGTCACCCGCGGCACCGCCGCCCTGGCTGCCAGTGGATGCGGGGAAGGAAAAGCGATGGGATGCGAGGCCATCATCTGCCTTCACCCAGACGCTATGCCCCTCGAAATCATAGCTGTCGGGTTCCACCGGACCAGTCGCATCGAGATCGATGGTCGTCACTTCACCATCGACGTCGAGCCGGACCTGCCGATTGGCCGAGGCGTTCAGCCGAAAACCGAACAGCGGATTCCATTCGGTGGAACTGGATGCCACCCATTCGCGGGAGCCGTCGCTCGTCAGAAATGGCTGTCGGCTTGCCGGTGCGTCGGGCTGGGCCAGCAGCATCAGCGCGCCGGCGGAGAGCGTCCGGGCGTCGGCGATTTCGCGTTCGACCAGGCCATCCAGCCTGCGTTCGATCAGCCCGGTATCGACATTGCCGTCAATGAACTCCGGCGTATCCAGCAGCCGCGCCATGAACTCCGCATTGGTGCGCACCGGGTGGATGCTGACCGAGCGGCAGGCTTCGGCAAGCTGCTCGCGGGCGCGCTCCCGGTCGTTGCCATGGACGACGAGCTTGGCGATCATCGGGTCGTAGAAGGAACTGACCGTCGCTCCCTTGAAGACGCCGGTCTCGAGGCGGATGCCGAACGGAAGCACGAAATGATCGAGCCGCCCGATCGAGGGCAGGAAGCCCTTGGTCGGGTCCTCCGCATAGAGCCGCGCCTCCATGGCGTGGCCCTGGATCCACAGTTCGCGCTGCAGCCTCGGCAGCGGTTCGCCCGAGGCGACGCGCAGCTGCCATTCGACCAGGTCCTGGCCGGTGATCTCCTCGGTCACCGGATGCTCGACCTGGAGGCGAGTGTTCATCTCCATGAACCAGATGCGGTCGGCGCGCAGGCCTTCGCTGGCATCGGCGATGAACTCGATCGTGCCGGCGCCGACATAATCGACGGCCTGGGCGGCGCGGACGGCGGCGGCGCAGATCGATGCGCGCGTCTCTTCGTCCATGCCGGGCGCCGGGGCCTCCTCGATCACCTTCTGGTGACGGCGCTGGAGCGAGCAGTCGCGCTCGAACAGGTGGACGACATTGCCGTGGCTGTCGCCGAACACCTGCACTTCGATATGGCGGGGCGAGAGGATGTACTTCTCGAGCAGCACCCGGTCGTCGCCGAACGAGCTGGCAGCCTCGCGCTGGCAGGAGGCGAGGGCGTCGAGGAAATCCCCCGCCGCATCGACCCGGCGCATGCCCTTGCCGCCGCCGCCCGCCACGGCCTTGATCAGGACGGGATAGCCGATCGCGTCCGCTTCGGCCTGGAGCCGCTCGGGCGACTGGTCCTCGCCGAGATAGCCGGGGGTGACGGGCACGCCGGCTGCGATCATCCGCGCCTTGGCGGCGTCCTTCAGGCCCATGGCCCGGATGGAGTCGGGCTTGGGACCGACCCAGATGAGGCCGGCACCGATCACCTGCTCGGCGAAATCGGCGTTCTCCGAGAGGAAGCCGTATCCCGGGTGGATCGCCTCGGCACCGGTCGCCTTGGCGGCGGCGATGATCTTCTCGCCGACCAGATAGCTCTCGCGGGCAGGCGAGGGGCCGATATGCACGGCTTCATCCGCCTGGCGGACGTGCAGCGCCTTGGCATCGGCGTCCGAATAGACCGCGACGGTACGGATGCCGAGCTCACGGGCGGTGCGGATGATGCGGCAGGCGATCTCGCCGCGATTGGCTATCAGGAGGGACTTGATCATCGATATTCAACCATCTGGTTGTGCATTATCTTGAATCCCTTGAATCCCCACATACAGGCGCGCGGCCGGCATCGGGACGCTCCCGAGTCTCGTTTCAACATGGAAAATCCTACATTTCCAGTGTGCGTTGGCGTCATGCAGGGAGACCCAGCTTCTCGTTGATCGTCCTCCAGCGGACGAACTCGGGAAAGGATTTCCCCGCATGGAATGCAGCGAAGATGTCGGCCGCTTGCTTGAGCAGAAGCCATTCGTCTGCGCGCAGGATGATTTCGCCGGCACCCGATCGAATAGTGGCGCCATCCTTATAAGGTCGGCGCACCGCTTCCGAGTTTGCCCGGCGATGGATCAACGGATCGACTTGTCGCCATTCCACCATGCACCATGGTCGCCCGCCCACGACCTGAACGTAATTGCCGCTATTGTCGGTGAGCGACGCAAAGGTCGGCTTCGGCATGGCGAGCGAAAGCACAAAGGCGCGGATCTGCTCCTCGGTTGGCGCTTGTACCGGAGACATGCCCTCCGCCTCGAGGATCACGGGTGTCGCTCCGGAAAGCCATGACGCTCGGCCAGGGCTATGAGCAACGCCTCGATCTCGTTGGCGAAGCCGGCGCTTCCGTCTTCTTTGGCCCAGACCAGTGCGGGCAGGTTCTGGTTGTTCTCGCCGATCGCCGCGACCACTGCCGCGCGCGGGCGGGGCCAGGCGACGCGGACGACGTCGATATTGGCGGCGCGCTCGGGGAAGGTGGCGAGCAGGCCCTCAACGATCATGCATTCCTTGCAGTAGAAATGCCGCTCGCCGCCATAGGCCGGGTCGGCCCAGTCGGGATCGAGCAGGAAGAGCGTGTCGCGGCTCATTGGGCGGTGCAGCCCGTGGTGCGCTGCGACCAGGTGACGTTGAGCACCTTCCACGACCCGTTCTCGCGGATCAGATCGAAATGATTGGTGCCGCAATGATGCGCCTTGCCGTCGATCAGGAAGACAAAGGGCGCCCAGACCATGGCGATGTCGCCATCGACTTCGATCGCGGGGGTGGAGATGCGCTCCTCGAGCTTTTCCGGGCCTGGCTTGATGCCGGCGGCGAACTCGGCCCAGCTGAGGTGACGGATTGCGCGGCTGCCATCGGGCTTCTCGACCGCGACGGTGGCGCCGCCTTCGGGCCGCGTCTGGGCGAGGATCGCGGCGCCGTCATGCGCGGCGAGGCCGGCGAACATCGCGTTGATCGGGGCGAGCACCGCGGCGGCTTCCGCGTCCTCATAGGGCAGCGGGTTGGCCGGGGGGAGCTTGGGGGTGGGGGTGACAGGCCCGGACTGTGCCAGCGCGGGGAGCGGGGCGAGTAGGAGGAGGGCGGCTGAGACAACAAGCTTCATAGCGGATCTTTCAATTCCTCCCCGAGCTAGTCTCGGGGAGGGGGACCATGCGAAGCATGGTGGAGGGGCAGGTGCGATGTTCAAGGATCATGCGCCGAAAGGGAGCAAACGTGCCGTGCAGCGGGCGCGAGCGCGGCGTCGCGAGATGAGTTTGCCCGAGGGGCTGTTGTGGAGGGAACTGCGCAAGCGGCCGGCGGGGCTCAAATTTCGGCATGAACATGCGACGGGTGCGTTCAGTCTCGACTTTTATTGCAGCGATGCGCGGCTTGCGATCGAGTTGAACGGCGAAGCGCATGGGTTTGGTGAGCGCCCGATGCGAGATGCTCGGCGCGATGCGTGGCTGGCGGAATGCGGGATTGCTACGCTGCGGGTTCCGGCGGGCGAGGTGTTGTGCGATCTGGATGCTGTGTTGCGCGGGATCGTCGCGGTAGCGCTGACGCGCTTGCCCCACCACCACCCGGCTTCGCCGGGCGGTCCCCCTCCCCGAGACAAGCTCGGGGAGGAATGAGGAAGGCGAGGCGCTGGCTTGCATCACATCCGGAACACGCCGAAAGCGGGCCGCTCGGGGATCGGCGCATTCAGCGTTGCCGCCAGCGCGATGCCCAGCACGTCGCGAGTCTGCGCCGGATCGATGATGCCGTCGTCCCACAGGCGCGCGGTGGCGTGCCAGGGGTTGCCTTCGGCCTCGTAAGCAGCTCGGATCGGGGCCTTGAAGGCTTCCGTCTCTTCCGGCGTCCATTTGTCCGCGTCGCGGTGGACCGTTGCCAGCACGCTCGCCGCCTGCTCGCCGCCCATCACCGAGATGCGGCTGTTGGGCCAGGTGAACAGGAAGCGGGGCGAATAGGCGCGGCCGCACATGCCGTAATTGCCGGCACCGAAGCTGCCGCCGATCAGCACGGTGATCTTGGGCACTGTGGCGGTGGCGACTGCCGTGACCAGCTTTGCACCATGTTTCGCAATGCCTTCTGCCTCGTACTTGCCGCCGACCATGAAGCCGGAGATGTTCTGGAGGAAGAGCAGGGGGATGCGGCGCTGGCAGGCCAGCTCGATGAAATGGGCGCCCTTCTGCGCGCTTTCGCTGAACAGCACGCCGTTGTTTGCGATGATGCCGACCGGCATGCCCCAGATATGGGCGAAGCCGCAGACCAAGGAGGTGCCGTAGAGCGCCTTGAACTCGTGGAATTCGCTGCCGTCGACGATGCGGGCGATCACCTCGTGCACGTCATAGGGCGCGCGGACGTCCTCGGGGACGATACCGTACAGTTCCTCGGGCGCATATTTCGGCGCGCGCGGATCGAGCAGCTTGAGGTCCGGATCGCGATCGGCGGGGAGGTGGCTGACGATGTCGCGGACGATGGTCAGCGCATGCTCGTCATTCTCGGCGAGATGATCGACCACACCCGACTTGCGGGCATGGAGGTCGCCGCCACCCAGATCCTCGGCGGTGATGACTTCGCCGGTGGCGGCCTTCACCAGCGGCGGGCCGGCGAGGAAGATCGTGCCCTGTTCGCGGACGATCACCGTCTCGTCGCTCATCGCGGGGACATAGGCGCCGCCGGCGGTGCAGCTGCCCATCACGCAGGCGATCTGCGGGATGCCCTTGGCGCTCATGTTCGCCTGGTTGAAGAAGATCCGGCCGAAATGATCGCGATCGGGGAAGACCTCGGCCTGGTGGGGCAGGTTGGCGCCGCCCGAATCGACCAGATAGATGCAGGGCAGGCGGTTCTGCTCGGCGATCTCCTGGGCACGGAGATGCTTCTTCACCGTCATCGGATAATAGGTGCCGCCCTTCACCGTGGCGTCGTTGCAGACGATCATCACGGTGCGGCCCGAGACGCGGCCGATGCCGGCGATCATCCCGGCGCCGGGCACTTCGCCCTCGTACATGTCGCAGGCGGCGAGCTGGCCGATCTCCAGGAACGGCGCCCCCGGATCGAGCAGCCGCTCGACGCGCTCGCGGGGCAGCAGCTTGCCGCGGGCGGTGTGGCGTTCGCGCGAAGCCGCGCTGCCGCCGAGCGCCGCCTGGGCGACATCGGCGCGGAGTTGATCGACCAAGGCGCGGTTATGCGCGGCGCGTGCGCGGAAATCCTCCGCGTCCGCCGCAACCCTCGAATCGAGCACCGGGGCGCTCATAGATAGGGCATCCTTCCTGTCCTAGTTTTCTCCTCCCTACACCGCCGAGGCGGGCATGGGAAGGTGCTGGCGTAACGCAGGATGCAGGAGTAGCACCCCTGCCATACAGCAATACATGAGAGTCGCGTTGAAGACCCATATGCTCCTTGTCGCGGCGCTGCTCGCGACCACCGCCTGCACCCCGTCCGGACCGGGCACGGGCGCCACCGCAGCGGCCGGCACCGGGGTCGGCGTCGACCTGGTCGGGCTCGACAAGCGGGTGAAGCCGGGCGACGATTTCGAGGAATATGCAAATGGCGGCTGGCGCGCGAAGACCGAGATTCCGGCCGACCGCACCGCGACCGGCATGTTCCTCGACGTGTTCAACAAGGCCGAGGCGAACAACAAGGCGATCATCGACGCCGCGCTGAAGGCGAATGCCGCGGCGGGCACCGACACGCGGCGCATCGCGGACTGGTACAATGCCTATACCGACACGGCCGGGATCGAGGCGCGGGGGATCACGCCGCTCAAGCCGGTCCTGGACGCGATCGCCGCGCTGAAGGACAAGAAGGCGCTCTCGGCGATGCTCGGCGGCAATGTCCGCGCCGATCTCGATCCGCTCAACGCGACCAACTTCCACACCGAGAATCTGTTCGGCCTGTGGGTGAGCCAGGCGCTCGACAAGCCCGACACCACGGTTCCCTATGTGCTGCAGGGCGGGCTGGGGCTCGAGGATCGCGACTATTACCTCTCGCAGACCGACGAGATGAAGAAGGCGCGTGAAGGCTACAAGGCGTATCTGGCCAAGATCTTCACGCTCGCCGGCATGAGCGATCCGGCGGCGCGCGCCGGGCGGGTGTTCGATCTGGAGACGAAGATCGCCACCGCGCATACCGACCTGGTCGCCAGCCAGGATCCCAACAAGGCGAACAACTGGTGGAAGAAGGCCGACTTCGCCGCCAAGGCGCCCGGGATCGACTGGGACGGCTTCTGGGCTGCCGCCGGACTGGGCAACCAGCAGGCGTTCGTCGTCTGGCAGCCGGACACGACTGTGAAGCTCGCCAGGCTGGTCGAGAGCGAGCCGATCGAGGCCTGGCAGGACTGGCTGGCCTTCCACCAGATCAATCAGGTCACCTCGGTGCTGCCGGCGAAGTTCGACCAGGCGAGTTTCGACTTCTTTTCGAAACAGCTGCGCGGTCAGCAGGCGATGCGCCCGCGCGACAAGCGCGCCATCGCCAGCGTGAACAACAATCTGGGTGACGCCGTCGGCCAGCTTTATGTGAAGGACTATTTCCCGGCTTCGTCGAAGACCGACATCCAGAACATGGTGGCGAACATCAAGGCGGCGTTCGACAAGCGTGTCGCCGGTCTGAGCTGGATGGACGAGGCGACCAAGGCCGAGGCACGCAAGAAGATCGAGACGATGCGTGTCGGCGTGGGCTATCCCGAGACGTGGCGCAGCTATGCCTCGCTCGAGGTGAGGGCGGACGATCCCGTCGGCAACCTGATCCGCGCGGACAAGGCGGAGACGGCGCACCAGCTCGCCAAGATCGGCAAGCCGGTCGACAAGGGCGAGTGGTGGATGACGCCGCAGACGGTGAACGCGGTGAACCTGCCGCTGCAGAATGCGCTCAACTTCCCGGCGGCGATCCTGCAGGCGCCGTTCTACGATCCCAAGTCGGACGCGGCGGCGAACTATGGCTCGATCGGCGCGACGATCGGGCACGAGATCAGCCACAGCTTCGACAATACGGGCTCGAGCTTCGACAGTGCCGGCAAGCTGCGCAACTGGTGGACGCCCGAGGACCTGAAGCACTTCCAACAGGCAAGCGCCGCGCTGGCGGCGCAGTACAGCGCCTACGAGGTGCTGCCGGGGCTGTTCCTCAACGGCAAGCAGGTGCTGGCCGAGAACATCGCCGACGTGGCCGGCCTCACCGCCGCCTATGAGGCCTATCACGCCTCGCTGAAGGGCAAGGAAGCGCCGGTGATCAACGGGCTGACCGGCGACCAGCGCTTTTTCCTAGCCTTCGCGCAGAGCTGGCGCGAGAAGCAGCGCGACCAGGCGCTGCGGGCCGAAGTGGCGACCGACGCGCACGCGCCGGGCCGCTGGCGCGCCTTCACCGTGCGCAATCTCGATGCCTGGTATCCGGCGTTCAACGTCCAGCCGGGCGAGAAGCTGTACCTGGCGCCGGACAAGCGCGTGAAGATCTGGTGAGGTTGAATTCCTCCCCCAGCTTGCTGGGGGAGGGGGGCCGCGCCCACAGGACGTGGTGGTGGGGCGCGGCGGGTTACCGCCGCGTGCCGCGAGGGCCCCTCCACCACTCGCTTTGCGAGCGGTCCCCCTCCCCGAGACGAGCTCGGGGAGGAATTAAGGATTATCGTCTCGGCCCCGGCAACAAGACGCTCGCCACCAGCCCGCCGATCGCGATGACGAAGGCGGCGCCGACCAGCCAGGTCAGCACGCCGATCGAGAAATTGCCGGGATTGCTGCCGGCCGGGTCGTAGAGCTTCCCGAAGAAGCTGCCATAGAGCATGCCGACGGCAACGCCCCAGCTCGCGGCGAAGAAACTGCGCGTGGCGAAGGTCTGGCGGCCGACAAGGATCGCGGCGGCGATCATCATGCTGCCCGCCAGCATGTCGTCCATCCAGAACACCGCCGGCCGGCCCGCGCCCCAGGAGCGATAGCCTTCGCCTGCCATCAGCAGGACCGCGCAGATCACCCCCAGGATGCGGAGCGCCTTCACGCGGCGCCGATCAGCTCGCGCCCGATCAGCATGCGGCGGATCTCGTTGGTGCCCGCGCCGATGTCGAGCAGCTTGGCGTCGCGGGCGAAGCGCTCGACCGGCCAGTCCTTGGTGTAGCCGGCACCGCCCAGCGCCTGGATCGCCTCGAGCGACACCTTCACGGCGTTCTCCGAAGCGAGCAGGATCGCTCCGGCCGCGTCGAAGCGCGTGGTCCGGCCGGCATCGCAGCTCTTCGCAACCGCGTAGACATAGGCACGGGCGCTGTTCAGCGCGACGTACATGTCAGCCACCTTGGCCTGCATCAGCTGGAAATGACCAATCGGTTGGCCGAACTGCTTGCGCTCGCGCAGATAGGGCAGGACGACGTCGAGACAGGCCTGCATGATGCCGAGCTGGATGCCCGAGAGCACGGTACGCTCATAGTCTAGGCCCGACATCAGAACGCCGACGCCGCCGTTGAGCGGGCCCATGACATTCTCTTCCGGAACCTCGCAGTCGTCGAACACCAGCTCGGCAGTCGGCGAGCCGCGCATGCCCATCTTGTCGATCTTCTGGCCGATCGAGAAGCCCGGCATGTCCTTCTCGATCAGGAAAGTGGTGATGCCGCGCGAGCCCTCGCCGGTCTTGGCGTAGACCACCAGCGTATCGGCATAGGCGGCGTTGGTGATCCAGAACTTGGTGCCGTTCAGGACGTAGCCGTTGGAGGTCTTCTCGGCGCGCAGCTTCATCGAGACGACGTCCGAGCCGGCGCCGGCCTCCGACATGGCCAGGCTGCCGACATGCTCGCCCGAGATCAGCTTGGGGAGGTACTTGGCCTTCTGCTCGGGGCTGGCCCAGCGGCGGATCTGGTTGATGCACAGGTTGGAGTGCGCGCCGTAGCTCAGGCCGATCGAGGCGGATGCGCGGGCAATCTCCTCCTGCGCGACGACGTGCTCGAGATAGCCGAGGCCCAGGCCACCAAATTCCTCCTCGACGGTGATGCCGTGCAGGCCGAGCTCGCCCATCGCGGACCACAGCTCGTCGCGGGGGAACCAGTCCTCGGCATCGATCTTCGCGGCAAGCGGCTCGATCCGCTCCTTGGCGAAGCGCTGCGTCGTCTCGCGGATCATGTCGGCGGTCTCGCCGAGACCGAAATCGAGCGTGGGTTCCATGGCCTCTCTCCAGATATGCGCGTCAGCAGTGCTGACCTATTTTCCTGCCTTTTCCCCGATTTCACGCGGGGCGGCAAGGGGAGAGAGAAGGGGCGGGGAAATTCCCCCGGCGCGACCTCATGCCGGGGGAACCGGGGGAGAAATCAGGCGTCGGCGTCGGCGCCGGCGAGATCCATTTCGTCTTCTTCCTGCAGCGCGTGGCTGGTCGGCCAGATGCCGATCGATGCGGGAATGCCGCTCACTTCGATCCAGCTCCATTGCTTGTCGCCGCCCGACAGGTTCACCGTGCGGCCCAGCGCCTTGATCGACAGTTTGCCGTCCTTGCTGCTGTAGGGGGCGTCCTGCAGCGGGCCGCCCAGGAAGCTGATCTTGCAGGTGCCCGACGGCGCGAGATCGGGCATGCGGATGAGGATGTCGCCCTTGATCGCATTGCCGAGGATCTTCGCATCGACATAGAGGTCGGCCTGCAGCGGCTGGAGAGTCTTGACGTTGCCCGAGCCGATCTGCGGGAATCGGTTGAGATAGACGTCGTAGGTCTCGCCCTGCTTGAGTGCGGGGTTCACGAACTTGGTAAGGTCGGCCATGGTTCGCTCCTGTGGAATGGCAAGTATCGTCAGCGATATTCGCCTGGGAGCATTCGGCGCGTTCAAGACGAGTCGGTCAATAAAAGGCGCCATGACTTTCCGGTTAACTTGGTCCGAACCGGATATGGCGCTATTCAGGCGGTGACGATCATCCCGTCGCGCAAGATGACCGGCCAGGGGCGCAGTTTTGCACCCGTGCAGGGGCCGCCGACGCAGACACCGTCCGCGATCCGATAGAGCGCACCGTGCCAGCTGCACTGGATGTGGCTGCCATCGGGGGTGAGATAGTCGTCGAGCTTGTTCGATAGCGGCAGTGCCATGTGCGCGCACAGGTCGAGATAGCCGTGCACGGCCTCGCCCTGGCGGACGACGAAGCCGTGGAAGCGGCCGGCGCGCATCTCGAGCACGAAGTTGCGCGCCTTGCCGTCCGGAATGAGGTCGAGCGGTCCGAGGGTTACGTTGGGTGGGGTTTCGGTGAGGCGTTCCATCAGCAAAATCCTCCCCCGGAGGGGGAGGGGGACCGCCGGCGTAGCCGGTGGTGGAGGGGTAGCTCGCCCCATGCGACATCACCTGTGGAGAATACCCCTCCACCAGCCTGCGGCTGGTCCCCCTCCCCCTCCGGGGGAGGATTGAATCGTGGTGCGTTCACTTGGGCAACTGCGCCTTCGGAAAGCCCGTCCAAGCAGCGTCGTAATCGGGCTGGGCGCGGTCGAGGGCGTAGCGGGTCGGTTTGTAGGGCCAGCAGGTCTCGACCATGAAGGCCATGGTGCCAGCGATCTTGTGCGGCTTGAGGTCCGCGTTGGTCGCGCGCTGCCAGCTGGTCACGTCGGGGCCGTGCCCGGCCATCAGATTGTGGAGCGACAGGCCGCCGGGGGCGAAGCCCTCGGCCTTGGCGTCATAGGCACCGGTGATCAGGCCCATCGCCTCGGACATGATGTTGCGGTGGAACCAGGGCGGGCGGAACGTATCCTCGGCGACCATCCAGCGTGGCGGGAAGATCACGAAATCGGCATTGGCGCGCCCCGGCACGTCCGACGGCGAGGTCAGTACCGTGAAGATCGAGGGATCGGGGTGGTCGAAACTCACCGTGTTCATCGTGTTGAACCGGGCGAGGTCATAGCGCCAGGGCGCGAGATTGCCGTGCCAGGCGACCACGTCGAGCGGGCTGTAGGGCAGGGTGGTGGTCCACAGGCTGCCGAGATGCTTCTGGATGACTTCGAAGTGCTCGTCGCGGTCCTCGAACCAGGCGGCGGGCGTCTCGAAGTCGCGGGGATTGGCGAGCCCGTTGGCGCCGATCGGGCCGAGATCGGGCAGGCGGAACAGCGCGCCGTGATTTTCCGCGACATAGCCGCGCGCCTCGCCGTCCGGCAGCAGCGCGCGGAAGCGGACGCCGCGGGGCACGAGCGCGACCTGGCCGGGGGCGATGTCGATACGGCCCAGCTCGGTGAGCAGGGTCAGCCGGCCGGCCAGGGGGATGAACAGCAGCTCGCCGTCCGCATCGAAGAAGACACGGGTCTCCATGTCCTTGTTGGCGGCATAGACGTGCACCGCCACGCCTTCGAGATCGGCGGGATCGCGGTTGGCGAGCATGGTGCTCATGCCGTCGACCAGATCGGTGTCGGGCGCCGGCGCCTCGACCGGGTTCCAGCGCAGACGATTGGGGGGCAGGGGATCGCTGACCGTGCCTGGGGTGAAGTTCGCCGCGCCTTCATAGCGCTTGAACGGCGGATGCTCGGCAGTGGGGCGCAGGCGATAGAGCCAGGAGCGGCGGTTCTCGTGGCGCGGCGCGGTGAAGGCGGTGCCGGAAAGCTGCTCGGCGTAGAGGCCGAAGGCGGGCTTCTGCGGCGAGTTGCGACCGACGGGCAGCGCGCCGGGCACGGCCTCGGTGGAAACATGATTGCCGAAGCCGGGGAAATAGTCGGTCATCGCATCCTCTCTATGCCCGTCTCTCTGCGGTGCCGCACATAAAGTGTCAAATGATACTATCTCGCGCACGGGCAGCTTTACGGGCACGAACCTAAACTTTCTTGGGCAGCGTCCGGGTAATTCCTACTTCTTTAGTAGGTTTAATTCGGAGTCGTAACCAATGGCCACCACCAGCGCTGTCGCACCGCGGCGGTTACAGCTACCTGGCTTCGGCGTGCAGGTCGCGATCGGTATGGCCGCCGGACTGGCACTGGGCCTGGCGGCGCGAGCGATCGGCAGCGATGGCGAGACGGCGAACGGGCTCGCCCAGGCGTTGCAGACGATCGGGCAGATCTTCGTGCAGCTGCTCAAGGTGCTGGTGCCGCCGCTGGTGTTCACCGCGATCGTCGCCTCGATCGCGGCGCTGCGTGATCTCAGCAATGCCGCACGGCTGGTGGCGCAGACGCTGCTGTGGTTCGCGATCACCGCAGCGATCGCAGTCGGGATCGGCATCACGCTGGGGCTGGTGCTCCAGCCGGGCCATCACAGTGCGGTGGCGGTCGCTACGGCGTCGGTACCGGCGAGCAGCGGCAGCTGGCTCGACTTCCTCAAGGGCCTGGTGCCGGCGAACTTCCTCGGCATTGCTGCTTCGACCAAGGTGACGGACAGCAGCGCGACCACCGGGCTTTCGTTCAACGTCCTGCAGATCATCGTGCTGGCGGTGGCGATCGGCGCGGCGGCGGTGAAGGCGGGGGAGGCGGGGCATCGTTTCCTCGACTTCAACGCCTCGGCGCTCACGGTCTTCCGGCTGCTGCTGCGCTGGGTGATCCGCCTGACCCCGATCGGCACCGCCGCGCTGATCGGCGATGCGGTGGTCCGCTATGGCTGGGAGTCGCTGGCGGCGCTCGGCACCTATGCGGGCGCGGTCTATATCGGCCTGGGGCTGGTGCTGCTGGTGGTCTATCCACTGCTGCTCGCGGCGCACGGGCTGAGCCCGCTGCGTTTCTTCGCCTCGGCCTGGCCGGCGATCCAGCTCGGTTTCGTCTCGCGCTCCTCGGTCGGCACGCTGCCAGTGACCGAGGACGTGACCGAGCGCGCGCTGGGCGTGCCGCGTGCCTATGCCGCCTTCGCCGTGCCGCTGGGCGCCACGACCAAGATGGACGGCTGCGCGGCGATCTATCCGGCGATCTCGGCGATCTTCGTCGCGCAATTCTACGGCATCCCGCTCGGGCTCGAGCACTATGCGCTGATCGCCTTCGTATCGGTGCTGGGTTCGGCTGCCACCGCGGGGCTGACCGGCGCGACGGTGATGCTTACCCTGACGCTCTCGACGCTGGGTCTGCCGTTAGATGGCGTGGGGCTGCTGCTGGCGATCGACCCGATCCTCGACATGGGCCGGACCGCGACCAATGTGGCGGGGCAGATGCTGGTGCCGGTGATCGTCGCCAAGCGCGAGGGCCTGCTCGACGAGACGCGCTTCCGGGAAGGGGCGGGCGAGGCGCGCGGCGAACTCGCGCTGGCTTGAAGCTGGTGGCCGGGTGGAGCGCCACGCTACGCAACTGGCAGCGCTCCCCCGGCTTCCTCTCCAAACTTTCCAGGGCGACAAACGCGCGCCCGGCAGATCCGATCCCGGCCGCTGTGCCGGGATCGTGTTTAAAAGGGGGTTAAGCGTCGACCTTGATCACGCCGCGACGAATCTGATCCAATTCGATGCTCTCGAACAGCGCCTGGAAGTTGCCGTTGCCGAAGCCTTCATTGCCCTTGCGCTGGATGATCTCGAAGAAGATCGGGCCGAACATGTTCTCGGTGAAGATCTGCAGCAGGATACCCTCGTCGCCGACATTGCCGTCGATCAGGATGCGGTTGCGGCGCAGGCGCTCGAGGTCCTCGCCGTGGCCGGGGACGCGCTTGTCGACCAGCTCGTAATAGGTCTCGATCGTGTCCTGCAGCTTCACGCCGCGCGCGCGCAGCCGCTCGACCGTGTCGAAGATGTCCGGGGTGGTCAGCGCGAGGTGCTGGATACCTTCGCCCTTGTATTCGCGGATGAACTCCTCGATCTGGCTCTTGTCGTCCTGGCTCTCGTTGAGCGGGATGCGGATCGCCTTGTCCGGCGCGATCATCGCCTGGCTGAACAGGCCGGTCGCCTGGCCCTTGATGTCGAAATACTTCTGCTCCTCGAAGGCGAAGAGCGTCTTGTAGAACTCCGACCACACCCGCATCTGACCGCGGCGGACATTGTGGGTGAGGTGGTCGAGCAGGTCGAGCCCGACATTGTTCTCGGCCTCGGCGGCTTCCCAACCGTCGAACGCGGCCCAGTCGGCATAGAGATCGGTGCCGTCCTGGATGAAATAGAGATAGCTCCCGCCAATGCCCTGGATGACGGTGTCGTCCTCCTCGGTCGGCTTGGCGCCGTGCTCGAGCGCCCATTCCATCGCCTTGGCCGGATCGGCGACACGGAAGGCCATCGCGCTGGCCGAAGGGCCATGCTCGCCACGGAACGCCGCCACGCGGCCGGCCTCGTCGCGGTTGAGCATCAGGTTGATGCGGCCCTGCTTGTAGCGGGTGATGTTCTTGGTCGGGTGCCGGTGCGTCGGAACGAAGCCGAGCTGCTCGAACTGCTTCCCCATCGCCTCGGGGTCGGGCGAGGTGAATTCGACGAATTCGAAACCGTTGAGGCCGAGCGGATTTGCAGGATCGATCATGGGTACACGCTCCAGAATGATGGGGCGCGGGCTAGCCTCAAGTCGAGTTAGTGTCAATTGATACTAACTCGACGCAAGCTGATCCGGAACGGTGGTTCCGCCAGGGATTCCCTCCGATTGCGACGAGACTCCCGGCGAGCGTCTGCGCCCGGATGCTAGATTCCACCCGCGCGATGATGCGCGGTCAAAGAGCGGGAGATCGTGATGGTTACGGAAGCAACCGAGGCAGGATTCCAGGAAGTCGCCAACCAGGATGTCAGCTGGCAGTTCCAGATCGGGCCGGACATCAACGGCAACCTCAACGGCGCGGTCAATTCGGCGAGCGGCTATTTCTATGTCGAGGCGCCGGGCGCCAATCTTCCCTATGTCCAGCTTTCGCTGAACAATGGCGGCAGCTGGTACACGATGCCCAACAATGCGTCGGTCTACGCATCGGGCGGCAGCGACATCATGTACACCGTGCAAGTGCCCAGCGACGAGACGATCAAGTTCCTGATCACACTCGACTGAGGCAGGTATTGGCGAGCGGGCGGTATCCGCGAGGCGGCTACAGCCCCTCGCCGCCGACCCAGTGCGCATTGGAGAGCCGCCGCGCGACACTCCAGGTCTGGGTGCGGATGTCGGGCACCGCGACGATCTCCCAGAAGGCGCCGCGGGTCATCGGCCCGAGCGCGTAGAGATTGCCGTTGGGCGCACCCTTCGCGTTGATCGTCTGGCCCTGGTTGTCGACATCGATGCCGAGATGCGCCGCATCCGGGCGGATCACCCCGCGCGCCGCCAGCTTCTGGAGCAGCGGTTCGTCGGTGCGGTTGAGATCGCCCAAGGGGCCGGTGCAGTTGACGATGCGCTGGACACACAGGGTCTCGGTCGCATCGGCGCCGCGACGACGCAGCGTGACCTCGATGCCCTCGGGCTTCTCCGCGAAGCCGAGCGTCTTGCCGGCGATCACTTCGAGCTGGCCGCGCTCGATCACCGCCATCAGCCGCGCATAGACTTCCGGTGCGAGGCGGTGGCGGTGGACGTCCCACCAGGGACGGAGATGGCGCAGGAAGCGGCCGCGCTCGGCCTCGCTGGCGTTGCCCCACATCGCCTGGGTGAAGGGGCGGAGTTCGTCGACCGCATTGCGCCAGCCGATCTCCTCGCCGCGCGCGCGGAGCGACTGGAGCAGCTTCGATGCGGTGGTGGCGGGGCGCTCGGCCAGCTTCTTCCAGTCGCTGCCGGGCGCATGGCTGCGCGGCAGCAGGCCGCGACGGGAAAGGGCGATGATCTTGCCCTTGAAGCCGCGTGCATCGAGCAGCAGCACCACGTCGATCATGGTCAGGCCGGTGCCGATCACCAGCACCGTGTCGTCGGGGCCCAGCCCCTCGGGCACGCTCGCGCCCCAGGGGTCGCCCTTGTAGCGCTCGGCCGAAAGCTTGTCGGGATCGAGACCGGGCGGATCGTGCGGGGGCAGGTTGCCGACGGCGAGCACCGCGGCGTCCGCGTCGATCGTGCGGCCCTTGAGGCGCACCGTCACGCCATCGGCGAAGTCGAGATCCTCGACCTCGTCGCGCACCAGCGTGAGCCGGTCAGGATGGTCGAGCAGCGCGGCGTCGAGCAGCTCGCGCAGATATTCGCCATAGGTCACGCGGGGAATGAAGGCAGTCGCCGCATTCTCGACGCCGCGCCCCTCGAGCCAGCGGACGAAATGCGAAGGATCGTCCGGAAAGGCGCTCATGTTCGCGGCGCGGACGTTGAGCACATGGCTCGGATGCGCGGCGCCATAGGCGAGGCCGAGGCCGGCCACCGGTGCGCGCTCGATCAGGGTAGCGCGGGGACCTTCGTGGCGGAGCAGGTTGATCGCCTGCAGCGTGCCCGAAAAGCCCGCGCCGATGATGGCGACGTGCTCGATCATTTAGGCGGTCCCCCCGCTCAGATTTCGTATTCGATCTGCCACTCGGGCTGCTGGTGCGCGAGCGGCTTGGCGTTCATGCCCGGCTGGCGCGCCATCATCTGCGCATAGAGGCGCTTCACCGCGTCGCTCGCCGTGCGGACGAACAGTGCCGGGAAGAACGCATGGACGACACAGGCGGCGCCGCCGATGATCATCGTGAAGCCGAATCGCGCGGCGGTTGCAGCATGCTCGCCATAGGTCTCGCCGACGGCGCGCGGGTGGGAGAGGAAGAAGCGCTCGAACATGGGGGCCGTGTACCCGCCCCGGGCGGCCATGTGAAGTAGAGCTTTTGATCGCCCAAGCTGGGCTTTGCCCGCATTTGGCTTGCAATCTGCCTCGGAAATCGCCGAACCTGTCCGTGAGGCGTGCCGAAGAGCACGCACTAGCGACGGGGGTTCCAACCACGGCAGGACTGTGGTTGGTTAGCGCTAACAATATAAGGGGAAGATAGCTTGAGCCAGGATCTGACGTCCGACACCCCGTCGGCGCCCGAGGGCGATCATCATGTAGCCACGAAGAACGAGAAGATGGTGATCGCGGCATCGTCGCTCGGCACCGTGTTCGAATGGTATGATTTCTATCTCTACGGGCTGCTGGCGACGACGATCTCCGCACAGTTCTTCGCCGGGGTGAACGACACCACTGCCTTCATCTTCGCGCTCGCCGCCTTTGCCGCCGGTTTCGCGGTGCGGCCGTTCGGCGCGCTGGTGTTCGGGCGGATCGGCGACCTGGTCGGGCGCAAGAACACCTTCCTCGTCACCATGGGCATCATGGGCGGATCGACCTTCGCGGTCGGCCTGCTGCCCAATTTCGCGACCGCCGGCGTGCTCGCGCCGATCCTGCTGGTGACCTTGCGCGTGCTGCAGGGCCTGGCGCTGGGCGGGCAATATGGCGGCGCGGCGACCTATGTGGCGGAGCATGCGCCCAACCATAAGCGCGGCCTCTATACGAGCTGGATCCAGACCACTGCGACGCTGGGCCTGTTCGCCTCGCTGCTGGTGGTGATCGGTACCCGTTCGTGGCTGGGCGAGGCGGCGTTCGCGAGCTGGGGCTGGCGCGTGCCGTTCCTCGCCTCGGTGCTGCTGCTCGGCGTGTCGCTGTGGGTGCGGCTGCAGCTCAACGAGAGCCCGGTCTATGCCCGGATGAAGGCCACCGGCAACGTCTCCAAGGCGCCGCTGACCGAGGCATTCCTGCGCTGGGGCAACCTCCGCATCGTGCTGATCGCGCTGTTCGGCGCGGTCGTCGGCCAGGCGGTGGTCTGGTACACCGGGCAGTTCTACGCGCTGTTCTTCCTCGAGAAGACGCTCAAGGTCGACGGGATGACGGCGAACGTGCTGATCGCCATCGCGCTGGCGCTGGGCACCCCGTTCTTCGTGTTCTTCGGCTGGCTCTCGGACAGGATCGGCCGCAAGCCGATCATCCTGGCGGGCTGCCTGCTCGCCTCGCTCAGCTATTTCCCGCTGTTCCATGCGCTGACCCAGGCGGCCAACCCGGCGCTGGCGGAAGCGCAGGCCAAGGCGCCGATCACGGTCTATACAAGCAAGTCGCACTGTTCTTTGCAGTTCGACCCGATCGGCAAGAACAAGTTCGACGGGACGGCATGCGACGTCGCGAAAGCCTATCTCGCCAAAGCTGGGGTTCCCTACCGCCAGCTGGAAGTCGCTCCGTACAACATGCCGGCCGATTCCGATGCGGCCGTGCAGGTGGGAGAGGTGATCACGGAAGTGCCCGCATCGAAGCGGCTCGCCGATCCGGGCGCTCGCAAGGCGCTGATCGCCGATTTCCAGGAGAGCATGCAGGCGACGCTCACCGAAGCCGGCTACCCCGCCAAGGCCGAGGATGCCCGGATCAACAAGCCGCTGGTGGTCGCGATCCTGTTCGCGCTCGTCCTGCTGGTGACCATGGTCTACGGCCCGATCGCCGGCATGCTGGTCGAGCTGTTCCCGAGCCGCATCCGCTACACCTCGATGTCGCTGCCCTATCACCTGGGCAATGGCTGGTTCGGCGGCTTCCTGCCGGCGACCGCCTTCGCGATGGTCGCGGCGACCGGGGATATCTATTACGGGCTCTGGTACCCGGTGGTGGCCGCGGCCTGCACCTTCATCCTCGGCCTGTTGCTGTTGCCCGAGACCTTCAGGAAGAGGATCGAGGATTGACCGTTGAAACGGTGCGCGCGTGGCTTGCCGAACAGGCTCCCGATCTTGGCCTGATCGAACAATCGGCAAGCACCGCCACGGTGGCGGAAGCGGCGGCGACGCTCGGGGTCGAGCCCGGGCGGATCGCCAAGACCCTGGCATTACGGGTGGGCGAGGGCGTGCTGCTCGTCGTCGCCCGCGGTGACGCCCGGCTCGACAACAGCAAGGCCAAGGCGGCGTTCGGCGGCCGTGCCTCGATGCTCGGCGCCGAGGAGGCGGAGGCGCTGACCGGGCATCCGGTCGGCGGCGTCTGCCCCTTCGGGCTGGCGACGCCGCTGCCGGTCTATTGCGACGTGTCGATCCGCGATTTCGCCACGGTGTTCCCGGCGGCGGGCTCGCGCACCGCATCGGTGGAGGTCGAGCCCGAGCGTCTCGCCGGGCTCGTGTCGCAGCGCTGGGTGGACGTCTGCAAGCTGCCCGAGGGCGTTTCCTGAGCGGCGCCTAGCCCGCCAGCCGGGCGGGATCGACCACGACGTGGCGGATCCGCCGACGGTTCCAGGTATAGGTGATGTGGACCAGCCCGTCCGCCGACTGGATCACCGCCGGATAGGCATAGCCGTCGGGCAGGGGCTCGGTCTCCAGGGTCAGCGCCGGGCGCCAGTGCACCCCGTCGCGCGAGATCGCGATGTTGAGCGGGTAGCGCTTGCCCTTGCCGGGGCTCTCGGGCTCCTGCGCCGAGTGGTTGTAGACGATCAGCTGGCGCCCATCCTTCAGCGTCACCGCGTCGGTGCCCGAATTGGGGTTGGGCAGGTCGACCGCGAACAGCTTGCCCCAGCTCTTGCCGTCATCGGCGGACTGGGTCGCGACCAGCGCGCCCTGGCGGGAGCGGGCGATCGCTTCGAGCTTGCCGCCGGGCAGGAACAATATGCTCGGCTGGATCGCATCGAACCGCGCTTCGGTGTCGAAGGGCAGGGGCGCGGTCGCCGTCCAGCTCTTGCCGGCATCCTCGCTGCGTTCGAAATGCAGCTTCCAGCCTTCGCGCAGGTCTTCGGTGCTCGACGGGGAGAGCCAGGCGCCGCTGTTCAGCGCCACCGGCTTGTTCTTGATCGGGCCGAGGATGCCGTCCGGCAGGCGCCGCGGCGTGCTCCAGCTGCGCCCGCCATCGGTGGAGGTGATCGCCATGCCCCACCAGGTCTGCGGGCTCGGGCCGACCTTGTAGTAGAGATGCAGCGGCCCGGCGGGGTCCTGGAACAGCACCGGGTTCCAGGTCGGCTGGCGGGTGCCGTCCGGCTGGATGCCGTTGGCGACCGACTTGGGCGTTTCCCAGCCCTTCGCACCGCGCCGGGCGAACCAGATCTCGACATCCGGATTGCGCTCGTGCGTGCCGCCGAACCAGGCGGCGGCAATCGCGCCGTCGCGGGTCTGGACGATCGTCGAGGCGTGGCTCTGGGGATAGGGCGCGCTCTCGTAGATGAATTCGCGGAGCAGCACCGCGTCCTGCTCCGGCGCGGCGGACAGCGGCGCGGCCCAGGCCGCCGCCGCGATGGGGAGGGCCAGGGCGAGCATCAGGGTGCGGAGCATCGGGGGACTGCCTTTGTGCGAGCGCGGGGGAGGCGTGTTGAACATGGCCCGGCCGCGCCGCGCAAGCCGTTTCGGGCCAGGGGGCAGATGACAAGAGAGCCCGCGCAGTCGCCTGCGCGGGCTCTCGGCCCCCCCAAAGTGGGGCCAGCAGCGGGGTCCGGTACGGTGCGGGATTCCGGTCCGTCCGTACCGTGGCTCCGGCTGCGGTCAGAAGCCGATCTTGACCCGGACCGAGGCGCGGCCCTCGCGGGTGTTCTCGCCGGCCGAGCCTTCGAGCGCGACGCCCAGGCGGACATTCTTGCTGGCCCGGGCATCGATGCCCACGCCCAGCGTGCCGAGCACCGGCGCGATCCGCACGCCGGTCACGCCGAAGGCGCCGGTGCCGCTCGGCGCGCCCGAGAAGCGGACATTGCCCACCGTGTCGCGGTCGCCCGAATTGTAGCGCACGCCCATGCTGACCCAGGGCATCGCCGTGCCTGCGCCGGTCTTCACCTTGGCGCCGAGGCGGAGCTCCGCGCCGGCGGTGAACAGGTCGCGGTTGGCCGAGGCCATCTGCAGGCCCAGGCCGCCGCTGGCGTTCTCGGTGAAGCCGTCGCGCTGGTCGCGGACCTTGCTGGCGTTGCCGATCAGGGCGAGGCGCAGGCCGTTGCCCAGCTCGGTGCGGAAGCCGCCCGAGACGCCCACCGAATAGCCGGTCGAATGGATGTCGCCGGTGGCGAGCGAGGTGCTGGTGCCGATCACCAGGGTGCGCTTGCTGTTCAGGTCGCTCGAATACCAGCTGCCCGAGGCGGCGATGAAGGCGCCGCCCGCATCGTAGCTCAGATAGCCGCCCAGCTGATACTGGTTGCCGCTCACCGTGGCGTAGCGGCTGTCCATGTCCGCATCGATCTGGGCGACGCCGCCGGCGATGCCCGCGGTGAAGCCGTCCATCCGGGTCTCCACGCCCATGGCAACGCCCGCCGTGGTGGTGTCGAGGCCGGCATGCGCGCCATCGCCGAGCAGCTTCTGATAGCCGCCATAGACCTGGCCCCAGATGCCGCCATTGCCCGCCTCGCCATTGTCGGCGCCCGGCAGCGTCGCGCCGGAGAGCGCGCTGGCGAAGCCGTTGCCGGCAGTGGTGGTGGTGCGGACATCGGCCAGGCTCGAGCCGGCGAACCCGCCGCCGATCAGCGCATCGCTGCCGTCACCCACGCGCTCGCGGAGCAGGTTGGTGAACAGGTTGTTGGCCGAGATGGTCGCGGTCGAGACATCGGCGAGGATCTCGCCGCTGAAGCTCTTGAACGCCGCCACCCGCTGGCCGGTGCCGAGCGAAGTGATCGCGTTGAGCGTCGAGGCCCACTGATCCGAGGCGTTGCCGGTGGTCGAGTTGCCGAGCGCATTGGCGACGGCGAGCGTGTTGGTGTCGCCCGCCGCGACGCCGTCGTTGAACTCCATGTTCTTCTGGACCTGGAGGACGACGGCATTGGCGACCAGATCGTAGCGCAGGCGCCACTTCAGGTTCGGGTTGCTCGCCACCGTGGCGAACACGCTGCCATTGGCGAAGGTGCCGGTGAGGGCGTTCGCCTGGACGATCGTGTAGAGCTGGTTGAAGCGATAGTCGCTCGCCGCCGCGGTCAGCGCGTTGACCTGCACCGTGCCGCCGGTGAGCGTGGCGGTGCCGTTCACCTTGATGCTGTCCGACGCGAAGTTCAGGCTGGTGCCGCCGAAGTCGAACAACAGCGTGCCGCCGCTGGCCACCAGGCTGCCCGTAGTGAACGACCCGATCGGGTTGACCGCGCCGAAGGTGCCGGTGGCGAGGCCGCCCGGCGAGAAGGTGCCCGAGCTCACCGTCAGCGCGCCCGCCAGCGTACCCGAGCCGATCAGCGTGCCGCCCTGGACGCGGATGCCGCCCTGGGTAGAGCCCGAGAAGGCGAGGGTGCCCGCGGTCACGTCGAAGCGACCCGTGTTGGCGAAGGTGCCGGCCAGCGTCAGCGTGCCGATGCCCTGCTTCTCCAGCGTGCCCGCGCCTGTGATGCCGCCCGAGAAGCCCGAATTGCCCGTGCCCGAGACGATCAGCTTGCCCGCGCCCAGCGCCAGCGTGCCGCCGCCACCGGCGCCGTTCGACAGGCCGCCCACCGTTTCGGTGTAGCCGGCCAGGTCGAAGGTCGCGTTGGTGTTGATTGCGACCGTCGCGCCATTGGCCAGGCGCTCGTTCGCGCCGAGGCGGAGCGTACCGGCCTGAACGATCACCGAGTTGGCCCCCGAGGTGCCGTTCAGCGTCGAGATGCCGCCGACCTGGAACAGCGTGCCGGCGGCCAGATTGGCGTTCACCGTCGCGCCGCTCAGCTGATACTGGCCGGCCGTCAGCGTGCCGGTGCCGGCCAGCGTGCCGCCGATGCCGACCAGCCCGACCGTCTCGTTGAACGTACCGAGGTCGAACGTTGCGCCGGCGCCGATATCGAGCGTCGCGGTGTCGGCGATCCGGTTCGCCGCACCCAGCGCCAGCGTGCCGGCCTGGACCGAGACATTGCCCGCCGCGGTGCCGTTCAGCGTCGAGGTGCCACCCAGGTTGAACACATTGCCTGCGCCCAGGTTGGCATTCACCGTCGCGCCGGTGAGCTGATACTGGCTCGCGGTCAGCGTGCCGGTGCCGGCGAGGGTGCCCTGCAGACCGAGCAGGCCTACCGTTTCGTTGAACCCGCCGATATTGAGCGTGGCGCCGTTGGCCACCTGCACTTCGGCGGTGTCGGCGATACGATCGGCGCCGCCGAGCTGGAGCGTGCCGGCCTGGACCACGACGTTCGCCGCCGAGGTGCCGATCAGCGTGGAGGTGCCGGCGACCTGGAACAGCGTGCCTGCACCCAGGTTCGCCTTCACCGTCGCGTCGGTCAGCTGATACTGGCTGGCGGTCAGCGTGCCGGTGCCCGCCAGCGTGCCGTTCAGGCCGAGGACGTTGATCGTATCGTTGTAGGCGCCGATGTCGAACGTGGCGCCCGATGCGACTGCCACGGTGGCGGTGTCCGCGATGCGGTTCGCCGCGCCCAGCGCCAGCGTCCCGGCCTGGACCGAGACATTGCCCGCGGCGGTGCCGTTCAGGAACGACGTGCCGCCGAGCTGCACGACCAGGCCAGCGCCGAGATTGGCATTCACCGTCGCGTTGGTCAGGTCGTACTCGGAAGCGGTCAGCGTGCCGGTGCCGGCCAGGGTGCCGTTGAGCAGGAGCCCGGCGACCGTGTCGCTGGCGCCACCGAGGTCCAGCGTCGCACCGCTATCGACCTGCACCAGCGCGGTGTCGGCCAGGCGGTCCGCCGCGCCGAGGCTCAGCGTGCCGCCTTCCACCACGACATTGCCGGCGGCGGTGCCGTTCAGCGTGCTGGTGCCGCTCGAATAGACGGTGCCGGCGCCGAGATTGGCGTTCACCGTCGCGTCGCTCAGGGCATATTCGGTCGCGGTTAGCGTGCCGGTGCCCGCCAGCGTGCCGGCGATGACCGCCAGTGCCACCTTTTCGTTATAGCCCTGCAGGTCGAAGGTTGCGCCCTGCGCCACGCCCAGGTTGGTGGCGTCCGCGATACGATCGCTGGCGCCGAGACGCAGCGTGCCACCGGATACCGCGACCGTCGCGCCGGAGGCCGTGCCGTTCAGCGTCGAGATGCCGCCGCTGTTGGTCACCGGACCCGCCAGGTTGGCGTTCACCGTGGCGCCGGCCAACTCGATCAGGGAGGCGGAGAGGGTGCCCGAGCCGTTCAGCACGCCCTGCAGCTTCGCCTGCGAGACGGTCATGCCGATATTGGCGAGGTCGAGCGTGCCTGCGGCATCGACCAGCAGCGTCGAGGCCGGATCGAAGCTCGCGCCGGTTGCCAAGGTCAGGCTGCCCGAACGGACCTCGGTCACACCGGTATAGCTTGCGGTGCCGCCAAAGGTCAGGTTCGCGCCGTCGATCAGCAAGTTGCCGGTGGTGCCGGTCAGCGTGCCGCCAAAGGTCGAGGTGCCACTCGTCAGGCCCAGCGTGTTGGCGCCGAGCGCGACGGTGCCGGTGCCCGACAGGTTGCCGATCGCTTCCGAAGCGGCGAGCTGCAGCGTGCCGCCGGTGATCGCCACCGAAGCGGTGTTCGCGATGGCATCCCCGCCGGTGAGCAGCAGCGTGCCGTCGGCAACGGTCCACGAACCGATGCTGTTCGGGGTGGCGATCGTCCAGGTGCCGGTGCCGGACTTGGTAGCGCTCTCGATGTTGAGCACGGTGCCCAGCGTCGCCGAGCCGCTGCCGATCAGCGCTAGCGTGTCGTTGCCCGCGCCGCCGTCCAGCGATCCGGTCACGGTAGCGCCGGTGCCGAGCGTGATCGCGTCGAGACTGTCGCCGCCGTCGTAGCCGCCGGTGAGCGTGCCGAGGATGTTGACCACGCGGTCGCCGGTGCCGGCCGCGGCAACCGTGCCGGTCGTGGTCGAGCCGGCATTCAGGTTGATCGTGACCAGTCCGGTTCCGCTGGCGAAGATCGCGGCGACGCCGCCGGTGATCGTGCCGCCCGACTGGTTGGTGATCGTCGCCGGACCTTCGACCGAGACGCCCGCGCCGGTGCTGCCGCCGGTGATCGTGCCCGAATTGACGACGGCGCCGCCGCCATTGACCACCACCGCGTTGTTGCCGGCGATCGAGCCGTTGTTGACCAGCATCACGCCGCCGCCGCTGGTGGCCACGCCGCCGGTGATCGAGCCGCTGGCCTGGTTGGTCAGCGTTGCGTTGGCGCCGGTCAGGTACACGCCGAGGCTGGTGCCCTGGATCGATCCGCTATTGTCGATCGTCGCGCCGGCCGTGCTCGCCCGCACCGCGATGCCGGTGCCGGTGATCGTGCCGCTGTTGATGACCGATGCGCTGGTCGCGCTGGTGATCTGGACGCCGGTGGTGCCCTGGATCGTGCCGGTGTTGGTCACGCTGCCGTTCGCGCCGGCCATGGAGACGCCGGCGAAACCGGCCCCGCTGGCAATCGTCCCCCCGTTGGTGACCGAGCCGCCCAGCGCCAAGGCAATGGCAGGCCCCGCCGTGCCGGTGATCGTGCCGCCGGCAAGGTTGACGACCGTGGCGTCGGCGCCGGTCGCGTCGATACCGCGGCTGCCGGTGATCTGGCCCGAATTGGTCACGCTCGCACCGGCGCCCGACAGGACGACGCTGTACGCACCGCCGGTGTGGACCGTGCCGGTGAAGGCGACCGCCGAGCCGTCCTGCACGACGAAGCTGCCATTCTGGGTGGCGTTGCCCGAGAAGGTGAGGGTCTCGCCCGCCGCCAGGCCGTTCACGAACACGTTGCCGGTGCCGCTGACATTGGTCGCGAAGGTGCCGCTCGCCGCCTGGTCGAGCACCAGGCTGCCGCCGCTGAGGATCACCTTGTTGCCCGAGATGCTGTCGGTCGTGCCGGTCAGGCTGCCGCCGGTGATCGTGGTGTTGCCGGTCCAGTTGTTCGCCCCGGTAAGGAGCAGGTCGCCGGCGCCGGACTTGGTGAAGTTGCCGCTGCCGGTGATGTCGACTGCGACGGTGCCGTTGGTCGCCTGCTGATAGACCAGGTTGCCGTTGTTGACGATCGACGAGCCGGAGATGCTGTTGCTGTCGCCCTGGAGGGTGGCGCCGAAGTTGATCGTGGTCGTGCCGGTCCAGTCGTTCGCGGCATTGGTGAGGACGATCGTCCCCAGGCCGCCGATCACGACGTCCTGATCGGGATCGACGCCCACGCCGGTGCCGGTGGTGATCGCGCCGGTCAGCGTGGCGATGACGCCGTCGTCCGCATTGAGCGTCGACGGATCCGCCGACGAAGGCGTGACGACCTCGAGCGAGATGTTGTTGGCATAGGTGCCGGTGGCGCCGAAGGTCGCGGTCGGGTCGATCATGTGGATCGTGCCCGAGCCGAAGCCGCCTGCGGTTTCGGTGCGGATCTTCGCGCCGTTGACGAAGATGTCGCCGGTCAGGTCGGCGGTATTGGTGAAGGTCACCGTTCCCGCCGGGGCGCCGTTGCCGGCGTAGATGTCCGCGGCGTTGTTGGCGCCGGCTCCGCCGGTGATGGTCATGTCGCCCGAGACGAGGCCGAACGCCTCGAAGTTCATGAAGTTGGCGAGCGTTACGTTGTAGTTGGAGCCCGCGCCCAGATCGGCGTTCAGGCGGTCATGGCCCGCACCGCCGTTGACGGTGCCGGAAATCGAGCCGCCCAGATAGGTGAAGACGTCGTCGCCGTCACCCAGGTCGACATTGGCGATCGAGCCGCCGGACTGGATGAAGCTGTCGTTGCCGCCACCCAGGTTCACGTCGGTGATCGTGCCGCCGCGGAAGATGACATTGTCGACGCCGTCGCCCGACGTAGCGTCGTAATTGCCATAGACAACGCCCGACAGGTCGATGTTGCGCGTGCCGTTGCCGGTAGAGACGATGCTGCCATACATGTACGAGCCGTACTCGTTGGTCATGTTGACCGTGCCGTCACCCGTAAGCAGCGCTGCGGCCGTGCCGCCAACGAGCGCGCCGCCATTGTGGTTGGTGATCGTCGAGGTCACGCCGCCGGCGGTGTCGATCGAGATACCGTAGCCGCTATTGCCCTGGAGCGTGCCCGAGTTCTCGATCGTCGCCGCGCCGCCCGAGATGGTCACGCCATTGGCGCCGCCGACGATGATGCCGGTGGTGTTGCCGTTGACATAGCCACCGACGTTGGTGACCGAGCCGCCCGCGGTGAAGCGGACGCCGTCGCCGGTGTTGAGGTTGGCATTGGTCTGCCAATATGCGGTGGCGTTGTCGCCGGCAGTGCCCGCGACGATGACGCCCGTGTTGGTCAGCGTCTGATAGTCGTCGCTGCCCACCACGCCATTGGCCTGGCCGGCGATGACGCCCGCGTTGGTGAGGGTGGTGCCATAGGCCTGCAGCGTGACGCCGTTGCCCGCGGCGATGATCCGGCCGCCGGCCTGGTTGTCGATGGTGCCGCCATTGGTGATCACGCCGTCATAGCCGCCGGTCGACTTGATCAGGCCCGCATTGGTCACGCTGGTACCGGTGTTGGCGAAGACGCCGGTGCCGTCGGTGACGACGAGCTTGCCGCCACCGGCGATGGTCAGGCTGCCGCCGCTGTTGCCCAGCGAGACGCCCGTCGTGTCGCTCACCTTGAGGAATGCAGTCGCGTCGAGCGCAAGGCCGCTGGCGTTCACGCTCCAGCCGCCGCCAGCCACTGCCTGGGTGCCGCTCAGCGTCAGCGTCTCGCCGCCGCTCAGATTATACGCCTCGAAGCCTGACAGGGTGGAAACGTCGAGCGTGGCGGGCGCGTAGATGGTGGCGCTGAACGTGTCGTTGCCGGCGCCGGCATCGATGCTGGTGAAGCTGCCGCCCCACCAGTTGAGCGTGTCGCTGCCGGCGCCGAGCAGGATCGCGCCATTGGTGACGGAGTTGGTGCCCAGCGTCACCGTGTCGTCGGCGGTGCCGGTCAGGTTGATCGCGGCGGTGGTGGCGTTGATCGTGCCGTAGTTGGAGATGTTCACCGCGGTCGTGCCGCCGGAGGTGATGCCGTAGAGGCCACCGGTGATGGTGGCGCCGGCATAATTGCTGACATAGCCGCCGTTCAGCGAGACGGCGGTGCCGTTGGCGTTGACCGTGAAGGTGCCGGTATTGCCGCCCGAGAGCGTGCCGGAGCCGATGAAGCCGCTGTTGTTGACGTTGCCGTTGCTGGCGAACGAGGCGCCCGTGGCCTGGCCGACGATCGAGCCGTCGCCCTGGTTGGTGACGATGGCGTTGACGCCCTGGAAGTTGACGCCGCTGCTGCCGGTATTGATGCCGACGATGCTGCCGGTATTGTCGATATAGGTGCCAGTGGCGCCCACATAGACGCCGCCGGTGCCGCCGCTGACCAGCGCGCCGTTCCGGTTGGTCAGGCTGCCCGTGGCCGTGCTGGCGAAGTACACGCCATAGCCCAGCGCTGCATCGTTGCCGCCGGTGATCGTGGCATTGTTGTAGAGCGCGTTGTTCGCGCCCGATAGGTCCACGCCGGCATTGATGGTGCCGGTGATCGTGCCGCTGTTGCCCAGGCTCAGCGTACCGCTCGCGCTGATGCCGGTCGCGCCGAAGACCGAGGCGCCAAACTGGTTGGCCATGCTGGCGGAGGTGAGGATCAGGCCGGCACCGGTGCTCGAACCCGCGCCGTAGGTGTCGGTCGCGCCGTTATAGGCCGCCGAAGCGATCACGCCGCTGTTGTTCACGACGACGTCCGCCAGCATCGACGCGCCTGCGCTGAAGCCGAGGATGCGGCCGCCCGTCTGGTTGGTGATCGTGCCGCCATTGGCGAGGATACCGTAGTCGCCGCTCGTGGTGAGCGTGCCGGTGGTGCCGCCCGACAGGGTGCCGGCCGCGATGGTGCCGCTGTTGGTGACGCTGGCCGATCCGCTGGTCGCCACGCCGTTGGAGCGGCCGACGACCAGGCCGGAATTGGTCAGGGTGAGGGCGCCCGCGCCGCCCATGCCGATGCCGTTGCCGCCGCCCGCATTGCCCTGGCCGACGATCCTGCCGCTGGCATAGTTGGTGACGGTCAGCGCACCCGTGCCGCCCTGGTTCTCGATCGCGTTGTAGAGATTGCCGGCGATCAGGCCGTAGTTGTTGACCGTCAGCAGGCCGGTGGCGACCACGCCGCCCGAGCCGACATGGTTGATGCCGGCATTCTGGCCGCTGATCGTCGCGGTCGAGTTGCTCGCCGAGCCGTTGTTGATGATCGAGGTGCCGCTGGTCGCGGTCACGGCGATCGCGGCGCCATAGCCATTGTCGCCGCCGGTGCCGGTGTTGGTGATCGCGCCGAAATTGTCGACGCGGTCGTTGGCGCCGCCCAGGCGCACGCCGACATATTGGCCACCCGCGACCGAGCCGCTCAGGCCGACGCGGAGGACGTTGTTGCTGCCGCCGAGCGTCACGCCGGAGGCATTCGCGCCGCTGCGCGCGCCGGTGAGCGTGACCTGGCCGCCCGTGGCGGAGTCGACGGTGAACAGGCCGGTGGTGGTGATCGCGCCGCTCAGCGAGACGGTGCCGAGCGCCTGGACGTTGCCGTCGCCGCTGATCGCGCTGGTGAAGTCGTAATTGTCGCTGCGGTTGAAGATGAGCGTACCGCCCGAATCGACCGTGATCGCGCCGGTGATGCGCCCGCTGCTGGTGCCGTCGCCCACCTGAAGCACGCCGCCGGCAACCGCGGTGCCGCCGGTATAGGTGTTGAAGCCGGTCAGGGTGACCTGGCCGCCCTCGAGCCGCAGCGCGCCGGTGCCCGAGATCACCTTGCCGCTCGAGCTGGCGCCCGACTGGACATAGGTGAGCGTGCCGTTGTTGGTGATGCTGCCGCCCGAGATCGCGCTGGTCGAGCCGCGCACGGTCACGCCCGAGTTGATCGTCGTGATGCCGGTCCAGCTGTTGCCGGTGCCGGTGAGGTTGAACAGGCTGCCACCGATGCCGGCAAAGGTCACCGCCTGCGACGCACCGATCGCCTGGCCGGCGGCGTTGGTGCCGCTGCCCGAGGTGATGCTGCCGCTCAGGATGGCATTGCCGCCGAACAGGTTCTCGAACACCGCCGGCTGGCCGTTCAGCACTGCCGGGACGTCGAGCACGAAATTGTTCGCATAGACGCCGGATGCGGCGAACTGGACGTTCGACGAGAGCAGGTGGACGACCGCGCTGCCGAACGCGCCGGAGCCGTCGGCGCGCACGATTCCGCCGTTCGCATTGATCGTGCCCAGGCCGCTGGTGCCCTGGAATTGCAGCGTGCCGCCATTGACGTTGACATTGGCCGCGGAGTTGGCCGCGCCGGTCAGCACCCAGATGCCGCCGTCGAGCTTCGTGATCGTCTCCACACCAGTCGCGTTGGCGAGCGAGAAGGTGCCGGTCTGGCCGGTGACGCCGTTGCCGGTGCCGCGCAGCTGCACGGTGTCGTTGCCGCTGCCCAGGCTGATCGCGCCGAAGACCGCCGCGTTGATCGTGCCGGTATTCTGCAGTGTCATCGAACTGGTTGCGCCGCTGACCGGATCGGTGATGCTCTGGGTGACCGCGCTGCCGTTCACCTGGCCGTTGTAGATCGACACGGTCTCATCGCCAGCGCCGGCGGAGATCGAGCCGGTGTAGGAACCCGCGTACAGGTTGATCGAGGTCGGGGAATTGCCGTTGACCACAATGCCGGCACCGGTGCTGCCGCTGGTCAGCGTGCCATAATTGTTGATGGTGCCGAAGCCCTGGGTGAACACGCCGGCGCCGAAATAGGCATCGTTGCCGCCGGTGATCGTGCCCCCGACCGCATTGGTGAGGGTGCCGCCGGCCTGGAGCAGCACGCCCGAATAGTTCGCGGCGGTGATCGTGCCCGAGTTGCGGATGGTGGCGGTGCCGGCCCCGCTTTCCACCGCGCCATGGCCGTTGCCGGTCGTGGTGATGGTGCCGACATTGTTCAGCGTCATCGAGCTGGTGGTGCGGACCCCGCCCAGCGTCGCGCTGATCGTGCCGCTGTTATAGAGCGCGAGCGAGGCGCTGAAGACGCCATAGCCGGCGCCGCCGGCCACGAAATTGTTCGATCCGTTGAGCGTGCCGCTGCCGATCGTGCCGGTATTGCTGACGCTCAGTAGCCCGCTGCCGACATTGTTGATGCCGGCGGGGCCCGCGCCGACGATCTGGCCGGCATTGGTGACCTGCACCGCGCCGCTGTTTATCAGCAGGCCCGAGCCTTCGCCGGTCGCGCCATAGATGCGGCCGGTGGCGTTGTTCTGGACGATACTGGTGCCGGTGATCTCGACGCCGGCGAAGCGGTCGCCCTGGATCAGGCCGTCATTGGTGACATAGGCGCCATTGTTGGCGCGCGCGCCGTCCCAGCGTCCGATCAGGGTCGCGCCGGTGTGGTTGGTGAGGCTGAGCTGGTCGCTGCTGGCGAGGACGCCATTGCCCTGCGTCGTGATCGAGCCGCCGGCGGCATAGGTGATCGTGCCATAGTTATCGACCGTGCCGCTGCCGATCGCGATAGCCGAGGATGCGCCGGTGCCCGAGGTGATCGTGCCGCTGTTCTGGATGTTGTTGCCGTTGCCGCTCGAATAGATGACGTCGCCGGTCGCGCTCAGCTGCGCGCCCGACTGGACGAACATCAGGTCGGGGGTCGTCAGCGTGACGGCGGTGCCCGTGATGTTGGTCAGCGAACCGCTGAGGGTGAATTGCGTCGCATTGCCGCCCGATACGGTCCAGCCCGCGCCGCCGCTACGGCTGCCGGTGAGAGTCAGGTTGCCGGTGGTGAGGTAGAAGCTATCGAAATTGGTGAAGTTCGACTGGTCGAGCGTGGCGTTGGTCGACGAACCCATGTTGACAAAGAAGCCGTCGGTGCCCGTGCCGCCATCGACGGTGCTGCCCAGCGTGCCGCCCAGATAGCTGAAGCTGTCATTGCCGCCGCCCAGCGCAATCGCGCCGGAGACGCTGCCGCCCGCGCTCAGCGTGAAATTGTCGACCGCAGTGTTGGCGCCGCCGGTTGCGTCATAGCCGCCGGCCAGCGTGCCCGCGACAGCGATCGTGCGGGTACCGTTGTTGGTCGCGGTGATATTGCCAGTGGTGGTCGAGCCCGCCTGCAGGTTGACCGACTGGGTACCCGTGGCGTTCAGCTGGATCGCGCCGGTGGTGCCGCTGATCGTGCCGCTGGAGGTGATGCTGGTGAGCGAGCCCCCGGACACGATGCCCCAGGTCGCGCCGTTCACCGTGCCGCTGTTGACGACGGTCAACGGGTTGGTGGTGGAAGTGATGCCGGTGTTGCCGATGATCAGCGCGCCGGCGCCGGTGTTGTTGACCGTCCCGATCGAGCCCTGGATGCCGCCGGCGGTACCGCCCTGGATCGTGCCGGTGTTGTTGATCGTGGTCGAGTTGACCATCGAGATGCCCTGGGCTGCACCGTCGATCGTACCGCTGTTGGTGATCGTCTGGATGCCAAAGCCCTGGAAACCGGCGGCGCCGGCCCCGGTGGCGCGCAGCGTGCCGGCATTGTTGAGCGTCGAGGTGCTGTTGCCGGAGGACAAAGCGGGGGCGCTGGCTGCGGTGGACGTGACGGTCGCGCCCGAGCGGATGATATAATCGTACACGCCGCCCGAATTGTAGATGGCGGTGCCGGCGGTGATGTTCGCGCCGATGTCGATCGTGCCCCGGCCGGCGGGCGCCCATGCCTGGAGATAGAGGCCATAGGTCGCCGCAGTGATCGCCGCGGTGGTGGTGACGTTCAGCGTGGCGGTGGACGGATTGCCGGTCGTCAGCGATACGCCGGTGCCGAACGCGGTGGCGTTGCCGATCGCCGCGCCGACGTTGACAGTGGTCACCCCGCTGCCGGTGCTGCTGACGGCGATGCCGGTCCCGCTGCCGGCGCTCACCGCGTTGATCGTGCCGTTTCCGCTCGTCGTGATCGTCGAGCCGGTGGTGTCGGTCGAAAGGATGCCCGTCGGCGCGGTGATCGCGCTCTGCGAATTGACGGTGCTGCCGCCGCCCGTGGCGATGAAATGCAGGCCGACCCCAGTCGCGTTGATCGTGCCGCCGGTCGAGGTGAAGGACGTGCCGTAGGTATTCTGCGCGTTGACGCCGGTGGCGAAGCCGGTGATCGACGATCCGCCGATCTGGAGGCCGGCGTTGACGCCCGAAATGGCGTTGATGCCGGCGACCGCGGTGCCGTTACCGACGAACGACTGGTCGAAGCCCGTCGACTCGAGGGAGATATAGCCGGCGGGCGCGGAAAGGTTCAGGCCATAGCTGCCGGTGAAGGTCGACCCGCCCGACAGGAAGGTGATTCCCATGTTGGCGTTGGTCTGCAGGTAAAAGGCCGCGCCGCCGCTGGCCGTCGTGCTGATATTGTTGGTGCCGGCGAAGACCATGCCGGTCGTGTTGAGCCCGCTCGTCGAGCCCTCGACGTCCAGCGCGTTCGCATTCGGCGTGCCGTTGGTGTTGGCGATCGTGACGCCGTTCGTCTCAAGCCCCGTGCTGCCGGTGACGTTGGTGATCAGGACGCCGCCGCCGCTTCCGGTCTGGTTGTTGACCGTGGGATTGCTGCCGCCGGTGCGCTGGATGGTACCGCCGCCCGAAGGCGAGACGATCGTGGTCTGCGCCGCCGCGGGCGTGGCGACCAGGCCGATGCCGATCAGCGCGGTCGAGCCGAGCAGTGCCTTGCGCAGCAGCGCCTCACGGCCCACGCGCACCGAAACTGCCTTGGACGCACGTGCGCCATTGCCACGATCGATCATTCTGAAAACCCCCGAAACCAGATGACCGTGCGCCCCCACGACTCAACGGGACACACGGCGGACATGGGGGAATCCCGTAGTCCCAAATGGGGGCTTTGCTGTTGAACGTGCGTCCCACCGATTTGGACCGGTGTCGCAGCGCGGGAACGTTCCCGCTTTGGTACATCAGCGATTCAGGAGGTTTCTCGCGCGGCAATCGCTGGGGGTTTCGCCGAAGCGCGCCTTGAACAGCCGGCTCAGATGCGCCGCGTCGCTGAAGCCCAGGCGCTCGGCGATGTCGCCGATCCGTTCCATGCTTTCGGGATTGAGCAGGGTCTGGCGCGCGGCCTCCAGCCGCATGTCGCGGATATAGGCCTGCACGCCGCCCGTCGGCTCGAACAGGCGGTGCAGCGTGCTGCGCGAGACGCCAAGCTTGCGGCACAGATTGGCGACGGTGAGCACCGACGAGCCGAGGTGCGCGTCGATTTCCTTGCGCGCGCGAAGCATCAGCGTGGCCGGGTCCTCGCGGAAACCGGATGCCTCGGTGCGGTTGGCGCCCTTCAGCGCCAGCACCAGCATGTCGAGCATCGACTTGCCCAGCTGCGGCGCATCTTCCGCGCTGAACCGGGGCAGGGCGTCGCGCACCTGCAGTGCGTGCGAGGTGAACATTCCGATCTCCGCGGGCGTGAGCACTACGCCGTGCAGGCTGGTGACGTCGAGCCCCGCCTCGATCGCCAGATGGCGCGGCACGCTCAGTGAGATGCTGCGCCCGCCGGCGGAATCATGGATGGAGGTCTGCTGCCGATCGACGAAGACTGCCGAGCCGGGCATCTGCACCCACTCCTGCGCGTGCTTGCCGACCACGCCTGCCGCCTTGCCGTCCAGGTTGACGGTCAGCGCCATCGTCTCGTTGCCCATGTCGACCAGCCGCTTGTCGCGACGCCAGCGCTGGGCGGAGATGTCGGTGAACACCAGCGCGATCTCACCGAGCTGGGCGATGCTGCTGGAAATGCGGAACTGCTCGAGCGGCTCGGTATGATAGAGCGGCGTCATGCCCGGCCAATGGTTCAGCCACACCTCGTGGCGATCCTTGGCCTCGATATCTGCGGTCGTGTACCGGTGCACGCGAACGGGTTGCGATGCCAAACTACACTCCCGGTTTCTATGTTTCCGGGGTTTCTATTCGATTCCCGGCATTTAGGTCCCTCGCATTATAGACAGAAACATTCACGCGCACGCAGATTCTGCGCGCGCATGTCCTGAACCGGCGCAACATTGCCAAGAATTAATCTTCCCTCGGCGGTTCGCTGCTGGGCGGGGCGCACGCGGCGCCCCGCCTGCTCCGGTCAGCGGAGGCCGAGCGCGTCGCGGATGATGTAGTGGAGATCGGTCTGGTCGAGCAGGCCGCTGACGTTGACCGCGCGCGGACCATAGGCGGCGATGCGCAGCTGGGTGCCGGTATGGCCCTGCGATCCTTCTTCCGCGGTACCGTAGTTCACGGTCATCACGCCACCCTCGCGCGTGTTCAGTGCCGCGGTCAGGCCTGGCGCCCTGGTGCCGTTGCCGACGATCTGGCTGGTATGCGCGTGGTCGGCGGTGACGATCACCAGCGTGTGGCCGTCCTTCCGGGCAAATTCGAGCGCGACCTGCACTGCCTCGTCCAGATCCACCGTCTCGCCGATCTGGCCGCACGGATTGGCGGCATGGTCTTCCTTGTCGATCGAGGCGCCCTCGACCTGGAGGAAGAAGCCCTTGCGGTTGCCCTTGAGCAGCGAGATCGCCTTGCGCGTCATCCCCGCGAGCGTCGGGACGCTGGCATCGCGTGCGGCATTGGGCTGGCAGGTGATCGCCGGCTTGTCGATATTGCCGTGGAAGCTGGCCTTGGGACCGGTCCAGCGCACCGGCATGTTGCCCTCTGCGAACAGGCCGATCAGCGGCTGGCTGTCGTCGGCGCGGGTAACGGCGTCCAGATCGGCCGCGTTGCGCACGATGCGATAGCCACGCGTCTGGGCCTGCTGCTCGAGCGTCTGGCCCTTCCACTTGCCGGCCGTCGCGGTCTCCGCGAAGCTCCTGGCACCGCCGCCCAGCACCAGATCGGCGCGGGTGTCGAGCAGCTGCTCGGTGATCGAGCCGAGGCCGCCATTCTCCAGCGCATTCTGCGGGCAGGTCTTGAGCGTCACCGCCGGGGCATAGCAGCTGCGGAAGGCGACATGGGCGATCTGCGCGCCCGGGGTCGCGTCCTGGATCTCGGCGGTCGAGACGTCGCCGGTGGCGAGGCCGGCGGCCCTGGCATATTCGAGCAGGGTGCGCTGCGCCTTGCCGTTCACGTCGACGCCGATCGCGCCGTTGTAGCTCTTCACGCCCGACGCCCATGCCGTCGCCGAAGCGGCGCTGTCGGTGACGTAGTTCGGCTTGCCGGTCTCGCGATCGAGCGAATAGTGCGTGTACTGGCCGGTGAAGGGCAGGGCGTCGATGCCCTTGAAATAGCCGCCGGCACCCTCGGCATAGTTGCGTGCCAGGGTGATCTCGGAATCGCCCATGCCGTCGCCGATCAGCAGGATGACGTTGCGGACGTCGCCCTGCTTGCTCAGCTTCTCGTAGAGCGCGCGCATGTCGCCCGGCAGCCGCCGCGCGCCGCCCGGCTCGCGCACGTCACCGCGTGCGGCGCGCGACAGGTCGGGTGCGGCCTCCTGCGCGAAGGCGGGCTGGCTGGCGAGCGCCAGCAGCGTGGCGAGGGCGATACGCGAGATCATGGCAATACTCCGGAAAATCAGCGGGTCTTGGGTTCGGTGATCGGGGCGCCGCATCCCTGCGGACGGCGCACCGGGTTGCACAGCGCGATCGCACCGCCGGGCATCGTCACCCGGTAGCCGCCGGCGAAGCGCGGATCGGGCCAGAGATAATCGGTCGAGATGTACTGCGCGCCGCTGGTGAAGGCGGCGTCGCGCGGGCGGGTGTCGTTCACGCGGGCCTCGCGGGTATTGGCGTCGGCGCGGGTGCGGACGAGGAAATTGGCCTTCACTGCCCGGGCGATCCGTGCGGCATCGGTCACCGGCTCGTTGATCGTCATATAGGCCGCGGCGGGCGAGGTCTCGTCGGTGTTCACGAAGAACACGCGTCCCTCCAGCGACTTGCGCGCGCCGCGATAGAGCGCGACCTTGGCCGGACTCTCGTCGAGCGCGAACAGGAACTTGCCGCGCGATGCCGCCAGCGTCGGCCAGTTGTTGGCCAGCACCGCGTCGCGCAGCGTCGGATATCTTCCCTGCACATCGTCGGGCACGATCAGCTTCTTCGGCGAGAGCACCGAGCGCACCTCGGCATCGAGCGCGTCATAGGCGGCTTCGCTATAGGGCTCGCCCTTGATGAAGCGGCCATTGTCGTTGGTGTTGAACATCAGCAGGATCGGGACATGCCCCGGATGGGCGTCGGACCAGCTGCGGATGATCGTCAGGCACTGGACCAGCGTCAGGCAGCTCGACCGGTTGTCGAACCCTGCCATGTGCTGGACCTTGAAGCCGGGGCGCTGCATTGCCGGGTCGGTCGAGCCATCGGCATAGAGCCCGCCCCTGGGATCGTACCAGATGTCGAGCTCGAGCTGGCGCGCGCCGGCATCGAGCTGCTCGACCAGCGGACGGTGGGAATAGTCGAGGGCGTCCGCGCTGTTCGCATCGAACGCGCGCAGCTGTTTCATGCGCTCCGCCGGCATCGCCTGCTTGTAGCTGTTGTGCGTGCCCAGCATCACCAGGTCGTTGATGCGGACCGGCTCGGGGGCGGCGGCAAGGGCGAGCGGGGCGAACAGCCAGAACATCGCATTACTCCAGCAACAGGGTGGGCCGGCACACCGCTTGGTATGCCGGCCCGGTCATAGGGTCAGAACTGGGCGCGGATGCCCAGCGTGATGCGGCTTCCCGAGAATTCGTAGGTGGTCGGGAAGGACGGATCCATCGTGTAGCCCGTGGTCTTCGCGTTCCCCACGTTGATGCCCTGCAGCTCCATGCGGAAGTTGCGGGTCAACTGGTAGCTGGCGGCGAAGTCGAACTGGCCATAGGCGTCGCGGTAGACCGGATACATGTTCCGCTCGATCCGCTCCACATAGGCGCCCTTGCGGTTGTACGAGACGCGCAGCGAGATCGGGCCCTTGTCGTAGAACACCGTCGCGTTGTACGTCGTGTCGGACAGGCCGACCGGCGAGGTGGGCACGCCAAGGTCCGACTGGCCGGTCAGCGAGCTGTCGAGGAAGGTGGCGTTGGCATTGATGCCGAAGCCGTCCATCCAGTTGGCGAACATGCCGAACGGGATCACCGCGTTGAGCTCGATGCCGCTCACGTCATACGAGCCCTCGGCATTGACCGGCTGATAGACGTCGAAGTCATAGACGCCGTTCACCGTGCCATTGGCATTGTACACCGTCACATTGGGCACTTCGCCAGTGAGCCGGCTCTGCACCACGCCCTTGATCTTCTTCCAGAAATAGGACGCTGCCAGGATGCCGCCGTCATTGCCGAGATACTTCTCGACGCCGACTTCCCACTGATCGGCAAGCGTGGGCTTCAGGCCCGGATTGCCGTCGGTGTAGCGGAAGCTGCTGAAGCTCGCGGTGCGCTTGTACGCCAGGTCGGTGAGCGCCGGGCGGATCAGCGTCTTGGAAGCCGCCGCGCGCAGGTACAGGCTGCTGGTCAGCTCGGCATGCGCGTTGAACGAGGGCAGGAACTTCTCGTAGCGGCCGGTGCTCGAAATCGGCGTGCCGGTGAGCCCGGTGGTGCCGTTCGGGTTCTGGATCTGGTGGAACCCCTCCGAGGTGATCGTGGTGCGCAGGTAGCGGCCACCCAGGTTCACGAAGATCGGGATCGAGACGTCGAATTCCAGGTCGAGCATCGCATAGCCGGCGACCGTGTCTTCCTTGACCTTGTAATAGTTTGCGTTCTGGAACGGGGTCACGAAGCCGGCCGGGCGGAAGAAGCTGCGGGCATAGTCGTTCGAGATCTGCGACCAGCTCAGGTCGCGCGCCTGATAGTCCTTGCCGCCGACGATGTCGGTCACGTTGGTCAGCGGGCTGTCGCCGAGCTTGCGGATGTTGACATAGGCGGTGCTGCCGCGCGTCGGGCCCTGGATCTTCTCCTCGCCATACTGACGCTCATTGGTCTTGCTGGTGTAGCGGCCGCCCCAGTTGAGGCGTTTGAAAACCGACGAGCCGAAATCCCAGCTCAGGTCGATCTGGCCGGCATATTTGTCGTCGTTGATCTGCTCGCGGGTCGTCTCATAGGCCTCGAACAGGTACTTGCTCGGCGCATTGTACATGTCGATCGTATTGGGGTTGGCGCTCGGGATCGTCTCGCCGCCCGTCTCGGTATAGCGAGTGCGCGACGGCGCATAGGCGACGTGCTTGAGGTTGGCATAATCCAGCACCCGCTTGGCGCCCGAATAGCCGCCCAGCGCGTTGATCGTCAGGTTGCCGACCTTCCAGTTCATCTCGCCGCTGAACTGGCGATAATCGGTGTCGGTGAGGTACTGCTTGCTCAGGAATTCGTGCTGGGTGTTGGTGTACGAAACGTCGCGCAGCACGACGATGCCGGAGTCGGACAGCGTCTTCGCGTCGAAGGCGTGGATCGTCTCGAGCGTCGAGTTGCTCGAAGCCGAATAGCCCGCCGCGTCATACTCGTCCTCGGTCGTGTCGTACGAGCCGATGAACGCGTCGAAGGCGAGGCTGAAATTGTCGCCCGGCTTGTACTGGAGCGAGCCCGAGATGCCGAGCCGGTCCTGGTCGTTCTGATAGACGCGGTCGCCCACCTTATCGAGGAAGACGATCTTGTTCTTCATCGCGTCGGTGAAGGTGATGCCGGCATCGCGCTGGAGTACCGCGATCGCCTGGTTGCGATAGGTGGTGCCGGTGCGATCGGTCCAGCGCGCGATCGGGCGGAAGTTGATGCCCGAATTGGAATCGGTGCGGTTTGTGCGCTGCTGCTTGGCGACCGAGATCAGCGCGCCGAAATCGCCGAACGTCTTGCTGGCGAGGAACGAGAAGCTCGGGTCGATCTTCTCGGAGATCGAGTTGTAGGCACCCTCGGCGCTGCCGACCAGGCGCAGGCCCGGATTGTCGAACGGACGCGCGGTGCGGATCAGCACCGAGCCGGCAATGCCGCCTTCCTCGTCCGCCGCGGTCGGCGACTTCTGGACGGTGACCGACTGGATCAGCTCCGAGGCAAAGATGTCGAACTCGACGTCGCGGCCGCCCGAGCCCGAAGCGGTGGCGAGCTTGTTGATCGAGACGAAGGTGAATTCGCTCGGCAGGCCGCGCACGTTGACGCGGGTGCCCAGGCCCTTTTCACGCTCGATGGTCACGCCGGGCATGCGCTGCAGCGCTTCGGACAGGTTCTGCTCGGGGAAGTCGGCGATGTCGGTGGCGACGATCGAATCCGAGAAACCAACGGTGTTGCGCTTCAGGTCGATCGCGTCCTCCAGGCTGCGGCGGTAGCCGGAGACGACGATCGCGCCGTCTTCCTCGGCGGTCGGTTCCGAAGCCGGCGCGGTCTGCGCGGCGGCCGGGACGATGCTGAGTGCCGCGAGCGCGGCGCCGAGCAGAAGCTGCGTCGAACAGGAACGATTACTGGACTTGCTGTGCATATCTATCCCCCTCTGGATATGTGTCCCGCCGCGTCTTTCGCGGACGAGCGCCAGCGTTTCCCGGCCTGCGAGAGACCGGGATGGCGGCGTTGTTCGAACTTCTTCAGTTGGCGTTTCAGGAACCCGTCGGTTCCGTCACGCCTTCCTCTCCGTTCCTTCAAGCCTGACGACGGCCCTGACGCGTCTCGACTTGAAACTCTTCTTGTGCGGGGCCGGGTGGGGAAGAGATATTACGCCCCTGTGACGAAGGGCGAATATATCCGCGGTGCCGCGGGAATGCCGGGGGTGCCGTCAGGCTCGACCAGGCGGGTAGGGCGCGCGTGGGCGCTTGGCCCGCTTCACCGGATTGTAGAGGATTTCGGCGCAGATAACGCTGCCGGGGCCTTCTCCTCGCGATGTTTCTTCCTACCTCCCGGGAAAAGGAAGGGAGAGGATGAAGCCGCAGCCTCGCATGTTCGCGCCCGAGGTGATCGACTGCATCGCCGAAGGCAGACTCCCCAGTCTGGAGGAGCTACACCGTGTCGCCGGCCATATCTGGTCGGATATCAAGGGCGCGCGGTCTGCTTTTGCCTGGGGAGAGCTGACCGACGACAGTTCCGACCGTCTGCTGACGCTCCGCGTTGCGGAGGCGGCGCTTACGGGTAGCGCTCGCTAACCCAGGTGATGCAAATCATGTGCGACCTGAGCCCCTCAGGTTCGAGGTTGGCTCTGGAAGCGCTTCATCGCAATCGGATGCGTACGCGATCCGGATACATTGCCGTGAGATGAGCCGGTTTCGATGATAGCGTCGGTAGGACCAGAGCGCAGCGACGCCGTCGGTGGAGCTCAATAATGCGGACAAATTGAGCCGTCGCTCCCGAGGGAGCGTCGCTGCCGCGAAATCTGTTGGGGATTTCAACGTTCGAAGCTGGCATGTCGAAAGGCAACTGGTCAGCGGACTGATATTTGGGATTGGCGCCAGCGCTTTCGACCGATACGCAAGCGCCAGACTAACCACCGATCATGGAATTACGATGCATGCTTCCGCTGAGCGCCAGCGCGTGATCACCGGCGCGGTCTCTCGGGTCAATGCGCATCTCGACGCGCTTAGCGCCCAGTTCGTGTCGCGGCGTGCCTTGCTCGAACTCGTCATGCTCGGCTTGATCTCGCGCGAGCATGTGCTGCTGATCGGTCCGCCCGGAACCGGAAAGTCGGCCGCCGTGCAGGCGATCGCGGCTTCGGTCGATGCCGTGTCTTTCGAATATCTGATTGGCCGTTTCACCGAGCCTTCGGAGCTGTTCGGGGCTCTCGATCTCGCCGCGCTGAAGGACGGGCAGGTCAAGCCCGTCACCCGGGGCATGTTGCCCGAGGCGGACATTGCGTTCCTCGACGAGATTTTCCTGGGCTCGACCGCAATCCTCAATTCGCTTCTGAAGATCCTCAACGAGCGGACCTATCGTCGCGGCCAGTACAGCATGAAGACACCGCTGATCTCGTGTGTCGCGGCATCGAATGCGATGCCGGAGGACACGCTGCTCGCGGCCTTTGCGGATCGTTTCCTGCTGACCATGTTCGTCGACCCGGTCGGGGAACATGAGCTGCCGGAGCTGCTCCGTTCGGGCTGGGCGGCGGCCGGCCAGCCGGCTCCGATCGCGCCGATCGGCAAGACGGTTATCGCCGAGCTGCACGAGGCGGCGCTCGCGATCGATTTGAGCGGGGTGCACGAAGCCTATGCCCATATCGTGCGGAAGATCCGGCTGACCGGCGTGATCCTGTCCGATCGCAAGATCGTGAAGGGCCAGAAGCTGATCGCGGCGGCTGCGCTGCTGCGCGGAGCGACCGCCGCGGGCCCCGAGGATCTGTGGCCGATCACCTATCTCGTCCAGTCGAAGGCGCAGCAGGAAGAGGCGCGCGAGACGCTCGCCGCCGAGCTGAAGCACAGCTTCAATCCGGTGCTGGCGGACAGCCTTGGCCATGCCACCTATGGGCCGACCGCGCATGCCGCGCATCTGGCGGACCAGGCTATGGCGCTGCTCGAATCGCGCCCGGCGCTGGCAACCGATCCGCTGCACGAGATCTGGCTCGTCCGGCTTGAGACGATGCTGACCCGAATCGATGCCGCGTTCGATGCCAAGAGCTTGCCGCAACAGCTTCGCGCGATCCGCGCGAGCCTGGAGACGGTGCTCGAAGCGCATTCCAACGGAGCGGCCACGAAGGATGCGGCTCCGGAGGCAGTTTCCGCCGGTACTGCCTGATGCAGTGGCGCCGCACCGATTCCGTGCAGACCGTCGACGCGCTGATCGCCATCGGCGCCTCCGCCGTCGATGCGATGGCCACGGGGATCGCGGGCAAGGCCGGCGTGTTCCGCACGCTGAAGGTCGAGCTCGGGGATGACTGGGCCGTGCTGTTCGCCGCGCTGGTACCGGATGCGGACGAGGCGGTGCTGCCGCACCTTGCCGGGGTAACGCCGCTCTACCGCGTCGCGCGCGACTTCTGGCTACCGGTCGGCGTGGCGATGGCGGTACCCGATCATGCACGCGACTTGCTCTTGCGGGCAATGCTGGATCATTATTGCGTAGCGCCGCCCGCGATCGCGGTGCCGCGGTTCGCCGAGGGCCAGGCCAATACCGGCGAAGCCGATCTCTATCTGATCCGCGATCCGGTCCCGCTCAGCCAGTCTGCCCTCTCCCAGCATTGGGTGGCGACATGACGGATGCTGCGAAGCAGCGTGCCGAGCGGCCGATATTCCCGGCGGCCTATGCCGGGTTCCTGCCGGTGTTCGAGCGACTTTCCGATGCGCTGGTCCAGCTGCTGCACGGTCAATTGCTCCAGTTCGAGCGCCTGTCCTCGAGCCTCGACTGGCAGGAGCTCGCGCCCCAGGGTGAGTTCGAGGGGCTGGGCGGGCTGACCACGCGTGGCGAGATCGCGCATATCGTCCAGAGCGAGTTGCTGCTGCGTACCGAGGCACCGCTCGAGTTCCTGCGCCGGCTCGCCGAAGCCGAGACGCTGTTCCTCGAGAAGCAATATGCCGATCCGGGCTCCCGGCCGGTCTATCGCGCGATCGTGTCGGTAGGGCCGGGACTGCTCGGCCATGGACGATTGGTGGCGCTGGCGGCGCTGTTCTTCATGGCCCGTATCGCGGCGGTGCGTGACGCCGAGTTCCACTGGTGCTTCCTGCCACGTGAGCAGGGCGCGGTGTGGTTCGATGCGTTGTCGGTCAATACCATCAAGCGCTTCCTGCGTGCCGCGAGCTATCGCGAGATGGACGGCGACGATGTCGAGGCGGCGCAGCGTGCGTGGGAAATGCTGGTGCCCGATGCTGGCGGCTCCGGCGCGATGGACTATCATGACTGGACCATCGGTGCGGGGCCTTCCGGAACCGGGGACCTGGGCAGCGCGCTGCGCTTCACGCTCCAGCCGCCGGTGCCCGGCGAACGGCGGGCCATGCAGGTTGGCGTGCGCCGGGGCGGCTCGGAACGTACGCGCACGACGATCCTGCTGCCCGATGACCGTATCTGCGTGTCGGCGCTCAACGATCCGTTCGCGCCGCTGAAGCCGAGCGATCTGCCCCGGCTCGCCACCGGGCCGAAGCCCGGGCTGGAAGGTTGGGAGCCACTCTATTTCGTCACGCCACGCGCCGATCGAAAGATCGTGCGGATGCCCGATGGCGTGCTGATCCTGTCGGGCGAGGCGAGCTGGAAGTCGAGCCGGCAATGGTTCATTCCGCTGCCCGAGGACGTCAAGCTGGCGGGGATAGTCCTGGAGGACCGCCTCCTCCAGATCGCGACGCATTCAGCGCGCTCCGGTCAGGATGTCATGCGCTATTGGGCGGTCCAGCTGGCCGACACACAGGGCAACGTGGCCTCCGGCCTGGTCCGTAAGGTGCCCTCGGCGCATCTTTTCCGGAATCAGCGGCCCTGGGCATTGCCGGCCCTCAATTGGGGCGGCAGCCTCGAAGTCTATTCCACCTTCGGCAAGGCGTTCCTGTTCGCGGAGCGGGGCTGGGGGGAGGACGCGCGGTTCTCGCCGCTGGACGCGGCACCGAAGCTGCTCTGGTCCAACGGCGTCTATGGCATCGTGCGCGACAAATCCGATCCGTCCTGGGTCCAGGCGCTGCGGCACACGAAGCGGAGATATGACCGGTTCGCCATCGACCGGGAAGCCTTCGATGCGGATCGGCTGCTCGACATGGTCTATGCGCCGGTGCAGCGGAGCCTCGCTTATAGCGTCACGCCCGGTGTGTGGACGGTGCCGTTCCGCACCGACGCGGCCGGAGCGGCAACGTTCCGGCTGGAGCCGTACGAGACGCTGCTCGCCGCCTATGGCACCCCGCAGCAATTGACCGCGCGGATATGGTCCGATGCGCGCTATGGCGGCAAGGGCACGGTGCGCACGATGCGGTATGAAGGGGGCGTTGGAACGCTCAAGCAGACAGCGATCAAGCTCGGGCCGGACGCGCTGTCGGTTGCCAAGGTGCAGCTGGGCGATGACGGTGTCTGGGCGATGGTGGTCGATGACAGACAGGTGCCGGCCGAGTTGCTGCTCTATCGCGGCAGGCTTGGCCGCGCGGAGTGCCAGCGCTTCGATCTCCAGGCGCTCGCCAGCGAAGCGGTACGCGTCGAATTGAGCGGCCTGCATGATTGAGCGGAGCCATGTCGCGCGGCGCGCCGTCCGGCTCGCCAGACGGGATTTCCCGGCGAGGCCCACCCTGGCCGGCGTCGCGGAGTGCCATGGCGTTGCGTTCGTGCTGCGCGCGGGTGCCCAGCTTCCCGCCTTGCGCCCGCTCCGCGATGCCATCCGCGGGATGTGGCGCGGCAGGCTCCCCGACGATGCCTCCCGGACGCTGTTCGTGGCGGTGTTCACCAGGCCCTTGCCGATCGATCCCGATGCCTGGCCGGCGGCGCTGCCGCTCCGGTTCGCCGGTGCCGCCACCTTGTCCAGCTTTGCAGGTCAGGACGCGCCGCCTGCCGATCGTGCGCCGTCGACCCCGGCCGGCGATGTGCGCAGCTGCGACCTGTGGTGGGCCGGCCGCCTGCATCGCATAGCGCTCGCCACGCTCGAGCCGGTTCCGCTCGCAAGCCTTTGGGACATTCCGCGGCTCGACCTGCACGTGCCCGTGCCGAGATCGCGCGCGCCGGCGATGCGCGACTTCGCGGCAACGGAGCGCGCGGAGACCGTCGGGCGCCTGACGCCGATCTCCCGCGCCGGGGTTTCGATCGAGCGGGACGGAGCGGACCTGCTGCGAGACATGGCCGAGCAGTTGCGCGCGGACGAACGGCGCCTCAGGCTGGGGTCGATCGCCCGGCAGGCGTTGCGCGACCTGGCCGGGCTGATCCCGGCCATACCTGGCGGCGGCGGCAGCGTGCCGCAGAGCCGGCACGAGCCCGGGCCTCTCGCCAATATCGTCGGCTGGCTGCGCTGGCACACCCCCCTCGGACGAGGGCTGCGCAGCCAGTATGACCGGCGGCTCGGGCTGGTGGAGCGGATGATCTCGGCCGGCGATTTTGATGCCGCGCTCCGCCTGGCGCTCAAGCTCGGCAGCGGCAATCCCGGGCGGAAGCCGCTGAGTCGCTATCCGAACGCGCTGCCGCAGATGCGCGCGCGGCTGGATTTCGACCTGGCCGACGAGGGCTTTTCCGCGCCGATCCTGCACGACGCCGGCTTCTATGCGCTGCGCGGCCGCTACCTTCAGCTCGCCGAACAACTGGAGCGCGACGGCGATTTCCGCCGCGCCGCCTATATCCATTCGCAGCTCCTGAGTGATCACCAGCGCGCCGTGCTGGTGCTGGAGAAGGGGGCTCTGTTCGGCGAGGCGGCCAAGCTCGCGATAGACAGTCGGCAGCCGCCCGCGCTGGCCATTCGCATGCTGTTCCGCGCCGGTGATCTCGACGCAGCGCTGGGCCTCGCGAAGCGCACCGCCTGCTTCGATACGCTCGCCGAAGACAGCCGGGTCAAGGAGCCCGCCTTTCACGCCTTTGTGATCAAGGCCTGGACCGACGCGCTGATCGCCACCGGGCAGCCCCTGCGCGCGCTGCAGGTCACCGACCATCTGACTGCCAAGGCACCGGTCGATGATGCGCTTCTCGAGACGAGAAGGTGCTGGCTCGCTGTCGCGCTGGCCGTGGGCAGGGCCGAGGCATTCGAGGGAGAACTGGCGGTGCGCGCGATCCTGACCGCCCGGTGGGATGGAACGGACCTGTCGCCCGAGGGCGTCGCTGCCTTCCCCCATATGCCGGTCCGCAGCGCCGAGCCCCATGGCGCCGCGCTTGGCTGGTTCCAGGCGGTGCTGAGGGGCGATACGGAGCAGCCGGAACAGGCCGTGATCGAACTGCTGACCGTGCTGTCCAGGCTGGCATCGGCCGCCAGCCCCGAACAGGCGCATTTCTGGAAGGGGCCGGCCCAGCCGTTCGTCGAGACCTTTGTCCGCGCGGCGATCGCCACGGCCTCGAGCCGCTTGTCGACACGCGATCTCCAGGCATTGCGGTCGATTCTCGGCGATGCCGGCCTTGCCGTGCTGGAAACGGACATCGGCAAGTTGGCAAAGCTTCACGTCGCGCCGCCTCCGCCGGACCGGGAATGGCTGGTGCCACCCGTCGCCTCGGTCCGCCCGGCCGTGCGCTGCGCCTGTGTGCTGGCGAATGGCAATCTGCTGGTCTGGCGGGAGAGCCGTTTGCTGCAGTTGCTCGATCCCTATGGGGCGACGCTGTGGCAGCAGAATGTGAGCGACGTGACTGCGCTGGTCGCAGTGGGAACCAGCGGGCATGTGATCCTCGTCCAAGCGCAGCGGGACGGCACCAGCCTGCTCACCCGGCTCGCCACGCATAACGGGACCTTCCACACGATCGGGAAAATCGCACTCGACGCGTATCACGATGTGACGTCCGAAACACAGTGGCTGGTTCAGATCGGCGGCGAGATCGGCGCGCTCGACCTGGCGAAGCTCTGTGCGTCGTCGCCGCAGATCGAACTCCTCTGGTCCTGCAGCCTGACCGATCGCCTGCGGGCCATCGCTTTTTCACATCACCCGGACGGCCCGAGCTGGGTTACCGTGGATACGAGTCGTGAGCGGGGCGGGGTCCTCGAGATCTGGACATTGCATCCGAACGGAAAGCTCTCGACCAGCATCTGCTTCTCGCCCGATGCGGCCGAGCCGAGGGCGTCGGACGACTGGCTTTGGGATCACCAGAAAAACGCCCATCGCATGAAGGTCAAACGTGGCGGCGTTACTGCGTGGATGACGATCCAGCCCTGGAGCGAGGATCAGGAGGAACGTGCACGGGTGGCTGCAGCCGAGCGGATGCGGTCCGAAACCGGGAGGTTCGACACCGTGCAGCCCGGCGACTTCGGTCGCAGATACGTCAACGCGATTGTGGATGAGAATGGCGAAACAGTCATTTGCGTCGCACGCAGCGCAGGCGAAGCCCCGCCACTTATGTTGCGAAATGCCCAGGGGCTCTTTTGTCTGGCCCGGGGCATCGAAACAAGGAACGGGGAGGAAGCGACCGTTCTACTGGCAGACGAACATGGGCGCATCTTTGCGGTCGGCTCTCAACGGGTGAGCGTCTTCTAGACCATTCCCTCTCGTAGACGGGCGATGGGAATTCGTCATCGTCTCGGGACGCAAGATCGAGGAATACCGTCCACGGGTATGGCAACGCATGCCGTTGAAGCCACGAGAAAATGTGGGACGAAGAGCGGGGGCGATTTTGGCCAGGTCGCCGAAATTGGCGAATTTCCACCATCTTCCGCTTGAAGATGGTGCCCCCTAGGGGAATCGAGCCCGTGCTTCAGCCGTGATGGTGCTGAAATGTTGCGAAAGGGCAATCTCAGTTGCCCACTGAGCACTTCGCCCAGCGCCGGCCATCGCCTGAAAACAGATCAGAACAGGGAGGATTAGTGATCAACCTCGTCCGTCCTGGCGCTGCCCTTGCGCTCCTGCTGGCTTCCGCGTCGCCGGCGCTCGCTCAGAACGATGCGTCCGCGCCGGTGGAAGTGGTGGTGGATACCGCCAAGCCCGGCAGCAAGATCGACCGCAACATCTTCGGCCAGTTCGCCGAGCATCTCGGCACTGGCATCTATGGCGGCGTCTGGGTCGGCAGGGACTGTATGCCGGGAACAACGGCGTGGTTGCCCGTGACTCAAATGGCTTGACACCGATTACCTAAATATTGGAATTGGCCTGACCAATAGGAGAGGTCAATTGCCAGTTTCCTCCCATATATGCGGGCCCTGCGCCGGCATCGGCCTCGTGCTGCTCGTAACCCCCGCTGCCATCGCGCAACAGGCCAGCCCTGCACCGCATGGTCCGATCTACGACACCGTCGGGCCTATGGATGCGACGATCGAGGGGCGGCTGATGCCGCAACTCGCCCATCTGCTCCACCAGCTGCTGGACGAGAAGCGCGGAATGCGCCTCGACGGTGTGCCGGTGTTCGACAGCGGGGACAAGTTTCTCCCCGGTAAGATCGCCGCCGGCCTCAGCTACCTGCTGCTCGATACCCCGCGCGACGATCCGAGGCTTGCCGAGTATCTGGCCGGCTACCGCGAGATCGCCGATCTGACGATCGACGATCCGAACGATACCTGGGGCATTTATTATTACATCTCTGCCCTTTACGCATTGAAGCAAGCGGGCGTGCTCGACAGGGCGGTGCGCCCGGAGACGCTCGCGAAACTGCGGCAGAAGCTCGACTGGCGGCGCTTTGCCGATGCGAAGTCACTCAATCTGCTCCACGGTCTGCCCAATAATTATTACGGCGTCGCCTTCAGCGTCGCGCGCCTGCGATACCTGCTCGGTTGGGAGGATGAGGCCGCGTCGGAGGCGCTGCTGCGGCGGATGATCGATCACTATCGAAGCTATTCGGGCAAATATGGTTTTGCCGACGAGACGGACGGAAACGGCCGTTTCGATCGCTATTCGGTGCTGCTGATCGGCGAGATCGCTCAGCGCTTCATCGAGACCGGCATGACGCCGACGCCGCAGGTGAAGGCCTGGTTGCGCAAGTCGGCGGATCTGATGCTGCATCGGGCCACGCTCACCGGTGAGGGCTGGGAATATGGCCGCAGCATTGGCGCCTATGGCGAGACGGCATTCCTCGAAGTTCTGACCGCAGCGGCGAAGCTCGGCGTGCTGAACGGAGCCGAGCGCGACATGGCCTATGCGCTCTCCAGCCGCATCGCCGCGCGCTACGCCGATTTCTGGCTGAATCCGGCGACCGGTTCGGTGAATCTGTGGGACGAAGGCCGCCGCACCGATGGCTATCGCGGCAAGCACCGTATCCTGGGTGAGAATCTCAGCCTTGCCCGCCAGTATATCTATACCAACGCAATCTGGAATGGCCTTGGCTACAAGGGTGTCGCGCCCTCGCCGGCCTACGCCGCCTGGCTCGAGGCGCTGCCTGCCGCGCGCTTCACCTGGTTCGCCCGCGGTGACCACGACCGTGCATTGCTCACCCTGCGCGACAAGGGGCACGTCATCGGCTTGCCGATCATCAACGGCGCCGAAGGTCAGCACATGCACAATCCCTATTTCCCGATCCCCTTTGCGGGCGGGATGCTCCAGGGATCGGCTGACGCCAGCTTCCCCCAGCTCACGCCGCGCTTCGCGCTCGCGGATGGCAGCGTGCTGATGCCGCTGGCCTGGTTCCGCGGAGTCAGCTGGAGGCGCCAGGGAAGTCGTACCCTCGTCAGCTGGCGGCAGGACGCGATGGATCGGATGGGCGGCAACGCCCCGGTCGCCGACAAGCGCATTACCGTCACCACCCGCTACGAGTTCGCGCCCGGCAAGATCACCCGTACCGATGTCTATCGTGCCAGCGCGCCGGTCGACCTGTCCGAAGTGACACTGGAATTCGCCAGCTTCTCCGGCGATCCGCGCAGTGCCGGCGAGGGAAGGGTGGCATTCGGGGCAGGGGAGGTCACCGGCTTCTCGGCGAAGGGCTATCAGCAGTGCACGGTCGGCTCCGCCCAGGGAGAGGTCTATCGCGCGCCAACGGGCGCCTTTGCCTCGCTGGTCCGTTGCCGGCTCGGTGCGCGCCGCCTGTCCGCGCCGCTCACGCTAAGCTGGGCACTCAGCTATCGCTGAGACATTCTCATATCTGGCCAACTGGGTTGACACCGGTGCCAAATTGGCCTTACCAAATAGGCTGACCCGAAAACGGGCACGAGAAATATTCTGACGGGGAGAGTTCATGCCTGGGATCGTTTCATCCGCTTTCGGACGTAATGCGCTGCGCCTGGCGCTGCTGGCATCGGCCTGTGCCGTGATGCCCGCCTACGCACAGGAAGCTGCATCCGATCCCGCCCCGGCGGACGGCGCGGCTCCGCAGGAGGCGGAGCAGGCCATTGTCGTCACTGGCGCGCGGGCCGAGCAGCGCAGCTCCATAGATGTGAAGCGCAACGCCGATGTCGTGCTCGACGGCATCGTCAATGATGAGATCGGCGCGCTGCCCGACAACAGCGTCGGCGACACGCTGGAGCGCATCACCGGCGTCTCGGCCGACCGCTTCAAGGGCAATGCCAACGAGCTGTCGGTGCGCGGCCTCGGCCCGACGCTGAGCTTCTCCACCTTCAACGGCCGCGAAGTCTCCACTGCGGGCGCCGACCGCTCGGTCGCCTTCCAGCAATTCCCCTCGGAGCTGGTCAACGGCGTCATCGTCTACAAGACGCAGCGCGCCGACTTCCTGGAAGGCGGCATCGGCGGCGTGATCGAGCTCAAGTCGATGCGCCCGCTCGACTATGGCAAGTCGCGCTTCCAGGCCGAGTTCCGCGGCTCGTACTTGCCCAAGGACGACGACATCATCGGCCGCGACGGCCTGGGCTACCGCGCCAATGCCAGCCTGGTGAAGCAGTTCAACACCAGCATCGGCGAGTTCGGCATCGCGATCGGCTATCAGCGTCAGGACGTCGCCGCGCCGGAGGATTACTACAATGGCAACGCCGCCTTCGTGCCGTGCAACACCTCGGCCAGCAACGGCACGCTGATCTCGACCAACACCCCGGCGAACAACGCCGCCGGTGCTGCGGTCAACTGCCAGTTCGCCGCCGCGCCGCGCGCCGGGATCGGCGAGACGGTCGGCTCCACCTATTACGCCACCCAGTCGCGCAACTTCCGCCAGCAGAACACCCGCGAGCTGCGCAACGCCGTGATCGGCGCGCTGCAGTGGCGCCCGGCGCCCAATCTCGACATCGCGATCGACGGCCAATGGTCGAAGCGCGAATCAACCGAGGACCGCAACATCCTATCGATCGCCGAGGCGCTGCGCGGCATCAAGCCGATCCTGATCGGCAACGGCAGCAACGGCTATTCCGAAGGCGCGCTGATCAAGTACAGCGGCAATTCGAACATCGAGAACCAGCTCGAGCTGCGCGAGCGCGACGAGGAATATAAGGGCGGCGGCGCGACCATCACCTGGAAGCCGGGCAATTTCACCCTGGTCGCCGATGGCAGCTTCTCGGACTCGCACCGCACCGAGACGCAGAAGGCCACGCGCATGCGCTCGACCGCGCGCGTCGGCTATGAGCTCGACTATACCGAGAGCCCCGACGTCCCGCGCGTCACCTTCCTCAATTTCGACGTCAACGATCCTGCGAGCTTCGGCGCCAATGCCGCGACCGCGGTCTATGCCCGCAACCGCTTCGTCACCAACCGCAAGGACAATATCTGGGCGGGCCGCTTCGACGGCGAGTACAAGTTCGCCGACGGCAGCTTCATCACCGCGATCAAGGCAGGCGGGCGCTATTCCGAGCATCACCGCACGCTCGACAACAACCGCAACACCGACATCGGCACGATCGTGCCCTATGGCAGCTTCACGACCCCGGCGCAGGTCATCAACGCCGCCAACGCCAATTGCCGCAAGGCTTTCCCGACCAAGGACTATTTCCCCAGCACCAGCACCAACCTGACCAGCTGGGCGACCTTTGACAACCAGTGCCTCTACCGCACCTTCACCGGATCGGACGCGCTGCCGCTGCCGGCCGAGAGCCGTGACCCGAGCGACCTCGACATCCGCGAGCGGATCAAGGCCGCCTATGTCATGGCCAATTTCGCCGGTGGCGACGGGTTCATCAGCGGCAATGTCGGCCTGCGCTATGTGAAGACCAACATCACCTCGATCGGCTATCGCCTGCCCTTCAAGGTGACGATCGACACCAATGCCGACAATTTCACCGTTGGCCCGGACCCCACCGGTGCGATCCAGACCGACACGCTGAAGGGCGACTATTCCTACTGGTTGCCCAGCCTGAACCTCAGCTTCAACCTTTCGGACAAGATCAAGCTGCGCACCGCCGGCTATCGCGCCCTGTCGCGCTCGCCGATCGAGAGCTTCGGCGCCGGCATCGCGCTCAACCCGCAGACCGCGGGCACTGGCGGCCCGGCCAATGTGATCTTCAACCCGACCAGCGGCAATCCGAACCTGAAGCCGATGCGTGCCTGGAATGCCGACGTCAGCCTGGAATTCTATCCGAGCCGCGACACGCTCTTCTCGGTGGCTGGCTATTACAAATGGCTGCGCGGCTCGGTGATCTCGCGCTCGGCGGGCATCCCGACGACGATCAACGTCACCACCATCGTCGATGGCGGCGCGCCGACCCAGGCGAGCTACAACGTCAATGTCATCGCGCCTTCCAACGATCCCGACATGCGCCGCCTCTACGGCGTGGAGTTCACCGGCAGCCACAATTTCTCCTGGCTACCCGGCATCCTCAGCGGCTTCGGCGTCAACGGCTCGCTCAACATCGCCTGGGCGAACTTCGAATATCCCGATACCTCGACGCTGGCCACGTACCTTGATCCGGCGAACCTGATCGGCCTGTCCAAATACGTCGCCAACGGCACCGTCTATTGGGAGCGCAAGGGCTTCTCGCTGCGCGCGATGTATCGCTACCGTTCGCATTACTACAAGCCGAACGGCGGCACGAACCGCAGCGTGCAGGATGCCGGCTATCTGAATCTCTCGGCCCAGTATGACGTGACCAAGAACATCCAGCTCAAGCTGCAGGCGCTCAACGTCACCAACACCAAGGACGTCTTCTACAAGGGCGGATACGACTCGATCGCCGAGGTGAGCGAGAGCGGGCCGCAATATTATTTCGGTTTCCGAATTCGCTACTGAGAGCGAGCGAAAATCGCGGGCACCACAGTATGTCTTTTTCTTTTGTCCCGCTTGCGGCGCTCGCGCCGCAGGCTGCCCCATGCCGGGAGCGCCTCCCCTGGGCAGGCACGCAGCCCGTCCGCCAACGCCGCGGAAGGATATTCCGCGGCGTTGGCGGACGCGGGACCTTTTTATTGACGGCGAGTGGCGGCCGTGTCCGTCATGCGAGCGCTAGGCCTGGTGCGATGCCAGGTTAATAGACGCACGGACATGCCTGATGAAGTTGCGGCATGGCAGGCTCGGCGCGTCGCGCAAATGCAGGAGCCAGGTTGCAGTCTCGGTCTCGGGGCCGGTGAGGGGCCGATAGACCAGCTTCGCGGACTGGAGCGCACAAAGTGACTCCGCCAGGACCGTAACGCCCAGGCCGGCTGCCGCCAACCCGAACAAGCTGGCGACATCACCGACGGAATGGGCGATCCGCGGCTCCACGCCGGCGTTCCGGAGCGTCGCCAGCAACTCTTCGGTGAAGGGCGTCATGCCATTCTCGCGGATATAGATCAGCAGATCCACCTCGGCGAGGTCGCGGAGCGACAATGTCTCGCGCGCGGCAAGCGGGTGCTCCGGATGCATCGCCACGACCATCCGCTCGTGAAGGACCGGGGTAACTTCGATGGAAGAACAGGGCTCCGGACGCTTGTTGCTGCGGACGAAACAGACATCCACTGCGTGATCGACAAGTGCCGTGGCCTTTGACGCGCGGCTGGGGAGCTCGGTCAGCACCAGGTTCACATCGGGATATTCCTGACGGAACTCATGGATCGCCCTGGCGACCGAAGGGATGAAGGGCGCGGAGGCGTTGAATCCCAGACACAATTCGCCAAGTTCGCCGCGCGCGGCACGGCGGGCTACGTGCGCCGCGCGCTCGGCCTGTTCTAGCGTGGCGCGGGCCACCGGAAGAAATGCCGTTCCCGCGCTGGTCAGCTTCACGCTGCGACTTGTGCGGTCGAACAGCTGAACTCCCAATATTCGCTCGAGCGCGGCGATCTGCTGGCTGAGCGGCGGCTGCGAGATGCCCAGGTGCTGGGCAGCGCGCGCGAAGTGCAATTCCTCGGCAACGCCGATGAAGTAGCGGAGATGGCGCAGTTCCATGATCAATATCTAAATCATATCGATCATGCTGCAATCGATATTGGACGACGATGGCTCGCGAGCCCATTTACGCTGCGGGCGCGAAGGAGACAGTGTTTCCCAGTACCCTGAGTCGACGGATCGTGGCGGGCGTCCTGCAATGTCCATGGTCCGACGAAGGCCTTGACCGGAGCAGCCGCCCTTGATCGGAATCGTTCGGACAGCGCTGTCGCGTCCGCTTACCTTCATAGTGATGGCCATCCTGATCCTGATCCTCGGCGTGCTCGCCGCGATCCGGACCCCGGTGGACATTTTTCCGGACATCCGTGTGCCGGTTATCGCCACCGCGTGGCAATATAGCGGCCTCTCGCCCGACGAGATGTCGGGGCGGATCATCACGCCGTTCGAACGGGTGCTGACCACCACCGTCAACGACATCGATCACATCGAGAGCCAGTCGATGTCGGGCATCGGGGTGGTGAAGATCTATTTCCAGCCCGGCGCGGACATCCGCACGGCCACCGCGCAGGTCACGTCGGTGTCGCAGACGGTGCTCAAGCAACTGCCGCCGGGCATCACGCCGCCGCTGATCCTCAACTACAACGCATCGACCGTGCCGATCGTTCAGCTCGCGCTGTCGGGCAAGGGCATGTCCGAAGGGCAGCTGTTCGATCTCGCCCAGAACCAGATCCGTACCGGGCTCGTGACGATTCCGGGCGCGGCGATCCCGTATCCCTCGGGCGGCAAGCAGCGCCAGATCCAGATCGACCTCGATCCGCAGGCGCTCCAGTCCAAGGGGTTGTCGGCGCAGGATGTCGGCAACGCCATTGCCGCGCAGAACCAGATCAATCCGGCCGGCTTCGCCAAGATCGGCGGCCTCCAGTACAGCGTGAAGCTCAACAACGCGCCGGGCTCGGTCGAGGAACTCAACAACCTGCCCGTCAAGGTCGTCAACGGCGCGACGATCTACATGCGCGACGTCGCCCATGTCCGCGACGGTTCGGCGCCGCAGACCAACGTGGTGCATGTCGACGGTTCGCGCTCGGTGCTGATGACCGTGCTCAAGAACGGCGCGACCTCGACGCTGGCGATCGTGCAGGGCGTGAAGGACGCGCTGCCGAAGCTGCAGTCGACGCTGCCCGATGCGCTCAAGATCGTGCCGATCGGCGACCAGTCGGTATTCGTCAAGGCAGCGGTCGAAGGCGTGGTCAAGGAAGGCGCGATCGCCGCCGCGCTGACCTCGTTGATGATCCTGCTGTTCCTCGGCTCGTGGCGCTCGACGGTGATCATCGCGATCTCGATACCGCTCGCGATCCTCGCCGCGATCCTCGCGCTCGCCGTCACCGGCAACACGCTCAACATCATGACCCTGGGCGGATTGAGCCTCGCGGTCGGGATCCTGGTCGACGATGCGACCGTGACCATCGAGAACATCAACTGGCACCTCGAACAGGGCAAGTCGGTCCACCAGGCGATCCTGGACGGCGCGGCGCAGATCGTCACGCCCGCCTTCGTCTCGCTGCTGTGCATCTGCATCGTCTTCGTGCCGATGTTCTTCCTGCCGGGCGTGGCGGGCTTCCTGTTCGTGCCTTTGGCGCTCGCCGTGGTCTTCGCGATGATCGCGTCGTTCATCCTGTCGCGCACGCTGGTGCCGACCATGGCGATGTACCTGCTCCGGCCGCACGGGCAGGGCGACGATCATGACCAGCACAGCGCTGGCACGCCGGCTTCGCGCAATCCGCTGATCCGCTTCCAGCGCGGCTTCGAGGCCCGGTTCGAGAAGATTCGTTCCGGCTATGGCACGTTGCTCGAAAAGGCGCTCGCGGTGCCGCGGCCCTTCGTGCTCGGTTTCCTCGCCGTGGTGGCGCTGTCGTTCCTGCTGGTGCCCTTCCTGGGGCAGAACTTCTTCCCCTCCATCGATTCGGGAGCGATCGCGCTGCACGTGCGCGCGCCGGTCGGCTCGCGGATCGAGGAGACTTCGGCGCAGTTCGACCGGATCGCCGGGCGCATCCGCCAGATCATCCCGCAAAAGGAACTGGTCTCGCTCGTCGACAATATCGGCCTGCCGGTGAGCTCGATCAACACGACCTACAACAATTCGGGCACCGTGGGCCCGCAGGACGGCGACATCCTGATCCAGCTGTCCAAGGACCATGCGCCGACGGAGGATTATGTCCGCAAGCTGCGCGAGGATCTTCCCAAGGCGTTCCCGGGATCGACCTTCTCGTTCCTGCCTGCCGACATCACCAGCCAGATCCTGAACTTCGGATCGCCGGCGCCGATCGACATCCAGGTGGCTGGCCGCGATGCGGACGCCAATGCCGCCTATGCCCGCAAGATCCTGCGGCGGATCGCGGCAATCCCGGGCGTGGCGGACGCGCGCATCCAGCAATCCTCGCGCTATCCGCAGCTCAACGTCAACGTCGACCGCAGCCGGATCGGCCAGCTCGGCCTCACCGAGCGCGACGTGACCACCAGCCTGGCGAGCTCGCTGGCGGGCACCTCGCAGACCGCGCCGGTCTATTATCTCAATCCGGAGAACGGCGTGTCCTACACGGTCGTCGCGCAGACGCCCGAGTACAAGGTCGGCTCGATCGGCGATCTAGCCAACATCCCGGTGACGGGTTCCGGGGCGAACGGCGGGCAGGTGCTCGGCGGCGTCAGCCTGATCCAGCGCACCAACGCGTCGGCCGTGGTCTCGCACTACAATATCGCGCCGGTGACCGACCTGTTCGCGACGACCAACGGCCGCGACCTGGGCGCGGTGGCCGGCGACATCAACAAGGTGCTGAAGGACCTGAAGGGCGAGCTGCCCAAGGGCGCCACCGTCACGATGCGCGGCCAATATGCGACGATGAACAGCGCCTTTTCCGGTCTCGCCTTCGGCCTGATCGGTGCGATCGTCCTGATCTACCTGCTGATCGTGGTGAACTTCCAGAGCTGGCTCGATCCGTTCGTGATCATCACCGCGCTGCCCGGCGCGATCGCCGGCATCGTATGGATGCTGTTCAGCACCGGCACCACGCTGTCGGTGCCAGCACTGACCGGAGCGATCATGTGCATGGGCGTGGCGACGGCGAACGCGATCCTGGTCGTCAGTTTCGCGCGCGAGCGCCTCGCCGAGACCGGGGACGCGGTGGCGGCGGCGTTCGAGGCCGGCGTGGTCCGCTTTCGCCCGGTGCTGATGACCGCGCTCGCGATGATCATCGGCATGCTGCCGATGGCAATGGGCTTTGGCGAGGGCGGCGAGCAGAACGCGCCGCTCGGCCGTGCGGTGATCGGCGGCCTGCTCGTCGCGACCTTCGCCACGCTGATGTTCGTCCCCGTGATTTTCAGCCTTGTCCACAAACGCAAAGCCGCCGTGCCTTCGGCCGGCGCTCCCAACACCCTGGAGATAGCCCATGTCTGAGCCCGGCAATCAACGGCTCAAGCTCGTCGGCGGCATTGCCGCGCTGGCGGCGGTGGCAGTGGTAGGCAGCGGCATCTACAGCCGCGGCCACAGCAAGGAAGCGCTCGCCCAATGGACGACGGCGCAGGCGGTGCCCAGCGTCGCGGTGATCCATCCGGCGCTGGCCGGCGGGACCGAGGCGCTGACGCTGCCGGCCAGCCTCCAGGCGCTCAACAGCGCGCCGATCTATGCGCGAACCACCGGCTATGTCCGCCGCTGGCTGGTCGATCTGGGCGATAGCGTCCGGCAGGGCCAGGTGCTCGCGATCCTGGATGCGCCCGAGGTCGAGCAGCAGCTCGCCGCCGCGCAGGCCAATCTCCAGACCGCGCAGGCCAACCAGCAGCTTGCCGGCACGACCGCGACGCGCTGGAGCACCATGCTCGCCAAGGACGCGGTTTCGAAGCAGGAGACCGACGAGAAGCTCGGCGATCTCGCGGCAAAGCGTGCAGTCACCAACGCGGCGCGGGCCGATGTCGCCCGGCTGCGCGCGCTCACCGGGTTCACCCGCCTCATCGCGCCGTTCGACGGCGTGGTGACCAGCCGTTCGGCCGAGATCGGCGCGCTCGTCACGGCCGGCAGCGCGTCCTCGACGCCATTGTTCACCGTCTCGGACGTCAATCGGATGCGCGCCTATGTACGGGTGCCGCAGGTCTATTCGGCGCAGATCCATCCGGGCATGGAAGTGAAGCTCAGCCTCCCCGAATATCCCGGCCGCAGCTTCACAGCGGCGCTGACGCGGACCGCGGGCGCGGTCGATCCGAGCTCGGGGACCGTGCTGGTCGAGCTGCAGGCAGCCAATGGCGACCGCAGCCTCAAGCCTGGCGCCTTTGCGCAGGCGAGCTTCCCGCTCCAGGGCGCCGGAAAGACGGTGACGTTGCCGCCGAGCGCGCTGATCATCGGCGACAAGGGCACCCAGGTCGCGCTGCTGGGTCCGGATGGCAAGGCGGTGCTGCGCTCGGTCACGCTCGGTCGCGACCAGGGCAAGTCGGTCGAGATCGCAGCGGGGCTCACGGCGAAGGATCGCGTGATCGACAATCCGCCAGACTCGCTGCAGACCGGCGACCCGGTGAAGGTGGTGGCCAATGCGGGCAAGTAGGACGGGGCTGACCGCCGTCACCGCGCTCCTGCTGGCGGGGTGCTCGATGGCGCCGGACTATCATCGCCCTGAGATGGCGGTAGCGCCCGCGTACAAGGAAGGCGGCCCCTGGCAGACCGCTGGCACGCAGGTGGCCCCCTCCGGCAAATGGTGGGAGGTGTTCGGCGATCCCGTGCTGAGCGGGCTCGAGGAACGGATCGAAGCCGGCAGTCCCAGCCTCGCCGCCGCCGTCGCGCGCTATGAACAGGCTGCGGCGCTGGTCCGCCGCAGCCGCGCCGACCTGCTGCCGCAGGTCGATGGCGCGGCGAGCTTCCAGCGCGACCGGGTTTCGGCCGGGCGGCCGTTGTCGCCAGGCACCTCCGCGACCTACGACAATGCGCTGGTCGGCGCCTCGCTGAGCTATGAGCTCGACCTGTTCGGGCGCCTGCGCAATTCGGTGAAGGCGAGCGAGGCCAATGCTCAAGCCAGCGCTTCTGACCTTGCCGGCGTCCGGCTAGGTCTTCAGGCGCAGCTTGCGACTGCCTATTTCACGATGCGGGGTCTCGACGCGCGGCTGATGCTTCTGCGGGAGACGGTAGCTGCCTATACGCGCGCTTTCGACCTCACCGACACGCGACACTCGGGCGGCATCGCCTCCGGCATCGATGTCAGCCGCGCGCAAAGCCAGCTCTCCGCCGCCAAGGCCGAGCTCGAAGCAGTTGCCGCCGAGCGGGCCCGCAATGAGCATGCCATCGCGGTGCTGGTCGGCGAAAGCCCGTCGACCCTCTCGATTGCAGTCGCAGATACCGCGATCGCACCGGCTGCCATACCTGCGGAGCTGCCATCGACTTTGCTCGAGCGGCGGCCCGATATCGCGGCCGCAGAACGCCGCGTCGCCGCTGCAAACGCGCAGATCGGCGTTGCGCGCGCGGCGCTGTTCCCCAGCGTGGCGCTGGGCGGGCAGGGGGGCTTCCAGGCGGCGAGCGGTAATCTGCTGAGCGCACCGAACAGCTTCTGGGCGCTTGGTCCGCTCTCCGCCGCGCTGGCGATCTTCGACGGGGGTGCCCGCCGCGCCAATGTCCGCATCAGCCGGGCGCAATATGACGAAGCGGCGGCCCACTATCGCGAAACCGTGCTGACGGCCTTTCGCGAAGTCGAGGATGACCTGTCCGATGCGCGCCACCTGATCGAGCAGGAGCGCAACCAGCACGAAGCGGCCATGGCCGCAGAGCGTACCCGCGATCTGGCACTGACCCGCTACCGCGACGGCGCGTCGGACTATCTTGAAGTTACCATCGCACAGACGGCCGCGCTGGATGCGGAAAGGGCCCTGCTCGAAATCCGATCACGACAGCTGATTGCCGCCGCCGACATCGTGCGAGCGCTCGGAGGAGGCTTCTAGGGCAAGTGCACGAAGACGATCCATGCGAAGTCCTCGCCAGGCTTCATGAACACGGCCTCGGCGGCACTCGACGAGTACGCCTTGCCGTTGACCATGGCCTGCTAGAAAGCTGAACACCGATAGGGCGGAGCTAGCGGGCGAGGGCGGCGTCACAGATAGCCTGGGCCGGTTTCTGATCTCTCCGGAATTTTCCTCGTCGGGAAGAACGCGACTCGTGTCACGGAACAACCGTTTCAAGCCGCGGAGGTGCGCATTGCTGCCCGAAACAGATTGCGGTCGGAATCCGAAAAAGTCCGAGAGACGCCGGCTATTCCTATCAGACGAGAATTGGCCGTGTTGCATTTTGCAACTGATGTTTTCGAGCTAGGTGCTTGAAAACGTTGGTGACCCCTACGGGAATCGAACCCGTGTTTCAGCCGTGAAAGGGCCGCGTCCTAACCGCTAGACGAAGGGGCCATGCCGAAGCGTGGAGGCGGCCAACTAGGGAAGGATCGTCACGCGGTCAAGCGGCTTTGATCGCTTCCTTTTGATTATTCTTCTAATCCGCCCAGGCGGCGTCCTCGACGTGCAATTCCGCGGCGGGGCGGGAACCCCAATCGTCGATCCGGGCACGACCGGCGAGCCACAGCTTGCGATGGCGCGGAGCGGAGAGCAGCGCCGCGCCCAGCTCGGTATCGGCCTGGCGGAAGGCGACGGCCTTGAGGCTGCGCCCGTCGGGTCCCGACACGATCAGCCGGACATGCCCGCCCGATCCGACCACATCGGCCTTGATCACCGTCACCGGCCCGGCGACCACGCGCGGCGCCGGCCAGCCCATGCCATAGGGGCCGCCGACTTCCATCGCATTGACCAGGTCGGGGCAGACGCCGCCCGGTGCCACCACGGCATCGAGCAGCAGCGCGCGCTCGCCCATCGCCTGGGTGACGCGCTCGGAAAGCCGTTCCTCGAGGAATTCGACAAAGGCGTCGACCTTGTCCGCATCGATCGTCACGCCGCAGGCCATGGCGTGGCCGCCGCCGGCCTGGAGCAGCCCGGCATCCTTGGCGGCGAGCACCGCCGCGCCCAGGTCCACGCCCGGGATCGAACGGCCCGAGCCCTTGCCCACGCCGTCCTCGTCGAGCGCGATCACGATCGCAGGCCGGCCGAGCTTCTCCTTCAGCCGTCCGGCAACGATGCCGATCACGCCCGGATGCCAGCCCTTGCTCGCCACCACGACGACCGAGTGGTTCGCCTTGAGCAGGCTGATTTCCTCCGCCTCGGCCTGCACCCCGGCCTCGATCGCGCGGCGCTCCTCGTTGAGGAGGTCGAGCTCCTCGGCGATGATGCGCGCCTCTTTGGGGTCGCGGGTAGTGAGCAGGCGCACGCCCAGGTCCGAACGGCCGACGCGCCCGCCGGCATTGATCCGGGGCCCCAGCGCGAAGCCGAGGTCGGTGCAGGTCGGTGCGCGCTTGAGGCGCGAGGCCTCGATCAGTGCGTTGAGCCCGATATTGCGCCGCTGCGCCATCACCTTGAGGCCCTGGGCGACGAATGCGCGGTTGAGCCCGCGCAGCGCGGCAACGTCCGCCACGGTGCCGAGTGCGACGATGTCGAGCAGGTCGAGCAGCTTGGGCTCGGCGCGGTCGGCGAAATAGCCCCGCGCCCGCAGCGTGCGGATCAGCGCGGCGCCGAGCAGCCAGGCGACGCCGACCGCCGCCAGATGGCCATGCGCGGCGCCCTCGTCCTCGTCGAGCCGGTTGGGGTTGACCAGCGCGAGTGCCACGGGCAGCTCGGTGGTGCATTTGTGGTGATCCACCACGATCACTTCGGCGCCGGCGTCGCGGGCCATTTCCAGCGCCTCGAAGGCCTGGGCGCCGCAATCGACGGTGACGATCAGGCTGGCACCTTCGCCCTTCAGCCGCACCAGCGCCTCGCCCGAAGGGCCGTATCCCTCCATCAGCCGGTCGGGGATATAGGGGCGGGCCTCGAGGCCCAGGTCGCGCAGCAGCAATATGAGGAGCGCCGCGGACGTGGCGCCGTCCACGTCGTAATCGCCGAAGATCGCGACCTGTTCGCGCTTCTCGATCGCGTCGGCGAGCCGTTCGGCGGCCTTGTCCATGTCGCGGAAGATCGACGGGTCGGGCATGAAGGCGCGGATGCTCGGCGCCTTGTGCATGTCGAGTTCCTCGCGCGCCACGCCGCGGGCGAGCAGGAGCTGGGTGACCAGGTCATCGGGCACCAGCCCGCCACGCGAATCGCTGGCGAGGCCGCGCCAATGCCAGGGCTGGCCGGTGATCGAACGCTGGATATTGAGTACGACGGACATCGGAACAGCTATGGAACAGGGCAGGGGGCCTGTCCATCGCCGCTCCGTTGGCGCAGGCTAGTCGGCCTGTTGCTGGGCCACCTGCTCGAGGCGCCGGGCATAGGCCTGGGCGAACTCGCCATGGATCCTGGCGATGCCGGGATCGGTAGCGGTGCGCGACTTTTCCGCGCTCAGGCGCTGGCGGCGTTCCAAATATTCTCGGTCGGTCTGCGGGGGCATGGCAAAGCTCCTGCTTGAGGCGGCAGCTTTCCTGTTGCTGTCATTCGGCACGGTGCTCTGTTTCCGGGGGTGCCAATATCTTGTTCGTACGCGCATTTTCCGGACCCGGCATGCATCTGGATCAAGAAGTAAACGCTTCGTCGCATTTGTGGCACCGTCCGCGTCGAAGGGATTCTCCCCGCGCGAACCGCCCGGGCTGGCGCTCGCCGGATTACATGCCTACATCGCGCCTCTTATGGCTCGTCCGCGTCCTGCCCCAGAGAAAGTGAAGACCGTCGCCGAGAACCGGCGCGCGCGTTTCGATTATTTCATCGAGCACACCTATGAGGCCGGCATCGCGCTGACCGGCACCGAGGTGAAGTCGCTGCGCTTCGGCGAGGGCTCGATCACCGAGGCCTATGCCGAGGTGGGCGACAACGGCGTCTGGCTGGTCAACTCGAACATCCCCGAGTTCAGCCATGGCAACCGCTTCAACCACGAGCCCAAGCGCCCCCGTAAATTGCTCCTTCATGAGCGGGAGATAAACAAGCTCCATGGCGCGGTGGCGCGCGAGGGCATGACCCTGGTGCCGCTGTCCATCTATTTCAACGGACGGGGCCGAGCGAAGGTCGAGCTCGCGCTGGCGAAGGGCAAGAAGACGCATGACAAGCGCGAGTCGATCAAGGAGCGGGACTGGAAGCGCGAGCAGGGACGTCTGCTCCGCGGCGGCCGTGACTGAGTCCGCGCCGGCGGCCGACAAGTCGCGCTTCCGCCGCTGGCTCGACAAGGCGACGCCCAGCCGCGAATCGGTGGAGACCAATCGTTGGCTGCGCCCGGTCGCGCACCGCGTGATGCACAGCTCGCTGTGGCGCTTCACCCGCCGCTCGGTGCCACGCGGTGTCGCGCTCGGCATGGTGACCGGCGTGCTGGTCCCGATGGGCCAGATCCCTGCCTCGGCCATTCTCGCGCTGCCGCTGCGCGCCAACATCCCGGCTGCCGCGGCGACCACCTTCATCACCAACCCCTTCACCACGCCACCGCTCTGGGTGGCGGCCTATTGGCTGGGCAGCTGGATGATCGGCCCGGGCGAGGTGATCCAGAAGGCGCAGGTCATCGAGCAGACCTGGAGCGACTGGCTGGTCCACCAGGCCGGGCCGGCGACGCTCACCGGACTGGTGACCATCACCGGTGCGCTCGCGCTGGTCGGCTATTTCGGCACGGCGCTGGCGTGGCGGCTGTGGATCGCCCGCAAGTGGAAGCGGCGCCAGGCGGCGCGGGCCGCGGCCTGACCGTCATCCCGGCGCAAGCCGGGACCTCAGGCGGTCGTGGACAGCTACTCCCCGCAATCCCCGGAAACATGATTGGTCGCCGAAACGTAACAATGTTGCGTTCGGTCGATTGACGGAGCGTATCGACGGGGTAAGACAGCGCGCATCAACTCGTTCGGGGGTCCCCTCATGCGCCTGTCGCTCCTCACCACCACCTTCCTCGCCGCGCCCGTGCTGCTCGCCGGCTGCGCGCACAACCAGCCGCTGCCGACCGCCCCGGTCGAGGCCGCGCCCGTCACCGAGGCGGAAGCCGCGCCGCAGCCCGAGGCACCCAAGCCGGTCTACGGCACCTATGGCTTCGACACCGCCGGCATGGACACCGCGGTCAAGCCGGGCGACGATTTCTACAACTATGCCAACGGCGCCTGGGCGAAGAACACCCCGATCCCGGCCGACAAGTCGAACTATGGCTCGTTCAACATCCTGGACGACAACGCCAAGAAGCAGACGCACGAGATCCTCGACGCGGCCAAGGGGGACCCGAACTCGAAGATCGGCACCGCCTATGCGACCTATCTCGACACCGCCGCGATCGACGCCAAGGGCCTGGCCCCGGCCAAGCCGTGGATCGACCAGATCAAGGGCCTGAAGTCCAAGTCCGGCTATCCCGCGCTCGCCGCCGCCGCCCGCCGCAACGGCGTGGGCGTGCCGTTCGGCGCCTATGTCGGCCAGGACGACAAGGAACCCGAAGTCTATGCGCTCAGCCTCGGCCAGGCCGGGCTCGGCATGCCGGACCGCGACTATTACCTCTCGAAGGACGCCAAGTTCCTCGAGACCAAGGCCGCCTATGAGAAGCATCTCGCCACCCAGCTGACCAATGCCGGCGAGCCCAATGCCGCCGCGCGCGCCAAGGCGATCGTCGATTTCGAGACCAGGATCGCCGCGGCCCAGTGGACCCGGGTCGAGAGCCGCGACGCGAGCAAGACCTACAACAAGATGACTGTCGCCCAGCTGCAGAAGTCGGCCCCGGGCTTCGACTTCAAGGCCTTCTTCGCCGCCGGCAAGGCGCCGGTCGACACCGTGATCGTCGCCCAGCCGAGCGCGATCACCGGCATCGCCAGGCTGATCCAGCAGGCGCCGCTCGACGTGCTCAAGGACCAGCTGCTGGTCCGCACGCTCGACGGCTTCGCCGATGTGCTGCCGAGTGCCTTCGACAAGGAGCAGTTCGCGTTCTACGGCACCACGCTCTCGGGCACGCCGGAGCAGGAGGAGCGCTGGAAGCGCGCGGTGGACTTCACCACCGGCGCGCTCTCGGATGACGTTTCGCAGGTCTATGTCGCCAAGTATTTCCCGCCCGAGACCAAGGCGGCGGCCGACAAGCTGGTGAAGAACGTCATCGCGGCGATGGACCGCCGGATCGACAAGCTCGAGTGGATGGCACCCGAGACCAAGGTCAAGGCGCATGCCAAGCTCGCCGCCTTCACCCCGAAGATCGGCTATCCGGACCGCTGGCAGGACTATGGCTCGCTGACGATCACCGCGGGCGACGCGTTCGGCAACAATGTCCGTTCGAACAACTGGCAGTATGACGACAACATCGCGAAGCTCGGCCAGCCGATCCGTCGCTGGGAGTGGGGGATGACCCCGATGACGATCAACGCCTATGCCAATTTCGGCATGGTCGAGATCGTCTTCCCGGCCGCGATCCTGCAGCCGCCCTTCTTCGATCCGAATGCCGATCCGGCGGTCAACTACGGCGGCATCGGCGCGGTGATCGGCCATGAGCTGAGCCACCATTTCGACGACCAGGGCGCCAAGTACGACAAGGAAGGCCGCCTGACCGACTGGTGGACCCCCGCCGACGTCGCCGCCTTCAAGGCGCGCACCGACGCGCTGGTCGCCCAGTACGACCAGTATGAGCCGCTGCCCGGCATGCACGTGAAGGGCGCGCTGACGCTCGGCGAGAACGTCGCCGACCTGGCCGGCCTCACCGTCGCCTATGACGCGTACAAGGCCTCGCTGAACGGCCAGGAAGCCCCGGTGCTCGGCGGCTTCATCGGCGACCAGCGCTTCTACCAGGGCTGGGCCCAGGTGTGGCGCCGCAACTATCGCGAGGCGAACCTGCGCCAGCGCCTGCTGACCGATCCGCACTCGCCCTCGCAGCAGCGCGCCTGGGTCGTGCGGAACCTCGATCCCTGGTACGGCGCCTATAACCCCGATCCGGCGACCAAGCTGTTCCTGGCGCCCAACAAGCGCGTCCGGATCTGGTAAGCTTCTTTTCCCTCTCCCAGCGGGAGAGGGAAGGGGCCCGCGCGCGAAGCGCGTGGGAAGGGTGAGGGTCGAGATCCAGTCGACCCTCACCCTTCCGCGCCTTCGGCGCTCCCTCCCTCTCCCAAAGGGAGAGGGAATTGTGTCCTTGACCAGCGCCCTTTGACCGAACATCGGTGGCGCATGGCCACGTTGCCCGTCCATACGCCGATATCGCCGTCCCGCCGCTGGCTGCCCTTCGCGGCGGCGATGCTCGCGGGCATCCTGGCGGGCGCGCTGATCCTGCTCACCCTGAACGACCGCGCGGTCGCGGTCGGCTTCGTCGCCGCCGGCGTCCTCTCCGCCGGCGCACTCTGGGGCGCGCGCAAGCTCTTCCATGCCGATGCCGCCGCCGATCGGCCGGTCGACTGGTCGGTCGCCCAGGCGCTCGCCGCCGCCAGTGACGATGCGCTTGCCGTCACCGACCGTGCCGGCCGCCTGGTCTGCGCCAACAGCCGCTTCGAAGTGCTGTTCGCCGGCTGGCCGACCCCGCCCAATCTCCCCGTCAGCGACGCTGCCATCGCCGCGCTCGGCACCGCCGCCCGCACCGCCTGGCGCGACGGCGAGGCACGCGAGGACGGCATCCAGGTGTTCGGCGCTCCCGTCTCCGCCCGTGTCCAGCGCGTCGGCGAGGACTCGCTCGTCTGGCGCTTCATCGGCGTCCAGGCGCTCGACCTCGCCAGCCAGACCCAGGCGCTGATCGACGGCCATACCGGCGATCGGCTCGGTTCCTCCGGCATCATGGCCGCGATGGTCTCGCCTGAAGGCCGGGTGCGCGCCGCCAACCGCGTCTTCCGCCTGCGTGCCATGGGCAATGGAGAAGCGCCGGTCGAGGGCAGGGACTTCGCCCGCTTCCTGATCACCGATTCGATGGGCCTGGTCCGTTTCGAGCGCGAGGGGTTGGAGGGCAATCCGCTCCGTGTCCTCCAGATCCCGTTCCTCGATGGCGAGGAAGCGCCGCTGCTGGTCGCGCTGCTCGACGAGGAGCGCGACAATGTGCCGACGCCCGCGATCGGCGCCAGCGCCGGCGCGCATGTCCGCTCGCTGATCGCGCTGCTGCCGCTCGGCCTCGCCCTGGTCGACCGCGACGGCCGTTTCGTCAGTATGAACGACGCGTTCGTCCGCGCCACTCGCGTCAACGCCGCAGCGCCGCCGCTCTATCCGGGCGATCTGGTGGTGCGCGAGGACAAGTCCGCCCTGGCCGATGCCGTGCGCCGCTTCGCCGGCGGCGCGTCGCAATCGGCCGAGATGACCGTCCGCATGTCCGACGCGCCCGACGAGCCCGTCTCGATCGGCATCGCCGGCGCCCGCGGCCTCGGTGACGCCGCAGTGCTGATCAGCCTCAAGGATTCGGGCGAGGAGTCCAAGCTCAAGCGCCAGGTCGCCCAGGCGACCAAGATGCAGGCGGTCGGGCAACTTGCAGGGGGTGTTGCGCACGACTTCAACAACATCCTCACCGCGATCATCGGCCACTGCGACCTGATGCTGATGCGCCATTCGCCCGGCGACAGCGATTATGACGACATCCAGCAGATCCGCGCCAATTCCAACCGTGCCGCCTCGCTGACCCGCCAGCTGCTCGCCTTCTCGCGCCAGCAGACGCTGCGTCCCCAGCTGCTCCAGCTGCCGGACGTCATCTCCGAAGTCTCCAACCTGCTGAAGCGCCTGCTCGGCGAGACGGTGCGGCTCGAGGTCAAGCATGGCCGCAACCTAGGCCCGGTCCGCGCCGATCCCGGCCAGCTCGAGCAGGTGGTGGTCAATCTCGCGGTCAATGCCCGCGACGCGATGCTGTCGAAGAACCCGAGCGGCGGCGGCACGCTGACCATCGAGACGATGGCCGTGCCCGCCTCCGAGGTGCGGCGCATGGACGACGACGTGCTGCCGGTCGGCGATTATACCGCGCTGCGCATCGCCGACACCGGCACCGGCATTCCGCCCGACATCCTCGCCAAGATCTGGGAGCCCTTCTTCACCACCAAGGAAGTGGGCAAGGGCACCGGCCTCGGCCTGTCGACGGTCTATGGCATTATCAAGCAGTCCGGCGGGTTCATCTTCGCCGAGAATGCGCCGCAGGGCGGGGCGGAGTTCACCATCTATCTGCCCGTCCATGCCGCGACCGAGGCACCCGTTGCGGCCAAGCTGCCCGGTGTGAAGGAGAAGCCGGTCGATACCTGGGGTACCGGCACGATCCTCGTGGTCGAGGACGAGGACATGGTCCGCGCGATTGCCGAGCGCGCCCTCACGCGCCAGGGCTATACCGTGGTCACCGCCGAGAATGGCGAGGCCGCGCTGGAACTGATCGAGACGATCGATCGGCCCGACTTGCTGATTTCCGATGTCGTCATGCCGGTGATGGACGGGCCCAGCATGGCGCGCAGGGTCCGCGCCAAATATCCGGACCTGCCGATCCTGTTCATGTCGGGTTATGCCGAAGAGCAGCTGCGCAAGTCGATTGATCTGGAGCAAGTTTCCTTCCTGCCGAAACCCTTTTCGGTGCAGCAACTTGCCGAAGCGGCGCGAGAAGTGCTCGCGCCCAAATAAACCCTTGGCGTTTCGCGACTTTCCTGCGATGGGAACGGACATGCCGGGGGCCCAGAAGATCCTGATCGTCGAAGACGAGCCACTCATCGCGATGATGCTCGAGGACTTCCTCGATGCGCTCGATCGCCTCGTCGCGGGCACCGCGGACAGCGTCGCCTCGGCGCTCGAACTGGTCGAGGCCGGCGGCATCGATGCCGCGATCATGGACGTCAATTTGCGCGGCGGCGAGACCAGCTGGCCGATCGCCGACGCGCTCGCCGCGCGTGGCATCCCCTTCGTGCTCGCCACCGGTGGGGCGGGGGACTCGATCCCCGAAGCCTATCGCGATCGCCCGGTGCTCTCCAAGCCGTTCACGATGGACAGCGTCGAGAAGGTGCTCGACAGCCTCGTCGGCGTCGACTGAGGGCAGTTTGTTTCCGGCGTCCCGGGCCACATCGTCATCCCGCATCACAACCGTCATCCCGGCGAAAGCCGGGATCTCAGGCCGCATTACGCTACTGCACGAGATCCCGGCTTTCGCCGGGATGACGGCTTTGGGCGATCATTGACAGTCACGCCGTCCTCAATCCAGCAACCGAACCGCGTCTCCGATCCGGATAAGCCCCGGCCGAGCCGGCCCGGCATAGATGCCGTACATATTGCCGAATGCCTGCGCGACCGTTCGCATCACGCGCGGTTCCTTCGCGCCGGTCTCGGGATCGATCGTCACCATCACGCAGCGCGCGATCGGATCGGCGCACTGGACCATCGCGCCATTCTCGTCATCGCCGAACGCCAGCCGTCGCCCCTGCCATTCGGTGGCGGGCAGGTCGCTCTCCACGATCACGTTGATCCGGAACCGTCCGATGTCGAGCGCGCCGCCATGGGCCGCCTCCAGCGCGGCATGGCCGGCACTGGTCTGGATCGAGACCGGCATCGAATCATAGCAGCCGCGTGCCACCTGGATCAGCGCGGCGGGCTCGCGCGCCGCAGCCTCCAGATGCGCCTTGAGCATCGGGTCGTGCAGGGAGAGGTTCGTGCCGTCGGGTGTCTCCACTGTCACGGCGCTCGTCTTGGGTCGATTCGGATCCTCGAAGCGGGCGTGGTGCAGCACCATTGCCGGCACTTCGCGCCCGGTGAGCCACGGGAAGCGCGTACCGTTCGCGGCCCGGACAAAGGCATATTGCCGGTCGCCCTCGATTCCCTGCCAGTCGAGCTCGGCAACGGTCAGCTGTTCCCCGGCCATGGACTTGACCGGGAAGCGGTTGAGCGCGCTGACATGGCCGACGATGCGAGTCATCGCGCGGGGCTAGCCGGGCCTGTGGGGGAGGGCAATCGCGCTGTTCCGTGCCGAGTGGAACGATTATGGAACAAAAATTCTGTTCCGCTCTTGTTCTTTGAGAACAAAGGCGATACACGGGCTTCCAACACAGGTTGATGCAGCGTGCTAAACCTTCTAGCGACGGGGACTTCCAATGGCAGCTTCGCTCAAGGTGATTGACGGCAACATGGCGATTTCTTCGGACAAGCAGAAGGCGCTCGACGCCGCACTCGCGCAGATCGACCGCGCATTCGGCAAGGGCTCGGCGATGAAGCTCGGCTCCAAGGAGACGATGCAGGTCGAGGCGATCTCGACCGGCTCGCTCGGGCTCGACATCGCGCTCGGCGTCGGCGGTCTGCCGCGCGGCCGCGTGATCGAAGTCTATGGTCCGGAAAGCTCGGGCAAGACCACGCTGGCGCTCCATGTGATCGCCGAGGCGCAGAAGACGGGCGGCGTCGCCGCGTTCGTCGACGCAGAGCACGCGCTCGATCCGGTCTATGCCAAGAAGCTCGGCGTCAACATCGACGAGCTGATCGTCTCGCAGCCGGATACCGGCGAGCAGGCGCTGGAGATCGTCGACACGCTGGTCCGCTCGAACGCGATCGACGTGCTGGTGGTCGACTCGGTCGCCGCGCTGGTGCCGCGCGCCGAAATCGAAGGCGAGATGGGCGACAGCCATGTCGGCCTCCAGGCCCGCCTGATGTCGCAGTCGCTGCGCAAGCTCACCGGATCGATCAGCCGTTCGCGCTGCATGGTGATCTTCATCAACCAGCTGCGCATGAAGATCGGCGTGATGTACGGCAATCCGGAGACCACGACCGGCGGCAACGCGCTGAAGTTCTACGCCTCGGTCCGCCTCGACATCCGTCGCACCGGCCAGATCAAGGACCGTGAGGACATCATCGGCAACACCACCCGCGTGAAGGTGGTGAAGAACAAGGTCGCCCCGCCGTTCAAGCAGGTCGAGTTCGACATCATGTATGGCGAGGGTATCTCGAAGATCGGTGAGATCCTCGATCTCGGCGTCAAGGCCGGGCTGGTCGAGAAGTCGGGCGCCTGGTTCAGCTATGACAGCGTCCGCATCGGTCAGGGCCGCGAGAATTCGAAGAACTTCCTGCGCGACAATCCCGAACTGCGCGAACGTCTCGAAAAGGCGATCCGCGCGCGCACCGAGAAGGTCGCCGAGGGACTTATGGCGGGTCCCGACGCCGATGACGGTGACGACGACCTATAATGGAATATCAGGCCGCGCCCGCGTGCGACGCGTGTGGCAGCGGTCACGGGCTCGGCCCATCGGAAGACCCGGCGCGTTGCCCCGCGCCGGGTCTTTCCCGTTTCAGGGCCGGTTCGCGCGCGTGGATGTCGTGACCTTTGTGACTTTCCGCGCCCGGGCAACGCGTCCGTGCGCAACGTTGGCAACTTTTCAGCGCCGCCGGGCGCGCTAAGGTAGCGCGATGAAGGCTGTCCTCGATCCCGATTGCGCGCTTGCCGGCGGCCTCGCCGCCATCCGCGGCCAGTTCCACGTCCCGGACGGCTTCCCGCCCGAAGTCACGGCTGCGGCGGAGGCGGCTGCCCGGCGCGCGCCGACCGCCCATGTCGATCGCACCGCGCTCCCCATGGTCACGCTCGATCCGGCCAGCGCCACCGACCTCGACCAGGCCTTTGCGATCGAGACCAGCGGCAGCGACCTGCTGCTGCACTACGCGATCGCCGACGTCGCCTGGTTCGTCGAGGATGGCGATCCCGTCGATGCCGAAGCCTGGAAGCGCGGCGCGACGCTCTACCTGCCCGACGGCAAGGCAAGCCTCTATCCCAAGGTGATCAGTGAGGGCGCGGCGAGCCTGCTGCCCGATGGCACGCGCCCCGCGGTGTTGTTCACCGTGCGGGTAGCGCCCGATGGCGAAGTGAAGCTCGAAGCCGCCGAGCGTGCGCTGGTGGCCAGCCGCGCCAAGCTCGCCTATGAAACTGCAACCGAGGCCGATCTGCCGCCCCAGTTCGACGATCTCGCCCGGCGTATCGCCGAAGCCGAGGCGCGGCGCGGTGCCGCCCGCGTCGACCCGCCGGAGCAGGAAGTCGCCCGCCGTCCCGATGGCGGCTATGCGCTGGCCTTCCGCGCTCGCCACGCGTCGGAGGACCAGAATGCCGCCCTGTCGCTCGCCACGAACCTCGCCATCGCTGATGTCCTGCAGGCGCATCACACCGGCCTGTTCCGGGTGATGGCCGAGCCTGATGCGGCGGCGGTCCAGCGGTTGCGCAACACCGCCCGTGCCCTCGGAGTCGCCTGGCCCGAGAGCCAGTCGCTCGTGGCCTTCCGCACCGGCCTCGATCCCGCCGACCCGCGTCAGGCGGCGCTGATGCTGGCGATCCGTCGTGCGGGGCAGGGGGCGAGCTATGCGCGGTGGCGTGCCGATACGCTTCCCTGGCATGCCGCCGTCGCCGCGCCCTATGCCCATGCCACCGCGCCGCTCCGTCGCCTGGCCGACCGCTATGTCATCCGGGCGACCCTGGCGATCATGGCGGGCCAGCCGGTGCCCGATGCGGTCGAGCAGGCCTTTCAGCGTCTGCCCAAGGTGATGGGCCATGCGGATGCGCTGGGTGGGCAGATCGATCGCGCCGTGATCGACCTGGCCGAGGCGGTGATGCTCTCAGGCCGTGAGGGCGAGACCTTCGCGGCGGTGGTCACCGATGTCGACATGCGTGGCGCCCGGATGCAGCTCGCCGATCTGCCGATCGTCACCCGGATCGACGCGCCCGGTGCCGCGCCAGGCACGGCGTTGCAGGTCCGCCTGGTTGGTGTCGACCTGGCCAATCGCGCGATCCGGTTCGAAGCTGTGGCAGATGCGGCGTGACGTCGCACGCGGATATCGAAGCACAGGTCGAGACCTTCATCGCGCGCTTCACGCCCGAGATCGCCGAACGGGTCCGTGCCGCCCGCGCGGTGCTGCGCGAGCGCCTGCCCGGCGCGACGGAGCTGGTCTATGACAATTACAACGGCCTCGCCATCGGCTACGGCCCGGGCGACAAGACGTCCGAGGCGGTGTTCAGCCTGGCCATCTACCCGCGCAACGTGCTGCTCTATTTCCTCCCCGGCGTCGGCCTGCCCGATCCGGAAGGGCTGCTCCAGGGCGAAGGCAAGCTGGGGCGCTATGTCTGCCTCAAGCATGTGGGGCTGCTCGACGAGCCTGCGGTGATCGCGCTGATCCGCGCCGCGCTCGACCGGGCGAAACGCCCCTTGCCGCCGGAGGGCGGACGCACCATCGTCAAGTCGATCTCGGCCCGGCAACGTCCGCGCCGCCCAGGGGAGGCCGCATGACCGTCATCGTCCATCATCTCGAGAATTCGCGTTCGCAGCGCGTGCTCTGGCTGCTCGAGGAGCTGGGCCTGCCCTATGAGGTCCGGCGCTACGAGCGGAACAAGGCGACGATGCTCGCCCCGTCCGAGCTTCGCAGCATTCATCCGCTCGGCAAATCGCCGGTGATCGAGCATGCCGGCAACGTCGTCGCCGAGACCGGGGCGATCGTCGAGTATCTGGTCGAGCTGGGCGACGGGAAGCTCGGCAAGCCCGGGCACCGCGAGGATGCGCTGCGCTGGCGGCATTTCCTCCACTACGCCGAGGGCTCGCTGATGCCGCCGCTGTTCACCAAGCTGGTGCTCAGCCGGGTGCCGCTGTTCGGCAAGATGGCGCAGAAGAAGTTCCAGCCGATGATCGACGTCCATCTCGACTATGTCGAGGCCGAGCTGGCCAGCCGGCCCTGGTTCGCCGGCGCGGAATTCACGGCCGCGGACGTGATGATGAGCTTCCCGCTCGAGGCCGCGGTGGCTCGCGCCAACGCGACCCAGGGGCGCCCGCACATCGCCGCATGGATCGCCGGGATCCATGCCCGCCCGGCCTATCAGGCGGCGCTCGCCGCCGGTGGACCCTATGCCTATGCCTGACCGGCCCTAGAGCAGTGCGAAGCCGGTCGCGGTGTTAATGAAGTCCTTCACCGCGTCGAGGATGGCGTTGACGGCGTTCTGGACCATGACCAGCGTCATGCTGGTCATGGCGACGATCACCGAGACCGCGGCGCGGATCTGCATGTCGAACAGGATCTCGGCGCCCTGCAGCGTGTATTGGGCATGGTTCTCCGCGATCGCCTCGACCTGGATCGCGATCTTCTTGAGCTCGGGGATCGCATAGCTCTGCATCTGCGCCCAAACGCCGCCCGCCAGCCCACGCCCGGCGGTGACCATCTGGTCGACGAGCCCGTTCACGTCCACGCTCATCCGGCTTCTCCTAACGGCCCAGTTGCTTGGCGCGCTGCACGGCCATCGCCGCGCGCAGGGTGGCGCCAAGGCCGCCGTCGAGCAGCGGGCCGGTGGCGACGGCGGGAATGCCCAGCGCGCCCTGGGCCTGGTGGAAGGCGCGCAGGTCGTGGAATTGCTGCTGGAGCAATTGCATCAGTACCACGTCGCAGTCGCCCTGCGGTGGCGTGCCGATCTTCTGGCTGAGCGCGGGCGGCAGATCGACCAGCGAGAGCACTTTGGCCATCGCCTGGGTGGACGGGCAGTTGTTCAGCACCCGGTTCGCCTGCGCCCGGGCGACGAGCAGCGCGACCCGGCCCTCCATATTGTCGTAGAAGTCGGTGTTCTGGGCATAGGCGCCCGCGGGCTGGCCGGCATTGGTGACCATCTTCGCGACGAAGCTGGTCGTGTCCTGCAGCATCGAGCCCAGTTCGGCATCGGTCTGCGCGTCATAGGGCGCGCTGAGCTGGACGTGCGCACAGCCGGCCAGCGCGGCCGCAAACACCAGCATCGCGGCAAGCTGCCAAGCGCGCTGCGTCAACCGGACCAGGCCCTGCATCCGTCTCTCCGCCCGTTCGCGGCGGAAGCTTCCACCTCCGCCGTCAAAAGTCCAACCTCGTTGTGGCCGTTATGGCCGAATGCCTAGTCCCGGAAGCTGAGATGATCGCAGGCCGGGCAGGGTGCGTCCTCGCTGGCGATGAGGCCTTGGCAGCGCTTGCACAGGGCCCGGTTCCGGGGCTGGAGCGCGTGATCGACGGTGACGCGCTGGTCGAACACGAAGCACTCGCCCTGCCAGCGGCTCTGCTCCGCGGGCACTTGTTCGAGATAGGCGAGGATGCCGCCCTTGAGGTGGTAGACCTCGTCGATTCCCTCGGACTTGAGGAAGGCAGTCGACTTCTCGCAGCGTATGCCGCCGGTGCAGAACATCGCGACGCGCGGCATCGGACCCTCTGCTTCCCGCTCGGCCCGGAACTTGCGGAACCATTCGGGGAACTCGCGGAAGCTGCGCGTCTCGGGATCGATCGCGCCGGTGAAGGTGCCGAGCGCGACTTCATAGGCGTTGCGCGTGTCGATCACGATCGTGTCGGGCGCGTCGATCAGCGCATTCCAGTCCTCCGGCGCGACGTAATGGCCGACACCTTCGAGCGGATCGATATCCGGCTCGCCCATCGTCACGATCTCGCGCTTCAGCCGGACCTTCATCCGGTCGAACGGCATCGCCGCGGCGCCCGAATATTTGACGTCGACCCCGGCGCAACCGGGCAAGCCGCGGACATGGTCGAGCAACCGCGCGATCGCCTCGGCGCTGCCGGCGACCGTGCCGTTCAGCCCTTCGTTCGCGAGCAGCAGCGTGCCCTTGACGCCAAGCGCCTCGCACAGGGCGAGGAGCGGCGCCTTCAGGCTCTCGACATCGGGAAAGCGAGTGAACTGGTAGAGCGCGGCGACGCGGACCGGCAGGTCCGCGTCGGGCACCGCTGCGGGATCAGGACTGGCCATAATCCTCGAAGCTGTCGGTCTTGGTGGTGGCGCCGCTCATCGGCAGGACCGCCGGCTCCGGATCGCCCGGCGTGTCGAGCTTGCCTTCCCAGCGGGCGACAACGACGCTGGCGACGGCATTGCCGATCACGTTGGTCGCGGTGCGGCCCATGTCGAGGAAGTGATCGACCGCGAGGATCAGCAGCACGCCGGCCTCGGGGATGTTGAAGTGGCTGAGCGTGCCGGTGATCACGACGAGGCTGGCGCGCGGCACGCCGGCGATGCCCTTGCTGGTGACCATCAGGATCAGCAGCATCTGGATCATCGTCATCCAGTCGAGATGGATGCCGTATGCCTGGGCGATGAAGATCGACGCGAACGTCATGTACATCATCGAGCCGTCGAGATTGAACGAATAGCCGAGCGGCAGCACGAAGCTGGCGATGCGCGGCGGCACGCCGAACCGGTCGAGCGCGTCGAGCGTGCGGGGATAGGCGGCCTCCGACGAGGCTGTCGAGAAGCCGAGCAGGATCGGATCGCGCAGATAGCGCAGCAGCGTGCCGGTGCGCGGGCCGACGAGCAGGAAGCAGGCGCCGAGCAGCACAGCCCAGAGCGCGAACAGGCCGAGATAGAAGCTGCCCATGAAGAAGGCGAGGTCGCCGACCACGCCGATGCCCTTGGTCGCCAGCGCCTTGGCCACTGCGCAGAACACCGCAACCGGGGCGAACAGCATCACATAGCCGGTGACGGTGAGCATCACCTGGACCAGTGCCTCGAGCCCCTTGACCAGCGGCTCGCCCTTTTCGCCGATCGCGGCGAGGCCGACGCCGAAGAACAGCGAGAAGATGACGAGCTGGAGGATGTCGTTGCTCGCCATCGCATCGATGCCGCTGGTCGGCACGATGTGGATGAAGAACTTGGCGAGATCGAAGCTGGAGCGATCGACGCCGCTCGATGCGGTCGCTGCCGGAACGGTGAGGTTCAGGCCGACGCCGGGCTGGAGCAGGTTGACGAAGATCAGGCCGAGGGTGAGCGAAACGAGGCTGGCGCAGACGAACCAGAAGAACGCCTTCAGGCCGACGCGACCGATCGCGCCGCCGCCGCCCATGTGCGCGATGCCCACCACGAGCGTGGAGACCACCAGCGGGGCGATGATCATCTTGATCAGATGGAGAAACATCTGGGTCGGGATATCGAGGCCATAGGCCCAGTTCTCGATCGCCTTTGCCCCTTCCGGCGTGCCGGACAGCGAGACGTTGAGCACATAGCCCAATATGCCGCCGAGCAGCAGTGCTGCCAGAATGAACCAGGTAAGTCGCTTGCCCAAAATGGGTCCCCCTAAAATTCCGTGGCGCAGGCAAAGGGGATTGCGCCGCCCGGGTCAAGTCCCGCGCGCCCAGTCGATGCGCGCTGCCCTATGCACAGCGGGTATTGCAGCGGTGCGCGAAGCCGCCCTATCGCATGCCTCGCTCTTTCCGGAGGATGACGATGCGCCTTGACCGCCGAACCCTTGTCCGTGCCGCTGCCGCCGCGCCGCTGCTGGCCCTGCCGGGCGTGCTGCGCGCCGCCGAGCCGGACCTTTCGGCGCTGCAGGACATCACCAAGGGCGCGGTGCCGATCGGCAATGAAGAGCGCGCGGCACGGCTCGCCCGGGCGCAGAAACTGATGCGGGCCAACGGCATCGGCGCGGTGCTGATCGAGGGCGGATCGTCGCTGATCTATTTCACCGGGCTCCGTTGGGGCCGCAGCGAGCGGCTGACCGCCGTGGTGCTGCCCGCCGACGGCGAGCCGTGCATCGTCACGCCCTTCTTCGAGGAAGCGCGCACCCGCGAGGGGCTGGCGATCCCGGCCGAGGTGCGGGTGTGGAACGAGGACGAGGACCCGCTCAAGACCGTCGCCGGCTTCCTCAAGGACCGCAAGCTCGCCCACCTGCCGGTCGGTATCGAGGAGACGGTGCGCTATTTCGCCGTCGACGGGCTGCAGAAGGTCGGGCTGAAGGTGGTTTCGGCGAATCCGGTCGTGCGCGGCTGCCGGATGATCAAGACGGCGCCCGAGATCGCGCTGATGCAGCTGGCCACCGACGTGACCATCGCCGCCTATCGCTGGGTCTATCCCCGCGTCGAGAAGGGGATGAGCCAGCGCGACGTCTCGGCGCTGATGGATGCCGCCACCAAGAAGCTGGGCGGCAGCCCCGAATTCAGCATGGTGCTGGTGGGTGAGGGGGCCGCCTATCCGCACGGCACCAAGGTGCCGTCGCCGGTAGCCGACGGGCGGATCGTGCTGATGGACTGCGGCTGCACCGTGCAGGGCTATCAGTCCGACGTGTCGCGCACCTGGGTGCATGGCACCGCCACCACCGAGCAGCGCAAGGTGTGGGACCAGGTTGCCCAGGGCCAGCAGACCGCCTTCGCCGCGGCGAAGCTGGGTGCGACGGCGGGCAGCGTCGACGACGCGGTGCGCCGCTATTATGCCTCGATCGGCTGGGGCCCGGACTACAAGCTGCCGGGCCTGTCGCATCGCACGGGGCATGGCATCGGCCTGGACGGGCACGAGCCGGTCAACCTGGTGCGGGGTGAGCAGACGAAGCTGGCGCCGGGCATGTGCTTCTCGAACGAGCCGGGCATCTACATTCCCGGCAGCTTCGGCGTGCGACTGGAGGACTGCTTCCACATGACCGAGAGCGGGCCGACCTGGTTCAGCCAGCCTCCCAGGTCGATCGACGCGCCAATGGGGTGAGGCGCGGGCCATACCGGGGCTTCGGAAGTTTACGAAGCATACGGCACGCGGCCCCGGTTTCCCGCACCCCGAAATTCGAACCAGGCCCATGAAAGCGGGTGCGGACGGATGGGACAGGGCGCGCTGTGGCTGCATCCATCAGCGTAGATCAGACGAAATCCTACATTGCAACCGGCCCGCGCCGGTGCGGGCTCAGGTGCCGTCGGCGCGCAGGGTGAGCACTTCGACGCCGGTGGCGGTGACCGCCACGGTATGCTCGAACTGGGCGGAAAGCTTGCCGTCGCGGGTGACGACGGTCCAGCCATCGTCCTCGGTCGCGACCATGCGGCTGCCCTGGTTGACCATCGGCTCGATCGTGAAGGTCATGCCCTCACGCAGCTTCACGCCGGTGCCCGGCCTGCCGAAATTGAGCACCGAGGGTTCCTCGTGCATCTCGCGGCCGATGCCGTGGCCGCAATATTCGCGCACCACGGTGTAGCCGTGCTTCTTGGCATGGCGCTCGATCGCGAAGCCGATATCGCCGAGATGGGCGCCTGGGCGGACCTGGCGGATGCCCTGCCACATCGCCTCCTGCGCCACCTTGGCCAGTCGCCGCGCCGCCGGGGGAACGTTGCCGACCAGATAGGTCTTGCTCGAATCGGCGATGAAGCCGTTCTTCTCCAGCGTGATATCGAGATTGATGATGTCGCCGTCGCGGATGATGACGTCGGGATCGGGCACGCCGTGGCATACGACCTGGTTGATCGAACAGTTCAGGACATATTTGAACCCGTATTGCCCCTTGCTCGCTGGACGGGCGGCGAGGTCCACGGTGATGAACCGTTCGACCAGATCGTTGACCTCCATTGTCGACATGCCGGCCAGGTTCCGGCCGTCCAGCATCTCGAAGACCGATGCCAGCAGCTTGCCGGAGATCCGCATCAACTCCAGTTCGTCGGGTGTCTTGACCATGTCAGGCGGCCGCGGCTTCCGGCAGCGGAGCTTGGGCGCGTTCGAGCTGCATCCGGACGATATCGGTAAAGGAAAGGGCCGGGTTGGCCTCGGCGAGCATGCCGATCTTCATCCAGAACTCGGCCTGGGCATTGATCGAGCGGCACATCACCGTGCTGGCGCGGCGAATCTCCTCGTGCAACTCGTCGTCGATCTTCACAATGCCCATGGTTTCCTCGAGTAATATATGAATCGTATATGCTTCATATATCGCTTTCGTCGGATATCGCAAATAGGCTGTCGCCGGGTTTGCCGGAAATGGGGGGATGATGCGGGTTCTGGCGATGGCGATCTTCTTCCTGACCGCCTTTGGCGTGATGGGGGTGCTGAGCGAGCATTTCCGGGGCGATGCCGGGCTGGTGCTGCGGCTCATGATGGATGCGCTGCTCTGCTTCGTCGCGGTGCTGGTACACGAGCTGGGCCATGCCGCCGCCGCGCACCGGCTGGGCGCGGACATTCGTGCGATCGTGGTGCTGCCCTTCGCGTTCAATACCAAGCGGCGCGAGCTGCGCCTGAAATGGCGGGCGGGGATGGGCGATCTGGGCGGTTATGTCTCCTACACGCTCGACAGGATCGACGCGCGCCGCAAGCATATGATGATCGCCGCTGCGGGACCGATCGCGAATCTCCTGCTCGCACTGGGTGCTGGCACGGGCGCTGCGCTGGTCGGCACCGACCCGCGGGGCGGAGCCTTGCTCGGCGCGCTGGCCTTGCTTTCCGCGGGCATGGGAATCGCCAATCTCGTGCCGTTCAAGGGCAGCGACGGGCACCACATCTTCGAAGGTTTCCGCACCGGCGCCCGCAATAGACCCGTACGATAGGGAACCTTTCACGCTGATCGAAGTGTTTCGCTTGAGCGAAAGCCTGTCCGCAACTAAGTCGGCGGCTTATGACTTCGACCAACGATATCCGCCGTTCGTTCCTCGACTATTTCGAGGGCCAGGGCCATGCCCGCGTTCCCAGCGCTCCGTTGGTGCCGCACAACGACCCGACCCTGATGTTCGTGAATGCCGGCATGGTGCCCTTCAAGAACGTGTTCACGGGGCTGGAGAGCCGGCCCTATTCGACCGCGACCAGCTCGCAGAAGTGCGTCCGCGCCGGCGGCAAGCACAATGACCTGGACAATGTCGGCTATACGGCGCGCCACCACACCTTCTTCGAAATGCTCGGCAACTTTTCGTTTGGCGACTATTTCAAGGAACAGGCGATCACCCATGCCTGGACCCTGCTCACCAAGGTGTGGGGCATCCCGGCGAACAAGCTGACCGCCACCGTCTATCACACCGACGACCAGGCCTTCGAGCTGTGGAAGAAGATCGCTGGCCTGCCCGAGGAGCGGATCATCCGCATCCCGACCAAGGACAATTTCTGGGCGATGGGCTCGGACGGTCCGTGTGGGCCCTGCTCGGAAATCTTCTACGATCACGGCGACCATATCTGGGGCGGCCCGCCGGGATCGCCCGAGGAGGATGGCGATCGCTTCGTCGAGATCTGGAACCTCGTCTTCATGCAGTTCCTGCAGGAGAATGACGAGATCATCGGCGACCTGCCGCGCCCCTCGATCGACACCGGTATGGGCCTGGAGCGCGTCGCAGCGGTGCTGCAGGGCGTGCACGACAATTACGACACCGACACGTTCAAGGCGCTGATCGCCGAATCGGGCGCGCTGACCGGCGCCTCGACCACCGGTGAGAACCAGGCCAGCCACCGCGTGATCGCCGATCACCTGCGCTCGGCCGGCTTCCTGGTCGCCGATGGCGTGCTGCCTGCCAATGAAGGCCGCGGCTATGTGCTCCGTCGCATCATGCGCCGCGCGATGCGCCATGCCCATCTGCTCGGCGCCAAGGATCCGCTGATGCACCGGATGGTGCCGTCGCTGGTCGCCGAGATGGGCGCCGCTTTCCCCGAGCTGGTCCGCGCCCAGCCGCTGATCGAGGCGACGCTGCTGCAGGAAGAGACGCGCTTCCGGCAAACCCTTGCCAACGGGCTGCGTTTGCTCGACGAGGCGACCGTCGGCATGGCCGCGGGCGACACGCTGCCGGGCGAGACTGCGTTCAAGCTCTACGACACGTTCGGCTTCCCCTATGACCTGACCGAGGACGCGTTGCGCGCCCAGGAGATCAGCGTCGACCGCGCCGGCTTCGATACCGCGATGGCCGCGCAGAAGGCCGCCGCGCGCGCCGCCTGGAAGGGCTCGGGCGAAAAGGCTTCGGAAGAGCTGTGGTACGACCTGGCCGACGAGCTGGGCGGCACCGAGTTCACCGGCTATGCCGGCACCCAGGGCGAGGGCCAGGTGCTGGCGATCGTCAAGGACGGCGCGAAGGTCGACAAGGCTGTGGCCGGCGACAGCGTGACGATCCTGACCAACCAGACTCCCTTCTACGCCGAGAGCGGCGGCCAGATGGGCGATGTCGGCGTGATCTCGAACGACAAGCTGAGCGCGGCGGTGACCGACACGTCGAAGCCGCTCGGGCGTCTTCATGCGCATCATGTGAAGATCGAGACCGGCGAGGTCTCGGTCGGCGATGCGGTGCAGCTCACCGTCGATGTGAACCACCGTGATCGCGTGCGCGCCAACCACTCGGCGACGCACCTGCTGCATGCGGCGCTGCGCAAGCGGCTGGGCGGGCATGTCACGCAGAAGGGCAGCCTGGTGGCGCCCGACCGGCTGCGCTTCGACTTCTCGCATCCTTCGGCGCTGTCCGCCGAGGACATTGCGGACATCGAGGCCGATGTGAACGCGCAGATCCGCCACAACGGCGCGGTCGAGACCCGGCTGATGACGCCGGACGACGCGATTGCCGCCGGCGCGATGGCGCTGTTCGGCGAAAAGTACGGCGACGAAGTCCGCGTGCTCTCGATGGGGCTGGGCGAGGACGCGTCCTACTCGGTCGAGCTGTGCGGCGGCACGCACGTCAACGCCACGGGCGACATCGCGATCTTCAAGATCGTCTCGGAGAGCGCCGTGTCGAGCGGCGTGCGCCGTATCGAGGCGCTGACCGGCGAAGGCGCGCGGCTGTGGCTCAACGGCCGCGACGCGCAGCTGCGCGAGGCGGCTGCGGCGCTGAAGACTTCGCCCGACGACGTCGTGGCGCGGGTCGGTGCGCTGGTCGAGGAACGCCGCAAGCTCGAGCGCGAGCTGGCCGAGGCGAAGAAGGCGCTGGCGCTGGGCGGGGGTGGTGCCGCCCAGGCGGCAGGGCCGGAGCAGGTCGCGGGCATCAACTTCATCGGCCAGGTGATCGACGGGCTGGAGCCCAAGGAACTGCGCGGCGCGGTCGACGAGGCGAAGCAGCGCGTCGGCGCGGGCGTGGTTGCGCTGGTGGCGGTCAATGACGGCCGGGCTTCGGTCGCGGTCGGAGTGACCGACGGGATCGGCGCGAGCGCGGTGGACCTGGTCAAGGTCGCGGTGGCGGTGCTGGGCGGGCAGGGCGGCGGTGGCCGTCCCGACATGGCCCAGGGCGGCGGCCCGGACGGCGACAAGGGTGCGGACGCACTCGAGGCGGTCAAGGCCGCGCTGGCGGAAGCGCTCGCGGCGGCTTGAGGCTGTCATTCCTCCCCGGAACGGGGAGGGGGACCATCGCGCTAGCGATGGTGGAGGGGGCCCGCCCTCCCGACAGGAATTCGTTGGTGGAGAGCGGGCCCCCTCCACCACGCCGCTTCGCGTCGCGGTCCCCCTCCCCGTTCCGGGGAGGAGTTTACAAGTTTCACATCCCCGGCGCCCAGCCTTCTTCCGGCGAAACCCACAGCACGCGCTGGTTCATGTCGGCGCGGACCTGGCCGTCGACGATCACGTCGGAGATGATCCCGTCGCCATCTGCACGATCGCGGTAGCAGCGCTTCCGGCCGGCGAGCGGCTGGAGCGCGAGCATCAGGCGCTGGCGGACGCTGGTCTCGATCGCGGGCGCGAGCCCGGCGCCGTCCTTGGTGAGCTTGCCGGAGCGGAAGTCGATCGGGCGCACGGTCGAGCAGGCGGCGCCGTCCTCGATCTGGCCCGAGGTCTGGTACTCGATCAGGATCGTCGGCTCGGTGGAGACGACGCCGGTGACCGCCGCGTCGAACCGGCCATCTTCATGCACCGTGTAGCGGACCATGGTGGCGCAGGTACGCGCGCGGCTGTCCGGGCCGATGCAGCGGATCTTGCCGGCGCGGGCGGGGTCGAGCAGGTCGGGTGCCGCCGGCAGCGGCGCAGGCGCGGCGGTGGCGAGCAGGAGCAGGGTGGCGATCATCGGCATCATCAGTTCCCGAGCTTGTAGCCGTCCTTGTCGCCCACCCAGACGAATTTCTGGCTGAGATCGGCGCGGACGGCGCCGTCGATGGTGAGCTCGTTGAGCAGCAGACCGTCCTCGGCCGGCTTGATCGCCGTGCAGGAGGCCTTGCCGTCGAGCGAGGAGACCGCGGCGGCCATCTGGCTCTTCACCGCGCTGGACGTCGCCTCGTCCGCCGGCGCGCCGTTCACCAGCACCTTGCCGTTCTGGAAATCGGCGAGGTTGATCGTCTCGCAGAACTGGCCGTCCTTCACGGTGCCGCGGGTGCGGATCTCCATGGTGATCAGCGGGGTGGGGGCGAGGAACAGGCGCGTGGCCGATTCATAGCCGTCGCCGCTGATCCTGTAGCTGGTCATGCCGAGGCAGGTCTTCTTGTCCTGGTTCGGCAGCACGCACTGGATCTTGCCCTGGCGTGCCGGCGCGACCGGATCGGCGGTCTGCCCTGCGGCGGCCGTGGTGGCGAGAAGCAGAAGGCTGGCGATCATCAAGGAACTCCCGGAACTGGACAGGGCGAGAGAGATGCGCCGCCGCCGCGTGGCGGGCAAGCGCAATCGGCGTCAGGCCGGCGCATCGGCCTCCTCGCCATCGCCCTTGCCCAGCCGCACGCGGCGGAAGCGCGGCTCCCGGTCCATGCCGGCGACGTCCTTGATCTTCTTGCGCATCTCGTCGCGCTTCTCGTGGATCGAGGCGATCACCGGGCCCACCGCCATGCCGAGATCGACCAGCACCACTTCGGAGAGCTGGAGCGAGCTCTCCAGCGCCTCCGGCACCGCCTCGGTCGCGCCGGCGCGGTAGAGTTCGGCGGCGTGCGCGGTGTCGCGGGCACGGGCGATGATCGGCAGATTGGGGACCCAGCCGCGCACGCGGCGGGTCAGGCGGACGGTGAGCACCGGATCGTCCATCGTCAGCACCAGCGCCTTGGCATGGCCGAGGTTGAGCTTGTCGACCAGTTCCGAGCGGGTGACGTCGCCGAACAGCACGTTGTAGCCGCCACGCCGGGCGGCGTTGACGTTGTCGATGTCCGCATCGACGCCGAGATAGGGCAGGTTGTGGCGGCGGAGCATGTCCGCCACCGTGCGGCCGACGCGACCGAAGCCGATCACCACCGTGCCGTTCTGCACCTCTTCGAGCGCGGCATCGGGGCTTTCCTCTCCCTTCGAGCGCTCGATCAGCTGCGCGAACGCACGGCCCGCCTTGGCGAGCAGCGGCGTGGCGGTGAGGCCGATCGCGGTGACGGTGGTCCAGAAGGCGCCGGTGCTGGGCGAGATCAGCCCCGCCGCGCCGGCGACGCCGAGCACGATCAGCGTGGTCTCCGACGGGCTGGCCATCAGCACGCCTGCCTCCGCCGCCGTGCCGGCCCGCGCGCCCGAGAGCCGGAGCAGGCCGGTGGTGACCGCCGCCTTGACCACCATCACCAACAGCGAGGCGCCGAGCAGCGGCGCCCAGTTGTGGACGATGAAATCGAGGTCGAGCCGCATGCCGACGGTGATCAGGAACACACCGAGCGCGAGGCCCTTGAACGGCGCGGTGATCGCCTCGACCTCGCCGTGATATTCGGTCTCGGCGATCAGCAGGCCCGCGATCAGTGCGCCGACGATCGGCGAGAGGCCGACCGCGCTGGTCGCCAGGCTGGCGACGATCACGACGAGCAGGCTGGCGGCGAGGAACAGCTCGGGACTCTTGGTCCGCGCCGCCTGGGCGAACATGCGCGGGAGCAGCACCCGGCCGCCGATGAACAGGATCGCGACCGTGACGATGCCGAAGCCGAGCGTCGAGGCGAGCTTGACCCAGCCGGCTTCGCCGCCCGCCGCCGGTGCCAGCGCGCCGAGCAGGAAGATGATCGGGACGAGCGCGAGATCCTCGAACAGCAGCATCGCGAAGGCCGACCGGCCGACGGCGCTGGTGGTGCCGGCGATCGGCAGCACGATCGCGGTCGAGGAGAGGGCCAGCGCAAGGCCGAGCCCGATCGCGCCGCCGGTGCTGAGGCCGGTGAGGTAGAGCACCGCCGCCAGGATGAGCCCCGCGCCGAGCAGCTCGGCCGCGCCGACGCCGAACACGAGCGTCCGCATCGACCAGAGGCGCTTGAACGACAGTTCGAGGCCGATCGAGAACAGCAGCAGGATGATGCCGAACTCGGCGAACGGCTCGATCGCATGCGCGTCCGAAATGGTGATGTGATAGAGCCAGGGATTGCGCGGTACGAGGCTGCCGAGCCCGAACGGCCCGACCAGCGCGCCGACCAGGATGAACCCGATCACCGGGCTGATCCGGAAGCGCGCGAAGGCCGGGATCACCAGCCCGGCCGCGCCCAGGATCACCAGCGTGTCGCTGAGACCGCTATTGCCGAGGTTCAGCATGCGTCGGAGACATGCGGGCAGGATGTGATCGTAGCGGAACGGATAGTGGTAAATGGCATGCGCCTAGGCATGCATGCACGGGCCCATATTGCAAGGGCACCGGCCGGTATTTGTGGTCTCGCGGATCGATTGACGTGGCTGCGCACCGGGTGGCTCCTGGGGCAAGGACAGGCTGCTCTACGTCACCGGGCATGACCGGCCGAAGCTCTATGCGGTCAAGCTGCCCGAGGCCGGCACCCTGCTCGAATGGGTGGCGACGGTGCCAATCCCGACCAATGGCCAGGCGGTGACCTGGGACCCGGTGCAGCCGCGCACGCTCTGGTCGATCGAGCGCAAGGCCCGGGAAGTGGCGGCGAGCCGGATCCCGACCGTCCGCTGAGCCGGTCCTGTCCGAAAGACAAAAGAAAAGGGGGAGCGTCGCCGCTCCCCCTTCGCATTTCCGGCGATGCCGAAGATCAGGCCCAGGCGGCCATCTTGGCTTCGAGGTTCTCGCGGATCGCCTCGAAGAACTGCTCGGTGGTCATCCAGGGCTGGTCCGGACCGATCAGGATCGCGAGATCCTTGGTCATCTTGCCGCTCTCGACGGTCTCGATGCAGACCTGCTCGAGCGTCTCGGCGAAGCGGGTGACGTCCGGGGTGTTGTCGAACTTGCCGCGGAACGACAGGCCCTGGGTCCAGGCGAAGATCGACGCGATCGGGTTGGTCGAGGTCGCCTTGCCCTGCTGGTGCATGCGGTAGTGGCGGGTGACGGTGCCGTGGGCGGCTTCCGCCTCGATCGTCTTGCCGTCCGGCGACATGAGGACCGAGGTCATCAGGCCGAGCGAGCCGAAGCCCTGCGCGACGGTGTCCGACTGGACGTCGCCGTCATAGTTCTTGCAGGCCCAGACGAACTTGCCCGACCACTTGAGTGCCGAGGCGACCATGTCGTCGATCAGGCGGTGCTCGTAGACAATGCCGGCATCCTTGAACTTCTGCGCGAATTCGGCGTCGAAGGTCTCCTGGAACAGGTCCTTGAAGCGGCCGTCATAGGCCTTGAGGATCGTGTTCTTGGTCGACAGGTAGAGCGGCCAGCCGCGATCGAGCGCGTAGTTCATGCTCGCCTTGGCGAAGTCGCGGATCGACTCGTCGAGATTGTACATGCCCATGGCGACGCCGGCGCTCGGGAAGTCGAACACTTCATATTCGAGCTCGTCGCCATTGGTGCCGACCCACTTCATCGTGAGCTTGCCGGCGCCGGGCACCTTGAAGTCGGTCGCGCGATACTGGTCGCCGAATGCGTGACGGCCGACGACGATCGGGTCGGTCCAGCCCGGGACGAGCCTGGGGACGTTCTTGATCACGATCGGCTCGCGGAACACGACGCCGCCCAGGATGTTGCGGATCGTGCCGTTCGGCGACTTCCACATCTTCTTGAGGCTGAATTCCTCGACGCGGGCTTCGTCCGGGGTGATCGTGGCGCACTTCACGCCGACGCCATACTGCTGGATCGCCTTGGCGGAATCGATCGTGACCTGGTCGTCGGTCGCGTCGCGATTCTCGACCGAGAGGTCGTAATACTTCAGGTCGATGTCGAGATACGGCTTGATCAGGCGCTCGCGGATCCACTGCCAGATGATCCGCGTCATTTCGTCGCCGTCGATCTCCACGACGGGCGTTGCAACCTTGATTTTAGCCATTGCTCGCTTGTCCTTTTTAGGGGTTTGGCGAGCGTCTAGGAGGATGGGGCGGGGGGATCAAGCCCGCCCCCTGCAACCGGTATCAGTCGTTCCACGCCCACCAGAGCTGCGCGGGCGGAATGTTGATCCACTCCATCGCGTGATCGATGTGCGACCAGTGCGGGGTGAGGAAGTTCTTCACGCGCGGATTGTACTGGTAGACCAGGAAGGCGCCGCCCTTGCGGATCACTTCGCGCGTCGCCTTGGCGATCGCGTCGCCAACGCCCGGCGGAAGCGTCGAGAAGGGCAATCCCGACGCGATGTAATCAGCGTGCTCGAAGCCGTGATCGTTGATGATCTGCTTCACATCGGCTGCCGAGCCCTGGATGGCGATCAGGCGCGGATCGGGGATGCTCTGCTTCAGGTAGCGGATGAAATCGGGATTGGTGTCGATCACGATCAGCTTGCCGTCCGCCGACAGCTTGTCGAGGATCGGGCGGGTGAAGGTGCCGACGCCCGGGCCGTACTCGACGAACAGCTTGGTATTCTCCCAGTCGACCGGCGCGAGCATCTTGTTGATCGTGAAGCGCGACGAAGGCGCGACGGCGCCGACCATCACGGGGCGCTTCAGGAATCCGCGGAAGAACATGCCCCAGGGCGACGGCACGCCGGCGGGGCGGCGGTTACGCGTACGGGCCTTGGCGGCAGTGGAAGCGGGCATGGGCGACCTTATTACAATTCGGGGACAGTCGCGGCATTTGGGCAATTCGAACGAACATGCAAGCGGTGCGGTTGCATTTCACCGCATCCGGATGGTTCAGTTGTGGGCAAGTCGGGGCGCGGCGCTCGCCGGGTGACGAGAGGGAGGACGGCATGATCCTGACGGCAATGGCGCTGGTTCTGGCAGTGCCGCAACGGCACAGCGAGCCCGATATCGTCCGTCCCTAGCCGCCAACCTGTACCGCGCCGCGCCGGTGGTCACTACCCAATACCTGCCCGGACCTGTGCCCCGACTATGCCAGGCGAATCATTCGGCCGGGCTACAGTGCTATTGCCTGCCCGCGGTGACGGCGCCCTTTCAGAACTAGGCGGCGGTGCTCCGGGCGCGGCCGAGGGGATAGAGCGGGCTCCACGTGCGTTGTGTTGACTGCGACACGCAGCTAGAGCCTTCCGATGGCATCCATTGACAAGCCCCCGCTCGGTACCCCCACGGTGAAATGGCGTTTCCCCGACATTCACCCCGAGGGCCGGAAATATGTGGCGATCGCCGCCGCGATCGCGCTGCTCAGCCTTTTCGTGTTCGATTTCATCACCTGGCCTTTGGTGTTCCTCACCTTCGGCGTCGCGGCCTTCTTCCGCGATCCGATCCGGGTGACGCCGCAGGGCGAGGGCATACTGATCGCCCCGGCCGACGGGCTGGTCACGATGATCCAGCGCGTCGAGCTGCCGCCCGAGCTGCGCGGCCCGCAGGCGCTGGGCGAGGCGCCGATGGTGCGCGTCTCGATCTTCATGAGCGTGTTCGACGTGCACGTGAACCGCACCCCGATCACCGGCACGATCCGCCACGTCATTTATATTTCCGGCCGCTTCCTCAACGCCGATCTCGACAAGGCGAGCGAGGAGAATGAGCGCCAGCACTTCATCGTCGAGGACAAGAACGGGCTGCGCATCGGCTTCACCCAGATCGCCGGCCTGGTCGCGCGGCGCATCGTCAGCTTCACCAAGCCGGGCGACATGGTCGTTGCCGGCCAGCGCGTCGGCCTGATCCGCTTCGGCAGCCGCGTCGACGTGTTCCTGCCCGAGGATTATGCCGCCCAGGTCACGCTCGGCCAGCGCACGATCGCGGGCGAGACGGTCATCGCCAGGAAGGGCGGCGCAGCGGTCACCGGCATCTCGCAGTGAACGACCGGCGCGGCGACACGCGACTGCCGCGCACGCTCCGGCCGCGCCGCATGCGGCGGATGCGGCGTGGCGGGAGCGTACGCGGGATACCGCTGCGGGCCATCGCGCCCAATGCGGTAACCGCGCTGGCGCTGTGTTCGGGATTGACCGCGATCCGGTTCGCCATCGACGAAAAATGGGAACTGGCCGTCCTGATGGTGCTGATCGCCGGGATGCTGGACGGCATCGATGGCAAGATCGCCCGGATGATGCGCGGCGAGAGCCGGTTCGGGGCCGAGCTGGACAGCCTGTCCGACGCGATCTCGTTCGGCGTCGCGCCGGCGCTGATCCTCTATCTCTGGTCGCTGCAGACGCTGGGTCGGTTCGGCTGGATGATCGCACTGATCCACGCACTGTTCTGCGCACTGAGACTGGCGCGGTTCAACGCGCAGATCGACGCCGAGGAACAACCGCACAAGTCGGCAGGCTTTCTCACCGGGGTTCCGGCCCCGGCCGCGGCGGTGCTGGCATTGCTGCCGCTCTATCTATGGCTGTTCACCGACGAGCCGCACCTGCGCTCGCCGGCTGTCGTTGCACCCTGGACTGCGTTCATCGCGGTGCTGATGATCTCGAGCGTCGCGACCTTCGCGCCGCACGTCCGGCTGAAGCAGCGTATCCGCTTCGAGGCGGTCGCAGTGCTGGTGGTGCTGGTCGCCGCACTGGTTGCAGCACCCTGGCCGACGCTGGCCGTGATCGCGATCCTGTATCTGGTTTCGATCCCGTTCAGCGTGCGCAACTATCGCCGGGTCAGGCAGCTGCGCGCAGCGGGAACGGTGCGGGACGGCGCGCCGGAGTAGTGTAGCGGACGGTGACGCGGGTCGGTACCAGCTCGGGCAGCGGCCGGGCAACATTGCGGCCGAGCAGCTCGCGCATGCGGGGAAGCTGAGCGGTCACCGAAGAGGCAATCGTCCAGAGGGAAACCGCGAAGGCGGTGCCGAGCAGCAGATAAGCGAACAGCGAAACCATAAAGACTTCCTCCTGGGCGAGGGACCGCGCCAGATGCCGGAACCAATGTTCGGCGCGCTGGCTGCGTTCCTTGAACCGCTTATGTACGGTTAATGTTCCGCGGATGTTCCTTTGTCAACACGCAAACGGAACAAAAGTGAACAAAGGCGTTCCATGCCGTACGCAAGGAAGATAGGTCGGCCGTCCCCGGCGGCTATTCCAACCTTCGTATGGGGGGCAGGGGAGCTGGCGGTTGCATTCGCTGGCGCTTTCGGTTAGGGGCGCCGCCTCAACCCGCATGGGAAGCATCATAAACCGGTGCCGGACAGACGTTCGGTCACTCGCTTCCCAGAGGCACAACCGGAAGGAGTTATCCCTATGGCGGCACCTGTCGTCTCTCTGCAGCAGCTGCTCGAATCGGGCGCGCACTTCGGTCACCAGACCCACCGCTGGAACCCGAAGATGAAGCCCTACATCTTCGGCGAGCGCAACGGCGTTCACATCATCGACCTCTCGCAGACCGTGCCGCTCTTTGCGCGCGCGCTCGAGTTCGTGAACTCGACCGTCGCCGCCGGCGGCAAGGTCCTGTTCGTCGGCACCAAGCGCCAGGCGCAGGAGCCGATCGCCGAGGCAGCCCGTCGCGCGAACCAGCACTTCGTCAACCACCGCTGGCTGGGCGGCATGCTCACCAACTGGAAGACCATCTCGCAGTCGATCAAGCGCCTCAAGACGCTCGAAGAGCAGCTCTCGGGCGACACGCACGGCCTGACCAAGAAGGAAGTGCTGCAGCTCACCCGTGAGCGCGACAAGCTCGAGCTCTCGCTCGGCGGCATCCGCGACATGGGCGGCCTGCCCGACGTGATGTTCGTGATCGACGCGAACAAGGAAGAGCTGGCGATCAAGGAAGCCAACACCCTTGGCATCCCCGTCGTCGCGATCCTCGATTCGAACGTGAGCCCGGACGGCATCGCCTTCCCGGTTCCGGCGAACGACGACGCGTCGCGCGCCATCCGCCTGTACTGCGAAGCGATCGCCATCGCGGCGACCCGCGGCAACCAGGACCGCCAGGCGAGCTTCGGCGTCGACCTGGGCGCCCAGGAAGTCGCTCCGATCGAGCCGGCCCTGACCGAGGCCGCCGAGCAGGCCGTCGAGGGCGAGCGTCAGATCGACGCGTAAGTTGAAACCGGCTGTCTTCGAACTGACATAGGCACGCACTAGGCGGCCGTCAGTTCGAAGGCGCCGATCCTTTCTCCCGTTCGTGCTGCGTTTGTCGAAGCACCGTCTTCCTTCCGGCGCCCGGCAAGAGAGAACGGCCCTTCGACGAGCGCAGGGCGAACGGGTTTTACTATAGATGGCCGGGCTCCGTTCCGGCTGCCAGCTAGAGGAATTGAACATGGCCGAGATCACCGCAGCAGCCGTGAAGGAACTCCGCGAGAAGAGCGGCGCCGGCATGATGGACTGCAAGAAGGCGCTGACCGAGACCAATGGCGACATCGAAGCGGCCAGCGACTGGCTGCGTTCGAAGGGCCTGGCCGCCGCTGCCAAGAAGTCGAGCCGCACCGCTGCTGAAGGCCTGGTCGGCGTTGCCGTCGCCGGCACCAAGGGCGTGGCCGTCGAGGTCAACTCGCAGACCGACTTCGTCGCCAAGAACGAGATCTTCCAGAACTTCGTCCGTGACGTGACCGCGATCGCGCTCGAGCTGGGCGCCGATATCGACGTCATCAAGGCGGCTCCGCTGCCTGCCGGCACCGTCGAGGAAGTGCTGACCAACAACATCTCGACCATCGGCGAGAACCAGGTTCTGCGTCGCGCCAAGCAGGTGCAGGTCTCGCAGGGCGCGGTGATCCCGTACGTCCACAATGCGCAGGCCCCGGGCCTGGGCAAGATCGGCGTGCTCGTCGCGCTCGAGAGCGACGCCGGCGTCGATGTGCTCGAGCCGCTCGGCAAGCAGATCGCGATGCACGTCGCTGCGGCCTTCCCGCTCGCGCTGTCGGTCGAGGACCTCGATCCGGAAGTCGTCGAGCGTGAAGCCGCGATCCTGCGCGAGAAGAACGCCGAGAAGATCGTCGGCAAGTCGGCCGAAGTCGCCGAGAAGATTCTCAACGGCCCGATCGAGAAGTTCAAGAAGGAGAACGCTCTCCTGACCCAGCTCTTCGTCATGGACGGCAAGACCCCGGTCCAGGACGTGATCGCCAAGGCTGCCAAGGATGCCGGCGCGTCGATCAAGCTGATCGACTATGTCCGCTTCCAGCTCGGCGAAGGCATCGAGAAGGAAGAGAGCGACTTCGCCGCCGAAGTGGCTGCGACCGCGGGTCTCACCAAGTAAGGTCTTCCCGGACCTGAATGCGCGGGCGCTGTCACCCCAGGGTGGCGGCGCCCGTTTGCGTTTGGGCTGCGTTGAAAGGCGTTAGCGGCGTCGATCCGCTCGACAATGTGTGCTTGGTTTCCTACCAATCTAATACCTTTCACGGCAGGAGCCTGTTCAATGCGAGTATCCCGTTCATTTCGTGCTGCTGCCGTTTCGGGCCGGGGTGCCGTGCTGGCGCTGGCGATGGGGAGCGCGATGCCCGCGTTCGCGCAGGTTTCGACTGCGCCCGCCATCTTCCCGACTCCGGCTGCGCTGCGACTGACGGGACCGAGCTTCGCGCTGGGCGACGCGGTGGTGCTCGTGCGCGCAAAGGGCGTGGATGCGGCGACCGAGAAGCTGGTCCGCGAGGTGCTCGCCACCGCCGGCGTGCGCGACGTCCGCGTCGCGGCGGCGCTGCCGAAGCGGCTCGACGCCACCTATGTGGTGATCGGCGAAGGCAGCGCGGCGCCGGTTCGTGACGCGCTGAGCCGGACGGGCGCGTCGGTGCCCGAGCAGGACGAAGGCTATGCGCTGGCCAGCCAGGCGAGCGATGGCGGTGCGCTGGTGGTGCTGGCGGGCAGGGACGGGGACGGCCTCTACCACGCCGCGCAGAGCTTCCGGCAGATCGTGGCGCACGGGCGCGTGTCCTCGGTCACCGTGTCGGACTATCCAGCGATGCCGGTGCGCGGCACGATCGAGGGCTTCTACGGCAAGCCCTGGTCGATGGTCGAGCGCGAGGATCACATCGCGTTCCTCGCCCGGTTCAAGGCCAACACCTATATCTACAGCCCGAAGGACGACGTGTTCGCCCGCGACAAGTGGCGCGAGGCCTATCCCGCCGACACGCTGCAGGCGCTCGGCAAGGTGGTGGACGTCGCCAATCGCGAGCATGTCAATTTCGTCTATGCGATCTCGCCCGGGCCGACGATCTGCTACAGCGATCCGAAGGACCTGGAGGCGGTGCGCCGCAAGTTCGCGGCGCTGCGTGGGCTCGGCGTGCGCAGCTTCTACGTGGCGCTCGACGACATCGAATATACCAAGTGGAACTGCCCGGCAGACGAGGCCGAGTTCGGCAAGCCCGGCGAAAAGGCCGCTGCTTCGGCGCAGGCCAAGCTGCTCAACGCGGTGCAGGGCGACCTGGCGGCTGCCGGCCATGGCTCGCTGACCATGGTGCCGACCGAATATTACAACACCACCGAATCGCCCTACAAGGCGGAGCTGCGCAAGGCGCTCGATCCGCGCGTGGTCGTGCAATGGACGGGGACCGACGTCGTGCCGGCGTCGATCTCGGTGTCCGACGCGAAGAACGCGACCAAGGCGTTCGGTCGCAAGACGCTGCTCTGGGACAATTATCCGGTCAACGACTTTGGCGAGACCACTGGGCGCCTGCTGATGGCGCCCTATGACCGGCGCCAGGCGGGCCTTTCGGCCGAACTCAGCGGCATCGTCTCCAACCCGATGAACCAGGAGGTGGCGAGCCGCCCGGCAGTGGCGGGGCTGCTGGCATTCTCGTGGAACGACCGTGACTATAACGTCCAGCGCACCTGGCGCGCGGCGGCGCTCGACTTGGCGGGCGGCGATGCCGAGACCGCCGAGGCGCTGCTCACCTTCTTCGACACCCAGCACGTCGCGCCGACCTTTGGCCATCTGCCCTGGCAGCCCCAGGCACCGAAGCTCAAGGCGCTGATCGACATGGCCCGCGATGCGCTGGCCGATAATGATCCGCATGCCATTGCTGGATCGCTTGCGGCGCTTGGTGAGGCGGCCGACGCACTGGCCGCGGCGCCTGACCGTATCCGTGCCGGCGTGGTGGTGCCCGGCTTCGTGCGGGAGACCGGGCCGTGGCTCGATGCGGCGCAGCTCTGGGGGCGGGCCCTGCGCCTCACCGTCGACGGCCTGACCGCCGCCCGCGCCGGGCAGCCGGGTGCCGCGCGCTATTTCGCCGAGGCGACGGAGCTGACCGGGAAGGCCGCGGCGATTCGCTCGATCCCCGGCGCGACGCGCTTCGAAGGGCCGGTAAAGGTCTCCGATGGCGTGCTGGACCGCTTCATCAGCGATGCGCCGGGGCTGGTCTACCTCGTTCCGGCGCCTTCGTTGAAGGACTGATCGCACGCGACCCAGTCTCGTCCACAGCTGTTAGCGCTGTCACGGGCGGGCGCATGGCAAATAGGCCGTGCGCCCGCTTGTCCCTTTGTGCGCGCTCCTCTAGGGTCCGCGCCGCTCCCAGTATCCGTAGTAACCAAAGGCTCCGATGACCGCTCCCCGATTCAAACGCATCCTCCTCAAACTCTCGGGCGAGGTCCTGATGGGGCAGGGGCAGTTCGGCATCGATCCGGACACCTGCGAGCGCGTGGCGCTCGAAGTGAAGGACGCCAAGGACAGCGGCCTCGAGATCTGCATGGTCGTCGGCGGCGGCAACATCTTCCGTGGTCTTGCCGGCGCGGCGCAGGGCTTTGACCGCGCCTCGGCCGACTACATGGGCATGCTCGCGACGGTGATGAACGCGCTGGCAATGCAGAACGCGCTCGAGAAGATCGGCGTGGACACGCGGGTCCAGTCGGCGATCCCGATGGCGTCGGTGTGCGAGCCGTACATCCGCCGTCGTGCCGAGCGCCACATGGAGAAGGGTCGGGTGGTCCTGTTTGCGGCGGGCACCGGCCTGCCGTTCTTCACCACCGACACGACCGCGGCGCTGCGGGCGGCCGAGATGCAGTGCGACGCGTTGTTCAAGGGCACCAGCGTGGACGGCGTCTATGATGCCGACCCCAAGAAGGTGCCGACCGCAAAGCGTTACGATACGCTGGATTACAACCGCGTCCTCGCAGACGATCTGAAGGTGATGGACGCGTCTGCCGTCGCGCTGTGCCGCGACAACAACATTCCGATCGTCGTGTTCAACATCCGCGACGCTGGCAACCTGACCCGCGTGCTGCGCGGCGAGGGCACCTCGACGATCGTCCAGAACGAAACCCAATTCGCATAAGAAGGAGCCGATAATGGCCGCTTACGACAAGGCCGACCTCGAGCGCCGCATGAACGGCGCGGTGGAGTCGCTGAAGCATGACCTGCAGGGCCTGCGCACGGGCCGGGCGAGCACCACTTTGCTCGATCCGGTGACCGTCGAGGTCTATGGCGCGCACATGCCGCTCGCCCAGGTGGCGACGGTCGCCGCGCCCGAGCCGCGCCTGCTCTCGGTCACCGTGTGGGACAAGTCCAACGTCGGCCCCGTCGAGAAGGCGATCCGTTCGGCCGGTCTCGGCCTCAACCCGATCACCGACGGCCAGACCCTGCGCCTGCCGATCCCGGACCTGACCGAGGAGCGTCGCAAGGAGCTCGCCAAGCTCGCCAGCCAGTACGCCGAAAAGGCCCGCATCGCTGCGCGCAACGTGCGTCGCGACGGCAATGACAGCCTGAAGACCGACGAGAAGAAGGGCGTCTACTCGGAAGACGAGCGCAAGCGCCACGAGACCGAAGTGCAGAAGCTGACCGACAGCACGATCGCCGAGATCGATGCCGCGGCGGCGGCCAAGGAAAAGGAAATTCTCGGCAAGTGAGCCAGGCGCGCGCCTTGTTTGTTTCTTGCCGGAATGACGTCAATGGTTCTTCCGATGGCCGCTAAGCCCGCTCCCGCGTCGGAAGGCGCGGCCCCGCCGCGTCATGTCGCCATCATCATGGACGGCAATGGCCGCTGGGCGAAGAAACGGCTGCTGCCGCGCATCGCCGGGCACAAGCAGGGCGTCGAGGCGGTGCGGCGGATCAGCCGTGCCGCGCGCAAGCTCGGGATCGAATATCTGACGCTCTACGCCTTCTCCTCGGAGAATTGGCGGCGGCCGGAAGAGGAAGTGCGGGACCTGATGGGCCTGCTCCGCCACTTCCTGGCGAGCGAGCTGGACGAGCTGGTCTCCGAAGGCGTGAAGCTGCGGATCATCGGGGCATGGCGCAAGCTCTCGCCCGATCTGGTCGCGATGATCGACGGCGCGATCGCACGCACGGCGAACAATCCGGGGCCGACCCTGGTGATCGCGCTCAACTATGGCGCCCAGGCCGAGCTGGCCGACGCGGCGCGGACGCTGGCCGAGAAAGCCAGGGCGGGCGAGATCGATCCTGCCGCGATCGACGAGGCGCTGTTCCAGGACGCGCTCGACACCGGCGACCTGCCACCGCTCGATCTGCTGATCCGCACCTCGGGCGAGCAGCGCCTGTCGAATTTCCTGCTGTGGCAGGCGGCCTATGCCGAATTCCTGTTCGTCGATACGCTTTGGCCCGACTTCGACGAGAAGGCCCTGGCCGAGGCGCTCGACCAATATGGCCGCCGCCAGCGCCGTTTCGGGGGCTTGTGAGCAAGACCGGTTCCGAGCTCGCCACCCGGCTGGGCGTCGCCTTCATCCTGATCGGGCTGGCCTTCGCGGCGCTCTACTCCGGCGGCGTGGGCTTCTGGATGGTGGTGAGCGTCGTCGGCGTGCTGATGATGGGTGAATGGGCGATGCTCGCCGGCGCCAATCTCAAGGGCAAGCGGCTCGCCCAATATGCGATCTCGGTGCCGCTCGCCGCGATGCTGCCGGGGCTCGCGCCCGAGCTGGGCAGCGCGGGGCAGGAGTTCCTCGCGCTCGGCCTGATCATCGGCGTGTTCTTCTTCCTGACGATCGTCACCAGGGGCGGACAGCTCGCCCTGGGCGCCTTCTATGTCGGCCTCCCGGTGCTGGCACTGGTGACGATCCGCGAGCAGCCGGTGCAGGGGCTGCTGCTGACCTTCTGGGCAATGGCGCTGGTCTGGGCGTGCGACAGCGCCGCCTATTTCGCCGGGCGTGCGATCGGCGGGCCCAAGCTTGCCCCGGCGATCAGCCCGAACAAGACCTGGTCGGGGTTCCTGGGCGGCGTGGCGGGTGCGACGCTGTTCGCTTTCATCCTGGTCTGGCTCTTCGGCCTGCCCGTTGCGCTGGCCTGGGCGACTCCGGCGCTGGCGGTGCTGGCGCAGCTGGGTGACCTGTTCGAGAGCCATTTGAAGCGCTGCGCCGGCGTGAAGGATTCGGGCAACCTGCTGCCCGGCCATGGCGGCGTGCTCGATCGGCTCGACGGGCTCGTCTCGACCGCACCGTTCGCTGCCCTGCTGGTGCTCTGGCTCGTTCGATGAAAAGCGTGACGATCCTGGGTGCCACCGGATCGGTGGGCAGCTCGACGCTCGACCTTATCGAGCGGGAACCCGAGCGATTCGAAGTGGTTGCGCTCACCGCCAATTGCGATGTCGAGAAGCTCGCCGCAGCGGCGATCCGCACCCGCGCCCGCCATGCCGTGGTAGCGGACGAGAGCTGCCTGCCGGCATTGCGCGAGCGGCTGGCGGGGACGGGGATCACCGCCGCCGGTGGGTCCCGGGCAGTGTGTGAGGCGGCGCGGATGGGCGCCGACTGGACGATGGCGGCGATCGTCGGGCTGGCCGGACTCGGTTCGGCGATGGCGGCGGTGGAGCAGGGCGGCACCGTGGTGCTCGCCAACAAGGAGCCGCTGGTCTCGGCCGGCGATCTGGTGACTGCGGCGGCCGAACGGCACGGCGCCACGATCCTGCCCGCCGATTCGGAGCACAACGCCATCTTCCAGTGCTTCGATTTCGAGCGCCCCGAAAGAGTACGCCGGATCATCCTGACCGCCAGCGGCGGCCCGTTCCGCGACTGGGACCTGGAAGCGATGCGCGGCGTGACGCCGGCCCAGGCCTGTGCGCACCCCAACTGGTCGATGGGCGCCAAGATCTCGGTCGATTCGGCGACGATGATGAACAAGGGCCTCGAGCTGATCGAGGCGGCGCGGCTGTTCCCGGTGGCGAACGAAGCACTTGAAATATTGGTGCATCGTCAGTCGGTGATCCACTCGATGGTGGAATATGTCGACGGATCGGTACTGGCCCAGATGGGCCCTTCGGACATGCGCGTGCCGATCGCGCACACGCTCGCCTGGCCCGATCGGATGGCGACGCCGATGCCACCCCTGGACTTTGTGGCAATGGCAAGGCTGGATTTCGAGGCGCCCGATGCGGTGCGCTTCCCTGCATTGCAGCTGGCGCGCGAGGCGCTGGAGGCTGGGGGCGCTCGTCCGGCGATCCTCAATGCGGCCAATGAAGTGGCAGTTGCGGCCTTCCTTTCGGGCCGGCTCAACTTTCTTGAAATTGCCGCAATCTCTGCCGATACGCTTGACCGCTATGACCCGGTCGCTCCGGAAAGCCTCGAAGCCGTTTGGGCAATCGACGCCGAGGCTAGGCGGATCGCGGGCGAGCGTGTGAAGGACGGCGTCGCTTGATTCAAACTCCCGGCATCCTGGTCACCATACTCGCGTTCGCGCTGGTGCTCGGGCCGCTCGTGTTCCTGCACGAGCTCGGCCACTACCTCGCCGGACGCTGGTTCGGCGTGAAGGCCGAGGAATTCTCGATCGGCTTCGGCCGTGAGGTGGCCGGCTTCACCGACGGGCGCGGCACCCGCTGGAAGTTCGGCTGGCTGCCGCTGGGCGGCTATGTCCGCTTCGCTGGCGACATGAACCCGGCCAGCCAGCCGTCGCCGGAATGGCTTTCGCTGCCGGCCTCGGAGCGCGCGCAGACCTTCCAGGCCAAGCCGCTGTGGCAGCGCGCGATCATCGTCGCGGCGGGCCCGATCATGAATTTCCTCATCGCGATCGCGATCCTGGGCAGCTTCGCCGTCGCGTTCGGCGAGAATGTCACCCCGGCGACGATCGGCGAGGTCCAGGCGAACAGCGCCGCCGCCAAGGCAGGCCTGAAGACCGGCGACCGCATCACCGCGATGGATGGCCGCGCGGTCGACGATTATTTCGACCTGCGCATGTTCACTGCGCTGCGCGCCGGCGAGCTGGTGACGATCGATTTCCAGCGCGACGGCCAGACCCGCCGGGTGCAGGCGACGATCGGCACGCTGAAGCTGAAGGACCGTTTCGGCAATATCTCGACCCGCGGCCAGCTGGGCGTCGGCCCCGCTGCCCAGCAGGTTCGCCAGGTGGCGATCTGGGAAGCCCCGTTCGTGGGCATGCGCCAGACCGGCGAAATCATCGACGTGACCGTCGAGGGGCTGAAGCGTATCATTCTGGGCCGGATCCCGGTGAGCGAGCTCGGCGGACCGCTGAAGATCGCCCAGGCATCCGGCGAGAGTCTCTCGATGGGACCGCTGGCGCTGGTCAGCCTGATTGCGCTGGTCTCGATTAATCTGGGATTCATCAACCTGTTGCCAGTCCCTGTGCTGGATGGCGGGCATCTGCTGTTCTACGCAGTCGAGGCTGTCCGTCGTCGCCCGGTGGAGCCTCAGGTTATGGAGTGGGCGTATCGTGGCGGTTTGATCGCAATTCTCGCGCTCATGCTGTTCGTTACGTTTAATGATCTCGGCGCGTTCGGCGTGTGGAGAAGTTTGGCCGGGTTGATCGGCTGATGCGGTTCGTGCAGGGCGGTGCAAGCCGCGTGGCTGACGGCCGGTATTTTGATTCCGACTGGGGTGGGATGGTGACTGCGATCAAGGCAACGAAAATCGGCGCGCGCGCCACGGCGACCCTTCTCGCGGGCACCATGCTCTCGGGCGCGGCGCTAGCGCAGACTGCGGCCCCGACGACGGCTCCGGCCCCCGCTGCGCAGACCGCTCCGGCGGTCCCGGCACCCGTGACTCGCACGATCAAGTCGATCCGTGTGCAGGGTTCGCAGCGCATCGAGCCCGAAACGGTGCTCAGCTACACCCGTCTGCGGGTGGGTGACGCCTATACCAACGAGACGATCGACCAGGCGATCAAGGACCTGCTCGCGTCCGAGCTGCTCGCCGACGTATCGATCGAAGGCGTCGAGAATGGCGATCTGGTGATCCGCATCCGCGAGAACCCGGTGATCAACCGCGTGATCTACGAGGGCAACAAGCGGCTCAAGGAAGACAAGATCAAGAAGGAAGTGAAGCTGGCGCCGCGCCAGATCTTCACCCGCACCGCGGTCCGCGCCGACGTGGCGCGCATCGTCGAACTCTATCGCCGCCAGGGCCGCTTCGCCGCCGTGGTCGAGCCGAAGATGGTCAGCCTCGACCAGAACCGCGTCGACGTGATCTTCGAGGTCCATGAGGGCCCGAAGTCCAAGGTCCGCCAGATCAACATCATCGGCAACGAGGTGTTCTCCGACGGCAAGCTGCGCGGCGAGATGGCGACCAAGACCGCCAGCATCACGCACCTGATGAGCTCGAACACGAGCTACGATCAGGATCGCCTGGCCTATGACCAGCAGAAGCTGCGCCAGTTCTACCTGACCAACGGCTATGCCGATTTCCGGGTGATCTCGGCGGTGGCCGAGCTGACGCCGGACAAGAAGGACTTCATCATCACCTATGTGGTGGAGGAAGGTCCCCGCTACAAGTTCGGTCCGGTCACCGTCGACAGCGCGATCCGCGACTTCGACGACAAGAAGCTGGCCGCTGCGCTGAGCATCAAGGAAGGCGAGTGGTATAACGCCAAGGCCGTGGAAGACACGGTCGAGCAGCTGAGCGAGACCGCCGGTATCGCCGGCTACGCCTTTGCCGACGTGCGCCCCGACTTCCAGCGCGACAAGGAATCGCTGACGATGGGGATGAATTTCCACATCGCCGAAGCGAACCGCACGTACATCGAGCGTATCGACATCACCGGCAACCGCCAGACCCAGGACAAGGTGATCCGCCGCGAGTTCCGCGTGGCCGAGGGCGACGCCTTCAACACCTTCCTGGTCAAGCGTTCGCAGGACCGCATCAACTCGCTGGGCTATTTCCAGGACAAGTTCGAGATCGAGCGTGTCGAGGGTTCGGCGCCGGACCGGATCGTGCTCAAGGCGAACGTCGAAGAGCGCGCCAACGGTGAACTGACGCTGTCGGCCGGCTTCTCGAGCCTCGAGCAGTTCATCCTCCAGGCCTCGATCCGCCAGCGCAACTTCCGCGGCATGGGCCAGACCGTATCGGCCTCGGTCGATTATTCGAGCTATTCGAAGTCGGTCGAGCTGGGCTTCACCGAGCCCTATCTGTTCGACAAGAACATCGCGCTGGGCGGCACGATCTTCCGCCGCGACTATAACGCGTTCAACTATCTCGGTTCGGACCGCCAGACGACCTACAGCCAGGTCTCGACTGGTGCCCAGATCGTCGCCGGCGTGCCGCTGACCGAATATTGGACGCTGTCGGCCCGCTATTATCTGGCCAAGGACAACGTCACGCTCGACAAGAGCAATTTCTATACCGACAGCAACAGCGACGGCGTTCGCGGCAACAGCCCGGGCGACACCTGCGATCCGCAGATCGCGGGGCGCTATTATTGCGAAGCCGTGGGCAACCGCCTGACCTCGCTGGTCGGCCTGACGCTGACCTATGACAGCCTGAACAGCCGCCTGCGCCCGTCGCGCGGCGAGCGACTGTCGCTCAGCGGCGACTTCGCCGGCGTGGGCGGCGACGTGCGCTACCTGCGTGCGCGCTTCGACGCCGACAAGTACTGGAACGTCGGCAGTGGCTTCATCGCCTCGGTCTCGGCCGAGGGTGGCTATATCCACAGCCTGGAGAAGAGCCGCGGCGCAGGCATCGATTCGGTGCGCATCACCGACCGCTTCTACCTGGGCGAGCCGCAGTTCCGCGGCTTCGACATCCGCGGCGTCGGCCCGCGCGTGCAGCGCATCGCCTATACCGGCACCGTGGCGGGCGGCGATCAGCTGCTGGTCACCGACCGCGACCAGATCATCGACGACGCGATCGGCGGCAAGGCCTATTACCTGACCAAGGCCGAGCTCGAGATCCCGCTGGGTGCGGGCGCGGCCGAGATGGGCCTGCGTCCGTCGATCTTCATCATGGCGGGCAGCCTGTTCAACATCACCCGTCCGGGATCGTCGGTCGGTGTCGATCCGGCGTGTCCGACGTCGCCCTATGGCTTCTGTCAGAAGATCGGTTCGGACGGCAAGCCGGCGTTCAACGCCGATGGCTCGCCGTCGCTGCTTCCGCGGGACAACTTCCTGAAGGATCCCACCACCGGCCAGCAGCTCTTCGCCGTGAGCGCGTCGGATCCGGTGAACTCGGGCTTCTACACCACCTGTAAGGTCGGTTATGCCGCGAAGGCGGGCGATCCGTGCGTCGGTACCTCGGTCAACGCCATCGTGAACAACCCGATCGCGCCGGTCTATGAGCGCTATGTCGGCAACAGTGCTTCGCCGCGCCTGTCGATCGGCTTCGGCGTGAACTGGAATTCCCCCTTCGGCCCGCTGCGTATCGACGTGGCCAAGACGTTGCTCCACGCCAAGGGCGACGACACCAAGCTTGTAACCTTCAACGTAGGGACTCAATTCTGATGATTACCAAGAAGCGCATTCTCGCCGCGCTGCTGGCGGCTCCTGCCGCGCTCGTCGTCGCGGCCCCCGCGCACGCACAGGTCAGCGGCAGCATCGCCACTGCCAGCCCGGTTCGCGTCGTCGATGCCTCGAAGGCGTTCGCCGCCGCCCAGCAGCAGATCCAGACCACCTACAAGGCGGCCTTCGAGCAGATCAATGCGCGCCGCCAGGCCGCGCAGAAGGAAGCCGAGCCGCTTCTCGCCCAGCTCGACACCAACAAGGACAAGAAGGTCGACGACAACGAGCTCAAGGCTGCCCAGGCTGCCAAGAACCCGGTCCTCGACAAGATCACGGCGCTGCAGAACGCCGCGAACACCGACGTCCAGAAGCTGAGCAACCCAGCCGCCCGCGCCGAGCTGTTCGCGATCGAATCGATCCTGCGCCAGTATGAAGCGGCCCAGCTCCGCGTCGTCACCGCCCGCAAGGTCGGCGTGATCCTGTCGCCGGAAGTGTTCATGTACGCGCCGGATTCGGCCGATATCAGCGACGCGATCACCGCCGAGCTCGACAAGTCGGTGCCGACCGTGAGCATCCAGCCGCCGGCCGACTGGCAGCCCGCCCGCGAGACGCTGGCGATGCAGCAGCAGCTGGCCCAGATCGAGCAGATCCGCGCCTACCAGGCCGCTGCCCAGCAGCAGCGCGCCGGCGCCGCTCCGGCAGCACCGGCTCCCGCCGCTCCGGCTGGCGCCAAGAAGCCCGCCGAGCCGCGGTGAGCGAGGAAGCAACGGTAGCCGCCGACATCGGCCCGCTTGATATCAAGCGGGTGATGGCGGCGCTGCCGCATCGCTACCCGATGCTGCTCGTCGATCGCGTCGAGGAACTGGTCCCGGACCAGCGAATCGTCGCGATCAAGGCGGTCTCGATGAACGAGGAATTCTTCCAGGGGCATTTCCCCGGAAGGCCGATCATGCCCGGCGTCCTCCAGGTCGAGGCGCTGGCACAGGCGGCGGGCGTGCTCGCGGTCGAGAGCCTCGGCCTCGCCGGTTCGGGCAAGCTCGTCTATTTCATGTCGATCGATGGGGTGAAGTTCCGCAAGCCGGTCGAGCCCGGCGTGCTGCTGCGCCTCGAGGTCGAGTTCATCCAGAAGCGTTCGCGCGTCTGCAAGTTCGCGGGCAGGGCGATGCTGAACGGCGAAGTCGCCACCGAGTGCGAATTCACCGCGATGATCGCGGATCCGCCTTCGGCCTGAGGCCAGGGCTTTTCCGACTTCCGGCGCCGCGCAGCCCCCAGGTTGCGCGGCGCTCGCGTCTCTGTTAGGGGCGCGCCCTCTGCCGGTCGGAAACCGGCGGCTTTCCAAGGAATTCGACGTGAAGAAAGATACCCACCCCGATTACCACATGATCAAGGTGCAGATGACCGACGGCACCGTGTACGAGACCCGCTCCACTTGGGGCAAGGAAGGCGACACGATGACCCTCGACATCGACCCGCTGGCGCACCCGGCCTGGACCGGTGGTTCGCAGCGTCTCCTTGACCAGGGTGGCCAGGTCGCGCGCTTCAACAAGCGCTTCGGCGGCCTCAACCTCGGCAAGAAGTAAAATTCTGGTGGGCTTTCGGCGCGTTGCCTCGTTAACGCGCCGTTAGCCAGCCGAGTCTAGCTTGTCAGGCATGGCAAGCGCAGCACGAGCATTCGCAGCGGAATTCGAACCGGCCGAGGAACTGGGCCGGCGGCGTTCCATGCGTGCGCCGGTTTCGCTCGATGCGAAGATCGGTCGCGGCGGTCTCGACCGCGCGCTCTGCAAGGTGGTGGACGTGTCGCTGCACGGCGCGCGAATCCAGACCTATTCCGAAGTCCGCGCCAATTCGATGATCTGGCTGGCGCTGCCCAATGTCGGGCATGTCGCCGCCCGCGTGATCTGGTCGAACGATTTCGAGGCGGGCCTCGAGTTCCAGGCCGCGCTTACTCCCGAAGCTTTCGAGACACTTACGGCATAACGATGGCACCATGCGCCGAAGTGAGGCGCGTGGCGATTGCGCATGTGTTCAAACTAAGACATTCTTCGCGAACTTCACCTGCTGGGGAAACTGGTGATGCTCAAGGGTCTGCTGCTTTGCGCGGCGGCATGTGCCGCGCCCACGACGGTCATGGCAGGCGATAAGGACCTGCCGATCGTTCCGAACCTCAAGGCGATGCTCGCCGCCGATGGCGCTGCGCGTGTCCCTGCCGCACCAGGACGGAAGGTCGCAACCGAGCGGCCTGCCACATTCGTTCCGATCGCCTATCGCGGGCTGGAGCGCGGCGATCTCTCGACCGCCACCGTTTCGCATCCGGCCGTACGGCTGCAGTCCGGCGCTCCGGGCGCGGAGCTCAAGGCCGCCCCGAACTGGAACCTCACGGCGGTAGAGAACAGCGAGAACGCGACCAGCGCCCGCGGGGCCAGCTGGGCGGTGTACGATACGCTTTCCGACCATCGGAAGCCGCGTTTCCGCCGTTCGGCGCTGAGCACGATGCTCGTACTGCGCATCGACGGGAAGGAAAGCACCTCGCCGGTCAGCGTTGGTGGGGGCGGTGTCGCCTCGGCCCTGTGGAAGGCGATGCCGGGGGACTGATCCCCCGGTACCCCTGTTCTCACCCCAGCCAGTCGATCCAGTTGCCATAGGCATGGCAGGTCGCGAGCCTGCGCGTCTCGCCGCTCGGCCAGCAGGTGAGCGTCAGATGCACCTCGCTGCGCGTCGGAGTCCATTCGAAGCTGATCCAGGCCAGCGGCCGCTCGGCAGTGGCGCGGGCGCCGGCACCGTGGATGGCGCGCAGCACCGTCCCGCGATCCTCCCCGTTGAAATATTGCAGCACCATCGAGTGGAAGACGACGCGGCAGCGCCCGGCCTCCTGCGGTTCGGCCAGGCGTGCGACGAGCCAGGAGGCGGCGTCGGACCGGTCGATCCGCGGCGGATGGCATAGCGCCAGGTCGAGCGCGCGCTCCAGCCGGCGGGCGCGACCGGGCTGGTCGGCCCAGACATAGGAGAGCAGCCGCTCGCGCGTCTCGGCATCGCCGGCATCGAGCGGGTTGAGATCTACCCCGCGCGCGGCGGCGACTTCGATGGGGGCGGGAAGGGGCGCCGGCCCCGTCCATAGCGGCACGATGTGCACCGGCGAGTCCATGCTGCCGGCCTGCACCCCGCCCAGGTCATAACCATAGCGCGCCAGATTGAGGTTGAGCCCGCAGCTCGAGCCCAGTTCGAGCAGCTCGAAGGGAAGGCCGAACCTGCGATGCGCGACCATCAGCGCGGCGCCGATCGCGGCGGCACGGCCGACTTCGTTGGTCTGGGGCGTGTCCTGCATCCAGCGGGCGATGAAATCGTCCGAGGCGGCGAGGGCGGCGCCGATCGCGCCGTCATAATCGTCATGCTCGCGGGCATAGAGCGCGCGAAGGGCGGCGGGCTCCCCCCGGCGGGCCAGCGCGTGCAGCGCGGCATTGAAACGCATCGCCAGGGCCGAGGCGGAAGGGTCGCCCGGCCAGGCGGCGATGCATTCCGCGGTGCGCGGGGCGAGATAGAGCTGGCGATGGCCTGCCTCGAGCACCGACGCAACGAAGGGCGAGCCGAGCCGCCGTGCGACCCGGGCCTGGCGGTGGAGCTCACCCGCGGCGGCGGGCACCATCATGTTCATTATCGTTTTCCTTGCCGCCCTCGGAGAGCGGAGACATTCAGGTACGGAGAGGCGCCGGCCCGGCGGCATGACGCCACCGGGCCGGTTGCCCTCAGAAGGACTGCCAGTCGTCGAGCGCGGCACCGTTGGTCGGGCGGACCAGCGCCGGGATCGCGGCTGCCGGCAGGGGCTTCGCCGCGATGTCGAACCCGCCACGTGCCGGCTTGCGGCCGCCGCCATGGCCGGCCCCGCCGACATTGAAGCGACGGGCCTGCTCGGACAGCGTGGTCACTTCGCTGGCGAGGTGACGTGCCGCTGCCGAGGTTTCCTCGACCATTGCCGCATTCTGCTGGGTCGACTGATCCATTGCCCCGATCGCCGTGCTGACCTCGCTGATCGCGGTGGCCTGGGCCTGGTTGTCGGTGGCCATCTCGCCGAGCAGCGAATGGACCTCACCGACGCCGGTCGAGATGTCGGCAAGGGCACCGTCGACCTTCCGCACCGCGTCCACGGCCGAGACGATGTCGGTCTGGGTCGCGGTGAGCTGGTCGCGGGCGCGGCCGGCTTCTTCCTCGGCCCGCATCGCCAGCGCCGAGACGAGATCGGCGACCACCGCGAAGCCACGGCCCGCCTCGCCGGCACGGCCCGCTTCCACGGCGGCGTTCATGGCGAGAACGCGCGTCTGGAACGCGATCTTGTCCAGTCCTTCGATGACGCTGTCGATGCCCTTGGCGCTGTCCGCCACGCGGGTCATCGCCTGCATCGCCTCGTCCGCGGTCTCGCGACCGTTGGTGACGGTGGCGATCGTCTCGTCGGCGCGCGAGACCGTGCGGTTGGCCGCATCGGCGGTCGCGCGCAGGCGGCCGTTCATCTGCGTCACCGCAGCAGCTGTTTCCTCGAGGCTGGCGGCGTTGGCTTCGGTGCGCCGCGCCAGGTCTTCGGAGGCCTGGGCGATCTCGTTCGAACCGGTGTTGATCGACTGGGTCGATTCCATCACCGAGGCGATCAGCGCGCGCAACTCGCCCACCGCGGCGTTGAAGTTGGTCTTCACCGCTTCATAGTCGCCCGGGAAGGCCTGGGTGATCTCGGCGGTGAGATTGCCGCCGGCGAGCTCGGAGAGATGGGCAGAGACGGTCTCGACGACCATCTTCTGCACGGCTTCGGCCTTGGCATTGGCGGCATCGGACGCCTGCTTGGCGACCGCCGCGTCGCGGAACACCAGCACCGCGCGGGCCATGTCGCCCAGCTCGTCGCCGCGATCGGTGTCCGGCACCGCGATGTCGTTACGGCCAGCCGCGAGATCGGCCATGGTGCGGGTAAGACCCGACACCGGGGCGGCGATCAGGCGGGTGAGCATCACCGCGAGCGTGACGGCGATACCGATCAGCGCGAGCGCGCCGAGCGCAAGGACCCACAGCGCCGTGCCGATCGCGGATTCCTGGCTGGCGCCGTTCTTCTCGATCATCGCGGTCTGCGCGTCCTTGATCTCGCGCAGCGGGAGAACGGCGGCGCTCGTCAGCACGGCCTTGCCGGCGGCGCGCACCTCGGCCTCGGCCGCGTCGCGCTGTCCGGCCTTGACCTTGGCGATCAGCCGATCGCTCCAGTCCTTGCGCCACTTGAGGGTTTCCTCGCGCGACTTGAGCAGCGCCGCCTCGAGCTTGGGATCCTTGAGCAGCTCCTCGAGCTCGACCGAGGTCTTGTCATAATCCTCGCGGCCCTCGTTGTACGACTTGAGATAGGTCTCGTCGCCGGTGACCAGGAAGCCGCGCATCTGGCTGTTCTGGCGCAGCAGCGCGGTCTCCAGGCCAAGCGTCTTGGCGTGGATCGACTGGCTGAGATTGTTTGCGTCGGTAGAGCCCCGAATCGACGAAATGCTGGAGTAAAACACCAGCATCACGATCGCGGCCGTCGCGCAGATCGTCAGGAAGGAAAGTCCCAGTTTCCTGGGTATCTTCATGGCCTTGAGCATATTTCTAGCCTTTCGAGGTGGCGGTTCCCGCGACCGCAGATGCCGCCACCCGCAAAGGGGGCCTTCGGTTGTCGATCAGGCCCGGGCCGCGCCCCCTCGCGCAGCCCGGGCCCCTTGCCCGATCAGAAGTCGAAGCGGACCGCCGCCGAGATGGTGCGGCCGTTGAGCACATGGGCTCGGGCCACGCCCACCGCCGGGATCACCGCGTCGTCGATCGCGGTGATCGCGATGACGTCGAAGAGATTGGCGGCATTGACCGACAGGGTGACGCGGTCGAGCGGACGGAACTGCACGAACGCGTTGGTCGTCGTGTAGCCCGGCACCTTCAGCGTGTTCGCGGCGGTGGCCCAGCTGCCGGTCGTCCCGATGACCACGGCGCCGACGCTGAACTTGTCGGTCGTGATCTGCGGGGTGAACTGGTAGATCAGCTTCGCCTGGTGCTGCGGCGTGTTGCCGCTGTTCGCCGGGGTGAACACGTCGTTGGTGATCTCGGCGTCGGTGTAGGTCGCGCCCGCGGTCAGGCTGAAGATGCCCCAGCGGTAGCTGCCCTCGAACTCGGCGCCGATCGCCTTGTAGTCACGCAGCAGCGGCAGGCCGGTGGTCGAGTCGAGGTTGCTGTCCTCGGCCTTGGCCCAGAAGCCGGTGAGGTTCAGCGTCAGGTTCTCGTTGCGGTACTTCACGCCCGCCTCGGCCTGGTGGACGACGTCGACGGCGTTGTCCTTGTCGACCATCTTGCCGGTGTTCGGGTTGACCAGCGGGCTGAACTGGATGCGATCGCCATTGGCGCGGCCGCCGCGGCTGTAGCGTGCGAACACCGCGAGCGGCTCGGCGATGCGCCAGTTGATGCCGGCCGAGTAGCTCAGATAGCCATAGGTGTAGTCGACCACGCCCGGGGTGGCGGGGGTGATCGCCACGGCCATTTCCGGCACCGAGATCACGCCGTCGCCATTGACGTCGCGCGGAGCGACGCCGACGCGGCCACCGCCCAGGTCGGCGCCGAACACGGTGCCTTCGGCCTTGCCGAAGTCATAGCGGATCGAGCCGCCGATCGCGACGCCGCCGATCTTCAGGTTGACCGAGGCGAAGGGCGCGTTGGTGGTGTAGCCGAGCTTGTAGCCGCGGCGGAACTGGCCCGGGGTCGGCGCGCCGTAGCGCAGCGTACCGTCCTGGGTGACCTTGACGCCGCCGGCGGTGGCGACGTCGAGCAGCTGGGCATCGCCATTGTCCGAGATGCCGCTGAGCACGGTCGCCCAGTTCCAGTCGGAGTCGATGTTCTGGTGCGAGCTGTAGAGGCCGACCGTGGTGGTCAGGTCATGACCGCCGAGCTTCCACACCTTGCTGGCGCGGATGTCGTTGGTGACGTTGCTCAGGTCGTTGAGGTCGGTGTCGGCGAGCATCATCAGCGCGCCGAGGCCGTTTCCGTTGAGCGTGCTCGGGCTGGCGATCACCGTGCCGGTGTTCGGGCCGCTGGCATAGCGCAGCGTGCCGCCCGGGGCGCCGAACGCCGCCGGCATCGCGGCTGCGGGCACGAACTGGGTGTAGTAGATGCCCATGTAGTGGTTGGACATGTTCGAGTAGCGGAACTTCTCGGTCACGTCCCAGCCGGCGATGTCGAACTTCGCCTCGAGGCCCACCGACTTCTGGATCGGGTGCTGGCCGGCGGTCACGTCGTCGCGTACCGGCTGGTTGTTGCCGTTCAGGGTCAGCTGGGTCTGGTAGAACTTCGAGAACAGCGAGTCGTGACGCACGTCATAGCCCGCGATGTTCTTGTACTTCGGATCGGCGTTGGTGCCGCTCACCGCGATCGGGGTGATGTCGTAGGCCGGGGTGCGGTCGTCGAGATACTTGGCGTAGAAGCGGATATAGCCCCCGTCGAACTCCTTGGTGACGTTCAGCTTGATCTGGCCGCCGCGGGTCGAGGTGAAGCCGGTCGCGCGCGGGCCTTCGCCGTCGCGGTAGAAGCCGCCGACATGGAAGCGCAGCGTCGGGGTGATCTTCGCGCCATAGTCGAAGTCGATGCGGCGCATGCCATAGTCGAGGCCGGCCGAGAGCTGCACGGCGCCGCCTTCGGTGTCGCCGGTCTTCGAGATGAAGTTGACGATGCCGCCGGGCGAGTTCGACGCGAAGGTCGAGGCCGAGCCGCCGCGGATCGCTTCCACCGCGGCCAGGTTCAAGTCGGCGCGCAGGAAGGTGTCGGCGGTCGCGAAGGCGATGTCGCCGAACTCGAGCACGGGCAGGCCGTCTTCCTGCAGCTGCAGGAACTTGGCGCCGGTCGAGGCGATCGGCAGGCCGCGGATGGTGATGTTGGCGCTGCCCTCACCGGTCGACGCTTCCGAGCGGATGCCGGGGATGTCGCGCAGGATTTCGGAGATCGAGCGTGCGCCGATCTTCTCGATCTCGCTGGCACGCAGCGCGCTGGTCGAGGTGGCGCTGTCCAGGCGGTCGCGGCCCTTGGCGACGCCGGTCGAGAAGACCTCCTCGGTCTTCTTGGCGGCCGGGGCATTCTGCGCCTCGCCTTCGGGCTTGGCGTCCTTGCCGGCGACGACCGGTGCGGCCGGCGTGGTTTCCGACGCCATGGCCGGCGTGATCAGCGCGAACGGAGCGACGGTGATCAACAGGAAATGCTTCTTCATGCTATGCTTACCCACCTTGAAAATGATGACCCGCAAGGGTCTTGTTTCCCTGGAATTCTCGACTGTTCTGGTGCTCCGCGCCGGGCGAAGCCGAAGCTGGTTACGGAAGGGGCCTTGCCGGGCGATGCGGACGCGCCGGGCATGCGGGGCTATCCCGTGCGACCGAGGTCATACGGGTCGAGCCGTGTTGCGATGCCGGATGTGCGTTCGCGCAGCGCTGTCCCCCAACAGCACCTCGCTTCGACAGGGCGGAACGGCCAGATGCGCCGCTGCTGCCTGACTTACGGTCTTTCGCTGCCCGTGCCGGACAGTCGCGCCTGGACTTGCTCCTTCCCCCTCATGCGGCCGGAGGGCCACGCGAGTAATATAGCCGGGCGTTTCCCGTACGTGTCGAAACTACGCAAAATATATATTCTGCGCAGATTCTGTATATCGCTGAGAACTAACGGCTTCTCTCGGTAAGGCGGCAGGTGCTGTTGCAGATGGCGCACCAGCTGTTGCGCATTGGACACATGCCGGCCTGCCCAGAGCGGGGGCTTGGAGTAGCCTTGGCGCTTATTGGGGCGGCTTGGTTTCGCCGCGCTGTCCGACCAGGTTCAGCACTATTTGCGCATATTCATTGTCCGGATCGAGCCCCCGGGCCTGATCGGCCGCCTTGGTGGCGCCGGCAAGGTCACCCAGACCGACAAGGGCGACCCCCTTGGCCGCGATCAGGTTCGCGCGCTCGGCGCCGGCCAGGTCCTTGTCGCTCGCGAGGAAACGGTCGATGAACGGTCCCATCTCCGCATAGGCGGAGAGACTGAGCAGGGTCGCGACATATTCCTTGGTCAGATCATGCTGGTTGGGGGCGATCGCCAGGCCCTTGGCATAGCTGGTCCTGGCACCGGCGAAGTCCTGCATTTCGTACTGGATCCAGCCGATCGCATAGGCGAGCTCGGCATAATGAAGGTTGGTCAGCACGAAATTGGCGGTGGCGGGGAAGCCGTTGATCGCCTGGCCGGCCTTCTTCGCCGCGTCATAGGCGCGATACTGGTGCTCGTCATAGACGCGCACTTCGCTGCCGCAGCGTTCGGCGGCCGGCATGGTGGCGGGGAGGGCGGCGAAGCGGGCCTGCAGGGCAGGGAGCATCGCGGTGAAGCCCGGCCTGTCCTGCGCCTTCATCAGCGCGAAGGCCTTCTCGATGTCCGGCTGGATCGCGGCGGCCTGGGCGGCGCGATCCTCGCACGGACCGGCGATCGAGGCGGTGGGCGCGATCAAGGCGATGGCGGCGATTCCTGAGAGCCAGTCTCTGCACATTGCCGTACCCCCTTGGGATATATGGCGGAAAGGGTGGGATTCGAACCCACGGTACGCTTCCGCGCACGGCGGTTTTCAAGACCGCTGCCTTAAACCACTCGGCCACCTTTCCGTCCTGGCCTCCGCTATCCGGATTATCGACGATCCGCTACTATTTGTTGACGAAACCGGACGTCGGGGGGTTCTGCATCCGGTCTCCCTGTGGCACAAAAAGCCCATGCGGGGATCGAGTAGAGTGATGCGTAGCCTGTTGGCGCTCGGCGTGGCGGTGATCGCGGCGGCGCCTGTGGCTGACCCTGCGATCGCGCAGGACGAGAGTGGTTTCCAGACCTATCTGGGCGAATTGTCGCGTCAGGCGGCGGTGGAGGGCGTGAGCCGGCGGACGATCGATACGGTCATTCCCACGCTCACCTATAACGCGCGGGTGGTGCAGCTCGACCGGCAGCAGCCCGAGACCGCGCCCAATGCCCCGATCTCGAATTTCGAGCCCTATCGGGTGAAGCATGTCGATGCCGCGCGGATCGGGCAGGGCAGGGCAGCCTATCAGCGCCAGCGCCCGCGGCTGCAGCGGATCGAGGCCGAGACCGGCGTGCCGGAATCGATCATGGTCGCGATCTGGGGGCACGAGACCAATTACGGCAAGGTGATGGGCGGCTTCGACCTGCCCCGCGCGCTCGCCAGCCTCGCCTATGAGGGGCGCCGGCGCGACCTGTTCGCCAGCGAGTTCATCGCCACGCTCAAGATGATCGACCGCGGCGTGCCGCGCGAGAAGCTGGTCGGCAGCTGGGCCGGCGCGTTCGGCGGGCCGCAGTTCCTGCCCTCGGTCTATCTCCGCCTCGCCCGCGACGGGGATGGCGACGGCATGGCCGATATCTGGACGAGCGAGGCGGACACGCTGACCTCGATCGCCAATTATTTCGTCAATGCCGGCTGGCGGAAGGGGCAGCCCTGGGGTTTTGCGGTCACCGTGCCGGCCGGCCTCGACCGCGCGGCGATCGCCAACAAGACTGTCGCCCCGCGCTGTCCGCGGGTGTTCGACCGGCACAGCCGCTGGAAGACGATGGCGGAGTGGCGGGCGCTGGGGATCGTGCCGCAGACCCGGGCCTGGCCGGGCGACAATGTCCAGGCGACGCTGCTCGAGCCCGATGGCCCGGGCAGGACCGGCTATCTGCTCACCGGCAATTATCGTGTGATCCTCGATTATAATTGCTCGAATTTTTACGCTTTGTCGGTAGGTCTGCTCGCCGATGAGGTCGAACGCTAACATCTTCGCGCTCTCGCTCCTCGCCGCCACCGGCGGCGGGGCGGCGGGCCATGCCCATGCCGCACAGCACATGGGCTCTGTCGGGGCACAGGCCTATGGGACGTCGCAGCAGTCCCAGCTCGACCCCCAATCCACCGAGACCTGGCGCGCTGCCGACGGCACGATCCGGTCGCGTCCCGCGCGGGTGCAGCCGGCCCCCGAGCCGGTCGCGCCGCCGCCCGAGCCTCAGCCCGAACCGCAGCCGCAATGGGCCGATCCCGCGCCCGTGCAGCAGGCGGGCGCGCCCGGTGCCTCCTACGCCGTGCCGGGCAGCACGCCTGCACCGAAGAAGAAGGGCAAGACCCCGCCTCCGGCCGAGCCACAATGGCAGCCCCAGCCGCAGCAGACGGCGCCCACGCTGCCCCAGGACTATGCCGACCCCACCGCCGGCGTGACCGGGCCGAGTGGCTCGTCGCAGCCGGCTCCCGGTGAGACCCCACGCTATGACGAGATCGGCTATGCCGGCATCCGCCCGGTCAGCGGCTCGGCGGACCAGGCGATCGTCGCGGTCCACCGCTCGCTGCCGGCCAACAGCTATGTTGAGGTCACCTCGCTCGATACCGGCAAGACGATCCTGGTGCTGGTAACCGGTTCGGATCCCGGCGCCGACCATCCGATCGACCTGTCGGCCGGCGCCGCGCGCCAGCTCGGTGCCCAGGGCGACTCGATCGCCGTGCGTATTCGTATCGTGAATCCGCCCTCGATGGACAAGGCCGCGCTCCAGGCTGGCCGGCCGGCTGGAGACCGCGCCGACGCGCCGCAGGTGCTGCTCACCGCGCTGCGCAAGCGCCTGCCGAGCCAGCCCAGCTACGCCGCCGCGCCGCCGCGCGTCGCGACACCGGCCTATACCCCGCCGCGCACCGTCGCGCCGCGCCCTGCTCCCGTCCGCACCGCGCCGCCGGCCCCGCGTCCTGCCGCACGCGCAGCCGCACAGGGCAAATATCTGGTGCAGGTCGCCGCACTTTCTAACGCCGGGCGCGCACAAGCGCTTGCCCAAAGCCTCGGAGGGTTCGTAAAGCCGGGTGGCGGGCTCTATCGCGTCCAGCTCGGTCCCTTCGCCACGGCGGGCGAGGCCGAAGCGGCACGACGGCGCGCCGCGGGCGCGGGCTATGGAGATGCACGCGTCCAAGCCAACTGAAAGGCCGGACGAATCACATGAAGAAGTTGCTGCTCGCCGCATCGTTCCTGGCGCTCGCCGCCGCCCAGTCCACGAATGCCGCAGGCCCGCCGCCTTTCGACACGGTAGCGCCGGTCGCGTACATGGAGGACCTGTCCTCGGGCGCGGTGCTCTACGCCAAGGATGCCGATCGGCGCATGCCGCCGGCATCGATGGCCAAGATGATGACCGTCTATGTCGCCTTCGACCTGATCAAGAAGGGCGAGCTCAAGCTCGACAAGCAGATCGAGGTGCAGCCCGAGACCTGGAAGAAGTGGCATAGCCAGGGCTCGACCATGTTCCTGGCGGTGGGCGAGAAGCCGACCGTCTCCGACCTGCTCAAGGGCATCGTCACCCTGTCGGGCAACGACGCCTGCGTCGTGCTGGCCGAAGGCATTTCGGGCACCGAGGAAGCGTTCGTCCAGCGGATGAACGAGGCCGCGAAGAAGCTCCACCTCGACAACAGCCATTTCGGCACCTCGAACGGCTGGCCGGACGAGGGCCGCACCTATGTGACCGCGCGCGATCTGGCGCATCTCGCCGCCGCGACGATCAAGGACCATCCGGACCTCTACAAGCAGTTCTACTCGCTGCCGAGCTTCACCTGGGGCAAGACGCTGGGCGCCGGCGCCGACATCAGCCAGGCAAATCGCGATCCGCTGCTCGGCCGCGTGCAGGGTGCCGATGGGCTCAAGACCGGCCATACCGAAGAGGCCGGCTATGGCTTCACCGGCTCGGCCGAGCAGAATGGCCGCCGCCTCGTCATGGTCGTCGCCGGCCTCACCACCTACAATGGCCGCGCCGATGAATCGGTGAAGTTCATGAACTGGGGCTTCCGCGCCTGGCAGGCCCGCCCGATCGTCAAGAAGGGCCGCAAGGTCGGCGAGGTGCAGGTGCAGGGCGGCACGACCGGCAGCGTCGGCGTGATCGCGCCGAACGACCTCAACGCCACCGTGCCCGCCGGCACCGCGCCCGAGATGCAGGGCCGCATCGTCTATAACGGCCCGGTCCAGGCCGGCTTCAAGGCGGGCGACCATATCGCCGACCTCGTCATCGATTCGCCGGGCCTGCCTTCGCAGACCGTGCCGCTGGTGGCCGAGAAGGACGTGGCCGAGGCCGGCTTCTTCGGCCGCGCCTGGCGCGGCTTCTGGTCGCTGTTCGGCTACTGATCGTCGATACAAAACCGTCATCCCGGCGAAAGCCGGGATCTCGTGCGGCTCTTTTCCCGCCTTCGCCTGAGACCCCGGCTTTCGCCGAGGTGACGGTTGTGGCTAAGGTCATGCCATGCCCCTGATCGGCAACGAACCTGCCCATGAGGCACTCGCCGCCGCGATGCGGAACGGCAATCTCCACCACGCCTGGCTGATCGCCGGGCCGGAAGGGGTGGGGAAGGGCATGTTCGCGCGCCAGGCGGCGCTGCGCATGCTGTCCGAGGCAGCGGGGCGGGACCCTCTCTCGCCCGGCTGGGACGTGCCGGCGGACAGCCAGACGGTCCATCTGGTCGAGGCGGGGGCACACCCGGACTATCGCGAGCTGGTCCGCCTGCCCAAGGACCCGGACAAGCCCGACGAGGCGCTGGCCCGCTCGATCACCATCGCGCAGGTACGCTCGCTCCAGGCGCTGTTCGCGACCAAGCCGAGCTTCTCGTCGCGCCGGGTGATCGTGATCGACGCGATCGACGATCTCGAGCGTGGCGGCGCCAACGCACTGCTCAAGAACCTCGAGGAGCCGCCGGCGGGGACCATCTTCCTGCTGGTGAGCCACGCCCCCGGCCGGCTGCTGCCGACGATCCGCTCGCGTTGCCGGCTGCTGCGCTTCGAGGCGCTGAGCGATGGCGACGTGACCGAGGTCCTGCACGCGCAGCTGCCCGATGCCAGCGGGAGCGAGATCGCCGCGCTGGTCAAGGCGGGAGAGGGGTCTCCCGGCCGTGCGCTGAGCTTTGCCGGGCTCGATATCGCCGCGATCGAGGCGGAGATGGCGGCGCTGGCCGATACCGGCGACCCCTCCAACATGGTCCGGGCGCGCCTGGCCAAGCTGCTCGGCACCAAGGCCGCGCAGCCGCGCTACGAGGCGTTCCTCGAACGCGCGCCGAGCTTCATCGCCGAACGGGCCAGGACGCTGTCGGGCGACGGGCTGCGCACCGCGCTCGATGCCTATGCCGCCGCGCGCGAGCTGGCCGGAGCGGCGACGGGCCTGTCGCTCGATGCCTCGGCGACGGTGTTCGAGATGAGCGGTATCCTCGCGCGGCTGGGGCGCGCTTAACGCCGCCTTAGGCATGTGCGGTTATTCCGGCCCCGAAACAGGGGATATCTTCATGACCGCAATCACCGGCATCACCGGCACCGGCGCCAGCGCGACCACGCAGACCGCTGCGACCAACGGCTCCAGCGACCTCAACTTCGACGCGATCCTGGAGGCCTTCAAGAAGGCCGCCAGCGAAACGCCCGAGCAGCGCGCCCGCGATGCAGTGCTCAAGAAGCACAATCTCTCCGAGGACGATTACAAGAAGCTGCCGCCCAAGGAGAAGGAGGCGATCGACAAGGAGATCACCGAGGCGGTGCGCAAGGTCCATGAGCGCAAGACGGGCGTGGCAATGCCGGACTCGCCGCTGCCGACGGAAAAGCTGTTCGGGTGATTGGCCATTTCCCTCTCCCTCGGGGCGAGGGGAGAGGGGAAGTGCGGCACTGTCTATCCTGCTTCTTCGTCACCCCGGCCTTGTGCCGGGGTCCACGGTGCCGCAACGGATACCTTGAAGCATCGATTCCATCGCCCGCCTCCCGGTGGACCCCGGCACAAGGCCGGGGTGACGGGTGCGGATTTCGGCTATGGTTTATCCACCAACATGCGTTGATGCGATCTGGACCCTACCCACCACCCCAGCCCAGCAGGTCGTCGGGATCGGGCGTATCTTCCATATACAGCGGTTTGCTCGGCTTCTTGCTCTTCTTCTCGATGATCCGGTCATAGGCGGCATCGCCCTTGCCGCTCTTGTTGAGCTTCATCTCGCGGGTGATGTAGTCGCCGGTCAGCAGGTTCCAGCTGATCTCCAGCCCGTCATGCGCATAGGTGCGGCTGTAGAGCGTCGCATCGAGCCCGATCAGCCGCATGCGGGGCTTGCTGCCCGGGACCAGGCGGTAGCGATAGACGGTGTTCACGGCCGTGGTGCCGCCGACCAGGTCGGTGATCTTCAGCACGCCCTTGGCGATGCTCACCTCGGCCGCACCCAGCGGATAGCTGTCGAGCTTGAGCCTGCCGACCGGGACAAGATCGATATCGAATTCACCTCTGGTGAGCAGCATCGCCTTCACGGTGCGAGTCTCCTCGCCGCGCCCGATCAGCACGGTGTCGGCCTGGCCGTCTCCGTTGAGGTCGCCATCGGTACGGCTTTCGACTTCCTCGCCCTTTTCGAGCCAGGACTTGATGGAGTCGTCGCTGATCGGCGAGGTTTGCTGTGCTGCCGCCGGTGTGGCGATCAGCAGTGCCGCGAGTGCCCAGATCCGCATCTTGGTGCCTCCCCAAATCGTCATCCCGGCGAAAGCCGGGATCTCGTGCGATGGCGCGTGTTTGCCGCCTGAGATCCCGGCTTTCGCCGGGATGACGGAAGGTAACATGCCTTCATTGTCATGCATATTGCCACGCAGGCGTTGCCGCTGTGGCGCCCAGCCTCTAGATGCGCCGGATGGCCGACCCCTTCTACATCACCACCGCGATCCACTATCCCAATGGCCGCCCGCATATCGGGCATGCCTATGAGATGATCGCCGCCGACGCGATCGCCCGCTTCCAGCGCCAGCAGGGCCGCGACGTCTTCTTCCAGACCGGCACCGACGAGCATGGCCTCAAGATGGTCAAGACGGCGCGCGACCGCGACATGACTGCGCGCGAACTCGCGGATGAGATGTCCAGCTATTTCAGTGAAATGGCCGAGAAGCTTGATATCTCGTGCGATCGCTTCATCCGCACGTCGGAGGCCGATCACTACAAGGCCAGCCAGGCGATCTGGCAGGCGATGGCCGATGCCGGCGACCTGTACCTCGATCGTTACGAGGGCTGGTATTCGGTGCGCGACGAAGCCTTTTACGAAGAGAAGGAGCTGGTCGACGGGGAAGGGGGTGTGAAGCTCTCACCCCAGGGCACCCCGGTCGAGTGGACCGCCGAGGAGACCTGGTTCTTCAAGCTCTCCAAGTACGAAAAGCCGCTGCTCGATTTCTACGCCGCCAATCCGGACTTCATCCGTCCGGAATCGCGCCGCAACGAGATCCTGCGCTTCGTCGAGGGCGGGCTGGCCGACCTGTCCGTCTCGCGCACCAGCTTCGACTGGGGCGTGCCGGTGCCGGGTTCGCCCGGGCATGTGATGTATGTCTGGGTCGATGCGCTGACCAATTACCTCACCGGCGCGGGCTATCCCGACGACCAGGAACGGCTGGATCGTTACTGGCCAGCGGACATCCATCTGATCGGCAAGGACATCGTCCGCTTCCACACCGTCTATTGGCCCGCCTTCCTGATGTCGGCGAAGATCGCGCTGCCGAAGCAGGTCTTCGGGCACGGCTTCCTGCTCAACCGCGGGGAGAAAATGTCCAAGTCGGTCGGCAACGTCGTCGATCCGATGGCGCTGGCGGACTATTACGGCGTTGACGCACTGCGCTATTTCCTGCTGCGCGACGTGAGCTTCGGCAATGACGGCACGTTCAGCGACGAGGCGATCGTCACCCGGGCGAACGCCGACCTGTCGAACAGCTTCGGCAACCTCGCCCAGCGCGTGCTGAGCTTCATTGCCAAGAATCTCGACGGCGCCTTGCCCGGCGACGGGGACCGCGAGGATGCGGACCCGATCTTGCTCGCGGAAGTCGATGTGGCCTGTGCCGGTTTTCGAACCGCCTTCCAGGATCTTGCCCTGAGCCAGGCTGTCGAAGCGTGGATGGGCGGCGTGTTTGCCTGCAACCAGTATATCGATGCGCAAGCGCCCTGGGCGTTGCGGAAGACCGACCCGGACCGGATGCACGCTGTTCTGAAGACGTTGGTGCGCGCGATCCGACGTCTTGCCGTCACCATTTATCCGGTGACGCCGGCGTCTGCGGAGCGGTTGCTGGCGCAAATCGGACAGAAGCCGACGTTTGAGGATGACAACATCTGGTATCATCAACTGGTCGTTGATGACTTCCGTATCGCGCCGCCGACCCCCATCTTCCCCCGGCTGGAGCTGAAGGAAGAAGCGTGAACCTCGCCGACAGTCATTGCCACCTGATCTACAAGGGCCTGGGCGAGCAGCAGCCCGAGGTGCTGGCGCGTGCCCGCGGAGCTGGCGTGGTCGCGATGCTCAACATCTCGACGCGCGAGCGCGAATGGGACGAGGTGATCGCGGTGGCCGAGCGTGAGCCCGATGTCTGGGCTTCGGTCGGTATCCATCCGCACGAGGCGGACGAGCATCCCGATATCGGCGCGGCGAAGCTGGTTGCGAAAGCGCGGCACCCGCGCGTCGTCGGCATCGGCGAGACCGGGCTCGATTATTATTACGATCACAGCGACCGCGATCGTCAGCGGGCGAGCTTCCGGGCGCACATCGCTGCGTGCCGCGAGACCCAGCTTCCGCTGATCGTCCATACCCGCGATGCCGAGGCGGATACCGCCGAGATCCTGCGCGACGAAATGGGGAAGGGTGCCTTTCCCGGCGTCATCCACTGCTTCACTGCGAGCCGGGAATTCTCCGAGATCGCGCTGGAGCTGGGCTTCTACATCTCGATCTCGGGCATCGTGACCTTCAAGAATGCCAAGGACCTGCAGGATACCGCGGCGCAGCTTCCGCTGGATCGCCTGCTGATCGAGACCGATGCGCCCTTCCTCGCGCCGGTGCCGCATCGGGGCAAGACCGGCGAGCCGGCCTTCGTGGCGGACACCTGCCGCTTCCTGGCCCAGCTGCGCGGCGAGGACCCCGGCGCGCTCGCCGAGGCGACCCGTGCGAACTTCCACAAGCTGTTCGCCAAGACTCTGGCATGAAGCTGCGGATCCTCGGCTCCGGGACTTCCTCCGGCGTGCCGCGGATCGGGAATGACTGGGGCAGTTGCGACCCCGCCGAGCCCCGGAACCGCCGCACCCGTGCCTCGGCGCTGGTCTGGACGGACACCACGCGCATCCTGATCGACACCAGCCCGGATTTCCGGGAACAGGCGCTGGCGGCGGGCATCAGTGATGTCGATGCGGTGATCTGGACGCATGACCATGCCGATCACTGCCACGGCATCGACGATCTCCGGCAGGTCATGCACGCGCGGGCAGGGGAGCCGGTGCGCGGTCTGGCCCGGCCCTTCACCCTCAAGCAGCTCGACCGGCGCTTCGGCTATGTCTTCAAGGGCAGCAAGCTCTATCGGCCGACGGTGGCGATCGAGCCGCTGCCCGATGCAATTACGATCGGCGATATCCATATCCGTGTCGTGGATCAGCCGCACGGGGGGATAACCTCTGCGGGGCTGCGCTTCGAAAGTGACGGAAAATCCATAGCTTATGCTATAGATTTCAATGAGATGACGCAGGATATGCGTAACTTGTATCAGGATCTGGATCTCTGGGTGGTCGATTGCCTGCGCCGTGCCCCGCATCCCACCCACGCGCATCTCGACGCAGTGCTCGGCTGGGTGCGGGACCTCGCCCCGCGGCACGCACTGCTCGCACATATGGACAATTCGATGGACTATGCGACGCTCGTCGCCACGCTGCCCGCCGGAGTCGAGCCGGGCTATGACGGCATGGAGGTCGCGCTGTGAGCGATGATCGCATCATTCAGCTGCTGTTGCTGCTCGGCGCGCTGATGCTCGCGTTCCGGGCGCTGTCGGCGCATCGCGTTACGCTGCGCGGTCTCGTCCAGATCCTGCTGCTCTGGGGCATTGTCGGCGTGACGATGGTCATCGTGATGTACCATCGCCAGGAACTGGGCGGATTGCTGGCGCGCGCGTCGGAGAAGCTGGGCTACGAACAGCAGGTCGTCCAGGGTGATACGGTGCGCATCAAGATGAGCCCGGACGGGCATTTCTGGGCACGCGTGCAGATCAACGGCGTCGAGCGGCGCATGCTGGTCGATAGTGGCGCGACCGTCACGGCCATCTCGCGCGACACCGCCGAGGCTGCCAATGTCAAGCCGACCCTGGCGCCGCCGGTGCTGATCGAGACGGCCAATGGCACGGTCCAGGCCCAGCAGGCGCGGGCGGACGATCTGGATATCGGGCCGCTCTCGACGCACGACCTGCCGCTGGTGGTGAGCGACAGCTTTGGCGACCTCGACGTGCTGGGGATGAACTTCCTGTCGCGGCTCAAGTCGTGGCGCGTCGAGGATCGGACGCTCATTCTCGAGCCGAGCAAGGGGAGCGAGGCGAGGGTGATGATCCCGCGCTCGCGCGACGAGAATGGCAGTGATTGAGGCTCAGTCGTCCAGTACAACGTTGTCGGCGTGGCGCGGCTCGAAGCCCCGGGCGCGGCGCTCATACTCATGCGCCATGCCCATATGCGCCCGGAAGCTCGCCATGCCCTTGGCCCGCATCGCGGCACCACGTGCTTCATCGGCACGTTGCGCGTAATATTTGCTCTCGGTCATGGCAGTTCCCGTAATCATCGGTGCTTGAGGTAAGCGGTCCGCCTGATCCCGGCACTCCGTAAAACCGCGTAGTCAGGGACGGACCGAGTGCTTTGCGAGCCAGAATCCTGGGGATAACGGGACCGAATGCAGACTGCCGGACAGGATGGCGACCCCGCCTAGAAGGCAAGGCTGAGCACCATCCTCGCCGCTCTGCCGAATTCGGGCCGGGCAAAGAAATAGCGCGCGCCCGCTCCCCCGGTATCGAAAGCCCCCAGGCGCGGATTCCCTTCGGTCAGCCCCAATGTGTTCGTCAGGTTGGTGATGTGGAGGGCAAGCGCGGCATGTCCGCCCAGCTTCGCATTCGCGTTGACATTGATCAGCGAAAAGGCCGGTAGACGCTGGCTATTGGCGATATCCGCATAGCGTTCCGAATGGTACACCAGCTCCAAATCCAGCCGCAACCTCCCGGCGAATAGCTTGATGCTCGGGGTGGCGCTGAACGAGATGCGAGGGACGCGGATCAGCTGATTGCCGGTCGCGTCGCGAGATACCGGTTGTCCGCTGACCAGCTCGATATAGCTGAAGTTGCGGTAGCGCGGATCCTGCAGCGTTGCCTGCACGTCCAGGGCGAGGGGCCCGGCAAGCTCGGCATGGCCGGCGAGTTCCAGCCCAAGCGTTGCGGTATCGGCGATCGAAGTGCGGTTGAGATAGGCGTTGGTCTGCGGATCGAAGCGATAATCGGTGAAGGGCAGGCGCTTGAACCGGGTGTGGAAGGCCACGGCCGAGATGTTCCAGCGTCGATGGTGCAGGATCAGGCCCGCTTCGGCCATGATGATCGGAACGATGGCCTCATCGGTCCGGTTGGGGGTGCTAGTGAATTCGGTGGCACTGGGCAGGCGGGCGATGCGGGTCAGGCGGGCAAAGATGCCGGCGTGGCGCGAGGGCGTGAAGTTGACGCCGGCCGTGCCGCTCCATCCCGAGAAACGGCGACGAATGGGCGTGAAGGTGCCGGTGCCGGTAAGGACGGCATTGTCGGCCAGCGTGGTGCTGTCGCCCAGATCGATGGGGGCCGCGGTCTCCATGCGGCCGCCGATGCCGACATGCTCCCAGCGCATGCCGAGATCGACGCGCCAGCGCGGCGCGATCTTCCACTCGTCCGCCAGATAGAAGGCGAGGTTGGACGAACGCAGCACCGCATTGTCGAACAGCGAGCCATAGCGGGTGAAGCCATTGTCGGTCAGCGCGCCGATCTGGGTGCCGTTGCCGTCCAGTGCGATCACGTCCAGCCGCCGGGCCTGGCCGCGGATATCGAGCAGCACCGTGCCCATCGCCCGGTCGAAATCGAGCCGGGCGTTGTCATGGGTGATGCCGGCAGCGAATTCGTGATGGCCCCAGCGATCGAAGCTGTGGGTCAGGCGCGCGTCGATCACGAACTCGCGCATCGGCATCGCCACCGAAAGCAGATTGGCGCTGGCGACCAGGTCGTTGCCGTTGCTTGCCGGCTGGAAGGCTTCACCGCCATCGGCATAGCGCATCCGCACCGCGGCCGTGGCGGGGTAGGCCGCCGCCAGCTGGCTGCGGACGCTGGCGAGATAGTCGTCGCCGCCCATCGGCCGGCCGACCGGGAACAGGCCGTTGCGCAAGGTGCTGCCGGCGCGGAGCCTCGCCTTCATTTCCAGCGCGGTAGCGGCATCGAAGGCATATCTTCCGGACAGGGTATAGAAGGTGATCCGGCTGCGCGTGCCCTGCGACAGGTCGAACAGGCGCGGGCCGCTGGTGGTCTCGAAGGGGACCGCGACATTGTCCGGGCCGGCGAGTGTATCGCGCAGCGGATCGAAGCCGGGAATGCCGCGCACCGTGCCGCGATCGTCGAGGCGCAAGGGAACGGGCAGATAGAGGACGACGCGATCGTCGAGCCGCTTGACGTTGAACGACAGGCGGGCACGGCCATCGTCATAGTCGATGCCGGCACGGATCTGGCCGCCGCGATCGCCGGTATATCCCGGATCGCGCAGGCCATCGGCCCGGCGATAAAAGCCGCCCAGCGACACGCCGAGCTCGGGCGTGATCCGCATCCCGGCGAAGCCGTCGATCCGCGCATAGCCGAAACTGCCGCCGGTCGCCGACAGCGTATAGCCCGGGTCTGCAAGCCCGGTGCGGGTGACGAAGTTGATACTGCCGCCCGGCGCATTGGGCGTGAAGATCGCGGACGGGCCGCCGCGTACCGCCTCGACGCGCGCCACCGTGGCGTCGAGGCGGTGGATCTGATCGGTGTTCAGATAGCCGAGCCCGCCATCATATTGGATCGGCAGGCCGTCTTCGAGCAACGCGACCGACGAATAGCCGTCGGTGGGGATGCCGCGCGAGCGGACATTGTTGCTTGCCTCGCCGCCGGTCGATTCGACCCAGAAGCCCGGGATCTGCTTGAACAGATCGGCAGTGGAGAGCGGACCGCGCCGGGCGAGCGCATCGGCATCGATCCGGGTGATCGCATAGCTGAGCTCGGTATCGGCAAGCGGCGTACTGGCGGCACGGCCGGTCACCACGATCTCCTCCGGTGTCGGGGCCTCTGGCGCAGCCGGGGGCGGGGCAGGCTTGCGCCGGGCCGGCGGCCTGGTAACCGCAGCCGGCTTGGCTTTGCGGACCGGTGCTGCGCGCAGGGTGATGGTGCGGTCGCCGAACCGCGCGACTTCCAGGCCGCTGCCGCGCAGCAGCCGGTCCAGCGCCGCGCGCACCGGCATCTCACCGCGCAGCGCAGTGCTGCGGCGGACGGCGGCGACGGGATAGGGATAGAGCAGCTGGACGTTCGCCTGGCGCGCGAAGCTGTCGAGCGCGGTCGCCAGATTCTGGGCCGGGATGTCGAAACGGGTCGCGCGCTGGGCCTGCGCCGGGAATGCCCACAGCATTGCCACGCCGCACATCGGGGCGATGGCGGACTGGGCGATGCGCAGGATGGCAGGGTCCCGGATCGGACGCATGGCGCCCCCATGCCGCCGCTGCGCGACAGCTTCATGTCAGGATCGGATCAGTGCCTTCGGCGGAACAGCAGGGTGCGGTTCCCGTCGCGCCGGGAGTCGATGTCGAACCCGTCGCGGAGGGACTGCAGGAAGCTGTCTGGATCGTCGATCAGGAATTCGCCGCCCAGTTGGGTGCGCGCCAGATCGGCCTGGGCCAGCACGATCTTCTCCGGCAGATAGCGGTTGAACTCGCCGATCGCGCGGTCGAGCGTCATGCCGCTGAACAGGATCCGGCCATTCTGCCAGGCGGTGGCGGCGTGCAGCGCTTCCGGCCCCAGCGCTCCGATTCGGGCAGTACCGCCTTGTACGGTCAGGACGTTGCCGGCGGAGAGCGGGCCGGCGCGGGTGACGCCGCTTCCTTCCAGCGCGACCAACTGGCCGCCCTGATCGGACAGGCGCATGTCGAAGCGGCCGTTGCCGAGCATGGCCTCGATCGGATCGCTGTAGAGGCGCAGTGGCTTGTCCGCAGACTGGACGCGAAGCGCGACTTCGCCGCGTTCCACCCAGAATTCGCGGGTCTCCCCAAAGCGCCATGCCACGCGTGTATCGGTGTTGAGCGTGGCGTGGCTGCCATCGGGCAGGCGCAGCGTGCGCCGCTCGCCGACCGCGGTCGCGGCCATGGCGCGCTTCGGCCATGCCAGGAACGCGCCAGTGCCGCCGACGCCCAGCGCCGCGACGACCGCGCTGGCGGCAAAAGCCCGGCGCGACCAGCGTTGCGGTACGGGTTCGGGCTCCGGCTCTGGTTCTACAGTTTCGTCCAGCAGCATGGGCAGGCGCGGATCGGCGGTGCGGCGCCAGGTGGCGGCAGCCTGGGCAAAGGCGGAAGCGTGGCGCGGGTCCGCGTCGCGCCAGGCGTGGAATGCCTGCTCGTCGGCAGTGCCGCAGTCGAGCGCCACCAGCCAGGCGATGGCCTGCTCTGTCAGTTCCGTTCCTGCCGCTCCTCGCACTCCCATCGAACCGCTTGCTCCGTCTTCGCCTCTGTTTCCCCCGGCGGGGTGCGCTTGTGCATCAATAGGCGAAGCGCCTTGATCAGATGTGTCTCCACTGTGGAGACGGAAATATTCATTCTTTCCGCTACTTGGGCAGGCGGCAAGCCCTCAATTCTTCGCAGGACCATCGCCTCGCGCATGCGGGGCGGCATTTCCTGCAGCATCTTCACGACATGGTTCAATTCCGAACGGTCCATGGCGACGATGTCGGGCGTGGGCTCCTGATCGGCGATCTCGAGCGAATGAAGCATCGCGCCATGATCGAGCCGCACGACGTCCGCGCGGCGGAAGCGCTCTATCGCCAGGTTGCGGACGATGCGCAGCGTGAAGGCGTGCGGATTGGCGATGCTCGCCCAGTTCTCCAGCGCGAACAGCCGCGCATAGGCTTCCTGGACCAGTTCTTCCGCCTCTTCCGGGTTGCGGACCAGGCGCAGGGCATAGCGGCGGGTCTGCGGATCATGGGCAAAGACATGATCGGCAAACCAGGTATCGATGTCGCGCAGCCAGGCCATGTTCCCCGCCCCATCGGATTGATCGAACTCGCGCGGGCTAGGCGCGGCATGTGACAGAGGATTGACAATCGGTCGGCCGCGGCCGGCGGAATTTTTTTCGCGTTGCGGTAGCGGAAAGCCGCGCGCCGCCCGTCTGTCCGGCGAAGCACAACCGAAAGCCTCCCACCGGCCGCACCCGCGCGCCGGGACGGTCTGCCGCACCCTGCGGCCGGCTGTCGCGGGCGGCTGTCCATGAAGGGGAATATCATGAAGTCGCTGCTGATGACGTCGTCGCTGCTCGCCATGCTGTGCGCCGCGGCCAGCCCGGCCTGGGCGCAGGACAGCCAGGCCCCGGCAAAGGCCGAGACTACCGACGATGCCAAGGATGCCAACGACATCATCGTCACTGGCCGCGCCGGCACCAGCGAGCGTCGCAAGAGCGAGATGAGCTATTCGGTCACCCGGATCGACGAGCAGTCGCTCCGCATGCAGGCGCCGACGAGTGTCACCGAGGCGCTGAAGTCAGTCCCCGGTTTCTGGGTGGAAGCATCGGGCGGGGAGGCAAGCGGCAACGTCCGTGCGCGCGGCGTGCCGGTGGACGGCTATGGCTCGATCCAGTTGCTCGAGGACGGCATCCCCGTGCAGCATGATCCGGCGCTCGGCTATCTCAATGCCGACCAGGTGTTCCGTATCGACGAGACGATCGAGCGGATCGAAGTGGTGCGCGGCGGCCCGGCTTCCCTATTCTATTCGAACGCGCCGGCGGGCGCGGTGAACTTCATTCCGCGCCAGGTGGGCGACCATGCCGAAGGGCTGGTGAAGGTGATGCTGGGCGCCGACAGCCTGTACCGCACCGATTTCTGGGTCGGCGCGCCCGTGGGCGACTGGAAGGTCGCGCTGGGCGGCTTCTATCGCTCCGAGGGCGGCGTGCGCGATCCGGGCTTCACCGCCAATCGCGGTGGCCAGTTGCGCGCGACGATCTCGCGCGAATGGGAGCGTGCCAAGGTGTCGCTCGACGTGAAGCGCGTGGACGACATCGTCGCCTTCTACACCGGCATCCCGATGCGCACCTATCCGGATGGGAAGATCCGCGCGGTACCGGGTTTCGACGGGCACAAGGGCACGGTCGCCGGGCCGGAGACCGAGCGCGTCAAGATGGTGATGGGCGACGGTAGCATCTATGATTTCGACAACAGCGTCGGCACCCAGGTCAAGCGCACCCAGATCACCGGCAAGTTCGAGTTCGAGCCGTGGGACGGCTGGAAGATCGCCAACACCACGCGCTACAATGACAGCTGGACCCAACGTAACGGCGTCTATCCGAACACGTTGCAGAGCGCCTCGAGCCTGCTGACCAGCCAGGCGGCGCTGCTTGCCCAGGCACCGGGCGCGACCGCGCTGCAGTTCCGCTACGTCACCTCGCCGAATCAGGTGTTCGACACTGCGAACCAGAATGGCAACGGCCTGGTCATCGTCGGCGGCCTGCGCGGGCTTACCCTGCCGGTGAAGGAGTTCATGAGCGACACCCGCATCTCGCGTCAGTTCCAGATGGGCGGCACCCACGACCTGACCTTCGGCTATTATTTCGCCAATATCGACGAGGATTTCAGCCGCTATTCCTCGACCGCGCTGCTCGACGTGCAGGACAATGCGCGGCTACTGAACCTGGTCGCGGTCGATGGCGCGGGCAATGTGCTCAAGACCTTCACCGACAACGGCATCTACAAATATGGCTATGAATGGGAGGATGCGCGCGGCTCGCAGACCACGCATGCGCTCTATCTGGCCGATGAATGGCAGATCACGCCCAACCTGCGCATCGACGGCGGCGTGCGCTGGGAGACGATGCGCGCCCGCGGCACGGTGGGACTGAAGAAGACCGTCAGCCTGGGGACGCCGGCGACCTCGTCGATCAGCACCGGCAGCGGCGTCTATGCCAATTACGACAGCAACTTCAATCGCGCGACCTGGACTTTGGGCGTGGACTATCAGTTCAACCGCCATGCCGGCCTGTTCGCCCGCTACACCTCGGCCAACCGCCTGCCGAGCCTGGGCAACTTCGTCACCAGCCCCACCGCCAAGCCGATCATCCAGACGATGGACCTGGGCGAAGTCGGCCTGAAATATGCCAGCCCGCTGCTCGATATCTATGCGACCGGCTTCTGGACCAAGTACAACAATGTCGGCTTCACCAACTATCGCTTCGACCTGAACGGTCCGGCGGTGAGCGAGGCGCGCTATGCCGACACCCAGACCTTCGGCCTGGAGCTGGAAGGCACGCTGCGACCGGCGCGCTGGTTCGACCTGTCGGCCACCGCGACGCTGCAGGATCCGAAGTACAAGGGGCTCACCTATGTCGATGCAACCGGCAAGAGCTTCGACTTCGACGGCAACCGCCTGATCCGCATCCCGACGATGAGCCTGCGCTTCGTGCCGGGCATCAACCTGTTCGATGGGCGCTTCCGCCTGCAGGGCTCGTGGGAATATGAAGGCAAGCGCTATGTCGATACCGCCAATTCGGTGCGCCTGCCGGCCTATGCCACGGTCAATCTCAGCGCCCGGTTCGACGTGTTGAAGGGACTGTCGCTCTATGGCTATGTCGACAATCTCAACAACTCGCTGGGCCTGACCGAGGGCAATCCGCGCGCGGGCGAGCTGATGAACGGCGATGCCGGGGCGAACACCTTCATCGCGCGTCCGTTGATCGGGCGGAATTTCCGCGCCGCGCTGATGTATCGGTTCTGACGATGCGCACGCCGCTCGCCACCGCCTTTCTCGCAGCAACGCTCCTCCTGGCCGCGCCTGCCCTTGCGCAGGCCGGCCAGGAAGACGCGCCGTGGCAGGTGCTCAAGGGAGAAATCACCCGCCAGCATTTCGAGAAATACACCGAAGTGCCGTTTGACCTGCCCGAAGGCGTCAAGCGGATCACCATCCGCTTCAGCTATGCCGGCAAGGAGCAGAAATCGGTGATCGACCTGGCGCTGCGCGATCCGCAGCGCTTTCGCGGGGCGAGCGGCGGTACGCGCAACCGGCTGACGCTCAGCACCGAAGAGGCGACTCCCGGCTATCTGCCGGGGCCGTTGCCTGCCGGGCGCTGGGCGCTGATCCTGGGGGTGCCCAATATACGCCCCGGCGCGCGGGCACCCTTCGAAGCGCAGATCTTCATCGAACGCGCGGCGCGGGTGACCGAGTTCGCCGACACGCCGATAGCCGCCAAGCCTGGCTGGTATCGCGGCGACCTGCACATGCACAGCGGCGACAGCGACGGGAAGTGCAGGGCGCAATCGGGCGCGAGCATTCCGTGCCCGGTCTATCGCACGGTCGAGGCCGCGGCGGCGCGCGGGCTCGATTTCATGGCGCTCACCGATCACAACACCACCGCGCATTACAACGCGATGCGTGAGCTGCAGGGCGCGTTCGACCGGATGCTGCTGGTGCCGGGGCGGGAGATCACCACCTTCTGGGGCCATAGCAACGTGTTCGGCCCCACAGACTTCCTCGATTACCGCATGACCGGTCCGACCTGGGACCAGGCGCGCAAATGGATCGATGCGGTGCATGCCGAGGGCGGAATCGTCTCGATCAACCATCCGGGCGCGCCTTCGGGCGAGATGTGCATGGGCTGTGGCTGGCGCGTCGATGGACTGCCGGATGGCGCGATCGATGCGGTGGAAGTCGTCAATGGCGGCACGATGCGCGAGACCCATGCGGCGGACAGCGCGCTGCAGGGCTTTGCCTATTGGACCAGCCAGCTGAACGCCGGGCGGCATGTCACGGCGATCGGCGGCAGTGACAGCCATGAGGCCGACCGCCCGGCGAACGAGCCGGGCGCGGTCGGCAGCCCGACCACGGTGGTCTACATGCCGGAGCTGTCCGTGCGGGGAATGCTGGCTGGCATCCGATCCGGCCGGGTGTTCATCGATGTCGAGGGCGGGAAGGGCCGGTTCCTCGAATTGTCCGCCTCTGCCGGCAATCGGCGGGCGGTGATGGGCGAGACCCTCCCGGTACGGCGGGGAGCGCCGATCCGTTTCGCCGTCGATGTCCAGGGTGTGACGAACGGGACTGCCCAGCTGGTGATCGACGGCAAGGCGGAACCCGCGTATCGCGCAGCCATCGAGGCGGACCGAGCGCCGGTGTTTGCACCATGGCGGGGGGACGGGCAGGCGCATTGGGTTCGTGCCGAAGTGCGCGATGGTGCGGGGCGACTGCTGCTGATTGGTAATCCCGTGTATCTCGTTCAGGCAGAATAGCCCGGCTCGCTAAGTGTTTACGATAAGGAATATCGCAGCAGTGCGAGGGTTGTCGCGACTGGGCGGGGATAGGACTTGGTCGCCAGGCGGCTTTGTGGAAATCTCCCGCCTACATCCCGAAAACTGCCTACGCTTAACATAATGTATATTATCGGTCTGGCCGATGTGCGCGTCGCGGCCCGATCCTGGCGAGCAAAAGTGTCCGGTTGTGCCGGTATCGCCGGCTTCCTAGGATCGCAGAACATTTTCCGGAGTCTCCTTCCTTGACCGCACCCATGCCCGCCATCGACCGTCTCGTCGCCATCATGGCCCGGCTTCGCGATCCGCAGACCGGTTGTGAATGGGATACGGTGCAGACCTTCGCCACGATCGCGCCCTACACGATCGAGGAAGCCTATGAGGTCGCCGACGCGATCCAGCGTGGCGACATGGACGATCTCAAGGACGAGCTCGGCGACCTGCTGCTCCAGGTCGTCTTCCACAGCCGCATGGCCGAGGAAGCCGGCGACTTCGCCTTGGCCGATGTCGCCCATGCCATCAGTGACAAGATGGAGCGCCGCCACCCGCACATCTTCAAGGGTGCCGCCGAGGGTGGCCATCACCTGTGGGAACAAATCAAGGCCGCGGAGCGGGGCGAAAAGGGGCATGCGAGCGCGCTGGACGGCGTCGCGATCGGCCTCCCCGCCCTGCTCCGCGCCGAAAAGCTCCAGAAGCGCGCCGCCCGCACCGGCTTCGACTGGCCCGATCCCAGCGGCGCCCGCGCCAAGGTCGATGAGGAACTCGTAGAGGTCGAGACCGCAACGACGCCGGCCGAAATCGAGGAAGAGGTCGGCGACCTGCTGTTCGCCCTAGTCAACTGGGCACGCAAGCTGGGCGTGGATCCCGAGGTGGCCCTGCGCGGCGCCAACGCGAAATTCGAGAAACGTTTCAAGGCGATGGAAGCCGAAGCTGGCGATGCCTTCGAAGCGCTGGACCTCGATGCCAAGGAAGAGCTCTGGGCGAAAGCAAAGCTGACGACGCGATGAAGAACATCCTGTTCGTCAACGCCTGGAACCCGCTCGCCGCGGGAGTAGTGATACTGGGCGCACCTGGTCTTCGCGACGGAGCGTCGTCGGCCTAGCCCTCAGCCCCGCGTCAGGAACCGCTCGTAATCCCGCGGTGCCATCCGGACCTCGTAGACTGCCTGGTCTCCGTCCATTCCCTGCTCGATCACTTCGCCATGCTGGTGAAGCCAGGCGGCGGCGGCGCCGTCGGCGGGATCGAGATGGAGGGTGTAGCGGCGATGGCCCTCGGTCAACCGCGCGGCTACGGCGGCGATCAGGGCGTCCACGCCCTCCCCCGTCACCGCCGAGACCGGCATGACGTCCTCGCGCTTGCCGGCTTCGGCGAGGAGATCCTCGCGTCGCTCGTCATCCAGCAGGTCGATCTTGTTCCACGCCTCGAAGCGCGGCGTGGCTTCGGCGACACCGATCTCGGCCAGCACCTTCTCGACATCGTCCTTCTGCGCTTCGCTGTCCGGATGGGCGACGTCGCGGACATGGATCAGCAGATCGGCTGAGACCACCTCTTCCAGCGTTGCCTTGAACGCGGCGACGAGCTGGGTCGGCAGCTCGGAGACGAAGCCCACCGTGTCGGAGAGGATCGCCTTGTCGATGCCCGGCAGCGAGATCTGGCGCAGCGTGGGATCGAGCGTGGCGAAGAGGAGGTTCTCCGCCATGACGTCACTTCCGGTCAGGCGGTTGAAAAGCGTGGACTTTCCAGCGTTGGTATAGCCGACCAGCGCGATCACCGGCCAGGGCGCGCGCTGGCGCCGGTCGCGGTGGAGCGAGCGGGTACGGCTGACCGAATCCAGCTCGCGGCGGAGACGTGCCATGCGATCGCGGATCAGCCGGCGATCGGCCTCGATCTGGGTTTCGCCCGGGCCGCCGAGGAAGCCGAAGCCGCCGCGCTGGCGCTCGAGGTGGGTCCAGCTACGGACCAGGCGACCCGCCTGGTAATCGAGGTGCGCCAGCTCGACCTGAAGCCGGCCCTCGGCAGTGCGCGCGCGCTCGCCGAAGATCTCGAGGATCAGGCCGGTACGGTCGATCACCTTGCACTTGAGCCCGGTTTCGAGGTTGCCCTGCTGCACCGGCGTTAGGTTCGCGTCGAACACGGCGAGCGATAATTCCCTGTCGCGCACCGTTTCGGCCAGGGCTTCCACCTGACCCGAGCCGATCAGCGTGCCAGGCTTGGGCGCGCGGATGCGCAGCGGCACCCGCTCGACCACATCGACGCCGATCGCCGCGGCGAGACCGGCGGTCTCCTCCAGGCGCGCATCGGCATCACGCGAGCTGCCGCCGAGGTCCGGATAGACCACGACAGCGCGTGCGCCCCGGGTGAATTCATCGGGGTCACGTTCGAAACCGGTAGTCATACAGTCACTCAGTCGTCGCTATTCTGTTCCTCGGCGAGGTTCAGCGGGTGCGCCGGCTGGATCGTCGAGACAGCATGCTTGTAGACCAGCTGGGCCATGCCCTCGCGCTGGAGCAGCATGCAGAACAGGTCGAAGGACGCGATCTGGCCCTGCAGCATCACGCCATTGACCAGGAACATGGTGACATTCTCCTGCTGGCGGCGAACCGCGTTGAGGAAAATCTCCTGCAATACCGGGTTCTTGGACTGATGTTCTCCCACCGCTTCGAGAAGCGGGGCGAGATCCACCGGGCCCGAGGGCATGATCGTGGAGATCGCGTGCTTGTAGATGAGCTGCGACTGGCCGTCGCGGCGGAGCAGCACCGAAAAATTGTCGAACCAGGTGACGATGCCCTGGAGCTTGACGCCCTTGACGAGGAACATCGTGACCGGGGTCTTCGACCGGCGCAGCGAGTTGAGGAACAGATCCTGAAGCGAGGTCTGCTTTTCGGCCATCGTTCGTGACTCTCTTTGTTGGCGGGAGTTTCCCGCTTGGCGCCGTTCTCTGGCGTCGGGACCGCGTGCCCGTGTGGCCCGCAGCGGCGCCCTTTTATGCTGTGGGGCGCGAATCGTCCAGCAGGCGATTGCTTCCAACTTTGGTGCCGAGCCGACTCGCGAAAAGAGCGCCGCACTGGGACGGAAAGTCACAAAAGTCTCGACACCCACGGCTTCGCGCCGAACTGCGACTGGCGCAGGATGATTGCGCGGCGGCGATCCTATCTTTCCCACCGGGTCAAAGAGCGGCCGGAGGCGTGCCGGCAGCGAGAGGGAAGCAGGCGAAATCCTACATTGCAAGGGAAGCCGTCATCCCGATGAAAGCCGGGATGACGGAGAAGGATAGGGCCGCCCCTACTCTTCCCGGCTGTCGGTGATCCCCAGCAGCTTGAGCTTCCGGTGCAGCGCCGAACGCTCCATGCCGATGAAGCTCGCCGTGCGGGAGATGTTGCCCGAGAAGCGGCGGATCTGGACACGGAGATATTCGCGCTCGAAGCTCTCGCGCGCTTCCTTGAGCGGGGCGCCCATGATCGCGCTGGTGCCCATGCCGCCGCTGGTATCGGCCGGGCGGCCGAGCACTTCGGGGGGCAGCAGGTCGAGATCGATGCGGCCGATCCGGTCACCCGGGGCGAGGATCACGGTGCGCTCGACCACGTTGCGCAGCTGCCGGACATTGCCCGGCCATTCATAGCTCTGCAGCGCCACCATCGCGTCCGGCGCGATCTCCGGCGTCGGCACGCGGCGCTCATTCGCATAATGGGCGACGAAATGGTCGACCAGCACCGGGATGTCCTCGCGTCGTTCGGTGAGCAGAGGGATGGCCACGGGGACGACGTTGAGGCGGTAATAGAGATCCTCGCGAAAGCGGCCTTCGGCGATCTCGGCCATCAGGTCACGCGCCGTCGCCGAGACGACGCGGACATCGACCTTGACCACGCGGGTGCCGCCGACGCGGGTGAAGCTCTGGTCTGTCAGCACGCGCAGGATGCGGGCCTGGGTGGCGACCGGCATGTCGGCGATCTCGTCGAGGAACAGGGTGCCGCCATGCGCCTGTTCGAGCAGGCCGGTGCGGACCAGGTCCCCGCCCTCCTCCACGCCGAACAGCTCCTCTTCGACGCGTTCGGGCTGCATGCGGGCGGCGCTGACGATGACGAAGGGAGCGGCGGCGCGCTGACTCCAGCCATGAAGCAGCCGCGCGGCGACTTCCTTGCCGGTGCCGGCGCCGCCGGTGATCAGCACGCGGCTGCCGGTGGAGGCGACGCGCTTCAGGGTGGCGCGCACGGTGTTGATCGAGCCCGACTGGCCGGTGAGATCCTCTTCACGGCCGATCGAGGCGCGCAGCGACGCGACTTCACGCTTCAATCGCTCGGTCTCGGTGGCGCGTTCGACGAGGAACAGCAGCCGCTCGGCCTCGAACGGCTTCTCGATGAAGTCCGAGGCGCCGCGGCGGATCGCGGCGACCGCAGTATCGAGATTGCCATGGCCCGAGATCACCAGCACCGGGATCGAGGGATCGCGGCGCTTGATCTCGTCGAGGATCTCCAGCCCGTCGAGCTTCGAGCCGTGGAGCCACACGTCGAGCAGCACCAGGCTGGGGCGGCGCTCCGCGATCGCCTCCAGGGCTTCGTCGCTATTGGCCGCGCCGCGCGTCGAATAGCCCTCGTCCTCCAGCACGCCGGCGACCAGTTCACGGATGTCGCGCTCATCGTCGACGACCAGGATATCGAGGCTCATGATTTGGCACTTCCAGTACGCGTAAGCACGGCGGGACGCGGTTCTTCGCCGCCCTCGCCCTCAGGGGAGCTCACCATCTCGGCGAGCTGATCGGTGTCGAAGCAGATGGTCACCAGCGTGCCGCCGCCGGGACGGTCCGAAAAGGCGATGGTGCCGAAATGCTCCTCGACGATCTTCTTCACGATTGCGAGGCCGAGGCCGGTGCCGCGGCTGCGCGTCGTCATGTAGGGCTCGACGATCCGGTCGCGCTCGACCGGCAGACCGATGCCGTTGTCGGCGAGCGTCAGGGTGATCTTGCCCTCGGCCTCCGGGCTTATCGTCATGACGATATGGCCCTGGGGCAGCGCCTCCCCTTCCCCACGCGCCTCGATCGCCTCGACAGCGTTCTTGACGATGTTGGTGAAGGCCTGGCCGATCTGGCGGCGGTCACAGATCAGGCCGGGCACCGTATCGGGCACGTCCATCTCGAAGCGGACGGTGGGATGCGCGACTTCGTGGAGGAACATCGCCTGGCGCGCGATGTCGAGCAACGATTCCTGGCGGAACATCGGCTTGGGCATGCGCGCGAAGGAGGAGAATTCGTCGACCATCCGGCGCAGATCGCCAACCTGGCGGACGATCGTGTCGGTAAGCTGGGCGAAGGTGCCGTCCTCGGGCTCGATCTTCTTGCCGTAACGGCGCTTGAGGCGCTCGGCGGCGAGCTGGATCGGCGTGAGCGGGTTCTTGATCTCGTGCGCGATGCGGCGCGCGACGTCGGACCAGGCGGCACGGCGCTGATCGTTGAGCTGCTGGGTGATGTCGTCGAAGGTGAGCACCTTGCCGGCCTCGTCGCTGGTCACCTTCACCGCCAGGGTGCGGGCATCGCCACCGGTGCCGAGCTGGATCACTGCCTCGCGGTCACCGGTGTCCAGCAGGTCGTTGAGCTCCGGGGCGAGCTCGACCAGCGGATGGCCGACCAGCTCCCGCTCGCCCTGGTGGAGCAGCTCGATGGCGGACTCGTTGATCAGGCGCACCTTGCGCTGGGCATCGATCGAGATGACGCCGGCCGAGACGCCGGACATCACCGCTTCGATCAGCACGCGGCGGCTTTCGAGCTGGGCATTGGCGGTGCGCAGTGCGCCAGTCTGCTGCTCGAGGCGCTCGGTCATACCGTTGAACGCGTTCCCGAGCGTGCTGATCTCGTCGCCGGTCTGCGGGATGTCGACCCGCACGGCCAGATCGCCGCCGGCGACGCGGCGGGCGGCGGTGACGAGCTGCTCGACCGGCTTGACCAGGCGATCGGCCACCGCGAGCGCGATCCAGGTGGCGATGCTGACGATCAGCAGCGCGACGCCGAACAGCACTGCGTTGAACTGCAGCTGGAGCGCGCGCGAGCGGGCCTGGAGCGCGTTGAATTCGGCGACGATCCGGTCCGCGCTTGAATTCTGCCGGCTCATGAAGCCGACGTTCACGGAATTCGCGACATAGAGGAAGACGTTCTGCGCGCGATCCACCGGGGTGACGACCCACTGCTTGTCGGCATCGAAATTGGTGTAGCTCTGCTCGTCCTTGAGCAGGTTCAGAACCTGCCCCGAGACACGCGCCGCGAAGACCTTCGCGGGCGGCGCCTCCCAGGTGTACATCGCCTCGACCTGCTTGCCGCCGACCACCCGGAACACGACCGCCTGATCGAAGGAGCGGTAATAGAGCTGCTCGAGCAGCGAACGCTGGAATGCCGCCGAATCGACGGGGATCTTCGGGTAGAGATTGGTCAGATCGTCGACCATGGTGCGCGCCTCGGTCGCCCAGCGCTGGGCGACGAGACCCCTGCCCTCCTTGGCGAGATCCGTCGTCGCATCGAAGGCGCTGCGGGCGCGGTCCGAGCCCCAGAGCTGGACGCCCGACTGGAACATCACCGAGGCGGCGATGACGGTCAGCACGATCGGGATGCTCGCCATCAGGGTGAACACCGCGACGAGCTGGACGTGCAGCCGCCCGCCACCGGCCAGCGCAGACTTGGCGGCGCGGTGGATCGCGATACGGCGGCCGATCAGCACGATCAGTGCGACATAGGGCAGCAGATTGGCCAGCAGCAGCGAGGCTGCGACGCCGGGGTTGAACACCTGGTGCGAGAAATTGCGGACGAACAGGAAAGTCGCCACCGGCGTGGCGATGGCCAGCGCCACCACCACGACCTCCAGCAATCGGGTAGGCGCCAACCGCCGCTTCTGCGGCAGCGTTGCCTCGATCAGTGACTCAGCGGCGACGGCATCCATCGTGGCCAAGCTAGATCGAGATTGTGGCAAAAAGAACACATAATCGTGCTCGGCCTGTCGCTATTCGGTACCATCCGGGCGGCCGGGGCCGACGTCGATGCCCAGCGTGTCGAGCCGTTTGCGCAAGGTATTCCGGTTGATTCCCAAGGCCCTGGCCGCGCGGAGCTGGTTGCCGCCATGGCGGGCGAGCATCGCCTCGATCAGCGGGCGCTCGACCTCGCCGATGATCCGGTCATAGAGCGTGCCGTCGTCGAGCGAGCGCGGCTCCTCGATGGCGATGCGCTCGAGCCGGGCACGGACCGCGGCCTCGATTCCCGCATCGCGAGTCGCGGGTGCCGGCATCGCGCTCGCCTCGCCCAGCGCGCGGCGGATCGCGTCGGCATCGATCACCTCGTCGCGGCTCAAGGCGGCGATCCGGCGCATCAGGTTCTCGAGCTGGCGGACGTTGCCGGGCCAGTCATACCCCTCGAGCACCGCCACCGCATTGGCGGCCAGGCTCTTGCGCGGCAGGCCGTCCTCGGCGGCGCGATCGAGGAAATGGCGGGCGAGCAGGGGCACGTCGTCGCGGCGTTCCCGGAGCGAGGGCAGCGCGATGGGGACGACGTTGAGGCGGTAGAACAGGTCCTCCCGGAACTGCCCGGCCTGGACCAGGGTGGCGAGATCCTTGTTGGTCGCGGCAACGATGCGGACATCGGCCTTGATCGCCTTGGCGCCGCCGACGGTGGTGAACTCGCCCTGCTGGAGCACGCGGAGCAACCGGGTCTGGGCGTCCATCGGCATGTCGCCGATCTCGTCGAGGAACAGGGTGCCGCCCGCCGCCTGCTCGAACTTGCCGGCGACGCGGGCCTGGGCGCCGGTGAAGGCGCCGCGCTCATGGCCGAACAGCTCGGCCTCGATCAGCTCGCGCGGGATCGCCGCCATGTTGAGCGCGACGAAAGGTGCGCGGCGGCGCGGGCCGAGATCGTGGATCGCCTTGGCGACCAGCTCCTTGCCGGTGCCCGACTCGCCCGAGATCAGCACGGTGAGGTCGTTCGAGACGACGCGGGCGATGACGCGGTAGACCTCCTGCATCGCCGGCGAGCGGCCGATCAGCGAGGAGCCGCCGTTCAGCTCGTCCTCGGGGAATTCGGCGGGGGCGTGACGACCGCGGGCGATGGCGCTGCGCACCGCCTGGCCGAGCACGTCGAGATCGAAGGGCTTGGGCAGATAGTCGAAGGCGCCGACCTCGGTGGCCCGCACGGCGGTGGCGAGCGTGTTCTGGGCGGAGAAGACGATCACCGGCAAGGCGGGATGCTCGGCGGTGAGCCGGGCCACCTCGTCCAGGCCGTTGCCGTCGGGCAGCACCACGTCGGTGACCAGCACGTCGGGCAGCGCGGCGCCGATCGCCCGGCGCAGCTCGGCGAGGCTGGCTGCCGTCGTGACGGCATGGCCTTCGCGGCGCAGGGCCGCGGCGACCACGGTGCGGATCGCGCTGTCGTCGTCGACGACGAGGACCGAGCCGGTCATGCCTTGGCTCGCGGCAGGAGGATGCGGAATACGGTCATTTCGGGGGCGCGCTCACGGGCATATTGGACGATTCCGCCCATGTCGCGGACCAGCTTCTCGACGAGCGGGAGGCCGAGCCCCTTCCCCTCCGGCTTGCCCGAGACGAAGGGCTCGAAGAGGTGTTCGGCGATATCCTCGGGCGCGCCGGGGCCATTGTCCATGACGCAGATCTCGATCGGCAGCGGCACGCGCGGGCGGCCGGCACCGGTGCTGACCGACATGCCGTGGCGATAGGCGGTCGACAGCACGATGCGCGGCTGGGCGAGGCCGGAGAGCGCCTCGGCGGCATTCTTGAGCAGGTTCATCATCACCTGCTGGAAGGCGTCGGGATCGATCAGCACCGGCGGCAGCGAGGGATCGAAGCTCTCCTCGATCACCATGCCGCGCCCGAAGCCGGCCAGCGCGACCTTCCGGGCATGATCGAGCAGCGGGTAGATGTTGATCGGCTGGAGCTTCAGCGGCCGCGTGTCGGTGAAGTCCTGCATCCGGTCGATCAGCGCGGCGATGCGATCGACCTCGGTGGTGATCAGGCCGGTGAGCTCGCGGTCCTCGCTCGAGCTGGCGAGCAGCTGGGCGGCGCCGCGGATGCCCGACAGGGGGTTCTTGATCTCGTGCGCCAGCATCGCCGCCGCCCCCACTGCGGCCCTTGCGCCGGCGGTGCGGTCGGCGCCCTGCGCCACGCGGCGGGACTGGGGGGCATGGTGGAGGGTGACGATCCGCCAGCCAGGATGATCGGCGACCTGGGTCTCGACGAAGTCGACCCGGATGCGCGGGCCGCGGATCGCCTCGATCTCGATGTCGAAGGCGGCGAAGCCGTGCCCGTCGCGGCGCTCGACATAGCCGTCGGGCGGGCTCAGCACCGCATCATAGGGCTGGCCGACCATCGTGGTCTCGGCATGGTTGAGCAGCGCCTCGCAGGCGGCATTGGCATGGGCGATGCGGCCGTCGGGATCGATGACGAGGACCGCGACCGGCAGCGCGGCGAACATCTCGGCGAATTTGGGGCCGGTGGCGGGCGGCGCGGGCCGCAGCCGCCTCAGGCCGCCGCGCGGGAACGCCACGGCGCGTAGAATTCGTCGAGCATCGCCAGCACGGTCTTGGCGTCGGGCACCTGGTTGACCTTGTTGCGGAACTCGGCCGAGCCGGGCAGGCCCTTGGTGTACCAGCCGAGATGCTTGCGCATCATGTTGACGCCGGTCATCTCGCCATAATGTTCGAGACTGTCGATGTAATGCTCTAGGATTACACGATATTGTTCGTCCACGCTGGGGTCTTCGCGTTCGCCCTTGCCGGTCAGCGCGTCCATCACCTGGCGCAGCACCCAGGGCTTTCCATAGGCGCCGCGGCCGATCATCACCCCGTCCGCGCCGGACTGGCGCAGCGCCTCGCGGGCATCCTCGACCGAGCAGATGTCGCCATTGACGATCACCGGGATCTTCACCGCGTCCTTCACCTTGGCGACGAAGGACCAGTCGGCGCTGCCACGGTACATCTGGTTGCGGGTGCGGCCATGGACGGTGACGAGCTGGCAGCCGAGATCCTCGGCGATATGGGCCAGTTCCGGCGCGTTGAGGCTGTCGAGGTCCCAGCCCATCCGCATCTTGAGCGTGACCGGGACCTTCACCGCCTTGACGCAGGCATCGACGATCGCGGCGGCATGCTTGAGGTCGCGCATCAGCGCCGAGCCGGCATCGCCATTGGTCACCTTGCGGACCGGGCAGCCCATGTTGATGTCGATGATCGCGGCGCCGCGATCCTCGTTGAGCTTGGCGGCCTCGGCCATCTCGGGCGGCGAGCAGCCGACGAGCTGCATCGACACCGGCTCCTCGATCGGATCCCAGGCGGCCTTCTGGATCGACTGGCGCGTGTCGCGGATCGCGGCGGCGCTGGCGATCATCTCGGTGACGTTGAGGCCCGAGCCATAGCGGCGGACCGCGCGGCGGAACGGGAGATCGGTCACGCCGGTCATCGGCGCGAGGATCACCGGCGCTTCGACCGTCACGGGGCCGATCTGGATGGGGGCGAGTTCGCTCATAAATATGCCTGAAAAATAGGCAGTGGCGCCTACAGGTACAAGCGGCGATTGGCAAGAAGCGGAAACATACGGACGCGGAAGTTGGCGGTGTTTGCGGGCCCGCCGGGATTGCGCGGCGTGTTCCGGGGAATGGAAGCGGAGCGGAAATGGCCGGAATGCGCGGGTTTCCGCGGAGTCGATATGTGCGTTGCCTGACGGTTTGAACGCGGATGTTTGCACGGGTTGCCTGCGGGTTCGCGGCAAACCGTTGCGCGGGTGCGGGAAATCCTGCGCTCGTGTTGGCGTATCGACGGTTCAAAGAGCGGCCGGCAGGTGTCGGCTGAGCTTCGAGGCTGTCAGGGGATTTCCTATTTTGGAAGGGTGGGCCTTCCCCTTTGGCCGCCATACCCCTCATCCGTCATCCCGGCGAAAGCCGGGATCCCGTTCGTCTCCTTCCCCGCGCCTTCGCCTGAGATCCCGACTTTCGTCGGGATGACGGTTTGGGGCGCGAGGTGGCGGGATCACGGTGGAACCCCGCCCCCACTTGCTCTAGGCCGCGCTCCATGAAGACCGCCGCCATCATCGTCGCCGCCGGGAGCGGCATCCGGGCCGGGGGCAGCGTGCCCAAGCAGTTCGCGCCCCTCGCCGGCAAGCCGATGCTGGCGCACAGCTACGCCGCCATGACATCGCATCCCGGGATCGACACGGTGCTGGTGGTGATCGGCGAAGGCCAGGAGGCATTGCTGCGCGCCGCCCTGGGCGATGTGGACTTCGTTGTTGGCGGGGCGAGCCGGCGCGAGAGTGTGGCCAATGGGCTGGCGGCGCTGGGCGATGCCGGGCGCGTGCTGATCCATGATGCCGCCCGCCCCTTCCTGTCGCATGCGGTGATCGACCGGTTGCTGGCTACCCTGGACAGCTATGAGGGCGCCATCCCTGCCCTGCCGGTGAGCGATACGCTCGTCCGCTTTGACGGGATGATGGGGGACAATGTAGCTCGCGACGGCTTGTACCGCGTGCAGACACCGCAAGCATTCGTGTTCGGTGCGATCGTTGCGGCGCACCGGGTCTGGCCTGCGGGCCGGGAGGCCACGGATGATGCCCAGATGGTCCGCGACACCGGCCATGAAGTAACGATAGTCCCCGGAGACGCGATGCTCGAGAAGGTCACCCACCCCGGCGATTTCGCCGCCGCCGAGGCGCGGTTCGGGGCGCAGATGCGGGTGCGGACCGCGACCGGTTATGACGTGCATCGCTTCGCCGAGGGCGAGGAACTGTGGCTGGGCGGCGTGAAGATACCCTATTCGCGCGGGCTTTCGGGACATAGCGACGCGGATGTGGCGCTGCATGCGATCACCGACGCGCTGCTCGGCACGATCGGCGCGGGCGATATCGGCATGCATTTCCCGCCAAGCGACCCGAAATGGCGCGGGGCGGCTTCGGCGCAGTTCCTCCAGCATGCGGCCTCGCTGGTGGCGGCGGAAGGCGGCGTGATCGATTTCATCGACGTGACGATCATCTGCGAGGCACCCAAGGTGGGACCGCACCGCGAGGCGATCCGGGCGAGCATCGCCGCCATCCTCGCGCTCAAGCCGTCCGAAGTGAGCGTGAAGGCGACGACCACCGAGCGGCTGGGGTTCACCGGGCGCGGCGAGGGCATGGCGGCGCAGGCTGTGGCCACGGTGCGGGTGCCTAGCTGAGATCAGGCCGTGGGCTGGCGGAATGGGTTACGGATGGTCTGCTTTGCGGCGCGAAAGCGACGAAAGCAGACGTCGCCAAATGCTCCACCTGATTGGGCCCCATGACCGTTCGGCCCAAGCAACCGCCTCTTCTTCAGTCGGGAATGGGCCTGTGCCGGACACATAATAGTAAAGGCCGTTGTATCCAGGAGCGGCGGGCTTCTCGCCATCTTCGAGCAGGCCATCTGCTGCGTAAGTGGCGTATTTCACGTCATAGCTTCTAGCGATTATGTGAATCCGGTGCTTCTGAGTGCCATCATATCGGTACGTGCCGGTGGCGGTCGTAACGCCCTTCAGGTCATCAAGTGCCATCGGAGGATGATGCATCAGCGGGCAAGGGTCTGCAATTGGGCGCTTGATCTCCGCCGGGCCCGCGGCCGGAACGCGAAAGCCGGGTAATGCCAGGGGATCGCCAGCGCGATGCAAGGCGCCTCTGCGCCGCCGCCTGAGATCCCGGCTTTCGCCGGGATGACGGCTAAGGTCATGAACTGACTCGCGTCGGCAACAATCCGGTGGCACATGCCCGGCCCTATGGACACGATTCTCCCGCCGGAGCTGGTCGCCGCCGCACGCAAGGTGCTCGATGCCAATCGCGCAGCTGGCCGACGCATCGCCGTTGCCGAGAGCTGCACCGGGGGGCTGGTCTCCGCCGCGCTCACCGAGATCCCCGGCTCGTCCGACGTGTTCGATGCCGGGTTCGTCACCTATTCGAACGAAGCCAAGCACGACGTGCTCAAGGTGGGCAGCGACGTGCTGGAGACCTTCGGTTCGGTCTCGATCGCGGTCGCCTGGAGCATGGCGCAGGGCGCCCTCACCCGCACCCATGCCGATGTCGCGGTGGCGATCACCGGCATCGCCGGCCCCGATGGCGGCAGCGAGAAGAAGCCGGTGGGCACGGTGGTGTTCGCCCAGGCCGTGCGCGGCGCCGATCCCGACCATATCGTGGCGGATGCCCGCCATTTCGAGAACAATGGCCGCGCCGGCGTGCGGCTTCAGGCGGCGTTGTGCGCGCTAGAGCTGCTGATGCCCGGCGCCTCGGCGCCCGAAGATACCGAAGCCGACGTTGAATCGCCGTAGAGGCGGGCAGCGCGTTCCTCGAACGCGTTGATCATCTTGCGCAGTGCCCGGTCGAACATCTGGCCGGCGAGCATCTCGAACACCCGGTTCTTGAACGCGAAGTCGACCGAGAAGTCGACCAGGCAGCCGCCCTGCCCGTCCGGGCGGAACTTCCAGTCGTTGCTGAGGTGCTTGAGCGGCCCCTCGACATATTCGATGTGCAGGCTGCCCGGTCGCGCCTTCTCGACGCGCGAGGTGAAGGTCTCGCGCAGGCCCTTGAAGCCGACGATCATGTCCGCGACCATCTGGGTGTCGCCGTTCGAGCGGACGCGGATTGCGCTCACCCAGGGCAGGAACTCGGGATAGCGCGCGACGTCGGCCACCAGGTCGAACATCTGCTCCGGGCTATAGGGTAGCGGACGGGTTTCGCTGTGCTTGGGCATTGGTTCTTCTAATACCTCCCCGAGCTTGTCTCGGGGAGGGGGACCAGCCGCAGGCTGGTGGAGGGGCATTCGGAGAAGCGGGCCGTCTGCGACGGCGCCCCTCCACCACGCCCTTCGGGCGCGGTCCCCCTCCCCCAGACAAGCTGGGGGAGGAATTTCATCGAGCAGCCTTCGCCAGCTTCGCCTCGCGGGCGGCCTTCATCTCGGCGAAGTCCTCGCCGGCGTGATAGCTGGAGCGGGTCAGCGGCGACGAGGCGACCTGGAGGAAGCCCTTGGCGCGGCCGATCGCGCCATAGGCCTGGAAGGCCTGGGGCGTGACGAACTCTTCGACCTTGGCATGACGCGGAGTCGGCTGGAGATACTGGCCCATCGTCAGGAAATCGATGTCGGCCGAGCGCATGTCGTCCATCACCTGGTGAACCTCGAGGCGCTGCTCGCCAAGGCCGAGCATGATGCCCGACTTGGTGAAGATCGTCGGGTCGAGGCGCTTCACCGTCTCCAGCAGGCGCAGCGACGCATAGTAGCGCGCGCCCGGGCGGATCGTCGGGTAGAGCCTGGGGACGGTCTCGAGATTGTGGTTGTAGACGTCCGGACGGGCGGCCACGATCGCTTCGATCGCGGCCTCGTGCTTGTTGCGGAAATCGGGGGTGAGGATCTCGATCGTGGTGGTCGGGTTGGCCTTGCGGATTTCCTCGATCACCTTGACGAACTGCGACGCGCCGCCGTCCGGCAGATCGTCACGATCGACCGAGGTGATGACGATGTGCTCGAGGCCCATCTGCGCGGCGGCCTCGGCCACGTGCTGCGGCTCGAGCGGATCGACCTTGCGCGGCATGCCGGTCTTGACGTTGCAGAAGCGGCAGGCGCGGGTGCAGACGTCGCCCAGGATCATCACCGTGGCGTGTTTCTTCGTCCAGCACTCGCCGATGTTCGGGCAGGCCGCTTCCTCGCAGACGGTGACGAGGTTCTTCGAGCGCATCAGCGCCCGGGTCTTGGCGAAGCCTTCCGAGGTCGGGGCCTTGACGCGGATCCAGTCGGGCTTGCGCTGGCGTTCCGGGCGCGGTGCTGCGGAGAGATCGTTCATGCTGGCCAGATAGAGCGGCTGGGCCAGGGTTTCCAGCCCTGGTTGCACTTTCGTCAATCGAAGCGCGGAGCAACAGTTCGACACAGAACTTGTCGGTCGGAAAAGCGCGCGTTAGGGCATCGGTCATGACCGACTTCACCGACCTCATCGACGGCTATCAGCGCTTCCGGACCAGCGAATATCGGCGGCATCGCGACCGCTGGTCGGGGCTGAGCGAGGGACAGAACCCGCGGGTGATGGTGATCGCCTGCTCCGACAGCCGAGTCGATCCGGCGCAGATCTTCGATACCGTGCCCGGCGAGATCTTCGTGGTGCGCAACGTCGCCAACCTCGTGCCGCCGTTCGAGGACGATGCGAGCCGCCACGGCGTGTCGGCCGCGCTGGAATTCGCGGTCAACCAGCTCGAGGTGCCCGAGATCCTGGTGCTCGGCCACGGCGCGTGCGGCGGCGTCGCCGCGTCGCTGTCGCAGCGCTTCAAGGGCGCGCCGAACGGCGAAGGCGGGTTCATCGCCCACTGGGTCGACATGCTCGATCCGGCGCGCGAGCAGATCGTCGCGAAATACGGCACCGGCCCGGAGGCGGTGCGCGCGCTGGAGCTGGAGACGGTGCGCGTCTCGCTGACCAACCTCACCACCTTCCCGTTCGTCAGCAAGCGGCTGGCCGAGGGGCGGCTGAAGCTCCACGGCGCCTATTTCGCGATCGCCGACGGCGTGCTGCATGTGATGGGCGAAGACGGTGAGTTCGCGCCGGCGTAACGGTCGCCTGGCGGCACCGCCTTTCGCGGGCCGTTGCTCAGTTCGTCATCCCGACGAAAGTCGGGATCTCGTGCGGCTCTTGTCCAACGTTCCGCGCCTTCGCCTGAGATCCCGGCTTTCGCCGGGATGACGGTTATGGAGCGGGATGACGGAACAGGGGGCTGGGGATCAGTTCAGAGCCCCAGCGCCTTCCTCGCGACCTTCTCGACTTCCGGATCGAGCTTGGGCGGCTCCATCGGGACATGGGCCTCCAGCGCGTCGGCGATGGCGGTGAGCGCGGCGATGCGGGCGGCCTTCTTGTCGTTGCCGTCGATCACGATCCAGGGAGCATGTTCGGTGCTGGTGCGTGCGAGCATGTCATGCATCGCGGCGAGATATTCGGGGCGTTTCGCCCGGTTGCGATAATCCTCCAGACCCGTCTTCCAGCGCTTCCACGGGTGCTCGAGCCGGTCCTTGAGCCTTTTGTCCTGGGTCTTCTGGGTGACGTGGACGAAGACCTTCACCAGCGTCGTGCCGGCGGTCACCTGCTGCGCCTCGAAATCGTTGATCTCGTCATAGCCGCGTTCCCATTCGGCCTTGGTCGCAAAGCCCTCGACCCGCTCGACGAGGACGCGGCCGTACCAGGTGCGGTCGAAGATCGCGATGTTGTGCTGGGCCGGCAGGCGGCGCCAGAAGCGCCAGAGGAAGTGATGGGCGAGCTCCTCCTGGGTCGGCGCCGAGATCGGCCAGACCTCGTAATAGCGCGGGTCCCATTCGGCGGTGAGGCGCTGGATGATGCCGCCCTTCCCCGCCGCGTCCCAGCCCTCGAACGCGATGATCGCGCGGCGGCGATGGACGATATGCGCGTAGTGGATGTGGCTGAGGCGCTTCTGGATCTTCGCCAGCGCCTTGTCATAGTCGCCGTCAAAGTCCTTGCCCTTCTCATAGTCCGAGAGATCGATCGTCATGCAGGGGAACTCCTTCAGCGTGCCGGCGCAATCAAGCCGGCATCGACGCGATTGGCAAGCGGGCGGCCCGCCTCGGCATCGGCGGCGCTGCGCAGCGTGGTGTCGGCGATGGCGCCGAGCGCTTCCTCGGTCAGGAAGGCCTGGTGGCCGGTGACCAGCACGTTGGGGAAGGTGAGCAGGCGCTGGAACTGGTCGTCCGACACGATCTCGTTCGACAGGTCCTCGAAGAACAGGTCGGCCTCCTGCTCATAGACGTCGAGCGCGACGGCGCCGACCTTGCGGGACTTGAGCCCCTCGATCAGCGCGGCGGTGTCGATCAGCGCGCCGCGGCTGGTGTTGACGATGGTCAGGCCCGGCCGGGCGGCCTCGATCGCGGCGGCGTCGATCAGGTGGCGGGTGTCCGGGGTGAGCGGGCAATGGAGGGTGACGATCTCGACGGTGCGCAGCAGTTGGTCGCGGGGCAGATAGCGGACGCCGATCGCCTCCAGCTCGGGGGCGGGATAGAGGTCGCTGGCCAGCACCGCGCAGCCGAAACCGGCGCGCAGGCTGCGGGCGACCAAAGCGCCGATCTTGCCGGTGCCGATCACGCCGACGGTGCGGCCGTGGAGGTTGCGGCCGATCAGCCCCTCCAGCGCGAAGTTGTTCTCGCGCACCCGGGCCCAGGCGCGCGGGATGTTGCGATCGACGGCGAGCAGCAGGCCGATGGTGAACTCGGCGACGGCGTGCGGCGAATAGGCGGGCACGCGGACCACATCGATGCCGAGCCGGGCGGCGGCGGTGAGATCGACATTGTTGAACCCGGCACAGCGCAGCGCGATCAGCTTCGTGCCGCCGGCAGCCAGGGTCTCCAGCACCTCGGCGTCCACCGTGTCGTTGACGAAGACGCACACGGCCTGGTGCCCGGCGGCCAGCGAGGCGGTGGCGGGTTCGAGCCGGGGTTCGAGGAAGTGGAGGTCGTGGCCGTAGGGGACGTTGGCTTCGGTCAGGAAGCGGCGGTCATAGGGCTTGGTGTTGAAGACGGCGATACGCATGCGGGCACGATCCCCTGCGCGGGCGGCGGTGGCAAGAGCCTCCTTTCCGTCATCCCGGCGAACGCCGGGATCTCGTGCGGCTCTTGTCCGGCCGTTCGCACCTTCGCCTGAGATCCCGGCTTTCGCCGGGATGACGATCTGGCTCAGCAGGCCACCACGTTCACCGCCAGGCCGCCCTGGGCCGTCTCCTTGTACTTGGAGCGCATGTCCTCGCCGGTCTGGCGCATCGTCTCGATCACCGCGTCGAGGCTGACGATGTGGCTGCCGTCGCCGTGCATGGCCAGATACGCCGCATTGATCGCCTTGATCGCACCCATCGTGTTGCGCTCGATGCAGGGGATCTGGACGAGGCCGCCAATCGGATCGCAGGTGAGGCCGAGATTGTGCTCCATGCCGATCTCGGCGGCGTTCTCGATCTGGGCGTTGGTGGCGCCGAGCGCCGCCGCCAGCCCCGCCGCGGCCATCGAGCACGCGACGCCGACTTCGCCCTGGCAGCCCATCTCGGCGGCCGAGATCGAGGCGCGCTTCTTGTAGAGGAAGCCGATCGCGGCGGTGGTGAGCAGGAAGGTGCGCGAGCCCGCCGGCGTCGGGTTGGCGCAGAAGGTCTCGTAGTAGCGCAGCACCGCGGGGATGACGCCCGCCGCCCCGTTGGTCGGCGCCGTCACGACGCGGCCGCCGGCGGCATTCTCCTCGTTCACCGCGAGTGCCCAGAGGCTCACCCAGTCGAACACCAGCGAGGGATCGCTGCGCGGGCCGCGCGCCAATAGGCGCTGATGCAGGTCACGGGCGCGGCGCTTGACCTTGAGGCCGCCGGGCAGCTCCCCCTCCCCGCGCATGCCGCGGTCGATACAGGCCGACATCGCGGCGCGCAGGCTGTCGAGAAAGGCGTCGGTCTCGGCATCGTCGCGCCAGGCGGCCTCGTTGGCACGGACGATGTCGGCGATGCTGGCGTCCTGCGCCGCCGCCACCGCGAGCAGCTCGGCGCCCGAGGTGAAGGCGAAGGGCAGCTTGACGTTGGTCTGGGGCGGCTCGCAGCCCCCTTCCACGATCGCGCCGCCGCCGATCGAATAGTAGAAGGTCTCCCAGGGCTCGCCCTCGGCATAGTGCGCGACGAAGCGCATGCCATTGGGGTGCGCGGGCAGGAACCTGTCGTCGCGGAAGATCAGGTGGCGGCCCTCGACGAACGGCACCACGACATGGCCGCCGAGCGCGAGCTGCTGCTCGGCGCGGATCGTGGCGACGATGGTGTTGACCGCATCGGGATCGACACTCTCGGGCTGGTAGCCGGCAAGGCCGAGGATCGTGGCGATATCGGTGGCGTGGCCGCGCCCGGTAAGCGCGAGCGAGCCATACAGCTCGCAGGAGACGGAAGTCGGCGTGCCGCGATCCAGCGCCTGTTCGGCGAAGGACGCCGCGGCGCGCATCGGGCCGACGGTGTGCGAGCTCGACGGGCCGATGCCGATGGTGAACAGGTCGGCGAGCCCAATGGTCGCCTCCGCCTGGGCGCGGGCCCGTGCGGTATTCGCGTCAGACATTTCTACTCCTGCGTCCCGGCTCTTGCGGCCGGATTGCTTATGTTGGTTGTAGTTTTATGTCTGTACGTTGAAGTTTTATAACTTCAACCCGTGGCTGGCGCGGCGCCCGTCAATCGATCAATGGCGGCGGCGAAAAGCACTGCCGGTTGCGGAAGCGCGCGTCCACGCTAGCGAGCACGGCCGCGACCTGCGCATCCGGCGTGCTGCCGGGCAATCGGTAGCGTCTGTCGGCGACGCTGCGTCCCGATGCGTCGGTCAACGCTACCCGCAACACATTCGGCGTGGGCACGGCGAGACCGTCATCGGCGCGCGTCACATAGTCGCGGTGGCTGGAAGCAGGGCCGGAGCGGGTGTCGTCCGGGTCGCGCGGCTCCCATGCGACATCGACCTTGCGCTGCCAGCGGAGCTTGTCGTCGGCATATACGCGCATCGTCATCGGAAGCCGTGGCTGGCGGGTGAAACCAACGGTGAAGGAGGCGCTCGTCAACGTGCCCGGCAATGCGCGCATCATCGGGTCGATCGCGATCTGGACGCTGAAATTGGCCGACATGTCGTTGAGCTGAAGCTGCATCGACCGCGGCGTATAGGCCCTGTCGATCCACAGCGTGACTATGCCCATGCGGCCGGCATCGAAGAAGCTGGCCGAGCAGTTCAGTTGGTCTTCGGCGAGCGGTGCAGTGCCGAGCAGCCAGGGCAGAAGGAGCAGCATTGCGCTATCCTTCCATGGGCGGGGCTGGCGGGCAATCGAAACTCCCGCCGGGCCGGGGCGATGCTGCCCGCTCCCCAGTCGTCATCCCGGCGGAAGCCGGGATCTCGTGCGGCTCTTGTCCTGCGTCCGGCGTCCCGCGCCTTCGCCTGAGATCCCGGCTTTCGCCGGGATGACGGTGGGGGCACGGGATGACGGTGAAACGTGGGGCGGCGTTAGGCTCAGCCCGCCGAAGGATCGACGATGCCGTCGGTGCCCTTCTTGGCGAGGTCCGCCGCGACCTGGGGCGCGAGGCGGATGTTGAGCTCCTTGAGCTGCTTCTCGCTGACATAGGACGGGGCCTGCATCATCAGGTCCTCGGCCTTCTGGGTCATCGGGAAGACGATCACTTCGCGGATGTTCGGCTCGTCGGCGAGGAGCATCACGATGCGGTCGACACCCGGGGCCGAGCCGCCGTGCGGCGGGGCGCCGAACTTGAACGCGTTGATCATGCCGGCGAAGTTGGTGTCGACATCCGCCTGGGTGTAGCCGGCGATCTCGAACGCCTTGTACATGATCTCCGGACGGTGGTTCCGGATCGCGCCCGAGGACAGCTCGATGCCGTTGCAGACGATGTCGTACTGGTAGGCGAGGATGTCGAGCGGGTCCTTGGTCTCCAGCGCTTCCAGCTCGCCCTGCGGCATCGAGAAGGGGTTGTGGCTGAAGTCGACCTTCTTGGCGTCCTCGTCATACTCGAACATCGGGAAGTCGACGATCCAGCAGAACTCGAAGCGCTTCTTGTCGATCAGCTCGAGCTGCTCGGCGGCGCGGGTGCGCGCGAGGCCGGCGAGCTTGGCGGCCTGGGCCTCCTTGCCGGCAGCGAAGAAGATGCCGTCATTCGGGCCGAGGCCCATCGCATCGGCAATCGCCTTCATGCCTTCCTGGCCGTGGTTGTTGGCGATCGGGCCGCCGAACACGCCGTCCTTCTGGGTGGCATAGCCGAGGCCCGGGAAGCCTTCCGACTGGGCCCAGCTGTTCATGTCGTCGAAGAACTTGCGGCTCTTCTCGTGCGTGTTCGGTGCCGGGACCGCGCGGACGACGTCGCCGCCCTCGACGATCGAGGCGAAGCGGCCGAAGCCCGAGCCCTTGAAGAACTCGCTGACGTCGGTGATCAGCAGCGGGTTGCGCAGATCGGGCTTGTCGTTGCCGTACTTGAGCATCGATTCGCGGTACGGGATGCGCTTGAACGGCAGCGCCGAGACGCTGCGGCCCATGCCTTCCCAATCGGCGAATTCCTCGAACACGCCGTGGAGCACCGGCTCGATCGCGGCGAACACGTCGTCCTGGGTGACGTAGCTCATCTCGAAATCGAGCTGGTAGAACTCGCCCGGCGAACGATCGGCGCGCGCGTCCTCGTCGCGGAAGCAGGGTGCGATCTGGAAATATTTGTCGAAGCCGGCGACCATCAGCAGCTGCTTGAACATCTGCGGCGCCTGGGGGAGCGCGTAGAACTTGCCCGGGTGGACGCGCGACGGAACGAGATAGTCGCGGGCTCCTTCGGGCGAGGACGCAGTGAGGATCGGCGTCTGGAACTCGGTGAAGCCCTGGTCGATCATCCGCCTGCGCAGCGAGGCGATGACGCTCGAGCGCAGCATGATGTTCTTGTGGACCTTCTCGCGGCGCAGATCGAGGAAGCGGTTCCGCAGGCGGATTTCCTCGGGATACTCATTGTCGCCAAACACGGGGAGCGGCAGCTCAGCCGCCGACGACTGCAGAACGATGGAGGTCGCGCGAATCTCGATATCGCCGGTCGCCAGATTCGGGTTTTGTGTCTCTGGGGAGCGGGCAACGACCTTCCCCGTCACAGTGATGACCGATTCGGCCCGCGCCGAATTGAGAACACCGAACATATGCCGCTCGTCGCCCTTGAGGCGCTCAAGGGTCGCATCATCGATATCAACGACGATCTGAGTAACACCGTAATGATCACGGAGATCCACGAACAGAAGTCCGCCATGGTCACGCTTGCGGTGCACCCAGCCGGAAAGACGGACTTCCTGGCCGACATGTTCGGCGCGGAGCTGGGCGCAGGTGTGCGTGCGATAGGCGTGCATCATAACCTCATCATTCCAGCGGCGCTGGAAATTCATGGAAAGGGTCGATTGGACCGGGCTCCGGTTCGCGCTGCCCGACAACCGTAAAAAACGTGGGGGAGCGCTTTCCCCTCCCACCCTCTTTTGTCAACCCGAAGACCGGTCTATGGGCCTAGGATGCATATTCATGGTCTGATTGAAGACAGCGCGACTCTCGCCAACCTCTGCGCCCGCCTCGCCAACAAGCCGTACGTCTGTGTGGACACCGAGTTCATGCGCGAAAACAGCTATTGGCCGGAACTCTGCCTGATCCAGATCGCCGACGACGAGGAAGCCGCGGCGATCGATCCGATGGCTCCGGGCATCGACCTCACCCCCCTGCTCGACCTGATGGTCGACAATGAGGAGGTGCTGAAGGTCTTCCATGCCGGCGGCCAGGACATCGAGATCGTCTACAACCTCACCGGCAAGACGCCGCACCCGCTGTTCGACACCCAGGTCGCCGCGATGGCGCTCGGGCTGGGCGAGCAGATCGGCTATTCGAACCTGGTCGACACCTATCTGGGCTTCACCATCGACAAGGGCGCCCGCTTCACCGACTGGAGCCGCCGTCCGCTCGACAAGCGCCAGATCGACTATGCGATCGCCGACGTCACCCACCTCTCCAAGATCTTCCCCAAGATGCTGGAGAAGCTGAAGAAGACCGGCCGCGGCGCCTGGCTCGACCAGGAGATGGAGCGGCTCGCCGATCCCGAGAACTATCACAACGACCCGGACGAGGCCTGGCAGCGCGTGCGCGTGTCGAGCCGCAAGCCCGAGGTGCTCGGCCGCCTGAAGGCGCTGGCCCGCTGGCGCGAGATCGAGGCGCAGGGCAAGGACCTGCCGCGTGGCCGCATCGTCAAGGACGAGACGCTCGCCGACCTCGCCGGGAACCCGCCGCGCAAGCAGAGCGACCTGGGCAAGGTACGCGGGCTCTCCGCCGCCTGGGCGGGCAACGACATCGGCGGGCGGCTGATGGCGGCGCTCGAAGGCGCCGAGCCGATGTCCACCGGCGAGCTGCCGCCGCGCGACGACCGCAAGCCTTCGCTCGGCAAGGACGGGGCGCTGGTGGCGGACCTGCTCAAGCTGCTGCTCAAGATCCGCGCCAAGGAGATCAACGTGGCGCCGCGCCTGCTCGCGCGCTCGGACGATCTCGAGTCGCTGGCCGCCGGCGTGCGCGACGGGCTCGCGATCCTGGAGGGCTGGCGCTACGAGCAGTTCGGCCGCGACGCGCTCAACCTGGTCGAGGGTCAGCTGGGGTTCACCGTGAAGAATGGTAAGCTCAAGATGACCCGAACCGAGGAACCCGCCGCATGATCCGTGTCGTCCTGCCCGCTTTTGCCCTGATGCTGACCGGTGCCTGCGCGGCGAAGACGCCGCCCCAGGCGATCCCGGGCGTGGAATGCAATGGCACCCGGCTGGGCGGACTGATCGGCAAGACGCGCGAGCCCGAGGTCGAGGCCGAGGCGAAGCGGCTTTCGGGCGCCAACAGCGTCCGCTGGATCGAGCCTGGGATGATGATCACCGAGGATTTCCGCGCGGACCGGCTCAACCTGCATCTCGGCACCGACGGCAAGATCGGGTCGGCGCGCTGCGGTTAAGCGGCGGATAGGCATAGGCCGCCCTCCCCTTCGTTACGCATCCGGGCTATACACCGCGGCGCCGGGGGGCGACCGAGGAGAGACACATGCGCGCCATCGGAATGATCGCGACCGCCCTGCTGGTTGCCGGCTGCATGCACGACGGCCGGCCCACCCCCATGCCGGGACCGCGCCTCTGCAACGCCAATGCGGTGCAGCGCTTCATGGGGGCACCGATGTCGCACGGGCTCCAGTCGCGGCTGCGGGCGCGCAGCGGCGCTTCGAGCGTGCGGGTGGTGCGCCCGGGCGAGGCGATGACGATGGACTTCCGCCGCGACCGGCTGACGGTGGAGCTGAACGAACGCGGGCGGATCAGCGGGCTGCGCTGCGTCTAGCCTTGCTCCCCTCCCTTTCAGGGAGGGGAATCGAGGGGCGTCACGCTCTCGGCGCGGCACCGAACAGGTCGTCGGCGAACAGGTCGATCGCCTTTTGCGCGATACCGGTGTTGTTGAGCAGGACGATGCTCTCCTGCGTGTCGTAGCGATGTGCGAGCAGCGTGCGGTAGCCGGCGGTGCGGCCGGTCTCCCATGCTGCCTCCACCGGCTTGCCGGCGATCGTCATCGTCCGCACCCGGCCGCCGAGCGAATAGTCCTGCTCGGGCACGCGCACGGTGCGCAGCGCCTTGAGCGAGGCGGGCGACAGGAAGCCCTTGTCGAACACCGAATGGCCGGCGCGGAGCAGATCGGCCGCGTTGCTGAAATAGCCGCCCGAAGCCGCCATCACCGGCGCACGCGGATTGGGCCATTCGAGCGGCGGCTCGACGGTGCGATAGGACAAAGCCGAGCCGGGCTGGTTCTCGGTGCCGAGCGCGGCGGTGGTGTGCTCGAGGCCGAGCGGATCGAGGGTGATCTCGCGCATCGCCTGCTGGAAGGGCTTGCCGGTCGCCGCCTCGATGATCGCGACGACGAGGAACCAGTTGGTCAGCAGATACTCGAACTTGCTGCCCGGCTCGAAGGCCAGGTCGCCCGAACAGAAGCGGCGGACCGACTCCGCGGTGCCGATGTCGCGGGTGACCAGGTCTGGTTCCAGCTTCGCTTCCGGCATGAAGCCGTTGGGAATGCCGCTGGTGTTCGACAGCAGATGCGCGAGCTGGACCTTGCCGCCGGTATCGGCGCGGTAGCCCGGCAGCAGCGTGGCGATCGGTGCGTCCAGGGCCAGTTTGCCGGCCTCGACCAGCTTGAGCACCGTCACCGTGGACAGGAACTTGGAGATCGAGGCGATGGCGTAGACGGTGTCGGTGGTCACCACCGCCTTGGTGGCGATGTTCGCCAGGCCGAAATTGCGAGCATAGATCGGCTTGCCTGCCTTGGCGCGGACGATCGTGCCGGCAAAGCCATTGGCCTTCACGAATGCGTCGATCTTCGCGTCATCGGCATGGCCCTTGGCCCGGGCGGCCAACGGCGCCAGCGTGGCAACGCCTGTGGCCAGGCCGCCCTGCAGCAGCATTCGTCGGTCGATCATCATCCGGCAGTCCCTCCCTTACGCCTTACTGGGGGCAATTCATTGCGGGAGCGAGATGAACCCTATGTTACTGGGGATGGGAAGGCGGGTTCGGCAGCTCTGCGGTAGGATCGTTAGCGGCAAGATTTGGGTGGATAGGCAACCGACTGCTTTAGCGCGAGCGCGGGAGATAGCTGCCGCAATCAGCTTGTCCGGCAAAACCTGCGACTGGTCGTCGGAAACAGCGGATCAGACTCTACCAATAAGCCTTCCCGCTCCTCACCAGAATGATAGTGGCTCACAAAAACAAACCGGCTCGGCTGCTGAGGCTCGAATCGATAAGTTCCACAAATCACGCCGCGATAGTGCTGCTGAGCCAACGCGAGTTGGGGTGTTCGATTAAACCTCGCACGGAAAGCATCGCTCGACTCCCGCTCGGCCCAGCCAGCGTCCCACAAGATGATTGCAACGATCGCGATCATAACTGCCGGGACAAGGACTATCACACGCTTCCGCATCCGGGCTCTATGCGAGGCGCGCTGAACGGCGGCAAGTAAGGCGAGAGCCGACAGGCCCCTTGCGGACCTGAACCCTAGACCTCCAGCACCGGCTGCCTGCCGAACGCAGCGGCCAGCGCCCTGTGGCGCTTTTCCACTGCTTCGCCGTACAGCGCCTCGTCCTCGGGATGGAGGCAGAGCGCGAGGGTTTCCTCGTCCATGTGCAGCTCCGAGCGCTTGATCGGCGCGGCGACGCCGCCCGACAGGCGCTGCCCGAGGCGGATCGCCAAACCCCAGAGCTTGGCGCGCCACAGCGTGTCGTCATCGGCGAGCTGGGGCAGCGGCGCAGGCGTGTCGAGACCGCCGCCGAGCGCCGTGTAGAGCGCCTGGCCGAGTGCGGCGCGGCCGTTGGAATCGATCGCCACCCAATTGCCGTGCAGCGCCGCGTCGAGGCCGCGTTCGGCGCGGAACTCGGGATTGGCGTGCCAGCCGACATCGACCAGCTGGCATGCCGCATGACGGAGACGCGCGAGCTCGTGCGGCTCACCGGCGAAGAGCGGCGCGATCCACTTGTCGAGCAAATCGCCATGCTCGGGGAAGCGGCCGAGCCGCTCGCCCTCGTCGCGGGTGGCGGCGATCAGCGGGTCCTGCTGGCGCAGCTCGGGCGAAAGGCGCTGGAAGAGCAGTCCTTCGCGCAGGCCATAGGCGGAGACGATCGTGCCCTTGCTGCCGAGCTGCTTGACGACCTGGCCGAGCAGCAGCGCGGCATCCTCCAGGGTCGCGGCGCGGGCGCTGGAGAGGTTGGGGATCGCCTTGAGATCGGCCTTGGGCATCGCCGCGATCGAGCTGGCCAGCTCGGCGATGCGCGGCACCGCCATCGGATATTGGTGGGCGATCGGCAGCGGATAATGCTTCAGGTGCATGTCGAGCCGGGCGAGGCTGCGCCACGACCCGCCGACCAGATAGAAGGGCAGCCCCTTCCCCCGCCCTTTCCAGCCTGCATCGCCGAGCAGCTTGGCGACGCGGCGATCGAGCGCGGTCTTGCTCTCCGCACGGATCGCGCCGAGGCGGAGGACGCCCAGCGGGAAGGACACGCGATCGGTCACCGTGCCGGCGACGACGCGGACCAGCTCGAGCGAGCCGCCGCCGAGATCGCCGACGATGCCATCCGCCTCCGGAATGCCCGAGAGCACGCCCAGGCCCGAGGCCATCGCCTCTTCCTCCCCCGACAGCGTCTCGACCTCGAGGCCGAGCGCGCGGGCCGCCTCGATCAGCTCGCGGCCATTGGAGGCGTCGCGAACCGCCGCGGTGGCGACGGTGCGCAACTCGCCGACCTGCATCTCGCGGGCGAGCGTGGAGAAGCGCGCCAGCGCCCCGCGTGCGGCGGCCATGCTGGCGGGCTCGATCGCGCCGGTCTCGGCCAGGCCGCGGCCCAGGCCCGCCATCACCTTCTCGTTGAACAGGGTCGCCGGCAGGCGGGCCGAGCCCTGATAGACCACGAGGCGCACCGAGTTCGAGCCGATGTCGATGATCGCGGTGCGACCCTCGATCCCGGCCGGCTTCGTGCGCGCCTTGCGGAAGGGCAATGTGGTCATTCCTTCGCCTTGGCCTTTGCGGGCGCGCGGCGGCGCTTGAGCTGGAGCTTGGGCACCGGCTTGCGCGATTCGAGCGCGGCGCCGCGGCCCGAAAGCGACGGGTTGGTCATGAAATAGCGGTGCAGGTTGAAGCTGCCGTCCTCGCCCGGCTCGGTGCGGATGTAATGGCCGTCGCTCTGGAGCAGCCAGCTCTGCTCATTGTCGAGCAGGTTGGCGACCATCACCTGGTCGAGCACCTGATCGTGCACCGTCTTGTTGAGGATCGGCAGCATGAACTCGACGCGGCGATCGAAATTGCGCTGCATCCAGTCGGCCGAGGAGATGAACACCTTCGCACCGTCGTTCGGCAGCGCCTTGCCCGCGCCGAACGCCCAGATGCGGCTGTGCTCGAGGAAGCGGCCGACGATCGACTTGACCTTGATGTTCTCGCTCATGCCGGGAACGCCCGGGCGCAGGCAGCAGATGCCGCGGATGACCAGCTCGATCTCCACGCCGGCGTTGCTCGCCTCGTAGAGCTTCTCGATCACGGCCGGATCGACCAGCGAGTTCATCTTGGCCCAGAGCTGACCGGGGCGTCCGGCGCGAGCATGGGCGATCTCGTCGTCGATCAACTCGACCAGGCGGTTGCGCAGGTCGCGTGGGCTGATGCCGATCAACTCAAGGCCGTGCGGCTCCACATAGCCCGTGACATAGTTGAAGATCTGCATCGCATCGCGGCCCACCCGCGGATCGGCGGTGAAGAAGCTGAGGTCGGTATAGATGCGCGCGGTGATCGGGTGGTAATTGCCCGTGCCGAAGTGGCAATAGGTGCGATAGCCATTGCCCTCGCGCCGCACGACCATCGAGACCTTGGCATGGGTCTTCCAGTCGATGAAGCCGTAGACGACCTGGACGCCGGCCCGCTCCAGCGCGGTCGCCCAATAGAGGTTCTGCTCCTCGTCGAAGCGGGCCTTCAATTCGACCACGGCGGTGACCGACTTGCCGGCTTCGGCCGCGGCGATCAGCGCGTTGATCACGGCAGGCTGCTTGCCTGCGCGGTAGAGCGTCTGCTTGATCGCCACCACGTCCGGATCCGCCGCTGCCTGCTGCAGGAAGGAGATGACGACGTCGAACGTCTCGTACGGGTGGTGGACGATGATGTCCTTGGCCTTGATCGCCGCGAAGCAATCGCCGCCATATTCGCGGATCCGTTCCGGGAAGCGCGCCGAATAGGGCGTGAACTTGAGGTCGGGCCGATCCTCGTCGACCAGCGCCGCCAGGTCGCCGATGCCGAGGAAGCCGCCGGTCTCGGTGAGCAGCGCCTCGCTGCCACCCAGCTCTTCCTTGAGCACCGCCTCCAGTTCGGGCGAGATGCTCTCTTCCATCTCGAGGCGGATGACCCGGCCGCGGCGGCGACGCTGGATCGCCGAGCGGAAGGTCATGACCAGGTCCTCGGCCTCTTCCTCGATCTCGATGTCGCTGTCGCGCAGCACCCGGAAGGCGGCCGCGGCGAGCGAGGTGTAGCCGGGGAAGAGCAGGTGCGAGAAATGCTTGAGCACCGCCTCGACCGCGACATAGCGCGCGGGATTGCCCGGCAAGCGGACGAAGCGCTTGATCGCGGTGGGCAGCAGGACCAGCTCGCGCACCGGCTCGCGGTCGGACTTGCGGACCAGGTCGAAGATCACGCTCGATCCCTGGTTGGGGATGAACGGGAACGGGTGCGCGGGATCGAGCGCCTGGGGCGTCAGGATCGGGAAGATCTGCTCTCGGAAATGGTTCTCCAGCCAGGCCTCGGTCTCGCCTTCGATCGCATTGGCGTCGAGGACATGGATACCGGTCTCGGCGAGGTCGGCGCGGATACCGGTCCACACGCTCTGCTGGTTGTCGGCCAGCACTTCCGCCTCGGCCGAGATCGCCGCGAGCTGCTGCCCCGGCGTAAGACCGTCGACCGAGCGCGCCTCGACCTTCTGGAGCTGCTGGCCCATCAGGCCCGCCACGCGGACCATGAAGAACTCGTCGAAGTTCGAGCCCGAGATCGACAGGAAGCGCAGCCGCTCGAGCAGCGGATGGGCGCGGTTGCTGGCCTCTTCCATCACACGGCGATTGAAGGCGAGCCAGCTCAGCTCGCGGTTGAAGTAACGTGCGGAATTTTCCGGCAATTCGGTCATCGAGGTCCCTTCAACGGCGCGTCCTTTCGCTGCCTTGGTCATCGCCGTTAGTCGCCGTCCGTTTCGGTTATGAGACCAGCCGCGAGCAATGTGGCGCGCACCGCGGGGATCGACAAGCGCTTACCCTCCTCCAGCTCCAGCGCATCGGCAACGCGCAGGATCGCGATATGGCTGCGCTCGATCCGCTTCGCGATCCAGGCGATCACATCGGGCTTGGCGTGGAGCAGGTGCCGTTCGAAGGCACGTTCGAGCAGTTGCGGGATCAGCGCATCGTCGGGCGGGCCGATCTCGAGGAGCGGCGAGGCTGCGAGACGTGACTTGAGGTCGGGCAGCTTGACGTTCCAGGTCGGCGGCGCAGCCTGTGCCACGATCAGCAGCGGGCGGTGATCGGCCTGGGCCTGGTTCCAGGCGTGGAAGACATCGGCCTCCTTGCCGAGATCGGCATCGTCGAAGATGCGCGCGCCGGTCTTCGCCGCGAAGACGCGGGCGAGCAGGCTGCGGCCCGACTTACGCGGACCGGTGAGCAGGGCCGACATGACGGGCCAGGTGCCCCAATGTTCGAGCTGGTGGACGGCGCGGGCGTTGGAGTCGCTGACCAGGAATTCCGTCTCGCGTGCTTCGGGCAGTCCCAGCGGCAAGCGAAGCTGCGTCATCCGCCGTTCGGGGCTGGTGTGGCCGTCCCGGTCGGCGCCGGTATGGGCTGCTGGTTGCCGCTCCCGCCACCGCCACCGCCGGCGCGGCGGATGCGAAGCACCCCTGCCCCCTCCTGCACGCTCCAGCCCCGCGCCTCGAGCTGGGCATGGAGCGAGGCGATCTGGCCGTCATAGGTGACGCGCATCACCGAGATGCCGCCGAGCGCCAGGCTGGAAGTGACCGCCGAGCGCACGCCCGGAATGCCGCGGAGCGCCGCTTCGCCGGCATTGACCGAGCCGACATTGGGCGTGTCGAACTGGACGTTGAGCTGGGTGCCGGTGGCTGCCGCGCTCGCATCGGGCGTGGGCGTGGCAGCATCGGTCGATTCTTCGGCCGGCTTCTCCTCCTCGGCCTTGGCCGAGGGCGGGCGGACGCCGAGCAGGCGATCGGTGTTGAGCTGGCCGAGCGCCAGCGCCTGCTGGAAGGCCTTGTCGATCCGCTGGACGCCGGCGTCCATCAGCGCATCGAGCGAATCGCCATTGTCGACGCGCAGGGCGAAGTCGGCGATCTTCTGGCGATCGGGGCCATGGGTGGCGGAGAAGATGCCGACGATCGGGCCGCCGGGATATTCGCGACGCAGCTGCACCTCAGCGATCAGCACGTCGGACGCGCCATATTGGTCGAGTACCGAGCGCCACCAGTTGCGGCCGCGGCGCAGCACCTGCCCCGCGTTGAGCAGCATCGAATCGGGGCCGTTGCCCTGCACGCGGACGTAATCGACGGTGCTGCCGCCGCTCTTGAACCGGTTCCAGGCCTTGGCCCAGGCGGTCTCGCGCTCGAACACCAGGCCGCTGCCGCCCGAATATTCCAGGGGCACGATCAGCATCGGCGGCGACTGGTTCACTGCGACCGAGACGCCGAGGATGCTGCCGGCCTTGTTGCGATCGAACAGCACGCTGAGCCGCGCGATATAGCGGGTCGGGCCGATCTGCTCCTTCTCGACGACGATGCCGGTGACCAGCGAATCGAGCGCCGAATCGGACATGCTGGAAGGCTTGCCGGTCAGCTTGCGCGACAGCATCTCCCAGCCCTTGCGCTGGGCGAGCCGCCAGCCGCCATAGCGTGCGGCATCGGCATCCTTGCCCTTCACGTCGACATCGACGCCGGAGACCTCGAAGCTGCCCGAGGCGTCGATCGGCACGGCGCTGCCGCCCGCGGCCTTCTCGCCTTCGGCCAGCACGGCGCCGAGCCCCGCAAGCGCGAGCGCGGAGGCGATGCCGATGGTGAGGGATTTGCGGGCAAGGGTCATGTGAGCGCCCTTTTGGCGAAGCGGGCGGGGAAATCCAAGCGTAGATGTAACAAGCGGGCGTTGCGCCCCTTCCCGTCATCCCGACGAAAGTCGGGATCTCAGGCGGAGGCGCGGGGAAAGGGCCGCATGAGATCCCGGCTTTCGCCGGGATGACGGTTACAGGGTGACGGTGGAGGGTGACGCGGCGCGAACTCGGCGCTATGCGCGCCGCATGAGCGACCAGAAGAACTATACCTATGCCCAGGCGGGCGTCTCCATCGCGGCCGGCAATGCGCTGGTTCGGGCGATCGGCCCGCTCGCCAAGTCCACGCGCCGCGCCGGCGCCGATGCCGATCTCGGCGGGTTCGGCGGCGTGTTCGATCTGAAGGCGGCCGGGTTCACCGATCCGCTGCTGGTTGCCGCCAATGATGGCGTGGGCACCAAGCTCAAGCTCGCGATCGATTACAACGCGCATGACGGCGTGGGTGTCGACCTGGTCGCGATGTGCGCCAACGACCTGATCGTGCAGGGCGCCGAGCCGCTGTTCTTCCTCGACTATTATGCCAGCGGCAAGCTGGTGCCCGAGACCGCCGAGCGCGTGATCGCCAGCATCGCCGAGGGCTGCCGCCAGGCCGGCTGCGCGCTGATCGGCGGCGAGACCGCCGAGATGCCGGGCATGTATGCCGAGGGCGACTACGACCTGGCCGGCTTCTGCGTCGGCGCGGTCGAGCGCGACCAGCTGCTCGACGGCAGCGCGATCCGCCCGGGCGACGTGCTGCTCGGCCTGGGCTCGACCGGCGTGCATTCGAACGGCTTCTCGCTGGTCCGCCGCCTCGCCGCGGACAAGGGCTGGAAGATGGACCGTCCGGCGCTGTTCGACCAGGACGTGATCCTGCTCGACGCGCTGATGGCGCCGACTCGCATCTATGTGCAGAGCCTGCTTCCGCAACTTCGCAAGGGCAATATCCGCGGCCTGGCGCACATCACCGGCGGCGGTCTGCTCGAGAATGTCCCGCGCGTGCTGCCCGAGGGTTGCCATGCGAAGATCGACGCGGGTTCCTGGCCCCTCCCCCGGCTGATGGCGTTCCTGCAGGCGCAGGGGAACATCGAGCCCGAGGAAATGGCCCGCACCTTCAACTGCGGCATCGGCATGGTCGCGGTGGTCTCGCCCGACGTGGCGGATGCGGTGAAGGACGCGCTCTACGCCGCGGGTGAAGAGGTGTTCGTGATCGGTACCGTCGAGGCGGGCGAGCGTGGGTGCACCGTGTTCGGGGACGGCGAAACCTGGAGTGCACGTGGGGAGTGGTCCGCCACCCACAATGCGTAAGAAGCTCGGTATCCTGATTTCCGGGCGCGGCTCCAACATGGCCGCACTCGTCGAGGCCGCGAAGGCGCCCGACTGCCCCTATGAAGTCGCGCTCGTCGCCAGCGACAAGCCCGAGGCGGAGGGGCTCGCCTGGGCAGCAACGCAGGGCGTCGCCACCTTCGCGCAGAGCCCCAAGGGCATGCCCAAGGCGGAGTATGAGGCGAAGATCGACGCGGCGCTGCGCGAGGCCGGTGTCGAGGCGATCGCGCTGGCCGGGTACATGCGCCTGCTCAGCGACGATTTCGTCCAGGCCTGGCGCGGGAAGATCGTCAACGTCCATCCCTCGCTGCTGCCCAAGTACAAAGGGCTCGACACGCACCAGCGCGCGATCGACGCGGGGGACAGCCATGGCGGCGTCTCGGTGCACATCGTCACCGAGGAACTGGACGGCGGCGAAGTGCTCGGCCAGGCGGCGGTGGCGATCCTGCCCGGCGATACCGCGGAAAGCCTTGCGCAGCGCGTGCTGAAGGAGGAACATCGGCTCTACCCAAGGGTAGTCGCCGAGTTCCTATGCCGCTGAGCCCAGACCAAGACACCGCCCTCGCCCAGGTCCGCGCCATCGCGCTGGAGCTGCCCGAAGCCGAGGAGCGCCCGAGCCACGGCCAGCCGACCTTCTTCGTCGCCGGCAAGCAGTTCGCCCAGTTCCGCCACGATCATCATGGCGACGGCCGCACCATCGTCGCGGTGAAGACGGCCGATGACGAGGAAGGGCCGAACCTGATCGAAATCGCGCCCGAGACCTATTCGAAGGTCGCCTATTTCGGCGTCGGCTGGGTCGGCATCGCGCTTGCTGGGCCGGATATCGACTGGGATTTCGTCGGCGACCGGATCGCGCGGAGCTGGGAGCTGGCCGCCCCGCGGCGGCTGCTCGAAGCGGGCGGGCGCTGAAATCTCGCGGAAATCTTGGATATTTTCCCGCCGCCCCGAGTTGGTCCCCCATTCCAGCCCCTAGGGGCATTGGCCGCACTGGGGAGAAAATATGGGACAGAAGATCTCGCCCGCCGAACCGGAAGGTGAAGCCGGGGTCGCAACCGCCGAACAGGGCGTGGTGCTGCTCGACGGCCCGAATGGCGTCGCCATCGCGATGACGCCCCAGGCTGCGGAGGAGACCGGACGCCGGCTGGTCGCCGCAGCGCAGGAGGCCGCCAGCCAGGCCGGCGCCGAGGCGCATCCGAGCTGAGCCCCTTGCCTATGCCAGCCCAGCCCCGCGATAAGGGGCGCCGATGATCAAGGTCGCCAGCTACAACATGCGCAAGTCTATCGGCACCGACCGCCGCCGTCGGCCCGAACGCACGCTGCAGGTACTCTGCGAGATCGGCGCCGACATCGTCGCGCTCCAGGAAGCGGATCGTCGCTTCGGCGAACGTTCGGCGGTGCTGACCCAGCACCTGCTTTCCGAGCATAGCGACTACAAGCCGGTGCCGTTCGGCACCAAGGCGCGATCGATGGGCTGGCACGGCAATGCGCTGCTGGTGCGCAAGGACGCGACGGTGCTCGATTGCGAGGCGATCCACCTCCCCGCGCTGGAGCCGCGCGGCGCGGTGATGGCCGATGTGCGGCTGGCCAGCGGCACGGTGGTGCGCGTGGTCGGCATGCACCTGGATCTCTCCGGCCTGTGGCGGCGACGGCAGGCGCATGCGATCATCACCCACCTGCAGGCCAGCACGCACCAATATCCGACGATCCTGATGGGCGACCTCAACGAATGGAGCGCCCAGTCGGGCTGCCTGCGCGATTTCGCCAATCATTATGCCTTTGCCGCCACCGGCAAGAGCTTCCATGCCCGGCGCCCGATGGCCCGGCTCGACCGGATCATGGCGAGCCGCGAATTGACCATTACTGATGCCGGGGTGCATGACAGCCTTCAGGCGCGCACCGCGTCCGACCACCTGCCCATCTGGGCGACTATAAAGGTCTAATGGCCGAAACGCGCGACAAGGAACTGCGGCTCGCACTGGTCTGCTATGGCGGGATCAGCCTGGCCGTGTACATGCACGGCATCACCAAGGAGATCTGGCGCCTCGCTAGGGCAAGCTGCGCCGAGCGCGACGGCAGCGACGCCCGGCCCGACGTGTATCGCGAGCTGATCGAGGAGATCCGCGAGACTTCGGGCGTCAATCTGCGCGTGCTGGTCGACATCCTCGCCGGCGCCAGCGCGGGCGGGATCAACACGGTGTTCCTCGCCCAGGCGATCGCCACCGGCCAGTCGCTCGATCCGCTGACCGACCTGTGGATGGACAATGCCGATGTCGAGGCGCTGCTCGCGCCGCGCCAGCGCGCCTCGCACCGCTTCGCCAAGCTCTGGGCGGTGCCGATCGCCTGGCTGGTCGCCAACCGGTCCAAGACCGTGGACGAGACGGTGGAGATCGGCGCGCGCGAGGAAGTGCGCACCAAGCTCGAGCATTTCGTCCGCTCGCGCTGGTTCGAGCCGCCCTTCGGCGGCAAGAACCTGGCGAACACCATCCTCGATGCCTTTGCCGCGATGGCCAGGGGGCCGAAGGAGAAGCGCCTGCTGCCCGACGGCCAGCCGCTCGACCTGTTCGTCACCGTCACCGATTTCCGCGGCCATCCCGAGGCGCTGCGGCTCAATTCGCCGGCCAGCGTGATGGAGAACGAGCACCGGTTGGTCTTTTCCTTCACCGATCGCGGCTATCCGGACGAGAAATTCGCCGACGCCGCCAGCCTCACCTTCGCGGCGCGTGCCACGTCGAGCTTCCCGGGCGCCTTCCCGCCGATGACGGTGGGCGAGATGGACGAGCTGATGGCCGAGCGGAAACAGGCCTGGCCGCAGCGCGATGCCTTCCTGGAACGCGTGCTGCCGCACCAATGGGCGGACAACAAGGCGGCCAAGGCGGTGCTGATCGACGGATCGGTGCTGGCCAACGCGCCGTTCCGCCCGGCGATGGAGGCGCTGAAGGAGCGCCCGGCCCGCCGCCAGGTCGACCGGCGCTTCGTGTTCGTCGACCCCTTCCCCAATTTCCGCTTCGATTTCTATGGCGGCAGCGACGAGAAGCCCGGCTTCTTCGCCACGATCATCGGCGCGCTTTCCGAGCTGCCGCGCGAGCAGCCGATCCGCGACAATCTCGACGAGATCGCACGGCGCTCGCACCGGATCGAGCGGATGCTGGGCATCCTGGCCGAGATCCGCGCCGATGTGGAGACCCAGGTCGAGGCGCTGTTCGGCTACACGCTGTGGCTCGATTATCCGAACCCCAAGCGGCTCGCCGCCTGGCGCAAGCGCGCCCAGGTCTCGGCGGCGGCCAAGGCGGGCTATGGCCATACGGCCTATGGGCTGCTCAAGGTCGAAGGTGCGATCGATCGCACCGCAAGGCTGCTCTACACGGTCGGCGAGCAGCATGGCCCCGAACGGCTGCATGAGATCCGTGAGGCGCTGGCCGCCGCGGTCCAGTCGCGCGGCGCGGACCAGTTCGGCGCGATGCATTCCAATGGCGCCTCGCCCGAGACGCTGGAATTCCTGCGCGCCCACGACCTGGGCTTCCGCATCCGGCGCCTGCGCCTGCTCGCGCGCCGGCTGACCGAGATCGACCTGCCGACCAGCCATGGCGAACTGAAGCCGATGCGCGAGGCGATCTACGACTCGCTCGCCGCCTATCTCGAGCTCAAGCGCGCGGACACTTATGCCGACCTGCGCGACGAGATCCGCATGATGACCGACGATGCCGGGCCGATCCTCGATCGCCTGGCGGACCGGATGCAGCTCAAGAAGCTGGACGGCGAGACCGATGCGCGGCTGGCCGAGGGGCTGAGCACGCTGTCCAAGGAGCTGCGCCGTCCGATGCTGCTCGCGCATCTCGGCTTCCCCTTCTACGACATCGCCACCCTGCCCCTGCTCCAGGGCGAGGGCGTGGACGAGTTCGATCCGATCCGCGTCGACCGCATCGCCCCGGACGACGCCACCGCGATCCGCACCGGTGGGGCCGAGGCGACGCTCAAGGGCATCCAGTTCAACAGCTTCGGAGCGTTCTTCAGCCGGGCGTACCGCGAGAACGACTATCTTTGGGGCCGCCTGCACGGGGCCGACCGGCTGATCGACATCGTGCTTTCCACGCTCGACCCCGCCGCGCGGCTCTCGGACGAGCGGGCGGCGGCGATCAAGCGGCGGGCGTTCCATGCGATCCTCGACGAGGAGGAACCGCGGCTGACCAAGATCCCCGGGCTGTTCGCGGAGCTGCGCGCCGAGATCGGCTGAACTCCCTCTACCGCTTTTGCGGGAGAGGGACGGCTCGCAACGCGAGCCAGGGTGAGGGTGCGTACGGGAGGCGAGCGATGCATTTGCGGCTCGCTCGGCCCCTCACCCTTCCGCCGACTTCGTCGGCTCCCTCCCTCTCCCGCAAAAGCGGGAGAGGGATTGCTAGGCTGGCCAAATCGCCCTCCCCGCCCTAAAGTCCGCCCCGGTTCACGCAGGAAGGGAGACGCATGCGGTTTCTGAAGGTGCTGTTCTGGCTGTTGCTGGGCGGCCTCGTCGCAGGCTTTGTGATCTATAACGGCGACGAGCGCGTGAATGTGCACCTGTGGAGCGGCCTGATCGCCGATTTCAGCCTGCCGCTGCTGCTGATCCTCGTCTTCCTCGCCGGGCTGCTGCCGGTGCTGCTCGCCTATCATGCGCTGCGCTGGCGGATGCGCCAGCGGATCACCGGGCTGGAGCGCGCGCTGAACGACATCCGCGCGATCCAGGCGATGCCCGAGCCGGCGTCTACCCCTGCCCCTGTCCCGACTCCCGTGCCCGCGATCCCCGCCTCGCCCCAGGGCGGCCTGCCGCTGGGAGACGCACAATGAGCCCGATCTATGTCGCGATCGACACGCCGGACCTGGAACGCGCGAAGACGATCGCGCAGCGGGTGAAGGCGCATGTCGGGGGCATCAAGCTCGGCCTCGAATTCTTCATGGCGAACGGCCGTGCCGGCGTGCACGAGATGCACGATATCGGCCTGCCGATCTTCCTCGACCTCAAGTTCCACGACATCCCCAACACCGTCGCCAAGGCGATCCAGGCGCTGCGCCCGCTCGAGCCGGCGATCCTCACCGTGCATGCCGCCGGCGGCCGCGCGATGCTCGAGGACGCCAAGGCCGCGGCGCCGACCGGCACCAAGGTGGTGGCGGTGACGATGCTCACCAGCCTCGACGACAGCGACCTGACCTCGATCGGCCTCAAGCCCGATCCGCACGAGCAGGTGATGCGGCTGACCGAGCTGGCCAGGGCCTCGGGCGTCGACGGTATCGTCTGCTCGGGCAACGAAGTCGCGGCAGCCAAGAAGATCTGGCATGACGGCTTCTTCGTCATCCCCGGCGTGCGCCCGGCGAACGGCGTGGTGGGCGACCAGAAGCGCGTGGTGACGCCGCGCGCCGCGCTGGATGCCGGCGCCTCGATCCTGGTGGTCGGCCGCCCGATCACCCAGGCCGCCGATCCCGACCTTGCCGCGCGCGAGATCGAGGCGACGCTCTGAGGTGGCCAGCGGCGCGGCCTTGCTGCTCGCGCTGCTGATTCCGCAGACCGTTCCGCAAACAGGCGGCATGGTGATCTTCGCGCCCCGGCGGGCAGCGGAGCTTCTTCACCAATGCTCACGCTCGACGCCCAAGCGAGACAAAGGAGGCTGGACGCCGAGCGTCGCGGACATTGCTAGATTCGAAGCCAAGCTTTCCAGCACGCTCCCGCGGGTACGCATGGTTCCCGATTCACGGAAGAAGCTCGAGGGGGCACCCAAGGGCTGGATCCGCCAATATGTCGGCATCGTCCGCGGCGGAAAGCGCTACATCTATGGCAACTTCGCCCCAGCCTCGATCGACGACTATCACGCAGCACGCCGCAAGATTCCGATCGCGGTGTGCGACGGCGGCCCCAGCTTTTTTGGCGCGGAATATGACGTGCAGAAGGATGCGATCAGCGATCTCGGCTTCAACGGGATAGGATAGGCACACCAAAGGGAGGCAGCGATGTTGCGACTTGCAGGCTTCGGACTCTTCGCCTTTTTCCTCGCGCTCTTCGGCCTTCGTGCCGCGCCTGCGCCCCCGCAACAGGCCAGCTTCGACTGCGCCAAGGCCAGCCATCCGCTCGAAAAGACGATCTGCGGCAGCCCGAAGCTGCGGGCGCTCGATGGCGAGGTGGCGGCGCTCTACAAGGAGAAGCTGGCCCTGCTGTTCGACAAGCAGGGCTTCAAGGGGCAGCAGCGCGACTGGCAGCAGGTCCTGCGCACCCGCTGCGCGAAGACATGCGATCCCGCTTCGGTCGAGCAGGATTACATCGTCCAGCGCAACTCGCTGCGCGGCTTCAACGAGGAGCTGTGGGAGGCGAGCTACAAGACGGCGGACGTCGAGCAGCTCGCCATCACCCATGTCGACACCAAGCAGTTCGACTTTACCCTGAACCGCGATCTCGACGGCCAGACCCTGTGCAAGCTCCCCGCCAGCGACGGCGAGGCGGGCGCGATCGCCCGCTTCGCCACGCCGGACAAGGCAAGCTGGAGTGCCGGCACCTGCCGGATCGACTTCACGCTGGAGCGCGACAAGACCGGCCATGTCACCGAGATCGGCGCCGTCGCCTCGTCGGGCTGCAAGCGCTACTGCAAGGCGAACCATGTGCTGAGCGACAATTTCACGCCGGCCAACAACTGGGTCGCGAGCAATCAGTAGTTCCAGGTTCCGCGGCCTCGCCGGTGAACCTGGTGGCAATCAGTGAGTGCCGTCATTGAGGATGGCGAACACCTTGGCATAGTCCCCGCGTGCTTCGGCGAAGCGCAGGAACTTGACCCGTTCGGTCAGGTTCTCGGCCGCGCCGGCCTCGAACTGGGCCATGGTCTCGGCGATATAGTCGGCGAGCGGCATCGAATTGGGGTTCTGGGCATGGCCGGGCATCAGGTCGGTGGCGACCGCCGGCGGGGCGATCTCGATCACCTCGACACTGGTGTCCTTGAGCTGGTGGCGCAGGGCCTGGCTCCAGCTGTGGATCGCCGCCTTGGTCGCGCTATAGGTCGGCGTCGCGACCAGCGGCACGAAGGCCAGGCCCGAACTCACCGTGGCGACCGTCGCCCGGGGCTGGGCCAGCAGATGCGGGAGCAATGCGGCGTTGAGGCGGATCGGGCCGAGCAGGTTGGTCGCGATCGTCTGCTCCGCCAGCTCCAGGTCCGACCCCGGGGCGCCCAGGTTCTCGGCCAGCATGATCCCGGCATTGTGGATCACGACGTTGAGACCGGGATGGGCCGCGACGATCTCGGTGGCGAAGCGGGTGATGTCGGCGGGATCGGAAACGTCGAGCGTCGCGGTTGCCATGCCGGGATTGGCCGCGGCGACTTCCGCCAGCGCGCCGGCACGACGGCCCGAGATGATCACCTTGTTGCCCCGCGCCTGCAGCGCCTCGGCGAGCGCGCGGCCGATGCCCGATCCGCCGCCGGTGATCAGGATGGTGTTGCCGGTCATGTCCATGATTGCTTCCTCCGATTTTCGGTGGACGCCAGATATTGCCACATGGTACCCATTGGGGAGTAGGCACCCAAAATATTTATACACACCTTTTGGAAACCATGGCAACCAATCCCCATCACGACTATCCCGACCTCGACCCGCGGGTTGAGGCGCTCGTCACCGAGATCATCGGCCGCGTCGCCGACAAATGGACGATGATCGTGCTCGAGGCACTCACCGAATATGGTGAGCTGCGCTTCTCGAAGCTGCGTGCCGAATGCGGCGGGATCAGCCAGAAGATGCTCACCCAGACGGTGCGTCAGATGGAGCGCGACGGGCTGCTGATCCGCACCGTCCACCCGGTGATCCCGCCGCGGGTGGAATACCGGCTCACCGAGCTGGGCGGCAGCCTGGCCGAGGCGTTCTGCGGCGTCTGGGTATGGGCCGCGCGCAACCTGGAGCGGATCGAGGCATCGCGAGAGGCTTTCGATGCCAGGGGTGCCGACTGAGCGCTTGCCAAAACCGCGACATCGTCCGACACAGCGCGCCATGCCCGACAATGTGACCATCCGCGCCGCCACGCTTGCGGACCTGCCCGCGATCCACCCGATCATCGAGCGCGCCTATCGGGGCGAGACCGCGCGTGCCGGATGGACGCACGAGGCGGACCTGATCATCGACAGCCCGCGCACGGACATCGCGACGCTGTCCGCCATCGTCGAGGATCCGAACCAGCGCCTGCTGATCGCCGACACCGGCCATGGCCTGCTCGGCTGCGTACAGGTGACCTACAAGGGCGACGGCCTCGCCTATCTCGGCCTGCTCTGCGTGGATCCCGGGCTCCAGTCCGGCGGCCTCGGCAAGCAGCTCGTCACCGCCGCTGAGGACTGCGCACGCGACGTGTTCGGTGCCGGCGGCATGGAAATGACGGTGATCGACAAGCGCGCCGAGCTGATCGCCTTCTACGAGCGCCGTGGCTATCGCAATTCGGGCGAGAAGCGCGACTTCCCGGTGCCGCTCGATCCGCCGCTGTTCATGGTCGTGCTGGTCAAGGACCTCTGATGCCGGTCACCGCCAAGATCTGCGGCCTGTCCACGCCCGAGACGCTCGATGCCGCGATTGCCGGCGGGGCGAGCCATGTCGGTTTCGTGTTCTTCCCGCCCTCCCCGCGCAATGTCGGCATCGAGCAGGCGCGCGCGCTGGCGGCGCGCGTGCCCGACCATGTCACCAAGGTGGGCGTGTTCGTCGATCCCGATGATGCGCTGATCGAGGCAGTGACCGCAGCGACCGGCATCCGGACGCTGCAGCTTCACAAGACCGCGTTCGAGCGCGTCGCCGAGCTGGACGGCCGCGGCCATCGCGTATGGTCAGCGATCTCGGTGAAGCGCGCGTCCGACCTGGCCGAGGGCGCGCGCTATGCCGGCATTCCGGTCGATCGCATCGTCTACGATGCCAAGACCCCCGACGACGCACTGCTGCCCGGCGGCATGGGGCTGCGTTTCGACTGGACGATGCTGACCGGTTATCGTCACCCCGGCCCCTGGATGCTGGCGGGCGGGCTCGATCCCGAGAATGTGATTCCGGCCATCCAGATGACCGGCGCCCGCCTGGTCGACGTCTCCTCGGGCGTCGAGAGCACGCCCGGCGTCAAGGATGTTGCCAAGATCGCCGCATTCCTTAAAGCGGTGGCGCAATGTTGAGGCCGTTCGCCCCTTTCCGCATCGAGTTTGGCCGCATCGAGTTTCGATGGCGTTGATCGCTCGCTCCCACGCCAGCGCCCGCCATCCGAAATCACGAGAGACGCAATGACCGACACTGCCGCCACCCTGCCTAATTCCCTGCGCAACCTGCCCGACGAGCATGGCCATTTCGGCCAGTTCGGCGGCCGCTTCGTTGCCGAGACGCTGATGCCGCTGATCCTCGACCTGGAGCGCGAGTATCGCGCCGCCAAGGCGGACCCGGCGTTCAAGGCCGAGTTCGACGACCTGCTCGAACATTATGTCGGCCGCCCCAGCCCGCTCTATTTCGCCGAGCGGCTGACGGAATATTACGGCGGCGCCAAGATCTACTTCAAGCGCGAGGAGCTGAACCACACCGGCGCGCACAAGATCAACAACTGCATCGGCCAGATCCTGCTCGCGAAGCGGATGGGCAAGACCCGGATCATCGCCGAGACCGGCGCGGGCCAGCACGGTGTCGCCACCGCGACCGTCGCCGCGCGCTTCGGCCTGCCCTGCGTGATCTTCATGGGCGCCAAGGATGTCGAGCGGCAAAAGCCCAACGTCTTCCGGATGAAGCTGCTCGGTGCCGAAGTGCATCCGGTGACCAGCGGCGCCGAGACGCTCAAGGACGCGATGAACGAAGCCCTTCGAGATTGGGTCGCCAACGTCCACGACACTTTCTACATCATCGGCACCGCGGCGGGCCCGCACCCCTATCCGGAGCTGGTCCGCGACTTCCAGAGCGTGATCGGCATCGAGGCGCGCGAGCAGATCCAGAAGGCGGAAGGCCGTCTGCCCGACCTGCTGATCGCCGCGGTGGGCGGCGGATCGAACGCGATCGGGCTGTTCCACCCGTTCCTCGACGACAAGGACGTCGCGATGATCGGCGTGGAAGCCGCCGGCCACGGCATCGAGACCGGCCAGCATGCCGCGTCGCTCAAGGGCGGCGCGCCGGGCATCCTCCACGGCAACCGCACCTATCTGCTCCAGGACGAGGACGGCCAGATCACCGAGGCGCACTCGATCTCGGCGGGCCTCGACTATCCGGGCATCGGCCCCGAGCATAGCTGGCTGCACGAGAGCGGCCGCGTCGACTATCTCCCGATCACCGACCGCCAGGCGCTCGACGCCTTCCAGCTCTGCTGCAAGCTCGAGGGGATCATCCCCGCGCTGGAAAGCTCGCACGCGCTCGCGGCGCTGGAGACCAAGGCGCGGGAAATGGGGCCGGACAAGATCATCGTGGTCAACGTCTCGGGCCGCGGCGACAAGGACATCTTCACGGTGGCTGAGCATCTGGGGGTGGAGCTGTGATTGCGAGGATCTTCAAGCCGTTCAACTGGCAACACCTGGTCTGGAACGCTGATGGTACCCGGCCTTGGGGGCGCATTGCCGGCACCTTTCTGCTGCTCTTTGGGCTACAATCGCTCGGGATCGCGGCATCGGCCTGGGCACTGCAGCTGAATGCCAATCTGGCGCCGCATCTTGTGGGCGCGACGATCGCTGATCTGCTGGTCGTCGGCGGCGCCTTGTTCTTCGTACCGGAGCCCAAGAAGTGAGCGCGCGCCTTTCCAGTGCCTTCCCGGCTGACCGTGCCGCCCTGGTCACCTTCATCACCGCGGGCGATGGCGACACCGCTGCCAATCTCGACGCGCTCGTCGCGGGCGGGGCGGACGTGATCGAGCTGGGCATGCCCTTCACCGATCCGATGGCCGATGGCCCGGCGATCCAGGCGGCGAACCTGCGCGCGCTCGGTGCGGGCACCCGCACCGCCGATGTGCTCGCGATCGTCACCGGCTTCCGCGCGCGGCACCCGAATGTGCCGCTGGTGCTGATGGGCTATGCCAACACGATGACCCGGCCGACGCCTGCCGACTTCGCTGCAAAGGCAGCCGAAGCCGGTGCCGATGGCGTGATCATCGTCGATATCCCGCCCGAGGAAGCCGGCGAAGTCGCGCCCTTCACCGCGAACGGCATCGACGTCATTCGCCTCGCCACCCCGACCACCGATGCCGCGCGCCTGCCAGCGGTGCTGGAGGGTGCGTCGGGCTTCGTCTACTATGTGTCGGTCGCCGGGATCACCGGGCTGCAACAGGCGGCCCAGGCCTCGATCGAGGATGCCGTGGCCCGGTTGAAGGCCGCCACCGACCTGCCCGTCGCGGTCGGCTTCGGCGTCCGCACCCCCGAGCAGGCCGAAGCCATCGCCCGCGTCGCGGACGGCGTCGTGGTCGGCTCGGCAATCGTTGAACTCGTAGGAAAACACGGGAAGGATGCGCCGGAGCATGTCCGCGCCTATATCCGTTCCCTCAAGACGGCCATCGAGGCCGCAAGGAAAGAAGTCGCATGAGCTGGATCGATCGCGTCCGCAACGTCCTGGCCTTCACGCCCAAGAAGGACACGCCCGACAACCTCTGGCACAAGTGCAAGGGTTGCGGGCAGATGACCTTCGTGAAGGAGCTGGAGGCCAACCAGCATGTCTGCCCGCATTGCGATCATCACGATCGCATCGGGCCGGCCGAGCGCTTCCAGTATCTGTTCGACGAGGGCAGCTACACCGTTCTCCCCACCCCCAAGGTGGCCGAGGACCCGCTCAAGTTCCGCGACCAGAAGCCCTATCCGGTGCGCCTCAAGGCCGCGCGTGCCGCGACCGGCGAACCCGACGCGTTCATCAACGCCAGCGGCACGATCCTCGGCCGCAAGGCGGTGATCGGCGTGCAGGACTTCGCCTTCATGGGCGGATCGATGGGCCAGGCCGTGGGCGAGGCGTTCATCCAGGGTGTCGAGGCGGCGATCGCGGCCCGCGCCCCGTTCATCGCCTTCACCGCATCGGGTGGCGCGCGCATGCAGGAGGGCATCCTCTCGCTGATGCAGATGCCGCGCACCACCGTGGCGATCGAGATGCTCCACGATGCCGGCCTGCCCTATATCGTCGTGCTGACCGATCCGACCTCGGGCGGTGTGATGGCCGCCTATGCGATGCTGGGCGACGTCCAGATTGCCGAGCCGCGCGCCACGCTCGCCTTCACCGGCCGCCGCGTGATCGAGAACACGATCCGCGAGAAGCTGCCCGACGATTTCCAGACCTCGGAATATTATCGCGAGCACGGGCTGATCGACATGGTCACCCACCGCAAGGAACTGCGCGAGACGCTGGGCCAGCTGATCGGGCTGCTCTGCGAGGGGAAGAAGGCGGCTTGAGGCCGCACTAAGCCCCTCCCCTTCAGGGGAGGGGTTTGGGGTGGGGCATGTGTCTCACCGAGACTTTCGCTTGCGGATAGCCCCCACCCCAACCCCTCCCCTGAAGGGGAGGGGCTAGAAGCAGAACCATGGCCGACCACGCAACCTCCTCCGATCCGCATGTCCAGCGCCAGCTCGACCGGTTGACCGCGCTCTCGCCGGGCGCCGACATCCTCGGGCTCGACCGGATCACCCGGCTGCTCGAACGCGTCGGCAGTCCCCAGCTCGCCCTTCCGCCGGTGCTCCATGTCGCCGGCACCAACGGCAAGGGATCGACCTGCGCGTTCCTGCGCGCGGCGATCGAGGCCGCCGGCATGCGCACGCATGTCTATTCGAGCCCGCACCTCGTCCGTTTCAACGAGCGCATCCGCCTGTCGGGCGAGCTGATCGCAGACGCGATCCTCGCACCGCTGCTCGAGGAAGTGCTCGATGCCGGCGGGGATATCGGGGCGAGCTTCTTCGAGGTGACCACCGCGGCCGCCTTCCTCGCCTTCGCCCGGGTGCCGGCGGATGCGCTGATCCTCGAGGTCGGTCTCGGCGGGCGACTCGACGCGACCAATGTCGTGGCGCAGCCGGCAGTGACCGGCATTGCCCAGCTCGGCATCGACCACCAGAGCTTCCTCGGCGATACGCTGGAGAAGATCGCCGCCGAGAAGGCCGGCATCGCCAAGCCCGGCGTGCCGCTGGTGACGATGCGCTATGCCCCGCACATCGCGGAGATCGTCGCCGCCACCGGTGCGCCGGTATTCGCGCAAGGGACCGCCTGGGACTTCGCGGTGCAGGGTGATCGCCTGGTGTATCGCGACGCACACGGCGAGGTGGAGACGCCCCTCCCCGCGATGGCCGGGCCGCACCAGCCCGCCAATCTCTCGCTCGCCATAGCGATGCTGCGCCACCAGCAGGCTCTCACCGTGCCGGACACGGCCTTCGCGGGCGCCGCGGCCAACACGCGCTGGCCCGCCCGCATGCAGAAGCTGGGCGACGGTCCGCTCCTCCACCTCCTGCCGCCGGGCAGCGCGCTGTGGCTCGATGGCGGGCACAACGAGGCAGCCGCCGCCGCGGTGAGCGCCACGCTTGCCCAGGTCGCGCAGGGCCGCCCGGTGCAGCTCGTACTCGGCATGCTCTCCAACAAGGATGCGCAGGGCCTGCTCGCGCCGTTCGCCAAGCTCGCATCCGGGCTGCACGCGGTGCCGGTGCCGGGCCATGAGCATCACGCCCCCGCCCGGCTCGCCGAAGTGGCGCAGATTCTCGGCATCCCGCACGCCTCGGTCGCGCCCGACGTGCCGCGCGCCCTAACCGCCATCGCTCGCGAGGGCGGCGCGCCGGTCGTGCTGGTGCTGGGCTCGCTGTACCTGGCAGGCACCGTGCTCGCGGCAAATGGGGAACTGCCCAGCTGACCTCGTGCGTCGGGTAGCAGGAGCGCTCGACCAACGAACCGTGCCTGCCCTGCGGTGAACTGCCGATCGCCATGTTTGCTAATGCGATTGACTATCAATAGCGGATGCGCAAGATTTCCGGCCACAGTGATCGGAGTCCCCATGACCGTCAGCGCAACGCTCACCGCCCTGCCCGAGCTCCAGCCGGAGGATCCCGGCGCGCGGCTCCTGCTCTTCGGCGTCCGCCAGATGGGCGCACACGGCATCCATGATGCCTGTACCGCGCATGCCTTTGTCACGGCGTTCGGCAAGAGCTTCCAGCGTCCGCTCGTGCTGCTGCGCGCGCTGATGCAGGAGATGTCCGCCCTGTCCTCCGGGCCGATCCAGATCGCGCCCTGGTGCTGTGCGCGGATGACCGGGGCCGAGGCGGCACTGCTCCAGATCCTCAGCCGGGTGCGCATCCAGCCCCAGGTCTCGGCGGTGTTGCTCGCCGACATGCTCGGGGTGCGCGATGCTACCGGCGTGCTGGTCACCGCCCATGCCCTCGCCAACGCCTTTGCCGATATGGGCCTGGCGCTAGACGCCGAGGACTGAGGTGTATCGCTTCCAGAAAGCGGTGCTGGCCTGGCTGTTCCCCGGCGAGGAACGCCGGACTAGAACGCGTCCGGCGGCAGGGTTATCGCCTCGAGCTTCCAGCGCACCCCGTGCAGGCGGAACGTCAGCGCTGCGCCGTCGCTCCGCGTCAGCTCGAAACGATTGAGCGCGACGCGGCGGTAGCGCATCTCATTGGCCTTGAGCTTGATCGTGCCGGGTCGCTCGGTCTCGGCGAGCGGTGCCGCGGCGAAGATGAAGCGCATGCCCTCGGGCGAGACCGCCGCATCGACCACCGTATCGGCGATCCCCGAACGGACCAACGCGCCCAGCACGCCGCCGCCCTCACCGTGCAGCCGGGCCGAAAGCTGGGTCTTCACGCTGCCGCGCACCGCGTCGAAATCGACATGGCTGGCCAGCGCATCGACGTCGCGGGCCTCTGCCGCCCGCTTCATCTGCCACAGCGTGTAATAGGGCGAACCCCAGACCCAGCCGCCGCCCAGCAGCAGGACAAGGACGGCCAGTACGATCAGCCAGCGCTTCCTCACGCGGTGATCCCCTTGGCGCGGAGCCCGGCCAGCGCCTCGGTCGCCCAGCGATACATGTCGGCCTCCGCCGCGCGTTGCTGGCGATCCATCCGCTTCATCCGTTTCTCCACTTCCTCGAGCACCACCAGTGCCTTGCGGTCCCAGCCCTGCGCGATCAGCAGCGCGGCATAGCGGCAGCGCGCCTCCTCGCCCGGCATGCGGGTGACGACATCGGCGTAGAGCTCCAATGCTTCATCCGTGCGACCGAGATGCTCGAGCGTCTTGGCGCGCAATAGTTGCTGGCGATCGCGCTCGCTCTGGCCGAGCGGCGCCTGGCTCTCGTCGAGCAGCGCCAGCGCCTCGGTGCTCTGCCCGGTCTCGTAGAGCGCATTGGCGAGCTTGCCCTGGGTGCGGATGTCGGGATCGCCCACGGTCATCCGCAGCGACTCGCGGTAGAGCGGCACGGCCTCCGCATGCCGGCCCAGCGCGGCAAGCGCGTCGGCCACGCGCAGGCGGTTCGCGGCGGTATCGGCCAGGTCGAGCGCGCCATGGGCGGCGCGCAGCTCCCGTTCGGGATCCAGCGCCGCCACTGCCTTGGCACGTGCGGTGCGGACGTGCCGGTTCTGCCCCAGGCCGGGGAGGATCTCGACGAAGAAATAGGCGATGGCGCTGACCACGGGCAGGAAGATCAACGCAGTCACCCACAGAGGGTTGCCGCCGCGACGCATCAGGTGGACGATGCATGCCACCTGCAGGGCGATGACGAGGAGATAGGGCATCAGGCCTTCGCCTCTTCCCCGCCCTCGCCTTCGGTGCCCCCGGACCCTTCGGTGCCCGCCGTGCCGATCGAGCGGTCGACCAGCCCGGTCCGCATCATCCACCAGTAGATGAACACGCCGGGCAGCGCGATCAGCGTGGTCAGCAGGTAGAAGTTCACATAGCCCATCGCCTCGATCAGGCTGCCCGCGGTGGTTCCGGTGAGGAAGCGGCCGAGGATGCTCGCCCCGGCCGAGATCAGCGCATATTGCGCGGCGGTGAAGCGCAGGTCGGTGAGCGCCGAGAAATAGGCGATGACGACGACGCCGCCAAAGCCACTGGCGATGTTCTCGAAGCCGATCGCGCCGGCCATGCCGATGTTCGAATGGCCCGCCGCCGCCAGTGCCGCGAAGCTGAGGTTGGATACCGCCATCAGCACCAGGCTGAGCAGCACCGAGCGCTTCATGCCCATCCGCGCATAGAGCATGCCGCCGATGAACACGCCGATCATGTAGGCGAAGAAGCCGAGCGCCACGTCGTAGAAGGCGATCTCGTCATTGGTGAAGCCGAGATCGTCGAACAGCAGGCGGAAGGTCAGGTTGGCCAGCGTGTCGCCGATCTTGTGGACCAGGATGAAGATCAGCACGATCCACGCGCCCTGGCGCTGGAAGAACTCGACGAACGGCCCCCAGATCGACTTGAGCACGGTCGCCACGCCCTTGCGTTCGGCTGGCGGGCGGTGGCGCTCGGGCTCGCCGATCATCAGTCCGGCGATGATCGCGGGCAGCGCGAACAGCGCACAGACCAGATAGGCCGCTTCCCAGCCGAACCGTGCCGCGACGACCAGCGCCACCGCGCCGGCACCGGCGGAGCCGATCCGCCAGCCATATTGCGACATGCCCGAACCATAGCCGAGCTGGCGCGGCTCGAGGATTTCGATCCGGTAGCCGTCGATCACGATGTCATAGGTCGCGCCGGCCAGGCCGACGAGCACAGCGGCGGTCACCATCGGCCAGATATTGTTCGGATCGGCTTGGGTGAACGCCATGTTGGCGACGGCGGCGGCGACCAGGATGCCCGAGACGATAAGCCACGAGACGCGCTGGCCCAGCCGGCCCAGCACCGGCAGCTTCACGCCGTCGATGATCCAGGCCCAGAGGAATTTGAGGTTATAGACCAGGATCGCGAGCGCGAAGGCGGTGATCGTCGCCTTGTCGATCCCGTCCTGCTTCAGGCGGCTGGTCAGCGTCGCGCCGATCATCGCGAAGGGGAAGCCTGAGCTCAGTCCCAGTGCGAACGAGGCCAGCGGCGCATTCTCGAAATAGGGGCGCACGCCCTCGGGCAGGTCGGCGCGCCAGTCCTCCGGCGCTGCCTTGCGTCCGGCAAAGAAGGCGGCGACCAGCGCCACCAGCCCCAGCCAATAGCCGATCGCCGGCTGGATCGCGGCCGTCGCCAGCGCCTTGGGCGGCGAGAAGGCGGCGAACAGCACCGCGAGGATCACCAGCACGCCGCCGACCGCGGCACCGCCGACCATCAGGCTCGCCCCGCCGCGCTGGCGCCAGACGAAGCTGAAGACCAGACTCGCTGCCGCCACCAGCATGCCCAGCACGAAGGTCATCGACGGCTTGAACGCGCCCGCGCCGAGCAGGAAGTCATAGCCGTGCACCGCCAGCGGCGCCGAACCCGGCGTCGCCACGGTCAGCCAGGGCAGTGCGAGCAGCGCCAATGCCGCCGCCAATGCCAGCTGCGCCGCCGGATAGGCCCATTGCGGCCGCTTCACTTGCTCCATTCCTGCTTGACCCCCACGAATTTACAGCGCGAAACTAGCCAAAAATACGCGGAAGGCCAGAGGAGAGGATGTCATGAACGCGCCGACCGAAGGCCAATTAGCGCTGGCCGGAGTGCTGGCCCGCGGCGGATCGCGGGACGGTGGCGAGATCGCCCATGTCGCGGCCTCGGTCTATACCAGCCCGGAGCGCTTCGCCGACGAGCAGGCCTGTATCTTCGCGCAGGTCCCGCTGGTGATCGCGCCCTCCTCGCTCCTTCCCCAACCGAACATGGCGATCCCGCATGACGGCTTCGGCAAGCCGCTGCTGATCGCGCGGGACAAGGCCGGCACGGCGCATGTCTTCCTCAACGTCTGCCGCCACCGCGGCACGCGCCTGGTCGAGGGGTGCGATGCGGTGAAGGGCGGGCGCCTGGTCTGCCCCTATCACGCCTGGAGCTATGCGTTCGACGGCAGGCTGGTCGGCCTGCCTCGTCCCGATACTTTCCCGGGCCTGGACAAGGCCGAATATGGCCTGAAGCGCCTGCCGACCCACGAGGCCGGCGGGCTGATCTGGTTCTCCTTCGCCGAGGAAGCCGATTTCGCCGAGGCCGACACGCTGGCCCGCGATTTCGAGGCGTTCGACCTGGCCGGCCAGCATCTGTTCCGCCGCCGGACGCACGCGGTGCAGGCGAACTGGAAGCTGATCATGGACGCGTTCCTGGAGGGCTATCACATCCAGCGCCTCCACGCCGGCACGATCGCGCCCTTCTTCAAGGACGGCGTCTCGACCGCCGACACGATCGGCCCGCACCAGCGATCGGCAGTGGGACGCGAGGCGGCACTGGCCGCGCTGTCTTCCAGCGACTGGGCGACGCTGCGCGCGGCGATAACCTATACCTATCAGATGTTCCCCGGCACGGTGCTGGTGGTCAGCCCGGACTACATCAACCTGATGGTCCTCATGCCCCAGTCCGAGGGCCGGGTGCTGGTCGAGGATTTCATGCTGATCCCCGAGGCACCCGCGACCGAGAAGGCGCTGGCCCATTGGGAACGGAGCTGGGAGCTGCTCGACGGCGGCGTCTTCGCCTCCGAGGATTTCCGCGCCTGCGAGCTCGGCCAGCAGGGCCTCGCCTCGGGGGCGATCGAGCGAGTGACGCTGGGCACGCTCGAACTCGGCATCCGCCACTTCCACGACGCGGTTAACGCGCATCTCCGGTAAATTGCGGAAAGGAATTCCTCAGAATTTAGCGCATGCCGAACCGGGCGTACCTAGAATGTACATCGAGAGGATCGTCCCATGCCGCTGCCGCTACCGCCCCGCGAGTTCCTGGACATCAACGAGGAAGACCGTCTGCCCCGCGGCACCGGCCTGGTCATCGCCTTCGGCATCGGCGCCGTTAGCTGGGCCGTCGTCGTGGCCGCTGCCCTGTTGCTGCTGCGCGCCTAAGCCGGGCTGAGGAACAGGCTGAACCCGCCCGGCAGCCGCCGCGGCGCCTTGGCGCCCTCCAGCACCGCCTCGATCGCACCGATCGCCGTCAGCAGGTCACGCTGCGGATAGGGCTTGGCCAGGCAACCCGCCGCCAGCGTCCGCGCTCCCTCCGGGCAGCTCCCCGTCACGAACAGCACCGGCACGCCGCGCCCCTGCGCTGCCCGGGCGACGTCCACGCCGCTGCCATCGGCCAGATCGATGTCGGCCAGCACCAGGTCGAGCGCGTCGTCGGCCGCGATCACGCGCAGCGCCTCCGCGCTGGTGTCCACCGTCGCCGCGATGACGAAACCCTCGCCGGTCAGGAAATGCTCGGTGTCGAACGCGATGAGGGGCTCATCCTCCACCACCAGGACCCGCTCGATTCGCCGCTTCTTCCGTCCGAACAACATGTCGCCTGAAAACCCGCCAAGCATTTGAACACACGGCGCTAACGCACCATGCCCTTTCGAGGGCGCAATAATTTTTGAAGCGACCGCGACAATCGCTATATCGCGCGAGTGTCTTCATCCAATACCAAAGAAACGCAGCGCATCGCGAAGCTGCTGGCCCGTGCTGGAATCGCGTCCCGTCGCGATATCGAGCGCATGATCACCGACGGGCGAATCGCCCTGGACGGCAAGGTGCTCGATACGCCCGCCACGCTGCTCACGTCGCTGCGCGGCGTGACGGTGGACGGCAAGCCGGTCGCCGAGCCCGCCCCTGCCCGCCTGTTCCGCTATCACAAGCCCGCTGGCCTGCTCACCACCGAGCGCGACCCCGCCGGGCGCCCGACCATCTACGACCATCTGCCCGAGGGATTGCCGCGCGTGATGCCGGTGGGCCGGCTCGACCTCAGCACCGAGGGGCTGCTGCTGCTCACCACCGACGGCGAGTTCAAGCGCGAGCTCGAGCTGCCCGCCACCGGAGTCGAGCGCAGCTACCGGGCCCGCGCCTATGGCAACGTCACCCAGGCCCAGCTCGAGGAGCTGATGCTCGGCGTGGAGATCGAGGGCATCCGCTACGGTTCGATCAACGCCAATATCGAGCGGCGCACCGGCGCGAACGTCTGGATCGAGATGACCCTCACCGAGGGCAAGAACCGCGAAGTCCGCCGCGTGCTCGAGCATCTCGGGCTCGAGGTGAACCGCCTGATCCGCACCCGCTACGGCCCCTTCTATCTGGGCGACATGCCCGCCGGCGATGTCGACGAGATCCGCAGGGCCGACCTGATCACCTTCCGTACCGTCCTGGCCAAGCCCGGCGGTGGCAAGACTGCCTCCAACCTGCAGTTCGCGGTGCGTTCGCGCGTCGAGGAGCCGGCGCCACGACCGCAGCCGGTATCGACGGGCGGCAGGGAACCCGAGGGCCGGCGCAGGCTCGCCAAGCCGGCCCCTGCGGCCAAGAAGCCGGTCTTCACCGCACGCGTCACGCCCCAGGCTCGGGATGCCGAGGAACGCCCGCGCGCTGTCGGCAAGCCGGGATTTGGCCTGCGCGGCGAGCGTTCCGCGAGGGGCGAACGCAGCGAGGACCGGCCTCGGGGTCCGGGCAAGCCTGGCTTCGCGGCACGCAGCGAGCGCCTGGCAAGGGGCGAACGCAGCGAGGAGCGGCCTCGTGGTCCGGGCAAGCCTGGCTTCGCACCACGCGGCGAGCGTCCGGCAAGGACCGAGCGCACCGAAGAGCGCCCGCGTGCACCCGGCAAGTTCGCGCCGCGTGCGGCGCGCGAGGAAGGTCCCGCCAACCCCGCTCGCGCCGCCCGTGCCCGCGCGCATCGTGAGACGCGCGAGCCGCAGCCCGGCGATTTCGTCGATCGGCCAAAAGGGCCGCGGCGTCCGGATCGCGGCCCTGCCGGCGGTCGCGGCAAGCCGGGCAAGCCCGCTCGCCCGCCGAGGACGCGGAAATGAGGATCATCGCCGGAGAATGGCGCGGTCGCCCGCTCGTCGCGCCCAAGGGGGATACCACCCGCCCCACCGCCGATCGCTCGCGTGAGGCACTGTTCTCGATGCTGGCGAGCCGCATCGGCAGCTTCGAGGAACTGGCGGTAGCCGACCTGTTCGCGGGTTCGGGCGCGCTGGGGCTCGAGGCGCTGTCGCGCGGCGCCGCGTCCTGCCTGTTCGTCGAGCAGGACAAGCCCGCGCTCGATGCCCTGCGCGCCAATATCGCAAAGCTGGGCGCCAAGGGCGCGGAAGTGCGCCCGGGATCGGTGCTGGCGCTCGGGCCGGCGCGCGCGCCGATGGACCTGATCCTGATGGATCCGCCCTACGGCACCGGCGCGGGCAGCGTCGCGCTCGACAAGCTCGGGCGGCTCGGCTGGGCAGGTCCCGCGACCTGGATCAGCATCGAGACCGCGAAGGACGAGCTACCTGACGTGGCCGGGTTCGAGATCGACGTCACCCGCGTCCATGGCAAGGCACGCCTCACGCTGCTGCGCGTCGCGCCCGCCCAGGCCTAGAACCAGGGCGCCCTAGAGCCAGGGCGCCAGCGTATAGCTGACGTCCTGCTGGGTTCCGCTCCGTTCGATCTTGAGAGTCACCGCCTTGCCCGGCGGGCCGCCGATCGCGCGGAGCATCGCGCGGAAATCGCCGCCGACCAGCACGTCGCCGGTACGGATGCCCGCCTTTGCCGCCGGGCTGCCGATGCCGACATCGCCGACCACCGACTTGCCCTTCACCTCGTCGATCCAGAGGCCCGACAGCGGATAGGTCTCGCGCGGTGCCTGCATGCCGTTGCGGGCGGCATAAAGGGCGCCCGCCGAGACGTCGGTGGAAAGATGGAGCTGCGAGAGCACGTTCAGGCCGATGAGGCCGTCCTGCCCGCCGCCAGAGAGCGTTCCCGGGGCACTGACCTTCACCATCAGGTCGTTGAAGACCAGCTGCCCGATCTTCAGTTCCTTGGTGCGGTAGACGCGTGCCGCGACGCCGTCACCATCGCCGATACCGAAGGCGCGAACGGGCGCATAGGGCTTGCCGCTTTCCCAGAGCCCGCTGTTGCGCGCCGCGCGGCCGTTGAGGCTCAGGCCGGGCGCGCCGGTATCGGCGATGCACTGCACTTCATGGCCGTCGATCGTCGCGTCGAGCTCGATCCGGTCGGCGCCACTACCCTTGTCGAAACGGCCAGGCAGGCGGGCCAGTCCGTCGAAATCGGGCCGGCCACTGGTATAGGCGCGCCACTCGCCCTTCACGAAGTCGAAGTCGCTGTCATAGGTGGTGAACAGCCCGGCACCGAAGGCGCCGACCGCTTCGCCCAGCTTCCGCCCCATGCCGGCGAAGAGCATGTTGGTGAAGCGCGTGCCGCTGGCGAGCCGCACCTCGCGTGCGCTGTACCAGCTGTAATCCGCCACCTTGCCGCCGACGCCGACCATCTGGCGACCCTGCACCTGGTCGAGGCCCATTTCCTTGGCGACACCGTCATAGATCAGGCTGAGCACGCCGCCGGTATCGACGATGAAGAAATGCGGCCCCTTGCCGTTCACCATCGCCGCGATCCAGACGCGCCCGTCTTCGACCACGATGTGGTTGACCACCGGCCCGTCCGCCGCGAGCGCGCGCAGGGGCACAAGGCCCGCCGCCGCCAGCGCCGCACCGCCACCGATAACGCTCCGCCTGTCGATCATCCTGAATTCCCCTCTTCTCGGAAGGGAAGCTATTCAGCGTAAATGACCGAATAAAGACGATTTATCGCGTCCTATCGGTTTCGGACCAATATCAGCCCGACCAGGCTGACCATTCCCGCGCCGGCCAGATAATAGCCGACCAGCCCGAGCCCGCCCTGCTTCACCAACGTCTCCGCGATCAACGGGGTCAGGCCACCGCCCAGGATGCCGCCCAGGTTGAAGGTGACCGATACGCCGGTATAGCGCACCCGCGCCGGAAACAGGCTGGGCAGCCAGCCGCCGAGCGGGCCATAGACGAAGCCCATCACGAACAGTCCGAAGGCGAGCCAGGCCGCGACGCTCAGCAGCGATCCCGGCACCAGCAGCAGCGGCATCGTCATGCCCACCGGAATGGTGAACAGGCAGCCGAGCATCAGCACCGAATTGGCGGTGCGCTTGTCGGCGCTGATCCCGGCGGTGACGATGCCGGCGGCCATGAACAGGATCGCGATCAGCTCGAGCCCCAGGAACGTCTCGCGGTCATAGCCCAGCGCCTTGGTGCCGTAGCCGATGATGAACACGGTCGAGATGTAGAAGAGCGCGAAGCAGGCGATCGTGCCGACGGTGCCGGCGAAGGTGGCGAGCGCGCTGGTGCGGAACAGCTCGCCGATCGGCACGGCGGGCGGTGCTTCCTTCTCGGTGGCGGCGACATATTCCGGCGTCTCGGTGATCTTCAGGCGCACCCACAGGCCGAGGAACACCAGCACCGCGCTGGCGAGGAACGGCAGGCGCCAGCCCCATTCGCGGAAGGTCGCATCGTCCATCACCGCGCCCAGCACCAGGAAGAAGCCATTGGCGAAGATGAAGCCCACCGGCGCGCCCATCGGCGGGAAGCTGCCATAGCGGTTGGCCCAGCCCGGCGGGGCATTCTCCACCGCGAGCAGGCTCGCCCCGCCCCATTCGCCGCCCAGGCCGAGCCCCTGGCCGAAGCGCAGCAGGCAGAGCAGCAGCGGCGCCGTCCAGCCGAGCAGCGCATAGCCGGGCAGGAAGCCGATCAGCACGGTCGAGATGCCCATCAGCATCAGCGAGGCGACCAGGGTCGACTTGCGGCCCAGCCTGTCGCCGAAATGGCCGAACAGCACGCCGCCGAGCGGCCGCGCGAAGAAGGCGACCGAGAAGCTGGCATAGCTGGCCAGTTGGCGGATCCAGGGCTCGCTTGCCGGGAAGAACAGGTCGGGGAAGACGAGCGCCGCGGCCGTGGCGTAGATGTAGAAATCATAGAATTCGACCGACGTGCCCACCAGGCTGGCGAACAGGATGCGACGGTGCGATGCGGCGGCTTTGGTCATGCCATCTCCCCTAATCGCCCCCTCCTTGGCTCCAACCGCCGCAAAGGGGAAGCCCGTTCATCGGCAGGACAGTTTCGCACACGTACCGGATGCACCCACAGCGGCCGGGATAGGGAGACGGGCGATGCGTGAATCGGCAGGCAGACGGCTGGCTTTCGCCGTCCTGTTCGCAGTGCTGGCGGGGCTGATGGTCGCCTTCTGGAACCCGATCGAGCACCTCAAGGCCGATCTGCGCGCCGACAGCCAGGGCTTCAAGTTCAGCATCGAGCTCGCGACGCACCTGTTCGAAGTGGGGATCAGGAAGCTGTAGGCCTGGTCACCGTCATCTCCCCCACTCGTCATCCCGGCGAAAGCCGGGATCGCATGCGGCTCCTTCCCCGCGCCATCCCCCGAGATCCCGGCTTTCGCCGGGATGACGAGTGGGGTTAGGTTCCGGGCATGCGCATCACCAGCCTGACGGCACTGGCCCCGTTCCTCCTCGCCTCGGCATCCCCCGCCACGAATTACCGCGTCGTCCATGGCTGGCCGGTTCTGCCGGACAACCGCGTGCTCGGTCCCTGCTCCGGCGTGGCGGTGAGCGGCAGGGGCGAAGTGCTGGTTCTGCATCGCGGCAATCGCGGGACCGATGCCAGGGCACTCACCCCCGTGAACGAGCCGGTGGTCGAGGTGTTCGATGCCGTTTTCGGCAAGCTCAAGCTCGAATGGGGCGCCGGGCTGTTCGTGGTGCCGCACGGGATCAGCATCGGTCCGGACGATCATGTCTGGATCACCGATACCGGCGCGAACCAGGTCTTCGAGTTCGCACCCGACGGCACGCTGCTGCGCACGCTGGGCGAGCGCGGCGTGGCCGGGGCCGATGCGGCCCATTTCGATCGCCCGACCGATGTCGCACCGCTGGCCGACGGCAGCTTCTACGTCGCCGACGGCTATGGCAACTCACGCATCGCGAAGTTCGCCGCCGATGGCAGGCTTCTGTTCCAATGGGGCACGCGCGGCACCGGGCCGGGCCAGTTCAACCTTCCCCACGCACTGGCGGTAGACGCCAGGGGCCGCGTCTATGTCGCGGATCGGGTCAACGATCGCGTCCAGGTCTTCGAGGGAGACGGACGCTATCTCACCGAATGGAAGTCGGCAGCGATCGGTCGTCCCTTCGGGCTGGCGCTGCTACCGGGAAGCAGGATCGCGATCCTCGACGGCGGATCGAACCCCGAAAAGGTGCCCGATCATGACGGTGTGACCATCGCGGCACTGGATGGCCGCGAAGTCGCGCATTTCGGGCGCATGGGCAATCAGGACGGCCAGGTCTGGATCGCCCATGACATCGCCGCGGACCGGGCCGGCAATCTCTATGTCGTCGATATCGCCGGCCAGCGGGTGCAGAAGTTCGTGCGGGAACCTTGAATGTCACCCCCGCAAAAGCGGGGGCCCATCTCCCGGACCATCCACCAACGCAACGGCTGTCTGTGCCGCCAGCTTGGGAGATGGGTCCCCGCTTTCGCGGGGATGACGATGTGCTTGTGACGGGCCTACAGCCCGAGCAGCTTCACCGAATTGAGCATCGCCCAGTAGAGCCCGCCCGACAGCGCCATCGCCGCCGGCAGGGTGAGCAGCCAGGCCAGCGCCAGGTTGCGCACCGTGCGCGCCTGCAGCCCCGCGCCGCTCGCCACCGAGGCGCCGGCGACGCCCGAAGAGAGAATGTGCGTGGTCGACACCGGCAGGCCGAAGCGGTCGGCCGCCAGGATCGTGCCCGCCGCGACCAGCTCGGCCGAGGCGCCCATCGCATAGGTCATGTGCTGCTTGCCGATCTTCTCGCCGACGGTGACGACGATCCGCTTCCAGCCGATCATCGTGCCGAGGCCGAGCGCCAGCGCGACCACGATCTTCACCCATAGCGGGATGAAGCGCGTGCCCTTCTCCAGCTTCTCCTGATAGTCCTTCAGGGCGGTCAGCTCCTCGGGCTTGTAGCCGTCGGGCTTCTTGGTCGCGAGCTTGGTGGTGTCGAGCACCAGGTACATGTCGTTGCGGACATTGCCCGTGGCTTCCGCCGGCACCTTGCTCAGCGAGCCATAGCCCTGGACGCGGGTGGTGAGGTCCTTGGACAGGCTGTCGAGCGCCGCGAAGACCTGCGGGCTCTCCGCCTTGCGCTGCTGGAGCGCGGTGGTGAGCACCTTGCGGGCGTCGGCCACCGGCACATCGGGCAGCCCGCCGCTGCGCGCGTCGAACACGGCCGAGGCGGTATTGGCGGTCTGGACATAGGCCGGGGTGGCGCTGACCGACTGGGTGCGGTTGAGGGCGTAGGCGGTGGGCGCGCAGCCGATCAGGATCAGCATGATCAGGCCCATGCCCTTCTGGCCGTCGTTCGAGCCATGGCTGAACGAGACCGCGGTGCAGGTGAAGATCAGCGCGCTGCGGATGCCGATCGGCGGCGCGGTGTGCGGCATCGGCGAAGTGTAGAGCTTCTGGTTGCGCAGGAAGACGCGCATCACCAGCAGCAGCGCCAGCGCGGCGAAGAAGCCGATCAGCGGCGCCATCCACAGACCGGTGAGGATCTTGGTCGCCTGGCTCCAGTCGACGCCGGCGGTGCCGCCGCGCGAGCCGGCATTGATCAGCTGGTTGGCGAAGCCGACGCCCAGCACCGAGCCGATCAGCGTGTGCGACGAGCTGTTGGGCAGGCCGATGTACCAGGTGCCGAGGTTCCACAGCACCGCGGCGAGCAGCAGCGCGAAGATCATCGCGAACCCGCCGGCGGACCCCACGTTGAGGATCAGCTCCACCGGCAACAGGGTGATGATCGAATAGGCGACCGCGCCGCTCGAGAACATCACGCCCAGGAAGTTCCAGAAACCCGACCAGACCACTGCGAAATGGGCCGGCATCGAATTGGTGTAGATCACCGTGGCGACGGCGTTGGCGGTGTCGTGGAAGCCGTTCACGAACTCGAAGCCGAGCGCGATCAGCAGCGCCAGGCCAAGGAACAGGAACACGCCCATGGCGAGCTCCTCGCCCACGCCGCGCGTGTCGGTCAGCACGCTCCATCCGGCGAAGACCAGCCCGCCCACCATGATCGCCGCGAAGAGCAGCTTGGCGAGGGGATGGGTCTTGTAGTCGAATCGGGGGCCGGGCTGCGGTTGGTCAACCGGTGCGGCTTGGTCCAGAGCGAGTGATGCCATGATGTGCGCGCCTCTGACCGGAGGGTGTGACAGCGTTATGACAAACGCATGACAAGGCCGTGGATCGGCCGCGCGACAACATTCGGAAACGCGATTCGCGCTCCGGTCCGCGCCGGTGATTTAGCACCGATTAGATTGTTGTTCGGTTTGACAAAAACCGGACCCGCAACGGAAAAATCGATCGCCTGATGCTGGCAAGGAGACACGAATGAAGGAAATTTCATTGCTCGCCGCTTGCGCAACGCTCGCTCTCGCGGGCTCCGCGATGCTGCCGTCCGTTGCGATTGCGCAGGAATGCCTCCCGGAGCTCAGTCCGGACGCACCGCCGCCGAACCCCGAGGACAATTGCGACGAGGTCGGCAATCCCGAAGAGGGCGGCACCGACAATCCGCCGCCGCCCCCCGCGCCCGGACCGCTGCATTTCGCGCGGGTGGACCTGCTCTACACGCGCGATCTGTCGGTCTAGATTCGCCAAGTGAGGGACGGTTGGACGATGCGCCAACCGTCCGATCGCTGCCTCGCCCGTGTCCGGGTGGCGTCACACCGTCAGAAGCGCAGCTGCATATAGGCCTTGGGGCCCGGCTTGATGCCGCGATTGCCCCCGGGCGCACTGGCGAAGCCCCGTCCGCGCAGTCGCCGCAGCCAGGCCACGCCCATCTCGACATGGCCCGACGCCTCGAAACTCAGCCGCGCGCCGGCATAGTGCCGGGCATCGCGCATCACCCCGCGCTCCGCATCGAAGCGCGGCGCCTGGGCGACGGCGCTGAGGCCGAGCCAGGTGTGGCCGATCACCTGCTTCTGCAGCGAGAAGCCATAGGTCGCGCGGGTCTCGTCCGCCCGCCAGCTGTCGTTGCTGCCGCGCACCGTGGCGCTGGTGCGCAACCACAGTCCCGCGGCGCGCTCCTCGGTCTTCACTCGAATCTCGGGCCGTAGCACCAGATAGGCGGTCTGCGCCGCCGCCACCGCCTGCGCACGTGCCTCGCCGCCCGCGAGGATCACCCCCGCCGCCGCCACGATCAGACCCACTCCCCGACTCGTCATTATCCCAGCCCCCCAGCTGCAGGATTTGGCCGTCAAACCATGGTTTACGGCAATTCAGTAGTATTGCGGGTTTGTTTCAGGCGCCAGCCCAATGTTGCCGCCCCGTTTCGCCGGCACCTGCCCCGCCTGCGATGCGCGCGGAGCTTGCGGCAGTCCCGCGCGTTCCCTAGTTGTTCGCCATGACCCTGCCCGTAGAGACCGACAACAACGCCCCCTATCTCCAGGGCCTGAACCCGCCCCAGCGCGAGGCCGTGCTCACGTCCGAGGGGCCGGTGCTGGTTCTCGCCGGTGCCGGCACGGGCAAGACCGCGGCGCTCACCGCCCGCCTCGCCCATCTGCTGTGGACCCGCCGCGCCTACCCGTCCGAGATCCTGGCGGTCACCTTCACCAACAAGGCGGCGCGCGAGATGAAGGAGCGCGTCGGCCGCCTCGTCGGCGCCGCGGTGGAGGGCATGCCCTGGCTCGGTACCTTCCACGCGATCGGCGCCAAGATGCTGCGCCGCCATGCCGAGCTGGTCGGCCTGCAATCGAACTTCACCATCCTCGATACCGATGACCAGCTCCGCCTGATCAAGCAGCTGATCCTCGCCGCCGACCTGGACGAGAAGCGCTGGCCCGCCCGCCAGCTCGCCGGGCTGATCGACGAATGGAAGAACAAGGGACTGACGCCGGCCGAGATCGGCGCCGGCGAGTCCGAGCGCTATGCAAACGGCCGCGGCGCCGCGCTCTACCATCTCTACCAGGAGCGGCTGAAGGCGCTGAACGCCTGCGACTTTGGCGACCTGCTCCTCCACATGCTGGTGATCCTCAAGACCCACCGCGACGTGCTCGAGCTGTACCAGCAGCGCTTCCGCTACATCCTGGTCGACGAATATCAGGACACCAACGCCGTCCAGTATCTCTGGCTGCGGCTGCTCGCCCAGGAGCGCAAGAACATCTGCTGCGTCGGCGACGACGACCAGTCGATCTACTCCTGGCGCGGCGCGCTGGTCGAGAACATCCTGAAGTTCGAGAAGGACTTCCCCGGCGCCAAGGTGATCAAGCTCGAGCAGAATTACCGCTCGACCCCGCATATCCTCGCCGCCGCCTCGGGCGTGATCTCCAACAATAGCGGCCGTCTCGGCAAGACGCTGTGGACCGACAAGGACGAAGGCGAGAAGGTCAAGGTGCTCGGCGTGTGGGACGGGCCCGAGGAAGCCCGCCGCGTCGGCGAGGAGATGGAGGGCCTCAATCGCGGCGGCAAGTCTTTCGACGACATGGCGATCCTCGTCCGCGCCCAGCACCAGACCCGCGAGTTCGAAGAGCGCTTCATCGCGATCGGCCTGCCCCACCGCATCCTGGGCGGCCAGCGCTTCTACGAGCGCATGGAGATCCGCGACGCCATCGCCTATCTCCGCGTCATCGCCCAGCCGGCCGACGACCTCGCCTTCGAGCGCATCGTCAACACCCCCAAGCGCGGCCTGGGCGACAAGGCGCTGGCGAAGGTCCACCAATATGCCCGCGCGGCGCAGGTGCCGCTCACCGTGGCCGCGGCGCGCATCCTCGATACCGACGAGCTGACGCCCCAGGCCCGCCGCGCGCTCGGCAATCTGGTCGGCGACATGGCGCGTTGGCGCAGCATGGGCAACGACCTCCAGCACCCGGACCTCGCCCGCATCGTCCTCGACGAGAGCGGCTACACCGCGATGTGGCAGGCCGACCGCACCGCCGAGGCCGCCGGGCGCCTGGAGAACCTCAACGAGCTCGTCCGCGCGATGGAGGAGTATGAGACGCTCGGCGCCTTCCTCGAGCACGTCAGCCTCGTCATGGACAACGAGACCAATGCCGACGAGCCCAAGGTGACGATCATGACGATCCACGCCGCCAAGGGGCTGGAGTTCGACACCGTGTTCCTGGTCGGCTGGGAGGAAGGCATCTTCCCCTCGCAGCGCGCGCTTGACGAGGGCGGCAACGCGTCGCTCGAGGAGGAGCGCCGCCTCGCCTATGTCGCGATCACCCGCGCGCGGCGAAAGGCCTTCATCCTCCACGCCGCCAATCGCCGCATCTACGGCCAGTGGAACTCGTCCATCCCGAGCCGCTTCGTCGCCGAGCTGCCCGAGGCGCATATCGAGAGCGAAAGCACGATGACCGGCGGCGCCTCGCTATGGCAGGCCAACTGGAGCGAGCGCAGCGACCCGTTCGCCGATGTCTCGCGCGGCACGGGGAGAGGCCCGGGCTGGCAGCGTGCCGCGGGCGTGGACATGAAGAACCCCGGCGGCGGGTTTACGTCGCGCACCTTCTCGCGCGAACCGGCCCGCGTGGTGGAAAGCCGCGCGAGCGCGGTGAGCTTCGGTGCCAAGGCGCGCGACGACCTGACGCTGGGCCTGCGCGTGTTCCACCAGAAGTTCGGCTACGGCGTGATCGCCGAGATCGAAGGCAACAAGCTGGAGATCGACTTCGAACAGGCCGGGCGGAAGCGGGTTATGGATAGTTTTGTGAGTGTGGGGGGCTAATGCGCGAACAAGATTTTCCTGCGCTATTCCGGGCTGCTGACGCGGCGTCGAATAAGTTTCAAGCGCGATTTCTTTGGCTCGTTGGAGGGGAGTATTTTCTTCTCATCATTGCATCTGTTCTTTCAATGCAGATGTTCTCTGGTGCCGATTATAACCTAGCGTTCGCTGCGGTGCTTCTGTGCGCAATGGTTATTCTGCTGACTCGGGCCCTCCTGAAGCCGCAACAGGACTGGTATCGATGTCGTGCATTGGCTGAGAGCGTCAAAACGCTAACATGGCGATATGTGATGCGCGCTGAGCCGTTCAATGGAACGGTGAGCGATGCTACTCCCCGGCAGCACTTCAGAGATCAGCTCCATGAGCTCTTTCAGGTGAATCACGGAGCTGCCGAGAAAGTGGACGATGAATGGAGCGCCGACGATCAAATCACTGCAGCTATGGAGGAAGTTCATGCACTAAGCGTCAGCGACCGCATAGAAAAATATCTGCACGGAAGAATTAGAAGCCAACGTAGGTGGTATGCACGCAAAGCACGCTGGAATCGATCTAAAGCGATTACATGGGTCTCAATTGGAGTTTTTTCCTACGTTGTGGCTGCTGCCATGGCCATAGTGCGTGTTCGATATCCACAGTGGCAAATCTGGCCAATAGACCCTGTGATTGTGATTGCTTCCTCGGTGATCGGATGGTCCCAGATTAAGCGTTACAGCGAGTTAGCTGTATCTTATAAGCTTACAGCCCAGGAAATTGGATTGATCACACCCAAACTCGATGGGGTGGACAGCGAAGCAGAGTTGTCTAGGTTCGTAAATGAAGCAGAGCAGGCGTTCTCGCGTGAACATACTATGTGGATTGCGCGTCAGACCAGCTAGGAGGGGTTATGGGTTATAGAGATCCGACCTATGTTGTCTTTGACGGCGACAAGGACAAATGGGCATACGCCTACATGAAGGGTTGGAAAAATAACGAGAATATCGATTTCGATTTCCGCGACGCTCATGACCTCGATGGTATGACCGGGAATGCTCAGAACGAGGATTACGTAAAAAGGAATCTTCGTGAGAGAATGAGGCAGGCGAAGGCGGTTGTCGTTCTTATCGGTGAATCGACAAAGAATCTTTATAGATTTGTTCGGTGGGAAATCGATCTGGCAAATGAGCTTGGGCTACCCATCATCGCCATAAATCTAAATGGAATGCGTCAGCAGGATGCTAATAGAGTGCCGCCGATAATTCGCGACAAGTGTGTCGTGCATGTTTCGTTTAAAATGAAAATTATTAAACATGCGCTTGATAATTGGCCTGGAGAGTTCGCGCGCTTGTCGTCGGCGGACAGGGCAGCGGGCGCACGATTCTATGCAGATAGCGTGTACGAGGGCCTTGGTCTTTCCGACTAGGCGAACTTGAAAGATCCGGGCGTTTCCACATAAATGCGCTTGCGCAACTAGTAGAGCACCATGGCTCGACCAAGCATCGACAACGGACTCCATCACACGACACAATCCTGATATAGTCACCAACCTAGTCAGGAGCCCGCTATCGCCATGGAACGCATCAACCTAGCCGACGCCAAGGCGCGCCTCAGTGAGATCGTCGATCGGGTCGAGGCGGGTGAGAGCATCGAGATTGTCCGGCGCGGCAAGCCCGCCGCGCGGCTGGTTCCGCCGTTGCCGGAGAAGAAGCCCGTCGATGTCGCGGCGCTCCGCCTTGCCGCCAGCAAGACTCCCTTCCAGCATGAGAGCGGTGCCGAGGTGATCCGCAAGATGCGCGACAGCGGTTACTGATGTTCTACCTCGACGCTTCCGCCGCCGTCGCCGCGATCGCGCAGGAGACGCATAGCGAGGCGATCTGGTACTGGCTGGGCGAGCATGCCGCCGATCCGATCCTGTGCAGCGGCTGGACCGCCACCGAAGTCGCCAGCGCGCTTTCGATCAAGGTGCGCACGGGCGCCTATGCGATGGAAGACCGCGTCACCGCCTGGAACAACTGGCGGCGTTTCCGGCAGGACAATCTCACGGAAATCTCCGTCATCCCCGATCATTTCGAGACCGCCGCCCGCTTCCTCGACCGGCCGGACCTTGGGCTGCGCGCCGGGGATGCGCTGCATATCGCCATCGCCGAAAGCGGTAGCCTGCGGCTCGTGACCTTCGACACGCAAATGGCCGATGCCGCACTCCAGCTCGGCGTGCCGGTCGAGCGGGTCTGAAACCCCTTTCAATGTAGGATTTCGTCTGATCTACCCTGGTAGATGCAGGACGATCCGAACCATCCGCCCGAAGACGACGGCCCCAGCCTTCTCGACTTCACCCCCGTCCCTCTGGAACGCGTCCATCACAATGGCTGGACCGAGCGCCGGCAGCGGGACTTCATCACCGCCCTTCTGGCAATGGGATCGGTCCGCCATGCCTGCCGCGCCGTCGGCAAGACCCGGCAGTCCGCCTATAAGCTGCGCGAGCGCCCCGGCGCCGAGAGCTTTGCCGCCGCCTGGGATCACGCCCTCGCATGGGGATATTGCGATGCCTTCGACCGCGCATTGGAACGTGCCACCAAGGGCATCATCACGCCGCGCTACTACAAGGGCAAGCAGGTCGGGACGAAGCACCGGTTCGACTTCCGCCTCGCCATGGCGGCGCTCAATGGAGTGCCGCCCGTCCCGCCTCAATTGCGCAAGAATGTTGCGAGATGACCTGCGTTCGCGGGAACTGTGTCAACCCAAGCGAAGGGGAAGCCTCAGCCCTCGATCGCGATCAGCGTCACGCCCTGGTATTTCTCCAGGCTCGCGTCGAACAATTCGCTGCGGGTGAAGTCGCGGTCCTGCAGGAGCAGTTCCTTCAGCCCGTCGAGCTTGAAGGTGCCCACCTTCTCCTCGCGCGGCAGGAAGCCTTCCTTCGAGACGACCACCGCGTCGACATATACCTGGTCATGCCGCGTGTAGAGGATGTGCGGCGCCAGGATCATCCGCGTGCGGTTATAGGTGGCCGACACGCATTTGTGGCGCACCACGGCTTCGAACAGCAGCGGGAGCATGGCGGCGGGTGTCGGGGCGGGATCGGCTTCGATACTCAAACTCATGCCTTCTCTATGACGAGCATGTTGCAATGCAGCAAGATGCGAGAATGGCCAAGCATCGCTCTCTCCTTGCCCGGATTTCGTAAACGCACTGCATCCTGCCACGCTCCCGCGCTGCCGTCACGCCCTGTGTATTATCAAATCAATACACCCTTGACGCCCGACGCTACATCTGTAGCTTCGGAGGCGAAGGGATGAACGCATGCAGCCTACACGCCTGAACCGTCGCCAGATCCTCGCCGCCATGCCCGCAACCGCAGGCATCGCCCTCCTCCCCGGTCTTGCCCGCGCAGCCATTGCCCCGGACCCGGTCCAGGCGCTGGTCGATGATTTCGTGAAGAGCGGCAAGGCGCCCAGTGTCTCGGTCGCCGTGATCCGGGACGGCAGGACCCGCTTCCACAATGCCGGCGTCATATCCCTTTCAACCAAAGCGCCTGCCAGCGAACATACTGTCTATGAGATCGGCTCGATCTCCAAGACCTTCACCAGCCTGATCCTCGCCCATGCGATCAACGAGGGCCGCGCGACGCTCGCCGACGATGTCCGCAAGCATCTGCCGCCGGGCTATGACAATCTGGTGCGGGATGGCCGCGCGGTGACGCTGCGCGACATGGTCACCACCACTTCGGCCCTGCCCGACAATGTCCCCGACTGGATGGCCCGCTTCGCCACGCTGCCGCCCGCCGAGCTGCCCTTCGCCGTGGCGAAGCTGCTCCAGGGCTATGACCAGCCGAGCTTCCTCGCCGATCTCAAGACCGCGCAGCTGGTCGACGTGCCCGGCCATCTGCCCCGGCACAGCAACACCGCCTCGCAGTTGCAGGGCGTGGTGGTCGAGCGGCTCTATGGCCTGCCCTATGATGCGCTGCTCGCCCGCTTCATCGAGAAGCCGCTCGGCATGCGCGCCGGTGGGGCCGCGGTGCCGCCCGCCCTGCTCGCCACTGGCTATTCGACCGAGGGCACGCCTCGGCCCGCGCTCGACATGCCGGTGATCCGCGCCGCCGGCGGCCTGCGCTATTCGGCCACGGACCTCGCCCGCTACGTCTCGGCCCAGATCGCCGCCGGCGATCCCGCCATCGCCCTTGCCCAGCAGCCCCTGTTCGGGAACCCCGATGTCGGCCAGATCGGTTTCCACTGGGTCATCGCCAAGACGGCCGACAGCCAGCGCTACCTGCGCCATTCGGGCGGCACGCTCGGCTGCTCGAGCTATTGCGACTTCTACCCGGCGCAGCGCTACGGCGTGGCCGTGCTGGCCAACAGCTCGGGCGCGCAGAACACCGCCCAGGGCCTGGCCAATGCCATCCATGCCGCCCTGTTCGGCCCGCCCAAGGGGCTGACCGCGCTCGAGGCCGCGCTGGAGCAGAGCAACTATGCCGATGTCCCCGGCACCATCGCCGCGATCCGGGCGCGCTTCCCCGAGCTGCACCTGAACGAGGAGCATGTGAACATGTGGGGCTATCGCCTGCTGCGCGAACCCCGCCCGCACGCCGCACGGGGCATCTTCGCCTGGAACGCCGCAGCGCATCCGGACAGCTGGAACGCGCATGACAGCCTTGCCGAGGTGCTGGCCGAGACCGGCGATCGGGCCGGGGCGATCGCCGAATATCGCCGCTCGCTCGAGCTCAACCCCGGCAACGACAATGGGAGGACGATGCTCGATAAGCTCGAGAAACAGCCCTAGACTTCGATCCCGTTCCACTCCGTGACGGTGTGGAAGGCCGGCATCGAGAGCCCGCCCTCGCCCGTCTTGGCGACGAGGTTGTGGCCCTGATGCTGCAGCCCCGCCTCGGTGATCAGCTTGGGCGAGACGCGGTGGCGGGTGGTGAGCACGCCATTGGCGTCCTCGACCAGCGGCTGCTCGAACTCGATGCCCTGCTGCTGGTTCATCGAGCGGCGGACGGTGGCGACCGCCATCTGCCCTTCGCCCAGGTCGACGACGAACTGGGTGCCCTCGGGCACGTCGACGATCCCGTCGATCAGCGCGCCGGAGGCCGAGACGTTCTTGAGCACCGCGGGATAGTAATGATTGTCGTGGATCACCCCCACCTTGCGGAAGGTGGTATGGCGGATGTGGCGCTGGCGGGCCGGCCCCTGGGGCTGGATCACCCATTTGCCGTCCTTGAAATGGGTGGCCAGCTCCTCGCTCGCCACGGCGCGGCTGTAGAGGAAGCCCTGGATGTGGCTGACGTTGAGCTTCCGCATCGTCTCGAGCTGGTCGAAGCTCTCGATGCCCTCGGCGGTGGTCTCCATGCCCAGCGCATTGGCCAGCGCGACGATCGCGGCGATGATCGCCTGGTTGCGCGCGCCCTCCTCGGTGGTGCCGCGGACGAAGCTCTGGTCGATCTTGATCTTGTCGAACGGCGCAGTCTTCAGATAGCCGAGCGAGGAATAGCCGGTGCCGAAATCGTCGAGCGCCAGGCGCACGCCGAGCCGCTTGAGCGCCGCGAAGCGGGCATCGGTCTCGGAGCCGTCCTCGAGGAACACGCTCTCGGTGATCTCGAGCTCGAGCCGCTCTGGCGCCAGCCCGGAATTGGCGAGCGCGCTCATCACGATGGCGGGCAGCGCCTCGCTTGCGAACTGGATCGGGGAGACGTTGACCGCGACACGCAGCTCGCCCGGCCATTTCGCCGCGTCGATACAGGCCTGGCGCAGCGTCCATTCGCCGAGCTGCGGGATCAGATTGGCGTCCTCGGCGATCGGGATGAAGATCGCCGGCGAGATCCGGCCGCGCTTGGGGTGGTTCCAGCGCAGCAGCGCCTCGAAACCGGTGACCTCCTCGCTCTTGGCGCCGACGATGGGCTGGTAGTGCACCGCCAGCTCGCCCTTGGAGAGCGCGTCGATCAGGTCGTGCTCGAGCAGCCGGCGGTCCTCGGCGGCCTGGAGCAGGTCCGCGGAGAAGAAGCGCGCCCGGCCCCGTCCCGAGCCCTTGGCGGCATAGAGCGCCAGGTCGGCATTGCGGACCAGCTCGTCGCTGGTGCTGGCGTCGAACGGGCTCACCGCGATGCCGATCGAGGCGCCGATCAGGCAGCGGCTGCCGTTGATCATATAGGGATGGGAGAGCGATTCGATGATCCGGTTGGCGAGGTCGAAGATGCCCACCCGGTTGTGCGCATCGGGCAGGATCACCTGGAACTCGTCGCCGCCCATCCGGGCGATCTGCTCGGGATTGCCGACGATGGTCGAAAGCCGCTCGGCGACCTGCTTGAGCAGCGCGTCGCCCACCGGATGGCCCAGGCTGTCGTTGATCGCCTTGAACCGGTCGAGGTCGATCAGCATCAGCGCGCACGGGCGCTGCTGGTTGCGGAAGGCGGCGATCGTGCTGTCGAGCAGGGTGCTCATCCGGCGCCGGTTGGGCAGGCCGGTGAGCGGATCGTACATGGCGAGCCGGTTGCTCTCGTGTGCCGCCCGCTGCTCCCGGGTCACGTCGACGCTATGGCCCAGATAGCCGCCGAAATTCCCCCGCGAATCGCGGGTAGGCTGGCCGGAAAGCGCCCACCAGCGCTCCTCGCCGACGATGTCGACCAGCAGCGGGATCGCATCGAACCGGGCCTGGCGCGCCATCTGGAACGGCATGGTCCGCCGCCGCTCGACATCGGCCTCTTCATTGGCGTTCTTGAACAGCGAGATCAGGTCGCGGCCGATCAGCGCGTCACCGGTCACGCCAAGCGAGCGCGCCGCGCCTTCGCTGATATAGGTGATCTGGCCCTCGGCGTCGGTCGCCCAGAACCAGCCCAGGTCCATCGCCTCATAGTTGCGGAACAGGCGCAGATGCTCCGCGGCCAGCGGATCGGGCCCGTTCCTGCGCATGAAGGGTGCGGCAGTGCCACCAACGCCGACCGCCTTGGCCGCTCCGCCCAATCTGCCACCCATTCAAATCGCCCGAGATATTTTATGCCTGAAATGGTCCTAATCGGGCGACCCTTTAGGCTTTGTGAAGGCCGGGGCGCCGTAAACGTGTCGGCAACCGGAAACCTGCCTCGTTTCCGCAACCGGCACATGATAGCGACGTGCCCGAAACGACTGCGGAGGGATCGGAACATGCGTGTTGCACTTTCCATGGCGCTGCTCGCAGCCACGGTCCTTGCCGGCCCGGCTTTCGCCCAGTCGACGCCGTCGGATGTCGCCGATCTGGTCGGTGCGCGCGGCGCGGGCGGCGAGACCCAGCTCCAGGCGCGGGGCTACAGCTTCGTCACCGTCAACACGGTGGGCACCACGAAATGGTCGCTGTGGTGGAGCGATCGTCAGCGCCAGTGCATCCAGGTCGCGACCAGCGAGGGGCGCTATTCGGCGATCCAGCGCGTGCCCGAACAGAATTGCCGTCCGGGAGCGCCCTCGCCTGTCGATGCGGGCCCGCCCCCGGGTCCCGGCCCCGATCGCGGCGACCGCTTCGGCCCCTCGATCACGCTGGTCTGCTTCGGTGGCGGCAGCACGCCGGCTGCGCAATACCAGTCGGGCTATGTCTACAACAGCCGCAGCCATCGCTTCGAACCGCAGTTCGGTACCACGCTCGGCCGCGACGGCTTCGCATCGGACCTGCAGATCGAGATCTGGCATGGCCGCGGCCGTATCCGGCCCGAAGGCAAGCTGGTCTCGCCGATCCATTCGGGCGGCGACAATGGCTGGTGGGATATCCAGAACCTGGTCGTCACCCCCGATCGCATCACCGGCGAATATCGGATGAACGGGCTCAACAAGCCCCGCTTCGAGATCGATCGGCGCTCGGGCATCATCCGCATCCGGGCCGCGACCAGCTTCACCGGCCGCTGCGACGCGGGCGACTGGCGCGGCGGCGGCGGCTTCTAGGCGAGCAGCGCCGCCAGCAGCACGAAGACCAGCAGGCTTTCGAGCATCGTCATGGTGGCGATGCCGAAACCGCGGAGCCGCGAGGTGCCCAGCATCCGCACGAACCAGAAGGTCTGCAGCGTGCCGTACCAGAGGAAGGCCGCGAGCAGGATCCACAGTCCCGCGATGCGGAACAGCGGGTTGCCGTGCATCTGCGTCGCCAGTGAGCCGATGCCCAGCACCAGCGCGAACACGCCGGCGGGATAGCATTGCGCGTAGAAGAGCGGCTTCAGGCTGTCGCGGGTCAGCTTGTCCCGGCGTCGCCGTAGCAGGGCCACCGCCATGATCAGCGGGAAGACGGCGAAGAACAGCAGCCGCACGAGCAACAGGCTGGTATCGTCGCTGATCAGCCCGGCCAGTCCTCGCTTCTCCGCGATCAGATCGCTCTGCCCGACCAGGGCAAGCTCGATGGTGTGGCTGAGCAGCAGGGTAAGCAGCAGGAACAGCGGCGGGCTCAGCACATCGGGATATTGCTGCTCGGCCGCATCCTCCAGCTCGCTGTCGGCATAGGCCATCATCGCGAAGGGCCGCCGGATCGTCCGCCACAACGTCACCGGATAGAAGACCAGCCAGGTGATGATCTCGTAGAGCAGGTCGTCGAGCGACTTGAGGAACTGCATGAAGTTCATGTGCCGGTTTCAGCACAGCGACGTCCGGCTTCCAATCGTCATTCAGCCGGTGGCAAGTCGTGCCGGCCATGATAGCGTGGAAACAAAGGGGAAATTTCCATGATCCGCTGCATGCCGCTGCTTGCCGTTCCCGCTCTGCTCCTCGCGTTGCCTGCCGTGGCGCAGGATCAGGAGCCGACCGTCGAGACGGTGCAGGCAAGCCTGGACAAGTTCGACTATGCCCGGATGCGCGTCGAGATCTTCGTATCGCGGGACGACGGCAAGAAGGCCTGGCTCATCAGCCGCCAGGCCACCGGCAGCCGGACGCTGCGGCGCTGCGTGACCGAGTTCACGACCCCCACGGTGCTTCTGGTCGCCAATACCAAGCCGACAAGGACCTATGTCCTCGACTGGAGCGAAGTGACCAAGGTTTCCTCCTCCGATCTCTACGAGATGGAGCTGGAACACCGCGACACGGCGCTGCGGACGAAGTTCCGCTTCAATCTGACCGGCCTCGCGCCGGCGTTCGAACAGACGTTCGAGTTTCTCCGGAAGCAATGCGCCCGCTGAGGCAGCGTATCGGGCTTCCAATGTAGGAAATCGTTTCGCATAGACTGGTGGATGCGAGAGCCCTCACCAGAGATGCCTGTGATCGATCCCGGTCAGCGGCGGGTCCACGCCCCTGAAATCGCCGAGCAATCGCGCATTCGCCGCCATACGCTGCTTCTTGCCGTCGGCACTGCCGTTCCGCTCAAGGGCGCTTCGCCCATGCCGACATTGTCCGGTGCGCGCCATGGCCGATCCCGAGCGAATCTCTCCCGCGCGCGTGGATGTCGGGACTTTTGTGACTTTCCGCCTCCCGCTGCCGCAATCCACCGCGTTTCATTACGGGTCCGTCGTATCCGCACCGTCCGTTCAGCCCGGCTTCACGCGCATGTCCGGAACGTTTCAACGTCCCTGGCCGTATGGGCCTTCGGGAAGGAGAATAGATCATGAAGCATCTGATAACCCTCGTCGCGGCAGCCGCGGCCAGCCTGGCGGTCGCGTCGCCGGCGATGGCCCAGCGCGCGCCCATCTATGGGCAGGACGAGGAAGCGCGCTTCGATGCCGCGCAGCAGCGGTTCGAACGCGAATATGACCAGTTCCAGCAGGCGCTCGAGCGTTATCGCTCGTACAAGAATCGTCCGGTGGTGGCCCCGCCGCCCCCGCCGCGTGGTGGCGGCTACGGCTATGATCCCCGCGACGACGAATTCTATGACGCGTCGCGCGACTACCGTGCCCCGCCCCCGGGCTATCAGGACCGTGTCCTCACCCAGGACGACCGCATCTATCGCGGCAATGACGGCAAATATTATTGCAAGCGCTCGGACGGCACGACCGGCCTGATCGTCGGTGCCGCTGCCGGCGGCCTGTTCGGCAATGTCATTGCCGGCGGACGTTCCAAGACCGTGGGCACGCTGCTCGGCGCAATCGCCGGCGGTGCGCTCGGCAGCTCGGTGGACCGCGACCAGGTCCGCTGCCGCTAAGCGATCGCGAGGCCCCGTCGTCGTTGCGGCGGGGCCTCCGTAGCTTCCCCGATTGGGGTAGCTCCGGAGCGTCCAATCACCCCGGTTACAGGCATAATCACGCCATAATGGGGGTATGAGGAGTCGCGTAATGCCCGTTGAGCGCGTGCTGAGACAGCACGCCCATATTCTCGCCAATGCCGATGCGCTCGAGACGCTGGTCTCGGGCCCGTGGCCGGCGAGTGTCGAGGGGCTTGGATTCCGTCGCTGGATGTTCACCCGCGACCTGATGATGCATTTCGCCAAGATGGAGGGCCAGGTCTACGGCCCGCTGATGGACGAGATCGGCGGAGACGTGGCGCAGGCGGCGAGCCGGGCCAGCGCCGAGACTGCCGCGCTGGTCGCCGATTTCCGCGAGCACGTGACCCGCTGGCACGGGCTTCCCGGCGAGGACCAGTGGGAGACCTATGCACGCTCGATCCGCTGGCTGATGTCGCGCATCCGCGAGCGGATCGAAGGCGAGGCGGCGGAGATCCTTCCGCTGCTCGGCCAGTTGCCGGTCAACGACGACGGAGCCTGTCCCGGCAAGCCGGACCATCGCTACGTCGCCGATGCCTGGGAAATACGCGAGCTGATCTTCGAAGGGCCGAGTTTCGTGAATGCGAACCGGTCCGGCCCGGGAGAGGCGGAGGCCGCCTGACCGGATCAGTGCCAGAAGATGAGGATCAGCAGGATGATCGGAATCGGAATGCCGAGCAGCCACAACAGGATTCCCTTGCCCATCTTCACTCTCCAAGCTGTTGGTTTCGATAGTGAAAGAACCGTTCGGACGCGGCACAGGTTCCCACTGGAACCCGCGGGCCGCTTCGGGCACTGAGCCCGGCATGACCGACGGCCTGCCCCAGCCCCGCCGCACCCTGGCCATCGCCGCGATTTCGTTCGGCTCGGCGCTGGTGGTGATCGACGGCGCGATCGCCACGGTGGCCCTGCCCACCATTGCCCGAGACCTGCACGTCGACAGCTCGGCGGCGGTGTCGGTGGTCACCGTCTACCAGCTGATGCTGGTCATGCTGCTCCTGCCGCTGGCGGGGCTGGGCGAGCGGATCGGCCTGAAGCGGATGTACCAGGCCGGCCAGCTGGTCTTCACCGTGGCGACGGTGCTGTGCTTCTTCGCCAAGAGCCTGCCCTTCCTGCTCATCGTCCGGGCGGCGCAGGCGATCGGCGCGGCGGCGGCACTCAGCGTCTCCTCGGCGCTGATCCGCCAAGTCTATCCCGCCAAGCATCTCGGTCGCGGGCTGGGCATCAATTCGGTGGTCGTGTCGAGTTCCGCCGCGCTCGCGCCGACGCTCGGCGGCCTGGTGCTGGCGATCGGGCCCTGGCCCTGGGTGTTCGCCTCGGCTGTCCCCTTCGCCATCGCCAGCCTGCTGCTCGGTCGCGCCCTGCCGGACAATCAGGCGCGCAACGAGCCGTTCGACGTGTTCGGGGCGCTGCTCTGCGCGGGCATGTTCGGGCTGGTGATCGGCGGGCTGGAGAGCAGCGTGCATGGCGACAGTCCCGTCGTCTCCGGTGCCGTGGTCCTCGCCGGCGCGGTGATCGGGGTGCTGTTCGTCCGGCGCGAGATGCGCGAGCCCAAGCCGATCCTGCCGGTCGATCTGCTGACCCGGCCCGTGCTCGCCCTCTCCGTCATTGGCGCCTATACCGCCTTCATCGCGACGATGACGCTGCTGCTGTCGCTGCCCTTCCGCCTCCAGCACGGCTATGGCTTCTCACCGTCGGAAGTCGGTGCGGTGATTGCGCCCTGGCCGTTGACGACGATGATCGTCGCACCGCTCGCCGGTTCGTTGTCAGACCGCTATCCCGCCGGGGCATTGGGTGGCATCGGCATGGTCATCGCAGTCGCCGGCCTGCTCTTCCTCGCCTTCCTTCCCGTCGATCCGAGCTGGTTCGACATTGCCTGGCGCATGTCGCTCACCGGCGCGGGGTTCGGCATGTTCCTGTCGCCCAATGCACGGCTGATCATCGGCTCGGCACCGATCGACCGTGCCGCCGCCGCGGGCGGGCTCGTCTCGACCACCCGGATGGTCGGCCAGACCACCGGCGCCACGCTGGTGGCGGCGTTGCTGGCGCTCGGCATCGGCGGCGGCATGACACCGCCGCTGGTCTCGGCGGGTCTGGCCGCCATTGCCGGCCTGTGCAGCCTCGCCCGGCTGCGCCCCGCGATCCGAAACCCGCGCGCGGCCGAGACGGAGGACGTCCAGCCCGCGAAGCTGCGATGAGCCGCCTAATACCTTTGTTTGGGCTGCCGCGACGCAATCGCTCGTTGCGATAGCGTCCGCGAAGCGCCTACAGGCAGTGCCATGGCCGCCGAAGCAAAGCACCCGTTCGCCGTTCCCAATTTCCGCTATTATTTCCTGGCCCGGCTTTCGACGACACTCGCCCAGATGGCGATGGTGATCGTCATCGGCTGGCAGGTCTACGACATCGCCCGCCGAACGATGACGGTGAAGGAAGCGGCGTTCCAGCTCGGCCTGATCGGCGTCGCCCAGTTCCTGCCGCTGCTGTTCCTGTCGCTCTTCGCCGGCTGGGTCGCGGACCGACTCGACCGGCGCTGGATCGCCCGTGCTGCCGTGGCGCTCGAAGCGTTCTGCGCGATCAGCCTCGGCGTACTCACCTACACCAATGCGATCACCCTGCCCTGGCTGTTCGGTATCGCGGCGCTGCTCGGCGTGGCCCGTGCCTTCGCCAGCCCGGCGCTGAGCGCGCTCTCGCCCAACCTCGTGCCCAAGGCGATCCTGCCGACCGCGATCGCGCTGAGCTCGCTCTCCTGGCAGATCGGCACGGTGATCGGCCCGGCCATGGGCGGTTATCTCTACGCGGCCGCAGACTGGCTCTCCTATGCGGTGGCGGGTGGCCTGTTCCTGTTGTCCTTCCTGCTGCTCATGCTGATCGGCCCGGTGCCGCGGAGCGCGGCCAAGTTCAGCGGCAGTCCCTGGCTACAGATGGTCGACGGGCTCCATTATGTCCGCCGCAATCGCCTGGTGCTCGGCGCCATCTCGCTGGACCTGTTCGCCGTGCTGCTCGGCGGCGCGACCGCGATGCTGCCGGTCTATGCCCGCGACATCCTCCAGGTCGGCGCCGGCGGGCTGGGCCATCTGCGCGCCGCCCCGGCGATCGGCGCGGTGGTGACCGCGGTGTTCTTCTCGTGGCGGCCGCTGAAGAGCGATGTCGGGGTGAAGATGCTGCTCGCGGTCGCCCTGTTCGGCGTGGCGACGGTGATCTTCGGCCTGTCCGCGCCGCTGCTGGTGCCGGCGCTGGGTCCCAGCGCGATCGGGCACGACACCGCGCCCGCCGTGCTGGTGGCGCTGTTCGCGCTGTTCGTGCTCGGCGCGGCCGACATGGTCTCGGTCTATGTCCGCCAGTCGCTGATCCAGCTCTACACGCCGGACGAGATGCGCGGGCGCGTCGGCGCGGTCTCGACGCTGTTCATCTCCGGGTCGAACGAGCTGGGCGAGGCCGAGTCGGGCTTCCTCGCCGCGCTGATCGGCCCGGTCGCCGCTGTTGTGGGCGGCGGCGTGGGCGCGATCCTTGTCACACTGGCATGGGCCAAGCTATTTCCGGAACTCAGGCGGGCTCGCACGTTCGATCCCCCGACCAATCTCGAGATTCCTCCCAAGGAGATGACCACATGAAGGCCAATACGATCCTCGAGACGATCGGCAACACGCCGCATATCCGCGTCCAGAAGTTGTTCCCGGGCTCCGAGGTCTGGGTGAAGTCCGAGCGTTCGAATCCGGGCGGCTCGATCAAGGACCGCATCGCGCTGGCTATGATCGAGGCGGCCGAGCGTGACGGCAGCCTGCAGCCGGGCGGCACGATCGTCGAGCCGACCAGCGGCAACACCGGCGTCGGCCTGGCAATGGTCGCCGCGGTGAAGGGCTACAAGCTCGTCCTCGTCATGCCGGAGAGCATGTCGGTGGAGCGCCGCCGCCTGATGCTCGCCTATGGCGCCACCTTCGACCTCACCCCGCGTGAGAAGGGCATGAAGGGTGCGATCGAGCGGGCGATGGAGATCGTCGAGACGACGCCGGGCGCCTGGATGCCGCAGCAGTTCGAGAACCCCGCGAACATCGACGTGCACGTGAAGACCACGGCGCAGGAGATCCTCAACGATTTCGCCGATGCGCCGATCGACGTGGTGATCACCGGTGTCGGCACCGGCGGCCACATCACCGGCGTCGCCGAGACGCTGAAGAAGGCCTGGCCGAACCTCAAGGTCTATGCGGTCGAACCCGAGCTCTCGCCGGTGATCTCGGGCGGCCAGCCCGGCCCGCACCCGATCCAGGGCATCGGCGCCGGCTTCGTGCCGCGCAACCTCCATACCGACGCGATCGACGGCGTGATCAAGGTCGATGCCGGCATCGCCAAGGACATGGCCCGCCGTGCGGCGCGCGAGGAAGGCATGCTGGTCGGCATCTCCTCGGGGGCGACCCTGGCGGCGATTCTGCAGAAGCTTCCCGACCTGCCGGAGGGCAGCCGGGTGCTCGGGTTCAATTATGATACAGGTGAGCGCTATCTGAGCGTTCCGGATTTCCTTCCGGAGAGCTGAGACCACTGGAATTGCCCCCCGGTTAACGGTAACTTCCCCGAGTCGGGGAAACGTATTTCCGGGGGGGAATTCGTGCGCAATGCGATGATTCTGGTGAGCGTCATGCTCGCCATTTATTTGGTGTGGCCGCTCGCCTTCGGAGGCAAGCCGCGAGGGCTGGAGACGCCGGCCGAGGCGCGGGGCGTGACCAGTGTCCCAAAACAGGCCAAGCTGGCGGTACTTGCTTCGGTGGCCAAGCCGCCCATGGCACCCATCCGGCCCGAAAGCTGCTACAAGCGCTATCAGCGCGAGGTGAAGCTCTGCTCGGGTGACGCCGAGGCGGCATGCAAGTTCGGCGCGGCCGATCACTGGGACATGTGCGAAGCCACCGGCTTCTGGCCGAACTGAGCCTTCGCAGCGCAGCTGACCGGGCATTGCGGCGTTTCGGCGCCGCAATGGTTCCAACCGTGCGACTTCTGCGTTATGGGCGGCGACCCCATGCCGACCCTCCCTTCCCTTCGCATCATCGGAGCGCCCGCGCTTCGCGTCTCGCCCCTGCTGGCGGCGCTGCTCGGTCTCGTCTCGATCGTGGCGATCGCGCTGCCGCTCTGGCTGGTCGCGCATACGCCGCGAGCGGTCCTCCACAAGCGTGGGCCGGTGAAGGTCTCGCACCGGGTCGTACCCAAGTCCGAACTGCCCGACGTCGAGCCGGTCGAGCTCCAGGTCGTCACGCCGGACGACGCCCGGAGCTATAACGCCTCCATCCCGTTCTCGACCCTGCCCAATCCAGCGGCGCGGCCGTTCAACATCTTCGGCGCCGAGGACAGTCGCGCGCGTGCGGTCGATTGCCTTGCCGCCGCGGTCTATTACGAGGCCGGCGACGACGCGGTCGGCCAGCAGGCCGTAGCGCAGGTAATCATCAACCGCGCCCGCCATCCCGCCTTCCCCAAATCTATCTGCGGCGTGGTGTTTCAGGGCTCGGAGCGATCCACCGGCTGCCAGTTCACCTTCACCTGCGACGGCGCGATGCTGCGCTACACGCCGACCGCTACCGCCTGGGAGCGCGCGCGCTATGTCGCACGGATCGCGCTGAACGGCTCGGTCTACAAGCCGGTCGGCCACGCCACCCATTATCACACCGACTGGGTGGTGCCCTATTGGAGCGCCAGCCTCGAGAAGATCACCGAGGTCCATACCCATCTCTTCTTCCGCTGGGCGGGCTGGTGGGGCACCCCGCCGGCATTCAACCGCGCCTATACCGGCGTGGAGCCCAACATCGCGCTGATGGCGCGGCTCGCCCCGGCGAATTTCCAGCCCGACCCCGCGCTGGAGGGCCTGATGCCCGGCGCGGTGGGCACCGATGGCGCGTTCATCGATCCCGCCTCGATCCCGCAAAGCGCCGTCCCCGCCCCGATGGCGGTCGAGGGTGGCGGCGAATCGAACAACTTCATGCTGACGCTCCCCCAGGGCATCAGCCCCGATGCCTTCGCCGCCCTCGCCATCCGCACCTGCGGCGAGCGGCCCTATTGCAAGTTCATGGCCTGGGCCGACGGCAAGCAGACCCCGGCCAAATTGCCGCTGTCGAGCGCCCAGGTCTCGACCATGTCGTTCAGCTATCTGCGCGACGAGACGCAGGGCTTCGCCAAGGCGCTGTGGAACTGCGCCCAGTTCCGCCGCCCGAGCCCGGTCCAGTGCATGCGCGCCCAAATCCCGACCGAGGCGGCCGCAGTTCCCGCCGCCATCGCGACGCCGATTCCCGGCGCCACACCGCTGGCCGCACCCACCCCGCTCACCGGCGTGCGGCGCAAGGCCGAGGCGACGGTGCCGCCCGTGACCGCGCCGGCCAATGTACCTGCCCAGGGCAAGGGCGCGGTGAGCTTCACCTTGCCCGTACCCAGGCCCTCGCCGACCCCGCGCCCGACGCCCGAGGCGCGCTAGTCCACCCGGGCGGCCAGCGCCTGCGCCAGCGCGAGTGCGGCATCCAGCGGCGCGTCCGTGACATCGGGCCGATGCATGCCGCTCGCGCCGGCGGTATCCACGCGCACCGTCGCCACGCCCAGCCGCCGCTGCAGCCAGCTGCGCCGTACGGTGAGTGTCTGGATCGAGTCGAACGGTACGATCCAGTCGCGCTGCGACAGCACCCCGCGCATCACCTGCAGGCTGGTATCGCGCAGGGCATAGCGGTGATGGCTGCGCTGGAAGAGCGCGATGACCACGGAGACCGGGACGAGCAGCAGTCCCCACCAGAGCAGCGGCAGGAACCAGCCGGCGATCCCGAAGGCCAGCGCGACCGGCAGGCCGTGGCGGAATGCCGAGCGCAGGATGTGCGCCGGAGCCACCGGGCGCAGGCCGATCCGCTCGAAGGGCGGCAAGGGCGTGGCGGCGATGACCTCCGCCGCCTCCTCCGCAGTGGCGAAGGGCGCCAGTTCCTGTCGACCGGTGGGATCGTCGCTACCGCCCAGCGTCTGCACCGCGACGGTGTTCCAGCCCAGGCGGCCGCTGATCGCGCCGCGATGGACCAGGCCGAGCTGGATGCGACGATCGGCGATCACGATCTCCGACCGGGTCAGCAGCCCGCGAACCCGGCGGAAGCGGCCCGGCTCATGGGTGAGCGTGAAGCCATAGTCGCGCAGCAGAGTGCGGACGATGCCGGCGATCACGCCGAGCAGCAGCGCGACGACGAGCACCAGCGCCAGCGCCAGGAGGCTGAACTGGGCGATGGCGACGCGCTCGGCCTCGCCGAACCACTTCTCCCAATCGAACTGCACCACCCGGTCGATCGAGTGGATTGCGCCATAGATTGCCGCGAGCCAGAGCATCGAGAAGCCGAACACGCCGCGCAGCAGCACTCGGCCGAGCGACATCGCATAGACGGGGCGGCGCACCGGCTCGGCAGGGACAGGCTCGTCCCCTGTGCCGGCGGTGGCGACCGGATGGTAGGAACGCAGCAGGGCGCGCAACCGCTCGGCCTCCGCAAGCGAGACGCTGTCCAGCTCGGCTTCCTCCGCCTTGCCGCCACCGGTCTCGATCCGGACCAGCGCCAGGCCGAAGATACGGGCAAAGGGGCCGCGCTCGATCGATACGTCCTGGATCCGACCCCGCGGGATCGACCGACGCTCGCGGCGGAGCACGCCGTGCTGGATCAGCACCTCCTCTTCACCGATCGTGTAGGTGAAGCTCCACCAGCCGAGCCAGGTCGAGACGATCACCACCGCGGCAATCGCGGCGAACGCGCCGAACGCCAGCACGGGATGGAACTCGCGCCCCATGAAGCCGAGCGCCAGCGGCGGCACGACCAGCGTGGATGGCGCACGCTTCACGAACCGCATGATCACGGTGAGGATGTGGAGCCGCCGCGGTGCGGCACCCGCGTCAGTCATGGGCGGCGCTGCCGATACGCTGGCGGATCGCGTCGCGGATTTCCTCGGCGGTGATGCGGGAGACGCCGGGGAGGACGACGATATTGCCGTCGCTGCCCGCGGTGTGGAGGACCAAAGTCGCGACACGGAACAGCCGCTCGAGCACGTCCTGGGACACGTCGATATGCTGAACCCGGAGGACCGGCACGATGGTGTGGACGCGGGTGAGCAGGCCATATTCGACATGGAGCTCGCTGCCGGTGAAGGCATAGCCCCAGCGCCGCCAGCGCCGCCCCGGCGCAAAGACGGTGATCCATAGCGAGAGCAGCAGCACCGGCCCCAGGATCAGCCCGTGCATCGGCAAGTCGGGCACGAAGATTTCCGCGGCGATTGCCGCTGCCAGCAGGATCAGCGCGGTGCGGATCGCGCGCAGGCGGATCACATGAAGCTGCCCGCGCTCGAGCGGCGTGAGCGGTACGAACGACAAGGTCATGAAAGGACTATCGATACCCCCGGGTTGCGGCTCAAGTGTCTTACTACACCATAACGGTTCCGGCATGACAGATCGCGCCAAAGTTTATGAAACAGACGCCACGGGGCCCCTCATTCCTCACCCCCGATCTGCCGCCAGTACGCGCCCGTGCCTTCCCGGATGAGTTTGTAGACGGCATTGTTCGGGTGGTTCGGTGCGCAGAAACCGGACAAATTATAGGTCCTGCCCGCCTCGCGCAGTTCGGTGAGATAGCCGGGACCATCGGTACAGATCACCAGCTCGGCAGAATCCTTATTCGGCATGCGCGCGGGATCGAACAACAGGGCATGCACGCGACGCGCGATGCCGGCATAGGTGCAGTCGCCCTGCAGGCAGAAGGCGAAGTTCAGCGAGCGTTCCGGGACCAGGCGACAACGGGTCTGCGACAGATTGCACTGGCGGCGAACGATATCGAGCGAGGCAATCGCCTGTCCCTTCTCGCCCGGGGTGATGGTTACGACATTGCGCTCGCCGCCGCGTAGCGCTGGCGTGGTGCTGAAACGAAGGGCATCGTCGCCAATATCGCCGAGCTTGGGACTGGCGAAGGGATTGCGATCGGTGGGCTGGGTCAGCCAGGAATCGCCGATACTGCGATCGGGGTCCTTGCCGGCGGCGAAATCATCTGCCCCCAGCAGCAACAGCAACGCGAATGTCAGCATCTTGCACCTCCCCTCGGGTGGCGCACGCAAACACTTGAAATCCTACATTGCAAGGGGCGGCATCCTCTCGCGAAGACGCCGCCCCAAATCGTCATTCCGGCGAAGACCAGGATTTCACGCCGCCCGGAAAAGCTCCGGATCGAGCGCCATCACCGTCTCGCTGCCCGCCTCGATCTTGCGGCGCAGGCCGCTCGCATCGGGGAGGAAGCGCTCGGCGTAGAAGCGGGCGGTGACCAGCTTGGCTTCGTAGAACTTCGCGTCACCACCGCCGGCGGCCAATGCGGCCGAAGCTGCCTTGGCCATGCGGAGCCACATCAGGCCGAGAGCCACCGTGCCGGTGAGCTGCATGTACGGATAGGCACCGGCGCCGACGTCGTTCGGGTTCTTGAAGCCATTCTGGGCGAGCCACATCGTCGCGCCCTGGAGATGGCCGAGCGCCTTCTCCAGCCCTTCGGCCAGCGCAGCGAGCTTCTCGTCGCCCTTGGCCGCGGCGGCTTCCTCGGCGACCAGCTTGAAGAAGGCCTGGACCGCGCGTCCGCCATTCATGGCGAGCTTGCGTCCGACCAGATCCATCGCCTGGACGCCGTTGGTGCCTTCGTAGATCATCGAGATGCGGGCATCGCGGACATATTGCTCCATGCCCCATTCGGCGATGTAGCCATGGCCGCCATAGACCTGCTGGCTGTCGGTCGCGACCTTGTAGCCGATATCGGTGCCGACGCCCTTGATGACCGGGGTGAGCAGGCCGACCAGGTCCGCGGCGAGCTGGCGCTCCTCCTCGGTCGGGGCGGCATGCTCGAGATCGACCTGGAGCGCCCCCCAGAGGCAAAGCGCGCGCATGCCCTCGGTCTGCGCCTTGGCTTCCATCAGCATGCGGCGGACGTCCGGGTGAACGAACAGCGTGTCGGCCTTTTCATTGGGCTCCTGCGGGCCGGTGAGCGCGCGGCCCTGGCGGCGGTCATGCGCGTACTGGACGGCATTCTGCAGCGCGACTTCGCCGACGCCCAGGCCCTGAAGGCCCACACCCAGACGGGCGGCGTTCATCATGATGAACATCGCGGCGAGGCCCTTCATCTCCTCGCCAACGAGCCAGCCCTTGGCGCCGTCATAGTTCATCACGCAGGTCGAGTTGGCGTGGATACCCATCTTGTGCTCGATCGAGCCGCAGGTGACCGGGTTGCGCTCGCCCAGCGTGTCGTCGTCGTTGACCAGGAACTTCGGGACCACGAAGAGCGAGATGCCCTTGGTGCTGTCCGGCGCGCCGGGGGTCTTGGCGAGGACGAGATGGATGATGTTGCTCGTCAGGTCATGTTCGCCCGACGAGATGAAGATCTTGGTGCCGGTGATCAGGAACGAACCGTCGGCCTGGGGCTCGGCCTTGGTCTTGATCAGGCCGAGATCGGTGCCGCACTGCGGCTCGGTGAGGTTCATCGTGCCGCCCCACTCGCCCGAGACCATCTTGGGGACGTACTTGGCCTGCTGCTCGGGCGAGCCCTTGACCAGCAGCGACGCGATCGCGCCATGGGTGAGGCCGGGATACATGGCGAAGGCCATGTTGGCGGAGATCATATACTCCTGGAACGCCGTGGAGACGACGTGCGGCATGCCCTGGCCGCCGAACTCGACGGGCGCGCTCAGCGTGCCCCAGCCGCTCTCGACGAACTGGTTGTACGCTTCCTTGTAGCCGGCGGGCGTGGTGACGCTGCCGTCGTCGTGTCGGGTGCAGCCTTCCTGGTCGCCCGAATGGTTGAGCGGGAACAGCACTTCGGCGACGAACTGGCCGCCCTGCTCCAGCACGGCGTCGATCGTGTCGGGCGTGGCATTTTCGAAGCCCGGCAGATTGGCGTAGCGATCGAGGCCGATCACCTGCTCGAGGACGAAGCGCGTGTCGCGCACCGGCGGGGTGTACTGGGGCATTTCAGGGTTCCTCGGGGTTAGTCGCTGCTCTTGAGCAGTTCGACAAATTGCTGGAGCTCGGTGATGTGCGCGTCGATGTCGCGCTTCTGGTTCTCGAGCAGCTCGATACGCTCCAGGCAGCGCTCGAGCGTGAACTGCTTCTGGGTACTGCGGCCGTCGCCGACATCGTAGAGATCGATCATCTCGCGGATCTCGGCCAGGCTGAAACCGACGCGCTTGCCGCGCAGGATCCAGGCGAGCCGGGCACGGTCGCGGTGCGAATAGATGCGGGCAGTGCCGCGACGCTCGGGACCGATCAGCCCCTCGTCCTCGTAAAAGCGCAGGGCGCGCGGCGTGACCGAGAACTCGGCGCACAGGTCCGAGATGGTGAAGGAGTCGCGGTCCGGGCGCGCATCGATCGGCGCCAGGGCCTCGAGCGGAAAGGCTGGTGCGTTCATGGGCATGGAAAATACCTTCCCCTTACGTGAACGTCAACTCACTATGTCCGTCATCCCGGCGAAAGCCGGGATCTCGTGCGGCTCCTTCCCCGCGCCTTCGCCTGAGATCCCGACTTTCGCCGGGATGACGGCTACTGGCCCCCGCAGAGCCTCTTGCCGTTCGCATCGCGCATCGCAGCGGCCTCCGCGGCCGACTCGCTGAGCCGCGTGACCTCCAGCCCCGCATAGGACGCGCGTTTTGCGCAGAATTTGTTGCAGCCATCGGGCAGCGCGCCCGGGAAGGCGATCTTGTCGCCGTCGTATTTGGCGTCGAACGAACAGCTTCCGTCCTCGCCGAACTCGATATGGAGCGACTCCCCTACCCGGCTTGCCCGGCCCGAGCCGCTGCAGGTGATGCGGTCGCCATAATCGACGAACGCGCCGATCCGGTAGCCGAGCTCCTCGTCGGGGACGATGCAGATGCGATCGGTGTCGCGGGCATAGAGGCCGGCGATATCGGTGTCCGCCGGGTTGCGGACCAGGCCGCGCTCGATCGCGGCCTTTTCGAGGTCCTGGGGTTTCTCCGCCTTGCTCGCAGGGGCCTGGCCGCCCGAGCAGGCGGCGAGGAGCAATGCGAGGAGGAGCCCTGCCCGCCTCATCCGCGGACGAGCTTTCCGCCCTCGATGATCCGGTAGAAGCAGCTCGGCGCGCCGGTGTGGCAGGCTGGGCCGTGCGGCTCGACCTTGAGCCATACGGCGTCCTGGTCGCAGTCGATCCTGGCCTCAATCACCTTGAGGACATGGCCTGAGGTCTCGCCCTTCTTCCACAGCCTGCCGCGGCTGCGCGACCAGAAGGTGGCCTCGCCGGTGTCGAGCGTCGCCTGGAGCGCCTCGGCGTTCATATGGGCGAGCATCAGCACCGTGCCGTCGGGTGCCGTGCACACCGCCGTGATCAGGCCGGAGGCGTCATATTTCGGGTCGAGCGTGGTGCCCGTTTCGCGATTATTGTCCACGGGGACGCTCTAGCCCAACTCGTCACCCCGGCGAAAGCCGGGGTCTCATGCCGCATCGCGCTTCTGTGCGAGATCTCGGCTTTCGCCGGGTCGACGGTTTTCTCAATGATCGCGGATCGCGTCGACCAGCTCGTCCTTGTCCATGCTGGAGCGGCCCTCGATGCCGATCTCCTTCGCCTCGTCGTAGAGTTCGTCCTTCGAGCGACTTTCGAGCGTGCCGCCGCGGTGGTCGATCGAGCCTTCGGCCTGGGCGTTGGCGATTCGCGCCGCCTTCTCCTTCGAGTTCCCCTCATCGCGGAGTTTCTCGTAGAGTTCATCGTTCTTGATCTGGGGTCCGTGGTCCTTGGCGGGCATGGAAACGTCTCCTTTCGCCCTGAAAAACCACCGGAAAACCCTGCAAGTTCATTTCTTTGTGACAGACCGGCGACAAATCGCACCGAAGCGCCTATATGCCCGCCCGACAGTTACAAACCCCTCGAGGGCTGATGCTTACCACAAACCCGTTCGACGACGACAAGCTGCGCGAAGAGTGCGGCATTTTCGGTGTTTCCGGCATGGACGGGGCGTCAGCCGCCGTCGCGCTCGGCCTGCATGCGCTGCAGCACCGTGGGCAGGAGGCAGCGGGCATCACCAGCTTCGACGGCCGCCAGTTCCACATCCACCGCGCGATGGGTCATGTCGCGGGCAATTTCGACCGCGATGAAGTGATCCGCGCGCTGCACGGCGACACCGCCTGCGGCCATGTCCGCTATGCCACCACCGGTGGCTCGGACCTCCGCAACGTCCAGCCGCTCTATGCCGAGCTGGCGACCGGCGGTTTCGCAGTGGCGCATAACGGCAACATCTCGAACGCGATGCGGCTGCGGCGCGACCTGGTCCGCCGCGGCGCGATCTTCCAGTCGACGAGCGACACCGAGGTGATCATCCACCTCGTCGCGACCTCGCAGTACCGCACGCTGATCGATCGGTTCATCGATGCGCTGAAGCAGGTCGAGGGCGCCTATTCGCTGATCGTCATGACCCCCGAGGGCATGATCGCCTGCCGCGATCCGCTGGGCATCCGCCCGCTGGTGATGGGCAAGCTGGACGACGCGATCATCTTCGCCTCGGAAACGGTGGCGCTCGACGTGGTCGGCGCCGAATATGTCCGCGACGTCGAACCGGGCGAGCTGGTGATCGTCAAGGGTGGCGAGCTCAGCTCGCACAAGCCCTTCGCGCCGGTCAGCGCACGGCCGTGCATCTTCGAATATGTCTATTTCTCCCGCCCCGATTCGATCAGCGACAACCGCTCGGTCTATTCGGTGCGCAAGGCGATCGGTGCGCAGCTGGCGATCGAAAGTCCGGTCGAGGCCGACCTGGTCGTCCCCGTTCCCGATTCCGGCGTGCCCGCAGCGATCGGCTATGCCCAGCAGAGCGGCATCCCGTTCGAGCTCGGCATCATCCGCTCGCACTATGTCGGCCGCACCTTCATCCAGCCGGGCGACAAGGTTCGCCATCTGGGCGTGAAGCTGAAGCACAATGCCAATCGCGAGCTGATCAAGGGCAAGCGCGTGGTGCTGATCGACGATTCGATCGTGCGCGGCACCACCAGCCTCAAGATCGTCCAGATGATGCGCGAGGCAGGCGCGGCGGAGGTGCACATGCGCATTGCCTCACCGCCGACGCGGCACAGCTGCTTCTACGGCGTCGATACGCCCGAGCGCGCCAAGCTGCTCGCCGCAAAGCTCGACGTGGGCGGGATGACCGACTTCATCCATGCCGACAGCCTGTCGTTCATCAGCATCGACGGCCTGTACAAGGCGCTGGGCGAAGCGCACCGCGCCGACATCCACCCGAAATACTGCGATGCGTGCTTCACCGGTGAGTATCCGACGACGCTGACCGACCAGGACGAGAACGGCCCGCCGACCGACCAGTTCGCGCTGCTCCACGAGCGCGTGGGCTGACACCAGGATGAGCGAGGGGGCACTTTCGGGGCGCACGGCGCTCGTCACCGGCGCAAGCCGGGGCATCGGCGCCGCGACCGCGCTGGCCCTGGCCGGCCAGGGCGCGCATGTGATCCTGACCGCGCGCACCGCGGGCGGGCTCGAGGAAGTCGAGGAGGCGATCTTCGCCGCCGGCGGCTCGGCGACGATCGCGCCGATGGACCTGACCGAGAATGACAGCATCGCCAGGCTGGCCGAGGCGATCTCCGGTCGCTGGACGGCGCTGGACATATTGGTGCTCAATGCCGCCCAGCTCGGCACGCTGAGCGCGGTGCCGGCGATCGAGTTCAAGGAATTCGCCAAGGTGCTGACGCTCAACGTCACCGCCCAGGCGGCGATCCTCGCGGCGTTCGACCCGATGCTCAAGGCGTCGAGCGGCGCGCGGGTGATCGGGGTGACCTCGAGCGTAGGCCGCACCGCGCGTGCCTATTGGGGCGTCTACGGCGCGTCCAAGGCGGCGTTCGAGAACCTCCTGCTCACTTATGGCGAGGAAGTCGCGCAGATCAGCAAGGTGCGCGTGGGCATCCTCGATCCGGGCGCCACCCGCACCAAGATGCGCGCACGCGCCTTCCCGGGCGAGGATCCCATGACGGTGAAGGCACCGGAAGTGGTGGCCGAGCGCATCGCCGCGCTGGCGGTGTCGGGCTTCGACGCCGGGCATTTCGAGCGGGTCGCGTAACAGCCGCCATTCCCAGGGCGGGAAGGTGATGCGATCCTCGCAACCTATCCGTCATCCCGGCGAAAGCCGGGATCTCGTGCGGCTCCTTCCCCGCGCTATCGCCTGAGATCCCGGCTTTCGCCGGGATGACGGTTATTTGGCAGCAGCCTCGAACAGCCGGTTGAGGAACGCCGTGCGCGCCAGGCCATAGGAGTCGTCGCTGGCCTTGGGCGCCGCGGCGGAGACTGCGATCACCACCTTCGACTTCGGATCGACCCGGATCGTCTGGCCGAAAATGCCCTGGGCGCCGAACCTGCCCTCGGGATAGGTCCACCATTGATAGCCATAGCCGCGGCCCGGCACCCCGATATCGGCATGCGCGCTGGTCGACTCGCGGAACCAGCCCGGGGCGACGACGCCCTTCCCGCCCTCCAGCGCGAACTGGCCCATGCGGGCATAATCGCGCAGGCTCACCGACAGGCAGCAGCCGCTGACCTCGTGCCCGGACGGATCGACCATCCAGAACGCGTCCTGCTCCATGCCATAGGGCTTCCAGATCTTCTCGCTGAGATAGGTGGCGAGCGGCTTCTTCGTCGCCCGCATCACCAGCACGCCGATCAGGTTGGTCTCGCCGGTCTTGTAGACCCACTTGGTCCCGGGCGCGAACTCGCGGGGGAGCTTCTTCATGTAGAAGACGGTGGGGTCCTCCCCCGCCGGCACGGGCTCGAGGAACATGCGGGCCACGTCCGACTTCGCGTCGGTATAGTCCTCATTCCACTTTACACCCGAAGTCATGGTGAGCAGCTGGGCGATGGTCACCCCGTCATAGCCGCTGCCGACGAGCTCGGGGATGTACTTGGTCACCGGCTCGCCGACCGACTTGATGAAACCATCCCGGATCGCCGCACCAACCAGCGACGAGGTGAAGGACTTGGCGACCGAGAAGCTGGTCCAGCGCCCCTGCTGCGAATAGCCGCGGGCATAGCGCTCCAGGATGATCTTGCCGTCCTTGAGCACGACCAGCCCGGCGATGTTCTGCTGGGCGATGAAGGCATTGAGATCCGCATCCGGGAAGGCGAGCGGCTTGCCGGCGGGCAGCGCACGGACCTTGCCGCCGGCCCGGACGATATGGCCGGGGAAGAGCTTCTCCATGTGGGGAAAGTTCTGGTCGCGCTGGGCCTGGCTCCAGAACAGCACTTCGGCGCCGACCTTGCGCAGGCCCGAACTATCGCCGGACTGGATCTTCACATCGGGCGACACCACTGCCTGGGCCAGCGCCCCAGGTCCCGCGAACGTCCCGAGCGCGAGCGCGCCCGCCAGCAGCCAGTTCTTCATCACCCCTCCTCCTTGACCAGGGTGAGCTGGATGACGTCGATACCGCCACCTCTGAACCCACCCTCGCAATACATCAGATAATAACGCCACAAGTTTATGAAATCAGGATCGAATTGCCTGGGCAGAGCGCCAGCGGCCACGGTCGCGTCGAAACGTTCGCGCCACAGGTGGAGCGTCTCGGCATAATCGAGGCCGAAGTCGGTGCGATCCTGCGTCCTGAGCCCGCGCGCGGCGGCCAGCGCGGCAAAGCGCTCCTCCGAGAGCAATAGCCCGCCCGGGAAGACATAGGCCTGGATGAAATCGACGTTCGAGGCATAATCCTCGAAGAACGCATCGTCGAAGGTGATGACCTGCAGCGCGGCGTGGCCGCCCGGCTTGAGCGCCTGCGCAATGGTGTCGAGATAGGCGGGCCAATAGGCCTGCCCTACAGCCTCGGCCATCTCGATGCTGGCCACCGCATCATAGGTACCGGTGACGTCGCGATAGTCGGTCAGGGTGAAGCGGGCGTTTTCCGGCACCCGAGCCTCGGCCCATGCCTTCTGCTCGGTCGACAGAGTGATGCCGTGGATCTTGCGCCCCTGGGCCACGGCCAGCTCGGCGAAGCTGCCCCAGCCACAGCCGATCTCCAGTATCTCGTCACCCGGCCTGGTGTTGGTGCGCGCGAGGATCGCCGCGAGCTTCTCGTGCTGGGCCTGTTCGAGCGACTGGCCGGGCGCAGTGAAGCGCGCGCTCGAATAGGTCATGCCGGGATCGAGCCAGAGCCGGTAGAAGTCGTTGCCCAGGTCATAGTGGAAATGGATGTTCCGCCGCGAACCGCCGCGATGGTTGCGGTTGCGCCAATGGAGCAGGCGCTTGACCCGCCTGGAAAGGCCGGTGGCGCGGGCCTGGCGGGCCAGTGCTGCGCGGTTGAGCCCGAACAGCGCGAAGAGCTGGACCGGGTCCGGGCTCGCCCATTCACCGAGCGCCCATGCCTGGTACCAGCCGATCGAACCGCCGATCGCGAGGCGGAGCAGCGCGCGCCAGCTGCGCAGATCGACTACCGCCGCCGGCCCCTCGGCACGCCCGCCGAGCAGCCGGGCGGTGCCGTCCGGCAGGCCGAGCGACAGGCTGCCCTGGGCGATACCGGCGTCGATCTTGTCGAGCTGGCCACGGAAGAGCGGTGCCAGCGTGCGCGAGAACCAACCGGGTTTCCGCGGGGAATGGTCAGGGGCGGAAGGACTTAGCGGCGCGTGCATTTCGAGGCGCACAATGCACGCGCTGGCGCATTGGGCAAGCCTAGCTTTGGGGTCGCTTCTTCACCCGCTCGCCATTGAACAGATAGCGCAGCGCCGGGCTCAGCCTGATCAGTTTCCAGATGCCGTAGGAGCCGAAAAAGGCCGTGAGGCAGAGCAGGATGAATTTGGGCCAGACCGGGATCGGCAGCAGGTCGAGCCAGGGCGTGAACAGCACGATCAGCGGCTCGTGGAACAGGTAGATCACGAACGAGGCGGAGACGAGCGCCTTCACCCAGCGGCGCTCGCCATGGATGAAGTGGGCGAGCGCGCCCAGCGCAGCCTGGGTGAGACAGATCGCCGCCACGCCGGTCAGCACGGGCCTCCAGAGGAACGGCACCAGGCGCGGATAGAAGACCACCACGATGCTGGCAGCCAGGCCGGTCAGGAACAGGATCCAGGAAAAGCGTGCGAAACGCCGGTCGAGCGCCGGAATGCGCTGCAGCATCGCACCGAACAGGAACCAGGGCAGATAGTCGAGGGCGTAGCGGGCGGAGAGGAAGTTGACCGCGAAATTGTCCAGATAGCGATAGCGCTCGAGCTGGAGCGAGCCGAGGCCACACAGGCCGAGGACCAGGCCGATGGCAAGGGTGACGGGCACGAAGCACCGCACCAGCATGCGTTGCTCGCCCTTGAGCTCGGCATGGGCAAGCGGGGGGAACAGCCAGACCAGGGCGGCGAGCCCCGCCGTGTAGTAGAGCAGTACCTGGACGAACCAGAGATGCTCGAACGGATTGCGCTCGGTCATGGTCATGATCTCCCACCACTGCGCCAGCGGGTCGGGATGACCGGTCTCGAGCAGCAGCAGGAAATGCATCGCCGGCACCAGCAGGAAGGTGCCTGCCAGGAAGGGGGGCACCAGCCGGTGAAGGCGCGACGGGAGATAGCTCGCCACGGGCCGGCGATGGAGCAGCATCGCGGCGAAATAGCCGGCGATCATGTAGAAGCCCGGCATGCGGAACAGGTGGAGATAGTCGGCGAGCTGAATGAAATCGCGCGACCGATCGTGGAAATTGGCGATCCACGGCCCCGGACGGACGGTCAGCGAGGCATGGTAGGGGATACCGAACAGCAGAAATACCGCCCGCAACGCATCGAGATCGTGCCGGCGCGCGCGCTCCTGGGGCGTGCGAAAGCTGTTGGCTGCGGGTTCGCCGGGGGTCATCGCGGATAGACGTTCGGCGCCGGCGCAAGTTCATGCGCTTCGAAACCGGAGATGACACCGATCGACATGAACGGCGCGATAGGCCAGTCCGCAGGCAAATCAAGCCGATAGCGATAAGCGTCAGACTTTGTGGGGTTCCTTGTCGACCATCCAGGTCTGGCCCTTGGCCACGAGCTTCTGGAGATCGGCAGTCTTGCCCTCGCTCGCGGCCCTGTTCTGCGCGACCACGGCACTCTCGAAGGTCGGCGCGGGATCGTCATAGAGCACCCCCAGCGCCATCGGGAACGGACCGAAGGGCATCTCGACCAGCATATGGGCGATCGCTCGATTGGTGACGTTGTGGACGATCACCCCCACCCCCTCCCAGTCGCCCTCGACGACATCGACCACCTTGAGGGTGAGGCTGTGCATGTCGAGGGTCAGGCCCTTGGTGCCGCCGGCGAACAGCAGCGGCTTGCCGTGCTCGGCCCAGAGCTGGCCCAGCGCGGCATTGGGCTTGGCGGTGAAGGGCTCGAAGACCTCGTCATTGTAGACGATGCAGTTCTGGAAGATCTCGACGAACGCCGCGCCCTGGTGGGCATGCGCGGCCTTGAGGACGCTGGGCAGGTTCTTGTGCACGTCGATCCCGCGGGCGACGAAGCGCGCCCCTGCCCCCAGCGCGAAGGCGCAGGGCTTGGCGGGATGGTCGACCGAGCCGAACGGCGTGGACGGGCTGCGGGTGCCTTCGCGGCTCGTCGGCGAATATTGCCCCTTGGTCAGGCCGTAGATCTCGTTGTTGAACAGCAGGAACTGGCAGTTCAGGTTGCGCCGGAGCAGGTGCATCGTGTGGTTGCCGCCGATCGACAGCGCATCGCCGTCGCCGGTGATGATCCACACGTCCAGGTCCGGATTGGCGAGCTTGACCCCCGTCGCCACCGCCGGCGCACGGCCGTGGATGGTATGGAAGCCATAGGTCTCCATGTAATAGGGGAAGCGCGACGAGCAGCCGATGCCGCTGACGAACACCGTGTTCTCCGGCGCGACGCCCAGTTCGGGCATGGTCCGCTGCACCGCCTTGAGGATCGCATAGTCGCCGCAGCCCGGGCACCAGCGGACCTCCTGATCGGTCTCCCAGTCCTTGGGGGTGTTCGGCTTGATCGTGGTGATCTCGTTCATGCGATCTCCCTCAATTCGCTTCGGCGATGGAGAGCTTCTCCATCGTGATGCCGCCGAGCAGGTCGCGGCGGATGGCGTCGAAGACCTTTCGGCGATCGTCGGCCCGGTAGATGGTGGCCAGCACGGTGATGCGGACCCCGTCGACTTCGGCGATCCAGCTCTGCTTGACGCCTTGCTTCGTTACATAGTCGCCGAAGAAGTTGCGGCCGGACGGACGCCCGTCCAGGCTGAACTTGCCTTCGAACATCGTGTCGATCAGCCCGGCCTGGCGGGGGCCCGCGCGGCCATTCTCGGCCATGTCGGCCAGACTCATCCGCGAGGGTGCATCGGCAAGGACGACGGCGATCACGGGAGCCAACGCGTCTCGGCCGCGATAGGCGCGCATCGACGTGCCATATCCGCTGCTGCTGTCGCCGTGATCGGGCGAAAGTCCCGCCAGATCGGTCGGCATCGCCTTGAGCCTGGCAGCTACCGCCGGCGACATGTTTGCGCCCTGCGCCATCACGGACGGCGCCGCGACCAGCAGCGCCGGCGCCAGCAGCTTCGCGGCCAGGCGGATCATGGGCAGGCGGATCACGGGTTCACGGCCTCCGGGCTGGGAAGCTGGCTGTCGCTGGGGGGCAGCTCCTGGTCGAAGTCCGCGCCGATATGCTGGGCGATGGCCTTCTCGATCTCTGCGATGCGAAACGGTTGGCCCGAGACCTTGGTGAGCGACTTGGCATCGACCAGATATTGGTCGCGCAGCAGCGTCTTGAGCTGGCCGGTGTTCATTTCTGGTACAAGAATATGCTTGTAACTGGCTAGAAGATCGCCAAGATTCCTCGGAAGCGGCCAGATGTGACGGATATGAACATGGCTGACGTCATGCCCCTTTGACCGAGCGCGGCGCACCGCCTGGGCTATCGGGCCAAAGGTAGAGCCCCAGCCGACCACGACGAGTTTGCCACCCGTCTGGCCCTGCTCGACAGCCTGGTCGGGGATCTCGATTCCGAGCACCTTGTCACGGCGGATGTCGGTCATCGCCTGATGGTTGGCGGGGGAATAGTCGATGTTGCCCGAGCCCTGCGCCTTCTCGATGCCGCCGATGCGGTGGAGCAGGCCCGGCGTGCCCGGCTTCACCCAGGGGCGCTTGAGCTTCTCGTCGCGACCATAGGGCTGGAACTTCTCGCCTTCGGGCGGAACTTCGGTGTGAAAACGCACCGGGAAAGGCTTGTAGGCCGACATGTCCGGCACCTTCCAGGGCTCGGCGGCATTCTGGAGATAGCCGTCGGTGAGCAGCATCACCGGGGTCATGTACTGCGTGGCGATGCGCACTGCCTCGATCGCGACGTCGAAGCAGTCCGCGGCCGAACGGGCCGCGATCACGGGAATCGGGGAGTCGCCATTTCTCCCGTAAACTGCTTGGTATAGATCCGATTGCTCAGTTTTCGTGGGAAGTCCGGTCGAGGGACCGCCGCGTTGGGCGTTGACGATCACCAGCGGCAGCTCGGTCATGATTGCCAGGCCGATCGCCTCGGTCTTGAGGGCGATGCCCGGGCCCGAGGAGCAGGTGACGCCAAGGCTGCCGGCATAGGCGCTGCCCAGCGCCGAGGCGACCGCGGCGATCTCGTCCTCGGCCTGGAAGGTGGTGACGTTGTATTCCTTGTAGCGTGACAGCGTGTGCAGGATCGCGCTGGCCGGGGTGATCGGATAGCCGCCGAAGAACATCGGCAGGCTGGCCAGCTGGGCCCCGGCGACCAGTCCGAGCGAGATCGACTCCGCCCCGGTCACGGTCCGGTACAGCCCCGGCTCGGCGGGGGCGGCTGCGACCTGGCGCTGGCTGATCCCCATCGCGCCCAGTTCGGCGGTTTCGCCATAGGCGTGGCCGGCGTTGAGCGCGGCGATGTTCGCCTCTGCCAGCTCGGGCGCCTTGGCGAACTTGGCCTTGAGCCAGTCGACCAGCGGCTGGCGATCCCGGTCGAACATCCAGAGCGCCAGCCCGAGCGTCCACATGTTCTTGCAGCGCAGCGCCTCCTTGTTGCCGAGGCCGAAGGGCTTCACCGCATCGAGGGTGAGCTGCGAGATGTTGAGCTTGAGCAGCTGCCATTTCGCAAGGCTGCCATCCTCGAGCGGGTTGGCGGAGTATTTCGCCTTGTCGAGGTTGCGTTGGCCGAACTCGCCCTCGTCGGCTATGATCAGCCCGCCCGGCTTGAGCGCATCGACATTGGTCTTGAGCGCCGCCGGGTTCATCGCGACGAGCACGTCGGGCTGGTCGCCCGCGGTGTCGATCTGGGCCGAGCCGAAATTGATTTGGAAGGCGGAGACGCCGAACAACGTACCCTGGGGCGCGCGGATCTCGGCGGGGAAGTCCGGGAAGGTGGCCAGGTCATTGCCCGCCAGGGCGGTGGAGAGCGTGAACTGGCCGCCGGTGAGCTGCATGCCGTCGCCGGAATCACCGGCGAAGCGAACCACGATCGCCTCAGGTGCGGGATGCGCCGACGCCTCCTCGGGCGTGAGCGTATGCGCGGCAGTCGCCACAGCCGGTCTCCTGCAATTTTATATCGTTGTGCAGATGTCTACGCCCCAAATTCAAAGCTGCAAAGCCCGGCCCGCAACACCCTGTCCCAGCGCGAGGATCGAGGCGACATGGCGACGCGACACTTCGAGCGCGTCCTCGCCGTACCCGCCGCCCAATGCACTGGCGAACGGGATGCCGCGTGACGTCATGACGCCCGAAATCCAGCGATCCCGCGCGATCAGCCCGTCATAGGAAAGCGCCAGCCGCCCCAGCCGGTCGCCGGCCAGCGGATCGACCCCGGCCTGATAAAGAACCAGATCGGGTGCGAAACTTTCGAGCATGGGGAGCAGGGTCCGCTCCAGCGTCTCCATATATTCCGCGTCCCCCACCCCATCCCGCAACGGCACGTCGAGCGTGGAGTGCGCCTTGCGGACCGGGAAGTTCTTCTCGGCGTGGATCGAGTAGGTTGCGATCTCCGGCCGCCCGGCGGTGAGCGAGGCGGTGCCGTCACCCTGATGGACGTCGCAATCGACGATCAGGATGCGGTCGACCGTCCCCTCCTCGACCAGCCGCACCGCGGCAAGCGCCAGGTCGTTGAACACGCAGAAGCCCGCGCCGGTGCTGGCGAGCGCGTGATGGCTGCCGCCGGCGGTATTGGCCGCGAAGCCATGCTCGAGCGCCAGCCGCGCGGCGAGATACGTGCCGCCGGGCACCGCCTGGGACCGCCGCGCCACCGCCGGCGTGACCGGAAAGCCGATCCGGCGCTCCTTCTCGGGCGGGACCGAAGCGCTCAGCACTTCGTCGACATAGTCGGGATCGTGCACCGCCTCGAGCCAGCGGCGCGGCATCGGCTCGGGCTGGTGCCAGGTGAAGACCGGGCCTTCTTCGCGCAGCAGGTCGCGGACCAGGCCGTTCTTGTTCCACTGATACTGGCTGCGCTTCGGCGCCGGGGCGACATAGTTGGGGTGGTGGACGAGGTGGATCACGCGTTCAACGTAAGAACGCCGTCATCCCGGCGAAAGCCGGGATCTCATGCGGCTCTTGTCGACCTCCTGCGCCATCGCCTGAGATCCCGGCTTTCGCCGGGATGACGATAGGGCTAGGTGCGTGCCCATGACCGACATCGCTTCCCTTCCCTATCGCCCCTGCGCGGGCGTGATGCTGCTCAACCGCCATGGCCAGGTGTTCGTCGGCCAGCGGCTCGATTCGGTGGTCGAGGCCTGGCAGATGCCGCAGGGCGGGATCGATCCGGGCGAGGAACCGATCGACGCCGCCTGGCGCGAGCTGTGGGAAGAGACCGGCGTCGAACGCCAGCATGCCGAGCTGATCGCCCAGGCCCCGGACGAGCTGTTCTACGACCTGCCCGAAGACCTGGTCGGCCGGCTCTGGAAGGGCAAATGGCGCGGCCAGCGCCAGCGCTGGTTCCTGTTCCGCTTCCTGGGCGAGGACGGCGACGTCAACATCGAGACTGCCGAGCCGGAGTTCCGCGCCTGGCGCTGGGCGGAGCCGAAAGATCTCCCCGACATCATCGTTCCGTTCAAGCGGGCGCTCTATAAGGAACTGTTGACCGTTTTTGAGCAACATCTCGCCTGATCCTGCCCTATTATGGTCCCCATGACAGCGCTACGAGCCAAGCCCATGCGAGCCTCGCTTTTCGCCCTGCCATTGCTGGTCGCTGCCACGCCGGCCCTTGCCGTGCCGATGGACGACGATGACAGCACTGCTGCTCTCGAAGCAGCGAACGTCTCGCCGGCACTGAAGGCGATGCTCGAGGCCGCGATGCAATCGGGCAACGAGAACGACGTCGCGGTCATCGTCAAATACGCCCGATCGGCCGATCCGGAGAGCGCCGACAAGCTGGTGAAGATCGCCGCCGACTGGCGCGACGCCCGGCTGAAAAAGGCGCAGGCGAAGATCCGCAGCGCCGATTTCTTCGCGCTGGTGAAGGGCCATGCCGAGCTGGGCGGATATGTCACCACCGGCAACACCGAGAATGTCGGCATCGCCGCGGCGATGGAGCTGAAGCGCGACGGGCTCGACTGGCGCCACAAGCTGCGCGTCCAGGCCGACTACCAGGAGAGCCTGGGCATCACCACGCGCGAGCGCTATCTCGCCGCCTACGAACCCAACTGGAAATTCGACGACCGCGCCTATCTCTACGGCGCGGCCCAATATGAAAGCGACCGTTTCTCGGGCTTCAGCGACCGTGTCTCGCTGTCGAGCGGGATCGGCTACAGCGCGATCAAGTCGCCGGCGGTGAAACTCGACCTCGAAGTCGGCCCGGCGTTCCGCTACACCCGCTTCCTCGATCAGCCTGCCGAGAGCAACGCAGCGGCGCGCGGCAGCCTCGATTTCGGCTGGAAGATCACCAAGGGCATTTCGGTCACCCAGAATGCCTCGGCCTATCTGCAGGACGCGAACAGCACGATCTCGTCCAAATCGGCGTTGCTCACCCGGTTGTTCGGGCCGCTCTCGGCGCAGTTCAGCTACTCGCTGCAGTTCGAAAGCACGCCTGCGATCGGCCGCAAGACGACAGACTCCACGAGCCGCGCCGCGCTGGTGGTGGATTTCTAGGACAGCCCCGCATTTCCCCGGCGAAGGCCGGGGTCCAGTTGCAATGCCGTCCGAGAGGTTCGACCGCCTCTTCAAGTTCGCCGATACTGGGCCCCGGCCTTCGCCGGGGAACCGGGGGGTAAAATCGGCTCCATGCCTTGCCTGCATGAGATTCCCGGCGTTCGCTGGGGTGACCGCAATAATATTTCGCGCTACGCCCTCGGGATGACCGAGCTTTCCAAGATCGAACGCGCGGCAGTGGAGAGGGTCGCGGCGGCGCCGATGCTGGCGCATACCGAGGCCTGGACGGCGATCAACAGCGGCACCCGCAACATCGCGGGGCTCGCCCGCATGGCCGATGCGCTGGCCGACGCCTTCTCCGTCCTGCCCGGGCACCTCGCGCTGATCGAGCCCGAGGCCGCCAGCAGCGTGACCGCCGACGGGCAGGTGCTGCCGCTGGCGCATGGCCATCATCTCCACCTCGCCGTGCGGCCCGCCGCGCCAGTGCAGCTGCTGCTGACCGGGCACATGGACACCGTCTACGGCGCCGACCATCCCTTCCAGGCGAACCACTGGCTGCCCGACGGCAATCTCAACGCGCCGGGCGCCGCCGACATGAAGGGCGGGCTCGCCCTCATGCTCGCCGCGCTGGAAGCGGTGGAGGAAAGCCCGCTCGCCGCGCATATCGGCTATGAGGTGCTGATCAATTCGGACGAGGAGACCGGATCCTTCTCCTCCGCCGGCCTGATCGCGGGCGCGGCCAAGGGCAAGGTAGCGGCGCTCACCTATGAGCCCGCCTTGCCCGACGGCACGCTGGCAGGCGCGCGCGGCGGCACCGGCAATTTCTCGATCGTGGTGCACGGCAAGTCCGCCCATGCCGGGCGCAATCCCGACGAGGGTCGCAATGCGCTGGTCGCCGCCGCGGACCTCGCGATGCGGCTCAACGACGCCAAGGCTCCCGGCCTGGCGGTGAACCCGGCGAAGATCGATGGCGGCGGGCCGAACAATGTCGTGCCCGACCTCGCCGTGCTGCGCGTCAATTTCCGACCGAAGGATGCCGAGGCGATCACCAGGGCCCGGATCGCGATCGACCAGGCAGTGGCGATCGTGTCCGTGAAGCATGACGTGCGCATCCACGTCCATGGCAGTTTCAACCGTCCCCCCAAGCCGCTGGACCCGGGTGCTGAGAAATTGTTCGAACTCGTCCGCGCGTCCGGCGCCGATCTGGGCATCCCGGTCGCCTGGAAATTCTCCGGCGGCGTCTGCGACGGCAACAACATCGCCGCATGCGGCGTGCCGGTCGTCGACACGATGGGCGCGCGCGGGGGCCTGATCCACAGCGCCGACGAGTTCCTGATCCCGGAGAGCCTGGCCGAACGCGCCGCCCTCTCCGCCGTCACCATGTTGCGTATCGCCGAGAAGGGGAAATTATGAGCTTCGTGATCCGTGCCGCCCGCGACGAGGACCTGCAGGCGCTCTACGAGATGGCGAAGCTGACCGGCGGCGGCTTCACCAACCTCCAGCCCGAGAAGGAAGTGCTGCGCGCCAAGCTCGCGCGCAGCCACGCCGCCTTCGAGCGCCCGGAGGACGAGAGCGGCGACGACGTGTTCGTGCTGGTCCTCGAGAATGTCGATACCGGCGAGGTGCGCGGCACCTGCCAGATCTTCACCGCGGTGGGACAGCGCTGGCCCTTCTATTCCTATCGCCTCGCCACCGAGACCAAGCACAGCGAGGAGCTGGGCCGCACCTTCCGCGCCGAGACGCTGAGCCTGGTCAACGACCTGGAGGGCGCGAGCGAGGTCGGCGGGCTGTTCCTCCATCCGGGCGAGCGCGCAGGCGGGTTGGGCATGCTGCTCGCCCGCAGCCGCTACATGTTCATTGCCCGCCACCGCGCCCGCTTTGCCGAGAAGATCCTCGCCGAGCTGCGCGGGGTGATCGACGAGGCGGGCGGATCGCCTTTCTGGGACGGTGTCGCCGGGCGCTTCTTCGGGATGAACTTCCAGGAAGCCGACAGCTTCAATGCGGTCCATGGCAACCAGTTCATCGCCGATCTGATGCCCAAGCACCCGATCTATACCGCGATGCTCTCGGAGAGTGCGCGCGGGGTGATCGGCCTGCCTCACCCATCGGGCCGCGCCGCGATGCGCATGCTGGAGAGCGAGGGCTTCGCCTGGGAACGCTATGTCGACATCTTCGACGGCGGCCCGACCATGACCGCGCGTACCGACCAGGTGAACACGGTGCGCGACGCAAAGACCGCCAAGGTGGTGGCGATCGAGACCGGTGGCGAAGCGGCCTTGGTCGCAACCGGGCAGCTCACCGGCTTCCGCGTGACCCAGGGGCGCGTGTCCGTGCGGGACGGCGGCGTGGTGATCGATCCGCGCACCGCCGAACTGCTCGGCGTCGATGTCGGTGACGACGTGATGCACGTGGGCCGCTGATGCGCACCGAGATCAACTTCGACGGGATCATCGGTCCCAGCCACAATTATGCCGGGCTCAGCCACGGCAACCTCGCGGCGACGCGCAACCGGGGCGAGACCTCCTATCCCCGCGCGGCGGCGCTGCAGGGGCTTGCCAAGATGCGCGGCAATATCGCGCTCGGGCTGACCCAGGGGATATTGCTGCCCCATGCCCGGCCCGATCATCGCTGGCTCGCCGATCTCGGCACGCGCTTCGAGGATGCACCGCCGCACACCCAGGCCCAGGCGCTCTCCGCCTCGCCGATGTGGGCTGCCAATGCCGCCACCGTCTCGCCGGCGCCCGATACCGCCGACGGCAAATGCCACCTGACCGTCGCGAATCTCGTGACCATGCCGCATCGCAGCCACGAATGGCCCGAGACGCTGGCCCAGCTCCGTCTCGCCTTTGCCGACCCCGCCTTTGTGGTGCACGGCCCGGTGCCGGCGCCGTTCGGGGACGAGGGCGCGGCCAACCACATGCGCCTCGCCGCCAGCCACGACGCGCCGGGGGTGGAGGCGTTCGTCTACGGCATATCGGGCGGTCCCTTCCCCGCCCGCCAGCATCCCGATGCCAGCGCCGCGGTGGCGCGGCGGCACCGGCTCGAGCGGGTGCTGTTCGTCCAGCAGTCCGAAGAGGCGATCGCCACGGGGGCGTTCCACAACGACGTGGTCGCAGTTGCGAATGGCCGGGTGCTGTTCGCGCACGAGCAGGCCTTTGCCGACAAGGAGCGCTTCTACGCCGATCTGCGCGCGATGCTGCCCGAGGTCGAGATCGTCGAGGTGCCCGCCGCCCAGGTGAGCCTGGCGGACGCGATCAAGTCGTATCTGTTCAACGCCCAGCTGGTCACGCTGCCGTCCGGGGAGATGGCGCTGGTGCTGCCGGGCGAGGCACGCGACACGCCGAGCGTGTGGAACTGGCTGCAGGACCATGTCGCCGGCAATGGACCGATCCGGCAGCTCGAGGTCGTCGATGTCCGCCAGTCTATGGCGAATGGCGGCGGGCCCGCCTGCCTGCGCCTGCGCGTGGTCTGCGATCCAGCAACCGTCGATCCCCGCTTCTTGCTCGATGCCGCGAAGGCGGACCGCATCGCGAGTGTCATCGAAACCCACTGGCCCGAGGCGATTCCCTTCGGCGCGATCGCCGATCCGGCGCTGATCGCCCAGGTCGAGACCGCCCGGCGCGCCCTGTTCGAGGCGCTGGACCTGTCGGATTTACTTACAGGTAACCATCCAATTTAACGCGAAACTACGCATTTTCGCGGTTGGCCCGGGGCTTGCTTAACCTTTGCCATGTTCTACCGCATCGGCCGCCTGTTCACGATCAAGACCAAGTTCGAGGCCTTCCTCGTCATCTACGGCCTTGCTTGCGGTGCGACCGAACGCGGTGTGCATTATCTCGGGAAGTTTCCAGGGCTTGGCGGCTGGATGCTGTTCGCGCTCTGCCCGATTGCGGTGTTCATGGCGGGGGCCAAGATACTCGACAGCTTCGACGTGCCCGATTGACGGGGCAATTGCGTCTGTAACGCTCGGGGGTTAGGGCCGGGAAGCTGGCCTGTGGGGAGGTTTTGAGCGCGTGCGTTTGTTTCGGGGCATCTTCTCTTCTCTGGCGGCGCAGGCGCTGCTCGCGGCCGTCGTGCCGGGCGGCCTGATGGTGTTCGTGATGCACGAAGGCCAGCAGGCCCAATTGGCCCAGCGCGACGAGGAACGGCTCGACGCCTTTGTCCAGATCGCGGCTGAGGCCGCACGCGCCGGACGCCCGCTCGATCAGGTCGCGCATCTGCCCGGACCGCTCGCGGGCCGCGTGCTGCTGGTGGATCCGCAGGGCCAGGCGATCGCCGGCCCCACCACTTCCCTCGCCGCGAGCGCCGAACGGCCCGTGGTGGTCGACGGTCGCACCGTGGCGACAGCGAAGCTGGTCCGCCCGCCCGAGCTTTCCGATCAGGACCGTCGCACCCTCGCCGCCCAGTATATCGGCATCGCCGCGATCGTGCTGGTGCTGTTCGTGCTGCTGCTGCTGACGGCCTATGTCTTCGCGCGGCGCTGGTCGAAGCCGCAGCTCCAGCTCTACCGGATGAGCCGTGACGTGGTGAACGGCGACCTGGACCTCTATTTCGACGAGGAAGGCCCCGCCGAGGTGGTCGCGACGATGCGCAACCTGCGGCGAATCGCCAGCCAGTTCAGCCGGCTGGAGACCGCGCGTCGCACCTGGCTGGTGTCGATCTCGGGCGAGCTCAAGGGCCCGACCGAGAATATGGGCGAGCATTTCATCAGGCTGTGCGAGATGGAGCCGCCGCTTCCGCCCGAGCTGATCGGGGCGATCGAGAGCGATACGCGGCGGCTGATCCACATGGCCGAGGACCTGAACGCGGTGGCGTTGGCCGATCTCGGCCGCCTGCCGGTCACCTTCGTCCAGGTCGACCCGCGCGCGCTGATCCACAACGCGATCTATGCCGACAGGAAACGCGCCGAGGCGCAGGGCGTGCGGCTCGAGACCAGCACGCTGCCCGAATATACGGTGATCGTGAAATGGGACGGCGCACGGATCGAGCAGCTGTTCGGCGCGCTGATCGACAATTCGCTGCGCTACACGCCCAAGAACGGCCGGATCGTGCTGGGCCTGGAAAGCTCGCGCGACGCGTGGCGTTTGATCATCGATGACAACGCTCCAGGCGTGGATGTAATGCTCGCCCAGCGTTTGTTCGAGCCGTTCTACCGCTCTTCCGATCGAGCGGACGAATCGGCAGCCTCAGGCCTCGGCCTGGCCACTGCGCGGGCCATCGTCGAGGCGCATCACGGGCGGATCGAGGCGAGCCGTTCGCCGATCGGCGGCCTGCGTGTGACGGTGATCCTCCCCGGCAATCCGCCCACCGCCTGATTCGGCCTGACGGTTCAGGACTGCAAAACCGGTCGCGGCTTGCCTGAACGGTTTCAGCTGGCAGTAGGTGCTGTCCTTATCGCGACAGACGCGATCTCAGCCCACGGGGCTCGCAGTTCGCAGTAGCCGAAGCGCCTCGTGAGAATTCTGCTGCCTGGACGGAGGCCCTTGCCGACAGGCGATGTCCAACGATGCCGTGGACAGGAAATGGACCGGCATCCGATCCTCCTTTGTGCCACAGCCGCGTTGGACGCTGGCGCAGTGCGAGATTTGATCGCGTGCCGGCCGGATGGCATGGGTCGCGAATCAAAAAAGGGGGTTTGTATCTATGCGTGCGATTGCTCTTGCTCTTGTTCTGGCAGGCTGCAGCGGGGGCACCGGGTCCGTTGTAACGCCCGTCCCGACACCAAGCCCGACGCCCACGCCGGTGACCGCCATTCAGGCCACGCCTGTCGCCACGCTGGATGCGCCCTGGGGCATGCGCTTCACGCCCGACGGCCGTATGCTCGTTACCGAGAAGCCGGGACGGCTCCGCATCGTCACGCAGACGGGTACCGTATCCGATCCTATCGCCAACGTGCCCGGAGTCGTTTTCTTCGGGTCGCAGGGCGGCCTGATGGACGTGGAGCTCCACCCGAGCTTTGCGACCAACCGTGTCATCTACCTGAGCTATGTCGAAGGCACGGTGAAGAATGCCCCTATGGCTATTGCCGTTGCCCGCGCCGTGCTCACCGTCTCCGGCAATGGCGGAGCGCTCAGCGACGTCAAGGTCATATGGCGCGCGCCCAAGACCTTGCTTGACGGAAACTTCGGTGGGCGGATCCGCTTCGGTCCCGACGGAAAGCTCTACATCACCTCCGGCGACACTTCGGAAGGCGCTTCGCCCGACGACTATTCAACCGGCAGGGGCAAGGTGATCCGCATCAACGACGATGGCAGCGTACCCAATGACAATCCGTTTGTAGGCGTCGCCGGCGCGGCGCCGGAAATCTGGAGTGCCGGCCACCGCAACCCGTACGGCCTCGCCTGGGATGCTGCAGGGCGTCTCTGGGAAACCGAGATGGGCCCCAAGGGCGGCGACGAGCTGAACCTTATCCAGAAGGGCAAGAGCTATGGCTGGTACTTCGTGTCGGAAGGAACCGCCTATGACGACACACCGATTCCGAAGCACAGCACCCGGCCGGAATATGTTGCCCCGGTGGCCTTCTGGACGCCGGTGATCGCCCCCGCCGGATTCATCATCTATCGTGGCGATCTGTTCACCGGTTGGAAGGGACAGGGCATAATCACCGGGCTGGTGTCGCACGGCCTGGTCCGCGTGCAGTTCACGGGAGATACTGCGGCGGAGGTCGCCCGGCATGATCTCGGCCAGCGCATTCGGGAAGTGGCCGAAGGCCCCGACGGTGCGCTGTGGGTGCTCGAGGATAGCCCCGGCAACCGTTTGCTTCGCATCACGCCACGTTAGCATCGTTTCGCCCTGCCCCTCGTCGAGGACGCAGTATTGGCGGCTGCGCCTGCGTCATTGCCCGTTACGGATGACCACAGGCGCAGCCGATGTCGGCTCGATCGGCAGCATCGCCAATGCGTTCATCGGGCTCGGCCCGAGGGGCAGTTGAGGCAGCCAAGCAGGAAGCGCTTCCTCCGTCGGAGAACCAGCCGATCGGTCGGCTAGATGATCGGATTGCGGGCTACTGCTTCCGACCGATGCTTCGTGCCCGAGGTTCCGAGAGGAAGAATGGCCTGCCGTGGTGCGAAACGGCTGCCCATTCAAACGCCGAAACCCCAAAAAACAAAAACCCCGCTAAGCCGTTGGCCTAGCGGGGTTTTCATTGGCGCGCCCGGAACGATTCGAACGTCCGACCCTCAGATTCGTAGTCTGATGCTCTATCCAGCTGAGCTACGGGCGCGCTGTGGAGGGGAGCCTTTAGAAGCCGTTTTCAGATCGTGCAAGCCGTTGCGTGCAGTTTTCCACAGGCATAAGGCACAAACATGCGATTTATTCTGCTGATCAGCCTTTCCGCCCTCGCCGGATGCACCGAAACCACGGGTCGTTACCCGTCGTTGCTGCCCCGTCCGATCGAATCGACCAGCCTTGCCGAGCCCGAGCGCCCGGTGCCGGTTGCGACGCCGGACGCGGCACTCGACAAGCGAATCGCCGAGATTCGCGCCGGGCTCGACACGGGCACCAAGGCGTTCACCGCCGGCGCGCAGGACGCGGAGGCCAAGATCGCCGTCTCGCGCGGCCTCGGCCAAGGCTCCGAGCCGTGGCTGCAGGCACAGGTGGCGATGGGCCAGCTCGCCGAACTGCGCCGCCCCGCCGTCGCCGCCCTGTCCGACCTCGAGGAACTGGCGACGCAGCGCGGCGTGGACGGCCTGCCGCCCTATCCGGCGCTCGAGGCCGCGGTGGCCGCAGCCGAGCAGGCCGCCGCGTCGCAGCAGGCCAGGATCGATTCGCTCGAGGCCGCGCTCGGCGGCACCGGCAAGTGACGACTCAGTCGCCCGCCAGCTCCGGGTGCAGCACCCGGAGCACGGGCACCACAGAGGCATAATCGTCGGTCCAGGGCTGGAACGCCGGCCAGCTCCCGAGCTTCCGCCAGCCCCCGCCCCGCGCCGCCAGCCGATCGAGCATTTTCGGATCATGGCTGAGCGCGATCCACTCGGAGGCCGATTCGGCCTCGGGCTCCACCTGGTCGACCTTGGTGCCGCCGCCGAACTTGGCCGTAGCGACGAAATGCGGCTCCGGTTCATAGGACAGGCGCACCGCCTTCCACCCGCCATCGCGCGCCGCGGCCGACACGACCGGCGCCAGCGCCATGAAGCGGTTCGAGATATGGACGAGCAGCAGCCCGTTCGGCGCCAGCACCCGGCCATAGGTGGCGAAGGCCTCGCGCGTCAGCAGGTGCATCGGCACCGTATCCGAGGAAAAGGCATCGAGCGCGAGCAGGTCGAGGCTGGCGGTCTGCGATTCGGTCAGGCGGACGCGCGCGTCGCCGATCGAGATGCGCGTCTGCGGCGCACACTGGCTGAGGAAGGTGAACTTGCCCGAATCGCGGGCGAGATGGACGATCGCCGGATCGATCTCGAAGAAGCGCCAGCTCTGGCCCGGCTTCGCGTAACAAGCGAGCGTACCGGTGCCGAGGCCGACCACGCCGACCCGCGCGGCGGGGCCATATAGATCGGGCAGCGCCTGCATCGCCTGCCCCACGCCCGAGCCGGGGACATAGTAAGTGGTGGGCTGGGTCGAGCGTACGCCCTTTAGCTGGATGCCGTGCAGCGTCGTGCCGTGCGCCAGCTGGTTCTCGTTCTGATATTCGGTGACCGTGTAGACGCCGAAATAGCTGCGGGTGCGTGCATCGGTGAGCGAGAGCTGGATCGATCGGTAGCCGCCGAACAGGATCAGCCCGCCCGCCAGCGCCGCAAGATAGGCCGGGCGACGCCCGATCGCGATCAGGCCGAGCATGGCGACCAGCACGAAGGCGACCTGCTCGTGCATCTCGCCGAGCAGCTGCCCCGGATTGGCGATGCCGATCCACACGAGCAGCGCGACCAGCGCGCCGATCAGCACCGTCTTGCCGCGGGTGCCGTGCCGCCAGAAATCACCGATCACCGGAAGCAGGAAGATCTGCGGGGAGAGCATTCCGGCCGCGAGGACCAGCAGCGGATACTCGTAGGTCCAGTCGAACAGGGTCGGCGCGATCAACCCGGCGAACACGCCGCCCAATGCACCTCCCACCGACATGGCGAGATAGAAGCCGGTCAGCCGGTCCGGCGCCGGCCGCAGCGCATACATGCGAGCGTGGAGCGTCACCGAGACGGTGAAGAGCAGCAACAGGCCGATGATCGCATTGATATAGGCGAGCTGCTGGTGCCCGGCCATCAGCGTGGCGCCGAACATCAGGATGATCACCGGCGCGAATTTGGTCAGGATTTCCGGCAGCACCGCATTGTCACGGAACGCCACCGAGAAGCTGAGCAGATAAAGGCCGAGCGGCAGCACCCACAGCATCGGCACCGCGACGATGTCGGTGGTGAGGAAGGTGGTGGTCGCCAGCATCAGCCCGGAGGGGACGAGCGCGAGCACGATCCAGTGCAGCACCCGGCGCCAGGGCGGTGCGGGCGTGTGGTGGGCGACGTGCGGCTCCCCTTCTTCGCGCGGCGGCAGGCGCGAGGCACAGCCGGCGACGAGCAGGAGGACCAGGACATAGCCGGCGGTCCACAGCCAGCTCTGCCCCTTCAACGCCAGATTGGGTTCGACGAGCAGCGGATAGGCGATCAGCCCGCCAAAGCTGCCGATATTGGAGGCCGCATAGAGCGCGTAGGGATCGCGGCCATGGCTGGCGATGCTGTACCAGCGCTGGAGCAAGGGCGCCTGGGCCGAGATGGCGAAGAAGAGCGGGCCGATCGAGGCGACGAGCAGCCAGGGCACCCAGAGCGCGGGTTCCGCGCCGCCGGGCAGCTCCATCGCGATCACGCCGATCGGCAGCCACAGGGCGGCGATGACCAGCACGGCGATATGGATGGTTGCCTGCATCCGCGGCGGCACCCGGCCGATCCAATGGGCATAGGCATAGCCGCCGAGCAGCAGCGCCTGATAGACCAGCATCGCGCTGTTCCACACCGCCGGCGCGCCGCCGAGCTGGGGCAGCGCCATGCGCGCCACCATCGGCTGGACGAGGAAGAGCAGGAAGGAACCCGCCAGGATCGCGGCGACGAACAGCCAGCGCGTGGCGCGCACGCCGTCCCGTGTCGTCACCCCGTCGATCGCGCCCTCCATTGGTTCAATTCCCCAGCCTGCCTTGCAGCGATTCGCCTTGCCGACGGCTGAATGGAGCCCGGAAGTTTACGAAACATGCGCCACGCCGCCCCCGATTCCCCTTCCCCGAAAGCTGGCCCGGGCCGGATAGGGCGAGATGCTGGATGCGCGACGCGATCATGCGGCCGACGCAAGCAGAGGAAATCCTACTAGTAAAGGGCTCGCATGTTCCCCGTCTTGCCAGGCCGTGGCGAGCGGCGTAGATCGCCGCCGTCGCGAAAAACGACGGCCCGGCGCGCCACCATGCCCCGCAGGCCGACGAATACACGCCAGCCATGGTCCACATGGCTCGGCCAGCGTCTCCAAAGCAACCGCCCGGCAGCCGCCGGGCATCCGTGACCGGTACGCCTTGTGCCGGCTGCGGCAACAGGAGCGCGCAATGCGAAACCCGATCACCATCATCGGCGCCGGCCTTGGCGGGCTCACCCTTGCCCGCATCCTCCACCTGAACGGAATCCCGGCGACCGTCTACGAGGCAGAACCCTCTCCCGAGGCACGCAGCCAGGGCGGGCTGCTCGACATCCATGCGCATAGTGGCCAGCGGGCGCTGCTGGATGCCGGGCTCCATGAGGGCTTTCTCGCCCTGATCCGGCCGAGCGAAGACGCAAAGCGCGTTACCGACGCGCAGGGCAACATCCTGCTCGACCGGCCCGGCTCGGGCGACCGTCCCGAAGTCGACCGCGGCGAATTGCGCAAACTGCTGCTCGACTCGCTGCCGGCAGACCAAATTCTATGGGGACACAAGCTGGCATCGGTGTCGGCAATCGGCGGCGGGCGGCACGAGATCGCCTTCACCAACGGATCCCGCGTCACGAGCGACCTGCTCGTCGGCGCCGATGGCGCGTGGTCGCGAGTTCGTCCCCTGCTCACCGATGCCCTGCCCGCCTATACAGGCACCTGCTTCGTCGAGACCCACCTGCGTGACGGGAATGGACGCCATCGGGCAAGTGCCGAGGCGATCGGCAGCGGCACGCTGATGGCAGTAGCGCCCGGCAAGGGCATATTGGCGCACCGCAATGCCGATGGCAGCCTGCATGTCTATGCCGCGCTGAACCGACCCGAGGCATGGATCGCGGGGATCGATCTCGGCGACGCCGGGGCCGGGCTGACGCAGATCGCCGCACAGTTCGAGGGATGGGCGCCGCAGCTGACCGCGCTGATCACCGAGAGCGATACCCCGCCCCTGCTTCGCCCGATCCATGCGCTGCCCGTGGCGCATCGCTGGAGCCGCCTGCCGGGCGTCACCCTGCTCGGCGACGCGGCGCACCTGATGTCGCCCTTTGCCGGCGAAGGCGCCAATCTCGCGATGCTGGACGGAGCGGAACTGGCGCGCGCCCTTGTCTCCCATCCCGACGATGCAGAGGCCGCGCTCGCTGCCTATGAGCACGCGCTGTTCCCGCGCAGCGCCGGGATCGCCCGGGAGAGCGCGGAGAATCTGGAGCGCTTCTTCGGCGACGCGGCGCCGCAAAGCGTGGTCGCTTTGTTCAGACCGGACGCACGATCCGATAGGTGATGTGCGGGTTGAGCCCCTCGGGCGCATTCGGGTGGATGAAGTCCTGTTCGGGCACGCGGACCATGCCGAGCCGCTCCATCAGGCCCCAGCTACGGCTGTTCTCGACCACCGTCATCGCCGCGACCGTCGGCACGTCGAGATTGGCCCAGGCCCAGTCCAGGCTGGCCTGGGCGGCCTCGCGCGCATAGCCCTTGCCCCAATAGGCGGGGGCGAAGCGCCAGCCGATCTCGACCTCGCCGAACAGCGGCGTACCCTCGGGACCCGGTTTGAGCCCGCAAAAGCCGAGGAACGCGCCATCCTCCTTGCGCGCGACTGCCCAGAAGCAATGGCCGTGCGCATCGAGGATCCCGTTCTGCCGCGCCATCGCGGCATCGGCCGCCTCGGGGGTGAGTGACGGGCCGAGGAACTCCATCACCGCCGGATCCTGGCCCATGGCGTGCCAGGCAGGGCGATCGCTGTCCTGCCAGCGACGGAGGATGAGGCGTTCGGTCTCGATCATTGCGGGCGCTCCAACAGGTAGACGATCATCGCCCCTACCGGGTCGTCATCCGGATAGCCAAGGAGACGGAAGTCGAGATCGGGCCGACGGGACATGCCGAGCCGTTCCATCAGCCCCCAGCTGCGATCGTTCTCGATCGTGGTCCAGGCGCCGATCGCGGGGGCGTCGAGGTTCGCCCAGCCCCAGGCGATGCTCGCCTCGGCCGCCTCGCGGGCATAGCCCCTGCCCCAATGCGCCTCCGACACCCGCCAGCCGATCTCGGGCATGTTGGAGATCGGCAGGTCGTCGCCATAGTTGCTGGCGATGCGGATGCCGCAGCTGCCGATCAACTCGCCGGTGTCGCGCAATTCGGTCGCCCAATAGGTACAGCCGTGCCTCGCCTGGTCGTTGACGCGCTTCTCGAACATCGCATCGATGCCGGCGGCCTCCCTGAGCCCGCCCAGCCGCGCCATCATCGCGGGCGTGTTGACCAGCGCCTCGAAGGGGGTGCGATCCTCCGGCACCCAAGGGCGCAGGCGCAGGCGCGCCGTCTCGATCATGCCGGGCGGTCGATCGTGTAGACGATCATCGCGCCGAAGGGATTGTCGGCGGGATATTCGGGATGGTGGAAGTCGAGATCGGCACGGCGGACCATGCCGAGCCGCTCCATCAGGCCCCAGCTGGGCTTGTTGCCGATCACCGTCCAGGCGGCGATGCGCGGGCGGTCGGTATTGGCCCAACCCCAGGCCATGCTCGCCTGCGCCGCTTCCCGGGCGATTCCCTGGCCCCAGAATTTCTCGCCGATCCGCCAGCCGATCTCGAGCTCCTCGGGCACCGGGGTGTTGGGATGGCCGCCGATGCGCAGGCCGCAGACGCCGGCCATCTCGCCGGTCTCGCGCAGCTCGACCACCCACATGCAATGGCCGTTGCGCGCCTGCTGGTCCATCATCCGGTCGACGATCGCATCGTGCCTGGCCTGGGGCACCGGTCCGCCGAAATGCTCCATCATCGCCGGGGTGTTGGCGAGCTCATGGAAGACGGACTTGTCCGCCTCGCGCCACGGGCGGAGGTGCAGGCGTTCGGTGGTGATCATGGTTTCCCCTCTCCGGCCTCTCCCCTGGATGGGAGAGTGATGATTATCCCAGCAGCTTCGCCGCCAGCGGCGCGTGATAGGTGAGCACGCCCGCGCAGCCGGCGCGGCGGAAGGCCATCAGCGTCTCGAGGACCAGCGCGTCACGGTCGCCCGCGCCCACGGCCGCCGCGGCCTCGATCATCGCATATTCGCCGCTCACCTGATAGGCGAAGACCGGCACCTGGAACTCGCTCTTCACCCGCAGGATGATGTCGAGATAGGGCAGGCCCGGCTTGACCATCACGCTGTCGGCGCCCTCCGCGATGTCGAGGGCCACTTCGCGCAGGGCCTCCTCGGCATTGGCCGGATCCATCTGATAGGTCTTCTTGTCGCCCTTGAGCAGCCCGCGCGAGCCGACCGCGTCGCGGAACGGGCCGTAGAATGCCGAGGCGTATTTGGCGGCATAGGCCATGATCTGGACGTTGACGCGGCCGTTCGCCTCCAGCGCCGCGCGGATCGCGCCGACGCGGCCGTCCATCATGTCCGACGGCGCGACGATGTCCGAGCCGGCCTCGGCCTGGAGCAAGGCCTGGTCGACCAGCACGGCGCTGGTCTCGTCATTGAGGACATAGCCCTGCGCGTCGACGATGCCGTCATGCCCGTGCGCGGTATAGGGATCGAGCGCGACATCGGTGAGGACGCCGATATCGGGGACCGCGTCCTTGATCGCCTTGATTGCGCGGCACATCAGATTGTCGGGGTTGAGCGCCTCGCGGCCGTCGTCGGTGCGCAGGTCACGCGGGGTGTTGGGGAAGAGCGCCAGGCAGGGGATGCCGAGGTCGCGCGCCTCGCGGGCGCGCTCCACGATACCGTTCAGACCCCAGCGCGAGACACCGGGAAGCGCGGCGATCGGCTCCTCTTCGGTGCCCTCTGTGACGAACAGCGGCCAGATCAGATTGGCCGGAGTGAGGACGGTCTCGGCATGCATCCGGCGGCTCCACTCGGAAGCACGGGTGCGGCGGAGGCGGAGCGCGGGATAGTGACTCATGGAGGCGCTGATGCGCCCTCAGCAATTGGGTTGCAAGCGTCCCGCGGGCTCGGTGGTGGCGAGCGTTTCCTCCTCGACGGTGGCGGGCTCGGGTGGCACTTCGAGAACCTGGGTGCGCCAGCGGCCGTGGCGGTAGTAGAGCCCGGCGAAGAGCAGCGAGAAGGCCGAGCCGATCGGGAAGGACAGCCACAGCGCGTCGCTGCCGAACCAGCGCTGGCCGAAAAAGGCGAAGCCGAAGCGGATCGGGAAGAGCGTGATCGCCAGGATGACGAGCGGCGGCACGGTGGCACCGTTGGCGCGGACGGTGGAGAAGAGCACCATGGTCGCGCCGAACATCACGAAGGTCCAGCTGGCGAGCAGCTGGATGTGGCGGGCGATCGGGATCGCCGGGCTGTCGGCGCCGACGAACAGGGCCATCACCGGGCGGTCGAACAGGATGATCGCGCCGATCACGACCAGGGTGATGATCGTGTTGAAGACCAGGCCCGAGCGGGTGATCGCCCCTACCCGCTCCCATTTGCCGGCGCCGATATTCTGCGCGGCCATGCTCGATACCGCAACGCCGATCGCCATCGCGGGCATCTGGATATAGGTCCAGAGCTGCTGCGAGACGGCATAGGCCGCGGCGGTATCGACGCCCAGGCGGTTGACCAGCCCGATCATGGTCAGGCCGGCGGTGGACATCACCAGCATCTGCGCGCCCATCGGCAAGCCCTTGGCGACGATCGTGCGGACCAGCGCGCCCTCGGGGACCAGATAGCGCAGCTCGGCGCCGCGCAGGCGGATCGGCAGGTCGCGCAGATAGACGTAGAGCAGCAGGCCGAGCGACGAGGCGATGCCGGCGATCAGCGTGGCGGTGGCCGAACCGGCGATCCCCATGCGCGGGAACGGGCCGATACCCTCGATCAGCAGCGGGTTGAGGCCGGCGTCGATCGTCACGCTTAGCACCATGAACCAGAGCGGCGTGACCGAATCGCCGGTGCCGCGCAGGCTCATCTGGATCAGCACGCCGAGCATGCTGAACGGCAGGCCGAGGAAGATGACGCGCAGATAGGCGAGCGCCATGGCCTGCGCCTCGCCCGGCGTGGCAAGCAGGCGGAGGATCTGCGGGGCGAACAGCCAGCCCAGGATCGCGATGACCAGCGCGCCGCCCATCACCAGCCCGATCGCCGAACCGAAGGCACGCCGTGCCGCCTCGACGTCGCGCCGGCCCATCGACTGGCCGATCAGGATCGTCGCGGCCATGCCGAAGCCGAACACCGCCGAGAACATCAGGAACATGATGATGTTGGCGTTGCTCGTCGCCGCCAGCGCCTGCTCGCCCAGGAAGCGCCCGACCCAGATCGAGTTGATCGAGCCGTTGAGCGACTGGAGGATGTTCGAGCCGAGCGTCGGCAGCGCGAACAGCAAGAGCGTCTTGCCGATCGGGCCCTGGGTCAGATCGTGGCGTTGGGGAGGACCGGCCATTTCGCTCGCTTCGCTGGAGCGGGAAGAGGACCTTCCCGACTGCCCTTCACCAGCACCCGGCGGCGGTCAGGTCAAGCCGCCTGGGGGCGCCTGCGACGCATCATCCAGATCGCGAGGGTGCCCAGGGCGAACAGGCCGATCGCCTCTTCCGGGATCGGGCTGGGGCCGCCGCCACCGGGGTTGCCGGTGTTCGGCGGGTTGTAGCTGCCGGTATAGGTGCCGAGGTGGAACTCGCCATTCTGGACGAGGCTGCCGAACACCGCCGAGCCCTGGATATAGTTGCCCGTGGTTGCCGCCGCGTTCGGCGCGAGCACCGATCCGCCCCAGGCAGTGGTGGCGTTCAGCGTCTTCGCGTCGGGGAAATTCCAGATGACGTGCTCTCCCAGTCCCTGGGTGCCGCCGAGGAAATTGTCGTTGAGCGTCACGTCCGCGCCCGAGACGTTGACGATCGCGGTGTCGGCGCCGTTCAGGTTGAACTGGATCTCGCCGATCTTGTCGAGGTCGGTGGCGCTGATGTTGAACACCGCCACGCCGTCCGCATTGGGCACGGCGTTGAAGGTGCCGCGATTGCCGGCGATCGCCAGGTTCGAATTGGCGTCGAGCCCGCCTAGCGTCTTCGACATGTCGGTCAGGCTGGAACTGAGCAGGCTGCCCTGCTGCTTGAGGTTGACCGAGAAGCCGGGATCGCTGGCGGCGAGGCCCGACTGGACGGTGTTCTGGTTGACGTTGGTGTTGGCGATCGTCCCGCCGACCTTCACCGTCTGCGCCGCGCCGTTCAGGTTGAAGCCGCTGTTGACGTTGCCGCCGATCACCGCGCCCGACCCGTTATTGAGGTTCTTGGTCGATCCGTTGACGTCGCCGACCACGGTGAGGCCCGGGATGCCGAGCGCATTCGGCTTCGGCGTGCCGATCTGATAGTTGGACGAATTGCCGTTGAGGTTGCCGCCCACGAAGGTGCGCCCCTCCACTTCCGACGAGGAGGTCAGGTCTCCGAGCACCACCAGGTTCCAGGTGCGCAGCGCATCGAGGCCGGCAACGGACTGGGCGGAGGCAGGCACAGCGGCGAACAGCGCTGCCGCCGCGATGCCGGCGGAGAGCAGGAAGCGGTTCATGGGGACTCCGAGGGGTTAACGATACCGAAGTTCGTTAACGGCCCCTGGCATCCGGGCGGTATGGATAAGCTTGGTTAACGGCGTCCCGTTTCGGGAGTTTCGTAAAAACCTGTAACGGCATCCCGGCGAAGACCGAATCTCGTACCGCAGGCGTCTCGCTTACGATCGCATGAGATCCCGGCTTTCGCCGGGATGACGGGTGTTCACCAGCCCAGCCGCTTGAGTGCGGCGCTCAGCCGCTCGGCCTCGGCGGCCTTTTCGGCATGGTCGGCACGGGCCTTCTCGACAGCCTCGGGCTTGGCCTTTTCGACGAAGCTCGGGTTATTTAGGCGACCGGCCAGGCCGTCACGCTCCTTCACGGCCGCGGCGATCGCCTTGGCGAGGCGGGTCTTCTCGGCTTCGATGTCGACTACGTCGCCGAGCGGCACCACGAAGGTCGCCTCGTCGACGACGATCTGAAGCGAACCGCCGGCGGGCACTTCGCCCGAAGCCTGGTCGACACGCGCGAGGCGCGCCAGCGCCGCGTCCTGGCGACCGAGGCGCGCGGTGGTCTCCGTCGAAGCATCGCGCACGAAGACCGGCAGGCGCGCGCCCGGCGGCACGTTCAGCTCGGTGCGGGCGGCACGGATCTCGCTGACCAGACGGATCAGCCAGTCGATCTCCTGCGCAGCCGAAGGATCGAGTGCACGGGCATCGGCCATCGGCCACTTCGCCACGATCAGCTCATGATCGCGCGGGCCCATCTTCGACCACAGCTCTTCGGTGATGAAGGGCATGAAGGGGTGGAGCATGACCAGGATCTGGTCGAGCACCCAGCCGGCGACCGCACGGGTCTCTTCGACGCCTTCCGCGCCCTCGCCCTGGAGCACCGGCTTGATCAGCTCGAGATACCAGTCGCAGAAGCGGCTCCAGACGAACTGGTAGATCGTGTTCGCGGCTTCGTCGAAGCGCAGATCGGCCAGCGCCAGGTCGAGCGCCTGCACGGTGGCGACTGTCTCGGCGATGATCCAGCGGTTGACCGCGAGCTGCGCCTCGGGCGCCTCGATCGTGGTCGAGGCCGAGATGCCGTTCGACTGGGCGAAGCGCGCGGCGTTCCACAGCTTGGTCGCGAAGTTGCGATAGCCCTCGATCCGGCGCTCATCCATCTTGATGTCGCGGCCCTGGCTTTCCATCGCCGCCATGAAGAAGCGCAGCGCATCGGCGCCGTAATTGTCGATCAGCCCGAGCGGATTGACGACATTGCCCTTGGACTTGGACATCTTCTGCCCATCCGCCGCGCGCACAAGACCGTGGAGATACAGGGTCTTGAAGGGCACTGCCTTCATGAACTGCAGGCCCTGCATCATCATCCGGGCATCCCAGAAGAACAGGATGTCGAAGCCCGAGATCAGCACGTCGTTCGGATAGCGCCCGCCGAGCGTGGGATCGGGGTTTTCCGGCCAGCCCATCGTCGCGAAGGGCCAAAGCGCCGAGGAGAACCAGGTGTCGAGGACGTCGGGATCGCGCCAGATCGCTACGAAATTGCCCGAGGCACGATCTTCATCGGAGAGGTCAGCAGGAAAGTCATGCCGCTGATCGTAGTCGACGACATAGATCGAGACATTCTCGCCGTAGTACTCCTTCGCCGACTGACGAACCTCTTCGACATTCTCGGCTACAAGAGCATGAAGCTCAAACGGATCTGCACGGCCGTCGCGCATCGTAGGACCAAACCAAGCGGGGATCTGGTGGCCCCACCAGAGCTGGCGCGAGACGCACCAGGGCTGGATGTTCTCCATCCAGTTGAAATAGGTCTTTTCCCAGCTCTTCGGCACGATCTTGGTCGCGCCCGAGCGGACCGCCTCGATCGCCGGCTTGGCGAGCGTCGCGGCGTCGACATACCATTGGTCGGTCAGCCAGGGCTCGATCACGTCGCCCGAGCGATCGCCGAACGGCGTCGCGATCGTGCGCGGTTCGGCATCATGCTCCTCGCCGTCCTTGTCGACGTGCGGGATCAGGAAGCCTTCTTCCTTCAGCCGCGCGACCACCAGCTTGCGCGCCTCGAACCGGTCGATGCCGAGCAGGTCGGCGGGGATCAGGCCGTCCGAAGTCTGGGTGATGCGCGCCTTGGCGTCGAGCATGTTGAGCATGTCACGCGCCTCGATCCCGGCGCGGCGGCCGACTTCGAAGTCGTTGAAGTCATGCCCTGGGGTGATCTTGACCGCGCCCGAGCCGAGCTCGGGATCGGCATGCTCGTCGGTGACGATCGGGATCAGGCGGCCGGTGATCGGCAGCTTGACCATCTTGCCGACCAGCGCGGTGTAGCGCTCGTCGGTCGGGTGCACCGCCACCGCCATGTCGGCCAGCATCGTCTCGGGGCGCGTGGTCGCGACCTCGATGAAGCCCGATCCGTCTGCGAGCGGGTATTTCAGGTGCCAGAAGCTGCCCTTGACGTCCTTGGTCTCGACCTCGAGGTCGCTGATCGCGGTGCCGAGGCCCGGATCCCAGTTCACCAGGCGCTTGTCGCGGTAGAGCAACTTCTGCCGGTGCAGCTCGACGAATACCTTGAGGACGGCCTTGGAGAAGCCCTCGTCCATGGTGAAGCGCTCTTCGGACCAGTCCATCGAGCAACCGAGGCGACGGAGCTGCTGGGTGATCTCGCCCCCGCTCTCTTCCTTCCACTCCCAGACCTTCGCGACGAATTCCTCGCGCGTGAAGTCGGTGCGCTTCTGCTGCTTGAGGTTCATCTGGCGCTCGACGACCATCTGGGTCGCAATGCCGGCATGATCGGTGCCGACCACCCAGCGCGCGTCCTTGCCCTTCAGCCGGGCATGGCGGACCAGGATATCCTGCAGCGTGTTGTCGAGCGCGTGGCCGATGTGGAGGCTGCCCGTCACATTGGGCGGCGGGTTCACCAGCGTCCAGGGATCGGCACCGTCACGCTCGGGGCGGAACAGGCCGTTGCTTTCCCAATGCTGGTACCAGCGGGATTCGAGTTCGGCGGGGTCGAAGGTCTTCGGAAGCTCGGTCATGATCGAGCGGCTTTAGCGGCGAGCCGGGCCCCGGGTCGATACAAAACTCGCAGGAAATGCCGGTTGTTGATACAAAGGCGCAACGATCGGGCCTGGGAGGGAGATCATAATGCGTCTGGAAATCGCCGTTCTGGTTTGGGGCTGCCTGTTGGCGCTGGTGCACATCTTCGGCGCCGCGCAGGTGAAGACCCGGCAATATGGGCCGAAGTGGAACATGGGTGCGCGTGACGAGGACCTGCCGCCGCCCAATGCGATCGTCGGGCGGATGACCCGCGCCCAGGCCAATTTCTTCGAGACCTTCCCGCTTGCGATCGTCGCAGTGGTCGCGCTGAGCGTCACCGGAACCCAGACCTTCTGGACCCAGCTCGGCGCCCTGCTCTGGCTGGGCGGCCGGATCGTCTACCTGCCGCTCTATGCCGCCGGTGTGCCGGTGGTTCGCACGATCGTGTTCCTGATCAGCCTGGTCGGCATCCTGATGATGCTGTGGCCGTCGCTGGCGATGGGCATCGGCACCACGACGCTGTTCGGCTGATCGGCCCGCGCTAGAGCGTCAGGTCGATGTCGACGATCGCGCGGTCGGCCAGCGCATAAGGACCCCAGGCCGGCGAGACGATCACGGTGCCGTCGGTCTTGGTCCAGCTCAGCCGCACCTGGATCGGCGTGCCCGGGGTGACGACATAGCCGCCCGTCCGCGGGAAGCGGCTGCGATCGCGCAGCAGCCAGCGCGCGAAGCCGGTCAGTGGGGTGCCACCCGTGACCTGCCCGGCGATCATCCAGGTCGTGCTGCCGTCCGCGGCGCTGGTGCCGATCTCGACATCGACCGGGCCGCTGCTGTGGTCGCGATGATGGACGACCGCGATCCAGGCGTCGAGCGGTTGCGGCGTCGGATTGCGCTCGGCGACGGGATCGATCGGGCGGATGCCGAGATTGCGCAGCAGCCGGTTCACCCCCGCGCTGCCGCCGGCCAGCACCAGCGACTCGATCAGCCGGCAGAGGAAATGCGCGTCGCTGCCGGTCGTGTCGTAGCCGTACTTGGCGAACAGATCGATCAGCAGGATCGACTGGAAGCCATAGGTGACCGCCAGCGCCAGCGCGCAGGAGATGATCGGCTTGACGCTGCGCCCGTTGAAGACGTTGGCGACGAACGAGAGGTTGAAGAGCCAGGCCAGCGCCGATTCCAGGATCGCCGCGAGCACGAACAGCACGATGAGTGCCTTGCCCGATTCGGCGATGACCTGGGATGCAGCCGGATTGTCCGCCCCCCCGTCCGGCTGGTTGGCAACCGGGGCCGGCTGGGCCGTGGCCATGGGCTGCGGCACCACAATGGCATCGGGCGCGGCCTGGTTGACGAGGGCGATGTTGTCCTGCGCCAGAGCCGGCGCCGAAGGAACAAGGCCGATGGCGAACAGGAACAGAATGGCAAGCAGGCCGCGCATCGCGTGTCTCCCCCAAAGACGAAGGGGGAGCCTATCCGATGCGCAGCCCGTCAGCTAACGGGCTTTCGCCCATTTCCGAGCGAAATTACTTCGCCGTCTTGTCCGTGTACTTGTCGAGCCAGCCCAGCACCGTGCGGTACCACTGGAGCGAGTTCTTCGGCTTGAGCACCCAGTGGTTCTCGTCCGGGAACACCAGCAGCTCGGACGGGACTTCGCGGCGCTGGAGCGCGGTGAAGGCGGCGAGGCCCTGCGTATAGGGAATGCGGAAGTCCTTCTCGCTGGTGATCACCAGCTGCGGGGTCTTCCACTTGTCGACATGGTTGACCGGGTTCCACTTCTCGAACGCGGCGGGGTCCTCGAAATAGGCCTTGCCGCCATGTTCCCACTCGTCGAACCACAGCTCCTCGGTCTCATAGGCCATGGCGCGGGCGTCGAACACGCCGTCATGCTGGACGATGCACTTGAACCGGTCCGGCCACTGGCCTTCGATCCAGTTCATCATGTAGCCGCCGTAAGAGGCGCCGAGCGCGCAGGCATTGTCGGCGTCGAGCCAGGCGAACTTGTCGGTCGCGGCCTTGAGGCCCTTTTGCAGGTCCTCGAGCGGCCAGCCGCCCCAGTTGTTGCGGATCGCGTCGGTGAAGGCCTGGCCGTAACCGGTCGAGCCGTGGAAATCGACTGCGACCACTGCATAGCCGGCACCGGCGAACACCGCCGGGTTCCAGCGATAGGACCAGCTGTTGTTGCTCGATCCCTGCGGACCGCCATGGACGATGAAGGCGATCGGTGCCTTCTTGCCCTCGGCCAGGTTGGCCGGACGCACCGAATAGCCCCAGACGGTGTCGTTGTTGGCGCCGGTGAAGCTGAACCGCTCGACCTTGGGCAGGTCGATGCCGGCGAGCTTCTCGGCGTTCACCGAAGTGAGGCGGGTGCTGACCTTGCCCTTGAGCTGGTAGAAGTCGTCGGGTGCGGTGAGGCTGTTCATCGCATAGACCACCCCGCCCTTCACCGGCACGACCGCCGAGACGTTGCCGAGCTGGGTGAGCCGGACGACCTTGCCGCTTGCCGGATCGACCGACCAGATCGGGTTCTCCTGGGTGTCCTCGGCGGTGACGTAGATCGTCTTCGAGTCCGGCGCCCAGGCGATCGAGCCGACCGAGCGGTCCCAGGCCTGGGTCAGCGCCTTCGTCTCGCCCGTGGCCAGGTTGCGCAGCTGGAGCACCTGACGATCCGCCTCATAGGTGGCGCGGGCCATCGAGAAATAGGCGAGCCACTTGCCGTCGGGCGAGACGGTGGGGAGATTGTCCATCCCCTCGTTCGCCTTGGTCAGGTTCACCGGGGCCGAGGAGCCGTCAGCCGGGGCCGAGAAGATGTCGAGATTGGTCGACTTGGACTCGATCCGCCCCGCCTCGCGCAGGGCGAAATAGACGGTCTTGCTGTCCGCGCTCCAGGACAGTTCCTCGCCGCCACCGAAGGGCTTGGAGGGGGTGTCGCCGATCAGCCGGCCGACGATCGGCGTGCCGTTGCCGGTGGCGCCGCTCGCGCCGAAGGGCAGCACGAAGAGCTGCGAGCGCTCGCCATTGCTCCACGTATCCCAGTGGCGGACGAAGAGCTGGTCATAGGTGCGGCCCGAGCCTGCATTGGGGTCCTTCTTGACCATCGCGGGCTCGAGGCTCGGCGCGCCGGGCTTGCGATCGGCCCAGACGAGCAGCTTCGAGCCGTCGGGGGAGACCTTGAAGCCGCTGAAGCCGCCCGGGATATGGGTGAGCTGGGTCGGCGCACCGCCAGTGACTGCCACGCCCCACACGGCATCGTCTCCGCCCTTGTCCGACTGGAACCACACGGTCTTGCCGTCGGCGGAGAATTGCGGGCTGGTCTCGTTGACGTCGGCTTCGGCGACCAGCTTCTCGGGCTTGGCGCCCTTCACGGTGAGGTCGAGGCGCCACAGGTCGTAGCGGCCGCGATTGGCGGCGAGATCGGTCTCGCGCTGCTGCCAGACGAGCCAATGCCCGTCGGGCGATACCGCGGGGGCACCGACGCGCGACAAAGTGGCGACGTCCTGGATGGTGAGATCACGCGCCAGCGCGGGCGCGGTGGTGGCGACGGCGAGCGCAACGCCCGCGAGCAGGATGTGCTTCATGGGACGGGACGATAGCCGGAAGGTTGCGGGCGTTACAATCGGGCAGCGTCACCAAAACCGGCCATTTCCGTCATCCCGGCGAAAGCCGGGATCTCGTGCGGCTCTTTTCCCGCAATCGCCTGAGATCCCGGCTTTCGCCGGGATGACGGATTGGTTCTGGAACTGGAAGGGGTTCGCGGCTTACTGCCGCCCGGTGATCCGGGAGATTTCCTTCGCGACCATGTCTTCCACCAGACGCGGCAGATTGGCGTCGAGCCAGTCGCGGAGCATCGGCTTGAGCATCTCGCGGACCATGCCCTCGAGCGTGTCCGATCCGGTCACCTCGGGCTTCACCACCATGCGCGACAGCGCCTCGAGCGGGCCGCGAGTCGCCTGGACGGCGCTTTCGGAAACGATGGGCTCGGCCGGAACCTCGGTTGCAGGCGCGGCGGCGGCAGCGGCTCGCGCCGGCTTGGCGGGCGCCTCGGGCTGCGTGGGGGAACCCATCGACATCGGGGTCGGCGTCTCCAGTCTGTCTTCGTCGACCGGTTGGCTCAGCTCGAGGATTTCGTCAACGGTGGCGGGCTTGTCCGCCACCGTCGTCGCCGACCGTCCGCCGCGGCGCGTACGCGTCGCGATGGCAGCATCGCCCTCCTCGGCGATGATGCGCTTGATGGAGGAAAGAATCTCCTCCATCGACGGCTCGCTACTGATGTCCCCCATCAACCGGCTACTCCAAAAAGCCCCGGAGGCGGGTAATCACGGCTTTTTACGGTTAATGTCAACCGGTCGCGTGGCGTCATTACGCTGAAGCACCGGATCGAGCGACGTGCTGCTGACGTCCGGGGTCTGCACCGGGGTCTGGTTGGTGCGGGTTCCCACGGCCTGCGGCTCCGGATCGTCGTTGCGATCGGACCAGCGATTCTTCACGCGCTTGTAGTTGACGTCGGGGTCGTAAAGGGGCCCGCCGTCAAGGTTAAGATCGCGCGCCTCAGCCCGGCCCATTGCCGCGAGCAGCTGGAAGCCGGCGACATAGGCGTCACGCTCGGCGGTGACGTAGTTGACCTGGCTGTTGAGCAGTTCCTGCTCGGCGTTCAGGATGTCGAGGATCGTCCGGGTGCCGACACTGTTCTCGGCACGGACACCCTCGAGACTCAGCTTGTTGGCATCGACCGCGACCCGGGTCGATTCGATCACACGCAACGCCGACTGGTAATTGGCATAGGCCGACCGCACCTGGGCGATCACGCCGCGCTCGGTGAGCGTGACGGTCTCCAGCGCGGCTGCGCGGCGCGCCTGAGCCTGTCGGACCTGTGCTGCCGGGCGGCCACCCTGGAACACCGGCAGCGTGACCTGGGCGCCGACCGTGTTGGCAATGCCGTTCGCGTTGATCCCGCCCAGCGTATGGGCCTGGTCGCTCAGCGAGCCGAGATAATTATAGTAGGTCGTGCCGGCAGTGAGGCTCACCTGCGGCGAACGCGTCGCCTGAGCGGCCCTGATGTCGAACGCCGTGGCGTCGCGCTGCTTCTGCGCCGCCTCGAGATCGGGATTGTTGGCGATGGCGGCCTGTTCGGCATCCTGCACGTCGTTCGGCAGGTTCGGCAGCGCCGGCGGCTGGGCGAGCACGCCCGGCGGCGTGCCGATGATGCGGATATAATTCTCGCGCGAGCCGATGAGTCCGGCCTCGGCGGTGCGAAGCTGGCTCTGGGCGAGCGCCAGGCGCGCCTCGGACTGGGCAACGTCGGTGCGGGTCAGGTCACCGACCTCGAACCGGTCGCGAGTCGCCTGGAGGTTGACCTCGAGCACATGGACGTTCTGCTGGTTCAGGCGGACGATCGCCTCGAAACGCAGCACGTCGACATAGGACGTCACGGAATCGGTGAAGAGCTGGGCTTCCGAACCCCGCAGGCTGGCCTGGCCCGCATCGACGCGGGTCTCCGCCGCGCGAACCGAGTTGCGCACCGCGCCGCCCGCATAGACCGGCACCGAAAGGTTGAGGCCCAGCCGGCCCTGGCGGGTCGGCCCCGCCAGCGGGCCCGACTGCGCGTCGCTGTCATAGATGCTGTCGCTGAGCGAGCCGGTGCCGTTCACGCCGGGACGGCCAGCGGCTCGGGCGATCGGCACATTCTCGTCATTGGCGCGCTGGGTCGCGCGGTCCGACTGGAGGCCCGGATTCGTATTGTACGCCTGAACCAGGGCGTCGCGCAGCGTCGTGGTCGGCTGCGCGGCCTCGGCCGGAGCAGCCGTGCCGACTTCGACACGCACAGGCGTGCTGGTGCCCGATCGGGTCGTCGTGGTCTGCGCGGCGGCAGGCACGGCGATCGCGACAAGGCTGACGCCCAGGAACAGAGAGGAAATTCGCATGAGCCTCTTTCAGAAATCAGAATTGAAAGGTTCGTAGGCGCTCGAAACCAGGAAGAATTGCACATTCGATGTCGGCGAAATCGGAAAGGCCGAAGCCCCCTTCGGTCCGACGGCCCGAAGCGAGGCGAGTAACGCCACGATCCACGACGCCCGTCACCACGCGCCCTTCGGGCTTGAGCTGGTCGAGCAGCGCGGCGGGAAGCTCCTCGACCGCACCGTCGACGACGACCAGGTCATAGGGGCCTTCCGAGGCATGGCCGGCGGCGAGCGGCCCTTCGACCAGCTCGACATTGGCATAGGCGGCGAGCGCGGTGCGGGCGAGCGCGGCGAGCGAGGACTCCTCCTCGACCGCGACCACGGCATTGGCGAGGCCGGCGAGCAGCGCCGCCGAATAGCCGCCCGCGGCGCCGATCAGCAGCACCTTGTCGGTCGGGCGAATGTCGGCGACGGTCAGCAGCCGGCCCGTGGCCAGCGGCAGGTTATGCCGGCGGCCGCCGGCGAGCGGCAGCAGCGTGTCGCGATAGGCGATCGCGCGATGCTCTTCCGGAAGGAAGTCCTCGCGCGGCAGGCGCGCCATCGCCTCCACCACGCGCGTGTCGTTCACGGCGTTGGTGCGCAGCTGGCTGGCAACCATCGCATGGCGCATCGTTTCGAAGCGGTTCGCCTCGGCAGGCGCGGAATCTACCGTAAGAGCCATCATTACCCCGGCTATCTGGCACAACCGTGTTAGTTGCGCAATACACTGTTTATGTAGCGCGGCTTGTATCCCCTTCGCAACGCTTCGCCAAGCAAGGCGCGCAGCTATTTTTGCACTGCAATGTTGACATGTCGGCAACAGCCTGCGCATTGCCGCCGCTCGCTCCGAGGCCCGATGGCGGAGTGGTGACGCAGAGGACTGCAAATCCTTGCACGCCGGTTCGATTCCGGCTCGGGCCTCCACTTCTTTTCAGCGTCACATTTCACCCCCGCACGGCAGCGCGCCCACCGTGCCTGTGTGGCTTTCGCGCCACTTATCCACAGTTTTGCACGGCTCGTCGGGCCCGTACTGAGCCGGACGCGGAACAAATCGCGATTCGCTGCGATTGAGTCCCCGAGTATCGGGAGACGAAGCATGTACGATTTCGGCATCCGAAATGTCCTTACCGGTTATCGCGTCGCATATCGGTCGCAGGAGCGGAACTATTGTCCGGGCTGTGGCGGGTCGCACTGGATGATTGGCCGGCTCACCGCGGAATGCGCCTATTGCGCCACCGCGCTGCCCCTGCTCGCGGGCGGCAGCACCGGCAACGGGCTGATCCGGCGCAGCGAGCCAGCGCTCGCCGCCTGAACCGTTTCGCCGGACGTGCGTTTTCGCGGGTCGGAACTCCGCGAATGGGAACGCTCATGACCGACATTGCCGTCACTTCGCCCGTCGAGCGCATCGCGCGCGTCATCGCCGCCGAGATGGTGAGCCCGAATGGCGAGGCCTTTGAAGGCCCCGACGAGCCGGTGAGCGTGATCGTCGAGCGCATCTGGCGGGCGGAGATCAACCGCGCCGTCGCCATCCTCCACACGCTGCGCGAGCCGACTCGCGGCATGGTCGAGGCCGGACGTGCGGCCGGCGACGATCCGGCGGAGATCTGGAGCGCGATGGTCCGCGCGGCACTGGACAGCACGGTCGAGGTGATGCCCGAGCCCGCCTGAGGCTTGCAGCCCACCGCCGAGCCGCTATGCCGCCCGGATGACCGCGCAACTCACGCTCTACAATTCGCTGACCCGCAGCCTGGAGGCCTTCCAGCCGCTCGACCCCGCCAAGGGGGTTCGCGTCTATTCGTGCGGGCCGACGGTCTACAACTATGCCCATCTCGGAAATCTGCGCGCCTATGTCTTCACCGACACGCTGAGCCGGGTGCTGAGCTGGAAGGGCTATCCCCTCACCCATGTCATCAACATCACCGACGTGGGCCACCTGACCAGCGATGCCGATGCCGGCGACGACAAGATGGAAGCGGCGGCCAGGGCCCAGGCGAAGAGCATCTGGGACATCGCTGCGCATTATACGGCTGCGTTCAAGCAGAACATCGCCGACCTCAACATCCGCCAGCCCACCCGCTGGTCGGTGGCGACCGATCACATCGCCGAGATGATCGACTTCGCCGAGAAGATCGCGCCCGAGCATTGCTACGAGCTCGATTCGGGCCTGTATTTCGACAGCACCACCGTGCCCGACTATGGCAGGCTCGCCGGATCGCAGGACGATGCGCGCGAAGGCCGGATCGAAGCGGTGGAAGGCAAGCGCCATCCGCAGGACTTCGCGATCTGGCGCAAGTCTCCGCCAGGCGAGCAGCGCCAGATGGAATGGGACAGCCCCTGGGGCAAGGGCGCGCCGGGCTGGCACCTCGAATGCTCGGTGATGAGCATCAAGTATCTCGGCGCGCCGTTCGACATCCATACCGGCGGCATCGATCACCGCGAGATCCACCACCCGAACGAGATCGCGCAGAACCAGGCGTTCTGCGGCTGCTCCGACACGGGTTCGCATTTCTGGATGCACAACAACTTCCTGGTCGATCGCCAGGGCAAGATGTCCAAGTCCAAGGGCGGCTTCACCACGCTCCAGTCGCTGATCGACGCGGGCGTCCATCCCCTCGCCTATCGCCTGCTCTGTCTGCAGGCCCAGTATCGCAGCGAGCTGGAATTCTCGGCCGAGAACCTGGCGGCGGCGCTCACCCGGCTCAAGCGGCTGGTGATGACGGTGACCGCACTCAAGGCGCGCGCCGAGGGCGAAGGCACCGCGCCCGCCATCTGGATCGAGCGGCTGGACGAGGCGGTGTCGGACGATCTCAACACGCCCAGGGCGTTGCCCGCCCTCGACGAGATGCTCGCCGAGAAGAAGCTGTCGCCGGCCGACCGCCTGGCCGGGCTCGCCGCCTTCGATGCGGTGCTCGGCCTCAAGCTGCTCGAGCTCGGCCGCGAGGACCTGCGCGTGCGCCCTGCAGCGGCAACGATCACCGTGCAGGAGATCGAGGACCGGCTGGTCGAGCGCAAGGAGGCGCGGCTGGTCAAGGACTTCCAGCGCTCCGACACAATCCGCGACGAACTCGCCGCCGCGGGTGTCGAGGTTATGGACGGCGATCCGATGGGCTGGGACTGGAAGCCGATACTCGGCGGATAATCGCGGCTGCCGACGCGTTGCACTTCGTGCTGCGCCTCTCGGGAAGAGGGGCGTCAACGGAGTATGCGCGTATGCCGAAGTCTTTGCCCCTCACCGCCCTGGCCGCCGTTCTGGCGCTGGGCGCCTGCAACCAGGCACCCAGGACCACCGACAATATCGCGGTCGATGTCGACAATGCGATCGCCCCCGATGACGCGACGCTCAACGACGTGCCGGTGGTCGAGGATGCCGACGACGCGACCGCGGTGACCGTCGCGGCGGTGCCCAAGGCAGCCGCCGGCACCAGTGCTGCCGATGCCGCACCGCTCCATGACGCCGGCACGATCGAGGACGAGATCCGCGAAGGCAGGAACGTCCAGCGCATCCGCTACGGCGAAGGCTGGGCCTGGACGCGCGGCGGCAAGATCGTCCGCACCGCCGATCGCGACGGCAAGGAAGTCGCCTATTTCCGTGCCGGCGAGAACAAGCCCTTCTTCGTCCAGCGCGGCGACCGCAGCTATGCCTTCCAGGGCGGCAGGCCCAGTCGCGAGTTCGATGGCGACGGCAAGGCCCGTGCGCCCGAGCCGGACCGTGTCCGCGAGGCCGACGAAGCGGCCAGGGCGGCCCATGATCGCCGAGAGCAGGCCGAGAAGGCACGCGACCATGCCCGGGACAATCCGCGCGGGGATCGCGACCGCGGCGACCGTCGTCCGGACGGCTCGCCTACGCCTTCGCCGACTGCCATCTCGGATCACGAGCGCGAACGAGATCGGGATCGCAACCCCGAGCACCACTAGGGCCGAACAGATCCCCGGCGAAGGCCGGGGCCCAGTATCGGCGTCTACGGTGAGGTGAGAGAACCTCGCGAACGTCATTGCAACTGGGCCCCGGCCTTCGCCGGGGATCAGGATTGGCTTTGAACACAAGCGGGAGCCACGCTAGCTTCCGGCCCATGAAGGCCGTGCTCCCCGCCCTCGCCCGCCCGCTCGTGGAGCCGCAGCTCCCCGCCGGGCTCGACGTCCATTGGTTCACCTCCACCGACGAGGCCGTCGCGCTCGTCGGCGATGCGGACATCGCCTGGCTCGACAACAACAATCCGCGCGAATGGGCGCGCGCCGTGGCGGCGGCGGGCAAGCTCCAATGGCTCTCGACCATCTATGCCGGGCTCGATGTGCTCGACACCGAGCTGCTCCGCGAACGCGGCACGCGCGTGACCAATGGCAGCGGCGTCAATGCGCACACGGTTGCCGAATATGCCGTGATGGGCGCGCTGGTCGCCGCCAAGCGCTTCGATCAGGTGGTCCGCGCCGCCGACCGCCATGAATGGCCGACCGACGCGCCGGGCAAGCTCGAGCTGTTCGAGAGCAAGGCGCTGGTGATCGGCTATGGCACGATCGGGCGGCTGATCGGCGAGCGGCTGAAGGGCTTCGGCGTCGAAGTGACCGGCGTCACCCGCTCGGGTGCCGAGGGTACTGTGGGAGCCGACGCATGGCGCGCCCTGCTGCCCGAGACCGACTGGGTGTTCCTCGCAGCGCCCTCGACCGACGAAAGCCGCGCGATGATCGGCGCCGAGGAACTGGCGGCAATGAAGCCGAGCGCCTGGATCGTGAATGTCGGCCGCGGCGAGCTGATCGACCAGGACGCGCTGATCGATGCCTGCACCAGGCGACGGATCGCGGGCGCCTTCCTCGACACCGTCACCCCCGAGCCGTTGCCGCCCGAGCATCCGCTCTGGACCACGCCCAACGTGATCCACTCGATGCACCTGTCGGGCCGCAGCCAGACGCGGATGTTCCTGCGCGCCGCCGCGCTGTTCGTCGAGAATGTGCAGGCATTCGTGGAGGGGCGGCCACTCGGGAACGAAGTCGATCTGACCGCAGGATACTGATTGGACCTCCCTGTTCCCCGGCGAAGGCCGGGGCCCAGCTTCGGCGCAGATCGACAGGACGGTCAAACCTCGCGAACGACATTGCAACTGGGCCCCGGCCTTCGCCGGGGAACTCGATCGACTTAGGATACATAGCTTCCCGGCAGCCTAAGTTTCCCTTGCCCAGAACAGGCCTCCGGGATTAGTTAGGTGCATGCCTAACCAAATCGACGCCGCCTTCGCTGCCCTTGCCGACCCCACGCGCCGCGCAGTGGTCGAGCGTCTCGGCGACGGCCCCGCGAGCGTCAGCGAACTGGCCGGCGGCTTCACCATGGCGATGCCGAGCTTCCTCCAGCACGTCCGGGTGCTCGAGGGCGCCGGGCTGGTCCGCACCGAGAAGCAGGGGCGCGTGCGTACCTGCACGCTCGAGCCGCTGGCGCTCGCCGCGGTCGAGCAATGGATCATCGAGCGCCGCCGCGCGACCGAGGCGCGCTACGACCGCCTCGCCAAATTCCTCGACGCCCAGGACCAGGAGAATGACCATGGCTGAAGCCGTCCACGACAAGTTCGTCATCGATCGCCGCTTCAGGCAGAGCCCCGCCAGGGTGTTCGCCGCCTTCGCCACCGAGGAAGGCAAGGCGCGCTGGTTCTCCGGCCCGAACGAGCTGTGGGACATGGTCGATCGTCATTTCGATTTCCGCGTCGGCGGGACCGAGCATCTGGAGGGCAAGTGGAAGAGCGGCACGGTGACGCGCTTCGACTGCTCCTATCACGACATCGTGCCCGACAGCCGCATCGTCTACGCCTATCGGATGAAGCTGAACGGCAAGCCGATCTCGGTGAACCTCTGTTCGATCGAGCTGCTGCCCGACGGCGAGGGCACCCGGCTGCTCCATACCGAGCATGGCATCTATCTCGACGGCTATGAGGACAATGGCTCCCGCCTGCACGGGATCGGCCTGCAGTACGACAAGCTGGGCGAGACGCTGCCGGAGTAACGCCCAATTACCGTCACCCCGGCGAAAGCCGGGGTCTCATGCGGCTCCTTCCCAGCGCCATCGCCCGAGATCCCGGCTTTCGCCGGGATGACGGAAATCGTGCATTTACCCCGGCAGGGAAATTTTTCGCTTGCGCAATTTTACCCTGCGGGGGTAAGTCGCCTCCACCATGACGACACTGGCAGGCACCAAGATCCGCCGCTTCCGCGAGGAGCGTTCCCTCACCCGAGCCGCGTTCGGCGCGTGGTTCGACATCCCCGGCTCCACCGTCCAGGGTTGGGAAAAGGACGGCAAGCGCGCGAACGCAAAGGTGATGAACCTGATTGCCGCGCACGGCATCGCCGGTGCCGCCGACTGGAACATCACCGTACGCGACGCGGAGAATGACATGCATGCGAGCTGGAGCCCGACGAGCTGGAAGGCCGCCGAAGCGCGCCAGCTGCCCAATTACCCCGATCAGGGCGCGCTCGACGCCGCGACCAACCAGCTGACCTCTTTCCCGCCCCTCGTCTTCGCCGGCGAGGCGCGCGATCTGACCAGCGAGCTGGCCAAGGTGTCGCGCGGCGAGGCGTTCCTGCTCCAGGGCGGCGACTGCGCCGAGAGCTTCGCCGAGTTCCACCCGAACAACATCCGCGACACGTTCCGCGTGCTGCTCCAGATGGCGGTGGTGCTCACCTTCGCCTCGAAGCTGCCGACGGTGAAGCTCGGCCGCATGGCCGGCCAGTTCGCCAAGCCGCGCTCGGCCGACACCGAGACGATCAACGGTGTCGAGCTGCCGTCCTACCGTGGCGACAATGTCAACGACATCGCCTTCACCCCGGAAGCGCGCATTCCCGATCCGCAGCGCATGCTGCAGGGCTATTCGCAGTCGGCGGCAACGCTCAACCTGCTCCGCGCCTTCGCGCAGGGCGGCTATGCCAATCTGCACCAGGTCCACAAATGGACCCACGACTTCATGGGTCGTAGCCCCTGGGCCAAGAAGTACGCCGACGTCGCCGACCGGATCGGAGAGGCGCTCGACTTCATGGCCGCCTGCGGCATCGATGCGGACAGCGTGCCGCAGCTGAAGGCGACCAGCTTCTATACCAGCCACGAGGCGCTGCTGCTTCCCTATGAAGAGGCGATGACCCGCCAGGATTCGCTGACCGGCGACTGGTACGACACCTCGGCCCACTTCCTGTGGATCGGCGACCGCACCCGGTTCGAGGGCTCGGCGCATGTCGAGTTCCTGCGCGGCATCGGCAACCCGATCGGCATGAAGTGCGGGCCGAGCCTCGAGCCGGACGCGCTGCTGCGCCTGCTCGACACGCTCAACCCCAGCCGCACGCCGGGCCGGATGACGCTGATCACCCGCTATGGCCATGACAAGATCGAGGCCGGCCTGCCCAAGCTCGTCCGCGCCGTGAAGCGCGAAGGGCATCCGGTGGTGTGGAGCTGCGATCCGATGCACGGAAACGTCATCAAGGCGGCCAATGGCTACAAGACTCGGCCGTTCGACAGGATCCTGGCGGAAGTGCGCGGTTTCTTCGCCGTGCACCGCGCCGAAGGCACCTTCGCGGGCGGCATCCATGCCGAGATGACCGGGCAGAACGTCACCGAATGCACCGGCGGTGCGATCGACATCACCGAGCAGGGCCTGGCCGATCGCTACCACACGCATTGCGATCCGCGTCTCAACGCGGGACAGAGCCTGGAACTCGCTTTCCTGCTCGCCGAAATGCTCAACGAGGAAATGGCGGAACGCCGCAAAGCCGCAGCTTGATAAATTATTGCGCAACCATTCCGTAAATTAGCGGATTTACATCGCTGTCAGTATTTCCGATGGGCTTCCGCCGGAACGGAGATCGGATGGCAACGGTGAGGGAGCGTCTGCCGGAAGACTGGGTTGCGGCGGTGCGTCCGGCGCTGATGTTGTTCGCCGGTGCCCTGGCGGGCTGCATCAGCTGGGCACTGTGGTACGAGGTGATGGGCCATAGCCCGCCTCTGGGGCTCGCCATCGGCGTTTCGGTGGGTGGACTGATGCTGACCAGCACGCGGTTCTGGCCGCTGCTCGCGCTGGCCGTGCTGGTCACCTATTGGCTGTTCCAGTCCCCCTTCCCGCTGGTCGAGCAGGGCTTCCGCGCCATGGGGCTGGCGCTCGGCGCGCTGCTCACCGCAGTGCTGATCAAGCGCCGCGGCATCAACGCGAACGAGTTGCTCGATCCGCGGTCGATCCTGTGGATTTTCCTTGCCGCCGTTGCCGGCTCGCTCGTCGCTGCCGGGATCGTCGCATCTGGCGCGATCGCGGTGGGGCGCGCACCGGCATTCATCGACAAGTTCGCCCAGCAAGGGCTCGGCATGATCCTCGTGGCGCCGCTGGTGCTGGTCTGGGCAACCCCGCCGCGCGAGCGCTGGTCGCCGCTGCGCTGGGCCGGCTTCATCGCCGTCATGCTGTTCTGCGGCGCCATTGCCGCCCATGCCTTCCTGACGACGACCGGCAGCCCGATGAGCTGGGCGATCTTCCCACCCCTGGTCCTCGCCGCGCTCGGCTGGCACCTGCGCGGTGCCACGACGTCGGTGGCGATCAGCGCGCTGATCGTGCTGTGGAGCACCGAGATCGACACCGGCCCCTTCTCCACCGCGGCGTCGGAACATCGCCAGCTCCTCGCGCAGATATTCGTCGCGGTGACCTGTGCCACGATATTCCTGCTCGCCGCCTATGCCGACGAGCGCCATGCGGAGGACAAGCTCAGCCTCGCGGCGCGGCGGCTCGAGATCGCGCGGCGGAACCTGACCAACATGGCCCGCGATGCGACCTCGGCCGTGGCACTTCTCGACCGGGACTTGAACTTCGTCGTGGCGTCGAAGCGTTTCCTAACCGATTTCCGTCTGCCCGAGGATACCTCGGTGGAAGGGCGCAGCCATTTCGAGGTCTTCCCCGTCTGCGCGCCCGAGCGTCGGGACCAATATGCCCGCGTGCTGGCGGGCGAGACGCTGTCGGGCAATGGCGATGCCCTGCGTCATCCCGACGGCACCGTCGACTATGTCCGCTGGAGCTTCCGTCCCTGGCGCGACGAGGACAACAACATCGCCGGCGTCGTGATAACCAGCGAGTTCGTCACCGCCGAAATGGAAGACCGCCGCAGGCTCGAGGAAGCCGAGCGCCGCTATCGCGCGGTGTTCGAGCAGGCCGGCGTCGGCGTGGGCCGATTGTCGCTCGACGGCACCTTCCTCGAGGTCAACGACCGGATCTGCGTGCTCACCGGCTATCCTCGCGAGGAACTGATCGGCGAGAGCTGCCGCAAGACCAGCACCGCCGAGGAATGGGAATCGAGCCTGGAGGGCATCCAGGCGTTGTCGCGCGGCGAGGTCGCCTTCTATTCCGACGACCGGATGCTGCAGCTTCCCGACGGCACCCAGTGCCCGGTGCACTGCACCGCCAACCTGGTCCGCACCGGCGACGGCACCGGCGACTATATCGCGATCGTGCTCCAGGACATCTCGCCGCGCGTCGCCGCCCAGCGCGCGCTGCAGGAGAGCGAGAAGCTGCTCCGCCTCGCCCAGGAGGCAGCGGGTGTCGGCGTATGGCAGATCGACCTGATCCGCGGCGGATCGCGCCATTCGCCGGAGAGTGCCCGCCTGTTCGGTCTCGAATGGCACGAAGGCACCTACCGCATGGCCGATGTCGCCGATCGCCTCGGCGTCGATCAGGTGATCGAGCTGCGCAAGGCGATCGTGAATGCCCGGCGAATCCGCGGCCCCCTGGAGATGACGCTGCAGCTCACCATGCCCGATGGCGAAGGCCGCTGGGTGACGCTGCAGGGCCGGTACGACGCGCATGACGGGCGACCGCGCCTGCTCGGGCTGGTGATCGACATCACCCGTGACATGGAAGCGGACACCCAGTTGCGCGAAGTGCACGAGAAGCTGCTCCGCCTCGCCCGGTTGAACGCGATGGGCGCGATGGCCTCCACCCTGGCGCACGAGCTCAACCAGCCGCTCGCTGCGATCACCAACTATCTCGAAGCCTGCCGCTACCTCACCCGCTCGCGCGTCGATCCCGATCACAACATCCTCGACGCGCTCGACCGCGCCCGGGTCCAGGCGCTGCGGGCCGGCGACATCATCCGCAAGATCCGCTCCTTCACGGTCAGCGGCGAGATCACCCAGTCGAGCCTCGATCTGGGGGCGGTGATCCAGTCCGCCTGCGCCGCCGTGCGCCAGCTCAAGGGCGGGCGCGACGCGAAGGTCGAGTGCGACTTTGCCCATGTCCCCGCCAGCGTGATCGGCGATACGCTGCAGATCGAGCAGGTGCTGACCAACCTGATCCGCAACGGCGTGGAAGCCACCGCGGGCCGCGGCCGGCGCGAGGTGTCGGTGACGACGCGACTGGAGCCGGGCGAAGTGGTGGTCAGCATCGCCGACAGCGGGCCCGGGCTCAGCGACGACATGCTCGACAATCTCTTCGAGCCGTTCCGCACCACCAAGGAGAGCGGCACCGGTCTCGGCCTGCCGATCTGCCGGACCATCGTCGAAGCGCATGGCGGGCGGCTCTGGGCGGAGAACGGCCCCGAGGGCGGCGCGATCTTCAGCTTCGCCCTGCCGACCCAGCAAAATGGCGAAACCGCCTGATCGAGCGCGCAACAATCTGAAATACCACAGCAAGACCCTGGCCCCAGAGCGATCTGGGCCGGCGCCTTGCCCCTCTGTGTCGCCGGCTCCCCAAACCTACGGGGCGGCCGAATTCCTGTATTCCGGCCGCCCCGGCCTTTCTCAGGGATAGAGATCCACCACTTCCGCGCCCTCGCCTTCCGCGGCGAGCAGCAGGGTGCGGTGGCAATGTTCGGGATTGCGCTCGAAACAGAGCAGGGCGCTGGGCCTCTCCTCCGCCAGCGCGCGCATCTGCGCGGCCTCGGCCTGCGCCTCGGGCAGATGCAGCTGCCCCTCATAGACCGCGCGCAGGGTCTTCACATCGCCCTTCTTGGCGGCATCCCGGCCGAGCTTGGGCGTGCCGAGGTTCTTCAGCAGCACATAATCGATCCCCGCATCCTTCAGGCTGGCGGCGAGGATGTTCCTGGAAAAGCCCGGGCGTCGCGACAGCGGCACCGCGCGCACGTCGATAACCCGCTCCACCCCGGCCCTGCGCAACGCCGCGATGAACTCGTCCATCGTCGTCGCCTCATAGCCGATGGTGAAGATTTTCATGCCGACGCCTTTTCTCCGCGAAACACATGGACCGCACCCCAGGCGATCAACGCCTGGCCCACGAAATAGGTCGGCCACACCAGCAGCGACGCGATCTGCGGTGCGATCATGCGCCCTTCGCGCAGGAAGATCAGCCAGTCCGAGACGAAGAACAGCAGCGCGCCCGCCGCGACCAGCGTGCCGAGCCGACTGAGCATCGCCGATGCCGCCATCAGCGAGAGGCCGAACACATAGAAGGCGAGCAGCTCGACCTGGTAGCCGCCCTTGAACACCCACCAGGCCAGCAGCGCGACGCCCATCGCGACCGGCGGCGCGATCCACTGCGCGGCGGGGACGCGCTTGTTGCGCAGATAGAGATAGCTCGCCAGGAAATGCCCCGCGAGGAAGGCGAGCCCGCCCGCCGCCATGCCCTGCAGCTCGAGCAGCACATCGCCCAGCGCACCGAGCGCCAGCACCGCGCCGATCATCCGCCCGTCGCCATTCACGGCCTTGTTGCGCGCCCACAAGGCGAGCAAGCCGACCCCCGCTCCCTTCCAGACCACGGCGGCGGTTCCCCCCGCCTCGAGCCAGTAATTTGCGAAATAGCTGGCGCCGGCGATCAGCGCGGCGGTGAAGAGCGGTTCGGTACGGAGACGGTCCATTCGCCCTTGATGCCGTGTGACTGGCGCTCTGCCAAGCATCGCTCTATCGGGGGCGCATGCACGACATTCATATCATCGGCGGCGGCCTGGCCGGCTCGGAAGCCGCGTGGCAGCTCGCGAACAAGGGTTTCAAGGTCCGCCTCTCCGAAATGCGCGGCAGCGGCACCATGACGCCGGCGCACCAGACCGAGGGGCTGGCCGAGCTGGTCTGCTCGAACAGCTTCCGTTCGGACGATGCCCAGAGCAACGCCGTCGGCCTGCTCCACCAGGAAATGCGCGACCTCGGCTCGCTGATCATGGCCCAGGGCGACATCCACAAGGTGCCCGCCGGCTCGGCGCTGGCGGTGGATCGCGACCGCTTCTCCGACGGCGTCACCGCCGCGCTGATGGCGCATCCGAACATCGAGATCGTCCGCGAGCGCATCGACAAGCTGCCCGAGAGCGGCCTGACGATCGTCGCCACCGGCCCGCTCACCGCACCGGGCCTGGCCGAGAGCATCGGCACCGCCACCGGCAAGGACCAGCTCGCCTTTTTCGACGCGATCGCCCCGATCGTGCACCGCGACTCGATCGACATGGACATCGCCTGGTTCCAGTCCCGCTGGAACAAGGTGGGGCCGGGCGGCACGGGCAAGGACTACATCAACTGCCCGATGACCAAGGAGCAGTATTACGCCTTCCACGCGGCCCTGATGGCCGGCGAGAAGACCGAGTTCCGCGAATGGGAGAATGTCCCCTATTTCGAAGGCTGCATGCCGATCGAAGTGATGGCCGAGCGTGGCCTGGAAACGCTCCGCTTCGGTCCGATGAAGGGCGTCGGCCTCGATGACCCGAAGACCGGTCGCTGGCCCTATGCGGTCGTCCAGCTCCGCCAGGACAATGCCAGCGCCACCCTGTGGAACATGGTCGGCTTCCAGACAAAGCTCAAATATGCCGAGCAAGTCGCTCTTTTCCGGACGATTCCGGGCCTGGAAAATGCCGAGTTCGCCCGGCTGGGCGGCCTGCACCGCAACACTTTCATCAAGTCGCCCGAGCTGCTCGACCACCAGCTGCGCCTGAAGAACGCGCCGCACATCCGCTTCGCCGGCCAGATCACCGGCTGCGAAGGCTATGTCGAGAGCTCGGCGATCGGGCTGCTCGCCGGTCGTTTCGCCGCGGCGGAGCTGGCGGGCGAGACGCTCATCTCGCCGCCGCGCGAGATGGCGCTGGGCGCGCTGCTCTCGCACATCACCGGGGAGGCGGAGGCCGAGACCTATCAGCCGATGAACGTCAATTTCGGCCTGTTCCCGCCGATCCCGGGCAAGACCAAGAAGGCCGATCGCAAGCTGATGTACACCGATCGCGCCCGCGAGGCGAAGCAGGGCTGGATGGCTCAGTCCTCGCTGTCGTCCGCCGACGCGTCCTGAGCCGCCGCCGGCGCCTTCGCCGCGGTTGCGGCGGGGGCGCAGGCACAGCGCGGCTTGGCCGGCTTGCGCTTCATGGCGGTGGTGGCGAACTCGGTGCGGTTGAGCGTGCCCGACTTGTCCTTGTCGGCCCCGGCGAAGCGCTCGACCGCCTTTACCGACCATTCCTCGAAGCTCAGCTTGCCGTCGCGATCGGTGTCTAGCCGGGCGAACAGCTTGCGGCGCAGCGCGAAGAACTCGTCCTTGCCGATGCTGTCGTTCTTGTCCTTGTCGATCCGGTCGAAGCGCTTCTGCTCACGGGTCTTCGCGGCGGCGCTGGGGGCCTCGGCGGGAAGATCCTGCTCCGTTTCGGACGCAACTCCCGCGGCGGGCGCCGCGGGAAGCCTCGCTTCGGTGCTCGCCGTACTCCGGAACAGGAACAATCCCGAAACGACCAGCAGCAAAGTCGCTCCCGCACCCACCAGATAGCGCCACATCGCCTCTCTCCCCTTGCACAAGGGAGCTAATCAGAGCGCGCGGTCAGCGTCCAGTGAGGCGATGCCAGAGCAGCCTGCCGACCCGGCTCGGCGCACCGGCGGACTTGGGTGCTTCGGCCAGGTCGAGCCGAGCGCGATGCGCGAGTGCGCCAAGGGCGCGCGCCGGGCGGCTCCAGCGCGTCCGGGCGGCATCTTCCAGCAGGGGACGCGCGAGATCGCGGGCAACCGTCCGCTCCTTCTCGTCCTCCAGATTGCCGGCGAGATCGGCCAGCGCCCAGCCCTGCCCCGCCAGGGCGAGCGGGTCGCCGGCGGCGTCGAGCAGCACACCCGCGGCCACGAACAGCTGCCCCCGCCCCTCGCCGAAACGCCGCATGACGTCGGCGTCGAGAAGCTCCTCCTCGATCAGCACTTCCCAGCCATGGACGATCGGGACCAGCGAAGCGCCGGTGACGCCGTGGCGCAGCACCTCGGCTTCCAGTGCCTTGAGCACCGGTTCGGCCGGCGCGGGCGCATGGTCGAGCCTCTCCAGCGCCTCGCGCCACCAGGCCAGCCGCATCTGGCCGAGCGCCGGCTCGCGCGTGGTGCGCAGCAGCCTGGCCAGCGCATCGTCGAGCGCCAGCAGCGCGGCCAGCCCGGCCCGCCGGTCCGCACGTGCGTACATGAGCACGAGATCTCGTTCCGGGTCCTCCACGATCCCCGTCACGCCGCGAGTCCCAACGGGCTTAAGGCCGTCATTAACCACCCGGATTTATACGTAATTAGCGACACTGGTTCCATGGAGCCTAGTTGAACGGGGATGAGGGGCTCATCGATGAGCGACGGACGGGGGACTGTAGCGGACACGCGTGCCTTCATGGGCAGGCTGGCGCGCGATACGCGGGCCAACACGCTCGCGCTGATGACCATGGCGCTGATCCCTCTCGCGGGCATGGTTGGCGGCGGCATCGACATCAGTCGCATGTACATCGTCAAGACGCGTCTGCAACATGCATGCGACGCCGGCGCGCTGGCGGGACGCAAGACGATGGGCGGCGGTACCTGGGCGCAGCAGGTCGGAAGCGATCCCAATTTCCCCGAAACCACCGCGAAACGCTATTTCGACGCGAACTACAACAGGGACGCCTATGGCGTAACCAGCGTCAGCAAGGCCTTTTCGGAGAGCGCCGGCAAGGTCAGCGGCAGCGCGCAGGCAGTGCTGCCGATGACGATCATGCGCATCTTCGGCAAGACCACCGAAACGCTCAGCGTGACCTGTGATGCCGAGATGCGCTTGCCGAACACCGACGTGATGTTCGTGCTCGATACCACCGGCTCGATGAACTACTGCCCGAACGGCAGCACCAGCTGTAATGGCAATACCAGTTCGCGCATCGGCCAGCTCCGCATCGCGGTGAAGTGCTTCTACCAGATCGTCGCGCGGCTCGACATCGCGGACACCGATTGCGACGGCAATGAGCCGAGCGGCGGCACGGGCAGCCAAGTGCAGATCCGCTTCGGCTTCGTCCCCTATTCGACCGACGTGAATGTCGGAAAGCTCCTGCCCAACGACTATATCGCCAACCACTGGACCTACCAGACGCGCACGGCGAACCTCGCGGTGCCGCCCAAGAAAGTGGAGACGCGCTGGGAAAGCTATGGCGGCGGTTCGATCACGAAGGACGAGTGCCTCAAGTTCATGAAGAACGAGTCCTTCGGTTCGTTCGTCCCCACGCCCGCGAACTCCGGCGGCCCGGCTCCCACCCCGACGATCGAATCGACCTTCCCCCATGATGGCACCGCCAGCGATGGCGGCTCGAACGGCGAATGGGGCTGGACCTCGGGCTCGAACTCGACGGAGAGCTGGGGCAACGCCCCCGACCGCTCGGCAAGCGGAAGCGACAACAAGAAGAGCTGCCGCCGGGTCAAGACCACGACGACGACCTATTACCAGGAAAAGTTCGCCAACTGGACCTACAACAGCACCGAAGTCGATGTGAGCGCGCTGAAGGCGGGCGGCAGCAACTGGAACGGTTCGTTCACCGCCATGGTCGGCGACACGGCGGCCGGCAACGACGTGACGCCCGCCACCATCAACTGGTCGGGTTGCATTGAGGAACGGCAGACCGAACCGGCGACCAGCTACAGTCCGATCCCGTCCGCGGCGAAGGACCTCGACATCGATACGGTGCCGTATGACGATGATACGCGGTGGGGGCCGGCGCTTCCGCAGCTGATCTTCACTCGCTCCTCGACGCGGGGTTCCAACTACAACGCCACGAGCTGGAACAACGCGAACACCAGCGGCTGGAACACCAATCCCGAGACCACGCAGAACGACTACAACAACAGCGCGACCTTCTTCTGCCCGACCGAGGCGCGGAAACTGCAGGCATGGGGCAGCGCCACGCTGTTCCAGGACTATGTCAACTCGCTGACCCCCTCGGGCAACACCTATCATGACATCGGCATGATCTGGGGCGCGCGCCTGATGTCGCCGACCGGCATCTTCAAGTCGGAGAACGCCTACACCCCGAAGGGCGGCGAGATCGAACGGCACATGATCTTCATGACCGACGGCGACACCAATGCGAACGACTATGACTATGCGGCCTATGGCATTCCGTTCTTCGATCACCGCCAGACCGACGAGAACCCGTCCAAGGACCAGCTGGATGAACAGGTCAACCTGCGCTTCCTGGCGATCTGCGACTGGGTCCAGCGGAAGAACATCACGCTGTGGGTGATCAACTTCGGTGAGGGCCAGAGCCAGGCGACCAAGGATCGCCTCAACAAATGCGCGACGCCCGGCCGCTATTTCGATGCGACCGACGGCCCCGCGCTGCAGCAGACCTTCAAGAAGATCGCGGACCAGATCTCGCAGCTGAGGCTCACCAAATGATCCGCCGCCACTCGCTGCGCCGGCTCGCCGGGGATCGTCGCGGCGCGACCATCATCGAGTTCGCCATTGTCGCGCCGGTGCTCTGCGCCCTGCTGTTCGGTGCGCTCGACATCGCCCATACCCTGTACCTGCGCGCGGTGCTGCAGGGTGTGGTCCAGAAGGTCGGCCGGGATTCGACCCTGGAAACCGGGCTCGCCGGAAACACCCAGGCGGACCTCGATGCGAAGGTCACGGCGCAGGCCAGGCTGCTGCACAACAACAGCACGGTCACGATCAGCCGGAAATGGTATCGAAGCTTCAGCAACGCGGCGAAGGCGCAGTTCGAGCCTTTCACCGACACCAACGGCAACGGCATTTGCGATGGTCCGCAGGGCTCCACGCCGGGCGAGCCCTATGAAGACAATAACGGCAATCAGAAATGGGACGCCGACGGGGCCAACACCGGTCAGGGCGGCGCAAAGGATGCGGTGATCTACTCGGTCACGATCAGCTATCCCCGCATCTTCCCCATCGACAAGATCATCGGCGGCTCGCCGACAACCAGCGTCACCGCCTCGACGGTGCTCCGCAACCAGCCCTATGGCGATCAGGGCTCGGCGACGGTGAGGAATTGCACATGAACCACCTGCGCTCCCTGTCCCGGCGATTGCGCCGGGAAACCAGTGGCGTTGCCCTGCTGGAGTTTGCCTTCGCATTGCCGATCGTGCTGACGATGAGCCTCGGCGGAGCCGAGCTCACCAACTACATCATCACCAAGATGCGTGTCGGGCAGATCGCCCTCCACCTGGCCGACAATTCGGCGCGTATTGGATCCGGCTCCCAGCTGCAGGCCAAGACGATCGACGAACTCGACATCAACGACCTGCTCACCGGCGCCGACATGCAATCGGGCGAGCTCAAGCTGTTCACCAATGGCCGCGTGATCATCTCGAGCATCGAGCCCGACCCCAGCAATGCGGGGAAATCGATGATCCGGTGGCAACGCTGCAAGGGCAGCAAGACGGGGTTCACGTCGAGCCTGGGCGGCGCCGGGACGAACAACAAGGACGGCTTCGGGCCTACCAACCGACAGGTCAGCGCACTCACCGACGGCGTTACGATGTTTGTCGAGGTTCGCTACCAGTACACGCCGTTGATCCGGACATCGCTGTCCCCGAGCACCGAGATGACCGAGACCGCATCGATGATGGTACGCGACCGACGCGACACGAGTGGGGCTTCGGGCCATCCGGACGGCATCTACAACAAGACGGGCGCAGCCGTCGCCAGCTGCTGAATTCCTGCCGATCGGCAGCAAAGGAAAAGGCCGGGGTTTCCCCCGGCCTTTTCGTTGTCGGGCCTGCCGGCGAGGATCAGGCCTTGTAGGTGACCTTCTTCACCGCCGCGACCACCTTGTCCGCGGTGATCAGCGCCAGCTTCTCGAGATTGGCGGCATAAGGCAGCGGAACGTCCTCATTGGTCACGCGAAGCACCGGCGCGTCGAGATCATCGAATCCCTGCTCCATGACAACCGCGGCGATCTCCGACGCGATCGAGCAGACCGGCCAGCCTTCCTCGACCACCACCAGGCGGTTGGTCTTCTTCAGGCTCTCCAGCACGGTAGCCGTGTCCAGCGGACGCAGCGTGCGCAGATCGACGACCTCGGCATCCACGCCCTCGGCAGCCAGCTTGTCGGCGGCTTCAAGGGCAACGCCCACGCCGATCGAATAGCTGACGATCGTGACGTCCTTGCCCTCACGGACGATGCGCGCCTTGCCGATCGGCAGCACGTAATCGTCGAGGTTCGGGATCTCGAAGTGACGACCGTACATCAGCTCGTTCTCGAGGAACACGACCGGGTCGTCCGAGCGGATCGCCGCCTTGAGCAGGCCCTTGGCGTCCTGCGCGTCATAGGGGGCGATCACGATCAGGCCGGGGACCGAGGCGTACCACGGGCCGTAGTTCTGCGAGTGCTGCGCGCCCACGCGGCTCGCCGCGCCGTTGGGACCACGGAACACGATCGGGCAGCGCATCTGGCCGCCGGACATGTAGTTGGTCTTGGCCGCCGAATTCACGATGTGGTCGATCGCCTGCATCGCGAAGTTGAAGGTCATGAACTCGACGATCGGCTTGAGGCCGCCCATCGCCGCACCCGAGCCGAGACCGGCAAAGCCGTACTCGGTGATCGGCGTGTCGATCACGCGCTTCGGACCGAACTCCTCGAGCAGGCCCTGGGTCACCTTGTAGGCGCCCTGATACTCGGCGACTTCCTCGCCCATCACGAAGACGCGCGGATCCTTGCGCATCTCCTCGGCCATCGCGTCGCGCAGTGCCTCGCGGACGGTCACCTTGACCATCTCGGTGCCCTCGGGGATCGCGGGATCCTTGACGCTGGCAGCCTTCTCGCTGGCGAGCTGCTTGGTGCCGCTGTCGGCCTTCTTCGGGCCGCCATCCTCACCAGCGGCAGGCTCGGCCGGCGCGGGAGCAGGCGTCGGCGCCGGTGCAGCGGCAGGAGCCGGGGCCGCCGAAGCGTCCTCGCCCCCCTCTTCGCCTTCTGCCGCGATCATCGCGATCACGGTGCCGACCTTCACGTTGTCGGTGCCTTCGGCGACCAGGATCTTGGCGATCGTGCCCTCGTCGACGGCCTCGAATTCCATCGTCGCCTTGTCGGTCTCGATCTCGGCCAGGATGTCACCCGACTTGACCGTGTCGCCTTCCTTGACGAGCCACTTGGCGAGCGTGCCCTCTTCCATGGTGGGCGAGAGCGCCGGCATCTTCAGTTCGATCGCCATCTCAGTAGGACTCCACCAGCACGTCGGTATACAGTTCGGAAGGATCGGGTTCGGGCGTCTGCTCGGCGAAGTCGGCCGACTCGTTGACGATCTTGCGGATCTCCGCCTCGATCGTCTTCAGCTCGGCCTCGGTGACCTTCATGTCCTCGAGCTCGCGCTTGACCTGCTCGATCGGATCCGACTTGTCGCGGACCGACTGGACCTCCTCGCGCGAACGATACTTCGCCGGGTCGGACATCGAGTGGCCGCGATAGCGATAGGTCTTCATCTCGAGGATGATCGGGCCCTTGCCCGCGCGGACCCAGGCCAGCGCTTCCTCGGCGGCACCGCGGCAGGCGAGCACGTCCATGCCGTCCACCTGGATGCCGGGGATACGGAAGCTTTCGCCGCGCTTGTAGAGCTGGTCTTCGGCCGACGAGCGGTTGACCGAGGTGCCCATGGCGTACTGGTTGTTCTCGATCACATAGATGATCGGGAGCTTCCACAGCTCGGCCATGTTGAACGACTCGTAGACCTGGCCCTGGTTCGCGGCGCCATCGCCGAAATAGGCCATGGCGACGCCGCCATCCTCGTTATACTTGTGGGCGAAGGCCAGGCCGGTGCCGAGCGCGACCTGCGCGCCGACGATGCCGTGGCCGCCGTAGAACTTCTTCTCGGTCGAGAACATGTGCATCGAGCCGCCCTTGCCGCGGCTGATGCCGGCCGCACGACCGGTCAGCTCGGCCATGATGACCTTGGGGTCGATGCCGTATGCGAGCATGTGACCATGGTCGCGATAGCCGGTGATCACCGAGTCCTTCTCGCCGTCGAGCGCGGACTGCAGGCCGACCGCAACGGCTTCCTGGCCGATATAGAGGTGGCAGAAGCCGCCGATGAAGCCGAGGCCGTAGAGCTGGCCGGCCTTCTCCTCGAAGCGGCGGATCAGCAGCATCTGCTTGTAGAATTCGAGCAGCTGCTCCTTCGAAGCCTCATACCGCTTCGGCTCTTCGGGCCGCTCGCGGTTGGTCTTTGCGGGTTCAGTCGTTTTGCGTGCCGGTGCTTTGGCCACAGGAAATCCTCGTCCGGGGAGGGGGAAGGCGGGTGCCTATAAGCGCGTTTTTACCCGCCGCGCAACTAACGCGGGAATGCGCGTGCCGTTCGCGTGCCGCTACGGCAATTGCAGTCTCTGCAACCAAGATTGCGGTTTCTGTACGCTGCGTTGCAACAAATGCAATCAGGCCTGGGATGGAAGCAATCCCGCGCAGAAACCAAGGAATGCCCGTACCTTGGCAGGCACGTGGCGGCCCGACGGATAGAGCGCGTGTAAGGGGAACCGTTCCTCCGGCCAATCGGGAAACAGCTCGACAAGCGCACCGCTGGCAAGGAGCGGGGCGACTCCGATGGCAAGCGTCTGCGCGACTCCGGCCCCGGCGACGCAGGCGGCGATCATCGTGGCCCCGTCTGCCGTGATCAGCCCCCTCCCCGCCGCGACTTCGACCAGGGCATCGCCGCGCCGGAACTCCCATTCGAACGGACGTCCAGTGCGGGGATCATTGAAATGGATGCAGCGATGCTTCGCAAGTTCCGAGGGATGATCGGGCCGGCCGTGACGGGCGATCCAGCTCGGTGCCGCGACGGTCAGCACCCGCGTTTCGGCCAGGGTGCGGGTAACCAGCGAACGGGATTCAGGTGGTCCGAATCGGATCGCGACGTCGATGCCCTCGCGTACCAGATCATCGGGACGCCCCCTGGCGAGCAACTCGAGCTCGAGCTCCGGATGCGCATCAAGGAAGGTGGGGAGATGCGGCGCCAGCACCGTGCTCGCGAAATGCGAATCGACATCGGCGCGCAGCCGCCCGGCGATCCGCCGCGTGCTGCTTCCAAGCGCCTCTGCCGCCTCTGCGATCCCGTCGAGCAGAGGCGCCACCGAGGCGTGGAATTCGGCACCCGCTTCGGTCAGCCTGAGCGAGCGGGTGGTCCGGTCGAACAGCCGCGCGCCCACCCGCGTTTCCAGCCGGCCGACCGCGCGCGATACTGCGGAATCGGTCAGCCCCAGCACATGCGCGGCTCCGGTGAAACTTCCGGCCTCCACCACTGCCACCAACACCCGGACACCGGCGAGCAGTCGATCGTCGAACATCGCACAACTCCTGCATATGCGTCATGAATGATCTGACAACTCGACGTTACAGTCAAAGCAGGCCCGCTCCTATCTCGCTTGCGAGACAAAGGAGACCGACAATGTACGCGATGACGGGACTGACCGGGCAAGTGGGTGGCGCTCTCGCCGAGGCGCTGGTGGATGCGGGAGCAGCGCTATGCGCCCTGGTGCGCGATCCCGCGCGTGCGGCACGCTGGCAGGGCAAGGCAAGGCTGGTCCGGGGCGAGATCGCCGATGTCGCCGCCCTCACCGAAACGCTGCGCGGCGCCGAGGCGGCATTCGTGATGCTGCCCCCGGCTTTCGACCCTCAACCCGGCTTCCCCGCCGCTCGCACGATGATCGCTTCGGTGCGGGAAGCCTTGCTGGCGGCAAGGCCGGGGCGTGTGGTGGCGCTGTCCACCGTCGGCGCCCGGGCAGTACAGCCCAATCTGCTCAACCAGCTCGGGTTGTTCGAGGATGCGCTGCGCGACCTGCCGATGCCCGTCACCTTCCTGCGCGCCGCCTGGTTCATGGAGAATGCCGCCTGGGATGTGGCACCGGCACGCGAAGGACGGATCACCTCCTTCCTGCAACCGGTCAGTCGTGCGATCCCCATGGTATCGGCGGGCGATGTCGGGCGGGCGGCGGCGGCGTTGATGCGGCAGGAATGGCGCGGCGTGCGCGTGGTCGAACTCGAAGGGCCGGCCCCGGTTTCGCCCGAGGTGATCGCCGGCACTTTCGCGGCGCTTCTCGGCCACCCCGTCGATGTCCAGGAGGTGCCGCGCGACAGTTGGGAGACGCTGTTCCGCGATCAGGGCATGACCAATCCCCTGCCCCGCGTCCAGATGCTCGACGGGTTCAACCAGGGCTGGATCGCGTTCGGCGATCCCTCAGCGGAAAGAATGACGGGGTCGACGACGCTCGCCCAGGCGCTCAGCGGCCTGTTGGTGCGGAGCCGTGCTTCTGCAGGGGGATGACGACCTCGTCCGGGCGTACGACATTGAGCTGCTTGCGCGCCAGCTCGTCGGCCAGATCGGGATCGACGCCACGCTTCTGATCGAGCAGGTCGACACGGTTCTTCAGCGCGGCACGCTGCTTGTCGAGCGCGGCATAATCGGCCTGCTTCTGCTCATATTCCGCCTTGATGAGCTTGGTCTGCATCACGCCGGTCGGCCCGAGTACCGCGTTGTACGCGAAGAAGCCGATGGCGATCAGCGTGAGCGCAGGCAAACCGGCCCGGCGCAGCAAGGTCTGGAAGGGAGAAGCAGTACGCGATCGCATCTGGTGTTTTTCGCTTAACCACGTCCCGCGCGCAAGGCCCGTATTGGTGCGGAGGACTCCTCGTCAGAATGCCAGGCGGACGCGCCCCATCACCCGGTCACCGCTATTGCCGAGATCGGCGAAGGGAGAGCTAGTCGAACGGCGTGCGAAGCCCGTGCCGACATAATCCAGCCCGATCGTGAACGGGAACCGGTTATACTCCACGCCCAGCCGCCAGTCGGTATAGCTGCCCAGGGGCCGAAGCCGTGCAGCCCACACCGGATCGTCCGCATCTCCCGAGCTGCGCCCCAAGGTGGCGGACACCGACAGGGGCGTCGTCGGGATGCCGGCGTTTGCCGATGCGAACAGGTAGAGATTGTCCCCGCCGATGGCGCTCTGGTCCGGTGCATAGACCGCACCGGCGCCAAGCTGGAGCGGTCCGAGCGAGTAGCTGCCGCGAGCGCCCAGCTCGACATAGTCCATGCGCTCGCGCGCGCCGGTGAAGAGATGCGCGGTCACATGCCCGCGCAACCGGAACGGCCCCGCGTCGGTGGTCGCTCCGAGTTCGAGATCTGCCACCGCATCGGCGCCCGCATGTCGGGGCGAATTGCGGGTGCTCGTGATCCGGGCGGATGCATCCACGATCCCCACCGAGATCTGCGCATCGGCGGAGGCCGCCACGCGCCCACCACTCCAGCTGAGGCCCCGACGGCTCTCGTCGGTCGCCAGTTCCACGCCGCCGGAGAGGTCCTGCGCCCGTGCCGCGGCGCCCGAGACGCTGGCGATCGCCGCTACCGGCAACAGGATGCTACGCGTAATCCTCATATTCCTTCGTTCATCCCTTCGGTTCGATCTCGGCCTTGAGCGCCACCCGGTCCTCCTCTGCCACGGCCAGCAGGTGGGCGCGGATCTCTTCGGCACGGCGGGCAACCTCCTCGGCCACGGCATTCTCGTTCGCGCCGCACCAGCCCGGGCGGCTCCCTTCCAGGATCGCCTTTCGCTCGATGCTGCGGGTCAAACGCTGCTCCCGGCCAAATCGTGCCTCGCGCTCGATGCGCAGATGTGCCCGCCAGGTGCAACGCAGCGTGGACGGCATGCCCGATTTGGTGGCGGCGCCGAGCTGCCGCCGGGTCAGGACGACGCGGGCGCGGTAGGACGCATCGACTGCCGCGCCGGCGTGATCGAAGCTGGTCCGGTGCTCCAGGGTGGAATGGACCGGTTCCGGGGCGGCCAGTGCCAGCCCGAGCGCGAGGAATAGGCTCATGGATCATCTCCTGCGGCGTACCGGCTCTATCGACCGGCGTTCCCCGTCGGATGAACAAGCGCGCACGCCCACGCAACCACGGGCGCCGAGGAGAAACAATTCCTCACAATGACCGGTGCGCCCGGCCCATACGAGAAAAGGCCGGAGCAGCGCGCCCCGGCCTCTTCCCAATCACCCCGCCCTCCCGCAAGCGGAAGGGATGGTGCGAGCTTACTTCTTCAGCACCGAACGGCCGGCGTAGATCGCGGCGTCGCCCAGCTCTTCCTCGATGCGGATCAGCTGGTTGTACTTGGCGAGCCGGTCCGAGCGCGCGAGCGAGCCCGTCTTGATCTGGCCGCAGTTGGTGGCGACCGCCAGGTCGGCGATCGTCGCGTCCTCGGTCTCGCCCGAGCGGTGCGACATCACCGCGGTGTAGGACGAGCGCTGCGCCAGGCTCACCGCCTCGAGCGTCTCGGTCAGCGTGCCGATCTGGTTGACCTTGACGAGCAGCGAGTTGGCATAGCCGCCCTCGATGCCGCGCAGCAGGCGCTTCGGGTTGGTGACGAACAGATCGTCGCCGACCAGCTGGACCTTGTCGCCGAGCAGCTCGGTCAACGCCTTCCAGCCTTCCCAGTCGTCCTCGGCCATGCCGTCCTCGATCGAGAAGATCGGGTACTTGGCGGCCAGGTCGGCCAGGAACGCCGCGTTCTCGGCCGACGACAGGGTCTTGCCCTCGCCCACCATCTTGTAGGCGCCGTCCTTGAAATATTCGGTGGCGGCGCAGTCGAGCGCGAGCATCACGTCGTCGCCCGGCTTGTAGCCGGCGGCTTCGATCGAGCTCATGATGAAGTCCAGCGCCTCGGTGGTGCTGGCGATGTTCGGGGCGAAGCCGCCCTCGTCGCCCACGCCGGTGGCCAGGCCCTTCTCGTGCAGCTTCTTCTTCAGCGTGTGGAAAATCTCCGAGCCGCAGCGCACGGCCTCGACGATGTTCTCGGCGCCGACCGGCACGATCATGAACTCCTGGAAGTCGATCGGGTTGTCGGCATGCTCGCCGCCATTGATGATGTTCATCATCGGCACGGGCAGGACGTGCGCATTGACGCCGCCGACATAGCGATAGAGCGGCAGGCCGCGCGCATCGGCAGCGGCCTTGGCGGCGGCGAGGCTGACGCCCAGGATGGCGTTGGCGCCCAGGCGGCCCTTGTTCTCGGTGCCATCGAGCTCGATCATCGCGGCGTCGAGATCGGCCTGGTCCTCGGCTTCCATGCCGACGACTTCCTCGAAGATCTCGCCGTTGACGGCCTCGACCGCCTTGTCGACGCCCTTGCCGAGCCAGCGCGACTTGTCGCCGTCGCGCATCTCCACGGCCTCATGCGCGCCGGTCGAAGCGCCCGAGGGCACCGCGGCGCGGCCGAAGCTGCCGTCCTCGAGCATCACGTCTACCTCGACGGTGGGGTTGCCCCGGCTGTCGAGAATTTGGCGAGCATGGACGTCGATGATTGCGGTCACGAAACGGTCTCCCTAGGTATGGGGTATTGAGGGCGCGACGCGGCCTCTAACGGCAACGGATGGAACTCGCAAACGTAGCCGGGGTTGTTTCGCAAAAGGCATGGAGGGTTTTTGGCATGGCTGACGAAACGACGGGCGAAACGATCAACGGGGCGGCGGAAACCACAGCCGAGACCGCGAAGCGTTCCGCGACGGACACGATCCGCGAAAAGGCCGGAGAGATCGGCAACGAAGCGGCAGACCGCGCCCGCGCCTTTGCCAGCGAAGGCAAGGAAAAGGCGACCGGCGCGCTCGACGAGGTCGCCAAGATGATGGAATCGGCGGCGCTCGACGTCGATGCACGGCTCGGCGAGCAATATGGCAAATATGCCCGTTCGGCGGCGAGCGGCATCGCCAATTTCTCCGAGAGCCTGCGCGGCAAGGAAGTCGACGACCTGCTCGACGACGTGACGGAGTTCGTCCGCAAGAGCCCGGCGATCGCGGTCGGCGTCGCGGCCGGCCTCGGCTTCGTGCTCGCGCGGCTGATCAAGTCGGGCATCGACGCCGCATCGGACGCGGCCGACCCCGGCACCGACAAGTCGTAAGCGGCGAAACGGGGGGTGGACGCGCCGCAGCCTGAGGAGAAGTCCATCGGCGACCTGCTCCAGCAGCTCGTCGAGGACGGCAGGGCCTATGCCGATGCCGAGATCGGCTTCTATCGCACGCTGCTGCGTTCGAAGCTGCGCGACGCCCGGGGCATGCTCTGGACGGGCGCGGTGGCACTCGTGCTCGCCCAGGCCGCCGCGGTGGCGCTGGTCGTCGGACTCGTCCTCACCCTTTCCCCGCTGGTCGGCCCCGGCCTCGCCACGCTGATCGTCGTGCTGGCGTTCATCGCGATTGCCGGGCTGATGGGCTGGCTCGCCTGGACGCATGTGAAGCGCATCTTCAAGGAAAAGCCATGAGCGACAATCCGCATGACGTGGATGCCGCCCGGGCAAGGATCGAGGCGGCCAGGGCCCGACTGTTCGGCACGCTGGGCCAGGTTCAGGAGCGGCTGAGCCCCTCCAACCTGGCGCAGGATGCGGTCGAGACCGCCGCCCACGGTGTCGCCACGGTCGCACGCAGGGGCGCCGAGGCGGTACGCAGCCGCCCCCTTGCCGCGGCCGGTTTCGCCGCCACCGTGGGCCTGGTCATGGCCCGGGGGTGGATAGGCGACATCCTCGGCAAACGGCATGAAACTCGCGACCCGGCCACGGGTTTGAAGCGTAAAGGCAAGAAAGGATCCTCGTGATGAGCACCAATCCCGCAGACGAGAAGGCCGCAGGCCTCGCCGCCAACCCCTATGCGCTGGTCGCCGGCGGCATCGCGCTCGGCGTCGTGATCGGCATGCTGGTGCCGCGCAGCCAGAAGGAGCGCGAGCTGCTCGATGCGACCGGCCGCCAGCTCGCCGACAAGGTGACGGGCACCGTCCAGGCAGTGAAGGATGCGGGCAAGGCCGAGTTCGACGCGCTGCTCCCGAGCCGCGACGATGCCAAGGAACGCGTGGGCGCGCTGTTCGGCAATCTGGTCGATGCCGCGAAGGGTGCGACGCAAAAGGCTTGAGGCCGGCGCGCGCCCTTCCTAGAGGCCTCTATAAAACCAGAAAGTGTTTTTCGGAGGCCCAATGAGCAAACTGCACCTCGTCTTCGGCGGTCGCGTGACCGATCCGCAGACGCTCGACTTTGTTGACCCGTCCAAGCTCGATGTCGTCGGCATCTTCCCGGACTATGCCAGCGCGGAGAATGCGTGGCGCAGCGCTGCCCAGCGCACCGTGGACGATGCCGAGATGCGCTATGTCGTGGTGCACCTGCACCGCCTGCTCGAGCCCGATCTGGGCTGAGCGACGAGGAACTGATCCCCGGCCCGGCGGCCGGGGACAGTCAGGCGGGATCGGCCCTCAGGCTTTCCGCCAATGCCACATGAAGAGCGGCCGGGCGACGCCCAGGCCCGCCAGGAAGCCCCCGATCGGAGCGGCTGCGCCCCAGGCCAGCACGCTCACACGCGAAACGCCTTCCGGGGGCGTCTGCAGCAGAGCCGTCACCAGGCTGATCGCCGTCCAGGCCGCAGCGAGCCACAGCACGTGCACGGTACGCGCTGAAAGGGGCCCGATCGGCGGATTGCGCGGCTGGCCATAGAGCAGCGAATAGGCACCGATCACCGCCGACAGCGCGCCGCTCATGCCGAGCATCGGCCACATCGCCATGGGCGCGATCAGCGCATAGGCGGCGGACGCGGCGAAGGCGCCGATCACATAGAGCAGCACGAATTGCGGCCAGCCGATCGCCTGCTCGGTCTTCTGCCCGGTAATCACCAGCATCAGCACGTTGAAGAAGATCTGCAACGCGCTGGCGTGGATAAACAGCGTGGTGAGCGGGGTCAGCCATGCCGGCACCGCCCAGATATCGGGCGCGATCAGCTCCTGCTGCAGGCGCGCCGGAATGAAGCCGGCGAGCACTGCGGCGGTTGGAAGCTGGTTGGCGATCAGGATCACGGCGCTGACCAGCGCCGTGATCGCCGAGATCGTGATCGTCGCCGGGAAGTCGCGAAACTTCACGCTCAGATGAATTCGATTTTCGACACCAGGTAATAGCGGTCGCCCGCCGGCACCGAGACCTCGACCTCCTCGTCCACCTTGCGACCGATCAGCGCGCGGCCGATCGGCGAGTTGTACGAGATGCGGCCGCGGCTGACGTCCGCCTCGGTCTCGCCGACGATCTGGTACCTGATCGGCTTGTCGTCCTCGTCGAGCAGCGTCACCGTCGCACCGAACACGACCCGGTCGCCCGAAAGCTCGCGGGGGTCGATGATCTGGGCGCGGCTGAGCTTGCCCTCGATATCGGCGATCGTGGCCTCGTTCTGGCCCTGCTGCTCCTTGGCGGCGTGATATTCGGCATTTTCCGAGAGATCGCCGTGCGCACGCGCTTCCTCGATCGCATCCACGATCAGCGGGCGCTCGATTTTCAGGCGCTTCAGCTCCGCAACGAGCTTGTCATAGCCTTCCTGAAGCATCGGCATCTTATCGACCGTAGCCATCCACCAAGTCCTTCAAAACGCCCCGTCCCACAAGCGCCCCCGATGGGAACGCCCGCACATGGATACTGATGGGGGAGATCAATTGTGCGAACGCGAATAATAAGCCTGCGGCGAGCCGTCCGCAAGGCTAGGAAAGTTATGTTACAGGACAAGCCGTCCTAGCATCGAAAGGGAGAGCGCCAGGGCGCCCTCCCACAATCCCGATGACGGCCTAAGGGCTTAGCCCCGGCTCGCGTAGAATTCCTGCAGCGGCCGCACGTCCAGGCTGTGCTTCGACAGCGCCTCGATCGCCCGCGCCGCCGCGACCCCGGCCTGCGCCGTGGTGAAGTTCGGGATCTTGAGGTTGAGCGCCGAACGCCGGATGTCCGAGGAATCCTTCAGCGACTGCCAGCCTTCGGTGGTGTTGAAGATGATCGCGATGTCGCCGTCCAGGATACGGTCGACGATGTGCGGGCGGCCCTGCGCGACCTTGTTGACGCGCTCGACCTTGATGCCCTCGGCCGCCAGGTAATCGGCGGTTCCGCCGGTCGCGACGATGGTGAAACCCAGCTCCGCGAGCAACTGGACGCCCGGCAGGATCACCGGCTTGTCGGTATCCTTCACGCTGACGAACAGCGTGCCCTTGCCCGGCAGCACCGTCCCCGCCCCCAGCTGCGCCTTGGCGAAGCTGGTCGCGAAATCCAGGTCGATGCCCATCACTTCGCCGGTCGACTTCATCTCGGGCGAGAGCACCGGATCGACGCCGGGGAACTTGTTGAACGGGAACACCGCTTCCTTGACCGCGATATAATCGATGTTGCGGTCGATGGTCGGCAGCGCGGCCAGCTTCTCGCCCGCCATCACGCGGCTGGCAATCTTGGCGACCGGAATGCCGATCGCCTTGGCGACGAACGGCACGGTGCGCGAGGCACGCGGGTTCACCTCGATCAGGTAGACCTCACCGTCCTTCACCGCGAACTGGATGTTCATCAGGCCCTTGACCATCAGCGCTCGGGCGAGCGCCTCGGTCTGGCGCTCGATCTCGGCGATGATCTCGGCCGGCAGGCTGTAGGGCGGGATCGAGCAGGCGCTGTCGCCCGAATGGACGCCGGCTTCCTCGATATGCTGGAGCACACCAGCGACCACCACGTCGGTGCCATCGGCAATCGCGTCCACGTCCACCTCGACCGCGTCACGCAGATACTGATCGATCAGCACCGGGCTGTCGCCGGACACCTGCACCGCGGTCTGGATGTAATCGTCGAGCTGCTGGGTGGAGTCGACAATCTCCATCGCGCGGCCGCCGAGCACGTAGCTCGGGCGCATCAGCACCGGATAGCCGATCCGCTCGGCGATCTTGACCGCCTCGTCACGGGTGCGCGCCAGGCCATTGGCCGGCTGCTTCAGGCCGAGCTTCTCGACCAGGTCGGCAAAGCGCTCGCGGTCCTCGGCCAAGTCGATCGCGTCCGGCGAAGTGCCGAGGATCGGGATGCCCGCCTCTTCCAGTGCCTTGGCGAGGTTGAGCGGCGTCTGGCCGCCGAACTGGACGATCACGCCGACCAGCTCGCCCTTCGACTGCTCGACGTGCAGGATCTCCAGCACGTCCTCGGCGGTCAGCGGCTCGAAATAGAGGCGGTCCGAAGTGTCATAGTCGGTGCTCACCGTCTCCGGGTTGCAGTTGACCATGATCGTCTCATAGCCCGCGTCCGCCAGCGCGAAGCAGGCATGGCAGCAGCAATAGTCGAACTCGATGCCCTGGCCGATACGGTTCGGACCACCGCCCAGGATGACGATCTTCTTGCGATCGCTCGGCGCCGCTTCATTCTCGGGCTCGCCGAAGCTCGGCGCTTCGTAGGTCGAGTACATGTACGGCGTCTTCGCCTCGAACTCGGCGGCGCAGGTGTCGATCCGCTTGAACACCGGGCGCACCCCCAGCTTGTGGCGATGCGCGCGCACGTCATTCTCGGTCACGCCGCCGGTCATTGCCTTGACGACTTCGCCGATCAGGCCCGACGACTTCGCCATGGCGTCGGTGCCCGCGCGCAGGTTCGCCGACTTGAGCGCGAGGAAGGCCAGCCGCTTGTCGCTGAAGCCCATTGCCTTGAGGCGGCGCATGCCCGCCGCATCCTGGGGCAGCCCCTTGCTGGCGACTTCGTCCTCGGCCGCGATGATCTCGGCCAGGCGCTCCATGAACCACGGGTCGTATTGCGCGATCGCGCAGACCTCGGAAACGGTGAAGCCCTCGCGCAGCGCCTGGGCGGCGATCAGCAGACGATCGGGCGAGCGGACGGCCAGCGCAGCCTCGATCTCGTCGCGCGGGGCACCGGCGAGCTTGTCGACATTGTTGAAGCCGCTCAGGCCCGTCTCCAGGCCGCGCAGCGCCTTCTGCATCGATTCGTGGATGTTACGCCCGATCGCCATCACTTCGCCGACCGACTTCATCGCGGTGCCGAGGGTCGCCTCGGCGCCCTTGAACTTCTCGAAGGCGAAGCGCGGGATCTTGGTGACCACGTAATCGATCGTCGGCTCGAAGCTCGCCGGCGTCGCGCCGGTGATGTCGTTGTCGATCTCGTCGAGCGTGTAGCCCACCGCCAGCTTGGCCGCGACCTTGGCGATCGGGAAGCCGGTCGCCTTCGAAGCCAGCGCCGACGAACGCGAAACGCGCGGGTTCATCTCGATGACGATCAGGCGGCCGTCCTTCGGATTCACTGCGAACTGCACGTTCGAACCGCCGGTTTCCACGCCGATTTCCCGGAGCACCGCGATCGATGCATTGCGCATGATCTGGTATTCCTTGTCGGTCAGCGTCAGCGCCGGCGCGACGGTGATCGAGTCACCGGTGTGCGTGCCCATCGCATCGACATTCTCGATCGAGCACACGATGATGGCATTGTCCTTGCGATCGCGGACAACCTCCATCTCATATTCCTTCCAACCGAGGAGCGATTCCTCGATCAGCACCTCGGTCGTCGGCGACAGGTCGAGGCCCGTCCGCACGATGGCGATGAATTCCTCGCGGTTGTACGCGATGCCGCCGCCCGAGCCACCCATGGTGAAGCTGGGGCGGATGATCGCCGGCAGGCCGACATGCTCGAGCCCGGCCAGCGCTTCGGCCTCGGTATGCGCGATTGCCGAGCGGGCGCTTTCGAGCCCGATCTTGGTCATCGCGTCCTTGAACTTCAGCCGGTCCTCGGCTTTGTCGATCGCCTCCGCGTCCGCACCGATCATGATGCAGCCGAACTTCTCCAGCGTGCCGTCATTGGCAAGCGCGAGCGCGGTGTTGAGCGCGGTCTGCCCGCCCATCGTCGGCAGCACCGCATCGGGGCGCTCCTTCTCGATGATCTTGGCGACGATCGCCGGCGTGATCGGCTCGACATAGGTCGCATCGGCCAGTTCGGGATCGGTCATGATCGTCGCCGGGTTCGAATTGACCAGGACAATGCGATAGCCCTCTTCCTTGAGCGCCTTGATCGCCTGCGTGCCCGAATAATCGAACTCGCAAGCCTGGCCGATCACGATCGGACCGGCGCCAATGACGAGGATGGAGGAGATGTCAGTGCGTTTTGGCATCTTAGTTTGCTTGTACCGAATAGAGGAGGTCAGTGCCGTCGCGGGCGTCGATTGATTTGAAAGGCACTCCCGAAATCCAACTCGCTTGGCACGCGAGCCGAACTCCCTTTGCGGGGTCTCCCTTCATGAAGGTGACTGTTCCGTCCCGATCGACAATGAAAACAAGATCATTGTCGTTCTTGGAAGCAACGGCCCAAAATCCATGCTGTCGCATGAAAGATTGAGCCAACTTCCAATCGCCCGACCGGGCATCAAACCAATATTGGTCGGGCCAAATCTCTCGTCGCTCATATGTCGACTGCCGAGCGTCCTTCAGGCGCGTTTCAGTGCGCAAGCTGCATAGCTCCGCGTCCTTCACGGCCTCCACGGACTGCAGGAGCAGCAGTGGAGCCCAAAAGATCACCGCATCATCCCCACGAACCGTTCGAACAGATACAGGCTGTCCTGCGGACCCGGGCTCGCCTCGGGGTGATACTGCACCGAGAACGCCGGCCGATCCGTCAGCTCGATCCCCGCATTCGACCCGTCGAACAGCGACACATGCGTCTCGCGGGCGTTCTCGGGCAGCGTCTCGCGCTCGACCGCGAAGCCGTGGTTCATGCTGGTGATCTCCACCGCGCCGTCTTCCAGCCGCTTGACCGGATGGTTGGCGCCGCGATGGCCCTGGAACATCTTGGTGGTCTCGGCACCCACGGCCAGACCCAGAAGCTGGTGGCCGAGGCAGATGCCGAACAGCGGTTTGCCGGTCTCGAGCAGCTGACGGATCACCGGCACGGCATATTCGCCGGTCGCGGCGGGATCGCCCGGGCCGTTCGACAGGAAGAAGCCGTCCGGGTTGAACGACATGATCTGCTCGAACGTCGCCTGTGCCGGCAGCACGGTCACCTTGGCACCGGCCTGGACCAGGTTGCGGAAGATGTTCCGCTTCGAGCCATAATCGAGCGCGACGACATGCGGGCGCGTGTCTTCCTGGCCGCCTTCGCCATAGCCGAAGCCCAGGCGCCAGACGCCACCTTCCCAGCCATAATGGGTCTCGGCGGTCACCGTGATCGCCAGGTCCATGCCTTCCAGGCCCGGCCAGGCCCGTGCCATCTCGAGCAGCAGCGGAATGTCGAACTTGCCCTCGGCCGAATGCGCGATCACGCCATTGGGCGCGCCGGCAAGGCGGATGCGGCGGGTCAGCGCGCGGGTGTCGATGCCGGACAGGCCGATCCGGGCATGCTTCTTCATCCAGGCATCGAGATGCTCGGTCGAACGGAAGTTGCTCGGCTCGGTCACGTCCTCGCGCACGATCATGCCCAGCGCATGGGGATCGTCGGCCTCGATATCGTCGGGGTTCGCCCCCACATTGCCGATGTGCGGGAAGGTGAAATTGATGATCTGACCGGCAAAGCTCGGGTCAGTCATGATCTCCTGATAGCCGGTCATCGCGGTGTGGAAGCAGACTTCGCCCACCGCCTGGCCTTCGGCACCGAAGCCACGTCCCCAAATAACGTCCCCCGACGCCAAAACCAGAACACCGGTAGCTCCGGCAGGCATGGGCGTAGGCGTGGCGTCGGCCATTGAGGGGTGGCTCTCCATTTGAGGTGCAGCAATGTCGCTAAGTGCCGCCCGCTAGACCCCTACCCCCCTCGCGTCAACCGGTTCGCGGGTCTATTGCGGGTTCAAATTCCGATTCACGAGAGATGAAATGATCCGAGACGATATCAAGGCCGCCCAGATCACCGCCATGAAGGCCGGGGACAAGGAAGCCCGCGGCGCCATCAGCCTGATCCAGAGCGCGATCAAGAACCGCGACATCGAGGAGCGGGTGAAGTCGGTCCAGATGGACGACGACGCGCTGGTGATCGAGGTGCTGCAGAAGATGGTCAAGCAGCGCCGCGAATCGATCGAGATGTTCGAAAAGGGCGGCCGCCAGGAACTCGCCGACGCGGAAAAGGCCGAGGTCGCGGTGATCGAGCGCTTCCTCCCCGCCCAGATGAGTGACGAAGAGACCACCGCCGCGATCGAGGCGATCAAGGCCGAGCTGGGCGCGAGCGGCATGAAGGACATGGGCCGGGTGATGGCCGAGCTGAAGGCACGCCACGCGACCACGCTCGACATGAGCAAGGCGAGCGGGCTGGTGAAGGCCGCCCTTTCGTGAGATAAGGAGAGGGCGGGAATCAAGTAATTAGGGGGCTTTCGTGAGACATTTGCTGGTCCTGGCTGCCTTGACGCTGGCAACGGGTTGCGACGGCTCGAACGGTGGCGTCATGCCGACGCCCTCACCCACCCCTACGCCTACTCCCACCCCCACGCCGACTCCGACGCCCACTCCGACCCCGACGCCCACGCCGACCCCCACGACGATAGCGCTCGCCTATCGCGACCTGGACCAGATCACGCTCGGCGGCGTGGCGTCGAAGATCAACAGCGGCTTCGGATTCTACGGGGACCTGGAGGTCACCGCATATTGCCCCGCCGGCATGAACCCCTGTGACCCGAGCACTGCACCGGCGGGAACGGTCTACACCTATGTCATGCAGGTCCGGTTTCAGGACGATCGCCCCGACACGCCGGGCTGGTCCGAGACCCATGACGGCTTCACCTACCGTTATCCCACGAGGCTGAGACTCAATTTCGTGTCTCATGGACTTGTCGGAATCGGCTTCAGCTTTTCGGACGCCAATGCGCTAATAGGCGCCTGGGGACCGTCCCTCGCGCCGAAATGCGGCCCGGACCGAAAACTTTATTGGGGTGACGTCGCCACTCCGGCGATGTGGGACAAGCAGACGCCAATGCGGTTCTTCATCCAGACCACGCTGCCGCCGGACGCAGTACCGGGGAAATATCGATATTATCTCGATTTTCCGGCAGGCCCGGCCGGAGCCACCGGGATGGCGCCGATGGACGATCCCGCCGCGGGGAAGGATTGCTCGACGCTTCCGCCCCTGGCCACGCCGTGATTGTCACGAGGGGAAGGGCGGACCATAGGGAGGCATGAGCCTCACCCCCGCCTTCCTCGACGAACTGCGCGCCCGGACCCTGTTGTCCGGCCTGGTCGCCAAGACGGTGAAGCTCCAGAAAGCCGGCCGCGAATTCCGCGCCTGCTGCCCGTTCCACAACGAGAAGACCCCGTCCTTCTACGTCAACGACGACAAGGGCTTCTACCATTGCTTCGGCTGCGGCGCCCATGGTGACGCGATCCGCTGGATGACCGACCAGCGGGGCCTGCCATTCATCGATGCAGTGAAGGAACTGGTCCAGGCCGCCGGCATGGAAATGCCCGAGCAGGATCGCCGCAGCGCCGAGAAGGCCGAGCGCGCCAAGGGCCTGCACGAGGCGATGGAGGACGCGGCAAAGTTCTTCGTCGACAAGCTCAACGGCATCGAGGGCGCCGAGGCCCGGGCCGTGCTCAGGAAGCGCGGCATCTCGGAGGAGACCGCCCGCGCCTTCGGCATGGGCTATTCCCCCGATTCGCGTGGGCGCCTCAAGGAAGCGCTCAAGAGCTATGGCGACCCGATGCTGGTCGAGGCCGGCCTGCTGATATCGGTGGAGAAGAAGGACCCCTACGACCGGTTCCGCGGTCGCCTGATGATCCCGATCCGCGACGTCCGCGGCCGCACCATTGCCTTTGGCGGCCGCATCATCGGCGATGGCGAACCGAAATATCTCAACTCCCCCGAGACCCCGCTCTTCGACAAGGGGCGCACGCTCTACAATCTCGATCGCGCCCAAGCCGCCGCGCGCAAGTCGGGCCGGATCATCGCTGTCGAAGGCTATATGGACGTGATCGCGCTCGCCCAGGCAGGGTTCGCCGAAGCGGTGGCGCCGCTCGGCACCGCGATGACCGAGCACCAGCTCGAACGGCTGTGGCGAATCGCCGACGTCCCCCTGCTCTGCTTCGACGGCGACTCGGCCGGACAGAAGGCGGCTCTCCGCGCCGCGCACCGCGCCATGCCGATGCTCGAGCCGGGCCGCAGCCTGGCCTTCGTCACGCTTCCCGATGGCCTGGACCCCGACGATCTGGTCCGCGCCCAGGGCCCCGCCGCCTTCGAGGCGCTGCTCGCCAAGGCCCAGCCGCTGGTCGACCGGCTCTGGGAAAGCGAGATCGCCGCCGAGCCGCTGGACACGCCCGAGCAGCGCGCAGGGCTCAAGCGCCGCCTCGGCGCGCTTGCCGACGGCATCGGCGACTCGAACGTGAAGCACGAATATCTCGCCGAGTTCCGCGCGCGCGCCGACCTGCATTTCGGCCGCGGCCCGCGCAATTTCGAGAGCCGCCCCCAGCGCAGCGGTGGCGGTGGCGGCGCGCCGCCGGCACGCGGCAAACGGGACAAGCGCGGCAACTGGCTTCCGCCGGAGCCGCCGCTCACCCAGCAGACGCGCTCGCTTCAGGCCGGCGGGCTCGATCCGATCCTCGCCAAGGCCGTGCTCGCCGGGCTGATCCGCCACCCGGCCGAAATCGCACGCCACATGGAAGTGCTCGGCAGTCTTCGCGGGGCATCCGGCGCGCTTGGCAAGTTGTTCGAAGCGGTGGTCGACGTCGCGCTCGAAGATCGGCAGCTTGATCGAACCAAAGTGCTCACCATATTGGCGAAGTCCGGTTTCGATCAGATGGCGAGCGAGTTGCTCCGGGCCGATACCCTGCCCTTCTCCTTTACCCGGCCCCAGGCCGAGGAAAAGAAGGCGCGCGAAGACCTGAACGAGGCGATCGCAGTGATGGTGGCGCGCCCTGCGGTGGATGCGGCGCTGGCAGAGGCAACGGCTGCGATGCTCGAGCGTTTCGACGATGAGTCGTTCGCCCGGCAGACGGCGCTGCTGAGGCAGCGGCAGGAGCTGGAAACGCGTCTCGCGAATCTGATGCTTGCAGACGACGAGAATTTAGAAGATTAGGGCGGCGTATAATTGCCGCCATCCAAGTTTCGAGGATTTGAATGGCCAAGGCGAACATGGCGGACGTCACCGAGGGCAATGAGGCGGGTGACGCGCCGCTGATCGATCTGAACGAAGGTTCGATCAAGAAGCTCGTCGCGCGGGCGAAGAAGCGCGGCTACATCACTGTCGACCAGCTCAACGAGATGCTTCCGCAGGACCAGATGTCCTCGGAGCAGATCGAGGACGTGATGGCGGCGCTCAACGACATGGGCGTCAACGTCGTCGAGAACGAGGAAGCCGGCGAGGACGCCGAGCCCGAGGACGACAGCCAGGACGAAGCCGAGTCGAATGACGGCGGCGACGATTCGGCCCCGGCCTTCGAGACCAAGAAGAAGGAAACCGTCGACCGGACCGACGATCCGGTGCGCATGTACCTGCGCGAGATGGGCGCCGTCGAGCTCCTGTCGCGCGAAGGCGAAATCGCGATCGCGAAGCGCATCGAAGCCGGCCGCGACACGATGATCCTCGGCCTGTGCGAGTCGCCGATCACCTTCAACGCGATCATCGGCTGGTCGAACGCCCTCAACGAAGGCACGATGCAGCTGCGCGAGATCCTCGATCTCGACGCCATGCTCTCCAAGGGGCCTTCGGCCGAGCAGGTCGAAGGCGCCGAGGACGACGATTCGGGCGAGATCAGCGAGAAGACCGCCGGCGCTTCCTTCAAGGAAGAGGAAGAAGTCGAGGAGGTCCAGGACGACGAGGACGAGGACTCGATGACCGAGCGCCGCGCCCCGCGGCCGTCGGACGACGAGGAAGAGGACAACACCCTCAGCCTCGCCCAGATGGAGGAGACGCTCAAGCCGCAGGCGCTCGAGAAGTTCGCCAACATCACCTCGATCTACAAGAAATTCTCCAAGATGCAGCTCCAGCGCCTCGATGCGATGGCTGCCGGCGGCGAGCTCGTCGCCGCGGACGAGAAGAAGTATCAGAAGCTGCGCGAGGAGCTGACGGCCGAGGTCGAATCGGTCCAGTTCCATCAGCAGAAGATCGAATATCTCGTCGACCAGCTCTACAGCTTCAACCGGCGCCTCACCGCGCTGGGCGGCCAGATGCTGCGTCTTGCCGAGCGCCACAAGGTCTCGCGCAAGGACTTCCTCGATCGCTATGTCGATCACGAGCTCGACGAGCAGTGGCTGCAGTCGGTTCAGGGCCTCGACAAGAAGTGGGCGGCGTTCGCGGCCAATGAGGCTCCGGCGGTCGATCGCATCCGCATCGAGATCTCGGAAATCTCGCAGTCGACGGGCATGGCGCTCGCCGAGTTCCGCCGCATCGTGAACATGGTGCAGAAGGGCGAGCGCGAGGCGCGCATCGCGAAGAAGGAGATGGTCGAGGCCAATCTCCGTCTCGTGATCTCGATCGCCAAGAAGTACACCAACCGCGGCCTGCAGTTCCTGGATCTCATCCAGGAGGGCAATATCGGCCTGATGAAGGCAGTCGATAAGTTCGAATATCGCCGCGGCTACAAGTTCTCGACCTATGCCACCTGGTGGATCCGCCAGGCGATCACGCGCTCGATCGCCGATCAGGCACGTACGATCCGTATCCCGGTCCACATGATCGAGACGATCAACAAGCTGGTGCGCACCAGCCGCCAGTTCCTCCACGAGCAGGGCCGCGAGCCCACGCCGGAGGAAATGGCCGAGCGCCTGAGCATGCCGCTCGAGAAGGTGCGCAAGGTGATGAAGATCGCCAAGGAGCCGATCTCGCTCGAAACGCCGATCGGCGACGAGGAGGATTCGCACCTGGGTGACTTCATCGAGGACAAGAACGCCGTCATCCCGGTGGACGCCGCGATCCAGGCGAACCTCAAGGAAACGGTCACCCGCGTCCTTGCCTCGCTCACCCCGCGTGAGGAGCGCGTGCTGCGCATGCGCTTCGGCATCGGCATGAACACCGATCACACGCTCGAGGAAGTCGGCCAGCAATTCTCGGTTACCCGCGAACGTATCCGTCAGATCGAGGCGAAGGCGCTGCGCAAGCTCAAGCACCCGAGCCGCAGCCGCAAGATGCGGTCGTTCCTCGATCAGTGATCTGCCGCTGCCCACGGCAGCAAAGATGAAGTTCGGAACGGGGAAGGCATTGCCTTCCCCGTTTTCGTTTCTGGCGTGCAGCAGATGTCACCGATCCGGATGCACCGTTCGCCGCGATCTCGACCTGTCCGCACCGGACCTATAGCCTCGCCTCGGCTTCCACCAACGAGAGGTATCGGCATGTCCACTCTGTCCGTACAGGTTGCGCCCTTCAATCCCGGCGAAGTTCAGGTGCGCGTCTGGACCTATGCCACGCCGGGGCCGAGCTTCGAATGGAACGGCACCGCCACGTCGGCGAGCCCGATCAACGAGAATTGGACCGATCTCGAACCGGGCCATTATGCGGTGACGATCTCATGGCACGAGGGCTATCAGAACATCGCCTCGGGCGGCGGTGTCGGCAACCAGATCGTCTACAACGGCAATTACCTCTATTATCAGGTCCTTGGCACGCCGGCGGACGCCAATGGCGTGTCCGCCGTGTTCGGAATGGTGATCTGATCCGCCTCGCCGGAGCGTAGCGCGCCACCGGGGACACCGGGCGGCGCGCGCGCAACTGTCGGAATATTTGCCAATACTATCGATGCGCCTGGGAACTTGTTTCCGGGGCGTTTCGATCTTCTGCCCGGAACGCCGCAGGAACATGTGGTTTATCCACAGTAAATTCGCCGTTCACCGCGTCTTTACGTGCTTCGGTATATCCCCGGATTGCAAGACCTGCCCACCGGCATGGGGCCGGTAGGAGGATGTGGGGGCTTATGCCGTTTGATTCCGTACAAGTTGCGCGATTGGGCGGTGCCTGGGGCTCCATGGGGGCGCTCATCGCGTCCGATGGCAGCGCCAATCATCCTTATCTCCAGCGCCTCGCTCGCAACGAGGAGCCGCTGCGCGACCTGTCGGACGCGGTGCACCACATCTGCCTGCTCCATGGCCGCCATCCCGGCGTGATCGATCATGCGCTGGGCCATGCCCGGCTCGGCATCGAGCGCGACTGGCTGGAGGCCGCGGCCGACGCCTTCGTGATCGAGCGTGCCTATCTCGTCCGCATCGTCGCGGCCGCCGGCCCGCTGCCCAGCACGCCCGGCCATGCCGAGAGCGAAGCGGCCACCGCCGCACAGCGCCATGCCATCGACATGCTCGCCCAGTCGGACCGCGCGGGCTGCGCCACCGGCGCGGCGATCGCGCTGGCGATGGACTGGGCGGTGATCCGCGAGTCGCTGGACGCCGCTGCCGAGCGACTCGGCCTCGCCTCCCCGCCCTCGCAGCTGCCGCTCGCCGAGGAGACGGTGACCGTGGTCGACACGCTGGTCCGCGAAAGCGCGCTGGAGCGTGCCATGCTCTTCGGTGCGCAGCAGCTCTTCGCCCAGCATCGCGGCCTGTGGGACCTGCTAGAGGCCCGTGCCTCGGCCCGCGACAAGCAGTAACCAGCCGTCATCCCGACGAAGGTCGGGGCGACGAGAAGGCTTGCCTCCCAGCCCCGCCGCCCCTTACGAATACGTCATGCGTTTCGAAGGCACCCAAAGCTATGTCGCGACCGAGGACCTGAAGGTCGCGGTCAATGCCGCCGTCACCCTGCGGCGCCCCCTGCTCGTCAAGGGCGAGCCCGGCACCGGCAAGACCGTGCTCGCCTACGAGATCGCCAAGGCCGTCGGCGCGCCACTGATCGAGTGGAACGTCAAGTCGACCACCAAGGCGCAGCAGGGTCTGTACGAATATGACGCCGTCGCGCGTCTCCGTGACGGCCAGCTCGGCGATCCGCGGGTGCACGAGATCTCCAACTATATCCGCAAGGGCAAGCTGTGGGAGGCGTTCACCGCGCCCAAGCTGCCCGTGCTGCTGATCGACGAGATCGACAAGGCCGACATCGAATTCCCCAACGACCTCCTCCAGGAGCTCGATCGGATGGAATTCCATGTCTACGAAACCCATGAGACCGTCCGCGCCGCCGAGCGCCCGATCGTGGTGATCACCTCGAACAACGAGAAGGAGCTGCCCGACGCCTTCCTGCGCCGCTGCTTCTTCCACTATATCAAGTTCCCCGACCGCGAGACGATGCAGGCGATCGTCGATGTCCATTTCCCCGGCATCCAGAAGATCCTGGTCAGCAAGGCGATGGACATCTTCTACGAGATCCGCGAGGTCCCCGGCCTCAAGAAGAAGCCCTCGACCTCCGAGCTGCTCGACTGGCTCAAGCTGCTCCTCCACGAGGAGATGCCGCTCGACGTGCTGCAGAACAAGGACCCGACCAAGGCGATCCCGCCGCTCCACGGCGCGCTGCTCAAGAACGAGCAGGACGTGATGCTGTTCGAGCGCCTCGCCTTCATGGCCCGGCGCCAGCAGGGCAAATGATGCCGTACACCGGAAGCTGCGCCTGCGGGGCCGTCACCGCGACGATCGCAGGCGAGCCCGTCGCGGTGCGCCAGTGCTGGTGCCGCCAGTGCCAGCGCATGGCCGCCGGCTCCCCCACCACCAACGCGATCTTCGCGACCGACGATCTCGAGCTGAGCGGCACGCTGACCACCGCCAGCTATGTCGCCGACAGCGGCAATACGCTCACCCAGAGCTTCTGCGGCCTGTGCGGCACGCCGGTGATGGCGCAGAGCTCGGCCCGCCCGCAATTCCGCACCATGCGCCTGGGTTTCCTCGACCAGCCGCACGACCTGGCGCCGCAAGTCGCGATCTGGACCGACGACGCCCCCGCCTGGGCGCATATCGATCCGGCGCTAGAGACCTTCCCTCGCCAGCCCCCGGCGCCGGTGGCGAAGGCCTGACAGACACTCCGTCATCCCGGCGGAAGCCGGGATCTCAGGAGAAGGCGCCGGGAAAGAGCCGCACGAGATCCCGGCTTTCGCCGGGATGACGAATTGATCACGGTTAACCCCTTTTAAACCAGCTCTGGATACGCAGTGCTTGGGGGGGACCTTGTATGGGTCCCGAGTATGCGTAAGCGTGTTGCGTTCTCCGTGCTGCTTGCCGCCGCGTTGTCCGCCGCGGCGCCCGCTGGCGCACAATCCCTTCTCGAATATGTCGGCGAGTGCGTGCCCTTCGCCCGCGCGGCCTCGGGCATCCAGATCTATGGCGACGCCTGGACCTGGTGGGACCAGGCCGATGGCCGCTACCAGCGCGGCAACGTGCCCCGGGTCGGCGCCGTCCTCGCCTTTTCCAAGAGTTCGCGCCTGCCGCTCGGCCATGTCGCGGTGGTCAGCCGCATCGTCGAGAAGCGGGTGCTGATGATCACCCATGCCAACTGGTCGCGCCTCAATGGCGAGCGCGGCCATGCCGAGCAGGACGTGACGTTGTTCGACGTCTCCGAGCGGGGCGACTGGAGCCTGGTCAAGGTCTGGTACCGCGACCGGAACGGCCTGGGCAGCTCGATCTACCCCGCCCACGGCTTCATCTACGGCACACCGGACCGCAACGCCCCCGCCACCGTGCGCAAGGCGCGCCCCTCGGCCGAGCTGACCGCCCGCCAGCCCGATTATGTCGGCTCGCTGATCGACGCCTACGCCGCCCGCTGAGCTTGCCGCCGATCCTGCGCTGCCGCATGAAGGCCGCATGGGGGAAGATACTGCGCAGCGCCGGGGCCAATGGTTGTTCGCTGCAATCATCCTGTTCGGACTGGCCCTGCGCATCGCCGCTGCCCGGGGCGCGCTGTGGCTCGACGAGGCCTGGTCCGCGGTGCTCGCGCACGAGGCCGGCACGCCGGTCGGCGTGTTCGTCCAGATCAACCATGACAACAACCACCACCTCAACTCGCTGTGGCTCCAACTGGTCGGGCCGGGTGCCGATCCGCTGCTCGCCCGCGCCCCGGCGATCCTCGCCGGCACGGCCTGCATCCTCGTCGCCGGCCTGATCGGCTGGCGGCGCGGCGCGCTGGCCGGGCTGGCGACCGCGGCACTGTTCGCCGTCTCGCCGATGCTGGTGACGCTGGGATCGGAAGCGCGCGGCTATGCGCCGATGGCATTGGCCTTCCTGATCGCCATCCTGCTCACCGATCGCTGGCTTGCCGGCGAGGCGAAACGCAGTCCCGCAACCGCACTGGCGCTCTGCTTCTTCCTCGGTGCGCTGTCGCAGCTCACCATCCTTTTCGGCTTCTGCGCGCTGGCCGGCTGGATCACCTTCACGCTCTGGCAGCGGGCGAGCTTCGCCAGCGCGCTGAAGCAGAGCTTGGCCCTGCTCTGGCCCTCGATCCTCGCACTCGCGCTGGTCTTCGCGATCGTCCTCGGCGCCGCGGCCGCGAGCCGCACCGGCTTCCAGTTCGGCCGCTACGACCCCTTTGCCTGGTCGCCCTTCCTCCACGCCCTTGCCCTCGGCTTCGGCAGCGCGCTCGGCTGGCCGGTGACCTCCCCCTGGTGGCTCGCCCTGCTACTGGGCCTGGTGCTGCTCGCCCCCGTCCTGGGCGTAGGGCGCCCCTGGTTCAACCGGCTCGCGATCCTGGCCTTCCCGCTCGCACTGGCACTGCTCCATGCCGGGAACACCGGATTTCCGCGCTACTATCTCATCGCCTGCATCGCGCTGCTGCTGATGCTGGGCGAGATGATCGCGGTCGCCCTGCCCGACCGGGGCTGGCCGCGCTGGCTGGCCGGGGCTGCGCTGGCGGCGATCCTGGTCGTCGGCCTCGTAGAGGATGGCCGGATCATCCATGCCCGGCGCGGCGATCCCGGCGGGGCGATCCGGGCGATGGCGGCGCGCGCACCCGCCGGCACCCGGGTGATCCTCGACCGCCCCACCGGCAAGGCGATCCTGCAGGTCGCCGCTGCCGAGCAGGGCTATCCGCTCGTCATCGTGGAGAAGCCCTGCGGCCCAGCGCCCTTCCTGTTCCTCGACCGGAACGATGGCGAGGCCTTCCCCGCCGCCTCGCGCCGCTGCGGCCGCCTCTATCGCCCGGTCGTCGCCGCCCGGTCCCACGGCCTCTCCGGCAGCCACTGGACGCTGTACGCGCTCCAGCCCTAGAAGGGTGCCATGTTCCTCTCCTTCCTCGACGAGCTGCGCGCCGCCGGCATTCCCGCCAGCCTGAAGGAGCATCTGATCCTGCTCGAGGCGCTCGACCGCGACGTGATCGAGCACACGCCCGAGGCCTTCTACTATCTCGCCCGCGCCACCTTCGTGAAGGACGAGGGGCTGCTCGACCGGTTCGACCAGGTCTTCGCCAAGGTCTTCAAGGGGATCGCCACCAGCTATGGCGTGGCGCCTGCCGAGATCCCCGAGGAATGGCTGCGCGCGATCGCCGAGAAATATCTCAGCCCCGAGGAGATGGCCAAGATCCAGTCGCTCGGCTCCTGGGAAGAGATCATGGAGACGCTGAAGAAGCGGCTCGAGGAGCAGCACGCCCGCCATGAGGGCGGCAGCAAGTGGATCGGTACCGGCGGCACCTCGCCTTATGGTAACGGCGGCTACAATCCCGAGGGCGTCCGCATCGGCGGCGAGGGCAAGCACAAGCGCGCAATCAAGGTCTGGGACCAGCGCGAGTTCCGCAACCTGGACAGCACCCGCGAGCTCGGCACCCGCAACATCAAGGTCGCGCTCCGCCGCCTGCGCCGCTTCGCCCGTGAAGGCGCCGCCGACGAGCTCGACATCGACGCGACGATCGAGGGCACCGCGAAGCAGGGCTGGCTCGACGTCCATATGCGCCCCGAGCGGCACAATGCCGTGAAGTTGCTGCTCTTCCTCGATGTCGGCGGCTCGATGGATCCGTTCATCAAGCTGTGCGAGGAGCTGTTCTCGGCCGCGACCAGCGAGTTCAAGAACCTCGAATTCTTCTATTTCCACAACTGCCTGTACGAAGGCGTGTGGAAGGACAATCGCCGCCGCTTCCAGGAGCGCACCCCCACCTGGGACATCCTCCACAAATACGGCCACGACTATAAGCTGATCTTCGTCGGCGACGCCTCGATGAGCGCGTACGAGATCACCCATCCGGGCGGCTCGGTCGAGCATTTCAACGAGGAAGCGGGCGCCGCCTGGATGCAGCGCGCCCTCAATACCTATCCCGCCGCGGTGTGGCTCAACCCGATCCCGCGCGAGCAATGGGGCTATACCCAGTCGGTGAAGATCCTGCGCGAGCTGATGGGCGACCGCATGTACCCGCTCACCCTGGCCGGCCTCGACGAAGCGATGCGCGAGCTCAGCCGCAAGCGGTGATCCCCTGCTCAATCCTCTCCCGGAGGGAGAGGGGGATGAGCAGGTCGCCCCGTGCCCCGCACGGGGCTGGAATTGCCGGGGGCAATTCCACCTGCACATCGCCGAAGGCGGTGGTGGAGAGGGAGTGCCCCAATCGTTATCGCCCGTGGCAAGCCCCCTCCACCAGCCTGCGGCTGGTCCCCCTCCCCCTTTGGGGGAGGATTTCCGCACTCATCGCTGCTTCCCCGAAACCATCCCCCGCGAGATCCGCCAGGCCTGGTCCCCGCCCTGCTCGTACGGATTGCGCAGCTTGTAGAGCCCGGCGAGCAGCCCGATGTCCATGTCGGTGATCTCGCCCGGAACCGGCGTCACCGCGGGATCGAACAGCGACAGGATCGAAGGCGCCGCGATCTGTCCCCTGGCGGGCGGTCGCGCGCCCACCAGCGTCCGCATCACCACATAATCGGCAAGCTGGCGCACCGACTTGCCCAGCGCGACCTTGCGATCCATCACCACCACGGCGTTGATCGTGATCGCCTGGGTATCGCCTTCCATCACCGGCGGATTGTCGGGATCCGTGTCGGTGCCCGAATTGGTCATGTTGCCCGCCTCGTCGCGCGTCACGACCAGGCGCCAGGCATGGATCGGCCCGGCCTTGAACGCGTCCTGCAGCGCACCTTCGTCCAGATTGGCGAACACCGGATTGCGCCGCTTGCGCATCGTCTCGATCAGCGCATCGGCATTGTCGGCGAAGACGATCATCAGGTTCGACTTGCACGTCTCCGGCGCCAGGCGGACCGATGCGGCCCCGGCGACGATGCGGAAACGGTTCTCGATCGGTGCCTTGAAGCGATCGGGCAGGCCGATCACCTCGGGACAGACCGGCTCCACGAAGCGGGCGAGCTGGCCATCGTCCACGTCCAGCACCTGGCGGATATAGCGCTGGGCGCGCTTGATCGGCTTGGGTCCCTGCCCGGTGACGACGATGTTGCCGTCCTGCGCCGGCGCGGGTTTGGCTGCCTCCTGGGCGTGCGCCAGCGACACCCCAAAGGCGGAGAACAGGAAAAGCGAAGTCAGGCGAAGGCGCGTGCGCATGCAGTTCGATCCCTTGTTGGATCGGGACTCCGCATGCGCCGGTTTCTTTAGAGCCGGTCGACTGCCCGATGGAGACGACGGAGTATCGCACCGTCATGCGCCTGTCCATTGGCGGCCTCATTGGCCAGTGCCATCAGCCGGATCGCACCGAAGCTGGCGGAAAGGCCCTTGAGGCGCAGCGCCGCGGCGGCCCAGCCATCGGGATTGTCGGCGGACTTCATCGCCTCGATGCAACGCTGCACGCTTTCGAGAAACGCCTCGCGCAGCTCGGCGATCAGCGCGGGTTCGTCACCCACCGCCGCCGCCAGCGTCGCATCGATTGCACCGGGATCGTACGCCATTCGAGAACCCTAACCCGCGCACCGTTAACGCCGCGTTTCCAACTGCAGGTCGCGCAAATGTTGGTGCGACGGCAAAATGTGGTAAATGCACGGCATGATTGGGGGAAAACCTGCCGAGCCGCTGCCCGCGAACGAAGACGCGGAGCCGCTGTTCCTGTCCGAAACCACCGCGCCCGTCGCGGTGGAAGCGGTGACCTATGCCTATGACGAGGACGCCGAGGAGGAAGCTCCGCGGCGCGGCGCCGGCTGGATCCTCCCTGCCCTCGCCATCCTCGCCGTGCTGGGCTGGTTCGGCGCGATGGGCTGGCTGCTGCGCACCAGCTTCGGCACCTCGATGGAGCCGGTCCGGCTGGTCGAGCTGATCGCCGCGCTCTGCGTCCCCCCTGCCCTGATCGGTATCCTCTACATCCTCGCGCTCCGCACGAGCCGGGCCGAGGCGCAGCGCTTCGGCGCCACCGCCCGGGCGATGCGCGCCGAGGCGGCGAGCCTCGAACGCGTCGTCGCCACGCTCTCGCGCAAGATCGAGGAGAATCGCACCTCGCTCGCCGAGCAGACCAACATCCTGATCGCGATGGGCGAGCGCGCCTCGGAGCGGCTCGAAAGCGCCTCGAACAGCGCCGCCCAGCATGCCCGCTCGATCGATGCCAGCACCCGCCATTTCAGCGAAGCGACCGCCGATGCCGAGCACCGCGTCTCGGTCGTCCTTTCCTCGCTGCCCAAGGCGCATGAGGAGATGCGCGGGCTCTCCGATCGCGTGGATGCGGCCGGCCTGCTCGCCAGCGAGCGCGCCGCCGCACTCGACACCCAGCTTTCCGCCCTGTCCGAACGCGGGCGCGAGGCCGACCAGATCGCCGGCGGCGCCGCCGACCGGCTCGCCGCGCACATCGCCCGGATGGAGGCGACCAGCGAGACCGCCAGCGCCCGGCTCGAACAGGTCACCGGCGAGATGTCGACCGAGGTCGATGCCGTGCTCGATCGCGCTGCCCATGCGGTGGACGAGGCGCGCAAGGGCATCACCACCCAGGGCGAGGCGATCCTCGCCATGCTCTCCGCCAACCAGGCCGCGCTCGACCGTGCCGGGCGGGACAGCATCGAGGCGATGGGCACTCGCATGGCCGCGATCGAGGAAGCGATCGGCCGCATCGGCACCCGCCTCGCCCAGGAACAGGGCCGTGGTGACACGCTGTTCGAAGGCCTGGCCACCGGCGTCGACCGGCTCGACCGCGCGATGGACGACCTCCATGTCGCGGGCACCGAGCGTACCCGCAACCTCGCTGCCTCGATGAGCGCGCTGCACGGCTCGGTCGAGGCGATGACGATCGCGCTCACCGTCGGTGACGAGACCGCCCGCAAGGTGATCGGCACCTCCGAGGAACTGCTGACCGCGCTCGATGCCTCGGCACGCGAGATCGACGAGACCCTGCCCGAGGCGCTGGCCCGGCTCGATTCGCGGATCACCGCGAGCCGCCAGGTCGTCGCCGCGTCCAAGCCCGAGCTGCTCGCCCTGGTCACCGCCGCCGAGAGCACGCACGACGCGATCGAAGCCATTGCAGATGTGGTCGGCCAGCAGCGCGACACCCTTGCCAAGACCCAGGCCTCGCTGCTCGAGACGCTGGCGACCGGCGGCGAGCAGGCACAGGAGCTTGGCGCGATCGTCGACGAGACCATCGCCACCACCCGCCGCTTCGCCGAAAGCGCCGCACCGCAGCTGGTCGAGGCGCTGCTCAGCGTCCGCGAGACCTCCAGCGCTGCCGCCAACCATGCCCGTGAGACGCTGGCCGCCATCGTGCCGCATGCCGAGCGGGCGATCGAGGAAGCGGCCGGCGACGCGCTGCGCCGCGCGGTCGACGCCTCGATCCGCCGCCAGCTCACCGACCTTGCCGAGACGACCGAGGCCGCCGTGGTCGCCGCCACCCGCGCCTCCGAACGGCTCACCCAGCAGATGGTCAGCCTCGCCGACACCACGTCCCAGGTCGAGGCGCGGATCGCAGAGGGCCGCAAGGAGCGCGAGGAGTCGGACAGCGACAATTTCGCGCGCAAGGTCTCGCTGCTGATCGAAGCGCTCAACTCGGCCTCGATCGACATCACCAAGGCCTTCTCGGCCGATGTCACCGACAGCGCCTGGGCCGCCTATCTCAAGGGCGATCGCGGCGTCTTCACCCGCCGCGCGGTGCGCCTGCTCGATCCGTCTGACACGCGCGAAATCCACCGTCTCTACGAGAATGACGACGATTTCCGCGACAATGTGAACCGCTACATCCACGATTTCGAATCCATGCTCAGGCAAATCCTGGCCCTGCGGGATGGCTCGCCGATGGGCGTGACCCTGCTCTCCTCGGACATGGGCAAGCTCTACGTCGCGCTCGCCCAGGCGATCGAGCGGCTGCGGACCTAGGGCGCAGTCAGATATGCTGGCGCTCGATGATCCCCTCTGGGGAAGCCTGCAGCACGTCTATGGCGATGCGCGCGACGTCCCCATACTCCTGCGGGCGCTGGCGGCATCGCCGGAGCCGCGGGAGGATCCGGAAGCGGAGCCGTGGTTCAGCCTGTGGTCGAGCCTCTGCCATCAGGGTGACGCCCATACCGCCTCCTATGCAGCGGTGCCGCATCTGGTGGAGATCGGCGGCCAGTTCGCGGGGCTGCTCGACTTCAACTTCCTTCTGCTGCCCACGGCGGTCGAAGTGGCCCGAAGGACGGGGCGCGGCCCGGCGCTCCCGGCAGTGCTCGGCGATGCCTATCTGGGGGCCATCGCCCGGCTGCCGGACCTGGTGAGCCTCCACCGCCACGAACCCTGGGGCCAGGCCATGCTGTTGTCGGCCGCGGCGGCGCAGGCGGTCGCCAAGGGGCATATCGATGTGGCGGCAGCGCTGATGAACCTGGACGACGACTGGATCGGACGGATCAACCGCGGTGAGGTTGAGTAGCCCCCGGCTGCCCACATCCGTCATCCCGGCGAAAGCCGGGATCCCAGGCGAGGGCGCGGGGAAGGAGCCACACGAGATCCCAGCTTTCGCCGGGATGAGGGCAGGCTTGCAAAATAGGATTTCGCCTGTTTCCCTCGCGCGGCCCGGCGCCTGCCCGGCCGCTCTTTGACTCGTAGGAAAAATAGGATCCTGTCCACGCAATCATATTATGCGGCATCGCTCAAGCGACCCACTCTGTGCACGACCTTTGCAATCTTTCCGCGGCAGAAACCCCGTCCCGGCATGCGCTTCATCCACTCTGCCGAGTCGGCCAGAACGGGCAGTAGGACACGCTACGAAGCCTTCTGCGACCACCAGTCGAGCATGTCGGTGGTCACCCAGCCATTGACGTAGTTCAGGTAGAAGATCGCGAACAGCACGGTCGCCACGATCGTAGTCCGCTTGGCGATGCGCCCGGCGTTGAACTCGTGCGGTGCGCTCGGCGCCTGGCCGGGGACCAGCGCGACACCCGCCTCCTCGCTCGTCTTCACCCCGAAGGGCAGGACGAGGAACACCGAGAAGGCCCAGAACAGGAAATAGATGGCGAGCGCGGACTTCCAGGGCATGGCCCGGTGATAGAGCGGGTTCGAGCCGCGCGCCAGCCTCCCGTCATCCCTATGCAATTCCCGTCATCCCGGCGAAAGCCGGGATCTCAGGCGAAGGCGCGGGGAAGGAACCGCACGAGATCCCGGCTTTCGCCGGGATGACGATATTGGCTCGATGGCTATTGCTCGATGATCAGCACGTCCACCACGGGCTTCTTGCCCGTGTAGCGCACCGCGGCGCGACGCACCGCCAGGCGGATCGACTCGCGCAGCCGCTCGATATCGCCCTTGCCGTCCTTCTTCACCGCTTCGCGCGCGGCGTCGGATGCCTCGGCGATGAAGTCCTCGCGATCTTCCTCGACGGGAATGCCCTGCAGGCGGATCTGCGGCTCGCCGGCGAGCTTGCCGTTGCGGATCACCACCGCCGCGCTGATCTGGCCATAGAGCGCGACACGGCGCCGCTCGGTGATCGTGGTGCCGTCGGCCGGCAGGATGATGTCGCCGTCGAGCACGAGCCGGCCCACCGGCGCCTCGCCGATCTTCGACGGACCGTTCGGTGCCAGGCGGATGATGTCACCGTTCACCTGGCGGATCGACTTGGGCACGCCCTGCTCGAGCGCGAAGCGGGCCTGCTCGTACATGTGACGCACCTCGCCGTGCACCGGCACCACGATCTCGGGCCGGATCCACTTGTACATCTCGGCAAGCTCGGGGCGGCCCGGATGACCGGAGACGTGGATGAAGGCCTGCCGATCGGTGATCAGCTCGACGCCCTTGGCGGCCAGCGTGTTCATGATCCGCCCGATCGCGATCTCGTTGCCCGGGATCTGGCGCGAGGAGAACACTACCGTGTCGCCTTCGTGCACCTTGAGGACATGGCTGCCCTCGGCGATGCGGTTGAGCGCGGCGCGCGGCTCGCCCTGGCCGCCGGTGGCAACGATCAGCACCTTGTTGGCCGGCAGCGCCATCGCCGCCTCGAAGTCCACGGTATCGGGGAAGTCGCGCAGATAGCCGGTCTGCTTGGCGACGCGCAGGATGCGGTCGAGCGAGCGCCCGGCGACACACAGCTCGCGCCCGGTGTCGCGAGCAACCTCACCCAGCGTCTGCAGCCGCGCGGCGTTGGAGGCGAAGGTGGTGACCAGCACCCGGCCCTTGGCCGCGCCGATGACCTGGTCGAGCCCTTCGCGAACCGCCGCTTCCGATCCCGAGGCCTCGGGATTGAAGACATTGGTCGAGTCGCAGACCAGCGCGAGCACGCCCTTGTCGCCGATCGCGGTCAGTTCCTCGGCCGTGGAGGCACCGCCCAGCGCCGGGGCATCGTCCAGCTTCCAGTCGCCCGTGTGGAAGACGCTGCCGTACGGCGTCTCGATCAGCACGGCATTGCCCTCCGGGATCGAGTGGGCGAGCGGCGTATAGGTGATGCGGAACGGCCCGATGTTGAACGGCCCTTCCTCGTCGACGACGTTGAGCTCGACCTTCTCCTCGATGCCCTCCTCTTCCAGCTTGCCGCGGATCAGGCCCGCGGTGAACGGCGTGGCATAGAGCGGCACGTCCAGCTCGCCGGCGAGATAGGGCAGCGCGCCGATATGGTCTTCATGGCCATGGGTGAGAACGATGCCGAGCAGGTCGTCGATCCGTTCCTCGATGAACTGCAGGTCGGGCAGGATCACGTCGATGCCCGGATATTCCGGGGTGCCGAAGGTGATGCCGCAATCGACCATCAGCCATTTGCCCTGGCAGCCATAGAGATTGACGTTCATGCCGATCTCGCCGGAGCCGCCCAGCGCGAGGAACAGGAGTTCTTTTTCAGGGGTCACTTGGTTTCCTCGGTCAACGGCTGCGTTCCCACAGCATCGCCAACCCTTGAATGGTCAGATCGGGTTCAATCACGTCGAAAACGTCGGTTTGCTTTTCGAACAGCACGGCGAGGCCGCCGGTGGCGACGACTTTGACCGGTCGCCCGATCTCCGCCTTCATCCGCGCGACCAGTCCCTCGATCATCGCGATATAGCCCCAATAGATGCCGATATGCATCTGATCGACGGTGTTGCGACCAACGACGCTGGTCGTCGCCGGGGCGGTAATCGCGATGCGCGGCAGCTTGGCGGCGGCGGTCACCAGTGCGTCGAGCGACAGGTTGATGCCGGGGGCGATGATCCCGCCCTTGTACGCACCACGATAGTCGACCACCTCGAAGGTAGTGGCGGTGCCGAAGTCGATGATGATCAGGTCGCCCGGATGGCGGGCATGGCCGGCGATCATGTTGAGCGCGCGGTCGGCACCCAGCCCCTGCGGCTCCTCGACATCGAGCGGGAAGCCCCATTCGGCCTTGCCCTGGCCGGCGATCACCGCCTCGGTCCTGAAGTATTTGCTGGCGAGCACCTGGAGGTTGTGCAGCGCACGCGGCACCACCGTGCCGACGATCACCCCGGTCACATCGGCGCGGTCATAGCCTTCCAGGTTGAGCAGCTGGCTGAGCCACACCGCATATTCGTCGGCGGTGCGGCGCGGATCGGTGGCGATCCGCCAGCGTGCACGGACTTCGCCACCCTCGAGCAGGGCAAAGACGACATTGGTGTTGCCGGCATCGATGGCGAGCAGCATTTCCGGGCCTCTCAGAGCAGGAACACGTCTGCGGCGTGAATGACATGGCTGGTGCCATCGGCCAAGCGCAGGATGAGCGCACCTTCGCTGTCGAGGCCGCCGAACAGGCCGTCGATGCTCGATCCGTCGGCCAGGCGAGCCGTCAGCGCGGTGTCGATCGGATGGGCCCGAGCCAGCCAGCGCTCACGCACCGGTGCGATGCCATCCCGCCAGCGCGAGACCCAGCGGGCAAAGCTTTCGGCGAGCGTCTCGGCGAAAATCTGCGGGTCAGGCGCCGGGCCATGAGCGGCGAAGCTGGTGGCAAGGCGGTCGAGGCCCTCGGGGTGATGCGCCAGGTTCACTCCGAAGCCAAGGATCACCGCATCCCCCACCCGCTCGAGCAGGATGCCGGAGAGCTTCGCGCCGCCGACGAGCAGGTCGTTGGGCCATTTGAGCATCGGCTCGATGCCGAACACCCGCGCGGTCTCGTCGAGTGCGACCGCGGCGACCAGCGCCAGCGTCGCGGGGCTCGGCTCCCCTGCCCGCGTCCGCACCAGGGTCGAGACATAGAGATTGCCGAGCGGCGACTGCCAGGCGCGGCCCTGTCGGCCCTTGCCCGCGGTCTGCCGCTCGGCTCTCAGCCACAGGCCTTCGCTCGCCCCGTTCCGGGCGAGCTCGGCCATGTCGGCATTGGTCGATCCCGTCTCGGCGACGGTCCGAACGGTCGCGGTCAGAACAGCGCCTTCGCGGCTGCGCCGGTCCAGACTTCGAGGAAGCCCAGCAGCGGCCAGCCCAGCGGCGAGATCACCACCGCGGCGATCACCAGCAGCACGCCCTCGACCGGGTCAGTGCGACCGCCAAAGGCCGGCGCCGGCTCGTCGAAGTACATCACCTTGACGATCTTCAGGTAGTAATAGGCGCCGATCGTCGAGGCGGCGGCAGCCACCGCGGCGAAGACGTACAGGCCCGCATGGACCGCCGCCAGGAACACCTGCAGCTTCGAGAAGAAGCCGAGCAGCGGCGGGATGCCGGCGAGGCTGAACATGAAGATCGCCATCGCCACCGCGAGACCCGGGCGGGTGTGCGACATGCCGGCCAGGCTCGAGATGGTCTCGACCGGACGGCCCTCCGCATCGCGCATCTGCAGCACGACCAGGAAGCTGCCCAGCGTCATCACGACGTAGATCGCGACATAGTACATCACGCTCGACACGCCCGCCTCGCCACCGGCGGCGAGGCCGACCAGCGCGAAGCCGACATTGGCGATCGACGAATAGGCGAGCAGGCGCTTGATGTTGTCCTGACGGATCGCGGCGACCGAGCCGAAGATGATCGACGCCAGCGAGGCGAAGATCACGATCTGGCGCCAGTCGGCGATCGCCGGGCCCATCGCATCGATTGCGACGCGGGTGGCGAGCGCGATCGCGGCGACCTTGGGCGCCGAAGCGAAGAACGCGGTCACCGGGGTCGGCGCGCCTTCGTACACGTCCGGCGTCCACATGTGGAACGGCACGGCGGACATCTTGAACGCGAGGCCCGAGAAGACGAACACCAGGCCGAACAGCAGCCCGGTCTTCTGCTCGCCCGAGGCATAGGCGTCGGCGATGCCCGAGAAGAGCGTCGTGCCCGAGAAGCCGTACACCAGCGAGATGCCATAGAGCAGGATGCCCGAGGCCAGCGCACCGAGGACGAAATACTTCAGGCCCGCTTCCGCCGAACGCGTGTCGCGGCGCATGAAGCTCGCCAGGATATAGGCCGAGAGGCTCTGCAGCTCGAGGCCGACATACAGCGACATCAGGTCGCCCGCCGAGACCATCATGCCCATGCCGGCTGCCGAAAGCAGGATCAGCACGGGATATTCAGGCCGCAGGTCGTCGCCCGAGGTTTCCGAGAAGAAGCGCGGCGCGATCAGGATCGAGACGCCGGCGGCCAGGAAGATCAACGCCTTCGCAAAGGCCGCGAACATGTCCGGACGGTAGAGACCCCCAAAGGCCTCGCCACCCGCCGAAGCCGGGCCGGCCAGCGAGATGCCCGCGCCGATCAGCACGGCGATGGCGGTCCAGCTCACCAGCTTGGTCGACTGGGTTCCGCCCCAGGCGGCGACGAGCATGAGGAGGATGGCGCCCACGGCGAGCACCAGCTCGGGCAGCGCCATCATCAATTGGAGCGAATAATTCATCAGTGCGCCTCCCCGTGCGCGGAGGCAGTAGCCGAAGCGCCCTCAACGGCGTGCGCAGCAGGGGCAGCTTCGTGATGGGCAACAGGCGCGGGCTTGCCGACGGTCGGCAGCGAGTCACCGGCAGGTGCGGCACGCTCGAGGCGGGCGACCAGCTTCTCCACGTCGCCGCGCATCGGCTTCATGAAGCTCTCCGGATAGACACCCATCCAGAGGGTGACCGCGGCCAGCGCACCGAGCATGACGAACTCGCGCAGGTCGAGATCCGGCATCGCCTTCACATCGTCCTTGGTCAGGTCGCCAAAGGCAACGCGACGGTAGAGGTACAGCATGTACGCCGCACCCAGGATGATGCCGGTGGTGCCGAGCAGCGCGTAGAGCGTCGAGACCTGGTAGATGCCGGCAAGGCTCAGGAATTCGCCGATGAAGTTGCTGGTGCCCGGCAGGCCGACAGAGGCCATGGTGAACAGCAGGAACAGCACGGCATAGCGCGGCATGTTGATCGCGAGGCCGCCGTAGCGGTCGATCTCGCGGGTGTGCAGGCGATCATAGATCACGCCGACGCAGAGGAAGAGCGCACCCGAGACCACGCCGTGGCCGAGCATCACCATCATCGCGCCCTCGATGCCCTGCGAATTGAGCGCGAACAGGCCGAAGGTCACGATCGCCATGTGGGCGACCGACGAATAGGCGATCAGCTTCTTCATGTCGCTCTGCACCAGGGCGACGAGCGAGGTGTAGACCACCGCGACGGCCGAGAGCAGGAACACCAGCCAGATGAACTGGGCCGAGGCTTCCGGGAACATCGGCAGCGAGAAGCGCAGGAAGCCATAGCCGCCGAGCTTCAGCAGCACGCCCGCCAGGATGACCGAACCAGCGGTCGGCGCCTGCACGTGCGCGTCGGGAAGCCAGGTGTGGACAGGCCACATCGGCATCTTCACCGCGAACGACGCGAAGAAGGCCAGCCATAGCCATGTCTGCACATGCACCGGGAAGTCATGCTGCATCAGCGCCGGGATCGACGTCGTGCCGGTGGTCAGGATCATGTAGATGATCGCGATCAGCATCAGCAGCGAGCCGAGCAGCGTGTACAGGAAGAACTTGTACGACGCGTAGATGCGGTTGGCGCCGCCCCAGATGCCGATGATCAGGAACATCGGGATCAGGCCGCCTTCGAAGAAGACGTAGAACAGCATCAGGTCCTGCGCCGCGAAGGTACCGATCATCAGCACTTCGGTGGCGAGGAACGCGGCCATGTACTCCGGCACGCGCTTGGTGACCGAGAGCCAGCTCGCCCCGATGCAGATCGGCATCAGGAAGACCGACAGCACGATCAGCAGCAGCGCGAAACCGTCGATGCCGAGCGCCCAGGCAAACTCGGCGCCGCCGATGCCGAACAGGCGGACATGCTCGACGAACTGCCACTGGGCAGCACCGTCGCCGGTCTGGAAACCGGACCAGAGCAGGATGCCGAGCGCCAGATCGACGAAGGTGGCGGCGAGCGCCAGCCAGCGTGCGCCCTGCGCGTTGAGGAACAGGCAGGCGACCGCGGCAATCGCGGGCACCGCCAGCATGACGGTGAGGATCGGGAAGCCGCTCATCGCGCGATCACCCAGGTCAGCGCGGCAGTGAGGCCGATCAGCATGATGAAGGCATAGGCGTAGACATATCCGGATTGCAGCTTGGCAGTGACACCACCGCCGAGCTGGACGACCTTCGCGACACCATTGGGGCCGAACCGGTCGATCGTGGCTTCGTCACCCTTCTTCCAGAACAGGCGGCCGATCGCGAAGGCGGGGCGCACGAACAGGAAGTTGTAGAGCTCGTCGAAATACCACTTGTTGAGCGAGAAGAGGTACAGCGGGCGGAACGCCTCGGCGAACTTCGCGGGGAAGCTCGGCGACACGATGTACGCGCCATACGCAATGGCCAGGCCGCTCAGCATCGCGATGGTCGCGCTGAGCTTCACCCACACCGGCACCTCGTGCATCGCGTGCATCAGATGCTCGTTGAAGGCGACGGCGCCGTGCCAGTAGCTCTCGCCCGCGCTCGGCTCGATGAAGAAGCCGTGGAAGACGAAGCCGGCAAGGACCGCACCGACCGACAGGATCAGCAGCGGGATCAGCATCACGATCGGGCTCTCGTGCGGATGATAGCCCGCCGTGCCGTCGCCATGCGCATGATCGTCATGACCATGAGCGGCATGATCGTCATGGCCGTGCGCAGCGTGCGCATCATGCCCGTGATCGTCATGCTCATGGCCGTGTGCATCGTGCACCGCGTGCTGGATATGCTCCGAAGCAGCCCAGCGCGGCTTGCCGTGGAAGGTCAGGAACACCACGCGCCAGCTGTAGAAGCTGGTGAGCAGCGCAACGAACACGCCGACCCAGAACGCACTGGTCTGGCCCGCGGCGTAGCTCGCCTCGATGATCGCGTCCTTCGAGTGGAAGCCGGCGAAGCCGAATGCGGTGTTGCCGAAGATGCCGGGGATGCCGACGCCGGTGATCGCGAGCGTGCCCGCCATCATCGTCCAGTAGGTCACCGGGATCTTCTTCCACAGGCCGCCATAGTAGCGCATGTCCTGCTCGTGGTGCATCGCATGGATCACCGAGCCGGCACCGAGGAACAGAAGCGCCTTGAAGAAGGCGTGCGTGAACAGGTGGAACATCGCCGCGCCGTACGCGCCGACGCCGGCGGCGAAGAACATGTAGCCGAGCTGCGAGCAGGTCGAATAGGCGATGACGCGCTTGATGTCGGTCTGCGTCGTGCCGACTGTAGCGGCGAAGAAGCAGGTCGCGGCGCCGACAAAGGTCACCACGCCGAGCGCCACCTGGCTCTGCTCGAACATCGGCGACATGCGGCAGACCATGAACACGCCCGCGGTCACCATGGTCGCGGCGTGGATCAGCGCCGACACCGGGGTCGGGCCTTCCATCGCGTCCGGAAGCCAGGTGTGCAGGCCGAGCTGCGCCGACTTGCCCATCGCGCCGACGAACAGCAGCAGGCAGAGCACCGTCATCGTGTCGAAGCGGGCACCCAGGAAGCCGATGGTCGAGCCGTGCATGTTCGGCGCGGCGGCGAGGATCGTCGGGATGTCGATCGTGCCGAACACCAGGAAGGTGCCGAAGATGCCGAGCATGAAGCCGAGGTCGCCGACGCGGTTGACCACGAAGGCCTTGATCGCGGCGGCATTTGCGCTCGGCTTGCGGAACCAGAAGCCGATCAGCAGGTAGGACGCGAGACCCACGCCTTCCCAGCCGAAGAACATCTGGACCAGATTGTTGGCCGTCACGAGCATCAGCATCGCGAAGGTGAAGAGCGACAGGTATGCGAAGAAGCGCGGCTGGTCCGGCTCCTCCGACATATAGCCCCAGCTATAGAGGTGGACGAGCGCCGAGACGCTGGTCACCACCACGAGCATCACCGCGGTCAGGCTGTCGACGCGCAGCGCCCAGTCGACCTGCATCGATCCGCTGAGCATCCAGGTGAAGATCGGCGAGACCGTCGGCTCGGCATGGCCGCCGAGATACTGGAGGAAGATCGGCCAGGACAAGCCGCAGGCGATGAACAGCGACCCCGTGGTGATCACCTTGGGGAGGGTCTTGCCGAAGGACTTGTTAGAAAGCCCGGCGATTGCCGCCGCGAGCAGCGGCAGGAATACGATGATGTAGATCGTCGACATCAGCCCTTCATCCGATTGACGTCTTCGACCGAGATCGTGCCGCGGCCGCGGAAGTAGATAACGAGAATGGCGAGGCCGATCGCGGCCTCACCGGCAGCGACGGTCAGCACGAACATCGCGAAGACCTGGCCGACCAGGTCGCCCAGCGCGTTCGAGAACGCCACCAGGTTCAGGTTCACGGACAGCAGGATCAGCTCGATCGCCATCAGGATGACGATGAGGTTCTTGCGGTTCATGAAGATGCCGAGCACGCCGAGCGTGAACAGGATCGCCGAAACGACGAGATAGTGCGTAAGGGTGATCACAGCTCGACCCCCTGCCCCACGGGATGGTTCACGTTGCGGGTCGCGTCCTTGGCGCGGCGTTGGACCTGGCGGCTGATGTTCTGCGGCTTGACGTCGGTGCGCGGACGCAGCGTCAGCACGATCGCGCCGATCATCGCGACGAGCAGCACCAGGCCGGCGCCTTCGAACACGAACAGGTAGCGGGAATAGAGAAGCTGGCCGATCGCCTCGATGTTGTTCACCTTGGCGTCGATCGGCGCGATGCGGCGGCCGAGCTGCAGCGTGCCGGCGCTATAGGCGCCCACCGCGATCAGGATCTCGGCGACCAGCGCGACGGCGAGCGCAAAGCCCACCGCGGCATACTTCATGACGCCCGAGCGCAGCTCCGCGAAGTCGATGTTGAGCATCATGACCACGAAGAGGAACAGCACGGCGACGGCGCCGACATAGACGATGACGAGCAGCATCGCGATGAACTCGGCATGGGCGAGCACCATCAGACCCGCGGCGTTGAAGAACGCCAGGATGAGCCACAGGACGGAATGGACCGGGTTGCGGGACAGGATGGTGAGTGCGCCGGAGACGCACACCACTGCCGCAAACAGGTAAAAGGCGAGAAGCTGGATCACGGAATCGGATGGCCCCTGTAGATTGGCGTGCGCTTAACGGTACGGTGCATCGGCGGCAAGGTTCGCGGCGATGGCGCGCTCCCAGCGGTCACCGTTCGCGAGCAGCTTCTCCTTCTGGTAGATCAGCTCCTCACGGGTCTCGGTGGCGAACTCGAAGTTCGGCCCTTCCACGATCGCATCGACCGGGCAGGCTTCCTGGCAAAGACCGCAATAGATGCACTTGGTCATGTCGATGTCGTAACGCGTGGTGCGGCGGCTGCCGTCCTCGCGCGGCTCGGCCTCGATCGTGATCGCCAGCGCCGGGCACACGGCCTCGCACAGCTTGCACGCGATACAGCGCTCTTCGCCATTGGGATACCGGCGCAACGCGTGCTCGCCGCGGAAGCGGGGCGAGATCGGGTTCTTCTCGTACGGATAGTTGATCGTCGCCTTCGGCTTGAAGAAATACTTCAAGGTCAGGGCGTGCGCCTTCACGAACTCCCAGAGAGTCCAGGTGCGGATGAAATGGGCGACGTTCATACGATACCTTCCACGCGGTGGAGCATCAGCCAGCCCGACACCAGGAACACGAAGAGAAGCGACAGCGGCAGGAAAATCTTCCAGCCCAGGCGCATCAGCTGGTCGTAGCGGTACCTGGGCACCGTGGCCTTCACCCAGCTGAAGCAGAAGAAGAAGAAGCACATCTTGGCGAGCAGCCAGATGATGCCCGGCACGTAATAAAGCACCGGGATGTCGAGCGGCGGCAGGTAACCGCCCCAGAACAGCGTCGCGTTCAGCGCGCACATCAGGATGACGTTGGCGTACTCGCCCAGCCAGTACAGCGCGAAGGCCATCGACGAATATTCGGTCTGATAGCCCGCGACGAGCTCGCTCTCGGCCTCGGTGAGGTCGAACGGCGCGCGCTGCGTCTCGGCCAGCGACGAGATGAAGAACACGATCGCCATCGGGAAGAGCAGCGGGTTGGCGAAGAAGCCGTTGATGATGCCGAAGACATGCCCCTTCTGCGCCTCGACGATGCCGCCAAGGTTGAAGGTGCCGGCCCACAGCACGACCGAGATCAGCACGAAGCCGATCGAGACTTCATAGCTTACCATCTGCGCCGCAGCGCGGATCGCCGAGTAGAACGGGTATTTCGAGTTCGAAGCCCAGCCCGCCAGGATGATGCCGTAGACGCCGAGCGACGAGGCGGCGAGCACGTAGAGCAGGCCGACATTGATGTGCGACAGCGCCACATCCGCCTGGAACGGCACCACCGCCCACACGATCAGCGCCACCGTGAAGGTGATGATCGGCGCGAGCAGGAAGAGCGTCTTGTTGGCGCCCGACGGGATGATGGTTTCCTGTAGGAAGACCTTCAGGCCGTCCGCGAACGACTGGAGCAGGCCGAGCGGGCCGACCACGTTCGGGCCGCGGCGCAGCGCCATGGCCGCCCAGATCTTGCGGTCGACATAGATGATCATCGCTACGGCGAGCATCAGCGGCAGCGCGATGACCAGGATTCCGACGATCGTCGCCACGAACCAGGCCCATTCGAAGGGCAGGCCGAGCCATTGGAAAAACGGGGTCATTCTGCGGCCTCTGCGAAGTCTTCGCCGTGGATCAGTTCGGCCGAGCAGCGCTGCATCGTCGGCGACGCACGGCAGATGGCGTTGGTGAGGTAGAAATCGGCGACGGCATAGCCGACCGGGCCCGATGCGGTCGCGGCAAGCTTCGGTGGCGAGAAGTCGTAGCCGGCCAGGCCTTCACGGCCCAGCACCGGCACTTCGTTCGCCATTTCGGCGCGCAGCTGCTCGAAAGTGTCGAACGGCAGCGTGTGGCCGAGCCGGTCCGAAAGCGCGCGCAGGATCGTCCAGTCCTCGCGGGCGTCGCCCGGGGCGAACACCGCGCGATCGGCACGCTGCACGCGGCCTTCCAGGTTCACATAGGTGCCCGGCTTCTCGGCATAGGTCGCACCCGGCAGGATCACGTCCGCATGGTGCGCGCCCTGGTCGCCATGGTGGCCGACATAGACCTTGAAGCTGTCCTTGAAGCTCTCGAAGTTCACTTCGTCGGCACCAAGGAAGAAGGTCAGCTTCGGCGCAGCGGCGACGATGTCCGCGATGCCGCCCTTCTGGGCATAACCGAGCATCAGCCCGCCCATGCGCGCAGCGGCGGTGTGGACGACGTTGAAGCCGTTCCATGCGCCTTCGGTTTCGGTAGCCGGGCGCTGGAAGGCCGAAGCCATGGCGAGCGTGGCGCCCTGCCCCGCCTTGAGCGCACCGGGGCCGACGATCAGCACCGGCTTCTTCGCCGCGTCGATCGCTTCCGCCGCGCGATCCGGCAGCTTGCCGAGGATCGACAGGTCGTTGCCCAGCCACTCGACCTTGTAGGTCAGGTCGGTCTCTTCGCCGATCGCGAAGACCTTGGCGCCCTTCTTGATCGCCTTGCGCACGCGCGTGTTGATCAGCGGCGCCTCGAAACGCAGGTTCGAGCCGACCAGCAGGATCGCGTCCGCGTCCTCGATGCCGGCGATGGTGGTGTTGAACGCCACCGAGCCGAGGTTCGACACGTCATAGGCGAGGCCGGTCTGGCGGCCTTCGAGCAGCTCCGAGCCCAGCGCCTTCACCAGCGCCTTGGCGGCGTACATCGTCTCGCAATCGAGCAGATCGCCGGCGATCGCCGCGACGCTCGAGCCGGCGGCCTTGGCCGCGCCCGCGATCGCGTCGAACGCCTCGTCCCAGCTCGCTTCGACCAGCTTGCCGTCCTTGCGGACATAGGGCTTGTCGAGACGGCGGCGGACCAGCGCGTCGACATGATAGCGGGTCTTGTCGTGCGCCCACTCTTCGTTGACGTCTTCGTTGATCCGCGGAAGCACGCGCATCACCTGGCGGCCACGGCTGTCGAGGCGGATGTTGGTGCCGACCGCGTCCATCACGTCGATCGACAGGTTCTTCTTCAGCTCCCACGAGCGATACTCGAAGGCGACCGGCTTGTGGGTCAGCGCGCCCACCGGGCAAAGGTCGACGGCGTTGCCCGAAAGCTCGCTCTTGAACGCCTTTTCCAGATAGGTGGTGATCTGCATGTTCTCGCCGCGATAGATCGCGCCGATGTCCTCCACGCCCGCGACTTCCTCGCCGAAGCGGACGCAGCGGGTGCACTGGATGCAGCGGGTCATGATCGTCTTGATGATCGGACCCATGTACTTCTCGGTCACCGCGCGCTTGTTCTCGGTGTAGCGCGAGTGGCCGCGACCATAGGCGACCGACTGGTCCTGCAGGTCGCACTCCCCGCCCTGATCGCAGATCGGGCAATCGAGCGGGTGGTTGATCAGCAGGAACTCCATCACGCCTTCGCGTGCGGCCTTCACCATCGGCGAGTCCGTGCGGATCTCCTGGTTGTCGGCGGCGGGCAGCGCGCACGAAGCCTGGGGCTTGGGCGGCCCGGGCTTCACCTCGACGAGGCACATGCGGCAATTGCCGGCGATCGACAGGCGCTCATGATAGCAGAAGCGCGGAATTTCCTTGCCCGCGGCTTCGCAGGCCTGGAGCACGGTGGCGCCCGCGGGCACCTCCACTTCAATTCCGTCGACAGTTAGCTTCGGCATTCTACTTCTTTCCCTGCACGACAGGACCGCGCATCTTGTAAGCCATCGGACGCGTCACTGCGCCGCACTGCCCTTGCGATAGAGCCAGAGGCCCTCCGCGACACCGGCGCGCAGCTGCACCTTGCTGAAACCGATCTTGGCGCCACCCGGCGTGCAGCGGCCGACCGCGGCGACCACGGCACCGAGCGCGGTGCGCTCCTCGGCCGAACCGGCGGTCGAACGGAGCAGCGCATCGGCGGCGACCGGATCGCGCGTCACTGCGCAGCGCGCCAGGTCGACCTGGACCAGCGAGGGATCGCCGCTGCCCTGGAACGGCGCCGGCTGGCCCGTCACCGCCGCCGGCGGCGTCGCATAGGCTTCGAGATAGAGCTGCTCGGCGATCGCGCCGCGCACCACATCGGTGCCGCGATCACGGCCGAGGACCGCGCCGCAGGCGTCCTTCTTGTCGGCCAGCTTCTTCGCGGCCGCGCTCGATTCCTTGCTGCCCGCGGCAGTGGCGAGCAGCGCCACGGCACCGGCATGGTCGGCAGCGACCGCGCACTTGCCAAAGGCCTGCGGGCCCTCCGCATTCTGCGCGTGCGCCGCCGGCACCAGGGCCAGCAGCGACGGAACCGCAAGCATCATCAGAGCCTTGTTCATTCCGCAGCCTCCTGCATGCCGTTGCCGGCCTGGCGCTCGTTGATCCGGCGCTCGAGCTCCGGACGGAAGTGACGGATCAGGCCCTGGATCGGCCACGCCGCGGCATCGCCGAGCGCACAGATCGTGTGGCCTTCCACCTGCTTGGTGACCTGCTGAAGCGTGTCGATCTCGCTGATGTCGGCGTCGCCGGTGCGCAGACGCTCCATCACGCGCCACATCCAGCCCGTGCCTTCGCGGCACGGCGTGCACTGGCCGCAGCTCTCATGCTTGTAGAAGTAGCTGAGACGCGAGATCGCGCGGACGACGTCGGTCGACTTGTCCATCACGATCACGGCGGCGGTGCCCAAGCCCGAGCCGAGGGCGCGCAGGCCGTCGAAGTCCATCGGGCAGTCCATGATCTGCGCCGCCGGGACCAGCGGCACCGAGGAGCCGCCCGGGATCACCGCGAGGAGGTTGTCCCAACCGCCGCGGATGCCGCCGCAATGCTTCTCGATCAGCTCGCGGAACGGGATCGACATGGCCTCTTCGACCACGCACGGCTTGTTCACGTGACCCGAGATCTGGAAGAGCTTGGTGCCCTTGTTGTTCTCGTTGCCGAAGCTGGAGAACCATTCCGGGCCACGCCGCAGGATCGTCGGGACGACCGCGATCGACTCAACGTTGTTCACCGTGGTCGGGCAGCCATAAAGGCCCGCACCCGCCGGGAATGGCGGCTTCAGGCGAGGCTGGCCCTTCTTGCCCTCGAGGCTCTCGAGCATCGCGGTCTCTTCGCCGCAGATGTACGCGCCCGCGCCGCGGTGCACGAACACGTCGAAGTCATAGCCCGACTTGCACGCGTTCTTGCCGAGCAGGCCGGCGTCATACGCCTCCTTCACGGCCGCAAAGAGCGTCTCGGCCTCGCGGATATATTCGCCGCGGATGTAGATGTACGCCGCACGCGCGCGCATCGCGAAGCCCGCGACCAGCGCGCCTTCGATAAGCTTGTGCGGATCGTGGCGGATGATCTCGCGGTCCTTGCACGAGCCCGGCTCGGACTCGTCGGCGTTGATCACCAGGAAGTTCGGCCGATCCGGGCGCGGTTCCTTGGGCATGAAGCTCCACTTCATGCCGGTCGGGAAGCCCGCGCCGCCGCGGCCGCGCAGGCCCGAGGCCTTGATCTTGTCGATGATGACGTCGTTGCCGAGCGCCAGCAGATCCTTGGTCTTGTCCCAATCGCCGCGCTTCTGGGCAGCCGGCAGGTTCCACGGCTGGAAGCCGTAGACATTGGTGAAGATGCGGTCCTTATCCGCGAGCATTAGCGGCCCTTCCCCACCATGTTCTGAATGAAGATGTACGCGAGCACAGCGAGCCCGAGCACGATTGCGATGCCGACCAGCTTGAAGGCGATCTTGAGCGCCCAGCCGAGCACGACGATGCCGCCGATGATCGCGAGGATGACGAAGATGAGGTTCTTGGTCTCGGGCTTCATCACCATTCACCCCGATAATCGTGGTTGCCGGTTTCCATCGCCGCCAGGTTGGTCGGCTCGCCGAGCGGCTCCACCGTGTGGCGGCCGGGCTCCTGCGTGCCGGTCTTGGGGCTCTCGCCCCGCGCCAGCGCGTCGAGGATCACGAGGGTCCGGTCATAGTCCAGATCCTCGTAGTTATCGTCGTTGATCTGCACCATCGGTGCCGACGAGCAATTGCCCATGCACTCGACCTCGGTGAGCGTGAACAGCCCGTCCTCGGTGGTGTGGCCCTTCTTGAGCCCGCGCGCCTTGCACGCGGCCATCACGTCGTCCGAGCCGCGCAGCATGCACGGCGTCGTGCCGCAGACCTGCACGTGATAGCGGCCGACCGGCACCAGGTTGAACATGGTGTAGAAGGTCGCGACCTCGAAGATGCGGATGTACGGCACGCCGATCTCGCGCGCGACGAACTCGATCACCGGGATCGGCAGCCAGCCCTGCGTGTTGGTCTCCGCACCCACCTGGCGCTGGGCCAGGTCGAGATAGGGGATGCTGCACGAGAGCTGCCGGCCCGCCGGATAGCGGCCCATGATTTCCTGTGCCTTGACGGCGTTTTCCGGCGTCCAGGCAAAATTGCCCCAGCGCGCGCGGGTCTCCGCATCATCAGGGAGTTGGGGTGCGTCAGCCATTAACGAATGAACTCCACGCGATCGACCAGGTCGTCGGCGAAAGAATAGATGGACATAACCTCGAACGGCTCGCTCTCCGGCGAGCGCGCGACCTTCTCGTGGAGCACCACGGTGTCGCCCAGCTTGTAGCTGCTCAGGATGTCGGCGCGGTTCTGCGGGAATTCGGCGAACATCGCCTTCAGCCCCGCGCGCACGCCTTCCCTGCCCTCGCGCAGTACTGCGCCACGATAGCCCGCTTCGCAGGCACCGTCGGTCATCAGCGCGACATAGGCGTCGGCATCCTGCGCATTATAGTGCGCGATCATCTCGTGCGCGATGGCGATGCGGTCGGCGCTCACCGGTCGCACTCGCCGAACACGATGTCGAGCGCGCCCAGGATAGCGGTGATGTCCGCGAGCATGTGGCCGCGCGACATGAAGTCCATCGCCTGCAGGTGGCTGAACGCCGTCGGGCGGATCTTGCAGCGATACGGCTTGTTGCTGCCGTCCGAGACCAGATAGACGCCGAACTCGCCCTTCGGGCTCTCGGTCGCGACGTACACGTCGCCCGCGGGGACGTGATAGCCTTCGCTGAACAGCTTGAAGTGGTGGATCAGCGCTTCCATCGACTGCTTCATCTCGCCGCGACGGGGCGGCGCGACCTTGCGATCGAGGGTGAGCACCGGGCCCTCCGGCATCTGCTGGAGGCACTGCTTCATGATGCGCGCGGACTGGTAGACTTCCTCGACGCGGACCATGAACCGGTCATAGCAGTCGCCCCGGGTGCCGACGGGGATGTCGAACTCGACCCGGTCGTACACGTCATAGGGCTGCGACTTGCGGATGTCCCAGGGAATGCCCGCGCCGCGGATCATCGGGCCCGAGAAGCCCCAGGCCACGGCGTCCTCGCGGCTGACCACCGCGATGTCGACGTTGCGCTGCTTGAAGATGCGGTTCTCGGCAACCAGGCTGATCGCGTCGCCGAACAGGCGCGGCAGGCGCGTGTCGAGCCACTCGGCGATGTCGGTCAGCAGCTTGAGCGGCACGTCCTGGCGGACGCCGCCGACGCGGAACCAGTTTGAGTGCATGCGCGCACCGGAGGCACGCTCCAGGAAGTTCATGCAGTCTTCGCGGATCTCGAACATCCACAGGTTCGGCGTCATCGCGCCGACGTCCATCACGTGCGAACCGAGGTTCAGCATGTGATTGCAGATGCGGGTCAGCTCGGCGAAGAACACGCGCAGATACTGGCCGCGCAGCGGAACCTCGAGGTCGAGCAGCTTCTCGACCGCCAGCACATAGCTGTATTCCATGCCCAGCGGCGAGCAATAGTCGAGCCGGTCGAAGTACGGCAGCGCCTGGGTGTAGGTCTTGTACTCGATCAGCTTCTCGGTGCCGCGGTGGAGCAGGCCGACGTGCGGATCGATACGCTCGATGATCTCGCCGTCCAGCTCGGTCACCAGGCGCAGCACGCCGTGCGCCGCCGGGTGCTGCGGGCCGAAGTTGATCGTGTAGTTCGCGATCTCCGTATCGCCCTTCTCCGGCTTGCCGCCGTCGATGACGCCTTCGATCTCGTCGAGATATTCAGCCATTACGCTTCACCCTCCGGCGCCTTCTTGACGCGCGGCTTGCGGGGTTTCTTGACCACGTCCGGATCGGCGGCCGCCGGGCCGGCCTCGGGACCGGACTTGCCGGCGCCGGTGTCGGCAGTGCTGTCGCTGGTCTTGGGCTTGGTCACCTTCGCCTTGGTCGCCTTGGCGGCCGGCGTCGGCTTGCGGATCTCGTCCGCGGTCAGCGGCGTCGGCGCACCCTTGGCCTCGGGCTGCGGCGCGGGGGCCGGAGCCGGTGCGGGCGCAGGGGCCGGTGCAGGCGCGGGAGCCGGGGCCGCCGGAGCAGCCGCCTTCTCGTCGCCCGGCAGCACGTACTTCGCGCCTTCCCACGGGCTCATGAAGTCGAAGTTGCGGAAGTCCTGAGCCAGGCTGACCGGCTCATAGACCACGCGCTTCGCCTCTTCCGAGTAGCGCAGCTCGACATAGCCCGTCAGCGGGAAGTCCTTGCGCTGCGGATGGCCGACAAAACCATAGTCGGTCAGGATGCGGCGCAGGTCGGTGTTACCCGAGAAGAGCACGCCGTACATGTCGTACACTTCGCGCTCGAGCCAGCCCGCGACCGGCCAGACGCCGGTGACGCTGGGGACCGGCTTTTCCTCGTCGGTGGTCACCTTCACCTTGATGCGGTGGTTCCGCGTCAGGCTGAGCAGGCAATAGACCACTTCGAACCGCTCCTCGCGGTCGAGATAGTCGACGCCGGCGATCTCCATGAGCTGCTGGTACTCGAGGCCCGGCGTATCGCGCAGGAGCGTGAGCCCCTCGACGACGCGGGCGCGGTCAAGCACCAGGTTCACTTCGCCAACGCTGTCCTCGGAGAACAGCAGGATGTCGCCGAGCGCGGCCTTGGCCGTGTCGATCACGCCCTCGTTCGACGCGAAGCGCGGCGCGGAAGTCTTCACCGCGCTCATCGCTCGATCGTCCCGACGCGGCGGATCTTACGCTGGAGCTGCATCACGCCGTAGAGCAGCGCCTCGGCGGTCGGCGGGCACCCGGGGACATAGATGTCCACCGGCACGATCCGGTCGCAACCGCGCACGACGCTGTAGCTATAATGGTAGTAGCCGCCGCCATTGGCGCAGCTGCCCATCGAGATGACGTACTTCGGCTCCGACATCTGGTCATAGACCTTGCGGAGCGCCGGAGCCATCTTGTTGCAGAGGGTACCGGCGACGATCATCACGTCCGACTGGCGCGGCGATGCGCGCGGCGCGGCACCGAAGCGCTCCATGTCGTAGCGCGGCATGTTGACGTGGATCATCTCGACCGCGCAGCACGCCAGGCCGAAGGTCATCCACCACAGCGAGCCGGTGCGGGCCCACTGGAACAGCTCCTCGGTCGAGGTGACCAGGAAGCCCTTGTCACCGATCTCGGCGTTGATGTCGTTCAGGAAGCCGACGTCCGGGAGCGTTCCCGGCGGCGGCGCGCCGATCAGGCCGCTGCCCGGCAGGGGCGACGACTGGGTGAGTTCTACTCCCATTCGAGTGCTCCCTTCTTCCAGGCGTAAACAAGGCCGAGCAGGAGCTCGCCGATAAAGACCATCATCGAAATCCAGGCGGTCCAGCTGGCGGCGACGGTGCCCATTTTGAACACCGACACAGCCCATGGGTACAGGAACGCCGCTTCGAGATCGAAGATGATGAACAGGATGGCGACGAGGTAGAAACGCACGTCGAACTGGCTGCGCGAATCCTCGAACGCGGGAAAGCCGCACTCATATTCGCTGAGCTTGGCTTCCGTCGGCTTGTGCGAGCCCGTCAGCCGGCTGACCAGCATGGGCAGGAACACGAAGGCGCTGGAAAGCGCGAGGGCGACCCCGAGGAACAACAGGATCGGCAGATATTGTGACAGGTCGACCAATGGCCTTCTCTTCTCGCGAATGCGGAATCTGACGGGGGCTTTAGGACGATGCGCCGAGTGCGGCAAGGGTTCTAACCCCTGAGAATCACTCGCAATAAGTCCGCACAGGACCCAAACGGAAAAACCCGGCAACATGGCCGGGTAAATCCTTTGAAATGCATTGTTTTATAGGAGCAGCGCTCAGCGCAGCGAGTTCGCCACCAGCTTGTGCAGCTTGGAGTGCAGCACGTCATTGGCCGCGAGATACTGGTTGCGCTCGCGCGCCAGGTCCTGGCCGCGGTAATCGGTCACGAAGCCGCCCGCTTCCTTGACCAGCAGCATGCCGGCAGCGACGTCCCAGGGCTTCAGGTCCGATTCCCAGAAGCCGTCGAAGCGGCCCGCGGCGACCCAGGCGAGATCGAGCGCGGCCGCGCCCAGCCGGCGGATGCCCGCCACTTCCGGCGCTACGGCACCGAAGATGCGGCTCCACTCGGCGAAATTGCCATGGCCGAGGAACGGGATGCCCGTCGCGATCAGCGCCTCGTCGAGGTGCCGGCGCGCCGAGACGCGCAGGCGCTGGTCCTGCAGCCAGGCGCCGCGGCCCTTTTCCGACCAGAAGCTCTCGTCGGTGATCGGCTGGTAGATATAGGCGTGCGTCACCTCGGGCTTGCCCTGGGCGCCGCGCGGATCCTCGACGGCGATCGAGATGCAGAAATGCGGGATGCCGTGGAGGAAGTTGCTGGTGCCGTCGAGCGGATCGATGATCCAGCGCGGCTTGTCCGGATCGCCGGCGATCTCGCCGCGCTCCTCGACCAGGAAGCCCCAGTCCGGACGCGCCTTCTGCAGCTCCTCGATCAGCGTGTCCTCGGCGCGCTTGTCGGCGATGCTGACGAAGTCCGCCGGGCCCTTGCGGCTGACCTGGAGGTGCTGGACCTCGTTGAAGTCGCGACGCAGGCGCGGACCGGCCTTGCGGCAGGCGCGCTCCATGACGGTGATGAGGCCGGAATGCGAAACCAAGGCAATGCTCCACGCAAACACCTCTCCCGCTTTTGCGGGAGAGGGAGGGGCCCATCGCGCTAGCGATGGGAGGGTGAGGGCCTTCTTCTTCCGCGCGATGGCGCTTGCTCGAAAGAAGAAGAAGACCCTCACCCAACCCTCTCCCGCGAAAGCGGGAGAGGGCTAGGAAAGATCAGTCCGCGCGGCGGACGTAGGTCTGCTCGTACACGTCGACGACGATACGGGTGCCCGAGGCGATGTGCGGCGGCACCAGGATGCGCACGCCATTGTCGAGCACGGCCGGCTTGTACGAAGACGAGGCCGTCTGGCCCTTCACCACCGCATCGGCCTCGACGATCGTCGCTTCGATCGTGTCGGGCAGCTGCACGCTGATCGGCTCTTCGTCATAGAGCTCCATCACCACGTCCATGCCGTCCTGCAGGAAGGCAGCCGCATCGCCGAGCAGGTCGCGCGGCAGCGTGGTCTGGTCGTAGGTTTCCTTGTCCATGAAGGTGAGCACGTCACCCTCGGCGAACAGGAACTGGAAGTCCTTGGTGTCGAGGCGCACGCGCTCGACCGTCTCCGCCGAACGGAAACGGACGTTGTTCTTGCGGCCGTCGCGCAGGTTCTTGAGCTCGACCTGCATGTACGCACCGCCCTTGCCGGGCTGCGTGTGCTGGATCTTCACGGCACGCCAGATGCCGTTTTCATATTCGATGATGTTGCCGGGACGGATGTCCACGCCGCTGATCTTCATGGTCGAGACCTATGGAACTGAGAAAGAGCTGAGCGGGCGCCTTTAGCCGCGCGCGCCGTCTTCGGCAAGTCATCTGCAGCGGTGAAAGCCGGGGTCTCGTGCCGCACGCTGTCCCTTTGCGGTGCGAGATCCCGGCTTCCTCGCCAATGACGGATCACTGCGCGATGTTCCGCAGTAGCGGATAAGGGTTTATATTCTGCCCCTGCCACCAGCCCTCGCCCGGCTGCATCAGCTTGATCTCGAAATGCAGGTGCGGCGCGCCGCCCGAGGCGCTGCCGGTATTGCCGACGGTGGCGATCTCCTCGCCCTGGCGCACCACCGCCTTCTCGGACACCAGGTACGTGTCGAGATGCGCATAATAATGGATCGTGGTCCCGTCGCGGGTACGGACATAGAGCGTATGCCCGCCGTTCACGCTCTCGAAGACCTTCTCGACCGTGCCCGATGCGGCGGCGAGCACCGGCGTGCCCTTCGCGGCCAGGATGTCGATCGCATGATGTTCGCGCGTGCCATTGCCCCTGCTCTGTCCCCAGGTATCGCTGAGCTGGCGCGCGGCGACACCCTCCACCGGGATGATCAGCGGCACCGGATCCTCACCACCGACGGGCGGCACGGACTGCCCCTCCCCCAACACCGGCTGGGCGAGCGGCGTGACCGGCCGCACCGTGATCCGCACCAGCGACAGGAACCCCGCCGCGAGCAGCACCAGCAGCACGCCCAGCCCCCAGCCGATTCGCTTCGCCCAGACCGGCATCGGCGCTACTCCTGGAACACCGCCTTCGTGCCCGGCTTGACCATCAGCGCCAGCCGCGCCGCGTCCCAGTTGGTGAGGCGGATGCAGCCATGGCTCTCGGTGCGCCCGATCGTCTGCGGCTCGGGCGTGCCATGGATGCCGTAATGCTCCTTGGAGAGATCGAGCCACACCACCCCCACCGGGCCGTTCGGCCCCGGCGGCAGCATCGCCGGGTCACTGCCCTTCTTCGCGTCCCAGAACAGCTTGGGGTTGTAGTGGAACTTCGGGTTGGTGTCCGCCCCGTTGATCTTCCAGGTGCCGATCGGCAGCGGATCATGCTCGCTGCCCATCGTCGCGCTGAACTGGGCGACGAGCCGGTCCTGCTTGTCGAGCACCTTGAGCACCTTCTCGCTCTTGTCGACGACGATGTGATCCGCCTCGGGCACCTTGGCCTCGACGTTCAGGTCGTTGAGCGTCCGGCGCCATTCGGGCTTGATGTCGGCCGGATAGTCGCGCGAGGCGGGCAGCGCATTGGGGAAGACGAACTCGGCGCCCGGCCGGATCGCCCCGCCGCCCGGATTGAGCTCCACCAGCACCTCGGGCGTGGTGTGAAACATCTCGGCGAGCTTCTCGAGCGGCCTTGTATAGGCGAGCGAGGGCAGCTTCGCCTGCTTCTCCGGGTCCCTGGGGATCGGATTGACGTACGGCCCCTTCAGCGTGTCCGCATCAAGGGTGAGCTTGCGCACCGGGCGCAGCGACGCATAGGGCGCCAGCGCCCGCAGCGTGGCGGGATCGAGCTTGCCGCTGGCCGGCATCCCCCGCGAAGTCTGGAACCCCTTGAGCGCCGCGGTCAGCGACTGCCCCTCGCGCCCGTCGAGGATGCCCGGCGAGAAGCCGAGATGGTCGAGGATCACCTGGGCGTGCAGGATCGAATAGTCGATCGGCGGCTTGCCGGAAGTTCCCGCCTGCCCACTGGCTGCGGGACCGAGCGAGGCACAGGCGAGACAAGCCGCAAATCCAAGAATTTTCTGCACCAAATCAAGCTCCTGCAGATCATGTTCCGCAAGAACAACGGGTGGAACTCGGAGTTGGTTTCCGTTCGCCCACCACCGTCATCCCGGCGAAAGCCGGGATCTCAGGCGAAGGCGGGAAAGGAGCCGCACGAGATCCCGGCTTCCGCCGGGATGACGGAATAGGTCAGCCGCCCAGGATTTCCGCGAACGCCTTGACCGCGGCTTCCTCGTCCCCGCCCCACACGGCATTGGACACCGCGAGGAAGTCCGCCCCCGCCTTGACCAGCGGCGCGGCATTGTCGGGCGTGATCCCGCCGATCGCGACGCAGGGCAGCTCGAACAGCGCCGACCACCAGCTGAGGATCACTGGCTCGGGCCGGTGGCGGGTTTCCTTGGTCGTGGTGGGGTAGAAAGCACCGAACGCGACATAGTCCGCCCCCGCCTCTCCCGCTTCCATCGCGAGGTGCCGACTGTCGTGGCAGGTCACGCCGATCTGCACCTGCGGGCCGAGCACCGAGCGCGCCTCGCGCGGGTCGCCATCGCCCTGGCCCAGATGCACGCCGTCGGCGCCCAGCCGCTTGGCCAGGCTCACATCGTCGTTGACGATGAAGGCGATGTCGGCATCGGCGCAGATCTTCTGCAGCGGTTCCGCCAGGCGCGCCGCCTCGTGCTGGTCCACGCCCTTCACGCGGAACTGGAAGGCGGCCACCGGCCCGGCGCCCAGCGCGCGCTTCAGCCGCTCGGGAAAGGCACCGCTCACGTCGAGCGGCGAGATCAGGTAGAGCTGGCACGGCGGCCGGCGCACGTCGCGCACGAACTGATCGGCGAAATTCGGGTCGAGCGGCGGCAGGCCGTCTTCATCAAGGTCGGTCATCCTGGGCGCCTTAGCCCAAGCCTCAGCCGCGCACCACTGCCAGCAGAAACCCGTCCCAGCCTTTGTCGCCGACGGTCTGGATCGCGGTGGCGTCGAGCCGCGGTTCGGCGGCGACCGCGTCGAACAGCGCCCGCGTGCCAATCACCCGGGGATCGGGGTCGTCCGGATCGGTCACCGCACCCTCGCGCACCACATTGTCGACGAGGATCACGCTGCCCGGCCGGGTCAGCTGCAGCGCCGCGTCGAGATAGGCGACATTGCTCGGCTTGTCGGCATCGATGAAGACCAGGTCGAACGGCCCCTCGCCCGCCGCGATCATCGTCGCCAGGCTTTCCACCGCCGGCCCGATCCGCACCTCGCAGCGATCCGCGAGCCCCGCATTGGCCAGGTTTGCCCGCGCCACCTCGGCATGATGCGGCTCCAGCTCGAGCGTCACCAGCTTCCCGTCACCTGGCAGTGCCCGGGCGAGCCAGATGGTGGAATAGCCGCCCAGTGTACCCACTTCCAGGATGCGCCGCGAGCCGGACATGCGCGCGAACAGCTCGAGCATCCTGCCCTGCGCTGCCGATACATCGATCGGCGGCAGCCCGCCCGCCGCATTGGCGGCCAGAGCGCCGTTGAGCACGGGGTCGGTGCCGATCAGCTTGCCGGTGATATAGCCGTCCACCGCGCGCCAGGCGTCGCTCATCCCTTGATCCCCGTCACCGGCCGCGTCTCGACATGCGTCTCGAACCCCGCGATCAGCGGCCGGCCAGTGGCGATCGCCGCCTGCACTGCGGGCAGCTTGAGCGAGTCGGCATGGTGCTGCTTCGTCTGCCAGATCTCGGTGATCCAGATGCCGTCGGCGTCCTTCACATCCTCGGCGATCAGATAGGCGAGGCAGCCCGGCATGCCGCCCGTGCCGGCGCCGAGCAGCGCGATCAGTTCGGCGCGCTTGCCCGGCTGGGCCTTGATCTTGCCGATCATGCCGTAGAGCTCGGCGTCTTCCATAGGGAACTCCTTTGCCATTGCCCCACCCACGCCCAGCATCGCCAGCGCAAGGCCGGCCAGCACGGGGCGACGGGCGGAGGCGATGGTCATGCCGGGGCTTATTCCTCGTTCTTGTAGATGCGCACCAGCTTGTCGAGCATCGCCAGCGCTTCGTCGCGCGGGCGCTGGAAGGTGTTGCGGCCGATGATCGAGCCGTTGCCGCCGCCGTCACGGATGTCGCGCGCGTCCTGGTAGACCGCATCGGCACCCTTGGCCGCACCGCCCGAGAAGACGACGACGCGGCGGCCGTTGAAGCAGCTCTTCACGACATGGCCGACGCGGGTCGACTGGGCCGACCAGTCGGTGCCCGCATAGGCCTTCTTGGCGTCTTCCTGCTCGATATGGTCGCTCGGCAGCTTCACCTTGATGATGTGCGCGCCGAGCAGCGCCGCCATGTGCGCGGCATAGGCACCGACGTCGAGCGCCAGCTCGCCCGACTTGGGCAGCTTGCCGCCGCGCGGGTACGACCAGAGCACCGTGGCGATGCCGACCGACTTGGCCTCGGCCGACAGCTCCTTGATCTCCTCCATCATCTCGAACACGTCGTCCGAGCCCGGATAGATGGTGAAGCCGATCGCCGAGCAGCCCAGGCGCAGCGCGTCGTCCACGCCCGCGGTCACTGCCTGGTTGGCGCTGGTCCCCCAGCTGTTCGAGCTGTTGCACTTCAGGATGGTCGGGATCTGGCCGGCAAAGGTGTCGGCGCCCGCCTCGAGCATGCCGAGCGGCGCGGCATAGGCGCTCAGGCCCGCGTCGATCGCCAGCTGATAATGGTAGTGGGGATCATAGGCGTCCGGGTTCACCGCGAAGCTGCGCGCCGGGCCGTGCTCGAAGCCCTGATCGACGGGGAGGATGATCAGCTTGCCCGTGCCGCCCAGCTTGCCCTGCATCAGGATGCGGGCAAGGTTGGCCTTCACGCCGGGATTGTCGGACTCGTAATTCGCGAGAATGGCTTTGACGGCCGGCGTGATCGACATCTTTGTCCCCTTGAATATGTATCGCTGGGGAGCCCCTATCGCCCGGATTTGCAGGCGAAAAGCCTGACAACGCTGCCACGGGAGTCGCTTTTCTTCGCGCGGCGACGAGCGGTTCCGATCCCGCGCTTGACGGCTGGGCCAGGCAGGGACAGCATCGCTGTCGCCAGGGGGGAAAGCCATGGGGATTTCTGCGTTTCATCGACGGCTTGCGCTTGCCGTGCTGCCGTTCTCGCTGCTCGGAGCTGCACCGGCGCCTGCGCCGATGCTCGCTCAAGTCAAGGTCGGCCAGCCCGCGCCGCCCTTCGTGCTGCGCCTGATCAAGGGCGGCAAGATCTCGCTCGACGAGCTGCGCGGCCAGGTCGTCGTCCTGAACTTCTGGGCGACCTGGTGCGTGCCGTGCCGCAAGGAGCTGCCCACGCTCGACGCCTATTATGTGGCGCGCAAGGATGCTGGACTGCGTGTGTTCGCCGTCACCACCGAGGATTCGCTTCAGCCCTTCCAGCTCAAGAAGCTGTTCGACGTGATGCACATTGATCCGGTCCGCTCGATCAAGGGGCCGTATGACGTGCTCGACGGCGGCGTGCCGACCAACATCGTGATCGATCGCGGTGGCGTGGTGCGCTACGCCAAGGCAGGCGCCTTCGACGACCGGAAGCTCGACGAGCTGCTCGTGCCGCTGCTCAACGAGAAAGCGAAGTAACGCCGGGAGGGGGCGCCGCGCGGCGCCCCCGGAGACCGGATCAGCGTGCCAGTGCGGCCACGCCCGGCAGTTCCTTGCCTTCCATCCACTCCAGGAAGGCGCCGCCCGCGGTCGAGACGAAGGTGAAGTCGCCCGAGACGCCGGCCTGGTTGAGCGCCGCCACGGTATCGCCGCCGCCGGCGACCGAGACGAGCTGGCCTTCCTTGGTCAGTGCCGCAGCGGTCTTGGCCAGCGACACCGTCGCCGCGTCGAACGGGGGCGTCTCGAACGCGCCGAGCGGACCGTTCCACACCAGGGTGCGGCAGGTCTTGAGCACGTCGGCCAGGGCTTCGGTCGCCGCCGGGCCGATGTCGAGGATCATCTCGTCGGCCGCCACTTCATGGACGTTGACGGTGCGCAGGCTCGGCGGATTGGCCGCGAACTCCTTCGCCACCACCACGTCGTACGGCAGGTGGACGGTGCAGTTCGCCTTGTCGGCCGCGTCGAGGATCTCCTCGGCGGTGCCGGTCAGGTCGTGCTCGCACAGGCTCTTGCCCACGTCCACGCCGCGCGCGGCGAGGAAGGTGTTGGCCATGCCGCCGCCGATGATCAGGTGGTCGACCTTCTCGACCAGGTGGCGCAGCACGTCGAGCTTGGACGAGACCTTGGCGCCGCCGACCACTGCCGCGACCGGCTGCTCGGGCGTGCCCAGCGCCTTCTCCAGCGCGTCGAGCTCGGCTTCCATCTGGCGGCCGGCGAACGCCGGCAGCTTGTGGGCCAGGCCTTCGGTCGAGGCATGCGCGCGGTGCGCGGCCGAGAAGGCGTCGTTGACGTAGAGGTCGCCGAGTGCGGCAAGCGCGTCCACGGTCTCCGGCGCGTTCTTCTCCTCGCCGGCGTCGAAACGGGTGTTCTCGAGCAGGGCGATGTCGCCCTCGCCCATCGCCGCGACCGCTTCGGCCGCGCCATCGGTGTCGATGAAGCGCACTTCGCGGCCCAGCACATGGCTGAACGGCTGGGTGACGAGCGAGAGGCTCATCTCGGGATTGCGCTGCCCCTTGGGCCGTCCGAAATGCGCGAGGACCACGACCTTGGCGCCCTTGTCCGCCAGCTCGGCAACGGTCTGCACCGCGGCGCGCAGCCGGGTGTCGTCGGTCACCTGGCCATCGGCCATCGGCACGTTCAGGTCCTCGCGGACCAGCACGCGCTTGCCGGCGATGTCGCCCATGTCGTCGAGCGTCTTGAAGGGGCGGGTCATTCTAGTCTCCGGTCAGAAATCTCCCCTCCCGCATTTGCGGGAGGGGCCGGGGGAGGGCCTGAAACCTGGCCGCCAGCAAGGACGTCGAAGAACAAGTGCCCTCCCCTAACCCCTCCCGCCAAAGCGGGAGGGGAATAGAAGGCTTTACGCCGTCAGCTTCGCCATCGCGCCGGCGGTGTCCACCATCCGGTTCGAGAAGCCCCACTCATTGTCGTACCAGCTGACGACGCGCACCAGCTTGCCGTCGATCACCGCGGTCTCCAGGCTGTCGACGGTCGACGAAGCCGAGGTGTGGACGATGTCGATCGAGACCAGCGGCTCGTCCGAATACCAGAGGATGCCCTTGAGCGGACCGCTCTCCGAGGCCGCCTTCAGCACCGCGTTGACTTCCTCGACGGTGACGTCACGCGACGGGGTGAAGGTCAGGTCGACAAGGCTGCCGTCCGGAACCGGAACGCGGATCGCCGAGCCGTCCAGCTTGCCCTTCAGCTCGGGCAGCACCTCGGCCACGGCGCGGGCGGCGCCGGTGGTGGTCGGGATGATGCTCATCGCGGCGGCGCGCGCACGACGCAGGTCCGGGTGGATCTGGTCGAGGATCTTCTGGTCGTTGGTATAGGCGTGGACGGTGGTCATCAGACCGCGCTCGATGCCGATCGCGTCGTTGAGGACCTTGGCGACCGGCGCCAGGCAGTTGGTGGTGCACGACGCGTTCGAGACGATCGTGTGGCCCGCCTCGAGCTTGTCGTTGTTCACGCCGAACACGACGGTCAGGTCGACATTCTTCCCCGGGGCCGAGATCAGCACCTTCTTGGCGCCGGCATCGATGTGCTTCTGGGCCGAGGCGCGGTCGGTGAAGAAGCCGGTGCACTCCAGGACCAGCTCAACGCCATTGGCGGCGTGCGGCAGGTTGGCGGGATCACGCTCCTTGGTCACCTTGATGCGCTTGCTGTCGATGATCAGGTCGTCGCCCTCGGCGGTGACGGTGCCCGGATACTTGCCGTGCACGCTGTCGCGCGAGAACAGCCAGGCGTTCGACTTGGCATCGGCCAGGTCGTTGATCGTGACGAGCTCGAGCCCGCTGTCCGGACGCTCCAGGATCGCACGCGCGACCAGTCGACCGATACGCCCGAACCCGTTGATCGCAACCTTCGTCATGCCTGTTCTCCGTTCAACTTCTCGATGATCTGCGGAACGATGGCTCCCGCAGTGAGCCCGAAATGCTCGTAGAGCTTCAGATAGGGACCCGAGGCGCCAAATCCATCGACGCCGAAGTTTAGCCCGTCCAAGCCAGTGTATCGCTCCCAGCCGAGCGTGGTGCCGGCCTCGATCGAGACCTTGAGCGCATGCGCCGGCAGCAGGTCGCGCTTGTACTGCGCGTCCTGCGCGTCGAAGCGCTCCCAGCACGGCATCGAGACGACGTCCGCGCCGATGCCCTGGGCTTCCAGCTCGTCACGCACCGCGACCGCGATCTCGACTTCCGAGCCGCTGGCGAGCAGCACCACCTGGCGCGGCGCCTCGGCTTCGCGGATCGCATAGCCGCCGCGTGCCGAGCGGTTCTCGCCGGCCTCGAGGCGCAGCTGCGGCAGGTTCTGGCGGCTGAGCGCGAGCAGGCCCGGGCCGTCCGCCCGCTGCAGGGCGAGTTCCCAGCACTCCGCGGTCTCGACCACGTCGCACGGACGATAAACGTCGAGGTTGGGGATCAGGCGCAGGCTGGTCAGATGCTCCACCGGCTGGTGGGTCGGGCCGTCCTCGCCCAGGCCGATCGAGTCGTGCGTCATCACATAGACGACGCGCGCCTGCTGCAGCGCCGAGAGGCGGATCGCCGCGCGCGCATAGTCCGCGAACACCAGGAAGGTGCCGCCATAGGGGATCACGCCGCCGTGCAGCGCCATGCCGTTCATCGCCGCCGACATGCCGAACTCGCGGATGCCGTAATAGACGTAGCGGCTGCCGTAATTCTCGGCCGAGAAGGCGCCCAGGCCCTTGGTCAGCGTGTTGTTCGAGCCGGTCAGGTCGGCCGAGCCGCCGACGGTGTCGGGGATCTGCGCGTTGATCGCCTCGAGCGCCATCTCGCTCGCCTTGCGGGTCGCGACCTTCTGCGGCGCGTCGATCAGGCCCTGGATGTGGTCCTGCATCGAGAACCAGGCCGGCAGCTCGCCGCGCATCCGGCGCTCGAACTCGGCGCGGTCCTCATGCGCTTCCAGGCGCTTCTTCCACTCGGCGTGCGGCGCGGCGCCGCGCTTGCCGGCCTCCAGCCAGGTCTCGCGGATGTCGGCCGGGATTTCGAACGCCGGGTGTTTCCAGCCCAGCTCGGCGCGCGCGGCGGCGACTTCGTCCGTACCCAGCGGCGAACCATGGACCTTGGACGAGCCCTGCTTGTTCGGCGCGCCCTTGCCGATCACCGTGCGGCACTTCACCAGCGACGGCAGCTCGCTGGCGAGCGCCGCGTCGATCGCGCGGGCGATGTCGGCCTGGTCATGGCCGTCGCACTCGACGACCTGCCAGCCAGATGCTCGATAACGGGCGGGGATGTCCTCGCTCGACGAGAGCGAGACCGCGCCGTCGATCGTGATCTTGTTGTCGTCCCACAGGACGATCAGCTTGCCGAGCTTCAGATGTCCGGCCAGGCCGACCGCCTCGTGATTGATGCCTTCCATCAGGCAGCCGTCGCCGGCGATCACCCAGGTGCGGTGATCGACCAGGCCGTCGCCATAGATCGCGTTCAGGTGCCGCTCGGCGGCAGCGAAGCCCACCGCCATCGCGAAGCCCTGGCCGAGCGGGCCGGTGGTGCACTCGACGCCTTCCAGCTCGAAATTCTCGGGGTGGCCGGCGCAGGGGCTGCCGATCTGGCGGAAGTCCTGGATGTCCTGCAGCGTCGGGCGGGCATAGCCGGTCAGGTGCAGCAGCGAATATTGCAGCATCGAGCCATGGCCGGCCGACAGGATGAAGCGATCGCGGTCCGCCCATTTCGGATCGGTCGGATCGAACTTCAGATAGTTCTGGAACAGCACGGTGGCGACGTCGGCCATGCCCATCGGCATGCCGGGATGCCCCGAATTGGCCGCCTCCACGGCGTCCATCGACAATGCCCGGATGGCATTGGCGCAGTCGGTGAAGCTTGCGGTCACTTGAGAGTCCCCATGATGCTGGCGCGGACGCCTTTGGTGCCCTTGGGCGGCTACGTCAACCGGCTCGCGCCCCGGACTCGAACCGGCGCTGCAATGATCCGCTCTGTCGAGCTGCCATGAAACCGGTGCCATTCTGGGGTTGATAGCTTCGGTGGGGGTGCGTAACGCTTGCGGCATGGCAAGTACGCCCGCCGATCGTATCGAACAGGCCCTCGTCCGCATCGAGAAAGCCGCAGCAGCGCGGGCCTATGCCTGCGAGCGCATCACCCAGCGCCATGCCAAGCTGCGTGCGCGGATCGAGGACGCGGTGTCGTCGCTCGACGCGCTGATCGCACGCGAAGCCACCCCGGGTGAGGAAGACTGATGGCCGATATCGATATCAGCGTCGCCGGCCGCAGCTATTCGGTCGCCGCACGCGAAGGCGACGAAGCCCATATCCGCCACCTCGAATCGATCCTGCAGCGCCATGCCGACACCGCCCTGCGCGCCTCGGGCGGCCTCAATGCCGAGCGCACGCTCGTCTATCTGTCGCTGATCCTGGCGGACCTGCTCGACGAGACCGAGCGCAACCCGCCGGAAGGCGTGTCGCCGGTGCTGCTCGAGCGCATCGCGGACCGGCTGGAGGCCGTCGCCGCGGCGCTCGAAGAGGATGCGGCGGAAGCCTAGCTCCCTGCCACATCCGTCATCCCGGCGAAAGCCGGGATCTCATGCGGCTCCATCCCTGCCCCGCGCCTTCTCCTGAGACCCCGGCTTGCGCCGGGGTGACGGGGTTGGAAGGCGGGATGACGGACTTGGTCCGGGATCGCGAACGAGACGAATAGGTTGCGAGGATCGCGCCGCCTTCCTAAATAGGCCTTGGCGGAACTGCCCGGCACGAGCCGTTGCAATTATCCCTGAGGCTATTCATCATCCATGGGGGCTGTCCCTGTGCGGATCCTGGTCCGCGGCATATGGTCCCCACCTGACGTAACGGGCGTCAGTGGATATTCAGGCAAACGACCCATGGTGGTTCCGCCACCGCTGCCGTAAAGGCAAGGCATGATCGACAAGCTAGCCCTGCGGGCACAGCTCCGTGCCGAGCGCGACGCCTTCGCCATCGAAGCGAGCGAGGCGATCCTCGCGCCCGATGCGTTCACCCAGCGACTCACGCGTGAGATGATCGTCGCCACCTATGTCGCGATCGGCAGCGAGGCCGATCCCACCCAGCTCGCCGCCGCCGCCGCGCAGAAGGGTTGCACCCTCGCCCTCCCCTTTGTCGTGGGTCGCGCCGAGCCGATCCGTTTCCTCGCCTGGCAGATGGGCGAGCCGCTGGTCGAAGGCCCCTTCGGCCTGCGCCAGCCGCATGAGGGCAGCCCCGAAGTGGCGCCCGACGTGATCCTCACCCCGCTGGTCGGGTTCGACGCGCGCCTCAACCGGCTCGGCCAGGGCGCCGCCCATTACGACCGCGCCTTCGCCCGCTATCCCGACGCCTGGCGCGTCGGCGTCGCCTGGGCGATGCAGCAGGTGCCGGCGATCCCGTCGGACATCTGGGACGTGCCGCTCCAGGCCGTGATCACCGAGGAGGGCATGACGTGGCACGCGGGAGCGTAGCGCCGAGCTGGCGCAAGCCGGCGGGCGCGCTGGGCATCGTCGCCTGGATCTTCGTCTGGATCATCCTGGTCACCAGCTTCTCGCGCTGGATCGGGCAGCTGCACGGGCTCGCCCAGCTGCCGATCTATGTGGTGACCGGCATCGTCTGGATCCTGCCGCTGGGCGGCGCGCTGCGCTGGATGGAAACCGGCCGCTGGCGCCGCCCGTCCGGCGCTCAATAGGTCATCCCGTAATAGCCATAGAGGCGCTCGCCATAGGCGCGGTCATAGGTCGGCAGGTCGCCGCCCTCCTCGTCATAGCTGGGGGCGCCTTCGATCTGCTCCCTGGTCAGGTCGACGACATAGCCGCCCTTGCCGATGTCGTAGCTGAGTTTCTGCCAGGGCAGCGGATAATGCCGGTTGCCCAGGCCGAACAGGCCACCGAACGACAGCACCGCATATTCGGCCTGGCCCGATATCTTGTCGACCATGAAGCGGTGGATCGTGCCCAGCCGTTCGCCTTCGCGGTTGTAGACCGCCGTGCCTTCGACGCGGTCGGAGGCAATCATGTCATGCGTTTCGCGTGTTTCGAGTTCCATCGCCATTGCTCCTCGACGCCCCGATGCATCAACAGGCCGGGCGCCGGCGATGTCCGCCCATTTGCGGCGAAGCGTGGCCGGACGAGGCAGGGCGCGACGATGCGCTTGCAATGTAGGATTTCGCCTGCTGGGCTCACGCAGCCGGGCGCAGAGCCCGCCGCTCTTTGACCCTGTAGGAAAGATAGGATCCCATCCGCGCAAGGATGTTGCCCAAGCCGCCATATCTACCCATCGCGGGAATTGCGACGTGCACGACCTTCGCGATCTCTGGCGAGTCGTTCGGGATGGCGATGCAGGGGATGGCCACGCAGTGCGTGGCGCGAGTGACGGGGCTCGAACCCGCGACCTCCGGCGTGACAGGCCGGCGCTCTAACCAACTGAGCTACACCCGCATTACGCGTTTCGAGAAGCGACCAAGCCCCGGAGTCCATCCTCCGGTCGGGCCGCCCATGGGGCGCCTTCCCGTGCGATGATCTGGGGAATGGCGCGAGTGACGGGGCTCGAACCCGCGACCTCCGGCGTGACAGGCCGGCGCTCTAACCAACTGAGCTACACCCGCTCTCTCGAAGCGAGGAGGCGGGCACTAGACGCGAGTTTTGGGGGTGTCAACCGGATTGGTCGCGACTTTTTCGCCGGAGCGGTCGATTATCCACAGGATCGTTCACCAAGGTCCCGTGTTCGAACAGGAAACCGGCAATGTCCGGCTTGCCTGCGGCGTTGACCACGGTCTGGATGATGATCAGCAGCGGCACCGCCAGCAGCGCGCCGGTCGTGCCCCACACCCAGCCCCAGAAGCTCAGCGAGATCAGGATCATGATCGGGCTGATGGTCAGGCGATGCCCGACGATCAGCGGCGTCACCACGTTCGCCTCCACCAAATGGCAGGCGATCATCACGATCGGAGGCACGAACGCCCAGCCCAGGTCCGGGAAGGTCATCAGCCCGCCCATGGCGAGCAGCAGCGCGGCGAAGACCGGCCCGAAATAGGGGATATAGTTGAGCAGGGTGACGATGCCGCCCCACATCAGCGGGGTCGGCATGCCGATCGCCCAGAGCACGCCGGCGACGATCAGGCCCAGGGTCAGGTTGATCAGCGTGATCGTGCCCAGATAGGCCGAGGTATCGTCCACCACGTCCTGGATCACCCGCGCGGTCGCCATCGCCCCGCCGAAGCTCGACCGCGAAGTGATCGCGTTGCGGCGCAGGCGGGTCCAGCCCGAGAGGAAGAAATAGATCACCAGGATGGCAAAGAACATCTCGAGCAGCGCCGACGGCGCCGAGGTGGCGAACAGGTCGATCAGCGAGCGCGGCGGCGTGGCGGCCATCACCTCCGGCTGCTTCATCGGCGCCGAGGCGAAGTTCATCACCGTCTTGTTCACGAAGCTGTCGAGGTTCGAATAGAACTCGATCAGCGGCTTCAGATTCTCCTGGATCTGCGGGATCTTGGCGGGGAGGTCGCGGATCCACTGCCAGGCCGGCACCACGATCGAGGCCAGCGCGACATTGGCCGCGATCAGGAACAGCAGCACGCAGATGAATGCCGCGATCGGTGCGGGCAGCCGGTGGCGCTCCAGCCATTCGAGCAGCGGCACCAGGGCAATGGCGATCACCAGCGCGGTGGTGAGCGGCAGGAAGAACACCGCCCCCGCCTGCAGCGCGAAGGGCAGCGCCAGCAACAGCCCGATGCCGGCGATCAGCGTGGTCGCCGCCATCAGCCGGTCGCGCTTCTGGCCGTCGCCCATATTCTCCTGGGCCGCCTGGCCGAGCAAAGGCGCCCGCGCCGCGCCCGAAGGCACGCCGTCGTCCATGGGTTCGCCGCCGATGCTGTCGGGTCGATCGTTCACTTTTGCCCTTCCCTTTCGGGCTCGACCCTAGCGCGGATTGCAACGGATGTAATCCCGGCTAGCTTGGGGATCATGGGCGAGAACATCCTGGTCCTCGACGAGGGCACCACATCCACCCGCGCGATGCTCTTCGCGCCCTCGGGCAAGTGCCTTGGCGTGCACAGCGCCGAGCTGACCCAGCATTATCCCGGCCCCGGCCTGGTCGAGCATGACGCGAACGAGATCTGGCGCCGCACGCTGGAGTGCGCCCACGCCATGGTCCGCGAGGCCGGCGGGCACGAGGCGATCGCCGCGATCGGCATCACCAACCAGCGCGAGACGATCGTCTTCTGGGACAAGACCACGGGCGAGCCCCTCGCCCCCGCCATCGTCTGGCAGGACCGGCGCAGCGCCGCACTGTGCCGTGCCTGGCGCGATGCCGGCGAGGAGCCGGGCGTCCAGGCCCGCACCGGGCTGCTGCTCGATCCCTATTTCTCGGGCACCAAGATCGCCTGGGCGATGCGCAACTGGCCGCAGCTGAAGGGCGTGGGCGACCGGCTGGCGATCGGGACGATCGAGAGCTGGCTGGTCTGGAAGCTCACCGGCGGCCTCCACGTCACCGATGCGACCAACGCCTCGCGCACCCTGCTGATGGGCCTGGGCTCGGGCGGCTGGAGCGACGGGCTGCTCGACATGTTCTCCGCGCCCCGCGACGCCCTGCCCGAGATCGTCGACTGCGCGGGGAAGTTCGGGACCACGCGATTGTTCGGCGGCGAGATCCCGATCTGCGGCCTGGCCGGCGATCAGCAGGCCGCGACGATCGGCCAGGCCTGCCTCGAGAAGGGCGACACCAAGGCGACCTATGGCACCGGCGCCTTCGTCCTCACCAATGCCGGCAGCGCCCCGCCCAGTTCGAAGAACCGCCTGCTCGCCACCGTGCTCTGGCAGCTCGACGGACGGCGCACCTATGCGATCGAGGGATCGGTGTTCGTCGCCGGCAGCCTGGTCCAGTGGCTGCGCGATTCGGTGAAGCTGATCGAGACGGCGCAGGAGACCGAGGGCCTGGCCCGCTCGGTGAAGGACAATGGCGGTGTCTATCTCGTCCCTGCCCTGTCCGGCCTGGGCGCGCCCTGGTGGGAACCCGAGGCGCGCGGCGCGATCTCCGGCCTCAGCTTCGCCGCCACCCGCGCCCATATCGTCCGTGCGGCGCTGGAGGCGATGGCCCACCAGAGCCACGACCTGAAGGCCGCCTTCGCCGCCGACGGCGCCGACTGGTCACGTCTGCGCATCGATGGCGGCATGGTCACCAACGACTGGATCGCCCAGGACCTCGCCGACATCCTCGCCATCCCGGTCGACCGCCCCGACTTCGCCGAGACCACGGCGCTCGGCGCCGCGATGCTGGCCGGCATCGGCTGCGGCATGTTCCACGACCTGGAGGAAGCGTCGAAGATGCGCGGCGCGGGGCTGACGTTCGAGCCGAAGCTGGAGGAGGATCAGCGCAAGGCCCGGCTCGCGGGGTGGAAATCCGCCGTGCTGGGCGTCCTGCCTGGCTAGTCCGTATCACGCAGCATCGGCGGGAGATCTCGGCGCACATGCAGCACGCGCCAGACGTCGAGCTGGTCCGGAAGCTCGAGATAGAAAACCAGATAGGGAAAATGCGCCAGCCCGGCGCTTCGCAGGCCGGGAATATCGAGCATCACGCCAAAGCCGGGCGATCCGATACCCGGATGCTTCGAAATGCCCTGGTAACAGCGCTCGAGTTCCGCAACGAACCGCCGCGCGAGCGATGCGCCGCCTTCGTCGCGATAATGGAGTATAGCAGCCCTGACGTCGCGTTCGGCGCGCGGCAGAATGACCAGCCGCTTGGCTGTCACGCCTGGCTTTGCCCGGCAGCGAGGCCACGCAGTTCATCGAAATAAGCGTCGTCGACTACCCTGCCAGGCCCCGATTGCGCCCCTTCGAGCAGCATCCGGCGCAGCTGTTCGCGATCCCGCTCACGCCGGATCAGTTCGCGCACATATTCGCTGCTCGTCCCATAGCTGCGATCGGCGACTTGTTCGTCGACGAACGCCTTCAAGGCATCCGGCAGGGAGATGTTCATGGTAGCCATGGGCGCAAGATGTACCCAATGGCAAAAATTGGCAAGCTTTGCCAATCAGGCAGCCACCTCCCCTACGAACAACCCCCGCAAATCCTTCTTCAGGATCTTGCCATTGGCGTTCCTCGGCAGCGTGTCCGCCACGAAGCGCACCTGCACCGGCACCTTGAACCCCGCCAGCCGCTCGCGGACGAAGTCCTGCAGCTCCGCCTCGGTCGCGCTGGTGCCCGGCGCGAGATGGACCACCGCCACCGGCTCCTCGCCCAGCGTCTTGTGCGGTACGCCGATCAGCGCCGCGTCCATCACGCCCGGGAAGGCGTAGAGCACGTCCTCGACTTCGCTCGAATAGATGTTCTCGCCGCCGCGGATGATGATGTCCTTGGCCCGGTCGACGATGTAGAGGAACCCCTCCTCGTCGAGCTTCGCCAGGTCGCCGGTCCGCACCCAGCCGTCGACGAACGTCTCGGCGGTCGCCTCGGGCTTGTTCCAATAGCCCTTCACGATCATCGGCCCCTTGGCCCAGAGTTCGCCCACTTCGCCGACGGGAAGCTCGCGGTCGCCCTCCACGGTCATGATCTTCAGGTCCGCGGTCGCCACCGGCTGGCCCGCGCTGGTCGGACGGGTGAGGTAATCCTCGCCACTATGCTGGGTCACCGTCGCCATCGTCTCGGTCATGCCCCAGCCATTGCCGGGCAGCGCGCCGAACTCCTCATAGATGCGCTTGACCAGCTCGGGCGCCGAGGGGGCACCGCCATAGGAGACCACCTCCAGGCTGGAGAGATCGTACTTGGCCCGCTCGGGATGCTCGAGCAGCTGCCAGGCGATGGTCGGCACGCCGCCGGTGGCGTTGACCTTCTCGCGCTGGATGATCTCCATCGCCTTCACCGGATCCCAGCGGCGCATGAACACGACCGTCTGCCCGCTCGCGATCCCGGCCATCAGCGCCGCGCTGCACGCGGTGACATGGAACAGCGGGATGACCAGCAGGCCAGTCTTGTGCGGGATCGCCGCCGGCGGGATCTCGCCCCGGCGCAGCATCGCCCGCCCGGCGCTGTAGCCGCTCGACAGGATGTTGGTGCAGATGTTGCGGTGCGTGCCGAGCGCGCCCTTGGGGTTGCCCGTCGTGCCGCTGGTGTAGAAGATCGTCGCGTCGTCCTCGGGGCCCACCGCCACCTGCGGGAAGGGAATGTCCGGCAGGTTCGCCCAGTCGCTCCGCGTGCCGATCAGCACCTCGAGCCGGCTGACGTTTCCGCCCAGCTCCTCGTCGCAGCGGCTCACCACCACGCGTTCCAGATCGGGCAGCGCGTCATAGCATTGCTTCAGCCGGGCATGGCGCTCGGCATCGACGAACAGTATCTTCGAGCCCGAGTCCTTCAGCCCATATTCGAGCTCGCCGCCCGTCCACCAGGCATTGAGCGGCACGATGATCGCGCCCAGGCTGGTCGCGGCGAAGAAGATCGTCGGCCATTCGGGCAGGTTGCGCATCGCCAGCGCGACCCGGTCGCCCTTCACCACGCCCATCTCGCTCAGCTTCTGCGCCAGATGTACGACCGCCCGGTAGTTCGCGTCATAGGTGACGCGCTCGTCCTCGTAGATGGTGAAGACGCGGTCGCCATAGAGCCGGGCCAGCTGGGCGAGCACGCCCAGCGTCGGCGGGGCGTTCTTCCACACCCGCGTCGGCACCCCGCGAATCTCGATCTCGTCCATCTCGAAACGCGATCCTGGCGCAGTGAGCGCGCCCCTCACCTGCTCCAGCGACATGGCGGGCCATTTGGGGTCGAGCGGCACGATGGGTTCGGGGGCCAAGGCGATTCTCTCCAGCTTGTGCGGTTTATGTTTCTAGAATGTTGGGTTTGGCATCGGATGCCGTACCGTAAACAAGGTTAGTGTTGATTCATCGCGCGCTCAAGGCAATAGGGGAAGCGCGTCCCGTAGAAGATGCGAGTCATCGGTTTCGAATGAGAGGTATGCCAACCGCATGAAGATTGCCAAGCCCGAAAGTCAGGGTTTCGATGCGGCGCGGCTGGCCCGGATCGATCCGTATCTTAAGACCCGCTACCTCGACTCGGGCAAGCTCCCTCATGCCCAGCTGCTGATCGCCCGTAACGGCGAGATCGTGCATTTCTCGCACCAGGGCGCCGCCCGCGAAGGCGGTGCGCCGGTCGACGAGACCACCATCTTCCGCATCGCCTCGATGACCAAGCCGGTCACCAGCCTGGCCTTCATGATGCTGCTCGAAGAGGGCAAGGTCGCGCTCGACACCCCCGTCCACCACGTCCTGCCCGAGCTGAAGGGCCTGGGCGTGTTCAAGGCGGGCGGCATCGGCGTGCCGTTCCAGACCGTCCCCACCAAAGAGCCGATGCGCATGGTGGACCTGCTCCGCCACACCTCGGGTCTCACCTACAGCTTCCAGAACCGCACCAATGTCGACGCCGCCTATCGCGAGGGCAGGATCGAGAACTGGCACGGCAATTTGACCCTCGACGAGTTCGTCGCCGCTTTGGGCAGGATCCCGCTCGAATTCTCCCCGGGCACCGAGTGGAACTACTCCGTCTCCACCGACGTGCTCGGCGCCGTGGTCGAGCGTGTCTCGGGCCAGGGGCTCGCCCAGTTCTTCGAGCAGCGCATCTTCGCCCCGCTCGGCATGCACGACACAGGCTTCGTCGTGCCGGCGGACAAGACCGATCGCCTCGCCGATTGCTGGTCGCTGGTTCAGGGCAAGGGCCGGGTGATGTACGATCGCGGGGCCGAGAGCGCCTGGTCGCGCGAACCGCGCCTCGTATCGGGCGGCGGCGGCCTGGTCTCCACCGCGCTCGACTATCACCGCTTCTGCACCTTCTTCCTGAACAAGGGCGCGCTGGACGGCACAAGGCTGGTCAGCCGCAAGACGGTCGATCTGATGACCGCCAACCACTTGCCCGGCGGCTCGGACCTTGCAACCATGTCCCAGTCGCTGTTCAGCGAGACCACCAACGCCGGCACCGGCTTCGGCCTGGGCTTCGCGATCACCATGGACCCCGCCCGGTCGATGATGCCGGGCTCGGCCGGCGAATATTATTGGGGCGGCATGTTCTCGACCGCCTTCTTCATCGATCCCGTCGAGCGCATCTCGATGGTCTTCATGACGCAATTCTCGCCGTCCATGCTCTACCCGATCCGGCGCGAGCTGAAGACGCTGATCTATTCGGCACTGGCGGATTGATGTGCCTTGCCCGCCCCTTACTCGTCATCCCCGCGAAGGCGGGGATCCAGAGCCAAGGGCGACACGCGAAATAACTCTGGATCCCCGCGATCGGGCCCCGTCAAAGTATTACTTTGACGGGAACCCCAAGCGGGGATGACGGACAAGAGATAACTCGGAGAAGCTAAAATGACCTCCCCCATCACCACCACTCGCCAGGGCGACGTCCTGATCATCACCTCGGACAATCCGCCGGTGAACGCGCTCGGCGCCGCGGTCCGCCAGGGCATCCAGGCCGGCATCGAGGAAGCCAAGGGCGACGACAGCATCAAGGCGGTCGTCATCACCTGTGCGGGCAAGACCTTCTTCGCCGGCGCGGACATCACCGAGTTCGGCAAGCCGATGCAGGAGCCCTCGCTCCCCGTGCTCGTCGATGCGATCGAGGCGCTCGACAAGCCGGTGATCGCCGCCGTCCACGGCACCGCGCTCGGCGGCGGCTGCGAAGTCGCCCTCGCCTCGCACTATCGCATCGCCGTGCCCTCGGCGAAGTTCGGCCTGCCCGAAGTCAAGCTCGGCATCCTGCCCGGCGCCGGCGGCACTCAGCGCATGCCGCGCGTCGCGGGCGTCGAGGTCGCGCTCGAAATGGCGACCAAGGGCGATCCGATCTCGGCCGAGCAGGCCAAGGCGGCCGGCCTGGTCGATCGCCTCGCGACCGAGGGCAATCTCGTCGCCGAAGCCGTCGCCTTCGCGCAGGAAGTGATCGGCCAGCCGGTCTCGCGCTCGTCGGAGCGTCCGGTCACCGTCGATCCGGCCGTGTTCGAGGCGTTCCGCGCCAAGAACGCCAAGCGCTTCCGCGGCATGGACGCACCGAACACGATCCTCGACCTGATCGAGCAGACCGCCGGCAAGCCCTATGCCGAGGGCGTCCAGGCCGAGCGCATGGGCTTCATGAAGCTGATCATGGGCACCCAGTCCGCCGCGCTCCGCCACATCTTCTTCGCCGAGCGCAAGGCGGCCAAGATCGACGGCATCGCCGAGGACATCGCGCTGCGCGACATCAAGCGCGTCGGCGTGATCGGCGCCGGCACGATGGGCGGCGGCATCTCGATGAACTTCCTGTCGGCCGGCGTGCCGGTGACCATCGTCGAGATGGCACAGGAAGCGCTCGATCGCGGCACCGGCGTGATCCGCAAGAATTACGAGGCGACCGCCGCCAAGGGCCGCATGACCGCCGAGCAGGTCGAAGGCGCGATGGGCCTGCTCAACCCGACGCTCGATTTCGACGCGCTCGGCGAGTGCGACCTGATCATCGAGGCCGTCTATGAGAATATGGACGTCAAGAAGGACATCTTCGGCAAGCTGGACAAGATCGCCAAGCCGGGCGCCATTCTCGCCTCGAACACCAGCTATCTGAACATCGACGAGATCGCCGCGGCCACCTCGCGTCCGCAGGACGTGCTCGGCCTGCACTTCTTCTCGCCGGCGAACGTGATGAAGCTGCTCGAGATCGTCCGCGGCGCCAAGACCGCCGACGATGTGCTCGCCACCGCCATGGCCGTGTCGAAGAAGATCAAGAAGGTCGCCGTCATTGCCGGCGTCTGCTACGGCTTCATCGGCAACCGCATGCTGATGCCGCGCCAGGTCGAGGCCAACAAGATGCTGCTCGAAGGCGCCACGCCCGAGCAGATCGACAAGGTCCATGTCGCCTTCGGCATGCCGATGGGCCCGTTCCAGATGGCCGATCTCGCCGGTGTCGACATCGGCTGGCACCGCGACCCGAACCGGATCGAGAACATCCGCGACGCGCTCGCCGCCGAGGGCCGCTGGGGCCAGAAGAAGAGTGCCGGCTTCTACGATTATGACGAGAAGCGCACGCCTTCGAACTCGCCGCGCGTCGCCGAGCTGATCGCCGAGTGGCGCGACAAGCTGGGCGTCCCGCAGCACGAGATCACCGAGGAGGAGATCGTCGTCCGCACGCTCTACACCATGGTCAACGAAGGCGCGCTGATCCTCGCCGAGAAGATGGCCCAGCGCGCGTCGGACATCGATGTGGTCTGGGTGTACGGCTATGGCTGGCCCCCGTACCGCGGCGGCCCGATGTTCTGGGCCGATACCGAGGGCCTGGCGAAGATCGTCGCAGGCCTGGAGAAATACGGCTTCGAAGTCGCGCCCCTGCTCCGCGAAAAGGCGGAAAAGGGCGAGAAGTTCAACAAGTAACCCCCTGCTATCCCTCTCCCGCTTTCGCGGGAGAGGGAGGGAGCCGCGAAGCGGCGGAAGGGTGAGGGCGCTATTCTCGCCTTCGGGCGGGCAAGAAGAAAAGAAGGCCCTCACCCAACCCTCTCCCGCCAAAGCGGGAGAGGGCTAAGAAGGACGAGAGAGGATGACCGAAGCACTCGACCAATTCCGCGCCGAAACCCGCGCCTGGCTGGAGGAAAACTGCCCGGCCGAGATGCGCACCCCGCCCAGGTCGGAGAAGGAAACCACCTGGGGCGGCCGCAACCCGGAATATGCGCATCCGGACCAGAAGGTCTGGCTCGATCGCATGGCCGCGCGCGGCTGGACCGTGCCCGATTGGCCCAGCGCCTATGGCGGCGGCGGCCTCTCGCCCGCGGAAACCAAGATCCTCCGCGAAGAGCTGAAACGGATCAGGGCGCGCAATCCGCTCAACAGCTTCGGCATCTCGATGCTCGGCCCGGCGCTGCTGAAGTACGGCACCGAGGAACAGAAGCTCGAACATCTCCCGAAGATTGCACGCGGCGAAATCCGCTGGTGCCAGGGCTATAGCGAGCCCAATGCCGGCTCGGATCTGGCGGGGCTGCAAACTTCCGCGGACGATGCGGGCGATCACTTCGTCGTCAACGGCCAGAAGGTCTGGACCAGCTATGCCGACAAGGCCGACTGGATCTTCTGCCTCGTCCGTACCGACAAGACCGTCAAGCAGGCCGGCATCAGCTTCCTGCTGTTCGACATGGCCTCGCCAGGCGTCTCCACCAAACCGATCCTGTTGATCAGCGGCAACTCGCCCTTCTGCGAGACCTTCTTCGACGACGTGAAGGTGCCCAAGGCCAATTTGCTCGGCACGCTCAACAAGGGCTGGGACGTCGCCAAATACCTGCTCGGCCATGAGCGCGAGATGATCTCGGGCTTTGGCCTGGGCGGCGCCGGCAAGGATCCGCTGGTCGAAGCTGCCCGTGCCGGCATGGACCCGATCCTGCGTGCCCAGATCGCGCTGTTCCAGGTCCGCTCCAAGGCATTCGCGGCGATGTCCGAGAAGTTCATCGACGAGCTCAAGGCCGGCCAGGCGCACCCTGCCCAGCCCTCGATGATGAAATATTACGGCACCGAGCTGAACAAGACCCGCCACGAGCTCCAGATGGCCGCCGGCGGCAGCGACGCGCTCGAATGGGAAAGCGCGGACTCGCACCAGGGCGCCGCAGCCCGGTCCTGGCTGCGCACCAAGGCCAATTCGATCGAAGGCGGCACCAGCGAGATCCAGCTCAACATCATCGCCAAGCGGATCCTGGATTTGCCGAGCTGAGCCAGAACAACCCTCTCCCGCTTTCGCGGGAGAGGGAGGGAGCCGCGCAGCGGCGGAAGGGTGAGGGCACTTCGTCTCAAGGAAGAAGAAGGCTCTCCCCCAGCCCCTCCCGCGAAAGCGGGAGGGGAGCAGAAACGGAACGAACCGATGCCCCTCTACCTCAACGAAGACCAGACCATGCTCCGCGACACCGCGAAGGACTTCGTCGCTTCGGAAGCCCCGGTCAGCCACATGCGCGCGCTGCGCGACGCGAACGACGCCACCGGCTTCTCGCGCGCGCTGTGGAAGCAGTTCGCCGAAATGGGCTTCACCGGCATCCTGATCCCGGAAGCCGATGGCGGCCTGGGCCTCGGCCATGTCGAAGCGGGCGTGGTGCTGGAGGAGATCGGCCGCAACCTCTCGCCCTCCCCCTTCCTCGCCACGGCGGTGGCGGCGGTCGAGGCGCTCAAGGGCACCGGCCATGCGGCGCGCTGGTATCCCGGCATCCTCACTGGCGACACGGTCGCGGCGCTGGCGATCGACGAGACGCCGAAGTTCACCGGCCAGGTTTCGCTCGCCGCCGAGCGCGCGGGCAACGGTTTCCGCCTGTCGGGCGCCAAGCGTTTCGTCGCGCACGCCCATGTCGCCGACCTGATGATCGTCGCCGCGCGAACTTCCGCGGCCGGAGCGTCCAGTTCGGGCCTGACGCTGTTCGTCGTCGATCCGAAAACCCCCGGAATCGAGGTTGTTACCGAACGTCTGGCCGATTCCACACTGGCCTCCCATGTTACCTTTGCCGACGTCGCCGTCGATTCCGATACGGTTCTCGGCGAAATCGACCAGGGCGACGGTCCCCTGGGTCGCCTGCTCGCCGCGGGCCGCACCGGCGCCTCGGCCGAGATGGTCGGCGTCGGCGGCGGCGCGATGGACATGACCGTTTCCTATCTGCGCGAACGCAAGCAGTTCGGCGTCGCGATCGGCAGCTTCCAGGCCCTCCAGCACCGCGCCGCCCATCTCTACAGCGAAATGGAAGTCGCCCGTGCCGCGGTCCTCAAGGCCCAGCAGCTGCTCGATGCCGGCCAGGATGCGGCGGAGGCCGTCTCGGTCGCCAAGGCGATGACCGGCCTTGCCACCACGCTGGCCGTGCAGGAAGGTGTCCAGATGCACGGGGGCATCGGCATGACCGACGAGTTCGACATCGGCTTCTTCATGAAGCGCGCCCGCGTGCTGGCGGAGATGTTCGGCGACACCAACTTCCACGCCAACGCGCTGGCGGAGGCATCCGGCTACTGATGGACAGCACCCCACCCGAACGCGCCACCGAACCCCAGGCCCTGGTCGATCAGCTCACCCAGCTCCTCGACGTCGAGCGCATCGATACCGACCTCTATCGCGGCCCCCGCCAGCCCGGCGGGGTCGGCCGCGTGTTCGGCGGCCAGGTCGTGGCACAGGCGCTCCAGGCCGCGCAGCGCTCGGTCGAGGACGACAAGACCGCCCACTCGCTCCACGCCTATTTCATGCGGCCGGGTGACGAGAGCCACCCGATCATCTACCGCGTCGTGCGCGATTTCGACGGGCGCAGCTTCGCCAATCGCCGGGTCATCGCGATGCAGGGCGGCCAGCCGATCCTCAACATGACCGCGAGCTTCCAGGCCCCGGCCGAAGGGCTGCACCACCAGTTCGACATGCCCGACGTGCCCGATCCCGACAGCCTGGTCTCCGAGCGCGACCTGCGCGAGGCGATCCGCGACGAGGTGCCCGAGAAGTTCCGCCGCTTCTTCCTGCGTGCCCGCCCGATCGAGATCCGCCCGGTCAACCCGCGCAACTGGTTCAGGCCGGTCGCGCAGGAACCGGTTCAGCACAGCTGGTTCCGCGTCGTCGCGCCCCTGCCCGACGATCCCGCGCTCCATCGCGCGATGCTCACCTATGCCACCGACATGACCCTGCTCGGCACCTGCATGCTCCCGCACGGGGTGAGCTGGATGACCGGCGGCGTACAGACCGCCAGCCTCGATCACGCCGTGTGGCTGCATGAGCCGTTCCGCTTCGACGAGTGGCTGCTCTACACCACCGACAGCCCCTGGGCCGGCCATTCGCGCGGCTTCAACCGCGGCCGCATCTATGCGCGGGACGGTCGCCTGGTCGCCAGCGTCGCCCAGGAAGGACTCGTCCGCGTCAAGGACTGATCCTCAGTCCTTGACGCGACAGGCTGGCGCGTCGAACAGGAACACGCCACATTCGACCCAGTCGACATTGTGGCTCCACCATGTAGCGGCGTCGGCGTGACGCTCGGCAAGCAGCCGGACCGCCTCGCCGCTCGGCACCCGGTATCCCTTGACGCGGCGACGTGCCGGGCCGAGCAGCAATCGTCCCAGCAAGCTGGGCCGGCGACCCATGCTGAGCACGCCGACCACTTCATATTCGCTACCATTCGGCCCGGGTGCCAACGGCAGCGTCATGCCCACCCATGCCTCGCGCACCCAGAGCGGCGCCTCGCCAGCGGGGGCGGCGACGATCTCCACGGCCTGCCCGCTCAACGCTTGCGGATCACATAGCTGGCGGGGAGGTACAGGAAGACATTGGTCTCCTCCGCCCGCGCCCATTCCACCGGCCGGTCGAGCCCGCTCACGTCCACGCCGCTGCCACTGCCGAACTTGCCCGAGGCCATTGCCGCGTCGGCCGCGATCAGCTCGATGATCTGGCCGCGATACTGGTCGGGATTGACCACGCTCAGGGTCAGCCCCTCATGATTTCGCACCACCGAGCGCCCAGCGGTGGGCACCGCCTTGATGAAGGCATCCATCCGATCCCGTGCCAGCTTGAGCGTCATCCCCGGGGCCAGCCTGAGCTTCACCAGGAAATAGGTCTGGTCGGTATCCGGCCGCCCGTCGCCATTGAACGGCAGCGCCTCGTAATTGGCCAGCGTCAGGGGCTCGAGGACATAGTCCCCCGTCGCCAGCTCGAACCCGCCCTTGGCGGCCGCCGCGATCATGTTGCGGATCGTCGCCTTCAGGTCGCCACGTCGTGTCTTCTCGTCCCGGGTGTCACCGGAGACCCGGACGGTGATCACGGCATAATCGGCCATGCGCTTCAGCGCGACCACCGGACGCGAGGTCGCGACGATACCGCCATAATAGCCTGCATCCCCGCCGCGCCGCTGTGTGCTCACCAGCACTTCCTGGGCCAGCGCCGGCGCCGCGGTACCGAGCAGCACACCGGCGGCGATCAGGGTCTTCAGCACGATCTTCATCCCGTTTCCCCCGATCAGTTGCGCGGCCGGACCGTCGAGGCCGACGGCAGGAACAGCTGCACCTCGGTCAGCCCCGCGCGTTTCCATTGCACCGGCCGGTCCAGCCCGGTGACCTCGACGCCATAGCCGGTGCCGAAGCGGGCGCTGGTCGTGGCCGTGTCCTTTGCGACCAGGTCGATGATCGCGCCGCGATATTGCTCGGGGTTCACCACGCTGAGCGACAGCTCGCTATAGGGCTTCATCTCGGCGCGCCCGACCGCGGGCACCGATTTGATGAACTTGTCGATCTTCGCCAGCACCGCCTTGGCATCGATCCCCGGCGCCAGCGGCACCTTGACCAGGAACTTCACCAGCTCGCCGTTGAAGTCGTCGTCATCGTCGTCGAACAGGAGCTCCTTGTAGTTGCCCGCGGTCAGCGGCTCGACCAGCAGTTCCCCGGTCGCCAGCAGCGTGCCCGCGCCAGCGGACAGGTCGATCGCCTTGCGGGTCATCGCCAGCACCTCGGCGCGGGCATCGTCCTCATCGGTCGTATCGCTGACGATCACCACCTGCTGCACCGCGAAGTCCGCGGTACGGCGCAGCGTCTGCACCGCCGCCGGCGTCGTCACGATGTCGAGGATCTTCTTGTCGTCGTCATCGGATGCGAGCCTGCGGAACGCCGTGACGACGATCTCCCCGCCTCCATCCTGGGCAAGTGCCGGTGTCGCCACGGCGACGAGCACCCCTGCCAGGACCAAGCCACGCAAAATGCCCCGCATGCAGTTCCCCCCTCTCCTGCCTTGCACCGAAGCTGACCCGCCCGGCGAACCAAGTCAATCGCCCGATCGGTCCGTTCCCGGAACGCCGCTGGACGCGCGGGCGTTGGGAAACCAGGCATTGTGGCGGGGAGTTTCCGAATGTTGTTCATCATGCTGCTGGCGATGCCGGCGCCGCAGGAACAAGCGCCGCAGAACCTCTCTGTCGTCACCGCCGACACCGTCGATCCGGTGGAGATCGCGACGAAGCTGGACGTCACCTCCTTCGCCAATTCGCTCGGCCCGCGTCGCAAGGAGGGTCTGCATACCTTTGCCGACTACGGCTTCACCCAGGTCGCGCGCGACGGCAATGCGGCGGTGTTCGAGCTCGCGGACAAGAGCTGGACTTTCCGTGTCACGCTGCTCGATCGCAGTGACAAGGCGATGAAGCTCTGCATCCTCGACCGCGCGCTGAATGGCGGGAGCTATTTCAGCGTCAAGCCGATCGAAGTGGCGCCCGGCAGGGACGGTCTGCTCCGCGCCACCGGCAATCTGGTCGCCGATCCCAATTGCGCCTGAGCCGCGAGCGGCTAGACCGTCCGCATGGAAAATTCCGCGCGCCGCTTCGCCTATGTCACGCTCGACGTGTTCACCGAGACCCGCTTCGGTGGCAATCCGCTGGCGGTGTTCACCGCTGCGGAGGGAATGAGCGACGCCGAGATGCAGGCGCTCGCCGCCGAGATGAACTATAGCGAGACCACCTTCGTCCTGCCGCCCAGCGATCCGGCCAACACCGCCCGTGTCCGCATCTTCCACCGCACCGCCGAGATGCCCTTTGCCGGCCATCCCAATGTCGGCACCGGCTTCGTCCTCGCCGGCCTGCGTCCGGAAGCCGGCGACACGCTGCGCTTCGAGGAGATCGCCGGGCTGGTGGAGATCCGCATCGAACGCGACGAGACGGGCCAGGTGCTTGGCGCCGAGATCGACGCGCCCCAGCCGCTTCAACTGCTCGGCACGCTGCCGGAGCCCGAAATCGCCGCCTGCCTCGGCCTCGATCCGGCGGACATCGTCACCACCACCCACATTCCCACCCGCGCCAGCCTGGGCGTGGATTTCGTATTCGTCGAAGTGACGGAAGAGGCGCTCGGCTTCGCGCGACCCGATATCGCCGCCTATCAGCGTCTCGCGGAGGCAGAGCACGACACCGCCACCCGCCTCTCGATCTTCCTCTATGCCCGCGAAGACAGTCGCATCCGCGCCCGCATGTTCTCGCCGCTCACCGGCACCTGGGAAGACCCGGCCACCGGCAGCGCCAACGCCACGCTCGGCGCGCTGCTGCTGTCGCTGGGCAAGGGCGACCGTTTCGAAGTCCGCCAGGGCGTGGAAATGGGCCGCCCGAGCACGCTCGCCGTCCGCGCCCGCCAAGCGTCGGACGGCATCCGCGCCAGCGTCGCCGGCCGCTGCGTGCCGGTGTTCCGGGGCGAGGTGGAACTCTAGAAGGCCGGCTTGCCGAACTCCTGGCGGGTTACCGGATGGCTGGACGAAAGCCCGCCATCCACCACCCAGGCCTGGCCGTTGACATAGCTCGCCGCATCGCTGGCGAGGAACAGCGCCACCCGCGCGATCTCCTCGGGCTGGCCGGCCCGGCGCAGCGGGTTGAGGCGGCCGAGCTTGTCCTCCTTCCCGGTCTCGCGCGCATAGGTGAAGGCGCGCTCGGTCATGCCGGTCTCGATCAGCCCCGGGCAGATCGCGTTCACCCGCACATTCGACCCGGCGAACTGCTGCGCCGCGGTCTGGACCAGGTTGATGACGCCTGCCTTGCTCGCCGAATAGGCCGGCCCGCCCGCGCCCGAGCGCAGGCCCGCCACGCTGGCGGTGCAAAGGATCGCCCCCCCGCCGCGCTCGACGATCCTCGGCCCCGCATGCTTGATCGCCAGCGCCGGTCCGACCAGGTTCACCCGCAGCACTTCGGTCCACAACTCCACCGGCGTGTCGAAGATGCCCGTGGCACCACCCGAGATGCCGGCATTGGCATAGAAGATGTCGAGCCCACCGAAGCGCTCGACCGCCGTGGCGACCAGCCGCTCGACATCGCCTTCGTCGCCTGCATCCATCCGCACCGCGAGCATGTTTTCCCGGTCGGCAACGGTCTCGTCCACCGTTTCGCTCAGATCGGCGGCCATCACCATCGCGCCCGCCTCGGCAAATGCCCGCGCCGTTGCCCGTCCGATCCCCGAGCCCGCCCCCGTGACGATTGCTGTCTTGCCCGCGAACTGCATATTCCCTCCTCGTCATCCCGGCGAAAGCCGGAATCTCGTGCCGCATGTACGGCGTCATCGCCTGAGACCCCTGCTTCCCCCGGGGTGACGGCTGGTTCTAGATCGTCACGCCCCCGTCGATCACCATCGCCTGTCCGGTCATGAACGCGCTCGCCCGGCTGGCGAGATACACCACGGCACCGGCAATTTCCTCCGGCTCGCCGATCCGGCGCAGCGGGGTGGTCGCGTTGGTCGCCTTGGCGCGCTCAGGGTCTTCCCACAGCGCCCGGGCGAAATCGGTCTTGATCAGCCCCGGCGCGATGCAGTTGACCCGCACATTGTCCGGCCCGAACTCCACTGCATAGTTGCGCGCCAGCTGCAGGTCCGCCGCCTTGGAAACATTGTACGCACCGATCACCGGCGACCCGCGCAATCCGCCGATCGAGGAGATGATCACGATCGAGCCTTCGCGCCGTTCGCGCATCTCGGGCGCCACCATCTGGATCAGCCAGTGGTTGGACAGGATGTTGTTGTCGAGGATCTTGCGGAACTGGTCGTCCGCGATCCCCTCGAGCGGCCCGTAATAGGGATTGGAGGCCGCGTTGCAGACCAGCACGTCCACCCGCCCGAACACCCGCCGCGTCTCCTCGACCAGATGACGGAGCGCTTCCTTGTCCGATATGCTCGCCGCCACCGCCAGCGCGGTACCCTCGCCATGCTTCGCGTTGATCTCGGCCGCGACTTCGTCACAGGCATCCTGCTTGCGGCTGGAGATCACCACCTTCGCGCCCGCATCCGCCAGCGCTTCCGCCGACGCCTTGCCGATCCCGCGCGAGGAACCGGTGACGATCGCCACCTTGCCGGTCAGTTCGAAAAGGCCGCTCATGCCCCCGCCTCCTGTGCGAAATGCCAGGCCTGCGCGACCAGGCCCGGCAACCGCTCCACCGTCGCCGCCGCATTCGCGCTCGATGCGTTCCCGTCGAGCATCCGCTTCTTGATCCCCTGTACGATCCCCGCCAGCCGGAAGAGATTGTACGCGAAGTACCAGTTCAGATCGGGCACCCCGTCCCGCCCGGTCGCCGCACAATAGCGCGCCACGACATCCTCGATCGTCGGTATCCCCGTCTCCGGCCCGGTGAGCCCCTTCACCCCCGATCGCCCCTCGGGCTCGGTCGCCCAGCTCATCAGGAAGTAGGAGAAGTCGGCCAGCGGATCGCCGAGCGTCGACAGCTCCCAGTCGAGCACCGCCAGGATATGCGGCTCCCCCGCTGCGAAGATCATATTGTCGATGCGGAAGTCGCCGTGGACGATGCTGGTCCGCGTCTGCTCGGGCACGGTACGCGGCAGCCACTCGATCAGCCGCTCCATCTCGGGCAGCGCGTCGGTCTCGCTCATCCGGTACTGCTTGGTCCAGCGCTCGACCTGGCGGGCGAAGTAATTGCCCGGCTTGCCATAGTTGCCCAGCCCGACTGCCTCGTAATCCACCGCATGCAGCGCCGCGAGCGTATCGACGATCGCTTCATAGTGCACCGTCCGCTCCGCGGGGCTGAGATCGGGCAGCGATCCGTCCCAAAGCGTCCGCCCCTCGACCATCTCCATGATGTAGAAGGGCGAGCCGAGCACTTCCGGATCCTCGCACAGCCCATAGGGCCGCGCGACCGGGAAGCCGGTCGGGTGCAGCGCCGCGATCAGCGCATATTCGCGCTCCACCGCATGCGCCGAGGGCAGGATCGGCCCGAACGGCTTGCGCCGCAGCACATAGGAACCGCTCTCCGCATCGATCCGATAGGTCGGGTTGCTCTGGCCGCCCGGGAACTTGGTCACCGCGATAGGCCCGGCAAAGCCCGCCACATTCGCCGCCAGCCAGTCCGCCAGCTTCGCTTCGTTCAGGTCGCTCATGCGAATTCGATCACCGAGCGCACGCTGTCGCCCTTGCGCAGCTTGTCGAGTGCATCGTTCACCTCCTCCAGCCTGATCCGCTCGGCGACCATCGTGTCGAGGTCGAGCAGCCCGTCGAGATACATCTGCACCAGCCGCGGCATGTCGATCGGGAAGCGCGTGCTGCCCAGCAGCGAGCCCTGGATCTTCTTGCCGGTCAGGAAGGTGGGCCCAGGCAGGCTGACATTGCCGCCCGGCGCGATCATCCCCAGGATCGTCGCGGTGCCGCCACGCCGCAGGATGTTCCAGGCCAGCTCGGCGGTGTTCGGCCGTCCGACCGCCTCGATCGCATAGTGGACGCCGCCGCCGGTGAGCTTGAGCACGTCCTTGGCCAGCCCCTCGGCCATCGCGTCCAGCGCATGGGTGGCGCCCAGCTTGAGCGCCAGCTCGCGCTTCTCCGGCACCGGGTCGATCGCCAGGATCGTCCCCGCGCCGGCGATCTTGGCAGCGTTGATCGCGGCGAGCCCGATCCCGCCCGCGCCGATCACCGCGACGCTTTCGCCGGGCCGCACCCGGCTGTCGTTGAAGATCGCCCCTGCCCCGGTGATCACCGCGCAGCCGAGCAGCGCCGCCCGGTCCAGCGGCATCTCCTTCGAGATCGCGACGCAGGCATTCTCGTGCACCAGCATCTGCTCGGCAAAGGCCGAGAGGTTGAGGAACGGCGCCAGCCCGGTGCCATCCCCCAGCGACAGTCGCGGCTCGGCACCATTGGGGCGCCGGGTCGAGGGATCGATGCACAGCGAGGGTCGCCCGGTCACGCACATCTCGCAGCTGCCGCAGAACACGGTGAAGAAGGTGATGACATGGTCGCCCACCTTCAGATGTGCGACGTCAGAGCCCACCGCCTCGATCACGCCGGCCGCCTCATGCCCCGGCACCGTCGGCACCGGATGCGGGAAGGCGCCGTCGACGAAGTGCAGGTCCGACCGGCACACCCCCACTGCCGCGGTGCGGATCAGCACCTCGCGCGGCCCGGGCTTGGAGACGCGAACCTCGGTGATCTCGAGCGGCTTGCCCGCTTCGTAGAGAACGGCTGCTTTCACACTACCTCCCACTCAATCCGTCATCCCGGCGAAAGCCGGGATCTCATGCCGCGCTTTTCCCGCCTTCGCCTGAGACCCCGGCTTCCGCCGGAGTGACGATTAACGCGAAACCCCGATATCCCCGCTGCTCGCCCGGTCCGCCTTGAAGTCCGCATATTTCCCGAACTCGTTCCGCGCGATCGCCCGGGCATGGACCTCGTCCGGACCGTCGGCGAGCCGCAGCGTGCGGATACCGGCCCAGTCGTGGGCCAGGTGGAAGTCACCGGAAACGCCGGCGCCGCCATGCGCCTGGATCGCATCGTCGATGATCTGCAGCGCCATCTGCGGCGCCTGCACCTTGATCATCGCGATCTCGAGCTGGGCCGCCTTGTTGCCCGCCTTGTCCATCATGTCCGCCGCCTTGAGGCAGAGCAGCCGGGTCATCTCGATGTCGATCCGCGCCCGTGCGATCCGCTGCTCCCACACCGAATGGTCCGACAGGCGCTTGCCGAACGCGACGCGGCTGACCAGCCGCTTCGACATCGCCTCGATCGCTTCCTCGGCCACCCCGATCGTCCGCATGCAGTGATGGATGCGGCCCGGCCCGAGCCGCCCCTGCGCGATCTCGAAGCCGCGGCCTTCGCCGAGCAGCATGTTGTCGACCGGCACGCGAACATTCTCGAGAACCACTTCGCCGTGGCCGTGCGGCGCGTGATCATACCCGAAAACCGAAAGCATCCGTTCGATCTTCACCCCGGGGGCGTCCATCGGCACTAGGATCATGCTCTGCTGGGCATGTTTGGCGGCGCCAGTATCGGTCTTGCCCATCACGATCGAGACCGCGCAGCGTGGGTCCCCCACGCCCGAGCTCCACCACTTGCGCCCATTGATCACATAATGATCGCCGTCGCGCACCATGCTGGTCTGGATATTGGTCGCATCGGACGACGCCACCGCTGGCTCGGTCATCAGGAAGGCCGAGCGGATCTCGCCCTGCATCAGCGGGCTCAGCCAGCGGTCCTTCTGCGCTCGCGTGCCATAGCGGTGGAGCACTTCCATGTTGCCCGTGTCCGGCGCCGAGCAGTTGAAGCACTCCGACGCCCAGCCGAGCCGACCCATCTCCTCGGCGCACAGCGCATATTCGAGGTTGGTGAGCTGCGTGCCCTGGAACTCGAAACTGTCGTCGACATGGGCCTGGCCCGAGTGCGGCGGCATGAAGAAGTTCCACAGGCCGGCGGCCTTGGCCTCCGCCTTCACTTCCTCGATCACCGGCAGCACCTTCCAGCGATCTCCCTCCTTCTGCTGGGCGTGATAGTCGCCGTCGCGGGGCCGGATTCGCGTGTCGATGAATGCCTTCACCCGGTCGCGGAAATAGGTCTCGCGCTCGCTCAGCGTGAAATCCATGGCAGATCCTCTCCGTGTCTCTTCACGGATCGGCGTAGAACATACCGGATATTCGGTAAAGTCGGGCCGGCGCGAAAATCGGCACAACCTCGATTCAAAAAACCGCTTTGGCTAGCCGTCAAATCCGCTAGACTGGTTGCAATGAATGCACCGGGGAAACTAGAAACCGCAAGCGCGACGAAACGCTTCCAGGCCAAGCGGGATGCGATCCTCGCCGCGGCTGCGGACGCGATCAACGAGCAGAGCGCCAAGGGGATGACCTTTGCCGACGTGGCCCGCCGCGTCGGCCTCAACACCACGTCGGTCACCTATTATTTCAAGCGCAAGGAAGACCTTGCCGCCGCCGCCTTCGAGCAGACGCTCGACCGGCTGGAGGCGATGCTCGACGATGCCGCCAGGGAGCCGACGCCCGAGGCCCGCGTGGCCCGCTATCTCAACGTCAACATGGAACGGCTCGCCCGCATCCGCCGCGGCGAGGAGCGCGACTTCGCGATCCTCTCGGACCTGCGCGCGATGGAAGACCCGATCAAGCGCGAGCTGCTCGATCGCTGGCGCGGCGTGTTCCGCAAGACCCGCGCGCTCTGGGGGCCCGCCGCCAGCCGCGCCGAGACCGACCTCCACGGCGCGCGTGCCCATGTCCTTCTCGAGAACACCTTCTGGCTCACCGCCTGGCTGCCCCGCTACGAAGTCGACGAATATCCCCGTGTCGAGGCGCGGCTGATGGACGTGTTCCGCACCGGCATCGCCGCCCCGGGCGAGGCCTGGACCCCGCACATGCTCGATCTCGAGCATGACGAGCCCGAGCCCGGCCGCGAGGCATTCCTGCTCGCTGCCACCCGCCTGATCAACGAGCTCGGCTATCGCGGCGCCTCGGTCCAGAAGATCGCCAGCGAGCTCAACGTCACCAAGGGCAGCTTCTACCACCATCTCGATGCCAAGGATGACCTGGTCATCGCCTGCTACAAGCGCAGCTTCGACATCATCGCCGATGCCCAGCGCCTGGCCGAGAATGCCGGCGGCACGCATTGGGAGCAGCTCGAAAGCACGATCGCCACGCTGCTCGACTATCAGTTCAGCGAGCGCGGGCCCCTTTTGCGCACCACCGCGCTTTCCGGCCTGCCGCCGCAGGTCCGCTCGACGATGATCGACCGCTCGAACCGCATCGCCCGCCGCTTCGCCGGCCTGCTGTCCGACGGCATCGCCCAGGGCTCGATCCGCGCGATCGACCCGCTGGTCGCCTCGCAGACGCTGATGGCGCTGCAGAACGCCGCCTTCGACATGCGCAAATGGGCGAGCACCATGGCCCGCGACAAGGCCGTGGCCTATTATGCCTCGACCATCGCCTTCGGCCTGTTCGACGATCGCGTGCTGGCGGGCTAGAGGGCCTCAGCCAGCTCCCCCGCTGCCTGCAACCGTTCGACATCCTGCCGCGGCGGCGCGCCGAACAGCCGGCGATATTCGCGACTGAACTGTGACGGGCTCTCATAGCCCACCGCGAACCCCGCGGAGCCCGCGCTGGCCCCCTCGGCCATCATCAGCCGCCGCGCCTCCTGCAGGCGGAGCTGCTTCTGGTATTCGAGCGGAGTCATCCGCGTCACTGCCTTGAAATGCGCGTGCAGCGATGAGGGGCTCATCCCTGCCGCATCGGCGATGTCCTCGATCCGCAGCTGCCGGTCGAACCCGCTTCGGATACGCGCAATCGCCCGGCTGATCTGGCCGAGATGGCTGTCTCCCTTCGCCATGCGCCGCAGCGTGGCGCCGTGCGGGCCGGTGAGCAACCGGTACAGGATCTCCCGCTCGACCAGCGGCGCCAGCGCGGCGATGCTCTCGGGCCGGTCGAGCAGCTTCACCAGGCGGCTGGCGGCATCGATCAGGTCGGCATCGCCGGGATAGACCGCCAGCGCCGGCAGGTCGTGCTGCGGCCCGGCCTCGCCTTCCGCGACCAGGAGGTCGGCCAGCGCCGGCAGGTCCAGGTCGATCTTGCAGCACAGATAGGGTGCCTCCGGGCTCGCCTCGAGCACGAGGCCGACCAGCGGCAGGTCGACCGACACCAGCAGGTAGCGCGACGCATCGTACACCACGTCATGATCACCGAGCGACACGCGCTTCGACCCCTGGGCGATCAGGCAAAGCGATGCTTCGTATACCGAAGGTATCGGCAGGCTCGGCTGGTCCGCTCGGATCAGCGACAGCCGGCGGATCGCGGTACCCGAAATCCCGGTTTCCGGCGTATGCCGTTCGATCAGCGTGGCGAGGGCCGCAATATCGTGCATGGAGCCTCCTGCCATCACACCAGAGCGAGACGCAAGCACGACCCCCCATATTTGGAGGATCGTGCAATCCCTTCGGGCGATCGCTCTACCACCCGAACCCCTCCCTGCCCCAAATCCTGCCTCGTCATTCCAGACGAGAAGGAACGAACCATGACGGGACTTAGCGAAAAGGTCATCCTCATCACCGGCGCCTCCAGCGGCATCGGCGAAGCCACGGTCCGCGAGCTGGCGGCAACCGGCGCCAGACTGTTCATCGGCGCCCGCCGCGGCGACCGGCTCCAGGCACTTGCCGAGGAACTCGGCGCCAATATCGGCTGGCGCGAACTCGACGTCACCGACGCGGCGAACTTCAAGGCCTTTGCCGATGCGGCCGAGGCGAAGTTCGGGCGGGTCGACGTGCTGATCAACAATGCCGGCGTGATGCCGCTCTCGCCGCTCGCCGCACTCAAGACCGACGAGTGGAAGCGGATGATCGACGTCAACATCCACGGCGTGCTCAACGGCATCGCCGCGGTGCTGCCGCGCTTCGTGGCGCAGCACAACGGCCATGTGGTGAACGTCGCCTCGGTCGGCGCCCACCTCGTCCTGCCGACCGCCGCGGTCTATTGCGGCACCAAATATGCGGTCTGGGCGATCACCGAGGGCCTGCGCCAGGAGCATGACGACATCCGCACGACGATCATCTCGCCAGGCGTCACCGCCACCGAGCTGGGCGACGACATCACCGATCCCCAGGTCGCCGCCGCGCTCAAGGACTGGCGCCAGAAGTCGCTGACCCCGGACGCGATTGCTCGCGCGATCCGCTATGCCCTGGAGCAGCCGGACGGCGTCGACGTCAACGAAGTCATCGTCCGCCCCACCGCGGCCAATATGTAGCCCCTGGCCCGGGACCTTCGGGCGACGCCCGAAGGTCCCGCTTTCGCGCCATTGATCCTTCGAAGCAATTCGGCTAGTGGCGCCGCCGCAACCCCAAGCTCAGGAAAGGAGTGAGCCCATGCAGACCATTACCGCTTTCATCGCCACTTCCATTTTCCGAGTTCGGGAATATTGCACATGGGCAAGCCCCTTGCAGGCGACTGTGATCGCCTGACCCTTCTCCGTGGCCATAGCGCCACGACTTCGTTCAATAGTTACATCCGCCGCCTGCCGTTCTTCCTCGTCTCCGGGGAGGTCCAGCCATGACCATGGCAAGCATCCACATCATCGCCTCGCCCGAAAGCTGGATCGAGCAGGCTGCGATCGACCAGCTCCACCAGACCGCGACCCTGCCCGGCATCGATGCGGTCGTTGGGCTACCCGATCTCCATGCCGGGCGCGGCATCGCGGTCGGTGCGGCCTTCTGGTCGCGCGGGCTCGTCTATCCGCACCTGGTCGGCAGCGACATCGGTTGCGGCATGGGGCTGTGGTCCACGACCATGAAGCTGCGCAAGTTCCGCCCCGACACCGCCGTCCGCAAGCTGCACGGACTGGAGGAAGCCTGGGAGGGCAACGCCCCCGCGCGCCTGGAGGAAGCGGGTCTCCCGCCCCTCTCCGCCGAGGCGCTCGGCACGATCGGCGGCGGCAACCATTTCGCCGAGCTACTGCGCTTCGAGCAAGTGTTCGACGCCGATCTGTTCGCCGAACTGAACCTCGACGCGCAGATGGTCCAGCTGATGGTGCACAGCGGGTCGCGCGGTCTCGGCCAGGCGATCCTCGACCGGCACCGCACCCGGCACAATGTCGGTGCCCTCTCCGCCGGCACGCCAGGTTGCGCGGCCTATCTGGCCGAGCATGACGATGCGGTACGCTGGGCGGAGCTCAACCGCGCGGTGATCGCCGATCGGTTCCTCGATCGCCTCGGCACCGAGGGGGAGCGCCTGCTCGACATCTGCCACAACAGCGTCACCCCGCATCGGAGCGGCTGGCTGCACCGCAAGGGCGCGGCACCGGCGGACAAGGGACTGGTCGTCATCCCGGGCTCGCGCGGCGACATGACCTACCTCGTTCGCCCCCGTTCGGGCGACGGCGCCGATGCCGCGCTCCAATCGCTGGCGCATGGGGCGGGCCGCAAGTGGAGCCGCAGCGAGGCGCGCGACAAGCTCGGCCGCCGCTTCCGCATCGCCGATCTCGAACGTACCGCGCTCGGCAGCCGGGTGATCTGCGAGGATCGCCAGCTGATCTACGAGGAGGCGCCCCAGGCGTACAAGGACATCCACCAGGTCGTGCACGACCTCGAACGGCACGGTCTGGTCGATCTGGTCGCCACGCTCCGCCCGCTCGTCACCTACAAGACGAGGCGCGCATGACCGAGCTCGTCCTCCACCTCTCCTCGGGCCAGGGTCCGAAGGAATGCGAATGGGTCGTCGAGCAGCTTGTCCACGCCTGGGCCCGCGAGGCCCAGGCGGCGGGCCTGTCATGCGAGCCGCTAGAACCGGTCCCCGGCCCCAGCGCTTCGGTCCTGGTGCGTGTCTCTGGTGAGGGCGCGCAGGCCTTTGCCGATGCCCGCATCGGCACGATCCGCTGGATCGGCATCAGCCCGTTTCGTCCGTTCCACAAGCGCCGCAACTGGTTCGTCGGCGTCTCCCGCGCACCGACCATCGAGGAGGTCCCGGAACTCCGCGACATGGACATCACCTATCAGGCGATGCGCGCCTCCGGCCCGGGCGGCCAGCACGTCAACAAGACCGACAGCGCCGTCCGCGCCACCCACTTGCCGACCTGCCTGACCAGCTTCTCGCAGGACCAGCGCTCGCAACATGCCAACCGCGCCATCGCCCGCCTCAAGCTCGCGATGCTGTTCGAGGCGCAACGTGAGCGCGGCACCGCCTCGGGCAAACGCGACCTCTGGGGCCAGAACCACGCACTCGAACGCGGCAATGCGGTGCGCACCTATCGGGGAGACAAGTTCGAACGGCGATGAAGCGGCCGGGCATTGCTCCAATTCAGCAATAAATCGCAGGAAGATGCGCTTGCCCCCTCAGTATCCGACGAATATCCTCGTCCGGATATTCGGGGGGCAATCGAATGAAACTGCGGAACCGGGGCGCGATTTTCGCGCTGGGCATGCTCGCGAGCACGTCGGCACATGCTTCGGACAAGGAGGATTTCGCCACCTGCGACGGCCGGATCCATCCCGGCCGCCAGGATGACGGGATGCGCGGCGAGGCGAGCGACAGCCCGTTCAGCTATCTGGATACGCGCGGCAAGTCGCCGGTGATCGTCATCGCCGCCTGCACCCGCGCACTCGCCAGTCCGCGCCTGCTGCCCACCCAGTCGCTGCGCAAGGCGCATCTGCTGCGTGCCCGCGCCGCCGCCTATCTCCGCAAGGGTGACACCGTCACGTCGCTGGCCGATCTCGATCTCGCCGCGGCGGCCACGCCGCAGTTGGCATCGGACCGCTTCTATCGCCGCAGCATGGGCGTCTCGCTCGACCTGCTTCGTGCCCTCGTCCTCGCCCAGTCGGGCGACATGGCGGCGGCGCTACCGCTCGCGCGTTCGGCGGCCGCGGCCCGCCCCTATTCGCTCGACGTCCAGCGCGTCTCGGCGACCATCCTCCAGGCGGCGCGACCGCTCGGCACGCCCTCCCCTTCGCCCTGGCTCGCATCGGTTCGGCTGGCCCCCGAGAACGGCGCGACCGCGCTGGCCAAGGAATCCGAGATCGGCAATTTCACGGGCGTGCTGAAGATGCGGCCGGACCTCACGGTCACCTGGCCCGAAGCCGCGCCCGCGCTGGACAAGAAGCTTCCGATAGTCACCGTCGATCCGGAGATGCTGAACGGCATCATGATCGCGTTCAACACCGCCTATGCCCGCGCCGCCACCGGCGATCCCAAGGGCGCGCGCCAGGAACTTGAGGACATGCGCGCGCACGTCGCCAAGGCACGGCCGGCGGCAGTCCCTCCCGAGCTCGCCAACCGGCTCATCCTGGGCCGCATCAGCTGGGACGCAGTCGATCGCTACATCGCCGCGCGCAGCCGCCAGGTGGATGCACGCATCGCCGTTGCCGAGGGGCGTACCGCCGATGCGATCTCCGCGCTGCTCGGCGCCGGCCTGCCCGACGATGCCGCGACGATCGAGCTGCTCGGCGCGCTCAAGCCTGCCGCCGCGAACGGCATCCCGGCACCGGACACGACCGCCTATGAAAAGGCGCTGGCGGAGGACCGGAAGAAGGCGCTGGCCAATGTCATCGACGACGCGCTGCTCGCTCCCGAGACCCCGCGCGCCGTGGTCGATTACGAGCGCGCCCGCCCCAATATCCTCGGCGCGCTGGTCGGCGGTGCGCTCAGCATGGGCACCAGCCTGCTCGGCGGCATAAAGCGCACCGACGGTTTCCGCGCCAAGGAGAACCCGGACGGCACCACCACCGTCGAGTTCCTCGGCAACACGCCGTCCTCGGCGCTCGTCCAGGAAATGACGCTGCTGCGCGCCGCCGAAGTGACGCGCGCGGCGGGCAAGCCTGCTTTCGCGATCGTCAGGCGCAGCGACTATACCCGCCGCCTGACCACCTCGCGCGGCGGCGTGCCGATCAGCAGCGTGGCGCAGGGCTACAAGACCGAGCTGACCATCCGCTTCCTCGATGCCGGCGCCCAGCCCGAGCGCGCGTTCGATGCGGTTGCGATCATCGATGCCCTGGGCCCGCTCTATTACGAGGACAAGCCCGAAGCGAACGCCCGCGCCCGCTAGGCGGCCGGGGCGGGCTTCCGCTTCTTGGGCTTGGGTCGCTTGAACCAGAAGGTCCACACCGCCAGGCTGCCGAGCAGCATCATCGTCAGGCCGGAGCAGGTCATCAGCAGCCGGTAGAGCAGCCCGCCCACCTTGGCCGCGTGCACCGGATAGGCGCCGTTGAACACCTGTGCGCCCCTGGGCAGTGCCAGTGCGTCGATCGATCCCAGCACATGCCCGTCGGCGGCGTCGAACCAGATGTTCGACCGGCCGTTGGGCAGCCATTCCCCGGCACGCTTCATCCGCACCAGGATCGGGTCGCCGGCCTTGCGCGGCAGCGAGAGGATGCGGATCTGCGCGTCGGGGAAGCGGGCATGGGCCGCCAGCACGATCCCCCGCCAGTCCGGATGCGCGGCCAACGGCCCGCTCTTCACCTTGGGCGGCTTCATCGCCGCGGCATCGGCCGAAGGCGAGGAGAAGGGTGCGGTGATGATCGCCGCGAACGGCTTGAAGATCATCATGGTGCCAGTCACCGCCGAGAGCAGCAGCAGCGGCGCCATCACGATGCCCAGGTCGCGGTGCTGCATCACGATCATCGGCCGGCTCAGCCGCTTGGGCCACAGCCGGAACTTGAAGGTCTTGCGGGTGCGCCACCACAGAATCGATCCGGTGATCACGAACAGGATCGCCGCCAGCCCGGCGATGCCGATCACCGTCTCGCCGGTATCGCCGGTGAACAGATGGTGGTGCAGGTCGAAGATCCAGATCTCCGGCCGGCTCCACTGGCTGTCCCAGCGCGTCACCACATTGCCCGCCTGGTCGGCATAGGCGCCGGCGCCCTTGGCCATGCGGATCTGGTGCAGCCCGAACCGGTCACCGGCATAGGTGATGCCCTGCGCCTTGGGTTCGGCCATCAGCCTGGCCGTCGCCTCGGCGATCTGGTTCGTGTCCGCCACCCGCACATCGGCGGCGTGGGGCAGCGTCAGCGACAGCCAGCTCTCCTCATGGACGAGGATCGCGCCGGTCAGCCCCATGATCGCCAGCACCAGCCCGAGCACACCGCCCGTCCAGCGGTGCACCAGGTCCAGCCATCCCATCACGCCCCGCTGCATTAGAAACGATAGTCCCAGCTCAGCGTGAAGGTGCGCCCGCGCCCGGCATAGAAGGTGGTCGGGTCGGTCGGCAGGCGGGTATCCGAACTATAGTCGATGTACATCTTGTCGAACAGGTTGGCGACGCTCAGGCTCAGCCCGCCCAGCTTCGTCTGATAGCGCACATAGGCGTCGGTCAGCACATAGCCGCCGAAATCGTTCCTGTAGAGCTTCTGCGGACGCAGCGGATTGGCATCGTCGATCGTCCGCGCCTTGCCGTCGAAGCGGCGCGACAGATAGAATTGCGTCTGCACCCGCGCGCTGAACGGCCCGTTGGCATAGTCCACCGCCAGGTTCACGCGGTCCGGCGAGATGTTGGTGCCGTCCAGGTCGGTATCGACCTTGCCGTCCGGCACGGTGTCCGCGTCGTAGCGGCCATGGAGCGTGGCGTAGCCCACGGTCGCCTTCAGCCCCGGCACCGGCAGCTTCACGCCGAGGTTCACCTCGAGCCCCTGGATCTCCACCCGCTGGCGCTGCACATCGAAGATGCCGGCGGCGCGTGCGATCAGCAGCTGGCCCTTGTCGCTCGACGACCAGAAATAGGTGACCGAGCCGTCGAGCGGCCCGCGCTTCACTTCCACGCCGATCTCGCGGTTGTTCGAGACGATCGGCGAGATGTCGAGATAATTGTCGAGGTCGACCCCGGTCACCTTGATCGCCCGGGTGATGCGGCCGATGTCTGGCACGGTGAAGCCCTCGGCATAGCTCGCATAGGCACGGATGCCGGGCACCGGCTCCACGATCACGCCGCCGTTGAACAGCAGGTCCTCGAACTTCGGCTTGCCGCCCGAAACCGCGACACCGCCATAGGTCGACGGGCCACAGGTCGGCCCGGGCGTCTGCCCGGCCGGGCAGGCGACATAGGTGGTCGAGGCAAGCGTGCGGTAATCGTCGATCTTGATCGCGACATTCTCGTAGCGCGCGCCGCCGGCGAGCCGCAGCTTTCCGTCGAACAGCTTGAGGTTGGCCTGCGCGAACGGCGCCAGGCTGCGGAAGTCGCTCGGCGGCACCCACGCACGCCCCGTGGCGATCAGTCGCTGCTCGGTCTTGTCGACCAGCGCGTCGAAGCCAACCGTCGCGGTCAGCGCCTCGAAGCCCGGTATCGCGCGCTCGTAGCTGAGCTTGGCGCCGAGCTTGCGCGAACGGTTCTCCGACTGGTCGAACAGCTTCGAGGTCGGATCGATCGCCGGATCCTGGAAAGTCGGGATCGGCGCGACTTCGCCGCCGAACGTGTCGTGCGTGCGGTTGAAGAAGAGCTGGGCGATGAAGTTGCCGCCGCCGAGTGCCGTATCGCTATAGGTCAGCGCCAGGCTCTCGGTGCGGCTCGCCGCCGGCTTGCCCGGCGCATCGCCACGCACCGCACTGGTCGGCAAGCCGGTGTCGCGGTTGCCCGCCACCGCAATGTAATCGCCATCGCCCTTCAGCTCGAAGCGGCTGGCGATCAGGTCGATCCGCCCGGTCTCGCCCACCTGATAGCCGAGGCGCGAGAACAGAGAGACCGTCCTGGAATCCTGCGTCTCGCCCTGGGTGAGGTTCAAGCCGACACGGCGCCCGTCGCCGTCATAGAACACACCGCGCTTCTCGAACGCCGCGCCGAAAGTCGCATCGAACCGGCCCGACCTCCACTGGACCAGCCCCGCGGCCTTGCCGCCCAGCCCATCCTTGCTGAAGTCATTGTCCGCCGTGCCCTGCAACAGCACGCGACCGCTGACCCCCTCGGTCTTCGGCGCGCCCACCGTCACCTGGTTGACGATGCCGCCGGTGCCGCCGATCCCCTGCAGCGCGTTCGAGCCATAGATCAGCTCGACCCGGTCGACGAAGAAGCCGTCGATCGCGAAGCCGTCGCGGCTGCCGTCACGCATCGGGGTCGACTGCGGGATGCCGTTGATCGCGTAGAGCGGCGAGCGGCCGCGCAGGCTTTCGCCCGCGCCCGACAGCTTCTGCCGCGTCGGCGAGAAGGACGGGGTGAGGTTCGCCACCGCGTCGGTCACCGAGCCCGAGATCGCGATCTGCTGGTCGAGCCGCTGCTTGTCGATCACGTCGATGGTCAGCGGCAGCGCATTGGGCGGCAGCACCGTGCGTGCCGCAGTGACGACGATCGCCTCGTCGCCCTCGCCATCCTTCTGCGGCTCGGCCTGCTGGGCATGCGCAACCTGCGGCATGGCGACGGTAAGCGCCAGCAACGGCAGGGACAACAGCGAGAGGCGCGAACGCACGGACATGATTTTGGGAACCCCCGAAATTTGGCGCCGCTCTCAGGCGGAGCGGCTTGATCGGGGGTGCGGCTAGCAGCGCGGCACTACTAATGCAAGTTAGTCGCAATAGCCCGGCAATTTGGTCCGTAACGGTCTCGATACTCGTTCCGTCGCACGGAATGAAACTTCACGGACATGCAACTGCGAATATGCTCGCTTCACCTCCGGGGGAGCCTGTCATGAAGCTGACGATCACCAACATCACCTGCAACAATCCCTGCTCGGGAATCCAGGACGATGATCTGTTCCTGCTCATCCAGGCCGATGGCGGCGTGCCCGTGCGCTATCCGGTCGCGGGCACCGTCAGCATGGGCGCCAACGACGAGATGACCCTGCCCGACGGCGGCTATGTCATCGACTATAGCTATGGCGTGATCATCACTGCCTGGGATCGCGACTCCTTCCTGTTCAAGAGCCTGGATTCGCCGGATTATCTCTTCAACATCAGCATTGGCGCGGGATCCACCGTCGGCGACCACGCCCCCTTCACCAAGTATAATCACAACGGCGCCGAATACACCTTCACCACCTCCATCTCCCAGTAATCGCTTCGGCGCAGCCAAGGGTGGCCCCATGACCGATACCCAGCTTCAGAAGGATCTCGCCGCGGCAGCGGAGCATTTCGGGTTCGAAAAGCCCACCCTCGAACGGCGCAACGGCCCCTTGTCGAACAAGTCGGGAAAACGGCTCCCGCAGGGGCTCCGCGATGCCGCCGAGGAGGCGCTGGCCGCCTATCGCGCCTCGCCCGACTATGCCGAGCTGATGGCGGCGCTCCCGCAGCTGAGCCTCGCCGATCTGCACATCCGCTTCCAGAACGCGCTGGAGGGGCCGCATTTCGCATCGCTGCTCCAGGCGATGCGCCAACCGGAAGTGCTGGAAATCGACACCGAGGATTTCCTGCCCCAGTCGATCTCGCTCGGGCTGATGGCCCAGGCGGTGCTGATCCTCGGGCTCAGCGGCAGCATCGGCTATGTGATCGACACCGATCTCAAGTCCGGCCTCTATGTCGGCGGCGCCTTCGACGCGGGGATCGACGCCGGTGTCGAGGGCGATGTCTGTGTCGGCTTCTGGAAGGAGAAGGTCGGCGATCTGGATGGCATCTATGTCGGCGAGGAAGTCGATATCGATGACGGCACCGGGGTCACCGAAGCCGCATTCCTCCACGACGACGAACTCGCTCTGGTCTTCGTCGGCGTGGATCTGGGCATCGACGACGGGATGGAGAATACCGACTTCTATTTCTTCGAGATGGAGATGGGCCGCGCCCCGATCTACCAGCCGGGCGACGCGACCTACCTCGCCCAGCTCGTCACGATGACCTGCATCAACTCGAAGGACAATTACGACACGATCTATTTCGAGTTCTACGCGGACGGCGACGACAGCACGCTCTACCGCTATCCTGCCTGGGACGGCTATCAGATGTGCGAGGCGCAGGAGGACACGACCTTCAGCACCTGGACGGTCGGCATGATCGCAAAGTTCAACACGTCGCTCACCCTGCGCCTCCATGTCGGCGATCACACGATGGACGATGTGACGGTTTACCCCAGCAGCTTTGGCGGGCTGAACGCCTCGATCACGCAGAACTGGGACGACAAGGTCGATGCGTTCGACGAGATCCAGTACTCGGTGGTCATCCAGCTGATCCGCAACTGACGCCATGGGCGGGGCCGTGGCGCCCCGCCAGGTCCTCAGCGCAGCACGGCTGCCGCATCCACCAGCCGCACATCGTGCATCTGGTTCAGATAGGCCTCGTAATAGCCCTTGTGCGACGCGCCCACGATCGCGAGCAGCCGCGTGCCCGGCGCCTGCCCCAGCACGTCGCGGATGTTCGCCACCATCCGGAGGTTGCGCGTTTCCCAATAGCCCAGGTAGCCGCGGCCATAGGCCTGGGGCGAAGGCTCGGTGAAGGCCGCGCCGAAGTCCGATCGATAGGTCCGGATCGCCTGTCCCGGCGCGTTATAGGCGCGGTACATGTCGAGCAGACCGTCGGGCCGCGCCAGCCCGGCGGCGAGCGCCTCGTCCTCCTGGCGTCGGGCCGCGGTGTCGGGATTGTCCCACGCCTTTATGATCGCCGCACCATAGGCCTTGGCGTCTGCGGGGTCCGGACGATCCGCCGTGTGATCGTCGACGCTCCACACCCGCTCCAGCCCCAGCCGCGCAGCCAGGGGCGCCGCGATCATGTCGGTCTCGTTCTGCCGGGCCTGGATCCTGTTCAGCCTGGCCACCAACCCGCCAGTCAGGCCATCGCCCTCGCGCCGTTCCGCCGGGGCGAGCCGCAGCCATTGTACCAATGCCGAGGCGGGCTCGCCGGCCGCCAGGAACACGGCCGAGAGGTGCCGCCGCTGGGCCGGGGTCGGTCCCGCCGGCCAGTTCGCGAGCAGTCGCTCCACCTCGGCATTGGCCGCCGGCACATCGAGCCCGGTCGCCTTCGCCGCCTCGCTGGTATCCGGGCAATAGTCCTCGATCGTGGAGGCATAGCGCACCGGGTACCGGCGCAGGCTGTCGCATTGCAGGCCGGACATATACTCGGTCGCGATCGCCGTCGGCCGCCACGCCTCGAGCCGGGCGATCACCGGCAACACCATCTCCGGCCGCAGCTTGTCCTTCAGGCCGCTCAGATGCGTCGTGCCGAGTACCAGCACCTCGTTGGGCTTTCCGGGCGGCGGTCCCTTGAGCTGATCGGGGTGGAAGTCCGGCCGATAGTCCTGCGCGTGCGCCGGGACGAAGCCGGCGAGCAGCGCCGCGAAAAGCAGGAAGCGACCGGCACGCTGGATCATGAAAGCCCCCGACGGATTGCACTATGTGCCATGGCCTATCGCTATTGTATTACACACGCAACACACCTTGGGTAGTTCAGCCCTCACCTGCTACCCTGGTCGCGCTGCGTGCGGTGAGCGGCACCAGCAGCAGCATCAAGGCGAGCATCCAGAATGCCGTGCGCAGCCCCACCGCCTGGGCGACGACGCCGATCCCGGCCGGGCCCGCCAGGATACCCGCATAGCCCAGCGTCGTGATCGCGCCGATCGCCAGCGCGGGCGGCATGCGCGTCTGCGCCCCGGCAAGGCGGAACAGCACCGGCACGATGTTCGATGCGCCCAACCCGATCAGCATGAAGCCGGCGAGCGCGATCGGCGCGACCGGCACGCTCAGCAGTATCGCGAATCCCGCCACCGCGACGATGCCGCCGCCCACCAGGGTCCGGTGGTCGCCCAGCCGCGCCGTCAGCCGGTCACCCAGCAGCCGCCCGACCGTCATCGCGATCGCGAACAGGATATAGCCGATCCCGCCCTGCGACGCGCCGACCATGCCCGTCTGCGTGATCAGCAGCGCGCTCCAGTCGAGCACCGCGCCTTCGGCCAGGAAGGTGATCATGGCGAGCAGCGCCAGCAGCAGCACGATGCCGTGCGGCCGTACGAACAGCGGCGCGTCCTCGGCCTTTACCGACGGCAGCAGGCGCGGCGCGGCGATCAGCATCGCCACCAGCATCATCGCCGCGCAGATCAGGCTGCCCGTGAACGCGCTCACCTTGAGCGAAAGGAAGATCGTCATCAGCCCGGCTCCGGCAAAGCCGCCGATGCTGAACTGCGCGTGGAAGCCGGACAGGACAGGCCGCTCCGCAGCGCGATCCACTTCGACCGCGTGCACGTTCATCGCCACATCGAGCGAGCCGAGCGCCGCGCCGAACAGCAGCAGCGCCAGACCAAGGGTCAGCGGCGTCGCCGCGATGGTCAGCAACGGCAGCATCAGTGCAAGCGCGATGCCGCTCGTCACGATCACCGGCTTGCCGCCGTAGCGCGCGGTCAGCGGGCTGGTCGCCACCATGGCCAGGATCGATCCGATGCCGATGCAGAGCAGCAACAGGCCCAGCATCGCGGAATCGATCTGCAGCCGCTCCTTGGCGAAGGGAACCAAAGGCGCCCAGCAGGCGATGCCGAAGCCGGCAACCAGGAACGAGAGACGCGTGGCCAGCCGCGTGGCCGGGCTATCGGCGGAAGTCATGGGGCGCTCCGGGCGGTTCAGGCGGGTTCGGCGATCAGGACGGCACCGCATCCGGCGGCATCGAGCGCAGCGCGCTGCGCCTCGTCCGCGCTGGCCTCGATGACCAGCAGGTCGATCTGGCCCAGCCCCGCGACCCGGTGCGGCGCCTCCCGGCCGAGTTTGTCATTGGTGACCAGCACCACCGTCCGCCTCGCGCTGGCGATCGCGGCGCGCTTGAAGGTCGCATCGTCGAGCCGTGCGCCCCCTACCCCGTCGTCGGAGACCGAGCAGGCGCCCAGGAACGCCCGGTCGAACCGCATCTGAACCAGCGCCTGCACGGCGACCGCATCGACGCAGCCACCGATGATCGGGTCGGCCTCGCCGCCCAGCAGGATCAGCCGCAGGTCCTGCCGCCGCAGCACCGCCGCGGCGATGTAGACCGAATTGGTCGCGACGGTCAGGTCCGCATCCTCGGGCAGGAAATCGACCAGCGCGAGGTTGGTGCTGCCGGCATCGAGGAACAGGAATTCGCCCGGCCGGATCGTCGTCGCCGCCGCGCGGGCCAGTGCCCGCTTGGGAGCCTGATCCCCCTCGATCCGCGCCGCCATCGGAACCGAGAGCGGCGAGATCGGCAGCGCTCCGCCATAGACGCGGCGGCAGCGCCCCTCGGCAGCGAGCGCGCGCAGGTCGCGGCGGATCGCATCCTCCGAGACATCGAACTCGGCAGCCAGCGCACCCGCTGAAACCGGCTGGCCGTCAGCAAGGCGCCCGGCGATCACTTCACGCCGGGCATTGGGAAGATCAACAGTCATGAATCGGCATTAACGTGCACAATTGCGCGAGTCAAATCGCATGATTGTGCACGATTGATGCCAATCGCGGTTACCGCGCCCGCGGCGCCTCGAACCGCAGCCCGCCCCGGGCCTCGACCTTGATCGGCCCGCGCGGCTTGGCCGGCAGCACCGCCTTCACGCGTCCGAACAAGCGCCGCGCATCGCTCGGCCGGCGCAGTTGCACGCACAGATTGGTCTCGCCTTCGCGGCCCCAGCGCTGCACGTCGACCCCGCGCACGCCGCGGTCACGCTTGAGCAGCGCCTGCACCCGGTCAAAGGCCGCGCGGTCGATTCCCATCGCATAGCTGCCGAACTCGACGCGCACCCCGCACCCGGGCGCGGCCGCATCCTGTGCGAAGGCAGAAGCCGGCGCGGCGAGCGCGAGAAGACCAGAAACGGGCAGCAGGAACAAACGCATGGGCATCTCCAAATTCGATGCCGCCTTCTCGGCCCGCTGCCCTGAACGCCGTCTGAAAACGAAACGGACCCGCGGATTTCTCCGCGGGCCCGTCCCACACCCCTTCCCTAGGGATCAGAAGCGCGAGCGTAGCGTGATGCCATAGGTCCGCGGTTCGGCGAGGAATGCCGAGAAGATCTGCGAACCGCCCGGATAGCCCGGCGTCGGCGTGGTGCTCACCGCCTGGAACGGCGAGTTGAAGCCGACCTGCATGTAATTGGCCTTGGTGGCGTTCTGCACCCAGAACTCCAGCGCCCATTTCTGGTCGTCGGCGCTGATGCCGACACGGCCGTTCACCACCACGAAGCTGTCCTGCGCCTTTTGCGGGAACAGGTCCGAGCCGGTGTTGTAGTCGTCGGCGACGCGGGCATCGACATAGAACAGGCCACGCAGCGACCGGCCGAGCGACGGCGTCCATGCCGCCGAACCGGTCACCACCCATTCCGGCGCGTTGGAGAGCAGCTTGCCCGGCAGCACCCGCAGCGCGGGATCGAGCGGCGCGCCGGTCTTCGAACCCACCAGGTTGTTGGCATATTTGGTCTTGGCGTAGGTCGCGCCGAAGTTGAAGTTCAAGTCGCGCACCGGCGACAGGCCCATTTCGACTTCGAAGCCGGTCGAGACCACGCCCGGCTTGGTCTGGCCCGACGGGCAGACGCCAGTGGTCGCGCTCAGGTCGCGGTCGCCGCCGTTCAGGCTCGTCTTGCAGCCATTGATGTTCTGGACGAGGTACACCGTGCCGTTGAAGGTGTTCAGCTGGAAGTTGCTGAATTCCTGGCGGAAGCCGGCGACGTTCAGGTTGAAGCCCTTCCCCGAGTATTTCATGCCCGCCTCATAGGCGTTCACCGTCTCCTCGTCGAACTGGAGCACGTCGGCATAATAGCCGGCATTGGCCAGGCTGATCGGGAAGATCGGCAGCGGCTGGGCCGCATTCGGGTTCTTGAAGGCCGAGCGATCGAGGTTGAAGCCGCCTGCCTTGTAGCCGCGCGAATAGCTCGCATAGACCATCACGTCGTCGCTCGGCTTGTACGACAGGATCGCCGTGCCGGTGAACTTGTTCTCCTTGCGGGTGTCGTTGAGCGTCAGCGCGTTGAGCGCCGAGGACGATCCGCCCTGGCAGCTCAGCGTGATGATGCCGCCGGCCAGCGGCGCCAGTGCCGCCACGCCCATATAGGGCAGCAGGTTCGCCTGCTGCACCGGGCACACCGTGTTGGTGTTGTTGAAGTTGGCGTTCAGCTTCTTGGTCTCGTTGGTGTAGCGCAGGCCCAGCGTGAGATCCAAGCCCTTGGCCACGTGGAAGATATTGTGGGTGAAGAACGCGAAGTTCGAGCTGGTCTGGTCGAAGTTCGACGTGTCGTCGCCGACATTGCGGACCGTGTCGAGCCGCTGCAGGCCCTGCACCATCGCCGATCCCGCCGCGCCGAGCGGGCCGAGCGTGTTGCTCAGTACCGCCACGCCGGTCGGCGTCAGGCAGCCGACATTGTTCGGATTGTAGAAGGCGCTGAACGAGCCATAGACCACGCGGCACGCGGCGAAGCGGCCATAGTCGTTGCCGAACTTGAGCTCGCTCTTGGTGTCGAGGTCCTCGTGCGCGTAATAGCCGCCGATCAGCCAGTCGAGCTTGCCGTCCAGCGCATCACCATGGAAGCGCAGTTCCTGGGTGAAGGTCTTGAAGTGGCGGCCGCTCTTCGGGCCGAAATAGAGAATGTCCGCCAGGCCGTAATCGGCGTCGGCCGCCTGGGTGTTGTCATAGTCGCGATAGGCGGTGATCGAGGTCAGCTCGACGCCGCCCAGGTTCCAGTTCACTTCGCCCGAGAAGCCCCAGTCCTTGGTCTTGCCGGTATAGGAACGGTTGGCGCTGGTCGCGATGCGGCGCGAATAGGCGTTGTTATAGGCCGGGAAATACTGGCCGAAGGTGGTGCCGGTGATCCCGGTCAGCACCGTCGCCACCGGCGTGCCCGGCGCAATCAGCCCGACATTGGTCGGCGACACGTCGGCCGTCGCGTAGACGGCGGCGCAGCAATCCTCCTTGCGGTAGCTATAGTCGCCGATCAGCCGGACCGAGATGTCCGCGCTCGGCTGGAACAGCAGTTGGCCGCGGACGAGGTACCGGTCGCGATTGTTGATGTCGCGGCCGGTATTGACGTCGTTGTAGAAGCCGTTGCGCTTCGAATAGAGTCCGTCGAGGCGGAACGCGACCTGCTCGGAAAGCGGGCCGGTCACCGCGCCCTGCAGGCGCCAGGCATCGTAATTGCCATAAGTCGCCTCGGCCATGCCGCCAAAGGTGAACTGCGGCCCCTTCGTGGTGACGCTGAGCATGCCGGCCGAGGCGTTGCGCCCGCCCAGCGTGCCCTGCGGGCCGCGCAGCACTTCGATCCGCTCGATCTCGCCGAGATCGTTGAGGCCAAGGCCGGTGCGCGAGCGATAGACGCCGTCGATGAAGGTCGCGACCGAGCTTTCGAGGCCGGGATTGTCGCCGACCGTGCCGACGCCGCGGATACGGGCCGAGGTGTTGGCATCGCTGCCGGTCGAGGAGACGAGCAGCGACGGCGCGACCTGGTTGAGCGCGCGGATGTCATTGGCGCCGGTGCGCTCGAGCTGGGTGGCGGTCACCGCCGAGACGGCGAGCGGGACGTCGGCCAGCACCTGGGCGCGGCCCTGGGCGGTGACGACGATCTCGTTGGGATCGCTCGCGCCCTGATCCTGGGCAGTTGCGTCCGCCGGCGGTGTCTGGGTGTCCTGGGCAAAGGCAGGAGCCGCAAGCGCGATCGAAAGCGCAGGAACAGCAACGCACGACAAAAGGCGTAACCGCATCATCATCATCTCTCCCACCACGGGCCAGAGCACTTTGTCGGCTCCATACCCTATCCTCGAATACTGACAGTTCCCGGAGGGACGTCAAGCAGAACAAAGGTTGCAAAAGGGGACTGAACTAGCAGTGTTGCGCAAATGTCATATTACTGGCGCGTATCCAGGCCCCTCTATCGAATCGATCTTCGAAGAATTCCGTCGTCCGGGTAAATTTTCTTCGCCCAGGCGGAAGTATCGAGGCGCGATAGCCCCATTTCCGTCATCCCGGCGAAAGCCGGGATCTCAGGCGAAGGCGCGAAATAACGACCTGCGGGAAAGGAACCGCACGAGATCCCGGCTTTCGCCGGGATGACGATTGGGGCGCCCCTCCCGCCCGACTTCAATAGCCGTTCAACTTCGCGAACCGGTCGCGATGCCACGAAGCACTGCCCCATTGCGCTTCGAGCACCCGGGCTCGCTTGAGATAGAAGCCCGCATCATGCTCGTCGGTCATGCCGATACCGCCGTGGAGCTGGACCATCTCGCGGCTGACCAGGTGCAGCGTCTCGTTCGCCACCGCCTTGGCCAGGCTGACTTCCTGCGCGACATTCGCCCGCCCGCTGTCGATCGCCTCGAGCGCGCCCTCCACCGCCGAACGGCACAGCTCGAGCTCGGTGAACATCCTGGCCATCCGGTGCTGCAACGCCTGGAAGCTCGCCAGCACCTGGCCAAACTGGACGCGGGTCTTCAGATAGTCGTTGGTCTGGGCGAAGGCGCTCTCGGCCATCCCCAGCATCTCAGCCGAAGCCGCCGCCGCCGCGCGGTCCGCGACATGCGCGATCAGCTCGACGCCGCCGCCCAGCGCCTCGGCCGGCGCATTGTCGAAACTCACCTGCGCGTGGCTGCGCGCATCGGTCAGGTGGCGCGGCGAACGCGTGACGCCCGCATCGCCCGAGACCAGATAGAACCCGTCGGCGGCCGCCACGACGAACAGCTGTGCGCTGTCGCCCTCGGGCACGAACGCCTTCACGCCGCTGAGCTTGCCGCCCTCGACCCTGGTCTCGATCTTCACGGGATCGAAGCGCGGCCCCTCGTCGATCGCCAGCGTCGCCACGACTTCGCCCGCCGCGATCCGGGGCAGCCATTCCGCCTTCTGCGCGTCCGATCCGCCCATCAGGATCGCGCTGGTCGCCGCCGCGGTGCTGGCCAGCGGGGTCGCGACGAGGTTGCGGCCGAGCTGCTCGAGCACCAGCCCCAGCGAGACATAGCCCATGCCGGCCCCGCCCTGCGCCTCGGGCACCAGCACGCCGGTCCAGCCCATCTCGGCCTGCGCGGCCCAGGTCGCGGCGTCATAGCCCGCTACCGGCGCCGCATCGCGCATCTTGCGAAAGGCGCTGACCGGCGCCTCATTGTCCGCCCACTCCCGCGCCATGTCGCGCAGCATCGTCTGTTCTTCGGTCAGGATTGCCATAAACGCCCTCTCCTATCTCAACACCTCTCCCGCTTTCGCGGGAGAGGGAGGGGCCCGCCGTGAGGCGGGAGGGTGAGGGCACTTCTTTCTTGCTCACAGAAGAAGAAAGAAGTGCCCTCACCCAACCCTCTCCCGCGAAAGCGGGAGAGGGCTCAGTTGCTATTGATGATCCAGCATCCCCAGGATGCGCTTGGCGATCACATTGTTCTGGATCTCGGTCGAGCCGCCATAGATCGACACCGCCTTGCCGAAGAGCCAGGTGCGCACATCCCTGAGCGCGTCCTCCTCGAAGCCCTCACCCTCCCAGCCGAGCCCGGCAAGGCCGCGGATCTCGATCAGCAGCTCGGAGCGCTCCTGCATGATCCGCGCGCCGACATTCTTCATGATCGAAGTCGCCGCGCTCGGCCCCTGGTTCGACTTGGCCTCGAGCGCGGTGCGGCGCAGCGTCAGCATGAAGCTGCGCAGGTCCATCTCGTGCCGGGCGATCCGCGAACGCAGGTCCGCATCCGCAATTCGCCCCTCAGCGTCGACGCCGACATGCTTCTTGGCGATCTGCCCCAGCGACGCGCCGGAGAACATCCGCCCCGCCGTCGATCCGCCGCCCGACAGGCTCGAGCGCTCATGCTGGAGCAGCCGCTTGCCGATCGTCCAGCCTTCGCCTTCCTGTCCCACCCGATTGCCCTTGGGCACTTTGACGTCGGTGAAGAAGGTCTCGCAGAAGGGCGACGAGCCCGAGATCAGCTGGATCGGGCGCACTTCCACGCCCGGCGCGTCCATGTCGCACAGCACGAAGGTGATGCCCTCGTGCTTCTTCGTCTTGTCGGTGCGGACCAGCATGAAGCATTTGTCCGCCCATTGCCCGCCGCTGGTCCAGGTCTTCTGGCCGTTGACGACATAATGGTCGCCATGATCCTCGGCGAAGGTCTGCAGGCTAGCGAGGTCCGACCCGGCGCCCGGCTCCGAATAGCCCTGGCACCAGCGCACCAACCCCTTGGCGATCGCCGGGATGTGCTCGCGCTTCTGCTCCTCGGTGCCATATTCGAGCAGCGTCGGGCCGAACATCATCACGCCCATGCCGCCGATCGGGTTCCAGGCGCCGGCACGCTGCATTTCCTCCTGCAGCACCCGCGCCTCTGCCCGGCTCAGCCCGCCGCCGCCATATTCCTTCGGCCAGGTCGGCACGCCCCAGCCCTTCTCGCCCATCGCCTTCTGCCAGGCATCCTCTTCGGGCGAGTTGGTGTGCGGCCCCTCGACCGCGGACATCGCATTGTCCTTGCCCTTCAGGCTCGGCGGAAAGTTCGCCGCGATCCATTCGCGGGCTTCGGCGCGGAACGCCTCCAGCGGATTCGCCGGCGCGTCGATATCGGGGGCCGTGGCCATAGTCTCTCCCGGGATTGCCTTTCTGCTTGTTTCGAATTTGCGGTATGGCTGACCCGACGTCAAGTCACCTCGCGCAATCCGCCCCGTCATCCCGGCGAAAGCCGGGATCTCAGGCGATGGCGGGAAAAGAGCCGCACGAGATCCCGGCTTTCGCCGGGATGACGGGACGGGTAAGACCCTCCCCAAGAGGGGATACCAATGAAATTCGAACATCGCGCGGTGCCGATCGTACTGATCGCCGTGCTCATCGACGTGATCGGGTTCGGCATCGTCATGCCGGTGCTGCCGGCGCTGGTCACCGAGCTCGGCCATGTCGGGCTCGACGAAGCCACCCGCATCGCCGGCTGGATGCTGGCCGCCTTCGCCATCGCCGGCTTCTTCGCCGGCCCGGTGCTCGGCAATCTCGGCGACCGCTATGGCCGCCGCCCGGTCCTGATCCTGTCGATGGTCGCCTTCGCCATCGACTATGCGCTGATGGCCTGGGCGCCCAGCCTGTTGTGGCTGTTCGTCGGCCGCGTCATCGCCGGCATTGCGGGCGCCACCTTCGGCCCCGCCAGCGCGGTGATCGCCGACGTGACGCCGCCCGAGAAGCGCAGCGCGGTGTTCGGGATGATCGGCGCGGCGTTCGGTGTCGGCTTCATCCTCGGCCCGGCATTGGGCGGGATCAGCGCGGGGCTGGGCCTGCGCGCGCCCTTCCTGATCGCCGCGATCTGCGCCGCGCTGAACGCGGTGGTGATGTTCTTCCTCCTGCCCGAGACGCTGGCCAAGGAGAACCGCCGCCCCTTCCGCTGGTCGGATGCGCACATCATCGGTGCCTTCCGTCCGCTCTTCCATGCCGGCAATGCCGGGCCGCTGCTGCTCGCCTGGTTCTTCTGGCAGCTCGCCGGCACCGTCTACCCGTCGACCTGGTCCTTCTGGGCGGCGATCCGCTTCGGCTGGGACGCGACTGCGATCGGCTGGTCGCTCGCCTATGTCGGCTTCCTCACCGTGCTGGTCCAGGCGCTGCTCACCGGCCGGGTGATCAAGCGCTTCGGCGAGCGCGGTGCCGCGCTGATCGCATTGAGCTGCGCGTCGTTCACGCTGCTTTCCTATGCCTTCATCCAGCAGGGCTGGCAGGTCTATGCCTTTTTCCTGATCGGCGCGTTCGGGGCCTTTGCCTATCCGGCGCTCAACGGCACGCTGTCGAACATGGTCGATGCCTCGCACCAGGGCGCGCTGCAGGGCGGCGTGTCGAGCATGAACAATGTCGCGGCGATCCTCGGCCCGCTGATCGCCACCCAGGCGCTGGCGGCAGGCTCGCACCATGGCTTCGACGGCGCCGCCTTTCTCGTCGCCGGCACGCTGATGGCGCTGGCCGCGCTGATCATCGGCCTGTTCGTCCATATGCGCCCTGCCTCTGACGCTACGGCGCCCGCCCCCGAGTGATTTTTCGAAAATTGCGTATGGTATTGGTGGCGGCGCTCTTCTAGTCCTGCCTGGAACCGGGGAGGATCGATGCGTACCGAAGAAATGCTGGCCGGCGAATTCGCCACGGTCTCCGATCTGATCCGCGGCCATGCCGCCGAGCGGCCGGACAAGCCGGCGATGATCTTCGAGGACCGCTCGATCGCCTATGCCGCGCTCGACGCGCTGCTCGATCGCCTCGCCGCGGCGCTCCAGCGCGAAGGCGTGGGCAAGGGCGACGCGGTCGCGATCCTTGCCGCCTCCTCGATCGAATATGGCGCCGCCTTCCTCGCCGCGCTGCGTGCCGGCGGCGTCCCCGCCCCGCTCCAGCCCTCGGCTACCCCGGCCCAGCTCGCCGCGATGATCGCCGACAGCGGGGCCAAGGTCCTGTTCCTCGACGCGACCGGCGCCAAGGCGCTCGGCGACGCCCCGGTCTCCGCCAGAATCGTTCGCCTCGAAGCGCTGGAAGATTTCCTCGCCCCCGAAGGCGCGCAGTCCGGGCCGGTCGAGATCGGCCCCGACGATCCCTTCAACATCATCTATTCCTCGGGCACCACCGGCACGCCCAAGGGCATCGTCCAGCCCCAGTCGATGCGCTGGATCCACATCGCCCGCGCGCCCGGCGGCTTCGGCAGCGCGGTGACGATGATCGCCACTCCGCTCTATTCGAACACCACCCTGGTCAGCTTCATCCCGACCATCGCCTGGGGCGGCACCGCCGTCCTGCTCGGCAAGTTCGACGCGCACGCCTTCGTCTCCCAGGCGGCGAAACACCGCGCCACCCACGCCATGCTCGTCCCCGTCCAGTATCAGCGGATCATGGCGCTGCCCGATTTCGACAGCTTCGACCTGTCGAGCTTCGTCCTCAAGACCTGCACCAGCGCGCCCTTCTCCCCGGCGCTCAAGGCGGACGTGCTCGCCCGCTGGCCCGGGCTGCTGGTCGAATATTACGGGATGACCGAGGGTGGCGGCACCACCGCTCTGGTCTGCAACATGCACCCCACCAAGCTCCACACCGTCGGCACGCCGCTGCCCGGCCAGGACCTCCGCCTTATCGACGAGGAGGGCAACGAAGTCCCCCAGGGCGAGATGGGCGAGGTCGTCGGCCGTTCCGGCGCGATGATGACCGGCTATCACGGCCGCGCCGAGGCGACCCGCGACGCAACCTGGCACGACGCCAAGGGCAATCGCTACATCCGCCACGGCGATGTCGGCCGCTTCGACGAGGACGGCTTCCTGATCCTGATGGACCGCAAGAAGGACCTGATCATCTCGGGCGGGTTCAACATCTACCCCTCGGACCTGGAAGCCGTGCTGATCGGGCATGACGGCGTGACCGACTGCGCCGTGGTCGGCATCCCGTCCGAGCAATGGGGCGAGACCCCGATCGGCTTCTACACCGGCCCCGGCGACGCGACCGAGACCCTCGCCTGGTTCAACGCCCAGGTCGGCAAGACCCAGCGCCTCGCCGACCTGGTCCGGATCGACGAGCTGCCCCGCAGCGCGATCGGCAAGGTGCTCAAGCGCGAGCTGCGCGACCGGTACGCCGCCGCATGACCCCGCTCGCCTTGATCCTCGCCGCCGCCACCCACACCGAGTCCGGCTTCACCACCTCGGTCCCGACCGACTGGATGCAGGGCCGCACCGCCTATGGCGGCCTCTCCGCCGCGCTCGCGCTCCAGGCGGCGCTGGAGGTCGAGCCGGACCTGCCCCCGCTCCGCTCGGCCCAGGTCGCATTCATCGGCCCGCTCGCCGGCGAGATCACCGTCACCGCGACCAAGCTGCGCCGCGGCCGCAACGCCGCCTTCCTCCAGTCCGACGTGACGTCCGAGGCGGGGCTCGGCATGCGCGCCACCTTCGTGTTCATGGCCCCGCTCGCCTCGGCGCTCGACCATGACACCGCCCCGCGCGCCACCCAGGCGCCGCCCGCCCTCGATGCCGAACTCTACACCGGCCCCGAGGACTTCTTCACCGGCAACTTCAACTTCCACGACCGCAAGGACGGGCTCGGCCCCGCCGAGTGGCTCCGCTGGGCGCGGCTGCGCGACCATTCCGGCCTCCACCCGTTCGTCGAGCTGATGGCGATCGGCGACGCGCTCCCGCCGGCCGCGTTCAAGCTGCTCGAGGAGCGCCGTACCCCGCTCAGCTCGCTGAACTGGCAGATCAACTTCCAGACCGCGGAGCCCGCCACCACCGACGGCTGGTGGCTGCTCCACGCGCATGCCGACACCGCGCATCACGGCTATTCCACCCAGCGCATGGCGATCTGGAACGCAGCAGGGGAACCCATCGCCGAGGCGATGCAGGGTGTCGCCATCTTCGGCTGACACAATTTGCGACAGTTTCCCCCCGGCCTGACAAACCATTGCGACAGCCCCGGGCGAAAAGCCGAACCCTGACGGGGGCCCATGAACCTCCGCGACCAAGGAGTTCAGCCCCGATGAAGAAGTTCCTCCTCGCCGCTACCTTCGCCGCGACCCTGACGGCGGTCCCGGCCCTGGCGCAGGATGCCCCGCGCGGCGGCGGCATGTTCGAGCGCCTCGACGCCAACAAGGACGGTGTCATCACCAAGGAAGAGTTCGACGCCGATGTCGCCGCGCGCTTCGCCCGGCTCGATACCAACAAGGACGGCAAGGTCAGCGAGGCCGAGCGCGAGGCCGCGGGCCGTGGCGGCGGCATGGGCATGCGTAACATGACCGGCGACGTCACCCTCGCCGAGATGCAGGCCCAGTCCCAGCGCCGCTTCGACCGGCTCGACGCCAATCACGACGGCAAGATCGACCAGGCCGAGATCCAGGTGATGATGGATCGCATGCGCGACCGTCAGGGTCCCCCGCCGGGCGGCTCGAACAACTGAGCCCCCGCAAACTGCCCGGGCGGGCACCTGCCTCCTCGCCCGCCCGGGCACCCCTTCCCCTTGCCTTGCGCTGCGCCCATGACCTACGAACCCGACATGTCGGATACGCCGCACCTCCTGCTCGTCGAGGACGAGCGCTCGATCCGCGAGCCGCTCGCCCAGTATCTCACCAAGCAGGGCTTCCGGATCACCCAGGCCGGCGATGCCGAGGGCGCCCGCGCCCGCATGGCTGCCTATGCGATCGACCTGGTGGTGCTCGACATCATGATGCCCGGCGAGGACGGCCTGTCGCTCTGCCGCCATATCCGCGAGACCAGCGACACGCCGGTGATCCTGCTCACCGCCCGCGGCGAGGAGACCGACCGGATCGTCGGGCTCGAGATGGGCGCCGACGACTATGTCGTGAAGCCCTTCTCCCCGCGCGAGCTCGCCGCCCGGATCAAGGTGGTGCTGCGCCGTCTCCAGGCCGGCGGCACCCGCCAGCACGCCCCCGATGCGGGCAGCTTCGCCTTTGCCGGCTGGGTGCTCAAGACCGGCGAGCGTGCCCTCGTCGACCGCGAAGGCGTCTCGGTCCCGCTCTCCACCGGCGAGTACAACCTCCTCCACGCGCTGGTCACCCGCCCCCGCGCGGTGCTGACCCGCGACCAGCTGCTCGACCTCACCCAGGGCCGCGAAGCCGCCGCCTTCGATCGTGCGATCGACAACCAGGTCAGCCGGCTGCGCAAGAAGATCGAGATCGACGCCAAGAACCCGGCGATCATCAAGACGGTATGGGGCGGCGGCTACACACTGGCCGCCGAAGTGACCCGGCTGTGAAGCCGCGCATCGTCATCCCGGCGAAAGCCGGGATCTCAGGCGAAGGCGCGGGGCAGGAGCCGCGCGAGATCCCGGCGTCCGCCGGGATGACGGTTTGATAGGCGTGGCGGAATGAAGCTCACCCGCCTCTTCCCCCGTTCCCTCCCCGGCCAGATCGCCCTCCTCGTCGCGGTCGCGCTGTTCGTCGCCCAGGCGATCAACTTCGGCCTGCTCGTCCGGGAGCGCCAGGGCGCGCGCTTCGCCCAGGTGATCGTCCCCTCGGTCACCCGGCTGATCGACGCCGCCGAACGGATCGGTGCGCCGATCAACCCGCGTCCCGAGCCGCCACCCCCGCCGGGCGGCCCCGACCATCCCCCACGCGAACGTCGCCAGGGCCGTGGCGGCCGGGTCGATTTCGTCCCCGCCAACCCGATCCCCGTCGAGCTCGACCGGCGCCCCGATATCGAGAGCGATCTGCGCCGCGGCCTCACCGATGGCGGCGTGCAGGTCGGCCAGGTGATCGCGGTGATCCGCCCGATCGACGCCGATCGCCCGCTGCTCAAGCGCATGGACCCCGCCCGCGCCGATCGCCTGCGCCGCCTCGGCGCCGAGCTGATGGTCGCGGTCGAGCTGCCCGGCCGGGGCTGGCTCTCGCTCAGCTCCGCCTGGCCCCGCACCGAGCGCGCGCTGATCTGGCAGCTGCTCGCCCAGACGCTGATCCTCTACATCGTCGTGCTCGTGCCGGTGCTCTGGGCCGGCCACCGCATCGCCCGCCCCCTGCGCAAGCTCGCCGTCGCCGCACGCGATTTCCGGCCCGGCGACGATGCCGATCCGGTCGAGGAGGCCGGCCCCAGCGACGTCCGCGCAGTGATCGCCGCGTACAATGCGCTCAGCACCCGCGTCACCGCGATGCTCGACGAGAAGGACCGCATGCTCGGCGCGATCGGCCACGATCTGCGCACGCCGCTCGCCGCGCTCCGCGTCCGCATCGAATCGGTCGAGGATGACGAGGATCGCGCCCGCATGGCGGACACGATCGACGAGATGAACCACACGCTCGACGACATCCTCAGCCTGGCGCGGCTGGGCCGACCGAGCGAACCACCCACGGATGTTGACTTGTCCGCGCTGATCGACGCCGTGGTCGAGGATTTCCGCGACCTCGGTCAGGACGTGACCTTCGAGGAGGCCCCGCGCCTGCGCATGCATCTCCGCCCGGCGCTGATGCGCCGCGCGGTCCGCAACCTGATCGAGAATGCCGTGAAATATGGCGGCGCTACCGAAGTGCGCCTGCGCTCGGATGACCGCAGCGTCCGCATCGAAGTCTGCGATCGCGGCCCGGGCATCCCGCCGGAGAAGCTGGAGAAGGTCTTCGATCCCTTCACCCGCCTCGAGGAATCGCGCAACCGCGAGACCGGCGGCGCCGGCCTGGGCCTCGCGCTGGCCCGCGCCATCGTCCGCGACGCCAGCGGCGAGATCAGCCTCGCCAACCGCGACGGCGGCGGGCTGGTGGCAACGATCACCCTGCCGCGGACATAATCAATTCCTCCCCGAGCTCGTCTCGGGGAGGGGGACCGCCACCGAAGGCGGTGGTGGAGGGGCCGGCCCACCATCATACGACCCAGCCCAAACCGTCATCCCGACGAAAGTCGGGATCTCGTGCGGCTCTTTTCCCGCCATCGCCTGAGATCCCGACTTTCGTCGGGATGACGGAATTAGTTCGCCGGGGAACCACGCCCCGCAGCCATCACTGCGCCACGAAGCCCTTCCCCGTCAGCGTCATCGCCGAGAAGTCCATCCCCATCGGCGCCACCGTCCGCCGGACCAGCGCGGCCACCTGCGCCCTTTCGGACGGCATCTTGGCCTGGTCGATCGCCGCCTCGACGAGCAGCGCCTGGAGCAGCAGCCCCTCGGCGAGCCGCTGCTTGTCGGCATCGTCCAACTTCGCCTGGCCCGGCAGCAGCGCCACCACCTGGTTCCGCACGGCAGTGCAAACAACCGGGTCCGGATCGCCGCTCTTCCCCTGGGCGGCATTCCACATCACGATCCACCACAGCGCATAGGCGTCGGCGAGATTGTCGGTGCGCAGCTTCACCGGCGCGAGCAGCTGCCCCATCCGCTCGATGATGTCCCCCTGCTCCATCAGCAGCTCGAGCGAGCGCGCACCGGCGGGATCGCCCTTGCGGGCCTTGGCGAGCATTGCGTCCAGGCTGGCCTTCCGTACCGTTGCGGACGGTTTGTACGCGAAAGCGGAGACCGGCACGGCAGCCGGCCGCGCGCGGGGCGCCTGCGCCCTGGTCGCCGTCCTGCCCCGTCGCTTCTCGAGATCGGCCAGGTGCATGCCCAGGATATCGGTCCGCGCGATCGACGGGGTGATGATCGTCCAGCCCCAGCCATCGACCACCTGCGCCTGCGCCGGCGCGGCCCGCAGCAACGCGGCACCCAGCGCCAAGCCCATGACATGCTTCATCCGCACCCTCCAGCCGCCGATATTGGCACAGGGCTATCGACGCGGGGAAACCGGGCAAGCCTCGGGCGGCGGGCAGTGCCTAGAACGCCGCGATCCGCGCGATCTTGCGCAGCTTCATGTCGACATTCTCGACCTTGTACGACTTGAAGGTCATCACCGCCGCGCTGCCGCTGGCCACCACCTTGTCGACCTCGATCTTCCCCGCGTCATGCCCGATGCGCAGGTTGAACTGCTTTTCGGGCGCCTTCACCCCGAACAGCTCCTTGTCGCCATCGTCGTGATAGATGATGTAGCCCAGCTCCTTGCCCAGCTCGCGATCCACCGGCAGACGCCCGAACGATCCCTGGAAGCCCTTGCCATAATCGGCGTCCGAATAGGCGCTCAGGCTCACCCGCACCCAGTCGCCATTGTCGAACTCGTAGTTGCAGACGGAGTTGACCACCTTGCCGTTGGCGACCTTGCCGTCGAGCTCCTGCTTCACGAGTTTGGCGCCCACCGCCTCGGCAACCTTCTCGCCCGGCACCGTCTTGCAGGCATCGCGCGCCGGCGAGCCGCTCGCGGCCGCGCAGCCGGACAGGAAGCACAAAAGGATCACACTCCGCATCGCCGAACCCCCGCTGTTGCGGCTTCGGTTCCTAGCGGCGTGGCGTTAAGGAATGGCGTCGCCGCCCGACCGCGCCTCCCGGCGAAGGCCCGCAAATGAAAAAGGCCGGAGCTTCCGCCCCGGCCTTTCGCATCCAATTCGGTTCAGAAACCTCGGCGTTTAGCCGACGATCTCTTCCGGCTGGAAGAAGAAGGCGATCTCGATCGCGGCATTCTCTTCCGAATCCGAACCGTGGACCGAGTTCGCCTCGATCGATTCGGCCAGTTCCTTGCGGATGGTGCCGGGCTCGGCGTTCGCCGGGTTGGTGGCGCCCATGATGTCGCGGTTCGCCTGCACGGCGTTCTCGCCCTCGAGCACCTGCACGACGACCGGGCCCGAGATCATGAACTCGACCAGGTCATTGAAGAAGGGACGCTCGCGGTGCACGCCGTAGAAGCCCTCGGCCTGCTCGCGGCTCATCTGGATGCGCTTGGAAGCGACGACGCGCAGGCCGGCCTCCTCGAGCATCTTGGTGACCGCACCGGTCAGGTTGCGGCGGGTGGCATCGGGCTTGATGATCGAAAAGGTCCGGGTCGCGGCCATGGCCGTGCGGCTCCTGCTTTTGAGGTTGTGGAAAAGTCGCGGCTCCCTAGTCCGCGGATGCGCAGGATGCAAGCGCCCCGGATTTCCTACAGCGCGGCGTTCTGCTATTGTTCCGGAAACGCTCTTTGAACCGTGAAGACGATGCGATGACGTGCGTGGCCGTTTGCTGCCCGTGCGCCAATATTCGCGTGCAAACTGTCCGCTGCCGCACACATTCCGTCACCCCCGCGCAAGCGGGGGCCCATCTCCCGAACCAGCCCGAAATACGCCGGATGCAAGGAGGATAGCCCCGGAGACGGGTCCCCGCTTTCGCGGGGATGACGCATCGGAAACAGAACGAAACGCCCGTTCGGCAACCACTTCCCCGCGCAACTTCAGCCAACTTCCGCGTTCGAAGCGTACGCTCAGGCCGCCTTTTCCCAGCGTCCCTGCTCGTTCTGCTTCCAATAGTTGCGCTCCACCCCCTCGCGGTTGGCCAGCCCCTTCCAGGCGGCCCGGGCCTCGGCGATGCGGTCCTCGTCGAAAAAGTGGAAGGCCCGGTCGAAGCCCAGCGCCTCGTCGCGCCACACGCCATCGGCCAGCGCGATGTTCTTCGCGCCATTGGCCGGCGCCGCCCCCGCCTCACCGGCGATCAGGATCGGCTGGCGGTCATCGTCCGGCCCGCCGGCCTGGCCGTGCGGCAGGAAGCTTTCGGGGCTATAGGTCCACAGCAGCTGGTCGAGCTTCGCCCGCTGGCTCGCCTCGCCGGCGACGATCAGCAGCCGCCCGCCGGTCTCGACCACGCGTTCGGCGATCCGCGGCAAGGCGCGTTCCAGGGGGAGTTGGGTAAGGTGGTAGAAATCGACCTGCATGGCTCCTGTTAGCGCTTCCGTGCGTTCGGGCCAACGCACGTGACGTTGCGGTGGCGCAACCGCTGCGATAGGGCGGGAAACGCCGCGTGCACGGGAGTTGAAGCAAAGGTGGGAATCGAAGTGACGCGCAAGGCCCTGCTGCTGTCGGCCGCGCTTGGCCTGTGCCTGGCAGTGGAGGCGCGCGCCCAGACGCAGACCGAGCCGACTCAGAACGCGCCCGTATCGGCGCCGGCACAGGATGCCGTCCCCGATCTGCAGACCCCGGCGGTGGAGCCGCCGCCGCCCTCGCCGACCGCATTGCCCGAGGGCCAGGACCAGATCCAGTTCACCGCCGACCAGCTCGACTATGACAATGAGCAGGACGTGGTGACCGCCACCGGCGATGTCCGCCTCTATCGCCGCAGCGAACGGCTGCGCGCCGACAAGGTAGTGTGGAACCGCAAGTCCGGCCAGGTGGTGGCCGAGGGCAATGTCGTCCTGGTCAATCCGCAGGGCGACAGCGCCTATGGCGACAAGATCGAGCTGACCGACAGTCTGAAGGACGGTGTCGTCCAGAACATGCTGGTGGTGCTCGACGCCGGCGGCCGCGTCGCTGCCCAGCGTGGCGAACGGCACGAGGATGGCAGCTTCACCGTCGAGAACGCCGCCTATACCCCCTGTGCGGTGGGCGATTCGGAAGGCTGCCCCAAGGAGCCGAGCTGGAAGATCACCGCGACCCGCGTGGTCTATGAGCCCGCCAAGAAGCGGCTGCGCTATACCGGTGCGCGCGTCTCGGTGTTCGGCTTCGCGACGATCCCGCTGCCGGTCTTCTCGCATCCGGTCGGCGGGCAGAGCGCCAGCGGCATCCTGGCGCCCGACCTTCGCTACAATCGCGCCAACGGCTTCCAGTTCGCGCTGCCCTATTATTTCAGCTTCGCGCCCAATCGCGACCTGACGATCACCCCGCGCATCTACACCGGCGTGCTGCCGGTGCTGCAGGGCGAGTATCGCGAGCTCAATTCGCTCGGCGCCTTCCGCGTCACGGCCTATGGCACCTATAGCCGCCGCGCCGACGACCTCACCGTGCCGGTCACCCCGGCAACGTCGAAGAACGATTTCCGCGGCTATGTGGATGCCGTCGGCAACTTCCAGCTCGATCCGGCCTGGAGCGCCAGCGCCTCGTTCCGGATAACCACCGACCGCACCTTCCTGCGCCGCTACGACATCTCGCGCGACGACAGACTTCGTAATAATATTCGCGTGGAACGCATTGATCCGGATAGCTATTTCTCGATCAATGCCTGGGTGGTGCAGACGCTGCGCGTCGGCGAGCGCCAGGGGCTGCAGCCCTATGCCCTGCCCGAGATCGACTATCGCCGCCGCATGGACGACGGGCTGGTCGGCGGCCGTTTCGAGTTCCAGCTCAACAGCCTGGCGATCGGCCGTTCGGACGGACAGGATTCGCAGCGCGCCTTCGCCAGCGCCCGCTGGGACCTGCGCCGCCTGACCAACTGGGGTCAGGAGATCACCCTCACCGCCTATGCCCGTGGCGACCTCTACAACACCTCCGATACGATGCTGACGACGATCGCCAGCTATCGGGGCGAGGAAGGGTTCCATACCCGTGGCATCGCGGCCGGCGCGGTCGACGTGAAATGGCCGCTGGTCGGGGCGCTGTTCGGCGGCACCCAGCGCATTACCCCGCGTTTCCAGGTGGTTGCCTCGCCCAAGATCGCCAATCTCGAGGTCCCGAACGAGGACGCGCGGGCGGTGGACCTGGAGGATTCGAACCTCTTCGCGCTGAATCGCTTCCCGGGCTATGACCGGTTCGAGGATTCGACCCGCTTCACCTGGGGCCTCGATTATGCGCTCTACCTGCCGGGCTTCTCGATCGACGCGAATGTAGGCCAGAGCTACCGCATCTCGTCGCGCCCCACCCTGTTCCCGGATGGGACAGGCCTGAACGACCGGGTGTCGGACATTGTCGGCCGCACCGTGATCCGCTTCCGCGACTTCGTCAGCTTCACGCACCGCTACCGGCTCGACAAGGACAGCCTGGCCTTTCGCCGCAACGAAGTCGACATGACGCTCGGCTCGCGCTCGACCTATGCCCAGATCGGCTATCTGCGCCTCAACCGTAACATCAACGCGTCGCTCGAGGACCTGCAGGACCGCGAGGAACTGCGCCTCGGCGCCCGCATCCAGATCGCCCGCTTCTGGTCGGTCTCGGGCTCGACCCTGGTCGACCTCACCGATCGCAAGGAAGACCCGACCTCGCTCGCCGACGGATTCGAGCCGGTGCGCCACCGCCTGGGCATCACCTATGAGGACGATTGCCTCCGTCTGGGTCTGACCTGGAAGCGCGACTACGCCACCACCGGCGACGCGTCGCGCGGCAATTCCTTCCTGTTGTCGCTGGCGTTCAAGAACCTCGGGCGCTAGGCTTCCTGGACTGAGGGGAACCGCTGGTAAGCCTAAGTTCAGGCACAATTGGCCATTATGCGCCACTTTCCGGCAGATTTGAGGGTACGGAATCACGTGAACATTGGTGTTAGCAAGGCGATCCGCGCAGGCCGCTTGTCCGTTCTGGCGCTCGCGATCTCCAGCCTGGCGTCGGGAGCGATGGCGCAGACGGTGTCGGACACGCCTCCCGCCCAGCCCTCGCAGGAGGATGCCGCCTCGGCGCTCGCAGCGCAGCTCGATCTGCCGCGCGATCTCAAGCTGTTCGGCAAGGCCGATCCCAATATCCGCAAGCCCACCGCGATCGTGAACGATTCGGTGCTGACCGGCACCGACGTCGATCAGCGGCTCAACCTGATCATCGCGCTCAACAAGCTCAACCTGAAGCCGGAAGAGCGCGACCAGTATCGCTTCATGATCCTGCGCCAGCTGATCGACGAGACGCTGCAGATCCAGGAGGCCAAGGCCAACGAGATCAAGGTCGATCCCAAGGAGATCGACAACAGCTTCGCCGCCGTCGCCCGTCGCCTGCAGAAGACGCCCGAGCAGATGCGCGCCTTCCTGCGCCAGGCCGGCGCCTCGGAGCGCACGATGCGCCGGCAGATCGAAGGCGAAATGGCCTGGAGCCGCATGCTCCGCCGCAAGGTCGACATCAACGTGAGTGACGAGGAGGCCAAGGCCATTCTCGACCGCCTCAAGGCCGCGCAGGGCAGCGAGGAATTCCACGTCTACGAAATCTACATGAACGCGACGGACGACCGTAAGCAGGAAGTCTATACGGGCATGCAGCGCATCATCCAGCAGATGAAGGAAGGCGCGCCCTTCGACTATCTGGCCAAGACCTATTCCGAGAGCTCGACCAAGGGCCAGGGCGGCGATCTCGGCTGGGTCCGCCTCGCCCCGGGCATCCTGCCGGACGAGATGGCCAAGGCCGTCGAGGACATGCAGCCCGGCCAGGTCGCCGGCCCGATCCCGCTCTCGACCGGCTTCTCGATCGTCTACCTCGCCGACAAGCGCAAGGTCGGCATGGCCGATCCGCGCGGCGCCAAGCTCTCGCTGCGCCAGATCACCATCACCTTCCCCAAGGGCACGACCGAGGCGCAGGCGACGGCGCGCGCCGGCCAGTTCTCCCAGGCGACCCAGGCGATCAAGGGTTGCGGCGACGCGGCCAATGTCGCCGCCGCGCAGAATGCCGAGATGGTGGAGAAGGACGGCGTCGTGGTCGGCGATCTGCCGCCCGCGCTGCAGCAGATCATCCTGCCGCTCCAGGTCGGCCAGGTGACCCAGCCCTTCGGCACCGTCGAGGACGGCGTTCGCGTACTGGTCGTCTGCGGCCGCGACGATCCGCCGCCCCCGGGCCTGCCGACGCTCGAGCAGATCCAGGACCAGGTCGCCGACCAGCGCACCAACCTGCGCGCCCAGCGCATGCTCCGCGACCTGCGGCGCGACGCGCTGATCGAATATCGCTGAGGTGATCCGGCCGCTCGCCATATCGATGGGCGATTCGGCCGGAATCGGCCCGGAGATCACCGCCAAGGCATGGAAGGCGCGCGAGCTGCACTCGCTCGCGCCCTTCTTTGCGATTGGCTGCCCTGATGCAGTGGAGCGGGTGTGGGACGGCCCCATCGCCCGCATCACCAATCCCGACCAGGCCGCCCAGGCCTTTGGCGAGGCGCTGCCGGTGCTCCCGGTCGGCGACACTTGCGAAGTGACGCCGGGCAGCCCGGACGAGGCCAGCGCCAAGGCCGCGCTGCAGTCGCTCGAGCTGGCCGTGGGCCTGGCCAATGCCGGCGCCGCGGGCGGCGTGGTGACCGGGCCCGTCTCCAAGGTCCAGCTCTACAAGATCGGCTTCACCCATCCGGGCCAGACCGAGTTCGTTGCCGAACGGTGCGGCATCGCGCCGGAGAATGCCGTGATGATGCTCGCCGGACCGACGCTGCGGGTGGTGCCGATCACCGTCCACGTCTCGATCGCCAGCGTGCCGAACCTGCTGACCACCGAGCTGATCCTCGCCAAGGCGCGGGTCACGGCGCGGGGGCTGCTGCGCAACTTCGGCATCGAACGCCCGCGCCTCGCCTTTGCCGGGCTCAACCCGCATGCCGGCGAGAGCGGCCAGATCGGACGCGAGGAGATCGAAATCCTCCAGCCTGCCATCGCCCAGCTTCGCGAGGAAGGGATCGACGCGGTCGGCCCCTTCGCCGCCGACGCGATGTTCTATCCCCGGGCCCGTGCCGGCTATGACGCGGCGCTCTGCCCGACGCACGACCAGGCGCTGATCCCGATCAAGACGCTGCATTTCGACGAGGGCGTGAACATCACCCTCGGCCTGCCCATCGTCCGCACCTCGCCCGACCATGGCACCGCCTTCGGCATTGCCGGCAAGGACGAGGCAAATCCCGGCGCGATGATCGCCGCGATCAAGATGGCGGCCAGCGCGGCCCAGCGCAGGGCCGAAACCGCGGCGTGACCGAGCTTCCGCCTCTCCGGGAAGTCATCAGCAAATATGGTCTCAGCGCGAGCAAGGCGCTGGGCCAGAATTTCCTGTTCGATCACCAGCTGCTCTCGCGCATCGCCAAGGTGCCGGGCAAGATCGACGGCGCTGAGGTGTTCGAGGTCGGCCCCGGCCCCGGCGGCCTGACCCGCGCGCTGCTCCAGGGCGGCGCCAGCGTCACCGCGGTGGAGCGCGACCGGCGCTGCATCCCGGCGCTGGAGGAGCTCGGCGGCTTCTTCCCCGGCAAGCTCCGCGTCATCGAGGGCGATGCGCTGGAAGTCGATGCCCCGGCGCTGTTCGAGGGCAAGCCGCACGTCGTCGCCAACCTGCCCTACAATGTCGGCACCGCGCTGCTGGTCGGCTGGCTCTCGGCCGAATGGGAGCCGTGGTGGGCGAGCCTGACGCTGATGTTCCAGAAGGAAGTCGCCGAGCGGATCGTCGCCGAGGCCGGCAGCGAGCACTATGGCCGGCTCGCGGTGCTCGCCCAGTGGCGGTCGACTCCGAAGATCGCGATGAACGTCCATCGCTCGGCCTTCACCCCGCCGCCCAAGGTGATGTCGGCGGTGGTCCATATCGTTCCCGCCGAAGCCCCCGAGGGCGTGCGGTTGAAGACGCTCGAGAACCTTACCGCCGCCGCCTTCGGCCAGCGCCGCAAGATGCTGCGCCAGAGCCTGAAGGGCGTGCCCGGCGCGCTCGAGGCGATGGAGACGCTAGGCATCGATTCCGCCCGGCGCGCCGAGACGGTGACGGTCGCCGAGTTCGTCGCGCTGGCTAGGGCGCTGGGCTGAGCCGCCTGGCACCTTTCAGATTGTCAAGGAGCGGCCCGGTTTTCACCGAACCGCCCCATCCAGTCAGACGAAATCCTACATTGCAAGCCCGTCAGGGCTTGGCAGTCGGAGTCGCCGTGGGCGCCGGATCGGCCTGGGCGGTGGTGACCGGAGGCCCCTTGGCGATCGCAGCCGAGAGCTGGGTCGCATCGCCGCAGCCCTTGGCGCAGAGCTTCTCGATCTTGCCGAGATTCTCCTTTGCCCGCTCCATCGCGCCCTTGGCGACCATCGCCTCGCCCTGGCCGCGCAGCGCGGCGGTGTCGTTGGGCTCGAGGCTCAGCGCCTCGCGATAGAGGCGGATCGCCTTGCCGGGCAGATTGCCCTTCCGGGCGATGTCGGCCAGCACCAGATAGGCGTCGCGGTTGCGCGGATCGACCGCCAGCGCGCTTTCCAATATGTCCCCGGCGCCTTCGGCATTGCCCGCGGCCAGCATGGCGCGGCCCTGCTTGACCAGCTCGACCGAGCGCGGATCGATCTGATCGTCCGCACGCTGCGCCATCAGCGAGGTGGAAACCGAGAGCAGCAGCAACGCACCAGCCGCCCCAATCGCAGTGAACCGCATCACATTCTCCGAAATCTTGCCGGTCGCTATCATGGCCGCCGCATCCTCGCGACAAAAAAGCCGTCGGTCGAGTCCCTTAGCGGGGTGAAGCGAACACCGGGGCCGCGCGGCGTGCCCGCACCGAGCGCCAGCGGCTCCACCTCCCAGCCGGGATGGTGGGCGAGGAACGCCTCTGCCTGCCCCGCCCCCTCGGCATCGAGCAGCGAGCAGACGACATGGACCAGCACGCCGCCGGGACGGACCAGATCGGCGGCGACGTCGAGCAACGCCGCCTGGGTCGCGACATAGCGATCGAGCCGTTGCGGGGTGAGCCGCCAGCGCGCCTCGGGATTGCGGCGCCAGGTGCCGGTGCCCGAACAGGGGGCATCGACCAGCACGACATCGGCACGGCCGGCCTGGTCGGCAAGCATGCTCGTCTCCTGGTTGGGATTGAGCAGGCGCGTCTCGACGATGCCCACCCCTGCCCGCTCGGCACGCGGCATCAGGCGGGAAAGCCGGGGGCGATCGATGTCGCAGGCGAGGATCGAGCCGTGATTGGCCATTGCCGCCGCCAGCGCCAGCGTCTTGCCGCCGCCACCGGCGCAAAGGTCGATCACATGCTGGCCGCGCTCGACGCCCGCCGCCAGGCTGACGAACTGGCTGCCGGCGTCCTGCACTTCGAACTGGCCGTCCTTGTACGCAGGAAGCTGCTCCACCGGACTGTCCGAAGGGACGCGCAGGCCCGCGGGCAGGCAGGGCAGCGGCACGGATCCGCTGATCTCGGCCTGGATCACGGCAGGCGCGGCCTTGAGCGTGTTGACCCGCAGATCGAGCGGCGCGCGCTCGAGCAACGCCGCCTGCTCGTCGGCATCGAGACCGGAGTCGGCAAAGGCATCGCCAAGCCAGCGCGGCAGCACACCGGCTTCGGCGACCGGCTCACCAGGGACGATACCCGCGGGGCCATAGGGCGAGCCGTCGAACAGCGCGACCAGCTCGGGGCGGCGCGCGACCAGCGCGAGCATTGCGGCGCGACCGCTCTCGGGACGCTCGCCGAGCATGCGGACCGCATCATAGACCAGCTCGCGGATCGCACGGCGGTCCTTGGAGCCCGCATAGCGCCGCTCGGAGAACCATCTGGCGATGATCGTATCGGCCGAACCGCCCTGGTCACGGGCGGCGGCGGTGATCCTGTCGAGCAGGTCGATCGCTGCCTGAAGACGGGCTGCGGGATTCATGACGTTAAACCGCCCGGTTGCGCAAAATGTTGAATCTCTTGAGTACCCATGTGGGTGCGCGAAAGGTCGAGAGTCAGGGAAATCGCGCTCGGCATAGTCGGAGCAGAAGCAGAAGATTTCCTATTTTGGTAGTGGAATTTGCTGCGGCTGGGCGGGTCGCCCTTCAATCCTCCCCCACAGGGGGAGGGGGACCAGCGAAGCTGGTGGAGGGGGCTTGCCACGGGCGACGCAGCCTTCGGCGTTCCCTCTCCACCACCGCCTTCGGCGGCGGTTCCCCTCTCCCTCCGGGAGAGGATTGAAGAGTTGAGCAATGGACAAGCCCGCCCGATCCCGCCAGTGACGCGCCAACCAATCAGGAAGGCAAGCACATGGCGTTCACGGCGAAGATCCTGCTCCTCGGCTCGGGCGAGCTCGGCCGCGAATTCGTGATCTCGGCCAAGCGGCTTGGCGCATATGTGATCGCCTGCGACGCCTATGCGGGCGCCCCCGCCATGCAGGTGGCGGACGGTTTCGAAGTGTTCTCGATGCTCGACGGCGAACTGCTGCGCGCCGCGGTGGAAAAGCACCGGCCGGACTATGTCGTGCCCGAGGTCGAGGCGATCCGTACCGAGGTGCTGGCCGAGCTGGAGGCCGAGGGCTTCACCATCGTCCCGTCCGCCCGCGCGACCCAGATGACGATGAACCGCGACGGCATCCGCGAAGTCGCCGCCGTCGAGCTTGGGCTGCGCACCTCGCGCTACCGCTATGCGGAATCGCTGGAGGAAGTGCTGGCGGGCGCCGAGCACACCGGCCTGCCCTGCGTGATCAAGCCGGTCATGTCCTCCTCGGGCAAGGGCCAGAGCACGGTGCGTGATGCCGGCGCGCTGGAGGCGGCCTGGGACTATGCCGTCGCCAACATGCGCGGCGACCGCAAGCGGGTGATCGTCGAGGAGTTCGTCGCCTTCGACTACGAGATCACGCTGCTGACGATCCGCACCCGCGAGGGCGTGCTGTTCTGCCCGCCGATCGGCCACCGCCAGGAGCGTGGCGACTATCAGGAAAGCTGGCAGCCCGCCGCCATGTCGGCCCAGGCGATCGCCGATGCCCAGGACATGGCGCGCAAGGTGGTCGACGATCTCGGCGGCTACGGCATCTTCGGCGTCGAGTTCTTCGTGAAGGGCGAGGAAGTGATCTTCTCCGAGCTCTCGCCCCGCCCCCACGACACCGGCATGGTCACCCTGATCTCGCAGAACCTCAGCGAGTTCGACCTGCATGCGCGCGCGGTGATGGGCCTGCCGATCCCCGCGATCACGCTGCGCGGCCCCTCGGCGAGCGCGGTGATCCTGGCGGACCGCGCCTCTGAGACGCTGTCGTACGAAGGGCTGGGCGAGGCGCTGGCCACCGAGGGCGGCGAAGTGGACGTCCGCATCTTCGGCAAGCCGAATTCGCGGCCCTATCGCCGTATGGGCGTGGCGCTGGCCCTGGCGGAAAGCACCGACGAAGCGCGGCGGGTGGCGGCCGAGGCGGCGGGCAAGGTGCGGATCGGATATGGGGACTGAATTCAATATCCTTTGAAAAGTCTTTCGTTTCTCCGACGACCTGGGTTGCAATGTAGGATTTTGAATGTTCCCTTTATGTTCTCGATTCGATCGAGAATATAGAGGAGCGTTCAATGGCGTATGTAACCGATACGGATCTCACAGCGACCGGTGCCGGCCAAGGGGCAAATATGGTCGGCTTCATTCAGGACGGAGCGGGTGCGACCCCACGGACCGCGATGGCGAAATTGCGGGAACGGGTTTCGATCACCGACTTTGGTGCGGTATCGGGTTCGGATGTGATTGCCGCGGTCGGGGCGGCACTTGCCAATCTCGGAACGACCGCGCCCGGGATCCTCGTCTTTCCCAAGGGCATCTGGCTCGTCGGCGCCGCTGTCGATTGGTCCACCTATCGAAACATCACCTTCTCGTTCGAGCGCGGTGCTGTCGTGGACCATGGCAGCAACGCCATCACCTTACCGGATCGTGTCGATACCGATGGCAGCAATTTCGTGGGGACCGCGAAGGTTGCAACCCGCAACAAGGATGAAGCGCTGCTGGTATCTCCGCCCAACCAGTATCTACGATTTGGCAATGACGCGCGGGGCGTGGGTGCACTCCAGTCCAACACGGGCGGATTCAACAATCTCGCCTGGGGCAGCGATGCACTTTCCACCGCCCTGTCCGTCCGGTCCTCGATCGCGATCGGCAATGAGGCACTGAGGGATGTTGTCGGCGACCCGACCGGCACCAAGGAAGATGGTACCTTTTACGCGTTCGGCGACTCCAATCTTGCGATTGGAGACTTCGCCTCGCGCCACAACACCACCGGTTATGAGAACATAGCCATCGGCAGCTATGCCTTGCGCGACAATACCACCGGGCGTTGGAACATCGCCATCGGCCACCAGGCCCAGGTCCTGATGACCGGCGAGGCCAATGTCACCGTCGGCTCCTACGCCCTCTCGCATGCAGTTGCCGGGAGCAACCATAATACCGCGATTGGCTGGTCGGTTCTCGAGGGCCAGCTATCCGGCTCGAATACTGCTGTCGGCTATTGTTCGATGACCACCAATGTCAGCGGAACCCGAAATACGGCCCTCGGCGCGCTTGCGATGTACGAGAATGATATCGGCGATGACAATGTCGCCATCGGCAACGAGACGCTCAAGAACGCAACGGGTAATGTCTACAAGAACGTGGCCATCGGCAATTTTGCACTGGGCCAGATCGCGAGCGGAGGCACCGAGCAGAACACCGCGATCGGTTACAATGCCATGCTGGGCTTCTCAACCGGCATTCGGAATACCGCAATCGGCTGCGATGCCATGGCGGCCGCGTTCTCGACGAACAACAGCGCTGCGCTGGGCTATAACGCCCAGGTGACCGGCAGTAATCAAAATCAGATCGGCAATTCGCAAACCACGACGTTCGCATATGGCGCCGTACAGGACCGATCCGATGCACGCGACAAGGCGGATGTTCGCGACACACTGCTCGGACTTCGCTTCGTCAAGGCGTTGCGTCCGGTCGATTTCCGCTGGGACCTTCGAGACGATTACAGGAAGGCCGATGCAATCCAGAGCCTAGGGGAAATCGAGCACGATGGCTCAAAGAAGCGCAGCCGATTCCACCATGGTCTGATCGCCCAGGAATTGAAGGACGTACTGGATGAACATGGCATCGACTTTGGCGGGTATCAGAACCACGCGATCAACGGTGGTGATGATGTTCTGTCCATCGGCTACACGGAGCTGATCGCTCCGCTGATCAAGGCAGTCCAGGAATTGGCCGAGCGCGTGGAAGCCTTGGAAAAGGCTGCCTAATCTTCAGCCTGGATCGCCGTGGCAATCGTCTTGCCGCGGCGATCCTCGTTGGCGACTTCGTGCATTGGACCTGGAACGGAAACTAGGGTCTTCCGCAGCTATTGGAGAGCCTGTTTCGCGCTAAGGCCCGGCCCATGTCGCCATGGGTGGAGGGCAGATGCGAGCAGGCAAGACGGGCGATCGTGCAGCGGACGCGGCGGAAGCGATCGCACGGATCGTCGCTACGCATCTCCAGGCCGATCTCTCGCTGAGGCTGTGGGACGGGCGGATCGTTCCGCTGGGAGACGGCGCACGCAGAGACATCCTGCTGACCGTGGCGTCTCCGGGTGCGGCGCGGCGGCTGTTGCTCAGGCCCGGGCTGATGACCCTGTTCGAGCTCTACGCCGCGGGCGAACTGGCCATCGAAGGCGGCTCGCCGCTGGAGGCGGTCCGGCGCTGGGACCATATGCGGGCGCTGGCCCTGCCGCGCGCACTGCCGCGCCGGCGCATCGCCCGGCAGCTGCTGACCTTGCTCACGGCGCCGACCGCATCCGTGGCAACGCGCGACCTGGCCTATGCGGGAGGCGTCGCGGATTCGCCCGAATCGGGTCGTGACGACGGCGCGCTGATCCGCTTCCACTATGACGTGTCGAACGCCTTCTACGCGCTCTTCCTCGACGCGGAGATGGTCTATTCCTCCGCCTATTTCCCCGAAGGCCCGGCGGGGCTCGACGCGGCCCAGCAGGCCAAACTCGACATGATCTGCCGCAAGCTGCGGCTGGAACCGGGCATGCACCTGCTCGACATCGGCTGCGGCTGGGCCGGCCTTGCCTGCCATGCCGCGCGCCATTTCGGCGTGACGGTGCACGGCGTCACGCTGTCACAGGAACAGTTCGACTTCGCGCAGGAGAAGATCGCGCGGCTGGGGCTGGCCGATCGGGTCACGATCGAGCTGCGCGACTATCGCACGCTCGATGGCGAGCAATGCTATGACGCCATCGCGCAGATCGAGATGTTCGAGCATCTCGGCTTCGACAATCACGATCGCCATTTCGCGCTGATGCATCGCCTGCTGCGCCCGCGCGGGCGCTATCTGCATCAGGCGACTACGCGCCGCGCGACCCGCGACCTGGCCCGCTTTCGCAAGCCGACGGCCTATCAGCGCGTGATCACGCGGTTCATCTTCCCCGGCGGCGCACTCGATCATGTCGGCATGACGGTCACCAATCTCGAGAGGCACGGCTTCGAAGTGCAGGACGTGGAGAATTGGCGCGGGCACTATCAGCGCACGCTGGAGCTATGGGCCGAGCGTCTCTGGAGCCACCGAGCAGCCGCCGCACACGAGATCGGGGCCGACAGGACGCGGCTGTGGCTGCTCTATTTCACCTTGTTCGCCCAGGCCTTCGAACGCGGCACCTGCCTGGTGTTCCAGACGCTCGCGACCAAGCGGCAGGGCGGACCGTCCGGGCTGCCGCCGTCGCGCGCCGACCTTTATCGATAGGCGCTCAGGCAGCCTGCCCGTTCCAGCGCTTCCGCCGCTCGCAGACCTGGGCGATGTGGTCCTTCACGTGCTTCATCATCACGTTCGCGCTGAGGCGATATTCCGGCCAGTTCTCGAGGACATGACGCCGCGCCCAGCGCAGGCAGAAATCGTCATAGTCGCGCTGCAGCTGGATGCAGTCGATCTTGAGCGCACGCGCGTCGCGGCATGCCTCTTCCGATCCGACGCCCTGCTGGGCGGGCTCGTAGATCTCTTCATGGACGAAGCGCTGATAGGCAGCCAGTGCCTCGACCATCTCGCGGCGCAGATGGCGCAGCGCGTCCAGATCCGCGTCCTTCACGGAATCGGTGATCTGGCTTCGGGCAGTGACCATGATCTCGATCAGGCGATCATGATGGCGGGAGAGGATATCGAGACGCCGGGACATTGCTTCATAATGGAGCGAATGTCTTTCCAGACGCTTACTCCTGCCGCGCCACGGGCGCCGCGCTGCCGGACCGATCGATCAGCCTCGATGCAGCGAACACCCCGACCACGGCAACGGCCGCGCCGATGAGCATGTCCGCCAGATAATGGGTGCCTTCGACGGGCACCGAAACGAGCATGGCGAGACTCAGGCAGATCAGTGGCCAGCGCAGCGGTCCGCTGTGCCACGCTGCGGCAATGTAGAGGACGACGGACGCGGTGTGGAAGCTCGGCGCCGAAACCAGGCCGCGCAGCTCGTTCAGGTTGATCTGCGTCATCTGGTGCGCCCGCAGCGCCGGAATGAGCTGCTCCTGCCAGATCGCGCTGGTCGGCATATAGGGGATCGGCCCCTTCCACAGATAGGATAGCGGGCCGACGGCCGGCATGAACAGGTAGAGGGTCAGGGTGAGCATCGCGGCCAGCCAGAAGCTCGCGAGGAAACGGTGCGCCTCGCGCCGCTGGCCGCGGATCGCGAAGGCGGCGAGCAACGCGGCGGGGATCACATAGATGCACTGATAGGCCGCCACGCCGAGGATCTGGAGGCTGCGGTGCGCCGCGACCATTTCGTACCAGGCGAGCCAGTGGAAGCGCAGCGCCTCATCGATCCGCTGGAGGGGAGCGTCGGCAAAGCCATGCGACAGCGCCGCCAGCGGATAGGTGCTCACGGCGCCGAGCAGCGCCATCGCCGTGAACAGGCCGAAATATTCCGCGCCGTCGGAGAGCGGCTCCTTCCAGCGCAAGCCGGTCCGGGAAAGCGCGGGTCGTACGGCAAAGGTGAGGCCAAGCCCAATGAAATAGGGCGCATTGCTCGGCCGCAGCAGGTCTATCCGGAGCCCGGCCTTCCACAGCAACAGCGTGCAGATCGCGACGCTCAAGCCCAGCGCGCTCCACAATTGCATCGTGGAGAAGCCGGTCGAGGAAAGCGGGCGATGCTCCGAAACGGGGTTGGCGGAAATCTCGGGCGCTGCACGGCGCGGGCGAAACAGGACATTGCCCGGCACCGGCCGGGCGCGATCGAAACTTGGCACTATCCGCCATGGATAGCGGATCGGCGCGTATGCGCAATCGCTTCGGGCGGGCCCGCCTGCCCGCCCGTCCTCGATCGGGACCCGGCGCTCAGCGCGTCGGGTAGTTCGGCGCCTCGCGGGTGATCGTCACGTCGTGGACGTGGCTCTCGCGCAGGCCCGCATTGGTGATGCGGACGAAACGGGCCTTCTTCTGGAACTCGGGGATCGTCGCGGCGCCGACATAGCCCATCGACGCCTTCACGCCGCCGACCAGCTGGTGGATCACGTCCTTGGCCGGGCCCTTGAATGCCACCTGGCCCTCGATACCCTCGGGCACCAGCTTGAGCTGGTCCTTGACGTCCTGCTGGAAATAGCGGTCGGCCGAGCCGCGCGCCATCGCGCCGACCGAGCCCATGCCGCGATACGACTTGTAGGCGCGGCCCTGGTAGAGGAAGGTCTCGCCCGGCGCTTCCTCGGTGCCCGCCAGCAGCGAGCCGATCATCGCGGTCGAGGCGCCGGCGGCGATCGCCTTGGCGACGTCGCCCGAGGTGCGGATGCCGCCATCGGCGACCACCGGCACGTCGTGCTTCGCTGCTTCGTTGGCGGCTTCCATCACCGCGGTGAGCTGCGGCACGCCGACGCCGGCGACGACGCGGGTGGTGCAGATCGAGCCCGGGCCGATGCCGACCTTGATGCCGTCCGCGCCCGCGTCGATCAGCGCCTTGGCGGCTTCGGCGGTGGCGATGTTGCCCGCGATCACCTGGACGCGGTTGGAAAGCTTCTTCACCCGCTCGACCGCGCGGCTGACCTCGACATTATGGCCATGCGCGGTGTCGATCACGATCAGATCGACTTCGGCATCGACGAGCGCCTCGGTGCGCGCGAAGCCCTTGTCGCCCACGGTGGTGGCAGCGGCGACGCAGAGGCGGCCGGCGGCGTCCTTGGTGGCGCTGGGGTAGTTCACCGCCTTCTCGATGTCCTTCACCGTGATCAGGCCGACACAGCGATAGGCATCGTCGACGACCAGCAGCTTCTCGATGCGGCGCGAATGGAGCAGGCGGCGCGCCTCTTCCGAGCTGACGCCGGCACGCACGGTGACGAGGTTCTCGTGCGTCATCAGCTCGGAGACGAGCTGGTCGGGACGTTCGGCGAAGCGGACGTCGCGATTGGTGAGGATGCCGGCGAGCTTGCCGCTGGCCTCGACCACGGGAACGCCGCTGATCTTGTGCTGAACCATCAGCGCGCGGGCCTCGGCAAGCGTGCCGTTGGGGGCGATGGTGATCGGGTTGACGACCATGCCGCTCTCGAAGCGCTTGACGGCGCGGACCGCTTCCACCTGCTCCTCGATGTCGAGATTGCGGTGGAGCACGCCGATGCCGCCGAGCTGCGCCATGACGATCGCCATGTCGGCTTCGGTGACGGTATCCATCGCCGAGGAGAGGATCGGAATGTTGAGCGAAAGGCCGCGCGTTACCCGCGTACGGGTGTCGGCCATGCTCGGCAGGACTTCGGATTCTCCCGGATAGAGGAGAACGTCATCGAAGGTGAGGCCGAGGGGGATGTCCATGGGGTGCGCCAATGTCCTGATTCGGAAGTTGGCGGCCCATGTAACCGCGAGGGTCGGAAAGCGCTAGGGGGTCGGCGTTTTCTGGCGTCATGCAAAGCAGCGCCTGCTCGATCGCGATCTGCTCGCGGATGCTGCGCGCGAGTGCCACCGAGGCACGGCAATAGCCGGGCCAGTCGGCCGCGACCTCACGCGGCCCCCAGGCGCCGACGTGCATCGTGTACTCGATGCGCTTCTCGATGTTCGCCTGGCGGAGCGCCGCAAGCTGTTCGGCAAGGACGCCGGTCGCCTGACGCTCGAGCTCCTGGCAGAGCTGATCGACCTTGTTGCGGCGCTCGCCATTGACCTTGGAGATGTAGAGGCGGACGCGGGAGAGCCTGAGCTGGTCCAGCTCGGGCTGGGCGATCAGCATCTCGATCTCGTCGAGCGCGGCAAGCAGGTCACGGTGCAGAATGGTAAGGCCGGGCATGGACTTATCATAGGATAAGTCCGGCCTACGTGGTCGCCCTTAGGTGCCGAAATCTTCCATATCGGCGGCATCTCCGGCACGCTCGAGCAGCGCGCGGGCCTGATCGACGTGCATCGTCTCGATCATCCGCCCCTCGTACCGCTCTGCGCCGCCGGTCGCTGCGGCGATCAACGCGCGGGCATCGGCGAGCTCGGCTTCGCTGGGACCGAAAGCGCGGGCAGCGATATCAATCTGGTTGGGATGGATCAGCGACTTGCCGTCATAGCCGAGCGCCCTGCCCTCGCCGCATTCGGCCGCCAGCCCCTCGGGATCGTCGAGCCGGTTGAACACGCCGTCCAGCGCCCAGACCTGGCTGGCGCGGGCGGCGAGGATGATGGTCTGGAGCGCGACGCTCATCTGGGTGCGGCCGCTCGACGGCGGCAGGCGCAGCGAGGCGGCCAGATCGTTGGTGCCCGCGATCAGCCCCGACACGCCCGGCACCGCGGCGATCTCGGCGGCGGCGAGGACTCCGAGCGGAGTCTCGATCATCGCGAGCAGCGGCTTGCCGAGCGCCTCCGCGACCTGCACGACATCGGCGGCGCTCTCGGCCTTGGGCAGCACGGCGAAGTCCGCGCGCGAGGCGGCGACCGCGGCAACGTCCTCCAGATGCTCGCCCGACTCGATCCCGTTCAGCCGGATCGCGGCGAGACGCGGACCGAAACCCTGTGCCACCGCCTCCACCGCGGCGAGCCGGGCAGTCGCCTTGTCCGCGTCCTTCACCGCGTCTTCCAGGTCGAGGATCACCAGGTCGGCGGAGAGCCCCCGCGCCTTCTCGATCGCACGGCGGTTGGAGGCCGGCAGGAACAGGGCGGTGCGCGGTGCGAGACGGGCTGTGGTCATGGCCCCTCTCTATGCTAGCAAGAAGCAAATCGTGAAGGGGGAGTCGGAATGCTCGTACTCAATGTTTTCCTGGGCGCGGTGGCCGTGGTCGTCGTGCTCTACCTCTTCTCCAGCGTGACGATCGTCCGCCAGGGCTATCAGTACACGATCGAGCATTTCGGCCGCTTCACCAGCGTCGCCGGACCGGGCTTCAACTTCTATCCCGCCTTCTTCTACCGGGTCGGCCGGCGGGTGAACATGATGGAGCAGGTGATCGACATCCCCGGCCAGGAGATCATCACCAAGGACAATGCGATGATCTCCACCGACGGCGTGGTGTTCTTCCAGGTCCTCGACGCGGCCAAGGCGGCCTATGAGGTGAGCGACCTCTATATCGCGCTGCTCCAGCTCACCACGACCAACCTGCGCACGGTGATGGGTTCGATGGACCTGGACGAGACGCTGTCGAAGCGCGACGAGATCAACGCGCGGCTGCTCTCGGTGGTCGATCATGCGACGACGCCCTGGGGCGTGAAGATCACCCGCGTCGAGATCAAGGACATCCGCCCGCCCGCCGACATCGTCAACGCGATGGGCCGGCAGATGAAGGCGGAGCGCGAGAAGCGCGCCAACATCCTCGAGGCCGAAGGCACCCGCGCGTCCGAGATCCTGCGCGCCGAGGGCCAGAAACAGTCCAAGATCCTAGAGGCCGAGGGCCGGCGCGAAGCCGCCTTCCGCGACGCCGAGGCGCGCGAGCGCTCGGCCGAGGCGGAAGCCAAGGCGACGCAGCTGGTGTCGGACGCGATCGAGGCGGGTTCGAGCCAGTCGCTCAACTATTTCATCGCCCAGAAATATGTCGAGGCGGTCGGCAAGTTCGCCACCTCGCCCAATGCCAAGACGATCCTGTTCCCGGTCGAGGCGACGCAGCTGATCGGCACGCTGGGCGGCATCGGCGAACTGGCCAAGGAAGCACTGGGTGGCGGAGGCAATGGCGGCGCGCCGCGTCCGCCGGCGCCCCCTGCCCCGCCGCGTCCGCGGCCGTTCGAACCCAAGGAGGGGTGAGATGGACTTCAACCAACTGCTCGCCGTGCCGGGCCTCGCCTGGCTGATCCTCGCCGCAGTGCTGGCGATCGCCGAGCTGCTGGCGCCGGGTATCTTCCTGGTCTTCATCGCCGCCGGCGCGGCGGTGACCGGCGTGGTGACGTTGCTGGTGCCGGCCTTCGACCTGGTGTTCGAAGTGTTCCTGTTCGCAGCGGCGTCGGCTGCGGCCGTGGCGGTCGGGCGGCGCTGGTATCGCCAGAACCCAGTGCCGAGCGCCGACCCGCTGCTCAACGACCGCGTCGCCCGGCTGATCGGCCAGGTCGTCACCGTGGTCGAGCCGATCGTCGCGGGCCAGGGCCGGGTGAAGGTCGGCGACGGCGAATGGCCGGCCCATGGCCCCGATACCCCTGTCGGCGCGCATGTCCGCATCACCGGCGCCCGTGGCGGCTCGCTCGACGTCGAGCCCGCCTGAGTTTTCTGTTCGTCATCCCCGCCCTTGCGGGGTGATTTTGGGAGTTTGAAGTTGGATACCACTCGCCGCCAGTTGCTGCTCGGCGCGGGCTCTACGCTCGCGCTCGCCGGTTCTCCCGCCACGGCCCGCGCCCTGTTCGCCCCGAATGACGCGCCCGGCCAGGCGCTGATCGACCGGGCCGCCGAGCAGATGCTGCGCGACTATCCCGAGACGGCGACGACTCTGGGCGTCGACAAGGACAAGCGCGCCAACCTGAAGCACCAGCTGATGGACCGCTCGGCAAAGGGCCAGGCGAAGATCGCCGCCAACCTGAAGCAGGTCCTGGCCGACATCGCCAAGCTCGACCTGAATGCGCTGAGCCCGGCGATGCGCACCCATATCGACGTGATCCAGGCCAGTTATTCCAACGCACTGAAGGGCTTCGCCTTCGGCTATGGCGACGTCGCGACCGGCAGCTGGCGCAACACGCCCTATGTCGTGGTGCAGAATGTCGGCGCCTATATCGACACGCCGCGCATGCTCGACAGCGACCACCAGATCGCCAGCCCCGAGGACGGCGAAGCCTATCTCGACCGACTGGAGAGCTATGCCGAGCAGCTTGACAGCGAAACCGAGCGGCTGAAGCTGGCGGCGCGCAAGGGCGTGATCGCCCCCGACTTCCTGCTCGACAAGTGCCTGAAGCAGATCAAGCTGGCCCGCAGCGGCAATCCGGCCGGCTGGGGCGTGGTGACCTCGGTCGCCAATCGCACCGCGGGGATGCAGGGCGATTTCGGCGAGCGCGCCTGGCTGCTCGCCAAGGACAAGCTGACCCCGGCGCTGGACCGCCAGATCGCCGAGCTGGAAAAGCACCGCGCCCGCGCCACCAGCGATGCCGGCGTGTGGAAGTTCAAGGACGGCGACGCCTATTATGCCTGGGCGCTGAGCGCCGGCACCACGACCAGCATGACGCCCGACGAAGTCCATCAGATGGGCCTCGACCAGCTGGCGAAGATCCAGTCCGAGATGGACGGGATCCTCAGGAAGGAAGGCTATTCGCAAGGCTCGGTAGGTGCGCGGATGGAAGCGCTCGCCAAGGATCCGCGCTTCACCTTCCCCGACAATGACGCCGGCCGCGCCGAGATCATCAAGTTCATGCAGGAGCGCGTCGACGATATCCGCGGCCGCATGCCCCAGGCCTTCCACACGCTGGTGAAGGGCAATCTCGAGGTGCGCCGCCTGCCGCTGGAAGAGGAACCGGGTGCCGCCGGCGCCTATGGCGGCCCCGGATCGATCGACGGCACCGTCCCCGGCAAGATCTGGCTCAACCTGCGCACGACGGCGCTGCACACGCGCTTCAGCGTGCCCGACCTCGCCTATCACGAGGGCATTCCGGGCCATGTCTGGCAGGGCGAATATGCCAACAAGATGCCGCTGATCCGCAGCATCCTGGCGTTCAACGCCTATTCGGAAGGCTGGGCGCTCTACGCCGAGCAGCTGGCCGACGAGCTGGGCGTCTATGCCGAGAACCCGGCGGAGAAGCTCGGCTATCTCCAGTCGCTCGGCTTCCGCGCCTGCAGGCTGGTGGTCGATACCGGCCTCCACGCCAAGCGCTGGACGCGCCAGCAGGCGATCGACTGGTTCGTCACTGCCAACGGCTCCTCGGTCGAGGAAGTCTCGGGCGAGGTCGATCGCTACTGCTCCTGGCCGGGCCAGGCCTGCGGCTACAAGGTGGGGCATAGCGAGATCAACCGGCTGCGCGACAAGGCGAAGGCGGCGCTGGCCGACCGCTACGACTTCCGCGCCTTCAACGACGCGGTGGTGCTGGGCGGCAATGTGCCGATGACCGTGCTCGGCCATGTGATCGACCGGCACGTCGCGGAGCGCAAGGCCTGACCTGGCGCCCGCGTTACGCACTGGCTGCGGCGCTGCTGTTCGCGGTGGAGGTGGCGATCGCGCTGTTCGTGCGCGATCGCTTCGTCCGGCCCTATCTGGGCGACGTGCTGGCGGTGGTGCTGGTCTATTGCGGGCTGCGCGCGGTGCTGCCGCTACGGGTTGTCCCGGCGGCGGTGCTCGCCTTCTCGGTCGGTGCGCTGATCGAGTTCGGCCAGGCGGTGAATCTGCTCGACCTGCTCGGACTGCGCGGCAACCAGGTCATCGCCATCGTGCTGGGCGGGAGCTTCGAATGGCTGGATTTCGTCGCCTATGCGGCGGGAGCGCTGCTGGCGCTGGCGGCGGAGCGCTTCATCCATAGATGACCGCCACCCCCGCTCTCGCGGGGATGGCGGATAACGGGTTTACTGCTTCCCGCCGAGCAGGCCCGAAGCAAGGCCGCCAATCTGGCCGAGCACGCCGCCGGCGTCGCCCTTGAGCAGGTCGGCGAAATGGCCGAGCGAGCCCTCACCGCCGATATGGCCGATGATCTCCTGGAGCTTGTCCACCGGCAGCCCGGTGTGCGCCGCCGCGCCTTCGGCGGTATCGACGTCCATCGGGTGGAACTTGGCGAGCGCCTGCACCGCCTGCTCGACATGCTCGGGCGAGAGCCCGACCTTGGCTGCGAGATTGGCAATGTCCGCGTTCTGCGTGACCTGGCCGAGGATACCGTCGAGAATGCTCATGATCTGCTCCTGTTACGATGGGGTTCGGAACGGTAGCGTATCTAGCATATCCGTGCGGCTCAGCCCAACGGCAACGGTGCCCGGTCCGGCGGAACGAAACCCCGACGCGCCGGGACGGAGAAGAGCAGTTCGGGGCTGTAGAAACCGAGCGGCCAGTCGCGCCGGCCCATCGGCGATGCCAGCAACGCGTTGACACGCGCGGCCAGCCGGGTCTCGTCGGTCCGGGCGAGGAACAGGCGAACCCCGGCGACATAAATGCGGGTGATGGTGTCGTGATAGCCGCCCTTGTCGTCGTTCACCCCGCCGACGCTCTCGTTGAAGCGCGAGATCAGGCCGGCAATCTCGGCATCCACGTCCACATCGGGACGCTCGGCGAGCAGATAGAGGCAGGCGGCGAGATGCGCCTCGTGCGTCCACTCCTCCTTGGCGAGGGTGCAGGCGAGCAAGCCCTCGCCGAGATGGACGATCTCGGCGTCGGCGGTGAACAGTCTTGGCGAGAACTCGGTCATCGATCGGGCTCCTGTCGCCCGATCGATGACCGGGCTGGTTATGCGGTAGCTGTCACTTGCGGTGCGGCCTCGCGGACGCCTTGATCCACATGATCCGCGAATTGGGCGAAATTCTCGACGAACTGGTCGACCAGGCGGCCGGCGGTCGCGTCATAGTCCGCCTTGTTGTTCCAGGTCGCCCGCGGATCGAGGATCCCGCTGTCCACCCCATTGACCGCAACCGGCACCATGAACCCGAAATTCGGGTCCCTGCGGAACTCGGCCTGGGCCAGACTGCCATCGAGCGCGGCGTTGAGCAGCGCACGGGTCACCTTGATTGGCATGCGCTTGATGCCCGGATCGGTGGCACGACCACCGCTCCAGCCGGTGTTGACCAGCCAGCAATCAACGCCGCCCTTCGCGATCCGCTCCTTGAGCAGATTGCCATAGACCGCCGGGTGGCGGGGCATGAAGGCGGCACCGAAGCAGGTCGAGAAGGTCGCCTCGGGCTCGGTCACCCCGATCTCGGTGCCCGCAACCTTGGCGGTGTAGCCCGAGAGGAAATGGTACATCGCCTGGTCGGGCGTCAGCTTGGCGATCGGCGGCATCACTCCGAACGCATCGGCGGTCAGGAAGATGATGTTGCGCGGGACGGGTCCGAGGTTGCGCTCGGAGGTGTTGGGAATGAAGTCGATCGGATAGGCGCCACGGCTGTTCTCGGCCAGGCTGTTGTCCGCCAGGTCGAGCGTGCGGCTCTCTTCGTCCATCACGACGTTCTCGAGCACCGTGCCGAAGCGCTTGGTCGTCGCGAAGATCTCCGGCTCGGCTTCGGCCGACAGGTTGATCATCTTGGCGTAGCAGCCGCCCTCGAAGTTGAAGACGGCGGTGTCCGACCAGCCATGCTCGTCATCACCGATCAGCGTGCGCGACGCATCGGCCGAAAGCGTGGTCTTGCCGGTGCCGGACAGACCGAAGAACACCGCGGTGTCGCCGTCCGGACCGATATTGGCGGAGCAGTGCATCGGCATGATGCCGTCGACCGGCAGCAGATAGTTGAGCAGCCCGAAGACGCTCTTCTTCATTTCGCCGGCATAGGCGGTGCCGCCGATCAGGATCAGCTTCTCGGTGAAGTTCACCGCGATCACCGTCTCGCTGCGGGTGCCGTGGCGATCGGGATCGGCGCGGAAGCTAGGCAGGTCGATGATCGTGTATTCGGGCACGAAACCGGCCAGCTCGGCGCCCTCGGGGCGGACCAGCATCGTCCGGATGAACAGGTTGTGCCAGGCCAGCTCGTTGATCACGCGGACGTTCACCCGGTGCTCGGGCTGCGAGCCGCCATATAGGTCCTGCACGAACAGCGTGTCGCGATTGGCGATCTCGGTGAGGAAATCGGCCTTGAGCGCCGCGAAATGCGCCGGGCTGATCTCCTTGTTGACCTTGCCCCACCAGACACTGTCCTCCGTCGTCGCGTCGCGGACGATGAACTTGTCCTTTGCGCTGCGGCCGGTGTGCTTGCCCGTGGTGACGACCAGCGGGCCGTCCTTGGCCAGCTTGCCCTCCCCACGCGACACGGCCTGCTCGACGAGCTGGGCGGTTTCGAGGTTCCAGAAAATATCGGCGCCCGTCCCGATGCCCATGACATCGAGACCGTGGCGCGGCGTGCGCTCGGTCAAATTTGCCTCCGTCTCCAAACACCCTGGGGGTGATTTGCCCGGGCTGTTGCCGCCCAGTGCAATATTATTGCGTGGCCATAAGCCCCTGCCGAAAGGGGGGTCAACCCGAGTAAACGTTGTCAGCCGATTGAGCGGCAAAGAAGTTTCGGTTACGCCGTCCAATCAATGGTTCCGAGTGCCGCACACGCATGACCGCTACGATCGCGCTGGTCGATGACGACCGTAACATCCTGACCTCCGTCTCGATCGCCTTGCAGACCGAGGGTTTCCTGACGCGAGTCTATTCCGATGGCGAAAGCGCATTGAAGGCGCTGATCGACAATCCGCCCGACCTGGCGGTGCTCGACATCAAGATGCCGAAGATGGACGGGCTCGAGCTGCTGCGGAAGCTGCGCGAGAAGAGCACGATCCCGGTGATCTTCCTGACGAGCAAGGACGACGAGCTGGACGAGGCGCTGGGCCTGGCGATGGGCGCGGACGACTATATCGCCAAGCCCTTCTCCCAGCGGCTTCTCATTGCCCGCATCCGCGCGATCCTGCGCCGGACCGAAGCCGCGCAGCCGAGCGCCGAGGGTGGTGAGGAAGTCACCGCCGAGGCGCTCGAACGCGGTCGCCTGACCATGGACCCGGCGCGCCACCGCGTGACCTGGAACGGCACCAACGTGACCCTCACCGTCACCGAATTCCTGATCCTCGAGACGCTCGCGCAGCGCCCGGGGATCGTGAAGACCCGCAACCAGCTGATGGATGCCGCCTATCAGGACGACATCTATGTCGATGACCGAACCATCGACAGCCACATCAAGCGCGTCCGCCGCAAATTCCGGCAGGTCGATCCGGAATTCGATGCTATCGAGACGCTCTATGGCGCGGGCTACCGGTTCTCGGACGAGTAGGGACGAGCGCGACCTCGCGCTCAAATGGTCCAATCGCGTCAGCCTGACGCCGCGCATCCTCGCGGTGAACATCGTCGCGCTCGCGCTACTGGGCGGCGGCTTCTACTACCTCGACTCATACCGGAGCCGGATGGTCGACAGCCGCGTCGAGCAGGCCGGGCGCGAAGTGCGGCTGATCGCCCAGGCGCTGGCCTCCGCCAAGGACGAGAAACGCCGCGACCTGCTGGTGCTGAGCCTGGCACGCGATACCGGCACGCGCATCCGGCTTTTCGACGAGAAGGGCAAATCGCTTGCGGACAGCAAGATGCTGGGCCTGCGCAACGTGGTGCTGCGCGATCCGGACAAGGATCCCTGGGGACTTGAAGCTGCGCGCATCCTCGATGCGGTGATCGATACGGTGGCCGGCGCCGACCGCGCGCCGCTCTACCGCGAACGCCCGGTCGATCAGGGTCTCGACTGGCCCGACGTGCGCACTGCGCTTTCCGCGCACGGCACGCCGGCGACGGTATGGCGCGCACCCGATCGCACGCCGGTGATCACCGCCGCAGCGCCGATCACCGAGCTCGGCGTGGTGATGACCACGGCGAACGCCCGCGACATCACCCAGACCGTGCGCGCGGAGCGCTTCCGGCTCGGCATGGTGCTGCTGTTCGTCTCGGTCTTCTCGATCCTGCTCTCGCTGTTCCTGGCGCGGACGATCGTGCGGCCCCTGCGCCTGCTCGCCCGCGCCGCGATCCGCGTGCGGCTGGGCCGCGCCCGCGAAGTGGTGGTACCCCGCCTGCCCGACCGCAGCGACGAGATCGGCCTGCTCGCCCGGGCGCTCTCTGACATGACCCAGGCGCTGCGCGCGCGTATCGATGCGACCGAAGCCTTCGCCGCGGACGTCACCCACGAGCTGAAGAACCCCCTCGCCTCGCTGCGCTCCGCCGTCGACGGGATGGCTGCGGTGAAGAAGAAGGAGCACCGCGACCAGCTGCTCGAGATCGTCCGCGACGACGTGTTGCGGCTCGACCGGCTGATCACCGACATCTCCGAGGCTTCGCGCCTCGACGCCCAGCTCAGCCGCGCCACCTTCGAGCCGGTGGATATCGGCGCGATGATCCGGGCCCTGCTCGACCAGCGCGAGGCGCGTGGTATCCCAAACCGCATCCGCATCGCCTTTGATCGTGCCGCCGGGACCAAATTCACGGTGCTCGGCGAAGGCGCAAGGCTGGAGCGCGTATTCGAGAATTTGATCGAGAACGCGATTTCCTTCTCGCCGTCGGGCGGCCTCATCGCCATTTCCGCGGCCAGCGACGAGGAAGACCTGACGATCCGCGTCGAGGACGAAGGCCCCGGCGTGCCGGAGGAAGCCCGCGAGAACATCTTCCGACGCTTCCATTCGGTGCGGCCGCAGCAGGAGGCCTTTGGCCAACACTCCGGTCTGGGGCTTGCCATCGCCCGTACGATCGTCGAGGGCCACCAGGGGAGCATTTCAGTCGAATCGCGGGAGGATCGATTGAGCGGGGCAAGATTCGTCGTTCGTCTGCCACTGGCAGGACGAAGCTGAATGGCTGAAATTTCTTCGGAATCCATTCTGGCAGCCTGCGTGGCGATCGATGGGCAGGGCGTGCTGATCGAGGCGCGTGACGATGCCCAGCGCACCGATCTGCTGCTCCGGCTGATCGACCGTGGCGCCACGCTGGTGGTCGATGCGCGTACCGTCTGCGTGCGCCGCGGCAAGGCGCTGTGCGCCACCGTGCCGGCGGGTACCGGCGGGCGCGTCGAGATTCGCGGGATCGGCACGGTTCCGTTGCCCAGCCTCGACGAAGCGCCCGTCGCGCTGGCCGTGGTGGTGCTGGACGATGCGCCGCGCCTGCCCGAGGACCGCCGCACGCGCCGCATCGCGGGGATCGAGATTCCGGTGCTCGCGCTGGGGCCGAGCGAGCCCGCGGCTCCCATCAAGGTGGAATATGCGCTAAAGGCCTTCGCACGATGAGCAAGGCGCGCCCCAAGCAGATCCTGCTCGTCACCGGCATGTCCGGTGCCGGCAAGTCGACGGTGCTGCGCACGCTGGAGGATCTCGGCTGGGAAGTCGTCGACAACCTGCCGCTGCTGCTGCTCAACCGCCTGCTCGACACCGCGCCGGCCGAAGCGGATGATGATCGTCCGCTGGCCATCGGCATCGGCAGCACGACCCGCGGCTTCGATCCCGAAAGCATCGTCCGCCGTATCAAGAAGCTGCGTGAGGAGCATGGCCACGACATCGGCACGCTCTTCCTCGAATGTTCGGGTGCCGAGCTGGAGCGGCGCTATTCGGAGACGCGCCGCCGCCATCCGCTCGCCCAGGACCGCCCGGCTTGGGACGGAATCGCGCACGAACGCGAACTGCTCACGCCGCTGCGTCGCTGGGCGAATCGGCTGATCGATACGACCGATCTCAGCTCGAACGAGCTCGCCCAGCAGATTCGCGCGACCTTTTCCGGCGAAGGCCTGGGCGAGACGGTGATTTCGGTCGTTTCCTTCGGATTCGCCCGCGGCCTGCCGCGCGATGCCGACCTGGTGTTCGACATGCGTTTCCTGCGCAATCCGCATTGGGTGGCCGAGTTGCGCCCCGGGACCGGCAGGGACGCCGATGTCTCCGCCTATATCGCCGCCGATCCCGCCTATCCGGCGGCGATGGCGCAGATCGAGTCGCTGCTGCTCCTGCTGGTTCCGCGCTACCAGGCCGAGGGAAAGGCGTATGTTACGATAGCGTTCGGATGCACGGGCGGCCGCCACCGGTCGGTTCATGTCGCCGAACGGATGGCCCGGCGGTTGCGCGCCGCGGGTTTTTCGCCCACGGTGGCGCATCGTGATACCAAGACCGCGCCGCAGGACTCGCTGGAGGGGGCCCCGGTGACCACGGCAGGGGGCGGAGTTTGAAATGATCGGTTTGGTGCTCGTGACGCACGGACGACTCGCCGAGGAGTTCGTAGTCGCGATGGAGCATGTAGTGGGCAAGCAGGAGCAGATCGCATCGATCTGCATCGGGCCCGAGGACGACATGGAAGGTCGCCGTGCGGACATCGCCGCGGCGATCCAGAGCGTCGATTCGGGGCGCGGCGTGATCGTGCTGAGCGATCTGTTCGGGGGCACGCCCTCGAACCTCGCCATCTCCCTGATGGAGGCCGGCCGGGTCGAGGTGATCGCGGGGATCAACCTGCCGATGCTCATTCGCCTGGGCAGCGCGCGCAAGACGATGAAGGTCACCGAAGCGGTGGCCGCTGCGCGCGATGCGGGCCGCAAATACATCACCGTCGCATCCGAAGTCCTGGGAGAGGCTGCCGCTTGAGTCGCACGATCCGAAACGTCACGATCTCGAACAAGCGCGGCCTGCACGCGCGCGCCAGCATGGCCTTTGTGACGCTTGCCACCGCCCAACCGGTCGAACTTACCGTCGAGAAGGACGGCAACACCGCCTCGGGCACGTCGATCCTCGACCTGATGATGCTTGGCGCCGCCAAGGGAGACACGATCTCGATCAGCGCGGAAGGCGCCGGCGCCGATGGCGCGGTGCAGGCGCTGGTCGAGCTGGTCGAGGCGCGGTTCAACGAGGAATAGCCTCGCACGCGCGGAGTAGCTAAAGGCCGCCGATGCCTCGCGAAATCACCGCCTTTTCCAATCCGCTCATCAAGCGCGTCCGCAACCTGCGCGACAAGAAGCATCGCCGCGAGGAAGGCCTGTTCCTCGCCGAGGGGCTGCGCATCCTGACCGAGGCCCACGAGGCCGGGCGGGTGCCGGAATATCTCTTCTACGCGAAGGACATGGCCGGCCATGCGCTGGTCCGCTCGCTGGTCGACGCCACCGAGGGCGCGGGCGGCTGGGCGGTGGAGACCAATGCCGACATCCTCTCCAAGCTGTCGGGCAAGGACAATCCGGGTGCGGTGGTCGGCGTCTATCCCGATTTCGCCGTCACCCTGGCGGATCTCGACCGGAGCAAGTCGGGCATCTGGCTGGTCGCCGAGCGGCTGCGCGATCCCGGCAACCTCGGCACCATCCTGCGCACCGCCGATGCGGTAGGCGCCGGCGGGCTGATCCTGATCGACGACTGCGTCGACCCCTTCTCGGTGGAAGCCGTGCGCGCCAGCATGGGCGCGCTGTTCACCGTGCCGGTGGCACGATCGAGCTGGGGCGACTTCCTCGTCTGGCTGCGCAAGGGGCCGGGCCAGCTGGTCGGGCTCAGCCTCGACACCGAGCATGACTATCGTGCGCCGCTCTACGCGGCGCCGACCTTCCTGCTGACCGGCAACGAGGCGCAGGGCATGCCCGGCTTCATGGCCGAGGCCTGCGACCTGCTGGTCAAGATCCCGATGCTCGGCAAGGCGGACAGCCTGAACGCCGCGATCGCCACCGCCGTCATGGCCTATGAGGTGCTCGGCCAGCAGCGAAGCTGAACGCCAGCTAATCGTTACGGCCATGGTCCGTTCAGACCGTCTCATGCATTGGGTTCTTCATAGAGGGAGTGAACCAATGCGACTTTCGACCATCGCCGCCGCCAGCCTGATCGCGCTGACCGCCCTGCCCGCCGCGGCGCAGGCCCAGTCCGAGTATCGCGCCAGCGGCACCGAGCCGTTCTGGAGCCTGACGATCGGCGCGCGGACCATGCTCTTCGAAGCACCGGGCCGCCGGCCGGTGAGCGTGGCGACGCCCAAGGTGATCCACGGCTTTGCCGGCGAGATGTGGCAGACCCGCCGGATCAACGTGAACACCAACCATCGCCCGTGCCGCGACGGGATGAGCGACCGCGTCTATCCCGACACCGTGACGGTCACCGTCGATGGGCGCCGGTTCGAGGGCTGCGGCGGTGAACCACGCGCCGAGGCCGGCACCGGCCTGGTCGACGGCAGCTGGCAGATCACCACATTGAACGGCCGCCCGGTGGCGCCGGGCTCCCGCCCGTCCATCGCTTTCGACAAGGGCCGTGTATCGGGCAATGCCGGCTGCAACCGCTTCACCGGCAACTATAGTTTCACCCGTGGCCAGATCAGCACCGGCGGTGTGGCGAGCACCAAGATGGCCTGTATCGACCGCGCCCGGAACCTGCAGGAGCAGACCATTCTCGGCCTTCTCGGCGAGCGGCTGACCGTATCGAGCAATCGCCAGGGCAAGCTGGTGCTGACCGGCCCCCGCGGCCGTACCATGACGCTGGCCCGCAACCGGCCCTGATCCGGATCGCCAGGGACGCGCGGTGATGGGAAAGCCATCGCCGCGCGCTCTCGGACATGCTCGCACCGGCGAGCTTATTCCAACAAGGCAAAGAGCGGCCCGGTCAAGAACCCGGTCACACCAGCCAAGCAGGCGAAATCCTACATTGCAAGCAAGGGCGCGTACCGCTCAGCTGGTCTTCTTCTTCGCCCGCTGCTCCTCGATGTAACGCAGCTCGCTCTTCACCGCCTCGTCGTTGGGCGACACTTCAAGGCATTTGCGGAACAGCTTCTCCGCATCGTCGAGCCGGCCCATCTCGATCATGTCGAAGGCCATGCCGAACCAGGCGCGGCGCAGCGACTTGTTGCGCCGCTCGCCTTCCTGGCGCAGCGCCGAATCGGCGGCACGGGCGTAGAAATCATAGGAACGCTGCCAGCTCTTCTGCGCCTGATAGGCATAGCCGAGCTCGGAAAGATAATGCGGATGGAACGGCGCCAGCGCCACCGAGCGTTCGAGGAAGGGCACCGCGGCATCGAGCTGCTTCAGGTCGATCAGCGCGAACCCCTTGGCCCAGAGCGCGATGCACCAGCCGCCGTCCGCCAGCGTGTAATCCTTGCCGGCCACCCCGGCATAGGCCTTGGTCTCGGCCGGCTCGACATCGCAGAGCGGCTTCGGCTTGCCGGCATAGCGACGCTCGTAATCGGCGAGCAGCGGGTTGAGCTTGTCCACTGCCTGTTGCGGCTGGCCGCCCTGGATCAGCTGGACGATCTCGCCGAGCTTGGCGTCGTTGGTCAGCTCCTGGGCCTGGGCGGCCCCGATCGGTGCGGCAGCAAGCAGGAGTGCAAGAACAAGCTTCATCGAATTCCCCTCCATTCGATTCGTACCAGGAGCGTAGCGGGAAATGCCTTCGGCGCGATAGCGCAGGTTATTCCGCAGCCTCGGCCTCCGGTTCGCCGGCATGGCTGGCGAGCAGTTCGACCGGCGGCACTGCCTCGATCTCGCGCGCGCCGGTCTCCACGTTCAATTCCTTGAGCTTGCGCGCCGAGACCAGCGCGCGCGTCTCGAGGCTGGTGGCGAAGGTGTTGAAATTCTTGACCGCAGTATTGAGCCCCGAGCCGACGACCCGCAGGTCGCCCAATGCCTTGGCGAGGCGATCGTACAGCTCCTTGCCGAGCTCGCCGATCTGGCGCGCCTCCTTGGCGAGCTTCTCCTGGCGCCACACCGCCGCGACGGTACGCGCGATCGCGATCAGGTTGGTCGGGGTGGCGAGCAGCACGCGCTTCTCGAAGGCGAAATCCCACATCGTCGGATCGAACTCGAGCGCGGCGGAGAGGAAATGCTCGCCCGGAACGAACATGATCACATAGTCGGGCGCTTCCTCGAACTGGGTCCAATAGGCCTTGTTGCCCAGCCCGTTGATGTGCGCCTTCATCGACGCGGCATGCGCGGCGAGGCCGATGCGGCGCTCCTCCTCGTCCACCGCGCCGAACGCGTCCTGATAGGCGTTGAGCGAGACCTTGGCGTCGATCACCAGCGCGCGGCCGCCCGGCACATGGACGATCGCATCGGGCCGCAGCCGCCCGCCATCCTCGCCGGCGACGTTCACTTCGGTATTGAAATCGGTGTGTTCGGAGAGGCCGCAAGTCTCGAGCACGTTGCGCAGCTGCTGCTCGCCCCAGCGGCCGCGCGCCTTGGGCGCGTTGCGCAGCGAATTGACCAGCTTGGCCGCCTCCGCGCTCACCCGCTCCTGGCCGATCCGCATCTGCTCGATCTGGCCCTTGAGGTCGCCGAACGCGTCGCGCCGCTCGGCCTCGACCTTGGCGACGCCTTCCTCATAGCGCTGGAGCCGTTCGTTGACCGGCTGGAGCAGTGCCTTGAGGTTCTGACCCGAAGTCTGCTCGGATTCCTTGAACCGTTCCTCGGCACGCTTGAGGAAGGCTTCCTGCGTCTCGGTGAGCATCGTGCCGGCAAGCTCGCGGAACTGGCCGGCCATCGCCTCACGCGCGCCCTTGAACTCGGCGAGCCGCTCCTCGAACGCCTCCGCCTTGGTGCGCAGCTCGGTGAGCTGGAGCCGGGCATCGTCGCGCTCGTCGCGGAGCATCTCGGCCTGGCCGCGCAGCGCCTCGACATGGCTGGCGCGCTCCTCTGCCGCGGCGAGATCGGTGATCGCTGCCTTGAACTGCGCCTCCCGCGCGTCGCGCTCCGCCCGCATCTGCGCCGCCGGGCGGCCGCCCAGGAACATGCCCAGGCCGAGCCCGATGACGAGCGCGGCGACCGCAACCCCTAGCGCCAGCAAATCCAACACGAGCCTCCCGGAAAGTCACTAAAGTCACGACATACACGCGCGAGGACGCCCGAGCGGGCGCGCATCCGCGCACGGATGCCAAGGACCAGAACATAACTCGAACGGCCAGTGTAGGACAGGGTTAATTTAGGGTCCGGTTTCGACATATCTTCACTTGTTTGAAGATATGCACTGCCCGACTATGGGCCACCACCCGGATCGGGAGGAATCGGGGGTCGCGCGTTCACCATCGTCCCATCGCATCAGCGAAAAAGGAACACGCACATGGCCCTCACCTACCATCTGGCCCGCGAATGCCTCAACAATGTCGAGGACGCCGCCGGCCGCTTCCAGATCGAAGGCGGCAAGCTCAGCGACGCGAAGAAACAGCCCGTCGGCACCTATTCGATCGTGCGGCGGATCAGCTGCGGCACCCAGGCATTCAACACCGCTCAGGTCTGGATCACCCTGTTCTTCGGCAAGCTGCCGGACACGAAGATCCCGCCGGAGAACATCACCCTGCACGGCTCGCACGACTTCAACAGCGGCGACGGCGTGGGCAGCGTCAGCGCGGCATCGAGCAGCTTCGCCGCCCAGATCGGCAAGCAGTACAAGTCCGCATCGTCGACGGGAACGATCGTGATCGGCTGACGCGGCACCGAAGGGGCCGCGCGCCGGAGATCAGGCGGCGGCCCTGCGCGCCTTGTTGAGCTTCTTGAGGATCATGTCGCGCTTCAGGCGCGAGAGATGGTCGATGAAGACGATGCCCTGCAGATGATCCATCTCGTGCTGGATGCAGGTGGCGAGCAGGCCCTCGAAGACCTCGTCATGCGCGACACCCTTCTCGTCGAGCCACTTCACGCGGCAGCGCGCGGGACGCTCGACATCGGCGAACTGCTCGGGGATCGACAGGCAGCCCTCGGTATAGACCGACTGCTCCTCGGCCGGCTCGAGGATCTCGGGATTGATGAAGACGCGCGGCTCGCGGATCGGCTTGCCTTCCTCGTCTTCCTGTTCCTGGAGATCCATGACGATCAGGCGCTTGGGCACGCCCACCTGGATCGCGGCGAGACCGATGCCGGGCGCATCGTACATCGTGTCGAACATGTCCGCGATCAGGTCGCGCAGTTCGTCGGTCACTTCCGCGACGGGTTCGGAAATGAGACGCAGACGCGGATCGGGTACTTCGACAATCGGTAGAATGGCCATGGCGCCAATTTAGGCCAGTGGGGCGCTCAAATCAATGTTTCTAGGCCACCGGCCGCCGCGCGCGCAGCGCCTGGGCGAGCGTGCCCTCGTCGAGATAGTCGAGTTCTCCGCCCACCGGCAGGCCGTGGGCGAGCTGGGTGACGCGTACCGGATAGGTCTCGATCCGCTCGGCGATGTAATGGGCGGTGGTCTGCCCCTCGAGCGTGGCGTTCATCGCCAGCACCACCTCGTCGATGCCGCCGGCGGCGATGCGGGCGACCAGCCTGTCGATGCGAAGGTCCTCGGGCCGCACGCCCTCCAGCGCAGAGAGGCGGCCGCCGAGCACATGGAAGCGTCCCGGGAACAGGCGCGAGCGATCGAGCGCCCAGAGGTCCGCCACTTCCTCGACCACGCAAAGCGAGCGCACGTCGCGGCGCGGATCGGCGCAGATCTGGCAGGGATCGCTGGTATCGACGTTGCCGCAGGTGCCGCAGGTGACGAGATTACGGCTGACCGCGCCCAGCGCCGAGAGCAGTGGATCGAGCGCGGTCTCGCGCTTCTTGAGCAGATGGAGCACCGCGCGGCGCGCCGAACGCGGGCCGAGGCCGGGAAGTCGCGACAGGGCCTGGGTGAGCGCTTCGATCTCGGGAGATGCCATGGCGGGAGAGATAAGCGAGGCGGAACGGAAAGCAAACACCCTGGCCCTAAGCCGTCATCCCGGCGAAAGCCGGGATCTCGTGCGGCACCTTTCCCGCGCCTTCGCCCGAGATCCCGGCTTTCGCCGGGATGACGAGTAAGGCTAAAGGCCCGGCATGCGAGTGATATTCATGGGAACGCCCGAATTCGCCGTGCCGGTGCTCGATGCGCTGGTGAAGGCCGGGCACGACGTCGTGGCGGCGTACAGCCAGCCACCGCGCGCGGGCGGGCGACGGGGCAAGGCACTCACCCCCTCCCCGGTACATGCCCGGGCCGAGGAACTGGGGATCGAAGTGCGCACGCCGCTCTCGTTCCGGAAGGACCCCGACGCGCTTCCGGCACTGCAGGCGCTGGAGGCGGATGTCGCGGTGGTCGCCGCCTATGGCCTGATCCTGCCCCAGGCGGTGCTCGATGCGCCGAAGCATGGCTGCCTGAACGTCCATGGCTCGCTGCTGCCGAGATGGCGCGGCGCCGCGCCGATCCAGCGCGCGATCCTTGCGGGAGACGCGGAGACGGGCGTCGGCATCATGCAGATGGAGGCCGGGCTCGATACCGGGCCGGTGCGGCTGGAGGAGCGGACGCCGATCGGCGGCAAGACCGCGGGGGAATTGACCGTCGAACTGAGTGCGATGGGCGCACGGCTGATGGTGGCGGTGCTGGCGGACCTGGACGGGCATCCCGCGGTGGCGCAGCCCGAAGAGGGCGTCACCTACGCCTCGAAGATCGACAAGGCCGAAGCACGGCTCGACTTCACGCGGAGCGCGGTGGAGGTCGAGCGGCAGGTGCGCGGGTTCAATCCGGCGCCGGGTGCCTTTTTCGAGTTTCAGGGCGAACGCATCAAGGTCCTGACCGCGCATGTCCAGACCGATCTCGAACTCCGTGCGGACTTCGAGAGCACTCCCGGCCTGATCCTGGACGATCAGCTGGCGATCGGCTGCAGCGTCGGCGCGATTCGCCCCGACATGGTCCAGCGGGCAGGCCGCGGCGTCATGACGTCACGTGAGCTGCTGCGGGGCCTGGATATCCCCAAGGGCACCCGGCTTTGACGCGGTTCGCGCTGACGGTGGAATTCGACGGCCGGCCCTTCATGGGCTGGCAGCGGCAGGACCATGGCCCGAGCGTGCAGCAGGCGATCGAGGATGCCGCCTTCGCGGTCACCGGCGAGCGTGCCTCGGTGCAGGCCGCCGGGCGCACCGATGCCGGCGTGCACGGCCTAGGCATGCGCGCGCATATCGACATCGAGAAGCCGATCACCGCATTCCGGCTGATGGAGGCGCTCAACGCGCGCGTGCGGCCCAATCCGGTGGCGATCCTGGATTGTGTCGAGGTAGCGGATGACTGGCACGCGCGTTTTTCGTGTGTTGCTCGCCATTATGAATACAGAATCTCAACAAGACGAGCGCCGCTCACCTGGGAGAAAGGGCTTGCCTGGCGGGTGATCCCGCCGCTCGATGCCGGGCTGATGGCCGAGGGTGCCGCGCGGCTGCTGGGGCGGCACGACTTCACCACCTTCCGCTCGGCCCATTGCCAGGCGGACAGCCCGTTGCGCACCCTCGACCGGCTCGAGGTGGTCGCGGAGGGCGAGCGGATCAGCGTCTTCGCCTCCGCCCGCTCGTTCCTGCATCATCAGGTACGCTCGATGGTCGGCTGCATCGTGCTGGTCGGCCAGGGTCGCTGGACGCCCGACGACATGACCGCGGCGCTGGAAGCCCGCGACCGCGCCGCGCTGGGGCTCAATGCGCCGTCGGACGGGCTGTTCTTCCTGCGGGCGGATTATCCGTAAGTCCCTCTCCCGGCGGGAGAGGGAGGGAGCCGCGAAGCGGCGGAAGGGTGAGGGTCGAGTGGGAATACTACCCTCACCCTTCCCACTCGGCTCCGCCTCGCCGGCCCCTTCCCGCTCCCAAAGGGAGCGGGAGATTCCTATCTGCTAAACTTTGCCGCCAGTTCGACATGGGTCGACCAGCGGAACTGGCCGACCGGCTGGATCCAGTCGAGCCGATAGCCACCCTGACACAGGATCTCCGCATCCCGCGCGAAGGTGTTGGGATTACAGGAAACATGGGCCACGAGGGGCGCCCGCGACTTGGCGATCTCGGCGACCTGTTCGCGCGCACCGGCGCGTGGGGGATCGATGATCACCGCATCGAACTTGTCGAGGTCGGCTCCCGTCACGGGGCGGCGGAACAGGTCGCGATGGTCGGCAAAGACCATGCGCCGCGCCTGACCGGCGGCGGCCTTGAGTGACAGGATCGAATCCCGGGCGGCCTCGGCCGCATAGACCTTGGCCTTGGGGAAGGCGAAGGTGAAGGTGCCAAGACCCGCGAAGAGATCGGCGACGGTGCCGGCATCGCCGACTACTTCCCGCACCGCGGCGACCAGCGCCGCCTCGCCCTCGGGCGTCGCCTGGAGGAAATTGCCCGGGGGAAACGGCACCGGCACCCCGCCCAGGGTGATGGTGACCGGATCGGGCTCCCAGCGCGCCGTCGGTCCCAGCCCCTCGTCCATCGAGAAGCGGGCGAGCTGGTGGCGGTGCGCGAAGGCAGTGATCGCCTCGGCGGCGGCAAGACCCTCGGCCTCGAGCCCGTCGAGCAGCACGTCGATGCCCTGATCGGCCCTGGCGAGATGGACGTTGATCCGCCGCGAGGTGGGCAACAGCGCGGCGAGCAAGCCGCGCAGCGGCGCCAGCAGGGCAAAGAGCGCTGGATCGAGCACGTGGCACTCGTTCAGGTCGATCAGCGTGTGGCTGCCCTGCCCCGTAAAGCCGAGCAGCACCTGGCGTCCGCGGCGCTCGGCATGAAGCGTGGCGCGCCGGCGGGTTCGGGGCGGCGACAGCAACGGCGGACGGATCTCGGTCTCGAGCTTGTGCTGGGCGAGCGCGCCGGTGATGCGGTCGACGATGAACGCACTCCAGGCGAAATCGTCGAGATGCTGGAGCTGGCAGCCCCCGCATTCGGGAAAGTGCCGGCAGGGCGGTTCCTGATGATGCGGGCCGCGGGTAATCGCACCGTGCGCGTCGACCTGGTCGCCGGGTGCGGTGAAGGGGATATAGCGGCCATCGTCGGTGATACCCTCACCACGGCCCGCGACTTTCAGGACGGTGCTCAGAGACATTCGGAAATCGCTTGGGGGAGATGCATCGGCAGCGCATCGGCGATGAAGGCCGGTCCTGCAAGGGCTGCGGCACGGGCATGCAGCCACACCGCTGCTTCCGCGGCATTTTTATTGCCCGCAGCAACCTGGGCGGCGAGCGTGCCGGCGAGAACGTCACCAGTGCCGGCGGTGGAGAGCCAGGACGAAGCCTGGGCGAGCACGCGCACCTCGCCGTGCGGGGTGGCGATCACCGTATCGGCACCCTTGTGAATCACCGTCGCGCGCGTTTCCGATGCCGCTGCAAGGGTTTGGGTGATCTTGTCGCCATCGCCTTCGAACATCCGCTCGAACTCGCCCGAATGCGGCGTGAGCCAGGTGGCGGCATTGCGGCGCTGGAGCCATGCGCCCGCGGACCTGCCCAGAAGCGTGAGCGCGTCGCCGTCGAGGATGAGGGGGAGATCGGCGCCGAGCGCCGCCTTGAGCAGCCCCTCGGCGCGGCGGTCGCGACCCAGGCCGGGGCCGATCACGACAGCCCCGATACGCTTCTCGGTGAGGAAGTCCGCCAGATCGTCGCCATTCGCGACCTTGTGACGGACCAGCGCGTCGGGTCCACCACTGCCGTCATCCGCACAGGCGAGGATGGTATAGCCCGCACCGCCTGCCATGGCGGCATGGGCCGCGAGCCGGGCAGCACCGGGCATGTCGCCTTCGACCACCACGACCAGACCGCGGCTGTACTTGTGGGCACGCGGTCCCGGCACGGCGAGCTTCGGACGGGTGACGGTGCGCCACTGGCTCTCGACCGGAATGCCGATATCGGCGAGCAGGACATGGCCGCAGCGCTCGAGCCCCGCCCCCAGGACATGCGCCGGCTTGAGCGCACCAAGTGCCAGCGTCGCACTGATGCCGCGGGGTACGCCGAGATCGGCGCCGCTGTCTGTCTCGATGCCCGAGGGCAGGTCGATCGCGAGGCTGAAGCGCGCGGCGGCGACCAGCTCGGCGAAGACCGGGGCGATGCCGCGCTCGAGCGGCCGGGCAAGACCGGTTCCGAACAGGCCGTCGATGAGCACGGGCCGCGGGCGGGCCTGGTAGAGCGAGCCCACCTCCCCGCCCCAGCGCGCATGCATCTCGCGCGCCGCCGGGGTACCGGGCTCGCCCGAGGCGGCGATGGCGACGTCATGGCCGGCTGCCTTCAACAGGCGCGCAGCGACATAGGCGTCCCCGCCATTGTTGCCGGGGCCGGCGAGGATCAGGATCGGCGATCCATGGGCGAAGCGCGCCGCCTCGCGCGCCACGGCGGCACCCGCGCGCTCCATCACGTCGAGCTGGGGTTCGCGCCGGAACACCGCCTCCTCGGCGGCGCGCATCTGGGCAGCGGTGACGATCGGTGCGCCGGGCGGGATCATTTGCCCGGTTTGGCCCCGCGCACGGTCGCAGGCAAGCGGTAGCGCGCGCCACCGATCGCGACTTCGATCTGATCGGGGGCGAGGATGGTGACTTCGGCCTTCTCGGCGCCGTCCGCCGCGATCACGCCGCGACCGTCGGTGGTGACGAGGAGGCGACGGAAGCCACCGTCCGGGTGCCGGAGCGTGAGGAACAGCCCGTCCTGCGACTGGGTGCGGTCGATCGCGCAGGCGAAGGAGAAGCTCTCGGCGCCCGGCGGGGCGCATTCGATGCGGCCCTCCGCCTTTTCCATCTTCGCGGCGTGGATTTCGTTGCGGGCCTCGGCGGCCTTGTCGCGGACCTGGGTGTTGCAGGCGGGGAGGGAAAGAAGGGCCGCGAGCGTGATCGCTGCGCGTGCCCTTCCCCTCTCCCCAACCCTCTCCCGACGGGGGAGAGGGCGAACTCGATCAGATATCGGCAAATACATGGGTTTCGGCGCTGGCTCCGGGGTGCGTTACCGCTCCCTTATAAGCCGGACCGACATTTTGCGAGAAGCGCCACAACGCACCCGCCTGATAGTCGTTCATCCGCGGCTGCCACCTGGCCCGGCGCTCGGCCAGCACGTCCTCGGGCACGTTGAGATCGACGGTGCCTGCCTCGGCATCGATGCTGATCTCGTCGCCATCCTCGACCAGCGCGATCGGGCCGCCATCGGCCGCCTCGGGACCGACATGGCCGATGCAGAAGCCGCGGGTACCGCCCGAGAAGCGGCCGTCGGTGATCAGCGCCACCTTCTCGCCCAGCCCCTGGCCATAGAGCGCCGCGGTGGTCGACAGCATCTCGCGCATGCCCGGACCGCCCTTCGGCCCCTCATAGCGGATGACGACGACCGTCCCTTCCTTGATCGCATTGGCCTCGACCGCGGCGAAGGCATCCTCCTCGCGCTCGAACACCTTGGCGGTGCCGGTGAACTGGAGGCGCTTCATGCCCGCGACCTTCACGATCGCGCCCTCAGGGGCCAGCGAACCGCGCAGGCCGACGACACCGCCAGTGGGGGTGATCGGGGCCTTGGCGTCGTAGATCACCTTCTGGTCGGGGTTCCAGGTGACCTCGTCGATATTCTCGCCAAGCGTCTTGCCGGTCACCGTCAGGCAATCGAGGTGCAGGAAGCCCTCTGCCGCCAGCGTCTTCATCAGCATGTAGATGCCGCCCGCCTCGTGCATGTCGCGCGCGACATAGCGGCCGCCGGGCTTGAGATCGGCGATGTACGGGGTAGTCTTGAAGATCTCGGCGACGTCGAACAGGTCGAACTCGATCCCCGCCTCGTTCGCCATGGCCGGCAGGTGCAGCGCACCATTGGTCGAGCCACCGGTCGCGGCGACGATGCGCGCGGCGTTCTCGAACGCCTCGCGGGTGCAGATGTCGCGCGGGCGGATCTGCTTCTCGATCAGCGTCATCACCTGGCGGCCAGCCGCGATCGCGATCTCCTCGCGCGACTTGTAAGGGGCTGGTGCCATATTGCTGTTCGGCAAGGACAAACCGATCGCCTCGGCGACGCAGGCCATGGTGTTGGCGGTGTACTGGCCGCCACAGGCGCCGTGCCCCGGACAGGCAGCCTTCTCGATCGCGGTGACCTCCGAAAGCGGGCACTTGCCGGCCGAATAGCGGCCGACCGCCTCGAACACGTCGATGACCGTCAGGTCGCGCTCCTGGTAGCGGCCGGGCAGGATCGAGCCGCCATAGACGAAGATCGACGGCACGTTGAGGCGGAGCATCGCCATCATCATGCCGGGGAGCGACTTGTCGCACCCTGCGAAGGTGACGAGCGCGTCATAGCAATGGCCGCGCACCGAGAGCTCGACGGAGTCGGCGATGACTTCGCGGCTGACCAGCGAGGACTTCATCCCCTGGTGCCCCATGGCGATGCCGTCGGTCACGGTGATCGTGTTGAAGCGGCGCGGCATGCCGCCGGCCTCGTTCACGCCGGTGCGGCACCAGTCGGCCTGCTGGTCGAGCGTGGTGTTGCAGGGCGCGCTGTCATTGCCCGCCGAGGCGATGCCGACGAACGGCCGGGCGATCTCCTCCTCGGTGAGGCCCATGGCGTAATAATAGCTGCGGTGCGGAGCGCTCTCGACGCCGACGGAAACGTAGCGGCTGGGGAGCTTGGACTTGTCGAATCGGTTGGTCATGATGCGCAAGCCTATGTCGCGAGAAGGCTATTTTGCGCAAGACTATTGCGTAAACTTTTTGTGGCGGATGCGAAAACCCACCTTCGCGAACTCTCGTCGAGTTGCCGTCATCCCGACGAAAGTCGGGATCCCAGGCGATGGTGCGGGGAAGGAGCCGCACGAGATCCCGGCTTGCGCCGGGATGACGGTTTGGTGGCTGTATAGATGCCGGGATGCGGAGATGCCGGTCATGACGACTATGCGAGCAGGTGATTGGCGAGGTCAGCCAGCACTCCCGCCCATTCCTCCGCCCCCACCGCATCCCGGATCAGGTCGTTGCGGATCTCGATCGCGACCGAGGGGATGCCCTGCGCTTCGGCGTGGCGGTTGAGCGTCGCGTTGAGCAGCCGCCCCGAATAGGGCTCGTTGTCGCCCGTCACGAAGCCGCGGCTCTCGAAGAACTTCACTGTCGGATGCGCGGCGCGGGTGTCGCGGTTGTAGAGCACGCCGACCTGCCAGGGGCGGTCGGTGCCGCCATGCTCCAGGCAGGGCGTGAAGCTGTGGATCGAGAGGATCAGCCGGGGCCGCTGGGCGCGGATCCGGTCGCGCAGCACGCGGTGATAGGGCGCGTGGAAGCGGGCGATGCGGGCCGGCTTGTCGATCGTCTCGTTGCCCGGGATCAGGTGGCCGTCGCTGCGGTGCGGGATCAGGCCGATATGATCGGGTTCGCGGTGGAGATCGATCACCAGGCGCGAGACGGTGGCGAGGATGGCAGGGCAATCGAGCCTGGCGGCCAGCCCACGCGTGACGGCGGCGGCACCGATGTCGATCGCGATATGGTTGTCGAGCAGGTCGGGCGCGATGCCCAGGTCGATATCGGCGGGCACTGCGTTGGAGGCGTGGTCGCAAAGCAGGAGCACGTCCCGGACGCCACCCTCGAGGATCTCGGCGGCGCTCACCAGGCGGGATTCCGACGGGCGCGGAAGGCAGCGATGCCCTCGGCGAATTCGGCGCCGCCGAACGCATCCTCGAAGCCCTGGTCGGTCTGTTCGCCGCGCAGGGTGCGCTTGAGCAGCCGGATCGCCTGGGGGGCGTTGCCGGCGATCGCGCCGGCCATGGCGGTGGCGGTGTCGATCGCCTTGGCGGTCTTCAGTTCGACCAGCCCGATCTTGTGGACTTCGTCGGGGCGCAACTTGTCGCCGGTGAAGAGGAGGAGCGATGCCATGCCCTTCCCGACCTGCGCCTCCAGCCGGGCGACATCCTCGCGGGGGTAACCAAGGCCCAACCGCGCCGGGGTGACGGCGAATTCGGAGAGCTTGCCGGCGATGCGGATATCGGCGGCGAGGATCAGTGCCACCGCCGCGCCGAAGCAGCCGCCGTCGATCGCGGCGATCACGGGCATCGGCAAAGCGGCGATCGCCTCGATCCCCTCGCGCATCGCCTCGCGGAACCGGGTGCGGAGTGCGGGGTCGGCCTGGAGCTGCTCGAATTCGCGGACATCGGCGCCGGCGGAGAAGATGCCGGGCACATCGGAACGGAGGATCACGGCGCGGGCATCGCCGACCTCGCGCGCGGCGCCGGCAAGCGCCTGCCAGGCGGCGGTGGGAAGCGCGTTCTTCGCCTCGGGCCTTGCGAGCGCGATGGTGGCGACATCGCCGGTGCGGGTGAGATCGATCATGGCGCGGATCGGCCCGAATGGCGACGCGCTGTCAAGGGGTGGATGGGGCGGGACTTGGAGACTCTCCGCGCCCGCGCCACCGACAGACGTTCTGCTCCCGGCAGTCGATCCGCTGGGGGTGGTATGCGCGCAAAACTCACAAAGGCGGGTTTGCGAGGGTGGTTAACGTACTTCTTTTCCCCGGCGAAGGCCGGGGCCCAGTCTCAACGTGCGCGTCGCAGACGCGCCAAGACGCGTGACTTTCAAGTCTGGACCCCGGCCCTCGCCGGGGAAAGAAGAAGGGCGGGGGAATCAGGTCAGCCTGCTCGGCAACACCCACCAGCCCTTCGCCGCCAGCACTTCCGACGCCGCGTCCCGCTTCGCCTCGCTATCGAACAGCGCGAAGCAGGTCGCGCCCGAGCCGGACATGCGCGTGAGCCCGGCACCCGGCTGCGCGGCGAGCAGCGCCAGCACTTCGTCGATCACCGGCGCGATCGCGCGGGCGGGCGGTTCCAGGTCGTTGCGGCCCTGCCGCGGATCGGCCGGCAAGGGGCCACGGTCCACGCCATCCCAGCGACGGAACACTTCGGCGGTGGAGACCCCTATCCCCGGATTGACCAGCAGCACCGGCGTGCCCGGCAGGCCGGCAACCGGCTCGAGCTGCTCGCCCCTGCCCTTGCCGATCGCGGTGCGGCCGAACAGGCAGGCCGGGACATCGGAGCCCAAGGCGTCGGCGATAGCGAACATGTCCTCGATCGCGACGCTGTGCAGCCGGCCCAGCGCGCGCAGGGTCGCGGCGGCATCGGCCGAGCCGCCGCCGATGCCCGAGGCGACCGGCAGATGCTTGTCGAGCGTGATCGCGTGCGCACCGCCGCCGAACTTTTCCCGGAATGCGCGGGCCGCGCGGGTGACGAGATTGTCACCCTCCCCGCTGAGTATCGCGGCGAAAGGGCCGGTCAGGGTGAAGCTGTCGGTCTCGGCAGGCTCGACATGGAGGATATCGCCATGCTCGACGAACGCGAACAGCGTCTCCAGCTCGTGATAACCGTCGGCGCGCCGCGCGCGGACGTGCAGCGCCAGGTTGAGCTTGGCCCTGGCAATCTCGGTGACCATCAGTTCAGCCCGTTCGCCAGCTTGGCCTGGAGCCGAGCGGCGTCGCCCGGCGCGGCGCTCACCTCGGCGGCGCGCCAGGCGTAGCGCGCCTCGATCCGGCGGCCGAGCTTCCAATAGGTATCGCCGAGATGCTCGTTGGGGCGCATCCCGCCCGGATCGGCGCGCACGGCCTGTTCGAGCAGGGGCAGCGCCCTGCCATATTGGCCATCGGCATAATAGGCGCGGCCGAGCGAGTCGGTGATCGCGGGATCGCCCGGCTTGAGCTTGCGGGCGCGCTCGAGCAGCGCCTGGGCGGTGGGCAGATCGACGCCGCGCTCGACCTGGGCATTGCCGAGCCAGGTCAGCGCCTCGGGCTCCTCCGGGGCGAGCTGGACCGCGCGCTGCAGCGCCGGCAGCGCCTCTTCCCAACGACCGGCACGGTCGAGCGCGGCGCCGCGGAGATAATAGAGCTCCCAGCCGCTCTCGTCACCGGAACGGACCTGGGCATGGGCATAGGCCTCGGCGGCATCGGCATAGCTGCCGGTCTGGAAGAGCAGCTCGCCATAGGCACGGATCTCCTGCGGGCTCGCGCGCTCGGCGGTGGCGAGCGCCTTCGCATCGGCCAGCGCTTCGGGGAGTCGCCCGGCCTTGCGGAGGGCGGAGACCCGGCCGGCGGTGGCGCTGCGGGCGAAGGGGCCGTCGGAGCGGACCTCGGCGAGCGTCTGCAGCGCGAGGCCAGTGGCGTCGGTGCGCGACAACGCGTCGGCGAGCAGCAGCCGGGCGCGGTCCTCCTGCGGATCGAGCAGCAATGCGGCGCGCGTGAGCAGGATCGAGAGCGGCGCCAGTTCCTCGCCGCTAAGATCGGCGGCGAGGCTGAGGAAGACATGGGCGGCGCCGAACGCGGCATCGGGCTTGCCGCCCTTTGCCTCGCGCTTGCGCCAGGCCTTGCTCACGCCGGCAAGGTCGCCGAGGAGCTGGTCGGCCCTGGCCGTCTGGCCGGACCGCAGCAGCGTGATGCCGGCATCGATGCGTGCGTCGGCCGGATCCTCGGTGCCGCTGAACGCGGCGAGCGAGAGCAGGCCCTGATCGGGCTTGCCGGTGGCGATCAGCAGCAGCGCGCGGTGGCGGCCGGTGAAGCGCGAGGCGAGCGCATTGCCATGTGCGGTGTCCAGTAGGGGCAGCGGATCCTCGCCGCGGTCGAGCGCCAGCCAGGCGCCAAGCACGGGTACGATGAAATCGAGCTGCGCCTTGGACATGCGCTCCAGCGCCTTCTCGGCGCCGAGCCGGTCCCGGCCCTTCAGCGCGACGGCGAAGGCGAGCAGATCGGTATCCGGCGGCGCGGTGCGGGCGGCGACCAGCGAAGCGGCGGCGCGGGTGGCGAGCGCATAGTCGCCCGCTGCCAGCCCCTGTCGATAGGCGCGCATCGCCAGCAGCTGGTCGCCCGGCACTGCCGCCAGCGCCCGGGCATAGCCGGCGGCGGCGAGGCCCGGCTCACCCGCCGCATCGGCGGCGCGGGCACGAGCATAGTCGCGCAGGTCGAGCGGCGGCGCGGACCGCTGCTGCTGCGCCGCCGCCGGCAAGGCCAGCAGCAGCGCGAGCGTCAGACTACATGTTCGGATAATTGGGGCCGCCGCCCCCTTCGGGGACCACCCAGTTGATGTTCTGGGTAGGATCCTTGATGTCGCACGTCTTGCAATGGACGCAATTCTGCGCGTTGATCTGGAAGCGCAGATCGTCGCCCTCGCCGACAACTTCGTAGACACCGGCGGGACAGTAGCGCTGCGCCGGCTCGGCGTACACCGGAAGATTGTAGTTAATCGGGATTTCCGGGTCCTTCAGCGTCAGATGGACCGGCTGGTCCTCCTCGTGATTGGTGTTCGAGATGAACACCGAGGAGAGTCGATCGAAGGTCAGCACGCCGTCGGGCTTGGGATAGTCGATCTTCGGCGCGACCGATGCGTGCCACAGCCCCTCATTGTCGGGCTTGTGCTTCATGGTGAACGGCCAGCGCAGGCCGATCAGCTCGCTCCACATCGCCGCACCGGCGAGCAGCGTGCCCCAGGTGTCGCCGAACTTCTTGACCAGGGGCGCCACGTTGCGGACGCCGCGCAGCTCCTTGTAGACCCAGCTCTTCTCGTACGCTTCGGGATAGGCAGCCAGCTCGTCCGCCTCGCGGCCGGCACCGACCGCGGCGAACGCCGCCTCGGCCGCCATCATGCCGCTTTTCATCGAGGTGTGGGTGCCCTTGATCCGCGGCACGTTGAGGAAGCCCGCCGCGTCGCCGATCAGCGCGGCGCCGGGTGCCACCAGCTTGGGCACCGACTGCAGGCCGCCGTCCGAGATGGCACGCGCGCCATAGGACACGCGCTTGCCGCCCTTGAGGATCGCCGCGATCTCCGGGTGCGTCTTCCAGCGCTGCATCTCCTGGAAGGGCGAGAGATACGGGTTCTTGTAGTTGAGCCAGGTGACGAAGCCGAGCGCGACCTGCCCGTCGGCCTGATGATAGAGGAAGCCGCCGCCATTGGCGCCGTCGGTCAGCGGCCAGCCCTGGGTGTGGATCACGCGACCCGGCACGTGATTGGCCGGATCGATGTCCCACAGCTCCTTGATGCCGATGCCGTAGATCTGCGGCTGGCTGTCCTTGTCGAGCTCGAAATTGCGGATCAGCTGCTTGGTCAGATGGCCGCGGCATCCTTCGGCGAAGAAGGTGTACTTGGCGTGCAGCTCGAGGCCCGGCTGGTAATCCGGCTTGTGCTCGCCGTCGCGCGCCACGCCCATGTCGCCGGTGGCGACGCCCTTCACCGAGCCATTGTCGTGATAGAGGATCTCCGCCGCGGCGAAGCCCGGGAAGATCTCGACGCCCATCTCCTGCGCCTTGTCGGCCAGCCAGCGGCAGAGATTGCCCAGGCTGCCGGTATAGGTGCCCTTGTTGTGCAGGAACGGCGGGGTGATGAACTCGGGAAAGCCCGAGCGGCCCTTCTCGCTGAGAATCCAGTGATGGTTCTCGGTCACCGGCGTCCGTGCCAGCGGGCAACCATCGTCGCGCCAGCTGGGCAGCAGCTCGTCGAGCGCCTTGGGATCGACCACCGCGCCGGAGAGGATGTGTGCGCCGACCTCGGAGCCCTTTTCGAGGATGCACACAGAAAGCTCGCTGCCGGCCTGCTCGGCCAGCTGCTTCAGCCGGATCGCCGCCGAAAGGCCCGCGGGGCCCGCGCCGACGATCACGACGTCATAGGGCATCGACTCCCGTTCGCTCATCATCGCATCCTTCATAATCTTGGCCTTGAACGCGCCGCACCGCTTGTCGTCGCATGCTGGCAACGTCCTGTCCCTTGGTCGATGAAGGCAGATTGACCCGCCCGTCAAGCCGTGACTCTTAGGAGTGGTGGGAGGCGAATACACAGCGGATTGGGGGCGTACCCTTGCGAGCGCACTCGAATGGTGGCGCGATGCGGGGGTCGAAACCCTTCAGGAGGATGAGGCTCGCGACTGGCTCGCGCGGCCCGCGCCCGTGCAGGTGGCGCAGGCTGCCGTAACGTCGCCGCAACCCGAGGTCCTGCCGGATACGCTCGCCGCGTTCACGGCCTGGCGCACCGGTGAGACGGTGCCGGAGGCTGGCTGGATGACCCCGAAGATCGCTCCGAGCGGCCCCGTGAACGCCGAGATCGTCGTGCTCACCGACATGCCGGAAAGCGACGACCAGAGTGAAATTCTCGCCGACAGCGCCGCCGGGAAGCTGTTCTCGCGCATGCTGACCGCCGCGGGAGTCGCGCGTGATTCGGTCTATTTCCTGCCGCTCGCCGTCGCCCGCCCGCTCGCCGGGCGGATCCCGCCCGACCAGGAAGGCCGGCTGATCGAGATCACCAAGCACCATCTCAAGCTGCTCCAGCCCGCTAAGCTGTTGATTCTGGGACAAACGGCGAGCCGTGTCCTGGCTGAGACGAACGACGGCGGCGCGGCGAATGGTTTAGTTGATGTTAACCATTTCGGTGGCAAAACAGCGGCCGTAGCGAGCCTGCACCCGCGCTTCCTGTTGGAGCGCCCGGCCGCCAAGAGCGAAGCCTGGAAGCACCTGCTGCAGTTGACCCGGGGGACCCTGTGACCATGCGTATCCTGCTTGCCGCCGCGTTGATCGCATCGCCGGCGCTGGCCCATGCCGCCGATCTTCCGGCCGGCAGCACCAATTCGAACACGGCGGACGACGGCGCCGCCGCCCCCGCCCCCCGCGAAGGCGACGGCATTCCCGAGCAGCTCGATTCGGACCAGAAGGCCGGATACCGCAAGGTGTTCGCCGCGATCCATACCGGTCGCTGGCAGGACGCCCAGCTCCAGCTCGATTCGATGAAGCCCGGCCCGCTCCATTCGATCGCCCGCGCCGAGCTCTATACCGCCAAGAATTCGCCCAAGGTCGAGCTCGCCCCGCTGCTCCAGCTGATCGGCGACGCGCCCGAGCTCCCCCAGGCCGACCAGCTCAGCCGCATGGCCAAGACCCGCGGCGCGGTTTCCACGCCCGTCATTCCGGCCGCCGCGCGCCTCGTCTGGTATGACGGCGCCCCGGTCCGCCAGCGCGCCCGCTCGATCAAGAGCGATGCCGCCGCCACCGAGATCGCGCTCGCCATCCAGCCCTATGTGAAGGCCGACCAGGGCCTCGAGGCCGAAGGCGTGGTGGGCAGGTTCGAAGCCGACCTGACGCCCGAGGCCAGGACCGAGTGGCAGCAGAAGGTCGCCTGGATCTATTATGTCGCGGGCGACGACGAGAATGCCCGCCGCGTCGCCGCCAAGGCGCAGGACGGCTCGGGCGACTGGGCGCCGCAGGCCGACTGGGTCGCGGGGCTCGCCGCCTGGCGTGAGCAGGATTGCGCCGGTGCCACTACCGCGTTCGAGCGCGTCGCAACCCGCGCCGCCGATACCGAGCTCCGCTCCGCCGGCCTCTATTGGGGCTCGCGCGCGGAAATGGCGTGCGGCCATCCCGACAAGGTCGAAGTGAAGCTGCGCGCCGCCACCCAATATGGCGAGACCTTCTACGGCCTGCTCGCCAAGTCGGCGCTCGGCATCGAGGACAAGGCCGGCAAGGGCGAGAAGTTCGTCGCCGAGGACTGGCGCGCGCTGGAGCGCCGCCCCAACGTCCGCGTCGCCGCCGCTTTGGTCGAGATCGACGAGGACGGGCTCGCCGACGAAGTGCTGCGCTACCAGGCCAAGATCGGCAGCCCTTCCGAGCATCTCGCACTCACCCGCCTCGCGGGCCGCCTGAGCCTGCCGTCCACCCAGCTCTGGCTCACCCATAACTGCCCCCAGGGCACCCAGCCGCTCACGGCCGCGCGCTATCCGGCACCGAACTGGACCCCGGCGGGCGGCTGGCGCGTCGACAAGGCGCTGGTGTTCGCCCACACGCTGCAGGAATCGCGTTTCAACTCGGAAATCCGCAGCGCCGCCGGCGCGATGGGCCTGATGCAGGTGAAGACCGGCGCCGCGATCGACATCGGCCGCCGCAACGGCATGACCTATGCCGCCAGCGACCTGACCAAGCCTTCGGTCAACATGGAGATCGGCCAGTCCTATCTCGAGCAGCTGCGCGACCAGCCCTTCACCGGCGGCCTGCTCCCCAAGGTGATCGCGTCCTACAATGCCGGCCCCACCCCGGTGGCCAACTGGAACGCGATGATCAAGGATGGTGGCGATCCGCTGCTCTATATCGAGAGCATCCCGTATTGGGAGACGCGCGGTTACGTGATGACCGTGCTGCGCAACTACTGGATGTACGAGAACCAGGAAGGCCGCAAGTCGAGCAGCCGCGAGGCGCTGGCCCAGGGCATGTGGCCGAAATTCCCCGGGATGCAGGGCCCGTCCGCGGTCCGGCTCAGCGCGCGCAAGCTCGCCTTCCACCAGGACGCCAATGCCAATCGATAACAGCATCGCCTTCCGCCCGGTGCGGATCGCGGTGCTCACGGTCTCGGATACGCGGACCCTGGCCGACGATCGCTCGGGCGACCGGTTGGTCGAGCGGCTGACCGCGGCGGGGCATGTCCTCGCCGATCGGGCGATCGTGACCGACGACGCCGACCTGATCGTCGCGCGGCTCCATCGCTGGATCGACGATCCGCAGGTCGAAGTCGTGCTCACCACCGGCGGCACCGGCGTGACCGGCCGCGATGTGACGCCGGAGGCGCTGGCGCGTGTGTGGGACAAGGAGATCCCGGGCTTCGGCGAGCTGTTCCGCTGGCTCAGCTATCAGTCGATCGGCACCTCGACGATCCAGTCGCGCGCGACCGCCGGCGTGGCGCGTGGCACCTATATCTTCGCCCTGCCTGGCTCGACCGGCGCGGTGACCGACGCCTGGGACGGCATCCTCGCGAGCCAGCTCGATGTGCGGCACAAGCCCTGCAATTTCGTCGAGCTGCTGCCGCGGCTGGGGGAACGGTAACTCCAAAATCCTCCCTCGGAGGGCACCTCCGGGGGAGGGGGACCGCGCCCGCAGGGCGTGGTGGAGGGGGCACTCCCCTCGAAACCGTGTCCCCCTCCACCACGCGACTGCGTCGCGCGGCCCCCTCCCCCGCTCCTGCGGAGCGGGGGAGGATTAACCACTCACTTCTTCCCGCCGGCCGCCTTTTCCTCGTCTTCCATGAAATCGAACAGGTCGCCGGTCATCGACTGCCACCAGTCCACCGTGTCGGCGAAATTGGCGAAGCTGACCTTGCCGATCGTGGTGACGTCCATCCAGGTCGAGAGGTCGCCATCCTTGTCGATCACGATGCGCAGGAAACGCTTCGTGGCATTCCAGCGATTGGCCATTGCGACGCTGAAATACGGCTCCTTCTTGTACCAGGAGAAGAACTGCATCGAGGTGCAGCCCTTGGCCGCGCTGCAATCATAGAACTCGATCGTGAAGGCCGAGCCATTGGCAGCGCTGGAGATATAGGGATCGCCGCTGCTCTCGTGCTTCTTGAGCTCGGCCTTGTAGCCGGCTTCCTGCAGCAGCTTGGCCACCTGCTCGGGCCGCGACAGATCGACCATGCGGGCCGGATCGGCGCTCTGCGCCATCGCCGGCATCGCCCAAATGCTCGCCGCCAGCGCGGCCGCCATCGTGATACCCCGCATCATTCCCCCTTCGTCTCAAGCCCTGTGATGAGGAAATCCGCCTGGCCCAGCGTCGGCTGCCGGCAGGATCAGGCGCATTGGAAATCCCCCATGCACCCGATCCTATCTCCGCCGCCGCGACGCGGCAATCATTCCGGTTCGTTGACGAACACACCCAGGCCGTTCCCCGCCGGATCGCGGAAATGGAAGCGCCGCCCGCCGGGGAAGCTGAAGATCGGCACGACGATCTCGCCGCCCGCTGCCGTCACTGCATCGAGCGCCGCCTCGAGATCCTGCACCTCGATGATCGGCAGCAACTGCTCGATCACGTGATCGGTGCTGCCGCTGATGCCGAGATCGGTGTCACCGGTGGTGGTCGCCGCATAATGCGGGGCGAAGTCGGTGAACTTCCAGTCGAACGCCTTCGCATAGAAATCACGGGTGCCGGCCACATCCTTCGCGGGCAGTTCGAGATAGCTGATTCGTGCCATGTTCGCCTCCAATGTTCTTGCTATGTTCTAATGGCGGGTTTAGGCGTTGGCAATGGCAAAGAGTCGGCCAGTGCGCGGCGCCACCCTCAACGAGGCGAGCAGCCGCTTCAACCTGCCCGGGCGCGAGGCGGACGGCGAATGGCTCGACATGCGCGCGACACTGGACGACGCCCCGCCCCCGCTGCGCACCACCGTGACGGTGGAGCGGGCGCGGACGATCATCACCCGCAACCAGTCGCCCGACATTTCCTTCGATCGCTCGATCAATCCCTATCGCGGCTGCGAGCATGGCTGCATCTATTGCTTCGCCCGGCCGACCCACGCCTATCTCGACCTGTCGCCGGGGCTGGATTTCGAGAGCCGGCTGTTCGCCAAGCCCGATGCGCCGGAACTGCTCCGTACCGAGCTCGGCAAGCGCGGCTATGTCTGCCGGCCGATCGCCTTCGGGACCAACACCGATCCCTATCAGCCGATCGAGGCGGAGTGGCGGATCACCCGCCAGTGCATCGAGGTGCTGGCCGAGCACGACCATCCGCTGACGATCACCACCAAGTCGAACCGGGTGACCCGCGATCTCGACATATTGGCACCGATGGCGCGCAAGGGTCTGGCGGCGGTGATGGTCTCGGTCACCTCGCTGGACCCGAAGATCGCGATGACGGTGGAGCCGCGCGCACCGCATCCGGAGAAAAGACTGCAGGCGGTGAGGCAGCTCGCCGATGCCGGGGTGCCGGTGTTCGTCTCGCTGTCGCCGGTGATCCCGCACGTCACCGATCACGAGCTCGAGCATATCCTGGAGCGCGCGGCCGAGGCCGGGGCGCGGACCGCCTTCTTCCTGCCGGTGCGGCTGCCCCACGAAGTATCGCCGCTGTTCCGCGCCTGGCTCGACACGCATTTCCCGGATCGTGCCGGCAAGGTAATGGCAACGATCCAGTCGATCCGCGGCGGCAAGGACAACGATCCCAATTTCCACACGCGCTTCCGCGGGCATGGCCCCTGGGCGGAGCTGTTGCGCACGCGCTTCCGGATGGCGGCGAAGCGCCATGGGCTGGATCGGGAAGTGCTGCGGCTCAGGACGGACCTGTTCCGTCCGCCGAGAGGCGCGCAGGGGGAGTTGTTCTGACCTTCTCGCTCTCCCCGCAAGCGGGGGAGAGGGAGATCAGTTGCACATAGTATCCAGCGGCAGCAGTGCCGGCACCTGGGGTTCCTTCAGCCCCTTGGCCGCCATCGCACCGTTCAGCCCCTGGGGTTGCGGGGGGAGCGCAGGGTTCAGCTCGGGCGCGTAATAAGGGTCCTTCTCCGCCTCCTCGACAGAGACGAACCGGTACCCCTTTTCGCGATAGAGCGCGATCAGCCTGGGCATCATGTGCGCGTCGAAGGCCCCCAAGTGCATCAGCAGCACATAAGGGATGTCGCGGCCATAGAGCGCTTGCGCCATCGCCCGCGACCTGTCCGCCTGGACCGCGGCGTTGCCGAGCCAACTATGCTCCATTTGGAGGATAGCATCGGCATCCCCATTGGCGACGCAGCGGGCATAGGTGTTGTTGTAGGCCCAGTCGGAGAAATCCATCGTCACCGCCGCCACCTTGTAGCCGCGCTCGGCCAGCAGCTTGCGCACTCGCGCCCGCTTCGCCGGGTCGGCCGCGGCCTCGGAGAGGAAGGGGTACCGGAACCAGCGCCAGTCGGCCGCGCCCATCTTCGCCTTGAGGATCGGTTCGTTCTTCTCCAGCTCGGCGAGGAATTGCGCGTCGCTCAGGTCGTTCAGATTGGCGTGGCTCCAGCCATGATTGCCGAGCGCCAGCCCGGCCGCGCGCCACTTGTCGAGCACCGGCGCCGAAGCGGGCTCGCGCTCGAGCTGGACGCCGTTGATGAAGCCCGTCGCCGGCGCCCCGCCCGCCTTCAGCGCCGCGACGATCTGCTCGGCGATGCCGACGCGGGTATAGCCCTGGGGCAGCGGCGCATGGGCAGTAAGGTCGTCGAAGGTGAAGGCGATCATCGGCGCGGGCACGGCCGGCGCCGTCGCCACGCTGCCCTTGTCCTTCACCCGGTCCGAGAAGAGCGACAGCGGCACCGCGTCCGCCATCGCCTGGTAGCCGGCGACCGAAGGATGGAGCCCGTCATTGTCGAACGCCTTCAGCAGCTTGGTCGGCGCTGCGGGGTCGCGCATCGCGGCGTCGAAATCGATCACCCCGTCGAAATTGCCCGGCGTGCGGATCCAGGCGTTCACTGCGGCGCGATCCGCCTCGTTCTGCGCATCGGGATGATAATAGCCCGAGCCGCCATAGGGTGTGATCGTCGCGCCGATCACCTTGATCCCGTGTGCGCGGGCACGCGCGACCATCTGGCGATAGGCGCCGATCATCCCCTCTACCAGAGCGGCATGCGCCTCGGGCGTCGCCGGCGCGTCGCGGGTGAGCGTGCCGAGATCGTTGACCCCTTCGAAGATCACGAGATGGCTGACGCCGGGATAGCTCAGCACTTCGCGGTCGAACCGTGCCATCGCATTGGGGCCGAGCCCGTCGTTGAGCAGCCGGTTGCCGCCGATGCCCGCGTTCAGCACCGCCATGTCGGCCAGCGCCGGGGTGGCGCGCAGGCGGAGCTGGAGCCCGTCGGTCCAGCGCTTGTTGGTGTTGGGCTGGACGCCATAACCGTCAGTGATCGAGTCACCGAGGATCACCACCGCCGAAGCCTTGGCGGACACGGTCTCGATCGCTCCGATCTGCACCCAGCGGTCGGCAGTCTTGGCGCCGGGCAGGTCGCCGTCCCCACTATGGTCGCCGTGGAGCATATGGCTGGTCGCGCGCGAGCCGGGATGGCCAGTCTGCTGCGCCGGGGCTTCGGGCAGGTAGAGGGTGATCGCCAGGTCCGTACCCGCCTGCACCGGCAGGACGATCGGATCGGACCAGTAATCCGCTCCCGCGGGGATGACGACGCTCTTCGCGCCGCCGAAGCGCAGGCTGGTCAGGCTGGCCGAGTCGATCTTCGCCGTGGCTGGGTCGGCCGAGCGCGCGATCGTCGCGCCACCGATCCGCAGCGGCTGAGTGCCATAGGCATTGGTGAGGCGGACGCGCAGCCTGGTCCCGGCGATCTGGATGCGGACGATCTGGCGGATCGTCGCGTCCTTGAGATCCTCGCTAGGCAGCGCGTTGGTTCCGGGGATCATCTGCGAAGTCGCCCAGGCCGTCACCCAGCGCTCGCCCGGCGGCGCCGCGGCGCCCAGCAACATGACCAGCGCCAGCAGGCGCGCGATCAGCCCCATATTCCTCTCCTGCAGTCCAACATTATGATAGCGCTACCATAACTCGGACATATCATCGCGCAATGGCCAAAGATCTGCCGGCGGCGGGAAAAAGAGCGGCCACCGCATCGCAGCGGTGGCCTGCCAAGTTAATAAGGGCAGCGGAAAGAGGGATCCAAACGCTGCCCGGGTCCTGAGACCTGACGTCACAATAGCTGTATCGTCGGAGCAGACATAATACGGAAACATACGGTAAGCGAGTCCGAAACCTTTAGCGGATTGCACGGGCATTGCGGCGGGCCTAGGCCCGGCGACAGACCATAAGGACCCTCCATGCGCGCGCTTGCCTTTGCTTTCGCTCTAACGCTTCCCGCCATCGCCAATGCTCAGGACGCCCAGCCGACCGGCAAGCTGCCGGACACGGTTAAGCCCCTCGCCTATCGGCTCGACCTGACGATCGTGCCGGAGAAGCCGCGCTTCACCGGCCACACCGAGATCGACGTGCGGCTCAACAAGGCGGCGCAGACGGTGTGGATGCACGGCCGCAACCTGAACGTGACCAAGGCGGTGGCGATCGTCGGCGGCAAGGAAGTGCCGATCACCTTCGCGCAGAAGAGCCCCTATGGCCTTGCCCAGATCGATTTCGGCAAGACGGTGCAGCCGGGCAAGGTCACGCTGAAGTTCGATTATGACGCGGCGTTCGGCGGCGGTGCCTCGGGTCCGTACCGGATCAACGTCGCTGGCGACTGGTACAGCTGGACCCAGTTCGAGTCGATCGATGCGCGGGCGGCCTTCCCGGGCTTTGACGAGCCGGGGTTCAAGACGCCCTTCACCGTCTCGCTCACCACCAAGCCCGGCTTCGTCGCGCTGAGCAATGCGCCGGAGACTGGCAAGGCCACCAGGGTCGGCGAGCTGGTCAGGCACCGCTTCATCGCCACCAAGCCGCTGCCGACCTATCTGGTCGCCTTCGTCGTCGGCCCGTTCGAGACCATCGGCGCCAAGGTCCCCGCCACCGCCCAGCGCAAGGCGCCGCTGCCGCTACGCATCGTCGGCACCAAGCCCTACAAGGACGAGATGCAGTTCGCGCTGGACAATTCCGGCCCGATCGTCGCGCTGCTCGAGAAATATTTCGGCCAGCCCTTCCCCTTCCCCAAGCTCGACCAGATCGGTTCTCCGGTGATGCCGGGCGCGATGGAGAATGCGGGCGCCGACATCTATGGCGACGGCATCCTGTTCGTCGACGAGAGCGACGCCACCTCGCGCAGGCAGACCTTCGGCATGGTCGTCGCACACGAGCTGTCGCACCAGTGGTTCGGCGATCTCGTCACCCCGGCTTGGTGGGACGACATCTGGCTGAACGAGAGCTTCGCCAACTGGATGGGCTACCGCATCGGCAATGAATGGCGCCCCGATCTCGACATCGGCGTCGACGCCATTTCCGAAGGATTCGAAGCGATGGACCTCGACTCGCTGATCGCGGGCCGGCCGATCCATCAGAAGATCGCCAACGACGCCGATATCGACGCGGCGTTCGACCAGATCACCTATGGCAAGGGCGGCCAGGTCGTCGGCATGATCGCCGCCTATATGGGCGACGAGAAGTTCCGCGACGGCGTGCGCCTGCACATGAAGCGCCACGAATATGGCAACGCCTCGACCGACCAGTTCTTCGGCTCGCTCGCCGATGCCGCGCACGATCCGCGCGTGCTCGAATCGCTGCGCAGCTTCGTCGACCAGCAGGGCGTGCCGGTGGTGACCTTCCACCGCCAGAACGGCATCCTCACCGCCAGCCAGCAGCGCTTCGCCTATTTCGGTACCAACGCGCCGGCACAGCAGTGGATCGTCCCGCTCTGCGTCCGCCAGGGCGAGACCAAGAACTGCATGCTGCTCGACAAGCCGAGCGCCCCGGTCGTCTCGAACGGCACCGGCACGCTGGTCCCCAATGCCGGCGGCTGGGGCTATTACCGCTTCGACCTCGACCCCGCCGACTGGGACGCACTGATCGCCGCCGCTCCGACCCTGCCGACCGGCGAAGCGCTGGCGGTGGACGACAGCCTGTGGGCGAGCTTCTATGCCGGCAAGGCCAATACCGCGCAGATCGTCGCGCTGGCCCGCTCGATGGCGAAGCATCCCAAGACCAAGATGCAGCTCGACAATGGTGACCGGCTCGTCGGCCTGCGCCAGCGCGGGCTGATCGGTGCGGCTGCCCTGCCCGCCTATCGCAAGCTGTTCGTGGATATCTATGGTCCGATGCTCGACAAGATCGGCTTCGATCCCACGGCCGGCGCGCACGAGAACGACAATGCCGACACCACCGAACTGCGCGAGCAGCTGGTCGGCTTCGTCGCCGACAACGGCCATGACGCGGCACTCCGTGCCAAGCTGAGCACGGCGGCCGATGCCTGGCTGGCCGGCGACACCAAGGCGCTGGACGGCGATTTCGCCCCGCTGGCGCTGGCCGTCACGGTCGAGGATCGCGGCGTGCCCTTCGCCAAGACGCTCGCCGAGGCGGCACTGGAAGGCAAGACGCCGGGCCTGCGCCAGGCCGCGTTCCGTGCCATCGCCGCCTCGGGCAATGCCGATGTCGCCAAATGGTATTTCACCGAGTTCAACGACCCGCGCTACACGCCGCGCGAGCGGCTGTTCGCCGCGTCGACCTTCCTGAAGCACGCAGACACCCGCGACGCCGCGCTCGAATACATGATCGCCCATTTCGACGAGTTCTCGAAGGTCACCGGCGGCGGCGGCATCTTCTCGGGTAACTCGGCGCAGACCTTCAAGACGCAATGCTCGCTCGCTGCGGCGGACATGGTCGACGCCAAGCTGCGCACCGCGGATGGCAACAACCTGCCGATCGACCGCGCGGTGGAAGGAATCCGCAACTGCGCCCGCTTCAAGGACGCCAAGGCGGGTGAGGTTACCGCCGCGTTCGCGGGGATGTGACGCGCCGCGTCATCCCGGCGAAAGCCGGGATCTCGGGCGGCGGGCACACGGCTTGCGGCACGAGACCCCGGCTTTCGCCGGGGTGACGATTCCGCTCAAGCCGCCGCCAGCTTGAAGTCCTTGTACTGCGCCCGGATCGCAGTCTTGAGCAGCTTGCCGGTCGCAGTGTGGGGCAGGCTCTCGACGAAATGCACTTCGTCGGGCAGCCACCATTTGGCGACCTGCTGGGCGAGATGTGCCTGCACCTCCTCCGCCGTCACTTCGCTCTCGGGCTTGCGGACCACCAGCAGGATCGGCCGCTCCTCCCATTTCGGATGATACACGCCGATCGCCGCCGCCTCGGCGACGCCCGCGCAGCCGACCGCGGCATTCTCCAGCTCGACCGAGCTGATCCACTCGCCGCCGGACTTGATCACGTCCTTGGCACGATCGGTGATCTGCATCGTGCCATCGGGATGAAGCACTGCGACGTCGCCGGTGTCGAACCAATTGTCGGCATCGACCGCGGGTTCCTCCGCCTTGAAATAGCTCTGCACGATCCAGGGGCCACGTACCTGCAACCGGCCGGAGCTCTTGCCGTCGCGCGGCTGGAGGCTGCCCTCGTCATCCACCACTCGCAGCTCGACGCCGTATGGCACCTTGCCCTGCTTGCAGACCTGGTCGACCTGCGCCTCGAAGCTGAGATCGTCCCAGTCCCAGGACGGTGCGCCCATCGTGCCGATCGGGCTAGTCTCGGTCATGCCCCAGGCATGGTTGACGCGGATGCCCATCTTCATCAGCCGCTCGATCATCGCGCGCGGCGCGGCCGAGCCGCCGATGGTGACGATCTTCAGATGCTCGGGCTTGGCACCGGTCGCATCCATGTACTGGAACATCGCGAACCAGACGGTGGGCACACCGGCAGTGTGGGTCACCTTCTCGCGGTTCATCAGCTCGCACAGCACCAGCGGGTCGTTGACCGCCGAGAAGACGAACTTGATCCCCGCCGCGGCCCCCGCCCAGGGCAGGCCCCAGCCGACCGCGTGGAACATCGGCACGATCGGCATCGCCACCGCCCGCGCCGACAGGTCGAACACATCGGGCTGCATCTCGGCGATCGCGTGGATCACGCTCGATCGGTGCGTGTAGATCACGCCCTTGGGATTGCCGGTGGTACCGCTGGTGTAGCAGATCATGCAGGGCTCACGCTCGTCGCCCTTCACCCACTCGTAATTGCCGTCCTCGGCCGCCAGCAGCGCCTCGAACCCGTCCGGCCCGTCGCTGTCGAAGCAGTAGTAATGCTCGATCGTCGTCCAGTGCGGCTTCAGGCGCTCGACGATCGGCGCAAAGGCGCGATCGTAGAACAGGACCTTGTCCTCGGCATGATTGCCGATGAAGGCGAGCTGATCGTCGAACAGGCGCGGGTTGATCGTGTGGACCAGCCCGCCCATGCCGGCGGTGCCATACCAGGCGACGAGGTGGCGGCTATGGTTCATCGCCAGGGTGCCGACGCGGTCGCCCTTCTTCACCCCGAGCCGCTCGAGCGCCTGGGCGAGCTTGCGCGCATCGCGGGCAATACCGGCCCAGGTGGTGCGTGTCTCGCTGCCATCGGCCCAGCGCGTGACGAGCTCCCGCCCCCAATGCTCGCGCGCCGCGTGATCGAGGAGCGTGGTCACGCGCAGCTCGAAATCCTGCATTCCACCCAGCATCATCGCTCTCCATACCGCTTTTTCGAGAGCGTAACCCGTGGATGGCGCGGGTGTCGAGAGTGGGCCGTGTAAGGAAGGATGTCGCGCCTGTTCGTCATCCCGGCGCAAGCCGGGATCTCCTGCGGCTCTTGTCCCGCGCCTTCGCCTGAGATCCCGGCTTTCGCCGGGATGACGGCTATAGGAACGACAGTTATTGTGTCAGGCCGCCTCGGCCAGCTTCGCCGCAGCGCTCTTCAGCGAGGCCCAGCGGATACCCGGGACATTCTCGATCTTCTGGCGCAGCTCGCCATCGAGGCGGAAGTCTCGACCGAGCACGATCTCAGCCACGCCGCCCGCGATGCCGACATGGACCAGCACCTCGCCCCGGCCGCCGCGCTGGTCGCCGATGATGCCGGCCAGGATCGGGATCGCCGCAACGTCGTCGATGGTCACGTCGAGCACCAGCCGCGCGGTGCTGGCCAGGCTCTCGATACTCTGGACACGCTTGATCGAGACGCGCGGGGTATCCTCGCCGGCGCGCTTGTCGAGTTCCACGGTCAGCACCGCGCAACCGCCTTCGCGCGCGCAGCGCTCCAGATCGGGGACGGCGCTGTCCTCGAAGCAGCTGGCGATGGTCTGGGCCGACTTGTCCGAGATGGAAGCCATCACATATTTGTTGCCGCGCGCCGAGGTGCGGGGGCGGCAATCCTCGACAAGCACCGCAAGCGTCGCGCCCACGCGCGTGCCTGGCGGCACGTCCACCTCGTTCAGCGACACGATATCGATCGCGCCGAAGGTCCGGGCGAGGTGCTGGAAGCGATCGAGCGGATGCGCCTGGAAATAGAAGCCGAAGGCCTCGCGCTCATGGCCGGTCCGATCGGACGTCGACCAATAGACGTCTTCGGAAAGTCGAATTTCGTCGCCGGCCGGCTTGGTGAGCATGTCGAACGACGCCTGGAAGCTGTTCCGCTCGCCGTGCGAGCGCTGGCACACCGCCATGATCCGCTCCGCCGCACCGTACACGCCGGCGCGGTTGTCGTTGATCGAGTCGAAGGCACCGGCAGCAGCGAGGGTTTCAAGCTGACGCTTGTTGATCAGCTGGGGGTTGGTGCGCAGTGCGAAATCATCGAGGGTCTTGTAGACGCCCCGCTCCTCGCGGTCGCGCACCAGCTCTTCCATCGCGCCTTCGCCGACGCCCTTGAGCGCGCCCAGCGCATAGCGGACGGCAAGCCCCTCCTCGGTCTTCTCGACGAAGAAATCGGCCTGGCTGCGATTGATATCGGGCGACAGGTAGCTGATCCCGAGCCGCTTCATGTCATCGACAAAGATCGCCAGCTTGTCGGTCTGGTGGATGTCGTACGCCATCGAGGCGGCGAAGAATTCGTGCGGATGATGCGCCTTCAGCCACGCCGTCTGGTACGCGAGCAGTGCATAGGCGGCCGCGTGCGACTTGTTGAAGCCGTAGCCGGCGAACTTGTCGATCAAGTCGAACAGCTCGTTGGCTTTGGCCGGCTTGATGCCGTTGTGCTCGGCACAGCCCTTCACGAAGGTCTCGCGCTGGGCGTCCATCTCCGCCTTGATCTTCTTGCCCATCGCGCGGCGGAGCATGTCCGCGCCGCCCAGCGAATAGCCGGCCAGGATCTGGGCGGCCTGCATCACCTGCTCCTGATAGACGAAGATCCCGTAGGTCTCCTTCAGGATCGGCTCGAGCAGGTCGTGCGGGTAGATGATCTCCTCACGCCCGCCCTTGCGGTGGCCGAAGCTCGGGATGTTGTCCATCGGGCCCGGGCGGTAGAGCGAAACGAGCGCGATGATGTCGCCGAAATTGGTCGGCCGCACCGCGGTCAGCGTGCGGCGCATGCCTTCCGATTCCAGCTGGAACACGCCGACCGTGTCGCCACGCTGGAGCAGGTCGTAGACTTCGGTGTCGTCCCAGGCGAGCGCGTCGAGATCGACGTCGAGCCCGCGATCGGCGAGCAGCTCGACGGCCTTCTTGAGCACCGACAGCGTCTTCAGACCCAGGAAGTCGAACTTCACCAGGCCGGCGCCCTCGACATATTTCATGTCGAACTGGGTGACCGGCATGTCCGAGCGCGGATCGCGGTAGAGCGGGACGAGCTGCGACAGCGGGCGATCGCCGATCACCACGCCGGCGGCGTGCGTCGACGAGTGGCTCGGCAGGCCTTCCAGCTGCATCGAGAGATCGACGAGATTCTTGATCTCGCGGTGCGCGTTGTACTCGGAAAGGAACTCGCTCACGCCGTTCAGCGTGCGCTCGAGCGTCCAGGGGTCGGTCGGGTGGTTCGGGATCTGCTTGGCGAGGCGATCGACCTGGCCATAGCTCATCTGCAGCACGCGGCCGACGCTCTTGATCACCGCGCGCGCCTTCATCGTACCGAAGGTGATGATCTGCGCGACGTGATCGGAGCCATATTTCTGCTGGACGTAGCGGATCACCTCGCCACGCCGGGTTTCGCAGAAGTCGATGTCGAAGTCGGGCATCGAGACGCGTTCCGGGTTCAGGAAGCGCTCGAACAGCAGGCCCAGCTTCAAGGGGTCCAGATCGGTGATCGTCAGCGCCCAGGCGACCGCCGAGCCTGCGCCCGAGCCGCGGCCCGGACCGACGGGAATGTCGTGCGCCTTCGCCCATTGGATGAAGTCGGCAACGATCAGGAAATAGCCCGGGAAGCCCATCTGGATGATGATGTCGAGCTCGAACTGGAGCCGCTTCTCATAGTCCTCGCGCTCGGCGGCATCGGTGATCCCGGCCTTTTCCAGCCGCTTCTCCAGCCCTTCCCACGAAAGATCGCGCAGCATCTTCGCCTCACCCTCGCGGTCGCCGGCGAGGCTGGGCAGGATCGGCTTGCGCTTCGGCGCGGCATAGGCACAGCGCTGGGCGACGACGAGCGTGTTGGCGATGCCCTCGGGCAGGTCCGAGAACAGGCTCTTCATCTCGGTCGCCGGCTTCATCCACGCATCGGGCGAGGAACGCGGGCGATCGTCCGAGGCAACGTAGGAGCTGTTGGCGATGCACAGCATCGCGTCATGCGCCTCGTGGAAGGTCGGCTCGGCGAAGCAGCTCGGATTGGTCGCGACCAGCGGCAGGTTGCGGTCATAGGCCAGGTCGAGCAGCTTCGGCTCCGCCCTGCCCTCGATCTCGTCGAGCCGCCGGACGATCTCGATATAGAGCCGGTCGGGGAACATCGCCTCGAGCCGAGTCGCATAGGCCGCCGCGGCCGAATCCTGCTGCTCGGCGTAGAGACGCGCCAATGCACCCTCGGCACCGGCGGTGAGGCAGAGCAGCCCGTCCGTCCGCCCGTCCAGCGCGTCGAAGGGGATGTGCGCCTCTTCCTCGAGCGGGCGATCGAGATGCGCCATCGAGACAAGGTCGCACAGGTTGAGATAGCCCTTCTCGTCCTGCGCATAGAGCGCGAGCCAGTCGATCGGCGCGGCAACTCCGTCGGGCATGTCAGGCCGCTTGACCGCCAGCAAAGTGCCGATGATCGGCTGGATGCCCGCCTTCATGCAGGCATCGCCAAAGCTCATCGAGGCATAGAGGCCGTTGCGATCGGCCACGGCGACTGCCGGAAAACCCAGCTCCTTCGCGCGCTTGGCGATCGTCTTCGGCTCGATCGCGCCCTCCAGCATGGTGAAGGACGAGAAGACCCGAAGCGGAACGAAGCCGGAATGCATCCGGCGATTGTAGGGTCCCGCTCTCCGCGGCGCTACCCGTGGGGAGCGTTTTCCACAATTTTCAAGCGTTTGGGCTCAGGATTCTTCCCTACGCACGGACTCGGACGGGTGGTCTCCGGAATGGCGAGCGGCGCCGCAATGGTCCAGAACCATGGTTAACGGCGGTAAACCTTAACCGGGCGCACCGCGAGATTCCGGCAAGCAGGTAACCATGAACACCCTTTACCACGGCAGCGAGATTTGCGAGGTCGACGCGGACGGAAACGTCGCGATCCCGGCCTTTCTCGAAGCCGCACTGCCCGGTGAAGCCAGCCCCGAGATCATCGTCGCCAAGCATCAGGGCGACACCTGCCTGATCGGCTATGGCCGCGAGCACCTCACCACGCTTGCCGAGCGCGCCGAGCGCCGCCGGCTCGCCGAGGAAGAGCGCGGCGAGGAAGCCCGCAGCCACTATCACCGCATGCGCGGCACCTTCGGCATCTCCGAACGGATGAAGCGCGAAGGCAAGGGCCTGCGCATCCCCGCGGCTATGCGCCATCTCGGCCGCATCGACGACCTCGCCCTGTTCGTCGGCACCGGCGACAGCTTCGAAATCTGGAACCCCGTGCTCGCGCTCGAAAGCGACGACGAGCATTTCCGCGCACTGGCCGAATTCCGGCTGCGGTCGCGCGGCGGCAAGACGACCAAGGGAGTGCATTGAGATGAGTATCCGCTGCAACATGATGGGCCACACGGCCGGCACTACCCACCACCACAACCAGGGGCTCGACTTCGCGGTCTGCCACCATTGCGGTCACGACCTGATCCGCCCCGAGGGCGGCGAGTGGAGCGAAGTGCCCGAGGGCTTCCAGGTCGTGTGGCGTGAGTTCGGCCGCACCGGCGACGCCGCCTCGGTCGCCGAGCGCATGGCCCGCATGGCCCCTCCGCCCCGCCGCCGCGATCCGCGGAATGCGCGCCCCAAGCCCCGCCGCGATGCGCGCGGCCGTCCGTTCTCGGCGGGTTTCGGCATGGTCGGTGCGCTCGCCAGCCTCGGCAAGCTGGTCGGCGGCGAGACCGAGGACGACACCACCGGGATCGAAACCAGCGGCCAGTACGTCATCCGCCTGCCGCACGCCGGCTCGCCCCATTAAGGACCGCGCATCCGCCTAGCGTAGCGGCCGTACGCGCGGTCCCGGACCCGGTGGCGGGGTGCACCTCCTCCCGCCCCGCCACCGGGCTCTCTATCCTAAGAGGGAAAGGCCGCCTCGCACGCGTTGTTCAGCGCTCTGGCATTTCCATAGTTCACAGACTTACGGATGATGCCCTGCGCCATTTGAACAACCGTCCTATGACCATCCATGCCGCTCCTGATCGCTTCAGCATTAGTTACCAAGCCGCGAAAAAGCCCTCTCTAGCGCGAACCCGCTTCCACTCCTCGGCGGACACGAATTTCTCAGGCAGCTCGTCGAGAAGGCCCTGATAAACTCCGGTCATCACGGCGCAGAGGAAACGCCTCTCAAACTGGTCTTGCGGCAAGGTAACGGAACCGGACCAGGCCAACGGAAAACGCGCACGACATGCCTTGAGCAGAACGCCGCGATGCGAAGCAATGTCCGGTATCTGGGCCCTGGCCGCATTTGTCGCGGCGATAAGCCCAGCATGAACGCTCTCCCCGCTTTCGCCGGGGGCAGCGACAAATCCGAGATAAGTGAAAGCGACAAACCAATCGCGGTCCTTGAGCTCGTCACCCCAACCGATAGTTGCCATGCAGGTGGTTGCAGCCGCGGCCCGATCCGCGGCCAGCGGAGCGGCCTGAATCAATAACGCGGTGGTGATCGACAAGATCATTGGCGCCCCTCGACTCCAACTCATCAATATTCCCTTTTTGTTCCCATTAACCATGATCCCTGTCAACTTATCCCCAGCTTTCCTCGCGTACGCGCACGCGCGCGGGCGGGGTTGGCAGGACGCATCGGCACCGCTAGAGCCGTAGGTCACACTCAAGAACCCGAAAGCGGTGAACACTTTGACCGACGAGACCATCCTCGCCGACGACCCCTCCGACATTACGCCGATCTCGATCGTCGACGAGATGAAGACGAGCTACCTCGATTACGCGATGAGCGTGATCGTGGCGCGCGCGCTCCCCGACGTTCGTGACGGCCTGAAGCCCGTCCACCGCCGCATCCTCTACGCCGCGCAGGAAGGCGGCTATGTCGCCGGCCGCGCCTATCGCAAGTCGGCTCGCCTGGTCGGTGACGTGATGGGTAAGTACCACCCGCACGGCGACAGCTCGATCTATGACGCAATGGCACGCATGGCCCAGGACTGGGCGATGCGGGTGCCGCTGATCGACGGTCAGGGGAACTTCGGTTCGATGGACCCCGATCCGCCCGCCGCGATGCGCTACACCGAAGCGCGTCTGGCCAAGGTCGCCTCGGCGCTGCTCGACGACATCGAGAAGGACACGGTCGACTTCGTCCCGAACTATGACGGGTCGGAAAGCGAGCCGGCGGTCCTTCCGGCACGCTTCCCCAACCTGCTGGTCAACGGCGCCGGCGGCATCGCGGTCGGCATGGCGACCAACATCCCGCCGCACAATCTCGGCGAAGTGATCGACGCCTGCCTCGAGCATATCAAGGCAATGCTCGGCCAGCGCGAAGTGCTGACGCTCGAGGAACTGATGGAGATCGTCCCCGGTCCGGACTTCCCGACCGGCGCATTGATCCTCGGCCGCACCGGCTGCCGCAACGCCTATTCGACCGGCCGCGGTTCGATCATGGTCCGCTCGCGCCACGAGTTCGAGCAGCGCGGTGATCGCCGCTCGATCGTGCTCACCGAGATCCCGTACCAGCAGGGCAAGAACGCGCTGGTCGAGAAGATCGCCGAGGCCGCGAAGGACAAGCGCATCGAGGGCGTGAGCGACATCCGCGACGAATCGTCGCGCGAGGGTGTCCGCATCGTCGTCGACCTGAAGCGCGACGCGACGCCAGAGGTCGTGCTCAACCAGATCTGGCGGAACACCCCTGCCCAGTCGAGCTTCCCGGCCAACATGCTCGCGATCCGCGGCGGCCGCCCGGAACTGCTCAACCTGCAGGACATCATCCAGGCCTTCGTCAAGTTCCGCGAGGAGGTCATCACCCGCCGCTCGAAGTTCGAGCTGGCCAAGGCCCGCGAGCGCGCACACATCTTGCTCGGTCTGGTGATCGCGGTCACCAACCTCGACGAGGTCGTCCGCATCATCCGCGGCTCGTCGAGCCCGGCCGACGCCCGCGACAAGCTGCTCTCGCGCGAATGGCCGATCGCGGAGATCGCCCAGTACATCAAGCTGGTCGAAGCGGTCGAAACCGAAGTCACCGGTGACACCTATCGCCTGTCGGATGCGCAGGTCCGCGCGATCCTGGACCTGCGCCTGCACCGCCTGACGGCGCTCGGCCGCGACGAGATCGGCGACGAGCTCAAGGAACTGGCCGACTCGATCGCCGAGCTGCTCGAGATCCTCGGCAATCGCGCCAAGCTGTACGAAGTGATGGTGGAGGAGCTGACCACGGTCCGCACCCTCTATGCCACTCCGCGCCGCACCGAGATCGCCCCCGCTGCCGACGGCATCGAGGACGAGGACCTGATCGAGCGCGAGGACATGGTCGTCACCGTGACCGTGCAGGGTTACATCAAGCGCACCAGCCTCGACACCTTCCGCGCCCAGAACCGCGGCGGCAAGGGCCGCGCCGGCATGGCGACCAAGGACGAGGATGCCGTCACCGAGCTGTTCGTCACGTCGACGCACACGCCGGTGCTGTTCTTCTCGACCCTCGGCAAGGTCTATCGCATGAAGGTCTGGAAGCTGCCCGAGGGCGGCCCGGCCACGCGCGGGCGGCCGATGATCAACATCCTGCCGCTCGCGGCGGGCGAGACGATCTCGACGGTGCTGCCGCTGCCCGAGGACGAGGCAGAATGGGCGAACCTCCACGTGATGTTCGCCACCGCCAAGGGCTCGGCGCGGCGCAATGCGATGGACGCGTTCAACAACGTGCCCTCGAACGGCAAGATCGCGATGAAGTTCGAAGGCGAGGATGCCGACGACCGGCTGATCGGCGTGGCGCTGCTCGAAGAGGGCGACGACGTGCTGCTCGCCACCCGCCAGGGCCGGGCGATCCGTTTCGCCGCCGATGACGTCCGCGAGTTCCAGAGCCGCAACTCCACCGGTGTGCGCGGCATGAAGTTGGCCGAGGGCGACGAGGTCATCTCGCTGTCGATCCTCCACCGCGTCGGCACCACCAGCGAGGAGCGCGAGGCCTATCTCCGCTTCGCGCCGTGGAAGGCCGAGAAGGAAGGCCAGCCCGATCTGGCACCCGAGCGCTTCGAGGACCTCAAGAACCGCGAGCAGTTCATCCTCACCGTCTGCGCCAATGGCTATGGCAAGCTGAGCTCGGCATACGAGTATCGGCGCACCGGCCGCGGCGGCCAGGGCATCACCAATATCGACAATATCGGCCGCAACGGTCCGGTGGTGGCGAGCTTCCCCGCGAGCAAGGGGCACCAGCTGATGCTGGTCACCGACCAGGCCAAGATGATCCGCATGTCGCTGGGCGACCTGCGCGTCATCGGCCGCGGCTCGGCGGGTGTGCGCCTGTTCAACGTCGGCGCGAACGAGCATGTCGTCTCGGCCGCGCGGATCGAGGAAAGCGAAGGCGATGCCGAGGCGGAGCTGGGTAGCGGCCCCACCATCGGCGACGCCACCCCCGACGGCACCACGAGCGAAGACCTCGCCCAGGGGCCTGAGGACGGGCAGTAAGAGCCACGCCCCCTCTCCCGCTCGCGGGAGAGGGGTCTTAACGGGAAACGCGTCGATGCCCGACAACACTGCCTACAAGATCCTCACCAGCGACCAGATGCACGTCCTGGAGCATGAGGGCGCGTTCAAGGGCGCGCCGATCGACCTCCAGGACGGCTATATCCACCTCTCCACCGCCGCGCAGGTGGAGGAGACGCTGGACAAGCATTTCGCCGGCCAGACCGGCCTGTGGCTCGCTGCGGTCGATCTGGAGGCGCTGGGCGACGCGGTACAGTGGGAACCGTCGCGCGGCGGCCAGCTCTTCCCGCATCTCTACGCCGATCTGCCGCTCGTGGCGGTGACCGCGTACAGCGAAGTCGGCTATGAGCCCGACGGTTCGCTCCGCCTGCCCGTCACCGGCTGAAAAACACGGCATCGCAATAAAATTGCCAAACCTTCCGGAAGGCGCTTGACGGGGAGAGATGCTACCCGTAATTGCCCGCTTCCGCTGCACGGCCCCTTCGTCTAGCGGTCAGGACGTCGCCCTCTCACGGCGAAAACACGAGTTCGATTCTCGTAGGGGTCACCAGCGATTTCAATGGGTTCCGAGCAACCTTTCGTTGCGGACCCGTTTTCCCAGCATTCGCCCAGTATTTCTGCTCGGACTTGCTTGGATATCCGTGGGAAATTTCGACGTCTGAAGACCGCGTTGTGCTGTGATTCGGCGCAGCGGACGCGATGCATGCCGCTGCGCCGCCCCGGTCATTGCGAACTGCGCGCCGGTGCGCTGCTCACCGCGGCAATCGTTCCTTCGGTAAGCGCGGAATGCGCTCCGATCACTCGAGCACCTGGATCTCACGGGTGATCCGAATGTCGTCCGAAGCGCTTCCGACCATCAATTTGTATCTGCCCGGGCGAACCCGCCACCCGGCTCTGTCGACATCGTAAAAGGAAAACGCCCGGCGATCGAGCGTCAGCGTCACCTTTCGCGCCTTTCCGGCAGGCACGTCGACCTTTGCAAAGGATCGCAGCGCAATCCCTGCCTCGCCCGGTACCGGTACGTCCGGTGCCACGTACAGCTGGACCACTTCCTTGCCCGATCGGGAGCTGCCGTTGTGCAGCGTCACCTGGACGCTGATCGACCCGTCTCCGCGTGCCTGTTCCGGCGCGCGCATGCCGGCATAGGTGAAGCGCGCATAGGACAGCCCATGGCCAAAGGCGAACAACGGCTTCAGTCCACGTGCCGCATAGCCACGATATCCGACCTGAAGCCCTTCGAGGTAATTGCTCTTCGTGCCCTTCAGATCGACCGTGTCGTCCTCGGTGCTTGCCGGCAGCGAGACAGGCAGCTTGCCCGACGGGTTCACCCGGCCCGTCAGGATGTCCGCCAGCGCCGCCGCGCCGCCTTCGCCCGGCAACCAAGTCTGGAGTATCGCATTGGCCTTGTCGTGCCAGGGCATCGTCATCGCTGCGCCGGAATTGATCACAACCGCGGTGCGCGGATTGGCGGCAATCACGGCTTCGATCAGGCGGTTCTGGTCGCCCGGGAGATCGAGCGACGTCCGGTCATACCCCTCCCCCTCGGTCGTCGACGACGAACCGGCTACGACAAGCACCGCGTCCGCCGATCGCGCCGCCGTCACGGCATCGTCGATCGATGGTGCCGGCTCGCGTACACCGAAGCTGAGATATTCGTACGGCGTCTGGCCGACCCTGTAGTCCAGCCGGAAGGGATAGCCCTTCCCCGCCACCAGTTCGAGGGAGATGGTGCGCCGGGGAATCGGAAAGCCCAGTACGTCGCGGATGTCCGCGGTGGAGGGCGATGCCTTGTCGAGCACGGTCTTGCCGTCGAAGGTGATCGTGGCGTTCCCGGTGCCGCGCACGCTGAATTCATGGCGGCCGGACTTCTCGGGCCAGAATACGCCTTCCCAGCGCAGCGCGCTGTACCCAGTTACCTGTGGCCCGGCGATATTGCCGCTGATCCGCTTGAGAAAGCTCGTCGCGATCTCGCTGCGGATGGGCGCGCCGGATGCATCGGGCGTGGCATAATAAGTCGCGTTCAGACCGTGTTCGGCGCGATCCGATTTGGGGCTGAACAGTGCTGGATTGGCTGCCGGAGGCGTCTCTTCATTGTCCACGCCCTGGGCATAGGTCACCCGCACGCCAGGCAACGCCGCCCGCAACGCCTGCAGCGGTGTTACGGCATCAAACGGTACCACGGTCGAGCTGCCGCCACCCTGGATCCGCGAGACGTCGGCGTTGGGGCCGATGACGGCAAGCGACTTGATCGAAGGATCAAGGGGCAGCATGCCGGCATTCTTGAGCAGTACGATCGCTTCCTCGGCCGCTTCACGCGCAACCGCTGGATGCCGGACCGGCTGCGCATCGGGCTGGCGGGCCGCACCGCGATCGATTGCGCCGCTCCAGATCAGCAGGCGGACGATGCGCCGGGCATTCTCGTCGATCTGCGACGGCGTAACCTCACCCGCTGCCACCGCCGCCTTCAACTTGTCTCCGAAATGCGTCGGAGGACCAGGCATTTCGAGATCGAGGCCGCCCTTTACCGCCGGGGCGGTCGAATGCGTCGCGCCCCAATCCGACACGACAAAGCCATCGAAGCCCCACTCCCCCTTCAGGACGGTCTTCAACAGCCACGGATTTTCGGCCGCATAGATTCCGTTGATCTTGTTGTACGAAGCCATGACCGACCAGGGGTGCGTTTCCTTCACCACGGCTTCGAACGCAGGCAGATAGATTTCGCGCAGAGTTCGCTCATCAACGATCGAATTGACGAAGAAGCGGCTGGTCTCCTGGTTGTTGGCCGCGAAATGCTTCACCGATACGCCAATGCCCTCGCCCTGCACCCCGCGGACATAGCCCACTGCCATGCGGGCCGTGAGCCAGGGATCTTCGGAATAGGTTTCGAAATTGCGCCCCCATCGCGGGGTCCGGACGATGTTGACCGTCGGCGCGAGCAGCACGTCCGCGCCGTGCGCGCGGGCTTCCTGCCCGATCGCCTTGCCCACCCGCTGGGCAAGCGCCGGATTCCAGGTCGCGGCCAGGGCCACGCCCACGGGAAAGACGGTTGCCGCATGCCCCTCGGGCGAGCGCACGCCGGTGGGGCCATCCGTCATCCGAACCGAAGGAATACCCAGACGAGGCACCGGGTGTGTCGTCATCGATCCTTCGCCGGCGAGCAGCATGATCTTCTCGTCGAGCGTCAACTTCGCCAGCAGATCGGCTACGCGATCCTCCAGCGGCGCCTTGGCATCACGATACACCGGCTCGCCCCGGTGCTGGGCCAGAGCCGGGGATACCGGCCAGGCGCTTGCAATCAGTGTCATGCACGTGGCCACCATCCACCGGCCCGGCTCCCTCACTTGATCTTCGCCAGATCTGCGTCGACGCTGGCGAGCATTGCATCGGTGAGCTTGCCGTCCGAATAGGGCTGGAGCTGACGCAGGCTGATCGCCTTGATCATCTCATATTGCGGCAGTGCGGTCAGGCCCGGCAGGTGCTTGTCCATCACCGCCTTGGCATCCTTGTCGGCGTAGAGGTCCTGGATCGCCGTATCGAGCGAGAACTTCGCCGCGGCAGCCGGCTGGGCGGCAGTCGGCGCTGTCTGTGCAGGTGCCGTCTGCGCGAAAGCCACGACAGGCAGGGCAAGCGGGACGACGACCGCCGCAATCAACGAACGCAGGAACATCACAGTCTCTCCTTATCGGCACTGGCCGCGAAATCGGCCCCGATCATGTGCAGCCCGAGCTCGGCGATCATCGCCTCCCGGATCATGAATTTCTGGATCTTGCCGGTCACCGTCGTCGGAAATGCATCGACGATGCGAACGTAGCGCGGGATCTTGTAATGGGCGATCTGGCCGCGACAGAAGTCACGGACCGCCTCGCCGTCGAGCGTCTCGCCCTGGCGCACCCGGACCCAGGCGCATAGTTCCTCACCCATCTTCGCATCGGGCACGCCGACCACCGCGACGTCCTCGATCGCCGGATGGCGATAGAGATAATCCTCGATCTCCCGCGGATAGACATTCTCGCCGCCGCGGATCACCATGTCCTTCAGGCGACCGACGATATTGCCATATCCCTCGGCATCGATCGTCGCGAGATCGCCGCTGTGCATCCAGCCCTCGCTGTCGATCGCCTCGGCCGTGCGTTGCGGGTCGTTCCAATAGCCGAGCATTACCGAATAGCCCCGCGTGCACAGCTCCCCCGGCTGCCCCGCGGGCACCGTCGCGCCCTGCCCGTCGATCACCTTGCATTCGAGATGCGGCAACACCCGGCCGATCGTGCCCACGCGCCGTTCGAGCGGGTCGCTCAGCCCGGTCTGGAAACTGACCGGGCTGGTTTCGGTCATGCCATAGCCGATGGTAACGTCGCGCATGTTCAGCCGCCCGATCACCTCCCGCATCAGCGGTTCGGGGCAGATCGCTCCGGCCATGCAGCCTGTGCGCAGGGTCGACAGATCGAAGCGGTCGAATTCGGGGTGCGCCAGCACCGCGATGAACATCGTCGGCACGCCGTAAAGCGCCGTGCACCGTTCCGCCGCGACTGCGTTCAACACCGCGCCCGGGTCGAAGGCGGGCGACGGATAGACCATCGCCGCGCCATGGGTGAGGCAGGCGAGATTGCCGAGCACCATGCCGAAACAATGATAGAGCGGCACCGGAATGCAGATCCGATCGCCGGGCGTCAGGCCCATGCCGATACCGACGAAATACCCGTTGTTGAGGATGTTGCGGTGGGAAAGCGTCGCCCCCTTGGGCAAACCGGTGGTGCCGCTGGTGAACTGGATGTTGATCGCGTCGTCCGCACGCAGTTCCGCGCCGATCCGGTCGAGCAGGTCCGGCTGGGAAGATGCCAGCTCGCCGAACTGCACCCAGCCCGCGCGCGGCAGTCCGTCGATCTGGATCGCATGGCACAAGGACGGCAACCGGGCGGACGGGAACCCTTCCGGCGCCAGCTCCCCGATCATGTCGAGATAGGCACTGGTCTTGAAGCGCTCGGCCACCACGATCGCCCGGAGCTCTACATGGTTGATCGTGTATTCGACTTCGGACAGCCGATAGGCCGGATTGATCGTTACCAGGATCAGTCCCGCGCGCGCCGCCGCGAACTGGGTCAATGCCCATTCGGCGCAATTGGGCGACCAGATGCCGATCCGGTCGCCCGGCACCAGCCCCAGCGCCAGCAATCCGCCTGCGAGCAGGTCCGCGCGCTCCAGCAGTTCGGCAAAGGTCCAGCGGATGCCCTGCTCCACCGAAACCAGCGCCTCGCGCTCGCCCCACAGAGCGGCCGCGCGTGCCAGCGCCTCGCCGATCGTCGTCTCGAGCAAGGGCGGCGTCCCCGCGCCCCGAACATGGCTGACGGCAATTGCGGTCATGCTAGCGCCCCGGTGCTACGCAACTGAAGTTCGCGGCATCGTCGGTCGACCCACTGCCCTTCCAGCGCGCCACCTGCGGAAAGGCGCAAAGGGGCCGGGTACGCACCGGCTTTGCGGGGAAGCCGAGATAGCCCAGCAGGTCGTTGTCGAACTTGGTCGCGATGATCCGCTCGGGCGCCGCCCCGCCTTGCCGCCAGCTATCCAGCGCGCCCAGCGCATCGAACACGTTGGGCCCCGGACCGGCCAGGCAATGCGACATGCCCGGCACCATGAACAGCCGGGTCGAAGCCCTTGCCTGTGCGGGATTGGCGCGCTGGACGCGCTCGAAATAGGCGATGCTGTTCTCGGGCGGGATCGCGGCATCCTGCCAGCCGTGATACATCAGGAGCTTGCCGCCATGCGCAAAGAAGCCGCGCAGATCGGGGTTGTCGGCATCGAGATTGCTGCCCTGCAGTCGCTTCGCCAACGGATAGTCGTGCGCCAGGTTGAAGTTCGCGATCTGCCAGTTCGGATCCGAATGCACCATGTAGCGCATGAATTCGGTTGCGAACTTGCCATGCTGCGCACCCGGCCCGGTCAGCCACAGATCCCAGGTGCCGGCCACGGCTTCGGCGCCCGGCTGAAAGCCATGGTAGAAGGGCTTGCCGTCTGTGCCGAGCGGCCCCCTATAGATCGCCCGCGCAGTCTCGACCTGCGGCGCGGTAAGGCAATCGGCGGCGTCCCCGGCCTTGCACTGGAGCACCACGGGATCGAACTTGCAGGAACGCGGATCGTCGATCACGCCGTCCGCAACCCCGTCCGCCTTGTCGCACTGGGCCAGCGACGCATTCTGCAGCAGCTTGAGCTTCGCATTTGGGATGCTCGACTCCGGCCTGCCGAACGCTGCGAGATGGTTCGCTGCAAATGCGCTCGTCATGCGGGTCCAGGGAATCGCGGGTGCGCCGGCGACGATGGCGTCATAATCGTCGGGAAAGCGCTGCGCTTCCATCAGCGCCTCGCGACCCCCGTCGGAACAGCCATGGAAATAACTCGCGGCAAGCGGCGCGGGATAATAGGCGGCGATCACGCGCTTGGCAGCATCGGCAGCGAGATGGTTGGCCCGCCAGCCGAAATCCTTGATCCGCTCCGGCGCACCCAGCGCCCACTCCGCCTTCACGTCGCTTGTAGCGGTGTGCCCCATGTCGCTGCCGACCGAGGCATAGCCCTTCGCCACCGCACCGCGCATCAGCAATGCCGGGATCGCGATGTTGTTGCCGAACCCGCCATTGCCGGCGCCGAGCATCTTGCCGTTCCACGCGCTTCGCTCGGGCAGCCACATCTCGACCTTGATCGACGAGCCGGTGACCGGGGTGAGCACCGCCTGAACCCGGCAAAAACCCGCCATTGCGGGAAGCGCCGGCATCTCTCCGCCGGTCGATACCATGGCACCCTGGGCGACCGGCACCGCCGCATCGATACGCCCGTTGGGCAATGGCATGCCGGTCAGTGCGGCACAGCTGTCGACGGTTCGTGCGGCAATCGGCGACGGCGCCTTCCGCTCGTCCACCGCACAACCGCCCACGAGCAGAAGAAGGGCCGCGCTCGGCGCGACACGCAGGATATGGTTCATTTGGTCAGCACCCCCAGGGCTTGCATCCAGTCGCGCATGCGGACGGTCCAGCCGTCCGTCGGCTTGCCCTTGGCCGTCATGCCGAAGCCATGCCCGCCACTTGGATAGGTCACGAATTCCGACTTCGCGCCGGCAGACCGCCACGCGGCATCCAGCCGCCCACTGTCGCCGCGCGCCAGCTTGTCGTCATCGGCGACCAGCACGAACAGTGGCGGCGCCTTTTTCGGTACGGCGATCGGATCGGGCAGCAGGCCCGGATAGATCGCCGCAGCGAAATCGGGGCGAGTGTCGGCATGGCCTGCCATCATCGTCCAGACGGTGACTGCGCCACCGGCCGAGAAGCCCATCATTCCCACACGGTTCGGCCGCACTCCGAAACGCGCGGCATTGGCGCGGACATACCGCACCGCCCGCTCGCCATCGGCCGTCGCCAACGGCCGCAGCGGCTCGACGGCAGTCACCAATTCGGGGAAATGCGTCAGGCGCCGGATGAAGACCGACGTGAAATCGTCGCCGGTCTGAAGCAACCGATAGCGCAGGACGAATGCCGTCACGCCCATCGAATTGAGCCACTTCGCCACCGCGACGCCCTCATTGTCGATCGACAGCATGTGGAAGCCACCGCCCGGCGCAATGATCACCGCGGTCCCGTTCGCGATCGCCGGATCGGCCGGATAGGGAATGATCGACGCCTCGGACACGTTGCGCGTGATCGTTCCGAACGGCAGCCGGTTTTCCGTGACTTCGGGACGGGTTCCGGCTGCTGCTGGTGCAGCATCAGGCCATAACGGGATCGCGTCGTTGACCTGCGCGACCGCACAGCCGGACGATGCCAGCGAGAACATTGCCAAGATGGCGAGAACGGCACGCATGCGGATATTCCTCATTGTGTGGCATCCCGTGCCGCCGAGATCGCGGCGAGCGCAGGCGTGATCGCGGGCTGCATCTCGGTCGCGGTCACACCGATCGCGAGCGCGGCCGGGGAAGCCGGATCGAACCTGCTCCAGGCCGGCACGCCCTTGCCATTGGGATCGCCGGTCCTGGCGAAATTGATCCAGTAGGCCGCCAGCAGATCGGCCGTCGCCTGATCCGCGAGCGTCGCCGCGAAGTCGGCTTTCGCGAGATTGTCGAACTGGAAGATCACGTCGGTCGCGTGGCCGGCGCCGGCATCGGCCTTTCGCCTCGCCTGCGCGACATAGCCGAAGCGATAGAGCCAGGTCGGCGCGCCCGAACGCGCATGGCGGCCCGCCATTGCCAGAGCGGGCTCCGCGAAGATCACGTCACCGGCGACATGGCGTGTCGCCGCGGCAGGCGAGCCATAGGCGGCCATCACCGCATCCGCGCCACTCCCCAGCGTCGCGAGCGTCGGTCCATTGACCACGGGCAGGAACGCGGCAGGCACGAAGCTCAGTTCGTCGTCGTTGTTGCCGATGAGATAGGGGATATGCGCCTGCCGGCCCTGTGCGAAAATGCGATCCGCATTGTCCGGCACGATCTCGCCATCGGTGATCGGGCCGGAATAGCTTTGCTCTTCCTTGTTCATCATGTTGATGCCGCCGAGAACCGTCGCAGCAGGCAAGGCTCGGAGCGCGGCGAGGTCGGCGCCCTTGGCGAAAGCGGTTCCCCTGGCTTCGGCCTGGGCCAGGCTCGGCCAGCTATCGCGCCCGCCGCCCGACGCAGTGATCGCCTTGGCGAACAGGCCCTTCGCAGCCGGCGAAGCCATCAGCCGCGCAACCGATTCCCCGCCCGACGACTCGCCGAGGATCGTCACGTTCGACGGATCGCCGCCGAATGCCGCGATGTTTCGCTGCACCCAGTTCAGCGCGGCGATCTGGTCCATCAGCCCCCAATTGCCGGTCGGCTTGCCTCCGGCCTCGATCGTCAGCGCCGGGTGCGCGAAGAAGCCGAAGCGGCCGAGCCGGTAGTTGAAGCTGACCAGCACCACGCCCCTGCCGGCCAGCCTGGCCCCGTCGGTTTCGGGGGAAGCGCTCGAACCGCTGACGAAACCGCCACCGTGGATCCAGACCATCACCGGCAGCTTCGTGCCCCGAGTGGCTCTGGGCGTCCAGACATTGAGAAACAGGCAATCCTCGCTCGCCGGCCGCGCGCTGGTAGCCACACCAGGCGTCGCGTTCTGCAGGCAATCCGCGCCGAATTTGGTGGCCTCTCGCACGACGCTCCAGGGCGCGGGCGCCTCCGGCCTGTGCCAACGCAGCGCCCCTGTCGGCGGCGCGGCATAGGGAATGCCTCTGAACGCAACGACGTCCCCCTCGGCCGCGCCTCGTACCGGCCCGGAGTCGGTGCGAACCTCCTGCGCCGCTGCGGGAATTGCCGTGCCCAGAAGCGACAGCGCGATCAGGGTGCGGATCATTTTGGATCTCCCGCATGGAATTCGAAACTGCCGGGGCCGGTGCCATAGACCGCATGGTCCTCCTCGCGCCGGACCAGGCTCGCTCCGGCCGGTGCCGTCACTGCGCCGAAGCGTGTCGGCACCCAGATTTCGCCTCGGGTGTTGAGCGGGACCTGCGCGCTCAGCGTCAGGCCCGTGTGGTCGACCCGCCAGCGCGAAGCCGCGCGGCCGTGGATCGTTTCCATCGTCGCTTCGGCACTTGCCAACCCCGTCGGGATCTCCGGCTTGACCAGCACGATCTTGTATCCGGGCGCCCCGGGCCGCAGCCCCGCCAGCCGCTGGCGCATCCAGTCGCTGATCGATGCGAAGTAATGATGATCGCGCGACCGGCTGCCCAGGCCCCAGGATTCGAACATCGTCGAATGGCCGTTGACGATCCACCAGCCCCAGCTCGGCTCATCGGTGCGCGTCGCGACCTTGTAGGCAAGGTCGGCATGGCCATGATCGCTCAGTATCTCGAGCAGATAGCGCGTGCCGAACACGCCGGTGCGCAGCCCCTGCCTCTCGACATCGCGCGCTATCGCATCGGCGACCCCCTTTTCGCGGCCGTCAGGGGCCATTCCGAATGCAAGCGCCAGAACATTCTGAATCTGTAGCGGCGCCCCCGCCACGCCCTTGGCATCGACCGTGCGATACCATCCGTTCGCATCGTCCCAGTATCGCGCATTATAGGCAGCGCGAATGGCATCGGCGAGCGAGCGATAGCGCGCCGCGTCCTCGGTCTTGCCGATGATCTGCGACGATCTGGCGAGCAGGTCGGCCTCATGGAAGAAATAGGCGGTGGTCACCGCATCGACGCCGCCGCCGCGGGCGTTGAGGAAATCCATGCTGCCGGGCGGCACCCATTCGCTGAGCCCGGATGCGCGACGATAATCGGGTGCCTTGATGAAGGTCGCGGTATAATCGACCAGCCTGCGCTGCATGTCATGGCTCCGCGCCAATATGCGCGTGTCGCCATAGCTGGTGTAGAGTTCCCAGGGCAGGATCATCGTCGCCACGTCCCACGGCGTGGTCGGCCCCCAGATCAGGCTCCAGCCCGGTGTTTTGTCATAGCCGTAATAGGGTGTCGCGGGCACGATCTCCGGGATCTCCCCCGCCGGGGACTGCGCGTCCCGGAAATCGCCGAGCCATTTCGTCCAGACCCGCGCCACATCGAGGCTGCGTACCGCCGCGCCGGCCGATGCCTGGGCGTCTCCGGTCCAGCCATTCTTCTCGAAGGTTGGCGTATCGGTCTGGAAACCGTGCAGATTGTTGAGGATGGTCGCGACCGCCGCCGCGTCGATCCTGTCGAGCAGCGGATTGGCACTGGCGAAGCTGCCCGTGCGCGCGACCGCCGAATGCACCAGCCTTGCAGTCACGGTCGGCGCACGCTCCAGCCCCTCGACCTGGATATAGCGGAAGCCCCGATAGCCGAAGCTCGGCTCCCACCGCTCGCGCCCACGGCCAGCCAGCGTGTAGCGGTCGGTCTGCAGCTGCGCGTCGATCAGCCCGGATGCCGCGATCGCCAGACCATCCAGCCCGAGCTGTTCGGTGCCGACCAGCGACACGGTACGGCCCCGCGCGCCAATCACCTCGAGAACCGGCCAACCTGCAATGATGCGGCCGAAATCATAGACCCAGATGCCGGGCGCAGCCTGCTTGACCGATACCGGGGCGAGCGTTTCGACGGGCGCCATCGCCTCCGAATTCGCCGCGACCAACGTGCCCGTGGGCCCTGCCACCAGGCGCGCGGGCGACCATCCATCCGCCTTGAACGCCGGTTTGTCCCACCCTGCGGGCAGCAGCCGGGCGTCATAGCGCTCGCCGCGATAGATCGAATCGCCCAGCGTCGGGCCGGACGCAGTCCGCCAGTCCGCATCCGTCGCGACAATCTCGCGCGTGCCGTCCGTGTAAAGGATCTCGAGCTGCGCCTTCAGCGTCGGTTCGGCGTGCCATGGGGCGACATGGAAATACCATTCATTGGGATCGGATACCCCGTACCAGCCGCGTCCGAGTTCGGCGCCGATGACATTCTGGCCGGGACGGATCAGCGCAGTGACATCGTGGGTGTAGACGAGCACGCGGCGATCATAGGCGGTATAGCCGGCCCCCAGCGGAGACCCGACCGCAGTGCCGTTCAGCACGATGCGCGGCATGCCACCAGCGGCGAAGTACAGCCGCGCCTGCGCAATGGGCTTGCCGGCCACACGGAAGCCGCGGCGGAGCAGCGGCGCCGGAGCTTCGATCGGCAATACCAGATCGATATTCTTGACGCCGCTCGCCACCTCCAGGCCCGCGGCCGAGACGTTGCCGCCGGTGAACATATTGTCGTTGTACGCGAAGCTGGTGCGGACCGCCGGGCTTCCCACGCCGTCGACCGAAACCGAGTGTATTACCGCAGCGTTCGCCTCCTTCGCGGTGAAGCCGATCGTGCCGTGCGTATGCGCATCATCCTCCAACGTGTCGACGATCACGCCGTCGAGCAGGGTGACGATCCTGGTCCCCGTCGCGCGGATCGCCAGCCGGTGGCGCCGGTTCTTCAGAGGTACGGTGAGCGGCACGCGCTTGAGCATCACCCGGTTCACCGCCGAACTGGTGCCCCCCGGATAGAGGCGCTTGCTTGCGATCAGCGCCGGACCATCCTTGTCGTCGCTCAGCGTCCACACATAGGCGTCGCCATAGGTCTTGCCGTGCGGCAGCGCACGAAACAGCAGATCGAGCGAGGTACCGGTGAGCGTAAGATCGACATCGAGGGTGACATCGCCCCAGTCATGATCGCGCCGCTCCGGCCCCGAAATCCAGCTGGCGCTCCAGTCCGATGGTGCCAGAAGACCCATTTCCCACCAGCCAGGCGCGCTCCATTTGCCGGGCCGCCGCTCACCGTCCCAAACCTGGACCTGCCACCAATAGCGTTGCCGCGCCGCCAGCGCGGGCCCGGCATAGGCAATCTGGACATTGGCATCCGACGCGACCCTGCCGCTGTCCCAGACATGGCTTCCGGCTTCGAGCGCCTCGGGACTTGTCGCGACGCGGATGCGATAGGCGGTCTGCCGCGCGACCGGCGAACGCCAGGCAAGGCGCGGCGCAGGCTCGTCGATCCCGAGCGGCGCTTCGGCATATTCGACCTTCAGGCCGGTCGGTACCGGGTCCGACGCGGCATATCCTGCCGATCCCGGCCACAGGGCCATCAATCCTGCGAGCAGCACCAGCGCAAGGCGGATCGCATGGGATCCGCCTTGCGCTTTTCTCGCAGGAACCATTGCAGACAGCAAAACCGCGCTCCCTAGAATTTCGCGCGAATGCCGAAGGAGACCAGCCGGCCCAATGTTCCGCCATTGGTGTAGCCGGGCGCATTGTTGAGGTACGGCGGATCCTGATCGAACAGGTTATCGACATTCAGCGTCAGCGCCGTGCCCTTGAGCAGATCGCTCAGATCATAGGACAGGAAGACATCGACCGTATCGAAGGACGAGACGTGCGTTTGCGGCAACACGCCGGCGAGCGGGAAGCCGCTGCGATGGTTGAGCGACACACGCCCGCTCAGGTCACCATAGCGCCCGCCCAGATTGGCGACGAACGCCAGCCGGCCGGTGCCGTTCTTCAGATCGTCGCTGAACGCCCCGCCCTTGATCGTCTGGGTCTTGCGCCCCAGCGTATAGGTGCCGGAAAAGCTGGCGCTGAGCGCGCCGAAGCCGGTTTCCCGGGCATAGGCCAGGTTGAAATCGATCCCGTCGGTATGGACCGCTCCAAGATTTGCACGGGTTGCGAGGAACAGCACATAGGGTGCGCTGAAGGCATAGAGCGCGGCCAGGCTGGGCACACCATCTATGCGCAGGCTGCCCGCTGCTGCCTGTGCTTGTGCCAGCGTGGGGTTGAGGATGTAGAAGCTCGAATAATTGGGATCCGAGAACAGCACCGGGGACGTGAACGGCGGTACTGCGATCGCATTCTCGAAGCGGACGTTGAAATAGGTTGCGCTCAGCAGCAGGCCCGGCGCCACCTCTGGCTTGAAATCGAAGCCGAGCGACCAGGTGTCCGCCGTCTCCGGCTTCAGATTGGCATTGCCGCCGGCAATCGCGATGGTGGGCCGCAATATGTCGAACGGCGAACTGTTGGCCGCGCGATACGGGCTGAACGGGATGACCTGCACCCGCGAATCCACCGAATTGCCGAGATCGGCCAGGCTGGGCGCGTGGAACGACGTGCCGTAATTGCCACGGAGCGTGAGCGACCGGACCGGGCGCCACGTGATGCCGATCTTGGGATTGGTGGTGCCGCCGACATCGCTGTAGTCGTCATATCGCAGCGAGCCCGACAGCTCGAGCGCATACAGGCCCCCGGTCCGATTGGACTCGCCGAAGATCGGGACCAGCACTTCGCCGAACAGCGATTTGACGTTGCGCTTGGCGAAGGCCCGGCCGCCGGTTATCGCGGCGACGGGGCCGCTTCCGGTGAACGAGCGGATATCCTCGTAATGATATTCGGCGCCCGCGGCGAGGCGCACATCGCCACCACCGAGTGCGAACAGGGGACCATCGACGACCACGCGCCCTTCGGCGATTTTCTGGTCGGCCTGGCCGTAATTGACGAAATCGTTGATCTTCGAGAGCACGCCTGGTGCCGTCGCCGACAGGTTATAGGGATTGAGCGCCGTAGCCGTGGTCGTCCCGCCAAAAGCCGCGGTGACTGCCGCCGAGTTGATCGAATCCTCGGTCGTCTCGTTCGTGCTGCGGCCATAATTGCCCAGCGCGCGAATTTGCCAGCCGCCGCCCAGTTCGAATTCCGCCGTGGGCGTGAGCCCCCAGGAAGTGAACTTCGCCGGGCTGATATTGCTGGGACCGAACACCGGCGCAAAGGAGAGCGCCACGGTCTGTGAGACTTCGGTACCCACCCGCGTGAAATAGGGATTGAGCGCGGTGATCGTCTCGCTCTGGCTCGATTGCGCCGATCGCGTGATGGTGTCGCGCTGCGACCAGTAGCCGGTCAAACCAAGACTGAAGCGATCGCTCACCTCCTGGGTGAAGCCGCCGAACACGCTGTGCCGCGTCTCACGCGGGACGATATCGGCATAATCGGTCTGGTCGCAGCGGTTCAGCGAGCCGGGCACCCGGCCGGGCAGCGCATAGGGAATGCCGCCGATGATCAGGTTCGCCGGCGAACAGGCCGTCCCGCGATTGTCATTGCCACCGCCGCCGCGATTGTCGGCCGTCACATAGTCGCGGTCGATGCCCAGGATATTGTCGTGCCACGCATAGGCATAGGACAGGAAAACCGATCCCGATCCCCAATCCTTGCCCGCGATGACGCTGCCGTCGAACGCCCGATACTGGTCGGCAATCCCGTAGCGCGCATTGGCGCCAAAGCCGTCATAGCGCTTGCGCGTGATGAAGTTGATGACGCCGCCGATCGCATCCGATCCGTAGATAGACGAGCCGCCATCGGGGATGATCTCGACCCGCTCGATTGCATCGGGCGGAATGACCGAAGGGTCGACCGAGGTCTGCAACACACCCGCGCCGACCAGCCGATGGCCGTTCATCAGCACCAGCGTCGTCGAACCACCAGAGGCGCCCAGATTGCGGATATTGGGGCGAATGATCGGCAACGCGTAGCTGCCGGTGCCGACCGGTACCGTACCGAAATTGCCGACCTGCGGAACGGACGCCAGCAGATCATTCGCCGATGCCGCGCCGGTGGCCAGCACATCGGCCCGGTTGACGCTGACGACATTGGTACCGACCGGTGCCACGCCGCGCAGCAGCGTACCGGTTACGACAATGTCCCTGCCGTCGCCGGCGTCCTGCTCGGTACCGGAATCAACAGGAACACCCTGCTCCTGCGGGGCCGGCTGACGGGCCGAAGCCTGCGTCTGCGCCTGCGCGGCGCCGCCCCAGTACAATCCTCCCGCGATCGCCAAGGCCGAGACACCACGGCGCAGCGACCGAAACCCAATGCTCCTCGATGCGAAGAAATCGCCCCTCATTACATCCTCCCCTTGCGCCGCTTTGCGGTCACTTTTGGTGGGCTGGAGCGCCATGAAGGCCGGGCCTCGATCGTCTCCAGCTGTGCGCCGCTTCTTCGAGACGGCTTGTGCACAGGGACTTAATACGGACGGGGCGGGTCTGCGTCAATATTTTTAAAATAATGTACCGTTTTATGCATCCCCCTGCCCCGCTGCGGCGATCTCGCTTCGAAATGCACTGCGAGCGAGCGCAAGCTGGTCGAGCCGGCTGCCCGTCGCCAGCACGCGCACCTGCTTGCCGATGAAGACGGCCTGCATCCGCATTGCATCGCACGAGCCGATCGCGGGAAACACCGTTTCCAATCGCCGCTGCCATGCGAATGCCTGATCGGTGATCACCTCCCACACCGCCGGACGCAGATCGAGCCGCCGCGAGGATTCCAGGCCGATCGAATAGATCGCGATCGCGGCACGGCCATGTTGTGTGACTTCGCGAACGAACACGGTCGCCGTCAGATCGGCAAGAATGTCGAGCGGCCGCCCCGCCACCGCCGTGGACGCCACCATATCGCGATACCGGTCCTTGGAGCGCGCGAAGAGCTCGGCCTCGGCGGCCTTGAGCAGCGCGTCGATCGACCCGAAATGATAGGCTGGTGCCGCGATGGTGAGGCCGCTCTCGGCCGCTACCGCCTTGTAGGTGACTGCGCCGGCCCCTTGCGCGATGAGTATGTCGATCGCGCCTTGCAGGATGCGTGCACGCGTTTCGCGCGCCTTTGGCGTGCGCCTTGCCGGGACCCCAGGCTCCTCGGGCGCTGCGGCGGGCGGTGCCCATTGCGTCACCGGATCGGCACCGGCCGAAAATACCGCAGCGAGCTGTTCCGCCGACAGATTGAGCGGCAAGGTAATGAACAACAGGCCGATCGCCGTATCGATACCGGAAATCACCGCATCTTCGTCGAGCTCGCCATAGATCGCGCGCGCCAGATCCCGCCACGCCTCGATCAGCCTGCCAAACCATGCCCCCGCGATCGCATGCCCTTCGGAACTGCGCGCCGCTTCCAGGATGATCTCGCACCAGGCGAGCGCGGCGGTACGATTACGACCCGCGGCATTCGCCAGGAGATTCGTGACGAATCTCCCCAGATCCACGGCTCTTCCAGTTTCTCGCTGACGCTGGGCCGCCCGCTCGAACGAGCGGACAAACCCCTCCAGCAGCCGCTGCGACGCGTCGGCAATCATGTCTCGCTTGGTTGCATAGTGATAGGTCGTCGCGGCCAGCGGCACGCCCGCAGCCGCCGCAACAAGGCGATGGGTCAACCTGCCAGATCCCGACTCCGCGAGGACCGCTATGACCGCATTTGCGATTTTCGCCTTGGTCCGGGCGGCACGAAGGGCCCGCCCCTTCCGCTCGGCCGTGTGCGCTTGTGACAGGACATTCGCCAATTCGCCCTCATTCCTCCGGCACTTTGTCTCGCGATGGCGGAACGTTCATCTGCAGATCGCTGCCGCAGAATCGAACGACCCGCCCGCATCAATTACCAAAAAGACAATTTCCGATTCCGACACCTATTGCCGATATTTTGAAATCTTGTACACAAAATCATCTTGTAGAATGAAGCGCGGACGCAGCGAAATCTCGCCCGCGACGACCTACCCGCCAGCGGCGCTTCCCGATCTCGGCCGTGGGGAGCCCAGCGCCGCGTCAGACCTTGGGGAACAGCGCCTTCCAGCGCGCATCCAGCTTCGCCTGGGCATCGTCCTTCTTCACCTTGGAGACGAAGGAGAGCCCGCGCAGCGCCACGCTGTGCCCACCCAGCAGGCGGCCGGATATCGTATAGCCGACATCGTAGAGCGCGACGTCCTCGTGCGGCTCGCCATCGACCAGGAAGCGCGTGACGATGACGACCGGCAGCCGCTCGTCCCCCCGGCTATTGTCGGGAAGACGTGCCGCTTCCCGCGCCTTTTCGAGGGCATGCTCGAACCAGGAAGTTTCGATCCGCGGCTCACCGGTGGTCTGTGCGGATGCTGCGCCTAGCGCAGCCGGGAAGAGCAAGGTCTGGCTCTGGACGGATTGCTCCGCGGAAGCGGTCTTCAGGACCAGTGTGCGTTTGCCGGCGTCCGCGACGACAAGAACCAGCGTGGCCGCACGCGTGGAGGCACGTCGCGCGTCGGCGCTCTGTGCAGCCCTGCTGTCGCTCCGCTCGCTCCAGTTGTTCCACAAGGTGAGCGCCGAAATGACGACGGCGATCACCGCCAGCACTTCGCCCAGGGTAATCCACCGGCGCCGGATCGCCGCGGATTCGGCGGCACGCGCCTCGGCCCTTTCCTCGGCTTGAGTCTGGGTCGGATGATCGGGCGGGGAAGGAAGCTCACTCACGCGGCTCGTTCCATCATCTGCCGACGGAACCGTCAAGCGCCCCGCCCCGCCGCTTCATTCGAATTCCAGGTTCTCGCCCGCACCGAAATTGGCAGCCCCGCCCATTCCCGTCCGCTAGGTCGCAAAAGATGATGCCTTTGTCGCAGCGACGTCGCCGGAAAATGGGCCCGCCAGCATCAGGCCCATGTCGAACGCCCCTACGAAGGCTGTGCAAACCACCGGGCAGGCAAGGACCCCGCCGGTCCGGCGGAGCCTTCGCGCCCCGGGCGTAGACAGGGCGGCGCCGCGTAGTTGATCCCGCGCGGCGCCGCCCGCCCTCATTCGAATTCGAGGATCGCCGCGTCCACGGCCAGGCTGTCGCCGGCGCCGAAATTGGCGGCCTTGACCACTCCAGCCCGCTCGGCACGCAGGATGTTCTCCATCTTCATCGCCTCGACCACGGCGAGCGGCTGGCCGGCCTCGACCTTGTCGCCGGGGCCGACATGAAGCCGGGTGAGCAGGCCCGGCATCGGCGCGAGCAGGAACTTGCTCATGTCGGGCGGCACCTTCTCGATCATGTGGTGCCGGAACTGTGCGACATGCGGCGGATAGACTTCGACGAGGTGCGAGGCGCCGTGCGCCGTGAGCTTCCAGGCCGCGCCCTTGCGCGCGACGCCGACGCTGAGCGGCGCACCATCGACCACGGCAGTGAGGATCAGATTGTCCGCCTGCCATTCGCCGTCGATCTCGATCGACTGACCATCGACCGTGACTTCTTCATCGACCACGACCGCAAACCGCTCGCCATCGATAAGCACCACGCGTTCGTCGCCGACGGCGACCGGTCCATTGAGCTGCCCGGACGTCGCAGCAGCCCGTTCGGCACGCTCGATGTCGATGACTGCCGCCAGCGCCGCCAGCTTGCGCTTGAGAACGTCGGAGGCCGGGGCACCGTGGAACCCCTCAGGATATTCCTCGGCGATGAACCCGGTGGTGATCTCGCCCGAACGGAAACGCGGATGCTGCATCAGCGCCGAGAGGAAATCGATATTGTGACCGATGCCGTCGATCCGGAAGCGATCGAGCGCCGCCACCTGCTGGTCCGCCGCTTCGTCGCGCGTCTCTCCCCAAGTGATCAGTTTGGCGATCATCGGGTCGTAGAACATCGAGATCTCGCTGCCCTCGGTCACGCCGTCGTCGACCCGGACATAGCCGTGGTCGCCGCGGGTCCCCGGGGCGCCATAGGGCGTCTCCTCGCTCCCCGGCGGACGGTAGCGCACCAGACGCCCCGTGCTCGGCAGGAAACCACGATAGGGGTCCTCGGCATAGACCCGGTTCTCGATCGCCCAGCCGGTCAGCTTGATGTCGTCCTGGCCGAAGGCGAGCTTCTCGCCATAGGCGACACGGATCATCTGCTCGACCAGATCGAGGCCCGTGACCGCCTCGGTCACCGGATGCTCAACCTGCAGGCGGGTGTTCATCTCGAGGAAGTAGAAGCCAGCGCCGGTCTCGTCGGCGCCCGAGACGATCAGTTCGACCGTACCGGCGCTGAAATAGCCCACCGCGCGGGCCAGCGCGACCGCCTGCTCGCCCATCGCCTTGCGCATCTCCGGGCTGACGAAGGGCGACGGCGCCTCCTCGACCACCTTCTGATGGCGACGCTGGATCGAGCATTCGCGCTCGCCCAGATAGACGATGTTGCCATGCTGGTCGCCCAGCACCTGGATCTCGATGTGGCGCGGCTGCTCGATGAACTTCTCGATGAACACGCGGTCGTCGCCGAAGCTCGCCAGCCCCTCGCGCTTGGTCGCCTCGAAGCCTTCGCGGACGTCGGTCTCGCTATAAGCCAGCCGCATGCCCTTGCCGCCGCCGCCGGCCGAGGCCTTCATCATCACCGGATAGCCGATCTCGCCGGCGATCCGCACCGCATGCTCGGTATCGTCGATCTCGCCGACATAGCCGGGAACGACGTTCACGCCCGCCTGCTTGGCGAGCTTCTTGGACTCGATCTTGTCACCCATCGCCGCGATCGCGCCAGGCGGCGGACCGACAAAGGCGATCCCGGCCTCGGCGCAGGCCTTGGCAAAGCTCTCCCGCTCCGAGAGGAAACCGTACCCGGGGTGAATGCAATCCACTCCAGTCTCCTTCGCGGCGAGCAGGATCAGCTCGGCCTTGAGATAGGACTCCGCCGCCGGCGCCGGCCCAAGCCGCACCGCCTCGTCCGCCATCAGCACATGCGGCGCACGCGCATCGGCGTCCGAATAGACCGCCACGGTGGCGATCCCCATCTTCTTGGCGGTGCGCATCACGCGGCACGCGATCTCGCCGCGATTGGCGACCAGGATCTTCTTGAACATCAGCGTAGCATCTTCCGAAGAATGAGGCCGGTGACGAGCAGGTACGAGCCGAGGCTCACCCATCCCAGGACCATCGTGAACGTACTGAACCACAGGTGGACAGGGTGATCCATCCGCGCGAAGAAAGCCGTGCTGCCAAAGCCGGTCGCGAACCATATCGCCATGGTGAGCACTGCCCACGCGACGGCCAGGCCGATCGCCACCAGAAGCGCACGGCCAAGCTTCACTCCGCCGCCTCCAGCTCTACCTTCACCTCGGCCTGCATCGGCTTCACGCCGAGCCGGGCGAACAGCGCTGCGTCCTTGTCGTCGCCGGCATTGCCCGCGGTCAGCAGCTTGTCGCCGGTGAAGATCGAGTTGGCCCCGGCCATGAAGCATAGCGCCTGGGTCGCGTCGCTCATGCTCTCGCGGCCGGCGGAAAGGCGGACCATGCTCTCCGGCATCGTGATCCGCGCCACCGCGATCGTGCGGACGAACTCGATGTCGTCGATCTGAGCGAGCGGCGTATCGGCCAGCATGTTGCCGAGCACCGTGCCCTTGATCGGCACCAGCGCATTCACCGGCACGCTGCCCGGATGTACCGGCAGGGTGGCGAGCGCATGGATGAAGCCGACGCGGTCCGGCCGGGTCTCGCCCATGCCCACGATGCCGCCGCAGCACACGTTGATCCCCGCCTCGCGGACATGTTCGAGCGTGTCGAGACGGTCCTCGAAGCTGCGCGTGGTGATCACCTCGGCGTAACGTTCAGGGGACGTGTCGATATTGTGGTTGTAATAGTCGAGGCCCGCATCGGCGAGCATCTGCGCCTGCTTCTCGCTGAGCATGCCCAGCGTCATGCAGGTCTCCATGCCCATCGCGCGTACGCCCTGCACCATCTCGACGATGGCGGGCATGTCGCGATCCTTGGGATTGCGCCAGGCGGCGCCCATGCAGAAGCGCGACGAGCCATGATCCTTGGCCTGGGCCGCGGCCTGCAGCACCTGGCGCACATCCATCAGCTTGGTCGCCTTCAGGCCCGTCTCGGCCGAGACCGACTGGCTGCAATAGCCGCAATCCTCCGGGCAGCCGCCGGTCTTGATCGAAAGCAGCGTCGAGAGCTGCACCTCGTTCGGCGTGTGATGCGCGCGGTGCACCTCGGCGGCGCGGAACACGAGCTCGGTAAACGGAAGGTCGAACAGCGCGGCGATCTCGTCGCGGGTCCAGTCGGTACGGGTCATGCTTTCAGGGTCCAGGCAAAGAGATAGACGAACATGCCAACTCCGACGGCGAGCAGCATGGGGGCCGTGATGCGGTAGAAATCGACGCTCTTGCCCAGAGGAAGCCCCTTGAACCGCGTGCGCACGATCTCCGCAGCACCACTGAAGGACAATAGCGCCGCTCCGCTCAGTACGACCAGCACGGCAGCGATCAGCCCGTGCGGAAAGCCCTTGGCATTGGGCAGCAGCGCCAGCACGCCGCCCAGCGACACGATGCAGAGCGAAGTGAGATGCTTGAAATAGTCGTAGAGCAGCGTTGCGTCGCCAGTCTCCACCGCCACCACTTCTTCGTCGATTTCCGTCATTCGGCTGCTTCCTCCACGGGCGGCATGTTGTGCCCGAGGAGTCTCAGCACTTCTTCGGCGGCTTTGACAAGGTTGGTGCCCGGCCCGAAGATCGCCTGCACGCCGGCTTCGCGCAGGAACTCATAGTCCTGCGCCGGGATCACGCCGCCGGCGATCACCTTGATGTCGGCCCTGCCCGCCGCCTGCAGCTCCCGGATCAGCTCGGGGATCAGCGTCTTGTGGCCCGCAGCGAGGCTCGAGGCGCCGACCACGTCGACATTGCTCTCGATCGCCAGCGCGGCGGCTTCCTGCGGGGTCTGGAACAGGGGCCCCGGCACCACATCGAAGCCGAGGTCGCCGAATGCCGAGGAAACCAGGTTGGCGCCCCGGTCATGCCCGTCCTGCCCCATCTTGGCGACGAGCATGCGGGGCTTGCGGCCGAGCCGGCGTTCGGTGGCGTCGACCCCGTCCTTCAACCGTTCCCAGCGCACATCGTCGGCATAGGCGCCGCCATAAATGCCCTGCACCGGAGTCGGCTTGGTGGCATAGCGGCCGAAACCGGCCTCCATCGCGGCGCTGATCTCGCCGAGTGTGGCGCGGGCACGGGCAGCGTCGACGGCGAGCGCAAGCAGGTTTTCGCTGCCCTCGGCCCCAGCCCGCAGTGCTTCGAGCGCCGTTTGGCACGCAGCTTCGTCACGCGCCGCCTTCACCTGCTTGATCCGCGCAATCTGCGCCTCGCGCACGGCGTGGTTGTCGACATCCAGGATGTCGATCGGCTCTTCCTCGGCCTTGCGATACTTGTTGACGCCGACGATCACTTGCTCGCCGCGATCGATACGCGCGGCGGTGGCTGCCGCCGCCTGCTCGATCATCGCCTTGGGCCAGCCCGCGGCCACGGCCTTTGCCATGCCGCCCTCGGCCTCGACCCGCTCGATGATCTCCCAGGCCTTGTCGACCAGCTCCTGGGTCAGGCTTTCGATGTAGTAGCTGCCGCCCAGCGGATCGACGACGTTGCACATGCCGGTCTCCTCCTGGATGACCAGCTGGGTGTTGCGCGCGATGCGGGCGGAGAAGTCCGTCGGCAGCGCGATCGCTTCGTCGAGCGCGTTGGTGTGCAGGCTCTGGGTGCCGCCCAGCATCGCCGCCATCGCCTCGACCGTGGTGCGGATGACGTTGTTGTACGGGTCCTGCTCCGTCAGCGACACGCCGCTGGTCTGGCAGTGCGTGCGCAGCATCTTCGAGCGTTCGTCCTGCGCGCCCAGCTTCGTCATCACCCGGTGCCAGAGCACGCGAGCGGCCCGCAGCTTCGACACCTCCATGAAGAAGTTCATGCCGATCGCGAAAAAGAAGCTCAGGCGCCCGGCGAACTTGTCGATGTCTAGCCCGCTGGCGACGCCGTATTTCACATATTCCATGCCGTCGGCGATGGTGAAGGCAAGCTCCTGCACCTGCGTCGCCCCGGCTTCCTGCATATGATAGCCGGAAATGGAGATGCTGTTGAACTTCGGCATGTTGGCCGACGTATAGGCGAAGATGTCCGAGATGATCCGCATGCTCGGCTCGGGCGGGTAGATATAGGTGTTGCGGACCATGAACTCCTTGAGGATGTCGTTCTGGATGGTCCCGTCGAGCAGGCTCTTGTCGACGCCTTGCTCCTCGCCCGCGACGATGAAGAAGGCGAGCACGGGGATCACCGCGCCGTTCATCGTCATGCTGACCGACATCTTGTCGAGCGGAATGCCGTCGAACAGGATCTTCATGTCCTCGACGCTGTCGATCGCCACGCCCGCCTTGCCGACATCGCCGGTGACGCGCGGATGGTCACTGTCATAGCCGCGATGGGTGGCGAGGTCGAAGGCGACGCTCAGCCCCTTCTGCCCGGCCGCCAGGTTGCGGCGGTAGAAGGCATTGGAGGCCTCGGCGGTCGAGAAGCCGGCATATTGCCGGATCGTCCAGGGCCGCCCGGCATACATCGATGCGCGAACGCCGCGGGTGAACGGCGCGAAGCCCGGCAGGCCGGGATCGATGTCCGCCACGTCCTCGGCGGTATAGAGCGGCTTGACCTCGATGCCCTCGGGCGTGTGCCAGGTCAGGTCCTTGCCCTTGACCTCCTTGTCGGCCAGCACCTTCCAGTCCTGCTCAGTCGCCACGCGACGTCTCCATGATCATGACGCCACCATCGGCACGCGCGCCAGCGACGTGCGGATCGCGGCGACATCGGCTTCGGGGGTAAGTGTGGGTTTGCCCATGCCTACCTTGAGGCGCAGCACCTGCGTCTCTCCGGGGGCAAGCTCGACGGTGACCGGCAACGCCTTGCGCCCCTGCACCACCGCCGCGATCTCGTGACGGCCCGGTGCTAGGTCGAGCGCGGCGAAACGCGGCGACTTGAGCTGGGTGCGCACCGCACCGTCCACCGAGACGTCGACGCCGGCCGCCTTGCCGTAGAAGCCCTCGCGCAGCACGATCAGCTGCCCGCTATCCGCCGGGGCACCCTCGAGCGCGCGGGCCCGGGTCGCGGCGTCGGCGATCTTCACCTTCCGGTTGGTCGAAAGGGCCAGATAGATGCTGCCGGCGACAACGCCGAAGATCAGCCCGATGAACGCCGGCGAAGTCGCAGGCGGATTGGGCGCGCCTGCCGTGACTAGGGCGAGCAGGAACGACGTCAGGAACGCCACGACTGCGACGATCGCGACAAAAGTCAGTTGCTTCTTCAGGTTCATGCCGGCTCCCTCCGATTGACGCGGGAGTCCATGCCCCGCCCGCCGCGAAAGACGCGGGCGCGGGCAGTTGGTTGCGAAGCCGGATCGATTTCGGCGAAGGGGCTCAATGCCCCTCCCCCTTGGGTGTCTCCATGATTTCGGTGAGCACCCCGCCCATGTCCTTGGGATGGACGAAGAAAATGGGCGTGCCATGCGCGCCGATGCGCGGTTCGCCGAGCACCTTGACACCCTTGGCCTCGAACCAGGCCTTGGCCGCGTGGATGTCGGGCACTTCGTAGCAGAGATGATGCTGCCCGCCCGCCGGGTTCTTGGCGAGGAAGCCGTGGATCGGCGAGCTTTCACCCAGCGGCTCGATCAGTTCGATCTGGCTGTTCGGCGTATCGACGAAGCATACCTTCACGCCCTGCGCCGGCAGATCGAAAGGCGCGCGAATCACCTCCGCGCCCATCACGTCGCGGTAGAAGGCGATCGACGCTTCGATCGAAGGCGTCGCGACGCCGACATGGTTGAGACGGCCGAGTTTCACTTTCGCGATCCCTCCCGGGTATAGGTTTCACCTGCGGCAAACAGGAAGAATCCGACCAGCATGGGCAGGGCCAAATGATCGGTCCAATTCAGCCAGGCCCCATAGGCCGGACCGACGAAGAAACTGTGGCCCTTCACATGCACTTCAGCAGCCCGCACGGGCGCTGGTTGTCGGAGATCGGAACGCCCGAGCAGATGCGCCTGTGCTTCGAAATTCGCCGCTGCGCACAGGAGGAAGCCGATCCCTGCCGCGACACCGAGGCCACGGCAGGCGGCATTCAGCCTAGAGCGGAATATTGTCATGCTTCTTCCACGGGTTCTCGAGCTGCTTGTTGCGCAGCTTGCGGAGCCCCAGGGCGATGCGGCGGCGGGTGGAGTGCGGCATGATTACCTCGTCCACGAAACCCTTCGCAGCTGCAACAAACGGATTGGCGAAGCGTGCCTCATATTCGGCGGTCCGCTCGGCGATCTCTTCCGGGGTCTTGCCGCGGAAGATGATCTCCACCGCGCCCTTGGCGCCCATCACCGCGATCTCGGCGGTCGGCCAGGCGTAGTTGAGGTCGCCGCGCAGGTGCTTCGAGGCCATAACGTCATAGGCGCCGCCATAGGCCTTGCGGGTGATCACCGTGATCTTGGGCACCGTCGCCTCGGCATAGGCGAAGAGCAGCTTGGCGCCGTGCTTGATGATGCCCGAATGCTCCTGGCCGACACCCGGCAGGAAGCCCGGCACGTCGACAAAGGTCACGATCGGAATCTCGAACGCGTCGCAGAAGCGAACGAACCGCGCGGCCTTCTTGGAGCTGTTGATGTCCAGGCACCCGGCCAGCACCATCGGCTGGTTGGCGACCACGCCCACCGTGCGCCCCTCGATCCGGCCGAAGCCGATCAGGATGTTGCCGGCATGGCTCGGCTGCAGCTCGAAGAACTCGCCCTCGTCGAGCGTCTTCCGGATCAGCTCGTGCATGTCGTACGGCTGGTTCGCGCTCGGCGGGATCAGCGTGTCGAGGCTCGGCTCGAGGCGATCCCAGGGATCGTCGCTCGGACGTTCCGGAACAGCTTCTCGGTTCGAGGCGGGAAGGAAGTCCACGAAGTCGCGGGCCGCGAGCAGCGCCTCGATATCGTTATCGAAGGCCACGTCAGCGACCCCCGACTTCGTGGTATGCGTCACAGCTCCGCCCAGTTCCTCCTGCGTGACGATCTCGTTGGTAACGGTCTTCACTACATCTGGGCCGGTGACGAACATGTACGATGAATCCTTCACCATGAAGATGAAGTCGGTCATCGCGGGAGAATAGACGGCCCCGCCTGCGCAGGGGCCCATGATCAGGCTGAGCTGGGGCACCACGCCGCTCGCCAATACGTTGCGCTGGAACACCTCGGCATAGCCACCGAGCGACGCGACGCCCTCCTGGATGCGCGCGCCGCCGCTGTCGTTGAGGCCGATCACCGGGGCGCCGACCTTCATCGCCATGTCCATGATCTTGCAGATCTTCTGTGCATGACGCTCGCTGAGCGAGCCGCCGAACACGGTGAAGTCCTGGCTGAACACGAAGACGAGGCGGCCGTTGATCGTGCCCGATCCGGTGACGACGCCGTCACCGGGGACGATCTGGTCCTGCATGCCGAAGTCGACGCAGTTGTGCTCGACATACATGTCGAGCTCCTCGAACGATCCCTGGTCGAGCAGCACTTCGACACGCTCCCGCGCGGTGAGCTTGCCCTTGGCGTGCTGCGCGTCGATCCGCTTCTGCCCCCCGCCCACACGGGCGGCGGCACGACGGCGTTCCAGTTCCTCGATCGTCGACGACATGCGGTTCCCCTTGGAATTGGCTGCCTCTGCATCGGGACATGCGTCCTTCGCAAATGCAATGTTGCAAAGTTGCAGCGTGCAGGTTTGCAGATATACTGCACGCATGAGCAACTCTCCCCGCCGCCGCGTCTTCGAAGGCTTCCGCCTGCGCGAGCTGCGCCGGCGTGCCGGGATCAGCCAGGCGGCGATGGCCACCCGGCTCGGCATCTCGGTTTCCTATCTCTCGCAGATCGAGAACAACGACCGCCCGATCACCGACATCGTCCTCGTCGCGCTGTCCCGCGAATTCCCGCTCGAGGCGTTCGGCGATGCCGAGGCCAGCACCTCGCTGCTCCGCACGATCGACGCCGCCACCGATGCCAGCGTCCCTGCCGGGCGGCTCGACGAGGCCGATGTCCGCCGTGGCCTCGAACAACAGCCCTTGCTCGCCAGGCGCATGGTCGCGCTGCACGAGGCCTGGCGGCGCAGCCAGGAACAGCTCCGCGTCCTCGACGACCGGTTCGACAGCGGCTCGACCGGCACTGCCCCGCTCCCCTGGGAAGAAGTGCGCGACTGGTTCCAGGCCGAGGGCAATTACATCGACGTGATCGACCGCTCGGCCGAGACGCTCTCTGCCGATCTCGATCCCGATCGCCCTACACGCGGCCTGGAAGACCGCCTGCGCTGGCACGGCGTCCGCGTCACCGGCGAGGAAGGCGATGGCAGCCAGCTCAGCCGCTTCGACCCGAGCGACCGCACGCTCGCTGTCAACAGCGCGCTGCCGCCCGAGAGCCGCGCCTTCCTGCTCGCCCACCGGCTGGTCCGCTACGAGTTCGAGAACGAGATGCGCGAGGTGGTCGAGCAGTCCGGCCTCGCCTCTCCCGCGGCGCGCGAGTTGCTCAGCATCGGCCTCGCCAACTATGCAGCGGGTGCGCTGCTGATGCCCTATACGCCGTTCAAGGACACCGCGCGCGACGTCCGCCACGACATCGATCGCCTGCGCCAGCGCTTCGGGGTGAGCTTCGAACAGGCCTGCCATCGCCTCTCCACCCTCCAGCGCCCGGGCGCCGCCGGGCTGCCCTTCTTCTTCTGCCGGGTCGACATGGCCGGCAACATCACCAAGCGCCACTCGGCCACGCGTCTGCAATTCGCGGCACTGGGCGGCGCCTGCCCGCTCTGGGTGGTGCACGAGGCGGTGGCGATCCCCGACCGCATCCTCGTCCAGCATGCCGAGATGCCCGACGGCACCCGCTATGTCTCGATGGCCAAGGGGCTGGTAAAGCCCTCGGGCAGCTATGCCCGCCCCTCGCGCCGCTACGCTGTGGCGCTGGGCTGCGAGGAGCTGCACGCGGCCGACTTCGTCTATGCCGACGATCTGCGCCCCGGCGGCGCGGCCACGCCGATCGGCGCGAGCTGCCGCATCTGCCCGCGGGTGGACTGCGACCAGCGCGCCTTCCCGCCCGCGGCCTCGGCGATCGCGATCGATCCGGACCGGCGCAGCGTGGTGCCGTACGGCTTCAATTGATGTCGTTCGCCATGCCGACGGCGCGATTGTAGCTGTCCACCATCGAGTTCATGTCGTTGCCCGAATGCGACTGCTTGAGCTGGCGATACTGGCCGATCATCGTGCCCAGCATGTCGCCGACCAGGCCATATACACCTAGCTGACTCTTCTGGAGCGGCTCGGTCGCCTTTGGCTTGGCCTCCGCAATCGCCTTTTGCTGCTCGGCGAGCAGCTTCTCGAGCGAACCGGCGATCACGTCGCCCTTCGCGAAGATCGCTGCATCCTTCAGATCCTCGGGCTTGTTGAACAGGCTGACCAGCTCCTCGGCTTGCTGCATCGCCAGCTTGTTGTTGTAGCCGACCGTATCGCCGGCCGCCTTGAGCTTAGCGAGCTCGGCATCGGCGCCGGCACGACGCTGCTGGACCAGCGCGGTGTTGAAATCTTCCATCGCCTTCAGCGCCGCATCGAACTCGGCGGTCATCGCCGCGTCCTCTTCCTTGCCGCGCTTGAGTGCGTCCGCGCGATAGGCCTTGGTGTTGTAATAGCTGTAGAGCGGCCCGAGCCGGGCCAACAGCTTGGTCAGCGCAGTTTCCAGCGCCTCGGCCTTGACATCGAGCGCGCCGAGCGCGCCGGGCAGCGCGCGCGCCGTCTTCAGCTTGCCCTGCGCGGTTTCGATCCAGCCCTGGCTGATCGAGATGTCGTCGCTCGGCGAGCGGCTGGCAATCTTTTCGTTCCGATAGTCCTCCGCCGTGCGCGGCAGACCGAAGGTGTCGATCAGCGCATTATACGCCTCGGTATAGGCGCTGATCTTGGCCGTGGCGTCGGGCGAAGTCGCCACCGCTGCCGATCCGTTGCCGCCACCCGAGCCTGCGGCGCCACACGCAGCCAGCGTGAACAACCCCGCCAGGACGACACCCTGGCGCACCTTCAACTTCAGCATGCGGAAAACACCCCTCAACCGTTGCGCCGGCGAAACGCACAAGGCGCATATTCGATCCCGCAAAGAGTTGCCGCAGCCCCTTTGCCCGTGGCATACCGTGATTACGAAAAAGCCTTGGGAGAGGTAACATGGCCACCGCGCTGGCAACCAAACCGATGACCGAAGCCGAGTGGGAGGCGCGCCAGCAGCTCGCCGCCTGCTACCGGGTATTCGACATGCTCGGCTGGTCCGAGATGATCTACAACCACATCACGCTGAAGGTGCCGGGCGAGGAAGGCGCGTTCCTGATCAACCCGTTCGGGTTGCATTTCAGCGAAGTGAAGGCCTCGAACCTCGTCAAGATCGACATCGACGGCAACAAGCTAGACGATTCACCCTATCCGGTGAACCGCGCCGGCTTCGTGCAGCACGCGCTGTTCCACCGCCACCTGCCCGACGCGCATTGCATCGCGCACACCCACACCACGGCGGGCATGGCGGTCGCCAGCGTCGAGGGCGGCCTGCGCCCGACCAATTTCTACGCCTGCAACTTCGCCGGCCAGATCGCCTATCACGACTTCGAGGGCGTGACGGTGCGCGACGAGGAAGGCGAGCGCCTGCTCGCGCATCTCGGCGACAAGCGGGTGATGCTGCTCAGGAACCACGGTATCCTGGTAATGGGCCGTACCCTGCCCGAGGCGTTCATCAAGCACTGGTCGCTCCAGCGCGCCTGCGAGATCCAGATCGCCACGGCGAGCATGGGCGAGCCGCTGGTGGTGCCGGACGAAGTCGTCGCCGTGCACCAGCGCGACCTCCACATGGCCCAGGTCCCCGGCGGCCCGGGCGCCGCGGACTTCGCCGCGATGGTCCGACTGGTGGATCGCACGGACAAGAGCTGGCGGGAGTAGACCCGCCCCTTGGCTCTGCGCCGGGGAGCCTTCTGGCCAACCCTTCTTGTGCTATAACGCCCCCATGACGATACTCGACTCCTTCGTTTCGTTCGCCAGGGGGCTGCCCGCGGATCGTCTGCAATCCGTCGAGGCGGCGCTGGCTGCGCTGATGGAGACCTATTCCGAGCAGTACGCATTCACCGAAGGCGAAATGACCGAACTCGATCGCCGGGTAGCCGAACCAAGGCCGTCCTTTGCCGATCCAGCGGAAATCGCCGAGTTGTTCGGCAAGCCCTAACTAAACTGTCACCCCGGCCTTGTGCCGGGGTCCACCGGCCCACAAGTCATGCCAATAGAGGCTCCAGGCCGAACCCAACAGCGAGGTCGTTCCACATCGGGTTCTGCCGCTCGATCAGATTGCGCTTCCACGCGCGCCGATAGCGCTTGAGCTGTTTTTCCCGCGCGATTGCGCCTTCCATGCTCTCGCCCGTCTCGAAATACACCAGCCGCTTGATCCCCAGCCGTTTGGTGTGCCCGTCGAACGTCCCTTCGCGATGCTGAATGATCCGTCCGAGCAGATTGGAAGTCACGCCTACATACACCGCGCCATTGTAGCGGCTGGCCAGGATATAGACGCAAGGCGTGCCCTCGATCACAGGCGACATTGTCTGCGGCCCGGTGGACCCCGGCACAAGGCCGGGGTGACGGAGTTACGTCCAGAGCGGGCCTACTCGCTTCCAATGTAGGATTTGGCGTGCTTGCGTCCCAGGATGCGCACCGCCCAACCTTCACCGTTCAAGCCGGAAGCCGGCGCGGCATCGCGGGGGGCGAAACCCGGGGCCCCGTGCCGTAAACTTCGTAAACTTCCAGCGCCCGACTCGTCAGCCAAACCGGTAGCCCGAGACCGTCCACCCCATCACATGGTCGCGATAGTCGCGCACCGCCGGCCCCGTGCCGCCCGCGCCGAGTGCGACCATCAGCGGCAGGAGGTGCTCCTCGCGCGGATGGGCGAAATGGGCGTGGGGCAACTGGTCCCAGGCGGCGACCCGCTGAGCCCTGCGCACAGGATCCGCGTCGGTCACCGCATCGGTGAGCGCGTCGTCCCATTCGTCGGCAAGCGGCGTCACCTGCGGCCCGCGGGCGCGCAGGTTGTGGAAGCTCATTCCCGAGCCAACGATCAGCACGCCTTCGTCGCGAAGCGGCGCCAGCGCCCTGCCCAGCGCGATATGGTCGGCGGGGTTCAGGTCCTTGCGCAGCGAGAGCTGGACAAGCGGGATGTCGGCCCCCGGTACCGCGACCATCATCGGGATGAACACCCCGTGGTCCCAGCCGCGCTCACGCTCCTCGCCCACAGGGAAGCCGGCGTCCTCGAGTAGCGCCTTCACCCGCGCGGCGACCTCGGGCGAGTCCGGTGCGTCCCAGCGCAGGCGATAGGTGTGTTCGGGGAAGCCATAATAGTCGAACAGTAGCGGCTGGCCGTTGCCGGCGTGGACGGTGACCTGGTCCTCCTCCCAATGGCCGGAAACCATCAGGATCGCCTTGGGCTTTTCGGGGAGCGAGTCGATCAGTCCGGCCAGATAGGCCTGCATCGGATGCCACATCGGGTCGGCGGGGCCGCCATTCGGGTCCATGAAGAAGCACGGGCCGCCGCCATGCGGGATGAAGAGCGTGGGAAGTGTCATGCGCATGATGTTGCGCCCGGAGCGCCCCGGCACAATGCCGGTTTCGGAAACGCCGCGTTTCCCGCTACACCCGGCGCATGACTCGCTTCACCGTCAACAACCAGCCGGTCGCGTACAAGATGGATCCGCGCACGCCCCTGCTCTGGGCCCTGCGCGACGCTTCCAACCTCACCGGCACCAAATATGGCTGCGGCACCGGCGATTGCGGGGCCTGCACCGTGGACGTCGACGGCACCGCCCGCCTCGCCTGCCAGGAGACGATCGGCGCGCTCGAGGGCACTTTCGTCACCACGATCGAGGGGTTGTCCAAGGATCGCAGCCATCCGGTGCAGCAGGCCTTCATCGCGGCAAACGTACCGCAATGTGGCTACTGCATCCCCGGCGTGGTGATGGCCGCATCGGTGCTGCTCCGCGCCAACCGCAATCCCAGCGAGGCGGACATCAAGGATGCGATCCCCAATCTCTGCCGGTGCGGCATCTATCCGCGACTGATCGAGGCGGTCCAGAACGCCGCCCGCATCGCCCGCGGCGACGCGCCCGCTCCCGAGCCGGGCCAGGACGCGCCGACGCCGGCGCAGTCGGAACCCTAAGTGTTTCAGATGCTTTCAATTGGCTGACAGATGAATTCAGAGTCATGTCAGCCGCCGGGTTTTAGGGAGGTGCTACCCTCGAAGCCCGGCGCGTGTGCCGGTCCCAGCGGAGACACTTGATGAAGAAGACCTTGCTCGCGGCGATCATCGCCGCAACAGCCCTGGTCCCGCCGGCACTGGCGCAGGATCGCGGGCATCGCTGGGGCGGTGGTGACCGTTCCGGCAATTCGGGCGCCTCGCAGCCGGCGCAGGACCGTGGCGAGCGCGGTGGTCGCGGCGGTGGCTGGCGCCAATCGTCGGGCCAGCCTCAGCAGCAGGCGCAGCCTCAGCAGCCGCGCCGCGAATGGAATGGCGGTGGCAACAATGGCGGAGGCTGGAACCGGGGCGGCTGGAACGGCGGCGACCGCGGCGCGCGTCCGCAATGGAATGGCGGCCAGTCCGGCGGCCAGGTCTCCCCGCCCCAGGCGCAGCCCCCGCAGCAGCGCTGGGACGGCAATCGCGGCGGCGACGGCCGGCGCGACTGGAACCGCGACGGCAATCGCGGCGGCCAATGGGATCGCGGCAACCGCGACTGGAACGATCGTAACCGCGACCGCAACTGGAACAACGACCGCAACCGCAACGACTGGAACCGCAACAATGGCGGCTGGAACCGTGGCGGCTGGGGCGGCAACGACCGCAATCGCTGGGACAACAATCGTGGCTGGGACGGGAACGACCGCGGCCGCTGGAACAACGGCTGGCGCAACGACCGCCGCTACGACTGGCGCGGCTATCGCGGCTCCAATCGCAGCATCTACCGCCTGCCGCGCTACTATGCGCCGTCGGGCTGGGGCTATGGCTATCGGCGCTTCGGGATCGGCTTCACGCTGAATTCGATCCTGTTCTCGTCGCAATACTGGATCAACGATCCCTATTATTATCGCCTGCCCGAGGCCTATGGCCCGTATCGCTGGGTGCGCTACTACAACGATGCGCTGCTCGTCGATGTCGAGACCGGCGAAGTGGTCGACACGATCTACGACATCTTCTGGTAAGCCCGCCCGCATCTTGCCAGAAGTGGGAGGCCCGGCCCGTCAGGACCGGGCCTCTTGCCTTTGGCGGCGGGCACCACCCTATTGACCGCGAGGCCCTCAGGCGCAAATTGGCCCTTGTGAGCAAGAATATCGGCAAAGTATCGGGATCCCCCTCGCCCAATCGCGCGCGGATCGCCCGCGAAGTCACCGCGAAGCTGGAGGCGCATCCCGGCATCAAGCGAGCCAAGGTGGAGACCGCGCAGCTCTACACCTATCCCGAGTTTCTGAGCGAAGCCGAGTGCGACGCGCTGGTCGCGCTGATCGACAAATCGGCGCGCCCCTCCACCCTGCTCGCCGCGCACGAAGATCCCGAGTTTCGCACCAGCAGCTCGACCGATCTCGATCGCTGGTCCGATCTGGTCTGGCAGATCGACGACCGCATCGCCCATCTGCTCGGCCTGCCGCCCGAAAATGCCGAAACGCTGCAGGGCCAGCGCTACGCTCCCGGCCAGCAGTTCCGCGCGCACTGCGACTATTTCCACGAGGGCGCGGAATATTGGGAGAAGATGCTCGAGTTCGGCGGCCAGCGCACCTGGACCGCGATGGCCTATCTCAACGATGTCGAGGAAGGCGGTGCCACCTGGTTCCCGCGCGCCGGGGTTCGCTTCAAGCCGAAAAAGGGCCTGTTGCTGATCTGGAACAACATGATGGAAGACGGCACGCCCAATTACGACACGCTGCACGAAGGCATGCGCGTGCTCGAGGGCACCAAGTACGTCGTCACCAAATGGTTCCGGGAGAATGCCTGGATCCGCGGCCAGGTGCCGACCTACTACGGCGGCGGCGAGCAGCGGACCTGATCGCCCGGCTTCTTCCCCTCCCCGAAGGGAGGGGAATGGAGGTCAGATCAGCCCCGCATGCGCCAGCGCAGCGTCGACCGATTTGCGGCTCGCCTCGCCCGCCGGGGTCATCGGCAGGCGCAGCTCCTGCGGGAAGCCCTCCCGCACCCGACCCAGCGCGTACTTCACCGGGCCCGGCGAGGCATCGGTGAACATCGCGAGGTGCAGCGGGTAGAGCCGGTCGTGCAGCTCGAGCGCCAGCGCGTGATTGCCCGCCGCCCAGGCCGCCTGGAACTCGGCACACAGCTTCGGCGCGACATTGGCGGTGACCGAGATGCAGCCCGTGCCGCCCATCGCGTTGAAGGCAAGCGCCGTCTCGTCATTGCCCGAGAGCTGGATGAAGTCGTGCCCGCAGCCCGCGCGCTGCTCGGAGACACGTGCGAGCGCTCCCGTCGCGTCCTTCACGCCGATGAACTTGCCCGGAAACGCCTTGACGATCCGCGCCATGGTGGCCGGCTGGATGTCGGTCACCGTGCGGCCGGGCACGTTGTAGAGCACGATCGGCAGATCGGCCTGCTCGGCGATCGCCGCGAAATGCTGGAAGATGCCTTCCTGGCTCGGGCGGTTGTAATAGGGCGGGACCATCAGAACCGCATCGGCGCCAGCGTCGGCGGAGGCTTTCACATTCTCGATCGCGACCAGCGTGTCGTTCGAGCCGGCGCCGGCGAGCACGGGCACGCGGCCCTTCGCCTGGTCGGCACAGACGCGCACCACTTCGAAATGCTCGTCTTTCGGCATGGTTGCCGCCTCGCCGGTCGTGCCGCACGGCACCAGCCCGGCAGAGCCTTCAGCAATCTGCCATTCAACAAGCGCGCGATAGTCTTCCTCCGCGAAGCTGCCGTTACGGAACGGCGTCACCAGCGCGGGAATGGAGCCCGAGAACATGATCCGAAAATCTTCCTTAAATCCCCAAATCGGGGCTGGCAGATAGGCCCGGGTCATCTATCATGTCCAGTATGCTTGCTCCGCTGTTGAAAAGTGCGTTGTTGTTCGCGGGCGTCTCCGGGCTCGCCGTCTCGTCACAGCTCACGCAGGAGCAGATCCAGTGGTACAAGGTCGCGCTGGAAGCCGGCGTCCCCCGTGTGCCTCCGCCCTATATCCAGGCTGATCAGCTCGGCGACGCGCTGGTCGAATGGAAGCGGCTTCAGCAGTCGGATAACTACCCCTTTTCCGACTATGCCAATTTCCTGCTGCTTCACCCGGGCTGGCCCGGCGAGAAGAGCCGCCGCGCCGCCGCCGAGACCGTGCTCGAGAGCGGCACCTGGGCGCCCGGCCTGGTCATCCGCTTCTTCGAGCGTTTCCCGCCGCTGACCGCCGCCGGTCGCACCCGCTATGCCGAGGCGCTCGCCGCATCGGGCAAGCGTGCCGAGGCCGAGGAACAGGCACGCCGCGCATGGCGCCACGGCGTGCTCCGCCCGCGCGACGAAACCGCGCTGCTCGCCGGCTTCGCCTCCGCGCTCACGCCGGCCGACCACGACGCGCGCATGGACATGTTGCTCTGGGCGGGCTCGCTCAGCGCCGCCCAGCGCCAGCTTTCCTATGTCTCGCCGGCGATGCGCACGGTGTTCGACGCCCGCATCGCCTTCCGCACCAAGGCGCCCGATGCCGATGTGAAGGGCTCCAACGCCCTTGCCACCGGCCGCACCAATCCCGGCTTCATCGCCGATCGCGCCACCTGGCTGCGCGATACCGGCCAGAGCCCGGCGATGCGCGCCTATCTCGCCCAGCCGCGCCAACTCGCTTCCTATCCCGGCGATGCCGAGGAATGGTACGAGGTGCTGCTGACGGCGGCGCGCGGCGCCCAGTCGGACGGGCAATTCAGCCTCGCCTATCAGATCGCCAGCCAGGTCGATGACGCCTTCCCCGCGGGCACCGACATCAGCCAGCTGCCGCTCGGCGAACGCGACGATTACACCAGCCTCACCTGGCTGGCGGGCACGGTGGCGCTCAACAGTCTCGGCCGCAGCCGCGACGCCGTCGGCATGTTCGATCGCTACGGCCATGGCTCCAAGACCCCGACCACCCAGTCCAAGGGCTTCTACTGGGCCGGGCGTGCGGCGGAAGTCTCGGGCGATCAGGCCAGGGCGACTAGCTTCTACACCAGGGCGGCGGGTTTCCCCGATGTCTATTACGGCCAGCTCGCCACCGAGCGGCTTGGCAATCCTCTCAAGCGCCCGCCCGATTTCAACGCGAAGGTGAGCGATCCCGCGGTGCGCGACGCCTTCTTCAAGAAGGAAACGGTGCGCGCCGCGCAGCTGCTCGGCACGATGGGCAATCGCCAGGACCAGGGCCTGTTCATCCGCCAGATCGCCAATGACGCGACATCGGACAGCGATCACATCCTCGCCGCCGAGCTGAGCCGCGCGATCGGCCGCCCGGATCTCGGTGTGCTGGTCGGCAAGAGCGCGCTGCAGAACGGCCTCTCCGACTATACCGCCGCGGGCTATCCCACGGTGGCTGTGCCGGTGGCGCAGCAGGACTACTGGACGATCGTCCATGCCATCGCGCGGCAGGAGAGCCAGTTCGATCGTGACGCGGTCAGCCACGCCGGTGCACGCGGGCTGATGCAGCTGATGCCTGGCACGGCACGCGAGGTCTCGACCAAGCTCGGCATGAGCTACAGCCCGGGCACGCTGAACAGCGACACCGACTACAATATCCAGCTCGGCTCGACCTATTTCCAGCGGATGTACAATCTCTACGGCAGCTATCCGCTGGCGATCGCGGCCTACAATGCCGGCCCGGGCAATGTGAACAAGTGGATCCGCGCCAATGGCGATCCCCGCCTGCCGGGCGGCGACATCGTCCAGTGGATCGAGCAGATCCCGATCTTCGAGACGAAAAACTACGTCCAGCGCGTGATCGAGAACGCGGTGGTCTACGACCTGCTCAACCCCGAGCGCGCGCGCTCGAAGGGGCCGGCGAACACCAGCTGGTATCTGGGCAAGAACAAGCCGGGCTGATCCAGTTCCTTCCGTCACCCCCGCGAAAGCGGGGGCCCATCTCCCGGACTATCCACAATTACAGCCGTCGTATTCGCTGCGCGCGCACGAGATGGGTCCCCGCTTTCGCGGGGATGACGTATAGGTGCGACAATGGACCGCCCCAACTACATTACCCCCGCCGGCTACGCCGCGCTCCGGACTGAGTACGAAGCCCTTTTCTCCAAGGAGCGCCCTGCCCTGGTCGAGACGATCAGCTGGGCAGCCGGCAATGGCGACCGTTCCGAGAACGGCGACTATATCTATGGCCGCAAGCGCCTGCGCGAGATCGACCGGCGGCTGGGCTGGCTCTCCAAGCGGATGAAGGCGGCAAAGGTCGTCGATCCGGCGCGACAGGAGGACAAGAGCCGCGCCTATTTCGGTGCCACCGTCACCATCGCCGACGAAGACGACAATCATCGCACACTGACGCTGGTCGGCGATGACGAGGCCGATGCCGCCAAGGGCCTGGTCGGCTGGAACGCGCCCCTCGCCCGTGCGTTGCGGGGCGCCGGGATCGGCGATCTGCGACGGGTCAGCCTGCCCACGGGCGAGCGCGAATATGAAGTGATTGCGATCACTTACCCCTGACGCGCGACGAGCCGCCGCGCGAAAGGATTCCCTCGCATCTTCAAAATGATAGAACTGTGCCCAGGCCGAAGGGTTGCGGCCGGGTACAAGAATGAGCGTGGGGACATATGACGGCACAGCGTATTTATGTGTCGGGCCGCGTGCAGCGCGTCGGCTTTCGGGACTGGGCGGTGCGTACCGCCAAGCAGCTTGGCGTGAAGGGCTGGGTCCGCAATCTGAACGACGGGCGCGTCGAGCTGCTCGCCGAGGGCGATGACGAGGCGCTGAACTCGCTTACCGAGGCGTGCCGTGAAGGTCCGCCCATGGCGGTGGTCGATCATGTCGAGGCCTTCCAGACTGCCGAGGACAAGCACGCCAAGGGCTTTACCAAGCGCTTCACCGCCTGAGGCGGAACGCGGTGATCGAAGCCGAGACGAAGAGCCGGCCGTGCGGCGTCTGATCGGAAACATTCGGTTTCCGGGGCGTCAGGTTGACCGATCGGACATGAAGTGAAACATTTCAGCTTCGAAACGGCACGCAAGGACGCGCGCCGGTCGAGGAGAAAACCTCATGCCCATTCCCGCTAGTTGGTCCGGCAAGCTGCTGAGCGTCCTGCGTTTCGTCGCCGGCCTCAGCTTCCTGCAGCATGGCCTCTCGAAGTTCTTCGGCATTCCGCCCTTCCCCTACCCGCTCAACCCGCTGCTCTACGCCGCAGGCACGATTGAGCTGGTCGGCGGCGCGCTGCTGGTGATCGGCCTGTTCACCCGTCCGGTGGCATTCATCGCCTCGGGCATGTGCGCGGTCGGCTATTTCATCGCCCACTTCCCGAATGGCTTCTTCCCGGCCGTGAACGGCGGCGAGGCGATCCTGCTCTACTGCTTCATCTTCCTCTACCTCGCAGCCGCCGGCGGCGGCACGTGGAGCGCCGACGCGGCAACGGCCAAGAAGGGCTGAATCGATGCAGGAGCGGCCACCCACCGGGAACGTCGCCCTGCTGATCGACGCGGACAATGCATCCGCGAAGCATATCGATCCGGTGCTGACCGTGCTGGCCGAAATCGGCACGGTCAACATCCGCCGCATCTACGGCAATTGGCGCAAGCCGGGGCTCGATGGCTGGGCGAACGTGGCGCTCAGCTATGCGCTGGAACCCCAGCAGCAGTTCGACATCACCAAGCAGAAGAACGCCACCGACATGAAGATGGCGATCGACGCGATGGACCTGCTCGCGGGCGGTCGCGTCACCGGCTTCGGGATCATGTCGTCGGACAGCGATTTCATGCCGCTGGTCACGCGCCTTCGACAGGATGGCCTCGTCGTCTTCGGCTTTGGCGAGGCGAAAACGCCCGAAGGCTTCCGCCAGGCGTGCAACCGCTTCATCGATGTCGGCACCTTCGAGACGGCGCCGAAGAAGCCCGTGCCCCAGGTCAAGGCATCGACCCCCGCCGCACCTTCGGTCGATGAGGAAGTCGTCCGCCTGCTGATCGACGCCTATGAAGCGTCGCAGCGGGATGCCAAGGGCTATGCGAGCCTGAGCGCGGTCGGCCAGCGCGCCGCCAATCGTTCGAGCTTCGACAGCCGCAACTATGGTTTCGCCCGCCTCTCGGATCTCTTCGAGGCGGTGCCTGGTTTCGAAGTCGACCGGCGTGACGGCGGGGCGTTCGTCCGTCGCAAGCGATAGGCCGCTCACCGCCAGGCGCGCAGCATCCGCTCCAGTCCCACGGTGACCCGGGCAAGCCGGTCATAGTCCAGCTTGTCCGGCGTATCCGTCAGCTTGTGATAGTGCGGATAGCGAAACGGCGCGGTGTCGGTGATCATCAGCGCGGGCACGCCGATCTCGCCGAACGACCAGTGATCCGACCAGTCGATCCCCTGGACGAAGCCCGGCGCGGTGCCACCGACGCTCGGAAACCGCGCCACCGCGCGAAACTCGTCCACCGCCCTGCGCACCAGCGGCCGTGACGAGACCGTGCCGACGAACGCGACGAAATTCCCCGTATCCGGATAGAGCGCCCCCAGCGGGAACGGATAATGCTGGCTCCCCGGCGCCTCGTCGTAGAAACCGAGCGTCTCCAGCGAGAACATCGCATCGGGCTTCTGCCCCTTGTCCGCCAGCGCCCGGGCATAGACCAGGCTGCCCATCCGGTCGGTCTTGAAGAAGGGCGGCTCCTCATTGGCGAAGAAAGCCAGCCGGATGCGCACATCCGCCTTGCCGCGCAGATCGGCGAGCAGCCGGGCGAGCTCGAGCAGCGCGGCGGTGCCGCTGCCATTGTCGTTGGCGCCCGGCGCACCCCGCGCGCTGTCGTAATGCGCGCCCACCACCAGGGTCGGTGCACTGGCCGAGCGCGGCTCGATCACCGCTTCGAGATTGACCGCCAGCCCTTCGTCAAACGCCTGGCGCGACACCTTGTAGCCCGCCGCCGTCAGCCCCTGCTCGATATAGGCGGCCGCCGCGGCATAACCCGTGGCATACCCCATATTGTGCGGCTTGCTCGCGATCGCCGTGACATGCCCGCGCAGCCGCCCGGCAAGGTCGCGCTCGACCGGGCTGAGCGGTGGCAGCGGCCCCTCCCAGGACTTGCCGGGCACCGAAGTCATCCAGCGCAGCGCCAGGAAGGGAGAAAGGAACAGCGCCGCCAGTATGACCAGCAGGACTATCCGCCCGGCCCTTTCCCTGATCCATTCGCGCATGCGGCTCCCCCTCCACCAGAAGCTACCGCACCGCCTGCGAACCGTCTATGCCGCCGCCATGAAGCTCGCTCTGACCCTGGCTGCCGCATTCGCCGCCATCGGCACCGCCGAAGCGCAGGACCTGCGCCCGCTCTGCCCCGACCGCCCCGGCCTCGACACGCCCGCCTGCACCGTCGATCCCGGCCATCTGGTCGCGGAGATGGGCACGATCGACTGGTCGCTCGACCGCGACGCCAGCCAGCGCAGCGACAGCTTCACCTTTGGCGACCTGCTGCTCCGCTACGGCATTGCGGACCATGCCGAGATCCAGCTCGGCTGGACCGCGCTAGGCACCGTGCGCACCCGTGATCGGGCCACCGGCGCCGTCACGCACGACAGCGGCGCCGGCGACGTCACCCTCGCGGTTCGCCGCAACCTCTTGCATCCCGACGGCTCGGGCTTCGCTGCGGCGGTCATGCCCTATGCCACGCTGCCGGCGGGCGGCGCGACGATCGGCGCGGGGGACTGGGGCGCCGGGCTTATCGTGCCGCTCAGCTACAGCCTCACCGACAAGATCGGCCTCTCGCTGACGCCCGAGATCGACGCCGCCGTGGACCAGGACCGGCATGGCCGACACCTCGCTTATGGCAGCGCCATCGGCCTGACCACCGCCCTCACCTCGTCGATGAGCAGCGCGTTCGAGCTGCAGGCGATGCGCGACCGCGATCCGGCCGGCCACGCCACCCAGGCGCTCGCCAGCCTCTCGGTCGCCTGGCAGCCCAAGTCGAACCTCCAGCTCGACATGGGCGCCGTCGCCGGGCTCAATCACGCCAGCCCGGACGTGGAGCTCTATATGGGGATCGCCCGCCGCTTCTGAGCGACAGGCGATCCCCCGGGGTGAACCCGATCAGGCGGCGACGCTATGGAGCCGCACCACCTGTCCGCGCGCCGCGGCGGCACCTGCCCGCTCGGTGCGGAAGCGGCCGGCCTGTTCGGCCAGATTGCCGACTTCCTCGGCCAGGTTGCGCGAGGCAGCCGACGTCTCTTCGACCATTGCCGCATTCTGCTGGGTCGACTGGTCCATCTCGCTCACCGCAGTGACGATCTGGGTGATTGCGGTCGACTGGGCCTGATTGTCTGCGGCCATGGTCTCCAGCAGCTTGTGGACCGCGCCCACGCCGCCCGAGATCGCCTCAAGCGCCGTATCCATGCGCTGCACGGCCTCCACCGCCGAGCCGACCTCGTCCTGAGTGACCGTCAGCTGCTCGCGGGCACGCTTCGCCTCTTCCTCGGCGCGCATCGCGAGCGCGGAGACCAGGTCCGCGACCACTGCGAAGCCACGTCCCGCCTCGCCGGCCCGGCCGGCTTCGACTGCGGCGTTCATCGCAAGCACGCGCGTCTGGAAGGCGATCTTGTCGAGGCCCTCGATCACGTCGTCGATGCCGCGGGCGCTGTCGCTGACCCGACCCATCGCGGTGACCGCCTGCTCGGCAAGCGAGCGGCCATCGCCGACCACGCGGATCGCCTCGTCGGCGCTGCGCACGGTCTGGCTCGCCGACTCGGCGGTGCCGCGCAGACGCTCGTCCATCTGGGCGAGCGCTGCCGAGGTTTCCTCGAGGCTCGCGGCATTGCCCTCGGTACGACGGGCCAGGTCTTCCGAAGCCTGCGCGATCTCGTGCGAGCCGGTCTGGATCGCCGCGGCGCCTTCGTTCACCGTCGCGATTAGCTTGCGCAGTGCCGTCAGCGCGCTGTTGAAGTTGGTCTTGAGCGTCGCATAGCTATCCGGGAACGCCACCGAGATTTCCTCGGTCAGGTCGCCTTCCGCGAGCGAAGACAGGCCCTGGCTCAGCGCGGTGGTGACGATGCGCTGCGTCTCGGCGGCGGCAGCGGCGGCATCGCGCTCCTTCGCGATCACCGACTCGAGATAGGCATCGACCGCGCGGGCAATGTCGCCGATCTCGTCGCGCTGGTCGGTATGCGGCACCTGGGTGGTGCCGGTGGCACGCGCCATGCCGTGGATAACGTCGGCCAGCCCCTTGATCGGCGCGACCACCTTGCGGCTGACGATGTAGAAGGCACCGCCCAGCACCGCGAGCGCGATCAGGCCGAGCACGATCACGATGCCCATCGCCGTGTTGGCGCTGGAGAGCGCGCCGGTGGTCACATCGCTGGCAACGCTGATCTGAAGGGCGACGAGCTTGCCCACCGTATCCGAGACGGGATCGACGTCCGCATAGATCTCGCCCATCACGAACCGGTCCAGACCGGCGCGGTCGCCTGTGCGCAGCATCGTCTGCAGGCGGGCGACACCCTGATTGGCCTTGGCCATCGCGGCCTCGGCCTGCTTGGCGAGCGCTTCCTCGTCCTCGGTGGCGTCGGTCGCGGCATAGCGCTTCCACGCCGCATCGATATCGGCCTTGCTCTTCTCGATATTCTGCGCCGCCTGGTCGAAGCTGATATTGCCATTCCTGGCCTTGTGCGCGGAATCGACGACGCCCACGGCGTAGCTGTCTGCGACCAGCTTCAGGTCCTTGAGCGGAATCACGCGGTCCGCAAGCACCGTGTCCAGCGCGTTGCGGCTGGTGGTGGCCGACCAGGAAAAGCCCGCGATGACGGCGCCGAGGACGAGCCCCAGCATCACCAGTGCGGAGAGCAGCTTCTGCTTCAACGTCATGTTTCAACTCCGGCGCATCGTAATTTACGGAATTTATAGAGCCGAATCGGAGCCAAGCGCGGGGCCGCAACGAAAAACGCCCGGGCGTTTCCACCCGGGCGCATCTCGATCTTGGTCAGGAATCCGCTCCAGCAACTTGCCGGAGCAGGCTTTTCCTCAGCGCGTCAGCTTCTTGTAAGCCAGTGCGGTCGGACGATCGGCGGCGTCGCCCAGGCGACGGCGCTTGTCTTCCTCATAGGCTTCGAAATTGCCCTCGAACCATTCGACATGGCTGTTGCCTTCGAAGGCGAGGATGTGCGTGGCGAGACGGTCGAGGAAGAAGCGATCGTGGCTGATGACCACGGCGCAGCCCGCGAAATTCTCGATCGCCTCTTCCAGCGCGCCCAGCGTTTCCACGTCGAGATCGTTGGTCGGTTCGTCGAGCAGCAGCACATTGCCGCCGCGCTTCAGCATCTTGGCGATGTTCACGCGGTTGCGCTCACCGCCCGAAAGCTTGCCGACATTCTTCTGCTGGTCGGCGCCCTTGAAATTGAAGGCACCCACATAGGCGCGGGTCGAGGCGTCGTGGCCGTTGACCTTCATGTAATCCAGGCCGTCCGAGATTTCCTCCCAGACGTTCTTGCTCGGATCGAGGTGATCGCGGCTCTGGTCGACATAGCCCAGGCGCACGGTCGAACCCATTTCGATCGTGCCGGTGTCCGGGGTCTCCTGGCCGGTGATCATCTTGAACAGGGTCGACTTGCCGGCGCCGTTCGGGCCGATCACGCCGACGATGCCGCCGGCGGGCAGCGTGAACGAGAGGTTCTCGAACAGCAGCTTGTCGCCGTAAGCCTTGGAGATGTTCTCCACTTCGATCACCTTGCCGCCCAGGCGCTCGGGCACCTGGATGACGATCTGGGCCTTGCCCGGCGCGCGGTTCTTCTGCTGCTCGACCAGCTGATCGAACTTGGCGATACGCGCCTTCGACTTGGTCTGGCGGCCCTTCGGACCCTGGCGGATCCACTCCAGCTCATCCTTGATCGCCTTGGCGCGGCCGGACTCTTCGCGGTCCTCCTGCTCGAGGCGCTTGGCCTTCTTCTCCAGATAGGTGGAGTAGTTGCCTTCGTACGGGAAGTACTTGCCGCGATCGATCTCGAGGATCCAGCCGACGACATTGTCCAGGAAGTAGCGGTCGTGGGTGATCATCAACACCGCGCCCGCATATTCCTTCAGGTGGTTTTCCAGCCACTCGACGCTCTCGGCGTCGAGGTGGTTGGTCGGTTCGTCGAGCAGCAGGATCGACGGCTTCTGGATCAACAGGCGGGTGAGTGCGATGCGGCGCTTTTCACCGCCCGAGAGATTCTCGACCGGCCAGTCCGACGGCGGGCAGCGCAGCGCTTCCATCGCGACCTCGAGCTGGTTGTCGAGCGTCCAGCCATCGACTGCGTCGATCTTGGCCTGGAGGTCGCCCATCTCTTCCATCAGCGCGTCGAAATCGGTGTCGTCCTTGGGATCGCCCATCTCGGCCGAGATCGCATTGAAGCGATCGACCAGATCGGCGGTCTCGCGCGCGCCGTCCTTGACGTTCTCGAGAACGGTCTTGGTCGGATCGAGCTGGGGCTCCTGCTCCAGATAGCCGACGGTGATGTTCTCGCCCGGCCATGCCTCGCCCGAGAAGTCCTTGTCGACGCCCGCCATGATCTTCATCAGGGTCGACTTGCCGGCGCCGTTCGGGCCGACGATGCCGATCTTGGCACCCTGATAGAATTGCAGGTTGATGTTGCTCAGCACCGGCTTGGGAGCGCCGGGGAAGGTCTTGGTCATGTCCTTCATGACGAAGGCGTATTGGGCGGCCACGTGGCGGTCTCCGTTCGCAGGTCTGGATATGCAGGAAGTTTCGCGGCGATGTAGCGAGCGGACGGTCGATTGGCAACGCGGCCGCGTCGGAACGCCCCGCTTGCAATGTAGGATTTCACCTGCTCCATCCTGACGGATGCAGGCTCCGCTCCTCATCCGCCTCGACAGCCCGTGCCGCGCGTGCCTGCCCAGGTGCGGGAAACGGGGCCCCCGTCGCATAAACTTCGTAAACTTCCGCGCGCTTCGACGGCCCCGAATCAGGGACGTGGCGGCCAGCCCTGCGGGCGCGGAAACGCCACGGAAACCGTCAGCGCATTGCCGAATGTTTCGCCTGCGACTAGCGTCGCCCGCCATGACCAAGCGCATCCTGCTCGCGGCCGTCGCCGCCCTCGCCCTGCCCCTCCCCGCTCTGGCCCAGACGCATGACGCAGCAGCGTTGCGCGATGCCGCGCTGAAGGACGATCTCGCCTGGGACATCACCGAAGGCCTCACCACCGAGGTCGGCCAGCGCCTGGCCGCGACCGAAGCGGAAGCGCGCGCCCGCGCCTGGGCGGTGAAGAAGCTCACCGCGCTCGGCTTCAAGAACGTCCATGTCGAGACCTTCAAGATGCCGCTCTGGGAGCGCGGCATCGAGACCGCCGAAGTGCTCGGCGCCGCGTCGCAGAAGCTCACCATCGCCGCGCTCGGCAATTCGGGCTCGACCGGTCCCAAGCCGATCGAGACCGAGGTCGTGTTCTTCCCGACCTTCGCCGATCTCCAGGCGGCGCCGGCAGAGGCGGTGAAGGGCAAGATCGTCTATGTCGGCAACACGATGACGCCGACGCAGGACGGCTCGCAATATGGCTATTTCGGCGCCGCCCGCCGCGCCGGCCCGAACATCGCCGCGACCAAGGGCGCGGCCGCGATCCTGATCCGCTCGATCGGCACCGATCATCATCGCAATCCGCACACCGGCGTCACCAGCTGGACGCAGGGTGTGAAGCCGATCGGCGCCGCCGCGCTGTCGCTGCCCGATGCCGACCAGCTCGAGCGGCTTCTCAAGCGTGGCCCGGTGAAGCTGCGCGTGCAGATCACCGCGGGGATGAAGGGCGAGGCCGAGTCGGGCAACGTCATCGCCGATGTGCCGGGCAGCGATCCCTCGGCGGGCATCATCCTGGTCGGCGGCCATCTCGACAGCTGGGATCTCGGCACCGGCGCGATCGACGATGCCTCGGGCGTGGCGATCACCACCGCCGCCGCCAAGCGGATCATGGATGCCGGCCAGCCCAAGCGGACGATCCGCGTCGTGTGGTTCGGCGCGGAGGAAGTCGGCGGCTTCGGCGGTGCGGCCTATGCCAAGGCGCATGCCAGTGAGCGTCACGTGCTGGCCCAGGAATCGGATTTCGGCGCCGATCGTGTCTGGAAGTTCGAAGTGAACCTGCCCGAAGCCGCCAAGCCGATCGCGGATCGTCTCGCCACCGTGCTCTCGCCGCTCGGCATCTCGCGCGGTCGCGGCACGGCGCATGGCGGCACCGATGTCGGCCCGATCATCAACACCGGCGTCGGGGTAATCGACCTCAGCCAGTCGGGCCTGCGCTATTTCGATTATCACCACACGCCCGACGACACGCTCGACAAGATCGATCCCGAGCAGCTACGGCAAAATGTGGCAGCCTGGACCGCGATGCTCGCGGTGACGGCGAATGCGCCGGAGGACATCGGCCCGATCCCCAAGGGCGAGGGCGAGTGAGGAACCGAAACCGGCCCCGCGCATTAATGGCGGCCAGTCGGCAAGATTTGGGCGAAAAAATGTCCTAAATTTTGCCAGCTGGTGAATTTGCGATTGACGCAAACGCAACGACCGCTATGCCAGCGGTTCGCGACGGCTAATCGGGCCGGCTGCGAAACGTTTGAGTTCCTTTAGGAGCACCACATGAAGAAGATCCTCATTGTTGCTGCGACCGCCGGCCTGATGTCGCTCGCGGCTTGCAACGGCGGCACCACCAACACCACCGCCGAGAACGTTGCCGATTCGCACGAGGCGAATGCCGCTGCGTACGAAGCCGCTGCCGACAACACCACCAACGCTGCTGCCGAGGCGACCCTCGAGAACGCCGCGAACGTGGAAGAGAACAAGGCCGACGCCGCTCAGGCGAACGCTCACTGATCTCTGTTCGGCACCCGGCCCCTGGCCGGACCGAGAGATAGGAAGGACGCTCCCGCAAGGGGGCGTCCTTTTCCATTTGGGCCTTTGGCGCGCTCCGCTATGCCGGTGCGGATATTGGGGGAATGAAATGGGCGTCATCGCAACCAGCCATGCCGCAGGACCATCCAAGCCGCAGCGCTGGTGGCAGATGCTCTATGTCCAGGTCCTGATCGGCATCGCCGCCGGCGTGCTGGTCGGGGCGCTATGGCCCGCCTTCGGCGCCTCGCTGGAATGGCTGGGCACCGCCTTCGTCAACCTGGTCAAGATGATCATCGCCCCGGTCATCTTCCTCACCCTGGTCACCGGTATCGCCGGCGCCCGCGAGCTCGGCTCGCTCGGGCGCGTGGTGATCAAGGCCCTTGCCTACTTCCTCTTCTTCTCCTCGCTGGCGCTGGTCGTCGGCCTGATCGTCGCCCATGTCGTCCAGCCCGGCGCGAGCATGCACATCGATCCGCATACGCTGAGCGAGGCCAAGGTCGCCGGCTACGAGAAGCAGGCCCACGACACGAGCATCACGGGCTTCGTGATGGCGATCATCCCGACGACGCTCGCATCGGCGCTCACCAGCGGATCGATCCTGCAGGTATTGTTCGTCGCCATCCTGTTCGGCGTTGGCCTGGCCGGCCTCGGCGAGCGTGTCCGCCCGCTGGTCGACCTGCTCGAGCAGCTGAGCCTGGTAGTGTTCCGACTGGTGGCGATCCTGATGCGTGCCGCACCGATCGGCGCGTTCGGCGCCATGGCCTTCACCATCGGCAAATATGGCGTGGGTGCGCTGTGGAACCTGGGCAGTCTGGTCGCCACCTTCTATGCCACCTCCGCCCTGTTCGTGCTCGTCGTGCTGGGCGTGGTCGGCCAGCTCGCCGGCTTCTCGATCTTCAAGCTGCTGCGCTATCTGAAAGGCGAGCTGCTGCTCGTCCTTGGCGCCTCCTCGTCCGAAGCCGCCCTGCCCGCCCTCATGGAAAAGCTGGAACGGGCCGGCTGTGACAAGGAAGTGGTGGGCGTTGTCGTGCCGGCCGGCTATTCGTTCAACCTCGACGGCACCAACATCTACATGACCCTCGCCGCCCTGTTCATCGCCCAGGCGACCGGCGTGCATCTGTCGCTCGGCGAGCAGTTGATCCTGCTCGGCACGGCGATGCTCACGTCGAAGGGTGCCGCAGGCGTGACCGGTGCGGGCTTCGCCACCCTGGCGGCGACCCTGATGGTCGTGCCGACGATCCCGGTCGCCGGCATGGCACTGATACTGGGCGTCGACCGCTTCATGAGCGAATGCCGCAGCCTCACCAACTTCATCGGCAATGCCGTGGCGACGATCGTGGTGGCACGCTGGGAGGGCCGGCTCGATCGCGACGCCCTGAAGCGGGCGCTCGATGGCAAGGCCGCAAGCCCTGCGCCGCGGGCCGCAAGTGAAACCGATATGGATTGAAATGGTCGGGGAGACAGGATTCGAACCTGCGACATCCTGCTCCCAAAGCAGGCGCGCTACCAGACTGCGCCACTCCCCGACGCGGACTGCGGCCCTAGGCGCAAGATGCATCGGACACAAGACCAACCCCGCGCAAAGCGAGAGCTAAAGCGCACGCCGCAGTTGGCGCACCACGACCATTCGCGCAGCGGCGGCAAACCTTGATATGGATGTCAGACGGCCGGCGGCGAGCCGATATCCCCGATGACGATGATGATGTGCAGAGGGCGCACTATCGCAGCACCGATTTGACGTCGGAGTGAAGACCATCGTCGGGACCGCATCAGTAAAAGGAAATCGCCGTGAAGGTTCTCAACGACACCATCCTCTCCAGTTCAGCTTTCTCGGCAGAGATCGACGTACCGATCGAAAAGATCGACATCGCCGACTGGCTGTTCAACCTTCCCGAAGCCGAATATCAGCGCTGCTGCCCGCCGGATCATATCGCCTGCGGCAACACCCTGTCGGACGATGGCCAGCGCATGATGATCAACGTCGAGATGATCGGCACCGGACTGGTCGTCCAGCACTATGTCGCCGAGGAAGCGACCGCGACCTATTGCCGCATGAACTCGATCTCCGACGTCTTCACTTCGGCGGGCCGGACGCAGGTCAATGTGATCTGGGAACTCAAGGCCGAGGGCATCGAGGGTGGCCGCACCCGCTACACCAACAGCGTGATCGCGCACCCGACCGACGCGTTCATGGAATTCATCGCCGCGCACGACATCCCCTATGCGGATGCGGCAGCGGCGCGCCAGGAAGCAGGTGGCGACCACAATCATCGTGAAACCCCGCTCTTCGCGGCCAGCATCGCCCGTCACGCACTCGGGGGCGGCACCCCCGCCTGACACCCGGCCGGAATGGCATGTCGGCAGAACGGGGAGGCGTTCTGCCGACAGAACTGGTCAACGTTTTGCAGCCCTCAAGGGCCGTTGCGGAACCGGCGAACATGACCTTCACCCCGCAAACCGATCACCACACCGCCGAGAGTGGCAAACGCCGCCACCACCGTTGCCAGCGCCACCCATCTGGAGGCCTGCCCTCCAGCGGCGAAGATTGCGGCCAGCGCCCAGAGAAAGACAAGCGCATAGGGCAGGCTTCCGTTGCTGCGCGCAAGCGCGAGCCCGGCGATGATGCCGCCTGCGACGATCACGCCTGCCGAGATGAGGGGAGCCGCAGCAGCATCCGCCTCTACTCCGTGGAAACGCAGCGAAGCCGCCACGTTCACGATCGTCGCCGCAGTCAGCCAGGCCGCGAGCGCGCTCAACGACACGACCGCACACCAGCGGTCGCCGACCGACAAGCGTCCCTGCCAGGCCGCAATGCGCCGGAACGCCAGCAGCATCGACCCGAGCGAAACGAGAATGATCGCGACCGACACAATATTCAGGTCGAAAAGCTGCACATATGCCGCCCAAAGCGCGTTCCCCAGGAACCCGCCGGCGGCCGGCCAGCGCAGTCCTTCGAGAAAGCGGTTATCCCGCTGCGCGGGAAGCGCCTGGTAGATCGCGAAGGCAAATGCCCCGACATACAGGGCACCCCAGATCGAGAACCCCCATCCGGCAGGCGTGACGAGGGTACGGACAGCGTCCGACTGCTCGCCGATCGGCGTGCCGATGCCCAGCCCCTGCATTCCGGCAGCCGCAACCTGGGCGATGGAAAAGAGGACAACGGCCATGCGGGAGAAATCCGCGTCGCCCGGGGCACTATGCGCGATAGACTGAGCCATGGCGGTCCAACCCGTCCTCGACTTGTTCGTTCCGGGAACCCCGGGGGACATTAGCGCGTGCGTGGCTCCGGTATCGCAATCGGAGGTCCGCCAACGGCGCGGCGCCTTCCGAGTATCGACTTCAGCAGCGCCATCGGATCTCGTTTGCCATGCGCATAGGCGATGCTGGCCGGGATCGTCACCAGCACCTCAGTCCCGCGACCCGGCAGCGGACGAATCCCGAATTCGCCCCCGAGCTTTCCGGCACGCTCGCGCATTCCCGCGATGCCGAAATGCCCCTGCCTGCCGCCGGCAAGAGAGACATCCGGATCGATGCCCGTCCCGTCATCGGTGAAGCGCATGCGGAACGGTCCCCGATAGTCGATTTCGATCGACACATGGCTCGCGCCCGCGTGGCGCCAGATATTGAAGACGGCCTCCCCCGATATGCGGTTCATCTCGTCGAAGACGATCGGATCGAGATCGCGCGGCGTGCCGCTGACGGTGATGGAAATCTCGACATCAGGCGCGAAACCCTGCCTGTCGACGACATTCCGGATCATCTGTTCGGCGGTTGTCGCGCCGGTGAGTGGCCGCAGATCCCGGACACGCGCGCGTCCCTCGGCGATCACCTGGTCCGCCTCGTCGATCGCCCTTTCAAGCGCCGGACGCCCCTTTGCCGGCAATTCCTCGACCGCGAACTGGAAGCGTAGCGTCAGGAGCTGGATCGACTGCAAGAGCGTGTCGTGCAGTTCGCGGGCGATCCTTTCCCGCTCGCGCACGCGCTCCACCGTCCTGATCCGAATGCGATTGGCGATGGCCCGCACCCTGAACGTGTAGGCGATCCAGATGAACACAAGGACCAGGAGCGCGCAGAGCAGCTTGAAGGGCCAGCTCTGGAGGAAGGTCGGCGGGACCGACAGGCTGAGCGTATCGCCGACGCGGTTCCACGTGCCGTCCTCATTGGCGGCGATGACCTGGAAGCGATAGTCGCCCGGCCCCAGATTGGTGTAGAACGCCTGGCGGCGCGCGCCAGGATCCACCCAGTCCCCGTCCTGCCCTTCGAGCCGGTATAGAAGCTTCACGCGTTCGGGGATCGCAAGACTGAGCGCTGCAAATCCGATGGAGATATTGGAAGCGCCGGGCCTGAGGCTGGCCGCGGACGGGTCCTTGATCGCCAAGCCGGGCGCGCTGAGCGAGGTGATGGCCACGCCGGGCGGCTTAGGGTTCGAAGCTAGATGTGCGGGATCGATCCAGGCGATGCCGTCGATCGTGGCGAGCCACAGCCGCCCGTCCCCACCGCGCACCATGGCAGTGCCGCCTTGCGCATTGGGCTGGTTGGGCAGACCGTCCTCATAAGTGAAGACCCGCTCGGGGATCACGAAGTCGGGCGTGCTGAAAGCCCTGTACAGGTCCGCGGTCTTGAACCGGACCAGTCCCACCGCACCGAACAGCCAGGTGTCGCCCTGCGGCGTCTGCGCCAGCCCCGCGGCATTGCGCAACGAGGCAGTCTGCTTGTCCGCCATCGGCACCATCCGCCCCGAAGACTGGAACGCGGCGCCATTGGAAGTGGAAACCAGCAGGCCATGGGAAGTCGACAACAGCCTGGTCACGCCACCCAGATCGGGATTGGTGGCAAGCGATAGCGTCTCGCCCAATCCCCCATTGAGCCGGGTCAGGCTCTTCGTCCCGGTCTGCACCCATAGCCGCCCGCCGGTATCGCGCCACATCCCGGTCGGATCGAACCCGCCGGCACCGGCGGGCGGCGGTGCGGCCTTCCACGTCGTTCCGTCCAGCCAGTACACCCCGCTGGTCGAGGCGGTGAGCCAGAAGCGGCCGCCGGGGTCGGAACCGCAGGCATAGGTCCCTGCCTCGGCCGGAGGCTTCGGAAACACCGTCTGCGCACTGCCCTGCAATCGCACGACGCGATCGCCGAGCACGATCCACACCGCACCGCCGGCATCCTCGCACATCACCTCGGGATCGGTCGTCACCAACAGGACCCGGACCGGCCGGCCGCCGGGATCGACACGATATACCGCGTCGTTCTGGCCGATATAGACGGCCCCTGTCGACGTCGCGAGCATGGGATCGCCGTAGCGGGTCGAGTTGATCAGGGCGGGTTCGATGACCACGTCCGGCACGTTGAAGCGATCCAGGCTACGGGGACCGCCATACCAGACCATTCCGGCATGATCGACGAGCAGGCTGGCGGGCCGCGTCGAACTCATCTGCGGGGTCTTGCCCTCTTCGTAGGAAAGGCTGGTCGCGCCCGAACGTTCGGCCTGGCGCAGGCCCGATATCCGGCCAAAATCGCGGCCCATCGTCCACAAATTGCCGTCGCGATCGAATTCGGCGCGCAGCCAGCGCTGATCGGTGCTGGTCCAGTGCAGCGGACGGGACGGCGTACCGCGCCACACACCCCCCGGCCCGGTAAGGCGCCAGCCGCCATGGAGACCCGCCAGCCACACCGCGCCATCGATATCGGCGACCAGTTGCGCGCCTTCGCTGACATCGAGCCTGACCCGTTCGAAGCGGGTTGCCCCCGGCGGCATGCGCAGCAGCGACTTGTTGTAGCTCAGCCAGAGCGCACCATCGGCGGACTCGAGCGCATCATGAAACATCTCGCGGTTCGCATTGGCGGTAACCCTGGCCCAATGCCCTTGCGAATAGCGCAGCAGCGGCTTGCCTAGCTGCACCACACCCAGCCAGATAGTGCCGTCGCGGGTCTGCAACAGGGTCCCGACCTCGCCGTCGGGGGAGGGCGCCTTGATGAAATGCAGGCGTCCCTCGCGATATTCGGCGATCCAGCCCTTGGGGTACCACAGCCATATCGAGCCCCCCTTCCCCACCGCGATCTTGCGCGCCAGGCCGTACCGCGCGCGGTCGATGCCGCCGTCCATCAGTTCGAACGAACGGCCATCGAAGCGGAACAGGCCGTCGCGGCTGGTCATCCAGAGGAAGCCGTCGGGCGTCTCGGCAAGGCCGTGCACGATAGTCGGCACGCCATCCTTGCGGGTCCACTGAACATGTTTCCACTGGGAAAGGCCAAGCTGCGCCGGCTGTGCGGCGGCGGCTCCGGCCCCCGCGATCCAGAACAGCGCGGCCGCGATCAGCGTCGCCGCCAGCCCATTGCGCAATAGCTGCATCATCCGTGGCGCTCCCCCAAGCGTGCGTCGATAAATGCGCGGATCGCGATCGGCCTCACCCGATCAGGTGATCTCAAACTTCCTGCACAGGTGATGCGACGCGCCGGGCGCCAAGGTATCTCACAATTCGACGATGTCGAGCCGATTGCTCTAGGGAGGGATCAAGGGTTCCTGCCCCGGTGGCTCGCTGCAAGGCGGAAGGCGAAGAGAGATGCTGACCGTTACCACCAGGATCACGCCCATTGCCTCGATCGGCCCGATCGTCGTGCTGAGCACGGGCACGCGGTCTGGGCCGCTCGCGCGATCCTTCGCATTCGGGCCCTTCGTCCTGCAACCCGAGTGCCAGTTGCTGCTGAAGGACGGTGCACCGGTGCGGCTGGGAGGGCGCGCGCTCGAAATCCTGACCGTCCTCGCCGAACGGCCGGGCGAACTCGTCAGCAAGCAGGAGCTGATGGCGCGGGTCTGGCCGAATGTCTGTGTCGAGGAGAGCAATCTCAAGACCAATGTCGCGCATCTGCGCCGCGTCCTGGGGGACCGGCCAGACGCGCCGCTGTTCATCGCGACGGTCGTCGGGCGCGGCTATCGCTTCATCGCACCGACGCAGGTGAACCGTTCTGCCACACGCTACGCCCCCACCATCCCGTACCTGCCATACCAGGTTCAGATGTCGAGATAGCCGCGCCGTGAGGCGATCATTACGGCATGCGTGCGATCATCGACCTCCAGCTTTGAGAAGGTCGATTTCAGATGCGCCTTGACGGTGTCGATCGACAGCTTGAGCTGGACGGCGATCGTCTTGTTGCCATGGCCTTCCGCCACCAGGCGCAGGACGTCGAGTTCCCTGGGTGTCAGCGGATCGTCCAGTGCGTGCTGCGCGAGATTGTGGGCGACCTCGGGGCTCAATACGCGCTTTCCGGCATCGACCGAACGGATCGCATCGAGCAGTTCCTTGCGGATCGCGCTCTTGAGAATATAGCCCGCCGCCCCCGCCCGGATTGCGACGCTCGCCTGGACGTCGCCGGAATAGGTGGTGAGCATCAGGATCTTCGCGGCGGGAGCCAGCGCGCGGATCGCGCGGGTCGCCTCCACCCCGCTCATCGCGTCCATCTGGACGTCCATCAACGTGATATCAGGGGACAGCTCGGCAAAGCACCGTACCGCCTCGGCACCGTCACAGGCTTCACCCACGACCTCCATGTCGTCCTCGCGCGACAGCAGCGCCATGATGCCGTCACGCACGATCGGATGATCGTCGACGATCAGGACTCGTATCGGTGCGCGCGTGGCGACGCCGGGCATGGGCGCAGGCTCCGGAAGCGTGGGAGGTTCGATGTCGCAGCTATATGCGATCCCCTCCCCGGCTGTCAGCATGCCTTCGGACCCGATGCCGGCACCAAATGGAGCGCTCCGGTGCAGCGCCCTGCCACCGGTCAGGCCTGATCCAGGAATACGCGGAGCAACGCCTGATGCGCATCGGGCTTCTCGACCATCGTGAGATGCGAGCAGCCGGTCATGACCGCAAGCCGTGCGTCGCCCGCAATCCCGTCGCGGATCGTCGTGTGGCAATCGAGCGTCATCTCGTCGAACTCGCCGGTGACGAGCAGGGTCTTCTGGGTGACGGCGCGAAGATCCTTGCGGCGATCCCAATCCCGGATCGCTCCGGTGATGGTGAACTCGTTGGGCCCGTTCATCACCCGATAGGCGATCGATCTTGAGAGCGCGTCAAAGCTGGCGAGCGCATCCGGGGTCGGCGCCGTGCGCAGCACGAAATTGTCGTAGAATCGCTGGGTCAGCGCGGCATATTCGGGCGTACCGGTCTTGCCGTCCCGCTCCAGGCCGTGGAGCTTGTAGGCAAAGCCGTCGGGAAGCGAACCGATCAGCCGCTGCATGCCGGCTACAGCCTGCGGGATGCTCGCCGTCGCGCCGCCCAGGATCAGCTTCTCGACGCCCTTGCCGCGGCCCTGGCAGAGATATTCCAGCGCGAGCACCGTGCCCCAGCTATGGCCGTAGAGAACCACCCGATCGAGGCCGAGCGCCTTGCGCACGGCCTCGAGCTCATCGACGGAACGCTGTACCGTATAGAGCCGCTCGTCGGCCGGCGCATCCGCCCGCCCGCAGCCCAGCTGATCGTAGAAGATCACCGGCCGTTCGTCCGCCAGCGCCTGCATCGAGAGGAGATAGTTGTGCGCGGCACCGGGACCGCCGTGCAGGGCGAGGAGCGGAGTCTTTCCTCCGCTCCCGAACCGGCGCCAGAAGATCCTGCCGCCCGGCACGCGCGCGAAACCTTCCTCCGCCGGGGCTCGGAACGCGCGGGCGACGGCGGCACCGCGCCCGCCCAGCGCAGCGCCCGCCGCTACCGCACCACCCCACAACGCGGCACGGCGCGTCCAACCACCCGACTTCGTCATATCGATACTCCGACAAGCCGCGCTGGTGCGGCGCGCAGCCCCTATCCGGGCATCGTGCGCAGCGCGAGACGCGTGGGCGGACTTTTACCAGATTTAACCGCGCCGGTCAGCGCGGCGCCACCTTCCGATCCAGGAAGTCATGGATCAGCGGCGCCATCTCGGCCAGCCGGTCCTCGAGCGCAAAATGGCCGCTGTCCAGCAGATGGAACTCCGCATCCGGCAGATCGCGCAGATACGGGTGTGCACCTTCGGCCGGGAAAATCGTGTCGTTCTTGCCCCAGACGATGATCGTCGGCGGCTTGCGATCCCGGAAGAACTGCTGGAATTTCGGGTAGAGCGGCACGTTGGTGCGATAATCGTAGAGCATGTCCAGCTGGATATCGCTGTTGCCCGGACGATCGAGCAGCGCCTGGTCATGGATCCAGTTGTCCGGGCTGATGCGGCTCACATCGCCCATGCCGTCGGTATATTGGAATTTGGTGATGTCGAGGGTGACCAGCCCGGCCAGGGCCTTGCGCCGCGCCGGCGTGTTCTCGGTCCAATAGGCCTTGATCGGGTTCCAGAAATCGCGAAGCCCCTCTTCATAGGCATTGCCGTTCTGGACGATCAGGCCGCTCACCCGCTCGGGATGCTTGAGGGCGAGGCGGTAGCCGACCGGCGCGCCGTAATCCATCACGTAGAGTGCGTAGCGGGTGGCCCCCAGCCGCTGCACCAGCGTGTCGACGATGTCGGCATAATGGGCGAAGCTGTAGGTGAACGTCTTGGGATCGGGCGCGTCGCTCTGGCCGTAGCCCGGATAATCCGGCGCGATGACCCGGTACTTGTCCGCCAGATAGGGGATCAGGTTGCGGAACATGTGCGACGAGGTCGGGAAGCCGTGGAGCAACAGCACCACCGGGCCATCGGCCGGGCCGGCCTCGCGATAGAAGATCCTCACGCCGTCGATCGTCTCGGTCCGGTAGTGGATGACCGGGGGTGCGGGCCGTGTCGTCGCCGCGGGTGCGGCCGATTGTGCATGGGCGCCAGCGGCGCAGAACATGCCCAGCACCATGGGCGCGAGAGCGAGTGCGGTCTTCTTCATGATATCTCCCGTGGTTCGCCGGAGGCCGGGGCGGCGCGCGGCGGACGCCCCGGCCCATTCGGCCTAGTTGGCGTCGGTGGCTGCGGCCTCGATGAAGGCGGCGACTTCCTTCGGATGCGAGAGCATCGCGGCGTGGCTGCTCCGGATCTCCGTCACCTTGGCCTTGGCACGCGTCGCCATGAAACGCTGGGTGGTCGGGGAGACCATGTGATCGTTCAGCGTCAGCATGTAGCGCAGCGGCTTGTCCTTCCAGGCCGCCTTGGTGAGCTTGGGCTGCACTGCGCCCAGACCCCAGGGAACCTGCGCGACCGCCATGAAGCCGGTGACCGAGATATCGACGTCCTGGGCGAAGCTGGTGGGGAACTTGGCCGGATCGACGATGATGAAGCCATCGGCCAGCGGCAGCAGCGGCGGGCCGGACTCGCCGGGAACCGGACGGGTCGCCAGCTCGAACACCGATTCCCCGACATCGGGCGCGAACGCGGCGATATAGGCCAGGCTCTTCACCTTGGGATCCGTGCCGGCTTCGGTGATGACCGCGCCGCCATAGCTGTGGCCGACCAGCAGCACCGGCTTGCTGGCCCGCGCGATCACCTGGCGGGTAGCCTCGACATCGCCCTCGAGCGAGACGGTGGGGTTCTGGACGACCAGCACCTCATAGCCGTCGCGGGTGAGGATATCGTAGACCGATTTCCAGCCCGAGGCGTCGACAAAGGCACCGTGCACCAGCACGATCGAGACCGGCTTGTCGGCGCCGTGCGTCTGCGCCGGCGCGGAAGAAATGGTGGTCATGGCGGCAAGGACTCCCAAGATCAGGTGTTTCATCGAGATCACTCCAGAGTTGCGGTTGTCGCGCGCCCCTGCCCGGCGTCCTGGGGTGACGGCACGGGCAATGGGCGCGCGCTCGGCGATCGCGCCGAGATTGCTGTCAGGCGGCGGCGTGCTTGCGGTCCAGCGCCGCGATCAGCGCCTTGGCTATCGGAATATCCGAGCGCGGGTTCTGCCCGGTGATCAGTTCGCGGTCCTCGACCACGAAGGGATCGAAATCGACCGGCGTGGTGCTGACGATGCCGCCGGCGAGGTTCAGCGCGAACGGCATGTCGAAATAGATCTGCGCGTGGAGGATCGTATCCTCGATGACCTTTTCCTCGGTCTTCGAGAACACGGTCATCCGGTAGCCGGCATATTGCCAGCCCTTGGCCCATTCCCTGGCCTTGTCCGGATCGCCGGCGATCAGCGCCGCGCGGAATTCCCGCGCAAAGGGCATCGCGGCCACCGCAGAGATCGGCCCATGGCACAACATCGCGGTGGGCTTCGAATGCTCGTGGAAATGGCGCAGTATCTCGCCGATTTCCTGATCCTGCATCAGATCGACGATCGGCGCCTGCCCTCCGGGAATGTGGAGGCCGACATAGTCGTCCAATCCCTCGTCGAGGATCGAGCGCAGGGTACGGGCCTGCATCGAGGGATCGTTGGCGTAGAAGTCCTTGGCGCGCTGATACGCCGCCACATCGCCGCCGAAATGTGCCGGCGCATCAGAAGCGCGATCGATCGTCGGCGGGGTACCATCGGGGGTAGCAAGGACGACTTCATAGCCCGCATCGACCAGCGCCATCGCCGGAACGACCGTCTCGTTGAGATACTGGCCCGTTTCGCCCCAATAGCCGCCCTTGGTCTCGATCCGAGTCGCGTTCGAACCGAGGACCAGCACCTTTCCCTTGCTCATGATCGTGCTCCGCCGTTTCAGGTTGCCGAAAAAGAGACGGGCCGTCCCTACTCCCGAACAGGCTCGGCGGGTCGTCAGCTGTGGTAAGTTTCGGTAAAACGACGCCGCTGGATCAGACCGAATGCCGGCCGCGACTGCAGTGCATTTTCGCCGGGATTCACCCCGCTTAACCGCGGACCTGATCGACGCGGCGCTATTCGATATCGGGAATCATGGCGACGGGCCGTGAATCCGGATGGGAGGGCCGTGCGTGCGGAGGAAGAGAGCGCTGGACGATCCGGCTTTCCCCTTCACGAATGGCCCGCTTCCAGGCGATCTCCTGCTTGCAGAGCTCGCCCATCGTTCGGCCAATGATCTGGCGATCGCTTCCGCAGAGGTTCATATCGCTTCGAAGTCCGAGACACTTGCCGAGGTCCGGGATCGGCTCGCAACCGTCGCCACGCGGCTCCACGCACTCGGGTCGATCCAATGCCTGCTGCAACGACCACGCACCGCAGCGATCGATCTCGGAGAACGGCTTTGCGAACTCTGTACTCTCCAGGCCGAAGCCCGCTTCGCCGATCAGGGCGCCTTCATCCATTTGCGCAGCTGTGACATCATGCTGGAGGCATCACGCGGCTGGGCATTGCTGATGATCGTTTCCGAATTGCTGACCAACGCCGCGCGCCACGCCTTCACCGAACCGGGCGGCCTGGTTCAAGTCGAGCTCAGGAAAGAGGACCATGAAATCATATGCCGCGTCAGCGACAACGGCATCGGATCGCAATCGGCGAACGGGGGAACGGGTACCGCGGTGCTCGCCGAGTTGGCCTTGGGGGCGGGAATCGCGCTGACGCCCTTTCCGTGTGACACGGGTTCGAGTTTCCAGTTGCGCTTGCCCGTGGCGGCAGGGGAAGGCCTTCGCCATCGCGGAACCGCGTCGTGAGGACCCGCGAACCGCTGGATGCATCGGTTTCGACACTCTTTGACCAGATTTAACGCGTCAGCGCCCCAGTGCCCCGGTACTTCCCTCTAGTATGTCGAGCGCCGACTTGAGCGGCTTTCGGGCGGACAGCTTGAAGGAGTGCAGTTCGTGACAAATCGCGTGAAGACCGTGGCCCTGCTCACCGCCCGAATGGGGAAGACAGCAGAGCTCAGGACGCTGCTGGAGGGACTGATCGCACCGAGCCGTTCGGAGCCGGGAAACCTGCGCTATGATCTTTGGTGCGACCAGGCCGATGAAAACCGCTTCGTGCTCGACGAACTCTATGTCGATGCGGCGGCGTTCGCGGCGCATCGTAGCTCTCCGCATTTCCAGCACTATCTCTCGCGCATTGGTGATCTGGCGGAGCGTGTATCGCTCGGCCTCGAGCCAATTGCCGTTAAGCAGGACTGAAGGCAACCGGCCAGGACGAAGACCGAACCAGCGCGGCCAAGCCTAGAACCGCTTGCGCAGGCTCAGGCGGACCGTGCGACCCAGCGGATCGACCTGATCGCGGCTATAGTTCAAGGGCACGCTGCCGTCGGCGCGCGTCACACGGCGATAGCTTCCGAACAGATTTCGGACATCGAGCGAAAGCCGGACGTTGTTCATCCATCCGTGCTGGCCCTGCCCGCCTCGGAGATGCCCCGGTTCGGCAAAGACGGACAGGTTGAAGGTCGCTGGTGGCGCGACGTTCAGGTCTCCAGACCCATCCGGCTCGGCCCGGTTTCGCAGGTGGGTCTCGCTGCTCCAGGTGCCGCTAAGGGTGGTGCCGATACCGCGTTTACCCGCCGTGACCTGGAAGGACAGCGAATGGCGGGACTGCCCTCCGTCATCGCCCAGCTGATCGATCACCGGAATGCCGGACCGCGTCAGCACCTCGCTCTTCAGGCGCCAGCGATGATTGATCGATGCGCTGAACTGGAAAGGATTGCCGCGCAGATCTGCGCGCGGTGCGCCAGTGCCCGGGCTGCGAGGCTTCGGAAGGCGCAATGCGATCCCGAACTTCAGATCACTGTCGGTATCCCGTTCGAGATTGATCGGGCGCGCATCGATGGCGATCAGCCGCCCCGCTGGATCCCGCGTGACCCGCTCCGGAAACGCCGCCTCGATTGCCGGGGTCAGTTCGGGAAAGGGCACGACGCCGCCCCTTGCGACCTGCTCGCGATACCCCAGGTTGAACGTCAGCCGCTGATCGGCGAAGGGCCGTACCTGCACGGCGATCGTGCGATTGTCCCGACGCCCGCGGCCAAGGCCGGGATTGCCGCCGGTGATCCAGACCACATTTACCGTTTCCTGCCGCGCGTAATCGAAGATCTGGTTGATGGCGGAGACCACCGCGCCGTCGAGTTGATCGAACGACGGTGAGGTCTCGCTATATTCCAGCGAACCGCGAAGCTGCAGGATCGGAACGGGAGACCAGGTCATGCCCCCGCTGAACTGCGTCTGCAGTCCACTGCCGGATTGCAGCTGGCCACCGGCCGACAGCTCGATGGAAAGATCGCCGAGCGGCCCATGTCCCTTTCTCGACACAGGCAGGCCGATGCCCACTACCGCACTGACCAGCTGGCGCGTCGCCGACGATCCGGCCAGCCCTTCGCTGCCTTCGCTCGTCGTCGCCGAACGACTGAGCGATGCGGCGAGACTCATGGTCAGCGGACCGGCCGGCAAGGTGACGATCCCCTTGCCCGCGGAAATCCGCGTGTCGAGCGTATCCCCGCGTGTCCGATTGCTGCTGGCTTGCAGGAAAGACCCATTCAATGGACCATAGGGGTTGAAGGCTGGATCACCGGCATCGATACGGGTCTGCAGTCCAGCCGCATCGACCCCGCGTTCGAGCAGATTGTCGCTCCAGGCGCGCGAATAGGCGACGGACAGCGCGGTTTCCCATCCGCTGACCCTGCCGGAAGCCGTCAGTGTCATGCCGAGCGACTTCGCGCTGGTGTCGTTGCGCAACGGCCGCAGCCCCGCGAACGGACGAGTCAGGACGATATCCCCGGAAAAGGGCGACCAGGGGCTGGCGGCCGGGAGGACGGCGGAAACCATCGGCAGCCCGCGCAACCCTTTGGTGCTGCTGCTACTGGCATTGATGCCCACCGATACCGAGAAGTCGCCCACGGGCCGGGTCAGCCCCGCGCCAAACGTCAGGATGCGTCGTGACGGCAGCAGCGTTTCGAATTCATCGGGATCGACAGCATGGGCAATGCCGGCGGTCGCGGCAAAATCGGCCAGAGTGGGCGACCGCGACGCTGCGTCTGCCGGAAGCCCGGCAATGGTTATGGGACGTCCCGCCGCCAGGCTGAGTGCAGGGTCGATCTCCGTCCCGCCCGGCCCGGTGATGATGCCGGTGCCGTCGAAAAGGCCCTTGCGCGGCGGGAGGCTCCGGGCACTTCTCAGCAACGCGCTGTCCAGGGCGAGGCGCGCCTGGGCGTTCCAGCGGGCGGGGCCATCAATCGCCACACGCCCAACGGAGATGTCGCCGCCATATTGCCCGCCGCGCGTCGCGACCGAAACGGCACCGTCGGCCGTGAGGCTCGAAAAGTGCTGCTTCAGCACGATGTTCACGACCCGCCGTTCGGGCGGATAGCCATATTGCGCCGATGCTTGCGGCTTCAGGATCTCGAGACGGTTCAGCGCCTCGGCAGGATAGGACAGGATCGCGCGATCGCCGTCGGCCGGCCGACCGTTGATGAGGATGACGGGACGTTCCCCCGACGGATCGATGAAGGGGCTGAGGCCATCGAGAAGCGTGCCGATGCTGTCGGCGCCCTGGCTCGCGATTGCGGCTTCGTCGAACTCGGTTTCAGCCGCGACCCGGGCTTCGCCGTAGCGCCTGGCGGTAACGACGATCTCGTTCTTTGCGGCAGCCTCCCCAGCTGAAACAGGCGCCGGTTCGCCACCGCCCTCTGGCGTGCCGGCATTCTGAGCGCTTGCCGCAGGGCATAGGAATACGAACAAGGCGACGGAACATAACAGCGCTAGACGAGCTGCAATCATCGAAGAGCCGGCGCCTTTACCAATGCCCATCCTTACCGCATGACTTCGCGTATCTCTCAAGCGTGAATGCGACTGCTTCGGAGTGAACCCTGCCCGGATATCCATGGCAGTCGTGCGAGCCTCGAGAAAGGAGACGGGTGTCCGCTCAGGACGCCGCGCCTTCGATATGGCAGGACACGGTGCCGCCGGCAGGCGGCAGGATCGCGCTGATAAGGAACTCCTGGGCTGCGTCGTCCCAGACGGCCGTTAGATTGCCCGCGCAATCATTTGGAAAAAGCGGCTGGATGTAAACGCCAATGGCGGTGAAGTCGCCCGTGACCGGGTCGAAGGTGTAACTGTAGGGATTGCCGATGAAGCTCAGCGATGCGCAAGCGAGATTGCCGGGCGTGAGCGAAACCGCAACCGTGTTCGCCGTTGCGTCCACGGTCAGGCCCAGGTTGCAATTGAATGCGAGGCTCTGCTGAAAGCTCACCAGGCCCGAGTAAGTCCCGCTGGCGGGCGCAGTAACCTGTGCGAGCGCAAAGCTGGGGATCATCGACGCGCCAAGACTGGCGAGCATGATTGTGGCACGCTTCGCAATTGTCTTCATCGCTCCGTCTCCCGATTTCTGTCAGATGAGGCGCGCCTGTCTTGAAGCAGGCTTGTGTGCTTTTGCCGGAATGCCGTCCCCGGAAAGGAAGGCGGGCGCACGATAGCGTGCGCCCGCTAGTTGCGATTCAACGTGGGATACAGACGTTGAAGTCGATGGTCCTATTAGGACGCGGTGCCTTCGATGAAGCAGTCCGGGGTGGGCGTGCCGTTCACGAGGCCGCCCGGAAGAGTCGTGGAGATCAGGAATTCATTGGTCGTGTCATCCCAGGTCGCGGTGATGTTGCCCGTGCAATTGCCCGCGGTGATCGTGTTGACGTAGACGCCCACCACGGTGAAATCGCCCGTGGTCGAGTCGAAGGTGTAGCTGTAGGGGTTACCCACGAAGCTCAGCGACGCGCAGGCGGGATTGCCGGGCGTGAGCGAAACCGCAACCGTGCTCGAGGTTGCGTTCACGGTCAGGCCCAGGTTGCACTTGAACGCCAGGCCCTTCTTAACATCGACGATTCCCGAATAAGTCCCACTCGGCGGGGCAGTAACCTGTGCCATGGCAGAGGTAGAGATCATCTGCGCGCCAAAGGTGGCAAGCGCGAGCGCAAAGAATTTCACAATTCCCTTCATGATCCATCTCCTGTTTATTTATTTAGTTGCGCAGTTTTATTTATGCGCGACTCGCTTATGAATTATCGATTCATATTCAACAACATGAACAAACACCATTTCCATTGTAAATTCAGAATCTTTTGCTGATATTGAATCCAATCAGGCGCGGATCCAGCGTAAAAACGTTGGTCGTAAGGCCAGTATCGTCCGAGTTTGTGAAAAAGTCGGTGATTGGTGAATCATTCAGCAAGTTCTTCACGTAGAGCTGAAAGGTCAGATCCGACGCGGGTCGCGAAAGCGTTACCGCCAGATTGATATTATCCCAGGCACGCAACCGATCATATTCGGTGTTGTAAATGCGCGCATAGCTCTTTGACTGCCGATAATAGTCACCACGCAGCGTGAATTCCCAATCCCCTCCATTCAGGAAGAAGGTGTATTGCGCGCCGATATTCGCGGTCCATCGCGGAGAATTGGGAAGCTCGTTGCCGGTCAGATCAGCGGCAAAGCCACGCCCGCCATTGGGGGCTCCGCTGCCGCCCTGATTGATGTTCAGGCCGACCGTGTCGGGATTGTAGGGCGCGAATGCGTCATAGGTGAAGCCCAGCACGCTGTAATAGGGAAACTTGCTGGCAACTGCGGGATTATAGGTGCCGACCCGGGTTGCCCCCGGGCAGAGCGATGCCAATGCGGCCGTGTTGTTGAGGGTCAGCGCCTTCTCCACGAACACCCTTGGCGCGATGCAGTTCGACGGAACCTGGATCCACGGACGCAGGACCATCCAGTCTGGATTGCCCTGCGTCCGGTTCATCACGTCGATCGATTCCGAGCCACGCTTCAGGCGGGTCTTGAGCAGGCCCAAATTGCCGTCGATGCGGAAAGCACGCGAGGGGCGCCAGGCTGCCTCGAACTCGAGGCCCATGCTGGTCGCGCCGAAATTCTCGTTATAGGCGATGCGATCGACGATCTGCGAGATCTGATAGTTCTTGTAGTCGTAGAAGAAGCCGGTGGCGTTGAAGCTGAGCCGCCCGCCATCGAAGCTGTTCTTCGTGCCGATCTCGAACGCGTTGACGAACTCCGGTTTGAAGGTCTGCGGCAGGAACTGGTACTGCACGATCGCCGGGTTGAAATCGACGCGCGGCGGATTGGTACCGCCGCCCTTGTACCCGCGCGAGGCGGAGAAATAGACCAGCGTATCGTCGGTGAAGGCGAGATTCGGCTTCCAGTCGAGCACGGCGCGGCCGGTGAACTCACCCCATTTCTGCCGGATATCGGGTTGTGCCGGATAGCCGCTGTTCACCTGTCCGCCGGTGATGTCGCCGACCAGCGCGGCGCCGAATGGATTGTTGATGCCGCCGCCCAGCAGCAACTGGCTGGGGACCTGCGTCGAGATCTTCTCGTCGCGCGTATAGCGCAGGCCCATGGTCAGCTTCAGGCTGGGGGCGAATTTCCAGTAGAGTTCGCCAAAGCCCGCCCAGCTTTTGATCCGCACGCCATTCTGGCTGAGGAAGTAGTTGTGGCCCTGATTGTCCAGGCTGCCGATCGGGTTGCGATCGACATAGGGGCATTCCCGCCCTTCGTAGCCGAGCTCGCACGGGAGCAGCGTGCGCGCACGTGGCGTGCCGCCGATGCTGTACCACCAGTCGGCGATGAAGGTGAACATGTTGTTGAAGACGTAATAATCGTCTTTGGATTTGAAGTTCAGGTAATTGACGCCGATGTTGAAGTTCAGCGGACCGCTGAAGCTCGACTGCAGGCGAAATTCCTGGGACCACTGGCTGTTGCGCGACTGGCTTATGTCGGCGGAGATCATTCTATCGGAGCAGCCCAGCTGCGGGTCGCAATATACCCCGCCCGGGGTGGGAAGGTTTTTCGTATCGATGACTCGTCCGAGCGTATCGAGCAGCTCCTGGGAGGAGTCGCTGAAGATCGGGTTGCTGACGAACCGGTTATAGTCCTGCGACGAGTAGAAGCGGTCGCGGGAATAGGCGGTCTGCGAGACCAGCTGCAGCCCGTCCGCCGGCTCGAACTCCAGATTGAGCTGGAACACGTCGTTCCTTGCCCGGAAAACCGGATCGTAACTGGTCGAAATCTCGCGCAGATTGCGGGACTGCACCACGCCGCCAAAGGGATCTATGGGCAGAAGCGCGTTGACGACAGGCCCACCGCGTCCCTGGGGGTGGGCGGGATTGCGCTTCTGGCCATAGCTGATTCCGGCCGGCACCTCGAGATAGACCAGGCTGTTGGCGTTGGGCACGCCATAGGCAGCATCGTCATAGAGCGAACCGGGCAGGCATCCCTGGCTGAGCTTGCCGCGTATCAGTGGGCTTGCGGGCGTGACGGCACCGACCTTGTCCGGCCCCGGATCGCGGGTGCACAGCTGCTTGCCGGTGCGCGCGCGATCATCGTCTTCCTCGAAATGCTGCCAGATGAAGTTGGCGCGAAAATCGTCGCTCGGCTTCCACTGCACGATCCCGCGCCCCGACCACAGGTTGCGGCCATTGACGTTGCGCTTGGTGAAACTGTTGTAGTCGAAGCCTTCGCGGCTGGTCCACGCGCCGGCGACGCGGACGCCCAGCGTCTCGCCGAGCGGCACGTTGACCATGCCTGAGGCGCGCATCGACCCGTAATTCCCGCCTTCGAGCTTGAGCTCCGCGGCCGGATCGTCATCGGGCAGCGCCGGCAGGACGTTGACCACGCCGGCCGTCGCGTTGCGGCCATAGAGCGTACCCTGGGGACCGCGCAGCACCTCGACGCGCTGGAGATCGAAGAATTCGGACTCGAACAGCCGGTTGCGCACCAGCGGCGTGTTGTTGAAGCTCACCGCGACGGCGGGGTCGCTCGATGCCGAAACCGCCTTGGTCCCGATCCCGCGGATCGAGAAATTGTACATGCTGAAATTGCTTTTGGAGAAGGTGACGTTCGGGACCGCGCGGAGCAGTTCGGAGCCGCCCTCGATCTTCTTGTCGTCCAGCGTCTGCGCGGAGAATGCCGACACGGCGATCGGCACGTTGCGGATCGATTCCTCGCGCTTCTGGGCGGTGACGACGATCTCGGTCGACGTGTCGTCCTGCACCGCGGGCTTCTGCTGCGCGCTGACCGCGACGACCCGGACCGGAGCTGGAGCCGGAGCCTGGACCGGATCGGCACTCGTCGTCTTCGCCCCGTCGCTGGGCACCACGACATAGGTCTTCGCACCGGTCGGGCGAGCAATCAGCCCGGTCCCCATGAGCAGGGACCTGAGCGCCTGGTCGATCGACATCTCGCCCCGAACAGCCCCGGTGCGCTTGCCCCTGGTATATTTGCGCGCGGCGACGATCTGGATGTCGGCCTGATGGCCAAGTGCGATGATTCCGGTTTCCGCCGCCTGGGCGGACACGTCGAAGCTGCGCTTTTGCGCCGAGGCCGGCGCTGCCGTCATCACGAAAATGCACGCGGTCGCCCCCAACAGGGCGACACGTCCCCTCTCAATCCCCATGTTTTCCCTCTCCCTTGCGGGCTATTCTCTGCCCGCTACCCCGCAAGAGTTGTCGGCAGGCCTTTTCCTTATTTTTGCGGGCGGCCGACGCGAATTTTATCCGGATCGCTGAGATCGATCGGCACCCCCAGGCTCTCGTGGACAGCCATGGCGAAGCCTTCCAGGTCGTCGGTGCGCAGGGTGCCGTCGAAGCCCTCCTTCGCGATCGCAGGATCGACGATGACGAGCTGGCGATGATTGTAGCGGTTGAACTCGGCAGCCGCCTCGGCAAGCGTAACCCCGGCCAGGTCGATCTTGCCTTCGCGCCAGGCCAGGGCACGATAGACCGAAGTGGCGCTGGCCGGGCCGCGCTGGACCTCGGCATTGTCGGCGATGAAGGCGTGCTCCCCCGCGGCGATACGGATATGCGGTGTGGCCGCATCGGCCGACCAGGCCTCGACCACCCCTTCCGTCACGAAGATGTCGGCACCGGCCTCGCGCTTGCGCACGGCGAATGCAGTGCCCACGGCCTGGACCCGGATCGCGCCCGCCTGGACCAGGAAGGGGCGCTTGGGGTCCTTGGCGACCTGGAACCAGAGCTCTCCCTGGCGGATGCGGACCAGACGCTGGGCCTTTTCCAGATCGACCGATGCCTGGCTGGCGGTATTGATGACCATGGTGGACCCGTCGGCCAGCGGCACGCGGCGGATCTCGCCGACCTCGGTGCCGTAGCGGGTGCCGAAGGCGCGCAGGAAGGCGCCACCGACGAGCGAAGCCGCGATCGCGACGCCGCCGCCGATCAGGAAGCGTCGCCGGACCGGATGCGCGATGCGGGACATCACCGGCGCGTCACTGCCGCCCTCCGCAGCGGAGGACAGGCCGTCCAGGCTGGCCCATGCCGCCTGCGCCTGGAGCAACGCGCCCTGTCGCCGCGGATCGACGTCGAGCCAGCGCTGAAGCTCGGCCTCTTCCGCCTCGCCCCATTCCTCGGCGTCCATCCGCGCGACCCAGCGCGCAGCTTCGTCCTGGATTTCCCGAGCGCTCTGGTGCGTCATGGCCGGCGCCCCGTATCGGCACGCGACCTGCCGGCTTCCGATCCCTTCAGCCAGGCACTCACCCGGCGATCCTCGTCCCGCCAGACGCGCAGGATCGTCTGGACGCCAAAATGCACGTCGTTCTCGACCACGCTCTCGGTAACGCCGATGCGCCGGGCGATCTCCTTCTGGGAAACCCCCTCGATCTTGCGCATCTCGACGATCCGGCGGCAGCGCTCGGGCAGGCCCGCCATGATCTTGCGCAGCCGGGCATAATCGAGCCGCCCCGCCGCCTCCCGCTCGGGCGAAGGACTGTCGTCGATTGCGTAGGTCTCGATCTCGGCGATCATGTCGATCGACACGATCCGGCTGCGCTTGATCCGCTGCAACAGCAGATTGCGGACGATCGAGAAGAAATAGGCACCCGGACGAGTGATATGATCGACGGTGTCGAGCGCAGCGAGGCGGCAATAGGCTTCCTGAACGATATCATCGACGTCCTGCTCCGAAACGCGCGCGCGGACGAGCCAAGCCCGCACCGCGCCCTCATAGGGGATCACGGCGTCCGCCACCCAGATTGCCCTAAGGCGGCGTCGTTCGAAGGCCGTTCCCTTCTTCGTCGTGCCTCTCCCGCACCTTGCTGTTCGCTCGATTTCTTGTCGCTTGGACCAATAGATACCTGAGCGGCGAAATTCCTTATTGCAAGCGCAACAAAATCCGAAGCCGGGCAAGACCGGACGCGCGGCAACCGCAAGTGCTTCGATCATTTTGTACTGGGCTGGGCGAAAATTCCCGGCAAACGGCTTGGCCGAGATCGTCCTGATTCGAACGATCGGAAGAAGCTGAGCCGGCTACATTCAACGCGGCCGAGGGAATACAGGGCGCTGGAGACTATGTCGGCCATCCATCTGCCGTCCGCCTGGAATACCGAATCCAGCCAGCCTGCTTCCGGCGCATCGCGGTTCGCACCGAACCATACCTGATGATGTATTGGCCCGCACGACGCCACTCGGCTACACCAGCAACGACAATCAGAGCCGCGAACACAGAATGCGGCGCCAGCATGAGTCGAACGCACGGTGGCACAGATATCGGCGGGCACCGAGGAGATGAAACGCGCTGCGTCGGTCGCGGCAGTCGGGGAAGTTCGCGACGGCATGATCGTCGGCCTCGGCACCGGATCGACCGCCAGACACGCGGTCCAAGCGATTGCCGGCCGCATCGCGGAGGGCCTCAGGATAGAAGCCGTCGCAACCTCCCACGCCACGGCGGACCTCGCGGCGTCTCTGGGCATCCCGGTACGCGATTTCGCAAGCTTTGCCGCAATCGACCTGGCGATCGACGGCGTCGACGAAATCGACCCCGCCCTGCACGCCATCAAGGGTGCGGGTGGCGCGATGCTCCGGGAAAAGATCGTCGCCACGGCCGCCGCGCGCATGCTCGCCGTCGCGGACAGTTCGAAGCTGGCGGAGCGGCTCGGCAACCGGCCGGTTCCAATCGAGATCCTGCCCTTTGCCCAGGCATTCGTCGAGCGCCGGGTTCGCGATCTCGGAGGCGAGCCCGCACTTCGCCGGACCGCCGTGGAAACGTCCTTCGTCACCGACCAGGCCAATTTCGTGCTGGATGCACATTTCCCTTCGCTCGAAGCCCCTGGGGCCCTGGCCGCTGCTCTCGATGCCTGCCCGGGAATATTCGCGCATGGCCTGTTCCTGACCGAGATCGACGCACTCTACGTCGCCGGTCACGATGGCGTTTCGTGTTACGAACGCCAGCCGAGGGAGCCCATATGACCGAAGAGCGTTCGGCGTTTCGCCCGGCTCTTCCCGAGCTGCAGTCTGGAGAAGTTCCGTGGTCGAGACCATGAATGCCAATTCCGCCCCTGAGGCACTGCCGCGCCTCACAATCGACACGATCCGGACGCTAGCGATCGATGCGGTCCAGAAGGCCAATAGCGGGCATCCGGGGACACCCATGGGTCTCGCGCCCGTCGCCTACACCCTGTGGCACGATTTCCTGCGCTACGATCCCGAGAAGCCGGACTGGCCCAATCGCGACCGGTTCGTCCTTTCCGTCGGCCACGCTTCCATGCTGCTCTACGCGGTCCTGCATCTCGCCGGCGTCCAGGAGATCGACGCGGACGGCAATCCGACAGGCGCGCCAGCGGTAAGCCTCGATGACATCAAGGCCTTTCGTCAGCTCGATTCCAAGACACCCGGGCACCCCGAATATCGCATCACCACCGGTGTCGAGACCACAACCGGCCCCCTTGGCCAGGGTTGCGGCAATTCGGTCGGCATGGCGATCGCGGAGCGTGCGCTCGCGGCGCGCTACAACAAGCCCGGCTATCCCCTGTTCGACCATGATGTCTATGTGCTGTGCGGCGACGGCGACATGATGGAGGGCGTATCCAGCGAAGCGGCATCGATCGCCGGGCACCTCAGGCTCTCGAACCTCTGCTGGATCTATGACAGCAACCACATATCGATCGAAGGGTCGACGGACCTCGCGTTCGACGAAGACGTCGGCAAGAGGTTCGAAGCCTATGGCTGGCACGTCGTCCATGTCGATGACGCCAATGACACCGTGGCGGTCGCGCAAGCCCTTCAACGCTTCAAGGCGACCGGGGACCGCCCTACCCTCATCATCGTTCGCTCGGTCATCGGCTGGGGGAGCCCGCGTGCCGGATCCGAAAAGGCGCACGGGGAAGCGCTGGGCGAGGAGAATGTCCGGGCGACGAAGCGCGTCTATGGCTGGCCGGAGGATGCCCAGTTCCTTGTACCGGACGGTGTGCGAGAGGCGTTCGGTGCCGCGCTGGCTGGCCGGGGCACGGAAGCACGCCGGGCGTGGGAGGCACTGCTGGAGCGCTACGCACAGGAATTCAGCCAGGAGGCCGGGGAGATCGAGGGCCTGCGTCGCGGCAAGGTGACCTCAGACTGGGAAGCGGCGATCCCTGACTTTCCCGCCGATGCCAAGGGTCTCGCGACCCGCGACAGCGGCGGCAAGGTCCTCAACGCCGTCGCTCCCCTGATTCCGGCGCTGCTTGGTGGCGCCGCCGATCTGTCGCCCTCGACGAAGACGGACATCAAGGGCGCGGCTTCGTTCGAAGCGGGCGACTATGGTGGAAAGAACCTGCATTTCGGCGTGCGAGAGCACGCCATGGGCTCGATCGCCAACGGCATGGCCCTCTCGTACCTGCGCCCCTATACGGGCACGTTCCTGGTATTCGCCGACTATATGCGCGCGCCGGTCCGGCTCGCGGCGATCATGGAATTGCCGGTCATATTCGTCTTCACCCATGACAGCATCGGCGTTGGAGAGGACGGCCCCACGCACCAACCGATCGAGCATCTGGCGACCCTTCGGGCGATTCCCGGCCTCGACACCATCCGCCCGGGCGACGCCAATGAAGCGGCGGAGGCCTGGAAGGTGGCGCTGAGCCACACCCACGAACCGACCGCGCTCATCTTCTCCCGCCAGGCCATGCCCACTCTCGATCGCCAGCGCTATGCGCCCGCCAGCGGTCTGGCCCGGGGTGGCTATGTGCTCGGCGGAGACGAGAATCCGGAGCTCATCCTGATCGGAACCGGCTCCGAGTTGCAACTGGCGGTCGCCGCTCATGAAAGACTGAGCGGCGAAGGCATCCGTTCGCGGGTCGTCTCCCTTCCGAGCTGGTATCTTTTCGAAAGGCAGGACCGGTCGTATCGCGACAGCGTCCTCCCCCCCGGCGTCACGGCGCGCGTCGCGATCGAACAGGCGGGCGGATTCGGCTGGGACCGCTATGTTGGCCCCGCGGGCGCGACGGTGACCATGTCGACCTTCGGCGCCTCGGCACCGATCGCGAAGCTCCAGCAGAAGTTCGGCTTCACGGTCGATCATGTCTGCGACGTCGCGCACGAGCTTCTGCGACGACCGGAATGACCTGACCGAAACCCCAAGCACCACCAGAAGAATTCTTGAAAGGAAATTATATGCGTCTAGCGATGATCGGCCTGGGCCGGATGGGCGGCAATATCGCGCGCCGCCTGATGCTCGGGAACCACGAGATCGTCGCCTTCGATCGCGATGACGGCGCCGTCGCCGAGCTTGTCAGCGAAGGAGCAACGGGTGCGGATTCGCTGGAAGACGTGGTCGCCAGGCTGAACACGCCTCGCATCTTCTGGGTGATGCTGCCAGCGGGCGGGCCTACCCAGGATACGGTGGATCGGCTGATCGAGCTCGCGGCGCCCGGCGACATCATCATCGACGGCGGCAACAGCTTCTACAAGGACGACATCACCCGCGCAGCCGCGGCCCGTGAGAAGCAGATCCATTATGTCGATGTCGGCACCTCGGGCGGCGTCTGGGGGCTCGACCGCGGCTATTGCATGATGATCGGCGGCGACAAGGAAACGGTCGATCTGCTCGATCCGATCTTCGACACCCTGGCGCCCGGCTATGGCACCATCCCGCGCACGCCCGGCCGGGACATCACCGACGACCGTGCGGAACGCGGCTATATCCATGCGGGGCCGAACGGCGCCGGCCACTTCGTGAAAATGGTGCACAACGGCATCGAATACGGCCTGATGCAGGCCTATGCGGAGGGGTTTGACATCCTCAAGGGCAAGGCCTCCGAAAAATTGCCGGCGGAAGAACGATACGACATCAACCTGCCCGACGTGGCCGAGGTCTGGCGGCGCGGCAGTGTCATATCCTCCTGGCTGCTCGATCTCTGCGCGATCGGTCTCGCCCGCGATTCCATGCTCGAGCAATTCACCGGCCGCGTTGCGGATTCCGGCGAGGGACGCTGGACGATCGATGCGGCGATGGAGGAAGCTGTGCCGGCCCATGTCCTGACTGCAGCGCTGTTCGCGCGGTATCGCAGCCGCGTCGACACCACTTTCGGCGACAAACTGCTTTCGGCGATGCGCTTCGGCTTCGGAGGCCATGTCGAGATGCCTCAGTGAGCCGCACCGGGATCCGGCTGGTCGTCTCCGATCTGGACGGGACGCTGATACGCAGTGACAAGACGCTGTCGGACACCGTGATCGCTGCGGCGCGGCGCCTGTCCGAGGCTGGCGCGGTGCTGAGCCTCATCAGCGCTCGGCCACCCAGCGGCATGCTCTGGGTGGCCGAGCGCCTTGGGCTGACGGGGGTCGTCGGAGCCTTTAACGGCGGCACCATTTTACGCACCGACGGTACCATTCTCCGGCGGCTCGCGATCCCGCCGGCCGCCGCCAGGCACTGCCTCGATATGCTTGGACGACTGCCCGTGACGATCTGGCTGTTCCGGGGCGGCTTCTGGCATGCCTCGTCGCTCGAGGATCCGCACACCCCGCGCGAAATCGCCTCCACCAACCAGCAACCGGTCCTTGTCAACGACATGGCTGGCTTCGCGGATTCGATCGACAAGATCGTGGCGGTCAGCGACGATTTCGCACTGCTGGCACAGCTCGAAGCACAGCTCCAGCAGACGCTTGGCGCCGAAGCGAACGTGATCCGAAGCCAGCCCTATTATCTCGACATAACCGCTGCCCAGGCGAACAAGGGCGACGGCATCGCCGCGCTTGCCGAGGCGGCCGGCATTCCGCTCGCCGAGACGGCCGCCATCGGCGATCAGCGCAACGACCTTCCGATGTTCGCTCGGGTGGGATTGTCGATTGCCATGGGCCAGGCGCCCGAAGCCGTGCGCCTGGCCGCGGACCATGTTTCGCTCTCCGCCGATGAGGACGGCGTAGCCCATGCGATCGACGAAATCCTGATGCCCAGGCTAGCGGCGGGCGCTCGCTAATGGCCACGCCAGGCATCAGCCCTCTCCGCACTTGCCTGGCCGGATGCCCAGCATGAAACGCCTGGTGGCTTTCGATCTCGACGGCACGCTGGCAGAAAGCAAGCAGCCTCTGGATGCGCAAATGGCCGCCAGCCTCTCGGCGTTGCTCGACGTCGCGATGGCAGCGGTCATTTCCGGCGGCGACTGGCCCCAGTTCGAGAAGCAGCTCGTATCAAGGTTGCGGCCAAACACGCGGCTGGACCGGCTCTTCATCATGCCCACGACCGGCGCGAAGCTGTTCCGCTTCTCGGACGGCGCATGGCACCAGATTTATGCCGAGACCTTTTCCCCGAAGGAGCGAGACAGGATTCTGGCCGCGCTTGACCGGGCTACCGCAGAGTCGGAATCGGCTGACCATATATGGGGACCACAGATCGAGGACCGCGGTAGCCAGATCACCTTCTCGGCCCTGGGTCAGGAAGCCCCGATCGATGCGAAAAGGGCATGGGACCCGGACATGTCCAAGCGCCAGGCAATGCAGCGCCTGCTCTCGGAGGCACTGCCGGACCTTTCAGTGAAGATCGGCGGATCCACGTCGATCGACATAACCCGGGCGGGCATCGACAAGGCATTTGCGATCGCAAGGCTCGTGGAACATGCGCAGGTCGATCCCGATGCGATCCTTTTCCTCGGCGACGCAATCTATCCTGGCGGAAACGACGAACCGGTGCGATCCGCCGGCATCGACAGTATCCGTGTACGGGACCCGGCCGAGACGGCAGCGATCATCAATGCGCTGGTCGCCTGGGTGCGCTAGTTCGGATCCGAGTCGCTCGAAGAGCTTGGCGCCGAGACGGACGATCAAGTCGGGGTGGCCGACTTCCCTGCATATTGATGCCAAGACTCGAGAAGAGAAATACATCCAAGTCATTGATTTACGGTGACTTGGATGACGTGAAATTTGAGAAGAAAGTATTGCTGGTGGGCCCGGCAGGACTTGAACCCGCAACCTAGCCGTTATGAGCGGCCAGCTCTAACCAATTGAGCTACAGGCCCCCAGCACAACTGCCCCCTAGCGGAAGGTCAGGCCGGCCTGCAAGCCGCCGCGACGATCTCATCCACAGATGCGGAGCGCACGCCGAGCTTGTCGAGCAGAGCGAGCACCTCTTCCCACCAGCGCAGGAAAGCGGCCAGGTCGGCCTCGGTTCGCACATAGGGCGTGTGCCCCGGCTCCACCGAAGGCGAGTGAAAAGCGAAGTTGAGCAGCCGCAGCCCCTCGCCCACCGCGACGCGCACGGCCTCCCTGGCTTCGTCCAGCGGCATGTCCTCGGGCGTCAAAGCCACCCGGGAGAGGAGGCCGAGGCGCGATGCGATGCCAATGCCCTTGGGCAGATGCGCCAAGTTGCGATGCAACCGCGCTCCGCCCCGCCGCAAATGGCCGGTGAACACCGTGGTGAAGGGCAGCTCGACCAGTTCGCCCAGGTGGAAGGCGTGGTTGGGCACGGCCGAGAAATCGGGTCCGCCCTCACCCGAATAATCATAGGCAGAGCGCATCGAGCTATCGATCCGGTAGCCCAGTTCGGCGAGCAGCGCCGGCGTGTCGGGTCCTATCCCGTAGCGCCCGGCACGATAGACCAGCGGCTGCCGGCCGGCGATCCGCGCCACCGCATCGGTGAGCGCCGCCAGCTTGGCGCGCTGCAGCGCGAGCGGCAGGTTACCGGTGAAGCTGTTGAAGCCGTTCACTTCCTCCTCATGCGGAGGATTGACCCAAGGGTGGAGCTGGGTGCCGATCGCCGAGCGGCCGTCCTTCACCACTTCTTGCAACACCTCGACGGCGAGCCGCGACGTGGCGATCGGATAGTCCGCCAGATAGGTGAGCGCCGCGCCCGCGGCAGCGAAGCGGGCATGGACCGGCGGCAGTGCGGCCATGTGCCGCGTGCCGTCCGCATCGGCGCTGAGCGGCGCGCCCCAGTCGAACTCTTCCTCGGTATCGACGAAGATCGTGAAGCGGGTGCCGAAATCATCGGGCCAATGGACGCGCACACCCGCACCGGGCGCAGGCGCGCGATAGCCGCCGCGACCTGATGCCCCGTCCTCCACTTCAGCTCAGATTTGCCTGGCCCACCTGCTCGTTTACGGCGGCCGGCAGCCGCAAAGTCAAGCTTTCCCGGCCAATGACCAGTGCGCCGCCCAGCTCACGGGAGAGATTGCGCGCCAGGCGCAGCGCGAAACCGGTGCCCAGCAGCGTGATGTCCTCGCGCTCGTCATCGATGTCGAGCACCGAATCGCCGGGATAGTCGGCGAGCGCCTGGGGACGGTCGATCGTGATCGCGACCGTGTCGGCACCGTCGGGCGCCATGTGCACGCCGATCCGCTCCCCCTGCCCGCTCGCCGAAACGAGGGTGGCGAGCAGTCGCGCGAGCAGTCGCTCGACCGCGCGGCGGTCTCCGCTGACCGAGAGGTCCGCGATCGGCAGCGCGATCACCGAGCCGCGCAGTTCGGCGAGCGGCGCGAGGTCGTCGGCGATCGAGGCCAGTACCGGGCGCAGCGCGATCGTGCCGGGCACGAGCGACAGCGCGGCGCTGTCGATCCGTGCGGCGAGATCGAGATCGTCGATCGCACCGAGCAGCTCGCGCGCCTGCGAGCGGATCACCTGGGCACGGTCGCGATAGGGATCGCCCACCGGGCCGAGCATCTGCGCCTCGATCATCTCGGCGAAACCGGCGATCGCGTTGGTCGGGGTGCGCAGCTCATGGACGAGCTGGCGCAGCGAATCGGCGGGCATTGCCGGGCCGGCGGCGATGCGCACCGGCTCGGCACGCTCGTCGACGCGCGGACGGCGCGCGGTACCGCGATAGCCGGTGAAGCGGCCATTGCCGGGATCGAAGACCGGGATGGCGGAGATCAGCCAGTCGCCAGCGGCATCCGATTCGCCCTCGACCGAAAGTCGGGCATTGGAGAAGCCGGCACGGCGGCGGAAGGCACCGGCGGCGACACCGTCGACCCGCGAACTGTCGGACGCGCCGGGCCCGCCCTGACTATCGAGCGCCACGCCGACCAGCGGAGCGCGACTGACGCCCTCGACCCAGCGGATCATGCCCTTGGCATCGGTCTCGAATCGGAACTCGTCGGCCGGACGCAGCGGCGCGGGCGGCTGCGGGCCGACCTCTTCGCGATGCCGCCAGAACGCGTCGATGCGCGCAACGACGTCGGCGATCTCGAAGGTGCCGTCATCGTCCCCCGCGGCTTCTGCCGCGATCTGCCGCGCTTCTGCGACCAGACTGTCACTATACTCCATATCGCGACCCTGCGCCGCGGACTCCGGCTGCGCAATCGGTTCGACAACGGAGGTTGACTCGTCTGTCCCGGATTGGACCGGGCGGGGCGGATTCCGGAGGCTTGCAGCCCCTTGCGCGCCAGCGCCGATCAGCGAGGGAGCAAGGCCGGCGAGCGCGACGAAGGATAGGTCCTCCATGTCAGGCGCCGCCGCGAGGGCCTGGACCAGCTCGGCGGGTTCCGGCTCGGCAAGGGCCGCGGGCGTTTCCGCCAGGGCCGTGTCGACCGGCTCGAAACCGCCCAGCGGCGCATCCTCCGGTGTTTCAGCAGCCGGGGCAGGATCAGGCAGCCGGGCGAGCAACGCGGAGAGGCTGGCATCGTGCGTGGAAACCGGCCGCGGCGTCGCGGCGCTCCAATAGATGAGCGGCCTTTCCTCCGCCTCGGCCTCCACCACGGGCTCGAGTTCGGGCTGCAGCGCTTCCTCGGCAACTTCCTCGGCCGGCTCGGGCTCGGGTTCGCTGGCCTCGACTTCGACGGTCACCAGTTCGGCCGGGCGGGCTTCGACGACTTCGGACCAGTCGATCGCCACGATCTCGGCGCGCTGATCGGCCATCACCGCCTCAGGCTCGGGCGCCGCTACTTCGACGGGGACTTCCTTCACCGTCTCGTCGGGGAGGACGAAGTCGATCGGCCCGAAACTCTCCAGCGCGCGGCGCACCACCGGGCTCAGGTCGCGGCGATTGCGCAGAACCGCACGGCCCGCAGGTGCCAGCTCGGGCAGCAGCTGGATCCATTCGGCCGAATTCATCCGCGCACTGCGCAGCACGGGCAGCGCGACCTGCAGCTCGTCGAGCGCGAACAGGCGGACGAGCGGCGGCGGCGGATCGGCATATTCGAGCGCACGGGCGCTGGCGGCACGCACCGGCAAGGGTACCGAATCGCGAATCGTCCGAAGCACGCCCATCGCCCGGACACCCGCCGCCGCACGGCGCCGGCCGATCAGATCGACCAGCTGCCGCCACGCCGACTGGACGCCGTACGGCGTGCCCAGATCGGACGCGAGTACGGTCTCCAGAGTGTCGTCAAAGCGCAACGCGTGCCTACCCTTTACCCGGCGTAGCAACACACGCCGTAACGATTCCTTAACTCGCCGAACGCCCCTTCGAAACTGTCCATTTCGGCACGTCGCATTGTGGGACAATTGCGTTGCGGCGTAATAATATTATGTCTAAACGCAACACACGGAAACGAATCAAAAGAAAGAAGGAACATAAATGCGATTCGACGACATCGACGTGCGGATCCTCGGCCTGCTGCAGGATAATGGCCGAATGACCAATGTCGAACTAGCCGAACGCGTTGGGCTGACCGCGCCGCCATGCCTGCGCCGCGTGCGCGCGCTGGAGCAGCAGGGGGCGATCACCGGCTATCACGCAGCGCTCGATCCGGCCGCGCTCGGCTACAACCTCACCGTGTTCGCGATGGTCAGCCTGAAGAGCCAGGCCGAATCGGACCTGCGCGCCTTCGAGCAGATGGTCGCCGACATTCCCGAAGTCCGCGAATGCCACATGCTCAACGGCGAGATCGACTTCATCCTGAAGATCGTCGCGCCAGACCTGCAGAGCTTCCAGCACATCCTGACGACGCGTCTGACGCCGGCTCCGAACGTGGAGCATGTGAAGACCTCGCTCACCATCCGCACCTCCAAGGCACTGCCGGGCGTCCCGGTCGCCTGAAGCCACAGCCACACCACCTGCGAAACGAAAAGGGGCGGCCCGAAAGCCGCCCCTTTCCTTTTTCAGGCTCCTGGCCGCGCTCAGCTGAGCGGCGGCGTGTCGAGCGAGACCTGCCAGAGCAGCGCGACGTTGACGAACGGGCCGGTCTTCACCGCCTGGAACGCCGACTTCGCCTCGTCCTTGCGGCCCAGGCGCTGCAGCGCGATGCCGCGGTGCAGGTTGATCTCATTGGCGTCCGCACCGCCCTTGGCGAGCACGGCGTCATAGAGCTTGAGCGCGTTCGCGTTGTCACCGGCCGCCAGCAGCGCGTCGGCATTGCCGGCGCCGCCCTGCGAAGCCAGCGCGGTGAGCGCCGGGCTGCTCTTCACGCCGGCCTGGGCCGCGGCGAAAGTGCGGTTCGCATCCGCGTCGGTTGCCGGCAGCTTGCCGTTCTTGCGGCCTTCCTCGATCACCGAGATCGCTTCCCACGGCAGACCCGAGGACTGGGCGGCATAGGCGTAATCCGCATAGTCACCGCGATCGGCGAGCGAATTGGTGATGCGGCGCAGGCGATAGAGATCGATGCGCTCGGTCTTGGCCGCACGGTCGGTACCCTTGGCGCCCTGACCGAGAATCTCGATCGCCCAGCGCCAGTTCTTCACCGTCGGATAGTCCTTCAGGTAATAGGCCAGCCAATCATAGGCACTCTCGCGATTGCCGGTGGCGACCGCCTTCGGGATCGCGAACTGGTACCAGGCCTCCGGCGCCTTCTGGCCGCTGGCCTTGGCCGCTTCGATCGCGTTGCGCGCTTCGGCGGCAGCTTCGACGTTCTTGCCGGTGGCGGCATAGGCGTTCGCCATCATCAGCGGGATGTCGAGGTTCTTCTCGCCGAGCTCGCGCGCCTTCGCCATGTAGGTCAGGACGTCGGCATGCTTCTTCTGCGATGCAGCAGCCTTGCCGAGCAGGAAGTTCAGGCGCGCGGCATAGGCGTTCTTCGCGTCCGGCGCGGTGCGCGGGCTGACCGACAGAATCTGGAGCGCGGGGATCTGCGCATTCTCGTTGCCACGGCCCAGCTCGAGCTGGAGACGCAGCCACGCCGAATAATATTTCTCGTCGTCGTTCCTCGCCGCGGCTTCGGCAGCGGTGATCGACGGCTCGGCAGTGGCCCAATCCTTGGCCTTGACCGCAGTCTCGGCGGCGGCGGCCGGCTTGCGGAACTCGTCGCTCACCTTGAGCGCGTTCGGATCTGCCTTCTTGTCGTCCTTCTTCTGCGCGGCGGCAGGTGCCACGGTAAGCGCAGTGGTGCCCAGCGACAGCACGGCGGCCAGCGCGAGCTTGGAAGCGAAGTTCATGCGAAACTCTCCATAGACGGGGAAAGAGCGGGGGGCTTTCGGGGCACCTCTAGTTGCCCGAAACGCGCCGTTCAAGCCGATCGCAGCAGCCGATGCCGGTTCTGCGATGAACGCGTCTTTAACAGGGAGGGGCCGCCTCCGCTCGTAAGGAAATGTTTCGACAACCGGTCGCGCGCGTTAACCACCTTACCGCACATATTTTGGTTGATGTGCATTAACCCTGTGCATAAGTTTGTGAACAGTACAGGTAACTTGTTGCGTTGAAGGGGCAAAAAATGGGGTCGCTGTTTCGCGGATGTGCGCTTTGCGAGGTTGATGCGGATGGAAATCTGCTGCTGACCGAAAGCACCGCCCAGGCCCTGGGCCTGCCCGCCACCGACGAACCCCTGGTGCTTTCGGCCCATGAGCGCGACCAGTGCCTTGTCGGCTATGCACGTGCCGATCTGCGCGAAATCCGCACCCGCTCGGGCATGGATGCGCAGGCGACCGACACGAGCATGCGCCGCATACTCGGCATCGTCGATATGGAACCGCGCACCGAGCGCGGGCTCTCCCTTCCCGCCGCCATGCGTCAGCATGGCAGGATCGAAAGCATGGCGCTCGTCGTTGGCGCCGGTGACCGGTTCGAGATCTGGAACCCCCAGCTCGCCGCCGCCCAGAACGGCGTCAGCGCCAGCCCCTATGAATTCCCGGCGGTGACGTATCGCCATCCGCCGCGCGCTGGCTCCCGCCGCCCCCGTTCGGCACGCTATTGATGCGTTCGCTCCGCTGCCGGCTGCTCGAGCATGCCGCCATGCCCGGCCGGCTTCGCGATGGAGACCGCGAATTCGCGATGTGCGTCCGCTGCGGCAGCGACCTGGAACGCGCAATCGGCAGCGAGGAATGGGCCGAAGTACCCGCGGGGGAAGCGATCGACTGGCAGCGTCACGATGTCGGCTACACCGCTTCCGCCGTGGCAGCCCGCATGCAGGCGCCCCCTGCCCCGCGCCGTCGCGAGCCGCGCAACCCTGCCCCGGAAAAGACGCGCGGCCAGCGCCGGGCACGCCCGCATCGTAGCGCGTTGCTGGAACTCACCGGTCGCTTCGTGCTGGACAGCATCGCCCATCGCCTGCGCCGCCCGGCCGGGCCGGCCACCGCGCAGGCGACCCAGTTGACGGCGCCGTGGCCCGCTAGAGCAGCTTCTCGATCTCGGGGCCGATCGCGTCGGGGCTAGTCGTCGGCGCGAACCGCTCGACCGGATTGCCCTGACGATCGACCAGGAACTTGGTGAAGTTCCACTTGATCCCCTTCGAGCCGAGCACGCCGGGGGCGGCCTTTTTCAGCGCCTCGAACAAGGGCGCGGCATCGGCGCCGTTGACGTCGATCTTGGCATAGACCGGGAAGGTCACGTCATAGGTGAGCGAGCAGAAGTTCGCGATTTCCTCGGCATCGCCCGGCTCCTGCGCGCCGAACTGGTTGCAGGGGAAGGCAAGCACCGAGAAGCCGCGATCCTTGTACTTGCGGTGCAGCGCTTCCAGCCCGGCATATTGCGGGGTGAAGCCGCATTTGGAGGCAGTGTTGACGATCAGTAGCACCTCGCCGGCATGATCGGCGAGCGTGGCCTGCTCGCCGCCGGCCCTGGTCACGGGAATGTCGGTGATCGCGGTCATGCACCCTGTCCTTCGTAACGCGCCATCAGCAGCTCGATATTGCGGCGGACCCCGGGCCATTCATGCGCGAGGATCGAATAGACGACGCTGTCGCGGTGATGGCCGTTCAGGATCATGTGCCCGCGCAGCACCCCGTCGAAGCGCGCGCCCAGCCGTTCGATAGCCCGGCGCGACGCCTGGTTGAGGAAGTCGGTGCGGACCTGGACGCAGTTGACGTCCAGCACCTCGAAGGCGTGGCGCAGCAGCATGTACTTCGCCTCGGTGTTGAGCCCGGTCCGCTGCACGCGGGGCGCATAGAGCGTGCCGCCGATCTCGACGCGGCGATGGCCCCGGCTCATCCGCAGGAAGCGGGTGGCACCCGAGATGCGCCCTTCGGCATCGAGCACGGTAAAGGGCAGGCCCCGGCCCGCCGCCACGTCATTCTCGATCCTGTCCATCCACGCATCGATGCTGGCGTCATCGGGCACGGTGGTGTGGAAGAGCCGGCGTAGCCCGTCGAACGCCTGGAGCAGCCCCGCGCGATCCGCGCGCACCATCGGGCGAAGCGTGACGTGGCGGCCCGGCAGGGTTGGAACCTCACGCCACGGGTTCACTCCAGATGCCCCTCGTGCAGCCGCACCACCCGGTCCATCCGCGCGGCGAGGCGCTCGTTATGGGTCGCAATCAACGCCGCCGAACCCTGGGTGCGGACCAGGCCAAGGAATTCGGCGAGCACCTTGTCCGAGGTGAGCTCGTCGAGATTGCCGGTCGGCTCATCGGCCAGAACCAGCGCGGGCCGGTTGGCGAGCGCGCGGGCGACGGCGACCCGCTGCTGCTCGCCCCCGGAGAGCTGGCTCGGCCGGTGGGTCAGCCGATGGCCGAGGCCGAGCGCGGTGAGCAGTTCCTCGGCCCGCTTGTCGGCATCGGCGCGCAACGCGCCGTGGATCATCTGCGGCAGCACGACATTCTCGAGCGCGTTGAAATCGGGCAGCAGGTGGTGGAACTGGTAGACGAAGCCCAGATGGTCGCGGCGCACCGCGGTGCGCCCCGGGCTGTCCAGTTGCGCCGCTTCCTTGCCGGCGATGCGGATCGATCCCTGGAACCCGCCTTCGAGCAGCCCGACCGCCTGGAGCAAGGTCGACTTGCCCGAGCCCGAGGGGCCGAGCAGCGCCACGATCTCGCCCGGCTGTACGTCGAGATCGACGCCGCGCAGCACTTCGATCGTCTCGCCGCCCTGGCTGAAGCTGCGCTTGAGAGCGCGCGTTTGAAGGACTGGTTCACTCATAGCGCAGCACCTGCACCGGATCGGTGCTCGCGGCCTTCCAGGCCGGATAGAGGGTCGCGAGGAAGCAAAAGACCAGTGCCATCACGCAGATGCCGATCGTCTGGGCGGGATCGGTCTTGGCGGGCAATTCGGTGAGGAATCGCATCTGCGGATCCCAGATGTTCTGGCCGGTGACCAGTCCGATGAACTTCACCACCCCCTCGCGGAAGGTGATGAAGAGGAAGCCGAGCAGGCCGCCCGCCGCCACGCCGAGCGCGCCGATGGTGGTGCCCACGGTCACGAAGATGCGCATCAGGCCGCCCCGCGTCGCCCCCATGGTGCGCAACACGGCGATGTCGCGCGTCTTGGCGCGTACCAGCATGATCAGCGACGAGACGATGTTGAAGGCCGCCACGACCAGGATGATCGACAGCACGGTGAAGGAAACGGTGCGATCGACCGTCAAGGCGTCGAACAGCTCCGAATTCATCATCCGCCAGTCAGTGATCTGGCCGACCTGGCTCACCTTGTCGACGAGGGGCTGGAGAATCTCACCGACCTTGTCCGGATTGGACGTCTCGAGCTCGATCATCGAAACACCGTCGCCGAGCAGCAGCAGGGTCTGCGCATCCTCGATCGGCATGATCCCGTAGACCTCGTCGTAGTCGTAGACGCCGACCTCGAAGACCGCGGCAACCTTGTACTTCACGATACGCGGAACCGTGCCGAACGGGGTGGAGGAGCCGGCGGGATTGAAGATCGATATCTCGCTGCCGACCGTCGCGCCGAGCCCCTGTGCCAGACGCGAGCCGATCGCGATCTGATCGCCGCCGGGCTTCAGGCTCTTGAACGACCCGATGATCTCCTTGCCCTTCAGCGTCGGGTTGCCGAGGATGTCCTGCATCTGCATGCCGCGCAGATTGATGAACTTGACCCGGCCATTGTAGGTCGCGACGAGCGGCTGCTCGATCAGTGGCGTGGCGCTGGTGATGCCTGGCGTCTTCTTCGCCTCCTCCAGCACCCTGCGCCAGTCCCGCAGCTGGCCGTCATAGCCCTGGATCACCGCATGGCCGTTGAGGCCGGTGATCTTGTCGAACAGCTCGGCGCGGAAGCCATTCATCACGCTCATCACCACGATCAACGCGGCGACACCGAGCATGACGGCGACCAGACTGAAACCGGCGACGATGGCGATGAACGCCTCGCTCCGCCCCGGCAGGAGATAGCGGCGGGCGATCATCCGCTCGTAACGTGAAATCAGCAGCATGCGGGTCTTGGCACTCACCCAGAAATCGGCTCGACCTCTGATCTAGGGCAGATGGTGGCGAATTCCTACCACCAACCTTTATGTTGCCGATTCAACACAGGGTGACACCAATCTGCGCCTATCCCTTGTAATGCCAGTGACAAACACGGCCCGGACGCCTAGCAAAACTCCTGTCGAAGCGCAGGCGAAAGGCCGTGGTTCGGGGAGGCTCCAAGCCCCGCTCGTAGGCAAGTACGAGTGTGCGGGCTGGGCCTGACAAAGGGGGCTGACGAGCATTCGTCACGCAGGCGCCCGGATCGGAAACGGTCCGGGCGTTTGCCGTTTCAGGGCCTCGAAATCCTCACCTCAGACCAGCGACGACAGCGGACGCCAGGCCGATTGCTCTTCGGATGTCGGCAGGCTCATGATGTGCGTCACGACACCGGGATGCAACGGCGCGGTGAATTGCAGACCCGCCGCCGTCCGATCGCTCCACACCACCTTCGCAGGCAGGGGCTTGAAGCCAGGCAACCGAAGCACCGTCTCCATCCCCGTCGGCAGCAGGAAGCCGGTTTCGATCCGGCAACCGGCACGCGAGATCTCGACCAGCTTCACGTTCTGGAAGCACAGCCGCGATTCCTTGACCGTCGCAGGAAGGGCCACCGGCCAGCGCATGGCCTCGCGCCGGTCCACGCCCTGGGTAATCTTCAATCCTCGTCTATCGCCACGCATTCCCGAAACCCCAGCTCCTATCCCCTACCCCACCAGAATCGGCTTGCCGCAACGCAAGCCATTCACCCGAACCTCCGCCTGCCCGACTCCTACCCCGAGCAGCTTGGTCAGATCCGAAAGCACCGAATCCAGCGGCGCCGCCGCGCCCTGCAGCGCGGTTCCTACCGCCGAGGTAACCAGCGAAAGATTGATCCCGAGCCCCAGCGTATTGACCTGCAGATCCATGTCCCGGATCAGCGAAGCCGCCACCCCCTGCACCAGATCATTGGTCGAGACGGTATGCGGCGTACCGGCGGATATCTCCTGCGCCGTGAAGGTGGTGCGCTGGGCGCTGGCACCACCCAGCGAGACGTTTGCCTGGCCGGTCACTTCGGCGAGCAGCGGAACCTTCACCAGCGCGGCGCGGCGCGGCGTAAGGGCCGCATTGAAATTGCCCAGGGAACCGGTATCGACATCGCCGATCGCCACCTGGCCGGCAGCGGTGGTGACGTCGAGCGTCACCGTTGCCGTCGATGGGGTCGGGCAGGAGATGCTGTGGAGCGACGCCTCGGCATTGGCCAGCTCGACGAATATCGGCAAATGGATCGACGCCGCGCTCAGCAAGCCGGTGCCGCCGACCTTGGTATCCACGTAGAGGCGGGCCTGGGCGGTCCGCACCTTGACGCTGCGGTCCTTGGTGACCGCGAGCCAGGGCGATTGCGCCGGCCGCTCGCCGATCGCAAGACTCACCTTGGTCGAAGCGACGCCCGGCACGCCTGCCCCAAGGTCGAGGTCCACCTGCCGCTTGCCGGTGGCGAGCGACAGCATCTCGCGCACCAGCGCATAGGATTGCGCCTTGATCGCGCGCGACGGGTCCGCGCTGCTCTCGCCCGCCAACGGCCCCAGATCGATCAGCTTGGAAAGCTGCACGGTGACCGGCGGCACCCGCGCGGCGATGGAGCGGAGCGCGGTCTGGCTGCTGGAGCTTCCCGCAACCGCGGCCATGGCGTTGAGGGCCTTTGGCAAGGTGATCCCGGTCGCCAGCGTCTCGCCAAAGGTCGCACCCTGCAAATTCACCTGTGTGCGCAGGGCGTCCGAAAAGGCGAGAAGGTCGATATCGGCGTTCGCCAGCCCCTGATAGTCCATGACGGTCAGGCCGAGATCCGTTCCGGCCAGCCCGGAGAGGATCTGGCCGGGCAACCCGCCGCTTACCGAAGCGAGCCGGGACCCGATCGAAAAGGAGGCCAGGTCGACCCGCGCCGCCGTCGCCATCACCGAAACGCGCGCCGTCGGGCGCCCAGTCAGGAACTTGCCGAAGAACAGCGGCACGTCCCGCCCCAAGGTGAGGCGGACGGCATTGCCGTCGCTCCCGCCCGCGACGAAACGGGTGGATGGCGCCACGCTGCTATCCGCCGAATAGACGCCCCGCTCGAGCTTCTCGATGCTCGCGTCGCCCGCCTGGTTCACCGCCATGGCGTTGCGCGCCGCGGCGTTGACGTCCTGGCTACCCGCCGCCCCCAGGGCTGCGGCATCCGCGACGCCCTGCAGCCTGCGCTTCTCGAGATAGAGCGAGCCGGTATCGACGGCCAGCGCCGCCGACCCGGCCATCATCACCAGGCCGCCGGCGAACAGCATCGTGATGTTCCCCCGACGATCGCGCGGCAGCGTGCCCAGGCGCGGGAAAAGCGACGCCAGCTTCTTCATGGCGCGGAAAGCGCCACGGTCGCGCTGCGTTCGATCACCTTGCCGGGCGGCGGCACCAGCTTGATCGAGAGCAGCGGGTCGTTCGACGCGTCATAGGAAAGGTGCACCGTCAGCGTGCGGCCGTCGTCGTCGACCAGCACATCCATGCGCTCCGGCTTCAGCGCCCCGGTCTTGCGCAGATTGGCATCCAGGGCGGTACGCGCCAGCGCGGCTCGCTCGCCCGGGTCCAACCCTCCGATCGCAGCACGCGCAGCCTCGTTCGCGGCCTGCTGCACGCTGTGTGCGCACAGGAACCAGCCACCATAGGTGACGATCCCGCTGATCAGGAGCAGGAGGATGGGAAGCGAGAACGCCATCTCGATCGCGGCGGCTCCGCGGCGGTCACGGCGCAGCCTTGCGCACCAATTACGCCATTTCGGATACATAATTCGCGAACGCGAGCACATGCCCGAGATTTCGCACAAAGATAACTTCCAAATCGCTTGCACCCAAGCGAGTCCGATATTCGCATTTTCGGTAAAATGTACACCGTCAGGAGACAGGCAATTCACTCGGAATCAGACGAGGTTATTAATCTTCATACATGTTCAAGATGACACCCATTTACCATGAGGCTTGATTTGTATCAGTCCTGTGATACTTTTCCCCTCTGGATTTCAGTAAATTGCACAATTCTCGGGTTATCGCAGAAACGGCACGACAATCGTAGGTGGCTGAAAAACATTTGAGGGTTTCGCCCATGCAACGATCCTCTGCACAAACCGTTTCGTCTGCTGAACTTACGCGTAACTTTGCATATTGGCAGGATCGTGCGGCACATGGCCCCGTCACGATCACCTATCACGGCCGTCCACGCTATGTTTTGCTGGCGGCCGAGAGCTGGGATGCAGAGCATGCGGTCGGCGAGCGAGAAAACAACCAGCGCGAGCTGGAGTACAAGTTCCTCGTCGAGCATATGGATGGCGGGCTGCTGGTCGCCGATCCGGAGCTCAAGATAACCGACGTATCGAGCGCGGCGGCGCTGATCCTGAGGCACACCCAGACTGCGCTTGTGGGCGCGCCGATCACCGACGCCCTGCCGACCTCGACGCACGTCACTTTGCTCTCCAGCCTGCGCCACGTCCTGCGCAGCGGGGAGCAGGCACAGTTCGATCTCACCCTGGACGAGGGAAACGGGACGCGGCTGCGTGTCCGCGCGGTTCCCTGGGTGGAAGGCGTCGCGCTGCTCATCCGCGTCAGCTACGAGAATGACGAGGAAGCGCGGCTCGCGGAACAGACCGCGCTGGAGAAGGCACGCGTCGCACACGGCCGGATCGAAGTGGTCCGTCTGAGCGTACGCGGCACGGTGACAGTCGCCGAGATCGAATTTGCCAAGCTGGTCGGCCTGGCACGCGAACGCATCCTCGGATTGCGCTTCGTCGATCTGCTCGCGGTGCCCGATCGCACCGTCGCCCGCGACGCAGTCGAGAAGGTGCTGAGTGGACGCTCCGAAGCCGAGGCGTTCGATGCCCGGCTGCTATCCGGCGGGTCCGAGGAGATCGGCGCGCGTATCTCGATCGCCCCCCTGGCCAGTGGCTATGCGGTGGGAGGTGCGATCGTGATCGTCACGCTCGATCCCCAGGGCGAGACGGTTCAGTAGCAGGAAGGGCGCTTGAGCGCGGCGGTGCGCGACAGCGAGCGCCGGAAGGTCCCTATCACCTGGTTGGTGAGACCTTCGGGTCGAGTCACCACCACCGCCGTCAGCCGGCCGCAGGACAGGGTCGCCCCTGCCCAGTTGACGGCCCAGCCGATGCGCGGTCTGGCGTCGCTCCCGCCCTCCAGCGTGACGACACCGTGGATCTCCGCCGGCGCCTCACCCTCGATCTGTACGCGGGCGGCCTCGTTGAGGCGCGCGGCCCAACCTCCGTCACCGCCCTCTCCTGGCCGAAGCTGGACCTGCACGATCCTGGAGGAAATGCCGCGCCTCGCCGGATCGAGCGCCTGATCCTCGGGCTGGGCGGCCGCGACCGGCCCCTGGCGCGCGACGGTCGATACCGCATCGCTCACCTGCTTCACCCCGGTCAGGTCGGCGCGCACCGCGATGCCGAGCAGCACGGTGATGACGCCCAGCACCAGCAGCGCCCGGATGCCGTTCGGAATGGTCAGCCGCGAGAGGACCAGCACCGAGATGCAGAGTGAGGCGATCAGGCCGGCGTTGACGTAGCCGCCCGAGACGAAGGCCGGGGAACTTACCCAGATCAGGCCGCCGAGAATCTGACAGGCAGAGACCAGCGCCGCGAGCAGGCCCGCAGTGCTGAAGCTCGGCATGGATTCAGACGACACGCGCATGATCCCCCCAATATAGGTGATAATCCTATCGGGGGTCGGTTAAGACCTTCTCAAATTGCGCCAGGCAAATCCACAATAAGAAGGGAGGCGGTGCGGGCGCCGCCTCCCTTCCCCAACCTCCCCCGGCCATGGCAGGAGGTCAGTCTCGTGAAGATCAGAAGCTCTTGCTGACCGTCAGGCCATAGGTCCTCGGATCACCGGGCTGGCCGACGATCAGGCCGGTGCTGCCCGACTGGACCGAAAGCAGCTCGAAATACTGCTTGTCGAAGACGTTGCGGACCCAGCCATAGATGTTGAAGTCCGCGCGCCGCCAGCCGAGCCGGACGTTGGACAGCGAATAGGCGTCGATCCAAGTATAGGCGGACTGCGACGGGTTGGACGAGAATTTCGAGCGCCAGCTGCCGTCATAGCCAACATAGACATCGCCATCGCCCACCGGCTGGCGGATCTCGCCGCCCCAGCTCAGCGACCATTTGGAGATGCCCGGCAGCACCTGGCCCGAAATGTCGCAAAAGGGCCGGCTGTTGCCGCCAGGGGTGCCCGGCGCCGAGGGCGTGCCGCTGAGATTGCCGCTCGAGTCGACGCTCAGCGCAGTGCCGCCGGAGAGCTCGGGCGGGCACGGCGCATTCTTGAAGTCGACATATTTCGCGTCGGTATAGGCGCCGTTGAAGTAGAAATTGGCCTGGCGGCTCGGGCGGAACGAGGCATCCCATTCGAAGCCGCGCGAGCGCACCTTGCCGGCATTGGCGAGATAGCCGCGGATCACGTTGATCGCATTGTTGTTCACCGTCGCCTGATAGTCGGTGATCTCGGTCCAGAAACCGGCCGCGTTGAAGGTCAGGCGGCGATCGAGGAACTGGGTCTTCAGACCGATCTCGAAGTGATTGACCTTCTCCGGCTTCACCGTCTGGGTGCTGAGATCGACACCGGTGTTGGTGGAGTTCAGCGGCAGGCCCGACAGGTTGATACCGCCCGACTTGAAGCTGCGCGCATAGGTCGCATAGGCGTGGATATCGGGCGTGAAATCGTACGAAACGGTGATGTCGCCCGAGACGTTCCAGTCGCTGAACCGCGGGCTGTAGCGCTGCGGCGCCAGCGTGTTGGTCTGGTTGAGGAAGGTCGTTCGGCCTGCGCTCGGGTTCGGGAAGGCGGCGAGCAGCGCGGCGACATTGTCGGCGGTGGCGGTGAAATTGAACTGCGCGTTGCGGATGCTGACGACCGAGTCGTAATAGCCCGACTTCTTGTCGTAGTTCAGCCGCAGGCCCGGCGCGACGTGGAAACCGTCGACCGGCTCCCAGTTGAGCTTGCCGAACAGCGCGAAGCTGGTGTTGTCGAAATTGATCGTGTTGGTCGAGGTCAGGCCGTTGAGCACGTTCGGATTGAGCGCATCGGCACCCGAAAGCAGCCAGCGGCTCGCCGCCGGGCCCTGGACCTGGGATCCCTGGGTGTTGATCGTCTGGTGGAAGAAGAAGGCGCCGAGCGTATAGTCGAGCCGGCCGTCACCGTTCGAGGCAAGGCGCAATTCCTGGCTGAACTGCTTCTGCTGCGACGGGTTCTGCGACACGGTGGTGATCGGCAAGCCGATGAAATCGCGGTCGTTCTTCGGCTGCCAGTCCCAATAGCGCCAGGCCGAGACCGAAGTCAGCGTCGCCGGGCCGAGGTTCCAGTTGGCGACCAGCGAAGCGCCGCCGATCTCCTGGCGGGAATTGATCTCGGCATCGAGGTCGGTCTTGCGATCGAACGGATCGGTGCTGGGCGGCGCATAGCCGAGCGCCGTCGCCAGCGCGGCGTACTGGCGGGCGAGCGGGCGCTGGGTGGCGCCGACCCGGGCATAATATTGCACGCAGCACAACGGGTTCTGGAGGTTCCAGTCGCCCGCGAAGGTGAGATCGATATCCTCATTCACCTTCCAGAGCAGCTGGCCGCGGAAGCTGCTGGTGCGCTGCTTGTGCAGGTCCTCGCCGGTGCGGACATTGTCGATCGTCCCCTCACGGCTGGTCAGCGCGCTGGAGATGCGCAGTGCCACATTGTCGCTGAGCGGCCCCGAGACCGAGGCCTTGGCCGTGATCTGGTCGTAGCTGCCGATGCCGAACTCGATCTTGGCCTCGGGCGTGAAGCTCGGCGCACGGGTGGTGATGTTGATCGCGCCGGCCGTGGTGTTCTTGCCATAGAGCGTGCCCTGGGGCCCGCGCAGCACCTCGACCCGCTCGACATCGACGAAGTCGAAGGTCGAGGCGCCGATGCGACCGATATAGACCTGATCGAGATAGAAGCCGACGCCCTGCTCGATGCCGTCATTGGTGAGGCCGAACGGCGCGCCCAAGCCACGGATATTGATGGCGGAATTGCGCGGGTTGCTCGAGTAGAACTGCACCGCCGGCAGCGCGGTCTGGAGCCGGTTGAGGTTGGTGTTGCCGCTGTTCTCGATCGTCGAGCCACCGATCACCGAGATGGCGATCGGCACGTCCTGCACCTTCTCCTCGCGACGGCGCGCGGTGACGACGATCTCGCCGCCGCCACTCTGCTGCGCCGGCTTGGCCTGCTCTTCGTCGGCGGAAACCGAAGGAACCGGATCGTCCCGCAGGCCCCCGGCAGGTGCCGGAGCGGTACTGGCCAAGAGTAGCAGCGAAAGCGAAGCAAGGCTCATCAGGTTTCCCCCTCAATATGTCGCGCCTAATCTCCACTCATTTGATGGATATTAGCGAACAAGGAGATGTTTAGCCATGCCTAGCGCTGGTTGATCGCCGCTTTCGTCCCTCGTTTCGGCGCACCTTGAAAGCCGCAATCTCCAACACGATCTGAGTTAAGCGGCGCCGTAACGGGCCGCGAAAACCGCGGCGTCGCGGACATCCGGGCGCCGGCAAAGTTGATCAATTCGCTCACCAATAGAGGTCTTGATATGCGCCAGTTCGATTTCACTCCCTTCCGCCGCTCGACCATCGGGTTCGACCGGCTGTTCGACTTGCTCGAGGCCAGTGCCCGGGCCCAGGCTTCCGAAAATTATCCCCCGTTCAACCTCGAGCGCGTCGCCGAGGACCGCTACCGGATCACGATCGCCGTCGCCGGCTTCAAGGCGGAGGAGATCGACATCACCGCGCAGCAGAACCTGCTGCTCGTGGCCGGCAAGAAGCGCGAGGAGAACGAGAACAACCAGGGCGCCTATCTGCACCTGGGCATCGCCACCCGCAGCTTCGAGCGCCGCTTCGAACTGGCCGATTTCGTCCGCGTCGAGCGCGCCGACCTTGCCGATGGCCTGCTGGTGATCGAGCTGGTCCGCGAAGTGCCCGAGGCGATGAAGCCCAAGAAGATCGCCGTGAACGGCACGCAGCCGACGCCGATCATGCATCGCGAGGCCGACGCGGCCTGACCCACCCCACCACGGCTCGCGACGTCTTCCTCCCTTTGGACGTCGCAGCGGGGGGCGCCTGAACCACGGTTCGGGCGCCCTTTGTGTTTGCGCGCGATTCGCCCGCAAGTGGACACATCCGGACGCGGAAGTTGACTGTGTTCACCCGGACCAATGCTTCCGCGCGGCGTCTCCATTCCGCTTCCAGGAGAGCGAAACGGTGCGTGCGCGGATCCTTGCGGTCCTGGAAGTTTGCACTTCGCCTTTCTGCAACGGTTCAAAGAGCGGCCTTGCGGCGGAACACTGGAACATTAGAAGAACATTGGTTTGTAGGACAGGCCTTCCTTCCGTTATCCCGCCCAAGTCCGTCATCCCGGCGAAAGCCGGGATCTCGTGCGGCTCCTTCCCCGCGCCATCGCCTGAGATCCCGGCTTCCGCCGGGATGACGGTTTGGGGCGACGCCATGACGCAAAAGAGGGGAAGGCTTTCGCCCTCCCCTCTCCTTGTGCTCGCGGGTTCAATATAGCGCTAAACCAAGCCTTCCGGCCAAATCATGCGCAATTTACCCGGATCAGAACGTCGCCCAGTCGTCGGTCCGGGTGAGCGCGGAGACGGCGGCCGCCGGCAGCGGCTTGACCGGCGAGACATAGCCGGGGGCGACCTTCTCGCGGATACCGGCCGCTGGCGCGCTCGGACGGCGGGGAGCGGTGCCCGAACCGATGTTGAACGCCGAAGCCTGTTCCGAGAGCTGCTGGACTTCCGAGCTGAGGTTACGCGCGGCAGCCGAGGTCTCCTCGACCATCGCGGCATTCTGCTGGGTCGCCTGGTCCATCGTGCCGATCGCGACCGCGATCTGGGTGACGGCGGCCGACTGCGCCTCATTGTCGCTGGCGATGTTGGCGAGCAGGTCATGCACCTGATCGACGTCGCCCGAGATGGCGACGAGCGCACCGTCCACCTTCTGCACCATCTCCACCGCGGCACCGATGTCGGTCTGGGTGGCGGTCAGCTGGTCGCGGGCGCGGCCAGCCTCTTCCTCGGCGCGCATCGCCAGGGCGGAGACCAGGTCGGCGACGACGGCAAAGCCACGGCCCGCCTCACCGGCGCGGCCAGCCTCGACCGCGGCGTTCATCGCAAGCACCCGCGTCTGGAAGGCGATCTTGTCGAGGCCCTCGATGACCGAGTCGATGCCCTTGGCGCTGTCCGCCACGCGGGTCATCGCCTGGACAGCCTCGTCGGCGACCGAACGACCGTCGCCGACGGTCGAGATCGCCTGGTCGGCGCGGGTGAGCGTGTTGCCGGCGGCCTTGGCGGTCGCCTTGAGGCGGTCGTCCATCTGGCTGATCGCTGCCGAGGTCTCCTCGAGCGACGCGGCGTTGCTCTCGGTGCGGCGGGCAAGGTCCTCCGAAGCCTGGGCGATCTCGCCCGAGCCGGTGCGGATGCTCGCGGCGCCTTCGACGACCGAGCCGATCAGCGTGCGCAGGGCGCTCAGCGCCGAGTTGAAATTGGCCTTGAGCGCAACATAGTCGGAGGCGAACTCGCTGCGGATCTCGGCGGTCAGGTCCCCCTTCGCAAGGCTGTCCAGCCCGTTGGTGAGCTCGGTGACGACATGCTTCTGCTCGGCATCGGCGACCAGCTTGGCGGCATCGGCCTTTTCCTTGGCGACGGCGGCGTCGCGGAACACCAGCACGGCCTTGGCCATGCCGCCAACCTCGTCCTTGCGCTCGGTGCCGGGCACGTCGATCGAATTCTCGCCACCGGCCAGGCGGCCCATCAGCGAGGTCATGTTCCGGATCGGACGTGCGATCATCGTGGTGAGCAGCCAGCCGAGCAGAACCGCCATCGCGATGCCGAAGGCGCCGCCCAGGACGAGCGCAGTGGTAGCGGCGGCGCGGGCCTCCGCCTCCACCTTGCGGGTGGCGGCAATGCGCTCGTCCTGCACCTTGTCGATCTCGCCCATGACCGCGCGGATCTTGCCGAGCTGCTTGACGCCAGCGAGCTGCTGGGCCTCGCCCTGGGTCGCGGGGTTCTTGGCTAGATCGACCATGTGATCGAGCTTGCCGTTGAGTTCATCGATCGCGCTCACCAGCTGATCCAGGCGCGCCCTCTGCTCCGGGATCTGGGTCTTGGCGCGGAAGGCGTCGGCGGCCACCCCGATCTTCTTGCGGGCCTCGAGGGAGCTGGCCAGGAACTCCGGCTTGCGCAGGATCACATAGGCGCGGATCGCGCTCTGCTGCTCCAGTATCTGGTTCATGATGTCGCCGGCGCTGGCCGTGACGTCGAAGGCGCGCTCCTTGTCCTCGGAGGCGGCGCCCACGGTCTGCAGGCTGGAGAAGAGCAGCCAGCCGACCCCGGCGAAGATGCAGACGAGCGTGACGAAGGCTACCGCGAGCTTGCGCGGTATCGGCATGTCCTGAATAATCATTGTTCCTCCCAACCGGACCAGAAGGGCCGGCATCCGAATGTAATTCGGGCAAGAAACGAGGAGCCTGCGAGCGGAGGGCCGTTTCGATCTATCCCATCCAAGTCATAGGACGTGGCCGGGCGACAGATCCAAAATGGAGTGAAATATTTTTCTGGATTGTTTCTGAAACAAGGCTCGGGCTTTTTCGGAAAGCCGAAACTAGCGCGACTGGGGGGCACCCATCAGCCAGGGCTTCACATAGCCGGTCGGCTTCGCCTTGCCGTCGAGGCGCTCGACGCGGAGGATCTGGACCGGCTTCAGGATCATCTGGTCCTTCATCGCGTCGCGACCGCCACCGGTGGGCATTGCCAGCATGCGCTTCACCACGTCCATTCCGGAAATCACCTTACCGAACGCCGCGAAGCCCTTGAACGGCCCGCGGGCGTCGAGCCCGGGATTGGGACCGACCATGATCGAGAAGTTGCAATTCGCGCCGTCCGGGTTCGGGCCGTGCGCCATCGAGATCGTGGCGTCGAGATGGTGGATGCCGGTCTGCGCGGTCGATTCGAGCGGCACCGAGGGGAGCATGCGCCGCGCATCGGTGCCGATACCGCCCTGGACGAAGCCCTGGGCCGGGTTACCCTTGCGACGGGCCGAGCGGTAGAATTGCGTGCCGTCGAGCCGGCCGTCATCGACATAGGCCATGAAGTTGGCGACCGTCTTCGGCGCGCGCTTCGCATCGAGCGCGATGGTGATGTTCCCCGCCGAAGTGACGATCCGGACGCGGACCGTGGCAGGTTCCTGCGGCGCGGCGGCGGCGGTGAGGAAAAGGGCGAGGACGGCGAACAGGATACGCATGCCCTCCCCGCTAATCGATGCCGATACGGATTTGAAAGCGCTTTCGTCGCGGCGCCCCCGGCTTCATGTTCGGCCGTGCAAATTTCGGGGGATGCAATGTTCAGTCTGCTTCTGGCCCTGCAACAGGCCACCCCGCTCCCCCGGGTCCCGTACCCGCCGACGCCGACCCGGACCGCGCGCTGCGTCGGCGTGGGCGATCGCGACCAGCGCCGCACCCTGACGGTCGAATCGCGGTGGATCGAGGCCGAGAACAACAGTGCGGTCTTCGTGGTCTCCGATTCGAGCGGCGTGCTGAAGCCGGGCGCCTGGCTCGAGAACCAGAACACGATGTACCGCGACGGCGATCGCAAGCAGGGCGTGATCAAGGACTGGGACGATCAGAGCTTCTCGAAGCGTATCGGCAACCGATATGTGCGGGTGGTGATCCAGGAGACGGGGCTCGGCTCGGCCTCGATCCTCTATCTGGTGCGCCCCTATTCCGACCGCGAGGAGACCGCGATGCGCCACTACAACATGGGCACGATCCTGCTGGCCGGGCGGTGCAGCCTGTTCGTGGACGGCAAGCCGGTCCGCTGAGGGGGCTCTCCAGCTGCCATCCCGGCCCATAGCCGTCATCCCGGCGAAAGCCGGGATGACGATCAAGCGCCGGGATGACGGTTATTGGCCGCCGTTATGCGACAGCCGAATAGTCCATCCGCTCGAGGTCCTCGATCAGGCCCGGGCCGACCGGTTCCCAGCCCAGGCGGGCGCGGGTCTTCGCGCTCGATGCCAGCATGTCTAGCCCCATGAAGATGCTGAGCCAGCCGAAATGCTGTCCTGCCTCCTCCGGCGTGAGCGAACGGACAGGGAGGCCGAGGCCGGCGCCGACCGTCTCGGCGATCGTGCGGGCCGCGATGCCCTCTTCCGCCACGGCGTTGTAGCGGGCGCCCTTTTCGCCCCGGTCGAGCGCAAGGACATAGAGCTTTGCCACATCGAGGACGTGCGCGGCGGGCCAGCGATTGGCACCCTCGCGGACATAGGCGGCCAGGCCCTTTGCGCGGGCATTGGCGACATAGGGCGTGATCAGGCCCTGCTTCGCCGTGTCATGGACCTGGGGAAGCCGGACGACGCGAACATCGACGCCTGCTTCGAGCAGCTTCTGCCCGGTCTGCTCGGAGATCATGCGGGGATTGGGATGCTCGCGGGCGAACACGTCCTCGTCGGCGGGCTGGCCGGCGACGGCATTGCCCATGCCGGTGCCCGAGGTGATGAGCAGCGGACGGCTGCTGCCCTTGAGCGCCTCGCCCATCGCGGCGATCACCCGGCCGTCCTTCTCGCAATTGGCGACGAAATTGGCGAAGTCGTGGTCGAAGGCGGTGTGGATCACCGCGTCCGCGGCGTCCGCGCCCGCGCGCAGGCTGTCGAGGTCCTCGAGGGTACCACGATGCGCTTCGGCACCCTGGGCGGCAAGCGCGGCGGCGCCGGCGTCGGAGCGGGTGAGGCCGAGCACCTGATGGCCGGCGGCGCGCAGTTCGGGGACGATGCGCGAGCCGATGAAGCCGGTGGCGCCAGTGAGGAAGACACGCATGGGGATACTCCGTTCATTGTTCGGAGCAGTTGTGGGGCGCACCCCTTTCCTGTTAAAGTAGTGATAGTATCCTAGTATAATGACTGACAGGCTATGCCCCAGGACAGCTTCACTCCCCTCGGCAAGTTCCTGCGCGACCGGCGCACCCGGCTCGACCCGGCCAGTTTCGGATTCGGCAGTGGGCGGCGGCGCACGCCGGGTCTCAGGCGCGAGGAAGTGGCGCAGCGATCGAACATCAGCCCGACCTGGTACACCTGGCTCGAACAGGGTCGCGGCGGCGCGCCCTCGGCCGATGTGCTCGACCGGATCGCATCGGGGCTGATGCTCACCGAACCCGAGCGCGAGCATATGTACATGCTCGCCTTCGGGCATCCGCCGGAGGCCAGGTATCGCGGGACGGAGGGGATCACGCCGCGATTGCAGCGGGTGCTCGACGCGATGCCGGTGCCGGCGATGATCCGCACCGCGACCTGGGACGTGGTCGCCTGGAACGCAGCGGCGGCCGTGGCGCTCACCGACTATGGCGCGGTGCCGGTGGAGCAGCGCAACATATTGCGGCGGATGTTCTCCGATTCGCGGCTGCAGGCGGCGCAGGAGGACTGGCTGAGCGTGGCGCGCTATGTCGTCGCCTCGTTCCGGGCGGACGTGACGCGGGCGGGCGCCTCGCAGGAGATCAGCGCGCTGGTCGAGGAACTCTCGCGGACCAGTGCCGAGTTCGACGCACTATGGCGCAACAACGACGTCGCCGGGCAGCAGGGCGACGGGGTGAAAAGGCTGCGGCATCCGGAGCTGGGCACGATCGAGCTGGAATTCTCGACCTTCGCGGTGGAGGGCCGGCCGGAGCTCAACCTGATGATCTACAACCCGGTGGCACCCGAGGTGGCGGCGCGGATCGGGGAGATGGTGGCGGCGCGGGCTATTTCTGCCTGACGAAGATATAGTCGCGGTAATCGTCGATCCCGAACAGCTCGATCGCCTCGGGCTTGCCGTACCTGATGCTGCGCGAACCCGGGAAGCCGGCGTAGACATGGGATTCGACGAACTCGACCTTACCGCCCCGAACACCGATTCCTCCCGGGATGGAAAGCTGCATGGTGATCTTTCCCTGCTCGACGACATAGGGGGTCGACTGGCCACCCGCGCGCGCCGTGCCGTTTCGCAATACCAGGGGAGCACAGCAGGCGTTGGCATAGGTGCCGTCGGCCCAGTCCTGCGGCGGTGGCTTGTAGGGCGGCGTGACCAGCCAGATCAGGCCGAAGACGAAGAGCAGGCCCGGCACGATCACCAGCAATATCCCCTGCCACATCGCAAGGAACGTCGCTTCCTCTTCGGGGGTGCCGGGCCAGCGCATGCGCTAGAGAAGGTAGACGACCACGTAGCGCGCGACGAGGGCGATCATCACCACCCTTGGCCAAAGCTCCCCGCGGACGAACATCGCGGCAGTCATCAGCAGCGCGAGGATCACCGTGAGCCCGAGCGCCAGCGGGCGCAGCAGGTGCGGGGCGATCGTGGGAATGCTGGCGTAGAAGGCGAGCTGGCTGAGCAGCAGCACCAGCATCACGCCGATGACGATACGGCGGACGCGGAAGAAATGCGCGTCGAAGTCGGGCTGCTCGTCGACATCGCGCGGGAAGACGAGGTGCGCGGCGAGATAGTAAGCGCCAGCGAAGACAGTGATCGCCATCAGCGCCTTGCCCGAAACCAGCACGACATCGCGCACCACCCAGGCGGCCTGCCAGAAGGACAGCAGGTCGAGGATCACGAAGGCGCCGAGCAGCGGGGTCAGCCAGCCGATGCGGACCGTCGAGCCCGGGCGCAGTCGCGCCTCGATCGCCTTGGCCAGCCCGCCGAGCACCTCGGCAAGCGACAGGCCGAGCAGCAGGCCGAACAGCGCGAAGATGAACTCGAAATCCGACATGCGGTGTCCCCCTGCCCGGCTGTTAGCGCGTGGGGTCCGCGAAGGGCAATGTTGGTTTGCGCGGCGACGCCCCCAATCGTCATCCCGACGAAAGCCGGGATCTCGTGCGGCTCCTTCCCCGCGCCATCGCCTGAGATCCCGGCTTTCGCCGGGATGACGGCCTAGCGGTACCCGGTTGTGCCTTCGCACCAACAAAAAGCCGGGCGCTGGGCCCGGCTTTTTGTTTTTCGTTGGAGGTTGCTCAGACCAGCCGGCTCTGCCGCACCGCCGCTTCGATGAAGCTGGCGAACAGCGGATGCGGCTCGAAGGGCTTGGACTTGAGTTCCGGGTGGAACTGCACGCCGACGAACCAGGGATGGTCCGGCCGCTCGACGATCTCGGGCAGCGAACCGTCGGGCGACATGCCCGAGAAGACCAGGCCGCCCTGCTCGAGCACCGGCTTGTAGGCGGTGTTGACTTCGTAGCGGTGGCGGTGGCGCTCGCTGATCTCGTCCGAGCCGTAGATCGACGAGACGACCGAATTGCCGCCGAGCTTCGCGGTATAGGCGCCGAGGCGCATCGTGCCGCCCAGGTCGCCGCCTTCCTCGCGCTTCTGCAGGCCCTCGGCAGTCATCCACTCGGTGATCATGCCGACCACCGGCTCCTCGGTCGGCCCGAACTCGGTGGTCGAGGCATCGGCGATGCCGCCGGCGCGGACACCCTCGATACAGGCCATCTGCATGCCGAGGCAGATACCGAAGAACGGCACGTTGCGCTCGCGGGCGAACTTCACGCCGGCGATCTTGCCCTCGCTGCCGCGCTCGCCAAAGCCGCCGGGGACGAGGATACCGTGCATCGGCTCGAGCGCCGCGGTGATCTCGGCCTCGTCGCCATGCTCGAACAGCTCGGCGTCGAGCCAGCGGATATTGACCTTCACCCGGTTGGCGATGCCGCCATGGGTGAGCGCCTCGGTGAGCGACTTGTAGGCGTCGGGCACGCCCATATACTTGCCGACCACGCCGATCGTGACTTCGCCCTCGGGATTGAGGACGCGGTCCTCGATCTCTTCCCAGCGGGTGAGATCAGGCGCGCTGTCGACATCGATGCCGAACGCCTTGAGCACTTCGACGTCGAGACCCTCGGCATGATATTGGAGCGGCACGCCGTAGATGGTCTTCGCGTCGAGCGCGGGAATGACCGACGAGGCGGGCACGTTGCAGAACAGCGCGATCTTGGCGCGGTCGCTCGCCGGCAGCGGCTTCTCGCTGCGGCAGACGATCACGTCGGCATGGACGCCGAGCGAGGCGAGCTCGCGCACGCTGTGCTGGGTCGGCTTGGTCTTCAGCTCGCCGGCGGCCGCGATATAGGGCACCAGGGTGAGGTGCACGCTGACCGACTGGTTGCGACCGAGATCGTTGCGCAACTGGCGAATCGCCTCGACGAAGGGCAGCGACTCGATGTCGCCGACGGTGCCGCCGATCTCGCAGAGCACGAAGTCGAGATCCTCGGTGTCCGCCTGGGCGAACGCCTTGATCGCGTCGGTCACGTGCGGGATCACCTGCACGGTGGCGCCGAGATAGTCGCCGCGGCGCTCGCGCTCGATGATCGTCTTGTAGATCCGGCCCGAGGTGATGTTGTCCGACTGGCGCGAGGCGACGCCGGTGAAGCGCTCGTAATGCCCGAGGTCGAGATCGGTCTCGGCGCCGTCGTCGGTCACATAGACCTCACCATGCTGGTGCGGCGACATCGTGCCGGGATCGACGTTGAGATAGGGATCGAACTTGCGGATGCGGACCCGATAGCCACGCGCCTGGAGCAGAGCCGCGAGGCTCGCTGCCATGAGACCCTTGCCCAGCGAGGAGACCACGCCGCCGGTGATGAAGATATACCGCGCCATGGGAGAAAACGCCTAACGTGAATGGACGCGCGCCGGAAGCGTGCGAATCACGCAACCGGGCACAAATTTATGTGGACAGCCCCGGATCAGGCCGGGACCGGCGGATTTACTGGGCCAGCGGGACCGCGCTGTTGCCCTGCGCGGCCGGAGCAGTCGAGTTGCCCGGTGCGAAGGGCACCGCGCCGCCCGGAGGGGCGGTGGTCGGCAGCGCCTGGGGCGCCGCGGCCGGCGTGGCGCGCTGGAGCGAGGCGTCGATCGTCGCGCCGTGGCGATTCGCGGCCAGGAAGGCGAGCAGGATCGACATGGCGATGAACGCGGTGGCGAGGATCGCGGTGGTGCGGGTCAGGAAGTCCGCCGCGCTGCGCGCCGACATCAGGCCCGACGGGCTGCCGCTCGAGGTAAGGCCGCCGCCCTCCGACTTCTGCAGGAGAATCACGCCGACGAGACCCGCGGCGATGAATGCCTGGACGATGAGCAGGAAGGTGAACATGAAATGCGCGAACCTCTTGAAGAAAGGCGGCACATAGGGGAGCCGCCCGCTCCGATCAACCTTCCTAAGGCCCCGCTTCATCCCGGATAATCAACAAAGCTGTAACATTTCGCATCCGGACTGAAACCGGATCGGTTCACGCGCGTTATGAGGTTCGGCCCTGGCGTATCGGGGGCGCAACAACAGAGTAAGATGCCGTGAACGCAATGACCGACAGCTCGCTTTCTTCGTGGAAGAACACGCTGATCGACTATGTGCGATCGGGAGAACCGGACCTGACCAACCGGCAGATGGCCTTGCTGATGCTCGTCTATCTGGAACCCGGCCCCCATACCGTGCGCGGATTGGCCCGGGCTTTGAACGTATCGAAGCCCGTCGTCACGCGTGCCTTGAATAGACTGGGCACGCTCGGCTATCTGCGCCGCCAGCGCGACGACACCGACAAGCGGAACATCTTCGTCGCCAAGACCGCGGAAGGGGCAGAGTTTCTTGCAGAATTCGGGCATTTCCTCGCTGGGGGGCACATCGCCGAACCAGTCGCCCGCAGGGCCAGCGCGTAAGCGTTTCTCGCTGAAGGGCCGTTCGGTTCCCATCGATCCCAGGGTCGATGCGGTTCGTCGTGACCTGGCAGACGTACGTCTGGCGGATCGCGTGTTCGCACCCCATTATGCGGCGCCTATGCTCCGCATGATATCCTCAGCCGTGCCCCTGCGCGCCAGCTCCAAACCCGATTCGGAAACGCTCGCCCAGCTCGCGGGCGGCGACATTTTCGAAGTGCTCGAACTGGCCGGCGACCATGCCTGGGGCGTGGCCCCGAGCAAGAATCTGGTCGGCTATGTTCCCGCCTCGATCCTGGAGCGCCCCGCGGCATGACGATTCGCGTGTTCATCGACGGCGCCGTGGGCACCACGGGCCTGGAGATTCGCGAGCGGCTGGATGGCCGCGACGGGATCGAGCAGATCATCCTGGACGACAAGGACCGCAAGGATCCGGCCAAGCGCGAGGACGCGCTCAATTCGGCGGACTTCGTGATCCTGTGCCTGCCCGACGACGCCGCGCGCGATGCGGTCGACATGATCAAGGCGGCCAAGGTCCGCGTGATCGACGCCTCGACCGCACACCGCGTGGCCGACGGCTGGACCTATGGCTTCCCCGAGTTGGAGCCCGGCCAGGCGGCGCAGATCGCCGAGTCGGCACGCGTCTCCAACCCCGGCTGCTACCCGACCGGTTTCCTGGCACTGGTCCGCCCGCTGATTCGCGCCGGCCTGGTGCCGCACGAATATCCGCTGAGCGTGAACGCGGTCTCGGGCTATTCGGGCGGCGGCAAGTCGATGATCGCCGAGTTCGAGGACCAGGGCGCCGAAGGCTATACCGAGACGGCGTTCCGCAATTACGGGCTCAGCCTGGCGCACAAGCACGTGCCCGAGATGACCAAGCACGCCCGCATCGTGCATCCGCCGATCTTCCAGCCGGCGGTGGTGCGGACCTATCGCGGGATGCTGGTCGAAGTGCCCCTGCCCCTCCACGCCTTCACTCGCCGGCCTTCGCTGGAGGCGATCGAGAACGCGCTGCGCGAGGCGTACAAGGATTCGCCGCTGGTCCGCGTGCTGCCGGGCGACGTCCCGACGGTGAGCATCGAGGAGGATGCCGGCACCGACCGGCTGTCGCTCCGGGTGTTCGGCAATGCCGAGACCGGCCAGGCGCGGCTGGTGGCGACGCTGGACAATCTCGGCAAGGGCGCCGCCGGTGCCGCGGTGCAGAACCTCAACATCATGGCAGGGTTCGACCAGACCGCGGGGCTGGTGCTCTAGGCTTTGTCTGCCTGCGGGCTTCGAAGAGGCCGGGCCTTCGGGTCCGGCCTTTTTGTTTGGACACTCATCCGTCATCCCGGCGAAAGCCGGGATCTCGTGCGGCTCTTGTCCCGCGCCTTCGCCTGAGATCCCGGCTTGCGCCGGGATGACGGTTGTTAGATTGCTACCGGTTACCCTGCCCGGAACCGGCCGCCCGGCCTTGATCTTTGCGCGCCATTGGTGTCTCGCGGGCCGAAACGATGATAGCGAGGCAAAGCATGCGACAATCCGCGGGCAAACTGCTCCTGTTCGGCGCCACCGGCGACCTTTCCCAGCGGATGTTGCTCCCTTCGCTCTATGGCCTGCACGCCGATGGACTGCTGCCCGAAGGCCTGACCATCACCTGCACCGCGCGCTCCGATTATGACGACGCGGGGTTCCGCGAATTCGCCCGTCAGGCGCTCGATCATTTCGTCCCCGCCGACCGCAAGGATGACAGCGCTGTCGGGAGCTTCCTCGAGCGCGTCTTCTATCAGCCGCTCGATGCGTCGAAGACCGACGGCTTCGCCGCGCTGGCCGAGAAGCTGGGCGATATCTCGAACGGGCTGGCGATCTTCCTGTCGACCGCGCCTTCGCTGTTCGGCCCGACCATCAAGGGCCTCGAATCGGCCGGGCTGACCGGCAACAATGTCCGCATCGGGCTGGAAAAGCCGCTGGGCGTCGACCTCGCCTCGAGCCGTGTCGTCAACGACATCGTCGCCGAGGCTTTCCCCGAGGACCGCACCTTCCGGATCGACCATTATCTCGGCAAGGAGACGGTGCAGAACATCCTGGCGCTGCGCTTCGGCAATTCGCTGTTCGAGCCGGTGTGGAACGCGCAGGGCATCGAGCATGTCCAGATCACCGTGTCCGAGACGGTGGGCCTGGAAGGCCGCGCGGGCTATTACAACGATGTCGGCGCGCTGCGCGACATGGTGCAGAACCACATGCTCCAGCTGCTCGCGCTGATCGCGATGGAGCCCCCCGCCCGCTTCGACGGCACCTCGGTGCGCGACGAGAAGGTGAAGGTGCTGCGCTCGCTCCGCCCGATCGCCGGCAACGACGTGCCGAACCTGACCGTGACCGGCCAATATGGCGGCGGCGCGGTGAAGGGCGAGATCGTGCGGTCCTACGACACCGACCTGGAAAAGCCCTCGGACACCGAGACCTTCGTGGCGATCAAGGCGCATGTCGACAATTGGCGCTGGCACGGCGTGCCCTTCTACCTGCGCACCGGCAAGCGGCTGGCCGAGCGCCGCAGCGAGATCGTGATCACCTTCAAGCCGGTGCCCCACTCGATCTTCGAGGATCGCGGCGGCGCGCTGAAGCCCAACGTGCTGGTGATCCGCCTGCAGCCCGAGGAATATATCCAGCTGCTGGTGATGGCGAAGGAGCCGGGCCTCGATCGCGACGGCATCCATCTGAAGGAAGTGCCGCTGAATCTGAGCCTCGAGCACGAGTTCGCCGGCAGCCGCCGCCGCATCGCCTATGAGCGGCTGTTCCTCGACCTGATCGAGGGCGATCCCACGCTGTTCGTCCGCCGCGACGAGGTGGAGGCGCAATGGGCGTGGATCGACGCGATCCGCGAAGGCTGGAAGACCGGCAGCGTGAAGCCCAAGCCCTATGCCTCGGGCAGCTGGGGCCCGAGCGCCGCGATCGCGCTGACCGAGCGCGACGGAGTGACGTGGAACGAGTGATTGTAAATTCCTCCCCGAGCTCGTCTCGGGGAGGGGGACCGCGACGCACAGCGTCGTGGTGGAGGGGCCGGCGCATCGCGCCGGTACCGGCGCGCCCCTCCACCACCGCCTTCGGCGGCGGTCCCCCTCCCCCAGGCAAGCTGGGGGAGGATTTTAGAACCTACGACGCTTTGAAACCGTTGATAGATACCCACCTGAGAGACCCAAGGAGCTGACATGACGACCGAAATCGAATGGTGGGACTATGAAGGCGCCGACGAGATGGCCGAGGCCGTCGCGGGCGATATCGGCTTCATCATCGAGAGCGCGATCGATGCGCGCGGCGCGGCGGTGATCGCGCTGGCGGGCGGCAAGACCCCGCTGCCGATCTACGAGAAGCTGGCCAAGGCCAAGATCGACTGGAAGCGCGTGACGATCATCCCGGGCGACGATCGCATCGTGCCGCTGGGCGATCCGCTGTCGAACGTCACCGCGATCGGCAAGATCTTCATCCCCAAGGGCGCCCGCGTGCTCCCGCTCGTCTCCGACAAGGCGCCGGACTACAAAGCCGCGGGCCGCTCGGCCGATGCGCTGCTCCAGGACGTCCATTGGCCGCTCGACCTCTGCCTGCTCGGCGTGGGCGGTGACGGGCATTGCGCCTCGATCTTCCCGGGCCCCGATTTCGACGAAGCGCTGAACGGCCCCAAGGAGCGCCGCGCGCTGGGCGTGATGCCCGATCCGCTGCCGCCCGAGGCGCCGGTCGCCCGCGTGACGCTGAGCCGCGCCGCGATCGTCTCGGCCCGCGCGCTGATGATCGCGATCACCGGCGAGGCGAAGAAGGAAGTGCTGGAAGCGGCGATCGAGCAGGGCGCGTCGTCGAGCTATCCCGTCGGCCGCGTGCTCGCCGATGTCGAGCTGCCGGTGGACATCCACTGGGCGGCCTGAATTACCTCTTGCTGTTCCCCGGCGAAGGCCGGGGCCCAGCTGCAATGTCGTTCGAGAGGTTCGGGCACCTCAGTTAACAGCCCGAAACTGGACCCCGGCCTTCGCCGGGGAACAGCAAGTAAAAGCGGAATAGGCTCATGACCCTCCACACCGAAATCGCCGCCGTCACCGATCGCGTGATCGAGCGCTCCAAGGCCCGGCGCCGCGCGTACCTCGCGCTGATCGACGCCGAGCGCGAATCGGGGAACGACCGGCCGAAGCTCGGCTGCGCCAACCTCGCCCATGCCTATGCCGGCACCGACGAGCAGCGCGAGCAGATGAAGGCAGGCCGTTCGATGAACATCGGCATCGTCACGGCCTATAACGACATGCTCTCGGCCCATGCGGTCTATTACCGCTATCCGGAGCAGATGAAGGTCTGGGCGCACGAGGCCGGCGCCACCGCGCAGGTGGCGGGCGGCGTGCCGGCGATGTGCGACGGCGTGACCCAGGGTTATCAGGGCATGGAGCTGTCGCTGTTCAGCCGCGACACGATCGCGCTGAGTACCGCGGTCGCCCTCTCCCATCGCACCTTCGAGGGCGCGGCCCTGCTCGGCATCTGCGACAAGATCGTGCCGGGCCTGGTGATGGGCGCGCTGCGCTTCGGCCACCTGCCGATGGTGCTGGTCCCCGGCGGCCCGATGCGCTCGGGCCTGGCCAACAAGGAAAAGGCCAAGATCCGCGAGTTGTACGCGGAAGGGAAGGTCAGCCGCGACGAACTGCTCGACGCCGAGATCGCCGCCTATCACTCCAAGGGCACCTGCACCTTCTACGGCACCGCCAATTCGAACCAGATGATGATGGAGGCGATGGGCCTGCACATGCCGGGCGCGGCCTTCGCCAACCCTGGCACCAAGCTGCGCCAGGAGCTGACTCGCGCCGCCGTGCACCGGCTGGCCGAGATCGGCTGGAACGGCGACGATTATCGCCCGATCGGTCATGTCGTGGATGAAAAGTCGATCGTGAACGCGGCGATCGTGCTGCTCGCTACCGGCGGCTCGACCAACCATCTGATCCACGTGCCGGCGTTCGCGCGGGCGGCGGGGATCACGATCGACTGGGACGATTTCGACCGGCTCTCGCGCATCGTGCCACTGCTGACGCGCGTCTATCCGAACGGTTCGGCGGACGTGAACGGCTTCGAGGATGCCGGCGGCCCGAGCTTCGTGATCCGCGAGCTGCTGAACGCCGGGCTGATGCACGGCGACACGCTGACCGTCGGCAAGGGCGGCATGGCGGACTATGGCCGCAAGCCCGAGATGGCCGGCGACACGCTGGTGTGGACCGAGCATGGCGAGAAGAGCGGCGACGACACGATCGTCCGCACTGCCGCCGATCCCTTCTCGAGCGAAGGCGGCTTCCGCATCCTCAAGGGCAATCTGGGCCGCGCCTGCATCAAGGTGTCGGCCGTCGAGCGCGAGCGCTGGACGATCGAGGCGCCCTGCCGGGTCTTCTCCGACCAGGCCGAGGTGCAGGAAGCGTTCAAGGCCGGTGAGCTGGATCGCGACGTGATCGTCGTGGTCCGCTTCCAGGGGCCCAAGGCGAACGGCATGCCCGAACTGCACAAGCTGACCCCGCCGCTGGGGGTGCTGCAGAATCGCGGGCACAAGGTCGCGCTGGTGACCGACGGGCGCATGTCGGGCGCGAGCGGCAAGGTGCCGTGCGCGATCCACCTCAGCCCCGAGGCACTGGGCGGCGGCCCGATCGGCAAGCTGCGCGACGGCGACATGGTCCGCCTCTGTGCCGAGACCGGCGAGCTGACCGCGCTGGTCGATGCGGCGGAATGGGACGCGCGCGAGCACGCCCCGACCCCGCCGCCGGCGATCGGCACCGGCCGCGAGCTGTTCGCGATGCTGCGCAACCACTGCGACGAAGCCGAGAAGGGCGCGTCGGCGATGCTGGCGGAAGCGGGTCTGTAAACTTCAACCGTCATCCCGCCCCGGGCCTGATCCGGGGCGGGATCTCGTGCGGCGCCTGTCCCGCACCATTGCCTGAGATCCCGGCTTTCGCCGGGATGACGGGTTGTGGGTCGGGATGACGAGCTGGCGCGCCCGCGTCTCCGGACCACCGGAATACGGTTCTCCTTTACTTCTGCGCCGCACATGGGAAGAAGGGCGCGGCCGGGTCTGGCAACGTTGACAGGCCCAGGCGGACGAGAGGATCAGGAGCCCTAATGGAAGTCGTCGCGGTCGATATCGGGGGCACGCATGCCCGCTTTGCCGTTGCCGAAGTAGCGGAGGGCCGCGTCGTCTCGATCAGCGAGCCGATGACTCAGAAGGTCGCCGAGCATCCCAGCCTGCAGCTCGCCTGGCAGGCCTATGGCGAGGAACTCGGCCGGCCGCTGCCCAAGGCGGCGGCGCTGGCGGTGGCCTCGCCGGTCGGCGGCGACATCATCAAGCTCACCAACAATCCCTGGATCATCCGCCCCGCGCTGATCCCCGACCGGCTCGGCGCCGACACCTGGACGGTGGTCAACGACTTCGAGGCGATCGGCCATGCCGTAGCGCAAATGGGCCCGGAGCATTTCCTGCACCTGTGCGGCCCGGACGAGAACCTGCCCGACAAGGGCGCGATCACCGTGTGCGGCCCGGGCACAGGCCTGGGCGTGGCCCAGGTGTTCCGCCACCGCGCCGGATACGACGTGATCGCCACCGAGGGCGGCCATAGCGACTTCGCCCCGCTCGACCCGATCGAGGACGCGCTCGTGAAGCGGCTGCGCAAGACCTATACCCGCGTCTCCAAGGAGCGCGTGGTGGCCGGCCCCGCGATCGTCTCGCTCTACGAGACCCTGGCCGAGCTCGAGGGCAAGCCGGTCCACCGGCTCGACGACAAGGCGATCTGGAGCCTGGCGCTGGAAGGCAAGGACGAGGTGGCGGTTGCCGCGCTCGACCGCTTCTGCCTGAGCCTGGGCGCGGTCGCCGGCGACCTGGCGCTGTGCCACGGGCCCAAGGGCGTGGTGATTGCGGGCGGTCTGGGGTTGCGCTTGAAGGACCATCTGTTGCAGTCGGGCTTCGGCCAGCGGTTCGTCGCCAAGGGCCGGTTCCAGGGTCTGATGTCCTCCATTCCGGTGAAGCTCATCACGCACCCGCAGCCGGGCCTGTACGGCGCCGCCGCGGCATTCGCGCAGGAGCACGCCCTTTGAATATCGAAGCCATCATGCAGACCGCGCCGGTGATCCCGGTGCTCGTGATCGAAGACGCCGCCACGGCCCGTCCGCTGGCGGAAGCGCTGGTGAAGGGCGGCCTGCGCGTGCTCGAGGTGACCTTGCGCACCGGCGCCGCGCTGGAAGCGATCGCCGAGATGAAGAAGGTCGAAGGCGCGATCGTCGGCGCGGGCACGGTGGTCAACACCGAGCAGTTCGAGCAGGTGATGAAGGCCGATGCCGAGTTCATCGTCTCGCCGGGCCTGACCGATCGCCTGGGCGACGCGATCACCCGCAGCGGCGTGCCCTATCTGCCGGGCGTGGCCAATGCCGGCGACATCATGCGCGGGCTCGACCTCGGGCTGACCCATTTCAAGTTCTTCCCGGCCGAGACTTCGGGCGGGCTCAAGGCACTGAAGGCGCTGGCGGCGCCCTTCTACCAGTGCAAGTTCTGCCCGACCGGCGGCATCTCGGCCGCGACCGCGCCGGAATGGCTGGCCTTCGATCCGATCCTCTGCGTCGGCGGCTCCTGGGTCACGCCCAAGGGCGCGAGCTACGAGCAGGTCGAGACGCTGGCACGCGAAGCGGCCTCGCTGAAGGGCTGATCCCTGGGGCCCCGGCTGTCGCCGGGGTAATGGCCATCAACAAATATCGTCATCCCGGCGAAAGCCGGGATCTCGGGCGGCTCTATTCCCGAATGTCGTAGAACAGGTCACGCCATTCGGGATTTGAGCGCTCGATCAATTCGATCTTCCACTCGCGCTTCCACTCCTTGAGAATCTTCTCGCGGCGGATCGCGTCGTCGATCGTGTCGTGGTGTTCGGCGAGCACGAGAATTTTGAGGTTGTACCGCGCACAGAATTTGGAGCCTTTGCCCTCGCGGTGCTGTTGCACGCGTTGAGCAAGGTTTGCAGCTACCCCGACATAGGGAATGCCGCGCGGCTTGTTGGTCATGATGTATGTCCAGCCGGCCACCGTTCCCCTCCACCGCCTGAGATCCCGGCTTTCGCCGGGATGACGATATACATCAGAATGGCCTGCCATCCTGGGACCGAATGTCCCATTCCCATCCCACTCTCCCCATCCCACATCGCGGCCATGGAAAAGACCGGCACGCCCTCCCCCCATGCTCTCGCCATGCGCGAGGAGAAGCGGCGTGCGGCTGCCGAGATGGGGATCGACGATGCCTTCGTCTCGGAGCTGGTCGATCGCTTCTATGCCCGGATCCAGGCCGATCCGCTGCTGGGCCCGGTGTTCGCCGAGCGCATCGAGGATTGGAGCCCACACCTTGCCCAGATGAAGCGCTTCTGGCGCTCGATCCTGTTCAGCAGCGGCGAGTATCTGGGGCGGCCGATGCCGGTCCATCTCGGCATTCCGGGCCTCGGCAAGCCGATGTTCGCGCGCTGGCTCGACCTGTTCGCCGCGACGCTGGCGGAAATCGGCGGCGGGGATGCCGCCGAGCATGTCCATGAGCGCGCCCGGATGATCGCGAACAGCTTCCTCAACGGGATCGCGATCCACCATCACGGGCAGATGGGGCTGCGGCCCGGCGACGGCTTCGCCTGAAGCCATCACCGGGCCGGCAGGTCAGTTCTTGCCGGCCTTCGCCTCCGGACGGGCCGGCGGCGTGCTCGAGGCTGCGGCACGCAGCGCGTCGTCATACCAGGTCGAGAGATCGCGGTGCATCTCGGGCATCGTCGCCGGGTTCAGATACACCATGTGCCCCGCGTCATAGTAAGTGAAGCGGATGTTCTTCTGGAGCTGCTGGTCGAGCAGCATGTGGTTTACGTCGAATTCCGCGCCGTAGAAGGGCGTGGCGAAATCATAATAGCCGTTGATGAACAGCACCTTCAGATAGGGATTGGTGCGCATCGTATAGGCGAGGTCGACGGCGCTGTCGGGCGCCAGATGGGTGCCGTCGCCCGGCGCGCGGTGCTTCCAGTCCCAGTCGAAGCCCGGCCCCCGCGCGGTCATGCGATAGGGCATGTCGGTCTTGTAGCCGAGCACGCGGGTCGCATAATCCTGGAACGTGGCGACGAAGGCGCCCGAGACCGCGGTCGAGGCGGGATCGTCCTCGGGGCTGTCGGCATTGGCGTCGGTGACGGTCAGCAGATAGCGCGAATCGAGCCGGCCCACCGCCACGCGGCGATCGCGCAGCAGCTCGGTCTGGAAGCGCGGCAGGGTCAGGCGCAGGTCGGCGCGCAGGATATAGGCCTCGCTGATGCCGGTATAGGCGGCCATCTTCGCCGCCACCGCGGCCTTTTCCTCGGGAGAGATCGTCGATCCCTTGGCCAGCGCCGCGGCATAGGCGCCGCTGGTGAAGGCGCGGACCTCGTCTAGGAAGGCGCGCAGGTCCGCCGGGCGGTTCTGCAGGCGGTTATGGTACCAGGCCGTCGCCGCCATGGTCGGGAACAGGGTGAGGTAGTTCTGGTCGTAGCCCGGCTGGCGCACGCCATAGTTCATGATCGTCGAGAACTGGACCATGCCGTTGAGGCTGAGGCCGGCAGCCTCGAGCTTGGCAGCGACCACCGGGTTGCGCAGCGTGCCATAGCTCTCGCCGAACAGGAATTTCGGCGAGGCCCAGCGGTTGAACTTGCTGGTGTAGCGCAGGATAGCACGGGCGAAGCCGTCGGCATCCTGGTCGACGCCCCAGAAATCCTTGCCGGTCTTGTCCCCCAGCGGCCGCGACCAGCCGGCGCCGATCGCGTCGACGAACACCATGTCGGTCTTGTCGATCAGCGAATGCGGATTGGGACCGAAGCCATAGGGCGCGGGGCGGATATATTCGGGATTGGCCGTCGTCACGCGCACCGGCGCGAAGCTGCCCATGTGCAGCCAGATCGTCGGCGAGCCGGGCCCGCCATTGTAGAAGAAAGTTACCGGACGCGGCCCTTTCGCGCCATCCCGGGTATAGGCGGTGTAGAAATAGGAGGCAGTCGGCTTGCCCTCGTCGTCGCGGATGGTGAGCGTGCCGGCGGTGGCGGTATAGGCGATGCTCTGGCCCTCGACCGTCACGCTGCCATGGCTGACCGCACTGGCTTCCTCGACCGGCGGGCGCGCCCAGGCCGCCTCGGCTTCCGCCTTCATCTGCTCGCGATAGTCCTGCTTCTTCGCCGGCTGCTCGGGCTTGTCCTGCGCCCAGGCCGGGGCAGCGGTGGCGAGCAAAAGACTGGTGAGAGCAAGGCGGCGCATGCAGGAATTCCCCCGTTTCGTGGCGATGACGCAACAATGTTACATGCCGCGATAGGGGAGGCAAGCTGGGCAAAATTCCCTCTCCCTCTGGGAGAGGGAGATTGGGATCACATCTCTCCGCGTGCCCGGCGGATGGCATACCATTTCTGCACGTTGGCGTTGTGCTGCTCGAGCGTGTCGGCGAACACATGGCCGCCAGTGCCGTCGGCGACGAAGTAGAGCGCCGAGGAGGCCGCGGGATCGAGCACCGCGTCGATGCTGGCGCGGCCCGGATTGGTGATCGGGCCGATCGGCAGACCGGTCTTCTCATAGGTGTTGTACGCGTTCTTCGCGTGCACTTCGGAGAGCAGCGGACGGCGGCCGAGCGGCTTGCCCCTGGTGATCGGGTAGATGAAGGTCGGATCGGCCTGGAGCGGCATGTTCTGGCGCAGGCGGTTCGAATAGACTGCGGCGACCGTCTTGCGCTCCTCGGGCTTGCCGGTTTCCTTCTCGACGATCGCGGCAAGGTTCAGCGCCTCGGTCGGGCTGCTGACCGCGATGCCCGGCTTGCGCGCTTCCCAGGCCTTGGCGAGATAGGTCGCCATCGCCTTTTGCATGCGATCGAGCACCGCCTGGCGGGTGTCGCCGCGATTATAGGCATAGCTGTCGGGCAGCACCGAGCCTTCGGCCGGGACCTGGATCTCGCCGCTGAGCTGCGGCGCCTTCATCAGCGTCTCGTAGACCAGGATCGAGGGCGTGCCCTCGGGGATCGTCACGAAGCGCTGGAGCGTCTTGCCGCCCTGCATCATCTTGAGGATGTCGGACTGGCTGAGATGCGCGGGCACGCGATATTCGCCCGCCTTGATCGGGTCGCTGCTGCCCAGCACCTTGGCGAGGATCAGGAACTGGCGGGCCGAGCCGATCGCGCCGGCCTTTTCCAGCTCGGTCGCGGCACGCGACAGGCTGGAGCCCTCGGGAATCAGGACAGAGAGGTTCTGCTTCGCCGGCCCCGCCCCGCCCCAGAGCTGGAGCACGCCCATGCCGAGCGCGACCAGCACCAGGATCGCGACCAGCACCGCGCAGCCGCCAAGCCGCCGTTTCCGGACAGGCTTGGCGGAATCCGCGGCAGGTGCCGGCGCAGGCGTGTCGTCAGACAGCCTTCATCACCAGGCTGGCATTGGTGCCGCCGAAGCCGAACGAGTTGTTCAGCACGGCCTTCACCTTGCGCTCCTTGGCCTTGTGGGGGACGAGGTCGACGCCCGCGCAATTCTCGCTCGGATTGTCGAGGTTGAGCGTCGGCGGGACGATCTGGTCGCGCAGCGCCAGGATGCAGAAGATGCTCTCCACCGCGCCGGCACCGCCGAGCAGGTGGCCGATCGCCGACTTGGTCGAGCTCATCGACAGGCTGCCGATGTCGCTGCCGAACAGGCGGCGGACCGCGCCGAGCTCGAGCTCGTCGCCGAGCGGCGTCGAGGTGCCGTGCGCGTTGATGTAATCGATGTCCGACAGGGTGAGGCCCGACTTCTTCACGGCCATCTGCATCGAGCGGAACGCGCCCGAGCCTTCCGGATGCGGCGCGGTGACGTGATAGGCGTCGCCCGACAGGCCATAGCCGACCACTTCGCAATAGATCTTCGCGCCGCGCGCCTTGGCGTGCTCATATTCCTCGAGCACCACCACGCCGGCGCCTTCGCCCATGACGAAGCCGTCGCGGCCCTGGTCCCAGGGGCGGCTGGCCTTGGTGGGATCGTCGCGGAAGCCGGTGGAGAGCGCACGGGCCTGGCCGAAGCCGGCGATGCCGATCGGGCAGACTGTGCTCTCGGAGCCGCCGGCGAGCATGATGTCGGCATCGTCCATCGCGATCATCCGCGCGGCGTCGCCGATCGAGTGGGCGCCGGTCGAGCAGGCGGTGACCACTGCGTGATTCGGGCCCATCAGGCCGTATTTGATGCTGACCTGGCCCGAGATCAGGTTGATCAGGCGGCCATGGACGAAGTGCGGGCTGACGCGCTTCGGGCCCTTTTCGGCGAGGACAAGCGATTCGCTCTCGATGCCCGGCAGGCCGCCGATGCCCGAGCCGATCGAGCAGCCGGCGCGGAAACGGGTCGCCTCGTCCATGTCGAGCAGGCCGGCATCCTCGATCGCCTGGCCGGCGGCATCGATGCCGTAGACGATGAACGGATCGACCTGGCGCTGGATCTTGTGATCGACGCGCTTGCCCGGATCGAAGCCATATTCATGCTCCGGCCCCTTCACTTCGCAGGCATAGTTGCTCTGGAAATCGGTCGCGTCGAATCGCGTGATCGTGCCAGCGCCCGACTTGGCGGCGATGATGTTCTTCCAGGCGGTCTCGACGTCCGCGCCCAGCGGGGTGACGAGGCCAAGGCCGGTGACAACTACACGGCGCATCCGATTTCTCCGTCCAACTTCTCAATATCGCGCATGAAAGCCGGTTAAATACCGGGTTTCACGGCCAAAACAAAACGGCTCCCCGCCCAACTCTTTTCGAGCCCGGGACGGGGAGCCGCTGGATTCTCAAGCTCGGCCCATAAGGGCGCGATCGCCTGGAGGGCGATCAGCCCGCCTGGTGCTCGGAGATGTAGGAGACCGCGTCGCCGACGGTGCTGATCTTCTCAGCCGCGTCGTCGGGGATCTCGACACCGAATTCTTCTTCGAACGCCATCACCAGCTCGACGATGTCGAGGCTGTCGGCGCCCAGGTCATCAATGAAGCTCGCCGTCGGCGTGACGTCGTTGGCGTCGACACCGAGGTGATCGACGACGAGCGCAGTCACGCGGGTGGTGATCTCTTCCTGAGTGGCCATGGTCCCTGTTTTCCTTTGTAGCTAGGGGCTCAATATCGTTGGAACGCACCTAGATCGCACATGGTGCCGTTGCAAGGGGGTGCGCGCACCGGCGCGGACGGTCAGGCTTCCGAAAACTGCCAGGCCGCGTAGCGGACGGTGCTGAGAAAGAGGAAATATTTGTTGAGCAGCGCCGCGTTGGCGCGAGTCTGCTTCGCTTCGTCGGTGACCGAGGCGATCACCAGTTTCTGCATGTCCGCGGTGGTGAGCGGCCGATTCCGCGCATCCTCGGGCAATCCGTCGAACTGCGATTCCAGCTCCCCGATTTCGAAACCCTGCGCCGAAACGAAGGTCTCGGCAATCGGTAGGCCGAGCTTGGCAAGTGTGTAGACCCGCGCGGCATCCAGCGCCGCTTCGGACCATTTGTTCGCGTTCGCGCACTCCTTGGCGGCAACCGAAATGCCGCTGCCGACCGCCGGATCATAGGTGGGGCGCACGCCGGCGCCCTCCCCCATGTTGCGGGTGACGTCCTTGGAGATCTGCGCCTGGAGCGCCGGCTTGAGCTTGCCGATGACGCAATCGATCGTCGCGAGATCGGCGGCATGGGCCGGGACCGCAACGGCCAGGGCTGCGAGGGCTGCAATTCCGAAAAGACGCATAGACTTCAAACTCCAGCCCCCGGCCAGACTCACAGCATCGCCATGCCGCCGTTCACATGCAAGGTCTGACCGGTGACATAACCGGCTTCCTTGCTGGCGAGATAGACCACCGCGGCGCCGATATCCTCGCCCGAGCCGAGGTCGCCGGCCGGGATGCGGGTGAGCAACGCGGCCTTCTGCGCCTCGGGCAGCACGTCGGTCATCGCCGAGCGGATGAAGCCCGGGGCGACGCAGTTCACCGTGATGTTGCGGCTGGCGAGTTCCTGGGCGACCGCCTTGGACATGCCGACCAGGCCTGCCTTGGAGGCGGCATAGTTGGCCTGACCCGGATTGCCGGTGGCGCCGACGACAGAGGTGATCGAGACGATGCGCCCGAAGCGCGCCTTCATCATCGGCTTGGCGGCGGCGCGAATCAGGCGGAAGGCGGCTTCGAGGTTCACGGTGATGACCTGATCCCACTCCTCGTCCTTCATCCGCATGGTGAGGTTGTCGCGGGTGACGCCGGCATTGTTGACGAGGATGTCGAGCTTGCCGAGCGCTTCCACGGCCTGCGGAATCAGCGCGTCGACCTGGGCCGCGTCGGACAGGTTGCAGGGCAGTGCGACATGGTCGCCGCCGAGTTCGGCACGGAAGGCCTCGAGCTTCTCGGCATTGCTGCCGGACACGGCCAGGCGCGCGCCCTGCGCGGCCAGCGCCTTGGCGATCGCGGAGCCGATACCGCCCGAGGCGCCGGTGACGAGGGCAGTCATGCCAGTAAGGTCGAACATTCTCTTCTCCTATTCCGTCATCCCGGCTTTCGCCGGGACGACGGCCAAAATTACAGGCTCTTCACCAGTGCCTCGATGTCGTCCATCGACACCACGCTGACCGGCGCGGCGTCCGGGGTGATGCGCTTGACCATGCCGCCCAGCACCTTGCCGCCGAACTCGACATAGTCGCTCACGCCGGCCGCGAACATCGCCAGTACCGATTCGCGCCAGCGGACCATGCCCGTGACCTGCTCGACCAGCAGCGCGCGGATCGTGTCGGGATCGGCGACCGGCGCGGCGGTGACATTGGCGTAGACCGGCACCAGCGGCGCCTGGAGCGACACCGCCGCCAGCGCCTCGGCCATCGCATCGGCGGCGGGCTGCATCAGCGGGCAGTGGAACGGCGCCGACACCGGCAGGAGCAGTGCGCGCTTGGCGCCCATCTCCTTGGCGATCGGAAGCGCGCGCTCGATCGCCTCGCGGTGGCCCGAGATCACGACCTGCGAGGGATCATTGTCATTGGCGACGGTGCAGACCTGACCCTCGGCCGCGGCGTCCGCAATGGCCTGGGCCTTTTCGCGGTCGGCGCCGAGGATCGCCGCCATCGCGCCGACTCCCACCGGCACGGCTGCCTGCATCGCGTCGCCGCGGATGCGCAGCAGCCTGGCTGTGGTGGCGAGATCGAAGGCACCGGCGGCGCAGAGCGCGGTGTACTCGCCGAGCGAATGGCCGGCGACGAAATCGGCCTTGTCGGCCAGGCGAATGCCGCCTTCCTTCTCGAGCACGCGCAGCACCGAGACGGCATTGGCCATGATCGCCGGCTGGGCATTGGCGGTGAGGGTCAGCTCGTCCTCGGGGCCTTCGCTCATCAGCTTGAACAGGTTCTGGCCGAGCGCCTCGTCGACTTCCTGGAAGACTTCGCGGGCGGTGGCGCTCGCATCTGCGAGGGCTTTACCCATGCCGACGGCCTGGCTGCCCTGGCCGGGGAAGATGAAGGCGCGCATGTGTCTCTCCTGTCAGCGGCTGCGTGCGATTGGGGCCGCGCGTTAGGCCTGCGCCCTGCCCGACGCAACCCTGCCCAACATGAACGCTGCGGACAGGATTGCGAAACATTGCGACCATTTCGCAACCCGCGAGACAAACCTCTGCGACACGACACCCCCAGATTGAGATCAACGCCGGGGGACAAGCCGGCGCCAGAACAGACAAGAGGAGTGCAGTCATGAAGAAGTTCATTCTCGCCGCCGCCGTCGCCTCGATGGTCGCCACCCCGGTGCTCGCCGCCGCCCCGCAGCAGCACGGCCGCCCGCCGGCCCATCAGGTGATCGTCAAGAAGAAGGTCGTGGTCACCAAGCCGAGCTATCGCAACTGGCGCAAGGGCGAGCGCTTCGACAGCCGCTATGCCCGCAACTATCGCCAGATCGACTATCGCAAGTATCGCGGCCTGAAGGCTCCGCCGCGCGGCTATCGCTACGTCCAGTCGGGCAATGACGCAGTGCTGGTCGGCATCACCTCGGGCATCATCGCCGCAGTGATCGCCAACGCGATCCGCTAAGACAAACGTTCGAAACACGAATGAAACGGCAGGGCCATGCCCTGCCGTTTTACGTTCAACCGGAAGAATCCGACTCCTCGTTTCGGGTCCGTTAGTGTTATGGTTAACGGGCGTCGACAGGGAGGAATGCAGGATGTTCAGGGCAGCTGCCCTTACGGCCCTTGCCGCGGCCGTGTTGATGCCGTTCGCCACGATCGCGGCGGACCGGGAAGACGGAGGCCTCGCCCCCGATTTCGAAGGCCAGGTCGCCTATTTCGGCAATTATACCGGCAAGACCTCGGTCACCGCCGACCTGCGCCGCCGCGAACAGACCCCCTGCCCCTATCCCGACCAGCGCTGCTACCAGCAGGTCGTCGGTGGCGGCGTGAAGGTGGTGCTCAGCTTCGACGGCGAGCACGTCACCGGCTTCTACTATTCCGTCGGCGGGTTCGAGGGGCCGAACGGCCTGCGCGAAGGCACGCTGATCGGCCGGCGCACCTCGGTCGGCTGCGAGCTCTACGAGGCGGACGGCACGATGTGGCAGGCGACGACCTGCGGCTCCAAGGGCTTCCAGGGCCAGATCGTCTCGGTGCGCGGCATCCCGAAACAATCCGAAGTGACCTTCTCCACCGTCGGCATGTTCGTGCGCGACACCGGCTGGATCACCCGGCTGGGCGAGGAAGAGGCGCGCCGCGACCGGCGGATCAACTGGCTGACCCAGCGGCTCGACGGGGCGGGAACGCCGGAGAGCCGCTTCCGCGCCGCGATCGAGCTCGACAGCTTCTCGCGCCATTTCCGGGGTGTCGACATGGGCCGCGTCTCCGAGCCGACCCAATCGGGCAAGCCGAAGAAGAACCGGGAATGGTATCTCGACAGCGGCTACACGCGGCCTGACGGCAGCACCGGCAATGTCCGCGGCGTGATCTTCAACGACCGGATCCGCTGCCTCCAATGGGACGACGAGGGCTGCGGGCCGATCCATCCGCCCGCGGACTTCCCCAAGCCGCGCCTCGACGATGACGGCGGCTGGCTCTCGCGCAGCCCCGCACCGATCGTGCCGAGCGACACGCGGCCGGCACCACGGCCGCGGGGGAATGGCGAGCGGTATTGAGCGGCTTGCAGCCTCGCCCCGACACGACCAGACTTGCGGGATGACGTTCGGCTGATCTCTGAGGGAGAACTCGTATCATGGCTGCACCCATAGTCCTGATCGCGCTCGCCACGCTCCTTCTCGTACCCGGCCCCGCGAACCACGCAACTGCTGCGACGCCAGGGAAATCGGTGACCACCACCGAAGTGCGCATCCCCTCCGAACCAGGGGTGACGCTGGCGGGGACGCTGCGCCTGCCGGCGCGGAAAGGCCCCTTCCCCGTCGTCATCCTCCGAGGCGGTTCGGGCGTGCAGAAACGCGGCGCCTATTTCTCGCTGCAGGAGCGGCTGAATGCCGCGGGGATCGCGACGATCGACTTCGACAAGCGTGGCACCGGCCAGTCGACCGGCACCTTCACCGACACGATGCAGGAGATGGAAGCCGACCTTGCCGCCACGATCAAATGGCTGCGCCTGCGGGACGACATCGATGGCAAGCGGATCGCACTCCTCGGCCACAGCCAGGCCGCCGTGGCCGCACCGATCGTCGCCGACCGTGACGGCGGCCTGGCCGCCATCGTCTTCCTCGCGGGGCCGATCGGGGAAAGCGGGAGCATGTTCCTCGACAGCATGCACGACCAGCTGATCGAGAGTGGCCACTCCATCGACGCCACCAATCGAGTCACCGGAGCGACCCGTGCCTGGATGGAGGCGCGCCGGCGGGCGGCACCGGGCGAGGCAGTCACGCAAGGGCGACGCGATCTGTTCGCGGCATTCGTGCAGGCAGGCTTTACCCCGGATGCCGCCGAAGGCGCGGTCAAAACGCTCGACACCGCGCAGATCCTGTCGATGTACGAAGCTGCACCCGGCCCGGCACTGGCGCGCCTGCGCATCCCGGTTCTCGCCGTGCTGGCCGGCCGCGACCAGTCGCCCGACGCCAACGCAGCGGCCGCGACGGCGGCACTGGCGGAGAATCCCGAAGCACTGGTGGTGCAAGTGCCGGGTGCCGGACACCTGTTCATCTATCGCCCCGCCGATGCGCCGCTGGGTGTCACCCCGCCCGGCGGCCGTTGGCTGTTTCCCGAGACGCTGATCGCGCATTGGCTGATCGACCGGCTCGCCCCCGCGAGCGGGAATGACGTGCGATACTAGTCCGTGGAACGAATCGAGGGCGCCCCTTGCGGGACGCCCTCTCCCAGATCAGGCGCGCTCGACCACGATCTGCTTCACATGCGCGGTGCCGCCATGGGTGGTGTCATCGTTCCACAGATAGATTGCGAGATCGGTGAACGACCCCGAGGGGTTCAGCGTGTACCACTGATAGCCGGTCGTCAGCGCGAACGAGGTCGCCGGCCCGCTTCCGCCGAAATTCTGCGGCTGCACGTAGAGCAGCTGCCCCGCGACACTCGCCTTGGCCAGGACGCGGATGACGACCGTGCCGCTCGCCGGACGGTCTGCGTCACGGAAGTGCAGCAGCGACCCGAAGCTCGGCAGCGCCGGCAGCACGAAGGCGCCGTCGAGCACGCGGCAGCTCGTGGCATAGTTCGCCGTGATCAGGCCGCTGGTCGAGGGCGAGAGTACCCAGAGATCGCGATATTCGTTGCGTAGCGGCGGCGAATCCTCGGTGACGAATGGCACCGGCAGCGCCTGGCGATTGTCACGCACCGCGATCTTCTGCCGCACATAGGTATCGTGCAGATACAGCGACCCATCCCCACCATTCCAGTCGACCGCACCCCAGGCGAAGCTCAGCGACGTATTGCCGATGAACTCGAACAGCGCGCCCTCGCCCTGCACCTTCAGGAAGTCCGGGCAGATTAGCGTGGTGCCCTGCGCCGTGCCGTCCGTATAGGGCACCTCGAACCGGTTGCGTTCGAAGCTGGTGATGTAGTTGTGCTCGATATCGAGCACCGGCCCGGCCAGCCGTGCGCCATTCTGCTTCTCGAGATAGCTGTCGCGCACCATCAGGTGGCGATTGCTCGACTTGATGAAGGTCCGGGTCGGAACCAGCAGGTCCGCGCCATCGATCAGCATGCCGCTGCCGAAGCTGTCCACCTTCTCGGTATGGATCAGCGTACCGCAGTCGAGGATCCGGGTACGATTTGTGATCGTCTCGAAATCGCTGCCACGCCCCCAATAGCCCCGTTCGAACCGCTCGATGGTGCACTGGTCGATCACCGCCGAGAAGCACTTGTTCAGGTTGATCCCGAACGAACCTTCGATCGAGACGCTCGTGCCCAGGAGCGAAAGGCGCCGGAAACGCGGGCGCATGATATAGCTCTGGCCGAGATTTTCGCCGGTCTCGACGAAGCTCGCATCCGGATCGTTGAGCTGGATGCCCGACGCGGCGCAGACGAGCCCGAAATTGTCCAGCTCCGGGGCTTCGTACAGCGTCAGGCCGTTCGGCGCGTGGTAGACGAACGCGAGGTCCGTCGTGCAACGGATTCGCGACGCCGTCGCACTGGTGCCGCGCAGGCGCGTGCCCGGCCGCAGGGTGATCGGCCCCTCGAAGGAGACTTCATTGGCGTCGTCCGGCAGTTCGACGTCATATGCCGCATTGATCGCGTTCTGCAGCGCCGTCTTGTTCGCGGCCGGCGTCGCGCTCGAGGAAAAACCATAGGTAGAAGCGAGGACCATCATCTATCTCCATTTTGGATGGAACAAATGAAGAACAACTTGAAATCCTACATTGCAAGCGCCAATCTGCGCGGCGCTTGCGTTCTTGCCCCGCCTCCGGTAAGGGCCCGCCTTCGTTCGACGTGGGGACGCGATTCCCGCTCGCGCGACCATTGAATACGAGACGACAGCCGGAGGGGCGTCACACGGGGTGACGTCAGCGATCGGCCAACATGGAAGAGAATACATGGCTCTTTACGAGCACGTGTTCCTTGCGCGCCAGGATCTGGCACAGGCGCAAGTGGACGCTCTGGCGGAAGCCGCCACCAAGATCGTCGAGGACAATAACGGCAAGGTCGTGAAGACCGAGACCTGGGGTCTTCGTTCGCTCGCCTATCGCATCGCCAAGAACCGCAAGGCGCACTACGTGATGCTCGAGATCGACGCGCCGGCCGGCGTGGTCGCCGAGCTGGAGCGCCAGACGCAGATCAACGAAGACGTGATCCGCTACATGACCGTCAAGGTCGACGAGCTGGAGCAGGGTCCGACCGTGATGATGCGCAAGGGCGAGCGTGAGCGCGGCCGCGGCCGTCGCGATCGTGATGAAGCTGGTGGCAACACCGGTTTCGGCGGCGAATAAGGGAGATATAGACCATGGCACGCCCGTTTTTCCGCCGTCGCAAGAGCTGCCCCTTCTCCGCGAAGGACGCTCCCCGGATCGATTACAAGGACGTCCGTCTGCTGCAGGGCTTCGTCTCTGAGCGCGGCAAGATCGTCCCGTCGCGCATCACCTCGGTGAGCGCCAAGAAGCAGCGCGAGCTGGCCCAGGCCATCAAGCGCGCCCGCCACCTGGGCCTGCTGCCCTACATCGTTAAGTAAGGGAGGCTCGACCCATGGAAGTCATTCTGCTTGAGCGCGTCGAGAAGCTCGGCGCCATCGGCGACGTGGTGAAGGTCAAGGACGGCTTTGCCCGTAACTACCTGCTCCCGAACAAGAAGGCGCTTCGTTCGAACGCCGCCAACCGCAAGGTCTTCGAGGCCAACCGCGCGCGTATCGAGGCGGACAACGCCGCTCGCCGCACCGACGCGGAGAAGGAAGCCGGCACGTTCAACGACGTTTCGGTGACCCTGATCCGTCAGGCTTCGAACACCGGCCAGCTCTATGGTTCGGTCGCGGTTCGTGATCTGGTCGAGGCGCTCGTCGCCGACGGCCACAAGATCACCAAGTCGCAGGTCGTCCTCGACAAGCCGATCAAGGCGATCGGCGTGTACGAGGTCAAGGTTGCGCTGCACCCCGAGGTTTCGGTGACCATCAAGGTCAACGTCGCCCGTTCGCCGGAAGAGGCCGACATGCAGGCGCAGGGCGTCGACGTGATGGCCGCGATGTTCGAGGAAGGCCGTGACACCACGGGCTTCGTCGAGGCCTACGACCCCAACGCCGAGCCGGGCGCGACCGCCGAGGTCCGCGAGGACGCTCCGGCCGCCGAGGAAGGCGAGACCGCCGAGGGCTGATCCAGCCCCCGCACGGGAAAATGAAAGGGCCGCCCCGGATACACCGGAGCGGCCCTTTTCTTTGCGCGACCCTCTGGGGGTTTCAGTATTCCGATGTATCCGTAACCCGGCTCAAGTAATTTGGATCCGTTCACCGAAACTCGCGAGTGAAACGAATCGCGTTACGGACACGAAACACAGGCACCGATCACCGCCGCCAGCGGGATCAGGGCCAGGACCAGTGGCAGAACCTTATTCATCTCGACCCGAACCTCTGTTTGTCGCTCGGAGCATAAAACGAGCCCAGCCGAGCAAGGTTGCAGCGCGCGTTAATCTTTTGTTCGGGAAGCGTTCACCTCGAACTGGTCTATAGGCGGGCGATGCCGCCTTTCCTGCCCCTTGCCCTGGCGCTCGCCACACCCGCCCAGACGGGGATCGAGCCCGCCGTGCTTGCCGAGATCAACTTCGCCCGCACCCGGCCGCGCGCCTATGCCGAGCAGCTCCGCGCCTATCGCAAGCTCTTCCGGGGCAAGATCGTCTGGTATCCCGGCAATCCCGACGGGCTGCGCACCGAGGAAGGCGTGCGCGCGGTGGACGAGGCGATCCGCTTCCTCGAGCGGCAGGCGCCGCTGGAGCCGATCGAGCCCGCCACCCTGCTCGCCCGCGCCGCGCGCGACCATGTCCGCGAGCAGGGCCCGCGCGGCGGCACCGGCCATTACTCGGCCGACGGCACCAATCCGCGCGACCGGGTGCAACGGCGCGGCGGCGGGAGCTATGTCGCCGAGGTGATCACCTATGGCCCGCCCAGCGCCGTCGAGGTGGTGCGCCAGCTGATCGTCGACGACGCGGTGCCGGGGCGCGGCCACCGCAAGACGCTGTTCGCGGCCGAGATGCGCTATGCCGGCGTCGCCTGCGGGCCGCACCAGGGCTACCGGGTGATGTGCGTCGCCGATCTCGGCCGCAAGCCGGATGGGCATCCCTGAGCGCCGATACGGTTAACTCCCGAATATCCGCTTGCCTTCTCAGCCGGTTAAGCGTGTATCGCTACCGGTGAAATAACGGACGGGCGCGGGGCCCGGACCGGCTCCGGGGGGAGCGTGTTCGTGCGTATCATCAAGGCCCGTTGGACTGCCGCGCTGGGCGCGTGCGCCATCCTCTTCTCAAGTGCCGCCGCCACTGCCGGCGAGCGCGCCAACGACGCCTCCCGGCTCGAGCGCGACGTGCTCGCCGAGATCAACTATGCCCGCGAGAACCCGCAGGAATATGCCGAGATGCTGCGCGAATATCGCGACTTCTTCGACGGCCGCGTACTGTTCCTGCCGGGCGACCCGAACGGCGTGATCACCAATGAAGGCGTGGCCGCGGTCGACGAGGCGATCGACTTCCTCGAACGGCAGGCGCCGCTGCCGCCACTGAGCCGGGGCGAGCTGCTGGTGCTGGCGGCGCAGGACCATGCCGACGAACAGGGGGCCAATGGCGGCAGCGGCCATGTCTCGCGCGGCGGGCTGACGCCGGGCGACCGGGTGAAGCGGCGCGGCGGCGACATCTATGTCGGCGAGGGCATCTGGTACGGCAGCGGCGATGCGGGCGCGGTGGTGCGCAGCCTGATCGTCGACGATGGCGTGCGCGGCCGCGGGCACCGTGCGCTGCTGTTCCAGGCGGACTTCCACTATGCCGGCGTCGGCTGTGGCGCGCACCGCCGCTTCGGCAATATCTGCGTGGTCGATTTCAGCGGCACCGCCGACGGCTCGCCGACCCTGCCGGGCTGGGCCAAGGCGCGCGGCGGCCAGGTGTTCCGGATGCCGGCGACGACCAAGCGCTAAGGCGCTTCCGACGCAAGTCGCATTGCCAGACGCTCCCATATCGGTGAGGATCGCGCCCGATGGGCTATGTCGTGCTGTTCCTCGCCGGAGCGTTGCTCTGCAACGCGATCCCGCATCTTGCCGCCGGCCTGCGCGGCGAGCCCTTTCCCACCCCCTTCGCCCGTCCGCGCGGCGTGGGACGCTCCTCGCCGCTGATGAACTTCTACTGGGGCACGGCGAACCTGCTGATCGGGATCTCGTCGCTGCTCAGCTATTCACTGCACGATTACGGCGTGTGGCCAGTGATCGGCGGCTGGCTCGCGCTGGGGAGCTATATCGCGTGGCATTTCGGAAGGGTGCGGCGTTGACGGCAATCGACTGGGACGAGATCGGCACGCTGCGCAGCGCCGTCGGCGCCTATGACATCCGGACCGACCCGCTCTGGATTCTACTGATCACCGCCCATCAAGGACATGAAGGCCTGATCGAGGGGATGCACATAACCATGTCGAGGGGGGCGGTCTTCAATCCGTCCGATATCGAAGAACTCGCCCGCCACCCCAATCGCAAGCGCAGCTAGGACCGCCCCTCACTTCCGCCCGAACAGCTTCTCGATATCGCCGTGCGCCAGCTTCACCCAAATAGAAGCACGTTCTGGGCCTCCCGATCATATCAGAGGCGTATCGACTCTACCGCCTTGTTCTCGAAATGCTCTGAGGACCGGAGGTTTATCGAAATCCTGTCCCCCTCGCGAGAAATGCTAACTCTTTGATGAGGCGCGTTAACGGCCAAGAAGAAGCCGCCCCACTTGCCGTCCGGCTCGAACCCACCTCCGGACATTTCCTCGCCGGGTCCAATGAACACCCGTCTCGACGGCGTCGCCAAGGAATAGCCCGGCAAGTCGATGTCTTCGCGTTGAGTAACTTCCACTCGATACGCCCCATCATCACCGACGTTCAAAAATAGCGCGCTACCGCTTTTGATTTCATTCTCGCGGTTCTGCCAAAGTGACCACCAGTCGCCGACATCGTCCTTTCGATGCGCCATCGCGGCAAGATCAAAAATGCAGATTGTCGCGGTGTCGGTCACGATCAAATTGGCATCATCGGGCATCGTCGCTCACTTCCGCCCGAACAGCTTCTCGATATCGCCGTGCGCCAGCTTCACCCAGGTCGGGCGACCGTGGTTGCACTGGCCGGAATGCGGCGTGACTTCCATCTCGCGGAGCAGCGCGTTCATCTCGGCGACCGAGAGCACCCGCCCCGCCCGCACCGAGCCATGGCAGGCCATGGTCGCGGCGACATGGTCGAGCTTTTCCTTGAGGCTCAGCGCCTGGTCGAAGCTGGCCAGCTCGTCGGCGAGATCGGTGACCAGCGCGTGGACGTCGCCCTTGCCCAGGTCCGCCGGCACGGCACGCACCAGCATCGCGTGCGGGCCGAAGCGCTCGAGGTCGAGGCCGAACTCCGACAGCTCCGCAATCCGCGCCTCGAGCCGGTCGCAGGCGGGCTCGTCCAGCTCCACGACCTCGGGCACCAGCAGCCCCTGCGACGCGACGCCGCCCTCGGCCATCGCCTTGCGCATCCGTTCGAGGACCAGGCGCTCGTGTGCGGCATGCTGGTCGACCAGCACCAGGCCGTCTTCAGCCTCGGCGACGATATAGGTCTTGGCGACCTGGCCGCGCGCAACGCCGAGCGGATGCTGGACGCTCTGCGGCACCGGCTGCACCGCGGGCTCGGCACGGGCGAGCGGCGGCGGAGCGCTGAAGCTCGGGCGGCGATCCTGGACGCTGGTGTAATTGTAGGACGGCGCCGGACTGTATTGCGGTGCCGGGGCATAGGCCGGTTCGGCATCCCAGAGCTGCGGCGCAGGCACCGGCGGCGCGCTCGTCTCGCTGGTCCACATGCCGAGCGCCGCCTCGCTCGGGCGCTGGACGCTGCGATGCCCGGCCTCGTCGAGCGCGCGGCGCAGGCCCGAGACGATCATCCCGCGCACCAGCGCCGGATCGCGGAAGCGGACCTCGGTCTTGGCGGGGTGGACGTTGACGTCGACCTGATCGGGCGGAACGTCGAGGAACAGGGCGACCACCGGGTGGCGATCGCGCGCCAGCATCTCGGCATAGGCACCGCGCAGCGCGCCGATGAGCAGGCGATCCTTCACCGGGCGCCCATTGACGAACAGATATTGGTGGTCCGCCACGCCGCGATTGAAGGTCGGCAGGCCGGCGACACCGCCGAGCGTCAGCCCCTCGCGCTCGAAATCGATCGCGACGCTGTTCTCGGCGAGCGCGCGGTCGGTGAGGCCCGCGACGCGCTCGGGGCCGGTCTCGTTGCCCTGGACGTGGAATGCCTTGCGACCGTCATGCTCGACCGAGAAGGCGATGTCGGGCCGGGCCATGGCGAGGCGCTTCATCACGTCGAGGCTGGCGGCATATTCGGCGCGCGGCGAGCGCAGGAACTTGCGACGCGCGGGGACGCGGGCGAACAGCTCCTCGACTCGCACGCGCGTGCCCGGCGGCAATGGCGCGGGGCCTTCGGAGACGACCGCGCCATTGTCGACAATGCGGTGCCAGCCCTCGGCACCGCGCACCCGGCTCTCCAGCGTCATCCGCGCGACGCTGGCGATCGAGGGCAAAGCCTCGCCGCGAAAGCCCAGGGTGGTGACCTGGTCGATCTCGTCATCGGGCAGTTTCGAAGTGGCGTGACGCTCCAGTGCGAGCGCCATTTCGGGCGGCGACATGCCGCATCCGTCATCGGTCACTTCGATCAGATCGGTGCCCCCGCCGGACAGTTTCACGGCGATCCGGGTGGCACCCGCGTCGATTGCATTTTCGACCAGTTCTTTCAGCGCGCTGGCGGGGCGTTCGACCACTTCTCCCGCAGCAATTCGGTTGACAAGATGTTCGGGCAGACGGCGTATTGACATGGTCGTTGCTCTAGCCCAAGCGACGGCATCCCGCGACCCCAACCGCATCGCACCAGGCCGGATTCTTCAGTCCGTCCCGGGAGGGGCCGGACTAGATTTTTTGAAGAGCTGCGCGGCGGGCGCCCGCGCCGCAGGACGGAACCATAGATGGCATTTCCCCGCTTGTTCAATTTCATGTCCCACGACATGGCGATCGACCTCGGCACCGCGAACACCGTGGTGTATCTCCGCGGCCGCGGCGTCGTCCTCAACGAACCGTCGGTGGTCGCGGTCGAGACGCTGAACGGCGTCAAGCGCGTCAAGGCCGTCGGTGACGACGCCAAGCTGATGATGGGCAAGACCCCGGGCAGCATCGAGGCGATCCGCCCGCTGCGCGACGGCGTGATCGCCGACATCGACATCGCCGAGGAAATGATCAAGCACTTCATCCGCAAGGTGCACGGCCAGCGGCGCTTCATGCGCTGGCCGCAGATCGTGATCTGCGTCCCCTCGGGTTCGACCTCGGTCGAGCGCCGCGCGATCCGTGACGCCGCGTCGAACGCCGGTGCCTCGCAGGTGTGGCTGATCGAGGAGCCGATGGCGGCCGCGATCGGCGCCGACATGCCGGTGACCGAGCCGATCGGCTCGATGGTCGTCGACATCGGCGGCGGCACCACCGAAGTCGCAGTGCTCTCGCTGCGCGGCCTCGCCTACTCCACTTCGGTGCGCGTCGGCGGCGACAAGATGGACGAGTCGATCGTCTCGTACGTGCGCCGCAACCACAACCTGCTGATCGGCGAAGCCACGGCCGAGCGCATCAAGCAGGAAGTCGGCGTCGCCAAGCCGCCAGCGGACGGCATCGGCCAGACGATCCACATCAAGGGTCGCGACCTGGTCAACGGCGTGCCCAAGGAAATCCAGATCAACCAGGGCCAGATCGCCGAAGCGCTGTCCGAGCCGGTCGGCACGATCGTCGAGGGCGTGCGCATCGCGCTCGAGAACACCGCGCCGGAACTGGCGGCGGACATCGTCGACCAGGGCATCGTCCTCACCGGCGGCGGCGCGCTGCTGCAGGGGATCGACGAAGTGCTCCGCGACGAGACCGGCCTTCCGGTGACGATCGCCGAGGACCCGCTGACCTGCGTGGCGCTCGGCACCGGCCGTGCCCTGGAGGATCCGGTGTTCCGCGGCGTGCTCATCTCGGTCTAATTCGGAAGGCAGGGGGCAATGGCGCCGCCACGCAACCGGCGCTCGGGTTTTTCGCGACGGGCGCAGTACGGGCTCTTCCTCGGCTATGTTGCGCTGATCGGCGGCATGCTGATCGGCGTTGCCTTGCTGCTCCTCTCGACGTTCAACCCGCCCGCCTTCGCGGTGGTGCGCGGCATCTTCTCGGAAGTGACCACGCCCGTGGCCTCGGGGCTCACTTGGGTGCGCGGCAGCGTGGCCGGGGTGCCCGGCGGCGTTTCCAGCTACTGGAACGTCCGCGGCGAGAATGCGCGACTGAAGAAGCAGATCGCCGATGACCAGTTGCTGGTCAGCCGCGCGCGCACGCTGAACCAGGAAAACCGCCACCTTCGCGAGATGCTCAAGCTGCGCGACGTCTCCACCGACGCGGTGGTGGCGGCACGGCTGGTGGCGAGCTCGCTGGGCAGCACGCGGCGCTATGCCACGCTCAACGCGGGCGGCTGGCAGGGCGTGAAGACGGGCCAGCCAGTGCGCCAGCCCGACGGCCTTATCGGCCAGGTGATCGAGGCGAGCCCCAACACCGCCCGCGTGCTGCTGATCGTCGATCCCGAGAGCATCGTGCCGGTGCGCCGCACCCGCGACGGCCTGCCCGCGATCGCCACGGGCCGTGGCGACGGGCTGCTCGACGTGCGCTCGGCAAGCGTGGCGACGATGATCTTCCAGCCAGGCGATACCTTCGTCACTTCGGGCACCGGCGGCATCTTCCCGCCGAACATCCCCGTGGCGAACGTCATCCGCACCTCGCGCGACATCGCCGTCGCCCAGCCCTCGGCCAACCCGGACTCGCTCGACTTCGCGCTGGTCCAGCAGACTTTCCTGCCCGAGCCGACGCCCACGCCGACTCCATCCCCCTCGCCCAGCGCCAAACCCAAGGCCGAGAAGAAATAGGCGTGACCGACTATATCCCTCTCGGCCGAAGCGAGAAGATGCCGCGGAGCATCTGGCTGGCGCCGCTGTCGGTGGTGCTGGGATCGATGACGACCCTTTTGCCAATCGTAACCACCGTGCCGTTCCTGCCGCCGTTCGGACTGATGATGCTGCTCGGCTGGCGGCTGGTGCGCGGCGACGTGATGAAGGTCTGGATGCCGGTGCCGCTCGGCTTCGTCGACGACATGTTCAGCGGGCAGCCTCTGGGCAGCGCGATGGTGCTGTGGTCGCTGGCTACGCTGATGGTCGACGTGCTCGACACAAGGCTGGTGTGGCGCGACTTCTGGCAGGACTGGCTGATCGCCAGCGGCGCGATCGGCATGGTATTGATCCTGGGGCGGTTGATCGCATCGCCGTTCAGCGCGCATGTCGACAGCGCGCTGCTCCTCCAGATCGTCGTCTCGGCGGCGCTATACCCCATAATTGCCCGGTTCTGCGCATGGCTCGATCGGGATAAGAAGCGACAATAATGGTCCGTATCACCGAAGCAGCGCAGGCCTATAGTTTCTCCCGCCGCGCGCTGGTGCTCGGCGGGATCCAGGGCGCTGCCGCGCTCGTGCTGGCGGGGCGGATGACGTGGCTCGCCGTGTTCGAGAACGAGCGCTACCGGAACACCGCCGAGAGCAACCGCGTGCGCATGACGCTCTCGCCGCCGCGGCGCGGCTGGATCGTCGACCGCAACGGCATCCCCATCGCCAACAACCGCACCGCGTTCCGCGTCGACATGATCCCCGACCGGATGGAGGACAAGGAAAAGACGCTGGGCATGCTCCAGCAGATCCTGAGCCTCAGCGAAGAGGAAATGGCGCGGATCCGCACCGACCTGAAGCGCGCCTCGGGCTTCCAGCCGGTGCAGGTCTCCGACAGCCTGGATTGGGAGCGGTTCGCCGCGGTAAGCGTGCGCGTGCCCGAGATGCCGGGCGTGCAGCCGACCCGCGGCTTCTCGCGCAACTATCCGCTGGCGGCGGGCGTGGCGCATCTGGTCGGCTATGTCGGCACCGCATCGGCCGAACAATATCAGAAGGAAAAGGACCCGCTGCTGGTCGCCCCCGGCTTCAAGCTGGGCAAGGACGGGCTCGAGAAGACGCTGGAGGATCGCCTGCGCGGTACGCCGGGCGCCAAGCGCGTCGAAGTCACGGCGCATGGCCGGCTGGTCAAGGAACTGGCCACCCGGCCCGACAAGCCCGGCGAGACGGTGAAGCTCACCATCGACGCGCTGCTGCAGGAATATGTCGCACGGCGGCTGGGCACCAACTCCGGCTCGGCGACGGTGATCGACGTGGAGAATGGCGACATCCTCGCCATGGTCTCGATGCCGGCTTATGACCCCAACAGCTTCTCCGACGGTATCAGCCGCAACGAATGGAAGATGCTGAGCGAGGACGATCACGTCCCGCTGATGAACAAGGCGCTGCAGGGCCTGTATCCGCCTGGCTCCACCGTGAAGCCGATGAACGGGCTGGCGCTGATGCACGCCGGCATCGATCCGCATGCCCGCGTCGTCTGCTCGGGCGCGATGCGCGTCGGCAACGGCGTGTTCCACTGCCACAAGCGCGGGGGCCATGGCCCGCTCGACCTCAAGAACGCGATCATGCAGAGCTGCGACATCTATTTCTACGAGATGGTGCGCCGCGTGGGCTATGACGCGGTGGCGCCGATGGCGCGCGCGCTGGGCCTGGGCCAGAAGTTCGACCTGCCCTTCTCCACCCAGCGCTTCGGCACGGTGCCGGACAGCGCCTGGAAGCTGAAGCGCTACAAGCAGCAATGGACGGTGGCGGATTCGCTCAATGCCTCGATCGGCCAGGGCTATGTGCTGGCCAATCCGCTGCAGCTGGCGGTGATGGCGAGCCGCCTCGCCTCGGGGCGCCAGCTCGTCCCCCGGCTGCTCGCCGACACGCCCCGCCAGGAGGCCCCGCCCCTCGCCGCCACGCCCGAGCAGCTGGCGATCATCCGCGACGCGATGTTCGGCGTGATCAATTCGGGCGGCACCGGCGGCGCGGCGCGCATCCAGGTGCCGGGCATCACCCTGGCGGGCAAGACCGGCACCGCCCAGGTGCGCCGCATCACCATGGCGGAACGCGCATCGGGCGTGCTCAAGAACGCCTCGCTGCCGTTCAAGCTGCGCGACCACGCGCTGCTCGTCTGCTTCGCGCCAGCGGACAAGCCCAAATATGCGGCGGGCATCGTGCTCGAGCACAATGGCCACACGATCCGCAACCTCGACACCCCGATGATCGGCCGCGACATCATGACCTTCCTGTTCGACCGGAAGCGCGCGATGGACTCGCTCCATGCCGAGGAGCCGACCTGGGGCGGCGACTACCGGACCCGGATGGCGGCGCAGTCCCAGGCCTTCCGGGCCGCGCAGAGCGCCCCGCCCCCCGAAACGCCGGAGGATGCGGTGGAAGCGGCGAGCACCGTCGCGTCCGAAGCGGCCAACGCCACGACCAGCAACACGATCGACAGCAGCGCGGCCGAACGCGGCAGCGTGGAGGCAGAGTAATGGCGACGCTCCAATCCTCGGGCCTCGGCCCCTCGGGCATCGTCCCCGGCCCCCTCGCCCAGCTTCCCTGGCGGATCATCGGGCTGGTGGTAGCGATCGGCATGTTCGGGCTGGTCGTGCTCTATTCGGCGGCGAGCGGCAGCATGACGCCCTGGGCACTCAACCAGGGGCTGCGCTTCTTCATCTTCCTGGCGATGGCGATCGGCCTGTCGCGCGTGCCCGAGACCTTCTGGGCGCTCGGCGCCTTCCCGATGTACATCGTCATCGTGGTAATGCTGGTGGGCGTGGAGCTGCTCGGCGCCGTCGCCGGCGGCAGCCAGCGATGGCTCGACCTGGGCTTCATCCGATTGCAGCCCTCCGAGCTGATGAAACCGGTGATCGTGATGGCGATGGCGCGCTTCTACGAGATATTGCCGGCGGGCGAGATACGGAAGTTCGGCGCGATCTGGCCGGCCTGCGTGCTGATCGGCATCCCCGCCGGGCTGGTCATGCTCCAGCCCGATCTCGGCACCGCGCTGATGATCTGCTTCGGCGGCGTGACGGTGATGTTCCTGGCGGGCATCCCGCTCCGCCTGTTCATCGGCGGCGCGCTGGCGCTGGCGGTGGCGGCACCGCTGGCGGTGAACTTCGTGCTCCACGATTACCAGCGCAACCGCGTGATGATCTTCCTCGACCCCGAGAGCGACCCGCTGGGCACCGGCTATCACATCAGCCAGTCCAAGGTGGCGATCGGATCGGGCGGCGTGTTCGGCAAGGGCTTCCTGCAGGGCACGCAGAGCCATCTCGACTATCTGCCCGAAGGCCATACCGACTTCGCGCTGGCGACGATGATGGAGGAATGGGGCCTGATGGGCGGATTCTTCCTGATCGTCGGCTTCGGCGCCCTGATCCGCTGGGGCATCGGCGTGAGCATGCGTGCGCAGAGCCGCTTCGCCCGGCTGACTGCCGCAGGCCTCTCCGCGACGATCTTCTATTATTGCGCGATCAACATGGCGATGGTGATGGGCCTGGCGCCGGTGGTGGGCGTGCCGCTGCCGCTGATCAGCTTCGGCGGCACCGCCGTGATGACCTTCATGATCTGCTTCGGAATCCTGCTTTCGATCGACCGCCAGAGCCGCCGCGTACAGCGATGGTGATTTTTTCAAAATAAGGGGTTTACAAGCCGCGAACCTCGCAGCTAAAGGCCCACCTCCACTGCGGAGGCGCACTCACCAAGGGCGCCGAAACAACCCGGAATGGACGCATAGCTCAGTTGGTAGAGCAGCTGACTCTTAATCAGCGGGTCCTTGGTTCGAGCCCAAGTGCGTCCACCACCTTTTCAATAACTTAGCAGACCTTAAGCGCGGCGAAGCTCGCCAGCGCGGGCGTTCGGGCAACATCCTGGGCAACATAATTTGGGTCTTCATCCAGCTCTCCTCATTCCCCTAAACTGGGCCGGAGGAGCTGGATTTGTCATCGCTTCAAGAACAACTGCATGGAGAGAACGCGAAGCTGCCGAGGCTGATCGCAACGCGACTCGTGCGCGACAAGCTGGAGGCGCGGTCCTCTCTGTCGGTTCGTCATCTTTTTCGGGGAGGCGTGAGCCGGATCACCCATTGGGCGAGCCGTCGCAAGCCATAGGCGAGTGCCAGCAGCGTTTTGCGGATCGGGTCCTCCTGCCCTCGTCTTGGTGCGTGACGCACCGCCTCCCGCGCCAGCGCGCAGGCGACTTCGAGCATCCAGGCGGCGGCACGAAGCATCAGGATCGTGCAGAGGTTCGAGAGGCGCTTCATCCTGTCCTCCCTCAGCTGCGCAGCGTGATGCCGAACGACACGGAGCGCGGATTGACCCCATCGATCCGACGCCCGACCACCAGATCGACATCCAGCCGCCCGCCGCCCGGATTCCAGCGCACGCCGGCCTGAGACCCAATCGGCCCATCGCCGCGCCCAAATACTTCGCCCATCAGGCTGAAATCCCGGGCAACCTGTACCTCGACCTGCGCGCCGTAAAAGGCGGCATGCTGCTGGCTGCTCGCACGCGCATAGCTCCAGCCGCCATTGAGGTTGAAGCGCACCGCCTTCCCTACCGGGATCGTCACCGGCACGATCAGGCTGGCCGTCTCGACTTTTCCCGAGCGGAGTTCGACCGCACCGGATGCGATCAGTCCGACGCCGAACCCTTTCTCGACGGGGCGGATATTGAGTTTGAGCGCCGGGCCGAACGTAGTCAGGTCCGCCCCGCCGTCCCAGCTGCTTTGAAACGCGCCGCCGATCTCAAGCCGAGGCCAGGCCTTGCGGGTGCAGGCAGGCGAGAGGTTGAGCAGGCCGCGATCGGAGCCATGGAATGTCATCCAGCTCTCCAGGTGGCAGGTGCCGGGGGTTTCGACGGCGGCGTCATCAACGACATGCTCGTTACCACTGGCAAAGGCGGGCGGGACCGGGCCGAGCGTGAACAGGGCAAATGCGAAAACGGGGCGGATCGTCAGGGTCATGAGGCCCTCCATGGGCGTGCGGGGGCACGCCCGCCGCGCTCAAGTCGCCGGCCGCGCGCCGTTGGATATCGAGTGAAGAGCGGGCAGCGCGTCGGCGCTGTGACTAGGGTCGTCTTCCATGCCGGCCTCCCTCATGAGGGATCGTCGAGGCTGAAGCGATCCGCGGCTTCGTCATAGGCGAAGGCCTCGGCATAGCGGCCCCACTGGATCACTGATCGCAGCGTCTGCTGGGCGTACTCCTCGGACATGAAGTCCTCGATCTCGTCGCGGAAGCGGCTCGCTGGCGCTTCGTGGCTGGCCCGGTCGTCGAGGACGCGGCGGATGTGTCCGGCAAGCGGCACGTGGCGCAGCAGATGCTGGGCGAAGAGCTGCTTGCGCGCATCGACCTCGGCATCGACATAGCGCTGCGCCGCCGGAAGCAGCTTGAGGTCCCCGCCTCCCAGTTCGGCGAAGCGCAGGAGCTGCAGCACTTCGGCAACAGGGAACAGCTCATCCGCCTCATATTGCAGCTCGCTGGCCAGGTCCGACAGCGGCGCGCTCCCAAAATAGGGCTCGGCCGCCACCGCCTCCATCAGGCCGGCGAGCGTGTTGGTCGATACGCGCGGCAGCGCCATGCCGATGCCGGTGCCCGGGAACAGCCCTTCGCGGGGGTGTCCCGCCTCGGTCCGCATCGTCATCCGCGCATAGATGTCATCGACCAACGCCTGGAACGCCGGGTCCTGGCGGTTGCGCGGTTGGGGCAGCGTCACCCTGATCTCGCTGACGACGCGCCCTGGATTGGAGGAAAAGACCAGGATGCGGTCGCACATCAGCACCGCTTCCTCGATATTGTGGGTCACAATGAGGATCGACTTGATCGGCATCCGCCCTTCCGACCAGAGATCGAGCAGGTCGGTGCGCAGCGTCTCCGCCGTCAGCACGTCGAGCGCCGAGAAGGGCTCGTCCATCAGGAGGATGTCGGGATCGACGACGAGCGCCCGCGCCAGGCCGACGCGCTGGCGCATGCCGCCGGACAGTTCCTTGGGATAGGCGCTTTCGAAGCCGTCGAGCCCGATCAGGTCGATCGCCTTGAGCGCGCGCTGGCGGCGCTCCTCGGCGGCGACACCCTGCGCCTCAAGCCCGACTTCCACATTCTGCAGCACGGTAAGCCAGGGGAAGAGCGCGAAGGTCTGGAAGACCATCGAGACGCGCGTATCGGCGCGCGGGAAACTGACCTCGCCCGAAGTAGGTTCGATCAGCCCGGCGATCGAGCGCAGGAGCGTCGACTTGCCCGAGCCCGACCGGCCGAGCAGCCCGACGATCTCGTTCTCACCGAGCGTCAGATCGACATCGTCGAGCACGAGCAGGCCCGAGCCGCTCGATTTGCCATAGATATGGCGGACATCGCGGACCTCGACGAGGGGAAGGGTTTCAGTGAGCGTGTTCATGACGATACTCCCGATGCTCAGTCGAGGCGGAGGCGGCGCTCGGCGAACCGGTACATCGGCCGCCACAGCGTACGGTTGAAGGCGATGACGAAGATGCTCATCACGGCGATGCCCAGCGCAACGCGAGGATAGTCGCCCGTGCGGGTGGCATTGGCGATGAACGACCCGAGCCCGGCGGCTTCCAGGTGCTTATCGCCCCAAGTGACGGCCTCGGCGACGATGCTGGCATTCCACGAGCCGCCCGAAGCGGTCAGCGCGCCGGTCACGTAATAGGGAAAGATCGCGGGGATCGCGACTTGCCGCCACCACTGCCAGCCGCGGATGCCGAACATCGCCGAGGCTTCCTTCATGTCGGTCGGGATCGCACTCGCACCGGCGATGACGTTGAACAGGATGTACCACTGCGTGCCGAGCACCATCAGCGGCGACAGCCAGATGTTCGGATCGAGATGCAGCCCGAGGATGGCGATCACCGCGAAGGGGAACATCACATTCGCCGGGAAGGCGGCCAGGAACTGCGCCACCGGCTGCAACCGCTCGGCCCAGGCAGGGCGCAGGCCGATCCATACGCCCACGGGCACCCAGATCAGGCTGGCGATCGCGATCAGCACCACCACGCGCAGCAGCGTGAGCAGCCCGAGCCCGAAGGCGGTCAGGCCGTCATGCCAGCTCAGGCTGGCGGCGATGTACTGGGCGAGCGTCCAGAAAGCGGCCACAGAGGTGATGGCGACGAACGCCAGCCACAGGCGGTCGAACGCACGGCTTGCGGCAGGGGCTACACGCAGCTGGCGCGCCACGGGCAGGCGCGGCAGGCGCAACCCGCCGAGCCAATGCAGCGGCGTGACGAGCAGGTTGCCGAGCCGGCCCAGCCACCGGGTACGGCGGATGAGGTCGTAGAGCCAGGAGCGCGGGCGCTGCTGCGAGGCGGTCTGCTCGAAGCGGAACTTGTCGGCCCAGGCGACGATCGGCCGGAAGGCCAGCTGGTCGTATAGCAGGATGACCACCGCCATCGCGCCCACCGCCATGCCGATCGCACCGAAATCCTCGCGGTCGATCGCGAGCGCCAACCACGAGCCGATGCCGGGCAGCGTGACGGTGGTGTTGCCGACGGTGATCGCCTCGGACGCGACGACGAAGAACCACGCCCCCGACATCGACATCATCATGTTCCAGACGAGCGCAGGCAGTGCGAAGGGCAGCTCAAGCCGAACGAAGCGCCGCCACGCCGAAAAGCCGAACTGTTGCGAGACTTCGTCCAAGTCCTTGGGCACCGTGCGCAACGACTGGTAGAAGCTGAACGCCATGTTCCAGGCCTGCGCCGTGAAGATCGCGAAGATGGCCGCGCACTCGGCCCCCAGCTGGCTTCCCGGGAAAAGCCCGAGGAAGAGCGTGACGGTGAAGGTGAGAAAGCCCAGCACCGGCACCGACTGGAGGATGTCGAGCGCAGGCACGATGATGAGCCCGGCCTTGCGGCTCTTGGCCGCGAGCGTCGCGACGACGAACGTGAAGAGCAAGGACGCGCCGAGCGCGGCGAACATGCGCAGCGTCGTGCGCAGCGCGTATTCGGGCAGCATGGTGGGATCGAGCACCACCGGCGTGGTGCGGAGCTGCGCCAGGGGCGCGCTCATATCCTCGGCCCCGCGGAAAACGAGCACCGCGCCCGCCGCGAGCAGGATGAAAACGATAAAATCCGCCCAGGATGGCGCGCCGCCCGCGCGCACCCAGCGCGCCAACGGACGTGCACCCCTGGAATCTTCGAAAATGAAGACCATGGCTCACCTCATGACCGGCCGTCTCGGCCGCCACGGGCGAGCGCTAGAACCTAGGCCCGGCCGGGCGCCCTCGACGGCGCGTTAGATCGACTACTGTCGCTCGGCATTTTGCTAGCGTTCCTCGAATGCCCTCGCCCCGCGGATGCGGGGAAGGCGTGGCGGGCGGATACCAAGGCAAGGCTGATGCCGCCAGCAGGGATTGTGCGGTGCACAGAAGTGAATCGGATAGGCCCGATATACTTCGGTATATGCGGCCGTGCCCTGCCTAGCCCGCCTCTTCTCGCGGGCTACCGAATAACCTGTCATAGGTACGAACCAGATCGGGCACCGAGCGCGCGTTCATCTTTCGCATGACCTGGCCGCGGCGCACCTTGACCGTGATCTCGCTCACATCGAGCTGCGCCGCGATCTGCTTGTTCAGCAGCCCCCGCACCACCAGCTCCATCACTTCCTGTTCTCCGATCGTCAGGGTGCAATGGAGCTTGCGCAGTTCGGCCAGGCTGGCCGCCTCGCGGCGGCGAATGCGATCCTTGCCAATACCCTCGTTGATCGCGTCGAGCAGCGCCTGCTCGTCAAAGGGCTTGGCCAGAAACTCGATCGCACCAGCCTTCATCGCACGCGCAGTCATCGCAATATCGCCGTGCCCGGTGACGAAGATCACGGGCAACCCGATGCCGAGGCTCTCCATCTGGCGCTGAAAATCGAGGCCGCCCTGCCCCGGCATGCGAACGTCGAGCACGAGGCAGCCTGGCGCTTCGGACAGTTGATGCGCAAGAAAGGCCTGCGTCGAAGCGAATGTTCGGCATTCGATGCCAACCGACGCCAGCAGATCCTCAAGGCCGGCGCGAACCGAAGGATCATCGTCCACGATGTAGACGATGGGAGGCCCATTCTCCTCCACTGCCGCATTCGTCATCGCCCAACTCCCGCAACGGGCAGGCGCACCTTGAATGTCGCGCCGCGCGCCGAGTTCGCGTCAGCCCAGATATGCCCGCCATGCGCTTCGACAATCGCCCGGCTGATCGTCAAGCCGATCCCGGTGCCGCCTTCCTTGGTGGTCCAGAAGGCGTCGAACAGGTGCTCACGGGCACTCGCGGCCAGGCCATTGCCCGAATCCGCAACGGAAACGAGCACGTCCCGATCTTCCAGGGTCGAGGCGATGACGATCTGTCGCTCCGCCTGCGGGACGTGCGCGAGCGCCTCCATCGCGTTGAGCAGGAGATTGCCGATGACCTGCTGAAGCTGCACGCGATCCGCCAGTATCGGTGGCAATGCCTCACAGAACTCCAGCCGCATGCCGATATCATGCCTGTCGAGTTCGGCTTGCGCCAACGCCACCGCCTCGGCGACGATCTCATTCAGGCTGGTTCTGTCGCGCTTGGGTGCTTCATGACGTGCAAGGCTCCGCACGCGCTGGATCACGGCCCCGGCTCGATTGGCGTCGCTCAGGATCCGCTCGGCCGAAGCGCGTGCCTTGTCGAGATTGGGCGGGTCCTGGCCCAACCACCGCAGGCAGGCATTGCCGCTCGTCACGATCCCGGCCAGCGGCTGGTTGACCTCATGCGCGATCGAAGCCGTCAATTCTCCCAGGCTGGTCATGCGGGATATCCGGACGAGTTGCGCGCGCGCTTCATGCGCGGCGGCTTCCGCCGCCACCATGCGAAGCGCCAGCCAGGTGGTGATGCCTATGGCAGAGGTGCTGATCGCCATGTTGATGATACCTGCTTCGCGTGATCCCCCGGCCGTCAGCGTCGAACTGATCAAGGTGAGCAGGATGCACAGCCCTGCCAGGGCGATCACATTGCGGCGGGGGAAGCGGCCGACCGCCAGCAGGATGATGACGATGTAAAAGACGGCAGCGGCGATCTCCAGGTCGGTGACCGTGTCGGCGACGAAGATGCCGATCATGAGCCCCACGATCGCTACCGCCTGCAGCCATGACTTCCATTGCATGAATAATTCGCCCGTTTCGTTCATCTCGGCGCGTTCCGGGCCCGGTTCAAACATGCCTGCATATATCCCCGATATGCCAAGGTATCGATGCGCCTGCCTATGCCGCATTGCCCACGCATGGTCCTATCCTCCCGATCACGATGAAGGCGGCGGCAGTGCTCTGGGAATGGATCATCCGAAAGGCGTCCCGAAGCGCGAAATTCCGGACGAGGCTCTATAGGCTCTCCTTCGCGTTACTGCGTGCTTCGCTGGCCTTGCGCAACATCGGCCTCTCATCGGACGCCGCTCGCGCGCTGAGCCTCTCGCAATGGATGCGCCGAGTGGCGGCTGGTCGCCCCAGGAGAACGAAGGAGCTACCTCCGGCCCCCATCGGTTGCGCCTCCCCACCTCGCACATAGTGTCGGCAACACGAACAACGTCAGAAATGTCGCGCTGATCAGCCCGCCAATCACCACGGTCGCCAGCGGCTTCTGGACCTCCGCGCCCGCACCGTGCCCCAGTGCCATCGGCACAAACCCCAAGCTTGCCACCAGCGCAGTCATCGCAACGGGCCGCAAGCGGGCAAGAGCCCCTTCCCGCGCCGCGGTCGCGCGATCCATGCCCTCCGCCACAAGCTGCTGGATCGCGGTCAGCATCACGAGACCGTTGAGCACTGCGATGCCCGACAGAGCGATGAAGCCAACCGCGGCAGAGATCGAGAACGGCATGCCACGAAGCACAAGCGCCAGCACGCCGCCCACCAGCGCCAGCGGCACCCCGGTGAACACGATCGCGGCATCGCGGACGTTGCCGAGCGCGCCGAACAGCAGAAGCAGGATCAGCGCGAAGCAAGCCGGCACCACCAGCATCAGCCTGTCGCGCGCCGAGGCCAGGTTCTCGAACTGGCCGCCCCATTCCAGCCAGGTGCCGGCCGGCAACTGCACATCACGCCCAATTGCAACGCGCGCATCGGCAACCACGCTGGCAACGTCACGGCCACGGACATTGGCCTGCACCACCACGCGGCGCTTGCCGTTCTCGCGGCTGATCTGGTTCGGCCCGTCCACCAGCCGGATGTCGGCGACCGAGGCAAGCGGCACGAAGCCACCGCCGGGGGTCGGCACCGGAGTCTGTCCCAGCGTGTCGAGGTTCGCTCGGCTGGCATCGTCCAGGCGGATCACGACCGGGAAACTGCGATCACCCTCGAATATCCTGCCGGCTTCGCGACCGCCCACCGCGATGGCGACGGTATCAGCCACATCCTGCGCGCTGACGCCCACCACCGAAGCGCGATCCTGCGCATAGGCGATGTCTAGCATCGGCAGGCCCTCGGTCTGCTCGACCTTCACGTCTTCCGCACCGGGCGTGCGGCGCAGCACCGCGGCGATCCTGGCGGCAGTGGCGTTCATCTCGGCAAAGTCCTCGCCGAACACCTTCACGGCAACGTCAGAGCGGACCCCGGCGATCAGCTCGTTGAAGCGCATCTGGATCGGCTGGGTGACTTCATAGGCATGGCCGGGAACCGCCGCGAGCCGGACCTCGATCCGCTCGACCACCGCCGATTTCGGCTCCGAAGGATTGGGCCAGTCCTTGCGGTCCTTGAGCATGATGAAAGTATCGGTGGCGTTGGGCGGCATCGGGTCGGAAGCGACCTCGGCGGTGCCGGTGCGCGAGAACACCGTCTTGATCTCGGGCATGCCATGCAATGCCTTCTCGATCTGGAACTGCATCGCCTGGCTCTGCTCGACCGAGGTGCCCGGCACACGGAAGGCGGAAACGAGCACATCGCCTTCATCGAGCTGGGGCAGGAACTCCTGGCCCAGGGTGGTGAAGGCCACGCCACCGATCGCGGCCGCACCGATCGCGGTACCGATCACCAGCTTCGGCCAGCCCAACGCCCGGTCCAGCCCCGGCTCGTAGCGTCGGCGCAGCCAGCCGATGATCCGGTTTTCCTTCTCCTCGACCGGCCGCGACAACAGGCAGGCGATCGCCGCCGGCACGAAGGTGATCGAGAGCAGGAAGGCGCAAGCCAGCGCGATGATCACGGTGAGCGCCATCGGCTCGAAGGTGCGCCCCTCGACGCCGCTCAGCGTGAGCAGCGGCACATAGACGAGGATGACGATCGCCTGCCCATAGACCGAGGGCCGGACCATCTCGCGAGCGGCGGCGGAGATCACCTCGAGCCGCTCCGGCAATGCGAGCGGACGGCCTTCGGCATGCTGGCGGTCCGCGATACGGAGCAGGGCGTTCTCGACGATGATCACCGCGCCATCGACGATCAGCCCGAAATCGAGCGCTCCCAGGCTCATCAGGTTCGCCGATACGCCGACGCGGAGCATCCCAAAGCTCGTCATCAGCATGGTGATCGGGATGACCAATGCCGCGATCAGCGCCGCGCGCAGGTTTCCGAGCAGCAGGAACAGCACCGCGATCACCAGCAGCGCCCCTTCGGAGAGATTCCGCGCGACGGTGGCGATGGTCGCATCGACCAGCCTGGTCCGGTCGAGCACCGGCTCGATCACGATGTCGCGCGGCAGCGCAGGCGCGATCGTCTTGAGCTTGGCATCGACGCCCGAGGAAACGGTGCGACTATTCTCGCCGATCCGCATGATCGCGGTGCCGGTGACGACCTCCTTTGCATTCTCCGATCCCGAGCCCATGCGGACACCCTGGCCAAGCCGCACCTCCGCCACCTGCTCGAGCGTGATCGCCACGCCGTCACGGGTGGCGATCACCCGGTCGCGCAGCTGCGCAAGGCTGCGGATGCGGGCATCGGCACGAACAGCCAGCCCCTCCCCGTTCCGGTTGACTGTGCCGCCACCGGTGGCGACATTGTTGCGCTCCAGCGCCGTCGCGAGATCGGCGAGCGAGAGCCGGAGTGCCGCCAGCCGCTGGGCATCGGGGACGACGAGATATTCCTTCTCATAGCCGCCTAGCGAATCCACGCCCGCAACGCCGTCCACCGCCTTCACCTGCGGCGCGACGATCCAGTCCTGCACGGTGTGGAGGTAGGTCGCCTTGTCGGCTTCGTTCGCCAGCCGGTCGCCCTCGGGGGTGATATAGCTGCCGTCAGGCTGGAGGCCCGGTTCGCCGGGGCGGTGCTGGGCGTGGCCGCGCTCGGCATAGCGCAGCGTCCAGATATAGACCTCGCCCAGCCCGGTCGCGATCGGCCCCATCTCGGGCCTGACGCCGCCGGGCAGCGTCTCCTGCGCCGCGGTCAGGCGCTCCTGCACCTGCGCCCTGGCGAAATAGATGTCGGTCGAATCGCTGAATACCGCAGTTACTTGCGCGAAGCCGTTGCGGCTCAGGGATCGGGTGTTCTCCAGCCCCTTGATCCCGGCCAGCGCGGTCTCAATCGGAAAGGCGACCTGCTTCTCGATCAGCTCTGGCGACAATGCCGGCGCAAGGACGTTCACCTGCACCTGGTTATTGGTGATGTCAGGCACAGCATCGATCGGCAGGCGCCACAGGCTGGCGGCTCCGACGATGGCGGCGACGGCGGTGAGCAGCAGGACAAGCCAGCGCTTCTCCACGGCCCAGGTGACGACCTTGCCGATCACCGGTCAGTCCTCATGACCGGCTTCGGCAGCACCGAGCGCGGACTTCAGGGTAAAGCTGTTGGTCGCGGCAATCTGCTCACGCCCGGTGAGGCCGCTGGTCACAACGACAGCGGCACCGTCCTGCCGCCCAAGGACAACGGGCGTTGCGCGGAAGCCACTGTCCGTGCGGACGAACACCATCGTCTTGCCCTCCACGGTCTGCACCGCCGTGGTCGGCACACGCAGCGTTCCATCGCTTCCACCGCCGGGAAGCTGGACGGCGGCATTGACCGTCTCGCCCACGCGCCAGGTCCCATCACGATTGTCGAGCCGTGCGATGGCCCGCACCAACCTGGTCTGCGGATCGAGCGCGGGGGAAACGAAGCGGATGCTGGCACTGGCACCCCGGCCCGGCCCGGTGATCTCGACCGTGCTGCCCGGCTTCACACGCGCCGCATCGGCCGCCGAGAGCGACAGGGTGATGCTCAACTGGCCGGTATCGGTGATGCGGAACAGCTCGGTCTCAGCCGCATCGGCCATGAATACCTGCCCCAGCGAAGCACTCCGGGCGACGATCCGGCCAGCGATCGGTGCGGTGACGACGATGCGGTTGAGGCTACCGCCGCGCACTCCCGAGGCGGCGAGCTGCTGGCGGGCGAGCCTCAGCCCGGTTTCCGCCTGCTCGAAATCGGCGCGCGAGATCTGGACTTCGCGCAAGGGGCGGAACCCGCGCCTATAGAGCGCCTCATCGCGATCGAGCGTCGCGCGGGCCAGCTTCAGGCGCGAACCTGCCTTTTCAACCTCCGCCTGCAAGGACGCAGCCTCGCGGCTTTCGAGGATCGCAAGAGTCTCCCCGCGACGGACGTAATCGCCAAGGTTGCGCGTCAGGGCGACCACCCGCCCCTCGATCGGCGCGGCGACGACACGGGTCAGGTCAGGATCGCTTTCGATCGTGGCGGGCGCTTCGATCGCACCGCCGCCACTGCCAAGGGTCGGCCGGACAAGCTCTATCCCCGCCGTTGCGATCTGCTGCGGGGTCAACTGCACCAGGCCTTCTTCGCCATGCCCCTCTTCGCCGCCTTCGGACGCTGCCTCAGTGGCATTCCCAGCAGCATTGTCAGGCGTGCCGCCGCACCCGGCCAGCGGCAGTATCAAAAGCAGCGGAAGCGCGGCGCGAAGGTGCATGGATCGATCTTTCAATTGCGTCACCGCAGGGTTTCGGGCGGAAGCGGCTCAGCATTGCGCCAAGCCGGGATGGCGTCGGCGAGCACGCGCCACGCCGAGCGAAGGAAGATGAGGGCGATGATGCCGCCCACCGCGATGTCGGGCCAGGCCGATCCGGTTGCCGCGACAAGCCCTGCCGCGATCAGCACGCCGATATTGGATGCGACATCGTTGCGCGAACATTCGAAGGTGCTCGACATGTTCACATTCTCATGGCGGAACCGCCACAGCAGCGCGAGACAGCTGAGGTTCGCCATGAGCGCCGCGCTGCCGAAAGCCAGCATCAGCGTCGAAGACGGCGGCACGCCGTTCGCGACCTTGTCAGCGATTTCGATCAGTACCGCGATCCCGAAGAGAAGGATCAGCGCGCCCTTGGCGAGTGCCGCGCCCGCCTCCCAGCGCGGCCCGCGATTCAGCGCGTAGAGGCTGAGCGCATAGACAACGGCATCGCCGAACATGTCGACCGAATCCGCCATCAGCGCCGAGGATCGCGCAACCAGCCCGCCACCGAACTCAGCGGCGAACATCGCGAAATTGATCAGCATCACGATGATCAGCACGCGGCGCTGCTCGGCCTTGCGCGCCAGCACGGCGATCGTGTCGCCCTTCCTTGAACAGCAATCGTCGGCCATCGGCATCACCTGAGTCGGATCTTCAGGCTCGACCCGTGCACCCTGAAGTGGCTAGAGGGTCAAGGATGAAGATCGGCGACCTTGCCCGCGCCACCGGCACCAAGGTGGAAACGATCCGCTATTACGAAGCGGAGGGGCTGATCCCAGCGCCCGCGCGCAACGGCGGCAACTACCGGGTCTACGAACAACCGCATCTCGACCGGCTCTCCTTCATCCGCCGCTCGCGCGACCTCGGCTTCACGCTGGATCAGGTCCGGACACTGCTGCGGCTGGCTGATGATCGCGGTGCCCCCTGCGGGGAAGTGGATGCGATCACGATCGCGCATGTGGCCGAGATCGACCGCAAGTTGGCGGACCTCCAGGCGCTGCGGGAAGAGCTCGTTCGCCGCCTGGATGGCTGCAAGGGTCCGACGATCGCCGATTGCCGCATTATCGAAGCGCTCTCCCCGCGTTCGACGAGTGCCCAAGCCGTTTGACAGCGGCCGGCCTCCGTTCACGACCATTTCGACTTAGTCCAATTGACCAGGAGGCCCCCTGGGGCCCGTCGCCCGTGCATGCGCCCCGAACTGCCCGGCCCGCAAAATCTGCACGACAAGGCGGCTCCCGCGCCGTCAGAGGCTTCTGCATGGACAAGCTGCGCCGATCAGCATAGCAACTCCCATGCAGCCCCGACTTTGATCGGAAGGGGCCGCCCGCATTCGGCGGCGAACACAGGCTCTCTCGGCTTCAGGCCGGGCGGCCTGCGAAATACAATACCTTCGGGAAATACGCGGGAGGCGTGTTCCTGTGTTCGCGTCGATCAACCGTCCCGGCTGTCGGGCGGTGCGGCTGAACATGGGGAGAATCTATGCGCACAGCGAATGCCGCGGTGCTGATGGCTGCCGCCTGGATCGGTCATGCCAGCGCCCAGGATACTGATCCGGCCACCCATCCCGAGATGTCGCAAGAACGCACCTTGCCGCTGATCGCGGCGGCTTTGCGCGACAACATCATCGATCCCGACTCGATCACCAACTTCTCGGCCTGCTATCCAGCGGTGAAGGTGAAATACGAGAATGGACGTCCGGTTCGTTGGACCATCATGCTCTCGTTCAACTCGAAGAACAGCTATGGCGGATATGCGGGCCTCCAGAGCGTCTCTGCGGTCTTCTATGCCGACAAGCCCGTGACGATCTTCGCCAGCGGCATGCCGCCTAGCAGCGAGAGGCTGGCACGCTGCACGCGCATTTCCGACGCGGAAATCCAGCGGCTGGTACAGCAATGAAGCGGCTCGCGATGCTCGGGCTGTTCGCTCTAACCGGCTGCGCCAGCAAGATCGGTGAGGCTGAGCAGCGCTACGCGATCGTCAAAAAAGACAAGAGCGATGCTACCGCGATCTGCTCGGAGGGTAAGGCAGTAGTCGAAGCATACCTTGGGGCGCATGACGGCGAAGGTTATCGACGAAGGAAGGTCGAAACGGAGATTGACTGCCAAGCTGCGCGGCTGGGCACTTAGCTATCTGCACAAAGGAGGTTCAGAAACGAACTGAACGCCAGTCGAGTTGCCCCCGAGTTGCCCTTCAGGGAGGTCAGCCTTTGCCCGATGGATATCTCTGTTTAGATACAGTGACATAGGACACCGGATACGCTGACAACCAATCAGCGGGTCCTAGGTTCGAGCCCTAGTGCGTCCACCATTCCTTTTCCTTTTCAATCCGTTACCTGGATCGGTTCCGGCCACGAGCCTGAGCCGTGAGCGGCTCCCACTGTGACCGTTTTTGGACCCTTCCGCCAAATCCGGGACTGACGGTTTCTCGCCCTCTCCCGATGTGGCCGGAAACGTCAGCTGGTCCGCATAGGGCGCCAGATGCTTCACCGACATGCGGGCATGGCGCCGCACCATCGATTCCGACTTCCAGCCACCCAGCTCCTGAAGCACCCAGGTGTGCCGCAGAGCCGCCAATGCGCGCGTCCCTGATCCTCGCCCTTTCACGCATCGCGCTCATGCGAGGCGCCGCACTCCCCGTTCAGCAGGAGGTCGCCGACACTCCAGTAGCTATTCCGGCCAGACGAACTGCGGCGTTATTCCGTTTCGAATGAGCGCGCGGCCGACAAGTTCAAGCTCAAACATCGTCGCGACGTCAAAGGGCCGCGCGATAGTCCAGCTCTGTTCGATCTCGGTCAGAAGACGCACCAGCAAGGAACGGAGGCGAATGTTGTCGGCGCAAGGACTGGCCTGATCGGAAAAGACGTGGACCCGGGGCATGGTCACCGCCGCGCCGGCGAATTGCCATGCCCCGTTGTCGAAAATCAGGCGCTTGCCGAGCGCGATCTCCTTGAAGAGATAATAATGCGCATGGGCGTCGCGCTCGGTGGCAGGCTGTTCGGGCGACGCCGGAAGCCCCTCGCCTTCCTGCTTGATCCGCTCGATCGCGCCAATGGCGTCAGCAATCGACGCGATCCTCGAATAGCCGGGCAGAGATATCGCCGCAGCATCAGGATCGATGCCCGGATCGATCGACTGGAGCGCGGCGACGATCGTATCGTAGAATGCACCGATCGACGGTAGGCTTGTCTTCACCAAGGCTATCGGTGGAAATTCCGGCTTTTCAATGTCCATGAAGACGGCGAGTTGGGACCGGTCGAGCGGGCGCAATGCCAGCGGCGCGGCCAGTTCGATGTCGCCCGGCAGTTTCGAGACCGGGTAGCGGGCCAGAAAATCCGGCGACGCGATGTGCGGACGCCCGCCGATGGCCGCCAGGATGTTTCCGGCAAGCGCCAGGTGAAACATCTCCTGACCCACGATCCGGTGGAGCACGCCCTCGACCCGATCGGGGTCGTCATGGATAGACCATTGTGCACAAAGATAGGGGGGGATCGTGGCGAACTCGAGCTGCATCGCAAGATGCAGGGCCGCATGAAGATCGCCAATGTCGTTGATCCCGCCGGCAACGAAGGATGCGATCGTGCGGCTCATGCCTCACGCGCCAAGCCGAGAAGGGCAAGCTGTTCATCGATGATCTGGAGCGCCGCGGCGCTGACCGGTGGAAAGGCGTTCAGGGGAACATTTCCGCGATAGCCAAGGATCGTCATCCCGACATCGGAGGTGAAATAGCCGCCAACGGCAAGATAGCGTAGCCGGACGAAGAATTGTCGGCTCATGCCCGTCGATTGCGAAAGCGCTGCGACCAGTGCCGCCTTTTCCGCTTCCGCCAGCGCGGTGAACACGGCGCCGTACGTCTGCTGCGCGTCCGCATCCAGCGCTGCCAGTCCGCTCAGAAGCAGAGCATTGTCATCGACCTGCCTCGGATAGGGCGCGCTGAGCCATTCGTCGAAAAACTCCGCGATGTTCAGCCGGCTGGGCGCTTCGTAGGGGCTGGAGCTTGGGAGGAGAATGTCCGAGAGCGCTGCCAGCGTGTCGCGCTGGGCGGCCGAGAGCGTGAGCGGCCATGGCCTGACCGGCGTGATCAGGTTGGGATCGCCGCCATAGCCGGTTGCGCTCGCCACGGTTTTCGCCGCCTTGAGAGCGGCAAAGGCCACCCGTTCCCCGGGGGTGACTGGTTCGAGTTCTTCGCCCACAAATCCCATGCGGCGTCTCCGATTATGCCTGGCCGCGGTGCAATTGGGCGATGCGGGTCGCACCGCGCCAGGCCAGCGCGAGAATGGTCAGTGTGGGATTCTTATCGGGGCTCGAGGCGAAGCTCGCGCCATCGAGGACGAAGAGGTTCCCGGCATTCCAGCACTGTCCGAAGCTATCGAGGACCGAGTCCGCCGGCGACGTGCCCATGCGGGCGCCGCCAACCTCGTGGATCGCCGACCCGCCCGGCGGCATGACGAGCGGATCACCGCTTACTATCGTTCCGCCGAGCCTGTGGAAAATCCGCGAGAAGGTGGCATGCATGTGGGTCGCCTGATTGATCTCCTGCTGACCCCATTTCCAGTGGAAGCGCAGCGCCGGAAAACCCCATTGATCGGTCGAGCCCGGGTCGAGTTCGCAATAGGTTTCTTCATTGGGGATCATTTCACCTTCGCCGGAAAGGAAGGCGTAGCTGCCATATCTACGCTGAATCTGCCGGCGCAGCGCATCGCCATAAAGAGGATCCGTATCATCGACATAGCCGCCGACCGCCACGGTCGGGAGGCGACGTCCGCCGCGCGGCTCGATGTGATAGCCGCGGGCGAAGTTGAGTTTCCCCTCTTCCTGCTCGCGGTGGAGCCACCAGGGGACGTAGATGTGCGGAGTGAAGATCCCGTCATCATTCTGCGGCGGGACGAACCCCAGTGCGGGGATCCGCGCCTGCATCGTATATTCGACGGAATCCATGATATATTTTCCGAGCAGGCCGCTCGCATTGCCGATTCCGCTGGGCCAGCTGGCGCTTCTCGAGTTCAGAAGAATGCGAACGGTCGAGAAGGACCCGGCGCCGAGAATGACGTTCCTTGCCTCGACGCTATGCTGGGTGCCAGCCTGACGGTCGATATAGGTAACGCCCGTCGCTTTCCCTTCGGCGTCGACATCGACGCGCTGAACGAGCGCGTTCGTGACGATCGTCAGATTGCCCGTCGCGAATGCCTCGGGGATAAGGACGGTCGTGCTCTGGAAATTCGAGCGGCTCGAGCAGCCCCGTGTGCACTGGGTCGCATAGACGCACGGCGCCCGGCCGTTCAGGCCCTTGGTCAGCACCGCAGCATGGATCGCCGCGACGGGCATCTCCTCCGCCCTGAACGCCGCCGCGAGAAAAATCTCGTGCGCGGGGCGGCGGCGGCGGCTGCAGGACGCCGGGGGGTGAATCGGGCGCATTCTCATAGCCATGCGGCGTTCCGGTGACCCCGATCAGCGCCTCGACCTTGCTGTACCACGGATCGAGATCGGCATAGGCGATCGGCCAGTCAAAGCCCAGGCCGTCGCGGGAATGGGGCTTGAAATCATAGGGGCCAAAGCGCAGCGCCACGCGCCCCCAATGGTTCGTCCGCCCGCCCAGCATGCGCGGACGCCACCAGGTAAACGGGTCCGACCCCGCCTTCTGCGAGTATGGCTCGCCCGGAACCGTCGAGCCGCCTCCCACCGTGGCGTTGTAGAAACCAAATTCCTTGTCGGCGGTACCAGCGGCGCGCAGTGGCGCCGCCTCCGGCGTCTGGAACATGGGCGTTTCGGTCGTCGGCGAATAGTCGCGGCCGGCCTCGAGCAGGAGGACACGAAGCCCCGAGCGGCACAGCGCATAAGCGGCCATTCCGCCCGCTGCACCCGACCCGACCACGATCGCATCATGGTTGCCCGTCAAATGCTCCCCCCCCCTGAGTCGCCCTATGCGGTTGTACGGCCACTAGTCAGATGCACAAGTTGTCGATGGCCCAGTGTGCGGATCGGCACCTCCCGGCCGGCGAGGTCAGGGGCGGCATTGTAGGCGGCGACACGAAGGGCACTACTCCTTGCGCCTCTCGGAAAGAGACGGGCCAGAGGTTTCCTGGGCGGAGCGAGATAGTGAAGATAGGCGAAGAGATCGCGCAGCTTCCCCTCCCCGACCTCCGGTTTGCAAAGGGTCGGATAGCGCGTGCTTCGGGGCGTCCGCGCAATGACGGGGCGTGGTGCATCACGACCCCGCGATTGCCGAAGCGCTCCCGATCGCCGACTTGCGGCACTGATTGGCCCGAGATCGATGTGCCCGAAGCCGATCGCTCCGCGCCCCAAGCGCCGGCCAGAGGAAGCGGGCGTTGTCGATTTTGGGGATCATCGGCGCATTGTCCGGCCGATCATCTCCATCGAGATAGGACGCCGCCGTCGGCAAATCTCCATGGAACATCTCAAACGCCCCGGGATGAAAGGAAAGATCGTTCCATCATCGTTTGATTGCCTCCTTAATGGATCAAATTTCAATATACTTTCGATCTATTTTTGACCGATAATAGTAATGACAGTCTGATCATTGGCAGATCATAAGCCTCCAACGCTTCAGACAAAGATCACTTGGTCGCAACGTCAGCAGCACCGGCCTGCCGGAAATGATGCCGCATGCCGATGCTATTCGAGATCATTCTACCGGAAGGAGAAGTCCGATGACCAAGAAGGATCTTGTCGCAGCTGCGACGAAGAAGGGCCTCGACCATAGCCATGCCGAGCGTGCCGTCGATGCAGTGCTGGGCGCGCTGCGCGACGCGCCTACCGGTGTGCTCGTGTTTCGTGAGACCGAGGGGCGCTCCGTCCCAGCTGACAAGCGGCGCACCATCTTCATGTGCGGTTGAGACCCCTTCATGGGTGACTGAGGGACGAGCCAGCGCCATCGCGGCGCGCTCGCCCCGCTGATCGAAGCTGGAGGCACCATGGCCTACGCGTATCCCATGCCGACGCCGGACTATCCGCTACTGCGCGAGAATATCTGGCAGATCACAGCGGAAGAACCCCTCGCCTATGTCGAGACACCCGACGGGTGTTTCGAGGTGGAAACCGGTCAGGCGCTCGCCTTTCTCCGCGTCCGTCCGCATTGTACCCCGCACAACAGCGTCGCCCGGATCGCAGAACGTAGTGGCACGCCCCCCGCGCAAGTCAGTGCGATGCTCACCGCCCTGGAGCGGATCGGCGCGATCGGCCCGCGTCGTGGCGATGTGATCGAGCGACTGACCCGTGCGGTGGAATTGTGGGGCGCCGAACTGGCCCGCGACTTTATTGCAAATGCCCTGCTCGACGAGGCGATGCCGCGCACCGTTCTCCTCGGCTGGCTGCTCGAAACCTATCACTATGTCCGAGACTTTCCGGAAGCGATCGCCGAGGCTGCGGCACGGGCGCCCGAGGGGCCGTTGCGCCAGTTGCTTCTGCGATACGTCGCCGAGGAACGCGGGCATGAGCGCTTCGTGCTCGAGACGCTGGAAAACCTGGGACTGTCCCGGGCCGAGGTGGAAGCCAGTCGCCCGCTGGTTTCCACCCGGATGATCGGTTTCCTGATGCGCGACCTGTTCGCGGCGGCCCCTGCTGCTGCGTTGCTGATGGCGGCGATGGTTGAGGCCCAGACCATCCCCGACGAAAGGACGCTCGAGTTCCAGCATGAGATCGAACGTCACTTCGACCTCGCCCCAGGCGCGCTCGGGCCCTATTTCAAGCATCAGGAGATCGACGCGCGGCTCGGCCACCACCGGCTGTTCGCGGATAATCTCGCCTGCTTCGACATCGAGGACGAGGCCGTACTCGACCTGGTGGTCGATCGACTCCACGACCTCAAGCACGGCTTCGACCTCCAGGGGCTGGAGATCCGTCATTATTATGGCGGACAGGACGGCGCCTATCTGCCGCGCCAACCGATGCCGATGCGAGCGATCTGATGGCACAGGGCGAACCACATGGCGCGGTGTGCGGCGACAATATCGCGATGGAACCGGCACGGTGGAATTTCGGCGGAGACGTGCCCGGCAAATTCGTGGCCCACGCCCAGCGCTCGATTCCCTATTACGACGATTGCCACGAGCTGATCGCGAGGATCAGCGACTATTTCGTATCCTCGCAATCGACCTGCTATGATCTGGGCACATCGACCGGCAGGCTCCTGACCCGGCTCGCCGTGCGCCACCCGCCTGGCGTGCGGTGGATCGGTATCGACTGCGAGGCCGAGATGGTGCGCGAGGCGCAGGCCGCCTTCAAGGCGGCCACCGCCGACGGTCCCGACACAGGGCGCAGAGCGGTCGAATTCGTCGAAGCCGACATCTGCGACTATCCGTTCGAACGCGCCGACCTGATCATCGCCTATTACACGGTTCAGTTCATCTCTCCGCGGCGACGGCAGGAACTGATCAATCGGCTCTACGAGACGCTAAATTGGGGAGGTGCGCTGCTGCTTTTCGAGAAGGTGCGCGGCCCCGATGCGCGCTTTCAGGACATCGCGGCGGGGCTCTACACGGAGATGAAGCTCGAGCATGGCTACACTGCGGAGGAGATCCTCGCCAAGAGCCGCAGCCTCAAGGGGGTGCTCGAACCCTTCTCGACCGAAGGCAATCGCAGCCTGCTCGAACGCGCCGGGTTCGTCGATATCATGACGGTGTTCAAATATGTGTGCTTCGAAGGCTTCCTTGCAATCCGCTGACCCAGTGCTGGTGCTGGAACTCCAGGGATATCTTGGGTTGCTTGGGTTGGGGGGATTCGAAGTTCCGGCGGGCTTGCCGTCGTGCGAGCTTTGCGGCGGCGATGACGCGCCAATTCTGCGCCGACGGACGCGGGTCACGGCGACGATCGACGCGGCTTTCGACATACGCTGCTGCGCGCATTGCGGCCTGCTGTTCCAATCGCCACGCTTCGCACCCGAATTCTATCGCGCCTATTACGGCCAGGTCTATCGGCGCCTCCTGGCCCAGGAGCAGCCGGCATTCGACAGCCATGTCGAGGACCAGATCGCGCGGGGCGAGGCATTGCTGGAGAGCCTCGCCCAGCTGCTGCCGCGCCCCGGCCGGATGCTCGACCTGGGCTGCGGCGCCGGTGGGATGATGCATGCCTTTCGCCGGCGCGGCTGGAGTGTCGCGGGGGTCGACCCCGACAGCCTCGCCGCGGCACATGCCCGCGACGCGCTCGGCCTGACGGTCCAGACCATGGACGCGGAGGAAATGTGGCTCGACCCGGGCGCGTTCGACCTGATCCTGATCGCCGGCTCGCTCGAACACGTCCACGACATCACCCGGGTGCTCGCCCGATGCCACAGGGCCGGGGCGGAAGACTCCCTCCTGCTCCTCGAGGCGCACGGGCTCGGCCAGGCCGAATATCTCGGCGCGATCGGGCACAATCACCGCCGCTTGCTGACCGCGAATTCGCTGGCGCTGGCGATGCTGCGCCACGGCTGGACACCGCAATTCATCACCGACGCACCCCTGTCCGGCCCCACCCGACCAGGCAGCACCTTCGCACTCGGGCGGCGGACGGAGCGCCTCGGGCCGGAGCCGATGGAGGCGGCGATCGGCCTGGGCGTACGCGACACGCCGGAATCCATGGCCGCCTGGCTCGACCGGCACGGGATCGGCTGATCGGCGCACCGCGTTCGACGCACAAGGGACGCAGATATCAATCGACGATGAACAACCGGGCGCCCGCACGCGAGGACGAACGATGCGCGGCGTCGCCGAAGTCGGACACCTGATAGCTCGTGCCCGCGCGCATCGAGACCCGGCGACCATCCGCGAGTTCGGTCTCCATTTCGCCCGACAGGACGAGCAGGATGTGCCCGCGATCGCACCAGTGATCGGCAAGATAGCCCGGACTGTAATCGACCATCCGGACCCGGACCCCACCGAACATGCGCACGCGCCAGTCGGCATGGCCGGTTTCGCCTGGATGCCGCTCGACCGGAATCTCCGCCCAATTGACCAAAGTGAAGGGCACGGCACCTATTTCGAGCCCCATGATCGCACCCCACTTTCCGCTGAACCTTCATCAATGACACACATGTAAACATGCTCCGAAATGGAGATTAAATACAGTCTACCCTGACGTTGACTCCGAGAGACTTAAGTATCAATCTCGAATAATAAGGTCGCCACCGAATCACGACTTGTTTCGTACGGTAGATCGCGCCGCACTCAACAGTTTCGTTTTTGGCATGGAATGTCGAGCAAGGTCTCGCAGGCATTCGGCACAGGTTCGCCGAGCGCCCATTCACGAATGTCGATCTGCCCATTCTCCCATTGTGTCGATGCCGTTCAAGGCTTTGAGGAGCGAAAACGATGACCAACGATGTGAAGCACCTGGCCGTTCACCAGGCTGCTGCGGACACCGCAGCCAAATGTGCCGCCAACGCAGCGAAGTGCGCTGCCAATGCCGCGAAGTGCGCGGCCGCAGCGGCCAAATGCGCCGCGCGCGCCGCCGAGGCCAAATGCGCCGCCGCAGCGGCACGCTGCGCGGCCACCGCGGCCCGCTGTGCGGTCACCGCCGCGGCAGCCAAATGCGCCGTCGCGCCGCGCTGCGCCGTCAATCCCAAATGCGCGCAATAGCCTGACCCGGCGCCCGGCCTTGGAACGGGCTCGTTCGAACCTCGGGGGATAGCGATGACCGTTCCGCGGCTGGGCGTTGGCCTGCAATATAATCCCGAGCTGATCGGGTGGTTTCCCTTCGTCGAACAGGAACTCGACGTGATCGAGATACTGTTCGATTCGGTCATGACACCGCTCGATGGCCCCGGGCTGATATCTGCCTCGGGAGCCCGCCTGCTCGACATGGTGGCGCCCCATGTGCCGCTGTCGGGACATTCCAACTATGGTGGCGATTTCGGGTTCGACGATCTCGAAAGCACCGCCGCGGTCCGGCGCCACGTCCCGCTGGCCCGCCGCTTCGGCGTGCCCTGGGTCACCAATCACTGCTTCTACAGCGATGCGTCCTGGTCCGATGTCTGGAGCAGCCCGCTCCAATTTTCCAGGGCCGAAGCCGAACGCGTCGCGGAACGCGCCAAGGCCCTGCAAGAACGCTACGGCGTCCCCCTGGGCCATGAGAACGCCGCCTATTACCGCACCTGCCCGGGCAGCGACCTGCGGGAGGAAGAGTTCCTCGCCTATCTGGTCGAGCTGTCGGGCACCTATCTCCATCTCGACCTCCACAATCTCTACGCCAACGCGCTCAATCACGAGGCCGCCGGCTATTCGATCGAGCGGTTCCTCGACACGATCCCGCTCGATCGCGTGATCACGATCCACATGGCGGGCGGGCGCTGGATCGATGGGCAGTATCACGACCTTCACGACACCCAGGTGCCCGATCCGGTCTGGGACCTGCTCGATGTCGTGCTGGCACGTTCGACCCCCGGCGCGGTGATCCTCGAATATGAAGCGCAGGCGCTGGTGTGCGGTGCCGAGACGCTCGACACGCGGCGGACGACCGAGGTGATCCTCGCGGATCTGCATCGCGCGCGCGCCGCATGGGATTGCGCCTATGGCGCACATAGCCGCCGGACGACCTGGAGCGAGGCGGCGTGACCGATGCGCGGCACGTTTGGGACACCTGGCGCCGCATCCTGCGCGACGACCAGCTCGTCGCGCAGGTCCTCGACCCCGCCCATCCCCGCCCGGTCGGGCAGGATCACGAGACCCTGGCGATCATCGCCGACTATGCGCGGACGCCCGAGCAGAGCGCGACCAATATCGGCATGTATCGACGCGGGCTGGCGCGCAACGCACTGGGCGCGCTCGCGCTGGTCCCGCTGTCGCGCCACCTGCTGTTCATGACCGATCTCGACCTCGACAAGGTCGCGGACGAATTTGCGCAATCGGTCGGCCATGTCGATTACGGCCCCAATTTCTGGAAGGCGGCGGGTGCATTCATCGCCTATCTCGCGACCCGACCGGATTTCGCGGCCGCGCCCTGGCAGGACGTCTTCGCGATCGATCTGGCGACGGTGGCGCTCGCCAGACGGCTGGGCGAAGCCCCTCCCCCTGTCTGGCCGGCGGCGGCACCGGGCAGCCCCGCTGCCCTTGGCCACCCGGCAACGCAATGGTCGCTGGCGGGCGCCGCGACCCTGGTGGAGACCGCGCACGACCTTGCGGCGTGGATCGAGAACCCCGAAAGTTTCGACCCGGACGAGCCTGTCGCGGCGACCCCCAGTCACTGGCTGGTCTATTTCCCGGCGGCCGAGCTGCCACGGCACTATGTCCAGCTCTCCGAATGCGCCGCGGCGGTGGTCGCAGGCTGCGCCCGGCCCGCGACGATCGAGCAGCTTGCCCGATCGCTTTCGCTCGACACCGAGCGCGTCGCGGCGATCCTGGAGTCGCTCGCCGGCTCGGGCCTGATGCTTCCAGTCGCGACGGAGCAGGTGGTGCAGTCGCTTGCTCCCGGCCTGGCGGATGCGCGGGCATGACCGAGCTCGAAACCACCGTCGATCCCGTCAGCTTCATTGCCGACACCCCTGGCGAAGGCGAGGTCGCGTGCAATCCGGGCGCTCTCCATGTCGTGGTCGATCCCGCGGTCGAACGCCTGCCGGGCGAGGTCGGCGGCTATCATCTGCTCGCCCATGGCCATTTCGAGACCGGCCTGGCCATCCCGCCGGGCGAAGGCCTGGTCGAGTTGTTCGACGAGTTGATCGCCGAACCCGTCGCGATCGAGACCTTGTACCGCAGCTACGCCGAACGGCATCTGATCGATGCGATCATCGGCGCGCTGGTCGAGACGGGATTCGCCTATCTGGTGAGCGCGCCACCCGGAGCCGCCGAGATAGGGACGTTGCGGCAAGACGTCGAAACACGTCTGGCCGTGCAGCAACGTGCGCCGATCACGATCGATCTCGACGCACCGGATGCCGCCGAGGCGCTCGCGTCGCTGGCGTACAACCCCACCGGGCTCGATCTGCGCCTGCGCTGCGCACGTATCCAGGACCATGGAGCGACGCTGATCGCGCTCGCTGCCCGCCGCCAGGCCGGCGAAATCCGCCTCTACGACCTCAACCTGCGTACCCCGGATCCGCACACCAGTGGCGAGATCCGCGCGGCGCTGGGCGTCCTGGGTGCCTCGGTCATCATCGAGGATGTCGCCTGGCCACACCCCTCCGTGCCGATCCCGGGTATCGAGGACCTCACCCGTGCTGGCGTTGCGGTCCATGCCGTGGTGGCGCCGGGCCGCGCGATCCTGGACGAGGGCGCACGCGCGGCGGCACTGCGATGGGCAACGCAGACATCGCTTACCGGGCTGCGACTGCGGATCGAGCCGGAAGCAGGCAGCGACGAGACCCTGTTCGCCGAAATTCTGGATGCCGTAGATGCACTCGAGGAACGCTTCGGCGACGTCCTGGTCGAGACGTTGCCCGGCGACGGCGCGATCCTGGGCGTGGAACAACCCGACCCGACACGCTTCGCCGTGCCAGGCCCGATGCTCGCCTTTCGCCGCCATTATCTTCGGCGCAGGCTCCCCATGCTCAAGGCGCTCGAAGGCGACAATCTGTGGAGCCAGATCCCCGAAGCCGAGGACAAGCTGGTCCGCCTCGAGGACGATCTGCTGCCCGCCAACCCGGCGCTGCTGGGCCTCGAGGCGGGGAGTCGCCTGGTCGATGTCTGCGGGGGCCTCGGCCGGGTCGCACGGCGGCTCGCGCCGCATGTCGGCGCCGACGGCCAGATCGTATCGATCGAGATGCTGCGGTTGCTGAGCGAGCGGGCGCGCGATTTCGCGACACAGCGCGGCTTCAACAATCTGAGCTTCCGGGTCGGGCTCGCGCAACGGCTGCCGCTCCCCGACAATTCGATGGACGCCGCGGTGAACGAATGGACCGGCGGCATCTGGGAGCTCGGCCTCGGCCCGCCGATGCTCGCGGAGATGGCACGCGTGGTGCGGCCGGGCGGTCGGGTCGCGGTGACGCACCGCCTGATCCGGCTTCCGCTGCAGCAGCTGGGCGGTCCCTGGGTGCAATATGAGCAGATCTACGACTGGATCCGCGATGCCTTCGCGCGATCCGGGCTCGAGATCCTGAACGAGCGGATCTGGGGCCAGATGACACCCACCCTGGTCGGCGAGCGGGCCACCCAGTGGCGCAAGCAATATGTGAGGAGCGTCGTCGATCCCTTTGACTTCGAATATGAGAGCGAAGTCCATTCGGGGCCCAACGCCGACGTCTTCCTGACCGTCATCGCGCGCAAGCCCGGCTAGCGTGCGCCGTGCCCGCGCTGCTCCTGTCTTCGAGGTGGACCCGATGAACGACCAGCAAATGGCTTTCGATCAGGCGCTGGCGGCGCTCCAGGGGCTCGGCCTGCCCGACCTCCTGCCAAAGCTGCACGAGGGCGGCATAGCGATCAGCCGGACGGTGCTCGGCGGATCGCACTCGGTCGCGATCTATCCGCCGATCGATTCCTACCAGCCGATGACCGCGGCGCGCGTGCTCGATGCGATCGACCTCGACGGCGATACGAGCCTGTACATCCACATTCCCTTTTGCGAGACCCGGTGCACCTTCTGCCATTATTCGGTCGAGCAGTTCAGCGGCCGCCACAAGGCGGAGGATTCCCGAACGGCATTGGTTACGCGATATCTCGGCGCGCTCGGGCGTGAACTGGCGCTGTGGGCCGCGCGGGCTCCAGGCAGCAGGATCTCGTCGATCTATATCGGCGGCGGCACGCCGCTCGTGCTCGAGGCCGGCGAGTTGCTCGGCCTGCTCGAAACCGTCCGCCGCCTCTTCGCCGTGCGCGAGGATGCGGAGATTTGCGTCGAGGCCAGTCCCCTCACGCTCACCGCCGCCGATGGCCGCGACAAGCTGCGCGCGCTGCGGGAAGGCGGCGTCACGCGGCTCAGCTTCGGCGTGCAGTCCTTCGACGACGAAGTGCTGCGCTACGGCGCGCGCGGCTACCGGCGCGATACCGCGATCCGTGCCGCGGGGATCGCAGCCGACATCTTCGACAACTGGAATCTCGACCTCATCCAGGGCCTGTATCACGGCTCGCCGCAGGAAAGCTGGGCGAACCTGCAGGTGCTGGCCGAGCTCGAGCCCGCGCACATCACCTGGTATCATGGCCGCTTCGCCGACCGGCCGCAGGGGGAATGGTACCATTCCCAGGCCCGACACACCCAGTTCGAAGGCGAATTCGAGACCCTGCTCGGCCGGATGCTGATCTGGCAGGGAGTCGAGCGCCTGGGCTATATGCGCAACGACGGAAATCGGTTCGCGCACCGCAGCATGCACGTCGATCGGTTCAAGGGAATCCGGACCTCGCTCTCGGTCAACATGCTCGGGGTCGGCGCATCCTCCTATTCCCATGTCGCCACCCGCCCGGGTGCCGCCAACATGTTCGGCTACGCATTTCGAAACGATCCGGACGTGCGCGGCTATGTCGAGCGGATCGAAGCCGGCGAATTGCCGATCACCTCGGGGCGGCGCATCGACGGCGAGGAGTTGCTGGCCATGTCCTATGCGACTGGCCTGCGCCAGGGCAGGATCGAGGACGAGGCGCTCGTTGGCGCGCGGCTGCGGCATCCGGAAGTCGCGGCGCGCTACCAGGCCATGGCCGACGCACTCGCCGATCTCGGGGTGATCGAACGGCGGGTGGTCAGCGACGGACGCGAATATCTCCGCCTGTCCGAACTCGGGCGGCTGTTCGAGGACGAGGTGCTGGCGCATTTCTTCAGCCCCGCCGTGCGCTTCGCCTTGGCGGCAGGCACGGCCCGAACCGGGCGCGCCCCTCGCCCGGCGCGGCGCCCGATCGAACAACCTGGAAGCGGTGCCGGACCAGGCCCGTCCGGCGGTTTCGATCCCGCCACGCGCAGCGACAGGAGCACGCTCGAGACTCGCGCGCCGGCTCTTTCATTGCCCTAACCGGGCAGTCCGGCGCGAGCGCGGATGGCCGGAGACTCCGCTACTCGCGGACCTCGATCTCGATTTGCTCGGGCGTGTCGGCGACGATCCGTCCGAACCCATTGAGCTCGATCGCCTGGGCCAGGGCTTCGGTATCCCCCGAGCGAAACACCCCGACGATGCGCTCATTGGGAACGCGATTGCCGCGGAACACCAGCTTTCGCCGGGAATAGCTGTTCATCTGCTCGACCGCATCGGCAAGCGGCTCTCCCATGAACGACAGCCGGCCGGTCAACCAGCTGGTCGATTGTTTCAAATCCACCTGGCTGATGTCCCACGCATTGTCGTCATTGGCGACCAGCTGGCTGCCCGCCTCGATCGACGCCTGGTGCTCGACGGGGCGCCGGGGGCCCCGCTCGGTCACTTCGACCACCCCCTCGGACACCGTCACGACGACGCGGCCCCGATCGATCCGCACTTCGAATGCGGTGCCTACCGCCCGGACCTGCTTGTTTCCCGCCGTCACCACGAAGGGCCGCTTCCGGTCTTTCGCGACCTTGAAGAAGGCCCGGCCACGCTCGAGTGTCACCGCGCGCCGATGCTCGTCCATCCGGATCACCAGCGCGCTGTCGGAATCGATCGAGACGCTCGACGTGTCGGCAAGGACGATTCCCGTGCGCTGGCCGACGCCGGTGAAGAAATGATGCCCGCTCGCGGCCACCGCCTGCGGCTCGGGCGCCAGCAGGTGCCATCCGACCAGTCCGACGCCGGGTACCGCCAGCAGCAGCGCTATGGCCGCTGCGATGGCACGATGGCGCTGCGTCCGCCGTTCAGGGTTGAAGCGGGCCAGATCGCTGCGCAGCACCTCGCGCAACCGGGGATCGTCGCCGACGGCCCCGGTAAGCGCCCAGACCCTGTCCATTTCCTCGGTCGCCGCGACCTCGTCGTCGCTCGGAAGCGCCGGGCCGAGCTCGGAATCATGCGCCCGCCAAGCAAGAAAACGCTGCGCCGCGCGTTCTCGAACGGACCTGCCCGGCCGCATGCGGTATCGGCCGATCATGCGTCGCGATCCAGTCGTTCGGCGAGCCGTACCAGCGCCCGGTGGATCAGTTCCTTGACCGATTCACGCGATATTCCCATCCGCTCGCCGATTTCCTGATACGTCATTTTCTCGAACCGATGGAGCTGGAACGCCGTCCGCGCCCGGGGTGGTAGCTCAAGGATCGCGCGAACCGCGCGTTCATATTCGTCGACCCCGATCAGGATGCGCTCCGGCGAGATTGCATCGACGGGATCATTCGCTCCCGTCAAGGGACTATGCGCCGACATGTGCCGCGCTTCCAGATAGCGATGACGCGAGATCAGGATATTGCGCGCGACCTTGAAAATGAAGCGATCGACATTCTCGATCGGCGTGTCGCGGCGCATCGCGTGCAGGCGCAGGAACACTTCCTGGATCAGGTCATCGGCTTCCGGTTCGCCGACGCGCCGCAGGAAATAGCTCCGCAGGGCGGGGCCATGGCGGCTCACCCACAGGGTTAGATCGGCTTGCATGCGCGATGCGTCACTCATCGCGCCCCCCGTCCCACCTGCCATCCGGCTTGCCCACATCGCGCGCGCCTTTCCCCTACGGCATCGGACGTTGCAAGCACGCACGCCCTCCTGCCTGTGACGCATCCGCAAGCGGATCGGGGGGAGAGCGTGCGCATCATTTCACTCCGATCCGGGCTGGGTTACGGGTTTCGGCTCGCGCCACACCACGGTCTCCCCGGGCTTCAGGCCCGAGAGGATTTCGACGCCTTGCGGGGTCGCCTGACCGACCTGCACAGCCCGCTGCTCCACCCGGGAACCGACACGCACGCGCACCGTCGCGGCCGGGGCACTCCCTTCCACCGCCAGCGGCGGGAGCACGATCGCGCGCGGCTTCTGCCCGGTGATCACCGCCACCGCGGCAGTCATGCCAACCCGTACCCGGCTTGCCTGTCCCGCAGGCGGCGCATCGAGCGTCGCCGTGGCGACGAAGCGTGTCTTCCCGGCCGCTCCCGCATCGCCCGTATCGGCAGCGATCGACGCCACCCGGCCGGAAAGGACGATTCCAGGGAAGCCGGGGCCAGTGACGGTCACCGCCTGGCCGACCGAAAGCGCATTCACATCCACTTCGTCGATGTCGAAACTGGCCGACAAACCGCCATCCCGGGCAATCAGCCCGATGAGCTGGCCGCGTGCGACCCGCCCGCCGGCATAGATCGGGGCAGCGCCCGACAGCGTCCCCATGGTCGCGGGGCGTACCATCGCGCCCGAAACCGGTGCGCGAACGACCGCGGAGCGCATCTCGCTTTCGGCGTGACGCAGGCGATCGCGCGCAACGCTCAACTCGAGCTGCGCGGCACGCACCGCCACCGCGTCGCCCCGCGCAAGCGTCTCCGCCAGCTCCTGGCGCGCGGACGTGGTCGCCATGCGCTGGGCAATCAGCTGCTGCTCGGCCCCGGCATGCTCATTGCGCGCGATCAACCCCTTGTCGAACAGTCGGCGGCTTTCCCCGGCCTCGCGATCGAACCGCGCCAGTTCCAGCTCGGCGAGACGAAGACGACGGCGTGCCGCCGCGACCTCGGGTCCACTCGCCCAATTGGCGAGATCGCGCGCGGGCCGCTCGGCCTTGAGCAGCGCCGCTTCCGCGACATTGCGCGCGTCTGTTGCCTCCCCGGTATCGAGCACCAGCAGCGTCTCCCCCGCCTGCACGCGGTTGCCGAAGGCGAAGGAGAGCGTGCGTACCGCGCCGTCGAACGGTGCCGTGACGCCCACGGCGTCCCCCGGCGCGATCCGCCCGGCGAAGACCAGAGTCGCAACGAACGGCCGGGGCTCGACGACCAGGCTCTGTTCCGCGGCCTCCGCCGGCTGCACGCCTCCACCCGGCGCCGGCCGTAGCGCCCACAGGGCTGCGACAGCGATGGCCGCCAGCGCACAAAGCCAGGGCGCAAATCGGCGCAGCACCCGCTTCACTGGTCGTTCCAGTCGATTTTCCAGCTCTCGAGAGTCGAGCCGATCTGGAGGTCGAACGAGGTCAGGGAGTCGAGATAGCCGATCGTCGCGTTCAGCGCCTGGATCTGCGCGGAGCGCAGCCCGTCCTGAAGCGACAGGACCTGGAAATTGCTCGATCGCCCCGCCTCCAGCTTGTCGCGCTCGATCTCGACCGCGCGTTTCGCCAGCGCCTCGTAGCGTTGCGCCGATTCGAGCTGGAGCCATGCCGCCTCGACGCGCTGCACCGCGTCGCGCACCTGCGTCTCGACGCCCTGATCGAGATCCTCCAGCCGCAGCTCGGCAGTGCGCAGGCTCGTGTCGGCCTCGATGACCGCCAGCTTTGGCCCCGGATCGCCGATCGGAATCGAAAGCTGCAATCCGACGCGATTGTCGGTCCGCGGCTGCAATGGCCCGCTCAGCAAGTCGCGTCCGCCGGTGCGCGTGGCGGTCGCGACCACCGACAGGTCCCAAAGCCGTTGATTGCGTGCGATCCGCAGCGACTCGCGCGCCTGTTCGACGGCATAACGCTGCGCCTGGATATCCATCCGGCTCTCCCGGGCGATCGCGATCGCGGGGACAAGGTCGATCGGCACATGCTCCGCCGCGATGGGGTCTGCGGCCTCGACATTGGTAGCGGGATCCAGCGCAAGCAGTGCCAGCAGCTGCAATTGGGCCGATATGCGCTGCTGACGCGCCTGGTAGAGCGCACCCTGCTGGTTCGCCTGGTCGGCTTCGGACTGGACGATGTCGGCCGCCGCCATTCGGCCCGCCTCGATCATCGCCTTGTTGATGGCGATCAATTCGGTGGTCCGGGCCAGCGCCATCTCGGCAAGCGCCACCTGTGCCTGGGCCCGCTGAAGTGCGCGATAGGCGAAGGCGATGCTGCTGATCGTTTCCGCCAGCGTGTTGCGGATCATCAGCTGGTTGGTCGCATCGCGTAGCCGGGCGATGCGCAGCGGCGCGCGATTGACGGCAATGCCGCCACCGCGCAGCAGCGGCTGGCTGAGGGCCAGGGTCGCGGTATCGCCGTTCTCCCGACGATCCAGTCGCTGGCGCCGGTCCCATGCGAAGCCCAGTTGCGCGCCGGTGGGAAGCATCCAGCTGACGGTCCCGCTCACATCCGCCTGCCCGATCACCTGGCCCGCGCCGTCCGCCCGATACAGATCGGCGACGATGTCCAGCCGGGGCGCGAACCTCTGCTCGGCGGCATGGAGGCTGAAGCGCTGCGCCACCCGTTCGAGAAACACCGATCGGATCGTGCGGTTGTCACGCAGGCCGATCGCCACGGCTTCCACCAGGCTGAGCGCCACCGGGCGCGCAACCTGCGACGGCCCGATGCTCGACGGCGGGGGCACGGACGCAATCGCCGAAATGCGTTGGGCGCAAGCCGGCCCCGGCGCAAGCGCCACCGTCGCCGCCAGGGCCACCGCTGCACGCTCAATCCGCACGTAGCGCATCGATCGGGTTGAGCCGTGCAGCCGAGATTGCGGGATAGAGTCCGAACAGCAACCCCATGCCCCCGGCCACAACGGGGCCAAGCGCCAGCGTCCAGGGCGCCAGATCGAAATCCCATCCCGATCCGCTTGCGATGGCATAGCTGATGCCCGCGCCCAGCAGCGATCCGGCAATGCCGCCGGCCATGCTGAGCAGAACGGCTTCGGTCAGGAACAACAGGCGCAGCGCGCCCGGCGACGCGCCGGTGGCCGCCCGCAGCCCGATCTCGCGCTGCCGCTCCATCACGCTCATGAGCATCACGTTCATCACGCCCACCCCTCCGACCAGCAGCGAAACCGCCCCGATCGCGATCAGCATGCGGCTGTGCACCGCCTTCTGGGCCTGCATCGTCGCCAGGATCGACTGGGCATCGAGCACGGTCAGAGTGCCCTCGCGCGGGGTCAGCCGGGCACTGATCCGCGCGCCCGCCGCCTTGCTGTCGGCGCCCGGCTGCAGGCGGACGAGCAGCGCATTGGGGCCACCGCCCGGGATCACGCGCCGTGCGCAGCCCGGCGGGATCATCGCCGCCATGTTGTAGTTGACCGGATCGAGCGTCTCCGGCCGCACCGGCGCCAGCACGCCCACGACCGTGAACCCATAGCCTCCCAGCAGCAGCACGCTGCCCGGCCCCACCGCCGCCGCCGGCCCGGACAGTGCACGTGCCGCGTCCGCTCCCAGCACCACCGACAGCGCGCAATCCTCTGCGGCGCCGAGCATCCGGCCGTGCGCGGCGACCAGCCCGACCATCCGGGCGAGCGCCGGTCCGGGCGCGAGGATCGCGAGGTCCGCCGACGCCGCACCCGCCCGCGCCGTGGCCCGCCCGGTGGCAAGCGCGATCACCTCCCGCACCTCGGGATCGACGACCGGCAGTGCGGCTATCGCTGTCCGAGATAGCGCGACCGGGGCGTCGCCCGACGGCACCGCCTGGATCTGGAGCATGTCGACGCCCAGCTTGGCGAACAGCTTGAGCGACTCGCGCTGTGCCATGTGGCCGCTGTTGAGCATGGCGATGATCGACGCCGTTCCGATCAGGATGCCCAACAATGCCAGCGCCGAACGCCGCCCCTGCGCGCGCAGGTTGGTCCATGCCTCGGACAGGGTGTCGGGAAGATGCGAGTCGAGCCAGGGCGCCGCCGGCGTGTCCATGGTCATGCCGCCCGCGCCTCGGATCCCTCGACGACCCGCCCGTCGCGCAATTGGATCTGGCGCGGACAGCTCGCAGCCAATTCCTGGTCGTGAGTCACCATCAGCACGGTGATGCCGAGCTCGGCATTGAGGCCGCGCAGCAGCGCCATCACCTCGCGCGAGGTCGCGCTGTCGAGACTGCCGGTCGGCTCGTCGGCCAGCAGCAGCTGCGGCTGCCCGACCAGCGCGCGGGCGATGGCCACCCGCTGGCACTGGCCGCCGGATAGCTGGCTCGGCAGGTGATCGCTCCATGCGGCCAGGCCGACGCGCGCCAGCATCGCCTCCGCCACCTCGCGGCGCGCGGGCCTTGCCACGCCGCGATATTGGAGCGGCAACGCGACATTCTGCCACGCGGTCAATCGGGGAAGCAGCTGGAAAGACTGGAAGACGAAGCCGATCAGGCGGTTGCGCAGGGAGGCTGTTGCGCTCGGAGTCCAGGACCGGATCGCCTCGCCGCCGATTTCCAGCAGTCCGCTGCAAGGCCTGTCCAACAGACCGATGATGTTGAGCAAGGTGCTCTTGCCCGAGCCCGACGGCCCGACAATCGCGCAGAACTCTCCCCGCTCCACCGAAAGCGTCACGGAGTCGAGCACCGCAAGCGTTCGTGCTGGCGCGTTGTACTGCCGGCAAATCCGTTCCAGCCTGAGCATACCGACCCCTCGAAATTTGAGAGAGGCACGACCGCCATTTACTTGTCAATATCGCGAACTGGGCAGAGAATGGCGCTGATTATCTGTCGTTATTGCGGTGCATCGTGAGGAATATTGCTGCAACTGCGAAGGCCATCTTACTGAGAAACACGATTTATTTTTTTACCGATCCCCCCGCATTGGACCGATTGCGCGTCATACTTCCTCGACGTGGGTGCGTCACTTGGCAACAGCGAACCGAAACGTCGAAAATGGAGGGGAAAATATGCGCAAATGGGTGCCGGTGTCGCGATATCTGCTGCTGATCGGAACAGCGACTTTAACCGCCGCGACGATCGTCCCTGCCAGAGCCGCGTCGCATGTCGTGGCTTTCCGGATCGAAGCGCAATCCATGGCCGGCGCGCTGCGCGACCTGGCATTGCAGGCCGGGGTCTCGATCATGGCGGATGCCGCGCTCACCCAGGGCAAAGTCGCGCCGCGCTATGTGGCCACCAGCGACGTCGAGGTGGCGTTGACGGCGTTGCTGCGCGGAAGCGGGCTCTCCTATCGTCGACGCGGCGCGGTGTTCGTGGTGCGCGCCGGCCCCTCGGCCGACACCGACACGAAGCCCCAATCGGACCAGACGGCGGTGGTCCAGCAGGAGCCGGCGGATTCCGGCGTCATCGTGGTCACCGCGCAGAAGATGCGCGAATCGGTGCAGGACGTGCCGATCGCCGTCAGCGCCTTCTCTTCCGCAGCACTCGACAGCCAGAAGATCGAGACCGGGGGCGAATTGCTGCGCGCCATTCCCAACGTCACCTTCTCGAAGGGCAATTTCTCGGGCTACAACTTCTCGATCCGCGGCGTCGGAACCAAGGCGGTGTCGGCCAGCTCCGATCCCGCAGTCGCCGTCAGCTTCAACAACACGCCCTTGATCCGCAATCGCCTGTTCGAGCAGGAATTCTTCGACGTCGAGCGTGTCGAAGTGCTGCGCGGGCCGCAGGGAACGCTGTACGGTCGCAACGCCACCGCCGGCGTCGTCAACGTGCTGCCCATGCTGCCCACCAACAAGCTCGAGGGAGAGCTGTCGCTCGAGGCGGGAAATTACGAGACCCGCCGCGCCAGCGGCATGGTCAACCTGCCGATCACCGGCACGGTGGCGGTGCGCGCCGCCGGCGCCTATACCAAGCGCGACGGCTTCGAATATAACAGCTTCAACCGAACCCATGTAAATGGCCGCGACCTGTGGTCCACGCGCGTTTCGGCGTCCTGGAAGCCGAGCAGCGACTTCACCGCGAGCCTCCTGTGGCAGCATTTCGAAGAGGACGACAATCGCTCGCGCAGCGGCAAGCAGCTCTGCACCCGCGACGACGGCCCGAGCCAGATCGGCAACACGCCGGTGCCCACCGCCCTGCGAGCACGGCTGAGCCAGGGCTGCCGGCCGGGATCGCTGTACGACGACGCAGCATTCGGCATGCCCAACGCCGAAAGCCTGCCGCAGGTGTTCGTCGCCAGCAACATCGGGATCGGCAGCCTGCCCCCGGATTACGCGCCGATCTTTGCGGTACCACAATTGACGGATCCCTATGCCGGGCTGACCCAATCGCGTGACCTGCGCGAGATTTCGACGAGCTACGATCCGGTCTTCCGGGCGCGCAACGATTTCTTCCAGCTCAATTTCTCCGTCGGCGTCGCCGACGGGCTGCAACTGATATCGCAGAGCGCCTATGCGCGGGATCGCTATTATTCGTCGCAGGACTACAACCGGTTCGCGTCCAACCCGATCTTCGCGGATTCCACCCAGCCTGGCCTGACCGGTGCGCTGGATACCCAGGTCATTGCGCCGAATCTGACTCCAGGCGGCGTCTTCACCGATCCCCAGCTCGGTGCCTCGAACCGCTTCCTGTCGGTGGACCTGAGCCAATCGCGAAACGAGCAATGGACCCAGGAGCTGCGGTTCCAATCGTCCTGGAATGGCCCCCTGAACATCAGCCTTGGCGCCAATTACCTGAAATTCAAATCCGAAGACGATTATTATGTCTTCAGCAATTTCTTCACGCTCATTTCCCAATATTTCTACAATCTGGACGCGAACTTCGATTTCGACAAAAATACCTACACCATCGGCACGCGCAATTGCCAGCCGACCGGCTCCACCGATAGCGGGGCAGACTGCATCTATGTCGATCCGAACCCGCTCTCCAAGATCAATGGCGAAGGGCATAACTACTTTCGCAGCAAGAATGTCGTTAAGACCGAGAGCTGGGCCCTGTTCGGCGAGACCTATTACAAGCTGACGAACTCGCTGAAGCTGACTGCCGGCCTGCGCTACACCAACGATGCGAAGACGAGCACGCCCTACCCCAGCCAGTTGCTGCTGGGCGTCGGCCCGGTACTGAGCGGATCGACAGGCGGCAAATCAGCGATCGGCTATCCGGCCCAGCCGGACATCGTCCAGAAATGGGGCCGCTTCAGCGGCCGCGCGGTGCTCGACTGGAAGCCCCGGCTTTCGTTCACCGACGAAACCATGGTCTATGCGTCGTTCTCGCACGGCTACAAGGGCGGCGGCGCGAACCCGCCGCGCGTGGATTTCGATCCCGAAATCGTGCGCTACCAGCCCTTGGCGCAAACCTTCGAGCCGGAATATGTCAACGCCTTCGAAATCGGCACCAAGAATGTGCTGGGAAACGGCAAGGGCGGGTTCAATCTCACCGGTTTCTACTATGACTACACCAACTACCAGGTGTCGCAGATCGTCGATCGCATCTCGCTCAACGAGAATTTCGACGCGAAGAGCATGGGACTGGAGCTGGAAACCTGGTGGCGGCCGTCGCGCAATTTCCGGCTGAACCTGAACGCCGGCTATCTGCGCACGCGCATCGCCAAGGGCGAACGATCGATCGACATCATGAACCGGACCCAGGGCAATCCCGACTGGGTGGTGGTCCGCCCGTGGATCCAGGTGCCGTCGAACTGCATCGCGCCGCGCGCGGCGGTGGAGACCATCCTGGCGTCGCCACTGTCGCAATCGCCGGACGGCGGCCTCGGCCCCTATGCGCTCGCGGCGCTGTGCAGCGCATCGAACCGGCTCGGCGACTATGAGCCGGGCGCGCCTGAAGGACAGATCCCCTATTACGCACTGATGGGGTTCACCTACGACCCCCTGCTGCCCTACAATCCCGCGCTCAGCCCGCTGGGAACGCTGGGCAGCACGGACCCGCGCAGCGGCGCCCCCAATGGCGGGCGCGGTTTCTACGCCGATCTGGGCGGCAACGAACTGCCCAATTCGCCCCGCGTGACCGTGAACATCGGCGCCGAGTACAGCCTTTTCGCGGATGCCTGGAAAGTGACGCTGCGCGGCGACTATTATCGCCAGGGGCCAAGCTTCGCCCGGGTCTACAACACCGCCTATGACCGGCTGCACGGCTGGAACAACGTCAACGTCGCGCTGACGGCCGAGAATTCGGTATGGAACCTGACGGCCCAGCTCTACGTCAAGAACCTGTTCAACGACACGCCCATCACCGATGCGTTCACCAATTCGGACGACACGGGCCTGACCACCAACGTCTTCACGCTGGAACCGCGCATCATCGGCTTCCGCCTCTCGAAGCGCTTCTGAGCCCCGCGGGGCGCGCGCCCGATCCCCACCCACCGGGGATCGGGCGCGCCTGCACGCACACCGACAATTCACCATGGAGGTACCGTTGTTCGCCAAGGCCCACGCCAACGACAGGCGCTTGCTGTCGATCCTCGCGGTTTCGCTGCTGGCGGCCAGCCCGGCGTCGAGCCCGGCGCAATCCGCCCAGGCCTCTCCGCTGGTCGGCAAATGGCATACCGAGCGCAAGGACGGGATGGTCGAAATCTTCCATTGCGGCACCGCGCTGTGCGGACGCGTGATCGACGGGGCGCCCTTGCGCGCCAATCCGGACCAGCGCGACGTCCATAATCCGAACGCCTCGCTGCGCACGCGCAAGGTGAAGGGACTTCGCGTGCTGGATGGGTTTTCGGGAGGGCCCAAGCGCTGGAAAGGCGGGCCGCTCTATGACCCTGAAACCGGCAATCTCGCGAGCAAAGGCACCCTCACGCTATCGGATACCAACACATTGGCGGTGCAGGGATGCATTGCCGTGTTCCTTTGCCGCACGCAGACCTGGCGTCGCGCGCGCTGAGGATTCGGCATGGAATGCGAGAAGGGGCGTGCTTCGGGGAAGCATGCCCCTTCTCCGTCATAGATCTGTCCGGATCCGTCCAATCTCTCTGCCGCCGGTACGGCTCCATCCCCCCTCCGATCCCGCGCATGCGTCTGATTGGGGGGGGAGAATTTTGCCCCCTGCATTGGGCATCGCAAAAGCCCGAAACGCAAGGAGAGGAATAATGATCAAGAAGATCTTGTCGGCCGGCGCACTCGCAGCGTCCGCTGTGTTCCTGGTTCCGCAGGCATCGGCGCAGACGTTCTCGCCGTCTGGTCCGTTCACCATCACCAATGTCGGCACGATTACCGTCAGCAAGGGAATCACGCTGAGCTGCAGCCTGAGCGGCGGTGGCAACGTGACCACCGGCGGCGCGGCGAGCGTCACGAGCATCATCCTCAGCGGCGGACTTTGCGGTTCGGTCAGCTTCACCGCGACCCCCTATGCGGTGAGCGCCAGCGGGACCACCGTCACGATCAACAACGTCACGGTGACGGCGATCACCGGCAATTGCTTCGGCAACCTGTCGGGCACCTACAACCAGTCGACCGGTATCCTCACCTTCGCAGGTGCGACGATCCCGTCGAATCCCGTCGGTGGATCGCCGTGCAAGGTCACCGGCCAGGTGAAGCTGTCGCCGATTCTCACCTACTGATCTCCCTCGCCGGGCGCTCTCCCGACGGGCGCCCGGCACCCTGCGTGCGTGCCCTCCTCCGGAAATCGGGCCGAACCGACTGGCAAGCCCTGACACCGTGAATCGCACGCCCCAAACAACTCCCCTCAAAAAACAGGCACCTGATCGGCGCTCATCAACGCGCTTGACAGACCTCGCCCCTATACTGACACTAATGTCAGTATCGCTGGAGCAAGCGTTATGTTCATGACATTCTGGACTGCGGCACTCATCCTCCCCGCCTTCGCGCTGTTGCTGGTCCAGGCGCCGGCATGGATCTGGGCGAGTGGGCTCGCACTTTGGATTGCCGCGGGCCGAGCCTCCGGGCTGGTAACCGATGCCGGGCTGGCCGTACTCGCCGTGCTGTGGCTGCCATTGGCACTGCTCGCGCTGCGCCCGGTGCGCCGCCGGCTGGTGGCGCGCCCGCTCCGCACGCTGTTCCACCGGGTGATGCCGCGGATGAGTGCCACCGAACAGGCGGCGATCGATGCAGGGACGATCTGGTGGGACGCCCAGCTCTTTGGCGGCCGGCCGGACTGGCAGAACCTGCTGGCAACGCCCGCACCGAAGCTCACCCCCGAGGAACAAAGCTTCCTCGACGTCGAGACCGAGCGGCTCTGCGATCTCGCCAGCGATTGGGAAAGCACCGCCGTATGGCAGGACCTGCCCCCGGCCGCCTGGGCCTATGCCCGTGAAAGGGGCTTCCTGGGGATGATCATCCCCCGACGCTATGGCGGACTGGGCTTCTCCGCCTATGCGCACAGCCAGGTCATCCAGAAGCTGTCGACGCGTTGCTCGGCGGCAGCCGTTTCGGTGATGGTGCCCAATTCGCTCGGTCCCGCCGAGCTGCTGCTGCACTATGGCACCGATGCGCAGAAAGACCATTACCTGCCGCGGCTGGCCCGGGGTGAGGAAATCCCCTGTTTCGCGCTCACCAGCCCCTATGCGGGATCGGACGCGGCCTCGCTCACCGATACCGGGATCGTCTGCCGGGAAATGTGGCAGGGCAAAGAGACGCTGGGCTTCCGGGTCACCTGGAACAAGCGCTACATCACGCTGGCTCCCATTGCGACGGTGCTCGGCCTGGCCTTTCGGGTGCGCGATCCCGATGGGTTGCTGGGCGGCGCCGCGGACCTGGGGATCACCTGCGCGCTGATCCCGCGCGACCATCCCGGCGTCCGGATCGGAAGGCGTCATTGGCCGCTCAACGCCGTATTCCAGAACGGCCCGACCTCCGGCGACGACGTGTTCGTGCCGATCGACATGGTGATCGGGGGAGCCGAGCAGGTCGGCAATGGCTGGCGCATGCTGATGGAATGCCTGGCCGCCGGACGCGCGATCTCGCTGCCGTCCTCCAATGTCGGCATGGCAAAGCTCGCCACCGGCAGCGTCAGTGCCTATGCGGCGATCCGGCGCCAGTTCAACGTGCCGATCGGCGCCTTCGAGGGCGCACAGGAGCCGCTGGCCCGGATGGCGGGGCACCTCTATGCGATCGACGCTGCACGCAAGCTGGCCGCCGCCGGTCTCGACCTTGGCGAGAAGCCGTCAGTGGTGTCGGCGATCGTCAAATATCACGTGACCGAGCGTGCCCGGATCATCGTCAACGACGGCATGGACCTGATCGGCGGCAAGGGCGTGTGCATGGGGCCAGGCAATTTCCTGGCGCGCGCCTATCAGCAGATCCCGATCGCGATCACCGTCGAGGGCGCCAATATCATGACGCGCACGCTGATCATCTTCGGCCAGGGCGCCATCCGCTGCCACCCCTATGTCCTGGCGCTGATGCGCTCGGCCGAGGCGCCCGGGGCAGCCGGGCTCGCCACGTTCGATCGGGCCTTGTTCGGCTATTTCGGGTTCCTGCTGCGCAACGCGGCGCGCGCGCTGACATTTGCGACCCCTGCACGATTGCTGCTGGGCGCGCCGCGCGGAGCGGCACCGGAAATGGCGCGATATTATCGCGGCGCGACCCGGCTCTCGACCGCGCTGGCGCTGGCGACCGACGTGTCGATGGCGACGCTGGGCGGCACGCTGAAGCGGCGCGAGACGGTCACCGGACGGCTCGGCGACATCCTGTCGCAGCTCTTCATCCTTTCCGCCATCCTCAAGCGGTTCGAGGACGATGGCCGTCCCGAGGCGGACCGGCCCTTCGTCCATTGGGCGGCGCGCGATGCGCTGGCCCGCGCGGACGCGGCACTGCGCGCGGTGATCGACAATCATCCCAGCCTTGTCGCGGCGGCGATCCTCCGGCTGCTGGTGCGCCCGTTCGGCGGTGCGATCGCAGGGCCGGACGACCGGCTGGACGCGGCCGTGGCGCAATGCGTGCAGACGCACGGCCCGGCCCGCGACCGGCTGCTTGCCGGAAGCTGGACGCCCCGCATGGAAGTCGATCCCATTGCCGCCACCCATGTCGCGTTCGACGCGTATCCGGGCGTCGCGGCGATCGAGCGGCGGCTGCGCGAGGCGATCCGCGCCGGCCGAATCGAGCGGCTGCCCCAGAATTATCGCCAGCTCGGCGCATGGGCTGCAGCTGCCGAGGCCCAGGGGCTGGTATCCCCTGCCGAACGAGCGCTGATCGAAAGATTCGCCCACCATGCCGACCAGGCGATCCAGGTCGACGACTTCGACGGCGATTTCGGGCTGGCCGAAGGACTGCAACGGCGAGAGGCGGAGATGCCACGCACGCCTCTGCCGGAGGCCGCCGAATGAGCGACGGGTATCTCGCCTTTGCCAATTCGGGGATCGGGCATTGGCTGACCGGCGCATTGGGAATGCCCCAGCCGGTGCCGATCGACCGCGACCCGCAGCGGATCGCGCGCACCGCGCTGCTCGCCGATGCCGGCGGCGGACGGCTGCTGCCGCAACTCACGCAGGAGCTGCGCGCGCTCGGCGTGGCGCTGGTGGATGGCGGCGATGCCGCAACCTTTGACGCGCTGCTGGTCGATGCTTCGGAATGCCGCACCGTCGCAGATACCGATGCGCTGTACCGGCTGCTCCACGACCATATCCGCGCAATCGCCGCCAATGGCCGCATCCTCCTCTTCGGGACCGACCCGGCGGAGGCCCCCGATGCGGAAACCGCCGCGGTCTGGCGCGGCCTCGAGGGGTTGGCGCGCTCGCTGGGCAAGGAGGCCCGCCGCGCAATCGCCGTGCAACTCGTCCATGTGCCGCTGACGGCACCCGCCGCACTCTCGAGCAGCCTGGCGTTCCTGCTCTCGGGACGCTCGGCCTATGTCTCCGGCCAGGTGATCCGTATCGGCGCAGCTCCCCCGCCCGCGCCCGAAGCGCCCAGGCCGCGCGTCGTGCTGGTCACCGGCGCATCGCGCGGAATCGGCGCCGCGATCGCAGACTGCTTCGCCAGGCAAGGCGGGCACGTCGTCGGCCTCGACGTGCCGGCGGCCGAGCCCGCGCTGCGTGAACAGGCCGCACGGCTTGGCGGCAGCGCGCTGGCGCTCGACCTCACCGCGGAGGATGCCCCGGCGCGCATCGCCGAGGACGCCGCCACCCGCGGCGGCTATGACGTGGTTGTCCACAATGCCGGCATCACGCGCGACAAGACGATCGCGCGGATGGATTCCGCCCGCTGGGATGCCGTGATGGCCGTCAATCTCGCCGCACCGATGCGGATCACGGCGGCGTTGCTGGCGGCGGGCCAGATCCGGCGTGGCGGGCGCATCGTCGCGGTCTCCTCGCTCAGCGGGATCGCGGGCAATATGGGACAGACCAACTATGCGCTGTCGAAGGCAGGCGTGATCGGCTGGGTGGATCGGCTGGCCCGGGACGTGGCGCCGCTGGGCATCACCGCCAACGCCGTCGCCCCAGGCTTCATCGAGACGCAGATGACCGCTGCCATCCCCTTCCTGATCCGCGAGGCGGGACGACGGATGAACGCGATGGGCCAGGGCGGCCAGCCCGAGGACGTCGCCGAGGCGATCGCCTGGCTCGCCGATCCGGCCAGCGGCGGCATCAACGGCGAAGTCGTCCGAGTCTGCGGCCAGAGCCTGTTGGGCGCATGATCTCGATGGCAACGGCGGATACCATCGTCATCGACGCGCCCCCCACGCCGGGTGAAGTGCTGCGCGCCGGCCTCGCAACCTTGCTCAAGCGACCGCCCGCGGTGCCGGTGCTGCCGGGCTTTCGGCTGCTGCGCAGCGGCGTGGTCGTCGACGAACGAGCCGTGGACGACTATCGCACGCTCTGCGGCTTCGTCGCCGAACAGGGCGTCCCGCCCAGCTACCCGCATCTGCTCGCGTTCCCGCTGCACCTCGCGCTGATGATGCGCCGCGACTTCCCCTATCCGATGGCCGGGCTCGTGCACGTAGCCAATCGCATCGTGCAGCACGCTGCGATCGCCCCCCGCGACCGGCTGGACATCACAGCCCGCTGCGACACCTTCCACACCCACCCACGCGGCCAGGCCTTCACCATCGTCGCCGAAGCGCGGCGCGGCGGCGCGACGGTCTGGGAGAGCGAAAGCAGCTATCTGCGCGTCGGCGCGTCCTCGCGTTCGGGCACGCCGCTGGCCCTGCTCTCGGGCGACGACGCGGCGACGGACGCGATCGCGACCGAAGCGATCCCGCGAGCGGTGGCGCGCCGCTACGCCCGGCTGTCGGGTGATCGCAACCCCATTCACATGTCATGGCTGGGGGCCCGGCTGTTCGGCTTCCGGCAGCCGATCGCGCACGGCATGTGGACCAAGGCCCGGGCGCTCGCCCTGGTGCTGCCGCGGGCCCAGAGCGAAGCGGTGGTCATCGACGTGGCGTTCCGCGCGCCGATCCTGCTGCCCGGGCGCGCCACCTTCTGTGCCGAAGCGCGCGCCGACACCACCGACTTCGCAGTGCGCGACCCGAGCGGCACGCGCCTGCACCTGATCGGCCGCATCGGCCACAGCCATCGCCCCGGGGAGACCGACCATGCTTAGCATTTCCGCACCGCGTCGCGTGGCGATCCTGGGAGGCAGGCGAATTCCGTTCGCGCGCTCGAACACCGCCTATGCCGATGCCTCGAACCAGGAGATGCTGACCTCGGTGCTCCAGTCGATGGCCGATCGCTTCGGGCTGGCGGGAATGCGGCTGGGCGAAGTGGCCGCCGGCGCGGTGCTCAAGCATTCGCGCGACATCAATCTCACGCGCGAGGCGGTGCTGTCGACCAGCCTGTCGCCCGAAACCCCTGCCTATGACGTGCAACAGGCATGCGGCACCGGGCTGGAGGCGGCGATCCTGGTCGCCAACAAGATCGCGCTGGGGCAGATCGAGGTCGGCATCGCGGGCGGCACCGATACGACCTCCGATCCTCCGATCGCGATCAACGAGCGCTTCCGCCAGGCCCTGCTGCGTGCCAATCGCGCCCGGACGCTGGGCGGCCGGCTGAAGGCGCTGGCGGGCATCCGCCCCGACCTCCCCTTCCGCCCCGACCTGCCCCGCAACGCCGAGCCGCGCACCGGGCTGTCGATGGGCGAGCATTGCGAGCAGATGGCGAAGCAATGGAACATCACCCGCGCCGATCAGGACGCGCTGGCGGCCACCAGCCACCGCGCCATGGCAGCCGCCTATGACCGGGACGACTTCGCCGACCTGGTCACGCCGTGGCGCGGCCTTTCGCGCGACAACAATCTGCGCCCCGACAGCAGCGTCGAGAAGCTCGCCCGCCTCGCCCCCGTGTTCGATCGCGTCGGCGGCACGCTGACCGCCGGCAATTCGACGCCGCTCACCGATGGCGCGGCCGCCGTGCTGCTCGCCAGCGAGGAATGGGCACACGCGCACGGCCTGCCCGTTCTCGCCTATCTGCGCACCGCCGAAACCGCCGCGGTGGATTTCGCCAGTGGCGCGGAAGGGCTGTTGATGGCCCCCGCCTATGCCGTGCCCCGGATGCTCGACAAGCTCGGCATCACCCTTCAGGACTTCGACTTCTACGAAGTGCACGAGGCATTCGCCGCCCAGGTGCTGTGCACGCTCGCGGCCTGGGAAGACCCGACCTTTGCACGAGAGCGCCTGGCGCGCGCGGTGCCCCCTGGCGCGATCGATCGGTCCCGTCTGAACGTCAACGGCAGCTCGCTCGCCGCGGGTCACCCCTTCGCCGCCACCGGGGGACGCATCCTCGCCACACTGGCCCAGAGCATCGACCGGCGCGGCGGCGGGCGCGGGCTGATCTCGATCTGCGCCGCTGGAGGCCAGGGCGTGGTGGCGGTGGTCGAGAAATGAGTGCCGTGCCCGATCCGGCGGAGCATGCGGACCGGCTCTGGGCCGAACGCTTCTGGACGCGCCATTACAGCCCCGGCGTTCCCACCTCGATCGACGCGGAACTCGATGCGGCGGGATCGATGGCCGATGTCTTCGAACGCGATGCGACGCGCCACGCGGCACGCGAGGGCTTTGTCAGCCTCGGCACCGGGCGCAGCTATGGCGCGGTGCTGCGCGATGCCCGGGCGTTCGCGGCCTGGCTGCAGGCGAACGGCGTGGAAAAGGGCGATCGCGTCGCGCTGATGATGCCCAATTGCCTGCAATATCCGGTCGCGCTGTTCGGCACGCTGTTGGCCGGGGCCGTGGTGGTCAACGTCAATCCACTCTACACCGCGCCCGAGCTGGCGCACCAGTTGCGCGACAGCGGCGCGACAGTGCTGGTGGTGATGGACATGTTCGCCGCCACCTTTGCCGCGATCCGCGACGAGACGGCGGTGCGTCATGTCGTGGTCACCTCGATGGGCGACATGCTGGGGCCCGTGAAAGGGCGGTTCGTCACGCTGATGCTGCGCGCCGCCGGACAGGCACCGCCGCCCTATCCCGGCAGCGGGATGCTGCGCTGGCCCGCCATGCTCGGACGTGCGCGCCGGTTGCCGTTCCGCCGCGTGTCGATCTCGCAGGAGGATCTGGCTTTCCTGCAATATACCGGCGGCACTTCGGGCGTGGCCAAGGGAGCGATGCTGACGCATCGCAACGTCGTCGCCAACGTGTTGCAGGGGCGCGCCTGGGTCATGTCGCAGCTGCCCGACGATCGGCCGCGCACCAACGTCACGCTGCTGCCGCTCTACCATATCTTCTCGCTGACCGCGAACCTGCTGCTGTTCAGCGGGATCGGCGGTCGCAACGTGCTGATCGCCAATCCACGCGATACCAAGAGGGTATCCTGGATCTTGCGCAACGAACGCTTTTCGGGCCTCGCCGGAGTCAACACGCTGTTAGCCAGCCTGATGGACGACGCCAGCTTCCGCACCCGCGACTTCTCGGCGCTTGAGCTGTCCATCGCCGGCGGCATGGCAACGCATCCGGACGTGGCGGCACGCTGGGAGGCGATGACCGGCAAGCCTCTGGTGGAAGGCTATGGCCTGACCGAGTGCGCGCCGATCGTGTGCATCTGCCCGGTTGACTTCACGGCGCCGGATCGGATGCGGCACAATGGCACGGCCGGCCTTCCCGTCCCCTCCACCGAGGTCCGGATGCGCCGCGCCGACGGCAGCTGGGCCGGGATCGGCGAGCCTGGCGAGCTGTGCGTGCGCGGGCCGCAGGTGATGCGCGGCTATTGGCGGCAGCCGGAAGCGACGGCGGCGGTGCTCTCATCCGATGGATGGCTGGCGACCGGCGATGTCGGGGTGATGGACGAGAACGGATCGGTCCGGATCGTGGACCGTATCAAGGACATGATCCTGGTCTCGGGATTCAACGTCTATCCCGCCGAGGTCGAAGCTGTGATCGCCGGCCATCCCGACGTCGCCGAAGTCGCGGTGGTCGGCGTGCCCGATCCGGTCAAGGGTGAACGGATCAAGGCGGTGATCTGCCCGCGCACGCCTGCGCTGACCGCCGAGGCAATCCGCTCCCACTGCCGCGAACGGCTGACCGGCTACAAGATTCCGGCGATCGTCGAGTTGCGCGATACGCCACTGCCCAAGACCAATGTCGGCAAGATCCTGCGAAGGGAGGTGCGATGACCATCGAAACGGAAGCCGATGTGATCGTGGTCGGGGCCGGACTCTCCGGACTGGTCGCCGCGCTCGAGGCGGTCGCGGGCAATGCGACGGTGATCGTCGTCGATCAGGAGCCCGAGCAGAATCTCGGCGGCCAGGCCTTCTGGTCGCTCGGCGGCCTGTTCCTGGTCGATTCACCCGAGCAGCGGCGCCTGGGAATCCGCGATAGCCTGGCGCTGGCATGGCAGGACTGGATGGGCACCGCGGGCTTCGACCGGGAGGACGACAAATGGCCCCGCCGCTGGGCCGAGGCCTATGTCCACTTTGCCGCGCATGAGAAGCGTAGCTGGCTGCGCAGCAAGGGCGTAGGGGTGATGCCGGTGGTCGGCTGGGCCGAGCGCGGCGACGGAAACGCCAGCGGCCATGGCAATTCGGTTCCCCGCTTCCACATCGCAACGGGGGCGGGCCCCGGACTGGTCGAGCCCTTTGCGCTCGCGGCGCTCGATGCGCAGCGCCAGGGACGGCTGCGCTTCCTGTGGCGCCACCGTGTCGATGCGCTGGAGACGCGTGGTGGTGCAGTGGCGGGCGTGAGCGGCACCATCCTGGCCCCCAGCGCGGCGGAGCGCGGCGTCGCCAGTACGCGGGAAGCGGACGGACAGTTCACGCTCACCGCGCGCAACGTCGTGATCGCCTCGGGCGGGATCGGTGGCAATCTGGACCTGGTGCGGCGCAACTGGCCCCAGCGGCTGGGCACGCCCCCCGCCTTCATGGTCCGCGGGGTGCCCGCGCACGTGGATGGCCGGATGATCGGCATCGCCCAGGAGGCCGGCGCACGCGTGATCCATCCCGACCGGATGTGGCACTATGTCGAAGGGCTGCGCAACTGGCGGCCGATCTGGGCCGATCACGGCATCCGCATCCTGCCAGGGCCCTCGTCGATGTGGTTCGACGCGCGCGGCAAACGGCTGCCCGCGCCCTTCTACCCCGGCTACGATACGCTGGGAACGCTCGAGCATCTGATGCAGGGCGGCAATCCGTACAGCTGGTTCGTGCTCAACCAGTCGATCATCCGCAAGGAGTTCGCGCTGTCCGGGTCGGAACAGAATCCAGACCTCACCAGCCGCAGTTGGCGGCGCATCCTAGGCCGAATTGGCGGCAGCAAGGCGCCCGGGCCGGTGGAGGACTTCAAGCGCCATGGCGCCGATTTCGTCGTCGCCGACAATATCGCGACCCTGGTCGAGGGAATGAACCGGATCGGGGATGCCGCCCAGCTCGACCGCCAGGAGATCGAGGACGCGATCGTCGCGCGCGACCGGCAACTCGACAATCGCTTCTCCAAGGATTTCCAGCTGATGGGCATCCGCAATGCCCGGCTCGGCTTTGCCGAGCGGCTGGTGCGCACCGCCCCGCCCCGTCCGATCCTGGATCCCGGCAACGGCCCGCTGATCGGAGTGCGGCTCAACATCCTGACGCGCAAGACGCTGGGAGGGCTGGAGACCGATCTCGACGCCCGCGTGCTGGGCAGGGGCGGCGAAGCGGTCACCGGGCTGTTCGCCGTGGGTGAGGCGGCCGGGTTTGGCGGCGGCGGGATGCACGGCTACCGTGCGCTCGAAGGGACCTTTCTCGGCGGATGTCTGTTCAGCGGCCGGGCGGCCGGGCGCGCAGTCCTCCAAGCGTAACTCTACCCCGGCGCGCCATATCGGTGGATAGCGGATGTTCTGGGCAGATCGCACCCAAATGAGAGGTCGAGCCTTGCCGGTTCCTACGCGATCCTGATCGTTTGCACCCGCCCCTCCGGGTAGGTTGCGCTCGCGCTGGGCACTATCTGGATTCCCTTGGCGGCGTAGAGCGCATGGTCGGCGGCTTCGAACAGGCCCGAAATCGCGCTTGCGTCCTTCGGCCAATGCGCCACGCCCACACCGGCGCTGATCGGGATGCGATGCCCGCCTATCTCGCAAGGGCGTGCCAATGCTCCGAGCAACCGATCGGCAATCACCTCACGCTTGATCGTCGATCGTGCCGGAACCAGCACGGCAAACTCGTCACCGCCCATCCGCGCCACCTGGCCTTCCTGACCGCATGCATCGAGCAGGCGCCGAGCCACTTCGCAGAGCAACTGGTCGCCGGTCGCATGACCATAGCTGTCGTTGATCGGCTTGAAGCCATTCAAATCGATCAGGGCGATCGAGAAGGCCTGTTCGCTCTTCTCGGCCGTCGCATGTTCCGCTTCGACCTGCAGGTCGAACGCGCGCCGGTTGAGCAGGCCGGTCAAGGGGTCCGTGCTGGCCTGCACGCGCATCTGGCGCTTGAGCTCGAGCAGGCTGACGAGATCCCGGTGGCGCAGCACGATCATGCGCAGCAGGAAGAAGGTGGCGACCGCCATGCTGACACCGGCGGCCAGATCGAGCCGATTGCCCGATGCGAGCAACAGTGCGGAGATCGGCAGCATGTCGATCGCGAGGTTGAGCAGGGCAGCACTGCGGACGCTGGAAAGGCAATAGGCGGTCGAAAGCGCACCCATCGACAGGATCAGCGGATAATAGATCTTGGTGTCGGCCGGCGCACCGAGCCAGCTCACCACGCACCACGAACTGCACACCACCGCCAGCGTGCTCGACGACCAGGTCGATTGCCGGATGAGCTTTCGCGCGCGGCGCACGCTCGTCGAGATTCTGAGGTCGCGGCTCAGCGAGAGGAACCCGGCGAAGCAGGCAGCGCCCATGATCGCCGGCAACCCGAAGCGAACGAACCACGGGGCGCCGGCCGAATAGGCATAAGCGGCAGTGGGCACCGTCAGGAACAACGCCAGGAACAGCATTCTGGATTGCACCTGGAGCTGCGCGGCCGTCATCAGCACGAATTCGTCGCGGATCGCTTCCGGCAATGGCGGAAACAGTCGAATACGGAGCTGCTGGACCAACTTCATCATGTGCCAAGGGCGTATCGGCGCGATCTCACTCTTTGGTTAATGGGAGGGAGAATTACTGCCAGATCGGTGTGAAGTCCCTGTACCAAAAGTCTTGTTAACCATCCCGGACTAGCAAGCCCTGCGACGGCAATGCCCGACAGGAGCCAATCGATGCAGCGTGCCCCCGTTGACCCCAGCCTTCCGCAGAACGACACCCCGACGCAGCAGGCCGCACGTGCCGTGCAGCTCCAGGCGACACGCGGGACCTATCAATGGACCACGGACGTACCGACCCTGCCGGGCGTCCCGCTGGTCGCGGCATTGCCGTCGAGCGAAACCCCCACGCTCGAATGGTGGATATTGCTGATCGGCATCGGCCTGGACATCGCGCGCAACGAGATCGCGGTGAAACTGGCGGCGATCGGCCGCGGCGAGATCCTGATCCCCGAGATCGAGATCGCGGCGATGCTGGCGGAATGCGAGAAGATCGAGACCTCGGTCGCCGCGATCAAGGCCAAGTTGGCCAAGGGCGGCGGCTCGATCGCCGGCGAAATCCATCTGCTGGTCGAGGCGGTCGAGGAAGAGGTACTCTTCGCCACGCTCAAGGATCATGTCGCCAAGCTGCGCGCGATGATCGAGTTGAGCGATGCCGAGCGGCTGGCGATCGGATCGCGGGCGCCACGCTCGCTCGAAAGCTATCGGGAGCTGTTCGCCACGATCGCCCTGCCCGGCATCGCCTGGCAATTCATCGACGACACGACCTTCGCGCGGTTGCGCACGGCAGGACCCAATGCCGGAATGATCGCGGGCATCTCCGCCTTGCCGGCGAACTTCCCGCTGAGCGCCGCGCAATATGCCTCGGTCGTCAATGGCGATACGCTCGATGCCGCGCTTGCCCAGGGGCGTATCTACATCTGCGACTATCGCGAGCTCGAAGTGCTCCAATCCGGAGTCTGGGCAGGCAAGGCGAAATTCATCTATCGGCCGATGGCGCTGTTCGCGGTGCCGCCCGGCGGGAGCGCGCTGGTGCCGGTGGCGATCCAATGCGGGCAGGATCCGCTGGAAAATCCGATCCTCCTGCCCACCCCGCATGCGGACATGCAATGGGGCTGGGAAATGGCAAAGCAGGTCGTCCAGGTTGCCGACGGCAATTACCACGAGCTGTTTGCGCATCTTGCTCGCACGCACCTCGTGATCGAGGCCATCGCAGTCGCGACGCAGCGGCATCTTGCAGAGATGCATCCGATCTGGGCGCTGCTGCTCCCGCATTTCGAAGGCACGCTGTTCATCAACAATGCTGCCGCCACGTCGCTCATCGCTGCCAACGGGCCGATCGACCACATCTTCGGCGGCACGATCACCTCCAGCCAGCTAGCTGCGGCGGATGATCGCCTGGCATTCGACTTTTCGCGGTCGATGCTCCCGGTCAACCTCGCCGCGCGCAAGGTCGCGGACAAGACGATGCTGCCCGACTACGCCTATCGCGACGACGCGCTGCTCGTCTGGCAGGCGATCCGCGAATGGGCGGACGGCTATATCGCGCTCTACTATGCCGATGACGCCGCGGTGACCGGTGACACGGAGCTCGCCGCATGGGCAGTATCGATTTCAGGCGAGGGAAGGATCTCGGGCTTCCCGCCGATCACCACGCGCCATGCGCTCGCCGATGTCTGCACGATGGTTATCTTCACCGCGAGCGCGCAGCATGCGGCAGTCAACTTCCCGCAGCGCGCGATCATGGAATTCGCACCCGCGGTGACGGGCGCCGGCTGGGCTGCTTCTCCCAACGCACAGGCGGGGAATGACAAGGCCGGCTGGCTGGCGATGATGCCGCCGGTTTCGCTGGCGCTCGAACAGCTCGATACGCTCTACCTGCTCGGCTCGCTCTATTACCGGCCACTGGGCGACTATCGTTGCCGCTCGTTCCCCTATCCGCAATGGTTTCAGGATCCGGCGGTGATCGGGTCCGAGGGACCGCTGCCGCGCTTCCAGGCGGCACTGGCACAAGTCGAGGAACAGATCGTGGCGCGCAACGCCGGCCGCATGTTCCCCTATCCCTTCCTCCAGCCTAGCCTGATCCCGACCAGCACGAACATTTGAGGCGCCCCCTGCGCGTTCGCGTCCATGCCCGGTCGCTCGGCGGCCGGCGCTGGGTGTTCCGATGCCTGCCGCTCCTCACCCGCGATCCGATCCGTCCGGCCTATGCCTTCGACCTGTTCTTCCTGGTCGTCGGCCTAGGCCTGATCGGCGCAGTGCTGTACGCCTGGCACCATCAGAGGATGGCCTGCGAGTTCGTCCTGAAAGCCGACCAGGAGGCACTCGACCGCTACGAGGAATCCCGCACACCATAGCCACGACGTGCCGCACGCACTGTCGCCACTCTCGATCGGGTATACCATGGTCATACTGTCCGCGATCCTCTACTTCCTTACCCAGCATCCCATCTGGTCCCTGCCCCTGTTCATCCTCCTGGGTGTCGTGCTGGCCCAGTTGCTGGCGAGGTGGCGGCGCAATCAGGGCTGGCAGGCGCTGATCATTCTGTTCTTCGTTCTCGGCATGGTGAACATCTTCAGCGCGCACATCTTCAACGCGCTGTTCCTCCAGGCATTCGGAGTCGACGGAACCGCCGTGATCACCCAGGAGGAAGAAACCAATTCGACGCTGAACGACTCCCCCATCTGGGCGTATGACGCGGTGATGCGGACCGCGGACGGCCATGATGTGGTGGCACAGTTCGACACCATGTCCGCCACCATCTATCCGATCACCAACGCCATCCTTATCCCGCCCAAGGGCGAACGGTTCGCAGTCCGGTACATCCCTGGTTTCCCGCGCAACTTCGTCATCATGCGCGATCTCTCGCCTTATGGGAGACAATATCTGATCGACCAGGATCGCAGACCAGTCGACAAGGCGGCCGCGCAATTCGCGGCCAGCCCGAGCAACGCAGCCTTCATCGCGGAGTATCGCGCGACGTTGACCGCCTTCATCGCCAGGCACCAGAACGACGCCGACCCTGCGCTGATCGCAAACTACCGGGCACAACTCCGTGCTTTGCCCCGCACGGATTGAAGCCGTCCCGTCACCGACAGCGCTTCCAGAGGCGCCTGTGCGGGCTCGTCGGGGGCCCGACGATATCAAGTCCCACCTCGATACCTGGGATCAGCGATTCTACGACTGGGGTGACCGCGCCATCGGCGCCTGCCATTCGGGTCGGCCGGCCCGAAGGCCCGCCTTCCCGATCCGCTTCGCTTACCGCTTCTTCAACCGCACGAAATCGAGCGGTTCGCCCGTTGCGGTATAGGCGCGGTACGTCAGTGCCTTCGGCGTAACCTCGATGACCTGATAGGCCTGGGTCCGCGACGCTGATTTGCGCGCCCAGGGACCCGGCTTGACCTCGTACATCTTCGGGCCTGCCACCGACACTGCATAGGTCGCCCCGGCATTGTCCGTCGAAGGACCATTCGGCCCGATCGCGCCGCGGGCATAGCCATGATCGTGCCCCTGCAGCACGAGATCGACGTGATATTTGTCGATCAGCGGCTTCAACGCCGCGCGCACCTTCGGATTGTCGCGGCCGGGCTCGCTCGAGAAGAGCGGGAAGTGCAGGAACATCACCGTCCAGCGGTTGGGATTGTTCGCGAGCAGCTTGTCGAGCCATGCGACGATCGACGCGCGCGCGGTCTCGTCGCGATCGACCTGCATCGAGTCGATCGAGATCAAACGCAGCCCCTGATAGTCGGTGTACCAGTTGGTCTCGCGCCCCGCCGGTACGTCCGAAGGACCATCGTCGGGCAGAGTGAACTGCCGCCGCCATTGGCCGGTGATCGAGGAGCCCGCCCGTGCGCCCTCGTCCTTCACATATTCGTGGTTGCCCGGCGTCGGCATCTGCGGGGTCTGCGCATAGAGAAAGCCCCCCGCCCCGAACCACTCGCCCCATTCGGCGTCGCTGTCATGCCGGTTGACGAGATCGCCCGCATGGATCGTGAAGGCCGCATCGCCCGCCTGCCGGAACGCCATGCGCAGGGTGCGCGAGGCTTCCGACAGGATCTGGTTCTGCATATCGCCCATATAGATGAAGCGGAACGGCGCGGGGTCCTTGCTGGCGGTGCGGAACTGGAACCATTCGGACCAGTGCGTCCCGTCGCCGACGCGATAGGCATAGACCGTGCCGGGCTCGAGCCGCTTCAGCACCGCGGAATGATAGGCCGCGCGGAACGCCGGGTTCTCGCGCACCGGCAGCGTCGCATCGTCGGTCGTCGCGGTGAGCGCCATTGGCGCCTTGACGAAATCCGGGCTGCTGGTCGCCCTTGCATATTGCACCACGCCGGCCGAACCCGGCGCCGAGCGCCAGGTCACGGCCATTTCGGTCGCAGGATCGGTGGTGAGATTGAGCACGATGCGCTCGGGCTGGACCGTCGCAGGCGCGAGCACCGGCTGCGGCGCGTCCTGTGCGGCGGCGGGAATTGCGGCGCCCAGAAGCAGGGCGCCGGCCAGGGAACGAAGAGTCATCGCCGATCCTTAGAAGATGAGGTTGAAGCCGAGCGAGATCGTGCGCCCGTTCTTGGTATAGGCACGGCTCGCGCCGGTTCCCGACGAGACCGTCTCCCAATAGGTCGGGCCATCGAACAGGTTCTGGACCTGGAGCTGGACCGACGAGGTCTTCATGAAGGTCTTGCGGAAGGTCAGGTCGACGAAGCTGTAGGCCTGCTCATAGGGATTGTTTCCGAAATCCTGGATGCCGCCGAGGAACTTCGACTGATAGTTCCAGGCGCCGTAGATTTCCCAGCCCTTGCGCTCCCAGAACAGCTGGACGTTCGCGATCGTCTCCGGCGTCTCCATCAGCGGCAGGGTATAGCCCTCCGGATGCCAGGACAGGCCGGTCACCGCCTTGGAGCGCTGCATCGTCAGGTTGCCGCCGATGCCGAGGGAGCCGAGGATGCCGGGCAGCCAGTGCAGTACCTGCTGGCCGCTGACTTCCACGCCGTACACTTCCGCCCGCTTGCCGTTGTTCGGCATCGAGATCAGCACGCCGGCCGGATCGACATTCTCGCCGGTCGTGCCGTTGCGGATGTTGCTGGAGGACGAGCGGAATAGGAAGTTGTTTATGCGCTTGTAGAACAGCGCCACCGAATAGGCACCGGTGCGGCCATTGTACCGTTCGAGCGACACATCGAAGTTGAGAGAGCGCAGCGGCTTCAGGTTGGGATTGCCCTCGCTGATGCCGGTCAGCAACCACTGCGACTTCGGATTCTCCTTGCCGTCGCCATCGGGATCGGTGTCGTAGCTATATTCGCGCGCCGAACTCATGCGCGCGATGTCTGGCCGGGCAAAGCTGGTCCACACCGCGCCACGCAGTTTCGTGCGGCTGTCGAAGTCGTAATTCACGTGCACCGATGGCAGCACGTTGACGAAGCTCGACTTGTCGATCGTGTAGCGCTCGCCCTGCACCGGATCGAGGTTGAACGCCTCGATGCGATTGCGCGTCGCCTCCACACGCACGCCGGTGATGATCTGGGCGCGACCGAGACGGGCCGTCGCCATCGCATAGCCCGAGATCACGCTCTCATCGAAGCGGAAGCTGTCCTCGTTCGATATCGTCGCATCGGCCGGAGCCACCGCGAAGCCCTTGAAGAAGCTGCTCTTGCCCTTCTCCGCACGCTGCAGCTCGGCGAGCATCCTGTCGTCGTCGATCGTCTGGCCGAGCCGGTAGGCGCCCGAATAGGCCCCACCGAGCAGGCTGGTGACGTTCTCGCCATAATAGGGCGCGAAGTCGGCCATCGTGCCGTTGGCGGTCAGGTTGAGAAACGAGCCCGAGAAAGTGCGGCGACGCGAGTCATAATATTTTCCGCCGGCCTTGATCGATTGCAGCCAGGCGCTGCCCGGCTTCCACTCGACGTTCATCTGCCCCTGCCAGAGCTTCTGCTGGCTGCCGCCGATCTCGCCCTCGAGGCTGCTGAACGCATATTGCGAGGGATCCTGCACGGCGTTCATGCCGGCCGAGTTGAGCAGCCATTTCGGGAAGCGCGAATCCTCCGCGCTGCTGAACAGCACGCCCTTGTTGCCGAGCCAGCCATATTTGTCGCTGCGGAATTCGAGCGTGTAGCCGTCGTCGAGATTGTCCTGCGACTGGGAATAGGACACGTCATAGTCGACGGTGAATTCCCCCAGCCGCGAGACGCCGCCGACATTGGCGGTGGCCAGGTTGCCGCTCTCGTTGTTCGCCTCCCAGAAGCGGCGCAGGCGGAAACCCTGCGGATCCCACTTACCCGACGCGCCATAGAGGCTGTAGAAGGACTTGGTCTTGCGATCGGCGTCGGTGATCAGCCCGTCCTTGTCCTGATCGACGATCTGGCTGGTGGTGTAGCTGTAGACGCGACCGAGCTTGCTGTCGGTGCGCAGGATGCTGTCCTCGGGCCGCGCGAGATTGGCGTCGTTGGCATTCACCTGCACCAGGCGGGTCGAGTTCTTCGACGTGTCGTTCCGGAAGTTCAGCCGGTTGAGGAACTGCTGCTTCTGGTAGTTGCTGTACTGGCCGCGGACGTGAAGATCGTGGTGGTCGGAGCGGTAGTCGATGCTGGTGTTGACGCCCCAGCGGTTCACCTCGGTATTGCCCAGTCCCAGGTCCATGCCGCGCATCACGAAGCGGTTGGGATCCCAGCCCAGCGTCTCGCTGTTCGAATACCAGCTGTCGGGCTGGTTATCACCATCGACGCCGTTCTTTTCATATTGCGACTTGCGCTTGCTCCAGTTGCCGGAGACGAAGACGCCGAAATGGTCGCTGAACTGACGCGACAGGGCAGCCGAGACCTGGCCGTATTTGCGGTGATCGAACTTGTCGATCATGCCGCCTTCGCCCGAAACGCGCATATAGGTCGGCTTCTGGTCGAAGGCGGTCGGCGTCGTGATATCGACCGATCCGCCGAGCGCGTCGCCGTCGCGGTCCGGAGTCAGCGTCTTGTAGACGGTGATCGACTTGATGCCGTCCGGCGGCAGGACCGAGAGGCGCACGCCCCGGTAGAAATTATTGTCCCGCGAGCCGGCACCGTCGATGCGCACGCCGTTCAGCGAATAGTTGTTGAGCTCGGTCGACAGGCCGCGCACGGTGATGCGGTCGCCCTCGCCGGTGGCGGGATCGCGCACCGCGTTGACGCCGGGCATCCGGGCGAGCGCTTCGGACACGTTGTTGGCGGGCAGCTTGCCCATGTCGTCGGCGGTGATCGTGTCCGACACCATAACCGACTTGCGCTTGGCTTCGGCCGATGCCTGCGCCGCCTCGATATAGCCGTTGACGACGATATTCTCGGGCGCGGCTTCCTCGGCAGGCGTTTCCGCAACCTGTACGGGCGCCGCCGGGGCAGCTTGCGGTGCCGGCCGCGCGGCGACCTGGGCACGCACCGGCGCGGGCTTCACGATCACCGTGCCGCCACGAACCTGCGTGTCGACGCCGGCGCCGCGCACCAGCAGGGCCAGCGCCTTGCGCGCCGACATCGTCCCCGTCACCGCCTGACTCCGCCGGCCACGCAGCGCCTCGGGTGAGGCAGCAACGGGCACGCCGGTCACACGGGAGAATTGCTGCAACGCCTGCGCCAGGTCCTGCGCGGGAATGGCGAAGCTATAATTTTGCGCAGCCGCCGGCGCGGCGTTCAGAGTCGCGACGGCGATGGCCAGCGCCGATACGGCGGGCCGATTGATAACGAACATCGAAGAACTTCCCCCACACTTGTAAACCGTTCAAGCGAGGGACGGCGCACGGGATCACAACCCGACAAGTTTTTTTGGTTTCAGTTTAATGACTTATACGTTGAAGCATTGTGACACACCGAGGTCGCCATTGGTCGATCGCTAGCGCTCCACGACATAGTGATCCCCGGCATCGCGCCAGCGCAGATCATGGATCGCGGTGATCGCCTCGAGCATGTTCTTCGGATCGTTGGTCTGGAAGCGGCCGGTGACCAGGAGGTCGCCCAGCGCCGGATCCGCCAGCCTGACGGGATGCGCGGCGGTACGGTTGAGCCGCTCGACCAGTTGCAGCATCGGCATGTCGTTGGCCTCGAGCCAGCCGTCCGTCCAGCCTGGATGGGCGCCCGCAACGCCTTTCAGGCTGCGCACATGCTCGCCGGAGAGCTCCAGTCCGCTTCCCGCCGGAAGCTGCCACTGCCGCCCGGTGCCGGCATCAACGCTGACCAGCCCCCGATAGACCTGGATGATGCGGGTATCGCGGTCGATCCGATCGATATCGAACGCCGTCCCGAGCACCGATACGCTGGCGCCGCCGGCATCGACCGAGAAGCCGCGCAAACGCTCATGCGCCACATCGAAGAACGCCTCGCCGCGTTCGAGCGTAACGTGTCGCGACCAGGGCGCGATACGCACCGTGATCCGCGTATCGCCGTTCATCCGGACGGTCGATCCATCCGCGAGCGCGACCACGCGTGTCCCACCCCGCGCCGTGGCATAGCTGGCATCCGACACCAGCAACTGCGCACCGCCGACGCACGCCAGCACCAGCAGGCTCGCGACCGCCCCGCCCCGTGCCAGCCGCCACCATCCTCGGTTCGGTGCCACGTCGTCGTTGCTCGCTTCGGAAGGATGGGCCACCTCTGCCAGCGCGCCCTCCAGCCCTTTTGACTGCCAGATCGCGCTCAGCCGCGCATAGCTGTCGACATGGCGCGGGTCCGTCAGGATCCAGCGATCAAAGGCCGCGGCGGTGTCGCTATCGAGAACCGGACGGCTCATCCGGTCGATCCACTGGGCCGCCTGCCAGTCGATGGAGTGCATGTCCTGGCCCATCAATCCTGTCCCGCCAGATCGATACCCGCCTGCTCGAGCGCGCGGCGCAGGTCGATCATGCCTCTCGTAATATGCTTCTCGACGGCTTTCGCGCTCATCGCAAGGTCGTCGCCGATCGCGCGGCAGCTCTCCTGGTTGATCCGCCGCCGGATCAGCACCTCGCGCCGGAGCCTGGGCATCTTCCTCAGGCACCGGTTGAAGATGTCCATCGCCCGCCGTGAATCGAGGACGCGGTTCAGCGACGGCTCGTCACTGCGTATATCGTCCTCGATCTCGGGCTCGAGCCGGCTCTCGCGGCGGTGCATGTCGATGACGAGATTGTCCGCGATGCGAAAGGCGAGCGAGACGATGCTACCGATCTGCTGCGTGCGAGCCAGTTCCACCAACCGCGCGAGCGTTTCCTGGGTAACGTCGTCCACCACGTCCGGCCGGGTGCCTCGGCCACGCAGATAGCGTTTCAGCGCGGACTGGATGGCGTCCCATGAATACCCGTTAGCCGCGTCCTCGGGGGACGGGGCTTTGATCGACGACAGCAAGATATCCCCCGTTTCAGAGACGACCCGGGGCGCGGTTAGTCACATCAGATGACAGTTTCAGGATAGGCGCAACGCGATCCTCGGCGGCCTGTCTCGCGGCACACGCGGGGAAGCCCCGGCACGCTTCCTGAACAACCGTCGGATTGCCTCACCCTTACTCGTGGCGCGAGCTTTGATTCCAATATTATTGTATTTAAAACAATAATATAAAATCAAAACTGATAATTATGCATTAAGTTCAATCATTAGTGCAATCCAGTACCCTAGGAAATAGCCAAAGGGCCTGGCCATCGGCTGCCCTTGGTTTCCTTGTTCGCGCAGCACTTCCGGACGATCAAAGTGCCTCCAACGCGGTGTTAGGCCACGGAAAAAACGGGAAATAATCGGCAGCGATATGCACCGGCCGCTCCGAGCGCCCCGAAATGGCGCGTCGAGCAAATTTTGTCCTGATCCAATCGCGCCGAGGCAGCATTCCTGAGAATCCGTGTGAGAAATTGCCAGTCGTAGGCTCCCACGGACTTCACCGTAATTCTACCTAGAAAATCCGCAAATATCGTAAAATCAAAAACACATCCATAATCAAAATGGACATTGTTTAGAGATACATACGCAAATACGCTCCTGAACGCCCTTCTATAAATATTTTGAACAACTTGGCCGCTCGGGAACTAGTCCAGCGAGTTGAGTTTCGATGGTATTTATATGGGGGACATGTATTGCGTCGGTTTACTGAGACTGTACCGATATTGTGCAGTGCGAACTTCCCTATTTGTCCAGCGCGACGCCACGCGTGACTTCCCGCCTGGCCTTCCCGCCGCACGCCACCCTTGCGCGCTGGTGTCGTCACGCCATGCGCGTGGCTCTCGCCTGCGCATCGCTGACCATCGCCAACACGGCCATGGCCCAGCGCGCGGGCAGCGAGGTGCGCAACGTCGCGAATGCCGACCTGACGGTCGATGGAGCGCCGGAGCGCATCGCCTCGAACCCGGCGACCCTGCGGATCGCCGAGCGGCTCGATCTCCGCCTCGCCGCCACCGGCAGCTTTGCGGTGGATGGCCCCGGCAGCGCCATTCCCTTCCTCCTGACCAACAGCGGCAATGGCGACGAGCGCTTCGTCCTCGCGGCGACGCTCGACGGGATTTCCGGCCAGGTGCGCGGGTTCGCGATCGATACCAACGCCAATGGCGTCCTGGACCCGGTCGACACCCCGGTCTCCGGTCCCACGCCCCTGCTCGCCCCTCAGCAGAGCCTGACCCTGCTGGTGATCCTCGATCCCGGCCCGGTCGAGGCAGGCGCGACGCTGGTGCTGTTCGCCCGGGCCGCCACCGGCTCCGGCGCACCGGGAACCCGCTATCCCGGCCGTGGCGACCAGGGCACCGATGCCATTGTCGGCGCAAGCGGGGCCGATAGCACGCTGCGCTTCGCCCTCACCGCCGGCGCGGTACCGAGCGCCAGCCTGGAGAAGAGCCAGACGGTCGTCGCCCCCAATGGCAGCGACATGGTCGTGCGCGGCGCGGTGATCACCTACGCCATCGTCGCGCGCTTCGAAGGCGACGGCACTGCCCGCGCCATCACCGTCACCGATCCGATCCCGCCCGGCACCAGCTATGTCGCGGGCAGCCTGTCCCTCGACGACATCGCGCTCACCGACGCCCTGGACGGCGATCCCGGAACCTTTGCCGGCGGCCAGATCGCCGTCGTGCTCGGCGACCTGACCGGCGCCGCCACCCGCACCATCCGCTTCAAAGTGAAGATCCTCTGAGGAGAATGTCGATGTCGTATCTTCTGTTGATTGCCGCGCTTGCCAATGCCGCGCCCGCACCCGGCCAGGTCGAGATCCATGCCAGCGTTCTCGCCGAGGCCCGTGCGCCCGCCGCCGATGGCACTACCCGGGTCACGCTGGTACCCGCCGCCCGGGTCACGCCGGGCGACCGCGTCGTCTACCGCATCGAATATCGCAACAACGGCAAGCAGGCCGCGTCCGGGCTGGTGATCGCCAATCCGGTCCCCGCCGCCCTGCAATATGCTGGCCCCGCCGATGGCGCGCCGGCACCCGAGCTCTCGGTCGACGGCCAGACCTTCGGGCCGCTCTCCGCGCTCAAGGTCCGCAGCGGCGCCACGCTTCGCCCCGCCACCGCCGCCGATATCCGGGTCGTCCGCTGGCGCCTTGCCCAGCCCGTCGCCGCCGGTGCCCGAGGCCAGGTCTTCTTTCGTGCAATTCTCAAATAATTTCAGATAGAAAAGGGTAGTTCATCATGTATAGAATAAAGTTCAACAACGCATTGCTCGGCGGCGCTGCCCTGGGCGTGGCGATGAGCATCTCCGGTGTCGCCCAGGCCCAGCAGACCCCGGCCGGCACCAGCGTCAACAACCAGGCGACCGTCAGCTACGAAGTCGGCGGCACGCCGCAGTCGGTCTCGTCGAACGTCGCCACCTTCGTGGTCGACAAGAAGGTCAACCTGGCCGTCGCCGAAGTGGGTGGCGCACCGACCCAAACCGCGCTCAATGCCACCGATCAGGTGACCACCTTCACTGTCACCAACCTCACCAATGCGGTGCAGGACTTCCGCCTGGAAGCCGACCAGCAGTCTGTATCGATCCCGCTGCTCGGCACCGACAATTTCAACATGAGCAACCTGCGCGCCTTCGTCGACAGCAATGGCAACGGCACCTATGACGCGGGCGTCGATACCCAGACCTATATCGACGAGCTGGCGCCTGATGCGACCGTCACGGTCTTCCTGGTCGGCAACGTTCCCAACACGCCGGGTATCGAGACCGCGATCGTCTCCCTGAACGCCATCGTCGCGACCGGCGGCTCCGGCGGCACCCTGGGCGCCGACCTCGTCGCCAGCTCGACGCTGGTGGCGGATTCGCCGAGCACGGTGGAAATCGTGTTCGCCGACGACACCGGCCTGCTCGATCAGCCGCGCAACGGCCAGCAGCGCGCATTCGACGCCTATCACATCTCCACCGCGGTGGTGACGATGGTGAAGAGCGCGACGGTGATCAGCGATCCGGTGAACTTCCTGCTCAACCCGCACGCGATCCCCGGCGCGGTCGTGGAATATTGCATGAAGGTGAGCAACGCCGGCCCCGGCACCGCCAGCAACCTCGTCCTGAGCGACGCCGTGCCGGCGAACAGCACCTTCGTGCCCGGCTCGATCGCGGTGGGCACCTCGGGAACACTGGGCGCGTGCATCCTGCTCGGCACCTCCGAGGACGACAACGCCACCGGCGCCGACGAGACCGACCTCTATGGCGGCTCGTTCGACGGCACCACGGTGCGCGCGACGTTGCCTTCGGTCGCACCGCTGGCCTCGATGTCCGTCGCGTTCCGCGTGACGATCAACTGACGCCAACCGGGCAGGAACCAGCGGCGGGCGGGCATCACCCTCCCGCCGGCTGGTACACTCCATGCGAAGCCTTCTCTCCCCCCTGCGTGCCATCTGGTGCGTCCTGGCGATCGTCGTCGCCACGCTGTCGATCCCGACGGCGGGGGCGCAGGTCATTCGCAACACCGCGTCGATGCGTTTCGAGACGAGCGCGGGGCCGCAGACGATCGCCTCCAACACCGTGACGCTCGATCTCGCCAAGCGCCCGACCACGATGCGCTTCCACGAGATTCCCGCCGGCTATCAATATACCGGCCTTGCCTGCGATACCGATCCGGTCCTGCAATTCACCCCCAGCCGGGTCTCGCCCACCGAACTCGCCGCCGCGCCGCTGCTCGCGACGATCCAGCGCGGCCAGGCTCTGATCATGGAGCTCGACGCCCAGGCGGAGAACCGCGACGCCACGAAGCGCGAAATCGCATGGGTCACGGTCTCGGCAGGCGACCTTTCGGTCAGGCTGCCTCTCACCGAGACGGCCGAGAATACCGGCATATTCGCCGGCGGCATCTCCGCCTCGGGCACCCACCCCCAGTTCGCGGCTTGCGATATCGCCCGGCGCGTCTCCGGCTCCAGGATCCGTGCCCAGTTCGACGGCAGCGACGAGAGCTTCTCGTCCGATGCCGAAGTGCTCGTAGATCCCGAGGGCTATGTGTTCGATTCGCTCACCGGCGAGCTCGTCGACGGCGTCACCGTGACGCTGATCGACAATGCCACCGGCCTGCCCGCGGCCGCGGTGTTCGGGGACGACGGCACCAGCGCCTATCCCAATACCGTCGTCACCGGCACCAGCGCCACCGATGCCAGCGGCCAGGTCTACAGCTTCACCCCCGGCAATTTCCGTTTCCCCCTGGCGGCGCGCGGCTTGTATCGGCTGAAGATCACGCCGCCCCGGGGCTATGCCGCCCCATCGCGGGTCGAGCCCGCCGCGCTCGCCCATCTGACCGGCCCTCCCGGCGCCTTCCGCATCAGCGACGCCTCCTATGGCGCACCGTTCGAGCTTTCCGATCCCGAGCCGGTACATATCGATGTCCCCGTCGATTCCGCGGCCGCGCGGGCCAAGCGAATCGAGACCCTGATCCTGGAGAAGACCGCTTCGGTGCGCGACGCCTCGCCGGGCGAATTCGTCCAGTACCGTCTGGAGGTACGCAACGCCTCGCGCAGCGCGACGCCGGGCCAGGTCCGCATTGAGGACCGGCTCCCGACGGGCCTGCGCTACAAGGGCGGCACCACCCGCGGGGCGCCCGAGCCCGAAATCTCCCGCGACGGCCGTGCGCTCGTCTTCACCCTGCCCCGCATGGCCGCCCAGGCGAGTGCGCCGATCAGCTATGTCCTGTCGGTCTCGCCTGGCGCGCCGCAGGGCGAAGCCCTGAACCGCGCGACGGCCTCCACGGTCAGCGGATCGAGCAACGAGGCGAGCGCATCGGTGCGCATCCGCAAGCTGCTGATGACTGACGCCATGACGCTGCTCGGCCGCGTGACCGAGGGCGGCTGCGGCGATCCGATGCGGCGCCGCAAGGGCGTACCCGGCATCCGCGTGGTGCTGGAGGACGGCAGCTTCACCGTCACCGATGCCAATGGCTACTACCATTTCGAAGGCGTGCCCCCAGGCACCCATGTCGTCCAGCTCGACACGGCGAGCATCCCGGCCACCCATGCGCCCGCCAGCTGCGACCGCGACACCCGCAGCGCCGGCAGCGACATCTCGCGCTTCGTCGAGGGCCAGGGCGGCAGCCTCCAGCGCGCCGATTTCCAGCTGGTGCTGACCGGCAAGCAGGCCGCCGCCGACGCCGCGCTGCCGGTGGTGCAAAGCGACGACGCCCTGGCCGCGGGCAACCGGACCGACTGGCTAGAGCGCGCCGAGCCGGGGATCGACTGGCTGTTCCCCGAGGTCGACCACAACCCGCGCTCGCCCGCGCTGCGCGTCGTCATCCGCCACCAGCCGGGCCAGCGCGTCGCGCTCAGCGTCAATGGCCGCGCGGTCGATGCACTGAGTTTCGACGGTACCGACATCGACGCCCAGCGCGGCGTCGCCATCTCGCGCTGGACCGGCCTGCCGCTGGCCGAACGCGACAATCTGCTCGAGGCGCGGGTGCTGGACGCCAGCGGCAAGACCGTCGCGACGCTGCGCCGCACCGTCCATTATGCCAATGTGCCGCTGCGTGCGGAACTGGCGGCCGGCAAGTCGCGCCTCGTCGCCGACGGCCTGACCAGGCCGCTGGTCGCGATCCGCGTCACCGATCGCGACGGCCGCCCGGTCCGTGCCGGCACCGTGGTGCCCTTCCGCGTCGACCAGCCCTATGCCGCCGCCCAGGAGATCCAGGCGCAGCAGGGCCGCCAGCTCGCCGGCCTCGACCGGACCGAGGCGACCGCGCGCGTGATCGGAGACGAGGGCCTCGCCTTTGTCGCGCTCCAGCCCACCACCCAGGCCGGCAGCGCCCACATCACGATCAAGCTCGCGGACCAGGGCCTGTCTCAGACCAGCGAAATCAAGGCCTTCCTCGCCGCTCCTGCGCGCGATTGGATGATCGTCGGCTTTGCCCGCGGCACAGCCGGCTTCGACATGCTGCGCTCGAAGAGCAGGAACCTGCCGCGCGGACAGCGCAACAACGTCACCACCGATGGCCAGATCGCACTCTATGCGAAGGGCAGGATCAAGGGTTCGTGGCTGCTCACCCTCGCCTATGACAGCGACCGGGTGGAGGATCGCGACCGCGGCCTGCTCGGCATGATCGATCCCAACCGCTATTACACCGTCTATGGCGATGCCAGCCAGCAGGCCTATGACGCGCCGACCCGCGGCCGGCTCTACCTGCGCCTCGAGCGCAAGACCTTCTACGCGCTGTTCGGCGATTTCGAGACCGGCTTCGTCGATACCCGCCTGACCCGCTACAGCCGCACGCTGAACGGCTTGAAGGCCGAGGCTTCGGGCGACCATGTCCTGTTCAGCGCCTTCGCCGCGCGTGACGAGGATCGCTATGGCCGCGACGAGATCCAGGGCAACGGCCTGTCCGGCCCCTATCGCCTGTCGGGACGGGACATCGTGCCCAACAGCGACAAGATCACGCTGGAGACCCGCGACCGGCTGCGTCCCGAGCGGATCCTCGACAGCAAGCTGCTCACCCGCCACATCGACTATGACATCGATGCGATCGCCGGCACGCTCCGCTTCCGCGAGCCGATCCTCAGCCGCGATCCCGCCTCGAACCCGATCTTCATCGTCGCCGATTACGAGACCTATGGCCGCGGCCGGAAGCTGGCCGCCGGGGCGCGTGGTGCACTCAAGCTCGCCCGGGGCAAGGTCGAGATCGGCGCCGCGGTGCTGCACGACCAGGCCCAGTCCGACGCCACGGTCATCGGCCTCGACCTGCGCGCCCGGCCATTCGCCGGCGTCGAGGTTCGCGCCGAGGCGGCCACCGGCGGCCGCGACGGCCTCCGCTCCGCCCAGGCCTTCATCGCCGAAGTCGAGCATCATGGCGGCGGTGTCGACGCCCTAGTCTATATGCACCGCCAGGACAGCGGCTTCGGCGTGGGCCAGCAGAATGGCGGGGAAGCAGGCACCAGCAAGGTCGGCGTCGATGCGCGCCTGCAGCTCGCGGCCGGCCTGTCGGCGGTGCTCACCGCCTGGCACCAGGAAGACCTGACCAGCGACGCCAGCCGCACCGCGGGCGACGCGCGCATCGAATATCGCCGGGGCTCCAGCCTGGTCTTCCTCGGCGCGCAGCTCGCCGCCGATCGCGATGCCCTGGGCCGCAGGAGCAACTCGACCCTGCTCACCCTGGGTGGCACCCAGTCGCTGTTCGACAACAAGCTCGAGATCACCGCCCAGGCCCAGCTGGCGATCGGCGGCGCCGATGACAGCGCCGATTTCCCCGCCCGCCAGCAGATCAGCGCAAGCTGGAAGGTGCGAGAAGGCATCCGGCTGATCGGTGGCTATGAAATTGCCAAGGGTGACAGCTACTTGTCACACAATGCACGCATCGGTTTTGAAGTATCGCCCTGGTCGGGCGCGCGGCTGATGTCGACGATCAACCGCCAGGCGCTCGGCGAGGCGGGTGGCGAGAATGGCCGCCGCACCTTCGCCCAATATGGCCTCAGCCAGTCGCTGCCCCTCGGCAAGCACTGGACGATCGACGCCACGCTCGATTCGAGCAAGACCCTTTCGGGCAAGCTGCCCGAGACCAGCCGGTCGCGTCCGGTGATCGGCAGCTCGATCCTCGGCCAGAATGTCCGCGAGGGCGATTTCGTCGCGGTCACGCTGGGGGCCGGCTATCGGGGAGAGCGTTGGTCGTGGAACGGCCGCGCCGAATATCGCACCTCGGAGGAATCGCGCCGCCTGGGCTTCACCAGCAACCTGCTGCGCAGCCTGGGCGAGGGCAAGACGCTCGCCTCCGCCCTCCGTGCCTATCGCACCACCGACGACCGGGGGCGTTCGGTCACATCGGTCACCGGCGATCTCGCGCTGGCGCTTCGCCCGGCGGACAGCCGCTGGTCGCTGCTCGAGCGCTTCACCCTGCGCCACGAAAATGCCGATCAGGGTGTGACCGGGAACAATGTGCTCAACGTCCCCACCTTCGCCCAGGGCACGCTGGCGACGCTGCGGGCGATCAACAATGTCGCGATCGGCTATCGCACGGGAGATGAGGGCAGATCTCATGGGTTCGAGGCAAGCCTATATTATGGGGCGAAATTCGTCCGCGGCCGCTATGCCGACGAGAAGCTGGACGGCTTTATCGACGTGGTCGGCGTGGAGATCCGCAAGGATATCCGCCGCAACCTCGACATCGGCGTGCAGGGCAGCGTCCAGCACAGCTGGAGCGACGGCACCGCGTCCTTCTCGGCCGGCCCCGCTCTGGGCGTTTCGCCCGGCAAGGGCATGTGGTTCAGCGCCGGCTACAATGTCACCGGCTATCGCGATCGCGATTTCGAGGATGCCCGCTATACCCGCCAGGGACCCTATATCACCTTGCGCGCGAAGTTCGACCAATCCCTACTGAAGAACCTCAGCGATCTGTTTGGAGGAAAACCATGAATCCTTCAATTGATCCATTATGGTTTTATTTTACCACACGCCTCACACTGTCTAACGTGGCAGGGTTTTTCTTCTTAACCATCCTATACTATGTAATTGCTGCGTTCTTCGAACGCACAATAACGCAGTGGCATCGTTGGCTGGACGAACAGGGCAACCATGCGTGGAGACAAGAAGGATGCGTCCGGGACGGAGAACGGGCCAACGCCCCCATCCGAACCCGGCAGCATCGAGGAACTGATGTTCCAGCGCGAAGGGCTGGATCACCGCGCGATGGTGGAAGGCATCATCCGCGTCCGCGAGGCGCGCGCCAAATTCATGCCGGAAAACTGGTTCTCGGATCCCGCCTGGGACATCTTGCTCCGCCTCTATCAGGCCTATCTGGACGGGCTGGAGCGGACCGTCGGCGATCTGGGGAGCTTCGCCAGCACCTCGCCAGCGACCACCATTCGCTGGCTCGACGTGCTTTCGAACCGCGGCTGGATCCATCGCCGGCGCGACGCGCGCGACCAGCGCCGGGTATTCATCTCGCTCAACGAAATCGGTGCCGAGCAGATGCGCGAATGCCTGGAGCAGATACGCAAGCTGGGCTGACCGTGCCGTGCGCCGCGCGGGAGAACCGCCGATGATCCCGTCGCTCCGCACCCTTGCCCTGGCATGGCTGGTGCTGATCCTGTGGTCGGCGCCCGCCCTCGCCTGCACCGTCTCTTCGCCGGCATCGTCTAGCCTCGGCAGCTACTCGCCCAACGCGATCAAGGCGGGGGCAGTACCGGTGATGTCGCATACCGGCGGGATCAACTGCTCCAACAGCGTCATCACGCTGCTCGGCGGCAACGTCCTCACCGCGACGATCAGCAACGCCAACAGCTTCAAGCTCACCTCGGCGGGCCAGCCCGACGGGGCGTTCCAGCTGTTCCCGAGCGCGACGAGCAGCAGCGCCATGGCCTCGGGCGTGGCGGTGAACTTCCTCAATCCGGCGGTGATCGACATACTCGGCCTGCTCGGCGGCAGCCCGAGCAACATCCCGCTCTACATCAAGCCGTCGAGCGCCACGGCGCTCACCCCCGGCATCTACAATGGGGCGTTCCGGGTCACCTGGGCATGGAAATTCTGCTCGGGCGTCTGGATCGGCGCCACCTGCACGCTCGGCACGCTCGACCAGGGCAGCGGCTTCTCCGACATCGCCTTCACCGTAACCGTGGCCCCCAAGCCGGTGACGGTGACGATGAGCGCGGTCACCACCTGGGATCCGATCGCCGGCACATCCTTCCCCAAGGCGATCATCGGCGCGAAGAAGCGGATGACGGTCACCGTCGCCAATCCGGATATCGTCGCGACCGATCTCAATTCGGTGCTTGTCGAGATCCCCAGCCAGACGGGCACATCGATCGCGCTCGAGGGCGACGGGGCGAGCGGCGGCGCCCCGATCGTGTTCACCGACGGGAACCCGAGCTCCACCCTCGCCTTCAGCTACACCAATGCCGGCGACGGTGGCGACGATGTCGATTTCTATTCGGACGGCACCGGCTGGGCCTATGTCCCCACCCCCGGCGACGTCGTGTCGCAGCGGCTGGTCAAGAAGGTCCGCCTCAAGCCGCGCGGCAAGCTGGCCCCGGGATCCTCCTTCACAGTCACGCTTCCCTATCGCGTCGAATAGCCCCGCGACAGAAACGTCCGCGGCATCTGGTAGCGCTACCATATTTGCGCTAGCCTCGACCCAAACAAAGGGAGAGGCCCGAGGTGAATCACAAATTGAAGACTGCGCTCGTCCTGCTCGCATCGAGCGCGCTGGCGCCGCTGGCGAACGCGCAGACCACGCCCGGCAAGCTCGGCGATCCGTCCGCCACGCCCGAGGAACGCGCCCGCGACGTGATCTCGAAGATGACGCTGGACGAGAAGGCGCACCAGCTCGGCCATACCGCGCCGGCAATCCCGCGCCTGGGCGTTCCCGAATATAATTGGTGGAACGAGGGCCTTCACGGCGTCGCCCGCGCCGGCATCGCCACCGTCTTCCCCCAGGCGATCGGCATGGCCGCATCGTGGGACGCGCCGCTGCTCCACCAGGTCGCCGACACGATCGCCACCGAGTTCCGCGCCAAATATGTCGAGCGGCGCCATCCCAATGGCGGCAGCGACTTCTATCGCGGGCTCACCGTCTGGTCGCCCAACATCAACATCTTCCGCGATCCGCGCTGGGGCCGCGGCCAGGAGACCTATGGCGAGGACCCCTATCTCTCGGGCCGGCTCGGCATCGCCTTCATCACCGGCCTGCAAGGCAATGATCCCAAGTTCCTGAAGACGGTCGCCACCTCCAAGCATTTCGCGGTGCACAGCGGCCCGGAGAACAACCGCCACCGCGAGGACGTCCATCCGAGCGCCTATGACCTGGAGGACACCTATCTCCCGGCCTTCCGCGCGACGGTGACCGAGGGCAAGGTCGAATCGGTGATGTGCGTCTACAACGCCGTCGACGGCGTGCCCGGCTGCGCGAACAGCTTCCTGATGGAGGATCATCTCCGCAAGAGCTGGGGCTTCAAGGGCTATGTCGTGTCCGATTGCGGCGCAGCGGCGAACATCTACCGCGAGGATGCGCTCCACTACACCAAGACCGCGCCCGAGGGCGTCGCGCTCGGGTTCAAGGCGGGCATGGACCTGATCTGCGGCGACTATCGCAACCACATGACCACCGATCCGGAGAATATCGTCGCGGCGGTGAAGGCCGGCCAGCTGCCCGAGGCGGTGGTCGATCGCTCGCTGCTGCGCCTGTTCGAGGCGCGGATCCGTCTCGGCCTGTTCGATCCGCAGCTGCCCTTCGCCGACATCACCGCGAAGGATTACGACACGCCCGAGCATCACGCGGTGTCGCGCAAGATGGCCGAAGCATCGATGGTGCTGCTCAAGAACCAGGGCGACCTGCTGCCGATCAAGGGCGATCCGAAGACGATCGCGGTGATTGGCCCCAATGCCGACAGCTTCGATGCGCTGGTCGGCAATTACTATGGCACGCCGTCCAAGCCGGTCACGGTGGTCGACGGCATCCGCGCGCGCTATCCCAATGCCAAGGTGCTGCTCGTCCAGGGCACCGGACTGATCGGTCCCGCGGAGCTCGCAGTGCCGGACGACGCGTTCTGCGTGGATGCCGGCTGTACCGCCAAGGGCCTCAAGGTCGAGTTCTTCAAGGGCCCCGACCTCCAGGGTGCCGCCACCGAAAGCTCGACCGTACCCAATGCCCGCTTCGACTGGCTCGGCGAGCGCGAGACCTCGGCGCGCTGGACGGGCACGCTCGTCGCGCCGGAGAGCGGCGAGTACGGCTTCCGCTTCCTGAGCGAGAATGGCTACCGCATCTGGGTCGGCGACAAGCTGGTCGTCGACGAATGGGGCGTCGGCGATGCGCCGTCGATCCTCTCGGGCCGGATCACGCTCGAGAAGGGCAAGCGCTACCCGATCCGGGTCGAGGGCTTCCAGCGCGGCCAGCGCAGCAGCCAGCAGCTCGTGTGGAGCCCGCCCAGCGCCGACGCCGAGCATGCGGTGGACGCGGCGAGGCAGGCCGATCTCGTCCTGTTCGTCGGCGGTCTCTCGGCCCGGATCGAGGGCGAGGAGATGAAGGTCAAGGCGCCAGGCTTTGCCGGCGGCGACCGCACCAGCCTCGACCTGCCCGCCCCGCAGCAGCAGCTGCTCGAGCGCGTCCAGGCAGTCGGCAAGCCGACGGTGCTGGTGCTGATGAACGGCAGCGCGCTCGGCGTGAACTGGGCCGATGCGCATGTCCCCGCGATCATCGAGGCCTGGTATCCGGGCGGCGAAGGCGGCCATGCCGTGGCCGGCCTGATCGCCGGCGACTTCAGCCCCGCAGGCCGCCTGCCGGTCACCTTCTACAAGTCGGCCGACCAGCTGCCCGCCTTCACCGACTATCGCATGGCCGGGCGGACCTATCGCTACTTCACCGGCGAGCCGCTCTATCCGTTTGGCCACGGCCTCAGCTACACCCGCTTCGGCTATGCCCCGGCGAAGCTGAGCAGGGCGAAGGTCGGCGCCGACGGCAAGGTCGATGTCTCGGTCGATGTCCGCAACATCGGCGCGCGCGACGGCGACGAAGTCGTCCAGCTCTATGTCTCGCACCCCGGGGCCACCGGCGCCCCGGTCCGCGCCCTGGAGCGGTTCGAGCGTATCCATCTCAAGCAGGGCGAGACGCGGACCGTCCGCTTCTCGCTCGACGCGCGCGCGCTGAGCCAGGTCGATGCCAAGGGCGTGCGAAAGCTGGTGCCCGGTCGCGTCAAGCTCTGGATCGGCGGCGGCCAGCCCGTGACTCGCCCCGGCCTGCCGGCGGTCGCCGGCGTCGCGGCCGAGCTCGAAGTCACCGCGGCCGCCGTGCTGCCCCGCTGACACGAACCATGTCCGAGCGGCCGGCCGGCTTGACAGCCGCCGGCTGCTCGGCTCTTCTCGCGCCATGGGGAATGCGATCTCCCCACGAGGCGCCAGCCAAAGCATCGCGTCCTGCCTTATGACGAGGGACGCTCCATGCCTGCGCTGAACAGCATATCCATCGACAAGCTATCGCGGTTGATCGGCACCGTAGCCGCTCCCGTGCTCATCGACATCCGCGAGGATCGCGGGACCGAACTGGTACCAGCCTCCCAGCCCTTCCCCGCCGCCACGATCGCGGACTGGTCGCCCGGTCTCGCCGGCCGGTCGGTGGTCGTGATCGACGAGGATGGCGCAGGCGCGGCCCCCGGCCTCGCCGCCTGGCTGCGCAGCGAGGAGATCGACAGCGAAACACTCGAAGGTGGTTTCGCCGCATGGCGCGAAGCCGGGCTGCCCCTGCTTTCGACCGGCCATCTGCCCGGCCGCGACGCACAGGGCCGGACGCTCTGGGTGACCCGCGCACGGCCCAAGGTCGATCGCATCGCCTGTCCCTGGCTGATCCGGCGCTTCGTCGATCCCCGGGCGCGCTTCCTGTTCGTCCCCGCGGCCGATGTGCTGGAGACCGCCCGTCGCTTCGGCGCGGCACCCTTCGACCTGGAGCATGACGAGGTATTCTGGACCCATCGCGGCGAACGCTGCACCTTCGACCTGATGGTCGAGGTCTTCGGCCTGTCGGCCTTCCCGGCGCTCGACCATCTCGCGACGATCGTGCGCGGCGCCGACACCGCCCGGCCCGATATCGTTCCCGAGGCGGCGGGGCTGCTGGCAATCTCGCTCGGCCTCTCCCGCGTCCACGCCGACGATCTCGAACAACTCGAAGCGGGCATGCCGATCTATGACGCGCTCTATCGCTGGTGCCGCGACGCGCGCTCGGAGACGCATGACTGGACCTCACACAAGCCGCGCGAGGTGCGGGCATGACCGGGATCGCCATCGCCCCGGAGGCGGCGCCGCTCCCCCGCCCAGCCCCCGTCACCCTCGGCCAGGCCTTCTGGGTCTGGCTCAGGATCGCCGCGCTCTCCTTTGGCGGGCCCGCCGGCCAGATCGCGGTGATGCACCGCATCCTGGTCGAGGAGAAGCGCTGGATCGGCGAGCAGCGTTTCCTCCATGCGCTCAACTATTGCATGCTGCTCCCCGGGCCCGAGGCGCAGCAGCTCGCCACCTATATCGGCTGGCTGCTGCACAGGACGAAGGGCGGTATCGTCGCAGGCACCCTGTTCGTGCTGCCGGGCATGGTCTCGATCATGGCACTGAGCTGGATCTATGTCCTCTACGGCAAGCTCGGCTTCGTCGCGGCGCTGTTCTTCGGTCTCAAGGCGGCCGTGCTCGCGGTGGTGGTGCAGGCGGTGCTGCGGATCGGCGGCCGGGCACTGCGCTCCACTGCCTCGCGTCTGCTCGCCGCCGCCGCCTTCGTACTGATCTTCTTCCTGGGCGTGCCCTTCCCGCTGATCATCCTGGCAGCAGGACTGATCGGCTGGTGGGCCGGACGCAGCGGCTCCGCGGCGTTCAAGGGGGGAGGCCATGGCGGCCCCAAGGGCGGGCCGGTCATCGCCGATGCGGACACCCTGCTGGGCGAAGAGCTGCCGGCGCATGCGCACGCCTCGTGGCGCGAGACGTTCCGCACGGTCCTCACCTGTCTCGTCCTATGGCTCGTGCCGGTGATGGGGCTGCTGTTCCTGCTAGGCCCATCCAACGTGTTCACCGGCATCGCGATCTTCTTCTCGAAGATGGCGGTGGCGACCTTTGGCGGCGCCTATGCGGTGCTCGCCTATGTCGCGCAGCAGGCGGTCGACGAATATCACTGGCTCAGCCCCGGCGAGATGCTCGACGGGCTCGGCATGGCAGAGACGACACCGGGACCACTGATCATGGTGCTGCAGTTCGTCGGCTTCCTCGGCGCTTATCGCGCGCCCGGCACGCTCTCGCCCCTGCTCGCCGGCACGCTGGGCGGGCTGCTCGCCACCTGGGTGACGTTCCTGCCCTGCTTCCTGTGGATCTTCCTCGGCGCCCCGTACATCGAGCGGCTGCGGGGCAATGCGGCGGTATCGGGCGCGCTGTCGGCGATCACCGCGGCGGTGGTGGGCGTGGTGCTCAACCTCGCCATCTGGTTCGCGATCCACACGCTGTTCCGCAGGACGGCGGAGATCGCGATCGGCCCGATCGGCTTCGATGCGCCGGTGCCGACCAGCCTCGATCCCTGGGCGTTCGCTTTGTCGCTGGGCGCGATCCTGGCGATATTCCTGTTCCGCTCCGGCGTGATCGTGACACTGGCAACGACGGCCGGACTGGGCGTCGTCCTGCATCTCGCGGGACTGATCGGCTGACGGAGCGCCGGCGCAGGCAATCCCGCGCCGGCGCCTGTCGATCAGCCGAAGATCGCCTCGAGGTCGGACGGGGCCACCCCTTCCTTCAGCTGACGCAGCTCGACATAGATGCTCGCCTGGGTGGCCACCAGGATCATGCTGCTGAGCGCGCTAAGCGCACCGGTGACGAGCGCGATCAGGAACGCATTGCCGGTCGCCGTCATCGCCACGGTGAGGAAGCCCACCGGAATGCTGAGCACCCAGAGCAGCACCAGGACCACCAGCATCGTCAGGAAGATCCTCCAGCGGGCGCCGCTGGTCAGCGTCGCGCTACGGCCGAACGCCTCGAAGATTCCCACCTTCTCCTGGACATAGGCCGGCGTCACCACCGACCAGACGAGCCAGAGGATGATGCCGGGCACGATCAGGAACAGCATGGCGATGCCGACACCAATGCCGGCGAGCAGGCCGATCGCAATCATCGGCAGGATCATGCTGATCCCCACCGCCAGGCACTGGCCGAACCGCGGCGTCTCGCCCGAAAGATGCATCACCGTCGCACGGGTGAGGGATGCCTGCAGGATGGCGCCGGTGACGATCGACACGAGCCAGGTGGCGCCGCTCATCCCCAGATAGGAGGGACTCAAATAATAGGAGGGGTCCATCCCATTGTACGCCAAAGTGAAATTCGTCACCCGCCAGAATTCGAACAGGAATTGCGGGATGCCCGCCAGCACCAGCGCCAGCCCACAGAACAAAAGAATGTTCGAACCGATCGTCTCGAACGCGCGGGAAATCACCGCACCAATCTCGAAGCGCGCACCGCCAAAGCCCGATTCAGCCATAGTCCCCTCTCTCTTCGCCGACGTGGAACGACCTCGAAGAAAAGCTGAACAAAAACGGTGGCAAAGTCCAGTGTTGGCGGGCTTTCCTGCGGCTTCGCGTTCCGGTAGCACTGGCGCCGTGGGGGATTCGACGTGACCGTACAGGCATCGACTGCGCAGTCCGTCGCCAGGGCGCACGAGGCGCTCCGCGCGCGCTCCGACATCCAGTTCGACATGGCTCCGGTCAAGCCGCCGGAGATTCCGGAATGGATTCGCTCGGTCGGCCGGGTGCTGGAGTTTTTCGCGCCCGTCGCGCCCTATGTCTTCTGGACCTGTGTCGCCGTGGGTGCGGCGATCATCCTCTATCTGATCGTGATCAACGTCATCCGCGCCTTCCCCTCGCGCAACGCAGACACCACGCCGGAACAGGACGTCGCCGCCTGGCGCCCGACCGAGCAGGCGGCACGGGCGCTGCTCGCGGATGCCGAGGCGCTGGCGGCGCAGGGCCGCTATGAGGAAGCCGTCCACCTGCTGCTCCAGCGCAGCCTGGAGGACATCCAGCGCCATCGCCCGCGGCTGCTGCGCCCCGCGCTGACCAGCCGCGAGATCGCAGGGGCGGACTGGATGCCCGACATCGTCCGCCGCGCCTTCGCCGCCATGGCCGCGCCGGTGGAGCGCAGCCTGTTCGGCGGCCGTCGCCTCGCCCTTGCCGATTGGGAAGAGGCGCGCGCCGCCTATGGCGATTTCGCGCTGCCAAAGGCCTGGAAATGAGCGCCGACAACAGCGCCGCCCCCTTCGCCCTGCGCACCGTGCTGGTGCTGGTGGGCGTCGGCGTGGTCGGTTTCATCGCGTTCCTGCTGCTCACCGCTTATGGCGAGGATCTTAAGCCGTCCCAGCGTCCCGGGGCACATGCGCTCGCCCCTTCGGCGGTGGGCTTTGCAGGCGCGGCGGACCTCGTGCGCCGCGTCAACGGATCGGTGAAGATGGTGCGTCGGGACGGCGATCTCGACACGTCCGACACGCTGGTGGTCACCCTCGACGGCGGCACCGACGCAGCCGCGGTGAACAAGCTTGTCGAGCGCCGCGCCGAGCGGCCGACCATCCTCGTGCTGCCCAAATGGCTGGCCATCCCTCGGCGCGACCGACCGACCTGGGTCATGGCATTCGGCACGATCCCCGGAGACCGGGTGGCCGAGCAGATCTCGAAGCTCGCGAAGGTCGCGATCACGGAGAATGGCGGCGGCTTGCGGACGATCTCGGGTGACACGCTCGAACCGGCGCTCACCGATGCGAATGGCCGTACGCTGGTCGCTTTGGTCAAGGATCGGCAGCTGCTGATCGTCGCAGATCCCGATGTCCTCGACAATCAGGGGCTCAAGACGCTCGAGGGTGCCGAGCGGGCGATGGAGGTCCTCGACTGGTTCAGCGACGACGAGAACGGCATCGCCTTCGACCTGACGCTGCACGGCTTCGGACAGAACCCGAACCTGCTCAAGCTGGCCTTCGAGCCACCGTTCCTGCCGCTCACTCTCTGCCTGCTGGTCGCGGCGTTGCTGGCGGGCTGGCACGCGCTGCTGCGTTTCGGCCCTGCCCTGCCCGAGGCTCGCGGCGTCGCCTTCGGCAAGCAGGCGATCGCGGAGAACGGCGCCGCCCTGCTGCGCCTAGCCAAGCGGCGGCACCGCACCGGCGACCGCTATGCCGCGCTGATCCGCGATGCGGCTGCCGGTGCCACCGGCGCGCCATCCAACCTGCCGCCCGAAGCGCTCGACCGCTATCTCGACCGGCTCGACAAGGCCGGCGAGCCCTTCACCGCCATGGCCGAACGTGCCGGCCATGCCCAGGATACCCGCGCGCTGCTCGACGCCGCCCGCGCCCTCCACCAATGGAAAAGGACCGTCACGCGTGAACATTGAGGAAGTGAAAGCGCTGGGCGATGCGATCCGCGCGGAAGTGGGCAAGGCCGTGGTGGGGCTGGACGAAGCGGTGGAGCTGATGCTCGTCGCGCTGTTCGCCTCGGGCCACATCCTGCTCGAAGGCCCGCCGGGCACCGCCAAGACCTTCCTGGCGCAGTGCTTCGCGCGTGCGGCCGGGCTCGATTATGGACGCATCCAGTTCACCCCGGACCTGCTGCCGGGCGACATCCTCGGTTCGAACCTGTTCAACTTCCAGACGAGCCAGTTCACCCTCACCCACGGCCCGATCTTCACCGAACTGCTGCTCGCCGACGAGATCAACCGCACCCCGCCCAAGACCCAGGCCGCCCTGCTCGAGGCGATGCAGGAGCGCACCGTCACGATCGACGGGATCGACCACAAGCTGTCCGACCGGTTCATGGTGGTCGCCACCCAGAACCCGATCGAGAGCCAGGGCGTCTACCCGCTGCCCGAGGCGCAGCTCGACCGCTTCCTGTTCAAGTTCGAGGTCGGCTATCCGAGCCTCGAACAGGAGCGTGCGATCGTCGCCGCGCAGGGCGCCCGCTTCGGCATGCCGCGGCCCGAGGAATGGGGCATCTCCCGGATCGCGGATCACGCGACGATCAGCGCCGCCGCCGATGCGGTGGCCGGCGCCCGGCTCGCCGACGAAGTGGTCGATTATGTCGTCCGCCTGATCCGCGCGACCCGCTCGACCGGCGACCTCCAGATCGGCGCCAGCCCGCGCGCCGCCGCAACGCTGGCCGCCGCCGCCCGCGCCCATGCCGCGCTCGACGGGCGCGACTTCGTGCTGCCCGACGATGTGAAGAAGCTCGCCCCCGCGGCGCTGCGCCACCGCGTGATCCTCTCCCCCGCCGCCGAGATCGACGGACGCACCGCCGATGCGATCATCGCCGGGCTGATCGAGCAGGTCGAGGCACCGCGTTGATCCGACCGACCATCCGCTGCGTGCTGGCGATGGCCGCGGGAGCGCCTCTGGCGCTGCTCGTCGCCGTGTTCGTGCCGCAGCTATGGTTTGCCGGGCTGGTCTGGGTGCCGATGGTCCTTGCCCTCGCCGCGATCGATGCGCTGCTGGCGCCGCGCGCGCCGGTACTCAAGCTGAGCTGTCCGGGCATGATCGAGATCGGCGCGCCGCTGCTCGTGGAGGTGACGGTGGCGGGCAAACCGGTCGCCGGGCTGGAGGTCGCCATAGCGACCGGTGCCAAGCTCGCGCCCCGCGCCGAGGGCCGGGTGCGGCTGGCACGCGGCGAGAACCACGCGGAGATCGCCTTCCTCCCGGTACGCCGCGGTACCGACCGGATCGAGGCGCTGTGGAGCCGCTGGACGGGCCCGTTCGGGATGATCTGGCGCCAGCGCGTCGAGCAGGTCGACCGCAGCGTGATGATCACGCCCGACATCCGCCCGGTGCGCAGTTCGGCTCATCTGCTGCTGCGCGACGCGCAGATGGGTGAGATGGCCCGGGTCGATCGCGGCGAAGGCAGCGAGTTCGAGGCGCTGGCGGAGTGGCGCTCCGGCATGGAACGCCGGACGATCGACTGGAACCACAGCGCCCGCCACCTCAAGCTGCTCGCCCGCGAGAACCGGATCGAGCGCAACAACCAGATCGTCTTCGCGATCGATGCCGGCCGGGTGATGTGCGAGCCGATCGATGGCCTGCCCCGCGTCGACCGGGCGATCACCGCTGCGCTGCTCGGCGCTTATGCGGCATTGAAGCTCGGCGACCGGGTGGCGCTGTTCGGCTTCGATTCCCAGCCGCGCATCGCCTCGGGCGCAGTCTCGGGCACGCGCGCCTTCCCACTGATGCAGCGGCTCGCCGGCGAGCTCGACTACAGCACTGCCGAGACCAACTACACGCTTGCCCTCGCCACGCTGGCCGGCGACCTCACCCGACGCTCGCTGATCGTGATCTTCACCGAATTCACCGATCCCACCGGCGCCGAGCTGATGATCCGCGCGGCGGTGAACCTGCTCGGCGGGCATCTCGTGCTGTTCGTGATCCTCGCCGATGACGAGCTGGAGGACCTGGCCGCCGCCGAGCCGGCGACGATCGACGACGTCTCCCGCGCGGTGATCGCCGCCTCGATGCTGCGCGAGCGCCGGATCGTCCAGGCCCGGCTGCGCCATGCCGGCGTCCATGTGCTGGAGGCTCGCCACGACCAGGTCGGCCCCGCGCTCGTCCGCCAATATCTCGACTTCAAGCGGAGGAACCTGCTGTGAGCAGTGCCGCATCGTCCCAGTTCGCCAGCGCCCGCTTCCGCGAGGCCCGCACGATCGACTGGCTGGAGCTCGATCAGCGCATCCGCGAGATCGAGCGCGGCCGCGTCTCCGGCCTGTCGGACGAGGATCTGTTCGAGCTGCCGGTGCTCTACCGCGCCGCCCTCTCCTCGCTCTCGGTCGCCCGCGAGACGTCGCTCGACGCCGATCTGGTCGCCTATCTCGAGGCGCTGTGCGCGCGGGCCTATTTCGTCCTCTACGGCGTCCAGCCGCCGCTCCGCCGCCGTATCGGGAGCTATTTCGCCACGGGCTGGCCGCTCGCGCTGCGCAGCCTGGCGCGCGAGACGGTGATCGCGGTGCTGCTGATGCTGCTCGGCGCCATCGCCACCTATTGCCTCGTCGCCAGCGATCCGAGCTGGTACCATTCGATCGTGCCGGCGGACCTGGCCGGCGGCCGCGGGCCGCAATCGAGCGCGGCCGAGCTACGCGCCGGACTCTATGACGGCGGCGGCAAGGACGGCATGCTCGGCGTCTTCGCCACCTATCTCTTCACCCACAACGCCCAGATCTCGCTGATGTGCTTCGCGCTGGGCTTCGCCTTTGGCGTGCCGACGATCCTGCTGCTCGTCTACAATGGCTGCATCCTCGGCGCCTTCATGGCGGTGTTCGTCTCCAAGGGCCTAGGCCTCCCTCTTGCCGCCTGGCTGTCGATCCACGGCACAACCGAGATGTTCGCGATCGCCATTGCCGGCGCCGCGGGGCTGCGCATCGGCATGGCGGTCGCCTTTCCCGGCAGGCTCTCGCGCACTGCCGCCACCGCAAAGGCCGGGCGGACGGCCGCCTTCGCGATGATCGGCGTGGTGCTGATGCTCGCCGTGGCCGGCCTGCTCGAAGGCGTCGGCCGCCAGATCGTCACCTCGGACCTGATCCGCGTGGCGATCGGCGGCGGCGCGCTGCTGCTCTGGCTGCTCTATTTCTACGTGATGCCGGTGCGCGACGAGGACGCCCATGGCTAAGGCACGCGCCAGCCGGGGCAATCGGCAGGACAAGGACCAGAACCGCCGCACCTTCATCACCCCGGAAGGCGTGGACCTGAAGCTCGACATCGCCGCGGTCGGCGAGCGGCTGGGCGCCTTCATGATCGACGTGTTGATCATCGTCGTCGCGCTGGCGATCTTCAGCATCTTCCTGGTCCTCGGCCTGCGCGGCGCGGGACAGGCGCAGTTCCAGGCGCTGGCGATGGTCTGGCTGCTCGGCTTCTTCGTGTTCCGGAACGGCTATTTCGCCCTTTTCGAGCTCGGTTCGCGCGGCGCCACGCCGGGCAAGCGGCTGACGAAGCTGCGGGTGATCAGCCGCGACGGCTCGCGGCTGCGCGGCCATCAGGTGGTCGCCCGCAACGCGATGCGCGAGCTGGAGCTGTTCCTGCCGACGATGTTCCTCCTCTCCCAGTCCGCCGACTTCCTCACCGGCCTGTTCGGGCTGCTCTGGACCGGCATCTTCGCGCTCTTCCCCTTCTTCAACCGCGACCGGCTGCGCGTCGGCGACATGATCGCCGGCACCTGGGTTGTCCGGCTCCCGCGCCGCGAGCTGGGCGACAGCGTGGCGATGCGCGCGGCGCCCGAGCAGGCCCGCTACACTTTCAGCGACGCGCAGCTGAGCGTCTATGGCGAGTTCGAGCTGCAGAAACTCGAGGAAGTGCTGCGGCGGAGCGACGAATATTCGATGATCGTCGTGGCACGGACGATCCGCGAGCGGCTCGGCATGCCGCCAACGGACAGCGGGGACGACCATGCCTTCCTCGAGGCCTATTACACCGCACTCTGCCAGCGGCTGGAGCGCGGCATGCTGTTCGGCAAGCGCAAGAAGGACAAGTATCAGCGCTGAGGCCCGCGTTCCGGCGCTCTTTGCCGGGGCCCGCCAAAGATCGCGAACATCGTGCACATGCACGATCGTGCCACGGTCTCCGCGCAACATCCTTGCGTGGATGGGATCCTATTTTTCCTACTGGGCAAAGAGCGGCCGGAACGAGGCCCCGGCTGGACGAGGGAAACAGACGAAATCCTACATTGCAAGGCACGCCTTCCGCTCCGGCGGCGACGCGCTATGCTCCCCCAGGGACAGCATGGGGGAATGCTAGTGGCCGGTACCGGGGAAACGAGCCTGATCGAACGCCATTTCGCGCTCGCCGAGCGTGGCACGAACGTGCGCACCGAGGTGCTGGCCGGCAGCACGACCTTCCTGACCATGGCCTATATCATCATCGTCAACCCGGCGATCCTGGGTGCGGCGGGCATGCCGGTCGCCGCGGTCGCCGCCGCGACCTGCCTCGCCGCGGGGCTGGCGAGCATCCTGATGGGCATCACCGCCAACGTGCCGCTCGCCCTGGCGCCGGGCATGGGGCTCAACGCCTATTTCGCCTTCACCGTGGTGCAGGGCATGGGCGTGCCCTGGCCAGTGGCGCTGGGCTGTGTGTTCCTCTCCGGCATCGCCTTCCTGCTGCTCACCTTCGCGGGCATCCGCCAGCTGATCATCGCGGCGATCCCGCCCCAGCTCTTCGCGGCGGTAGCCGGCGGCATCGGCCTGTTCATCGGGCTGATCGGCCTGAAGAATGCCGGGATCATCGTCACCAGCCCCGCGACCTCGGTGACGCTGGGCAACCTCCACGCCCCGGGCGCCGCACTGGCGCTGTTCGGGCTGGTCGTCACTGCGGGCCTGGCCGCATGGAAGGTGCGCGGGGCGATCCTGATCGGCATCGCCGCGACCACGATCGCCGGCTGGCTGACCGGCCAGGTGGCGTTCAAGCCCGAGCCCTATGACCTGACCGCGATCGGCCAGGTTGCCTTCCATCTCGATCTCGCCGGCGTGTTCGGCCTGTCGGGCAGCCATGGCCTGGGCCTGTTCGAGATCCTGTTCGTCTTCCTCTTCGTCGATCTGTTCGACAATGTCGGGACCCTGGTGGGCGTCACTCGCCGCGCCGGGCTGATCGACGCGCAAGGCCGCATCCCGCGCCTCAACCGCATATTGTTCACCGATGCGGTGGCGAGCATCGCCGGCAGCCTGTTCGGCACCAGCACCGTGACCTCCTATGTCGAGAGCGCCGCCGGGGTGCAGGCGGGCGGGCGAACCGGGCTGACCGCCGTGGTGACGGGCGTGCTGTTCCTGCTCGCCATGTTCGTGGCACCCTGGGCGCAGCTGGTGCCGCTCGCCGCCACCGCACCGGCGCTGGTGCTGGTCGGCGGGCTGATGATGGCCCCGCTTGCCGATGTGGACTGGGACGATGCCGAAATCGCGATCCCGGCCTTCCTAACCGTCGCAATGATCCCCTTCACCTTCTCGATCGCCAACGGGCTGGCCTTCGGGATCACCGCCTATGCGCTGATCCGCCTGATTCGAGGCAAGATTACCGCGTCGGACTGGCTGCTGCTGGTGCTCGCCGGACTGTTCGTGGTGCGCTTCGCCTGGCTGGCGGCGGGATGATGGAAACCGGTTTCCATAGGCCGGCCACGATCCTATATCCTATGATATGATCCCTGCACTTTTCCGTATCGATCCCAAGGACAGCACCGCCACTGCGCTGCGCGACATGGCTGCCGGCGAGGCGGCGCTGGGCGTCACTCTCTCCGAGCCGATCGGCAAAGGGCACAAGGTAGCGGTGAAGCCGATCGCTGCGGGCGAGCCCGTGCTCAAGTTCGGCTTCCCGATCGGCGTCGCCACGCGCGACATCGCGCCGGGCGAGCATGTCCATGTCCACAATGTCGCGACCGCGCTGAAGGGCAGCGGCGACTATGCCTTCACGCCCGCCGCGCACGACGATGCGGCGATCGAAGGCCCGGGCTTCCTCGGCTATCGCCGCGCCAATGGCCGGGTCGGCACCCGCAACGAGATCTGGGTGATCCCCACCGTAGGCTGCGTCGCCCGCACCGCGCAGAAGATCGCCGAGCGCGCCGAGAAGCTGCACGGCGGCAAGATCGACGGCGTCCATGCCTTCCCGCACCCGTTCGGCTGCTCGCAGCTGGGCGACGACCTGCAGGGCACCCGTGCGATCCTCTCGGCGCTGGCCAACCACCCCAATGCCGGCGGCGTGCTGATCGTCGGGCTGGGCTGCGAGAACAACCAGATCAAGGGCATGCTGGAGGGGATCGACCATCCCAATCTGCGTACCCTCGGCGCGCAGATGGCGAGCGACGAGGTCGAGGAAGGACTGGCGCTGGTCGAGGAGCTGGTCGCCGGGGCCCAGGCCGAGCGCACCCCCGCCCCGCTCTCCGAGCTGGTGCTGGGCGTCAAGTGCGGCGGATCGGACGGGTTTTCGGGGCTCACCGCCAATCCGCTGGTCGGGCGGATGGCCGATGCGGTGACCGCCGCCGGCGGCACCGCGATCCTCACCGAAATCCCCGAGATCTTCGGCGCCGAGCAGCTGCTGATGGAGCGCGCCCGGGACGAGGCGGTGTTCGACGGGATCGTCGAGCTGGTCAACGACTTCAAGGCGTATTTCACCCGCCACGGCGAGCCGGTCTCGGAGAACCCCTCGCCCGGCAACATCGCCGGCGGCATCACCACGCTGGAGGAGAAGTCGCTGGGCGCGGTGCAGAAGGCGGGCCACGCGATCGTCACCGATGTGATCCCCTATGGCGGTCGCGTGCGGCGCAAGGGGCTGACTTTGCTCGAGGCGCCGGGCAACGACGCGGTCTCCTCCACCGCGCTGGCGGCGGCGGGCGCGACCGCAATCCTGTTCACCACCGGCCGCGGCACGCCCCTTGGATTTCCCGTCCCGACGATCAAGATCGCCTCGAACCACGACCTCGCCACCCGCAAGCCCGGCTGGATCGACTTCGATGCCGGCCAGGTGCTGGAGGACGGGATGGAGAGCGCCGCGGATGCGCTGCTCGACACGATCGCCGCAATCGCATCGGGCAGGGAAACCGCCGCCGAGCGCAATGGCGAGCGCGAGATCGCGATCTGGAAGCGCGGCGTCACCCTCTAGGCTCTCCGCTTCGGAACGGAAGAGTCATGACTGTGCGCGCCGGTGGTTTCTGTTAACCATATCGCCCGCGACTCAGGGGGGAAGGCGTGGCGATCATTCTGGTTTCGACCGGCGATGTGGCGGCGAGCGCGGCAAAGGCCGGCTCCGCGGCCGAACCGATCAGTGCGGCGGCGATCTACTGGCCGGCCTGGATCCTGGTCGGCGGCGTGTTCCTCGCGCTGCTGATCGTGATCGGCATGCTCGGCTCGCTGAAGGCCGCGCTACTCGCCAAGCCGAAGAAGCGCGACGAGGAATTCACCCGAATGCTCGCCCGGCAGGTGTGGAAGCATACTGCCACGGTGACCGACATATTCGCCCAGCGCCTGCGCCAGCCGCAGCGCGACGTGGTGACGCTGCGCGTGCTGCTTCGCCTGCTGCGCGAGGACATTGCGAGCCCAGTCAACTTCATCGAGCAGATGCGCCCGCATGCGCCGGCGACCTGGCCCGATTACGAGCTGTTCGCCGCGTTCAACAATTGGGGCGGCCAGATCGCGGCGATGGAATCGCAGCTCGCCGACCTGCAGCAGATGCTGAACTATCCCGCGGTCCGCGAGCCGACCGATGCGCATGGCGACGCGATGCTCGTCCATTTCTACGCCACCGAGCAGGTGGCGATGGGCCAGACCATGTCGATGCTCGGTAACCATGCCATCGCGGTGTGCGATGCAGCGAAGAAGGTGCTGAAGAAGGAGTCCGGCGGCTTCCGGTTCGGCCTGGGCGGACAGGACGAGGACGGCGATCACGACCCCGGCTGCCCGGCTTGCGGGGCGAGCCAGCACAGCGTCTATGCCGGCGCCAACGCCCGCGACCTGCTGCCGCTTCCCAGCCCGCCCGAGAAGCCGAAGAAGAAGGAAGAGGCCAAGCCCGTGGCCGCGCAGCTCTGCTATTGCGTGACGCCCCAGCCCTGTCGGTGCATGCCGGTTTCCTGCGGCTGCACATGCAGCTGCAAGGCGGCAGAGGCCCCCGCGCCCGCCCATCATTGAACTCGTTTCGCCGACGACGGATCCTTGCGGCACTGCGGTAAACCGGAGGTGCCCGGCATTGAACCGTTAACCCTCGCCCGGTACATCGCCTGGGGGATTTCGGGGTGGGTTGATGACCGAGTTTCTTGTCTTTGCCTATGCGATGCTGGCGATGTTCGTGATCCAGTCGATGGGTCGCAACAAGCGCGAGCAGCGTGCCAATTCGCAGATGGTCACCATGGTCGGCTGGGGGCTGTTCTCGCTTTCCTCGACGCTGGCGCTGCTGCTCGGTGCCGTCGCGCTGGCGCTCGCCCTCGGCGCCAATATCCCCCTTCCCCAGGGCTTCGAAGCGCCGCTATTCTGAGCGCATGCCGCTCTACGAATTTGCGGGGCATCGTCCCCTTCTCGCCGAAGACGCCTGGATCGCGCCGAGCGCCGACCTGATCGGCGACGTCCACCTCGCCGAACTCGCCTCGGTCTGGTTCGGCGCGGTGATCCGCGCGGACAACACCCCGATCCTGGTCGGCCCGCGCTCGAACATCCAGGACGGGGCGATGCTCCATTCCGATCCCGGCGCCCCCTGCACGGTGGGCGAGGACGTCACCGTCGGCCATCATGCGATCCTGCACGGCTGCACGATCGGCAACCGCACGCTGATCGGCATGGGCGCGACGATCCTCAATCGCGCGGTGATCGGCGAGGACTGCCTGGTCGGCGCCGGCGCGCTGGTGACCGAGGGCAAGGTGTTCCCCGCCGGGCATCTGATCGTCGGCTCGCCCGCCAAGGCGATCCGCCCGCTCGACGAGATGCAGAAGGCGCTGCTCAAGGCCAGCGCGGCGCTCTACGCCGCCAAGCAGCGGGAATATGCCACCGGACTGAAGCGGATCGACTGACCGCTCGCCGAGCCGTCACATTGCCGGGCTAGCCCATATTCCCTTCGAGTCGGTCGGGAGTTGGCGATGGGGTTGTTCGATTGGTTCAAGCGCCGCAGCAAGGCGCCGGTTGCAGCACCTGCCCCCCTCGAACCGCCTGCCCCCGCCCTGCCCGCCGAACCCGAGAGCCTCTGGCAGACCGGCGTGGATGCCGACCTGTTGTGGACGATCGATCCCGAGGGCAAGTGTCGGGCGACGCCGGTCGATGACCTGATGGCCGTCGCGATCGAGGCCAGCGATGGCGGGCCGGACGGGCGCAGCGCCTGGTGGCTCTTCTACGGCGCGGACGAGGATGTCGCCTTCACCCTGCCGCTGGGCGCGAAAGGCGAAGGGACGATGGTCGAGCGGATCGCCGCCCTTCCGGACTTCCGCCATGATATGTACGCCGCGGCGATCCGCTCCACCGATGTCGACACCTTCGTGATCTGGCAGCGGCCCTTCGACTAATTGTCGAGGCGTTTGGTCACTTCATACCCCGCCTTGCGCAGGGCCATCATCGCGGCAAGCGCCTGATAGTGGCTCTCCTGCCCGACCTCGTAGAGCTTGCCGCTCTGCTCGGCGGCAGCGCGGATCGCGTCGCGGACGATGATGTAGACGTCATTGGTGACCATGCGGCTTCCCCCAGGACGGTTGGATCGATCGAGAATGGGGACGCCCCCGACTCGCTTCAATGCCGGCCGGGCCGAGTCGGCCCTGTCGCCCGGCCAAGGCGCCAACGCGCGCACCGCCCTGCCGTAGCGTCGCCCGCACCGGGCTGGACGGCCATTCCGGTTTCGCTACAAAACTGGTTCATGGCTTTGCCTCCGCTCTTCGATCGCCTGCGCCTGCCCGTCATCGGGTCGCCGCTGTTCATCATCTCGGTGCCCGAACTGGTCATCGCCCAGTGCAAGGCGGGGATCGTCGGCTCGTTCCCGGCGCTGAACGCCCGGCCGGACACCAGGCTCGACGAATGGCTCCACCAGATCACCGAGGAACTTGCCGCCTGGGACCGCGACAATCCCGACACGCCGGCGGCTCCCTTCGCGGTCAACCAGATCGTCCACCGCTCCAACCCGCGGCTCGAGCATGACGTGGCTGCCTGCGCCAAGTGGAAGGTGCCGATCGTGATCACCTCGCTCGGCGCCCGGCCCGAGCTGAACGACGCGGTCCACAGCTGGGGCGGCATCACCCTGCACGACGTGATCGACGATCGCTTCGCCCACAAGGCGGTGGAAAAGGGCGCGGACGGGCTGATCCTGGTCGCCACCGGTGCCGGCGGCCATGCCGGGCGGCTGAGCCCCTTCGCGCTGGTCCAGGAAGTGCGCGAATGGTTCGACGGGCCGGTGATCCTGTCGGGCGCGATCGCCAATGGCCGCTCGGTGCTGGCGGCCCAGGCGATGGGCGCCGACCTCGCCTATATCGGCTCGCCCTTCATCGCGACCGACGAGGCCAATGCCCAGCCCGAATACAAGCAGGGCATCGTCGAGGGCTCGGCGGACGACATCGTCTATTCGAACCTCTTCACCGGGGTGCACGGCAACTACTTGAAGGCGTCGATCGTCAATGCCGGACTCGATCCGGAGAACCTGCCGGAAAGCGACCCGAGCGCGATGAACTTCGGCGGGGCCAAGGCCTGGAAGGACATCTGGGGCTCGGGCCAGGGCATCGGCGCGGTTCATGCGGTCGAGCCGGCCGCGGTGAAGATCGAGCGGATGAAGGCGGAATACGCTGCGGCGAAGGCGGGGTTGTGCGGCTAGGCGTCGTCGCGGCTGCCTAGCCCGTCATCCCGACCCTAGTCCGTCATCCCCGCCCAAACCGTCATCCCGGCGAAAGCCGGGATCTCAGGCGAAGGTGCGGGACAAGAGCCGCACGAGATCCCGGCTTTCGCCGGGATGACGACAGTGTTGCCAGATGACGATTCGGCGCATGATGACGGTGTAGGTCGGGACGACGGTTATTGGGCAGGACGACGGTCCTGCACCGAAGCCTGACTCAGAACGCCGCGGCCAGCCGGTCCATCATGCTGCGCGCCGGGCTTTCGATCGCCACTTCCTCGTCGAGCGACTCGTCGAGCCGGGCGACGCGGCGGTACAGGTCGATGCTGGTGTTGATGATCGAGACCGCCTGGGGCGGCATCGCGTCGAGCAGCGCTTCCTCGGTCTCGGGCGCATCGCCCAGCCGGCGCGACGGCATGAGCGCGTCGCCGGGGTTCAGCTCGCCGGCGTCCACCGCGCGCTGGGTCAGCAGCCAGGCGATGATGTGCATCAGCCGCGTCGTCACCTTGAGCGACTCGCAGGAGAAGGCGACCCGGTTGAGTGCCTCCAGCGCCTCGCGCTCGTTGCGGCCCAGTTCATCGAAATAGCCCCGGGCCTCGTCGGCCAGGAGCATCGCCTCGACATAGAGCGAGTCGATCAGCTTGCGATGAATCCGCGCGGTGCCCTCATTCCCCATGCGGACAACGCTGCCACAGCCTGCATGGTAACGAAATGCTTAATTTCGCGGTGATTTCGTCCCGATCCGAAGCAAGCGCGACTCAGGCGATGATGTCGGGGATCAACTGGTCCTCGAGCAGCACGATCTCGTCGCGCAGCATGAGCTTGCGCTTCTTGAGTCGCGCCACCTGGAGCTGGTCGGACGTGCCGGTGGCGAGCAGCGCATCGATCGCCGCGTCGAGATCGCGATGCTCGGTCCGCACCGCATCGAGCCGCCGCACAATCTCCATATCGTCCATCGCGAACGCCCCCGTACTGGCCCCTTCCCTGCACCAGCCAGAGAGGCTCCGCAACGGGTCATCGCGCGAATTCCGCAAACCGCCGATTAGGCAAGATTCCCCCGCGACAAAGCTGTGGAAAAGTGATTTATTCGCAGGTTCCGGCCACCCCGATGAAGGAGACTGCTTCGATGCAGAACGCGCATTTCTCGGCTCTATCGGCCAAGCACTCCGTGCTCGACCAGCGTATCGCCGCCGAATCGCAAAGGCCCCAGCCGGACCAACTGGTCCTGGCGTCCCTGAAGAAGCAGAAGCTTCGAATCAAGGAAGAGATGGCGCGCCCCTCCTAGGCAGCGCCGCGCACACAGGGGTGTGGCCATGCCGCACCCCGACGGCGCGAGAACATCGGAAAGACATTCCCCGGGAACGAGGCACTTGCCGCCCGTCGCTTCCGCGCAGGCGGAAATCCAGGGTAGCTCGGGAAAATCGGAGCAATCGCGCGTTTCTCAATCGGAAACGCCATAGCGGGCCGCACCCAGAGCGCACCTGGCTCTCGATCTCCGCCTTCGCGGGGATCACGAACCATAAATGGAGAAAGCGGCTAGGGCCGACTCAGCGCCGCGTGAAGATCGGCTTCACGAAGACCGGCGTATGCGTGCCACCGCCCACCGGCTTGCGGGCCAGCTTCGGATCGATCGGCGAGTCGAACGCGATACCCACGCGGCCATCGGTCGCCCAGGCGATACGCCCGCTCACCCAGCCCACCCCGCGCACTTCGATCTGCACCGCCGTGCCGCGATCGACCGGCTGGGCATATTCGGCCATCAGCCCGCCCGAGGAGAGGTTGCGCACCCGCACCTGCTCGTCAGGGCGGCCCGCCACGCGGAACTGCGCGGCGAGCATCAGGCTGTCGCGCGAACCGGTACGCTGGCTGGCGAAATCGTCCGCCGAAAGCGTCGTGAGGGGGTCTAAGGAGAACTGGTCCATCGTATCGCTCGAAACGCCAAGTGGTTACGCGCGGAGAATAGCCCAGCAAACCTTGCCGAAAGTGTAAACAAAAGACGAAAATGTGCCTTCGCGACTGTCCCGCGAAGGCACAAAAAAGGAGGCCAGAGCCCCCTGCTATTCGTCCCGCGACACCTTCTCGTTGCGCTCGTGACGCTCCTGCGCCTCGAGGGTCATCGTCGCGATCGGACGCGCCTCGAGACGACCGAGGCTGATCGGCTCGCCGGTCACCTCGCAATAGCCATACTCGCCATCCTCGATACGGCGCAGCGCGGCGTCGATCTTCGAGATCAGCTTGCGCTGGCGATCGCGGGTGCGCAGCTCGATCGACCAGTCCGTCTCGCTCGAAGCGCGATCGGTGAGATCGGCCTCGCGCAGCGAGTCGGTCTGCAGCTGGTTGAGCGTTCCCGCGGCTTCACGGAAGATGTCGTCCTTCCACGTGTGCAGCTTGTTGCGGAAATATTCCAGCTGACGCGGGTTCATGAAGGGTTCGTCGTTGCTCGGCCGATAGCCGTCGTCGCCGTCATTTGCGGCGGAAGGAACGCGTTTACCCGGTTCGTCGAAGCGATCCAAAACAGTAGCCATCCCCACTCTCCACTCCGGTCCCGCTGAGGCCCGAGCCGTACGGTGACCGTTTGCCCTGCGCGGCCCTATACTTACGCGCGAAGGCGTTAACAAGCGTGCCGTTGTTTTAATCCACAGGCGTAATAGCCCGTAAATGGAGGGAAATTAGCGGCGGCTGAACCGGCACCCCTCGCCACGAGAATTAACCGCAAATGTTCACGAACGGATTACCAAGAACCCCCGCATTCGTACCGAAGTAGAACATTAACCATCGCGGCAGAAATCGGCAGGCGGAAAAACGCTCTCAAATATGGTTAAGGGCCGTTAATGGCATTGCACTTAACAATTTGTTTTGCACTTTTCGCGCATTGACGGGCGTGAAGCTGCTGACGGTCCTGTGAGGAGCGCACGCCAGCAACGGGAAGAGTGGGGACAATGTCGGTTCGCATGGCCTTGGCTAAACTGTGCGCCTGCACTTGCGGGGGCGCGGTGATTGGCGGCGGTGGCGTATATGTCACCGAACGCATCCAGCAGCCGCGCGTGGTGAAGCACGTGACTGTCGCGAAGAAGCGCGTCGTCAAGCGGACGGTCGCCCGCCCGGTGAAGCGAGTCGTCAAGCGCACGGTCACCACCACGACCCAGGGCCAGCCCCAGGTCGTCGTCGTCACTGCGCAAGGCGCCCCGATTCCGACGCCCCCGCCCTATGGCGAGATGCCGGTCGTGTCCTCGAGCAGCAGCGGTTCGTCCTCGTCGGGCGTGATCGGCGGCTCGGGCGGAGGCGGTTTCATGGGCGGTTTCTTCGCCGGCGGCTTCTTCGGCGGCTCGTCCTCGGGCAGCAGCAGCGGCTCGAGCGGCATCAACATCGAGATCTCGTCGTCCAACTCGTCCTCGTCGGGCGGCTCGACCTCCACCTCCACCGGTGGTTCGTCGACTTCGACGGGCGGTTCCTCGACCTCCACGTCGACCGGCGGCTCGTCGACCTCGACTTCGTCGGGCGAGATCAGCTCGACCTCGTCCACCTCGACCTCGAGCGGTCAGGTCAGCTCGACCTCTTCGTCGAGCGGCGACGTCTCGTCCTCGACTTCCTCGTCGTCCAGCGGCGATGTGTCGTCGTCCACCTCGACCAGCTCGTCCACCAGCTCGAGCGGTGATGTCTCGACCTCGTCGTCGAACAGCTCCTCGACCAGCTCCTCCAACTCGTCGTCGACTTCGTCCTCGTCGAACGGGTCGAGCAGCCACTGGAGCAATTCGAGCGGCTGGGGTTCGAGCGGCTGGCACGGTTCGAGCAGCCATGGCAGCAGCGGCTGCGGTCACGGTTGCGGCAGCAGCTCGGGCGGCCCTGCGCCGGTTCCGGCCCCGCCGATGATCCTCCTGTTCGGCGGCGCCGCCGCGGCGCTCGTCGCCCGCAAGCGGTTTGCCAGGAAGAAGTCGGACGACTCGGCCGAGGCCTGAACGTCATTCCGATAGCCAATCAGCCGTCATCCCGGCGAAAGCCGGGATCTCGTGCGGCTCCTTCCCTGCGCCTTCGTCTGAGATCCCGACTTTCGTCGGGATGACGGTTTGGAGCGCGGGTGACGATCTTGGGGCCTGGCTGACGGCTTCGGCGCCTACTCCGCCTTCGCCAGCGCCTGTTCGATCTCCGAGACCGGGTGTCCGGTCAGGTCCTTCGCGATCTCGGCCCGCAGGCGGTCGCTCACTTCCTTGTGGTAGTGCTTGCGCAGCTCGCCCAGCGTCCTGGGCGGAGCGATGATGATCAGCGACTCGAAATCCTGGCGCAGCGCGCGTTCCTTGAGCAGCGCGGCGGTCTCGGCGGCGAAGCGGTCCTCCTCCAGCTGGTGGAAGTCGACTTCCTCCATGTTGCCGCCGCTCCATTGCGCGCCCGCGGTCCGGGTGCCCATCGCGCCGCCGGCAAGGTCGGTCGCCTGATCGTGATGCGCCGGGTTGTGCTTGTCGACCACCTTCTTCTCGACCTGCAGGTTCGGCGCCCAGGCGTCCCCTTCATTCCTCAGGAACAGCATCTTGCGCCCATCGGCGACCACGACGACCGTATCGTGCGGAACCTGCATATCCATTCTCCTTGTTTTCGTGCCTGATCCCTAAACGCCGCCCGACGCGGCAGGGTTGCGCGCGAAACGGAGCGCGGTCATACGCCCGGACATGCACGATATCCGCGCCATCCGAGAGAACCCGACCGCCTTTGACGCTGGCCTCGCCAAGCGTGGGCTGGAACCCCAGGCCGAAGCGCTGGTCGCGCTCGACGAGAAGCGCCGCGCGCTGATCACCGAAGCGCAGGCGGTGCAGACGCGCCGCAACGAAGCCTCGAAGGCGATCGGCGCGGCCAAGGCCCGCCGCGACGACCCCACCGACCTGATGGCCGAGGTCGCCGCGCTCAAGGAGCGGATGCCGGAGATCGATGCCGAGGAGAAGGCGGTCGGCGCCGAGCTGACGACGCTGCTCGCGGCGATCCCGAACCTGCCGCTCGCCGACGTCCCCACCGGCGCCGACGAGGAGGACAATCTCGTCATGGCGACGATCGGCGAACCGACCCAGCTCGGCTTCGAGGCGAAAGAGCACGACGCGTTCGGCCCGGCGCTCGGCCTGGATTTCGAGACCGGCGCGCTGCTTTCGGGCACGCGCTTCACGCTGGTGCGCGGCGCCGCGGCCAAGCTGCACCGCGCGCTCGGCCAGTTCATGCTCGATACGCTCGAGGCGCATGGCTATGAGCAGGCGATCCCGCCGCTGCTCGTCCGCTCCGAGACGATGTTCGGCACCGGCCAGCTGCCCAAGTTCGCCGAAGACAGCTTCCAGACCACCGATGGCCGATGGCTGATCCCCACTGCCGAAGTGAGCCTGACCAACATCGTGCGCGAGCAGATCCTCGCCGAGCAGGAACTGCCGCTGCGCTTCGCCGCGCTCACCGCCTGTTTCCGCTCGGAAGCCGGTTCGGCGGGCCGCGACACGCGCGGCTTCATTCGCCAGCACCAGTTCGAGAAGGTCGAGATGGTCTCGATCACCACGCCCGAGCAGAGCGAGGCCGAGCACGAGCGCATGACCCAGTGCGCCGAGGGCATCCTCACCGCGCTCGGCCTGCCGTTCCGCCGCATGAAGCTGTGCAGCGGCGACATGGGCTTCACCGCGGCGCGCACCTATGACCTCGAAGTGTGGCTGCCCGGCCAGGCGCGCTACCGCGAGATCTCGTCCTGCTCGACCTGCGGCGATTTCCAGGCGCGCCGGATGAACGCGCGCTATCGCCCGGAAGGCGAGAAGGGCACGCGCTTCGTCCACACGCTCAACGGCTCGGGCCTGGCGGTGGGCCGCACGCTCGTCGCGGTGCTGGAGAACTACCAGCAGGAAGACGGCTCGGTGGCGATCCCCGATGCGCTCAAGCCCTATCTCAAGGGCCTGGAGCGGCTCGAGCCGGCGTAATGCGTCGTGATATGGATCTCGTGCGCGCCATTTTGATGGCTGTTGAGGCGAAGGCCACGCCCGAAGGCGTTTGGATGTCAGAAATTGATGTTCCAGACTGGCCGGATGATAGCATCAGACGAAAGCACTTCGTCATGATGGCCGAGGCAGGTTTCTTTGAGTGCGAGCCCACAAGAAGCACGACTAATCCGAGCAGATTTATCATGGTTCTCGTGTTCGACCTGAGTTGGAAGGGACACGAATATCTCGATACTATTCGCGATCCAAAGGTCTGGAAGAACGCAAAGGCTGGCGTGCGTAAGATCGGAGGATCGAGCTTTGACTTTGTTATCGAGGTTGCGAAGGCAATGGGCCGAGGAGCCCTTCGCGACGCCGGCATTCCCGGAATGTGATGCCTCCGCATTCAGACGTACCTGACGCGCCGGGAAATGCGCGTTATGGTACGGTCTAGTTTGGTTAATTCGGGGGTCGTTTCGATGGCGGTTAAGCGGATGGCGCCGGTGGCGCTGCTGTTGCTGGCCGCCTGTATTCCGCAGCGCGGCGGAGCCTATGACGATCCCGGCTATCGCGCGCCGCCGCGCGAGCGCCAGGACCGCAATCCCGAGCCGCAGCAGGAGCGCTGGGAGCGCCCCGCACTCGGCAACGAGCAGGACGTCCGCCGCCTCCCCGCCCCGCCCAATGCCTGGCAGTCACGCAAGGTGCAGGCGGATTCGCGCGTCATCGCGGGCACCAGCTACATCGTGAAGCCCGGCGACTCGCTGCGCTCGATCTCGGCGAAGACCGGCGCCGGATCGGAAGCGATCGCCCGCGCCAACGACATCCCCCCGCCCTTCGTGATCCGCGTCGGCCAGAAGCTGGTCATTCCCGGCGGGCGCTATCACCTGGTCCGCGACGGCGAGACCGGCATCGCCATTGCCGTCGCCTATGGCGTCGACTGGTCGCGGATCATCGCGGTCAACGAGCTGCAGGAGCCCTATATCCTGCGCACCGGCCAGCGGCTGCTGATCCCGGACACCGCGTCGCCCAATGGCCGGCCCGAGACGATCGAGCAGCGCGCCGCGCGTTTCCATCTCGATCTCGACGTGGACGACATCGTCACCGGCGGCCAGCCCGCCATCGCGGAGAAAGCCAAGCCGGCCGCACCGACGGCGTCCTCGGCGCGAGTCCTGTCGCCGACCACGCCGGTGGCGGCGCCCGCGCGCCTCGCCGGCGGCTTCCAATGGCCGCTGCGGGGCAATGTGGTGAAGCGCTTCGGCCCGGGTGCCAGCGGCGAGCGCAATGACGGCATCAAGATCGCGACTCCGCTCGACACGCCGGTGCTGGCGGCGGCGGACGGCGTCGTCGCCTATGTCGGCTCGGACATTCCGGCGCTGGGTGGGCTCGTGATCATTCGGCATGGCGATGGCTGGACGACCGTGTATGGTCATGCCGGCCAGCTGCTGGTGCAGCGCGGCCAGGCAGTGAAGAAGGGCCAGATGATCGCACTCTCCGGCAATTCGGGCTTTGCGGACCGTCCCGAGCTCCATTTCGAGATTCGCCAGGGCCGCAATCCCGTCGATCCGCTGCCGAGACTGCCCGCGCGCTGATGGCGCTGAAGCCGCCCGCCACGCTCAAACGCAAGTCGAGCATGCCCGTCTGGGCATCGATCGGCTGGCGGGTGCTGGCGGTGGTTGCGCTGCTCGCCCTGGCGGTGGGCGTCCACTGGATCGAGCGCGACGGGCTGAAGGACACGGCCGACGGCCATGTCAGCTTCCTCGATATCCTCTATTTCACCTCGATCTCGGTGACGACCACCGGCTATGGCGACATTGTGCCGGTGAGCAATTCGGCGCGGATGTTCGACGCGTTCATCGTCACCCCGATCCGCGTGTTCGTGGTGCTGCTCTTCATCGGCACCGCCTATAATTTCGTGCTCAAGCGCACCTGGGACAAATGGCGTATGGCAATGATCCAGCGGACCCTCGCGGGCCACATCATCGTGGCGGGATATGGCACCACCGGCTCGGAGACGGTCGACGAGCTGATCGCCCGCGGACGCAATCCCGGCACCATCGTGGTGATCGACCAGAGCGAGGCCAACATCGCCCGCGCCAAGGAGTGCGGCTGCATCGTGCTTCAGGCCGATGCGACGCGCGACCAGGTGCTCAACGATGTCCACATCATGAGCGCCGAATCGATGATCGTCTGCGCCGGGCGCGACGACACGTCGATCCTGATCACGCTGACCGCGCGGCACCTCGCGCCGGGCGTGCCAATCAGCGTGATCGTCCGCAACGAGGACAATGAGCTGCCGGCGCGCGCGGCGGGTGCGACCACGGTGGTAAATCCGGTGAGCTTTGCCGGGCTGCTGCTCGCCAGCTCGTGCCAGGGCCCGCATCTGGCCGATTACCTGACCGATCTCGCCTCGATCCATGGCGAGGTGGAACTGTCGGAACGCAAGGTGCGCCCGGAGGAGATCGGGCATCCGCTATCGGCGATCGCCACCGGCCTTGGCGTGCGCATCTATCGCGGCGGCGTGCCCCATGGCCACAAGACGCCCGAGGCGCAGGCCCTGCTGGCGGGCGACACGATCCTGGAGATCGTGACGGGCTAGAGGCTCTCCCGCGCCTCGTCGCATTCCTCGCAGCCCTCTTCGGGGCCGTGGAGGAAGATCAGCGGGTCCTGGCGCACCTTCTCCGAAGCGACCCGTACCAGATCCTCGGCATCCATCAGCCGCGCCTCGGCATGGCCGACCTTGCCCTCGCGCTGCAGTCCTTCGGCGCGCAGCCAGTCGCCGGCGAGCTCGAACTTCTCGCAGCAGCTGTCATTCTCGCCATAATGGACCTCGCGCCCTTCGGCGTCGATATAGTGGAAATCGCTGCGATAGGGCGCGCCGCCAACCAGCTCCGCCAGATGGAGCATCGTATTGGCGTGGTGCGTGACGCCGAGCAGCAGAATTTGACCGCCCAGGGCCCGGATCCGGTCGATCGCGCTCTCGGGTGCCGCGGGTGGCAGCACGAAGGGGCCGCCGGTGATCCATTCCGCCTTGGGGCCCCGCGCCGAGACCGCGTCGAAATGCGGGCTGCGCGCCACATCCGGCATCCGCCAGAACAGGTCGGCGACCACGCCCAGATCGTCGCGATTGGCGGTCGTCGCCGGATCGAAGGCGAGATCGTCATCGCCGGTCGCCGAGGGCATGGCGAGCGTGCCCTCCGTCCCCAGCGCCTCGACCAGCGCGGCGATCAGCCCTTCCGGCCCACCCTCGACCGGACGGACGGCGCGAAAGCTGATATGGACGAGCAGCACCCCGCCCTTGCGCACGCCAAGCGCGCGAAGCTGTTCGACCAGCCCTGTCTTCGAGATCGTCTCCATGCCGCGATTGATGCCATCCCGCCCGGGATCGCGCCATGTCCTAAGCGCTAGCCGACGGCCTGAACTTGCTGGGAGTGCGCATCCTTCTCGACTTCCGCCTCCACGCGGCTTCGCTCGCTGACCCTGAGAAATGCGCGGATACCTGCGGGGATTTCACGCAGACCGAACCGCCCGGACAGCCTCATCCGCGCCAGATGCATTTCAGCGGCGGGATGCCCTGCTTCGGCCGCACGCTCGAACAAGGGCCGCACCGCCCGGCGCGTCGCGGCGTCGGGAGATTGCTTCAATCGATACCAGGCCAACCAGAAATAGGCCGGGATGAAATCCTGCTCCACACCGTCGCGCAACAGTGTCTCGCATTCGTCGAAATAGCCATGTCCTGCCAGGAGCTTGGCGTAACCCAGCGTTGCCATCCACGATCCGGCATGAATCGCCCGACAATAATAATCCTGCGACCGTTCGAAATCGGCGGCAACGGCGGTCCCATGCGCATAATAGTCGGCGACCGTTTCCATCGCCCAGGCCATGCCGCCTTCGGCGAGATCGACAAATACGCGAAGGGCCGCTTCGGGATCGCTGGAGAAAAGGGCGATTGCCGCCTCGGCCCGTTCGCGATCCCCGGCCGGCGTCTCAAGCCAGAGTTCATAGTCGTCGGAATGCGTGCGCTCCCAGGTGCCCACCTGGCTCCAGAATGTCCGGGCCGGCTCTGCACAGAGCCGGCCGCACAACCATGCACATAGCCTGCAAGCCAATGCCAAGGCGCTCCCATCACATCCGCATCAGCGATCGCGTCATCGGGTTTGCCGATCCTAGCGCCCGGCAGTAGCAAAGGCGATGGGAAACGCCCCGGTTCCGGAGCGACACTCCGCGTCCGCGCCGCTTCCATCTTGACCTTGATGCCATCCCGGCCAAGGTCGCGCCATGTCCGAGATGCTCTTCGCCCGCCTCGTGCCGATCCTGCTGCTGATCGGCTCGAACGTCTTCATGACCATCGCCTGGTACGGGCATCTCAAGTTCAAGAGCGCGCCGCTGCTGCTTGTCATCCTGGCGAGCTGGAGCATCGCGCTGGTCGAATATTGCCTGGCGGTGCCGGCCAATCGCTGGGGCAGCGCAGTCTATTCGGCGGCGCAGTTGAAGGCGATGCAGGAGGTGATCACCCTCACTGTCTTTGTCGGCTTCTCGATCCTCTATCTGGGCCAGAAGATCACGATCAACCACCTGATCGGCTTTGGCCTGATCGCAGCGGGCGCCTGGTTCATCTTCAAGGCACCCGCCTGACGATCAGACGAGCAGCCCGAAGATCGCCCCCATCACCAGATACATCACGATCCAGTATCCCGCATCGATCAGGAACAGCGCGCGGGGCAGGCGCGAGAACAGATAGTTCACGCCGACCGAGGTCGCGATGAAGCCCACCCCGATGATGCCGGCGATCACCAGCGAATGGTGGAGCCCGACCGGCGTGTCATAGGTGTTGTACAGGTGATCGAGCGCGAAGGCCGCGATCAGGTTCAGCACGAAGGTGGTGCCGAAGATCTTGCCCATGTTCGCACCGGACTTGAGCTCTTCCTCGCTCAGCCCGCGTGCCTGCATCCAGGCCTTGCCGAACAGCGGCCCGTACCAGATGCCCCCCACCACGAACCCCGCCACCGCCGCGGCGAGGATCGCCAACCAGTGTATCTGCATCTTCCCCTCCCTGTTTATGTGCAGGAAAGTGAAGCTACGCCTGTCCGCGCTATTCGGCGAGCAGTTTCGCGAGGTCGGCCTTCCAGAACTTCGCCGAGGTGTGGGTGCCGTGCCCGCGCGTCTCGACCGAGGCCGGGATCAGCACGAAGCGCGCGCGGGGCATGCGCTTGACCATCTGCTCGGCCAGGCCGAGCTCGGGCGGGTTGATGAAATCGTCCGCCGAATTCACCCAGAGCAGCGGAACGGTGATCTTCTCCAGCGCCGGCGAGGGATCATAGTTCCGCGAGGAATCGATATAGTAAAGCGCGTCATTGGCATCGAGCCTGCTTGCCCGGGCGAAGGAGGCATCGAGCGCCTTCTCGGTCGCCTCACGCGTCGGATATTGCGCCTGCAGTGCCATCGGGTTGGCACCGGCGAGGATGAGCAGATCGGCGACGGTGCGCAGGCCCTGCACCGGCTGGGTGGTATAGTTGCCCTGCATCCAGGCCGGATCGGCCCGGATCGCGTCGATCGCCATCTTCCGCCACATCCGGTTGCGCCCGGCGAGTGCCACGGTGTTGCAGGCGAAGGGAGCGAGATGCTCGGCGAAACCAGGGAAGGTCTCGCCCCAGACGAAGGCATGCATGCAGCCCATCGACGTGCCGAGGATCAGCTTGAGCTTCTTCACGCCCAGCCCATCGACCAGCAGCTTGTGCTGGAGTGCGACCATGTCGTCATAGTCATAGTGCGGGAAGGCCATGCGTAGCCCGTCGCTGGGCTTGGACGAGCCGCCATGGCCGATATTGTCAGGCAGGATCACGAAGGTCCTGGTGATGTCGAGCGGCTGGCCGGGGCCGTAGAGCTCGTCGGCGAAGACCGGGACGAGGAAGTTCTTGCCTGATCCGCCCGTGCCGTGGAGCACCATCACGGCATTGTCGATCTCGCCCCTGGCATTGCGGTGCGGCGTACCCAGCGTGGTGTAGTGGAGCCGCACCTCGCCGAGCTTCTCGCCCGACTTGAAGGTGAAGTCGCGGACGGTGAAATCGCCTTCCCTGGTCGGCCAGTCGGCCGCGTGCGCGGCCATCGGGAGGAGCAGAAGGGCGAGCGCGCTGAGGATCGGACGGAGCATGACCCGAGCCTAAGAAGCTGTGCTTGCAGGTCAAGGAGGTCCCCTCACTAGCTTTTTCGCCGAAAAAGCCTATGTGCGCGGCCAATCATGGCAACCAAAATTCCTGAGGCGCCCCGCGTGGGCATGGTGTCGCTCGGCTGTCCCAAGAACCTGGTCGACAGCGAACGGATCCTCACCAAGCTGCGCAGCGACGGTTATGCGATGTCCCCCGACTATGCCGGGGCCGACGTCGTGCTGGTCAATACCTGCGGTTTTCTCGACTCGGCGAAGGAAGAATCGCTCGAGGCGATCGGCGAGGCGATCGCCGAGAATGGCCGCGTCATCGTCACCGGCTGCATGGGCAAGGAAGCCGAGGTGATCCGCGCCCGCTTCCCCAACGTGCTCGCCGTCACCGGTGCGCATCAGTACGAGGAAGTCGTCGGCGCGGTGCACGACGCGGCGCCGATGCCGCCCTCGCCCTTCGTCAACCTGGTGCCGGACGCGGGCCTCAAGCTCACCCCGCGCCACTACAGCTATCTGAAGATCTCCGAGGGCTGCAACCACCGCTGCGCCTTCTGCATCATCCCGGCGCTGCGCGGCGACCTGGTCAGCCGCCGCCCCGATGCGATCCTGCGCGAGGCGGAGAAGCTGGTCGAGGCGGGCACCAAGGAGCTGCTGGTCATCAGCCAGGACACCTCGGCCTATGGCGTGGACATCCGCAAGGAGCCGCGCCCGTGGAAGGGCGGCGAAGTGATCCCGCACATGACCGATCTTGCCCGCGAGCTCGGCAAGATCGCGCCCTGGGTGCGGCTCCACTATGTCTACCCCTATCCGCATGTCGACCAGGTCATCCCGCTGATGGCCGAGGGGCTGATCCTCCCCTATCTCGACATCCCGTTCCAGCATGCCAGCCCGTCGGTGCTGCGCGCGATGAAGCGCCCGGCCAATGAGGCCAAGGTGCTTGAGCGGCTGAAGAAGTGGCGCGAGATCGCCCCGGACCTGACCATCCGTTCGACCTTCGTGGTCGGCTTCCCCGGCGAGACCGAGGACGACTTCCAGTATCTGCTCGACTGGCTCGACGAGGCCCAGCTCGACCGGGTCGGCGCGTTCCGTTTCGAGCCGGTCGAAGGCGCGGCGGCGAATGACCTGCCCGGCGCGGTGCCGGAAGAGGTCAAGGAAGAGCGCTACGCCCGGATCATGGAGAAGACCGCGGCGATCTCGGCCGCCAAGCTCCAGGCCAAGATCGGCCGCACGCTCGAAGTGATCATCGACGAGGTCGGCGAGGAAGGCGGCGCCACTGGCCGCAGCCAGGCCGATGCGCCGGAGATCGACGGCGAAGTGTTCCTACGCGACGCGGGGCATCTCAATCAGGGCGACATCGTCCGTGTCGAGATCGAGGACGCCGACGAGCACGACCTTTACGGGGTGCCGCTGGCCTGATCGCCATCGGGCCGTTCCAGGGGAGCGGCCCGCCCTGCCCGATTTCCAACATCGCAGGGCACCGCGACTCGCCAAAGATTCATCCAGTACAGGCCGGGCGCGCGTTTTCACCGGCGGAACGTCGCTAACATCGCACACGGCGCAGGTTGCGAACAACATGCCGCGCAACATGCTTTCGTGCGCGCGATCCTATCTTTCCTACGGCGTCAAAGAGCGGCCGGCCCGGGAGCCGGCTGCGCGAGCCAAACAGACGAAATCCTACATTGCAAGCGGCGCCCCGGGGACGATGCCCGCCCCTTCCGTCATCCCGGCGAAAGCCGGGATCTCGTGCGGCTCTTGCCCGGCGTCTCGCGCCATCGCCTGAGATCCCGGCTTTCGCCGGGATGACGGGAGGAGGACGGGACGACAGCTGTGGGAGCGCGGAGGGGATGACGATACGGAAACCCTGCCCTAAGCTCGCGCCATACCATTCCGGAGGCCCGATGTTCCGTCCCGCCCTTGCCGCCGCCCTTCTGATCGCCACCCCCGCCGCCGCGCAGCAGCTGACTGCCGACGAGACCGCCCAGGTCGACACTCTCGTCGGCGACGCGCTCAAGTCCTCCGGCGCGCCTTCCGCCTCGGTCGCGATCGTGCGGGACGGCAAGATCGTCTTCGCCAAGGCTTATGGCGACCAGGGCCCGGGCATGAAGGCGACCAGCCCGGCGGCGAAGTACCAGATCGCATCGATCTCCAAGCAGTTCACCGCCGCGGCGATCCTGCTGCTCGAGGACGAGGGCAAGCTGAGCCTCGACGACAAGGTGTCGAAATGGGTGCCGGACATCACCGACGCCGACCAGATCACCATCCGCCAGCTGCTCAGCCACACCGCCGGCATCCAGGATTACTGGCCGCAGGACTATGACTTCGCGGCGATGTCGACGCCGGTCACGCCGCAGCAGATCCTCGATCGCTGGGCGAAGAAGCCACTCGACTTCCAGCCGGGCACGGCCTGGCAATATTCGAACACCGGCTATGTCGTCGCCGGGATGATCATCGAGAAGGCGTCGGGCATGAAGCTGCTCGACTATCTCCAGAAGAAGATCTTCAAGCCGCTCGGCATCGACGCGATCGACCAGGACATCGCGGTGGGCAAGGGCTTCCCGCAGGGCAATCACCGCTTCGCGCTCGGCCCCGTGCGTCCCGCCAAGCCGGCGGCGGATGGCTGGCTCTGGGCGGCGGGCGAGCTCGCCATGTCGGCCAGCGACCTGGCGAAGTGGGACATCGCCCGGATCGACCGCAAGATCCTAAGCGCCGAGGATTGGGCGACCCAGGAGACGTCGATCAAGCTGACGAACGGTGCCGACACCCATTACGGCTTGGGTGTCTCGGTCGGCTATCGCGACCGCATCCGCACCGTCGAGCATGGCGGTGAGGCGGTGGGCTTCCTCTCCGACAATTTCGTCATTCCCGAGAAGCGCTTCGCCGTCGTCGCGCTGGTCAATGCCGATTTCGGCGGGGCGCAGGATGCGATCACCGGCGGGATCACCGACCTGCTGGTCCCAGCAGCCCCACCGCCGCAGCGGCCGCTGACCATCGACGAGGCGCGCGACCAGCTGGCGAAGATCGTGTTCGACCAGCTGCGCGGCGGCAAGCTCGACCGCTCGAAGCTGACCGAGGACGCCGCCTATTATTTCACGCTCCAGGCGACCGAGGACTATCATGCCAGCCTGGCCCCGCTCGGCGATCCGGTGAGCTTCACCACGCTCGGCAAGCCGCGGCTGCGCGGCGGGTTCGTCAACCGCAACTACCAGATCGGCTATGCCGATGGCCGCAAGCTGATCGCGATCACCTATGCCGAGCCCGGCGTGGACGGGAAGTTCGAGCAGTTCCTGGTGCAGCCGAGGGATTGATGCGCCTTGTCGCCCTGGCCGCCGCGGCGCTGTTCACCGCCTCCCCGTCGCCCGATGCGGTTACGGTGCGGCCGGTCGATCCGCTGACCGTGCAGGACGATGATTTCGCCCGGCACCGCGATCCGGCGGAGTGGCGGGGCCTGCGCGTCTCGGAACTGACCTTCCGCGAGGAACGCGCACGCTGGCGACTGTGGCGGATCGCCAATGGCCGGCACCCGAAAGGCCCGTTGTTCTTCGTGCCCCATGACAACGAGAATGCCGGTTTCGAGGCGGGGCTCGCCGCGGTCCGCAAATATGGCGGCGTGCTGATCGCAGTCGATTCGGGCATCTCGCCGGGCGACGACGGGAAGCGGCTCAACAATGCGGTCGACTATGGCAAGCCGGTCGACCCCAATCGCAACTTCGACACCGCCCTGCCCGGCTATGCCCACCGCATCCTCGCCGACCTCGCCCATGGCGCCTGGCCGATCATCGCGCTGCACACCAACGCAAAAGGCTTCGAGACGGCGGGCTCGCGGTGCAACAAGAGCGATCCGGAGGGCAGCGGGATCATCTCGATCCGCTATTGCGACGACACGCTGAACCCGAGCCCGTCGATGTCGAAGGCATATCCGTTCGACGATGACGACACCGTCGCCTTCGCCACCCATCTCGCCCGCAACCAGCCCGGCGACGCCTTCTGCCGCGACGCGATGGTCGGCGCCGACTTCAACGTGGTGCAGGAGCGCGTGGTGGCGAGCGACGGATCGCTCTCCAACTACGCCGTGCTGCACGGGCTCGCCTATCTCAACTTCGAGACGCTCGACCGGGGGCTGGACCCGGCCGAGCTCGCCCTGGCGCGCGATCGCCTGAGCTTCATGGTCGATCGCGCGATCGCGATGTGCGCCCCGAAGGTGAAGGCCCACTGATCGTCATCCCGGCGGAAGCCGGGATCTCAGGCGATGGCGGGAAAAGAGCCGCACGAGATCCCGGCTTTCGCCGGGATGACGGTTATTGGGCAATCCCATCCAACGTCTTCACCGTCTCGGCCGGCAGCCGGATGTCGCGCACCGCGAGGTTCTCGCGCAGATGGCCGAGCGACGAGGTGCCGGGGATCAGCAGCAGGTTCGGCGAACGCTGGAGCAACCATGCGAGCGCGACCTGCATCGGGGTGGCGCCCAGCCCCTTCGCCACCTCGTCGAGCCTGCCCGACTGGATCGGCGAGAAACCGCCGAGCGGGAAGAAGGGCACATAGGCAATCCCCGCCTCGGCCAGCGTATCGAGCAGTGCCTGGTCCTCGCGGTGGGCGAGATTGTACTGGTTCTGCACGCAGACCACCGGCGCGATGCCGCGGGCTTCCTCGACCTGCCTGGCCGTCGCGTTGCTCAGGCCGAGGTGGCGGATCAGCCCCTGCTCGCGCAGCCGCGCCAGCCGCTCGAACTGCGGGGCGATCGGCCCCTCGCTGGGGGCGTGGATGTCGCCCATGATGCGCAGGTTGACGACGTCGATCGCCTCGAGGCCGAGATTGGTCAGGTTGTCGTGCACCGCCGACTCGATCTCGTCGGGGCTCCAGGCGGGCAGCCAGGCGGCATCCTCGCCGCGACGGGCACCGACCTTGGTGACGATCACCAGATCGTCCGGATAGGGGTGCAGCGCCTCGCGGATCAGCCGGTTGGTGACGTGCGGGCCGTAAAAGTCGCTGGTGTCGATGTGATTGACACCCGACGCCACCGCCTCGCGCAGCACGGCCAGCGCCTGATCAGGGTCGCGCGGCGGGCCGAACACGCCCGGGCCGGCAAGCTGCATCGCGCCATAGCCGACGCGGTTCACGGTACGGTCGCCCAGCAGATAGGTCATCGGAAAGTCGGTCATCGTCATTCTCCAGTCTCGAAGCACGACAACCCATCTAGGCCTTGCGACATCGCGCGATAATCAGGCACAATCTGCACGGGCTGTGCGGAATTTCGAACAATGGATCTCGATCTCGGCGAACTGAACGCGTTCCTCTCGGTAGCCCGGGCCGGCGGCTTTCGCGATGCCGCGCGCGCGACGGGGGCCAGCGCCTCGGGGCTCAGCGAGGCGGTGCGGCGGCTGGAGGCACGGCTGGGCGTCCGCCTGCTCAACCGTACCACCCGCAGCGTCGCGCCGACAGAGGCAGGCGCCCGGCTGATCGAGCGGCTGGGCCCGGCGCTGGGCGAGGTCGAGGCCGCGCTGGACGTGGTCAACATCTTCCGCGACCGGCCGGCCGGCACGCTCAAGCTCAACGTGCCGATCGGCGCCGCGCGGATCGTGCTGCCGGCGATCCTGCCCGGCTTCCTCGCCGCCTATCCCGAGATCCAGGTCGAGATCGTCGCACAGGACAATTTCGTCGACCTGCTCGCGGCGGGCTGCGACGCCGGCATCCGCTATGACGAGCGGCTGGAACAGGACATGATCGCGGTGCCGATCGGCCCGCGCGTACAGCGCTTCGCCGCCGCCGCCTCCCCTGCCTATCTGGCCGGGCACGGCGTGCCGGCACATCCGCGCGACCTGCTCGACCATCGCTGCCTGCGCGGCCGGTTCGAGAGCGGGCGGCTGATCCCCTGGGAGTTCGAGAAGCATGGCGAGATCCTGGTGGTCGAGCCGCCGCCCGCGCTGATCGTCACGGTCGGCAGCGCGATCGACATGCTGCTCGACGTCGCGGCGGCGGGAAGCGGGATCGTCTGCCTGTTCGAGGACTGGCTGAAGCCCAGCTTCGCCAGCGGCGCGCTGGTGCCGGTGCTGGAGGACTGGTGGGAAAGCTTCCCGGGGCCGTTCCTCTATTATCCGGGGAGACGGCTGGTGCCGGCGCCGCTGCGGGCGTTCATCGACTATGTGAAGGCGAATCCCCAATAGCCGCCATCCTGCCTCCTGGCCGTCATCCCGGCGAAAGCCGGGATCTCGTGCGGCTCCTTCCCAGCGCCATCTCCTGAGATCCCGGCTTTCGCCGGGATGACGGTTCTTTAGGGCAGCGCATAGGCGACCACCTCGTCGCCCACCGGCGTCTCCATGAAGTGGTGCCCGCCGGCATAGATCACCAGATACTGTTTCCCGTTCGCCTCATAGGTGATCGGGGTCGCCTGGCCGCCGGCCGGCAGCACCGCCTTCCACAGCGTCCTGCCGGTCTTGAGGTCGATCGCGCGGATCAGATTGTCGGTCGCCGCCGCGACGAAGATCAGCCCGGCGGCGGTGACCACCGAACCGCCATTGTTGGGCGTACCGATCGACAGTGGCAGCATCGAGGGGATGCCGAACGGCCCGTTGGTACGCGCCTCGCCGAAGGGGCGGTCCCAGATCGTCTTGCCGCTCGCCATGTCGATCGCCCGGATCCCGCCATAAGGCGGCTGCTTGCAGAGCAGCCCGGTGAACGGCATCCGCCAGCCGGCATTGACGTTGATCGCATAGGGCGTGTTGGCCTGGGGATCGCCCGCGCCTTCCGCGCCGCCGATCTTGCCGCGGGCCTGGTCGCGGGGTGCCCAGCCGAGCTTGTCGGCCTCGGCCCGCGGGACGAGCCGGACATAGTTGGGCATGTCGTTGTAATTGGCGACGATCACCCCGCGCTGCGGGTCGACTGCGATGCCACCCCAGTCAGTGCCGCCATTATAGCCGGGATATTCGATCGAATGCCGATCGGCCTCGGGCGGAGTGAAGAAGCCCTTGTAGCTCGCGCGGCGGAACTGGATGCGGCAGAGCATCTGGTCGATCGGCGACATGCCCCACATGTCGCGCTCGGTCAGGTCGGGCTTGCGCAGCGTATGCCAGAGCGAGACGCGCTGGGTGGCAGCGCGCTGCTGTGGCTCGACACCGCCGCCGGGCACCTTCATCTCGCCCACCGGGGTCAGCGGCTGGCCGGTGCGGCGGTCGAGGATGTAGATGTCGCCCTGCTTGGACGGCAGCACCAGCGCCGGCGCGCCCTTGTAGTCGACCAGGGTCGCCTGGGCGCCGAAGTCATAGTCCCAGACGTCGTTCCGAACCGCCTGGAAGCGCCAGCGCGGCTTGCCCGTGGTCACGTCGAGCGCGACCAGCGAGGTGGCGTAGAAATTCTCCTCGGGGCGGCGCAGCGACGAGTAATAGTCGGCCGCGGCGTTGCCCATCGGCAGATAGACCAGCCCGAGCTGCTCGTCGCCGCTCGCCAGCGTCCACATGTTCGGCGTGCCGCGTGCCCATTCCTGGCCCGCGGGCGGCGCGCCGTTCCAGCTCGGATGCATCATGTCCCAGGCCCAGCGCAGCTTGCCGGTGACGACGTCGAAGCCCTGGATCACACCCGAGGGCGCCCAGCGGTCCTGCCCGTCGAGCACCTGGTGCCCGGTGACCAGCACACCGCGGACGAGCGTGGGCGGCGAGTTGATCGAGACGAAGCCCGGCGGGACCTTGCCCATGCCCTGCTTGGCATCGACCTGGCCACCCGTGCCGAAATCGGCGCAGGGCTTGCCGTTCCTGGCATCCACCGCAACCAGCCGCGCGTCGAGCGTGCCTTCGATAATGCGGGTCGCGCAGGCCTGGGTCGCCGGGGCGTTCGGGATCGCATGATAGACCACGCCGCGACAGGCCGCGGTGTAGGGGATCGCGTCGTCGGGGACCTTGGGATCGTAGCGCCACTTTTCCATGCCGGTGGCGGCATCGAGCGCGATCAGGATGTTCTTCGGCGTGCAGATGTAGAGGCTGTCGCCCACCTTGAGCGGAGTGTTCTCCGCGCCATAGGTCTTCCGGATCATCGGCGAACTCGGCAGGTCGCCGGTATGGGTGAGCCACACCTGCTTGAGCTTCGAGACATTGGCCGGGGTGATCTGGACGAGCGGCGAATAGCGCCGGGCGCTGGTGGTGCCGCCATAGACGGGCCAGTCGGCGCCGGTCTGCTGTCCCGAAGGATCGAGCATGCCTGCCGTGCCCGGAGCCGGCAAGCCGGCCATCACCGGATTGGGCATGCCGGCGGCGGCGGCCCAGAAGTTGATAACGCCAAGCACTAGCGTGACTGCAACACCGCCCAATGCCAGCCGCCACTTGCCGGGGGCGGTGGTCATGGTCGGCAGGATCAGGATCACGGCGATGGCCAGCACCACCGGCGCGATCACCCGCGGCACCTGTGCCCAGGGATTGGCGCCGGATTCCCACCAGGCCCAGAACACGCTGGCGACGGTGATGGCGAGATAGAGCCAGCCACCGCTCATCCGTCCCCGAACCAGCAATATGCCCGACCAGAGCATCAGCGCGCCGGTGACCAGATAGTAGAGCGAGCCACCAAGCACCGCGAGCCAGGCACCGCCAATGGCGAGGACCAGGCCGATCAGGGCGATGAGGCCACCGACGATCATCGCGGCGATGCTGCGACGTCGAAGGGCGGGCTCCACCGGCTCGAGATAGGGGATGCGTTCCCCTTCGTAGCGCGTGTCGGTCATCGCCTGCTCCCTGTGGCCCACGGACCTTCGAGAACCGGTTTCGAAACGAGACCGTTCCATCATGAACGAAAATTCATGTGGCTGCCGTCATCCCGGCGAAAGCCGGGATCTCGTGCGGCTCTTGTCTCGCACCTTCGCCCGAGATGCCGACTTCCGTCGGGATGCGGATTTGCGGGTGACGATTTTGGGAAACGCAAAAGCCCTAGCCCTCGCGGTTTCCATTACCTAGATCATATACCATGTCAGATCCCAACACGCTCGTTCAGCCCGACAAGGGCCAGCCCGCCCGCACCATCCACGTGATCGACGCCAAGGGCTTCGATGCCTGGCTCGCCGCCCAGCCGCCGCGCCACCGCACCGCGGCCGCGGCGCAGAAGCTGGCGCCCAGCGCCTATTCGAGCGCGATCCTGCCCGGCGACGGTGCCGAGGACTGGTCGGTGGTGAGCGTGGTCGCCAATGCCGAGAAGCTCTCGCCCTGGTGCCTGGCCAAGCTGGCCGAGACGCTTCCGGAAGGCGCGTACCGCGTCGAAGGCGTCGAGCCCGGCAAGGCGATCCATGGCTGGCTCGTCGCCCAGTACAAGTTCGATGCCTACAAGAAGGACGAGAAGACCCCGACCGGCCCGCGCGTGCTGCTGACCAGCGACGTCGCCCGGATCGAGGAAGCGGTGCGCATCGCCAATGCCACCTACAAGCTGCGCGACCGGATCAACACCGGCGCCAACGACATGGGCCCGGCCGATCTCGAGGCCGCCGCCGCCGATCTGGTCAAGGCCTATGGCGGCCAGCTGACCGTGGTGAAGGGCGACGAGGTCGAGAAGGGCTATGGCCTGCTCTGGGCGGTCGGCAAGGCCGCCGGCAAGGGCCGCGAGCCGCGCCTGATCGAGATCGAATGGGGCAATCCCGAGCATCCGAAGATCGCGATCATCGGCAAGGGCGTCTGCTTCGATTCGGGCGGCCTCGACATCAAGCCGGCCAGCGGCATGCGGCTGATGAAGAAGGACATGGGCGGTGCCGCGCACGCGCTGGCCACCGCCGAACTGATCATGTCGTCGCGCCTGCCGGTGCGGCTGCACATGCTCGTCCCCGCGGTCGAGAACTCGATCAACGGCGAGGCGACGCGCCCGGGCGACATCATGCGCTCGCGCAAGGGCATCACGGTCGAGAACAGCAACACCGACGCCGAGGGCCGCCTGATCCTCGCCGACGCGCTGACCAAGGCCGAGGAGAAGGCCCCCGAGCTGGTGATTGACTATGCGACGCTGACCGGTGCCGCCCGCGTCGCGCTCGGCGCCGACCTCCAGGCGCTGTTCGCAAACGACGACACGCTGGCGAGCGAGCTGATGGCGGCGGCGGAGACCGAGGCGGATCCGATGTGGCGCCTGCCGCTCTACGATCCGTACAAGGAGATGCTGAAGTCCGACGTGGCCGACATGGTCAACGCGGCCGAGGCGCCGTTCGGCGGCGCGCTGACCGCGGCCTTGTTCCTCAAGGAGTTCGTGCCCGAGAAGGCACAGTGGGCGCATCTCGACATCTTCTGCTGGAACGGCAGCCACAAGCCCGGCCGCCCCAAGGGCGCCGAGGCGGTGAGCCTGCGCGCCGTGTGGAAGGTGCTGAAGGACCGCTACGGGCGGTAACTTCTTCTCCCCTCCCCTTCAGGGGAGGGGTCGGGGGTGGGGCATGTCAGCCTTGCCGAGCTGCGTCAGGCTTTACTGGACAGCCCCCACCCCAACCCCTCCCCTGAAGGGGAGGGGCTTGGTGTTTTCCTGGAACACCAGCGTCCGCGCAAAGAACGGCAGCATCTCGGTGTAGATGCGCCCGTCCTCGCCCCAGTGGCGATCGCCCCAGCCGCCACGATATTCCTCCGCCTCATAGGGCACGCCGAATGCGTCGAGCGTCCGCGTGAAGGCCTGGAGGGAAATGATGTGATCGGGGTTGGTGTCGCCCCTGCCCCAGTCGAACATGAACCCGCGCAGGCGCTTCAGGTTGGCCGCATGCGCCGGAACCTGGCGTTCGAGGAAGAAGCTGGCGTTGAGCTTTTCGGTCAGCGCCGGATCGACCTCCAGCCGGCCCTGTGCCAGCCTTGCCGGCGGATCGAAGAACAGCGGCGCGCGGGTGGTGCTCGGCAGATGCGCCTGGAAGATCGAGGTGAAGATCAGCGAGAAGCCGTCACCGCGCAGGTCCTCGAACGCCCTGGCATCCTGGAGCCGCTGCCAGTTGGGACGCGAAAACATGGTCTGCAGCCCCGGCCCCGCGCCGATCGGATGAAGCGCATAGACGGCGCCGAAGACCTCCGGGTGCCGCATCGCCAGCCGGATCGCGCCATGCCCGCCCATCCGATCGCCGGCAATGCCGCGCGAACTGGCTGACGCCAGCGTGCGATAGCGTCCGTCGATCCAGGCGATCAGCTCGCGACTGACGAAATCCTCCCAGTTCCCGGTGACGGGCGAATTGACGTACCAGGAGCCGCCAGCCGGCGTGGTGCAGTCGACCGTCACCACTATCACGCCGCCGATCACCTTGTTCGCGATCGCTCTGTCGAACAGCACCTGCGCGCCATTGTTCGCCCAGGGCGCCCGGTCGTCCTCGAAGAAATTGGTGAGGTAGTAGAGCACCGGGAAGCGCTTCGCCGGCGACGCGGCATAGCCGTCGGGCAGATAGACGGTGACTCCGCGCGCACTCGGCAGGCCGGCGGCATTGCCCCGGAGGCTGGCGGCATCGATCCGCCCATGCTCGAGCGTACCGGCGGTTGCGGGTGTGGCGACAAGGGCGAGCAGGCAGGTGAACCAGGCGAGAAGCGGCATCGGACCCTCCCGTGAACCACGCCATGCTATGCCGGGCGGGCGCCATGCGAAAGGCCCCCTCAGGCGGCGGTCGCGCTCCGCGTCGCCTCGATGTCGGCCGCGGACATCGGGTGGCCGTAGAGATAGCCCTGCCCCATCGCACAGCCCAGCCTGGCGAGCGTCTCCGCGATCGCGCGCGACTCGATCCCCTCGGCGACCACCGGCAGTTCGAGCGTGGTGGCGAGTGCGATGATCGCCAGGATCAGCTTCAGCGCCTGCGGATCGCGATCCATCGCGGTGACGAAGGACCGGTCGATCTTCAGCCGGTCGAACGGCAGCATCTGGAGATGCTGGAGCGACGAGTAGCCGGTACCGAAATCGTCGAGGGCGAGCTGGACGCCCTGGTTGCGCAACGACTCTATTGCCTCCTGCGCGCTCTGCGCATCGACGATGAGCGCATTCTCGGTGATCTCGATGGTGAGCCGCCGGGCGGGAAAATGCTCGCGGATCAGCACGCCGAGCAGCTTCTGGCTGAACCAGGGATCCTTGAGCTGGGTCGGCGAGACGTTGATCGCGATCGGCACTTCCCAGTCGCGCGTCTCGCGACAGGCGCGGCGCAGCAGGCGGAGCATCAGCGTGTCGATCAGCCCGCATTCCTCGGCGATCGGAATGAACAGCTCGGGGCCGATCGCCGCCCCATCGCTGCGGTCCCAGCGCGCGAGCAGCTCATAGCCGACCACCGCGCCGCTGCGCAGATCGACGATCGGCTGGTAATAGGGCACGAAGGCATCGCGCTCCACCGCCTCGCGCATCTCCCGCTCGATCTCGGCGCGGCGGCGGATCTCGGCGTCCAGCATCGGCTCGAAGGCGCAGTGCTGGCCCCGGCCGAGCTGCTTGGCCTTGTACAGCGCGATGTCGGCCCGGCGCATCAGCGTGTCGAGATCGAGCGCGTCCTGCGGATAGAGCGAGATGCCGACGCTGGCGCCGATATGGTGGACGAGCTCGGCCCCGGAAAAGGGCTTCCGCATCGCATGGACGATGCCATGGGCCGTGCGGCGCGCGCCTTCGACATCGCCGTCGACGATCACCGCGAACTCGTCGCCGCCCAGCCGATAGCTGGTCCCGCCGGAGCCGACCGCCGCATCGAGCCGGGCTGCTACGTCGCGCAGCAGCTGGTCGCCCGCCGGATGGCCGTGCACGTCGTTGATCGACTTGAAGCGATCGAGATCGATGATCAGCAGGCCGAGCGGCGCGCCATCGCCTTCGGCCGCGAGCCGGCGTTCCAGCGCCTCGGCCAGCGCGCGGCGATTAGGCAGGCCGGTCAGCGGGTCGTGATAGGCCAGGTCGTGCGCGCGCTGCTCGGCCCCCACCGCGCGGAGCTGTTCGGCCGCCATGTGCGTGCGCGAGGCGAGCATCTCGATGAAGCCGGCATGGTTGGTGCGCGTCATCCACAGGACGACGATCGCCACCACCACCATGTTGAAGCCCAGCCCGCGCAGGAACCAGTCGTCGGAGAAGAGCAGGCAGGCCGTGACCGGCGCCGCGCCGAAGAGCAGCACCGATTGGCCGGCACGCGGGAGCGCCTGGAGGCAGTAGCAGCAGCTGATCGCACCGATGAAGATGTACAGCGCGATGCAGACCCTGCGGACCAGATCGCCTTCCGCAAAGAGGACCAGGCCCCAGCCGCCGAACCCGAGACTGAGCACCGCCGAGATGATCATCGTGCCGCGCAGATATTGGGGAATCTGTTCCGGCCTGGGCAGGAAGCTGCGGCGGCGCAGCCAGAAGGCGGCGCGCAGGGCTGACAGCAGCGCCAGCGCCGCCGGAATCCCGAGGTCCAGCCAGGGGCTGACGGTGCCATGGGCCGCGAAGGCGAGGAACGCCGAATCGACGAACATCATCGCGTACATCAGCGGCACCTGCTTGCGCAGGGCGCGAAACTGCTCGACCAGAATCGCTTGATTCCGTTCGCTGTCGAGGGTGCCGGCGGGAAGCGGAAGCTTCGGCATATCGGTTTTATAGCAAAGCACCTCTCCGGCACGGCGCCGGATGATGCGGATTTTGCGCAATTTCAGTAGATTACCGTATTCCTCGGGAGGGCCCCACCTATGCTTGGGTCCACCCTTCCCCGCCGGTGCCGGGCTCTGCTACCCATGCGCCATGGCGGCCAAGCATCCCAACCTGACCCTCACCGCCTGCATCCTGGCATCCAGCCTGGCGTTCATCGACGGATCGGTGACCAATGTCGCGCTGCCGGCGATCGGCGCCGACCTGCACGCCACGCCGGCCGAGCTGCAATGGACGATCAACGCGTACATGCTGCCGCTCTCGGCGCTGCTGCTGATCGGCGGCGCGGCGGGCGACCATTTCGGGCGGCGCAAGCTGCTGGTCCTCGGCATCGCGCTGTTCACGGTGGCATCGGTCGCCTGCGCGATCGCCGCCGACCTGACGTTGCTGCTCGCCGCACGCGCGCTGCAGGGCATCGGCGCGGCGATCCTGCTGCCCAACAGCCTGGCGACGCTGGGCCATGCCTTTACCGGCGAGGCGCGCGGCAAGGCGATCGGCACCTGGGCCGGCGTCGGCGCGATCGCCGGCGCGGTCGGCCCGCCGCTCGGCGGCTGGCTGGTCGATGCGATCGGCTGGCGCGCGATCTTCTACGTCAACGTGCCCGTCGCACTCGTCGCGATCGGCATCGCGCTCTTCTACGTGGAGGAAAGCTCGGAAGGCGACCTGCCGCTAGACCTGCCCGGCGCTTTCACCGCCACGCTGGCGCTGGGCGCCGTCACCTGGGCGCTGACACTCTGGTCGAGCCATCATGCGATCGACGCGACCGTGGCGATCGGGCTCGCGGCGGGACTGGCCGCGATCGGCCTGTTCCTGTGGGTGGAGCATCGCCGCGGCGACCGGGCGATGATGCCGGTCGCGATGTTCGGCTCGCGCGCCTTTGCCGGGCTGACCCTGCTCACCTTCCTGCTCTACGGCGCCCTTGGCGGCGTGCTGCTGCTCCTGCCCTATGTGCTGATCCAGGCGGGTGGCTATTCCGCGCTCCATGCCGGCTTCGCGCTGCTGCCGATGCCGCTCGGCATGGGAATCGCCTCGCGGATCATGGGCAGGATCACCGCCAAGATAGGGCCGCGCTGGCCGCTGACCATCGGGCCGATGATCGTCGCAATCGGCTTCGCGCTGCTCCTGCTGGTGGACGAGCACGCGCCCTATTGGACCTCGGTCTTCCCCGGCGCGCTGGCCATTGCGATCGGCATGGCCAGCGTCGCCGCGCCGCTGACCACCGCGGTGCTCGCCTCGGTCGACGAAACGCACACCGGCACGGCCTCGGGCTTCAACAGCGCGATCGCGCGCACCGGCGGGTTGATCGCCACCGCCATAGCCGGCGCAGTGATCGCGGCGGCAGGCGAAGGGCTGGTCAGCGCCTTCCACATGGGCGCACTGGTCGGCGCAGCGGCAGCCGCGCTTTCGGGCGCGACTGCGTTCCTTACTCTCGGCGAGGTCAGGAAACCGACGCAGCGCCCGCGATGATCGGCACGAACTTCTCGGCGGTCAGGCTCGCGCCGCCGACCAGCGCGCCATCGACATTGTCGAGTGCCAGGATCTGCGCGGCATTGGCGCCGGTCACCGAGCCGCCATAGAGGATGCGGATGCCCTCCGCCTTCTCCTCGCCGATCATCATGCGCAGCTTGGCGCGGAGGATCGCGTGCATCGAGACGATCTCGTCGGGCGTCGGGGTCTTGCCGGTGCCGATCGCCCAGCGCGGTTCATAGGCGAGCGTCAGCCAGCTCGGATCGGCATCGTCGGGCAGCGACTTCTCGATCTGCGACTGGACGATGCGCTCGGCACGGCCCGCCGCGCGCTCGGCCTCCAGCTCGCCGCAGCACAGGATCACCTCGAGCCCGTGCCGGTGCGCGGCGGCGGCCTTCATATAGGCGTCGTGGCTGGTCTCGTGCTGGTCGCCGCGACGCTCGCTATGCCCGACGATGGTGAGGGTCGCCCCCTCCTCCACCAGCATCGGCGCGGAGATGCAGCCGGTATGGGCGCCCTTGTCGGCCTCGTGCAGGTCCTGCGCCCCGATCGGCAGACTGCCCGCGACCTGCACCGCCGGGTGGATCAGCGTATAGGGGACGCAGAGCGCCACATCGACCGACGGGTTCGCCGCGGCCGCGGCGGCGATCGCCCCGACCTCCGGCAGCTGCGCACGCAGCCCGTGCATCTTCCAGTTCCCCGCCACCAGCTTGCGCCGCATCACCCAACCTCCGTTTTGTCTGTTTCGGTTGCGGATAGCAGGGAGGAACGTTCGCACAAGCTTGATGGCAGCGAATGAGCGCGCTGAAGATGTGCATCCGCTCCCCGCAACGGCCGTGACGGAGCGGATTTTGGCGCATGGGTAGGAGCGAGGAGGGAGCGATGCCTTTGCATCGTGACCGACGAGCGACGCCCCCATGCGCCAAAATCCGCCCGCCCCGGAGGGGTCGACTTGGGAAGACCGCTGGACGGCGTCAGGCCGCTTGCGCGTAGCACCGCTACGCGACTGCGCGACCTTCCTTGCCAGCGATCTTCCCAAGTCGATCACGGCCATTGCGGGGAGCGGATGCACATCTTAAAGCACCGGGCAAACCATTCCAACGATCGGCGCTTCATGCTCAGCTTCTTCCGCAATTTCACCAAGTCGCGCTACGGCCTGATCGCGGTGTTCCTGTTCCTCGGCCTCATCGCCATCGCCTTTGCCGCGGGTGACATCACCGGCATCCGCAACGGCGCGAGCGGCGCGACGAACAGCACGCTGGCGACCGTGGGCGGGCAGAAGATCGCCGACACCGAAGTGAAGGACCGCATCGAGCGCTTCCTGCGCAGCCTGCAGCAGCAGGGCCAGAACGTGACGATGGAGCAGTTCCTCGCCCAGGGCGGGCTCGACATCGCGATCGACGAGATGGTCAACCAGGCCGCGCTGGTGGAATTCGCCCGCAAGTCGGGCATGCAGGTGTCGAAGAAGCTGATCGATACCGACATCGCCAGCAACCCGAGCTTCGCCGGCATCGACGGCAAGTTCAGCCAGCAGGTGTTCGAGAAGCTGCTCGCCGACAACCGCATCGCCCCCGCGGTCTTCCGCGACAGCATGCTGCGCGAGCGCTTCGGCAACTGGCTGGTCAACCGCGCCACGGTCGGCACCGACGTGCCGAACGGCGTGGTCGCGCCCTATGCCTCGCTGCTGCTCGAGCGCCGCAGCGGCCTGATCGGCATGGTCAACACCGCCGCGATGGAGCGCCCGCCGCTTCCCGACGACAAGACCCTCAACGCCTATTATGTGAGCCACCGCGCCCGCTACCTGGTGCCGCAGCGCCGCGTCGTCCGCTATGCGACCGTGTCGATCGACCAGATACGCGCGCAGCAGACCGCGAGCGAAGCGGAGATCGCCGACGCCTACAAGAAGGCCGGCACCCGCTATGCCGCAACCGAGAAGCGGGGCGTGCGCCAGCTCGTCGTGCTCGACCAGGCGACCGCCAACAAGATCGCCGGCGAAGTGAAGGGCGGCAAGCCGCTCGCCGATGCCGCCAAGGCCGCCGGCCTCGACGCGAGCAACTTCGACGGCGTCCAGAAGCCCGAACTGGCCCGCCAGACCACCGCGGCGATCGCCGATGCCGCCTTCGCCGCGGCGCAGGGCGGCGTGGTCGGTCCGATCAAGTCGCAGCTCGGCTGGCACATCCTGGTCGTCGAGAAGATCGAGAAGATCGCCGCCAAGTCGCTCGACCAGGCGCGCGAGGAGCTCTCGACCGAGATCACCCAGCGCAAGACCGCGCAGGCGCTGGCGGACCTTCGCCAGAAGATCGAGGACGGCGTGGGCGACGGCAAGAACTTCGCCGAGCTGCTCGGCGACGCCAAGCTGACCGCGCAGGTCACCCCGGAGCTGACCGCCACCGGCACCGATCCGAACAATGAAGCCTATAAGCCCGATCCGGCGATCGTCGCGATCATGCGCGGCGGCTTCGCGATGGAGAATGTCGGCGACGAGCCGCAGATCGTCCAGACCTCGCCCGAGGGCGGCTTCGCGATCCTGACGCTCGACAAGCTGGTCCAGGCCGCGCCGCGTCCGCTCGCCAGCATCCGCGAGCAGGTCCAGCGCGACTATCTGCTCGACAAGGCGCTGGAGAAGGCCAAGGTCATCGCCACCCAGGTGGTCGCCGCGCTCGACAAGGGCGTGCCGATGGACAAGGCGCTGGCCGATGCCGGTGCCAAGGGCCCGCCTGCCAAGCCGTTCGACTTCCAGCGCAAGGACATCGCGGACAAGGAGCAGTTCATCAAGATGGCCTTCAGCATGCAGCCGAGGAAGGCGCGCATGCTCGAAGCCCCCAATCGCGATGGCTTCTACATCGTCTGGCTCGACAAGGTGGAGCCGCATGACGCCTCGGGCGATGCGATGGCCATGGCCGGGATGCGCAGCGCGCTGCAGCAGCAGATCCCCGCGGAATATGCCCGCGAGTTCATCCGCGCGATCCGTGCCGACGTGAAGGTCACCCGCAACGAGGCGGCGATCGCCCGCCTCCGCGCGGACCTGACCCGCCAGGGCGTCCGCTAAGCACGTGATCGAGGGTCTGGAAGCCGCCCGCGCGGCACATGCCACGGGGCGGCCGGCGCTGCTCTGGCGGCGCCAGATCGCGGACACGGAGACTCCGGTCGCCGCCGCATTGAAGCTGATCGAGCCGGGCCGCGGCGATTTCCTGCTGGAATCGGTCGAGGGCGGTTCGATCCGCGGGCGCCACAGCCTGATCGGCCTGGCCCCCGACCTCGTCTTCCGCGCGACCGGCAACGAGGCGGCGATCAACGCCGAATGGCTGACCGACCGTAATGCCTTCAAGCCCTGCGCCGAACCCGCGCTCGACGCCCTGCGGGCACTGGCCGGACGCTGCCGTACCGAGGTGCCGCCCGAGCTGCCGCGCGCGCTGGCCTGCCTGGTCGGCTATTTCAGCTACGAGACGGTCGGCCTAGTCGAGAAGCTGCCTCGCCCGCCCGAGAACCCGATCGGCGTGCCCGACATGATGTTCGTGCGCCCGACGGTGGTGCTGGTGTTCGACCGGCTCGCCGACGCGCTGTTCCTCGTCGCCCCGGTATGGCCGGACGGCGATGTCGACCTGTCCGCCGAGCGGATCGAGGCCGTCGCGGCGCAGCTCGCCAGCGCGCCCCTGCCCGCCCCGGTCCGCGCCGAGCCCGCGGCGGTGGAACTCACCCCGGTGCTGCGTCCCGGCCGCTATGGCGAGATGGTCGCCGCGGCGAAGGAATATATCTCCGCCGGCGACATCTTCCAGGTGGTGCTGGCCCAGCGCTTCACCACGCCGTTCGCGCTGCCGCCGTTCGAGCTTTACCGCGCGCTGCGGCGGATCAACCCCTCGCCCTTCCTCTACCATCTCGATCTGCCGGGCTTCGCGCTGACAGGCTCGAGTCCCGAGATCCTGGTGCGGGTGCGCGACAACGAAGTCACGATCCGGCCGATCGCCGGCACCCGCCCGCGCGGCAAGACCGCGGCGGAGGACGAGGAGAACCGGGCCAGCCTGCTCGCCGATCCGAAGGAATGCGCCGAGCATCTGATGCTGCTCGACCTCGGCCGCAACGATGTCGGCCGGGTGGCCGAGGCGGGCAGCGTGAAGGTGACCGACAGCTACACGGTCGAGTTCTACAGCCACGTCATGCACATCGTCTCGAACGTGGTCGGCAAGCTGGCGCCGGGCAAGGACGCGCTCGACGCGCTGTTCGCCGGCTTCCCGGCAGGCACGGTGAGCGGCGCGCCCAAGGTGCGCGCCTGCGAGATCATCGCCGAGCTCGAGCAGGAGACGCGCGGGCCCTATGCGGGCGGCGTCGGCTATTTCTCGCCCGACGGATCGATGGACAGCTGCATCGTGCTGCGCACCGCGCTGGTGAAGGACGGGGTGATGCACGTCCAGGCCGGCGCCGGGATCGTCGCGGACAGCGTGCCGGAATATGAGCAGCGCGAATGCGAGGCCAAGGCGGGCGCGCTCTTCGCGGCGGCGCGGGAAGCGGTGCGGCAGGCCGGCGAAGCGGTGCGGCAGGCCGGCGAAGCGGGCTTCGGGCAGTAATCTCTAGAAATTCCTCCCCCAGCTTGCTGGGGGAGGGGGACCGCCGAAGGCGGTGGAGGGGCGGCGGACAAAGTCCGCCGGCTACGCCGACGGCCCCTCCACCATCGCTGCGCGATGGTCCCCCTCCCCGAGGCGAGCTCGGGGAGGAATTGGAAGCCTCACGGAATCGCCGCGTCCTTGGCCTTCTGCTCCAGGCGCTCCTGATACCATTGGCGGATCGCGGCGCGGGTGCAGCCGGTCTGGCCGCCCGTGCCCACCGGCGAGCAGCTGTTGGGCAGGCCGGCACGGTTGACTTCCTCGACCATCTCCACCCGGTTGGTCCAAGCCTGCGACGCGGCATCGTCCTTGCGCTGGTTCCGGAATTCCTTGGGGATGCGATAGGGCGATTCGCCGCCATTGGCGCAGACCACGATCTCGTCCTCGTTCTGCGGCTTGGGGCACTCCTCCTTGCCGTAGAGCAGGATGCTGCGCACCCGCTTGGGCGGGCCGCTCTGGTCGGCATCCTGGGCCTGCTTGCTGTCCTGCGCGAGGGCGGGACCGGCGAGCAACGCGGCGGCAACGAGCAAACGAACGATCATGAACACTCCTTCTGGCGTAACAACGCCCCTCACCGCCCGACGTGCCGCCGCACTGTGGCAAGCCCAAGGCACGGGCATGGCTTGCCTGAACGCCATTTCATCCTAAGTGGCAGGCATGATCCGGCCGATCGCCGTTGCCGGCGCCTTCCTGACGCTGACCGCCTGCGCCTCCAACGGAGGTGTCGATGACGCGTGCCGCAAGATCAGCTTCGAAGGCACCAGCTTCACCGTGTGCCGCGCCGATCCGCAGAAGCATGACCTGATGCTGGTCGACAAGGGCGCCGATGGCCGCCCGATGCGCGACTTCACCGGGCTCCAGCCCCGGCTGGGCGATCGCTATCCGCGCATCGCCTTCGCGATGAACGCCGGCATGTTCGACGCCGCCGGCCTGCCGATCGGCTATTATGTCGAGGACGGCGCCGAGCAGAAGCCGCTCAACCGCCGGCCGGGCCCGGGCAATTTCCACATGCAGCCGAACGGCGTGTTCTGGGGCGATGCCAAGGGCTGGCATGTCGCCACCACCGACGATTTCGCCGCCAACAAGCCCGATCATGTCCGCTTCGCCACCCAATCGGGGCCGATGCTGCTGATCGCCGGCAAGCTTCACCCCAAGCTTGCCGAGAACGGCACTTCGCTGACGATCCGCAATGCCGTCGGCGTCGGCCTGAACGGCAGCGCCTGGTTCGCGATCAGCAACGAGGCCGTCTCGTTCGGCCGTTTCGCCCGCCTGTTCCGCGACAAGCTCGCCGCGCCCGACGCGCTCTATCTCGACGGGGCGGTCTCGCGGCTCTGGGATCCCGTCTCGGACCGGCTCGACGGCGGCGCGCCGATCGGACCGATTGTCGTAGCCCTTCAGACACGGTAGCGCCTTTCCCATGATCCTCGTCATCGACAATTACGACAGCTTCACCTGGAACCTGGTCCACTATCTGATGGAGCTGGGCACCGAAGTGCAGGTGGTGCGCAACGACGCGCTCAGCGCGCGCGACGCCGTGGCCAGCAATGCCCAGGCCTTCCTGATCTCGCCGGGCCCGTGCACCCCCAACCAAGCGGGGATCAGCCTCGACCTGGTCGCCGCCTGCGCGGACCTCAAGAAGCCACTGCTCGGCGTGTGCCTGGGGCATCAGGCGATCGGCCAGCATTTCGGCGGGTCGGTGGTGCGCGGCGGACTGATGCACGGCAAGACCAGCCCGGTGAGCCATGACGGGACCGGCCTGTTCCAGGGCCTGCCCTCGCCCTTCACCGCGACGCGCTACCACTCGCTGATCGTCACCGACATTCCCGACGACCTGGCGGTCAACGCCACTGCCGACGACGCGCATGTGATGGGCTTCCGGCACAAGGAATTGCCGATCCACGGCGTGCAGTTCCACCCCGAGAGCATCGCCACCGAGCATGGCCATGCCATGCTCGCCAATTTCCTGAAGCTTGCCGGGATCGAGGCGCGCGCGCTCGCCTGAGCCTGCAACGCTTTGCGACAATTTCGATCGCGCGGTGACATAGCTTCGCGACAGCGTGCCCCCAGTTTCTCCGTCGCGGCCCGATCCAGGGCCCGATGGAGAGTGCAATGAATCACAGACTGCAGCTGGTTGCAGCGACGCTGGCGGGCGTGCTCGTCACGGTCGCGGCGGGCGGCATCGCCTTTGCCAGCATGGACCACGGCATGCGGATGGGGCCATTCGCCCGTGCCGATGCCAATGGCGACGGCGTCGTCACCCGTGCCGAATGGATCGCGGCGGCCAATGCCCGTTTCGACAAGTTCGACACCAACAAGGACGGCAAGCTGGTCGTCGGCGAGGTCCCGCCCGCCCCGTCCCGCGACTTTGGCCCCCGTCACGGCCCGCACGGGCTCGACGGTCCCGAGGATGGCCCGGCGGCTCCGGAGCAGGCCCCGCCGGGGAATGCGAACTGAAAACCCCTCTCTCGCCTGCGGGAGAGGGTGGTCGAGCGAAGCGAGACCGGGTGAGGGTGTAAGCGATAGGCAAGTCCTAAGCTCGCCTATCGCTTACACCCTCACCCTTCCGCCGACTTTGTCGGCTCCTTCCCTCTCCCGCAGGCGGAAGAGGGAAAGTAGGGCTTGAAGCAGCGCCCACCTGCGCTAGCCTCCTCTGCATGAGCTTCTTCGAGAGCCTCGTCGCGCTGCTCGCGCTGGCGGTCCTGCTGCTGCAGGTCTCGCGGCGCACGCCGATTCCCTATCCGACGATGCTCGCTGCCGCCGGCGTGGTCGTCGCGCTGATCCCCGGCTCGCCCGACATCGCGCTCGACGGGCACACCGCAATGGCGCTGTTCATCGCCCCCGTCCTGCTCGACGCCGCGTTCGACTTCCCCCTCGCCGCGATCCGCCGGCTGTGGCGGCCGCTCGTCTCGCTTGCGGTGGTCGCCGTGCTGCTCTCCACCGCCGTGGTCGCCTGGATCGGCTGGGCGTTCGCCGGCCTGCCCATCGCCGCCGCCATCGCGCTCGGTGCCATCGTCGCCCCGCCCGACGCCGCCGCCGCCACCACCGTGCTCCAGTCCGCCGCCCTGCCGCGCCGCACCGTCCAGGTGCTCACCGGCGAGAGCCTGCTCAACGATGCCACCGCCCTGCTCCTGTTCGGCGCCGCGCTCGCGGTGCAGAGCCATGGCGGGATCGACACCATGGTCGCCACGCGCCTGAGCCTCGCCGTGCCCGGCGGCATCGCGCTCGGCCTGTTCTGCGGCTGGGCGATGGGCAAGGTGATGCCCTTCACCCGCGGTTCGTTCGGCGGGAACCTGTTTGAGTTCGTCAACACCTGGATCGCCTGGATCCTCGCCGAGCGGCTCGGCCTCTCCGCCGTGCTCTGCGTGGTCGCCTGCGCGATGTACGTCTCCAATTCGCCCTCGGTGCCGATCAGTGCCCGCAACCGCGTCCAGTCCTTCGCGGTATGGGGTGTCGGCGTGTTCGTGCTCAATGTCGTCGCCTTCCTGCTGATGGGCATGCAGGCCCGCCAGATCGTCGCCCAGATGAGCTCCGAGCGCCTGCACGAAGCCGCGATCTTCGCCGGACTGGTGGTGCTCGGCGTGATCGTCACGCGCATGGCCTGGTCGCTCGCCTACAACGTCCTCGTCCGCACCTTCCCGATGATCCGCGGCAACCTGCCCCCGCCCAGCTTCGCGCAGAGCGTGGTGGTCGGCTGGTGCGGGATGCGCGGGCTGGTGACGCTCGCCACGGCCTTTGCACTGCCGCACGACTTCCCCCAGCGCGACCTGATCGTGCTCTCCGCCTTCGCCGTGGTGCTGGCGACCCTGGTGCTGCAGGGCCTCACCCTCGCCCCGCTGATCCGGCTGCTCGGCCTGGCCGGCAAGGGCGATGGCGAGGAACTGCTCGACCAGGCCCGCCGCAAGCTCGCCGAGGCCGCGCTCGCGGCGCTGGAGGGCGAGCAGGGCAAGGTCGCCGACGAGACCCGCCGCCAGTTCGAGATCGATCGCAACGGCGCCGACAATATCTGCCCGGAGTTCGATGCCCGCCAGCGCCTCCAGCTCGCCGCCGTCGCCGCCCAGCGCGACAAGCTCGACGAACTGCGCGACACCGACGTGATCGGGCAGGACCTGTACGAGCAGCTCCAGGAGGAACTCGACTGGCGCGACCTGGCGATCAGCCCCGAAGGGCGACGGCTGATCGAGGCAGGTTGACCGAGGGCCGGGCACGGCGCACTGTGTTATTTGAATAACACGGATTCGCGCCCATGCGGCCCATCGCATTTGCCCTCGCCCTGCTTTCCGTCCCCGTCGCCGTGCATGCCCAGGCCGAGGAACAGGCGGTGCGCGAAGCCGATGCCAATTTCTGGCGCGCGTTCAACGCCTGTGACGCCGCGGCGATGGCGCCCTTCTTCTCCGAGGATGTCGAGTTCTACCATGACATAACCGGGCTGACCCGCACGCGCGCCGGCGTGGTCGCCTCGCTCGTGAAGGGCCCCTGCGGCACGCCCGGCCTCCAAATCCGCCGCGCGCTGGTGCCCGACAGCATCCATGTCGAGCGCGTGCCGGGCTATGGCGCGATCCTGTCGGGCGAGCATCTCTTCTATGCGAAACAGGGCGACCAGCCCGAACAGCTCGCCACGCGCGCCGGCTTCACGGTGATCTGGCACCAGGATCATGGCCATTGGCAGATGACCCGCGTGATCAGCAATGCCCATCGCCCGGCTTCCTGAAGCCGGCCTCGTGTCGCCCCAATCAGGATTTGCTCGACTTCGCCCCACCCCAGGCGCGATAGAGCCCGCGTGACGACCTTCACCCTCCTCCCCGATCCCACGAGCCCGCTCGCGCGCGAGTCCGCCGCCCAGGCCTTTTCCGACATCCTCGACGGCAATGTGCCCGAGCCCGAGATCGAGCGCTTCCTGATCGACCTGTCGGTGCGCGGCGAGACCAGCATCGAGATCGCCGAGGCAGCGCGGGCGATGCGCGCGCGGCTGATCCCGATCACCGCCCCCGAAGGCGCGATCGACGTGTGCGGCACCGGCGGCGACGGGCACCACACCCTCAACGTCTCGACCGCGGTGAGCCTGGTCGTCGCCGCTGCCGGCGTGCCGGTCGCCAAGCATGGCAACCGCGCCGCCTCGTCCAAGTCGGGCGCGGCGGATACGCTGGAGGCGCTCGGCCTCGACCTCGACCGGGCCGGCGCGCGCGCCGAGGAGAGCCTGCACGAGCTCGGCATCGCCTTCCTCTTCGCCCAGGCGCACCACCCCTCGATGGCGCGGATCGGGCCGCTGCGCCGCCGCATCGGCCGCCGCACCATCTTCAACCTGATGGGCCCGCTGGCCAACCCGGCGCACGTCACCCGCCAGCTGATCGGCATCGCCCGTCCCGACTACGCGCCGATCTATGCCGAAGCGCTGGAGCAGCTCGGCGTCGAAGCCGCCGCGATCGTCTCGGGCGAGGAAGGGCTGGACGAGCTCTCCACCGAACATGCCAGCGTGGTGGTGAGCATCGGCAGCTCGGGCCTGCCTTCGCGGATCACCCCCGAGGATGCCGGCCTGCCCCGCCATCCCCTGACGGCCATTCGCGGCGGCGGCCCCGAGTACAACGCGGTGGCGCTGCGCCGCCTGCTCCAGGGCGAGCCGGGCCCCTATCGCGACGCGGTGCTGCTCAACGCCGCCGCCGCCCTGGTGATCGCGGGCGAGGCGGGCGACCTGCGCGAAGGCGCCGAGGAAGCGGCCGAAGTGATCGACAAGGGCCTTGCCAACGCGCTGCTCGACTGCTGGATCGCCTTTTGATGTCCACGATCCTCGATACCATCATCGCCACCAAGCACGGTGAAGTCGCCACCCGCCGCAAGGCGACCCCGGTGAGCGACCTGCACGCGCTCGCCCTCACCCGCACGCCCCCGCGCGGCTTCAAGGCCGCGCTCGATGCCAGGGCTGCGGCCGGCGGCTATGGCCTGATCGCCGAGATCAAGAAGGCCAGCCCGTCCAAGGGCCTGATCCGCGCCGATTTCGATCCCCCGGCCCATGCCCGCGCCTATCAGGCTGGCGGTGCCGCCTGCCTCTCGGTGCTGACCGACCTCGAATATTTCCAGGGGCATGAGGACTATCTGATCGCCGCGCGCGCCGCCTGCGAGCTGCCGGTGATCCGCAAGGACTTCATGGTCGATCCCTGGCAGGCGCTCGAATCGCGCGCGATCGGGGCGGACGCGATCCTGATCATCGTCGCCGCGCTCGAGGACGCGCAGATGGCCGAGATCGAGGATGCCGCGCTGGGCCTCGGCATGGACGTGCTGGTCGAAGTGCACGACGCCGAGGAACTGGAGCGCGCGCTGAAGCTGCGCTCGCGCCTGATCGGGGTGAACAACCGCAATCTCAAGACCTTCGAGGTCGACGTCCAGAAGACCTACGACCTGGTCGGCCAGTCCCCGAAGGACTGCACCTTCGTCGCGGAATCCGGCCTGAACAGCCGCGCCGACCTCGACGCCATGGCCGCGCACGACATCCGTTGCTTCCTGGTTGGCGAGTCCCTTATGCGCCAGGACGATGTCGAGGCGGCGACCCGGGCATTGGTGGGATGAGCGAGCTGACGCACCTCGACGAGACCGGCGCCGCGCGCATGGTCGACGTCGCGGGCAAGGCCGTCACCGCGCGCGAGGCGGTGGCCAGCGGCCGCATCACCATGTCTCCGGAAGCCGCCGCCGCGATCCGGGCGGGCGCCGTGAAGAAGGGCGATGTCCTCGCCACCGCGCGCATCGCCGGGATCATGGCCGCCAAGCGCACCGCCGAGCTGATCCCGCTCTGCCACCCGCTGCCGCTGACCAAGGTCCTGGTCGACCTCGCCCCGGACGAGACCGGCGTCACCGTCACCGCCACCGCCGCCACCGAGGCGCAGACCGGCGTCGAGATGGAGGCGCTCACCGCCGTCTCGACCGCGCTCCTCACCCTCTACGACATGGCCAAGGCGCTCGATAAGGGCATGACCATCGGCGAGATCCGCCTGCTCTCCAAGAAGGGCGGCAAGTCGGGCGACTGGTCCGCATAACCTCTATCGTCATCCCCGCGCAGGCGGGGATCCAGAGCCAAAAGCGACACAGCAGAGATACCCTGGATCCCCGCCTTCGCGGGGATGACGAAGGGGTTGCGATTTCGCGTGACAGCACCGTCGCATCACGATACTTAGCTTAAAACCTAACTATTGAGGATGCCATGACCCTTCAGCTCTTCGGCCACCCCTTCTCCTCCTATACCTGGAAGGCGCTGATCGCCTTCTACGAGAACGACACCGCCTTCACCTTCCGCAACCTCGAGGAGCCCGGCGCCGCGGAGGAACTGGAGGCTCGCTGGCCGCTAAAGCTCTTCCCGGTCCTGGCCGAAGGCGATCGCACCGTCCTGGAGGCGACCGCGATCATCGAATATCTGCACGTCCATCACCCCGGCCCGGTGTCGCTGATCCCCGCCGATCCCGATCTCGCCGTGCAGGCGCGGATGCTCGACCGAGTGTTCGACAATTATGTGATGGGCATGATGCAGCGCCCGGTGCTCAATTCGCTGCTACCCGAGGAGCGGCGCGATCCGATCGGCCTCGACGAGGCGATGGCGAAGCTCGACAAGGTCTATGCCTGGCTCGACGCCCATCTGGCCGGGCGCACCTGGGCGGTGGGCGACAGCTTCACCCTGGCCGACTGCGCCGCCGCGCCGTCGCTCTTCTATGCCGATTGGGTCCACCCGATCCCGGAGGCGCTGGCCAATCTCCGCGCCTATCGCGCCCGGCTGCTCGCCCGCCCCTCGGTCGTGCGTTGCGTCGAGGATGCCCGGCCCTATCGCCACTATTTCCCGCTCGGCGCGCCCGATCGCGACTGATCGTTTCGGCCCTGCATTAGGGATTCCGCAACCCTGGAACTTAACCCCGCCTTCAGACCCTTGTCTCCACTATCGAGCGGGGTCCGGGCGGGAAAAATCAGTTATGCGACAGGGATTTGCGTCCTCCACCATTTTCAGCCTCTCGGGCGAGGCGCCGGCGGCGCACCTTCTGCCCGAGCCGGGTGACCCTGCCGCCTTCGATGCTGCGATCCTCGCAGGCGAGACGACTCGCCTCGCCTGCTCGATCCGCAAGCTGAGCGCCGCGGGCGCGATGCTGCAGATCGAGGACGAAGTGGTCGAGGAGGACGGGCTGCGGCTCGAGCTCGCCAATGGCCAGTCGCTCGCCGGCCGCATCGCCTGGACCGAGCAGGGCTCGGCCGGTTTCCTGTTCGAAACGCCGATCGACGTGATCAGCACGCTCGCCCGCAACCTGGCCGCCCTGCCCGCCGAGCGCCGCTCGGTGCCCCGTGTCGAGCTGCACCAGACGATCTGCGTGCGGCGTGGCAATCAGGTCGAGTTCACCCGCAGCCGCAACCTCTCCCAGGGTGGGTGCGGCTTCGAGACCGAGATCGCCCTGCAGGAAGGCGATGCGGTCCAGATCAATTTCGATGGCCTTCGCCCGCTCGACGGGCTGGTGAAATGGTCGCAGGGCAGCTTCGCCGGCGTCGCGTTCGACGAGGACCTGCCCTGGCAAGTGCTGATGCCCTGGCTGCGCCAGGCCCAGCAGCAGCCCTCGCACCACACCCGCATGGCGGTGATCCAGGAGCAGACCGGGCTGATCCCGGACCAGAAGGCGATCCGTCTCGACACCCCCGCCCGGGTGCGCGAGGGCGTGCGCTGGTGGAACGTCAAGCTGCGCGCGATCACGCCCCAGCTCGTCGAATTCGAGACGCGCGCGCCCTTCGCCAACGGCGCCCAGCTGTGGATCTCGCTGCCCAATATCGGCGGCGGCCCGGCCGCGGTGATCGAGACCGACGACCGCCACCGCTTCCTCTGCGAGTTCCGGCTTCCCTTGAAGGCAGGCGACCTCGGGCGGATCGCGGGGTAGCTCGAACCTGCCTGTTCCCCGGCGAAGGCCGGGGGCCAGTTGCAGCGTCGTTCGAGAGGCTCGTGCGCCCCACCAAATACGCCGAGACTGGGCCCCGGCCTTCGCCGGGGAACCATAGACGCGGCTTGGCTTGATGCCCTAGGCAACGGCTATGGCCGCCCTCCTCCCCGTCGCCGAAGCCCAGCAGCGCCTGTTCGCGCTCGCCCTCCCGGTGGCGGAGGAATTCTGCCCGCTGGCCGAGGCCTCGGGACGCTGGGCGTCGCGGGACATCGTCGCATTGCGCACCCAGCCCGCGGCGGACCTTTCCTCGATGGACGGCTATGCGATCCGCTTCGCCGACCTGCCCGGCCCCTGGGAAGTAATCGGCGAGAGCGCCGCTGGCCGCAGCTTTGCGGGCCAGGTCGCTGCCGGCCAGGCGGTGCGCATCTTCACCGGCGCCGCGCTTCCCGCGGGTGCCGATACCGTGCTGGTGCAGGAGGAAGCCGCGCGTGACGGCGACCGCCTCGCCCTCGCCGGCGAAGGCCCGCCGCGCCCGGGCAGCAGCGTGCGCCCCCGCGGGCTCGATTTCGCCGAGGGCGACGCGCTGATCCGCGCTGGGGAGCGCATCACCCCCGCCCGCCTCGCCCTTGCCGCCATTGCCGGACACGCGACGCTGCCCGTCCGCCGCAAGCTGCGCGTGGCACTGCTCTCGACTGGCGACGAGCTGGTCTCGCCCGGCACGCCGCTCGGTCCCGACCAAATCCCGGAGACCAATCGCCTGCTCCTTGCCGCGATGCTCGCCGACCTGCCGGTCGAGCTGATCGACCTCGGCATCCTGCCCGATCGCCAGGACACGCTCGAGGCGGCGTTCCGCGAGCTCGACTGCGACCTGCTCGTCACCACCGGGGGCGCCTCGGTCGGCGATCATGATCTCGTCCGCCCGGCGCTGGCGGCAGTGGGCGCGGCGATCGACTTCTGGAAGGTCGCATTGCGCCCCGGCAAGCCGATGATGGCGGGCCGGCTGGGCGATGCCGTGGTGCTCGGCCTGCCCGGCAACCCGGTATCGGTCTTCGCCACCGCGACCCTGTTCGTCCGCCCGCTGATCGCGCATCTCGCCGGTGCCGCCGATCCGCTGCCCCGGACGCGCACCGTGCCGCTGGGCGAGCCGCTGCCCGCCACCGGCGCCCGTGCCGACTATCTGCGGGCGGAACTGATCGACGGGCATGCTCATGCGGCAACGATCCAGGACTCGTCGATGCTGCGCACCCTGGCCCGCGCGACATGCCTGATCATACGCCCGGCGGGGGCGCCGGAGGCAAAAACGGGCGACTCGGCGGAAATCCTCGACATCGCTTGACAAGTAGGCGGAACATTGCAAAAACGTTCCCAGTCTGTTCCAGACCGGGAGAAACTTGATGCTCACGCGCAAGCAGCACGAGCTCATCTGCTTTATTGCCGACCGGCTTGCCGAGACCGGCGTGTCGCCTTCGTTCGAGGAAATGAAGGAAGCGCTCGATCTCAAATCGAAGTCGGGCGTGCATCGGCTGATCTCGGCGCTGGAGGAGCGCGAGTTCATTCGCCGCCTGCCCAACCGTGCCCGCGCGCTCGAAGTGCTGCGCATGCCGGAGCGCGGCGGCGAAGCAGTGAAGAAGCCCGCAGCGCCGAAGACCGGGGCCCCCGTGGCATCAACTTCGTCAACTTCGGCGCCCGCGACGCCGCCGGCGCCGGCCAATGACGTGATCGAGATCCCGCTGCACGGTCGCATCGCCGCTGGTACGCCGATCGAGGCGCTGCAGGATTCGGCCATGCTCCCGGTCCCCGCCGCCTTGCTCGGTGCGGGCGAGCATTATGCGCTCGAAGTCGCAGGTGACTCGATGGTCGAGGCCGGCATTCTCGACGGCGACTATGCGCTGATCCGCCGCACCGAGACGGCCCGCGACGGCGAGATCGTCGTGGCGCTGATCGAGGAGAATGAGGCGACGCTGAAGTATTTCCGCAAGGAAGGCGCGATGATCCGGCTGGACCCGGCAAATCGCGACTACAACCCCCAGCGCTATCGCCCCGACCAGGTCCGCGTGCAGGGCCGCCTCGCCGGGCTGCTGCGCAAATACTGAGGTTTCCGATCCTCCGAAGGTGTCAGTCGGCCGGCGCGTAGGGCGGCTGCACCTTGGGTGGGTTGCGCCAGGGGTGTTGCCCGGCGCCGCGCACCATCGTCACGCGGCCGCTCCTGAACGCGATCGCCACGCCGCCCGTCCTGGCGAGCGCCGGCCTGTCGAGCTTGAGCCAGCGCGGCGTGCAGCCCGCGGGCAGGCGCCGGTCGCTGATCATCACATCGACGCTGCGGCACAGGGCGGTGAACTCGGCCCAGGGCAGCGTATAGGGACTGCGCGTCGCAGCGATACGCCAGACCCGGCCTCCGGCCCGGTGCTCGATCATGCAGCTGTCCAGGCTGCACCGCGCGCCCGGCTGGTCCGATAGCGCCACCGGCTCGGCATCGCTGCCGCCCGTCTCGGCGAGCATGTCGCGGGTATAGTCCCCCGCCCGGTCGCGCAGCAGCGCCATGCTGCCATCCGGCATGCGGATCGCAAGATGCCGTCCATCGCCGGTGACGATCAGGTCGGGCGCTGGCGTCGTCAGCATCCAGCCGAGGCCGATGGCCAGCGGCACCGCGCCCGCCCAGCGCACCCGTGTCCGCCACAGCGCCAGCCACAGCCCGCCGGCGACCATCAGTCCGAAGGCGCCGTTCGGCATGCTGGGAAAGGCCGACACCGCGCCCGGCGCGGCGGCCGTGGTCCGCGCGATCCAGAGCAGCAAGTCGAGCGCCCGGGCAGTGAGCCACCAGGCCGGGCCGCCCAGCCCGACCAGGTCGAGCAGCAGCGCCAGCGCCTCGATCGGCATGATCACGAAGGTGGTGAGCGGGATCGCGACGATGTTGGCCAGCGCGCCGTAGAGCCCCGCCTGGTGGAAATGGAACAGCCCGATCGGCATCAGCGCCAGCTCGACCGCGACGCCGGTGAGCAGCAGCGAACCCGCACCGCGCAGGAACGCCACCGCCCGCCCCTCCTCGCGCTTGCCGAACCAGCCCTGCATGCGGGGGCTCTCGTGCAGCGCCACGATCGCGGTCACCGCCGCGAAGCTCAGCTGGAAGCTCGCGCCCGCCAGCGCCTCGGGCCAGAGCAGCAGCACGATCAGCGCGCCCGCCGCGACCAGGCGCAAGGTGATCGCCTCGCGCCCCAGGCTCAGCGCGAGCAGCACCAGCAGCGCGGCGACGCAGGAGCGGATCGTCGGCACCTCGGCGCCCGTGAGCCAGGTATAGCCGATGGCGGCCAGCGCTCCGGCTCCCGCCGCGACGAGCGGCAGGCGCCAGCGCAGTGCCAGCGTCGGGCTCAGCGCGAGCAGCTTGAGCACCAGCAGCATCGCCGCCGCGGTCACCGCCGTGACGTGCAACCCGCTCACCGACAGCAGATGCGCCAGGCCGGAGCGCTGCATCGCCTCGACATCCTCCTCGGCGATCGCGCCCTGGTCGCCGGTCGCCAGCGCGCTAGCGATGCCGCCCGCACTCCCCTCGATTCGCGACTGGATGTGCGCGGAAAGCGACGCGCGCAGATCCGCGCCGGACGCCGTTGCCGGGGTCACCACCGCCACCGGGTCGAAACCCTTCCCCGTAGCACCGAGCCCGACGAACCAGGCGGTGCGCGCGAAATTATATCCGCCCGGCACCGCGGCCTCGGCCGGCGGCATCAGCCGGGCGCGCAGCTTCACCACCGCATCCGGCGCCAGGCCCGCCGGCACGTCCCGCGCCTCGAGGTTCACCCGCACCCGCGGCGGCAGGTCGCGCCGGCCCGGCAGCAAGGTCACGCGCACCACCTCGCGCGCCGGCATCCGTTCGACCCGCACGACGCGCCCGGTGATCTCCACCACTGCCGGCCGCGCCAACACCGGTGCCGCAACATGCTCGGCCCGCCACCAGATCAGCGCGCAGCCCGCAGCCATGGCGAGACCTCCGATCAGCAGCGCCCGCCCCAGCCGCCCCGGCAGCACCAGCCCGAGCAGCGCCACCGCGGCACAGGCGAGGAGGAATCCGATCCAGCGCGACACGTCGGGAAGCAGGAACCAGGCCGTGATCCCCCCACCCAGCGCCACCGGCAGCCAGAGCGGCAACTGCCCCCGCTCGGCCTCCAGCCAGCGCTCGATCGCGCCGCCAATCTGGCGAAACACCGCCCCGCCCCCCATTTGAAGGGAGGTAAACCCCGTGCTAGGGGCGCCCTCGGTGGCTGAATGGGCCATCGAAACACAGTTCTGGGAGCAAGCTCGGTTGGGCGCAACATCTGATACGGGTGCGAAACAGGTCGTCACGCGGTTCGCACCGTCCCCTACCGGGTTCCTGCACATCGGCGGTGCGCGCACCGCTCTGTTCAACCTGCTGTTCGCCCGCCATCACGGCGGCAAGTTCCTGCTGCGCATCGAGGATACCGATCGCGCCCGCTCGACCGACCAGGCGATCGCCGCGATCCTCGACGGGATGCGCTGGCTGAACCTCGATTGGGACGGCGAGGAAGTCTATCAGTTCTCCCGCGCCGAGCGGCACGCCCAGGTGGCGCGCGAGATGCTCGCCAATGGCCATGCCTACAAGTGCTTCGCTACCGCCGAGGAACTCGAGGCGATGCGCGCCGAGCAGAAGGCGAACAAGCAGCCGCTGCGCTATGACGGCCGCTGGCGCGATCGCGACGAGAGCGAGGCCCCGGCGGGTGCCCCCTTCGTCATCCGCCTCAAGGCCCCGCGCGAAGGTGCGGTGACGATCGAGGATCATGTCCAGGGTCCGGTTACCGTCAACAATGCCGAGCTCGACGACCTCGTCCTGCTCCGCTCGGACGGCACGCCGACCTATATGCTCGCGGTTGTGGTCGACGATCACGACATGGGCGTGACCCATGTGATCCGCGGCGACGACCATTTGAACAACGCCTTCCGGCAGCTGCCGATCTATCGGGCGATGGGCTGGGACGAGCCGGAATACGCGCACATCCCGCTGATCTTCAATCCGGACGGCACCAAGATGTCGAAGCGGAAGAACGCAGTGGCGGTCGACGAGTATCGCGACGCGCTCGGCATCCTGCCCGAGGCGCTGTCCAACTATCTGCTTCGCCTCGGCTGGGGGCATGGCGATGACGAGATCATCAGCCGCGAGCAGGCGATCGAGTGGTTCGCACTGTCCGGCGTCGGCCGCAGCCCGTCGCGCTTCGACCTCAAGAAGCTCGAGAGCCTCAACGGCCATTATATCCGCGCGGCCAGCGACGAGCGGCTCGCCGATCTGGTGGCCCCGCGACTCGGTTTCGAACTTTCGGAATCGCAGCTGGATCTTCTGCGCCGCAGCATGGCCGCATTGAAGCCGCGCGCCGTGAATCTCCTCGAATTGGCAGAGGGTGCGGCCTTCCTTTTTCGCACCCGCCCACTGGAATTGGACGACGGTGCCAAGGCTCTGCTAGAGGGCGACGCGCGGGCACTCCTGGCTCAGTTGCACGCCGCGCTTGACGGCGTGGAAAGCTGGGATACGGAGGCGCTCGAAGCGGCGGTACGCACCGTCGCGGAAGATGCGGGTGTCAAGCTCGGTGCGACTGCGCAGCCTCTGCGCGCGGCACTCACCGGTCGCCGGACATCTCCGGGCATCTTTGACGTTCTAGCGCTGCTGGGACGCGAAGAGAGCCTGGCTCGCATCGCAGATCAAATGAACGTGCCGGCCTGATCCCAGGCCCGGCCCAAACATAGGACGACGTTTATGAGCGACACCGCGAAGCTGCAGGTTCCGGGGAAGGATGTAGAATATCCGATTCTCTCGGGCAGCGTCGGACCGGACGTCATCGACATCCGCAAGCTCTATGGGCAGACCGGCAAGTTCACCTATGACCCCGGCTTCACCTCGACCGCGTCGTGCGAATCGGGCCTGACCTATATCGATGGCGACGAGGGCATCCTGCTCCATCGCGGCTATCCGATCGGCCAGCTCGCCGAGCATTCGAGCTTCATGGAAGTCAGCTACCTGTTGCTGAACGGCGAACTGCCGAACCAGGACGAGCTGACCGCGTTCGAGAACACGATCACGCGCCACACCATGCTGCACGAGCAGCTCGCAACCTTCTATCGCGGCTTCCGCCGTGACGCGCACCCGATGGCAGTGATGTGCGGCGTCGCCGGCGCGCTCTCGGCCTTCTACCACGATTCGACCGACATCACCGATCCGAAGCAGCGCATGATCGCGTCGCATCGCCTGATCGCGAAGATGCCGACGATCGCGGCGATGGCCTACAAGTACAGCGTCGGCCAGCCGTTCCTCTACCCGGACAACAAGCTCAGCTACACCGGCAACTTCCTGCGCATGACCTTCGGCGTGCCGGCGGAAGAATATGTGGTGAACCCGGTCATCGAAAAGGCGATGGACCGCATCTTCATCCTCCATGCCGATCACGAGCAGAACGCCTCGACCTCGACCGTGCGTCTCGCCGGTTCGTCGGGCGCGAACCCGTTCGCCTGCATCGCGGCCGGCATCGCCTGCCTGTGGGGCCCGGCGCATGGCGGCGCCAACGAGGCGGCGCTCAACATGCTGCGTGAGATCGGCCGTCCGGAGCGCATCCCGGAGTACATCGCCCGCGCCAAGGACAAGAACGATCCGTTCCGCCTGATGGGCTTCGGCCACCGCGTCTACAAGAACTACGATCCGCGCGCGACCGTGATGCAGAAGACCGTGCGCGAAGTGTTCGACGCGCTCAAGGTCAACGACCCCGTCTTCGAAGTTGCCCTGCAGCTCGAGGAAATGGCACTCAACGATCCGTACTTCATCGAGAAGAAGCTGTTCCCGAACGTCGATTTCTATTCGGGCGTCATCCTCTCGGCGATCGGCTTCCCGACCACGATGTTCACCGCGCTCTTCGCCCTTGCCCGCACCGTCGGCTGGGTCGCCCAGTGGAACGAGATGATCTCGGATCCCGAGCAGAAGATCGGCCGCCCGCGCCAGCTCTACACGGGCCCGGTGCAGCGCGATTACGTGCCGGTCGAGAAGCGCTAAGGAAAACTAGACGCCGTTTGCTTGCTTTGTCCAAAGGGGGAATGGACATGCGCGGCTTACTCGCCGGTATTTGGTTCTTTCTGCTTGCCTTGGGCGGGGTCGCACATGCGGCTCCGGCCAAGGCAGCAGAGCCCTGTTACGTGCATTACTGGCCGGCGATCGTCTGGCGGGGCGAGATACCAGGCGGGCCGATTGGAACGAGCTACTACCAGAGCACCACGAAGCTGCCCCAGATTTCGGATCTAATCGAAGCGCACCTCAGTGATGAGGCGGAACTCGCGCTGATCCGGACGATCGACTTTAGTGGCATCACCGGATCGCGTCCGGTCGAATTCGTGCTCGAGAAGGCACCGCTGGAGAAGCCCAGCAAGGTCAAGGCTGGCGGACCGCTTCGCGCCCCGGAGTCCGACTGTTATATCGAGATACTGAATGTCGGCAGCATCTATCAGGCCGATGCCATATGGGGCGTCTCCTTCGTGAGCTCCGCCCGCTTTCGCTATTTCGAAAAGGGCGCGACGCCGGTTCTGTGGAAGAACCCCGGCAACAGCACCCACATCAAGCATGCGCTCGCCCGCACGGGTGCACCCGATGTCAGCCTGGCCGAAGACATCAAGGATGCCTTCCAGGTGAACATGCGGGCCAATCTCGCAGCTTTCACCGCAGCATTGAACCAGAAGCGCAGTCAGCATTAATCATTCCTCGTCACTCGGAAGAGGGAACGAACCTTCATGCGCCAGAACCTCCTGATCCTCGTCGGCATCCTCGGCTTCATCGCGGGCGTGGTGTTCATGCTCCAGGGCCTGGGCATCCTGCAGGTGCCCGTCACCAGCCCGATGATCGGCAGCCAGACCTGGGTGGTGCGCGGCGGGATCATCGCACTGCTCAGCGCGATCCTGGTCGGCGGCGTCCGCCTCGTCCCCACCCGCGCCGAGCGCAAGGCCGCGCGCCGGGCGACCGACCGCGATTAACCTTAACCTCAGCGTACAATCCGGTTCAGCAACGCGACTCGATCGCCATCCTATCGTTCTTCCTTGCGGGAAGAGAGAGGAATGGAGATCTGAGATGAACCTTGCCAAGCTGATCGCTGCGGCCGCGCTCGCCACCGTCGGCATCGCCAGTGCCGCCACGCCGGCGGCTGCCGCGCCGGTCCCGACCACCAGCGTGATCGCGCTCGCCGCCGCGGCGCCCGCCGCGCAGGACTGGCGCTATCGCGAGCGCTATCGGGATCGCCACTATGACCGCCGCCATTGGGACCGCGGCCGCCATCGCGGCTGGGATCGTGGCCGTGGCTGGGACCGTGGCCGTGGCTGGGATCGCCGCTACTATCACGGTCGTCGCACCTGCTGGCGTGAGTGGCGCCGTGGCCACCGCGTGACGATCTGCCGTTAACCGGCGCCAGACAGAAGCAGCATGGGGCGTCCGCCGGGATCCGGCGGGCGCCCTATTGCCGTATCGGCAGGCTGAACACGAAGCGGGCGCCCTGCCCCGGCGCGCTGTCCACCACCAGGTCGCCGCCCATCGCGCGGGCGAGGCGCCGGGCGATGTAGAGGCCAAGGCCGGAACCGCCCGGTTCCGTCGGATCGACCCGGCCGAACTTCTCGAAGATCTTCTGCTGATCGGACTGGGCGATGCCCTTGCCCTGATCCGCGACGATCACATGGCCGTGGTGCTCGTCGCGCTCGAGCCGGATCCACACCATCGCGCCCGGCGGCGAATAGCGCACCGCATTGCCGATCAGGTTGACCATCACCTGCAGCGCGCGGCGGAACTCGCCATGCACGGGCACCAGTTCGTCCATTGCCGGCCGGTCGATCCGTACTTCCGCCTGGGCGGCGCGCACGGCGAGCAGCCCGGCGGCGCGACGCGCGACATCGGCCAGGTCGATCGCTTCGTCCCCGGTCTCGAAATCGTCGCGCTCGATCGCCTGCAGATCGACCAGGTCGTCGACCAGCCCCAGCAGATGGCGCCCGGCATTGGCGATGTCGCTCGCATATTCCGCATAGTCGGGCTTCAACGGCCCCTCGGTCTGCGCGCTGATCGAATCGGCGTTGGCGATGATCTTGCCGAGCGGCCCGCGCAGCGCGCGATCGAGCCGCTGGCTGAATGAATCGGGGAATCCCCCGAACGGCGCGGCGGCCTGGGGCAGCGGCGTATCGACCTTGGGTGCCGCGGGCACGGCCTGGTCGAGCATGTGCGCGGCGCCGACGAACCCGGCGAAGCGCCCGCCCGGATCGGTGCGCGGCGTGGCCGCGAGGCGGACCATCCGGCCCGTGCCGCGCAGCTCGGCCTTCTGCCCATCGAACCTGCCCTGGGCGGCAACGGCAGTCAGGATCGGCAGCTCGCCCGCCTCGTCCTGCTCGAGCCGGAAGAGCCGCGTCAGCGGCTGGCCCAGCATCGCGCTCGAATCGAAGCCGTAGCGCGCGCCTGCCTCGATCGAGAGGAAGGTGATGCGCAGCGACGCGTCGGTCTCCCACAGCCAGTCGGCCGCGGAACGGAAGAAATCACCGTCACGCTCGGGCTCGCTCGCCGGCGCGCGCCAGCCCGGCCGCAGCCGCCAGCCGCTGACTTCGAGGCGTACGCCGCCCTGCTCGGGCTCGGCACGCACCCACAGCTCCAGGTCGTCCTCACCGTCAGCGGCGATGACGTTGCGCGAGATGGCGATGCCCAGCCGCTGCGACAGCCGCGCGAGCGTGGCGATCTGCGGCACGGCAAGCGGCGCGCCGATGGTGCCGCCGGCGCGCATGTTGAGCTCGAACAGACGCGCCTCGGCATCGATCAGCCGCCCTTCGGCATCGAGCCGGGCGATCGACAGCGGCAGCGAGGGATCGATGATGTTCACTTCACCCCTCCCCGCTGGAGCGCGATGAGCGCGGCACGATAATCGGGGTCGAGCTTGAGCGGCGCCAGGGCCGCACGGGCCTCGACGGGCGAGATCGCGGCGATGGTGTCGAGCGTATCGGCGAACGTCTCCAGGTCACGGCGCGGATCCGCCTCGCTCAGCGCATAGCCGATCTGGGCGACGCCTTCACGTCCGATCTCCAGCGCGCGCAGCGCCAGCCACAGCCGGTCGGCAGTGGGATCGAGGACGAGGTCGCGGGCAAGCGCATAGGGCACGCCCAGCGCATGGCCGAGCAGCGCGATGAACAACACGATCCGCCGGTCGCCCAGCGCCTCGACCAGCATGCCCGAAAGCTCGCCCGGCTGGGCGTCGATGGCCGCTGCGAAGCGCATCGCGGCAGCCTCGAGCCGGTCGCCCTCGTCATAGGCGGCAAGGCTGCGCTGGGCGGCATCGCACAGCGCCCGGTCGAGCATCTCGTTCGGCCCGGGGATGCGTTCGCGCAGCGCGGCGGCGGTCCACCACACCAGCTTGTGATGCAGCTCGGCCGGAAGCTCGGTCTGGAATTGTCCCACTTCGGGACTGCCCCGACGACGACTTTCGGCAATCAGCACCGCCATCGCGCTCGCTGCGACCACTCTGTCCGGATGCTGGACGAATCGGTTGATCAGGCTCGGCCGCTCGGGATCGTCCGGCGCGTTCATCGGCAGCGCCGCGCCCAGCATCTCCTGGCGGACTCGCGCGACCAGCTCGGCCATCAGCTCGCCGTCGCGCAGCAGGCCCGAATTCCACAGACGGGCGAGCACGGAGACGCCCGGCTCGATCAGCCTGGCGACCAGCTCCGATTCGTCGCGTCCGGTGAGCAGACGCACCGCATGCTCGCGAATCTCGCTCTCCACCGTCTCCACGAGGCCACGCAGCAGCGCGGCCAGGCCTGCGCGGCTATGCTCGTCGAGCCGTGCCTCTTCGGGCAGGAAGAAATCTTCGACCGCGACCATCAGACCCCTATAGGCACGCAGCTCCGCAGCCGCCGCACGTGCGAGCAGCTCCCCAGCGCTGACAGCCAAGCCATCGCGCACGCCGACGGGATTCTCCGACATCGACCCCAAGCTAACGGAAATGTCCTTAAGACGAGACTAAGCTTTTTCGCGCGTGCTCTCAACCGCCGCAGCGAGCGTGGCGAAGGAATATATCGCAACCGCAGCAAGGCCGAGCGTGGCGAATCCGGCAAGCGCAAAGGGCGTCAGGACGAGCAGATGCGCGGAAGGACTCCCCCACCAGCGCTTTGCCGGGGCCGGCACGCGCTCGACGAGCAGCTGCGCGGCGACACCGACCAGCGCGAGCACCGGCGGCGTCGTGCTGCCCGTATTGGCGAATTCGGCCCATCCGGTGAGAATCGCGATCAGCCCGAACAGCGCGAAGATCGCCCATTCGAGCAGTCCGGCACGCTTGTCCTCGCCGCGCAGTACCGCCATCGCCGCGCCCGTGGCGAGCGTGGCGGTGCCGAGCAGCGCGACGACGGTGCCCGCTCCTTCCCAGCGCAGCGCGGTGAGGATCAGCGAACCCGCCGAGACCACGCCGCCGGCCACGCTCAGCGCCCAGCCGGGCACGTTCCGGCCGACCAGTTCGGGCAGCGCGATTCGCGCGGCGCGGGTGAACACCCAGCGGTCCGCCCAGTCGGTGCGGCGTTCGGTCAGCGCCGCGAGCACCCCGGTGTTGCGCGCGGCCAGCCCCTCGACGCTGCGCTCGACGGCATGGCCGCCCTTGAGCCAGCCGGCGGTGAGACCGACATGCTCGGCGCCCGATTGCGCGGCGACGCGGAGCAGCGCCGACTGGAAGTCGTAATCCTCGGGCATCTGCGCGATCTGGGCGAGCTGCTCCACGGTGATGCGGGCAACGCCGGCCCAGCTGTCGCGCATGTCGAGCCGCTCGATCGCGGCGGGCGAAGTGGGATCGTCGGTGACGAGCAGCGCCTCGCCGCCCGCTTTCGCCATCTTGTCCATCACCGGATCGGTGGTGACCAGCCCGTCGGCCATCACCAGCACCTGCGCGCCGGGCGCGATCTTCTCGGCGGCCTCCTCGGCCGAGCGGACGATCTCGATGCGCGGATGGCGCTTGGCGGCGCGGTTGACCGCGGTGAGCAGTGCCGGCGTCATCTTGCCGACCGCGACCAGCACCTGCTCTGTCCCGGCGCCGAACAGCAGCCGCGCCTGATATTCGAGCAGCGTCATCCCGCCGAACGGCAGGGTCGCCATCAGCGTACCCGGACGGCCCTCGGCCTCCTCGACAGCAAAGATCAGCCCCGCCAGCATGATGTTCGATCCGTTAAGCGGTTTCGATCAGTACAGCAAATGCGGGGCGCGGGCCTCGACCCAGGCGGCTTCGTCCGGCCGGGTGCGTGCATCGAGGTCGCCGGGCTGCGCCGCCGCATCGTCGACCCATTCGCGCAGGTCCGGGCCGCCGTTGATCACGTCGATCGCCAGCTTGTCGAAGACATATTCGTACGGGAAGTCGCGCCACAGCGGATAATCGCCATAGAGCTTGCGGATCGCCTTGAAGCCCAGCGCCTGTAGCCGCCAGGGCTGGAACACGGCATGGTCATAGGCCTGCCCCTCGGCATGGATGAACACGCCCGAGCAGAGCTGGCCGACATGCTTGTGGAAGGTCGGCTGGAACCAGAAGTCGCGCAGCGTGCAGCCGGCCAGCCATTGCGGCGCGAGCGTGTACATGGCGACGATCAGCTTCTTCGCATCGATGTCCGGCGCGCCGAACAATTCCAGGGGACGCGTGGTGCCGCGCCCTTCGGAAAGCGTGGTCCCCTCCAGCATCACCGTGCCGGCATAGGCGCGCGCCATGTTGACGTTGGCGGCATTGGGGCTCGGGTTGATCCAGGGCCGCTCGATCGGCCAGCCGAAGCCGGGCGCCGCGTCGGGCTGCCAGCCCTCCATCTCGATCACCCGGTAGTCGACGTCCAGGTTGAACTGCCTGATGAACCAATGCCCCATCTCGCCCAGCGTCATGCCGTGGCGCATCGGCATCGGCCCGGCACCGACAAAGCTTTCCCAGCCCGGCAGCAGGGTCGTGCCCTCAACCGGCCGGCCGGCGGGATTGGGGCGATCGAGCACCCACACGCTCTTGCCATGCTCGGCAGCCGCCTCGAGCACGTAGAGCAGGGTCGTCACAAAGGTGTAGATGCGGCAGCCGACGTCCTGCAGGTCGATCAGGATCGTGTCGAACGTTCCCATCGACTGGCCGGTCGGCCGGCGGACTTCGCCGTAGAGGCTGAACACCGGCATCCCGTATGTGGGATCGGTATAGTCCGGCGACTCCATCATATTGTCCTGCAGGTCGCCGCGCACGCCGTGCTGCGGGCCGAACACCGCCGAGACGTTGAGCCCGGCCGCGACCAGGGCATCGAGCGAATGCGTCAGGTCCGCGGTCACCGAGGCGGGGTGCGCGAGCAGCGCCACGCGCTTGCCTTCGAGGGGACGACGAAGCTCAGGGCTCTCGAGGAGCCGGTCGATGCCGAATTTCATGCGCCGCTGGGTGCCGGGAGTTGGAGCACGAAGCAAGCCGGATCGTGGAAATCCGGTTTCCCGGCGGGATGGGCTGCCGACCAGTAGGATTTGGTCCCGTCGACCTCCTCTATCACTGCGGTGATCGCCACCCGCCATTCCCCCTCGGGCAGCCCGCCCAGATCGACGGCGACGCGGACACCGTCGTCGACCGGTTCGATCCGCGGCGCGCCCAGCGGCTGGTCGCGCATCCCCTCGCGGTACCCATCGAAGCGATAGGCGGCCCAGGCAGTCGAGGGCGAGAAGTTGAACTCGAAATAGCCCTCCCCGCCCGCCGGCTTCACGAACAACTCGAAGCAGGTGTGCTTCCAGAGTTCGTCGGTCCGCACCGGCGCAGCAGGCGCAGGGACCAGCGGCGCCGGCCCCGTCAGGCGATAGACGAGCAGGCTCTCCCCACGCCGGATATCGACGGTGACTTCGACACCCTCCACCGCACGCGGCGGATGTTCGGGATGCGGGGCGAGCGGAACGCGAATGGTCATCGGCTGGGTCTAGCGCAGCAACGGGGCGAAGGCGATTTCGCTTCAAATGTAGGATTTCGCATGATCTACCCTGATCGATGCAGCCTGATCGCGCCTTGTTCCTGTCCGCGCCCCGGTCGAAGCCCCTTGCGGGAAGGGGAAAACAGGCCCCCGTAGCGTATGTTTCGTAAACTTCCGCGCATCGTCAGATGGGGCGGGACGCGCGACTCCGAACTGGGCTAGGGGCCCGTGCGTGTCCGTTCCATTCTACCGTTCGCGTACCGGCGTCTTCCTCCTCGCCACCCTGTGCTGCCTGCTCTGGGGCAGCGCCTTCCCCACGGTGAAGAACGGTTATGCGCTGTTCGGCATCGGCAAGGCGGACACCGCCGCCCAATTGCTCTTCGCGGGCTATCGCTTCGCGCTGGCCGGGCTGATCCTGCTCGCCACCGCCGCCGCGATGCGCAAGCCGGTGCTGCCGGCGGACCGGCGCCAGGCCGGCCAGGTGGCGCTGCTCGGCCTCACCCAGACCGGCATCCAGTATGTCTTCTTCTATGTCGGCCTCGCCCATGCCAGCGGGGTGAAATCCTCGATCATGAACGCGACCGGCGTGTTCTTCAGCGTGATCCTCGCCCATTTCCTCTATGCCGACGATCGGCTGGTGGGCCGCCGGGCACTGGGCTGCCTGATCGGCTTCCTCGGCGTGGTGGTGGTGAACCTGGGCGGCAGCGGCCATTTCGACTTCGACTTCACCCTGCTCGGCGAGGGCTTCATCGTCATCGCCGCCTTCGTGCTCGCCGCGGCCTCGATCTACGGCAAGCGCCTGTCGCGCGACATGGACGCGATGGTGATGACCGGCTGGCAGCTGACGATCGGTGGCCTGCTGCTCACCGCCATGGGCCTGATCGGCGGCGGCCACATGGCCCCGGCCACGCCCCTGTCGGCCGGGCTCCTCCTCTATCTCGCCCTGCTCTCCTCGGTCGCCTTCGCGCTGTGGAGCCTGTTGCTCAAGCACAACCCGGTCGGCCTGATCGCCGCGTTCAACTTCCTGATCCCGGTGTTCGGCGTCTCGCTCTCGGCGATCTTCCTCGGCGAATCGATCCTGCGCTGGAGCTATCTCGCCGCGCTGCTGCTGGTCTGTGCCGGCATCTGGATGGTGACGCGCCCCGCCGCTCCGGCCCGGCGCGCCCAGTGATTGCGACAGCGTCACAACTCCGATATCGTATACGATAATATACGTCATCTGGGGTCCGTTCATGCCGAAGCTTCCCGCGCTCGTCCTTGGTTTCGCCACGCCGCTGGCGCTGGGCGCGGCCCCGCTCCCGCCCGTGAGCAACCCGGCCTACACGCTCTCGATGCCCGATCCGGCGAGCCATCGCTTCGCCGTGACGCTCGACATGACCTCGGCGTCCGGCGACGTCACGCTCGTCATGCCGGTCTGGACCCCCGGCTACTATCAGCGGATGAACTATGCCGAGAAGGTCCGCGACCTGGCCGCCACCGACCAGGCCGGCCACCCGCTCGCCGTGCGCCAGGAGGGCAATCGCTGGCACATCGCCGCGCCACGGGGTGCGAAGCTGCGCATCCGCTACCAGGTGCTCGCCGATCGCGACTTCGTCGCCGCCAACTTCCTCGATGCGAACAAGGGCTATGTCTCCCCCGCCGGCATGTTCGCCTATCCGGAGGGCGGGCTGCGCCAGCCGGTGACGCTGCGCATCACGCCCCAGGCGGGCTGGACCGTCGCCACCGGACTGGCACCGCTGGGCAAGGCCGCCAACGCCTATCGCGCGGCGGATTTCGACATCCTCTATGACAGCCCGATCCTGATGGGGAAGCTCGAGCGCCTGCCCTCCTTCCGGGTGCGTGGGGTGCCGCATCACTTCGCCGGCGTGGAATTCGGCACGATCGACCGGGCGCTGCTGGTGTCGGACACCCAGAAGATCGTCACCGCGGCCTCGGCGATCCTCGGCGACATCCCCTATCGCGACTATACCTTCCTCGCCATCGGCCCGACCCCGGGCGGGATCGAGCATCTCAATTCGACGGCGGTGGGCCTGAGCGGCCAGGACAACCGCACGCCGGGCGGGCGGCTGCGGCTCAACAGCTTCCTCGCCCATGAATATTTCCACCACTACAACGTCAAGCGCATCCGCCCGCGCGAGCTGGGGCCGTTCGACTATGAGCGCGAGAACCGCACGCGGCTGCTCTGGGTGTCGGAGGGTTTCACCGTCTATTACGAAGGCGTGGTGATGCGCCGCGCCGGGCTGATCGACCGCAAGGCGTTCCTCGACGATCTCTCGGGCAATATGCGCGCCTATGAGAACGGCCCCGGCCACCGCTTCCAGTCGGTGTCGCAGGCGAGCTACGAGACCTGGGAGGACGGCCCGTTCGGCCGCAAGGACGGCAAGACCATCTCCTATTACGAGAAGGGCCCGGTGATCGGCGTCATGCTCGATCTCGCCATCCGCCACGCCACCGGCAACCAGCGCTCGCTCGACGACGTGATGCGCGCGCTCTACCGCGACTATTACCAGCGTGCCGGCCGCGGCTTCACCGATGCCGAGTTCCGCGCCACCTGCGAGCGGATCGCCGGCACTTCGCTCGCCGATCTGTTCCGCTATGTCGATACCACCGACGATCCCGACTATGCTCGTTATTTCGGCTATGCCGGGCTCGATGTGGACACGACGCCCGATGCCAAGGGCGAACGCCGCTTCACCCTCACCCCAAGGAGCAACCCAGACGCCCTGCAGCAACGGATTCTCGCCAGCTTCTGACGCGCCGTGCGGCGATGCTTGGCGTTCGGGGCAAATTCTTGCTAGGCGCCGCCGCACCATGACCGAATTCAAGTCCGATCTGCTCCGTCTGCTCTCCGAGCGTGGCTATATCCACCAGGTCACCGACCCGGAGGCGCTCGACTCCCTTGCGACCAAGCAGATCGTGCCCGGCTATATCGGCTTCGATCCGACCGCGCCTTCGCTGCACGTCGGCAGCCTCGTCCAGATCATGCTGCTGCGCCGCCTCCAGCAGGCGGGCCACAAGCCGATCGTCCTGATGGGCGGCGGCACCGGCAAGATCGGCGATCCCTCGTTCAAGGACGAGGCGCGCAAGCTGATGACCGACGAGGTCATCCAGTCGAACGTCGCCTCGATCAAGACCGTGTTCGAGAAGTTCCTCACCTTCGGCGACGGCCCCACCGACGCGGTGATGGTCGACAATGCCGAGTGGCTCGACAAGCTCGAATACATCCCCTTCCTGCGCGACATCGGCCGGCATTTCTCGGTCAACCGCATGCTCAGCTTCGACTCGGTCAAGCTGCGCCTGGATCGCGAGCAGTCGCTGTCGTTCCTCGAATTCAACTACATGATCCTCCAGGGCTATGACTTCCTGGAGCTGTCGCGCCGCGCCGAATGCCGCCTGCAGATGGGCGGATCGGACCAGTGGGGCAACATCGTCAACGGCATCGAACTCGCCCGCCGCGTCGACGGCACCGAGGTCTACGGCGTCACCACCCCGCTGATCACCACGGCGGACGGCGGCAAGATGGGCAAGACCATGTCGGGCGCCGTCTGGCTCAACGACGACCAGCTCTCGGCCTTCGACTACTGGCAGTTCTGGCGCAACACCGACGACCGCGACGTCGGCCGCTTCCTGCGCCTGTTCACCGACCTGCCGCTCGACGAGATCGCCCGGCTCGAGGCACTCGAGGGCGCCGGGATCAACGAAGCCAAGAAGGTCCTCGCCAATGAGGCCACCGCCATGTGCCGCGGCCGCGAAGCCGCCGACGAAGCCGCGGAGACCGCCCGCAAGGTGTTCGAGGAAGGCTCGGCCGGCGGCTCGCTGCCGACCCATCCGGTCGAGGGCGGCAGCATCACCGTGGTCGACGGCCTGGTCGCGCTCGGCCTCGTCCCCTCCAAGGGCGAGGCGCGGCGCAAGATCGCCGAGGGCGCGATCCGCGTCGATGACGAGGTGGTGAGCGATCCCGCGCTGGTGATCGCCGTCACAGGCCAGGTGAAGCTCAGCTTCGGCAAGAAGAAGCACGGCCTGCTCACGCCTGCGTAATCTTCCGGAACCGCCGATAAGTTGCCGTTAAGCAGCTTCGTTGGAAGGAATTTCACGCGGTCACGCTATTACGATAGGCGTACCTCAAGCGTTCGTGGGGCGTTGCGTGAGTTTTGGATCGAACCTGGCCTATTCGGATCCCCGGCGGGAAGGACGCGACGACGTCTATTACCGCGCGCGCGCCTTCGGTCCCGATGCGAAGCAGCTGAACTTCATCATCGTCAACATCTCGGCGCACGGCCTGATGGCGCGCTGTGACGATCCGTTCGAGACCGGCGACCGCATCCGCGTGGTACTGCCGCATGCCGGCACGGTTGTGGCGGAAGTCCGCTGGGCGCTGGGCGGCCGCATCGGCTGCCAGTTCGAACGCGCGATCGACCTGGCGAGCTATTACGAGCTGATCTCGGTGATGGTGAAGGCGAAGTAGCTTACCGGTTCCGCCCGTTCCGCCATTTGAGCAGATAGCCGAAGCCCGGCGCGATCAGAGCACCGGCAAGCACCCATTCGAAAGCGTCAGGGGCCGTTCGTCGGGATCGTGTCCCGTGACGAAAAGGAAGAGAAAAAACACGGCCAGGCCAGCGACGATCATCGCGATGGCGACAAGCAGGCCCTTCCGATCGTTCCGCATGCCTTCCTGCTCCCCAGACGGCCTCTACCGCATACACGCCGGAAGCTTGTCCGACCATTCCCCGAACCGTCATCCGATCGCCACTGCCGAATGATCTTCCGCCTGCACGACGACGCCGGCCGCCTTCCGCTCGGAATAGCGGTCGACCAGCTGACCCGCATGCGGCCGCATCAGCACGGTGATCCGCACCAGCTCCTCCATCACGTCGACGATGCGGTCATAATAGCTGGACGGCCTCATGCGGCCGGCCTCGTCGAATTCCTTGTAGGCCATGGCGACGGACGACTGGTTCGGGATGGTGAACATCCGCATCCACCGGCCGAGCAGGCGCAGCGTGTTGACCGCGTTGAACGACTGGGACCCGCCCGACACCTGCATGACGGCGAGCGTCCGCCCCTGGGTGGGGCGCATGCCGCGCATCTCCAACGGCAGATGATCGATCTGCGCCTTCATGATCCCCGAAATGGCGCCGTGCCGCTCCGGGCTGCACCAGACCTGCCCCTCCGACCATAGTGACAATTCGCGCAGCACGTGCACGGCCGGATGATCGTCGCCGGCGACCTGATCGGGCAGCGGCAGGTCCGACGGATCGAAGATCCGGGTCTCCGCGCCGAAGAACTGGAGGAGCCGCGCCGCTTCCTCGACTGCCAGGCGCGAGAAGGAGCGCTCCCGCAGCGAACCGTAGAGCAGCAGGATGCGCGGCGCCGGCTGGTCCTCGCCGATGCCGAGCGCGGGGCGCCGGATCGCGAAGGCGGGGTCGAGGGCCGGCAGATGCTCGGGATCGGACAGGAGTCGAAGGCGGCTCATAGGGGCTCCGCGGAGGGTTCGGTGAAGATCGCATCCGCGACCAGATGGGCTGCGATCGCACCGACGAGCTGGGCGACGATGAAGCCGGGCACGCAGGCCGGGGCGATGCCGGCGAAGCTGTCGCTCAGCGCGCGCGCGATCGTGATGGCGGGGTTGGCGAAGCTCGTGGATGCGGTGAACCAATAGGCCGCGGTGATGTAGAGCGCGACGCTCGCCGCGATGCCGCCCTGCCTCGTCTTCGCCGTCCCGAGGATCGTCAGCACCAGCCCGAAGGTGGCGACGGCCTCGGCAAGCCACTGCCCGGAGCCAGCGCGCAGCTTCGCCGACAGCTGGAAGACCGGCACCTCGAACATCAGATGGGCGAGCCAGACGCCGAGGATGCCGCCGGCGATCTGGGCGGCGACATAGGCGATCGCCGTGTCGGTGCCGATCTGACCGCGCAGGCGCAGGACCAGCGTGACGGCAGGGTTCATGTGTGCGCCCGATACCGGCGCCAGCATCGTGACGAGCACGAAGAGCATGGCCCCGGTCGCGAGCGTGTTGCCGAGCAGCGCGAGGGCGACGTTACCGCCGGCAAGCCGCTCGGCCATGATGCCGGAACCGATCACGGTCGCGAACAACATCGCGCTGCCCAGCGCCTCGGCGAGGACGGCCCGGCGGTTCACGCCGGCCGGATGCGGTTGCCGCCAGCGTCGACCACCTGCTCGCCGTCCTCCTTCGCGAAGGCCGCCCTCTGGGCATCGGGCAGGATGTCGAGCACGGCTTCCGAAGGACGACAGAGCTTCACGCCCAGCGGCGTGACCACGAGCGGCCGGTTGATCAGGACCGGGTGCGCCATCATCGCATCAAGCAGCGCATCGTCGGAGAGCGTCCTGTCCGCCAGGCCGAGTTCGGCGAACGGCGTTCCCTTCTCGCGCAGCAGGTCGCGCGGCGTCATCCCGGCGCGGACGATCATCTCGGCCAGCAGCGCACGGGCCGGCGGCGTCTTGAGATATTCGACGACATGCGGCTCGACGCCCGAGTTGCGGATCAGCGCCAGCACGTTCCGCGAGGTGCCGCAGTCCGGATTGTGGTAGATGACGATATCGGTCACGGCGCCGTCCTTCAGCAGCAGGTGGTGAGTTCGGCGAGCAGCGGCTCGCACAGTTCCGCGCGCCCCTGGCAGCAATCCTTGGCAAGGAAGGTCATCAACGCCCGCAGCGTGTCGATGCCGGCACGCTGGATCTGCTGCCGGCCGCGCTTCTCGGAAACGACGAGGCCAGCCTTGGCGAGCACGGCAAGATGGGTGGAGAAGGTACTCTGGCTCAGCCCGCTCGCATCCACCAGGGCGCCCGTCGACAGGCCGTCCGGCTCATGCCGGACGAGCAGCCGAAAGGCATCGAGCCGGGTCGGGTGCGAGAGCGCGGCAAGCGCCGCCAAGGCGGTTTCAGTTTGCATTCATCGGGAATAGTCGATGTATTTTCAGAGATCAATACCCATCGGATTTTCCCGATTCGCCACCCACCTTGTTCAATGCGGTATCTCAATTACCGTCTCCGTCACCGACCAGAGCCATTCCGCCTAGGCAGCGCACCGGTGCATCCCACGCACCATGCGACGACCGATCCAAGCTGTTCGGGGAATGAATGGCCAATAATGGGTGGTTAGCTGCCATTGCCCCCAGCGAGGCGATCGGCCTCCTCCGCCAACGCCCGAAGCTCGCGCTCCCCATCAGCGTCCACTGGAAGGTCCACGCCGCTCGCTCGAAGCCGAATGCTGTCAACCTCGGGATCACGAAGAGAACAGGAGGTGAAATCATCCCAATCGTATGGGCCGCAAGTCTCGTCCAAAAAAGTGCGGATGGTTCGTGCAGCGTAAGCTGCCTTCTCCCGTTGGCTCTTCATCTGATTGGCTTACCAGACGGTTCCTATTTCGCCTATTGGAGCATTTGCCGTCCGTCGGCTTCCGCCGCTCAAAATTTGGACCGCAACGGCTGAGACTGGGTGGGAAGCGGATGAGCCGCTTCCGAGATTAAAGCCCGAATAGCAGCCGCCCGTCGAAGCTACACACCAGCCATCACCGCTAGGGCGCCCCAGCCCATAAACGCTGCGAGAGCCACAAAAATGGCCAGCGCCGCCATCGGTCCAGCAAGGGTGCGGTTTGATCTTGGTCGCTTCATTCGATGAATCTGAACCAAGGGCCGGATCAGGACAAGGAGCGTTTACGCTCCAACGACTGACTTTGGGGCGTTAGCCGACCGGCGGCTTTGGGTCCCAGGCGCCCGGGTGCCGCCGTTGAAATTCGGCCCAGAACAGGTCGCGGGCCTGGCGCAGGAAAGCAATTCCTTCGGGGTCGCACTGAGACGCCTCCGCGTCGTCGATCACGCCGAACAGGCCGGTAAGAACGAACCCGTAATAATCCGCGTCGCTGTAAGGCGGTGAATTCTCTTCGGCCGTCGGCATTTGGTCACTATGATCAACGGTGGGTACGCTCGCAAGTGAGGCTCACGGTCATTCGCCTGCCTACCTCGCCCCACCCGGTACCGGACGAAGGCGCAGGCCTACCCCGCCCGCAACAAGCTCACCGCCGCATCCCGCTCGAACAGATACAGCGCCACTCGCGCTGCCTCGCCGCGCGGCGAATGCAGCGAGCGGTCCTGATCCTCCAGCAGACGTGCATCCGCATTGGCCGCGGCGATCAGCGTCGCCAGGCTCTCCGGCGTCGCCAGCCGGAAGGTCTGCTCGCCCGATTGCCGCGTGCCGAGGATCTCGCCCGCGCCGCGCAGCTCCAGGTCGCGCTCGGCGATCAGGAAGCCGTCGGTCGTGTCGCGCATCAGCGCCAGCCGTGCCCGCGAGGTCTCGCTGAGCTTGTCGCCGCGCAGCAGGATGCAATGCGACTGCCCCCCGCCCCGCCCGACGCGCCCGCGCAACTGGTGGAGCTGGGCCAGACCGAACCGGTCCGCCGCCTCGATCACGATCAGCGTCGCGTTGGGCACGTCGACCCCGACTTCGATCACCGTGGTCGCCACCAGCACACCCAGCTCGCCCGAGGAGAAGCGTGCCATCACCGCGTCCTTCTCCGGCCCCTTCATCCGGCCATGGACCAGCCCGACCTTGGCGCCGAACTTCGCGGTGAGCACCGCCGCGCGATGCTCGGCCGCGGCGAGGTCGGTCTTCTCGCTCTCCTCGACCAGCGGGCACACCCAATAGGCCTGCTTGCCCGCCTCAAGATGCCGGCCGAGCCCGGCGATCACCGCGTCGAGCTTGTCCTCGGCGATCACCGTGGTCTGGATCGGCTGGCGGCCCGGCGGCATCTCGTCGAGCCGGCTGACGTCCATCTCGCCATGCGAGGCGAGCTGCAGCGTCCGCGGGATCGGCGTGGCGGTCATGACGAGCAGGTGCGGCGGCACCTGCGCCTTGGCCTGTAGCATCAGTCGCTCGGCCACGCCAAAACGGTGCTGCTCGTCCACCACCACCAGTCCCAGGTCGCGATAGGCCACGCCCTGCTGGAAGATCGCATGGGTGCCGACCAGGATGTCGATCTCGCCGGCGGCGAGCCCCATCAGCGTCGCCTCGCGCGCCTTGCCCTTGTCGCGCCCGGTGAGGATCGCGACGCGCACGTCGAGCCCGGCGAGCATCCGCGAGAGGTTCTCGTAATGCTGTCGGGCCAGGATCTCGGTCGGCGCCAGCATCGCGCCCTGCGCCCCGGCCTCGGCGGCGATCAGCAGCGCCATCGTCGCCACCAGCGTCTTGCCCGCGCCGACATCGCCCTGGAGCAGGCGCAGCATCGGCTGGCTCTGCGCCATGTCGCCTTCGATCTCGCGGATCGTGCGGCTCTGCGCATTCGTCGGGGTATAGGGCAGCTGGAGCCGGTCACGCAGCCGCCCGTCGCCGGCCAGCGGCCGCCCACGCTTGGCCCGCGCCTCGCCGCGCACCAGCATCAACGCGAGCTGGTTGGCGAACACCTCGTCATAGGCGAGCCGCTCGCGCGCCTTGGCGTCGGCGGGATCGGCATGGATGCGGGTGAGCGCTTCCTTCCAGTCCGGCCATTGGTGGCGGTCCTTCAGGCTCGGCTCGATCCATTCGGGCAGTTCGGGCGCCCGCTCGATCGCCTGGGTGGCCATCGCCGCGATCCGCTTGGAGGTGATGCCCTCGGAACAGGGATAGATCGCCTCGCGCCCGCCACCGTCCGCCTCTTCGGGCACGGCGACTTCGGGGTGCACGATCTGCAGTTCCTGACCGTACTGGTCGAGCTTGCCCGATACCCAGCGCTTCTCGTTCAGGGGAAGCAGCTTCTTCGCCCAGCCAGAATTGCCGCCGAAGAAGACCAGGCTGACATGGTTGCCGTGCACATCCGCCGCCTGCACCCGGGCGGGCGAACGGGGGCTGCTGCCGAAGCGATAATTCACCGCGGTCAGCTCGATCGCGATGGTCCGGCCCACGTCCGATGCCATCAGCTCGCTGCGCGGGAGCCGATCGATGAAGCCGGTGGGCAGATGAAAGGCGACATCGACCACGCGCGCCAGCCCGAGCCGTTCGAGCGGCTTGGCGAGCGCGGCGCCGATCCCCTTGAGCGCCGTGACTTCGGCGAAGAGTGGATTGAGTATGTCGGGCCGCATCGTGCCCGACCTAGTCCCTGCAATGGCGCCCCGCTAGAGGGCGCGCGAAACGATCAATGGGTAGCGATGCGCTGGCCCGCCGACTCGATCGCCGCGAGCACTTCGGTCACCGTCGAGCCGACCACCACTTCGTGCGCGCCGTCGAACGAAAGCACGCCGACATCGTCGCCCGCCATGTTGATCGTCGCCACGGTACGCACCGAAGCGATGTTCACCAGGATCGGGTCGCCGTTGATCGACTTGAGCATAACGAAACGCATTTGGCACAACCTCTACGTAGAATATCCCCCATCATAGGAAGGCCGCCGGCCAAGCGGGTGCGATCGCGCGAGAATGGCGCGATTAAGTTGTGGACTGGCTTTCCCGGTACCGCGGGCCTATCTGCACAACCATATTCCCCTCGCCGACTGCGCCGTTTCGCGCTGCCGGCTATTTGCCGTTGAGGACCGAATGGACCGCGAAATCCGTCTCAAGCGCCTGCGTTTCCGTGCCTGGCACCGCGGCGTGAAGGAAGCCGACCTGCTGATCGGCGGCTTCTTCGACCAGCATGGCGAAAGCTGGAACGACGCCGAGATGGACCTGTTCGAGGCGCTGCTCGAGGAGCAGGACGTCGATATCATGGCCTGGGCAATGGGCGTCGAGCCTGCACCCGAACGCTTTGCCGGCACGTTGATGACCGCTCTGAAGGCGCTGAACTACGTGCCGATTTCGGAATAACCAAGAAGCCCCTCCCCTTCAGGGGAGGGGCTGGGGTGGGGCCTGTCCGCAGGCGCCCGGTCTCGGTGAGACACCTGCCCCACCCCCAACCCCTCCCCTGAAGGGGAGGGGCGAAAGTGTGAAGATGCCCGACCTCAAGACCATCCTCTCCGCGCAGAAGCCCCTCACCCTTGCGGGCGCGCCCACCGGCTTCCTCCCCTGGATGCTCGCCGACCTGGCGCGTACCGGGCGAATGACCGTGTTCGTCGCGCCCGACGAGGCGGCGATGCGCGCAGTGGCGGGCACCGCGCCTTATTTCGCGCCCGAGCTCGAGGTCCTCAGCTTCCCCGCCTGGGACTGCCTTCCCTATGACCGCGCCAGCCCCACGCTGCGCGTCATGGCCGAGCGGCTGGCCACGCTCCACGCGCTCCAGGCCAAGAGCGACAAGCCGCGTCTGCTGGTCACCACGGTCAACGCCGTCACCCAGCGCACGCTGACGCCCTTCCGCATCCGCCAGCTCGTCGCCCGCCTCGCCCCCGGCGAGCGCATCGGCCTCGACAAGCTCGCGGTGCTGCTCCAGGCGAACGGCTATGTCCGGGTCGATACGGTCAACGATTCCGGCGAGTTCGCGGTGCGCGGCGGCCTGGTCGATCTGTTCCCGAGCGGCGCCGAGCAGGCGCTGCGCCTCGATTTCTTCGGCGACGAGATCGAGAGCGTCCGCACCTTCGATCCCTCGGACCAGCGCACCACCGGCCGGATCGACGGCTTCACCCTGCTCCCCGCCTCCGAGGCGCTGCTCGACGAGGAATCGGTCAAGCGCTTCCGCACTCGCTACCGCGAGAAGTTCGGCGCCACCGCCACTGGCGACCCGCTCTACCAGGCGATCAGCGACGGCCGTCGCCTCGCCGGCATGGAGCATTGGCTGCCGCTGTTCGAGGAGCGGCTGGAGACGCTGTTCGAGCATCTTCCCGACGACACGATCCTGATCCGCGATGCCGGTGACGCCGGTGCTGCCGAAGCGCGGTTCGAGGCGATCGCCGACTATCAGTCGAACCGCGTCCGCGCCCAGTCCGCCGATCCGGGAAGCTATCGCCCGCTCGCCGCGGACGCGCTCTATCTGGTCGCGAACGAGTGGGAAAAGCGCCTCGCCGACTGGCCGGCCCACACCAGCACGCCCTTCCACGAGCCGGAGAGCGCCACCGTCCTCGACTTCAACGTCGATGGCCCGCGCGATTTCGCCCCCGAACGCGCCGCCGGCACCAATGTCTATGAGGCGGTGGTCGAGCACATCGCCAAGCTGCGCAAGTCGGGCAAGAAGCCGATCCTCGCCAGCTATTCGAACGGCGCCCGCGAGCGCCTGACCGGGTTGCTCGCCGATCACGGCCTCAAGACCGCGCGCAAGGCCGAGAGCTGGCACGAGGCGATGGGCATCGCCGACAGCGCCGTCGCGATGATCGTGCTGCCGCTCGACCATGGCTTCTCCGCGCCCGACGTCGCGGTGCTCACCGAGCAGGACATGCTCGGTGACCGCCTCGTTCGCCGGAGCAAGCGCCGCAAGTCGACCGACGCCTTCCTCAACGAGCTGGCGACGCTCTCGCCGGGCGATCTGGTGGTCCATGTCGACCACGGCATCGGCCGCTATGACGGGCTCACCCAGATCCCCGTGCAGAAGGCGCCGCACGACTGCGTCGCGCTCACCTATGCCGGCGGCGACAAGCTCTATGTGCCGGTCGAGAATCTCGAGGTCCTGAGCCGCTACGGCGCCGGCGAGGAAGGTGCGACGCTCGACAAGCTGGGCGGCGAGGCCTGGCAGCGCCGCAAGAGCCGGATGAAGGAGCGGATCCGCGAGATCGCGGGCGAGCTCATCGCCACCGCGGCCAAGCGCGCCACCCGCCCCGCCGAGATCGCCGAGCCCGATGCCGGCGGCTACCCCGCCTTTGTCGACCGCTTCCCCTATGAGGAGACCGACGACCAGGACCGCGCGATCGGCGACGTGCTCGAGGATCTCGCGGCGGGCCGCCCGATGGACCGGCTCATCGTCGGCGATGTCGGCTTCGGCAAGACCGAGGTCGCGCTGCGCGCCGCCTTCGTCGCGGCGATGGCAGGCATGCAGGTCGCGGTGGTCTGCCCGACCACTTTGCTCGCCCGCCAGCACTTCAACAACTTCACCCAGCGGTTCGAGGGCTTCCCGATCAAGGTCGGCCGCCTCTCGCGCCTGGTCGGCACCACCGAGATGAAGGCGACCAAGGAAGGCGCCGCCGACGGCACGATCGACATCGTCGTCGGCACCCATGCGGTGCTGGCGAAGGGCGTCGAGTTCAAGCGGCTCGGCCTGGTCATCGTCGACGAGGAGCAGCGCTTCGGCGTCACCCACAAGGAGCGGCTCAAGGCGATGAAGGCGGACGTCCATGTCCTCACCCTCACCGCCACCCCGATCCCGCGCACGCTGCAGATGGCGATGTCCGGCCTGCGCGAGCTGAGCGTGATCCAGACCCCGCCGGTCGATCGCCTCGCGGTGCGCACCTATGTGATGCCCTGGGACCCCGTCGTCCTGCGCGAGGCCCTCCTTCGAGAGCATTATCGCGGCGGCCAGGCCTATTTCGTCACCCCGCGCATCTCGGACCTGCCCGAGATCGAGGAGTTCCTCCGCAGCGACGTGCCCGAGATCCGCTACGTCGTCGCCCACGGCCAGATGGCCGCCGGCGAGGTCGAGGAGCGGATGTCCGCCTTCTACGACCGCAAGTACGACCTGCTCGTCTCGACCACGATCATCGAGAGCGGCATCGACATCCCCTCGGCCAACACGCTGATCATCAACCGCGCCGACAAGTTCGGCCTGGCGCAGCTCTACCAGCTGCGCGGGCGCGTCGGGCGGTCCAAGACCCGTGCCTATGCCTATATGACCACCCCCGCCCAGCGGCTGATGACCGAGGCGGCGGAGAAGCGCCTCAAGGTCCTGTCCGACCTGGAGAGCCTCGGCGCGGGCTTCCAGCTCGCGTCGCACGACCTCGACATCCGCGGCGCGGGCAACCTGCTCGGCGACGAGCAGTCCGGCCATATCAAGGAAGTCGGCTACGAGCTCTACCAGTCGATGCTCGAGGAGGCGATCCTCGACGCCAAGGCCGGCGGCCTGCGCGACGAGCGCCCGCGCGACCTGAGCCCACAGATCACCGTCGACGCGCCGATCATGATCCCCGAGGACTATGTCCCCGACCTGGATCTCCGCATGGGCCTCTATCGCCGCCTCAACGAGATCGAGGACCGAGGGGGGATCGAATCCTTCGCCGCGGAGCTGATCGACCGCTTCGGCAAGCTGCCCGAGGCCACCGAGAACCTGATCACCCTGATCGAGGCCAAGCTCAACGCCAAGCGCGCCTACATCGCCAAGCTCGATGTCGGCCCCAAGGGCGCGCTAGTCACCTTCCACGACGACAAGTTCCCCAATGTCGAGGGCCTGCTCGCCTATGTCGACAAGCTGGAGGGCACGGCGAAGCTGCGTCCGGACATGAAGCTGGTCATCACCCGCGCCTGGGCCACCCCCCAGGCCCGGCTGAACGGCGCGCTGCAGCTGTCGCGCGGGCTCGCCAAGGCCGCCGGATGATTGACCGCGGTCAATAATGGTCCGGTAAAACGGCCTGAACACAACGCCCTGGGGGGTCTCTTCCTAGAATGGGGGACACCCCTAGGGAGAAGTTCAGAAGTGACCGATCATCTTTCGCCCCGTCTCGCGTTCATGGAGATGGATGCCGCCCAGCGCGCCACGCTTTCGGGCAGCAGTGCACTGATCCGCTCGGTGATCGGCAAGGCCCTCGACCATTTCTACAAGCGCGTCCGCGCCACGCCCGAGACCGCCCGCTTCTTCTCCAGTCCCGATCACATGCGCGGCGCCCAGTCGGCCCAGGAAAAGCATTGGGGCCATATCGTCGATGGCCACTTCGACGCGCAATATTACCAGAGCGTCCGCCGCATCGGCGCCACCCATGCCCGTATCGGCCTCGAGCCGCGCTGGTACATCGGCGGCTATGCGCTGGTGCTCGAGCAGCTGCTCCACGAGACCATGGCCCGCACGCCGCTCTGGCGCCGCCTGCTCGGCGCGCTGCGCCCGCGCGCAGCCGCCGCCCTGCCCGCCGCCCTGGTCAAGGCCGCACTGCTCGACATGGAGCTGTCGATCTCGATCTATATCGAGGAGGAGCAGGTCGCCCGCGAAAAGGCCGTCCGCACGCTCGACGAGGCGCTCGCCGCGCTCGCCGAGGGCGATCTCACCCGCCAGCTTTCGCAGATGCCCGCCACCTATGCCTCGCTCGAGCGCAGCTACAACCACACGCTCGACAAGATGCGCGCGATGATCACCGCGGTCGCCGCCGGCACCCAGCGGATCAACGGCACGATCCACGAGATCGCCCAGGCTTCGGACGATCTCGCCCGCCGCACCCAGGCCAATGCCGCCAGCCTCGAAGAGACCAGCGCCGCGGTCACCCAGATGGACAGCCGCTCGCGCAACACCGCCCAGGCCGCCCAGTCGACCGTCGTCCGCGCCGACCAGGCGATCGCAACCGTCGATGACGGCCGCAGCGTCGCCGGCCAGGCAGTCGAGGCGATGCACCGCGTGTCGGACAGCGCCAAGGGCATCGACGCGGTGATCGAAGGCCTCGACAAGATCGCCTTCCAGACCCGCGTGCTGGCGATGAATGCCGCAGTCGAGGCCGGCCGGGCCGGCGAGGCGGGCCGCGGTTTCGCCGTCGTCGCCGACCTGGTCTCCGCCCTCGCCATGCGCGCCGAGGAAGAAGCCGGCCGAGCCCGCGAGCAGCTCACCCACACCCAGGCCGAAGTGGTCACCGCGGTCGAGGCAGTGATGAAGGTCGACGGCGCGCTCGCCAACATCTCGAGCGACGTCGGCGAGGTCCACGCCCTGCTCGGCACCATGGCGCAGGACAACAACGCCCAGGCGATCGCGATCGGCGAAGTCTCCACGGCGATCGGCACGATGGACCAGGGCACCCAGCAGAACGCCGCAATGGTCGAGGAGACCTCGGCCGCCACGCGGACGCTGAGCCAGGAAGCCGAGACCCTCGCCGAGCTCACCAGCGCCTTCCACACCGATGCCGCGGACAGGCGCGCGCGCGCCAATGGCCGGCATCCGATCATCAGTGGCGCAGTGCGGAATCTTCCCGCCGCCGCCATCTCCGCGCTGCGGGCGCCGCACTAGGAACGGGGCCGGTACGACCCATGTATTTTTGCGTAGTTGCGCATGCTGCAACTGCGTTCAGGATGCGCGGGAAAGTTTGTCGATCGGCGTGCGTGGTCGCTCTGGCGAGACCTTGACGGTCCGCCGGCGGCTCCCGCGCCTTGCGTTGCTTCGGTGTATTGAAGCTGACCCGATTTGGCAGGTTTCAGGGTGAACGAATCAGAGCAGGGCTGCGTACTTGGCCGTGACGGAAATGATCGAATCTGGCGTGACCCCAAATGGGGCCGCTCGTGGGGAGCTGGGCTTGAGGGAGCCGGATAGTTTCGACCAACGCCGATTGTTGACCGAAGCTATGGCTCGCCTCTCGCGTGCCTCCTCGATCGACGAGCTGGTCACCGTATTGCGGGAATGTGCGCGCAAGATCGCGCGCTGCGATGGCGTGACCGTCATCCGGCGCGAAGGGAATCTCGTTGCCTATATCGCCGAGGATGCGCTGACCCCGCTGTGGACCGGCGAGCGGTTTCCGATCGAGAATTGCATCTCGGGCCTCGCCATTATCGAGGCGCGACCGATCCACATCCCGGACATCTATGAGGATCCGCGGGTGCCGGTGGACGCCTATCGCCCCACCTTCGTACGCAGCATGTCGATGTTCCCGATCGGGCTGATGGGGCCCAGCATGGCGATGGGCGCCTATTGGGCAGAAGCCGGCCCGGCCGATCCCACCGTCACGGCCCTGCTCGGCAGCCTGGCACGCTATGCCGGCGTCACGCTGGGCCGCGTCACCGAAGGCCGCGGCGCCGATCCGACGGCTTCCTAGCCGGGAACGGCATTCCACGGCGCAAACCGCTTCAATCCTCCCCGCTAGGGGGAGGATCAGGCAGCCTAGAGCGCCAACCGCTCCTCGATCCCCTCTTCCAGCTCCTCGATCGAGAATTTCTCCCGCTCCATGCTGAAGCCGCCGGCGGTGCCGTCGTCGATCTTCCAGTTGCCGCTGGCCTGGATGCCCTGGTCGTCCACGCCGCCTTCGTAGAAGACCGCGTGGTTCCAGCGGCCGCGATACTGCTTCACGAACTGGATCAGCCCGCTGCTGCGCCGGCCGGCGACCGAGGCGCGACGGACTCCGCCCCGCCCGTCCGGCTCGCTGATCGAGCCCGAGAACACGCCGCCCGATTCCTCCAGGACGGCGATGAAACCGCTGTCCTGGTCACCACCGCTGCTCGCATAGCGCCCGTACCAGACGCCACTCATGTCCCGCGGATCGCTCATGCGCGGCTCACCAGCTGGGCGAGCGCCGGCACGTCGACCGGACCGGCACACAGGAAGCCCTGGAAATACTGGCAGCCTTCCTTGGCCAGCAGATCGAGCTGCTCGGCCGTCTCCACGCCTTCCGCGACCACCGCGAGCCCCAGCGACCGCGCCATGTCGATCACCCCGCGCACCACCACCCGGTCGCGGTGCGAGCCGGTGATGTCCTGGCTGAGCTTCTTGTCGATCTTCAGATAATCGAGCGGCAGCGCCTTCAGATAGGCCAGGCTCGAATAGCCGGTGCCGAAATCGTCGATCGCCACCCGGCACCCTGCCGCCCGCAACAGGGTGAGCACCCGCGCCGCTTCGCCCAGATCGGACATGATGCCGCTCTCGGTAAGCTCCACGGTCAGGCGGTTGCGCGGGAAGCCGCTCGCATCGATCCGGCCGAGCAGCGCATCGACAAAGCCCGACCGCGCGACATCGGCGGCAGTGACGTTGATCGACAGGCGCAGCTTGCTCAGCGACATCGGCCAGTTGGCGGCCGCGGCAAGCGCCCGGCGCTGGACATGGTCGGACAGGGTCGCGTCCAGCCCCGCCCGCTCGGCCGCGGCGAACAGCGTGTCCGCGCCCAGCTCGCCGAACTCGGGATGGTTCCAGCGTGCCAATGCCTCGACGCCGACGATCTGCCCGGTGGCGATCGAGACCTGGGGCTGAAACAGCACGCCGATCTCGCCGCGCTCCAGCGCGCGGTGGAGATTGTCGACCAGCGAGTCGATCGGCGGTGCGCCCTTCTCCAGCGGCACGTCGCCGAGCAGCATCTCGCTCGCCCGGCGGAGCAGTGCCGCGGCATTGTCCCCAGCCTGGCTCTCGCTCGTCACCAGCCGGGCACCGAGCGGGGCGATGTCGCCCCCCGCGACGAACGGCCGGGCCAGCGCATCCTCGAGCCGCGCCAGCGCCGTGCCCATCCGCGCCGCATCGGCGTCGTCGCTGGCTACCAGGAATTCCGATCCCCCGATCCGCGCAACGATCGCGCCCTTGCCCAGCGCCTCGCGCGCCACGTCGCCCACGCGCCGCGAAACGCTGCGCAGCAGCTCGTCGCCCACGTTACGGCCATAGGCGGTGTTCACTGTCTCGAACCGCGTCAGCCCGATCAGGATCACACCCACCTTGCCGCCTTCGGCCAGGCGCCGGTCGATCCAGCGCCGCGCGCTGGGCCCGTCCCGCGCACCGGTGAGCGCATCGCGCACCGCGGCATTGGCGTCGGGCGCCACGCCCAGCGCCTCCACCAGCGCGTGCAGCCTGTTGGTCTGTGCGTCATATTGCAGGTGCTGCACCACCCGCCCCACCCCGGCCAGGTCATGCGCAAAGGCGGTGGACGGCGTGTCCGCACCGAGCCGGCGCAGCGCGCTGCGTGCCAGCGGCCGGTCGGCGGGATCCAGCCGGGCGAAGAAGCTCCGGGTGCCGGGCGCCTCGGGCAGGCCGAGCAGGCTCGCCAGCGCCGGGGTGAGCTGGAGCGAGCGCATGCCCGGATCGAAGCGCCAGCCCAGCGGCTCGGGCGGCCCCTTCTCCTGGCCATGCCATCCCGAAAGCCGCTCGACATGGCGCTGGGCGAAGCGAATCGCATGCGCCATCGCGGCCGAGGACATCGGGCTCGACAGGAAGTGCGTCGCCCCCGCGTCGAAGAAATGGCGCATGTGCACCGTGTCGCTCTGCGAGACGAGGATCAGCATCGCCGCGCCGTGCGCCTCGATCGTCGCTCCCAGCACCTTGGAGGCGTCCAGCCCTTCGGACAGCGCGCCGCGCGCGTCGATCACCGCGACGGCGGCGCCGCTCGCCAGGAAGCGCCGTTCCAGCGCATCGGAGCGCCGGGCGGCGACCACCCGCCAGCCGCCCCCCGCCGCGGCCGCCGCCACCTCGTCGCGCTGGCGGAAGCTGAGGACGAACACCGGTGCCGCATCAGCGTTGGCGCTTTCGATGACTGTGAAATCTTCAGACATTCCGCTCTCGATAACGCGAACGCTTGCCCGCCGCTATCTTCAAGCTTACCTGCTCTTACATGGCAGCCGCGCCCGCCTTGATCGACGCACATGGCCGCGCGATCCAGTATTTGCGCATTTCGGTCACGGATCGCTGCGACCTGCGTTGTCGTTATTGCATGTCGGAGAACATGCGCTTCCTGCCGCGCAACGAATTGCTGAGCCTCGACGAACTTGCGCTGGTCGCCGACCGCTTCGTCGCGCGCGGGGTGCGCAAGATCCGCCTCACCGGCGGCGAGCCGCTGGTGCGCAGCGACACGCTCGACCTGGTCCGCCGCATCGGCAGCCATCTGGGCGGGGGGCTGGACGAAGTCACGCTCACCACCAATGGCACCCGGCTCGCCGAACATGCCGGCGCGCTCGCCGATGCGGGCGTGCGCCGCGTCAATGTCAGCATCGACAGCCGCGATCCCGCGACCTTCCGCCACATCACCCGGCACGGCGACGTGGTGAAGGTGCTGGCGGGTATCGATGCCGCACAGGCCGCCGGCCTCGCGGTCAAGCTCAACATGGTCGCGCTCAAGGGGCTGAACGAGGATGAGATCGCCCCGATGCTCGCCTGGGCGATCGAACGGGGCCTGGACCTCACCCTGATCGAGACGATGCCGCTCGGCGAGATCGACGAGGATCGCGTCGATCGCTTCCTGCCGCTCACCGGCGTCCTCGCCGATCTGCGCGATCGCTTCGAGCTGCTTCCCGATACCCACCGCACCGGCGGCCCCGCGCGCTACTGGCGCGTTGCAGGCAGCACCACGCGGCTCGGCCTGATCACCCCGCTCAGCGCCAATTTCTGCGACGGATGCAACCGCGTCCGCCTCGCCACTGACGGAAAGCTCTATATGTGCCTCGGCCATGACGAGGGCGTGGATCTCAAGGCCGCCTTGCGCGACCATGGCTCCGCCGGCCTCGACGACGCGATCGACAATGCGCTGCGGCGCAAGCCTGCGCGTCATGACTTCCGCATCGCCGCCGGCGCCGCGCCGGCCACCCGCCGCCACATGAGCGTCACCGGCGGATGAACCTGCTCCGCGCGCTGTTCGCATCGCCCACCGAACCCGCCCAGCTCGCCGCAGACGAGTTGCGCGAGGCCTATGACTGGGTGCCTCTCGAAGAGGCCGAGATCATCGTCGCACTGGGCGGCGACGGCTTCATGCTCCAGACCCTGCACACCCTGCTCGAGAGCCGGCGCAACTTGCCCGTGTTCGGCATGAACCTGGGCACGATCGGCTTCCTGATGAACGACTGGCGGCGCGAGGGGCTCGACGAGCGGCTGGCACGGGCCAAGCCGTTCAAGGTCAGCCCGCTCCGCATGGAGGCGGTCAACGCGATGGGCGAGCGTTTCGAGCTGCCCGCAATCAACGAAGTCTCGTTCCTGCGCGAGACGCGCCAGACCGCGAAGCTCGAGATCACCGTCAACGAGCGCGTCGTGCTGCCCGAGCTGGTCTGCGACGGCATGCTCATCGCAACGCCGGCCGGTTCGACGGCGTACAATCTCTCGGTGCAGGGCCCGATCCTGCCGCTCGGCTCGGGGATGCTGGCGATGACGCCGATCAGCCCCTTCCGCCCGCGGCGCTGGCGCGGGGCGATCCTGCCCGACAAGGCACGCATCGCGATTCGGGTGCTGGAGGCCGACAAGCGGCCGGTCAGCGCGGTTGCGGACCAGCGCGAGGTGCGCGACGTGGCCCGGGTCGAGATCGGAATCGACCATCACCGCGACCTCACCCTGCTCTTCGATCCCGAGCATGCGCTCGATGATCGCATAACGATGGAACAATTCGTCGCCTGACCCCTTGCAATCCTGGAAAAGCCGCTGCATAGGGCCGCCTCCGCCGCGGTTCACCGCGCGGAAAGATGGTGATCCCTGATAGCTCAGCGGTAGAGCTCTCGACTGTTAATCGAGCGGCCGTAGGTTCGAATCCTACTCAGGGAGCCACCACAACCCTCTGAAAATAAAAGATTTTATCAGAATCGCGGCGCATTCGTGCGTGCGCGATCTTCGTCATGTTCGCCGCACGAAAAAGCCCCGCCCGTGGGGGAACGGGCGGGGCTTCGGGGCCTGGGGGACGGGCCCTCGGGGGGGAAGGCTTCAGATGAACTCGGGGCCGCGCGGCAACGTCAGGACGAAGACGGCGCCCTCGCCGGGCTCGGACGGCTCGATGGTCAGCGTGCCGTCATGCGCGTCGACGATCGTCTGCGAGATCGCCAGGCCGAGACCGGTGCCGTCGACCTTGGTGCTCACCATCGGCTCGAACAGATGCTCGCGAATCGCCGGGGCGACGCCCGGACCGGTATCGGCGACGCGGATGCGGATGCGGCCGCCTTCGGTCCAGCTGGTGATCTCGATCCGGCGGACCGGACTGTCCCACATCGCCTGCGCCGCATTGAGCAGCAGGTTCGACAGGACCATCTCCAGCTGGATGCGATCGCCCAGCACGCAGGTCGAACCAGGCGCGAAGCTGCGGACGACTTCGACATCCTCGAGGCTCGACAGCCGCGCGCTCACCGCGTCGAGCATTTCGGCCAGGCATTCGGGGCGCGCATCGATCGCGCCGGTCTTCACAAAGGCGCGCATGCGCAGCACGATGTCAGAAGCGCGCGCGGTCTGGGCCGCAGCATCCTCGATGAAGCCGAGCAGCTGCTCGAGCCCGTGGATCCGCTGGCGGATCACCGCCGCGCAGCCCTCCATGTAATTGCTTGCCGCGGTCAGCGGCTGGCTGAGCTCGTGGGCCATCGCCGCCGCCATCGCGCTCATCGCCGTCAGGCGGGCACGGGCATCCGGCTGCCCCGGGGCGCAGCCAACCATCGGCGAATCATTTGCGGGAAAAAGAATCGACTCGGTCGTCGAACTCAACCTGTTACCGCTATCAACATCGCGCCAAGCGGCCGATGCCCCATCGAACCCCATATTATTTTCTCCGTGCCCCGACCGGTTCCTGCCCAGGAAACCGGTATCCCAATTCTCTTTATGACGAGCTGCGCCAAGCTGCTTTGCATTTCACGCCAAGCACTTGGCAGTTCACGACACGCTGCATAAGATTCGTAATGTTCCGGATGCACTCCGGGCATGGGGAGGGACCTGCATGACCTCGGGACGTGCAGCGATACTGACGAACTATGTCTCGGTCGCCCTCGAAGTTGGCCTCGATCCCTATCGTATTCTCGCCGACACCGGCGTCAGCCCATCACAATTACGCAATCCTGAGGAGCGACTGCCCCGCGGCGTGATCGCCTCCATCCTCGAGCGTTCGGCGATGGAGGCCAACTGCCCGCAATTCGGGATGCTGATCGCAGAGCGCCGCGACCTCTCCTCGCTCGGTCCCGTCAGCCTCGTCGTCCAGCAACAGGAAACCCTGGAGGACGCGATCCGCGTCCTGATCCGCTATCAGCACCTGCTCGGCGACCTGCTCACCTTCCACCTGGAGGTCGAGGGCGACAGCGCGATCGTACGCACCCAGATCGTCAGCAACATCGATTTCGTGCCCCGTCAGGCCCATGAAGCAGTCGCGGCGATCCTGTCGCGCGCCTTCACCGAGGTCGGAGGTCAGGCCTGGAAGCCCGAATGCCTGCACTTCATGCACGGTGCCCCGCGCTCCCTCGAAGTGCATCACCGGGTGCTCGGCTGCCCGGTGATCTTCGGGAGCGACGTCAACGGCGTCGTCTATAACCGCGAGGCCCTGCGGGCACGCAATCCGGGGTACCGCTCCAACCTGGCAGCCTATGCGAACAGCTATTTCGAGGCGCAATTCCCCTCTGCCCCGCCCCTTACCGAGACCGATCGCACCCGCCGGGGTCTCTACCTCCTGCTATCATCGGGCAATGCCTCGATAGAAAGCGTCGCCCGCCAGATCGGGATTTCCCCGCGCACGCTCCAGCGCCGGCTGGAGGCCGAAGGAACGGGTTTCAGCGCAGTGCTCAACGGCGTGCGGCGCGAGCTGGTGGTTCGCCATCTGCTCAACAACGTCCAGTCCGTGGCAACCGTGGGCGAAATGCTGGGCTATGCCTCTCCCGCCGCCTTCACGCGCTGGTTCACCTCCGAGTTCGGCATGTCGCCCAGTGCCTGGCGCCGCTCGGCCCATGACGACCCGCCACCCCCGCCGCCGCCGGCCCCGGAGGAAGCCCCTCCCCCGGCCGGCGTGGCGGGGATCAATGCGCCGCATCCGTAACCCCAAAACGGTCATACCACTCGCACCGCTCCCCTTGCGACTCCCCCGCGCGCCTGCGATGTTCCGTCGATGCACGATCTCGACGCTTTCATCGCCGGGCTGCCCAAGGCCGAGCTCCATCTGCACATCGAGGGCAGCCTCGAGCCCGAGCAGATGTTCGCCTTCGCCCAGCGCAACAATATCGCCATTCCCTTCGCCTCGGTGGAGGAGGTGCGCGCGGCCTATGAATTCTCGAACCTGCAGGACTTTCTAGACATCTACTATGCCGGCGCCGACGTGCTGCGCACCGAGGAGGATTTCCGCGATCTCGCCCTCGCCTATTTCGAGCGGGTGGCAAGGGACGGCGTGGTCCATGCCGAAATCTTCTTCGACCCACAGACCCACACGCATCGCGGCATCCCCTTCGGCGTGGTCGCCAACGGCCTGCTCGCCGGCATGGACGAAGCGGAGCAACGACTAGGCATCACCTCGAAGCTGATCCTCTGCTTCCTGCGCCATCTCGACGAGGAGGATGCGTTCAAGACGCTGACCCAGGCCCAGCCCTGGCTCGACCGGATCGCCGGCGTGGGCCTGGACTCCTCGGAAATCGGCCACCCGCCTTCCAAGTTCGAACGCGTCTTCGCCGCCGCCGCCGCGATGGGCCTCAAGCGCGTCGCCCATGCCGGCGAGGAAGGCCCGCCCGCCTATGTCGAGGAGGCGCTCGACCTGCTCGCGGTCGACCGGCTCGACCATGGCAATCGCAGCCTCGAAGATCCGGCGCTGGTCGCCCGCCTCGCCCGCTCGTCGATGACGCTCACCGTCTGCCCGCTGTCCAACGTCAAGCTGTGCAACGTCGCCTCGGTCGACGTTCACCCGATCGACCGGATGCTGGAGCTCGGTCTGCGGGCCACGGTGAACTCCGATGATCCGGCCTATTTCGGCGGCTATGTCGCCGACAATTACCGCGCGATCGCCAAGGGACGCACCCTCAGCAAGCGCGATCTGGTGACGCTGGCGCGGAACAGTTTCCTGGGCTCGTTCCTTTCCGATGAGGAGGTCGCCACGCATCTCGCCAGGGTCGACGCCTATGCGGAGGAACACGCTTGAGCATCGTCTTTACCCATTTCACCCATGACGAGATGGTCGCGGGCATCCATGCCATTGCGGAAGCGGCAGAACCCTGGACGCCTACCCTGCTCGTCGGCATTGGCCGCGGCGGGCTGACGCCCGCGGTATTCCTGTCGCACCGCATGGGGTTGCCGCTGGTCTCGATCGACCATTCGACCAAGATCGCCCAGTTCGGCGAGGAGCTGGTTGCGGTACTTGCCAGGCGGACCCGTGACGGCGACCGGCTGCTGTTCGTCGAGGATATCAACGACAGCGGCAGGACGATCGGCGAAATCCGCAACGCACTCGCCACCGAAGGTGCGATCGCCAACCGCATCCGCTTCGCCGTGCTGCTCGACAATGTCCGCTCCTCGCAGCGGGTCGATTACCGCTCGCGCCAGATCGACCGTTCGGTCGACAAGGACTGGTTCGTGTTCCCCTGGGAAGCCATGGCCCCGCGCGAGACGCTCGCGGTGGAAGCGATGGAAGTCCCAGAGCGGCTCGCATGAAATCGAGTTCATTCACTTGCCGTCAATCGCGGATATGACACGCTCCGTCGTGGACACATACCCAACGGCACGCGTTCGTTCCGTCATAGCAGTGCCCAGATTTTTAAAACTTGGAGGAACCATGTTGAGAACTCCCAAGCGCCCTCGGTTCGCAGCGCTTGCTCTCATCCTCGCCGGCAGCATCTCGCTGTCCGCCTGTATGACGGCGACCCCCTATCAGCCCGCGACCGGCGCGGGCCCGACCAGCCGCAACGGCTATTCGGACACGCAGATCGAAGGCAATCGCTTCCGCGTCAGCTTCGCAGGCAACAGCCTGACGGCGCGCGAGACGGTCGAGCGCTATCTGCTGTACCGGGCGGCCGAGCTGACGCTGCAGCAGGGCTTCGATTATTTCGTGCTCGCGGATCGCGATACCGAGAAGAAGACCGACATCGTCCGTACGCCGGGCGCATGGGGCGGCCCGGGCTGGGGCGGTGGTCCCTGGGGCTATTGGAGCCCGTCCTGGCGCTTCTATCGCGGCCCGCGCTGGGGCTGGCGCAGCTGGGATCCCTTCTATGACGATCCCTTCTGGCGCGATCGCGACTGGGATTATCGCACCGTCACCCAATATGAGGCGATGGCCGAAGTGGTGATGGGCAAGGGCCCCAAGCCCAGCGACAATGTCCGCGCCTTCGACGCGCACGAAGTGGTCAATCGCCTCGGCCCGTCGATCCAGATGCCGTCGTCGAAATAAGCGGGCATCAGAAATCCTCCTGCACGCGTGGGAGAGACTAATGGGAGGGAGGGCTGACCAGCCCTCCCTTTTCTTTTGTCCTCCACCGAGGCCCTTCCAACACCGGCTGCAAGTGCGACTCGCCAAAGTTCACCAAGTTCACGCCAATGGCGGTTTTCGCGGCACCTTGAGTTGACACAATTCCCGGCAGCGCCGTGCATCTCGTAATATTCTTGCGAGCGCCTGATCCTATTTTCCCAACGAAATCAAAGAGCAGCCAGCCCCAAGGCCAGCTGCGCGAGCCGAGCAGACGAAATCCTACATTGCAAGGACCAGCCGCCCACGCTTCATCCTTTTGGTTCCCCGGCGAAGGCCGGGGCCCAGTTGCGATGCGGTTCGAGAGGTTTGCCCTTCCCAGCCGATTGCACCGAGACTGGGCCCCGGCCTTCGCCGGGGAACAGGGGCAATCCACATGCGCCAGGAATCGCCATCCCCGCGCAGGCGGGGATCCAGGGTTACAGGCGGCATTGCCCTTGGCGCTGGATCCCCGCCTGCGCGGGGATGACTGAATATCGAGCGGCGGACACCAGGCCCGCCCCTGACCTTACGCCACCTGGCCGTGGCAGTGCTTGTACTTGTTGCCCGAGCCGCACGGACACGGGGCATTGCGGCTGACCACACCTTCCCATTGCGACGGATCGGTGCCGAGATCCTCGGTCGACGGCTGGGGAATACCCAGCTGCGACATGCGGGTGGTGACCAGCCCGGCGGCGCCAGCGTCATAGTCATAGGTATCGTCCTCGCCGGTCAGCGGGTCGATGTGCGTGGTCAGGAAGTCGGGCAGCTGCGGCAGATCCGGCGTCGGCTCCATGCGGAACTGGGCGAAGGCGAGCGTGCGGGTCACGTCCTCGCGGATCTGGCCGAGCATGCGCTCGAACATCGCGAACGCCTCGTGCTTGTACTCGTTGATCGGAGTCTTCTGCGCATAGGCGCGCAGGTGGACGACCTGACGCAGCGCGTCGAGCATCGCGAGATGCTCCTTCCAGTGATGGTCGAGATTCTGCAGCAGGATCGACTTCTCGACCTGGCGCCAGGTCTCGACCTCGAGATCGGCCGACTTGGCCTCGACGAGCTTGTCTGCGGCTTCGCGGATGCGCTCCTCGACGATCTCCGGCTCGATCTGCGCCTCGTCCCTGATCCACTGGTCGACCGGCGCCTCGACGTTGAGGGTGCCGAGCACCTTCTCCTTGAGCGCCTCGACCTTCCACTGCTCGGGGTACGAGCCGTGCGGGCAATATTCGCCGACGATCGCGTTCACCGTCTCGGCGCGCATGTCGGCGACGACGTCGCCCACGGTCTCGGCGTCCATGATGTCCGCGCGCTGCTCGTAGATGACCTTGCGCTGGTCGTTCATCACGTCGTCATATTCGACGACCTGCTTGCGGATGTCGTAGTTGCGCGCCTCGACCTTGCGCTGCGCGGTCTCGATCGCCTTGGACAGCCACTTGGAGCCGATCGCCTCACCGTCCTGGATGTTGTTGCGCATCATCTTGGCGAACAGCGTGTTCGAGCCGAAGATGCGCAGCAGGTCGTCGTCCAGCGACAGGTAGAAGCGGCTGAGGCCCGGATCGCCCTGGCGGCCCGAGCGGCCGCGCAGCTGGTTGTCGATGCGGCGGCTCTCGTGGCGCTCGGTACCGAGCACGAACAGGCCGCCGGCCTGCTTCACGCGCTCCTTCTCGGCCGAGATCTCGGCCTTGATCTGCTCGATCGCGGCGTCCTTGGCCGGGCCCTCTTCCATCTCGGAAAGCTCGTCATGGACGCGGAACTCGAGGTTGCCGCCCAGCTGGATGTCGGTGCCGCGACCGGCCATGTTGGTGGCGATGGTCACCGCGCCGATGCGGCCCGCCTGCGCGACGATATGCGCTTCGTGCTCGTGCTGGCGCGCGTTGAGCACGCTGTGCTCGACGCCTTCCTTGTTGAGGAATTCGCTGAGCATTTCCGACTTCTCGATCGAGACGGTGCCGACCAGCACCGGCTGGCCCTTGGCCGAATGCTCCTTGATCTTCTTGGCGATCGCCGCGAACTTCTCCTCGAGCGTCTTGTAGAACTCGTCCTCCTCGTCGACGCGCTGCACAGGCAGGTTGGTCGGAATGGTGACGACGTTCATCTTGTAGATGTCGAAGAATTCGGGCGCCTCGGTCGCCGCGGTGCCGGTCATGCCGCCCAGCTTGGGGTACATGCGGAAATAGTTCTGGAAGGTGATCGAGGCGAGCGTCTGGTTCTCGGGCTCGATCGCCACGCCTTCCTTGGCTTCCACCGCCTGGTGCAGGCCGTCCGACCAGCGGCGACCGTCCATCATGCGGCCGGTGAACTCGTCGATGATGACGACCTTCTCGTCCTTCACGATATAGTCGATGTCGCGCTTGAACATCACGTTCGCGCGCAGCGCCTGATTCAGGTGGTGGACGACCTGGGTGTTCTCGAAGTCGTAGAGATTGGCGCCCTGGAGCAGGCCGGCCGCCTCGAGCATGCGCTCGACCTTCTCGGTGCCGTCCTCGGTCAGCACGATGGTGCGCTGCTTCTCGTCCTTCTCGTAATCCTCGGGGACGAGCTGCTTCACGACCACGTCGACGCCCATGTAAAGCTCGGACTTGTCGTCGGTCGGGCCCGAGATGATCAGCGGAGTACGGGCCTCGTCGATCAGGATCGAGTCGACTTCGTCGACGATCGCGAAGTTGAACGGGCGCTGCGTCATCGAGGCGCGCTCGTACTTCATGTTGTCGCGCAGATAGTCGAAGCCGAACTCGTTGTTCGTGCCGTAGGTGATGTCGGCGGCATAGGCCTCGCGGCGCTGATGGTCCGACAGGTTCGGGATGATCACGCCCGTGGTGAGGCCGAGGAAGCGATAGACCCGGCCCATCCATTCGGCGTCGCGCGATGCGAGATAGTCGTTGACGGTGACGACATGTACGCCGTCGCCAGGCAGCGCGTTGAGATAGGTCGCGAGCGTGGCGACCAGCGTCTTGCCCTCGCCGGTGCGCATCTCGGCGATCTCGCCGCGGTGGAGCACGATGCCGCCGACCATCTGCACGTCATAGTGGCGCTGGCCGAGCACGCGCTTGGCCGCCTCACGCACGGTGGCGAAGGCTTCGGGAAGCAGCGCGTCGAGCTTCTCGCCATTCGCCAGACGCTCGCGGAACTTAACGGTCTGGCCCGAAAGCTCCTCGTCGCTCATCGCCGAGATCGCCGGCTCGAAAGCGTTGATCTTGTTCACGATGCTGCCGAGCGACTTCACATAACGATCGTTCGAGGAGCCGAAGAGGGACTTGGCAATGCCGCCGAGCATGGGTTTTCCAGTCTAAATCTAGGGTGGTCGGACGGGCGCGCCGCTGCGGTCGGCGCCCGTTTGGATGCGAAAACGGTGGAAACGGCCCTGCGGTTCAGCGGGCCGTGGAAAAGCTCATTCGAGCCGGCGCTCGAAGGGCAAGCGCAGTTCGCCAAGGGGGAGCTGCATGGTCGCGAGCGGCGCGGCCTGTTCGGGCCGCAGCAGCGGCACGGGAAGCGCGAGTGCGGCGCGGCGCGCGGGAAGCACCGCCGCCTGAGCCACCTGCGCGGCCTGGACCACCGCGACTCCCTGGACCTGCCGGATTCCACCGCGATCGGCCTGACCGACACCGGTCAGGCTCGCGAGGAAGGCAGTCAGGAGAAGCAGCAGTTCCAAACGGCAAGTCTCTAATACTGCACGGACAGTCATCCGTGCGGGTGATCCGGACATAGTGACTCGATTCGGCTTCGCCAATCGTAAATCGTCGCCAGTCTCAGACCGTGGGTCCTTCGGCGGGATCGCGCGGAGGCGGCGCTTCACGTGTCAGATACATCGACACGGTCATCTCGACGCTGCGCTTGCCGCTTGCCTGGGCCGGATAGCGAACGCCCGAATGACAGCGGTGAACGACGAAACCGAGCGGATCCTGTTCCGCCGGGCCGCTCACCAGCTTGCAGTTCGCGACATTGCCGGCGGCATCGACGTCGAAGCGGATCTTGCGCTCGTAAAAAGGCTTCGAGAGCGGACGATCGATCGCCGGGATCGCCTCGCCATTGATCATGTGCGCCTCGATCACCTGCACGGTCGCGCCTGCACCCGACTTGCCGAGCAAGGCCGTCATCGCAGGAGATACTGGCGCGCCAAGCCGGGTGCAGGCGCCGCCCGTGGCGCGGCTGAACCCCGCGCCACGGCTCTGCGACATGCAGCCCGCGATACGGCCATCACCGGTGATGCGGATCTGGTTGAAGTACAGCCAGGAGCCGAACTGCGCCTCGCCCTGCGGCAATACCCAGGTGAAGGTGAAGGGATAGGTCCCGGCCACAGGCTTGCCGGCGGCATCGCGTGCCGGGTTGAACCGGGCACGCGCCTGCATCAGCGCGCAGGTCGTCTCGTCCAGCACCGCCGAGCCGCTGGAGCGCGTGACCTTGCAGGCGGTCGGCACGCCCTGCGCGTCGAGATCGAGCCGCGCCGCCACGGCACCTGCCTGGCGCTGCCACATCGCGGCGGCAGGATAGTCCTCGTTGGTGACCCAGGCCTGTGGCATGCCGCGCGGCGTCGGACGGCCCGCGGGCGAGCCGCCGTCCTGCATCGCGAGCGCCAAGCCCAGCAACAAACTCACCGCAATCATGCATCCTCCACCGGAAATCCGTTGCGGCCAAGTTTAGTCCGCATCCGATCGCTGGCAACCGGATGCGGGCGATGCCCATCCACGCTATTTAGTAGCTTCGAACCGCACCTCGACCATACGGCTGTCGGGCTGGGAGATCTTGGTATCGACCCTGAGCGCTTGCACCTGCCCTATGGCCTGCTCGCAGGCGACCGCGTCGAGCTTCCCATTGCCGGTACCAATCTCGACCGTGCAGCCCTTGGGCTTGTCGCCGGCATAGACCAGGCGCAGCAAGGCAGGATTGGCATAACTCTTCGGCACCGCCTGCAGCCCCACCGCGAGATCGACAGGCTCACTGGCGAGAACGCTCACCGGATTCGGCGTGCTTGGTCCGTTGGGAAAGCTCCAGGTGAAGGTGCCGTCGAGATCGGACACGATGTCCTTCCCGGCATCGTCCCGAGCGGGCTCGAACCTGGTGCTGTTGCGGATCACCGAGCAGGTCTTCTCATCGAGCGCCGAATAGCCTGAAGAGCCTGTCAGATGGCATGCGGTCGGCTTGCCGGTCGCATCGATGGTCAGGCGGTATTTCACCGTGCCGAACTGCCGGTTCCGGAAGGCATCGGTGGGATAGTCGTCATTCGACTGCCAGGAACCGGGATGGGTCCGCGCCTTGCGCGCCTTCGACGGAGGCGACGTGTCCTGCACAGCTGGCGCCGCCTGTATCGCCAGCGCCATGACCAACCCCAAAACCATTGATCTTTTCCCCCACTTGCCCGAAGCGAGCGCCAAAATAGCAACAGGTCTGGCCATGTCCATCGAACGCTCCCCGCTCGCGCTGCCCTTCCCCGCCCTGCCGGTGATTCCCGGCGTGACCACCCGCGTGGCGCGGGCGCGCTACAAGGCGTGGGACCGCTGCGACCTGACCTATATCGAACTGGCGCCGGGCACTGCGGTGGCCGGCGTGCTGACCAGCAGCAAATGTCCCTCGCCCGAAGTGGAATGGTGCCGCAAGGCGCTTCCGCTGGGCACCGCGCGGGCGCTGGTGGTCAATGCCGGCAACTCCAACGCCTTCACCGGCAACCGCGGCCGCGCCGCCGTGGAGGCGATCGCCGCCCGCGCCGCCGCGCATCTCGGCTGCCAGCCCTCGGACGTGTTCGTCGCCTCCACCGGCGTGATCGGCGTCCCGCTGCCGATCGACAAGGCCGAGGCCGGGCTCGACAATGCCTTCACTGCCGAGCCGTGCAGCTGGGAAGACGCCGCCGCGACGATCATGACCACCGACACCTTCGCCAAGGGCGCGGTGACTCGCGCGGTGGTGGGCGGCAAGACGGTTCAGCTCGCCGGCATCATCAAGGGATCGGGGATGATCGCGCCGGACATGGCGACGATGCTCGGCTTCGTCTTCACCGATGCCGCGGTCGATCCGGCCTGGCTGCAGACCGCGCTCGGCGATGCCAACCGCAAGACCTTCTCGTGCATCACCGTCGATGGCGACACCTCGACCAGCGACACGGTGCTCGCCTTCGCCACCGGCAGCGCGGGCAATGCCCCGCTCGCCAGCGACGAGGATGAAGGTGCCGACGCCTTCCGCGCCGCGCTGAAGGCTCTGTGCCACCAGCTCGCCCTGCTCGTCACGCGCGACGGCGAAGGCGCGCAGAAGCTGATCGAGATCACGGTGGAGGGCGCCGAGAGCGACGCCAGCGCGCACCGCATCGCCATGTCGATCGCCAATTCACCGCTGGTGAAGACCGCGATCGCCGGCGAGGACGCCAATTGGGGGCGCGTGGTGATGGCGGTGGGCAAGGCCGGCGAGCCCGCCGAACGCGACCGGCTGGCGATCCGCTTCGGCACCACCCAGGTGGCGCGCGACGGGCTGGCGGTGGAAGGCTATGACGAGGCGCCGGTCGCCCAGCACCTCAAGGGCCGCGAAATCGAGATCGGCGTGGAACTGGGCCTCGGCGAAGGCCGTGCCACGGTGTGGACCTGCGACCTGACGCACGGCTATATCTCGATCAACGCCGACTATCGGAGCTAGAAGTCGGCCTGCAGTCCCGCCTGCTTCTGCGCCGCCGGCATATCGGCAGCCGGGATGGGCGCCGCCGAGATCACGCGATCGACGATGATGGCGCTTGGGGCGCCGAAATTGGCCGGATCGGAGGTGCGATCCAGCACGCGCCGGCCCATGAACACGATCCGGACAAGATCGACCGAATAGCGGGTGCGATAGGCAGGCAGACGCACGGCGTCGCGGGTCTGTTCGTCAAAGACCAGGGCAAATCCGCGATCGGCATCCGCGGGTCCCAACGCGCCCTCGCGGAAGCTTCCGCCTTCGATATGGCGGAGATAGGTGCCCGTGTAGCGGCGCGGCTCACCCAATCTGGCGCAGGACCGCAGGGGCTGTGCCGAAAGATATCCACCGCAGCCATGTTCGGCGGCTTCATTGTGGAGATCGAGATCCACGACCGTAACCCGCTCGCGGCGCGCAACATTGCCGCTCGAGCCGGAATCCCCGCAACCCGTGAGGCAGGCGAGCACCCACAGAGTGCCCGCCCGTATCGAAAGGCTCAGAGCTGGGCTTCGAGCCACTTCTTGATGCCGCTCTTCGGCATCGCGCCGACCTGCGTCGCCGCCGGCTGCCCGTTCTTGAACAGGATCATGGTGGGGATGCCACGCACACCGTACTTGGTCGGCGCGTCGGGGTTCTCGTCAATGTCGAGCTTGATGATCTGGACCTGGTCGCCCAGCTCCTCGGCGAGCTCTTCCAGCGCCGGGGCGATCATCTTGCACGGCCCGCACCACTCCGCCCAGAAATCCACGAGTACGGGCTTGCCGGACTCGAGAACGTCGCTGCTGAACTGGGCGTCGGTGGTCGCCTTGGTGGCCATGGGTAAACTCCTGATACGATGTTGGGTGCTAATCTATGATGCGGCCTCGCCGGGTCAAGCGCGCAGGCCCAAGCTTTGCTCCATATCCGCGAAGCCCGGCTTGTGCGCCGAAAGCAGATCGGGCGGCAACAGGTGGAGGACCGGGCCGGCCGCATAGAGCAAGCCCGCCTCGATCGTGCGTCCGGGGAAAATCACCGCCAGCGCAGCGACATAAGCCGCCATCTGGCGGAGATGATAGGACGGGATCGCCTCCAGGCCGGCAGGCGCGCGGCGGCCGGTCTTGAAGTCGATGACGCGGACATGGCTGGGGGTGACCACCAGCCGGTCGACGGTGCCCGAGACGACGACGCCCTCCCCCACCACGGCAGCGATCGGCGCCTCGCCCAGCGAGCCGGGGGCGAACAGGTCGGCAAAGCGTGGATCCTCGGTGACCGCCAGGGCGGCGGAGACCAGCTCGCCCCGCAGGGCCTCGTCCGTGACGCCCCCTGCCCCGGCCAGCCAGCGCTCGGCGGCCATGGCCCTGTCGCCGGGGCTAACCGACGGCAATCGCTCGAAAAGGGCGTGAAGCAACCGGCCGCGTTCGGCGGCGGCGCGCATCGCCGGGCTGGGCGGCGGATCGGCGACGCTGTCGTCACCCAGCGACGAGGGCGCGAGCGGACGCGGCGGACGGGCCTCCGCCGGAGCCGGGCGACGCGCCCAGCCGGGGAGTGCCGCCGCCACCGCCGGGCCGGAGACGGTCCGCGCCCTGGCGGGAACCGGGTTCTGCGGGCGCAAGCCCCTGAATTCGCGCGTCTCGCCCTCGGGCACGCCCAGCGCGTCGAGCGCCGCGGCGCTGGCCGCGTACCAGCTCTTCGCAGGCGGTACGCCCTTGGCCATGGGCCCCAGGGCGCCGGCTATGACCAGGCGTTCCTCGGCCCGGGTGGCGGCGACGTAGAACAGACGCCAATGCTCGCTGAGTTCGCGCGTATCGGCATTTTCGAGGACCTCCCCGAGCACCCCCCGCTCAGAGGCGCGCGGACGGAAGATCGGCAGCTTTCCAGACGCACCAGACGGTTCCCAACCCAGAAAGTCGCGCGGAGACCGTGTCGGGTCCACCGTCGCGTCGGCGAGGATGACCAGAGGCGCCTGGAGCCCCTTGGCACCGTGCGCGGTCATCACCCGCACCGCCGCCTGAGGCTGGGCCGCATCGCGGACGATCTCGACATCGCCGCGATCGAACCAGTCGAGGAATCGCTGCAAGGAAGGGGTCGCCAACTTTTCGAAATTGAGCGTCGCATTGAGCAGTTCTTCGATCGGATCGCGGGCTTCCTCCCCCAGCCGGCGCAGCAGCTTGCGGCGACCGTCCAGCGGACCGGAAAGCAGTTCTTCCAGAAAGCGATAGGGCGTGGCGATGTCAGCGCGTGCGAGCAATGCGTAGAGCGGCGCGAGGCGTGCCTCGGGCTGCGTCCGGCGCAGGTGGCGCCACAGTCCGCCACTCGGACGGACAGAAGCGTCCATTAGTTCCTGCTGCGTCCAGCCGATCAAGGGGGACACCAGCAGAGAAGCCAGCGACAGATCGTCCTCCGGCTGCAATGCAAAACGGATCGCGGCGAGCAGGTCCTGCACCGCCAGCGGCGCGTTGAGCCTGAGGCGATCGACGCCGGCGACCGGTACACCCTCGGCATAGAGCCGCGCGACGATCAGCGAGGCAAGCTCGCCGCGACGCTTGACCAGGATCATCACATCCTCGGGCGCCAGGGTCCGGCCCTTGCTCTCGAGTTCGAGCGTGCCGATCCAGCCCTTGATCGCCTTCGCGATGTCGCCGGCGAGCTTGCGGGTGGCGTCGCTGACCCATTCCTCTTCGTCCGCCTCGCTGCCGCCTTCGGTGACCGGAGGCCAGAGCGTGACCGTGCCGGGACCGGGCACTTCGCTCGCATGTTCCTCCAGATCCGAAAGTTCACCCATGCCCGGCGCAGGCAACGCGCCGAGCGCGGCATCGACGAATTCGAGCACCGGGCGGGTCGAGCGGAAGCTGTGGGTGAGCGACAGCTCCTCGACTTCGCGCGGCTCGGGCTTGTCCGCGTCGAACGCGTAATCGGGATCGGGGTGGATGCGGGACTTGGCCAGGAACCGTTCGAAGGCGGCGCGGAAGAAGATCGGATCGGTGCCCTGGAAGCCGAATATCGCCTGCTTGTAGTCGCCGACGGTGAACAGGGTGCGGACCGTCTCGGCACGCACGCCCTCGCCGACGAAGAACTCGTCCGCGATCGCGCTGACGATCGCCCATTGCTGGGGATTGGTATCCTGCGCCTCGTCGATCAGGACGTGCTCGGTCGCCTGATCGAGCTTGAAGCGCACCCACTCGCCCATGCCCGGCTCGGCCAGCAATGCGACGGTGGCGTGGATCAGGTCGTTGAAGTCGACGGCGCCGAGGCGGCGCTTGGCCTGGCGATAGGTCTCGGCATAGATCCGCCCTGCCTCGAGCCCGCGGGCGAGCAGGTCCGCATAGGCGGCCTGGGTCTTCATGCCGAGCAGCTGGGAACAGCTCGCATGCAGCCGCATCGCATAATCGGCGTAGCTCGGCTCCTGCGGCGCCTGACCCTTGCCGAAGGAGCGCGGCTCGCCCTTGGCGGTGGCCCAGATCGAATGGAGGTTCGCGAGGCCGGCAGCACGTGCCTCCGGGCCCTTCGAGAGCCAGGCGGCGGCAATGTCCGCCCGCTCCAGGCCGCGCGCGGTGCCCCAATCGGCATTCATCACGGTGAGCGCACGCAGGCTCGCGAGGTCGAAGCTGTCATCGGCGCAGCGCCGGGCGATCTCGGCGTCGATATCGCCTTCGGGCAGTCCCAGCGCCTCGCGGAGGTAAGGCTGGATCGCCGGCGGCAGCTCGGCCATCGCCTCTCCCGCCCGGGCGCATTCCTTGAGGAAATCCTCGGCCTTGCCCTCGCCCAGCCGCAGCGACAGCGCGCCGACCGCGTCGACGATCCAGTCGCGCCCGTCACGCACGGCATCGACCAGCATCTCGGCCAGCGCCTCGCGGGCCAGCACCGCTTCCTCGCGCTGGTCGAGCGGGCGGAAGCCGGGGACGAGCCCCGCCTCCATCGGGAAGGCGGCGAGCAGCGACTGGCAGAAGCTGTGGATCGTCTGGATGCGGATGCCGCCGCCCGGCGCGTCGAGCACCTTGGCGAAGAGCTGGCGGGCCTTTTCGCGTCCGGCGGGCGAGATGTTCTCGCCCAGCGCTTCCAGATCGACGGCGAGCTCGGTGTCGGACGCGCGGACCCAGCGGGCCAGGCGGCTGGTGATCCGCTCGGACATCTCGGCGGCGCCCGCCTTGGTGAAGGTGAGGCAGAGGATCGCGCCGGGATCGGTGCCGTTCAGCAGCAGCCGCCAGACGCGGGCGGCAAGCACCTGGGTCTTGCCGGTGCCGGCCGAAGCGGAGAGCCAGATATGGCGGCCGGGATCGGACGCGGTCTTCTGGTTGCCCTTGAGTTTGTGGAGGGGGCGGACTTCAGACATGGAGGTTTCCGCCGGCAATTGGATTGAGCTTTTCCCCGGCGAAGGCCGGGGCCCAGCCCCTTAAAGTCACGCGCGGTAGCGCGTCTTCGCGCGCACGCCGAGACTGGGCCCCGGCCTTCGCCGGGGAAAGAAGAAGGAAGATGGCGCCTTCAATCACGGCCGTACCATTCATCGAGCCGCATCAGCTGGTCGTACTCGGCGTACGGCGCATATTCGGGGTGGAGCTTGGCGGTGAACGGCGCGTCGCCGGTCAGCCAGGACGCCACGGCTTCCGCGAAGTGATGCGCGGCGAGGTCGACGAATTCCTCGGCCGGGATCGGCTCCTTCTTCTTGGGGTCGACGGGGCTGTCGACATAGCCGAAGCCACCGGTGCGGGGAGACCGTGCGAGCGACCAATATTCGAAGGCGCGCGCCACCCCTTCGATGTCCTGGAAGCCGCCACGCTCGGCGATCAGGCCGAGCAAGCCCAGCTGCAGGCTGAACCCGGCACGGACCGCGCGGGTGCTGGGCGGCTGGCCGGTCTTGTAGTCGATGATCGCCAGGTTGCCATCGGGCATGCGATCGATCCGGTCGAACTTGCCGCGGAGCTTCACCCCGGCGAATTCGATGTCGCCGTCCAGCTCGACCGCGAGGACCGTGCGGGCCGGGTTCTCGGCGATCTGGCGGGCGATCCAGTCGATCGCCTCCATCAGCCGCGGCTGCCAGAGCGCGCGCATCATCGGATGGGTGCGCTCGTCCGCCAGCATCGCCTCGGCCCGGGCACGCAGCTTCGCCGGATCGCAACTATCGAGTTCGAACCATTTCTGAAGAACGTCGTGCACCGCCGTGCCGCGCCAAGCCGCGCTGGGATCGGCATCGACCGGATCGAGCGGCCCGAGCTTGAGCATGCGGCGGGCATAGAAGGCGTAGGGATCGGCCTTGAGGCGATCCACCTCGGTGACCGAGATCGCCTTGGGGCGGTCCTCGACCGGGGGCGAGGGCTCGGGGCGTTCGGCGGGTTCGTGCGCGCCGGGATCGTCGATCGCGTGCACCCAGGCGGCGAGATCGGGCGCACGATCGAGGCCGCCGGACAATGCCTCGAGGCGGAGCCAGAAACGCGAAGCAATCGTCGGCGCGGTGGCATCGCGCCGGGCGCGGGTGAGCAGCACTTCGGGGGCACCGAGCGCGCCGGCGAGATCGTGTGCCGCCAGGCCGATGCGGCGCTCCAGGCCAGGCAGGCCCAGCTCGGCGCGGATGCGCGGGGCGAGCCAGGGATCGGGCGCCGGCAGGCCCGGCCAGACGCCTTCGTTGAGCCCCGACAGGATCATCAGGTCGGCGGTCTGCAGGCGCGCCTCGAGCTGGCCGAGGATCGCCAGACGCGGATGGCCGCCCTGGGGCGGGCGCACGGCGATCTGGTCCATCAGCGTGCGCAGCATGGGCGCGAGCGTGTCGGGATCGGCACGGTGTGGGCCGTCGATGCCCTCGCGCTCGAGATCGTCGAGCAGGGTCGCGGCGGCGCGCCCCTCGGCACGGCTCCACAGGCCGTCGCTACCCAGCGCCTGGGCGGCTTCGCGCAGGGCCGCGAGCAGGACGGGGATCGGCTGGGCGCCGGCACCGAATGCGGCTTCAAGCGGCGCCAGCAGCGCGCGCGCGCTGGGCCACCAGCGGAGCGCCGCCTGGCGGAGCGGGCCATCCCTGCCCTCCTGTTCGGTCAGATGACGGTCGATGCCGGCCAGATCCGGCGCGGGGCGCGGGCCGCGCAGCGCACGGTCGAGCAGGCGGGCGCCGTCGAGCCATTCGGTGCGTGCCTCGGGCATCACCAGCGGATGCTTGAGCAGGGTCAGCAGTGGCAGCGGGGCGAAGCGCTGGGCGGCGGCATCGGCGAGCGCGAGCAGCAAGGTGCCCGGCGGCAGGATCGACAGCGGCTGGCCGGCGGAATCGTCGACCACTATCCCCCAGCGGGCGCAATGCGCGGCGACGCGGCGGGCGAGCGCGCGGTCCGGCGTGACGAGCGCGGCGGTGCGGGCCGGCGTCTCCAGGGTCTGGCGGAGGGCGAGCGCAATCGCCTGGGCCTCCTCGGCCGGCGTGGCGACTTCGAGCGCGCGGACGCCGTCGAGCTTGCGTTCCTTCTCGGGCAGCGTCGTCCAGCCATGGGTCAGCTCGGGCGGCTGCATCGCCGAGGCGATCGCCTTGCTGCGCGAGGGCGCGGCGTCATGCTCGCTGGCCGCGCGCCAGGGATCAAACTCGCTGCGGTGGACGCCCATCCGCTCCAGGAGGAGCTTGAGGTGGAATTGCGGGTGTGTCTCGAGGTTGCGCCGGCGCCGGCCGGTGGCGGGATCGGGGGCATGCGGGCCGAGCATGTCCCATTCGGCATCGGAAATGCCGATGGCGAGGTCCGGGAGGACGACCATGCCCCGGGGCAGCCCGGCGACGACGCGCTGGAGCCGGGCAATGGCCGGCGCGCTGGCGGTGATGCCGGCGGCACAGACGAAACCCTCGGGCGGGCTGGTCCGCCAGCGTTTGGCGACCTTGTCGATCAGCAGGCGGCGGCGATCGGCCAGGTCGATGCGGCCGAGCCGGGCCAGCTCGCGCGGCCAGCGTTCGAGGACGATCTCGAACAGCTTGAGCGAGCGCTCCCAATGGGCGGAAAGCTCGGGGCCGAGATCGAGCTCCTTGAGGCGGCGGGGCGGGACTTCCTCGATCAGCAGCTGGTCGAGCGTGGCGGCAAGGTCGCCGGCGAGCCGGACGGCCTCGGCGGCGTCGTGGCGGGGCTCGGCCTGCTGGATCAGCCGGGCGAGGATGAGCTGGCGCTGGAGCGGGCCGACCGCGGGGGCGACGGGCTCCGGATCGCCCGCGGCGTCGAATACCGCCTCGTCCAGCTCGGGATCGCCGACCGCGACGAGGCGCGGAAGGAGGAGACCGCCACCGCTGGCACGGACGAACGCGTCCTGGATCGCGCGTTTCGCACGGTTATTGGGGAGCAGGACGATGCCGCGGGCGAGCGCCATCGGATCGGCCCCGAAGCGCTTGATCAGCCCGTTCGCCAGCGCATCCGCGAAGGCGCGGTGCGGAGGGATGGTGTAGAGATGGAGGGCGGTGGGCATGGGCTAAGGTGCATTAGACATAATCGTCATCCCGGCGAAAGCCGGGATCTCGTGCGGCTCCTTCCCCGCGCCTTCGCCTGAGATCCCGACTTTCGTCGGGATGACGGATTGGGACCGTTCGCTTGCCGCCTGAGATCCCGACTTTCGTCGGGATGACGCCTTTGGCGTCACATCTCCGCCAGTATCTCTTCGGCTTCCTTGACCGCCGCCGGGGTGCCGACGTCGAACCACAGGCCCTGGTGGACCGTGCCCCAGAGCCGCCCCTGCTCCAGCGCGCGGTTCCAGAACAAATTGGTCGAGAACGGCCCCTCGGGCCAGTCCCTGATCACACGGGGCGAGAGGATCTGGGCGCCGGCATAGACGAAGGGCGCGAGGCGGCCGGGCTTGCGGCGCTCGGTGATGCGGCCGAGCGGGTCGAGGCGGAAATCGCCCTGGCCGCGGTGGCTGAACGCGCGGGCGAGCGGCACGAGCAGCAGCAGCGCGTCCATCTTCTCGTCGTCCCAGGCGGCCGCGAGCGCGTTGAGCGAGCCGATCGGGCCATCGACCCAGAGCGTGTCGCTGTTCACCGTGAAGAAGGGCTTGTCGCCAAGCATCTCGCGGGCCTGGACGATGCCGCCGCCGGTCTCCATCAGCTGGGCGCGCTCGTCCGAGATCAGCACCTCGACGTCGCCGGCACGGACCTTGAGGTGCGCCTCGACCTGGTCGGCGAGATAATGGACGTTGACCACGGCGCGCTTGATCCCGGCCTCGCGCAGGTGATCCATGGTGTGATCGAGCAGCGGCTTGCCGGCGACCTCGACCAGCGGCTTGGGGCGCGTGACGGTGAGCGGACGCATGCGCTTGCCCAGGCCGGCAGCCATCACCATCGCGGTCTCGGGCATGGCGACCACCGGATTGGGGCGCAGCGAATAGGTAGCGGAGGGCTTCATGCGGTGGCGCCGGAACCTGCGATGGTCAGCGGGTCGCCGCGCATGTCGGCGGGGATGTTCGCCTCGAACCAGTCGGCGACCGGCTTGAGCGCGGGATGCTGGAGGTCGCGATTGAGATAGGTCCAGACGCGCGGGCAGAGGCCCGGGTAGCGCGGCTTGCCGTCGCGCTTCCACAGCCGGGTGAAGATGCCGACGATCTTGGCGTTCCGCTGCGCGCCGAGCACGTGATAGGCGATGTCGAACGCGTCGCCGGCGCCGGTGATGCGCTTGTAGCGATCGAGCATCGCGGTCTCGAGCTCGACCGGCACGTCGCGGCGCGCGTCCTGCAGCAGCGAGACGAGGTCATAGGCGGGATGGCCCGCCAGAGCGTCCTGGAAGTCGAGCAGGCCCAAGGTTTCCGCGCTACCGTCGATCAGCATGATGTTCTCGACATGGTAGTCGCGCAGCACCGTGACAGGCGTGTGACCCGTGAGCACCGGCGCGAGCACTTCGTCCCAAGCGGCGCGGTAACCATCCATGTCGACCGCGAGGCCGACCGCGGGGCAATACCATTCGGGGAGCAGGTTCGCCTCGCGGTGATATTCGGCGAGGCCGTAGGGCTTGAGCAGGTCCGCCGCGGGGTGCCCGGCGAGGCGGATGATCAGGTCGATCGCTTCTTCGTAAAGCCTGAGCTCGCTCTCGGGCGCGGCATCGACAATCTCGCGCATGCGGGCGTCGCCGAAGTCCTGGATGAGGACCAGGCCCTCGGTCAGGTCCTCGTGGAGGATCTCCGGCGCGGCGAAGCCGTGGCCGGTGAGCCAGCGGGCGATGTTGATGAAGGGGCGCGGATCCTCGTGCGGCGGCGGCGCGTCCATCAGGATCGCGGTGCGGTCATGCTCCACCACCCGGAAATAGCGGCGGAACGAGGCATCGCCGGCGAGCGGGCGGATCTCGGCTCCGCCCCAACCGGCGGCAACAAGGAAGTCGGGCGCCGCGGCGGGCGGATTCATGTCAGGAACCATCGGTCCTTCCATGCCGCGGGCACTTTCGCTGTCAAGACGCGCGCGCCATCCGGTGCCACATCCAGGGACAACCACAGCGCATCGTGCCACGCCGCCGTGCCCAGCCGCTCGGGCCATTCGACCACCAGCAGCGAATCGTAACGGGCGTCGTCGAGGCCCAGTTCCTCGGCCTCGGACGGATCATCGATCCGGTAGAGATCGACATGCAGCACCGGGAACCTGACCTCGGGCGGCTCATAGGGCTGGACGATCGCGAAGCTGGGCGACGGCGCCTCCTCCTGCAGCCCGAGCGCGGCGAGCAGGCCGCGGGCGATGCTGGTCTTGCCGGCGCCGAGCGGGCCGGACAGCGCGATCACGTCGCCGGGGCGGGCGAGTTCGGCGAGGCGGCGGCCTAGGGCGAGGGAGTCCTCGGGGGTTTGGAGGTGCATGGTCATCAAATTCCTCCCCGAGCTTGTCTCGGGGAGGGGGACCGCTCGCGCAGCGAGTGGTCGAGGGGCCAGCACAGGAGCGGCGGCAAGCCGCCGCGCCCCTCCACCCCCGCCTTCGGCGGCGGTCCCCCTCCCCCAGCGAGCTGGGGGAGGAATTGGGGCTCCTCGTGCCTCATTTCCGCGGCAGCTCCACCGTCACCAGCGTGCCCTCGCCCGGCTCGGAGATCAGCTCGATCCGGCCGCGATGCGCGTCGACGAACTGCTTGGCGAGCGGGAGGCCGAGCCCCAGCGAGCGCTGGTTGCCGCGGGCATTGCCGAACTGGGCGAAGCGATCGAAGGCGCTCGCGACCTGCTCCCGGCTCATGCCCGGGCCATTGTCCGAGACGATCACCCGGGCGACCCGGCTGTTGCCATCCAGGTGGAGCAGCACCCTGCCCCCGTCCGGCGTCGACGAGACGGCGTGGCGCAGGAGATGCTCGATCACCTGGCGGACGCGGCGCGCATCGCCGGTGATCGCACCGGCCGTGCCGGCATTCTCGACCACCAGCTCGATATGCTTGGCCTTGGCGAGCGGCGCGATCGCCTCGGCGGCGTTCTGCGCGGCATGCTCGATATCGACCGGCGCCTTTTCCAGCGGCGCGCCTTCGCTCTGGGTCAGGTCGAGCACTTCGTCGATCATCGTGCCCAGCCGATCGACCGAGACGAGGATCGCCTCCGAATATTCGGTGCCGCTCTCGCTCAGCTGCCCCGCGAACCCGCCGTGGAGCATCTCGGCAAAGCCCTTGATCGAAGTGAGCGGCGTGCGCAGCTCGTAGCTCATATTGGCGAGGAACGAGGTCTTGACCCGGTCCGCCGCCTCGAGCGCTTCGTTGCGGGCACTGAGCGCGCGCTCGGCGCGGTGATGATCGGTGGTGTCGAGCATCGTCACCAGGGCGTTGCCATCGGGCAACGGCACCGCGGTGATGTCGAAATGGCGGCCATCGCCAAAGGCGATGCTCGAGCCGCGCGACTGGCGATCCTGCGCGGCGATGCGGATCAGGTCGCCGATGATCTCCGCGCGCGACGCCTTGACCAGCTTCGGCCCGAAGGCGCGGACCAGCGCCTGCACCTGGGGATGGCCATCGAGGAACGCGTCCTCGAAGCCCCAGACCTGGCGGAACTTGCGGTTCCACAGCTGGAGCCGGCCCTTGCCGAACACGGCGACCGCCTCGGCAAGCCCCTCCAGCGTGGCGGTGCGCACCTGCTGCATCTCGCCATGCTCGCGCTGCAGCTCGAACTGCTGGGTCTGGTCCTCGAACAGCAGCAGCAACCCGCCTTCGGGCAGCGGCTGGGCGACGACGCGCATATGGGTGGCGCCGAGGCTCCAGGTCTCCTCGACCGCGTCGGCCGAGACGAACCATTCGCGCCGCTCCGCCTTCCAGGCCGGATAGTCGCGCACCTCGGGCAGGCGATTGGCCTCGCGCATGCGATCGAGCACGCGGTCGAACTCGGGACGGTCGGCCAGCCATTCGTTCTTCATCGCGAACATGCGGCGGAAGGGTTGGTTGGAGAAGATCAGGCTCCGGTCCGCGCCGAACTGCGCGACGCCGGCCGAGATCCGGTCGAGCATCGCACGCTGGGCCGCGGCGAAGCGCTTGAGCCCGCCCCGCGCCTGCTCGAGTTCCTCGATGTCGACCGCGAAGCCGGCGACGCCGCCCGTGCCGAGCGGCATGTCGTGGAGGCGCAGCATCCGGCGCTTGCCGCCGATCGTAGCGGGCATCGCCGCGGTCTGCGGCTCGCCGGTATCGCGCGCGATCGCGGCATTGGCGAGCGGCCCGCCCATGCCGACGCCCTCGACCAGCTCGAGCCCGCGCGCGACGACGTCCTCGGAATCCTTGCCTTCGACCGCCGCGACATAGGCCGAGTTGACCATGAGCAGGCGCAGGTCGGCACCGCGATACCACATCGGCATCGGTGCGGCCTCGATCAGGGCGGTGAGCGCATCGAAGGCGGCACGCAGGCGGGTGGCCTCGCGCTGCAGACGGCTGATCTCGGACTGACTCTCGGTCGCGTCGAGGAACCACAGCACCACGCCGCCGGGGGCGTTGACCGCCTGGGGCGCCCGCTCGCCGATCACCAGCAGCGCCCGTTCGGATCCCCGCGCGCGGACGGAAAGGGTGAAGGGCTTGCCGGCCTTTTGTGCCGCGGAAACCTGGACGCCGAGGGTATCGGCATCTTCGGGCAGCAACCCGACATCGGCAGTGCTGAGATCGCCGAGCTCGCGCGGCAGATCCTGGAAACCCAGCCAGTCGCCGAGCCGGCGCGGCAGCTCTATGCGGCCATCGGCCCGGACCAGCATCGCCTGGGCCGGTGCGCCGCTGAGCAATGCGGCGAGCTGGGCATTGGTCTCGGCAATCGCGGCGGCTTCGGCCCGGGCGCGCAACCCGGAGAACAGCGCCCACACCCCGCCGATGACGAGCAGCGCCAGCACGGCGCCCGCGAGCACCGCGGCGGATTGGGTGAGATGTATCAAGCCGCCCGCTCGCGGCGAAAAATGAAGCGCATGCGAATCTACTAGGCAAAGCGTCCCAATTGGGAAAGCGCCGCGATCGCCGGAACGCGCGGAGGGTCCGATCGTTACCGCGCTTTGCAAAAATGTGTCCGGGTCAATTCCGCGTTAAGACGGCGTTATGTCCTCGTTACACATTTCACACAGACTGTTGCCGCAATGCGACATTTTGTATCAATCAACGCTTGAGTGGCGAGAGTCTGCGGTTCTAGAAATCAAGCTCAAACAAAAAAGGGGATCCACATGGTCAAATTATCTCTGCTGAACGGCACTGCGTTGCGTTCGGCGGCTTTTGTGGGACTTGCGCTGCTCGCAGTTCCCGCGGCCGCACAGGACACGACGCCGCCTGCTCCCTCGACCGCGAGCACCGATCAGGAAGCAGCGAGCACGGGTGAGACGATCGTCGTCACCGGTTCGCGCATCCGCCGTCCCAACCTTGAATCGCCGGTTCCGGTGACTTCGATCGGCGGCGACGAGTTCTTCCAGACCGGCACCACTTCGGTGGGCGACGTCCTGAACCAGCTGCCGGCGCTCACGAGCACCTTCAGCCAGTCGAACTCGACCCGCTTCCTCGGCACCGCCGGCCTCAGCCTGCTCGACCTGCGCGGCCTGGGCACGCAGCGCACCCTGGTGCTCGTCAACGGCCGCCGCCACGTCGCCGGCGACATCCTGAGCAACGCGGTCTCGCCCGACGTCAACACCATCCCCGCCGACATGATCGAGCGTGTCGACGTGGTGACCGGCGGCAACTCGGCCGTGTACGGTTCGGACGCGATCGCGGGCGTCGTCAACTTCGTCCTGAAGGACCATTATGACGGCATCCAGATGCGTGGCCAGAGCGGCGTCAGCCAGCATGGCGACGCGGGCTCCTATTTCCTGAGCGCCCTGGCCGGCAAGAACTTCGCGGACGGCCGCGGCAACATCGCGCTGAACCTGGAATATGCCCATCAGGGCGATTTCTACGCTTCGGACCGCAAGGACTATCGCACGACCAACGGCTTCGTGCGCGTCAACGTCGATGCGACCGGCAACAGCGACGGGAAGCCGGATAGCGTGTTCATGCACGACATCCGCAGCGGCTCCTATTCGAACGGCGGCACCTTCGCCACTTGCGGCGATCCGGTGCTCGATCCCACCTGCTCGGGCTTCGTCAACACCTATCTGTTCCGTCCGGACGGCACGCTGGTGCCGCAGACCGGCACGAAGGTCGGCAATCCGCTGGTCAACCAGTTCGCCAGCTATATCGGCGGCAATGGCGACAATTTCCGCGACGGCAAGCAGCTCGGCCTGATCCCGCGCCAGGATCGCTACAGCGCGAACCTGATCGCGCACTTCGAGATCTCGCCGGCATTCGTGCCGTTCGTCGAGGCCAAATATGTTCGCACCGAAGTGCTGGGCAGCGCGAGCGGTCCGTTCTTCTTCAACGGCAGCAGCTCGCCGCGCGAGCGCTTCTACACCGACAACCCCTATCTGAGCGCCCAGGCCCGGAACTTCCTGACCGACTATTACGGCGTCGCGCCGGACGCCCATCAGGCGTTCACCTTCAACGAGAACGCCACCAGCCTCACCGTTCGCCAGGAATCGCTCAAGCGCGAGACCTATCGCATCGTCGGCGGTGTCCGCGGTGACCTGGGCAACAGCTGGAACTACGAAGTCTCGGCGAACTACGGCGAGTTCAAGGAAACCAACAAGATCCTTGGCAACGTCAATATGCAGCGCTTCCTGCTCGCGATCGACGCCGTCGACCAGGGCAAGTTCCAGAACGGCGTTGCCAATGGCAACATCGTCTGCCGCGCCTCGATCGACCCGACCCGCCGCGTCGCCTTTGAAGACGCAGTGAATCCGGCGTTCGCGGCGGCGCAGCTCGCCAACGACGTGGCCAACTGCAAGCCGGTGAACCTCTTCGGTGCCGGCAATGTCAGCGATGCTGCCAAGCAGTATCTGCTCCAGGACTCGATCGCCCACGGCAAGATCACCCAGTTCGTGGCGAACGCCTTCCTCAGCGGCGACACCGGCAAGTTCCTCAACCTTCCCGGCGGCCCGGTGGGCATCGCGGTCGGTGCGGAATATCGCCGCGAGACCACGCAGTATGCCGAGGACGATTTCACCAAGGCGGGCCTGACCTTCTACAACGCGATCCCCAACTTCGTCGCCCCGTCGTTCGAAGTGAAGGAGCTGTTCGGCGAACTTCGCGTGCCGATCCTCAAGGACGTTCCGTTCTTCAAGGAACTGACGGTCAGCGGCGCCGCGCGCTTCGCCGACTACAAGGGCAGCACCGGCAATGTGTGGTCGTATAACGGCAACATCGAATGGGCCCCGGTCAAGGACCTGCGCTTCCGTGCGAACTACTCGCGCGCGGTCCGCGCCCCGACGCTGGTCGATCTCTACTCGCCCTATGGCGCGAACTTCGCGTTCATCGACGATCCGTGCGAGCTCGCCAGCATCAACCAGGGCTCGCCCACGCGTGCGGCCAATTGCCAGGCCGCCGGCGTTCCGACCGGATATGTCGCTCCGAACCTCAGCAATTTCGGCTATCTGTCGGGCGGTAACAACGCGCTCAAGGCCGAAACCTCCGACTCCTACACGCTGGGCTTCGTCGCGCAGCCGCACTGGATCCCGGGGCTTTCGCTGACGGTCGACTGGTTCGACATCACGGTCAACAACTCGATCGCGACGCTCGATCCGCAGACGATCCTGAACACCTGCTACGATGCGGCGAGCCTCAACAACCAGTATTGCGCGCTCTTCAGCCGCTACACCGGCGCTACGCCGGGTCCGAACGGTGAGAAGACGGGCGATCTGCTGACCAACAGCATGCGTTCGCAGCCGCTGAACTTCGCGAAGCTCAAGGTCCGCGGCATCGACGTCGAGCTGGCGTACCAGCACAGCATCGGCAACCTCGGCAACCTGTCGACGCGCGTGATCTACACCCACAACTTCCGCAACGACACGTATCTCGATCCGGCCGATCCGGGCCGTCGCGACCAGCAGCTGGGTGAGCTGGGCTATCCGATCGATGAAGCCAGCTGGAATGCCGACTTCACCACCGGCATGGTCACGTTCAACTACAAGCTGCGCTACATCGGCAAGATGAGCGTCGGCGCGTGGGAGAACCATCACACCGTCCAGGGTCGTGCGCCGACCAACCCGGATGACTATGACATCCCCTACTATCCGACGACGTTCCTCCACAACGCCCGCGTGCAGTTCGACGTGGGCAAGCAGTACAACCTGTATCTCGGCGTCGACAATCTGTTCGACACCAAGCCGCCGCTCGGCACCACCGGCGCCGGCTTCGGCAGCGCGATCTACGACAATGTCGGTCGCTTCTTCTATGCAGGCTTCGTCGCCAAGTTCTGATCGGAACAAGGCGTTGAAAAGGATCGGGGGCCGGGTAATTCCGGCCCCCTTTTCTATGGCTGCGACCCCGAATTGCTGGCACCTAGAACGGCATGAAACTTCCCTCCCGGAACGCGGCATGACGAGCGCCGCGCTGGCAAGCGCCCTCCGCCTGCTCGATACGTCCCCCGCCCAGGCAGCCGACCAGGCGCGGGCGCTGCTCGCGACCTATCCGGGCCAGCCCGACGCGCTGGCGCTGCTCGGACGGGCGCTGCGCAAGCTGGGCCGGGACGCGGAAGCGGCGGCGGCCGACCGCGCCGCGATTGACGCTTCGCTGCGCACCCGCGAGCTCGCTGCCGCCGGTGCCGCGCTGGCGCAGGGCAACCTCGCCGCCGCCGAGGGACTGGTGCGCGGCGTGCTGCGCGCCTCGCCGGACACCGTGGTCGCGCTGGTCATGCTCGCCGATATCGCCGGAACCCTGGGCATCCATGGCGAAGCCGAGGCACAGCTGCGGCGCGCGATCGCGCTTGCCCCCGATTATGTCGAGGCCTGGGTCAATCTCTCGCTCGTGCTGTTCAACCAGCGGCGGACGGACGAGAGCCTCGCGCTGCTGGACGCCGCGGTCACTCGCGAGCCCGGCAATGTCCGCGCCGCCGGGACCAAGGCCAACATCCTTGCCCAGACCGGCGAATATGATGCCGCGGCGACGACGTACGAGGCGCTGCTCACGCAGATCGGCGACAATGCCGAGGTCCGCCTATGGTACGGCAATCTGCTCAAGACGATGGGGCGGCAGGACGAAAGCGTCGCCGCCTATCGCCGCGCCACCGAACTCGCGCCGGACCTCGCCGAGGCCTGGTGGTCGCTGTCCGAGCTGAAGGCCGGCCGCATCACCGATGCCGATGTGCAGGTGATGGAAGCGGCGCTGGCCTCGGCGACGAGCGACCAGCGCCGGCTCTTCCTGCACTTCGCGCTCGGCAAGGCGCTGGAGGAGCGGAAGGACTGGGCGGCCTCGTTCACGCATTACGCCGAGGGCAACCGCCTGCGCCGGGGCATCGAGCCACACGACGCGAAGCTCGTCTCCGCCGAGGTGGATCGCGCCGTGGCTTTCCACACGCCCGACTTCTTCGAGAAGCGCGCCGGCTGGGGTGCCCCTGCCCCCGACCCGATCTTCATCCTGGGCATGCCGCGCGCCGGCTCGACGCTGCTCGAGCAGATCCTCGCCAGCCATCCGCAGGTGGAAGGCACGTCCGAGCTGCCCGACATCCCCCAGCTGGTCCAGGGCCTGGTCGCCGCGCGCTGGCGCGACCTGGGCGCGGCGCATCCGGAGATCCTCGCCTCGCTCGACGCGGACACCGCCCGGCGGCTCGGCGAACGCTATCTCGAAAGCGCCGCGCGGCACCGCAAGAGCGACGCGCCCTTCTTCATCGACAAGCTGCCCAACAACTGGCTGTACGCGGGCTTCATCCGCCTGATCCTGCCGGGTGCCAGGATCATCGATGCGCGGCGCGCGGCGATGGCCTGCTGCTTCTCCAACTTCAAGCAGCACTTCGCCCGCGGCCAGACCTTCGCCTATTCGCTGGAGGACCTGGGCAGCTATTATCGCGACTATGTTCGGCTGATGGCCCATCTCGACGCTGCGATGCCCGGGGTGATCCACCGGGTGCAGCACGAGGACCTGCTGAACGATCCCGAAGGCGAGATCCGCCGGATGCTCGATTTCCTCGGCCTGCCCTTCGACGAACGCTGCCTGCGCCCGCACGAGAACAACCGGCCGGTGCGCACCGCCAGCTCGGAGCAGGTCCGCCGCCCGATCAATCGCGACGCGGTCGATCTGTGGCGGAACTACGAACCCTGGCTGGGGCCGCTGAAGGACGCGCTGGGGCCGCTGGCGGAAGACTGAATACCGTCATCCCGACGAAAGTCGGGATCTCGTGCCGTATCGCGCCTTCGCCTGAGATCCCGGCTTTCGCCGGGATGACGCGTGCGAAAAAGGGCCGCGCCTCCCGGTGGAAGCGCGGCCCTTTCTCGTTGGTTTCCCAATCGCTTAGTAGCGATAGTGATCCGGCTTGAACGGACCCTCGACGGTGACGCCGATGTAATCCGCCTGCTTCTGGGTCAGCTTGGTCAGCTTCACGCCGAGCTTGTCGAGGTGCAGCGCCGCGACCTTCTCGTCGAGGTGCTTCGGCAGGACGTACACGTCGTTCTTGTACTCGTCCGACTTGGTCCACAGCTCGATCTGGGCGAGGACCTGGTTGGTGAAGGAGGACGACATCACGAACGACGGGTGGCCGGTCGCGTTGCCGAGGTTCACCAGGCGGCCCTTCGACAGCACGATGATCTTCTTGCCATCCGGGAACTCGACTTCGTCGACCTGCGGCTTGATCTCGGTCCACTTGAAGTTGGCGAGGCCGGCGATCTCGATCTCGCTGTCGAAGTGGCCGATGTTCGAGACGATCGCCATGTTCTTCATCGCGCGCATGTGATCGACGGTGAGCACGGCCTCGTTGCCGGTGGCGGTGACGAAGATGTCGGCGCGGGTAGCGGCCTCTTCCATCGTCACGACTTCATAGCCTTCCATCGCCGCCTGCAGCGCGCAGATCGGATCGATCTCGGTGACCAGAACGCGGGCGCCGCCGTTGCGGAGCGACGCGGCCGAACCCTTGCCGACGTCACCGAAGCCGGCGACGCAGGCGACCTTGCCGGCGAGCATCACGTCGGTGGCGCGACGGATCGCGTCGACCAGCGATTCCTTGCAGCCATAGAGATTGTCGAACTTCGACTTGGTGACGCTGTCGTTCACGTTGATCGCCGGGAACGGCAGCTTGCCCTTCTTCGACAGCTCGTACAGGCGGTGCACGCCGGTGGTGGTCTCTTCCGAGACGCCCTTGATCGTGGCGACGGTCTTGGTCAGGTAGCCCGGACGCTCGGCGAGGAAGCGCTTCAGCGTGGCGACGAAGATCTCTTCCTCTTCGTTCGACGGGGTGAACAGTTCCTCACCCGCCTCAACGCGCGCGCCCCACAGCGCGAACATGGTGGCGTCGCCACCGTCGTCGAGGATCATGTTGCAGGTCTGGTCCTGGCCCCAGTCGAAGATGCGGATGACGTAATCCCAATATTCTTCGAGCGTCTCGCCCTTGACGGCGAAGACGGGGATGCCGGCCTCGGCGATGGCGGCCGCGGCGTGATCCTGGGTCGAGTAGATGTTGCAGGTCGCCCAGCGCAGCTCGGCGCCGAGTTCCTTCAGCGTCTCGATCAGCACGGCGGTCTGGATCGTCATGTGCAGCGAGCCGGTGATGCGCGCGCCCTTGAGCGGCTTCGAAGCGCCGAACTCGGCGCGGAGCGCCATCAGGCCCGGCATTTCGGTCTCGGCGATCTCGATCTCCTTGCGGCCAAAGGCGGCAAGCGAGAGGTCCTTGATGACATAGTCCTTGTCGAGCACGGTAGCCACGAGCTGTCTCCAGATGTGAATCAGTTGCGCGCCGGGAATCGTCCGGCCGCGATTGGGGCGCCCTACAGGCTCCGTCGCGCCGGTGCAATCCGAATATAAAGATATCTTTATATGATGCGGCGGAGCGGCTTTTGCGCGGGGCGAGGCGGCATGATAGCCAGGGGCATGCGCCGGCTGCTCCTCCCCTTGTTCGCGCTAACCATGGCCGCGGCGCCGGCGCCCGGGGACTATCCCCTCGCCTGCTTCTATGCACCGCGCGGTGGCGAGCTCGACACGTTCCGGGACTGTGCGGCGCGCACCCCCGACGGCACGATCCGCCTCGCCCCCGCGCATCTGCACCGGCTCGACTTCGACCGCGCCGGCCTCGCCGCGATCCACGTCGGGGAGAGCTTCCACTATGTCCGCCGCGACGGCCGCACCGCGCCGGTGATGACGATGGACAATGGCGCCGACCCGTTCGTCCAGGACCGCGCCCGCTCCCGGCTGGGCGGCAAGATCGGCTTCGTCGACCGCTCGCTGCGCCTCGTCATCCCCCGCCGCTATGACGGGGCGCTGCCGTTCGCCAGGGGCACGGCCGAGGTCTGCACCGGCTGTACCCCGGCCAGCGACGGCGAGCATGGCTGGTACGAGGGCGGCCGCTGGGCGCGGATCGACCGGAGCGGCCGCGAACGCCCCGCACAACGTTAGCACAGCGCCTTCGGCGCATTTCGGCCGTGACCGAATCGCCGGAACGCGGCAGAGTGCGCCCGCGTCACTCCAACCGTGCGAGCCTTGCCATGTACCGGTTCCTTGCGTCCTCGCTGCTTCTGTCGCTCGCCTTCGCCGCCCCCGCCCATGCCCAGATGGAATTTGCCGGCTCGGTCCCGCAGCACGGCGTGGCGGACCAGGATGCCCGATCGATGATCTGGGCACGGATGAATGCGCCGGAGCACATCAAGGTGAATTGCTGGAAGCTCGGCTGCGTGCTGATCGTCAACGAGACCGCGACCTATGACGTGGTCGGCTTCTATGTCGACAATGCCAAGCCGGGCAGGAAGGCACGCTGGAGCAACAACGAGTTGCGCCAGCCGCTGCTGCCCAGCAAGGCGACCCTGCGCTTCAAGGCCGGCGGGGCCAGCACCTGCAGCATGCCGGTGCGCTTCGTGCTGCGGAAGCAGGGTAGCGAGGAGAAGGCCGAGATCACCGGCGTCTCCAGCTTCTGCACCTCGCCGCACAACGACACGCTGATCCGCATCAAGATGCAGGAAGGCAAGGTCTATGTCCGCGGCGACGACGAGCCCGACCCCAACGAGACCCACTAGGCGATAGGCTCAGCCGCACCACAGGACCGACTTGACCAGATGCGGCCGGGGGCAGGCGCGCCCGGCGGGCAGCGGCAGGGGTTTGCCCGGCTGCCACAGCCCCAGGCGCTGCTGGAGGTTCGGCATCTCGGAATCGATCACCGCCAGCGGGTTGCCGTCGCCATAGATGGTCGCGCTGCGGAAGCGCAGCACCTGCCTGTAGCGCAGGGCGGCATCGGGCCTGCTGACGCTGATCCAATAGCCGAACGGTGCGTCGGCGGTCGGCTCGGCGAAGATCACCGCGCCCTTGAGCGGCCCCTGCGCGACATAGCGGACCTCTTCATTGTTGTTGCGCCCGGTCCGCTGCGCATAGGCGGTGACGAAGCGATCCCCTGCCCGGTCATAGGCGAGCAGCCGGGTGGCGACACGCTGGTTGCCATTGCCGCTATGCACGCTCGCCACACGCAGGAGGAGCAGCGCCTTACCTGGCGCGGGATGCACGATCTCGGGCGCATCGAGATAATGGGGATCCGAGAAATAATCGGGCTCGCCGGCGAGCAGCAGGCCCGCCAGGCCCGGGTCGCAGCTGCGCCCCGCATCCTTGCTGAGGCACAGGGTGATCTTGCCGGGTTCCTGGTTGCCCGCGACGCCTTCGCCTTCCGGTCCCTGGGTCGCGGTGAGACGCCAGGGCGAGGACGTGCCGAACGGCCCGGCGAGGTCGACCGAGGCGATCTGGCTGCCTTCCGGCGCCGCTGACCCAACGGCAAGCAGCACCGCGCCCGCCAGCAACAGCAACCGCATCATGCCGTGCCCGTGCTGTTCGCCAGCAGCCGCGGATCGATGCCGGCGCCGGCAAAGGCGACCGCCCAGCGATCCTCGGCATCGATGTCGTAGATCAGGTCGGGCGTGCCGTCGGTGTTGAACCAGCCGTGACGGGCCAACTCATTGTCGAGCTGTCCTTCGCTCCAGCCGGCATAGCCGAGCGCGACCAGCCATTTGGACGGTCCGGTCCCTTCCGCGATCGCGCGCAGCACGTCGATCGTGCCGGACAGCGCCCAGCGCCCGCCCACGTCGATCGTATCCTGCCCGCCCCAGTCGGGCGAGTGCAGCACGAAGCCTCGCCTAGGCTCGACCGGCCCGCCGAAATGCACCGGCGTGTCCGGCGCGACGCCGGGCTCGATCTCGAACTGCTTGAGCAGGTCGTGCAGCGTCAGCCCGTCGATCGTGTCGCCGATACCGATGCCGAGCGCCCCCTCCACATCGTGCGCGCACATCGCGATCACGGCGCGTTCGAAGCGCGGATCGCCGATGCCCGGCATTGCGAGGAGGAACTGGCCGGTGAGGAAGCGCGTCGAGTCCATGGCCGATCAACGTAGCCGGACCGTTTCGGCTCCGCCACGCTTGAAAATCCTCCCCGGCGCGCCGATTGAACGGCTCCACTGAATTTCCAGACTCGAGTTTCCAGGAGAGAAGAATGACCATCCAGGTTGGCGACCGCATCCCCAGCGTCAATTTCGTCAAGGTGACCGAGGGCGGCCCCGAGCAGATCGCCTCGGACGACTATTTCGCCGGCCGCAAGGTCGCGCTCTTCTCGGTGCCGGGTGCCTTCACCCCCACCTGCTCGGCCAAGCACCTGCCGGGCTTTGTCGAGAAGGCCGAGGAGATCAAGGCGAAGGGCGTGGACGAGATCGCCTGCACCGCGGTCAACGACGCGTTCGTGATGGCCGCCTGGGGCCAGCAGAGCGGCGTCGCCGGCAAGGTGACGATGCTCGCCGACGGCAATGGCGACTTCCCCAAGGCGATCGGCCTGACCATGGACGGATCGAAGTTCGGCATGGGCACGCGCGGCCAGCGCTTCTCGATGCTGGTCAATGACGGCGTGGTCGAGCAGCTCAACGTCGAGGCGCCGGGCCAGTTCGAAGTCAGCTCGGCCGATTATCTGCTCGGCCAGCTGTAACGTCGAAGGCGTAACGGAACCGCTGGAGGCTCGCCGGAGTTGATTCGGCGAGCACTTCAGAAAGGGACCGTCATGGCCGATACCGAAACCACGACCGCCGACAGCGCCACCAGCACCCCCACGACCCTGGAAGAGGCGACCGAGACCGCCAAGAGCTTCCTCGCCCAGGCGCAGGAAGCCATCGGCGATGCGGTCGATGCGACCGTCACCGCGGTGAAGGAGCATCCAATCGCAGCGGCCGGAATCGCCGCGGGCGTCGCGGCCGCCGTGGGCGGTGCCGCCTATGCCGCCACCCAGCTGGGCGGCGACAAGGAACCGGCGCCCAAGGCGAAGAAGTAAGCTAGTTCCTCCCCGAGCTTGTCTCGGGGAGGGGGACCATCGCGAAGCGATGGTGGAGGGGCCGCCGGCAAAGCCGGCGGACTTCGTCCGCCGCCCCTCCACCGCCTTCGGCGGTCCCCCTCCCCCAGCAAGCTGGGGGAGGAATTGATTTGGCCAGTCTTGCCAGAGTCATCTTTGGGCACTAGCCCTGCAAGATGACTCAAGCATCCGACATCGTCGCCGATCTCGAGCGCCTCTACAACGCCTCGGTCGATCGCCTCAAAGCCGCCCTTAACCGCTATATCAACGAAGGCACGCCGCCGAGCCCGGAAGACCGGAGCGACGGCAGCTTCGCCTATCCCGAGCTGCGCGTCACCTATCGCGGCGGCAACGACCGCAACCGCCCTACCCCGCGCCGCTCGTTCGGCCGGCTGGTCGAGGAAGGCGAGTACCGCATCTCGGTCACCCGCCCGGCGATGTTCAGCCGCTACCTGATCGAGCAGCTGACCTTCCTGATCGAGGATTATGACGTCGAGGTCCATGCCGTCACCGGGCGGCAGGAGATCCCCTTCCCCTACGTGCTCGACCCGAGCCACATCGCGGCAATGGACCAGATCTCGGTCACCGAGCTGGGCCGCCACTTCCCGGCGACCGAGCTGGCGCATATCGGCGACGAGATCGCCGACGGCCTGTGGATCTCGAGCGACGAGACTCGCCCGCTGGCGCTGTTCGACGGCCTGCGCACCGATTTCTCGCTGGCACGCCTCAGGCACTATACCGGCACCCCGGTCGAGCATTTCCAGCAGTATATCCTGTTCACCAACTATCACCGCTATGTCGACGAGTTCGTCCGCTGGGCAGTCGACCAGCTCGGCGAAGGCTCGCGCTTCACCGGCGTGTCGGGCGCCGGCGGCATCCTGGTCGAGGCCGGGGACGATACCGACCGGCTGCTCCACGACACCTCGGCATGGCGCCGCCACCAGATGCCGGCCTATCACCTGATGGCGGCGGACGGTTCTGGCATCACGCTGGTCAACATCGGCGTCGGCCCGTCCAACGCCAAGACGATCACCGATCACCTCGCGGTGCTCCGCCCCGAGGCGTGGCTGATGATCGGGCATTGCGGCGGCCTGCGCCCGAGCCAGCGGATCGGCGACTATGTCCTCGCCCACGCCTATCTGCGCGACGACCACATCATGGACGATGTGCTGCCGCCCGAGATCCCGATCCCCGCCATTGCCGAAGTCCAGCTCGCGCTGGCCCGCGCCGCCGGCACGATCTCAGGCCAGTCAGGCGACGAGCTCAAGCAGCGGCTGCGCACCGGCACGATCGTCACTACCGACGATCGAAACTGGGAGCTGCGCTACTCGCAATCGGCGCTGCGCTTCTCGCTGAGCCGCGCGGTGGGCATCGACATGGAATCGGCCACGCTGGCGGCGCAGGGCTATCGCTTCCGCGTGCCCTATGGCACCCTGCTCTGCGTCTCGGACAAGCCGCTGCACGGCGAACTCAAGCTGCCGGGCCAGGCGAACCTGTTCTACGAGCGGGCGATCGCCGAGCACCTCAAGATCGGCATCGAGACCTGCGAGGAGCTGCGCCGCGAAGGCGCCAAGCTCCATTCGCGCAAGCTGCGTGCGTTCAACGAGCCGCCGTTCAGATAAGGAGGACCTGCGATGATCGACCCCGAGGAACAGCCCGAAGCCGAGACGCCCCGCGCCCACCAGGCCGACGGCACCGACAGCTCGGCCGAATGGGACGCGCAGATCGCCGATGAGGGCATGATCCCGGACAGCGATCCGCCGAGCGAGTAGCCGAGCCCCTTCCCACGCCCGCGGCACCGCGACAAATAGCCGTCATCCCGGCGAAAGCCGGGATCTCGTGCGGCTCCTGCACCGCGCCTTCGCCTGAGATCCCGGCTTTCGCCGGGATGACGGCGTTGGGGATCCTTACCGGCTGAGCGAGAATTCCACCGACAGGCTGGTGTTCACCGTCACGGTGTCCGAGCCCGCGCCCGGCTTGTTGGCGAACATGCCGATCAGCTCGAGGAAGAAGCTCATCGAGCCGGCGACCATGTCCTGCCGCTCGCTGATCCGTACGATCGACGCCTTGCGCAGCCCCAGCGTGGACGCATAGGCCGCCGCCTCGCCACGCGCCTTGGCGATGGCGTCCGCCTTGGCCTGGCGGGTGGGCCCGACATAATCGTCGAGCAGCGCGATCACCTCTTCCTCCATCTTCCCGCCATTGGCCTCGGCCACGGACTTGGCGGCGTTCGCCGCGGCGCGGCTCGGCGCATCGAAGAAGATCGTCTCGGTCGCCGTCGATTGCGGCTTCTCATTGTCCCCGACATCATCGAGCGAGAAGCTCGGCTTGCCGCGCCCGGTAAAGGCGCCGACCAGGCTGGCGAGCGGATTGGAGGCGGCGCCTTCCAGCGGCTTGCCCTCGCGGATGCCCTGGGCACCGAGTGCCGCGACCAGCTTGCCCCGGTTGGCGGCCAGGGCGGCCTCCGCCGCCTTCTCGTCCGCACCCTTGCCGGTGAGCTTCACCGAGAAGCGGAAGCGGTTGGCGGGCACCTTTACCTGGCCGGCTGCGACGATCTCCACCGCCACCGGACCATCGACTGGCGCTGACTGGGCGAGCGCCGCATGGGGCAGTGCAACCGCGGCGAGCACGAGCGCGTATTTGAGCATGTTCGAAACCCCTGAACGAAAAAGGGCGGACCCTGCGGCCCGCCCCCGATTGATCACCAGCCCTGGGTCTGGCCCTTGTTCTGCTGGTCGAGCCACTTCTTCAGCGGAGCGAAATATTCCGCCATCGCCTTGCCCGACATCTCACGCGAGCCGGTGAATTCCTGCAGCGCATCCGGCCAGGGCTTGGACGAGCCCATCGCCAGCATCTTGTCGAGCTTCGCGCCCACTTCCTTGTTGCCATAGAAGGAGCAGCGGTGGAGCGGCCCCTTCCAGCCGGCCTGGTCGCACGCCGCCTTGTAGAACTGGAACTGCAGCACCCGCGCCAGGAAGTAGCGCGTATAGGGCGTGGTCGCCGGGATGTGGAACTTGGCGCCGGCATCGAACCGGGTCTCGTCGCGCGCCACCGGCGGCACGATGCCCTGATACTGGAGACGCAGCTTGTCCCAGCCGGCCTGATAGCCATTCTCCGGGATCTGGCCGGAGAACACGCCCCAGCGCCACTTGTCGACGAGCAGGCCGAACGGCAGGAACGCGACCTTGTCCATCGCCTGGCGGAGGAGCAGGCCGATGTCCTTGTCGGCGCTGGGCACCTGGCCCTTGTCGAGCAGGCCGATCTGGACGAGGTAGTCGGGCGTGATCGACAGCGCGATGAAGTCGCCGATCGCCTCGTGGAAGCCATCGTTCGCGCCGTCGAGGTACAGCGGCGACTGCTTGTTGTAGGCGCGCTGGTAATAGTTGTGGCCGAGCTCGTGGTGGATCGTCACGAAATCATCGGCATTGACCTTGATGCACATCTTGATGCGCAGATCGTCGACATTGTCGATGTCCCAGGCCGAGGCGTGGCAGACGACTTCGCGGTCTGCCGGCTTGAGGAACTGCGAGCGCTGCCAGAAGGTCTCGGGCAGCTGCTTGAAGCCGAGCGACGAGTAGAAGCCCTCGCCCGCCTTCACCATCTTGATATGGTCGTAGCTCTTCGCCTTGAGCAGCTCGCCCACGTCATAGCCGACGCTGCCGGCACCGGCGGGCGCGACGATGTCGTAGATGTTACCCCATTCCTGGGCCCACATGTTGCCGAGCAGATCGGCACGGATCGGGCCCTTGTTGGCCTGGACGGCGTCGCCATACTTCTCGTTGAGCTTGTGGCGCACATAGGTGTGCAGCGCGATGTAGAGCGGCTTGAGGTCGTTCCAGATCTTGTCGGTCATCGCCGCAAAGGCGTCCGGATCCATGTCATAGCCCGAGCGCCACATCGCGCCGACATCGGCATAGCCCAGGCCTTTGGCGCCCTGGTTCGAGATGCCGACCAGCTTGGCGTAATCGGGGCGCATCGGCGCGCCGACATTGTCGTTCCAGCTGACCCACATTTCCTTGAGCTTGGCCGGATCGCGGCTCTCGCCCATTGCCGCCTCGATGTCCGAGCCGTTGATCGGCTTGCCGTCGAGCGTGCCCTTGCCGGCGCCGTAGATGCCGGTGATCTTGGCCGAGAGGCCGGCCAGCTCTTCCGCCGCACCTTCGCGCACCGGGGCGGGCAGCACGATCTTGTTGCGGAGCATGCCGAGCTTGCGGGCGGTGTCGTAGTCGAGCCCGGCGACATTGGCGTATTTCGCAGCCTGGAGCGCGAGATCGACCTGGAGCTTGGTCAGCGCCGCGCCTTCGCGGGCGGTCATCGCCTCGGTGTCCTGGGTGATATAGGTGTTGTAGACCCAATCGGCCCGTGCGGCGACGACGCCCTGGGCGAACAGCTTCGCCTCGGCATCCGCGACGAACGCCTTGGCCTCGGCGGCGGTCGGTGCGGCCTGGGTGGTTTCGCCGTCGCGGCCGCGTGCGCCGAGCGGCGCGGAGGCGAGCAGCGAGGCAAGCGCGAGCATCGAGATGCCGGTGCGGATCATGTAAAGGAGTCCCCTCTGATTTTCTGGATGGCCGGGACGATGCGCGCCCCGCCCCAGCCGGTCAAGCCGCGAAGAAATCCGCGATTGCACGCCCCAGCTCGGGCTTGGTGACGGCGCTCATATGGTTGCCCGGGATCTCGACGAAGGTGGCGTGCGGCAGCATGTCCGCCAGTTCGTGCGCCGAGCCATTGTGATCGTCCTCCACACCGGCAACGACCAGGGCTTCCTCGGTCAGCCGGGCGAGATGCGCCTCCGGTGTGTCGACGAACGTGTCGAGCACCGGCAGCAGCGCCTGCGGATCGGCCTTGGAGGTCTTGAGGAACGCCTCGGTCAGCCATTCGCTCGAACCGCGCTCGAAACTGCCGAGATTGGTGAGCACGCGGCGGAAATAGGTGCCGGTGCGCGAGGCCGCAGTGAGGCCGGAGAGCCCCATGCCCGCGAGCATCACCTTGCGCGGTGTCGCCCCGCCATCGACGATCATCCGCACCGTGGTGCGCGCGCCGAGCGAATAGCCGCCCAGATCGTAATCGGTGAGGCCGAGATGCGCGACCAGCGCGAGGCCGTCGCGCGCGGTCACGTCGGGCGGATAGCTGGCGGCATCGTGCGGCGCCGCGCTCATCCCGTGGCCGCGCAGATCGGGCATGATCACCCGGAAGCCCTTCTCGACCAGCTTGGCGGCATGGCCGTAGCGGATCCAGTTGATCTCCGCGGTGGAGGCATAGCCGTGGATCAGCACGGCATCGCGCCCTTGGCCCATCTCGGTCCAGGCCAGCTCGGTGCCGTCGAAGCTTTGGAAGCGGTGCGTTTCAGTCGGGAAGTCGGCCAACTTTGTCCATCCAGCGTTTGACGAGGCTCGGGTTCTCGTCGGTCCGTGATGCCGGCAGGTGGCTCGTGTCAAGCCACGCCCGGTGCCAGCTTTCGCATCCCGAATGCTCGGTGGGCACGAACCGGCCGGGCGCGTCGAAGCTGCCGACGGTCAGGTCCATATAGGGGTGGCCATGCGCTTCGTACGTGAGCGGCGTACCGCATTCCCGGCAGAAGCCGCGCTGCGCGATCGGTGACGAGGCATAGCGATCGGGCTCGGTCTCCCAATGGACATCGGCGCGCGCGAGGTTCTTGAACGCGATCGAGACGCCGCCGGTGGCGCGCTGGCACATCCGGCAATGGCAGAGATAGGCCTCGTCATCCGCCACCTGCGCCACATAGCGCACCCGCCCGCATTGGCAGCCGCCGGTCATTTCCTCCGCCATGTCAGTGCTCTCCCTGTTCCCATTCTACCTCTGGTCGTCATCCCGGCGAAAGCCGGGATGACGGAATGGAGGAATTGCACGTCTTGCAACTATTGCACCGCACAATTCACTCTGGTTGCAGATTGCAATCTATAAGTGTGCTTATTATGTGCGGGCTATGACCGAGAGTCTTGGATTCCTTTTGAGCGATACCGCTCGCCTGTTGCGCCGCCGTTTCGACGAGCGGGCGCGCAGCAGCGGCGCCAGTGTGGCGCAGTGGCGGATGCTCAAGACGCTGCACCGGCATCCGGGCCTGAACCAGGGCCAGCTTGCCGAGCAGCTCGAGGTAGAGCCGATCACGGCCTGCCGGATGATCGACCGGCTGGAGGAAGCCGGCTTCGTCGAGCGCCGCCGCGATCCCGCCGATCGCCGTGCCTGGCGGATCCACTTGACCGACAAGGCCGACCCGGTGCTGGACGACCTCCAGCAACTGGCCGGGGTGATGATCGAAGACGCGCTTCAGGGGTTGAGCTCCGCGCAGCGTGAACAACTGGTCGGATCGCTCGAGGCGATCCGCGCCAATCTGAACAACGTTCAAGAGGGCAAAGAGGCCGCAAATGGCTGACGCAGATCCGAAGATCGAAAAGTCCGAAGAGACCAAGATCACCATCCCGACCGAGGACACCGCCGCTCCAGAGGCTCCGGCCAAGGCGAAGCGCAGCCTGCTGCGCCCGCTGCTGATGTTCGGCGTGCCGGCGATCCTGCTGGCGATCGTGGGCTATTTCTACTTCACCGGCGGCAACAGCGTCTCGACCGACAATGCCTATGTCCAGCAGGACAAGAGCTCAGTCTCGACCGATGTCGCGGGCCGCATCGTCTATGTCGGCGTGAAGGAGAACCAGGCGGTCAAGGCGGGCGACGTGCTGTTCCGCATCGATCCCGAGCCCTACAAGATCGCCGTCGCCCAGGCCCAGGCCGCAATCGCCGCGGCGCAGGTGCAGCTCAACACCGACCAGGTCAGCGCGCAGGGCAAGGGCGCCGACATCCAGGCGGCGCAGGATGCGATCCAGAACGCCCAGGAGAATTACGAGCGCCAGGCTGCCTTGATGAAGCAGGGCTTCACCACCCGCGCCAATTTCCAGTCGGCGGAGCATGCGCTGGAGCAGGCGCGCGCGCAGCTGCTCAACGCGCAGGCGAGCGCGAGCGAAGCGCGTGCCAAGCTCGCCACCGGCGCCGCGGTGCCCGGCGAGAACCCGGCAATCGCCGCCGCACGCGTCCAGCTCGACAAGGCCCTGCTCGACCTGCAGCGCACCACCGTGGTCGCGCCGGTGAGCGGCATCGTCAGCCAGACCAAGAGCCTGCAGGTCGGCCAGCAGATGATCACCGGCCTTGCCGCCGTGACGATCGTCTCGGACAAGCCGGCCTGGGTCGACGCGAACTTCAAGGAGACCGACCTCAACAAGATGCGGGTCGGCCAGTGCGCGATGGTCAGCTTCGATGCCTATCCGGGCCTGGACCTGAAGGGCCATGTCGAGTCGATGGGTGCCGGCACCGGCTCCGAATTCTCGGTGCTCCCCGCCCAGAACGCCAATGGCAACTGGGTGAAGGTCACCCAGCGCGTGCCGGTGCGCATCGCGATCGACGAGAAGAGCCCGCGCGCCCTGATCGCCGGCATCTCGGCCGATGTGAAGGTGCTCTTCAAGGGCGCCTGCAAGTAACATGGCGACGGCTGCCCCCGGCCGCGCCAGCGGGGCGGGTGAGGCGTCCCCAGCGCCTCCCCGCCCCCAATCCGGTGGCGCCGCCCTTCCCGTAAAATACAAGGGCCTGCTGACCCTCGGCGTCATGATGGCGACGATCATGCAGATCCTCGACACGACGATCGCCAACGTCGCCATCCCGCACATGCAGGCGTCGCTGGGCGCCACGCGCGACACGATCAACTGGGTGCTGACGAGCTATATCGTCGCCTCGGCCATCGCGATCCCGATCACCGGCTGGCTTTCGGACCGGATCGGCTCGCGCAACCTGTTCCTGATCTCCACCGTCGGCTTCGTCATCGCCTCCGCCCTGTGCGGCGCGGCGCAGACGCTGGAGGAGATGGTCGCCTTCCGCATCCTGCAGGGCATCACGGCGGCGTTCCTCAACCCGCTCAGCCAGACGGTGATGCTCGACATCAACAAGCCCGAGGACCAGCCCAAGGCGATGTCGATCTGGGGCATGGGCATCATGGTCGGCCCGATCATGGGCCCGCTGATCGGCGGCTATCTGACCGACAATTTCAACTGGCGCTGGGTGTTCTACGTGAACCTGCCCGTCGGCGTGGTCTGCTTCGCCATCCTGTGGTGGCTCCTCCCCTCGCGCCCGATCCGCAAGCGCCAGTTCGACGCGTTCGGCTTCAGCCTGCTGGCGATCGGCATCGCGTCGCTCCAGCTGATGCTCGATCGCGGCCAGGACCAGGACTGGTTCTCCTCGACCGAAATCTGGGTCGAGATGCTGGTCTCGGTGGTCGCGCTGTGGATGTTCTTCGTCCACCTGTTCACCGGCAAGAACCCGATGTTCGAGCGCGAGCTGTGGAAGCATCGCAACCTGGTGACCGGCATCTTCTTCATGATGGTGATCGGCCTGGTGATGATGGCGACGATGGCGCTGCTGCCGCCGATGCTGCAGAGCCTGTACGGCTATTCGGTGTTCGACACCGGGCTGATGCTGATGCCTCGCGGCGTGGGCGTGGTGATCACCATGTTCGCGGGCGCGCAGCTGATCCAGCGCGGCTGGCTCGATCCGCGCTGGTCGGTGGGCATCGGCCTGGCGATTGCCGCCGCCTCGCTATGGGAGATGTCGGGCTGGACGATCGAGATGGGCAGCACGCCCTTCATCGTCTCGGGCTTCATCCAGGGCCTGGGCCTGGGCCTGGTGTTCATGCCGCTAAACGGCCTCGCCTTTGCGGGCCTGCCCCCGCATTTCCGCACCGAGGGCTCGAGCCTGCTCAACCTGACCCGCAACATCGGCGCGTCGGTGGGCATCTCGGCGGTGAGCGCGATCCTGGCGCAGAACATCCAGCGCAGCCACCAATATCTGGGCGAGCACGTCACCACCCAGACGATGAACGGCATGGGCGTGATCATGCAGCAACTGGGGGCACAGGGTGCGATGATCACCGGCATGGTCGATGCCGAGGTCAACCGCCAGGCGGCGATGATCGCCTATCTCAACGACTTCTGGCTGATGGCGATCGTGACCGCGGTCAGCGTGCCGCTGGTGGTGCTGCTCCAGAAGCCGGGCGGCAAGGTGGAGAATGATCCGGCTGCGGCGGGGCATTGATCAACCCTGCTTGATCCCCGGCGAAGGCCGGGGCCCAGCTGCAATGTCGTTCGAGAGGGTTTCCCGCCTGACCGACTATGCCGATGCTGGGCCCCGGCCTTCGCCGGGGATCAGTTCGGGATTTGTGGGCACCCGCACCAGCGGCTGCCACTGCACATAGGCCAGGCTCCGCCACGCCCATTCCAGCGGGCCGCTGACGAAGTACCGCATCCACCAATTGGCGAAGCCGACCAGCAACACGATGCCGATCGTCGAGACCAGGGCCGACTGCGCCCAGCCATAGCGGCCCCAGGGCAGCAGTCCCCAGGGCGCGAAGAGAATGTACTTCCCCACCGCCTGCTCGAGGAAATAGAGCGAGAAGGCCATGCGGCCGGGCGCCTTGAACACCGCCAGCAGCGCGGCGCCGGCGCGGCCCTTCACCAGCAGGTTGACCAGGGCAAGATGGCCCAGGCCGATCGCGATCCGGGCGAACTCGCCGGTGATCCACAAGGTGCGCGGACCGGGTGTGAAGCTCAAAGTCTCGGAAATGCCCCAGGCGCGGGCGACGATGCCGAAACTGTACCCGCAGGCGAGCAGCCACAGATAGAAGCGCGCGCTGCGCTGCCCCTGGATCACCCCCCATTTCCACAGCGCGACGCCGATCAGCATCGTGCAGAACGCCTCCAGCACGTCCCAGATCAGCCATTCGCTGGCGAGATAGCTCCAGTAATTCCACGCTTCCTTGGCATAGGGCAGCCAGCCGCCCTGATGGGCTGCATGCTCGCGGGCCACCAGCCTGGCGTCTGGCACATGGGTGGAGAGCTTGTGCCATTCGGCGAGCGCGGCCGGCTCGCCCTGCTCGACCTGCTGCACCAGCACCGTGCGCGCGGCATATTCGCGCGCGCCATATTCCGGGATGCCGATGCCGGTCAGCACCGCCCAGCCCAGTCCCAGCACCACCAAAGTCTTCGGCCCCAGGGTGCGGAACGGAAAGAGGAACAATGCGGCGAGCGCATAGATGTGGAGGATGTCGCCCGGCCAGAGCAGCACGAACACGTCGAACAGGCCGAACGCCAGCAACCACAGGTTGCGACGGTAATAGAGGTCGGCGACCGCCACCGGCCCCTCCGGCGTCATCGCCTTGCGCGCCAGCACCATCATGCCTGCGCCGAACAGGAATTCGAGCAGGCAGCGCTGCGTGCCCGCCAGGAAGATGTTGATCAGCACCCAGGCGTCGCGGTCCGCCGCGGACCAGCCGATCAGGCGGACATCGGCCGAGAAGGTCCAGACGCTCGCGGCCATATAGGGCACGTTGATGTAGAAGATGCCGAGGATCGCAATGCCGCGCAGCATGTCGAGCACGTCGATGCGCGCCTTGCCCCGCACCGGGGCCAATCCGGCATTGCCCGTTTCAACCACCCGACGCGACCCACCCCAGTGAACGCGCCTGTCTAACCTCGATCAGTCAATTCCCGGTAAAGAGCGTCGCGACGTGCCATCTCGTTTCGCGCACTGATTCAGGCTAGGATCATGCGACGAAGAGGAGGACGGGATGCGGATCAAGACGCTCGCCATGGTTTGCGCCGCGCTCGCGCTGGGGGCGGCAGCACCACCCCGCCCCGCCCCGATCGAGCAGCTCGACGTGGCACTCCACGAACTCACGCCCAAGGGCGCGGAATTCACCCTTGCCACGATCCCGGCGGAGCAGCGCGGCGCCTTCGCCCGTGCCCGGGCGGACCGGATCGAAGTCGATCCCGACGCGCTGTCGCTGGTCGAGGACCGGCAGAGCGCCCGTGCACTCGCCGCCTTGCTGCTCAGCTATTATGCGATGCCCGATCCCGACCGGGTGGTCACCAGCCCGTCCCGGGTGGGAACCATGGCCGCGGCGGCCGGCGCGATCCTGCTCGGCACCCAGGTGATCGATCCGCTCGACAAGAAATATTCCAGCCAGGACGGACGGGTGCTTCCGGCGCTGGAGCTGGGCTGGTTCGCCCCTGCGCGCGAAGGGCCAGAGAATGGGGCGATCCGCGCCTCGCGGATGGTCGCGATGCTCAATGCGATCGGCAGCTGCTCGGGCCCGCTCGCCGACATGCTCGACCATGCCGAGAAGCTCGGCAATCGCGAGGCGACCGGCCTGGCCCGGCGCGTCCGCAAGGATCTCGGCCGCTCGATCTACCCGCCGGACTATAGCTGCGACATCTGAGCGCGCGGGCGAAAAACGTTGCACTTGCGTAATCTCGCATTTGCAGCATCCGGCACGGCAACCGCCCTATAATGATGGAAATTCCGACTTTTCGGCGTCGCCCCCGGCGCCGGCCAACGAGATTTTCCCATGCGCCAGCGACTTGCCAACCTGCCCCTCGCCACCAAGACGACGATCATCACCATCTCCAGCCTGTTGCTGCTGGCGCTCGCCACCTACGTGCTGAGCGACCGGGTGCTCACCGCCGATGCCGAGCGCATGGCGGCCGAGCGGCAGGAGACCAACATGCGCGTGGCCTGGAAGGTACTGCGCGATCAGGGCGACGGCTTCCGCGCCGAGGGCGGCGACCTCTATGTCGGCGCCCACAAGCTCAATGGCTGGACCCAGCCGGTCGACGAGATCAAGACTTTGGTCGGCGGCACCGCGACGATCTTCGCGGGCGACACCCGGATCACCACCAACGTGCTCAAGCCCGACGGCAGCCGCGCGGTCGGCACGCCCCTGGCGGCCGGTCCGGCCAAGGATGCGGTGCTCGGCGAAGGGAAGCCGTATCGCGGATCCGCCGACATCCTCGGCAAGCCCTTCTTCACGGCCTATGATCCGATCAAGGATGCCAACGGCAAGGTGATCGGCGTGCTCTATGTCGGCATCCCGCGCTCGGATGTCCTCGCCGGCATTCAATCAGTTCGCAGCTCGATGGCGATCGCCGCGACGCTGATCACGCTGCTCGTCACGGTGATCGGCTTCCTGATCTGCCGTGCGATGTTCCGCCCCCTTTCCCAGATGACCGAAGCCATGCAGCACCTCGCCGCCGGCGATGCCGCGATCACCGTGCCCGAGCATCGCAGCGCCGACGAGATCGGCCAGATGGCCCGCGCGCTGGAGCGCTTCCGCGTCGCCGCCAACGACAAGGCGGCGGCCGAGGCGAAGCACCGGCTGGGCGAAATCGAGCGCGAAAAGGCGATGGCGATGCTGGGCGGCGCGCTGGAGCGCGTGGCGGGCGGCGACCTCACCGCCGATGTCGGCAGCGACTTCCCCACCGACTTCGCGATGCTCGGCGGCAACTACAATGCGGCGCTGGCGAGTCTCCGCGAGCTGATCGGCACGGTGCTGGAGAGCACCGGCGCGATCCAGACCGGCTCGAGCGAGATCGCCGCCGCTTCCGAGGACCTTGCCCGCCGTACCGAGGGCAATGCCGCCAGCCTGGAGGAGACTTCGGCCGCGGTGACCCAGATGAACCAGCGCCTGCGTGCCACTGCCGATGCGGCCGGCCAGACCGTCACGCGCGCCGATGCGGCGATCGCAGTGGTCGGATCGGGCCGCGCCACCGCCGACGAGGCGGTGCAGGCGATGAACCGGGTGAGCGACAGCGCCAAGGGCATCGATTCTGTGATCGAGGGCCTGGACAAGATCGCCTTCCAGACGCGGGTCCTGGCGATGAATGCCGCGGTGGAAGCGGGCCGTGCGGGCGAAGCCGGCCGCGGCTTCGCGGTGGTCGCCGACCTGGTCAGCGCCCTCGCGATGCGCGCCGAGGAGGAAGCCAAGCGCGCCCGCGACCAGCTCACCGTCACCCAGGCCGAGGTCGAGACCGCGCGGGACGCGGTCGAGCGGGTCGATACCGCGCTGTCGGACATCGTCGACACGGTCGGCGAAGTGCACCAGCTGCTCGGCACGATCGCGGCGGACAACCAGGCCCAGTCGATGGCGATCAGCGAGGTCAGCACCGCGATCAGCTCGATGGACCAGGCGACCCAGCAGAATGCGGCGATGGTCGAGGAAACCTCCGCGGCGGCACGCACGCTGACCGACCAGGTCGGCCGGCTCGACGCGCAGGCGAGCACGTTCCGGATCGGCGACGGTCGCGGAGCCCCTGCCCCGCGCACCTTCAAGCCGCTGGCGAGCACGCGGCCGGTTCCGGCCAAGCCGGTCGGCGATGCCGAGGCCTGGGCTAGTTTTTAACAAACGACGTCAGCCAATAAGCCGTCATCCCGACGAAAGTCGGGATCTCGTGCGGCTCTTGTCTCGCGCCTTCGCCTGAGATCCCGGCTTTCGCCGGGATGACGGTTTGGGCAATGGCGGAAACGAAGAAGCGGGCGGTGGCACATTGGCCACCGCCCGCTTTTCCTTTTGCTTGCCGCTTACGCCTTCTTCAGGTGCCGGCGGCCGAGCAGTTCGGCGATCTGCACCGCGTTGAGCGCAGCGCCCTTGCGGAGATTGTCCGAGACGCACCAGAGCGACAGGCCGTTCTCCACCGTCGAATCCTCGCGGACGCGGCTGACGAAGGTGGCATATTCGCCGACGCACTCGATCGGGGTGACGTATCCGCCGTCCTCATGCTTGTCGACGAGCATGATGCCCGGCGCCTCGCGCAGGATGTTCTTGGCCTGCTCGGCCGAGATCTCGTCCTCGAACTCGATGTTGATCGCTTCCGAATGGCCGACGAACACCGGCACGCGCACGCAGGTGGCGGTGACCTTGATCTTCGGATCGAGGATCTTCTTGGTCTCGACGACCATCTTCCACTCTTCCTTGGTCGAGCCGTCGTCCAGGAAGCTGTCGATGTGCGGGATCACGTTGAAGGCGATCTGCTTGGTGAACTTCTTCGGCTCGGCCTGGTCGCCGACGAAGATGTTGCGGCTCTGCTCGAACAGCTCGTCCATGCCCGCCTTGCCCGCGCCGGAAACCGACTGGTAGGTCGCGACGACGACGCGCTTGATCTTGGCGGCGTCGTGGAGCGGCTTGAGCGCCACGACCATCTGTGCGGTCGAGCAGTTCGGATTGGCGATGATACCCCGCGCCTTGTAGCCGTCGATCGCTTCCGGGTTCACTTCCGGCACGATCAGCGGCACGTCCGGATCCATGCGGTAGAGCGACGCATTGTCGATCACCGTGCAGCCGGCGGCGGCGAACCTGGGTGCATGGAGCTTCGAGCCTTCCGAGCCGATCGCGAACAGCGCGATGTCCCAGCCGGTCGGATCGAAATGCTCGATGTTCTGGATCTTGTACTGTTTCCCGGTCTCGCCGAAATCGACCATGTCGCCGGTCGAGCGCGACGAGGCCAGCACGGCCAGGTCGTCGATCGGGAATTCCCGCTCGGCCAGGATGTTCAACATTTCGCGCCCGACATTGCCGGTGGCGCCTGCGACGACGACACGGTAGCCCATTTCGTTCCTTTCCGAACCTCGCAGATACTCCGCGAGGACGCCTATCTGTCAGAGAGTGTCGGAATGCCAGTGCATTCCTGTGCTTCGCGGCAAGAATACCGCATCGGCGCCCATTACGGGCGCGCGGTAATTCGTTTGCTAGTTCGTTTCAGCGTGCGAAGCATGGCGGCGCCTCTAGCAGAAGAAAATTGCGGTGGCGAGACGCTGGGTGAAACTTTTTGTCTCGGAATACCCAAGTGTGGCTTTTCGCCATCCCTCCCCTTCGTCATCCCCGCGAAGGCGGGGATCCAGAGACGCAGAACGGCGCCCTTTGTTACCCTGGATCCCCGCCTGCGCGGGAATGACGGATCAGGTGGGGGGCGCGCCTACTTCGCCTCCGTCTTCCGCCCCAGGAAGTCGAGGATCGTGTTCCACAGGTGCACGCTGATGCCAGGACCGCCGACCTTGTGGGTATGGCCGGGGTAGAACATCATCTCGAACGGCACTTCGGCCTTCTGCAGCGTCGCCGCCAGCGCGGTGCTGTTCTCGAACACCACATTGTCGTCGGCCATGCCGTGGATCAGCAGCATCGGATCGGCGATCTTCGCCGCCTCGCCGATATTGTCCGAGGCCTTGTAGGCTTCCGGCACCTTGTTCGGGTCGCCCATGTAGCGCTCGGTATAATGGGTGTCGTAGAGTTCCCACTTGGTCACCGGCGCACCGGCGACGCCCGCGGCGAACACGCCCGGCGCCTTTTCCAGCAGCTTGAGCGTCATGTAGCCGCCGTACGACCAGCCATAGGTGACGACCTTGCTTGCATCCACATAGGGAAGCGTCTTCAGGTAATTGGCGCCGGCGACCTGGTCCTCGACCTCGACGGTGCCCATTGCGTGCCAGATCTGGCTCTCGAAATCGACGCCACGATTGGCCGAGCCGCGATTGTCGAGCTGGAACCAGATATAGCCGCGCGAGACCAGATATTGCTGGAGCGCGCCGCCCCAGGAGCGGCTCACCGTCTGCGAATGCGGGCCGCCATAATGCTGGAAGAACACCGGGTATTTCTTGCCCGGTTCCATCTTCGGCGTGATCATCTCCCAATTGAGCGTCGAGCCATCGGCCGCCTTGATGGTGCCGAACGTCCGCTCGCGGTGCCCGGCGAGATAGGCGTTATAGGGGTGATCGGCGGCAGTGACCGCATTCTCGTTCACCCAGGCGATGCGCTTGCCCGTGGCGTCGGCGAGATAGGTCTGCGCTGGCTGGTTGGGGTTGGAGCGCTTGACGATCGCGCGGGTGCCCGAGGGATCCATCGTCGCCTCGTTCCACCAGCCGGCCTCGGTCAGGCGGGTGATCGCCCCGCCCTTGCGATAGTCGACCGAATAGAGATGCCGCTCGAGCACGCCGTCCTTGTTGCCGAGGAAGAAGACCCGGCCCTTGGCCTCATCGACGCCGACGACATCGGGGGTGACCTCCCAGTCGCCCTTGGTGATCTGGCTGAACTTGCCCTTGGCGAAATGGTAGAGATGGCCGTGGCCGTCCCGCTCGGACCACCAGAGCAGGCTGCCGTCGCCCAGCGGGGTCAGCGCGGTCGACAGGTTGACCCAGCTCTTGGCACGCGCCTTTTCGCTGAACAGCACGACCGACTTGCCGGTGGCGGGATCGACCTGGAGCAGGTCGAGCACGGTCTGCTCGCGGTTCTCGCGCTGGACGTAGAGCGTCTTGCCGTCCTTCGACCAGTCGACCCGGGCGAGATAGATGTCCTTGTCCGCACCCAGATCGACGCCGACCTTGTGGTCGCCGTTCGGGTCCATGACGTAGAGCTCGACATTGGCGTTGGGCGTGCCCGCCTTGGGATAGCGCTGCTGGAAGAGCTGCGTACCCTCGGCGCCGATCGCAGCGCGCGTGACGATGCCGACCGGTGCCTCGTCGAAGCGCTCGACCGCGACATAGCGGTCGTCCGGCGCCCACCAATAGCCCTTGAACCGCGCCATTTCCTCCTGCGCGACGAACTCGGCCTCGCCCCAATGGACGGTGCCCTCACCGTCATCGGTGATGGCACGCGGATTGCCGTTGGCCAGGCCCATCACCACCAGGTTCTGGTCCTGCACATACGACACATAGCCGCCCGCCGGGCTGATCTCGGCATTGAGCTTGGAGCCGGCCTTGGCGGGCAGCTTCGCGACATTGCCGTCGAGCCCGGCGCGGTAGAGCTCGCCGTCGAGCGGCACGAGCACCGACTTGCTGTCCGGCGCCCAGTCATAGGCGACGATGCCCTTGGTGCCGGCGATGCGGGCACGCTCGCGCTGCATCTTCTCGGCCTCGGACATCTCGGCGCCGGTGCCGAACTTCTTCGAATCGACCAGCATCCGCCATTCGCCGGTGCGCGTGTCCATTGCCCACAGGTCGAACCGCTCCTTCTCGTCGGCGCGGTTGCGCAGCAGGGTGAGGAACTTGCCGTCAGGCGAGAGCTTGGCAGCGCGCGGCTGCGGGCCGTTCAGATCGGGGCTGGCGAACACGCGCTCGAGCGTGAGGTCCTTGTTCTGCGCCAGCGCGTCATTCGCCATCAGCGGCGCTCCCATCATTGCAAGCCCAACCAAGTATTTCCGCATAAACCCCGATCTCCTTGGGGCCGCGTTATCGCGAGGTCCGGGCGCGGGGTAAAGCGGCAGGCTGGCGGAATCTTGCGCAGGGCCGCAATAAAATCACGCGCTCACTCCAGCCCCAGCGCCACCTTGCGCGAGACCAGGATGAAGCGCGGACCGGCGCCGTTCGCGGCGGCGCGGTCGTCGGGATTGTAGAGCGCGCATTTCTTCAGGCTCAGGCACCCGCAACCGATGCAGCCGTCCAGATCGTCGAGCGTGCGCTGGAGCCGGGCGATCTGCACTTCGATCCGCTTGCGGATTCCACGGCTGATCTTCTCCCAATCGGCGCTGGTCGGCGTGCGTCCCTCGGGCAGCTTGCCCAGTTCCTCGGCGATCTGCGGCAAGGTGAGGCCGAGCTGCTGCGCGATCAGCGCGAAGGAGATGCGGCGAATGTCCGAGCGCAGGAAGCGCCGCTGGTTGCCGCTGGTACGGATCGGATGGACGATCCCCTTCCCCTCGTAGAAGCGCACCGCCGACACCGCGATTCCGGTCCGCGCCGCCAGTTCGCCGATCGTCAGAAGCTCGTTCCCGCGCACCGCAAATTCCCGCTTGACCTCAACTTAGGTTGAGGTTGTAGCTGCTCGCGGCATGGCATCCAATGAGGAAAGGAAATCCATGTCCCAGCCCTATATCGAGCATGTGAACATCACCGTCCGCAGCCCCGAGCGCGCGGCGAAGCTGCTCGGCGACCTGTTCGACTGGCACATCCGCTGGGAAGGCCCGGCGCGCGATGGCGGGCGGACCATCCATGTCGGCGACGAGCGCACCTATCTGGCAGTCTACACGCCGCCGGAGACTCCCGACCAGGCGACGTTCGAGAAGGGCAAGCCGCTCAACCATGTCGGCATCCTGGTCGATGATCTCGACGATATCGAACGGCGCGTGGTGAAGGCGGGGCTGATCCCCTTCAACCATGCCGATTACGATCCCGGGCGGCGCTTCTACTTCCTCGACCATGACGGCACCGAGTTCGAGATCGTCAGCTACGCGTAAATGTCTGGCTAACCTTCATTTTCCGCAACCCGCGGCGGTGCGCGGGGTTCTCTTCGCAAGGATTTACGAGGAGAGCCCGCGTGACCACCAACCATGACGTGTCCAAGCTCGACGACCTGATCGTCACCACCATCGACAGCGTGCGCGGCTACGAGCATTCGGCCAAGCACGCCGATGCCGGCCGCTTCGTGCAGTTCTTCGAGGACATGGCCGACGAGCGCCGCCGCGTGATCGACGCGCTCTCGGCCAAGAGCCGCGAACTGGGCGGCACGCCGGCCGAATATGGCTCGACCGCCGCGACGATCCACCGCCGCGTGGAGGATTTCCGCCGGGTGCTCGGCGGAGGCGACGCCGCGATCCTGAGCGAGATCGAGCGCGGCGAGGATTATCTGAAGGAAGAGTTCGACCGGGTGCTGGCGGACGAACGCATGTCGCCGGGCGCGATCGGCGTGGTCCGCGAATGCCATACGTCGGTGCTCAAGGGGCACGACACGACGAAGAAGCTGCGGGACCTGCTGCAGGCGGTGGACTAGGCGCTTCCCTGCTTCCGTTTGCGGAACTCGGCGACCTTGGCCTTGTTGCCGCAGCGCTTCATCGAGCACCAGCGCCGCTCGCCGCTCCGCGAGGTATCGAGGAAGAGCATCGCGCATCCGTCCGCCTCGCAGCGGCGGATGCGTGTTGCCTGATCGCCGCCGAGCAGCAGGACCGCCTCTCCCGCCAGCCTGGTGAGCAGAGCGGTCACACCACCTTGCAGACGCGCATGCCCGTCCGGGCCGATCTGCGGCACTGCCGGCGATCCTGCCGCGGTCGCGTTGATCTGCGCGATATCGGTCGGGGCGTCCTGCCCGCCAGCGAGCCGGGCATCGATGATTGCGTGAATCGCTTCGCGCAGCGTCCGGGCGCGCGCCAGATCCTCGGGGGTCGCAGCGAGGGCGGATCCCGCGAAACCCGCCGCGACCAGCCAGCGCGCGAGATCGTCGGGCTCCGCGAGCAACTCACGCTGCACGGGCTTCAGCCGCCCGGTGCGGGTCGCCACCAGATCGAGTGCGGGGTGCCCGCCCCGGAAGTGAAAACCGCTGCGCAGTTCGGGAAGCCCAGGATCGCTCATGAAACCCAATTGACAGGTTACATCCGCCGGCGCAACACACCCATGTAACCAACTCGACAGGTTACTTGGAGGAATGGGACATGGTGAAACAGCTCATCCTCGCCGCCGGCATGCTGGCCGCGGCGGGAAACGGAGACGCGCATGTGGCGACCGAGACGCCGAACCTGGCCGGCACCTGGGTGATGGATTCGGCCTATGAGGTACTCGCCGACGGGCAGCGCACCACCAATTATGGCGCGCATCCGCTCGGCCTGCTGATCATCGACAAGGCCGGACACTACAGCCTGCAGATCTTCCGTCGCGACCGTCCCGCCTTCGCCGCCGGCGACAAGGCACGCGGCACCGCAGAGGAATTCCGCGCCGCCGCGCTCGGATCGAGCACGCATTTCGGCCGGCTCCGTATCGATGCAGCCGCGAAACAGCTCACCTTCGACATCGAAGGCGCGTCCTTCCCCAACTGGGAAGGCCGGCGGCAGGTGCGTGACTATGTGCTGCAGGACGGACTGCTGCGCTACGCCGTGCCGGCCAGCGCCTCGGGCAACGGAACCACCGCCTATTCGATCTGGCGGCGCCTGGACGAGGGATGACGATGGCGGACGATTTCTACGGCCGCGACTGGGTGGAACATCGACACAAGCTGTTCGATGGGATCGGAACGTTGATGCAGTGGCTCGTCAATTGCCTCTCGCCAAAGCGGTAGAGGGCAAACGAAAAAAGGCGCGGTAGCCATCGCCACCGCGCCCTTTTCATACCTTTGAAGCCGAAGCTTACTCCGCGGCTGCGACCTCGCTCGGACGCGGATCGCGGCGCTCGGCGATACGGGCCGACTTGCCGGTGCGGCCACGCAGATAATAGAGCTTCGCGCGACGCACGACACCGCGGCGAACCACCTCGATGCTGTCGATGTTCGGCGAATAGAGCGGGAAGACGCGCTCGACGCCCTCACCGAACGAAATCTTGCGGACCGTGAAGCTCGAACCCATGCCCTTGTTGGCACGGGCGATGCACACGCCCTCATAGTTCTGCACGCGGGTACGCTCGCCTTCGACGACCTTCACGCCGACCTTGAGGGTGTCGCCCGGGCGGAATTCCGGAATCTTCTTCGCCTCGTTGAACTTGGCGATCTGCTCGGCTTCGAGCGTCTGGATCAGGTTCATTTCTTGTCGTCCTGTTTACGTCGCCGCGCGCCAGAGGGAGACTGGATCCGAGCGCCCTCATGGCGCTCCCAAAGATCCGGTCTCCGTGACCGTGTGTCGATCTCGGCACGCTGGCGTCGCCAGGCCTCGATCTTCGCATGATCCCCCGATCGCAGCACTTCGGGGATCGTGCGCCCTTCCCATTCGACAGGTCGGGTATATTGCGGATATTCGAGCAGCCCCGTTTCGAAGCTCTCGTCCATGCCGCTGGAAGGCGCGCCCATTACTCCGGGAATGAGCCGAATGCAAGCGTCAAGCAGCGTCAGCGCCGCCATTTCGCCGCCGGACAGGATATAGTCGCCGATCGAGACCTGCTCGATCTCGCGCGCCTCGAACAGCCGCTCGTCGATCCCCTCGAACCGGCCGCAAAGGATGATCGCTCCCGGCCCTTCGGCAAGCTGGCGCACGCGGTCCTGCGCCAGCGGCTTGCCGCGGGGCGTCATGGCGAGGATCGGGCGACCAGGCGCGACGCTGTCGAGCGCCGAGGCGATCACGTCCGCGCGCATCACCATCCCCGCCCCGCCGCCGGCCGGCGTATCGTCCACCGAGCGGTGCTTGTCGGTCGCGAAGTCGCGGATCTGGACGGCTTCCATGCTCCACAGCCCCTCGCGCAGGCCACGGCCCGCGAGCGAAATGCCGAGCGGCCCGGGAAACATCTCGGGGTAAAGCGTCAGGACGGTTGCAGCGAAGGTCATAAGGCTCGGTGCAATAGCGACGACATCGGCTTGAGTGAATGGCTATCGGGCCGCCATCCAGTTTTCGATTCGCAACCCCGGCACTTCCGCGAAATGCCGCGCATTGTCCGTCACCACGATCAGATCGTGGGAGAGCGCATGCGCAGCAATCAGGCGATCGTAGCTGGCTCGCTTAAACGGCAACTCCGCATAAGCGAGAGCCGCTTTGTAATCGAAATCGAGAATCGGCACCTCCTCGACAAATGCGCGGAGTTGTTCGAGCGCCGGCGGCTTTTCCCGCGCCGAGCCATATGCGACTTCGGCAAATGCTACAGCACTAGTGACGATATCGCCCTCGTCGCACTGCGCCGCGCGCATAGCGACATGCTCGTTGCTGTTCATGACCAAGGCGATGATCATGTTACTGTCGAGCATATATTTCATGTCGGATCGCGCTCTGGCCAATTAAGCGGACGGTCTTCGAAGACGCGATCTTCGTCCCGGATCGGCTTCAGGCCCGTCGCCGAGCCACACACCTTGGCGACATTGAACTTCCGCTTCACTCGTTCGGCAGGTTCCAATGAGAAAAGATCATCCCCATCGGCGCGCAAGAGCATTTCCGTCCCCGGTTTGAGTCCAAGGTCAGCGGGCAGACGGACGGCGACCGAGTTGCCGGACTTGAATACCCTGACGCGATACTCCTTGCGCTCGACAGGCTTCAACCAAGGGATCGACCCGAAGACGCGCTTGAGCTCTCGAACGCGCCTGGCAGCATCATAGGAAACATCTTCGGACATGGCCACCTCGTATGCACAGAATGTATATACACCTCGCGCCTGATGGGAGCAAGGAACCTCCCTGCCCGCCAAGCGCTTCGCCCGCGGCATGGACGATTGCATCATCATCGGCGGTGGCCCCGCCGGCCTCACCGCCGCGATCTATCTGGCGCGGTTCCACCTGGGCATCCGGCTGTTCGATTGCGGATCGAGCCGGGCGGCGCAGATTCCCTGCACACGCAACCATGCTGGCTTTCCCGAGGGCATCTCGGGCAAGGAACTGCTCGCGCGGATGCTGACCCAGGCGGAGAAATACGGCGCGGTGCGCGAACTGGCGGAAGTCGAGAGCCTGAGGCTGCTCGACAACGGCTTCGGTGTGCGGGTCGGTGAGCGCGAGCATGCGGCGCGGACGGTGCTGCTTGCCACGGGCGTGGTGAACAACCGGCCGGAGATGCCACGCAAGGTGCACGACGAAGCGCTCGCCCGCGGGCTGCTGCGCTATTGCCCGATCTGCGACGGCTATGAGGTGACCGACAAGCGGATCGGCGTGATCGGCACGGGCAGCCACGGCGTTGCCGAAGCGCTATTCCTGCGCGGCTACAGCGCCGACGTCACGCTGGTCGCTCCCGAGGTACATGACCTGTCCGAAGCGGATTCGGCGAAGCTCGACGAAGCGGGGATCGCCCGGATCGAGGGGCCGTGCGGCGGCTATGCGATCGAAGGCGAGCGGCTCGCGCTCGATACCGCCAAGCGGCGGCTCGCCTTCGACAGCGTCTATCCGGCGCTGGGTTCGGTGATCCGTTCGGGTCTAGCCATCCAGGTCGGCGCACGTGCCGATGCGCATGGCTGCCTGGAGGTGGACGACCATCAACGCACCAGCGTCCCCGGCCTGTTCGCGGCCGGGGACGTGGCACGGGGGCTCGACCAGATCAGCCATGCGATGGGCGAGGCCGGCGTCGCCGCCACCACCATCCGCAACCTGCTGGCCGAGCGACACCCGATCCGGCGCTAGCCGCCGCACCCGCCGCAGCCACCTCCCCCGCAGCCGCTCCCGCCGCCACCGCCGTCTCCACCGCCGCTGCTGCCGCCGTCGCTGCCCGAGCTGGCGGCGCGCATCTGGTGGAAACCGCCCCAGTCCGAGCCGACCAGCACCGCGGTGCCGAACAGCGCCACCGCAAGGTCCGTCTCCCCGCTGGCCGGCGCGCGCCGGAGCCGGTCGCTGTGCTCGCGTGCCTCGGCCAGCGCCTCGTGCCCGGCGCGGGTCCGCCGGTCGAGCGTCGCGAAGCGGATGAAGGCGAAGATCGCCGTGGCGATCAGGAACATGGTCAGGAAGCCCACCGGCTTGCCCCGGGCCTCGCCGATCAGCAGCTTGGTGTAGCCGAAGCCGATCAGCAGAAGATAGGGCAAGGTCTGGAAGAAGCGCATCTGCAGCGCTTCGCCCGTGCCCATCAGCAGGTCCGCGGCGATCAGCCGCTCGCGGATCTTGTCGGCATGCTTGCCGACCGCCCCCTCCACCCTGCTCCAGCCCGACCCGTCGGGCAGCGCGAGCACGCTACGCTCCACCGGCGTGCCGTTGCCGAGATGGCTGGGAGTGAACTTGCTCTTGCCGTCCATCGCCAGCTGGTTGGTCGAGAGCAGGCGGGTGGTGACTGCCTCGGCGAAGCGGGTGCCGCCGCCGGCGAGATAGGCGAGATCATCGGTGTCGATGCGGCGCGGGGTGCGGCCTTCGGGCCGGAGCCAGCGCGGGATGAGGAAACCGGCGAGGATCGTGACGATCAGCAACCCGCCATAGAGTTGAAGGAAAGGCCCACCGGTAAGATCGAAGGGCGACATAAAGTCCTAGCTCCTCAACAAGAGCCCCAGGACCAGGGCGAAGAGCGCTGCGAACGCTACCGGCAGCGCGATCCGGAATGGCCTCCGGGGCACGATGAATGCGTCGCGCGGATGCACGCGGCGCGCCTTGTGGTCCTCGAGCAGTCGCCGCCCCGCGTCGGGCCACAGATCCGCGGGCGGCGTGCCGAAGACGCGCTCGTAACTGCGCAGCGTCTCGGCATATTGGGTGAAGTAGCGATGCCCCTCCTCGCGCCCGCCGGCCGTGGGGCCGTGGTGGAAGGGGCGACCCAGGACCTCGGGGCAGAAGCGCTCCCAATAGTCGCGGGTATAGGTGAGGTGCAGGTGCCAGGCCTGGTCGACCTGATCCGAAGGGGTGACCGGATGATCCATGGTCGCCGCGAGGAAGCAGAAGCGCTTATACTCCTCGATCACCCGGCCGGCCTCGGCAAGGCTCCAGCCATTCTCGCGCGCCAGCCGCTGGGCGAAGCTGAGCTCCGCCTCTTCGGGGCCGATGCTGTAATGGGAAAGCGCCGTCCAGACCGGGTGGTCGGTGGGGGTTCGAGAGAGACCAGGGGCCTTGCTCATCTATAATTCCCACTAACATAGTGGATTTAATTTGTCAAGGTTTCGCTACGGCCGTGAAGTGTAGCGACTGGATCGTCACCGGCGTGGTGGGTGCGAGCAGCACCGTGCCGTCGAGCATCCCCTTGTCGCACTGCCAGCGGAAGGCGGAGGACAGCGCGCCGGTGGGATGCGGAGGCTCGTCCGTGCCGGCGCAGGCGCCGAGCTGGGCGTGAAGCGCAGCGAGGTCGCTCCGCCAGTCCGCCGCCGAGCGGTCCATCAGGAAATTCATCGCCAGCGCCTTCTGCGCGACCGTCACGTCGCCCGCTGCATAGATTGCGCGCGCGGTATCCAGCGCGGCGGCGATCTCGGGGCTGACCGGCGTCTCGGCGAAGCGGAGCGTCCCCGCCTTGTCGAGCGCGAACATCGCGTCCCAGGCGGTACCCGACGCGCCGGTATAGGTGCGGTTGGTGAAGACGAAGATCCCTACGCCCGCTTCCGGCACCAGCAGCATGTGCGAACCATAGCCGGGATAGCCGCCGCCATGGTGGAGCATCATCCCCAACTCGCAATCCTGCGAGACGCGCAGACCCTTGCCATAGGCCGTGCCCTGCATGCAGCCGGTCTTCGCCGTGCTGCCGATACGCGGGGTCATGCGCACGAAGTTCAGCCCCTGGGCCAGCTCGCGCACCGTGGCACGCTTGACCGGGCCGGTATCGGGGTCGTCGCGCGGCGGCCAGGCGGAGAGCAGGAAGGCGATCCACTTGGCATAGTCGCTGGCGCTCACCTGGAGCCCGCCCATCGGGCCGAAGGCGCCGTTGGCCATCGTCGCCTCCTCCTTCCAGGCCCCATTCTCGAAGCGATATCCGATGGCGCGTCGCTCGATCGGCCATTCGCGCACTTCGAAGCCGCTCGAGGTCATGCCCAACGGCTTGAGGATGGTGCGCTCGACATAGACGCGATAGGGCATGCCCGAGACGTTCGCGACGATGTGGCCGAGCAGCGCATAGCCGAAGTTCGAATATTCGTGCGCCGTATCGGGCACGCGGCTGAACGGCACACCGGTCTGGAGGAGCCTGGTGAACTCCGCCTCGGGCATCGGCGTCTGACGATCCCCCCAGGGATCGTCGGTGACGAAGCCGGCGACATGCGAGAGCAGGTCCCGGATCCGGATGCGCGGGCTGTCGCTGGTCGGGTATTTCCAGCCGCGCATCTCGGGGACGTATTTCTCGGCCAGGTCGTCGAGCGAAAGCTTGCCGGCATCGCGCAGCGACAGGATCGAGAGCGCAGTGAAGGCCTTGGTCATCGAGGCGATGCGGAACAGTGTATCGGGGGTGACGGGGCGCTTCGCCGTGAGATCCTGCACGCCGAAGCCGCGGACATGGACGAGCCTGCCCTCGGCGACCACGCCATAGACCAGGCCGGGCGTGGGCGTGTCGCGCTGGAAAGCCTCGAACTGGCGATCGATCGCGTCGAACTGTGGCTGGAGTGCCCCGGCCGTCGTCTGCGCCGCTGCGGGCGTGGCGATGCTGCAAATGGCGGCGACGATCGCCCTACCGAACCGGATCATGTGCCTGGGCTCTCCTTGCTCGGGAGATTGATACCCGGCCCGGCGGCGCCGGCAAGGGCTCAGGCCATGCGTCCCGTGGCGAGGGCGATCGCCCAGTCGGCGCGCCCCTCGGCTTCCGCCTTCCGGGCGGCGGCCAGGTGGTCATAGGCCACGGCGTGGAGGCTGATCTCCTCCCCGTCGACCACCGCATAGCGCGCCAGCGGATCGCCATTCTCGACCGTGTAGGGCCGCGGATGATCATCGTCATAGGCCTGGAGCCCGACGCTGCCGGGGTTGAGCACACGACGGCCTTCGGCAAGCGCGAGCAGGCGCGGGACATGGGTGTGGCCGCACAGGATGAGCGGAGCCCCCTGCCCCGCCAGCCGCCCGGCCAGCTCCGCCTCGCTGGCGACGCGCAGGGTTGCGCCCTCGAGCGTATCGGTGAGCGGCGTCACGTCGCTGGTCGGCGTACCATGGCAGAGGAACATGTCCCCGACCATCAGGGTGGCGGGCAGCGCCGCCATCCAGGCCAGCACCTGGGGACCCAGCGCCGCCCTGGTGAAGGCGTCGGACGCGTTGATCCGCTCGGGCGGGTCGGTCAGCACTTGGCGTTCGTGGTTGCCCGCGATGGTCGGCCAGTCGCGCGCCATCAGCCAGGCGGCGGTCTCGGCCGGCCAGAGCGGCCCCGACAGGATATCGCCCAGATTGAGGAAACGCGTGCAGCCGCGCGCCTCGGCATCGGCGACGGTCGCGATCAGGGCCGGCAGATTGCCGTGGATGTCGGAAAGGACGGCGGTCTTCGTCATTCGACGAAGGCGGCGCTCACCACGAGCCGCTCGGCATCCCATTCGGGCACCGCGGCGGGAGTCATCGGCACCATGAAGCGCTTGGCCTTGCCGTTCTCGTCGGCCGGCCGCTCGATCTCGATCACGTCGCCCGCGCCGAAATCGTCGATCGCCACGATCTTGCCCAGGGCCTCGCCTGCATCGGAGACGGCGGGAAGGCCGAGCAGGTCGACATGATAATATTCGCCCTCGCCGAGCGGGGGCAGCGCCGAGCGCGGGACACTGAGTTCGGTCCCGCGCAGGGCCTCCGCCGCATTGCGGTCGGCCACTTCGGCGAAGCGCGCGATCGTGCCGTTGGGCCCGCCGCGCACCGATTTGAGCGTCAGCGCACCGCCATTGAACTGGCGGTGCGTCGACAGGTCCTCGGCGAAGACCTTCAGGCGGACCTCGCCCGTCACGCCGTGCGCGCCGATGATGACGGCGAGCGTAACGGGCTGATCGCGCGACAAGGCTTATGCCTCGGCCGGCGGGGTCTCTTCGGCAGTCGCCTCGGCGACCTGCTCGGCCTCCGGGGTGGCTTCCTCGGTGGCAGCCTCGATCTCGGCGCCGAGCACGGCTTCGGCTTCCTCGTTCGAGCCCTCGGCCGGAGCCTCCTCGACGGCCGGCGCAGCGGCGGCGGCAGCAGCGGCAGCCTTCGCCTCGGCAGCGGCTTCCTCGGCGGCCTTCAGCTTCTCGGCACGCTCTTCAGCGCGCTCGACGGCCTTCTCGCCCGGCTTGCCCTTGTTCGGGTTGTTCTTGGCGGTGCGCTCCTTCAGGCCAGCGGCGTCGAGGAAGCGGGCAACGCGATCGGTCGGCTGCGCGCCGACGCCCAGCCAGTAGGTGACGCGCTCACCGTCGAGCACGATGCGCTTGGCGTCGTCCTTGGCGAGGAGCGGGTTGTAGGTGCCGACCTTCTCGATGAACTTGCCGTCGCGGGGCGAGCGGGCGTCGGCAACGACGATGCGGTAGTACGGACGCTTCTTCGAGCCGCCGCGCGACAGACGCAGGGAAATAGCCATTACAATCTTCCTTCTTCGTATTCGTCAGCCCGGCCATGACCGGCGCTGCTTTGGTTGTTGCCCCGCCGCCTGACGGCTGGGCGGGGGTATCACTTCTTCTTCAGCAAATTCTCGAAACCGGGCGGAAGCTGGGGCGCGCCGGGACCGCCAAGGCCGGGAAGCCCGCCGCCGGGGCCGTCCAGCTTGCCCATCATGTCGCCCAGGCCCGCGCCGCCCAGCGCGTTGCCGATGCCGCCCATGCCGCCGCCGGGACCGCCCTTGCCGAGCATGCCCAGCATGCCCTTGAGGCCGCCCATCTTCTTCAGGCGCTTCATCGCGGTCTGCATCTCGAGGTGCATCTTCAGGAGCTTGTTGACCTCCTGCACCGTGGTGCCCGAACCCTTGGCGATGCGGATCTTGCGCTTGGCGTTGATCAGGTCGGGCTTGGCACGCTCCTTGGGCGTCATCGAGGTGATCATCGCATCCATGCGGATCAGCACCTTGTCGCCGCCGACCTGGTCGACCGCGGCCTGCGCCTTCTTCATGCCCGGCATCATGCCGGCGAGTGCGCCGAGGCCGCCCATGCGGCGCATCTGGGCGAGCTGGCCGCGCAGGTCGTTCATGTCGAACTGGCCCTTCGCCAGCCGCGCCGCCATCTTCTCGGCGTCTTCCTCCTGGATCGCAGCCGCCGCCTTCTCGACGAGGCTGACGACGTCGCCCATGCCGAGGATACGGCCGGCGACGCGCTTGGGATGGAAGGCCTCGAGCTGGTCGAGCTTTTCGCCCATGCCGGCGAACTTGATCGGCTTGCCGGTGACCGCGCGCATCGACAGCGCGGCGCCGCCACGGGCATCGCCGTCCATGCGGGTGAGGATCACGCCGGTGAGCGGCACCTGCTGGCTGAAGCTGGTCGCGACGTTGACCGCGTCCTGGCCGGTCAGCGAGTCGACGACGAGCAGGATCTCGTTCGGCGTCGCGATGTCCGCAACCGCCTTCATCTCGTCCATCAGCGCCTGGTCGACATGCAGTCGTCCGGCGGTGTCGAGCATCAGGACGTCATAGCCCTGGAGCTTGGCGGCATTGAGCGCGCGACGGGCAATCTCGACCGGCTGCTGTCCGGCGACGATCGGCAGCGTGCTGACTTCGGTCTGGGTGCCGAGGACCGCGAGCTGCTCCTGCGCGGCCGGACGGTTCACGTCCAGCGACGCCATCATCACCTTCTTGCCCTGGCTCTTGAGCAGCTTCGAGAGCTTGGCGGTGGTGGTCGTCTTGCCCGAACCCTGAAGACCGACGAGCATGATCACGGCTGGCGGGGTTACGGCGATCTCGAGCTCGGCCGTGTCCGGGCCCAGCATGTCCACGAGCGCGTCGTGGACGATCTTCACCACCTGCTGGCCCGGCGTGACCGAACGGAGCACTTCGTGGCCGACGGCCTGCTCGGTCACCTTCTCGACGAAGTCGCGCGCCACTGGAAGCGCGACATCGGCCTCCAGCAGGGCGATCCGCACTTCGCGCATCGCGGTGCGGACATCGGCGTCGGTCAGTGCGCCACGGCCTCGCAGGCGTTCGAAAACACCACCCAGCCGTTCGCTCAGACTTTCGAACATGGACCAAACACTCCAAATCAGGACCGCGATTCGCCAAACGCAAAACACGCCGGCGGACGAAACCTCGTCGGCCGGCGTCACCCCTTGGGGTGGCAAATGTCTCGCGTTCGAAGAGAACGGTCGCGGCGGCCACTACCCCATCGGGCAAGGGGAGGCAAGCCCGGGCGTTTTCCGCTTAAATATTGTCGCCGCCGGCCGTCAGTTTAACCCGTTCTATACCGTACGCATGAGAAACGAACCCGATCACAGTTGGGGATCGCTGCCGGCATGTCGCTGGACTTCGAAGAACAAGCCGTATCGCAAAGCGCACCGCGCCCGAGCCTGCTCTCGGGCGCGATCAGCGTTGCCGCGATCCTGCTGTTCGTCGGCATCGGCAGCGCCGTGCTCTCCAAGACGCTGCAATTCTATTTCGAGGGCGGCGAACCCGCCGACCGCACGCTGGTGATCGCGCTGCTGCTCAACGTCGCGCTGATCCTGTTCGGCTGGCGGCGGCACAACGCACTCAGCCAGGAAGTGATGATCCGCACCGCCGCGGAGGAACGCGCCCAGCAGCTCGCCAATCGCGACCCGCTCACCGGATTCCTCAACCGCCGCAGCCTTGCCGAGGAAGGCGCGGCGATGTTCGTCCGGGCCGAGCGCCGCCGCAAGGCAATGGCGATGATCATGCTCGACCTCGACCATTTCAAGACGATCAACGACATGCACGGCCATGCCGTGGGCGACGCGCTGCTCCGCGCCGTCGCCGCCGAGATCGCACACGTCATGCCCCCGATCGCGCTCACCGCGCGGCTGGGCGGCGACGAGTTCGCCTGCGGCTTCCTGTTCGACCCCAGCGAGCCCGGCGTGGTGGAGCGCATCGCCGAACGGCTGGTCAGCCGCATGGCCCAACCCTTCGAGGCGGAAGGGCTCCGCCTGCACATCAGCTGCTCGCTCGGCATCGCCCGCTCGGACTTCGACTGCGCGAGCATCGACGCGCTGATGCGCTCCGCCGACATCGCGATGTACGCGGCCAAGAAATCGGGCCGCAACCGCTATGCCTGGTTCGACCATTCGATGGAGCGCGAGCTCCAGATGCGCAACGAGCTGGAGAACGGCCTGCGCACCGCGATCCCGCGTGGCGAGATCGTCCCCTATTTCGAGCAGCAGATCGACCTGACCACCAACCGCCTGCACGGCTTCGAGGTGCTGGCGCGCTGGGAGCATCCGACGCGCGGGCTGATCAGCCCCGAGCAGTTCATCCCGATCGCGGAGGAGACCGGCATGATCGCCGACCTCTCGCTCTCGATCATGCGCCAGGCATTCCTGACCGCGCGTGACTGGGATCCCTCGCTCACCGTATCGATCAACATCTCGCCCTGGCAGCTGCGTGATGCCTGGCTGGCGCAGAAGATCATCAAGGTGCTGGCCGAGACGGGCTTCCCGGCCAGCCGGCTCGAGGTGGAGATCACCGAGAGCGCGCTGTTCGACAATCTGGCGCTGGCCCAGTCGATCGTCGGCAGCCTGAAGAACCAGGGCGCCAAGCTGGCGCTCGACGATTTCGGCACCGGCTATTCCTCGCTGGCGCATCTGCGCGCCCTGCCCTTCGACCGGATCAAGATCGACAAGAGCTTCATCAGGTCGCTCAACTCGAGCGCGGACTCGGCGGCCATCGTCAACGCGATCATCAGCCTGGGCGAGAGCCTGAACCTGCCGATCACCGCTGAGGGCGTGGAGGATGCGGCAGTCGAGGAACGGCTGCGCGCCGCCGGCTGTGCCAAGGCCCAGGGCTGGTATTATGGCAAGCCGCTGTCGATGAGCGGCGTCCGCCGCCTGCTCGCCGAGCGCCGGCTGATCCAGTCCGGCGGCACGACGCCCGCCGCGCCCGACGCCCCCGCTCCCGGCCAGCGGCTGGTGGGCTGACCCCGGCTTTCCCACGATCGCAACATATTGTATGTCGTTACGGTGGAAGTGCGTGCTGACGGAGAGTCGGGATGCTCGATCGACGAACGACCCTGATCATGCTGGGTGGCGCCGCAGGCGGCCTGGTTGGCGTGGTGGCGCTTACCCCATCGCCGGGCGACGCCCATGCGGACCCCCGCCCCGATCTCTATAATTGCGAAGGCTGCGAGGCAGTCGCCGAGCGAAACGCGAAGGCGCTTTCCGCACGCGTCCGCCTCGCCTCGGCGGAGGAACCGGGCGAGCGGATGCTCCTGACCGGACGGGTGCTCACACAGGACGGCAGGCCCGCGCCGGGCGTCATCGTCTATGCGCATCACACCAATGCCCAGGGACTCTATGCGAACGGCACGCGCGAGACCGAATGGAGCCGCCGCCATGGCCGGCTGCGCGGCTGGGCGAAGACCGGGCCGGACGGGCTCTATGTCTTCGACACGATCAAGCCGGCACCCTATCCCGACCGGAGCATGCCGGCACACGTCCATCTCTTCATCGGAGAGCCCGGCAAGCGCCCCTATTATATCGACGACGCGGTGTTCGACGGCGAGTTCGGCGTCACGCCCGCCTATCGGGCGAAGCAGGAGCTGCGCGGCGGCAGCGGGATCGTGCGGCTGACACGCGGTGCCGGCGGCGTGCTGGAGGCCCGGCGGGACATCCGGCTCGAGCGCCATCCGGTCGGCATCGGCGGCCAGCTCGGAGCGGGCTGAGCCCAGGAATTCCCCTCCCTGGAAGGGAGAGGAACTTGATCACCATCCCGCCCCTTCCTCGCCGAGAAATGCCTGTTCTTCCGCGGTAGACACCCGGCCCAGCGCCGCATTCCGGCTGGGGAAACGCCCGAACCGCGCGATCACCTCGGCATGTTTCTTCGCGAAATCGAATACATAGGCATCGCCCAGCGATCCGAACTTCTCGACGCTCAGCGCCTGCATCGCCGGATCCTCGGCATGCTCGAGCGGCAGATAGAGGAACTGGCGCCGATCCTTGTCCATGTCCGCGTCCCAGCCCTTGCCGATCGCCTCCAGCGTCAGGTGCAGCGCGAGCGGATCGGCGGCGAAGGCCTCGGCGGTGCCGCGGTGGATGTTGCGGCTGAACTGGTCGAGCAGGATCAGCGCCGCCAGCAACGTCTCGGGATCGTCGCGCCAGCCCGCCGCACCCGATCCGAGCACCAGATCGCGCAAGGGGCCGAAGCGCGCCTTGATCTCCGCATCGAGCTTGGCAGAGGTCGCGAAATGCTGCTCGGGCGTGAGCGCGAACCAGAAGCCCAGCACTTCGCGGGCCTTCGCGTGGACATCCAGTGTTGCTGCGCCTAGATCACCGGCCAAATGTCATCCCCTCACGTCATCAGTCTGGGTTGTCGGCTCAACCTCGCCGAAAGCGAGACGATCCGCACGCTATTGTCGGATCGCGACACTATCGTGATCAACAGTTGCGCGGTGACCAACGAGGCCGTCAAGCAAACCCGCCAGGCGATCCGCCGCGCGCGGCGCGACCGGCCCGGCGCCGAGCTGGTGGTGACGGGCTGCGCGGCGCAGATCGATCCCCAGGCCTTTGCGGCGATGCCCGAGGTCGACCGGGTGATCGGCAATGCCGAGAAATTGCGGGCCAACGCCTGGCACTCGCCCCAGCCGGTGCTGGTGCAGGACATCATGGCCGTGCGCGAGACCGCGCCGCACCTGGCCGCCAGCTTCTCGACCCATGCCCGGGCGTTCGTCGAGGTGCAGAATGGCTGCGACCATCGCTGCACCTTCTGCGCCATCCCCTTTGGCCGGGGGAACAGCCGCTCCGTCCCCGCCGGCGCCGTGATCGACCGCGTCGCGGCACTCGCCGAGAGCCATGCGGAGGTCGTGCTGACCGGCGTCGACCTGACCAGCTACGGCCCCGACCTGCCCGGTTCGCCGAGCCTGGGCCAGCTGGTCGAGCGCATCCTGGCACATGTGCCGAAGCTCCGGCGCCTCAGGCTCTCCTCGCTCGACGGGATCGAAGTCGACGACCGGTTGTTTGCGCTGCTGACCGGGGAGCCCCGCCTGATGCCGCACGTCCATCTCTCGCTCCAGGCGGGGGACGACATGATCCTGAAGCGCATGAAGCGCCGCCACAGCCGTGCCCAGTCGGTCGCGCTGGTCGAGCGGCTGCGCGCGGCGCGCCCCGACATCGCGATCGGTGCCGACCTGATCGCCGGCTTCCCGACCGAAGACGACGCGATGTTCGAGAACACGCTGGCGCTGATCGAGGATTGCGGCATCGTCCATGCGCACATCTTCCCCTATTCGCCGCGTGCCGGCACGCCGGCCGCGAAGATGCCGCAGGTCGAGCCCGGGCAGGTCAAGGCCCGCGCCGCGCGGCTGCGTGCCGAAGCCGCCCGCGTCAGGGACAATTGGCTGCAAAGCCTGGTAGGCAGCACCCAACAAGTGCTGGTAGAGCGCCCCGGAGACCGGGGCCATGCCGGCAATTTCGCCGAGGTTCGCCTCGCCCCAAATGAAGTCGGAGAGATTGTGAGCGTAAAGATCGTGGACGTCCAGGACGGGAAGCTGATCGCATGAGCGGCGCCAGCTGGCACGAGCGCCTTCTCGGCGGCTTCCGCAAGACTTCCGACCGGCTGATCGGCAACCTTACCGGGCTCGGCCTGGCGCGGCTCGACGACGCGACGCTGGACGAGATCGAGGAGGCGCTGATCGCCTCCGATCTCGGCCCTGCCACCGCCGCACGCGTTCGCAAGCGGCTGGCCGACGGCCAGTTCGAGCGCAACATGGAGGAACTCGGCATCCGCCTGGTCGTGGCCGAGGAAATCGCCAAGGTGCTCGCCCCTGTCGCCAAGCGGCTCGAGGTGGAGGCGTTCCCGCGCCCGCAGGTGATCCTGGTCATCGGCGTCAACGGTTCGGGCAAGACCACGACGATCGCCAAGATCGCCAATCTGCTGATGGAGCAGGACTATTCGGTGATGCTCGCGGCCGGCGACACGTTCCGCGCCGCCGCGATCGGCCAGCTGCGCACCTGGGCCGAGCGGATCGGCGTGCCGATCGTATCGGGCGCCGAGGGCGGCGACGCAGCCGGCATCGTGTTCGAGGCCGTGAAGAAGGCGACCGAGATCGGCACCGACGTGCTGATCGTCGACACCGCCGGCCGGCTCCAGAACAAGACCGAGCTGATGGACGAGCTGGCCAAGATCCGCCGCGTGCTCGGCCGCCTCAACCCGGCGGCGCCGCACGACGTGGTGCTGGTGCTCGACGCGACCACCGGCCAGAACGCGCTCAACCAGATCGAAGTGTTCAAGGAAGTCGCCGGCGTCACCGGCCTGGTGATGACCAAGCTCGACGGCACCGCGCGCGGCGGCGTGCTGGTCGCGGCGGCGGAGAAATACGGCCTGCCGATCCATGCGATCGGCGTCGGCGAGAAGGTGGACGACCTGCGCCCGTTCAATGCCGAGGAAGTGGCGCGGATCATCGCCGGCGTGGAGGAGCTGACCAATGGCTGAGAAGAAGGCCGCCTCGCCCGGCGTGCGGATGCTGATCGATTACGGTCCGCTCGCGGTATTCTTCGCAGTGAACTCGCTGGCGCAGGGGCCGGTGCTGGCCCGCGTGTTCGCCGCGACCGTGGCGTTCATGGTCGCGATGGGCGCGGCGATCGCGCTGAGCTGGTGGAAGACCCGCCACGTCTCGCCGATGCTGTGGATCACTGCCGCCTTCGTGCTGATTTTCGGCAGCCTGACGCTCTATTTCCACGACCAGACCTTCATCCAGATCAAGCCGACGATCATCTATGCGATGTTCGCGATCGTGCTGGGATATGGCCTGATCGCCGACAAGCCGCTCCTCCAGACGCTGCTCGAACAGGCTTATCCGGGTCTCTCGGCCAGGGGATGGCGGCTGCTGACGATCAACTGGGCGGCGTTCTTCGCGGTCGCCGCGGTCACCAATGAAGTGGTCCGCCATTTCGTCACCTGGGACCAGTGGGTGCTGTTCAAGACCTGGATCATGATCCCGGTCACGCTGGTCTTCGCGATGCTCAACATCCCGATGCTGCTCAAGCACGGGCTGCAGCTGGAAACCCCGGACGAGGCGCCGGTCCCGCCGCAAGAATAAGCGGTGTCGCACGCGCTCTATCGAACGGTACGCGCCGCCAACTGGCTGCGCCGGCAGCTCCGCTCGAATGCGCTGTGGTTCCTGGTGCTGGCGCTGGTCGTCGGCATCGGCGCGGGAATTTCGGCGATCGCGCTCGGCCAGCTCGCGCGAGGCACGCAGCGGCTGTTGTTCGGATTGCAGCAGGGCGAGCATCTCAGCGCCGCGGAGGCGATCGCGCCCTGGCGGCTGGTCGCCCTGCCCATCGGCGGCGCGCTGCTCGGGCTGGTCCTGTGGTTCCTGCGCCGGCGCAAGGCGATCGACATCGTCGAGGCCAACGCGCTGCACGGCGGCCGCATACCGGCGCGCGATACCGCGACGGTGGTGGGCACCACGCTGCTTTCCAACAGCTTCGGCGCTTCGGTCGGGCTGGAGGCCGCCTATGCCCAGGCGGGCGGCGGGCTCGCCTCGCTGCTCGGCCAGAAGGTCAAGCTGCGGCGGAGCGACCTGCGCACGCTGATGGCCGCCGGCGCGGGTGCCGCGGTGAGCGCGGCCTTCGGTGCGCCGCTGACCGGCGCCTTCTATGCCTTCGAAGTGGTGCTGGGCGCCTACAGCACCGCCACCGTCGCCCCGGTGATGCTCGCCGCGCTGGCCGCCGCGGTGCTCGCCCGCAGCCTCGGCATGACGCCCTATGTGATCGCCGCCGGGGGCATGCACCCGATCGGCACCGCCGATTACATGCTCTACGGCGTGCTCGGGCTGATCTGCGCCGGCACCGGCATCGCGCTGATGCGGCTGGTCTCGCTGGTCGAGCGCGCGGTGCACCGCTCGAAGCTGCCGATGCACTGGGCGCCGCTGGCCGGTGGGCTGCTGCTGGTCCCGCTGGCGCTCGCCACGCCCCAGACGCTGTCGGGCGGGCACGGCGCGCTCAACCTCAACCTGGTCGCCGAAGTGACGATCGCCGGGCTGGCGCTGACCATCCTGCTCAAGATGCTCGCCTCGGCCGTGTCGCTGGGCTTCGGCTTTCGCGGCGGCCTGTTCTTCGCCTCGCTGTTCCTCGGCTCGCTGGTCGGGCGGCTCTACCAGGTGGTGCTGGCGCAGGTGCCCGGCCTGCACGTGCTGGCGCCCGACGACGCCACCGTGGTCGGCATGGCGGCGATGGCAGTGGCGGTGGTCGGCGGGCCGATCACCATGTCGCTGCTCGTGCTGGAGGTGACGCACGACTTCAACATCACCGGCGTCGCGGTGGCCGCCACGCTGATCTCCTCGACCGTGGCACGCGAGATGTTCGGCTACAACTTCTCGACCTGGCGACTGCATCTGCGCGGCGAGACGCTGCGCAGCGGGCGCGACGTCGGCTGGATGCGCGCACTGACCGCGGGCAAGATGATGCGCCGCGACGTGCCCCAGCTCGCGGCCGACGCCAGCGTCTCGGCCTTTCGCGACCGTTTCCCCCTCGGCTCGACCACGCGCGTGGTGCTGCTCGACGTGAAGGGACGTTATGCCGGCATCGTCGAGACGGCGGCGGCCTGGTCGCCCGATATCGAGCCGGTGGCGGAGATCGGCACGCTGGCCAGGCTGCCCCAGGCCAGGCTCACGCTCGAGATGGGGATCGGCGAGGTGCTGGAGATGTTCGATCGGGTCGCGGCGGACGATCTCGCGGTGGTGGGGCCGGACGGCAAGGTCGCGGGGCTGATCACCGAGCGGCACGCCCGGCGCCGCTATGCCGAGGAACTCGAGCGCTCGCAGCGCGAGCTGTACGGCGAGGCCTAGGCCAGGCTTTCGATTGCGCTTTCCCCGGCGAAGGCCGGGGCCCAGTCTTGAAAGTCACGCGCCATTGGCGCGTCTTCGCCGCGTGCTGCTCAGCCTGGGCCCCGGCCTTCGCCGGGGAAAGAAGAGGGTTATTTCCGCGCGCCGCTGCGCTTGGCGACCACGTCGCTGCGCAGTGCCTCACGCCGGGCGAACAGCTCGGCTTCCTCCGAAGGCGAGAGGCCGCCTGCGGCATAGCGCGCCTCCAGCGTGTCGATCTGCCAGGCTTCACGCTTCAGCCGCTTCGCCTCACGCCGGGTGAGCTGGCCGCTGTCCCGGCCGTCGCGGATGTCGCTGCGGATCTTCGCCGTCTCGGCGGCGCTCTGGTCATGGCCCATCGTGCTCCCCGAGGGCCCCTGCATCGTCGGCCCGCCCCAGATCTGGGCGGAAGCCGGCACGGCGGCGAAGAACAGAGGCACGAGGATCAGATAGCGGCGCATCACGACTTTCCCCAAAGAAGTGTCCGGCGAAAGCTCGCCTCCACCGGTTGAACGCGCCCTGAATGCAAAAAGGGGCGCCCGATCGCTCGGACGCCCCTTGCAAAAATCGCTAATCCGCGAAGGATCAGCTGTCCTGGTCGGCGCGGCTCACGCCGGCGCCGTCGAGGTTCTGCGACACGAAGTCCCAGTTGATGATGTTCGCGGTGATCGTCTCGAGATACTTCGGACGCAGGTTGCGATAGTCGATGTAATAGGCATGCTCCCACACGTCGATCGTCAGCAGCGGCTTCATGCCCTCATAGACCACCGGCGTGTCGGCGTCGTGCAGCGAGGTGACCTTGAGCTGGTCGCCGTCGAGCACCAGCCAGCCCCAGCCGTTCGAGAAGTGGGCGGTCGATTCCGCGACCAGCTTCTTCACCAGCTCGTCGGTCGAGCCGTACTGCGACGCGATCAGCTCGGCGAGCTTGCCGCTCGGCGCGGTCTTCTCGCCGGTCAGGCCCTGCCAGAAGAAGCTGTGGTTCCAGATCTGCGCCGAGTTGTTGAACAGGCCCTTGTCGCCCGTCGACTTGGCGTGCGCGATCACTTCGCTGAGCTTGCGGCCTTCCAGGCCCTTCTCGGCAATGAAGCCGTTGGTCTTGTCGACATAGGCCTTGTGATGCTTGCCGTGGTGGAAGTCGAGCGTCTCGGCCGACATGTGCGGCGCCAGCGCGTCCTTGTCGAAGGGAAGCGGGGGAAGTTCGAAAGCCATGCGGTCTCTCCAGGATCACCAGGGGGTTCACCCGGGCAACGAACCGCCGGGCGATGCGGTCCCTCCCCTAACCCGCAAAATTCATCGCTGTCGCGGAAAAATCGTTGCGTCGTGCAAATGAAAATTTCGATCGGGCGCGATTGGCAGAATTACTATTGCAAACGCTAATCAATAGCTTGGAAATATTAGGCTTCTTCTGTCTTCCAGCGCCCAACATCGTCATCCCGGCGAAAGCCGGGATCTCAGGCGATGGCGCGGGGAAAGGAGCCGCATGAGATCCCGGCTTTCGCCGGGATGACGGAAAGGGGAAGCGGGGCGATAGAAAGGAAAAGCGGAGAGGTTGAACTCAGCCTCCCGCCTGCAGCAACTCATGCCGCTTCAACGCGTGGCGAAGCTGGTCATAGGTGAGCCCCAGCGCTTCCGCCGTGGCACGCTGGTTGAAGCGGTGATCGGCGAGCGCACGCTGGAGCAGCTCCTTCTCGAACCGCGCAACCCGCCCCTTGAAGTCGGTCGCGCCGGCGAGCGCGGGCTGCTCTTCCAGCACCACGGGCGTGGACACCGCGGCCGTGGCGGGCACCGATGCACTCGAAGCGCTGCCCTGCATCGTGCGCAGGCGGAAAGGCGACTGGAACGGATCGATCTCGATCGCGTCGATCGGCCCGTCCTGCTCCCAGCGATAGACGGCGCGCTCGACGACGTTGCGCAGCTCGCGGACGTTACCGGGCCAGTCATAATGGGTGAGGATATCGAGCGCGTGCGGCCCCCAGCCCGGCCAGTCGACCCAGCCGATCTCCGACGCCATGCGCCGGCCGTAGAATTCGGCGAGCACCTCGACATCGCCGGGCCGGTGCCGCAGCGGCGGAATGGTCACCACTTCGAAGCTCAGCCGGTCGAGCAGGTCGGCGCGGAAGGTGCCCTTCTCCACCCGCTCGGGCAGATGCTCGTTGGTCGCCGCAACGATGCGGACATCGACCTGCACCGCCCGCGACGAGCCGATGCGGGTAATCTCGCCATATTCCACCGCGCGTAGCAGCCGCTCCTGCGCACCCATCGAAAGCGTGCCGAGCTCGTCGAGAAACAGCGTGCCGCGATGCGCTTCCTCGAAGCGGCCCACCCGCGCCTTGGTCGCGCCGGTGAAGGCGCCCGCCTCATGGCCGAACAGCTCCGCCTCGATCAGCGTCTCGGGCAGCGCCGCGCAGTTCATCGTGACCAAGGGCTGGTCCCAGCGCGGCGACAGACGGTGGAGACGTTCGGCGACCAGCTCCTTGCCGGTGCCGCGCTCGCCGATCACCAGCACCGGGCGGTCGAGCGCCGCCGCGCGACTGGCGCGCTCCAAGGCGTCGAGGAATGCCGAGGATTGGCCGATGACCTGGGTTACGCGCTCCATGCCAAATCCTTGGTGTATTTTCCCAACACTTGGCAAGTTAAATCCGCCAGCTGAACGCCTTATGAACGGCAAAAACGGCAGATTTCTGCGGTTTTCACAAATTGGCACGCCCCCTGCAATGCTATGAGCAAGCCCAATGACGGGCCTGGAAAAACACCAAGGTTCAGGGAACAAGATCATGAACGCCAACGCCGCCTACTACCGCAACGCCTTCTTCTCGGTGGCACTTTCGGTAGCCGCCAGCCTGGTCATCATGGCCGGCACGGCCGGTCTGATGACGGCGTAAGAACAGGGTCCCCCGCTCGCTTCCCCTCGCGAGCGGAAACCTGACGGGAGGGGTCACCCCCTAGGCTCCTCCCGCCGGGAAACAAAAATACGAAGGAGTAACGACGAAATGGGTATCTTCTCTCGAACCCGCGACATCATTGCCGCCAACGTCACCGACCTGCTCGACAAGGCGGAAGATCCCGCGAAGATGATCCGCATGATCATCCTCGAGATGGAGGAAACGCTGGTCGAGGTCCGCGCTTCCGCGGCCCGCACCATCGCGGACCAGAAGGAAATGCGCCGCCACATCGCCAAGCTCGAAAAGCTCCAGGAGAGCTGGACCGAGAAGGCGGAGCTGGCGCTCTCCAAGGGCCGCGAGGACCTGGCCAAGGCCGCGCTGGTCGAAAAGCAGAAGGCCGCCGACATGTGCGACCAGCTGAACGAAGAGATCTCGGTGCTCGACGAGGCCCTGAAGGCTGCAGAAGAGGACATCAACAAGCTCCAGACCAAGCTGCGCGAGGCCCGCGCCCGCCAGAACTCGATCGTCACGCGCCTGGAAAGCGCCAACAACCGGGTTCGCCTGCGCGAGATCACCAACGGCAGCCGTGTCCAGGACGCCTTCTCCCGCTTCGACGTGCTGGAGCGCCGGGTGGACTTCGCCGAAGGTCGCGCCGATGCCGCCGGCCTGGGCGCAGCGCCCAAGACGCTCGAGGAGGAAATCGCCGAACTCCGCTCGTCGGAGAAGGTGGATGCCGAGCTCGAGGCCCTGAAGGCCCGCCTGAACAAGGGAGCGTAAGCGATGGAGGAAGTCTTCCTTCCGATCGTCATCGTCGGGATGCTCTTCATCGGGCTCCCCTGGGTGATCATGCACTATATCACCAAGTGGAAGCAGTCCGGGACGATCACCAACGAGGACGAGAAGCTGCTCGACGAGCTGCACTATACTGCACGCCTGCTTGAGGAGCGCCTGCTCACCGTCGAGCGGATCATCGCCGCCGACAACCCCGATTTCCGCCCTGTCCGCGACGCCCGTCCGGAACAGAGCCCCTACGACATCTCGCGGAGGAACTGATCATGTCGAGCCGCACGAAATTCTACCTCGACAAGCAGAACAGCAAGTGGCTGGGCGTCTGCTCGGGACTGGCGGACTATACCGGGATCGACGTGATCTGGCTCCGCCTCGGCATGGTCCTGGTCACCTTCAGCACCTTCCCGATGGGCCTGGTCGCCTATCTGCTGATCGCCTGGCTGGCCCCGGCCAAGCCCTACGGCCTCTACCAGGGCCCGGAAGAAGCCAAGTTCTGGCAGGGTGTCCGCTCGAACCCGACGCGCTCGACCGCAGAGGTCCGCTCGAAGTTCCGCGACATCGACCGCCGCCTGGCCGATATCGAGATGTACTATACGAGCCGCAACACCCGGCTCGCCGATGAGATCGACAGCCTGCGCTGAGCTAATCGCCAGGTAAGTCAACAGGGAGGAAGAAATGAAAGACTTAGCGTGGTTGGTACCGGTTCTGATCGTCACTGCGGTGATGGCGTCCAAGGCCTTCCAGACCTGGGTCCGCGCCAAGCACGGCTACCCGATCGAGAATGAAGGCATTCACGGCCTTCGCGGCCGGCGCAGCTTCCAGGGCGAAAAGAGCGACAATCTCGAAGCAGACCGCAAGATCGCCCTTCTCGCTTCGGAGAATGAGCGCCTGACCGGCCAGATCAGCCGGCTCGAGGAGCGGATCGCGGTCCTGGAACGGATCGCCACCGATCCCGCCGAGCGGGTCGCCCGCGAAATCGACAGCCTGCGCTGAGGAGTGACGAGATGAGCTTTCCCTTCGCAGCTTTCGCCCCGGTGGCCGTGATCGTCGGTGCGCTGGTGGTCGGTGGCTGGGTGCTCACCACCTGGCTCCGGATCAAGCATGGCTACCCGCTGGACGGGGCCTGGGGCCAGGCGGTCTATCCCAAGACCGACGACGCGGCGATGGAGCGGATCAAGCTCCTGAGCCAGGAGAACGCCCAGCTCCGCGCCGAACTGGGTTCGATCAAGGACCGGCTCGCCAATGTCGAGCGGATCGTGACCGACAGCTCGCACATCCTCGATCAGGAGATCGAGAAGCTGCGCAGCCCGCGTAACTGAGGAGACAGGTGATGGAAATCAGTCCCATTCTCATTCCCATCCTGGGCATCTGCTGTGGCCTGGTCGCCATCGTCGGCGGCGTCTTCCTCAAGCCCTGGTTCGCGCTCCAGCAGCGCAAGATGGAGCTCGAGGCGCAGATGGTCGCGGAAAAGGCCGCCCAATACGCCGCCCAGACGGAGAGGCTCGAACAGCGGGTCCGGGTGCTGGAGCGGATCGTCACCGACAAGGGCATCGATCTCGCCAACGAGATCGAGCAGCTGCGGGATGCCCCTCCGCTGAACTGAAATTCCCACGCGGCACCGGCAAGGGCCGCCAGTATGAGGAAGTCCACCATGATTGCCATCGTTGTGTTCGCAGTGCTGTGCGCACTGTGCGGGGGAGCCATGTACCTCGCAGAGAAGCGGGATCGCCCCGTCCGCCGCGCCCAGCGGCTCGCCCGGGCCGCCCAGCAGAACTGATCCGCCAGAGCGCGTTTGAAGGAGTAGTGGAATGAACCCGTTCGAGATGGTTTTCGCGATTATCGTGATCGTCACGATCGGCAGCGTGCTCAAGGCACGCTTCGGGGTCCACAAGGACAAGGGTGGAAACGAGGCCTATCGCGGCAATGCCGCAGACAGCGCCTCGGCCATCGAGAATGCCCGGCTCCGCGACGAGGTCCGTGCGCTCAAGGAGCGCGTCCAGGTGCTCGAACGCGTGATCACCGACACCGAAGGCAGTGTTCGTCTCGACCGCGAGATCGAATCGCTGCGCGACAAGAACTGAATGCGTCAGACCAAGGGAGGCATGACGTGACCCAGGATCCGACTATGTATCTCACCCTCGCCGTCGCCGGCCTCGCCGGGCTCGGCATGATCACCACCGCCGGGCTCTCGGGCTGGCGCGGCTGGCTGGCCCTGAAGCGCCAGGAACTCGATGCGCACCACGTCCCGGAAGTCGCGGCGGCAATGCCCACCGCGGCCTCGCGGATCGAGATCGCCGATCTCAAGGAGCGCATCCGCAAGCTCGAAGCGATCGCGGCCGGGGTGGACCTCTGAGGTCCACCCGGCTAGCGGGCGAGGCATGACCAGCCTCGCCGACCTGCAGGACGAATATGCGTTCCTCGAACCCGATGACCGCTATCGCCTGCTGATCGATCTGGGCCGCGGGCTGGAGGAAATGCCCGACGCGCTCAAGACCGACGCCACTTTGGTCCGCGGCTGCTCGGCCGCGGTGTGGGTCTACCCCACCCGCCTCGACGATGGCCGGCTTCATTTCCTCGCCGACTCCAACGCGGCGATCACCAAGGGCATCATCGCGCTGGTGCTGCTCACGGTGCAGGACAAGGCCCCGGCCGAGATACTGGCGACCGACATCGAAGGTGCGCTGGCGCCGTTCGACCTGAAGAACCAGCTCAGCTCGAACCGGACCCAGGGCATCCCGAACATGATCGCCTTGGTGCGTGAGACCGCGCAGCGCTATAGCTGAGCGCAGGACCAATCGCCTCGGATCGTTCGATGCTGCTGCCGCTCCTGCTCGTTGTCGCCGCCCCGGTCGCCGACCGCTGCGATCCACCGAGGCATCGCAGATTCGACGATCCACGCCCCTTCCAGAAAGCCGGGCACGGCCTGTGGATCGGAGGCATCGAATTCACTTCCGCCGACATCGCCGATGCACGAGCAGCGGAAGGCCAGTATGACGACGGCTGGACGATCGAGCTGGTCTTCACGGCTCCGGGCAATGCCAGGTTCGTCCAGGCCCAGCATTGCGGTGTCGGCAAGATCATCGAGATCAGCATCGACCGCCATTTCCTGTCGCGCCCGGTGCTCAACGAACCGATCCTCGGCGGCAAGGCGATGATCATGGGAGGCTGGAAGACGCGCGAGGAAGCCGAGGCGGTGATCCGGAAGATCACGGGCCGCTGAGGCTCAGCCTCGGGAAAGCCCCAGTTCCTCCGCCACGCTGTCCAGATCGGCGCCCTTCGGCACCAGCAGCCATTCCCTCGGGCCGCCGGCATCGACCACGGTCACCGCGCCGCGCGGGCAGACGCCCATGCACTTGACCTCGACGATCCCCGCCTCGGCCTTGCGGCCCTTCTTCAGGCCCAGATGCTTGCGCAGCGCCTTGGCGAGCGATTGCTTGCCCTTGGGCCCGAAGCCGCCGCCCAGCTTCTTCGAGCATTTCGCGCAGACAAGGACGGTATGGTCCCAGTTGGAATGGACGCGAAGCTTCAATCGCCCTTCCATGTCCGCCGTTCCTCGGCGGCCTTGAGCACGTCATAGGCGGCCTGGATCGCGTGAAAGCGCTTGGCGGCCTCCGAATCGTTCGGGTTCACGTCCGGATGGTTGACCTTGGCGAGCCGGCGATAGGCCATGCGCACCGCGTCGAAATCGCTGTCGACCTCAAGCTCCAGCACCTCCAGCGCGCGCATCTCGTCGCGCGAGCGGCTGCCGTCGCCCGGCCCTGCCCAGCCATTGTACTTGGCCTCGGCGAAGCCCGACGCGTCGCGCCGCTCGTCCGCCTCGCGCTTTGCGGCTTCCTCTGCGGTGAGCCCGGCGAAATAGTCCCAGTTGCGGTTGTACTCGGCGGCATGCGTCTCGCAGAAATACCAGCGCTCGGGGCTGTTGGGCGATTTGGGTGCGGGCCGGTCGCCCGGCTGCTCGCAGCCATGGCGATCGCACAGGCGCACCTTCACTGCCTCGCGCTCGGCGCCATATTCGCGCCAGCGTGGAAAGCCCCAGTCTGAAGATCGCGTCTGCCTTGCCATGCCGTCCAGATAGCCACTCGTTCGGATGGCGCAAGCTTAGCACCGCCGTGTTACATGAAATGCCAGAGGGTCTATAAGCCGGGTTCTGTCCTCGTCCGAAGACGATGTGCGACCATTCCTCTAGGCGACGGATTGCTCCGCCGCTCCAGCAACCAACCCGGGCGACGGGCCGGAACCAGGCCCATGCGCCGCCCCTATTCGGTCTTGCTCCCGGTGGGGTTTACCATGCCGCTTCCGTTACCGGTCGCGCGGTGCGCTCTTGCCGCACCCTTTCACCCTTGCCCTTAGTCCCGAAAGACCAGTGGGCGGTCTGCTCTCTGTGGCACTTTCCCTGGGGTCGCCCCCGCCGGGCATTACCCGGCACCGTGTTTCCGTGGAGCCCGGACTTTCCTCGCGTGCTTGCGCACCCGCGGCCGCCCAACCCTCTGGCACGGACCGCTCTAGCGAAGCCGCAGGTTACTGCAAGTGCCTCAGGCCTTTCCGTCGCCGTCCGGGTCGGCGGTGCGCAGCACCGCGGTGCCCCAGGCCATCACTTCGACCTTCCACATCACGCTGAGGCCGGAAGCCAGCGCGATCCTGCGATAGTCCGATCCCAGCCCGACCACGCCGTCCGCGCCGCGCACCTTCGCGACCCGCTCGACCGCTGCGGCCGCTTCGCTGACCGTGGGAATGTTGACCGAGGACGGCACTTCGCCCTTCGCATCGGCGCGTGCCACGCCGGAAAGATAGGCCTGGACCGGGCCAAGCGACGTCGAAGAACCGATATTGCTGCTCAAGACGGAATAACCTCCGCCTCCTGTATTTCATCCTATACTTGCAGAACCCCGCACAAATTTAGTGCACGGCCCCGTAACTAAACCGGTCAGTCGTCCCCCTGCGGCTTGGGCAGCAGCAGCGCGAGCAGCAGGCAGCGGCATTCCATGTCGATCTCGCCATCGATCATCTCGGGACGGAAGCGGCGCTGGAAGGCGGTTACCGCGGCCTCCTCGTCGCTGACGTCATAGCCGAAGCGCTCGAGCGCCATGATGAAGCCGGCATCGGGCCAGCCCGGGTCCATCAGGTTCCGGGTGGGCCGCGGCAGCGCCAGGCGCAGACGGGCGAGCGCATGCCAGTTGAACAGTTCGCCCGGGTCCTGCTTGCGTGCCGGCGCCACGTCGGAATGGCCCACGACATTGCCGCGGGTGATGCCGTGGCGCTCCTTGATCTCGGCCACGAGCGGGATCAGCGCGCCCATCTGCTCGGCCGGGAACGGGCGATAACCATGGTCATGGCCGGGATTGACGATCTCGATGCCGACCGAGGCGGAATTGACGTCGGTGATCCCGCGCCAGTGCGAGCGGCCGGCATGCCAGGCACGCTTGTCCTCGGGCACCAGCCGGTGGATCGTGCCGTCCTCCTCGACCATGTAATGGGCGGAGACCTTGGCCTCGGGATCGCGCAGCCGCGCAAGCGCCGCCTCCCCGCTTTCCATGCCGGTATAGTGGAGCACGATCATCGTGACCGGCAGCGCACGCTCGTCGAAATTGGGCGAGGGCGCGTCGAGAAAGACCAGGCCGTTGTGCATGCGCCGGACGCTAGACCCGTAACGACACCGCGATCAACCCGCCGCGCGCACCGATCCGGGCACATCGACGCCGCGATAGAAGCCGCGATAGCGTTCGCAGGGGGTGAAATGCTCGGTCTGGCCGATCACCGTCTCGCCCGCGCCCAGCGCGAGCAGCCCGCCGGGCCGCATCGCCGAAGACAGTGTGTCGAACACCTTGCGGCGCACCGCCGGCGAGAAATAGAGCATCACGTTGCGGCACAGGATGATGTCGAACACGCCCGCCGGCGCGGGATCGAGGGTGAGGTTGTGCTGGCGGAACTGGAGCTTGCGGACCAGCTCGGGCTTGGCGACCCAATCCGCGTTCACCGAATCGAACCAGGTCATCATCCGGCGGACCGGAAGGCCGCGCTGGATCTCGAACTGCGAAAAGCGACCGCTCCGGGCACGTGCCAGCGCCGCGGGCGAGACGTCGGTCGCCACGATCTCGGGATCGGGCATGCCGCGCTCGGAAAAGAGGATGGCGAGGCTCAGCGGCTCCTGGCCTGTCGAGCAGCCCGCCGACCAGATGCGCAGGCGCCGATGGCCGGCCTCTGCCTGCATCGCCTCGGCCGCGTCCGCCACCATGTCGAGCACCGCGGTATCGCGGAAGAAGCTGGTTTCCTGGTTGAGCAGGGCGTCGACGACCAGGTCCGCCAGCTCGCCCGTCCGGGCCGAGATGAGCTGGGCGACCAGCTCGTCCAGGCTGGCCAGGCCCCGCGCGCGCAGGATCGGCTTCAACGCCGTCTCGATCCGCCAGGTGCGGTTCGCGGCGATCTGCTGGCCGGCACGCTGCTCGAGCAGCGCGGCGATCATGTTCATCGCCCCCGCAGAGGCGATCGGCGCGGCGCCCGGGACCGGGATCATGCCGCGCCTCCGCGCCGGGCGATCAGGCGCCCGATCTCGTCCGGCGGCAGGATCGCGCTCGCCCGGCCGGCATTGGCGACGGCGCCGGGCATGCCCCACACCACCGAGCTGGCCTGGTCCTGGGCCAGCACGCGCGCGCCGGCATCGATCAGGTCCTTGGCGCCCTCGCAGCCGTCGCGCCCCATGCCGCTCAGCACCACGCCGAGCGCACGCGCGCCGAACACCTGGGCGACACTCTCGAACATCGGATCGACCGAGGGCATGCAGCCGCTGGTCGCCTTCTCGTGCGTCAGGCGGATCGCCGATCCGTCCGAGGTGCGCACCACGCGCATGTGCGCGTCACCCGGCGCCACGATGATCCGGCCCGGCCGGATGCGCATCCGGTCCGCGGCGACATCGCAGGGCCGCCCGCCGAGCACGGCGAGCTGGGTGGCGAAATAGCTCATGAAGGAGACCGGCAGGTGCTGGGTCACCAGGATCGGAACCTGGAACTTCGCCGGGATCGCGCGCAGCAATTGGCTGAGCGCGTGGATGCCGCCGGTGGAGGCCCCGATCGCGACCAGCTCGAAATCGTCGGGCAGATGCACCGCGCCATGATGCTGCGGGGTGACCGGCACGGGCGCGGGATGCACCGCCGCCACCGGTTCGGGAGGTGCCGGATGATGGGCATGCGTCTCGAGCAGGCGGGAGAGCCGCTCCTCGAGCACTTCGGCGAAGCGGCCGCCGAACGCGCCGATGCCGGGCTTCACCAGGGTATCCGCTGCGCCGAGCGCGAGCGCCTGCACGGTCACGGCCGCACCTTGCTCGGCCGCGGAGGATACGATCAGCACCTTGGCGCCCCGTCCCGCCGAGATCACGTCGGGCAGCGCAGTCAGGCCGTCGATGCCCGGCATCTCGATGTCGAGCAGGATGATGTCGACCGAATGGGTCTTGAGATAGTCGAGCGCCGCGCGCACGTCGCTATAGGCGGCAGCGACGCGGAAGCGCCGCGTGCCTTCCACCATGCGCCCCAGCACCGACCGCGCGACGACGGAGTCATCGACGATCAGCACCTGCGCCGGCCCGGCAGCAGCGCTGCCGAACCCGGTGTCCGCAAGAGATGCGTGCGCCACTTGGGCCTCTCCTATGCGTCGCTCAGGCGACGCCGACGATCTGCAGCTTGCTTTCCAGCGTCTCGCGGTCGAACGGCTTCATGACATATTCGTCGGCGCCGGCCTCGATGGCGGCGCGGATATAGGCCATGCCGTTCTCGGTGGTGCAGAACACCACCTTGGGACGCTGGGGAAGCCCCGAGTCCTTGAGCGCGCGGAGGAAGTCCATGCCGCTCATCACGGGCATGTTCCAGTCCAGCAGGATCACGTCCGGCGGGGTCTGCAGGCAGGAGTCGAGTGCCTCGCGGCCGTCACCAGCCTCGCGCACTTCGAAGTCGAGAGTCTCCAGGATGTGCCGGGCGACCTTCCGGATCACCTTGGAGTCGTCGACGACCAGACAAGTCTTCATTTTCCCCTGTTCCCCGCTTTCAGGTGTCTAGGTTGGGATTGGACAGTGCACGAAAGGCGTAAGCGCCACGTTAATCGCATGATCAATTCAGCCCGGCATGGCCGGGGACGAGGCTGGCGAGATCGATCGCGAGGATCGGTTCGCCTTCCCGCTCCACGATGCCCAGCCCTGCCCCGCGCCAGGCGGGATCGAGCGTGACGCCGTGGGCCAGCGGCAGCAGGTCGAACGGCGCGACATCGTCGAGCGCGTCGACCAGCATCGCATAATGATGCCCCTCGACCTGGGTGATCACCGCACGGCGCGCCGGGCTGCCGCCCGCCAGGCCGAGCGCCGACTGGGTGTCGACCACGGTCACCACCCGGCTGCGCAGAGCGGCGAGCCCACGGACATGCTGCGAGGCGCGCGGCACCGCCGTCACCTCGCCGATGTCCACCACGGACTCGACCTGCTCGGAGTCGATCGCGACGGCGCGGCCCGCTACCTGGGCAATGAGATAGAGATGCGACATCAGCGACCTGCCTTGCCGGAAACCCGGGCCTCGAGCGCGGAAAGCAGTCCCGCCCTGTCATATCTATAGACGCTGTCGTCGCCCGACCCACCCGAAGCGCGCTTCTTTCGCAAACGGACGACCGGCGCGGGGGCTGCCGGCACGGCCTGCGCCTCCTCGCTGGAGAGCACCACGGCGGGGGTTTCGCCCGGTGCCAGGCGGAGCACGACACGATATCCGGACGCTTCCAGGAGCGGCTTCACGAACGAGGCCATCCAGCCATCCTCGTCGCCCGAGATCAGGCAGAGCGGCGGGCTGTCATCGACTTCGCGCTCGGCATGCTCGTCGAAGATCCACAGCATGTCGACCAGCTCGATCTGCTCGCCATCGACCAGCACGACGCCGGCGATCGGCCCCGGCTCGCGGGCCGGCGCGATCTCCTCGGGCAGCACGACGATGTCGGCGGCTTCCTCGATCGCATAGGAGACTTCGTTGGTGCCGTCCTTCAGGCGCAGCACATTGATCCGCCCCAGCCCGTCCAGGTCGCCATGTGCGGCGAGCGGCAGGATGCGCTCGTCGATGGTGATGCGGAAGCGGCCGGCGGCGAAGCGGACATTGGCCGCATCGACCTGCTCGACCCGGTCGACCGCCGCCAGCGGCACCGCGCGGCGCACGCCGTCCAGGTCGCGGAACAGGAGAGCGGGCAGGCCCGGGGCTTCCTGGGCTTCCTCTTCCTCCTCGAACAGCTGCTGGCTGTCGCGGCTGAAATCCAGGCTCGCGGCCTTGGCCATGCCGGCGCAGTCGAGCAGCAGCATCGGCAGGCCCGAGTCCGGCAGCGTCTGGCCGGCATAGAGGCCGGTCGACATCACCGCGGGCGAGGCCGGCTTGATCACCAGTTCCTCATTGTCGAGCACCGTATCGACGGCGAGCGCGTAGCTGCCCTCGCTCACGCTGACGATCGCGAGCATCTGGCTGCCCTCGTCGCGCGCGGTGCTGGCCGCGACGCCGAGCATCGAGGCCAGGTCGATCAGCGGCATGCGCCGCTCGCGCACCGAGGCTACCGGCGAGCCGCCGATCACGTCCACCCGGATCGCCTCGCCACGCTCGGTGACGATCTCCTCGATCGACTGGCGCGGGATCGCGAAGCGCTGGCCGCCCACGCCCACCACGATCGTCGAGATGATCGAGAGAGTCAGCGGCACATGGATGGCGATGCGCAGGCCCTTGCCCAGCGTGCTGTCCAGCTCGATGCGGCCGCCGATCTGCTCGATCGCCGCGCGGACGACGTCCATGCCCACGCCGCGCCCCGAAATCTCGCTGACCACGTCCTTGGACGACAGGCCCGGCTCGAACACCAGGTCGAGCTTGGCGCGCGCCGAGAGGCTGCGCAGCTTGGCTTCGTCGCGGCCCTGGATGACGAGCTTCTGGATCAGCCGCTCGGTATCGATGCCGCGGCCGTCGTCCGCGATCTCGATGATGATCTGGTTGCCCGACTGGCGCGCCGAGACCGACAGGCGGCCATTCTCGCGCTTGCCGCCGGCCCGGCGCTCGGCCGGTGCCTCGATGCCATGGTCGATCGAGTTGCGGATGATGTGGACCAGCGGGTCGCGCATCACTTCGATCATCTCGCGGTCGAGCTCGACATCGGCGCCCTCGACCTGGAGCATCACCGACTTGCCCAGCCCCGCCGCCGTGTCGCGCACCATGCGCGGCAGCGCGGAGAACAGCGCGTCGATCTTCTGCATGCGAGTGCGCGTCACGGTATCGCGCATCTCGCCGACGGTGAGCGAAAGACGTTCGAGGGCGGCCTCGATCGCGGGATCGATCTCGCCGTTGCGCAGGCGCCGGGCCAGCTCGTTGCGCGCCAGCACCATGTCCGACATGCCGGACATCATCCGGTCGAGCAGGTCGACGTTCAGGCGCACGCTGCGCGCCGGTGCGCGGGACGTGATCGGACCGGCATGGGCGATTTCCTCGGCACCTTCAGCCAGCGCCGCGATCAGCAGCTCGTCGCCGCTATCGTCCAGGCTGGTGCCCGATTCGATCGCCTCGACCAGCTCCCCGATCCGATCGACCACGGCCAGCACGGCGTTGACCAGCGCGCGATCCGGCGCGCGATTGCCCTCGCGCACCTGCGCCAGCACATCCTCTGCGGCATGGCTGAGGCGGCCCAGGCGCGGCAGGTCGAGGAAGCCGCAGCTGCCCTTCACGGTGTGCACGAAGCGGAAGATCGCATCGAGGCGCGCGCGATCCGTCGGATGCGCTTCCCACGCGACGATCTCGCCCGAAAGCGCTTCGAGCGTCTCACGCGTCTCGGCGATGAATTCCTGCAGCAGGTCGTCCATGGGGCCCCGGAAAGCAAATTTGCGGGGCTCTTGTGCAGGATGGGTGGTTAAAAGGGCGTTAGTGCTGGGGCACCAACCGGCGGCAGGATCCCGCCTGAAAACTCCAAGTATTTGTTCGGCTCTATTCCAGCCCGATCAACTCAACAAAAGCGTCGAAGTTTGGCGCAAGCGAAACCACGCTTTCCCTCGAATCGATATTGGCCATGTCGAAATAAACGATCGGATGCCCCTGGGTGATGGTATCGATCGCAATCAACTCGCCGCCGCCATTGCCTCCGATCACGAAAAGGCCAGGAAAGCTGTCACGAAACGCGCCTTCTTGTGCGATCTGCATGGCCTCGGCGGCGGGATATAGGCAAAAGTTGCAAGGCTGAACCGGCAAAGGCCCCTCGCCGCCATTGCTGAATTCCAACAACGCAAAATAGGCTTCCGGCAAGGCGATAGGCGCAAGAGCGCGTAGCGCCGCCATCTCGTCCGTGCTCGCCCCGGTGAGCGCGAACCAGTCCCGCCCGTCGAGCATCAGGCGACCCGGAACGACGCTCCGAACAGCAGCACCTCGGCGTCGGGCGGGCTCACCTGGAGCATGCCCCCACCCTGCGTCACCAGCGCATGGACAAGGTATGCCGCCGCCGCGCGCGGGGTGATCGGCAAATCGTCCTTGCCCCCGGCCAGCGCACTGCGCAGCTCGGGATCGAGCACGATGCGCGGGCCATCGGCACGCACGACGATCTCGATCTGGCCGTCGATGATCTCCGCGCCGATATCGAGCTGGCCGCCGCGGATCAGCGCGTCGCCGCCGATCAGCGACAGGTTCATCAGCACCTTGATCGCCTGCTTGGGGAGGACCGGGTCCTCGACCATCCAGCCGACATTGACGCGGTGGTTCTCGCCGAACAGCCCCTCGATCGCCGCCTGCGCCTCGCGCGTGTCGACGGTTTCGCCGAAGCCGCCCGCCGCGCCGAACGCCAGACGGAAGAACTTCAGCTTGTTGGCGCTGGCCTTGGCGCTCTCGTTGAGCAGCTCCAGGCAGCGCGCCCGCATTTCGGGATCATGCTCGTCGGCGAGCAGTTCCAGCCCGTTGTTGAGCGCCCCCACCGGGCTCAGCAGGTCGTGGCAGAGCCGCGAGCAGAGCAGGCTGGCGAAATCGGTCGGACTGATGTTCAAGGTGCGCGCTCCCCCGGCAGGTCCCGCTTCTTTGGCCCACGGCGCGCCATGCTGCAAGCGCACAGCACCACGCGCGACCAACGTCGCACTTGCCGGCAACGAAGTTAGCGTTACCATCGGCGGAAAACAGAAAGAGTGGAGAGCCATGCGACCCGTCCTGCCCATTCTCGCCGCGCTGCTGATCGCGCAGCCCCTGCCCGCTTTCGCGCAGGAGAAGCCCGCCGCCACCGCCAGCTTCCGGATCGACAAGGCGCGCCTCGACAAGGCGCTGGCCGAGATGGTCGCGAGCGGACGCGCCACCGGCGTCGAGGCGCTGGTGTGGAAGGACGGACGCGAAGTCTATTTCGGCGCCAACGGCCTGGCTGATCGTGAAGCCAATCGCCCGATGCGGCGCGACACGCTGGTCCAGATCTATTCGATGACCAAGCCGGTCACCGGCACCGCGCTGATGCAGCTCTGGGAACAGGGCAAGTTCGGGCTCGACGATCCCCTCTCCCGCTATCTCCCCGAATTCGCGACGATGCTGGTGCAGGACGGCACGGACGCGAACGGCCAGCCGGTCTGGCGCCCGTCGAAGCGCCCGGTGACGATCCGCGACGTGCTGCGCCACACCGCCGGCTTCGCGTACGGCGACGGCCCGAGCGCGGCGGAGAAGGCCTTTGCCGCCGCCGATCCGCTCGGGCTCGACCATGACCTGAGCGAGTTCGGCCGCCGCCTCGCGCATAGCCCGCTGATCTACGATCCGGGCACCGAATGGCGGTACAGCTCGGCGGTGGACGTGCAGGCGCTGCTGGTCGAGAAACTCTCGGGCCAGAAGTTCGAGGATTATGTCCGCCAGCACGTCCTTACGCCACTCGGCATCAAGGAGGCCGCCTGGACCCAGCCGCAGGACCGGCTCGATCGCTTCGCCGCCACCTATCTGCTGGGCACCGACGGCAAGCTCACCCGCGAGCCCGATGCGGTCACCCGCGCGCGCAATTTCCCCAAGCCGGCGATGACGATGGGCGGTGCCGGCATCGTCGCGCCGATCGACGATTACATGCGCTTTGCCCGGATGCTGCTCGGCCAGGGCACGCTGGACGGCGTACGCATCCTCAAGCCCTCCACCGTGCGGCTGATGTCGACCAACCAGCTCGATCCGCGGATCACCGAGCGGAGCTGGCTGCCGGGCAAGGGCAATGTCGGCTTCGGCTTCGATTTCGCGGTGCGCATCGGCCAGCCCCAGACGCCCGAGGAGCAGCGCGGCGCGGTCGGCGAGTTCTTCTGGGACGGCGCCGCCTCCACCCTGTTCTGGGTCGATCCGGCCAACAAGCTGACCGCGGTGTTCTTCGTCCAGACCAAGCCCTTCCAGGTCTCGCTCCACCGCGACTTCCGCAAGGCGGTCTATGGCGAGACCTATCTGGGGCCGCCGGGCGACTGATCCTCGATCCCGAACAGGGTGCGCATCTCGCCACGCTTCGCCAGCAGGTCCGCTAGCGAATAGCTGTCGAGCACCGCCATGAACGCCTCCAGCGCTTCGTTCAGCGCACCCTGCAGCCCGCAAGCCGGCGCGATGACGCAGCTCGGGCAATCGGCCAGGCGGAAATCGTCCTCCGTGTGGCGCACCACCTTGCCGACATTGATGCTCTCCGCCGGCGCCCCCAGCCGGATGCCACCCGAGCGCCCGCGCACGCTCGCCACATAGCCGGCGCGGGCCAGGTCGTTGACCACCTTCATCAGATGGTTCTGCGAGATGCGGTAGGCCGCCGAGATCTCGGCGATCGAGCTCAGCCGCTCGGGCCGCGCGCCCAGGTAGAGCAGCACCCGCATCGCATAGTCGGTGTAGCGCGTCAGGCGCATCCTCGTCCTCTTTTGATCCCGGTCAATATTAGATGCATTTTTCTTGCATGTTTTAATGCGAGTGAATAGATGCATTTTCAAGACATGATTTGGAGTCGCGGCGATGGCCGACCTTTCCGAACTCGACGATCCCGGCCTGCGCCGGGTGGTGGATGCCTTTTATGACCGGGTCCGCACCGATCCGCTGATCGGACCGGTGTTCAACGATGCGATCCACGACTGGCCCGCGCACCTGGTGCTGCTCGGCGACTTCTGGTCTTCGGTGATGCTGACCTCAGGGCTCTACAAGGGCCGGCCGGTGCCCGCCCATTTCCAGCATCGCGAGCGGATCACCCCGGCGATGTTCGATCGCTGGCTCGCGCTCTGGGCGGCGACCACCAACGAGTTGATGGCGCCGCACGCCGCCGCCGCGCTCCAGGACCGGGCCGCCCGGATCGCCGAGAGCCTCCAGCTCGCCCTGTTCTTCAAGGTTCCCGCGTGATTTCGCAGAAGGAGTAGTTCCATGTCCAACGCCCCGCTCGTCGACCTGTCGGTCCACCACAAGCCGGTCGACTTCTCGGACCGCATCGCGCTCGGCTTCACCAAGATGCTGCGCTTCTGCGCCGATACCTTCTTCGCGAAGCGCTATGGCCACCGGGCCATCGTGCTCGAGACGGTGGCGGCGGTGCCCGGCATGGTCGGCGCGACGATCAACCACCTCAAGGCACTGCGTAGGATGCAGGACGACAAGGGCTGGATCCGCACCCTGATGGAGGAAGCGGAGAATGAGCGCATGCACCTGATGACGTTCATCGAGGTAGCGAAGCCGACGCTGTTCGAGCGCTTCGTGATCCTTGCGGTGCAGTGGGTGTTCTACCTCGCCTTCTTCGCGCTCTACCTGATCAGCGCCAAGACCGCACACCGCGTCGTCGGCTATTTCGAGGAAGAGGCGGTGATCAGCTATACGCACTATCTCGCCGAGATCGACGAGGGCCGCTCGCCCAACGTCCCCGCCCCGGCGATCGCCAGGCACTACTGGAAGCTGCCGGACAACGCGACGCTGCGCGACGTGGTGCTGGTGGTCCGGGCCGACGAGGCACATCACCGCGACGTCAACCACGGCTTCGCCAACGAGATCGGCGGCCAGCCGGTGGATGCGGCGAAGATCGCCCCCTACCCCGTCCATGCCGACGAACTGGACATCGCGGCATGAGCGCGGCGACGCCCTACCGCTCCACCCCGGTGTTCGACGAGGGATCGCTCCCCGCCGCGCTCCGGGGCGAGCATTCCACCAAGGCCGGGGTATGGGGCGTGATCCGGGTGCTGGAGGGCAAGCTCCTCCTCACCCGGGCCGACCCGCCCGGCGAACAGCTGCTCGAGCCCGGTTCACCCGGGCTCGTGCTGCCGCAGCAGCCGCACCACGTCACCCCGCAGGGGCCGATGCGGATGCAGGTCGACTTCTACGATGTGGAGCCGGAGCGCCCCTAGACCACCCTGCGGCCGGTGAAGAGCTGGATCAGGCCGACCACGACGGCAATCACCAGCAGGATGTGGATCAGCCCTGCGCCGACATGGAAGGTGAAGCCCAGCAGCCACAGGATCAGCAGGATGACGACGATCGTCCAAAGCATCGGCAAACTCTCCGTTTAGCGTTTCCTCTCCAACGGGTTGCGTCGCCGAAACGTTCCGAGGCCCCGGCTGGGGTTTTTCCGGATTTCGCCGGGCGCGCCGCTTCCTGCTACAATGCGCAGGAAAGGGCGTGGCCCGACCCCGGGAACGATCCATGACGAGCGTGGTGACGAACAGAGCAGGCAAGCCGGCCCCCGACCATCGTTGGGCGAGCCTTGGCGCGGCCAGCCTGCCCGCATGGTTCACCGGCCTCGGCTTCGTCATCCTCGCCGCTCCCCTGCTGGGCTGGCTGATCGGCAACCCCTTCCTGCGCGGCTTCGGCGATCCCCATTATGCGGTGGCGCCGCTCAGCGCGATCAACGGAGCCAGCGTGACGCTCACCGCGTTCCTGGCGGTGAGCGGCTATCCCAGGGCGGCGCGGCTGGCCTTCGCCCCGGCGGCGATCCTGATCAGCCTGATCACCCTCGAATATGTCACGGGCGCCATTGCGGTCGAGAAGCTGTTCTTCGCCGAAGCCGTCCAGCGTCTGGGCGTGCGCAACAACGGGCTGCCACCCGGCGGCGCCACCATGGTGCAGGCGGTCGGCGGCCTCGCGGCGCTGGCCATCACCTCGGACCGGCGGATTCCCCGCATCACCGCCCTGCTCCTGTCGAGTGCGGCGGTCGCGCTGACCCTGCTGGCCGCCGCCGCGCTGCTCACCACCGGGCCGGGCCTGATCTCGCCCGCCTTTCTCGGCAAGTCGACGCTTTCGACCGCGATCGCGCTGCTCCCCCTCGCCGGCCTGACCCTGCACGCGATGCGACATGGGGCAAGGGAGCGGGGCTGGCCCGTGCTGGTGCAGCTGGCGCCGGCGATCATCATCCTGCCCGCCATCCCCTCGCTGATCGGCATTGCCACCTATCAGACCGGGCTGGTCGGCTTCGGCGCCGCGAACTTCCTCGTCCTGGCCGGCGACGTGCTGATCCTGGCGGTCGTCCTGATGCGCGCCATCCGTCACGCCGACATGCAGAGCAGCGCACTCGCCATCCGCGAGGCCAAGCTCAGCGCGGTGCTGGCGATGGTGCCCGATGCGGTCATCCTGACCGAGGAGGACGGCAGGATCGTCGATTTCAGTGCCGCCGCCGAGCGGCTCTGGGGCTACCGCGCCGAGGAGGTGATCGGCCGGCCCTTCACCCTGCTCGCCCCCGACACCCAGGCCGAACGCTATGCGCGCGAGCTGTCGGAGCGGCGCGCCCGCGGATTCAATCCGTGGAGCAGCGAACCGTTCAGCGCGGTCGGCCAGCGCCACGACGGCACGCTCTTCCCACTCGAGGCGCGTGCCGGCGAGGTCGAAGCGGAGGGCGTCCAGTGCCTTACGATCTTCGTGCGCGACATGTCGGCGCAGTTCGGCGCGGAGGACCAGATCGCCCAGCTCAACGCCGAGCTCGCGCATCTCGCCCGCCAGAGCGCGATGGGCGAGGCCGCAGCCGACCTGGCGCACGAGCTCAACCAGCCATTGGCCGCCGCCGCCAATTATCTCTCCGCCGCCACGATGATCGCCAAGGCCAGCGGCGCCGAGGGGCCGGGCACCGAGATGGTTTCGAATGCCCGCGAACAAGTGATGCAGGCCGGTGAGATCATCCGCCGGCTGCGCAGCTTCACCGAGCGCAACGACACCGAACGCAGCATCGAAGCGCTCCAGCCGATGATCGAGGATGCCGCCCGGCTGGTCCTGGTCGGCTCCGGCCGGCTTGCCGCCCAGGTCGAGTGCAATGTCGAGCCGCCCAACCTCCGGGTCTTCGTCGATCGCGTCCAGGTGCAGCAGGTGCTGGTCAATCTGATGCGCAACGCGGTCGAGGCACTGCGCGAGGCCGGCCGGGAGAATCCGCGCATCTGGATCAGCGCCCGCCCCGCGCCCGACGCGATGGTGGAGGTGCAGTGCCGCGACAACGGCCCCGGCCTGCCGCCGGCGACGCTCGCCGAGCTGTTCAAGCGCTTCTCCGCCAACAAGGCGAGCGAAGGCATGGGCATCGGCCTGTCGATCTCGAAGCGCATCGTCGAGATGCACGGCGGCGCCTTCTCGGCGACGAACGGCCCCGAAGGCGGCGCGGTGTTCACCTTCACCCTGCCGACGCTGGACCGCGAGGACTTCGCCCAGACCTAGGCGAAGTCGGCCGCCCCCAGCAGCACCTCGCGCCCCGGTACGATCCGTACCTGGCGCATTTTCCCGCCGCAACGAACCTCCCGCATGCCCGCGATCGTGCCGCGCAGCCGGAGCTGCTCGAGATTCCCGTTCCGCCAGCTGAGATCGAGCGTGCAGCCGCCGCGCGTACGCAGGCCGGTCACCCGCCCTGCGGGCCAGGCGCGCGGCAAGGCCGGCAGCAGGTCGATCCGCGCGCCCTGGTTCTGCACCAGCATCTCGACGATCCCCGCCGCACCGCCGAAATTGCCGTCGATCTGGAACGGCGGATGCGCGTCGAACATGTTGGGATAGGTGCGCTCGGGCCCGAGCAGGAACTTCAGGATCGCATGGGCATGATCGCCGTCGCGCAGTCGCGCCCACAGGTTGATCCGCCAGGCCGTCGCCCAGCCGGTCGCCTTGTCGCCGCGTATCTCCAGGCTGCGCTTCGCCGCTGCCGCCAGCTCGGGGGTGCGTTCGGGATCGATCTGGCGGCTCGGGTACAGGCCATAGAGATGCGAGACATGGCGGTGATGCACGTCCTCCGCGTCGGCATCCCAGTCGAACGGCCATTCCTGGAGCTGGCCCTGCTTGCCCACCCGCATCGGCGGCAGCTTGTCGCGCGCCGCGGCGATCTCGGACGCCAGCGCGGCGTCGCGCCCCAGCACGCCGGCCGCCGCGATCGTCTGGTCGAACAGGTCGCGCAATATCTGGCTGTCCATCGTCGGGGCGAAGATCAGCGACGAGCCATGGCCATGGCCGTTCTCCGGCGAGAGCGAGGGATTGGTGACGAGCCGCCCGCTCGCCGGATCGACCTGCAGCGTGTCGAGGAAGAACAGGCAGGCACCGGCAAGGACCGGCCAGATCGATTCCAGATAGGCGCGATCGGGCGCATATTCGTAATGCTCCCACAGATGCGTGCACAGCCACGCCCCGCCCATCGGCCACAGCCCGTATTTCGCCCCGTCGATCGGCGCGGTCGCGCGCCACAGATCGGTATTGTGGTGGCACACCCAGCCGCGCGCACCGTACATGTCGCGCGCCGTCTTCGCGCCGGTCACCGCGATCTCGCGCACCAGCTGGACCAGGGGCTCGACGCATTCGGCCAGGTTGGTGCTGTGCGCCGGCCAGTAGTTCATCTCGGTATTGATGTTGATCGTGTACTTGCTGCCCCAGGGCGGGCTGGGCTTGTCGTTCCAGATGCCCTGGAGGTTCGCGGCCTGCGTCCCCGGACGGGACGAGCAGATCAGCAAATAGCGGGCATGTTGGAAATAGAGCGCGGCGAGCGCCGGATCGTCGCTGGTCTCGGATTCGCGAATGCGCCGGTCGGTCGGCAGCGCCGCGGCATGGGTGCTGCCCAGGTCGAGCGTCACTCGGCGGAACAAGCGGCGATGCTCGGCCGCGGTTGCGGCGGCGAGCGCCTCGAACCCCTTCTTCTGCGCCGCCGTGATCTGGCGCCCGGTGATCGCGCTCGGATCGCCTCCGACATCATCGAACCGCCTGTAGCTGGTCGCCATTGCGATCCGCAGCACCACCGCATCGGCGCCCTCGACCAGCAGCGCTTCGCCCTCGGCACGCACGCGCCCGCCTATGGTCTCTACCTCCACGCGCGCCTCGAAGCGCAGCGCCCCGGCAATGCCGCCATGCGGATCGTTGCGGCCGCTCAGCACCAGGGTCGCGCCCTCCGCCCGGACCTGCCACTGCTTCTCGGGCGAGGTGAAGGAAAGCCTGCACGCCACCGCGCCGCGCCGGCTCGCGCTCAGCTCCACGGCGATCACCTGGTCGATCGGCGAGGCGATCACCCGCCGCCGATGTGTCACGCCGTCCAGGGTGAACAGCGTCTCGGCCAGCGCAGCATCCAGATCGAGGCTGCGCCGATATCCGGTTGCCCTGGCCGGATCGATCCCGGGCAGCGCGATCTCCAGACTGCCCACCGTCTGGTACGCCGCCTGGCGCAGCGGCGTCGCCATCAGCTTCTCATTGGCCAGCTTCTCGGCCTCGGCGAACTTCCCTTCGAAGATCAGCCGCCGCACCTCGGGCAGCGCCGCCCTGGCCGCCGGGTTGACCGGGTCATAGGGGCCGCCCGCCCAGAGCGTGTCCTCGTTGAGCTGGAGCCGCTCCGCGGCGATGCCGCCGAAGACCATCGCGCCGATCCGGCCATTGCCGACCGGCAGCGCCTCGGTCCATTCCCTTGCCGGCTGCTCGTACCAGAGCAGGTTGGCGGCCTGGGCAGTCCCCTTGGCCCGGGCACCGGGCGTGGCGAGCACCGCCCCCGCCGCCGCGAACAACCCCATCGCCCCGCGCCGGTCGCACGCCATGTCCCGCATCGCCCTCTCCTGCTCGTTATGGGTTCATGATACCGGTATCATCCGCGAAAGCGAGCCGACAAGTTGCGACAATTTCGGTTGCTCAACGAGAAATCCGCGCGACACTCCCGGCCTAATTCTCCTTCATCCAGACATCACTGGAGCGGAGAAAAGGCATGATGAAACTGAAACTCGCCGCGCTGCTCGCTGCCAGCGCCCTCACCTTCGGTACCGGGGCCGCGATGGCCGCCCCCCAGGACCGCACCCCGCCCCGTGCCGAGAAGGCCGAGGGGCCCCGGCACAATCTGATCGACCTCAACAAGGACGGCTTCATCAGCAAGGACGAATGGATGAAGGCCGCCGCGGCGCGCTTCGAGAAGTTCGACGTCAGCAAAGACGGCAAGCTCTCTCGCGAGGAGCTGCGCTTCGGCCGCTTCGAGGAGCATCGCCACATGCGCCGCGGCCATGGCTGGGGCCATGGCGGCCCGGGTGGCCGGCACGGTGGTCCGGGCTTCGGTCCCGGCCATGCGGGCGACCCGGAAGGCGGCCATCGCCGCTTCGGCCCGCCGCCGCCCCCGCCCGGCACCCCGGCTCCGGCAGAAGCCCCCGACGCACCGGCCCCCACCGGCAACTAGTCGATCAGGTCGACCACGAGGAAATCAAAGCGCCCGTGGAGCGCCCCCTGCTCCACGGCGCGCCACGCGGTGACCGCGCTGCCCCCGGCGACGAGCCAGATCTTGCCGTCGGGCGCGGCCATCGCCGCATCGGTGGCCGAGGGCGTCGGATCGCCGCTCGGATGCGAATGCCAATAGCCTGCGACTGGAGGCCCGCCGGACCGCTCGGCCTTGAGCGCGGCGAACAGGGTGCGAGGATCGATCTCGAAATGTATTTCTGGTGTTTCAGCTACATTTTCAGCCACTTGCCAGTCGGAGATCCGGTTCGCCGATCCGAACAGCAATCCACAGGCCTCGCGTGGCGCCGCAGCCGCAGAAATCTGCGAAATACCGATCAGTACATATCTTGAAATTTCCAACCGCATGCCCATCTACGATAAAACATGGTTCCGGGGGTTTCCATCATTGAAGCGCGGATAGCAGACACGGCCGATGGCTGGCGTCTGGATCGTGCGCTCGCCGACGCAGTGCCGACCATGTCGCGCGAGCGGTTGAAGGTGCTGATCTCGTCCGGCGCGGTCACCGGGCCCCAGGGTCTGGTCCGCGATCCGGCGAAGAAGGCGCTGGGCGGCGGGCTGTACAGCGTCGAAGTGCCCGATCCCAAGCCGGCGCACAACGAGGCGCAGGAGATCCCGCTCGAGATCGTCTATGAAGACGAGCATCTGATCGTGATCGACAAGCAGGCCGGGCTGGTCGTCCATCCCGCCGCCGGCAATCTCGACGGCACGCTGGTCAACGCGCTGCTCCATCACTGCCAGGGCTCGCTCTCGGGCATCGGCGGTGAGGCGCGGCCGGGGATCGTCCACCGGATCGACAAGGATACGTCGGGGCTGATGGTCGCCGCCAAGCATGACCGGGCGCATGTCGGCCTGGCCGCGCAGTTCAAGGCGCATTCGATCGACCGGCGCTACAAGGCGATCGTCAGCGGCAGGCCGCGTACCGTGCAGGGTGTCGTCGATGCCCCGCTCGCGCGTTCGCCGCACAATCGCAAGAAGGTCGCGATCGTGAACAACGGCAAGCGCGCGGTCACGCATTGGCGGGTGCTCCGCGAACTTCGCGACGCGGCGCTGGTCGAGTGCAAGTTGGAGACGGGCCGCACGCACCAGGTGCGCGTGCACATGGCCTCGCTCGGTCATCCGCTGATCGGCGACCCGGTCTATGGCAGCACGCGCAAGGCGCACCGCGAACTTCTGGAAACCTTGAATTTCCGGCGCCAGGCCTTGCACGCGGCTCATCTGGGGTTCATTCACCCCATCAATAATCTCGCTTTGGCGTTCGAAAGCGAAATGCCTGCCGACATGCAGGAACTGTTCGATAACCTCATAGTATGATTTCCGGCGGCGCTGGCTTCGGCTATGCGCGCCCTAGTGAAAGGGAGAATAGATCATGGCTAGCGGAAGCAACGTCCCGGCGACGATCCCCGCGCTCGGTGGTGAGCAGAGCCTCAACCGCTACCTGGCCGAGATCAAGAAGTTTCCGATCCTGAGCCCCGAGCAGGAGTTCATGCTCGCCAAGCGCTTCCAGGAGCATGGCGACACGGATGCCGCGGCCCAGCTGGTCACCTCGCACCTGCGTCTCGTGGCGAAGATCGCCATGGGCTATCGCGGCTATGGCCTGCCCGTCTCCGAGCTGATCTCGGAAGGCAATATCGGCCTGATGCAGGGCGTGAAGAAGTTCGAGCCCGATCGGGGCTTCCGCCTGGCCACCTATGCCATGTGGTGGATCCGCGCCTCGATCCAGGAATTCATCCTGCGCTCGTGGAGCCTCGTGAAGATGGGCACCACCGCCGCGCAGAAGAAGCTGTTCTTCAACCTGCGCCGGATGAAGGCCAAGCTCGACGCGTTCGAGGACGGCGATCTGTCGCCGGAGCACCTCACCAAGATCGCCACCGATCTCGGCGTCACCGAGGAGGAAGTCACCTCGATGAACCGCCGCATGGCGATGGGCGGCGACACGTCGCTCAACGTGCCGATGCGCGAGGATGGCGATGGCCAGTGGCAGGATTGGCTGCAGGACGACAGCGCGCTCCAGGACGAGCAGGTTGCCGAGGCACAGGAGGCCGATGTCCGTCACGAGATGCTCGTCTCGGCGATGGAAGACCTCAACGAGCGCGAGAAGCACATCCTCACCGAGCGCCGCCTGACCGACGATCCCAAGACCCTCGAGGAGCTCTCGCAGGTCTATGACGTCAGCCGTGAGCGCGTCCGCCAGATCGAGGTGCGCGCGTTCGAGAAGCTGCAGAAGGCGATGATGCGGATCGCCGGCGAAAAGCGCCTGCTCACCGCCTGAGGCGCCTGCGCAACGTGCACGATGATCGCGACGATGCGGGTATCCCCCGCGTTCCGGAAGCGCCGGCGGACATCCCGTCGGCGCCTTCCGATTCTGCGCCGCGCCCGCGCGACTGGACGCCCCGCGCCACCACGGCCCAGCCCGGACTGGGCGTGCCGCCGATGCCGGACCTGCGCCCGCTAGGCGAGGAGCCGGATCCGTTTGCGTCCCGAAGCGAAGCGTCTCCCCAGCCCTCGCCGGAGAGTCGCGCCGAACCGAGGCCGGCTAGGCCCCGCAGGCCCCTGCTCCGCCGCATCCTCTTCTGGATCCTCAAGGCGATCCTGCTCTTCCTCGCCATCTCGGTCGGCATGGTGGTGATCTACAAGTTCGTCCCGCCGCCGATCACCTGGACGCAGATCGGCGACGTGGTCGAAGGACACGGCGTCACCAAGCGCTGGATGTCCATCGACCGCATCGATCCCAACATGGCCCGCGCCGCGATCGCCGCCGAGGATGCGCGCTTCTGCTCGCATCACGGCTTCGACTTCGCCGCGCTGGAACAGGCCTATGCCCGCAACCAGAAGGGCGGCCGCATCCGCGGCGGCTCGACGATCAGCCAGCAGACCGCGAAGAACGTCTTCCTGTTCCAGGGCGGCGGCTATGCGCGCAAGGCGCTGGAGGCCTATTTCACCGTCCTGATCGAGAATATCTGGGGCAAGCGCCGGATCATGGAAGTCTATCTCAACGTCGCGGAGACCGGGATAGGCACCTATGGCGTCAACGCCGGGTCGATGCGCTATTTCAAGCACGACGCGTCGCGGATGACGCCGCGCGAGGCGGCCCAGATCGCCGCGGTCCTGCCGCTCCCCAAGAAGCGCGCCGGCATCGATCCGCGCGGCTTCACCCGGCGCTACGGCAATGCGATCACCGCGCGGATCGGCACGGTGCGCGGCGACGGGCTCGACGCCTGCATCCGCTGATGCCGCCGATCCGCATCGCCGCCGCGCTGATCGACGACGGCGAAGGACGCATGCTGCTGGTCCGCAAGGCCGGAACCTCGGCCTATATGCAGGCGGGCGGGAAAATCGAGCCGGGCGAAACGCCGCTCGAGGCACTGCGCCGCGAACTGGCCGAGGAGATCGGCCTTCGCCCGCAACAGGATCCCGTCCATCTCGGCCGTTTCGAGGCGCCTGCCGCCAACGAACCGGGCCGCATCGTCGAGGCGGAACTGTTCCACCTCACCGCTGCGCACCAGCCCAGCGTTGCCGCGGAAATTGCCGAGGCCCGGTGGGTGCCGATCGCCGAGGCCGAAGCGCTGGCACTCGCCCCGATGACCCGCACCCATGTTCTGCCGATCGCGCTGAGGCTGATCGCGCCTTACTGAACCTTCTTGGCGGCGTCCTGTGCTGCGTCACCGACATCCTTGGCGGCGCCACCAACATCCTTCGCCGCCTGGGTGACGGCGTCGGTCTTGGCGTTTTCGCGGTTGTTCTGGTTGAACAGATAGACGGCGCCGATCACCACGGCGATCAGCAGCACCAGCCCGATGATCAGGCCCGTGCCGCCGCCGCCACGCTCCACCACCACGGTGCTGCCACCGGTCTCGGTGACCCGCTCCGCAGTCACGCCGTCGGTACGCTCGGTTACGCGTTCAACCATTGCATCCTCCTCAACTATTGCATCAGCAACCGAGAAGGTCTTGCGATGGTTCCGGAAATCAGAAGGGCAGCTTGAAGCCCGGAGGCAGCGGCAGGCCGCTGGTCATCTTGGCCATCGACTCCTGCGATGCCGCATCCGCCTTGGCGCGGGCGTCGTTGAAGGCGGCCGCGAGCAGATCCTCGAGCATGCCCTTCTCGTTCGGGTTGAGCAGCGAATCATCGATATGGATGCCGATGATCCGGCCCTTGGCCGAGGCCTGGACCTTGACCAGCCCGCCGCCCGACGCGCCCTCGACCTCGATCTTGTCGAGATCGGCCTGCGCCTTGGTGAGTTCGGCCTGGACGTTCTGCGCCATGGCCATCATCTTTTCGAGATCCATACTAAGTTCCTGTCTTGGACCAGCCGATCAGCTCGGCATCGGGAAAGGCTTGCATCGCGGCCGCGACCATCGGTGAGGCGAGCACCGCATCGCGCTCGGCCTGCTCGTTCGCCGCCTGCTCCTCGCGCAATGTCATCGCCTGGGCCGGCACGTCAACGCATTGGAGCTTCCAGTTGGTGCCGGTCAGCTCCTTGAGCGCGGCGCCCAGCTCCTTCATGAAATCGAACGGCAGCGGTCGTGCCGCGGCGAACTCTACCTCGGTACCGTCGAAGCTGACCGGGCGGAGATAGTCGCGCACCTGCGTCGCCAGCTGGAAGCGGCGCTTCTCCTCCAGATAATCGGCGAGCTGGCCCAGCGAGGTCGGCATCCCCGCACCGTTCGGCCCGGGGGACGCAGCCGGGGCGGCCCCACCGGAAATGGTCACGCTGCCGCTGGCGATCTGGCGGGCAAGCTCGCCCGGATCGGGGAGCTGCGAGGCGTGGATGACGCGCAGCACCGCCATCTCCGCCGCCTCGATCGGCAGCACCGCCTTGGCGACTTCGTCATGCCCGCGCAGCACCAGCTGCCACAGCCGATGGAGCGCCGGGAAGCTCAGCCCCGCCGCCCAACGTTCGAGCGCCTTCAGCTCCTCGGCCGACTGGCCCGAGCTGGCCTGGGTGCCGAGCTTGGCGAGCGTCACCGCGTGCACCGTCTCCAGCAACGTGCGCAGCACCGCCTGCGGATCGACGCCAAGGTCGTACTGGCCGCGCAGCGAAGCGAGCGCGCCCGGCGCATCCCCTTCGAGCAGCAGCCCGAACAGGGTGCGGATCGCGCCGCGATCGGACAGGCCGAGCATGTGGCGCACCGCGTCCGCCTTCACGCCTTCGCCTTCCAGGCCCGCATGGGCGATCGCCTGATCGAGGATCGACAGGCCGTCGCGCGCCGATCCCTCGGCGGCACGGGCGATCAGCGCCAGCGCCTCGGGCTCCGCCTCGAAACCTTCCGCCTGGGTGACCTTGGCGAAATGCTCGGCGAGCAGTTCGGCCGGGATGCGGCGCAGATCGAAGCGCTGACAGCGCGACAGCACCGTCACCGGCACCTTGTTCACCTCGGTCGTGGCGAACAGGAACTTCACATGCGCCGGCGGCTCCTCGAGCGTCTTGAGCAGCGCGTTGAACGCGCTCTTCGACAGCATGTGGACTTCGTCGATGATGTAGATCTTGTAGCGCGCCGAGACCGCCGAATAGCGCGACGCCTCGATGATCTCGCGGACGTCGTCGACGCCGGTGTGGCTGGCGGCGTCCATCTCGATCACGTCGATATGGCGGCCCTCGGCGATCGCCCGGCAGGGCTCGCAGATGCCGCAGGGATCGATGGTCGGGCCGCCCTGCCCGTCCGGACCGATGCAGTTCAGCGCCTTGGCGATGAGTCGCGCGGTCGAGGTCTTGCCCACCCCGCGGACGCCGGTGAGCAGAAAGGCATGGGCCAGCCGGTCGCGCTTGATCGCGTTGCCCAGCGTGGTGACCATCGCATCCTGCCCGATCAGCTCGGAAAAAGTCTGCGGCCGGTATTTGCGCGCGAGCACCCGATAGGCGTTGTCACGCGGCTGTGCGGGTTCGTCGAGGCCAAGGAAGGAATCGGACATCGATGCCAACCTAGTGGCTGATGCCCCGAGTTGCCATGGTGTTCACAGCACCAGACACGCGGCTAGAGACCTGTCACACGGAAATCGTTGCTGGCCCAGCGCGCCATGCCTCGTGGCTCCTCGCGCCCGAGCGCGACCCACTCGTGCCGCATCCACTCCCCTGGCGTTGCCGTATCGAAAACAGAGGGCGGCCGGAACATCAGCGGAATCTTCAGCGGCGCATATTCGGCATAAGTACGACGCAGGATCGGCACCAGCCTGTCGCCATCCCGGCGGAATATCTCCCGCCGGCTGAAGGTGATCCGATGGAACCGCAGATCGGACCAGTTCTCCGCACGGCGAGGCTCCGAGGGACTGGCGGTCTCCACCAGCACGAAGTCGGCGCGAACATCCTGTACCGGATCCGAGCGGAAGCACAGGCCCTTTACCCGAAACTGCCGGAGCTTCTCCGACAGATAACGCCGCTCGCCACGCGCCACTTCATCGTCGTCGGCGAAGACGTCCCGCAAGAGCCGATTATCGCAACCCTGCGCCATCGGGACGATCCTATGAATAATGGCCGGAGACGCGATCGAACCCGGGATAGTGGACGCTCCAGACTTCGCCACGCCGAAGCTCCGCGCGACGCCAGTGAAGAGGAAGCGCTGACACTCTTCCACGCATTGCGTATCGGCAAGCGGATGGTCGCTCACATACATGATCGACACGCCGTCCGGCATGCGCGGCACGGTACCGCTATCGCTGCTGAGCAGCATAGCGGCCCGGCGCTGGCTCTCAGCATTCATCAGCACTGGCACAATGAAGCCTGCCGCCACCGTCATGGCGAGCACCGCCGACGGCACAAGTTTCAATACCCGCCGACCAATGCCAGGCACGAATCGCAGAAGCGCGTAAACGAGCAGCGCCGGCGTGACGTAGAGCCAAAGGGTGGGAAGCATTTCGATCAGCATCACCAGCGGCAACGTGACCATCGGTATGAGGAGGAATGCCACCAGTCCGGGCGCGAACATCGCGATCGCCGCAAGCAGCGTCATCGCGACCCAGATTTTCAGCGCAAGACTCTCCCCCCGGCTCACGCGGTGAGCCTAACACAGCCTGCTGCGGAGACCATTCGGAGAAATGAAAGGTGGGAGCCGGAACGACCCGCAGCGAAATCGTTGTGGCTGCTTCGTTCCCGATCTGACCAGGTTGGCGACGACTGCGTCCGCCCGACTCCCGCGGCGCATATGGGCAAAGTCAGGCGGTTAGGCAAGGGCGGGAACGCAGGCACGTTCCCGCCCGAGACTTTTAGCGCCAGTAACGCACCTTGCGGCACACCCGCTGGCGGTGGCCATGGCGCCAGGTGGTCTTGCAGACGTTGCGCCAATAGACGCGCTTGCGCGCATGCGGGCGGTGGTGCTGGAACTCGGCCTTCGCCGCGACGGCCGGGGCCGCCGGAGCGGCGGCGGCATTGGCGGCCGGAATGGCGAGAGTCGCGGCGGCAGCAGCCGCGAGGATCGGAAGCAGTTTCATGGTGTTCTCTCTCCTGCTGGCGGGGGAAAGACCCGCATGGGCGGAAACCGGAACGATCGTTTCGGTTCCATGCACGATCCTGAAACGAGACGGATTGCGCGGGGCTGAATGTCCGGTTCGTTGCCGCAATGTGTTAAATCTCGCGACGGGGCCGTCCACCGTCGCCTCCTCCGTCCCGGGGTGCTAGCCGGCAGCGATGGACAAGGTAGCAATACGGCGTTTCGACCCCGCCGATCAGGACGGGGTGACCGCGCTGATCGTCTCGATCCAGAATGCGGAGTTCGGCATCGCGATCACCGCGGAGGACCAGCCCGACCTCCAGGAGATCCCCGAATTCTATCAGCGCGACGCCGGTGATTTCTGGGTTGCCCGGGCACCGGGTGGCGAAATGGCCGGCACGATCGCGCTCAGGGACATTGGCGAAGGCGCCGCGGCCCTGCGCAAGATGTTCGTCCATCCGGCCTATCGCGGCGCCCGCGGCGTGGCCCGCGCACTGCTCGACACGTTGCTCGACCACGCCCGGAAGCGGGGCCTGTCCCGCATCTATCTGGACACTGCCGACCGCTTCCTGGCCGCGCACCGCTTCTATGCGCGCAACGGCTTCCAGCCGATCGACCCGGCGCTGCTGCCGCCCACCTTCCCCCGGATGATGGTCGACACGCGCTTCTACGCGCTGACGCTCTAGAGTGTCTATCCGACTGCATCGGATAGACACTCCATTCCCTTGTTTGTCGCGATTTCCAAGCCGGCAGGTGATTCCACCTGCCTCGAAATCGCTCTAGCGACCCTGCATGTCGCGGTGCCCGGCCGGCATCCGCACGACCAGCCCGTCCAGCGCTGGGGTGAGCAGGATCTGGCAGGCGAGCCGGCTGGTGCGCACCGCACCCACCGCCAGGTCGAGCATGTCCTCCTCTTCCTCCGCCGCACGGGGCAGAAGCGGGAAATATTCGGGATCGACGATCACATGGCAGGTCGAGCAGGCCATCTGCCCCTCGCACGTCCCTTCCAGCGGCTGGCCGTCATTCTGCGCGACTTCGAGCAGGCGCAGGCCATCCTCCGCCTCGACTTGGTGCCGGTCCATCCCGTCGGCACTGACGAAGGTGACGCGGATCATGCGGCGCGGCTCTGCAGGCGGGCGGCTGCGACGATCCGGTCGATCGCGTGGAGCAGCTCGTCCTCGCTGGTGTAGCGGCCATAGCCGATGCGGATGCTGGAGCGCGCCTCGGCATCGCTGAGCCCGATCGCCGCCAGCACATGGCTCGGCCGCCCCGATCCGCTCGCGCAGGCCGAGCCCGCGGAGAAGGCGATGTCGCGCAGGTCGGACATCAGCCGGGCGACGTCGAGCCCGTCATGGTGGAGGTTGAGATTGCCCGGATAGCGATCCTCCTGCGTACCGTTGAGCGTCCAGTCACCCGCGATCCGGTTGAGCGCCGCGCGATAGAGCTGCTCGGCATGGGCGTGATCGGCACCGAAGCGCTGCTTGGCGAGCTTCGCTGCCGCCCCGAACCCCGCGCACAGTGCCGGCGAAAGGGTACCGGAACGCCCGGCCGGCTCCTGACCACCGCCGTGCAGCAGCGGCTCGAGCGTCACCCCGTCGCGGATCCACAGGGCGCCGACGCCCTTGGGGCCGTGGATCTTGTGTGCGGAGACCGCGATCAGGTCGCAGCCATCGGGCATGCGCACCCGGCCATAGCCTTGCACCGCGTCGCAGAGGAACAGCGCACCCGCCTGGTGCGCGAGATGCGCGAGTTCCTCGACCGGCTGGATCACCCCGATCTCGTTGTTGACCAGCATCGCGGCGACCAGGCCCACGCCCGGCTTAATCGCTTCCCGCGCGGCGGCGAGATCGACCAGCCCCTCGGGGCCGACCGGCAGCACGGTCACCGCCCTGCCCCTGCGCGCTTCCGCCGCGACCGTGTCGAGCACCGCGGCATGCTCGGTGGCGATCGTCACGATCCCGCCGCTGCTGCCCTGGATCGCCCAGTTCAGCGCCTCGGTCGCGCCGCTGGTGAAGCTGACCGTGCCGCCCGGCGGCAGCAGCCCGGCGACTTCGTCGCGCGCCACTTCCACCGCCGCCTTCGCCGCACGGCCGGGAGCGTGCGCGGAATGCGGATTGGCGAAGTTGGTCTCCAACAGCGGCAGCATCGCGGCCAGCGCCTCGGGGGCAAGCGGCGTGGTCGCCTGATAGTCGAGATAGGTCATGCAGCCCTGTTTCTGGCCTCGATCGCGATCTGACGCCAGAGCGTCGTGAAGCTGTCCACCTCGGCATCGGTCGTATTCCGCCCGAAGCTGACCCGCACCACCTCGCGCAGGGCGGGCTCCTGCCAGCCCATCGCGGTCAGCACATGGCTTGGCCGCATGCTGCCGGAGGAGCAGGCGCTGCCCGCCGAAATCGAGATGCCGGCCATGTCGAAGCGGATCAGCTGTGCGGCGGAGGAAGTGCCCGGCATCCGGTACGCGCCGATCAGCGGGCTGCGCGGACGATGGGCGCCGACCACTTCGCCGCCCTCCGCCAGCACCACCGCCTCCAGCCGGGCCCGCAGCGCGGCCATGCGCGCCAGGTCCTCGGGCACCGATACCGCCGCGGCATAGCCGAGCGCGCCGGGCAAATTCTCCGTCCCCGCACGATAGCCCTTTTCCTGCCCGCCCATCGGCAGCAGCGTGCCGAAATCGCGGACCAGCAGCGCGCCGATTCCCGGCGGGCCGCCGCGCTTGTGCGCCGAGACCGCGACGAGGTCGCCGTGCCGCAGCACCTCCCCATCGGCACGCGCGGGCATCTGCGCGGCATCGATCAGCAATATGCCGTCGGCCGCCCGCACGATGCCCGCGATCTCCGCGACCGGCTGGCGCACGCCCGTCTCGCTGTTCGCCCATTGGATGCCGACCAGCGCGCGCGGCCCCTCCGCCAGTGCCGCCTCGAGCGCGTCGAGGTCCAGTATGCCGTCGGCATCCACCGGCAGCACCTGCGCGCCCTCGGCGTGGCGCAGCACCGAATCATGCTCGACCGCACTGATCAGCCGGCGCGGCGCCATCGATCGGGTCAGCGCCATGTGCAGCGATTCGCTCGCACCGCTGGTGAAGATCAGCTCGTGCGCCCAGCCATAGGCGGCAGCCACGTCCGACCGGGCCTTTTCCAGCGCGGCGCGCGCGGCACGTCCCTCGGCATGGGGAGAACTGGGATTGGCCCAGTGGCGCATGCCTTCCGTCACCGCTTCCGCCGCTTCCGGCAGCATCGGGGTGGTCGCGGCGTGATCGAGATAGATGCGATCGGGCAAGTTGCTCTCGTAATAATTGCGTAAGACGGCGCGGTGCCTATATAGCGCCCAACGCACCGCGCTCCACTGCGCGCCTCCAATTCTACAGGGACATACCTTGCCCGAAGTCATCTTCCCCGGCCCCGAAGGGCGCCTCGAAGGCCGTTTCGCACCTGCGCCCAAGCCGCGCGCGCCGGTCGCCATGATCCTCCACCCGCATCCCAATGCGGGCGGCACGATGAACAACCGCATCGTCCAGGAGCTCTACAAGACCTTCCAGCGCCGCGGTTTCGCGACGCTGCGCTTCAACTTCCGCGGAGTCGGCAAGAGCCAGGGCACCTTCGACAACGGCATCGGCGAGCTGTCCGACGCCGCCTCGGCGCTCGACTGGGTGCAGAGCTTCCACCCGGAAGCCAGCTCGACCTGGGTCGCGGGCTTCGGCTTCGGCGCCTGGATCGGCATGCAGCTGCTGATGCGCCGCCCGGAGATCCGCGGCTTCATCTCGGTCGCCCCGCCGGCGAACATGTTCGACTTCACCTTCCTCGCCCCCTGCCCGTCCTCGGGCATCATCATCCAGGGCGAGAATGACGAGGTGGTCACGCCGGGCGCCGTCCAGAAGCTGGTCGACAAGCTGCGCACCCAGAAGCACATCACCATCCACCACGACACCATCCCGGGCGCGAACCATTTCTTCGAGAACGAAATGGACGACCTGATGAAGAGCGTGGACAAGTATCTGGACATGCGGCTCGATCCGAACTCGCCGATCCGCTGAGTTCGACCAGGCGCAGCCGACTACCCGTCGTTCCAATTCCCGTCATCCCGGCGAAAGCCGGGATCTCATGCGGCTCTTGTCCCGCGCCTCCGCCTGAGATCCCGGCTTTCGCCGGGATGACGACCGTGGGCTGAATAACGGCTGTGGCGGAACGACCCCCTATTTCTCCAGATTCTTCGCCCCGCCCGCCAGGATCGCGGCAGTCGCCTCGTGCGCGCTGCGATAGGCTTCCTGGAACTCGGCGCTCCAATATTTGAGCTGGTCGAGCGGAATGGGCTCCCCGCTGACGGCGCAGACGACATGGGTGCCCGGACGGATCACGTCGAAGTCGGACGCATCGTAATGGAGTTCGGCGATAAGCGACATGGCGCCCATCTAGGGGCTCGCACGCCGCTCGCCAATGCTCAGCGCGCCAGCACCCCGTCGATCCAGCGATCCACCACCGCTGTCGCCGGATAGCCGGGATCCCCGAGCTGGCGGTTGATCGCCATGTGACCGCGCAGCCCCCGGCCCTCCAGGCCCTGCACCGTCACATGCGCGCCCGCCGCCTCGAGCGCACGGCCCAGCGCTTCGGACTGGCGGGCGCCGTCCTCGCGCTGCACGTGGAGGATCAGGAAGTCCCGTGCATTCGGTGCCGCGGCCTGCAGCGTCGGCGACAAGGCCCTCTGGCGCGCCGGATCGCCACCGAACGCGGCCTCATAGGTTCCGCCCATGATCCGCGGACCATCGGCCATCTGCGCGGGCACGTCATAAGCCGCACCGTCGAGCAGCACGACCCCGGCGAGCCGTTCCAGACCCCAGCCGGCCTTGCGCAGATAGGCAGGATCGGTGGCGACCAGCGCAGCGAGATGCGCGCCGGCGCTGTGCCCCATCAGCACGACCTTGCCGGGATCGAAGCCCAGCTCGCGGGCATGTTTCGCCAGATAGCCGAGCGCATCGGCGACATCCTGCGCCTGCTGCTCCACGGTTGCCGCGGGCACCAGCCGATAGTTGACGCTGGCAAAGGCGAAACCGCGCCCGGCAAAGTGCGCGACCTTCTCGTCCCCGGTCGCATTGTCCTTGTCGCCGCGCTTCCAGCCGCCGCCATGGACGAACACGACCAGTGGCGCATCCGCGCTGGCGCCCTTGTGGAAATCGAGCTTCTGGAGCTGGGCCGTGCCATAGGCGATCTCACGTGGCGGCACGGACTGGGCGAGCGCCGGACTGGCGACGAGGAGAAGGGGAAGCAGGATCGGGATCTTGCGCATCGCACACCTCATCGAACCGAGGCGCCGAGGATATGTGGCGGCCGTCGGAGCGTCCAACGATCTTGTGTAACGAGATGTCGCAGCCGGCTCAGATCCGCAGGATCAGCAGATTGCCCAGGATCACCACCGCGCAGACCCACATCAGGATCGCCTTGGTCCGGTCGGCCCGGAACTGCTTCCAGCCGCCCCAGACCAGCGCGCCCATCGCCAGCACCGCGATGCTGAGCCAGAGCGGCTCCAGGCTGGGATCGGGCATCAGCGGGCGATCAGCCAGATGACGAGCGCGATCGCGCCGATCACCCCGCCGAACAGCGCGATCATCTTGAGGTCGCCGCGATAGATGATGCGCAACAGGCCCCACAGGAAATAGCCGAGCCCTCGTGTGCCGACGCTCAGCACATTGGCGATCACGGATCCGAAGCGATTGGACACCGGATCAATCTTTCCCGGCAAGGACTTGGGCATAGGCATGGGGATCGGCATTGCCTCCGGAAAGGAGGACGAGCAAGCCCGGCCTGAAATCCACCTTGCCCGCGAGCAGCGCCGCCAGCGCCACCGCGCCGCCCGGCTCCACCACGACGCGCAGCTTCGCCGCGGCCCAGCGCTGCGCCGTACGGATCTCCGCCTCGCTCACCGCCAGGCCCGTCGCCCCGCGCCGCGAGAGCACGTCGAAAGTCAGCGGCGATACCCGCGTCGTCTGCAGCGCATCGCAGGCGGTCGGCGGCGGATTCTCGCCCACCGGCTCGATCCAGCCCGCCTCCAGGCTGAGTCGCATATCGTCCCATCCCTCGGGCTCGACCGTGACGATCTCCGCGTCGGGCAGCGCCAGCGCGATGCCCGATGCCAGCCCGCCACCGCCGCACGGCACCAGCACGTTCAGCGGATCGGGCAGTCGCGCCTCGACGATCTGGGTCATCGCCTCGATCCCGGCACTGCCTTGCCCCTCGATGATCCAGGGATCGTCGAAGCTCGGCACCAGCGTCGCGCCGCGCGCATGGGCGAGATGCGCGGCGATCTTCTCGCGGCTCTCGGTCATCCGGTCATAGGTGACGATCTCCGCCCCCATCGCCAGCGTCGCGTCGCGCTTCACCTTGGGTGCGTCGGCGGGCATCACGATCACCGCGGGGATGCCGAGCTTCTTCGCCGACCAGGCGACTCCCTGGGCATGATTGCCCGAGGAGAAGGCGACGACGCCCCGCTCGCGCACTTCGTCGTCCAGGGCGGTGAGTCGATGCCAGGCGCCGCGGATCTTGAACGCTCCGATCGGCTGCAGGCACTCGGCCTTGAAACACACTGGCACGCCGTGGATTTCATGAACGAACATGGGGGTTTGCGGCAGGATGCTGGCGATCTTCGCAGCGGCGTCCCGCACCCCTGCCCGAGTCGGCTGTCGCACAATCGTCACACTTCACCCCCGCCGTAAATTTCCGGACCTCGAATCGCTTTACACACCGGACCAACGTCCTTATGTGCCGCTCTCCCGCTGCCCCATGGGACTTCCAACCGCAAGGCAGCTTTTGTCAACGATCGCCGTAAGGCACTTGGAGGTCCCTTGAGTTGCACCAGCATCATCGCGCGCTGGGGTTAGCGCCCCTCTCGACCGCCGGCTCCTCCGTGACCGGCATCGACATCGCTAAGCAGGGTCCGGTTCAGCCGGTCACGCTCGTCCGTCCGCACGCCGCGGCACGGGCCGCTCGGTTCTTCGTCGAGAAGTTCCCGGGCAAGGCAATGTATGCCGTGAAGGCGAATCCCTCGCCCGAACTGCTGCAGATCCTGTGGGAAAACGGCATCACCACCTATGACGTGGCGTCGATCGGCGAAGTTCGCCTGGTCGCGCGCACGCTCCCTGAAGCCACGCTCTGCTTCATGCACCCGGTCAAGGCCGAGGAGGCGATCGAAGAGGCGTACTTCACGCATGGTGTCCGCACCTTCTCGCTCGACAGCCTCGAGGAGCTGGAGAAGATCGTCCGCGCCACCAGCCGTGACGGCGTGGCCGCGAGCGACCTGACGCTCTGCGTGCGCCTGCGCGTCTCGTCGGACCATTCGAAGCTGAGCCTCGCGTCGAAGTTCGGCGCCGGCCCGGGCGAAGCCGCCAAGCTGCTGTTCGAGACCCGCCAGGTCGCCGACGCGCTGGGCATCTGCTTCCATGTCGGATCGCAGGCGATGTCGCCGGAAGCCTATTCGAACGCGATGGAGCGCGTGCGTGCGGCGATCGTCGAGTCGGCCGTCACCGTGGACGTCATCGACGTCGGCGGCGGCTTCCCCTCGACCTATCCGGGCATGACCCCGCCGCCGCTCGAAGCCTATTTCGAGACGATCCACCGCGCGTTCGAGAGCCTGCCGATCTCCTATTCGGCCGAGCTCTGGGCCGAGCCGGGCCGTGCGCTGTGCGCCGAGTACAGCTCGATCGTGGTGCGCGTGGAGCGTCGCCGCGGTGCCGAGCTGTACATCAACGACGGCGCCTATGGCGCGCTGTTCGACGCCGCGCACATCGACTGGAAGTTCCCGGTCGAGCTGCTGCGCGAGCCGGAATCGAACGCCAAGGACGTCGAGTTCAGCTTCTATGGTCCGACCTGCGACGATCTCGATTACATGAAGGGCCCGTTCCTTCTGCCGGCCGACACCCGTTCGGGCGACTATTTCGAGATCGGCATGCTCGGCGCCTATGGCTCGGCGATGCGTACCGCGTTCAACGGCTTCGGCACGGACGCGACCGTTGTCGTGACCGACGAACCGATGGCCTCGATGTATGTCGAGCTCACGGAACGTCAGCCGGCCTGGAACGTCGTCAAGCTGTAACGTCAAAACGCTTTAAACCGTCATCCCCGCACAGGCACTGCCTGCGCGGGGATGACGGATGTGTTTCTGGGGTCTAAGGGCCCCGAATATCGGGTTACCGCGTCCCCTTTGAATGACGGCGGCATGGCAAGAATATGGGAGATCCCATGACCGACACCACCACGCTCAACAAGCAGGCGAGCGCCAACGCCCCGATCAACGACACCCGCAAGGCGGAACTGCTGTCGAAGCAGGTCAAGCACATCGACATCACCTCGTTCGATGCGCGTCCGATCGTCGATGCGATGGCCGATATGAGCTTCACCAGCCGCGACCTCGGCCGCGCCACCAAGATCTACAACGAGATGCTGGCCGACAAGGACTGCACCGTCGTCCTGGTGATCGCCGGCTCGACCTCGGCCGGCGGCTGCATGGACCTCTATGCCGAGCTGGTGCGCAACAACATGGTCGACGTGATCGTCGCCACCGGCGCCACCATCGTCGACATGGATTTCTTCGAGGGCCTTGGCCACAAGCACTATCAGGCGCTCGAGATCCCCGACGACGACACGCTGCGCTCGCTCTACATCGACCGCATCTACGACACCTACATCGACGAGGAAGCGCTCCAGAACGTCGACCACACGATCTTCGAGATCGCCGAGACGCTCGAGCCCAAGGCCTATTCGAGCCGCGCCTTCATCCGCGAGATGGGCAAGTATCTCGTCGAGCATGGCAAGAAGGACAACAGCCTCGTCAAGCTCGCATACGAGCATGACGTGCCGATCTTCTGCCCGGCATTCGTCGACAGCTCGGCCGGCTTCGGCCTGGTCAAGCACCAGGTGGACCGCGCCAAGGAAGGCAAGCCCTACCTGCTGCTCGACGCCATCGCCGACTTCCGCGAGCTCACCGAGATCAAGATCCAGGCGGGCACCACCGGCCTGCTGATGATCGGCGGCGGCGTGCCGAAGAACTTCATCCAGGACACCGTCGTCTGTGCCGAGATCCTCGGCCATGACGATGTCGAGGTGCACAAGTACGCCGTGCAGATCACCGTCGCCGACGTGCGCGACGGCGCCTGCTCGTCCTCGACCCTCCAGGAGGCGGCGTCGTGGGGCAAGGTCAACACCGGCATCGAGCAGATGGTGTTCGCGGAAGCGGGCTCGGTCATGCCGCTGCTGGCGTCGGACGCCTATCACCGCGGCCACTGGCGCGAGCGCGTGAAGCGCGGCTGGGCGAAGCTGTTCGCCTGATCCTTCGCGGATCGGACAGAGAAAGGGCGGCCGGGACATCCCCGGCCGCCCTTTTCTTTTGCCCTCGCCACGTCGCCAAAACTGTCCCGCCTCGGGAAAACGAACCTCCCGGCCTCCATGCGCTCCTGCGCTGCAACATGCCGGCATCAATCCCGGTGCAGTCATGGTCAACGCATCAGTGAGAGTTGAATGCCCCGTCTGACCGAAGCGACGGCCGCCAAACGCCGCATGCACATTCTCGAAGCCGCCGCGCGTTGCCTGTTCGAACGCGGGCTGCTGGCCATGTCGGTCGACGACGTCTGCGCCACCGCCGGGATCAGCAAGGGCGCATTCTACAGCCATTTCCCGAGCAAGGAGGCGCTGATCCACGCGGTCACCGACATGCTCTCCGCCGAGCCCGGCCCGATCGAGGACACCGGCATCGCGGCACTGGCGGATTCGGTATTCGAGCGCCAGATCGCCCCTGCCCTGCCGCCTGCCAATGCGCGCTTCGGCATCGAGGTGACCGCCGCCAGCGCCGGCGATGCCGGGCTGCGCGAGCGCAACACCGCCAATCTCGAGCGGCTGCGCCATGCAGTCGAGGCGGCGGTGCGCGGCCTCATTGCCGCCGGCAAGGCCCGTACCGGGGTGGATGCCGAAGCGGTGGGCTGGCTGGTCCAGGCGCATGTGATGGGCGTGCTCTGCCGCAACGCAGTGTGGCCGGCGCAGGACGAAGCGGCGCTGCGCCGCTCGACGCATCTGCTGCTCGAAAGCCTGCTCGCGCCGGTTTAGTTGCATTTCCGAACTGATTGCGGCAGCCTCCCTTCGATCGAACGCAGTGGAGGGGGACTGCAATGCACAGCGAAATCCTGGCGCCGGTGGTGGCGCTCGTGGCCTGGACCCTGGTGATGCTGGTCTGGATGCTCATCCTGCGCATCCCGGCGATGAGCAAGGCCGGTGTCGACCTGAACAAGCTGGTCGGCGCCAGGGGTTCGGACGCCGACAAGATCCTGCCCGCCGCGGCGCAGTGGAAGGCGCACAACTACAACCATCTCCACGAGCAGCCGACCCTGTTCTACGCGGTCGCCCTCACGCTCGCGCTGCTCGGCCAGGGGCATGGGCTCAACCTGTGGCTCGCCTGGGCCTATGTGCTGCTGCGCATCGGCCACAGCCTGATCCAGGCGACCATCAACCGGGTCGCGTTCCGCTTCGTGCTGTTCCTGCTCTCGACGCTGGTGCTGGTGGCGATGACGCTACACGCGGGGATCGCAGTGCTGCACCAGCAGACCGCGCCGGCGATCGAGGCGACGGCGGCTGTATTCGACCGGTAGTTCAATCCTCTCCCGGAGGGAGAGGGGAACTGCCGCCGAAGGCGGTGGTGGAGAGGGAACACCCCAAGCGAAATCGCCCGTGGCAAGCCCCCTCCACCAGCTTCGCTGGTCCCCCTCCCCCTCCGGGGGAGGATTTTTGAAATCAGCCGAACAGCCGGTTCAGGCTCCGTTCGAGCATCAGTAGCTGCCACAGCGTGCGGCCATGCTCGGCCCGTCCGGCCTTGTGGTCCGCCGCGAGCCGCTCGATCGCCTGGAGGTCGAACCAGCCGGTGCTCTGCAGCAGCTTCGATCGGCCCAGCGCCGCCGCCTCGTCAGCCAGCGCCTTGCGGAACCAGGCGCTGATCGGCGTCACGAAGCCCATCTTGGGCCGGTAGAGCACGTCCTTGGGCAGATAGGGCTCCAGCGCCTTCTTCATCAGCCACTTGCCCTGCCCCGCCTTGATCCGCAGCGACGGCGGCAGCGTCGCCATGAACTGGACCAGCCGGTAATCGAGCAACGGCTCGCGCGCCTCCAGGCTCACCGCCATGCTCGCGCGGTCCACCTTGGTGAGGATGTCCCCCGGTAGCCAGTGCTGGATATCGGCATATTGCGCCCGGTCGAGCCCGTCGCGCGCCGGTGCCTGGCGCATCGTGTCGGTATAGCGCTGTTCGGCGGTGTGCCCGGCCAGCGCCTTCTTCATCGCATCGCTGTAGAGCGCGTTCCGGAGCGCCGGCCCGGTGACGCCCACTGCCTTGGGATAGGCATGCTCGCCATTCTCGGCGAGCGCGAGCAAGGTCGTCTTGGCGCGGAACGGGCGCGGTGCCCAGTCCGCCTTGGGGTAGAGCCGCCCGAGCGTGCCGAACAGGCTCGTACGCAATTCCTGCGGCAGCAGCGAACGCGCACGCTCCTCGGCGGCGAAGAACTTGTAGCGGCGATAGCCCGCCATCGCCTCGTCCGCGCCGTCGCCCGACAGCGCCACCGTCACGCTTTCGCGCGCCAGCTCGCACACTCGGTAGGTCGGCAGCGCAGAGGCGTCGGCAAAAGGCTCGTCGAACGCATCGACCAGTGTGTCGATCAGCGCGAAATCGTCCGCCGCCACCTTGCGCGTCCGGTGCGCGGTGGCGAAGCGCTCGGCGACCATCTGGGCGTACGCCGTCTCGTCATGATCGGCCTCGTCGAAGCCGATCGTGCAGGTCTTCACCGCCGCCTTGCTCGCCTCAGCCATCAGCGCGACCACCGCCGAGCTGTCGACCCCGCCCGACAGGAATGCCCCCAGCGGCACATCGGCGATCATCCGCGCGCGCACGGCGCTGCGCATCATGTCGAGCAGTTCGGCCTCGAGGTCGCGCACCTTTCCCGTCGCGCGCCTGGAGAAGTCGATGTCCCACCAGCGCTGCGGCGGCGGCATCGGCTTGCCGCGCTCGAGCAGCAGGAAATGCCCGGCGGGCAGCTTCTTCACGCCGGCGAGGATCGACGTGTCGTCGGGCACGTAGCCGAGCCCCAGATAGTCCTCGACCGCCTTGAAGTCCGGCGTGCGGCGGAACAGCGGGTGCGCGAGCAGGCCCTTCAGCTCCGAGGCGAAGGCCACCGCCCCGTCCGACAGCTCGGCATAGTGGAGCGGCTTCACCCCGAACCGATCGCGTGCCAGGAACAGGCTCTGCGCCTTGGCATCGTAGAGCGCGAAGGCGAACATGCCGTTCAGCCGGTCGAGCATCCGCGGTCCCCAGGCGCGCCAGCCATGCAGCAGCACCTCGGTGTCGCTACCGGTGGTGAAGCGCGCGCCCTTGGCCTCCAGCTCGGCGCGGACCTCCTGGAAATTGTAGATCTCGCCATTGTAGGTGACGACCACGCCCTGGTCCGGCGTCGCCATCGGCTGCACGCCGCCCTCCAGGTCGATGATCGCCAGCCGCCGGTGCCCCAGCCCGACGCCCGCCGTCGCCCACACGCCCGAACCGTCCGGCCCGCGATGGACCAGCGCATCGGTCATCTGCACGATCCGCGCAGGGTCCACCGGCTTGGGGATGGCGGGATAATAAAGGCCAGCGATGCCGCACATGCTACCGGGCGTCCCTCAAATCTCTAATCGTCACCCCGGCGAAAGCCGGGGTCTCGTGCGGTTCTTTCCCCGCATCCTCGCCTGAGATCCCGGCTTTCGCCGGGATGACGGAAATTGGCAAGATCAGCGCGTGCCCGTCATGCGATCGGCCAGCCCCTCGACGGGACCGAGCGCGCCCAGGAAATCCTGGATCGCCGCATGGGCACCCTTGTCGCCACCCTGCTCGGCCGAGAGCAGCACCGCCACCCCGGCCTGGTTGCCGCCGAGCAGCTTGGTCTTGAGCGTCTCCAGCTTCACTCGCTTCTCGCTGCCGGTCAGCACGCCGCCGATCCGGTACCAGGTGACGACCTCGCGCTCGACACGGCCTGGGCCGGTCATGCGCAGGGCGGCACCGCGGCGCACCGGGCCCAGGTCCTCGATCTTCACCCAGCGGTCATTCTCGCGGATCGCGCCGATGCCGAAGCCGACCAGCTCGCGTCCCTCGTGCTGCGTGGCATAGACCGCCACCGCCAGGTCCACCGTCCGCCCGCTGTCATCGGCATAGCGCCCAACCAGCATATGGTCGGCGCCCGGGAAATTGGGCGACCAGGGCGCGCGCGTCGCCGCGGGCACACGGTGCCAGCCCGGCACTTCGGGCAAGGCGATCTGCGCCGGCAGCTTCGACGCGCGCGCATCGTTGAGGCTCGACCAGCCGAGGAACAGGCTCGCCACCAGCAGCACCAGCACTGCCGCGATCGGCGCGTCGACGCGCTTCGCCGGCACCGCCTGCAGCTTCGCGGGATCGAACCAGCGCGCATCGGGGTCGCGGTCGAACCATTTCCAGCCGATCGCCAGCACCGCAGCCATCACGATCGCGAAGAACACCCAGCCATAGACGATGTGGTCAAAGCCGGTCGCGGCCTCGACCGAGGTCCACCACGCCGCATAGATCGTCCCGAAGGCGCGCAGCCCGTTGGCGAGGATCGGCACCACGATCGCCGCGACCATGAACGCCGCCCGTCGCTGCCACGAGACGTAGCAGACATTGGCAACGAGCACCCCGAACGCGATCATCGCGATCACGAACTTGGCGCCGGAACAGGCCTCGGCGACTTCGAAATAGCCGTTGGAAGTGGTGATCAGCACGCCGTCGACGCTGGCGGGCACGCCGAACGCATGGAGCATCGGCATGATCATCGTGATCGTGATGTCCTGCAGCGGCCCTTCCATGAAGTCGCCGAACGGCACGAGGAACGCCATGTAGCAGAGCGGGAAGAGCAGCGCGCGGGCGACGTTCGGCCCGAGCACGCTCACCACGGCACCCTGCAGCATCAGCACCAGTCCGGCATGGCGGAACAGCGCGACGCCGGCGGCATCGCCGACCATCCAGCCGAGCCCGCCGCACGCGACGATGGCGAGGCCGGGCCACCAGCCCTGCGGCGGCACTTCGCTCAACTCCACACGGCGCTGCCACACCAGCCAGGCGATCACCGGCGCGATGAACAGGCAATGCCCGAAGGTGGTGTTGGTCCAGTAGATCGTCGCCAGATCGGCGGTGTCGCGGTGGAAGATCGCGAGCAGCGCCACCCACACGACCGCCAGGATCGCGGCATGCCGCTTCCAGCGCGCGTCGAAGGTTGCGGTGGCGGGCGTCGCGGCAGCGGGCATCACGGCTTCGGCCACGTCTTCAGTCCCTTTCGTCACCCCCGCGAAAGCGGGGGCCCATCTCCCGGCCCACCCCTTTGCGCACCGGTGCATTCCGCTGCACGCGCAGGAGATGGGTCCCCGCTTTCGCGGGGATGACGGGATGTAGATTGCTCAAGCCGCCCGCCGCGGCTTCTTCGGCACGTCGGTGACGCGCGATACCCGCGCATCCTTGGCCGGGCGCAGCGGCTCGCCGAGCACCGCATCGAGCGGGCTCAGCCGGGCTTCCCAGCTATAGCGATCGATCACCCGCTGCCGGGCGGACTCGCCCAGCTCGGCGGCCTTGCCGCGGTTCGCGAGCAGGCGCGTCACATGCTCGGCCATCTCGCCCACGGTCGCGCCGACCAGGATCGTGCCGCCATGATCGATGCCCGTCGCCGCAGCCTCGGATGCAACCACCGGCCGCGCCATCGCCATGCCTTCCAGCACCTTGTTCTGGATACCGCGCGCCAGCTTGAGGGGGGCCACGACCACCGCGGCCTGGGCCAGCCAGCCGCGCACGTCGGGCACCTCGCCGATCACCGCCACGCCCGGATGCTTGGCCAGCGCCTTCACCGCGTCGGTCGGGTTGCGGCCGACGATCATGAAGCGGGCATCCGGATGCGCCAGGCGGACATGCGGCAGTATCGTCTCGACGAACCAGGTCACGCCCTCGATGTTCGGGCGATAGTCCATCTGGCCGGTGAAGACGATCGTCGATCCCATCACGTCGACCCGCTTGAAGGTCGCTGCGGGATCGAAATATTCGGTGTCGATGCCGTTCTCGAGCACGTGCACCCGGTCCGCGCCGGTGCGCTGGCGGAACAGCTCCGCCTCGGCCTCGCTGACGAACAGGTTCGCGTCGGCGCGCTGCGCGATCGCCTTTTCGTGCGCGAGCAGCATCCGCGCCTCGCGGCCGAGCATCCAGCCCATCGGGCCCTTCGAGCTCTTGGCATAGGCTGCGAACTTCGCCGAATCCATGTCGACGAAATCCATGATCACGCGCTGGCGGGGCCGCGGCGGCAGATATTGCGCCATCTGGCTGGAGAAGACGTAGATCGTGTCGATGCGGTGCCGCTGGAGGATGTTCTCCACCGACTGGCGCAGCGCGTCATTGTCGAACGCGGTCAGCGAGACCGGCCGGTGCTGGACCAGCGCCTGGATGCCCGCGACCAGCTGCGACTTGGCGCGCCACACGATCGATCGGTTGCCGGTGTACTTGGTCAGCCCGCTCTTCTGCTTCAGGTCCGCCGGATCGTCGGCGAAGGCGATCAGGTGCACCCGCTGCTTGGTCGACAGGTATTTGAGGACGTGGAAGCCGCGGATCTTGTCCCCCCGGTCGGGCGGATAGGGCACGCGGTGCGCCAGGAAGAGGATGTCGCCCATCAGCCAAGGCCCTTCGCGATCAGCGGACCCGCGCGATTGGCGATCCACAGGGGCAGCTTGCTCCAGACGCGCACCTGCAGCGAATATTTCGGGTTAACCGGGCTCGCATCACGCGGTTTTGCGCCCTCCGCCACGCGGTCGTAGTAAGCGAGCGGCCTGGGCTCGAAGCCCCAATTCTTCTTGAACGCCGCCGGCCCAGTGCCGACCTTGGAGCGGCCGAAGTCGAAGCGCCTGCAGCCCTTGGTCCGGGCGTGGCGCATCAATTCGAAATACATGCGGTCGTTGGCGCGCAACGCGCGTGCAGCCCGGGTGCCGCCGCCCCAATAGGGGTACACCGTGCCCTTCCAGTACAGGCTCAGAACGCTCGACACTGCCACCCCGTCGTGACGGACGACCAGCACGTCCGCCGAGTTGCCAAATTCCCGCAGAACCTCGGAAAACAGACTCCGGGGAAATACGGGCGTGCCAAGGTTGCGGACCGACTCGGCGTAGACGGCATAATGGGCGGCCACGTCATCCGCGTGACAGCCGGTGGAAATCTGCAGGTCGGTCTCCAGCGCCTTGCGCACCTCGGCGCGCTGCTTGCGCGGGATGGCGAGGAGCTGGGCGTCGTCGTCCGCTGCCAGGTCGCGCACGAAGCCCAGATAGCGCGTGTCGTCCACGCTCCATTCCGGCCCCGGCAGCGGGCCGCCGCGCACTTCCATCACCGGGCATCTGAGCGTCTGCGCCAGCGCCCAGGCATGCTCCGCCATCTGCGAGACGATGCGCGGATCGTGCGCCAGGATCCCTCCCCCCACGCCGAACCCGGCCGAGGCGAGCACCTTGCCGAAGATCGGCGAATAGATTTCGGTCAGCGGCATCACGCCGGTCAGGTCGCCCTTGGCGTCCTCGGCGACGAGATAATGGCTTTTCTGCCCGCAGCCCCGCGCCACCGCGACGCTCCAGGCGGGCAGATGGAAGGGCGTGCCCTCGGGATGATCATGGACGAACCCGCCGATGCGGGCGCGCTCGATCTCGTCGCCCAGATCGGCGATGCGAAGCGCGACCGGCTTGGCGAGCAGCGGCGCGTTCATGGGCGCGCGCACGTTCCCGCCTCGATCACACGATCGACACGGTCCCAGCGATGCTCGCGTACCAGCTTGGCAAGCTTGCCTGCCATGGCCTCGAGGCGACTATAGTGGCGCAGCCGTGATTTCAGGGGCGTGTTGGGAACGCGCGGCTGGCCCGGATCGATCTCCCAGGGGTGGAAATAGAAGATCGCCGGCCGCTCCTCGGCGTTGGCCCGCCGGATCGCCCGATCGGTGATCATGCTGGGCAGCAGCCGGAAATAGCCGCCCCCCGTCACGAAACTGCGCCCGAGCACCTGGGCGATCGTCACCGGCAGCTCGTGAAAATCGGCGCCCGGTACGGGCTGGTAGAGCCGGCGGGGCGCATCGGGCCAGCCATAATGGTCATGTGCCAGCGGTGCGACGCTCGAGGAATAGGCATGGCCGGTCTCGACCAGCACCTCATGCGCCCAGGGCGTCCGCGTGTCGAAGGAGAAGCTCGGCGCACGATAGCCCCGGATCTCCACGCCCGCGGCGTCTTCCAGTACCTGCTTGGTTCGCGTCACATCGGCACGGAACTGCTCGGCGTCCATATTGTAGACGCGCCGGTGATCCCAGCCATGGCTGGCCAGTTCATGCCCCTCTGCCACGATGCGGCGCATCAGCCCGGGATGCCTGTCCGCCACCCAGCCAAGGGTGAAGAAGGTTCCCTTTACACCGGCTGCGCCGAACAGTTCGAGCACCGCCTCGGTGTTGCGCGCGACGCGGTGCTCCAGCGAGTCCCAATTGTCGCGATCGACCGCACGCTCCAGGGCATAGACCTGGAACCAGTCCTCGACATCGACCGAGAGCGCGTTGACGACCATCGGATCAGGCCACGTTCCCGCGGACTGCCGACAAATCGGGCCGGCGGCCCTGCGACTCGCCCTGCTCCACCCAGTCGACCAGCAGGCCCAGCACGCGGCGCAGCGCCTCGTCCTGGTCGCGCAGCTGCGTCTCGAGGTCGGTGATGCGGCGCTGGAGCGTGTCGTCGCTCGCCGGCGCGGGCACCGGCGGGTGCGCGGCAAAGGCCGGACGCAGCGGCACCGGGTCCGACGGATGCGGCTGCGGATGCGGCGGCGGCACCGGCGCGCCCATCGCCATCGGGGCCACGTCGGTCAGTTCATAGGGCTCGGGCTCGGCGACCGGCGCGGGCGGCGGCGGCGCGAAGGCAGCCGGCGTCGCGATCGGCGCCGGGCGATAGGCGGAAACCGGCGTGTCCTCGTTCAGGTCGGCGATCACCGCCGCCAGCTCGTTCGCGCCGAACGTCTCCATCTCCTCGACGGCACCGAACAGCAGCACGCGGCTGGCGAGCTGGTTGATCCGGCGCGGGCTGCCGCCCGACCAGCGATGGATCGCCGCCACCGCGTCGTTGGTGAAGCGCGGCTTGCCTCGCCAGCCGACGCACGACAGGCGGTGGATCAGATAGGGCTCGACTTCGTCCGTCTGCATCGGATCGAGATGGTGCATCGCGATCACCCGCTGACGCAACTGTTCGAGACGAGGGTCGCTCAGCGTGAGACGGAATTCGGGCTGGCCGAGCAGGAAGATCTGCAGCAGCGGATAGCCGCCCGCCTGGAAGTTGGAGAGCATGCGCAGCTCCTCCAGGCTCTCGATCGGCAGCGACTGCGCCTCGTCGACGACGACCAGCGTGCGGCGGCCGCTCCGCGCGACCGTGTGCAGCCCGCGCTCGATCTCGCCGAGCATCTCGGCCTTGTTCAGGCCCGAGCTGTCGATCCCGAGCCCCTGGCAGACCAGCCGCAGCAGGTCCTCGGGGCGCAGCTGGGTCGAGACGATCTTGATGACGTTCAGCCGCTCGCGGTCGATCTCGCCGAGCAGATGCCCCATCAACGTGGTCTTGCCCACGCCGGGATCGCCGGTGATCACCACAAAGCCCTCGCCCTGGCTGAGCCCATAGCCGAGATAGGCCATCGCCTTGCGGTGGGTGGCGGTATCGAACCAGAATTTCGGATCCGGGGTCAGCTGGAAGGGCCGACCGGTCAATCCGTAATGATCGTCGTACATGTTTTCGTCCCGACGCTTAGAAACCGTAGCGCAGACCCAGCAGCGCCTGGGCGCTGGCCGAGCTGTCGCCATCCCGCTCGAACCCGAACACGCCTCCCGAGAGAGTCGCGCCCAGTCGTCCGAAACGATGGGTATAGGCAGCATTCGCTCCCCAACCGTAAATGCCGTCATTCCCCGGCAGGTCGCTATTGTAATAGCTGCCGAGGATGCTGCCCTGGAGCGATCCGTTCGCGCCGACATCGGTCGATGCGAAGGCCTGGGCATAGATGCTGGTGTCGCTGGTGCCGTTGGTGGTGAAGGCGGTGCCGTTGCTCGGCGCGATGAAGTCGCGCCGCGCCCAGCCGCCGCCGATGCCGAAGCGGGTGCCGCCGCGGCCGGCCACCGCCACCGCGGTCACGCCGCGCGCGCGATAGGCCGAAGTTGCCGCCGAGGCGAACACGCCGTTCATGCAGCCGCCCGCCGCAGCGCCCGTGGTGCCGTAGATGCAGCCCGAGAACTGGTTGCCGAACGGATCGGTGGTGCTCGCCAGCGCGGTCGGCAGCGTGGAGAGCTGGCCGTTGAGCTGCTGGCCGAAGGTCTGGACGGTGTCGTACACGCCCACCTGGATGCCGCTGCCCGGCCCCGCCTGGTAGCTGAGCGAGCCGGTATAGCTCATCGAGCCATAGCGCCGGCCGACGCGCGCCTCGAGGAAGGTGCGGCGGCTGGGCTTCCAGATCACGCCCGCGTCCCAGAACACGCCGTCCAGGTCATAGGCGATGCGGCGCGGCGAATTGGGATCGGTCTGGAAGCGGCCGTTGCGGTCGACCACCGGCTGGCCCGCGCCGTTGAGCAGCGCGTCACGCTGGGTGATCCTGATCTGCTCGTAGCCGACGCCGCCCGCGAGCGCGAGGCCGCGCAGCACCGGCAGCACCACGTCGCCGCGGCCCCATTTGCCTTCGAAGCGCTGGTCGAGCTGCCCGGCATCCTCGCGCGTGTACGAACCGCTGGCGGTGATCCCCACCGGCAGCACCGTGCCCGACTTCACGCCGACGCTGGCGGTCGCCACATGCACCTTGGAATCGTCGTAATAGTCGAGCCGCGGCTGGCCGGGCGCCACGCCGGTCTGCCCCGGCGCCTCGACCTTGGTATAGCCGAAGCGATAGGCGCCGTTGACGAACATCGGCCCCAGATGCGTCGCCAGGCTCGGCCCGACATAGCCCGAGAAGACCTGGGCCGAATTGCTGAAATTGCCGACCTGGCTGTTCTGCACATTGCCGCGGATGTCCGAGCGGGTGCGCGTCGCGATGCCGCCCGCCTCGAGCGTCAGCCCCGGCGCCACCGTCGCCTTCACCGTGGCGAGGCCGCTATGCGTATGGTCGTTGTTGAGCTTGTTCTGGTAATCGAACCGGTGCTCGTAGCGATAGCTCACCTGCACCTCGACCCGGCGCGACTGCACCGATGCGTCGATCCCCGCGCCCAGCGTCGAATAGGTCAGCACGTCGCCGCCGTTCAGGTCGGCCGCGACCACTTGGCTCGCCTCGACATAGGGCGTGACCTGGACCCGCTGCGCATGCGCCGGCAGCGCGGCGCCCGCCGCGATGCCGGTCAAGATGATCAGCCGCTTCACCGGCCTTCCTCCCCATATTCGTAATAGCTGCCGAACCGGCGACCGCCGGGCTGGAACGAGACCGAGTTGAGCACGAGCTGGATGTGCTCGCAGCCGTCGAGCGTGTTGACCGCCTGGCGCAGGTCGCTCTCGCTGGTCCGGTCGGCCCGCACGACGAGCATCACCTGCCCCACGTGCAGCGCCAGCACCGAAGCCGGCGACGCCGCCAGCGCGGGCGGCGAATCGAAGATCACGATGCGGCGCGGATTGGCGGCGGCCAGCCCGTCGATCACTGCGCGCGCGCGGTCGCTCGCCAGCAGCTCGGTGTCGCTGATCGAGCGCGCGCCGGCCGGCAGCACCGAAAGCTGCGGAATGTCGGTGTCGATGATGCAGTCCTCGACGTTCGCCACCGATCCGGCCAGCACGTCGAGCAGCCCCGGGCCGTTCGGCAGGCCGAGGCGCGGCAGCACGTCGGGCTTGGGGAAATCGGCATCGACCAGCAGCACCTCGACGTCCCTCTCGGTCGCCATCGAGAGCGCGAGGTTGATCGCGCAGAAGGTCTTGCCCTCGCTCGGCTGGGCCGAGCAGACGAGGATCATCCGGGCGCGGTCGGCGGCCCTTGCGGTATCCTTGGCGGCAACGGCGCGCGCGGTGAGCAGCAACTGCCGCTTCACCATGCGGAATTCCTCCGCCAGCGGCCCGATCGCCGAGCCGGGGATCAGCATCCCGCCACGCTCGAGCACGTCCCGGTCGATCGGCGCGACATGGCGCATGCCATTCCGAGCGGTTGCGATCTGGGGCTCCGGCTCGGCCGGGACACCGCGCGCAAGCACCGGCTCCACGACCGGCTCGGGCGCCGGCACGAAGACGGGCTCGGGAGCGACCACGGGTTCCGGCGCCTGCTGCACCGGAGCCGGAGCCGGTTCGGGCTGCGGAGCCGGTTCAGGCGCCACCACCGGCGCGGGTGCCGGGGCAGGAGTCGGCGCCACCACGGGCGGCATGACCGGTCGCGCCACCGGAGTCTCGACACGCGGCTTCGGCGCCGGCTTCGCAACCGGTGCTGGGGCCACATCCTCGATCGGCGCGGGCGCATAATGGAAGGACGGCGCCGCCCGTTCGAGCAGCGACCCCTTCAGCCGGCGCGGAGTCTGGTCGTTCATCTCAGGCTCCCATGCCGCGCTGGAGGAATTCGACGCCGAGCAGCCCGACATAGGCGACGGCGAGCGCCGCCACGCCGCCGGCGAACAGGGTCAGCATCTTGCGGCGCATCGCGGTCTGGGTGGCGGTCACCACTTCGCCGATCGATCCGATCACCGGCATGCCGCTCGCCTTTTCCAGCTTGGCGGCCGTCGAGAAGGTCGTGGTCAGCTTGCCCAGCGCAAAGGCCGCCGCGACGCCGGCACCGAGCCCGGCGATCAGCACCGCGGTGAGCAGCATCGGCCGGTTGGGCGAAGTCGGCCCGCGCGGCTGGGTCGGCGGATCGACCACGTTGAACTTGTCGGCATCGGCGACATTCTGCGCCTGGCTCGAGATCTTCATCTGCTCGCGCTGGGCGAGCAGCGTGTCGTACTGGCTCTTGAGCACCTGGTACTGGCGCTCGATCTCGCCCTGCTCTGCGGCCACGCCCGGCGCTTCCGCCATCTTGGCGCTCAGCGCGTTCAGGTCGCCTTCGATCTGCGCCTTGCGCTGGACCAGCGCGGCGACGGTCGCCTGCTTGTCCGCCCGCATCGACTGCAGCCCGATATAGACTGGGTTCGAGGCACTGGCTGCGCCGCCGCCGACCAGCGGCTCGCGCGCCGCCGCGCCCTGCGCCGCGGCGAGCTGGTTCTTCAGTGCGATCATGTCGGGATGGCTGTCGGTATAGCCCTTGGCCCGCGCATCGGCGATCTGGCCCTGGATCGCCTGGAGGCGCGCCCGGGCCGGACCGGCCACCGCGCCGCCGCCGGCACCCGCCACGCTGGGCGAGGTGCCCGCCATCTGCGCGGTGACCACGTTGAGGCTCGACTGCGCCGCCGCCAGGTCGCCCTGGATCTGCGCCAGCTGGGTCCGCGCCGCCGAGACGCGGTCCTCGATCGAACCGGTCCCCGGCAGCGAGCCGAGGAACTTCGCCTGGAAATCGGCACGCTTGGTGTCGGCGTCCTGGAGCTGCTTCTGCCGGTCGGCCAGCTGCTGGTCCATGAAATCGAGCGACTGGCTCGACTGGTCGCGATTGTCGGAAAGGTTGGTCTCGACGAAGATGTCGATCAGCTTCTGCGCGATCTGCTTGGCCAGCTTGCCGCTGGGCGCCGTCACCGTGATCTCGAACAGATTGTCCTGCTGCGCGGTCAGCTTGATCGCCGCCTGCAGCCCGGCCACCCGGTCCGCCACGTCGCGGTCGGTCGCCACGGTTCGCGCCAGGTCGGTGCCGCGCACCACCTTCTCCAGGTTGACCGCGCTGGTCAGCGTCTGGCGGATCCGGTCGAGGTCCTTCTGCTGGTTGAGCGCCGTGGTGCCATCGGTCGGGATGATCTGGCGCAGCTGCACGAAGATGCGCGCGCGCGATTCATATTTGTTCGGCATCTGCGACACGACCAGCCAGCCGGCCAGGCAGATGCACCAGGCCACCGCCAGCGCGATCCAGCGCCGTTGCCATACCGCGTGCAGCGCGCCGCGCAGCTCTTCGTAGAGGTTCCCCACCCGCGCTACCTCAGAACATGCTCGTAGGAATGATGATCACGTCGCCCGGCTCGAGCTTGACGTTGGCCCGGATGTCGCCGTCCTTGAGCAGGTCGCCCAGGCGGACCTTGTACTCGGTCTGCTTGCCGGTCTGCCGGTCGTAGCGCACCAGCCGCGCGCGGTTGCCCGCGGCGAACTCGCTGAGGCCGCCCACCGCGATCATCGCGTCGAGCACGGTCATGTTGGCGCGGTACGGGATCGATGCCGGCTTCTCGGTCGCGCCGACGACGCGGATCTGCTGGCTGTAGGTGCCGTTGAAATTCTCGACGATCACCGAGACGATCGGGTCCTTGATATACTCGCTGAGCGCGTATTTCAGGTCGTCCGCGAGCATCGCGGGGGTCTTGCCCACCGCCGGCATGTCGCTGATCAGCGGCACGGTGATCCGGCCGTCGGGGCGCACCTGCACCTTCGAGGACAGCTCGGGATTGCGCCAGACGAAGACCTGGAGCTGGTCCATCGGCCCGATGACATATTCGTCGCTCGGCACTTCGCGGCCGGCCACCGCCGCGGCCGGCGGCAGCTCGGGACGACCGCCACCCCCGCCGCACGCAGCCAGCACGGCCGCCATGCCGAGAGCCAGAACAGTCCTGCCGAAACCGATGAAACGCATACCGAGCTCCTTTTCCCGCCGGGTCGGAAGCCACCAACGTCTCGGCGGCAACCCGTACAGGATCAGGGTCAGCTATGCGCTTGAGAGGTAAACATCGGGTTAGGGGTCGCGGGGATTATCCCGCTGGGGCACGCGTACCGGGGCGGGACGACCCCGTTGCTGCAGCACCAAGACCGGATCACCGAACTAAGTGACCACTATTCCCGCCACGACAAGCTTGATGGTCGTGTGGCGCGTGGTGCCGGTATAGTCCGTCACGATCCTGGCGTGCCAATCGCCCATGAAATATTCGTAGCACTCCACGGAAAGATCCGCGCATCGGTGCGTCGCCGAGATTTGACGCGCCGCGGTCAAGAACTGCTTTGCACAATCAAGCGCTTTGTCTTCGCAACTTAGGGTGACGTGAGCCGAAGTCCGAACATCCGCCAGCGCTTCGGCAAGGCGTGTCAGTGCGGACGAAACATAATGTTCATCGTCCTGGCTCGCCACCCACGCATTTTGCGCGCGGCCGAGACCCGCACACGCTTTTCTACGATCGGCGAGGCTTTGTGCGCCCGATAGATCGAGGTAATGATACTGAACCCCGACAGATTTAACGCCTTGAGGCTTGTAGCCGAGATTCTTGCCCGAGCCGGCTTGAGCATAGGAAAGCTCGATAACATCACGCCTGCAGAGCCTTGGCTCGACGGACGGGTATGACTGTGTCGCAATGCCGGTCGTCGAGGCCGGGCCGGTCAAAATCGAACTAAGATCCTGAATTACCAGACGTTTCCGGTCGACCGGCGAAAGTTTTAGCCGTTCTTCATGAATAATTCCGACCCGCGTTCCGGCAATTACGGCGGGAACCGCAAAGGCAACCATCGACAGCAGCAAGACTGCGCGGGCAGTTCGCATGAAACCTCCACTTGGCGATATTCAGGGTATTTGGATTTCATAAGCGGAGAATTGAGATTGTTGGTTAGCATTCTCGCGCCATTCAGCTCCTCATGGCATAGCCAAACCAGCGTTCCTCGCCTGCGTTGTGCCGGAACCAATCCAACGGCCGTCCGTTAAGCGAAACAGCCGTGTTGCTCTTACGCCACACCACGAAAACCCGCTTTTGCCTTCGCCAAGCTTTCCTTTCTATCAATTCCTAGTGGGTTGGTAGAAATTCCGCTCACCATAAGAAAAGGTGGGCCATCATCATGCGTTTCCGTACCCCCTCGCTCCTCGCCATCGCCACCACGCTGGCGATCGCCGCCACTCCCGCCCTCGCGCAGGAAACCCCCGCTGCGGAACCGCAGGCCGACCAGACCGCACCAGCCGCCGAAGATACCCAGATCGTCGTCACCGGCACCCGCGCCCAGGGCCGCTCGCGGCTCGACACCGCCTCGCCGGTCGACGTGCTGAGCGGCACCGCACTGCGGAACCAGGGCACCACCGAGCTCGGCGCCGCGCTCTCCACCATCGCTCCCTCGATCGACTTCCCCCGCCCCTCGGCGGTGGACGGCACCGACGCGATCCGTCCCGCCACGCTGCGCGGCCTCCCGCCCGACCAGACGCTGGTGCTGATCAACGGCGTGCGCGCCAATGCCTCGGCGCTGCTCAACATCAACGGCTCGGTCGGCCGCGGCTCGGCCGCCGTCGATCTCAACACCATTCCCGCCACCGCGCTCGAGCGGATCGAGGTGCTGCGCGACGGCGCCTCGGCGCAGTACGGCTCGGACGCGATCGCCGGCGTGATCAACGTCCGCCTCAAGGAAGCCCGGTCGGGCGGCGGCGTCACCGCCACCTATGGCTTCTACGCCACCGACATCGACACCGCGCGCGGCAGCCGCTCGGTCACCGGCGAGCCGACCTTCACCGCCTCGGCGTGGCAGGGCTTCGGCTTCGGCAATGACGGCTATGTCACTGTCTCGGGCGAATATACCAAGCGCGAGCCGACCAACCGCGCCGATTACGATCCGCGCGTCACGCCGACCCGCGTCACCGGCCGCTTCGGCGATCCCGAGGTCGAGCAGTACACCGGTTACGTCAACGCCGGCACCGGCATCGGCGACAATTTCAAGCTCTATGGCTGGTTCGGCTATCAGGACCGCGACAGCCGCAGCGCCGCCTTCCCGCGCCTCGCCAGCGCCACCACCACCGCCTCGGGCTATCCGAACGGCTTCCTGCCGATCATCAACACCAAGTCGACCAATGCGAACGGTGCGCTCGGCATCAAGGGCGACCTGGCCGGCTGGAACGTCGACCTGAACGTCGCGTACGGCCGCAACAAGATCGCCTATTACACGCGCAACTCGGCCAACTACGCCTATGGCGCCGCCTCGCCGAAGAGCTTCTATGACGGCTCGCTGATCTACGACCAGTGGGTCGCCGGGCTCGACGTGACCCGCAGCTTCGACGTGTTCCAGTCGCTCAACGTCGCCTTCGGCGTCGAGGGCCGCCGCGAAGGCTTCAAGATCACCCCGGGCGAACTCGCCTCGTACAACGATCCGACCAACGGCACCGGCGCCGCGCCGGGCGCGCAGGGCTTTGGCGGCTTCGCGCCGGCCAACGCGATCGAGCGCAGCCGCAAGAACATCTCGGGCTATGTCGATCTCGAAGCCCAGGTCACCGACAAGTTCCTGGTCGGCCTGGCCGGCCGCGCCGAGCACTACACCGATTTCGGCGACACCGGCACCGGCAAGGTCTCGCTGCGCTACGACTTCGCGCCCTGGTTCGCCCTGCGCGGCACCGCCTCCACCGGCTTCCGCGCGCCAAGCCTGCAGCAGCAATACTTCACCTCGATCGCCTCGGTGATCCAGAACGGCGCCCCGGTCCTCACCGGCACCTTCCCGTCGGTCAGCGTGGTCGGCGCGGCGCTGGGCGGCCTGCCGCTCGAGCCGGAGCGCTCGACCAACCTGTCGTTCGGCACCGTGATCCGCTCGGGCCATTTCGACCTTACCGTCGACGCCTATCAGATCCGCCTGCGCAACCAGCTCGCGCTGTCGGAGAACATCCAGGCGAGCTTCAGCCCGCAGGTCGCCAGCCTGCTTGCCGGCACCGGCACCGGTGCCACGGCCGCGCGCTTCTTCATCAACGGCCTGCGCAGCCGCGTCCGCGGCGTCGATGTCGTCGCACACTACAAGCTGCCCACCGACGCCGCCGGCACCTTCGACTTCACCGTCGCCGGCAATTTCAACCAGACCAAGCTCGACCGCAGCTCGATCCCGACCTCGACCGGCGCGATCAACCCGGCCCCGGTGCTGTTCGCCCGCAGCCGCATCTACTCGATCGAGCAGGGTACGCCGGGCGAGAAGGTCACCGGCGCGATCGACTGGTCGCTCGACAAGATCGGCATCACCGCGCGCGCCAGCTATTATGGCAGCGTCATCCAGCCCGGCACCACCCCGGCGGGCGACATCCCGACCGGCAAGCACACCATCGCCGACCTCGAGCTGCGCTACCAGGCGCTCAAGGGCGCCCAGTTCGCGCTCGGCGTGAACAACCTGTTCGACGAATATCCCGACTACACCATCGCCGCGAACAACACGACCGGCGTGGTCGGCTTCCCCTATTACTCGCCCTTCGGCTTTGGGGGCCGCTACATCTACGCCCGCCTCGGCCTGAGCTGGTAACCATTGACGGGGAGCGGCGGAAAACCGCTCCCCGATCCCTTCGCGCCGATCTTATTTCGCATCCGTTACTGTGGGTTTTCCGCTGCACGACGTCCCTGATCCGGGGGAGGCAAGTGCCTCCGGTCGGGGAGACAGTAGATGCGTACAAGCGGGAGCGCCTGCGCGCCCATGGGGCGTGCCAAGGGCATATCGATCTGGCGGCAATCCCTCACCGGCCTTCCCCTTCTCGCCCTTGGCGCGCCCTTTTGCGCAGTTCCGGCCCGAGCCCAGGAGACCATGCCGGTGCCGCCGCCGGCATCCGCACCCGAGCAGGACCCGACCACCGACCAGACCAGTGGCCCCGAAATCGTCGTGCTCGGCAAGCGCCTGCAGGATCCCGTCGAGATCAGCCTGAGCCAGGCCGATATCGCCACCTATGCCACGAGCGACATCGAAGAGCTGATCGGCAAGGTCTCGCAGCAGACCGGCGGCAAGGCCCCGGCCCTGCTGGTCAATGGCCGCCGCGCCAACATGATCGACATCGCCAAGCTGCCGCCCGAGGCGATCGACCGGATGGAGATATTGAAGCCGGAGGCAGCGGCGGAACTCGGCTTCCCGCCCGATCAGCGCGTGATGAACATCATCCTGCTCAAGCGCTTCCGCAAGACCACGCTGGAACCCAGCGCCCGCTTCGCCACCGAAGGCGGACGCGTCGAATATGGCACCAGCGCCACGATCACCGCGATCCACGATTTCGACCGGCTCAACATCAGCATCGATTTCGCCCGCGCCACCGCGCTCTACGAAAGCGAGCGTGGCATCCGCCAGGGGCGCGGCTATGGCCTGTTCGATACGATAGGGAATGTCACGCCCGCCGCGGGGAACGCCCAGCTCGATCCCGGCCTGAGCGCACTCGCCGGCACGCCCGTCACCCTGGCCGGCGCGCCCGCCACCGCGCCATCGGGCGCCACCAACCTGGCCGACTGGCTGGCGACCGCCAACAAGCCCAATGCCAATCCCACGGGTGCCTATCGCACGCTGATGCCGGCCACCACGAAGCTGGCGCTGGGCACCGCCTACAACATGCGGCTGCCGGACGAGAGCACCCTGTCGCTCGCACTCAACTATCTGCGCGACGAGAGCGACGGCGCGAACGGCCTGGCCCGCGCCAGCTGGCTGCTCTCCGCCGGCAATCCCTATTCGCCCTTCGGCGACGACGTCACCCTGTCGCGCGCGCTCGATTCGGCGGGGGCGCTGCGCTCGCACTCGCTGCGCCATTCGCTGGCGGGCGGCCTCACGCTGCAGGGTCCGTTCGGCAAGTGGAACTGGGTGCTGAGCGGCAAGGCCGATACGAGCTGGTCCGAAACGCGCACGGACCGCGATGTCGATACCACCGGCATCCAGGCGCTGCTCGACGCCGGCGATCCTGCGCTCAATCCCTTCGGCTCGATCGCGCTCGCGCGCTTCGGGAACCGGTCGGTCGATCGCGTCACCTCCAGCACCGCCAATATCGGCACCGACTTCGTCGTGTTCGGCAAGCTGCTCACCCTGCCCACCGGCGGCGTGGTCACGGTCAACCTGCGCAGCAGCGTCACCGGACACAGCATCGACAGCAGCAGCCATATCGGCGGGATCGCCTTTGGCCGCGACATCAACAATCTGGAGAGCGACCTCAACCTCGGGCTCAATGTCGGCCTGATCAGCGGGACACGCGGCATCGGCAAGGCGATCGGCGATGTCTCGGCCTCGCTTACGCTGCGCCGCAACGCGCTGTCGGGCGTCGGCACCGCGCAGGAATATCTCTACGGGCTCAACTGGGCGCCGGTTGGGACGCTGTCGCTGCGTGGACAGCTGGGCAGCGCGCGCGCCTTGCCGCCGATAGACCAGCGCGGGTTGCCCGCGATCCGCGTTCCCAACGTCCCCGTCTATGATTTCGTGCGCGGCGAGACCGCCAACATCACCCAGATCAGCGGCGGCAACCCGAACCTGCTGCCCCAGAAAACCGACACGCTCAGCATCGAGGCAAGCTGGCGCCCCAAGAGCAAGGCCAATCTGAACTTCGGCATCGGCTTCCGGCAGACGGTCATACGCGACGGCATCGGCACCCTGCCGGCGATCGATGCCGATGTCGAAGCCGCCTTTCCCGACCGTTTCGAGCGGGATGCCCAGGGCCGCCTGACCGCGCTCGACCTGCGCCCGATCAACTTCGAGCGCCAGCGCCAGCGCGGCTTGTCTGCCCGCCTCTTCCTCGCCACCCCCTTCGGCAGGAAGGCGCCGCCGCCGCCGCCACCCGCCGATCCGATGATGGGCATGCTGTCGATGATGACCGGCGCGAAGCGCGTCGCCACTGATCAGGAGTCCGCAACCGCGATGCTCACGGACCCGTCACGCGGCCGGATCGTCTTCGGCCTCAGCTATGATCTCAAGCTCGAGGACAGGCTGCGCCTGCGCGACGGCCTGCCCGAGCGCGACCTGCTCGCCACCGGCCCGATCGGCGGGCGTACCCCATCGCTCCACAACCTCAACGCCCAGCTCAACGTCGCCAAGGGCATATGGTCGAGCTCGCTCGAAGCCCGCTGGCAGAGCGGATCGAGCGCCGACGGCCCGAACGGGCTCGACTTCTCCGCGCTCACCACCGTCGATCTGAAGCTGTCGCTCTCGCCCACCAAGGACAGTGGGCTGGGCAAGCGCCTGCCCTGGCTCGCCGGCGCGCGCGCCACCATCGCCGTCACCAACCTAACCAACGCCCGCACCCGCGTCACCAACGCCCAGGGCGTGACGCCTTCGGGCTATGAGCCACCCTATCTCGATCCGCTCGGCCGGGCGATCAAGTTCAGCCTGCGCAAGCTGTTCTAGCCCATCGGCCTGAGCTGGTACGCCTGTTCCCTGGGTTCGGGAGCGGCGGTGGCGTCGCTCCCGTTTTTTGGGTGTTGACCCTCCACCTGGTGGAAGCCCTAATCGAGTCGCCATGGGAGTGAAGGCGGCATATTCGATCGGCGAACTGGCACGGCTTTCGGGTCAGTCGGTCAGGCGCATCCGGTTCTATTCGGACAAGGGGCTGTTGCCCCCGATGCTCCGGTCCGCGTCCAATTACCGTCTCTACGGCGAGACGGACATCGCCCGGCTCGACCTCATCCAGGCGCTCCGCGCCGCGGGGGTCAGCCTGGCAGTGATCCGGAAGCTCCTGGCCAGCCGCCTGACGCTGAAGGACGTGCTGCAGACCCGGCTCGACATTCTCGATGCCGAGATCGCGTCCAGGCGCCGAACGGCCACCGTCCTGCGTGCCACGCTTCGCATCCCAGACCCTGCCGAAGATGACCTCAGGAGGATTTGGACCATGAGCAGTTTGAGCAACCAGCAGATGAAGGCACGGATCGAGCGCTTCATCGATGACATCGCCACCGGCTCGTCGCTCGACGAGGATTGGCGGCAACAGGTTCTGGACATGAGCGTACCGGAGCTGCCCGACGACCCGACCCCCGAACAGCTGGCGGCGTGGGACGAGCTGGCGACATTGCTGGCCGACGCCGGCTTCGTGCGCGAAGTACAGGAGGGGACCAGGGCGTTCTGGACCGACGGGCTCGATCCGGAAGTCTATCAGCAGGTGTCGATCGAAGCCTATAACGCCGCGGCCGAGGCCTGGCGCGCCGGGCTCTCCCCCGACAGCGCCGAAGCGCAGGCGATCGCCCGGACCTGGTTCGAGGGATCGGCCCGTGCGATGGGCAAGACCGCGGACCGCGGCGTGCTCGACTGGCATCTCTCGCAATATGACGCCTATGCCGGGCGCCTGGGGCGCTATCGCGATCTGCTCGTCATCCTGCGGGGAGAATCCTCGCCGATCGCGGCCGACCGTGAGATTTGGGGCTGGCTGAACGATGCCCTGAAGGCGCTGCCCATCGCGGCGTGATCGCAATCGGGGAAAGGCCGGGGTCGCCCCCGGCCCTTTCCTTGTCCCGAACCGCAAGAGTCCCACACTTAACGGTATCAAAATGTTTTTCGTTAACGTGGGCGCATGAGTTCGCGCGTCCTTCGAAACGGATTCCTGGCAGCCTTGCTGCTGGTGATGCTGGCCTATGCCGGCGCCGGATCGATCCACGCGGCGGTTCCTGCCGACACCCGCAGTTCCTGCTGGGCATCCGGGAGCCGGTCGGAAAGCGTGGTCGCGATCGCGCGGCAGGCGGCGCGATGGTCCTGCTCCGACCGGAATTTCTCCATCGATGCCGAGCGCGTGCTGCTTCGCTTCGACATTGCCCCGGGCGCGGTCCTCCCCCGCTATCTCCTGTCGAGGCGGAGCGCGCTGGAGGCGGTCCATCTGCTCGCAATCGATCGGGACGGCACGATCCGGCAGACCTCCCTCCCCGCCGCCGCCCTGCCCAGCTCCCTGGCGGGCGGGTATTTCAAGGCATCCCTCCCGAAACTGACCGCTGCGACCCGGCAGGTCGTCGTCGCGGTCGACCTGCCGACCCACCGGATGACGCTGGAGCGGGCGTATCTCGCGCCGACCGATCCCGCCAGCAGCGCCGACGACATGCGGTTCCTGCTGATCCTGGCCGGGCTGGCGGGCATGCTCGTCATGCCCCTCATCTTCAATGCGGCGTTCTACCGGGCCCTGCGCGAGCCTTTCGTCCTCTGGCATTCGGCGCTCACGCTCTCGCTGCTGATGACCATCCTGGTTTCGTCCGGGCTGTCGGTCATGCTCTTCGATCCATCGGCGATGACGCTGAGCTGGATGACGACGTTGATCTTCGGGATGACGGTCGCGTCGGGCACGATGTTCACCTACCATTTCATCGAACCCGGGCTGATGCATCCGTCCCTGCGGCGCCTGCTGCCCTATTGCGCGGCCTGGGCGATCTGCATGAGCGTGCTGCATGCGTCGTTCCCGTTCGTGGCGCGGGCCATTCAGTCGAGCGCGTACACGGCGGCGTTCGCGCCGGTCATGACCGTTTTCCTCCTGTCGCTGGTGGATGCCCTGCGTCGGGGAAGCCGCGCCGCGAAGTTCCAGGCGGTCGGATATGCGCCGATGATCCTGGTCGGGCTGATCCGCCTGGTGACCGGCATACTCCCCTGGTCGTCCAGCACCGACGCCATGCTCCTGTTCTATGTCGGCTGCACCTGCGAAGTCCTGTTCACCACGCTCGGCATGGCGGATCGCTTCGTGACCATGCGGCGCGAGCGGGACCGCGCACGCACGGAAGCCGATCTGCTCGAACGCCTGTCCGAGACCGATCCGTTGACGGGATTGCTCAACCGGCGGGCAATCGAGCGACAGTTCGATCGGTTGCGAACCCAGGGCTTCGCCGCACTGGCCGTCCTCGATCTCGATCATTTCAAGGCGATCAACGACATCAACGGGCATGCCGTCGGAGATGCCGTGCTCAAGGCGGTGGCCAGCGCGTTTCAGACGGGCCCCAACGTTCGCGCCTACCGCCTTGGCGGCGAAGAGTTCGTGCTGCTCCTGCGCGGCGACAACGCGGCCATGGAGGCCGAGCTTCGGCGCCAGGCGATTACCATGGTCGTCGCCAATGCGGTTCCGGGTCTCGACCGGCCCGTGACCGCCAGCATGGGCATCACGCCCATCGCCGGCGACGAGGCTTTTGCGGCGCCCTATGAGCGGGCCGACACGCTGCTTTACGAAGCGAAGCGCGCGGGCCGGAATCGGACCCGCAGTGCGATCACGCCCAGGCTGGCGCGAGAGGACATCCCGGGCGACCGCGCGAAGGTCGCATAGGGCCGCCGGCCCTACAGATAGCGCATCCACCACGCCCCGCTCGCCCGCTTCATCGCGCCGAACCAGCGGCAGGCAAACCAGCAGGGCACCGCCACTGCCGCCGCCATCAGCCACAGGCTCGCCACGCCCGGCAGGGTCGCCAGCCCGTCCGCGCCCGTCGCCAGCGCCGCGATCCGGTTGATCGCGTGGAGCAGGTACAGGTGCAGGAGGTAGAAGAAGAGCGGCGCCGATCCGTACACCGCCAGCCGCGCGACCGGCCGCTCCGGCAGCTTCTCCAGCGCCGCGAGCAGCCAGGCGCCCATACCCAGGGTCAGCAGCAGGAAATCGGCCGAGGGCGGATATTTGGTGACGTTGAGGAAGCCCATCGCGCTGCGCAGCCTGTCGCTGCCGGCCTGCCACTCGGTCGGGTCCCCATAGGAGTTGATCGTCCGCAGCACGACGAACCCGGCCAGCGCCACCGCCCCGGTCGCCACCAGCGCCCGCAACCTCCAGGCCGGCTCCCCGCCGCGCGCGAACCACGGCCCGATCGCATAGCCGAGCGCGATCACCCCGATCCAGGGCAGCAGTGGGTAGGAGGTGCGAACATCGCCGCCCCAGGGCAGCGGCAGCAGGGTCCGCTCGTGCAGCACCGCCCAGATCACATGCCCCGGCCCGCCGGGCGCGACCTGCACGCCGTCCAGCAGGTTATGCCCCAGCACCAGCGCGAGCCCCACCGCGATCAATGCCCGGCGCGGCAGATGCACCAGCGCCGCCAGCGCCAGCATCGAAAGCCCGATCGCCCAGATCACCTGGAGGAAGAACCGGTCCGGCAGCAGCTCGAAGCTCCAGGCGAAGCTCACCACGGTCAGTTCCAGCACCACCAGGAACAGCCCGCGCTTCCACAGGAAGTCCGACGCCGCCCGAGCCCCGCCCCGGGGCGCCGCGTAGAGCCATGCCCCCACCCCGGTGAGCAGCACGAATATCGGCGCGCAGAGATGGGCCGACAGCCGGGTGAAGAACAACTCCGGCGTGGTCGCCTCCACGTCCATCGGATCGCTGACCGGCACATGGCGGAAGAAGAACTCGCGGGTGTGGTCGACCAGCATCAGCAGGATCACCAGCCCGCGCAGCGCGTCGATCGAGGCGATCCGCGCAGGCCTCGGCGCCATGTGTGGAATTGTTTCGGCACCAGGGTTCGGGGTTGACAGCATCGGCTTCCTTTCGCCACACGCGATGTTACATCATATCGTGAAAGGCAAGCCCTTGTTCCGACATTTCCCGGCGGCAGCCCTGCTTTCGCCGCTGCTGTTCTGCGCCTTCCCCGCCCTTGCCGAGCCCGAGAAGGAGGAGCCCGCCGCGGAGGAAGGCCAGGAGATCGTCGTGCTCGGCACCCGCCGCACCGGCGCCGATCCCACGCTCTCCTCGGGCCCGGTCACCGAACGCATGTCGCAGTCGAGCCGCGCGCTCGAGCGCGACCTGCTCGTCGCGGCGGGCACCTGGCGCCTGTCCGACGCGCTCGAGCTGGTCAGCGGCGTCAGCAACCAGAACAACCGCGGCGGGATGCTCGACAATTTCGCGATCCGCGGCTTTCTCGGCACGCCCGATGGCGGCGCCGAATATTATGCCGACGGCTTCCTCGCCAATCGCGGCATGGGCCCGCCTCGCGATCCCGCGACGATCGAGCGGATCGAGCTGCTCAAGGGCCCGGCCGGCGCCCTGTTCGGCGACGTGGATCCCGGCGGCCGCGTCAACATCGTCAGCAAGACGCCCGGCTTCACCCCTTCGGCCAGTGCCGTCCTCACCTATGGCTCGTTCGACACCCGCCGGGTCGAGCTCGACGCCAACCTCCCCCTCTCGCGCAGCTTCGCCGCCCGCATCGTCGTCGCGGCTGAGGAAAGCGACGGCTGGCGCGACCATGTCACGCTCAGCAGGCGGACCGTCGCGCCCTCGCTCACCTGGCGCCCCGGCGATGCCTTCCGCCTGACCTATGTCGGCGAGATCACCCGGTTCGATGCCCCCTTCGATCGCGGCATCCCGGCGCTGAACGGCGACGCCAATGCCCTGCCCCGCGCCAATTTCTACGGCGAGCCGAATGACGGCGTCACCCGCTTCCGCAACGCGCGCCACCAGCTCACCGCGCTCGCCGACCTCGGCGACAGCTGGAGCCTGAACGCCGGCATCGCCTGGCGCACCGGCTCGCTCAAGGGCTTCTCCTCCGACCAGTCCCGCCTGGTCGGCACCAGCCTCTGGCGCCAGCGCCGCTCGCGCGATTTCCTGGTGGACGACCTGTCCGCCCGCATCGAGCTGTCGGGCCGGCTCGGCGCGCATCGGCTGAGCTTCGGCGCCAAGGGCTATCTGCTCGACTATGCCGAGCGCTGGATGCGCCGCAACCCGAGCGCCGCCGCGCCCTATGCGGTCGATGTCCATAATCCCGTCTATGGCGGCACCCCGCCCGTGCTGCTTCCCTTCACCAACAACCACGAGAAGCGCTGGTCCGGCACGCTCTACGCGCAGGACATGTGGGAAGTGACCGACAGACTCAGCGTCACCGGCGGCGTCCGCATCGACGCCTATCGCCAGCGCATCCACAACAACAATACAGGCGCCACCGGCCGCGCGGTCGACCAGCCGGTCAATTTCCGCCTCGGCGCCCGCTACAGGCTCGACGAGACCTTCGCGCTCCACGCGAACTGGGGCGAGAGCTTCCTGCTCAACTCCGGCACCGATCGCTTCGGCCAGGGCTTCGCGCCCGAGCGCGGCAAGGGCTACGAGCTGGGCGTCACCGGCGCCTGGGCCGGCGTGGACGTCGCGCTGACCTGGTTCGACATCCGCAAGCAGGGCATCCTCACCAACGATCCCACCGATCCGAACTTCCTCGCCCCCGTCGGCAACCTGCGCAGCCGGGGGATCGAGGCGGACGCGTCGCTCAAGCTCGCCCCGCACTGGCAGGTCGTCGCCAACTATGCCTGGACGCATGCCCGCACCGACGATGCCGCCTTCGCCACCGATCGCGTGCTCGACGTGCCCGAGCATGCCGGCACGCTCTTCGTCCTGGGCCGCTTCCAGGATGCCGAGGGCCGCGGCCCGTCGGTCAGCGCCGGCGCCAGCTACATCGGCGACCGCGCCGGGGCGATCGACGGCAGCGGGCTGGTCCTGCCCGCCTATCTCAAGGCCAAGGCGGCGGTCGAATACGCCTTCTCGCCCGGACTCGGCGTGCGGCTGGAAGCGGACAATCTGTTCGACGCTCGCTATGCCCAGAGCTCGTACAGCCCGCTATGGATCTTCCCAGGCGCCCCGCGCACCGTCCGCGCCTCGCTGCGCCTGTCCTTGTAGCGGCACGCGCCGGCGCCTATCCTGGGGCCCATGCTGCACGATCTCCCCCTGGGCAGGGCGCTGCGCCGTTTCCGTCTGCTGAACAACATCAAGCAGGGCGATGTCGCCGAGCGCCTGGCCGTGACCCAGGCGAGCGTTTCGCGCTGGGAAAGCGGCGCGCATCTGCCCGAAGCGGCAATGCGCGACCGCATCCTCGCGATGATTGCCGCCCACACCGGCAGTGACGCGGACAGCGCGCTCCGGCGCCTGGTCGAGAGCTCCACCGCCCCGGTCCATCTGGTCTGCGACGCCACCCACCGCCTGCTCGCCGCCTCGCCCGCCCGGACCCAGGGCTGGGGAAGCAGCGCCGACAGCTTCCTCAACCGCTCGCTCTGGCGCTTCGCCAGCCCCGAGATCGTCGCCGCCGAGGAGAGCCTCGCCGATCGCGGCTGGTACGACCGGCCCTTCCAGCGGCTCGAGTTCCACACCGGCCACAATGGCAGCGCGGTGATCGCGGTGCTGCCCAGCAAGATGCGCTGGGAAACGGTGCCCCTCGCCGACGGCCGGATCGGCCGCATCACCACCACGATCGAGTCCGACCCCGAATAATCTATTCGTGGCCATTCGCGGCCCCGATCCCTAGCAGGGCCCGTATGCGCACGCCCTGGCCCCGAATCCTGACGCTCTGGCTGGTCGGCATCCTCGCCGCCGCGCAACTGGCCAAGATCTCCGCCATCGCGCCGATCCTGCGCGAGAGCTTCCACCTCTCCCTCCCCCAGATCGCCCTGCTGATCTCGCTGCTCGAGGTCGGCGGCGCGCTGTTCGGCTTCGTCGCCGGCCTGGGTCTCGCCCGCTTCGGCATGCGTGCCTTCCTGCTGACCGGCGGCGCGACGCTTGCAGCCGCCAGCCTGATCGAGGCGATCGTGCCCGTTCCGATGATCCTGTTCGCCGCCCGCGCGGTGGAGGGCGTCGGCTATCTGCTGATGGTGATCGTCGCCCCCACCGCCATCGCCGCCATCGCCACCGACGAGAGCCGCGGCCGCGCGCTCGCGCTGTGGAGCACCTTCGTGCCGGTCGGCCTGGCGCTCGGCAGCGCCGTCACCGCCTCGCTGGTCACCCTGGCCGGCCCGCGCGGGGTGATGCTGCTCTGGGCCGTCGCGCTCGCCGTGATCACCGCGCTGCTCACCCGCCTGCCCCTTCCCGGCGCCGGCGGCCAGCGGATCACGCTCCCGGCTCCGGCCGCCTGGGTCGCCACCTTCGCCTTCGGGCTCTACACGCTGTTCGTCTGCGCCTTGCTCATGCTGCTGCCGAGCTTCCTGGTCGAGCGCAGCGGCGCCCCGATCGGACAGGTCGGCCTGATCACCGCACTTGCCTCGCTCGCGGCCCTGCCCGGCTCGGCCGCCGCCATGTGGCTGATGCGCGGTGGACAGCTGAGCCGCCGCCGGATGATGCTGGTCTCTACCCTGGCGCTGCTCGCCACCCTGCCCCTGGTCTTCTGGCTCTACCAGCACGCCGCGGCGAGCCTGGTCGAGAGCGGCGTGCTCGCCGTGGGCGCGACTCTGGTCAGCGGCCTCGTCCCGCCGCTGATGTTCGCCCGCCTGCCCGCCCAGTCCGGCGCGACCACGCCCGACGATCCCCGCATCGCGGCCGCGAACGGCCTGATCACCCAGTTCGGCGCGGGCGGCGCGCTGCTCGGCCCGCCGCTCGCCGGCATGGTCGTCGCCGCCTGGGGCTGGCCCGCATTGGGCATCGCACTGATCGCGCTGGTGCTGGCGATGCTCGCCTGCCTGCTGGTCGCCGAGCGGCTCTGACCCGGTTTGACAAGCCGCACCCCGGCCTCCATCCTCCCCGCATGACGTTTCGCGCACCTTCGCTGCGATACCGCGTCCATGCGGGACAGCTCCTGGCAGGCAACTAGCCCCGGGTTCTCCTCAGGCATGTCCGGGAGACCCGGGGCCAAGCAACGCGCCACCTTTCGGCGCCCCGGCGGCAGTGCACCGCCTTTGCCTGGGAGATCCAAGAATGAGCAAGACCCGCAAGGCGGCCAGCCGGCCGCCGATCGACATGATCGATTCCGAAGCCGAGCAGCTCGCCGGCCTGGCGCTCAGCGTCGCGCGCCGCTTCCCCGCGGTCAGCGCACTGCTGCTGCGCGAGACCGAGCGCGCCCGGCTGCACAGCGCCGCCGCCATCTCCCCCGACACCGTGACGATGGGTGCGACGGTGGAGTTCCTCGACGACAGCAACGGCACGCAGCGTACCGTCACGCTCGTCTATCCGGCGGAGGCCGATATCGCGCAGGGTCGGATCTCCATCCTCACCCCGGTCGGCGCCGCCCTGATCGGCCTGCGCACCGGCCAGTCGATCCTCTGGCCCGATCGCTTGCTGACGGTGCTGGGGGTGCGGCGTCCCGTGCCGGGGTGATCGCGGCAAGGGGCAGCCAACCCGGCACGCCCCCGATGGAATGATGCCCCGCAACGGATCAAAGTCAGTCGGCAAGCCATTGTGGCTGCTGCAAAGTTGCGGTTATCTCCTCGCAGGGGGGAATATCTCATGCGATGGAAACAGACGCTCGCGATTGCCGCGCTTGCCTGGGTGACGGCCTGCAGTGGTGGCTCGGGCTCGGTCACGGCCCCCTCGCCGACCCCGTCCCCTACACCCACGCCCACCCCCGCAGCCTCCCGCTATCAACTGGAGGCGGGCGGACCGCTGATCGGCAATGTCCGCTTCTACGAAAGCGCGATTATCGAGCCTGCGAGCAGCAACTATTCCGCGCTGGGCACCGATCTGAATGGCATCGCCTATTTCGGTAATGGCGACGCCCTTGCCGCGGCATTCGGTCCCAAAGCCTTTGTGGACAGGGGCCTGGACAATTCTCTGCTGGGCATCGGTGTCGATCGTTTTTCGGGTCTCCCGATGAACCTCTGGGCTCCCTATGGCTCATCGGTCGCGTCGCTTGTCACCTCGCTGCTCTACACCGTTGACAATCAGGCTGCGGTCAAGCGGGCGCTCCAACTCGATACAAGCTTCGCCTTCGTCAATCCCAATCGCGACTTGCGCACCTTCTCCTGGGCCCGCGCGCTGGGTTCGGCCAATGCCGACGACGTGGCCGACGCGCGCCGCCTTCGCGCGGCCAACGTCCGCCTGTTCGCCTATCTCCACGCGGTGGAACTCGTCCGCTATGAACCGCCCGTCAGCTATACCGAAACCCAGTTCACGCCCTCTCCGGCCGATCTCGGCAAGGTCGTCAAGGCAAATCCCGGCATCGAGCTGTTCACCGAAGCCGGCGCAGCGGCCGTGCTGCGAACCTATCCGCGCTATAGTGTTGGCAACCCGCCCTTTCGAGACGATGTGATCGCCGCTGCGGCGCACTTCCTGACGCTCTATTCCGAATCGATCGGCCCGGCGATCACCGACGACGCGGTCGCCGCTTCCTATATGCTCGCGACCCGCGCCTATCTGCGGCGCACCCTGCTGGAACTGTTCATCGCGAACTCCCCGGCAGCGGCGGCACGCGTCATGGCGATCAGCGCGGCTGACATAAGCCAGGCCGTGGCGCCGTACCTGGACTATCCGACGCTGAGCACGAATGCGCTGTTCCCCGTGCCCGATTTCCTGGTCGTGCCGGCAGGCGGCACCGTCACCATTCCGTTCGACGATCCCCGATCGACCGGCTTGCCCACGCTTGCCGGCAATGATTTCACTTTCTTCCTCGACGGCGGCCAGCCGCTGAAACTCGACCGCGTCACGCTGCCGGCGCGTTTCGACTCGGCAATCTCGGTAACGATGCAGGCCGATCAATCGGTCGTCATCCAGGCCAAGCCCGGCTTCACCGGCGTCGCGTGGTTCGAATATGACGAGACCTCGGCACGCGGTAAACCCAGCGCGACGGGTCGGGCTTATGTGACCGTGCGATAGGCGGGCTCACGTCTTGACCCAAAGGGTCAGACCACCATCTCCACCACAGCCGGATGCCCCAGGAACCCACTCGGGCTCGCCGTCGCGCCATAGGCCCCCGATGCGAACACCGCGATCACGTCGCCCACGCCGGCGCTCGGCAGTGCCACCCGGTCGGCCAGCCGGTCGAGCGGGGTGCAGAGCGGCCCGACTACGGTGACCACTTGCTCCGCCGGGTCCTGCATCCGGTGCGCCACCGCCACGGGATAATTGCGCCGCACCACCGTGCCGAAATTGCCCGTCGCGGCGAGATGGTGGTTCAGCCCGCCCTCGACGATCAGGAAGGTCTCGCCCTGGCTCTCCTTCCGGTCGACCACCCGGGCGAGATACACGCCTGCCTCGCCGACCAGCCAGCGGCCGAGCTCGATCGCATATTCGGTGTCCAGCCTGCCGACCGCCCCCGCCAGCGCCGCGCCGATCGCGCCGACGTCCACCGGCGTGTCGCCCGGGAAATAGGGGATGCCGAAGCCCCCGCCCAGATTGACCAGCGGCGGCACCGCGCCGATCTCATCGGCCAGTCGCGCGGCAAGGTCGATGGTCGCGGCCTGGGTCGCGATGATCGCCTCGGTGTCGAGCGACTGCGATCCGGCGAAGATGTGCAGCCCGCGCCACTCCGCGCCCTCGCCACGCAGCATGTTGACCAGCTCGGGCACATGCACGCTTTCGATGCCGAAGGGGGATGCGCGCCCACCCATCTTCATCCCTGATCCGCGCAGCTCGAAGTCCGGGTTCACCCGCACCGCCAGCCGCGGCGTGGTGCCCAGCGCCTTGGCGATCGCCAGCGCCCGCTGCCCCTCGGCGATCGATTCCAGGTTGATCGTCACGCCCTCGCGGATCGCCGCTTCCAGCTCGGCATCGCGCTTGCCGGGGCCCGCAAAGCTGATCGCGGTCGCCGCCATGACGCCAAGCGCCCGCTCCATCTCGCCCGCCGAGGCCACGTCCATCCCGTCGACCAGCGGCGCGATCCGCTCGAGCAGCGGCGGGAACGGATTGGCCTTGATCGCATAATGGACGCCAACGCGAGCGGGCAGCGCCGCCCGCAGCAGCGCGATCCGCGCCTCGACCACCGCGAAGTCATAGACATAGGCTGGCGTGCGGACGTCCAGCCACGGAAGTTGGCGCAGCTCCGCGAATTCGGGCGGGATCGGGCCAAAGGGTTTCGCGGTGATGGTCATTTCCCCTCTCCCAGGCTCGCCCGCAATGCCGTGCGGTCCAGCTTGCCATTGGCGTTGCGCGGCAGTTCCATCCGCCAATCGTAGCGCGCCGGCTGCATGAAGCTCGGCAGGTCGCGGCGCAGCCGCTCGCGCAGCTCGGTCTCGCGGCTGCCGTCGCCGCGCGCGATCACCAGGATCGCCTGGCCCAGCCGCGCGTCTGCCACCCCAAAGGCGGCCGCCTCGCCGGTCTCGCCGCCGGCCAGCACCGCCTCCTCGATCTCGGTCGGGCTGATCCGGTTGCCGGCCGACTTGATCATCTCGTCGTCGCGCCCGACGAAGCGGAGCAGCCCGTCCTCGCCCAGCCGCACCGTGTCGCCGGACCAAACGGCCATGCCGCCGCTTTTCGCAAAGGCCGGCGCCGGGCGGAACCGCTGTGCCGTCCGTTCGGGGTCCTGCCAGTAACCCTGGGCGACCAGTGGGCCCGCATGGACTAGTTCGCCCTGAGAGGCCGGTGCCCCGTCCGGACCGACCACGACAATTTCCGCGAACGGAATGGCTGCTCCGATCGAATCGGGATGCTTGTCGACCAGCGTAGGATTCAGATAGGTCGATCGGAACGCCTCGGTCAGTCCGTACATCGGATAGAGGTCGGCCGCGGGGAAGCGCGCGCGCAGATCGCGGACCATGCGCGGGGTAAGCGCGCCGCCTGAATTGGTTAGCCGCCGAAGCTTGGATGCAGTCTCAACCGGCCATTCCGCCTCGAGCAGCTGCACCCAGAGCGGCGGCACCCCCGCCAGGCTGGTGATGCCGAACCGCTCGACCGCCTTGATGACGTCGCGCGCGGTCAGATAGTCGAGGGGGACGACGCGGGCGCCGGCGGCCCAGGTCGAGAAGAGCTGGTTCTGTCCATAGTCGAAGCTGAGCGGCAGCACGCCCAGCACGCGGTCTTCAGAATTGATCTCAAGATAATGCGCCACGCTGATGGCGCCGAGCCATAAATTGGCATGACTCAGCATCACGCCCTTGGGCCTGCCGGTCGATCCCGAGGTGTAGAGGATCGCCGCCAGCGTATCGGTGCCAACATCCGAGACCGGAAGTGTCCGCTCGGCGGTGAGGTCCGCATCGGTCAGGACCCGGCAATCGGCGCCAACATCGCCAACTTCGAAGACCGCCAGCCGCGCCTGTTGGGAAACCAGCGCCCTGGCCCCCGAATCCGCCAGGATATGGGCCACCTGGGCCCGCTTGAGCACCGGGTTGATCGGCACATGCACCAGCCCCGCCCGCACCGCGGCAAGCGGCATCAGGCAGGCGGTCCGCGTCTTGGGCAGCCAAGTCGCCACCCGGTCGCCGGGCTCCAGCCCCAGCGCCTGGAGGGCAAAGGCCATCTCACCCACGGCCCGCTCGAGCTGGGCGTAAGTCATTGTCCCGGCCTTGTCTTCCAGCGCCACGGCGTCAGGGGCGCCGCGCTGGGTGAGGCTGTCGAGCGGCCTGGGAACGGGGTCGAGCGGTATCACGGCATTACCCTTATACTTGGCAGCGGCGGCGCCAACCCTTACGGGGGCGAAAAAACCGCTCAGGGGAAAAGCATTGCAGCCCGATGGGTCGCTCGAAGTCGAAAACACCGTCCGCGGCGTACTCCGCGATGTGCTGGGGCTAAGTGCCGAGCGTGTCGCGGAATTTCGCGAGGACACGCCCTTGTTCGGCGCGCTGCCCGAGCTCGATTCGCTCGCGGTGGCCGGCGTGCTCACCGAGCTCGAGGACCGGCTCGGCATCCTGATCGAGGATGACGAAGTCGATGGCGAGATGCTCGAGAGCTTCGGCGCCCTCGCCCGCTTCGCCGCAGCCAAGGCGCTCGGGTGATCGACAGCTATGACTGGGCGGGCGGGCGCGAGGCGATGATGCGCTTCGGTCCCGATACCGGCCCGGTCGTGGTCGCGGCATTGCCGCTGTTCGAGGAAGCCAACCGCACCCGCAGCTTCGTGGTGACGATCCTGCGCCTGCTCGCCGCGCGCGGGATCGCCGGCGCGCTCCCCGACCTGCCCGGCCAGGGCGAGAGCATGCTGCCGACCCACCGCACCTCGCTGCTCAAGATGCAGGACGCCTTCAACTTCGCCTGCGACACCTTCGATCGCGACGGCCGCGCCTGCTACGCGCTGGGCATCCGCAGCGGCGCGCTGCTCGACACGCTCGCCCCCGTCGCTGGACGCTGGCACTTCGCCCCGATGCCCGGCGAGAAGCTCTTGCGCGAGCTGAAGCGCACAGCGCTCGCCGCCGATCCACAGCGCACCGACCTCGACGCGCCGATCCTCGGCGGCGACACACCGATCGAGATCGCCGGCAACCTGCTCTCCCCGGCGCTGCTCGCCGAGCTTCCCACCGCCCGCCCCGCGCCGCACGCCCGGATCGTCCGGCTGGCCACCGACTCCGCCGACGCCGCGCTCAAGGTGGAGGGTAGCCCGCTCTGGCGCCGCGCCGAGCCGGACAATGACCCGGCGCTCGCCGCCCTGCTCGCCGACGACATCGCCGCCTGGATCCGCGCATGCGCAAGCTGATCGAGTTCACCTGTGGCGACGAGACGCTGGTCGGCACGCTCGATGACGCCGCCGGGACCACGGGGCTGCTGATCGTCTCTGGCGGCAACGAGATCCGCATCGGCGCGCATCGCGGCATGGCGCAGCTTGCCGAACGCATCGCCCGGGCCGACCATCCGGTGCTGCGCTACGATCGCCGCGGCATCGGCGATTCGACCGGCGACAATGGCGGGTTCGAGTCGAGCAGCGACGACATCACCGCCGCCGTCCAGGCCTTTCGCGAGACAGGCGTCGAGCGGATCATCGCCTATGGCAATTGCGACGCGGCCACCGCGCTCGCCTTCTTCCACGCCCAGGCCGGGATCGACGCGCTGATCCTCGCCAATCCCTGGACGGTCGAGGCCGCGGACGAGATGCCGCCCGCCGCAGCGATCCGCTCACACTATGCCGCCAAGCTGCGAGATCCGAAGGAGTGGCTGCGCGCGGCACGGGGCGGCGTGAACATCGCCAAGCTCGCCAGGGGCCTGGCGAAGATCTCGAAGAGCGCCCCGCAGGTCGAGACCTCGCTCGCCGGCCGCCTCGCCTCCACGCTGGCCGAAGCGCGAGTGCCGGTGACGATCCTGCTGGCGAAGGGCGACAATACCGCGATCGCCTTTGCCGATGCCTTCAAGGGACCGGCGTTCGACGGGGCGCGAGCCAAGGTGAAGATCGACCAGCTCGACAGCGACAGCCACAGCTTCGCCAGCCCCGCCGACAAGGACTGGCTATTCGGGAAGGTGCTGGAGGCACTCGTCACCCCGGCGAAAGCCGGGGTCTCAGGCAGCTAGCGCCTACGGCACGAGATCCCGGCTTTCGCCGGGATGACGGCTTGGATTACTCCGCCGCGTGCTGGACCACCGTCTCGAAGTCCGCCTCGGCCAGGAAGCGCTCGGCGTCGAGCGCCGCCATGCAGCCGGTGCCGGCGGCGGTCACCGCCTGGCGGTAATGCTTGTCCATCACGTCGCCGCACGCGAACACGCCGGGGACGCTGGTCTTGGTGGTGCCGGTCTCGACCTTGATATAGCCGTCGTCGTCCAGCTCGATATGGCCGCGGAACAGCTCGGTCGCCGGGTGATGGCCGATCGCAACGAAGCCGCCATCGACGTCGATCGTCGACAGCTCACCGGTCTCCATGTCCTTGAGCTCGATGCCAACCAGACCCTCGGGCTGGCCGCCGCCGATGAAGCGCTCGACCTTCTTGTTCCACATCACGTTGATCCGCTCGTTGGCGAACAGGCGCTGCTGCAGGATCTTCTCGGCGCGGAACGAGTCGCGGCGGTGGATCACGGTCACGTCATGGCTGTGGTTGGTGAGGTAGAGCGCCTCTTCCACCGCGGTGTTGCCGCCGCCGATCACCGCGACCTTCTTGCCGCGGAAGAAGAAGCCGTCGCAGGTCGCGCAGGCGCTGACGCCCTTGCCCTGGAGCAGCCGCTCGGAATCGAGGCCCAGCCACTTGGCCTGCGCGCCGGTGGCGATGACGAGGACGTCGCCAAGGTAGACGGTGCCGCTGTCGCCGACCATGCGGAACGGGCGCTGCGAGACGTCGACCTCGACGATCGTGTCCCACATCATCTGCGCGCCGACATGCTCCGCCTGGGCCTGCATCTCCTGCATCAGCCACGGGCCCTGGATCACGTCGCGGAAGCCGGGATAATTCTCGACATCGGTGGTGGTCATCAGCTGGCCGCCCGGCTGGATGCCCTGCACCACGATCGGCGCCATGCCGGCGCGCGCGCCATAGATGGCGGCGGTGAGGCCGGCGGGGCCGGAGCCGAGGATCAGCATGCGAGTCGAATGGGTGGCGGTCATCTTGGCTTCCGAATTGGCTGAGCCCCGCATCTAGGGGCTGCGCACGGGTCGAGGCAACATGGGTAGTGTGGGCACGTGCGCAATGGCTGTGGACAACAGCTTTGCCTCGGGCGGTGAAAGCGCTTCTAGCGCCCCGCCACCTCGATCGATCCGATGCCGATCGTGTCGCCCTCCGCGGCCTTGCCGCCATCGACCCGGACGAAGACCACGCCGAGATCGGCAAGGTCCAGCCCCTGTGCCTCCCGTCGGACGATCGCCCCCACCGGCAGCTCGATCCGCGCCATGCCGCCCGCGCTGTGATGGCGCGCCGCCGCAATCTGGAAGGGGCCGATCGAGCCGAGCAGACACTCGGGCGGCGTCCGCCCCTCGCCGTCCAGGTCGAGATAGAGGTCGTAATAATAGCCGCCCAGCTGGCCGCCGCCGCTCAGCGAGATCTGGTCGAGGACGATCGTCACCTCATCGGGCACGAAACCGGCGTCGCGGCTGCGGCGGAGCGGCTCGCGCTGGTAGCGGGCACCGCCCAGCCAGATGCCGCGATAGGGCACCGGCGCGGGCGCGGCAGCGACGGGCGGCGGCGCAGCCCCCGGCGGCGCGGCTTCGACCGGAACCGGTGCGGCCGGCCTGGGCGCCGCGCGCACCGGCCGCGGCGCCGTCACCACCTCCCCCGGAGGCGCCGGCAGCCCGACATCGGCATAGCGATAGCCGAGCCCGGCTCCGTCGAGCGCCACCTTGCGGTCGAGCCCCACGCCCTCGGCATAGTCGAAGCGCCCCGACCAATAGGCGTCGCCCGCCCCCGGCATGCTCCGACCTGCCCCTGCCGCCGCCCAGGCGGTCCACAGCCGGTCGATATTGGCGTGATGCACCCAGAACAGCATGTCGGCGGGCGAGAGCATGCTCGCCATCCGCCCGCCGACCAGATTGTGGATGTTGTTGTGGAACGCCTCCACCTTCGCCTCGAAGCACTCGGCGCTGCCGGCGCGCTCGAAGCCGGTCACCGCCGGATCGAACGCGGCATAGCCCAGCGCCTTGCCCACCTCGTTGCCGATCCGCGGCTCGAACAGCGGGTTGGTGGCGGAATTGCCTGCGGTGAACTCGGCCGGGATTCTCGGATCGGCGAAATAGTCCCAATAGGGCATCCGCAGCGTCGCCGAGCCCGAGACCTCACGCAGCTTCGCCTCGAACAAATGGAGATAGCCGCGGTGCCAGGCGAGGAAATAGGGCTTGCCGTGCGGACAGTGATTCATGTGGACCAGCGGCCAGAAGGCCCAGCTGCCCGGATCCTGCGCGTCCCGATTGGCCTTCATCCGCCGCACGGCCTCCACGAAGCGCGGATAGTCGGCGGTCCGGCGGAACGCCTCCCAAGCCAAACGCGGCTGGACCGGCAGCTCCGGAAGCCTGGCAAGCGCAGGCGCGGCCCCCAGCGCGGCGAGCGCCGCCAATATCCCCCGTCGATCCAGCATGCCCCGCCTCCCCCGATTCGCGACGGCGCATCATGCGGACCGCGCCCGGCACTGGCCAGAGGCGCGGCACCCGGCGGTGCACCGCGCAAGATTCCGCTTGCGATGTAGGATTTCGACTGTTCTACATTTGTTCTCAACGGCCGTTGAGAAGTAAATCGTAGAAGGATCGTACTCACATGACGGACTCCCTCAGCTTCTCCACCATCGCGGACCTCAGCGCCGCCTCGACCGCAGGCCTTTCGAGCGGCCAGACCGCGAACGTCAGCGACCTCAAGCGCGGCGGCAGCTTCCGCCTCGAAACGGGATCGACCGCCACGACGAACACCGGCACCGTCTTCGCGGCATCCGGCGGCGGCCGCTGGCTCCGCGTCAATCCCCTGCCCCTGAACGTCCAGTGGTTCGGCGCGGTCGGCGACGGCGTCACCGACGACCATGCCGCCTTCATGGCGGCGCATGATGCGCTGTTGCCCGAGGGCGGGACGATCCTCGTGCCGAAGGGCTATTACCGGCTCTCGGCCGCGATCAACCAGCATTGCCCGGTCATCTGGCAAGGCGAAGGCAACAGCGCGGCCTTTGCCGACCGGACGATCGGCAGCTTCACCATGAATGCACAAGGATCGGTGCTGCTGATCGATTCGGGCGTCCAGGCCTTCATCATCAATGCCTCCAATACCGACGGCACCGGGACGGCGCCGGACGGGACCTATCCGAACGGCGCGGGATCGGCGTTGCGCGATCTCTACATCCGCTCGAACGGCGGCGGCTCGAGCGTCGACGGCATCTGGATGCGCGCAACCGCCACGCTCGAGAATGTGACGATCCGCGGCTTCACCGGCCGCGGCCTGCGCATCGAGGCGTCGGTCAGCGCAAGCAACCCGGTGAAGGGCAACGCCAACCTGTGGATGCTCACCAATGTCGATCTGATCGGCAATGGCAGCCACGGCCTGCACGTGAAGAGCAACGACGCCAATGCCGGTGTCGCCACGCGGGTCAACAGCACCGCCAATGGCGGCTGGGGCGTGCTCGACGAGAGCCTGATCGGCAACACCTATCTCGCCTGCCATCAGGCGAGCAACACGCTCGGCGCGATGAAGACGATCGACACGGCGCCCAACACCGTGATCGGCGGCTATATCGAGATCACCGCCGCCGGCGACAATGCCGATTTCGGCAATGCCACCACGGTGATCGGCGACCTGGCGGGCCAGAGCACCTCTTCCTCGGCGAGCAGCCGTGCCTTCGTGATGACGGCCGGCCTCTCGGTGGCGGCGCCCTATCGCCATCTCAATCGCCGTGCCTCGCCTAGCGTGCTGGGCGTGATCGGCTCGCTCCAGCCCAATTACGGCGCGATCGGCTGGGGTTCGAGCAACGACGTGATCGGCGCGAACAACCAGGCCGACTGGCAGATCCAGTACAACACCACGTCGAAATGGTGGGACTTCCAGTATCAGGGCGGCGGCAATCCCTTCACCGTGATGCGCTTCCCGACCGGCTCGACGCTGGCGAACCCCAGGAAGTTCGCGGCGGATTTCCCCAATGGCCATTTCCTCGGCGGCCTGTTCCGCGGGATCGGATCGGCAGCACCCACCACGGGGGCATGGCTGCAGGGCGACGTCATCGAGAACAGCGCGCCGGCGGCCGGCGGCAATGCCGGCTGGATCTGCACCACGGCGGGCTCGCCCGGCACCTGGAAGTCGTTCGGAGCGATCGCGGCCTGAGCGGCGAGATCCTTCGCGGGAGGGGCTTCGGCCCCTCCCCTTTCGGGGGACATCGCAAGGATGAATAATGGTAGCGGAGGAGGGACTTGAACCCCCGACCCCAGGATTATGATTCCCGTGCTCTAACCAACTGAGCTACTCCGCCCCAAGAGGCGCACGCATGTCTGCGAAGCGCCCAAAAGGCTTGGCTACCGCCGAAGCGAGGGGGCCCAATAGGTCCGGCCTCGCTCTAGGTCAAGCGAACATGTGACGCGAATGCATTTCCCAGGGGCCGCCGCGATAATGCCAGCTCGCAAGTCCCGCGATCTCCACCTCGCGCGGCTCGAAATCGCGGGAGAGCGCGGCCAGCACCGCCTTGGCCAGCACCGGGCGCACCTTGTTCTGGATGGTAACGTGCGGGCGCCAGCGGCCAGCGTCCTGGGGCGTGAGCAGCCCGGCAAAGGCATCGACCAGCCCCTCACGAATCGCCACCAGCTCGGGGGCCTCGATTCGGTAGGCGACGCCGCCACCCAGCGACATCAGCCCGGTCACCTTCGCGCGCGGCGCCCGCACGCCGCGCGTCTCCACCGAAAGCCGGTGCTTGAGCTCGTCCGCCACCGAGGGCGGAAGCTGGTGGAACAGCGTCAGATGCGCGTCGAGCACGTTCCGCTCGAGCGGATAATGCTCGCGGCGCAGCGCGTTGAACCAGGCCTGGTCCTGCCGTCCCAGCAGCGCCGTGACGATCAGCGGCGCCGCGCGCTCGATCAGATTTCCACCTGGCTGCCCAGCTCGACCACGCGGTTGGTCGGCAGGCGGAAGAACTCCATCGCGCTTTCGGCGTTGCGCAGCATCCAGGCGAACAGCTTCTCGCGCCAGATCATCATCCCCGGCCGCGACGAAGGCAGCAGGGTCTGGCGGGCCAGGAAGAAGCTGGTCTCCATCATCTTGAACTCGGCACCGCAGGCGTTGACCGACTTGAGCGCCGCCGGCACGTCCGCCTCCTGCATGAAGCCATAGGCCAGGATCATGCGGTGGAAGCCCTTGCCCAGGTCCTCGATCATCATCCGGTTCTCGTCAGGGACATAGGGCACGTCCTTGATCTTCACCGTCAGCAGGATCACCCGCTCGTGCAGCACCTTGTTGTGCTTGAGGTTGTGGAGCAGCGCGTGCGGCACGCCCTCCGGCGTCGAGGTCATGAACACCGCGGTGCCCGGCACGCGCGTCGCAGCGGTGGCGGCGGAGGTGATGAAGATCTTGATCGGCATCGCGCTCTCGCGGAGGCGATTGATCATCAGCTGACGGCCCTTCGACCAGGTGGTCAGCAGGGTGAACACCACGAAGCCGACGAACAGCGGGAACCAGCCGCCATCGGGCACCTTGGTCAGGTTCGCGGTGAAATAGGCCAGGTCGACGGTGAAGAACAGCGCGAGCAGCGGGATCGCATAGCGCTTCTTCCACTTCCACAGGCCGAACAGCACCACCGCCAGCAGGCAGTTGTCGATCAGCATCGCGCCGGTGACGGCGATGCCGTACGCCGCGGTGAGGTTCGACGAGGTCTGGAAGGTCAGGACGAGCAGGATCACCATGATCATCAGCGCCCAGTTGATCAGCGGGATGTAGATCTGCCCGGCGGTCGATGCGCTGGTGTGCTCGATGCGCAGCCGCGGCACGAAGCCGAGCTGGATCGCCTGCTGGGTGACCGAGAAGGCACCCGAGATCACCGCTTGGGACGCGATCACCGCCGCCATCGTGGCGAGGATGACGAGCGGGAACTGCAGCACTTCGGGCGCCAGCTCGTAGAACGGGCTGTGCAGCGCCGCGGGATCGCGCATCAGCAGCGCGCCCTGCCCCATATAGTTGAGGATCAGCGCCGGCAGCACGAACCACAGCCAGGAGATGCGGATCGGCTTGCGGCCGAAATGGCCCATGTCGGCATAGAGCGCCTCGGCGCCCGTCACCGCCAGCACGACCGAGCCGAGCGCCAGGAACGCCTTGATCGGGTCGGCCGCGAAGAACATCAGCGCATGGTGCGGCAGCAGCGCGTTGAGGATCGTCGGCGTCTGGACCAGGCTCAGCGTGCCCAGCGTCGCGATCGTCAGGAAGTAGAACAGCATGATCGGGCCGAAGAACGCGCCGACTCGCGACGTGCCCGTCCGCTGGATCGAGAAGAGCAGCACCAGGATGACCACCGCGATCGGCAGCACCAGCTTGGCGAAGGCCGGCGCCGCGACCGACAGGCCCTCGACCGCCGACAGCACCGACACCGCCGGGGTGATCATCGAGTCGCCGTAGAACAGCGCGGTGGCGAACACGCCGAGCAGCACGATCCCCTGCGTCCAGCGCTTGGGATTGCCGCTGGTGCGCGAGATCAGCGCGAGCAGCGCCAGGCTGCCGCCCTCGCCCTTGTTGTCCGCCCGCATGATGATCGTGACGTATTTCAGCGTCACCACGACCATCATCGACCAGAACATCAGGCTGATGACGCCCATGATGTGCAGCGTGTCGAGGTCGAGCTTGTGGTGCCCGGCAAAGGTTTCGCGGAACGCGTAGAGCGGGCTGGTGCCGATATCGCCGAAGACGATGCCGATCGCGCCGATCGCCAGCTTCCACGTCGCATCATGGCTGTGGCCATGCGCGGCATGCGCGTCGAGTTGAGCCGGAGCCGACTCGTCGGCTCCTTCTTTGGGGATGTTCACGGGCGCGGGTGTCGCGTCGGAAAGGAAACGGACCTGGTCATGCGACCTGCGTTCTCGATCTTCTAATTGCGGGCGGGCCGTTAGCACGCGCAGCAAAGGCAATCAACGAATGTCGTTACGCAGGGCTCGACGCGCAAGGGGTGTGGCTGGTTCCGTTGCGAAAATGCGCGTCCGTCATTTCGGCGCGGACGGCGCCCCGGCGAGTCGTACCAGCGCCTGGAGATCCTGCCCGCCGGGCAGCTTGCCCGACGCGGAGAGCCGCCCTTCCCGGTCGTTCCAGCGCAGCTCGGTCCGCGTCCCTGCCCCCTTGCGATAGGCGTTGGTCACGCCGTCATCGTCATAGAGGGTGAAGGCGCCGTCACGCCCCGGATAGACGCGAATCGCCTCGAGCGGCTGGCGCGCCGAAGTGTTCGGCACCTGCGCGCCCAGCGGCACGATCGATCCGGCACGGACGAACAGCGGGATCCGGTCGATCGGCGCCGCGGCGGTGACCCATTGGCCGCCCGCATGCTTCTCGTCGGTCCAGTAGTCATACCAGTCGCTGCCGGCCGGCAGGTACACGCGCCGCGCGGTCACCCCCTGCTCGGTCACCGGCGCGACCAGGAAGGCGGGCCCGAACATGTATTCGTCACCCAGGTTCGCGACATTGGGATCGTCCGGGAAGTCCATGAACAGCCCGCGCATGAACGGCGCGCCGGTCTCGTGCGTCCGGTATCCCAGCGAATAGAGATAGGGAATCAGCGCGTAGCGAAGCCGCAGGAACTTCGCGAGCACCGGCTCGGCCGCCGCGCCATATTCCCAGATCGCTGTGCCGGGGCGCTGGCCGTGGATGCGCAGCGTCGGGGTGAAGACGTTGTAGGCGAACCAGCGGGTGAACAGCTCGGGATAGTCCTTGTACTCCGCCCCCATCGCGGTGGCGCCCGCCGGATCGAGCAGCACCGGGCGCTCGGCGGGCGGGCCGCTCGGCCACTGCCAGCCGCCGGTGTCGCTGCTCCAATAGGCATGGCCGCTGGCGGTGAAGTTCAGCCCGGCCGGCACCTGGCGGCTCAGCGCCTCCCAGCTCGCCTGCACATCGGACGACCAGAACAGCGCGCCGCTGTGCTGGGTGCCCAGATAGGCGGCGCGGGCGAGGATCAGGTTGCGGAAATCGGGCCGATCGCGCGCCGAGCCTTCCGCTACGCTCGACGTGTGCACCAGCGGGTAGAGGTTGTGATAGCGGTCGCCCGATCCGATCGAATAGAAATTGCCGTCGGGCACCAGGTCGGGTTCGGTCTCGTCGAGCCAGAACCAGTCGAAGCCCTGGCTGGCGATATTGTCGCGGATCTTCTCCCAGAACCAGGAACGCGCCTCGGGATTGGTGCTGTCGAGCAGCGCGCCCGCCCGGTCCGCGCGCACCGGCAGGCCATCCACGACTCCGCCGTCCTTGTCCTTCAACAGCCAGCCCTTGGCGCTCAGCAGGTTGAAATAGCGCGATTCGCGCTCGAAGCGTGGCCATACGCTGATGATGCTGTGCATGCCCTGATCGTGGAGCTGCTTGTTCATCGCCACGGGGTCCGGGAAATAGGTCCGGTCGATGTCGAGCTGCCCCATGCGCGTCCAGTAGAACCAGTCGAGCACCATCACGTCGAGCGGATAGCCGCGGCTGCGATAGCCCTCGGCCACGCCGAGCAGCTCCTTCTGGCTTTCGTAGCGCGCCTTGCTCTGGATCAGCCCGAACGCGGCCTTGGGCGGCAGCGGCGTGTCCCCGGTCAGCCGGGCATAGCCGGCATAGATTTCGTCGGTCGTCGCCCCGGTTATCACGAAGAAGGAGACCCGCTCGCCCACCTCGGACTGCCAGTGGGTGCTGCCGTGCAGGCCGGGGGAGACGGTGGTGGCGGAGGGATTGTCCCACACCACCGCATAGCCCTTGTTGGTCACCAGGAACGGAATGCACACCGTCTCGCCCGCCGGCGCGTCGTAATAATGCCGGCAGTCGATCGTCCGCCCGCGCAGGTCGAGCGGGCCGGTGCTCTCCTGGTTCTGCCCGAGCCCGTAATAATGCTCGTCCGTCGGCGCGGCGAAGCTCGCTCCCGCCTTGAACGTCTTCTCGCCATTGACGGTGTGCGGCGCCAGCTCCCACCCGTTCATCCGGGTGAGCAGCCGCCCGTCCGCCCCGCGCACCGACAGCGAGACCCGGGGCAGCGACGGCACGAAATAGCGCTCCATCTGGCTTGGCGCCTTGGGCCAGGGCTGCGGATCGACGGTGAGGGTGAGCGCGGACGAGGCGAATATGTCGCCGCTGCCGTCCGCCTTGTGCGTCCAGCCCTTCGGATCAGCCTTGCCCGAGATGCCATAGCCGGGCGCCGCATCGCTCAGCGCCCGCTCGAGCGAGATGGTGACCCGCACGATGTTCGGCGCATAGGGCTCGACCGCGACGAACGCGCCGTTGCGCTCGACCGTGGCCAGCGACTGGGCACCGGCAGGCAGCGGTGCCAGCGCCAGGGCGAGACCACAAACAACCTGGGCAATCCGCATCGTTCGACTCTCCCCTGGCCCTTGCGTTGCGCGAAACTTCCGTCGCCGCAAGCAGGGCTAAGGTCGTAGTCCCCGGGGCTTGACCCGGGCCCCCGCTTCTTATGTCTTGTCGCGGACGGATCGGCAGGAGAGACGCGGTGAAGACCCTTGGCACAACGCTCGCGCTCCTCCTGGCATGCCCGCCCGGCATCGCCTCCGCCCAGACGACCGACCCGACCGGCTTCGCCGCCGGTGCAGACGTCCAGACCCAGACCCGCGCGATGCTCACCGAGATGAAGCCCGACCAGGGCTTCATGTGGCGCCCGCTGGTCCGCGACGGCGAGAGGGTCGCGGCGATCGAGATCTGGAAGAAGCCGGGCCGCCCGGCGGTCCACCCCGCCGAGGCGGAATATGCGATCGTGCTGGAGGGTGCCGGCACCCTGGTCTCGGGCGGCACCCTGGCCGACCCGGCGACCCGCAATCCCGGGCTGGTCGAAGGCAGCCGGATCGAGGGCGGCACCACCCGCAGGCTCGGCCCCGGCGACGTCATCCTCGTCCCCGCCGGCGTGCCGCACTGGTTCGGGATTACCGGAGACCGGCTGGTCCTGCTCGGCATCAAGCTCCCCGGCGCGAAATAGGCGCCCCACCCGCAGCGGAACTTCTCGACCAAGACGGACAGTCCTGCGGCCAATCGGGACGCCAGACGCGGCGCGACCCGGTATTGCCCGGGACATGTCCCATTCCCTGTTGAAGTTCACCATGCTCGGCCTGACCGTGATCGCCCCGTCGGTTCCCGCCGCCACCGCTGCGCCGGGCGACAGCCGGGCGCCGAAGAAGCTCATGCAGCGCTGGGCTACCGGCACGCCCAATCCCGGCGCCGGCCTGCCCGGCTGGTATTCCAGGGCGCCCGACCTCCATGTCCACCAGCCCCTCAGCGGCCCGCGCATCCCGGTCGCCGAGATCGATCTGCTCCGCCGCCGCGCGATGCTGGTATTCGACGCACTGATGCTCCAGCCATCGCTGCGCGACGTGCGCGGCACCGCGCTCCAGGCCGACATCAACATCTCGGTCGTCCCTACCGAGGCGGGGGTGAGGCTGGTCGGTGCAACCTTCAGCATCAACGCCAAGAGCGTGATCGAGGGCAAGCCCGGCACCATCCTGCGCGACGGACGCTACATTACCCCATCCGAGGAAGGCGCGGTGCTGCGCGTGTTCCTCAACCCCTATGACATGATGGCCCACCGCCAGGTGCTGGCCGAGGGCATCCAGGGCGGCAGCCTGCAGATCCGCACCGGCTCCGCCTTCGGCCTCTACGTCGCCGATCGCCTGCCGGACTATGATCCCCGCTCCGAATATGCCTGGAGCCCCAGGTCGCTCGCGGCGCAGTTGCAGAACGACCGCAGCTGGTACCAGCCCGGCGCCCCGGGCGTGCACCCGCTGCTGGTCCATGTGTCCAGCTATTCGCAGGAGAATGACGCCCTGCGCACCGACCGGCTCGATCCCGAGCGCCCGGTCGCCCGCCTCGCCGCGGCGATGTTCATGACCGATTGGGAGGATGTCCGGCGCCGGATGAAGGCGCTGCGCTGATCAGGCCCAGAGATCGCGCACGGTGCGCCCGCTGGGCGGCAGGTCCTCGAAGGTGTCGAGCCCGTCGAAATGATCGATCGGCAGGTCGGCAACCGCATCGAGTTCGGCGAGACGCAGGTTCACCGCCATGCGCCGCCGGCCATCCTCCTCGAGCCGTAGTCCCCGCCACGCCAGCACCCCGGCGCAGCTCGGGCAGAACAGGATCTCGAGCGCCGGATCTTCCTTGCCGACCCGGCGGAAGCGCGAGGTCGGGCCGATGACGGCGATGCGCTCGCCTTCGAAATCATAGGCCCAGAGCGCGCCGTAGCGACGGCATAGCGTGCAATTGCACGCCGTGATCGAGCCGGGATCCCCGCTCAGGGTCCAGGTTGCCGCACCACAATGGCAGGATCCCTTCAGCATAGGCCTCTCCGGTTGATCGAGTGCCATCCTGCCAGCACCGGTCGCTGCCGGCCAGTCGGCTCGGCCCGGCCGCCGATATCGACAGGGCTTCCCGCGTTGGCGGAGCGCCGCTTTGCGGCCATACAGCCTTGCCTGCTCACCACGGCGAGAAACAAAAGAGGGAAAACAATGCGTCTATCCTGTATCTGCGTACCGATTGCGCTGCTCGTTCCGGCGCTCGCGCATGCCGGCGCCTGCGAGGAATCCTTCACCAAGAGCGGGAGCTTCATCAGCGGCCAGAAGTTCGCCGCCTCGGTGACGCTGCCGGGCCTGACGCCGGCCAGCGCGATCGGCCAGATGCGCGGGATCGTCGTCGCCAAGGGATATGACGTGCTGGCTGCCGAGGCCGAGGACGGCAGCATGCTGATCGAGCAGCCGCAGACCGGCAAGGCCCGCGCCTTCCCGATCACCATCACCGCCACGCCCGATGGCAATGTCCGGATGGAGGCGAAGCTGCGCGCCGGCATGTCGGCTCCGAGCGAGCCCGCCAAGGCCGAGATGTGCGGCATGCTGAACCAGCTGAAGACCGGCAGGGCGGGAACCGCGGCGGCCAGCGCGGGCATGAACGCGGCCGGCAACAAGGCACCGCTCGACATGGATGCGCTGTCGATCTCGCACCAGATCTCGAAGGACACCCAGCGCAACGCCGCCGCCATTCCGCTGCGCTACAAGGACAAGACCTTCATCGTCAGCGGCACGGTGAAGTCGATCGACAAGATGGATGACGCCTATGTCGTCACCTACGACATCCCCGAGCCCTATAACGAAGCGATCCGCCTGCCCGGCACCGCACCGTTCAAGACCGACATCTTCTGCCGGTTGGCCAAGGGCCAGTCGGTGTTCGCGCTGCAGCTCAAGCCCGGCAAGCGGATCAAGCTGTCGGGCGTCTACGCCAATTTCAACCCCAACGCCCATGGCCTGCTGCTGGAGAATTGCCGCCCGGTGAAGTGATCGTGCGCGAGGGCCCGCCACGTTGGCGCGGCCGGCCCTCGCCATGGCTCATCCAATATCCGCTGCGCCGGGTCGGGCCGCCACGCCAGCGCAGTCTTCCCCGATCCGGGCAGAGCCGGAAATATCCGCTTCCCTGTCCGAAGACATTCGGCGCCCGAATGCGGGTCGCAACGCGCGCCCGGCCTTTCGCAGCAGAGCGTGTACATCCTGGCTGAAACGCCGGTGATGTTCACGCCAGGCGCGATCATACATCTCATCGATCATGGCTGCCCTCCGGATCAGAAGCTGGCCCGGAAGAGATGCGGATCTTCGGCTCCCGCTTCCAACAAAAGGATCGACACCTCTTATCAAGAGGCTTTATCAAGCGGCCATGCGACGGCTTCCCCCGCTTCCCGCAGTTCGCGCATTCGAAGCGATCGCGCGCAGGGGCACCTTCACGGCGGCGGCGGCTGAATTGGGGATGACCCAGGCCGCCATCAGCTATCAGATCAAGATCCTCGAGGAGCGGGTCGGCGAACCGCTCTTCGTTCGGCGGGGAAGACGCGCCGAACTGACTGCCGGTGGGGCCCGCGTCGCATCGCGGCTGGCGATCGCTTTCGACGAGATCGAAATGGCGTTCGACGAGCTTACCGGCGAGAGCGAGACGGTATTGCGCATCGCCACGACGGCGAGCTTCGCGAACAACTGGCTGGCGCGGAACATCGGCGCCTTTCAGGCCGAGCATCCGGATATCGAGATCGAGCTCGAAGTCAGCGGTGCGGTGATCGACCTTGCGGAAGCCCGCATCGACGTCGCCATAAGATCCGGCCGCGGGGACTGGCCTGGCCTGAAATCGGAGCATCTGGCCACGGTCGACTTCACCCCGATGTGCAGTCCCGCGCTGGTCGAGGGGCGCCATCTGCCGCTGGATGCCGGCAAGGCCCTGGAAATGCAGAGAATCAGCCCGCAGGATCGATGGTGGCCGATATGGTTCCGAAGTGCCGGCGTGGAGATCGGGGACGATCTCGGGCGCGGCGGCATTCGCATGGACTCACAGGCGACCGAGGGGCAGGCGGCCCTCGCCGGACATGGAATCGCGCTGATGACCCCGATGCTATGGCGTCCGGAACTCGCGAGCGGGCGCCTCATATGTCCCTTCGCCACCATAGCCGATGAAGGCACCGCCTATTGGTTCGTCCATGCCGAGAACCGCCGACATACGCGCAAGATCGCCCGGTTCCGCGACTGGCTCGTCCCGGCGTTTCGCGCGATGGCCGCCGCGCCGGCAACGGGCGCGATCGAAGGGGCGTAGCTGCCTTTCCACCGAACCGCTTCTTCGCCCCTACCGCCCGCCCCCGAACAGCGCCTCCGCCTCGCTCCGCGTCGGGATCGCCCGCAGCACGAAGCTGGAATTGATCGTCACCACGCCGGGCAGCCGCCCGAGATGCTCGCGGTGCAGTCGCTCATAATCGTCCAGGTCCCGCGCCAGGATCTTCAGCCGGTAATCCTGCCCGCCCGAGACCAGCGCGCATTCCACCACCCCGTCGATCTGCGCCACCGCCGCCTCGAAGCGTGCCAGGTCTTCCTCCACCTGCGTGCCGAGCGTGATGTCGACCAGGGCGGTGATCCGGAAGCCCAGCCGCCGGTGCCCGAGTCGCGCGCCATAGCCGAGCAGATGCCCCGATGCCTCGAGCGCCTGGATCCGCCTTGTGCAAGCCGATTGCGAGAGGCCCACCTCGCCGGCGATCGCGCTCACCGGCGCGCGCGCGTCGGCGGCGAGCGATTTGAGGATAGCTGCGTCGATCCTGTCCATCCTGCATGGATAGCGCATTTTCATGCTATTTACAGTGATTCCATGCGCCGAGCCGCCCCGCTTGTCATATCTTTGCAGGGATTCGCCGCCCGCCATGCGATATTCTGCGCGCCAATCGCTTTTACGGAGAGGCTCCCATGCGCATCGGCGTTCCCAAGGAAATCAAGAATCACGAATATCGTGTCGGCCTGACCCCGGCCTCGGTGGCCGAACTGGTCCATGCCGGCCATGAAGTGCTGGTCGAGACCAAGGCCGGCATGGGCATCGATTTCGACGACGCGGCCTATACCGCCGTCGGCGCGAAGATCGCGCCCGATGCCGCCGCCGTGTTCGCCGGCTCGGACATGATCGTGAAGGTCAAGGAGCCGCAGCCGCAGGAAATCGCGATGCTCGAGCCGCGCCACCTGCTGTTCACCTATCTCCACCTCGCCGCCGACAAGCCCCAGGCCGAGGGCCTGATGGCCTCCGGCGCGACCTGCATCGCCTATGAGACCGTCACCTCGAACTCGGGCGCCCTGCCCCTGCTCAAGCCGATGTCGGAAGTCGCCGGCCGCATGTCGGTCCAGGTCGCCTCGCACTATCTCGAGAAGGAACAGGGCGGCCGGGGCGAGTTGCTCGGCGGTGTGCCGGGCGTGGCACCGTGCAAGGTCGCGATCCTCGGCGGCGGCGTCTCGGGCATCAACGCCGCGCAGATGGCCACCGGCCAGCGCGCCGACGTCACCATCTACGACATCAACAATGAGCGTCTGGCCGAGCTCGACATGCATTTCGGCAGCCAGATCAAGACCGCCTATGCCAGCAAGGCTGCGATCGCCGAGGCAGTGAAGACCTCGCAGGTCGTGATCGGCGCGGTGCTGGTGCCGGGCGCCGCGGCACCCAAGCTCGTCACCCGCGACATGCTCAAGACGATGATGCGCGGCTCGGTGCTGGTCGACATCGCGATCGACCAGGGCGGCTGCTTCGAGACCAGCCACGCGACCACGCACGACAACCCGGTCTATGAAGTCGACGGCGTGATCCACTATTGCGTCGCCAACATGCCGGGCGCGGTCGCCCGCACCTCGGCCTTCGCGCTCAACAACGCGACGCTGCCGTTCGTGCTGAAGCTCGCCAATCTCGGCGCCGAGGGCGCGATGAAGGCCGACAAGCACCTCGCCAACGGCCTCAACGTCTACAAGGGCAAGATCGCGTTCAAGGCCGTGGCCGACGATCTCGACCTGCCGTACGAGGCCTGGGCGGGCTGATCGCCGCGCCTTGCAATGTAGGATTTCGGATGGTTCGCTGGAGCGGTCGGGACCCGGGTCCCGGCCGCTCTTTGCTTCGTAGGAAAGATAGGATCGCGCATGCGCAAGGATAGTGCGAGATGCGCAGCCAACGCGGGAACTATGTCAACTTAAGGCACCCAAAAACGCGCGCCTGGCCTGTACTATTGTGTACTTCCGCGAGTCGGCGCTGAGGGGCGTGTAGGAAATCAGGGCCTGGTCTGCGGTGGCCCCTGCCGCCGTGCCGCATCGGCCAGAAACATGTCGAGCACCAGCAGCCGCGCTGCCAGCTGGTCGCGATAGCTTGCCTTTTCCGGGGTCAGCGCCAGTGCCTTCTCCCACCAGGGCTTGGCCTCGGCATAGCGGCCGGCACGGACCAGCGCGAGGCCGTAGAAAAAGGGCGGGCCGGGATGATTTGGGCTGATCGCCAGCGCCTTGTCGAAGGCGAACTGCGCCGCGGGCGAAATCTGGTTGCCGTCATATTCGGCCAGCGCCGCGCCGAAGCCGGTCCACAGCGCCACGTCGCCGGGCACCTGGCGCACCGCGCCCTGCCACACCTTGGTCGCCCGCTCGCGATCGCCCTGGCGGAGCATGCCGTCGGCAAGATTGCCATAGCTCCAGGCATAGGTGCCGTACTTGCCGAACATTGCATCGCGCAGGTCGATCAGTTCCTGGTTGGCCAGGTTCTTCCCGCCATCGGCCGTCACCGGATGGCCGGGAAGCGCCGGGCTGCCCTGCCAGGCATAGCCCGCCGCGCCGAGCATGATCGCGGTCGCCGCCACGGTCCACAGCTTGCGCGGATAGCGCAGCAGCATGAGCGCCAGCGCCGCGACCAGCGCCACCAGGGCGAGCATCAGCCAGCCCATCACGCGGCTCCCTTGCGGAACAGCCGCCGCGCGAGCAGCAGGCCGATGGCGAGCAGCAGCAACGGCGCGATCCAGAGCGGCGCGGTCACCCAGCTGAGCGGCGGGTCATAGGTGACGTAATCGCCATAGCGCTGGATCAGATAGGTGCGGATCGCCGTCGGCTGCTCGCCCTTGGCGATGCGCTCGCGGACCAGCGCCCGCATGTCGCCGGCCATCTCGGCGTCGCTGTCGGCGATCGACTGGCCCTGGCAAACCAGGCAGCGCAGCGTCTCCATCAGCGCCTTGGCCTGCGCCTCCTGCGCCGCATCGGGCAGCTGGCTATAGGCGAGCGGGGCGGCCGGCCGGTTCGAATCGGCGAGGACCGGGCTCGCAGAGAGCAGCGCAAGCAGGATCGCGGCACGCCTCACTTCGCGGCCTCCAGCTTGGCGAGAATCGCCGGGATGTCGTCGGCGCGGATGTCGCCGATATGCTGGTCGACGATCCTGCCCTGGGCGTCGATCAGGAAGGTCTCGGGCACGCCCGACGAGCCCAGCGCGATCTGCGCTTTGCCGGTCGGATCATCGCCGATCCGCGCATAGGGATCGCCGTTGCGCTGCAGGAAGCCCTGCACCGCCTCCGGCGTGTCGCGGATCGCGATTCCGTCGATCTCGACGCCCGCCTGCCGGAGCTTGAGCAGTTGCGGCGCCTCGGCGATGCACGGAATGCACCAGCTGGCGAAGACGTTGAGCAGGCGCGGCTTGCCCTTCAGCGCCGCGCTGTCGATGCCCGGCTTGGTCGCCAGCAGCGGCTTCATCGCCAGTGCCGGCAGCGGCTTGCCGACCATCGCCGAGTGGATCGTCCGATCGGCCGGCTTGATCAGCCCGCCCGCGACCAGCGCGAAGACCAGCGCGAACAGCGCCAGCGGCGCCCAGATCAGCAGCCGCCTCATGCGTCGTTCTCCGCGTCGCGCCGCTCGCGCCGGACGCGTCCGATCAGCGAAAGCAGCCCGCCCAGCGCGACCAGGAAGCCGCCGGCCCAGATCAGCGTGACGAACGGCTTCCACCAGGCCCGAATCTGCCAGCGCCCCTGCCCGTCGCCCTGGCCGATCACGGTGTAGAGCTGGCCATCGAGCAGGGTCGCGATCGCCGCCTCGTTGGTGTTGGTAGGCGGATTGGCGAAGAAGCGCTGCTGCGGGAACAGGTCGATCGTATCGCCGCCCCGCGTCGCCTTGAGATGCGCCTCGAGCGCCGACCAGTTGGGACCAACCGCCGGCCGCACCTCGAGCAGCTCGACACGGTAAGGGCCGACCGCGACGTTCTGCCCGACCGAGATCGCCGCCAGCCGCTCGACCTTGAACGCACCATCGGCGGCCATGCCGGCGATGCTCACCGCGATGCCGAGATGGGCTATGACCATGCCGTAGATGTGCAGCGGCGTGCGACGCAGGTTGCGGCGGATCAGCGGGATGACGCTGGCGACGGCAAGCATGGCGGCGAGGCCCAGCGCCAGCGACGGCATCCAGTGCGCCCCTCCTAGCGCGAAGACGAGCGCAAAGGCGATGCCGCCGACGCCGACCGGCACCAGCAGCTTGCCGAACAGCGTGTTCCACTGGTCCCGCCGCCATTTGAGCAGCGGTCCGGCCGCGGTGGCGGCGACGAGCGCGAGGCCGACGGGCGCCGCCGCCTTCTCGAAGAAGGGCGCGCCAATCGACAGCTGCACGCCGGCGGCCTGGGCGACGAGCGGATAGAGCGTACCGATGAAGACGACGCCGAGGATGACCGAGAGCAGCAAATTGTTGAGCACCAACGCGCCCTCGCGGCTGACCAGCTCGAAGGTCGCACCCTGCTTCACCGTGCCGATCCGCGCGCCGAACAGCGCCAATGCGCCGCCGATATAGATGCCGAGCAGGGCGAGGATGAACCCGCCGCGGGTCGGGTCGACCGCAAAGGCATGGACACTGACCAGGATGCCCGAGCGGACCAGGAAGGTACCGATCATCGACATCGAGAAGGCCACCACCGCGAGCATCACCGTCCAGGCGCGCAGGCCGTCGCGGGTGGCGAGCACGGTAACCGAATGGAGCAGCGCGGTCGCCGCCAGCCAGGGCATCAGCGAGGCGTTCTCGACCGGGTCCCAGAACCACCAGCCGCCCCAGCCGAGCTCGTAATAGGCCCAGTAGCTGCCGGCGGTGATGCCGATAGTCAGGAAGATCCAGGCACCGAGCACCCAGGGCCGCATCGCCCGGGCGAAGGCCGGGCCGACGTCACGCATCAGCAGCGCGCCCACCGCGAAGCTGAAGGCGACCGAAAGCCCGACATAGCCGAGATAGAGCGTCGGCGGGTGGAAGGCGAGGCCCGGGTCCTGCAGCAGCGGATTGAGCCCGCGCCCGTCCAGCGGCGCGGGCTCAATCCGGACGAACGGATTGGAGGCAAAGGCTAGGAAGGCGTAGAAACCGATCGCGATCGCCGCCTGCGCGCCCAACGTCGCGGCGAGCGTGGCGGTGGCGAGGCGCTTCTCGAACAGCGCCACCCCTGCCCCGGCCGTCGCCAGCACGGTGACCCAGAGCAGCATCGAACCCTCATGGTTCCCCCAGGCACCGGCGATCTTGTAGATCAGCGGCTTCATCGAATGGCTGTTCTCGACGACGAGCTCCACCGACATGTCGGACAGGACGAACAGCGTGATGAGCAGCCCGAACGCGCCGAGCGCGAGCAGGCCCTGGACGACAGCGACCCGGCGCAGCGCGGTCATCACCGAGGCGCCCTTGCCGTCCAACGCCCCCTTCGCCGCGCCCCAGGCGAGCATCACCTGGACGAGCGCGAAGCCCGTCGCGAGCCACAGGGCGGCGAGACCGGCTTCGGCGATCACTGCTCCAGCGTCTTCGTCTCGTGCATGTTGCCGGCGGCCTGGGGCGGCATGTAGCGCTCGTCATGCTTGGCGAGGATGTTGTCGGCGACGAAACTGCCGTCCGGCTGGAACCTGCCCTCTGCCACCACCCCCGAGCCTTCCTTGAACAGGTCCGGCGTCACGCCCTTGAACGCGACCGGCACCACCGCCTGACCGTCGGTCACCACGAAGCGGATCGAGACGCCGTCGGCGGCGCGCCGGATCGAGCCCTTCTCGACCATCCCGCCCAGCCGGACGTGCCGGTCGAGCGGCAACGGCTTCCCCTTCACGTCGGCCGGGGCATAGAAGAACGCCGCCTGGTCCTTGAGCGCCGACATCGCCAACGCCGAGGCGCCGAGGATCGCCCCCAAGGCGAGCAGCGCGAGGACGAGCCGCTGGTGCTTCGCCTTCATGCGCGGCCACTCCGCAGCGCTTCGGCCGCAGCCTCCGCCCGGCGCATCGCAGCATAGCTGAGCGCAGCGATCCCGACCGTGCCGACCAGCACGATCAGATAGGCAGCGGTGATGAAGGGCCAGTGGTTCATGCCGCCGCCATCCGCCGCAGCCGGGCCTCGACCTTCTGGTTCGCCAGGATCGCGCGCATCCGCATCAGCACCACGCCGGCGAAGAACAGGGTGAAGCCGGCCAGCGTGAAGAACAGGGGCCAGAGCAGCGAGATATGGATCTTGCCGGTCACCACGCTCTCCCCCTGGTGTAGCGTGTTCCACCAGATCACCGAATAATGGACGATCGGCAGCAGCGCGCTGCCCGCCACGCCGAACAGCGCCGGCACCCGCCCGTCGCCCGAGCGCTCGGCATCGGCGCGGTCGAGCGCGATCCAGGCGATGTAGACGAAGAAGAGCAGCAGCATCGAGGTCAGCCGTCCGTCCCATTCCCACCAGGTGCCCCAGGTCGGGCGACCCCAGATCGAACCGGTGAGCAGGCAGAGCGCCGCGAAGGTCGCCCCTGCCGGCGCGATCGCCCGGGCGGCGACGCTGGCCAGCGGGTGCCGCCAGATCAGATAGCTCAGACAGGCGATGGCAAGACCGCTCCACCCGCCCATGCCCAGCCAGGCGCTCGGGACATGGATGTAGAGGATGCGCGCGCTTTCCTTCTGCACCGCGTCGGGCGGCGTGAGCGTCAGCCCGGCCCAGCAGCCGAACAGCACCAAGGCCACGCCGATCCAGAACAGGATCGGCGTCAGCGGCCGCGCAATTCTGAGGAAGCGCGCGGGATTGGCGAGGGCATGCAAGGCAGGCACCCGCAACGACTAGCGGGGTTCGGATGCGGAATCCATGCTGAGAATTGACAGGTTTGGTGAGTTCCTGTGAGCCGTTCAGTCCGGGCAGCGGCGCAGCGCCATGGTCGGGAAGCTGCCCTCGCCCACCGACACCGGCAACAGCCGGTCCGGCGCGCCTTGGCCGACCAGGCGAAGGCTGTCGCCTTCGATGCGGAACGCCATCGCCACGTCCGCGGCGTCCTTCCGCGACTCCGGCCTCGTGGCGAGCGCGCTGTCCACTTCGATCACGAACATCACCGTGCGAGAATCCGAGCCATCGCTGACGATGCGCCGCACCGGAAGCGAGTTCACCGGTCGTCCCTTGCTGACGAAGTCGATCGTGTCGCGCGAAAAATAGAAATAGGTATCGCCGCATTCGGAAGCGGCGCGCGCCCAGCGATGGCCGACGATCTCGTCGGCTCTGCCGGTGCTCATGTTGCAGGCGGCGAGCGCCAGCAGGACGATCAACAGGGGTGCGGCGCGCATGCCCCGTGCCTGCCCCATCGGGCGTTTCCAGCGGCATAACGGCGAGAGTTAATGTTTGGAGACATTATGTGAATCCGCTCCCGGAGGACGCCTCCCAGCCGCTCAATGCACTTCGCTCAGATGCCCCAGCTTGTCCGGGTTGCGCGTCACATAGATGCCGGTGATCTTGCCTTCCTCGATCGCCAGCGCAGTGGTCTGGAGCACCCCGCCCGGCTCGATCGAGACGAAGCCCGGCAGGCCGTTGATCATGCCGTAGCGCACGATCCTCGACATCTCCTTGGCGAAGAAGCGCGCCAGCGACGTGAACAGCTTCATATTGTCGTCCACGCCCTGGATCGGCTTCAGGCCCGCATGGACCTTCCCACCGCCATCCGACCAGGTGGTGACGTCGTCGGCGAGCAGGCCGCGAAACGCGGTCATGTCGCCGCTGCGCGACGCGGCGAAGAAGGCGGCGACGATCTCCATCCCCTTCTCCTTCGGCAGATCATAGCGCGGGCGCGCGGCGCGGACATGGGTGCGCGCCCGGCTGGCGAGCTGGCGCGCGGCTGCGGGCTCACGCCCGATCGTCTCGCCCACTTCCTCGAAGCTCACCCCGAACACATCGTGGAGCAGGAAGGCGGCGCGCTCCAGCGGTGACAGGCGTTCGAGCGCCATCATCAGCGGAAGGGTCACGTCCTCCACTTCGTCCTCCTCCTCGACGATCGGCTCGGGCAGCCAGGGGCCGACATAGGTCTCGCGCCGGGCACGGGCGGACTTGAGCTGATCCAGGCACAGCCGCGTCACTACCCGGCGCAGGAACGCCTCGGGCTCGCGGACCTGGTCGCGGTCGGTGTCGAGCCAGCGCAGGAACGCGTCCTGCACCACGTCTTCCGCGTCCGCGACCGAGCCGAGCATGCGATAGGCAACGCGCGCCAGCCGCGGACGCAGCGGATCGAAGCTCGCCGCTGCGTCCGCGCCGGTCACGCTGCCGCCACCACGGGCTTGGCGTCGTAGAACAGGTCGAACCCGACCGCGAGGCGATTCCAGCCGTTGATCACGTTGATCATCAAGGTGAGCTGCACCTGTTCCTCCGGGGTGAACTCGAAGGCGAGTTCCTCATAGACCGCCTGCGGGGCCCGTGCCGTGGATACCAGAGTCATCGCATCCGTCCATGCCAGCGCGGCGCGCTCGCGCGGCGTGAAGCAGGGCGCCTCGTGCCAGGCACTGAGCAAATAGATGCGCTGCTCGGTCTCGCCGGCCTTGCGGGCATCGGCGGTGTGCATGTTCAGGCAGTTGGCGCAGCCGTTGATCTGCGAGGCGCGGATCTTCACCAGTTCGAGCAGGCTGTGCTCGAGCTTCGGCGCGATCTTGAGCGACATTTCGAACCACGCCTTCATCTCGGCGGGGGCGGCGGTGTAGAGGTCGAGGCGGCCGGTCATCTTGCATCTCCTTGGTTGGATGCAGGCATGACGAGATGGCCGCGCAGGATGTGACATGGGGGTGCGATTTTTTTGCCTCACCCGCCTCTTTTCTTGCCGTCATCCCCGCGCAGGCGGGGATCCAGAGTCACGAAGGACGTCGCTATGCGACCCTGGATCCCCGCCTGCGCGGGGATGACAAAATAGGAGTTACTCCCCCTGCGGACCCGAGAACGGATCGGTCACCGCCGGCTGGGTCGGGATCGGCAGGCGGGGCAGCGGCTTGTCGGCATTGGCTGCATCCAGCAGGAACGCCGCCAGGATGATCGCCGCCTGGCGCATGTCGGCCGCCTTCAGGTGATCGAAGGTATCGAGCTGGGTGTGGTGCACCCGGGTCTCGTAATCGAGCGGATCCTGGATGAACTGGAACGCCGGGATGCCGACCGACTGCATGAACTGATGGTCGGTGCCCTCGGTCTTCTGGATCGCCACGGTCGATGCGCCCATCGAGGCGAAGGGCTCGAGCCACTCCTTGAAGATCGGCACCGCCGCCATGTTGTTCTCGGCATAGATGCCGCGGATCTTCCCCGAGCCATTGTCGAGGTTGAAATAGGCGGCGAGGTCCTTGTGCCCCGGCAGGGGGGTGATCGGGAAGCGGGTCGCCCAGCTATAGTAGAATTCGTCGGCGCTGGGGACGTGATCCCAGGCCGGGCGCTTGGCCAGATGCTGCTCGATATAGGCGATCGAGCCGTACAGGCTCTGCTCCTCGCCGGCCCAGAGCGCGAAGCGGATCGTGCGCTTCGGCTTGATCCCGCTGGCGGCGATGATCCGTGCCGCTTCCATCACCACCGCGCTGCCCGCGCCATTGTCGGCGGCGCCGTCGCCCGCCACCCAGCTGTCGAGATGCGCGCCAGCCATCACATAGCCGGCCTTGGGATCGCGGCCCTTGATATCGGCGAGGATGTTGTAGGCCTTGGTGTCGCTGTCGTCGAAATGGACGTTGCTGTCGATCTCGAGCGTCGGCGCCTTGCCGGTCCAGGCGAGGCGGACGAGGCGGCGGTAATCCTCGGCCGCCATCTCGATACCCGGTACCTTGGGCGTCTCGCCGACATGGTGGAGATAGCCCTCGCCATGGATCAGCTTGCCGTCGCTGCGCGAGCGCGTGACATAGGCGACCGCGCCTTCCTCGGCGAGGAACCTGGCGAGCTGGCCCTCGAACTTCGCACGGCTCAGCGACTGGTCGAGCTTCGCGGGATCCCAGTTCGGCTCCTCATAGACGTCGAGCTTGGCGAGGTCCTCGTCGCTCAGCCGCTGGAACGGCGCTTCCTTGGGTTCCGAGCCGGTGCCGGGGGCCGAGGTCAGCACGATCTTGCCAGCGAGCTTGCCCTTCCACTGGGCGAAGTCCCCCGGGCTGCGCAGCGGCGCGACGATCACCGGTGCGGTGACGGGCCCGTTGGTCGCCGGCGTCCAGGCGATCGGGATGGCGGTGAGCTGGACCAGGCGCGGCGCGACCATGCGGACGCTCGACTTCTCGATCCACCAGCCGCGACCGAAATCGAAGCCCTCCTTGTGGACGTCGGTGAGGCCCCAGCCCTTGAACTTCTCCTGCGTCCACTTCTCCGCCTCGCGCATCGAGGGCGAATTGGTCATGCGCGGACCGATCACATCGGCGAGATATTCGGCGGTGGGCATCACCTCCGAATGATTGGTGCCCTGGTCGACGAGCACGGCGACGGCGGCGGGATCGATCGACTGGGCGGTGGCCGGCGCCGCGATCAGCAGCGCAGCGGTGGCGAGGAGAAAAGTGCGCATGGAGCTCCGCAGAAATGCATGGGGGATGCGCGACGCTATTGGCGGGGCCGAGACTGCGCAAGTCCACGGCAAATTCTCTCGCCCCTCCCTGAAAGGGAGTGGTCGGGGGTGGGTTGCGACCCCGGCGAAGGCCGGGGGAGCCCAGCCACCGGCGGGCAAAAAAAAAGAAAAGGCCGGGCATCGAGCCCAGCCTTTTCAAACCCACCCCTAGCCCCTCCCTTGCAGGGCGGGGAATTGAGATGCGGATCAGCCCCGGCCGATCAGCCGCTGGGCGATGCGATCGGCGACTTCGCTCTCGGGATCGCCGGTGCGGGCGCTTTCGTCCCATACTTCGATCAGGCGATCGGGAATCTTGTCCACACGCGCCTGCACCTCGGCCATGTTGCCCTGGCCGAGATATTCCAGGCCGACATTGATGATGCCGCCGGCGTTGATGACATAATCGGGCGCATAGAGGATGCCGCGATCGTGGAGGCGATGCCCGTCCTGGCGGGTCGCCAGCTGGTTGTTCGCGCCGCCGGCAACGACCGTGGTCTTCAACGCCGCGATCGACTGCTCGGTGAAGATCGCGCCGAGCGCATTGGGGCTCAGCACGTCGGTCTCGATGCCGAGGATCTCGGAGGCGTCGACCGCCTCGCCGCCCAGTTCCGCGGCCAGCGCCTTGGCGCGCTCGGCATTGACGTCGGCCAGCACCAGCTTCGCGCCGTCCCGGGCGAGCAGGCGGGCAACGCCGCCGCCGACCGAGCCGACGCCCTGGATCGCGACGCGCACGCCTGCCATCGAATCGGCGCCGAGGCCGCGCTTCGCCGCCGCCTTCACGCCCAGATACACGCCGCGCGCGGTGACCGGGCCGGGATCGCCACCGGCGCCGCCCTCGGCAACCGGCAGGCCCGAGACGTGGCGGGTCTGGGTCGCGACGACCTTCATCCGCTCCTCGGACATGCCGACATCCTCGGCGGTGACGTACTTGCCGCCCAGCGATTCGACCGCGCGGCCGAACGCCTCGAGCTGCGCGGTGGTGACGGTGGCACCCGGCTCGCTCGCCAGGATCACGCCCTTGCCGCCGCCGAGCGGCAGATTGGCCATCGCGTTCTTGTAGCTCATGCCACGCGACAGGCGCAGCGCGTCGGTTATCGCGGCGCGGTGGTCGGCATAATGCCAGAAGCGCACGCCGCCGGCCGCCGGGCCGAGCTTGCTGGAATGCACTGCGATGATTGCGCTCAGCCCCGATTCGCGGTCGCTGAACAGATGGACGCCTTCATGGTCGTCGAAGTCGGGGAAGCCCCAGTCGGTGATCACGCGCTACATTCCTGCGGAGAGTGCCGCACGAGTGTGTGCCGCGTGCGGTCACAAGGGGAAGAAATGGGGCGGATGACGGGACTTGAACCCGCGACCCTCGGTACCACAAACCGATGCTCTAACCAACTGAGCTACAACCGCCGTGAAGAAGGCGCGCTTAGCCGGGGCCGATGCGAAGCGCAAGATAATTGCCGAGAAATTTTGGCACTATCCGCGGGAAATGCGCACGGCCTCTTCCGGGGTGGTCACGCCTTCGCGCACCAGCGCTCGCGCGGCCGATCCGAGATTGGGTGCGCGGAGGAAGGCGTGGCGCGCCAGGATCGCCTCGTCGCCGCCATCGTTGATCAGCCGACGGATCGCGCCATCGGCGACGATCGCCTCGAACACGCCGGTCATGCCGGTGAAGCCCGTGCCCTGGCAGCTCTCGCAGCCCATCGCCTCGAACACGATCGCGCCCGAATCGAAGCCGAGCAGCGCCGAGACCGATCCCTGCGCCTGCACCGGGCGGCGGCAATCGGCGCACAGCCGCCGCACGAGCCGCTGGGCGAGCACCGCGGCGATCGTGGAAGCAAGGCGAAACGGCTCGACGCGCCAGTCGCGCATCCGCCGGACCGCCGAAACCGCGTCGGGTGCATCGATCGAGGCGATGACGAGGTGTCCGCTCTCGGCTGCCTCGGCCGCGGCGGCAGCGGCCTCGCGCCCGTCCAGCCCGTCGAGCGCGATCACGTCGGGATCCTGCTCCAGTGCCGCACGGATCGCAGCGGCGCCGGCGAGCCCCGTGATACGCGTCGCCCCCTCCACCGCCGGGGTGTCGATCGTCACGATATGGCGCGGCGAACCGGAGAAATGCCGGAGCAACGCCGCGATGGTGGTGCTGCGGCCGGAGCCTGCCGCCCCGGCGACGAGCACCAGCCCGCCGCGGCGCAGCGCCGGGAGCAAAGCGTCGACCACGCCGCGGCTCATCCCGATCGCCTCGAGGGCCCGCTCACGCCGTTCGCCGCCATCGACGCGCAGCACGATGCGCTCGCCGTCCTCCTGCGTCAGGACCGAGGCACCGGTCATCGTGCGAAAAGCGGCGACCAGCGCGGGATCGGCGTGGAAATGGCGCGGCTCGGTCAGCTGGCCGGCGATGCGCATGCGCACCACCAGCGCGGCCGCGTCGGTTTCGAGATGGATGTGCGACGCGCGACGGTCGCGCGCCTCCGCGATCAAAGCCTCGGCCGGCGAACCAGGCTGAGCACCGGCAAGGAACAGCGGCTGCGGAGTTTCCGCTACCGGTGCCAGCGCTTCGGCTTCCATTTCCATAGGATCTCCCTCGCGGAGCGACTTGCGCTAGGCATCGCATGTGACATCGCGCTTGCGCTTTTATGACGTTTTCGGGTCATGCTGGCGCAGGGCCCAGGCTTTTGGCAGAACCCAGCCATGCAGAATCTCGCCTCCCCGCTCCTCAATCTCGGCTCTGGCCATCCGTCCGAGCCGATTGCCGAGCACATCATGCGCTGGCCGGGCGTGCAGCGCGTGCCGCACCCCAAGATCCAGATGTTCATCGCCAAGAACTTCCTGGAGCCTGAGCTCTGCCAGCTGCTGATGATCAAGATCGACGCGGAGCGCCGCCCCTCGACGATCGCCGATGCCAATGACGACTATGCCTTCCGCACCAGCGAGACCTGCGACTTCACCGGCGAGGACGCGGTGGCGACCGAACTCAAGCGGCGAATGACCGCGTTCACCGGGCTCGATCCGACGCATGGCGAGCCGATGCAGGGCCAGCGCTACGATATCGGCCAGGAGTTCAAGGCGCATACCGACTATTTCGAGCCGCAGGGCCGCGACTATGAGAAATATTGCTCGGTGGCGGGGCAGCGCACCTGGACGGTGATGCTCTACCTCAACGAAGTCGAGGCAGGTGGCGCGACGCGGTTCAAGGCGGTCGACAAGATCATCCAGCCCGAGGTGGGCAAGGTGGTCGCCTGGAACAATCTTCGCCCCGACGGCACTCCCAACCCCTCGACCATCCATCATGCGATGAAGGTGCGCGCAGGCCTGAAATATGTCGTGACGCAGTGGTATCGCCAGAAGCCCTGGGGCTGGTGAGCCCCGGCCCTCGCGACAGGGTCTGAAAGCAAACGGCCGGCCAGGTTCCCCTGGCCGGCCGCTGCGTTTCCGGGACCTTCGATCAGAAGGTCGTGCTGAGCCCGAGCGAGAAGATCCGGCCCTGGTTGTAGCGGTTGATGAAGACGATCGCGCCGTTCGAGAAGGTCTGGCTCTCGCTGAACCGCGTGCGGGTCAGGTTGCGGCCTTCCAGCTTGAGCTCGAACTTGCCGCCACCGATCTCGAAGCCCTGACGGGCCACGATGTCGAGGCGGATGCCCGGACGCTCGATGATGTCCGGCTGGAAGCCGTTGCCCGACAGGTTCGACGGGCCACGGTTGGTCACGCGGTCGCTGGCATAGTTGAACAGCACCGTGAACTGCGAGAGGCTCTGCGTGTCCTCAAGGCCGAGCTGCAGGTTGACCAGATGGTCCGACTGGCCGGTGAGCGGTGCGCCGTCACGGAACTGCAGGCTCGCCGGGCCGAAGCCCGTCGCGCATCCGCCCAGCGTCTGGTTGAGCACGTTCGGCACGCAGCTCGCATCGGCAGTGATCTCCGAATGCGTGTAGGTGTAGTTCGCGATCACCAGCGCCCGACGGGTGCTGAAGAAGCTGCCGCCCAGCGTGTCGAGCGGGAAATACTTCTGCATTTCGACTTCGGCGCCATAGAGCTTCGCCTTGGGCAGGTTGGCAAAGCCGGTCTGCAGGCGATCGTCGGCACCGGTGTAGAAGCCGACCTGCTCGATCGGGTTCTTGATGTTCTTGTAGAAGCCCGCGACCGTGAAACGCTGGTCACGCGCGAAGAACCATTCGAGGCGGCCCTCGAAATTGTAGAGCTGCGAGTCCTTGAGCAGCGGGTTGCCGAAGAACAGGCGATCCGAATCCGGATCGCGGAACTGCTGCGGCGCCAGCTCGCGGAACTGCGGGCGCGAGATCGTCTTGGCGAAGCTGCCGCGCAGCTGCAGATTCTCCGCGAAGTTCCAGGTCAGCGTTACCGCCGGCAGGAAATAGTCGTTGTTCAGCTTGGTGGTGGCGGTGCCGATCGGCGTCACGCTCTGATCCGCCTTTTCGTAGCGGACGCCCGCTACCGCGCGCAGACCCTTCAGCGCCTCGGTCTCGGCCTGGACATAGCCGGCGTTGATGCGCAGCTTGGCGTCATAGGCATAGGCGCCGAGCGGTGTGCTGAACTGCATCTCGAGGGTGCAGACGCGCTGGCCGACCTGCGGGCAGGCGTTGTTCACAACGTCCGGGCTCAGCAGATAGTCCGGACGCAGCAGGTTATAGGGGAAGCCCGGCGCCGTGCCGCCGCCCGCGCTGGTCTGGTAGTTGAACTGCAGGCGCCGCGAGAAGCGGTCCGTGTCCGAATAATAATAGCCGGCGGACAGGGTCAGCGGCACCGGATCCAGCTTGTAGATGACGTCGGCCTGGCCGGTCCAGAGATTCTCCTCGAGGTCCGAGAAGATGACCGAGGCGAAGGGCGAGAAGCGCTGCGAGACCTGGTAGGCGCCGTTGCACTGGAAGCCCGGGGTGCCGTTGCCTCCGTCATAGTTCGCCTGGCCGCCATTGGTGGTCGTCGCCGAACAGAGATAGTCGAACTGGCGCTCGTACGGCGCGTTGCGCTTCGAATTGGCATAGGCGCCGCGCAGATCGAGGCGCAGCGCGTCGGAGAAGCGGAGCTCGCCGACCAGCTGGCTCTCGAGCAGCTGGCGCTCGAACCAGTTGGTGTTCTGCTGGAAGCGCAGGCCGCTGGCGTTGTTGTAGATTTCCGCCGCCGAGCCGCGGCCCTGCTTGAGCACGTCGCGGATATAGACGTTGGTCCAGCGGATCGTGTTCTCGCCGAACGAATAGCCGACGCCGAGCAGGGCATTGCCCACGATGCGGTTGTCGGTGAGCAGCGTGTGGAAATCGTTGCGGATCGCACCGGTCTCGGTGACGCTGTCCTGCTGGCGGATCGAGCGAGTGCGGAAGGTGTTGCTGTAGCCGGCCGAGGTGACGATGCCGAGCCGGTCCTCGCCCAGATCGAACGACATGCCGGTGCTGATCTCCGCCGACCAGTTGGCCGGCAGGTGATCGTTGCGCTGCAGCAAAGTGGTCGAGGCATTGGAGAGCTGGAGCACCTGCGCCGCGGGGATCAGGCCCGAACCGTTCGGCGCATTGCGGATGAAGTCCGGAACCTTGCGGGTGCCGTCGTCAAAGCCCAGCCAGTCGTTCTTGCCGCCGAAATAGGTATAGCCCAGCTCGCTGGTCGTCGCGGTGTCGGCCGAGATCGAGCCGCCCACCGTGACGAAATCCTTCTCCGGGATCGCCTTGGTGGTCAGGTTGATCATGCCGCCGCCGAACTCGCCCGGATAGTTGACCGAATAGGTCTTCTGGACGAGCGCCGAGCCGACGATCGTGGTCGGGAAGATGTCGAGCGGCACCGAACGGCGGAGCGGCTCCGGGCTCGGCAGCGCGAGGCCGTTGAGCAACGATGCCGAATAGCGGTCGCCAAGGCCGCGGACGTAGACGAAGCCGTTGCCCACCACGCTGAGGCCGGTGACGCGGGTCAGCGCGCCGGCGATGTCGCCTTCACCCGTGCGGGCAATGTCGGCGCTCGACAGGACCGAGACGATCTGCGGCGTGGCACGCACCACATTGGGGATATGGCGGCCGGTGACGACGATGTCGGTCACTTCCATGTCCATGCCCGGCGCCGAGACCTCAGGCGTTTCCTGCTGATCCTGGCCGGCCTGCGGATCGTTGCTCTGCGGCGGCGTGGACGGCGCGGGCATGGAGCCGGCGGTCTGCGCAAGCGCTGCGGGGCAGACGAGTGTGGACGTCAGGAGAAGAAGCGTGGCGTAAGCAAGGCGTCGCTGCATGGCCGTATCACCCAGTGTAAATTATGAGCAAAGTCGGGACGGCGGAAATGCGCCGCCCCGACAGTTTTCGCGCTAAGCGACGAGCCTCAGCGGCCGTTGCAGCTGAAGTAGACCGAGTTGAACACCGGCGGGCCCTGATCCTCGAGAGCCGCGTTCGCCGGACGGATCGTCGAGCGGTCGGTGGCGCTCTTCTCGCCGGCGACCATGTTGACGCAGGCGACGTTGGCCGGGCTCTTCACCACACCGTTGATGAAGTTGAAGTCGGCGCCGCCGCGGATGCGGATGGCAGCCGGCGCCAGCGCCGTCTGGATGAAGGTGAAGTTGACGTAGCGGCCCCAGGTACGGGGCAGCAGGTCCTCGGCGCCGTTCGAGTCGATCTCGGTCGAGAAGGAGTCGGCCGTCGCGCCCGAAACCTTCTGCGCCGCGATGATGAACTGCATGAAGCCGCGCCAGCCATTGTCGACGTCGAAGCCGTCGTCGTCGGCGCCGGTGATGGCGACATACTTCATGTTGGTGGTGCCGCCGAAGATCTCGATGCCGTCATCCGCCGAGTTGTGGCTCTGGATGTGGTCGAGCACGGTGCCCGAACCGGTGGCGCCGAGGGTCAGGCCCTGCAGCTCGTTGCCGTCCGAGATGGCGATGCCGGTGTAGCGGATCTGGACGTACGACATCTGGCCGCTGCTGTCGGTCTGGTTGGTGCCGCCGTAGAAGCGGCCGGTCACGCCCTCGATCGCCTGCTGGCAGGGGGTGCCGGTGCTGCCGCCGGTGCCGGTGGCGCAGACCGCGGTGGTCGAGCGGCCAAGCAGGATGATGCCGCCCCACTGGCCCTGGGTCACGTCGCTGACGCCGTTGCCGACGAGGTTCTGCTGCGAGGTGAAGATGATCGGCGCGGTGACGGTGCCGACTGCCGAGATCTTCGAGCCACGGTTGACGAGCAGCAGGTCGTTGGTCGCTTCGCTCGAGTCCGCGGCAATGGTGACGCCGGCCGCGATGGTGAGCGTCACGCCCGCACCGCCGGTCGCGCCGAGATCGGTGCCGACTTCGGTCTGGCCGCGCAGGCGATAGAACACGCCGGCGATCTTCGGCAGCGTCAGGTCAGCGGTGATCGCAGCCGGCAGGCGGCAGGCGCGGAAGGTCTGGACCACGCCGTCGTCGATCGTGCCGGTCGGGCATGCCGCGGTCGAACCGCCGGTGCCGATCGCCGGAACCGCGGTGCAGTTCGCGCTGGTGGCGCCGAAGTTCGCGGTGGTCGAGTTGCAGGTCCAGCCGTCGAACGAGGTGTCGGTCGAGCCGTTGACTGCACCGACGAAGTTGGTGCTGACGAGGAACGGGTTCAGCGGCGCCGGATTGGTGGCGGTGGTGAGCGAAGCCGTGCCGGTCGGGAAGATGCCGCTCAGCGCGTTCGTGCCGTTCACATTGTTGTTGGAGCCGGTGTTGACGATGTCAAGCTGCTCCTGGGCGGTGATGCTGATGCTGTTCTGCGTCGTGACAGCCGCGAACTGCGCCGCCGTGATCGGCGTCGGGGTCGGGGTCGGCGCGGGCGGAGTCGGCGTGGGCGTGGGCGTGACAACGACGACGCTGCCAGCGCCCGGCGATGCCACGTTGCTCGCGCCGTTGCAGGCAGAGAGTGCCGCGGAGGCGGCTGTCGTCATGAGAATGAGGCCGTAGCGCTTGAAGCTCGCCATCGCGGAAAAACTCCCGATCGTATCGTTGCTGATCCGGGCGCCTGGCAACCGAAGAACGGTAACCCCCTGTTGCGCCCGGGCCGCAACTAGGCGGCTTAAATGACACAGACATGAGTCTGGCGGGTCAGTTTGATGACTGAATAATTACATTTGGATTACATGAGCGTTCACCATTCGAGGCTGAACGCGGGCAGGCGGCGACGCGGCCCTGCTCGCATGAAACGAGCATGAACTCATCATGTCACTCGCAATCGGCGAACACAAGCAGGAGGCCGCCCGCCTTCAAGGTGCGCGCGGGGAGCTTGGCTGATCAGTGGCCCCACGGATCTCCGCGAGGAGAAGGAGAACGTTCAGAACATCGCCGTCATCGCGACGCCGGCGGTCACCAGCACGACGCCGAGGATCTGCTTCGTGCTCAGCGCCTCGCGGAACAGGCGGTGGCCGGTGGCGGCGGCGATCGGCATCTCGATCACGCCCAGCGCGCGAACGGCGGCGGCAGGCGCGAGGTTCAGCGCGAAGAACCAGCCCGACGACGCCAGCGCGCCGAACAGGCCCGCTCCCAGCGACTGTCGCCAGCCGGCGATCACCGCGGCCAGCGCAGCCCGGTCGCGAATCGCCAGATAGAGCCCCAGTCCCCCCGCCTGCACCGCCTGGACGATCGCGACACAGGCCATGGCGGAGAAGAAGGGGTGATGCGGCTCGAGCCGCAGCCCGGCGTGGCGGAAGGCGTTGAGCGCGAAGCCGAACAGCAGGCCGGAGGCGATGCCATAGGAGATGCCGAGCACCGGATGGTTCGCACCCTCGATCTTCCTGGGCCATACGAGCACGGCGAGCCCAAGGGTGGTCACCGCGACGCCCGTCCAGCCGAACGTGGAGAGATTGTCGCCGAACACGACCAGCCCGACCGTGGCGGCGAGCGGGACCGAACTCTGCTGGAGCGCGGTCCCTACCGCGAAGCCGGCATGGTGCATCGCGAGCAGCAGCGCGGCGGTGGCGACGACCTGCGCCAGCGCGCCGGTGAGCGCCGGCCACCAGAATTCCCAGCCGAACTGCGGGTCGACATGCGGCGTCACCGCGACCGCAATGGCCGTGAAGACGAGCGAGAAAGGCAGCCCGAACAGGAAGCGCACCAAGGTGGCGCCCCAGGGGCCGGTGTTCGACATCATGCCGCGCTGAAGTGCGTTGCGCCCGACCTGGAACCCCGCCGCCGCCACCGTCGCCACTGCCCAAAGCACGCTTTTACTCCACTCGAGACCCGCGTTGCGCTTAGGCACCACCGCGCGAGCCATCAATCCCGCTAATGGCTCTTCCGAGAAATGGTGGTTTGTGTCGAAGGGGCCGCATGGATCATCTCGTCCTGGCAGCAACCAAGGAACTCCGGATGAAGTCGATCCACCTCGCAGCCCTCGCCCTGCTCACCTCCGCCGCCACGCAGCAGCAGGACGATCCGCTAACCCGACCGATCGCGCCCGAGGCCGCCGCCAAGTGGATCGTCCCCCAGGCGCCTATCCGGGTGTTCGGCAACAGCTTCCTGGTCGGCTTCCAGGGCATGAATGTGGGCCTGATCGATACCGGCAAGGGGCTGATCCTGATCGACGGCGCGGTGCCGCAGTCGGTCCGCTCGGTCGAAGCCAACCTGCAGAAGCTCGGCTACCGAATCCAGGACGTAAAGCTGATCCTCAGCACCGAGCCGCATTTCGACCATGCCGGCGGGCTCGCGGCGCTGGTACGTGACAGCGGCGCGACGGTGCTGGCCGGTGCCTGGTCGGTGACGGCGCTGAAGCAGGGCATGAGCACGGCCGACGATCCGCAGGTGGCGTGGCTGGTCCCCTTCCCCGCCGTCTCGCGCGTGCGTGCGGTGAAGGATGGCGAGGTGATCCGGCTCGGCAATGCGGCGGTCACCGCCCGCGCCACGCCGGGGCATACGCCGGGGAGCATGAGCTGGACCTGGCGGAGCTGCGAGGGACGGGTGTGCCGGACTATGGTCTTCGCCTCGAGCCTCAATCCCGTGGCGGCGGACGGCTATCGCTTCACCAGGCATCCCGAGGTGGTGGCGAGCTTCCGCGCCTCCCAGGCCAGGGTCCGCGCCATGCCCTGCGACATCCTGTTCAGCGCGCATCCCGACAATTCGGGCGGCGTCGAGAAATATGCCCGCTTCGCCAGGGGCGTGCGGCCCAATCCCTATGTCGATCCCACCGCCTGCCGCACCTATGCCGCCAGGTCGGCAAAGGCGCTTGCGGAGCGGCTGGCCGACGAGAAGGCAGGCAAGGCGAAATAACTCAGCCCTGCCGCTCGGCGGCGCGGAACAGCGCCGCCGCGAGCAGCCAGGGCAGCGCAAAGGCACCGATCAGAGGCACGGTGCGGGGCTCTTCCGCAAGGGTAGGAAGAATCGCGGCGGCCTGCACTGCCGCCGCCGCGAGCATCGCCCAGACCATCCCGCCTGGACGGAAGCGCGTCAAAAGGCTGCCGCCCGCCGCGACGGCGATCACTCCGGCGAAGATCAGGTTGAGCGGATTGTCCTCGTCCCCGATCATCCCGACCGCAAGATTGACCCAGATGGTGAGGAACGCAGTCAGCAGCGCCACCCCCGCCCCGGCCCGATACGCGCTACTGCAATGCGCGCGGACGGCAAGCTCGAAGACCAGGCCGGTTCCGCCGATCAGCACACCGGCGGCGAGGAAGTCGATCGGGCCCCACACGACCTCGCGGCTGAACTGCATCGCAATCGCGGGCAGCATCAGCAGCCCGACGGCGGCGCTCCATCCCGCGATCCGCAGCCTGTTGCCGATCCCCGGGTTGCTCATCCCTCGCACTGCCATGCCTGCCTCCTGATTGGATGGCCGGACTGTGCGGGCCGGCGGGTGAAAGGGCCAACCAGCTTTCGGAGGAATCGGCGTGCAGGGAATGTGCAGGCGCTAGACGAAGCTCGCCTGGAATGCCGTCGGCATCAGGGAGACATGGGCCTCCAGCGGCGGTCTCAGCTCGAAGGCGCGCGGTTCGCGGGCAAAGTTCCACAGCCGGACCAGGCACCATTCGTCGCGCCGGTCTCCGGCAACGGACAACTCGTTGCGCGATATATGGAAGGGCGTCCGCTCCCAGCCATTGGTCGTCTTCACTTCGATCAGGCGCGAGCGCCCGTCGGGCTCGAAGCTGGCGATGTCATAGCCCGCGCCGTCGCCGTCCAGATCGGAAACCCAGCGAATTTCCTGCGCGAGATCCCCGCGCCCGGCGGCAATCAGCGTCGATCGCTCGTGATCCAGCACTCGCGCCTCGCCCGCCTTGCCCAGCGCCCGATTACGCGCATCGCGCTCGGCCACGTCGAAGCGGCGCGCGACGGCCTGCATCTGCTCCCATTCCTCCGGGGGTGGCGCATTACTTACCGTGGGCGGCGGCCCGATCCACAGCGGAGTGGCCTCGCGAACGGAGCGTGTCACGCCCAACCCCGCCCGGTTCACCGGGGAGAGCCAATCCGGATGCCTTGCGAGCCAGCGCGCCACGGCATCGACCAGGGATGTCTGGAAATTGAAGGCGGGCTTGTAGCCGGGAATCCAGTCCTCGCCCAAACCCTTCAGCACGGCGCTGATGTTCTGATGCTTGTATTCGATCGAGCCGCGGGGGCGATCGATCCGCGCCTGCAATCGGCGGTTGTGCTCGGCCTTGTTGTAGGCGCGGCCAGCTTCGTCATCCGCGAGCATCGCGAAATAATCCGCGACAATCGCGTCGTTCTGCTCGTCGGTCCAGTCGGCAGGCCCCATCCGACCGAGCTAGAATAAACCCGGCGCCCTGTCACGCGACCAGCGCCGGGTTCGAAGGGCGAGGCGCCGCGAAGGCGCCCCGCCCCTGTCATCACCAGATGCGCACGCGCTTGTCCGGCGCGACATATTGCTTCTGGTCCGGCCCGATCTTCCACGCCGCATACCAGGCATCGACGTTGCGCAGCGGGTTGATCGCGCGGATCTGGCCCGGCGAGTGCGGGTCGCTGACCAGCTGCTGGCGCAGCGCCTCGGTGCGGAACAGCGTGCGCCACACCTGGCCCCAGCCGAGGAAGAAGCGCTGGTCGCCGGTATAGCCGTCGATCACCTTGGCCTTCTTGCCGCCGAGCGACTGGTGATAGGCGTCGAGCGAGATCAGCACGCCGCCGAGATCGCCGATATTCTCGCCCATCGAGGCGCGGCCGTTGATATGAACCCCGGGCAGGCCCTCGAAGGTGTACGCTTCGTACTGCGCACCCAGCACCGTCGCCTGGGCCTCGAACTTGGCGGCGTCTTCCGCCGTCCACCAGTCGCGCAGCACGCCGTCGCCGTCGGACTTGCGGCCCTGGTCGTCGAAGCCATGGCTGATCTCGTGGCCGATCACGCCGCCGATGCCGCCATAATTGACCGCGTCATCGGCCTGGGGATCGAAGAAGGGCGGCTGCAGGATCGCGGCCGGGAAGACGATCTCGTTCTTCACCGAGTTATAGTACGCGTTCACCGTCTGCGGGGTCATGCCCCATTCGGCCTTGTCGACCTGGCCGCCCAGGCGGTTGCGGCGATAGTCCCATTCGAAGCGGCCTGCGCGCTCGGCATTGCCGACCAGATCGCCCGCCTTCACCTCGAGCGCCGAATAATCGCGCCACTTGTCGGGATAGCCGATCTTGACGGTGAAGCCCTTGAGCTTCGCCTGCGCCTGCTCCTTGGTCGCCGGGCTCATCCAGGCGAGGCCGTTGATCCGCCCGGCGAGCGCGACGCGCAGGTTGCTCACCAGCGTGTCCATCTTCGCCTTGGAAGCCGGAGGGAAATAGAGCGCGACATAATCGCGGCCCACGCCCTCACCCACACCACGCTCGGTGAACGCCACCGCGCGCTTCCAGCGATCGCGCTGCTGCGGCTGGCCGTTGAGGAACTTCGAGCGGAACTCGAACTGTGCATCGACGAAGCGCTTCGACAGCAGCGGGGAGATATCGTCCGCGGTGCGGAAGGCCTGCCAGGCCTTGAGCGTGTCGAGATCGGTGTCGGCAAAGATCTTGGCGAGCAGCGGGATCGCGGTGTTCTGCGCAACGATCACGCGGTCCGCCTTGGTGAGCCCCGCTGCCGCCCAGAAGCTGTCCCAGCCGAATCCGGGCGCCGATGCCTTGAGCTCGGCGACGCTGGTCGGGTTATAGGTCTTGTCGCGATCACGGCTCTGCGCGCGGGTCCAGTGCGCCTTGGCAATCTGGGTCTCCATCGCGACCACCTTGGCCGCCGCGGCATCGGCGTCCGACCAGCCTGCCATGCCGAGCATCTGCGCGACATATTGCTGGTAACGCGCCACCTGCGGCGCGAACTTGGCGTCGAGATAAAGGTCGCGGTCGCCCAGGCCCAGGCCCGACTGGCGCAGATAGAGGGCGTAGACGTCGGGGTTCTTGGCGTCGTCGTTCACGCCGATGCCGAAGAAGCTGCCGCCGAAGCCGCCGGTCGAGGCGCCCATCAGCTTGGCGAGATCGTCCTTGCTGGCCGCGGCCTTCACCGGCGCGAGCCGCTCGGCGAGCGGCTGGCCGTCGAGCTTCTCGGCCGTCGCCTCGTCCATGAAGCCATTGTACAGGATCGCCGCCTTCATCCGGTCCGGATGCGCGGTGTCGCTGGCGCTATAGCCCGAGATCAGGCTGCGCATGCGCACTTCCGACAGGTCGCGCAGCACCGCGAAGGCGCCGAAGGACGAGCGGTCGGCCGGGATCGTCGTGCGATCGACCCAGGCGCCGTTGACGAAGCGGTACCAGTCGTCACCCGGCTTCACGCGCTTGTCCATGCCGGTGAGATCGAAGCCCCAGGCACCATAGCGGGTCGCGCCGGCATCGGTGCCGGCTCCCGTGGCGACGGGCGCGGCGGATTGCTGACTGAAACCGATCGCAGGCACGGCGACCGCCGCCACGGCCGATGCGAGCAGGAGAAATTTCTTCAATGGAGGTCCCCCGGAAATTGAGACGTTAGGCGCGTCTGTCACCGGTGTGTCACGCTGCCCGAGGCCACGCAATATCCTTGCGCGCGGTTGATAGGTTCGGAAACGTGCAGAAACAAAAAACTGTTCGCGGGGATCAATAGATCACCCGCACGCCGGCCATGGTTTCCCGTTGGAGGAAGATGCGCGATCCGGACGCATGCCGGATGCGGAGGCGATCCGGCCCGAGCCACTCCATCTTCGCCCAGGGGCCGCCCCAATCGCCGACGGCTGCCGCGCCATGATCGTCGTCCGCTATGAAGACATTGCCCTGGCCCGTCGGCACCTCGCCAGGGCGCAGGATCGAGACCTCAGTCGTGAAACCGGTGGTTGCGCCGCAGTCGCGCTGGAACAGCACCGCGGTCCGGTCGCCGCCCGGCGCATCGACCCGGGAGATGATCTTGTTCTCGCAAAGGCCGGCTCCGTCGAGACAGGCGGCCAGCGGCATCGCCAGTGCCAGCGCCCCGGATATACGGAACATGGACATGTCCCTCCCTTTCCCGAGGGCATGCCATGCGCCGGTGCAGAAACGATGCAGCCACCATCCGCGTTGGATCGAGCCCAAACAAAAAACCCGCCGGTCACCGGGACCGACGGGCTTTTGAAATGGTGGGCGCGGTAGGGATTGAACCTACGACCCCACCCGTGTGAAGGGTGTGCTCTACCACTGAGCTACGCGCCCGCTGGCCAGGTCCTGAAACCCTTGCGGCCGAAACGGGAAGCGGGCCTTTAGGCGGCACAGCCCCAGCTGTCCAGCCCCAAAACCCGCATTTGTGCGGTCTTAGTTGACCGCGTCCTTGAGGCCCTTGCCCGCCTTGAACTTCGGCTGGTTGGACGCCTTGATGGTCATCGGCTCGCGCGTGCGCGGGTTGCGGCCCGTCGACGCCTTGCGCTTGCTGACCGAGAAGGTGCCAAAGCCGACCAGGCGAACCTCGTCGCCCTTCTTGAGCGCGGCCTGGATGGCATCGAACACGGCCTCGACGGCCTTGCTCGCATCGCCCTTACCAAGGCCCGAGGTATCGGCGACCTGTCCGATCAGCTCTTGCTTGTTCATTTCGTGACTTTCCCCCTCATGAAATTCGCACAAATACGTGAGTCGCGGCGGCAGGCCGAGCGATCACGTCAGCACGCCGCCGCCGCCACTGTCAAAACGTTTCGGCCCGCTTTTCCCTCGAAATGACGAAAAGGTTACGGTGTCCGAACAGTCGGGACCAACCTGGGTTAGTGATGCACGGCATCTCCCAGGCCCGCCGTGCTGGCCGGGGGTTGGGTGGCCAGCTCGTCGGTCTCGGTCCAGTCGATCGGCACGAGCGGCTCGGTGAGCGCCAGGCGCAGCACCTCGTCGACATGCTTGACCGGCACGATCTCGAGACCGTCGCGGATGTTCTGCGGAATCTCGGCGAGGTCCTTCTGGTTCTCTTCCGGGATCAGCACCGTCTTGATGCCGCCGCGCAGCGCGGCGAGCAGCTTCTCCTTGAGCCCGCCGATCGGCAGCACCCTTCCACGAAGAGTCACTTCGCCGGTCATCGCGATGTCCTTGCGCACCGAAACGCCGGTGAGCGTCGAGACGATCGCCGTGACCAGGCCGATGCCCGCCGAAGGGCCGTCCTTCGGCACCGCGCCCTCGGGCAGGTGGACGTGGATGTCCTTGCGCTGCAGCAGGCTCGGCTTGATGCCATAGGCCGGGCTGCGCGCCTTGACGAAGCTGAACGCGGCCTCGACCGATTCCTTCATCACGTCGCCCAGCTTGCCGGTCGTCTTGATCATGCCCTTGCCGGGCACGGTGACACTTTCGATGGTCAGCAGCTCGCCGCCCACCTCGGTCCAGGCCAGGCCGGTGACCGCGCCGATCTGGTTCTCTTCCTCGCCCAGCCCGTGGCGGTACTTCTGCACGCCGGCGAACTCGTGGAGGTTCTCGGGCGTGATCGTCACGCTCTCGGCCTTGCCTTCCAGGATCCTGCGCAGCGCCTTGCGGGCGAGCTTGGCGATCTCGCGCTCCAGCGTACGCACGCCCGCCTCGCGGGTGTACTGCTGGATCAGCTTGCGCAGGCCCTCCTGGGTGAGGACGAACTCGCCTTCCTTCAGGCCATGCGCCTCGATCTGCTTCTCGATCAGGTGCCGCTCGGCGATCTCTACCTTCTCGTCCTCGGTATAGCCCTCGAGCCGGATGATCTCCATGCGGTCGAGCAGCGGCTGCGGCAAGTTCAGCGAGTTCGCGGTGCACACGAACATGACGTCCGAGAGATCGATGTCGATCTCCAGATAGTGATCGTTGAACTTGTTGTTCTGCTCCGGATCGAGCACCTCGAGCAGCGCCGAGGCGGGATCGCCGCGGAAATCCTGGCCGAGCTTGTCGATCTCGTCGAGCAGGAACAGCGGGTTCGAGGTGCCGGCCTTCTTCAGGTTCGACACGATCTTGCCCGGCAGCGAGCCGATATAGGTCCGGCGGTGGCCGCGGATCTCGGCCTCGTCGCGCACGCCGCCCAGCGACTGGCGGATGAACTCGCGCCCGGTCGCCTTGGCGATGCTCTTGCCCAGCGAGGTCTTGCCGACGCCCGGCGGGCCGACCAGGCACAGAATCGGCCCCTTCAGCTTGTTGGTGCGCGCCTGGACCGCGAGATACTCGACGATCCGGTCCTTGACCTTCTCGAGCGCGTAATGGTCCTCGTCGAGCACGCCCTGCGCCTCGGCGATGTCCTTCTTGAGCTTGGACTTCTTGCCCCAGGGCAGGCCCAGCAGCACGTCGAGATAGTTGCGCACCACCGTCGCCTCGGCGCTCATCGGCGCCATGGTCTTGAGCTTCTTCAGCTCGCCTTGCGCCTTGGTGCGCGCTTCCTTCGACAGCTTGAGCGTGGCGATCTTCTGGGTCAGCTCGGCGACCTCGTCGCCATCGCCTTCCTCGCCCTCATTGCCCAGCTCGCGCTGGATCGCCTTGAGTTGCTCGTTGAGGTAATATTCGCGCTGCGTCTTCTCCATCTGGCGCTTCACGCGGCTGCGGATCTTCTTCTCGACCTGCAGCACGCCGAGCTCGCCTTCCATGAAGGCGAACACCATCTCGAGGCGCTTCATCGGATTGGTCTCGACGAGCAGCGACTGCTTCTCGGCAACCTTGACCGCGATGTTGGCGGCAACCGCATCGGCCAGGCGCGAGGCATCCTCCAGCTCGGCGAGCTGCACCGCGGTCTCGGCCGGCAGCTTGCGGTTGAGCTTGGCGTAATTCTCGAACTGGTCGACGACCGAGCGCATCAGCGCCTGGATCTCGGTACCCTCGACGGCATCGTCATCGATCGGCTTGACGGTCGCGGTGAGGAAGGCGCCGCCCTCCTCCATCGTGACGAGCGCGCCGCGCTCCTTGCCGGCGACGAGCACGCGCACGGTGCCGTCGGGCAGCTTGAGCAGCTGGAGGACTTCGGCGGAAACGCCGGTATCGTACAGGTCTTCGCGGCCGGGATCGTCCTCGGCCGGATCGAGCTGCGCGACCAGGAATATCTCCTTGTCGTCGGCCATCGCTGCCTCGAGCGCGGCGACCGACTTGTCGCGGCCCACGAACAGCGGCACGATCATGTGCGGGAAGACGACGATATCCCGAAGGGGAAGAACGGGGTAGGACTGCTTCATGAATACTCCTGAGCCCGTACAGGGCTCCTATCCTCCATTATATGGGGGTCGCGGAGCCCGCATCAATCTGCGAACGCTCTTAGGCTGTGGAGTGTTGCTTGCCGTAGCGGCACGGGCAAGCATTTTTCCGCCTGGAACGGACATGGACGCGCCGAATGCGGCAGGATCGGCCCGCAAAATCGCCCCCGATTCGATCAGGCCATTGCCGGGCCTGTCCTGTTTCCGCATCACTCTCGACGATTGCACCGTGATTCCCGCCTGAAGGAGGCTTCCATCCGTACGTCCCTGCTCCTCGCCGCCTCGGCCCTGGCGCTCGCCGCCCTTCCCGCCGCCGCGCAGACGGTAAAGCCCGGCGAGCCGCCGATCACCCCGACCACGCAGGAATCGGGCGGCCCGATCAGTCCCGAGCGCGCCGCGCTCCATCTCGACCATGCCGACCTGGCGATCGAGGTGTTCCCGGCCACCCAGCGCATCGCCGGCGTGGCGACGCTGACGATCACCAGCGCGATCGCCCAGAAGGTGCTGCAGATCGACCTCGACCGGAACCTGCCGGTCACCGCGGTGACCGTCGACGGCAAGGCGCTGACGCCGAAGGAATGGGCCAATCCCGAGGGCCGGCTGATGGTCACCCTGCCCCGCCCGCTCAAGGCCGGCGGCAAGGCGGTGGTGAAGATCAGCTATGGCGGCACCCCGCATGTCGCCGTGCGCGCGCCCTGGGACGACGGCATGGTCTGGGCGAAGACGCCGGGGACGGATCGCCAGCCCTGGATCGCCAGCACCGCCGAAGGCTATGGCTGCGACCTGTTCTGGCCCTGCCTCGACTTCCCCCGGGGCGAACCGGACATGGTCGACATGCACATCACCGTGCCCAAGGACCTGAAGGTTGCCGGCAACGGCAAGCTGATCGGTACCGATACCCTGGCCGATGGCCGCACCACCTGGAACTGGCGCACCCGCAGTCCCAACCCCTATTCGGTCACTCTGCAGATCGCGCCCTACAAGCTGCTCCAGGCGGACTATAAGAGCCGCTACGGCAACACGATCCCGATGCAATATTGGTATCTGCCGGGCCGCGACGAGAAGGCGAAGAAGCTGTTCGCCGAGTTCGCCCCGACGCTCGACTTCTACGAAAGCGTGATCGGGCCCTATCCGTTCGGCGACGAGAAGGTCGGCGTGGCCGAGACCCCGCATCTCGGCATGGAACACCAGACGATCAACGCGTACGGCAACAACTACAAGCAATATCCCTCAGGCTTCGACGAGATCTTCCAGCACGAGCTGGGCCATGAGTGGTTCGGCAACCAGATGTCGGCGAGCAACTGGGACGATTATTGGCTGCACGAAGGCTATACCCAGTATCTCCAGCCGCTCTACGGCCAGTGGCGCGAGGGCGATGCCCGCTACGCGATCATGATGGACGAGTTCCGGCTCCAGATCACCAACCACGCCCCGATCGTCTCCGGCCAGATCCGCACCGAGGAGCAGGTCTATGAAGAGGAGAATGGCGGGCCGGGCCAGGACATCTACGTCAAGGGCGCCTGGGTACTCCACACGCTGCGCAACCTGATCGGCGACGACAAGTTCTTCGAGGCGACTCGCCGGCTGGTCTATGGCCGCCCCGATCCCAAGCCGGGCAATTTCACCCCGCACTTCTCGACCACGCCCGAGTTCATCGGGATCGTGAACCAGGTGGCGGGCAAGGACCTGCAATGGTTCTTCGACGTCTATCTCTACCAGGCGCCGCTGCCCGAGCTGGTCGAAGAGCGCCAGGGCGATACGCTCACGCTCCGCTGGAAGGTGGCGAACGACAAGCCCTTCCCGCTGCCGGTGGAGGTCTCGATCGACGGCAAGGTCAGCAAGGTCGAGATGCCGGGCGGCACCGCGACGCTGAAGCTGCCGGCCGGGGCGCACGCGATCGTCGATCCGAACGCGCGCATCCTCAAATATTCGGCCGCCGTCGAATCCTATCAGCGCTACGCCTATCGGAGGTAAGGATGATCGGACTGGTGCACCCCGAGCCGACCAGCGTTGCCGCGCTTGGGGCGATGGCGCTGGGCTTCGCCGTGTTCCTGCTCGGCCTGGGGCTTGCCCGTGGCCGGGCCGGAAAGCCGGCGCCGAGCGAAGGCGGCCGGCGCGACGGCGGGTCGATGGCGGGCGTGGCGGTCCAGTCGATCGGCTTCGCCGCCGTCGGCATCGGGCCGATCCTGACTTCGCTCGAGCCCGGGAGCCCGATCGCGATCGCCGAGGCGGCGGCAGTGCTCGGGCTGATGGCGCTGACGGTCGCGCTGTTCTTCACTGCGTCGCGTGCGATGGGGCGCAACTGGGCGATCGTGGCACGGACCCGCGGCGATCATGAACTGGTCACCTGGGGGCCGTTCGCCTGGGTCCGCAACCCGATCTACACCGGGCTGTTCGCCTTCATGCTCGCCATGGCGCTGGCCTTTGGTCATTGGCGTGGGCTGATCGTCGGGGTGCCGCTTTACTGGATCGGCACCTGGATGCGTGTCACCCGCGAGGAAACGCTCCTCCGCGCGCAGTTCGGCGAGGCCTATGACGCCTATGCCGCGCGCGTGAAGCGCTTCGTGCCCGGGCTCGTCTGAGCCCGGATTCTCACTCCTCGATCAGTCCGCCGTCCGGCCGCAGCACCTTGGCGAGAACGAAGCCGAAGCCGATCTGCCAGGGCACGTAGATCTTGAGCAGCTGGAGCCAGTTGCCCGGGAAGCCCTGGTTGCTCGTACCGGTGGTCATGTAGAGATAGACCACCAGCGCGCCGAGGCCCGCCAGCATGGCCATGCCGAACAGTGCGAAGATCGCCGTGGCGATCCCGTGCCGGCCAAGCCCGCTACCCAGCACGAACAGCAGCCCGAGGCCCGCGCCCACCGCCCCGCCGACAAGGCCCGGCAGCATCGGGTTGGCGACCGCATTGACCTGGCTGGCCAACTGCGCCGCAGCCCAGTGCGCGAAGGTGAGACCAACGATCAGCACGGCGACCTTCATCGCCAGCTTGTGGCCCCGCCCGGCCCAGACCAGGGGCAAGGTAAGCAGAGGCGTGATCCACACCGCCCCATTGGGGACGTTGGCAAGGGTAAGCACGCACAGTCCGGCAATGAAGAGCAGGTGGCCCAGGATCAGCCACTTGAACGCCGTGCCCGCGGCAGAGTCGAGGGCAAGATTGAACGACGAGTGATACTCGCGGGGATCTTCATCCGCGAGGATTGCAGCATCAGACATAGGACGACTCCTTTATCCGGCTAATACAGCGAAGGTGCGCCTCATCTTGAGTCGCGTCAACAAAAGTCGTTCTTGCAGCGCAGCGAAGATCGCGCGACATTCCAGCCTGTTGGAGCCGGCATCTGGGGGGAAGCGTGGCGGACGAAACACTCTGGAATGCCGATCTCGCGCCGACCGGTCCCGAACAGCGTAGCTGGGCCTGGTATCATTATGCCGCCTTGTGGATCGGGATGATCGTGGCGGTGCCCGCCTGGATGCTCGCCGCGGGGCTGGTCGAGCAGGGCATGTCCGCCGGCCAGGCCGCGCTCACCGTGCTGCTCGGCAACCTGATCGTGCTCGTCCCGATGCTGCTGATCGGCCATGCCGGCGCGCGCCACGGCATCCCCTATGCGGTGCTGGTCCGCGCCTCGTTCGGCACCAGCGGCGCGCGGCTTCCTGCCCTTGCCCGGGCGCTGGTCGCCTGTGGCTGGTACGGCATCCAGACCTGGATCGGCGGCGAGGCGCTGCTCACCCTGCTCGGCGTGGCACTGGGGACGGACCTGCGCGGCACGCCCCTGCCCCTGCTCGGCATCGGGATAGGCCAGCTGATCGCCTTCCTCACCTTCTGGTCGCTCCAGCTCTTCTTCGTCCGCAAGGGCCTGCTGACCATCCGCCGGCTCGAGACCTGGACCGCGCCGGTGAAGATCCTGGTCTGCATCGCCCTGGTCTGGTGGGCGGTGCAGGCAGCGGGCGGCTTCGGCCCGATCTTCCACGCCCCTTCCGCCTTCGCACCCGGCGGCACCAGGGAAGGCCAGTTCTGGGTGGTATTCTGGCCCGCGCTCACCGCGATGATCGGCTATTGGGCGACGCTGGCGCTCAACATCCCTGACTTCACGCGCTTCGCCCGCTCGCAGCGCGACCAGGTGATCGGCCAGTCGATCGGCCTGCCGCCGATGATGGGGCTGATCGCGCTGGCCAGCGTGATCACCACCAGCGCCACCGTGGTGATCTATGGCGAGGCGATCTGGGATCCGGTCGCGCTGTCGGGCCGGTTCGAGGGGCCGCTGGTGCTGCTCGGGCTGATCGTGATCAGCATCGACACCATCTCCTGCAACATCGCCGCGAACCTGGTCTCGGCGTCCTACGACTTCTCCTCGGTCGCACCGAAGCGGATCAGCTATCGCACCGGGGGGATGATCACGGCGATCCTCGGAGTCCTGATGTTCCCGTGGAAGCTCCTCGCATCGACGGGGGGATATATCTTCGTCTGGCTCGCCGGCTATTCGGCGCTGCTCGGCCCGATCGCCGGCATATTGATCGCCGATTACTGGCTGATCCGCCGTACCGCGCTGCGGGTCGAGGATCTCTACCGGACCGACGGCGCCTACACCTATCGCGCGGGCTGGAACCCGGCGGCGCTGGTCGCCTTTGCGGCCGGCGTGCTGCCCAACCTGCCCGGCTTCCTCGCCACGGTCGCGCCTTCGGCCTTCTCGGTGGGATCCGGCTGGATGGCGATCTACACCTGGGCGTGGTTCGTCGGCCTGTTCATCGCGCTGGTCGTCTATACCGGGCTGATGCGCCTCAAGCCCCGGGCCGCCGCCCAAGCCGCATGAGCCAGGCGAGGAAGAAGGCCAGGCAGATGTGCCAGGGCAGGTGCACGCTTTCCAGCCAGAAGACGAAGCGTGCGGACTGAAGGGGATATTCGAGCGCGTTGGTGAACAGCAGCCCCTGCGCCATGCCCAATGCGCCCAGCACGCTGAGCGCGACGATGCCGAGCAGGATCACCGCGCGGCTGCCGGCGCCGAGCGACACCAGGCGCAATGGCACGAGGAGCATCAGCGCCAGCGTGCCGCCCGCCAGGCCACCCACCGCGCCGGTGCCGAGATCTCGGACATACGCCTGGGGATCGGGTTCGAGCGAAAAGCTCAGCATCGCGTGCCGCCAGGCGAGATAATTTGCCGCGACATGCGCAACCGGCAGCGCCACCTCGAAATAGAGCAGCCGCTGCCCCCAGCCGCGCTGGCGGACACTGGCGAGCAGATAGGGCAGTCCGAACAGCGGCGTCAGATAGAGGCTGGGACCGATCACCGGCGCCAGCACGTCCTTGGGATCGGGATAGAGCAGCACCGCCACCGCCAGCGCGATGGCATAGAGAACCGCGCCGATCAGCAGCCAGACAAAGGCATGCCAGAAGCGGACATTGCGGCGCCGGTTGTGCGCCTCGCCCCGCCTGTCCGCCTTGCTCCTTGCCCCCGCCATTGGGACATCCTGTCAGAGCCCCGGCCCGCCGTCACCCCATCCCACACAACAGTCACTCGCCCCACGGCCGTCACCCGTCCGCAGCTGTCACCCGCTCCAAACCGTCATCCCGGCGAAAGCCGGGATCTCGGGCGATGGCGCGGGGAAGGAGCCCCACGAGATCCCGGCTTTCGCCGGGATGACGATTGGGGCCAAAAGCAGAAGGCCCTCCCCGTTTCCGGAGAGGGCCTTCCAAATTCAGCCGGTAAAGCCCGAGCCTCAGCCCGCCTTTTCCTTCTTGGCATAGACGCGCACCGGATCCTTCGACCCAGCGACCACGTCCTTGTCGACCACGACCTCGTCCACCCCGTCCATCGACGGCAGGTCGAACATCGTGTCGAGCAGGATGCCCTCCAGGATCGAGCGAAGTCCGCGCGCGCCGGTCTTGCGTTCGATCGCCTTCTTCGAGATCGCCACCAGGGCATCGTCGTTGAAGCCGAGCTTGACCTGCTCCATGTCGAACAGCTTCTGATACTGCTTCACCAGCGCGTTCTTCGGCTCGGTGAGGATCTTCATCAGCGCATCGACGTCGAGGTCCTCGAGCGTCGCGATCACCGGCAGGCGGCCGACGAACTCGGGGATCAGGCCGAACTTGAGGAGATCCTCCGGCTCGACCTGCTTCAGCGTCTCGCCCGTGCGGCGCTCGTCCGGCGCGGCGACATGCGCGCCGAAGCCGATCGACTTGCCCTGCAGGCGATCACCGATGATCTTCTCGAGGCCCGAGAAGGCGCCGCCGCAGATGAACAGGATGTTGGTCGTGTCCACCTGCAGGAATTCCTGCTGCGGGTGCTTGCGGCCGCCCTGCGGCGGAACCGAAGCCGTCGTGCCTTCCATCAGCTTGAGCAGCGCCTGCTGCACGCCCTCGCCCGACACGTCGCGCGTGATCGACGGGTTCTCGGCCTTGCGGCTGATCTTGTCGATCTCGTCGATATAGACGATGCCGCGCTGCGCCCGCTCGACATTGTAGTCGGAAGCCTGGAGCAGCTTGAGGATGATGTTCTCCACGTCCTCGCCGACATAGCCGGCTTCGGTGAGCGTGGTGGCATCCGCCATGGTGAACGGCACGTCGAGGATGCGGGCGAGCGTCTGCGCCAGAAGCGTCTTGCCGCAGCCGGTCGGGCCGACGAGCAGGATGTTCGACTTGGACAGCTCGACGTCCGCGCCCTTGGCGCCGTGGTTCAGCCGCTTGTAGTGGTTGTGCACCGCCACCGACAGCACGCGCTTGGCGCGCTTCTGGCCGATCACATAGTCATCGAGAACGTCGCAGATTTCCTGCGGCGTCGGAACCCCGCCGTCCTTCTTGCTGACGAGCGCCGACTTGGTCTCTTCCCGAATGATATCGTTGCAGAGCTCGACGCACTCGTCGCAGATGAACACGGTCGGGCCCGCGATGAGCTTGCGCACTTCGTGCTGCGACTTCCCGCAGAACGAGCAATAGAGCGTGCTCTTCGAGTCACCGCCGCTGAGCTTGGTCATTCACTTCCATCCTTCGTGCGTCGCGCGCACGTTACGCCACCCGCCATCCTACACGCGGGCGATATTCCGGCAAACCGGAATCTGGCTATTACGCCAGACTCCTTAAATAGGTCCTGCCGATCAGGCTGCGGCAGCCTCGCCGTCGGTCGGAACCGGCCGCTTTTCATACACTTCATCGACCACGCCGAATGCCTTGGCTTCGTCCGCCTCGAAGAAGCTGTCACGGTCCATAACCTGCTCGATTCGCTCGAGCGGCTGGCCCGTGTACTTCGCGTAGAGATCGTTCATCCGCTTGCGGATGCGCAGGATCTCCTTGGCCTGGATCTCGATGTCCGACGCCATGCCCTGCGCGCCGCCCGAGGGCTGGTGCAGCATGATGCGGGCATTGGTGAGCGCCACGCGCAGGCCCGGCTCACCGGCGGCGAGCAGGAACGAACCCATCGACGCGGCCTGGCCGATGCAGACCGTGCCGACGCGCGGACGGATGTACTGCATGGTGTCGTGGATCGCCATGCCGGCGGTCACCACGCCACCCGGCGAGTTGATGTACATCCAGATGTCCTTCTTCGGGTTCTCGGACTCGAGGAAGAGCAGCTGGGCGGTGATCAGCGAGGCCATATGGTCTTCGACCGGGCCGGTCACGAACACGATTCGCTCGCGCAGAAGGCGCGAATAGATGTCGAAGCTGCGTTCGCCGCGGCTCGACTGTTCGATCACGATGGGCACGAGGCCGCCGGTGACGGGATCAATGGTCATCTGATCGGAAAGCGGATGCATGGGTGAAAATCTCGTTATGTCTGTTTTGCCCAGGCCAACATCGGCGCTCGGCGTGCGGAGTTCAAGCCTTGGTTATGGTTAGCCTCGACAAGGCCTTCCGCGGCGCGGCTGCATTGCCTTGCGACTGCAACGGGGCCGCCGCATGATGGCCCGATGACGACACAGACGATCCTGGTCACCGGCGGCTCCGGCTTCGTGGGCAGCCATGTCATCCTCCAGCTGCTCGCGGCGGGACATATGGTGCGCACCACCGTCCGCACCCTCGCCCGCGAGGCGGAGGTACGCGCGACACTGGAAAAGGCAGGCGCCGATACCGGCCGCCTCACCTTCTTCGCCGCCGATCTCGAGAAGGACGATGGCTGGGCCGCGGCGGTCGCCGGCTGCGACCATGTCCAGCACGTCGCCTCCCCCTTTCCCCAGAGCCAGCCCGAGGACGAGCAGGAGCTGATCCGCCCGGCGGTGAACGGCACGCTGCGGGTGCTGCGCGCCGCGCGCGACGCGAGCGTGAAGCGCGTCGTCGTCACCTCCAGCTTCGCCGCGATCGGCTATGGGCATGGCCAGCGCCACAGCGACTATACCGAGGCCGACTGGACCGACGTGAACGGCCCGGCGGTGCAGCCCTACATGAAGTCCAAGACGCTGGCCGAGCGCGCCGCCTGGGACTTTGTCGCGGCCGAGGGCAACGGCATGGAGCTGGCGGTGGTCAACCCCGTCGGCATCTTCGGCCCGGCGCTCAACGACGATCTCTCCACATCGATCTGGCTGGTCAAGTCGATGATCGAGGGCAAGATGCCTGGCCTGCCCGACCTGTGGTTCGGCGTGGTCGATGTCCGCGACGTTGCGAGCCTGCAGATCGCGGCGATGACCCATCCCGATGCGGCCGGCGAGCGCTTCCTCGCCGTGGCGGGCAAGGCGATGTCGATCCCCGAAATGGCGGACGTGCTGCGCACCGGGCTGGGCCCGGCCGGCGCGCGGATCACCCGCCGCCGCGTGCCCAGCTGGGTCGTGCGGATCATGGCGCTGTTCAACCCGATGGCACGCGAGGCGGCGCCGCGGCTCGGCATCCGTTCCAACGCCAGCAACGCCAAGGCGCGCGAGTTGCTCGGCTGGCAGCCCCGCGGCAACGAGGAAGCCATCCTCGCCACCGCGCATAGCCTCATCGACCTGGGGCTGATCGAGGGCGGCCGCTGAGCGCTTTCGCATCGACCTTTGCCGCGCCGCTCCCTAAAGGGAGACGAACCCCGCGCGGATGCGAACCTTGAGCAGCCAGTCCCCCCTCGAAGAACCCGTACGCGTCCTCCTGGTGGAGGATGACGAACCACTCCGCCGCCTGCTGGCCGAACAGCTCGAACAGCGCGGCTATACAGTCCAATCGGCTGCCGACGGACGCGCCGCGATCGCCGCGGTCGGGGACGATCCCTTCGACATCATGATCCTCGACCGGATGCTGCCCTTCGTCGATGGCGTCGAGGTGCTGCGCTGGCTGCGCGAGCAGGAAGTGATGACCCCGGTCATCCTGCTGACCGCACTCGGCCGCCTGCCCGAACGGATCGAGGGGCTGGAGGCCGGAGCCGACGACTATCTCGTCAAGCCGTTCGAGATCGACGAGCTCCACGCGCGCATCCGCGCCCTGCTCCGCCGCCGCCAGGCGAGCACCGCCGACAGCGCCACGATCAGCGCCGGCGACGTCACGGTCAGCCTGTCGCGCCACCGCGTCACCCGCGCCGGCCAGCCGGTCGAGATGCACAAGACCGAGATCAAGCTGCTCGCCGAGCTGGTCCGCGAGGCGGGCACCGTGCTCACCCGGCCGCTGCTGCTCGAGCGCGTCTGGGGCTATGACTTCGTCCCTACCACCAACATCGTCGATGCCTATATCCGGCGCCTGCGCCAGCGGCTCGAGCTGCCCGGCCTGCCCGATCCGATCGTGACGGTGCGCGGCGTCGGCTACATGTTCCGGGCCTAAGCCATGGCGCCACCGCGCTCGCTGCGGGCGATCGCGTTCGCCTTCCTCACCGCCATCGCGCTCGCGACGGTGCTCACCTGCCTCGCGGTCTATCTGGCGCTGCTGGGCGCGATCGACCGCCAGGTCGACAGGAGGCTGCGGAGCGAGGCCGCCGAGCTTCTCGCCGACGATCCGGACCAGCCGCTGCTCATGCACCGGATCACCGAGGGCACGCAGCGGCGCGACACCGGCGACATCGGTTTCCTGCTGACCGACCGGAACGGCAGGCGCCTGGCCGGCAACATCGCCCCGGCGCACGGCTTTCCGGTAGGCCTGTCCACGATCGACGAGAGCGCCGGCATCTCCGGCCTCACCCGCGGCCGCGCGCTCGTCCATGCCCTGCCCGAAGGGCTGAGGCTGGCGCTGGCGGCGGAGAGCGAGCCGATCGACAACCATGATTCGCAGCGCCTGCTCATCCTGGCGCTCGGCTTCGGTGCGATATTGCTGCTCGTCGTGCTGGGCACCTTCGCGCTCAGCCTGGCGATCCGCCGGAACATCGAAGCGGTGCGCGGCGCGGCTGAGGCGATCGTCGATGGCGACCTGCGCGCCCGCGTGCCGGTGGAGGGCACCGGCACTGCGTTCGGCCGCCAGGCCCAGGCCTTCAACCACATGCTCGACCGGATCGAGGCGCTGATGACCAGCCTCGCGCAGATCTCGAACGAGGTCGCCCACGATCTGCGCACTCCCCTCGCCCGCCTGCACGGCCAGCTTGCCCGCCTCGCCGCCGAACCCGTCGCCGACACGCTGCGCCCGCAGGTCGAGGAGGCATTGGCGCAGAGCGAGGAGATACTGGCGATGTTCGCCGCGATCCTGCGCATCACCGAAGTCGAGGGGGGCGACCGCCGGGCGATGTTCCGCCCGCTCGACCTTGCCGAGATCGCCGCCGCCACCGCGGAGTCGATCGAAGCACTGGCCGACGAGAAGGCGCAGGTCCTGCGGCTCGGCCCCTGGGAACCGGTACCGATCGAAGGCGACGAGCGGCTGCTCGCCCAGCTCGTCGTCAACCTGGTCGAGAACGCGGTCAACCACACCCCGGGCGGCTCGACCATTGCGGTCTCGGTGGCACGCGAAGGGAATGCGGCGGTGCTGACGGTGGCGGACAACGGCCCCGGCATCGCCCCGGGAGAGCAGGCGCTGGCGCTCCGCCGCTTCGGCCGGCTCGAGGACAGCCGCAGCCGACCCGGGCACGGGCTGGGCCTGCCCCTCGTCCAGGCGATCGCTGCGCTGCATCGCGGGACGCTGGAACTGACGGACAACGCCCCGGGGCTGGCCGTGCGCATCCGGCTGCCACTGGCGCGCTGACCGGCCCCTTCTTCTTTCCCCGGCGAAGGCCGGGGCCCAGACTAAGCAGTGCGCGTCGAAGACGCGCCAAGGCGCGTGACTTTCAAGAACTGGGCCCCAGCCTTCGCCGGGGAAAGCCTCGACAAGCGATCCGCCCCAAAAACGAAACGGCCCGGATGTCGCCATCCGGGTCGCTCGCATTTCCGTTCAGGCCAGGCGTCAGAACTTGATGCTGGCTTCCGCGCCGAAGGTCCGCGGCGGGTTGAAGTTGGCGTAGTCGCCCAGGATGCCGCCATAGTTGGTCGACACCAGAGCGCCGTTGGCGCCGTAGTTGAGCACCGGCGACGAATTCGCGTTCGACCGGCGATAGATGTAGGTGTTGTCGAGCAGGTTGCGCGCCCAGAGCGACAGGGTCACTTCCGCGTTCTCGTTCATCTTGATGTCCGCCAGCGCGATGCGGCCGTTCACGACGAAGCTCGCGTCGGTCTTGGTCGGCTCGAGCTGGAAGCTGTACTGGCTGCTCGCATAATTGGCATCGAGGTGCAGGCGCACGCTGGCGCCGTCGCCGATGGTGACCGGAAGCACATAGTCGATCGCGCCCGACGCCGCGTGCTTCGGCGTGTACACGATGTAGAGCTGCTGCGGCAGGCCACCGGTGATCGGGTTCACCGCCGACGGGGCCTTCCAGTAGGTGTAGGCATAGGACGCCGACAGCGTGAGCCCGTTGGTCGGCTTCACGGTCAGATCGGCTTCGATGCCGCGGATCTTGGTGTTGCCGGCATTCTGGGTCTGCTCGATGTGCGCACCGTTGGTCGGATTGGGAACGGTGGTGCCGTTCGGCAGGGTGACCGTCGCCGCAGTGTCGAACAGGTCGAAGTCGAACTGCGTGTTGCTGCGATCCATGATGTAGCCGGCCAGGTTCAGGCGGGCGTGATGGTCGAAGAAGTCCATCTTCGCGCCGACTTCGTACGACTTCACCGATTCCGGACCGAAGGCGTTGAAGGTCTGCGACCGGTCATTGGCGCCGCCGGCACGGAAGCCGGTCGAGTACTTGGCGTAGAAGTGCATGTCCGGCGTCGCGTCGAACGCGATGTTGAACATCGGATCGAAGCGGTTGATGCTGTTCTCGAAGGCGAAGCCCTGCACCACGTTGTTCACGACGTAGAGGTTGCCGTGGCGCTTGTCCTTGGTGAAGCGGCCGCCGGCGGTGAAGTGCAGCCCGGTGCCTTCCGGCGAGAAGGTCAGGTTGCCGAACGCCGAGTAGTTGTGGTCCCAGGCCTTGCTGGCGCGGGTGATGAACTGGCAGCTGTTGGTGAACTGCGGCACGGTCGCGGCCAACGTGTTGTTGCACGACGGAGCGAAGGGCTGATAGCCCGAATTGGCCGAGCTGATCGGGCCGGTCACCGAGCTGTCGATGATCGGGCTGCGGACGGTGTAGGCCGTGCCGGCAGCGTTCCACTGGTTGCTCAGCGGGGTAGCGGCATATTCGGTCGCGTGCTCGGTGAAGTAATAGGCACCGAGGACGAAATCGAACTGGTCGAAGCTGCCGACCGCCTGGAATTCCTGGCTGAACTGGTGCTGGTCGAGGAACGACAGGCTGTAGCGGCTGAAGTTCGCGTTCGGCGCATAGGTGCTGCGCTCCGGACCGCCCGAATTGTCCCACTGGTCGGTGCTGACGCCGCGCCATGCGGTGATCGAGCGCAGCTCGATGCCGGGGGCGACCTTGTACTTCAGGTTCGAGGTGAAGCCGTGGGTGATGTCGACGCTCGGCTGCTGCGGCACGCCGACATCGGCGGTGTACTGGCGATCCGGGTGCACGCCGACGAGCGGGGCGCGCGGCGCGACGCAGATCGGGGTGGTGGCGCCGACCTTGATGGTGCCGCCGCAGGCGGTGGCCACGCCGGTGGTGCTCGGCAGGTACAGCTGCGTGCCGACAACGCCGGTCGCCGGATTGGTGTAGGTGCCGACGGTGTAGTTGTTCGGGTTGAAGTTGATCAACTGGCTGAACTGCGGCGTATTCTCGTCCTGCGCATAGTCATAGGAGAAGTCCGCGGTCAGGCCGTCGACCGGAGTCCAGCGCGCGGCGGCGCGGCCGCCCTTGCGATCATAATAGTTCCAGCCGGTCGAGCCCGCGAGCGGATCCTTCACCGTCGGATCCTGGTGCTGGTACACGCCGTCGAACTTCAGCGCGATGTTGAAGAAGGCCGGCAGGTCGAGATGCGCTTCCGCGCTGCGGCTGCCGTAATTGCCGACGCCGGCGGTGACGCGGCCGTCGAACACGCCGGTCGGCGCCTTGGTGACCATCGACAGCGCGCCGCCTTCGGTGTTGCGGCCGAACAGCGTGCCCTGCGGGCCCTTCAGCACTTCGATGCGCTCGATGTCGAACAGCGCGGCGTTGAGGCCCTGGGTCTTACCGAGCGCGACGCCGTCGATATAGACGCTGACGCCGCCGTCGCGGGCCGTCTGGTTCTGGTCATAGGGCACGATGCCGCGGATGCCGATGGTCAGCGCCGACTGGCGCGCCTCGAAGGTGGCAACGCGCAGCGACGGCACCGATCCGTCGGCCAGGTTGAACAGGCTCTGGACATGGCGGTCCTGCAGGTTCTCGGTGCTCAGCACCGAGATCGAGATCGGGGTCTGCTGCAGGTTGGTCTCACGCTTCTGCGCGGTCACGACGATATCGGCCAGGCCGCCCTGGTCCTGGGTGTCGGCAGGGGCAACGGTCGACGTCGACGTCGCGGTCTGATCCTGCGCCAGCGCGGGCGTCGCGGACAGCGCGAGCAGCGTCGTGCCGGCGAGCAGCGACAGACGGAAGCGGGAGAGGTTTGGCATTTGGGGTTTCCCTGAAGCTCAGGTTTATTCCTGATCGGGGCCGCCCCTACGCACAGTAATTGGCACTAATGTTACGTTTACAGTAGCTTAATAGTAAGCACGGTTTCATTTTCGTTTCATCTAACAATATTTTCAAGTATCAATTAAGTAACCATGCTCAATATCATCAATGAAAACTAGAGAATATATCAACACGAAAATCCATCTTTAAGCCAGAATCCTGAAATGCATCCATTCACGACAAAACCAGCCACACGAATATAGTCGATGAACTGGTATCATCGAAACAGGTTGCGATTGCCCTGGTGGAAATGGATTATTTGAGCGGCCCGGGCTGCGCCAGATAGGCCAGCCGCCGCACCTCGCGCCGGCCACGCACCACCGTGTCGAGGATCAGCCCGGTGAACAGGTTGAGGAAGGCGAGGATCATCAGCCCCGTAGCCAGGATCGCCGTCGGAAAGCGCGGCACCAGTCCCGTCTCGAACCAGGTGAACGCCAGCGGGATGCTCATTCCGATCGCCAGCAGCGCGAACAACCCGGCAATCCAGCCGAAGAACAGCATCGGCCGCTCGATCCGGTAGAGCACCGCGATCGTCTTCAGGATGCGCCAGCCGTCGCGATAGGTGTTGAGCTTCGATTCGGAGCCTTCGAGCCGGGCGAAATAGCGGGTCTCCACTTCACCCACCGGCATCTTGAGCTCGAGCGCATGGACGCTGATCTCGGTCTCGATCTCGAAGCCGGCGGAGAGCACCGGAAAGCTCTTCACGAAGCGGCGCGAAAAGACGCGGTAGCCCGAGAAGATGTCGGTGAAGCTGCGCCCGAACAGGCTGGCGAGGATGCCGGTCATCATCCGGTTGCCGAGCACGTGCCCGCGCCGATACGCCTCGGCCGCCTCGTGCACGCGGGTCCCGACGATCATGTCGAGCCCCTCCTCCGCCACGCGTGCGACCATCGCCGGGGCGGAGGTCGCGTCATAGGTCGCGTCGCCGTCGGCCATCACATAGATGTCGGCCTCGATGTCCGCGAACATGCGGCGTACGACATTGCCCTTGCCCTGCATCCGCTCGGTGCGGACCACGGCACCGGCCGCACGGGCGACTTCGATCGTCCGGTCGCGGCTGTTGTTGTCATAGACGTAGATTGCCGCGTCCGGCAGCACCTTGCGGAATCCCTCGATCGTCTGGGCGATCGCGGCTTCTTCATTGTAGCAGGGCAGGAGAACGGCGACTTTGGGCATGGTCATGCGCCAGCCATAGGGCCGAAACGGCTGCGTTTCGACTGCAATTTACGGACAAAAGCAAAGGCCCCCGCTCCGCGGGGAGCGAGGGCCTGAACTTGTCCGAAGCGGAAGGGCTCAGTCGGCCTTCTTCTTCGCCGGAGCCTTCTTGGCGGGCTTGGCCTCGGCCTCGCCCTCGGCATCGTCCGCCTTCTTGGCGGCGGCCTTCTTGGCGGCCGGCTTCTTGGCGGGCTCTGCCTCGGCTTCCGCTGCCGGCTCGGCATCGGCCTTCTTGGCCTTGGCCGGCTTCTTCTCGGCCTTCTCGCCCTCGCCAGCGTCCGCCTTCTTCGACTTGCGCGGCTTGTGGTTGTCGTGATCGTGGCTGTGCGTGCCGGTCTCGAAACCGTCGTCACTCTCGATCGCAGCTTCCAGCTCGTCGCGGGTCACTTCGCGATCCGAGATCTCGGCCTTGTCGAACAGGAAGTCGACCACCTTGTCCTCGAACAGCGGCGCGCGCAGCTGGGCAGCGGCCATCGGCTCGTTGCGGACATACTGGTAGAAGCGCTCGCGATCGTTCGGGCTGTACTGGGCAGCAGCCTGGGCGATCAGCTGGTTCATCTCGTTGGCCGAGACTTCCACGCCGTTGGCGGTGCCGATTTCCGAGAGGAGCAGGCCCAGGCGCACGCGGCGCTCGGCGATCTTCACATAGTCTTCGCGCTCGGCTTCCAGCTCGGCCTTGGCCGCGGCCGGATCGGCCTCGTGCTCGGCTTCGTGCTGGAGCTGGTGCCAGATCTGGTCGAACTCGGCCTCGACCATCGAGGGCGGAACCTCGAAGTCATGGCCGGCAGCCAGCTGGTCGAGCAGCTTGCGCTTCATGTAGGTGCGGGTCAGGCCGTTGAGCTGCTGCTCGAGCTGGCCCTTGAGCAGGCCGGTGAGCTGCTCGAGGCTCTGCAGGCCCAGCGTCTTGGCGAAGTCGTCGTTGATCTCGGTCTCGCCCGCGGTCTTCACCGCGGTGATCTTGAGCGCGAACTGCGCCGGCTTGTCGGCCAGGTCGGCGACGCCGTAGTCGGCCGGGAAAGTGACGTCGATCGTCTTCTCGTCGCCGGCCTTCACGCCGACGAGCTGGTCCTCGAAGCCCGGGATCAGGCGACCCGAACCGATCTCGACCGACATGCCCTCACCGGTGCCGCCGTCAAAGGCGACGCCATCGACGGTGCCGACGAAGTCCATGGTCACCTGGTCGCCCTCGGCGGCCTTGTGCTTGGCCGGGGCATCGGCCCAGGCCTTCTGCTGGCCGGCGAGCTGCTTGAGCTGCTCGTTCACTTCGTCGTCGCTGACCGGAACGGTCAGGCGCTCGAGCTTCAGGCCGTCGATCGAAGGAGTCGGAACGTCCGGCAGGACTTCCAGCTCGACCTTGATCTCGGCGTCGCCGCCCGGGGCATACTCGCCTTCCAGGCTCACCGACGGCGACACGGCCGGGCGCAGCTTGTGGTCGGCGATCAGCTTCTGCACGCCTTCCTGGATCGAGTTGTTGAGCGCGTCCTGCGCGATCGCCTCGCCGTGCATCTTGCGCACCAGGTTGGCCGGCACCTTGCCCGGGCGGAAGCCCGGCATGCGCACCTGCGGGGCGACCCGCTTGACCTCGGCATCGACCTTCTTGTCGATGTCCTTGGCAGTGATCTTGAGCGTGTAGGCGCGCTTCAGGCCCTCGTTCAACGTCTCGACAGTCTGCATTTTTCTCAGGCTTCCAAACTTCAAGAATAGGAGTCGCGGCGTCCGGTGACGCGGGAAACGAGCGGCGATGCTGGTGCGGGCGAAGGGACTCGAACCCCCACACCTTTCGATACCAGAACCTAAATCTGGCGCGTCTACCAGTTCCGCCACGCCCGCACAGGGCACCGCCGGTCGGCGGGCTCTATAGCAGTCGGGTGCTTCATCGCAAGGGTCGAGGCAACTTCATTGCAACACGAGGCGTTGTCCTTCCGAAACAAGGAGACCGAACGTGCCCGTTGAGCCGCCCGTCCAGCCGACCGTGCCACCCGCCGAGCAGCCCCCGGCGCCGCGGCCCGGCCAGCCGACGAGCCCTCCCCCGGAGCTCGATCCGCCCGCTCCGGACATCGACGTGCCGGCACCCCAGCCGGCCACGCCCGATGTTCCCGCGCCGGGCCAACCCATCGCCTGAAAGGAGAGAGAGGATGAACGACGACAAGCGTGAAGACCCGCGCTCCGATCTCCAGCAGATCGTCGAAGCGCGCGCCGATGCCGTCAGGCGCGGCGAAGGCGGCAGCGGCCATTCGCCGCTGGACGACCCCGGCGCCTCGGACGGCGTCGGCGGCACCGCCGGCGACGTGAAGAACCAGGACGCGGACGCGCAGTAACGCCCGGCCGCCCATGATCGACAAACATATGAAAAAGCTCCGGCTGCGCTGCGAAGTCAACGCGTCGGAGGAGGAGGCGCTGCGCGCCGTGCTCCAGGGGCCGTTCGACCATCAGGCCGAACAGGTGATCGTGCGGCGCGGAGAGCGGCTGAACAGCTCGATCCTGCTGCTCGAGGGACTCCTCGCGCGGTACAAGGATCTGAGCGACGGCCAGCGCCAGATCACCCACATCCATGTGCCCGGCGATTTCGCCGACCTGCATGGCTATACCCTGGGGTATCTCGATCACAATCTGATCACCCTCACCCCGTGCCGCATCGCGCGTGCGCCGCACACGGGGCTGCTGGCAATCACCAACCGCTTCCCCCACCTCACCCGCGCCTTCTGGTTCTCGACCAATCTCGATGCGAGCATCCACCGCGAATGGGAAGTCTCGCTTGGCCGGCGCAAGGCGATCGAGCGTGCCGCGCACCTGCTGTGCGAGCTCCAGTCGCGCCTGCTCGTGGTCGGCGCGGCGGAAGGCGACAGCTTCCGCCTGCCGATCACCCAGAACCAGTTCGCCGAATGCCTGGGCCTGACCGGCGTGCACGTGAACCGGGTGCTGCGGGAGCTGCGCGAGGCGGGCCTGGCCGACTTCCGCGGCGGCCGGGTGACGATCCACGACCGGCCGGGGCTGGAAGGCCTGGCCGAGTTCGACCCGCTCTATCTGTATCTGGACCGGCCGGCGAATTAGGCCGGCGACCAGGAACCGTCCCGGAAGCACTGTCGCCATCCCCGCTCTGCGGGAATGGCGACATTCTCCGCTCGCAGCTTCCTACAGCTTCGCGCTGTCCATGATCTTGCGCACTTCCTCGACGCTCGTCGGGAAATAATGGATCGCCGGCCCGGTGAAGTTGATCAGGTAGAGCTGGCCGTTGACCACCGCCGCACGCGCCTCGCCGTTGCGGCGCAGATCGTCGCCTTGCACCGAATAATGATAGGTGAAGCGCACGCCCTGGTGCCCTGCGAGCGTCGTCGGCTCGACATTGTCGATCTCGAAAAGCGAGGTGTCGAGCGTGATGCGCCAGGTCGCCTCGAACAGCTGGACGATCTCGGGCGCGAGCATCTGCGCCTTGAAGGTCGGCAGCGGCTTGTCCTTCTTCTTGCGGTCCTTGAGGATCGTCTCGCCCGGCGCGATGCCGGCGAAGAAGCTCAGCTCATTGAGCTGCAGTCCGTCGAGCGTCCACATTTCGCCCTTCTTGGACGGCCGGAACGAGGACCGGTTCCAGTTCTGGCCCGGGGTGACCGTGAGGGCACTCTTCGCGACGGCGACCGGCGCCCCCGCGGCCATCACCTTCCAGCCCGCCACGGCGGCGGTCGGCGCGGCGAGCAGCGCCGCCGCGATCAGCAATTTCATGGAACCGCGCATCTTCAACCTCCAGCAAGCATCGTGATCATGGACTTGTCCGGCGCCTGGGGCCGGATCTCGAGATAATGGCGGAGCGCCTGGCGCCCCTCTTCGGCGCCGCTCGTGCGCAACAGCGAAAGCCCCAGCCCGCGCCAGGCCTCGGCGACCGGACGCTCGGTCGCCAGCGCGCCACGGTAGAAATCGACCGACTTCTCGAAGTCGCCCGTGCCGGCCCGGGTCCGGTAGAGCTCGCCGCGCGCATAGAGCAGCTCGCTCGTCCAGCCATGTTCGGCCAGCCGGCCGAGCAGGAATTCGGTACCGCCGAAGTCGTTGAGCTTGACCTGATCGTCGATCAGCGAGGCCCACCAGTCGGTCATCGCCGTGCGATAGGGCTCGACGCCTTCGATCCCCGGCCCCGCCGCGCCGACCGGCGCCTTGCGCGCCAGCTCGCCGAGATAGGCCATGCGGTCGGCGGTCGCGGGATGCGAATCGAGGAAGCCACCGCCCTGGTGGCGCCGCTTCTTCTGCTGACGGGCGAGTGCGGTGGCATCGCCCTCCGCGATCACCTGCGACCAGACCGCCGAGGCCGCGCCGGGCGTGTAGCCACCGCTGCGCATGTAATCGAGCGAGGTCACGTCCGCCTCGCGCTCCATGTCCTGGCCGAAGCTGAAGATCGAACCGAGGATGCCGATATTCGCCAGCGCACCCAGCAGCCCGAAGAAGGAAAGCCAGGCCATCGCATCGGTCTTGCCGCGAAAATTGCGGAAGTTCTGCAGCGAGTGCTTCTTCTCGAAATGCGCGAACTCATGGCCCAGCACCGCGGCGAGCTGCGCCTCGTTGCGGAGCCTCAGCAGCGTGCCGGTCCAGAGCTGGAGCGCCCCGTTGGGCATCATCGTCGCGTTGAAGTGCGGCGTGCGGATGATGTAGATGCGCACCGCCGCGCAGCGATCCTCGCCCACCTCGCGGCACAGCACGCCGCGCACATAGGCGTTGAGCGCCGGGTCGCGCACCACGAAGCGCGAGGTCTTCAGCGCGCGCTCCGCCTCGTCCATCTCCATCCACAGCCCGCGCTCTTCCGCCGATTCCGGCTGGTACGCAGCCGGGATCGGCTGCACCTGTGCCTGCTGCGCCTGGGCCGCGATCGGCGACAGGACCAGCGAGGCAGCGGCGAGCAGCGCAGGGCAGCGCCCGCGCGGCGACATCACTTGGTCGCCGGCGCGGGGGCAGCGGTGGGCACGGCGCCCGCACGGGCCGGGAAGTCCTCGAGCAGCTGGCCGATACGCTTGTCGGCACCATCGGCCTCGCGCACGTCGCCGCCCATCTTCACATCGGCGTTGATCCAGACCAGCTCGCCGGTCTTCAGGTCGACCAGCCCCGCATAGCCCATATGGACGCCCGAGCTGATGCCGACGCCGAACATCGCGCCGAAGATCTGCGCCGCCTTGCGTCCGGCCGAGCCGTAGCTGTCATAGGTATAGACGAACAGCGCATAGTCCGCCGGCGTCCCCGCGCCGCCGGCATCGCGCAGCGCGCTCACCCCGTCGCCCAGCGTCCAGTTGAAGTCGGCGCGCTTGGTCGGCAGGCGGTTGCCGGCGAACAGCTTGTGGGCGATCACCGAATTGGCGACCGCGCGGAACAGGCCGCGATAATCGGCGAGCAAGGTCGCCTTGTCGCCTTCCAGCTCCGGCATCATCACCAGCTCGTTCGCACGCCTGGTCTGCGCGGAGGAAAGCGCGGCGGCGAGCAGGGTGCGCGCCTTTTCGGTCCATTCGGCATTGGGCTCGTTCATGCCGCCGGTCGATTGCTCGCCCACCGAAACGTCGGGGCGGAAGACCAGGATCTTTACCGCGCCGTCCTTCGGGAAAGCGAAGCCGCTCTTGGAGGCCGATGCCTCCGCACCGAACTGGGCGTGCGCAGCAGGCGCGCACAACAGCAGCATGCCGGCAAATGCCGACACCAAAAGCCGAAGCATTGGACATCCCCCTTTTCGCCGAATCCCCCGATTCGGCTTCCCCTTTTCGGGAGATTAACCACGCAATTCGCGGGAGCAAGGACCGGCGACTATTTTATGTCCGATCCGGATGTTCCAATTCGGGCAGCGATCCCCGCAAGATCTTGCGAACTAGGGCTTTACCCGACGCGCGCTCAGGATCTTCACGGGCGCGGCCGGGATCTCGCCCTTGAAGAACCCGCCCAGCGTGGCCGTCGGCGAGTTGGGCGCATCGAAGATCTTCATCACCACATCCTTGCCGTCCACGACATGCGCGAAGGCCGCATAACCCAGATTGTCGCCCGGCTTGCTCGGGTCCGCATCGAACGAAGGCTGGTCGCCCAGCACGATGGTGAAGTCGCCGCTCGCGGTGCCGGGCGCGCGGCGCGGAGTGGAGAGGGTGAAGTCGGTGTGCTTGATGCCGGTCAGCGTGGTCGGCTCGTGCTTGATCGGCGGCAGCACCTTGCCGCGCGCATTGTTCACCCCGAACTGCACGAAGCCGAAATGGTCGATCACTTTCACCACCCGGTAGAAAGCGGTGCCGTCGAGCCGCTTCTGATCGACATAGCGCAGGAAGTTGTTGCCGCTGATCGGCGCGCGAACATTGTCCACCTCGACCGTGACCGTCCCCGCTGACGTGACGATCGCGACCCGCGGCAGGACGGCAGCCGGGCTCGGCGCTGGCGCGGCGGTCTGGGCCAGGGCCGGAGCGACCCCCAGGGTAAGCAGAAAGGCCAGCACGGTCCTGATCATCGGAAACCTCCAGAGTTTCCGATGATCCTACCGGCCGCTGCGCGAAATTCTAGCTTCCCGCCTTGGCCGCCGGGCAGGAATAGGCCTCGCCATAAGGCTTGTCCCAGCAGCGCATCAGCCGGTCGAGCACGTCGAGGTTGGGCGGCCAGCTGATCCGCCAGGGCTTGCCGTCGGGCATCAGGATCGGCTGGCCGTCCGGGCCCCGCGCCTCTTCCTCGAAATCGGCCGGGCGCGGCAGGGCGGCGAGCCTGGCCCGCTCCGCCTCCAGCCCGGCGCGGTCGCGGCGCAGGAAGGCGATGCTGCCGTCCACATAGGGGCGCCAGCTGCCGCCATGATCCTGGTCGGCCGGCTTGTACGACTGGCGGAACAGCGCGATCGCGGCCTCGGTCTCGCCAATCTTCGCGCGCAGCTGCCCTTCGTGCCAGGAGAGAACCACGTCCTCCACCTTATGCGCCCGGCGCCAGTCGCGGATCAGGTCCGCCGCCTCGCGCGTACAGCCCTTGGCCGACAAGGCGCGCCAGCCACCTTCCAGATTCTGGTCGAAGCTGCTCTGGTCGAGCGCGAGCAGCGCGGCGCGGTCATGACCGCATTCCGCCGCATGGACCGGAGAGAAAAGAAGCAACGCCGACAGAAACGCAGTCATTCTCTTCCCCCTTGGAATTTCAGCCCGCCAGCGCCTTCTTCAGCAGCTCGTTGACCACCGCCGGATTGGCCTTGCCGGCCATCGCCTTCATCGTCTGGCCGACGAAGAAGCCGAACAAGGCCTCCTTGCCGCCGCGATACTGTTCGAGCTGGCCGGGGTTCTTGGCGAGGATCTCGGCGATCACCGCCTCGATCGCGCCGGTGTCGCTGGTCTGCTTGAGCCCACGCTCCTCGACGATCTTGCCCGCGGCGTCGCCGGTCTCGAGCATGATCTCGAACACCTGCTTGGCGAGCGGCCCCGACAGCGTGCCGTCGGCGGCCAGCGCCAGCAGTTCGGCGCCCTGCTCCGGGCTCACCGGGCTGGTGTCGAGGTCCTTGTTCAGCCGGTTGAGCGCGCCGTACAGGTCCGACAGCAGCCAGTTGGCCGAAGCGCGGGCGACTTCGTTCTCGCCCTTCTTCTGGATGCGCGCGCCCTCGGCGAGCAGCGCCTCGAACCAGCGGGCGGTGTCCGCATCGGCGGTCAGCGTCGCGGCGTTATAGGCCGAGAGCCCCAGCTCCTGCTCGTAGCGGCGGCGCTTGGCGTCGGGCAGCTCGGGCAGGCTGGCGCGGCATTCCTCGAGGAAGGCATCGTCCAGCTCGAGCGGCAGCAGGTCGGGATCGGGGAAATAGCGATAGTCGTGCGCATCTTCCTTCGAGCGCATCGACCGGGTCTCGCCCTTGTCCGGATCGAACAGGCGGGTTTCCTGGACGATCTTGCCGCCAGCCTCGATCACCTCGACCTGGCGCCGCGCCTCGATCTCCACCGTCTGCATGACGAAGCGAACCGAGTTGACGTTCTTGGTCTCGGTGCGGGTGCCGAACTCGGCGCCCGGCTTGCGGACCGAGACGTTCACGTCGGCACGCATCGAGCCCTGGTCCATGTTCCCATCACAGGAACCGACATAGCGCAGGATCGCACGCAGCTTGCTCAGATACGCCCCGGCTTCCTGCGGCGAGCGCATGTCCGGCTTGGACACGATCTCCATCAGCGCCACGCCGGCGCGGTTGAGATCGACATACGAGCGCGTCGGATGCTGGTCGTGCATCAGCTTGCCGGCATCCTGCTCGACATGGATGCGCTCGATGCCGATCGTCTTGACGCTGGCTTCGGGATCCTTGTCGTCCAAGCTGATGTCGATCTGCCCCTCGCCCACCAGCGGGTGGAAGAGCTGGCTGATCTGATAGCCCTGCGGCAGATCGGCGTAGAAGTAATTCTTGCGGTCGAAGCGCGACCATTTGTTGATCACCGCGCCGATCGCCATGCCGGTGCGCACCGCCTGGCGGATGCACTCGAAATTCGGCGTCGGCAGCATGCCCGGCATCGCCGCGTCGATCAGGCTCACCTGGCTGTTCGGCTCGGCGCCGAACGCAGTCGCCGCGCCCGAGAAGAGCTTGGCGTTGGAGGTGACCTGGGCGTGGACTTCGAGGCCGATCACGACCTCCCATTCGCCGGTTTCGCCCTGGATGCGGTAGGTAGACTCAGTCATTTCTTCGATCCGTATGCCTTGCGCCGCCTGGCGCGTGTGCATTTGCGTTCCAGCGCACGCTGGAAAGGCCAGGTGAGAAGCTCGAAGATCGCTTCGAAGACTATCTCAACCAGCCACTGCATTTACCACCATTGCTCCGGCCGCGCCGTGAACCCGGCGCGCTGCTCGATCGCAAGCCCGGCGCCCAGCACACCCTGCTCGTCGAGCGGCTTGCCGATGATCTGCAGGCCAAGCGGCAGCCCGGCGCTGTCGAGCCCCGCGGGCACGCTCATCGCCGGCAGGCCGGCCAGGCTGGCGGGCACGGTGAACACGTCGTTGAGGTACATCGCCAGCGGATCGGCCGACTTCTCGCCCAGCGCAAAGGCCGAGGACGGCGCCGTCGGGGTCAGCAGCAGGTCGCAGACCGTGAAGGCGTTCTCGAAATCCTGCGCGATCAGCGTGCGCACCTTCGATGCCTGGGTGAAATAGGCATCGTAGAAGCCCGCCGACAGCACATAGGTGCCGATCAAGATGCGGCGCTGCACTTCGGGACCGAAGCCCGCCGCGCGCGTCGCCGCATACATGTCCTGCAGGTTCTGCCCGTCGGCCAGCTCGCGCAGGCCGTAGCGCACGCCGTCATAGCGGGCGAGGTTCGAAGAAGCCTCGGCTGGGGCGATGATGTAATAGGTCGGCAGCGCGTATTTGGTGTGCGGAAGGCTCACTTCCACCACTTCGGCGCCGGCGTCCTTCACCCAGGCGATGCCCTGGTCCCACAGCTTCAGGATTTCCTCGGGCGTGCCGTCGAGGCGATATTCCTTGGGAATACCGATCTTCTTGCCCTTGAGGTCGCCCGAAAGCAGCTCTTCCCACTTCGGCACCGGCAGGTTCAGCGAAGTCGAGTCCTTCGCATCGAAGCCCGCCATGTTCTCGAGCAGGATCGCGCAGTCCTTCACGTCGCGCGCCATCGGCCCGGCCTGGTCGAGGCTCGAGGCGAAGGCGACAACGCCCCAGCGCGAGCAGCGGCCATAGGTCGGCTTGATGCCGCTGATGCCGGTGAACGCCGCGGGCTGGCGGATCGAGCCGCCGGTGTCGGTGCCGGTGGCACCCGGCACCAGCCGCGCGGAGATCGCCGCCGAGCTGCCGCCCGACGAGCCGCCCGGCGCCAGCGGGGCATTGTCGCCGCCGCCACGCCGCCAGGGCGAGATCACGTTGCCGAAGTAGGACGTCTCGTTCGACGAGCCCATCGCGAACTGGTCGAGGTTGAGCTTGCCGAGCATGCCAGCGCCCGCGTCCCACAGCTTCTGCGAGACGGTCGATTCATAGACCGGCTTGAAGCCTTCCAGCATGTGGCTGGCGGCGGTGGTCTGCACGCCCTTGGTGGCGAACAGGTCCTTCATGCCGATCGGCACGCCGGCAAGCGGCTTGAGCGCCTCGCCCTTGGCCAGCGCCGCGTCGGCCGCATCGGCGGCGGCGAGCGCATGCTCGGGGGTTTCGACGATGAACGCGTTGAGCGCCTTGGCCTTGCTCACCTTGACGATGAAGGCATCGGCCACTTCGCGGGCCGAGAAGGTGCCGGCACGCACGCCGTCGCGCAGGGCGGCTACGCCCAGATCGGTGATCTCGGTCATTATTCGACCACCTTCGGCACGGTGAAGAACCCGTGCTCGCCCTGCGGTGCGTTCTGCAGCACGGCATCGCGCTGGTTGCCCTCGGTCACCACGTCCTCGCGAAGGCGCAGCTTGTTGGGGATCACGGCGGTCATCGGCTCGACCGACGAGGTATCGACCTCGCCAAGCTGCTCGATCCAGCCCAGGATGTTGTTGAGCTCGGGCGCGAGGCGCTCGGCATCGGCATCGCTGATCGCGATGCGAGCCAGGCTCGCCACCTTCTTCACGGTTGCGGTATCGACGGACATGGGAGGCGCCTAACAGGGGCGCCTCCCGCCTTCAAGCACCCTTCATTCGAAGGCTTCGCCAACCGGCACGCCGCCGATGAACAACTGGCGCCGCTCGACCTTGCGAACCTCGGCCTTGCCCGCCGGGTAGCCCGCCACGATTTGCACCCATTGCTCGTCGGTAAACCCATATCTGTCGGTGGCTTCGGCCCATTTGCCCTCGGCCAGCACATAGCGCCTGCCACCCGCGCAATAACCACGCGGCGCCCCTTTCCAGTCTGCCTGATTGTCTCGCCTGCTGGAAACATAGCAGTAATCCGATAGCTTGAAGACCTCGCCTGGTCCGGCGACAACCAGGGTACAGCGATTTGTCTTGGTGCAATCCGCTTCCTCCAGCGCTTCCGCCAATCCAGCCGGCAACGCGGCACCGGCAGGCAATATCCGCGCGTAGGCACGCACCATCTCGGCGGTGCGAAGGGGCGCCTTCGGCAGGTCTCGCTCAAATTCCCAACGGCTTTCCGCCCTCGCCGCTTTCTCCGCCTGCATCCGTACCTTCGGGTCGGCCGACCGACGCAACTGCGCCAGCGCATCCCTGCCCGGCTTGCCGAAATCAAACGCCAGCGCCGCCCAATCGAACTTGTCGACCGGCGTACGGCCATCCTTCAACCGCGCGACCTGGTCGCGCATCGAGATCGCGTTGAAGTTGATCAGCGGCGTGGCGAGCACCAGCCCCAGAACGCACACCGCGCATGCCAGTACGAGATTCGCCTGGCGCACCAGCCGCGTCCAGCCGAGCCGGCGGATCGCCAGCGCCCCGAAATAGGCCAGCCCCCAGCAGAGCGCGACGCCGACGAACACCACTGCCCATAGCCGCTCGGGCGTATAGCCATACTGGCCGATGCGCAGCCCGGTCGCCACCGCGGCGAGTATGGCGAGCGGCAATATCACCGCGGCCAGCACCATCGCGCTGTAGCGCAGCAGCGGGTTGCGGCGCTCGTCCGCCTCCCGCGCACCGATCACGTCATTGGCAAGGATCAGCGCGCCCGCCGCGCAGGTCAGCAGCAGGGGCGTGGTCGCCGAGGTCGCATCCCACAGCGCCTGCACCCCGGTGAAGGGCAATGCGAGCAGGAACAGCCCCAGTCCGATCGCCAGCACCGGCGCCAGCACCGCGAGCAGGGTCGTCACCACCTTCTGGAGCAGGCGCACAATCGCGTCATGCTCGCGCAGCAGACCCAGCGCCGATCCGAAGGCGAGCCCGATCAGCGCGTGGACGAACCAGTCCTTCTCCAGCAGCTCGCGCAGCAAATGGATCTTGATCAGCTCGAACAGGCCGCCGAGCAGCCATGCCATCAGCCACACGAGCAGGACGAACAGCCAGCAGGCGCACCACAGCACCACATTCGCCCAGGCATAGTCATGGACCGCCGGATAGCCCGCGCGGGGCGCCCCTTCGTCGCGGGCGGCCTGGAACAGCGGCGCGGCGATCGCAACGGCGAGCAGCAGGCTGAATGTCCGCCAGACATCGGTGACGTTCCATCCGCCCGGCGCACCGTTCCACCAGGTGACGAAACCGCCCGCCACGCCCACCACCGCCGCGAACAAGATCGAGGCCCACCAGCGCTGCCGTTCGATCGTGAACCCGATCATCGCCGCGCCCAGCGTCACCGCCATCAGCAGCGCCGCCTGCAGGGCGGTCCACTCCACCTTGTAGAACGGCCCGTCGCCCGCGATCAGATAGGTCACGACGCCCGTCGCCAGCCCCAGGCCGGCGAGCAGCAGCGGGCGCCAGGTCCAGCCTCCGGCCGCGCCCGGCGCGGCGGTTTCGATCTCGTCCATGGAAATCTCCCCTTCGCCGGCATGCTCCCGCATCGGGCCTGGGCGGTAAAGTGGATTTCCGGTGCAGAACGGTCCGAACCGCAATCGCGGTTGCATCCGGAGAAATCGTGCCCGATGGGAATGCGATTGCAACAAAGCGGCCCTATGCTGCATTGCACAATGGAGAGTGGGGCTTGGCCCGTAAATTCCTCTACGTCATCGTGGGACTTATCGTGCTCGCAACAGCCGCCACCTTCGCCTTCCGCTTCTGGGGCGCGGAACTGCTCCGCCAGGCGCTCGTCCCGATGACCGACGTGGCGCAGCTTTCGGCGCCCGGGGACTATTCGAAGCCGGACCTCTGGCTCGCCCGCCCGGACAAGCCCGGCAACCCGGCACTCTGGACGCCGCAGGGCTTCGCGCCGGCCGAAAACCCGCCCGCAGCGGTGTTCTTCATCCACCCGACCTCGTTCCTCGACCGCACCCAGTGGAACGCGCCGCTGAACGACGTGGCGGCCAATGCCCGGGCGGAGCTGTTCCTGCGCGGCCAGGCCAGCGCCTTCAATTCCTCCGGCCTGGTCTGGGCGCCGCGCTATCGCCAGGCGACCTTCGGCGCCTTCCTGACCAGCAAGACCCAGGCCCAGCAGGCGCTCGACTTCGCCTATCGCGACGTGGCCGCGGCGTTCGACCAGTTCCTCAAGGAAGCCGGCAACCGCCCGATCATCCTCGCCGGCCATTCGCAGGGTGCGCTTCACCTCACCCGCCTGCTCGTCGATCGCGTCGCCGGCAAGCCGCTCGCCAAGCGGATCGTCGCGGCGTACGTGGTCGGCTGGCCGGTCTCGATCACCGCAGACCTGCCGAAGATGGGCCTGCCCGCCTGCACCGGTCCCGACGACAGCGGCTGCATCCTCTCCTGGCAGAGCTTCGCAGAGCCCGCCGATCCGTCGCTGATCATCGACACGTTCGATCAGACCAACGGCTTCACCGGCCAGCCGCGCAAGGGCACCCCGATGGTCTGCACCAACCCGATCACCGGCAAGCCGAACGACAGCGCCCCTGCCGAAGCCAATCTCGGCGGCCTGATGCCCAGCCGGGACCTGACCAGCGCGGTGCTCCAGAAGCAGCTGGTTCCCGCCCGCTGCGACGGCCGCGGCTTCCTGATGATCGGCACTACCCCGCCCGATCTCGGCCCCTATGTGCTGCCGGGGAACAATTATCACGTGTTCGACTACAGTCTGTTCTGGGCGAACGTCCGCGCCGACGCCGAACGCCGTCTCAAGGCGCGCCGCAAGTTCTGGCCCTTTTAGTATCCGTCATCCCGGCGAAAGCCGGGATCTCGTGCGGCTCCATCCCCGCACCTTCGCCTGAGATCCCGGCTTTCGCCGGGATGACGAATGGGGCTAGAGGATAGGCGTGATCACCACCGCCTCCGCAGACTTCCGTGCCGCGCTCCCCGCCGGCGGCCGCCTGATCGGCCTCGACGTCGGCACCAAGACGATCGGCACCGCGCTGTGCGACGCCGGCTGGAGCTTCGCCAGCCCCGCCGAGCTCGTCCGCCGCACCAAATTCTCCAAGGACAAGGCCGCGCTCCAGGCGCTGATGACCGCGCAGCAGGTGAAGGGCATCGTCATCGGCCTGCCACTCAATCTGGACGGCACCGATTCCCCCCGCACTCAGTCCACCCGCGCCTTCGCCCGCAACATGGACGATATCGGCCTGCCGATCCTGCTCTGGGACGAGCGCTGGTCCACCGTCGCGGTCGAGCGCACGCTGATCGAGCAGGACTTCAGCCGCGCTCGCCGCGCCGAGATGATCGACAACATGGCGGCGGCGCACATCCTCCAGGCGGCGATCGACGCGCTGGTGAACGTCTAGCCCCGGTCGAACCGCGCGATCAGCGCATCGAGCGACCGCGCACCACGCTCGCCCCGCGCCCGCATCTTGTAGGCAACGTCGCCCGCGTCCGCCGGCTGCAGCCGCGCGCAGAAGCGCCGCACATCCGCGCCCAGCATCGCAACGTCTTCGCCGATCCGATCCAGCTCGCCGCGCAGCGCCTTGCGCGCCCGCCGGCCCATCGCGCGCTCCAGCCGCCCGCGATGGTTCCCCGCCGCCTCGACGAAACCATCGGCCAGCGCCTCCATCTCGGCGACATACCCCAGCGAGACCAGCTGCGCCGGCGCATAGCCCAGCGCATCGTCGCCATGCAGGGCGTTCGCGCCCACCCGCACCATCGCCTGGTCGAGATAGAGCCGGCTGAGCCCCGCCAGCGTCCGCTCGGCGAGCTCGACCAGCGCCGCGGTGTCGGCGAGCAACCCGGCGTGCCGCGCATCCACCGCCGGCGCATAGACCGCCACCACGCGCCCGAACCGCGCCCCGCCCGCCTGCTGCGCCTCGATCGCCCGCCGCGCCCGGATCAGCCGTTCGAGCGGCGCCCCTTCATTCTCGCGGAAGAATTGCCGCGACAGCGCCACGACGTTCTCGCCGCAATCGCGGTGCGCCTGCAGCGCTGCCAGCGCCAGCATCCGCCGCATCGGCCGCCAGCGCGCCCGCTCCACCCGCGCCAGCCACCAGGGCAGCAATGCGAGCACCAGCGCCACCCCCATCGCGAAGAAGAACGCCCCCACCTGGAACGCCGCCAGCCACGCCGGATCGCGCGTTATCCAGCCGATAAAGGAATCCCACCAACCCCGCACGCCACGCTCCCCCCGAAACGCTAAGCGGCGCATTAGCTATCTGCGTTTTGCGGCAGGCCCGAGACTCCTTGCGCCACCGCGCTTGGGGGTCTAGGCGACGGCTTTAATGCAAGCCTCCGATCATCGCCCCGCGGCCCAGATACAGGGTCGCGCCGTCTTCCCGCACCGGCACCTCACCGGCATTGCGGGTCTCCAGCCCCATGAGATCATGTTCCTGCTCGACGAAGCGGAACAATGGATCGAAGCGAACCGGACGCGCGCGCGCAGCGACCGCCGGCTGGAGGGCATCACCCAGATCAACGCCTTCTTCGAAAACTCGACGCGCACGCTGCTTTCCTTCGAGATCGCGGGCAAGCGGCTCGGCGCCGACGTGGTCAACATGCACGCCGCGCAAAGCTCGGTGAAGAAGGGCGAGACGCTGATCGACACCGCGGTGACGCTCAACGCGATGCGTGCCGATGTGATCGTGATCCGCCACATGGCCTCGGGCGCGGTGCAGCTGATCGCCGACAAGGTCGATTGCCCGGTGCTCAACGCCGGCGACGGCTGGCACGAGCATCCCACTCAGGCGCTGCTCGACGCGCTCACCATCCGCCGCCGTCGCGGCTCGGTCGCCGGCCAGCGCGTGGTGATCTGCGGTGACCTGCTCCACAGCCGCGTCGCCCGCTCGAACATGCTGGCGCTCACCGCGCTCGGAGCCGAGGTCCGCGTCGTCGCCCCCTCCACGCTGATGCCGCCGGCGATCGAGGGGCTGTTCGTCACGCCCTTCACCGATTTCGATGCCGCGCTGGAAGGCGCAGACGTCGTGATGATGCTCCGCGTCCAGAACGAGCGCATGGCCGGCGGCTTCATCCCCTCAACCCGCGAGTTCCACGCCCGCTACGGCCTCACGCCGGAGCGCCTGTCCCGCGCCCGGGAAGATGCGCTGGTCATGCACCCCGGCCCGATGAACCGCGGTGTCGAGATCGACAGCGCCATCGCCGACCATCCGGAGCGCAGCGCGATCACCGAGCAGGTCGAAATGGGCGTGGCGGTCCGCATGGCCTGCCTCGACGTGCTGACAAGAGCCGAACGCGGCGTGGAGGGCTGGGCATGATGCATTTCCTTCCTTCATCTCCCCGCCCCACAACCGTCATCCCGGCGAAAGCCGGGATCTCGGGCGAAGGCGCAGGGAAGAAGCCGCATGAGATCCCGGCTTTCGCCGGGATGACGGGAATATTCGCCGGGATGACGGGAGTAGCCGCGTGACCCGCCTATTTGAAAACGTCAAAGTCCTCGGCGGCGCCACCAGCTTCGCCTTCTCCGGCGAAACCATCACCACCGACAACACCAACGCCGAAAGCATCGACGGCAAGGGCCTGCACCTCGCCCCCGGCATCGTCGATCTCGGCGTGTTCGCAGTCGATCGCGCCGCCTGTCGCGCCGGCGGCATCACCCGCGTCGGCCTGATGCCCGATCAGTCGCCGATCCTCGACGATCCCGGCATCATCCGCCGCGCCGCGCTGATGGGCAAGCCCGACCTGTGGGTCCACCCCCTCGCCGCCGCCACGCGCGGGCTCGAAGGCACCGACCTTGCCGAGATGGCGATCAACGCCTCGGCGGGCGCCAAGGCCGTCGCCACCGGCCGCCGCTGGATCGCCGACGCCGGCGTGATGCGCAAGGTTCTCGCCTACGCCAAGGATTGCGGCCTCACCGTGATCGCCCATGCCGAAGATGGCAACCTGGCGCGCGACGCCGTCGCGACCGAAGGCCTCACCGCCACGCTGCTGGGCCTGGCTGCGGCCCCCGCCATTGCCGAAGCACTGGCGATCGCCCGCGACACGATGCTTGCCGAGGATACCGGCGCCCGCATCCATTTCCGCCAGGTCACCACCGCCGCGGGTCTCGACCTGATCCGCCAGGCCAAGCGCCGCGGCGTCCAGGTCACCTGCGGTGTCACCCCGGCACACTGGCTGCTGTCGGACATCGATATCAGCGACTATCGCACCTATGCCCGGCTCTCGCCGCCGCTGCGCAGCGATCATGATCGCCAGGCGGTCCGCGCCGCGCTGGCGGACGGCACGATCGACGTGATCGCCTCGGGCCATGATCCGCGCGGGCCCGAAGGCAAGCGCCTGCCCTTCATCGACGCCGACGAAGGCATGTCGGGCGCCGAGACGCTGCTCGCCCTCTCGCTCGGCCTGGTCCGCGACGAAGTCCTGACCCTGGAGCGCCTGTTCGAGCTGCTCGCCACCAACCCGGCGCGCATCCTCGGCCTCGACGCCGGCACGCTGGAAGCCGGCAAGCCCGCCGACTTCATCCTCTTCGCGCCGGACACGCCCTGGGCGATCGACGCCACGAAGATGAAGGCCCGCGCCGGCAACACCCCGTTCGACACGCTGCCGGTCCAGGGCAAGGTCCATCGTGTGTTCAAGGGCGGGCGGGAGATCGAGTAGCCTTCACGCTCCTCCTCCAACCGTCATCCCAGCCACAATCCGTCATCCCGGCGAAAGCCGGGATCTCAGGCGAAGGCGCGGGAAGGAGCCGCACGAGATCCCGGCTTTCGCCGGGATGACGGTCACGCGGCGGCGCGCTCCGCCGTTCCAACGAACGCCCCGATCGCTCCCATCGCCCGCTCGACGTACAACTCCTTCTCGCCCACCGGCGCGACATAGTGGATCGCCGCCTCGGCATCGGCCGGCGAGGCGCCCCGCGCGATCAGCCAGCCCGCCAGATATTGCGAAGCCAGGCACCCGCCCGCCGTCGCGACATTGCCGTGCGCGATGAACGGCGCGTCGATCACTTCGACGCCGGCCTCGATCACCCAGGGTTTGGTGGTCAGGTCGGTGCACGCCGGCAGCGAACCGATCAGCCCCAGCTTCGCGAGCAGCAGCGTGCCCGAGCATTGCGCCCCGATCAGCTGGCGCGCCGGATCGAGCCGGATCCGCGCGAGCATCTCCGCATCGGCGGCGATCTCGCGGGTGCGGATGCCGCTGCCGATCAGCACCGCATCGGCCTCGGCGGCGAACTCCAGCGGCTTTTGCCGGCTGATCGTCACGCCGTTCATCGAAGTGACCTGCGCGCTCGGGCAAGTGATGTGCGCCGCCCAGCCCTTCGCCTTCATCCGGTTGAGGATCCCCGCCGCGACGAAGCTGTCGAGCTCGTTGAACCCGTCGAACGTCAGCACCGCGATCTGCACCTGGAATCTCCCTTCCGAACCTGAACCCTCGCCCTATCAGGCGGCGCGCGGTGCAACCATGCATTAATCGGCACGGGCCTAGGCAAGGCCATGGCTATTCCTATAAAATTTCCGGTGCCGGCGATGGCCCTGCTTCTCGCGGCGGGATGCACCTCCGCCCCGGCAGAGGGCCTGAACCCGAAGAACGACGTGCACTGCGCGGTCGCGCTCGGGGTCGCCGGCCAGGATGCCGAGCGCACCAATGCCCCCGCCGAGAGGCGGCGCACGCTGTTCGTCGGCAATTCCTGGTACAGCCAGCTGGTGCCGCAGGGCGCACTCGAAGCGCCGGAGGCGCGCCAGGCCGTGGTCCTTGCCAGGCAGGACCTCCCCGCCCTCGAACCCGTCATCGCAGCCTGCATCAAGCGCGCATCGCGCAAGGCCGGCTTCGCGGGATTCCGCCGCAGGATCGGCGCGGCCTATGACGAGGCAGACGCCACGCGGCGGCAGTGAAGTCTGAAGTCTAGTTTAATCGTCATCCCCGCGAAGGCGGGAATCCAGAGTCACAAAGGACGTCGCTCTATCACCCTGGATCCCCGCCTTCGCGGGGATGACGAAGAAGTGCTGCGGGAAGTGCGGCGGATCGCCCCCTATTTCCGCCCCCGCGCCGGCTTGGCCAGATTCGCCTCCACCGCCGCCCGGATCAGCGCCTTGAGCGCCTCTGCGTCGATCGTCTCGCCTTCATGGATGTCGATCGCCCGGCGGACATTCCCGTCCAGGCTCGAATTGAACATGCCCGTAGGATCCGCCAGCGCCGCGCCCTTGGCGAAGGTCAGCTTTACCGCCGTCTTGTAGGTCTCGCCGGTGCACAGGATTCCGGCATGCTCCCATACCGGCACGCCGCGCCACTTCCACGTCTCCTCCACCTCGGGATCGGCCTCGTGGATGATCGCGCGCACCCGGGCGAGCGTCTCGCCGCGCCAGTCGTCCAGCGCCGCGATGCGGGCGTCGATCTGCTCGGCTGCGGTCTTGTCCTCGCTCATGCGTTCCTCGCGAAATAGGGCCGCGCGAACATGTAGAGCCCCGTCGGCAGCAGCACCAGCAGCGGGAGTACCGCGAGCAGCCCGAGCCATTGCGCATTGGCCTGCAGGATCACCGCGACGATGTTCACGATCGCCATGATGCTGAAGATGAAGCCGCTCCAGCGGTGGACCTGACGTAGCATGACACGCTCTCCCTCAAATGCATAACCGTTTGGCTATGCATTTCCCATAACCATCCAGTTATGCGTTCGTCAAGCGCGAAGAAAAAGGCCGGAGCGTCGCCGCCCCGGCCTTTCCTATTTCCCGATGGGAGTGGGAAAATTCGTTAGCGCGAAGCCATGCGCACGCCCGGCTTCACCCAGGCGGCGGTCGCATCGCCCGCGCCGGCGCGGACGAAGCAGGTCTGGCCGCTGGAGCGCACCTGGCGGCACAGCGCATCGGCGCCGCCGCGGTCATAGCCACCGACCGACAGGCGATAGAAGCTGCCCGCCTTGGTCGAGACCTTGGCGCCGAACGGGGTCTGCCCCGCCAGTGCCGGCACGCGGTCGTCCATGCGGTTCCACGCGTCGCGCGCCACCGCCGGGCTCACATAGGCGCCGAGCTGGACGTAGAAATTGCCGCGCGCGGGCTTGGCCGAGACGGCCTTCTCGATCGGCGCAGGCGCACGGGCGCTCAGCGAAGCCTTGGCGGCGACCGGTGCGCGGACCGCGGCGGCCGGGACCGACTGCACCACTTCCGTGCGCGGGCCGAACACGACGCCGGCATTGGTGCCGGCCACGGGTGCGGCCTCGGCCAGGGCGACCGGCGCGGCTTCGGCCGCGGGCGCGGCGACGCTCGCTTCGGCGGCAACCGCCTCGGCATTGGCGGGCACGCCCGGCATATAGGTATCGACCGCGTCCTGCGCCGGCACGGTCTGCACCGGCTGGGTCGCGGCGGCGGCGAGCATGACGTTCTGCTGGGCCAGTGCCAGCTGCACCGGCTGGCCGGCGTCCTGCACCGGCGTGACGTTGAGCAGCGCGGCGACCTGGTCATAGGCGTTGGTCGGGCGGGCGAAGCTCACCCACTGCATCATCCGCGCGTTGATCTGGTCCGGCGCCACATCGACCGAGGCGACCTGCTTGGCCTCGGCCCAGCGGCCCGAAAGCGCGAGCGCGAGCGCCAGGTTCTGGCGGGTCTTGGCGGTGGCGTCCTCGGCGCGCGCGGCCGGGCCCAGGATTTCCACGGCCTTCACCGGATCGCCGGCCAGCGCAAAGGCCAGGCCGCGGTCGGCGGCGGGGATCGTGTCCTGGTGGCTGTCGAGCATCGCCCGCGCACCCGCCCAGTCGCCACCGGCGATCTTCGCCAGCACCTGGTTCAGCGCCACGCGGCCGTCGCCCGGATTGAGCGTCAGCGCATCGCCCAGCGCCTGGTTCGCCGAGGCGAAGCGGCCGGCGAGCAGATAGGCCTGGCCGAGCAGCGCGCGATAGTCGGCGTTCTGCGGATCATTGGCCACCGCGGCCTCGGCATGGGCGACCGCGTCGCCCGCCTTGCGTTTCGCAATGGCCTTGCGGGCCGCGCCGGCTTCCTGCGCCGCCTTCTTGGCGTTGGGCGCGTCGGTCGCGAAGGCCGAGAGCGCGAAGCCCTGGGTCGCGATGCCGGCTGCCAGCGTACCGCCGGCGCAGAGCGCCGACAGGCCGATCACGAGCTTGCTACGGGTCTTCATCATCCGTTCCTTCAACGGTTCCCGGCCGGGACCTGGCGCGCGAGCGCCTCGACCTCGGTCAGCGATTCGAGAAAGGCGTCGAGCGCCTCGGTCACGATCTGCTGCGCCGAACGATTGGTGACCGCCGATGCGAGGCGCAGGCGCAGATGCCGGTCATTGTCGAGGCGGAGCGTGAACGCCGCCTTGGATTTCTTGGCCACTTCCCGGGCGAGCCGCTCGGCGGCGATCGGCGGCAGCGCCTGGCGCTTTGCCACCGGGGCGGCCGCGGGGACGACCGGCGCGGGCTGCGGTTCGACCACGGGCTGCGGAGCAACCTGCTGCGGCGCCGGCTCGGGCTTGCTGAACCGCTCGTCGAGCTGCTCGATCTGGCGGAGCACCTGCGGCTTGGGCACCGGGTGCTGGATCGGCTGGGGCTCGGGCACGAAGTGCTGCGCGTGCGCGCCATCGTCGCCCATGTCGTTCCAGCCGAGATCTTCCTGGGCGGTCGCCGGGTTCAGGCCGACGAAACCCTGGGGGCGCATCGCCGGGCGCGCCTGGCCCTTGCGGGCGAGCAGGCTCGAGGAGAGCGACGCGGTGGGCTTGGGGGTGCCGAACATCAGCTCACCACCCTGCGGCCGAAGCCGCCATTGGCGCGCGGCGCGCCGAACTGGTTGACCGGGGTCGGCGCCGCGAACACGGTGCGGCGGAAGTTCTTCTCGAGCCGGTCGTTGATATAGGTCCACAGCGCCTCGACCTCGGCGGCCGAGCGGCCCTTGGGATCGACTTCCATCACGGTGCGGCCGTCGATCATCGATGCGGCGAAATCGGTGCGGTGGTGCAGCGTGATCGGGGCGACGGTGCCGTGCTGCGACAGCGCGACGGCGGCCTCGCTGGTGATCCGCGCCTTGGGGGTGGCGGCATTGACCACGAAGATCAGCGGCTTGCCCGCGCGCTCGCACAGGTCGACCGTGGCGCCCACGGCGCGCAGGTCGTGCGGGCTCGGGCGGGTCGGGATGACGATCAGTTCGGCCACCGCGATCACGCTCTGGATCGCCATGGTGATCGCCGGCGGGGTATCGATCACCGCCAGCTTGAAGCCCTGCTGGCGGAGAATTTCGAGATCGGATGCGAGCCGCGCGACCGTGGTCTGCGCGAAGGCCGGCAGGTCGGTCTCACGCTCGTTCCACCAGTCGGCGAGCGAGCCCTGCGGATCGATGTCGATCAGCACGACCGGGCCGCAGCCGGCCCTTTCCGCCTGAACGGCCAGATGGCCCGACAAGGTCGTCTTGCCGGATCCGCCCTTCTGCGATGCCATCGCGAGAACGCGCATGAACCCCCTCGAAATACCAGTTACCCGAGCGTGGAGATGGCATGCGGTCGTCTAAGAATGCGTTAACGGCGTTCCGCCCCGGGATTCCCCTGAGGAGATCGGGCTAAGGATTTCTTTCCCAAAGGATGGTAAACGGGCATTTATCCAGTGTTGCCGGGGTGGGAGTCGAAGGTCGCATGAAGTTTCTTGGGTTGGTCGCTGCTGCGGGGATCGCGCTCGCCGCACCGCTTGCGCTCGCACAGGAAAACCCGGTCAAGGCCGGGGTCGAGGCCTGGGAGCGTGGCGACTACAAGGGCGCCGTCGATCGCTGGCGCGGCCCCGCGACGAAGGGCGATGCCGACGCGCAGTTCAATCTCGGCCAGGCCTACAAACTCGGCCGCGGCGTGCCCGCCAATCTCGACCAGGCAGAACTTTGGTACAGCAAGGCCGCCGGCCAGGGCCATGAGCAGGCCGAGGCGAGCTATGGCCTCGCCCTCTTCGCCAATGGCAAGCGCGACAAGGCGGCGCCCTGGCTCCAGCGCGCCGCCGGCCGCGGCGATCCCCGCGCCCAGTATGTTCTGGGCACGATGTATTTCAACGGCGACGTCGTCCAGAAGGACTGGGTGCGCGCCTATGCGCTGGTCACCCGCTCCTCGCAGTCTGGCCTCGCCGAAGCCTCGGGCGCGCTCGCCCAGATGGACAAGTACATGACCGTGCAGGACCGCCAGGCGGCCCTCACTCTCGCCCGCAAATATGAGCAGGAGGCGAACCGCGCGCCCCTGCCCGGCACGGCACCGCCGATCGAAGTCGCGAGTGCCCAGCCGCCCCGCCTGCCCTCGGTCCGCACGCCGCCCCGCCCCACGCCGACGCCCGCGCCCGTCCGCACCAGCCCGGCGCCCTCCCCGGCGAGCACCGCGATCCGCGACGGCGGCTGGCGCCTCCAGCTCGGCGCGTTCGGCGATCCCGGCAATGCCCGCAAGCTGTGGGGCCAGGTCGGCGGCCGCTTCCCGGGCCGTTCGGTAAGCTATGTGAAGGCGGGCACCCTCACCAAGGTGCTGGTCGGCCCCTTCGCCAGCCGCGCCGAGGCGGCCGGCGCCTGCCGCGGCGTCAGCCCCTGCGTGCCGGTGAGCAACTGACGCCTTTCCTGCCCTTCATTCCTTCTATCCGTCATCCCCGCGCAGGCGGGGATCCAGAGCCAAGCAGCACATCGCTCTGCCACCCTGGATCCCCGCCTGCGCGGGGATGACGAGGATATTTGGGAGGCGCCACCCAACCTCGTTCCGGCGCAAACCTCATCCATTTCGATCATATCGCAGTTGCAACAAATTCCGGATCGTGGCGTTAGGGAGGCCATGATCCGTTTCCTCGCGCTCGCGCCGTTGCTCGCCCTTGCCCTTCCCGCCCATGCGCAGGAGGGGGAGAGCAAGCCGCCCAAGCGCTACCGCATCTCGCTCGGCCCGCAGGTCTCGCCCAATTATCCGGGTTCGGACCAGGTGCAGCTGAGCCCGCTGGTCGATGTCGCGATCGCGCGCGGAAACGAGCCCTTCGCCTTCGAGGCCGCCGATGACAGCTTCGGCTTCCCGGTGCTCAAGACCGGCGGGTTCGAGTTCGGCCCCGCCGCGAACTTCCAGGGCTCGCGCAAGCGCAGGGAATCCCACGCGGCGATCGACGAGGTCGGCACCACGGTCGAGCTCGGCGGCTATGCGCAATATTGGCTGGCCAAGTCGCTCCGCCTCCACACCGAACTGCGCAAGGGCGTCAACGGCCACAAGGGCCTGATCGGCGGTGTCGGGCTCGATTACGTGATGCGCGACGGCGACAAATGGCTGGTCTCGATCGGCCCGCGCGTGACGCTGTCGGACACCAAGTATCGCCGCGCCTATTTCGACGTCTCCCCCGCCGCAGCGGCCCGCACCGGCCTGCCCGTCTATCGCTCGGACGGCAGCGCGGTGAGTGCGCTGGGCGTGAGCAGCACCACCACCTGGCAGTTCAGCAAGCATTGGGGCCTGTACGGCTATGCCCGCTACGACCGCCTGACCGGCGACGGCGCGGACTCCCCGCTGACCCATGGCGCCTATGGCAGCCGCGACCAGCTCTCGGGCGGCCTGGGGCTCAGCTTCACCTTCGGCAAGGGCGTGCGATAAAGGCCCCTCCTTCTGCTAAAGCCCTCTCCCGCTTTCGCGGGAGAGGGTTGGGTGAGGGCACTTCCTCCTATACCTTCGCGCCCATGCAGGGGCCAATCCGCAGAAAGACAAACCAATACGCTGCCCGTCTCCGCAAGAATGCGACAGACGCAGAGAACCGGTTGTGGGCCCAACTGCGCAATCGCCAACTCGGCGGTTTCAAGTTCCGCTTCCAGGCTTCCATCGGTCCCTACAGCGTCGACTTTCTCTGCGTCGAAACCGCGCTGGTCATCGAAGTCGATGGCAGCCAGCACAATGAAGAAGTCGATCGCGTGCGAACGCGCTCCATCGAAGCAGAGGGACATCGCATCCTTCGTTTCTGGAACAACGAGATCTTCGACAATCTCGACGGCGTGCTGCTGACGATCAAGGCCGCCTGCGAGGCGCGAACCTGGCGCGAGATAGAAGAATAAGGAAGGCAGAAGTGCCCTCACCCAACCCTCTCCCGCAAAAGCGGGAGAGGGCCAAGAAAGCTCTCGGCTCAAGATTGCGCAGATCTTCGCGTGAACAAGGTTCTGCGGAGGAGAGTGGAATACCACCATCGCTCCCTCTAGCCCTCTCCCGCTTTTGCGGGAGAGGGTTGGGTGAGGGCCGTCTTCTAAGCCCCCACCCAATCCCCGCGCGCGATCCCCTGCGCGTACAGCAGCGCGGTCAGATCCCCATGGTCCACCCGCACGCCGGCGGCCGCAGCCACGATCGGCTTGGCATGGTATGCCACGCCAAGCCCCGCCTCGCGGATCATCGCCAGGTCGTTGGCACCGTCGCCCACCGCCAGCGTGTCCGAAACACCCAGCCCAAGCTCGCCGCGCACCGCCAGCAGCGTATCCAGCTTCGTCGCACTGTCGACGATCGGCCGCTCCACCGTGCCGTCCAGCGCACCGTCCGCGATCACCAGCCGATTGGCGATCACCGTGTCGAACCCGATCTCCGCGCCAACGGGTTCCGCGAACCGCGTGAACCCGCCCGAGACCAGCACGCAGGTCGCGCCCCGCGCCCGCATCGTCTGCACCAGCGCCTTCGCCCCCGGCATCAGCTTCACCCGCTCGGCCAGGCACTGCTCGATCGCGCTTTCGGACAGCCCCTTCAGCAGCGCCACCCGGGCGTCCAGCGCCGCGCCGAAGTCCAGCTCGCCGCGCATCGCCCGCTCGGTCACCTCGGCGATCTGCGCCTTGATCCCCGCATAATCCGCCAGCTCGTCGATGCACTCGACGGTGATCATCGTCGAGTCCATGTCGGCGACGAGCAGCTTCTTCGCCCGCCCCTCGGCCGCCTGCACCGCGACATCGGTAAGGGGAAACGCGCCCTCCAGCGCGCCGCGCGCCGCGTCCGGGTGCATCGCGAATTCCAGGTCCGCCGCGCGGCCCTCGTCGATCCAGCGCCAGCTTCCGGGAACGCACTGCACCGAAGCCAGGCGATCCGCTGCCTCGGAAAGCTGCCCTGCGGTCAAACCGTCTGCTATAAGCGTCGCAATGAACATCGGATCCCCTGACCTGCCTTTGGTGGCGCTCATTGCAGGGCCGACCGCGAGCGGCAAGTCCGCGCTCGCCCTCGCGCTCGCCGAAAAGCACAATGGCACCGTGATCAACGCGGATTCGATGCAGGTCTATGCCGATCTGCGCATCCTCACCGCGCGTCCCCCCGTAGAGGAAGAGAAGCGCGCGCCGCACCGCCTGTTCGGCCATGTCGACGGTGCGGAGGCGCATTCCGCCGCACGCTGGGCCGTCGAGGCCCGCGCCGCGATCCATGAGGCACATGCGGAGGGCCGCCTGCCGATCCTGGTCGGCGGCACCGGCATGTATCTGCGCACCTTGCTCGAGGGCATCGCGCCGGTGCCCGAGATCGATTCCCTGATCCGCGCCGAAGTCCGCGCCCTTCCCGTCGAAGAGGCCCGCGCCGAGCTCGCCCGGCTCGATCCCGAGACCGCCGCGCGGCTCGGCCCGATCGACAGCCTGCGCATCTCGCGCGCGCTCGAGGTTGTCCGCTCCACCGGCAAGTCGCTGCGCGACTGGCAGGAGGAACGCCATGGCGGGATCGGCGGCGAGGTCCGCATCGCCGCGACGATCCTCCTGCCCGACAAGACCTGGCTCGCCGACCGGATCGACCGCCGCTTCCGCCACATGGTCAAGGTCGCCCAGGGCGAGGTCGAGGCGCTGCTCGCCCGCACCGACGTGCCCGACGACGCCCCCGTGCTCCGCGCGATCGGGGTGCGCGAGATCGGCCTGGCGCTGTCGGGCGAGAGCAATCTCGACGAGGCGCATTTCGCCGGTTCGCTCGCCACCCGCCAATATGCCAAGCGCCAGTACACCTGGTTCCGCCGCCAGCCGCCCCCCGAATGGGAGCGCACGAACGAGACACAAACGAACAGACTCGTTGAGCGATTCGAAACAAAATTACTATAATACGGCTTGACGCGTAGTTTTCGTGCGGGTAGCAGCGCCCTTCGGCGGTGTTTCCCGCACCGCAACAAACGGAGGCCGATGTGACGACCGAGAAGAGTGGAGCAGACATCCTGATCGAGACGCTGAGCGATCTCGGTGTGGAAGTCGTGTTCGGCTATCCGGGCGGTGCCGTGCTCCCGATCTATGATGCGATCTTCAAGCAGGACCGCATCAAACATATTCTTGTCCGCCATGAGCAGGCGGCGACGCACGCGGCGGAAGGCTATGCCCGCGCCACCGGCAAGCCGGGCGTCGTCCTCGTCACCTCGGGCCCGGGCGCGACCAATGCGGTCACCGGGATCACCGATGCGCTGATGGATTCGATCCCTATGGTGGTCATCACCGGTCAGGTGCCTACCGCGCTGATCGGCACCGATGCGTTCCAGGAAGCGGACACGGTCGGCATCACCCGCCACTGCTCGAAGCACAATTACCTGGTGAAGGACCCCGCCCGGCTCGAGCCGACGATCCGCGAGGCCTTCTACATCGCCACCTCGGGCCGTCCCGGCCCGGTCGTGATCGACATCCCCAAGGACGTCCAGGTCGCCACCGCGCGCCGCGGCGAGAACGGGCCGATCTCGCACAAGACCTATCGCCCGCAGACCGAGCCCGACGCGACGTCGATCGAGAAGGCGGTCGACATGCTGGCCGCGGCCGAGCGCCCGATCTTCTACACCGGCGGCGGCATCATAAACTCCGGTCCCGAAGCGGCGCGCCTGCTGCGCAAGCTCGCCGATGTAACGGGCGCGCCTGTTACATCGACCCTGATGGGCCTCGGCGCCTTCCCCGCCAGCGACGACAAGTGGCTGGGAATGCTGGGGATGCACGGCACCTATGAGGCGAACCTGGCGATGAACCAGGCCGACCTGATCATCGCCCTGGGTGCCCGTTTCGACGACCGCGTCACCGGCCGTCTCGATGCCTTCGCGCCCAACAGTGCAAAGATCCACGTCGATATCGACCGTTCGAGCATCAACAAGAACGTCCGCGTCGACCTGCCCATCGTGGCGGACGTCGGCCGGGCGATCCAGGCGATGATCGATGCGTATGAACGTCGCCAACATCCCCGTCCGGACCTGTCCGAATGGTGGAGCCGGATCAACGGCTGGCGCCAGGTCGGCTGCCTCGATTTCCAGGAGAGCGATCCCCAGGTCATCATGCCCCAGCGCGCCATCCGCGCGCTGTGGGAGGCGACCAGGGACAAGGCCCCGATCATCACCACGGAAGTGGGCCAGCACCAGATGTGGGCGGCCCAGCACTTCCACTTCGACGATCCCAACAAGTGGCTGACCTCGGGCGGTCTCGGCACGATGGGCTATGGCCTGCCCGCCGCGATCGGCGCCCAGCTGGGCAACCCGGACACGCTGGTCATCGACATCGCCGGCGAAGCCTCGATCCAGATGAACATCCAGGAGCTGGCCACGGCGACCCAGTATCGCCTGCCGGTCAAGATCTTCATTTTGAACAACGAATATATGGGCATGGTCCGCCAGTGGCAGGAACTGACCTACCAGTCGCGCTACTCGGAAAGCTACAGCGACGCCCTGCCCGACTTCGTCAAGCTGGGCGAGGCCTATGGCTGGAAGGGCATCCGCATCGAGACGCGCGACCAGCTCGACGCGGGCATCGCCGAGATGCTCGCCTATGAGGGGCCGGTGATCGTCGATTGCCGCGTGGCCAAGCTCGCCAACTGCTTCCCGATGATCCCGTCGGGTGCCGCCCATACCGAAATGCTGCTCCAATCGGCCGAAGTCTCGGGCGAGATGGACGATGAAGCCAAGGCGCTGGTCTGATCCCATGCACATCAAGGAAGAATTCAAGGAGCGGCACACGCTCGCCGTCATCGTCGACAACGAGCCGGGCATCCTCGCCCGGATCGCCGGCCTGTTCACCGCGCGCGGCTACAACATCTCGTCGCTCACCGTGTCGGAGATCAGCGACGACGACCTGATCAGCCGTATCACCATCGTCACCGAGGCATCGGCCGCGGTGATGGAGCAGATCATCGCCCAGCTCGAGCGGCTGGTACCGGTGCACAAGGTGACCGACCTCACCGCCTTCGGCCCGCATGTCGAGCGCGAGCTCGCGCTGGTGAAGGTCGCAGGCACCGGCGACCACCGGATCGAGGCGCTGCGCCTCGCCGAGGTCTATCGCGCCCGGGTGGTCGACGCGACCACCAGCAGCTTCGTCTTCGAAGTGACGGGCGGCACCGAGAAGCTGGACAAGTTCGTCGAGCTGATGCGCGACCTCGGCCTGGTCGAAGTCGCCCGCACCGGCATCGTGGCAATTGCGAGAGGGGCCGAGGCGGCCTGAAATCATAACCGTCATCCCGGCGAAAGCCGGGATCTCGTGCGCCGGGCGCACGCTCAACATAAGGTGGGACTGAACAAATGCGTGTCTATTACGATCGCGACGCCGATCTGAACCTGATCTCGAACAAGAAGATCGCCATCCTCGGCTATGGCTCGCAGGGTCACGCCCATGCGCAGAACCTGCGCGACAGCGGCGTCAAGGAAGTCGCGATCGCGCTCCGCCCCGGCTCGGCCTCGGCCGCCAAGGCCGAAGGCGCCGGCTTCAAGGTGCTGCCGAACAAGGAAGCGGCCGCCTGGGCCGACATCCTGATGATCCTGGCGCCCGACGAGCACCAGGCCGCGATCTACGAGAACGACATCAAGGGCAACCTCCGCCCCGGCGCCGCGCTCGCCTTCGCCCACGGCCTCAACATCCATTTCGGCCTGATCGAGGCTCCGGCCGACATCGACGTGATCATGATCGCGCCCAAGGGCCCGGGCCACACCGTGCGCAGCGAATATGCGCGCGGCGGCGGCGTGCCCTGCCTGATCGCGATCCACCAGGACGCCTCGGGCAACGCGCACGACATCGCCCTCGCCTATGCCTCGGGCGTCGGCGGCGGCCGTTCGGGCATCATCGAGACCAATTTCCGCGAGGAATGCGAGACCGACCTGTTCGGTGAGCAGGCCGTGCTGTGCGGCGGCGCCACCGCGCTGGTCCAGGCCGGCTTCGAGACGCTGGTCGAGGCCGGCTATGCGCCGGAAATGGCCTATTTCGAGTGCCTCCACGAACTGAAACTGATCGTCGACCTGATGTACGAGGGCGGCATCGCCAACATGCGCTACTCGATCTCGAACACCGCCGAGTATGGCGACATCAAGACCGGCCCGCGCATCATCACCGAAGAGACCAAGAAGGAAATGAAGCGTGTCCTCGCCGACATCCAGTCGGGCCGCTTCGTGAAGGACTTCGTGCTCGACAATCGCGCCGGCCAGCCCGAGCTCAAGGCCAGCCGCATCGCCGCCAAGCGCCACCCGATCGAGCAGGTGGGCAGCGAACTGCGCGCGATGATGCCGTGGATCGGCGCCAACAAGCTGGTCGATCAGACTAAGAACTAAGCCTTTTCGGAAACCATGCGTTGCCGGCTTCGGGATTTCGTCCCGGGGCCGGCATCGCCACACATGGGCTCTTCCCCCACAGAGGAGTTTCCATGCGCGTCCTGTTCGCAGTTGCCTTGCTTGCCGCCACCCCGCTCGCTGCCGTCGCCGCCCAGCAGGCCGCGCAGCTCCCCGGCCAGCCCGATCCCGCCCGTATCGCGGCCGGCACCTATGCCGTCGATGGCGGCCACACCCAGGTCAGCTACACGGTCGATCACTTCGGCTTCAGCAAGTTCACCGGCCAGGCTGGTGGCGCCACCGGCACGCTCGCCATCGATCCGAAGAAGCCCGCCGATGCCAAGCTCGACGTGACCATCCCGGCTTCGGGCATCGTCACCACGGTCAAGGCGCTGGACGAGCACCTCGGCACCGCCGATTTCTTTGACAGCGCGAAATATCCGGACATCCGCTTCGTCTCGACCAGCGTGGCCGTGAAGGGCACCACCGCGAAGATCACCGGCAATCTCACCCTGCACGGCGTCACCCGTCCGGTGGTGCTGGACACCAGGTTCGTCGGCGCGGGCGACAATCCGATGAGCAAGAAGCTCAACTTCGGCTTCTCGGCCACCGCGAAAATCAAGCGCAGCGACTTCGGCATGGACAAGTATGTCCCCTTCGTCTCGGACGAAGTCGCGCTCGAGATCAACGCCGCCTTCACCGCCCAGTAACCCGAACGGGGCTTCCCCTCGCATGCGATCCCGACAAGAATGCGGAAAGCGCATGCGAGGGGTATTGGAATGAGTGAGACCGAAGAAGGCCGTGGCGGCGTCACCCGGGTGGAAGCCTTTTCCGACGGCGTGATCGCGATCATCATCACGATCATGGTGCTCGAGATGAAGGCGCCCGAGGAACACGGCCTCGAGCATATCTGGGCGATGTGGCCGGTCTTCACCGCCTATGTGCTCAGCTATGCCTATGTCGCGATCTATTGGGTCAACCATCACCGCCTGATCGGCCTCGCGACCCGCGTCACCAATGCGCTGGTCTGGTCGAACATCCTGCTGCTGTTCACCCTGTCGCTGGTGCCCTTCGCCACCGCCTATCTGGGCGAGCAGCATTTCAGCCACGACGCCACGCTCGTCTATATGGGCGTGATGATGCTGCCGAGCTTCGCCTATGTCTGGCTGCAGACGGTGGTCCGCCGCACCGGCCGCCAGGACGAAGCGGCGGAGGAATATCACCAGCGCATGCTGCGCAAGGGCCTGGTCTGCTCGGCGATCTACGCCAGCGGCATCGCCCTCACCTTCGCCTCCCCCTGGGCCGGCCTGGCCTGCGCCGCGCTGGTGGCGGTGCTTTGGTTCCTGCCGAAGAGCCCGATCGACGCGCTGTTCGGAGGGTGATCGAGGCGAGGCGCTAGTCTTTCCCCGGCGAAGGCCGGGGCCCAGACTTGGAGTCTGAGAATGGAGCTGCGCGGCTATGTCTATATCATGGCAAGCGGCCGAAACGGCACGCTTTACACCGGGGCAACCAGCGATCTGGCAAAGCGCGTCTGGGAGCACCGGAACGGCGTAGTCGAAGGCTTCACCAAGAAATATCGCTGCAAGCTGCTCGTCTGGTACCAGCCGTACGAGAGCCTCGAACCGGCACGGTTGCGCGAAAAGCAGATGAAGGAATGGCAGCGCATCTGGAAGATACGCGAGATCGAGACGATGAATCCGAACTGGGACGATCTCTACGACCAAATCGCCAGCCCCTGAATCCCCCTTTCTTTTCCCCGGCGAAGGCCGGGGCCCAGACTTGAAGTCTGGAAAGCGCATATCGAGCCCCGGGGAGGTCCGGCGCGCCTCCGCTACCCGGCACCGCCCGCCCCGATTTCAGATTCCAAGTCTGGGCCCCGGCCTTCGCCGGGGAAATAGTCTTCTCTGCCGCCTTCCCCAAAGAAAAAGGCGCCCCGGTTTCCCGGAGCGCCCCATCCCCGCCCGAAGGCGCCGGTATCAGAAGCCGAAGCGCAGGCGCGCGCCGTAGAAGCGCGGATAGCCCGGATAGCCGTTATAGTTGCCGGTCTGCTCGGGCACCGCGAAGCCCGAGATGAAGTAGAAGGTGTTGGTGATGTTCTCGACGAAGAACTCGCCGCGGATCTTGCCGTCGTTGGTCTGCAGGCCGATCGCGCCATTGAGCAGCCCATAGCCCTCGTTGCGGATCGCGGTGCGGCCGGTGACGGGGTCGGGGTTGCTCGACGGGATGTTGACCTCGCTGTTGTAGCGGAAGTCGAGGTGCACCAGGCCCTTCAGGTTGCTCGCGACCCGCGGCTCCCAGGTCACCGCGCCGGTCACCGTGTGCTTCGGCTGGTTCTGGAACTGCCGGCCCTCCTGGCCCTGCAGCGGCGTGCCGGTGAAGTTGTTCGAGTCGGCATATTGCGCGTCGATATAGCTGTAGCCGAGCTGGAAGGTCAGGTTGTTCGCCGGCCGGATCTGCGCTTCCGCCTCGACGCCCTTCGAGATGCTCTTGTCGACGTTCTGGACGACGAAGTTGTTGCCCGAGAACACCAGCGACTGCAGGCCGTAGAAGTTCATGTAGAACGCCGCGACGTTCAGCGAGAAGGCGCGGCTCGGGCTCGCCTTGAAGCCGATCTCGAACGCGTCGTTGGTCTCCGCGCCGAAGCGCAGGTCGCGGCCCTGCGCACCGTTGCCGCCGAGCAGCACCGAGTCGAAGGTCGCCTGGTCGAGATTGTAGCCACCCGACTTGTAGCCGTGATCGTAGCTGCCATAGACCATCAGGTGCGGCGAGAACTTGTACGCCAGCTTGACCGTGCCGGTGATCTCGTCGTCGGTGAAGCTGTCGGTATAGTTGCCGTTGAACTCGGTGTTCACCGCCGGGTTGCAGCTCAGCAGGAACAGGTTGTTGAACAGCCCCGGAACCTGCTTGAGGACATTGGCATAGGCCACCGCCGCCGCATTGCCGGCACGCACCTGGTTGAAGAAGGTGCAGCTGCCGGTGTTGCTGTTGATCGACGCGTTCATCGTCTTGCGCTCGTGGTTCCAGCGCGCGCCGAGGGTCAGCGACAGCTTGTCGGTGACGTTGACGATGTTGTGGGTGAATAGCGCGATCGCGTCGGTCTTCACCCCGAACACGTCGTTGTTGTTGCCCTGGCCGGCGGTTGCGCCCGGCAGCGGGTTGGCGGCCAGTGCCGCGAGGCCGGGGATCGGCGTGGACGGGAAGCCCGGGATCACGCAGAGGCTGCCCGGCGCCGTGCCCGCCTGGGCGCGGAAGCAGCCGACCAGCGGCGCGAGCGTGGCGCCATAGACCGCCTGCAGTGCCGGCAGGCTGTTCGGCACCGCCGGGTTGAGCAGCGCGCCGCCCAGCGTCGGCACCGTCGGCCCGAGCGAACCGTAGAACTGCAGCGGCGTGCCGAAGGCGGCGCCGAGCTGGCCCGCGAAGATCGTGTCGACATAGCGGTTGGCGTCGTTGCCGAAGCGCACCGTGTCGGTCAGGTCGTTCTTCTCGTTCAGGTAGAAGCCGCCGATCAGCCAGTCGAGCTTGCCGTTGAACGCCGAGCCCTGGAGGCGGAGCTCCTGGGTGAAGTCCTTCAGCTCGGTGCGATAGCCGTCACGATAGGCGCGATCGATGCCCGAGAAGTCGATGTCCTGGCTGCGCAGCGCGCGCCAGTCGCGATAGGCGGTGATCGAGGTCAGCTTGACGTCGCCGAGGTCCCAGTTGAGTTCGCCCGAGAAGCCCCAGTCCTTCACCTTCTCGCCATAGTTGCGGTTGGGCGAGGCGGCCTGGATCCGGTCGCTGGGCGGGCCGGTATAGATGCCGGTGCGGCCCTGCGAGGCGGCGATGCTCTGGATCACCGGCGCGAGCGGGCCGCGCACCACCGACACAGTGGCGCAGCAGACTTCGTCGGTCTGGTAATAGTCGGCGATCAGGCGGAAGGTGATGTCGCCCTTGTCGAGCAGCGCCTGGCCACGCAGCGCCCAGCGGTCGACATCGTTGAAGCGGCGGCTGCTGTTGGCGTCCTTGATGTAGCCGTCGCGCTTCCGGTAGCTGCCGTCGAGGCGCAGCGCGAGGGACTCGCTGACCGGCCCCGTGATCGCACCCTTGACGCCGTACGCGTTGTAGTTGCCGTACGAACCCTCGACATAGCCGTGCGTCTCGAACTGCGGCAGCGCGGTGTAGATGCTCAGCGCGCCGGCCGAGGTGTTGCGACCGAACAGTGTGCCCTGCGGGCCGCGCAGCACTTCGACGCGCTCCAGCTCGGGAAGCTCGGAGATGGCGACGCCGGCGCGGGCGCGGAACACGCCGTCGATGAACACGCCGACCGCCGGCTCGAAGCCGGGATTGTCGCCGCCGGTGGTGATGCCGCGCAGATAGATGGTGGTGCCGGTCGCCGAGGACTGGCCGGTCGAGCTCTGGATCGACGGCGCGAGCTGCTCGAGGTCGCGGATATTGTCGACGCCGGCGTTCTGCAGCTCCTGCGCACCGATGGCGGTGATCGCGATCGGCACGTCCTGCACGGTCTCGTTACGGCGGGTGGCCGTCACGATGATCTCGTTGGAGGACTGATATTCCTGGCCGCTGGTGTCGTCCGACGTCGGCGGCGTGGTCTGCTGGGCAAAGGCTGGCGTCGCGAGGAACAGCGTGAGCGCAGTCGCCGCGAGCAGGTCGAGCTTCTTCATCTGGTGCATCCCCTCCTCTGGGCGCCGATGCCGGCTGATACCGGTCATGGCGTTGCTTTTATCGCCAGCGAAACTAACGCTGCATTTTTCAGCCCGTCAACGGGGATAAGGGCCGGAACATCGCGGTTTTCGGCCATTTTTCCCGGGGAGATACAGTTGAGCCACACCCGGTTTCTGCAAGAAACGCAGATGCCGTAGCGTAAAGCCCGCAAGCGGCTAGGAAGAGACGAAAATGGTGCATGATCACGACGGCCCCGAAGACGGCGATATCGTCGCGCCTTCGCCCAAGATTCCGGTTCCGCAGGAAGTATCGGACGCGATCCGCACCCTGATCCGCTGGGCCGGCGACGACCCCAGCCGCGAGGGCCTGCTCGACACGCCCCAGCGCGTCGCCCGCGCCTGGAAGGAATATTGCCAGGGCTATGGCGAGGACCCGGCGCATCACCTCAGCCGCGTGTTCGAGGAAGTCGGTGGTTATGACGACATCGTCCTGCTGAACGGCATCCCCTTCCAGTCGCACTGCGAGCACCACATGGCGCCGATCACCGGCAAGGCCTCGATCGCGTACCTCCCCAAGGATCGCGTCGTCGGCATCTCCAAGCTCGCCCGCGTCCTGCACGGCTTCGCCAGCCGCCTCCAGGTCCAGGAGCGCCTCACCGCGCAGGTCGCCGACTGCATCTGGGAACGACTGAAGCCCCAGGGCGTCGCCGTGGTGATCGAGGCGACGCATGGCTGCATGACCGCACGCGGCGTGCGCACCCCTGGCGTCGGCATGGTCACCAGCCGCATGATGGGCGTGTTCCGCGACGACGAGCGCAGCCGCCAGGAAGTGCTCAAGCTGATGGGCTATTGATGCGAATACTCGTGACCGGCGGCGCGAGGCGGATCGGCGCGGGCATCGCCCGCCGCCTCGCCCTGCGCGGCCACGCGGTGGCGATCCACCACCACCACGCCCCCGAAGATGCCGAGGCGCTCGCCGTCCAGATCGCTGCCGAGGGCGGCACCGCCTGTGTGGTGACCGGCGAGCTGGTCGAGGCGGAGACCGCTCCCGCCCTGCTCCAGGCCGCGCGCGAAGGGCTTGGCGGCCCGATCGAGGGGCTGGTCAACAATGCCTCGCAATTCGCCTGGGACGCCCTGCCGCTCACCGATTTCGCGCTGCTCGACCGCCACATGCGGGTGAATTGCGGCGCCCCCGTCGCCCTCGCCTCCGCGCTGGCGGCGCAGGACGATCTGGATCAGGGCGCAGTGGTCAACCTGCTCGACCAGAAGCTCGCCAACCTCAACCCGGACTTCCTCACCTACACGCTGAGCAAGGCTGCGCTCGCCACCGCGACCGAGCTGCTCGCCCGGGCACTCGCCCCGCGCATCCGGGTCAACGCCGTCTCGCCCGGCCTCACCTTGCCCAGCCTCGACCAGACCGCCGAGGAGTTCGCCGAGCACGCCCGGCAGAACCTGCTCCAGCGCCCGGTCGCGCTGGCGGACATCGCCGCCACCGTCGAGATGCTGCTCGTCACGCCCAGCATCACCGGGCAGAACATCTTCGTCGATTGCGGCCAGCGCTTCCTCCAGCGCGACGGCGACGTGATGTTCGAAGGCCGGGAGCGTCCGCATGGCTGAGTACACGATCCTGCTCGACGGGCTTGAGGTCGCAATGGGCCTGGGCATCCATCCCGAGGAGCGCGCCGCGCCGCAGCGGGTGACGCTCCACGTCGCGATGACCTGCCGCTATGCCACCCGGCCCGAGGACCGGATCGACGCAGTGGTCGATTACGACTTCCTGCGAACCGGTATCCGCAAGCTGGTGGAATCCCGCCATTTCGAGCTGCAGGAGACGCTCTGCGAAGCGGTCGCCGCGCTGGCTTTCGAAGACGCGCGCGTGGCCAGGGTCACCGTCCGCTCGATGAAGCTCGACATCTATCCCGATGCCCGCATCGGCTGCGAGATCGTCCGCAGCCGCGACTGACCTGTGATTGAAGGAGAGAGTGCAATGGCAAACCCGCTGACCGGCCTCGAACTACGCTCGACCGTCTCGAGCGACGGCAACCTCACCCTCTCGCTGGAGCCGGTGACGCTGGCCGCCCCCGGCCCCGACGAAGTCATCGTCCGGGTCGAGGCGGCGCCGCTCAACCCCTCCGATCTCGGCCTGCTGCTCGGCCCGGCCGACATGGCCACGCTCAAGGCCGGCGGCACTGCGGAGCACCCCACGCTCACCGCCTCGATCCCTTCGGCCCGGATGCCCGCGATGAAGCCGCGGCTCGACCAGTCGATGGCGGTCGGCAACGAAGGCGCCGGTACCGTAGTGCTGGCCGGCGAGAATGTCGCCGGGCTGCTCGGCAAGAAGGTCGGCATGCTCGGCGGCGCGATGTACGCCCAGTACCGCAAGATCGCGGCGCGCGACTGCATCGTGCTGCCCGAAGGCGCCACCGCCGCCGATGGCGCATCGATGTTCGTCAACCCGCTCACCGCCCTGTCGATGGTCGAGACGCTGCGGATGGAAGGCCATAAGGCGCTGGTCCACACCGCCGCCGCCTCCAACCTCGGCCAGATGCTCAACCGCATCTGCATCGCCGATGACGTCAAGCTGGTGAACATCGTGCGCAGCGAGGCGCAGGCGCAGATCCTGCGCGACATCGGCGCCCGGTACATCGTCGACAGCAGCGCGCCCGATTTCCGAGAGAAGCTGACCGACGCGATCGCCGAGACCGGCGCCACCCTCGCCTTCGACGCGATCGGCGGCGGGAAGATCGTCAACACGATCCTCCATGCGATGGAAGCGGCGGCAAACCGCACCGCCACCGCCTATAGCCGTTATGGTTCGTCGACCTGGAAGCAGGTCTATGTCTACGGCATGCTCGATACGTCCCCGACGGAGCTCGATCGCGGCTATGGCCTGGCCTGGGGGGTCAGCGGCTTCCTGGTCACGCCCTTCCTGATGAAGCTCGGGCTGGAAGGCACGCTGCGCCTGCGCGCGCGTGTCGCCGCCGAGCTGACCACCACCTTCGCCAGCCACTACACCAACACGATCTCGCTCGCCGAAGCGCTCGATCCGAAGGTGGTGGAGGCCTATGCGAAGAAGGCCACCGGCGAGAAATATCTGATCGACCCCAGCCGATAGGGCTGGCCGAGCCGACAGGGCTGGCTCAGCTCCAGTCCTGTCGGCACCCGGTCATCGCATTCGGCAGCGTGACATTCGCATAGACCCAGTCGTCCTGGCCGCCCGGCTGCGCATATTCGCCGCTATAGTCCGAAAGCAGCGCACCATCCTTGATCGTCCAGGATTCCACCTTGTCGTCGCCGTAGAGGCCCAGCGCAGAATCGCTCTTGCGCAGCGACAGATAATAGCCGTCATAGTCGCCGCCCGAGACCATGTAGAAAATCCTGGGACCCGTCTCGAAGCGCAGGCGGAATTGCTGCGCATCGCTGGCAGCCGCGGTGTAGCGCACCCAGCCATCGTCCTCGCCCAGGTAGAGCGTATCGCTTCCCGTCCCGAAGGCGATCCGGCAATAGCATTGGTTGCGGAAGGTTGTGCCGGGCGTATAGCTCGCGAACCGGCTCTCCAGGAACGCGACGATCTTGTCGGTCAGGCCGCCGTTCTCGACATAATCCATCGTCATCACATTGGGCCGGAACACGCCCATGCCCCAGTCCAGACCACCCATCCAGCCGACGAACATGTCGGCGTTGAGATGGTTGTTGTAGACCGCCGAGCGTTCGGCCTTGCTGAAATATACCGGCACCTTCATCTTCGCCGGATCCGGGTGGCATATTTGCATCTGCGCCTGCGTGACGAAGAAGCGGGCGGCAACCATTCCCTGCCAGAAGAACAGGTTGTTGGCGTGATAGGTCTGCCAGCGTTTGGTGAGATCGATCGGAAAGCCATTGGGGCCAAGCGTGCCTTCATCGGCCAGCGAACCGCTCTCGTCTTCCCAATAGGGATCCCATAGCCGGATATATTCGGAGAGGTTCTTCTGCGCCGACGCGATCTTGAACGGCGCGATGTTCCCCCAGTTACCTCCCGGCTCGCCGGGCTTTCCGGCATAGCTTCCGATATTCTCGTAGAATATCATCGCCTTGCCGCGCGCGTCCTTCAGGGTCAGCCCGGCCAGATCGTTGACGTCCAGCACGTCCAGATAATGGTTGAGCAGCCAACGGAAATGGTCGTGGTCTTCAGCGTTGAAGTCCTGCCCTCCATAGCTGTTGAAGCTCTGGAACTTCAGGATCACGAACTCCCCCGGATTGCATTTCAGGAACTTCTGCAGGTCCAGCAGGATGCAGGGCCAGTCGTGCAGGGGATCGTTGTTTCCCTGCACCCACCGGGCGAAGTAATTGTCGCTGGCGGTGGTATGATGGGTGCGGAACACACCGTCATTCACCTGTATCCGGAAATCGAAGAACCGGATGCCGAGCTTGAGCTGCTCCGTGATGGTGCAATTCTGCGTCCGCCCGGCATAGTCCATGCCGTAGGTCCCCGAGTCATGCGATCCCGCGAGCGGAATCTGGATCAGCGGAAGATTGCCGAACTCGGAATGAAGGGCGCTCATCTCCGTCAACCAGGTCGAATGATCGCTCCAGGGCCATTCGAACGTAACCTTCGCCGCGGTGCCCGTCGTCGCCATCACCGGCACGCTGCCGCCCGACGAGACCAGATAGCGCCCGGTGCCCTGATCGTCCTGGATCAACGTCCCGGTCTGCTCCCAGCGCCAATCCGAAGCGCCGTTCACGCGTATGACCGGGCCGTCCGGCGCGATCAGATCGTCGCCGTCATCACGCCCACCCAGTCGGGACAGGCCGAAACTCGTCTCGGTGCCCCGCCGGCGAAACCATTTGGCCTGCGTCTTGTCCTTGATGGCGAGTGCATTGCCGTCCGCGTCCAGCGTCAGATAATAGCCGTCGCCCAGCGCCATGACGCATGCTTCGGTGGAAACTTCGTCGTCGATCGCCATCGCGAATCCCATCGGTTGGAAAGCCCGGTGGGAATGTGGTCTCCCGCCGCCGAACGCGTCCAGCGGCGGGGATGGTTACGGCACCATAACGGTGCCGAAAGTTCAGACCCGGTTCGCCGCGCTGAGCACCGCGCGCACCGAAGCCGTCGCAATGTCCGCGTCGATGCCCACGCCGAACACCGTGCGTCCATCGGCGGTGCGACACTCGACATAGGCGGCGGCCTGCGCATCGGCACCGTGGCCGATCGCATGCTCGCTATAGTCGACCACGTCGAGCGCCGGGCCGGTGGTACCGGCAAGCGCATCGATCACGCCCGAGATCAGGCCGTTGCCGCGGCCCGAGATCGAGCGCGTCTCGCCGTCCACCGCGATACGGCCGACGAACACGCGGCTGCCGGCGGCGCCGGTCTCCTCATAATCCTCGAGCACGAAGCGGTCCTTGTCGCCCGGCAGGTAGGTCTGCTCGAAGCGGCCCCAGATGTCCGCTGCGTTGAGCTCGCGGCTGGTCTCGTCGGCCAGCGCCTGCACATGGCGCGAGAAATCGGCCTGCATGCGCTTGGGCAGCTTCAGGCCCTTGTCCTGCTCGATCACCCAGGCGACGCCGCCCTTGCCCGACTGCGAATTGACGCGGATCACCGCCTCGTAATCGCGGCCGAGATCCTTGGGATCGATCGGCAAATACGGCACGTCCCAGAACTCGTCGTTGCGCGCTTCCTGCGCTGCGAAGCCCTTCTTGATGGCATCCTGGTGGCTGCCCGAAAACGCCGTGAACACCAGGTCGCCGGCATAGGGATGGCGCGGATGGACGGGGATCTGGTTGCAATATTCAACCGTCTGGATGACCTCGTCGATATCCGAGAAATCCAGGCCCGGATCAACGCCTTGCGTGTACATGTTGAGGGCCAGCGTCACCAGGTCGACATTGCCGGTACGCTCGCCATTGCCGAACAGGCAGCCCTCGACGCGGTCGGCACCGGCGAGAAGGCCCAGCTCCGACGCGGCGACGCCGGTGCCGCGGTCGTTGTGCGTGTGCAGGCTGATGACGACGGTGTCGCGGCTGCGGATGTTGCGGCAGAACCACTCGATCTGGTCGGCATAGATGTTGGGCGTCGCCGCCTCGACCGTTGCCGGCAGGTTGAGGATCAGCGGGCGCTCGGTGGTCGGGCGCAGGATGTCCATCACCGCCTCGCAGACCTCGACCGAGAAATCGAGCTCGGCGGTCGAGAAGGTCTCGGGGCTGTATTCGAAATGCCAGTCGGTGTCGGGCTGCTTGGCGGCTTCGTCGCGCAGCACCTTTGCGCCGGCGATGGCGATCGCCTTGATCTCCTCGCGGCTCATCCCGAACACGATGCGGCGCCAGGCCGGCGAAACCGCGTTGTAGAGGTGGACGATCGCCTTCTTGGCGCCCTTGAGGCTCTGGAAGCTGGTCTCGATCAGGTCCTGGCGCGACTGGGTCAGCACCTGGACGATCACGTCGTCGGGGATCTTGTCCTGCTGGACCAGGCCCGAGATGAAGTCGAACTCGGTGGCGCCGGCGCTCGGGAAGCCGACTTCGATCTCCTTCACCCCCACCTTGCAGAGCAGTTCGAAGAAGCGGGTCTTCTTCTCCGCGTCCATCGGGTCGATCAGCGCCTGGTTGCCGTCGCGCATGTCGGTCGACAGCCAGCGGGGCGCCTTGGTGATGGTGCGGCTCGGCCATTGACGGCCGGGCAGGTTTACCTGGGGGAAGGGACGGTACTTGATGGACGGATCGCGCAACATGACAGCTCTCTCTCGGCTGGAGACTTCGATTTCAATTGTGAAGTGCCCTTAGGGGCGTGCGCATGTGCGTCCTGCCCCTAAGGGCGGATAAGTCGCAGGCCGAGAAGTGCGCGGGTCATCATGCTGGGCATGCCTTTAGACAAGCCCGCGCAGCCTTGTCCACTCACATTACGTTTGTGACTGCCGTAGCGTCGCTATTGTCGACCGCTTCGTCGGTGACGGTCACCGCATCGGCCGCATTGGCCAGGGCCTCCTCGGCCGCCGGCGTCTCGCTCGCCTTGGGGCTTGGGGTGGCGACGATCTCGGCCATGGGGGGCGGATCGGAATAGTTGGTGCCGGTGGTCCCGCCACCGCCGCAGCCGGCCAGAATCACCAGTCCGCCGAGCACCAGAACGCGCATCCCGCTCTCCCCTTCCTCCGTGAAAATCCCCCTTAGCATGGCCTCTTCCCCTCTCCTACCGGCCGTTTAACCCGACTTATCCCCAAAATGTCGCTCTCCGAGGGCGTCTCGGCGCATCTGCTCTCTAGACAGACGCGATTTGTGTCGATCAAAGGGTTGCAGGTGAGAGGAGTAACACTCTCATCGCGGTACATCGTAGGCGCGAAAGGCGGCGGAAGGGTTCGCACACGCCGCTGGCGCTAACGAAGGCATAGCCCGTCCAGGGCAGGAACAGGAGAAACATTATGGCCGAGACCAAAGCACGCGGCGGCATCGCCAAGCCGGTGACCCCTTCGCCCGAGCTGGCCAAGATCGTCGGCACCGCGGATCTCCCGCGCAGCGAGATCGTCAGCAAGCTGTGGGAATACATCAAGAAGAACAACCTGCAGAACCCGGCGAACAAGCGCGAGATCATCGCCGACGACCTGCTGCGTCCGATCTTCGGCGCCGACAAGGTGACGATGTTCGAGATGAACAAGCACATCGCGAAGCACGTCAAGTAAGCCGGGCCGGGGCGATGCGCCCCGCCGCTGAAAACGCGAAGGGCGGGTTCCCCACGGGGCCCGCCCTTTTGCTTTAGGAGACCCCAATGGCCGAGAAGTTCGAACGTCACCGCCAGCCCTGGCGCGCCGACGAGATCCAGAAGCTCCACACGCTCGCCAAGAAGGGCATGGCGCTGAAGGCGATCGCGAAGGCGCTCACCCGCAGCGAGGAATCGGTGAAGGACCGCGCCAAGCTCGACGGGCTCAGCATCGCCAAGCTCCACTAGGGTTTCGGCGCGGGTTTGATCTCGATGTGCAGGATGCGCCCGACATGGGCGCGCTCGCTGCCGCTTTCCTCCAGGTCGAACACCAGCCCGCCGCCGGTCACCACGCTGCGCTTCAGTCCCGGCCAGGGCTCGCCCGGCGCGACCACCGCCCCAGACAGGCACGCCGCGATCCGCTGCGCCATGGTCTCGAACGTGATCTCGGGCGGCAGCATGCTCTGGTGGCAGAAATAGCCCCCTGCCCCGCGCTGGCAGCCGCGCAGCAGCACCGGCACGAAATCGGTCCGGCGCAGCGCGTCATACCCTCCGGGTTCGGCCGCCGCAGCGGACAGCCGCGCTATCCCCGCGCAGATCGGATCGTCCTGGACGAAAGACGCGCCAAGCAGCGCCAGGCCAAGCAGAAGATGCATCCCCAATCTCCTTCCGGATGCGCAACATCCCTCACGCCCGCTTGCCGCAGGCTGAACAACTGCTAGGCGCTGGCCAATGTACGACGCGATCATCCTGGGAGCCGGCGCCGCGGGGCTGATGTGCGCGCTCACCGCCGGCCAGCGCGGCAAGCGCGTGCTGCTGGTCGATCACGCCGACGCGCCGGGCAAGAAGATCCTGATCTCCGGCGGCGGCCGCTGCAACTTCACCAATATCGGCACCGCGCCCGACCGCTATCTCTCGCAGAACCCGCACTTCATGAAGTCCGCGCTCGGCCGCTACACCGCGCAGGATTTCCTCGACCTGGTCGAGCGGCACCATATCGCCTGGCACGAGAAGACGCTCGGCCAACTGTTCTGCGACGGCTCGGCCCGCCAGATCGTCGACATGCTGCTCGACGAATGCGCCCAGGGGAAAGTCGAGATCTGGCTCGGCCACGCCCCGCAGGTCGAGCACGTCGATGCCCGCTGGCGCATCACCTGCGGCACGCGCACCGCCGAGGCCCCGGCGCTGGTCCTCGCCACCGGCGGCCCGTCGATCCCCAAGATGGGCGCCACCGGCTTCGCCTATGACTTCGCCCGCCGCTTCGGCCTGAAGATCGTCGAGCCCCGCCCCGCCCTGGTCCCGCTCACCCTGAGCGGCGAGGAAGCCCTGTTCCGCGAGCTTTCCGGCGTCTCGACGGACGTCACCGCCCGCGCCGGCAAGACAAGCTTCCGCGAGGCAGCGCTGTTCACCCACCGCGGGCTGTCGGGGCCCGCCATCCTCCAGGTGTCGAGCTACTGGCGCCACGGCGAGCGGATCGGCATCGACTTTCTCCCGCAAGCCGAGCCCGGCTGGCTGCTCGCCGCCAAGCGCGCCCGGCCCCGCGTCACCCTGCGCAAGCTGCTCGGCGAGGCCCTGCCCGCGCGCCTCGCCGATGCCCTGGCCGAGAAGCTCGCGCTCGCCACCGAACTGGCCAACACGCCGGATCGCGCGCTCGACGAAGCCACCCGCCGGCTCGCCGACTGGCAGTTCCTCCCGAACGGCACCGAAGGCTATGCCAAGGCCGAAGTCACCGTCGGCGGGATCAGCACGGCGGAACTCAGCTCGCAGACCATGGAGGCCCGCAAGGTCCCCGGCCTCTACGCGATCGGCGAGGCGGTGGACGTCACCGGCTGGCTCGGCGGGTACAATTTCCAATGGGCCTGGGCGAGCGGCCGTGCAGCCGGGCTGGCGCTCTAGCCAGATTTCACAGGAACACCCACTAAGCCGTTGCTTTCCGGTTTTCCTGCATTTCCATGCACTTGCACCATTTCGAAGCAATCGCTTCCGTAAATCCCCGTATTGAATTTGGTGCAGCTGCGAACGTTTCGCGCCCGAGCCGCCTAAAAAGGGCTTGTCCAAAGGGTCCTTCACCCCGCGGGCGCCAGGCTTCCCGGGCGCGTACCTCCCGGGGCCGCTCAGGAGGACTTCGATGCACTGGTTTCAGGCCACCGCGCCCATACGTCTCAAGCTCTATGTCGCCTTCGCGTCGCTGATCGGCGTCATGACATTGGTCGCGCTGATCGCCTTCCTCGCGCCCACCATGATCGCCCTGCCGCTCGTCGCGCTGCTGATCGGCGGCGCCGCGGTCCAGTGCGTCCGCTACCGTGCCGCGATCGCCGATCCCTATGTCGCCACCGTGGTTCGCATGGAGGCGCTCGCCGCCGGCGACCTGAACAGCCCGATCGAGTTCACCGCCTATCAGGACTGTGTCGGCCGCATGACCAAGGCGATGCACACCTTCCGCGACAACGCCGTAGAACAGGTCCGCCAGGCCGAGGAACAGTCGCACGCGGTCACGCGCCTCGGCACCAGCCTCGAGCGCCTCTCGCATGGCGATCTCACCGCCGAGATCGGCAGCGACTTCCCGCAGGGCTATGCCGGGCTCCGCACCAACTTCAACGCCGCGCTCACCGCGCTGCGCGGGCTGATCGGCACGGTGATGGAAAGCACCACTGCGATCCAGACCGGCTCGGGCTCTATCGCCGAGGCTTCCGAGGACCTGTCGCGCCGCACCGAGGCGAACGCCGCGAGCCTCGAGGAAACCACCGCCGCCGTCTCCCAGATGGACAACCGCCTCAAGGCAACCGCAGCAGCAGCCGGTCGCACGGTGGAACGCGCCGACGGCGCCATGGCCACCGTGTCCGATGGCCGGGTGATCGCCGAGGAGGCCGTGGAGGCGATGACCCGCGTGGCCGACAGCGCCAAGGGTATCGACAGCGTAATCGAGGGCCTCGACAAGATCGCCTTCCAGACCCGCGTCCTCGCGATGAACGCGGCGGTCGAAGCCGGCCGCGCCGGCGAGGCGGGCCGCGGCTTCGCCGTCGTCGCCGACCTGGTCTCCGCGCTCGCCATGCGCGCCGAGGAAGAAGCCGGCCGCGCCCGCGACCAGCTCACCCATACCCAGGCCGACATCATCACCGCGGTCGCGATGGTCCAGAAGGTCGATGGTGCCTTTGCCGGCATCTCGAGCGACGTCGGCGAAGTCCATGCGCTGCTCAGCCAGATGGCTGGCGACAACCAGGCCCAGGCTACCGCGATCACCCAGATCAGCACCGCGATCGGCACGATGGACCAGGCGACCCAGCAGAATGCCGCGATGGTCGAGGAATCCGCCGCAGCCGCGCGCAGCCTCGCCAGCGAAGTCGCTGCGCTCAGCGAGCAGGCCGCGAAGTTCGATGTCGGCGCCGCGGCCCGCACCAGCCTGCCCGCACGCCCGCAAAAGCCGGGCAAGCCACGCGGCTATGTCTCCCCGGTCAAGCCGCTGGCCAGCCCAGTGGCAAAGGTGAAGCCGGTGGAAGATTGGGCAACATTCTGATTGTCCTATCGGGGACGTTGCGATCCGGCGTCCCCGACACATCGAATTGAGCTTCTAGTCGACGCGGGACCGCCACCGTCGCTTCTCAATCCGCCTGACATTGGGTTCGTCTCGGATGGTAACAAGATAGGCAGTTAGTAGCCGCAGTTCATCATCCCCGTCTTCGCCTTCATAGGCACGCGGATAGATGGCGTTGCCATAGTTCCGAACACATTTCTGGGGCGTATCGTCCACGATCAACGTGCGTTCCAGCCGCCATCCCAGCCGTCGAACCTTGCTCAGAGGCTTCAGATAATGGAGGTGGTCCCAGGGATCGAGGAAATAGCCGCTGTCGTCCGGCGCCACCCGGCGTAACGTCGCCCTGCTTCGCCCCCAGACAAACTCGAGCGTGATCGAGTCCGGTATAATTCTCTGTACAACGGCTTGCACATAGGGATCGGAAGCAGAGGACCAGACAGCCAGTCTGAAATCGCGCGCGCAGGCATCCAGAAAGGCCGCGAGATACGGTCTCTGATAGACGTGATAGCCGTACACTTCGAAATCGGCGGGACGATCGAGCGGAGTTTCACGCGCATGGATCAGCGTCTCATCCAGATCGAGGATGAGCAAGATTCGGTCCGTCGGCTTGTCCCCTCTCTGCATACTCATCCCATAGGGGCCACGTCACTCCGCCGCCATCCTCGCCGCCTGCGCATCGCAGATGTCCGGCAACCGGACTTCGATCCAGTCGGCCAGCGCGCGGATATGCCCGGCCGCTTCGCGCCCGATCGGGGTCAGGCTGTATTCCACATGCGGCGGCACCACCGGATAGGCGATCCGTTCGACCAGCCCATCGCCCTCCAGCCATTGCAGCGTCTGCGCCAGCATCCGCTCGCTCACCCCGTCGACCTTGCGGCGCAACTCGCTGAAGCGGTGCGTCCCGTCTTCCAGCACGATCAGGATCAGCACGCCCCATTGGCTGGTGACGTGCTTCAGTACCTCGCGCGACGGGCAGTTGCGCTCCAGCACCGCGCCGCGACGCACCCGGGTCGAGAAGGGTTCGAGATCTTTTTCCATACTTACCTGAATGTATGTACTTACGAATAGTAAGCAAGGCCAATATCTGGATGTCCGTCACCCGCCAAGAAGGAACGGACACATGACCATCGCCATCACCGGAGCCACCGGCCAGCTCGGCCGCCTCGTCATCGACAAGCTCAAGGGCAAGCTGCCCGCCGACCAGATCGTCGCCCTGGCCCGCAGCCCGGAAAAGGCCGCCGATCTCGGCGTCGCCGCGCGCATCTTCGACTATGACCGGCCCGAAACGCTGTCGGCCGCGCTCGCCGGCGCGGACACGCTGCTGCTCATCTCGTCGAGCGAAGTCGGCAAGCGCGAAGCCCAGCACATGGCGGTGGTCGAGGCGGCGAAGCAGGCCGGCATCGGCCGCATCGTCTACACCAGCCTGTTGCGGGCCGACACCAGCGCGCTCAGCCTGGCGAGCGAGCATCTTTTCACCGAGAAGCTGATCCTCGCCTCGGGCATTCCCTACACCTTCCTGCGCAACGGCTGGTATGTCGAGAATTACGCCGCCAGCGTGCAGGGCGCGCTCGCCCATGGCGCGCTGATCGGTGCCGCCGGCCAGGGCCGCATCGCCGCTGCCGCTCGCGCCGACTATGCCGATGCCGCGGTCGCCGTGCTCACCAGCGCGGACCATGCGGGCAAGATCTACGAACTGGCCGGCGACACTGCCTTCACTCTCGCCGACCTCGCCGCCGAGCTCTCACGCCAGACCGGGCGCGACATCCCGTTCCAGAACCTTGCTCCGGCCGACTATGCCACCGCCCTCACCGGCGCCGGCGTCCCCGCCCCCTTCGCCGAAATGCTCGCCGGCTGGGACGTGGAAATCGCCAAGGGCGCGCTGTTCGACGATGGGCACAGCCTGTCGCAGCTGATCGGCCACCCGACGACCAGCCTGGCGGACGGCGTCAAGGCGCTGATCGGCTGATCAACCCAATCCTCCCCCACAGGGAGAGGGGAACCAGCTACAGGCTGGTGGAGGGGGCTTGCCGCAAGCGATATCGCTTGTGGCTCCCCCTCTCCACCACCGCCTTCGGCGGCGGTCCCCCTCTCCCTCCGAGAGAGGAATGCAAGGGCACTCTGGCAAAATAGGATTTCGTCTGATCTACCCTCGGAGATGCAATTTCAGCCCGAGTCCCTTGCCCCGCGCACCCGAAGGCGATTCAAGGGATTCAACATTTCCGTTGTAAAGAATTTACAAGCGACAACCGAAAACCGCCGGAATCCGCCATTTAGTTGCTCAACCGCCGGGGTTAGACGACACAAAGCGACGCCGCTCGCCATCAACCCTCTTTTCCCTTGCGGTAAGGCCCCTTCGAGCCCATGTGCGGGGTCTCATGTCATTTGCTGAACTCCCTGCGCTTCTCGCCGAAGCGCTCGCAGCGCGTGGTTACGCCGCGCCCACGGCCGTCCAGGCCGCCGTCATCGCGCCCGAAGCCACGGGCCGCGACCTCATCGTCTCCGCCCAGACCGGTTCGGGCAAGACCGTGGCCTTCGGCCTGGCCATGCATCCCGAGCTGCTCGGCGAGGATGGCCGGATCGCGCCGACCCGCGAACCGCACGCCCTTATCATCGCGCCGACCCGCGAGCTTGCCCTGCAGGTCAGCCGCGAGCTGATCTGGCTCTACGGCCCCACCGGTGCGCGCATCGCCACCTGCGTCGGCGGCATGGACGCCGCCAAGGAGCGCCGCCAGCTCAACTATGGCGCGCACATCGTCGTCGGCACCCCGGGCCGCCTGCGTGACCATCTCGAGCGCGGCGCGCTCGACCTCACCGCGCTGCGTGCCGTCGTCCTCGACGAGGCCGACGAGATGCTCGACATGGGCTTCCGCGACGATCTCGAGGCGATCCTCGACGGCGCGCCGGAGACCCGCCGCACCCTGCTCTTCTCGGCGACCATGCCCAAGCCGATCGTGGCACTGGCCAAGCGCTACCAGAACGACGCGCTGCGCATCTCGACCGTGGGCGAGGATCGCGGCCATGGCGACATCAGCTATCAGGCGGTCACCGTCAGCCCGTCGGACATCGAGCATGCGGTGATCAACCTGCTGCGCTTCCATGAGGCTGAGACGGCGATCCTGTTCTGCGCGACCCGCGACAATGTCCGCCATCTCCACGCCACGCTGGTCGAGCGTGGCTTCTCCGCCGTGGCGCTGTCGGGCGAGCATAGCCAGAACGAGCGCAACCACGCCTTGCAGGCGCTGCGCGACCAGCGCGCCCGGGTCTGCGTCGCCACCGACGTGGCCGCCCGCGGCATCGACCTGCCGACGCTGACGCTGGTGGTCCATGTCGAGCTGCCGCGCGACGCCGAGACGCTCCAGCACCGCTCGGGCCGCACCGGCCGCGCCGGCAAGAAGGGCACCGCGGTGCTCATCGTCCCCTATCAGCGCCGTCGCCGCGTCGAGATGATGCTCAAGGGCGCGCGCATCCCGGTCGAATGGACTGATGTGCCCAGCGCCGAGGCGATCCGCGAGCAGGACCGCGAGCGTCTGATCACTGCGCTGCTCGCACCGGTCGAGACCGACGAGGAAGATGCCGCCATCGCCGAGCGGCTGCTCGCCGAGCGCTCGCCCGCCGATATCGCCGCCGCTCTGGTCCGTGCGCACCGCGCCGCGCTGCCGGCGCCCGAGGAGCTCAGCAGCCAGGGCGATCGCCGCGAGGAGCGCCAGGCCGGCCAGCACCGTCCGGGCTTCGACGACGTCGTCTGGTTCCGCATGGACATCGGCCGCCGTCAGAATGCCGATCCGCGCTGGGTGCTGCCGCTGATCTGCCGCCGTGGCCACATCACCAAGAACGAAGTCGGCGCGATCCGCATCGGGCCGAACGAGACCTCGTTCCAGATCCCGCGCGCGCTGGCGAGCAAGTTCATCGCCGCCGTGGCCCGCACCACCGAGGGTGAGGAGGATGTCCGCATCGAGCAGTCGGATGCGCCGCCGGCCCAGGGTGCCCGTCCGCAGCGTGGCGGTCCGAACCGTCCGGCGGGTGGTCCCGGCGCGCCGCGTCACCAGGCCAAGCCCTATCGCAAGGCGCCGCCGGCCCGGGGCCCGTCGCACCGGTGAGGGTCCTCGTCGACGCCGACGCCTGCCCGGTGAAGGACGAGATCTACAAGGTCGCCTGGCGGCACGAAGTGCCGGTGGTGATCGTGAGCAACAGCTGGCTCCGGGTGCCGCAGCATCCTCTGGTCAGCCGTCAGGTGGTCAGCGACGGCTTCGATGCCGCCGATGACTGGATCGCCGAGCAGGCAGGCCCGTCGACGGTGGTCATCACCGCCGACATCCTGCTGGCGGATCGTGCGCTCAAGGCGGGCGCAAAGGTGCTGGCCCCGAACGGCAAGCCGTTCACGATGAGCTCGATCGGCGCAGCGATCGCGACCCGGGCGATCATGGCCGACCTGCGCGCCGGCGGCGACCAGATCGGCGGTCCCCGCCCCTTTTCGGCGGCGGACCGCTCGGCGTTCCTGCAGGCGCTGGACCGCGAGCTGGTGGCGTTGAAGCGGCTTACCTAATCTTAGGAGACGTGCAGGCATAATTTCCGGATTGGGGACGAGGGACCTTGCCGGGGACATGCACAATCTACCGCTGATCGCGCCGCAACCGCCGCGCCTGAGCGAAATGACCGAGGCCCTGCAGGCCATCGAGACACGCGGCGTCTACAGCAATGGCGGCCCGGTCGTCCGCGAATTCGAGGCCCGGGTCGTCACCGAGTTGTTCGGCGGAGTGGGCGCGGCACTGGCGGTGAACAACGCCACCATCGGCCTGATCCTCGCCATCCGCCAGGCCGCCCAGGGTCGCAAGGGTAGGTACGCCCTGATCCCCAGCTTCACCTTCGCCGCCACCGCTCATGCCGCGATCTGGGCCGGCCTCGTCCCCATCCTGATCGACAGCGACCCCAATGACTGGGCCGCCAGTGCCGAGGCCGAGGAGGCCGCGCTGGCCCGCCATGCCGGCGAGGTCGCGGTGGTGATCCCCTACGACACGTTCGGCACCTGCATCGACCTGGTCCGCTACGCCCGCCTCGCCGCGCAGCATGATGTCGGGGTGGTCGTCGATGCCGCCGCATCGCTGGGCAGCCTCGACGCCGAAGGCCGGGGCTTCGCCACCGGCGCCAGTTTCGCCAGCGTCTTCTCGATGCACGCCACCAAGACCTTCGCAACCGCCGAAGGAGGCCTGATCTACAGCGCGGACGCCGATCAGGTGGAGGCATTGCGCCGAATGCACAATTTCGGCTTCGGGGCGCCGCGCTCGGCGACGGAGCCTGGCACCAACGCCAAGCTGCCCGAAATCCTCGGCCTGCTCGCCCTCGCCAAGCTCGACGAAATCGACGCGGTCGCGGGGCACCGCGCGGCGCTCGACAAGGCCTATCGCACCAAACTGGGCGACACCGTCACCTTCCAGGCCACCGAGGCCCAGCGGCAAGTCGCCCAGTTCATGCCGCTGCTGCTCCCACAGGGCAGTGACCGAGCCGCGGTAATGGCCGAGCTGGCCGAACAGGGCATCGGTGTCGGCCATTATTTCGCGCCGCATCTCGCCCAGCAGCCCTATTTCCAGCGCGAGTGCCTGCGCACCCCGACCCCGGTGGCCGACGAACTGGCCGCCCGGATGCTGTCGCTACCGATCACCGATGCGATGGCCGAAGCCGATGTCGCCACCATCTGCGATGTACTCCACGCGGCCCTGCGCAAGCCGCGGGTCGTGGTGCCAGCCGCGCCACAGAAGATTCTCTCCACCGTCCTGATCGGCGGCGGCCCCGCCGGCGTCGCTTTCCTCATCTCGGCGAGCAAGAAGGGCAAGCTGCGCGAACTGAGCGCCAGCCTCGCCGTGGTCGAGCGTGGACCCAGCCTCGGCGCGGGTGAGCTGCCGGGCTATGCGATCACCTCGGACAGCACCGCCGAAACCTTCCTCAGCGCAGTGAAGGACAATCCCGAGCCCGGCATCGCCGCGCTGATGGATCACCCGGCCGCACGCGAGATCGCCCAATATGTCGGCAAGCTCGGCGTGCCACTCCACCGCACCGGCCCCTTCCTCGAAACGATGGGCCAGCGCGTCGGCACGGTCGTCACCGAGGCGGGCGGCCAGGTTCTGACAGGCCATGAAGTGCTCGACAGCCGCCGCACTCCGGCCGGTCTCTGGCAGACCCGCATCCGCGACCGCGCCACCGGCACCGAGCGCGAGCTGGTTTCCGAGAACATCGTCATCGCCACCGGCGGATACCAGTCGGCGAGCGACGTCACCGCGGCGCCGGTCGCCGGCACCCCGCTCGGCGAGCAGGTCGGCGAACGATTGATGCTGTGCGACGACATGTTGCGGACCGGCGGCATCGACCGCCTTCGCGAGCGGATCGCCGGCAAGCGCGCCCCGCGCATCGCGATCATCGGCGCCTCCACCTCGGCCATCGCCTCCGCCGTTCTCCTGCTCAAGTCCGACATCCCGTTCGGCGCAGAGAGCCTGACGTTGCTCCACCGCGAGGACCTCCGCCCCTGGTACCCCTCGGCCGAAGCGGCCCATGCCGACGGCTTCACCGATTTCGGACCCGACGACATCTGCCCGCTCTCGGGATTCGTCTATCGCCTGGCCGGCTTCCGGCTCGAGGCCCGCGAGCTGGTCCTGCGCATGCTCCGCATCGGCGGCCGCACGCCGGATCCGCGCGTACGGCTCCACCAGCTCGCCGGCCCCGATCCGGAGACCAGCCGCATCCTCGCCGAAGCGGATGTCGTCGTCGCCGCGCTCGGCTATCGCCCCCACGCCCTGCCGCTGCTCGACGCCACGGGCAATCGCATCGCGCTCACCGCCCATGCCCCGGGCCGCCCGCGCCTCGCCGACCAGCTCTGCCGCGTCACCGACGCCGAGGGCCAGCCGATCCCCGGCGCCTATGGTATCGGGCTCGCCGCCGGCTTCGTCCCCGAAGGCCGGCTGGGCGGCGAGAAGAGCTTCAAGGGCAAGGCCAACGGCCTGTGGCAGTGGCAGAACGATGTCGGCCAGCTGATCGTCGATCAGCTGCTCGGCCAGAGCGTGAGCCTCGCCGCATGAACGGCCTGCCCGCCCCCACCGTCTCGGTCATCATGCCTGCCTATAACGGCGCGGCCTGGATCGGCGCGACGATCGACAGCGTCCTCGCCCAGGACTTCACGGATTGGGAGATGGTGATCGTCGACGACTGCTCGACCGACGATACCCGCGCCCTGCTCGCCACCCTGACCGATCCGCGCATCCGGGTCCTCCATGCCGGTGTGAACGGCGGCCCGGTCGTCGCCCGCAACATCGGCTTCGCCGCGGCGCGCGGACGCTACATCGCCGGGCTCGACCAGGACGACCTCTGCAAGCCCGGCCGCTTCGCCGCGCAGGTCGGCTGGCTCGACGCCCATCCCGGCACCATGCTCGTCGCCACCGCCGCGGAGCTGCTCGAGAATGGTCAGGTCACGCCCTGGCCCGCCGACCGCCCGCTCACCCCGGCGATGATCGACTGGCTGATCCTGACCCAGAACCCGCTGGTCTGGTCGACCGTTATGTTCCGCGCCGAGGCCGCGCGGCTGCTCGATCCGTTCGAGCGCCCTCAGGTGCGCTACGCCGAGGATTTCGACCTTTATCACCGCCTCAGCCGCTTCGGGCAGATCGCCCGGCTCGACGAGGCGCACCTGCTCTATCGCTGCCACCCCGGCGGCGCCTCGAAGAAGTTCGCCGATACCATGGCCGCCAGCGCGGCGCGGGTGCTCGCCGAGCGCTACCAATCGGTATTCGGCGACGAGAGCCAGGCCAATGCGGAGCTGGTCGTGCGCTATTTTATGCAGCGCGACCCGGCGCCCGACCTGGACACGCTGGGCCGCCTATCGCGCATCCTCGCGGCGCTCCATGCCGACCATGTCGCCTGCACGCCGCTCACCCCGCAGGAGCGGATCGAGGTGGACGGCGAGCATGCCCGGCTGTGGTGGCTGGTCGCCCGCCCCGCGCTGCGCCAGGGCGCGGTGACGATGCGCCAGGCGATGGCGGTGCTGCCCGAGGGCGTGAACCTGCCCGCCAACGACCCCGATCGCCTGATCTCGCCACTGATCGGCCGGGTGCGCGCGATCGGGCGCGGGTTCGGCGTGGCGCTCTAGCGGAGCCGGCACCAAGGTCTCGGCGATACCATCGTCCAATCGCACACTTGCACCGGACGCGACACTTTGGAGCGGTTCAGCAACCGACCAGAGGAAGCTCCATGGAGACCAAGACTCGTCCGCCGGGCCACCGCACCGGTGGCAGGCCTTGGCCTTCTCGTCGCGACGTCCGCGGCGGCGCAGGAACTTTCTCCAAAGCAGGTCGGATCGGTCCATGCGGAGGCGATCGGCTTCGCTCCGTTCGACGCCTTCCCCGCCGGTGCCGTGCTCGCCAAGGTAGTTGGCGATCCGACCAGGCCCGGCCCCTATGTGGTCCGCGTCAGGGTGGCGGACGGGGTGAAGCTGCTACCGCACATCCATCCGGAGGACCGGGTCTACACGGTCATTTCCGGTGTCTTTTATATCGGCTTCGGCAAGGAATTCGATCCCGCAAAACTGACGGCCTATGGCCCGGGAAGCGTGGTGATCCTGCCCGGCAACACGCCCCATTTCCACTGGGCCAGGTCTGGCGAATATGTCACCCAGGTAACCGGCACCGGCCCGCTGGGCATCGAATATGTGCACCGCGGAGACGATCCGCGCGTCCATGCTCATTAGGACGCGCGGCGTTCCGTTTATCCCTTCCGGCTGAAGGTCAGCCAGAGGGTCGAGACCAGGAAATAGAAGGCACCGAACGCCGCATAGGGCGCGATGTCGGTGATGCCCGGCAGGTGCGATCCCAGCGAGCGCGAGATGAAGAAGCCGCCGGCCAGTGCCGATTGCGCCCCGCTCAGCACCATCGCCCATTGCGCGCCATAAGCCTTCCAGCGGCGCACGCCGGTGCCGAGCTGGAGCAGGCCCGCGAAGATCGCCCAGCCGCCATAGATGCCGAGCACCGCATGCATGTCACCGATCCGCGCGGCAACCGCCAGGGCGGTGGCGAGGCTGACCAGGGTGTTGAGCGCCTGGGTGCGGTTGCGCGCCAGCCCGCCGCTTCCGGCCGCGTCGATCAGGTTCGCAAACGCGTCCCAGGCCGGATAGACGATCAGCAGCAGCGCAGCGACCCAGCCGAGATCCTTGCCGACCGTGAAGGCGGCGGCAACCCACACCGCCGAGACGACCGCGCGCAGGAGATAGTAATTGCGAAGCCGAATGGCCTCGCCCGCGGGGACCTGCGACGCGACAGCGGCGGCATCTTGCTCGATGACTCGGGACATTGCGATTCCTTAAATCTACCTTCCAGTTGGTAGGCCCCTAGCCTCTTGCCGCGCGCGCCGCAAGCGAATACCTACCTATTGGAAGGTAGAAAAATGACACGAAGCACGGCCGAGCAGATCGTCGACCAGGCGCGCCACCTGATCATGACGCGCGGATATAACGGGTTCAGCTATGCCGACATCGCCGAGGCGATCGGCATTCGGAAAGCGAGCATCCATCACCATTTCGCCGGCAAGAGCGACCTGGCCAAGGCGGTGGTCGATCATTCGCGCTCGCTGATCCACGCCCAGGTGGAGGCGCTCGCGCAGGCCGAGCCTGATGCGGGCGCGCAATTGCGCGCCTATGCGCTCTATTGGGAACGCTGCATCCTCGACAACAGCGCGCCCTTCTGCGTCGCCGCGATGCTCGCTGCCGAGCTACCGAGCCTGCCCGAGGACGTCGCAGTGTCGGTCCGTGCCCATTTCGCCGAGCTGACGAGCTGGCTGGCGCAACTGCTCGCGCTGGGCGTACGTCAGGGCAGCGTGACCCTGGTCCGCTCGCCGGCGGAGGAGGCGGACGCGTTCATGTCCGCCGTCTATGGGGCGATGCTGTCCGCCCGCGCATTCGGCGAACCCGCCCGGTTCGGCGTGATCACCGAGACCCTGTTGTCGCGCACGCTCGCGCTGCATTGAGGCGAAGAGGGCTAGCGCCCTCTTCTCTTGGATCAGAACAACAGGGTCAGCGCATAGAACAGCGCGCCCACCGCCGCCGATGCGGGGATGGTGATGATCCAGGCGGTGATGACATTGCCCGCCACGCCCCAGCGCACTGCGGAGGCCCGCCGCGCCGTGCCCGCGCCGATCACCGCGCCGGTGATGGTATGGGTGGTCGAGACCGGGATGCCGAGCAGCGATGCGCCGAACAGCACGATCGAGCCGGCCAGCGAAGCGCTGAAACCCTGGTGCTGCGAGAGCTTGGTGATGCGCGATCCCATCGTCTCGATGATCTTCCAGCCGCCGCTCAGCGTGCCCAGCGCGATCGCGATATAGCAGGAGATCGCCACCCAGTGCGGCACATGGAACTCGCCGTGCAGATAGCCGGTCGAATAGAGCAGCACGGTGATGATCCCCATCGTCTTCTGCGCGTCGTTGAGGCCGTGGCTCAGCGAATAGGCGCCCGAGGAGACGAGGTGCAGCATGCGGAAGCTGCGCTCGGCGGTGCGCGAAGTGGCGCGCATGAACAGCCAGGAGGTGATCAGCATCACCAGCATCGCCAGGATCATGCCGATCGTCGGGGAAAGGACGATCGCGATGAGGGTCTTGTTGAGGCCGGTCCACTTCACGCCGGTGAGGCCGGCATGGGCGACGCCCGAGCCGATCATCCCGCCGACCAGCGCGTGGCTGGACGAGGACGGAATACCCTTGAGCCAGGTGACCACGTTCCAGAACATCGCGCCGACCAGCGCGCCGAAGACCACTGCCGGAGTGACGAAGTTCTTGTCGATCAGGCCCTGGCCGATCGTGTCCGCGACCTTGTGGAGCGCGGGGAAGGCAATGGTGAGGAAATAGGCGGCGAAGTTGAACACCGCGGCGAAGGCCACGGCGTGGACCGGCTTGAGCAGGCGCGTCGCCACGACGGTGGCGATCGAGTTGGCGGCGTCATGCAGGCCGTTGAGAAAATCGAACGCGAGCGCGACGATGATCAGGCCGATGAGCAGCGGTAGGGCGAGTTCGTGCATCGCTCTGGGCCTCTATCAGGCGTGGTCGATCACGATGCCGTCGATCTCGTTCGCGACATCCTCGAACGCGTCGACGATGCGCTCGAGATGCTTGTAGACTTCGCGCTGGACCGAGAAGCTGAGCGCATCGACCGGGCCGAGCTCCTTGAAGGCGCGCTTCAGGCCGTCGCGGTGGATCTCGTCGGCATGGCTCTCCATGCGGACCAGGCGCTCGGTGAGCTCGTGCAGGCGCTTGGCGTTGCGGCCGACGTCGCGCAGCAGCGGCATCGCCTCGACGACGAGGCGCGAGGCATCGACGATGATCGCCACCATGTCCTGCATCTCGCGCTCGAACTTGGCGACTTCGTACAAGTCGATCGCCTGGACGGCGGCCTGCATCTCGTCGATCGCATCGTCCATCGAGCCGATCAGCGAGGTGATCGCACCACGATCGAACGGCGTCAGGAAGGTCTCGCGCACGGTGCGCAGCATCTCGCGGATGATCTCGTCGGCGTCGTGCTCGCGCTCGATCACTTCGCGGACATGGTCGCGGTTGCCGTCCTGCACCAGGCGGGAAAGCGCCTCGGCGCCCGCCGCGACGGTGACTGCATGCGCCTCGAACAATTCGAAGAAATTGCCCGTCTTGGGCAGGAGGCGCTGGAACCAGGCGAACATGGACTTCACTTTCGATTTTTCGGCGACAGCGGCGAGGATGCCGATGCGCTGGGTGGCTGCCTTGAATTCGGAGGGGCCGAAGGAACGGATCAGATCGCGCAGATCCTCCTCGTCGACGGCCTCGGCGGCCTCGGCGAGGCTGAACCAGCGGCGCTCGCGCTGCGACTGTTCCTTCCAGGACGACAGCTCGGCGCTGACCGCCAGGGGAAAGACCTCGACGTCGAACATCAGCGAGGCGCCGTTGGGACGCTTCTTGCGGTAGCGATAGGTGCCGAGCGGCGTCGGGCAGACGAGGCCGAGCACGCCCGCCTCCTCCTTCGCCTCGAGCGCGGCGGCGCTGTGCAGGGTGATGCCGCTGGGCGGATTGCCCTTGGGAATCACCCAGCGCCCCGTCTCGCGCGACGTCACCAGCATGACGCGCACGGGCGCATCGATCGTGGTGCCCTCGGTGCGATAGGGCAAGGCGGCAATCTGGCGAATGACAACGGCTCCCGAGGGGACAAGCGTGCGCGTTACAGGTTTATGACATGCACCCGCAAGGGCGCTGATCGCGAAATGCCGAGCGATCGCGCGGTAAGGTGGCCGAAAATGGTGGCGGCATCGAACCCGTCAGGGTTCGCAAGGCCGAACGGCCGCCGAGCTTATGCGAGGATAGCCAAGCGGGCGGATGCCCGCGCCGGTGCTTGAGGCAAAAAAGTGGTGCCCCCGGCGAGATTCGAACTCACGACCTGCGGTTTAGGAAACCGTCGCTCTATCCTGCTGAGCTACGGAGGCACGGGCGGCGTGGTATCGAGCCCGGCCCGGCGGGTCAATTGCAGGCTTCGGGCGGCACCACCGGCAGCGGCAGCGGCGCGACCGGCACGCCTTCCTCGATCAGCGCCTTGGCCTCGGCCGCACTCGTCTGCCCGTGGATCGGCGCGGCGGGCGCCTCTCCCAGGTGCATCGCGCGAGCCTTGTCGGCAAAGCTGGCGCCGACCCATTGCGACCCCTCCAGCGCCTTGGCCTGGGCGGCGGCAAGCGCGGCGATGGCGGCCTTGATCGCCTCGGGCGGGACCGACCCATCGGTTGCAGCCATGGGAGAAGCCGCCGGCGCCTGGTTCCCCTTCGCCCCGACATTCGGCGCCATCACCGCCTTCTCGACCTCGGCACTGCCGCACATCGGGCAGGCGACCAGCCCGGCCGCGCGCTGCCCTTCCCAGGCCGCGCTCGACCCGAACCACGCCTCGAAGACATGGCCCGCGCCGCATTTGAGGTCGAAGACGATCATCGCACCCCCCGCCCTCAGGCGGCGAGCAGCGGATCGAGGCCGCCGCGCGCATCGAGCGCCGCGAGATCGTCGGACCCGCCGATATGCTTGTCGGCGATGAAGACCTGGGGAACCGTGGTGCGGCCATGCGCGCGGTCGATCATCTCGGCGCGGCGAGGGCCGCCCATCGAGATGTCGATCTCCTCATAAGCCGCGTTCTTGCGGTCGAGCAGCATCTTGGCGCGGACGCAATAGGGGCAGAAGGCCTTGGTGTAGATTTCGATCTTGGGCATTGCTCGTTACACCTGTGGTCGCCCGGGGCGCTTGTCAATCCGGGCTTTCCTCTCCCTCCAGAACGCGCGCCCAGCACAGAAGGATCACTTTCGCCGCCCCGCCGCGCTTGAGCAGCCGCGCGCACGCGTCCCCAGTCGCGCCGCTGGTATGGACGTCGTCGACCAGCACCACCGTCCGCCCCGCCAGTCTCTCCCGCGCGCCCGGCGCCAGCGCGAAGGCCCCCGCCACCGCCCTGGCCCGCGCCCGCGCGCCGAGTCCGCGCAGCACCGGCGTCGCCTTCACCCGGCGCAGCAGCTCCGCCTCCAGCGGCACGCCATGCGCCCGCGACAGCGCCGCGCCGATCAGCACCGACTGGTTGAACCCGCGCGACCACAGCCGCCAGCGATGCAGCGGCACCGGCACCAGCAGCTCCGCCTCGCCCGGCATCAGCCGGGCCATCGCCCGCGCCATCGTCTCCGCACAGGCGAGCCGCCCGGCATATTTGAGCTTGAGCGCCACCCCGCGCGCCACTTCGCCATAGGCCACCGCGGCGCGGATCCCGTCATGCGGCGGCGGCGCGGCGATGCAGGCGGCGCAGCACGCCCCCTCCCCCCGGTCATGCCCGAACGGCAGATGGCACGCCGCGCACCAGGGCGGGCCGAGGAACGCCAGGCTCCCCCAGCAGGCGGCACAGAAGCGATGGTCGGCCGGGGTGATCGCGCCGCAGCCCGGGCAGCGCGGCGGCAGCGCCAGATCGGCGATCCGCGCGAGCGGCCGGGCGACCGGCCATGCCAGCGGACGCCCCAGGGGCAGATTCCACGCCATCCCCGCCTTGTCCCCGGCGGCACGCGGGCGCACAAGCGCGCCATGCCCCAGAATGGACCGACTGATTCCGCCGAGATCTTCGACCGCGCCCTGCGCCGCAAGCGCCGCGACCGCGCCGCCCGCCGCTACGAGGGCTTTGTCCGCGAGCACATGCTCGAGGGGATCCACGACCGGCTGGTCGGTGTGAAGCGCGACTTCCGCGACGTGCTCGACCTGGGCAGCTTCGGCGGCGGCTTCACCCTGCCCGGCACCGCCATCACCCGGATCGACGCGGGCGCGGCCTTCGCCGCCCAGGCCGGCGGCGTCCATGCCGACGAAGACCGCCACCCCTTCGCGCAAGCGAGCTTCGACCTGGTGGTGAGCATCGGCGTGCTCGACCAGATCAACGACGTGCCGGGCGCCCTCGCCCTCGCCCGTCGCGCGCTCCGCCCCGACGGGCTGTTCCTCGGCGCCTTCCTCGGCGCGGGCACGCTGGCGACCCTGCGCAGCGTGTTCCTCAAGGCCGAGGGCGAGCGCCCGGTGGCGCGCTTCCACCCCCAGATCGACGTGCGCGCCGCCGGCGACCTGCTCAGCCGCGCCGGCTTCGCGCTGCCCGTGGCCGATGTCGAGCCGCTGACCGTGCGTTATTCGAGCATGTTCTCGCTGCTGAGCGACCTGCGCGGCATGGCGGCGACCAACCTGCTGCCGGGCACCCCGCCCTTGACCCGCGGCACCCTGGCCCGGGCGGCGGAAGGCTTTGCCGAGCGCGCCGACCCGGACGGCAAGACCGCCGAGCGCTTCGAGATCGTCTACCTGACCGGCTGGGCGCCGGACGAATCCCAGCCCAGGCCGGCGCGGCGCGGGAGCGCTACGGTTTCGCTGGCGGAGGCTTTGAAGGGGAAGAAGTAAGGGTCAACAGCGACTTTCCACGCAAGATCTAGCTCCGGTTCGGAGTGAACTGCGCTTGTATTGTTGGAAAATGTTCTTGAAATGTTCCCACCGCAATCACGAAGGGCGGTGGCATGGGCAATTCGGGGCAGACGCAGCCGACAGCATTTTCGATATGGGTGCGGACCGGGCGATGGCCGTGGACTGAGAAGACGCGCAGCGTCGAGGTAAAGTTCAATCCGTGGCATGACCCGCGGAACGGACAGTTTACGTTTGCGCCTGGTGGTCCGCGGTCAGGTGCGCTGAATAGCAAGCTCCGGGCGAACGCCTACCAACCAGGTGGCAGCCCGCGTGGCGGTGGAGGACGTGGAAGTAACATCCGCGCCTTCTACGACCCGATGACGCTGGAACAGACATTTCCAGGACTGCGGAATTCGCCTCTTGGGACTCCGGTAGCCGTTGCCGACAATATCCTGGGCTTTCGGTCTGCCGCGCGTCAGATGACCACCGAAATGGCAGATAGGTGGGTGAAGACCTATCTCCATCAGATACAGTCCATCGACCCGAGCTACCAATACCCATCCCTCGGACCGCCCTCGACTTTCGAAGGCCAGATGCGGCAATTGAACGATCTGCGATTCAGGCGCGCTGAAACCTACATGCGCGTGAAGGGCGAACTGCGTCCTCTACAAGTTGAGACCCTACGCTTCCTCCAAGAAGCGACGGATCGGGCGTACGAAAGTGGCTTGAAGTTGCAACGAGCTGGTCGTCTGGAACAACGATTATCCCCCAACGAAGCACTTGGGAACTATGTTGACCGCTCCATTCGAAGAGATTTGCGTGAACGCTACAACGCCTTGGGCATCATCTCCTCAGGCACAGGACCAGTACGCGTCAACAGGCGTGAATCAAATATTTCAGAAGGAACACATCGCATTCCAGATGCGAGGGTTGGAAACGTAGCATTTGACGTCACTCTTGCAAATAAGACCTTAGCAACTACGCAAATCAGAGACTTTTTCAGAACAGACTTTCGCCCAACTGCAGTAATTATCATCCGACCAAGCCAACTAGGTGGCATTTATACATATGCCATCCGCCAGCCGGAGAGAATAAAGTGACCGACTCGCTTCACCCATATTTTAACCCTGCCCCTTATATCCCCGCTTCTCTAAGCGAGATCTATGACCTTCTCGGATCGATGGTCCTGGGCGCTCCCGCTTTCATCGATCAATCCGGCACCTTCCCAGATCGAAACCTCGAAAGCACCTTCCATCAGCTGGCGACGGGTTTCAGCCTTGTAAGAGCGAAGCTGGGCGAGACGCGCTACGCGTCACTTATGGAGCTGACCACGCGGGCAAAAGCGCTGTTCGCTGGCGACCCCGAGGACACCAACGGAGAAACTGACGAGGGACGCGCCCTGTTGTTCGAGATCGAGGACATCATCCAGGCGACGCGAGCTGAACGGGTCGAGAAGCGATTGCCGGACGAGGAAGGGAATGTGACCGGCGATTGATCGACAGATCGCTGTAGAGCGCAGGCCCGCTCTTAACGTGAGGATATCCAAGCAATGATGATACATCAAATCGCGCGAGCCTTGGCCAATTTAAATATCGCACTAGAATTTTCCGAAGAAACCATCGACGAAGACGAGGTCATCAACATACTTGAACGGCTCGGATGGGACTTAAATAATCTCGACACGGAATCCCAAAAAATGTTGAGCGACGCGTTCCGTCATATTGCCCCTGAGTATGAGGGCGAGTTTCGCGATTTCGTGGCAACCCTGCCCGAGACAATCGGCATCGATAGCGAACAAACGTAGAGCCTACTCTCGAGCCAGAGCACTTTGGAGCAAATCACCCCACCAACGCCTCCACCAGCGGCACATCCGCTGGCGGCATCGGCAGGTCGCGCATTGCCGCCGGGGGCACCCAGCGCAGCTCGGTCGCGTGATGGGCCTGCGGCGCGCCTTCCCAGCGCCGAATCGTGTAGAGCAACAGCAACAGATGCCGGCCGCCCAGGGGTTCGCTGGCGAAGGCGATCGGCCTCAGGTCTTCTACGCTAAGGGTTATTCCCAGTTCCTCGTGCAGCTCGCGCGCCAGGGCGGCCTCGGGGCTCTCGCCGGGCTCGATCTTGCCGCCCGGGAACTCCCACAGCCCCGCCATCGGCTTGCCCGGCGGGCGCTGCTGGAGGAGCACCCGACCCTCCCCGTCGATCAGTGCGGCAGCGACAACGAGCAACATCCCAGAAGCATCCATCAGCTTTTCGTTAAGCCTCTTTGGCTAGATTCCGGGCGGTTCTGGAGAAGAAATGCCCGTGATGCGAGCCCTTGTACGCACGATCCGCGATGTGATGCACGATCCCCGCGCGGCCACCGCGGTGGAATATGGCTTCATCCTCGCGCTCATCGTCCTCGCGATGATGGCCAGCCTGGGCAGCGTGGCGAACCAGACCACGGGCATGTGGGGCAATGTCTCCAACAAGGTCCGCGGCGCCACCGGATCGTGATTGTGGTTACGGCCGCGTAACACTTGCCCTTAGGCGTTTCTTTACTTCCCGCCGGTAATTTCAACGTGCCGAACCGGAGTCTCCGGGGAGGCCGGGTGAATGAAGCAATTAGTTGAACACTGGAGACCGGTTATGATGAAGATCCGCAACTTCCTGAAGAATTCCAAGGGCGCCACCGCGATCGAGTACGGCCTGATCGCCGCTCTGATCGCCGTTGCCGCCATCGCCGCGATGCAGGGCCTCGGCAACTCGCTGAAGTCGACCTTCACCAACGTTTCGTCGAACATGAAGGCTGGCTAAGCCTAGTCCGACAAACGGAACGAAATCGGGCGGCGGGACTTACGGTCCCGTCGCCCTTTTTCTTTTCCGGACCGAGGTTTATGCTTAACAGCTTCCTGACTCTGCTGCGCGAATCGCGCGCCGCCACCGCGATCGAATATGGCCTGATCGCCGCGCTGATCGCGGTCGCCGCCATCGCCGCGATGCAGGGACTCGGCAATTCGCTCAAGAAGACGTTCAGCAACGTCGCGTCGAACATGAAGACCCAGTAGTTTTCCTGAACCCCGCCGAACGGCATGCTTCACCCGGCGTACAGGCCGGCCCTCCTATAAAGAGAGGATGAAGCAGATTATCCCCAACAAGGCCGTACGGCCGATGGAGCTGGCGCTGGTCGCGTTCCTCGCGATCTGCGCGGTGCTGGCGGTCGTCCAGGGCCTGGGCATGCTCGGCGCGAGCATCGCCGCCTCGGAGCACAGCGCACCGGTTCGCTGAACCGGCGCGTTTTGTCTTACGGCGCCGGCCCGCTCCCCCACCCGGCCACCCAACGGCAGTATTCTATGGGTGGCCGGGTGGGGGAGCGGGCTGGTACCGCCGGAAATGCGCTCTTCCGCGCATTTCCCAAAAAAGCCTAGATTCGGCCCATCGCCAGGAACTTGGCGCGGCGGGCCTGGCGCAGGCTCTCGGGCGACATGCCGTCGAGCTTGGCCAGCGACTCCTCGATCGCATCGCCCAGCGCATGGACCGCGGCGCCGGAATCGCGGTGCGCGCCGCCCAGCGGCTCGCTGACGATCCGGTCGATCACCTTCAGTTCCTTCAGATGCTGCGCGGTGACCTTCATCGCCTCCGCCGCATCGGCCGCCTTGTCGGCGGTGCGCCACAGGATCGAGGCGCAGCCTTCGGGCGAGATCACCGAATAGACCGCATGCTCCATCATCAGCACGGTGTTGCCCGCCGCGAGCGCCACCGCGCCGCCCGAGCCGCCCTCGCCGAGGATCGAGGCGACCAGCGGCACGCCCAGGTTGAGGCAAGCCTCGGTCGAGCGCGCGATCGCCTCGGCCTGGCCGCGCTCCTCGGCCTGCACGCCCGGGAAGGCGCCCGAAGTGTCGACCAGGGTGATCACCGGCAGGTTGAACTTGTTGGCAAGCTGCATCAGGCGGATCGCCTTGCGATAGCCCTCGGGCTTGCCCATGCCGAAATTGTGCTTGAGGCGGCTGGCGGTATCGTCGCCCTTCTCATGGCCGATCACCATGACGCGGCGCCCGCGGAAGCGACCGAGGCCGCCCTGGATGGCATTGTCGTCGGCGAAGGCGCGGTCGCCGCCCAGCGGCATGAACTCTTCGATCAGCCCGGCGACATAATGCTTGAAGTGCGGGCGCTCGGGGTGGCGGGCGACCTGGGTCTTCTGCCAGGGCGTGAGCTTGGCATAGGTGTCCTTGAGGAGCTTTTCCGCCTTGGCCTGGAGCGGGGCGATCTCCGCGTCGATGTCGACGGCGCCGCCCTGGGCGGTCTGGCGCAGCTCGTCGATGCGGGTCTGAAGCTCGGCGATCGGCTTCTCGAAGTCGAGGAAAGTGGTCATCGCTGCGGGGGCTAACCTTGCCGTGGGGCTACGTCAACGAGCGGGTGGGTTGTGGGGTCCCCGACTCCCCTCTTCGTCATCCCCGCGAAAGCGGGGACCCATCTCCCGAATCATCCCAGAATCGCTCCGGCACGTTTGCCGATCGCGCAGGAGATGGGCCCCGCCTTCGCGGGGGTGACGGTTACCGATGCTTCCCCAGCGCCTCGCCCAGCGGATGGCGCTGGTTGACCAGCTCGACCAGCCGGCGGCTGTCGACATGGGTGTAGATCTCGGTGGTGGCGATATCGGCATGGCCGAGCATCGCCTGGAGCGCGCGCAGGTCGGCACCGCCCTCGAGCAGATGGGTGGCGAAGGCGTGGCGCAGCACGTGCGGGCTCACCCGGTCGGGCGGGATGCCCGCCTCCCCCGCCAGCGCGCGGACCAGCTGGTAGAGCCGCACGCGCGAGAGGTGCCCCTTGCCCGAGGGGAAGAGGAAGGGCCGCCCCGAATCGACATGCGCGCGCCAGGCCGAGACGGCGGCGCGGGCGCGGTCCGAGATCGGCACCAGACGCTCGCGCCCGCCCTTGCCCTTGAGGATCAGATAGGGCCGGTCGGGCACCACGGCGTTCCTCGGCAGCGAGACCAGCTCGGTGGCGCGCAGGCCCGAACCGTAGAGCAGCTCGATCAGCGCCTGGAGCCGCAGGTCGTGGGGATCGGGCGGGACGCGGGCGATGCGATCGGCGATCGCCGCGAACATCCGGTCGACGTCCTCGACGCTGAGTATCTTGGGCAGCCCGCGGGCGGTGCCGGGGCGCGGCAGGGCGGCGCTGGGATCGTCGGCGCGCAGCTTCTCGTCGGCGAGAAAGGCATAGAAGCGCCGCAGCGCCGCGGACTTGCGCGCGACGGTGGCGCGGGAGAGCGCCTGCCATTCGCCGGCGAGCGTCTCCAGCTCCGGCCGCCCTGCCCCGCCCAGCCCGCCGCCGAGGAATTCGGAGGCGAGGCGCAGGTCGGTCTGGTAGGCGGCGATGGTGTTGGCGGCGGCACCCGCCTCCGCGCGCATCATCTCGAGGAAGCGCTCGATCAGCGCGCGGTCGTCGCCGGGGCTGGGGCTGGTCAAGCGGTCCGCGTGACCGCCTCCACGGCGATCATCCGCGCATAGCTGGTCATCCCCGCCGCGCGCATCGCCGCGACGATATGGAACAGCGCCTCAGGCGTCACATTGTCCCAGACGCGCGACTGCATGCCCACCGCGGCGAGCAGCGCGACCATGCCCGAATCGCCGCGCCGGCCGGCCGCGTCGATCGCGCGGGTCCAGTCGTTCTGCGCGCCGACCGCCACGTTCAGCGCCTGGGCGCCGCGCTGCGCATCGCTCGATTCGAAGCGGCCGAGCCCCGCGAGCCCGGCAAAGGCGAGCTGCGCGCGGCGCTGGCCGGCGGCATCCTTGAAGGCGTCGAAATCCCCGTACGCGACCGGCCCCTGCGCCACCGGATCGCCGAGCGCGAGCAGCGCCCAGCCGATGCTGCCGCGCGGCACCACGTTGCGCCACTCCATCGCCTTGGTTTCGTAGCCGGCGGAGAGCATCGAGGCGATCAGCTTCTCGGGCTCCTCGATCTTGGCATCGGCCGGGATCCAGGAAGCGGCGCGCGCGGTGAGGATCAGCCGGGCGTACTGGGTGCGCGGCGTCGTCGCCTCGTTCCACAGCGTCTGGATCGCCTTGAGCCGATCGGCGACCTGGACGTCGACATAGGCCGTGCGCAGGTCGCGGGCGACGCCGCCCTCGGTGCTGTTCGCGTCCTCGCTCTCGGCGATCTCGCTGTAGAGATCGACCAGCCCCGCGCTGGAGAACACCCCGGCGGTGGCGGCCAGCTCGGCGGCGGCGGCGCGCTGGCGCGGCGTCAGCTGCGGGGCCAGCGCCTGCCAGTAGCGGACCTGCGGGCCGGCACTGTTGTAGAGCGACGCCGGCACTTCCTGCCCGGTCGCGGTGGCAAGGCCCCAGCGCCAGGCGTTGAGCCGGGTGATCCCGCTCCATTCGAGCGTCACCGCGCGGCGCCCCTGCGCACCGGTGCCGAGCACCTTCTCGGCGAGGAGATTGTCGATGTCGCTGGCGGGGGTGCCCCCGCGCGCCTGGTCGAGCAGCTGCCCTGCCTCGTTCGGCTTGCCGGCAAGGCCCGCGCACATCGCCCGGGCGAGCGCCCAGCCGCGCTGGTGGACATATTGGTTGCCGCGCTCGGCGATCCCGCACAGCCCGCCCGGATCGGCCGAGGCGAGCGAGGACTGCATCGCCACCTGGAGCAGGCGCGTGGTGTAATTGTCCACGTCGACGTCGTTGATCACCGCGCGGGCGGCATTGGCCTCGCCCATGCGCAGCAGCAGCCAAGCGCGCTCGGCGGCGAAATCGGCGCCGTTGATGTGCTTCGGCGTGTCGAGCGGCGACATCAGCGCGCGGCGCAGCGCGATCGACACCCAGCGCGAGGCGACCGGGGCGCTCAGCCGCTGCATCAGCACGCCGAGCGTACGGCCGTCGGTGGCGCCGAACGCCTTGGCCGGAAACGGCGCATTGCCCGCGGCGAGCACGCCGGTGCGGTTCAGCGAGTGCTTGGCGAAATCGGGCAGCTCGTAGCGCGACAGATCGACCGGGCCGGTGGGAAGCGTTTCCTCGGCCGCCGCGGTGTTGGAAAGCGCACTGTCGCCGCCGAGCGTCGGCACGCTGGGGATCGGCACGGCGCCGGGCGCCGGGCTTGCCGCAGGTGCGGTTGCGGCCGCCGTGGGCACGGGGCGCGGCGCGGGAGCCGGCGCCTGTTCGGGCTGGTCGAAGCCCGGCGGCAACAGCGATTCGGGCTTGTCCTGCTGCCCCAGCGCGGGCACGGCCGCGCCGGCGAGCAACAGCGCCCCAAGCGCGAGGTTGCGGCCCTTACTTCGCGAGATTTTCAAGCGGGACCACCTTCTCCATGCGCACCGGCTCCTTCTTCGTCTCGCGGCCCGCGAGGAAGAACAGGCCGCCGACCAGGACGACGAGAATGACGATCAACGCAACGATCAAGCGGGACATGAAAACTGGTCCGGAAATTGTGAGTTCGCGGGCCTTTTGCCCGACGACCGCCCTCGCTGTATAGCCCCTGCGAACATGTTACAAACTCAGGCAACGAATACCGCATGGACGGGCAAGGCGATCGTGCTGATCGGCCTCATGGGCGCAGGCAAGACCACGGTCGGCCGGCGCCTGGCGCAGCGCATGCGCCTGCCCTTCGTCGATGCGGATCATGAGATCGAGGCGGCCGCGGGCATGACCGTGGCCGATATCTTCGAGCGTTTCGGCGAGGCGCATTTCCGGGACGGGGAGCGGCGGGTGATCGCCCGGCTGGTCGATGGCGCGCCCAAGATCATCGCCACCGGCGGCGGCGCCTTCATGAACGAGCACACCCGTACGCTGATCCTCGAGCATGCCATCGCGGTCTGGCTCGATGCCGAGCCGGCGGTGCTGGCCGACCGGGTCCGCCGCCGCGACACCCGCCCGCTGCTGCGCGGACGCGATCCCGAGGCGGTGCTCACCGAGCTCGCCGCGCTGCGCAATCCCTATTACGCGCTTGCACCGATCCGGGTGCCCAGCATAGCAGCGCCGCACGACACCACCGTCGACGCGATCCTGAAGGCCCTGAATCCGTGACAAATGTCCCCGTCGCGCTTGGCGACCGCAGCTATGACGTCCGCATCGAAGCCGGGCTCCTCGCCCGCGCCGGCGAGGCACTCGCCCCCTTCGACAAGGGCCGGCGCTGGGTGATCGTCACCGACGAGAATGTCCTGCCGCACCTCGCCACGCTGCAGGCGAGCCTGGGCCCGAGCGAGGCGATCGTGCTCGAGCCCGGCGAAGGCACCAAGAGCTGGGGCCAGCTCGAGGCGCTGCTCGACAAGCTGCTCGAACTCGGCGTCGAGCGCAGCGACCATGTCATCGCGCTGGGCGGCGGCGTGATCGGCGACCTGGTCGGCTTCGCGACCTCGATCCTCAAGCGCGGCTGCAGCTTCGTCCAGGTGCCCACCACCCTGCTCGCCCAGGTCGACAGCTCGGTCGGCGGCAAGACCGCGATCAACACCCGCGCCGGCAAGAACCTGGTCGGTGCCTTCCACCAGCCGAGCGTCGTGCTGATCGACCCAGAGGTGCTGGGCACCCTGCCCGCCCGCGATCTCCGCGCGGGCTATGCCGAGGTCGTGAAATACGGGCTGATCGACGATTTCGCCTTTTTCGAATGGTGCGAGGCCAATGCCGCCGCGCTGATGGCCGGCGATCCGGCGGCGCGCGAACATGCCATCGCCCATTCGGTCGGCGCCAAGGCGCGTATCGTCGCGGCGGACGAGCGCGAGACCACCGGCACCCGCGCGCTGCTCAACCTCGGCCACACTTTCGGCCATGCGCTGGAGGCCGAGGCGGGCTTCTCCGACAGGCTGCTCCACGGCGAGGGCGTCGCAGCGGGCATGGCGCTGGCGTTCGGCTTCTCGGCGGCCAAGGGCATCTGCCCCGGCCAGGACGCCGAAAGGGTTGCCGCGCACCTGGCTGCTGTCGGCCTGCCCAACGGGCTGAAGGCGGCGGGGATCACCGCCTCCGGTGCGCGGCTCGTGGAGCACATGCTCCACGACAAGAAGATGAGCGCGGGCACGCTGCCCTTCCTGCTCGCCCGCGGGATCGGGCAGACCTATCTCGACAAGACCGTCGACCTCGCCGAGGTGGCGGCGTTCCTGGACGCGCAGCCGAGGTAAGCGTTCCTTCTTCTTTCCCCGGCGAAGGCCGGGGCCCAGACTTGAAAGTGACGCGCTTTGGCGCGTCTGCGCCGCGCACTGCTTAGTCTGGACCCCGGCCTTCGCCGGGGAAAAGCTTACCTAAATCTCCCCCGTCAACGTAAGCGTAAGCGTCCGCGGCAGGATCGGCGTGATCAGCCCCGAGTTGGTCGGGTTCCAGGCGAACTTGTCCGTCAGGTTGGTCACCCGCGCGCGCAGCGTCACCGGATGGCCGTCCAGCTCGAAGGCCTGGCGCAGGCCGAGGTTGAACATCGCATAGCCCGGCAACGACACCCGGTTCTCGCGATCGGCATAGCGCTCGCCGCGCACATTCACCCCGCCGTCCACCGTCAGCCCCTCCACGCCCGGCACCCGCCAGGTGAGATTGGCCAGCGCCGTCACTTCCGGCCGGCCGATCGGGCGCGTGCCGATCACGCCCCGGTCGACCAGCTCGCCCTCGATCTTCGCGTCGAGATACGTCGCCCCCAGCACCGCGCTCAGCCTGGGGGTGATCGGGCCCGCCAGCGACAGCTCGGCTCCGCGATGGCGCACCGTGCCGACAAAGTCGAACGCGCCGCTCGCATCCAGCCCCGGCGTCGGCTTGGACAGGTCGAACAGCCCGGCGATCAGCGTCGGCCCGCCCGCGAACCGGTACTTCACCCCCAGCTCGGCCTGGCGCGAGATGGCGGCGGGCAGCACCGCGCCGCGATTGGTCGCATTGGCGGGTGCGACGCCGGCCTCCTCCAGCCCGCGCGCATAGCTGGCGAAACCCGTGAGCCGGTCGCTGACCGCCACCGACAACGCCCCGCCATAGAGCCAGGGCCGTGTCGTCTGCTCGGTCACCCGCCCGTCCACGCCGCGGATGCGCTTGGCATAGTCGACCCGCTGCGCATCGAGCCGCAGCTCGGCCAGCTCGCCGATCGACAGGCGATAGCCGAGCCCGCCGGTCCATTGCCCGACATCGTCGCGCATCCGCGCCGTGCCGCGCGCGATCGCCGGGGCAGCCACCTCCGGGATGTCGTTCACATCGGCATAGGTGCCCAGCGCATAGGGCACGCCCGGATCGCTCCGCACCATCGAATCGCGGCGACGCGCCATTGCGATGATCCGGTGGGTGAGATTGCCCGTGGTGAACTGCTTGGCGGCGGTCACCTCACCCGAGACCGACACCCGCGTATCCGCGCCATAGATCTGGCCGCTCTGCTGGGCCTCGCGGCCATTGCCGGTGAAGCGCAGCAGGTTGAACACGCTGCGCGAGTAGGGAAGCGCGTTGCGGAACAGCGAGGCCCCGAACTTCCAGCCATCGCCTGCATCGACATCGGCAAAGGCGCCGACCAGGTCGGATTCATTGTAGCCGCGCATCCAGCGCTGGGTCCGGTTGGTCCAGCGTTCGATCTCGCGCGGGGCGCCGGCGGGATTGGCGAAGAAGGTATCGCCCTCGCGCGGGAACCAGTTGTGGCTCCATAGCCCGGTGATCTGCACGCCCGGCGCCGGCGACCAGCGCGGCACCAGGCCGGCCGCGATGAAATCGCCGCCCGTCCCGTCGGTATAGCGCTGGCCGATGCCGAGCTGCAGGCCGCCGGCGAGCGATACCTTGTCGGTCCCCGCCGATCCCCGCAGCATCGCCACCGGCCCCGAACCGCCCCACCAGCCGGCCTCGAGCGAAGCCCGCGCGCCTGCGCCGCCACTGGGGAGCGTGTATTGCACCACGCCCGAGGGCGCGGCGAAATCGGTGCGCAGGCCATTGGCGCCGACCCGGATCGCGGTGCCGCCATTGAGCGGCTGGAGCATTCCCGCGACGCGGACATAATAATGGTCCTCGATCCGGTAGTTCCCCGCCGCCTGCAGATCGAAGCCGCGCACCTCGCCTTCCGAATAGAGCCCGACCTCCTCGATACCGACGCGCCGGCCAAAGGCATCGTCGGCGGCGCGGACCACATCGCCATTGGCCGGCGGCTGGGGTGGCCTGGCGGTCTGCGCATGAACGGCGGGTGCCGCGAGAAGCGATAGACAGAATACCGAACGACGCATGACTGGAACCCTCTTCCCTGACACCCCTGTCGGCGCGGATTTGCCGCCTGGCAGGGCGGCGGGTGGAGCGGGCTGGGACGAACGGCGCATGGATGTGACGAACGGCAGTTCGCGCGCGCGCGTTCGCGGGCTATCCTGCGTGCATGGAGAGGGCGGCCAACGAGTCGATTTGGGACATCCGGGTCCCGCTGAGCGCAGCGGCGGCGCTGGCGCTGTTCACCTTCCTGCTCGGCTTCGGCATGGGCGGGATGCAGTCCGGCGCCGACAGCTTCGCCACCCAGCATCCGGACGAGGCGCGACTCGCCCGCTTGCTCGTCTGGGGGGCGATGCTCACCATTGCCTGGGCCAGCCGCAAGCCGGTGCAGGAGATGCTCCAGGCACCCCGCCAGTCGCCGCTGCTGCTCGGCGCGCTTGCCTTCGTGCCGGTGACGCTCGCCGAGCTGGCCAGCTCGCGCTTCGCCTTCGCGATCCTGCCCTATGAGCTTTGCGGACCGAATGGCCCTGCTACCCTGCCGCCGTCGCTGGTCAGCTTCCTGCCGCGCTCGGCGATCCTCGGCGCCACCGCGCTGCTGACACTGATGGCCTGGACCCGTCACCTCGCCGATCGCCGCCGTGTTCAGCACGAGGACGATTACGCCGAACCGCTGCCGATCCTGGTGCCGCAGACCATTGCCCGGCCCGAAGGCGAGCAATGGCTCGACCTGCCCGAGGCGCCGTTCCTCCGCGTCCGCGCCTGCGACGTCGCGCAGATCCGTTCGGCGGGGAATTACAGCGAGATCCTGGCGCATGGCCGCGTCCATCTCGTCCGCGCGCCGCTCTCCGAACTGGCCGATCGCTTCGCCGCGCTCGGCTTCGTCCGCGTGCACCGCCAGGTGGTGGTGAACCAGCGCCATGTCTCGCAGATCTACCGCGAGGCCGGTGGCCGCCCCGCCGTCCAGCTCCGCTGCGGCGCGATCGTGCCGCTCGGCCGCAGCTACCGGACCGCGCTCGCCGCCTTTGGCCACTGACCCCGCGCTTTTCCACGGTTTTCCGGGAGCAGAATGACGCGCCCCGCGTTGGTGCATGCAACGGGCTCGATTTCGCCTGCGCAACGATAGAATCATTTCGGGAACCGCATGGCCACCGCGATCGCACCAGCTGCCCCGTTCGACGCCTTTGGCGAACTGGGCAGGCTGACGTCCGCGATCGGCGACGACTCTCCCCTTGGCTCCGTCTGCTCCTGGTCGAACGCGCTCACTGCAGCGGTGCGCCTGATGCTGCCCTCGCATGCCGAGATCGTGATGTTCTGGGGCCCGGAATTCTGCGCGCTCTACAACGACGCCTATGCGCCGACGATCGGCGACAAGCATCCGCACGCGCTGGGCCAGTCGGCGAAGACCTGGTGGGGGGAGCTGTGGGACGATCTGGGGCCTTTGCTCCAGGGCGTTCGCGACACTGGCGAGCCCTTCTGGGCGAAGGACCGGCCCTTCTATATCGAGCGCGACCAGGGACGCGGCGAGACGGTCTATTTCGACATCAGCTATTCGCCGGTGTTCGATGACGACGGATCGGTCGGCGGCGTGCTGTGCATCGTCAGCGAGACCACCGCGCGCGTGCTTTCCGAGCGTGAAGCGCTGGCCGACCGCACCCGGCTATGGACGCTGGCCCGCGATCCGTTCCTGATCGCCGACACCCAGGGCGTCTGGCGCAACGCCAGTCCGGCCTGGACCGAGATACTCGGCTGGAGCGAGGGCGAGCTCGTCGGCCGCAGCTCCGAATGGATCGAGCATCCCGACGATCGGGAGCGCACCCGCGCCGAGCTCGAACGGCTCCAGCAGGGCGAGCCGACCTGGCGCTTCGAGAACCGCCTGCGCGCCCGGGACGGCAGCTATCGCTGGTTCAGCTGGACGACGGTGCCCGAGGGCGACCTGCTCTATTGCGTCGCGCGCGACATCACCACCGAGCGCGAGGCGGCGGAGGCGCTGGAGATCGCCGAGGAAGCGCTGCGCCAGTCGCACAAGATGGAGACGGTCGGCCAGTTGACCGGCGGCGTGGCGCACGACTTCAACAATCTGCTCCAGATCGTCACCGGCAATCTCGATATCCTCCAGCGCAACCTGCCCGGGGATCAGCCCCGGCTGGCGCGGGCGGCGGGTGCGGCGATGAACGGGGCGCAGCGCGCGGCGGTGCTCACCCAGCGCCTCCTCGCCTTTTCGCGCCGCCAGCCGCTGGTACCCGAGCGGGTCGATCCCGACCGGCTGATCGTCGGCATGTCCGATCTGCTCCACCGCAGCCTGGGCGAGACGATCGAGGTGGAGATCGTCCAGGCCGGGCGCGTCTGGCCGGTCGAGGTCGATGCCAACCAGCTCGAGAACGCCCTGCTCAATCTCGCGATCAACGCGCGCGACGCGATGCCCGATGGGGGCAAGCTGACGATCGAGACCGCCAACACCCATCTCGACAGCCATTATACCGCCCGCGACGTCGAGGTTACGCCCGGCCAATATGTGCTGATAAGCGTTTCCGACACCGGAAATGGCATGGATGCGGAAACCCTCGCTCACGCTTTCGAACCCTTCTTCACCACCAAGGAAGTCGGCCGCGGCACCGGGCTCGGCCTGTCGATGGTCTATGGCTTCATCAAGCAGTCGGGCGGGCATGTCCGCATCTATTCGGAGCCCGATCACGGCACGAGCGTGAAGATCTACCTGCCCCGCTTCCGCGGCGCGACCGGCACGGCGGCACCCCAGGCGCCGGCCGAGCTGGTGCCGCAGGGCAGCGTCCACGAGACGGTCCTGGTGTGCGAGGACGACGAGAATGTCCGCGCCTATACGGTCGAGGTGCTGCGCGAGCTCGGCTACCGGGTGATCGAGGCGGGCGACGGCCCCGCCACGCTCGCGGCGCTCGATGCCGAGCCGGGCAGGATCGACCTGCTGTTCACCGATGTCGTCCTGCCTCGCGGCATGACCGGCGCGATGCTCGCCGCCGAGGCCCAGGCGCGGCGGCCCGACATGAAGGTGCTGTTCACCACCGGCTATGCCCGCAACGCGATCGTCCACCACGGTCGCCTCGATCCCGGCGTGCAGCTGCTGCCCAAGCCCTTCACCTATACCGACCTGGCGGCGAAGGTCCGGGACGTGCTCGACGCGTGACCCGACGGGCGCCGACCGGCTTCGTCTATGCCACGGCCGGCATCGTCCACACGCAGTTGCCGTCCAGCGCCGATCCGCTTAGCACTCCGCCATGCGCATCCTCCCCGCCCTCGCCGCCGCGATCGTGATCGCCGCGCCCGCCGCCGCCCAGACCGGCAAGCCCGCCCCGATCGTCGCCACGCCCGAAGCCAAGGACGTGTGGACCCATGCCGAGCCCGAGGCGGCGCGCGTCACCCATGTCGACCTGAACCTCGACGTCGATTTCGCGACCAAGACCCTGTCCGGTGTAGCGACGCTCGACGTGCTGGCGGCAAAGGGCGCGACCGAGATCGTGCTCGATGTCGATGACCTCGACATCGTCTCGGTCACCTGCCCCAAGGGCAAGCCGCTCCCCTACAAGATCGGCCCGCGCGAGACCGAGATCGGCCTCGGCTCGGCGCTGACCGTGCAGTTCGAGGGCAACAAGCAGATCCTGGTCCGCTACAAGACCAAACCCGGCGCCAGCGCCCTGGGCTGGCTCCCGCCCGAGCTGACCGCCGGCAAGCAGAAGCCCTACCTCTTCAGCCAGGGCCAGCCGATCAACAACCGCAGCTGGATTCCCACCCAGGACAGCCCCGGCATCCGCCAGACCTGGTCCGCCACGCTCACCGTGCCCGACGGCTTCGTCGCGGTGATGAGCGGCGATCGGCTCGACGGCGACAAGGGCGAACTGGTCCCGCACCAGAAGCGCAAGTTCCGCTTCAGGATGGATCGGCCGGTGCCGCCGTACCTGATCGCGTTCGCGGTCGGCGACCTCGCCTTCAAGGCAACCGGCCCCCGCTCGGGCGTCTGGGCCGAGCCCAGCCAGCTCGACGCCGCCGCGCACGAAGTCGCCGATGTCGAGAAGATGATCGACGCGGCCCAGGCGCTCTACGGCCCCTATCGCTGGGGCCGCTACGACATGCTCGTCCTGCCGCCGAGCTTCCCGTACGGTGGCATGGAGAACCCCACCCTCACCTTCCTGACCCCGACGATCATCACCGGCGATCGTTCGAATACGGACGTCGTCGCGCACGAGCTGGCGCATAGCTGGTCGGGCAATCTCGTCACCAACGCGACCTGGTCGGACTCGTGGCTCAACGAAGGCTTCACCACCTATTTCGAGAACCGGATCATGGAGGCGGTCTATGGCAAGGAGCGCGCCGCCATGTACGCCGATCTCGACTGGGACGGGCTGGTCCGCGACATCAAGGATGCCGGCGGCCAGGACGCCCCGACCACCCGCCTGCACGGCGATCCCGGCGCGACCTTCGGCCAGCTCGACTATTTCAAGGGCTCGACCTTCCTCCGCACGATCGAGGCGGCAGTCGGCCGGGCGAAGTGGGACGCCTATCTGCGTTCGTACTTCGATCGTCACGCCTTCCAGCCGCAGACCACCGCCGGCTTCCTCGCGGACCTGCGCGCCAACCTGATCAAGGGCGACAAGGCGCTCGAGGCGAAGCTCGAGCTCGATCGCTGGGCCTATCAGGCCGGCCTGCCCGACAATGCCGTACACGTCACCTCGGCCACCCTCGCCGCGGTCGATGCCAGGCTCACCGCGTTCAACGCCGGCGGCCCGGCGAGCGCGGTGCAGCCGAACGGCTGGGCGACCCAGCAATGGCTGCGCTTCCTCAACGGCCTGCCCCGCCAGCAGACCCCGGCCCGCCTCAAGGAACTGGACGAGACGCTCGGCCTGTCCGCCTCGAACAACGCCTATGTCCGCTCGGCCTGGGCCGAGCTGGCGATCGCCAACCGCTACGAACCGGCGCTGCCGAGCATCGAGGCGTTCGTGAAGCGGGTCGGCCGCGGCCTGCTGATCTATCCGATCTACAAGGACCTGATGGCCCAGGGCGACTGGGGCAAGCCGATCGCGCTGCGCTTCTACGAAGGAGCCAAGGCAGGCTACCACCCGAACGCCGCAGCCGGCGTGGCGAAGATCGTGGGGGCGAACGACTAATGCCCTTCGTCACCCCCGCGAAAGCGGGGGCCCATCTCGTGCTCCATCGACACAAACAACCGGTGCGTTGGTGGGTCGTCCGGGAGATGGGTCCCCGCTTTCGCGGGGATGACGGTTAGTCGAACGCGAAGACCTCGCTCGCCCGCAACACGCCACTATCCGTCTCGGCAAAGCGATACTCCGCCAGCGCCCGCAACCGCGCCACCGGCAGCGGCGCCCGCCGCGGATCGCCGACCAGCACCTCGATTCCCGCCGCCCGGCAGCGCGCGAGGAACGGCGTGACCCGCGCGGCCGGCTCGGGATCGTAGAACACATCCCCCGCCAGGATCAGGTCCACCTCGGGCACCGGCCCATCGGTCAGGTCGCCATGCACCAGCTCGACCGCCACGCCATTCGCCGCCGCGTTCAACTCGGCCGCCTTCACGGCATAGGGGTCGACATCCGCCGCCAGCACGCGCGCCGCCCCGGCCTGCATCGCGGCGATCGCCACCAGCCCGGACCCGCAGCCGAGATCGAGCACCCGCCGCCCGCGCACCGTCTCCGGCCGGTCCAGCACGAAGCGCGCCAGTGCCAGCCCGCCCAGCCAGTAATAGGCCCAATAGGGCGAGCCGAACGCCGCGTCCCCCGCCGCCAGCCGCCCGAGCGCGCTCGCAGGCACCGCCTTGTGCAGCACGATCTCGGGAATCCCGGGCACCGGCAGCAGCGGCAGCCTTGCCCGCATGAACTCGGCGGCGTTCAGGCGGACCGCCTCCACGCGCCCAGCGCCAGGCACAGCCAGCCCGCAATCAGCGCCGCGCCACCGATCGGCGTGATCGCCCCGAACCAGTGCGGCCCGCCGAACGCCATCGCATAGAGCGTTCCGGCAAACAGCGCGCCGCCGCCCACGAACAGCCAGGGCGAAATCCGCTCGCCCATGCGCAGCGCGACCAGCGCCGCCACCGCGTGGATCAGCTGGTACTGCCCACCGGTCCTCAACCACTCGGCAGCCTGCCCGCTCGCCTTGTGCGCCGCGAAGGCCCCCGCCGCCACCGCCATCGCACCCGAAAGCGCCGCCAGCACCGCCACGATCCTCACAATCCGATCTCCTTCAGAAACCCCGGTCCGCTCGCCACCACCATCGCGATCCCCACCGCGAGCGCCGCGAAGCTCATCACCAGCACCGCGCCGGCGAGCATGTCCTTGGCCACCTTGATCGACGGATGGATGCCCGGATGGAGCAGGTCGATCACTGCTTCCATTGCCGAATTGACCAGCTCGAGCGCCAGCACGATCGCGCAGCAGACCGCGACCAATCCCCACCAGACCGGCGCCGGCCGCAGCACCAGCAGCGCGACGATCGCCGCGGCCGCGAGCCGCGCCTGGCTGCGAAAGCTCGCCTCGCGCGCCCAGCCGGTGCGGATGCCGGCGAGCGCGAACCCCATCCGCTCGCGGAAGGGCCGCCCCTTCACCCGGAGCTTTCCAGATCCACCTCGATCGCCGCTGCCCGGCTGGCATGGGTGATCATCCCGTCGATGCCGGCCCGCAAATCGCCGGTCTCGCGCTGCACGTCGAGCCGGGCATTGTCGCGCTTGCGATACTCGGCCTCGGTCTTGTCGATCTCGCGCTGGTCGACGCCGACCGCCTGCATCGCCTGGCGCGCCATCATCACTGCGCTTTCGAGCAGTTCGCGCACCACGCCGCCGACCGGCGCGCCCTTCATCTTGATCACGCTGCGCCGGTCATAGGCGCGGACGAACACCGTCGCCTTGGGGAAGGCATAGTGCACCGCCTCGAGGAACTCGGTGTCGATCTTGTCGCCGTCGTTGCAGAACAGCACCAGCTCGGCCTCGGCCGCGCCCGCCTGGCGCAGCATGTCGATGCGCAGGCCGTCGCCATAATAGACCTTCATGCCGAAATCGTTGGCGGTCTGGATCATCTCGACATCGGTATCGATGATGGTCACCGGAATGTCCTGCGACAGCAGCATCTGCGCCACCGTCTGGCCGAACCGGCCATAGCCGATGACCACCGCGTTCGAGCCCTCGTGCCGCGGCAGGTCCAGGCCCGCCGCGCTCGGCGCCGGCTCGGTGCGCAGCTTCTTGGTCGCCATCATCAGGAACGGCGTGGTGGCCATGGAGAGCGTGACGATCGCGCCGAAGATGCTCGCCGCCTGCCCCTCGATCAGCATCGCCGACTGGGCTTGGGCGAACAGCACGAAACCGAATTCGCCGCCCTGGCTGAGCAAGACGCCCAATGCAAAAGCCTGGCGCCGCGGCATGCCGAACAGCAGCCCCAGCCCCATGATGATCGCGGCCTTGGCGGCGATCAGCGCCAGCGCCATGCCGACCACGAAGAAGGGCCGCTCGGCGATCGCGTGCAGGTTGAGCGTCATGCCGACGGCAAGGAAGAACAGGCCGAGCAGGATCGAGCGGAACGGCTCGACATCGGCCTCCAGCTCGTGCCGATACGGCGAGTCCGCCAGCATCACGCCGGCGATGAACGCGCCCAGCGCCGCCGACAGCCCCAGCATCTCCATGATCGCCGCCGCGGCGATCACGGTGAACAGACCGGCGAAGATGAACATCTCGCGCTCGCCGAGATTGCCGATCAGCCGGAACAGCGGACGCAGCAGGTAGCGGCCGGCCAGGATCAGGCCGATGATCGCCGCCACCGTATAGACGCCGAGCAGCCATCCCGGCGGCCCGCCCTGGTCGTGCGGGTTGCGCGAGAGCGCGGCGACGATGGTGATCAGCGGGACGATCGACAGGTCCTGGAACAGCAGGATCGCGAAGGCGCGCTCGCCGAACGGAGTGCGCAGCCGCCCGGCCGATTGCAGCAGCGGCAGAACCTGCGCAGTGGAGGACAGGGCCAGCGGCAGGCCCAGTGCCAGCGCCGCGCCCATCGAGCTGCCGGTCGCGACCCACACCATGGCGGCGACCACCAGGCCGCAGATCGTCACCTGGAGCAGGCCGAGCCCGAAGATGTCGCGCCGCATCCGCCAGAGCCGGCCGGGGCTCAGCTCCAGGCCGACCAGGAAGAGCAGCAGGGCGATGCCCAGCTCGGCGATGCCCATCTTGCTCTCGGCATCGCCGACCAGCCCGAGCACCTGCGGACCGACGACCGCGCCCGCGACGAGATAGCCGAGCGTCGCACCGAGCCCCAGGCGCCGGAACAGCAGCACGAACAGCAGCGCAAAGCCGAGCAGCGGAACATATTCGCCGAGCAGCGAGGCCTCCGAATGCTCCATCAGCCCTGCGCCTTTCGCGCCGCTTCGGCTACCGCTTCGAAGGCCAGGCGGATCGCGGCATGGCGGCCGCGATGCTCAAGCGCGGGGGTGAACAGGTCGAGACCGGGCCAGTCGGGCGGCGTCGCCCGCTCGCCGGCGAGCCATGCGGTCAGGCCGTCGCGCGCCGCTTCCAGCTCCGCGAGCGAACGGCCCGGCGCATGCGCCTCCATCAGCGCCGCCGATGCCTGGCCGAGCGCGCAGGCACGCACGACCATGCCGATCTCCGCGATCCGGCCGGCATCGTCCAGGGTCACGTCAACCGTGACGCGGCTCCCGCAGACCGGGGATCGCTTCTCGGAAGAGGCCATCGCCCCCTCCAGCCGCGCGTCGAACGGCACGGAGGCCGCCAGGCGCAGGATTTCGGTGTTGTAGAGGGGCGCGTTCATTCCGCTCCCGACTTAGGGGAGCGCGCCGCGATGCGCGACCCCCTATCGGGTAGAATTTGCCTCGGCGCGATTGGCGACGCTGCCATTGTCGCTCTCGTCACCGAACACCGGCTCGCCCTTGCGGCGGCGATCGACGAAATCGACGATGCTCGCGCTGGTGGCGTTGAGCAGCGGATAGGTGGTCGACTTGGTGATCCATTGCGGCCGGTTGGCCGGGCCGCCGCTCACCGTGTCGAACAGCAGCACGATCAGCAGGAAGCCGATGCTGACCAGGATCAGCCCCTTCAGCGCGCCGAAGCCCAGGCCCAGCGCGCGGTCGATCGGGCCGAGGAAGCTCTCGCGGGTGCGCGATCCGATCGCGCGGGCGAGCAGCCGCCCGCCGAAATAGGTGACGCCGACCAGGATGACGAAGGCGAGCACCGCACCGCCCTGCTCGGTGCCGACCATCCCGGCCAACCCCGCGGCGAGCGGGGTGTGGAACAGCTTGAGCGCCAGCACGATCAGCAGCCAGGCGACCAGCGCCAGCACTTCGGTGACGAAGCCGCGGATGAAGCCCAGCACGGCCGACCCGCCGATGGCGAGCAGCACGATGATGTCGAGCCCGGTCAAAGTCATTGGAACACGTCCCTCCCGGCGGCTCCTATATGCGAAAGGCCCGGTCCGGCGGAAGCGGGAGTTTGGCCCGGGATTGCACATTGCGTTGCGGCAGGAGATGAGATGCCCGCACGGCTTGGGGAGAGCGGTCTTGGAACGTCCGAAAACGATTGTCATGTTCTCGCGCTGTTATCTTGCCGCGCTCGGCCTGCAAGTGCTCAGCTCGATCATGAACTGGCGGAGCGCCACCCCGGGCGCGATCCAGATCGGCCTGATCCTCTCGCTGCTGCTATGGTATGGCGTGGTGTATCAGCGCTCCAACGTCGCACGGATCCTAGTGATCCTCTGCTATGTGTTCGGCGCGCTGGCACGCATCGTCGGCTTCTTCCTCTACCCACCAAGCGCGCTGGAGATTGCGTCGTTCATCGCGCCGCTCATCCTCTTTACGATCGCGGTTGGAATGCTCATCGAAGAGAAGACCTCGGAATGGTTCAAGGCAAAGGCAGTCGCCTAGCCCTAACCCTGCCGGGTGATCCGCAGCGCCCAGCGGTCATAGCCGAGTTCCTCGACCCGTTTCATGATCGCCTGCGCCACGGCAGAGGAAGGCACCGCCTCGCGCGACAGCACCCACAGATAGCGACCGCTCGGCTCGCCGACGATCGACCATTCATACTCGTCGCCATGGTCGAGCACCCAATAGTCGCCGGTGTAGAGCGGCCCGAAGAACGAGACCTTGAGCTTGGCGCTGGTCGCCTCGTCGGCGACGATCGCCTTGCCTTCCGAGACGCTGCGGTCGCCGTCCGGCCAGTTGTGCGTGCCGCTGTTGGTCACGCTGATCTTGCCGTCCTCGAGCAGCGCATATTCGGCGGTCACCGCGTCGAGGCCCTTCTCGAAACGGTTCTCGTGGCGAGCGAGTTCGTACCATTTGCCGAGATAGCGGTTCAGCTCGACCGGCTTGGCCGGCTCGGGCACCTTCTTGTTGATCACCGGCGGTCGCGTCGCGCGCGAATAGAGGAAGATGCCGCCGATCGCGGCGACTGCGACGCCCGAGGCGATGGAAATGGCAGTGGAACGCTTCATGGCCCGCACTCTGCGGCGTAAGTAGCGGAAAGGATAGCCCTCTCAATGCCAGGGCTTGCAGATGCGCTCCTTGTCCTTCCACAGCGGCATGATCCGCACCCGGCGCTTGCCATAATAGCTGAGGTCCATCCACGCGCGCACCGGCACGCCGGGGCGGGTGTAGATGTCCTGGTCTCCCCAGCGCTCGTTGCCGGTCTCGCAATGCATCCAGCCCTGGCGCTGCAGGGCCTCGACCAGCCGGTAGATCTCCTCCTGCCCGCCATTCTTCCACAGGGTGAGATGGTCGAAGCCCCCCTGCCCCTTGCTGCCGATCAGGTCGACGGCGGCTTCATAGGGGCCTTCGCCCAGTACCAGGACCGGCTCCCGGCGGCAGCGCGCACGGAAGGCATCGATCTTCACGCATTTGGTGAACCCGGCGCGGCGCGCATCCTCCGCGGTGCCGCTGACCGGGAGCCCGGCAAAGGCGAGCGACGATGGCGGCGTATATGCGGGCTCGCGGCCAGCCACGAGGATCGCCGCCATGAGCACGAAGGCGCACGCGGTCGGCACCAGCATCCCGGGGCGCGCCCAATCGGCGGCCAGTTCTCGCAGCATCACGCGCTCCGGCAGTCTCTCCTGGAGACGATATTCCATCACGCCGTAAGCGATTACAACCCTGTAGCGGCCAGCCGAAGCCGCGCCTCACCGCCCGAGCAGGTGATCGACGAACTGGGCGAGCGACTTGAACCCGGCGAGCTGCAGCCCGCCCTTGTCCTTGACCTGCGCCATGGGCGCCAGCGCGCGGCCGAAGCCCAGCTTGGCGGCCTCGCGGCAGCGCAGCGCGCCATGCGCGACGGGTCGCACCTCGCCCGACAGCGCGATCTCGCCGAACACCACCGCATCCACCGGGATCGGCCGCTCGGACAGGGCCGAGACCAGCGCCGCCGCCACCGCCATGTCTGCCGCCGGGTCCTGCACCCGGTAGCCGCCGGCGATGTTGAGATAGACTTCGCAGGTCGAGAAGCTCAGCCCGCAGCGCGCCTCCAGCACGGCGAGGATCATCGACAGCCGCGCCGAATCCCAGCCCACCACCGCGCGCCGCGGCGTGGCCCCGCTCGCCAGCCGCACGGTGAGCGCCTGCACTTCGACCAGCACCGGCCGTGTCCCCTCCAGCGCGGGGAAGACCACCGTGCCGGTGACGTTCTCGTCGCGCGAGGTCAGGAACAGCGAGGAGGGATTCGAGACTTCCTCCAGACCCTCGGTCTGCATCGCGAATACGCCGATCTCGTCGGTGCCGCCGAAGCGGTTCTTCACCGCGCGCAGGATGCGATACTGGTGGCTGCGCTCGCCCTCGAACGCCAGCACCGTGTCGACCATGTGCTCGAGCACGCGCGGGCCGGCGATGCTGCCGTCCTTGGTGACATGGCCGACCAGCACCACGGCGGTGCCGCGCTCCTTGGCGAAGCGGATCAGCTCGCCCGCGCTCGCCCGCACCTGGCTCACCGTGCCCGGCGCCCCCTCGATCAGGTCCGAATGCATGGTCTGGATCGAATCGATGATCAGCAGCGCCGGCGGCGCGCCTTCGCCCACCGTGGTGAGGATGTCGCGTACCGAAGTCGCCGCGGCGAGCTGCACCGGCGCCTTGCCCAGGCCCAGCCGCCGCGCGCGCAGCCGCACCTGGTCCGCCGCCTCCTCGCCCGAGACATAGGCGACCGAGAGCCCGCGCAACGCGACCTTGGCCGCGGCCTGCAGCAGCAGGGTCGACTTGCCGATGCCCGGGTCGCCGCCGATCAGCGTCGCGGATCCTTCGACGAACCCGCCGCCCAGCGCACGATCGAGCTCGGCGATGCCGGTCGCCATGCGATCGGGCAGCGCGATGTCGGTATTCAGCCCGGTGAGCATGATCGCCCGACCGCCCGACTGGAGGTTATGCCGTGCCGTGAACGGCGTCACATTGGCGTTGGCATCCTCGACCAGCTGGTTCCACTCGCCGCAATCGCCGCATTGCCCCGCCCATTGCGCGGTGACCGAGCCACAGGCCTGGCAGACATAACGCTTCTTCGGTTTCGCCATGGCGCGAGACCTAGCGCGAGAACAGGAAGGGAACAACCATCAAATGCGCGGACCCGGCCATTCCGCGATCGCGCCTTCGCGTACCAAGGTCATGCCAGCACCTTCGGTGGCGCGCACCGGTATGGCAGAGGGATCGAAACCGTCGAGACAGAAGACGTTCACCCCGAAATGATCGGGCGCGGCACGCTTGCGATGGAAGACATAGATACCGCAATGGCTGCAGAAGAAGTGGCGCGCCCGGTGCGTATTCCATTGATATTCGCACAGGAAACCCTGTCCCGACACAAGGGTCAGCGCGGCTTCGGGCACCTTCGCCATCACCGCATTGCGCTTCACGCAGAGCGAGCAGTCGCAGGTGGTCAGCTCCTCGATCGCATGCGCCACTTCGAAGCGCACCTCGCCGCAGTGACAGGATCCCGACCGCACGCTTGCCATGTCGCCCCTTCCAAATAGCGCGCGCCCGACAATAAGGAGCACGGGCACGCCCGGCTAGCCGGCCTTGAGCTCCTTGCCCAGCTTGAGCAGTTTCGTCCCGTCCTTCTGCGCGATCAGATAGGCCGGGTTCTCCGCGCTGCCGTTGCGCACCACCTTCGTCCCCTTGAAGATCCGCTGCACCCGGCGCTCGAAGCGTTGCTCGACCTTGCCATGGGCGATGTCATCGGCCCAGGTCCAATGGACCTTGGCGCCTTTTCGAAAGCTGTGGGTCATTTTGCCCCAACCCCCGGGCGTCGCCCAAGGTTGCTCCCCGCGCGCGCGGAATGTATGCGCCCGCCATGAAGCCCACCGACCTCCGCGTCGCACTGTTCAGCGGCAACTATAATTATGTCCGCGACGGCGCGAACCAGGCGCTCAACCTGCTCGTCGGCTATCTCCTGTCGCAGGGGGTGGCCGTCCGCGTCTATTCGCCGACCACCGGCACGCCCGCCTTCACGCCCATCGGCGATCTGATCAGTGTCCCGTCCTGGCCGGTTCCCGGCGGACGCGAGGAATATCGCTTCGCAACCGGCCTGCCGCGCACCACCCAAGCGGACCTGGAGGCCTTCGCGCCCAATATCGTGCACCTCTCCGCGCCGGAGTTCCTCTGCCACGGCGCGCTCAAATGGGCGCAGCGCAACCAGATCGCGACGCTCGCCTCGCTCCACACGCGCTTCGAGACCTATCCGGCCTATTACCATCTCGGCTTCCTGGAGAAGCCGCTGATCCGCCTGCTCACCCGCTTCTACAACCGCGCCGATCACGTCGTGACCCCGGGCAAGTCGACCGCCGACCTGATCCGCAGCTGGGGCGTCACCACGCCGATCACCACCTGGGCGCGCGGCGTGAATCACGCGCGGTTCAACCCGGGTGCGCGCAGCCTGGAATGGCGGCGCTCGCTCGGCATCGGCGACGAGGAAGTCGCGGTCGGCTTTCTCGGCCGGCTGGTGCTGGAAAAGGGGCTCGACGTGTTCGCCGAGGTGATCGGGGCGCTCCGCGAGCGCGGCGTGCCGCACCGGGTGCTGGTGATCGGCGAAGGCCCGGCCCGCCAATGGTTCGCCGAGCGCGTGCCCGAAGCGGTGTTCACCGGCTTCCAGGGCGGCGACGATCTCGGCCGCGCGGTCGCCTCGATGGACGTGTTCTTCAACCCGTCGCTCACCGAGACCTTCGGCAATGTCACGTCGGAGGCGATGGCCAGCGGCGTGCCCGTGGTCGCCGCCCGCGCGACCGGGGCGATCGACCTGGTCGAGGACGGCGAGAACGGCTTCCTCGTCCCCCCGCGCGACGTTGGGGCCTATGCCGATGCGATCGCCCGCTTCGTCGCCGATCCCGACCTGCGCCGCCGCGCCGGCGCCGAAGGCCATGCCCGCGCCCGCGCGCTGATCTGGGACGACGTCAACCAGAAGGTGCTCGACGCGTATCTGGGGCTGATCTGAGCTTCCCCCTCCCGCAAGCGGGAGGGGAATTGGCGATCACTTCCAGTCGTACTTCAGACCTTCCTCGCGGAAGGCAAAGCGGTCGAGGTGCCGTTCCACCGCGCCCTTCAGCCCTTCGAGCTGCTCGGTCGAGCTCGCATCGATGCGGATGTCGAGCCCGGTCTCGGCAACGTTGAAGGTCACCACCGCGTCACCGGGATGATCGGCGCCGCGCGCGTCCTTCGGGAAGATCACCGTGCCGTTCTCGGGGGTGAACTCGACCTGGAGGTTGTGCTCCCAGTGCTTGCACAGCTGCTGGAGGTAGCGGCTGGCATGCTCGGTCGGCGCCAGCGTCTCGGCCGAAAAGGTCGTAAGGGTCATGGATATCTTCTCCCTCGGCGACGGCACGATCCCGAGCCGCCGCCGCAGTAGTTCAATGCGCGGCACCGCGCTTAGAGCCGCTCGATCTTCCGCGCCGCCTCGTCGAGGATCTCGGCGACGTCGTGCAGCATGTCGGAACTGATGCCCTCCGCCGCAAGCCGCTCCTGGAGGACGGTGCGCAGATTGCCCATCGCCCGGCGGATCGGCCCGCCATCGGCGCGCTCGCGCATGCCGGCAAGCTGCTTGAGCCGCTCGAACAGCGCCTCCACTTCCTCGGTCCGCTCGGCGAGATGGGCGGTGCCGTCCGCGGTGATCGCGAACTGCTTCTTGGCGCCTTCGCTCCGGGTTTCCTCGATCAGCCCCATCTCGTCGAGCATGCTGAGCGTCGGATAGACCACGCCCGGGCTGGGGGCATAGGCGCCGCCCGACCGCTCCTCGATCTCGCGGATCAGGTCATAGCCGTGGCGCGGCTGCTCCTCGATCAGCTTGAGCAGGATGAGGCGAAGCTCGGTGCCGTCGAACATGCGGCGACGACCGCCGCGCTCGCCATGACCGAAGCCACTGCGCCCGCCAAAGCCGAACGCCATGGCGAAATCCGCCCCGCCAAAGCCGCCGCGGCGGCCGAAATGCATGCCACGCTGGCCGCAATGATGATGTCGCATAATATCTCCTGTGCGATTCTTGATGCACACAAGATATATCTTGAAAGGGTTTTGACAAGGGGCGCCAGCAGAATTTCGACCTTCTTTCTCCCCTCCCTGCAAGGGAGGGGTTGGGGGTGGGTTGCGCCCCCGGTCTTCCGGGGGCGCCCCGCGGGCCGATAGCCGAGAACAGAAAAGGCCGGGCATCGAGCCCGACCTTTTCTAACCCACCCCTGCCCCTCCCTTGCAGGGAGGGGAATTTCGAAAGCCCAGCCCTAACGCGCCATCAGCATCCCCCGCACGCCCGAGCGGAACAGCGGCAACCGTGCGCCCAGCCGTAGCCCCGCGTGCCGCACCGCCCGCGCGAGCGGGCGTTCGTCGGTGTAGAGCTTCACCAGCAGATTGGTGCCGAGCCAGAGCGGCCGCGCGGCGGCGCGGTGCGCCTCCTCATAGGCGCGGATACCCCGTTCGCCGCCCGGATCGCGCCCGCGCCGTGCCGCCTCGCCCACCACCGCGGCGAGCAGCGACTGCCCGCTCAGCCCCAGGTTGAAGCCATGGGCGGTGACCGGATGCATTCCCACCGCCGCATCCCCGATCAGCGCCGCTCGCCGTGCCCCGAAATGCTTCGCCCAGGTGGTGACCAGCGGATAGATGTGACGCAATCCGGCCACTTCCATCGCCCCGAGCAGGTTCGCCGATCGCCGGGTCAGTTCCTCCCCCAGCGCCCCATCGGGCAAGGCGGCGAGCTGCTCTATCTCGCGCTCGGGCAGGGTGAGCACCACCGAAGACATGCCGTTGTTGAGCGGCAGCAGCGCAATCGTCTGGCCATGGCCGAACCACTCGGTCGCCACCTGCGCGTGCCATTTGGAATGGGCGACCCGGCAGACCAGCATCGAGCGGCCGAGCCGGTTCACTTCCGCCGCGATGCCGAGCTGTTCCCGTAGCGGCGACATCCGCGAATCCGCCGCGACCAGCAACCGCCCGCGCACCATCTCCCCGGTCGACAGCGCCACTTCGGCAAAGCGCCGCCCGGTCCGCGCCGAGTTCACACGCGTGCCGCAGGCCAGCCGCAAGCCCGGCTGCCCGGCCACGGTCTCGAACAGGGCGCGCCGGATATGATGATTGGGCACCAGCCAGCCCAGCGCATCCCCCGCCGGCCCCGGCTCGAAGTCGAGCGCAAAGGCCGATCGCCCATTGCGCACCCGCGCGGCCTGGAGCGGCGCGATCTCGGGCAGGTGCTCCCACGCGCCCAGCCGCTCGAGGATGGCGCGCGAGCCATGGGTGAGCGCGATCTCGCGCCCGTCATAGGTCGGGTCGGCGAGCACCGCATGAGGCTGGCGCTCGACCAGCAGCGTCTCCAGCCCCTGGTCGTTCAGCGACCGCGCAAAGGCCAGTCCCGCCGGGCCGCCGCCCACGATGATGACGTCATAGTCCACCGTCCGTCTCCTTCGCCGGACAGGATGCACCTTCATGCGCCCCCGCCAATTGCGTTCGATCAAAGCTTGGGATGCAGAAATCGTCCGCTGCGCCTATCTTGGCGGAATGGCAGACCTTTTCGCCGCCCAGGAACCGAGTTTCCGCCCCGAAGCCGCGCCGCCAGGTGGCCCGCTCGCCGATCGCCTGCGCCCACAGCAGCTCGCCGATGTCGTGGGACAGGAGCATCTCACCGGTCCCGAGGGCGCGATCGGCCGCATGGTGGCGGCGGGCAAGCTCTCGTCGATCATCCTCTGGGGCCCGCCCGGCACCGGCAAGACGACGATCGCGCGCCTTCTCGCCGATGCCGTCGGGCTGCGCTTCGTCGCGATCAGCGCGGTGTTCTCGGGCGTCGCCGACCTCAAGAAGGTGTTCGCCGAGGCCAAGGAATATGCCCGACTCGGCCGCAAGACGCTGCTCTTCGTGGACGAGATCCACCGCTTCAACCGCGCCCAGCAGGACGGTTTCCTCCCCTATGTCGAGGACGGCACCGTCACCCTGGTCGGCGCCACTACCGAGAACCCGTCGTTCGAGCTCAACGCCGCGGTGCTCAGCCGCGCCCAGGTGCTGATCCTGCGCCGGCTCGATCACGAAGCGCTTACCCGGCTGCTCGACCGCGCCGAGGCCGCCGAGGAACGCCCGCTTCCCCTCACCCCCGAAGCGCGCGACGCGCTGGTGGCGAGTGCGGACGGCGATGGCCGCTTCCTGCTCAACCAGGCCGAGACCCTGTTCTCGGTGCAGTTCGAAAAGCCGCTCGATCCCGCCGCGCTCGGTGATTTCCTCCAGCGCCGCGTCGCGGTCTACGACAAGGATCGCGAGGGGCATTACAATTTGATCTCCGCGCTCCACAAATCGGTGCGCGGCAGCGATCCCCAGGCGGCGCTCTATTATCTCGCGCGCATGCTCACCGCCGGCGAGGAGCCGCTCTACGTGCTGCGCCGGCTGGTCCGCATGGCGGTGGAAGACATCGGCCTGGCCGACCCCAATGCGCTGGTGCAATGTCTCGCGGCCAAGGACACTTATGAGTTCCTCGGCTCGCCCGAGGGCGAGCTGGCGATCGCCCAGGCCTGCCTCTACGTCGCCACCGCACCCAAATCGAACGCAGCGTACATGGCGCAGAAGGCGGCGTGGCGCTCGGCCAAGGAAACCGGCTCGCTGATGCCGCCGCAGAACATCCTCAACGCCCCCACCAAGCTGATGAAGCAGATCGGCTATGGCGCGGGCTATACCTATGATCACGACGCCGAGGGCGGCTTCTCGGGCGACAATTACTGGCCCGAGGAAATGGCGCCCCAGACCTTCTACACCCCCACCGACCGCGGGCACGAGAAGCGCATCGCCGAGCGGCTGGCCTGGTGGAACGAGATGCGGGAGCGGCGGCGGGATGGAGGCGACGAATGAACGAGGTCTTCATCCTCTGGCATTCTCGCGAGATCGGCGACGACGAGACGAACGACAAGCTGGTTGGTGCCTATAGCAGCGCCGCCGCGGCAGAAGCGGCGATTGCCCGTAAGCTCGCCTTTCCCGGCTTCCGCGACTATCCTGATGGCTTCCACATCAGCCGGTACGCGCTGGACGAAGATGCCTGGAGCGAAGGCTTCGGGATCGATTAGGAGCGGCACATGAAGGACTGGGACGACGCCACCGCCTTTGCCCGCACCCTGCCCGATGTGGTGATGGAGAGCTGGTGGGGTACGCCCTGCCCCAAGATCAACGGCAAGGGCCTGATGTCCCCCGGCCGCGAGCAAGGCAGCTTCGGGCTGATGGTCACCCATCCCGAGAAGGAAATCCTGTTCGAGACCGATCCGGACACCTTCTGGCAGACCGATCACTACGCCAACTATCCGATGCTGCTGGTCCGCTACGGCACCGGCAGCCGCGAGCGGATCGAACTCTACATCCAGCGCGCCTGGTGGGACCGCGCCAAGAAGCCCCAACGCATCGCCGCGGGAATGGCGGAACGGCCCTGAACTTCACCACCTTCATCGCGATCGACTGGTCCGGCCAGGCGGTCGAGCGCCCAAAGGGCCTCGCTGTCGCCCGCGCCGAGGCGGGCACCGCTGCACCTTTGCTGGTCGAGCGCGACTGGTCGCGCCAGGACATTGCCGATTGGCTCGCCGAGCTGGCGGACAAGGGCACGCGCGCGCTGATCGGGCTGGACCTGTCCCCCGCCTTCCCGCTCGCCGATGAGGGCGCATACTTCCCCGGGTGGGACCTTTCCCCGCCCGACGGCCCGGCGTTGTGGAAGCTGGTGGACGCGCTCTCCGCCGACGATCCGCATCTCGCCGCGACCAGTTTCGTGCAGCACCCGGACGCCCGCCGCCATTTCCGCCAGATCGGCGATTGCGGCGACCTGTTCCCGCCCGGCCGCGGCCGCTTCCGGGTGTGCGAGCATGGCCAGGCGGCGATGCGGCTGTCGCCGTACAGCTGCTTCAACCTCGTCGGCGCCTCGCAGGTGGGCAAGTCGAGCCTCACCGGCATGCGTGTGCTGCACCGGCTTCGGGGCAAGCTGCCGATCTGGCCGTTCGATTCGCTGCCCGAGAGCGGCCCGGTGCTGGTCGAGATCTACACCGCGCTGGCCGCCCGCGCCGCCGGCATGCGCAAGGGCATTTCCAAGATCCGCGACGCGGCGACGCTCGACGCGATGCTGGCGGCGCTGGGCTCCGAGCCCGCCGCTCCCCTCTGCCGCCATGACGACCACGCCACCGACGCGATGCTCAGCGCCGCCTGGCTGCGCGCGGTGGCCGACGATCCCGGATTATGGGCGCCGCAGGGCCTTACGCCCGAACTGGCGCGCACCGAGGGGTGGACCTTCGGGGTGCGCTGACGCCCTCTTCCCGCAAGCAGGGAGAGGGAGAAGTGTTACGCCGCCTCCGCCGCGATCTGGCGCAGCGCATTCTCGAAGGCCTCGGGCGGCTGGCCGCCGGAGATCAGCCATTTGTCCTCGATCACGATCGCCGGCACCGAGCGGATTCCGCGGCTCTGCCACAGCTGCTCGGCCGCGCGGACCTCCTCCGTGTAGCGGCCCGAGGTCAGCACTTCGCGCGCGGCCGCGCCGTCGAGCCCGGCCCTCTCTGCCGCCGCGACCAGCACGTCCTGGTTCGACGGGTCCTTCTGCTCGGTGAAGTAGGTCTCGAACAGCGCGTGCTTGAGCGCCGCCTGCTTGCCCTCGATCTCGGCCCAGTGGAGCAGCCGGTGCGCGTCGAAAGTGTTGTAGATTCGGCTGTCGGCCGAGCTGTTCATGGTGAAGCCCAGCGCCGCCGCGCGGTCGCGGATCATCTGGCGGTTCGCCGCCGACTGCTCGGGCGTCGAGCCGTACTTCTTGGCGATGTGCTCGCCGATATTCTCGCCTTCGGGCACCATGTTGGGATTGAGCTCGAAGGGCTGGAAATGGATCTTCGCGTCGACCACGCCCTCGGTCCGGGCCAGCGCCTCTTCCAGGCCCTTCAGCCCGATGATGCACCAGGGGCAGGAGACGTCGGAGACGAAATCGATCTTCAGGGGACGGGGCATCGGGAATCCTTTGTCGGTGTTCCCGGCAAGATGGGGACAGCCCGCCCCGATGCAACGCTCTATGCGACCTTCGCGGCCTCCGCGCGCCGGAGATATTCGTCCGCCATCTCGAAGCGGATGCGCCGCACGGCGGGATCGTCACTGTTCGAGGCGCGCGCCCGTTCCTCCCGGGCACGGCGCTGCAGATAGGCGGTCTCGTCTTCCTCGGGCTCTGGCTCGAGCTCCGGCGCCGGCTTCTTCGCCTCGCGCGGCGACTCCTCCGGCTTTTTCGGCTCGGTGGCCAGCGCCTCGTACATGGCGGCAAGCGTCAGATACTGCTCGCGGGCGGAACCGCTCAGCTGCTCGGCCATCTCGCGCTGGCGCGCGGCACGGGCCTGATAATAGTCGTGCTGCTTGTTCATCGACCCAATCCCCGCGTCGCGGGTTCATATTAGGAGACGTCGCACAAAAGCGAAGATTCGATACGCAGCAACGGTCGCTCGCCGGCGGCGGTCCGTCGCATATCATGGACCGCCGCCGCCATTTTGGAAAGAGCCGATGCTCAAGGGATGAGCAGCAACTTGCCGGTGGTCGCCCGGCTCTCCATCGCCGCATGCGCCTGCACCGCATCGGCCAGCGCATAGTCGGTCGCGGGGGCGATCTGCAGCTTGCCCTCGCGCACCCAGTCGAACAGCCGGGCGGTGCGTGCCCGCAGCAGCTCGGGCGTGTGGATATGGTCGAAGAACACCGCATAGCCCAGCTTGATGCTGCGCGGCAGGCTCATGATGTCGATCCGGCCGGGCCCGCCCAGCACCGGGCCGAACCAGCAGAAGGTGCCCGAGCGGCGCAGCGAGGCCAGCGAGCCTTCGAAGGTCGCCGGGCCCGAGCCGTCATAGACGACGTGCACACCCTCGCCCCCGGTGAGCCGCAGCACCTCGGCGGCGAAATCGCCCTCGGCATCGACGATGACATGGTCCGCGCCCGCGGCCCTGGCCGCCGCGACCTTGGCCTCGCTGGAGACCCGGCCGATCACCGTGCCGCCGCGCAGCTTGACGATCTGGGTGAGCAGCTGCCCCAGCCCGCCCGCCGCCGCATGGACCAGCGCGACGTCGCCCGGCTGGACGGGGTAGAAGTCGGTGGCGAAGTGGCTGGCGGTGAGGCCCTGCATCATCAGCGAGGCGGCGGTGCGATCGTCGATGTCGTCGGGGATCGGGACCAGCGCGGCCGCCGGGATGGCGAGGCGCTCGGCATAGCTGCCCGGGGCATAGACCCAGGCGACCCGCTGGCCGACCGCCAGGTCGGTCACGCCCTCGCCCAGCGCCAGCACCCTGCCCGCCCCCTCGACGCCCAGGGCGCGGGGCAAGGGCATCTCGTGCCAGGCCATGCCGTTGCGGACGCCGATGTCCATGAAGTTCACCCCGGCGGCGGCGATCTCCACCAGCACCTCCCCGGGGCCCGGAACGGGCTCAGGAAATTCAAGTATATCAATAACTTCCAAACCACCAACTGCGGTCATGACGATGGTCTTCATATGCTTTGCTCCTAATTGAATGATCATTCCAGAATTGGTCAAAAAAACTCAGCGCAGGGCGCGCATCGCGAGATCCACCAGGGCGGAGAGCTGCGCCGGGCCCGCCCCGCCGCGCGCGGCGATGCGGACGCTGGCGATGGTGGCGATCAGGAAGGCGGCCAGGCTGTCCATGTCGAGATCGGCGGCGATATCGCCCTGCTCCCGGGCAAGCGCGAGCGCCGCCTTGACCGCGCGGGCGAGCGTGGCGCCGGACGCCTCGCGCAGCTTGACCAGGTCCGGCCGGCCACAGCCGAACTCCACCGTGGAACTGACGCCGAGGCAGGCTTGGTCGGCCTCCGCCACCACCCGATCGAACATCGCGCGGATGCCCTCGATCGCCCGATCCCGGCTGGTCAGCAACTCGGCGTGGGTGCGCACCTCGTCCTGCGAATAGCGTTTCACCGCAGCGAGATAGACGCCCCATTTGTCACCGAACGTGTCGTAGAGGCTCTGCCGGCCGATCCCCATCGCATCGACGAGCATCTGCGCCGACGCGCCTTCGAAGCCATGCGCGCGGAAAACCTCCACGGCGGCCTGGACGGCGGTATCGATGTCGAATTCGCGGGGACGTGCCATGCAGGGGAGATAATGTACTGGAACGATCGTTCAAGATGTGGTTCTGAAAGATATGCACTCCGTATCGCCTGCACGCCGATGATGGCACCGCGCTGGTATCGCGACCTCGATCCGAACGGCCGGAGGGCGTTCGCCTCCACCTATGCGGCGTTCAGCATGGATGCGATGAACATCCAGCTCTACTCGTTCATATTGCCGGTGCTGCTGACGCTGTGGCACCTCTCCCCCTCGGCCGGCGGCCTGCTGGCAACGGTGACCCTGGTCGCCTCCGCCGCCGGCGGCTGGCTGGCGGGCATGCTCTCCGACCGGCTGGGCCGGGTCCGGGTGCTCAAGGCGACGATCCTGTGGATGGCGCTCTCGACCATGGCCTGCGGCCTGGCGCAGAGCTACGAGCAACTGCTCGTCGCGCGGATCATCCAGGGCGTGGGCTTCGGCGCCGAATGGGCGGTCGGCGCGGTGTTCATGGGCGAGATCGCGGCAGCGGCGACGCGCGGCCGGCTGGTCGGCACCGCACAGAGCGCCTGGGCGATCGGCTGGGGACTCGCCGCCCTGAGCGCCACCCTCGCCACCGCGCTGCTGCCCGCCGAACCCGGCTGGCGCGCGGCCTTCTTCCTGAGCCTGCCGGCGGCCGGTGCCATCTTCCTCGTCCGCAGGAGGCTGGAGGAATCCCCCACCTTCCTCGCGGCTTGCCCGGCGGGTTCCGGTCCCCGCGGACAGGACTGGCACCGGATCTTTGCAGCGCCGATGCTGGGCAACACCCTGCGCGGCTCGCTGCTCGCGATCGGCACCCATGGCGGCTATTGGGCACTGGCGACCTGGTGGCCGACCATGCTGAAGCTCGAGCGCGGCATGACCATAGCGCAGGCCGCGACGCACATGGCGATGCTCGTCGGCGGATCGCTGGCGGGCTATGCGATCGGCGCCACGCTCAGCGACCGGATCGGCCGCCGGGGCACGCTCGCCCTGTTCGCGGCGGGCGGGATCGTCACGGTACTGGTGGCCACCGAACTGCCGCTGTCCGACGCCGCGCTGCTCGCACTGGGAGCTCCGCTCGGGCTGTTCGCCATGGGGCTGTACAGCGCGATCGGCCCGGTGCTGAACGAGCTCTACCCGACCCGGCTGCGCGGTTCGGGGCTCGGCTTCTGCTACAATGTCGGGCGCGGCGTGGCCGGACTGGCGCCGTTCGCGGTGGGCGGCAGCATCGCCACTTATGGGATCGCGCATTCGATCGGGATTTATGTGTCGGTGGCCTATGTGCTGGTGCTGGTGGCGGCCCTGCTGCTGCGCGAGACGCGGGGGATGGAGCTGATGGGGGTCGAGGCCTGAGCAGTCAGTGATCGGATAAACCCAATCCTCCCCCGCCAGGGGGAGGTGTCGCCGAAGGCGACGGAGGGGGCGGTAAGCGACGCACCATCGTCTCGCCCACCTCCCCCTCCGTCACGCTTCGCGTGCCACCTCCCCCTGGCGGGGGAGGATCTGGATTGCTCGCCGCTGTTCCTAAAACCCCAGCTCGCTCAGGCTCGGATGGTCCGCCGGCCTTGGCCCCGCCGGCCAGCGCAGGGCGCGCTCGCGTTCCTGGATGGGATGCTCGTTCGCCGCCGTCAGCCTGCGCCGGATCAGCCCGGCATGGTCCAGCTCGATCTCCTCGCTGCCATAGACGCGGAACCAGGTGCCGCTGTCGGTGTGGAACTCGGCGGCGTGGCGGATGCTGAGCCGGCCCTCGCTTTCCGACCAGGGCTCGAGCAGCACCCGCAGATCGAGCTCGCGGCGGAACTGGCGGTCGAGGAACCCGCGGATCTGCTCGCGCCCCCACAGGAAGGTCACGCGGTTGCGCCACTGGCAATCGATCGTGTGACTGAGCAGCAGCCCATCCAGGTTGCGCAGGTTCCAGGCATTCTCGGCATCGCGGACATGCCATTCCGTCGCCGGACTGAAGCGGGGCATCGGGTTTTCCAAACTCACAGGGCGTCTCCGCGCATATGGCGTGCGGGCGCGGCCACCCGCCAGTTAGGTGGTGTTAGTTCCCGATTGTGGCGAACCGCCCCTCACAGCAGATCATAGCGTTTAACGAGCGGTCGCCGCCCGTCCGGACTATCTCGGAATCGTACCCATGCTGCCCCGAAAGGACCGATCATGTCGAACCTGATGCCCGAAACCGTCACCGATCGCCGCGGCTTCGTCCATGGCGCCGCCGCCATCGCCGCCCTGCTCGGCGGCGCCGCCACCGCCCAGGCCGCCGGTGCCTCGCGCGGCGCCGCACCCGCCCCCGCCGGCTTCGGCCCGGTCAAGCAGGTCGATGCCGGCCCGCTCAGCATCGGCTATGTCGAGATGGGCCCGGCGACCGGCCCGGTGGTGCTGCTCTTCCATGGCTGGCCCTATGACATCCACGCCTTTGTCGAAGTCGCCCCGCTGCTGGTGGCGCGCGGCTACCGCGTGATCATCCCCTATCTGCGCGGCTATGGCAGCACCGTGTTCCGCTCGGCCGACACCTTCCGCAACGCGCAGCAGGCCGCGGTAGCACTGGACGGGATCGCGCTGATGGACGCGCTGGGCATCAAGAAGGCGATCGTCGCCGGGTTCGACTGGGGCGGCCGCACCGCCGACATCATGGCGCTGCTCTGGCCCGAGCGCTGCACCGCGCTCGTCTCGGTCAGCGGCTATCTGATCGGCAGCCAGGCCGCCAATGCCGCGCCGCTGCCGCCGGCGGCCGAGCTGCAATGGTGGTACCAGTTCTACTTCGCCACCGCGCGCGGCGAGGCCGGCTATGCCAAGAACACCGATGCGTTCAACAAGCTGATCTGGCAGCTCGCATCGCCCAAGTGGCAGTTCGACGACGCCACCTTCGCGCGCACCGCCGCTTCCTTCACCAATCCGGACCATGTCGCGCTGGTGATCCACAATTATCGCTGGCGCCTGGGCCTGGCCCAGGGCGAGGCGAAGTATGATTCGATCGAGGCGAAGCTGGCGACCACCCCGCCGATCACCGTGCCGACGATCACGATGGAAGGCGACGCCAATGGCGCGCCGCACCCCGCGCCCGAACAGTATCGCAGCAAGTTCACCGGCCCCTATGAGTTCCGGCTGATCAGCGGCGGCATCGGCCACAATCTGCCGCAGGAGGCACCGGCCGCCTTCGCCAAGGCGGTGCTCGACGTCGCCAAGATGGCGGGGTGAGAGCGATGGAGATCAAGCGTCTCTCCGCCGCCGCCCTCGCCTGCGCGACCCTGTTGTTCGGGGTCGCGGCCACCTGGCCGAAGCAGGAGGTGCAGCGCTCGCCGGTGTTCGGTGTCGAGCTGCCCAAGGGCTATCGCGACTGGCAGGTGATCAGCGTCGCGCACGAGGCCGGCAAGAACAACGACATCCGCGCCATCCTGGGCAACGACATCGCGATGAAGGCCTATCGCCAGAACATCCGCCCCTTCCCCGACGGGGCGATCATCGTGCGGGTGGCGTGGCAATATGAGTCGTCGCCACGCAACGACAGCGTGTTCCCCGCTCCCCAGTCCTTCGTCGCCGGCGCGCCGACCAATGTGCAGGTGAGCGAGAAGGACTCGAAGCGCTTCGCCAAGACCGGCGGCTGGGGCTATGCCCAGTTCGAGAAGGGCGTGGCCGACCCGAGCGTGCCGCTGATCCAGTCCTGCTACGCCTGCCACATCAAGCTGGACGCGATCGACAAGGAAGCCGACCTGGTCTTCACCAACTATTCGGAATGAGGTTTGCCCGCGCCTGGGTTCGCGGGCCCGGGTGCTGGTGGTTGATCATGGGCGGGAAGCTGCCGTTGGCTAGCGCCAAGGGGTCAGGCTGGACGGCTCCGTTTGTTCTTCCTCCTCTGAGAACCTCCCTCTTGCGAGCAGTAGCTCAAGGGCCCGTTCGGCGACTGGGGCAATGTGCTTTGGCCAGCCAGTCTGGATTATCTCTTGGACCGTAGGGTTCTTGGGAATATCCGGATCCGCAATAGCTTGCTGCATGAGCTTGCAGACCTCCCGAACGGCGCTCGCTTCTTCCGCTGTCATGGCCGGATACCAGTCGGGTTCGCCTTCATACGGAAACCAGTCGAAGAAGGTTTCAAACCATTCGACGGGCCCGGACGCGTCAACTCCGCTGTCTCCCCTGGAGAGGCCCCATATCTCTTCCATAATGCGGTTACGCACCCGTTGCTCGATTAGCCGCTCCGAAGGGGCTTCCACCGCCGGGCGCGGCTTCGCTTTCTTTCGCCAGAAACGCATCATCGCCCCGATCATGCACGGTGCGCCAGTGTCTGCAACTGGGGCGTTTGCCGACCGATTGCTTTGGGGCGGCGTTCCAACAGTGCCCCACCCGCCTCACTGATAGCGCAGCATCTTCTCGAACCCCTCGTTCGCCTTGGTCATCCTGGCGATCTTGCGCAGATGGCCGCGAACGTGCCGTTCGAACTTGGCATCGTCATAGATGCCAGTCGCGCGATATTCGTCCTGGGCGATCAGTTCCTTGATCCGCTTGGCCAGCGCGGCCTGATCGTCGGTGCAGTCCGCGGATTGCAGCGCGCGGCAGACCCATTCCTCGGCGGCGGCCTTGTCGTAATCGTCCTGCGCCTCATAGCCGCGCCGGTCCGCCGCCGCCTGGTCGAGCCGCGAGACCTCTAGCCGGCGCTCGAGCCATTTCCGGACCTGCGCGCCATCCCATGGCTTTGGTGAAGTCATCTATGTCCCTTTCCAGATCGGCCGTGCCATGCCCGAATGGAGGCCGGCGCGATACCACGCGCGTCAGCCGCCCTGGGCGATGATCCGAAACGGATGCACGGGATTGCGGCGGACGAACGCCTCCACCTCCCGCAACCGCTCCGGAAACGGCTCTGCTTCGGCACGTCCCTCATGGTTGAAGAACCGGAATCCCGCGAACCAGAGCGCGCTGACCTTCGCCCATTGCTCGTCGTCGCTCTTCTTCGGCACCTTGAACGCCCGCCCCATCCAATGGAGCGCCTCTCCGCATTCCGGGCATTTGGCGGTCGAATCCTCCGACAGCTTCCAGGACTTGCGGCAAGCGAAGCAGGCGTGCGGCCAGAGGCAGGCCGGGCCGCGAGGATGGCCGGACGGCTCCGGCACGTGGACGACCCGCGTGCCGGTCTCGCGCCGGAGCTCCATTCGCGCTGATCTGGACGGCGGCGAGGTCATCGGCGACCTATGCGCCCTGGTCGAAGGGCTTCAAACACAAAAGTGCCCACGGCCGGCGACGCTGGTAGCCGACCGTGGGCATGGGGCGCCGGCGCAGGGGGCGCTGGGGACCGCCGGCGCCTCAATTCATTGCGCGGTCGCCGCCTTCTCGATCTGGCTGGCCACTGCCGGCGCGTGCGAGACCATCACCACGTGCGAGGCGCCCTTCACCACCACCGTGGCGCGCGACTTGGCGCGATCGGCCATGAACGCCTGGGCGGCAGGCGGGATGTTCTTGTCCGCGTCGCCATAGATGAACCAGGACGGGATGTGCTTCCACGCCGGGGCGGTGCTCGCCTCGCCCAGCGCCGTATCGGCGATCGGGCGCTGGCCGGCGGCCATCAGCTTCGCATCGGCGAGCGGCACGTCCGCCGCGAACTGGTCGTGGAACTTCGCCTGGAGGATGTAGAGATCGTTGCCGCCGCCGCTGAGCTTGACCGGCGGGGCGAGCGTCGGCGGCAGAGTGCTGCCCGGGAACTTGCCGGTCAGCGCCAGCGCGCTCTCGCCCTCCTCGGGCGCGAAGGCGGCGACATAGACCAGCGCCTTGACGTTCGCGGCACCCTCGGCCGCCTCGCTGATCACCGAGCCGCCATAGCTGTGGCCGACGAGCACGACCGGGCCGTCGATGCTCTTGAGCAGGTCGGCAACCGAGTCGGCGTCGCCGCGCACGCTGCGCAGCGGGTTGGCCGCGGCGATCACGGTATAGCCGTCACGCTCGAGGATCTTGATCACGCCGTTCCAGCTCGACGAGTCGGCGAAGGCGCCGTGGACGAGGACGACGGTGGGCTTGACCGGCGCGGCCCTGGTCTGGGCCTGGGCGGCGGGCGCCAGCGCGGTGGCGGCGAGCAGGAGCCCGCCGGCGATGAGATTCTTCATGGTGCTTCTCCCAACAGCGCCGCGCTCAGACGAGCGCGACGACGGCATCGATATTGCCCTTGATCGCCTTCGAATAGGGGCAGGTGCGGTGCGCGGCTTCGATCAGCTGGCGGGCGATCTCCGGCTCGATACCGGGGACGCTGACGTTGAGGCGGGCGGCGAGCGAATAGCCGTCATCACCGTGGCGCAGGTCGACCTCGGCGTCGATCGCGAGGTCGGCCGGCAGGGTGATCCCCTTGGCCTTGGCGGCGATGCCCATCGCACCCTCGAAGCAGGCGGACCAGCCGGCGGCGAAGAGCTGCTCGGGATTGGTGCCCGCGCCGGCGCTGCCGGGCACGGCGAGCTGGACGTCGAGGCGGCCGTCCGAGCTGCGGGCGGCGCCTTCGCGGCCACCGGTCACATGGACATTGGCGGTGTAGAGGGTCTTGTCGGACATGGATGTTCTCCTTGGGATCTTGCGGTTCAGCGCAGCGGGCGGAAGGCGGCGCGGACTTCCTCGGCGAAGATGCGGGGCTGTTCCCAGGCCGCGAAATGGCCGCCATTGCTGGCTTGGTGGAAGTAATAGAGGTCGGTGTAGCAGCGTTCGGCCCAGCTCTTCGGCGCGCGGAAGATCTCGCCGGGGAACGCGCTCACCGCCACGGGCAGGTCGATGACGCCGCGGGCGTTGAAGTTGTTGGTGTGGTCTTCCCAATAGATGCGCGCGGCCGAGGCGCCGGTCTGGGTCAGCCAGTAGAGCGACATGTCGTCGAGGATCGCGTCGCGGCCGAGCACGCCCTGGGGGTTGCCGGCGGGATAGGTCCACTGGCCGATCTTCTCGTACATCCAGGCGGCCATGCCGACCGGCGAGTCGACCAGCGAATAGCCGATCGTCTGCGGCCGGGTGTTCATCATCGCCGCATAGGCCGAGTTGTCGCGGTAGAAGGCGACGAGCTGGTCGAAGGCAAACCGCTCCTTCTCCGACAGGCTTGCCGGCGCCGGATCGCCGGCGGCGAGGATGTGGGCGATCTCGGCGGGGACGACCGCGGGCATGGTCAGGTGGATGCCGATCAGCCCCGGCACGTGCTGGAGCGCCATGCGCTGCGAGATCACCGAGCCGCAATCGCCGCCCTGACTGACGAAGCGATCATAGCCCAGCCGCCGCATCAGCACGCTCCAGGCGCGGCCGATATGGTCCGAGCCCCAGCCGGGCATTGTCGGGCGGGCGGAGAAGCCGAAGCCGGGGATCGAGGGGACGACGACGTGGAACGCGTCCTCGGCCTTGCCGCCATGCGCGGTCGGGTTGGTCAGCAGGTCGATCACGCCGAGGAACTCGATGATCGAGCCCGGCCAGCCATGCGTCAGGATCAGCGGCATCGCCTTGTCGTGGCGCGAGCGGACATGGATGAAATGCACGTCGAGCCCGTCGATCTCGGTCAGGAACATCGGCAGCGCGTTCAGCCGCGCCTCGAACTTGCGCCAGTCATAGCCCTGCGCCCAGTAGCGCATCAGCGGCTCGAGCTCCTGGCGGCGCACGCCCTGGCTGTCGTCGGCAACCGGCTGGGCATCGGCCCAGCGCGTCTCGAGAATCCGGCGCTTCATCGCGCGGACGTCCGCCTCGGGGATCGCCGCCTTGAACGGGCGGACCGCGTCGCTGCCCGCCTGGGCGAACACCTGCGACGGGATCGCGCTCACCGCGCCTGCGATGGCGGCACCGACCACGAACTGGCGGCGTGTCGCTTCATTGTCTCCGAACACTTTTGCACTCCCTCCAAACTGATGGCGGCAGAGATAGGGGAATGGCGGCGCGACGCTCGTTAAGTGGAGTGATGCGGCGTTAGCGCGCGTGGGCAGCGGCTTTCAGGAACTAACGCGCGCCCGGCGAGGGCTAACGGGCGGCGGCGCGCAGGCGGCCTACATCGGCGTTCAACCGCAAGATGAGGCAGGCATCATGAACCAGAAACGCTCCCTAGGCTTCGCCGCCGCCGCAGTCATGGCCGCGGCCGCCACCACCGCCATCTGCTTCGGCGACGCGCTCGGCCTGGTCCGTTCCGCCGCCAAGCCGGTCGAGACGATCGGATCGGCGCCCTTCGGCACCACTTCGCGCCCGATCGAGGTGCTGCAGGACGCATCGCCCTGGCTCACCCCGGTGCCCGGCAGCCCCAAGGCGCTGCGCGGCAAGGTCGTGATCGTGAACTTCTGGACCTATTCCTGCATCAACTCGCTGCGCGCCCTTCCCTATCTGCGCGCCTGGAGCGAGCGCTACGGCGCGAAGGGCCTGGAAGTGGTCGGCGTCCACGCCCCCGAGTTCGGCTTCGAGAAGGATCCGGCGAATGTCCGCCTGGCCACCCGCCAGCTGAACGTGCGCTACGCCAACCTGCAGGACAATGACTATGCCGTGTGGCGCGACTTCGCCAACCAGGGCTGGCCCGGCATCTATTTCATCGACGCCAAGGGCAAGGTGCGCGGCTATCGGCTCGGCGAAGGCAAATATGCGGAAGGCGAGCAGCTGATCCGCACCCTGCTGGCCGAAGCCGGCCAGGACGTGTCGGGCATCCCCCTCGCCCCGATCGAGGCGAAGGGCGTCGAGGCGCAGGCCGACTGGGCCGATCTCCGCTCGCCAGAGGCCTATATCGGCTATGACAAGGCCGTGGACTTCGCCTCCCCCGGCGGGCTGAAGCAGGACAGGTCGCATAGCTACAGCTCGGCGGCGGACCTCTCGCTCAACCAGTGGGACCTGGCCGGCAACTGGAAGGTCGGCGGCGAATATGCGCTGCTGGAGAGCGGCCCGGGCACGATCCGTTTCCGCTTCCATGCCCGTGACGCGCACCTGGTGCTGGGCGGCGCACAGGACGGCCAGCCGGTGCGCTTCCGCGTGACGATCGACGGCAAGGCGCCCGGCGCCAGCCACGGCGTCGATGTCGATGCTGCCGGCTGGGGCCAGGTGAAGGAGGACCGGCTCTACCAGCTGGTCCGCCAGCCCGGCGCGATCACCGACCGCACCGTCACGATCGAGTTCGCCCGCCCCGGCGTGCGCGCCTATGTCTTTACCTTCGGCTGATGGAGTGAAACCATGACACGGACCTGGCTGGTCACCGGCAGCTCGCGCGGCTTCGGTCGCGCGCTGTGCGAAGCGATCCTCGATGCGGGCGACAACCTGCTGGCGACGGCGCGCGATCCCGAGCAGCTTGCCGGGCTGGGCGACGGCCGGCCGGGCAGGCTCGCCACCGCCCGGCTCGACGTGACCTGCGAGGAGGATGCCGCCGCCGCGGTGGCGACCGCGATCGAGACGTTCGGCACGCTCGACGTGCTGGTCAACAATGCCGGCTATGGCGATGTCGGCTCGGTCGAGGACACGCCGCTCGCCTCGTTCCGCCGCCAGATCGCGACCAATCTGTTCGGCACGATCATCATGACCAAGGCGGTGATCCCGCACATGCGCGAACGGGGCAGCGGCCATATCGTGCAATTCTCCTCGGTCGGCGGCCGGCTCGGCGCGCCGGGCCGCGCGCCCTATTCGGCGGCGAAATGGGGCGTGGAGGGCTTCTCCGAAGTGCTCGCCCAGGAAATGAAGCTGATCGGCGTGCGCGTGACGATCATCGAGCCCGGCGGCTTCCGCACCGATTTCGCCGGCGCCTCGACCACGCTGGAGACCGGCCGTGCCGAATATGACGCCGTGGTCGGCAATGCCGCGCGGATGCAGGCGGCCTATCACGGCAAGCAGCCCGGCGACCCACGCCGCGGCGCCCAGGCGATCCTGCAGGTCGTCGCTTCGGACCCGCCGCCGCTCCGCCTGCCGCTCGGCAGCGACGCGATCGGCGCGATCGAGCGCAGCGACAAGGCCCGGCTGGAGGAGCTGGAGCGCTGGCGTGCGCTCAGCCTCTCCACCGATTTTCCGAAGGACTAGGCTCTACGCCGTCATCCCCGCGAAGGCGGGGATCCAGAGTCTCGAAGGACAGCGCTATGTTACCCTGGATCCCCGCCTTCGCGGGGATGACGACAAGGGACGAAAAGAAGAGCGTCGAACCGCCTGAACGCAAAGAATAACACTTAGGTAGCATTGAGATGCGCCACCCCACGCGGCATGGAACGCTCGACCATAGATGGGGTAATAGCGGATCGTGGCGGACGTGGATCAACAGCTTGGCGAACGCATGTGCTTCGGGCCCTTCTGCCTGTCGCCGGGCGAGCGGCTGCTGACGAAACATGGTGAGCCTGTCGAGATCGGCGGCCGCTCCTTCGACCTGCTGGTCGTCCTCACCGAGCAGCCCGGCCGCGTCCTGTCCAAGCGCGAGCTGCTCAAGCGGGTCTGGTCCGACGTGGTGGTCGAGGACGGGAGTCTCCGCTTCCACATGGCCGGCCTGCGCAAGCTGCTCGGCGACGGTACCGACGGCGCCCGCTACATCGCGACGCAGGTCGGCGTGGGCTATGCATTCGTCGCGCCGGTCGAGCGCCAGGGCGGGACCGTGCCGCGCCGTGCCGCTGACGAAGCCCTGAAGACCCCGGTCAGCACCACCAACCTGCCCGCCCGCCTGCCCCATCTGATCGGGCGCGAGCGCGACGTCGAATTCCTGGTCGATCGCGTCACCGACACGCCGCTCTTCTCGATCGTCGGCGCGGCGGGCGTCGGCAAGACCTCGCTCGCCATCGAGATCGGCCACCGGCTGGCCCCCGCCTTCGCCGACCAGGTCGCGTTCGTCGATTTCAGCATGCTCGAGAACATGACGGTGGTGCCCTCGATGATCGCCGGCGCGATGGGCATCGCGGTGCAGAGCGAGGATCCGCTCGCCGTGATCCTGGGCCATGTCCGCGAGCGGCCCTTCCTGCTGATCCTCGACAATTGCGAGCATGTCATCGAGCCGGTCGCCAGCGTCGTCGAGCGCCTTGTCGAGGAGGCGCCCCATGTCCGCGTGCTGACCACCTCGCGCGAGCCGCTGCGCGTGCGCGCCGAGCATGTGCTGCGGCTGGATGCCCTGGCCTATCCCGAGGAGCTGAATGGCCTGACGGTCGATCAGATCCTCGCCTATCCCGCCATCCAGCTCTTCCGCGAACGCGCCATGGCGGCGGACAGCGCACTGGTGATCGATGCGGAGGCCGCCCGGCTGATCGCCGAGATGTGCCAGCGACTGGGCGGCATGGCGCTGCCGATCGAGCTCGCCGCGGTCCGCGTGGCGACCCATGGCATCGAGGCCACCGCCCGCCAGCTCGGTGAGCGCTTCAGCCTGGGCTGGTCGGGCCGCCGCACCGCCCAGCCGCGGCAGCAGACGCTGCAGGCGACGCTCGACTGGAGCTACGACCTGCTTCCCGCCGTCGAGCGGATCGTGCTCGAGCGCCTGTCGATCTTCGTCGGCCCCTTCTCGATCGACGCCGCGCTCGACGTGGTGGCGGATGCCGAGATCGGATCGGACGAAGTCGCCTTTGCGCTGGACGAGCTGGTCTCCAAGTCGCTGATCTCCCCCGATCGCTCGCGGCGCACCGGCACCTATCGCCTGCTCGAAATGACCCGCGCCTATGCGCGCGAGAAGCTGCTCGCCCGCGGCGTCGAGGCGCGTGCCGCCACCGCCCGCCGCCACGCCGCCTATTTCCTCGCCGAGCTGGAGATGGCCGAGCAGGACGAGGGCGTGCTGCAGGATGCCCGGCCGCTCCGCCTGCAGCTCGGCAATATCCGCAGTGCGCTCGACTGGTGCTTCGGCCCGCAGGGCGACCGGCGGATCGCCGTGCGCCTGGCCGCCGCCAGCGCGCCGGTGTTCCTCAACCTCTCCCACCTGATCGAGTGCCGCACCTGGTGCGGCCGCGCGCTCACCGAGATCGAGGAGAGCCAGCGCGGCACCGCGATCGAGCTAGAGCTGCAGGCGGCACTGGGCATCACGCTGATGTTCACCCGCGGCAACAGCGAGGCGGCGGGCAACGCGCTCGCCCGCGCGCTGGAGATCGCCACTGCGCTCGAGGATCGCTGGAACCAGCTGCGCCTGCTCGGCCGCCTCCATATCTTCCATGAGCGGATCGGCGAATATGCCACCGCGATGGGCCATGCCCGGCATGCGGTGCAGGTCGCCGAGCAGATCGGCGCGCCCGAGGCGCTCGGCGTGGCCTATTCGCTGCTCGGCATCTCGCACCATCTCGGCGGCGACCAGAAGAGCGCGCGGCGCGAGCTGGAGCTGTCGCTGCAGAACAGCCCGCCCTCCGCGCGCAGCCGGACGATCCATTACGGCTTCGACCACCGAAACCGCTCCGGGATCGCACTGGCCCGGACCCTGTGGTTGTCGGGCCATGCCGAGCAGGCTGCCCGCCAGGCGCGCCAGACGATCCGCGAGGCAGCGCAGCTCGATCATTCGGTGACCTATTGCATCGCGCTGATCTGGTCCTGGGCGGTCTATATCTGGATGGAGGACTTCCCCGCCGCGGAGGAGGACCTCGCCGCCTTCGCCACCTGCGCCGAAGTCAATGCGCTCGGCCCCTATGTCGCGGCTGCTGCGGGCTTCCGGGGCGAGCTGGCGATCGCGCGCGGCCAGGCCGGCGAGGCGCTGGGCGCGGTGGAGGAAAGCCTCTCACGCCTGCGCGCCGCCCGTTACGAGCTGCTGACCACGCCCTTCTCGATCGCGCTCGCCCGCGGGCTGGTGCTCGACCAGCGCTGCCCCGAGGCGCTCGACCTGATCGATGCCGCCCTTGCCCGCTGCAACGCCAATGGCGAGCGCTATTCGGTGCCCGAGCTGCTCCGCCTCAAGGCCGGCATCCTCGCACGCTGCGACTCGGCGCCCGAGGCGGGCCGTGCGGTGCTGGAGGATGCGCTGGCACTCGCCCGCGAACAGGGCGCGCGCGCGTGGGAGCTGAAGGTGGAAGCAGACCTGGCGGCGCTGGGCTGAGCGGCAAGCCTCGCCCCCATCCCCGCACTCTACTCCGTCATCCCCGCGCAGGCGGGGATCCAGGGTAGCGCGGGAAAACGACGCGGTTGAGTGCATCCCTCCCCGGAGCGACCAGCGCGAGCCCCGCACATCCTGCCCGTGACTCTGGATCCCCGCCTGCGCGGGTATGACGAAGGGAATGCGGGGGCGCTCACTCTCGACAAGCGCAAACTAGGCACTTGCGCGCGCTACAAATGTAGCGCATAGCTACAAATGTAGCTTAGAGAGATTCCCATGCTGAACAACCTGCCGCCCCGTGAACGCCAGATCGTCGACCTGCTCTATGTGCACGGCGCGATGGCGGTGTCCGACGTCTGCGACGCCCTGCCCGACAAGCTGTCCGCCTCGGCGGTGCGCGCGATGCTCACCCGGCTCGAGCAGAAGGGCGCGGTCAAGCGCACGATGAGCGAGCGCGGCTATGTCTTCGCGCCGGTCGAGGCGGAGAGCAAGGCGAGCGTCACCGCGCTCGGCCATGTCGTGCGGACCTTCTTCAACGGATCGACCACCCATGCCGCCAGCGCGCTGCTCGGCATGAGCGAGAAGCTCGACGACAACGACCTCGACGAGCTGGAGGCGATGATCGCCGCGGCGCGCGCCAAGAAGGGAGCCTGAACATGACCGTATTGCTCGGCCTCGTGCTCAAGTCGCTGGTGATCGCCGGCATCACCCTGCTCCTGCTGCGCCTCACTCGTGGCCGTTCGGCGGCGGAGCGCTCGCTGATCGCGCATCTCGGCCTGGCCGGGCTGGTGATCCTGCCGCTCGCCACGCTGCTGTTGCCGTCGATGCCGCTGCCGGTGCCCGAGTTCGTCCAGAGCCGGCTCGAGGCGCCCGCCACGGATAGCAGCGCGCTGCCGAGCACGGCCCTGCCGGCACGCCAGGTCGCCGCGCCCAGCACGACGGCGCCGGTCGCCACTGCCGCCACCGCGGAACCCTGGTTCACCCTGCCCCAGGGCTGGGAGCGCTTCGCCTATGCGCTGCCCGTGCTGGCGCTGCTGCTGCTGACCGCCGTCGCGCTGCTCCGCCTGGTGCGCCTGCGCGCCGGTGCCGAGGTGCTGGTCGATCCGGTCTGGCTGAGCGCGCTCGCCCATGCCCAGCGCCGCATGGGGATGAAGAGCGGCACCGCGCTGCTGGTCAGCGACGCCCTGCCCTCGCCGATCTCCTGGGGTCTTGCCCGCCCGACCATCCTGCTCAGCGCCGACGCGCTGGCGGCGACCGACGAGGCGGAGGCGATCATCGCCCATGAGCTGGCGCACGTCTCCGCGCTCGACTGGGCCAAGCTGATGCTCGCCCGCGTCGCCACCGCGATCCACTGGTTCAACCCGCTCGCCTGGCGCCTGGCCCGCGAGGCGCACCAGCTGCGCGAGGAAGCCGCCGACGACGCGGTGCTCGCCGCCAATATCGATGCGCCGGACTATGCCCAGCTGCTCGTCCGCGTCGCCCGGCACGAGGCCAAGGGCCTGCTGCTCGGCGCGCACGGTGTCGCCCCCGGCAAGGGCAGCCTGAAGCGCCGCGTCGGCCGCGTGCTCGACGCGACCCTGCCGCGCGGCCGCGCCCAGGGCTCGTGGGTGGCGGGCTTCGGCGCCGGCATGCTGGTGATGGCCGCCCCGCTCGCCGCGCTCACCGTCGGCGCCACCGAGCGCCACGCGGACGCCGCGACCACCACCGCCACGGAAAGCGCGAGCCTGGGCGTCGGCACCAGCGATACCTCGGCCCCGACCGTCCGCGCGCGCCCGGTCGCCGCGGTGCATCCCGCCGGTCCGGCATCGCCCGCCCCCGCGGCGACGCCGGCCTCGCCCCAGGACCGCCGCGCCGATCGCGAGGACCACCAGAACCGCGAGCTCGATGCGATCGTCGGTGCCAAGGCGGTGGGCGTCACGCCCGACTATATCGAGGGTCTGCGCCGCGCCGCGCCGCAGCTCGGCATCAGCCTGGACACCGCCACCGGCGCCCGCGCGCTCGGCGTCACCCCGGAATATGTCCAGGCGATGATGGCCACCGGCCTGCGCATCCGCTCGTTCGACGACATCATGGGCGCCCGCGCCGTCGGCGTGGACCCGCGCTATGTCCGCAGCATCAACGCCGCCGGCTTCCGCGGCGACCTGGACGACTACATCGCCCTCGCCGGCATGGGCGTCACGTCCGACGATGTCCGCCGCCTGAAGCGCGCCGGCATGCCGGTCGGGGTCGATAACCTCGCCATCATCAAGCACGGCATGGGCCGTGGCGCCAATCCGAACCCGGCGCCCGATCCCGATCCGGATCCCAACGACTAACTCCGCCTAACCCGCCTCCAACCGCCGAAAAACAACACCCCCGCCGGGGTGAACGCCCCCGGCTTGCCTTTTTGCACCCAGGAGAAATGCCATGAACCGCACCATCGCCGTCATCGCCTCCCTCGCCCTCTTCGCCACCACCGCGATCGCCGGTGACCGGGCCCGCGACCGGGATCCCGTCACCGCCTCGAGCCCGATCAGCTTCCGCCTGCAGCTGGAAGCGAGCGGCAGCCGCTTCGAGATCAAGCTGTCGATGGGCTCGCGCAGCAACATGAACACCCAGATCAAGGCCGAGCAGCTCGGCCTCGACACGAGCGCGCTCAAGGCCGACGGTCCGCTGCGCTTCGCCCTGGCCCGCGAGCCCGGCCAGCTCGATTGCGCCGGCAGCACCGAAAGCCGCGTCGCCACCGGCAAGTGCAGCTTCACGCCCGACGACGGCTTCTCGCGCTATCTCGCCAGCCGCGGCATCGGCACGCCCAGCTTCGAGCAGTCGTTCGACCTGGCGCTGACCGGCGCGAACAAGGCGCTGGTCGATGCGCTCGCCGAGGCCAAATACCCCAAGCCGACGATCGACCAGCTCGTCGCCCTCTCCGCGCTCGGCACCAACCCGACCTATATCGCCGATCTCGCCCGCCAGGGCATCCGCCCCGATGACCTGGAGGACCTGATCGCCTTCACCGCGCTCAAGATCGACGCGAACTATGCCGGCGAAATGCTCCGCGCCGGCCTGGGCGACGTGCGACCGCACGACCTGATCCAGCTCAAGGCGCTCGACGTCTCGCCCGATTTCCTCGCCGGCATGAAGCAGGCCGGTCTCGACAAGCTCAGCGCCGACGATGCGGTGCAGCTCAAGGCCGTGGGCGTCACCCCCGCCTATGTCCGCGAGATCGCCGCGCTCGGCTATCCGAACCTGCCGGCGAACAAGCTGGTCGAGCTGCGCGCCGTCGGCGTCACCGGCGAGGACATCCGCCGCGCCCGCAAGATCGGCATCGAGAACCCCAGCGCCGAGCAGCTCGTCCAGCTGCACGTGCTCGGCCACTGATCGCAAGCGCGCCAGGAAAGCCCCAGTCGATGCGTCTCGCCGCTCTCTTCCTCGCGGGCACCGCGCTCCTCCCCTGGAGCGCGGCAGCCCAGACCGCCCCCGCGGCAGCCACCGCCAAGCAGGTCCATGCGCCCGCCGACTATGCCCGGTTCGCGCCCAAGACCGCCTATGACATGCTCGTCCAGCTCCCCGGCTTCACCATCCGCGAGGCCAGCCAGGAGCGCGGGCTCGGCCAGGCATCGGAGAATGTCCTGATCAACGGCGAGCGCATCGCCAACAAGACCGGCGGCGCGATCGCCGAGCTGCAGCGCATCGCCTTCGACAATGTCGACCGGATCGAGATCGTCGACGCCTCCAGCCTCGGCATCGCGGGTCTCGCCGGCCAGGTCGCCAACATCATCCTCAAGAGCGCGCGCAAGGCCGGCGGCCAGTTCGAATGGCGCCCGGACTTCCGCGCCCATTATTCCCGCCCCAACCTGTTCCGCGGCAGCCTCAGCTATTCGGGCAAGACCGCCGGGATCGACTACACGCTCTCGCTGGAGGACCAGGCCGGCCGCGGCGCGATCGGCGGGCCGGAGCTGTTCTATGGTCCGGACGGCAAGCTGATCGAGCGGCGCGAGGAACATTTCCACCAGGAATCGGACACCGTCACCGCCAAGCTGCGCCTGGCGTTCGACGGCCCGGGTACCGCCAAGGGCAACCTCACCCTCGGCTATTCGCCCTATTGGAACCCGGTCTACGACTTCGAGCGGCGCTTCCGCGCCGATGGAAATAGCGGCACCCGCCTGCGCCTCCAGAAGCTCGATGGCTGGATGTACGACATCAATGCCGACTATGAATTCGCCTTCGGTCCCGGCCGGCTCAAGGTGATCGGCCTAAGGCACTTCGACCATGAACCGCTGGTCTCCACCCAGGTCGACAGCTTCGCCAGTGGCGCGCCCGATCAGGGCACCCGCTTTTCGCGCAACTCGCACGTCACCGAAACGATCGCGCGCGGCGAATATCGCTGGAAGATGGGCAGGAACGACCTGCAGGTCTCGCTCGAGCGCGCGGTCAACGGGCTCGACCAGCGCGGTTCGCTCGCCACGCTCGATCCCCGGGGCGATTTCGTGCCCGTCCCCTTCCCCGGCGGCAGCGGCATCGTCCGCGAGGTCCGCTATGAGGGGATGACCACGCTCAGCCGCCCGCTCGGCTCCGGCTTCAACCTCCAGTTCGCCGCCGGCGGCGAGACCAGCACGCTGGAGCGGGTCGACGGCGACCTCGCCCCGCGCCGCTTCTTCCGCCCCAAGGGCAGCCTCACGCTGGGCTGGCAGCCGGACAAGAACTGGGATCTCAGCCTGAAGCTGCGCCGCCGCGTCGGCCAGATCAGCTTCTACGATTTCCTCGCCCAGCCCAATCTCAAGTCCGAGCGGCAGAACAGCGGCAATCCCGATCTCGTCCCGCCGCAGAGCTGGGAAGTCGAGATGGAGGTCGGCCGCTCGCTGGGCGCCGCGGGCAAGACCCGGCTGCGCAGCTATTATTACGCGGTCGAGGACATCATCGACATCGTGCCGATCGGCGCGGACGGCGAAGGCGTCGGCAACCTGCCGCATGCCACCCGCTTCGGTGTGGAGAGCACCAGCACGATCCAGTTCGCGCCGCTGGGCCTGCCTGGCGCCAAGCTCGACGCCAGGCTCGGCTTCGAGATCGCCCGGGTCCGCGATCCACTCACCGGCGAGATGCGCCCGATCAGCGGCGCGCAGGACCGCTGGGCCGAGCTCAACTTCCGCCATGACATCCCGAAGAGCGACTTCGCCTGGGGCGCCTCGGCCAGCCTCTATCACTATGCGAAATACGTCTATCTGACCGAGGTGAACCAGGAGAATGAAGGCCCCTGGTTCGTCAACGCCTTCGTCGAGCACAAGGACGTGTTCGGCCTGACCCTGCGGGCCCAGGTCGGCAACATCTTCAGCGCCCGGCATTATTTCGACCGCGCAGTCTATGCCGGCCGCCGCAACGCCAGCCCGCTGGTCTTCCGCCAGCGCAACGACCAGCTGATCGGGCCGATCTTCACCTTCACGGTGCGGGGGAGTTTCTGAAACCTCCCTCTACCGCTTTTGCGGGTTCATCAGGTCGGCCATGCCCCCGGCATGGCCTAAACAGCGCGGGGCGCTGTTTACCTGATGAAGGAAGGCGAGCCCGGCGAAGGCCGGGGGAGCCAGGGTGAGGGTGAATGAGGGAGGCAAGCGCATAACTCGCGGCCCGCTCACACCCTCACCCTTCCGCCGCTGCGCGGCTCCCTCCCTCTCCCGCGAAAGCGGGAGAGGGAAAAGTCGACTACCCAACCCACCGCCAGATCAGCCACAGATTCGCCCCGACGATCAGCCCGAACAGCGCCCATGCGGCGATCTTCACTAGCGGCCCGTTGGCATATACCCCCATCACCCCGCGATCGCTGGTGAAGCGGATCAACGGCCAGATCGCGAAGGGCAGCTGGAGCGACAGCACCACCTGGGTCAGCACCAGCAGCCTGCCCACCCCGTCCTCGCCCATCCAGACCACGCCGATCAGCGCCGGGATCAGCGCCAGCCCGCGGGTGATCACCCGGCGCAGCCAGCAGGGGATGCTGAGGTTGAGGAACCCCTCCAGGATCACCTGCCCCGCGATCGTGCCGGTGAAGGTCGCGCTCTGCCCCGATGCGAACAGCGCGATGCCGAACAGCAGCGCCGCTGCCGCCGCACCGGTCAGCGGGGCGAGCAGCCGGTACGCGTCGTCGATCTCCGCCACCCCGGTATAGCCGTTGCTGTGGAAGGTCGCCGCCGACAGCGTCAGGATCGCGCCGTTCACCAAAGTCGCCAGGAACAGCGCCACCACGATGTCGATCGTCGCGAAGCGCAGCGCCTCGCGCGTCGCTGGCTCGCTGTTGGCCGTCACCCGCGTCTGCACCACCGCGCTGTGGAGGTAGAGATTATGCGGCATCACCGTCGCGCCGAGGATGCCGACAGCGAGATAGAGCGCGTGCGGATCCTGGAAGATCGTCAGCTTGGGGATCGCGCCGTGCAGCAGCCCTTCGAAGCTCGGCCCGACGATCGCCAGCTGCGCCGTGAAGCAGATCGCGATGGTCAGGATCAGCCCGAGCACGATCGCCTCGAGCTGGCGGAAGCCCTGCCCGCGCAGCCCGAGCACGATCAGCGTATCGAGCCCGGTGAGCAGCACGCCCAGCCAGAGCGGCACGCCGAGCAGCAGGTTGAAGGCGAGCGCCGATCCCAGCACCTCGGCGACATCGGTGGCGATGATCGCCAGCTCGGCGAGCAGCCACAGCGTGCGGGTGGTCCCCAGGCTGTACCGGTCGCGCGCCATCTGGGCGAGGTCGCGGCGCGCGACCAGCCCCAGCCGCATCGAGAGCCATTGCAGCAGCATCGCCGCCACGCCGCAGAACAGCACGACGAACAGCAGGTCGTATCCGTAGCGCGAGCCCGCCTCGATATCGGTCGCCCAGTTGCCCGGGTCCATATAGCCGACCGCGACGAGCAGCCCCGGCCCGGCCGAGCGCAGCAGCCGCCGCCAGCTGGGCATGCCGGCAGGCACGGCAACGCTCCCCTGCACTTCGGCCGGACAGAAAGGGGCGGTCGCGATGCGGGGAAGCGAAATGCGCATGGCGCTCCCTAACGTCCGGAGAGGTGCGCGGGCAACGCTACCAAAGGATGAAACCAAGACCGTCATAGCGACTGTCCCGCTTGAACAACGCTTTTTGTCGTCATCCCCGCGAAGGCGGGGATCCAGAGTCAAAAAGGGCTCGCTCCACCACCCTGGATCCCCGCCTTCGCGGGGATGACGATCTACTTTGATCGAGGGACAAAGTGCCGAACATCATCGGGTAACAGCCAGGCCGGGGACATGATCAGCCTGATGATCCCCACGGAAGAGGAAAGGGAGAAAACCCATCCCACCCCAAACCAACGTACAATACCGCCCACCCGTCATAGCACCCATAAAGGCTCTGCAAGGTCACGATGCCCTTCAGCCCCCTCGGCATCGGGGCCTTGCCAAGGCTTCCGCCCCCCGGAAGCTGCGGGAGCGCCTCTCCCCCCTCCGGCGCTCCCGCATCTTTCAGTCCAGCCCCGTCTTTCCCGGCGCCCAATAGGCCTTGGCTGCGATCCGGCTGCCCGGCACGCCGAGCCGCTTCAGCCGCTGGCGCAGCCGCTGGATCGTCCCGGCCTTGCCGGTCAGCACGAACGCGGCGCCGGAAGCCGCCAGCCCGTCCAGCCGCGCTTCCATCTCTTCCAGATGCGCGTCGCCCGCGCTGCGGCTGAACAGCGCCACCCGGTCGAGGCCCAGCTGCTCGGCCACCAGGCAGCTGCTCTCGGCATCGCCCACTTCGAAGACGCCGGTCACGCTGCGGTCGCGGTCCTGATAGGCCAGCGCATGGGCGAGCCCGATCGACGTCTCGTCGCCGAACACCGCCAGTGGCCCGGCCATCCGGCTCGCGTCGAGCGAGGCGCGCGGGCCGAAGATGTCGCACATATCGCCCGGCGCCACGCCCCGCACCCAGGCGCTGCCCGGCCCGTCGCCATGGACATAGCCCAGGATGCAGGCGCGCCCGGTCACCGGGTTCCACTCGATCGGCGTATAGGTGCGCGCGGTGAACGCCGATCCCATCGCGATCTGGATCTTCTGCCCCGGCGTCCAGCCCACGCCCTCGAGCGCCGGACCTTCGAGCGTGATCAGCCGGAAGGGGCCGGCGAGCGGCTCGGTCGCGGTGACGGTCGCGCGCTTCATCAGCAGCCGGATCAGCGCCTGGCCGATCTTTCCGGGTGCCCTGGCCACGGGCCGTTCGGGGGATTCCATCGCCAGCATCACTTGGTCCTCACACTGAATTCATTGCCCCGCCCCTCGTCGATCGCGAGCGTCTGCGAGCGGTAGCCATTGGCCGGATCGCGGACATAGGCCTGGTATTCGGGATCGAAGGCGTTCTCGCCGAGCACCACCGCGCCGGAGCGCAGATGCGGCTCGAGCAGTTTTAGCACCGGCAGATAGAGCGAGAAGGCGCCGTCGAGCAGCACCAGGTCGATCGGCCCGCCCAGCGCGGTGCCAACATCGGCGAGCGTTTCGCGCGCATCGCCCTCGCGGATCTCGACCAGGTCGGAGAGGCCGGCTGCTTCCAGATGCCCGCGCGCTCTGGACACCTTGGTTGGCTCCAGCTCGCTGCCGATCAGCCTGCCGCCGCCATTGTCCCTGAGCGCCGCCGCCAGATAGACGGTCGAGACCCCCATCGAGGTGCCGAACTCGACGATGCGTACGGCATTGTTTGCGCGTGCCATCGCGTAGAGGAATTCGCCATAGCCGGGGGTGACCGACAGGAAATGCTCGGCATAGCCCTGATAGACCGGGCGGAGCCCCGCTCTCTCCTCGACGAGCAGGGTTTCGGCCCATTGCTCGGCGGTCCGGCCCGATGCCTCGATCTCGCCCATCACCTGCTCGAAATGCGCATGGTCGGCCGCGTGCGCCTCGCGGTGCAGCCGTTCGAGCAGCTGCGCGACAATATCCGTGTGCAGAGTGTCCATTGATGCGGCCCTTCCCGGCTCGACTGTTCCGGAAAGAACTGATAATGGCTCGCAACAACGGCGTCATTGCGAAGCCTGGACAGAATATTATTCAATCCCGCCAATCGGACGGACCTGGCTGATGCCCATCCTGACCAAACATAGCAAAGATTCGGAGTGGGTGGATCCGGACGAAGTGCCCCGCCCGGTGGTCACCTATGGCTTCATCACCGATGATTTCGGCGCCATCGAGCTCGACCTGCACCGCCATGCCAAGGGCCAGATCATCCTCGCCCAGCGCGGCGCGCTGAGCTGCGAGGTGGAGGGCGGCCTGTGGATCGTCCCGCCGCGCAGCGCCCTCTGGATCCCCGGCGGCGCCCTGCATTCGGTCAAGGCTTCGGGGGTGCTGGAAGGCTATAACGCCTTTGTCGGGCCGGACATCGAGGCGGGCCTGCCCCAGCGCTGCTGCGCCCTATCGGTCACGCCGCTGCTGCGCGAGCTGCTCACCCGGGCCGCCACCCTGCCGGTGCTCTACGAGGAGACCGGCGCCAATGCCCGGCTGGTCTCGGTCCTGCTCGACGAGATCGCCACCGCCAAGGTCGAGGACCTCCACCTGCCCATGCCCGGCGACGCCCGCCTGCGCCGGGTGGTCGAACTGCTGATGGACGCCCCCGCCGATCGCGGCACGCTCGACGTCTGGGCCCGCCGCGCGGGGCTCAGCGAGCGCACCCTCGGCCGGCTGATCCAGCGCGAGACCGGCATGAGCTTCGGCCGCTGGCGCCAGCAGCTGGCGGTGATGCTCGCGGTCAAGTGGCTGGCCGGAGGCGCCTCGATCCAGCAGGTCGCGGGCGACCTGGGCTATGAGAGCGTGCCGAGCTTCGTCACCATGTTCCGCAAGGCGCTGGGCACCTCGCCCGGTCGCTACATGGCCGAGCGCCATGCCAGCCGGCATTGATCCGCACCGGCCCCGCTGGCAGAACCGCGCCACCAAGGAGATCCCCGTGACCGCCTCCCGATCGGCCCGCCGCCATCTCGCCTGAGCCGCGCCTCCGTCACCGTGCAGTCCGCCTGTTCTGGGTGCTGCTGGGGTTCTTCTTCGTCGCGCTCGGCGTGATCGGGGCGATGCTGCCGGTCATGCCGACGACGATCTTCCTGATCCTCGCCGCCGGCTGCTTCGCCCGCGGCTCGACCCGGCTCGAGGCCTGGCTGCTCGGCCATCCCAGGGTCGGTCCGCCGATCCGCCAGTGGCGCGAACAGGGCGCGATCCCGCGCAAGGGCAAGATCGCCGCCTGCGCCGGTATCGCGTTCGGCTATGCCATGTTCTGGGTGACGGCGCGCCCGCATCTCGGCCTCGCGCTCGGCGTGGCGGCGGCGATGGCCGCCTCGGCGCTGTGGATCGTCACCCGCCCCGCGCCGATCGGCCCCGCCTAGTTCAGCCTTGACCGCTCGCCCGAAGCCGATCAAGGGCAGCGCGTCGCCGGGTTAGCTCAGCTGGTAGAGCAGCGGTTTTGTAAACCGAAGGTCGCGGGTTCGATCCCTGCACTCGGCACCATTCACGCCATCAGGCGGTAGCCCACCCCCGGCTCGTTGCGGATCGCCGAGGGCATGGCCGGATCGTCCTCCAGCTTGCGGCGCACGCCGCGCGCCGCCACCCGCAGATACTCCACGTCGCGCTCGTGCCCCGGGCCCCAGACGGTGCGGAGCAGCTGGCTGTGCGTCACCACCTTGCCCGGATGCTTGGCCAGCTCGGCGAGGAAGCCGAACTCCTTGGGGGTAAGGTGGACTTCCTCCCCGCCCTTGCGCACCAGCCGGGCGCCCAGGTCGATCTCGATCGCGCCGATCCGCACCACCGGCATCTCCGCCTCGGCGGACAGGCGGTGGCGCAGCGCGGTGCGGATGCGGGCGAGCACCTCTTCGGTATCGAACGGCTTGGTCACGTAATCGTCGGCGCCCAGGTCGAGCGCAGTGACCTTCTGCTCGGTCTCGTCGCGCGCCGAGACGACCAGCACCGATGCCCCCGCCGCCTTGAGCAAAGGCACCAGCTCGAGCCCGTCGCGGTCGGGCAGGCCCAGGTCGAGCAGCACCGCCTCGGGCTTGTCGATCTGCACCGCGGTCAGCGCGTCGCGCGCGCTGCCGGCCTCGACCACCCGGTAGCCGACGCGGGTCAGTCCGGCGCTCAGCAGCCGCCGGATCGCCGGCTCGTCGTCGACGACGAGGATCTTCGCCTGGTTACTCATCGCTCGCACTCATCTTGCGCAACAGCGCCTCCGGAAACCGTATCGTGAAAATTGCCCCGGCGGGATCGTTGCGGTTCGCCGCGGAGACGCTCAGCCCCATCGCCTCGGCAAAACCCTTGACGATGGCGAGACCCAGGCCGGTGCCGCCCTTGCGGTCCGATCCCTCGATCCGGGTGAAGGTCTCGAATATCCGTGTCTCGTCGCCCGGCGGAAGGCCTGGCCCCTCGTCCATCACGCTCAGCGTCATGCTGCCCGGCTGGCGGCGCGCGGCGATGGTGATCGGCGAACCCGGATCGCCATATTTCCCGGCATTCTCGATCAGGTTGATCAGGCAGTGGTGGAACAGTTGCGGGTCGAGCGAGACGAAGGGCAGCTCGGGCGAGACGTCGAGCTGCACCGGATGATCCTCGAGCACGCGCCGCAGGTCATGCACCGCGGCGGCGACCGCCTCGGCCAGGTCGACCGGCTCGATCGACTGGTGCAATGCGCCCGCCTCGATCCGCACCATGTCGAGCAGGTTGGCGACGAAGCGGTTGAGCCGCTCGGCTTCGGCCCGGGCGGCGGCGAGCTGCTCGCCCTGCCCCTCGCCCACCGGCTGCATCTCGCCGAGCATGCCCAGGATCGTGGTCAGCGGCGTGCGCAGGTCGTGGCTCACCGAGGAGAGCAGCGCCGCCCGCAGCCGGTCGCGCTCCTTGAGCTGGGTGACCGTGGCCATCTCGCTCTCCAGCGCGATCCGTTCGAAGGCGAGCGCGGCCTGGTCGAGCAGGCTGAGCAGCAGCGGCAGCTGGTCCGAGCGCAGCGGGTTGCCCGCATCGATCCGCGCCACGCCGAACACCCCCAGCGCCCGCCCGCCGGCGGCAAGCGGGTGGAACAGCCATTCCGATGCGGTGAGCGTGTCCGATCCACGCCCGGCCGGGCTGTTGTGGTCGAACGCCCATTGCGCCGCCGCCTGCTCGATCATCTCCAGCCGGTCCTCGGGCGGATAGGCGGCGCTCAGCGCCAGCTGGCTCCGCTCGGGGAGCAGCAGCACCGTGCTGACATCGAGCAGCCGCGCCACTTCGGCGCACAGGGTCTGCCCCAGATCCTCCTGCGTGCTCACCCCGGTGAGCAGCCGGGCAAAGCCGGCGAGCGTGGAGTTCTGCGCCGCGCTGCGCTGGGCCAGCTCGGCCTGGGCCCGCACCCGCGCCGCGAGCTGGCTGGAGACCACCGCCACCCCCATCAGCACCAGCACGGTAATGATGTTCTGCGGGTCCTGGATGGTGAAAGTGTGGGTCGGCGGGATGAAGAAGAAGTTGTAGGCGAGCGACGAGATCAGCCCGGTCACCACGCCCGCGCGCACGCCGTAGCGCGTCGCCGCGACCATCACCGGCAGCAGGTAGAGCAGCCCGATATTGGTGATGTTGCCGAGCGAGAAGATCGTCGCGCCGAGCAAAGTCACCGCCGCCACCAGCCCGAGCGACGCCGCATATTCGGTGGGCGAGCCCCATTGCCCCGCCGGCCGGCGATGCCCGGCCACGGGCTTGGGCGCCTCCACCATCGGCAGCACGTGCACCGCGACGCCGGGCGTCCCGCGCACCAGCTGGTCGACCACCGAACCGTGGCGCAGCTCGAACCAGCGCGAGCGCGCCGACTTGCCGACGATCAGCTGCGTCGCCCGCGCCTCGATCGTGAAGCGCTTCAATCCCTCGATCACCGATTCCGCCGGCACCGTCGCCACCTGCCCGCCAAGCTGGCTGGCGAGATGGAGCGAGGCGGCGACCTGGGCATTGTCGGCATCGCTCAGCCGGGCGGTGCGCGGCGTCTCGATGTGCACCGCGGTCCAGGGCGCGCGCAGCCCGTCGGCGATGCGCTTCGCGGCGCGGACCAGCTCGGCCGAGCCGGGCAGCTCGCTCACCGCCACCACCAGCCGCTCGCTCGCCGCCCAGGTGCCTGCCAGCGCATGGGTGCGCAGGTAATCGAGCATCTGCGCATCGACTGCCTGCGCGGCGCGGCGCAAGGCCAGCTCGCGCAGCGCGGTCAGGTTCGACTTGGAGAAGAAATGCCCGAGCGCGCGCGTCGCCTCCTCGGGCACATAGACCTTGCCCTCGCGCAGCCGCTCGATCAGCTCGTCGGGCGGCAGGTCGACGATCTCGATGTCCGCCAGCTCGAGCACGCGGTCCGGAACGGTCTCGCGCACCCGCACCTTGGTGAAGCTGGCGACGACGTCGTTCAGGCTCTCGATGTGCTGGATGTTGACCGTCGAATAGACGTCGATCCCCGCGGCGAGCAGTTCCTCGACATCCTGGTAGCGCTTGTCGTGCCGGCTGCCGGGCGCGTTGGTGTGGGCGAGCTCGTCGACCAGCACCAGCTGCGGCATGCGGGCGAGGATCGCGTCGATGTCCATCTCGGCGATGCTGCGGCCATGATATTCCACCGGCCGGCGCGGCACGATCTCGAGACCGTGCACCAGCGCCTCGGTCTCGACGCGACCATGCGTCTCGACCACGCCGATGACGACGTCGACGCCCGCCTTGCGCCGCGCCGCGGCCTCGGTGAGCATCTCATAGGTCTTGCCCACCCCCGGTGCGGCGCCGAGGAATACCTTCAGGCGGCCGACGCCCTCCTGCGCGGCGGCGCGCAGAAGGGCGTCGGGATCGGGTCGTTGCTCGGCGTCGCTCACTCGGCGGCTTTTGCGCCCTGGGGAGCCTGCTTGTCGAGGTCGCGATTGAGCGCGAGCACATTGACGCGCCGCTCACCGAGGAAGCCGAGCAGCGGCTGCTCGACATGCGTCTCGACGATATGCCGCACCTTGTCGGCACTCACGCCCCGCGCCTTGGCGACGCGCTCCACCTGGAAAAAGGCCGCCTCGGGGCTGATTTCAGGGTCGAGCCCCGAGGCGGAGGTGGTCACCAGATCGGCGGGAACCGAACTTCCTGGTGTAGTGCGGAGCGCCGCGACGTCCTTGGCGACACGATCGTGCAGCGCCTGGGAGGTCGGGCCGAGATTGGAGCCGGAGGATGCGGTCGGGTCGTTGCCGTCCGCGCCGGCGGCCGAGGGGCGGCCGTGGAAATAGCCGGGGGCGGCGAAGTTCTGGCCGAGCAGCTCGGAACCGCGGACCTGGCCGTTCTCGACGATCAGGCTGCCGCCCGCCTGGTGCGGGAAGGCGACACTGCCGATGCCGGTGAGCGCCGCCGGATAGGCGATGCCGAGCAGGGCGGCGAACAGGATCGTCAGGACGATTGCCGGACGAAGGGCGGTGGTGAGGTCTTTCAACATCTTGGTTCTTCCTTCTTCTCCCCTCCCGCCTGGGCGGGAGGGGTCGGGGGAGGGCCTGTGACGAGAGGTGGGGACAGGCCCTCCCCCAGCCCTCCCACTCGCGCGGGAGGGGAGTTCGGGTCAGGCGAGGTGCAGCCCCGCCACGACCAGATCGATCAGCTTGATCCCGACGAACGGGGCGAGCACGCCGCCCAGGCCGTAGATCGCGAGGTTCCGGGCGAGCAGCGGGCCGGCACCGATCGGGCGATATTTCACGCCCTTCAGCGCCAGCGGCACCAGTGCCGGGATGATCAGCGCGTTGAAGATGATCGCCGACAGGATCGCGCTCTGCGGGCTCGCCAGCTGCATCACGTTGAGCACGCCGAGCGACGGGTAGAGCACGATGAACATCGCCGGGATGATCGCGAAATACTTGGCGATGTCGTTGGCCACCGAGAAGGTGGTCAGCGCGCCGCGCGTCATCAGCAGCTGCTTGCCCAGGCCGACGATCTCGATGAGCTTGGTCGGATCGCTGTCGAGATCGACCATGTTGCCCGCCTCGCGCGCGGCCTGGGTGCCGGTGTTCATCGCCACGCCGACGTCCGACTGGGCGAGCGCCGGGGCGTCGTTGGTGCCGTCGCCGCACATCGCGACCAGGCGGCCGCCCTGCTGCTCCTTGCGGATCAGCGCGAGCTTGTCCTCCGGCGTGGCTTCCGCGAGGAAGTCGTCCACCCCCGCCTCGGCGGCGATCGCGGCCGCGGTCAGCGGGTTGTCGCCGGTGATCATCACCGTGCGGATGCCCATCCGGCGCAGCTCGCCGAACCGCTCGCGCACGCCGGCCTTCACCACGTCCTTGAGTGCGATCACGCCGAGCAGCCGGCCGTCCTCGGCGACCGCGAGCGGGGTCTGGCCCTGGCGCGCGATCTCCTCGGCGACGCGGCGCATGTCGGTCGCCACCGCGGTGTCGCCCACGCCCGGATGGGCGCGCAGGATGGCGTCGACCGCGCCCTTCTGGATCAGCGTGGTGCCGATGCGCACGCCCGAGATGCGGGTCTGCGCAGTGAAGGGGATGATCTCCGCCGTCTTGGGCAGCTCGCGGATATCCACCGCGTACTTGCCCTGGGCGAGCGTGACGACCGAGCGGCCCTCGGGCGTCTCGTCGGCCAGGCTGGCGAGCAGGGCGGCACGCGCCAGCTCGTCGGTGGTGACGCCGCCCAGCGGACGGAAGTCGCTCGCGGCGCGGTCACCGATCGTGATCGTGCCGGTCTTGTCGAGCAGCAGCACGTCGATGTCGCCCGCAGCCTCCACTGCACGGCCCGACTTGGCGAGCACGTTGAAGCGGACGAGACGGTCCATGCCGGCAATGCCGATCGCCGAGAGCAGGGCCGCGATCGTGGTCGGGATCAGCGTGATCAGCAGCGCGGCGAGGATCGCCACCGGCACCTGGCCGCCGGCATAGGCGGCAAAGCCCGGGATGGTCGAGACGGCGATCAGGAAGATGATCGTCAGGCCGACGAGCAGGATGGTCAGCGCGATCTCGTTCGGGGTCTTCTGGCGCTCGGCACCTTCGACCAGTGCGATCATGCGATCGAGGAAGCCCTGGCCCGGCTCCTGGGTGATGCGGACCTTGATATGGTCGGAGATCACCCGGGTGCCCGCGGTCACGGCCGAGCGGTCGCCGCCCGCCTCGCGGATCACCGGCGCGCTTTCGCCGGTGATCGCGCTTTCGTTGACCGAGGCGACGCCCTCGATCACTTCGCCGTCCGCCGGGATCAGGTCGCCGGTCTGGACCAGGACGATGTCGCCCTTCTTGAGCTGGGCCGCCGGGACGATCTTGCCGTTGGGCAGCCGGGCGGTGAGGTCCGACTTGGTGGCGCGTAGCGAAGCGGCCTGGGCGCGGCCCCTGCCCTCCGCCAGCGCCTCGGCGAAGGTGCCGAAGAGGACGGTCAGCCACAGCCACACGATCAGCTGGATCTGGAAGGCCATGGAGAGGTTGGTGCCGCCGATGAACAGCAGCACGGTGAGCAGAAGGGCCACCACCGCGGTGGTGAAGAGCACGGGGTTCTTCACCAGCTGACGCGGATCGAGCTTCTTGAACGCGTCGCCGATGGCAGGGCCGATCAGGGACGGTTTGAACATGGTTGCGGTCGTCATGGAATTGGACCTCAGAAGAGCTGGCCGTGGATCATCGCGAGATGATCGGCGATGGGACCGAGCGCGAGGCTGGGGAGGAAGGTGAGTCCGCCCAGGACCAGGATGATGCCGATGAGCAGGCCGATCCAGAGCAGGCCGGTCGTCGGGAACGAGCCCGCGCTTTCCGGGTGAACCTTCTTCGCGGCCAGGCTGCCGGCGATGGCGAGCACGGGCACGATGATGAAGAAGCGGCCGATCCACATCGCGACGCCGAGCAGCCCGTTGTAGAAGGGCGTGTTGGCGCTCAGGCCGGCAAAGGCGGAGCCGTTGTTGGCCGTGGCGGAGGTGAAGGCGTAGAGGATCTCGCTGAAGCCGTGCGGCCCCTTGTTGAGCGGACCCGCCAGGCCGGCCGGCAGCACCGAGGCGAGCGCGGTGAGGCCCAGGATCATCAGCGGCAGCACCGCGATGGCGAGGACGGCGAGCTTGACCTCGCGGCTCTCGATCTTCTTGCCGACATATTCCGGCGTGCGGCCGACCATCAGGCCCGCGACGAACACCGCGAGGATGGCGAAGAGCAGGAAGCCGTAGATACCGGCACCGACGCCGCCGATCACGACTTCGCCCAGCTGCATGTTGAACAGCGGGATCAGGCCGCCCAGCGGGGTCAGGCTGTCGTGCATCGCATTGACCGCGCCGCACGAGGCCGCCGTGGTCACCACGCTGAACAGCGCGCTGGCGGCGATGCCGAAGCGGACTTCCTTGCCTTCCATGCTGCCGCCGGCGAGGCCCAGCTGGTGAAGCATCGGGTTGCCCGCGGCTTCCTGCCAATAGGTGACGGCGGTACCGGCGACGAACAGCGTCAGCATCGCGGCGAGGATCGCCCAGCCCTGGCGCGTGTTACGCACGGCCTTGCCGAAGGTATAGGTCAGGCCGACGCCGATCACGAGGATCGACAGCATCTGGACGAAGTTGGTCAGCGCGCTCGGATTCTCGAACGGATGCGCCGAGTTGACGTTGAAGAAGCCGCCGCCATTGGTGCCGAGCATCTTGATCGCTTCCTGGCTGGCCACCGGGCCCATCAGGATGGTCTGCTTGGCGCCTTCCAGCGTCGTCGCGTCGACCGAGGTCATGAAGGTCTGCGGCACGCCGCTGGCGATCAGATAGGTCGCATAGACCACGCAGATCGGCAGCAGGAGATAGAGCGTCACCCGGGTCATGTCGGCCCAGAAATTGCCGATACCGCCCGCCTGCTTGCGGGAGAAGCCGCGGAACAGCGCGAAGGCGATCGCAATGCCCGTCGCCGCAGACAGGAAGTTGTGGATCGCCAGGCCGAGCATGTTGCTCAGGATCGACAGCGTCTCGCCCGAATAGCTCTGCCAGTTGGTGTTGGCGACGAAGCTCACCGCCGTGTTGAAGGCGAGGTCCGGAGACTGGCCCGCCAGCCCGCGCGGATTGAGCGGCAGCAGGTCCTGGAAGCGCAGGACGAAATAGGTGAACGCAAAGGTCGCGATCTGGAAGGCGAGCATGTGCAGCGCGTAGCGGCGCCAGCCCTGCTCGGCGTTCGGGTCGACGCCCGCGAGCTTGTAGAAGCCGCGCTCGACGGGGCCGAGCACGGTGTGGAGCGGCGTGCGCCGCCCCTCATAGAGGGCGAACAGCCACAGCCCCATCGGCTTTGCAAGCGCGACGAGGATGAGGGTGAAGACGAGGATCAGCATCCAGCCTTGGACGGTCATGGAGATTTCCGATCAGAAGCGCTCGGGCCGGACGAGCACGGCCACGAGGTAAAGGAGCAGGCCCAAAGCGGTGAGCCCGGCGAGGATGAGCGGCAGCGGCATGGTGGATCTCCTCAGGCCTGGTCGCAGAGGCGGACAAAGCCGAGGGTGAGCAGGACCAGTCCTGCGAGTGCCCCCAGCCAGATCAGGTCGTTCATGGTTTTCTTCCCTATTTCGAATGGGATGTGTCGAAACGCGACTTGTCGAAGCGGATATGGCGGGGCGGCACCGGGATCAGGCGGAACAGGCCCGGGCCCTCGATCAGCAGCGCCCAGCCCAGCATCCAGGCCGCGACGGAGGAGACTGCTTCGCCGAACTCGGCCGGGCTGGCGCTGTGCTCGGGCGGGCGGTGCATCGAGACGACCAGCGCCCACACCGCGAGCGCGCAGACGCCGAGCAGCAGCACGCCGCCCAGCCGGAGGCCGAGCTGGGCGGGCCAGCCCCCGGTTCCTTCCTCCAGATGACGCAACGACAAACCCACGGTCAGACTCCCACATTGTCGGCTGGCGATGTGGTCCGGGGGGGAGTTAAGGTTCCACGGGGAAGTTGGTACCCACCATAAAGATTCCATAAAATCGTTGGCTGGGGCCGGAACCTCTGGATACTAGGAAGGTTCGAGGGCGCCGAGGGCGGTGCCGGAAGTGAAAGCTACGCCTTGGACACCACACATTCGGCCGAACCCGGCCATCAGGATCGGCTCGGCACCCTGGCGGTAGGCGCGATCGGCGTGGTGTTCGGTGACATCGGAACCTCGCCGCTCTATTCGCTCAAGGAAAGCTTCATCGGCCACCACCCGCTGGCGGTGGACCGGGCGCACATCTTCGGCGTGCTGTCGCTGGTCTTCTGGACGATGATGCTGGTGGTGACGGTCAAATATGTCTTCATCATCCTGCGTGCGGACAACAAGGGCGAAGGCGGCAGCCTGGCGCTGCTCGCGCTGATCTCGCGCAAGCTGGGCGAGACGCGCTGGACGCCCTGGATCGCCGCGCTGGGCGTGACCGCCACCGCGCTCTTCTATGGCGATGCGATCATCACCCCCGCCGTCTCGGTGCTGTCCGCTGTCGAGGGACTCGCCACCGTGCAGAGCTCGCTCGGCCAGCTGGTGCTGCCGATCAGCATCGTCATCCTGATCGGCCTGTTCGCGATCCAGTCGCACGGCACCGCCCGGGTCGGGAAGCTGTTCGGCCCGGTGATGGTCTTCTATTTCCTGGTGATCGCAGTGCTCGGCGCCTTCGGCATCGCGAAGAACCCCGAGATCCTCTGGGCGCTCAACCCCTGGTACGCGCTCAACTTCTTCCTGCTCGATCCGATGCTTGCCTTCCTCGCGCTCGGCTCGGTGGTGCTGGCGGTGACCGGCGCCGAGGCGCTCTACGCCGATATGGGCCATTTCGGCCGCAAGGCGATCATGGTCTCCTGGCTCTACATCGCCTTCCCCTGCCTGATGCTCAACTATCTCGGCCAGTCGGCGCTGCTGCTGAGCAGCCCGGCCTCGGTGGAAAATCCCTTCTTCCTGCTGGCCCCCGAATGGGGACGCCTCCCCCTCGTCATCCTCGCGACGATGGCGACGGTGATCGCCTCGCAGGCGGTGATCTCGGGCGCCTTCTCGGTCACCCAACAGGCCGTCCAGCTCGGCTTCCTGCCCCGGCTGCGCATCCTCCACACCAGCGCGAAGGCGGCCGGGCAGATCTATGTCCCGCTGGCCAACTGGCTGTTGCTGGTCATGGTGATCCTGCTCGTCCTGGGCTTCCGCAGCTCGAGCAACCTCGCCGCGGCCTATGGCATCGCGGTGACCGGCACGATGTTCATCACCGCCTGCATGCTCGGCGTGCTGACCTTCGCGGTGTGGAAATGGCCGCCGGTGGTGGCCGGGCTGGTCACTGGCGGCTTCCTGCTGATCGACGGGCTCTATTTCGCCTCGAACGTCACCAAGATCCCCGATGGCGGCTGGTTCCCGCTGCTCGTCGCCGCGATCGTCTTCACCCTGCTGACCACCTGGGCGACCGGCCGCAAGCTGGTCCGCGCGCGGCTCCACGAAGGCGCGATGCCGATCGAGATCTTCATCCAGTCCGCCGGCCAGTCGGTGCAGCGCGTGCCCGGCACCGCGGTGTTCCTCGCCAGCACCGACGACATTCCGCCCGCGCTGCTTCACAACCTCAAGCACAACAAGGTGCTGCACGAGCGCGTGGTGATCCTCACCGTGGCGATCGAGCAGGTGCCGCACGTCGCACCCGAGGCACGCAACCAGGTGACCCAGCTCGGCGCCGGCTTCTACCGCGTGGTCCTGCACTATGGCTTCATGGACGAAGTCGACATCCCTGCGGCCCTGCGCGGACTGGGCGCGGCCGCAGGCGAGCCGTTCAAGCCGATGGAGACGAGCTATTTCCTCGCCCGCCAGACGCTGATCGCCTCGTCACGTCCCGGCATGGCGATCTGGCGCGAGAAGCTGTTCGCCTGGATGGTCCGCAATGCCGAAAGCGCGATGGAGTTCTTCAAGCTGCCGACCAACCGCGTGGTGGAGCTGGGGAGCCAGGTGGAGATCTGAGCCCCAATCGTCATCCCGGCGAAAGCCGGGATCTCGTGCGGCTCCTGCCCCGCGCCTTCGCCTGAGATCCCGGCTTTCGCCGGGATGACGGACAATGGACACAAAAATGCCGGCGCACGGAGGCGTGGCGCCGGCCAGGTATTCAGGAAACACCTCGGGATAAGCGAAATGGAGCGATGCCGTGCGGCACCGCTCCACCCTCCCCCCGAAGGTCAGAAGGACATGCGCAGGCCCGCGGTGATGATCCGCCCGGTGCTGGCATAGGTCTGCGAGACCGGGTTCGCCGCATACATGGTGCGATACTGCGGCGCGTTGGTCATGTTGCGGCCCTCGAGCGAGAGCTTGGCGAAGTCGGTCACCGCATAGGACAGCGCGAAGTCGATGTTCAGCTGGTCCTCGTTATAGCCGAAGTCCGCGAATACCGGCGAGTTGCAGGGGCCGCCGCCGACGGTGGTGGTGCCCACCGAGCAGGTGCCGGTCGAAAGCGGGAAGCGGTTCACATAGCGGGCGCGCCACGAACCCGAGACGCGGGCCGAGAACTTGCTGTCCTCATAGTAGAGCGTCGCGTTGAACGCGTCCGGCGAGGTGTTGAGAAACGGCCCCTCGGCATAGCTGTTCACCGCCGTGCCCGACACCGTCTGGCTGGTGTTTAGCACCGTGCCGGTCAGGTAGCTCAGGCTCGATTCGATGTGCGTGTAGTTCGCGGTCACGCCGAAATGCTTCAGGAAGCCGGGCAGGAAGAAGAAGTCGGTCTGCAGATTGACTTCGATGCCCTTGATGTCGCCGCCCGGCGCGTCCTTGAACTGGCGGATCGCCCAGGTGCCGCCCGCCGTGGTGTAGTTGAGCAGCGCGGCATTGGTGATGAAGCCGAGCACCTGCTGATACACTTCCGGCTCGAACACCGCGCCCAGCGGCGCCTCGAGCGCCACCTGCTGCGGGAAGCTGTCGATCGTCTTCTTAAACAGGTTCACCGCGACCAGGCCGTTATGGGCGAAATACTTCTCGACGCTCAGGTCGAGATTGGTCGCGCGGAACGGGTTGAGATAGGGATTGCCCACCGTCAGCGACGGCGCGGTGCCGTTGGCGTTCAGGCTGGTGGTGAAGGCGGTGGTGCCCGGCGTCAGGCTGGAGAGCTGCGGACGCGACATCACCTTTGAGGCGGCGAAACGGACCAGCAGGTCGTCGGCGACTTCCCAGTTCGCGTTCATCGAGGGCAGCCAGTCCCAATATTCGTTCTTCGCGGTCACCGGCAGGCCGGCGACGCCATCGGCACCGCCGACATTGCCCGAGCCCGAAACGCGGGTGTTGGCGACGCGCAGGCCGACATTGCCGCGCAGCGGACGGCCGAGCAGGTTGACGTTGTAGTCGACCTGGAAATAGCCGGACACGTCATTCTCGGTCACGCCGCTCTTCTGGCGGCCGTCGACCACGGCGCGGTAGTCGCCCCATTTGTTCACGCAATTGCAGTTGATGCCGAACTGATTGATGAACTTCTGGATGTCCGGCGCATAATAGCTGGTCGGCGTGCCCTGGGTCACGTTCAGGCCCTGGCCGAAACCGATGGTCTGGCCCAGGTCGGTGATGTTGAGCTTCGATTCCGCCAGCGTCGGGTTGATCGCCTCGATCGACTGGTTGCGGCGGCCCTGATCGCCTTCGTAGGAGAACTGCTTGGCCGTGCCGCCGAAGCGGATCGACATCTCGGGCAGCGCCTCATAGGTGAAGTTGACCCGCGCCACCTTGAACTCGTTGTCCACGGTGTTGGTGAAGTAGCGGATCGTCGAGAGACCCTTCACCAGCGTCCAGCTGTTCGGGTCGGCGACGTTGAAGCCCGGGTTGAACACCGGCATCTTGCCCCCGGCGCGCTCGTCGAAGGCATAGCCGTCGCGGTCGATCGCGTTGAACTCCGCCAGCAGGCCATAGGCGCGGAATTCCGACTTGGACCAGCCACCGGTCGCATCGGCATAGAAGCCCGGCGCGAACTCCTGGTGGACGTTCAGCGTCACCTGCTTGAAGTCGGTGCGGCCAAACTGGGTGTCGGCGAAGCTGCGCCAGTCGACATCGTCGAGGAGGAGATAATCGGCCTGGCCGGCGCTGTTGACGTGCGCCTCGCGGATCTTGGTGTTCGGGCGGCCGAGCAGCTCGTTGTAATAGCCGATCTGGTTGGCCGTCGCGACGTACCCGGGCGAGGCCGGATTGTTGTAATAGTCGAACGGGTTGAGGTTGTTCGGGTTGAGGCTGTTCAGATAGCCCGCGAGCGGCGTCTGGCCGACGCCGTTGCCGGCCTGGTCGCCGTTGCAGTCGATGATCGCGCTGGGCACGCAGTTCGCATAGAGCGCGACGCGGTCGGCATTGCCGTTGGTCGTGCCGATCGCGCGCAGGCCGGCCGTGCCGCTGCTGACGACGCGGGCATTGGTGCCGTTGCGGTTCAGGCCGATCGGCGTGATGCCGGTGTTGTTGCTGTTCTGGTCGTAGCGCGAGAAGACACCGTCCACGGTGATCTCGGTGCCGGGGCCCGGCTTCCACTGCGCGGTCGCGGTGGCGCCGATCCGCTCATAGTCGAGATACTGGCGGCCGACCGAGGGCAGGCCCGGGATGATCGTGGTCGGCGTGACCGTGGCATAGGCCGCCGGGTCCGAGCCGAAGGTCGCGCCGGTGCCCTGGTTGCTCGGCCGCGCGAAACCGAAGACGTTCGGCGTGATGCCGGCGATCTGCGAGTTGCGATAGGCATATTCGAACACGCCGATGTTGCGGCGATAGGCGTCGATCTGCTGTTCCTGCTTCTGGTACGCGCCGGAGACCAGGATGCCGAAATTGTCGGTCACCCGCACCGATGCCAGGCCCGTGAAGCGCGGATTCCACTTCTTGCCGTTCTCGCGATACTCGGCCTCGGCGCCCACGGCGAAGCGGTTCTTCTTGTACGAGAGCGGGCGGCCCGTGGTCAGGTCGATGATCGCGCCGAGCGAGCCTTCGTCATTCTCGGCTGCGGTCGACTTGGTCACCTTGATGCCGCCGAACAGTTCCGAGGCGAAGGTGTTGAAGTCGAAGCCGCGCGAGCGGTTGGCGCCGGCGTCGGACTGGTTGCCGCCCGCGACGTTCTGGGCGTCGGCGCCGTTGAGGCGCACCGCCTGGAAGTCGCCGCCCAGGCCACGCACGGTGATGGTGCGGCCCTCGCCATTGTCACGATCGATCGAGACGCCCGGCAGGCGCTGGATCGATTCCGCCAGGTTCGCGTCCGGGAAGTCGGCAATGTCCTCGGCGGTGATCGCGTCGACGATCTGGTTCGAGTTGCGCTTGATGTTGACCGAATTGGCGAGCGAGGCGCGGAAACCGGTGACAACGATCGCATCGCCGCTCTCGGTCTGGTCCTGCGGCCGTGCCTGCGGATCGTCCTGGGCAGCGGTGGTGACCGCGGCGGCAGCCTCGGTGGTCTGCGCCCAGGCCGGCGTCGCCATCAGCAGCGCCAGGCCGAGCGCGCCGAGCGCGGTCGTGCCACGGAGCGCGGAGCGGCGCAGCGCCAGAGTGTCAGCGGTAGAAATCATCTTATCCTCCCCAAGGACTTCTTATCGACAAGCACTGGTCGATGCGCCCGGGGAAGCCTGGAATCGGGGTGCGACGCAGCATCTCGGAAAACGACTTCCGTCGCCCCGCAAGTTACAGCCATGTCGCGACTTGCCCCCTCCCACGCCCCTTTTGCGAATCTTCTCGTCCGCTTGGGCGCAAGCGTATCAGTCACGCTTGTTCACCCTATTGATCACGCTACCAGTCGCCGATGTCAACCGGTGTCATTGAACAAAATTTCACATTTCTGGCGTTGCGGCATTTCAGCAACATCGGGGAAATGCTGCCATGCAGCGTAGCATGAAGCCGGGGTCAGGCATCCAAAATGGGCGCGCCCGCTCCCTCGACCAGACCCTCCTTCATCACCCCGCCCCCTTCCCCGTCATCCCCGCGAAGGCGGGGATCCAGGGCAGCGACGGCAAGACGCGCAATCGCACGGACGCGCTCCGGATCGACCGAAGTTCGCCGCACAGGTGCAGCGTATGACTCTGGACCCCCGCCTTCGCGGGGATGACGGCAGGAACCCGGTGGCCGCCTACCCCTCGCGCGGCGGGGCTACCGAGGCGCGGTGGATCAGCGTCGAGGGGAAGAGCGACGGCTCCTCCACGGCGCTGCCATCGTCGCCGAAGAACTCGGCGAGCAGCTTGAGCGCGGCCGAGCGCGCCATCGAGATGATCGGCCAGTGCACCGTGGTGAGCGGCGGCCAGATGTGCGAGGCGATGGCGGTGTCGTCGAAGCCGACGATCGACAGGTCCTCGGGCACGCTCATCCCGCGCCGGCGCGCGGCGTGGAGCGTGGCGGCGGCCATCTCGTCGTTCGAGGCGAAGATCGCGGTGGGGCGCGGCGACAGGTCGAGCAGCCGGTCGGCTGCGGCAAGGCCGGTCTCGAACGTGTAGTTGCCGTCGGCGATCAGGCTGCGCGGCAGCTTGATCCCCGCCTCTTCCAAGGCGTTCTCGAAGCCTTTCCTGCGCTCGCGGGCCGAGCGGAAGCCGTGCGGCCCCGCGATCAGGCCGATGCGGCGATGACCGAGCGCGATCAGGTGGTTCACCGCCTCGGTCACCACTTCGCTGTCGTTCGAGGCGACCATGTGCTCGGACGAGTCCAGCGTCGCCGATCCCATGCGGACATAGCGAATGCCCAGCTCGCGGCAGAGCTCCGCCACCATCTCGTTCTCCGAGACCGGCGGCAGGAACATCACGCCGTAGAGCCGCTGGCGCTCGAGGAAGTTGCGCACGTCCTCCAGCATGGTCGAGCTGCCGCGGTCGATCGGGCGGACGATAAGCTCGAACTCGGTGTCGCGCATCGCCTCGAGCATGCCGGCCTGGACGTTCATCACCATCTGGGCGTTGGGATTGTCGTGGATCAGGCCGATCAGGAAGTTGCGCCGCAGAGCCAGCGCGCGCGCCTGGACATTGGGGACATAGCCCAGGTCCGCGATCACCTGCTCCACCTTGGCGCGCGTGTCGCCATTGAGCAACGGCGAGCGGTTGATCACCCGGCTGACGGTCTTTTTCGAGACGCCCGCGATACGCGCGACGTCGTTGATCGTGGGCTTTCCGGTTCTCTCCATGGACGAGGGGTAGCTTGTCCTGCGGGACAAAGCCAGATGTCCGCATTGCAAGCGCGCCGGGTTCTCTCCCACAGCCGTGCCCGGTGCATACGGTAACCGGTATCATAGCTTCATCCTCGCCGCGCCCGTCCCGCGCGGCTTGCAATGTAGGATTTCACCTGCTGATCTCTACCGGCTTCGGCTGCTCTTTGATTTTGTTGGAAAAATAGGATGCCGCCCGCGTAATTATGGTACGCGAAGCATCGAATTCACCGGAACAGGGTCACCTTGGGCCGTCACGAAGACGTGCGCTGTGCACGATCTTCGCGATCTTTGGCCCATGGTTCGATACGCCGGGTAGGAAACTCAGCTCCCGGGCTGGATGTACGGCACCCTGCCCCACAGCTCGCGCTCCCATTTGCGCGGGTCATTGGCCAGCCGGCTGGGCGCGTCGAAGACCATCGTCGCGCGGTTGGGCAGCGTATAGGGCGCCCAGGCAGCCAGGCCCTTCGCGACCGGCCGTCCCGTCCGGGCCAGCGCGGCGAAGGCGCCCATCACCTGCCCGCTCAGCTTCCGCGCCGCCGCCCCGGTGCCGGCGAACGAGCCCGGCGCGTCGAGCGTGCCGAAAGCGAGCGCGATGTCCATCGTGTGCGGTGCGCCGCGTTCGGGCTTGGTCGGCGACTGGAAATCGACCTGATAGACCCAGGTGGCCTTCGCCCCCGCCGCAGCCCGTGCGTCGGCCTCGAGCCATTGTCCCGGCCAGCTCCGCCCGGCGGTGGTGGCACGGTAGAAGAGCTGCTCGGGCGTATCCGAGGGGAAGTGCTCGCGGTACTGGGCGACCACCCATTCGGGCAGCAGGTCCATGCGCAGCTCGGGCGCCATCCGCGCGGCGACATTGTCCCAGGTCAGCCCCTTCACCTTGGCCGAACCCGGATCGATGAAGGCCCGTGTCTCGTCATGGGTGTTGCCCAGGATCATCGGGATCGACAGACTCTGGGGGTTAGCATCGGGCCAGAACGGATGGCGGGTGAGCCATTTCATGTCGAGCACCGGCCCGAAATAAACGCCGCCGCCCAGGATCGGGTCGGTCGCGTCCAGCGCGTCGACCAGCTTCTCCACCGGCATGTCGAGCAGCGGCTGGAGGCTGTCCTCCTTCACCCCCAGCTTCGCCAGATAGGCCTGGGCGCGCTTGGTGGCGTTGATCGGGCCCGAGGCGGTGACCTGCTGTCCGCTCATCGTCGCGGCGGAGTGGAACAGGCCCTTGGCCGCCGGCATGCCCATCAGGGTCGCGATCTTGGCACCGCCGCCCGACTGGCCGAAGACGAAGACACGCCGGGGATCGCCGCCGAACGCCGCGATATTGTCCCGCACCCACTCCAGCGCGAGGATCAGGTCGAGCTGGCCGAGATTGCCGCTGTCCGCGAAGCGCGGATCGAACCGGGCGAGATAGAGATAGCCCAGCGCGTTGAGCCGGTGGTTGACCGTCACCACCACCACATCCTCGGTCGCGGCGAGCGTCGATCCGTCGTTGAGCGGCACGGTGACGGTGCCGTTCGAATAGGCGCCGCCATGGATGTAGAGCATCACCGGGCGCCTGGCGGCCGGATTGGCCCCGGGCGTCCAGATGTTGAGGAACAGGCAGTCTTCCGAAGCAGGCTGGCCGCCCTTCCCCTGCGGGCAGATCGCGCCGAAATCATGCGCCGGCACGCTGACGCCCGGCGTCGCGAATGGCACCGGCGCGCGGAAACGCGGGGCGTTGCCGTAGCGGATGCCACGGAAGCGCAGCATGCCGCCGTCGAGCCGATCGCCCTCGAACCGCCCTGCCCGCGTCTCGACCACCGCTTCGCCCGAAGCCGCCCGCGCGATCAGCGGCGCCGCCGCCAGCGCCATGCCACCCGCCATCACGCCACGCCGCGAAACCTGCATCACTCTCTCCCGACCCAAAACATCCCCGCCTCGGATCGGGCGAGGTTCAACGACGGACGTCGAGCCCGCCTTCGCCGAACGCGGCCAGATCGGCACGCGTGAACAGGCTCGCATCACCCGGCAGCGAATGCTTGAGCGCCGTGAGTGCCAGGCCGGCATGCGCCGCGACCCTGGCATCGCCGCCGCTCTCGATCAGCCCGTGCAGCACGCCCGCCGCAAAGGCATCGCCCGCGCCGATGCGATCGACGATGCCGGCGATCAGTATCTCGTCGGTCTGGTAGCCGCCGGCGCGCGTATCGACCCGCGCCGACACGCGGTGGCTGTCGGCATCGTCGACATGGCGCGCAGTGTTGGCGATCGTCTGGAGCTTCGGGAAGGCCGCGAACGCCGCCTCCGCCGCCTCGCGCCGCCGATCGGGCCCGTCGCCCGAGAATGCGCGCCCGAGCAGCAGCGAGATGTCGCGGTGATTGCCGAACAGCAGGTCGGCATGGTCGATCAGCTGGGTGAGCACCGCCCGGGGGTCGCTATCCCAGCTCTCCCACAGCTTCGCGCGGTAATTGCCGTCGAACGAGACCGGGATGCCCCTGGCGCTCGCCGCCTCGGCCGCGGCGATGGCGGCAGCGGCGGTGTTGTGGCCGAGCGCCGGAGTGATCCCCGACAGGTGCAGCCGCGTGGCGCCTTCGAGCAGCTCGTCCCAGTCCCAGCTTTCCGCCGGCCGCTGGGCGAAGACGGAATGGGCGCGGTCATAGACGACCTCGGACGCGCGCAGCCCGGCGCCGGGCGTCAGGAAGTACAGGCCCAGCCGGCCGGGCTCGGAAGCGATCGTCGCGGTATCGACCCCGCGCCGGCGCAGCTCGCCGATCACCGCGCCGCCCAGCGGATTGTCCGCCACCGCGGAGATCATCCGCACCGCATGGCCGAGGCAGGCGAGGCCGGTGGCGACATTCGCCTCCGCCCCGCCAACATTCACTTCGAGCTTCGGCGTCTGGAGCAGCAGCTCGCGCCCCGGGGGCGAGAGCCGCAGCATCAGCTCACCGAAAAAGGCGATGCTCATCGCGCCAGCCACCCGCCATCGACCGCCAGGATATGGCCCTGGACATAGTCGGCGGCCGAGGAGGCGAGGAACACCGCCGCGCCACCCATGTCTTCCGGCGAACCCCAGCGACCCGAGGGGATGCGTTCCATGATCTGGCGGTTGCGCGTCTCGTCGGCCTGCAGCGCGGCCGTGTTGTTGGTGGCGATATAGCCCGGGGCAATCGCGTTCACGTTGATGCCCTTGGCCGCCCACTCGTTGGCGAGCAGCTTGGTGAGCCCACCGATGCCCGACTTGGACGCGGTGTAGCTCGGCACGCGGATGCCGCCCTGGAAGGTCAGCATCGAGGCGATGTTGATGATCTTGCCGCCGCCATTGGCGACCATGTGCCTGCCCGCGGCCTGGCACAGGAAGAACACCGACTTCAGGTTGGTATCGACCACCGCGTCCCAATCCTCCTCGGTGAAATCGAGGCTGTCGGCGCGGCGGATGATGCCGGCATTGTTGACCAGGATGTGCAGCCCGCCCAACTTATCCACAGCTTCGTCCACAACCCTGCCCACAGGCTCGATGGTCGAGAGATCGGCCGAGATGATCTCGGCGCGGCGGCCGAGCGCGCGGACCTTCTCCACCGTCTCCTGCGCCGGCGTGCGGCCCACGGCGGCGACGTCGGCGCCGGCCGCGGCAAGCGCCAGCGCGATGCCCTGGCCGATGCCGGTATTGGCGCCGGTGACAACCGCGACGCGGCCAGTGAGGTCGAAAGGATTGGTCATTTTACCTCGTCATTCCCGCGAAAGCGGGAACCCATCTCCCGCCGTCGCACCAAGATCATCCGTAGGAGAGGGCCCCCGCTTTCGCGGGGGTGACGATCAAGCCAGCTGGCAGATGTCCAGCACGTTCATGTCGGTATAGTCCTGGTTCTCGCCGGCCATCGCCCAGATGAAGGCATAGGCCTTGGTCCCCGAACCCATATGGACCGACCAGGGCGGGCTGATCACCGCTTCCTCGTTCTGGACCACGATGTGCCGCAGCGCATCCTCCTGGCCCATATAGTGGAACACGCGGTCCTTCGCGAGATCGTCGAGCTCGAAATACAGGTAGATCTCGCTGCGGCGCTCATGGATGTGCGGAGGCATGGTGTTCCACACCGAACCCGGCTTGAGCACGGTCAGGCCCATCACCAGCTGCGCGCTGTCGCACACGCCGGGGATGACGAGCTGGTAGATCGAGCGCTCGTTCGACTCCTCCAGCGTGCCGCGGTCCAGCCGGTTCGCGTCGGCGATGCCGAGCTTGCGGGTCTGGAAGCCCTTATGCGCCGGGCACGAGACCAGGTAGAAGCGCGCGCCGTCGCCCGAGAACTGCACGTCCTTGGCGCCCATCGTCACGTACAGGCAGTCCTTGTTGCCGAGCGTGAAGCTCTCGCCATCGACGGTCACGGTGCCTTCGGCGCCGCTGATGTTGACCACCGCCAGCTCGCGGCGCTCGAGGAACGGATGGCCAGCCGCGGACGCCGGCTCGGTCTGGTCCGGCAGCTTCACCGAGCCGCTGGCCACCGCCACGCCGCCGATCACCATGCGATCGGCATGGGTGTAGTTCAGCACGACCTCGCCGTCGCGGAACAGGTCCGTGATCAGGTAGCGGTCACGCAGCTCCTCGTTCGAGACGCACTCCATCATGTCGGGGTGCGTGGCATAATAGGTACGGTCGAACATGGATGACTCCGTTGGTTGGATCAGGCTGCGGCGGCGACGGGCGCCGGCGCTTGTTGGTCGAGCTTGTACGCCTCGCGCACCAGCCCGTTGGTCAGTTCGTAGGCCAGCTCGGCAGCTTCCCAGTCGAGCAGCCGCCCTTCGGCGACCAGCCGCGCGAGGAAGGCGCAATCGACGCGGCGCGCGACATCGTGGCGCGCCGGGATCGAGAGGAAGGCGCGCGTATCGTCGTTGAAGCCGACGGTGTTGTAGAAGCCGGCGGTCTCGGTCACCTGCTCGCGGAAGCGGCGCATGCCTTCCGGGCTATCGTGGAACCACCAGCTCGGGCCGAGCTTGAGGCACGGATAATGGCCGGCCAGCGGCGCCAGCTCGCGGGAATAGACGGTCTCGTCGAGCGTGAAGAGGATGATCGAGAGATCGGTCGAGGTGCCGAACCGGTCGAGCAGCGGCTTCAGGCCATGCACATAATCGGTGCGCATCGGGATGTCCGCGCCCTTGTCGCGGCCATGACTCTCGAACAGCCCGCCATTGTGGTTGCGGAAGCTGCCGGGGTGGATCTGCATCACCATCCCGTCCTCGACGCTCATCGCCGCCATCTCGGTCAGCATCTGGGCACGGAACAGCTCGGCGTCGCTCGGCGTCCAGTTGTTCGACAGGATCGTGCGGAACAGCCGCTCGGCCTCGTCCTTGGAAAGGTTCGCCGTGGCGGCCGTCGGATGGCCATGATCGGTCGCGGTGGCGCCGGCGGCGCGGAAATCGGCACGGCGCTTGCGATGCGCGGCGAGATAGCCGTCCCAGCTGTACACGTCCTCGCCGGTCTTCTCGGCGAAGATCTTCATCGCGCCGGCGAACTGCTCATGCTCGACGTCGATCACCGCATCGGGGCGATAGGTGGTGACCACCCGGCCCTCCCAGCCACTGGCCTGGATCGCATGGTGCGGGGACAGATCGTCCTGCGGCCCCTCGGTGGTGGCGAGGAAGCCGATGTTGAAGCGATCGAACAGCGCCCGCGGCTTGAACGCGTCGGTCGCCAGCTTCTCGTTGATCGTGTCGTAATAATGATCGGCGGTGGAGGCATCGAGCGCCACGTCGAAGCCGAACACCTCGCCGAACACATGGCTCAGCCACATCGAGGAAGGGGTGCCGCGGAACAGATACATATGCTCGGCAAAGGTCCGCCACGCCTCGCGCGGATCGGTCGCCGGCATGCCCGCCTTGCTCGGCACGCAGAGCGCGTCGAGCGACACGCCCTGCGAATAGAGCATGCGGTAGATATAGTGATCCGGCGAGAGCAGCAGCTCGGTGGCGTTCGACCAGTTGGCGTTGGTCGAGAACCAGGTCGGATCGGTGTGCCCGTGCGGGCTGATGATCGGCAGCCCGGCCACCTCGGCATAGAGCGCACGCGCGATACGCCGCGTATTCTCCTCCGCCGGGAACAGCCGGTCAGGGTCAAGCTTCAGGGGCCGGGCCATCTCTCAATCCTCTCTTTTACGCGACGTCCGCGCGCTCGAGGCGCGGCGAAAGCAGGTGGATCGAAAGTAGCGCCAGGAAGTACGCCGCACCCGCGACGATGAAGAGCGGCGCGTAGCTGCCGATCACGTCGAGCACATAGCCCGCGTACTTCGAGAAGACCATGCCGCCCACGGCACCCACGGTGCCGCCGATCCCGATCACCGAGCCCACCGCGAAGCGGGGCACAGTGTCCGACGGGATGGTGTAGAGCGTCGCCGAGAAGCTCTGGTGCGCAGCCGCGGCCACGCCGACGACGAACACGCTGAGCCAGAGATTGCCGTAGAAGGTGGTGAACATCACCGGCAGCACGAAGCAGGCCGAGATCAGCATGGTCAGCTTGCGCGCCTTGTTCACGCTCATGCCGGTCGCCATCAGCTTGCCCGAGAGCCAGCCGCCCGCAATCGAGCCGACGTCGGAGATCAGATAGATCGCACCCAGCGCGATCGCCGCGGTCGGCGTGTCCCAGCTCGTCAGGTTCAGGCCATATTCCTTGCCCAGCCAGCTCGGCAGCCAGAACAGGTAGAACCACCAGATCGGGTCGATGAAGAACTTGCCGAGCGCAAATGCCCAGGTTTCCTTGGTGCGGAGCAGCTTGCCCCACAGGTTCTTCACCTTCACTTCGGGATCGGCAGGATCCTGGGTGATATAGGCGAGTTCGGTGGCGCCCACCTTGGGGTGGTCGGCCGGCTTGTCGCGGAAGATGGCGAGCCAGGCGATCAGCCAGACAATGCCGAACACGCCGGTGATCACGAAGGTCATGCGCCAGCCGAATGCCGGCACCATCGCCCAGATCAGCAGCGGCGTCAGGATCGCGCCGACATTCGAGCCGGCGTTGAACAGACCGACCGCGAAGGCGCGTTCCTTGGCCGGGAACCAGTCCGCGACGGTCTTCACACCCGCCGGGAAGTTGCCCGATTCACCGATGCCCAGGCCGAAACGGGCCAGGGTGAACTGCATGACGCTGTGCACGCCGCCATGCGCCACATGCGCGATCGTCCAGATCACGACGGCGATAGCGTAGCCGAAGCGCGCGCCGATCGCATCGACGATCTTGCCGAAGGCGAGATAGCCGATCGCGTAGGCCGCCTGGAAGTAGAAGACGATGTTGGCGTAGTCGGTCTCGGACCAGCCGAGTTCCTTGGAGAGATCGGGCTTGAGCACCGCAATCATCTGCCGGTCGACATAGTTGATCGCGGTGGCGGCGAAGAGCAGCCCCACGATCACCCAGCGGTAGCGACCGACGCGCGATACCGCGCCGGAGACTGCCGCCTCTCCCTTACTCGCCATCATTCTCTCCCTTTTATTTTTCTTCCGCGACCGCCGAATCAGGCGTCGTGAATGCCGACGATACGGCACCTGACGCTGTAATCATCGGCGAACCGCGCCTCCACCAGTTCGCCGACGCGAACTGGGTGGACGCCCGTGACGGCACCAGTGGAGATCCACTGGCCCTTCGCGAGCGGAAGCTGCCGGTTAGCCGCAAGCTCGAACAGGAAGCGAACGGCACCGAACGGACCGTCGAGCATGGTGCTCGCAGTCGCCTCGCCGGCCACCTCCCCGTCGATTGTTAGCGCTACCGGCCACTCAAGGAAATCCGTGCCGTGCGGAATTTCCGCACCGATCACGAGGCCGTTATTGTTGCCGAAGTCGGAGACGGTCACGGCCGGGCCATGTTCGTTGATCCCCGGAAAGGGCGAGCTCGCCACTTCGATGCCGACATGGACGGCGTCGACATATTCGGCGACTTCCGCGTTGGTCCAGGGGCGGTCGAAATTCGCGGGCAGATCGCCCAGGCGCAGCAGATATTCCGCCTCGCCAGCCGCGAAACCGCGCTCGAACACCGGCATCACCGGCACGTCGCCTTCGGCAGCGGTCACCACCGAATCGGCGAAGATCGGGCCGGCCAGGCGGTTCGAGCCATAGGTGTCGTCCAGCGGCGCGGGAATCTTGCCTACCTTCCAGCCGGCAACCGCGTCGCCGAACAGCGCGATCGCGCGTTCCTGGATGCCGTAAGCCTCGTCGAGCGTACCGGGCAGCTCGCCCGGATAGTCGATCGGTGCATTTCCTGCCTGTCGGGCCGCGACAAATGCTTGGGCGATGGCCTCGGCCGGTTCACGTCCTTCAATCAACGGTAAATCCCCTGCTCCGGTCGCGTGAGAGTCGCCCGCCATGTCTCGACCGCACAAACGCAGCCGTCGCCCGACATCGCCATTCCACCCGCTTCGCCGTGATCCATGGACCGCTCGCCTCCCGCGATCCGCGAATATGGGGAGAAGACAGGCCGGAACCGGTGCCGGACCATGTCGAGTAACTTGCGCGCGATCTCCTCTCCGAGTGGCCACGGCCGGCTTTGCGCGGGTCCGTGGATGTCCTGATCATGCTACCGGTGTCAGATACGCTCGTCAACGCATGTTGGAGCCCCCGTCGCATTGGTAGCGGAAACATCCGAACGGCCGCACCCCGCCCCTTCCGCCCACGAGCGGGCCTTCGGACGATTTCAATTCAGACACGGCCGGGAAATGAGAAAGCGGTTGCCACCGGTGTCAGGCGCCGCCATGCTTGACAGCGGAGACGGCAAAGACCGTCCTGTACGTTCAGAGAGGCATGTCATGATCCGCACCTCCACCAGCATCGCCCTGGCCTGGGTGCTCGCGCTCGCCGCGAGCCCCGCCCTTGCGCAAACAGCGGATGACGGCCTGCTCTTCCGCGCATCTGGCGACCGGAACGGCACGGCGGAGGTGGCACGCGGCGACGCGGTGCCCAATTTCCAGTCCAAGGTCACCAATGTCGCCGATGGCGCGATCGGCGGCGCCTTCCGCTGGGCCGATGACGGCTACATCGCCTGGAATGCGCCGGGGAACATCGAGGCGCAGCGCGGCACCCTCTCCTTCTTCTGGCGCGCCCGCGAGCCACTCGGCGAAGCGCCCTTCGTGATCTTCCGCACCGGCTTCGCGGATCATTCGAGCTGGGACATGGCATTCCTGCGCATCGACTGGAACGGCCATGGCTTCGACGCCTTCGTGACCGATGCGAACCTCTCGCGCGTCCGCGTCTCGTTCCGCATGCCCGAAGTCCCGGCCGCCGATGCCTGGCACCACATCGCCTTCGCCTGGGACGAAGCCGTGGGCGTCCGACTGTTCGTCGACGGCAAGGAAGCCGCCCGCAAGGACCAGAAGGCCGATCTCGATTCGGGGCTCGACCAGTTTGGCCTGGCTGGCCGGATCATGGCGCCGCACCAGGTGCAGAGCCGGTACAATTTCATGCGCGGCAGCGATGTCGACGAGTTGCGCGTCTACAACCGCATGCTCGACGGCGCCGGCATTGCCGCGCTCGCCGCCAAGGCCGAGCCCGTGCCCCAGCCCGTCGTAGATGCGACCGGCAAGCGCACCGCCTGGCTCCACCGCTTCGGCTGGGACGCGGCCTCGCCGCCGGTCCTCGCCGACAAGGTCACCAGCGTCCGCAAGGTCGAGTTCGCCGACGCCAAGGACCTGAAGGAATGGATGTGGAAGGGCGTGGACGGCATTGCCGAGACCACCTGGCCCGGCGTCTACAACCGCTCGAAGCTGCCCGGCCGCGATGATTATTTCGAGCTGCCCGACTGGAACGTCTATGTGCAGGGCGGCAAGACCTACACGCTGAGCGTCCCGGCCGCCGAGAAGTTCAACCGCGTCGAGATCCGCGGCGCCGCCTATGGCGCGCTCGACTACAGCACCGACGGCACCAGTTTCCGCCCGCTCGCAAAGCGCCCCCAGGGCGTCGTCCGCAGCGTCACCGCGCTCGGCGAGGCGCAGGGCGGCACGCTCCGCTTCACCAATGTGATGCAGGAGCAGCCGATCCAGGAGATCTGGGCCTATGATGTCGGCACCGCAAAGGAGCCCGAGGGCAGCTTCAAGCTGAGCTACACGGTGGATGCCAAGGTCTCCGCCGATCTCGCCGCGCTCGAACCGCTCAACAGGTTTATCCGTGGCCGCTATCCCGCCGACGAGCGCAACACCGTGCTCGCCTTGCCCCCGGGCGCCGGCTCGGCCGCGGCCGGCGCGGGCAGCGCCGCCTCGACTGGCGCCGCCGCGCATGTCGAAGGCGCGATGCCGATCGTCCATGTCCTGATTCCCTCGGGCTTCGGCGACGCCTTCCCGGGCCGCGCCCTTGCCCGCGCCTGGAACTACGGCTGGGAGAACAGCCGCGACGGGCTCGACGGCATCGCGCTCGACATCCCCGCCCTGAAGGCCACGCCCGGCAAGGACGGGCTGATCCCGCTTAACATCAAGGTGAAGGACCCGATCTGGCCGGGCCGCGACATGATCGACCTATCGGTCTCGGTCCGCCCGAACGAGGCCCGCACGCTCTGGCTCGATCTCCGCGACCGCATCCTCACCAACGACAGCCTCTATCTCTCCGTCGCCTCCGCCGCGCCGGACTTCGGCCCGGCATCGCTCGACGGGATGAACATCCGCCTGGTCTTCAAGGACCGCGCCGCGGCCCTCCCCGAGCACGTCGCCGACCGATTCAACCAGGTGAAGGACAATTGGGCCTTCCTGGTCGAGGAACACACCGCCTCGAAGCGCGAGGGGCTGTACCGCCGCGTCTTCGCCGATGCCAGTGACCTGCTGCGCGTCGATCCCGACAATCTCGAGGGACGCCGCTACTGGGCGGACATCAGCTACGGCGCGCAGAACCTGCCCGAGTTCAAGCAGCCTGAACCACCTCAGGGCGTGCCGCTCTGGGCCTTCCGCCAGCTCGAGGACCTCCGGATCACCCGCCAGTTCGTCAACTGGTGGATCGACAATCGCCAGGTCCCGTATGGCGATTTCGGCGGCGGCATCTCGGACGATACCGACCTGACCCAGCAATGGCCGGGTCTGGCGCTGATGGGCGTCGATCCGGACAAGATCAACGCCTCGCTCCGCGCGCTTTCGGACGCCGTCTACACCAACGGCATGATGGTGAACGGCCTCGGCCACATCACCACCGACGAGCTCCACGCCTATGAGGAGGGCATGAACTCGGACGCCGAGCGGCTCTACCTCAACTGGGGCGAGCCCAAATCGGTCGAGCGGCTGATGGCGACGGTGAAGGCGCTGAAGACCGTCATCCTGCCCAACCCCGCCGGCCATATGCACTTCGCCAGCAACTGGTATGGTGCGCAGAAGATCTACCGCGAGGGGCCGTTCGAATGGCAGAAGCCCTATAGCTGGGTCGTCCTCCACGCCCCCACGCTGATCGGCGTCTATAACGGCAACCCCGATGCCCGCGGCCTGATCACCGGCACGGTCGACGGGCTGCTCGCGCACGGCAAGCGGGACGCCAAGGGCAATTGGAGCTATCCCAACGAGATCAACTGGCGCAGCGATGCCGAGCGCGCAGGCGATGGCGGCGGCGCTTCCACCCCGATGCAGGCCGTGTGGTCGGCATACCGTTTCACCGGCGATGCCAAGTACCTCACCCCCATCCTCGCCCGCATCGCCAAGGGTGGCCCCGCCTCGGTACAGGACATCAACGAGAACGTCGTCAAGCTGCTCGGCGGCGACAAGGACTGGTCGAAGACGCTCACCGACAGGGCGAAGAAGGGCGGCGCCTTCGAGCAATGGGCCGCCTGGGACTCGACTGGCGACACCCGATACCTGGAATCGCTCCACGCCGCGGCGATCGAGGACAAGGCGCAGCGCCAGTACATGTACACCGAGGGCCATTGGTGGTCCGACCGTGTCGACCAGCCCAACGAAATCCTCCAGCGCGAGCGCCTCGGCGGCATCGCGCTGCGCCGGAACCAGACCTGGCCAGGCAATGCGGTGAGCTGGCGCTTCAACGATCCCGAAGGCGCGCTCAAGACGGCTATCCTCGTCCCCGGCGCCACGCCGACCCACTTCAAGGTCATCGCCTACAATAGCGGCGACACGCCCCAGAGCGCGGAGATGTCGACCTGGAACGTGGCCGCAGGCGAATGGGAGATGGTGGCGAACGGCACCACTACCCCCCTCCATCTCGAGCGTAGCGCCTCCACCCGGGTGACCTTCGCGCCGCACGCCACGACGGAGATCGAGTTCACCCTCAAGACCCCAGGCGAAGAAGTCGCAACGCGTGCGGACCTCGGCATTGGCAATGACGATGTCGTGGTGAAGGGCGGCAAGCTCGCTGTCACGGTTCATAGTCTCGGCGCGAAGGACGCCGCAGGCGGCACGCTCATCGTCGAGGACGCTTCGGGCAAGACGCTGGCGAGCGCGCCTGTCCCCGCCCTCGCCGCGCCGCTCGACCTCACGCCCAGGACCGCGACGGTGCGCCTCTCGCTTCCCAAGGGCGCGGCACGCGTCCGCGTTGCGCTCCCCGGCAATGCCCCGGAGGTGACGCAGCGGAACAATGTGGTGAAGCTGCCCAACTGATCCGGAGGACCGCGATGCAACGCCGTCAGTTCCTCGCCGCCGCCAGTGTCGCCGCGCTTCCGTGCATCGCACTGGCTGCCCCCGATCGCGACGCCGAGCTGCGCGCGATGCTCGACGGGCTTTCCGGCACCCCTTCGGTGAGGCTGGGCCGGGTCTCCGGATTCGATCCGGACGGCCTTTCCGCCTCGTCCCGGATCGACCTGGAGACGGTCCGCGCCGGGCTCGAGGCCGATTCCGCGATGATCCGGCTGTTCCCCATCGGGCGCTTCGGCCGTTCGCCCTATGTGATCGCGCCCAATGCGGGCGCCTGGCGTGAAGCCGCCCCGTCCGCGCAACGAGTCGAGGCCGAGACCGCGCAGATCGAAGCCGATGCCCGGCGCGGCGTGATCCTCCCCGCGCCGCTGCTCGCGAAAACGCGCGCTGGTATCGGCGCGGCCGCCGACAAGGCTGGCGGTGCCGCTGCCCAGGCCTTGCGCAAACAGGCAGCGCTGCTCGCCGAGCTTGCCGCCAGGGCGCCCGCCGAGCCGGGAACCGGACGCTTCCCAGGCGGCCGCGACTATTTCGCACTGCTGCTCGAACGCCATTACGGCCGGATCGACCCGGCGGAAGCGCACCGGATCATGCTCCACAAGGCCCGCGCGCTCACTGCCCGCGCCGATACCGTCCTCAGGCGCCTGGGTTATACTAGGGGCAGCGTCGGCGCGCGGATCAGCGCGGCGTTCAAGGACCCGCGCTTCCTCTACAGCGACGACGATGCCGGCCGAGACCGCGCGGTCGCCGACATGAACGCCTGGCTGGCCAGGGTGCCAACCCGACTTCCCGCCCTGTTCGGCCCGCTGCCGCCCCAGTGCCTGAACGTCGCCACGGTACGGATGACGCGGGCCGAGGAAGCCGAAGGCAAGCAGGGCTATCGCACCGTCCCCACCGCCACCACGCCCGGCGCCTATTATCCCGACCTCAAGCGCATCCGCGATCGGCCGTCCTGGACGCTGCCCGCCGTGGTTCATCACGAATTGCTGCCCGGCCACATGGTCCAGCTACCGATCGAGGCGGCAGCCAATCCCCACCCGCTGCGACTCGAATATGCCCCCGCCTTTGCCGAGGGCTGGGCGATCTACACCGAGCAGCTGATGGCCGCGGAAGGCGCCTTTTCCGGCGACGATCATGCCCTTCTGGGGCATTTGCACTGGCTGCTGTTCCGGATCGGTCGCGGACTGGTTGACACCGGTGTCCATATCGGACAAGAAACCCTTGCACAGACGAGCGCGAAGCTCGCCACATTGCAGGGAGAGGCAGCCTATTTCGCGCCGATGGCGCAGGATATCGAGCGAATCTGCATTGAACCCGCCATGCGCGCCGCGGAGGCGCTCACCTGGCTGGGGCTGGCCCGCAAGGGAGCTGCTGCACAGCGCAACGGTCCGGAATCGCTCAGGAAATTCCATCGCAAGGTGCTGGCCGACGGCCGCAAGCGCTTCGCGATGATCGGATAGAGCCGACGCAAGCCGGCCAGGACGAACAGAGAGCCGGCATCAGCCGGCCAAGACACCAGGCGAGCCGCGTGCGCGGCGGGACCTGGGACACTGACCATGGGAGAATTGGGATGCGTAAAGGGATTATCAGGCGGAATCTGTGGTGTGCCGGCGCTTCGCTGGCGGTGATTGCCGGCGCGGGCATCGCGTCTCCGGCGCTGGCGCAGGACGCGCAGGCGCCCGCCCCCGCCGACACGACCGTGCAGGAGCAGGATCAGGCCACCGAAGGCGCCATCGTTGTCACCGGTTTCCGTCAGTCGCTGCAGAAAGCGCTGAACCTCAAAAAGGACTCGGTTTCCTCGGTCGACGCGATCGTCGCGGAAGACATCGCCAAGTTCCCGGACCAGAATCTCGCGGAATCGCTGCAGCGCATCCCCGGCATCTCGATCCAGCGTGACGCCGGCGAGGGTCGTGCGATCACCGTGCGCGGCCTCAGCGCGCAGTTCACGCGCGTTCGCCTCAACGGCCTCGAAACCGTGGCGACCTCGACCGATGGCGCCTCGGCAAATCGCGACCGCTCGTTCGACTTCAACGTGTTCGCCTCGGAGCTGTTCAGCTCGCTGGTCGTTCACAAGACCGCGGAAGCCTCGCTCGACGAAGGCTCGCTCGGCGCAGTCGTCGATCTGAACACCGGCAATCCGCTCGGCGGCAAGACCGGCATCACCTTTGTCGGCTCGGTCCAGGGCAGCTATAACGACCTGTCCAAGAACTGGGGTCCGCGTGCTGCCGGCTTGCTCTCCTGGAAGTCCCCGGATGGCACGCTCGGCGCATCGGTATCGGCCGCCTATTCGAAGACCGACAATCTGGAGCTCGGCAATAATTCCGTGCGCTGGGCCCAGGCGTCGTTCGATTCGGTCAACGGCACCTCGTGCTTCGGCACGCCCAATTCGGGCACTGCCTGGCTCGGCAATGCGACCTGCACCAAGGCCGCCCTCGCCTTCCATCCGCGCATCCCGCGCTACGGCATCGTCGAGCACGACCGCGAGCGCCTCGGCCTGACCGGCAGCGTGCAATGGGCGCCGAGCGACGCGACCAAGATCTCGATCGACGGCCTTTATTCGCGATTCAAGGAAACCCGCGAGGAGAAGTGGCTCGAGGTGCTGGCGCGTTCGAACGAGCGCCCGATGGACATCGTGAACCCGGTTTACGACGCCAACAACAACATGGTTTCGGCGACGATCAACGACGCCTGGGTCCGTACCGAGCACTATCTTCGCAAGTCGGATACCGAATTCTACCAGATCGGCGGTACCTGGGATCAGGAGCTGGGCGACAGCTTCCGCTTCACCCTGCTCGGCGGTTTCTCGAAGTCGAGCGCGGACATTCCCGTCGAGACGACGCTGATCCTCGACGATCGCGACGCACAGAATTATCACTACGACTATACCGACATGAAGCGCCCGGTGCTCACCTTCGGCACCAGCGTGGCCGATCCGGCGAACTTCCAGCTTGCCGAAATCCGCGACCGTCCGTCGAACGTCACCAACAAGTTCCGTACCGCGCAGTTGCGCACCGAATGGGACGTGGCCGAGGGCTTCCAGATCAAGTCGGGCGCGATGTACCGTCGCTTCGACTATGACGTGAGGGCATTCCAGCGCGACACTGCGGTGTGCGGCAATGGCGGCCTCGACCTGGTGCTCAAGACGATCACCTGCTCGACCACCTCGACCTTCGGCCCGAACGCGGTCTACGGCTTCCAGGCCACCCCGGCGCTGACCGAGCTGGTCAATCTCGGCAATGCCGGCCAGCCGGCGGGCACCACCACCAACTGGGTGGTCGCGAACATCGATGCGGCCGCGAAATATACTGGCCTCTACAATCGCGCGCTGGCGCTCGACGTCGGCAACAACCGGGCCGTCACGGAAGAGGTGAAGGGCGGCTATCTGCAGTTCGACGCCAAGGGCGAGTTGCTCGGCCTGCGCTACGCGCTCAACGCGGGCATCCGCTATGCCTCGACTGCGCAGACCGCGACCGGCATCAACGGTACCACGCCGGTTACCCTGAAGCGCACCTATGACGACTGGCTGCCGGCGGTTAACCTCGCGCTGTTTCCGACGGAGAAGATCATCCTGCGCGCCGCTGTCGCCGATGTCATGACTCGCCCGACGCTGGGCAGCCTGACCCCGGGCGGCTCGGCCGACGGCTTCAACTACCGTGTCAGCTTCGGCAATCCGAACCTCGACCCCTATCGGGCGACTTCCTACGACCTCGCGGCGGAGTGGTATTTCGCACCGCAGTCGATCTTCTCGGTTGCGCTGTTCAAGAAGGACGTGAAGAGCTTCCCGGTCAGCCAGACGCTCACCGGCCAGACCTTCCTTTCGACGGGTCTGCCCGCGAATGTGCTGGCGGCTTCGTCGCCTGCCTTCCAGAACCCGGCACAGCTGTCGCTGCCGATCTGGACGGTGGTGACCACAATCAACGGTACCGGCGCATCGCTGAAGGGGGCCGAGATCGCGATCCAGGCACCGTTCCGCTTCCTGCCGGGCTTCCTGAAGAACTTTGGCGGCATCGCCAATGTGACCTTCATCGACTCGACGGCGACCTATATGCAGGCGGCGCCGGGCACATCGGTCAACGCCAACGGCACCATCACGCTGCCGAACCTGCCCTTCAAGTCGACGCTCTACGGCGTGTCGAAAAGGGCGTTCAACGCGACGCTCTACTATGAGGACAAGAAGTTCAGCGCTCGCGCCTCGGTCAGCTATCGCGGGCCCTATGTCGATGCCGGCTCGGGCACGGGCAACGTGTTCGAGGGCTACAACGCGATCACCAATGTCGATGCCTCGGTCCGCTACAAGCTGACCGACTGGATCGAGCTGTCGGTCGAGGGCACCAACCTCACCGACGCCTATCGCGACCGCTACACCGACACGGCGGCGAACCGGAACTACGAGTATAATCATTTCGGCCGCACGATCCTGTTCGGCGCCCGCCTGAAGCTCTGATCGCCTCCGCGATCCACTTCGGGGCCGTCGCATCACCCGATGCGGCGGCCCCCTTTCTTTTGACCGCACGCAAGAAAAAAGGCCCGCCGTGGCGGACCTCTTTGCTCTTCTCGCTATCGGAAGATTGGTACGGGTGGTCGGACTCGAACCGACATGTTGTTGCCAACGGCGGATTTTGAGTCCGCTGCGTCTACCATTCCGCCACACCCGCAGCGAAGCGGCTGGCTAGACCATGGGGCGAGCCAGGGCAAGCCGCTGCTGCTGGCGGTCCGAAGCGAAATCGCGCATGGGAAAGCCATGAGTGCAAGCGAACCCATTGGCATCCCCTATGACGGCACCGCGCCCGAAAGCATCGATGCCTGGTCCCGGCTGATCTTCGATGCACTGTCGCCGTGGCCGATCGCCCAGGCCGGCATCTGGACACGCTGGGACCCCGGCTATCTGCTGCTCCAGATAGACAAGTCGGGCGAAACGAAGATCGAACCGATCTTCATTGACAGTGCCGATGGCGCCCTGACCGTGATGTTCGGCTATTGGGAAGACACGCTCCCCGATACCGAAACCGGCTCAACGGAAGAGGATGCAGCCGTAGCGGCGGCACAGGCCGAGCGGCTGGTCGAACAATGGCTGGGCGGTGACTTGCGCACTGCGGTCTATTACCGGGCGGATGGAGAATGGTGCGGCAGCATCGCGATCGAAGGCCCCGACACCGCATTGCAGCTGCGTCACGCAGCATCGGAGCTGCGCCGCTTCGCGCCTGCCCGGGTCGAGCTGCGCAGCCCCGCACGCGAGGACTGGGAGGAGATCGCCATTCCGCCCGATTGGCTGACGCCACCCGGCTGACGGTTCAGCTCCGCGGTGCCTGTCGCCGGTAGCTCAGCGCCTCGGCGACGTGGATGCGCCCCACGCCGTCCGCGCCCGCCAGGTCGGCGATCGTCCGCGCCACGCGCAGCACCCGCGTATAGGCGCGCGCCGACAGCCGCATCGCCTCCGCCGCCTGCGCCAGCAGCTTGCGGCCTGCCTCGTCCGGCGCGGCATGTGCGGTGAGCACATCGCCCTCCGCCTCGGCATTGGTGCGCGCCGGCACGTCCCGATAACGCGCCGCCTGCACCGCCCGCGCCTCCGCCACCCGCGCGGCCACCTCGGCCGATCCCTCTGCGGGCCGGTCGAGAACCAGGTCCGCGGCCGTCACTGGCTGCACCTCGACGTGCAGGTCGATCCGGTCGAGCAGCGGGCCCGAAACCTTGGCCTGGTAATCCGCCGCGCAGCGCGGCGCCCGGGCACAGGCGAGCGCGGGGTCGCCCAGATGCCCGCACCGGCACGGATTCATAGCTGCGACCAGCTGCACCCGTGCGGGAAAGGTAACGTGGGCATTGGCGCGCGCTACGCTCACTACCCCCGCCTCGATCGGCTGGCGCAGCGAATCGAGCACCGCGCGCTGGAATTCGGGCAGCTCGTCGAGGAACAGCACCCCCATATGCGCCAGGCTCACCTCGCCCGGCTTCACCTTGAGCCCGCCCCCGGTGAGCGCCGCCATCGAGGCCGAATGATGGGGCGAGCGAAACGGCCGCGTACGGGTCAGCCGACCGCCCTGCAACGTGCCGGCGACCGAGGCGACCATCGACACCTCCAGCGCCTCCGCGGCATCCAGCGGCGGCAATATGCCCGGCAGGCAGGAGGCGAGCAGCGACTTGCCCGCGCCGGGCGGACCACACATCAGCAGGTTGTGCGCGCCCGCCGCCGCGATCTCGAGCGCCCGGCGCGCAGTCTCCTGCCCCTTCACCTGGGCGAGGTCGGGGCCCGGCACCGGCGGGTCGACCGTGCCGGCTTCGGCCGCGGGCAGCAGCTGGTTGCCCTTGAAATGGTTGAGCAGCGCGATGAGGTCGGGCGCCGCGACGACCTCGACCTGGCCGGCCCAGCTTGCCTCAGGCCCCTGGGCGGCCGGGCAGACCAGCCCCTTGCCCATCTCGGCGGCATGGAGCGCGGCGAGCAGCACGCCGGGACTCGGCGCGATCCGCCCGTCCAGCGCCAGCTCGCCGACCACGACATAGCCCGACAGCGTCTCGGCATCGACCACGCCCATCGCGCCCAGCAGCGCCAGCGCCACCGCCAGGTCGAAATGCGATCCTTCCTTGGGCAGATCGGCGGGCGAGAGGTTGAGGATGATGTGCTTGGGCGGCAGCGCCAGCCCGATCGCGGCCATCGCGGCGCGCACCCGCTCGCGGCTTTCCGCCACTGCCTTGTCGGGCAACCCCACGACGACGAACTTGGGCAGGCCAGCGACGAGGTTGCACTGCACCTCCACCGCCCGCGCTTCCAATCCCAGATAGGCAACCGTCGAAACGCTCGCGACCAAGCCCGCCCCCTTCCCCACAAGCGCCGGACGATAGCGGCCGATTCCGCCGATGCGGCGAGGGATGCGACCGGATCGGATGCATCCCCGCGAACGATGAACCCACTCCCGCGCACGACCAGCCGCGCCGCACGTGTCTTGCACAACCAACACACGATCCCCACCTGCCATCCATGGCACGCAAGCGCAGTCCGCTGGTCCGCACGATCCTGGTCGTCACCGGGTTCGTCGTGATCGCGCTGTCGCCGCTGGTCGGCATCATCCCGGGGCCCGGGGGCATACTGGTGTTCGCCGCCGGACTGGTGCTGGTGCTCCAGAACGCCAATTGGGCGCAGCGGGTGTTCGCGCGGATGAAGCGCCGCTGGCCGCGATTCGGCCGCTACGCCGACATGGCGCTCCGCCGCGGCAGCGCCCGCCGGCGCCGCCAGCGCGAAAAGGACGCCGAAATCGCCCGCGCAGAGGCCGAACTGCTCGGTTTGCGGAACGGAACGCGTTGACTCGTCCGGATCGTCCCCTTATGGGCACCCGACACGCGGCCGCCCCTGTGGTGGCCATTTTACGTTCTAGATACTCGAGGATGAGCGATGAAGCGGACCTTTCAGCCGAGCAACCTGGTGCGTGCGCGCCGGCACGGCTTCCGCAGCCGCATGGCGACCCCGGGCGGCCGCAATGTGATTCGCGCCCGCCGTGCTCGCGGCCGCAAGAAGCTGTCGGCGTAATCACCGACGGTGAAGCCGTGGGCCTTACCCGGCTCACGCAGCGCAAGGATTATCTCGCGGCGAACGCGGGCAAGCGGGCTCCCATGCCCGGCTTCGTCCTGATCGTCCGAGTACGTGACGATGCCGATCCGTTGATGCGGGTCGGCATTACCGTATCCAAGAAAGTCGGCAACGCGGTGATCCGCAACCGGATGAAGCGCCGGTTCCGTGCGCTCGTCCGCGAAGTCCTGCCCGTAGCCGGCTTGCCCGGCGCCGATCACGTGCTGGTCGGCCGGGCCGGCGGCATCGAGCGGCCGTACGACGATCTCAAGGCCGAACTGGCCAAGGCGCTGGGGAAGGTGAAGCGGTGATCGCGCGCCTCCTCATCCTGCTCGCGCGGGCCTGGCAGATCGGCCCTTCGGCGGTGCTGCCGCCCAGCTGCCGCTATCAACCCAGCTGTTCGGCCTATGCAATCGAGGCGCTTCGCCGCTATGGGGCTGTCAAAGGCAGCTGGCTCGCCGTCCGGCGTATCGCCCGCTGCCACCCATGGGGCGGGCACGGCTACGACCCAGTGCCATAAGTTTTTCCGGGGAATCGGTACGTGAAGGAAGACCAGAAGAATTTTCTGCTGTTCGCGGTCATCGCGGGGGTGCTGCTGTTCGCATGGCCCGTGGTCACCAACTGGCTCTTCCCGCAGCAGAAGCAGACCGAGACCACGCAGCTGGTGAACGGCAAGCAGGTCGCGAAGCCGACTCCGGGCACCGCCGGCCCCAATGCCGATTCGCCCGCCGCGATGCGCGATCGCGCGATCGTGCTGGCCGAGACACCGCGCATCGCGATCGACACGCCGTCGCTCCGGGGCTCGATCAACCTCAAGGGCGCCCGGATCGATGATCTCGTCCTGGTCGAATATGCCGAGACGGTCGCGAAGAAGTCGCCGCCGATCCGCCTGCTCTCGCCCAGCGGCGCGCAGGGCGCCTATTTCGCCCAGTTCGGCTGGCAGGGCGCCGGCGTCCAGGCGCCGGACCAGAACACCGTGTGGCAGGCGAGCGGCGCCAAGCTGACGCCCACCACTCCCGTCACCCTGACCACGAAGACCGCCACCGGACAGGTCTTCCGCATCGAGCTGTCGGTCGACAAGGACTATATGTTCACCGTCCGCCAGACGGTCGCGAATGTCGGCCAGGCGCCGGTCACCGTAACGCCCTACGCCCTGGTTTCGCGCTCGGAGCGTTCGAAGGACGTCGACCAGTGGGCCGCGCATGTCGGCCCGATCGCAGTCGCGCAGGGCGCCGCCAAGTACATCAACTGGGGCGATATCGAGACGACGCCGACCCAGCTCAGCACCACCGGCGGCTGGATCGGCTATAGCGACCATTACTGGCTGACCGCCCTCGTCCCCGATCAGCGCGTGCCCGTCTCGCTCCAGCAGCGCGGCACCGCCAAGCAGACCTATCAGGCCGATTACAGCCTGTCGGACGCGCTCAATGTCGCGCCGGGCAAGAAGGTCACCTATTCCAGCCGCTTCTTCGCCGGCGCGAAGGAAGTGAAGACGCTCGAAGCCTATCAGAAGGACCTCGGCATCGTGCAGTTCGATCGTGCGATCGACTGGGGCTGGTTCGGCATGATCGAGCAGCCGATCTTCTACTATCTCGACTGGCTGTTCCGCCTGGTCGGCAATTTCGGCGTGGCGATCATCCTGCTGACGATCACCATCCGCGGCCTGCTCTTCCCGATCGCCCACAAGCAGTTCGAGTCGATGGCGCGCATGCGCGTCATCCAGCCGAAGATGAAGGCGCTGCAGGAACGCTACAAGGACGACAAGCAGCGCCAGCAGCAGGAGATCATGAAGCTCTACAAGGAAGAGAAGGTGAACCCGCTCGCGGGCTGCCTCCCGATCCTGCTGCAGATTCCGATCATGTTCGCGCTCTACAAGGTGCTGCTGCTCACGATCGAAATGCGCCACCAGCCGTTCGCGCTGTGGATCCGCGATCTTTCGGCGCCCGATCCCGCGACGATCATCAACCTGTTCGGCTATCTCCACTTCACCCCGCCGGGCTTCCTGGCGATCGGTGTGGTGCCGGTGCTGCTCGGCGTGTCGATGTACTTCCAGATGAAGTTCAACCCGGCCCCGATGGACGAGATCCAGAAGCAGGTCTTCGCGATCATGCCGTGGATGCTGATGTTCATGATGGCGCCATTCGCCGTCGGTCTGCAGATCTACTGGATCACCTCGAACTGCATCACCATCCTGCAGCAGCAGTGGCTCTATTCGCGCCACCCGGTGCTGAAGCAGCCGATGAAGAAGGAAGCGAAGGCCAAGTGAGCGGGTTCGACGACGATCAGATCGAGGCCGCGCGGAAGATCTTCGCCGGCCCGATCACGTTCCTGAAATCGGCGCCCAAGCTCGAGCACCTCCCCAGCCCGGTGGTGCCCGAGGTGGCGTTCGCCGGTCGCTCGAACGTGGGCAAGTCGTCGCTGATCAACGCGCTGACCAACCGCAACACGCTGGCACGCACCTCGAACACCCCGGGGCGCACGCAGGAGCTGAACTTCTTCGACGTCGGCACCCCGCTCAAGTTCCGCCTGGTCGACATGCCCGGCTACGGCTTCGCCAAGGCGCCCAAGGACATGCAGCGCCAGTGGCGCTACCTGGTGAACGACTTCCTGCGCGGGCGCGACGTGCTCAAGCGCGCGCTGGTGCTGATCGACAGCCGCCACGGCATCAAGGACGTCGACAACGAGATCCTCGACATGCTCGACACGGCGGCGGTGAGCTACCGGATCGTCCTGACCAAGACGGACAAGATCAAGGCGACCGAGCTGGCGGACGTCCTCGCCGACACCCAGGCGCAGGCCCGCAAGCGCCCCGCCGCGCATCCGGACATCATCTCGACCTCGTCGGAAAAGGGCATGGGCATCCCCGAACTGCGCGCCGCGGTGCTCGAGGCGATCGGATGAGCAGCGGCGCCGACGCGCTGCTCTTCTCCTATGGCACGCTCCAGCTGGCGAGCGTGCAGCTGAGCCAGTTCGGCCGCCTGCTCGAAGGCACCGACGACACGCTCCATGGCTGGCGCCAGACCGAGATCACGATCCGCGATCCCGACGTGCTCGAAGCCAGCGGCATCGAGGTGCACCTGGCCCTGGTCCCCGATGCCGACGCCCCGCCCATCCCCGGCAAGGTCTTCCGCCTGACGCCCGAGGAACTGGCCGCGGCAGACGTGTACGAGAGCGAGAATTACGTGCGCGTCGAAGCCCCGCTGGCGAGCGGCGCGACTGCGTGGGTTTACGTGAAGGCGTAAAATTCCTCCCCCAGCTTGCTGGGGGAGGGGGACCGCGACGCGCCAGCGTCGGGGTGGAGGGGCGCGGCGGTTTGCCGCCACTCCTGCGCTGGCCCCTCCACCATTCGCTGCGCGAATGGTCCCCCTCCCCGAGACAAGCTCGGGGAGGAATGAGTAGACCTCTCCCCCCAACCGCGCCACACTCCCCGCCAACCGGAGGGGATCGCCAATGACCGATGCGCCCAGCGCACCCGCCCGCCTTGGCGGGCTCGACCTGTTCCGCGGGCTGACCGTGGCCTTCATGGTGATCGTCAACACGCCGGGCAGCTGGGCGCATGTCTGGTGGCCGCTCGATCATGCCGAGTGGCACGGCTTCACCCCGACCGACCTGGTCTTCCCCGCCTTTCTCTGCGCGATGGGTGTGGCGCTCGGCCTGTCCTTCCCCCGCCGCATCGACGCAAAGCTCTGGAATCGCGTACTTCGGCGTACGCTATTGCTAATCATTATCGGATGGGCGTGGCAGATGCTCGCCCGGCCCGGCCTTGCCGACTTCCGGGTGTTCGGCGTGCTCCCCCGCCTCGGCCTCTGCTATGGCCTCGCCGCCATGCTGGCGATCCTCACGGCGCGCAAGGACGCCGAAGGGCGGGCCCATCTGAGCGCCTCCGCCCTCGGCATCGCCAGCGCCGTCATCCTGCTCGGCTATTGGGCGCTGCTCAGCTTCGTCCCCACCCCCGGCCATGTCGCGGGCGACCTGAGCCCCGAGGGCAATCTGGCGGGCTATGTCGACCGGATCGCCGTCACCACCCACCACATGTACCGCATGGGCACCGATGCGGCGGGCAATGTGGTCTATGATCCCGAGGGGCTGCTCTCCACCCTTCCCGCCCTGGTCAACGTCCTGCTCGGCGCCTTGGGGGCGCTGTGGTGGAAGGCCGCGCCCGATCGCGCGACGATGCGCATCCTGCTCGCCGGCATCGCCCTCGCCGCGCTCGGCTATGCCTTCTCCTTCGCCTTCCCGCTCAACAAGAAGCTGTGGACCAGCAGCTTCGCGCTGTGGACCTCGGGCCTGTCGGCGATCCTGTTCACCGGCTGCATCGTCGCATCGCGGAGCGCCGCGGTGCGCAAGGCGCTCTGGCCGCTCGACGTGCTGGGGATGAACGCGATCCTCGGCTATCTCCTCTCGCTGCTGCTCTCGCTCGCCGCGATGCGCACCGGCTTCCAGGCCTGGGCGTGGGACGGCCTTGCCGCCTTGCTCCCCGGCAACCTCCTCCTCGCCTCCTTCCTCTTCGCGCTGGCGACGTTGCTGCTCGTGATCGCCCTGCTCATCCCGCTCCACCGTCGTGGAATCCATATGCGACTGTAAACGGGCTGGTAACCATGCACGGTTACAGCGGGCCAGATGGGAGAGGCGAGACTCGAGGCCCTGAAGGGGGCGTTCTGGGGCAGATGGGCGGCACTGCCGACCAGCCTGATGCGCGCCCATGGCATCGCCATCCAGCGCGCCTATCCCGTGTCCTTCGTCGCCAGCATCTTCGTCAGCCTGCTGCTGATCCTGACGATCCACGGCAATGGCTATCTGCCCTGGCAGATCTCCACCTTCTCGCTCCACCTCGCGATCAGCACCGCGGCGCTCGTCCGCTGGCGCAACGGCCGTGCCCGCGACTGGCAGGTCACAGACACCGGCGCCACCCTGCGCGCCACGGTGATCGAGGCCGCCGCCGTGGCGCTCGGCTGGTTCCTGTTCCTGTCGACGCTCGGCCTGGGCGCCACCGACCAGCAGTTGATCGTCACCACGACGACCATCGCCGGCGTCGCCGCGATCGGGGCGCTGCGCTATGCGCCGCTGCCGCCGGCCAGCCTCGCCTATCTCGGCATCGCGGTGGTGATCTGCGCGCTCTATGCCATCTTCGCCAACATCCCGGCAGGCGTGTTCGTCTTTTTGGCGGTTTTCGTCGTGCTGCTCGCCCGCACCGTGATCGGCCAGGCCGCGCTGGTCAGCGAGCAGTTCGCCCAGGGCGAGGCGCTTGCCCGCGCCGCCAGCGAACGCGATCTGCTGCGTGCTGCCGCCCAGCGCGAGGAGCTCCAGCAGGCTGCCTCCGCCGCCGAGGCCCGCCACCGCGCGCAGATCGACAGCGAGCGCGATCGTCGCACCGAGATCGCCCGCATCGCCGACCAGTTCGAGCGCCGGTTCGTCTCCGCGATCAGCGAGCTCGCCGCCGCCGCCGAGCAGACCCGCGTCTCGGCCGATGGGCTCAAGACCTCCACCCTCGCCACGCATGACGAGATCCGCGGCATGGCCGGCCGCGCTGCGCGGGCCGATACCGGCGCTTCCACCCTGCTCGAGGAATCGGCCAATCTCGGCCTGTCGCTCGTCGCGGTGGAGGCCAGCCTCGGTGCCCAGGCCGAGACCACCGCGCATCTCCACGACCTTTCCCGCTCGGCCGATGCCCGCTTCGCCACCCTGGTCGAGCACAGCGCCAGCGTCGGCAGCATCGCCGACATGATCGCTGAGATCGCCGCGCGCACCAATCTGCTCGCGCTCAACGCCAGCATCGAGGCAGCCCGTGCCGGCGAGGCGGGCCGCGGCTTCGCGATCGTCGCGCAGGAAGTGAAGAGCCTCGCCGCCCAGACCGCGCATGCCACCGGCGACATCCGCGCCCAGCTCACCCGGATGAGCGACGCGGTGCAGGCGACCACCTCGATCGTCGGCGAGATGCGCGGCAGCTTCGACCGGATCGGCGAAGTCGGCGGCGCGGTCGGCGATGCGATGACCCGCCAGGGCGACGTGATCCGATCGATCCAGAGCTATGCCGGCACCGCCGCCTCGCTCACCGCCGATCTCCAGGCCGGGGTCGCCAGCGCCGAGAGCGCCACCGATGCCGCTGCTCGCACCACCGCGGAGATGGACGCGGCCACCGACGAGCTGGTCGGCCAGGCCCGCCGCCTGCTCGGCGAGATGCAGCGCTTCCTTGGAACGCTGCGCGCGGCCTAGGCCATGGCCAGCCGCGTGCCCGGCTTCTCCGCCCGAGCCGCCAGGATCGCCACCGCCGCCACGAGCCCGAAGGCGCCGGCCACCAGGAACGCCGGGGTATAGGTCCCCGTCCAGGCGCGCACCGCACCGGCACCGAACGCCGCGATCGCTGCGCCGATCTGGTGCCCCACCATCACCCAGCCGAACACGATCGGCGCATCCCGCTCGCCGAAATGGACGTTGGCCAGCTTCACCGTCGGCGGCACCGTCGCGATCCAGTCGAGCCCGTAGAAGATCGCGAAGATCAGCAGGCTGGAGGCGCTGAAGTCGAGGAACGGCAGCGCCAGCAGCGAGAGACCGCGCAGCCCGTAATAGACGAACAGCAATTTCCGGGGATCGTAGCGGTCGGTCAGCCAGCCCGATGCGGTGGTGCCGATCAGGTCGAACAGGCCCATCAGGCTGAGCAGCCCCGCCGCCTGCACCGGTGCGATGCCATGATCACCGCAGAATGCGATCAGGTGCGTACCGACCAGCCCGTTGGTGGTCAGGCCGCAGACGAAGAAGGTGCCGAACAGCAGCCAGAAGGTCATGCTCTTAGAGGCGCGGAACAGCGCGGTGAAGGCCAGCGCCGGCGTGGAGGCCTGCTTCATCGGCGGCGGCGGCGCGCTCTCGTCAGTCTCGCCGAAACGGCGCACGCCCAGCTGCTGCGGATGCTCGGGCACGAAGAACAGCACGAGCGGGATCACGCAGGCGCTGGCGATCGACACGGCCAGCGCCACCGGCCGCCACGCCCCGCCCTCGGCCAGCCAGGCGAGCAGCGGCAGGAACACAAGCGCACCGGTCGCGGTGCTGGCGGTGAGCATGCCCATCACCAGGCCCTGGCGGGTGGCGAACCAGCGATTGACCACCGCCGCGCCCAGCACCGAGGCCACCGCGCCGCTGCCCACGCCGGAGAACACACCCCAGCTCAGCACATATTGCCAAGGCTCGGACATCCACAGGCTGGAGAAGGTCGCCAGCGACATCAGCACCAGCCCGCCCAGCATCGTCCGCTTGATGCCCACGGAGAGCATCAGCGCGGCGGCGAAGGGGCCGACCAGACCGTAGAGGAAGATACCGATCGCGGCGGCGGCGGAGATGGTCGCGCGGTCCCAGCCGAAATGCTGCTCGAGCGGCAGCAGCATCACCCCCGGCGCCGAGCGCAGCGCCGCCGAGACCAGCAACGCCACGAAGGTGATCGCCGCGACGATGCCGGCATAGCCGCGGCCGCCGACCGGCAGGCGGGAGAGCAACGCGATCATGCCCGGCCTCCAGCCCGCTCGACGCTTTGGGTGAGCGACTTGAGCCCGGCCTTCATCACCGACCAGAGCGCCGAGCCCGCCTCGTCCTCCACGCGCTGCTGGAGCGCGGCCCAGTCGGGCTCGGCGGCATGGAGCGCCGCCCTGCCCGTCTCGGACAAGGTCGCGCATTTGCTGCGCCCCGCGCCGGGCTTCACCACCACCCAGCCGCGCTTCTCGATCGGCGCCAGTGCCCGGTAGAGCGAGCTGCGATCCATCTGGAGCTGCTCCGCCAACCGGCTGAGCGCCAGCGGCTCCTCGCGCGCGACATGGCGCAGGATCGCGAACTGCGCCGTGGTCATGCCATGGCTGGCCAGCGCCTCGTCATAGACACGGCCTACGGTGCGGGCGGCCTTGCGTAGCATGGTGCAGGCGCAGACGGCAGGGAGCGACTCTTGATGCATATACATGATGTACATGCATCAAGCCGACCGAACAACGATGCATATGCATCATGCATATGCATCAAAACTATGTTCCACCTCAGGCCGGGTTGTACTTCGCCAGGAACGCCTCGAGCGCCTTGAGGAACTCCAGCCGATCCGCCTCGCGGCTGAAATGGTGATCGCCCTCGGGCTGCTCGAGATAGGTCGCGTTCTTGCCCGCCTCCTTCAGCCGCTTGGCCATCAGCCGCGACTGCGAGACCGGCACGGTGCGGTCCTTCTTGCCATGGACGACGAGGATCGGTGTCGAGAACTGCTCGGGGAAGTTGAGCGGCGACACGCCCTTCAGGTCCCCAACCTGCTGGCGCAGCCAGTCCTGCCGCGCCCCGGCGCCCAGGAAGCTGCTGTTGAAGCGCAGCATCCGGTTGAGATCGGACACGCCGGCATAGGAAACCGCGCAGCGATAGCGCGATCCGTCCCGCTGCGCCGCGCGCATTGCCGCATAGCCGCCATAAGAGGCACCGACCATGCAGACCCGCTTGGGATCGATCATCCCCTGCCCGGCGAGCGCGGTCACCGCGTCGTCCAGATCGTCCTGCATCGCCAGGCCCCATTGGCCTAGCCCCTTGCGGGTGAACTTGGTGCCATAGCCCGAGGAGCCGCGATAATTGGGCTGGATCACCACATAGCCGCGATCCGCGAGGAACTGCGTCCACCAGTCCCATTCCTCGGTGTCGCGCGCGAAAGGTCCGCCATGCGGCATCACGATCAGCGGGGCATTGTGCGGATCGCCGCTCGGCAGGGTCAGCACCGCCGGTATCTCGAGCCCGTCGCGCGCCTTGTAGCGGATCGTGCGCACCGGATGGACCAGCTTCATCCCCAGCGTGCGATTGACGCTGCCGATCATCTCGACCGTGCCGTCCGCGGCATGGAACAGGAAATAGCCGCCCGGCCCCGAAGCGGCGCCGGCCCGGAAGATCACCGTGCCGTGATCGCGGCTCATCGAGATGATCTCCGGCTGCCCGCCCTTGATCATGGCATCGAGCCGCTTCTGCAGCGCGATCATCGCCGCGTCGGTCCACACCATGCCCGGCCTGTCGCGCGTCACGTCGATGCCGAGATAACCGGCGCCGGTGGGATCGCTCCACAGGCCGCCAATGTCATAGCCCCTGGACGCGAAGAGCTGCTTGCCGCGTTCCAGCTTGGTCAGGTCATATTCGTACAGCGCCGAATAGCCCTCGGCATCGTCGCCTATGATCAGCGCCTTGGTCGGGTCGTTCAGGAACAGCGCCGGCACTTCCAGCGAATCGTCGATCGAGGTCGTCTTGTCGATCACCCGGAAAGGCTCGCCGCGCTGCTGGCGATAATAGAGCCGCCGCTTGCGCCCGTCGTCGGAAAGGCCATAGCCCATCCGGACGATGCCATTGCCGTCGGCGTACCAGTTCCACACGCTGGACTGGCCGGACTGGACCCGCTTCGCGCGGCCGGTGGTGACATCGATCTCGTCGACCCGCGGCCAGAAATCGGCATTGTCGCCATAGATCGAGTTCTGCGAGGCCAGCAGGACTCGTGGCGAGCCGTCCCGCGCCACCCAGACCAGGTCGGACCCGTTCTGGCCGGCGGTTTCCTTGTTGAGCTTCACCAGCTTCTTTCCATCGGCCTTCACGCCGAACGCGCGGGTGAGATACCATTCCTCGGACTCGACCGGCACCATCTGGCCGATGCCGATGACCAGCCAGTCGTCGTTGACCCAGCGCCACCAGTTCAGGTCGGTATCGCCCAGCGCCACGATCGCCGGATCCCCGCCCCCTATCGGATAGATGCCGAAATACTGGACGCCGTTCACCGCGATACGCGCGGCGATCTTGTTTCCCGAAGGCGAAAGCGAGGGCGCCTCGATCGCCGGCAGTTCGGCGAAGACGGAGGTGTCGAAGCGGGTCGGTCGCGCAGCCGACGATGCGGCCGGGCCCGACGATGCCGCCGGCGCGGTCTGCGAAGAAACTGTCGCCGGAAAACCAATACCAAGGGCCGCCGCGGCCAATGCCGTCGACCCGAACCACTTGCCGCGCATGGATCCCCCCATATCTGCGGCCCAATTATTCAAGCGATTTCGTTACGTTGGCAAGACAAGATGTCACCGTTTCCAGTTCGGCGCACCGCATGCGATTGCCCCCCGGCCAACCGCCCGCTATCCCGGCTGCCATGAAGCTCTACATCGGCAACAAGGCCTATTCCTCCTGGTCGCTGCGCGGCTGGCTCGCCTGCAAGCAATCCGGCCTGCCCTTCGAGGAAGTGGTGGTGCCGCTGTACGATCAGGATTGGGAGCAGCGCCGCGAAGGCGACGAGTTCGCGCCTTCCTCGGGCAAGGTGCCGATCCTGTGGGACGGCGATGCGGTGGTGTGGGACAGCCTGGCGATCGTCGAGTATCTCAACGACAAGACCGGCAACACCAGGTTCTGGCCGGAAGACCCCGCCGCACGCGCCATGGCCCGATCGATGGCCGCGGAGATGCACTCCAGCTTCGCGGCGCTGCGCCGCAAGCACAGCATGAACGTGCGCCAGGTCTATCCGCCCAAGACGCCCGATACCGACGTGATTCAGGATATCGGCCGGATCATGGAGCTCTGGGCCCAGGCGCGTGCCCGTTTCGGCGGCGAGGGCCAGTTCCTGTTCGGCGAGTTCGGCGCGGCGGACATCATGTTCGCCCCGGTGGTGACGCGCTTCGTCACCTATTCGCTCCCCGTCGCCCGCTTCGCCCCCGCCTATATGAACGCGGTGCTCCAGCACCCCTTCATGCAGGACTGGATCGCCGGGGCGCAGGAAGAGGATTGGGTGATCCAGCAATTCGAAGCCGATACGGTCTGATCCCCTTGCGCGGCCACGCCGCCGCGCGCAGATTTTCCCCGAGCAAGATTCCACCGTGTCGCGCGGATCAGCCGGGGAATGGCCCATGTTCGATGTGAAAAAGCTCCAGCAGCGTCTCGGCGTGTCGGCCGATGGTGCATTGGGACGCGACACGCTGACCGCCCTGTTCCTCAAGGCGGGCGCCAAGGCGGAAATCGCACCCGAGCTCGGCCTCGCCGCCAATGTCCATTTCCGCACCTATGGGCTGGTCGAGAACGGGCTGCGCCTCGCCCATTTCATGGCCCAGTGCGCGCACGAGAGCGGCGGCTTCCGGTACAATCGCGAGATCTGGGGTCCGACGGCGGCGCAGAAGAAATATGAAATGCATACGGGGCTGGGCAATGACCAGCCGGGTGACGGCCTGCGCTATCTCGGTCGCGGCCCCGGCCAGCTCACCGGCCGCGCCAATTACCGGCTTTATGGCCGCAAGCTCGGCATCGATCTGGAAAACAATCCCGAACTGCTCGAGATCTGGTCGCTCGGCCTGCTCGCCTTCTGCGCCTATTGGGACAATTGCAGCCTCAATGGCTGGGCGGATCAGGACAATCTCAAGGCCGTGTCCAACGGCATCAACCGCGGCAGCCCCACATCGACCAAGGATCCCAATGGCTGGGCCGATCGCCAGGACCGATACGCCAGGATGAAGGCGCTGATCCTCTGAACCACTTCGGACCGGGTTCGGATTGATTTGGCAGGCGGATCAATCCCTTATCCTATCTTCTCAATCGAGGAGTCGTTGGATGAAAACCGCTCTGAAGATCGTCGGACTGTTCGCCGTGCTCGCCGCCAACATCGCCCTTCCCGCCCAGGCGGCCATGCATGGCCGGCAGGAATATGTCATCGTGTTCTACAGCGACGAGAGCCACACCAGCATCGTCGGCCAGAACGTCTTCTATTGCGACGGGCATATCGTCCGCGTCGGCGTTCCCTCGCTGGAAAGCGAAGAAATCTACTACGGCTGCGACTGATCTGACTGGCGGAGGGACGGGCCGATCAGAACCCGCTCCCGTCCTTCCGCCGGAACCCCTGCCCCGCCGGCAGATGCATGTCGATGTCGGGATAATGGCAGTCGGTCGCAGACGGCTTGCCCACGGCGATATAGACGCAGGGTGAATCGCTGCGGTTCTGCAGCACATGGCCGTTGCCGTCATTCTTGGGAAAGGCCGCGACGTCCCCCGGCCGCATGATCGTCTCGCCATTATCATCGACCAGCACCGCTTCGCCGGACAGCATCACGACGAACTCGTCCTCGCCCTCGTGCCAGTGCCGCTGGGCGGACCAGGCACCTGGCTCGAGCGTGACATGGCTGTAGCCGAAGTCGGTGATGCCGCTGGCCGGGGCCAGCCGGCGATACCAGCGCCCCTGCACCGGCCCGGCAAATTCGGCGGGATAGCCGGTCGCATTGGTCTGCGGGATGGCATCGAGATCGAGCTTGGGCATCGGGAAACCTATTGGCGCCAGCGGAGGCAGGCGTCAGCGAGCCGCAACAGCGCCTCATTGTCCTGGCCGTCGCTCAGTTGGAGTTCGGCGCGAGAAGGCTGCACGGTGCCGAACCGGCGATTGAGCACCGCCGCCGTCGCCTTGAGCTTTCCATTCCGCGCCTGGCCGATACGCTCTTCCTCGGCAGTGCGATATCGCTCACGGGCGAGCGTCTCCGAATCCGCGAGCATCTCCACCTTGATGCCGGTCAGCCGGCACAGGCCCGGCGTCGGCACGGGCATGGTTGCGGCCTCCTGCCCGGATGCTAGCAATGCCGCGATCAGCAGTGCCGTCATGCGCCGCCCCTCCGTACCGGGATTGTATCCTTGTCGCGCTTGGGCAATGTCGCCTCCACCAATGCCGGAGACCATCTTGCCCGACGCCATCGAACTCACCAAGGCCCTGATCGCCGCAGAGAGCGTGACACCCGCGCGCGGCAGCGTCTTCGACGTGCTGGAGGCCGCCCTCCTCCCGCTCGGCTTCAGGGTCGAGCGCTTCATCGAGGGCGAGGCGCCCGAGGGGCCGGTCGAGAACCTGCTCGCGGTGCGCGGCACCAGCGGCCGCCACTTCGCCTTTGCCGGCCATCTCGACGTGGTGCCGCCGGGCCAGGGCTGGACCAGCGACGCCTTCCAGCCCGAAATCCGCGGCGACCTGCTCTATGGCCGCGGCGCGGTGGACATGAAGGGCGCCATCGCTGCCTTCGTCGCCGCGGCGGCGCGGGTCGAGGGCGGCGTGACCACCCTGATCATCACCGGCGACGAGGAAGGCCCCGCCACCTATGGCACGCCCCGGCTGATCGAGCGGATGGCCGAGCGCGGCCTGCTGCCCGACCTCTGCCTAGTTGGCGAGCCGACCTCGCAGCACCGGCTCGGCGACATGATCAAGATCGGCCGCCGCGGATCAACGGTGATCGACATCGTGGTACCCGGCAAGCAGGGCCATGTCGCCTATCCGCATCTCGCGGACAATCCGGTCCCCCGTCTCGTCCGCGCACTCGCCGAGATCGATGCGATCGTGCTGGACGAGGGCAATGCCTGGTTCCAGCCCTCGAACATCGAGATCATCGACCTGACCGTCGGCAATCCCGCCACCAACGTCATCCCGGGCGAGGCGAAGGCGCGAATCAGCATCCGCTTCAACGACCAGCAATATGGCCCGGACCTGATCGCCCGGATCGAGGAGATCGTGCAGCGCCATGCGCCTGCGGGGATCGTGAAGGGCCGAGTTTACGGCGAGGCGTTCCTCACCGAGCCCGGGGAGCTCTCCACGCTGATCTCCGGCGCCATCCGCGACCGGCTGGGCGTCGAGACCGAGCTTTCGACCACCGGCGGCACTTCCGACGCGCGTTTCCTCTCGAAGCTCTGTCCAGTGGTGGAGTTCGGCCTGCTCAACGCGACGATGCACAAGCTCGACGAAGCCGTCGCCCTTCCCGACCTGGTCGCGCTGACGGACGTCTATGAGGAAATCCTGAAGCGGGCCTACGCCGCCTGACCGTCAGCCCGCGATCCGCTGCGGCTCGATACCGCGCGCCCATTCGAGGAAGGCGTCCTCCTCCATCGGCGTCGCCACGGCATAGCCCTGGAGGATGTCGCAGCCGATGACGCGCAGCACGGTGGCCTGGTCCTCGCTCTCGATGCCCTCGGCCACCGCTTCGCAGTTCAGGCCGTGGATCAGGCCGATCAGCGCCTGGGCGATCGTCCGTGCCTCGGCGCTGTTGGCAACGTGCTCGATCAGGCTGCGATCGAGCTTGATGCGGTCGATCGGCAGCTTGCGCAGGCGCGCGATGTTCGAATAGCCGGTGCCGAAATCGTCGATCGCGATGGTCGCTCCGTCGTGGCGCAGCAGGGCGATCGCCTCGAGCACTTCGCTCGAGCAGTGCATCGCCAGCGTCTCGGTGATCTCCAGCTCGAGCAGGTGCGCCGGGGCATTGGCCGCCAGCATCGCCTCGCGGAGCTTGCGGAAGAAGCTGGCATGGTCGAGCTGGCGCGGGCTGATGTTGACCGCGAGCCGCTGCTGGATGCCCAGCCGGCCCCAGCGCGAGATCGTCTCGGCGACGCTCTCTACCACCCATTCGCCGATCTCGACGATCAGGCCGGTCTCCTCGGCGCGCTGGATGAAGGTGCCGGGCATCTTGAGCCCGTCCGGATGGCGCCAGCGCAGCAGCGCCTCGGCGGCGACGATGCGACCGTCGGCGGCGGAAACCTGGGGCTGGTAGACCAGGGTGAACTGGTCCTTGTCCACCGCTTCGCGCAGATCGCTCTCCAGCCGGGCGCGGTCGGCGATCTCAGCGGCGAGGATCTCGGTGAAATGCTCGGCACGGCCACGGCCCATCGCCTTGGCATGGTACATGGCGGCATCGGCGGCACGCATCAGGTCGTGCAGCGTCGTGCCGTGCTCGGGGCGCAGCGCGATGCCGATCGAGGCGCCGATCGACACTTCCTGGTCGGCCAGGTCGAACGGCTCGGACAGGGCATAGAGGATGCCGCGGCCGATCCGCTCGGCGTCGCGCACGTTGCGCAGCGTCGGGAAGAACATGGTGAACTCGTCGCCCGCCAGGCGCCCGATCAGCGGCGGCCGCGCGTCCGCCTCGGCCGCGAAGCGGTCGGCGACGGCACGCAGGCGATTGGCGACCATGGCGAGCAGCGCGTCGCCGGTGGCATGGCCCAGCGTGTCGTTGACGTGCTTGAAGCGATCGAGATCGATGAAATAGAGCACCGCGACATTGCCGGTCGGCAGCTCCGAAAGCATGCGTTCGGCCGTGCGGCGGAAATTGGTGCGGTTGGGCAGCGAGGTCACCGGATCGAACATCGCCAGCCGCTGGACGCTCTCCAGATTGGCGTGGAGCTGGCTGAACAACCCGTCCATCGCCCGGGCCAAGGTCGGCACCGATTCATGCACCTGGGGCGGGATGCCGCTCTGCAGATCGCCATTGGCGGCGCCCTGCAGGCGCTCGATCGCGGCGTCGATGGCCTCGGCGGTGGAGGCGATGCTGCGCTCGGCCGAGGCCCAGCACATCACGCCGCAGACGATCGCCGCGATCAGCGCGCGTCCGGCGCTCTCGACGGTGATCATGCCGGGCGAGGAGGCAGCCGCCAGCGCGAGGATGAACGCCACCGCACCGGCGCACATCGCAAAGGCTATCGCACGGCTCTTGAGCGAGAATCCTTCCACTATGCTCCGCCCGTCCCCCAGAATCCCTCGCCTGCCGGTGCAATCCGGCGGCGACCCGAGGACGATCAATCGCAGAGAGAGGTTAAGATTTCTCTCGGGGACGACGCAGGACTATATAGAGGGCTCCGGTGCCGCCGTGGCGGGAATGCGCGGTTCTTACGGCAGCGATACGATCCGAGAAGCGCGACGCGGCAAGCCAGTCGCCCACCGCCGCGCGGATCGCGCCGCGGGCATGGGGACGCTCGGATTCCGGCCGCGGCGGCTTGCCGGTGACGAGCAGCAGCACCCGGTCGCCCCGCGCGATCGCCACCTCCAGCCCGAAATCGAGCCGGTCATAGGCCGAGGACAGAGTGTGGCCATGCAGGTCGACCGTCGATTCGGGCGAGACCAGTCCACGCCCCAGCCGCCGATCCCAGGAAGCGTCGAGCGTGTTGGCGGCCACCCTGCGCGCCGGCGGAGGCGTCGGCGCGGGCGCACGCAGCGGCGGCACTCGCCCCTTCACCTTGGGCGTGCCCGGCACCGGCAAGGGCGCAGGCATGGTCGATTTCTCGATCGCTTCGACCGACTTGACCGGACGCGCCTCGAGCGGCGTAACGCTGGCGATCACGCGTTTCCACAGCGCCGCTTCCTCGGGCGCGAGGCGCCTCACCGCTGGCGGGTCGGCGCCGGCACCGTGGCGATCGGCGCGCCGCCCAGCCGGCTGAGCGTCCCCACCGGCAGCAGCAGCCAGGCGGTGCCGCGCGCGTTCATGCCGCCCGCGATCGCACGGGCATCGTCGCCCGCGCCCCAGAAGGTATCGACCCGGTTGGTGCCCTTGATCGCCCCGCCGGTATCCTGGGCGATCCAAAGACCGTTCGCCTCGGCCCGGTCCATCGAGAGGAACACCGGCGCGCCGAGCGGAATGAACTTGGGATCGACCGCGGCGCTCACCTGCCCCGTGACGGGAAGCCCGAGCGAACCGTTCGGCCCGGCGCCCTTCAGTTCCTGGAAGAACACATAGCTCTTGTTCTCCCACATGATGTCGCGCCCCTCCTCGGGATGGGTGCGCAGATATTCCATGATGCCCTGCATCGACGCCTTGCTCGGCTGGAGCAGCCCGCGCTCGCGCATCAGCGCGCCGATGCCGACATATTCGCGGCCGTTCTGCCCGGCGAAGCCGATCCGCATCATTTCGCCGTTCGGCCCGCGCAGCCGGCCCGAGCCTTGGATCTGCAGGAAGAACAGCTCGATCGGATCCGCCGCCCAGGCGATCTCCAGCCCGCGCCCGTCGAGCGCGCCCTGGTCGATGTCCTTGCGGTCGTAATAGGGGATGAAGGTCTTCCCCGCGACACGGCCGCGGATCTTCTTGCCCTTCATGTCGGCCGAGAACTGGCCGAGATCGACTTCGATGATATCGTCCGGCTTGGCATAGACCGGGACTTCGTATCCCGACCGGCGATGCCGCGATCCGGCGATCTCGGGCTCGTAATAGCCGGTCGCCTGCGCCTTGCCGTCGGCGACCTGCACCGTCTCGAACCAGCGGGAGAAGAAGGCGCGCGCATCGCGCTCGGGCCAGGCCTTGGCGGCATCGCACGAGGACTGCCAGTCCCGCCCCTGGGTGAGCCCGCTCGTATCGGTTCGGCGCACCAGCGAGGGGCAGCTCAACCGATAGGCGGTCAGCGCGCGCGCAGCGCCGGCATCGCTCAGCGGCAACGAATCAAGTGAGGGCCCGGCGAGCAGCCCGGCCGAGGATGCAGTGAGCGTGCCGGCAGGTGCGGCAGGCGCCGGGATGGCGGCCAGCGGCGTCGCCGGGATCGGCTGGCGCACGGCGGGGTTGCCATGCGGCTCGGATACCCGCGGATTGTCGCGTGGGGTCTCGCGCGGCACGTGACGCGGCGGCGGATTGTACCCAGGCTCGACCGAATGCGGCACCACCCCGCCCGAACAGGCGCTCAACAGCGCCGCGAGCGCGACTCCCCCCCAGATTCGCATTGAATGGCCCTTCTTCAGGCTTCGTCGGTCTCGACGAGCTTCCAGTTGGGATCGTCGTTGCGGAGATTCCGCGCAAAGGTCCAGATGTCGTGGGTCTCGACCGCGTCGCTCAGCGAGCCGGCGACCACATTGCCCTCGCCGTCGCGCGTCACTGCCGCGATATCGGCGTCGAAGCGCACGGTGATGCGGGCGACCTTGCCCTCGACCACGGCGTCCGAGATCAGCGCGCGCTCGATGGCGACCAGGCGGTTGTCGAGCACATGGCCGGCCGCCTTGCGGTCGGCGATCGCCTGCGCGAAGCCGGCACGGACATCGTCCTCCACCAGCCAGGCCAGCGTATCCTCGTCGCCCTTCCAGAACGCCTCGAGGATCATCTTGTACGCGCTCTTGGCGCCATCGACGAACTGGGCGACGTCGAAGCTGGAATCGGCGGCGATCACGGCCTTCAGGCCCGTTTCCGCGCCGGTACCGATCACCCGGGCGCCGATCTCGCGGACTTCCGGAGTCTGGTCGATGGTGCGGGCTGCGGGCGGCACCGCCACGCGCTCCTCGCTCGGCTTCGGCAATGCCTGCTCATGGCCGGTGCGCTTGCCGAGCACGGCATAGAGTCGGAGTGCCAGGAAACCGGCCACCATTGCGAACAGGATTATCGTGTACACTACGCCTCCAAACGCTTCGCCGGTTAACATAGGCCTAAGCGGCGCCGGTTTCAAATCCGGCCAAAACCGGGGGCAATTGAAACCGATGCGCCCGCCTGCTAGGCGCGCAACCGATCCAACGCTTCAATAGCGCGAAACTTTCCGATAAAGAGGATTTTGTAATGGCCGAGAACGACACGATCGCCGAATTCGGCGAGCCCGCAGCCAACGGTGAGGACACCGCTCCGGCCGCCGGCCTGCTGTCGCAATATGTGAAGGACTTCTCGTTCGAGAACCCGAACGCCCCGGCCATCTTCCAGAGCCCGACCGCGCCTGCGATCGACGTGCAGTTCAACATCGGCTCGGGCAAGGTCGCCGACGAGGTGTTCGAAGTCGTGCTCAAGATCGAAGTCCGCGCCACTGCCGAGAGCCAGACCGCGTTCATCGTCGACCTGTCCTATGCCGGCCTGTTCGGCATCCGCAACGTGCCCGAGGGCGAAGCGCTCGACGGCTTCCTGCTCGGCGAGGCCCCGCGCCTGCTCTTCCCGTTCGCCCGCCGCGTGCTGGCCGACGCGGTGCGCGACGGCGGCTTCCCGCCGCTGCTGCTCGAGCCGATCGATTTCGGCGGCATCTACCTCCAGCAGCGCGCGGCGAACGAGTCGGGCCTGATCGGCGAAGTGGCTGGCGAAGCCTGAAGGAGTATCCGGGGGTGACGGTTCTCAATTCCTCCCCGAGCTTGTCTCGGGGAGGGGGACCATTCGCAAAGCGAATGGTGGAGGGGCCGACGGCGAAGCCGGCGGTGTTCCACCGCCGCCCCTCCACCCCGACGCTGCGCGTCGCGGTCCCCCTCCCCCAGCAAGCTGGGGAAGGAATTCTCATATGAAACTCGCGCGCAGCCTGGGCTCGATCGGCGGGCTGACGCTCGCCAGCCGGGTACTCGCACTGGTCCGCGATTCGTTGCAGGCACGTTATGTCGGCGCGAACTTCGCGTCCGACGCGTTCCTCGTCGCCTTCCGCCTGCCCAACATGTTCCGCGCGTTTTTCGCGGAAGGCGCCTTCTCCTCGGCCTTCATCCCGATGTTCAACCGCAAGCTCGCCGAGCATGACGGCGAGCGCGGGCCGGCCTTCGAGTTCGCCGAGCGCACCCTGGCGGTGCTGTTCGCCTTCCTCGCGGTGATGACGGTGGTGATGCTCGCCGCCGCCTGGCCGCTCACCGCCTTGCTTTCGGGCGGATTCCACAAACAGGCGCCGACGCACGACCAGTTCGCCTTCGCAGTCGAGCTCAGCCGGATCACCATCCCCTATCTGATGCTGATCTGCCTGGCCTCCTTGCTCGGCGGCATCCTCAACTCGCTCGAAAAGTTCTGGGTCAACGCCGCGGCGCCGATCCTGCTCAACATCGCGATGGTGACCGCGCTGTTCGTCTTCCACGGCACGCCCGAGGAAACCGCACGCGCCCAGGCGATCGCGGTGCCGCTGGGCGGCGTGGTCCAGCTGCTCTGGCTGTGGTTCGCCTGCCGCGCCGCCGGCATCTCGCTGCGCCCCCGCCTGCCCCGCCTCGATCCCGAGGTGAAGCGGCTGATGAAGCTGATCCTGCCGGCCGCGCTCGGCGCCGGTGCCGTGCAGCTCAACCTCGTCATCTCGACTGCGCTGTCGGGCTATCTGCTCGGCGAAGGCTCGATCTCGTTCATCTATTATGCCGACCGGCTCAACCAGCTGCCGCTCGGCATGATCGGCATCGGCCTGGGCACCATCCTGCTTCCCACCGTCTCGCGCCTGCTTGGCGCCGGCAAGGAAGCGGAGGCGATGGAGACGCAGAACCGGGGCATGGAGCTGGCGCTGTTCCTCACCCTGCCGGCGATGGTCGCGCTGATCGTCGCCGCCGAGCCGATCGTGCGCGGGCTGTTCCAATATGGGCACTTCACCGCCGACGACACGGTGAAGTGCGCCTGGGCGCTCGCCGGCTTCTCGATCGGCCTGCCCTCCTATGTGCTGGTCAAGGTGCTCACCCCGGGCTTCTATGCCCGGCAGGACACGAAGACGCCGGTTCGCTTCGCCACCATCTCGGTGGCGGTGAACATCGCGGCGAACCTCGCGCTGATCCCGCTGATCGGCCATATCGGCCCGCCGCTCGCCACCGCGCTCTCCTCCACCGTAAATGTCTGGCTGCTCTACGCGGCACTGAGGAAGCGCGGCCATTTCATCGCCGACGCCCAGCTGAGGCGCCGCCTGCCCCGGCTCGCCGTCGCGGCGGTGCTGATGGGCGCGGCGATCTTCGGCTTCGAAGGGTTGCTCGATCCCTGGCTGAACGGCCATCTCGTCGAGCGTTACGGCGCGTTGATCGTCCTCGTCGGCGTCGGTGTGGCGATCTATGTCGTCGCCTGCTTCGTGACGCGGGCCTTCCGCCTGTCCGACCTCAAGGCGCTGGTGCGCAGGCGGCGGGCCTAGTCCTTCAACCGCCCGAAGAACGTCATCCCGACGGAAGTCGGGATCTCGTGCGGCTCTTTCCCCGCGCCTTCGCCTGAGATCCCGGCTTTCGCCGGGATGACGAAATGGGTCTTACCCTGGCGACACCCTTCGACTAGGACGCCTCCGTCCCTGACATCGCTGTGCGGCCGCGTCCCCGCCGTCTCGGACCCGCGGCCCGTCCAAAGGCCGAACGGTCAGCCCGGGCGTGGAAGGAACTATCAATGCGCGTCGTCTCCGGCATCCAGACCACCGGCAATCTCCACCTCGGCAACTACCTTGGGGCGATCAAGAACTGGGTGGCGATGCAGGACCAGGGAGAATGCCTGTTCTTCCTCGCCGATCTCCATGCGCTGACGGGCAATATCTCGCCGCAGGAGCTTGCCAATTCGACGATCGAGATGGCCGCGACGCTGATGGCGTCGGGCATCGACGATCGTGCGATCCTGTTCAACCAGGCGCGCGTTCCCGCGCATGCCGAGCTGTGCTGGATCCTCAACGGAACCGCGCGCATGGGCTGGCTGAACCGCATGACCCAGTGGAAGGACAAGGCGGGCAAGAATCGCGAGGGCGCGAGCGTCGGCCTGTTCACCTATCCGGTGCTCCAGGCGGCCGACGTGCTCGTCTACAAGGCGACGCACGTGCCGGTGGGCGAGGACCAGAAGCAGCATCTCGAGCTGGCGCGCGACATCGCGACCAAGTTCAACACCGATTTCGAGGTCGATCTCTTCCCCCTGCCCGAGCCGTTCATCTCGAAGGCGGCGCCGCGGATCATGAGCCTGCGCGACGGCAGCGCAAAGATGTCCAAGTCCGATCCGTCGGACCTGTCGCGCATCAACCTGTCCGACGATGACGACACGATCGCGCAGAAGTTCAAGAAGGCGAAGACCGATCCCGAGCCCCTGCCCGATTCGTTCGACGCGCTCGCCGAGCGACCCGAGGCGAAGAACCTCGTGACGATCTTCGCCGCGCTGTCGGACCGCGATCCCCAGTCGGTGGTCGCCGAATTCGCCGGCCAGGGCTTCGGGTCGTTCAAGCCGGCACTGGCCGACCTCGCCATCGCGGTGCTCGGCCCGGTGCGCGAGCGGCTGAACCAGCTGCTCGTCGATCGCGAAGCGGTGGGCGCGCAGCTCGCCAGGGGCGCCGAGCGCGCCAGCACGCTCGCCGCGCCGACGCTGCTCGCCGCGCAGAAGGCGGTCGGGCTCCAGGTCTGACGTGAAAACGGGGCATCCGCGCGCGCCGCGGGTGCCCCGACAGCCGGTCTGAATCCCGCGTACACGGAAAAGGCACGGGAACCGCTATAACTAGAATCGGGTTGTGCCTTCCGGAGTGCATTACATGCGTAGACTGATTCCCGTGTTGCTCCTCGGGAGCGCGATTGCCGGCTGCAGCAGCGGCGGCGGCTCGGATGGCGGCGCCGTCGTCACGCCCACCCCGACTCCGACGCCCACCACGACGCCGACGCCCTCGCCCACGGCAACGCCCACTCCGACCAGCACCGAGTCGGCCACGGGCTCCGATTTCCTCAGCTCGGTCGCCCTGCTCTACAGCGCGCAGCCGAACATCGCCGCCTGCCAGGCGGGCACGCTCAAGCCCGAGGTCGGCGCGCGCGTGCTGGCCGCGCTCAACGATATCCGCGCCCGGCACAAGCTGCCGGCGGTCACCTATGCCCCGGCGGACGAGCCCGCGTCCCAGCAATCGGCGTTGATGATGGCCGCCAATGGCCAGCTCAGCCATTTCCCGCCCACCAGTTGGAATTGCTACACCACCGCCGGCGCCACCGCCGCGGGGCAGAGCAACATCTATCTGGGCATGGGCGGGCTGCGCTATTCGCAGGATGCCGACATCCTGATCGGCTTCCTCACCGACACCAATAATGTGACGGCGAACAATATCGGCCATCGTCGCTGGCTGCTCTATCCCTTCCTCTCGACCATTGCCTATGGCCGTGTCGCCGGAGTGTGGCAGACCAACAACCGGGCCGACGGCGCCTCGATCAAGGTGATCAACACCACCCAGAACACCGCCGGTCCGCTGCCCGATTACGTCGCCTATCCGTTCGAGGATTATCCGGCACGCTATTACGAGAACGGCGCGCTGCTGTCCTTCGGGGTGATCGCCAACAAAACGTCGAACTTCGGCGCGAACAGTTCGGTGAACTTCGCCAACGCGACGATCACCGTCCGCGCGCGCGGCGGCGCGGCGCTCACCGTGTCGAATGTCTCGTTCGACAATGACGGTTACGGCCTGCCCAACAACCTGCAATGGAGCGTTGCGGGGCTGACGAACAACACCACCTACGACGTGACGATCAACAACGTCGTGGTGAGCGGCGCCGCCCGCAACTACAGCTATTACTTCAAGCTGGTGCCCTGATCGGGGGCAAATCCGCCATTTTCGTTGCAGATCGACTAGGTTGCGGCGCCACCGCAACCTAGCCTGCGCTTCCCACCAAGGGAGGCATATATGCGCAAGAAGATCGGTTTATCGCTTTCACTTGCCGCCGCGGCCGGATTCCAGGCCGTCCTCGCCCAGCCGCTCCAGGCCCGGCCGAACCTCGAATGCACCAACCCGCCCTCGGTCACCTGCACCAGCTACCGCGCGCGCGGCTTTGCCAGCTATGGCGAGTGCGTGACCTATTACAGCGAATATTGCCCGCTGCTCGAAAGCGGCGAAGGCGGATGCGTCTATGATCCGCGAATCGGCCAGACGATCTGCTGGTAAACCGCACAAGGCGACGGCGCACCGTGGGAAACCGCACCCCGGTTATGCCTAGACAAAAAGGCCGGAGCTCCATGGGAGCCCCGGCCTTTCCGTTTTGAAGGGTGGAGGCGTGACCGATCTGCGTTGCCCCGCTCTCAGCTCCTCCACCCCGCCCGCCCCTGAAAGGAGCGGGATTGTAGCTCTTTAGCCTTCCAGCGTGCGCATCAGCGTGCGCACGGCGGTGTCGATCTCCACATCCTTGGCGCGCAAATCCTCGATTCGCTTCACCGCATGGATCACGGTCGAATGGTCGCGATTGCCGAACTTGCGGCCGATCTCCGGCAGCGAGCGCGTGGTCAGGCGCTTGGCCAGGTACATCGCGATCTGGCGCGGCCGGGCGATCGCCACGGCGCGGCGCTCGGAGATCAGGTCGATCTGCTTCACTTCGAAATGCGCCGAGACCGCGCGCTGGATCTCGTCGATGGTGATTCGGCGCTGGGCCGAGCGCAGCACTTCGCCGAGCACGTTGGTGGCGAAGTCGATCGTGATCACTTCGTTGTTGAGCTGGGCATAGGCGACCAGGCGGTTGAGCGCGCCCTCGAGCTCGCGGACATTGGTGGTGATTCGCGCCGCGAGCAGGTCCATCACCTCGTGCGGCATGCTCACCGCCGGCATATCCATCAGTTTGCGGCCGACGATCGCGCGGCGCAGCTCCAGCTCGGCCGGCTTGATGTCAGCGACCAGGCCCGAGCCGAGACGGCCAGCCAGGCGCGGCTCGAAGCCTTCGAGCGCCTGCGGAGCACGGTCAGCGGCGATCACCAGGCGCTTGCCCGACGACATGAACTCGTTGACCGTGTGGAAGAATTCCTGCTGCGTCGCGTCCTTGCCGCCGATGAACTGCAGATCGTCGATCATCAGCAGATCGACCGAGCGCAGCCGCGCCTTGAACGCGTGGGTATCCTTGTTGCGGAGCGCTTGCACGAACTCGAACATGAACCGCTCGGCGGTCACATAGATCGCGGTCGCTTCCGGATTCGCATCGAGGAACGCATGGCCGATCGCGTGCATCAGGTGCGTCTTGCCCTGGCCCGTGCCGGCATGGAGGTAGAGCGGGCTGAACTGCGGCGCGCCCGGCTGCGCCATCGCCTTGGCGGCGTTGCAGGCGACGCGATTCGTCGCGTCGATGACGAATCGCTCGAAGGTGAAGCGCTGGTCGAACTGCGGACGCTCGACCGCCGCGGCCGCCACCGGCGCCGAATCGGCGACCGGCGCAACCGGTGCCGCGCTCAGGACGCGCTTGGGCTCTTCCGCCACGGTCTCGATCGAGACGGCGCACACCGCCGGGATCTGGCCCCGGAACTCGAGCAGCAGCCGCTCGGCATAGTGGTTCTTCACCCACTGGGTCATGAACGCCGAGGGCAGGCCCAGGCGCACGACATCTGCATTGCTGCCCTCGATCAGGACCACCGGCTTCAGCCACTGGTCGAACAGGCGCTGGCCCGCAGAGCGCCGCAGGTTCGCGCGCACGTGCGACCAAGCCTTGGCAACCGCTGCTTCCATTCCGTCCCGATCCAAGGCCTGAACCTGAGTCACTCTGACGCACCCCTCCCTCGCGGGAAGCATCACTTCCCGCGCGTCAATCCAATCCGACAAGAGGCCCTCTGACACCGGACATCCCCGGTCCCTGTGCAGCGGGCTTCGATAACACCCCGGCGAGAACTCGCCTGGGAGGTCTGTTTTAGGAACCCCTGTCTGAGTCGATCAAGGGGGTCGGGTGTAAAGATACTGAAATAGTTTTGTTGACTCGCCATAACCCACGGAAAACCGTGGGAACAATCTAACAAGCCCATGAAAACATTGGCTTCTTCAGATTATTGCAAGTCCAAGACACTGCGACTCGCGCGAATCTCAGGGTTCCAGAACCTCGACCCGATTCGTTCCCCAAGCCCTTTCGGACACGACAAAAACCCCGCGGAACCGGGGTCCCGCGGGGCTTTGTTACGGAAAAGTTACGGTTATGCCAGCGCTTCGACGCGCTTGTTCAGACGCGCGAACTTGCGCGAAGCCGTATTCTTGTGGAGCACGCCCTTGGCGACGCCGCGGGCCATTTCCGGCTGCGCAGCGGCGAGCGCGGCAGCGGCCGCAGTCTTGTCGCCGGCCTCAAGGGCCGACTCGACCTTCTTCACGAAGGTGCGGATACGGCTCACGCGGGTGCCGTTGATCTCCGCACGGCGCGCATTGCGCCGGATACGCTTCTTCGCTTGCGGCGTATTCGCCATGCCGTGTCGTTCCTAGCTCGAAATGTTTAGGGCGCGGGGAACATGCCGCCACGCCCGGAAAGACGGGCCCCTTAACCCCACAGGCGATTCGGGTCAACCATCTCGTGCCCCAAGGCCGGATTACTTCTGGCACCTCGGGCACCAGAAGGTCGAGCGCCCCGAATCGACGCGCCGCTCCACGAGGCCGCCACAGCCGCAGGGTTCACCCTCCCGGCCATAGACCCGCCACTCCTTGGCGAAATAGCCGAGTTCGCCGTCCGGCCGGGCATAATCGCGAATCGTCGAGCCGCCGGCACGGATCGCGCTCTCCAGCACCTCGCGAATCGCCGTGACCAGCTTCTCCAGCCGCGCCTTGCTGATCGTCCCGGCTTCCCGGATCGGCGAGATGCGCGCGATGTAGAGCGCCTCGCACACATAGATGTTGCCCAGACCCGCCACCACGCGCTGGTCGAGCAGCAGCGCCTTCACCGGTGCGATTCGATCCTTGAACACGCGAGCGAGGTGCGCGGCATTGAAGTCCGGCCCCAGCGGCTCGGGGCCCAGCGCCACGAACGGCGGCCAGGCCGCGACCTCGGCGGTCGGCACCAGGTCGACCGAGCCGAATCGCCGCGGATCGTTGAGCGCCAGCCGGTGGTGCTGCGTCTCCAGCACCATGTGATCGTGCTTGCCGATCTCGCCCGGATCGATCCGCCAGCGTCCCGACATGCCGAGATGGAAGATCAGCGTGTCGCCGCGATTCGTCTCGATCAGCCCATATTTGGCGCGCCGGCCCATGCCCGTCACGGTCGCCCCGGTCAGCCGCTGGCCCAGCCCTTCCGGAAACGGCCGGCGCAGATCGCCGCGGTGCAGGGTCACTCGGGTGATCGTCTCGCCCTTGAGCACGGGCTCCAGCCCGCGGACGGTGGTTTCTACTTCGGGGAGTTCTGGCATGGCCCCGTCCGTACCCTTCCCGTCATCCCGGCGAAAGCTGTGATGACGGAAGGGCTTTGCGCGGCGGGGCTTTGCGCGGCGCACATGCCCCGCTAGAGCCCATCGCATGACCGACACCGTCTCCTTCGGCTACGAAGACGTGGCCCCCGAGGAAAAGACCCGCCGCGTCGGCGAGGTCTTCTCCAGCGTCGCGGCCAAATACGACCTGATGAACGATGCCATGTCGGGCGGTCTCCACCGCCTGTGGAAGGACAAGTTCGTCCGCCGGGTGAAGCCCCGCGCCGGCGAGCACATCCTCGACATGGCGGGCGGCACCGGCGACATCGCCTTCCGCATGGCCCCTTCGGGCGCGGCGATCACGGTGGCGGACATCAATCCCGAAATGCTCGCCGTCGGCGTCGAGCGCGCCGCCGAGCGCGGGATCGACGGGCTGGTGTGGAGCGAGGCCAATGCCGAGACGCTGCAATGGCCGGACAAGTTCTTCGACGCCTATACCATCGCCTTCGGCATCCGGAACGTGACCGACATCCCCAGGGCGCTGCGCGAGGCACACCGCGTATTGAAGCGCGGCGGGCGGCTGTTCGTGCTGGAATTCTCGACCACCCAGTGGCCGGGCTTCGCCGAAGTCTATGACGCCTATTCGCACAAGCTCGTCCCCAAGCTCGGCCAGATGCTCGCGGGTGATGCGGACAGCTATCGCTACCTGATCGAATCGATCCGCCGCTTCCCGCCCATGCCGGAGTTCGAGCGGATGATCCGCGAGGCCGGCTTCACCCAGACCAAGGTCGAGCCACTGCTCGGCGGGCTGGTCGCGATCCACAGCGGCTGGAAGATCTGAACTAAGTGACCGCACCCGCCGTTCATCTCTGGCGCCTGCTCAAATGGGGCCGCATCCTGGCGCGTCACGGAGCGCTCCGCGGCATCGAGCAGGATCCACACACGCCCAGGCCCGTCCGCCGCGTGGCGCGCATCGCCCGTTTCGGCGCGCGCGTGCCCAAGGTGCCGCGCTATGCCGATGCCTTCCAGGCGATCGGTCCCGCCGCGATCAAGCTCGGCCAGACGCTCGCCACCCGTCCCGACCTGGTCGGGGACGACGCCGCGCACGACCTGCTCCGCCTGCAGGACGCGCTGCCCCCGCTCCCCTTCCCGGTGATCCGCCAGCGGATCGAGGGCAGCTTCGGCCGGCCGCTCGAGACCTTCTTCGCCGAGTTCGACGAGCATCCCGTCGGTGCCGCCTCGATCGCCCAGGTCCACCGCGCCATCACCACCGACGGCCGCCAGGTCGCGGTGAAGGTGCTGCGCCCGGGCATCGAGACCGAGTTCGCCAAGGCGATCGACACCTATGAATGGGCCGCCGCCCAGGTCGAGGCGATGGGCGGCGAGGCCTCGCGCCTGCGTCCGCGCCTGGTGATCGAGACGTTCAAGCGCTGGACCGCGCGCGAGCTCGACCTGCGCCGCGAAGCCGCCTCTGCTTCCGAACTGGCCGAGGGCATGCAGGCCGAGCCGGACTTCATGGTCCCGCAGATCGACTGGCAGCGCACCACCGGCAAGGTGATGACGCTCGAGTGGATCGACGGCATCAAGCTGTCGCATCGCCAGAAGCTGATCGAAGCCGGGCACGACACCAGCCTGCTCGCCAGCCGGCTGATCAAGGCGTTCCTGCGCCAGGCGATCGCCGAGGGCTTCTTCCATGCCGACATGCACCAGGGGAATCTCTTTGCGCTTCCCGATGGCCGCATCGCCGCGATCGACTTCGGCATCATGGGCCGGATCGACCGGCGCGCCCGCGTCTGGCTCGCCGAGATCCTCTACGGACTGATCACCGGCAACTACAAGCGCGTCGCCGAGATCCATTTCGAGGCAGGCTATGTGCCGCCGCACCACAATGTCGCCGAGTTCGCCACTGCGCTGCGTGCGGTCGGCGAGCCGATGCGCGGGCTGCCGGTCAAGGACATGTCGATGGGCGCGATGCTCGACGGCCTGTTCTCGATCACCCGCGATTTCGACATGCAGACCCAGCCGCATCTCCTTCTCCTCCAGAAGACGATGGTGATGGTCGAGGGCGTGGCGCGCGGGCTCGATCCGGACATCAATTTGTGGGACGTCTCGGCGCCGTTCGTCCGCGAATGGATCCGCACCGAGCTGGGCCCGGAAGCCAAGATCGCCGACCGGCTGGTCGAGGACATCCGCACCCTCGCCCGCCTGCCGGACCTGATCCGCAACATCGAGCTGCGCTTCCCCGCCCCGGGCGGCGCCCCGCCCGCGCCGCCGCTCAGAGAGATCGAGCGGATCCGCGTGGTCGGCGGCTGGCGCTATGCGCTGGTGGCAGTTTTCTCCGGCGCGGTCGGCGCGGCGGCCATGATGTACCTGCTCTCATGAAGTTGCCGGCGGTGCAGTGGCTGGCCGATCCGACGCGCTTCGCCACGTTGAACCGCGGCCGCGCCCGGATCGCGCTCGCCATTCTCGGCCTGTTCCTGCTCCTCTCGCTCACCGCGCTGGTCACGGTCGGCCCGCCCCCGGTGAGCGGCGATCCGGCCAAGCGCGCCGACGACCAGAGCGACGTCGTCCTCTATGAGAGCATCGTCGCGGGCGTGGCGCATGGCGGCGGCTATTATGCCGTCACCGCCGATGCGCTGCGGGCCGGCAACTATCCGCTGCGCCCCTTCGTCACCTTCCGCCTGCCCGGCCTGGCGATGGTCCAGGCGCACCTGCCGCGCCTGGCGATCCTCGCGCTGCTCTACGCGCTGGTCGCTTCGGTCTTCGCCGTCTGGGGCATGAAGTTGCGGGCCGGCATGACGCGCTGGCCGCCCGTCGCGATCGGCCTCACCTTGCTCGCCGGCGGGCTGATGGCGTTCGTCCAGAGCGACCTCTGGGCATTCCACGAGATCTGGGCGGGCCTGCTCATCGCTCTGGCGCTCGGCATCCGCCGCAAGGGCCGCTGGATCGAGGCGGTGGCGATCGGCCTGCTCGCCATGCTGATCCGCGAGACCGCCGCCCTGTTCGCCATCGTCATGCTCGCCACCGCCTGGTTCGAAGGCCAGAAGCGCGAGGCGATCGGCTGGGGTGTCGCGCTCGCCTGCCTGGCGGTCGCACTCGGGCTGCACGCCCATGCGGTGGGCCAGGTCACCAATGCCGCCGATCCCGCCTCGCCCGGCTGGGCGGGCCTGCACGGCTATGGCTTCTTCGCCAAGGCGATGGTGCTGTCGACCGCGCTGCAGCTCTTCCCGATAGCGCTGGGCGTGCTGCTCTTCACCCTCGCCCTGTTCGGCTGGGCGGCATGGAAGGACCAGGCCGCCGGCCGCGTGTTCCTCACTCTCGCCGGCTATGGCCTGGCGCTGGCCCTGTTCGCCCGGCCCGATACCTTCTATTGGGCATTGATGGTCGCCCCGCTCTCGCTGATCGGCCTGGCCTTCGTGCCCGACGCCCTGCGCGACCTGTTCCGCCAGGCGCTCGACAGGCGACGCATCACCGTTACAAAGGTGGTGCGATGAGCAGCTATGATCGGCCTGCGCCCTTGGCGCCTTTGCCGTACGCCTGGCTGGGTGGCACGCTCGCCACGGCCCTGTTCGCGGTGCTGGTGCACCTGGGCCTGATCGCGGCGATGACCACCGGCAGTGCGCTGGCGGCGTCGCTGAGCATCCTTCCCAGCTTCATGCTCTACGCCGTCGCTGCTTCCGGCGTGGTCATCGCAATGCTCGTTGCGGTCATGGGCTTTGCCGAGGCCGGCGGCACACGCCGTTCGCTGCGTGCCTGGCTGCTTGCGGGACTGGCGGTCAGCAGCCCGCTTGCGCTGCTCGGCCTGGCCCTCGCCAATATGGGCGATCCGATCGAGGGCGCGCCGCAGTTCGATTATCGCACGCTGCTAGCCCCCGCCTTCTTCTTCACCTGCGGACTGGTCGGCGGAGCAACCGCCTTCCGCATCCGCCACCGGAGCTGGTGATGACCAAGAAGATCCTCCTCATCGTCGGCGGCGGCATCGCCGCCTACAAGGCCTGCGAGCTGATCCGCCTGTGCCGCAAGGCCAGGATCGAGGTTAAGTGCGTGCTGACCGAAGGCGGCCAGCATTTCGTCACGCCGATGACGCTCGCGGCTCTGTCCGAGAACCAGGTCTACACCAATTTGTTCGACCTCAAGGACGAGGCCGAGATGGGGCATATCCAGCTCAGCCGCGAGGCCGATCTGGTCGTCGTCGCACCCGCCACCGCCGACCTGCTGGCGAAGATGGCCGCCGGCATCGCCGACGATCTCGCCACCACGCTGCTGCTCGCCACCGACAAGCCTGTGCTCGCCGCGCCCGCGATGAACGTGCGGATGTGGCAGCACGCCGCCACCCGCCGCAACGTCGCCACGCTGCGCGCCGACGGGGTGACGATCCTCGAGCCCGACGAGGGGCCGATGGCCTGTGGCGAATACGGCCCCGGTCGCCTGCCCGAGCCCGAGGCGATCCTGCGCGCGATCCAGGGGAGGGTAGAGCATCTCGGTGTAAACGAGATGCTCTACGGCAAACACATCCTCGTCACGGCCGGCCCCACCCACGAGCCGATCGACCCGGTCCGCTACATCGCCAATCGCTCCTCGGGGAAGCAGGGCTATGCGATCGCCGGCGCGCTGGCCGCGCTGGGAGCGAAGGTCACCCTGGTCTCCGGCCCGGTCACTCTCGCCACGCCACCGGGCGTGACCCGTGTCGATGTCGAGACCGCGCAGGAAATGGCCAATGCGGTGGCGCAGGCGCTCCCCGCCGATGCCGCGGTGATGGTCGCCGCGGTGGGCGACTGGCATGTCGAGGCGGCCGCGCAGAAGCTCAAGAAGGAAGGCGGCGCGCCGCCGACTCTGCATCTCTCGGAGAACCCCGACATCCTCGCCATGCTCGCCGCCAGCCCGCGCCGGCCGGGGCTCGTCGTGGGCTTCGCCGCGGAAACCGAGCGGGTCGTCGATCATGCCGTCGCGAAAAGGACTCGCAAGGGCGCGGACTGGATTGTCGCCAACGATGTTTCGGGCGATGTGATGGGCGGTGAAGCCAATGCCATTCATCTCGTCACCGCCGACGGTGTCGAACACTGGGAAAGACTGCCCAAGGAAGACGTCGCCCGCCGGCTGGCGGAGCGTATCGCCGATGCGCTCTAGCCTGGCCCTGCTCCTGCTCGGCGCGAGCCTAGCCGCCTGCGCGCCGCGCGCCGACGGTCCCGCCGAGCCGCCCGCCCCGGCGAACGGCCTGTACAGCCAGAGCTTCGGCAATACGCCCGCCAAGCAGGTCCGCACGCTGATCGTCGTGCTGCACGGCGACGCGCCGACCACCAAGCCGGACTATCACTACACCTTCGCCCGCGCGGCGTCCGAGGCGGTGCCGAACAGCGTCGCGGTCGCGCTGCTGCGTCCGGGCTATGAGGATCCGCAGGGCCATCGCTCGCCTGGCGAGCGTGGTGAGACCACCGGCGACAATTACACTGCCGACCGGATCGGCGCGGTCGCCGCGACGATCCGCCACCTCCAGCGCCGCTATGGCCTGGCCCGTACCGTGCTGGTCGGCCATTCGGGCGGCGCCGCGATCGCCGCCGATCTCGCCGCGACGCATCCCGGGCTGATCGACGGCATCGTCCTGGTCTCGTGCCCCTGCGCGCTGCCCGAGTGGCGCAAATACATGAAGAAGGTGTCGCCGACGCCGCTCTGGGACGCACCGGTGGCCAGCCTCGACCCCGTCAAGCTGGTCGGAGGCATGGCCCCCACCCTTCGCGCCGCGGTGCTGGTCGGCGCCGACGACAAGACCACGCCGGTGCGCTTCTCGCGCACCTATGCCGAGGCGTTGTCGCTGCGCGGCATCGCCACCGACTATCGTATCATCCCCGGCAAGGACCATGAGCTGCTCGGCGATCCCGAAGTGATCTCCGCGCTCCAGCGCCTCGCCGCCGCCCTGCCTGGAAAGTCCTGATGCTCGCACCGATCCGTATCGCCCTGCAACGCCTGCCGCATGGCGAGGGCCTGCCCCTGCCCGCCTATGCGACCGCTGGTGCCGCCGGCATGGACGTGGTCGCGGCCGAGGACCTGGTGCTCGCCCCCGGCGCGCGCCATGCGGTGGCGACCGGCTTCGCGATCGCGATCCCGGTCGGCTACGAAGTCCAGGTGCGTCCGCGCTCCGGCCTGGCGCTCAAGCACGGTATCACCTGCCTCAACACCCCCGGCACGATCGACAGCGACTATCGCGGCGAGGTTAAGGTGATCCTTGCCAATCTCGGTGACGCGGCCTTCACCGTCGCCCGCGGAGACCGGATCGCACAACTCGTGCCCGCGCCTGTCCAGCACGCAGAGCTCGAGGAGGTGGGGACGCTCGACGAAACGGCGCGAGGCATCGGGGGCTTCGGATCGACGGGTACGTGAGCGGATTGCTTCTTCTTGCCGCGGCGCTCCAGACGGCGCCGATCGATTGGGACGCGCTGCCGCCCCTGCCCTGGCGCGCGCCTCCGATCGTGACGCCGGACATGCAGAGCTTCGTCCAACGCGAAGTGAAGCTGCGCCGCTGCGTCACGCCCAAGCCGAACACGCTCGAAGTCTCGGTCGCCGTGCTGGTCGACGAGAACGGCGCCATCCGCACCACCGTGCCGCGCGCCATCGCCTGCCCCTCGGTCGAGCAATACGCCGCCGCGCTCGCCGCCGGCTTTGCACGCAACAACCTGCTCCCGCGCCCCGGCGCGACCGATCAATGGTACCGCACGACCCTCAGTTTCACCTGGACCAAATGACTCTCTCCGACGCGGAGCTGGAGCGCTACGCCCGTCACATCGTGCTGCGCGAGATCGGCGGCGGCGGGCAGATGCGGCTGAAGAGTGCCCGGGTGCTGGTGATCGGCGCGGGCGGCATCGGCTCGCCGGCGATCGAGTATCTGGCCGCCGCCGGCATCGGCACGCTCGGCGCGGTCGATGACGACCAGGTCTCGCTCTCCAATCTCCAGCGCCAGACGCTCTACGCCACCGCCGATGTCGGCCGCGCCAAGGTCGAGGCGGCCCGCGCCCGCGTCGCCGCGCTGAACCCAGAAATTGTGTTCACCGGCTTCGACCAGCGCATCGACGCGCGCAACGCCGACGCCCTGATCGAGACCTTCGCGCCCGACGTGATCCTCGACGGCTGCGACAATTTCGCCACCCGCCTGGCGGTCGCCGACGCGGCGCTCCGCCACCGCATCCCCCTGGTATCCGCCGCAGTATCCGAGTTCGAGGGACAGCTCGGCGTGTTCCGCGGCTGGGAGACGGACAAACCATGTTACCGCTGCTTCGTCGGCCATGATCCCGAGCGCCCGGGCATCAGCTGTGCCGAACAGGGCGTGCTCGGCGCGCTCACCGGCGTCATGGGCAGCCTCGCCGCGCTGGAAGTGATCCGCGCCATCGCGCCCTTCGGCGAGGATCCCGCGGGCAAGCTGCTGCTCGTCGACGCTCTCGCCTTCCGCTTCCGCACGCTCACGCTGCCGAAGGACCCGGGCTGCCCGAGCTGCAGCCAGTAACCGCCAGAGAGGAACTGGACTTCCCTCCCCGCTTCGGGCACCTCCCGCGCCATGACGCGCGTCCTGGTCACCGGCTCGGCCGGCTTCATCGGCTTCCACACGGCCAGCAAGCTGCTCCAGCGCGGCGCCACCGTGCTCGGCGTGGACAATTTCACTGCCTATTATGATCCGGCGCTCAAGGAAGCGCGCAACGACATCCTGTCGAACCATCCGAACTTCAAGGTCGCCCGCGTCTCGATCGACGACATGGCCGCATTCGGCCAGGCTTGGGCCGAGTTCCAGCCCGATGTGGTGATCCACCTCGCCGCCCAGGCCGGCGTGCGCCACTCGATCGACAGCCCGGAATCCTATGTCGCGGCGAACCTGATCGGCACCTTCAACGTGCTCGAGCTGGCCCGCCGCCACAAGACCGGGCACCTGCTCGCCGCCTCGACCAGCTCGGTCTATGGCGCGAACACCGACATGCCGTTCACCGAGACGCAGCGCACCGCGACGCCGCTCAGCTTCTACGCCGCCACCAAGGGCGCGACCGAGCTGATGGGCCACAGCTACGCGCATCTGTTCAAGACGCCGATGACCTTCTTCCGCTTCTTCACGGTCTATGGGCCGTGGGGCCGGCCGGACATGGCGCTGTTCAAGTTCACCAGGGGCATCCTGTCCGGCGAACCGATCGACATCTACAACAACGGCAACATGGTCCGCGACTTCACCTATGTCGACGATCTGGCCGAATCGATCGTCAAGCTCACCGAGGCGATCCCCGGCACGGTTCCAGTGGAAGGCGACAGCCTTTCCCCCGTCGCGCCCTTCCGCACCGTCAATATCGGCGCCGGCCAGCAGACCCAGCTGATGGACTATATCGGCGAGATCGAGCGAGCGCTCGGCAAGGAAGCGATCAAGAACTTCATGCCGATGCAGCAGGGCGACGTGCCGGCGACCGAGGCGTCGCACGCGCTGCTCAAGACGCTGACCGGCTATGCCCCGTCCACGCCGCCGAGCAAGGGTGTGCCCGCCTTTGTGGAATGGTATCTGGAGCATTATCGAAACTGAAACCCCTCTTCCGGCATGAAGATGCGCGAGAGCGTATTTCCACCGGGATAGGGTAGCTATGAGCATCGAATGGCCCGCGCACGGGCTGAAGCTGCAGGCGCGGATCGAAAGCGGCACCGCCATCATCGGCGTGATCGGCATGGGCTATGTCGGCCTGCCGCTCGCCGTGGCCTTCGGCGAAGCGGGCTGCCCCGTCCTCGCCTTCGACGTCGACCAGGCGAAGATCGACGCGCTCGAAGCCGGTGAGAGCTACATCAAGCACATCGATGCCGCCCGCATCGCACCGCTCGTCGCAAGCGAGAAGCTGCGCGCCACCGCCGATCTCGCCCGGCTGGGCGAGGCGGACGTGGTGCTGATCTGCGTCCCCACCCCGCTCACCCGCCATCTCGAGCCCGACCTCAAATACGTCGAGCTGACCACCCAGGCGATCGCGAAGACGCTGCGCCGCGGCCAGCTCATCATCCTCGAATCGACCACCTATCCGGGCACCACCAAAGAGGTGATGCAGCCGATCCTCGAGGCCGAGGGGCTGGTCGCCGGCAAGGACTTCTTCCTCGCTTACTCGCCCGAGCGCGAGGATCCCGGCAACCCGACCTTCTCGACCACCAAGATCCCGAAGGTGGTCGGCGCCGACGACAGCGTCTCGGCCGATCTGGCGCTGGGCGTCTATCGCCACATCGTGCCCCAGGCGATCCAGGTCTCGTCCGCCGCGACCGCCGAGGCGGTGAAGATCACCGAGAATGTGTTCCGCGCCGTCAATATCGCGCTGGTCAACGAGCTCAAGCTCATCTTCACCGCGATGGACATCGACGTGTGGGAAGTGATCGACGCGGCCAAGTCGAAGCCGTTCGGCTTCATGCCCTTCTATCCGGGCCCGGGCCTGGGCGGGCACTGCATCCCGATCGACCCCTTCTACCTCACCTGGAAGGCGCGCGAGTACAACCAGCACACCAAGTTCATCGAGCTGGCCGGCCAGATCAACGCGGACATGCCGCAGCACGTCGTCCGCGTCCTCGCCGACACGCTGGACGCGCGCTTCGGCCGCGGCCTGCGGAGTGCCCGCATCCTGGTGATGGGCGTCGCCTACAAGAAGAATGTCGAGGACATCCGCGAGAGCCCGTCGCTCCGCCTGATGGAGATGATCGAGGCACGCGGCGCCACCGCCGACTTCTTCGATCCGCACGTTGCCCAGATCGACAATACCCGCGAGCATCCGACGCTCAACTTCCGCCACGGCGTGGCCTGGGACGCGGCCGAGATCGCCAAGTACGACGCGGTGCTGATCGCCACCGATCACGACGCGGTGGACTATGCCGCGCTGGTCGAGGCGGCGAAGCTGGTCGTCGATACCCGCAATGCCTGCGCCAAGGCGGGCGTGGTGTCGGACAAGGTCGTCCGCGCCTGAGCGATCCCCAAGACATGTGACAAAGTTGATCCTCCCCCGGAGGGGGAGGATTCCAATTATCCCTACGCCCATACCCCCCCCCGCTTGCAAAATAGCACGACCGTTCGTACTAAACCCGCATGAAAGCAGAAACGACTCGAATCCGCGTGATCGAAGAAGGCCTGCAGACGCTCAGCCAGGGCGGGCTCGCGGCAGTCACCATTGGCCGGCTGGCGGAAGCCACCGGCCTTTCCAAGAGCGGGCTGTTCGCCCATTTCCGGTCGCGGGAAGCGCTGGAACTCGCGCTGCTCGACGAAACCGTCCGGCTCGCATGGCGCAACATCGTCGAGCCCGCGATGCGCAATCCCGAAGGCCTGTCGCGGCTGATGGCGCTGGTCGGCCTGTGGTTCGGCTGGTCGTCCCGCGCCGGCCTGCGCGGCGGCTGTCCCGTGGCCGCTGCGATGTTCGAGCTGGACGACACGCCGGGCGTGGTCCGCGATCGCGTGGCCGAGCTGGACGAGGAATGGCGGCAGGTGCTCCACACCCATGTCCGCCAGGCGATCGACCTCGGCCACCTCTATGCCGAGACCGATGCCGATCAGGTCGTGTGGGAACTGCGCGGTATCTATCTCGCACATCACAGCACGATGCGCTTCCAGCGCGATCCCGACGCCGATCGCCGTGCTCAGGCTGCGCTCGTCGCCCTGCTGCGCCGCAGCGGCGCCGATCCCGTCAATCTCTAGTGCCGCAAGCGCCTGGCATGCAGCAGCCCACCCCGTCCTTGGCCGCCGCCGCCGAGGAACTCGCCCAGATCCGGCGTCTGCGCCTGGCGTCCTTCGTCGAGGCGACCACGCTCCTGGTCCTCGTCTTCGTCGCGGTCCCGCTCAAGCACCTGCTCGACTATCCCCTGGCGGTCAGGCTGATGGGGCCGGTGCACGGCGCCGCCTTCGTCGCCTATGCCTGGAGCCTGATCACCACCGTGTCGGGTGGCGGCTGGTCGCGTGGCGAGATCGCCCGGCTGGGCCTCGCGGCGTTCATCCCCTTTGGCGGCTTTCTCAACGCCGGGCTGCTGCGCCGCAAGCGCGCCGCCCTCGCCGCCCCGACAGAGGCGCGCGCCTGATGCCCTATCTCTGGCTGAAGGCGGTGCACGTCGCCGCCGTCCTGCTCTTCATCGGCGGCCTGTTCGCCCAGACCTTTGCCCTCGCCGCGGCACAGCGCGGAGACCCCGCCACCACGGCCCCGCTCGCCCGCTGGGACCGGTTGGCCACGGTCCCGGCGATGCTGCTCGTCTGGGTGACCGGCGCGACGATCGCCGTCGAAGCCGGCTGGTTCACCAGCCCCTGGCTCTGGGCCAAGCTCGCCTTCGTCCTCGCACTCACCGGGCTGCACGGCATCCAGTCCGGCAAGCTGCGGCGGCTACGCGGCGGAAATCCGCCATCCGGCCCCACCCCGGTCCTTCGGATAGCGGGATTCATCGCCGCGGCCGTCGCGTCGATCGCCGTGCTGGTGGTCGCCAAGCCCTTCTAGCTTCTGGCTCCGGCCACCGACGTCTTGCCGTGCCGAATTTCGCCTGATCGGCTCAGCCGGGGCAGCGGCTCGTCATGAAATCGCGGATCGCCGGGGCGATGTCCTCGCGCTCCAGCGCGACTGCGATGTTCGCCTGGATGAAGCCGGCCTTGTCGCCGCAGTCATAGCGCGTGCCCTCGAAGGTCACGCCGTGGAAGCGCTGGCCACCGATCATCTGGGCCATCGCGTCGGTCAGCTGGATCTCGCCGCCGGCGCCCTTTTCCTGGCCTTCGAGCACGCGCATCACTTCGGGCTGCAGGATGTAGCGGCCGATGACCGAGAGGTTCGACGGCGCGGTGCCCGGCGCCGGCTTCTCGACCAGCCCCTTCACCTCGGTCAACGCGCCATCCTGCGCGCCCGGGGTGATGATGCCATAGCGGTGCGTCTGGTCGTCGGGGACGATCTCGGCGCAGATCAGGTTGCCGCCCACCTTGTTATAGGCATCGACCATCTGCTTCAGGCAGCCCGGCTTGCCGAGCATGAAGTCGTCGGCGAGCAGCACCGCAAAGGGCTCGTCGCCCACGATGTCGCGGGCGCACCACACGGCATGGCCCAGGCCCATCGGCTCCTGCTGGCGGACATAGGCGACCGCGCCGGGCTTCAGGCGGGTGGCATCGAGAATCTCGAGCGACTTGCCGCGGGAGGACATCGTCGTCTCGAGCTCATAGGCGATGTCGAAATGATCCTCGATCGCGCTCTTGCCGCGGCCGGTGACGAAAATCATCTGCTCGATGCCTGCTTCCAGCGCCTCGTCCACCGCATACTGGATCAGCGGGCGATCGACGACCGGCAGCATTTCCTTGGGCAGCGCCTTGGTCGCCGGAAGGAAACGCGTACCCAGGCCGCCGACGGGAAACACGGCCTTGCGCAGCGGCTTGATGGTCATAGCCCGAACATATCTCCGAAATATTGGCGCGCTGCTACTCGCCAAATGCGTGTCGTGCAATCGGCGCGATGCACCGGTGCCGCGATGCACGGTCTCGTATTGCGCCGCAACATGTGCCACGGAACGCACATGCAGCACATCATGCTCCGTATGTTCTTCCTTGTCGCGGTCGCTCTGGTGACCTTCCTGGCGCTGACGCCCGGTCCCTTGGGGCAAGTGGTGGAATCGGGGCCGGTACGCCACCTGCTCGCCTTTGCCGCGCTCCCCGTGCTCAGCAGCCTGGCGTGGCCACGGGTGAAACCAGGCTGGCAGTTCATCGCCTATGCCGCGTTCGGCGCGGCGATCGAGATCACCCAGCTGCTGATGAACGTGGGGCGCGTGGCGGAATGGGATGATTGGGCCAATGATCTGGTCGCCACGGCGATCGCCCTCGGCCTCGTCGCCTTCGGCCGGAACTGGCTCGAACGTCAGGCAGGGTTAGAGGCGCGTTAAGCTCGATCTGCTACGCGACGGGCATGACAGAATCGCCTGCTCGCCGCGTCCTGCTGATCTTCGGCACCCGTCCCGAAGCGATCAAGCTCTTCCCCGTCGTCCGCGCGCTGGCGGGCGTGCCGGGCCTGGATGTGCGCACCTGCGTCACTGCCCAGCATCGCGGCCTGCTCGATCAGGTGCTGTCGATCGCCGGCCTGGTGCCGGACATCGATCTCGACCTGATGGAGCCGGGCCAGACGCTCGACCAGCTCACCGCGCGCCTGCTCACCGGCTTGGGCAAGGTGATGGACGACGAGAAGCCCGACCGGGTGATCGTCCAGGGCGACACCGCCACCGCGATGGTCGGCGCGCTTGCCGCCTATTACCGCAAGGTGCCGGTCAGCCATGTCGAGGCCGGGCTGCGTTCGGGCGACATCTACCAGCCCTGGCCCGAGGAGGTGAACCGCCGCATCGTCGCGCCGATCGCCGACCAGCATTTCGCTCCGACCGAGACCGCCGCCGAAGCGCTGCGCCGCGAGAACATCGCTCCCGCGACGATCCACGTCACCGGCAACACCGTGATCGACGCCCTGCTCGCCACCCGCGCCCGGATCGAGGCGGAGCCGGCACTAGCCGCCGGGCTCGATTCCGTGGCCGCCCGCTTCGCCGGGAAGCGCATCGTTCTCGTCACCACGCATCGCCGCGAGAATTTCGGCGGCGGCATGGAGGACATCGCCCGGGCCCTGGGCCGCATCGCCGATCGCGACGACACCGCGATCTTCTTCCCGATGCACCCCAACCCCAATGTCGTCGCGGCAATGGACAAGGTGCTGGGCGACCGCCCCAACGTCGCCCGCATTGAGCCGCTCGATTATCCGCACTTCATCCGCGCCCTCGAGCTCAGCCATGTCGTGCTCAGCGATTCGGGCGGCGTGCAGGAAGAAGCCCCTGCGCTGGGCAAGCCGGTGCTGGTGATGCGCGAGACCACGGAACGCCCCGAAGGGGTCGCCGCGGGCACGGCGAAGCTGGTCGGCACCAATCCCGAGCGTATCGTTTCCGAAATCTCAACCCTCCTCGACGTACCATCCGCCTATTCGGCCATGGCCCGCGCCCACAATCCGTTCGGCGATGGCCATGCTTCTGAGCGGATTGCGGGGATCGTCGCACATGGTTTCGGATTCTGAGCTCAAGGTCTGTGTTCTCGGCCTGGGCTATATCGGGCTTCCCACGGCAGCGGTGATCGCACGCACCGGCGCCAAGGTGCTGGGTGTCGACGTCCACCAGTCGGTGGTCGATACGGTGAACTCGGGCAAGGTTCATATCGAGGAGATCGATCTGGACGGCCTGGTTTCCGGCGTGGTCGCCCGCGGCAGCCTGCGCGCCTCGCTCAATGTCGAGCAGGCCGATGTGTTCGTCATCGCCGTCCCCACCCCCTTTGGCGAGAATCACGCGCCGGACATCGGCTTTGTCCTCAAGGCCGCGACCAACGTCGCGATCACCCTCAAGGCCGGCGACGTGGTGATCCTCGAATCGACCTCGCCGGTGGGCACCACCGAAAAGGTCGCCGAGCTGCTCGCCAGCCTCCGCCCCGACCTCAAGATTCCCGGCCACTGCGTCGGCGTCGCCGATGTCGCCATCGCCTATTGCCCCGAACGCGTGCTGCCCGGTCGCATTCTGGTCGAGCTGATCGACAATGACCGGGTGATCGGCGGCATCACCCCGCGCTGCGCCCGCAAGGCGCTGCAATTCTATCGCCGCTTCGTGCGCGGCGCCTGCGTGACCACCACGGCCAAGGCCGCGGAGATGACCAAGCTCACCGAAAACGCCTTCCGCGACGTCAACATCGCCTTCGCCAACGAGCTGAGCCTCGTCGCCGAGAAGATGGGCGTCGATGTGTGGGAAGTGATCCGCCTCGCCAACCGCCATCCACGCGTCAACATCCTGTCGCCGGGCCCGGGCGTGGGCGGTCACTGCATCGCCGTCGATCCCTGGTTCCTGGTCAGCGCCGCGCCCGAGCAGACGCCGCTGATCCGCACCGCCCGCGAAGTGAATGACGGCAAGACCGACTATGTCATCGGCCATGCCGCCGCGATGATCGAATCGAACCCGTCGGCCCGCGTCGCGTGCCTGGGTCTCGCCTTCAAGGCGAACATCGACGATTTCCGCGAGAGCCCCGCGCTCAAGGTCGCGGCAGCCCTTGCCGAGCGCTTCGGCGAGCGCATCCAGATCGTCGAGCCCTATGCGAACGCCCTCCCTTCCATCTTCGACGGTACGGGCGCCGAGCTGATCGACGTCGACAGCGCGATCGAGAGCTGCGAGATCTTCGTGGTGCTCGTCGATCATGACGTGTTCAAGTCGGTCCCGCTCGACGAGCGCGCCGACAAGCTGGTCTATGACACACGGGGGATCTGGCCGGACCAGCCCCGCCTCGCGGGCGGCGAACCGCTGCGGCTGGCGAGCTGATCCGCGCCTAGCGGCGAACCAGGATCGATTGCCAGTCGCCGTCGAGCGGCTTGTTCCGATCGGCGATCAGCGCGGGCACCAGCGGCCGCGTGGAGACCGCCTCGATCTTCGTTGCCTCGGCCTCCAGCGTCGCCACCCTGTCCCGCCACGCCGGGTGCGAGCGGCTGCGCAGGATGCCCCCCGCCTTGCTCGGGCCGAAATGCTGCCAGAACGCCACGCTCGCCCGCACCGGATATTGGGCGTTGGCAAGCAGATAGGCGGAGAGCAGGTCCGCCTGCACTTCGGTCTGGCGGAAATATTTCACATTGGCACCGAAGCCGGCCAGCAGGCCGTAGTCGACGCCGCGGGCCTCCAGCCGATCGCGGTGGCGCAGGATGTTGTGCGCGAATTCGTGCGCGATCACCGCGGCAAGCTGGTCGTCGGGATAGTCGTCGAGGAAGCCCGACCCGATCTGCACCATGGTGCCGTCCGCGGAGGCGCCGAAGCCACCGTCCAGCTCCAGCTCGAAGCGCGACTTGCAGGCGGGCACCGGCTGGACCGTGACGTGCACCGGGGCACCGGCCCGGATGACGTCGATCTCGATCGGCGCGTCCTGCGGCAATGCGGCGATCGCCAGCTGGGCAGCGACCAGCCGGTCGGTGGTCCCCGGCCTGCCGGCGAGCCTTGCGATCTCTACCGGGCCCAGCCGGACCAGGGAATCGTCCGGCCGCAACCCGGCTTGTTCCGCCGGGCTGCCCGCGATCACCCCCTCGATCGCCACCGGAGTAACGAAGCCAAAATGCGCCTTGGCGGATTCCCGTGCGTTCGCATCGAACTGGTCGAGTGTGTGCAGCTGCACGCCAATACCGGCTTCGATCTGGTCGCACAGCGGCACGTTAGCCATGGCGAGCCGCCAGCCGATGCCCGCTACTCGCATATCCGCCGTACGCACCGCCTCGAACAGCTTGGCATCCTCATTGTCGGCCTGGGCGTGAACGCAAGGCAGGGCGAGGGCCGAAATGGTCCCAGCCAGCAGGGCGAAGCAACGAAGCATGCGACGTGGAGGATGCATGGCACCGCCTTAAGGGCCGATATCGCGCTTGCCAAATCCCGACATCATCCAGCGCGAATCGATAAGGAATTGTCGATTCCCGACGTCAGGCGACGAATTCTTGTGCATCGCAGCTAGGGCTATACCGGTGCAATCGAAACAAATCCGTCACAAAAAATCCCCTGTAACCCTCAAGAAACACGCCCAATTCGGCAGAGACGCTTCATTAACCCCCTTGGCGATATTGATGCAGCGCGTTAAGGACGCTCCCGTAACCACTTGGTGCGGGTCGCCCGAGTGCTGACTGAGAGATCCGGGTCAACCGGATCCGGTGTTGCTGATGAGACACGGCGGGAATCTTCTCGCCGGTACCAAGGTTTAAGGTGTTGCGGCTGGTTTTGTCCTGTGCCATAGGACGACCCGACGAGAGCACCCAGAGCTCGAAAGAGGGAGAAAAAGAGTGTTCACTAAGCTTCTTACGGCTGCTGCTATCGCGTCGATGGCAACCGCCCCTGTTCTGGCCGCTCCGACCAGCGCTTCGAAGCTGTCGCTGTCGGGCGTTCGCGCTTCGACCTCGACTGGCAAGAAGAGCGAGCTGGCTCCGGCCGTTCTGATCGGCGTCCTCGCCACCGTCGCCATCATCGGCGGCGCCGTGGTTCTGGCCGACAGCGACGACTCGCCCGACAGCCCGTAGTATCGGACTGCGCGAGCAGAGTTTCGAAGTGGCGGCCTAACGGCCGCCACTTTTTTATTGCCCGTTAGCCGGCAGCGGGATCGAGCAAGAATCACAGGTTGTTGCACATCATGTTCGCCAAGCTCTTTCGGTCGCGCCAATCGGCTCAAGCCGAGCCAAACGGCAGCATCCCCGATGGCCAGCGCATCTACGCCATCGGCGACATACATGGCCGCCTGGACCTGCTTCAGGACCTGCTCGCGCGCATTGCCGCAGACGAAGCTGGGCGCGCCGCAGCAGACACTCAGCTGATCTTCCTGGGCGATCTGATCGATCGCGGCCCCGAATCCGCACAAACGGTGGAACGCCTCCGGCAGCTCGCCCTTGAGCGCCCGAGGGGCAGCACGCGCTTCCTCGCCGGCAATCACGAGGAGGTCTTCCTGTCCAGCCTCGATGGCGACGAGAAGACCTTGCGCTTCTTTACGAAGATCGGCGGCCGCGAAACGATCCTCAGCTATGGCTTCACCGAAGCCGAATATGACGCACTCGACTACCCGGAGCTTTCCGCCGAGCTGCAGGAGCGCGTTCCGGCGGAACACCGCACCTTCCTGGCCGATTTCGAGGACATGATCATCGTCGGCGACTATGCCTTCGTCCATGCCGGCATACGACCTGGGGAAGCCCTGTCGCGCCAGCAAGGCAAGGACCTGCGCTGGATCCGCAGCGAGTTCATCGAGCACAGGGGAGCGCTCGAGAAGATCATCGTCCACGGCCACACCATCACCGAAGCAGTGGAGATGACCGCCCATCGCATTGGCCTCGACACCGGCGCCTATGCATCCGGCAGGCTCACTGCGATGGGGTTCGAAGGCAGCCAGCGCTGGGTGATCGACACCGCCGACTGAGCCGCCGCAAAGGCCCAAACAAAAACGCCGGCGGAGCGATCCGCCGGCGTTTTCGTATTCAGTCGACAGAAGGAAGCTTACTGTCCCTGGGGAGCGCCTGGCTGCGGGCCGCCCGGCGCGCCACCCTGTTGCTGCTGCATCATCTGCTGCTGCATCATCATCTGGCGGAGCTGCTCGGCCGGGATGAGATCCTTGATCTCGAGGTCGAACTGCAGGAGCTTGCCGAACAGCGGGTGCTGCGGGCCGGCCTTCTCATAGCCGAGGCTCGCCGGGATCCAGATGCGCAGCTTCGAACCCTTGCTCATCATCTTGAGCGCTTCGTCGAAGCCCGGGATCGCGCCACCGACCTGGAGCGGAATCTCGCCGGCAGGCTGGAAGACCGAGCCATCGCGCAGCGTGCCGGTGGTGAACACCTTCACCCCGTCGCCTTCCAGTGCCTTGGGCCCCGAACCTTCCTTGAGCACCTGATACTGGAGGCCCGAAGCCGTGGTCTGCACACCGAGCTGGCTCTTGTTCCAGGCCAGGAACTGCGCGTCGTCGCCCTTGGCGGCGACGGACGCACGCGTCCCCGTCCAGGCCAGCGCCACCGCAATGGCAATCGCCAGGACCAGACCGGCCCAGAGCCAGGTCTTGTAGCTGCGCTTGACGGGCTGGAGCGGAACGGCGGTCACAGACATGCGATAGGCTCCAAGCGCGGGTATTCAGCTACCCGAAAGTCACGAAAGTCACGACAGCCAACGCGCGAGGACCGCGCGTGGCCGAATCGCGAAATCAACGGGCGCTGTCGCGCTCCATGCGCTTGCGCTCGAGCTTGCGCGCGCGGCGGACCGCGGCGGCACGCTCACGGGCGCGCTTCTCGCTGGGCTTCTCGTAGTGACGACGGAGCTTCATCTCGCGGTACACGCCCTCGCGCTGCAGCTTCTTCTTGAGTGCGCGCAGTGCCTGGTCGACGTTGTTGTCGCGAACGATGATCTGCATAAGCCCGTCAGTGCTCCGGTCTATTCAATAGAAAAGGGTTCGCCGGAACGCGGGGTTGCGGCGTCGTGCCGGCCACCTAACAGTGCGAATCCATTTTTTCAAGCGAGAACAGGCCCCACCCTCTCTCAGGCGCGGCGAACCGATCAGCCCTGGGTCTTGCCCTGGCAGAGTCCGAGCCGCTTGCCATAGACCCGCATCCGAATCGCGGCATAGCCGGGCTGGCCCTTTTCGCCGCTCTTCTGGTCCACGGTCACGTCATAGGCGTCCTTGCCCATGGTACCGGCATAGAGCAGCGTGGTCCTGGAACCGCTCGCCTGGGTGCACTGGATCTCGACGTCGAGCTTCCCGCCCTTCTGCACGAAGCGCGGGAAGGTGCAGGTGCCCGCGACCTTTTCGAGATTCTCGATGTCGAGCGGCTTGAGATCGCCTGCCGTCTGGCACTTGGTAGCGTGGCGCTGCTGCTTCTGCACCGCCGCCAGCTGGTCCGCCTTGTCAGGCCCGTCGGTGAAATCGGCGGAGAGGACCTGCATGCCCGAATCCCAGGTGCCCGGCTGCATCAGCATCTTCGAATGGGCCGCTTTGGAAAGCGCGGCGACTTCCTTCATCGAGGCATTGTGCACTTCGATCTCGCCCGTGGCGGCCGCCTGCCGCTCCGCGGCCGACTGGCAACCAGCGAGAACAAGGGTGGCGCCGAGAAGCAGCATGGCACGCATCTTCAGGAAATCCCTCTCCAAAATCGTGGCGCCACACAGCCGATATCGCGACCAAAGACAAGCGCGATTCCTGGCGGCATAGTGACGCGATGACCGCTGCCGACACCGCCACCCCGCCCCGACACCGCCTGCGCTCGATCCTGGGAGGATCGGCCGGCAACCTGGTCGAGTGGTACGACTGGTACGCCTATGCGGTGCTCGCGAGCTATCTCGCCCCGCATTACTTCCCCAAGGGCGCCTCGCAGGACATCAGCGCATGGATCGTGTTCGCGATCGGCTTCTTCATGCGGCCGATCGGTGGCTGGCTGATGGGGATCTATGGTGACCGGCATGGACGCAAGGCCGGCCTGACCCTGTCGGTGACGCTGATGTGCGCCGGATCGATCATCATCGCGGCGACGCCGAGCTATGGCGAGATCGGCGTGGCGGCGACCATCGCGCTGGTGGCGGCCCGGCTGCTCCAGGGACTCAGCCTGGGCGGCGAATATGGCGCAAGCGCCACCTATCTCTCCGAAATGGCCGGCAGGAAGCACCGCGGCTTCTTCTCGAGCTTCCAGTACGTCACCTTGATCTCGGGCCAGCTCGTCGCGCTGGTCGTGCTGCTGGCGCTCCAGGCGACCCTGTCGGAGGCGGACCTGAAGCAATGGGGCTGGCGCATCCCCTTCGCGGTGGGCGGCGTGCTGGCGCTGGGCGTGTTCTGGCTGCGCCGTCGCCTCGCCGAGACCGAGAGCTTCGCCAGGCGCGAGGCCGGCAAGAAGTCGGGCGCACTGGCGCTGCTGCGCGAGCACCCGCGCGAAGCCGCGGTGGTGATGCTGCTCACCGCGGGCGGCACACTCGCCTTCTATGCCTATACGATCTACCCGATCGCCTTCCTCAAGAAGACCGCCGGCTTCTCCGATGCGGCTGCGACCCAGGTGAATGCAGCCGCGCTGTTCGTGTTCATGGCGATCCAGCCCCTGGCCGGCGCGCTTTCGGACCGGATCGGGCGAAAGCCGCTCATGGTGGCGTTCGGCGTGCTCGGCACGCTGCTCAGCTATCCGATCTTCGTCGCGATGGAAGGCGCGCGCGACGCACTGACCGCGTTCCTGCTGATGACCGGGGCGTTGGTGATCGTGACCGGCTATACGTCGATCAATGCGGTGGTGAAGGCCGAGCTGTTCCCCGCGCATATCCGCACCCTGGGCGTCGCCCTGCCCTATGCCCTCGCCAATGCGATCTTCGGCGGCACCGCACCAACGGTGGCGCTCTGGTTCAAGCAGGAAGGCTGGGAACGCGGCTTCTACTGGTACGTCACCGCGATGATCGCCATCTCGCTGGTCACCTATCTGCGCATGCGGGACACTGCGAAACATTCGCAGATCCTGGAGGATTGATGCGCTATTGATTAGCAATAGCGTACATCGCTTCCTCTTCCTCTTTCTCTCTCGTCACCCCGGACTTGTTCCGGGGTCCACCGGGCGGCAAGTCTTGGGCAAGAGGCTCAAAGGGAATGGCAGTCGGCACAGTGGACCCCGGCACAAGGCCGGGGTGACGATTTGGGCAAATACCAGAGAAATCAGTTACGGCTTACGGCGCGCGGCTCCGTCTTTAATGTTTCCGTGCGTTGCAGCCCTGCAATACCGGCGTTAGGCTCGGCGCTTAAACCTACGGGATGCAACTCGCAGCTTTAGCGCCAGCCTTGGATATCGAGACCCGCCTGCTGATCGTCGATGACGATCCCGGTATCCGCGAGCTGACCGCGGCTTTCCTGTCGCAGCATGGCTATGTCGTCGATACCGCATCGGGCGCGGCCGAGATGCGCACGCTGACCGGGCGGAACGATTACGCGCTGGTCGTGCTCGACGTGATGATGCCGGGCGAGGACGGCCTCTCCATCCTGCGCTCGATGGACCGCCAGACCGGACCGGCGGTGATCCTCCATTCGGTGATCGGCGAGGATATCGACCGGATCGTCGGGCTGGAGATGGGCGCGGACGATTATGTCCCCAAGCCAGCCAATCCACGCGAGCTGCTGGCGCGCATCCGTTCGGTGCTGCGCCGCAGCCAGACCGACCGCGTCACCCCGGCGGCGATACCGACACGGGCATTCCTGCGCTTCACCGGATGGCGCCTCGACCCCGTGGCACGCCAGCTCTGGGATCCGGACGATGTGATCATCAACCTGTCCGATGGCGAGTTCCGGCTGCTGCTCGCGCTGGTCGAGCGGCCCCGCCGGGTGCTGACCCGCGACATGCTGCTCGATTTCTCGCGCGGCCCCAATGCCGAGCATTTCGATCGCGCGATCGACGTGCAGATGAGCCGGCTGCGCAAGAAGCTCGCCCGCCCGGGCTCGGAAGACCTGATCCGCACGATCCGCAACGAAGGCTATATGTTCGTCACCGAAGTGACGACCAAGTGATCTGCCCATGACCCGGCGTTCGATCACGGCACCCATCGTCCTGCTCGTCATCGCCGCCGCCCTGATCGCGACGACGACGCAGTTCACGATCATGTTCAACGGCCCGCCGCCCGGACCGGGACCGCTGCCGCTGATCCGCGTGGCCGAAGCGCTGCGCACCGGCATCGTGCCGCCCACGGCACAGGCGCGGATGACGGTGCGGCGCACCAGCGAGGACAAGTTCGGACGGGAAGACGAGCGCCCCTCCCCCGCCCGCGACGCGGCGGTGGCCCGGTTGCTGGGCGTGCCGGCCGAGCGGGTCCACGGCCTCTACCAGTTCCCGGCGCGCGATCCCGACCAGGACATGCACGGCAGCTTCACCGTGGCGCTGGAGGATCCCAATGGCTGGATCGTCGCGTCCAGCCTGCCCCGTCCTGCCTTCACCCCCTGGCACCTTGCCCGGCTGCTGGGGATGCTGGGCGTGCTGCTGGTGCTGTCGCTGCTCGCCTGGGGCGTGGCGCGGCGCATCTCGCGGCCGATCCGCGAGCTGGCAGGCGCGGCGACCAAGGTACGGCTCGGCGCGCGCCAGCCGATCCCGCAAAAGGGGCCCCGCGAGGTACACGAACTGGCGCGTGCGCTGGACTCGATGCAGGAGCGCATCCTGCTCGAGGCGGAGAATCGGAGCGCGATGCTGGGCGCGATCGCCCATGACCTGGGCACGCCGCTCTCGCGGATCGCCTTCTGGGTCGAGCAGCTGCCCGATGCCGCCCGGCTGCGCGCCGAGGCGGACATCGAGGAGATGCGCGCGATGCTGAAGGCCGCGCTGAGCTTCACCCGGGACGGGCGCGACGGGGCGCCGCACGAGCGGCTCGACCTGGGCAGCCTGATCGAGAGCCTGGTCGACGATCTTGCCGCGGCGGGCAAGCCGGTGACCGTGGAGGCCGGCCCGCGTGCGGTGGTGCGTGGGGACAGCGCGGCACTGCGGCGGCTGTTCGCCAATCTGATCGAGAATGCGATCCGTTACGGCGAGCAGGCGCGGCTCGGCTGGAGCCTGGGCGAAGGCAAGGTGGACGTGCTGGTGGAGGACGATGGCCGCGGCTTCGACCTCGCCCGTGCCGAGGCATTGTTCGCGCCTTTCGTGCGCGGCGAGACCTCGCGAAACCGGGAAACCGGCGGCACCGGGCTGGGCCTGGCGATCGTCCGCTCGATCGCGGAGGCGCATGGCGGCGAGGTGTCACTGGAGAATCGGGCTGGCGGCGGTGGTCGCGTGCGGGTGCGCCTCCCGGCCTGAGCTGCAAAAGACTGCAACATTGCGCCACCGCGCGAAATCCCACCGTGTGTCCAGTATGTGACTGAACGCCTCCAACCAAGGAGGCATGATGGATCATCAAGACGCGCACGACCTGGGCCTGGCCCATGACCTCAAGGCAATGACGCAGCTCGCCAGCCGCCGGCGCGCACTGGGCTGGTTCGCCGGCGCCAGCGGTGCGGCAATGCTCGCCGCCTGTGACGGCGGATCGGGCGGCAGCGCGACGAGCGGCAGCGCCGGCACGGCGGCCGCGACGCCGACGCCAACCCCTTCGGCCACCGCCACCCCGACCCCGAGTGCGACCGCCACCAGCGGCAGTTGCGTGGTCGATCCGACCGAGACCAACGGCCCCTACCCCGCCGACGGCACCAACACCTCGAGCGGCGTCACTTCGAACGTACTCACCGCCGCCAATGTGGTGCGCAGCGACATCCGTTCGTCCTTCCTGGGCAGCTCGACCGCGACCGCAGCGGGCGTGGAAGTGGTGCTGACGCTCACCCTGGTCGACGTGAACGCCGCCTGCGCGCCGCTGGCGGGCTATGCCATCTATATCTGGCACTGCGACCGCGACGGGAAATACTCGCTCTACGACCTGCCGGCCGAGAGCTATCTGCGCGGCGTCGGCGTGACCGACAGCAACGGCCAGGTGCACTTCACCACCATCTTCCCCGGCTGCTATGCCGGGCGCTGGCCGCACATCCATTTCGAAGTGTTCTCGAGCCTGGCGAACGCCACGGGCGGGCGCTACGCGACGCTGGTCTCGCAGCTCGCCATGCCGAGCGCGGCGTGCAGCACGGTCTATAACGGCGCGAGCGGCTATTCGACGAGCGTCCGCAACCTCGCGGGCGTGAGCCTGAGCAGCGACAATGTGTTCGGCGACAACAGCAGCGCGCAGATCGCCCAGCAGACCCCGGTGATGAGCGGCAGCGTCGCCGCCGGCTATACGGCAACCGCGGTCATCGGCATCGCGCGGTAGTTTGCCCCGGCGCGGCGGGCGTGATCCCTAGAGGATCATGCCCCCGCCGCCGCGGATCGCGAGCACGCGGCCGATCGAATCGAACAGCGCGTCCATCGCCACCGGCTTGAACAGCACGTCATCGGCGCCGACCGCGAGGCAGCGCTCGCGCAGGTCGACGGCGGTGTCCGCGGTGACGACGATGATCGGCAGCTCGCCCTTGGCGTCGCCGCGCGCGCGGATGCGCTCGATCGTCTCGAAGCCGTCCATCCCCGGCATGCGCAGGTCGACGAGCACGACGTCGAAGGTCTCGGCGTCGAGCATGGCCAGGCCCTCCTCGGCCCAGCTGGCTTCGGCCATTGTGGCCCCCGCGACGTCGAGCATGTCCTTCACGACCCGACGGTTCATCGGATCGTCCTCTATGAAGAGGATGTTCATGCCCGTCCGCCCGTGGCGACCGGTTTCCCCGAGATGCGCGCGACCGTTTTTGTCATGTCCGGTGTGCTATCGCCCTAAGCCGCCCGAGATACAAGCGGGTCCCCCTTCCGCTCATCGGAATTTTCTTCCGCGGGTGGAATAATAGCATCAATCAGGGCTGCCCCGGTAACGGGTTTTTCGATTATCTTGCCGCCACTTGCCGCAATCAGCTCAGCCAAGGTCTCCGCATCGGGCTTGAGCCAGAGAATGGTGTGCGCCACGCCTTCGGCGCCGGCACGCAGCGCGGCGAGCGCCTGGGCCGGGCCCTCGGCTTCGGCCTTGAGCGTGCCCTCGTCGGCCAGCAAATGGCCGACGCCTGCTTCCGCGAGCATCGGCAGCGCCTCCGCGACCGAGCCGGCGAAGCGCAGCCGGGCGACGCGCGGCTCGAGCAGGGTGCGCAGCATCGAGCGGGCGATCGGGTTCCTGTCGAGCACGACGAGGTCGAGCCCGCCTGCGCTCTCGCTGGCGGCGGCCGCGGCGGGCGCCTCGGCGGGCACGAGCGGCAGGTCGACGATGAAGCGCGAGCCCTTGCCGTCCTCGCTCTCCACCATGATGTCGCCGCCCAGCGCGCGGGCGAGGTTGCGGCAGATGGCGAGGCCCAGGCCGGTGCCGCCGAAGCGGCGCGTGGTGCTGGTGTCGACCTGGCGGAAGCTCTCGAAGATCTCCTCGAACTTCTCGGGCGGGATGCCGATGCCGGTATCCTCGATGGCGAGCTTCAGGCGGCGGGCATCGCCCTCGCCCTCCGCCACGGCGCGCAGCGTGACGCCGCCCTTCTCGGTGAACTTGATCGCGTTGGAGAGCAGGTTGAACACCACCTGGCGCATGCGGGTGGCGTCGCTGACGATCCAGTGCGGCGCATGGCCGAGCTCGAGCTTGAACGACAGCCCCTTCGCCCGTGCCTGCTCCTCCCAGAGCTTGGTGACTTCGCGCAGCGTGGCGCACAGGTCCATCGGCGCCGCCTCGACGCTGAGATTGCCCGTCTCCATCTTCGCGACGTCGAGAATGTCGTCGACCAGCGCGCGCATGGTGACACCCGCTCCGTGCACGATCCCGATCCGTTCGCGGGTCCGCTCCTCCAGCTTCGGATCGGAGAGCATGACCTGGGTCATGCCCAGGATGCCGTTCAGCGGCGTGCGGATCTCGTGGCTGGTCGTCGCGAGGAACTCGGTCTTGGCCTTGAGCGCCTTTTCGAGCGCGACATTGGTCTCGCCCAGCACGATGTTGGCGGCACGCACCTTGTTGCGGCTGCGCCGGATGGTGACGAGGCCCCAGCCGAGCGCGCCCATGACGATGACCGTCGCGGCACCGATCAGCAGGAACATGGTCAGCTGGGTGCGGGCACGGTTCTCGACCTCGCGGTTCTGGAGCTCCAGGATATCGTTCCGCTGCTTCGCCCAGTTGAACTTGGCAGCCATCAGCGCAGCGCTGGTCGTCGTCGCGACCTTCGCCGCCTCGTCGCTGATGCGCTTTGCCGCCCTCAGGTGATCGAGGGCATCGATCGAGGCGCCTGCGCGGTCGAATATCTGATAGGCGTAGAGGTGGTCACTGCGGAATTCGACGGTCGTCTTGGTCAGGTCGAGGCCGGCAAAGGCTTCGCGAATCAGCCGGACGGCATGGCCATTGTCGCCCCGCTCCGAAGCGAGCACGGCAGCAGTCGCGAGAAGATGCCGGTGCAGCGTATCCGCATCCGCGCCCTTGAGCAGCTCGAAGCCGCGCGTCGTCAGCTGGTTTGCAACGTCGAAGCGCTTGAGCGCGACCTGGCTACGGGCATAGTTGCTGAGGATGCGGGCCTCGAGAACCGGCTTGCCCATGGTCCGCGCGATGTTGATCGCCGCTTCATATTCGCGACCGGCCTCGACATTGCGGTCCATCGCGAAAAGGACATTACCGCGATTATTGTGCAGCGACAGGGACAGTGCCGGATCGCTGTCATAGAGATCGGCCGCTTGCCGGTAATATTGCTCGGCCCGCGCATTGTCGTTCGCCGAGAAATAGAGCGAGGCGATATTCTGCAGCGCGACCGCCTGGCCGCGCAGCTCCTTCGCCTCACCGAAGACGCGATAGGCGTTCTGATAGCTGTCGAGCGCCTTCACCGCCTGGTCGCGGGCCATGAACAACGCGCCCTGGGACATCAGCAGGTCGGCGCGCAGCTTGATCGGCTCGGGCACCGATGCGATCAGATTCAGCCCGTCCTGAAGCAGCGGTGCGGCGCGGCCGGGCTGATCGTTGCGCAGGTTCGCCTCCGCCGCCAGCCAGCGTGCCGTCGCCATCGCAAGGATGCGCTGACGGGGGTCGGCAAGGGGCTTTGCCAGCGTGTCGATCATGGCCGCATGGCGCAGTGCCACGGCCTGATCGGTCATCATGCTGTCCTTGGCGGCCTGAATCTCGGCCTCGATGGCCGCAGGAAAGGCGGACTTATGCGGGGGCTGCTGCGCCAGCGCCGGAGCAGCGAGCAACAGCGCGAGGCATGTGAGACTGCGAAGGATGCCGCGCATCACGCGCGCTTCCAGAAGCTCTCGGGCCGGACGAACGACGCGGGGCCGCTCGCATTTTCGAGATGGCCGTCGTCCGCGAGGAACTTGCGGAACGCGTCGAGCCCAAGCGGGCGCGAGATCAGGAAGCCCTGCACCATGTCGCAGCCCATGACGCTGAGCAGCGCGAGCGCGGACGGCGTCTCCACGCCCTCGGCGGTGACCTCCATCTCGAGCGCATGGGCAAGATCGATCGTCGAGCGCACGATCAGCGGATCCCGGTTGCTGCTGGTCAGCTGCGTGACGAACATCTTGTCGATCTTGAGTTCGCGCGCCGGCAGCTTCTTGAGATAGGCGAGCGAGGAAAGCCCCGCGCCATAATCGTCGATGGCGAGCGTGACGCCGCTGTCGGCGAAGAACTGGAGATGGCGGATCGCGCTTTCCGGATCCCGGATCACCGCAGTCTCGGTGATCTCGAAGCCGAGCTTGGCGTCGGCGGTAGCCAGCATGCCGCACACTTCGTCGACAAAGGCGGGATCGGCGAGGAGCTGGCCAGAGATGTTGACGAAGAGCAGCATGTCGAAGCCGTCCTCGCGCAGCTTCTTCTGGTCCTCGATCACCTGGCGGAGCGTCCACAGCGTCAGGGTCGAGATCTCGCCCGCCTGCTCGGCCACGGAAATGAAGTCGCCCGGCAGGATCAGCCCGCGGGTCGGGTGCTGCCAGCGGACCAGCGCCTCGGCGCTCGCGATCTCCTGGCGGCGGACATGCACCTTGGGCTGATATTGCAGGAACATCTCGCCATTGGCGATCGCACGCGGCAGCTCCCGCATGAGGGTGAGCTTGTCGAAGGCGAGGTCGGCGCGCGACAGATCGAGCATCACCACCCGGCCATCGATCCGCGCCTGGTCCAGCGCGGACTCGGCGGCCTCGGCGAGCAACACCTCGTCGTCCTCGACCAGGGGCGCGGCGGCCACGCCGAAATGCATCTCGAGCTGGTGCGGCTCCCCGTCCAGATCCAGCGCACGCAGGAAACCCTTGCTGATCCGGTCGACATCGTCGGCCGCCTCTTCGGGGGATTCCCGCTCGAAGGCGATCTCGATGACCGCCCGGCCGGCTGCCGCGATGCGTATGTCGGGCACGATGTCCGAGAGTCGCCGGGCCACGTCGAGCACCAGCGAATCGGCACGTGCGCGGCCCAAATGACGGCGAAGCGAGGCAAAATTCGCAATCTCGCAAAGCCCCAGGACGCTCCAGTAACGTCCCTCGATGTGGCGATCGTTACTTGCCCGGTGCAATTCGCGCTTGCCGGGCGCCTTGGGCCCACGCTCGCGAAGGCTGACTTCCATGCTTTCGCGCGCGCCGTGCACCCGCACGAATTCTCTCGTGATTTCCGCGTGTTCCGCGGAGTTCACGACTGCGCTGGGCGCAGTGATGGCCAAGGGCGCCAAAGGCTCTTTGCGTGCCGACATGCCCCCTAGGCCTAGCCCCAGACCCTTGAAGGAACGGTTAAATCACGCCGCCGAAACGCTTTTGACGAAGCCAACTCCGCAGAAATCCGGATTGATTCATCGTTAAGCTATCTTTAACCACGCGAATCGCGCACTCGTGCGCACCGATGGGAGACTACCAATGTTCGCGTTTCTGACTCTTCTGTTCCGTGAAGGCGGCGGCAACGACATCCGTCCGTTCTAACCAGGAACGTTCATCCGGGCCGGCGGTGGAGCGACCTCTCGTGAGGCCGTGCTGACCGGCCCGGACGACAAATATGAAGGCGGCCCCAGGCCGCCTTTTTTGTTGCCCGCGCCTTTCTCGCCCTCTGCTCCGGAGAGGAGCGCCACACGGCCCCTTGCCCCGGGCGCAGGCGTCGCTATCTGCGACACATAGTTTCTTCCCAAGGGGATCCACGTTGCGCATCGCGATGATCGGCACGGGCTATGTCGGCCTGGTTTCCGGCGCCTGTTTTTCTGACTTCGGCCACGAGGTGGTTTGCGTCGACAAGGACGCCCGCAAGATCGAGCTGCTCCACCAGGGCGTGATGCCGATCTACGAGCCGGGGCTCGACGCGCTGGTCGCCTCGAACGTGAAGGCGGGCCGCCTCTCCTTCACCACCGACCTGGCCGAAGGCGTGAAGGACGCCGATGCCGTGTTCATCGCCGTCGGCACCCCCAGCCGCCGTGGCGATGGCCATGCCGATCTCAGCTATGTCTTCGCCGCCGCGCGCGAGATCGCCGAGAACCTGACCAAGCCGAGCGTGATCGTCACCAAGTCGACCGTGCCGGTGGGCACCGGGGACGAAGTCGAGCGGATCATGGCCGAAGTGGCTCCGAACGCCGGCGCCAAGGTCGTCTCCAACCCCGAGTTCCTGCGCGAAGGCGCGGCGATCGAGGACTTCAAGCGCCCCGACCGCGTCGTCGTCGGCACCGATGACGAGGATGCGCGCGAAGTGATGCGCGCGATCTATCGCCCGCTCTCGCTCAACCAGAGCGCGCCGATCCTGTTCACCGGCCGCCGCACCAGCGAGCTGATCAAATATGCGGCGAACGCGTTCCTGGCGGTGAAGATCACCTTCATCAACGAGATCGCCGATCTGTGCGAGGAAGTCGGTGCCGACGTGCAGGAAGTCGCGCGCGGCATCGGCATGGACAACCGGATCGGTGCCAAGTTCCTCCACGCCGGCCCGGGCTATGGTGGCTCGTGCTTCCCCAAGGACACGCTGGCGCTGCTCAAGACCGCCGGTGACAACGAGACTCCGCTGCGCATCGTCGAGGCCACCGTGCAGGTGAACGACGCCCGCAAGCGCGCGATGGGTCGCAAGGTCATCAAGGCGATGGGCGGCGATGTGCGCGGCAAGACCGTCGGCATTCTGGGCCTCACCTTCAAGCCGAACACCGACGACATGCGCGACGCGCCCAGCCTTTCGATCGTCGCCGCGCTGGAAGATGCCGGCGCGACGGTGAAGGCCTATGACCCGGAAGGCTTTGAGCAGGCCCGGCCGCTGCTGCCGAACGTCGAGTTCAGCGAGAGCGCCTATGCCGCTGCCGAAGGTGCGGACGCGCTGGTGATCGTGACCGAGTGGGATGCGTTCCGCGCGCTCGACCTCGACCGGATCAAGTCGCTGCTGAAGACGCCGCTGCTCGTCGACCTGCGCAACGTCTATCCCGCCTCCGAGGCGGAACGTGCCGGCCTGAAGCTGGTCGGCGTCGGCAAGCCGAAGCGCAGCTGATCCCGGCCTGCGGGGGAGGAAATCGATGAAGGCCAGCCTGCTGCAAATGACGAGCGGGATCGATCCGGCCGCCAATGCGCGCACCATCACCGATGGGGTTGCGCGGGCGGCGGCGGGGGGCAGTGCAATGCTGTTCACGCCCGAAATGTCCGGTCTGCTCGACGGCAATCGCGAGCGCGCCCGCCAGCACGTCGTCGCGGAGGAAGAGGACCTGGTCCTCGCCGCGACCCGCGAAGCGGCCGCGAAGCACGGCATCTGGGTGCATCTCGGCTCGCTGGCGCTGAAGGGCGAAGGCGACAAGTTCCGCAACCGGGGCTTCGTGATCGACGGCACCGGCGCGATCCGCGCGAGCTACGACAAGCTGCACTTGTTCGACGTCGATCTCGCCACCGGCGAGAGCTGGCGCGAGTCCAACACCTATGACCGCGGCGAGCGCGCGATCCTCGTCGACACCCCGATCGGCCGGCTCGGCCTCGCCATCTGCTACGACATGCGCTTCCCGGACCTGTTCCGCGCGCTGAGCGATGCCGGCGCCACCGCCCTCGCCGTCCCCGCCGCCTTCACCCGGCCGACCGGCCAGGCGCATTGGCACGTGCTGCTGCGCGCCCGTGCGATCGAGGCCGCTGCCTATCTGATCGCCACGGCCCAGACCGGCGAGCACGAGGACGGCCGCGCCACCTATGGCCATTCGCTCGTCATCGATCCCTGGGGCGAAGTCCTGCTCGACATGGGCGAGGAAGCGGGTCTCGGCTCGGCCGAGATCGATCCTTCCCGCGTCGACGACGTCCGTTCCCGCGTTCCCGTATTGCGCCACCGGCGCCCGATCCCTCCCGTCGAGACCTTCGCATGAGCACCAAGACCGAGAGCAACAAGGTTTCGGCCCCGATCGAGGACCGCGCCCAGCTGATTGAATATTTCGCCAAGGGCGAGAAGCCGAAGGAGCGCTGGCGCATCGGGACCGAGCACGAGAAGTTCGTGTTCGCGACCAAGGACTTCCACGCCCCCAGCTATGACGAGCAGGGCGGCATCCGCGACCTGCTGGGCGAGCTGACCCAGTTCGGCTGGACGCCGGTGCTGGAGGGCGACAACGTCATCGCCCTGTCGGGCCCGGACGGCACGGTGAGCCTGGAGCCCGCCGGCCAGCTGGAACTGTCGGGCGCGCCACTGGAGAATCTCCACGAGACCTGCGGCGAGACCGGCCGGCACCTGGAGCAGGTGAAGCAGGTCGGCGACAAGCTCGGCCTCAACTTCCTTGGCCTGGGCATGTGGCCCGACAAGACGCGCGCCGAACTGCCGATCATGCCCAAGGGCCGCTATGGCATCATGCTCCGCCACATGCCGCGCGTGGGCAATCTCGGCCTCGACATGATGCTGCGCACCTGCACGATCCAGGTGAACCTGGACTATGCGTCCGAGGCGGACATGGCGCAGAAGTTCCGCGTCGGCCTGGCGCTGCAGCCGCTGGCGACCGCGCTCTTCGCCAATTCGCCCTTCACCGAGGGCAAGCCCAACGGCTTCCTGAGCTTCCGCTCGAACATCTGGTCGGATACCGATCCGGCGCGCACCGGCATGCTGCCCTTCGTGTTCGAGGACGGCTTCGGCTATGAGCGCTATGCCGAGTACGCGCTCGATGTGCCGATGTACTTCGTCTACCGCGACGGCAAGTATATCGACGCCGCCGGCCAGAGCTTCCGCGACTTCCTGAAGGGCGAGCTGCCCGCCTATCCCGGCCAGAAGCCGACGATGGACGACTGGGCCGACCATCTCTCGACCGCCTTCCCCGAGGTTCGCCTCAAGACCTTCCTCGAGATGCGCGGCGCCGATGGCGGCCGCTGGGGCCGGATCTGCGCGCTGCCCGCCCTTTGGGTCGGCCTGCTCTACGATCAGGGCGCGCTGGATGCCGCCTGGGACCTGGTCAAGGACTGGTCGATGGAGGAGCGCGAGACGCTGCGCAGCTCGGTGCCGAAGCTCGCCCTCGACGCGCCGCTGCCGGGTGGCGGCAAGCTCAGGGACATTGCCGGCGAAGTGCTCGACATCGCCGCGGCGGGCCTGAATGCACGCGGCCGGCTCAACGCCTCGGGCGACAATGAGAGCGGCTTCCTCGATCCGCTGCGCGAAGTGGTGCGCACGGGCAAGGTGCCGGCGCAGGTACTGCTCGACCGCTTCAACGGCGATTGGGGCGGCGACATCCGCCGGGTCTATGAGGAAGCTCGGTTCTGAGGTTCTAGCCTTCCCGGCCCGAGGGAGCACCGCCGGGAAGGCCAGCCCCCTACCTGCGCGCTATCCGCTCGACTTCCCGCAGCCGCCCGTCGATTGCTGCCACTTCGTCGTCGTCACCCTTGCGGATCGCGGCGACGATGAGGTCGATCAGTTGCTGCGGGGTCGACGAGCCGAAGCGCAGGAGCAGTTCCTCGCCCGAAAGGACCGCGACGTCCCGGAGTACCATCCGTCCACATTCGCCGACCTTATGTTCGCGCTCGGACTCGGACTTCCCACGCTTCACACTCGCCTGCATGACCGCTTTACTCACTGAACCGTCGCGGATTCTGCGCTCGAGCGGTGCGCGGGAAAACTCGTAAATTTACCTATTTGGGCGCCGACAGGGTCCGCCAGCCATATCTGTGGATTATGGCCCCCGGGCGGTTCGGCATGGCAAAGCCCGGCACGGCTGCTGTAGGGAGCGAACATGGCCTATTTCCTCGGCATAGACGCAGGCGGCAGCCATTGCCGCAGCCGGTTGGTGGACGCGAACGGCGTGATCCTGGGCATGGGCGAGAGCGGCCCGGCCAACACGCGGATCGGCATCGAGAAGCTCCACGCGGTGTTGCGTGAGGTTTCGGCCCAGGCGATCGGCGCCGCGGGGCTCGACGAGGCGCAGGTCGCGACGATCCGCGCCGGCATGGGCATCGCCGGCATCTCGCGGCCCGGGATGCGCGAGCAGCTCGCCGCCCTGCCCTTCCCCTTCGCCTCGACCGAGTTCGTCACCGACGCCGCGATCGCCAATCTCGGCGCGCATGACGGTGCGGAGGGCGCGACGCTGATCATCGGCACCGGCAGCGTCGCCGAGGTGCGCGTCGGCTCGACCAGCTTCACCATCGGCGGCTATGGCTTCCCGATCTCCGACGAGGGCAGCGGCGCCGCGCTCGGCCTCAGCGCGATGCGCCACGCGCTGCGCGCACTCGACGGGCGGAGCGAGGTGACCCCCCTCAGCCACGCCGTCACCGCTGGCTTCGGGCACGACACCGCCCGCGCCGTCGCCTGGATGGATGCCGCGACGCCGAAGGACTATGCCGCCTTCGCCCCGCTGGTGATGGACTATGCCGAGAACAACGACGCCATCGCCCGCTCGATCGTCGAGGACGCGGCCCAGCATATCGAACGCTTCATCGAGACGATCTTCGCCCGCGGCGCGGTGCGCTGCGCGCTGGCCGGCGGCCTTGCGATGCGGATGAAGCCCTGGCTGCGCGCCCGCACCGTGGCGCGGCTAACCGACGCCATCTCCGACCCACTCGACGGCGCGCTGCTGCTCGCCGGCCTGCCCGCCACCGCCCTGCCGACCCGGAAGCCCAATGCCCACTGAAGCCGCCGACCCCCGCTACCGTGAAATCGACCGCTGGCCCACCGAGACCGCGGTGGAGGCGATGCTCGAGGCGCAGATCGCCGCGATCGCCGCGCTGAAGAGCCAGACCGGCGCGATGGCCGCGGCGATCGACGCGGCGGCCGAACGGCTGCGCCGTGGCGGGCGCATCGCCTATGCCGGCGCCGGCACTTCCGGCCGGATCGGCGTCCAGGACGGCGTGGAGCTCACGCCTACCTTCAACTGGCCGTTCGAGCGGCTGGCCTTCCTGATCGCCGGCGGCCCGGCCGCGCTCACCCGCACCCAGGAAGGCGCCGAGGACAGCCGCGAGGCGGCCCTTACCGCAGTCGCTGCCGAGGAGATCGGCCCGGACGACGTGCTGATCGGCATCGCGGCGAGCGGGCGCACGCCCTATGTGATCGCCGCGCTGGAGGCCGCACGCGCGGCCGGGGCGCTGACCATCGGCATCTCCAACAATGCCGACACCCCGGTGCTGAGCGCGGCCGAGCACGCGATCCTCGCCGATACCGGCAGCGAAGTGGTCGCCGGATCGACCCGGATGAAGGCCGGCACCGCGCAGAAAGTGACGCTCAACCTGATCTCCACCGGGATCATGTTGCGGCTCGGGCTCGTTCACCACGGGCTTATGGTCAACATGCAGGTCTCCAACGTGAAGCTGCGCGGCCGCGCGGTCCGCATGGTCGCAACGCTTGCCGGTGTCGGCGAAGGCCGGGCCGAAGCGGCGCTCGATGCGGCCGGACTGGACATCAAGAAGGCCGTCCTCGTCGCGCGCGGGCTGGATGCCGGCGCGGCCGAGGACCGGCTTGCGGCGGCACAGGGCAGCCTCGGCAAGGTGCTGGACATCCTGGCATGAAAGCCCTGGTCAACGGGCGCATGCTGCTGGCCGAAGGCTGGCGCGACGATGCCTGTGTGGTGATCGAGGGCGACCGGATCGCGGCGATCCTGCCCGAACCGCCGGCAGATGCCGAGCGGATCGACCTGGGCGGTGGCACCCTGCTCCCCGGCTTCATCGACGTGCAGGTCAATGGCGGTGGCGGCCGGCTGTTCAACGACGATCCCAGCGTAGAGACGATCCGGGTGATCGCCGAGACGCATCGCCGCTACGGCACCACCGGCCTGCTGCCCACGCTGATCAGCGACGACCTGTCGGTGGTCGAGGCGGGCATCCGCGCCGTCGATGCGGCGATCGAGGCGGGCGTTCCCGGCGTGCTCGGCATCCATATCGAGGGGCCGTTCCTCAACCCCGTCCGGCGCGGCATCCACAGCGAAGGCAAGATCCAGCCGCTGCGCGACGAATTCCTCGCGCTGCTGGAATCGGGCAGGCGCGGCAGGACCCTGGTGACGCTGGCACCCGAGGCGGCGACGCCCGGGCAGGTCGCCCGGCTGGTCGCGGCCGGAGTGATCGTCTCTGCGGGCCATTCCGATGCCCGCTACGAGTCCGTCCGCGATGCGATCGACAATGGCGTGACCGGCTTCACCCATCTCTTCAATGCGATGTCGCCGCTGCTCAACCGCGCGCCCGGCATGGTCGGCGCCGCGCTGGAAGATCCCGAGGTCTATGCCGGCATCATCGCCGACGGCTATCACCTCCACCCGGCCACGCTGCGGGTGGCATTACGCGCCAAGGGGCCGGAACGACTGATGCTGGTGACCGACGCAATGCCCAGTGTTGGCAGCGACGAGACCGTGTTCCGAATCCATGGCCGCGAGATCCACCGCGAAGGCGACCGGCTGCTCGGCGCCGACAACACGCTGGCCGGCTCGACGCTGACCATGGCGGGCGCGGTGAAGGGCATGATGGAACAGGGCCGCGTGGGACTCGATGTCGCGGCGCACATGGCAGCGGCGACGCCGGCGGCGTTCCTGGGACTGGGCGGGCAGCTCGGTCGGATCGCGCCGGGCTACCGCGCGAACATGGTGCTGGTGGACGACGCGATCGACGTCACGCGCAGCTGGATCGGCGGCATCTCGGACTGAGCCTTCGCCAGGGTGCTAGACGACCCCCAGCCGCTCGCCCCGATAGGTCCCGGCGCGGATCGGCTCCCACCAGGCACGGTTCGCGAGATACCAGTCGACCGTCTTCGCCAGCCCGGTCTCGAAACTCTCGCGCGGCCGCCAGCCCAGCTCCGCCTCGATCTTCGACGGATCGATCGCATAGCGGCGGTCGTGCCCCGGACGATCGGCGACGAAACGGATCAGGTCGCGGTGCCGCCGTCCAGCGACGCGCGCGTCGAGCAGGTCGCAGATCGCCTCGACCACCTGGAGGTTGGTGCGCTCCTGCCGCCCGCCAATCAGATAGGTCTCCCCGGCCCGGCCACGGATGAGCACCTGTTCCAGTGCCTCGGCATGATCCTCGACATAGAGCCAGTCGCGGACGTTCGCGCCCTTGCCGTAGATCGGCAGTTCCCTGCCCTCGAGCGCATTGAGGATGACCAGCGGGATCAGCTTCTCGGGGAAGTGATGCGACCCGTAATTGTTCGAGCAGTTCGACAGCACCACCGGCAGGCCATATGTCTCGTGCCAGGCGCGGACGAAATGGTCCGATGCCGCCTTGCTCGCCGAATAGGGCGAGGACGGCGCATAGGGAGTCGCCTCGCTGAACACCCTGCTGTCGAACGGCAGGTCGCCGAACACTTCGTCGGTGGAGATATGGTGGAAGCGGAAGGAGGCACGCTTCCCTTCGGACAGGCCGCGCCAATGCTCCAGCGCGGCATCGAGCAGGCGCACGGTGCCAAGCACATTGGTCTCCACGAACGCCGCCGGGCTGTCGATCGAGCGATCGACATGCGTCTCGGCCGCCAGGTGCATCACCCCGTCGATCCGCTCGTCGCGCATCAGCCGGTGGAGCTGCGCGGCATCGCCGATATCGGCGCCGACGAAGCGGAAATTGGGCCGGCCCATGATGCTGCCCAGCGAGGCCATGTTGCCGGCATAGGTGAGCTTGTCGACGCAGACGACGCGGTAGCGTTTCGCCACCAGCAGCCGGCACACCGCCGAGCCGATGAAGCCGGCACCGCCGGTGACGAGCACGCGGCGCATCTTCGGCGTGTCCGCGGCAATCGGCTCGTGGAAGGTCATGCGGCAGCCGCTTCCACGCAGCGGCGCAGATAGCGGGCATAGTCGGTCTTGCCCATCGCATCGGCGCGGACGAGCAGCGTCGCCGCATCGAGATAGCCGAGGTCGAAGGCGATCTCCTCCGGGCACGCGATCTTGATCCCCTGGCGGTTCTCGATCGTCCGCACGAAGCTGCCGGCATCGTGCAGGCTGTCATGCGTACCGGTATCGAGCCAGGCATAGCCACGACCCAGCCGATTCACGTTGAGATTGCCCTGTTCCAGATAGGCCGAGATCACGTCGGTGATCTCCAGCTCGCCGCGCGGGGAAGGCTTCAGCGTGCGGGCGATGTCCGTCACCTGATTGTCGAAGAAATAGAGACCGGTCACCGCCCAGTTCGACTTCGGCTCGGCGGGCTTCTCGACGATGCTGGTCGCCTTGCCGGTCTCCGGATCGAAGGTGGCGACGCCGTAGCGCTCCGGATCGTCGACCTGATAGGCGAAGACGCTCGCCTGGCCCTGTGCCGCAGCCTCGGCCGCGGCACGGCCCTTCGCGGCGAGACCGTCGCCATGGAAGATGTTGTCGCCCAGGATCAGCGAGGCCGGGCCACCGTCGAGGAACTTCTCGCCGATCAGGAAGGCCTGGGCCAGCCCGTCCGGGTTCGGCTGCTCGGCATATTCGAAGTTGATCCCGAACGCCGATCCGTCGCCCAGCAACAGGCGGAACATCGGCAGGTCGCGGGGCGACGAGATGATCAGGATGTCGCGGATGCCGGCAAGCATCAGCACCGACAGCGGATAATAGATCATCGGCTTGTCGAAGACCGGCAGCAGCTGCTTCGAGATCGACAGCGTCGCGGGATACAGGCGCGTGCCTGCGCCTCCCGCGAGGATGATCCCCTTAACGCCAGAACCCGCCATGGCTTCGCAGCCCTCCCCAACGACGCCAGATGCGCCGGGGCACTAGATGCACCGCAATTGGTTCAAGAACCGCTAAGGACGAGGGAAGTCGGGCGAAAGCATCGCCAAGAACAATCCTCTCCCAGAGGGAGAGGGGGACCGCCGCGAAGGCGGTGGTGGAGAGGGAACGCCACAAGCGACACAGCCCGTGGCAAGCCCCCTCCACCAGCTTCGCTGGTCCCCCTCCCCCTCCGGGGGAGGATTGAACCGGCTCCCCCCAGTATCCCCCGCTAAACATAAACTAGATCGCGCACCGTCAGGCGGCTTCCTAAATCGCCCGGCATGCTGCATTCCGGGAACATGATGGAGACACAGGCGAACGCTGGCGCTGCGGGGACGATTCCAGCTGCGCGGCTGACGCACCTCCAACGGCTCGAAGCCGAGAGCATCCACATCCTGCGCGAAGTCGTCGCCGAGGCCGAAAGCCCGGTGATGCTCTATTCGATCGGCAAGGACAGCGCGGTGATGCTGCACCTCGCCCGCAAGGCCTTCTATCCGGCGCCCCCGCCCTTTCCGCTCCTCCATGTCGATACGACCTGGAAGTTCCGCGCGATGTACGATCTGCGCGACAAGGCGGCGCGCGACGCCGGCATGGAACTGATCGTCTACAAGAACCCCGAGGCCGAGGCGCAGGGGATCAATCCCTTCGACCATGGTGGCCGGCACACCGACATGTGGAAGACCGAGGGGCTCAAGCAGGCGCTCGACAAATATGGCTTCGACGCGGCGTTCGGCGGCGCGCGGCGCGACGAGGAGAAGAGCCGCGCCAAGGAGCGCGTGTTCAGCTTCCGCACCGCGACGCATCGCTGGGACCCGAAGAGCCAGCGCCCCGAACTGTGGCGGCTCTACAACGCCCGCAAGCACAAGGGCGAGAGCATCCGCGTCTTCCCGCTCTCCAACTGGACCGAGCTCGACATCTGGCAGTACATCCTCGCCGAGGGGATCGAGATCGTCCCGCTCTATTTCGCCGCGCCGCGCCCGACGGTGGAGCGCGATGGGCTGCTGCTGATGGTCGATGACGATCGCTTCCAGCTGAACCCGGGCGAGGTGCCGGTGGAGCGTTCGGTACGCTTTCGCACGCTCGGCTGCTACCCGCTGACCGGCGCGGTGGAGAGCGAGGCGGATACGCTGGAAGCGGTGATCCAGGAGATGCTGCTGACGACAACCTCGGAGCGCCAGGGCCGCGCGATCGACCACGACCAGGCCGCGAGCATGGAGAAGAAGAAGCAGGAGGGGTACTTTTGACGCGCCACGTCATGCGCAGCGTGACGAAGCGTCAACCCCGGCGCAGGCCGGGGTCTCGTGCCACGCACCGTTCGCCCGCCATCTCACGAGATCCCGGCTTTCGCCGGGATGACGGATTGATTTTATGACCTCCTACCGCCCCGATGCCCTCATCGCCTCCGACATCTCGGCCTATCTCCAGCTGCACCAGAACAAGTCGCTGCTGCGCTTCATCACCTGCGGCAGCGTGGACGACGGCAAGTCGACGCTGATCGGGCGGCTGCTTTACGATTCGAAGATGATCTTCGAGGACCAGCTCGCGTCGCTCGAGGCCGACAGCAAGCGCGTCGGCACCCAGGGCGGCGAGATCGACTTCGCGCTGCTGGTCGACGGCCTCGCAGCCGAGCGCGAGCAGGGCATCACGATCGACGTCGCCTATCGCTTCTTCGCAACCGAGAAGCGCAAGTTCATCGTTGCCGACACGCCCGGTCACGAGCAGTACACCCGCAACATGGTGACCGGCGCCTCCACCGCCGATCTCGCCGTGATCCTGATCGATGCGCGCAAGGGCGTGCTCACCCAGACGCGGCGCCACTCCTATCTCAGCCACCTGCTCGGCATCCGCCACATCGTGCTGGCAGTGAACAAGATGGACCTGATCGGCTATGATCAGGCCGCCTATGACGCGATCGTCGCGGACTATCGTGCGTTCGCGGAAAGCATCGGGATCACGGCGTTCACGCCGATCCCGATCTCCGGCTTCAAGGGCGACAACATCACCGGGCCCAGCACGAACACCCCTTGGTACAAGGGACCGGCGCTGCTCGAGCATCTCGAGACGGTCGAGCTCGACGCCGACGCCGACGCCGCCCGTCCCTTCCGCCTGCCGGTGCAATGGGTGAACCGCCCGAACCTCGATTTCCGCGGCTTTGCCGGCATGATCGCCTCGGGCAGCGTGAAGCCGGGGGACAAGGTGCGCATCCTGCCGTCAGGCCAGACCACTCGGGTCGCGCGGATCGTCGGGTTCGGCGGGGACCGCGCGGAAGCGGTGGCCGGCGAGAGCGTGACGATCACGCTCGCCGACGAAGTCGATTGCTCCCGCGGCGACGTGATCGCCACCGCCGATACGCCGCCCCAGGTCGCCGACCAGTTCCAGGCCACGATCGTGTGGATGGACCAGGCCGAGATGCTGCCGGGCCGCGCCTATTGGCTCAAGCTCGGCACCCAGACGGTGAGCGCCACCGTCCAGCCGCCGCGCCACGCGATCTGCGTCAACACCATGGCCGAGCTCAGCGTGAAGACGCTGGGGCTCAACGATATCGGCGTTGCGGAGGTCTACACCGATCGCGGCATTGCGTTCGAGGCCTATGCCGACAGCAAGGACCTGGGCGGGTTCATCCTGATCGACAAGGCGACCAACGCCACCGTCGCCGCGGGCATGCTCAACTTCTCGCTGCGCCGCGCCCAGAACGTCCATTGGCAGGCGGTCGAGATCAATCGCGAGGCGCATGCCCGGCAGAAGCACCAGGCCCCGCGCCTGCTCTGGTTCACCGGCCTGTCCGGCTCGGGCAAGTCGACCATCGCCAATATGGTGGAGAAGCGCCTTCACGCGATCGGCAAGCACAGCTTCCTGCTCGACGGCGACAATGTCCGCCACGGGCTCAACAAGGACCTGGGCTTCACCGATGCCGACCGGATCGAGAATATCCGCCGCGTCGGCGAGGTCGCCAAGCTGATGACCGACGCCGGGCTGATCGTGCTCACCGCCTTCATCTCGCCCTTCCGGGCCGAGCGCGAGCTGGTGCGGGCGATGCTGCCCGAGGGAGAGTTCTTCGAGATCTTCGTCGACACCCCGCTCGAAGTGGCCGAGGCACGCGACGTGAAGGGCCTCTACAAGAAGGCCCGCGAGGGCCAGATCGCGCACTTCACCGGCATCTCCAGCCCCTATGAGGCGCCCGAGCGGCCCGAAATCCGCGTGGACACGACGAAGGAAACCCCCGAGGAAGCCGCCGAACGGATCGTCGAGACGATCATGGGCACCTGGAGTCCGGTGATCTGATGACCGACGCTGAGCTGGCACGCGATATCGCCGAAGAGGCAGGCGCGCTTCTGCTGCGCATCCAGGACGAGTGCGCCGGTGGCGATCGCGGTGATCGCGAGGCGAACACCCTGATCCTGGCTGCGCTCGCACTGGCCCGGCCCGACGACGCGATCCTCTCGGAGGAATCCGCCGACGACCATGCACGCCTCTTGGCCAGCCGCGTCTGGATCGTCGATCCCCTGGACGGCACGCGCGAGTTCGCCGAGCGGCGCGGCGACTGGGCAGTGCACATTGCCCTGGCCATTGACGGCCAGGCGGCGGTGGGCGCGGTCGCCCTGCCCCGGCTCGGCTGCACGCTCTCCAGCGATTGCCCGCCGGCGCTCCCCGAAGGCGAGTTGCCGCCCCGCATGCTGGTCAGCCGCACCCGGCCGAGCGCGCTCTGCGCCGGCGTGGGCGAGCGGATCGGCGCGGTGCATATCGGCATGGGATCGGCCGGCGCCAAGGCGATGGCCGTGGTCCGCGGCGAGGCCGAGATCTACCTCCATTCGGGCGGCCAGCACCAATGGGACAATTGCGCGCCCGTCGCGGTGGCACTCGCCGCGGGGCTGCATTGCTCACGGATCGATGGTTCGCCGATCGTCTACAACCAGCCCAGCACGAGCATCCCGGACCTGCTGATCTGCCGCAAGGAATGGGCTCCGATCGTGCTCGAGGCGGTGAAGGATTGCGGCGCGGATCTCTTAGATTCCGCCGCTAAGTGACTCCATCCGACTCCCGGCGACTCGCGGATTCACCGCGAGTCGCGCGTAGACGGCGAATCCCGGACATGGTAAATGCTTCGTTTGGGAGGGAGCGTTTTGACCGCGGATATCTGGTTCTTTCTGGCGATCGGATTCAGCTTTGCGGGCTATGCGACCTACCTGATCGGGCTGCGTCGCGAGCTGGTGGAGCCGAACCGTGCGTCCTGGCTGATCTGGAGCGCGGCGACCACGCTCGAGGCGCTGACCTATGCCGCGGTCAATCCTGGCGCGCCGCAGGGCTGGGTGTTCGCGCTGTCCTCGGTCGCCTGCATCCTGGTCACGCTCGGAATCTGGCGCCGCTCGTCCTGGGCCGCACCCTCGCCCACCGAGACCTTCTGCATCGCAGCCAGCCTTTCCGCGCTGATCCTTTGGCTCGCCTTTCGCGAGGCCTTCTGGGCGCACATGCTCGTCGTCCTCGCGGTGCCGGTGAGCTTCTGGCCGACCTGGGCGAGCGTGTGGACCGATCGCAACCGCGAGCGCTCGCCGGCCTGGGGCCTGTGGACCTTCGGTGATCTCGCCACCTTGCTGATCGCGGTTCGCGCGACCGAGCCGGGCGTGGCCGAGCTGGGCTATGTGATCGTCGAGTTCCTCTGCCATGCCAGCGTGTGGTTCCTGATCGGCCTTGCGACGATCAACCCGCTGCGCTCGTTCGGCACGCGCCGCGGCGGGCTGCGCTGGTTCGATCGCTACCGGCCTTCGAGCAATCTCTTCAAGGTGGGCGACAACCATCTGGGCAAGGCCGTCTATGCGGCGAGCGCCTTTGCCGAGGGTGACGTGCTGATCGAGTTCACCGGCCGCCGCTTCCGCGCCGACCAGATCCCAAGCCTGATGCGCGGCCGCGGCGACCGCTTCGTCCAGGTGACGCCCGACCATTATATGGGCCCGTCCGGCCGGATCGACGACCTGGTCAACCATAGCTGCGATCCCAATGCCGGGCTGCGCTTCACCGATACCGGCGTGTTCCTGGTCGCGGTGCGTGCGATCCAGCCGGGCGAGGAGATCGCCTGGGACTATTCCACCACGCTGCGGGAATCGAACTGGCACATGATCTGCCAGTGCCGCTCGGAGGGGTGCCGCCGCGTGATCGGCAATTTCGACAGCCTCGATCCGGACCGCCAGGAATGGTTCCGGGCCAGGAACCTGGTCGCGCCGTATCTGCGACGGAAGGACGAGGTGGCGGGCAAGCGGAAGGTCGTGGGCGGGCGGTAAGCGCGTCCGAACCGGATGCGGTTCGGCCCCAATCGACGGAAAGCGGCATAGGCTCGCTTCTCCCTCTCCCCCTCAGGGGAGAGGGAGAACGCCGCTAGGCCGCGATCCCGCTCGGCTGGGCCAGCTGTGCCGCGCCCAGGGTCAGGATCGCCTTGGCGCCGGTGCCCTTGCCATCGCTGATCAGCTCCAGCTTGCCTTCCATCGTCAGCATCGAATTGGCGCACCAGTGCAGCCCGAGCCCGCCGGACTTGTGCGCCCGGGTCGAGAAACCGCGCTGGAACAGCGTCGGCGCAGCGGAGGGATCGAAGCCCTCGCCATCATCGCGGATATGGACTTCGGTGCTGTCGCCCTTGTCGCGGATCGTCACCGAGATCGAGCCGCTGCCGCGCCCGGTAGCTGCGATCGCCTCGGCGGCGTTGGCGAAGAGGTTGCCGACCACCTGCGACAGGATCACCCGGTTGGCCATCACCCAATGCGCCTTGGACGGGAAGGTGAAGGCGATCGAGGTCTCGCCCGAATAGCGCGCTATCGTAGCGTTCTGGGCGACGATGTCGGTGATGTCGCAAGCGTCGAGCGGCGGACGCTCGTGCGCAGCTTCCTGCTGCTGGCCGATGATCTCGAGGACATGGTGCAGCGCCTCGCGGCCGATACCGATCTGCTCACGCCGATCCGCCCGTTCCTGCTCGACGCTCTCGATTGCGGCGGCAAGGAAGGCGACCAGCTTCTGGCGGCGCACGGCAGGGACTTCCTCCCCGGCCAGCTCGGAAAGCGCGCGGTCGAGCAAGGCACGGTCCATCGGTGCGCCAGCGCCCAGCCCCTGGCTCAGCACGGTGCTGATCGGGTTCAGCGCGTTGCGGACATTGTGCATCACCGCGACCGCGCTCTCGCTGCGGCCCAGGGTGAAACTCTGCACCTCCAGCTGCTCGCGCAGGTCCTTGAGCTGCTTGAGCATCGAATTGAAGCTGGTGACCAGGCTGCCGATCTCGTCGTCACGCCGCTTGTCGGTGAGCAGGCCGAGCGTGCCTGAGGCACGGACCACGCCCATATGGCTCTCGACCCGCTTCAGCGGCGCCAGCACGAGCCGCGCGATCATCCGGCGCAGCACGAGCAGCACGATAGCCAACAGGATCGACGATCCGACCACGGCGAGCACCAGCATGCGGGTGCCCAGCGTCGAAAGGTCGCGCGGCACGGTGTAGGTCGCGGTGGCCACCGGGCGGCCATCCGGGCCGGGGATCGGCACGGCGATGCGCGTGCGGGTGGCACCGGGGGTCTTGGTGATCTCGGACACCGGATTGTCGAACGGCAGGTTCACCTGGAGCTCGAGCAGCTTGCTGAGCTGCGCGGCGGTGACCGTGCGTGCCATCAGCACATAGCCGCGCGGATCGCCGCTACCGTCGCTCCGGCGAACCTGGGCTATACCCATGGCAACGAGCGTATCGCCCAGGCGCAGGAAGAAGCCGGTCGAGTTCTTCTCCTTCGACGCGGCCAGCACCTTCGCGAAATCGAGCCGCCCGATGGCATCGGTCAGCCGCGCGCGCATCGCCGGCACGTCGGCCTGCTTCTCCAGGTCGAGCCAGCGCGCGATCACGATCGAGCGATCGGGCCGGACATAGGCCATGGCGTTGACGTCGAGATTGACCATGGCGAGCGTCGAGAAGCTCTCATGCTCGAACGCGCGCGTTGGGTTGGCCATGTAATCATAGGACGACGTCCAGTCGCCATAGTCGCGCACCGCCAGCTCGACCTTGGCCGAGACGTCGTGGACCACGGCCTGGGTGCGCGCGACATGCGCATCGACTGCGTCGCGCTCCAGCCGACTGAAGCTGGGCGTGATGACGGTGGCGAGCATCACGGTGAGCGCGACCGCGCCGATCACGCCGACGCCGGTGAGGATCAGGACCAGTTTCGCGCCGAGCGAGGCCGGCGCCTTGAGGCGCCTGGTGAGGGCCATCAGCCGTGCGTCCCGTTGCCCAGCTCCAGCTCGGCCGGTTCTTCGCCGATATAGCCCCGGTTCGCGAGGAGGAGCGCATCCTCGACGTCCATCGGACGGGCGAGATAATAGCCCTGGAGATGGCTGCACCCGGCCAGGCGAAGCGCCTGGAGCTGCGCCTCGGTCTCGACGCCCTCGGCGACCACTTCCATGCCCAGCGCGCGGCCGAGATGGATGATCGAATGGACGATCGCAGCGCTCTCGCGCTCGCGGCCCATGCCGTCGACGAAGCTACGGTCGATCTTCAGGCAATCGAGTGCAAAGCGGCGGATATTGTAGAGGCTCGAATAGCCGGTGCCGAAATCGTCCAGCGCGATGCGGAAGCCCATCTGACGCAGCTTGAACAACGTCTCGGCGGCGCGCTCGACATCGTCGAAGATCGCGGTCTCGGTGATCTCGATCTGGAACCGGCCCGGCTCGACGCCGGCATTGGCGACGCGCTCCATCACATGCGCCACGAAATTGTGGCGGCGGAACTGCCGCGGCGAGAAGTTCACCGAGACATATTGCCCCGGCCAGGTCTTGAGCGTCTCGACCGCACGGTCGATCACCCAGTCGCCCAGCTCGTGGATCAGGTTCGATTCCTCGGCGATCGGGATGAACATGCCCGGCGAGACCATGCCATATTCGGGGCTGCACCAGCGGATCAGCGCCTCGAAGCCGGTGATTTCGAGCTGGTCGCGGGCGACGATCGGCTGGAAGACCAGCTTGAGCTCGCCCTTGGCGATCGCCTCCGACAGCCCGCCCTCGATCTGGCGGCGGAAGCGGATCGACTCGTCCATCACTTCGTCGAACAGGCGGACGATGCCGCGGCCGCCATGCTTGGCTTCGTTGAGCGCCAGGTCGGCGCGGCGCATGACGTCGATCGGATCGTGGATCGTGCCCGGCCGGACGACCATCAGGCCAACCGAGGCACCGCCCTGGACCGAATGGCCGAACACCTTGAAGCTGATCGATACCGCCTTGAGCATCCGCTCGGCCGCCATCTCGGCTTCGTCCTCGCCAGTGACCGGATAGAGCATCGCGAACTCGTCGCCGCCCAGGCGAGCGACAAAGCCCTCGGCGGGGATATTGTCCTGGAGAATCTCGCAGACCATGCGGATCAGCTCGTCACCGGCGAGATGGCCGAGCGTATCGTTGACGATCTTGAATCGATCAAGGTCCATCATCGCCATGGCGAAGCACCGGTCGCCCTTCACGGCCTTGCCCAGCATGTGAAGGAAAGCGAGACGATTGGGCGCGTCGGTCAGAGAATCATGGTTGGCGATATGGACGGCGCGCGATTCATTGGCAGCCAGCTCGAGCTTCTGCTCCTCGAGAAGGGCGATGGCGCTGCGCAGCTTGGCATCCGCTTCCCAGCGATGGGCGAGCGCAGTCGCGGTCTGCATCACCTCTTCGGCCTGGAAAGGCTTGGCGATGTAGAAGATCTTGTCTGCCGGCCCGGCGGTGCGGCTGATATCGAGGGGCGAGAAATCGGAATAGCCGGTAACGATGACCAGGTTGATGTCGGGATCGAGCGCGCGGATGCGGCGGGCCGTCTCCTTGCCGTCGATACCCGGCGGCATGCGCACGTCGATAAAGGCGACAGCGAAGCGCGCGCCGGTCTCGATCGAATCCTGGATCGCCTCGACCGCGTCCAGGCCCTGGTGGAAATGCGCGCAGTCGAACTCGATAAGGTCGCCCGCGGATGCCTTGGTCGCCGGCTCTTCGTCGCCGAACAACTCCGCCGCCAGCGTGTTCAGCGCGCTGGCATTGCCGGCGCTCCGGGCCCCGAACACCTGGCGATACGACTCGTGCATCGCCGGTTCGTCGTCCACGATCAAAATGCGCACTTGCGAAATCCCCTCGCTCATTCTCTCAAACGAGGTAAGCGGACAGCGTTAAGGAGGGGTAAAATCGCGGGAGCGCCGAGGGGAAAAGTGCGCGCAGAGGGTTAAGATCCCGGCCATGATCTGCGTTGGTTTACCCGCCCGCCGCCACACGATAGCAATGCCCGCACAACAGGAGGATGCATGACCGACCCGCTGGCCGCCCGATCGCTGCTGTTCGCGCCCGGGGATTCCGAGCGCAAGCTCGCCAAGGCGGGCGCGAGCGAGGCCGATCTGGTGCTGCTCGACCTGGAAGATGCGGTGGCCGAGGCCAACAAGGCCGCCGCCCGCGCGCTGGTCGCCGAGCATCTCAGGACTGCCGAACGCAAGCAGCCGCAATGGGTGCGGATCAACCCGCTCGACACGCCGCACGCGCTTGCCGATCTCGCCGCGATCGTGCCGGGCCGGCCGGACGGGATCATGCTGCCCAAGGCCACTCGCGCCGAGGCGGAGCTACTCCATCATTATCTGATCGCGCTCGAGGCAGCGCACGGCCTGCCGAAGGGCAGGATCCGCACGATCGTGGTGGCGACCGAGACCGCGCAGGCGATCTTCGGGCTCGGCGACTATGCCGGCTGCCCGCGCCTCGCCGCACTGACCTGGGGGGCGGAGGACAGCGCGACGGCGCTGGGGGCGACGCACAATCGCGACGAGAGCGGGGAGTATGACTTCCCCTACCAGGTGTTCCGCGCGCTGGCGCTTGCCGGGGCGGCGGCGGCGGGGGTGACGCCGATCGAGACGATCCATGGCGACTTCCGCGATCTGGACGGGCTGGAGAAGGTCGCAACCAGGGCGCGCCGCGCGGGTTTCCGCGGGATGCTCGCCATCCATCCGGACCAGGTAGCGGTCATCAACCGCGCCTTTTCGCCCTCCCCCGCCGAGATCGAGCGCGCCGAGCGGATCGTCGCCGCCTTCGATGGAGCACCGGGAGCGGGCACGATCGGCCTGGATGGCGAGATGCTCGACATGCCGCACCTCAAGCGCGCCCAGGCCGTACTGGCGATGCGGCGATGACAAGGCTATGAAATTCCGGATGTATTCCAGCGGGATCCGATGATCGAAACGCCGGCCGAACCCCTTCCGGTTGGCGAGGACGAGTTCCGCCTGATCGCGGACAGCGCCCCCGTCGCGGTATGGGTCACGCGCCTCGACCGCAAACGCAGCTTCGTCAACCGTGCCTATGTCGAGTTCCTGGGCGTCTCCTATGAGGAAGCGCTGGAGTTCGACTGGCGGCGGATCATCCACCCGGAAGACGCCGCGCGGGTCCTGGAAGCCTCGATCGCCGGCGAAGCCAGCCTGACCACTTTCGCGCTGGAGGGGCGCTACCGCAACGCCGCTGGCGAATGGCGCTGGCTGCACTCCACCTCGCAGCCCAGGCGCGACGCGCAGGGCCGGCACATCGGCTTCATCGGCGTCGCGCACGATGTGACCGAAGCCAAGACCGCCGAACTCGCCCTTCGGGAACGCGAGGCGCAGCTCTCTGCCTTCATCAACCAGACCACCGCCGGCTTCGGCCAGGTCGACCTGGAAGGCCGTTTCACGCTGGTCAACGACCGGTTCTGCGAGATCGCCGGCTGGAGCCGCGAGGAACTGCTCGACATGACCATGCAGCAGATCACGCACCCCGACGACCTTGCCCGCAACCAGCCCCTCTTCGCCCGGGCCGTGCGTGACGGCACGCCCTATACCCATGAGAAACGCTATATCCGCAAGGACGGCGGGATCGTCTGGGTGAACAATTCGGTGGCGGTGATCCGCCGGCCCAGCGGCGAGCCGTTCGGCGTGCTGGCGGTGGCGCTCGACGTCACCCAGCGGCGAGAGGACGAGGAGGCGCTACGCAAGAGCGAGGAGACGCTGCGCCTCGCCACCGAGACCGCCGGCATGGCCACCTGGGAAGCCGATCTGGAGACGCTCGAGGGCGAATGGTCGCCCAACCGCTTCGACCTGCTCGGCATGCCGCGACGCCCGGACAGCCGCGGCACCTTCGAGGAGTGGATCGCGCGGGTCCATCCCGAGGACCGCCAGATGGCACGCGCCGCGGCCGAGCGCTGCTTCACCAGGGGCATTCCCTACACGATCGAGTATCGGATCTGCCGCGCCGACGACAATAGCGAGCGCTGGCTGCAGAGCCATGGCAACCGGATCGACTATGGCGACAGCCGGCCGAGCCGCTTCGTCGGCGTCTCGTTCGACATCACCAGCCGCAAGCGCGCCGAGGAGGAATTGCGCGAGAGCGAGATCCGCTTCCGGACGATCTTCGAACAGGCCAACGACTTCCTGATCACCACCACGCTCGACAACCGCGTCACCTCGGTGAACCCCGCCGTGATCGCCGCGCTCGGCTATGCCGAGGAGGAACTGATCGGCCACTCGATCCGCGAGTTCATGGACGAGGACCAGTTCGCGATCAGCATGGACGCGTTCAACCGCAAGCTCGTCCATGGCGGCTCGACGCGGCTGACCGTGAAGCTGCGGGCCAAGGACGGGCGCGAGCTGATCTGGGAGGTCAATTCGCGGCTCAGCCTCGACGAGCAGGGCCGGCCGGTGGCGCTGCACGCGATCGGCCGCGACATGACCGAGGCCAAGCGGGCGGAAGCGCATCTCCGCCTGTTGATCGACGAGCTCAACCACCGGGTGAAGAACACGCTGGCGATCGTCCAGGGCATCGCCCAGCAGAGCTTCAAGGACGATGTTCCGCCCCGCCAGGCACGCGCCGCGTTCGAGGGCCGGCTGGCTGCGCTCTCCGAGGCGCACAACCTGCTCACCCGCGAGCATTGGGGGCTCGTCTCGATGCACCAGATCATCGCGGACGCACTGCGCCCGCACGGCGATGCCGGGCGCTTCACCCTCGACGGGCCCGACCTGATGATCCAGCCCAAGACCGCGATCAGCCTGGCGCTGGCGGTGCATGAGCTGGCGACCAACGCCGTGAAGCACGGCGCGCTGTCGCAGCCCGAGGGACGGATCGCGGTGCAGTGGCAGCGTGTCCGCGTGGACGGCCCCGCCCGGCTCGCGCTGCGCTGGGAGGAGACCGGCGGGCCGATGGTGCAGGTACCGGCCCGGCGGGGCTTCGGCACCCGGATGATCGAGCGCGGGCTGGCTGCCGAGCTGGGCGGCAGCGTGAAGATCGAGTTCCGCCCCGCAGGGCTGGTCTGCACCGTCGACGCACCGCTGCCGGAGGGCGCCGAATGAACGGGTTCGAGGGCCTGCGCGTGCTCGTCGTCGAGGACGAGCCGGTGGTCGCCATGTATCTGGAGGACCTGCTCGACGCGCTGGGCTGCGTGATCATCGGCCCCGCCAGCCGGCTGGCGGACGGGCTGGAGCTGGCCGAGCAGGGCCTGTTCGACGTGGCGATCCTCGACATCAACCTGGGCGGCGAGCGCAGCACGCCGATCGCCGAGGCGCTGCGCGCCCGCGGCCTGCCCTTCGCCTTTGCCAGCGGCTATGGCGTGCCGCCCGAGGGCTTCGGCGCAGAGGTGCCGATGATCGAGAAGCCCTATCGCGAAGCCCAGGTGGCCGGGGCGCTCGGCCGGCTGCTGGCCTGAGCCCCCCTTCAAAGATTGCGAAGGTCGTACACGCTACGCATTTGAGTTTGCGTAATATTCTTGCGCGGACGGGATCCTATTTTTCCTACCGAAGTCAAAGAGCAGCCGGCCTGCAAACCGGCTCGCTCAGGCAATCATGCGAAATCCTACATTGCAAGCCCGGCCGGATCGCGCCTTCGCCCGAGGTCCCAGCTTCCGCCGGGATGTGGCGAGCGTGGACGGGCCCGGGGCGGCGTTGCCGCCGTCCCGGGCCCTCCCCCTCTTAGAAGCGCTTCGACAGGCGGATCTGGAGCGTGCCCGCCTTCTCGCCCTGACCCGCGCGCAGGCCGGTCTCGAAGTCGAACGACCAGCCACTGCTCAGGATGTCGAACCGGGTGCCGATGCTCAGCTGCAGCTGATCCCGCTTCCAGTTCCGGCCCGCCAGGTCATAGATCGCCGCGCCCGGGATATCGGCATAGTCGAGCCACTGAGCATCGAGATCGGCGAACTCGTGGTTCCACTCGACCCGGATGCGCGGGGTGACCGAACCGAAGCCCGTCTTCTGGCGATATTCGAAGCGACCGCCGACCGTACCGGTGACCGAGCGGACCTGGCGTGCATCGAAGCGCAGATTGTAGCGCCCGGCCCCGCTCTCGACATAGGCGTCGAGATCGGCGTCGAGATACTCGCCCCGGCCGTAGATCGACCATTGCAGCGGACCGCTGGCACGATCGACGCCCAGCGAGATCGCCGCGACGGTGTAGCTGCCGTCCCGGCTGCCGCGCGCCGTCGCGTTCACCGCCGCGGCAATGCGCCGGGTGGTGAAATCGAGCTGGCCGCGGCCGAGCATGCCATCGATGAACGTCCCGCCGACAGGCTGGAGGCTGGCATAGGCGGCATAGAGCGTGCTGGTGCCACGCACCTGCGCCGCCGTGCCGATCTGGCTCAGATCATTGCCATAGCCGCCGCCCACACCGACCAGCACGCCTTCGGCGAGCTTGATGTCGGCGCCGGCGCTGAGGCCCGCGGTCGTGGCGCTGATCTTGCTGCGATCGGTGCGCTTGTCCTGCGTGCCGATGTCGATCGCGCCGCCGGCCCAGGTGGCCAGCGAGCCGACCCGGCGATTGCCGTCCTCGTCCACGCTGCCCGAGCCGCCCGCGCCCGCTGCCGCGGCACTGGCATCGCCGCGGCTACGGGTACCGGCGCTCCCTGCCCCGCCGGTCGCGGCGACCGACCGGCCATAGCCGAGCTGGTCCGCCCGCGAGAGCGGCGACCGCGGATCGTTGACGACCTGGCCGAGCGCCGGATCCTCGCCCGAGACGCGCATGCGCTCGGTGATCGCGAGGCCCCAGTTCCTGTCGTCGGGCCGCTCGCGCACGGCCATGCCGTCGCGCGAACCGAGGGTCACGCCCATGGCGAGGCCGGTGGTGCCGCCGCCATTATGGAGCTGCTCGGTGCGCCGCATGAAGTTCGACACCTGCGCCCGGGCGAAGCGGCGTGCCGTCTCGGCCTGGGCATCGCTGATCGCCGCCACGTCCGGATCGTTGCGCGGATCCGGGCGTGCCTGGACCGTGACGGTGACCGTCGACGGTGCCGAGACGCCATAGGTGTTGCTCAGCGTATAGGTGACCACGATCGTCCCGCCGAAGCGGTTGTTCGGGGTCACGTCGAGGCGATAGGCGCCGCCGCCCGCCGCGACGACCGCGGTGGTCGCCGCATTCGCCGGCAGCATGCTCACCACCGTCGCACCGGTGAACGGCCCGCGCTGTGCGCCGTCGGTGAGCATCACCGAGACCAGCTGGCCGTCGCCCGCCGTCGCCGTCTTGGGAGCGGCGATCGGCACCTGGCCGACCACCGTGACCGTCACCGTGCCCGGTGCCGAAGTCCCGCCCGGGCCGACCGCGACATAGGTGAAGCTGTCGGTACCGGCATAGTTGGGGTTCGGCGTGTAGGTGGCGATATAGGGCGAGACCGGCGCCGCGGCGACGGGGTTGAGGCTGGGCCCTGCCCCACCGCTCAGCGTGACGGTGCCGTGCGCCGGCTGGTTCGCGATCTGGATCGAGTCATAGACGCCGGTGACCAGCGCGGAGAGATCGATCTGGACGCTGGTGCCCGTGGTCGTGGTGCTGCCCGCGACCGTCGAGCTGCCCGGCCCCGCACTCGGCGGCGGCGGCGGCACCACGGTCAGGCTCACCGTCGCTGCCGCCGACGTGCCACCGTCGTTGGTCGCCGTGTAGGTGAAGCTGTCCGCACCGTGATAGCCGGCCGCGGGCGTGTAGCTGAAGGTCAGCCCGCTGACCGTCACGCTACCGTGCGTCGGCGCCGTGACGACGGCGACGCTGGTCGCAGTGCCCCCGCCGAGCGTCGGCGTGATCACATTGCCGCTGGACCCGTAAGCCACGTTGGCAGTCGCGGCATTGGCGACCGGCACGACAGGGGTCGCGATGACCAGGGTATAGGCGACCGAGCCGGTATAGGGGCCGGCACCGGTCGAGCTGTCCTGCGCGGAGACCGTGAAGTTGAACGTGCCGTGCACGGTCGGCGTGCCGGACAACAGGCCGGCGGCGGTCAGGGTGACACCCGCCGGCAGCGTGCCCGTGCTGGTGAAGGTGTAGCCGGCCGTGCCGCCCGACGCGGTCAGCGCCTGGCTATAGGCTACGCCCATCTGCCCGTTGGGCAGGGTCGTGGGCGTGATCGCCACCGTCGGCGCGCCGATGGTCAGCGTATAGGCCTGGGTGACCGCATAGGGCGCCCCGGTGCCGGTGGAGCTGTCGGTCACCTTGATCGTGAAGTTGAACGGGCCGCCCGCGGTCGGCGTGCCGGCGATCGCGCCGGTGGCCGCGTTCAGGGTGATGCCCGCCGGCAACGCGCCGGCACTGACCTCGAAATGATAGGGCGCCGTGCCGCCGCTGGCCGAGACCGAGGCGGTATAGGCAACGCCGATCGCCCCATTGGCGAGGCTGGCCGGGCTGAGCACCAGCGTCGGCCCGCCGACGGTGAGCGTATAGCTCTGCGTGCCGCTATAGGGCGCGCCGGTACCGGTCGATTGGTCGGTCGCCTTCACGGTGAAGGTGAAGCTGCCCGACTGGGTCGGCGTGCCGGCAAGCGTACCGTTCGTCGCCAGCGTGATGCCGGCGGGAAGCGGGTCGGTGGTCGTGAAGCTGTAGGTCCCGGTGCCGCCCGTGGCAGTGATCGCCTTGGTATAGGCGACGCCGACCGTGGCATTGGTCAGCGTGGCGGGTGCCAGCGTGATGGCCGGCGGATTGACCGTGAGGCCGAGCGTGCGGTTGCCGCTGAACGGCCCGGAGCCGCCCGAGCTGTCGGTCGCCGTCACCGTGATGGTGAAGCTTCCGCCCTCGGTCGGCGTGCCCGAAAGCACGCCCGCGGTCGACAGGGTGATCCCCGCCGGCAGCGCGCCCGTGACGCTGTAGTGATAGGGCCCGGTGCCGCCGCTTGCCGCGAGCGTCTGGCTATAGGCGCCCGCAACGGTCGCGGCGGGCAGAGTCGTGGTGTCGACCGTGATCGTCGGCGTACCGATCGTCAGGCTATAGGCCTGGCTGCCCTTGAAGGGCGCACCAACGCCAGTCGTGCTGTCGGTGGCGTCGACCGTGAAGGCGAAAGTACCTGCGCTGGTCGGCGTACCGGACAGGGTGCCGCCGGTCGAAAGGGTGACACCCACCGGGAGGGTGCTCCCGGCCGCCAGGGTGAAGCTATAGCCCGCGGTGCCGCCCGATGCGGTCAGCGTCTGGCTATAGGCTGCGCCGGGCATGCCGGCGGGCACCGTGGCCGGGGTGATCGCGATCGTCGGCGCATCGATCGTGACCGAATAATTCTGGGTGGTCGAGAAGGGCGCGCCCGCTCCGGTCGAGCTGTCGGTCGCACGGATCGTGAAGTTGAACACCCCCGCGGCAGTCGGCGTGCCCGAGATCGCGCCGGTGCTCGCATTCAGGGTGAGACCCACGGGAAGCGTCGTCCCGGCGTCCAGCGTGTAGCTATAAGGCGTGGTGCCGCCCGTCGCGTTCACAGTCTCCGAATAGCTTACGCCGGCCTTGCCGTTGGGCAGGCTCGCCGGCGACAGCACCAGCGTGGCCGCACTGACGGTGAAATTATAGTTGCTGCCCACAGCGAAGGGTGCGCCGGCCCCGGTGGTGGTGTCGCGTGCGATGACCGTGAAGTTGAACGTGCCGGTGGCCGTCGGCGTACCCGACAGTGTGCCGTCGGTGGCCAGGGTCATGCCGGGCGGGAGCGTGCCGGTCTTGCTGTAGGTGTAGGGCGCGGTGCCGCCACCGGCGACGAAATTGCCGGTATAGGCCTGCCCCACGGTCGCCGCGAGCGTCGGCGGGGTGAGCGTGAAGTTCGGCGGCAGCACGTCCACGCCGGTATAGGTGCGGGTCCCGCTATAGGGCGCGCCGGTGCCGGTCGAGCTGTCGGTCGCGGTGATCGTGAAGTTGAAGCTGTTCGACTCCGTGGCAGTGCCCGAGAGCACGCCGTTCGGCGAGAGCGTCCAGCCCGCCGGCAGCGGGTCGGTCGTGGTGAAGGTATAGCTGCCATTGCCACCCGACGCGGTGATCGTCTGGCTATAGGCCGTGCCGGCCCGCCCGTTCGGCAGGCTGGCCGGGTTCACCGTGATCGTGGCCGCCCCGACGGTGAAGGAATAGGTGTGCGTCGCGGTGAACGGTGCACCCGTGCCGGTCGAATTGTCGGTCGCGGTGACGTCGAAGCTGAAGCTGCCGCCCTGGCTCGGCGTGCCGGAGATCGTGCCCGTGGTCGAGAGGGTGAGGCCTGCCGGGAGGGTGGTCCCGTTCGCCAGCGCGAAGCTGTAGGGCGCCGTGCCCCCCGATGCGGTCAGCGTCGCACTATAGTTGACGCCCGCGGTCGGGTTGGCCGGATTGGCCGGGTTCAGGACGATCGTCGGTGCGGCGATGGTGATCTCGTAAGGGACAACCACACTGTATGGCGCGGCAGCGCCGGTCGAGCTGTCCCTCGCCGTGACGTTGAAGTGATAGGTACCGGCCCCGGTGGGCGTCCCGGTGATGACACCAGCGCTGCTCATGGAGAGACCCGGCGGCAGGGAGCCGGAGGTCACCTGCAGGTCATAGGGTGCGATGCCGCCACTGGCGTTGATCGTGTCGTTGTAGCTGGCCGCGATCGTGCCGGTCGCCAGCGTGGCCGGGGCAAGGATGATCACCGGGCTGGCGATCTGCAGGCTGTAGCTCTGCAGCCGCACGAGCGGGCCGCCGCTGCCGGCAGGCGTGCTGTCGGTCACGGTGATGTCGAAGCTGTACGAACCGACGCCCGTCGGCGTACCCGAAAGCACGCCGCCGACGAAGGTCAGGCCCGGCGGCAGCGTGCCGGTCGCGTTGAAACTATAAGGCCCGGTGCCGCCGCTGGCCGTGAAGGTCTGCGTGTAGCTGGCCCCCGACGTGCCGCCCGGAAGCGCGCCCGCCGCGGGCGAGAAGCTGACCGGCGCGATATAGTCGAAGCCGGTCGTCGCGGTGCCGCCCGGCGTCGTCACTGCGACGACCACCGCGCCGGCAACATGTGCCGGCGTGACGAAGTCGAGGCTGGTCCCGACATTGTTGCTGGACGGCACGGTGGTGCCATCGACCGTGACGGTCGCGCCGGTCAGGTTGGTACCGTTGACCGTGACCGAGGTGCCGCCCGCCGTCGGGCCGCCGCTACGCGAAAGCGAGCTGATCGTCGGCGCGGGCGTCGCACGGGTGAGCGTGATGACATAGTCCAGGGCGGTCACGCCATCCTGCGCCGTGACATGCGTCGTGATCGTGTTGGCGCCCACCGCCAGGTTGATCGGCGCCGAGGGGCTGCCCGAGGTGACGCCCGCGGTGTTGACCGTCACGGTGGCGTTCGCCTGGCTCACGGTCGGCGTGACGGTGACCGAAGTCACCCCGCTGGCGACGCTGGCGGTGTAGCTGGTGGTGCCGGCGGCGAAGCCCGGCGTCAGCGAGACGACCGCAGCGCCATTGTTGACCACCAGGTTCGACAGGTCCGCATTGTTCGACAGGACGCTGAAGCTGATCGGCCGGTTGCTCGCGGTGAAGGGCGGGTTCGACTGGTCGGTGACGTTCACGCTGAAGTTGACCGTGCCTCCCGCGGGCGGCGTGCCGGTGAGCGTGCAATCGGAATTGACCGTGAGCCAGGCCGGCGGCGCCGTCGCGCCGGGCGCGCAGGTCCGCGTGCCGAGGCCGCCGGAGGTGGTGATCGAGTAGCCGCTGAGCGGTGCCCCGGCCGCGGCGCCGCTACCCGTCAGGCTGGCGGTGAGCACCGGATCGGCGACCGCGATCGTCACTGTCGCCGGCGAGGCCGACACAGTCGTGCCGTCCGACGCGACCGCGCGATAGGTGAAGCTGTCCGTCCCGTGATAGCCGGCGGTCGGCGTGTAGATGAGCGTCTTGCCCGCTGCGTTCGCGCCCACTGCCACGTCGAGCGTGCCGTGCGCCGGGTTGCTCGCAGGGCTGACGAAGCTGGCATTGGCGATCGAGGCGGTGAGGTCGATGCTGGTGGGCACTGCGGGCGAGCCGGTGCTGTAGGCGGCGTTCGCGCTCGCGTTCGACGCGGTGGGCGCCGGCGACACCACGGTAATCGTGCCGGTCGTGCCGTTGATCGAGCCGGTCACGGTATCGGTGGCGGTGATGGTCTGCGCGCCGACCGTGTTGAGGGTGGCCGAGAAGGTGCCCGTGCCACTGGCCAGCGTGGTGTTGGCGGGCAGCACCGCGGCACCATCGGTCGAGCTGAAGTGCACCGTGCCCGAATAGCCCGGCGTGGTGTTGCCCGCCGCATCCTTCGCCGTCACGCTCAGCGTGTTGAACGCGGCTCCCTGCGTCGCCGTGGAGGGCGCCGCGACGGTGAACTGCGTCGTCGCGCCGGGGGTGATGTTGAAGTTGCCGCTGGTGGCATCGGCCAGGCCGCTCGAGGTGGCCTGCAACGTATAGTTGGTGCCGGTCTTGTTGATGCTGATCCCGTTGAAGGTCGCAACGCCATTGACGGCATTGACCGTGGCCGTGCCAGCGAGCGCGCCCGAACCGGGATTGGTGCCGATGGCGATCGTGACGGCGGCAGTGCTGTTGGTCAGCACGCCCGACGCGTCGAGGATCCGCACGGTGGGCGAAGGATTGATCGCGACGTTCGAGACGGTGTTCGAAGGCTGGGTGCCGAAGGCGAGCTGGGTCGCGGGCCCGGCGCCCGGGGTGCAGGTGACGGTGATCGTCGAAAGCCCGGCACCCACCCCCGGATAGTTGTTCGTGGAAAGCTTCGAACGGATTTCCAGCGTCGTGGTGTTGGCGAGTATCGTGTACTCTTCTTCCTTGCTGACATTGTTGAATTCGCCGTTCGGCTGTCCCGCCCTCGTCGGAACGCTCAGGACCGGATCCGACGAGCTGGGCTTGATCAATGCCCAGCCCAGCATGTTCGTCCCGAGGACGACCTTCACCTTGATCTTGTCCCCTGCCGTGAAGGACAGGTTCGACAAGGTGTACATGTACAGCTCGTCGGAGGAATTTCCGGTGAAGGCAGCCGAACCGGAAACCGGGGGCGTCACGTTAGTGTCGTTGCCGCTCGTATCGATGGCGCCGCTCCAGGTCACGGCCCCTGCATTCAGGGCGTCACATCCGGTGGAGGCCCAGGCGGCAGGCGTGGCGGCGATGCCGAACAGCGAAGCCGCGATCGACACCCGCCCGAAGAACTTGACCGCGCGGCGCGGGGCGCTGCTGCGGATATCGGGAACGGAAGACCTGCCCAGACGCACGAGCTTCTTCGCCAGCAGCACCAAAGAACCGCTAGCGGCACGCATGGGCGAGCCAAATATCGACGTCATTCCAGTATCCCCCAGGCGAATCCGCTTTTGAAGGATTCGCGCGGAGATCAATATAAGCGCGCGGAAAACCTGCACGCAAATGGAAATACATTCCGGAAATATAGAAGATCAGACATTACGGCCATTTACGGGACAATTGACTTCAAAACGGATTGAATCTTTAACCGAATTTAATGTAAATTTGATCCATTATGGTTTAAATTCTCGTCACCAGCGCCCCGTACGATCTTTGCAAATCGTGACACCGCACGGATTTCGAAGCGATCCGACTTGCCAATCCCAATAAAAGGAACATTACTGCGCGCCGGCCGCTTGCGTGGCGGGGCCAATGCCTGTGACCGACCTAAATCCGCCCGCGCATCATTACCTACCGGGAGGGGTTCATGGAATATTACATGGGGCAGATCATGCAGGTCGGCTTCAGCTTCGCGCCGCGTGGCTGGATGACCTGCCAGGGCCAGATTCTGGCGATCGCGCAGAACACGGCGCTGTTCTCGCTGCTCGGCACTACCTATGGCGGCAACGGCCAGACCACCTTCGGGCTTCCCAATGCACAGGGCCGCGCATTCATTGGCGTGGGCCAGGGCCCCGGCCTGCCTCTCTACACCCAGGGCGAGATGGCCGGCACGCCGTCCGTAACGCTCACGACGGCGCAGATGCCCATGCACACCCATGGCGCGACGTTCACGCCAACGACCAGCACGCCCATCCAGGTGACGCCGCAGCTGCAGGCCACCGTCCTCGGCCGCGGCGGCGGCGCGAGCGAAACCGCAGCGCCGGCAGCCTCGTCGACGCTGGGCACCGTGGCGGACACGTCCTCCGTCGGTTCGACCCCGGTCTTCTACGTCCCGGCCGGGACCACCGGCACCGCGGTGAACCTGGGCGGCATCAGCGCCACGGCGACCGGTGGTCTGACGAACGGCAACGTCACGGTGGCGGTTGCCGGCGGCAGCCAGCCCTTCTCGATCATGCAGCCCTATCTGGCTGTCGTGACCTGCATCAGCACGTCGGGCGTCTTCCCGTCGCGCAACTGATCGCAGCATCGGACCCGGGATCGCGCGACCGTGCGATCCCGGGTCTCGTGCCCGGGATCAGGTGAACACCGCCTCATAGTGGCGGAGATTCGCCGAGGGCATCAGCTGGGTGATGTGGATCTCGTGCGGACCACCCTTCCCGCAATCGAACTGATAGCTGGTGTCGAGCAGGAAGACGTTGATCGGCGATTCGAAGTACAGCGAGAAGGGCTCGCGCGTATCGATCCCGATGAGCGGGGCATGACGCTGGATACGCTCGAGCTTGACCTCCACCGGTGCGGGAAGCGTGTTGACGCGTACCTGACGACCGACCCAGGGCTCGAAATCTTCCGCCTTGAGCAATTGCATGATCTATTCCCCTCCCAGCCCGGCCAAGATGCGGACCTATCGTCACTTTCTTGCAGCCGGTGCCACCATGGGCAAGATGCGGATACCCCCGCTTTGAAGCAGTAATCGGATGCTCGCCTCGCTCCCGCCCTTCCCCCGCCCCCGCGGCAAGCTGCTCGACGATGCCCCGCTGCACGCGCACGGCATCCGCCTGCGCCGCGCCGAACATGCCGACCTTCCCGCCCTCGCCGACATCCATGGCCGGTGGCGCCAGAAGGACCTGCTGCTCGCCCCCTGGAGCGCCGCGCAGAAGCAGGCGTTCGTCGACGACCAGTTCCGGCTGCAGCACAGCCATTATGTCCAGCACCGGGCCAAGGCCGATTTCTGCGTGATCGTGCCCGCCGAAGGAAGCGGCCTGCTGGGCAAGCTCTATCTCGACCGGTCGGCGTGCGAGTGGCGGATCGTCGACCTGCTCCTCGACAGCGAAGCGCGCGGCCGCGGCCTGGGATCGGCGCTGATCGGCTGGATCCAGAAGGCTGCGCGCGATGCCCGAGCGACGGGCGTGTCGCTGCAGGTGGGGATCAACAATCCCCAGGCGCAGGCGCTCTATCGCCGGCAGGGGTTCGAGCCCCTGCCCGGCGACGACGGGATGAACCTGACTTTCCTCTGGACGGCCGCGCCGCGCTGAGCGCTATTCGACCGTGACCGACTTGGCGAGGTTGCGCGGCTGATCGACGTCGGTGCCCTTGGCCACGGCCACGTGATAGGCGAGCAGCTGCACCGGCACCGCATAGACCAGGGGCGCGATCAGCGGGTGGACCTTGGGCATGGTGATCGTCGCCACCGTGCCCTCGCCCGCCGCTTCGATACCGTCATAGTCCGAGATCAGGATCACCTTGCCGCCGCGCGCCTGCACTTCCTGCATGTTCGACACGGTCTTCTCGAAGAGCGGACCCGAGGGGGCGATCACGATCACCGGCACGGCATCGTCGATCAGCGCGATCGGGCCGTGCTTCATCTCGCCGGCGGCATAGCCCTCGGCGTGGATATAGCTGATTTCCTTGAGCTTCAGCGCGCCTTCCAGCGCCAGCGGATAATCGGTGCCGCGGCCGAGATAGAGCACGTCGCGCGCAGCGGCGACGACGCCGGCCATCGCCTGGATCGCCTCGTCATAGGCGAGCGCGCCGTTGAGCGCGGCCGGCGCCTCGGCGAGATGCTTGACCAGCGCCTTCTCCTCCGCCTCGGAGAGCCGGCCCTTGGCCTTGGCGAGATTGGCGGCGAGCGCGGCAAGCACCGCGAGCTGGCAGGTGAAGGCCTTGGTCGAGGCGACGCCGATCTCCGGGCCGGCATGCGTCGGCAGCAGGAGGTCCGCCTCGCGCGCCATCGAGCTGGTGGGCACGTTGACCACCGCGGCGATCTTCTGGCCCTCGCTGCGGGCATGGCGCAGCGCGGCGAGCGTGTCGGCGGTCTCACCCGACTGGCTGATGACGATCATCAGACCGCCCTCTTCCATCACCGGCGCGCGGTAGCGGAACTCGCTGGCGACATCGAGATCGACCGGCACGCGGGCGAACTGCTCGAACCAGTATTTGGCGACCATGCCGGCATAGAAGCTGGTGCCGCAGGCGACGATGGTGACGCGCTTGATCGCCGAAAGGTCGAAGTCCGGGATCGGCAGGGTGACCTGCTCTTCCATGCGCTGCAGGTACGAGCGCAGCGTCTGGGCGACGACGATCGGCTGCTCGTAAATCTCCTTGAGCATGTAGTGGCGATGATTGCCCTTGGAGACGAGGTCGCCGGTGACGCCGGAGATGGTGATCGCGCGCTCGACGGGATTGTTGTCCTTGTCGAAGATCTGCGCGCCGTCGCGGGTGATGACGACCCAATCGCCCTCCTCGAGATAGGCGATGCGCTGGGTGAGCGGCGCGAGCGCGAGCGCGTCCGAGCCGAGATAGGTCTCGCCCTCGCCATAGCCGACGACCAGCGGCGAGCCGAGGCGCGCGCCGACCAGCAGGTCCGGATGCTGGCGGAACAGGATGGCGAGCGCGAAGGCACCGTGCAGGCGCGGCAGCACTTCGGCAACGGCTTCGGCCGGGGCCATGCCGGCCTCGACCTTTTCGCTGACCAGGTGCGCGACGACTTCGGTGTCGGTCTCGCTCTCGAACTTGCGGCCGCGGGCGATCAGCTCGTCGCGCAGCGCCTTGAAGTTCTCGATGATGCCGTTGTGGACAAGCGCGACTTCGCCGGTGGCGTGCGGGTGGGCATTGTTGGTGGTCGGGCCGCCATGGGTCGCCCAGCGGGTGTGTGCGATGCCGGTGGTGCCGGGCAGCGGATTGCTCGCCAGCTCCTTGCCGAGATTGACCAGCTTGCCCGAGGCGCGGCGACGCTCGATCCGGCCATCGACGTCGGTGGCGATGCCGGCCGAATCATATCCGCGATATTCCAGGCGCTTGAGGCCGTCGTACAGCCGCTCCGCGACGTCTTCCTTGCCGACGATTCCGACGATTCCGCACATGCTCTGGGTATTCCTGCCTAAGCCCGGCGATCAGCCGAGGATTTCGATCTGGTCCGCCGTGTCGACGGCGATGCGAGTCTGGAAATGGGAGCCGGTGGGTACGCGGCGGGCGATACCCTTCACGCGGATGCGCTTGCCCTTGAGCACATCCTCGGCATGGCCGCCGAGCTTGTCCTTGAGCGCGTTGCGCCCCGTGGTGTTCAGCACGACCGAGAGGTTGCCGGGATCGCGATAATCGGCGGCCGAGTTGAGATAGGCGTTGAAGCCGCCTGCACCGGTGGACGCGACCACGAACTCGAACGTGCCTTCCACTTCACCGGTCTTCGAGGCGGCGACCGCCGCGATCGCCTGGGTGGGGTCCATCGGCGCGGTCTGCGCGAAAGCCGGCACCGCGACGGCCAGGGCGAGCACGGAAATCAGGGTCGTGACACGCTTCATTTCTTCGCCGCCTCCTTCTTCGCCTTCATCTTCTCGCGGAACGTCCGCGCCCAGCCCGGCTTCACTTGCTGCTCGGCCCGCACGATCCCCAGCGCATCGCTCTCGACATCGCGGGTCACCACCGATCCGGCAGCGACGATCGCGCCGTCGCCGATGGTGACGGGCGCCACGAGCGCGCTGTTGCTACCTACAAAAGCGCCGTTACCGATCGCTGTCCGGTACTTTAAGAAACCGTCATAATTGCAGGTGATCGTGCCCGCGCCGATATTGGCCCCCGCCCCGACAGTGGCGTCGCCGATATAGCTGAGGTGGTTGACCTTGGCGCCGGGGCCGATCGCGGCCTTCTTGATCTCGACGAAATTGCCGACCTTGGCGCCCTGCTCGATCCGCGCGCCGGGGCGCAGGCGCGCATAGGGGCCGATATCGGCGCCCGACAGGATCTCGGCACCCTCGATATGGCTGAAGGCGTGGATGACGACCCGGTCCGCCACCGAGACGCCGGGGCCGAACACCACGTTCGGCTCGATCGTGACGTCGCGGCCGACCACCGTGTCATAGGCGAACCACACCGTCTCCGGCGCGACCAGGGTGGCGCCCTCGACCATCGCGCGGGTACGGCGGCGCTGCTGCCATTCCTGCTCGAGCCCGGCCAGCTCGCCGCGGCTGTTGACCCCGGCGACTTCGATCGCGTCGGTCTCGATGCCGACCGAGAAGCGGCCATCCGCCCGGGCCAGCTCGACCAGGTCGGTCAGGTAATATTCGCCGGCGGCGTTGTCGTTCTTCAGCTGGGCGAGCAGGCGGAACAGGTCTGCCGAGCGCACCGCCATCAGGCCGGAATTGCAGAGGGTTACCGCCCGTTCCTCCGGCGTCGCGTCCTTGTATTCGACGATCTTGTCGAGCCGGCCGTCGGGGCCGACGATCACCCGGCCATAGGCGCCGGGATCGGCCGGACGGAAGCCGAGCACGACGACACTGGGATCGCCCTCGCCGTGCAGCGCGTCGAGCATCCGGCGCATCGTCTCGGTCGTGACCAGCGGCACGTCGCCATAGAGGATGAGGACGTCGCCCTGGAAATCGGCGAGCGCAGCCTCCGCCATGCGCACGGCATGGCCGGTGCCGAGCTGCTCGGCCTGTTCGGCGGTCTCGACCCCGAGGGGATGCACCGCCGCCTCGACCTGCTCCTTGCCCGCGCCGACCACCACGACTTCGCGCTCGGCGCCCAGCGCCTTCACGGCGTCGATCAGGTGGAGCAGCATCGGCCTGCCGGCGATGGGATGGAGGACCTTGTGGGTATCGGACTTCATCCGCGTGCCCTTGCCGGCTGCGAGGATGATTGCTGCGATCGGTGCCGTCATTTTCCCTCCGTGGGCCTGTCCCCTGCCACGATAAGCTTGCCAATTCCATAGCCATGCTGGCAGTCGCGCCGACATGGCTGATTTCCCTTTCGATATCGTCGGATTCGACCTCGACGGCACCCTGCTCGACACCAGCGCGGACCTGCTCGGCGCGACCAACCACGCGCTCGATCTGGCCGGACGGCCGCGGCTGGAGATGGCGGCGGTGATGACCATGGTGGGGCGCGGCGCCAAGCACATGCTGGAGCAGGCGCTGGAGGCATCGGGCGGCTATGACGAAGCGCTGATGGCGCGGCTCTATCCGGCGCTGCTCGAATGGTATCGCGACCATGTCTCCGACCATTCGAAGCCCTTCCCCGGCATGATCGAGGCGCTGGACGCGCTGGCGGCCAGGAACGTGACGCTGGCGATCGTCACCAACAAGTTCGAATATCTCGCCGTGAAGCTGATCGAGGAGCTGGGGCTTTCCGCGCGCTTCGCCACCATCATCGGCGGCGACACGATGGGCAAGGGCAATGCCAAGCCCTCCGCCCTGCCGATCCAGGAGATGATCCGGCGCTGCGGCGGCGGGCGGACCGCGTTCGTCGGCGATTCGATCTACGACACGCTGGCGGCGAAGAATGCCGGGGTACCGAGCATCGCGGTGAGCTTCGGCTTCCTCTCCCAGCCGATCGGGGAGCTGGGTGCCGATGCGGTGATCGACAGCTATGCCGAGCTGGTGCCGGCGCTGGAGCGGCTGGGGGCCCTAGTTTAGAAGCAGGGCGTTCGAATTGACGTGGTAACCGGCAAGCGCTGCCTTGCCGCCGTCGATGCGATAGACGAACTGCTCCTGCGCGACGCCCCGCTCATATTGCGCTTCCTGGTTGAGCAGGATGAAGTGCCGGCCATTGTTGAAATTGTCGTTCCATCCCAGCGTCTTGGCGCTGCGGAACTTGCCGAGCTTGCGGTGCACGGCATCGAGCAGCTGGAGCCATTGATCCTTGGTGGCGGCCGCACGCAGGTCCGGCGCAGCATTCTGCCAGGTATCGGCAAACTTGCCCGCATCGAGCAGCTGGTGGAAGCCGACCGCCGCGGCCTCGGCTGCCGGAATATCCTTGCCGATCGAGCAGGCCGAAAGCGCCAGCGCTGCCGCGACAATTGCCAGAAACCGCATCCATCCCTCCCAGATCACGACGCGGATCTGCCACCGCGCCGCGGACCTGTCGACGGGAATTACTCCCGATTCTTCAGCTGGTGGAGCAGCACGGCATTGCCTTCGCTGTCCTGGATCACGCGCATCCGGCAGACCGGCGAGTGGATCAGGTCGGTCTTGAAGGTGACGCCCTTGGCCTCGAGATCGGCGCAGAGCGCGTCGAGATCCTCGACTTCGAAGGCGATGGTGCCGCCGGCGTCCGAGGCGGGCTTGTCGCCGGTGACCGTGGTGATCGCGAAGCAGCCACCGCCCGGCAGATCATATTCCACCCAGGGGATGCCATATTCCGCACTGGCGGCCGGCAGGCCCAGCGTCTGCTCGTAAAAGGCCCGGGCCCGATCCAGATCGATGACCGGATACAGGGTGAAAGCAACCTTGCGGAACATCCGATCTCTCCCGTTGAACGCCGCGCAGGATAGGTGCCGCTCCCCTACAAGGCAAGGATTTGTTCTCTATTTGTTTCAATGCCTTCAGCCGGCGGGCCGATAGCCCTTGCGGTATTTGGTCCAGAGATGGCGGGCGAGCATCAGCGGCGGCATGCGCAGCCAGTGGCTGCGGACATAGAAGCCCAGCCGGGTGACCTTGCGCCCCTGCCGCCCCCAGCCATCCCGCGCGGTGAGGCGGCGGAGATAGAGGTGGTCGAGCAGCCTGAGCCCCTGCCATTCGAAGGGGACTTCGGTGCCGTACAGGGCGTGGCTGAGGCGCCCGGCGCGGGCCATTTCTACCCCCAGGCCGTGATGGCGGGCGCGCTCGGCCAGGCCCATCGTGCCTTCGTCCTGCACCAGACAGTGAAAGTCCCAAAGGTTGCGCATACCGCCGGCCAGATCCCCATCCGCCAGCAAGTGGGCGACCGCGTGCACCAGACGGTCCGTCCGCGAAAGCGTGCACAGCCCGTTTCCGAGCGGCTCGCTGTCCGCCTGCAGTGCCCTGGCGTCCGGACGAATCCGAGCGGTGAGCGGCAATATGGTATGGTGGACGTCGATCATCCGGTCCCGCTCTCGGTGGATGAGCGGCGGCAGCTCGTGCATCCAGCGGCGATAATAGGCGTCGTCATAGGGATCGGGCTTCACCCATTCCCAGCCGGCTGCGAGCAGTGCGGCCTCGACTTCGTCCATCCGTTCACGGGGCACGAGGATGTCGAGATCGCCGATGTTGCGGCCCAGGCTGGGCGAGAGCCCGGCGGCGGCGAAGGCGGTGCCCTTGAGCAGCACCACCGGCACGCCGAGCGGCGCCAGGGCCCGCCTGGCCATCTCCGCCTCCCACAGCGCCGCCAGGCGGACCTGCCCGGCCGAGGCGATCGCGTCGTCGACCAGGCGCTGGACGGTCGGGGGGAGATCGAGGCCGTTCAGACGGTGGGCGAGCGTTCCGGCCATCTGCTCGGCCCGCGCGACGGCGAACAACTCCGTCCACTGGCGGGCCGAGAAATGCTCGGTCCGCGCGGGATCGCGCAACACCGCGGCGAGGCGCCAGCCGGGAGTCATGCCAGCGCCTCGACCAGGGCGATGCCACCATCCGCGTTAGGATAGTCTATCGCACGCGCCGGAACGGACTGGACGAGTCTGGTCAGCGCATCGAAGCCGCGCTCGGCGAGATGGACGTAATTGGTCGAGCTCTGCGTGAGGCGGACAAAGGCCTCGCTGGGCGGCACCGGCCGCTCGGCGGCATCGAAACCGAAGCGGGGAAATAGGAGCAGCGCGGGTTCGGCGGGTTCCGCCATTTTCCGGATCGCGCAAAGATCGGGGACCAGGTGTCTGATATCGCCCTTGGGCGTGCCGGCCAGCAGCGGACCGAAACGACCGTCGGGCATTGCCGCCTGGGCGACCGCGATCGCCTGGTTCTTGAGGCTGATCAGGCGGGGAAAGGCATGGGCGAGGCCGGTGGCGGGATCGATCAGGACGAACTCGTCGCCCATCAGCCGCCAGCCCCGGGCCATCAGCAGTGCCGCGAGGGTCGACTTGCCGGCGCCGGAGATCCCGGTCATCAGCACCGCCTTCCCGTCCCTTTCGACCGCGGATGCGTGCAGCAGCAGATAGCGGCGCTGGGCGAGCGCCATCTGCAGGTTCATCCCCATCTCGGCGGCGAGCAGACCCTGGGCGAGCGGCAGCGGGGCGGCGTCGGGGATCGTATAGTCGCCGCCGATCATCACCGAGGGGCGTAGGATCTTCCGCCAGGGCCGCGCCGCGAACAGGTGGACGTTGAAGTCCGGGATGTCCGGCTTGGGATAGTCGCGATAGAGGTCCTCGAGCTGGGCGATCGGCGCGCGCCAGTCGCTGCCGATGCGGAAGCCGACCGGGCCGATGGCGAGATGGGTGACGTGCCTCACAGCCGCTCGACCAGGCCGGCCTCGACCAGCTCGTCGAGGCGGATGGCGAGGGCTGCGGGATCGGCGTCGAGCAGGTCGTAGCGTTCGCTGAGGCGCGCGAGCAGCTGGTCTACGGAGAGATCGTCGCGGTCGAGCGCTTCGAGCATTTCGGGCACCGGCGCGTCGACGACATGGGTGATGCCCGAGGCGCGGTGATAGACCAGGGTGAGCGCGTCGAGGGGCACGATGCGGAGGGTTTCCGGCGCGGCGGCGCGGTAAAGGGCCGTCATTTCAGGCCCAGTCCGTCATCCCGGCGAAAGCCGGGATCTCGTGCGGCTCTTGTCCCGCGCCTTCGCCTGAGATTCCGCCCCGGTTCGGGCCCGGGGCTGGGATGACGGGAATGGAACAGGCCCACGGCCTCAGCCGCGCGGCATCTGCAGCGAGGCGAAGCAGGTGAAGCCGCTGGTGCCCGACTGGAGGCGGCGGATGTAGTTGGTGTAGGCGCGGCTCTGTTCGTAGGTGGTGCCAGGCAGCGTCCCGCCGTTGAGGGCGTTCTTGACGTCCTGCGCCTTGAACGGCGTGCCGGCCGCCGGGAAGGCCCCCGGGGTGCCGGCGGGCACGAGCTTGCCGTCGGCCGCGACATATTGGCCGGCGCGGCCCGGATCGGGGACCGGAATCTCGCAATTCATCACCGAGGCGTTGGTCTGCGCCAGCGCCGGGCGGATCGAGACGATCGCCGACGCACTCGCCGCGCCCAGCATCAGCGCGCGGCGGCTAGCCTTCGGGACCTGATCTTCGTCTGCCATGATGCATTGTCCTGCGCCTGTTGGCGTTTCGCAATCGTAAATTGTGGGTACGGCAAGCGAATCCGGGACGATCCTTCCCCGCCAGGGGGAGGATTGAAGGGAAGCGTTGCCGCCTGCCCGCGCCGCCCCTAGAAGAGCCGCCACATGCCCTATTCTCCCGGTATCAAGGCGCTCGTGGCGCTCGGCATCGTCGCCGCCGGCGCGCTGGCGGGACTGTTGCTGGGCGGCGACGTGCAGACCAGCCTGGTGATGCTGGTGTGCGGCGTCGCGGCCGTGCTGCTCGCCACCGCCGGCGCCGAGGCGCCGGGCACGCTCGATACCGCGCCGACCGTCAGCGAAGGCCCGGGCATCGCCGAGGTGCTCGACGCGATCGCCGAACCGGTGCTGCTGATCGCCGACCGCCGGGTGACCGCCGCCAATCCGCCCGCGCGCACCCTGCTCGGCCAGCACATATTGGGCGAGGACGTCCGCGTCGCCATCCGCCACCCCGCCGCCGCCGAGCGGCTGATGAACACCAGCGACCAGAATCCGGGCGCGCCGATCCACCTGGTCGGCCTGGGCACGCGCGACCAGCGCTGGGAGATGCGGGTGACCGCGATCGCCGACGGGCGCCGGATCGTCCATCTGATCGACCGCACCGGCAGCTATGCCAGCGAGCGCATGCGCGTCGATTTCGTCGCCAATGCCAGCCACGAGCTGCGCACCCCCCTCGCCTCGCTGCTCGGCTATGTCGAGACGCTGGAGGATGGCGCGGGCGAGGAGCCGGGGCTGCGCAAGCGCTTCCTGAAGATCATGCACGACGAGGCGCGCCGCATGCAGCGCCTGATCGACGACCTGATCTCGCTGAGCCGGATCGAGGCGGAGAAATATCGCGCGCCGGACAATCCGGTGGCGCTGGACGAGCTGATCGACGAAGTGTGCCTGGAGCTTTCCGGGGTGCCCCGCGCCGCCGATGTGGTGACCGAAGTGGCCGAGGTGCCGCCGGTGCGCGGTGACGCCTCCCAGCTCAGCCAGCTGCTCCACAACGTCATCGGCAACGCGATGAAGTACGGCAAGGAAGGCACGCCGATCCTGGTCAGCCTGCTGCCCGAGGGCGAATCGATGATCCGCCTGACCGTGACCGACCAGGGCGACGGCATCGCCCCCGAGCATCTGCCGCGCCTGACCGAGCGCTTCTACCGGGTCGATGCCGGCCGCAGCCGCACGATCGGCGGCACCGGCCTGGGCCTGTCGATCGTCAAGCACATCGTCGAACGGCACCGCGGGCGGTTCGACATCGCCAGCACCGTCGGCAAGGGCTCGACGGTCACCGTGCTGCTTCCGGTCCAGCGCCTGTCATGACGCCGAGTGTCATGAACCTGTCACGCTAGAGTCCGAAGGGCGCGCTGGGGGGCGACCGTCCGGCGCATGCCTCCATGATTCTTTCAATCCCAGGGACAGGAGACGGCGATGCTTGGCAGACTTGCGCTTTTCGCGTTTTCCGCAGTGGCTCTCTCGGCTTGCGACGGTGGCGCGGTGCGCCCGATCCGCGCCGTGGGCTCCTCGACCGTCTTCCCCTTCACCACCGCGGTGGCCGAGGCGTTCGTCAACCAGGACAAGCGCCGCGCCGCGCCGGTGATCGAATCGATCGGCTCGGGCGCGGGCTTCCGGGCGTTCTGCGAAGGCGTCGGCTCGCAATATCCCGACATCGCCAACGCCTCGCGCCGGATGAAGCGCACCGAATATGACCAGTGCCAGAAGAACAGCGTCGGCGAGATACTGGAAGTGCAGATCGGCCTCGACGGCGTGGTGCTGGCCGAGAGCAACAACGGGCCGAAGCCGAAGCTGAGCCGCAAGGACCTGTATCTGGCGCTCGCCGCCAACCCGATGGGCAAGCCGAACGCCGCCAAGACCTGGCGCGACGTCAATCCGTCGCTGCCGGCGATCCCGATCTATGTGATGGGTCCGCCCTCGACCAGCGGCACGCGCGACGCGTTCATCGAGCTGATGATGGAGCCGGGTTGCCTGGCCGCCTGGCCCGAGGCGAAGGCGATCAAGGACGGGCACGACCCCGCCAAGTTCCAGGATGCCTGCCTGCGCATCCGCGACGACGGCCCCTATGTCGACAAGGGCGAGAACGACAATCTGATCGTCCAGGGGCTGAGCCAGAACCCCAATGCGATCGGCATCTTCGGCTATTCGTATCTCGAGGAGAATGTCGACCGGCTGCACGGCACCGAGATCGAGGGCGTGGGACCGACCAACAACGACATCGTCACCGGCAAATATCCCGGCGGGCGCCCGCTCTACATCTATGTGAAGAAGCGCCACATCAAGGCGGTGCGCGGCATGCAGGACTTCCTCGATCTCTATGCCACGATGTGGAAGCCCAAGGGCGAGCTGAACAAGCGCGGGCTGATCGCGGCGCCCACCGAAGTGCAGGACCAGTCCGCCAAAATCATCGCGGAGGGGATTGCGCTCGACCCCGCCCAGTTGCACTGAACGAGGACATCATCTCCCATTTCCTTGAATCCCGACCTGAGTTGACGTCCCGGTGAATGTCTTCGCGCTCCTGTTCGTCGTGGTGGGCCTTGGCCTGATCGGCTGGCTGACTGCGCGTGCGCGCGCCGTGCGGTTCGATCGCGGCGGACAGAAGCGGCTCCATTCGCTGCCCTCGCAGCATGGCTGGTACGTGGCGATGTGGACGGTACTGCCGGCGCTGCTGTTCATCGCGGTGTGGAGCGCGCTGAGCCCGGCGCTGATCAAGGACCAGGTGCTCAAGTCGCCGGCGGCCAGCCAGCTTTCCGACTTCGCCTTCGAGCGCGACACGATCCTGGGCGAGGCGCGCGACGTGGCGCTGGGCCGGGCGGATGCGACCTTCGACGATACCGCCACCGCGCTGGTCGAGCCGATGCGCGCGGCGATCGCCTTCTACGGCTGGACCGGCACGGGCATCGCGATCCTGCTCGCCTTTGCCGGCGGTGCCTTCGCCTTCACCCGGACCAGCCCGACCTTCCGCGCCCGCACACGGGTGGAGCGCGGGCTGATGCTGATCCTGCTGCTCGCCTCGCTGATCGCGATCCTGACGACGGTGGGCATCTTCCTGTCGCTGTTCTGGGAATCGATGCGCTTCTTCGCGATGGTGCCGCCGCAGGACTTCCTGTTCAGCACGCACTGGAGCCCGCAGCTGATCGACCCGAACAATCCGGGCAAGTCGCTGGGCGCGGTGCCGCTGTTCTGGGGCACCTTCTTCATCGGCGCGGTGATCGCGATGCTGGTCGCCATCCCGTTCGGCCTGATGAGCGCGATCTACCTTACCCAATATGCCGCGCCGCGCGTGCGGCGCTGGATGAAGCCGCTGCTCGAGATCCTCGCCGGCGTGCCGACCGTGGTCTATGGCTATTTCGCCGCGCTGACGGTGGCGCCCGCGGTCCGCAACCTGGCGGTGTTCCTCGGCATGCCCTTCGCCTCGGCCGAGAGCGCGCTGGCGGCCGGCCTGGTGATGGGCGTGATGATCATCCCGTTCGTCTCGAGCCTTGCCGACGACTCGATCGCCGCGGTGCCGACCGCGATGCGCGACGGCAGCCTGGCGATGGGCGCGACCAATTCGGAGACGATCTCGCGCGTGCTGCTGCCCGCGGCGCTGCCCGGCGTGGTGGCGGGCGTGCTGCTCGCCGTCAGCCGCGCGATCGGCGAGACGATGATCGTGGTGATGGCGGCCAGCGGCGCGGCCAAAATCACGCTCAACCCGTTCGAGAGCGCGACCACCGTCACCAAGCAGATCGTCGACCTGCTGACCGGCGAGAGCGAGTTCGACAGCCCCAAGACGCTGGCGGCCTTCGCGCTGGGCCTGACGCTGTTCGTGATCACCCTGCTGCTCAACATCGTCGCGCTGCGCGTCGTGAAGAAGTATCGCGAAGCCTATGAGTAAGCGCGTCGCCTCCCCTGCGCCCGCGCCCGAGCGGACGCCGACCGACTGGAAGAGCGCGGCGATGCAGAAGCGCATCCGCCGCCGCTATGCGCGCGAGCGGCGCTTCAAGCTGTTCGGGATGATGGCGGTGATCCTCTCCGCCGCCTTCCTCGCCTTCCTGATCGCGACGATGATGGCCAATGGCGCGCGCGGCTTCACGCGCAGCGAAGTGGCGCTGCACTTCGACTTCCCGAAGCTGGGCATCGAGATCGACCGCTCGCACCTCAAGACCCCGGGCGCCGACCTGGCGCTGGCCGGGGCCGGGCTGCAGGACAAGGTGGAGACGCTGGCGACCAGCCCGGCAGGCTATTCGCTCGCCTCGAACAGCGCCTGGGTGACGGTGCGCGACCGGATCAAGGCGCATCCCGCGATCCTCGACGGCCAGGCAGTGATCTGGGTGCCCGCCTCGACCGAGCTCGAGATGGGATCGCGCGGCGAAGGCCCGGCGAACATCCAGGCGGATGCACGCAAGCTGAGCCAGGCGGGGCAGCTGCGCACCGGCTTCAACTGGGGCTTCTTCAGCGCGAGCAATTCGAACGATCCGGTGGCGGTGGGCATCTGGGGCGCGCTCAAGGGCTCGCTGCTGACCATGCTGGTGACCTTCCTGATCGCCTTCCCGGTCGGCGTGCTTTCGGCGATCTATCTCGAGGAATATGCCCCGAAGAACCGCTGGACCGACCTGATCGAGGTCTCGATCAACAACCTGGCGGCGGTGCCCTCGATCATCTTCGGCCTGCTCGGCCTGGCGGTGTTCCTGGGCAGCTGGCAGATCGGCGGCCATACCTACGGCCCGCTCTTCCCGCGCTCGGCGGCGGTGGTCGGCGGGCTGACGCTCGCGCTGATGATCATGCCGGTGATCGTCATCGCCAGCCGCAACGCGATCAAGGGCGTGCCCCCGTCGATCCGCGACGCAGCGTTGGGCATCGGGGCGAGCCGAATCCAGGTGGTGTTCCACCACGTCCTGCCGCTCGCCATGCCGGGCATCCTGACCGGCACGATCATCGGCATGGCGCGTGCGCTGGGCGAGACCGCGCCGCTGCTGCTGATCGGCATGCGCGCCTTCATCGTCACCCCGCCGAGCGGCTTCACCGATCCGGCTACCGTGCTGCCCGTCCAGATCTTCCTGTGGTCGGACGAAGTCAGCCGCGGCTTCGTCGAGAAGACCTCCGCCGCCATCCTGGTACTGCTGGTGTTCCTGCTCGCCATGAACGGGCTCGCCATCTATCTTCGCAACAAGTTCGAGACCCGCTGGTAATGACCGACGCCACTTCCCTGCCCACCGGCACCGGACACAAGATGTCCGCCCGCGGCGTCAGCGTGTCCTATGGCGACAAGCAGGCGATCCGCGACGTCTCGATCGACGTCGACATGGACCATGTCACCGCGTTCATCGGCCCGTCGGGCTGCGGCAAGTCGACCTTCCTGCGCACGCTCAACCGGATGAACGACACGATCGCCAGCGCCCGGGTGACCGGTGAGATCACGCTGGACGGCGAGGACATCTATTCCTCCGCGATGGACGTGGTGCAGCTGCGCGCCCGCGTCGGCATGGTGTTCCAGAAGCCGAACCCCTTCCCCAAGTCGATCTACGAGAATGTCGCGTACGGCCCGCGCATCCACGGCCTCGCCGCTTCCAAGGCGGCTCTGGACGGGATCGTCGAGCAGTCGCTGCGCCGCGCCGGCCTGTGGGACGAAGTGAAGGACCGGCTGAGCGACAGCGGCACCGCGCTTTCGGGCGGCCAGCAGCAGCGGCTGTGCATCGCCCGCGCGATCGCGGTGGACCCCGAGGTGATCCTGATGGACGAGCCCTGCTCGGCGCTCGACCCGATCGCCACCGCCAAGATCGAGGAGCTCATCCACGAGCTCAAGGGGCGCTACGCCATCGTGATCGTCACCCACAACATGCAGCAGGCGGCGCGCGTCAGCCAGAAGACCGCCTTCTTCCACCTCGGCCAGCTGGTCGAGTATGGCGACACCGACAATATCTTCACCGCGCCGAAGCAAGAGCGGACGAAGGATTACATTACCGGCCGTTACGGCTAAGAGCAGGCATCATGTCGACTGGCCAGGAACATACCGTAAAGGCGTTCGATCAGGACATCGGACAGCTCCGCGCGCTCATCTCGCAGATGGGCGGGCTGGCCGAGCAGGCGATCGAGGACGCCATGCTGGCGCTGTCGCGCGGCGATGCCGAGCTGGCCAATGAGGTCCGCAAGAAGGACAAGCAGATCGACGCGATCGAGGCCGAGCTGGAAAAGCTCGTCGTCCGGGTGATCGCGCTGCGCGCGCCGATGGCCGACGACCTGCGCGAAGTGATCGCCGCGCTCAAGATCGCCGCGGTGATCGAGCGGATCGGCGACTATGCCAAGAACATCGCCAAGCGCGTGCCGCTGATCCATGCCGAGGGCGAGGAGCGGATCGACGTCGTCTCGATCCTCCCGTCGATGGGCCAGCTGGCCGCGGACATGGTCCATGACGTGCTCGACGCCTATTCGGCGCGCGATCCCGAGGCTGCCGTGCGGGTGTGCAAGCGCGACAATGCGCTCGACGATTTCTATGATTCGATCTTCCGCACCCTCGTGACCTATATGGTCGAGAATTCGAGGACGATCAGCCAGGTGGCGCACCTGCTGTTCGTGGCGAAGAACCTGGAGAGGGTGGGCGATCACGCCACCAACGTGGCCGAGATGGTCTATTTCGCGGCGACAGGCGAATATATGGCCGAGCGCGAGACCGGCGAGGCCGGAGCGAACTAAGCGGGGAAACGGGGAAAATATGGCCCGAGTTAAGATGCTTCTCGTCGAGGACGACGCCGCAATCGCGGAACTGGTCGCCTATCACTTCAAGCGCGAAGATTATGAGGTGAAGCACACCCCCGACGGAGAGGAAGCCCTGCTCCTCGCCAAGGAGGCGACACCGGACATCGTGCTGCTCGACTGGATGGTCGAGGGGCTGAGCGGCATCGAGGTCTGCCGGCGCCTGCGCCGCATGCCCGAGACCGCGAACGTGCCGATCATCATGCTCACCGCGCGCGGCGAGGAAGAGGATCGCGTCCGCGGGCTCGAGACCGGCGCGGACGACTATGTCACCAAGCCCTTCTCCCCGCGCGAGCTGGTCGCCCGGGTCGGCGCAGTGCTGCGCCGCGTGCGCCCGGCGCTGGCCGGCGAGGCGCTGACTTATTCGGACATCGAGATGGACACGGTGGGCCACAAGGTCCGCCGCGCCGGCGAAGTGGTCCAGCTGGGGCCGACCGAGTTCCGCCTGCTCAAGCACTTCCTCGAGCATCCGGGCTGGGTCTTCTCGCGCGAGCGCCTGCTCGACGCGGTGTGGGGCCATGACAGCGACATCGAGAGCCGCACCGTGGACGTGCACATCCGGCGCCTGCGCAAGGCGATCAACAAGGGCAACCGGCCGGACATCATCCGGACGGTGCGCTCGGCCGGCTACGCGCTCGACGCGGGTAACTAATATCCGTCATCCCGGCGAAAGCCGGGATCTCGTGCGGCTCCTGTCCCGCGCCTTCGCCTGAGATCCCGGCTTTCGCCGGGATGACGGTGATGGTCGCGGGCCTTGATGACTTCGATTTCACGAAACCATCCCTCTCCCCCTCGCGTTGCTGGACCGGGCGTAACGAACACGCCCGGTTTCAGGAGACGCACCCCATGAAGCTCCTTGCCATGGCCGCCGCGCTGACGCTCGTCGCCGGCGCCGCGCACGCGCAGACCTCCGCGCAGAAGGCCGAAGCGCCGACCAACAACGACGCCAGCAAGCTGGGCGGCTATGCCCCGGCCGCGCCGCTGTTCAGCACCGGCACCACCCCGCCGCCCGGAACCCAGGTGGTGTTCGTGCCCAGCACCCAGACGCCGAGCCAGGCCTTCCCGCCGCCGGCGCCCCGGGAAAGCTACCCGCTGTGCAAGCGCGGCCAGTTCGACGGCTGCCGCCAGCGCGGCGGCTGACGCGCCGGACACCCCTTTTTGCGGGACCGAATGTGCCGGGCGCGCAACGTCGTGCCCGGCACATGCGTTTTCGAGGGGTGCAGGGGGAGCGACAGAGAGGAAGTTTTCGATGAAGTTCATGCTCCTGGCCTCGGCCGCCCTTGCGATCGGCGGCACCGCCATCGCGCAGGACATGCCCCAGACCAATCCGCAGCAGCAGACGACGCCGGCCACGCCGCCGGCTCCGCCAACGCCGCCGACCGATACCCCCGCGGCTCCGCCCGCGCCGGCGGAACCCGCGACTCCGGCCGATCCGGCAGCGCCCCCGCCGCCCGCGACCAACCCGCCGCCCGCCGCCCCGGCCACGCCCGCGGCGCCGGATGCGACGACCACGCCGCCCACTCCCCCAGCGGATACGACCGCGGATGCGGCGGCCCCCGCTGCCCCGGCGACGGCCGCCGCGCCGATGCCCTCGGATCCGAAGAGCTATCCGCGCTGCTCGAAGACCATCAAGGATCACTGCCGCCAGTCGCGGTGATCGACCTGCTCGGGGTGGGCCATCCGCCCACCCCGTCATCCCGGCGAAAGCCGGGATCTCGTGCGGCTCCTTCCCGCGCCATCGCCTGAGATCCCGGCTTTCGCCGGGATGACGGCTGTGGCGCCGGGATGACGGTTTGGGGCGGGTGACGGTTTGGGTTGTCTCTCCCTCCCCGCCCTGCCTAAGCTCTCCCCAAAGGAGAGAGCTGCATGACCATCGACTTCAAGGACCGCGTCGCCATCGTCACCGGTGCGGGCGGCGGGCTGGGCCGCGCCTATGCGCTCGAGCTGGCGAAGCGCGGGGCCAGGGTGGTGGTCAACGACCTGGGCGGGTCGCGCGACGGCACCGGCCATTCGGATGCGGCGCTCAAGGTGGTCGAGGAGATCGAGGCGCTGGGCGGCGAGGCGATGTCGAACGGCGGCAGCGTCACCGATTATGGCCACATGGTCGCGATGGTCGAGGCGGCCAAGGCCAAATGGGGCCGGATCGACATCCTGATCAACAATGCCGGCGTGCTGCGCGACAAGAGCTTCGCCAAGATGGAGCCGGAGGACTTCAAGTTCGTCGTCGACGTCCACCTGATCGGCTCGGCCAACTGCACCAAGGCAGTGTGGGAGACGATGCGCGAGGCGAATTACGGCCGCATCCTGATGACTGCCTCGTCCACCGGCCTGTTCGGCAATTTCGGCCAGGCGAATTACGGCGCGGCGAAGCTCGGCCTCGCCGGGCTGACCAAGACGCTTTACCTCGAAGGCGCGAAATACGGGATCAAGGTCAACACGATCGCCCCGGTGGCGGGCACGCGGATGACCGAGGACCTGTTCCCCGAGGAAGCCTTCAAGGCCTTCGCACCCGAGAATGTGGCGCCGGCGGCGCTGTTCCTGGTGAGCGAGGACGCGCCGACCAACCAGATCGTCGGCGCCGGCGGCGGGGTGGTCCAGGCTGCCTATGTGACGCTGACCCAGGGCGCGAAGCTGGAAGCGCTCACCCCGGAGGCGGTGCAGGCGCAATGGGCGCAGATCACCGACCGGACCGGCGAGATCGTGCCGGGGTCGGGCAGCGAGCAGACGATGCTGATTTTGGGGAAATTGCAGAAGGGGTAAGCGTCGCCCCTCCTCTTTTCGTCATCTCCACGGCCATTCCCGTCATCCCGGCGAAAGCCGGGATCTCGTGCGGCTCCTGTCCCGCGCCTTCGCCTGAGATCCCGACTTTCGTCGGGATGACGTATTTGTCGAAACCGACTCACCGTATTGCATCACTAATACACATGGGGTATATCCTCCCCCACAGGAGGAGACTGCCATGTATAGCGAGAGCGATCTGGCCAGTGCCGTGGAAGCGGGGGCGCTTTCCCCCGCCGCCGCCAATGCGCTGCGCAACTATGTCGCCGAGCGTCGATCGGCGCCCGCGGTGGACGAAGAGCATTTCAAGCTGCTCACCGGCTTCAACGACATCTTCGTGGCGATCGCCGCCGCGTTGATCCTGGTCGCGGCCGGGCGCATCGGCGCCTATGTCGGCGAGCTGCTGATCGGCGCCGGGCCGGAGCCGCGCGTCATCGGCGGCAACATGATCGGCGGGGGCTTCGCCGTGGCCGCGACGAGCTGGATGCTCGCCGAGTATTTCACCGCCAAGCGCCGCATGGCCCTGCCCTCGATCCTGCTGCTGTTCGGTTTCGTCGGCGGCGTGGCAGCCGGCCTCTCGGGCATCTTCGCCGCCAACATCCCCTGGATCGAGGAGCAGATGCACCTGGCGAGCGACCTGCAGAAGCAGCAGCTCGGCGCCGGCATCGCTGCCGTGGTCGGCCTGCTGACCGCCGCCGCGACCTTCGTCCACTGGAAGCGCTTCATGGTGCCGATCACCGTCGCCGCGGGCGCGCTGGTCGTGGCCGGCATGCTGGTCGCGATCGTGCTGGCGCTGGTGCCGCTGGCCAAGGACTGGGTGAACGAGATGCTGCTCGTCGCCGGCGTGGCGATGTTCTTCTTCGCGATGCGCTGGGACATGACCGACCTGGAGCGCCGCACCCGCCGTTCGGACGTGGCCTTCTGGCTCCACCTCGCCGCGGCGCCGCTGATCGCCCACCCGGTGTTCCACATGCTCGGCGTGTTCGACGGTGACGTGACCGGCCCGGTCGCGGCGGTGGTGATCGCGCTCTACGTCGCCTTCGCCTTGGTCGCGCTGGCGGTCGATCGCCGCGCGCTGCTCGTCTCCAGCCTGATCTACGTGCTCTGGGCGATGTACGCGCTGTTCCAGGCGACCGGTGCGGTCGAGCTGGCCGCGGCACTCACCGCGCTGGTGATCGGATCGGCGCTGCTGCTGCTCTCGGCCTTCTGGCAGCCGGTCCGCCGCACGGTGGTCGGCCTGCTCGGCGGGCTCGAGGAGCGGCTCCCCCCTACCCAGATCGTGACGGCCTGACCTGACATAGGCCGTCTCGCGGAAAGCAAGGTCCCCAGCCCGGCTTTCCAGACCCTGACCCCTCCCGTGCCCCCAAGGCGCGGGAGGGGTTTTTCATGCGGGCTGTTCGGCCGCCTCGCCCGGCCGCGCGCTGGTCGCGGTGCCGACCGAGGAGAGGACGATCAGGCCGATGGCGAACCATTGGGTGCCGGTCAGCACCTCGCCGAGGATGAGGAAGGCCATCAGCGCGCCGACCGCGGGCTCGACGCTGAGCAGGGTGCCGAAGGTGTTGGCGGGCAGCCGGGGCATCGCGATCATCTCGAGCGCATAGGGAATGGCGCTGGAGACGATGCCGACGAGCAGGCCGAGCATCAACGCCTCGGGCCGGAGCAGCGCCGCGCCGGCATGGATCACCCCGACCGGGGCCGCCAGGCAGGCCGCGATCAGCATCCCTCCGGCGGCTGCGGCGGGGCCGTGCGCCTTGCCGGCATGGCGGCCGGTGAGGATGTAGGTCGCCCAGCAGGCACTGGCGACGAGTGCGAGGGCGACACCGCGCCAGTCGAGATGCGCGGCGCCCTTCCAGATCGGCAGGAGCAGCAGCAGGCCGACCACGGCGAGGCCGATCCACAGGAAATCGACCCGGCGGCGCGAGGTGAGCACCGCCACGGCCAGCGGGCCGGTGAACTCGATCGCGATCGCGATGCCGAGCGGGATATAGGACAAGGCCTTGTAGAAGCTCAGATTCATCACCCCGAGCACCAGGCCATAGGCGAGCAGCGAGCGCCAGCCGGCGTCGAATCGGATCCGCCAGGGCCGGAATATCGCCGACAGGATCGCGGCGGCGAAGATCAGGCGGAGCGCGGTGGCGCCCTCCGGCCCGACCAGGGGGAAGAGCTTCTTGGCGAAGGTCGCCCCGGTGGTGACCGAGATGACCGCGACGGCCAGCGCGGCCAGGGCGACGAGATCGAGGCGCGCGGAAGCGGCACGCGGAACGGCGATAGCGGACATCTGGTACTCGGAAGGTTGCTGGTATCGGGCCCGAGGATATGTTTTTCCGGCGATAAGAGTGGTTTATTTTAGCGCTTACATGATAATTTCTATCGATCTAAGCTCGAATAATGACGAAGATTGAACCGCTCGATTCGTTCGACCTCAAGCTGATCGAGCTGCTGCAGGTCGATGTGCAGCAGCCGGTCGCCGCGCTGGCGGAGAAGGTCGGCCTCTCCGCCCCCGCCTGCTACCGCCGGATCCGGCGGCTGCGCGAGACCGGGGTGATCGAACGCGAGATCGCAGTGGTGCGCCCCAGGACGCTCGGCTGGCCGCTGTCGATGATCGTACTCGTCACGCTGGAGCGCGAGACTGCGGACACAGTGAGCGAGATGTTCGAGATCTTCCGCCGCGAGCCCGAGGTGATGGAAGCCTGGAACGTCACCGGCGACCATGATTTCGCGGTGCGGATCATCGCGCGCGACATGGAGAGCTATGACGACCTGGTCCGCCGGCTCTTCTCCGCCGACGAGCGGGTGCGGACCTTCGAGACGCTGGTGGTGATCCGCGAGACCGGGGGGATGAGCCCGGTGCCGGTGGGTTTGGGGCGCTAGGGCGAGTCCGCCGCAACTCCGCGCCGCGCCGCCGCGGCGGACATAAGGATGCGCTCAACGATCGCGTCGAACTCCTCCTTTCCGATCGGGTCCAGGGTTTCGTAGCTGGTCACGCTATCCGGCCACCACCCATGCAGCTCCCCCCAGCCATGCAACTCGCGAGCTGCAGCCTCGACCTCTGCATCGCCAGGTCGGTCCGCGGGAATGAAATTGGATGCATGCATCCCCCTATTCCTCGACCAGCTTCATCAGCCGGCGCTCGACCGGGGCCAGCACCGGGCCCAGCTCGTGGCCGCGCTTGAGGATCGTGCCGCTTTCGTTGACCAGCGCCCACATGCCCTGGCGGTTGCGCAGGCTCGGGCGCTTTTCGATGCGGAATTCGGGGCGTTCGGCGGCGCGGCGGAAGGCGGCGAAGATCGCGGCGTCGAGATCGAACGACATCGCATAGTCGCGCCAGTGCCCGGCGGCGACCATGCGGCCGTAGAGATCGAGGATGCGGGAGAGCTCGGGGCGCTCGAAGCCGACCTGGCCGGGGCGTCCGAGGGGGAGCGGGGTTACGGTGCCCATCTACGCGCTGTCGCGCTGCTCCCCTTCGGTGCGACGCTCGGCGAGCACGGCGTCGAGCCGCTTGCGCATCGCCTCCAGCTCGCAGCGCATCAGTTCGAGCTTCTGGGTCTGCGGGTCGAACAGGTCGCTGCAGGGCGTGCCATAGGGCACGAAATCCTTCTGCCACTTCTCGGCCTCGACCAGCGTCGGCTTGGCCGGGATGCCGACCATCACCGCACCGGGCGCGACGTCCTTGGTGACCACCGCATTGGCGCCGACACGCGCCCGCTCGCCGACGGTGATCGGGCCGAGCACCTGCGCACCCGAGCCGAGGATCGCGCCGTCGAGCAAAGTCGGGTGGCGCTTGCCGGCCACGCCATTGTCCGGGCTGGTGCCGCCCAGGGTGACGCACTGATAGATGGTGACGTCGTCGCCGATCTCGGCAGTCTCGCCGATCACGACGAAGCCGTGGTCGATGAAGAAGTTGCGGCCGATCTTCGCGCCCGGATGGATGTCGATCGCGGTCACGAAGCGCGACCAGTGGTTCACCACACGCGCGAGGAAGAACAGGCGATTGCGGAACAGCGCATGCGCGATGCGGTGATAGCCGAGCGCCCAAACGCCCGGATAGAGCAGGATTTCCGCACGCGATCGCGGCGCGGGATCGCGCGCCTTGATCGAATCTAGATACGCCACCAGGCGCTGGAACATGGCCGGTCCCCTTTTATCGGGAGTCCACATAATAGCTAAACCTGCGGAATTCCAGAATGGCCCATTCTGGGCTTGGGCGCGGTAAAGCGTATGTATCTTGTTGGAACGTTCCGGGGCCGTCATCCATTCCTTCCCGGCCCAACCTTCAAGGTACGAATGATCTTTGGAATCGACCTGACCCTCCTGCTGCCCTTCATCGCGGTCGGATTTGCGGCCCAGATGGTGGACGGCGCGCTGGGCATGGCCTTCGGCGTGATCTCCAACACCCTGTTGCTGAGCCTGGGGGTGCCGCCTGCGGCGGCCTCTGCCGGCGTGCACACGGTGGAGACCTTCACCACGGCCGTTTCGGGTATCAGCCATGCGGTGCACAAGAATGTGAACTGGAAGCTGTTCCTGCGCATCGCCGTGCCCGGGGTGATCGGCGGCGCGCTCGGCGCCTATGTGCTCTCGAACATCGACGCCAGCACCGCCAAGCCGTTCATCCTCGCCTATCTGACCGGCATCGGCTTCTACCTGCTGTGGCGCAGCCGCCATTATCCACCCAAGGAGAAGTCGCCCAAGATCGTCGAACCGCTGGGCCTGGCCGGCGGCTTCCTCGACGCGGCGGGCGGCGGCGGCTGGGGGCCGGTGGTGACCAGCAACCTGCTCGTCCAGGGATCGAGCCCGCGCACCACGATCGGCACGGTGAACACCGCCGAGTTCTTCGTCACCTCCACGATCTCGGCGACCTTCATCACCCAGCTCGGCTGGGGCGCCTTCACCCTGGCGACGGTGGGCCTGCTGATCGGCGGCGTGATCGCGGCACCGTTCGGGGCGCTGCTCGCCAAGCGGGTGGAACCCAAGACACTGATGCTGCTCGTCGGCATCGTGTTGACGCTGACCAGTTTGTACAATCTGTATCTGGCGCTGGGGCGGTAGGCTTACGCGATCATTCCGACGGGTCTCACGGTCGTCCCCGCGCCTCAAGCCATCATCCCGGCGAAAGCCGGGATCTCGTGCGGCTCCTGTCCCGCGCTTCTGCCTGAGATCCCGGCTTTCGCCGGGATGACGGGAGTGGGCTTTACGCCTTGCTTACGCTCCGCCCCACATTCCCTCTCGAAACCTTACGCCGATCCATCCCACATCCTCGCGCATGTGGGACAGCAGCAGGAACAGCCGCCACGGGCGGATACGGCGCGTCGGCGCGCAGGAAAGCAGATGGCAGCGGCGCTGGGGCCGGATCGTCGACTGGCTCGGCGCCTGCCGGCCGCTCGACCTGATCCTGGGGAGCATGATCGTGATCACCGTGATCGCGACGATCGCCCGCGCCCTGTGATGCCCTGCCCCTGATCCGGCCCCTTCTCCTCCGGCGAGGCCTTGCCAAGCAGCCCGGAGTGGAAGAGCCTGCGGTCCGGAGGGGGACATTCGATGCTCTGGACGACCGGCCTGGCCATCGCACTGGCGAACCTGCCCATGGCGAGCGCCGAGCTGAAATGCGGATTCGCAACGCTGCATCAAGGCGATCTCGAAATGACCGTCGCCGCCGTGCAGCAGGATGCCCTGCCGGCAAGCGTCACCCGCGTGCAGCTCCAGTCCTTCGATGCCGGGCACGGCTTCGCGCTCAGCGCGATCTATTCGTCCGAAGGGACGGTGCTGGGACCACCGACCGAGCTGTTCGCCACCAGCCTCGTCGCGCCGGCGAGCGATGCGCTGGGCCCGGTCGAGCAATTGCTCGCCTTCCCCGAAGGCACGGCAAAGGAAGGCGGAGTCTCCGGCTGGATCGTCCATCGCCGCACGCCGCCGACAACCATTGCCAGCGCCTCGATCTCGATGGGCCGGGCCGGCGCCGCGATCGTCGATCATGCCAATCAGGGCGGCGCCTATCGGATCGAGCGACGGGACAGGGACGGCAAGCTTCTCGGCGCGGGCACCGTGCGCCTTCCGGCCGACGCCGTGACGAGCGCACTCTTCCTGAAGGCGCGGACCGCCGCGATCGCAGGCCTCCAGCCCTGCCAGCTTCAGATGCGCCTGGGGCCACCGCCGCCCGTGCTACCGCCGGCACAGCGGCCGAAATAGCCCTTTCTACCTTGCGGCGCAGCAGGATGCATCGCGGAACTCCCCTTCCACGCGCCATGTGAAGAGTGTGGTGTGGGGTGCATAACTGCACGGCATTGCATATATATCAGTAGATCAATCAGTTTATCGTAACTGATCGACTAAACCGATCAACACGACCGGCTATTCCAATTTCACATTGCGATGCAGCGGGCCTATCTCGCCATTGCAACAACAACCCCCGTTCTGGAGGAATACCAAGCAATGGCTCTCATCGGCAGCACCATCAAGCCGTTCACCGCGCAGGCCTATAAGGAAGGCAAGTTCGTCCAGGTCACCGACGCGGACACGAAGGGCAAGTGGGCGGTGTTCTTCTTCTACCCGGCGGACTTCACCTTCGTGTGCCCGACCGAGCTCGAGGACCTGGCGGACATCTATCCGCAGCTCCAGAAGATGGGCGTCGAAGTGTACTCGGTTTCGACCGACACCCATTTCAGCCACAAGGCCTGGCACGACACCTCGCCCGCGATCGGCAAGATCAACTACTACATGCTGGGCGACCAGAACCACGTCCTGTCGACCAACTTCGACGTGCTCCGTGAAGGCCAGGGCCTGGCCGACCGCGGCACCTTCGTCGTCGATCCGGAAGGCGTGATCCAGCTCGTCGAGATCACCAGCGAGGGCGTTGGCCGCAACGCGGCCGAGCTGCTCCGCAAGATCAAGGCTGCGCAGTACATCGCCGCGCACCCGGGCGAAGTCTGCCCCGCCAAGTGGGAAGAGGGCGCCGAGACGCTGGCTCCGTCGCTCGACCTGGTCGGCAAGATCTGATCCCCCAGGCGCCCGCCAGCCCCCTTGCGGGCGCCCCCAGCGGCCCGGGACGGACTCATCCCTTCTGTCCCGGGCCGTTTTGTATCCAGCTCGTCACCCCGGCCTTGTGCCGGGGTCCACTGAGCAACCGGCCATGCCGCCAGTGAACGCACCGACGGCATCCCAAACAACCACCGCCAGTACCTCGCGGCGCGGTGGACCCCGGAACAAGTCCGGGGTGACGAAAAAGGAAAAACCATGCTCGACGCAAACCTGACCCTGCAGCTCAAGGGCTATCTCGCGAACATCCGGGAGCCGATCGAGCTGGTCGCCAGCCTCGGTGACGATGCCAAGTCGCGCGAGCTGGAGGAACTGCTGAACGAAATCGCCGCGCTTTCGGACAAGGTCTCGGTCGTCCGCACCGATGACGACAGCCGCAAGCCCAGCTTCCTGATCCACCGCACCGGCACCGATATCGGCGTGCGCTTCGCAGGCCTGCCGATGGGGCACGAGTTCACCTCGCTGGTGCTCGCTTTGCTCCAGGTCGGCGGCCATCCGAGCAAGGCGGCGCAGGAACTGATCGAGCAGGTGAAGAACCTGGACGGCGACTATGTCTTCGAAACCTATTTCTCGCTGACCTGCCAGAACTGCCCGGACGTGGTGCAGGCGCTGAACCTGATGGCAGTGCTCAACCCGCGCATCCGCCACACGTCGATCGACGGCGGGCTGTTCCCGGCCGAAGTCGAGGCGCGCCAGGTGATGGCGGTGCCGAGCGTGTTCCTGAACGGCGAGCCGTTCGCCAGCGGCCGCATGGAGCTGGAGCAGATCGTCGCCAAGATCGACACCGCGGCCGGCGCGCGCACCGCCGCCAAGATCGCCGGCAAGGAGCCGTTCGAGGTGCTGGTGGTCGGCGGTGGCCCTGCCGGTGCCGCAGCGGCGATCTATTCGGCGCGCAAGGGCATCCGCACCGGCATCGCGGCGGAGCGCTTCGGCGGCCAGGTGCTCGACACCATGTCGATCGAGAACTTCATCTCGGTGAGCCACACCGAAGGCCCGAAGCTCGCCGCGCATCTGGAGCAGCACGTCAAGGATTACGACGTGGACATCATGAACCACCAGCGTGCCGCCAGGCTGGTGCCGGCGCGCCATGAGGGCGGGCTGCACGAGGTCGTGCTGGAGAATGGCGCGACGCTGAAGGCGCGCACCGTGATCCTTTCCACCGGCGCCCGCTGGCGGACGATGGGCGTGCCCGGCGAGGAGGAATATCGCAACAAGGGCGTGACCTATTGCCCGCACTGCGACGGCCCGCTGTTCAAGGGCAAGCGCGTGGCGGTGATCGGCGGCGGCAATTCGGGCGTCGAGGCCGCGATCGACCTGGCCGGTCTCGTCGCGCACGTCACGCTGATCGAATATGACAGCCAGCTGCGTGCCGATGCGGTGCTGCAGCGCAAGCTGGGCAGCCTGCCCAACGTCAAGGTGATCACTTCGGCGCTCACCACCGAAGTGGCGGGCGACGGGCAGAAGCTCACCAGCCTGACCTACAAGGACCGCAACCACGGCACCGAGCACCAGGTCGAGCTGGAAGGCATCTTCGTGCAGATCGGCCTGGTGCCGAACACCGAGTGGCTGAAGGACAGCATCGCGCTGTCGCCGCGCGGCGAGATCGAGATCGATGCGCGCGGCGAGACCTCGCAGAAGGGCATCTTCGCGGCGGGCGACTGCACCACCGTGCCCTACAAGCAGATCGTGATCGCGATGGGCGCGGGCTCGACCGCGGCGCTCTCGGCGTTCGACTACATGATCCGGCTGCCGGACGAGCTGAGCGAAGCGGCGTAACGCTTCACTGTGGACCGATTGGAAGGGCCGGGCATGTTCCCGGCCCTTTTCCTTTGCGCGGGCGCGGTGCAGGATCGGGGCATGGCGGGCCTTCTTCCCCTGTTGCTGGCGGTTGCTGCGTGGAGCGGCACGGTCGAGCATCGCACCAGCTTCGGATCGATGACGCTGATCCAGGAGGAATGGACGCGCGATCCAGACCAGGTGCCGATGATCCATGCGCCCAATGCGTGGAAGAAGCTGCATCTGCGCTGGCAGGCACCGTCGGGAGGCATGACCGTCGAGCTGACCGACGATGGCCAGTTCCTCGATTTCGCCATCAAGGGCTATGACTGCTCAAGCATGAGCTGGGGCTTCCGCTATGACGACGCGGTGGGCGAGCGGGACTTGTGGCAGGCAATGACGCAAGGGCTGCGCGACTTCGCCAAGACCTGCCCAAGGGTTCCGGCAGGACACCAGGCGAGCTACATGCGTGCATTCGCGGGCGCGCACGACGATTTCATCCCGGGAATCGAAGCCCTCAAGAAGCGCGCGATCCCGATGTTCGGCCCTTCGCTGAAGCGATGCCGCCCGATCACCCGGCCCCTCTCCTTGCCCTATGACACCGGCTGCGACAGCCGATGGTGACGCAGGGGTGACTTGATCGCCTCGATCACTATATAAACGCCTGACAATCGAAACAGGCGATCAATGGCGCAGACCACCTACCTACCCACGCTGAAGCAGCTCCAGTATCTCGTGGCGCTCAAGGACCATGGCCATTTCGGCCGGGCGGCGGAGAGCTGCTACGTCACCCAGTCGACGCTGTCGGCGGGTATCCGCGAGCTGGAGACGCTGATCGGCGTGGTGCTGGTCGAGCGGACCCGGCGGGTGGTGCGGTTCACGCCGCTGGGCGAGCGGATCGTCGAGAAGGCGCGGCGGGTGCTGCGCGAGGCGGACGAGCTGGGCGATCTGGCGCGCGCCGCCGGCCGACCGCTCTCTGGCGAGATGCGGATGAGCGTGATCCCGACGATCGCCCCCTTCCTGCTGCCGCGCATCCTGCCCAAGCTGCGCCGCGACTATCCCGACCTGAAGCTCTATCTGCGCGAGGAGACCAGCGGACAGGCCTGCGAGGGCCTGCACCATGGCCGCACCGACTGCGTGCTGCTCGCCCTTCCCTATGCGTGTGGCGATGTGGAGACGGCGCCCTTGTTCGACGACCGGCTGTTCGTCGCGTACCGCGAGGGCGAGATGGACCCGAGCGCCTCGATCCGCCCGGCCGAGATCGACGAGACTCGGCTGCTGATGCTCGAGGACGGGCATTGCCTGAAGGAACATGCGCTGGCGGCGTGCAACCGCCCGGAGATGCGCGCCGAGGCGACGATGATGGGCACCTCGCTGCACACCATGGTGCAGATGGTCGACAACGGCCTGGGCGTGACGATGCTGCCGGAGATGGCGGTGGACGCCGGGATCCTCGACCACACCCAGGTCGCCGCGCGACCGCTCGACGCGGACAACGCCTCGCGGCGGATCGCGCTGGTGTGGCGCAAGGCGTCGCCGCGGGAGCGGGACTTCCGGCTGCTGGCGGAGGTGCTGGGGGAGGCGCGGCCTTAGGGTTCCTGCTCCAACCGCAATCTCGATTGCTGCGACATCCGAACGTGCAGAACCGCGAGAATGGCGATCAGGCCGTCACTCCGACGCTTCCAATAGATGAAATGCTGCTCATATCGGCAATATTGCCCGTCTACGCCGAAATGTACGGGAATCGATCGCGAGGCCAATGCCTGGTTCGCAATGGCCTGAAAGCTTTCAAACAGCCCTCGTGAATAACGTTCGGCCTGAACCGGCCCCCATTTATTTCGGGTATAGTCATAGATTTCATCCAGCTGGCGGGCCACCCCCGGCTCGATCCGAAATCCGCTCACTTTGACCAGCGTTCCTTCGCACGGGCCAGAAACGTCTCGACATCGAGCTCGATATATTCCTCGTCGGGCGTCGCAAAGGCACGCTGCAACTCGGCCCTGAGTTCCTCGAACCGCTCCTGCTCCACCCGCTCCCTGTCCTGCCGGATCAGGTGGCGGACATATTCGCTGGCATTCTCGTACAGACCATGCTCGCCGATATTCTCGGCGATGAATTCTTCGAGGGGACCGTTGACGCGGACGTTGAGGGTTGTGGCCATAAGCGCCTCCTTGTCACGATATAGTGGAATATCGTTGACGCCTCAACCTTGCCAGCGTTCCGCAGCCTCCACATCGCTCGCGCGCGCCTCGACCCAGCTCGCAGCCTCCCCCCGCCACTCCCGCTTCCAGAAGGGCGCGTCGGTCTTCAAGCGGTCGATCAGATAGGCGCAGGCTTCCAGCGCCTCGCGACGGTGCGCGGCGGCGGTGCCGATGAAGACGATGCGCTCGCCGACTTCCATGCGGCCGACGCGGTGGAGGACCGTGACGCCGAGCAGGCTCCAGCGGTCCATCGCCTGCTCCGCCAGGGTGCACAGCGCGTCCTCGGTCATGCCGGGATAATGTTCGAGCTCGAGCGCGGTGATCCCGTCGCCGCCGCGGACCACGCCGGTGAAGCTCGCCACCCCGCCCGCGCCGCGTTCCTCGAGCGCCGCCAGCTCCAGCGCCAGCTCGATCGGGGCGGGATCGATCGAGACGCGGATCATCCGCCGGTGACCGGCGGGAAGAGCGCGACTTCCCTCGCATCGCCGAGCGGCGTGTCGAGGGAGACGAAGCGCTGGTCGATCGCGGCGCGGAGCCTGGCGGGGTCGGCAAAGGCGGTGGCGTGGCCGGGGCTCTGCCCGGCGAGCCAGCGGATCAGGTCGGCGACATTGTGGACCGCCTCGGGCGGATCGACATGCTCCTGCCCCACCCCCACGGCCTCGCGGACCCAGGCGAAGTAGAGCAGCTCCATCAGCTGTCCATGTGCCGCAGGCCGACGCGGAGATAATCCCAGCCGGTGATCAGGGTGAGCGCGGCAGAGACCCAGAAGGCGGCCAGCGCGGCACCCCACAGCCAGGCGAACGGCAGCGCGCCGGCGAGGATAAGCCCACCCAGCGCGACCAGCTGGAGCATCGTCTTCCACTTGGCGAGGCGCGAGACGGGGAGCGAGACCTGGATGCCGCCGAGGAACTCGCGCAGGCCCGACACGGCGATCTCGCGGATCAGGATCACCAGGGCCGGGATCAAATGGAGATCGGTGATCACGCCGCGCCCGGCGAGGATCAGCAGCACCGCGGCGACCATGATCTTGTCGGCGATCGGATCAAGGAAGACGCCGAGCTTCGACACCGTGCCCTGGGCGCGGGCGAGATAGCCGTCGAAATAATCGGTGACGCCCATCAGGCAGTAGATCGCGAAGGCGATGCCGTAGCCGAGCCGCCATTCGGGCCACCAGAGGAACGCCGCGAGCAGCGGGACGGTGATGATGCGCGACAGGGTGAGGATGTTGGGCAGCGTCAGCATTCGCGGATGCTTACCACCGGTGCTGCCCTCTCGTCATCCCTGCTCCCCCATTTCGTCATCCCCGCGCAGGCGGGGATGACGGAGGAGAGTGGCATGGTTCCAAGCCGTCATCCCGGCGCAAGCCGGGATCTCGTGCGGCTCTAGTCCCGCGTCATGCGCCTTCGCCTGAGATCCCGGCTTTCGCCGGGATGACGGTTGTGCGGCGGATGACGGTCTGGGGCGCGGGACGACGGTTGTGCCGCCACCACGGTTGAGCCCGCTACTTCACCAGCTTGAAGCGGATCGCCTGACCACCGCCTGGCGCCAGCGCGAGGTCGAGCGTGTCCGCGCTGGTCACCACGCGCTTCTCGATCGTGTAGGCCACCGGCTTCTTCACATAGTCCGCATCGGCCGCGTCGCGGTAGATCTGCGCCTCGTAGCGCTTGCCCGGTGCGAGGAAGTCGAGCTTCACCGGCAGTGTGCGGGCCAGCTCGTCGGTGATCGCGCCGAGATACCAGTCGGTGCCGCCACGTGGCTGGCGGGCGACGACGACATAGTCGCCGATCTCCGACGCCAGCGTCTTCGTCACTTCCCAGTCGGTCGGCACGTCGCGGATGAACTGGAAGGCGTCGAGATGCTTCTCGTAATTCTCGGGCAGATCGGCCGCCATGTGGATCGGCGAATAGAGCACGACATATTCGGCGAGCTGCGCGGCCAGGGTCGACTGGTTGCGCTCGGTCAGCAGCGTCTTGCCATGCTCGAGGTCGAAGATGCCGGGGGTAAAGTCCATCGGCCCCGCCAGCATGCGGGTGAAGGGCAGGATCGTCAGGTGCTCGGGCGGGTTGGTCGGGCGGCCCCAGGCGTTGAACTCCTGCCCGCGCGCGCCTTCGCGGCTCACCCAATTCGGCCAGGTGCGGCGCAGGCCGGTGTCCTTGACCGGCTCGTGCGTGTCCATCGTGATGTGGCGCTTCGCCGCCGCCTCGATCACCTTGAGATGGTGCTGGACCATGAACTGGCCGGCGAACCACTCCTTGCCGCCGTCGCGATCGAGGATGTCGCCCGAATGGCGGACATAGCCGGTCTTCACCGACGGCACGCCGACCTTCGCATAGAGATCGAGCGCGTCCTCGAGCTGGTTCTCGTAGTTGACCACCGCACCGGCGGTCTCGTGATGGCCGATCAGGTGGACGCCCTTGGACTTCGCATAGGCCGAGAGCATCGGCAGGTCGAAATCGGGATACGACTTGGTGAAGCTGAACTTGTCGCCGTTATCGATCCACTCTCCGTCCCAGCCCTGGTTCCAGCCTTCAACGAGCACACCGTCAAACCCGTATTTCGCGGCGAAATCGACATAGCGCTTCACATTGTCGCTGTTGGCGCCATGGGTAGGCCCGCTGCCCCAGGTCGTCCGGTTGAGATGCATCTCCCACCATACGCCGACATACTTGCCCGGCTTGAACCACTTGTTGATGTCCGGAAGCTTGCTCGGCTCGTTGAGGTTCAATTCGATCCGGCTGTCGGCCAGCGCGCCGGGCGTGGTGCCGACCAGCAGGGTGCGCCAGGGGGTGCTGAACGGGCCGGTCTTCTTCGCGCCGACGCCGTCGGGCCAGGGCATCAGCCAGGCGGTGAGCTTGCCCGCCCCGTCGCCCTGGAGGAGCATGCTCGGGAAATCGACCAGCGCCGCCTCGTGGATCGAGAGATAGAGGCCGTTGTCGCCCTTCAGCGTCAGCGGCGTCTCGGCGAGGGTGATCCGACGTGCGTCCGTCTGGGTGTAGAGATATTCGTCGCGCTCCTGGCCGAGCCCTTCGTACCACCAGGCCTGGTAGGCGCCCCTGGTGCGGAACTGGGTGCGATCGGCGGTGACGCCGACGGCCTGCCCCGCCGGGATGCCGGCATAGGTATAGCGGAAGCCGATACCGTCATCGAAGATGCGAAAGGTGACCTGCATCGCCTTGTTGAGCGCAGTGTCGCCGGCGATGGTGACGGCCAGTTCGGCATGATTGTCGCGGACCAGGCGCTGCTCGCCCCAGGGCTGCTCCCAGCTGCTGTCCGAGGCCGCGCGGCGAGCGTCGGTGATCGCGGTGTAGCGCGCCTGCGCCTCGCCGGCGAAGCTGAGGCCGAGTTCGGAGGGAGCGATCACGGTCACGTCGCCGCGCTTCACTTCATAGCGCGCCGCGCCGCCTTCGACCGAGACGCACAGCTCCAGCACCTTGCCGGGCGACTGGGCGCATTCACGGTCGGCGGCCAGGGCGGTGCCGGGCGCGGCGAGCGCGAGAAGCGAGACGAGGGTACGAGAGAGCATCCGGTTTCTTTCTTGTGGGGAGGTCATGATTTGAGGAACGCGGCGCGCAGGCGCTGGCGGAGCGATGCCCGCTCGCCGGGGCGCATCGTGCCGAGGGTGCCGCGCTGCGTGGGCGGGATATGGTCGGCACCGTGCTCGCCGAAGACGTGCGCCTCGAACATTGCCCGCCAATAGGCGCGCTCCTGCGGCGGCAGGTGCTTGTAGGCGAGCAGCGAGGCGAGGAAGACGTCGTTGGGCTGGTCGAGCCCGACCGCATCGTCGCCCCACCAATAGTTCACCATCGCGTTGAACGGGCTCAGCGAGCTGACATGGTGCCACCAGGTGCGCGGGATGAAGAGCGCGTCGCCGGGATCGAGGAACGCGACGCGCGCGGTGGCGAGCGCATCGGCGAACAGCGGGAAGCGGACGAAGTCCGGCGCTTCGGGATCGACCAGCGAGAGCGGCGGGGGATTGTCGAGCGGGCCGACATAGAGGTTGGCGACCTGATCGGGCGGGAAGAGCAGGAAGCGGCGGCGACCAGCCAGCACGCAGGCCAGGTTGTGGTCGCGGTCGTTGTGCGTGCGGGTATGGACCGGGCCGCCGACCCAGAGGCGCGGAGCGACGTCCGCCGGCAGCAGCAGCATCGGGTTCTGCGCGACGAAGCCGGGCATCTGCGCCGCCAGCGGCAGCATCTGGACCGCGACATGGGGGGCGTTCTCCTCCCCGGCGAGGCGCAGGATGCGGTCGAGCGCATCGCTCAGCCGGGCGCTGCGGCGGCTGAAGTTGAACTCGCGCAGGTCCGCGCCATAGCCGAACTTGCCCCCGGTGCGGGCGGGCGCCTCCATCACCGGGACGGGCGCGCCGCGGTCATGGCCCTTGAGATAGGCAGCAAGCTCCCCTGCCCCGGCCCGGCCGGCGGCAAGCGCGGGCCAATGCTCGAACAGCCCCTTGAGGACGACAGGCACGCCGGCTTCGATCAGCTCGGCGAGATCGGCCGGCGGCGGCGCGGTGCGCGCGGACACGCGCGGCAGGCCGTCGAGCGGGCTCGGCTCGGGATCGGGCACGCGGCGCAGCGGCTCAGGCACGGGCGAACCACTCGGCCTGGGTCGGCTGACGCAGCACCTGCTCGCGGACGAAGCCGAGCATGCGGCGGAACTGGGCCTTCACTTCCTCGGGCGGGACGCGATCGATCGCCGGCGGCCAGCTTTCGGGCTCGACGCCGTGCCCGAGGAGCAAGGCACGCCAGCTGTCCGGCGGGAGATTCTCCTCCTCGAACGGGGCGAGCTCGGCGCGGGCGCGGAACAACGCGATGGCGTGGGCGAGATCCGCGGAGACTTCGGTTGCGCGGGCGGCGTCCCATAAGGGGCCCGTGTAGCGGGCGAGCGCGTAATGCGCGGACTGGAAGTCGCAGAGGCGGTCCAGTGCCTCGGGCGTGACGCGATTGTATTCGGCGCGCTCGGCGTCGAAGCCGGTGCCGGCCGGGAAATCGGCGAGGAGCTGGACCAGGCTGACCTGGAAACCGAGCAGGTCCATGCCGTGGACCGGATCGAAGCTGGCGCCGAGGGTGACGGTGTTGCCGGTCCAGGGCTGAGCCGCGCGGCCGGGCTCGACCGCGCGGATCACCGCGCCGGCGAGCGGGAGACCGGCGGCTGCGGTGGCGGCCGCGAGGGCCTCGTCGTCCGTCGCAAGGGCACTCGACCAGGCGTGGGTGACATAGGTCGCCGGGTGGCTCGGGTGGAGCGCGGTCCAGCCGGTGGGGCCGGCGCGGTTCTCGGCATAGACGGGGATGCTGGCGAAGGCCGGTGCGGCGGCGACGAGGACACGGTCGACCGGAAAATGGGGGCGCCAGCTGTGGAAGGCCCCGGTCTCCAGGTCGGCACCGGCGTCGATGAACAGGTCGGCGGTCAGGCGGCGGCCATCACCCAAATCGAGCGCGGCGATGGTCTCGCCGTCGCGCTCCACGGTGAGCCGGTCGGCGGCGTGAAGCGTCGCGCCGTGGCGGATCGCCGCCTCGCGGAGCAGCCGGGCATAGGGGATGGCCGGCAGGTGATAGCCATAGTCGCAGCGGCCATAGATCGCGTTCTCCTCGTCGGGGAACATGAGCCGGCCCTGCCGCGCGGCGGCGGCGGTGAGCGAGAAATCGTCGAGCGGGACGCTGAGGCCGTAGCGGCGCGCCTTGACCCAATGGGCGAAGAAGTCGCTGTCGCCGATCCGGGCGCCGGCCGAGCCATAGGCGTGGAGGAAGGGTGGATGGGCGCCGGCGAGATCGGTGAAGTTCTGGCCGAGGGTGAGGCTGGCGCCGGTGGCACGGAGCAGGCCGGCTTCGTCGAGGCGGAGCTGGTTGTGCAGCGCCTCGAGCGCCGGGAAGGTCGCATAGGCGTCGGCCGGCGTGAGGGCGCTGGACAGCTCGACCGCTTCGACCTTCACCTCCGACGGCGCGAGACTGCGCGCCAGCGCCGCGGCGGCGAGCCAAAGCGGAGCGTCGCGGCCGACGACGATCACGGTGAAGGGACCGCTCATGCCGACACCGCCCGGTCTTCAGCCTTGCCGCTGCCGGCGGCGCAATAGCCGGCGATGAACTCGGCATGCGCGGGGAGCGACGCGGCGTTTGTGGCGATGCGTTCCCTGAGGTCGGCGAGGCGGTCGACCACTTCGTCCATCGGCAGGCGATCGGCGAGGCGATCGTGCGCGCGGGGCTCGATCCCCTGCCCGACCAGCACCGCCAGCCAGGAGTCGCGCGAGAACAGGCCGAGCTTGTAGTCGGGCGCGCGGCCGGCGGCGCGGAACAGCTCGATCTTGTGGGCGAGGCTGTCCGGCAGCGCCATGCTGCGGACATGGTCCCAGAGCGGTTCGCCGTGGCGGGCGTTCGCGGTGTAGTGGAGGACGAGGAAGTCGCGGGTGCGGTCGTAATGGATCTCGTAGAGCCGGTTGAACTCGGCGGCGAGGCGCGGATCGGGGGAGCCGCCGGGGAGCGGCATCAGTTTGGCGAGATCGGTGATCGCCGCCTGGATCAGGAAGATGCTGGTCGATTCCAGCGGCTCGAGGAAGCCGGACGCCAGGCCGATCGCGACGACATTGCCTTCCCAGCCCTTCGCACGACGCCCGGCCTGGAAGCGCAGAAGGCGCGGATCGGCGAGCGGCGCGCCGTCGATCGCGCCGAGCAGTGTCTCGCGGGCCTGCTCCTCGGAACAGAAGGCGCTGGAGAAGACATAGCCGTTGCCGGTGCGGTGCTGGAGCGGGATGCGCCAGGTCCAGCCGCCGGTCTGGGCGGTGGCGCGAGTATAGGGGGTGATGCCGGTGACGCTGGCGCAGGGCAAGGCCATGGCGCGGTCGCAGGGGAGCCATTCGCTCCAGTCGTGCCAGGCGACGCCCATCGTGCTGCCGAGCAACAGCGAGCGGAAGCCCGAGCAGTCGATGAACAGGTCGCCCTCGATCGTGCTGCCGGACTCGAGCGTGACGCCGGTGACCAGGCCGGTTTCGGGATTACGGGCAACCTCGGTGATCTTGCCCTCGATGCGCCGCACGCCGCGCGGCGTGGCCCAGCCGCGCAGGAACCCGGCATATAGGCCGGCGTCGAAATGATAGGCATAGGCGAAGGTCGAGCGGATCGAGCGGCTGTCTTCATTGGGCAGGTCGAACACGCCCTCGCGGCACATCGCCGCGGCGAAACAATATTCGGCCAGCTCGCCGACATCGTGGCCCGCGGCCCGGGCGCGCAGCCAGTGGTGCTGGAAATCGGTGCCGCCCCAGCGCTCGCCGAACACGCCGAAGGGATGGACATAGCGGCCGCCGGGCCTGTCCCAGCCGACGAACTCGATGCCGAGCTTGAAGCTGCCCTGGGTGGCGCGCAGGAACTCGGCCTCGTCGAGCCCGAGCATCGCGTTGAACTCGCGGATGTGCGGCAGCGTCGCCTCGCCCACCCCGACCGTGCCGATCTCGTCGGACTCGATCAGCGTCAGCGCGTACTCGGTATTGGGAAGCAGGCGGGTGAGGCCGGCCGCGCACATCCAGCCCGCGGTCCCGCCGCCGACGATGACGACGCGCAGGGGCGTCGCGGAAGGGTTCGACCTGGGCTGCATGGCACCCGCTCGTGAAGAGGAAAAAACTGGCGCCGCCGGGGAATGAAGCCGGCGGCGCCGAGGGGAGTTAGAACTTGAACCGGGCGCCGAACTGGAAGCGGCGATCGACGCGGCTCCAGTTTGCGTCACGGTAAACAGGCTTGGCGCCCGGCGTTGCCGTGGAGTCGCCGAAGATCTGCTGCTGGAACACCGTGGTGGTGCCGAGGAGATTCGAACCTTCGATCGAGAGCTCGACCCACTTGGCCAGCGAGAAGCGGATCGAGCCATCGAGGAAGCCCGCCGCCTTCTGGAACACCGGCAGGCCGATGCAGCAGTCGAGGTTGTTGGTCAGGAAGCGCGAGCGCCAGTTATAGGCGAGACGCATGCCCACCGGCCCCTTTTCGTAGAGCGCCACGGCGTTGAACGTGTGCTTCGAGATGCCCGCCAGCTGGTGCGAGTCGATCACCACGCCGCGGCCGCCCGAGACGTCCAGGCCCGCGCCGAAGCCGCCGGTACCGCCTGAGTCGAGTGCACCCTGGGTCACCAGGTTCGAGTTGTTGATCCCCGACTGGTCGACAAAGGTGTAGTTCAGCTGGGTGCCGAGACCACTGAGCACGCCCGGCAGGAAATCGAAGAAGGTCTGGAACGCGACCTCGACGCCCTTCAGCGTGCCGCCATCGGCCGAGTTGCGCGGGCCGCGCATCTGCACCGTCTGGGTGGAGCCGTTGTTGGTGAAGCTGCGCAGGAACTCGCCGTACGAGATCGTGCCGTTGAGCTTCTTGTAGAAGCCGTCGATCGTGAACGAGCTGCTGCGGCCGAAGTAATGTTCGAAGGTCAGGTCGAACTGGTCGGCCGTGATCGGCTTGAGCGCCGGGAAGCCCGATTCCGCGCGGAAGACGAAGTTATAGCCGGTGACCGTGCCCGCCCCGTTCTTGATCAGATACTGCGAGTTGGGCGTGCCGTCGAGGATCGGTCCCTGGATCGAGACGAAGTTGCGCAGCAGGCCGAAGTCAGGCCGCGACATGCCCCGCGAATAGCCGAAGCGGATGAAGCTCTTGTCGTCCAGGCCGAGGCGCAGGTTGAAGCTGGGCAGCCAGTTCTCGTAGCTCGACTTGTAGACGTTCGGGGAACCGCCGCCGCTGGCGAAGGCCGAGACCGCCGGGGTGACGAAGCACATCGGATTGACCACCCAGCCCGCCGGCAGCGGACCGCCGCAGGGGACATAGTTGTTGAAGGTGGTGGTCAGCGGATAGCCGACGCTGCCGTCCGAATCGATGTCGGTGCGGACATAGCGCAGGCCGATATTGCCGCGGATGTTGACCCCGCCGATGTCCTTGCCCTCACCGCCGAAGCGGAGCATCGCATAGGCGGCCTTGGTCTTCTCCTTGACGTGCATCACCTCGGACGGGAGGTAGCAACCCTCGACCGTGGCATCGACGCGGTCGCAGATCGGCTCCCAGCCCATCGGCGAGCCGGTAGTGGTGCCGCTGACGCCCTGCACCAGCCGGGCGCGGTCCATCAGCGTGGCGCGGTTCATGTAGACCAGCGGATCATTGGCGTAGACGCCGCCATTGTAGAAGTTGTCGCCGAGCGTGACCGACTCCCACATGCCCGCGCCATAGCCCTTGAAGGGCGCATGGGTGGCGTTGCAGCTCGGATAATTGCCACCGGTGGTGTTGTCGATGTTGAAGCCCGGGCCGTTGCAGTTCCACGAGGCAGCGACCGGCGACCAGTTGAAGGTCGAGTAGCGAACGGTCTGGCTGCGATCGGCATAGCGCACGCCGATCTTGAGCGAGTCGAGCCAGCTGCCCTCCTCGAAATCATAGGCCAGGTCGCCGCGCAGCGCGGTTTCCTTGGCGTCGTTGTGCTCCATGTGCGCCTGGATGAACGGCATCCAGTAATTGTGCGGGTTGGAGAGGCCGCCAGTGGCATAGTTCACGTTCGAGCCCGGCAGCAGCTTCACGTTGGGCGTGCCGTCGCTGTTCGTGCTGTACTGCATGTTGGCCATCGAGCCGACCGCGACGAGGATGTCGTCATTGGTCGTGTTGGCCCAGATGTGCTGCGCATCGAGATTGAGGTGCAGCCGCTCGCCAATGTCCCAGCTGATGTTGCCCGAGAGGTCCTGGGTGCGCTCGCGGTGATCGAAGTTGCGCGCCTCGTTCTGGAAATAGAGGCCGTCCTGCAGCGTGGTGCAGACCGACGGGGCGGCGCAATTGTTGACGAAGGGCTGGCCCGGCACGGCCGAGCCGGTGTTGATCGCTTCCTGGGTGCTGTCCCAGCTGCCGCGCCAGCTGCCATGCGCCTGGGTGAGCGTGCCCGAGCGGAGCATGCCGTCCGGGCCGAACACGAAGGCGGAGGTGCCCGGCGCCGCACCGAGGATCGAGCTGGTGCGCGGGAAGAAGGCCGACTTGCCGTACGCGTCGCCCTGGAAGATCACGTGGCTAGCGCGCTCGAGCCAGGCATTGTGATATTCGCTGTCGTTGTACTGGGCGGTCATGCGGAAATTGCCCGCATTGTTCTCGTACTGCGCCGCCGCCGAGATGCCGCGGCGGGTGCGGTCGTAATCGACCTGCGAGTAGCGGATGCCGTCGGGGATATAGGCCCAGCCCGAGCCGCCGAACGGGTTTCCGCTGCAGGCGACCAAACCGCCGGAACCGACGATGCCGTTGCCCTGGGCATTGGTCGAGCCGGTGGTGCAGAAGGTGTCGATCTTGTCCATGATCACGCTTTCGGTACGCGTGACGACATGGCTGCGGGCGAAATTGGCCATCAGGCCGAAGCGGCCGATATTGGTGTCCCAGGTATTCGAGATCAGGCCCGAGAACTCGCCGGTCCACTCCTTCGAGCGGGTGCCATAGGTCGCCTTGGCATTGCCGGCGATCACCAGGCCCTTCTGGTCGAACGGCAGGCGGGTGCGCAGGTTGACCGTACCGGCCAGGCCACCCTCGATCATTTCCGCCGTCTGGTTCTTGTACGCGTCGACGCCGCCCATCAGCTCGGGCGAGACGTCGTTGAAGTTGAGGCCGCGATAGGAGTCGGCCGAGAAGCTGTCGCGCCCGTTGAACTCGGTGCGGACGAAGGTGAGGCCGCGGATGAGCACGCTGGTCGGCTCGCCCGAGGGGTGCGTGGAGTCGTCGGTCGACTGCAGGCGCGAGGTGGTGATGCCCGGCACGCGCTGGAGCGCGCCCGACACCGAGGTGTCCGGAAAGGCGCCGATGTCGGTCGCGGTGATCGAATCGACGACGGTATCGGAGTCGCGCTTGATCGTCTGCGCGGTCTCGAGCGCCTTGCGGACGCCGACGACGACGATCGCGCCGCCGCTGCCATCGTCTTCCTGCACCGTTTCGGATGTGCTGGCCGGCGCGGTCTGCGCCTGGGCAATGCCGGCCAGGCCCATCAGGGCCAAGGCGGCTAGCGAGGCACTGCCCCGCAGGATGGTGGTCTGCTTCATCTTTCCTCCCTCCGTCGCGCCTTTGCGGCGCTGTTGCATGCAGGACGCCGCGGAGCCCCCGCCCCGCGACGTCGCGTCTAGATTTCGTGTCGGTGTGCAGAGGTGCGGATGCGCGAAAGCCGCGCAGGGCGAAGCCCGGCGCTGCTGCGCATGATCGCAAGCCGGCTGTGCCGCGCTTCCCCCAAGACACCCTCCTATGCGCCGGCGGCGCTCTGCGGCGCAGCCATCCACTCGAGCGACCCAGCCCGGGAAGCTCTTTGCGTAACTTTGCGTAAATTGAGCAAAGCCGCAAGAGGGAAATTTCCGAAAATATTACCTGGATTATCTTGTTATAAAATAACGATATTATGTCGTTTATCGTGCGATGCCGGCCTTCAAGAGGGCCGCCACCGCGAGTCGCAGGGTGCAATTTTGCCTTGCAATCAATGCAAGTTTTGCACAAACCGACGCACGCAATGCTACGCAATGCAATCTTGCAGGCCCGGTCGGGGCTATTGGCGGGAGCCGGTATCGGCGCCGGGCGGGAGCGTGAGCGCGAAGCCGGCCGCGATCAGCAGCGCGGCGGCGGCAAGGACCAGCGCATATTCGGCCTGGCCATGGAAGATATGGCCGACCAGGGGCCCGAGCATTGTCGAGGCGACGAGCTGGGGGATCACCAGGAACATGTTGTGGATGCCCATGTACACGCCCGCCTTGCCGGGCGGCACGCTGCCGGCGAGCATGGCATAGGGCATCGACAGGATCGCCGCCCAGGCCAGCCCTACCCCCACGGTCGGCAACCAGAGTGCGAGCGGGTCCTCGACCAGCAGGAAGCCGACCAGCCCGACCGCGCCGAAGACCAGGCACAGCGCATGCGTCGCGCGGCGGCCGAGCCGCTCGCCGATGCCGGGGAGCAGCAGCGCGCCCAATGCGGCGACGCCATTATAACCGGCGAACAGCACCCCCACCCAGTCAGCCGCGGCATTGTAGCCCTGCGACGTCGGGTCGGCGGTGCCATAGTGGCGCAGCGCCAGTGCGGGCACGGTGTAGATCCACATCGCGAACAGGCCGTACCAGGTGAAGAACTGGACAATGGCGAGGCGCTTGAGCAGCGCGGGCATCGAGCGGATGTCCTCGACGATCTCGAGCATGCCGATCGAGGTGCGGCCGAGGCGGCGCAGCCGGACCACCACCGCCTGGAGCAGACCGAACAGGAAGCAGATGCCGGCGACGACATAGATCTCGCGCTTCCAGCCGGCGAGCGCGGCGGCGCCGGCGATCCCCACCCCGGCCAGCATCCAGACGACGCCGTGGCGGACCAGCGAGGCGGCGCGCTCGGGCGAGAGGACATGCGGCGGCATCGCCTCTTCCGGCTGGCGCGGCGGCGCCGGGCATTCCGGCGTGGTGACGATCGTCCAGGTGACCGCGACGAGCAGGCACACCCCGCCGATATAGAAGGCGGTGCGCACCGATTGCGGCAGCAGATGCGGTTCGGGCTGGCCGCTGAGCCCGGCCCAATGGACCAGCATCCAGGGCAAGGCCGAGGCGAACACCGCGCCGATGCCGATGAAGAACACCTGCATCGCGAAGCCGGCGGTGCGCTGGCTCTCCGGCACCCGGTCCGCGACCAGCGCGCGGAACGGCTCCATCGCGATGTTGATCGAGGCGGTAAGCACCCAGAGCATCAGGCTCGCCGCCCACAGGCTGGTGGCATTGGGCATCAGGAACAGGGCGAGCGCCGTGCAGACCGCGCCGGCCAGGATATAGGGGCGACGGCGGCCGAGCGGACCGCGGGTACGATCGCTCAGATGGCCGATGATCGGCTGGACGAGCAGGCCGGTCGCGGGTCCGGCGATCCAGAGGATGGCAAGGTCGTCGAGCTCGGCGCCGAGCGTCTGGAAGATACGGCTGGTGTTGACGTTCTGCAGGCCCCAGACGATCTGGATGCCGAGCAGGCCGAAGCACATGTTCCAGAGTTGCAGCAGGCGGAGCCGGCCCGTGCCGGGCGCTGGCGTGCAGGCGATGTCGATCGCCTCGCTCTGCCGGCCTGCTTGCAATGCTCCCCCCTCACCGTTCTAAACATGCCGTATTCGGCTTTCCTCAAGCTTGGGCACAATGGGCAGCAGTAGCAACAACAATACGACGCTGCAGGATCTCGCGCAGCTGGCCGGTGTGTCGATCTCGACCGTTTCGCGGGCGCTGAACGATCATCCGCTGATCAGCGCGCGGACCAAGCAGAAGATCTGGGCGCTGGCGCGCGACCATGACTATCCCTTCCGCCCCTATATGCCGGCCGCGCCGGTGGGGGCCGAGGGGACGATCGTGATCGTCACGCCCTTCATGCGCGGGCGGCCGCTGCCGCTGTCGCACCCGTTCTTCCTCGAGCTGCTCGCCAGCATCGGCGAGGCGGCGCGTGCCCGCGACTGCGACTTCACGGTGAGCCACACCACCCCGGCCAATTACGAGGACCTGGTCGCCACCACCACGACCAGCCGGGCGAGCGGCGTGATCTTCCTCGGCCAGTCGATGCTGCACGACGCGTTCAACCAGCTGACCCAGACCAACGCCAATTTCGTGGTGTGGGGCGCGCAGATGGCCGGGCAGCTCTATTGCTCGATCGGATCGGACAACCAGCTGGGCGGCCGGCGCGCGACCGCGCATCTCGCGCGGCTGGGGCGCAAGGCGATCCTGTTCCTGGGCGGCACCGATCCCGAATCGATGCAGCGCAAGCGCGGCTATGACGAGGCGCTGAAGGAGGCCGGCATCGCCGCCGACCCCAAGCTGGTGGTGCCGGTGGATTTCGAACTCGAATCGGCCGACGCCGCGATCAGCCGGCTGCTGCGCCGGCACGTCCATTTCGACGGCATCGTCGCCTCGTCCGACCTGATCGCGCTGGGTGCGATCCGCGCGCTGCGCCGCGCGGGCGTGTCGGTGCCCGGCGAGGTATCGGTGATGGGCTATGACGACATGCTGCTCGCCCGGCTCTCCACCCCGGCGCTCAGCACGATCCGACAGGATACGTTCGAGGCGGGACGGCAGCTGGTCTCGCGGATCCTCGACCCCTCCCCCGATCCCAGCGCCGAGCGGTTGCCGACCGACCTGATCGTGCGGGAATCGTGCGGGGCCTAGTATCCGTCATCCCGGCGAAAGCCGGGATCTCAGGCGATGGCGGGAAAGAGCCGCACGAAATCCCGGCTTTCGCCGGGATGACGGTATGGGCAACGCGATGACGGATTGGGGTCGGAATGCGGGCCCGGCCATTAACCGATTGCCGCCGTGCATGCCGCTCGGCTATGCCCGCCCGACATTCGGCGGAAAAACCGCAATCAGAGGTGAAGGTTAGCTTATGCATGGTGCGGCGCTCGGTTTGATGCGGGAGCGCCGGTTCCTGCCGCTCTTCGTCACCCAGTTCCTCGGCGCGTTCAACGACAATCTGTTCAAGAACGCGATGATCTTCTTCGCGACCTACCAGATCTTCAACTCGGTCGAGGACGAAACCCGGTTCAGCGCGATCGCGACGGGCATCTTCATCCTGCCCTTCTTCCTCTTCTCCGCGCTCGCCGGCCAGCTCGCCGACAGCTACGACAAGGCGAAGATCATGCGGATCATCAAGGCCGCCGAGATCGGCATCATGCTGGTCGGCGCCTCGGGCATTTTCCTCAAGAACCTGGAGCTGATGCTCGCCGCGCTGGTCGGCATGGGCATCCACTCGGCGTTCTTCGGCCCGATCAAATACGCGATCCTGCCGCAGCATCTGGAGGAAGACGAAGTGCTCGGCGGCACCGGCATGGTCGAGGCCGGCACCTATATCGCGATCCTGTGCGGCACGATCGCCGGCGGGGTGATCAGCGCCAAGGCCGCCGCGTTCGCGGTGATCGGCGTGGCGCTTATCGGCTGGCTGGCGTCGCAGCGCATCCCCTCCGCACCGCCGCTGACCAAGCTCAAGATCGACTACAACATCTTCCGCGCCTCGTGGCGGCTGATCTCGGCCACCATGCACATCCGTCGGCTCTATCTGGCGATCATCGCGATCAGCGTGTTCTGGACGATCGCCGCGGTGCTCGGCGTGCTGTTCCCGCCGCTCGTCAAGAACGTGTTCCACGCCCAGAAGGACGTGGCGAGCGTTTTCCTGGGCATCTTCTCGGTCGGCATCGCGCTCGGGTCGGTGATCATCAACCGGCTGCTCAAGGGCCATGTCTCGGCGAAATATGCCGTGCGCTCGGTGCTGACGATGATGATCTTCGTGGTGCTGTTCTATCTCACCGCCCGCTTCTGGCCGGTGCATGACGGCCCGCTGCTCAAGACCGCGCATTTCATCACGATGCCGATCGGCTGGGCGGTGCTCGGCCTGTTGCTGGCGATCGCGACCAGCGGCGGCATGTTCGTGGTGCCGCTCTATGCCTTCCTGACCACCACCGTGGAGAAGTCGCAGACCGCGCGCACGGTGGCGGCGAACAACATCGTCAATTCGGGCTTCATGGTGTTCGGATCGGTCGGCATCTTCGGGGTGAGCAACATCCCCGGGGTCGGCGTGGCCGAGTGCATCCTGGTGGTGGTGGCGCTGTGCCTGGCCTCGGCCTGGTGCGCCAACCGGCTCTACAAGGCCGAGGACGCCCCGCACGCGCCGGACGTGCTTCCTTGATGCGGTTCAGCTGGCGCTGAACCTGGAACCGCACCGGCCCGCTCCCCCACCCGGCCTCCCATCGGCAGTATCTTGTGGGAGGCCGGGTGGGGGAGCGGGCCGGTGCCGCCGCCGTCAGGCAATAAACGTGAAGAAGCAGACGAAGAAGGCGGTGAAGCTCAGGGCGAAGAGCTTCACGTCGCTGTCGTCGCGCAACTTGCGCTGCTGCGCCACGGCGCGGCGAACATAGCGGCGGAACGGGTGGCGGCGGGGGGCATAGCCCTCAAGGACGAGCTGGCGTTGCATGGCCAGCAGTTAACGACTTCTTAACTTTTGCTGCCAGCGCTAGCTTTGGTTAACCGAGTCCAACTGCGGGACGGCATTTGGTTAGCGGGGCGCGGGCCCCGTGCTCGCCCGCACCATCAGCTTGTGCTCGAGCGTCACGCGCGATTGCGGCGCCGTCCCGGAAAGGATCAGCTCCGCCGCCGCCGAGGCCAGCTCGTGCACCGGCTGGCGGATCGTGGTGAGCGGCGGCCAGACCGCGCGCGCCAGATCCGAATCGTCGAAACCGGCGATCGAGAGCTGGGCCGGCACCTCGATGTCGCTCTCATGCGCAGTCGCGAGCGCGCCCGCTGCCATGTCGTCATTGCCGGCGAAGATCGCGGTGGGCCGGTCCTTCAGCGCGAGCAGCTCGCGCGCGGCGGCCGCGCCCGACGCGAAATCATTCTCCGCCGCGACGACCAGTGCCGGATCGAAGGGAATGCCGTGCGCCTCGAGCTCGGCCCTGTAGCCGGCGAGACGGTCCGCCGAGGAAGCGTGGCTCTCGAGGCCCCGGATCATCGCGATGCGGCGATGGCCGAGCCCGATCAGATGGGCGGTCAGCTCGCGCGCGGCGGCGACGTCGTCCATCGAGGCGGACATGCCGGCATCCTTGCGGGTGCCCGGCGCGATCCGGACATAGGGCAACCCGCGCCGGTCCAGCTCGTCGAGCAGCGCCGTTGCCTCGGTCACCGGCGGCGACAGGATCAGCCCGTCGAGATGCGTCTCGTCGATCAGCGCCAGCACGTTGGAGACGAGATCGGGCGACTGGCTGTCGATCGGCTGGAGGAGCAGGCGATAGCCCAGCTCGGTGCAGCGCTGCTGCGCGCCGGTCTGGACGTGATAGATGTAATAGGGGCTGGGATTGTCGTAGAGCAGCCCGACCTGGAAGGATTTGCGCCCGGCGAGCGTGCGGGCAGCGTGGCTGGGGCGGAAGTTGAGCCGGGCGACGACTTCCTCGACACGGCGGCGCGTCTCTTCGCTGACATGCTTTTCGTTGTTGAGCACACGGCTGACGGTCTTGAACGACACGCCTGCGATCTTCGAAACTTCCTTGATCGTCGGACGACTGGACATCGCTTTCCCCACCGGGAGGCAGCCCCGGCCCGTGACAGCCTTATTTGACAGCGCTGGCAGTGCGCAAGCACAGAAGCAGGGCGATGGCCCCGCTTCCACCCCTTCCTGCCGCGGACTGGATCGCCGCGCGGCTGCGTCCAGGCACTAGGCGCCCCTTCGTGCTCGGCATCGCCGGCGCGCAGGGCAGCGGCAAATCGACCATCGCCTGGGCCCTCGCCGCGCGTTTCAACTGCCCCATATTGTCACTCGACGACCTCTATCTCGACGGCGCGGCGCGGCAGCGGCTCGCCGAGGCCGTCCATCCGCTGCTGCGGACCCGCGGCGTGCCGGGCACGCACGACGTGGCAGCGGGACTGGCCATGATCGAGGCGCTGGCGCACGGCCCCGCCCTGCTCCCCCGTTTCGACAAGGCGCGCGACGAGCCGGGTGAACCGGAGCAGGTCCCAGGCCCCGCCGAGATGCTGATCCTCGAAGGCTGGTGCCTGGGCGTGCAGCCGCAGGACGAGGCGGAGCTGGCGGCGCCGCTCAATGCACTGGAGCGCGACCGGGACCCCGATGGCCGCTGGCGGCGCTGGGTGAACGACCAGCTCGCCGGGCCCTATGCGGCGCTCTGGGCGCGGATCGACCAGCTGGTGTTCCTCGAGGCGCCTGGCTTCGAGATCGTGGCCGACTGGCGGATCGAGCAGGAACGCGGCGCGGGCGGGTCGATGACCGACGGCGAAGTTCGCGGCTTCGTCCAGCATTACGAGCGGCTAACCCGCCACATGCTGCGCCGTGCCGGGGAGTGGGCGGACCTCACGCTGCGGCTCGACGTCAGCCGGACGCCGATCGGCTGAAAAGGCGATCAGGACGGGTGAGAATGCGACATGCGTTCAAGCCGCTGACGAGGATATTCAAGGAGAAACGCCCTTCCTGCGCTAGGCTGCCGCGTGACAGCCGCAGCACGGCGCGGGGTGGCTGGATCCCTACCCGCTCGCGCTTGCTGGCGCCGGCCCTTTGGGGGGGCCGTGAGGGCCCGTGCAGGGGGACTGCGCGGGCCCTCTTTGCCCCCTGCCCTACACCGGCCTGCAGCAAGCGGTTCCCATGCAAAGGGCGCCGCGGTCCCCCCACCACGGCGCCCCACCCCTCCCCCGAAGGGCCGAGAGCCCGCACAGCTTGGCCGCGCGGGCTCTCTTGCTACTTGTCGTTGTCGGCCTGGTCCTCGCCTTCGCCATCGCCCTCGAGATTCCGGGAAGGGTCCTGGTTGAGCGAGAAGCCGCCGCCGATACCGACCTGCAGCGTCTTGAGGGCGTCGCCGGCGTCGGCGCCCGATTGGGTGAAGCTGATCACCAGCGTGCCCGGGATCACGGTGAGCAGGTAATTGGCGGAGAGCGCCAGCGTGCCCTGCCCGATCGCATAGCTGCCCACCTGCTCGCCCGCCGCGCGGGCCAGCGCACCGGTGAAGCCGTCGCCATTCACCACCGAGCCGTTCGACACGGTGTAGCCGAACACCGGATCGGGCTGACCGAAGATCTTGGTCGTGCCGTTCACCGTGACGGTCACCGCGCGGCGGGTGATGTCGGCGGTCACCGGGGTGCCGGACAGGGTGACCGTATAGTTGGCCGCATCGGCCCCGGCCAGCGCCAGGCCGCTCACCTGCACGGTACGGCCGGTGCCGGCATTGGCATCGGCGAAGCGGTAGCTGGCCGTGCCGGTGACCGTGTCGCCCGAGATCAGGCCGGCCAGCGCGATCCGGCCGGTGGTGGCGGTGGTGCCGTCATAGGCCCGGCTGTCCGCCGTCGCGGTGGCGGTGATCGCACGGGGCGAGATTACCGCGGTGCCGCTGGTGGTGCCGGTGATCGTGTAGTTGCCGGCATCGGCGCCGCCCAGCGTCAGGCCGCTGGCGGTGGCGGTGCGGGTGCCGGCATTCTTGCTGTCGAAGGCGATCCCGCTGGTGCCGACCGTCACCTGCTCGCCCGAGAGCACGCCGTTCAGGCTCAGCGAGCCGGTGGCGGCGGTGGTGCCGTCATAGGTCTTGCCATTGGCGGCCAGCGTGGCGGTGATCGCCTTCGCCATGATGTTCGCGAGGTCGGTCGCCATTGTGCTGGCGATCACATAGTTCCCCGCGTCTGCGCCCGAGAGGCTGATACCGCTCGCGGTTACCGTCCGGCCGGTGCCGGCATTCTTGTTGTCGAAGGCCATGCCGGTGCTGTTCGCCGACACCGCATCGCCGCTCACCACCCCGTTCAGGCCCAGCGTGCCGGTGGCGGCGGTGGTGCCGTCATAGGTCTTGCCGTTAGCCGACAGCGTCACGGTGATCGCCTTGGCGAGGATGTCCGCCAGCGCCGTCGCCGACAGGTTGACGGTGTAGTTACCCGCATCCGCGCCCGACAGGGTGATGCCGCTCGCGGTCACGGTGCGGCCGGTGCCGGCATTCTTGCCGTCGAAGGCCAGGCTGCCATTGGCGCCGACCTGGTCGTTGCCGACCACGCCACCCAGCGTCAGCGTGCCGGTAGCGGCGGTGGTGCCGTCATAGGTCTTGCCATTGGCCGACAGCGTCGCGGTGATCGCCTTGGCGAGGATGTCCGCCAGCGCCGTCACGCTGGCGCCGGTGAGCACATAGTTGCCCGCGTCCGTTCCCGACAGGGTGATCCCGCTCGCCGTCACGGTGCGGCCGGTGCCGGCATTCCTGCTGTCGAAGGCGTAGCTGCCGTTCGCGTTGACCTGGTCGTTGCCGATCAGGCCGTTCAGCGTCAGCGCGCCGGTGGCCGCGGTGGTGCCGTCATAGGTCTTGCCATTGGCCGACAGCGTCGCGGTGATCGCCTTGGCGAGGATGTCCGCCAGGTCGGTGACCGTCGTGGCGGCGAGGACATAGTTGCCCGCGTCGGTGCCCGACAGGGTCAGGCCGCCGGCGGTGACCGTACGGGTGCCGGCGTTCTTGTTGTCGAACGCCAGGCCGGTGCCGTTCACGCCCACCGTATCGCCCGCGAGCACGCCGTTCAGGCCGAGCGTGCCGGTGGCGCCCAGGGTGCCGTCATAGGTCTTGTCGTTGGCGTTCAGTACCGCGCTGATCACGCGCGGGTCGATCACCACCGTGCCGGGGACGAAGGCGAAGGTGTAGCCCATCTCCGAGGCGAGCGTGCCCAGCGCGCTATAGGCGAAATAGGTCCCGGCATTGCGCCCGACGCCGCTGATCTCCGCCGCGCCCGACCAGGCATCGGCGGCACTGTCGCCATTGACCAGGCCCGTGATCGTCGTGGTGACGTTGGGCACGGTGCCGTCATAGACCAGGTGCAGGCTCGACGGCGTCACCGTCAGCACCGGGCGATAGCCATAGACGAAGCGGTTGCCCGCGTTCGGCGCCGTGGCGAAGCTGCCGGTGACGAAATCATAGGCGTCGCCATAATAGCTGATGCCCGCCAGCCCGCCGAAGTCGTTGCCCGGATCGGAGACGCCCGGGTTGCCGCCGGCCTGGGTATAGACCAGCCAGCGGCCATTGGCTGCGCTCAGTGCCGAAGCGCCGGCGTAGTTGGCGAACAGCCCGTCCGAGGCGAGCGTGATCGCATCCCCGCTCGCCGAGGAGACGATGCGGCCGTCGGTGCCGATCTCCATGCCGCCGTGCGAGGCGATCGAGACCGCGCCGCCATTGCCCTGGACCAGCCCGTCGATCACGAGTGCAGTGATCGTGTTGAGCTTCAGCCCGTTTGCCGAGAAATCGCCCAGCACGCCGATCCGGTTGTCGCCACCCAGGGTCGCGGCGCCGGTCACCTGGCCCTGCAGGCGATCGGCGGCGATGTAGCCGCTGCTCTGGCTGAGCGCCCCGGTCACCCCGAGGTTCAGCGTGCCACCGACTTCGATCGCGCCGTCCAGGGCGAGATCGGCCAGGTTGCGGAGCGCGAAGCCGCCATGGACCGTAAGCCCCGTCAGGCGGGCAACGTGCGAGCCCGTGCCGCCGGCATCGAGATCGACATCGCCGTTCACCGTCACCACGCCGAGCGTGGCGGCGGAAACGCTGGCGCCGGTGATCGCGCGCGCCGCCTGGAGCGACACGTCCCCGCCGGTCACGTTGCCGAGGGTCAGGCTTCCGGTGCTCGCCGCAAGATTGACGACGAAGTTACCCCGGACGTCGCCCAGGCTGGTATTGCCCTGGCCGCTGATATTGATGTGGCCGGCGCTGGTGGTCACATCGCCGAGGCTGAGCGTGCCCGAGGGCCCCTGGACGGCGATCGCGCCCACCGCATCGATGTCGCCGGCGGAGAAATCACCGTTCCTGACGGAGACCTGCACCGTACCGCCGTCGATCGCGCCCAGCGCACTGGCCTCGTAGAGGTTGATCGCGACATTGCCGCCGGCCTGGATCGTGGTGCCGGTCAGGTTCGCGCCATAGTTGGTGAAGACATTGTCCGTCGTGACCGAAGCCGCATCGGCCGCGCCGAAGCGCAGGTCTCCGCCGGCGATGAGCGACAGGCTGTTGGTGCCGGTATCGAAGTAGCGGGCGCTGGCGAGCGACAGGTCGGTGCCGGCGGTCAGGCTGATCGCGTTGCCCGCCTGGAGGTTGCCGATGTTGAGCAGGCCGTTTGCGGCGCTGATCGAGATCGCTCCCATGAACAGGAAGTCGGTCGTGCCGAAGTCGAAATCGCCGACGGTATCGGTGATCGTCAGCGAGCCGGCCCTCGACGACCAGGGCGCCAGGGTCTCGCCGGCAAAGTCACCGGCGGTGAGCGTGTAGTTGTTGTCCACGCCGACCGAGTTGACCACCTCCGCGGTGCCGGTGCCCGCGTCGATGGTGACGTTGTGGCCGAACACGCCGTACAGGCGGACGCCCTGCCCGATCGCCGTGACGTCGCCCTGGGCATCGAGCGACAACAGGCCGGTGATCGCCCCGTGCTGCGCCTCGACATGGATGTCGCCCGAGGAGATGAACACGCCGCTGGCGCCAAGATCGCCTGCCGTGTCGATGATCGTGACGTCGCCGAACGCACCGGCGCCGCCGGCCAGGGTGGGATGGAGCGCGTCGCCGCCAAAGTCCGCCGCGGTCAGCGTGTAGCTGCCGCCGCTGTTCCCGACGTCGAACATCGTCAGCACGCCGTCCACCGAAGCGCTGATATTGTGGCCGCGAAGCTGGTTGATCCCCAGATCGCCGGTGCCGACCGCGATGGCCACGTCACCCGCATCGGCGCGGACTGCGTCGAACACGCCGGTCACGCCGGACAGGTTGATCGAGACGTTCCCGCCCTGCGAGACGACGATCCCGCCGCCGCTGTTGCCGCCCAGCGTGCCGCCGGTCGAGACCGTGTTGCTGCTGCCGGGCGTCACGCCCGCATCGGCACCGAGCGTGACGTTGCCTTGCGCGTCGAGGCGGAAGCCGCCGCTCGCGATGACGGTACGCACCGTGAGCGCGTCGCCACCGAGAAGCACCGCGGCCGTGCCGGTGCCGGCGTCCAGCCGGTCGATCGCCAGGTCGCCGAAGCTGACGTTGACGCCGATATTCTGCGCCCGGACCAGGTCCAGCGCCGCGGAATGATCGAGGTTGACGAACGCGCCGCCCGAACCGGTGACCGAGATGGTCCCGACCGAACCTGCCGCGCGCTCGAAGTAATTGTCGGCGGTGATCGAGCTGGCATCGTCCGCACCGAGCTTCGCCGTCCCGGTGACGCTCAGCACGCTGAGGCTGCCGGTGGCACCGGTGAGCTTCGCCTGGCGCAGGGTCGCGTTGCCGAACAGCGAATAGACGCTGATATCGCCGCCCGCCTTGGCGGAGCCGGCGGAAGCCGCGCCCATCATCGCGGAGAGGCCGATATCGGTACCCGCCTCGATGCCGTCCGTCACGGTGAGCGCGGTCTGGCTGCGGAGCGTCGCACTGCCGTTGACGGCGCTGACGCTGTCGACCTGGAGGGCACCGACCGTGGTCGAGACGTCGATATCGGTGGTCGCCCAGATCTGGCCGAAATCGACGGCATTGGCCCGGCCCGTCACGGCGCCGTGCATCGACCAGAGCGAGCCGTTATAGACCCCGCCGCCGATGTCGAAATCGATGTCACCGTTATAGTTCAGCGTCAGCCCGCCCAGGTTGAGGCTGCCCAGCCCGGTCAGGGTCCAGCTGCCCGCCTTGTCGCCGATCGGCGTGAGCGCGGCGTGGAGGAAGCTGGCGCCCGTCAGCGTGTAGTCGCGACCGACCGAGACCTGGCCGACATCGACCGTGCCGGTGCCGTTGAGCACCACGTCATAGGCGTTGTTCGCCTCGGCGAGCGTGATGTTGGCGCCGTTGACGGTGAGCGTGCCGTCCATGGCGAGGCCCGCACCCAGTATCGCCGTGCCACCGAGCACATTGCCGGCAGCGGTGATCGTGGTGTTGCGGCGGGCGGCGATGGCGCCCGACAGGGTGAGGTCGCCGGCAGTGTCGGTGATCAGGATGTCGAGCGGGCTGCCGCCCAGGATGTTGAACGCACCCGTGCCGATATCGCCGGCAGTGACCGAATAGACTCCCGATGTGGTGATCGAACTCGCGATCAGGTCGGTGCCAGCGAGCAGCGTGATGTTCGCGCCGGAGACATTGCCGAGCAGCAGCTGGTTGTTCGACTCCGCATGGACATCGCCCGCCGCGGAGATGTTGACCGCGGTATTGTACATGGTGTCGACGCCCAGCGTCGCGTCGCCGGTAGCCAGCACGGTCACCGTGCCCGGCGTAGCACCGACGCTGTAGTCAACGGTGTTCGCACTGGAGATCGAGCCGGCCGCGGCTCCGAGCGTGACGTTGTGGCCCGAGATCAGCGCATTGTAGCCGTCGCCCGCCACATCATTGTTGCCGGAGCGATTGAGCGTGCCGACCACGACATTGCCGGTGGCGGTCACCGAGATGTCGTCGCTGGTGATGATGCTGTCGATCGTCAGGTCGTTCGCGCCGCCATTGACGGTGACGTTGTTGCCCGACAGCTCGCGCATATAGCCGCCCGCGGCGGTGATGCTGATATCACCGGAGGTACCGATGCCGGCAGTGTTGGTGAAGTTGCCGCCAATGTTCAGCGTGATGTCACCCGAACCGAGATTGCCGATCAGGGTCAGGTCGCCGGCGTTGGTGAAGCTGAACGCGGTGCCGCCATAGGCGCTGCCCTGCAGCCGGTTGACGTGGTTCTGCCGCTCGGCCGTGATGCCGTAGCCGTTGAGCGTCAGCAGATCGGCCGTCAGCGATCCGCCCGACTGGGTGAGCTGGCCGTTCGCGTCGATCACAGCACCCATCGTCACGACGATGTTGCCGGTGAGATCGAGCGAGCCGGCGTTGTAGATCTGGAAGTTGCCGGCATTCACGTCGCCCAGCGCGCTGAAGCTGACGTTGCGCGGATTGGTCGGCGTGCTGACGAAGTTCGCCCAGTTCCCCGGAGTGAACACGTTGAGCGTGCCGCCGCTGACCGGATCCGCGCCAAGGATGTTGATGTCGCCGCCCGCCGTCAGCGTCATGGCCGAGCTCGCGCCGGCGGTGAGCGCGCCGGCGATGTTGAGCGCGCCGCTGGTCTTGAAGGTCAGGTCGCCGCCGGCGGTCAGCCCGTTGAGCCGGCCGATCGTGTTGTTGCCGCCGAGCAGCGCATCGCCGGTCGCCATGCCCTGGATGTTCGCGGCGGTGATGGCAGAGCCGCTGGCCTGGGTGATCGAGCCATTGGCGGCGCTGAGGAATACACCACCCCCACCGCCCGCCTGGACGACTCCGGTGAGATCCACCGACGCGGCGCCGAGCCCGATATAGCCGCTGCCAGTCAGGATATCGCCGAAATGGCCGATAGTGTCGGTGCCGAAGTTCAGGCCGATGTCGCCGGTGTTGTTCTGGGCGCTGATCGTGCCGCTGATGGCGCTGTGCGCCCCAGAGTTGGTGATCGCGCCATTGGCATGGAGCGACAGGTTACCGTCGACGACTGCGTTGTTCAGGTAGATCGCACTGCTCGACGCGTTGATGCTGGCATTGCCGTTGAAGTTGAGGTTGAGCTCGAGCGGGCTCGACGGGGTGGTGATGTTGCTCAGCGTCGCCGTGCCTGCGCTGCCGGTGTTGCTGAGGCTGATCATCCGCGCCCGCAGCGCGCCGTTCGAGCCCATCCCGAGTGCGAAATCAGTCGCCAGGCCGGAGCGGACAAAGGCGATGCTGTTCGAGGCGTTGATAGAGCCGGTGATCGCGGTCTGGCCGACGCCGAGCGAGATATTGTCGCCGAACAGATAGCCGAGGCGGTCGATCACATTGTCGCCGGTCAGCTCGATATCGTTGCCGGTGGCATCGACGTTGAGCAGGCTGGCCTTGACCGAATCCGCGGTGATGCGGCCAACGGTGAGGTCGACCGTGCCCGGGGACGAGATCAGGTTGCCGCCGATGATGTTCGACGTGGTGATGATCGTGATGTCGCCATTCTGCGACACCAGCCGGTCGATATAGTTGAAGGTGCCGCCGTTCAGGTTGACCTCGCCGGCCGCGGTGACGTCGAGGATGTTGGCGGTGAACAGCGCGCCCGGGTTGGTGACGCTGCCGGTATCCGAGTAAAGACCGAACTTGCCGCCCACCACGCTGTTGCCGCTGGCCCAGAGCTCGATGTCTCCGACGTTGCGGAAGAGGAAGTCGCCGCTGGTGGTTACCAGCCCGAGCTGGTCGATCGTGTTGCCCTGCCGCAGGTCCGCGCTGCCCGCGTTGACCGCGAGCGACTGGGCGGTGATTGTGCCGCCGGTCTGGGTGATGCCCGAGGCGCCGTTCAGCGACACGGTGGTGCCCGCGGTGATGTCGTGGGTCAGCGCATAGGCGGTCGAGCCATAATAGCTCAGCTCGGTGCCGGCACTGAGCTTGCCGAGAGTGCCGATCACATTGCTTTGGTTGAGCGAGATCGAGCCATGCGCCGAGGCAGTGAGCGAACCGGCGTTCATCACGCCCGACTGCCAGATATTGCCGTTGGTCGAGGTCAGATCGATCGCGCCCGTGGTCCCGGCATCGATCCCGCCGACGGTGAAGGTCCCGTCGTTCACGAAAGTCACATTGTCGCCGCTCAGCGAGACGGTGCCGCCGGCATCGACAAGATTGGCCGCATCGAGCGTGACGTCGCCGGCTGCGCTGACATAGAGCCAGCCCGCGTTGATCCGCCCACCGGTCTGGTCGACCGCGCCGCCGGCATCGAGGCTGAAATAGCTGCTCGCATCAATGTTGCCGGTCAGTGCGACTGCATCGAGGCTCTTGACCACGACATCGCCGAACGCGCTGCTCATGGTGCCGAGCCCGGCGATGTGGTTGGCGGTGCCATCCAGCGTCACGCTGCCATAGCCGCTGGCGTTCAGCAGGTTGGCGGTGATCGAGCCGGAGGTCTGGCGCACGAAGCCGCCATTCGCGGTGCCGCCCAGCGTGACGGTGTCGCCGCTGATGTCACCCTGGATATCGAGCAGGCCCGACAGGATCGAGACGTCGCCGCTGGTCGTGGTCGCCCCGTAGACGTAGCTCAGATTGCCGGTGATCGAGATGCCCGTCGCCGCCTGAAGCGTGACCCCGCCGCTGTTGACCGCGCCGCCCGCCATCGAGATCGAGCCGGTCTGGCTGGTCAGGAAGGTCTGGTACATCCCGTTCTGGATCGCGCCGGCAATCGTGAAGCTGCCGTCGTTGACGAACTCGAACTGGTAGCCGTTGAACCCGCCGAGCGACGCGACATGGCTGGCGGTGTTCAGGAAGACGCTGCCGCCGATCGGGTTCACGGTCAGGAGGTTGGCGGTGATGTTGCCGCCGCTGATGTCCCCTTGATTGTTGATCGTGACATTGTGGCTGCCGGCGTCGATCGCATCGATCTGCAGCGCGATGTCGTTGCGCAGGCTGAGGTCCGCGCCGGTGGAGATCAGGCCGATGCGGCTGATCTGGTTGCCCGTGTTGTCGAGCACCACGTTGGTTCCGGTGGCAGAGAAGGTCCCCGCGAGGATCGAGGTGCCGGCCAGCTGGGTAACCGCACCGCCGTCCGAGATCATTTCGACGATGTGGCCGGCCGCGCTGATGTTGCCGAGCTCGAAGTCGCCGGTGTTGCGGAAGCGCAGGTCCTTGCCGTTCGAGTTGAGCATCGCCTGGGCGACGTTGTTATGGCCGAGCAGGCTGATGCCGTTGGCCGCGGTCACGCCGCTGGTGGCCTGGAGCTGGCTCGACTCGATCACCCCGGTGGCGGCGACCTGGGTGATGTTGCCGCCCGCGCTGAGCTTCACCAGCGTCGGCGCGGTGATCGTGCCGCTCAGGCTCAGATTGCCCGTCGTGTTGAAGGTGAAGCTGCCGTCGGTGGCGACGTTCCCGACCGCGCCGATCGTGTTGGCCTGATCGAGCACGATATCGCCGTCGAGCGAGGTCGCGGACAGCGATCCGGCCGAGATGGCGACGGTCTGGGTGATGCCGCCGCTGTCCGAGGTGAGCGAGAGCTGGCCCGCCGCGCTGACCGTGCCGAGCAGGATCGCGTTCGTCGAATGGAAGCTGATGCCGCCGTTGGTCGAGACCAGCTCGCTGGTCACCAGGGGCTCGATGTCGTTGGCGCTGTTGAGGGTGATATTGCCGTTCGCATGCGCGACCATGTTGCCGGTGGTGATCACCCCGCCCTGCTGAACGATCGCGCCGTTGTTCGAATAGAGCAGGACCATCTGGGTGGGCGCGCTGATGTCGTCGGTGAGGACCAGGTCGCCGGCATTGGTGAGCGTGATGCTGCCAAGGGCACCAACGTTGCTGACCTTGCCGAAGCGCGCGATCGAATTGGCCCGGTTCAGGTTGATGCCGGCATAGGCGGTCAGCGTGGCGGTGCCGCCCACCGTCATCGTGGTGCCGAGGTTCTGGCCGATGATCCTGCTGTCCGACAGCAACGTGAGGTCTCCGCCCACGCTGAGGTTCGACAGGACGAGCTCGCCATAGTTGCGCAGGCGCAGATTGCCGGTGGTGGTGCTCAGGTCGCCCAGGGCATCGAAATTGTTGGTGCCGAACAGGTCCAGCCCGGTGCTCGCATGGGCCGAGAGGTTCGCCGTCACGATCGCCCCCACGCCCTGGGTGATCGCGCCGGTGGTGGAATTGAGCGTGACCGAGCTGCCGACCAGGCTGCCGGCAAGGCCGTAGTCGCCATGCCCGGTGTAGCTGATCGCGCCGTTCGTGCTCAGGCCGCCCAGCTGCACGAGCTGGTTCTCGCCGGTCAGCGTGATGTCATCGACCGCATTGGCGTTGAGAATGCCACCGGTGAGGATGCCCGCATTCTGCGTGATCGAGCCCACGCCCACGGTCAGCCGGATGGTGCCCGCATTCCCGGCAGTGACGTCGCCGGCCAGCACGACGCCGCTGGCGCCGATATAGGTGATGTCGCCGGACTGGGTCGTCAGGCCATAGATGGTTCCGATGGTGTTGGCGGAACCTTGCAGGTTGATCAGATTGACCGCGCTCGCATCGAGCCCGCCGGCGGTGATCGAGCCGCCGAACTGGGTGATGCTCACGCCCGAGCTGAGCGACAGGCGGCCCGTGCCGATATTGATGTTGCCGCCCAGATCGATGCTCGAGCTCGAGCGGAACGCCGCGTCGCCGCCCGCCGTCACATCGCCGATCTGGCCGATGCGGCCGCCCAGGCTGATGCCGCCGCTCGCCGAGGCGTTCAGCGTGTCGATATCGGCGTTGTCGCCCAGGCTGCCGATGCTGCCATTGGTGACGGTGAGCGAGACATTGCCGCCCTCGAGGCGGTTGAACCGGGTGTTGCCGTTCGAGACGGCGGTGATGTCACCGGAGCCGCTCGCAGTGACGAGGTTCGCCCTGTCGAGCTGGTTGGTGGCGCTGGTCAGGCTGATGCTGGTGCCAAGGAACGAAAGCTGACCTGCCGGACCGGTGTTGACGATTCGCCCGCCGCTCTGGGTGATCGCCCCGCTTGCGGTGAGGTCGACATAGTTGGTGACGATGTCTCCGCGCAGATCCAGCGCCCCCGATACGGCCAGGACGAGCTGGGTATCGACATTGCCGAGCGCATCGATCGCGTTCCCGATGCCAGAAAGACCCTTGAGCTCGACGTAGGAGCCCCCGGTCACATTGAGCGTACCGACGGTGATCAGGCTGCTGCCGGCCTGGAGAATCAATCCGGTCGTGGCATTCATCGAGCGGAGCGAAAGCGCCTGCCCCGCGGCGCTGATGTTACCGTTGATGTTGAAGCCGTCGGCATCGGTATAGGCGATGCCGCCGCTGGTGGCGTTGCTCAGCCCGGCGATGCCCATGATGTTGTTGGTCGTGCTGGTGAGCGTGAGGCCGGTGACGGCGCTGGCATCCAGCAAGCTGGTGACGATCCCGCCGCTGTTCTGGGTGAGCGACCCGTCGCTGGCGAGCGTCACCGTCTGTCCGACGCCGGTGATGTCGCCGTTGATCGTCACGCTGTTCCGGCTGCGGAAGGCGATCCCGCCCTGGCCGCTGGTGCTGTTGCTCAGCCCGCCGATGGCGTCGATCGTGTTGCCCGCATTGCTGAAGTCGATGCCGGTCGCGGCGCTGAGCGTGACGCTGGTCGCGTCGATGGCGGCGCTCTGGGTGATCGCACCGGTGTCGGAGATCAGCGTCAGCGCGCCCCGGCCGTTGTAGAAGCGGAAATCGCTGTTCGCCTCGATGCTGCCCTGGTTGCGGAACGCGATGCTGGTGCCGCCCGAGCTGAGGTAATTGCCGACCGCGCCGACCTGGTTCGCGCCGATCAGGCTGATGTCGCCGCCAACCGCCGAGATGTACTTGGCAATGATCCGCCCGCCGGTCTGGGTGATCGCACCGTCGGTGGACAGGCCGATGCCGCTATTGGCGCCCGTGGTGATCGTGCCTGCGCTCTGGTTCAGCGTGTGGCCGCTCAGCTCGATGCCGCCCGCCGCGGTGATGTCGCCGACGATGTTGAGGTTCGAGCTCGAGGTGTTGATCTGGATGTCGGTGCCGCTCTCGATGGAGTCGAGCGTGTTGAGATTGGTGAAATCGAGATTGAAATTGTCCTCGGCGCTGCCGGTCAGCCGGTCCGCGCTGACATAGCCGGTGCCGTTGATCGCGCCGCCCGAGTAGAGCGCAAGCGTGCCGCCCACGGTGCCGCCGGCCACCGCAATGTCGCCCGGTGTGTTCACGGTCAGCGAGCCGCCGACCGACATGCCCGCGGCAAGCGTGGTGGCGAGCGTCGAGCGCAGCGTCGCGTCGCCGGTGACGTTCAGCCCGAAGGTGCCGACGACATTGGCGTTGTCGAGCACGGCCGAGGCGTTGGGCGCGGTGGTCGCCACGTTGAGCCGGTTCGCGGTGATGACGTTGCCGGTCGCCTGGCTGAGCCCGTCTTCCGCGGTGATCGAGACGGTCTGGCCTGCGGCGGTGATGTCGCCTTCCAGGATGACGGTGCCCAGCAGGTTGAGTGCAATGCCGCCGCTGCCGCTGTTGGTCACCGTGCCGAGATGGTCGACGGCGATCTGGCCGCCGGCACCCGCGCCCGAATAGATGCCGTTGGCGGCAGAAAGCGTCAGCGTGCCGGCCGAGGACGAGCCCGCGCCGGTGAAATTGATGTTGCCCTGCGAGGTGATCGTCGCCGCGCCGGTGGCGTTCAGCCGGAGGTTGAGGTCACCGTAAGACAGGAAGCTGCCGCTCCCCATCGTGATATTGGCCTGGCCGCCGACGATGTTGATGACATTGCCCATGTCGAGCGTGCCGGCGGTGTTCAGGTTCAGATTATAGGTGTTGATCACCCCGCCCGGGCCCTGGGTGATGCCTGCGGCATTGGTGATCGTGGTGGTGCCGCTGACCACGATGTTGCCGTTCAGGCCAAGCACGCCGGTCGACAGGTTCGAGTTGGCGGTGAAGTCGCCGCCATCGATCTGGATCGAATCGAGATTGTCGAGCGCGTTGGCGCCCAGCGTGGCGCTGCCGTTCATCAGGCGGAGCCGCAGATACCCGCCGGTGATCGTGCCGCTGTCCTGCGTGAGGTCGCCGTTGCCGACGTAGAACGAGACAACCTGGCCCGGCGCGGTCACGTCGCCGGCGAGGTGCATGTCGACATCGGAAGCGATGGCGATCCCGACATTGGCGGCGTTGCTGCTGTTGGTCAGGCCATCGATCGTGTGGATCTGGTTGCCGATCTGGCTGAGCACCAGCCCATCGACCGCCGAAGCGGTGAGGTGGTTGGCGATGACGGTGCCACTGTTCTCGCGGATCGCGCCGGCATCGGCGATGAGGGTGACATGGTCGCCGCGCACATTGCCGGAGATCTGGAAGCCGTTGATGTCGTGGAAGCTCACATCGCCGTCGGCGGTGAGCGCACCCAGTGTAGCGACGTCGTTGGCAGCACCCAGCGTGATTGCGCCGGTCGCGCCGCCCGCCGTGGCATAGAGCGACGCGGCAGTGAGCGTGCCGAAGGTCTGGGTAATCGCCCCCTGCGCACCGAGCGTCAGCCTGCCGCCGACCCTGATGTCGTTGAGCAGGCTGAGCGACGTGCTGCCCGTCGTGATCGTGGCGTCGCCCGAGGCGCTGACCGCGCCGAGATAGATGAAGCTGTTGGCGGCATTGCCGAAGCTGACGGCGCCATGCTCGGCCACCGCGGACAGTGAGGAGGCGGCTATGGCGCCCGTCGAGGTGATCGAGCCATTGTCCGAAGTCAGTGCGAGGGTGCTGCCCGAGGTGTAGCCGCCCATCGCATCGAGATCGATCGACCCGGCATTGCGCAGGATCAGGCCGCCGTTCGCGGCCGTGGAGACGCTGCTCCCGGTGCTGTTGAAGCTGTTCGCACCGTTGAAGGTGATTGCGTAGCCGCTCAGCGCGATGGTGTTTGCGACGATCCGGGCGTTGCCGACCTGGCTCAGGTTGCCGCTGCCGGTGAGGTGGACGTCGTTGCCCGTGATCGTGCCGTCGAGCTGCGAGATTCCGCCCGCATTCGCCCGCAGGTCCACGGTGCCGAGCGTTCCCGAGCCAGCGGTGATGTCGCCAGTGATCTGGAAGCCGTTGGCGTCGGTGAGCAATACATTCCCCGACGTCGTGGCCAGCTTGCTGACGCGGTCGACGTCGGTATTGAACGTGAGGTCGATCGCCCCGCCAGCGGTGAGCGACAGGTCGCCCGCCCGGATATAGGATCCGAGCACGCCGCCCGCGGTGGTCACCACCGCGTTCCCCGTGGTGCTGACGGTGAGGTCGAGCGTGGACGTGCCGGCATTGTTGAAGGTGACGGTCCCGCCACCCTGGGACGTGCCGCCGAAGCTGCTGAGACTGTTGTTCTTGGCGAGCGTGATGCTGCCGGCCGCGCCGGTGAGCACGGTATTGCCGGTCAGGATGCCGGCGCTCTGGGTGATCGAGCCGGTATTGGCGATCAGGCTGGCGCCGAAGAAATTGCTCGTCGCAGTCAGGTCGATGCTGCCATCGCCGACCAGCGTGAAGCCGCTGATGACCGAGGACGCGCCCAGCTTGATATCACCGGCGGTGTAGACCGTGGCGTTGACTGCCGAAACGGTGAGCGTGTCGGCGTCGACCTTGCCGTGCGGGGTCGTGACGATGCCGACGGTGGTGGTGCCGGTGGTAATGTTGCCACCGCTGGCGAGCGCGACGGTGCCGGGTGCGGTGATGTCACCCTCGATGGCGAAGCCGTTGGTGTCCGCGATCCGGATGTCGCCGGCTGCAGTGATGAGCCCGTCGAGCGCTGTGAAGTTGTTGGCATAGGCCAGATTGATGCCGGTGGCGGCGTTCGCGATCAGCGTAGCGACGGTAATGGCGTCGGTCTGGCCGATGCTGCCCGTGTCCGAGGTCAGCGTTAGCGTGCCGAAGGTGGTCGATGTGGTCGGCAGCACGATGCTGCCGAGGTTGCGGATCGTGACGTTCGTGCCGTTGCCATGGCCGACTTCGGTCAGCGTGCCGAAATTGTTCGCGCCGCCGAGCAGCAGATTGCCGCTGGTGCCGGCCGCCAGCCGGTCGGCGGTGATCGCGCCGGCAGTCTGGTTGATCCCCTGCGTGGCGTGGAGGATGACACCGCCGCCGGTGATGTTGCCCGTCAGGCCCATCGTGCTGTCGGTGAAGATGTTGATGTCGGTGCCGCTGGTGCTCTTCGCGGTCAGATCGCCAAGGCTGCGGATCCGGTTGTTGCCATAGGTGAAGGTCAGGCTGCCGTTGGTAGCAGTGGCGCTCAGCCTGTCGGCATCGATCGGGCCGCCGATGATGTTGCCGGTATCGGAGATCAGCGTGGTATAGTGGTTGCTGCCGGCCTGGTTCGCCGATCCGCTCATGTCGATGGTGCCGACCGCGCGCAGCGTCAGGTCGTGGGTGACCGTATAGATACTGATCGAGGGAATTTCGTTCGCGCCGAGCAGCGACACGTCGGTAGCGCGGAAGCTCAGGCCGTAATCGCCGGCCACCACCTTGGCACTGGCGCCCTGGAGGACCGACTGGGCGGCGTCCAGCTCGACGCTGTAGCCGCTGATCGTGCCGCTGTACTGCAGGAGCGAGCCACCACTCGAGTTCAGGCGGACATAGTTGGTCCCGCCGCCTGCGGTGACATCGCCGTCGAGGTTGATGTCACCCTGGTTCTCGATGTCGATCGAGCCGGCCGACGAGGTCAGATAGCGATAGCTGCCGACATTGATGGTAACGGTCTGGTCGTTCAGATAGACACCACCGGCCGCGTTGATCCCCACCGAATTGGCGATCACGCTGTCGTTGTTGCCAGCGATGCCTCCGGCATCGACGGTCAAGTCGCCGGTGGTGTCGATCTTGAAGAAGATGTCGGCGTTGCCGGTGAGGTTGATGTCGCCGCCGTTGCTCGAGCTCGCCCAGATGATCGCATTGCCGGTGCTGTCGAGCGTGATGTTGCCGCGGGCAGTGGCAGTGACCTTGTTGGCCGAGATGGTGCCGCTGGGGCCGTGCCCGATCGTGCCGCTGGCCGCGGTGAGCGTCGCGTCGCCGCCATTGGTGTTGAGCAGGCCGGCGACAGTGAGATTGCCATCGGTGTCGATCGCGAAATTGCCGTTGGTGGTGACGGTGCCGAGCTGGATGTTGCCGCCCGCGACCAGATTGGCATTGGTCGCCGAGACGTTGAGCAGGCCGCCCGAGATCATCAGCCCGCCATTGGTGGTGATCGCCCCGCCCGAAGTGAGCGAGAGCGCGCCGGCTGCACGGACCTGGCCAGTAAGGTCGAAGGCATCGCTATCGACGATGGTGACGTTGCCGCCGGTGCTGCGGATCGCGCCCAGATGATCGATGTCGTTGCCGGCCCGATCGAGTGCGATGTCGCCCACCGCGCTGGCTTTCAGCGTGCCGGCCTCGAAGCGGTTGCTGAAGCTGGTCTGGCTGATCCCGCCCGTGTCCGATGTCAGCGTGACCGTGCCGCCCGGCGCTTCGATCTGATAGTCGAGCACGATCGCGCCGACATTGCGCAACGTGATGTCGTGGCCGGTGCCGCTGTCGTACTGATCGGTGTCGAGCCGCCCGACCACGTCGATCTGGTTGGCCCCGGTCAGCGAGATATTGCCGTTGGTGATGACGTTGAGTCGAGCAGCATTGATGATGCCGCCGCTCTGGCTGAGCCCGCCATTGCCGTAGAGGCTGACGTTCTGACCGGTGACGTTGCCGGTCAGCTCCATGCTGCCATTGTAGGTGGTCAGCAGGATGGACTGGCCGGCAGTGATGGTACCAAGCGAGGCGATCGTACCGTCGAGGCTGATGGAACCTGCCGCACTCGCGGTCAGGCGCGACGTGGCGATACCGGCGTTGGTGCTGAGAATGTTCCCGGTATCGGAGATCAGGGTGAGCGCGCCACCCGTCAGATATCCTCCGGTCCCCCCGAGGATCGGGCTGAGATCGATGTTGCCGAGGTTGCGCAGCGTCAGGTCGCCGCCCACCGCAAGGTCAGTGAGGGTAGTGAAGTTGTTGGCCCCGCCCAGCGTCGTGGTACCGCCGCTGGTCAGCGACAGGCTGGTGGCGTGCAGCGTGGCGCCGGTGCCCTGGCTGATCGTGGTACCGGCAGTGAGCGCCATCGTGTCGGCGGTGAGCGTCGTGCCCGCGTTCTGGGTGATCGCACCGCTGGTCGAGGTCAGCGCCAGGCTGTTGCCGGCCGCATTGATCGACTGGCTGATATTGAGGTCGCCGCCATTGGTGAAGGCGATCGCCCCGCCCGCGCTCAGCGTGCCGAGATTGGCGACGGCGTTGTTGCCCGTCGCGCTGATCCCGGCGGTCGCCGACAGGTTCAGCGTATCGGCGGTGATCACGCCGCCGGTCTGGTTGATCGCGCCGACCGCGTCGGAGATCGACACCGTCTGCCCTGCCGCGCTGATGTTGCCGGTCAGCTGGGTGCCGGAATAGGAGGCGTTGGCAATGCGGATGCCGCCGCTCGTCGTGTTGGTGAGGGTCCCGAGATTGAGGATGCTGCTCGGGCCGAAATAGCCACCCGACAGGTTGATGCCAGTGACGGCGCTCAGGTTGAGCGTGTTGTACACAGTGACATAGCTCGACCCGCCCTGGGTGATCGCGCCGCCCGAGGTCAGCGAGATCGTGTCGCCCGTGAGGCCCTGTATAATGGCGAGGTCGCCCACGGTGTTGATCGTGACGCTGGTGACGCCTTGCGTCTGGAGCAGGTTCGCGAACTGGTTCGCCCGGGTGAAGGTGACCGTGCCGCCCTGCGCCCCGAAAGCGCCGGCGCTGACGATGCCCGCGCTCTGCGTGATCGCGCCGTTGTTGCCGGCACGCAATATGATGCCCCCGATGGCGCTGGCGGTGAGGTCACCCGCCACGTCGAAGCCGTCGGCGTCCTGATACTGGGTGTCGCCGGCAAGGTTCGTGATCCCGCCGATCGTCGCGACATTGTTGTTGGTGCTGTTCAGCTCGGTATAGCCAGCGGCGTTCAGATAGAGCTGGTTCGCGCGGAGGTAGATGCTGGCGCCGGTGTTCTGGGTGATGCCGCCGGTGTTCGACGTCAGCCGGAGCGTGCCGCCCGTGGCGTCGACCCGGCCGTTGAGAATGATGGCGCCGTCGTTGCGGAAGGTGATGTTGTGGCCGCTGGTGAACAGGTTGGCGTTGAGCCCGCCCACCGTGGTGATCGCGTTCGCCTGGTCGAGCGTGATGTTGTTGTTGGCGGTGGCGTAGAGCGTGCCGGCGGTGATCCTGGTGCCGGCGTTCTGGGTGATGCCGCCATTCATCGCGAGCAGCGTCACATTCGTGGCGGTGATGTCGCCGGTCAGGGTGAATCCGGGAAGATCGGTGCCGATCTCGATATCGCCGCCCGCCTTCAACGTGCCGAGCGAGCCGATCAGATGACCGCCGCCGCCGAGCAGGATCGACCCGTTCAGCGCCGTGGCGGTTAGCTTCGAGGTGGTGACGACATTGCCGGCAGAGATGTCGCCGGTGTCCGAGGTCACGGTCAGCGCGCCGACCACCGTGGCGCCGCCGCCGGTCGTCGGATCGAGATCGATGCTGCCCAGGTTACGCAGCGTCAGGTCGCCGCCCACCGAGAGGTCAGCGATGCTGGTGAAGGCGTTGGCCTCGCCCAGCGCCACATTGCCGCTGCTGGTGATCGACAGCGCGCCACCGTCAAGCGTCGCGCCGCTGGCCTGGGTGATAGCAGAGGCGCCGCTCAGCTTGACGATGTCGCCGGTGATCGTGCCCGAATTCTGCAGGATGCTCCCGCCTGACCTCAGGCTGACGGTGTTGCCCGCGCCGCCTGCGGTGACGTCACCGTCGAGATTGATGTCGCCGGCGATGTCGATGCTGACCAGGCCGTCATCCGCGGCGAGGTGGCTGAAGCTGCCGATATCGACCGTGACGCCCGTGTTGGCCAGGCTGATCCCGGTACCCGCGGTGATCGACACCGTGTTCGCGACCACGTCACCGCTATTATAGGCCTGCCCGCCGGCATCGACGGTGAGTGCGCCGTTGGTGACGGCCTGGAAACCGACGTCATTATTGCCGCTGAGATGGATGGCACCGCCGCCACTCGAGTTCGCCCAGAAATTGGCGTAGCCGGAGCCGACAAGCGAGATCGCCCCGGTGGCGTCCGCCATCGTCAACCAGGCCGAGATCGTGCCGCCATTGCTGGTGATCGAGCCGTTGGACGTGGACAGGATCAGGTTGCTGGCGCCGGTCGCGATCGCGCCGGTCAGCTCGATATCGCCGTTGCTGCCCAGGTAGAAATTACCACCGCCGGTGCTCACTGCGCCCAGCTTGATGTTGCCGGCCCCGGTCAGCGATGCGCCGCCGGCGGCGGTTACCGCCAGCGTGCCGCCGAGCGAAAGTGCGCCCGAATTGGCTTCGATCGCCCCGTCGGACCTGAGGGTGATGTTGCCCGCCGCCGCGCTGATATCGCCATCGATGGTGAAGCCATTGTCTTCTCTAAGGCTGATATTGCCCGTCGCGCTCGTCAGGCCGGTGACGCTGCCGACGTTGTTCGCGTAAGTCGCATCGTCGAGGATGATGTCGCCATGCGCCTGGACGTTCAGCGTGTCGGCGGTGAAGCCGCCATACACCCCAACGTACCCCTCGTCCGAGATCAGCTTGAGCGTGTGGGCGTTAACGAGCCACATGTTGGGAGTACCAGTATCAACGTACAGATCGCCGACCGAGCGTATCGTGACGTTGGCGTTGGTGCCCCAGCTGAAATAGGGGAAACCGCCGAACTGGTTCGCGCCGGTTAACAGCAGGTCGGTACCGGCAAGTGCCTCAAAAATAGCATTGCTTGCCTGAACGCTCGCGCCGCTGTCCTGGTTGATCGCGTAGGTGGCGCGGAGTGAAATGTCGGCGCCGAAGATCGTGCCGGCGGCCTGGGTCAGCGTGCCGTTCGGCGCGACCAGCTCCACCCGACCGACGTCCGCTCGGCCGACGTCCCCGTCGACCGTGAAGTCGCCGTTGTTATAGACAGAGACGTTCGTGCCGATCAGCCGATGATAGGTGTCGACAGCGACCGTGTTGCCATTGCTGCCGATCTGGATGTCGCCAGCGGCCTCGGCGGTCAGCGAACTGGCGGTGAGGCCGGGGCCCACGACGACATTGCCACTCTCGCCATACAGGCTGACATTGCCGAGCGCGCCGTGGAGGTAGAGTTTCATCGCGTCGCCGCGAATCCGCACGGCGCTGCCGTTGCCGCTGGTGACGTCCGAAACAAGGCTCTGGTCGCCCAGATGGTTGCCCGTCTGGTTCAGGTCGATCCCGGTGACGGCATTGAGGGTGAAGCTGGTCCCCAGGCTGATCGTGCCGCTGGTCTGCCGGATCGCGCCGCCGCGCGAAGTGAGCGACAGAGCGTTGCCCGCCTGGATAACGCCGCCGAGGACGAGGTTGCCGTCCATCGCGAGCGTGATGTTGCCGCCCGCGCTCAGATCCCCGAACTCGGTGTAGCCGCCGTCGGAGCTGAGGTTGATCGCGCCGCCGGCGGTCACGAACAGCCCGCCGGAGTTCAGTGCGTTCGTGCCCGAAGACGTCGCATCGCCCCCGACGGTGAACCGCGCGAGCGAGAAGGTGTTCACCTTGAAGTCGAGATTGCCCGTCGCGTTGACCGTGACGCGCTCGCCATCGGCGGAATTGGCGGTGAGGCTGGTGAAGCTGTTGGCCCCGCCCAGGTCGATCTCGCCAGCGGCATTGGCGACGACGGCGCCGCCGCCGGAGATGAAGCCACCCGTCTCGCGGATCGCGCCGGTGTCCGCGGTGAGCGAGAGCTGGTCGCCGAGAATCATCCCGAACTCGTTCGACAGCGTGATGCCGCCGGTCGCGTGGACCGTCACCGCGCCGTTGGACTGCCCGCTGCCGAGATTGGCGTCGCCATTGACCTTGAAGGAGCCGCCGCCGCCCAGGAACAGCTCAAGGCTGGACGCCGTGATCGAGCCGGTGGTGGTATCCATGAAGCCGCGCGCGCCGAGCGTGACCTTGCCGGGCGCGCTGATCGCGCCGGTGAGGATGACTCCGTCCTCGTCGCCGAGATAGGTGAGGTCGCCGGTATCGGTGCTGAGCGCCCCCAGCTTGTCGACTTTGTTCACGTCGAACGAGTGGAAGTCGATGCCGGTCTGTGCGCTGGCGGTGAGCGTGTCCGCCGTGATCACGCCGGCGTACTGCTTGACGTCGGTATTGTCGCTGTGAAGATTGACGACGGCGCCGGCCTGGCCGACATCGCCGCGCAGCATCACGTTGTCGGACGCGACGAAGTCCACCTTGGGACCCGTGATCGATCCGCCGAACGTGCCGATGTATCCCGCCCCGATACCGGAAAGCGGTGCCGCCGCCGCTGCGCCGTTCACGATGTCGTGATTCGCGCTGAGCACGATCGCGCCGGTCTCGTCGGTCGCGACCGTGTTGGCGCTGATCGTGCCGGTGTTCATGATGCCGGCCACCAGGCCCGACTTCGAGACCGCCGCGACGAACACGCGGTTGCCGCTGATATCGCCGGCCAGCGAGATCGCATCGGAAGCGGAGGTGCCGGCGCCGTCCGCCACCTCGAAGCTCAGCAGATCCATGTCGTCGGTCGAGGTCGGCCGGAAGCTGATCTGGTATTTGCTGGCCGAACCGACGAGCACATTGCCGCCGTCCTGCGCCGAGATGCTCGATCCCGCTTCGGTGGTGACCACCGGCGCCACCAGCGCGATCGCGCCGCCATGGCTGGCGATCTGGGCGCCGTTCTGCACGGTGATGTTGCCGGTCCCCGCCCCGGTGAAGCCGAAGCTGGTCGAGGTGCCGTCCAGGAATCCGCCCGCGCTGCTGTCGGTCGCGCGGTCGATCGCCGCGGTGGTGACGAGCAGGCCGCCGGTGCTGATCCGGGCATTGGCGCCGATCACCACACCATTGGCGTTGTAGATCCAGATATTGCCGCCGGTCGGACCGCCCGCGCCGATCGTGCCGTTCAGATTGCCGTTGATCGTGCTGCCCGCGCCGCTCACCCGGTTGAGCACGATGTCGCTGCGATTGGCGAAGACGAAGTTCGCCGTATCGCCCGAATTGATGTCGAACTTGTCCCAGTCGATCACCGTGCGCGTGGCGCCCGCTCCCATCGTCACCGTGGTGGTGTTGGGGAGCGACTGGTCGATCACCGGCCCGGCGCCGTTGCTCTGCGCGGGCGTGCCGCCCTGGACGAGCTGGGCCTGCGCGGGCGCGGCCCAGACCGCGGCGAGCGCGAGCGCGCCGAAGGCCGAGGTGGTGAGCAGGCGGCGATTGGGGCGGCGGCGGAGAGCGGACATGATCTGAACCCTCAGAAGATCGAGGCGGTGAGGCTGACGAGGATGCGGTCGCCCGGCTTGGGCGCATTGGGCGCCACCCGGTCGAACGGATGCGCCCAGGCGGCGTCGAGCGAGAGCCACGGGCCGATCTGGGCGCGGATGCCGTAGCCGGCGGAGCGCAGCGTGGTCCGGTCGGCACCCGGCCCGATATTGGTCAGCCGGACGGCGTCGAGGAACGCATAGGGGCGGAACACCGATCGCTTGGCGAACTGGAAGGGCGCGGTGCTGATCTCCAGCGTCGAGCCCAGCGCCCGGTCGCCCGAGGCGGCCGAGGGGTCGTAGCCCCGGCCGATCGAGAGGGTGCCGGCCGAGAACTCCTCATAGGAGAGCAGGGGCGTGTTCGTGTACTGCCAGCTGGTCGAGACGCTGGCGGTCACCGGGCCGAACAGCCGCCCGCCGACCGACATGTCGGCGCGGAACACCGTCGCGTCCGGTCGCCCGCCGAAGCGCGAGGCCAGCCGGTTGCCAAAGGGCGTGGCGCCCAGGCCGTTGACGCCCCTGCGCAGCTCGATCGATCCGGTCGCCACCACCGAATGGGCGGCCAGCTCGCGCGGCGCGACGAAGCCGTCGAGCTTGGCGAAGAACACGCGCAGCTTGTCGTTGGTCAGCGTGGCGATGCCGCCGCCGAAATCGACCTTCTGGTCGATCCATTCCAGGCCACCCGACAGGTTGAGATTGTAGCGGCGGTGGCGGAGCAGCGGATAGCTGAGCCGGGCATTGCCGGCAAAACTGTTGCCGAGCAGGTCGAGCGGCTTGAGCGCTGCGCCCGGGCGGGTCCGCGCGAGCGATCCGGACAGGTCGAGCTGCAGCCCCTCCCCGCCCAGCTTCACGCTCTCGGTCAGCTGGATGACGCGCTGCTCGGGCCTCGTGATCGTGCCATAGCCGACGATCGTGGTGCGCTCGCCGAGCGGCGTGAAGCTGTTGTAGTCGACTCGCGCGGTGGCCAGGTCGCGGCCGATCGATTCCGATCCGTAGTTGTTCGCCGCGAAGCTGGCGGTGACCGGGGTGCGCGAAACCTCGATGTTCAGGTCGACCGCGCCTTGGCCGCCGGGCGCCTGCTTGAGCGAGGCCTGGACGATCACGCCGGGAACGTCCGAGGCGAGCAGCAGGTAGCGCTGCGCGACATTCAGGTCGAACGGCGTCATGCCCTTCAGCTTGTCGAGATAGCGCTCGACCTGGCGCTGCGCGGGGCCGACATCGCCATGATAGTTTACCGAGGTGACGTGTGCCTCGGTGACCGAGAGGACCAGCTTGCCGTCGGCGATGCGCTGCTGCGGGATCTCCACTGCGGCGAGCACGCCCCGGCGCAGATAGAGCGTCGCCACCCGATCGCGGATGGTGCAGATCGTGGCGATCGGCACTTCGCGGCCGATCAGGTCGGCATAGGCGAGGCGCAGCCTGTCGTCGGACAAGGCGAGCTTGCCGTTGGTGCCCTGGAATTCGACGCCGGTGAGCGTGACCTTCAGATCGCTGCCCGCGAAGGGACACGGGCCCGCCTCCATGTCGCGGAACAGCTCGCCGCGCGGCGCGGCGGGGACCGCGGATTGCTGGGCCGGGTTGAGCTGCTGGCGCGAAGGCAGCACCTGCGCGGCCGCGGGCGTGGCGAGCGCCGTGCCCGCGAGAAACGAGAACAGCGCAAGCGTCTTCCGCCCGCTGGAGCGGTGGTGCACGGCAACCTTCGGCATCGATCGGCCTTTTTTTGTCTGGAACGAAGAAACTGGAAGGCCGCCCCGCCCCACGACCCGGGCGAGCGATCCTGCATCCGTAATGTACCGGAGGCGGCTTTTTCCGTCTGTCGCTACTAATAGTGACAGCGACGGAACGACGTTACGGAAGCCGTCACTATCCGGCCCAGAACCCCGCCCGGCGGCTAAGCCACGGCGGGAAAACCCCTTTTCCATCGACGCAATCCCCCTCCGCGATCGTGCGCGCACGATCCCGAGGCTGGTTGCCTAGGAAGGCCCGGCGGGAGCGAATAGCTCCCATATGGGGGTATTATCCGTGTGGCTTCGCGCGCCGCTCAGACAGGCCGGATGGTCGGCACCGACATGGCGAGGCGGACCAGGTCCATCTGGCGATGGCAGCCGGTCTTGGCCTGGATGGTCTTGAGCCGGGTGCGCGCCGTCGAAAGCTGGATGCCCAGCTTCTCCGCCGCTTCGTTCAGCGGCACGCCGGCGATCACCGCATCGGCCAGCTTCTCCTCCGCCGGCGACAGGCCGTAGCGCCGCGCGATCCAGGCGACCGCGCCGGGCGGCGTGTCGTCGGGATCGGAGATGACCAGCAGCACCTGCCCCGGCAGGCTCGGCAGCCCGAATTCGGCGGCGCTGGCGATCGGCCAGACCATCGCGTGGAGCGCCGCCCCGTCCAGGCGTCGCGGCAGCATCACCCCGGACAAGTCCCCCGCTCCCTCGATCGGCGAATCCGCCCCCGCCCGGCAGCTGGCGAACGCGTCCTCCAGCGCGCGGCTGCACTTGTCGTCGAAGCTGCGCGGCTGGCCGAAGCGGTTGAGCCGCACGCCCTCGCCCCGCGCGACCAGCGCCTCCGCCTTGCGGTTCATCGTCATCACCCGGCCCTCGCGGTCGAGCACGAAGGCGGCGTGCATCCAGCCGTCGAACACCGTGCGCGAGGCCATGCCCGCCGAGCACATGTCCATCAGCGTACGCCGCAGCTTGAACGCCCGGGCGAAATGCGGGGCGAGCAGGTGGAGCATCTGCATCTGGTGCTCGCGCCGCGCCACGTCGTTCCAGCGATCGGCGAAGGAGAAGGAGGCCCAGCCGCCCGGTTCGCGCTCGAGCACCATGCCGGTGCCGTGGCGGCCGATCCCGTGGGGGCGCATGAAGTCGTTGTAGTGCTCGGTGCGGTACAGCTCCTCGTCGCGGATGATCGCCTCGGTCCGCACCGGCCGGCCGACCTGGTTGCGCGGGACGAAATCGACATAGGGGCTGGTGGAGAAGTGATGGGCCTTATAGTCGCGCAGCGCGGCGTCGGAGTAGTTCGCGACCACGTTGAGCGCCGCCGCGGGGACGGTGGTCTCGTGGCTGAACAGCGCGACGGTCATCTCGGGATAGACTGACTCGATCCGATCGACGAACAGCTGCCACAGGCGTGCATCGAGCGCGGCCTCGTAGATGCTGCCGACCAGCTCTGCCACCAACATCGGGGTCAAGGGTTCCGGGCTTGGCATGGCGCGACTCGTTGTTTGCCGGACCTGGGTAATGCGCAATTAACCCAGCCCCGGCTCCGGAACAAATTGTAACGAGCCCGAAATATTGCGTATGTCGCTATTTCTAGGGACAAGCTCGGGGCCTGAGCGATGGTAAAAGCGCAAAAGCCGGGTGCAACCACGCGCCCATCTGATCGCCGCGCACCGGGGCGCGGACCGCTCCAGGATGTCCGAATGGCCGATTCCGCTCCCTCCCAGCTCAAGGTCGCGCTGGTCGAGGACGACATCGCCTTCCAGAACAGCTTCGCCGCGGCGGTGCGCAGCTCGGCGGACATCCAGCTCATCGGCATGGCGCACAATGTCGCCCAGGCGAAGAAGATGCTGGCCGGCGATCCGCTCGACGTGCTGGTGGTCGATCTCGGCCTGCCCGACGGATCGGGCATCGACGTGATCCGCGCCGCCCATGCCGCCTGGCCCGATTGCGGGATCATGGTCAGCACCACCTTCGCCGACGAGAAGCACGTCATCGCCTCGATCGAGGCGGGCGCGGCGGGCTATCTGCTCAAGGACAGCTCGGCCGAGAAGATCGCCGACGAGATCCGCGCGCTCCATGCCGGGGGCAGCCCGATCAGCCCGCGCATCGCCCGCCAGATCCTGCTGCGCTTCCGTCCCGCCGAGCCGGTACCCACTGCGGCGGCGATCGCGACCGCCCCGCCCATGGCGACGCCGCTCTCCCCGCGCGAGCGCGAGGCGCTGGAGCTGATCACCAAGGGCTTCAGCTATGACGAGATCGCGGAGCTGATGCAGGTCTCGCGCAACACGGTGATGACCTTCGTGCGCCGCATCTACCAGAAGCTCGAGGTCACCTCGAAGGCCGAAGCCATCTTCGAGGCCCGCAACCATGGTATCCTCTAGGACCCTGCGGGCCACCCTCTTCTATTCCGGGCTGGCGCTGCTCTTCCTGCTCGCCTGTTATTACGGGTCGCGTCCCCAGGGCATCCACCTGACCAGCGCCGAGCTGCTGGTGCAGGACACGCTGGGCTATCCCCCGCCCCCGCGCAGCCAGGACTGGCGCGCGCTGCAGGGCCAGTGGCAACAGGTCGCCCTGCCCCACGCCCCGCGCCCCAAGATGGTGCCGGGCGCCGGCGATGGCGGAAAGCTGCCCACCCGGACGAGCTGGTATCGCTTCGCCCTCGGCCCCCAGCACGCCGCGCCGCCCCATTCCTATATCTACATCCCGCGCTGGAAGACCGATGGCGAGCTGGCCATCTATATCGATGGGCGGCTCTTCTATCAGACCCATGCCAATCTCCAGTGGAACGGCTCGAACCGGCCGCTCTGGATCCCGCTTGAGGAGGCCGCGGAGAGCACCCCGCCCAGGGACATACTGGTCCGCATCCGCCATGTCCGCGGCATCGGCGGCGCGCTCTCCACGGTCTGGATCGGCGACTATCGCCAGCTCGGCGCCGCCTATTACATGCGCGCCTTCTTCCAGGCCGAGCTGCCGTACATCAGCTCGGCGCTGTTCCTCGCGACCGGGGTGTTCGCCTTCCTGATCTGGCTGCGGGCACGCAGCGAGTCGCTCTATCTGCTCTACGCCGTGATGACGGTGGTGACGTTCCTGCGCGTCATGCACGCCTATATGGGCGCGGACCGGCTGCCGGTCTCCGACGCCTGGTTCGGCTGGATCACGGTCAATTCGGTCGGCTGGGCGGTGCTGGTCACCCACCTGTTCCTCACCGCGCTGCACCACCACCACGTCCGGGTGCTGACCTGGATCATCACCCTGATGTGCATCGGCTTTGGCGGGATCACCCTGCCGCTGTTCGAGGGCACGACCGATGCGACGATCATCTCGCCGCTGATGTACGTCACCATGGTGGCGGTCGGTTCGGTCACCTTCGCGCTGCACATCCACTGGAGCCGCCGCGCCGGCACGCTGGAAGGCGCCGGCCTCGCGATCTGCGGCCTGCTCTCCTTCATCCTGGGCGCGCGCGACATGCTGCTCCAGAACAACATCATCAACATCGAAAGCCTGTTCGTCTCCTTCTACGCGCAGATCTCGCTGATCGTGGTGTTCTGCCAGATCATGCTGAGCCGCTATCTCAAGGCGATGAAGGCCGTGGCCGAATCCAACGTCGTGCTCGCGAGCAGCCTCGCCGAACGCGAGGCCGAGCTCACCGCCAGCCACCAGAAGCTGCGCGAGATCGAGCGGCGCGAAGTGCTCCACCAGGAGCGCCAGCGGCTGATGCAGGACATGCATGACGGGCTCGGCTCGTCGCTGGTCAGCACGCTGCGCATGGTCGAGCACGGCCATATCGACGAGGCCGACATCGCCCAGCTGCTCAAGGGCTGCATCGACGATCTCAAGCTCACCATCGATTCGATGGAGCCGGTCGAGACCGATCTGCTGCTGCTGCTCGGCACGCTGCGCTTCCGCCTCCAGCCCCGGCTCGAATCGACCGGCATCCGCCTGCGCTGGGACGTCCGCGACGTGCCGCCGCTCGGCTGGCTCGACCAGCGCCACTCGCTCCACATCCTGCGCATCCTGCAGGAGGCGTTCACCAACGTCATCAAGCATGCCGGCGCGACCGAGATCACCGTCACCACCGGGGTGCGCGACGGATGCGTGGGCGTGGGCGTGGCGGACAATGGCAAGGGCTTCGACGTCGCCGCCACCGGCCCCGGCCGCGGCCTAGGCAACCAGGCCCGCCGCGCCGAGGTGATCGGCGGGCGGGTGGAGATGGAATCGGGCCCGGCGGGCACCCGCTTCACCCTGCTGCTGCCGGTGGAGGGAACCGCGGTCCGCTGACCCCGGCCTGGCCTAGGACGCCACCCGGTAAAGATGTGCGACGTTGACGCCCTGCGGCATGGCCACCCTCCGCTTCAGCTCGTCCACATCCTTCCATTCGCGTCCGTTGAACACCTGCACCGCCTCCGAGACGGTCTGCGCGCCGCAGCTCGGGCATCCCAGCACGCGCGTCACCATGCTGAAATCGCCCCCTTCCGCCTTGCCCCCGGGGAAAGAGCGCCCGACATGTGCCGCGAACTCCGGGCTGTCGACCGGATGGACGAACTCCCCGTCATAATAGTCGGCCAGCTCTTCATTGCCTCCGAAGCGATCCTTCTTGGTGACGAGGGTCTTGAGGTAGCGGCTGCACGGCGCGCAGGTCGGCTGCGCCTTCAAGACGAGATAGACCGCACCGCCGCCGACCATGAAGCCCAGGAACTGGAGCAGTGCCAGCCAATAGCCGAGCGTTCCCACCTCACCGGTGTCGATGACGCCGCTGCGTCCCCAGCGCATGTGCGTCTTGGTCAGGATCAGATCGAGATAGGTGCCGAACGACACGAGGTCGCTGGCATATTCCTGATTGTCCAGAACCATCGTGCGATATTCGAGATAGTAGATCAGTGCCTGGGTCAGCGCCGCGATCACCACCATCTGGACCAGCAGCACCGCGCTCGGGCGCTGATGAAGTGCCTTGGCGGCGAAATAATATCCGGATGCGGCCGCGAAGCCGCACAGGCCGGCCCCGCCCGGCACCACCACCCAGAACATCATGGTAAACAGATTGAGTTTGATCAGGTGATCGATCACGGTCACCCCGATCGCCGTCAGCACCGATGTGACCAGCCCCGCGAGCGCCACCAGGCTCCCGCTCGCCATTTTTTGCATTTCCCGCCCCCTTGCAGCCCCTTGGCAGGGGTTCTCGCCACAGTTGCCGGCAAGCGCAATCCCGATCGTTTCGGGTACGGGGCATTTGCGGGACAGGGCTCAGGCCCGCTCGAGTTCGTCGCCGAGCGAATCATCCAGCCCCAAAACGAAAAAAGCCCGCATTTCTGCGGGCTTCTTCGAGAGGAATGGTGGAGCCGAGGGGGATCGAACCCCTGACCTTCGCAATGCCATTGCGACGCTCTCCCAGCTGAGCTACGGCCCCATTTCCTCGGGAGACGGGCCCTCTAGATGGGCCCTTCCGGTCTGGCAAGGGCCTTTTTTCGACCCTCGCCATTTTCCCGCAAATTACTGCTCTTCGTCGTCGCCGCCGGTCTCGACGCCCAGGTCGTCGTCGCCGCCCAGATCGACGTCGTCGTCGGCCGAGGGCTCTTCGTCCTCGCCGATGTCCAGATCCTCGTCGCCGAGATCACCGTCCTCGTTCTCGGGCTTCTCGCCGTCCTTCTTGACCATCTCGAAGGGAAGCGGCTGCTTCGACTTCAGGATGGGCTCCGGATCCCATGCGAAGCCGCAGCTGATGCAGGTGACGGGTTCGTCCTTGGTCAGATCATAGAAGCGCGTACCGCACTTCGGGCACGCGCGCTTGGTGCCCCATTCCGGCTTCACCATGTGTTGCCTCTTCGCCTTTCAAAATCTCGGATTTCGGGATGTTGTCCCGGAAAGTGGGGCGCGCCTTGCCATGCCGCAAGGGCGCTGTCAAAGCCGCGCGTTATGTCCACTGCCACGCCCCGCCCGCTCGCCGTCTCCTCCCGTGGTCCGCTGAAGGGCCGAGTCACCGTTCCCGGCGACAAGTCGATCAGCCATCGCTCGCTGATGTTTTCGGCACTTGCAGTTGGGGAAAGCAGGATCGAGGGCCTGCTCGAGGGCGAGGACGTGCTCGCCACCGCCGCCGCGATGCGCGCGATGGGCGCGACGATCACACGCAGCGACGATGGCGTGTGGACCGTCAGCGGCGTCGGCGTCGGCGGCCTGCTCCAGCCCGAGACTGCGCTCGACATGGGCAATTCGGGCACCTCGACCCGCCTGCTGATGGGCCTGGTCGCCAGCCATCCGATCACCGTGACCTTCACCGGCGACGCGTCGCTTTCCAGCCGCCCGATGGGCCGCGCGATCGAACCGCTCAGCCAGATGGGCGCCGAGTTCACGTCGAGCCCGGGCGGCCGGCTCCCCCTGATGCTCAAGGGCATCAGCCCGGCGGTGCCGATCACCTACACGCTCCCGGTCGCCTCGGCGCAGGTCAAGTCGGCGGTGCTGCTCGCCGGGCTCAACACCCCGGGCATCACCCGCGTGATCGAGCCGGTGCCGACTCGCGACCATAGCGAGCGCATGCTCAAGGGCTTCGGCGCCGAACTGACCGTCGAGGACAGCCCCGAGGGCAAGATCATCTCGATCCGGGGCGAGGCCGAGCTCAAGCCCCAGCACATCATCGTGCCGGGCGACCCCTCCTCGGCCGGTTTCTGGATGGTCGCCGCGTCGATCGTGCCGGGCTCGGACATCACCATCGCCAATGTCTGCATGAACCCCACCCGCACCGGCCTGATCCAGGCGCTGCGGATGATGGGCGCGTCGATCGAGGCGGTCGATTCGCGCGAAGTCGGCGGCGAGCCGGTCGCCGACCTGCGCGTCTGCCACGCGCCGCTCAAGGCGATCGAAGTTCCGCCCGAGCTCGCGCCGAGCATGATCGACGAATATCCGATCCTGTTCGTCGCCGCCTCGGTTGCCGAGGGCCGCACCGTGGCGCGCGGCGCGCACGAGCTGCGCGTCAAGGAATCGGACCGGATCGCGACGATGCGCGCCGCGCTCGAAGCCAATGGCGTGGTGCTCGAGGAGTTCGACGACGGCCTGGCGATCACCGGCACCGGCGGCGCGCCGATCCCGGGTGGCGGCGCCGCGGTCTCCAAGCTCGACCACCGCATCGCGATGAGCATGACCGTCGCCGGCCTCGCCGCCGCCGCGCCGATCGCGATCGACGACGTCGCACCGGTCCAGACCAGCTACCCCACCTTCTTCACCGTATTGGACAGCCTGACCGCATGACGCCGATCGGCCGCCGCGCTTTCCTCGGCGGCCTCGCCGCCGGCGCCATCGCCCTGCCTGCCTGGGCGCGAATTGCCGGCCGCGACATCCGGTTCGCGCCCGACAGAGAGCTGATGGTCCCGGTCGAGGGCGGCAGCGTCTATGTGCGGGTCAATGGCGACCTCAAGGGCAAGCTTCCGCCACTGATCTATGCGCATGGCGGCCCGGGCGGCGATCATTCGGGCCTGCTGCCCCTGACCGCGCTGGCCCAGGAGCGCGCGGTGATCCTGTGGGACCAGCTCGACAGCGGCCGTTCGGACGCGCCGCTCGATCCGAAGAACTGGAAGGTCTCGCGCTTCGTCGACGAGATCGACCGGATTCGCGACGCGCTCGGCGTCACCCGCTGGCATGTCGGCGGCGGCAGCTGGGGCGGCACGCTGGCGATCGAATATGGCGCGCGGCGCCGGCCCGATACCGCCAGCCTGATCGTCCAGTCCCCGCTCGTCTCGACGAAGAGCTGGCTCGCCGATGCCAATCTGCTGCGCTCGCAGATGCCTGCCGAGGCGCGCACCACGCTGGAAAAGTGCGACACCGCTGCCCCGCCGCCGGCGGAGACCTGCGAGGCGGCGACCTGGGATTTCTACCGCCGCCACGTGATCCGCTCGCAGCGTGCCGACGGCGTGGCCGAATATCGCGCCCGCGCGCCGCGCGATGCCGGCGACACGCTTTACAACCAGATGTGGGGCAAGGCCGAGTTCGTCTCGACCGGTACACTCAAGGACTATGACGGCGAGCCGCTGCTCGCGAAGCTGGATGGGCCGAAGACCCTGTTCGTCTGCGGCGAATATGACGAGGCCCGCCCCGAGACCGTCGCGAAGTTCGCCGCGCGCGTGCCCGGCGCGACCTTCAGGGAAGTCATGGGATCGGCCCATTCGATCCTGTCCGACCAGCCCGGTGCTTATCTCGCCCTGCTGCGCGACTGGATGGCGCGCCACGACGCCGTTTGAACACGGAATTATCTTGCGAATCGCTTGACGCCGCGCCCGCGTGCCGCGAACGCTCAAGCATATGATCATCGCAGTCGACGGACCGGCAGCCTCTGGTAAGGGCACCATCGCGCGCGCCCTCGCGCAGCATTACGGGCTGCCGCATCTCGATACCGGGCTGCTCTATCGCGCCGTCGCCGCCACCGTGCTGCGCGAGGATCTCGATCCGTCGCGCGAAGCCGATGCCGTGTCGGCCTGCAGCTTCGAGGATTATCTGCTCGACGATCCCTGGCTGCGCACCGACGAGGTCGGCAAGGTCGCATCCGTGGTCTCCGCGCACCCGCTGGTCCGCGCGGCCCTGCTCAACCGCCAGAAGAAGTTCGCCCGCCAGGCCGGCGGTGCGGTGCTCGACGGGCGCGACATCGGCACGGTGATCGCGCCGGACGCCGACGTGAAGCTGTTCGTCAAGGCGACCCCGATGATCCGTGCCCAGCGCCGGCATCTCGAACTGCGCAAGAACGGCGTGCTCACCAGCCTCGACAAGGTGCTCGCCGATATCCGCGCCCGCGACGAACGCGATTCGAAGCGGACCGAGGCGCCGATGCTCCAGGCGCCCGACGCGGCGCTGCTCGACACCAGCTTCCTCTCGATCGACGCCGCCGTGCAGCGCGCGATCGCCATCGTCGAGAGCAAGACCAATCCGGCAAGCACACCCGCCTGAGGGCGGATCGTCAGCGCGCCCGTTGTGCGCTATCGGTCGATCTGGAACTCGCCTGCGGTCGGCTCGGTGAAGCCGCGGATGATCTGCAGCATGCCCTCGGTGCCGAACAGCTGGTAAAGCGTGTGCAGCCCCTGGGCGAGATCGCCGCCGAAGCGGATCTGGAAACGGTCCATCCGGCAATCGGTCATGTCGACCGGGCCGCCCGAATAGATCAGCGTCACATTGTTGAAGCTGCAGTTGCGATAGGTGTTGCCGTCGAGCGTGACTTCGACGCCTTCGAAAGTCTGGTTGTCATATTCCATTGCAGTGCCTCGCGACCTTGTCCGAAACCCTGCACGTCGCACCCTGCTCGCCACTCCGCAATGCTTGCGGATAAGGGCCGTTTCCGCTAAGGCGCGCCCGTCCGACGGGCAGTGCCCGCGGAGGAAGGCGCGGAGAGTCTGACTCTCACGCGCCCTTTTCGCTTTCACCGGCGGCTAGTCCTTCCTCCGCTTGCTCCTGCGCGACGGATGCCGCGACCGGCGATCGGCCGCCGCGGCGACTCTGGCCCAAAGACCGTCGGACCCAACCGACTGGCCGGAAAAACATTGTTAGGAACTGAACCTCTTATGGCCACTACGGCAAATCCGAGCCGCGACGATTTCGCGGCCCTCCTCGAACAGACCCTCGGTCAGGCGGACGGCTTCGAAGGCCGCGTCGTGATCGGCACCGTCACCGGCATCGAGAACGACCTCGCGGTCATCGACGTTGGCCTGAAGTCCGAAGGCCGCGTGCCGCTGCGCGAATTCGCTGCGCCGGGCCAGAAGGCTGACCTCAAGGTCGGCGACGAAGTCGAAGTCTATGTCGACCGCGTCGAGAACGCGAACGGCGAAGCGATGCTCAGCCGCGACCGCGCCCGCCGCGAAGCCGCCTGGGACAAGCTCGAGACCGAATTCGCCAAGTCGGCTCGCGTCGAAGGCGTCATCTTCGGCCGCGTCAAGGGCGGCTTCACCGTCGACCTCTCGGGCGCGGTGGCCTTCCTCCCCGGCTCGCAGGTCGACATCCGCCCCGTGCGCGACGTCACCCCGCTGATGGACATCCCGCAGCCCTTCCAGATCCTCAAGATGGACCGCAAGCGCGGCAACATCGTCGTGTCGCGCCGCGCCGTGCTCGAAGAGACCCGCGCCGAGCAGCGTTCGGGCCTCATCCAGAGCCTGGCCGAGGGCCAGATCATCGACGGCGTCGTCAAGAACATCACCGATTACGGTGCGTTCGTTGACCTGGGCGGCATCGACGGCCTGCTGCACGTCACCGACCTGAGCTACAAGCGCGTCAACCACCCGTCGGAGATGCTGAACATCGGCGACACGGTGAAGGTGCAGATCATCCGCATCAACCGCGACACCCAGCGCATCTCGCTCGGCATGAAGCAGCTCGAGAGCGATCCGTGGGATGGCGCCGGCGCCAAGTACCCGGTCGGCGCGAAGCTGTCGGGCCGCGTGACCAACATCACCGAGTACGGTGCGTTCGTCGAGCTGGAGCCGGGCATCGAAGGCCTGGTCCACGTCTCGGAGATGAGCTGGACCAAGAAGAACGTGCACCCGGGCAAGATCGTCTCGACCTCGCAGGAAGTCGAAGTCGTGGTCCTCGAGGTGGACGCCGAGAAGCGCCGCATCTCGCTCGGCCTCAAGCAGGCCCAGGGCAATCCGTGGGAGGCCTTCGCGGCTGCCCATCCGGTCGGCACCGAAGTCGAAGGCGAAGTCAAGAACGCCACCGAGTTCGGCCTGTTCATCGGCCTGGACAACGACGTCGACGGCATGGTCCACATGTCGGACATCGCCTGGGGCATCTCGGGTGAGGACGCGCTCAACCTGCACCGCAAGGGCGAGGTGGTTAAGGCCATCGTTCTCGCCGTCGAGCCGGACAAGGAGCGCATCTCGCTCGGCATGAAGCAGCTCGAGCGTGGCGGCGTTGCCGCTGCGGGTTCGACCGCCTCGGCCGATCGCCTGAACAAGAACCAGGTCGTCACCGTGACCATCCTCGAAGTCCGCGACGCGGGCCTCGAAGTGCAGGTTGGCGAAGACGGCGCGACCGGCTTCATCAAGCGCACCGATCTCGGCCGCGACCGCGACGAGCAGCGTCCGGAGCGTTTCGCCGTCGGCCAGAAGCTCGACGCGATGGTCACCGGCTTCGATCGTTCGAAGAAGCCGACCTTCTCGGTCAAGGCGATGCAGATCGCCGAAGAGAAGCAGGCTGTTGCGCAGTACGGCTCGTCCGATTCGGGCGCGTCGCTGGGCGACATCCTCGGCGAGGCCCTCAAGGCCCGCAGCGAGAAGAACTAAGACATCGGGACGGGGAGCGGCAAAACCGCTCCCCGTTTTCGATTATTCCAGAATATCATAGGTTAATAGCAATCTGCGGGTTGATGCAGGTTGCTGAACGGGGCTAGAGAACCCCAACTGGGATTGGCGCTCGCGCGGAGAAGTCCGCAGACCCGTGCGCGCAAAGGGAGGGTTGCGGATGATCCGCTCGGAACTGGTTCAGTTGCTGGTGCAGGACAATCCGGGCCTTTCGGTCCGCGAGGTCGAGAAGATCGTGTCGGTCTTCTTCGACGAGATCGTCGGGCGCCTGCAGGAAGATGGCCGCGTCGAGCTTCGCGGCTTCGGCGCCTTCTCCACCCGCGCACGCGATGCGCGCACCGGCCGCAACCCGCGCACGGGCGAGACGGTCGAAGTGGACGCCAAGCGCGTCCCCTATTTCAAGCCTGGCAAGGAAATGCGCATCAAGCTCAACGTCTGAGCTGGCGCGCCTCAGGCGCACCGCTTTTCGACGAATGCTTGACCCCGCACCGCGCATGCGCTTGGTGCGCGCCATTCGCATGCGGACGTGGCGGAACCGGTAGACGCCGGAGACTTAAAATCTTCTGCCCCTCGGGGCGTGCGGGTTCGAGTCCCGCCGTCCGCACCATCAAGCCCTTGAATATCCAAGATTCAGAGAGATCGGGACATCCAAGCCGCTTTCGAAGCTGTGCGACTTCCGCGTTCCGGAACCGCGGTCATCCCGTCGTTCCAACCCGCATCATGCGTCGTCGCATCCCATCCGCACGACGTCCCGGCTCGCCTTCAGCGCTGCGTCGCACCACCCAAAAAAGCCGTCACAGAACTCCGCGCCAATCGCGTCGGTTCGGAGTTCGCGGCGAAGTGTGGCAAGTCCTTTGGCCATGCGGGGCGCGTTGCGCGCAACCAGGCTCCTGATATCTTCGCGGACGAGGGGATCGTCCTCTTGCGAAAGCATTTCGAGATCGAGTTGCAACACGTGCATGAACGAATATTGCGCGTGCAGCACCGCCGTCATCGGCCGAAGCATCTCGGTAACGATCGGGCTTTCATAGAGCAGATCCGGCGCATTTGCGACGATCCGGTCGGCCGATTCATTGCCGACGCCCATCATTCGCAGCTTGAGATGTGCGGCCTCGTGGACGATCGCCTGCGCAGCTGCGAGAGGGCAATCGACGGTGAGCGCGATGACACCGGGGCGCGAACCGACCGAATGGCTGGACGAGCATAGCGGTCGCCTGGTTTCCGTGTCGGTAAAGCACTGGATCGTGCGCACGATTGCCGGCCATTGCCGGGACATTGCGGGCCAGCGCGCAACATAGGCGATCGCGCGATCCAATGCAGGCGGTACGCCCTCTACGGGCCCGTAGCGCGGTGCAGGAATGAGCGGATCCTCATTCGACAGCAGAACGCCCCCGGCATACAGGCGATGTGCCTTGTCCGGCAGCACCGCGCGCCCCTGCCCCGATCCCTTCTCCAATTCGAGAAGGATCGCCGTATCATAGCCGTCGGGCTGCGGCTCGCTCATCCGTCGCCAGTCGATCTGCATGCCGCGACTACGCCATCATGACCGCCGGCACGGGACCGGCAAGCAGGCAGGAGACATACCGGGCACGGCCCGCCACCGGCGTGCCTCCGAGAGTTGCCACCATCGCCTCCAGGGTTCCGAAACGGCCCAATGCCCGGTCGGTGGCAATGAACACGGTCGATCGCGCCAGTTTCGCCAGACCTGCGACGATCACGCCCCGCCGATCCTCGGAAAGATCGAGCAGGGGTTCGGGATCGACGAATGCCAGGTCGAAGCTGGCCTGCTCGGCGTCGCGGCGCTCCAGTTCCAGCATCCAGTCGGCCTCGACGATCATCGACCGGTCCTCCCGCAGTCGCGTGCGTGCGCGAGCCGCAAGCGTTACGTCGGCCTCGATCCCGCAGACGCGCAGCGATGGATGACTTTGCAGGAGCAACTCGAGCAACAGGCCTTCGCCGCACGCGGGATGCAGGATCGTTCGGGCTTTGCGGAGCAGTTTCGATTGCTCCCAGACGACCGTGCTCCACCGCGAACGATGTGCGAATGTGCTGGCGAATCCGGCGTACGCGAAATCCTCGCCGGCCGGTGCGGAAACGGCGGCTGCCGGCGAGACCGGCTTCCTGGCCGGAACCGAAGGTCTGGCGAAGATGGACGACAGGCCCGACGGCGCCGCCTCCGGCGTGCCGTTGCCACTTGTCACCGATGGCGCGGCCGTCGAAACCTCCCCCGACTGCCAGGTGAAGCGGAAAGCGCCGGTCTCGACCTCCGCGATGCCGCCTACGAGCGAAGCCCGCACTCGCCATTCCACCATCTGCGCCAGCCAGTCCGCTTCGGCGGTAAAGCCGATCGACGCCATGGTCTCGAGGAATATGCGCGCCATGTCGCCCGATGGTGCGCAATCCGGGCTGCAAGGCAGATGGCGCACCGGACCGAGACCGAGCGCTCCCAGCATCACGCCCGTCGTCAACGGCGTCCCGGCCCAGTTCGACTCGACGAGCAGGCTGGCAAGCGGATCGGCGGTACCGGCGGCAAGCTTGCCGGCCCAAGCCGCCGCGCAGCATGCCGGATAACCGAACCTGCGGGCGGTGTCCGTGGGATCGTTCGCATCGATCGACACGCTGGCGGCATCGCTACCGGGTAGCGACACCATGAGGGGATAGGAAATCTGCGTGAGCAGGTCGGGCGCTGCAGCTCCCGGATCCGGGCGTTCGATCGCGCGCAACACCGGCTTCCCGGCCTTCCACTGCAAATGCGATGCCTTCAGCTGCTCGACGAATGCCGCGAGGCCATCGTACGGGCACCAGACCAGACAGGCGCCGAGCACGCCTGTCGTGACCAGGTGCAGTTCGGTCGCCACCGCCGCGACGGACAGCCTCTCCAGCCGCGGCTCCCAGATTTCCCTGGTCCGTGCGCTGGCAAATGCAAGGCGGCGATGCGTAGCTTCGGTCAGCAAGGTCTCGGGATGCGCGACGGCACATGGCGGCCTGGGCCAGCTTACGCGCGGCTCGCTCATGACGCCGCGCCGGTTTCGCGAAGCGAATGGATGGAGGGATTCGCCCCCAGCGTCCAGGCATCGATCAGCGCCTCTTCGATCGCCAGTCGATCCGGGGCGGCACTAAGCGGCACTTCACCACCCGCTGCAAGTTCCGTCTCGATGTCCTCGAACATCGCGAACCATACGGCGCAGTCGGACGATCGCTTGCGCCAATCCCCCTCGATCGCCGTGCCGGGGCAGTTACCCTTGCACATCAGAAAATATCGGCAGCCGGCGCAGCCGCCTTCGGCCCAGGGCGTACGATAAAGGCTGACCTGGCGCTCGTACCCCGCGTGCCGAGCCTTCAGATAGCCGACGCCGTCCTTGTTGGTCCGGCCGCAATTCCCCAGTGAGCCATCGCCTTCGACACCCACCACGGCCTGCGTGGCATAGGGATCGCACGCATGGAAAATGCACGACACCTCGCGATCGTCGCCGAGCAGCATCGCCCGCATTTCGCCGAACAGGTCGAACTTCGTCGTACGGAACTCATGTTCGATCGATCGCATGCGCCGCAGCGCCTCGATGTTCTCGGCGTCGCTCAACGCCAATCCCGCGCCCCCTGCCGTGTCGTCCTTTTCGAGGGTGTGAAGCCGGACGCGCCGGACACCGAGCCCGTCCAGAAACCGGAGCCAGTCACACAGTTCGTCGAGCCGATCGCCAGCGTTGACCCGGCTCAGGGTGACAATGATATTGGGTGGGATACCTTCGCGGCACAGGGTCTCGATCAACGCCTCGGTCCGCGCCGTGGCACGGCGCGTCGCCGCGAGCGTGCCGGCCCATCGTGCGTCGTTGAGTGGCCCCGGGCCGTCGATCGAAACGCCAACACGCACATTGTACCTGCGGAACATATCGATGTCCGAAGGCTCCATCAGCGTACCGTTGGTCTGCAGGCCCGTCCCGCCGTGACGGTCGAGCCCCAATGCGAGCAGGCGCTCGATGTCGCGTCGCGGGGTCATCATGATTTCCCCGCCGAACAGCGTGAAGGGCTGCGCGAGGTCGTCGAGCCGGCCCATGACCGCTTCGATGTCGTAGCCGGTCGGGATATTGCCGGCGGCCCGGATTCCCTCCTGATAGCAATATCGGCACTTGATATTGCATTTGTCGCCGAACGGACGGACCTCGACCGTCACGCTGCCACGCTCGCCCGGATTACCGACGCATTGTGCTGCGGACGATGCACCGCAGATGGCGGCGAGCCCGGCAGGCCCGCAGCCGGCACGAGATAGCCATGGGGCTGGTCCGCGCGCGCCGCCGCATCGAAGATCTCGAGACCTGCCTCGGTGACGAGCGTCATGAGTACGCCCCATGCATCGACCACGAAGCCGCGCCGCAGCATCTCGGCGAGCGCCAGCTCGATCTCGTCGGGGTCATGATGATCGACCATTTGCTCGAACAGCTTCACGCGCGACATTGGTGTGCGAAGCGTGTCGATAACGGCCAATTCGGCGCCGGCGACGAAATGAAGCGGATCGACGGCGCAGTTGCGCGTATCCTTGATCAGCTTGCCATGCGCGGCCGCCGCCATGGTCAGCTGCGGCGTGACTTTCCCCTGCTCCCAATAGGAACGCCAGACCGCGACCGCCGCCTTCAGTGCTTTCAGATCCTCGTCGCTCGCCGATGACGGAGCGTCACCTTCGAAAAAATAGGCCATGTCGGCGAGGTCGTCTTCGGGCAGGTCGAACAGTGCGCCATAGGCGGGCATCGGGCGCACATGCCTGAAACCGATGGTTTCGGCCTGATCGTAATTGGGGCTGAATCGGTCGAGACGGATTCTCAGGCAGCTGTTGGGAGGCGTGAGGTGCGCGAACAACGGGAGCTGGGTAGCGAGATGCGCATAATCCTCCGGCGGCTCGCCCGGGAACCCGTAGAGGATCGACCAGATGATCCCCACGCCGATCTCGCGGCTGTTCCGCAACAGCTTGAGATTGGTGATCGTGTTCACGCCCTTGCGCATGATCTTCAGCACGGAATCGCAAAGACTCTCGATGCCCGGCTGCAACCAGGTTGCGCCGGCCTCGCCCAGCACCCGCAATTGCGCCTCGTCCAGATTCGCCTTGATCTCGTAGAAGAGGCGCCGCGTCGGTGCTTCACCTTCCCGACCGCCGAGCTTGCGCATGACGTTATCGACATGCCCGATGCTCAGGATATTGTCGGTCGCGAAGAAGCGATCGATGCCGTGGCGTATGCCGAGTTCCTCGATCTCGTCGACTACGCGTTCGGCCGATTTCGCCCGGTAGGCCATCCCCGTAGGGTTGAGGCCGCAAAAGGTGCAATGATGCTTCTGTCCCCACCAGCATCCGCGAGACGATTCGAACGGGATGGACGGGCGAATGCGATCGCGTTCCGATAGCTGGGCCAGTTGTTCGAAATAGTCCGAATAATCGGGAATCGGCAGGCGATCGAGATCATTGACGGGGGATGCCGGCAGTCCGGGCGGCACGTCGCGGCCGATATAGCCGCGCGGGGTCGCCACGGCTCCGGGTCGGCCGAGCAGCGTCTCCACGAACGGCGCGAAGTCGAGCTCCGCTTCTCCGGTGAACACATAGTCGATCTGGGAATAGTTGCGAAGCAGCGTCGGGCCCATCGGCCCATGGCAGTTGGCGCCCCCGAAAACGATCTTGGTCGACGGGCTATGCCGCTTGATTTCAGCCGCGATGGCGAGCGATGCAGCCGTTTGCTCGAACATCGTAGTGAAACCGACGATACGCGGGCTGAGCGCCAGGACCCGCTCGACCGCTTCGTCCCGGAACGGCCGCACGACATGGTCGCGTACGTGGTAGAGTGCTTCCAGCCCCTTGCGTGCCAATGTCTGTTCGAGCTCGGCCGCGTGCCGCGCGCTTTGCTCCCGCTGCGGCAACGCCCCCAGCAACGGCGCGAACAACCAATCGCCGGTCAGGAGGTGCGTCGGGATGTCCTCCGCGAGCGCTTCGTTCAGATCGACGCCGATCCGCTCGGCGAACAGCAGGTTGAGATAGAGCGACGTCACATCCACGCCACGGTCGTCGAAGGTCGCCTGGAGCAGACCCAGCGCGGGTGACGGACGTACCACCGCCATCACCGGCGCACAGCAGAGGAGAAGATCGACGCTCATCAGGCCGCCGCGGAATCGGACGCGAGCGAGATCCGCTGGAGCAGCATTTCCGTGTGATCGAGCCAGTCGCGACGCTGCTCGGCAGCCGCGCGCACCCGGTCGAGCAGATCGGGATTGCCGAACAACCGGTCGCAGGCGGTGCAGATACCGTCGAAGGTCTCGGCGCGAATCGGCTCGGGGTCGTCGGCGGTGACTTTGGCGAGGATCGCAATCGGGCCTTCGAGGCTGATCCAGCGGAAGAGCGGATCCGCCGCGGCATCTCGCATCGCAGGGACGATGCCCTGGTCGTGGATATGCCCGACGCGGAGCGCATCGTGGTGCGGGAGGACACCACAACACGGCCGAACGCCTCCCTCGCTATCGATTTCCACGGTATTGAGGATGGACTGGCACGGACCGCGATAGGCATCGGGATGGATCGGCGTACCGGGATCCTCGCCATTCCGGTGCTCGGCGGCACGCCCGGTGGAATTGGCGATCGTCTGGTAGACCTTGACGGAAGGAACATCGTCGAGCCCGAGCGAGGTCCTCAGGCTGGCGGCAGTGATCCTCGAGCCGGTCTCCACGACCACGGCGATGCGCACGACGATATCCAGCGCACGCGCCTCGGCCAGGGCATTGGCGATATAGGCCTCGCGCACAAAGGCAGCGTGCGCGTCGTCATAGGAGATGACGAGATCGGTGAGTCCCGCGGCGCGCAATGGAGCGAGCACGGCACGTGCCTTCTCCGCGGATTTTGCCCAGAAAGCGCTGGTGGTGATGCTCGTCTTCAGGCCGAGCGACGCCGCAAGCGCTATTCCATCGGCGACCAGCATCGGATGCAGCAGGGGGTCGCCGCCGACGAAGCACACGATTTCCAGCGTCGGGGATCGGGCCGCCTGGGTGATGGCCAGCGCGACATCGGCGGCCGACAGGCAGCCACCCTGAAACATGTCCGACGAAAAGCAGCAGTGCGCGCACCGCAACGGACACTGCAGCGTCACGTTCAGAACCAGCGTCTTGAGCGGGTTCTGAACGTGGACGGCTGCGGCGTCGAGCGAACTTGCGGAAAGCCTCATGCCCCACCCTTCGCCGATAGAAGAGAGTCGACGGCAACCCGCCGCCCCACCTGCTCAGCTATCGATATGGATGATCGCAGCCTGCTCCGACTCCGAGGAAAGAGCCTTCTGCGCGGACAGCTTGGACTGGATCGTCGAAAGCGTGTCCGCATCGACTTGAATCCCCAGCCGCGCAAGAAACGCCTCGGGATCACTCGCAATATCGTCATGGGACGGCGGATTCGCCTTCAGCGACTTAAGCGCCGCTTTGGCCGCGTCCAGATCGACGGTGATTGGGCTCGCCATGACATCACTTCCCTTTTCTGGAAATAAGTGCGGGCTTCGCGAAATATCGATCGCTCAACCGTCGAAATGAACGATCGCAGCCGCCTGCTGGCCATTGGTCGCCGAGGCGAGCTTCTTCTGGAGAACCGCTTCGGTAGCCGCGTCGATCTCGATCCCTAGAGCGGAAAGAAAAGCTTTGGGATCTTCCGTACCAGCGGCATCTATCTTCATAGACTGATCCATTACCTGCTCCAATCCTTGAATAAGGTTTCCGTGACGCAGAATTTCAAACGTCGATGAAGGGTATTACAATGACAACAGGAGTCAATTGACTCCCTGTAAATAATGTCACCAAAACAGACTATAATTTTATTACTTATCTAGCGCAGAACATGTCGATCACCGCCCAATTTACCAAAACAAGACTCACCCCGACCTGCAACAGAAGATTCCTCAACAGCACAGGATCTTACGAAAGGCTTTTGCGAAAATCGCAACGCGCTCCGATGTACGTGCTGCACCTGTTGGCCATGAAGGCTGCTCTTCGCCTATTTTCCCGCCGACACCGCGGCCTCGCTTCCGGCCGCCGCATCACCGCCGCCGAGCGCGCGATACAGGCCCGCTGCGCTGGAAAGCTCCTGCCGGCGGAGGTCGAGCATGGCCTGGCGGGCGGCGTATTCGGTCCGTTGCGCATCGAGGAGCTCGAGACGGCTGTCGAGCCCTGCCTTGTACCGCAGCATGGACAGCGAGACCCGCTTCCGGGCTGCGTCGAGCGCCTGGCGCTGGGAGGCGAGTTGCATCCCGAACGTCTCCCGACCGGCTATCCCGTCCGAGACCTCCCGGAACGCGGCCTGGATCGCCCGCTCATATTGGGCAACCGCGATCGAGGTCCGGACCTCCGCCAGCTTCAGGGAGCCGCGCAGGCTGCCGCCATTGAAGATCGGCTGGGTGATGCTCGGGGTGAAGGACCAGTTGTGGTTGTCGCCCCTGAACAGCTTGTCGAAGGCAAGGCTGGTGAAACCGAACAGGCCGGTGAGCGAGATACGCGGGAAGAAGGCCGCCCGCGCCGCGCCGACATCGGCGTTCGAAGCCCGCAGCTCGCGCTCGGCCTGGCGTATGTCGGGCCGGTTGGTGAGCAGGTCCGACGACAGGCCGACGGGCAGATGCGTCAGCACGTCCATCGCCATCAGGTCGGCGGGCGCAGGCAGGTCGGCGGGGAGCGGTGCGCCGACCAGGAGCTGGAGCGCATTGCCCGCCTCCGCCACGGCGCGCCTTCCCCCGGCAAGATCGGCTTCGGCCTGGCGCACCTGACCTTCGGCCTGCGCCACATCGAGACCGCTGCCCTGACGCGCCTCGCGAAGCCGGCGTGCGATGTCGAGCGCACTGTTCCAGTCGGCAAGCGTATGTTCGGTTAGAGCCAGCCGTTCGGTGGCGAGGCGCTCGTTCAGATAGGCGTCGGCGATCGAGGCGATCAGGGCGATCCGCGCAGACCTCCGCCCTTCCTCGGTGCCGAGATAGCGCTCGAACGCAGCCTGGCTCTGCGAGCGCAGCCTGCCGAAGAGGTCGATCTCGAAACTGGTCAGCGCTGCGTTCGCGGTGAACTGGCCGAATTCGAATCCGGCAGGTGCTCCCGCGCCGCCCGGCAAGGCGCTGCCCAGCCCTGCCGCCGCGGTCGAGGACGGCGTGCGCTGGCGGGTATAGCTGGCATTGGCATCCAGCTGCGGGAACTGGGCACCGCGCGCCAAGCGGAATTGCGCGCGGGCGGCCTCGACGTTGAGCGTCGCCACCCGAAGGTCGCGGTTGTTCTCGAGGCCCAGCGCGATCAGGCGCTGGAGCCGCGCATCCCCGAACATCTCACGCCAGCCGATCGCCGCGGCACTTGGCGGCTCCATGTCCCGTGCACCGGCGAAGGTCGGAGGCACCGGCACCGCGGGCACTTCCAGTCGGGGGTTCATCGAACAGGCGCCGGTCATCAGCAGCGCCAGCAGGGCGAATTTGCGCATGTCAGTTCTCCGGGACGGGCTGGGCGTCGGGGCCGGCCGCATCGTTGGGATTGGCCTTGCGGCGCAGGCGATCGACCAGGCCGAGCACCACGACGAAGAAAACGGGGACGAAGAAGATCGCGAGCAGCGTGGCAGTCAGCATGCCGCCGAACACGCCGGTTCCGATCGCCCGCTGGGTCTCCGCGCTCGCACCGCTCGCGATCATCAGGGGCACCACGCCCAGCGTGAAGGCGAGGCTGGTCATGATGATCGGGCGCAGGCGCAGGCGGGCCGCGTGCAGGGCGGACTCCACCAGGCCCATGCCGCCTTCCCGCGCCGCCTTGGCGAACTCGACGATCAGGATCGCGTTCTTCGCGCTCAGGCCGATGATCGTGATCATCCCGACCTTGAAGAAGACGTCGTTGGGCATGCCGACGAGCAGGACCGCGGCGACCGAGCCGATCAGGCCGAGCGGGACGACGAGCATTACCGAAAGCGGGATCGCCCAGCTCTCGTAGAGCGCGGCCAGTACCAGGAAGACCACCAGCATCGACAGACCCATCAGCATGAAGATCTGGCTGCCCGCCTGCTTCTCCTGCAGCGACTGGCCGGTCCATTCGATCGCGTAGCCGGGCGGCAGCTGCTGCACGAGCCGCTCCATCTCGGCCATGGCCTCGCCGCTCGACCGGTCCGGTGCCGGAGCCCCGGCGATCCGGACGGCCGGATAGCCATTGTAGCGCACCATCTGCAGCGGGGACGTGCCCCATTTCGGCGTGACCAGTTCCGACAGCGGAACCGTGTTCCCCGCTTCGTTGCGGACATTGAGCTTGAGGACGTCGTCAAGCTTCATGCGGGCCGGCGCGTCCGCCTGCACGATCACCTGCTGGAGCCGCCCGCGGTTCGGGAAGTCGTTGACATAGGTGGAGCCCATCGCGGCGCTCAGCGTGTCGGCGATCGCGGTGAAGGAGACACCCAGCGCCTGGGCCTTCTTGCGGTCGATCTCCATCTTCAGGCTGCTGCCCGGCGGAAGGCCCTCGGGATAGACTCCGGCGACGACATTGCTCTGCGCGGCCAGCATGAGCAGCTGGTTCTGCGCCTCCATCAGTGCCGCATTGCCACGGTTGGAGCGGTCCTGCAGCCGCATCGAGAAGCCGGTCGCGTTGCCCATCCCGTCGATCGAGGGCGGCAGGACGCTCATGATCGTGCCCTCCCGGCTGATCGAGGTCGCGTCGTTGGCGGCCATCACTTCGCCATCGGCGGTCGCGCCTGCGCGCTGCCCCCAGTCCTTGAGAATGGTGAAGACCATCGCGGCGTTCGGCCCCGCACCGGAGAAGCTGAAGCCCTGCACCGCGGTCGTGTCGGCGACGCCTGCCCGGCCGGCATTGTGCCTCTCGAGGATCGCGACCGCGGCATCCGTGCGGGCCGCGGTGGCGTCCGACGGCATCTGGAAGGAGGTGATGTAATAGCCCTGATCCTCGTCGGGCAGGAAACTCGACGGCAGGTTCATGAAGCCGACGCCGAGAAGTACCAGGATCACGGCGAACGAGGCCATCACCCGACCCGAACGCTTCAGAAGCCCCGCAACCCATCCCTGATACCCATGGGTCATCGCTTCGAACCTGCGGTCGAACCAGCCGAAGAAGCCCTTCTTCGCAGCGTGGCCGTGAACCGGCTTGAGCAGGGTCGCGCAAAGCGCGGGCGTAAGCGTGAGTGCGAGGAAGGCCGAGAACAGGATCGAGACGGCCATGGAGATGGTGAACTGCTGATAGATCGCGCCGATCGAGCCGCTGGACAGCGCCATCGGGATGAACACCGCGGTGAGTACCAGCGTGATCCCGATCACTGCACCGGTGATCTCCTTCATCGCCTTCTTCGTCGCCTCCTTCGGCGACAAGCCTTCCTCGGCCATGATGCGTTCCACGGCCTCGACGACGACGATCGCGTCATCGACGATGATGCCGATCGCCAGCACCATGCCGAACATGGTCAGCACGTTCACCGAGAAGCCGGTCATCAGCATGACCGCGAAGGTGCCGAGCAGCGCGATCGGCGCCACGATGGCGGGAATGAGCGTGTAGCGGACCTTCTGGAGGAACAGGAACATCACCAGGAAGACCAGCACCATCGCCTCCAGGAGGGTATGGATCACCTTCTCGATCGAGATCTTGACGAAGGGCGCCGTGTCGAACGGGATGCTGTAGCTCATGCCGGCCGGCATCGTCCTGGCCAGCTCGTCCATGCGGATGCGCACGCCTTCGGCCGCCCGCACCGCATTCGCGCCTGGCGCGAGCTGGATCGCCAGGGTCGCGACCGGCTTGCCATTGTTGCGGGTGGAGAAGCTGAAGCTCTGCGGCCCCAGTTCCACCTTCGCCACGTCGCCGAGGACGACGGCAGCGCCGTCCGCGTTCGCACGCAGGACGATCTGGCGAAACTCCTCGGGAGTCTGCAGCTGGCCATCGACGGTCAGCGGCACGGTCACGCGTTGCGCCTCGGTCGTCGGGGCACCGCCCAGCGCACCGGGGGCGATCTGGAGGTTCTGCGCGGTAATCGCGGCGGTGACCTCGCTCGCAGACAGGCCATAGGAGACCAGCTTGGCGGGATCGAGCCAGATGCGCATGGCACGCTCGGCCGAGAACAGCTGCACACGGCCGACGCCCGGGATGCGCTTCAGCTCCTCGGAGACGTTACGTGCCGCATAGTCGCCAAGCTCGACTTCATCGACACCCGGCTTGCTCGACTGGATCGAGACCAGCATCAGGAAGCCGGAGGACGCCGCCTCCACGGTGAGGCCGGACTGGCGGACGACCTGTGGAAGCCTTGGCTCTGCCGACTTGATGCGGTTCTGCACGTCGACCTGGGCCAGCTCGGGGTCGGTTCCCGGTTCGAATGTCGCGGTGATCGTCGCCATGCCCGAGGTGTCGGTCGAGCTCTCGAAATAGAGCAGGTGCTTCACGCTCGAGAGTTCGCGCTCGATCAGGCTGACGACGCTGTCGTTCATTGTCTGCGGCGTGGCGCCCGGATAGGTTGCGTAGATGCTGATGCTCGGCGGCGCGATCGTGGGATAGCGTGCGATCGGCAGCTGCGGGATGGCGATCAGTCCCATGACGATGATCGCGATGGCGACGACCCATGCGAACACGGGCCGCTCGATGAAGAAACGGGGCATGATGATTGTCTCGCTTTGCGATCAGCGCTTGGCTGCGGGGTTGCTCCAGGCGACCGGCTTGACGGTGATCCCGGGCTGCAGGCGGTCGGCGCCTTCCACGATCACGGTTTCCCCGCGCCTGAGGCCCGAGGTGACGAGGACACTGCCGTTCTGCTCGTCGCCCGTCGTGACGGTCCGCTGCGAGACCTTCCCGCCATTGCCCACGACGTTGACCGTCGCCGTACCCGTGGCGTCGTGCGTCACGGCCTGTTGCGGCACGGTCATCGCACCCGCGACATGGAGACGCGGCAGCTTCGCCCGGACGAACATGCCGGGCAGAAGCTGACGATCCGGGTTGGCGAACTCGACGCGCGCGATCACCTGGCCGGTGCCGGGATCGACACTGACGCCGGAAAAGAGGAGCTTTCCCTTCACGGGATAGCTGCGCCCATCCGCCGAAAGGAGCTCGACCGGCGCGCCCTGGTTGCCGGCACCGGCGCGCGCGGCCGCGCGCAACGCTTCCAGCCGCGAGGCCGGCTGCCGCACATCGACATAGACGCGGTCGATCTGCTGGACGGTGGCCAGCGGATTGGCATCGCTGACCGAGGCCAGCGCGCCCTCGGTGAAGACAGCCTGGTCGATCCGCCCGCTGATCGGCGAGCGGATGATCGAGAAACCGAGATCGACATTCTTCCGGCGAAGATCGGCGCGGGCCTGGGCGAGCTCGGCCTGCGCGGTCCGGCGTGCCGCGACGGCATCGTCATAGGACTGGCCGCTGATCGCATCCGCCTTCATCAGCGGCGCCAGCCGCTCTTCCTGGAGCCGGGCGCGCGCCAGGGTGGCATTGGCCCGTTCGACACTGGCACGGGCGCTGTCGACATCGGCCTGGAACGGCATGGCATTGATCTGGAACAGCGGTTGCCCTTCCCGCACCTCGCTGCCCTGCTGGAACAGGCGGCGCTGGATGATGCCGGCCACCTGGGGGCGGATCTCCGCCACGCGATAGGCGACGACCCGGCCCGGCAGCTCGTCGGCGACATCGACGTCGGAGGTGCCGACGGTGACGACCGACACGGGCAATGCGGCCTGCGGCTCGGAAGCGGATTCGGACGCACCACACGCGGCGAGCGCGAAAGAGGTGGACGCGACGAAAAGCAGCGCGATTCCGCGCTGCTGGCTGATTTTCCTCATGATGCTCCAGCTTGTTGATGCTGCCTTCGCACCCCTCCTGACCGGGTGCGGTGGAGGAGCTGTCGCGATTGTGTGGAGGGTTTGTGGAGCGGCATGGCGTGCCCCGGCCAGGAGTGTAGATTGGCTCCAACGGAGTGAACTGCCATGGACTCGAGCAACGCGCTCATCCTCGTCGTCGAGGACGAGCATGAAATCGCGGAGGTGATCGTCGCCTATCTCGAACGCGAGGGCTTCCGTACCGTCCGGGCGAGCGACGGACGGACCGCGCTCGATCTGCATCTGGCGCTGAAGCCGGATCTGATCACCCTCGACGTGCATCTGCCCCGGATGAGCGGCTGGGACGTCCTGGCCGAGGTCCGGCGCCGCGGGGCGACGCCGGTCATCATGCTGACCGCGCTCGACCAGGACATCGACAAGCTCCAGGCCCTTCGCGTCGGTGCGGATGACTATGTGGTCAAGCCGTTCAACGCGGTCGAAGTCGCGGCACGCGCGCGCGCGGTGCTGCGGCGGGTCGGCAATTCCCACGGCGCGGTGCTGCGCGTGGGCGCCGTCGAAATCGATCTGGAGAGCCATGCCGCTTCGGTGCTCGGCGGCGACGGCCAAAAGGCCCCGCTCGCGCTGACCCTCACCGAATTCCGAATCCTTGCCCACATGGCCGGGGCACCAAGGCGGGCCTTCTCGAGAGCGGAACTGGTCGACGCCTGCCTGCCGGGCGGCGAAGCACTCGAGCGGACGGCGGATACGCACCTCAGCAAGCTGCGCAGAAAGCTCGAGGAAGCCGGCGCGCATGGCTTCGTCAGGAACATCCGGGGCGTTGGCTTCAGGCTGGCGCAGGACGCATGAGCGACATAAACCCGCGCCTGGGCCGCCAGATCATCCGGTCGGTGGTCATCACTTCGATGTCATCCGTCATCCTGACGGTGGTCAGCATGTACCTGATCTACGGCATCCTGCTCCGCGTCGCGCCGAAGCTCGTGTTGCCCGACAACGAACAGTGGATGCCGGCGGGCATCGAGTGGTTCATCATCGGGTTCGTGTGCCTGATTGCAGCGATCCTGGCCGCGATCGCCGCGACGGGCCTCGCGCGCAGCATCGTCGCGCCAGTCGTATCGGTGGCCCAGAATGCGCGGCGCATAGCCGACGGCGACCTCACCGCACGGGCAGTCTCGGTCAATGGATCACTCTCGGGCCTTTCGATGCTCGTCGACGACTTCAATCTCCTGGCCGAGCGGCTCGAAGCTGCGTCGGAAGGCGTCACCCGGTGGAATGCGACGATCGCGCATGAACTGCGGACCCCCGTGACGATCTTGCGGGGGCGCCTGCAGGGACTGGCCGACGGCGTTTTCAAGCCGGAGCCGCAGCTGCTCCGATCGCTCGAGGCCCAGGTCACCTCACTCTCGGCGTTGATCGACGATCTTCGCACAGTCACGCTTTTCGACGCGGGGCAGCTGCGCGCCGACCTTCGGGAAACCGACCTCGCCGAAGTGGTGGAAGCCACGATACAGCTCATGCGACCCGAGCTCGAGAAGGCGGGCCTGATCCTGCACACGTCGATCGAACCTTCGAACTGCGTTGCGGATAGCGGGCGTGTTCGCCAGGCGGTGCTCGCGCTTCTGGAGAATGCGCGCCGACATGCGGATCCCGGCCCCGTTCATGTCACGCTCGCGCGCCGGGCGGACGAGGTCCATCTGGAAGTGCGTGATTCCGGACCCGGCCTTCCCCCCGACTTCGAGGAGCATGCCTTCGATCCCTTCCGGCGTTATGTGGAACAAGGGATAATTCCCAAGGGCAGCGGCCTGGGGCTGTCCGTAGTGCGGGCCATCGCGGAGATTCATGCGGGCACGGCCATCTACCGGAGGATCGACGGCGGAGCCTCGTTCCTTCTCACGATCCCCTGTCGTCCCCGGATGTAGAGACCGGTGCCTGCACTATCGGGATCGGTGCCGGCGAATCTTCACCTGGTTGATCAGGGTGACCGCCAGGGTCCCGAGCAGGATCGCCGCCACATAGGGATCCACGAGTTCGGAGCGCAGCCAGTCGAAGAGCATGATGGCGAGTGAAAGGAGGAGGATTCCAAGGAATATCTTGCAGATCATCAGGTCTTGTCCCGGAGGGGCCCCTCGCACGCCGTTCGATTGCGCTCGGACTGGCGTGTCGGGCCGTGGAAGACCGCCGTTCGGCCCCGGGCGCTGTCCAGGGAGGGGCCGAGCGACGGCGCCGCGGCCGGAGCCGCGGCCGTAGATCATGCGCCGTCCGGCGCAGGCGAGGCTGCCTCCGGACGGCGTTGCCGGTGATCGATTTCACCCTCGAGGTCGCGGAGCGCCGGGCATCGTGAGGGAAGTGATGCGGCGCACCGATCGCCTCAGAAGCGAACGTTCACGCCGGCAAGAACGCGATTGCGCCTGTAGTGGTCGTTGAAGGAGACCCGGTCGAAGTCGGCGCGCAGGGCAACATTCCTGGCCACCGCCAGCTCCGCGCCGGCACCCCAGAGAAAGCCGTGCTCGGTCGACTTGCTGGACAGGCTCCCGGTCGTGGTGGCGAGACGAGTGCGGACATTCTGCATCGCCCATCCGGCCTTGCCGAACAGCAGCACATTGTCGACAGGCTTGATGCCGACCCGCGCCGTGGCATCGAGGGTGAGCCGGGGATCGGTACGATAGCTGCTGGTCCCCCTGCGGGTCACGACGTCGCGACCGCCCGTGGCAATACCGACTTCACCGCCAACGATCGCCATCCGGCCGATCCCGATGTCGTACCCGGCGGCACCGCGAACCGCGATTCCGCTCCTGGACCGGCTGTCCTTGCTCGTGCCGGTCAGCACCTTCTTGTCCTGATTCTGGTTCCAGCCGCCCGAGATCGCCACATGCGATCCGGTAAAGCTCGGCTCTGAACTCTGGGCGAACGCTACGGCCGGGGCCAGCGACGCGAGGGTGGCGAGGGTAAGCAGCCTTTTCACAACTTGGTCCTTTTCAGCTTCTGGAGCGCATCGTTTCCGCTCGCCGAGCCAGTTGGGGCCCAAGTGTGCGCTATTCGTCGGCCAATTGTCGGGGTCTCGTGGAGGCCCTCGCCGGCCGGTCACAACCGCTTCGTGATGCGATCAGGAACGCATGGCACGAGGATGTGCCTGCAGACGATTCCACCGGTGAACCCCTCAAGGCTGCCGTACGAACCTCATGTTGCGGGCGCCGTTCACCCAGGCCGCAAACCCGTCGATTCTGCCGTCAGGCGCCCGCGAGAAGACGAAGCTGGTCGTGCCGCGCAGGCGCGTCGTGAAGCCATCGGCGAAACGCGGCGTCAGTTGCCATTCCACCGCAAAGGGCTGACGCATGACCAGGTCACCGCCGTTCCGGACCACTGAAATGTGCCTGTCCAGCTCCGCGCTGTAATAGGTTCCGACATAGGCATCGAGCGCGGCAGGATCGGCATTGGCAGGCGCAACCGCCACGAAGCGCTGGCTTGACCTGTCCGTGCCCAAGGTCAGTTCGACAGCCTTCCGATTCTCCCGGACGAACTGGGCCATGCCGCCGTCCGCGCGCCGGAACCGATCCTTGCCCATCGGGGCCAGCTGCTGCATCGCCCCTCGCTGGAGCATCAGCTGCCCCTCGACGACTTGTGTCGTCGCGAGCTCACCGGTCACGGGATCGCGGAACACCCCTTGGTATCGAGCCGGGTCCAGGGCGGCCGGTCGGCCTGGCGAAGGCGTGGGCCGGGCGGCCGAACCTACGGGCCTTCTCTCGAGATAACCGGCGGCGCGAAGTGCCTGCTCGGCAATGCCCTCGCCAAGCTCCACGGGATCGACATCGCCATTGTTGCACAGAAGCGCGACCGAGACATGCTTCTCGGGATAGCGGCCCAACCATGCCTTGTATCCGGCGGTCGAGCCGCTGTGCGCGACCAGGCGCAATCCGTGCGCGCGGGCGATCTCGAGGCCAAGGCCATATTCGAGCGGCGTGCCATTCCGCAATTTGCCCGGCGTTTGCAGGGCCGTCGCCAGCGCCTCGCCGCCGGGTAGGTCGGAAGGATGATCGAGGAACGCGTTCCAGCGCAGCAGGTCCGCGATCGTGGTGAGGAGTCCGCCATTTCCATAGACGTTGGTGAAGGGCATGTTGGCGACGAAGCCCTCGCTACCCGAAGCATAGGCCGTGGCCCGTCCGGGCACCACCGTGCGGAAATCCTCCCGCCACCGACTGTGGCGCATGCCCAGCGGCTGAAACAGGCGCTTCTCGGTGAAGCGTTGCAGGCTCGTGCCACTGACGCGTTCGATGATGATCGCTGCAAGGGCGTAGTTTGTATTGGTGTAGAGATATTCGGTGCCGGGATCGAAGTTCAGGCCCCTCTGGCGCGAGGCCAGGTCCAGGATCATGCCAAGCGTATGGACCTGGGCGCCCGGGCCGTTGCCGGTCAACGCCAGCAGACTCCATTGCTCGCGCAGCCCGCTGCTATGGGTAAGCAGGTGGCGGATCGTGATCGGCACGCCGTAATCCGGCATCTCCGGCAAATAGCGCCTGATATCGTCGTCCAGCACGAGCTTGCCGTCCTGAACCAGCAGTAGCACCGCGGCGGCCGTGAACTGCTTGGCGAGCGAGCCGGTCTCAAAAACCGTGTCCCCTGTGATCTGGACGGGATGTTCGAGATCGGCCAGTCCATAGCCTCTTATCACCGGAGCGGCCCCGGCGATCGCCACGCCTGCCGCGCAGCCTGGCGCCGTCGGCGAGATCGACGCAAAGGCGGCGTCGAGGTCGATTTTGGAACGATCCTGCCCGTCAGCGATGCGTAGCGGATCCTTCGCCGCCTCCGCCACATTAACGGAAATGCATGACAAAGCGGCGGCGGCAACGAGACGCATTGAGCGCATGGGACTCTCCGATGACTTGCCATCGCTCAAGCGTAGATAGAGCGGCTGCCCAATAGCGGATCGGTGAATGCCCCGTTGGAGCGGTGAATGTTCTCCAGCTACGGTGAACGACCGCCATCGCCGGCGGTGCCGAGACCGGGACGGATCGCCCCGGCTAAGCCGCCGCCGCGACTGGAACGTCTTCCAGGGCTTCACGCAATGCAGGCAGCCGGGAGCGGCTGACCGGCAGCGGCATTCCCTCGTTCAGGTGCAACCGCCAGCGGTCGCCGTCGCGTTCCAGCCGTTGCACCTGGGACAGGTTTGCGATCACCGACCGATGGATGCGCAGGAAGTTCGCCGGCAACTGGCTCGCAAGGCCGTCGAGGCGCGCTGCATGCAGCAGGCTGCGGCCGCCAACCAGTCGCAGCTCGACATAGTCGTCGGCCCCCACCACGGCCAGGATCTCCGCGATTGGCACCAGTTCCACGCCACGCGCCGAAGCCACCGTCAGGCGATCTGGCCGGCTGGCTGCGCGGGTCAGGGCAGCTTCGCGGCCGCGATCGTCACGGCTCAGGCGGACGACCTCGACCATCAGCAGCGGCAACACCAGTCCTGCGGCGAGCAGGAAATAGGATAGATCGGTGAACCATTCGGGAAGGCCGAGGGCCAACGCGAGGAACAGCACCAGATAGGCAAGGGTCGGCCGTGCGCCGGGAAGTCGCCGCCACACCCCCGCAGCGGCTGGCACAGCGGCAAGGGCAACCCCAAGGATCAGTGCCCATAACGTTTTCACATCGAAGCCGGGCAGCAGGACCGTCGCGGGGACCAGGCCAAGGGAGGCAAGTGCCATCACGCGCCCCGCCCCGGGCAGGAATCGGGATGAGACATAACGCACCAGCAGGACCGCGAAGATCGCCGCCAGCAGCCAGATGGCGCTCATCCGCCAGGCGTGCAGAGGATAGGAATAGTCGAACAGCGTCCTCAGGCTCTCTGCAATGGCCTGCAGCGTCGCGACGCCTGCCATCGCTCCCAGGATCAGGCTGGTCCCGGTACGGCGCATCGCGTGGATGACCCCGAAGCCGAATGCCGCGGCCAGCAACGTACCGGCTGCAAGGAAGGTGATGGCCAGCGGCGCGATGCGCGGCGGATATGGATAGGGCAAGACGGCAACGGCACTCATCGGGCGCGCGAACCGCAGGCCACCGTGAAAGGACGACAGGCGCAGTACCAGCGCGTTCTCTCCGGGTCGCCAGACAGTTTCACGGATGGGGAAGATCGCCTGATAGTGCCCGGGCACCTCTTCCTGCGCCGTGGCGCCGGGACGACCGTTCGCGCCGAGACGTTTGCCGTTGAGCCAGGCTTCCGACGAAGCTGCGCCCGCTACATAGAGCACGCGCGCATGGGCATCCGTCGGAGAACGGACGCTGGACCGGATCCAGATTTCGCGCCCTTGCGGATCGATGGAATCCCCAATCGGATGACAGTCGCTGAGCACCGGGCCGGCCTGATCGATCACGCCATGACAGGCTTGCCATCCGGCATCCTGGGCATGGGCCGGGAACATGAATCCCATCAGGAGGAAGGTGAGAAACAGGATTCGCCACATGCACTCCCTCTAGGCTGCAGCTCGCCGAGATGCACCGCCATTCGCCGATCCGTGGACGCCATTGACCGAGCAGGCATAGCCGGGTCCACCTCAAACGGCTCAGCCGGTGTCATGACCAACACATCGCTCGATCGCCGCGCCCTGCTCGCCGCAGCCGTCCTTGCTTATCCCGCTCTGGCGATCGCCCGGGCCTCTGGGCAGACGCCGCCGCCGTCACAGGATGGCGCCTTCCGTTTCAAGGGCTGGCGCGGCGCGGAGACAGACGCCGAACGCGGCTTCTTCGAGGTTCCCGAAGACCGCCGCGATCCGCGCTCACGAAAAATCCGGCTGGGCTATGTCCGGTTTCCTTCCACCGCGGCCAGGCCCGGCCCGCCGATCATCTACCTGGCGGGTGGCCCCGGCGGAGCGGGGTCCACGGCCGCGGCCGGACCGCGCTTTCCGATCTTCATGGCACTCCGCGAAGTCGCCGATGTGATCGCCTTCGACCAGCGCGGCACGGGCATGTCCGCCGCCATCCCTGCCAGGCCGGATCCCGTAGCCCCCCTGCCGGTGTTCACGCGGGAAGGATTGACGGCCTATTTCCGCGATGACCTCCAGCGCGCCTGGGCAGACTGGGCGCGGGCCGGTGTCGCAATCCGCGGCTACAATACCGAACAGAACGCCGACGACATCGATGATCTGCGGAAGCATCTCGGTGTGGAGAAGATCAACCTCTGGGGCATCAGCTACGGATCACATCTCGCACTGAGCGTGCTCAAGCGGCACGGCGACCGGGTGAACCGCGTGGCCCTGGCCAGTCTCGAAGGGCAGGATCAGACCGTGAAGCGCCCGGCCCGGATCGATGCCTTTCTCGATCAGGTCGATGCCTTGCTGGCCAGTGACCCGGCGGTCCGCGCGGAGATACCCGACCTGCCGGCCCTGATGCGCCGCGTACATGCCCGGCTCGAGGCAACGCCCGCCAGGATGACCACCAAGCTGGGGAACACGCCGGTCGAGCTGCAACTGGGCGGCTTCGGCATCCAGCTCATGTCGGGAGGGCTCATCGCCAATCCGCGCACCCTGGTCATGCTGCCGGGAATATATCGGGCGCTCGACGCCGGCAGAACCGATGTGCTCGAACCGTTCCTGGCCGAGTTCACCGGTCTTCTGGGCATCAGCGGCATGCCCGAGGCCATGGACCTGGCATCCGGGATCTCGCCCGGCCGCCTGGCAATGGTGCAGCGTGAGGCCCGGACGGCCGTGTTGGGGGACGCGCTGAACTTCCCGATGCCGCACTTGCTGGGCGCGGTCCCGGCGGCTGACCTTGCCGAGGCCTTCCGGGCACCGATCCGCGTCAGTCATCCTGCCTTGCTAGTTGCCGGATCGCTGGACGGCCGCACCCCCTTGGCCGAACAGGCCGAGGTAGCGGCGCAATTCCAGCGCAAGTCCCGCGTGATCGTCGAGAATGCCGGCCACAATGTCTTCGAGGCCCATCCCGATGTGCAGGGCCTGCTGGTGCGGTTCTTTCGCGGCGAAGCACTGGCCGACACGAAGCTGACCCTGCCTCCGCCAAAATTCCAGCTGGGATGACTTGACCGGTATGCCGTTGACGACCGCCACTGGCGCTACCGCCCGTCGATCCGCCTAGGGGCTGTCGGGCGTGTCGTCGTCCTGGGTGGCGATGATCACGCCGCCGGCGACAATGCCGAGGATGCCGATGACCGCGATGATCGGTGCCCCTGCGATGTCCGACTTGTCCTTCGACGCCGTGGAAGCCCGCAGCGACAGCTTCGAAGCTGAAGTCTCGGAGGCTGCAAGCGCAGGCGCCACGGCCAGCGAGACGATAGCGACCGCAGCCGCGGCCCGACCAAGAATACGCATAACTCACTCCCTCTTTCAGGAACGGGAATGAAATGCGCCGCAACTGCAGATGGTTCCCGCAGTGCAGCAGCGGACCGCCATGCGGGGTTGGCAGGCGAAGCTTGCGGCCATACACCGGTGATGACCAGCCGGATTGCCCTGATGTCCCCTCGCCTTCTCTGCCTGTTGCCCCTGCTCGCGCTCGCGGCGTGCGAAAGCACGGGCCAGCGGCGCGACAACACGGCGGTGGTCGTGAGCGCGATCGGGGCGGGCAGCGCTCTGGCCGACCCGGACAACGGCCCGCTCGACCCCGCCCGGCGCGTACTGCTCGGCGCGACGGCCCAGGGACTGGTCCGCTTCGATGCCGCCGGCCAGATCGAGCCGGGCCTCGCCGAGCGCTGGATCGTGATCGACGACGGCCGCAGCTTCATCTTCCGCCTGCGTGACGGCGCCACCTGGCCCGACGGCCAGCCGGTCACCGGCGAGCAAGTCGTCCGCACGCTCCGCCGCGCCATCGCGCCCCGCTCGCGCAACCCGCTGTCCCCCTTCCTCGCCGTGATCGACGAGATCGTGGAGATGACGCCGCAGGTGATCGAGGTGCGGCTGAAACGCCCGCGGCCGGACCTGCTCAAGCTCTTCGCCCAGCCCGAGATGGCATTGTTCCACCCCGACAAGATCGACGGCAGCGGTCCGTTCCGTCCGACGCAGAACCGCGCCGGCGTGCTGCTCCGCCCCGTGCCCGATGCGACCGATCCCGACGACACGGCCGGCCCCCGGCCCCAGGAGACGCTGCTCTTCCATGGCGAGCGGGCGGCGGCGGCGCTCGCCCGTTTCCGCGACGGCCGGTCCGACCTGATCCTGGGCGGCAGCTTCGTCGACTGGCCACTGGTCGGCACCGCGGGCATCGCCATCGCCAATGTGCGGCTCGACAACGCCCTGGGCCTGTTCGGGCTCGCCGTGGCATCGCGCGACGGCTTCCTTGGCGACCCCGCCAATCGCGCAGCGATCGCCATGGCGATCGACCGCGCCACGCTGACCCACCAGCTGCACCCGGACTGGGCACCGATCGAGACCTTGCTGCCGGCCCAGCTCGATTCGGCCAATCCCCCCGCCCAGCCCGCCTGGGCGGCACTCGACCTCGACGAACGCCGGCAAACCGCCCGCAATGCCGTCGCGGCATGGCGCCGGGGGCACCCTGGCCCGATCACCCTGCGCATCGCCCTGCCCGCCGGCCCCGGCGCGACGCTGGTCTGGTCGCGGCTGGCCGAGGCGCTCTACACCATCGGGATCAAGCCCGTGCGCGTCGGCCCGGAGGACCCGGCGGAGCTGCGCCTGATCGACGCCGTCGCTCCCTATGACAGCGCACGCTGGTTCGTCGCCACCGCCTGCCAGGCCTGCTCCGACGACGCCCGGACGCTGATCGAGGCCGGCCGCGACGCGCCCGACCTCTATGCCCGCTCCCACCGCATCGCCGAGGCGGACGCCGCACTGGCCGCGGACGGGGCATACATTCCTATCGCCCAGCCCTTCCGATGGTCTATCGTCGCGCTGCGGCTCCAGGCCTGGCAGGGGAACGCCCGGGCCTGGCACCCGTTGAACCACCTGCGCAACGAAACGAGGTGAACGTGGCGAAGACGACGCGGATGGCTTCCACGACCCTGCCCCTGGGCCGGCATGCACAGGATGTGCGCCGCCGGATAGAGATGATGGAGCATCTGCTCGAGCGCAGCATTCCCATCCCCGGCCTCAAGAGCAAGGTCGGCCTCGACGCGGTGCTGGGCCTGGTTCCCGTCGGCGGCGACGTGATCGCGGCACTGCTCGGCCTCTACATCGTCTGGGAAGCCCGCAACCTCAACATGCCCAAGACGACCATGGCCCGCATGATCGGCAATGTCGGCTTCGACTGGCTGATCGGCCTGGTGCCCGTGGTCGGCGACGCGGCCGACTTCGTGTTCAAGTCGAACAGCCGCAACCTCAAGCTGATCAAGCGCCACCTCGACAAGCACCACCCGGGCACCAGCACGGTCGATCACCGCTGATTTCCTACACCGAGCACAGCGCCGACTCGCTGAAGCCGGATTTCCGGCGGCGAAAGGTCACAAAAGTCTCGACACCCAATGGAGCGCGCCACCCCGCGCCGCCCGCAACATGCTTGCGCGGCGCTGATCCTATCGTTCCAACAACCGTCAAAGAGCGGCCAGCGCATGCCGGCCGCGGCAGCCAAGCAGGCGAAATCCTACATTGCAAGCGACCGATTAGCGCCGCCCGCCGCCCCGCCAGATCCTGAGCGGATTCGTATCCGCCGCACCGCCGCTGTTCGGCTTGCAGCGCTCGTAGCGCAGGCCGGTGTCGAGGCAGAGCCACAGCTCGTCGAGCCAGTTCTCCCTGGTCACCGTCACGCGGATCGACTCCGCCGGGATGTTCGGATTGGCTGCGGCGAAGCGGGCCTTGAACTGGCCGACGGTCAGGTCGCCGCGCGACAGCCGGTCCATGTCCGGATAGCGGACGAGATCGTAGAGCCGCTTGGCCGTGGCGAAATAGGTGGAGGGCGCCATGCTGGTGCAGGTGCCATGCTTGGCCCATTCGTGCTGGATGAGCTGGGCCGAGGGCGTGGTGCACAGCATCTGCTTGATCTGCGCCGGCGAGAGAATGCGCGTGTCGGCGCAATATTGCGGCCAGGTCTTGCCCGTGCCGTCCGGCCACAGACCGTGCAGGGTGAAGCCGAAGCGGGCACCCCGGCTGCAGCGGAAGCGGTTCTCCGGATTGGTGCCATCGGCGCGGCACAGCCCCGGGTTCCAGGTGAGCGCCAGCGTGTAGCTGCCGATCGGCAGGATGCGGCGCGGCTGCTTCGCATCGGGCAGGTCCGGGCGCGGCCGCTCGACACCCGCCGCAGGGCGGCACATCAGCGCCTGTGCCGAAGCGATACCCGGCAGCAGCGCCAGGCCGGTGCCGACGATCCCGAGAACCAGCTTGCGCATCACGCCACGCCCTCCTGTGCGAAATCCAGGCCGATATCGGCGGCGGGCGCCGACTGGGTCAGCCGGCCGACGCTGACATAGGTGACGCCGCTTTCGGCAATCGCGCGGATCGTGTCGAGCCGCACCCCGCCCGAAGCCTCGGTCGGCACGCGGCCGGCGACCAGCGCCACGGCCTCGCGAAGCGTCTCCGGGGCCATATTGTCGAGCAGCAGATGGGTGGCGCCCGCCTGCAGCGCCGGCTCGATCTGGTCGATCCGGTCGACCTCGACGATGATCCGCTCGATCCCGGCGGCCACCGCGCGGCGTGCCGCCTCGGCCACCGAACCGGCGACCGCGACATGATTGTCCTTGATCATCGCCGCATCCCACAGGCCCATGCGGTGGTTCGTCGCCCCGCCCATCCGTGTCGCGTATTTCTCGAGCACGCGCAGGCCCGGCAGCGTCTTGCGGGTGTCGAGCAGCGTCGCGCCGGTGCCCTGGATCGCATCGACATAGGTCCGCGCCATCGTCGCGATCCCCGAGAGATGCTGGACGGTGTTGAGCGCCGAGCGTTCGGCGGTGAGCAACGCGCGCGCCTTGCCACGCAGCCGCATCAGATCGGTGCCGGCGGCGACGCGGTCGCCATCCTCGACCAGCCGCTCGATCTCCACCTCGGGATCGAGCGCGCGGAAGAATGCCTCGGCGATGGGAAGCCCGGCGACGGTGATCGCATCGCGGCTGTCCATCACGCCGGCGAATATCGCTTCGGCGGGAATCACCGCAGCGGAGGTGATGTCACCCGTGTCGCCCAGATCCTCGGCGAGGGTGGCGGCGACGAAGGCGTCGAGGTCGAAGCGGTCGAGCATGAAGGCCATGCGTCGCCCCTTAAAAGCCGCGCCGGGTGGCGGCAATGGCAGGATCGCTCGGCCGCACCATGGCCCGCAAAGTGAAGGGAGAGGAGGCAAATCGTTTCACTTTGCCCGGAGCCCCCGCGCCATGGCCGAAATCGAGTGAAAACCGAAAGCGCGACACCATGCGGACATGGCAGCAGACGAAATCCTACATTGCAAGCGCGCGTTCGTCTGGTCATCGACGGACCATGGCCGATGCCGAACCCCTGAACTTTCCCGAGGTCCGCCGTCTTCGAGAATATTGGGACCGCCGGCTGACTCATGTTTCCTCGCCGCCGGAGGAATGGGTAGCGGACAAGCTGCTGCTCGATGCGCTCGGCCTCGGACTCGAGCAGACGTTGCGGTTCCTCTCCAGTGAAAGGCCCGATTTCGAGGGCTTTCGACGCTGGATCGTCGCAACCGCCGGCGCGCCCGACCGGCTGACGATCACGCGCTATCACGCCGCACTGGACGGCGCCCCGCCTCCCCCCGCCATCGCCGCGCGGCTGGCCGGGATCGATGCGATGCCGGACGTGCTGGATGCCGACGCCCTCGCCCATTGGAAGGCGCAGGGCTATGTGATCCTGCGCGGCGCGATCACGCCCGAAGAGGCCGAAGCCGCTGCTGTGCTGCTCTGGAAAACGGTGGGGGCCGACCCAGGCGATCCGGCAACCTGGTACGGCCCGCGCAACAACGGGCTGATGGTCCAGCTATTCCAGCATCCCGCGCTGGAGGCGGCGCGACGTTCGGCGCGGGTGCACAAGGCCTTCGCCCAGCTCTGGGGCACCAGCGACCTGTGGCCGCGCATCGACCGGATGAGCTTCAATGCGCCCGTGCATGCGCGTCGGAGCTTCGCGGCGCCGCGGCTGCACTGGGACACGAGCCTTGTCCCGCCCATCCCGTTCGCGACGCAGGGTATCCTGTATCTCACCGATACCGCGGCGGATCAGGGTGCGTTCGAGCTGGTGCCGGGCTTCCATCACCAACTGGCGGGCTGGCTGGAGTCGCTGGGAGGTGCCGATCCGCGCAGGGTCGACCTGAGCAGCCGTGCGGTGCGCGTGGCGGCGGGCGCCGGAGACCTGATCATCTGGCGACACGACCTGCCGCACGGCGCGACGCCCAACACAACGACGAAGCCGCGGCTGGCGCAATATGTGAACTTCTATTCGGCGCGGATGGAGGTGCAGCGGGAGTGGCGGTGAGCACCTTCCCTTCCTCACCCTGAACTTTTTCAGGCTGACGAGGAAGTACAGGTCGTACCGACCGGGCTTTTCCCCGGAGAAGGCCGGGGCCCAGACTAAGCGTGCGCGTCCCAGACGCGCCAAAGGCGCGTGACTTTCAAGGACTGGGCCCCGGCCTTCGCCGGGGAAAGAAGAAGAAGAAGGGAGGGGAGAAGACCCTGCTTCAATCCCCCTTGGTCGGGTCCCCGCCGATCGTCGGCGCCGGGCCAAGATCGCCCATGCCCACCGTGGCGCTCGCCATGTCGAGCATGCGGTCGAGGCTCTTCTTGGCCTGGAGGCGCAGCCCCTCCTCTATCTCGATACGCGGGGTGAGGTCGCGCAGCGCGAGGTAGAGCTTCTCCAGATTGTTGAGCGCCATGTACGGGCAGATGTTGCAGTTGCAGTTGCCATCGGCACCGGGCGCGCCGATGAAGTTCTTCTCCGGCATCGCCTTCTGCATCTGGTGGATGATGTGCGGCTCGGTCGCGACGATCAGCGTGTCGCCGGCCATCGCCTGCGAGAACTCCAGGATGCCGCGGGTAGAGCCGACATAATCGGCGTGATCGAGCACGTGCGGCGGGCATTCGGGGTGCGCGGCGACCGGCGCACCGGGGTGCTGCGCCTTGAGCTTGAGCAGCTCGGTCTCGCTGAACGCCTCGTGCACGATGCACACGCCCGGCCAGAGCAGCATGTCGCGGCCGATCTTGCGCTTGAGATAGCCGCCGAGATTACGATCCGGGCCGAAGATGATCTTCTGCTCGGGCGGGATCTGGGCGAGGATCTTCTCCGCCGAGCTCGAGGTGACGATGATGTCGCTGAGCGCCTTCACCTCGGTCGAGCAGTTGATATAGGTCAGCGCGATGTGATCCGGGTGCGCGGCGCGGAAGGCGGCGAACTGCTCCGGCGGGCAGCTGTCCTCGAGGCTGCAGCCGGCATTCATGTCGGGCAGCACCACGATCTTCTCGGGCGAGAGGATCTTGGCGGTCTCGGCCATGAAGCGCACGCCGCAGAAGGCGATCACCTCGGCATCGGTCTCCGCGGCCTTGCGCGAGAGATCGAGGCTGTCGCCGACGAAATCGGCCAGGTCCTGCAGCTCGGGCTTCTGGTAATAATGCGCGAGGATGACCGCGTTGCGCTCCTTGCGCAGCCGATCGATCTCCGCCCGGAGATCGAGCCCGGCCAGGCTCCCACCGATGCCGTTGCGCGCGTCCATGCCTCAAACTCCCTTGCCCGGGCCGCACATGGCCCGGCGGAGGCGCAGGTTCAAGGCTGAATGGGCGGCCAATGCGCGGCGAAGGGCCGGTCCGCTCCCGGCGAGCCCGCCACCACGATGCGGGTGAGCCCCTCCCCCATCGGCGAGAAGGCGATCGCCTCGGCCAGCAGGAAGGAGCCGATCATCGCGGCCAGCCCCCAGATCCAGGCCGGGTGCACGGTGCCGGTACGCCTGCGGTCGACGATCATGCCGATCACCGGGAAGAGCGACGGCGCGAGCAGCGCCGCGACCGGCCAGGACCAGGGAATCATGAAGGGAACCGGCAGGATGCGCCCGAAGCCCGGCCCAGTGATCACCGCCGTCGAGCAGAGCATCAGCCGGCGATGCCAGTCCGACTGGCCCCGCCTGGACACGGCGGCGAACACCAGGCCGGCAAAGCAGAGTAGCCCGGCAGGATTGCCGAACAGGAATTCGGGCAGGTCGAAGAAGGGCGGGCCGCCATGGTGCCGCACCGCATGGATGGTGATCGCCGTCCCCATCACCACCATCAACGGCACCCAGACCACCGAGATCCAGCCGAGCTTGCGGTGGAGCCCGACATGCCCGGTCGCGACCAGCAAGTTCTGAGCGAGGAAGATCGCGATCCAGCCCATGAAGACCAGGGCGTGAAGGTGATAGATCAGCGGCAGCGCGAAGCTCGACCGGCCCATCGCCAGGTTGAGCGAGAAGCCCCCGACGATCACTGCGATCATGGCGAGCGACAGGATCAGAAAGAAGCGGTCGCGCCGCGCGCGCGGAATTAGTTCGGCAATCGTCGCCATGTTCAGTCCCCCCAACCGACAAACCTGCGAGTTTTCGAAGGTATCGTGTTTTGGGGTGAATGGAAACGTATCTCCCTCTCCCCTTCAGGGGAGAGGGCCGGGGAGAGGGGCAAGAGGCAAGCGCCATCGACAGGCCCCTCTCCCCTACCCTCTCCCCGCCAGCGGGGAGAGGGAGATACCCCTCACCACTTGTTGGCGATCACGTCCTCGGGTCGGCGGGATTCGTCCCAGCGCTCGGTCGGGCGCTTGGCCTCGTCGGGGAAGAGCACCTCGACATCGGCGGTGATCCCGGTGGCGCGCAGCGGCATGGCGAAGCTGCGCTCGACCGCGCGGCGGGTCGCATCGCGGGCCATGCGCATGTACGGGCCGGACTGAGCCTGGCGGAGCAGCTCCTGCTGGCCAGCCTTGCGATTGGCGTCGTCGAGCTTGCCGCCGACATCGGTGACCGACAGCAGGATGCCGCCATTGTCATACTGTCGGATCTGGTCGAGATCGACGTCCGGTCCCATCACCTCGACCGCCGGCAGCGTGATGGTGAGCCGCTTGCTCCCGGCATCCCAGCGCACATCCTCCTGGCGGAGCTTCGACAGGTCGACTTCGTAGCGGACGCTGCCCGGCATGATCATCGTCTTCTGGGCGGTGAGGCCGAGCTGGCTCTGCTTCGAGGTGACCACGGCGACGAACTTGGCGGCGAAGGCGGACAGGCGGTTCTGCTCGCGCAGCCCGGCAAGGCTGGCCTGCGCCACCGTCTCGGGCGTCGGGCCGGCGAATTGCTGCTTGATCGTGTTGCCGAGGAACCAGAAGCCGGCGCCCATCACCAGCACCACCGCCAGCACGATGGTGAGCGTCACGCCGAACAGCTTGAGGCAGCCCCCGCCTTGCTTCACGCCCTCTTCCAAGCGTCACCCTCCTCGCTGACGAGCCCGCGATCCCGGAGATCGATCAGATGCGCGAGCACCGATCGCCCGGCCGCGCCGTTGAGCCTTGGATCGAGCCCGACATACATGCGCTCGACCATCGCGGGAACCGTGCCGGTCCCGGCCTCGAGCAGGCGCAGGATCTGCCCCTCGCGCTGCTTGCGGTGGCCGATCAGCCCGCGCACGAAGCGATGCGGCTTGGCGATCGGCTCGCCGTGCGCGGGGAAATAGGTGCGGTCGCCGGCACGGTGCATCAGCTTGTCGAGGCTGCGCATATAGGCGGCCATGTCGCCATCGGGCGGCGCGACCACGGTAGTCGACCAGCCCATGACATGGTCGCCGCTGAACAGCGCGCCGGATTCCTCCAGCGCGAAGCACAGATGGTTGGAAGTGTGGCCCGGCGTGGCGACGGCGGAGAGCGTCCAGTCCGGCCCCGCGATCCGCTCGCCGTCCGCCAACACCCGGTCGGGCGCATAGCCAGCGTCGAACGAGGCATCGGCGCGCGGACCGGCATCGGCGAGGCTGAGCGGCGCACAGCCGATGATCGGGGCACCGGTCAGCGCCTTGAGCGGCGCGGCCGCGGGGCTGTGGTCGCGGTGGGTGTGGGTGCAGAGGATCGCCAGCACCTTGCGCCCCGCGATCGCGGAGACCAGCGCCTCGATGTGCTCGGGATCGTCCGGGCCGGGATCGATCACGGCGAGCTCGGTGGTGCCGACCAGATAGGTCTGGGTGCCGGTATAGGTGAAGGGCGACGGATTGGGCGCCAGGATCCGGGTGACCAGCGGATCCAGCGCCATGGCCAGGCCGGTCGGAGCGTCCATAGGGATGTCCATGCCCCCGAGATGGCCGTTGCCGCGCCGCGGCGCAAGCCTGTCGAATGAAACGGGGCCGGCCGCGAAGGAGAGCAGCCGGCCCCGTAGAAAGGCGTTCGTGAAAGGGGCTTGATCCGAACGCCCTTCCCCTCTCGGGTTACTTCTCGGCCTCGGCGGCGCCTTTCTCGACTTCGGCGATGGCTTCATCGATGCCCTTCAGGGCCTTGGCGCGCTGCTCGGGGCTGAGATCGATCTGGTTCTCGATGGCGTTCCGGGAAATGCGCAGGCCCATCACCGCCGAGCGCATGCCCATCCGCTTGGAGTCGAACGCGATCTTCTCGGCGTTGATCGCGATCTTCTCGATCCGGTTCGAGCAGATGATCATCACCTTCCTGCCGTCCTTCTCGAAATTCTCGACCACCGGCTTGCCGTCCTTGGTCTCGGCGCAATTGGCGTTGCGGATCTCGGGCACCTTGACGCGGATCGCCTCGATGTCGGGCATCTCGCTCTCGCTCTTGGTGCCATCGGCATGGACCATCACGATCTTGGTGACGCGCTTGCCGTCCTTGTCCTTGCCATCCTGGCTGGTGGTATAGGTGTAGGTGCGGACCTTGACCGGCGCCGGTGCTTCCGATGCGGCGCCCGGCGCCGGCGGCGCGACGGGCACAACCTCCGAAGGCGCGGCCGGCGCTGCGGGCGGTGCCGGGACGTCCTGGCCGAGCTTCACGCCGGTGACCGTCTCGACCTTGGCCTTGATGGTCTCGGCGGCCTGGGTGCCCGAGGCGGTGAGGCCGAGCGCGGCCAGGCCGAGGGCACCGGTGCCGACCAGGCCGGCAGCAAGGCGTGCGGGGGAATTCTTGTGGGTCTTCGAAAGCATGCGGAGCCTCCCTTTGACTTCATTGATCGTGTGCAAGTGACATGCCGCCGAGACCGCACCCCCATGCGCGGACTTGACGATCGCACGGCCATAAGCATGGCGCAGTGCCTGGGCGCGGCCGGCGAGCACCAGGGCGTCGCAGGCCATTTCCTGGTCGGCACGGAAGGCACGGAAGGCCTTCCAGGCGACCGGATTGAACCAGTGGATGGCGAGGACGAACAGCGCGACCCAGTTCGCGATCAGATCGCCGCGGACATGGTGGCCAAGCTCATGGGCGAGCGCGAGGTCGCGCTCCTGTTCGTCGTAGCGCTCGGTGAAGTCGCACGGAAAGGCGACATATTTGCGCAGCACCCCGAAGGCGAGCGGGCCGTGGACCGCATCGGTCTCGATCACGCGCACCTTGCCCTGGGCGATGGTGCGGTCGACCCGCGCGGCCTTGAGCAGCCGGGCGCAGTGCCGGCGATGCGCGATCAGGTGATAGGCCAGGAAGCCGAGCGCACCGATCACCCACAGGCCCAGCGCGAGGATCAGCACGCTCGGGCCGCTCGCGGCATAGGTAGGCGCGACCAGCGCCGCCGGGGCGCTATGGCCTGCTGCGCCCAGCTCGACGATGGTGACCGCGTTCTGGTCGATCCCGGCGGGCAGCGCCTCGGGCTTGATCACGCCGGTGACGATCCCGGGCACGTCCGCCTCGCGGACAAAGGGCGAGATCAGGCTGGTGAGCGTCCAGTCGCCGGGCAGCGGCGGCATCAGCATCCGGATCACCGGCATCGCCCACAGCGCATAGGCCATTTGCGGGCCGAAGGCGCGGCGGACGGGCGCGCGAAAGGCGAGCACCAGCAGCATCAGCAGCGTGCTCGCGACGAAGGTCTCGACGATCCAGCCGGTCATTGCTTCAGCTCCTTCAGAAGGGCCTCGATCTCGGCGATGTCCTGGTCGGTGAGTTCGTCGCGCTCGGCGAGATGGGCGACCAGCGGCGTCAGCTTGCCGCCGAACAGCCGGTCCATCAGCTTGCGCGATTCCCCGGCGACATAATCCCCGCGCACGACCAGCGGCCGGTAGAGGTAGCGGCGCCCCTCTTCCTGGTGCGCGATGATGTTCTTGGCGAGAAGGCGCCCGAGCAGGGTCTTGACCGTGTTGGCGCTCCAGCCGCGTTCGGCGGGCACGCGCTCGGCCACTTCCTGGGCGGTGAGCGGCGACTCTTCCCACAGCACTTCCATCACGGCGTGCTCTGCGTCGCTGATCCGTTCCGTCATCGAAGTCCCTCTTGAATGACTACGCCTGTAATCGTCACGATTACGTCTGTAGTCAAGCGGGTGAATGCGGGATGAACGGAATCTGACAGGTTCGGCGACGGAACCCGAGCCTGGGGCGCAAAACTGTCGGAATCGCTTACAAGTGCGGGCAGTGGTTAAAACCCGCTAACCAGCAGAACCCGCACAAATCTGCGGTTCGCACAAACTGGCACGCAGGCTGCAAAGTATAAGGCACCCCAAGCGTTCAACGCTTCATTTCAGGGTGGGTCGACCGCTACTTCCCCGGTCTCGCGTCGACCCACCCGACCCGGGTTTCCCCAGATCCAGCGAATCGACGGCTTGATGCCGTGACGTCACGCCATGGCGTCGTGCTGCCATGACGTCACGAAAAAGGCCGCCATCCGTGGCGAACCGGGATGACGGCCTGATCTTCTGACGTACGCGCCGGAGCGGGCGAACCTTACGCCGCGGCGTCCTTGGCGAGGAGCTGGGCCAGCTCGCCGCTCTCGTACATTTCCATCATGATGTCCGAACCGCCGACGAACTCGCCCTTCACATAGAGCTGCGGGATGGTCGGCCAGTCGGAGAATTCCTTGATCCCCTGGCGGATGCCCTGGTCCTGGAGCACGTCGACGCTCTCGAACTCGGCACCGAGATGGTTGAGGATCGCAATGGCGCGGCTGGAGAAGCCGCACTGGGGGAAGAGCGGGCTGCCCTTCATGAACAGCAGCACGTCGTTGCTGTCGACCAGCTGCTGGATGCGGGCCTGGGTGTCGTCGGTCACTTGGTCTTACTCCTCGACAGGCGCTTCGGTGGTGAGCTGGAGCGCGTGGAGTACGCCACCCATCCGCCCGCCGAGCGCGGCATAGACCGCCTGGTGCTGGCGCACCCGCGGCATGCCCTTGAACATCGGCGCGACAACCCGCGCCGCATAATGATCGCCGTCACCGGCGAGATCGGTAATCTCGACCCGGGCATCGGGGATGCCGGCCTTGATCAGGTCCTCGATCTCACTGGCTGCCATCGGCATCAGGCTTCGCCCATCAGCTGGCGACGCGCCTCGACCGACTGCTCCTCGAGCGCACGGCGCACGGTGGCGTCATCGGTCTCCACGCCGGCGGCGAGCAGGTCGCCGAGCAGCTTGCGAACCACGTCCTCGTCGCCCGCTTCCTCGAAATCGGCCTGGACGACTGCCTTGGCATAGGCGTCGGTCTCTTCCGGGGTGAGCTTCATCTGGGCCGCGGCCCACTGGCCGACCAGCTTGTTGCGGCGAGCCGTGACGCGGAAGGCCATGTCCTCGTCGCGCGCGAACTTCGCCTCGAATGCCCGTTCGCGATCGTCGAAAGTCGTCATCATGGTCCCCTATATGGCGTTCGAGGGGGAGATAGGGGGGCGACGGGCATAGGGCAAGCGAGTGCATATTTTACCGCCATCCCGCCCCCAATCCGCGACCTGCCCCCAACCGTCATCCCGGCGAAAGCCGGGATCTCGTGCGGCTCCTTCCCCGCGCCTTCGCCTGAGATCCCGGCTTTCGCCGGGATGACGGGTTGGAGGCGAGACGCCGGACATGCGCTAGACCGTCACCACGACCTTCCCGATCACCTGGCGCGCCGCCATCTTGGCGATCGCCTTACCGCCGTCCGCCAGCGCGAACGTCTCGGTCACCTTCGGCGCGATCCTGCCCTCGGCCCAGAGGCGGAAGAGGTGCTCGACATGCGCCTGGTTGGCCTTGGGATCCCGCGCCGCGAAGGCGCCCCAGAACACGCCGCACACGTCACAGCTCTTGAGCAGGGTCAGGTTGAGCGGCAGCTTCGGAATGCCCGCCGGGAAGCCGACCACCAGGTAGCGCCCTTCCCAGCCGATCGCGCGCAGCGCCGGCTCGGCATAGTCGCCGCCCACCGGATCGTAGATCACATCGGCACCCTGCGGCCCCAGCGCTGCCTTGAACTGCTCGGCCAGCGCCCTGGACTGATCCTTGTCGAACGGCGCCCGGCCATAGACGAGCGCCTCGTCCGCCCCCGCGGCCTTGGCCGCCGCGGCCTTCTCTTCCGAAGAGACCGCCGCGATCACCCGCGCGCCGAACGCCTTGCCAAGCTCGACCGCCGCGAGGCCGACACCGCCGGCCGCACCCAGCACCAGCAGATTCTGGCCCTCGCGCAGATGCCCGCGATCGAGCAGCGCGTGGATCGTCGTGGCATAGGTGAGCAGCAGCGCCGCGCCTTCCTCGAAGCTGCGACCTTCGGGCAATTTGAACAGGCGGAAGGCTTCGATCGCGATCTTCTCGACCAGCCCGCCATGGCCGGTCACCGCGATCACCCGGTCGCCGACTTCCCAGCCGGTCACGCCCTCGCCCACGCTCTCGATCACGCCGGCGATCTCGCCGCCCGGCGCGAAGGGGCGCGGCGGCTTGAACTGGTATTTGTCCTCGATGATCAGGAAGTCGGGATAGTTGATCGCGCAGGCCTTCACCGCGACGACCACCTGCCCCTTGCCGGCCGCCGGATCGGCGACCTCTTCCAGAATTAGAGTGTCAGGTCCGCCCGGTTGCTTCGAGAGCAGTGCCTTCATTCGCCGTCTCCACCGCGATCCACGGGCGGCTTTGCGCCATCCCGGATTCGAATTTCGAAATCGCGGTATCTTGTGCCAGCGTCATGCCGATCTCGTCCAGCCCTTCCATCAGGCACTGGCGGCGGAAGGCGTCGAGCTCGAAGGGGAAACGGTCCTGGAAGGGCGTGGTGACGGTCATCGTCTCGAGATCGACGGTGATCTCGTCGGTCCTGGCCACCTCGACCAACCGGTCGACCGCGTCCTGCGGCAGCACCACCGGCACGATGCCGTTCTTGAAGGCGTTGCCCGAGAAGATGTCGGAGAAGCTCGGCGCGATCACGGCCTTGATGCCGAGGTCAGCGAGCGCCCAGGCGGCATGCTCGCGGCTGGAGCCGCAGCCGAAATTGTCGCCGGCCACCAGCACCGGCGAACCGGCATAGCGTTCGTCGTCGAAGACGTTGCCCGGCTGCGCGCGCACGCTTTCGAACGCGCCCTTGCCCAGTCCCTCGCGCGTCGTGGTCTTCAGCCAGTGCGCCGGGATGATGATGTCGGTGTCGATATTCTTGGCGCCCCACGGATAGGCGCGCCCTTCGACCTTGCGAACGGCTTCCACTTTACACAACCTCCCGGATCAGCGGGCGGCTGCAGTCTCCGCCTTCGCTTCCATACCCTTGCCGGTTGCGGCGTATCCCGCCGCCAGCCCACAAAGCACCGTGCTCGTAATCAGTGCCACCAGCGCCCGCTTCATACTTCATCCCCTCACGCATCCGCCGACATCAGCTCCCTGACATCGGTGAGGCGCCCCCGGATCGCCGCCGCCGCCGCCATGGCCGGCGACAACAGGTGCGTTCGCGCGCCCGGACCCTGCCTCCCTACGAAATTTCGATTCGAGGTGGAAGCACAACGTTCCCCGGCGGGGACCTTGTCGGGGTTCATGGCGAGACACATCGAGCAGCCCGGCTCGCGCCATTCGAAGCCGGCTTCGGTGAAGATGCGGTCGAGCCCCTCGGCCTCGGCCTGGCGCTTGACCAGTCCGGAGCCCGGCACGATCAGCGCCTGGCGGATACGATCGGCGACGTGATGGCCCTTCACCACCGCGGCGGCGGCGCGCAGGTCCTCGATCCGGCTGTTGGTGCACGAGCCGATGAAGACATGCTCGATCGCAACGTCCTCCATCCGCATGCCGGGGGTGAGACCCATGTAATCGAGCGACTTCTGCGCGGCAACGCGCTTGGCCGGGTCCTCGAAGCTCTCGGGATCGGGCACGCTGCCGGTGATCGGCACCACGTCCTCGGGACTGGTGCCCCAGGTAAGCGACGGGGCGATGTCGCTGGCCTGCAGCACGATCGACTTGTCGTAGCGCGCGCCGGGATCGGTCGGCAACGTCTTCCAATAGGCGACGGCGCGCTCCCATGCCTCGCCCTTGGGCGCCATCGGCCGGCCCTGGATATAGTCGAAGGTCGTCTGGTCCGGCGCGATCAGGCCCGAGCGGGCGCCGCCCTCGATCGACATGTTCGAGACGGTCAGCCGCCCCTCGATCGACATGGCGCGGATCACCTCGCCCGTGAACTCGATGACATAGCCGGTGCCGCCGGCCGCGCCGATCTTGCCGATGATCGCCAGCACCACGTCCTTGGGGCTCACTCCGAAGCCGAGCGTGCCGTCGACGCGGATCTCCAGCGTCTTCGACTGCTTGAGGAGCAGCGTCTGGGTGGCGAGGACGTGCTCGACCTCGCTGGTGCCGATCCCGAAGGCAAGCGCGCCCAGCGCGCCATGCGCAGAGGTATGGCTGTCGCCGCAGACCAGCGTGGTGCCCGGCAGGGTGAAGCCCTGCTCCGGGCCGACGACATGGACGATGCCCTGCCGCGCATCGAGCGCGTCGATATAGGGCACGCCGAACTCGGCAACGTTCGCGCGCAGTGCCGAGAGCTGGCCGGCGCTCGCGGCATCGGCGATCGGCAGTTCGTGCCCGGCGGCATCGACGCGCGCCGTGGTCGGCAGGTTGTGATCGGGGACCGCGAGGGTAAGGTCGGTACGGCGCACCGGCCGCCCCGCCGCGCGCAGGCCGGCAAAGGCCTGGGGGCTGGTCACCTCATGGACGAGGTGGCGGTCGATATAGATCAGGCAGGTTCCATCGTCCCGGCGCTCGACCACATGGTCGGCCCAGATCTTCTCGTACAGAGTGCGCGGTTGAACGGTCATGCGGGCGCTTTAGTCGATTCTTGCGCACAGGCAAGCGTTCGTGGAATTTTCCATCGCATAGTTGAACTATTCTCCGGGTCCGCGGCCGAGCCTTGCGGCCTCGCTCGATAGATAGGAAGCGAGCGCGGCGATCTCCACATCGCCAACCGCGTCACCGCCTATTTCGCCGGCGCCTTCGCGGCCTCGCCCTTCAGATAGGCCTGGACCGCGGCGATCTCGTCGTCGGTGAAGGCGGTGAAGCCGACCCGGGCGACCACGCTCATCAGCCCCAGGTCGCGCCTGCTCATCCCCTCGCCGGTGCGCATCAGCGTGCGGAAGGCGGCGGGATCGTAGGAAGCGGCGACCGGCGCCAGCGCGGGTACCCGGGTCTTGCCGTCCTCCATCATGCTGTCCTCGTGCAGCTTGTGGCAGGCCTGGCAGGCAACACCGACATAATAGCGGCCGATATCGGCGGGGCGCTTGGCCACCGAGACATTGCTGGCGGTGGCCATCGGCGCCAGCGCGCCGGTGAGCAGCAGGAAACGGCCCATCGGCCCGAAGCCGGTCTTGGCCTTGCTGTCCTGCGGGCCCGGCTTGAGGCTGCGGATCCAGGCGATGATCCTGCCCAGATCGTCATCCGCGATGCGGCCGAGCGAATGGCTGGGCATGATGAAGGTGGAGGTCCCGTCGGGCTTCACCCCGTAGCGGATGACCCGGGCCAGCTCCGCGTCGCTCATCTTCGCGGCCATCTCGGCCAGCGGCGGCGGCGCCACGGTGCCGACCAGCGGCACGGAGAAGAGCACCTTCCCCTCCCCATTGCCGGCATGGCAGTCGCGGCACATCACGATGTTCGCCAGGCGGCCGCCCTCGGCCACCGAGGCGGCGTCCTTGGGCACGGTGACGGCGATATCGGGCGTCTTGTGCCCGGTGCGGATGATCCACTCCGAGCCGCCATAGACGACCGCGAGCAACAGCACGACAAGGCCGGCCAGCATGGCCAGTCCGCGAACGATCCAACGCATCTGAAACTTCCCAAGCCAGTAGTGTATTATGCCACTAATACACTTCGCAGCTTTGGGCAAGTCATGCCGGGGCCGCGTCTTCCTTGGGCGAGATGTAAGCAGGATCATGTGCGAAAGGCAGTGGCCTCCCCGCGCGCAGCGCATCCAAGACTTCAGCGAACCCGGTCTCACACCGAAAGCCGAGTCTCCGCTCGGCGCGGCCGGCGTCGTATACGCGACCGATGCCTCTGGGGAATTCCCATCCCTTTGCACGGTATAACTCGAATGCATCGGGAAAATGGCGCGCGATTACTGCGGGCGCGTCGCGCTTTAGTTCCACACACTCGCCGCGCACGAATGGCGTCGGCGCCGATACTATGAATACGTCAAAGCCGATTTTCGGTGCCTTTTCAAGCGCCAACAGGTGCGCGCGGGCAGCATCCCCGGCGGTCAGCCGGCGGTGGAGCAGCTCGTTCGCCTTCATGTTCTCGCCCGAAAGCGCGCGATGCGTGTCGTCCTCCTCAGGGAAGAAACGGCTGGTGCGAAGCACCACGCAATTGAGCCCGTCGTTCAGCCAGGCGAGCCGGCAGAGCTGCTCGGCCGCGAGCTTGGTGACGCCGTAGATGTTGCGCGGCTCGAGCGGGCCGGAAGCCTCGTCGAGCCATACCGCGGCGTCGCCCGCCTCGTCGCGGATCGTCTGGCTGATCATCAGCGAGGTCGTGGAGGTGAAGACGAACCGGTCATGCCCCGCCCTCGCCGCCGCCTCGAGCAGGTTGAGCGTGCCGGTGACATTGACGTCGATGAACGCCTGGGCCGGATAGCGCGCGATGTCCGGCTTGTGCAGCGCGCCGCCGTGGATCACCGCTTCGATCCCGCGCTCGACGAAGATCCGGTCGACCAGGGCCCGATCGGCGACCGAACCAATGACGTCGGTATCCGCACCCGGCGCCACGTCCAGGCCGGTGACGCTGTGGCCACTGGCGCGCAGCATGGGCGCGAGGAAGCGGCCGAGCCAGCCGGACGAGCCTGTCAGGAGGATGTGCATGGCGGTGGGTATGCCCGAGGCGCCACTCCGCCTCAACAATCGTCCGCCCACAACCGTCATCCCGCCTCGATCGTCATCCCGGCGAAAGCCGGGATCTCAGGCCAAGGCAGGAAAAGAGCCGCACGAGATCCCGGCTTTCGCCGGGATGACGGTTATGAGGTTATTGAAGCACCGGCACCGGCGAAGCCTTCACTTCCGCCGGTTCGTGCGCGTCCTGCCATTCGGTGCGGCGCTTCACCCGGAAGTTCAGGAACAGCACCGGCAGCTTCAGGAACAGCAGCTCGGAATGGATGAAGCTGTCGATCCCCCGCTCCCACCAACGGGACTCGCGCTTGCCGTTCGCCTTCAGCCAGCCGTCATAGGGCGCCCAGTGGCTCGGCTCGTCCTTCTCGATGATCCGGAAGATCTTCATCAGCACCTTGTCGCCGGTCACCAGCGGGTGGCGGAGCAGGATCTCGACCTGCTTGTGCCCGCGCTGCTCGGTGAGCGAGATCACGCGGCACAGCTTCTCGAACTGGTCGTCCTCGGCGATGATCCGCTGGGTATCGAGCTCGTCGATCGTGCGGCGGAACATGATCTCGACGAACCGGTCGATATGGCCGCAGGTCCGGTCGACCATCAGCGGCATCTTGCCCTGCAGCTCGAACCAGCGCTTGAACATGACGTAGTGCTTGCGCTCGTCGGCGCGATGCTTCTCGATCGCGGCGATCAGCGCATGGTCGTCCGGCGCGCGCGCCTTAACCGCTTCGAGCACCCGGTCGATGCTCGTGTACCCGCGATGCTCGTTATAGATGTAGATCGAGCCCAGCAGGTCGAGATAGCGGTGGCGGAACCAAGCGATCATTGGCGGACGCTACGCCCGCGCGCGGCGCTCCGCCAATTAATTTGCGTCCATCTTCTATTTCGGCCTCGAAGCGATCCAGGTTTCCAGTGCCGGCGTGTCCGAAATGTCGCCTTCGAAAGGATAGACGGGCACTACCGGTTGGTTCGATCCGCGCGGGCGATCGCGATAGACCTTCATCGGCATGCTTACGCCTGTAAGGCCGCTCGGCAGAGTACGTTGACGGATATCCATATAGAGCGTGTCGGCGCTGGTCGTCTTGCCGATATGGATGGCGCCCAGCGCCCGCCACAGATCGACCGCATCGAGGCAGGCGGAAGCGCAATCCGAGTCGGTCAGCACGTAGACACGGCCGGCAGGCGGCGGCATCGACGCCGCGGGTGCGGACTTGTCATCGCGGCGCCCGTCATCGTCCCTTTGTCGCCAGAGCGGCTGCCCCCTGGCGATGGCGCCGGAAAGGCCGCTAATTACGCTTTCAAACCAAACCTGGGTCTCGGGCGAGCCCGTGCCGCTCGACGCATAACTGGCCTTGATCGAAGCGAGATTGGCAGGCGAGGCGCGCCAATCGACCAGAACACCATTCTTCGGCAGCCGATCAAGCGCCGCCTGCCCCCAAAGGATCACTGCGATCTGGCGCGACCAGTCCGAAGCACCACCGTCATTGCGCCGCAGGTCGAGCACGATCGTCGGCGCCGTCTCCAGCGCGGCTCGGTCCGAGTGCATCGCTGCGATCATCGGCGGCAGCGCCTTGCCCGCGTCCGATTGCGCGGATCCATTGAATGACGGCATCGCGAACCAGCGCGTGCCGTTCGCCAGCGTACGCGTCGCAAAGACGCGCGGCGTGGGCGGGCTCAGCTTGGCTAGAATATCGAACAATGCGCGTATGGTGATCGGCTGCCAGGCCAGTGCCACCGTGCGCGGTTTGCCATCGATCAAGAAGGTGCAGCTCCTGGCCCGGGGCACGTACCGGCTACCCTCATCGAGGAAGAGGTCCCGGCCATGGCTGCGCCGCTGCGATTCCAGTCGCCAGCGGCCCCACATCTTGCCAAGCGTCGCCGAGGCATATTGATCGGCGCTACGCCGATCGCATCCCCTCAGCTCGGCGCCCGTCGGCACCTGCGCGCCCTCGCCGGTCACCACTACGCGGATTCGGCCCCGCGCATCATAGTCGGTGAAAAAGCCCGGCCAGCGGAAGTCGTTGGGCGTGCTCCCCCGCGCGCCGAAGCTCATATGACCGTCGTTGAAGCCCGACACATATTCGCGCAGCGCGAAGAAATAGTCGCCATAGTCACGCGCAGTCTTCGCCCGCCGCAGCGCCAGTGCAAGCGCTGCATCGTTCAGCCCCGCAAAGCCCGGATCTGCCTTGTTGACCGGCCCAGGATGGTTGGTGGCGATATCGTCATGCAGCGCCTGCGCATCCTCGCGCAGCGTCGCGCTCCAGTCCCGCTCGGGAACCTGAGGAGATGCGAGGGCAAGCAACAGCGGCAGGATCATGCCGCATTGTCGCTCACCCCCGAAACGATTTCAATCTGCCGGTCAGGCGGTGGCGAGCGCCACTTCGTATTTCGCCGTGGTCTTCTCCGCGACCTCGGCCTCGCCTACCCCCGGCGCCAGTTCGACCAGCCGGAAGGGCGAATTGTGGTCGGGTCGCTGGAACACGGCGAGATCGGTGATGATCATGTCGACCACGTTCTTGCCGGTGAGCGGCAGGTCGCAGGCCGGCACGAACTTGGGCGCCCCGTCCTTCGAGTTGTGCTCCATCACCACGATGATCTTCTTGACGCCGGCAACGAGGTCCATGGCCCCGCCCATGCCCTTGATCATCTTGCCGGGAATCATCCAGTTGGCGATGTCGCCGGTCTCGCTGATCTCCATCGCGCCGAGCACGGTGAGGTCGATATGCCCGCCGCGAATCATCGCGAAGCTCTGCTCCGAGCCGAAATAGACCGACTGGGGCAGCTCGCTGATCGTCTGCTTGCCGGCGTTGATCAGATCGGGATCGACTTCGTCGTCATAGGGGAACGGGCCGATGCCGAGCATGCCGTTCTCCGACTGGAGCGTAACCTCGACCCCTTCCGGGATATGGTTCGCCACCAGCGTCGGGATGCCGATGCCCAGATTGACGTAGAAGCCGTCCTGCAGCTCCTTCGCGGCGCGCGCCGCCATCTCGTCACGGGTCCAGGCCATCTACTTCTTCTCCTCGGCCGGATCGGCCCATTGCTTGTCCTTGGGGAACACCTCGTCCATCCCGCCCTTCAGGCCGGAGCCGTAGACCGGGTTGGGCAGGATGAACCAGCCATGCCCCCAGAGCGGCGCGATCAGCGTGTTGCTGGTGGTGTTGCGCCGCGCGGGGGTCGACAGGTCCTTGGCATTGAACAGGTCACTGAAATCACCCAGCTGATCGCCGCCCATTGCGACGATGCAGTAGCGCTCGGCGATCTGCCAGCGCCGCTCGTCCTTGCCGCTCGGCGCATTGTCGTCGCGCAGGATCAGCGTGTCGCCCAGCGTCACCGGACCCAGTCCGGCCCTGTTGAGCGCCTCGATCGTGAACGGGGCCGTGCTGGCCGAGCGATTGGTGTTGAAGATCACGGTGATGCCGTCGCTGCGTAGCGCCGCGATCGTCTCGGCGGCGCCTGGCACCGCCTCCACCTTGTCCGCACCGGTCTCCTCCCAGCGCGTCCAGCGACCCTGGTCATAGCCGGGGCCACGCCGGGCCGCGTCGCTCTCGAAACCGAGGTTGAGCAGGACGGTCTCGTCCACGTCGAACACCGCGGCGAGCGGGCGCTTGCCGCAGGTGTCGAACTTGGGCGAGGTCAGCGTCGAATCGCGCGTCATCACCACCGAGGTGATCTGGCTCTTGTCGCGGCGGAAGCGCAGCTCGCCATGCACATAGGTCCACAGCGCCGCATAGGCCTGGAGGCTGAGCGCCGAGGCTTCGCCCGAACCATAGAGGAACTGCATCTCGGGCGGCACGCTGCCCGGCACCGGCTTCGCGGCAACGGGTGCGGCCGTCGCCTCGCCCGGAGTCGGCAGCGCGGTCAGGTTGGTCACCTGGACCTTCTGGCCATCCTCGGTCGTGTAGACCTGGCCCGCCTGTGGCTCGGGCGCCGTCTGCTGGCGCTTGCTCCTCTTGCGCGCCTTGCTGTCCTGCGAGGTCTTGACCACGCCCGCGGCGGCCGCGATCGGCACCGCCGCGGCGATGCAGCCCGAAAGCCCCGTCGACGCCAGTACCAGCCCGGTTATCGCGAGGATGCGGTTCACGCGGCCCCCTGGGCCTCGGGACGCGGACGGGTGGTCCGGAACTCGATCTTCTTGTCATAGGGGCTGCCCACGATCAGCCGCTTCACATAGATGCCCGGCAAGTGGATCGCATCGTGATCGAGGCTGCCGACCGGCACCACTTCCTCCACCTCGGCGACGCAGATCCGGCCCGCGGTCGCCATGGGCTGGTTGAAGTTGCGCGCGGTCTTGCGGAAGATCAGGTTGCCGCTCTCATCGGCCTTCCAGCCCTTGATGATCGACAGGTCGCTGCGGATGCCGCGCTCGAGAATATATTCCTCGCCGTCGAAGACCTTCACTTCCTTGCCCTCGGCCACCAGCGTGCCGACGCCGGTCTTGGTGTAGAAGCCCGGGATGCCCGCCCCGCCCGCGCGGCAGCGCTCGGCCAGCGTGCCCTGGGGACAGAATTCCACCTCGAGCTCGCCCGACAGATACTGGCGCTCGAACTCCTTGTTCTCGCCGACATAGGACGAGATCATCTTCTTCACCTGGCGAGTGCGCAGCAGCTTGCCCAGGCCCTCGCCGTCCACGCCGGCATTGTTCGAGGCGATGGTGAGGTCCTTGGTACCCGCATCGCGGATCGCGTCGATCAGCCGCTCGGGAATGCCGCACAGGCCGAAACCGCCCGCGCAGATCGTCATGCCGTCGAACAGCAGCCCTTCCAGCGCTGCTTCGGCGTTGGGGTAGAGCTTCTTCATCCGCGATTCTCTCCTGACTTCGCCTGGGGCGATAGTCCGGCAGCGAAGCTCCGGTCAAGCAAACCTGAACCGACTTTCAACTTTACCGCGTCGCAGCATTACCCGAAACCGCTCTCCGGCAAACCTGAACAGAAGATGATCGAAACCCGTGGTGTGGCACAAAGGCAACACGGCAGGTTTGTAATTAAATTGCCATATTGCACTGCGGAATCGGAGGCCTACGTAGAGCCCCGGATGGCCATCCGAACCTGAGTAAATAAGTCCAAAGGTAGGAAATATAATGCGAATTCTCGCAGTGTCCGCGCTCGCCCTCGTGGCAGCCACCGCAACCCCCGCTTTCGCCCAGGACAGCGCGCCGTTCAGCGGCCCGCGCATCGAGGCCGAAGCCGGTGTGGACCATGTCGGCTCCGAGGGTAATGGCCGTTCGGGCTTCCTGTATGGCGGCGCCATCGGCTACGACAAGCAGTTCAACAACATCGTGATCGGTGCTGACGCCGAGATCACCGGTGCGACCACCAAGCAGGGCGGCGTGGAAGCCGGCCGTGACCTCTATGTCGGCGGCCGCCTCGGCTACGTCATCGGCGGTTCGACCCTGCTGTACGGCAAGGCCGGCTACACCAACGCGCGCGTCAGCTTCGGCGACGACGGCCAGAACAACGACGGCTACCGCCTGGGTGCCGGCGTCGAGCGCAACTTCGGCCGCTTCTTCGGCAAGGTCGAGTATCGCTACTCGCGCTACGAGAAGATCGACCTGAACCGCGACCAGGTCGTCGCGGGCGTCGGCGTTCGCTTCTAAGCGACCGACAAATCCGGACAGCAAGGGGGCCGCGCGGGAAACTGCGCGGCCCTTTCCTGTGGAGCGATATCAGGCCCCCGGCGCCTCATTTTGCCGGGCGTTGCTCCCGTTGTCTGCTTCGGGCAATCTCCGGCAATGACTCCTCGCAGGCGTCCGCGCTTCCGGTTTGCAGTTCTGGCGCTCGCCGCGGCGGGCATTGCCGGCGCCATGCTGTTCCTGTTGCCGCCAGCGACCGCGGAGGAGCGCGCGATCCTGGAGAAAGTGGCAAAATCGCAGCCGGTGACGACCTGCCTCGCGCTGAGGACGACAGGCCATCCAGCCCGTCAAGTCCGCTGGGATCACAAGGACAAGGGCGCGGCGCTTATTCGCGCGAACGCGCTGTCGCAATCGAGGGAGGTGCGGCTCGCGCTCGACCTCGAAAGCCTTATCGACAATTCGCTGAAGCTCGACTGCGAACGCCGCGCCACGCTTTCCACGCCGAGCTTCTTCGGTCCGTTCGCCTTTGTCGAAGTGACCGACGAAAGCTCTCGCGACATCATTGCGCTGGAGAAGACCGGCAAGGGCTGGGACTTCGTCGAGCATATTTCTCAGCCGATACAGAGGCTCATCTTCTAGTTTTCCGGGTCGCCCGGCCCGTCGTCCAGCATGATCGAGCGATAGGGCTCGCGCCCGCCATAGCTGTGTTCGGCCACCCTGGCCCCCACCGCGCGCAGGGCATCGGCGCGCTCCGCCGAGCGGACGCCGAAGATCGCCCGCTCATAGGGCATCGTGCCCGCGAACGCCGGCACCGCCCGTACCCGCTCCAGCCAGCCCGCGGTGCGCGGCCAGCGTTCCGCGTCGATCTCGAACCCGGCGAGCGAGGCGTTGCGGAAGAAGCAGGCATAGGTGAAGTCGGCAGTGCAGACATGGTCGAACAGGAAGCCGTCCGCCGGCACCCGCGCCTCGATCCAGTCGAGTGCCTCCGGCAGGTCGCAGGCCGTCACCCGCTCGATCAGCGCATGATCGGGCTCGCGCTTCCAGACATAGGGGACGATGGTGCGCTGGTAGAAAAGCCGCCAGATGATCAGATCGCCCAGCCGGCTGTCGGCGAACTCCTCCATCCAGCGGGCCCTGGCCCGGTCGGCCGGCGACTTCGGCATCAGCGGCGGCTCGGGCCAGCGCTCGTCGACATATTCGGCGATCACCGTCGAATCGTTGAGCACCAGGTCGCCGTCGATCAGCACCGGAATGCGCCGCAGCGGGCTGACCCGGGTGAATGCCTCGGTGCCGTAGAAGGGCACGATCGGATCCATCTCGTATTCGACGCCCTTGTGATCCAGCGCGACGAATACCTTGCGTGCATAGGGCGACACATGATTGCCAATGATCAGCATGGATCGAGGGGTTACGCTTCCCGCCCTGCCCGGTCTAGACAGGCAGCATGACCGCGAAACGAACCGGGGGCCGGATCCTCGTCGACAATCTGGTCGCGCAAGGCTGCGACCGTATCTTCCACGTGCCGGGCGAGAGCTTCCTCGCCGTGCTCGACGCGCTGCACGACGTGCCGCAGATCGACGTGGTGACCTGCCGCCAGGAGGGCGGGGTCGGCTTCATGGCCTGTGCCGATGGCGCGATGACGCAGCGGCCGGGCGTCGCCTTCGTCACCCGCGGCCCGGGTGCGACCAACGCCTCGATCGGCGTGCACGTCGCGATGCAGGATTCGCAGCCGATGATCCTGTTCATCGGCGATGTCGACCGCGGCATGCGCGACCGCGAAGGGTTCCAGGAAGTCGATTTCCCCGCATTCTTCGGCCCCATCGCCAAATGGGCGACCCGAATCGAGGATGCCCGCCGCATCCCCGAATATGTCGCCCGCGCCTTCGCCGTCGCCACCTCCGGCCGGCCCGGCCCGGTGGTGATCGCGCTGCCCGAGGACATGCTGTGCGATATGGTCGAGGCCGTCGACCGCCCCGAGCTCGCCCCGCCCCTCCAGGTCCCCGGCGCCTATGATCTCGACCAGCTCTACGAGATGCTCGGCGCCGCCAAGCGCCCGATCGCGATCGTCGGCGGTGCCGGCTGGGATGCCGAGGCCGGCGAGGACTTCCTCCGCTTCGCCGAGCGGATCGCCCTGCCCGTGGCCGGCGCCTTTCGCCGCCAGGACGCGATCTCCAACAGCTCGCCGGTCTGGGCCGGCAATCTCGGCTATGGCCCGAACCCCAGGCTGGTCCAGCGCATCAAGGATGCCGACCTGCTGCTCGTGGTCGGCGCGCGGCTCGGTGAGGCGACCACCGACGGCTATACGCTGATCACCCCGGAGCACCCCGGCCAGACGCTCGTCCATGTCCACCCGGACCCGAACGAGCTCAACCGCGTCTATCTCGCCGACCTGCCGATCTGCGCGCGTCCCTTCGAGTTCGCGGTCGCGCTGGCGGCCGAGGAAGATGTCGAGCTGCCCAGCTTCGACGCGGCCCAGGCGCATGCCGAGTGGATCGAATGGTCCACTCCCAAGCCCCGCGAGGGCGTGGCGCTCGATCTCGGCCAGTGCGTCGCGGCGATGCGCGCAGCGATGCCGGCGGACACGATCATCTGCAACGGCGCCGGCAATTTCTCGAGCTGGTGGCACCGCTACTGGCCCTATGCCGCCCATCCCTCGCAGCTCGCCCCCACCGCCGGGGCGATGGGCTATGGCGTGCCCGCCGCGGTCGCCGCCGCGATCCGCTTCCCGGACCGCGCCGTGGTCGCGCTGGCCGGCGACGGCGATTTCATGATGAACGGCCAGGAGCTCGCCACCGCCGTCCAGCATGACGCGAGCCTGATCGTCCTGCTGATCGACAACGGCACCTATGGCACGATCCGCATGCACCAGGAGCGCGAATATCCCGCCCGCCTCTCGGGCACGGCGCTGAAGAACCCCGATTTCGCCGCCCTCGCCCGCGCCTATGGCGGCTGGGCCGAGACGGTGGAGCGGACCGAGGAATTCGCCCCGGCGCTCGCCCGCGCGCTGGAGCAGCCGGGCCTGCGCCTGCTCCACCTGAAGACCGATATCGAGTTCATCACCCCGGGGCTCACCGTCACCAGCCTGCGGAGCAAATAATCCCGCCAGTCCGCGGCTTTGCCGGTCCCCTGTCCGCTATAATGACGGAACAGGGACAACCGAAGAGGCAGGCATATGGGCTGGCGGCATCTGCACGTCGGACGCAAGGGCGACAATCTGACCATCCAGAACCACCGGGTCTGGCTGGAGGAATGGCGCTGGATCAACGCGGAGACCGTGCGCCTGCCCGATCCGATGGTCCCCGCCGATATCCTGTCGCATATGATCTGCGAGATCGGACCCAAGACGCGCCCGGTGCGCTTCGCCGCGCACAAGCTGCAGAGCGAGCTGTGGAGCTTCTACATCCCGGATTGAGCGCGCGCCCGCACTCTTCTTTCCCCGGCGAAGGCCGGGGCCCAGACTAAGCGTGCGCGCGAAGACGCGCCAAGGCGCGTGACTTTCAAGTACTGGGCCCCGGCCTTCGCCGGGGAAAAGCAATCGTCACGACTCTCAATCCAGCAGCCACGATCTTTTCGCCGGCGCCCCCGACACCAGCGGATCGTCCGGCTGCGCCAGGCGCAGCTTCGCGCTCGCCAGCGGCTTGCCGCTGATCCGGTCGATCACCACCGGCTCGACCAGCATCTCGGTCTCGGTATCGACCAGCCGGCTGGTGCCGCCCTCGCCATTGTGGCGCCGGCCCCATTCCCCGATCACGTGCAGCACCGGCAGGAAATCGCGCCCCGCATCGGTCAGCACATATTCGTCGCGCGGCGGGCGTTCGCTGTAGCGCCGCTTCGCCACCAGCCCCGCCTCGACCAGCGCGCGCAACCGCGCGGTCAGGATGTTCGGCGCGATCCCCAGGCTGGTGCGCAACGCCTCGAAGCGACCGAGCCCCAGGCTCAGGTCGCGCAGGATCAGCATGCTCCACGCATCCCCCACCTTGGCCAGCCCGCGGGCAACCGGACAGCAGGTCTGCGATTTTTCTTGGTCAACGTCCATTGCATAATGATAGTTAGTTACTATTAAAATGCAAGCGACTCGATCTCCGGGCCGCAACGGAGACGAACCATGACTGATTCCACCCTGGGCACTGCCCTGATCACCGGCGCTTCCACCGGCATCGGCGCCGTCTATGCGGACCGCCTGGCCAAGCGTGGCCACGACCTGATCCTCGTCGCCCGCGACGCCGCCCGCATGCAGGCGCTGGCCGACCGCCTCACCGCCGAGACCGGCCGCAGCATCGAAGTGCTGCCCGCCGACCTCACCGATGGCGACGATCTGGATCGCGTGGCCAAGCGCCTTGCCAGCGACGCCGCGATCACCCTGCTGGTCAACAATGCCGGCATGGCGATGAATGGCGGGCTGCTGGAAAACGAGGCCCCGGCGATCGAGCGGCTGATCGCACTCAACATCACCGCCCCCACGCTGCTCGCATCGTCCGCCGGCAAGGCGTTCAAGGCACGCGGCCGCGGCGGCATCATCAACATCGCCTCGATCCTCGCCTTCCTTCCCGAGATGTTCGAGGGCACCTATTCGGGCACCAAGGCCTTCCTGCTCAACCTTTCCGCCTCGCTCGCCGCCCAGCTCGAGCCGGTGGGCGTCCGCGTCCAGGCAGTGCTGCCGGGCGCCACGCGCACCGAGATCTGGGAACGCTCGGGCAACGACGTCGACAGCTTCCCGCCCGAGATGGTGATGGACGTGAACGACCTGGTGAACGCCGCGCTTGCCGGCTTCGACAAGGGCGAGACGGTAACGATCCCGCCGCTGGCCGACGAGGGGCTGTACATCGCCTATAACGATGCCCGCGTGGCGATGGGCCCGCACCTCTCGAAGCGCGACGTCGCCCCGCGTTACCGCGAGACGGTGGCCGCCTGAGCCAAAGCCGTCACCCCGGCGAAAGCCGGGGTCTCAGGCGCAGGCGCGATACCGCACGAGATCCCGGCCTCCGCCGGGAAGGCGGATCGGTTCAGGCAGAGGCCAATCCTTCCGCAATCTCCTTCCAAACCGGATCGCGCTTCCGCCGCAGCAGTTCCACCACCGTCCGCCCGTCGCCATCGGGGACGTCACCCCGTGCGCCGGCACGCACGAACATCGCGAATTGCTCCGCCGCGCTGCCTTTCCTGAGCATCAGGTGCAGCGCGGTGCGCCCGTTCCCGTCCCGCGCATCGGGATCGGCGCCACCGAGCAGGAATTCCTCCGCCGGCCCGAACTTGCTCCACCCCACCGCGCCGAGCAGAGGCGTTTCGCCCCGCGCGGCGCCCTCCTCGATATCGGCGCCGTGCGCCAGCAACAGCCGTATCGTCGCGCGGTCCTCGTTCCAGGCGGCGGCGAACAGGCTGAAGTTCGGATTGCAGCCGAGCCCCAGCAGATGCTGCGCCAGCGCCTGATTCTGTCCCCGCGCCACCGCGAACCAGAGCGGCGTCGCACGCCATTCGCCTTCGGTGAAGGCCGCATCGTCCAGCCCCAGGCCCAGCCCGAGCAGCAGGTCCGCCATCGCGACCGGCGTGGCCGGTGCCGAGCAGGCCAAATGCAGCCAGTTCCGCCCCCGCTCGTCGCGATGCCCGAGCAGGTCGGGCCGCGCGGCAAGGACTTCGCGGACTTCGTCCACCCGGTGCCCACGCACGCTCTCGGTCAGGCTGGTCTTCGAAACCATGGCACATCCTATGCCGGAAACCGGCACAAACTAAGAGGCCGCCCCGGTCGCCCGGAACGGCCTCCACCCCAGCCTGTCAGGGGTCAGATATCGTCGCCGAGCGCGCCCTTCACCTTGCCGATGAACTGCTGGCCCTTGCCCTTGGCTTCCTGGACCTTGCCCTCGGCGTCGAGCTTGTCGTCCTCGCGGGTCCGCTGCGGATCGGCCGGATCGCCGGCGATCGCCTGCTTGGCCTTGCCGACCATCTCGTTGACGTTACCCTTGATCTTGTCGGTAAGTTCGCCCATGATTTCAATCTCCTACCGTGGATCGGCGCTTGGCCGCGCCTGTGATCCGTTCGACTGAAACAACGGTCCGCGAAGGAATTGGGTTCCGTCATGCCAGAACGGATTACCGAGCATTATGAGCGGCATGCGCATGCGTTCGACCATGAACGCCGCAAGCGCTTCGCCGAGCGCGCCTGGCTCGATCGCTTCCTGCTGGGCGTGCCCAAGGGGGCGCCGGTCCTCGATCTCGGCTGCGGCGCTGGCGAGCCGATCGCCCGCTATCTCCACGACCATGGCCATCCGATCACCGGAGTCGATGGCTCGGAGGCGATGATCACCCTGTGCCGCACCCGCTTCCCGCGCGAGCGCTGGATCGCCGCCGACATGCGCCGGGTCGCGCTCGACACGATGTTCGGCGGGATCGTCGCCTGGGACAGCCTGTTCCACTTGCCCGCAGACGACCAGCTGGCGCTGATCGAGCGCCTGGCGCCGTGGCTCTCGCCGGGTGGCGCGCTGCTGTTCAACACCGGCCCGGCGCGCGGCACTGCGATGGGCTGCCAGTTCGGCGAGGAAATCCATCACGCCAGCGCCGATCCGGCGGAATATCGGGCGGTGTTCGCCAGGGCCGGGCTGTTCGAACTGGCGTACAAGCCCGAGGACGCCGCGACCGGCGGACGCTCGGTCTGGCTGGTGCGGCGGCCGCACTGAAATCCCCAATTCCTCCCTCGGAGCACCGCTCCGGGGGAGGGGGACCGCGACGCCCAGCGTCGGGGTGGAGGGGGAAACACGCCCTCCAACTAGCCGATCGCCCGCGGAGAAGCCCCCTCCACCATTCGCTACGCGAACGGTCCCCCTCCCCCGCTTCGCGAGGGAGGAACAAGAATCAGGGCGCGACCTTCTGCAGGAACGCGATCACCGCCGCCCAGGCCGGCTCGGCGCCGTCCTTGTTCTTCGTCCGCAGCAGCGTCGAGGCGCCGTGCACCCCGCCCTGCTTGGGCACGAACTGTTCCTTGTCCTTGCCCGGCACGGCAGCGAGGATGGTGCGGGCCTCGTCGATCTCGTGCCCGTCCTGCGCCGAGGTGGCGAACACCGGCGCCTTCACCTTCGCGGCGGCGGTCTGGACCAGCGTCTTGTCGGTGAAATACTCGCCCGGCGAAAAGGCCATCACGGCCCGCACCTGCTCGGGATAATCGGCGGCGAGCAGGAAGGCGAGCGACGCCGAATAGCTGCTGCCCCACAGGATCACCGGCAGCTCCTTGTCCTTCGCCCAGGCCAGCGCGGCGACCAGGTCCGGCTTGGCCTGGTAGAAGCTCGTCGACCGGCCCAGATCCTTCACCGTCTGGTTGACGCCGAACAGGTCGCCGCCGGCGCGCTGGTCGATGCGCAGCGATGCATAGCCCCAGGTCGCCAGCCGCGGCGCGATCGTGGCGTATTCGTCCTTGCCCGATTCGGCCTGATGGAACAGCAGGATCAGCGCCTTGGGCTTGTCGGTACTGGTATAGACTCCGGCAACCTTCACCCCGTCCGCTGCGGTGAGCGTGACCGGCTCGGCCGACATGGCGCGCGATTCCTTGGGCGCGTTCGCCGGCTTGGGATGGCAGGCGGAGAGCGCGAGCAGGGCCAGCGCCACGGCGGCACCGCGCATCAGATCAGCCCCGCCAGCGGGCTCGACGGATCGGCGTAGCGGCGCTTGGCCATCCGGCCCGCGCGATAGGAGAGCCGCCCGGCCTCGACCGCGGCCTTCATCGCAGCGGCCATCAGGATCGGGTCCTTGGCCTCGGCGATCGCGGTGTTCATCAGGATGCCGTCGCAGCCCAGCTCCATGCCCACCGCCGCGTCGCTCGCCGAGCCGACGCCGGCATCGACCAGCACCGGCACCTTGGCGCCCTCGACGATCAGGCGGATCGTCACCTGGTTCTGGATGCCCAGCCCCGATCCGATCGGCGCGCCGAGCGGCATGATCGCCACCGCGCCGGCATCCTCCAGCCGCTTGGCGGCGATGGGATCGTCGACGCAGTAGACCATCGGCTTGAAGCCCTCGTTCGCGAGGATCTCGGTGGCGCGCAGCGTCTCGACCATGTCGGGATAGAGCGTCCGTGCCTCGCCCAGCACTTCGAGCTTCACCAGCTCCCAGCCGCCCGCCTCGCGCGCCAAGCGCAGCGTGCGGATCGCCGACTCGGCATCGAAGCAGCCGGCGGTGTTGGGTAGGTAGGTGATCTTCTTGGGATCGATATAGTCGGTGAGCATCGGCGCGCTCGGATCGCTGACGTTCACCCGGCGGACGGCAACCGTGACGATCTCGGCGCCCGAGGCGGCGACGGCCGCGGCGTTCTGCTCGAAATCCTTGTACTTGCCGGTGCCGACGATCAGCCGCGAGCGGAAGGTCTTGCCCGCCACGGTCCAGGTATCTTCGTCCACCGGCCGGCCATGGTCGCCGCCGCCGACGAAATGGACGATCTCGAGCTCGTCGCCATCCTCGACGATCACTTCGTTCAGCGTCGAGCGGGGCACGACTTCCAGGTTGCGCTCCACCGCCAGCTTGGCCGGGATGAGGCCGAGCTCCTCGGCGAGCTGGGCGATGGTCAGGCCCGCCGTCACCCGCTTGTGTTCGCCATTTACGGTGATGGAGACGGTGCCGTCGCTGTGCATGAACTGTCCTTGGAAATTTGATCGGAAGCGCGGGCTCATATAGGGAAGCCGCTCCCGCGCCCGCAACCGAAAGGCTTGGCCTTGGCCAATACGATCTACGTACTCAACGGTCCCAACCTGAATCTGCTGGGACTGCGCGAGCCGGAGATCTACGGATCGGACACGCTCGACGATATTGCGGGCCGCCTGGAGGACCGCGCGAAGGAGCTCGATCTCGAGATCGACCTGCGCCAGTCGAATCACGAAGGCCATCTGGTCGACTGGCTGCACGAGGCGCAGGCGCGCGGTGCGAAGGCGGTGCTGCTCAATGCCGGCGCCTTCACCCATACCAGCGTTGCGCTCTACGACGCGATCCGCGCGATCAAGACACCGGTACTCGAAGTCCATCTCTCCAACCCGCACACGCGGGAGGAGTTTCGCCACCACAGCTATGTGGGCATGGCCGCCAAGGGAACCATCGCCGGTTTCGGGGCGCTGTCCTACATGCTTGCGCTTGAAGCCGCCGCGCTCCTCTGACAAAGGGCGCGGTTTCATCGGAAGAACGAGATCAAATGGCAGATAAGAACGACAAGACGGGCGCGATGCAGGTCGACATCGACCTGGTGCGGCAGCTTGCCGCCGTGCTGGACGACACCAATCTCACCGAAATCGAAGTCGAAGACGGTGATCGCAAGGTCCGCGTCGCGCGCACCGTGCAGGCAGCGCCGGCACTCCTCCAGGCGCCGATGGCCGCCCCGGTCGCGGCAGCCGCTCCGGTCGCAGCAGCCGCCGCGCCGGCCGCCGAGGCCGCGCCCGCCGCCGCGCTGAACGCAGTCAAGTCGCCGATGGTCGGCACCGCCTATCTGGCGCCGAACCCGGAAGCGCCGAACTTCATCGCGGTCGGCCAGGCCGTGAAGCCCGGCGACACGCTGCTGATCATCGAGGCGATGAAGGTGATGAACCCGATCACCGCCACTGCGCCCGGCACGGTCAAGGCGATCCTGGTCGACAATGGCCAGCCGGTCGAGTTCGACCAGCCCCTCGTGGTCGTCGAGTAAGCCCAAGTGCCCGAGATCAAGAAGCTCCTGATCGCCAATCGCGGCGAGATCGCCCTGCGCATCCACCGTGCCTGCCACGAGATGGGCATCAAGACTGTCGCGGTGCACTCCACTGCCGATAGCGACGCGATGCACGTGCGCCTCGCCGACGAGGCGATCTGCATCGGGCCGCCGGCCGCGGGCGAGAGCTATCTGAAGATCGACCGGATCATCGCCGCGGCGGAGATCTCGGGCGCGGATGCGATCCACCCGGGCTATGGCTTCCTCTCGGAGAACGCCAAGTTCGCCGAGATCGTCGAGGCGCACGGCATCATCTTCGTCGGGCCCAAGCCCGAGCACATCCGCACGATGGGCGACAAGATCGAGGCGAAGCGCACCGCCGGCGCGCTCGGCCTGCCGCTCGTCCCCGGCTCGGACGGCGCGATCAGCGACGTCGAGGAAGCCAAGAAGATCGCGGAAGCCGCGGGCTATCCGGTCATCATCAAGGCCGCCTCGGGCGGCGGCGGCCGCGGCATGAAGGTCGTGACCAACCCGGCCGATCTCGAAGCCCAGATGCTCCAGGCCGGCAGCGAGGCGAAGGCCGCCTTTGGCGACGCCACCGTCTATCTGGAAAAGTATCTCGGCAACCCGCGCCACATCGAGGTGCAGGTGTTCGGCGACGGCAATGGCAACGCCATCCACCTGGGCGAGCGCGACTGCTCGCTCCAGCGCCGCCACCAGAAGGTGCTCGAGGAAGCCCCCTCGCCCGTCCTCTCGGCCGAGGAGCGGGAGCGCATCGGCGGGATCTGCGCCAAGGCGATGGCCGACATGGGCTATCGCGGCGCCGGCACCATCGAGTTCCTGTGGGAGAATGGCGAGTTCTACTTCATCGAGATGAACACCCGCCTGCAGGTGGAGCATCCGGTGACGGAGGCGATCACCGGCCTCGACCTCGTCCGCGAGCAGATCCGCGTCGCCGAAGGGCACGGCCTGACCCTCCGCCAGGAGGATGTCGAGTTCCGCGGCCATGCGATCGAATGCCGCATCAACGCCGAGGACCCGCGCACCTTCGCCCCCTCGCCGGGCCTGGTGAAGGGCTATCACGCGCCGGGCGGCATGAACGTCCGCGTCGATTCGGGCCTGTACGCCGGCTACAAGGTGCCGCCCTACTACGACTCGATGATCGCGAAGCTGATCGTCTGGGGCCACACCCGCGAAGGCGCGCTCCGCCGCCTGCGCCGTGCGCTCGAGGAGTTCGTGATCGACGGGATGAAGACCACCATCCCGCTCCACCAGGCGCTGCTCGACGACCCCGAGTTCCAGAAGGGCGACTATACGATCAAGTGGCTGGAGGAATGGCTGGCGCGGCAGGACGAGGCCTGATCGTGAAGGCCACGATCTACCACAATCCCCGCTGCTCCAAGTCGCGCGAGGCCCTGGCGATTCTCAACGAGACGCCGGGCCTCGAGGTCGAGGTGGTCGAATATCTCAAGACCCCGCCGAGCCGCGACACGCTGAAGGACCTCTACGACCGCGCCGGCATGACCGCCCGCGAAGGCCTGCGCATCGCCGAGGACGCCGCCAAGCCGCTCAAGGGCGCCGATGACGACTCGATCCTCGATGCGATGGCGACGAATCCGATCCTGATCGAACGACCGCTCGTCGTCACCGAAAAGGGCGTTCGCCTCGGCCGGCCGCCCGAGAAGATCCGCGAAATCCTATAGGCGCCGGCCACCGGCCACAGGGTTCCTGCGAAAGCGGGAACCCAGGGTAATCAGATACTTCGCCATCCCGGGCGCCTGCTTTCTCGGGAGCGCATGAAACAGCCGGTCGTATCGCCACCGAAATGGATGTGATCGCGGCACCACCCCGTTACCCAATTTGACGAATCCGGTCCCGCGCCAGACGATTTCGCGGTCGCGGTAACCCGAAAATTAACGGTCATCACCGTAATCATCCTTCCGAAATATAGGATGGGTGATGCGGACCACGGTTGAGATCGGGCAGCGGTGCACGGGCGAGAGCCCCATGCGAATCGGCGGCGCATCGCGCGGCGGAGCGCTGGCATGAACGCGCCCATCTCGCTCCACGCGCTCACCTCGTGGTTCCGGCGCGGCGACGACGCGCCCGATCGCGCGGCGCTCCACCGGCTGCGCTACGAGCAGATCGGCGCCTTCCTGTTCGAGCACGGCCTCGAACCCAGCACGACCAACTTCGATTTCGCCGGCCGCTTCCTCGACGGGCGCGAGCTGCAGCTGATCCAGGCGGCCGAGGACCTGATCGCCGTCAAGCGCACCCTGACCGACCGCGACGTCGAGAAGATCATGGAGCGCTGCGCCACCGGCGACACTTCGGACAAGCTCGAGAAGCTCACCCGCGAGCTGGAGAGCAAGGTGGTCGACTGCCTCGCCGCGGTGGGAGACGCCACCGCATCGACCAGCGCCTATTCCACTGCGCTCGGCCAGGCGGCCGGCGAGATGGAGCGCGCGCCGGGCGAAACCTATCGCCGCCTGCTCGAAGTCACGCTCGAAGTCGCCGAGACGACTCGCAAGATCGGCGGCCGGCTGGAGAGCACCCGCGAGGACACCAAGCGACTGCGCAGCGATCTCGAGCGCGCGGTGCGCGAGGCCGAGGAGGATCATCTCACCGGCCTGCCCAATCGCCGCGGCTTCTTCGCCCGGATGGAAGAGACGCTCGCCCGGACCAATGCCGCGCCCTTCGCGCTGGCGCTGTGCGACATCGACAATTTCAAGGCGATCAACGATCGCCATGGCCACCACACCGGCGACCGGGTGCTGCGCTTCGTCGCCCGCACGCTGCGCGATTATCTCGGCCGGAAGGTGACCGTCGCCCGCTATGGCGGCGAGGAGTTCGTCTGCCTGTTCGAAGGCGCCGATGCCGAGGATGCCGCGGACACGCTCGACGCCTGCCGCAAGTCGCTGCGCGACCGGCTGCTGCGCGACCAGACCACCAACCTGCCGATCGGCCGGATCAGCTTCTCCGCCGGCGTCGTCACGATCGAGGACGACTCGACCGATGCGCTGCGCATCGCCGACGAACTGCTCTATGCCGCCAAGCGCGCCGGCAAGGACCAGGTGGCGACCATCACGAGCCAGGTGGCATCGGCGGCGTAAGCCCGCCGTCATCCGGCTCCAAATCGTCCATCCGGCACCAAGCCGTCATCCCGGCCCCAATCGTCATCCCGGCGAAAGCCGGGATCTCGGGCGGCTCTTTTCCCGCCATTGCCTGAGTTCCCGACTTTCGTCGGGATGACGGTAAGCCCCAACTCCGCAATATCCGTCAGGCGCACCTCTCCCCCTTGCGGCATTCGCTCTCCGCAGGGAGACCAGGAACCGTGAAGCCAGACGCCCGCCAGCTTTATCTCGCCCGCATGCAGCGCGTGCTCGACCATGTCGACGCGCATCTGGATGCGGATTTGAGCACCGAAGCCCTGGCGGCCGTCGCAGCCTTCTCGCCCTTCCATTTCCACCGCCAGTTCGCCGAGCTCTTCGGGATCAGCGTCCACCGCTATGTCCAGCTCGCGCGCCTCAAACGGGCCTCGCTCGCCCTCGCCTATCGGAAGACCAGCGTGTTCGACGTCGCGCTCGATTCCGGCTTCGGCGGGCCGGAGGCCTTTGCGCGCGCGTTCCGGCAGCGGATCGGACAGAGCCCGAGCGGATTCCGCGAGCGGCCGGAATGGGCTCCCTGGAACGCGGCCCTCGCGCCGCTCGAACAGGCAAGGAGCCAGAGCATGACACCAAGCTTCACCGACGCCGATGTCCGCATCGTCGATTTCCCCGCCACGCCGGTCGCGCTGATAGAGCATCGCGGTGATCCCATGGCGATCGGCGACACGATCCGCCGCTTCATCGACTGGCGCCGCGCCAACGGCCTGCCGCCAGCGAAGAGCGCCACCTTCAACATCCTCCACAATGATCCGGACAATGTGCCGCCCGAAACGCACCGCATCGACATCGCCTGCGCCGCGGACCGGGTCGCGGCGAATCCCCATGGCGTCACCGAAGGGCTGATCCCCGCCGGCCGCTGCGCGGTGGTGCGGATGACCGGCCCGGGCGACGACCTGCGCGCGCCGGCGCATTTCCTCTATGCCGACTGGCTCCCCCGCAGCGGCGAGGAACCGCGCGACTTCCCGATGTTCGTGCAAAGGGTGAAGTTCTTCCCCGACGTGCCGGCGAACGAGGCGGTGACGGAGGTGTATCTGCCGATCCAATAATTCCTCCCCGAGCTTGTCTCGGGGAGGGGGACCGCCGCCGAAGGCGGTGGTGGAGGGGCGCGCCGGGCACCGGCGCGTTGCGCCGGCCCCTCCACCGCTCGCTGCGCGAGCGGTCCCCCTCCCCCAGCTTGCTGGGGGAGGAATTAATCCCGCCGCAGATGCGTGATGTCCTGCTTCAACCCGTAGAGATACACCGCCTTGCCCTCGCGCACCTCGACATCGGCGGTCACCCGCATCAAGCGAAGCTCGCCATCCGGCCGGCGGATCTCCGCGTCGAAGGTGAAGCTGCCACAGGTCGCGATCGCATCGTCGCGCAGCCGCTTGAGCTCGGCCCGCGATTCCTCGCTGTACATCGCGACCACGTCGTCACGCCGCACCGGCTGGTCGGCGGGCAGGCCGAATATCTCGAATACCCCCGGCGTCCAGCGCAGCGAATCGTCGGAAAGGTCGCATTCCCAGGCGGCGGGCATCGGCGCCAGCACCACGGGAACATCGGAGGGAACGACGTGCAGCTCGCGCGCCCAGCCCATCGGCACGCGCCCGCCCAGCGGCTCTGCGACTCGGTCTATCCAGTGGCTTGGCACGCAGCGATCACCCAGGCCCAACTCCCATGACCCTTGCTACGCCTCCAATGGTTAAAGTCCAGCCCTCGCGCATCCACGACGATCCGGTCTTTTAATGTAGGATTCCATCTGCTTGACTGGCGACCATGCAGGCACGCACCCCTTCCCTCTCCCTCCCGGGCTTCCGCCGAAAGGGCTGGAGTCCCCCGCGCGCGTATGTCGTGACCTTTGTGACTTTCCGCGCCCGCCGCGCACGCGAAGGCGATTCAAGGGATTCAACATTTCTGCCGGTGCATCGCTCGGGGGTGACGTGGCCGAACGCCCTCGCTATGGGCTCGTCGCATGACTGAGATCACCCCCGAGATCGTTGCCGAACACGGCTTCACCCCCGAGGAATATGAGCGCGTCCTGAAGGCGATGGGCCGTGTGCCCAACCTGACCGAGCTCGGCATCTTCTCGGTGATGTGGTCGGAGCACTGCTCGTACAAGTCGAGCCGCATCCACCTGAAGAAGCTGCCGACCACCGGCCCCCAGGTCATCTGCGGCCCGGGCGAGAATGCCGGCGTGGTCGATATCGGCGATGGCCAGGCGGCGATCTTCAAGATGGAGAGCCACAACCACCCGTCCTACATCGAGCCCTATCAGGGTGCGGCGACCGGCGTGGGCGGCATCCTGCGCGACGTGTTCACCATGGGCGCCCGCCCGATCGCCAACATGAACGCCCTGCGCTTCGGCCGGCCCGACCACCCCAAGATGAAGCACCTCATCGCCGGCGTGGTCCATGGCATCGGCGGCTATGGCAATTGCGTGGGAGTCCCCACCGTCGGCGGCGAGGTCAATTTCCACAAGGCGTATGACGGCAACATCCTCGTCAACGCGATGACGGTCGGCATCGCCGATACCGACAAGATCTTCTATTCGGCCGCTTCGGGCGTCGGCAATCCGATCGTCTATGTCGGCTCGAAGACCGGCCGCGACGGCATCCACGGCGCCACCATGGCCTCGGCGGACTTCGGCGAGGACAGCGAGGAGAAGCGCCCCACCGTCCAGGTCGGCGATCCCTTCACCGAGAAGCTGCTGATCGAAGCGTGCCTGGAGCTGATGGCCTCGGACGCCATTGTCGCGATCCAGGACATGGGCGCCGCCGGCCTCACCTCCTCGTCGGTCGAGATGGCGTCGAAGGGCGGCGTCGGCATCGAGCTGGTGATGGACGACGTCCCCCAGCGCGAAACCGGCATGACGCCGTACGAGATGATGCTGTCGGAGAGCCAGGAGCGCATGCTCATGGTCCTCAAGCCCGGCCGCGAGGATTTCGCCAAGGCGATCTTCGAGAAGTGGGAACTTGATTTCGCGGTGATCGGCCATGTCACCGACACCGGCCGCATGGTGCTGAAGTGGAAGGGCGACACCGTCGCCGACATCCCGCTCGCCCCGCTCGCCGACGAAGCCCCGCTCTACGACCGCCCGCACGTGCCGACGCCGAAGCCGGCCGAGCTGGCGAACGTGCCCGAGAGCGTCGATCCCGCCGCGGACCTGCTCAAGCTGGTCGGCACGCCCGATCTCGCCTCGCGCCGCTGGATCTGGGAGCAGTATGACCACATGGTCGGCGGCGACACCGCGCAGCGCCCGGGTGGCGACGCCGCGGTGGTCCGCGTTCATGGCACCGACAAGGGCCTGGCGATCACCACCGACTGCACCCCGCGCTATTGCTTTGCGGACCCCGTCGAAGGCGGCAAGCAGGCGATTGCGGAGGCCTGGCGCAACCTGTCGGCCGTGGGTGCCACCCCGCTGGCGGTGACCAACTGCCTGAACTTCGCCAATCCGCAGCGCCCCGAGATCATGGGCCAGATCGTCGGCTGCCTCGAGGGCATGTCGGAGGCCTGCCGCGCGCTCGACTTCCCGATCGTCTCGGGCAACGTCTCGCTCTACAACGAGAGCAAGGCCACCGGCGGCGGCTCGGCGATCCTGCCGACTCCGGCGATCGGCGCGATCGGCCTGCTCAAGGACTGGTCGAAGAGCGCGACGATCGCGTTCAAGGGCACCGGCGACATCATCCTCGCGGTCGGCGAGCGCTCGGGCCATCTCGGCCAGTCGCTGTGGCTGCGCGAGCTGCACGGCCGCGAAGAGGGTCCGCCGCCCGAGGTCGACCTGATGATGGAGCGCCGCACCGGCGCGTTCATCCGCTCGGGGATCTGCACCGGCGCGATCACCGCCTGCCATGACGTGTCCGACGGCGGCCTGGCCGTGGCGATCGCCGAGATGGCGATGGCCTCGGGCATCGGCGCGATCATCGACCAGCCCCAGCCCTTCGGCATCGCCGGCTCGTTCTTCGGCGAGGACCAGGGCCTCTACGTCGTCACGATCTGCGACACCTGCCTGGCCGACTTCCTGGTCGCCGCCGACAAGGCCGGCCTGGTTGCCGATCCGATCGGCCGCACGATCAAGGACCGCATCATCTTCGAGCTGGAAGAGGGCGATTTCTGCGTGAGCTTGACCGATCTCAAGGCGGCGCACGAAGGTTTCTTCCCAGAGCTGATGGGAGAAGACGCCGCCCTGGCATGAGGTTGCGCGTGCCGGGCCGGCCATGAAGGAGGTTTTATGCCGTCCGCTGGCTATTCCGGCACGCCGCTCGCCCGGAAACTGGGGCTCAAGCCCGGCATGCGCAGCTGGTTCTGCGGCATGCCGGCAAGCGTCCGCGCCGAGATCGACCCCGTGGCGCTGGGCGTCGAGGAATATGAAGCCGCCGCCGCGGGCTTGCAGGCGGCGCACATCTTCGTCACCGAGCGCGCGAAGCTCGACCGCGAGCTCGATGCGCTGCTCGCCCTGATCGACCGAAACGGCTTCATCTGGGTCTCCTGGCCCAAAAAGGCGGCCAAGGTGCCGACCGACGTGACCGAGGACGTGATCCGCGAGGTTGCGCTTCCCAAGGGATTGGTGGACATAAAGGTCTGCGCCGTCGACGATGTATGGTCCGGCCTTAAGTTGGTGATTCGTAGCGAAAATCGTTGAAATCTCAGGAAAACCCCTGAGTGCCCGCGTGGGGGCGCGGATGGCATGCTCCCCTCGGAAACCCTATGGCCGAGCATGAAACGCTGCCCTGGCAGCCCTATCCCGAACTGACCGACACGGCGCGGATCGAACGCGCCCGGGCCTTCCTTGCGGAAATGGCCAGCCGCCACAGCTGCCGGGCGTTCAGCGAGCGGCCGGTGCCCCGCGAAGTGATCGAGGCGGCGCTGCGGGCCGCCGGCTCCGCCCCCAGCGGCGCCAACCGCCAGCCCTGGCATTTCTGCGCGATCGAGACGGCGGAGGCCAAGACGGCGATCCGCGTCGCGGTCGAGGAAGAGGAGCGCCAATTCTACACGAACCGCGCGCCCGAAGCCTGGCTCAGCGCGCTGCGTCCACTCGGCACCGGCTCGGAGAAACCCTATCTCGAAATCGCGCCCTGGCTGATCGCGGTCTTCGCTCAGCGCTATGCCGAGGACGAGGCCCAGCCGCGCAACTATTACGTCACGGAGAGCGTCTGCATCGCCGCGGGCTTGATGCTCGCCACGCTCCACACTGCCGGCATCGCCACCCTGGTCCACACCCCGCATCCGATGCGCTTCCTCAATCTCGTGTGCCGCCGCCCCGACAACGAGAAGCCGCTGATGCTGATCGTCGCCGGCCACGCCGCCGAAGATGCGCTGATCCCGGCATCCACGGCCCGGAAGAAGGCGCTGGAGGAGATCAGCTCCTGGCTGTAGCGTCCCGCCACAGACATGGAGGGGACATGACATGGCACAGCCCGGACGCAGGATCCTGACCGCGACGCTGGTCGCCGGCACGCTCGACATCATCGCCGCATCGCTGCTCGCCATCTCGGCCGGGCGCACCCCCGACAAGATGCTGCGCGGCGTCGCCAGCGGCCCCTTCCCCGATGCCACGAGCTGGGGCCTGGGCGGCGCGGCTTTGGGCCTGGCAGTGCATTTCGCGATCATGGCGGCAATGGCCGCGGTCTACGTCCTAGCCGCCGATCGGCTGCCGCTGCTACGGGCGCAGCGGATCCTGTCCGGCATCCTCTATGGCGTCGCCACCTGGGCAGTGATGAACCTGATCGTCCTGCCGCTGCGCTGGCCCGCCGTCTTCCCGCATACCGACCTGTTCAGCATCGCCAGCCAGCTCTTCTGCCATGTCGTGCTGGTCGGCATCCCGATCGCCCTGATCGCCGCGCGGCGCTGAATGGAGCCTCCTGCCGCCGCCTCGCGGCTCGCTTCCCTCGATGTGGTCCGCGGCGTGGCGGTGCTGGGCATATTGCTGCTCAACATCCTGTCCTTCGCCCTGCCCGAGGCCGCCTATGTGAACCCGCGCGCCTATGGCGGCTGGCACGGCGCCGATCTCGTCACCTGGGCAGTGAACTTCGTCCTGTTCGACGGGCGGATGCGCGGGCTCTTCTCCTTCCTGTTCGGTGCTTCGACCCTGCTGGTGATCGAGCGCGCCGAGGCGAGCGGGCGCAGCCCAGCCGAAGTCCATTACCGACGGATGGCCTGGCTGCTCGCCTTCGGCCTCGCCCATCTCTTCCTGGTCTGGCACGGCGACATCCTCGCCCATTATGCGCTGATCGGCATGATCGCCTATGCGATGCGCGAGCTGCCCGTCTCCAGGCTCATGGTGCTCGGCACGATGCTCGCCCTGGCCAGCGCCATCCTGTTCGCGACCATTCCGCTGAACATCATCCAGCTCCAGGCCCAGTTCCCGAATTCCGACACGCTGCACGGCTTTGCCCAGTCGTTCGGCGTCCCCTCCCCCTCGGACATCGCCAAGGACTTCGCCCTGTACCGGGGCAGCTATGCCGGCCTCCTCGCCAACCGGCTGCAGGAGGATAGCGGCACGCTGTTCGGCCTGATGGTCTTCTTCGGCCCCGAGACGCTCGGCTACATGCTGTTCGGCATGGCGGCGCTGCGCAGCGGCATGCTGCGGGGCGAGTGGCCCCGGGCCCACTATCTTCGCTGGTTGCTGCTCTGCTGGACAATCGCGCTGCCCGCCTATGCCGCGCTCGCCTGGTGGCAATGGTCCTCGGGCTTCGACATGCGCGTGGTCGCCGCGATGCTGCCGCTGACCGCGCTCGTCCGCCCACCGATGATCGCCGGATGGATCTGCCTGATCCTGCTCCTCGCCCGCCCCGGCGGCATGCTGACCAGCCTCCTGGCCGCCGCGGGGCGCATGGCCTTCACCAACTACATCGCAACCAGCCTGATCTGCACCACGCTCTTCTACGGCTATGGATTGGGCTGGTACGGGCATCTCAGCCGCTGGCAGCTCTACCCCGTAGTTTTCGGGATCTGGGCAGCGATCCTGATCTGGTCCAGGCTCTGGCTCGCCCATTTCCGATTCGGCCCGTTCGAGTGGCTGTGGCGCAGCCTGGCCCGCGGCAGCTTCCAGCCGATCCGGGGAAGCGCCCTAGGTAATAATGCGAGTACCTCGCAATAGCCTTGCGAATCAGTGTCAATAGCCCTAACTCTGCCTCTGCGAGTTGCGAGGGTTCGATGGTCGTTTGCGTTTGCAATGCTCTTCGGGAACGGGATGTGCGCGAAGCCGCGCGTGGCGGGGCCACCAGCGCCTGCCAAGCCTATCGTGCGCTCGGATGCCAGGCGAAGTGCGGACAATGCGTGCCGTTCGCACGTGAGATCATCGCCGAGGAACGTGCTGCTGCGTAACAGTCGCAACAGTCAAAAACCGCAGAAATCCGCCATTTTCTGACTGTCCAACGCGGCATTCCGCGCCTATTCTGCTGCCCGAAATCCAATCATAAGAACAGGTGGTGGCAATGAAGGGCGACCCCAAGGTCCTCGACTATCTCAACGAGGCGCTCAAGAACGAGCTCACGGCGATCAACCAGTATTGGCTGCATTACCGGCTGCTCGACAATTGGGGCGTCACCAAGCTCGCCGAGCTGGAGCGCCACGAATCGATCGACGAGATGAAGCACGCCGACAAGCTGGCGGAGCGCATCCTGTTCCTCGACGGCCTGCCCAATTTCCAGCTGCTCGGTCGCCTGCGCATCGGCGAGACGGTGGAGGAGATCCTCAAGGCCGATCTGGCGGTGGAGATGGAAGCGATCCCGCTGCTGCGCGACGCGATCCAGCATTGCGAGAGCGTGCGAGACTATGTCTCGCGCGACCTGTTCGCCGATATCCTCGAGAGCGAGGAAGAGCATGTCGATACGCTGGAGAAGCAGTTCGACATGATCGCCCGCATGGGCATCGCGAACTATATCCAGCTCAACAGCGAACCCGCCGAAGCGAGCTAGGCCTTCTTCTCCCCTCCCGCTTGCGGGAGGGGAATTCCTCACCCGGCCAGCGATCGCCGGCCGAATACCGGCCTCCGCTCCACCAACGGGTTCGATTCGCGCTCCAGCAGTGCCAGCGTCTCCTCGAACAGCGGGCGAAGCGCCACGACATATTCGAGGACGTCGGTCGGGGTGTCCTGCCGTTCGATGCAGGCGCGCGCGGTCATTTCGATCGTCTCGGCCAGGTCGGCCAGCGGATCGGCGCCGAACTGGCGCGATTCGCCCTTCAGCGTGTGCGCCGGGATGACCATCGAGGCGGCATTGTTCGCGCGCATGGCTTCCTCGATCCGCGCGACCGACTTGACGCCGTCCTCACGGAAATAGCCGAGAATCCGCACGAAATTGGCGCCGAGCTCGGCTCGGGCCTGCGAGAAACTGTTCCAGTTCACCAGCTGTTCGTTGCCGGTCATCGCTTCATTCCCCTACTCCGCACCCCCAGAGCATGGTCGGACCCTATCGCCGGTGTGTAAACACAGGGTTGATTTCGAATAAGGGTCGTTACGGAAGCGTCTGGATTCTCATTCCTTATCCCGATCGAACGGGTTCTTCGGCGCACGCAGATTGAGGCGTACCGGCACCGCGCCGAAATCGAATTCCTTGCGCAGCCCGTTGATCAGATAGCGCTGATAGCTCATCGGCAGCAGATCGACGCGCGTGCCGAACAGCACGAACGTCGGCGGGCGGGTCTTGTTCTGGGTGACGTAGCGCGGCTTGATCCGCTTGCCGCCGGGCGCGGGCGGCGGGTTCGCTTCGATCGCCCGCTCGAACCAGCGGTTGAGCTGGCCGGTCGAGACACGGCGCGACCAGGCGTCGCGGGTCTTGAAGGCGACGTCGATCATCGTGTCGAGCCCCTTTCCGGTCACCGCCGAGACGGTGAGCAGCGGCACGCCCTTGACCTGCGCCAGGCCCTCGTCGAGCGCGCCCTTCACGCCGTTGAACAGGCTGGAGGCGTTCTCCGCCACGTCCCACTTGTTCAGCACGATGATCAGCGCGCGGCCTTCCTGCAGCACGCGGTCGGCGATCTTGAGGTCCTGGACCTCCAGCCCGCGCGTCGCGTCGAGCAGCAGCACCACGACCTCGGCAAAGTCGATCGCGCGCAGCGTGTCCATCACCGAGAGCTTCTCGAGCTTCTCCTCGACCTTGGCCTTCTTGCGCATGCCCGCGGTGTCGATCAGGCGGACCGGGCGCTTGTTGCCGTCGAAATCCTCCCATTCCCAATCGACCGAGATCGAATCGCGGGTGATCCCCGCCTCGGGTCCGGTGATCATCCGGTCCTCGCCGAGCAGCCGGTTGACCAGGGTCGACTTGCCCGCATTCGGGCGGCCGACGATCGCCAGCTTGAGCGGGGCGTTGGGGTTCTCGGGATCCTCTTCCTCGACCTCCTCCTCGTCCTCGCGCTCGACATGGGGCAGGAGCGCGCCGAACAGGTCGGCCATGCCCTCGCCATGCTCGGCGGAGAGCTGGATCGGCTCGCCGAAGCCGAGCGCCATCGCCTCGATCACCCCGGTCTCGCCGGCGCGGCCCTCGGCCTTGTTGGCGACCAGCACGATCGGCCGGTCGGTCGAGCGCAGCCAGCGGGCGATCTCCTCGTCGAGCGGGGTCACGCCGGCGCGGGCATCGACCAGGAACAGCGCGACATCGGCATCCTGCACCGCCGCCTCGGTCTGCTGGCGCATGCGTCCGGGCAGCGTCGCCGCGTCCTCGTCCTCATAGCCGGCGGTATCGAAGATGCGGAATTCGAGCCCGAGCAAGTTCGCCTCGCCCTCGCGACGGTCACGCGTCACGCCCGGCTGGTCGTCGACCAGCGCGAGCCGCTTGCCGACGAGCCGGTTGAACAGCGTCGATTTGCCGACATTGGGTCGGCCGATGATCGCGACGATGGGCAGTGGCATAAATGAAACTCTTCTCGGGGGGATGCCCGGCAGAACGGCATGTAACACAAAAAGCAACGGGCGAGGCCTTTCGGCCCCGCCCGCCTGCCATGGCCGGGAACCAGGTTATTTGAACGCGGTCAGGCGTCCCTTGTCGTCCAGAATGTAGAGGATGTTGTTCGCCACCACCGGCTGGAGCGAGATCGGATCCTTCAGCTCGATCGTCGAGCTGATGCTGCCGTCCGCCGGCGACACGAAGACGATCTCGCCGCGGGTGTTGGCGAGGACCAGCTTGCCGCCCGCCAGGACCGGGCCGACCCAGCCATAAGGGTTCTTCGGCTTCTTGGCATTCTTGTAGAGCTTGAGCTGCGAGATCCAGCGCACCTTGCCGCTGGTGCGCGACAGGCACAGCAGGCGGGCGTCATCGGTCACCACGAAGATCCATTCGCCCGCCACCCAAGGGGTGGAGATGCCGGCGATGTTCTGTTCCCACATGCGGTTGCCGGTGGCGATGTCCATCGCGACCATGCGGCCGCCCTGGCCCACGGCATAGACACGGCCCTGGTCGATCACCGGCTCGGCATCGATGTCCGACAGCGACGAGACCGAGGTGCTCATGCTGCTGCGCGACAGCACGTCGCTCCACAGCTGGCGGCCATTCTCGTAGCGATAGGCGTTGAGCTCGCCCGACGAGAAGCCGGCGATCACCGTGCCCTGCGCCGAGGCCGGTGCCGCGACGCCGAACACGCCCTGCGATTCGAGGCTGGCCGAAGCGGTCCAGCTGACGTCGCCGGTCTCCTGGCTCATCACGAAGAGCTGGTTGTCCTGGGTGACGACATAGGCATTGCCATTGGCCAGCGTCGGGGCGCCGCGCAGCGGGCCGCCGGGGCGCTTGCGCCACACTTCGCTGCCGTCCGCGATCTTGAGCGCGACCACGTCGCCCAGGCCGTTTGAGGCATAGAGATGCTCGCCCGAGACGCTGACGCCGCCGCCGAAGCGCGCAGTCTTGTTGCCGTCCGCCTTCACGGTCGGCGCGGTCCACAGCGTGTTGCCCGTGGCTGCGTCGATGGCGTGGACCTGGCCGTCGGTGTCCATCACGTACAGCTTGCCGCCCGCGATCACCGGCGAAGCGCCGAGACGCTCCTTCTTCGAGGTCTTGGTGACCACCTTGCTCCACAGGCGCGATGGCGTGGCGGACAGCGCGAGCGAACCCATCGACTTGGCGGCATTGCCGCCCGGCTGGGTCCAGTCCTCGTTCACCGCCGCTTCGGGCACGATCACATCGACATTCGCCAGCGACTTGTCGCTGGCGATGTCGTTCTCGGACATCAGGATGGGAACGCGCTCGCCGAGCACGGGCGTCTTCTTGCCCTGCCCCTTGAAGACCCCGCAGCCGCTAACCAGCGCGAGTGCCGCAAGGGCCCCAGCCACCCTCAGCTTGTTGTTCATTTAGCCTGCTTTTCCTTCGACTGATCGAGGACGTCGATCCCCAATACGCTCGCCAGCTGAACCGCGCGTTGCCGCGTCGTATCCGGCACATTCTCTCCGCCCTGCGCGATCTGCTGCAGGAGCTTGCCGGCCTCGGCGCGCTTGCCGAGCTTGATCTGCGCGGTCGCCACCAGCTCGCCGGCGCTGCCGAACCAGGCCGAATCGGGCTTGGCGAGGCCCTGGAGGCGCGAGACCACCACTTCCGGCTTCAGCGTGTCGTACTCGACCGAGGTCTGGCGGAGCAGCGCGTAATCGCGGAACGGCTTGGCATAGCCGCTATTGCCCGCGACCGCCGCGAACTTGGCGGCGGCGCCCTTCAGGTCCTTCTTCTGGACCAGCAGATTGCCTTCGACGATCGAGGACATCGCGGCATAGCCGTTGGTGCCGCTCGCCGCGAGCTTGGCGAGCTCGGGGCTCGCCTTGTCGGGCTGGTTCTGCTCGATCTGGCGCAGCGCCGCGTCATATTGCTCGCCCTTGGCGCCAGCCGCGGAATCGGTCTGGTGCTGCCAGAACAGGAAGCCGGCGAGCGCGACGAACGCGATCACCACGGCGCCGATGATCAGCCGCCCATATTTCTGCCAGACGCCAAGCATCTGCGAGCGGCGATATTCCTCGTCGACTTCGCGCAGGAAGGCTTCGTCTGTCGTGCCGGAGGGGGGAAGCGCCAAAATCTACCTCATGCGTCTCTTGCGGGCGCGGACCTATAGCCGCGCCGTGCGGGAATCGATAGCGCTCGGTAGCCCGTCAATCCCGCGGCGCATAGACCTGATCGGGTCCCGGAAAGGACCGCGACCGAACATCGGCGGCATAGGTTTCAACCGCGGCGGAAATACGGCCAGCCAGATCGTCATATTTCTTCACGAACCGGGCGGTGCGCTCGAACATGCCCAGCATATCGTCGATCACCAGCACCTGGCCATCACATTCGGCCGAGGCGCCGATGCCGATCACCGGGCAGGACACGGCGGCGGTGATCTCCCTGGCCAGCGTCTCGACCACCCCTTCCACCACGATCCCGAAGGCGCCGCCGGCGGCGATGGCCCGGGCATCGTCGATGATCTGGGCGTGCTCGGCATTGCTGCGGCCGCGCGCGCCATAGCCGCCCAGCGCATTCACCGCTTGGGGCGTCAGGCCGACATGGCCTACCACCGGGATGCCGCGCTTCGTCAGGAACTCGACCGTCGGGGCCAGCGTCTCGCCGCCCTCCATCTTCACGCCCGCTGCGCCCGTCTCCGCGAGCACCCGCGCCGCCGAGGCAAAGGCCTGTTCCGGGCTCTGCTCATAGCTGCCGAACGGCATGTCCACGACGACCAGCGAATGCCAGCTGCCGCGCACCACCGCGGCACCGTGCGCGATCATCATGTCGAGCGTCACCGGCAGGGTGGACGGCAGGCCGTAGATCACCTGGGCCAGGCTGTCCCCCACCAGCAGCACGTCGCAATGCGGATCGAGCAGCTGCGCCATCCGCGTCGTGTACGCGGTGAGCATCACGATCGGATCCTTGCCCTTGCGGTCCCGGATCGCCGGAACGGTGAGCCGCTTCATCGGAGCGGGGGTCGGGTTAGCGCGGCTCGTGGCCGTGTCCATGGTGACGTGCGACATGGCCGCGGGTCTAGCGGGTTGCCGCGACGGTCGCCAGTGTAACGAGGTTCGCCCAGCAAACGCCATCCGCAAAGCCGTTCCCCGGCGAAGGCCGGGGCCCAGCTTCGGCGCAGTTGGCCAGGCGCGGAAACCTCTCGGGGGACATTGCAACTGGGCCCCGGCCTCTGCCGGGGAACAGGAACTCGAAACCCGGAGCCCACCTCCGCACCCCTCCCCGTCATCCCCGCGAAGGCGGGGATCCAGAGCGATCGAGCGACGCCCTTCGCGCCCCTGCCCTCGCCTTGGTGGGGACGGCAGATGCGTAACATATCGCACTAGGAGTTCGAATCACTTGACTCAATGTCAAATATACATAACATCAAGTCATCGATTACACACATGGGAGGCCGAATTGTCCTTTCGGGAAAAGATCGCCTGGGCAGCGTTCATCACCACGCTGCTCGCATGGGGCAGCTATTTCGCCGTAGTGATCATGCGTGCGGCCAATGGCGGCACGCACGATCCGATGCTGTTCTACCTGTTCCTCGCCGCCACGATCGGCCAGGCGGTGATGATGACCGCGGTCACCACGCTGATCGCGATCCTGACGCCGAGCGAAGCGAACGCCCCGCGCGACGAGCGCGACCGGTCGATCGGCCGCCGGGCGAACGGCGCGGCCTATCTCGCGGTGCTGCTGGCCATCGTCGCCGTCATCGTCGCGATGCATGTGGGGCTGCACGGCACCAATGTGATCTTCGCGCTGATCGGCGTGTTCATCCTTGGCGAAGCGGTGCGGTTCGGCACCCAGGCCATCGGCTACCGGATCGGAGGCTGATCATGGCCTATCGCGAAAAGACCGCCTGGCTGACGCTGACCTGCATGGTCGTGGCCTATGGCATCTACTTCCCGATGATGGCGCTGCGCGAGAGCCCGCCCACGCTGTTCGACATATTGTGGAACTTCGGCATCATCGCAGGGACCCAGGCGGTGGCCGTGATCATCGGCTATGTCGCCCTCGCCCTCCAGGCCGGCCCCGAAGGCCGCCGCACGGACGAGCGCGACCGGGCGATCGCCCGGCGCGGCGCCTCGGCGGGCTACTACACGCTGATGGCGGGCACGATCCTGGTCGGCGTGGCGATGCCCTTTACCGAGCCCGCGCCCAGGATCGTCAACAGCGCGCTGCTCGCCATCGTGATCGCCGAGACGGTGAATCAGGTCCTGATCCTTCTCAGCTATCGGAGGGGCTGGCATGGCTAAGGGACGCGTCGTCAACGACATCCGCACGCTGCGCTTCCTGGCCGGCGAGATGACCCAGGCCGAGCTCGGCGAGAAGATCGGGCTCACCCGCCAGACCGTCGCGGCGATCGAACAGGGCAAATATTCGCCCTCGCTCGAGGCCGCTTTCCGGATCGCCCAGATATTCGGCAAGCCGCTCGAGGAAGTATTCCGCTGGGAAGAATGAAGGTTCTTGCGCCAGGTACTTGCGCGGAGACGCATCCACGCTAGCGTGGTTAACACCAGATCGGGGGAATCAGGATGCGTCTCACCTTGCTCGCGCTTGCCGCGCTCGCCATTCCGCACACGGCCTCGGCCCAGAACTGGCGCCTCGCCGCCTATTCGGACCAGGCCCCCAAGATGGCCTATTTCGTCGATGTCGATTCGGTGCGGCGCAACGGCAATGTCGTGACGTTCAAGCAGCAGACCATCTACGAGACGACCAGCCCGACGCGTGACTTCGACCGTTCGATGCTCACTCGCCAGGCCGATTGCGCGGCGATGACGTCATTCATGCGCGACAGCAGCTTCTATATCCGCGGCACCTATCTCGATACCGAGCCGGGCCCGAGCGATCCGACCATCGCCAAGCCCGGCACCGTGCTGCTGACCATGCTCAACACGGTGTGCGGCCGCGGCGACTATTTCTCGCCGGTCGTCCCCAGCCCGGAACGCTGGGTGCTGGAGAAGTTCAGCAAGGGGTTCTGAGGGAGCACCTTGCCCCATCCCCACCTCGTCACCCCTGCCCCATTCTCGTCGGCTTCGCTCTCTCTCCGTCATCCCCGCGACGGCGGGGATCCAGGGTAGTTCGGGGTATCGAAGCAATTGCGCGGGTGGCGTCCGGAAATGCCGAAGCCAGCCGCACACGCTGGATGCCTGGCCCGGGATCCCCGCCTTCGCGGGGATGACGACAATGGTTGGGGGACCCGCTCCAGACTCACCCCCTACAGCAGCGCCTTGGCGTAGATGTCCGGCTTGAAGCCGACCAGGATGCCACCCGGATATTCGAGTACCGGCCGCTTGATCATCGAAGGCTGGGCCAGCATCAGCGCCGCCGCCTTGGCCGCGTCGATCCCCTCGCGGTCAGCATCGGGCAGCTTGCGGAAGGTGGTGCCGGCGCGGTTGAGCAGCACTTCCCAGCCGGCCATCCCGCTCCAGCGCGCCAGCCGCGCGGCGTCGATGCCCTCGGCCTTATAGTCGTGAAAGGCATAGGCGATGGCATGCTCGTCCAGCCAGGTCCGCGCCTTCTTGATCGTGTCGCAATTCTTGATGCCGTACATGGTGATGGTCACGCTGGGTCCTCGCCTGTTCGCGGTTTCCGTCTCCGATAGCGCGCTTCGCGGCGGAAAACAGTCGGCTTTCGATCGCGCCGGACATGGTCTAGCCTGACGGCGGCATCCCTGTCCGGAAGGCATCGCGATGAACCGGTTCGACATGGTGGCGCTGTGCGCGGCGATCTGCATCACGCTCCTCGCTATGGGCCGGATACCCTTTGTCTTCTCGCTCTACCTGCAGCACGCCTCGTCGGTTCAGTGGGCGATATGGATCCTCGGCGAAATCGTCATCACCTATGGGCCGATCGCGGCGGCGGCGCTGTGCTGGCGCTGGTCCGGGCAAACGCGCTGGCCCGCCTTGCCGCATCTCCTCTTCCTGCCCCTGGCGATGTTGCTGTTCTGGGCCGGGCAGTCGCTTCTGTTCGCGGCCACCGACGTTCCCGATTTCGACGACACCATCGGCGGGCCGGTCATGCCGGGCGCGTTCCTGTTCCTGGTCGCGATTGGTCTCTATGTCGGCGCGCTGATGCACCGGGCCGCCACGCGGTGGGTCCGGAAGCCGTCGGCATGACCGAGCCCAGGCTCCTCTCGGGCGGCAACCCGCAGATCGCCAAGGGCGATGGCGATGCGCCCGTCGCCGCCTATCTCGCCGCCATGCCGGGCTGGAAGCAGCGCATCGGCCGCGCGGTCGATGCCCTCGTCGTTCGCACCCTGCCGGGTGTGCGCAAGGCGGTGAAGTGGAACTCGCCCTTCTATGGCGTGCCCGACCAGGAGGGCTGGTTCCTCTCCTTCCACTGCTTCGACCGCTATGTGAAGCTCACCTTCTTCCGCGGCACTTCCCTCGATCCGGTACCGCCCGGCCCCTCGAAACAACCGGAGGTCCGCTATCTCGACATCCGCGAGGAAGACGCGATCGACGCGGCGCAGCTGGCGGACTGGATCCGCCAGGCAAGCGCCTTGCCCGGCGAGAAGCTCTAGGGCGTTGCAATGTAGGATTCCGTCCGATTGGCTTTCACTGCGCGGCCATGGCCACGCAGCTCTTTGACTTTGTTGGAAAAATAGGATCAGGCACACGCAACATCGTTGCGCGACGCGGCGCATTTCCGGGAAAATAGGGAAAATACCGGCCCGCAGGAACAAGCGCCGTGCACGACCTTCGCGATCTTTGGCGAGTCGCGCCGGAAGCGGCGCAGGAAAGCCTAATCCTTCAGGAAACGCCCCAGCGTGGCGACGCCCTGCCGCTCGAGCCCCAGCGCCGCGTAGAAGCCCAGCGCTTCTGCATTGTCCTCGCGGACCATCAGCTGGACCTTCGGGCAACCCCGCGCCCGCAGCCATTCCTCCGCGGCGGTCATCAGCGCCCGGCCCAGCCCGACATGGCGCGCTGCCGGCGCCACCGCGAGATAATAGACCCAGCCGCGATGCCCGTCGTCGCCGACCATCGCGCTGCCAAGGAGCACGCCGCCCTCGCCTTCCGCCACCAGGATCGTCGAGCTCTCGCCCTCCAGGGCGCGGGCAAAGTCCTGGGCCGGATCGTTCCACGGCCGGGTAAGCCCGCAGAGATACCAGAGCCCGATCACCGCGCCGGCCTCGTCCGCACGCGCCGCGCGGATCGTCATGCCGGCCGGCGGGCGATGCGCCACAGGGTCACGGCCCCGATCAGCATCCACACCACGTTGAGCGTCGCCGAAGGGATCGCGCCGTTCCATCCGCTGTTGAGCACGAAGCACGCTGCGCCGACCACGTTCATCCACTGATAGAGACGCGACTGGCCGGTCAGCCGGCCGGAAGAGAGCAGCAGATAGGCGACCAGGATCAGCGCGGCGCCAGTCCAGCCGGTGATCTCGATCAGCAGCCGTTCGACGCTCATCGCGCGATGCAGGTCACGCCGGCCCAGAGATTGGTCACCTTGCCGTCGGGCGCCAGCGTGCTGAGCAGGCCGGAAACACCGCCGGCGGTGAACTCGTTGCCGATCGAGGTCTCGCCCACGTCGATGCTGCCGGCCGCGGCCTCCAGCGCCTTGCGGGTCATCCCGATCCCGATGCCGTTGCCCGTAGCGAACTTGCCGTTCTCGCGGCCATCCAGGTCCCAGCCGGCGAACTTGCCGTCCTCGAAATAGAGCGAGAGCCCGTCGCGGAAGGCGGCATAGGCGAGCGGCCCGGCGCCGCAATCCTGGTTCTCGTCCTGCTCGATCGGATGGCCGAGCGGCGCGGCGAGCATCTGGATCGCATCCGCCTTGGCCGTGCCGAAGCTGACATGCCGCGACGACCCGTTGGGCAGCACGATCGTCAGCTCGTCGGGGGCCAGATTGACTCCGACGCCGGGAACCTCGTCGCTGGCGTTGGAGACATTGGCTTCGACATTCGCCTCGGGCGGAACGATGATCTCCGACTCATTGGCCGCGGCCTTCTTCTCGGCCGGCTGCTTCGGCTCGGGCGAGCAGGCGGCGAGCATGCCCAGCGCAGCAAGCACGCACGGCAACAGCTTGATCGTCATCGTCAAAATCCCCCTGCCCGTTCCCGGCGATTCTCTCACCATCGCGCTGCGGGCGCAATCATTTCAGGCGAGCGCAGCGACCGGCTCACGGCGGAAACAGCCCAGCTGATGGTCGTTCACCAGCCCCACCGCCTGCATCCAGGCATAGACGATGGTCGGCCCGACGAACTTGAAGCCGCGCCGCTTCAGTTCCTTCGAGATCGTCTCGGAAAGCGGCGTGGTGGCGACGAAGCCGTCGCCCGGCCGCTGGATCGGCTTGCCCTCGACGAACGCCCAGCAGAACTCAGAGAAATCCTCGCCGCGGTCACGCATCTCGCACCAGATCTGCGCGCCCCTGATGGTCGCCTCGATCTTGGCCCGGGCGCGGACGATGCCGGGATTGGCCATCAGCCGCTCGACATCCTCGGGCCCGAAGGCGGCGACCTTCACGGGATCGAAGCCGGCAAAGGCCTCGCGGAACGCCTCGCGCTTGCGCAGGATGACGATCCAGGCGAGCCCGGCCTGGAACCCCTCGAGCATCAGCGTTTCCCAAAGCTCACGCGAATCGCGGATCGGAACGCCCCATTCGGCATCGTGATAGGCGCGGTTGAGCGGATCGCTCACCGCCCAGCTGCAGCGCTGCAGGTCGTCGGTCATCACTCTCCCCTCACTGTCTCGCCGATGCGCACTTCGCCGAGGCCCAGCCATTCCGCCATCCGCGCCAGCTCGACTCCCAGCCGCGCTTCGGTGTCACCCGGCGCGCCCGGCTCCAGCGTGATCCGGTGCGCGAGCAGCCGGCCATTCTGGCGATCGGCCTTGAGATCGACCCGGGCGGTGAGCGCCTCGTCCATCAGGAAGGGCAGCACGAAATAGCCGTGCGTGCGCTTGTCGGCGGGCACATAGATCTCGATCCGGTAGCGGAAGCCGAACAGGCGTTCGGTGCGACTCCGTTCCCAGACCAGCGGATCGAAGGGCGCGAGCAGCGCATCGCCGGCCACCTTGCGCGGTGCCCTGGCATCACGGTGCAGCCAGGCCTTCTGGCTCCAGCCCTGCACGGTCACGGGCGCCAGCACGCCCGCCTCCTCCAGCTCGGGAATGGCGTGGTTGGCTTCCTCGGGCTTCAACCGGAAATAGTCGCGCAGATCGGTCGCGGTGGCGACGCCGAGCGCGCGGGCACTACGCTCGATCAGCGCGCGCTGGGCCGTCGCCGCATCGGGCGTGGGCAAGTCGAAGATCGCGGGCGGGATCACCCGCTCGCTCAGGTCATAGACCCGTTCGAAGCTGTTACGGCGCGTGGCGGTGGTGATCCGGCCCGACCAGAACAGCCATTCGAGCGCGAGCTTGGCCTCGCTCCACTCCCACCAGCCGCTCTTCGAGCTGCCATTCTCGAAATCCGAAGCCGCCAGCGGCCCCTCGGCGGCGATGCGGTCGAGCACCGCCTTGGCCTCACCGTGCCGCTCCCGGGCGAACGACCGGAGGCCCTTCCAGCCTATCTCGCCGCGCTCGGCCCGCGCCATGCGCCAGCGGAAATGGGGGTGGAGGTCGATCGGCAGCAGCGAGGCTTCGTGCGCCCAATATTCGAAGAGCCTGCGGCTGCGCTTCGGCCCCCAGGCATCGCGCTCCAACAGCGCCCGATCGTAGCACCCCAGCCGCGAGAAGGCGGGCAGATAGTGCATCCGCGCCAGCACATTGACGCTGTCGATCTGGTGGAGACCCAGCCGCTCGACCGTGCGGCGGAGATGCGGCGCGCCCACCGTTACCGGATGGCGCGCACCGAAACCCTGGGCCGCGAGGAAGATGCGACGAGCCTGTTTCAGCGAAAGGCTCGTCACTCTCTTCCCTCCAGGCACCCGCGGAACATAACGAGTACCTTAGCGGGTTTTTATTCCCATTCAATCGTGCCGGGCGGCTTCGAGGTATAGTCGTAGGCCACCCGGTTCACGCCGCGTACTTCGTTGACGATCCGGGTCGAGACGCGCGGCAGGAAGCCCGCCGGGAACTCGAAGGCTTCGGCGGTCATTCCGTCGATAGAAGTGACCGCACGCAGCGCCAGCACCGAATCATAGGTGCGGCCATCGCCCATAACGCCGACCGAACGCACCGGGGTGAGCACCGCGAAGGCCTGCCAGATCGTGTCGTAGAGGCCCGCGTTGCGGATTTCCTCGAGATAGATCGCATCGGCCTTGCGCAGGATGTCGCAGCGCTCCTTGGTGACCTCGCCCGGGATGCGGATCGCGAGGCCCGGCCCCGGGAAGGGGTGCCGGCCGACGAACGCCTGGGGCAGGCCCAGCTCGCGGCCGAGCGCGCGAACCTCGTCCTTGAACAGCTCGCGCAGCGGCTCGACCAGCTTCATGTTCATCCGCTCGGGCAGGCCGCCGACATTGTGGTGGCTCTTGATCGTCACCGACGGCCCGCCGGTGAAGCTGACGCTCTCGATCACGTCGGGGTAGAGCGTGCCCTGGGCGAGGAAATCGGCGCCGCCGATCTTCCTGGCCTCTTCCTCGAACACGTCGATGAAGGTCTTGCCGATGAACTTGCGCTTGGCCTCGGGATCGGTGACCCCGGCAAGGCCGCCGAGGAACAGTTCCTCGGCATCCACATGGACGAGCGGAATGTTGTAGCTGTTGCGGAACAGGCTGACGACCTGCTCGGCCTCGCCCGAGCGCATCAGCCCGTGATCGACGAACACGCAGGTCAGCTGGTCGCCGATCGCCTCGTGGATCAGCACCGCGGCGACCGCGCTGTCGACACCGCCGGAGAGGCCGCAGATCACCTTGCCGCTGCCGACCTGGGCGCGGATTTCCTCGATCTTGGTCTGGCGGAACTCGGCCATCGTCCAGTCGCCGGTGAGACCGCAGACATGGCGGACGAAATTGGCGAGCAGCTTGGCGCCATCGGGGGTGTGGACCACTTCGGGGTGGAACTGCATCGCATAGTAGCGGCGGTCGTCATCGGCGATCACCGCGAAGGGCGCGCCGGAGCTGTGCGCCACCGGGCGGAAGCCGGGGGCAAGGTTGGTCACCTTGTCGCCATGGCTCATCCACACCTGGTGCGTCTCGCCCTCGTGCCACATGCCGTCGAACAACACGCAGCCATCGTCGATGTCGATGAAGGCGCGGCCGAACTCGCCGCTGTCGCCGAGCTGCACCGTGCCGCCGAGCTGGTGCATCATCACCTGCTGGCCATAACAGATGCCGAGCACCGGCAGGCCGCTGTCGAAGATCTCCTGGGGAACGCGAGGGCTTCCGTCCTCGAGCACCGATGCGGGCGAGCCGGAGAGGATGACTCCCTTGGGCTTCATCCGGGCAAAGGCCTCGGCGGCGGTGGTGAAGGGAGCGATCTCGCTATAGACCCCGGCCTCGCGCACACGGCGCGCGATCAGCTGGGTTACCTGGCTGCCGAAATCGACGATGAGGATGGAATCTGCATGTTGGTCCATGCCCAGCGCGCTTAACCAGAAGAGCCCCCGTGGGGCAAGTGCGGGGCGGAGATTATTCTGCCAGGTGCGGCGACGCTCCTTATCCGAGGTCCACGATACGGAGCGCATCGGGCTCCACGGATTTCTCCTTGATATGCTCCCTGATCATGTTGCGGTTACCGGGCATGAGAGATTCCCAGTTGTTGCTCCAGGATCTGTAAGCCTGCCACGAATAGCCCAGCTTCGTTTCCTTGCTCATCGTTTCCATCGATCGCCGTACCGCCTTGAGATAGGCGTCCTCGATGGAAGTGCCGCTGATTTCCAGGATACTCCCGATATAGATCAGCCATTTCGCGAAATGCGCATATTGGTCCCAGGCCCCCGTGGCATTCGTCAGCTTTGACTTGGCCTTGATGATAGAGCCGAACATCGCAACCACTCCGGCATGCTTCATGCTGTAGCCCGCAGCCGAGATGGACGCGACGATTTCATAGAAGGAACGTTCGAGTTTCAGATAGTTATCGCCGAACTCGAAATCTCCCGAAACAACCTTCTTGATATTCGTAGCAGTTTCCTCCCGGCATGCCTCGGCATCGGGTATCTCAGCAGTCAGTTCTTCGAAAAATTCACTCACCTCGTAGTTGTCGATTACCCGTATGCCGTAGCAATTTAGGTAGTAATCCTTGACCGGCTGAGCCACGGTGGTCCGCGATACGAGGATAATGTTGGATCCGATGACATGATCTCGCGCAAAACCCTTGTAGTCGCTCAGAATCGCCTTGAGGTTCGTGTCTCCCAGCGAGTATCCCAAAATGACGACGGTATTCTCGTGAAGAATCGTGCTCAGCTTACGTGAAAAGTAGGATTCCGCATTCAAAAACGCGAAATAATCATCGGCAGTAACAACCATCTTTTCAGGGACATCGATGGATCCGTGCACATGATAGACCTTAACACGGGCCTCTGACCTCGGGATGGGAAGGCCGGGAGTTAGCGATTGGCATTCGGCTTCACCGACCAGTTCCTCCATGAGCTTGTCATAGTTGGTCGTGACAACCTGGAAAGAATGTTTCCTGCAAAACTCTTCCACCATGTCGTTATCGCCGTCCAGCTTCACCTCTCGTATCAGGTCCGCGACTTCCTGATGAATTCGCTTATCCTTCTTTAGAAGCTCGATTTCGATAACTTGCGCAGACTCCTCAAGGGACAACGGATGCTTTTCCGCTTTTGGGAAAAGCGAGTTCTTCAACTTGTCCGGATTAGCGCACTGGTCACACAGATCCTCCAGCAGGCCCTGCCAGCTCGGGGCGCACCCTTCCGTCACCGCCTTGGAAAACCCGGTCCCGGTGAAGATACAAAGACTCTTGCTTACCGCGGCGTACGCGATCTCGAAGAACACACTCATGTGGGGCACGTACGAGAGGAGGTTATCTTCCTCAACAAGATCCAGCAGCTATTTCCGATCCGGTGCTTTTTCCGGAGAATATTCAGCGTTCCAGCATGGCAATTATATTCTAGTCCATCTTGGCCAAATTCATCCCATCGATCGTGACGATCGGATTGCTGCCCCGGCGCAGCGAGCAGCGGAAGCCGTGGCTCTGCTTGTTGGTGTCGCGGTAGCTGGTCGCCAGCTCGACCTGGCCCTTGATCACCCAGCTCTTGCCGTTCCAGACGGTGCTTGTGACGTCGGACACACGCGCCAGCCGGGCATAGCGCTCGCCCAGCGTCTCGGCCTCCATCGCGCAGCGTTCCGCGGCGGCGTCTTCGTCATAGAGCCCGTCGAAGCGCGCCGAATCGGGGGCCGGCGTCTCGGCGATCGGACCACTGCCGGGCTGGGCAGGCTCGCCATAGCGGCTGTCGTCCATCGGCCCGGTATCGATCGGCACGCGATCCTCGGCGGGGGCGACGTCGTGCGACTTCTTCTTGCCGCTGGAGAGGAGCGCGAGCACGCCCCCGACGACGAGACCGCCGACGATCGCGTCGCCGACGTCGAACTTGTCCTTCTTCACTTCACGGGATGGATGCCAGCGCTGCTGTGCCTGCGCCGGCATCGCCAGCCCGACCATCGCCACTGCGCCGGATGCGACGCCCACAAGCTTCAGAACATCCATGTCCGCCTCCGTTACTTTCGTGGAACGAAAACTATGCCGGCAAGTCTGTCGCGCCGCTGAATGGCATTCAATCGGGGCGGGTATGCCACAGGATGATCATCTCATCGACGTCCACCGACATCAGCCTGCCCATCGGCAGCGCCTCTCCCCCCGCCCGCTTGTAGCTGTCGGGATCGTCGACGATCGTCACACGAACCTGGAGATCGCCTGAGCCGAAGATGCTGTAACAGGCCAGTCCGGTCACCGCCGGGCAGGATTCGATCGAGGAGATCGGCGCTTTGGCGAATTCTCCCAGCACCTCGGCGCAGGGCCGTTTCTCGATCTGCGACAGGTTGCAGCGGATCTTCGCTTCGCCTGCCTGCACCACCCGTACGGCGCGGACCAACGCGCGATAACCTCCCATGGCCATCTTCTCGTCGTCCGCCCGGAAGAAGCGCTCGTCGTAGCGGTCGAGCTTGGAGCAGGCGCCGTGCCACATGTCCCGGCGCTTCCCGGGAGCATCCTCCTCCTCGGACACCTCCTCGGCCGGAAGCGCGAGGAAGAGGAAACGCTTCTCGCTGTCCAGGCCATAGGCCCGCATCGGCGTGTCGGCGTCGGGTTCGATTTCCCGCGGATCAGCCGGCGCCAGCCGCATCGTCACCCGGTCCGAACGGCAGAGATCCGGCACTTTGGTGGGATAGGCGGGCGTGTCGAGCCACACGTCCTCGAGCGGGCGCGCCGGCGTCTTGCGGGTGCGCCGGTCCTCCTTGTGAAACATGCCCCAGAGCTGGTTGCGCAGCTGCGCGTCGGTGACCGAGGGCTTCTGGCTGCGTATCTCTGCCTTGGTGACGGCCTGTTGCGCCGCGGCCGGAGCCGCGGCGCACAGCGCGCCCGCAAGGGCGAACGCGCGGACGATCACTTGGTCTTGACTGTCAGGCCTGTCCACTTGGCCGTGAAGGCCCAGAGGTCCGCAGCCTCGTCGATGATCTTGTCGGTCGGCTTGCCCGAGCCGTGCCCGGCACGCGTCTCGATCCGGACGAGGTGCGGCTTGTCGCCGATATCGGCGTGCTGGATCGCCGCGGTATACTTGAAGGTGTGCCCCGGCACGACGCGGTCGTCGGTATCCGCCGTGGTCGCCAGGATCGCCGGGTAGGCCACGCCCGACTTGATGTTGTGATAGGGCGAATAGGCGTAGAGCGTCCTGAAATCGGCTTCCTTCGACGGATAGCCGTAATCGTCGACCCAGTAGCGGCCCGCGGTGAAGCGGTCGAAGCGCAGCATGTCCATCACGCCCACCGCCGGCAGCGCCGCCGCGAACAGGTCGGGGCGCTGGTTGACCACCGCGCCGATCAGCAGGCCGCCGTTCGAGCCGCCCTGGACCGCCAGCTGGTTCTTGCCGGTGATCCCTTCCTTGATGAGATACTCGCCCGCGCCAATGAAATCGTCGAACACGTTCTGCTTGTTCTGCAGGCGCCCGCCGTCATGCCATGCCTTGCCGTACTCGCCGCCGCCGCGGATGTTGGCGAGGACGAAGACACCGCCCTGCTCCAGCCATGCCAGGCGCGAGGAGGAGAAGCTGGGGCCGTAGGACACGTTGAAGCCGCCATAGCCCCAGAGCAGGGTCGGCGCCGGGCCGGTGGTGGTCGCCTTGCGGACGATGAACAGCGGCACCTTCGTCCCGTCCTTCGACGCGAAGAAGCGCTGCTCGACCTTGTAATCCTCCGGCTTGAAATCGAGCTTCGGGCGCGCCCAGGGCGTGCTGACGCCGGTCGCCATGTCGTAGCGATAGATCGTCGTCGGCTCGTTGAAGCTGGTGTAGGAATAGAAGGTCTCGGTATCGTCCGGCTCACCGCCAAAGCCCGAGGCGCTGCCCACGCCGGGCAGCTTGACCGGCGCGAGCGCGCCGCCGTCCAGCTTGTAGCGGCGCACTTCGGTCTTGGCATCGACCAGATAGCTGGCGACCAGCGTGCCGCCGACGATCGCGGCGCCTTCCAGCGTCGCCTTGTCCTCGGGCACCAGATCGGTCGTCACCAGGTCCGCCGACGCGACGTCCATCGTCACGATCTTGTGCTTCGGCGCGCCCTTGTTGGTCACCCAGTAGAATTTGCTGCCGACATTGCCTGCCAGCCCCCAGCTGTTCTCCAGCGCCGGGATGAGCACCCGCGGCTTCATCGCCGGATCCTTCAGGTCGATCAGCGAGATCCGGTAGCGATCGTCGGTGCCCTCGCTGGTGGTGATCACCATCCAGCGCCCGTCATCGGTGATCTGGGCGTAGTGGCTCCATTTGGGGTGATCCGGCGTCTCGTAGATCAGCTTGTCGGCGCTGTCGGGCGTGCCGAGCTTGTGGAAGTAGATCTTGTGGTTCTCGTTCAGCGCCTGGAACTTGGCGTCGGCCGCGACATCCGGATAGCGCGCATAATAGAAGCCACTGCCGTCCTTGGCCCAGACCGCGCTCAGCGCGAACTTCATGCCGTGGACGTTGTCGCCGGTCTCCTTGCCGGTGGCGACGTCGAGCACCTTGGCGGTGCGCCAGTCGGTGCCACCGTCCTGGATCGCGTAGAGCAGATACTTGCCGTCCTCGGACGGTGCCCATTCGGAGAGCGCGGTGGCACCGTCCTTGGACCAGCCATTGGGATCGATCAGTACCCGGCCCTCGCCGTCCAGCGTGTCGCGGACGAACAGCACCGCCTGGTTCTGCAGGCCGCTATTGTGCATGTAGAAATAGCGGCCGCCCTGCTTCTGCGGCACGCCGAAGCGCTCGTAATCGAACAGCTGCTTGATCCGCGCCTTGAACCAGTCACGGCCCGGCAGCGTGGCGAGATAGGTGTTGGTCACCTTGTTCTCGGCATCGACCCAGGAAGCGACTTCCTTGTCGTTGCGCACGTCGTTTTCGAGCCAGCGATAAGGATCCGCCACCTTAACCCCGAATTGTTCCTCCACCACGTCGACGCGGCGGGTTTCGGGATAGGCAAGCTTGGTCACTTTGGTCTCCGGCTGGGTCTGGGCGAATGCGGGGGTCGCGAGAAGCAAGGGAAGGATGAGAGAGCGACGCATGGGGCCTCCGAATGGGAATACCCTCAGGCTAGCGCCCCGCCGCCAGCGCTCAAGCGAAACCGAGCACGGATGTCGCCGAAATGGCCCAGGCCAGGGCGCCGAGGACCGGTGCCAGCGCCATGCCGGCCGAAAGCCAGGCACCGATATCGGAGTGGGAGCGATTCCTGTTCATGGCCCGAATGTGGGGACTTGCACGAACCGGCAGGAGTGCAGGAAATCTTTCGGGGCTGAAACGAAAAGGGCGGCCGCACCTGGTGCGACCGCCCTTCCCTATCTCGATGTTCGAGGCCGATCAGGCGACGGCGTCGAAGTCCTCGTCGACCAGCACCGGGCCCGAGTCCTGGCCCTTGGCCGAGACGTCGCGGTCGACGAACTCGATGATCGCCATCGGCGACGCGTCCGAAGCGCGCGGGCCGGTCTTGATGATGCGGGTGTAGCCGCCGTTGCGGTCCGCATAGCGGGTCGCCAGGACGTCGAACAGCTTCACCAGCTGCGCATCGTCGAGCAGGCGAGCATGGGCCAGACGACGGTTCGACAGGCCACCCTTCTTGGCGAGGGTGATCAGCTTCTCCACGTACGGACGAAGCTCCTTCGCCTTGGCGACGGTGGTGGTGATCTGCTCGTGCTTGATCAGGGCGGCGCTCAGATTGCGGAACAGCGCAATACGGTGAGCCGAGGTACGCTGCAGCTTACGGCCGCCAACGCGATGACGCATGGTAACTTCCTTCAGTTCGTTCGGGGGCCGTATCAGGTACCCCGGACCAGGCAGCGATAAGGGCCGCTGCCCAAAACCCTGTGCGAATTTCGCGAAGGCGCGCCCAAAGCGGATTCGGCGGCCGAAGTCAAGTGAATCAGTGCGCCGACAGCACCGCCACTGGCTTCGATGCACCGATCGCTGCGACGAAATCCGGACAATGCTGCGACGGAGCCTGCCCGGGCGGCGTTAATCCGGCGCCTATGCCGGTGTATGATTACAGCGCCACACCTCGACATGCAATCAAAGGAGTATCTGAAATGCGTAACCCCGTCCGCGGCGGGCTGACCGTCGCGCTCGGCGCCGGTCTGCTGGCACTATCCCCCGGCGCTTCGGCGCAAAGCCTCGGCGACCTGGCCGGCGCGATCAAGCGCAATGTCGGGCGCAGCACCGGCGGGGAGACCAGGCCGGCCCAGCCGCACGCCCAGCCCCGAAGCGCCGATGCCCCCACCCCGGCCACCACGGGCCCGGAACCCTGGCCGGTCAATGCCGGCGCACGCACGGTCGCAATCCCCCACGACCTCGACTTCTCGCCGGAACTCGAGGCGAAGAAGAAGGCCTTTGTCGAATTCAGCAAGGTCCGCTGCGCCAGCTGCGAGGGCGGCTACAGCTTCGATGCCTGGGCCAATCTGATCCTAGGCGTCACCGACCTGCGCGCATGGCACAAGAGGATCGGCGAGACCGCGGTTGGCGGAACCCTGACCTGGCGCGGCGACGCCAGCGACGGCACGCTCACCGTGCTGAGCGACGCGCAGGTCGGCCCCTTTCCCTGCAAGCAGATCCGCTACAGCCTCGTCCGCCGCAGCGACAAGGCCAGTGCCGAGCGGCCCGGGCTGCTCTGCTTCGGCAAGGCCAGCGCCTATGCCGGCAGCCCTTCCTGGGTCGAGGCCCTCTGAACAAGCAGGAAGGGGCCGCCTCTCGGCGACCCCTTCCCTTTTCCTTCGCGGTGATCGCAGGCCTTAGCCCATGATCTCCTGCTCGAGCTTCTTGGCCATCTCTTCGATGTTCTCAGGCGGCCAGCCCGGGATTTCCATGCCGAGACGGAGACCCATCGACGACAGGACTTCCTTGATCTCGTTGAGCGACTTGCGGCCGAAGTTCGGCGTGCGCAGCATCTCGGCTTCGGTCTTCTGGACCAGATCGCCGATATAGATGATGTTGTCGTTCTTGAGGCAGTTGGCCGAGCGGACCGAAAGCTCCAGCTCGTCGACCTTCTTCAGCAGGTAGCGGTTGATCTGCGAGGCATCGCCCGAGCCGCCCTCGGCCGGAGCAGCCGCAGCCGCCATGCCGATCGGAGCCGAACGAGTGACCGCCGAATCGTCGAAGTGGACGAAGAGCGCCAGCTGGTCCTGGAGGATGCGCGCGGCATAGGCCACGGCGTCTTCCGGGGTGATCGTGCCATCGGTCTCGATCGACAGCGTGAGCTTGTCGTAGTCGAGCTCCTGGCCGACGCGGGTGTTCTCGACCTTGTACGAGACCTGGCGGACCGGGCTGTACAGCGCGTCGATCGGGATCAGGCCGATCGGGGCATCCGCCGGACGGTTCGACGCGGCGGGGACATAGCCCTTACCGGTGTCGGCGGTCAGCTCCATGTTGAGCGTCGCGCCATCGTCGAGGTGGCAGATCACGAGATCGGGGTTCATCACCTCGATGTCGCCCGACACGGCGATGTCGCCGGCCTTCACCTCAGCCGGGCCGGTGGCCGACAGCTGGAGGCGCTTCGGGCCTTCGCCCTGCATCTTGAGCGCGATCTGCTTCACGTTGAGGACGATGTCCGTCACGTCCTCGCGCACACCCGCCAGCGAGCTGAACTCGTGGAGGACGTTCTCGATCTTGATCGAGGTGACCGCGGCGCCCTGCAGCGAAGAGAGCAGCACGCGGCGCAGCGCGTTGCCGAGCGTCAGACCGAAGCCACGCTCCAGCGGCTCCGCCACGAAAGTCGACTTGCGCTTGGGATCGCCACCGGGCTTCTTCTCGAGGCCGTTGGGCTTCTTGAGTTCCTGCCAGTTCTTAGCGTTGACCGACACGGGCTTTCCTCATGTTGGGCGGGACGAGAGGCATATCCCACCAGGTAACTACTGCAGGACCGCGGACCCGCCTCTGGGCCCGCGGCAACAAGCAGGAATGATCAGACGCGACGGCGCTTGGACGGACGAACGCCGTTGTGCGGGATCGGGGTCACGTCACGGATCGACGTGATCTGGAAGCCGACCGCCTGCAGTGCACGCAGCGCCGACTCACGGCCCGAACCCGGGCCCTTCACTTCCACCTCGAGGGTGCGCACGCCGTGCTCGGCGGCCTTGCGGCCCGCGTCCTCGGCGGCGACCTGGGCGGCGTACGGGGTCGACTTGCGCGAGCCCTTGAAGCCCATCATGCCGGCCGACGACCACGAGATGGCGTTGCCCTGCGCGTCGGTGATGGTGATCATCGTGTTGTTGAAGCTGGCGTTCACATGGGCAACGCCGGCGGTGATGTTCTTGCGCTCGCGACGGCGAATGCGCTGCGGTTCACGTGCCATTTTTCTGTCCCTTCCGACCTAGCGCTTACTTCTTCTTGCCGGCGATCGGCTTGGCCTTGCCCTTGCGGGTGCGCGCATTGGTATGCGTGCGCTGGCCACGGACGGGCAGACCCTTGCGGTGGCGCAGGCCACGGTAGCAAGCGAGGTCCATCAGGCGCTTGATGTTCATCGCGGTCTGGCGACGCAGGTCGCCTTCCACGGTGTAGCCGGCGTCGATCGCCTCGCGGATCTGCAGGACTTCCTGGTCCGAGAGATCCTGAACGCGACGCTCGGCCGCGATGTTCAGCTTCTCGGTGATCTCCTTGGCCTTGGCCGGGCCAATGCCGTGGATGTACTGCAGCGCGATGACGACGCGCTTGTTGGTCGGGATGTTGACACCCGCAATACGAGCCATGAAATTTGTTCTCCCAGCTCCACGGGGTGCCGCATGGCAGCTCGCACCCCATCTCGTAGCGTTGACTTCCGAAATGCAGCGGCACGACGAACACGCCAAGGCGCCGCCGTGAAACCGATCTTTCGGAAGATGCGCGACATATGCGTCCGCCAACGCTGAGTCAAGCGCTGCGGGAAAGGCTTTCGCCGGAAAGCATCTCATACACCATAGCGCCCCCGCCGCCAAGCAGGCCGCTGGCATGCCCGTACCGGCATGCGACGTTAAACCGGTCGGTTGAACGATTCGTTGAATCTCTTGATACACCTGCGCGTGCGCGAGAGGCTGGCCCCGCCCCTTCAGAAAGCAGGCGAAGCCCTATTTTGCAAGCTGTCCTGGCGCTCCCCTCCCTCGAAGGGAAAGGAATTGGGACTAGCCTTCCACCGCGAGCCGATAGCCCGCGCCGCGCACGGTATGGAGGATCGGACGCTCACCTTCCTCCAGCTTGCGGCGCAGGCGGCCGATATGGACATCGACCACGTTCGAGCCGGGATCGAAGCGGCAGTTCCAGACATGCTCGAGCATCATCGTGCGGGTCACGACCTCGCCGGCATGGCGGGCGAGATATTCGAGCAGGTGGAATTCGCGCGCGACCAGCGGCACCGAGCGGCCTGACCGGGCGACGGTGCGGGAGAGCAGGTCGATCTCGAGATCGCCGACCACGATGCGCGTGGCCTGGGCTTCCGCCTCGGCCCGGTCGGCACGGCGCAGCAGCGCGGCGATTCGCGCGCGCAGCTCTGCGAAGGAAAAGGGCTTGGCGAGATAGTCGTCGGCGCCGGCGGCGAGCCCGCCGACCTTGTCGTCGACCGTGCCGAGCGCGGAGAGCATGATCGCAGGCGTTCGCCGCCCCTGCTCGCGCAGCACGCCGAGCATCGACAGCCCGTCCATGCCCGGCAGCATGCGATCGAAGATCCAGAGATCGAAATTACCCGTTTCGGCGCGGGCCAGGCCGGCACGGCCATCCTCGCAGGTCTCGACCGCGAAGCCGGCATCGGCAAGGCCGCGCGTCACGAAGTCCGCGGCGGCGGCATCATCTTCAACGATCAGGATCCGGTGACTCATCCGTCGCTCCCGCCCGTGTCCGCTCCAAGAAAGGGTTGGCCGGCGAACAAGGGGGTGTCCGCCGGCCATGCGTCGATGCCAGGGCAGCATCGGCGACTTCAGGGCGCATGTGGCCGGTCCTGCGCCTGGGGCGACACCCGCCCCGCCGGGGCAGTGGCGGGGCGGGCACCCGGGCAACGATCGCGGGGGCGGCGATCGGCCCTGAGCCGGAAAGCGCGGGGAGGCGACCGCATGCTGAAGACCTCTGCGTGTGCCCGACGATCCCGCCGGCCACGGACCCCAGATACGCGTGCAGACCGCCCCGGGCGGTGACCGCGGCATGACAAAAAGGTAATGTTGAAGGCCCGTACATTCCTCCCCCAGCTTGCTGGGGCAGGGGGACCATTCGCGCAGCGAATGGTGGAGGGGCGCGCCGGGCACCGGCGCGTTGCGCCGGCCCCTCCACCACCGCCCTCGGCGGCGGTCCCCTCCCCGAGACGAGCTCGGGGAGGAATTAAAATGCCTACCGCTCCGCGGCGGCCTTCAGCCCAGCGACCTGGGTGCCGAGCACGCCGTCCACCGGCGCGGCGATCTTGCCCAGGCCCGGCGCGCCGGCCACGGCATATTCCACCGTCACCCCGGTAGACCTGCCGTCTGCCGCCGGCGCGAGCGTCACGGTCATCACGCCGCTCGCCGGGAAGGCCTGGAGCGGCCCGAGCCCGCCAGTGAGGCGCAGCATCTTGCCCGGCTGGACGAAGACGGCGCGCATATGCTCCACCCCTCCGCCATCGGGCAGCTTCTCGCACCAGCAGCCGCCGGGACGCGCATCGAGCGTGAGGTTGGCGGCGCTCCCGGACCAGGTGTGCTCGCTGCTCCACCAGGCCGAGGGCGCGATCAGCGTGGCCCAGACCTTCGCGGCAGGTGCGGCAACGATCACCTTGTGCGTGACGGTGAAGCTGGTGTCGGTGGATGCGGTGACTTCGGCAGCAGCCGGCGAAGCGGCGATCAGTGCAAGCGCGATCAGCGAACGGGTCTTCATATTCCCCTCCCCTAATGAGGCCGGGGCATCATAGCGCGCAGAGCAGCATTCCAGAAGCCGCGGCGACGCGGCGCGGGACTTCGACCTCGATCCGCTCCAGCGCCTGCCGGGCGTGGGAGAGATAGTGGAGCGTACCGTCGAGATACGCGTCGAACGCGCTGGCAGAGACATGCTGCCCGTCCACGAAGCGCCGCAGCGCATAGGGATCGGCCGCCAGCGCATTCAGGCCTTCGCTGACCAGGGTGGCGGAGCGCACCCCACTCGCGGCGAGCAGGGCGGGTGCGGACGGGTGGAAGGTGCCGCTCGGATAGCAGAAATGCTCGGGGACCGCCCCGCCGGTCGCCGCCAGGATCGCAGCGCGATTCGCCTCGATCTCGGGGAGCAGCTGGCCGATACGGCCGGCAACGTCGATGTGACGATGGGTGTGGAGCTGGATGTCGAGACCGCGACGATGGGCATCGGCAATCTCGTCCGGGCGCATCAGATGGAACTGGCGGCGTTCGAGCCATTGCTCGCCGACGCCGAGCGCTCGGCCATAGTCGCGCAGCGCCGCGAGCCGCTCGCCTTCGGGCAGCGCCTCGATCCGTCGGATGACGGTAGCACGGCTCTCCCCTGCCCGCCCCGACGCCGCGATCAGATAGTCGACCGCGACGTTGATCACCGGCAGGTCGCGGCCCGCATACCAGGTGGTGGCATAGAGCGTCGCGGGCAGGCGGTGCGCCTCGAGCACCGGCAGCATGTGGCTATGAGTCGAGGCCCAGCCATCGTCGATCGTGATCACCACCGCGGCACGTGGCAGGCGATTGGCGGCGAGCCGCTCGACCGCCTCCCCGAGCGGCAGCACCGGCATGCCCGAACGGGCGAGCCGCGCCATGCGGGCCGCGAACATCCCGGGCGTCATGAACAGGCAGCTGCCGAACGGCGCACCGGGCGCGAGCCAGAGGCCGTGATAGCAGAGGATGCGCAGCTGGCTGCCCGTGGCGCGCCGGGCGAGCGCGGACAGGCCGGTGAGGCCGGCAACTCGCAGCAAGGCACGCTTGGGCAGCATCAAACGAAAATCCCCCGCCCTGCCGACATGGCCGGGCCGAGGGATCGTCACATCCCGTGCTTAAGCAGGGGTTAGAGCAACAATATATTACAATGGCTTAGCGATTGTCGGGAACGGCGAGAAGCAACGGCTCAGGCAGAACGGCTGAAACAGAAAAGGCCGGGCGTGATGCCCGGCCTTTTCCAACTCAACCTGAGCCATCCCGCAGCGAGGGCGTTACGCCTTGCCGTCTAGGATCGCGTCGATCTGTGCGCCGACCTCGGCGATGTCGGCCATGCCGTCGACCTTCTTCACCAGGCCCTTGGCCTCGTAGAAGGGCAGAATCGGTGCGGTCTTGGCGCGATACTCGGCCATGCGGGTCCGCACGGTCTCGGCATTGTCGTCCGGACGGCGCTTGAACTCGTGATGGCCGCACACGTCGCACGTGCCCTCGACCTTGGGCAGCTTGAACTTGTCGTGATAGCCCTCGCCGCAATTGGCGCAGGTGAAGCGGCCCTCGACACGCTCGACCAGCGCATCCTCGTTCACTTCGAGCTCGATCACGAAATCGAGCTGGCGCCCACGCTCGCTCAGCAGTTCGTCGAGCGATTCCGCCTGGGCGGCGGTGCGCGGATAGCCGTCGAAGATCGCGCCCTTCAGCGTGTCTTCCACGTCCAGCCGCTCGCCGATGATCCCCGAGACGATCGCGTCCGAGACCAGCTCACCGGCATCCATCACGGCCTTGGCCTGGATGCCGGTCGGCGTGCCCGCCTTGACTGCGGCGCGCAGCATGTCGCCCGTCGAGAGCTGGACCATGCCCCGCTCTTGTTCGAGGCGCTTGGCCTGGGTGCCCTTGCCGGCTCCCGGCGGGCCCAACAGGATGATGTTCACTAAGCCTGTCCCCTCTTAGGCTCTGGGCCGCGCTTAACGCGCGCGACCCTTCAGCTTGGCCTTCTTGATCAGGTCGCCATACTGGTGCGCCAGCAGGTGCGACTGAATCTGCGTCACCGTGTCCATCGTCACGTTGACGACGATGAGCAGGCTGGTGCCGCCCATCAGGAACGGAATGCTCATCGACGAGAACACCGCTTCGGGAACGAGGCAGATGATCGTCAGATAGGCAGCGCCGATCACGGTGATGCGGGTGAGCACGTAGTCAAAGTACAGCTCGGTGTTCTTGCCCGGACGGATGCCGGGGATGAACCCGCCATAGCGCTTCAGATTCTCCGCGGTCTCCTCCGGGTTGAACACAACCGCGGTGTAGAAGAACGAGAAGAACACGATGCCGAGGCCGTACAGCGTCATGTAAATCGGCGAACCGTGGCGCAGCCACGTGTTCAGGTTGATGATCAGGTCGCTGTACCAGTTCTCGCCCGCGGTCATGTTGCCGGCGAACTGCGTGACGGTCAGCGGCAGCAGCAGCAGCGACGAAGCGAAGATCGGCGGGATCACGCCGGCGGTGTTCAGCTTGAGCGGCAGGTGGCTGCGCTCGGCCTGGACGCCGCGGGCGGTCTGGCGCTTCGGATACTGGATCAGGATGCGACGCTGGGCACGCTCCATGAAGCAGATGAAGAGCACCAGGACGGCGACGCCGACGATGATCGTGATCAGGCGCAGCGGATCGATCGAGCCGGTGCGGCCGCTCTCGAACAGCTGGACGAGGGTGGTGGGCAGGCGGGCGACGATGCCGGCCATGATGATCAGCGAGATGCCGTTGCCGATGCCGCGATTGGTGATCTGCTCACCGATCCACATCAGGAACATGGTGCCACCGACGAGGCTGATCACCGCGCCGATGCGGAAGATCATGCCCGGCTCCACCACGGGCTGCAGGCCCTGGCTGGCGCCGAAGGTCTCCAGGCCGACAGCGATGAAGTAGCCCTGCACCGCGGTCAGCGCCACCGTGCCGTAGCGGGTGTACTGGTTGAGGCGCTTGCGGCCGCTCTCGCCTTCCTTCTTGATCGCGTTCAGCGTCGGCGACAGCGAGGTGGCCAGCTGCACCACGATCGAGGCGGTGATGTAGGGCATCACGCCGAGTGCGACGATCGACATGCGGTTGAGCGCGCCGCCGGTGAAGTTGTTGAAGAAATCGAGCACGCCACCCTGGGTCTGCTGCGCGAGCAGGTTCAGCTGGGTGGGATCGACGCCCGGCAGGGGCACGTAGCTCAGCATGCGGAAGACGATCAGCGCGCCGAGGGTGAACCACAGGCGCTTCTTGAGATCGGTAGCCTTGGCGAACTTCGCCAGGTTGATGCTAGAAGCAAGTTGATCGGAGGCGGAGGCCATATCGTATTAGGTCCCGGAAACAGAAACGGCGGATGAGCGTTTCCGCCCCCCGCCGTTCATATAGGGTGTCCAACCCTTAGGGCAATCTGTCCCCGGCGAGACGCTGGGGACAAGTCGCCGAACGGCGTCATGCTTGCCCCGGCGCAAGGCCGGGGACCGGCAATTTACGCCTTGGCGGCGGCCTTCTTGGCTTCCTTGTCGGCCGCACGCGCCTTCTGGACGACGCGGTGCTTGGCCTTGGCCTTCTCGGCGGCCGGAACGATCTCGGGGACCGTCACGGTGCCACCGGCCTTCTCGATCGCCTCACGGGCGGTCTTCGACACGCCGGCGACGGTGAAGTTCAGCTTGGCCGAGAACTCGCCCTTGGCGAGAACGCGAACGCCGTCCTTGCCGCCACGGGTCAAGCCCGCCGCGTTCAGCTCGACCTGGGTGATGTCGGTCGCGGTCAGCTTGCCCGAATCGACGGCCTTCTGGATCGCGCCCAGGTTCACCTCGGCATAGTCCTTGGCGAAGATGTTGTTGAAGCCGCGCTTCGGGATGCGCATGTGGAGCGGCATCTGACCGCCCTCGAACCCGTTGATCGACACGCCTTCACGGCTCTTCTGACCCTTGACGCCGCGGCCGCCGGTCTTGCCCTTGCCCGAGCCGATGCCGCGTCCGACGCGGATCTTGCGGTGGCGGGCGCCCTGGTTGTCGGTGAGTTCGTTAAGCTTCATGATCGTGCACTCGCTTTCGCTTTTGTCGCGCGTTAAAAGGAAGCGGGGCCCATAGCGGGGTGGTGGTGCTTTGTCACCCCCCGTTTTCGCCGAGAGCGCGTCAACCTTAACCGTGCCGATCCCGGCCATACCATTCGTAGAAGATCGAACTGTCGCGCTTCCACCGGAGGAGTAACAGTCGCAGGCGATGAAGAGCATCCTGGCCATTCTGCGTCTACCGTCGGCACGGATCGTCGTGGCCGGCGCGCTGTTCTTCGTCTTCATCGCCTGGGTGGCGGTGCTCTGGCAGATCCGGGCGGATCACAGCATCGCCATGCAATCGGCGCTGCGGGAGAATCGAAGCCGCGTGGTCGCCTTCGAGCAATATGTGCGTCGCACGCTCGAGATGGCCGACCTCGCCACCCAGTATCTGGGCGAGCGCTATGGCGGGCAGATCGACCAGGCCGACAGCAGCAAGCCCCGGCTCATCACCCTGCCCAGCTATTTCAGCCCGATGATCACCGGCGCGGAGATCGCCGACCGAGACGGCAATATTCGCTTCACCACCAAGCAGCGCGGGCCGGTCAATGTCCGCGACAAGCGCGTGTTCCGCGAGCTGCACGACGCCCCCGGGGTCGCCCGCGCGATCTCCAATCCCAGCGAGCCGGAAGGATCGCAGACCGCCGTGCTGCTGATCGCGCGCTCCTGGCGCGATGCGCGCGGCGATTTCGCCGGCGCCCTGGCGGTCGACATCCCGACGGACCGGTTCGTCGATTTCAACGCCGGGCTGCAATACAGGCCCGACGACCTGATATCGATCATCTCGCTGCGGGGCATGACCCTGGCCCGGCGCGAGGGCCAGACCGTGAGCTGGGGACAGGACCTGAAGGGCAAGGCGGTGATGCTGCAGCAATTCGCCCATCCCAACGGCGAATATTGGGCACCGAGCGCGATCGACGGCAAGCGCCGGCTGTTCAGCCACGAGAGGCTCAGCACCTATCCGATCTTCGTCACCTCCGGCATCGGCGAGGACGACATCTTCGGACCGGCGCGGCAACGCGCGACCTGGTTCCTGTCCCTGGCGAGCGTATTGACCCTGATGGTCGCCGCCCTGCTCGCGCTCTATTTCCGTCACGTCCATAATCACCAGCAGGCGCAACACCGCTTCGACGTGATCCGCGACGAGTTCGCCCACAGCGCCCGCGTCGCCTCGCTCAGCGAAATGGCGGGCGGGCTGGCGCACGAGCTCAACCAGCCCCTGGCGGCGGCGTCCAACTTCCTCACCGTGGGCGAATTCATGCTGAAGAACGATGGCCCGCGCGAGACCATCCAGGTGCAGCTCCACCAGGCCCGCAGCCAGATCACCCGCGCCGGCGAGATCATACGCCGGATTCGCGACTATCTGGCGAAAGGCGATGCCGACCTGCGGATCGAGCCGATCGACGACGTCATCAACGACGCGATCGAGCTGGCGCGCGGCGCCAAGGTCGCCCCTTCGGCGCGGATCCTCTATTCCGGCGTGCAACCGCCTGCCCACGCGCTGATCGACCGGGTCCAGATCCAGCAGGTGCTGGTCAACCTGATCCGCAATGCCGAAGATGCGATGGCCGCGCTTCCGCCCGATCAGCGATCGATCCGGATCACCTGCTCGATCGCATCCGAGGATTTTCTGCGCATCTCAATCGAGGATAGCGGCCCGGGCATTCCCGATGCCGTGTTCGACAAGTTCAATATGCCCTTCATCTCGACCAAGGCGGCGCACGGCCTCGGCATCGGCCTGTCGATCTGCCGCAGCATCATCGAAGTGCATGGCGGCGAGCTGAAGGCGGAGAATCTGCGGCGCGGCGCGCTGGTCAGCTTCACCATACCGCGCGATCCCACGCTGCGCGCGGTGGCTTGAGCTAGGGAAACAGTCGGGACTGCGCCCTAGCAGCCGTTGGCATCCACGCCAAAGACGACCGCCTTTCCCCGCGAGGCAGGATCCCAGCCCGCCGCCAGCGCCGCCCTGACGCCATTTTCGACAATCCGCTTGTTGACCTGCGGCCGCCGCAACTGCGGCTGCAAGGCAGAACGTCGCGACGACGGCATCGGGAACTCCAGTATCGCTTCCCGCTGCGCGTCACGAAGGCGAAGCGCGATCGTCATTCCGCGCCAGCCATCGGCGGTGCACCATTGCGGCTCTCGCTGGACTGCCCAATCATAGAGCAACCCATCGACTTCGACGGTGCCGGAAAGATCGCGGGTGTGAAGCATCCAGACTTCCATCATGACCGAGACAGAGGCCCGCAGCCATAGTTCGCACAACGAAAAGGGGCGACAGTCGCCTGCCGCCCCTTCCCTTTTTGTCGCTGGTAGCGATCGAGAGCCTTAGCCCTCGAGCACCTTCACCATGTGCGGCAGCTTGCGGATCATGCCCCGAACTTCGGGGGAGTCCTCGAGCTCCGAAACCTTGTGCATCTTGTTGAGGCCAAGGCCGATCAGCGTTGCGCGCTGATCCTTGGTGCGGCGGATCGGCGAACCGATCTGCTGGATCTTGATCTTCGCCATGATCGATTACTCCGCGATAGCCGCAGCGTCCGCCTCGGCGGTCTGCGAACCACCGCGGCCGAGCAGGTCGGCGATCTTCTTGCCGCGCCGCTGGGCAACCGACTTCGGCGAAGTCTGCTCCACCAGCGCTTCGAACGTAGCGCGGATCATGTTGTAGGGGTTCGACGTGCCGACCGACTTGGTCACCACATCGGCCACGCCCAGGCTCTCGAAGATGGCGCGCATCGGGCCACCCGCGATGATGCCGGTGCCCTGCGGCGCCGAACGCAGCGTCACGCGGCCGGCACCGAAGTGGCCGTTGCCGTCATGATGCAGGGTGCGGCCTTCCTTGAGCGGAACGCGGACCATCGTCTTCTTGGCAGCGGCGGTCGCCTTCGAGATGGCTTCCGGCACTTCGCGCGCCTTGCCATGACCGAAGCCGACACGGCCCTTGCCGTCGCCCACGACGACCAGCGCAGCGAAGCCGAAGCGCTTACCGCCCTTGACCGTCTTCGAGACGCGGTTGATGTGGACCAGCTTCTCGATCAGCTCTTCGCCACCGTCCTCGGCGTTCTGGCCACGGCGGTCGTCGCGACGACCACGGTTGCCGTCACGGCCGCCACGGCCACGATCGCCACCGCCGCCCGGGCCACCACGGCCACGGCCGCGGCCACGACCCTGTTGCTCCTGGGGAGCTGCAGCGCCGGCGTCCTGGGCTTCGAAGCCCGCGCCTTCCGGCGCCTGGTTGTTTTCGTCAGCCATTCTCAGAACTCCAGCCCGCTCTCACGAGCGGCATCGGCCAGCGCCTTGACGCGACCATGATAGAGGAAGCCACCGCGGTCGAAGACGACCTGGGTGATGCCGGCGGCCTTGGCGGCCTCGGCAACACGCTTGCCGACTTCCTGTGCGGCCTCGATGGTCGCGCCGGTCTTGCCGCGCACGTCCTTCTCGAGGGTGGAAGCCGAAGCCACGGTCTTGCCGGCGACATCGTCGATCACCTGGGCATAGATGTGCTTGCCCGAGCGATGGACCGAAAGACGCGGACGACCACCGGCACGCGCACGAAGCGCAGTACGGTTGCGGCGACGACGCTTCGCGAAAAGCGAGAGACCCTTGGTGCTGATCACTTCTTCTTCCCTTCCTTACGGAAGATGAACTCGCCGTCGTACTTGATGCCCTTGCCCTTGTACGGCTCGGGCTTGCGCCAGCGGCGAATCTCGGCCGCAATCTGGCCGACCTTCTGCTTGTCGATCCCCGAGATCTCGACCGTGGTCTGATCGGGGGTCTTGATCTCAATGCCTTCCGGCACGTCGATGTTCACGTCGTGCGAATAGCCGAGCTGGAGCTTGAGCACCTTGCCCTGCGACGCAGCGCGATAGCCGACGCCGGTGATCAGGAGCTTCTTCGAGAAGCCCTCGGTCACGCCGGTGACGAGGTTCTGGACCAGCGTGCGCTGCATGCCCCAGAAGGCACGCGCCTGCTTGGTCTCGTTCGCCGGCTTCACGACGATGCCGCCGTCCTCGACCGTGTAGCTGATCTCGTCACGCAGATTGAGCGACAGGGTGCCCTTCGGGCCCTTCACGCTCAGCACGCGGCCTTCGATCGAGGCGGTAACGCCTGCCGGCACGGTGACCGGCTTCTTGCCGATGCGGCTCATCAGAACACCTCCGCCAGCACTTCGCCACCAACGTTCTGCTCGCGCGCTTCCGCGTCCGAGAGAACGCCACGCGGCGTCGAGACGATCGTGATGCCGAGGCCGTTGCGCACGCGGGGAAGCTCCTGGCTGCCCGAGTAGACGCGGCGACCCGGCTTCGAGATGCGCGCGACGTGCTTGATCGCCGGCTGGCCCTCGAAATACTTCAGCTCGATGCGGATGCCGGCCGCGGGGCCCATCTGCTCTTCGCTGTAGCCACGGATATAACCCTCGCGCTGAAGAACGTCGAGGACGCGCGCACGCAGCTTGCTCGCCGGCGTAAGGACGGAGTCCTTGCGGGCGCGCTGGCCGTTGCGGATGCGGGTGAGCATATCACCCAGGGGATCGGTCACTGCCATCTTCGTGATCCTTACCAGCTCGACTTGGTAACGCCCGGGATGAGGCCCTTGTTGGCCAGATCACGCAGCATCACACGAGCGAGACGGAACTTGCGGTAGTAACCGCGGGGGCGACCGGTGAGCTCGCACCGGTTGCGAATGCGGGTCGGGTTGCCGTTGCGCGGCAGCTCGGCCATCTTGAGACGCGCGATGAGACGCTCGGTCTCATCGAGGCTCTCGTCATTCGCGATCGCCTTCAGCTTCGCATACTTGCCGGCGTACTTCTTCACCAGCAGCTTGCGACGCTCATTCTTGTTCACGGAACTCAGTTTCGCCATGACTTAAGTTCTCTTTCCTTTACGCGGCCTTGGCTTCGCCGTCCGCATCCTGCGGGAACGGGAAACCGAAGAGACGGAGAAGCTCGCGAGCTTCCTCGTCGGTCTTCGCGGTGGTGGTCACAATCACGTCCATGCCGCGGATGTTGTCGACCTTATCGTAGCTGATTTCCGGGAAAATCAGCTGCTCCTTGAGGCCGCAGGCATAGTTGCCACGGCCGTCGAACGACTTCGGGTTCAGGCCACGGAAGTCGCGAACGCGCGGCAGCGCGATCGTGATGAAGCGGTCGAGGAACTCGTACATGCGCTCGCGGCGAAGGGTGACCTTCGCGCCGATCGGCATGCCCTCGCGCAGCTTGAACTGCGCGATCGACTTCTTCGCCTTGGTGATCACCGGCTTCTGGCCCGCGATCAGCTCCATTTCAGAAGCGGCCTGCTCGACCTTCTTCTTGTCCTGGGTCGCTTCGCCGACGCCCATGTTGAGCACGATCTTCTCGATCTTCGGCACTTCCATGACGTTCTTGTAACCGAACTTCTCGGTCATCGCCTTGGCGATGGTCTCGTCATAGAGCTTGCGCATGCGCGGCGTGTAGGAATCAGCCATTGATGACCTCCCCGGTCTTGACGGCGACGCGGACCTTCTTGCCGTCGCGCTCCTCGAAGCGGACGCGGGTCGGCTTGCCGTCCTTGGTCACGTGCGCGACCTTGGAGATCGCCAGCGGCGCTTCCGAACGCTCCAGGCCACCCTGCGGGTTGGTCTGGCTCGGCTTGCGGTGACGCACGGCGACGTTGACGCCCGAAACGACGACCTTGCCGTCCTTGGGCAGCGACTTGACGACTTCACCGGTCCGTCCCTTGTCCTTGCCGGACAGGACGATGACCTGGTCGCCCTTCTTGATCTTGGCAGCAGCCATCACAGCACCTCGGGGGCGAGCGAAATGATCTTCATGAAGCCCTTCGAGCGCAGCTCGCGGACCACCGGGCCAAAGATACGGGTGCCGATCGGCTCCTCGTTCTTGTTGACCAGGACGGCAGCGTTGCCGTCGAAGCGAATGACCGAGCCATCGGCGCGGCGGACGTCCTTGGCGGTGCGGACGATGACGGCGCGGTGCACGTCACCCTTCTTCACCTTGCCGCGGGGAGCAGCTTCCTTGATGCTGACGACGATGACGTCGCCCACGGACGCGAAGCGACGCTTCGATCCGCCCAGCACCTTGATGCACTGCACCCGCTTCGCGCCGCTGTTGTCTGCGACGTCGAGATTGGACTGCATCTGGATCATTGATCCGGTTCCTTCTCGTTAGGCCTACCGGGACAGGCGCCCGGCGGTTCCAGTTGAAAAATTTAGGCGGCGGCGTCCGACTTGGCGGGGGTCGCGTGGGTGTTCACCCGCTCGATCACCTTCCAGGTCTTGAGCTTGGAGATCGGCGCAGTCTCTTCGATGCGCACGGTCTCGCCGGCCTTGTACTCGTTCGCCTCGTCATGGGCGTGATACTTCTTCGAGCGGCGGATGATCTTGCCGTAGAGCGGGTGCTTCACCTTGCGCTCCACCAGCACGACCACGGTCTTGTCGCCCTTGTCGGAAACCACGTTCCCGGTCAGCACGCGCTTCGGCATGGTTTCGTCCTTTACTTGGCAGTCGAGCGCGAGCGCTCGTTCTGCAGCGTCTTGATGCGGGCGATGTCGCGACGGACCTCACGAACGCGGCTCGGCTTCTCGAGCTGGCTGGTCGCGGCCTGGAAGCGAAGGTTGAACGCCTCGCGCTTCAGGTTGCCGAGCTCTTCGCCCAGCTGGTCCTCGGTCTTCGCACGAAGATCGGTAGCCTTGGTCATTCTATCAACCCTCCAGGTGCGAGGTATCGCCGAGGCGAGCCACGACCTTGACCTTGATCGGCAGCTTCATCGCCGCACGCTCGAAAGCTTCAGCAGCGAGCGGGCCCGGCACGCCGTCCAGCTCGAACAGGATGCGGCCCGGCTTCACGCGGGCGACCCAGAACTCCGGCGAACCCTTGCCCGAGCCCATGCGGACTTCAGCAGGCTTCGACGAAACCGGCACGTCCGGGAAGATGCGGATCCAGAGACGGCCCTGGCGCTTGATGTGACGGGTGATCGCGCGGCGAGCCGCTTCGATCTGACGGGCGGTGATCCGCTCCGGCTCCATCGCCTTCAGGCCATACGACCCGAAGTTCAGCGCAGTGCCACCCTTGGCGTCGCCGTGGATGCGGCCCTTGAAGGCCTTGCGGAACTTGGTGCGCTTCGGTTGCAGCATTTGTCTGTCCTAACCCTTAGCGGCGGTGGTCGTCGCGCGCCGGGCGAACGCCCGTCGTCTGCGACTCCAGGTTGAGGCGATCGGTCGCCATCGGATCGTGACCCAGGATCTCACCCTTGAAGATCCAGACCTTCACGCCGCAGACGCCATAGGCGGTGTGCGCTTCGGCCGTGGCGTGATCGATGTTCGCGCGCAGCGTGTGCAGCGGAACGCGACCCTCGCGATACCATTCCGAGCGGGCGATCTCGGCGCCGCCGAGACGGCCGCCGCAGTTGATCCGGATGCCCTCGGCGCCGAGACGCATCGCCGACTGCACCGCGCGCTTCATGGCACGACGGAAGGCGATACGACGCTCGAGCTGATCGGCGATGCCCTGGGCGACGAGCTTGGCGTCGACTTCCGGCTTGCGGATCTCGACGATGTTCAGGCTCACGTCCGAGCTGGTCATCGCGCTCAGCGTCTTGCGCAGCTTCTCGATGTCGGTGCCCTTCTTGCCGATGATCACGCCGGGGCGCGCAGCATAGATGGACACGCGGCACAGCTTGGCCGGACGCTCGATCACCACCTTCGAGATCGCGGCCTGGGGCAGCGTCTTGATGATGTACTGGCGGATCTTGAGATCCTCCATGAGGAGCCGGCCATAGTCGGCGCCCTCGGCGAACCAGCGGCTGTCCCAGGTGCGGTTGACCTGGAGACGCAGGCCGATCGGGTTGCTCTTGTGACCCATTATGCTTCTTCCTGCTCGCGGACGACGATGCGAAGACGGCTGAACGGCTTCAGGATGCGGGTGGACTTGCCACGGCCGCGGGTCGCGAAGCGCTTCATCGTGATCGACTTGCCGACCGAAGCCTCGGCGACGACGAGCGCGTCGACGTCGAGGTTGTGGTTGTTCTCCGCATTGGCGATCGCCGAAGCGAGAACCTTGCGGGCGTCCACGGCCATCGCCTTGGTCGAGAACTGAAGGATGTTCAGCGCATCGCCGGCCTTCTTGCCGCGGATGAGGCCCGCGACCAGGTTCAGCTTCTGGGCCGAACCGCGGATCTGCGTGGCGACGGCAAGGGCTTCCTTGTCGCCAACCTTGCGGGGGGCTGCCTGCTTAGACATTAGCGCTTACCCTTCTTGTCGGCTGCGTGGCCGGGGAAGAAGCGGGTCGGCGCGAACTCGCCGAGCTTCATGCCAACCATGTCCTCGTTGACCGAGACCGGCACGAACTTGCGGCCATTGTAGACGCTGAACGTCAGGCCGACGAAATCCGGCAGGATCGTCGAGCGGCGCGACCAGGTCTTGATCGGACCGGCGCGGGTGCCCTGCTCCTGCGCGGTCTGCGCCTTCTTGAGCAGGTGGAGGTCCACGAACGGACCCTTCCAAACGGAGCGAGCCATGGGTTAGCCCTTCTTCTTCGCGTGACGGCTGCGGATGATCATCTTGTCCGTCGCCTTGTTGTGGCGGGTGCGCGCACCCTTGGTCGGCTTGCCCCACGGGGTGACCGGGTGACGGCCGCCCGAGGTACGGCCTTCACCACCGCCGTGCGGGTGGTCGACCGGGTTCTTCGCGACACCGCGGGTCAGCGGGCGGATGCCCTTCCAGCGGTTGCGACCGGCCTTGCCGAGGTTGGTGTTCTGGTTGTCCGGGTTGGACACCGCACCGACCGTCGCCATGCAGTTGCCGTGGATGTAGCGCTGCTCGCCCGAGTTGAGGCGGACGATGACCATGCCGCGGTCACGACCGACGACCTGGACATAGGTGCCTGCCGAACGGGCGATCTGGCCGCCCTTGCCCGGCTTCATCTCCACATTGTGGACGATGGTGCCGACCGGCATCGACGAAAGCTCCATGGCATTGCCCGGCTTCACGTCGGTCTTCTTGCCGGCGATCACCTTGTCGCCGACGGCGAGGCGCTGCGGCGCGATGATGTAGGCGACGCGATCCTTGCCGGCTTCGTCGGCGCCGTAGTTCACGAGCGCGATGAAGGCGGTGCGGTTCGGGTCATACTCGATCCGCTCGACGGTGCCCTCGACGTCCCACAGGCGGCGCTTGAAATCGATGATACGATAGCGCTGTTTGTGGCCGCCGGCGATGCCGCGCGAGGTCACATGGCCCTTGTTGTTGCGGCCGCCGGTCTTGGTCTTGCCCTCGGTCAGAGCCTTGACCGGACGACCCTTGTACAGGGCCGAACGGTCGATCAGGATCAGGCCGCGGACGCCAGGCGACGTCGGATTATAATTCTTGAGTGCCATTACGAATTGACCCCCGAGGTCACGTCGATCTGCTCACCGTCGGCGAGGGTCACGATAGCCTTCTTCACGTCAGAGCGCTTGTAGGGGGCGCCCTTCCACTTCTTGGTCTTGCCCTTCTGGACGATCGTGTTGACGCCAGTCACCTTGACCTTCCAGATCGCCTCGACGGCGGCCTTGATCTCGGGCTTGGTGGCGTCGCCGGCGACCTTGAACACAACGGCGTTGTGCTCGGAGACGAGCGTCGACTTTTCGGTGATGTGCGGCGCGACAATCACGTCGTAATGACGGTTGTCGATCGCGGCTGCCTGCTTCTTAGCCATTGAAGCGCGCCTCCAGCTTCTCGACGGCAGCGCGGGTCAGGACCAGCGTGTCGTGCTTCAGGATGTCGTACACGTTGGCGCCCACCGCGGGGAGGACGTTCACGCCGATCAGGTTGCGGGCCGCGAGGAAGCCGTTGCCGGCCTCACCGTCGATCACCAGCGCGGTCTTGCCGGTGCCGAGCTTGGCGAACTGCGCCTTGAGCTCTGCGGTCTTGGCGGTGCCGAAGGCGTCGAGGACGATCAGCGAGCCGGCCTTGGCGTGGCTGCTGAGGGCCATCTTCAGGCCGAGCGCACGGATCTTCTTGTTCAGCGACGGATTGAAGTCGCGAACGCGAGCGCCGTGCGCCTTACCACCGCCGATGAACACCGGAGCGCGGCGGTCGCCGTGACGGGCGGTACCGCCGCCCTTCTGGCGACCGAACTTCTTGCCCGAGCGGGCGACGTCAGCACGCTCGCGAGTGCCGCGAGCGGTGGCGCGACGCTTCTCGAGCTGCCAGGTGACGACGCGGTGCAGGATGTCGGCGCGCGGCTCGACAGCGAAGACGCCGTCGTTGAGCTCGATGTCGCCCGAAGCCTTGGCGTCGAGGGTTTGAACCTTGACCTTCACTTAGCCCTCCTGGCCTTCGGTCGCCTCGGGAGCCTCGGTCACTTCGGCCGGAGTCTCCGCGGGGGCGGTGTTGTTGTTGGCGACCTGCTTCAGGCCAGCCGGGAACGGCGCGTCGGCATGACGGTCAACCTTGACGGCGTCCTTGACGAACAGCCAGCCACCCTTCGAGCCAGGGACCGAACCCTTGACGAAGATCAGGCCGCGCTCGACGTCGGTGCCGACGATCTCGAGATTCTGCTGGGTGCGGTACTTGTCACCCATGTGTCCGGCCATCTTCTTGTTCTTGAAGACCTTGCCCGGATCCTGGCGCTGACCGGTCGAACCGAGCGAGCGGTGCGAGACCGAGACGCCGTGGGTGGCGCGCAGACCGCCGAAGCCCCAACGCTTCATGCCGCCGGCGAAGCCCTTACCCTGGGTACGACCCTGGATGTCGACGAACTGGCCGGCGACATAGTGGTCGGCCGAGATCTCGGCGCCCACTTCGAGCAGGCCGTCCGCGTCGACGCGGAATTCATGGACGACAGCCTTGGGCTCGACTTCGGCCTTGCCGAAGTGGCCGCGCTGCGGCTTGGCGACATTCTTGCTCTTCGCCGTGCCGGCGCCGAGCTGGACGGCCGTATAGCCGTCACGATCCTTTTCGCGGACGGAGACGACCTGCACGCCTTCGAGAGCCAGGACGGTGACGGGCACGTGGCGGCCGTCGTCCTGGAACAGGCGGGTCATCCCCAACTTCTTCGCGATCACGCCAGTGCGCATGACCAGTTGCTCCTATGCATAGGCACCCGAGGGGGAATTCCCACGGGTGCGTGCTTCAGCCCGAAAATATGATGCGAGCCCCCGTCCGGGCTGAACCCCTTCCCGAAGGAAGAGGCGACGGGGGACGCAGTCCCGGTTCTCCGAAGAGGCCGGCGGTATCCCTATCGCGATGCGAGTGCGCCCGTGGCGCCCTCCGGTTCCTTGCGTTGGATCGGGATCGATCCGGTGGAGGAACCTGGCGAATCCCTCATGAGGGAATCGCGAATCTCGTGTGGAGGCGCGCCTTTACGTCAGCAGCGCTTCCCTGTCCACCCCCACACCTGCATTCCTGCGAAGTATGCGGCAGGACGAGAAAGACCCCCGCTTTCGCAGGGGCCTTCAACTGGCTCAGGCCAGCTTGATCTCGACGTCGACGCCGGCGGCGAGGTCGAGCTTCATCAGCGCGTCCACGGTCTGCGGAGTCGGCTGCACGATGTCGAGCATGCGCTTGTAGGTGCGCACTTCGAACTGCTCGCGCGACTTCTTGTCGATGTGGGGGCCACGGTTGACCGTGAACTTCTCGATCTTCGTCGGAAGCGGGATCGGGCCACGGATGAGAGCGCCGGTACGGCGCGCAGTGTCGGCGATGTCGCCGGTCGCCTGGTCGAGCACTCGATGATCGAACGCCTTCAGGCGAATACGGATATTCTGCGTTTCCATGTCCCTACCAATGCGAAAGAGCGGAGCCCGTTGCCGGGCTTCTTGCTGTACCCAAAAACCGAAGGCGCGCCCTTACAGGGGCCTTCATTAAAAGGCAACCGCCCGACTCTCCTTTTTGGAGAGCCGGGCGGTTGTTTTTCTCAGTTCAGGCCTTGCGGCCGGAACCCAAGCTTACTTCTGGATCTCGGCGACGACGCCTGCACCCACGGTGCGGCCGCCTTCGCGGATCGTGAAGCGCTGGCCGACGTCCATGGCGATCGGCGCGATCAGCTTGATGCCGAGAGCGACATTGTCGCCCGGCATCACCATCTCGGTGCCTTCCGGCAGCTCGATCGTGCCGGTCACGTCCGTGGTACGGAAGTAGAACTGCGGGCGATAGTTGGCGAAGAACGGCGTGTGACGGCCACCCTCGTCCTTCGACAGCACGTACACTTCCGACTTGAAGTCGGTGTGCGGCTTGATCGAACCCGGCTTGGCCAGAACCTGGCCACGCTCGACTTCGTCACGGCCAACGCCGCGGATCAGCGCGCCGATGTTGTCGCCGGCCTCACCCTGGTCGAGCAGCTTGCGGAACATTTCCACGCCGGTGACGGTGGTCTTGCGGACGTTCTCCTGGATGCCGACGATCTCGACTTCCTCGCCAACCTTGACGATGCCGGTCTCGACGCGGCCGGTCACCACGGTGCCGCGGCCCGAGATCGAGAACACGTCTTCGATCGGCATCATGAACGGCTTGTCGAGCGGACGCTCCGGCTGCGGGATCGACTCGTCGACGGCGGCCATAAGGGCCAGGATCGCGTCCTTGCCGAGCTTCTCGTCGCTGTTGTTCAGAGCGGCGGTAGCCGAACCACGGATGATCGGAATGTTGTCGCCGTCGAACTCACGACGCGACAGCTCTTCGCGGATTTCCATTTCGACGAGCTCGAGGATTTCCTCGTCCTCGACCAGGTCGACCTTGTTCAGGAAGACCACCATGGTCGGCACGCCGACCTGGCGGGCGAGCAGGATGTGCTCCTTGGTCTGCGGCATCGGGCCGTCGGTGGCGGCGACCACGAGGATCGCGCCGTCCATCTGGGCAGCGCCGGTGATCATGTTCTTCACATAGTCGGCGTGGCCCGGGCAGTCGACGTGCGCATAGTGACGCTTGTCGGTCTCGTACTCGACGTGCGCGGTCGAGATGGTGATGCCGCGCTCGCGCTCTTCCGGAGCCTTGTCGATGTTGGCGAAGTCGACGGCGGCGTTACCCGCAACGTTCTCTGCCAGAATCTTCGTGATAGCGGCCGTCAGCGAGGTCTTGCCGTGGTCGACGTGACCGATGGTGCCGATGTTGAGGTGCGGCTTGTTCCGCTCAAACTTTGCCTTCGCCATTGTTTTCCTACCTTCTGATCTCTGATTCCGCGCCGCCAGGGGATTCGCCGGAAGGCGGCCCCATAGCGGCTGTTTTTAGTTTACGCCAGCCCGCGGGGGCGAAGCGTGTTACGCCAGCTTCGCCTTGACTTCGTCGGCGACGTTCGGCGGGACTTCGTCATAGTGCGAGAACTGCATCGAGTACTGCGCACGACCCTGGGTGAACGAGCGGAGCGAGTTCACATAGCCGAACATGTTGGCCAGCGGCACCATCGCCTCGACCGTCTGCGCGTTGCCGCGCGAGTCGGTGCCCTGGATCTGGCCACGGCGGCTGTTGATGTCGCCGATGACGTCGCCGAGATAATCCTCGGGGGTCACGACTTCCACCTTCATGATCGGCTCGAGCAGCTTGATGCCCGACTTCTGGGCCGCTTCGCGCATCGCTGCGCGCGCGGTGATTTCGAAGGCCAGGGCCGACGAGTCGACGTCGTGGTACGCACCGTCATACAGCAGCACTTCGAAGTCGATGATCGGGAAGCCGACCAGCGAACCCGTCATTGCGGTCTCGCGGAAGCCCTTCTCGATCGCCGGGATGTACTCCTTCGGAATGTTGCCGCCCTTGACTTCGTCCTTGAAGACGAAGCCCGAACCGCGCTCACCCGGGGTCAGCTTGACCTTGACGCGGCCGAACTGGCCGGTGCCGCCCGACTGCTTCTTGTGCGTGTAGTCGATGTCCACCGGCTTCGCGAGATACTCGCGATACGCCACCTGCGGCGCACCGACGTTCGCCTCGACCTTGAACTCGCGCTTCATGCGGTCGACCAGGATCTCGAGATGGAGCTCGCCCATGCCCTTGATGATGGTCTGGCCCGACTCGTGGTCGGTCGAAACGCGGAACGAGGGATCCTCGGCGGCCAGGCGGTTCAGGGCGATGCCCATCTTCTCCTGGTCGGCCTTGGTCTTCGGCTCCACCGACAGCTCGATGACCGGCTCCGGGAACTCCATGCGCTCCAGGATGATCGGGTTCGCGGTGTCGCACAGCGTATCGCCGGTCGTGGTCTCCTTGAGGCCCGCGATGGCGACGATGTCGCCGGCGCGCGCTTCTTCGATGTCCTCACGCGAGTTCGCGTGCATCAGGAGCATACGGCCGATCTTCTCCTTCTTGTCCTTCACCGAGTTCAGATACTGACCCTTGGTGAGGGTGCCCGAATAGATGCGGGCGAAGGTGAGCGAGCCGACGAACGGATCGTTCATGATCTTGAAGGCCAACAGCGAAAGCGGCGCGGTGTCCGAGGCCGGACGCGAATCCGGGGTCTCGCCGTCGAGCTTCACGCCCTGCACGTCCGGAATGTCCAGCGGCGAAGGCAGATAGTCGACAACGGCGTCGAGCAGCGGCTGCACGCCCTTGTTCTTGAACGCCGAGCCGCAAAGGATCGGAACGAACGCCATGGCGAGCGTACCCTTGCGGATCAGCTTCTTCAGTTCGGCGGTCGAGGGCTCGTTGCCTTCGAGATACGCTTCCATCAGCGCATCGTCCTGCTCGACGGCCATCTCGATCAGGTCGCTGCGATACTTCGCGGCCTTTTCCTTCAGGTCGTCGGGGATCTCGGCATATTCGAACTTCGCGCCCAGCGACTCTTCGAGCCAGATGATCGCACGGTTCTCGACCAGGTCGACCAGGCCCTTGAAGCCGCCTTCCTCGCCGATCGGCAGATACAGCACCGCCGGACGCGCGCCGAGGCGATCGACGATCGTGTCGACGCAGAAATAGAAGTTCGCACCGGTACGGTCGAGCTTGTTGACGAAGCACATGCGCGGCACGCCGTACTTGTCGGCCTGGCGCCACACGGTCTCCGACTGCGGCTCCACACCGGCAACGCCGTCGAAGCATGCAACCGCACCGTCGAGCACGCGCAGCGAACGCTCGACTTCGATCGTGAAGTCGACGTGGCCGGGGGTGTCGATGATGTTGATCAGGTGCTCTTCACCCTTGCCCTCTTCAGCCTTCCACTTGCAGGTGGTCGCTGCGGACGTGATGGTGATGCCACGCTCCTGCTCCTGCTCCATCCAGTCCATCGTCGCCGTGCCTTCGTGCACTTCGCCGATCTTGTAGGACTTGCCGGTGTAGTAGAGGATGCGCTCGGTCGTCGTCGTCTTGCCGGCGTCGATGTGCGCCATAATGCCGATATTGCGATAACGCTCGAGCGGATGGCTGCGGGCCATGACCTGGTTTCCTTAAGGATGTGGGGAGCCGGACGATCCAGCTCCCCGATATGTAGGAACGAAAATTTCCAGCGCCAGACGAGCCGGCGCTGGAGAAAGACTTACCAGCGGTAGTGGCTGAAGGCGCGGTTCGCCTCGGCCATACGATGGGTGTCTTCACGCTTCTTCACCGCGTTGCCGCGGTTGTTCGAAGCGTCGAGCAGCTCGCCCGAGAGGCGCGCCGACATGGTGTTCTCGCTGCGGTTGCGGGCCGACGAGATCAGCCAGCGGATCGCGAGCGCCTGGGCACGCTCCGGACGGACTTCGACCGGAACCTGGTAGGTCGCACCGCCGACGCGGCGGCTGCGGACTTCGATGCCCGGCTTGATGTTGTTCAGCGCGTCATGGAACACGCCGATCGGATCGCGCTTGGCGCGCGCTTCGACGGTTTCCATGGCCGAATAGACGATGCCCTCGGCAACGGACTTCTTACCGTCCAGCATGACCGAGTTCATGAACTTCGAAAGGACGATATCACCGAACTTGGGATCCGGCAGGATTTCGCGCTTTTCTGGGCGACGACGACGAGCCATCTTGAATTTCCTTCTAAACCTTCAGCGTGTCCGGAACCCGTCCGGGGCTTACTATGGCTGTGATTACTTCGGACGCTTGGCGCCGTACTTCGAACGCGACTGGCGACGATCCTTGACGCCCTGCGTATCGAGCACGCCGCGCAGGACGTGGTAGCGAACGCCGGGAAGATCGCGGACACGGCCGCCGCGGATCAGAACAACCGAGTGCTCCTGAAGGTTGTGACCTTCGCCCGGGATGTAGCTGATGACTTCGCGCTGGTTGGTCAGGCGGACCTTGGCAACCTTGCGGAGCGCCGAGTTCGGCTTCTTCGGAGTCGTCGTGTAGACGCGGGTGCAAACGCCACGCTTCTGCGGGTTCTGCTCCATCGCAGGGACCTTCGACTTGGCCTTCTGCGGTTCGCGGCCCTTGCGGACCAGCTGGTTAATCGTCGGCATGAAGCCCTTCACCTTTATGTTACCGGCTGGGCCGGCGGTTACTTTGCTGGAACCCTGTGTTTGAGAATACGAAAAGGCCCCGGGTGTACTCGACCCCCCGGGCCATTGCGTCTCCAGCAACGTTCAGCTCTTGCCCCAAAAGGAATCGCGACCGGACGTGCCGGTCCCTTGTGGGACGGGGGCGCCTATAGCGAGGGGGGCTTGGCGGGTCAACTGACTCGCCGGCGGGATAAGAGAGCGTCAACCAACGCCGGGCTAGAACGAGTAGATGGTTCGTTACGCCCCCCGATTCAAGCCGCTCGCCGCGGCACTGGCCGCGCTCGCGGCAACCCTGCTGCTCGGCACCCTTGGCCCGGCCCTGTCCGGCCCCGCCACACTGCTCGGCTGGGAGGCGTTCGGGCTGGCGATCGTCGCCGGCGCCGGCTTCCTCGCCTGGCACTTCGCCCAGCTCACCGCCCTGCCCGCCGGGTCGCCGGCCAAGGCGGCGCTGCCGGCCGCGCTGATCCCGCTGATCGTCTTTCCGCACATCGGCGCCGCCGCGCTGCTGGTGCCGACCGCCCTTTCCTTCGCACTGCTCCCGCGCGAGCGATTCGCCGCGCTGCCGGCACTCATCGGCGCGCTCGCCGCGCTGGGCGCAGGGCCGGTGGCGGCAGGAGTCGCTGGCGGAACGATGCTCGCCGCTGCGTGGCTTTGCCGCGCCCGCAGCCCCGCGGCGAACGACAATCCCTCTCTGGAACGCATGCCGCGCTTTTGGCCCCGCTTTTGGTCGGTGCCCGTTTCCCTGCGTTATGCTAGGGATATCCCAAGGGATTCGGGTTCCGAATTTGGGGAGTAGCGTGAATGTTCAACGGTAATAATCGTGGTCGCGATCGTGACGAGCGTCCGGCAATGCCGCCGGCTCCGCCGCAGCAGGCCGGCAATGGCGGCAAGCGCGGCATGTTTTCGGTGATCGGTCCGGACGTGACCGTGACCGGCAATATCACGGCCAGCGCCGACCTCCACATCGACGGCCGCATCGAAGGCGACGTCAATTGCGGCAGCCTGGCGCAGGGCGCCGACAGCCAGGTGTTCGGCAATGTCACCGCCGAGACCGCCCGCCTCGCCGGCGCGATCGAGGGCACGGTGCGCGTCCGCCAGCTCACCATCGAGCGCTCGGCCAAGATCACCGGCGATGTCGAGTACGAGAACATCACCATCGAGAATGGCGGCCATATCGACGGCCGCCTGAAGCACATGAGCACCGTCCCGGCCGCCGCCCCGGTCGCCCCCTCGGGCCCGCGCGCGGTCGAGGCTGCCCCCTCGCCCTTCGCGACGGCGGCGAACGAATAAGCTCCCGGCTTTCGGAAGACAGGAAGGGCGCGCTTTCGCAGGAAAGCGCGCCCTTTTCCTTACCTCAATCCTCCCCCGCCAGGGGGAGGTGGCGCCGAAGGCGACGGAGGGGGCGGAAGCACGCACAGAGGCTGGGGAGTCCTCCCCCTCCGTCATGCTTCGCATGCCACCTCCCCCTGGCGGGGGAGGATTTTCTAAAGCCCCCGGATCTTGTCCAGGTGCGACTGCACCACCGGCGCCACCTCGGCCGCGAAGGCCTTGAGTTCGGGCACCGTGCCGCTCGCCGCATAGTCCTTCACCGCCGCCAGCGCCTTTTCGTGCGCGACGACCTGCTGCGCCTTGTAGGCGGCGTCGAAATCCGATCCCGTCGCCTGGCGCAGCGTGGCGAGGTTCGCTTCCTGCTCGGCGCTGAGCTTGGGATCCAGCTTGATCGCCGGCATGGCCTTGCCGCCCGCGGCCTTGAGCTTAGCGGTCGATCCGGTGTGGGCAGTCACCATCATCCCGCCAAAGTCCTTGAGCGCCTGCACGGTCGCCTTTTGCTGGGCCAGCTTGCCCGCCTCGATCTCATAGACGTCGCTCGCGCCTACGGTGTCGGCAAAGGTCTGCCCGGTCATCGTCACCGCGCCCGACGCCATGTTGACGTCGGTGCCGCTCGCCGCATCGGCATCGATGCTGTTCTCGGGAATGATCGTGTCGGTGGCGACGATATTGTCGACCGTGGTCACGGGCTCGCTGCCCCCGCAGGCGCTGAGCGCCACCGCCGGGCCGAGCCCGAGCGCGAAGAAGTATTTGTGCATGCAGCTCTTCCCTCTCCTGTTTTGCGGAAAGGAACGCGGGCATAGGGGCACCGTTCCGGCCCATGCGGCAGGATGCGGCGAAACGAAGAGGGAGATGGGCGATGACCGACTGGACCGAAGCGCATGAGGGCGGATGCCGTTGCGGCGCACTGCGCTTCCGGCTGAACGGCGCGCCGATGCTCAGCAGCGCCTGCCACTGCACCGGCTGCCAGAAGATGAGCGGCAGCGCCTTCTCGTTGACCCTGACCGTACCCGCCCAGGCCTTCGAGCTGCTGCAGGGCGAGCCGGTGATCGGCGGCCTGCACGGCCCGGTCGCACACCATTATCACTGCGACCATTGCAAAAGCTGGGTCTTCACCCGCGCCGAGGGGATCGACTGGTTCGTCAACATCCGCACGACGATGCTCGACGCGCCCGACGACCGGCCGCCCTTTCTCGAGACCTGGACCAGCGAGAAGCTCCCCTGGGTCGAGACCCGCGCCACCCGCAGCTATCCGGGCGATCCCGACTGGAACGACTGGGAGACGCTGACGGCGGAATATGCGCGCGCGGCGAATACACGGCCAGGCGGCTGAACCGCGCGCCGGAATGGGTTTGCGAGATTCCAGCTCCAACGCCAAAGTCAGGCGGAGTCATAGGAGCGGTCCGCACTCGGGAGCGCTGTCCAATTGAATGCCAGCGGGCGGAGAGCGAAGCGATGGCCGGTATTTTCGGAAGGCTGTTCGGCGCGAAGAAGGATAGTGGCGGGCAGGCTTCCTCCGCTCCGTCCCATGGCCAGTCGGAAAAGCTATCGGACGGCATGCCGGCGAGCATCGAGCAGGGAATGGAATGGCAGGCAGCCGACTTCGTCAATGCCTTCTCCGCCCCGGGCGCGCCGATCGACGGAAGCAAGCTGGATTATGGCGACGCTTCCCTCGAACTGGTCGACAGGGTGCTGGACGATTTCTATCGTCAGCGCGCATCGCTTCCGGACGATCTCCACTTCCTGGCATCCGCCTATGTCTTCGAAGTCGCCCGCCGCGCATTTGGCGGACGGTATCTGCGCGGGGATGCGGACAACCCCTTCGTCCTCGTCATTGGCGAAGGAGATGCCGAAATCGGGGTCTGCGTCATGTCGAAGGTGCGCGGCCGCGTGGCAAACGGAGCGGAAGACAATATCCCGTTCTTCTATGCCGGTATCGCTCCGCTCATAACCGCCGGAACCCGGGCGACATTGATATAACCCACTCGTGGGAGGCCGGCGCCCCGAACCGGATATCGCCGGCCCGCCAAGCCCGCATTTAACAGCGGCAGCTCAATCCTTCATCGGATCATGCCCCCAGTTCATCAGCGAATAGCGCCAGCGCGAGGTGGGGATGCGATATTCCTCGTGCGGCCCCTGGGCGCGGTGGCGGGCGACGAAGCCGATCACCTTGCGCATATGGGCATAGTCGCCGCCGTCGAGATCGTCCTTGCTGGTCCGCAATATCCCGACGATCCGCCGGCCCGAGGCATGGCCGATGCTCTCTCCGCCGTCCCGCTTGAAGCCGACCTTGCGGCTCTCGCTCGTCTCCAGCCAATCCTCGATTTCCGCGGGCGCCATGTTCACCACCTGGTGGAACTTGCGCCATATCTCCTCATGGTCGTCGCGCTGCGGCAAGCGGAATCTCCGTTATTTCATGGTTACCCATGCGTAACGGTTCAATCGCCAATGAGGTCCTCGTAATTATCGCCAATTGACGGAAGCAATATCCTGCCCGCGAGCGAAGTCACGCCGACCAGCAACAGGAGCGCCAGAGCGATTCTCGCCGGACGGCGCGGCACCGGGCGGGTGAGCAATAGTATCCCGGCCAGCCACGCGGCCAGCATCGACCAGAGATGATAGCGCCAGTCGCTCGAGATGCTGACGACGAGGAAGCTCAGCTCCATCGCCGCCGCGGAGAGCGCCAGTGGCACGGCGAGCGCATGGGCCGGGCTCGTGGCGGGCCGGGCCAGCGCCAGCACGGCAAGCGCCGCCGCCAGCGCCAGGATCGGCGCGCCGAGCGGGCTGTCGATCAGTTCTCCGGCCAGCGCATCATAGGGTTCGACGATCCGCGCCGGCGAACCAAGGCCGAAATCATTGGGCTCCGATCCGGCCTCGGGCCGGGCGAGCGGAAGGTGCCAGGGCACCAGCCAGCGCATCGTCATGTTCCAGTGCGCGAGCCGGTGCGATGCATAGGCGCCGGGATGGGCGCGGATCGCCCCCGTCCAGCCCATGAATATCTCGCGGGTCGGGCGCCCTTCCAGATCGTCCTGGATGAAGCCGCAGCGCCGGCCGCTCGCGAAGACGTCCCAGAATACCGGCGTGTAGCAGCGCTCCGCGTCCACCTTTTGCCAGGTCCCGCGCGACAGCAGCGGCACCGCATCGGGGCCGGCGCGGTGCGCGATGCCCGCCATGTCGAAGATCGGCTGAGTCGCCTCCACACCACTGGCCTCAGCGCCGAGCAGGCCATGGTTGATCCGCGGCGCCATCGCCAGCACCGCCAGCGTGCCCAGGGCGATCAGTGCGAACCGCGTCGGCCAGCGCCGCCACTCCCATGGGGCGAGCAGCCCGACGGCGAGCGGCGCCACCGCGAAGATCGCGTTGGCACGGACCAGCACCGCATAGCCGAGCAGCAGGATCACCGCCGCCCGGTCGATCCCGCGCAGCTCCTGTCCTGTCAACCACCGCCATCCCACCAGCCCGGTCGCGGCCAGCATCGCACTGGCCATCTGCCCGTCCTTGAGCACCGCGGCGTCCCAGGCGAGGAAGGGCGGCCACATCCCGAGTGCCAGCACCGCGACCGCCGCTTTCCGCGCGCCGTTCTTCGCCAGCGCGGCGGCGATCAGCCCCAGTCCGCCCCAGTAGAGCAGCTGCTGCAGCGCGAACATCGGCGACTGGCCGTGCCAGCCCGCGCCACGGAACAGCGACCAGAGGCGCGCCATTATCGGCGGGTGCCAGTCATGATAGGCGCCCGAGACGACCTGCTGATATTGCGAGACGCTGTCGTACAGCGCGACGCCCGGCCAGAAGAAGGCCAGGCTGAGGACGCAGAGCAGCGCCGCGCCAAGCCCGAACCGGGCCGCGGGGGAGAGTCGCCGGAGCGCCGTCGCGCCCGGCTCAGCCATCGGTCATCCGATCTTGCGGCCGAACACCGGGCGCGGCTGGCCGTCGCCGTGCGGGACGCTCGCCTGGGAGGGATCGGGCATCGGCTCGCCCGCGGCGGCCTTGCGCGCGAGATAGCGGGCGAGCGCCGCATCCGCGTCGAAGCTCGACTCCACCGCTTCCTCCAGGTCGCCGCCTTTCGACCCGGACGGGCCGCGCGGCGTGATCGCCAGCTTGAGCAACCGGAAGATCAGCGGAATGCAGAGGAGCAGCCCGATCGCGGCCAGGCCCAGCACCGTTGGCCCCAGCCCGGAGGCCAGCACACCGTCGTTCCAGCCGTTGAAGCCGGTGAAATAGAAAAGCAGGCCGCCGATATAGACCAGCGGCAACAGCGACAGGACCAGCTTGAACATACGCACGCCGAATCTCCCACCAGTTCCGCGGAACATGGCAGGAGATCGGCAACAAAGGGTGAATGCCCTTAGATGTGCAGCGCGCGGCCGTAGGCGCCGAGCACGGCTTCATGCATCGTCTCGCTGATCGTCGGGTGCGGGAACACCGTTTCCATCAGCTCGGCCTCGGTGGTCTCCAGCGTCTTGCCGATGGTGTAGCCCTGGATCATCTCGGTCACTTCCGCGCCGATCATGTGGGCACCGAGCAGCTCGCCGGTCTTGGCGTCGAACACGGTCTTCACAAAGCCCTCGGCCTCGCCCAGCGCGATCGCCTTGCCGTTGCCGATGAAGGGGAAGTTGCCGACCTTGACCTCATAGCCGGCTTCCTTGGCCTTGGCCTCGGTCAGACCGACCGACGCGATCTGCGGGTGGCAATAGGTGCAGCCCGGGATGTTGCGGACGTCCATCGCGTGCGGGTGCTTGCCGGCGATCGCCTCGGCGGCGATCACGCCCTCATGGCTTGCCTTGTGCGCGAGGAACGGCGGCGCGGTGACGTCGCCGATCGCATAGAGGCCCGGCACGTTGGTCTTGCAGGCCGCGTCGGTGACGATGTGGCCGCGCTCGGTCTTCACGCCCAGCGTCTCGAGGCCGATATTCTCGGTGTTCGGCACGATGCCGACCGCGACGATGACGTGGCTGAACTCCTCGACGGTGACCTTGCCGTCCTTGCCCTTGATCGAGGCCTTCACGCCCGAGCCGGTAACGTCGATCTTCTCGACGCCCGTGGCGGTGCGGATGTCCATGCCCTGCTTCTTGAACTGCTTCTCGAGATGCGCGGAGACGTCCTTGTCCTCCACCGGCACGATCCGGTCGAGCATCTCGACGATGGTCACCTTGGCGCCCATGTCGTTGTAGAAGCTGGCGAACTCGACGCCGATCGCGCCCGAGCCGATGACGAGCAGCTTGGTCGGCATCTCCGGCGGGGTCATCGCCGTGCGGTACGTCCAGATGCGCTTGCCGTCGGCCTTGGCGAAGGGCAGGTCGCGGGCACGCGCGCCGGTCGCGACGATGATGTTCTTCGCCTCGATGTCGGTCTTCTTGCCGTCCTCGGCGGTCACGGTCAGCTTGCCCGGCGCAGTCAGCACGCCGGTGCCGAAGTGCACCGCGATCTTGTTCTTCTTCATCAGGTGCGTGACGCCCTGGTTGAGCTGCTTGGCGACACCGCGCGAGCGCTTCACCACGGCTTCCAGGTCGGCGCTGATCTTCTCCGCGACCAGGCCATAGTCCTTGGCGTGCTGCATGTAGTGGAAGATCTCGGACGAGCGGAGCAGCGCCTTGGTGGGGATACAGCCCCAGTTGAGGCAGATGCCGCCCAGCAGCTCGCGCTCGACGATCGCCGTCTTGAGGCCCAGCTGCGCAGCGCGGATCGCCGCCACATAGCCGCCGGGGCCCGAACCGAGCACGATCACGTCATAGGAGTCAGCCAAGGGGGGAATCCTTCAATTGGAATGATGCGGATATAGGGCGTCAGCCCGGAATTTCATCGATCGGCCTAGGCCGCTTGTTCTCGTCCACCGCGACGAACACGAACTGGGCCTGGGTGACCAGGCAGCTCTCTTCGGAATGCCGGGCGCGGCGCCAGGACTGGACTTCGATCGTCATCGAGGTGCGGCCGACCTTGACGATGTCGGCGAACACCGAGACTTCGTCGCCCACCGCCACCGGCGCGTGGAACTTCATGCCCTCGACCGCGACGGTCACCGCCCGCCCGCGCGAATGCCGCGCGGCGACGAGACCCGCGGCAAGGTCCATCTGGCCCATCAGCCAGCCGCCGAAGATGTCGCCATAGGCATTGGCATCGGCCGGCATCGTGCTCACACGGATCGCCGGCTGCTGCTGCGGAGGCGTGGAGCCGCCCTCAACCATCGGCACGCGGCTCCGTGCCGGCAAGCCTGGCCTTGTCGGCGGCGAAGGCCTTGCGGACCGGACCCACGCCCATGATCACCACCGCGATCATGCAGGCATAGCCGACCAGCCAGATGTCGCCGGTCGCGCGCGGATAGGACCAGGCGGCCGCCGCGGAGATCAACGCCGCGGCGACCAGTCCGATCGCGATATGCACCACTTCGATCAGCACGCGCATCGGCGCAGCCCTCCGGTTCAGGCGATCATCCCGAAGGGATTCTCGACCAGCTCCTTGAAGATTTTCATCATCTCGGCACCGTCGGCACCGTCGATCGCACGGTGATCGAAGCTGCCGGTGGCCGACATCGCGGTGGCGACGCCCAGCGCGTCATCGACGATGTACGGACGCTTCTCGCCCGCGCCGATCGCCATGATCATGCCCTGCGGCGGATTGATCACGGCTTCGAACTGCTTGATGCCGAACATGCCCATGTTCGAGAGCGACGCGGTGCCGCCCTGATATTCTTCCGGCTTCAGCTTGCCTTCGCGGGCACGGCCGGCAAGGTCCTTCATCTCGGCCGAGATTGCCGAGACCGCCTTGTTCGCCGCGTCGCGGATGATCGGGGTGATCAGGCCGGTCGGGGTCGAGACGGCGACCGACACGTCCGAACGGCTGTACTTGATCAGCTGCTCGCCGGTGTAGGTGACGTTGCACTTGGGCGCCTGGGCCAGTGCCACGCCGAGCGCCTTGATCAGCAGGTCGTTGACCGAGAGCTTCACGCCGCGCGCCTCGAGCGCCTTGTTGAGGTCGCCGCGCAGCTTGAGCAGCGCGTCGAGGCGGATATCGACCGTGAGATAGATGTGCGGGACGGTCTGCTTCGACTCGGTGAGGCGGCGCGCGATCGTCTTGCGGATGTTCGAGAGCTTCTCGGCCTCGTGCGGGATCGATTCGTCCCACCAGACCGGCTTGTGCTCGGCCGGGGCGGCTGCAGCGGCCGGAGCCGAGGCAGCGGGCGCGGCAGACGCGGCGGGAGCAGCGGCGGCCGGCGCGGCACCGGGCTTGGCGCCCTCCACGTCCGCCTTGACGATGCGGCCGTTCGGGCCGGTGCCGGCGACACCCGACAGGTCGACGCCCTTCTCGGCGGCGATGCGCTTGGCGAGCGGGCTCGCCTTGACGCGGTCACCCGAAGCCACAGCGGCCTGGGCGGGAGCGGGAGCGGGAGCGGGAGCCGGTGCCGGTGCAGGCGCGGCCTGAGTCGGCGCGGGAGCGGCAGCCGCCGGAGCAGCAGCCGGAGTCGGAGCCGGCGACGCGGCGGCGGTCGAGGCATCCTCGCCCTCGCCTGCGATGATCGCGATCACGGTGCCGACCTTCACATTGTCGGTGCCCTCGGCGACCAGGATCTTGGCGATCACGCCTTCGTCCACCGCTTCGAATTCCATGGTCGCCTTGTCGGTCTCGATCTCGGCCATGAGGTCACCGGACTTTACCGTGTCGCCCTCCTTCACGAGCCACTTGGCGAGGGTACCCTCTTCCATGGTGGGGGAAAGCGCAGGCATCTTGATTTCGATCGACATGAAGGTTCCCGTCATTGGAGCCCGGAACAGGTTCGGGCCCTCTTTGCGCCGCCCCCGCCCCGGGTCAAGAGACGCGCTTGCAGGAAATGACGCTACGGGGCACGTAACGCACGACCAAGAGGACCAATCCATGCGCACCTATCTGGTGGTGATCGACGAGAGCCCCGAGGCCGAGATCGCACTCCGCTTCGCCGCGCGGCGCGCCGTGAAGACCGGCGGGAACGTCGAAATTCTCGCGCTGATTCCCAAGCCGGACTTCGTCCAGTGGGGCGGCGTGATGGCCACGATCGAGGAAGAAGCGCGCGAACGGGCCGAGGCCCTGGTCGCCCGCGCGGCCGGTACTTTGTTCACCGAGTCGGGCCTCCAGCCCTCGATCACGGTGCGCGAGGGCGACGGCCCGAAGATCGTCCGCGAGATGCTCGCCGCCAACCGCGAGATCGCCGCGCTGGTGCTCGGCGCCGCGGCCAGCGGTCCGCCGGGCCCGCTGGTGACGCACTTCGCCGGATCGGATGCCGGCAACCTGCCGGTGCCCCTGATGATCATCCCCGGCGCGCTCGACATGGACGCGATCGACAGGTTGAGCTGACCTTTAGTTCCTCCCCCAGCTTGTCTGGGGGAGGGGGACCGCCGCCGAAGGCGGTGGTGGAGGGGCGGCGGTGCAATCGCCGACTTCGCTGGCGGCCCCTCCACCATTCGCTGCGCGAATGGTCCCCCTCCCCGAGACACGCTCGGGGAGGAATTGAGTTGGATTGACCCGCCGCCCCTCCCCCGCCACTCTCCGCCCCCATGCGCATCCTCGCCCTAGCTCCGCTCGCCCTGCTCCTCCCCGTCGCCGCACAGGCCCAGGAAAAGCCCGACCCCGCCCGACTCAAGGCGGACGTCGAGAAGCTGGTGAGCTTCGGCACCCGCCATACGCTTTCCGATCCGGACAACCCCACCCGCGGCATCGGCGCCGCGCGCCGCTGGTTCGGCGCCGAGCTCTCCAGGATCGGCGACCAGTGCAACTGCATCGAAGTCGCCAACATCGCCCGTACCTTTACCGGCGACCGCGCGCCGAACGGCGTGCAGATCGTCGATGTGCTCGGCTTCCAGGCCGGCACCGATCCCAAGCGCGTCGTCATCGTGATGGGCCATATCGACAGCCGCGTGACCGATGTGATGAACGCCACTTCGGACGCGCCCGGCGCGAATGACGACGGCTCGGGCACCGCGCTGGTGCTCGAGGCCGCGCGGATCCTGTCGAAGGAAAAGTTCAAGGCGACGATCGTCTATGCCGCACTGTCGGGCGAGGAGCAGGGCCTGTACGGCGGCCAGCTACTCGCCGAGACCGCGAAGGAACGCGGCTGGACGGTCACCGCCGTGCTCAACAACGACATCGTCGGCAACACCGTCGGCACCAACGGCCAGAAGGTCGCGGACCGGGTGCGCGTCTTCTCCGAGACGTTCGGCGAGAATGACGAGCCCAAGGCGCTCAAGGGCCTGCGTGCCGATGGTGGCGAGGATGACGGCCCCTCGCGCGCGCTCGCCAAGGCGATCGACCAGGTCGCCGGCACCATCCCCGCCGGGCTCGACGCCTTTCTCGTCCGCCGGCCCGACCGGTTCGGCCGCGGCGGCGATCACACGCCCTTCCTCAAGCTAGGCTATCCGGCGGTGCGCTTCTCGGTCGGCGTCGAGAATTACGACGCCCAGCACCAGGACCTCGTCCCCGGAAAGGGCGACACGGTCGACAAGATGGACTTCCCCTATCTCGCCAAGGTGACCGCGCTCAACGTCGCGACGATCCGCCGGCTGGCCTCGGCACCGGCGGCACCCGACAAGGTGACGATCGGCGGCGCGCTCGCCGCCGATACATCGGTGAAGTGGACCGCAGTGCCCGGCGCAGTGAAGTACCGCATCCACTGGCGCCGCGCCGACGCGCAGAACTGGACCGGCCAGCGCGACGTCACCGGCACCGAGGCGAGCCTCAAGGGCGTGGTGGTCGACGACAGCTTCGTCGGCGTGTCGGCGATCGGCGCCGACGGCAGCGAGAGCCTGGTCACGTTCGGGCGGCGCTGACGCTCGCTTCCTTCTTCTTTCCCCGGCGAAGGCCGGGGCCCAGACTAAGCGTGCGCGGCGAAGGCGCGCCAAGGCACGTGACTTTCAAGACTGGGCCCCGGCCTTCGCCGGGGAAAACCGATTGAAATGTGGGATTTCGCCTGCTCCATGCTGATGGATGCAGATCCGGCTCATCCCAGGCACCAATCGCACCCGTCGCAAACCTTCGCGCGGGAGGGAGAATCGGGGCCCCCGTGCCGTATGTTTCGTAAACTTCCACGCTGCGCTCAGCCGCGCGAATCGGCCCTCACCGGCAGCCGCAGACGCAGCACTTCACCACCGGCGCGCGGTAGCGCCGCACCGGCGCCTTGCGCACCACGCGGCGCGGGGCCGTGCGGACATAGGTGGCGCGGCTCTCGATCACTTCCTCGGTCACCGTGGTGGTGGTCGTGGTGACGCCGGGGACGACGATCACGGTCGTGCCGACCGGCGCGCCATAATAGGCCGCGCCCGCCTGGTAGCTGCCACCGCCATAATAGGCCTGGCCCGAGCCGTAATAGCCCTGGACCATTGCCGCCGGCGGTGCACCGATCGCACCGGCCGGCGGCAGACTCCCCCTGGAGTAACCGTCATAATAGTCGTTCGGGTCGACGGACTGGATCGGCTCGCGATAGCCGGCGCCCGCGTTCGAATAGCTGTAGGAGCTGGAATAGCCGCCGCTCGAATCGGCCCAGGCATCGGCATCTGACCAGCCGATCCCGCTCACCGAATCCCACACGTCGCCGCCATCGTCGACCAGCACGGCGTCGTCATAATAGCGGACCCAGAAATAGCCCATCGGCGGCGCGGCGAGGCCCCAGCTCAGATAGTCGGGAATGCGGAAGCCGCTGCCCATCCAGTAATTGGGCAGATGATGGCCGCGGCCGAGCCGGCGATAGCCGCCCCAGCCGCCCGGCGCCTGGGCACCGGCATACCAGCGGCCATTGACCATCCCGCCCCAGCGATTGCCGTCGTGCCGGGCAACCTGGCCAGCCCCGTGCGGCGGCAGCGCCATCCAGCGGCCATTCTGCCAGACGCGCGGGCCGGCGGTCGGCACGCCCGGGCCGTTATGGGCAACGGGCGGCGGGCCGGGGATGTGCGGATTGTTGGGCGAAACGCGCGGGGGCATCGGCATCGGCACGTTGCGCCCGCCGCCATAGGTGCCGCCGGGCGCCGGGATCGGACCACGGCTGCCGCCCCATGCGGGGCCGGGCGACGTCACCTGCGCGGCCGCCGGCAGGGTTGCCAGCAACGCCGTGGCCATCAGGGCCGGCTTGAACAGGTGACGCATCGTTACACTCCTTCGCCATGTCGGAGCTCGCGTTGCTCCGATGGTTGACGAAGAATTAAACCTCGTACGGCGCCGGCGCCACTTTTGCCTATGCTTAACGGAGTCCCAATCCGGGTCAGCCGACCAGGCGGGGACCCAGAATCCGCATCAGCACCTCGCAGCCCGCCGCGTCGCCGGCATCGAATCGTGCCGGATTGGGGCTGTCGAGGTCGAGCACGCCGATCAGCGTGCCCTGGACAACGATCGGCACGACCAGCTCGGAACGGCTCGCTGCATCGCAGGCGATATGGCCCGGAAAGGCATGGACGTCCTCGACCAGCTGGGTCTCGCGGGTCGTGGCGGCGGTACCGCACACGCCCTTGCCGAACGGGATGCGGATGCAGGCGGCCTTGCCCTGGAACGGCCCGAGCACGAGCTCGTCGTTCAAATTTCGGTAGAAGCCGGCCCAGTTGAGGTCGGGCAGATATTGCCAGATCAGCGCCGACACATTGGCCATGTTGGCGATCGCGTCGGGCTCGTCGGCGGTGAGCGAATCGAGCGCGGCGGCGAGATCGCGGTAGAGCTCGGTCTTGTCGGTGGTTTCGATGTCGAAGGCGTACATGACCGCCATGTAGGCGATCCCGGGGCCGAGCGGGAGGGGTCAGTGCAGCATGCGGGGCAGCCACATCGCCATCACTGCACCGAAGATGCCGACTCCAGCCGCGAGCGTCAGCAGCCCGAGCCCCACGGCGGTGGCGAAACGCGAGAGCGGCCCGCGCCGCTCCGCGGCAAGGTAGAGCTCGAGCATGGCGAGCGGGACGAGGTAGCAGCCGAACGCCCAGGCGCGGACGAAAGGGCCGTCGAAATCCGGCCCGATGCCCACGGGCCCGCGATTGGCGAGAATCCAGAACATCAGCCCGACGCGGAAGAACCATACGCCGCTCGCCAGCACGAAGGTGCGCAGTGCCCAGCGGCGATGCTCGGCGAAGCGGCGGAGCCGGGCGAAGCGCCAGGCGAGGATCGCCGCGCCGATGATCAGCAGCCCGTTCAGGCTGATCCCGATCCGCAGCGACGGACCACCCGCGGTACCGCGGGTCCACACCATGTAGAGCCCGCCAAGGCTGATCAGCAGCGCAGTCAGCATGTAGGTGCGGCCGTTCCAGCGGTGCAGGCGCGGATGGCGGCGACGAATCCAGGGCACGAGCTGGACCGGTCCGCCCAGCGTGATGATCGCGGCGAGCAGCAGGTGCGCGGCGAGGACGATGTTGCCCGCCAGTCCGCCGGGGACATAGCCGCCGACCAGCACCTTGTTCCACCGCTCGAAATCGCCCGCTGCTGCCGCGCGACCATAGAAGCCGGCGATATAGGCGACGAAGGCGAGCTGGCCGATCGTCGCCACGACGAACCAGAAGACGACGGAACCCCTGAGCGCCTTCGCGCTCCACATGGCGACTGTCTTCTCGGCCATCTTCCCTCCCGGACTTGCCAGCATGGGCCTACTCCGGCGAGACTGGCCACGGACATGACCGCGCCGACCCGAAAGCATGATCCTGCGCGCCAGCCGGCACCGACCGTCTCGGCGGGCTATGCCGGCTATCTGTGGCGTTTCGCCGTGGCGCGTGGTGCCGACGAGACAGAGCTCGCGCTCCGCTCGGGGATCGATGCGGCGGAACTCGCCGATCCCGATACCCGCGTGCCCTTCGCCCGCTACCAGGCGCTGATGCGCGCGGCGAAGGAGCAGTGCCGCATGCCCGGGCTCGCGCTGCATCTGGGCGCCGGCAACGACTTCCGCGAATTCTCGGTGGTCGGGCTGATCTGCTACGCCGCCCCGACGATGGGCGAGGCACTGGCCGAGCTCAACCGCTATGGCCGTCTGGTCGCCGAGGTCGATCTGGCGATGGTGGGGCCGCGCTTCCGGATCGAGCAGCGCGACGGCGGCATGTGGCTCACCGATACCCGCGCCGATCCCGATGCCTTCCCGGAGATGACCGAGGCGACCTGGACGCGCTTCATCGGCGAGACCCGCCGCCACTTCCCCGATGCCCCCTTCGCGCTGGCGGTCCATGTCACACACGCGGCTCCCGCGCATGCCGCCGAGTACGAGGCCGTGCTCGGTGTGCCGATAGTCTTCGGCAGCGCGTACAACGCGATCCGGATCGACCCGACCTGGCTCGGCATCGAGCTGCACAATCCCAGCGTCTACGCCTTCGGCCTGCTGAGCGAGCGGGCCGACCGGCTGATGCGCGAGCTGGAGAGCGCAAAATCGATGCGCGGCCGAGTCGAGGCGGTGCTGATCCCGATGCTCCACAGGGGCGATGTGGCGATGGAGACGGTCGCCCGGAAGCTCGGGTTGAGCCAGCGCTCGCTCCAGCGCCGGCTGAAGGAGGAGGATGCGGGCTATGAGGCGCTGCTCGATGCGCTGCGCCACCGCATGGCGCTGAACTATCTGAGTGGCGGCAGGACTTCGGTGAACGAGGCCGCTTATCTGATCGGCTTCTCCGATCCCAGCGCCTTCTCCCGCGCGTTCAAACGCTGGACGGGCACCAGCCCGCGCAGCTGGATGGAGCGGGAACGCTAGTCCAGCCGCACCTTGCCCCGCCCGGCCTTGACCTGGCTCCGGCCCTTTTTCTCGTCCACCCGCCGGGCCTTGGCGGCCTTGCTCGGCTTGGTCTTGATGCGCCGGGCGTCGCGCTCGTGCGCCTTTTCTATCAGTTCGATCACCCGCTCCCGGGCATCGGCGCGATTGGCTTCCTGGGTGCGGAACTTGCGGGCGGTGATCACCAGCTCGCCGCCGCTGGTCAGCTTGGTGCCGGCCAGCGTCTTGAACTTCTGATAGGCATAGGGCGCGAGGCCGAGCTTGAACACGTCGATGCGCAGCTGGACGGCGGTCGCCACCTTGTTGACGTTCTGCCCGCCCGGCCCAGTCGAGGCGAGGAACTTCTCCTCGACGATCGCCTCGTCGGGCAGCTCAGCCACGGCCGAATCCCGCATTGTGGAAGCGCACCGGCAGCGGCGCGGTGGCGTGGATGTCGGGCTTGCCCTCACGCGGCACGGTCAGCTCGACGGCATGCAGCATCATCGCCGGGCCGCCGCGGCCATAGACCGGGTCGCCCAGCACCGGCACGCCCAGCCCCTCGGCGGCATGGACGCGAATCTGATGGGTGCGGCCGGTCTCGGGATAGAAGGCGACCAGGCTCTTGCCGTCCTTGCGCTCCATCACCTTGTAGCGGGTGACCGAGGGCTTGCCCTTCGGATCGCCGATCATCCGCCAGCCTTGCTCGCGAGTCGAAACCTTGGCGAGCGGCAGGTCGATCGTGCCGCTCTCCTGCTCGGGCACGCCATCGAGGATGGCGAGGTAGCGCTTGGTGACGGCGCCCGCTTCGAAGGCCTGTGCAAAGCGTTTCATCGCCTTGGGATTGCGGGCGAGCAGCAGGCAACCGCTGGTGTCGCGGTCGAGCCGGTGGACCGGCAGCGGCAGGCGCTGAAAGCCGAAGGTCAGCTGGTCGAGCAGGTCCTCGACGCTTTCGGTTCGGTCCCGGGGGCGATCGACCGGCAGCCCCGCGGGCTTATCGATCACCAGAGCCTCGCCATCGATGAAGAGCACGCGATCCTTGAACATCGCCCGCCCATGCCACCGCCGGCGCCGAAGCGCCAGCGGTGGCGGGTTTTCAGCTCAGCGCTGGAAGCGGATCGAGCAGACCGACTGGCGGCCCTGCTCGGTGGTGTGCCAGTTGCCGGTCCATTCGGCGCGCATGTCGCGGGCCTTGTTGCGGCACTTGGTCTCGGCGTCGCGCTGGTTCCAGATCGGCCCGACCTCGATGTCGCGGATCACGCCGCCGGTACCCCAGCCGCCGCCATCGCCGGGACGACCGCCGCCGGGACGGTCCCAGCCACCGTCACCGGGACGACCACCACCGGGGCGATCCCAGCCGCCGCCACCCGGACGACCACCGCCCGGACGACCCCAGCCGCCTTCGCCCCAGCCGCCGCTGTCACCCCAGCCGTTCGAACGGCGCGGATCGACATCGGTGATGCGATAGAGCAGGCGCGGGCCGCCCGAGCGCGGAATGCCCGAGATCACGCCGCCGCGGATATCGAGACGCACCCGGGCGCCGCGCGAGGGATCATAGAGGTTGACCGCGTCGCGGCTGCGGTTGGTCTCGTCGAAGCGGTGGATCAGCGTGCCGTCGTCAGCGAACTCGACCCAGCGGCCGGGACGCGTCTCGACAAACGCGCCGCCGCCCGAGTGACGGACGCGGCCGGCATTGTTGCCATCCACCCGCTGCATGGCGGCGGGCGCGGCGGGATTCGGTGCCGGAGCGGCCGAGGCCGTGGCGCCCATCAGCGCCGCGGACAAGGCGATACAGGAAATTCGTGCGAGCATGGTTCATTCTCCCCTGGCTGCAACTCCGGGCCTTTTGACCCGATCGACACAGCTGCGCAACGATTCAGCAATGCGCATGGTTGCGTTGGGGCTTTTCGCTTGAACGGCTTTTGAACGCTCGGTTCAGGCAAACGAAAACGGCGGCCGGACCCGAAGGTCGGCCGCCGTTCCTGGAAACCGCGCCAGGAGGGGGAGTTTACGCGGTCTCGGTTTCGCGGTTGGGGACCGCGATCTTGTTGGCCAGCTCGGCAACCTTGCGGCCCTGATAGCGGGCGCCTTCCAGCTCGACTTCGCTCGGCAGGCGGCTGCCGTCACCATCGGCGATGGTGGTCGCGCCGTAGGGCGAACCGCCCTTCACTTCGTTGACGCCGCCCTGGCCCTGGAAGCCATAGTCGAGGCCCACGACGGTCAGGCCGAAGTGCAGCAGGTTGGTGATGATCGAGAAGAGCGTCGTCTCCTGGCCGCCATGCTGGGTGGCAGTCGAGGTGAAGGCGCCGCCGACCTTGCCGTTCAGCAGGCCCTGGTACCAGACGCCACCGGCGCGGTCCCAGAAGCTCGCCATCTGGCTCGACATGCGGCCGAAGCGGGTCGGCGAGCCGACGAGGATGCCGTCATAATTGGCGAGTTCGTTGACGTCCTCGAGCACCGGATGGCTGTGATCGGCGACGAAGCCGGCGGCCTGCGCCACTTCGAACGGCGCCGTCTCGGGAACGCGGCGGACATCCACCACGGCACCGGTGCTGCGGGCACCCTCGGCGACGGCATCGGCCATCTTCGCGAGGTGGCCATAGGACGAGTAATAGAGAACGAGGATCTTGGACATGGTAACTCCCTTCCGTGTTATTCGCTGTCGACCAGGACGATCTCTGCGTCCTCGATCGCGGTGATGGTGTAGGTCTTGCCGCTGGTCAGCGCGGCGCCGTCGCGGGCGTCGACACGCTCGCCGTCGATCTCGATCGTGCCGACCGCGGGGACCAGATAGGCGTGGCGATTGGCACCCACTTCATGGGTAACGCTCTCGCCGGCCTTCAGCGTCGCGCCGAGCACCCGGGCATCGGCCCGGATCGGCAGCGCGTCATTGTCGTCCGCAAAGCCGCTCGCCAGGGTGACGAACTTGCCCGAGCGATCGCCCTTGGGGAAAGGCTTGGCACCCCAGCTCGGCTGGCCACCCCGCTCGCGCGGCATGATCCAGATCTGGAAGAGCGTCGTCGTCTCCGGCTCCAAATTGTACTCGGCATGGCGCACGCCGCTGCCCGCGCTCATCACCTGGACGTCGCCGGCTCCGGTACGGCCCTTGTTGCCCATCGAGTCCTGGTGGGTGATCGCACCCTGGCGGACATAGGTGATGATCTCCATGTCCTGGTGCGGATGCGGCGGGAAGCCGGCGCCACCGGCGATCTCGTCGTCGTTCCAGACGCGGAGAGCGCCCCAGTTCATGCGGTTCGGGTCGTAATAATCGGCGAAGCTGAAATGATGCCGCGCGTTGAGCCAGCCATGATCCGCATGGCCGAGGCTCGCAAAGGGTCTTTTGTCGATCATGGGGTCTGAACCTCCTGTGTTGAGCAGGAAGATAGGGCGGCAGATCGCACCGTAAATGGAAACGTTGGAAACCGATCGTTTCCGTGTTACGCATCCGGCATGAAGCTACCGGATTTCGAGGCCTGGGCCGTCTTCGCCGCGGTGGTCGAGCACCGCTCCTTCTCTGGCGCAGCCGATGCGCTGGCGGTTTCCAAGGCGACCGTCTCCAAGGCGATCACCCGGCTCGAGGGCCGGCTGGGCACCACGCTGTTCCACCGGACCTCGCGCCGTCTCACGCTCACCGACAGCGGCCGCAGCCTGGCGGACCATGCCCAGCGCATCCTGAACGAAGGCACCGCCGCCGAGGAGGCCGCCTTCGAATCCGCGAGCGCGCCCGCGGGACTGGTGCGCGTGGCAGCCCCCCTCACCTTCGGCATCCAGGCGGTGGCGCCGGCGCTGGCCGACTTCATGAAGCTCTATCCGGGGATCAAGGTGGAACTGCGCCTGTCCGATGCGTTCGTCGACATCGTCGGCGAAGGGATCGACATCGCGCTGCGCATCGCCGAGCTGCCGGACAGCTCTCTGCGCGCACGCCGACTTGGCCCCGTGGTGTCGCACATCGTCGGTGCGCCCGACTATTTCGACAAGCACGGCCGCCCGCGCCATCCCGCCGACCTCGCCCATCATGCCTGCTTCGCCTACACCAACACCGCCAATCCGGACGTGTGGCGTTTCCGCAAGGCGGGCGGCGAGGAAGCGGCCGTGCGTATCGACGGGCCGATCCGCACCGACAGCGGCGACGCGATGATCCCGGCCCTGTGCGCCGGGCTGGGCGTTGCGCGGCTGCCGGACTTCCTGATCGGACAGGAGCTTGCAAATGGTAAATTGGAGGCCGTGCTGGAGGACTGGTCGGTCAGTGCCGCCGGCCTGCATTTGTTAACCCCTCCGGGCACTCTGCGCCCGGCGCGGGTCGAGGCGCTGATCGAATTCCTCTCCGACCGCCTGCGCAAGACATGCGGAGAATTCCACCGATAGGACTCGACTCCGTAACGGTTCTGAGTCCGCGCATAGGTAGATTCCCTACGACTCGTGGATATAGGCCGGTTAGGGAGAAATTAACCTTTTGCCTTCAGACACGCTTAGGTTAATGAATCGTCCGAGGCATGCCTTTCATTGGGGCAAGGCAGCCTGCGGGCAAGGGGACTTTGACGATGCGCGTGCTGCTGATCGAAGACGAGCCGAGCACTGCCAAGGCGATCGAGCTGATGCTCACGACCGAGGGGTTCAACGTCTACACGACGGACCTCGGCGAGGAGGGCTTGGACCTGGCCAAGCTCTATGATTACGACATCATCCTGCTCGACCTGAACCTGCCCGACATGCACGGGTACGACGTTCTGAAGAAGGTCCGGGTCGCCCGCGTGCAGACGCCGGTGCTGATCCTGTCGGGCATCAACGAGATGGACTCCAAGGTGCGTTCGTTCGGCTTCGGTGCCGACGACTACGTGACCAAGCCCTTCCACCGCGAAGAGCTGATCGCGCGCATCCATGCGGTCGTCCGCCGTTCGAAGGGCCACAGCCAGTCGGTCATCCGCACCGGCAAGCTGGCGGTGAACCTCGACGCCAAGACGGTCGAGGTCGATGGTGCCCGCGTGCACCTGACCGGCAAGGAATATGCGATGCTGGAGCTGCTCTCGCTCCGCAAGGGCACGACGCTCACCAAGGAAATGTTCCTCAACCACCTTTATGGCGGCATGGACGAGCCCGAGCTCAAGATCATCGACGTGTTCATCTGCAAGCTGCGCAAGAAGCTGAGCATGGCCTGCGAGGGCGACAACTACATCGAGACCGTCTGGGGCCGCGGCTATGTGCTGCGCGAGCCGGACGGCGTCGAAGCGCACGAGCCGGTTTCGGCCGTCGCCTGACGCGACAGTTCTACGGGGGTAGAAGAGGCCGCGGTCCGCAAGGATCGCGGCCTTTCCCTTATCGGCGCCCCCGCCGCGCGATCGCGTGGCGCTCCGCCGCCTCGAGCAGTGCCGCCAGATCCTCGCGGCTGACGTCGAAGCTCTCATGCGCCGCGTCCAGCGCAGCATCGATATCCTCGGGCAGGATGCGCGGATGGGCGGGCACGGGTATGGGGCGGTGCGGATAGCTGTGGCCGGAGAAGCGGTGGAAGGCGATTCCAGCCAGCACGAGCAACAGCGCGTTGAGCCCCATCGGTACCAGGGCGAAGCCGATCCCCTGGTCCAGCACCGCCGAGCCCAGCACGGCCAGCAGTGCGCAGGCACCCCCGGGCGGGTGAAGGCAGCGCAGCAGCGACATCAGCACGATCGCCAGGCCGACCGCCAGGCCCGCGGCGATCGCGCCGTGCCCGAGCAGGGCGGCGACGCCGAAGCCGACCAGGGTCGAGATCGCACAGCCGCCGACTACCGGCCAGGGCTGGGCGAGCGGGCTCGCCGGCACGGCGAAGACCAGCACCGCCGAGGCGCCGATCGGGGCGGCGAGCAGCAAGGCGGCGTGGCTGCCGACCGACAGCGCCGCGACCGCGCCGGTAAGGCCTATGCCCAGCGTCGCGCCGAGCGCGGCGACCAGCCGCTCGCGCCAATTGGCCCCCGCTAGGAGGCGGAGCTTCAGCAAGGCAGCGGTCATCCTATTTCTTCACATAGACCCGCGCGCCGCCGACCCAGGTCTCGAGCACCTGGGTGCGGCGCAGATCGGCCGGCGCGGCGAGCAGCGGGTCACGGTCGACAATGATGAAATCGGCGCGCATGCCCGGTGCCAGACGGCCGATCAGGGTCTCGGCGAAGCCCGCCCAGGCGGCACCGGTGGTGAAGCCCGCCCAGCCCTGCTCGCGCGTCACCGCCTCCTCGATCCGCCAGCCGCCGAAGGGCTGGCCATTGGCGTCGGTGCGGGTGAAGCTCACCGCCCAGCCGGCCCAGGGATCGGGGCTTTCTACCGGATAGTCCGAACCGAAGGCGATGTGGGTGCCGTCCTTGAGCATCGTCTTCCAGGCATAGGCGCCGGCCAGCCGGTCCTTGCCCAGCCGCGCCTCGGCCATATTCATGTCGCTGGTCTGGTGGACCGGCTGCATCGAGGCGATCACGCCGAGCTTGGCGAAGCGCGGCAGGTCCTTGGGATCGACGATCTGGGCATGCTCGATCCGCCAGCGGCGATCGTCCTTGTAGGTGTCCGACAGCACCTCGACCGCGTCGAGCACCTGCTGGTTGGCGCGGTCGCCGATCGCGTGGACGGCAATCTGGAAATTGTCCATTGCGCCGCGCGCCATCAGGTTGAGCAGCTGGTCGTCGGTGAGGAAGCCCAGGCCCTTGTTCCCCGGCGCGTCGCTATACTCGGCCTTGAGCCAGGCGCCGCGGCTGCCCAGCGCGCCATCGGCATAGAGCTTGATCCCGCCCATGCGCAGCTTGTCGCCATAGAGCCAGGGCGTCGGCCCCTGCCCCGCCACCTGCAGCGCGGTCTCGACGCCGTGCGCATAGCTCATGATCCGCATGCGGAGCTGGCCGATATCGGCGATGCGGCGATAGGTGAGCCAGTCGTCAGTGGTGGTGCCCATGTCGGCGCTGGCAGTGATGCCGAGCGAGAGCAGCTTGTCCTGCGCGGCGAGGAAGGCGGCGTTGCGCTCGCGCGGCGTGGGCTTGGGGATGAACTTGTCGAGCAGGCCCATGGCGCCGTCGACGAACACGCCCGCCGGCGCACCCTTGGCATCGCGCTCGATACGGCCGCCATTGGTGTCCTTGTTCGCGGCGGTGACGCCGGCGATCTGGATCGCGCGGCTGTTCGCCCAGGCGGCATGGCCGTCGACCCGCTCGAGCCAGACGGGGCGGTCGCTCACCACCTTGTCAAGATCCGCCGCGGTCGGGAAGCGACCGAGCTTCCAGGTCTCCTGGTTCCAGCCGCCGCCGAGGATCCACTTGGTCGGGTTGGCGTCCGCGTACGCCTTGATCTTGGCCAGCGCCTCGTCGAGCGAGGTGGTCGCCGACAGATCTAGCAGCATCAGCTGCGAGCCCAGCCCCATGACATGGCCATGCGCGTCGATCATGCCCGGCAGCATGGTCTTGCCACCCATGTCGAGCTTCCACTCGACCTTCTTGGGCCGCTTGTCCTCGCGCGTGAGGACCTGGGTGATCTTGCCGTCGCGATTGAACAGGATGCCGGTGAAGCGGACCACGTCGCCCTTCTCGTCCAGCGTCATGCCGTTGACGTTGTCGATCAGCCCGTCGGCCAGCGCGGCCATGGGAGCGAAGAGGAGGGCGAGCGCGGCGACTGGCCGCAGGAGGCGCTTCAGCATGGCCGCAGGGCATAGGGCCTGTTCCCGTCGCACGCCAGATGGCGCGCCTTCATGCCCAACGAACATGGCCTTCCCCGCAGAAGCGTGGTTTCCCCTCGCCGCGAGATGGTCTAGGCGAGCTGAATCATGGCCACCAAGACCCTCCCGGCGAACACGCCGCTCGCCGTTTCGATCGATGACGTTCGTGCAGCGCAGGCGCGCATTTCGGGCCAGATCGTGCGGACGCCGACCTTGGTGAGCAAGACGCTGTCGAACCTGACCGGCGCCACGGTCTATCTGAAGTTCGAGAACCTGCAGTTCACTGCGGCCTATAAGGAACGCGGCGCGCTCAACACGCTGCTCCAGCTCGACGAGGCGGCGCGCGCCAAGGGCGTGATCGCGGCATCGGCCGGCAACCATGCGCAGGGCCTCGCCTATCACGCCAATCGCCTCGGCATCCCCAGCACGATCGTGATGCCCAAGAACACGCCGATCGTGAAGGTGACGCAGACCGAGGGGCACGGCGCCAACGTCATCCTGGAAGGCGAGACCTTCGACGCTGCCTATGCGCACAGCCGCAAGCTCGAGGCCGAGCAGGGCTTCACCTTCGTCCACCCGTTCGACGATCCCCGCGTGATCGCCGGCCAGGGCACCGTCGCGCTCGAGATGCTCGCGGACGTGCCGGAGATCGACACGCTGGTGATCCCGATCGGCGGCGGCGGCCTGATCTCGGGCTGCGCGACGGTCGCCAAGTCCGAGGGACGCGACATCGAAGTGATCGGCGTGCAGGCCGAGCTCTACCCATCGATGTACAACCGCGTGCACCACACCGAGATGCCCTGCGCCGGCGACACGCTGGCCGAGGGCATCGCGGTGAAGGAGCCCGGCGGCATCACTTCCAAGCTGGTCGAGGCGCTGGTCGACGACATCGTGCTGGTCAGCGAGCGCCGGCTGGAAGAGGCGGTGAGCCTGCTGCTCCAGATCGAGAAGACCGTGGTCGAGGGCGCCGGCGCCGCCGGCCTGGCCGCTTTGCTCTCCGAGCCGCAGCGCTTCAAGGGCAAGACCGTCGGCATCATCCTGTGCGGCGGCAACATCGATCCGCGCCTGCTCGCCTATGTGCTGCTGCGCGACCTGGCCCGCTCGGGCCGGATGGCGCGGCTGCGCATCCGCCTGCAGGACCGGCCGGGCGCGCTCTACAAGGTGGCGCAGATCTTCGACCAGCTCTCGGTCAACATCCTCGAGCTGTCGCACCAGCGCATCTTCACCAACCTGCCGGCCAAGGGCCTGAGCCTGGACGTGGAGTGCGAGACGCGCGACCGCGACCATCTCGACCGGCTGATGACCGCGCTGCGCCGCGCCCAGTACGAAGTGCAGCTGGTCGAGCTGGCCTGACGCTTCTTCCTATTGCAGCGCGCGGCGGGACTCGGCCAAGGACACGAAGTACACGCCAAGCGCTGGTTTTGGTGTCCAAAGATCGCGAAGGTCGTGCACAGGAGGGGTAGCGCCACGGTTACGGCGCAACGTCCGTGCGTGCGGCAGGTCCTATATTTCCTACAAGGCAAAGAGCGGTCCGAGGACGCCTGAGCCAAGCAGGCGAAATCCTACATTGCAATCAGAAAGCCCACTCCCTCTGGGAAAGTGTTGGGTGAGGGCAGCCTGTCCGCGGGCACGGGGCCTGAGGTGAACCTGCCCTCATCCCTCCCACCCGCTTCGCGGGCGGCCCCCTGCCTTCTCCCAAATGAGAGAAGCTACCGCGACTCGGCAGGAATCCGCGAGTCGCGATAAACCGACGAAATGAATCACACGTGCGACGAACCGAGTCGTCGCTGGATTCACACGATTCACCGCCCGCGATATGATCGGCGCACCAGGCAAATCTCGCTTTATCGGCGGCGCATCGCGCGGCCCGATGGTTAACGCACCCCCTCTCCATGGAAGTGGTGAATCGTTAACTCTCTTTCATGGTAAAGCAGCTTTTCATCGTTCGAGAACCGCAGCATAGTCAGCCTCGTCAGGCCATGGGTACGGCCGGAGCAAAGGGGCATTTGGGGTGACTGCACTTTCCCGTTTTCCGCGGTTCTTCGTCACCAGCCCCTCGCCCTGCCCCTATCTGCCGGGTCGCCAGGAGCGGAAGATCTTCACCGAGCTTTCGGGGCTGCACGCAGGCGAGCTGAACGACGCGCTGGGCCGCATCGGCTTTCGCCGCAGCCAGTCGGTCGCGTACCGGCCGAGCTGCGCGGGCTGCACCGCCTGCGTCTCGGTCCGCGTGGTCGCCGACGAGTTCAAGCCCAACGCCAGCCAGCGCAAGCTGCTGCGCCGCCATTCCGACCTGGAAATCACCGCCTGCAAGCCCTGGGCGACCGAGGAGCAGTTCGCCCTGCTCCACCGCTATCTGAGCGCGCGCCATCCAGGCGGCGGCATGGCGGCGATGGACGAGAGCGATTATGCCGACATGGTCGAGCAGTCGCCGGTCAGTTCCTATGTGATCGAATATCGCGAGCCGTCGGTGAACGGCGAGCGCGGCCGCCTGGTCGGCGCCTGCATCACCGACCAGCAGGCCGATGGCCTGTCGATGATCTACAGCTTCTTCCTGGCCGACGAGGAAAGCCGCCCGGGCCTGGGCAACTTCATCATCATGGAGCACATCCTGCGCAGCCAGGCCGCCGGCCTGCCCTATGTCTATCTGGGCTATTGGGTGAAGGGCAGCGAGCGGATGGCGTACAAGACGCGCTATCGCCCGATGGAAGCGCTCGGCCCCAATGGCTGGGCACTGCTGGAAGACGAGGACATGGCTGTTTCCATGCCCGCACCGGCGAACGCTTCCGTCTACGCCTGAGCCGGAACTCGGACAATTTCCCTGTCATCCCCGCGAAGGCGGGGATCCAGAGCCGCAGGGAGAGCCCGGGCGGCCAGCTTCGGCTGCTCCGGCTATCCCACGCCTGATTGCGTCGTTTGCCCTTCCTTACCCTGGATCCCCGCCTTCGCGGGGATGACGGTTGATAAGCGGGACAAGGACTTGGCCGGAGGACGGGAATCTCCCTCTTATCCTCACCAGGTATCGCGGATGCAGTTGAAGATGCGGGCCGCGCCCTCCCTGTCAACGGGTGCGCCCAGCTTCTGCTGGCATGCAGTGCGCAGGCGCGAAAGCTTGGCCGGGTTCTCCCTGGCATAGCCCTGCAGCGCATCGATCATCCGCTTGTTCTCGGCGATCGCGCGGTCGTTCTCGGCCAGCAGCTTCTCGGGATCGGCGGCGTGCTGAGCGTCGCCGGCAGCGAGCGGCGGAACCGATCCGGCAGCGACGTTCGACTGCGCCTGCGACGCGTGCGCATCGCGCGCCGCAGGCTGGCAGGCAACCAGGAAGGCGGAGCAGACCAGGCCCGCGGCACGCGCGAAGGGGATCAACCGGCGTATTTCACGCTGCAGCCATAGGGGCGCGTCTCGGGCACCGAGACCGGCTTGCCGGCGCGCATCTCGGCCAGCGCGGCGAGAACATGATTGCGGGCACCGGCGATGTCCGCCGTATCCGCGGTCGGCTTGTCGTCGATCCCGCCCTTGTAGGCGAGCTGGCCCTTGCCATCGATGATGTACAGATGCGGCGTCGTCTTGGCGCCATAGCCCTTGCCGACCAGCCCCTTGGGATCGAGCAGATAGGCAGTGGGCTTCGCCTTGGCGCCGGCGACGAACTTCTGCGCCTCGGGCCCGGTCATATGGCCTTGCAGGCCGGGCGCGCCCGAGTTGATCGTCAGCCACACGACGCCCTGCGCGGTGGCCGCCGCCTGGGTCTTCTGCATGTTGCCGCTGCCATAATGCTTCTTCACGAAGGGGCAGCCGGGGTTGTTCCATTCGAGCACGACCGTCTTGCCGCGATAGGCGGAGAGATCGACGACCTTGCCGGTCATGTCGAAGGCGCGGAAATTGGGGACGGTGGCGGCGAGTTCCGGTTCGGCCATCAGCGGCGCGGCCGCGATACCCGCCGCGATGACCGCGGCGCCGACCAGCATGCGATGAATCATCTTCGCTCTCCTCTTCAGCCCCCGCTAGCGAGGCTTCGCAACATGTCCTGCGTGAGGATCTGGGGCAGGACTCGCGGCTCGGCCTCGCCGGGCTTGTACCACAGATAGAGCGGCACGCCTGCACGGTTGTGCTTCTCGATGAAGCGGCCGAGCTGCGGATCGCCATTGGTCCAGTCGCCGACGAGCACCGTGACCTTGCCGTCGGCCAGAGCCTTGGCGACCGCATCGGTCTCGATCACCGCCTTCTCGTTGACCTTGCAGGTGAGACACCAGTCGGCGGTGAAATAGGCGAAGACCGGCTTGCCCTGCGCGGTCAGCTCGGCGAGGCGCGCTTCGCTGAACGGCTCGGCGCCGGCCACCGCCTTGGCCTCGGTGCCCGCCGGCGCGGCGCTGACAAAGGCGATTGCGCTGATAGCGATTAGCAATAGCGGCGCCGCGGGCAGCCAGGCGAGCGCCTTGCCGCGGCGCTGGCGCAGGCCGGTCCACCACAGGCCGAGCGTGGCGAGCAGCGCGGCGGCGAGGCCGAGAGTCATGCCGGCGACGCCGGCCTGCTTGCCCAGCACCCAGGCGAGCGCGAGCGCGGTGAGGAACATCGGCACGGAGAGGATGCGACGCAGCGTCTCCATCCAGGCGCCGGGCTTGGGCAGCAGGCGGCGGAAGGCAGGGACGAAGCCGAGCAGCAGGAAGGGCAGCGCGATGCCCAGGCCCAGGCCGGCAAACACCGCCAGCGCCGCCGGCCAGGGCAGCACCAGGGCCGCGCCGAGCGCCGCGCCCATGAACGGGCCGGTGCAGGGCGTCGCGACGAAGGCGGCAAGCGCGCCGGTGGCGAAGGCGCCGCCGGTGCCCCTGGACGCGGCACGGTTGACGAAGCCGGGCGCCGACAGCTCGAACAGGCCGGCAAGGTTGAACGAGATGCCGGTGACGAGCAGCAGCAGCACCAGGATCACGCGGGGGTCCTGGAGCTGGAATGCCCAGCCGAGCGTGGCCCCGCCGGCCCGCAGCGCCAGCAGCCCGCCGCCGAGCGCGAGGCAGACCAGCACCACGCCCGCGGTATAGGCCAGGGCCTCGGCGCGGGGGCTGCCGCCCTCCGCATTGGCCTTGGCCAGGCTCAGCGCCTTGAGGCTGAGGATCGGGAAGACGCAGGGCATGATGTTGAGGATCAAGCCGCCGAGCACCGCGCCGAGAAAGGCCAGCACCGCCCCGCTCCACGGCAGCTGGGCCGGTGCCGCCGCCGCGCTGGCCGCCGGCACGGTGCCGGGCACGGCGCGGACCCAGAAGCCCTGCTTGCCGAACGCCAGCAGTCCCTCGACCGGTCCGGCCGCCTTGAGGCCCGTGGTGTCGACCAGCACGCGATCGCCGTCCCGCGTCACCTTCTGAGGCGCGGCATAGTCGAAGACGCCGTGCGTGGCGGGGAAGAAATAGCCCTCGCCTTCCGCCCTGGCGGCGGCGGGGAACGGGACGGACAGGCGCAGCGCCTTGCCCTGGAGCTGGTACTTGCCCTCGGCGCCGAGCGGCCTGGGCAGCGCGCCGCGCCAGGCATCGAACTGGGCGCGGATATTGGGCGCGACGCTGCCGTCGCCGATCTGCAGCGTGGTCGACAGGTCGGCCTTGCCCGGCACGCAGATCGCATCGGTACAGACGAGATAGCTGAGCTTGAGCCGGATCGGCAGCGTGCCACTGGCATCCGCCGGGATCTTCAGCGTCGCCAGCGGGGCGAAGGGACCTTCATAGACATAGTTCATCAGCCCGGCGATCGTCAGCCGCTGGGGCACCGGGTAGCGGAATTCGCCCACGGTGGCGCCCTTGGGCAGCGTCCATTCGGCGCGGGCCGGCAGGCCGGCATCGCCGGGATTGAGCCAATAGGCGTGCCAGCCCTTCTCTGGGACCGAGGCGAGCGCGAGAGTCACCTCGCTGCCCGGGGCCGGGCGGTCACTCTCCGCTATGAGGGTGATCTGGACGTGCTGCTGCCCGGGCGCCTGTGCGAAGGCGACTCCGGCAAACAACCAAAACATCAACGCCATCAATCCGAAACGAACCGCCGCCATGGAGCGTCCTTGCCGAGGAAGAGCTGTTGGCCCAATAGCAGCCTCGCAGGATTTGCACACGCCGGAGGTCTCTTACCGCCATGAAACTGTTCCGCCCGCTTGCAGCCGCCGCTGCGCTGCTCGCCACCACCCCGCTTTCGGCCCAGCAGGCGGCCCCCGCGCAGACCGTACCGTCGGATGCGCCGCGCGCCGCGCCCTCGCTGGTGGTGGTGATCTCGGTCGACCAGTTCTCGGCCGATCTGTTCGCGGAGTATCGCGCCCAGTTCAGTTCGGGCTTCGCGCGGCTGATGACCGGCGCGGTCTTCCCCTCGGGCTATCAGAGCCATGCCGCGACCGAGACCTGCCCCGGCCACTCGACGATCCTGACCGGCGACCATCCGGCCAAGACCGGCATCATCGCCAATGACTGGACCGATTTCAGCGCCCCGCGCGAAGACAAGACCGTCTATTGCGCCGAGGACGAGAGCGTGCCGGGCAGCAATTCGAACAGCTACACCGTCTCGGACAAGCATCTGAAGGTGCCGACGCTGGGCGAATGGATGAAGCTGGCCGATCCCGCCAGCCGCGTCGTCTCGGTGGCCGGCAAGGACCGCGCCGCGGTGATGATGGGCGGCCACAAGACCGACGAGATCTGGTGGTGGAACGGCAAGGCATTCGTTTCCTATGCCGGCCGCGCCGAACCGGCGATGGTCACGCGGATGAACGCCAACGTCACCCAGCGCATCGGCGAGGCGCAGGAGCCGCTCGAACTGCCGCCCTTCTGCCAGGCGCGCAGCCGTGCCTACCAGCTCAATCCGAGCCGCAGCGTGGGCGCCGGCCGCTTCGCGCGGGCAGCGGGCAACAGCATCGCCTTCCGCGCCTCGCCCGAGTTCGACGAGGCGATCGTGGCGACCGCCGCAGGCCTGGCGACCGACATGAAGCTCGGCCAGTCGGGCCATACCGACCTGCTGATCGTCGGCGCCTCGGCCACCGACTATGTCGGCCACACGCTGGGCACCGAGGGCAGCGAGATGTGCCTGCAACTGCTCTCGCTCGACCAGACGCTGGGCAAGCTGTTCGCCGTGCTCGACAAGACCGGCATCGACTATGCCGTGGTGCTGACCGCCGACCATGGCGGCCACGACTTCCCCGAGCGCAACCGCGAGCACGCCGCGCCGATGGCCGCGCGCGTCGCCAAGGAGCTCAGCGCGAAGGCGATCGGCAAGGACATCGGCACGGCGCTGAACCTCAAGGGTCCGGTACTGGTCGGCGGCAATTCGGGCGACGTCTATTTCGCCCCCGAGCTGAGCAAGGCGGACCGGGTCCGCGTGCAGGCCGAGGCGATCAAGCGCTACATGGCCAATCCGCAGGTCGAGGCGGTGTTCACCCGCGCCCAGATCGAGGCGACCCCGATCGTGCATACGCCGCCCGAGACCTGGACCCTGCTCGAGCGCGCCCGCGCCTCATACGACAAGCAGCGTTCGGGCGACCTGGTGATCGCGCTCAAGCCGCGCGTCACGCCGATCGCCGGCACCGAGGGCGGCTCGATCGCCACCCATGGCAGCTTCTGGGACTATGACCGCCGCGTGCCGATCCTGTTCTGGCGCAAGGGCATGACCGGCTTCGAGCAGCCGCTGTCGGTCGAGACGGTGGACATCGCCCCGACGCTGGCCGCGATGATCCATGTGCCGGTACCCGTGGAGATCGACGGCCGCTGCCTCGATCTCGATGCCGGCCAGGGCGACAGCTGCAAGTGATGCGGCTCGAAGTCCGCCGGGTCATCGTCTTCACGACGAGCTTCGCCGCGATGCGCGATTTCTATCGCGACGTGCTGGGGCTGACGCTCGTCGAGGAGGAAGATGGCTGGGCGGACTTCGACGCCGGCCCGATCCGGCTGGCGATCCACGCCGGCCGGGGCGGCGGCAACGGTGGCAGCGATGCGGGGCCGCACAAGGTCACCTTCTTCGCCGAGGACGTGGAGGCGGTGCGTGCCGAACTGATCGCGCGCGGCGTTGCCATGGGCAAGGTCAACCGGTTCGGCCAGACTGCGATCTGCGACGGGCACGACCCGGACGGCAATCGCTTCCAGATTTCGAATAGGGACTAGTTCCCTCTCCCTTTGGGAGAGGGAGGGAGCCGACGCAGTCGGCGGAAGGGTGAGGGTCGAGAGGCAGAACTACCCTCACCCTTCCCACTCGCTTACGCTCGCGGGCCCCTTCCCGCTCCCAACGGGAGCGGGAGATTGGATTACCGCCGCCGCTCGAAGATGCGGATGCCCGGCCCCAGGTCGTTCTGGCCGAGCGTGCCGATCTGGCCGGTGAAGTCGGCGACGAAGGCCGGGCTCGGCGGCGCGCCGGGGGCCAGGGTGGCGGTGTTGCCTTCGATGCGCAGACCGGTGCTCGGATAGGTCCTGCCCTCGGCCGCGACCACGATCAGGCCCGAGCTGTTCTCCTTGCGCGGCCCCTGAACGAAGGTGTTGCCGGTGATCGAACCGGTGCCGCCCTCGGACAGGTCGATCATGTAGTTGGTCTTGTTGCCCTTGGAATCGTCGAAGCTGTTGCCGGTGATCGTCACCCGGCGGGCGCGCAGCTTGACGTAATGGCCGCCGGTGCCGCGTTCGAAACGCGAATTGCTGACGATCACGTCGCCGTCCACCGCCAGATAGATGGAGTGGCTGCAATTCTCGGTCTCGCACTGGCCGAGGCCGGCAAAGGTCGTGTGATCGATGGTGATGCGGCGCACCGTCTCGTGGCCGCCGCCGAGAATGCCTTCCTGGCTGTCGAGGAACATCGCGTTGGTGACGGTGAGGTCTCCCATCTCGATGCGGATGCCGGCGCCGTTGCCGTCGGGCACCGAAAAGCCGCGAAAGACGATCCCGTCCACCGCCGAGCCGCGGCCGCGCAGGACAAAGGCGGCCTTTTCCTCGCAGACCTGGTTCTCGAAGATCGCAGTGCCGGGCTGGACCGCCTTGAAGGTGATCTTGCCGCCGGTCTGCACGGTGCATTCGCGATAGGTGCCCGGCGCGATCAGGATGGTGGCCGTGCCGTCGCGGACGGCGTTCACCGCATCGTCCAGGTGCGCGAAGCCCTGGCCGGTCTCGGCGATGACGAAGGGGGCAGTCCGCTGCGCCGTGGCGGGCGCGGCGATGAGGGCGAGGGCGACGAGGATCGGCAGGCGCATGCGGAGGGTATGCGCGCGTGGGGGTTAAAATTCCTCCCCGAGCTCGTCTCGGGGAGGGGGACCGCCGCCGGAGGCGGTGGTGGAGGGGCCGGCGCATCGCCGGTGAACCCTGGTCGAACGGCGTTCGCGCCTTTGGCGCGCCCCTCCACCACTCGCTACGCGAGCGGCCCCCCTCCCCCAGCAAGCTGGGGGAGGAATTTGGTCAGCGCAGCGCCTTGATGATGCCCGAGAAGTCCAGCCCCGCGCCTTCGCCGTCGACGAAGGCCTGGTAGAGTTCCTCCGCCCGCGTGCCCATCGGCACCTGCGCGCCGACGCTGGCGGCGGCTTCCAGCGCGAGCTTCAGGTCCTTGAGCATCAGCGGCGCCGCGAACCCACCCTGATAGTCGCGATCGGCGGGGCTTTCGGGGCCGACGCCGGGGACCGGGCAATAGCTCGTCATCGACCAGCTCTGGCCCGAGCTGACCGAGGCGATGTCATAGAAGCGCTGGGCGTCGAGGCCGAGCTTTTCGGCGAGCGCAAAGGCTTCGCAGGTGGCGACCATCGTCGCGCCGAGGATCATGTTGTTGCAGATCTTGGCGCCCTGCCCCGCGCCGCTGGCGCCGGCATGGATAACCGCCTTGCCCATGTCGGCCAGGAAAGGCTCGGCCCGGCCGAAGCCCTGCTCGGTGCCGCCGACCATGAAGGTGAGCGTGCCGGCATTGGCCGCGGCGATGCCGCCCGAGACCGGCGCATCGACCGCGATGAGGCCGCGCTCGGTGGCGGTCTGGGCGACGCGGCGCGCGGTATCGACGTCGATCGTCGAGCAGTCGATCAGGATCGCACCCGGCGCGGCGTGGTCGAGCAACACGTCGGTATAGGTCGCCTCGACATGCTTGCCAGCCGGCAGCATGGTGATCACCGCCTCGGCGCCGTCGACCGCTTCCACAGCGCTGGCGGCAGGCAGACAGCCCGCAGCCTTCGCCTTGTCGAGCGCGTCCTGGCTCAGGTCGAAGGCGCGGACGTCATGCCCCTTCTTCGCCAGGTTCGCGGCCATGCCGCCGCCCATATTGCCCAGGCCGATAAATGCTACGCGTGCCACTTGGTCTTCCTCTCTCTTCTTTTTCGTCGCCTTGGCCCTTGTCGTCACCCCGGCGAAAGCCAGGGTCTCGGGCCGTATCGCGCCACCGCCTGAGATCCCGGCTTTCGCCGGGATGATAGTTGTGTCTTCGGATGACGTTATTGCTTCACTTCCCCGTCCAGTTCCCCGGGCGCTTCTCGACGAAGGCCGTCATGCCTTCCTTCTGGTCCGCCGTGCCGAACAGCGCGTGGAACAGCCGTCGCTCGAAGGCGACGCCCTGGGCCAGGCCGGTCTCGAAGGCGGCGTTGACCATTTCCTTGTTGGCCAGCACCGCGAGCGGCGCCATGCCGGCGATCGCCTGCGCCGTCTTCACCGCTTCCTCGACCAGCTCGGCGGCGGGAAGGATGCGGCTGACCAGCCCTGCGCGCTCGGCTTCCTCGGCGTCCATCATCCGGCCGGTGAGGCACATCTCCATCGCCTTGGCCTTGCCGACCGCGCGCGTGAGGCGCTGCGAGCCGCCCATGCCGGGCGAGACCGCGAGCTTGATCTCGGGCTGGCCGAACCTAGCGTTGTCGCCCGCCAGGATGAAGTCGCACATCATCGCCAGCTCGCAGCCGCCGCCCAGCGCATAGCCGGAGACCGCCGCGATGATCGGCTTGCGGGTGCGGGTGAACACGTCCCAGCCGGCGAAGAAGTCATGGCCGTACATGTCGGCAAAGCCCTGGGCCTGCATCTCCTTGATGTCGGCGCCGGCGGCGAACGCCTTCTCGCTGCCGGTGATCACCGCGCAACCCTGCGACGGATCCGCGTCGAACGCCTTCATCGCGTCGAGCAGTTCGGATAGGATCTGGCTGTTGAGCGCATTGAGCGCCTGGGGGCGGTTCAGCGTGACGAGCGTGGCGGCGCCGCGCTGTTCGACGAGGATGGTTTCGTAGCTCATGGGCTTCCTTTCAGGCCGGGGTCCATGCCTCGCCAGCGGGCAGAGGCGCGAAAATCTGGTCGATGCTTTCGTCGCTGACGCCTTCGAGCGTAGCGGGGTTCCATTGCGGGGCATTGTCCTTGTCGACGATCAGCGCGCGGACGCCCTCGATGAAGTCATGGCTCTGCGCGACGCGGCTGCCGATGGCGAATTCCTGCGCCATCTCCTCGGCGAAGCTGGCCCTGGCGCGGCCCTCCAGCACGAGGCGGAGAGAGACCTTCATCGACTGGGGTGACTTGGTGCGCAGCGTGGCGAGCTGGGCGGCGGCCCATTCTCCGCCATCGGCCTCGAGCGCGGCGAACACGCCCTCGACGGTGTCGGCGGCAAAGAGGCGGTCGATATCGGCACGGTGCGCGGCGATACGCGGCTCCGGTGCGGTGGTCGATAGCTCGGCAAGGATCGCTTCGGCCGATGCCGGATCCGCCAGAATGCGCACCTTGGCGTCTTCCAGCGCCTCCGCCGGGAGATAGTGGCTGGCGAGACCGAGCGCGAGACACTCGGCACCGTCCAGCCGATGCCCGGTGAGCGCAAGATACTCGCCCATCCGCCCCGGCAGGCGCGAGAGGTACCAGCCGCCACCGACATCGGGGAACAGGCCGATGCCGGTTTCGGGCATGGCGAACCTGGTGTTCTCGGTCGCCACCCGATACCTGGCCGGCTGCGAGATGCCGACGCCACCGCCCATGGTGATGCCGTCCATGAACGCCACCACGGGCTTGGCACAGGTGAACAGCGCGTGGTTGAGCTGATACTCAGTGCGGAAGAAGTCCCGTGCCTCCTGGCCGTCGCCCGCACCGCTCTCGGCGATCATGCGGATGTCGCCGCCCGCGCAGAAGCCCCTGCCCTCGGCATGGTCGATCAGCACGATCTCTATGGCGGGATCGTCGCGCCATGCCGCCAGGGCATCGAGCATCGCCCGGCACATGCCGGTGTTGAGCGCATGGATCGCCTTGGGCCGGTTGAGGCGGATGCGACCGGCCTTGCCTTCCATCTGGATGATGACGTCAGCGTCCATTTCCGTCCTTCATTCGATTGCCCACCCGGACCTGGGACCATAGCCTGGCCGCAACACGAGGGAGATGGATGCCATGACGGGTACCGGCACGACGAAATGGTACAATGCGCACAAGGGCATCGGCTTCATCCGGCCCGACGGAAGCGACGAAGACGTGATCGTCAGTTTCTCGACGCTGCATGCAGCGGGCCTCTCGACGCTCACCGAGGGCCAGCGCCTCGAATTCGATGCCCGCATGGGCAATCGCGGCCTGGAGGCCTTTTCCATCAGGCTGGCCTGATAGCGACATCACTGGCGGGTGAGCTCCCGGCCGACGATCATCCGCATGACCTGGTTGGTGCCTTCGAGGATCGAGTGGACGCGCAGGTCGCGCCAGAAGCGCTCGATCGGATAGTCCATCAGATAACCATAGCCGCCGTGCAGCTGGAGCGCGCGGTCGACCACCGAGCTGCCGGTATCGGTGGCGAAGCGCTTGGCCATGGCGGCGAACTTGGTCTTGTCCGGCGCGCCGGCCGTCACCTTGGCGGCGGCGAGATAGAGCAGCGCACGGGCGGCCTCCAGCTCGGTAGCCATGTCGGCGAGGACGAACTGGGTGTTCTGGAAGTCGGCGATCGGCTTGCCGAACTGCTGGCGATCCTTGGTGTACTTCACCGCCTCGTCGAGGCAGCGCTGGGCGCCGCCGAGCGAGCAGGCACCGATGTTGAGGCGACCGCCGTCGAGGCCCATCATCGCGAAGCGGAAACCTTCGCCTTCGCCGCCGATACGGTTCTCGACCGGCACGCGGACATCCTCGAAGGTCACCTGGCGGGTCGGCTGCGAGTGCCAGCCGAGCTTGCGCTCGTTCGCGCCGAACGAAACGCCCGGCATGTCCTTCTCGATCACCAGGCAGGAGATGCCCCTGGGCCCCTCCTCGCCGGTGCGGACCATGGTGACGTAGATCTCGTTCTCGCCCGCGCCCGAGATGAACTGCTTCGAGCCGTTGACGACATAATGATCGCCGTCACGCACCGCCCGCGTCTTGAGCGCGGCGGCGTCCGAGCCCGAGCTGGGTTCGGTGAGGCAATAGCTGGCAATCCGCTCCATCGTGATCAGCGAGGGGAGATACTTGTCCTTCACCGCCTGCGACCCGAAGCTGTCGATCATCCAGCTCGCCATGTTGTGGATCGAGATGAAGGCACTGGTCGACGGGCAGCCATAGGCCATCGCCTCCATGATCAGCGCCGCCTCGAGCCGGCCGAGGCCGATGCCGCCGCTTTCCTCGGACACGTAGATCGAGGCGAAGCCGAGTTCGGCCGCCGCCCGGATCGTGTCGCGCGGGAAGATGTGCTTCTCGTCCCATTCGGCCGCGTGCGGGGTGATCGCATCGGCGGTGAATTTCCGCGCCATCTCCTGGATGGCAAGCTGGTCGTCGGTGAGTTCGAACTGGGTGGTCATATCAAAGTCCTAAAGCAGCTTCCCCCGGCCTTCGCAGGGAAAGAAGAAGTCGGAATGGCAGGCATCATTTCCCCGCCCCCTCGTGCAGCACCCGCTCGGCGAAGAGCGGGTCGGCGATCTTGAGGTCGTTGCGGTCGTAATAGCGCGGCGCGGGGAGCTTCTTCTCCCAGGCCATCTGCTCGCTGAGCGTGCCATTGGTCCAGGGCACGTCGGGCAGGCTGAGGTAGATCGGATCGGCATAGGCCAGGTCGGGGGTGATGATCTCCCACCCGTCCCGGCGCAACGCATCGATCAGGTCGCCGATGAACAGGGCGGCGATGTCGGTCTCGTGGAGCAGCATCACGTGCGCGGGCGAGCGGCCGATCGTCTTTACCGCGAGCTGATCGGCGAAGTCGGCGGCCTGGACATGGCTTTCGACATAGAGGTCGCGCAGCCCCGCCATGTCCATCGGCTTGCCGGCCTTCTTCGCCGCGATGGTGAGGCCCTCTATGTGCCAGTCCGACGCCTCGGCGGTGACATGGCCGTTGCGGATGCCGCGGGCGGCGAGCCCGGCGCGGACGGCGGCGACCTTGGCCTTGTCCGGCCCGCCCTCGTCGAGGAAGGGGAAACGTAGCCAGGCGCGGTGGCCGGGCTGCCTGGCCAGCCAGGCCTCGGCCTTGTCGACCTGGTCGAGGAACTCCTCGGCGGTGACCTTGGACAAATGCGGGTGCAGCCAGGTGTGGTTGGCGAGGACGTTGCCCGCGGCGACATAGGCGCGGATGCGGCGCATCGCGGCCTTGCCGGCGGCGCCATTGTCGATCCGGCCGGGATTGAGGAACAGCGCGACCTGGCTGACTCCGCGCGAACGCAGCACCGCGATCAGCTTGGCCGTGCGCTCGTCCTCGCTGAGGAAGGCGCCGGCACCGCGCGGCACGTCGTCAAAGCTGAACGCTATGCGCTTGGCCGCGGCATGGACCGGCGCGGCCCCGGCATTGGACACCGGATCGGCGCGCACGACGAGCATCAAGGCGGCGATGAAGAGCAGCAGCCGGATCATCCCTGTTCCCCCATTGCGGACGCGCCAACCTAGCCGATCCGGGGCCCGCTTGTCCCGCCGCGTGGAGCGGTGCAGGCGTCCCGGATCGGCGCGTTGCTCAGCCCATCGTCGGGATGACGAAGGCGCTGTCGCCGGTGCTGCCGCCATCGGGCCAGCGCTGGGTGATCGTCTTGACCTTGGTCCAGAACTTCACGCCTTCCATGCCGTGCTGGTTGGTGTCGCCGAATGCCGAGCGCTTCCAGCCACCGAAGGTGTGATAGGCGACCGGCACCGGGATCGGCACGTTGATGCCGACCATGCCGACATTGACACGCGCCGCGAACTCGCGGGCGGCGTGGCCGTTGCGCGTGAAGATGGCGACGCCGTTGCCGTACTGATGGTCCGACGGCAGGCGCAGCGCGGTCTCGAAGTCCGGCGCGCGGACGATCTGGAGGACCGGGCCGAAAATCTCTTCCTTGTACGCCTGCATGTCCGGCGTGACGCGGTCGAACAGCGACGGCCCGATGAAGAAGCCCTGCTCATGGCCCTGGAGCTGGAAGCCGCGGCCATCGACCACCAGCTCGGCGCCTTCGTCGACGCCGGTCTGGATCCAGTTCTCGACGCGCTGCTTGTGCGCGGCGTTGACCACGGGACCGTAATGCGCCTCGGCATCGGTGGAGACACCGACCCGCAGCCCCTCGATCGCCGGGATCAGCTTTTCGCGCAGGGCGTCGGCGGTCTTGTCGCCGACGGGGACGACCACCGGCAGCGCCATGCAGCGCTCGCCGGCGCTGCCGAAGGCGGCACCCGAGAGATCGGCGACGACTTGATCGAGATCGGCATCGGGCATGACGATACCGTGGTTCTTGGCGCCGCCCATCGCCTGGACGCGCTTTCCGGCCTCGACGCCGCGGCGATAGACATAATGGGCGATGTCGGAGGAGCCGACGAAGCTGACCGCCGAGATCGCCGGGTGGTCGAGGATCGCATCGACCATTTCCTTGTCGCCGTGCACGACCTGGAGAATGCCTTGGGGCGCGCCGGCCTCGAGCATCAGTTCGGCGAGGCGCACGGGCACGCTAGGGTCGCGCTCGGAGGGCTTGAGGATGAAGGCGTTGCCGCAGGCGATGGCGACGCCGAACATCCACATCGGGATCATCGCGGGGAAGTTGAACGGGGTGATGCCCGCGCCGATGCCGAGCGGCTGGCGCATCGAATAGACGTCGATGCCGGGGCCGGCACCCTGGGTGTACTCGCCCTTGAGGACGTGCGGGATGCCGCAGGCGAACTCGATCACTTCGAGACCGCGCTGGATGTCGCCCTTGGCGTCGGCGATCACCTTGCCGTGCTCGGAGCTCAGCAGATGCGCGAGTTCGTCCATGTTCTTCTCGACCAGCGCCTTGAACGCGAACATCACGCGGGCGCGGCGTTGCGGGTTGGTCGCGGCCCAGCCGGGCTGGGCGGCCTGGGCGGCGGCGATCGCCTTGTCGAGATCGGCCTGGGTGCCGAGCTGGACCTGGGCCTGGACCTGGCCGGTGTTCGGGTTGAACACTTCGCCCTGGCGGGCACCGGCGCCGCCCGAATGGCCGACGATGACATGGTCGATGTTACGCATATCGCTCTCCTGCCGCGGACTCTGCGGCCCGACTCGCTGTGTAATTTAATTACGCACTGGCACAAGAAACGGTCGCTGTCACGCGCCGGTCGTCAGGGTGTGTCAGGCCTTGGCGAAGCCGATCGGCACGGGGAGCAGGCGACCATTATCATCGCCGATCACCATCACTTCGACGCCGAAGGCCTCGCGCAGCTTCTGGTGGCCGAGCGCCTCGTTCGCCGGCCCGAAGGCGAGCATGCGGCCCTGGCCGAGCAGGATCACGTCATCGGCTACCCGGGCGGCGAGGACAGGATCGGCCAGGGTGAGAACCACGCCGATTCCCTGCCCCGCCGCGGTGCGCAACTGAGCGATACGCGCGAACTGGGTGGCTGGATCGAGGCCGCTCAGAGGGTCTTCGACGAGCAGCCAGTCCGGGCGGGCGGCGATCGCCGCGGCAAGGTCGGGCGCCTTTGCGAGCAGGCCGCGCCGCGGCTCGACCAATGCGACTGCCTTGTTGCGCTCGGCCCTGGTGAACCGGCCGATCAGCCGGCCGCCGAGGCGGACCTGCCCGGCATCGGCATCCGCCTGCCCGGCAAGCGCGCGCAGCAGCAGCGCCTTGCCCGATCCGGCGGCGCCGAGAATCGCGATCACCCTGCCCGGTTCAAGTTTCGCCTCGACACCCTCCACGACCCGGCGATCGCCGGTGCCGAGGACCAGATTGTCGATGCCGAACTTCATCCCCCAGCCCTAGGCATCGCCATGTGACAGGGCGGTGACAGCCGGAAGCGCGATTTTCGCCAACAATCGTGCGTAACCCGCGAAAAAATGCGCTTTGTCTCGGTACTGTAACGCTGGGCTAAGCGCGCATTTACCAAGTGCATCCTATCCGGCGGGGCAATGTCCCTCGCCGATCCCCCGCTTGCCCCGCGCGGCACCTGGCTCACCGAGCGCGAGCTCGATCCGCCGATGTTGACGCTCACCGACACGATGTGGCGGGCTGCGGAGATGTTCGGCAGCGATCCGGAACTGCGGCTGGTCGCAATCGTCGACGAGAAGCAGCGCCCGCTCGGCGCGATCTTCGAGAAGGACGTGCGGCGGCTGCTGCTCAATCCCTTCGGCCACGCGCTGATGCGCAACCCCAGCTATGGCGCGGCGGTGTCGCGCTATGTCCGCGCCTGCCCGGTCACCGAGCTGACCGACGATCTCGGCCGGCTGATGGAAGCCTATCGCGCCTCGGGCGGCAGCGAGGGGATGATCCTGACGCGGGGCGGCCAGGTGCAGGCGACGGTGAACAACCGCCGGCTCGTCCATCTCGCCGCCGAGCGCGAAGTCGCCACGGCACGCGCCCAGGTGGAGCGGGCGGCGCGGATCGAGGCGGCGAGCAAGCGCTTCGAGGCGCAGGTGGAAGCCCTGTCGCGCGACATGGGCGAGCTCTCGACCGAACTCGAGACCGGCGCAGAGGCGACGGCCGACCGGGCGAGCGGCCTGGGCGACCGCGCGATCGCGGTGGCGACGGCCGCCTCGCAGACCACCGACAACATGGCCGAGATCGCCGCGCGCGGGCGCGAACTGGCCGGCGCGCTGTCGGGCATCGCCCACAATACCAGCGATGCGCGCCAGGCCGCCGCCGCGGTCTCCCAACTGGTCGAGACCGGCAGCGAGCGCACGCGGGACCTGCTCCACTCGGCCCAGTCGATCGATTCGGTGATCGGGCTGATCAGCGACATCGCCCGGCAGGTGAATTTGCTCGCCCTCAACGCGACGATCGAGGCGGCGCGCGCAGGCGAGGCCGGGCGCGGCTTCACCGTGGTGGCGAACGAAGTGAAGCAGCTCTCGACCCAGACCGGCATCGCGGCGAACAAGATCACCGCGCATGTCCGCGAGATCCGCGGCGGGATCGACGAGGTGGCCGCCGGGCACAACCGGGTGGAGCTGGCGATCGGCGCGATGGCGACGCTGGCCGATGCCGTGGAAAGCGCGGTGGCCCGGCAGGAGGAAGCGACGCGGACGATCGCCCGCAATGTGGACGAGGCGGTGCATGCCAGCACCGGCATCCAGCGCGACGTGGAGGCGATCGGCGGCACCTCGCGCGACGCATCGGCCCAGGCGCGGGCGATGCGCGAAGTGGCGGGCCGGCTCCATCACGGCGCCGACGCGCTGTCCGACCAGGTCCATGCGTTCCTGGCCGAACTGCGGGTCGCCTGATCCCAGGGACTTACTGTTCCAATCCCCCGCCAGGGGGAGGTGGCGTGCCCAGCACGACGGAGGGGGAGGTAAGCGAGCCGAGAACTGGCTGCTTACCTCCCCCTCCACCAGCTTCGCTGGTCCCCCTCCCCCTTGCGGGGGAGGATTTCTCAACTCAGCTCAGCGCGTGAAGCGCAGGTTGATGAAGCCGGTGCGGCCCATCACGTCATAGACGCCGGCCTGCCAGCCCTCGTCGCCGAAGTACGCACCGCCTGCCTCGGCACCCGGATAGCGCGGCGGCTGGGTGTTGAAGATGTTGCTGAAGCCCCCGCCGATCGAGATGTTCTTCCGCAGCTGATAGGACACGCTCAGATCATGGTAGAAGATCGCGGGCGTCTTGTACGGCCGATAGAGCTCCTCGGTGATCGTGGTGGTCTGCTTCATCCCCGAGAAGTAGCGCGCGGTCCAGCCGACCCACAGCTTGTCCTTGGCATAGGTGAGCGAGGCCCGTCCCTTGAGCTCGGGGAAGCCGAACACGCCGAAGGTGTCGGTGACGTTGTCGGGATTCTCCGGGTCCGGCGTGTACTTGTTCTCGATCAGGCGGGAGAAGACGCTGTTGATGCCCACCCGGCCGCTGCCGAAACCGAGATCGGCCAGGTCGAAGGAGTAATCCACCTCGACGTCGACGCCGCTGGTGCGGCGCTGCGACAGGTTGATGTTCTGCTTCACCACCGAAAGAAGGTTGTGCGTCACCGGATCGCGAACGACGAGCGCGCAATAGGGATTGTTGAGCGTCGGCGCGTCCATGCACTTGTTGATGATCGTCTGCGGCTCGACCGACGAGATCACGTCACGCATCCGGATACGGTAATAGTCCACCGTCAGCGTGAAGTTCTTGAGGAAGGTCGGCTGGAACACGGCGCCCAGCGTCAGCGTCTTCGCCTTCTCGACGTTGAGGTCGGGATTGCCCTTCTTGATAACGTCCAGATAGAGCCAATAGTCGTTCTTGTTCGCCGGCATCACCGCGGCGCAATTGGCCGCAGTGTACTGGGTCCTGTCGGCGCGGTTCGGCAGGTTGTAATAGTTGCACGGATCGCTGAGCCACTGGCCGCTGATCGACGAGGCGGTGAATACCTCGCTGATGTTCGGCGCACGCACGGCGGTGCCATAGGTCGCGCGGAAGCGCAGGTCCGGCACCGGCGCCCATTGCGCGCCATACTTCTCCGCGGTGGTCTTGCCCGCGGTGGAATAATCCGCGATCCGCACCGCACTCTCCACCGACAGGCGATGGATGAACGGCAGGTCCTTCAGCAGCGGCACGCTCAGCTCGCCGAAGATCTCGCTGACGTCGATCCGGCCCTTGAGCGGGTTTTCGACCACGCCGTAGTCCGCCACATAGGCGGGGTTGTTCGGGTCATATTCGGCACGCGCGCCGATATTGTTGGCCTCGCTGCGATATTCCGCGCCGAGCGCCACCTGGACCTCGCCGCCGGGCAGGTTGAACAGCCCGCCGGTGACATAACCCGACACGACATATTGCTCGAGCGAGGTCGAGGACTTGCTGGTATCGTACTGGAGATAGTTCTTCACCGCGCTGGTGAGCGGCTTGAACGGATTGAGCGCCACGCAGCGCGGGTCGTCGTTGGTCGGATCGGCATCGGCATTGACCGCGCAGATCGCCGTGCCGCCCGGGCCCGCCACCGCGTCGAGCGCCCGCATGTAGCGCTCGTTCGAGGTGTTGTTGCGATCCTGGATCGTCTCGGTGGTCTTGCCATAGGAGAAATGCGTCTCCCACGACCAGTCATGCCCGAAGAACAGGCCCGGCAGCTCGCCTTCGAAGCCGGTGACGACCTGGTACATCTTGCGCTGATAGTCGGAGCGCGACTTGCCCAGTTCCGGATATTGGCGGACGAAGGTCAGCCCGTTGGCGCCGAAGGGCTGGCCGCCATTGGCGGCGATCATCTCGGCGGTGATGAACGGGTTGCCGTCCCAGATCTTGTTGCCGCCGCCTTCGTACCACAGGCCATATTCGCCGTGCGACTTGTTGGTCGCATAGTCCGCCTCGAGGAAGAAGCGGATGCCGTCGGTGAGCTGGTAGCCGAAAGTGCCGTGGGTGATGAACCGCTCGTTCGGCACCGACAGCAGCCAGTTGTCGTACCGGCCGCCGAATTCGGATCCGCTGTTGGTCTCGAGGCTGCCGACGACCGAGTTCAGCGTCAGGTCGAGCGAGTTGGGCAGGATGCCCGCCGAGCCCAGCCGCGGCGCGCGCATCGTGCCGTCGTCGTTGAACACATAGGGCTTGGAGCCGAGCAGCACGACCGCGCGGGGCGAATAGCTGAAGCTGTGCCGGTCATCGAGGATGGTGTTGATCCGCGTGCCGGTCGGGCGATACCACCACGGATTGCCGTAGCGGGTCGAGGGGCGGTCCTGGCCGCCGACGACGCCGTTCGACTGGCCGTAATAGGCGAACAGGGTGACGTTGCCCCGGTTCTCGTTGAAGTTGGTGCCCCACAGGACGTCCGCGTCATAGCCCGGCGTGTCGCCATAGGTGGAGTTGGTGTAGCTCACCTTGGCGTCGAGGCCCTTGAAGTCCTTCTTCAGGATGAAGTTGGCGACGCCGGCAACCGCGTCCGCGCCATATTGGGCCGAAGCGCCGCCGGTGATGATCTCTACGCGCTCGACCAGGCCATTGGGGATGGTGCTGATGTCGACGCCCGACGTGCCCGGCGCACCCGGCACGTGGCGGCGGCCGTTGATCAGGACGAGCGTGCGCTTGCTGCCCAGGCCGCGCAGATCGAGCAGGTTGAGCCCGGGATGGCCGCTGTCGAGCGAATCCTTGTCGCGATTGGCGTTCGAGGTCTGGTCGCTCTGGCTGATCACCAGCGCCGGCATCTGGTTGACGAGATCGGCGATCTGCCGGCTGCCCGAATTGCGGATCGTCTCGGCCGAGATCACCGTGGTCGGCGTGGCACTCGCGGCACCCTTGTGGCGGATGCGCGTGCCGGTGACGACGATACCCTTGTCCTCGCGGGCCTCTTCCTCGGCCGTAGCCGACTGCCCTTCCTCGTCCTGCGCGACGACCGCTCCCGTATCGGCCGCAGCTCCGGTCTGCGCCGAAGCGGCAGGGATGCTCGCGCTTGCCAGGACGAAAGCAAGCGCGCTTACACCGGATAATGAATTGAACTTCTGGATCATATCGTCCCCCTCCAATGCATATCGCCACCGTTGTGGTATACGATATACGGAAGAGACTATCACCAGCGAGCCCGCTGTCTAGAGGCTTTGGCCATCGCGCCTGGCCGGGGATGGCGCGCGGAAGGAGCGGCTCGCGCGTCGCGCGTGTCGCGGGTGACGGGATCGCGGACGCGAACGGCCAGGGGGCATCTGGGCCGGGGGCGATACAAGGCGCCGGCACTGGCGCTCGAACACGCCCTGCCCGCCTTTCAACCGAATGCCGGCGGCCATTCGACATCGAACCGATTCGGTGCTTCGCCGGCAATTGCTGCACTGCACGCGCGACGAACCGTGCCCGCAGGACCGCAAGCCGTTAAAACCGATATGTTTCTTTTCCTTGACAGGCTGGTCCGTCTAGATACCGTATACGATCATACAGTGAGGTGTTCGAACAAGGCACGAACTGGGGGGAGTAACCATGGGACTGAAAACACGTAAGACCTGCTTCACCGCCGCCAAGGCAATCGCCTTCGCAACCGTTTCCCTGACTGCGCTGGGCGCGACCCAGGCATGGGCCCAGGAGGCCGAGCAGCAGGAGAAGCAATCGGCCGAGAAGGCCGATCAGATCATCGTCACCGGCATCCGCGGCAGCGTGAATTCCGCCAACAACAAGAAGCGCAAGTCGAAGCAGATCGTGGACGCGGTCGTCGCCGAGGACGTCGGCAAGCTCCCCGACAACAACGTGCCCGAAGCACTGGCCCGCGTTCCCGGCGTCCAGATCGACCGCGCGCACGGCGAAGGCTCGTCCGTCACGATCCGCGGCCTGTCCGACGTCCAGACCACGATCAACGGCACCGAGGCGAGCTCGGCAGGATCGCGCTCGCTCAACCTCTCGGACATCCCGGCCGAGCTGCTCAAGTCGGTCGAAGTCTACAAGACGCGCAGCGCCGACCAGATCGAGGGCGGCATCGCCGGCACCGTCAATGTCGAGCTTCGCCGCCCGCTGGACCTCCAGAAGGGCCTGACCGTCGCCGGCAGCTTCCGCGAGACCTTCTCCGACCTCGGCGACACCAAGAGCCCCTATGCCAGCCTGTTGCTGGCGGCGCGCTTCGATACCGGCATCGGCGAGATGGGCTTCCTGCTCAACGGGTCGTACACGAAGAACAACTATTTCGAGAATTACGTCGTCAGCGAATCGCCGCAGCAGATCGGCTTCTTCCTGGGCAGCCCCTCGAACCTGGCGCTCCCCGTCGACAAGCGGAACACGATCATCCCCTATGCCATCAACTATGGCGTCGAAGAGGGATCGATCGAGCGTCCGTCGCTGAACGCCTCGTGGCAGTGGCGCGCGAACGAGCATCTCGATTTCGTGCTCGAAGGCTCGTACCTCGGCGCCAAGTCGATCGATGAGCGGAACAATCTGCGCATCCAGACCAACAACGATCAGGGCACGTTCACCAACCTGGTCACCAACCCGGACGGGACGATCCGTTCGGTGACGATCAACAACACCGGCGCTCAGGGTGTGCCGGGCGGACCGCTCAACCTCTACATCAAGGCGGATTCCGACACCTACAACACCAATTTCGAGACGCACTGGCGCTCGGACAAGGTGCAGATCAATTTCGGCGCCCAATACAACTGGACCAACCGGCACGAATATTTCACCCAGAGCCAGTATCGCTTCTCGGGCGGCACCGTGGCGAATGTCGACTTCAACTCGCCGAACATCCCCGGCGGCGGCCCCTTCGTCACCTTCCCCGGGGTCAACATGAACGACCCGGCTGCCTACAAGCTCTATCAGGTCCACGATCAGCGCGGCGACAACCAAGACACGCTGTTCGCGTCGAACGTCGACATCACGGTGGAGACCAGCACCACGGGCCTGCTGCGCTCCGCCCAGTTCGGCACGCGCTTCACCAAGCGCACGGCGTATCGCGACTATGGCTATCGTGACGCCTTCTTCTTCACCACCGCGACGGCACCGACGATGAACGCGGTGGGCGCGGCGACGGGGATCGGCGTCGATTCCACCACCCCGGAAATCTCGGGTGCGCCGACCTGGTATCATCTCGGCGGTGCCAGCCTGTACGACAATTTCGATGCGATGCGGAAATACCTCATCGGCAACGGCGCCGACCTCACGGGCCGCAACTGGACCACGCCCGAGCCGGTCACCACCGATCCGGGCGAGAGCTTCGCGGAGACGGAGCGCACCTTCGCGGCCTATGGCCAGCTCAACTACGCCTTCGACCTGTCCTTCCCGATCGATGGCACGCTCGGCCTGCGCTATGTGAACACCTGGGGTTCGGCGGTGAGCCAGCGCTCCAGCTGGAAGGCCTTCCTGCCCAACGGCACGCCCGATTACGGGCAGGGAGTCGCCTATTCGCCGACCGGCAGCAAGGCGAACTATACCGACCTGTTGCCGAGTGCCACGGCGATCCTGCACTTCACGCCGAAGCTCCAGCTGCGCCTGTCCTACACGCACAATGTGCAGCGCCCGCAATTCTACGACATGCGTTCGGCGATCAACATCCTCGACGCGACGACTTCGGGCCGGATCTATGCGGGCAACCCCGATCTCAAGCCTGTCCAGGAAGACAATTACGACGCCTCGCTCGAATATTATTTCGGCAAGGGCGGCCTGATCTCGCTGGGCACCTTCCTGAAGAACCAGACCGGCTTCATGTACTATACCGAACTGCGTGAGGCGGTTCCGGGGCTGGCTCCCAATCCGCTCGCCGCGGACGGCCTGTACATCGTCGGCAAGCCGCGCAACGCGGGTCCGGGCAAGATCTTCGGCATCGAGGCCCAGGCGAACACCTTCTTCGATTTCCTGCCCGGCTTCGCGAAGCATTTCGGCATGAACGTGAACTTCACCTACATCCCGGAGGGCCGGCTCGAGCTCTACAAGGACGGCAGCACCCCCGACGTGCCGGGTGTGTTCGACGCGCCCTACACCTCGAAATATTCGGGGAACGTCGCCCTCTACTACGACACGCCGGTGTTCAGCGCCCGCGTGGCCTATAATTATCGCTCGAAGTACAAGACCTATGCCGACTACGTGAACCCGGCCTATTCGGTCTACATGCGCGAAACCTCGCGGCTCGATGCGGCGATCAACTACACGCCGTTCAAGTTCGTCACGTTCAGCGTCGAGGCGACGAACCTGCTGCATAACAACGCCAACACCTATTTCGGCGCCTTCCAGTCGTTCCCGACCGGCGTTCGGCAGCAGGCACGCACCATCCAGACGAGCGCCCGCTTCCGCTTCTGAATCCTTCCTGGGGTCAACTTCGACGGGTCGCAGCCATGCTGCGGCCCGTTTTCTTTTGCGCCTGCGCACCGCGCGACACGCGGGTTCCGACGCCCGGAGTGCGGCAGCAAGGACACAGGTTTCTACGATCGGATTTAATATCGTATATTATATTTGACAGCGTGCTCGGTGCATGTTGCAATCCAGACACAAATTAGAACTCTGACTGGAGAGACGGCCATGACCACTCGTGCACATCGCAGGAGCGGCAGTCGGTTGGCATTGAGCGCGCTGCTCGGATCGCTGCTGTCGACTACCGCTTATGCCCAGGTAGCCACCACCCCGGACGCCGCGGCGCCGGAAACCACCGAAGCCGCCACGTCGGACAGCGCGATCACGGTTACGGGCACGCGCATCCGCCGCCCCGACCTGCAGAGCAACAGCCCGCTCACCATGGTGGGCAGCGAGGAAATCCGGAACCAGGGCGCAACTGCAGTCGAGAGCGTGCTCAACCGGCTTCCGCAGTTCACTGCCGACGCCAACGACAATGTCTCGAACGGTTCGGACGGCACCGCGAACATCAACCTGCGCAACCTCGGCTCGAACCGGGTGCTGACCCTGATCAACGGCCAGCGCATGCTGCCGTCGCAGGCAGTGGACATCAACTTCGTGCCGTCCGCGCTGATCGAGCGCATCGACGTGGTGACCGGCGGCGCCTCCGCCGTCTATGGCTCGGATGCGCTCTCCGGCGTCGTCAACTTCATCCTGCGCGACCATCTCGACGGCTTCCGCCTCGATGCCCAGACCGGCTTCACCCAGCACAACAACAACAATCGCGACGTGCGTTCGATCATCGCGAACCAGAAGTACAATGTGCCGCCGACCAGCGTGGCCGATGGCGGCAAGCAGGACATCAACGCGGCGTTCGGCAAGAACTTCGCGGGCGGTCGCGGCAACATCACCGTCTATGGCGGCTATCGCCACGCCGATCCCGTGCTCCAGTCGAGCCGCGACGTCTCGGCCTGCGCACTGCAGGCCGCCGATGCGGCCGGCACCCGGCTGAACTGCGGCGGATCGAGCAACACGCCGTTCGGCAGCTTCACCCCGCTGGGCGGCCCCAACCAGGGCGTCAGCCTGACCAACTCGCGCGACGGCACCAAGACCTGGGTGCCCTATGACTCGACCTATGCGTACAATTACGCGCCGACCAACTATTTCCAGCGTTCGGACGAGCGCTACACCGCCGGTGCCTTCGCCAAGTTCAAGTTCGCGCCCGAAGCCGAGCTCTATGGCAGCTTCATGTACATGAACGACCATACCTTCTCGCAGGCGGCGCCTTCGGCACTGTTCCTCGGGACGCCGTTCACGCTGCCGTGCAACCAGCCGTTGATGAGCGCGAGCCAGCTGGCGGCACTGTGCGGCGCCGCGGCCGGCACCGCCGCGACGCAGGACACGCTGATCGGCTACCGCCTGGGCGGCAACGGCACGCTGCCGCGCCGCGACGACCTGCGCCACAAGGACTATCGCTACACCGCCGGCCTGCGCGGCGATATCGGCCATGGCTTCAGCTACGACGCGACCTTTGTCCGCTCGCTCGTCCGCTATGACGAGACCTATATGAACAACGTGGACAACACCAAGGCGCAGCGCGCCCTGGACGTCGTCCTCGTCAATGGCACGCCGACCTGCCGCTCGGTGGTCAACGGCACCGACCCGGACTGCAAGCCGATCAACGTGTTCCAGGCCAATGGCCTGACCGGCGACCAGGCCTCCTATCTCTACAGCCCGAGCAAGACCGGCGCCCGCAACACCCAGACGATCTACAATCTGAGCGTCAACGGCGACCTTGGCACCTTCGGCATCCGCAGCCCCTGGGCCGAGAACGGCGCCGCCGTGGCGTTCGGCTTCGAGCATCGCAAGGAAACGCTGCGCTTCACCGCAGACGATATCGCCGAACAGGGCGGTGCGACGGACTCCGACGGCACGATCAGCGTGGTCGAGGGGTTCGGCGAGCTCGAAGTGCCGCTGCTCCAGAACCTGCCCTTCGCCCACGCACTGACGCTGAACGGCGGCGCGCGCTATTCGTCCTATACCAACAAGCAGAACTCGACCGGGCTCGGCTCGAAGTACAACGCCTTCACGTACAAGGGCGAGCTGACCTGGGCGCCGATCCGCGACGTGCGCCTGCGCGCCAGCTACAACCACGCGATCCGCGCGCCCAATATCGGCGAGCTGTTCGCCTCGCGCTCGATCGGCAACGTCGCAGCGCAGGACCCCTGCTCCGGCGCGACCCCGACCGCGACCGCGGCCGTCTGCGCGCTCACCGGCGTGACGGCGGCGCAATATGGCCGGATCATCGCCTGCCCGTCGGACGTCTGCTCGGCACAGGGCGGCGGCAATCTCGCGCTGAAGCCGGAACAGGGCGACACCTGGACGCTCGGCATGGTCATCACGCCGCGGATCGTCCGGAACCTCTCGCTCTCGGTCGACTATTACAACATCAAGGTGAAGAACTACATCTCCACCGTCGATCCGTCGCTGACGATCAGCCAGTGCGTCGCCACCAGCGACCCCTATTATTGCAGCCTGTTCAAGCGTGATCCGCGCTCGGGCGCGATCTTCGGCACCGACGGCTACATCATCTCGACCACGCTCAACACCGGCTATCTGAAGACCTCGGGCATCGACGTCACCGCCGATTACACGCTGGGTATCGGTTCGCTTGGCAAGCTCAGCTTCAACATGGTCGGCACCTGGCTGGCCGAGCAGGTTTCCGAGCCGCTGCCGGGCCTGGGCAACTACGACTGCAAGGGCCAGTTCGGCTATACCTGCGGCCAGCCCTCGCCCGAATGGCGCCATGTGCTCCGCACGACCTGGCAGCTGCCGGAAAGCGCCTCGGTCTCGCTCGCCTGGCGCTATTATGGCGGCACGACGCTCTCCAGCCTGTCGAGCAATTCGTTCCTGTCCGGAACGCCGAGCGTGGTGAACGCCAGGATCCCGGCCTATAATTATTTCGACCTCACCGTCGGCTTCTCGGTGACCGACCGGTTCCAGTTCCGCGCCGGCGTCAACAACCTGCTCGACAAGGATCCCCCGGCGATCGCCGCGGGCATCCTGTCGGCCTTCGGCAACGGCAATACCTATCCCGGCATCTACGATCCGCTCGGCCGGACGATTTTCTTCGGTACGACGATCAACTTCTGACGGGTTCGTCCCTAACATCGCGGCTCCGGAACCCCTGGTTTCCGGAGCCGTATCTTTTCAAAATGCCCCTTGGGACTCGCCGGGAGCCACCGCATGATCCACCGCTCGCTCCTCTTCGCGTCCGTGGCGATGCTCGCCGCACCGGCACTCGCCCAGACCGCCACGCCCGCGGAATGGGAACGGCCCGAGATCATCCGCGAAGGCGCGCGGCCGATGCACGCGACCTTTGCCGGGTTCGAGACCCGCGCCGGCGCGCTGCGCGGCGACATCCGCCGATCGCGATACCATCTCTCGCTGGACGGCGCGTGGAAGCTCAAGCTGTCGCCCACCCCGGAAAGCCGACCGATCGGCTTCGAGCAGCCCGGCTTCGACGTCTCCGGCTGGGGAACGATGCAGGTGCCCGGCATCCTCCAGGCCAGCGGGCATGGCGGCCCGGTCTTCGTCGGCAGCGGCTATCCCTTCCCGCGCAACCAGCCCTGGATCGACCATGGCCTGAATGAAGTGGCGTCGTACCGGCGCGACTTCGTCGTGCCCGCGCATTTCGCCGGGCGCCGGCTGCTGCTCAACATCGGCGCGGCGGGCGCGGCCTATTATCTCTGGGTCAACGGCAAGCGGATCGGCTATTCTGAGGACTCCAAGCTTCCCGCCGAGTTCGACATCACCGCCGCCGCTCGGCCGGGGCACAATGACATCGCCATCGAACTCTATCGCTATGCTGATGGCAGCTATCTCGAGGACCAGGACTTCTGGCGGGTCAACGGGATCGAGCGGAGCGTGACGCTCTACGCGGCACCGCAGACGCATATCCGCGACCTCGACATCCGCGCCGGGCTGGATCGCGACTATCGCGACGGCCTGCTCAACCTGGCGATCGCCACCGAAGGCACCGCGGCGGTCCACGCGCGCATCACCCTGCTCGATCGCGGACGGACGGTGCTGACCCGCGAGGGGCGTCCCGATGGCGCAGGTGCCGTGCGGATCGAGGGCATGGTCGCGAACGTGCGCCAATGGAGCGCGGAGGATCCCGCGCTCTACACGCTGCTCGTCGAGCTGCTCGATGCCAACGGCAAGCTGATCGAGGCGACCAGCAGCCGGATCGGCTTCCGCACCGTGGAGATCGTCCAGGGCGAGCTCCGCGTAAACGGGCGGCGCGTGATGATCCGCGGGGTCAACCGGCACGAGCATGATCCCCACACCGTCCGCATCGTCTCCGACGCGACGCTGCGGCGCGACCTCGAGCTGATGAAGGCGGCGAACGTCAACGCCGTGCGCCTGTCGCATTATCCGAACGACGAGCGGATCTATGCGCTGGCGGACGAGATCGGCCTGTACCTGATGGACGAGGCCAATATCGAGAGCCACGGTTATCTCAGCCTGTCGCAGGAGCATGGCAACGCGCCGGAGTATCTGCTCGGCACCAAGCCCGAATGGCGCGCCGCGCATCTCGACCGGGTCAGCCGCATGGTGGAGCGCGACAAGAACCATCCGTCGATCCTTTTCTGGTCGCTGGGCAACGAGACCGGGGTCGGGCCGAATTTCGAAGCCGCGGCGAAGTGGGTCAAGGCACGCGATCCCGGCCGGCTGGTGAGCTTTCTCGGCTGGAGCATGAGCGGCTGGCGCCACCCGGTGAACGCCTATGTCGACATCTTCGCGCCGATGTACGACGATATCGAGAAACTGGTCGATTATGCCGAGCGGCCCGAATTCACCCAGCCGCTGATCCTGTGCGAATATGCCCATGCGATGGGCAACAGCCTGGGCAATTTCCAGGATTATTGGGACGTCATCCGCGCCCATCGCAAGCTGCAGGGCGGCTTTGTGTGGGACTGGGTCGACCAGACGCTGATCCGCAAGGATGCCGAGGGCCGCAGCTACTGGGCGCAGGGGCCCGATTTCGAGAACAAGGGCGGCGACGACAGCCCGGTCGGCGACGGCGTGATCCAGTCCGACCGGACGCCCGATCCCGAATATTTCGAGCTGGCCAAGGTCTATTCCCCGATCGTCTTCGCACAACAGCGGCCGGGCTTCGTCGTGATCAACCGCCACGACCATATCGACCTGTCCCGCTTCACCCTCGACTGGCAGATGCTCGAGGACGGCGTGGAAGTGGCACATGGTGCGATCCCGACGCCGCAGGTCGGGCCCGGCGAGCAGGCCTCGCTCGAACTCAGGCCGCCTTCGGCACGCACGCCGGGCGCCGAGCGCATCCTGGTGCTGCGGGCTCGGGCCAAGGCGGGCGCCATTCCGCTGGTCCCGGCCGGGCAAGTGGTCGGCTGGGAACAGTTCCCGCTATCCGAGCCGCGCGCCCTTCCCGCCCCCGCATCGCCGGTGGCACCGGCCGATGGCGGAGAGGTGCTGCGCCTCGCCTCGGCCAATGCAGTGCTGGAGATAGACAAGGCGACCGGCCTGGTTCGCCGCTACGCGCGTGACGGGAAGCTGCTGCTCAGCGGCGGCGCGCCCGATTTCTGGCGTGCGCCGACCGACAACGACATCGGTATCGGCATCCCCAAGTCGCATGCCGCCTGGCAGCAGTTCAGCACCAGCCGTCGCCTCGACGCGCTCCGCGTCGACGGCAATGCGATCGTCGTCACGCACGATATGGGCGTGGGCTCGGTGAAGTTCGAGACACGCTGGACGATGGACACCGGCGGCACGGTGCGCGTGGACGCCGCCTTCACCCCGCTGCGCGACGACCTGCCCGATCCGCCGCGTATCGGCCTGGCGTTCCGCACCCCGGCGGCGCTCGACCATGTCCGCTGGTACGGCCGGGGGCCGCACGAGACCTATGCCGATCGCAAGACCAGCGGGCTGATCGCGCGCTGGCAGGGCCTGCTCGCCGACCAATATCACGACTATGCCCGGCCACAGGAAAGCGGCACCAAGCAGGACGTCCGCTGGTTCGAGATGAACGACGCGCGCGGTACCGGCCTGCGCCTGACCGGGGATCGGCCGCTCGCGATCAACGCACTGGCCTTCCCCTATGCCGACCTGATGCCCAAGCCGCCGGGCAAGGCGCACAGCTCGGACATCCGTCCGCATGGCTACGGTACGCTGCTGGTCGATGCCGCCCAATCGGGCGTAGGCGGCGACACGGGCTGGAGCCTGGATGGCAGGCCGCACGTCAAATATCGCGTGCCGCTCGCGCCAATCCGCTGGACGTTCACGCTGGGGCCGGCGGGTCGATAGGGAGCTGGCGGCTCCCTATTTCCCCTCGATCCGCAGCATCACCACACCGTGCGACGGCACGTCGAAGCCGAGCGCATCGGCGGAAAGCGTGGCGCCCGTCCAGAGATTGCGCACGGTGCCGATCGTGGAGAACCCCGCATCGGCAGCCGTCGCGGTCATCCGCGCGGCGGCGTCGCCGCGGTTGAACAGCGCCAGCGCCACCGAACCATCGGCGAGCGGCTTGGCCCAGACCTCGAGCGCGCCGTCCTTGCGAACCGCCTTGCCCTGGATGCCGCGCGCATCCTGGTCGACCGCGATCACCTCGCGATTCTCCAGCAGCTTGAGCATGGCCGGCGGAGTCTGGCGCAGGTCGTGGCCCATCAGCAGCGGCGCCGCCGACATCGCCCATAGCGTCATGTGGGTGCGATATTCGTCCTCGGACATGCCGCCATTGCCGATCTCCAGCATGTCGGGATCGTTGAACCCGTTGGGGCCGGCATATTGGGGCTTGCCGTTCTTGTCGAAGCCGATCTGGGCCATCGTCTTGTAGTCGTCGGTGATGTCGCCGGTGGTGCGCCACAGATGGCCGCCGACCAGCCGCCCCCAGCTGCCGACGTCGAACCGGCCATATTCGCACAGCGAGAAGATGATCGGGCGGCCGGTGGCCTCCAGTGCCGCGCCCATCTCGGCATAGCTGCGCTTCACCGTGTCGGCGCTGTCGTAGAAATATTCGCCCGAGCACAGGTCGTACTTCAGATAGTCGAAGCCCCAGTCGGCATAGCTCTGCGCGTCCTGGCGGACATGGCCATAGCTGCCCTCATAGCCGGCACAGGTGCGCGGCCCCTGCGAGCTGTAGATGCCGATCTTCAGCCCCTTGGCGTGCACATAGTCGGTGAGCGCCTTCATGTCGGGAAACTTGGCGTTCGGGCGGATGCGGCCCTCTGCGTCCCGGGTTCCCTGCCAGCCATCGTCGATGTTGATGTAGCGATAGCCGGCGTCGCGCAGCCCGGTCGAGACCATCGCATCGGCCATGGCGCGGATCGTCGCATCGTCGATCTTCTCGCCGAACTTGTTCCAGCTGCTCCAGCCCATCGGCGGGGTCGGGGCGAGCGGAAGCTGCGCCACTTCCTTCCAGGCCGGCAGCGTCTGGGCGCGGAACGCGCGTGCCTCCGCCTCGCGGACCGTGCCGCGGCGGCCACCCTCGGCGATGTCCGAGAACCACATCTTGCCGCCGAGCTGCACGCCCTTCGCCGTGCGGCGCAGCGTCCAAGTCTGCACGGGATGCTCGCGATCGTTGAGATTCTTCACTTCGAAGGTCAGCACGCCCTTGTCGAGCCGGGCATTCTGCATCGTCACCGGCCCGTACCACAAAGTGGTCACGGCACCAGTGATCCGCCTGCCCTCGCTGGCCACCTGGACCATGGTCACGCCGGGCCGGGGATCGGCATGGTCGAAGATCCAGACCCCGTCATAGGGCGTCTTGGCCAGCGCCATGCCGGTGGGGGTCAGCGATGTCGCGAGGGCGAGCGCCCACAGCTTGCGGCTCATGATGCAGTTCCTTGTCGAGGGGCGCTCAGGCGGCCACGTTGCGGCGCACGATGCTGGTACGCCGGCCAAAGGCGAAATAGACGATCAGCCCGATCGCGTTCCACAGAACGCAATAGGTGAGTGTCGAGCTCGGCAGGCTGAACAGCAGGTAGATGCAGCCCAGGATCGCCAGCGTACCGACCAGATAGGGTGCCGGGCAGCGGAACAGCCGCGGCATTTCGGGCGCGGTGCGGCGGAGCACCATCATCGATGCGCCGACCGCGATGAACGCAATCAGCGTGCCGGCATTGGCCAGCTCGGCGATCTTGTCGAGCGGGAACAGCCCCGCGACCACCGCGATGCCGACACCGGTCAGCAGGGTGATGAGCGTCGGCGCGCCGGTGCGCGGCGAGACCGCCGCCAGGCGGCGCGGCAGCAGCCCGTCGCGCGCCATCACGAAGAAGATGCGGCTCTGTCCGTACATCATCACCAGGATGACCGACGGCAGCGCGATCACCGCGGCGAGCGCGATCAGGTGGCCGGCGAGCGGCTGGCCCAGGCTGCGCAGAACCAGCGCGAGCGGCTCGGGCGAGTTGGCGAGCTGCTGGAAGGGCAGCGCGCCAACTGCGGCGATCGCCACCGCCATGTAGATCGCGGTGCAGACCAGCATCGAGCCGACGATGCCGATGGTCAGGTCGCGGCCCGGCTTCTTGGCTTCCTCGGCCGAGGTCGCGACGGCATCGAAGCCGTAAAAGGCGAAGAAAACGATCGCGGCCGCCGCCATCACGCCGCGCTTCTCGCCGCCCAGCTCGGTCGAGCCGAAGCCATAGGGCATGAACGGGTGGAGATTGTCGGCATTGAACGCCGGCAGCGCGAAGGTGACGAAGACGGCGAGCGCGACCAGCTTGATGATCACCAGGATGATGTTGAGCGTGGCACTCTCGCGCGTGCCGGCGATCAGCATGCCCATGACGGTCAACGCCACCGCAACGGCGGGCAGGTTGACGATGCCGCCGCCATGCGGCCCGACGAGCAAGGCCGCCGGCAGATGTATACCCGCCGACTGTATCCAGCCGACCAGATAGCCCGACCAGCCGACCGCGACGGTGGAGCAGGCGAGCGAATATTCGAGGACGAGGCTCCAGCCGACGATCCAGGCGATGGTCTCGCCCAGCGCGGCATAGCTGAAGGTATAGGCGCTGCCGGCGGCCGGGATCATTGTCGCCAGCTCGGCATAGGCGAGCGCTGCGCAGGCGCAGACCGCACCGGCGATGGCGAAGGCGAGGATGACGGCCGGGCCGGCGCGTTCGGCGCCCACGCCGGTCAGCGTGTAGATGCCGGTGCCGACGATCGCGCCAACCCCCAGCGCGATCAGGTGCGGCCAGCTCAGCGTCTTGGCCAGTGCGTGGCCCTCCGCATGCTGCGTGACGGATGCTAGCGACTTGCGTGGGCCAAACATGGCGATTCCCCCTCGTTCTATCGTTATCGTGTCATGCCCCCGAGCCGAACTGCAGCCGCAGATCGTCGAGCGTGCGCTGAAGATGCTCGGTCAACATCGACACGAGCTTGTCGGTATCGCGGGCGATCCAGGCATCGAGCAGCTCGCGATGCTCCGCATGGGCGCGCGTCTCGCGGCCGGCGGGCTGGAGATGCGCGATGACGTAACGCTCGGCCAGGATGGACAGGCGCTCGATCAGCTGCGTGGTCAGCAGCCGCCCGCCCGGACGCACCAGCGCGGTGTGGAAATCGCGGTTGCAGACCGCCACTTCGGCGAGATTGCTCGCGGCGGCGCCGTCGAGCCGCTGAAAGGCCTCGAACACCATTTCATGGTCCGCCTCGGTCGCCCGCTCGGCGGCAAAGGCGGCGGCGCGCGGCTCGATGCTGATCCGCAGCGCGTAGATTTCCTCCACCCGGTCGGCGGACATCGGCTGGACGAAATAGCCGCGATTGGCGTGGCTGGTCAGCAGGCCTTCGTGCTCGAGACGCGCCAGCGCCTCGCGCAACGGGATCTTGCTGACCCCCAGTTCGGTGGCGAGCGCGTCCTGGCGGATCGGCGCATTGTCGACCATGCGGCCGGTGACGATCTGCTCGCGCACGATCTCGAACACCCGTTCCGCCAGCGTGCGCACGACGATGCCACTCGTTCCCCGCCCCTGGCGCGCGCCTGCTTCGCCGGGAAACGAATTCATCCGCGTCACTTTACCTGGAAACCTTCCCAGAACGGATCCGCGCGATCGATCCAGATCGTGTTGAAGCCGGTGGCGATCGCGGAACCCTCGATCGAGGGGATGATCGCTTTCTGCTCGCCGAGCACCGTTTCCGCCTCGACCCGGCCGATGAAGCGGCTGCCGATATAGCTTTCGTGGACGAAGCGGTCGCCGACCTTGAGCACGCCCTTGTCGAACAGATGGGCCAGGCGCGCCGAGGTGCCGGTGCCACACGGGCTGCGATCGATCGCCTTGTCGCCATAGAAGACCGCGTTGCGGCCATCGGCGCCCTCCCCCTTCGGCTTGTCCGCCCAGAGGATGTGGCTGACGCCGCGAATGGTCGAATCGAGCGGATGGACCGGCTCGAACTTGGCGCGCACCGCTTCGCGGATACGCCCGCTCAGATCGATGATCCGCGACGCACCGAGATCGTCCAGGCCGGTGTAGCGGCCCTGCGGCTCGATGATCGCGTAATAGTTGCCACCATAGGAGACGTCGATCGACAGCGGGCCAATGCCCTCGACATCGACTTCGATCCCCTTGGCCGCGACATAGGCCGGAACGTTGACGATCCGGACCGCGGTGACCTTGTCGCCTTCCTGCGTATAGGCGATTTCGATCACGCCGGCGGGCACTTCGACCTTGAGCTTGCCGGGCGTGGCAGGCTGGATCAGGCCATGTTCGAGCCCGAAAGTGATCATGCCGATCGTGCCGTGCCCGCACATCGGCAGGCAGCCCGAGGTCTCGATGAACAGGATGCCGATGTCGCACTCCGCCTGGGTGGGCGGATAGAGGAATCCGCCGGACATCATGTCGTGCCCGCGGGGCTCGAAGCACAGTCCGGTGCGGATCCAGTCGAAACGGGCCAGGAAATCCTGGCGCCGTTCCGACATTGATCCTCCCTTTAGCAGCGGGGCGCCGCCGGCGACCAGGCGAACCGGGTTACCTGCGGTGTGCCCGTCGATGCAGAAGAAGGTGTGGCGCATCCCGGGCTCAGGCCGCCTTCGCGACGCCGAGCGTCGGGCGGGTGGCGGCGGCCTTCTCGACCATCGCGATCACTTCCGCACGGCGTGCGCCTTCGAGCGGGTAGCGCGGCGGCAGCACGCGCTCCGAACCGCGGCCCATCACCTGTTCGGCCAGCTTGATCGACTGGACCAGGTCATGCTCGGCATCGAGGTGAAGGAGCGGCATGAACCAGCGATAGATTTCAAGCGCCTTGGCATAATCGCCACGCTCGAACGCCGCGACCAGCTCGACCGACTCCTTCGGGAAGGCGTTGGTGAGGCCCGAAACCCAGCCCTGCGCGCCGAGGAACAGCCCTTCCAGCGCCACGTCGTCCAGGCCGGCGAACAGCACGTAGCGATCACCGAAGGCGTTGCGGAAATCGGTGAAGCGGCGCGTGTCCGGAGCCGATTCCTTGACCGCGACGATGTTCTCGACGCCGCGGAGCGCTTCAAGCACTTCCTGGTCGATCACCGTGCGATAGGCCGGCGGGTTGTTGTAGAGCATGATCGGCAGCGCCGTCTTCTCGGCAACGCCCTTGAAGTGGGCGACCAGCTCGGCGGCCTTGGGCACATAGACCATCGGCGGCAGCAGCATCAGGCCGTCGGCACCGGCCTTCTCGGCCGCCTGCGCATAGCGCGCGGCGCGGCGGGTGTCGTATTCCGAAACGCCGGTGATCACCGGAACGCGGCCATCCACCACCTCGACGATTGCCGAGAGCACGCTGACCTTTTCTTCATATTCGAGCGAATTATTCTCGCCCACCGTACCGAGCGCGATTACTCCGGTAACGCCGTCGCGGACCAGATCGTCCACAACCCGCTGCGTGTCGGCGAGATCAATCGAGAGATCCTCGCGCAGCTGCGTCGTCACCGCAGGAAAAACACCCTTCCATCCGATCGTCATCACTTACCCCAATCCTTGAAGTCGGATAACGTATACGATACTGGTTTGTGCGTTGCAAGAGGTTGAGCGTGAAGAGCATTACTATCATCGGGGGCGGAATCATCGGCCTCTCCTGTGCTTCGGCACTGTTGCGCGCAGGACATCGGGTGGTGGTGCTCGAGGCTTCGCACGCCCGCAATGCGGCATCCTGGGGCAATGCCGGCCATATCGCGACCGAGCAGGTGGCGCCGCTCGCCTCGATCGCGTCCCTGAAATCCGCCTGGCGCCGGCGCTTCGCCGCGGGCGGTGCGCTCGACATGCCGCTCACGGCGATCGGCGAGTGGCTGCCCTTCGCGCTGCGATTCATGCTGTCCGCCCGGCCCAGCCGGTTCGAGGCGGGAAGCGCGGCGCTGCGCGCTCTGCTCGCCGAGGCGATGCCGGCATGGCAGCGCGCGCCCTGGGCCACTCCGGACCTGGTGAAAGCGGACGGACATCTCGTCGCCTGGGAAACGGACGCGTCCGCCGCATCCGGCAAGCGATCCTGGACTTGCGGCGATACCGGAACGGCGAGCGTCCACGATGCCGGATCGCAGGACCTGGCCGCGCTGCGTGCGCTGAGCCGCGCGCCCATAGCGGGTGCAGTGCAGTTCGAAGGCACCGGACAGATCACCGATCTCGACCGGCTCGCGCATGCGCTCGAGGAAGAGATATTGGCGCTGGGCGGCGTGATCGTCCACGAACCGGGCGCGATCACGGTCCGCGACGGCAAGGCGCAAGTCCCCGGGCATGACGGCGACCTGGTGCTCGTCGCCGCCGGCGCGCGCAGCCGGGCGCTGGTCGAGCCTGCCGGCCACCGTGCCCCAATCATCGCCGAGCGCGGCTATCACATCCGCGCGCAGGTGCGGGACTGGCCGATCCCCGTGCCGGTGGTGTTCGAGGATCGCTCGATGATCGTCACGCCCTATGGCGACACCGTGCAGGCGGCGAGCTTCGTCGAGCTGGGCGAGATCGATGCGCCGGCCGACCCGCGTAAATGGGAGCGACTCGAGGCGCATGTCGCCGAACTGGGCCTGCCGATGCAGGGCCCGTACACGCGCTGGATGGGTGCCCGCCCCACTCTGCCCGACTATCTCCCGGCAATCGGGCGGTCGCGCCGGGCATCCAATCTGCTCTATGCCTTCGGCCACCAGCATCTGGGGCTGACCCTGGCGCCGGTCACCGCCGAGCTGGTGACGGCCCTGGCCGGCGAGACCGCACCCCATATCGACATCACGCCGTTCGACCTCGAACGATTTGGCGGCAAAGGAGGACGCAAATGACCATCGGTGGATCGACGATCGAAGCGGAGCTCGCCGCGCTCGCGGCCTGGGCCACGCCGGCACCCCGCATCGCCGTCGAGGAACGCCTTGGCCGCATCGAGCGTGCACGCGAGCGGCTCGACGCGATCGGCGCCGATGCCGTGCTGGTGAACGCCGGCCCGAGCCTGCGCTATTTCACCGGCGTCGCCTGGTCGCCGACCGAGCGGCTGGTGGCCCTGCTGCTGCCCCGCAACGGCCGGCCGCTGGTCATCTGCCCGGCATTCGAGCGCGGCTCGCTGGAAGCCGAGCTGGTCGTCGATGCCGATCTGCTGCTCTGGCAGGAGGACGAGAATCCGATCGACCTGGTCGTGGACGCCCTGCCGCGCGATTCGGTGCTGGCGATCGATCCGCTGCTGCCCTTCCTGTGGTCCGAGCAGCTGCGCGCCGCCTTCCGCCCCGTCTCCGGCGCGCCGGTGATCGACGCGCTGCGCATGATCAAGTCGCCCACCGAGCTCGCGCTGATGCAGCAGGCCAAGTCGATGACGCTGGAGGTGCACCGCCGCGCCGCGCGCATCCTGGCGCCGGGCATGCACGCCAGCACGGTCAAGGACTTCATCAACAAGGCGCACCGTGCGCTCGGCGCCGCCGGTTCGACCTTCTGCGCGGTCCAGTTCGGCACCGCGACTGCCTATCCGCACGGCCTGCCCTTCGATCAGGCGCTGGAGGAGGACCAGCTCGTGCTGATCGACACCGGCTGCACGATCGATGGCTATCACTCGGACATCACCCGCACCTACGCCTTCGGCCGCGTCGATGACGAAGTCCGCGCGACCTGGGAGCTGGAGAAGGAAGCCCAGGCCGCCGCGTTCGACGCGTGCCGGCCCGGCGAACCGTGCGAGAGCGTGGACTATGCCGCCCGCGCGGTGCTCGAACGCGGCGGCCTCGGCCCGGACTATCGCCTGCCCGGCCTGCCGCACCGCACCGGCCACGGCATCGGCCTGGCGATCCACGAGCCCGCCTATCTGGTGCGCGGCGACCGCACGCCGCTGGCCCCGGGTATGTGCTTCTCGAACGAACCGATGATCGTCGTGCCCGATCGCTACGGCATCCGCCTGGAGGATCACATGTACGTCACCGACACCGGTGCCGCCTGGTTTACCGAGCCCCAGGTCGCGATCGACCGGCCCTTCGCCTGATCGAACAACGCATGCCGCCGGCGACCGGGCCGGCGGCGCGCCTTCTGGTTACTTGCCGCAGGCCGCCGGAACGCTGGCCGGCGCGGAGACGGGCTTCCGGGCAGCCGGCGCCAGCGCTTCCCATTCCTGCACGCCGACCCCGGCAAAGGTCCCGTTCGCACTGGACGCATCGAACACCGCGCGCAGGCAGCGCGTGGTCACCGGCGCGAAGCGCACGTCCTGGAACGCGCCCGGCGTCGTGCCATAGCCGCTCGCGCCCGGCACCGGCTTCCAGCCATTGCTCCAATATTCGAGGTGCCAGGCCGCAGGCGGGGCGACGCCGACGCCCGATCCCGCCGGCTGGTCGGCGAAGAAATAGATGCGCGAACCGTTGAGCGTCACCGGCTCGGCCCAGCGATACTCGATCCACGGCTGTTTGGGGTTGTTGCCGTTCCAGGTGCCCCACATCTCGGGCGGCAGCGGGTTGGCGCGCACCTTGCCGTCGTTGATCGCAGCGATCCAATATTGCAGCGGCACCTGGTTCGAAGACGACGCCCAGGCCGACCCCGCCACATTGCGGGTCGCCGGCGGTGCCGGTTGCGGCGCGCGGGTCGGCACCACCGGCCGGATCGCCGCGGGCGAAACGCTGTCGTCCCATTCGACCCGGTCGATCGCGACGCTGCGGCGGAAATGCCCGCCGCCCACCGCGTCGGCGGTGTGGTAGGCCATGAACCACTTGCCCTTGAACTCGACGATTCCGGCATGCGAGGTGGTCGAGGAGACCGGGCGCAGCGCGACGCCGCGATAGGTCCACGGCCCCAGCGGCGAGGTCGCCGTGCCCCAGGCCTGGCAGGCATGATAGACGGCTGGGGTGCAGGCGCTGTCGGGCCCGGCCTTGTTGCCGGCGTAGAGCATGTAATAGATGCCCTTGCGCTTGAAGATCCACGGCGCCTCGAAGAAGCCGGTCAGCCCCTGGATCCGCGTCTCGCCCCCCTTGGGCGTGATCATGTCGCGCTCCAGCTCCATGCCCCGCATCTGCCCGAACGTGCCCCAATAGAGGTAGACCCGCCCGTCATCGTCGACCAGCACGGTGGGATCGATGTTCTGGATGTCGTTCGGCACCGGGATCTTCTGCGAGACGATCGGCCCCGCCGGATGCGCGTCCTTCCACGGCCCGTTCACGCTGTCCGCCACCGCGACGCCGATCGCGAACCGGTCCTTCGCGTCGCTGTCGCGCTCGAGCACCGGGGCGTAGAAATAGAAGCGGCCGTCCGGCCCCTTCACGATCTGCCCGGCATAGGCCCGCGCCGGCTCGGCCCAAGCGAACACATTCTCGGGCCGGATGAAGCCCGGCTTGTGCTGCCAGACGTGCGAGGCGGGGTCGCGCGTCGACAGCAGCTGCCATTCGGGCATGATGAAGTCGTTGACCTCGGGATCGGCCACGTCCCGCCCGGTGAGGATGTAGAGCGTGTCGCCATCGACCAAAGGCGCCGGATCGGTGGTGTAGTAGCGCCCGTCGGCCAGAATCGGATTGCCCTTCGAGGTCACCGTCTCCGGCGCCTCCACGCCTTGCGCGCAGGCAGCACCGGGCAGCGCCAGCAGCGCGGCGAAAGCCATCATTCGCATCAGGTCATTCCTCGTCGGGATAGGGGCCCTTGCCGCCGTCGGCGATGAGCTTGTCGATGCGCCGGTCGATCTCGGGAACCGGCACCGATCCGAGCGCGAGCACGGCGTCGTGGAAGGCACGCAGGTTGAACTTCCCGCCCAGCGCCTTCTCGGCACGCGCGCGGGCGTTCAGGATCGCCAGCTCGCCGGTGTAGTAGCTCAGCGCCTGGCCGGGCCAGGCGATGTAGCGATCGACTTCGGTCTCGATCTCGTGATCGGCCAGCGCGGTATTGTCGTGGAGATACTGCTGGGCCTGCTCGCGGGTCCAGCCCTGCGAATGGATACCGGTGTCGACCACCAGGCGGGCCGCGCGCCACATCTGGTAGCTGAGCATGCCGAACAGCTCATAGGGCGTCTCGTACATCCCCATTTCCTCGCCCAGCGCCTCCGAATAGAGCGCCCAGCCCTCGCCATAGACCGAGAGATAGGTGTCGCGGCGGAAGGCCGGCAGGTCCTTGTTCTCGGCGGCGAGCGGCATCTGGAAGGCGTGGCCCGGCGCGCTTTCGTGCAGCGTCAGGGCAGGCAGCGAATAGAGCGCCCGCGCCGGCAGGTTGTAGGTGTTGATCAGATAGACGCCCGGCCCGCCTCGCCCGCTGGTGTAGAAGGGCGCGATGTCGTCCGGCACGGGGATGATCGCGAAGCGGCTGCGCGGCAGCCGGCCGAAATATTTGGACGCCTTGCCGTCGAACTTCTTGGCGATCCACGCGCCGCGATCCAGCAGGTCCTGCGGCGTCTTGGCGTAGAATTGCGGATCGGTGCGCAGGAACTTGAGGAAGGCGGGGAAATCGCCCTTGAACCCGACCTGCTGCATCACGTCGTGCATGCGGGCGCGGATCTTGGCGACCTCGGCCAGGCCGATCGCATGGACCTGCTCCGGCGTCTGGTCGAGCGTCGTATATTCGGCGACCTTCGAGCGGTAATAGGCGTGCCCGTCGGGCAGGTCATAGGCGGCGAGCACGGTGCGCGCGCCGGGGATATATTCCTCGCGCAGGAAGCGCAGCAGCTTGGCATGCGCCGGCACCACGGCATCGCGGATCGCCGCTTCGCCCTCGGCGCGCAGCTTCGCCTGAACGTCCGCCGGCATGCCCGCCGGGAATTTGGCAAAGGGTGCGAAGAAGGGCGAATCGGCGGGGGTCTTCGCGTCGACGACCTTGGCGACCCCGGCGTCGCGCCCCTTCAGCGTGATCTGGGGCGGTGTGAACCCGCGCTTCAATCCCGCCCGCATGTTCTCGATCTGCTGGTCGAAATAGCGCGGCATGTCGCGCAGCGTCGCCAGGTAGCGGCGATAATCCGCCTCCCGCACGAAGTCGCCGCGCCCGGCCTCGGCCAGGTCGCCCCAGAAGCTGCTGTCGGCATTGAGCGGCTTTTCATAGTCGCGGAACTTCTGCTCGTTGAGCAGCGCCTCGATCTGGCCCTTGTAGACGGCGTAATTGACCTGCTCGGCCGGCGAGAGGGTGGCGGGCTTGATCTTGTTCAGCGCGGCCAGCGTCGCGGTCCAGCGCGCCAGCCGTGCGGCCTGGGCCGCCGGGCCGACATCGGGCAGGCCCGACCGCTCGTTCTTCGGGCTGTCCTCGCTCGGCCCCTGCTGGCGCTGCCGCCAGGCATATTCCTCGGTGTAGAGCTTGCGGAACTGGGCATCGGCGGCGCCCTTGGGGATGCCTGCATCCGCCGCCGTCGTCGCCATCACCGCCACACCCGCCAGCATCCAAGCCGCGCTACGCCATCCCGCCACGATCACTCTCCGATTGCCATGATGTCCGCATATAGTCCCGCGGGGATGGTGACACCCTCGCTCAGGCTGCGCGCCCGCGCGGCATAGCGCCGCTGCGAGGGCAGCCGGGCACCCTGCCCCTCGATCGCCGCGAACATCGCTTCCGCGCGCTCGAGATGCGTCTGCACCGCCTCGCCGAGAAAGCCCGCCGGGTCGATCGCCAGGATCAGCTCACCGCCGATCGGCGATCCGCCGCGGCCCTGGTCGGCCGCGATCGATTCGGCGCTGGTCATGTCCGCGATCAGCGGCCCGGCGAGCAGCTCGACCATCGCCGCCAGTGCCGAGCCCTTGTGCCCGCCAAAGGTGCGCATCGCACCGTTCAGCACCGCCTCGGCATCGGTGGTCCCGCGTCCCTCGGCGTCATAACCCCAGTCCTCGGGGACCGCCCGGCCCTCGCGGCGGTGCAGTTCGATCTCGCCGCGCGCGACGGCGCTGGTGGCGAAGTCGAACACGAACGGATCGCGCCCCGGGCGGGGCCAACCGAACGCGATCGGGTTGGTCCCGAACACCGGCTTGGTTCCGCCCGCCGGCGCCACCCAGGCATGGCTGGGGGTGAAGGCCAGCGCGACCAGTCCCTGCTCCGCCAGCATCTCCACCTCGGGCCATAGCGCCGCGAAGTGCACGACATGGTTCAGCGCCAGCGCCGCAATGCCATTGGCCCGCGCCTTCTCGACCAGCAGCGGCATGCCGCGTTCGAAGGCGAGCTGGGCAAAGCCGCCGCCGCCGTCCACGCGCACCAGCCCGGCCTTGGGCTCGCTCACCTGGGGCACCGCATCGGGCACCACCACACCGGCGCGGATGCTGCGATCGGCGACGAGCAGCCGGTAGATGCCGTGGCTGGCACAGCCGTCGCGCTCGCCCGAGACCATGGTCTCGGCGACCGCATCGGCATGATCGCCGGCCAGCCCCGCCGCACGCAGCTTGGCGCGGGCAAGTTCCCGCAAGCTGTCGAGCGTCATCGCGACGCCGGCCGGCGCCTCGCTCAATTCGTCGCCGCCGGCTTGGCGGTGAACAGCCGCACCCCGAAGATCGGGCCCGCGGTGCTGCGATCCTTGGGCACGATCCGCACGCGCACCTTCTGCTTGCCGCGGGTCAGCGCCTCGGGAACCGCATATTCGACGTCGAAGAACTTGCCCGGCGCGTCATGGTCGAGCTTCTGCGTCGCCACCTTGGCGTTGTCGATAAGGATGTCGAAGGTCCGCCCGCGCTCGTCGCCCCAATAGCTGGCCTGCAGCATCAGCGGACCCGGCTTCACCGCCATGTCGAACTCGAGGAACCCGCCCGAGCGCACGTCACGGCCCTGGCGGCCGCGATAGGTGACCGGCCAGGACATTTCGGAGGTCAGGCTGTGGTCGCGCTCCGGCTGCATCTCGCCCAGGTGCATGACGTCGACCGAGCGTGCCGCGATGTCGCGCAGGCGGGCCTGTTCGGCATTGTAGGCGGCCTCCTCGACCTTCCAAGCCGCCTCGCTGAAGCGCTTGAAATAGACGGCGCTGCGCCGGTTGTACTGGCGATAGAAGGGCACGAAATCGAGGTTCGACGGCCGCACCACGCCCTTGGTGGCATAGCGTCCCGCGGCGGCATCGGTGGGCACGAAGCCGGCGATCAGGTCGGCGCCGACCAGCGCCGGATCGGCCTGCTCCCACTTGGTCTCGCGCGCGCCCAGGTCGGCGGCGAGCACCATCGGGCCGCGCAGCACAGCGATCGTGCTGTCGTCGCCCGGCGTCGCTTCGATCCGCAGGTCGAGCGGCAGGGTGATCTGCACCGTGTCGCCCGCCTGCCAGCGGCGATCGACGATCGCATAGCCGCGCGCGAACACCGGGGTGACCGGCTTGCCGTTCACCAGGACTTCCGCCTTGCCGTTCGCCCAGCCCGGCACGCGCAGCGACAGCGGGAACTTGCCGGCCTTGATCTTGGCGAAGCTCAGCGTCGAAGTCGGCGTGAAGGGATAGCCGGTTTCGAGCTTCAGCGATCCGCCGCGCTTCGCCAGGCGCGCCTCGGCAGGGATGTAGAGATTGACGATCAGGCCGCCGGCATCGTCTTCCCAGAAGATCGACTCGCCGTGCTTGGCATGGCTCTCCATGCCCGAGCCGACACAGCACCAGAAGGCGTCGTCGTCCGTGCTCGAGAAGCCGCGCTCGGCGCCGCTCATCAGCGGGGTCATATAAGTGAAGCCGCCGGTCGCCGGGTCCTGCGCCGACATCACGTGATTGAGATGCGCGCGCTCATAATAGTCGAACAGCGCGCCGTCCTGGTCCCAGGCATAGAGGTGCCGGGTGAGCTTGAGCATGTTGTAGGTGTTGCAATGCTCGCAGGTCACTTCGGTGATGTGCTCCGACGTGGTGTCCGGCTCGAAGAAATATTCGCGGTCGGCGTTGCCGCCGATGACGTAGCTGTGGTGATGCACCACGCGATCCCAGAAGAAGGTCGCCGCGGTGCGCCGCTTCTCGTTGCCGGTGATGTCGTAGAGCCGCGCCAGGCCGATCAGCTTGGGCACCTGGGTATTGGCGTGGAAATTGGCGAGCTTGTCCTCGCGGTTCGACAGCGGGTCGAGCACGCGGTTGTCGTAGAGCAGCTCGGCCATCTTGAGCCAGCGCGGGTTGCCGGTGCGCTGATGCATCTCGGCATAGCTCTCGTTGAGCCCGCCATATTCGCAGCCCAGCACTTCCTGCACCTGGGCCGGGGTCAGCGCGAGGAAGACGCGCTCGAAATAGCCGCCCAGCCCCTCGACGACGACGAGCGCCTTCTTGTTGCCCCAGGCGCCATGAACGTCGAGCAGGCCCGCAAAAAGCTTGTGTACCGTATAAAGTGGCGACCACGAGCCGTTGAGATCGAATCCCCCCGACTTGATCTCCCCCTTGGTCAGCTCGGCGAAGATTTCCTCACCATCGACGACGGTGCCGTCCTTCCGCTTGCGGCCGAGCGCGCCGACATAGCCGGTGCCGCGCTTCGCCTGCGCCTCGGCGAGCTCGTCGACGATATAGTCGGCGCGGCGGCGCATCTCGGCGTCGCCGGTCTGCTGCCACATCAGCACCAGCGCGGTGAGGTAATGACCCAGCGTATGGCCGGCGATCGTGTCGCTTTCCCACCCGCCATAGATCGCCGCCTTCGGCTCGAGGCCGGCATATTTGCGGAAATTGTGGAGGAACCGGTCCGGGCTCAGCCGGAGCAGATATTTGTGGTTGACCTCGACCGCGGTGGCGAAGTCCGACGGAAGCAGGCGAACATCACCCAGCGGCAGCGGCTGCACCTTGGCAGGCGCGCGCACCGCGGCGGCAACCGCGCGGGCGGCGGATCCGGCCCCGAAGCTCAGCGCCGCGGCGCCGATCATGAGTTCCCGTCGCGAGGTAGAAATCGACCGCATCACGCTCTCCAATGGATATGGTATACGATTACGCCTGGTAATCGGGGGCGTCAATCCTCGCGGCAGGCTGTCCGGGTCTGCCGCGAGGAAAGCGCCTCAGGCCCGGGTCATCGCGCCGTCGATACGGCGCGCGACCTTGTAGGGATTGTCCTGCCGCAGGGCGTCCGGCAGCAGCCGATCCGGCAGGTTCTGGTAGCAGACGGGTCGCAGGAACCGATCGATCGCCAGCGCGCCGACCGAGGTGGTCCGGCTGTCGCTGGTCGCCGGGAACGGCCCGCCATGCACCATCGCGTGGCTCACCTCGACTCCGGTCGGCCAGCCATTGGCGAGGATGCGTCCGGCCTTGCCGGCGAGCAGCGGGATCAGCGGCGCGACCAGCGCCTCGTCCGCCTCGTCGAACAGCAGGGTGGCGGTCAGCTGGCCCTCCAGCCCCGCGATCACCGTGGCGATCTCCGCAGCGTCCCTGACGCGTACGATGATCGACGAAGAACCGAACACTTCGTGCGACAGCGCCTTATCTGCCTCGAACGCATCGGCATCGGCGACAAACAGTGCACCCTGCGCCTGGTTGACGCCCTCGCCCACCAGGCCGCGCGCGATCATCTTCACCGCCGTGTGCGAGGCGAGCGCATCGACGCCCTTGCGGAAATTGGCGTGGATCGCCGGGCTCAGCATCTGCTGGGCAGGGCTGGCGCCCAGCGCCGTCGCCGCAGACGCGATGAACGCGTCGAGATCGCTGCCCTCGAAGGCGATGACCAGGCCGGGATTGGTGCAGAACTGCCCCGCACCCATCGTCAGCGACTGGACGAAGGCCGCGCCCAGCGCCTCGCCGCGCGAACGGGCGGCTTCGGGGAACAGGATCACCGGGTTGATGCTGGACATCTCGGCATAGACCGGGATCGGCTCCTCACGCCCTGCCGCGATGCGCACAAGCGCGAGACCGCCGCCGCGCGAGCCGGTGAAGCCCACCGCCTTGATCCGCGGGTCCGCCACCAGCGCGCCGCCGAGTTCGTTGGTCGTGCCCGGCAGATAGGAGAAGACGCCGGGGTGCAGCCCGCAGGCCTTCACGGCCTGCTGGATTGCCCGCGCCACCAGCTCGCCGGTGCCCGGATGGGCCGGATGCCCCTTGACCACGACAGGGCACCCCGCCGCGAAGGCCGAGGCCGTGTCGCCGCCCGCCACCGAGAAGGCGAGCGGGAAGTTCGAGGCCCCGAATACCGCTACCGGCCCCAGCGCGACATTACGGCGGCGCAGATCCGGCCGCGGGATCGCGCGCTCGGGAAGCGCGGTGTCGATGGTCACGTCGAGCCAGGCGCCTTCGCGCACCACGCTCGCGAACAGCTTGAGCTGGCCGATCGTGCGCCCACGCTCGCCTTCCAGGCGCGGACGCGGCAGGCCGGTCTCCGCCATCGCGCGCTCGATCAGGGCGTCGCCGATCGCGGCGATACCGTCGGCAACCGCGTCGAGGAACTGGGCGCGGGCTTCGGGCGCCAGTTCGCTGAAACTGTCAAAGGCCTGAACCGCGAGCGCGCATGCCGCATCGACATCGGCCGGGCCGGCCTCGGCAAAGGCGGGGGCGATCGTCTCGCCGGTCGCCGGATTCACCGCATCGAAGGTGCCGCCACCTGCCGGATGCGCATCCGCCCCGATCAGAATGGCTCCGGTAATCTCGACCACAATACTCTCCTTAGCCCGACCGTATACGATTCTCATCTTTGCAATAGGACCCTGGCACCGTCAACCCGCTCGTCGGAAGCCGGGCGTGCAACCGGAAGAATACAGCACTGGCCAGGGCGGACGATCAGCCCCCTTCGCCACCCCGCAGCGAAACCTCGGTATCGGCCAGGGCGAGCCGAACCAGCTCGGTCATCGCGCCGCGCGATCCCGCGACGTCGCGCGCAGCGATCGCGTCCAGCAAGGCGCGGTGGTCCGGGATGGGATCACGCGGCAACTCGCGATCACGCTGCTTGTAGATCGTCGTCCAGGCGATCGCCGCCATGATCGAGCTCGCCAATGCGATCATCGCATCATTCTGCGTCGCCTCGAGCATGATCATGTGAAAACGCTGGTCTGCGAAGCGCCCCTTCTCGGTCGCGAGCCCGTGCAGCGCCATCTCGGCGAGCGCGGCGCGCATCTCGGCCACCTGCGCATCCGATCGCCGCTCCGCCGCGAACGATGCCGCGGTAGGCTCCACCACCATGCGCAGCTCGAAGAGATCGCGGACGAATTTGAGGCTCGGCTCGGATTCGAACTGCCAGGCGAGGAGGTCGGGATCGAGCAGACTCCATTGCCTTCGCGGCGCAACGCGCGTGCCTGCCTTGGGCCAGCTTTCCACCAGGCCCTTGGCCGCGAGCATGCGCAGCGCCTCGCGCAGGGCCGAGCGCGATATGCCGATCTGGTCGGCATATTGGATCTCGCTGGGGAAGACATGCCCCTCCGGCAGCACGCCCGAGAGAATCTGGACCGCAAGCTGCTGGGCGAGCGATCCCTTGAACCGCTGCGCGCTCTTGCTCTGTATCAGCGCGCCGGTCCGGATGTGCGAGTGGGATGGTGGCGAAGCCACGTCTTTGCTCTCCTTGGTCGGGAAACCTATCCCAACCCGGCATGATTGCAAGCGTCGTACATTATACGGTATAATTTTTGTTGAGACGCTCGACCATGCTGGTTATGCATCGGGTCCGGGAGGCGACATGCATAACAGACAATTTGCTGCACGATTGCTCGCGGGGACGCTGCTGGCCGTCACGGTCACGGCGAACACGGACCCTGTACCGAATCCGACTCCGAGCCCTGCGCCGGCCATCACCGAACGCTATGCGCGCGCGGATCGCTATCTGCGGCCGCAGATCGACAAGCTGATCGTGAACGCGAACCTGGACGCAGGCTTCACCCAGGACGGGTCGGGCATCCTTTACCGGCTCGGCAACCAGGGCAAGCGCGACATCGTCTACCGCAACCTCGCCACCGGCGAAGTGCGCAGCGTCGTCAACGAAGCGAAGCTCGCCCAGCTGCTCGCCGCGGCCACCGGCAAGGAAGTCGATTCCGCCGCACTGTGGCTGCAGGGGCTCGACTATAACACCAAGGACTCCACGCTGAGCTTCGGCCTTGCCGACAAGCGCTGGGCCCTCACCGCCACCCAGACGCTGCTCGAAGCCGCGAAGGGCGACCCCGAGGGCGAAGGCGCCGTGTCGCCCGACGGACGGTTCGAAGTCATCGCCCGCGACTTCAACCTGTTCGCGCGCGACCGCAAATCGGGCCGCGAGACGGCACTGACCACGGACGGCACCCGCGAGCAGCCCTATGGCCGCAGCATCCCGCAGCTCGCCGACATATTGAAGGCCGGCACCGAGGAGCCGGACATGCCGGTATCGGTGAGCTGGTCCCCCGACAGCCGCCAGATCCTCACCTGGCGCCTCGACACGCGCGGGGTCGAGAAGCTCTCGATCACCCAGGAGAACCCGCCGGGCAGCTTCTATCCGCGCAGCTTCAAATATGTGTACCCGCTCGCCGGTGCGGCCAAGCTGCCCCAGGCGACCCGGCTCGCGATCGACGTCGAGGCGGCCCTGCGCGACGGCAAGGCCAGGGCCGTGCCACTCGACATCCCGTCGGAATCGATCCTCTACCCCTCCCCGCCCGACCTGGGCTGGTCAGGCAACAAGGCCCGCGTGCAGTGGACCGAGCGCGGCTATGGCCAACTCGTCGTCTATGAGGCGGATCCGAAGACCGGCAAGGCGGTGGTCACCGCGCGCGAGGCGGTGAAGCCGCTCGTCACCGTGACGTCGAGCTTCCTGCGTTCGGCCCCCGAACTGGGCGGCGAGCTCAGCGTGTCCGAGCGTAGCGGCTGGGCGCAGCTCTACCTCGTCCGCCCGCAGGATCCGGATGGCGGCATCCCGATCACCCGCGGCGAATGGGAAGTGCTGGGCGTCGACCATATCGACGCCGCGCAGAAGACCATGCTCATCACCGGTGTCGGCCGCGAGCATGACCGCAATCCCTATTATCAGTCGCTGTACCGCATTGCGATGGACGGGACGCCGGCGAAGCTGCTCACCCCGGAACCGCTGGACCACCAGGTCGAAGTCTCGCCCGACGGCAAATGGTTCCTAGACGCGATGTCGAGCCCGACCGTGCCGACCCGCACCGTGCTGCGCGACGCGACCGACGGCCGGATCGTCGCCGAGCTCGCCCGCGCCGATGCCAGCGCGCTGTTCGCGACCGGCTATACCGCACCGGAGCCCTTCCAGGGCATCGCCGCCGACGGCAAGACCCCGCTCTACGGCATGATCTGGCGCCCGGCGAACTTCGATCCGAAGCGCAGCTATCCGATCATCGACGCGGTCTATACCGGCCCGACGACGACCAATGTGCCGACCGACTGGCGCGGCACCCTCACCGCAGGTGCCGGCAGCGTCGCCCAGATCGGAGCGATCGTGGTCAGCATCGACGGCACCGGTACGTCGCGCCGCGGCCAGGCCTTCCGCCTGCCCGCCTATCAGAATCTCGGCGAGGTTGGCCTGGACGACCACATCGCGATGATCCGCCAGATCGCGGCCAAATACCCGTATGTCGATGCCACCCGGGTGGGCGTCTATGGCGGATCGGCAGGCGGCTATGACGCCGCGCGCTTCGTGCTGCGCCGCCCGAACTTCTTCAAGGTCGCCGTCGCCTCGTCGGGCAATCACGACCTGCGGCTCGACAAGGCCTGGTGGCCCGAAGTCTCGATGGGCAATCCCGATCCGACGGTGTGGGAGCGCAACTCCAACATGTCGGTGGCGAAGAACCTCACCGGCAAGCTGCTGCTCATCCACGGCGACATCGACGACAACGTCCCCGTCACCGAGAGCCTGCGCCTGGCCAATGCGCTGATCACCGAAGGGCGCGACGTCGACCTGGTGATCCTGCCCAACACCACCCACCGCGTCGCCCAGCCCTTCTTCTGGCGCAAGCTTCGCGACTATTTCACCCGCAACCTGCTGGACGAGAAGCCGCCGGTGCTGCCACTGCCTGAACCGGCGCCGGCCCCCGCCCCTGCCACGCCGGCGATCGGCGCAGCCACGAAATGAGACCCGCCATGTCGAAGATCCGCACCCTCGCGCCCGCCGCGCTCCTGCTTGCCGGCCTGTCCTCCACCGCGCTGATCGCGCAGGAGCAGCCCAAGCCGGTCTATGCGCCGATCCAGAAGACCGCCCACAAGGTCGGCAGCTTCGAGGTCGAGTTGCGCGCCGACACCCAGACGCTGGCGCGCCTCTCGCCCGCCGCCGAGCCGGCCTTCAGCTTCGTGCCCACCGCACGGGAGCCGGAACGCGCCGGTGACGGCTACAACCATATCGGCGACCTCAACCTGCGCGTTCGCGCGCCGGGCGGCGAGTGGCGCGACTTCGCCTCGGCCCATGCCCGCAAGCCGATCCGCCTGCTGCCGGCATCGGGCAAGGTGATCGCCGCGGCCGACATCACCGCGAGCATGGGCGCCGACGCGCCGTTCAAGGTCGAGCGCCGCTGGGTGAACGAGGCCGGGCTGCTCGGCCTGCGCTTCCGGATCACCAACACCGGCAAGGCACCGCTGGAGATCGGCGCGCTCGGCATGCCGATGGTGTTCGACAACATCATCACCGATCGCAATCTCGACCAGGCGCATGCCGAGGCGAGCTTCGTCGATCCCTATATCGGCCGCGATGCCGGTTACCTGCAGGTCACCCGCCTCAATGGCGCCGGCCCGGCACTGCTGGTGCTCCCCGAACAGGGCAGCCCACTCGAGGCCTATGCCCCGCTCAAGAACCCGCGCGAGGCCAAGGGCTCGATCTTCACCGACAAGAGCCAGCGCGGCCAGACCTCTGAAGGCTTCTACGACTGGACGATCCACAGCATCGGCTATGCCGACCGCGAGTGGAAGGACGCGGGCGAGCAGTGGAACGCCCCCACCGGCCGCACCCTGGCGCCGGGCCAGACCATCGAGGTCGGCGTCCGCATGACCCAGTCGCCCTCGATCCGCGCGATCGAGGACACGCTGGTCGCCAACAAGCGCCCGGTCGCGATCGGCATCCCCGGCTATGTCGTGCCGCAGGACCAAACCGCGACCCTGTTCATCAAGGCGCCGAGCGCGATCCGCAAGATCGAGAGCTGGCCCGCCGGTGCGGTCGAGGCCAAGCCCGCCGGCACCCAGAAGGGCTGGGCCCGCCTCAGCGTTCACGGCAAGCAATGGGGCCAGGCGCGCCTGACCCTCACCTATGCCGATGGCCAGGTGCAAACGGTCAGCTATTTCGTCACCAAACCGCTGGAGCAGACCATGGCCGATCTCGGCCATTTCTCGACGACCAAGCAGTGGTTCGAGGGCAAGGGCGATCCGTTCGGCCGCTCGCCGGCTATCCTGACCTATGACAACGAGACCAAGAAGATCGTCGACGAGGATCCGCGCGTCTGGGTCGCCGGGATGAGCGACGAGGGCGGCGGCGGCTCCTGGGTCGCGGCGATGTCGAAGCAGATCGACAATCCCGATCCCGCCGAGATCGCCAAGCTCGAACGGCTGGTCAACGAGACCGTGGTCGGCAACCTCCAGGTCGCCGACGGCCCCCAGGCCGGCGCGGTCAAGAAGAGCCTGTTCTATTACGACCCGGTCAAGTTCCCCAACCTCTACAAGGACCGGGAGAAGTGGCAGTCCTGGACCTCGTGGAAGGAAAAGGACGCCAACGATCTCGGCCGCGCCTATAACTACCCGCACGTCGCGATCGGCCATTGGGTGCTCTACCGCACCGCCCGCAACCATCCGGGCATGGTCACCCTCCACGACTGGCGCTGGTATCTCGACAAGGCGTACGTCACCACCATCGCGATGATGCGCGACGCGCCCTATTATGCCGAGTTCGGCCTGATGGAAGGCGACGTGTTCGTCGACATCCTGAAGGACCTGAAGAGCGAAGGCCTCACCGCCGAGGCGACCGAGATGGAGCGGCTGATGAAGCAGCGCGCCGATCACTGGCGCTCGCTCAAATATCCGTTCGGATCGGAAATGCCGTGGGATTCCACCGGCCAGCCCGAAGTCTATGCCTGGATGCGCTATTTCGGCTACCAGCCCCAGGCCGACGTCACCAAGGAAGTGATCCTCGGCTACGACCCGACGATCCCGAGCTGGGGCTATAACGGCAATGCCCGCCGCTATTGGGACTTCCTCTATGGCGGGAAATATTCGCGGATCGAGCGGCAGATCCACCATTACGGATCGACGCTAAACGCGGTGCCGCTGTTCGCCGCCTATCGCCAGAACCCCAAGGACCTGCACCTGCTGCGCGTCGCCTATGGCGGCATGATGGGCGGCGTCACCAACATCGCCCAGGACGGCTTCAGCTCGGCGGCCTTCCACTCCTGGCCCGACATGATGAAATGGGACCCGATCAGCGGCGACTATGGCATGGGCTTCTATGGCCATGCCGTCACCGCGGGGACCTATCTGGTCAACGATCCCACCCTGGGCTGGCTCGGCTTCGGCGGCGACCTGACGCTGGGCAAGGACGGCGTGCAGATCGTGCCGAAGGACGGCGCGCGCTCGCGGCTGTTCGTCGCCCCGGCCGGCGCCTGGATCACGCTCGATGCGGGCAAGATCGCCAACGTCACCTACACGCCGGTCAGCGGCACGATCAACGTGACGCTCGATCCGGCGACGCCGACCACACCGGCCGCGCGACTGCGGATCGAGACCACCACCACCGGCGCCCGTCCGCTCGTGCCCTCCACCGGCACGCTCGAGCGCGACGCCTACACGATCCCGCTCGGCACCGCGCCGACGATCGTCAAGCTCAGCCCGCGCTGAGCCCGTGCATGGCCGTGTTCCCGCTCTCGTCCGGGGGGAATGCGGCCATGCGCGGCACACAAATGCCTGGGGAAGCGAGCGCGTGAACAACTGGATCCTGACCGCGGCGGCGTGCCTGCCGATCGCATTGTGCGCGCCCGCCGTGGCCAGCGAGGCCGTCACCCTGGCCTCGCCGGACGGGCGCAACAGCGTGACCGTCACGCTCGATGCGCAGGGCCGCCCGACCTATAGCGTGGCGCGCGACGGCAAGCCGATCCTCGCCCCCTCCCCCATCGGCCTGCGGCTGGACAGCGGGCTGGTCGGCATCGGCATGTCGGTGACCGGCGAGGAGCGCACGACCGCCGACACCCGCTATCCGCTGGTCGCCGGCAAGGCCGCCGAGGCGCGCGACCATTACAACGCGCTGACCCTCCACCTCGCCGAGAGCGCAGGGGCGAAGCGCCGGATGGACTTGGTCCTGCGCGCCTATGACGACGGCGTGGCGTTCCGCACCGTGCTGCCGGTGCAGGACGCGACCGCCGCCGCGCTTGTCCGCGGCGAGGAGACCGAATTCCGCTTCCCCAAGGCGTTCAAGTGCTGGGGCTTCAATGTCGGCCGCTTCGACAGCGCGCATGAGGGCGAGTACGACCCGGTCGACACGACGAAGATCCGCCCACACAACCTGTTCGACCTGCCCTTCCTGTGCGAGACCGGTACCGCCGCCTTCGCGCTGACCGAGGCCGATCTGGTCGATTTCTCGGGCATGTACCTCACTGCACGGGCAGACGCCGGTCTCGGCCTGCGCGCCAAGCTGTCGCCGGCGCTGGACGACAAGCGCGTCGCGGTGCGCACCCATGTCGGCGCGCCCATCGTCACGCCGTGGCGCGTGGTGATGCTCGCCGACCGCGCGGGCAAGCTCAACGAGTCTACGCTGGTCACCAACCTCGCAGCGCCGTCGCGCGTCGCGGACACCAGCTGGATCCGCCCGGGCAAGTCGACCTGGGACTGGTGGAACGGCCCGACCGTCGCCGCCGTCGCGAAGCCCGGGAGCAACACTGCCACCGCGCGCGCCTTCATCGATCTCGCCGCCGCCAACGGGCTCGAATATGCGACGATCGACGAGGGCTGGTACGCCGGCGCGGGCGGCGGCGGTCTCGTCCGGCCCGGCGCCGACGTCACCCGGCCGGGCAAGGACTTCGATCTCGAGCAGGTCGTCGCCTATGCCCGTGAAAAGGGCGTGCGCCTCTGGCTCTGGGTGAACTGGCAGGCGCTCGACGCGCAGATGGAAGAGGCGCTAGCGCTCTATTCCCGGCTGGGCATAGCCGGCATCAAGGTCGACTTCATGGACCGCGACGATCAGGGCATCGTCAACTGGTACGCCAAGCTGCTGGACGCCGCGGCGCGCCACAGGCTGATGGTCAACCTGCACGGCGCCTATGTCCCGCGCGGCCTCAACCGCACCTATCCCAATTTCATCACCCAGGAAGGCGTGCTCGGGGCCGAGTACAACAAATGGACCTACCGCATCACCGCGGGGCACAATGTGATGCTCGCCTATACCCGCAACCTGCTCGGGCCGATGGACTATACGCCGGGCGGCTTCCGCAACGTCTCGCCGGCGGATTTCCAGATCCGCAACGAGCTGCCCTTCGTCCAGACCACCCGCGCGCACGGCCTCGCGATGTACGTGGTCTATGAAAGCCCGCTGGCGGAAGTCTCGGACAGCCCGGACACCTATGCGGCGAACAGCCAGGGCCTCGGCTTCATCCGCGAAGTGCCGACGCGCTGGGACGAGACCCGCTTCCTCGCCGGCGAGGTGGGCGCGTACATCGCCATCGCGCGCCGCAAGGGGGAGCGCTGGTATGTCGGCGTGCTCAACGGCGATGCCGCGCACAAGGTGGTGCTGCCGCTCGCCCAGCTCGGCGGGACGCGCTACCGTGCCCGCATCTGGTCGGACGGCGCGAGGCCGGATGCGGTGACCTTCTCCGAGCGACAGGTCGGCGGCGACCTCACCCTGCAGTTGCCCGCCACCGGCGGCGCCACGCTGACGCTCGACCCCGATCGGACCGCGCCGGCGAAGCGCTGAACCTGGAGACGCATGGATGACGAATGAAGCGCAGGCGCGGAAGAGCGGGATCGCCGCGCACCCCAGGGGGCTCGCCTATCTGGCCTTCACCGAGCTGTGGGAGCGCTTCTCCTATTACGGCATGACCGCGCTGCTCGCGCTGTACCTCGCCAAGCAGCTGCTGCTGCCGGGGCACGCCGAGAATGTCCTCGGCCTCGCCGTGCTCCGCCAGCTGTTCGAAGTGCACGGGCCGATCTCCAACCAGGCCTTCGCCTCGCTGATCTATGGCTGGTACGCCGGGCTGGTCTATTTCACCCCGATCCTGGGCGGCTTCATCGCCGATCGCTGGCTCGGCGCACGCCGCACCGTGATCCTCGGCGCGCTGCTGATGAGCGCGGGCCATCTCGCCATGTCGTTCGACACGAGCTTCCTGATCGCGCTGGTGCTGCTGATCTTCGGATCGGGCTGCCTCAAGGGCAACATCTCCGCCCAGGTCGGCGCGCTCTATCCGAAGGAAGCGGAATCGCAGCGGGCACGCGGTTTCACCGTCTTCTCGACCGCGATCAACATCGGCTCGGTGCTCGGCCCGCTCGCCACCGGCGGCGTCGCGGCGCTCTATGGCTGGCATGCCGGCTTCGCCCTGGCCGCCGGACTGATGCTGCTCGCGCTCGGCATCTATCTGGCCGGCCAGCGCCATCTCCCCCAGCCGGCCGCGCCCAAGGCGAAGCGCGAGCCCCTGCCCCCGCTCACCCCCGAGGAGCGACGCCGCACCTGGACGCTGATCGGCCTGGTCGCGCTCACCATCCCGGCGAACATCGCCTATCCGATGATCTGGAACATCGGCATCGTCTGGATCGACCAGCATGTCGACCTGGCCTCGCCCTTCGGCGCCGTACCCGCCAGCTGGTTCAACTCGATCGACGCCTTTGCCAGCATCGTCGTGGCCGCCCCGCTCGTCGCGCTCTGGGCCTGGCAGGCGAAGCGCGGCACCGAGCCGAACAGCATCACCAAGATCGGGATCGGATCGGCGATCGTCGGCGCATCGGCGCTGCTGCTCGCCATCGGCTGCCTGTTCGCCGACCCACAGGGCCGGGTGAGCGTGCTCTGGGTCCTGGCCGGCTATTTCGGGATGGGCATCGCCTTCATGTGGTTCTGGCCGATCCTGCTCGGGCTGATCTCCCAGGCCGCCCCGCCCAAGGTCAATGCCACGCTGATGGGCGGCGCCTTCCTCTCGCTGTTCGTCGGCACCGTGACGATGGGCTGGGTCGGCAGCTTCTACGACCAGATGAGCAACCTGAGCTTCTGGCTGCTCGATGCCGCGATCGGCTTCGCAGGCGCGGCGGCCATCCTCCTGCTGCGCCGGCCGATCGCCCGCCTGCTCACGCCCCAGCCCCAGGACTGAGAGAGATGATGCGTCCACCTTTCGCGCGCGCGAAAGCGATCCTCGCCCCGCTCGCCGCCGCCGCAACCCTGGCTGCCTGCGCGACCAGGCCGCACATCGGCCCGCCGCCGCCCGCGCTCAAGCTCGACGCCTTCTATGTGAAGAACGTCGACGCCGATGGCATCCCGATCTCGGCCTCGGCAGCGGTACCCGACGAGGCACTGCAGGTCGCGCGGCGAATGATGGTCGCGATGCTCGAGCGACGTCCCGATCTCGCCCGCGCGCTCGTCCAGTCCGGGCAGCGTGTGATGATCATGGGCGTGCACGAGCAGACCCTCGACGTGCCCGAACAGCGCGACTGGAAGAAGCCCGACCGCGACGATCCCCGCCTCACCCGCTGCGAGCGCAAGCTATACGACGACCGCATCGGCCGGCTGAGCGACCGCGAATATTGGGGTCGCCGCGCCCGCGGCATGGGCGGCCTGCTCACCAGCGCCGCCACCGAGAACCTGCTCGCCATCCCGGGCACGAAGTATTTCGGCGAGACGATCCTCGTTCACGAATTCTCGCACGCGATCCTCTCCGCCGCGCAGACCGCCGACCCCGCCTTCTACGCCCGGGTCGAGGCGGCCTACGCCGCAGCGAAGGAGAAGGGCCTGTGGACCGGCGAATATGGCGCGACCACGGTTCAGGAATATTGGGCGGAGGGAACCCAGTTCTGGTTCAATTCGAACAAGTTGGCGGTCATCGACGGCAAGATGATCCTCTCCGATGCCGACCTGAGCGCCCATGATCCCGTGCTCGCGAAACTGCTGCGCGCAGTCTATGGCGACCGGCATCATCTGCCCGGTGACCCCTTCTACAAGCATCCCGCACGCGTACCGCCGGGCCCGCTGCCGAAGAGCACCGCAGAAGTCTGTTGATGGCCGGCCGACGGGCCTTCGCGGCCTATCGCGATAAACTATAATATACGCTATCGGGAAGGTTCGCCCTCGTGGAGAAGCCTGGTGACCATTGTCGTTCGAACCCTTTCGCAGCGTATTTTCGACGTGATCCGCGAGCGGATCATCGCGGGAGCGCTGGCGGAACGCGAACCGGTTCGCCAGGACGCGCTCGCGGCCGAACTGGGTGTCAGCAAGATCCCGCTGCGCGAGGCGCTTGCCCGGCTCGAGCATGAGGGCCTGCTGACCGGCGAGGCCAATCGCGGCTGGTTCGTCCGCCCGATGTCCGCCGACCAGGCCGAGGAAATCTATCAGCTGCGGCTCTCGATCGAACCGGCCGCCGCCGCCTATGCCTGCAAATATGCCGACGAGGCCGACAAGCAGGCGGCGATCAAGGCATTCGAGCTGCTGGACGCGGCCGCGCATGAAGATCCCAGCAACGTCGCCGTGCGGAACCGGGAATTCCACGTCGCACTGGTGCGCCCGGGCGGGCGGCTGCTGACGACGCAGCTCGTCGAGCGGCTCGAAGTGCTGGCCGAACGCTATGTGCTGGCACACCTCCAGCCCGCCGGCCGCGGCGATCGCGCGCATCTGGAGCACAAGGCGCTGCTCGATACCTGGCTGGCCGGCGACGGCAAGCAGCTCAAGGTCCTGCTCAAGAGCCACATCTCGAGCACCCTGGCGGACCTGCGCACCTATTTCGCGTCCGTGGATCCCAATCGCCCGGCGAAATGAGCCCAGCGGGCCTCTCCTGACGGTATTGCCCGATCCCGGCCCCCCTTGCCGCCGCGGATCAATTTTACGCTCCTGAGGCCCTTCCAGGCGGAAATTTCGGGGTGACCCGATCGCCTCTCGATCTCCTACCCGGACATGCGGTGTCGCGGACTGCCTCGCGCGGAATCCGCATCGGCCGGCCCCTGCCATACGGACAACAAAAAAGCCGCCAAGTCACTGACCTGGCGGCTTTTCTATATGGTGGGCGCGGCAAGGATTGAACTTGCGACCCCTGCGATGTCAACACAGTGCTCTACCACTGAGCTACGCGCCCGTTGGCCTGTCGGCCGAAACGGGAAGCGGGCCTCTAGCGGGACTTTTCGAACCGCGCAAGCACGCTTCTTCAGTTTTTTGCGGTACCGCCAGCAAAGCCCTCAATTAAATCCGGCATTCTCCGCTTCGAACAGCCGATCGACCTCCAGAACCAGGTCGCGCAGATGGAACGGCTTGGAGAGAACCTTCGCCTGCGGCACCTGCTTGCCGGCCTTGAGCGTGACCGCCGCGAAGCCGGTGATGAACATCACCCGCATGTCCGGCGCGATCTCGCTCGCCTTCTGGGCCAGCTCGATGCCGTCCATCTCGGGCATCACGATGTCGGTGAGCAGCAGGTCGAAGCGCTCGCTTTCGAGCAGCGGCATCGCCGCGGTCCCGCGATCGACCGCGCTGACCGCATAGCCCGAACGCTCGAGCGCGCGGGTAAGGTATTCCCGCATCACGCGGTCATCCTCGGCCAGCAGAATTCGGATCATGTTTCCCCACTCGAAATCACCAGGCCTATTCCTATACCGAAAGGCCTTAAGATTTTCCGTTCCCATCCTATCCCATGGCATTGCGGCGCCGCAATGGCCGCCTTAGTCATGACGTCGTGCCCGGAGAATCCTTCGTCCGACATGGCCCCCTGGAGCCGCTGAGCCCGGTAGTGCTTTCCGTGCCGCATGCCGGACGCGACTATCCGCCGGCGCTGCAGGCGCTGCTCCGCGTGCCGCTGGAGGCGCTGCGCGGGCTCGAGGACCGGCATGCCGACGCCATCGCCCTCGCCGCCCGGCGCGATGAGACCCTGTTCGTCGCCACCCGCCCGCGCGCCTGGATCGATCTCAACCGCGCCGAGCAGGATCGCGACCCCCGGCTCGATGACGGCGCCTGGATGCACGGCGCCCCGCTTTCGGCCAAGATCCGCTCGGGACTGGGGCTGGTGCCGCGCCGGGTGAGCAATGCCGGCGACATCTGGAAGCGCCGGCTGGGCGCCGACGAGGTGCAGCAACGCATCCTGGCCGATCACCGTCCCTGGCACGCGGCGATCGGCGCGGCGCTGGCTGCGGCACGGGCGCGATTCGGCGTGGCGGTACTGCTCGATGTCCATTCCATGCCACCGCTGGGTGCCCCGGAGACGGCGGCGCGGCTGGTGCCCGGTGACCGATTCGGCAAGTCGGCGGCGGCGCGCTTCCTCGGCCGGATCGAGGGCGTGGCCCGCGCCCATGGCGTGAAGACAGCGGCCAACACGCCCTATTCGGGCGGACATATCCTGGAACGCCACGGCGAACCGCGCCGCGGCGTGCACGCGATCCAGCTCGAGTTCGACCGGTCGCTCTATCTCGATGCGATGCTCGACCAGCCCGGGCCGGGCTTGTCGGCTGCGGTCCGCCTGCTGCGCGACATCATCGATGCGGTGGCCGACGAGGCATTGCCGGGGGCGATTGCGGCGGAGTAGCCGCGCTAGCGCCAACGCCGATCATAGCTCTCTCGCCAACGCGCCACGGCTGCCATCGCAGCCTCGAGCATGGCACCGATCATATCGCTTGGCCCATCCCAACGCTCTTCGAGCTCCTGGTCGTCCCAGGTTTCCACCGACCGCGCATGGACGGCAACGCGCCCCTCAGCGGGAGGATCAATCGCAACCTGAAAACACTCGCGAGGCGGATTGCCGGAAGTATAGGCAAACCGACTATCCTCGCCGGCCCATTCCCCAATGACATCCAGGCCATATTTCGCAGCCCAGGCGTCTATTGCAGGATCAATCTCGACATAGCGGTCCATCCAGCCAGACTAGGGCCTGCACGAACATAAAAAAACCACCTCGTGGTTACCCACGAGGTGGCCAAGGTTCAGGGAGGAGACACGCCCGAGGGCGTGCCGTACGGCTTCGCGAAAGGGGGGACACGACGCCGTACAGGGTAGATATAAGTGAGGGGTCGAATAGTTCAAGGGCTCGCGTGAAACCGTTTTCCACGCGCGATCAGCCGTTGCGGCGAAGCCCCGGGAGCATGCGCACGAGCACCTTGTCGCGCAGCAGGAGATGGTGGCGCAGCGCCGCCGCGATGTGGATCAGCACCAGCGCGGTCATCAGATAGCCGAGCAGTTCGTGCGCCTCATGCGCATTGTGCGCGATCATGGGCGTGGCAGGCAGCACCGGGATCTCGAACAGGCCGAACCAGTTGATCGGCCGCGGGCGCTCGGGATTGGAAGAGAGCAGCCAGCCGCTCACCGGCAGGATCAGCAGCAGCGCATAGAGGATGAAGTGAACCGTATGGGCGGTCGCCTTCTCCCAGGCCGGCAGCAGCTCGGGCAGGTGCGGCGGCTTGTGGGTCAGCCGCCAGGCGATGCGGCCAAGCGTGAGCACCAGCACGGCGATGCCCAGCGATTTGTGGATCGGCATCACGCCCCACGCCCGCGGTATCGCGTCGTGGAACAGGCCGATGATCAGGTTGAGGAGGACGAGCGCGGCGATCGACCAGTGGAAGGCGATCGCCCCCCGGCTGTACCGATCGCCGCGCCCTATCAAGATCAGGCGTTCGACACGAGCTGCGGCTCGGGCATCTTGCCCTGGCGCAGCTGGCGGCCGAAGATGTCGCGCATCAGGCCCAGCGAGAAGAGGTGGGCGTAGATGAGCGGCAGCATGCCGTTCTGGACGATCTTGCGCAGCTGATCGCCACGCAACTCGTTGAGCTTGTTCTCGTCGATCATCATGAAGCCGCGATAGACGAAGGGCTGCGCCGAGCCTTCCGGCTGGATGGTGACTTCACCGTCGATCAGCAGGTCGAGCTCCTTGAGCTCCTTCATGAACTGCGCGGTGCGGGCACCGGCCTGCTCGAACTGCTCGTTGAACTGCAGGATGTTCTTGGTGGTCTCGCTCGGCTCGCCATTGACGAACAGGGCATCGCCTTCCTCGAACGCGCCGATCGTCTCCGAGGTCGGATCGAAGCAGAGCGACAGCTCGTCCGTGTCCGGGCGCAGGCGCGCCAGCAGGTACGGATAGCGGCGGATATAGGCCGGAACGTAGAAGTTCGGCTCGTTGAGCGTGCCGTCCTCGTCGAAGAAGGTGTTCACGCCTTCGTTCAGCGCCATCAGCGCCAGCGGAACCGGCTCTTCGCCCTGCGAGAAGACGATCGGCAGGTAACGCTGCACCAGCGGGAATTCCTCCACGGTGACCGGCACCGCGTGCTGCTTGGCGAGGAACGGCGCCTTGTCGGCGGCGCGGATCTTGAATTCGGCGTGCTGCTGGCTCGAGAGCGGCAGAAGCTCGTTGTAAAACAGAGGCAGCGACTGCTGCGGGGCGGAAGCCATCCTAAATCTCCTGGGAACAAAATGCTGATGTCTGGAATCCCGGGGCGAGGGTCTATGGGGTGTCAGCCTCGGGCGCAAGGCTTACAAGCTTGCCGGGATTGAGGATTCCGCGAGGATCCAGTGCCATTTTGATCGCCTTTAGTGCCGCGATGCGCGACGGCGGGCTCAGCCGTTCCAGTTCGGCACGCTTCATCTGGCCAATTCCATGCTCGGCGGAGATCGATCCGCCTTCGGCCACCACCAGGTCATAGACGAAATGGCTGATCTCCGGCCCCTGCCCCGCATACCAGCTGTCGCGATCCGCTCCTTCGGGCGCGCGGACGTGGAAATGGACATTGCCGTCGCCCAGATGCCCGAACCCCGTGGCGGTGGTGCCGGGGAAGCGCCGCTCGACCGTCGCCGCCGCCTCGATCATGAAGCGCGGCATCTTGTCGACCGGCACTGAGATGTCGTGCTGCATCGCCGGCCCCAGCGCCCGCTCGGTCTCGGAGATCGAATCGCGGATCTTCCAGAAGCCCTCGACCTGCGCCTCGCTGGTGGAGATCACCGCGTCCTGGGCCAGCCCTGCTTCGAACACCGGCACGAGCAGCCGTTCGAGCAGCGCGGCAGGGGTCTCGGCACCGGGCTCGGTCGCGACCGATTCGATCAGCACCTGCCAGGCATGGTCTCCCGCCAGCGGTGCCCGGATGCCGGGAATGTGCGCGACGACATGGTCGACGATCTCGCCCGGGATGATCTCGAAGCTTTCGATGCTGGTGGTCCGCGCCTCCATCATCCGCAGGATCTTCAGCGCATCCTCGGGGTTCGTCACGCCCACCCAGGCGGCGGCACGCTCCCGGATCGCGGGATAGAGCCGCAGCGTCGCGGCGGTGACGATGCCGATCGTCCCCTCCGCGCCGATCATCAGCTGGGTGAGGTCGTAGCCGCGATTGTCCTTCTTGAGCGGCGACAGGCCATCATGGATCGAGCCGTCGGGCAGCACCACTTCCACCCCGGCGACAAGATGGCGCATATTGCCGAAGCGCAGCACCTGGGTGCCGCCGGCATTGGTGGAGACCAGCCCGCCGATCGTAGCACTTCCCTTGGCGCCCAGCGTCAGCGGGAAGCGCCGCCCCTGCTCGCCCGCGGCCTCGTGGAAATTGGCGAGGATCACCCCCGCCTCCACCACTGCGAGATTGGCGGCCGGATCGATCGAACGGATATGGTTCATTCGCCGGGTCGAGAGCAGCAGCGCCGATCCGTCTGCCGGTGGGGTCGCGCCACCGACCATGCCGGTATTGCCGCCCTGGGGCACGATCTTCACGCCGAGCTCGCCGGCCAGCCGGACGATCTCCGCCACTTCCTCCGTCGATCCGGGCGAGAAAAGCGCCGGCGCACTGCCGTGATACCGGCCCCGCCAGTCCGATTCCCAGGGCGCGATTTCCCGGGGGTCCGTGGTGACCGCCTTGGAACCGAAGCGCTCCAAAACGGTATCGACGAGCTGCTGCTGTGCTGGTGTCATGGTATTTTTGGGCTAGCACGCAGGGCGCCAGTTCATCCACTGTTCAAACCTGGGTCGTACATAACCGCAAGAAATGCCGAATCCGTTCCTGGTAACCTCCAGCCTGTTGCTCCTCGCCGCCGCGCCCGCCGCGGCGCCCGTTGGCGCGCCTGACTGGAACGGCGCGCGCTTCATGCTGCAGGACCAGCAACAGCAGCAGCGCGTGGTGATCCAGGTGCCGCGCGTCACCATCACCAGCAGCGCCACGATCATCGTCCGCCGCGCGCCCCATCTGGTCGAGAAGAAGGCCAAGGATTGCGTGAAGGTGCAGGACATCTCCGGCTTCGCGGGCGTGAACACGCAGGACAGCGTCGATCTCGTGCTGCGCGACGGATCACTGCTGCGCGCCAAGCTGGGCCGCAAATGCCAGGCGCTGGGCTTCTACAACGGCTTCTACGTGAAGATGAACAAGGACCAGAAGATCTGCGCCGGGCGCGACTCGATCCGCACCCGCGCCGGCCGTTCCTGCGACGTCGAGGACTTCAGGAAGCTCGCGGTGGAGCGCTGAGGCGCAGGCCCCAAAATGCGCGAAAACCGGCTTTCCGAGGCCATCCCACACATTTCCCGACCCGATTCCCGGGCACAAGCTGCGCACAGACACGCCTCCACGCTTGACTTTCCCCGATAAATCCGCAAGCGCGTGAAGGCTTCGCGCGTGGGTCTGCCACGCCGATTTTCCGGAAAATTGCATGAGCTTTGCCGATCTCGGCCTTTCTGACGAACTTCTGCGTGCAGTGACCGATGCGGGCTACACCGAGCCCACGCCGATCCAGCAGCAGTCGATCCCCCCCGTGCTGATGGGCAAGGACCTTATCGGCATCGCCCAGACGGGCACGGGCAAGACCGCCGCCTTCGTCCTCCCGATGATCGACATTCTCGGCGAGGGGCGCACCCGCGCGCTGATGCCGCGCTCGCTCATCCTCGAGCCGACGCGCGAGCTCGCCGCCCAGGTCGCCGAGAATTTCGAGAAGTACGGCACCCACCACAAGCTCTCCATGGCCCTGCTGATCGGCGGCGTGCAGATGGGCGACCAGGTGAAGGCGCTGGAAAAGGGCGTCGATGTGCTGATCGCCACGCCGGGCCGGCTGATGGACCTGTTCGGCCGCGGCAAGATCCTGCTCAATGGCTGCAATCTGCTCGTCATCGACGAGGCGGACCGCATGCTCGACATGGGGTTCATCCCCGACATCGAGGAAATCTGCACCAAGCTGCCCAAGGAACGGCAGACCCTGCTCTTCTCGGCGACGATGCCGCCGGTGATCAAGAAGCTGGCCGACAAGTTCCTCAACGATCCCAAGCGCGTTGAAGTCGCCCGCCCGGCGACGACCAACACCAACATCACGCAGTTCCTCGTCGAGACTTCGACGATGAAGAAGCGCGAGACGCTGCGCGCGCTGCTCGAGGCCGAGAACGTCCAGACCGGCATCATCTTCTGCAACCGCAAGACCACGGTGCGCGAGCTCAACAAGAGCCTGCAGCGCCACGGCTTCCGCTCGGCCGAAATCCATGGCGACATGGATCAGCCGGCGCGCATCGCCGAGCTGGAGCGGTTCAAGCGGGGTGACGTGAACATCCTCGTCGCCTCGGACGTCGCCGCGCGCGGGCTCGACGTCAAGGGCGTGAGCCACGTCTACAATTTCGACGCCCCCTGGCATCCGGACGATTATGTCCACCGCATCGGCCGCACCGGCCGCGCAGGCGCAAAGGGCACCGCCTATACGCTGGTGACCAAGGAAGATGCCGAGAACATCGAGAATATCGAGAAGCTCACCGGCCAGAAAATCAACCGGGTGAAGCTGAAGGCAGCCTCCGCCGCTCCGTCCGAGGACGAGCGCGAGGAAGCGCCGCGCGGTCGCAAGCGCAAGGCGGACGAGGACAAGGGCGCCGAGCGCACCCCGCGCGGCAAGGCCAAGAAGGCCGAGCCGAAGCGGGACGAGGATCGCCGCGAGGAACCGTTCCGTGAGCCCCGTGGCCGCGAGGAACCGTATCGCGAGACCCGCAGCCGCGACGAGCAGCCGCGCCGTGATCGTGGCAACCGCCGCCGCGACGAGCGGGACGACGGTCCGGATGTGGGCTGGAACGGCCCGATCCCCGACTTCCTGAACTACACGCTCGCCGCCGAATGATCCGCCGCACCGGGCTGGCTCTGGCGCTGATGGCGACCATGCTGCCCGGTGCCGCGCTGGCCCAGCAGGCGGCACCCCGACTCAAGGCGCGCACGCTCGGGCAGCTCTCGCTGCCCCTGCCCGCGCCCTATGATTCGAACCGCGACGCCCGCAAGGACGTGGACGCCGCCCTCGCCCGGGCGAAGAAGGCAGGCAAGCCGCTGCTGATCGACTTCGGCGCCAACTGGTGCGTCGATTGCCGCGTGCTGGCCGGGGTGCTCGAGCTGCCCGACATGCGCGACTGGATCGCGCGCAACTTCGTGCTGGTCCAGGTCGATATCGGCCAGTTCGATCGCAATCTCGACCTGCCCCGTCGCTTCGGCGGCCCCGCGCTCGAAGCGGTGCCGGCGATCCTGGTGGTCGATCCGCGCACGGGCAAGCTGCGCAACGGCAAGGACATACTCGGCCTGGGCGACGCCCGGATCATGCAGCCGCAGGAAATGGCCGACTGGCTCGCCCGCTGGACGCGATGATCGAGTATGTCCCCATTATCGAGAGCCCCTGCGTCAGCATCTGCGTGATGGACGAGGCGACGGGCTGGTGCATCGGCTGCGGCCGTACCCTTGATGAGATCGCCCGCTGGGGCAGCACCGATCAGGCCGACCGCGATGCGGTGACGGCCCAGCTGCCGGCGCGGATGGAAAAGCTCGAGCAGTAGCCAGTCCGGGCGCCGAATTGTGACGAACGCGCCGCCGGCGGGACCAGTGACATGGACAGCGGCCCGCCCGGATTGCGATCCCGAAAGCAGCTCCGACGAACACGGAGCGCTCAGGGAGGACTCGTCATGCGTATCGGCCGCAGGGAATTCATCAAGCTCGGCGGAGCCAGCGCCGCCTATGCCCTTGCCGGGCGCGCCCTGGCCGCATCGAGCGGGCGCGCGATCATCGACGTCCATATGCACGCCTATCCGGCGACGATGCAGCTCACCACCCCGGTGACCAATCCGATCACCGGCGCGGTAAGCCCGATCCGCACCGGCGCGGACCATCTCGCCGCCTGCATCGCCGAGATGAAGAAGCACAATGTCGTGAAGGGCGTGGTCAGCGGCGGCGACGGCGACCGGATCCAGGCCGCGATCGACTGGCACGATCGTGACCCGGATCGGTTCATCGCCGGCGCAGGCATCCGCGGCTCGGCGGACACGCCGCTGCCGCCGCTCGACCAGCTCCGCAAGGCGTTCGCGAACGGCAAGCTCAAGGTGCTCGGCGAAGTTACCTCGCAATATGCCGGCTTTTCGCTCAGCGATCCCCGATACGAGCCCTATCTCGCGCTGGCCGAGGAATTCGACGCTCCGGTCGCGCTCCACACCGGCACCATGCCTGCAGGGACCAGCTTCGACCCCTGCTGCACCACCGCGCGGGCACGGCTCGGCAATCCAGAGCTGGTCGAGGAAGCGCTCAACCGCCACCCGAAACTGCGCCTGAACATCATGCATGGCGGCTGGCCGTATCTCGACGACACGATCGCGATGCTGATGCTCTATCCCAATGTGAACATCGATACCGGCGCGGTCGACTGGCTGTTGCCACGCCCGGCCTTCCACACCTGGCTGCGTACCCTGGTCGACTCGGGCTTCTCGAAGCGCATCATGTTCGGGTCGGACCATATGTACTGGCCCGACGCGATCGGCTTGGCCATTGACGGGATCGAGAGTGCCGACTTCCTCACCGAAGCGCAGAAGCAGGACATCCTGCACGACAACGCCATGCGCTTCTACAAGCTGGCGCCCGGCGGCTAAGCGGTCAGGCCGGCGCCTTGGCCGCCTCCAGCTCCGCCGCCAGCGCGTCGTCCTTCGCGCCCGCGCGCAGGTACGCCTCGCGGCTGCTCAGCCGGGCGAAATAGTCCAGGAAGGCGTCCCGCTTCGGCAGCGTGCCGAACATCGTGCCCCAGCCGATCGCCGACCCGACATAGATGTCCGCCGCGGTGAAGCGGTCGCCGGCGATATAGGGATGCGCCGACACGGCCTTCTCCAGCACGTCGACGGCCAGGTCGTAATTGCCATAGCCGAACATCCGGCCCTGATCGGCCGAGGGTTCGAACTTGGCGAAATTGTTGGTCACCGCCTGCTCGACCGGCCCCGCCGCGAAGAACAGCCAGCGATAATAGTCGGCGCGCTCCCCGGCGGTCGGCGCCAGATCGGCCTCGGGGAACGCCTCCGCCAGATAGGCGCAGATCGCCGCGCATTCGGTGACTACCCGGCCATCATGGACGATCGCCGGCACCTTTCCCATCGGATTGATGCCGAGATAGTCCTCGCCCTTCATCGTCGTGCCGTACTCGACGACGCGCGTCTCATAGGATGCGCCTGCTTCCTCCAGCGCCCAGCGGGCGATCCGCCCACGCGACTGGGGATGGGTGTAGAAGATCAGTTCGTTTGCCATGGCCTGCCTCCGAAAGGATGGAACATAAGGTGAACTCAGCAACCCGCGCCGTCAAGCTCCTCCAATCGTCACCCCGGCGAAAGCCGGGGTCTCAGGCGAAGGCGCGGGCGGCAGGACAAGAGCCGCACGAGATTCCGGCTTTCGCCGGGATGACGGTTGTAGGTCAGAGCGCCTTGAACGTCGCCAGCAGCCGGTCCCAGGCACGGTTGGCCTCCGCGGCATTGTAGACCTGGCTGTCCGGCGGGCACCAACCGTGCATCGTGCCCTTGTAGACTTCGATCTCGGCCGGCTGCCTGCTCGCCGCAAAGGCGGCCTTGAGCTTGTCCTTGTCGTCCGGCGAGCGAGTGTCGTCATTCTCGGCGATCGCGATCAGCCAGTGCGCCTTCATCGTCGGCACCAGCGCGAGCAGCCCCTCGGCCGCGAGCCCGCCGCCATGGAAGGTCGCGCCGCCATGGACGCGCGCGGGCGACGCCGCAGCGGTGTACATTACCATCGGACCGCCCATGCAATAGCCGGTGCTGCCGATGCCGCGCTTCCTGTCGACTTCCTTCTGGCCGTCGACCCAGGCGATGAACGCCTTGGCGTCGCGCGTGGTGGCGTCCGGCGTCAGCAGTGTGCGCCACGGCCCCACCTTGGCCTTGAGCGCATCGTCGAAGCCCTGGCCGGGCGTGACGAAGGGCGTCTTGGTCGAGCGGTAGAACTGGTTGACGGTCAGCACCGCATAGCCCGACTGTGCGAGCCGCTCTGCCATCTGGCGGAAGGCGGGGCGCAGGCCGAAGATGTCGGGCCAGACGATGACCGCCGGATGCTTGCCCTTGGCCGGCGCGACGAAATAGGCGTCGCAGCTGCCGTCCGGCGTGGTGATCGTGACGTCGCGGCCCTTGATCTCGGCGGCATTGGCCGGGACCGGCAGCAACGCCAGCGCCCCCGCCGCAGCGGCTCCCGCGCCGAACTCGCGCCGGGTCATCAGGAAGCTTTCGTTGTCGGCGGCGGTCAGCTCGTCACACATGGGATCCCTCCACGTTCGCGCACACGCCCGGGTTCCCGAGTCGCGGTCCGGAAGCTACACGCCCCGCCCCATCCTGCCGAGGGTCTCGACATCGCCCGCCACGATCCCCATTCCTCTCTCGTCGAGAAGGGGCATTGCATGGATCTCCAGGCCTATTTCACGCGGATCGGCCATGACGGCGCGCCGGCGCCCGACCGCGCGACGCTGACCGCACTGATGCGCGCGCATTTGGCAGCGATGCCCTTCGAGAATCTCGACGTGCAACTCCACCACCCGGTCTCGCTCGATCCCGACGCGATCTTCGACAAGCTGGTGACCCGGCGCCGCGGCGGCTGGTGCTATGAGCAGAACGGGCTGTTCGGTCGGGTGCTCGTCGCGCTCGGCTATGACGTGCGCCGGATCTCGGCCGGCGTGATGCGGCACGTGATCGGCGAGGCCTCGCTCGGCAACCATCTCGCGCTGCTGGTGACGCTGGAAGGCCGGCCCTGGCTGGTCGACGTCGGCTTTGGCGGCACCCAGGCCGGGCCGCTCCCGCTCGCACCCGGCGAGGAAGCGCAGGCGCCCTATGTCGTCGCGCTCCGGGAAACCGAGGGCTGGTGGCGCTTCGAGGAGCGCTATGGGGAGGGAAAGCCGTTCAGCTACGACTTCACCACCGACCCCGCCGACGAGGCGCTGTTCGCCCGGCGCTGCGGCGAGCTCCAGGCCGATCCCGAATCGCCCTTCGTCCAGAACCTCGTAGTCCAGCAGCGGCGCGGCGACACGCACCGCACCCTGCGCGGACGGGTCCTCATCACGCGCGGGCCCCAGGGCGAGACGCGCGAGCTGCTCCAGAACGCAGAAGCGCTGATCGAGCGGCTCGACCAGCGCTTCGGATTGCAGGTGCCGGAAGCGGCGGGGCTATGGGACGCAATCTGCGCCCGCCACGCCGCCCTGTTCCCCGACGATTAGTCGTTGCTGGGGGTGCTGGTGCGGAACAGCGTTTCCGCGGTGTGCTCCACCGGCGCGGCAGGCGCGTCCTCACCCGCATCGGCTTCACGGCTCGCGGCCAGGCGCTCGGCGCGCAGCTGCTCGATCAGCGCTTCGCGATCGCCTTCCAGGCGCGTGTCGGTCGGCGCTTCGATGCCGGCGGCCTTGGCGGCCTTGGCGACCAGCGCATCGAGCTCGCGCTGCGAGGTGAGGCCCAGCGTCACCGGGTCCTTCGGCACGATGTTGGCGATGTTCCAGTGGCTGCGGTCACGGATCGCAGCGATCGTGGTGCGGGTGGTGCCGATCAGCTTGCCGATCGCGCCGTCCGAAATCTCCGGATGGTTGCGCAGGATCCAGGCGATGCCGTCCGGCTTGTCCTGGCGCTTCGAGACCGGCGTGTAGCGCGGGCCCTTGGTGCGGCGGACCTGCTCGGGGCCCTTCAGCATCTTCAGGACGTAGTTCGGGTTGGCCTGACCCTTCTCGATCTCGTCCATCGTCAGCTCGTGCGCACGGACCGGATCGCGGCCGGTGAGCTTGGTCGCGGCGGTATCGTCGGCGATCGCCTGGACCTCGAGGATGTGCAGACCGCAGAACTCGGCGATCTGATCGAACGAGAGCGAAGTGTTGTCGACCAGCCAGGAAGCGGTCGCATGCGGCATCAGCGGCTGGGCCACTTTCAGTCTCCAGAAATAGAAAGGGCCACCCTTCACGGGTGGCCTGTCACGAGCCCGACTTAATGCGATGCGGGACGAAGAGCAAGAAAAAGGGACCGGTGGTCCGGCGAAACAACCACCATATCCGTCGTCCCGCCCCGCGGCCAGGTCACGCCGCCACTCGATCCCCGTACAGCGGATAGAGCGCGTTGAGAAACTGGCGCGCGCTCGCTTCCCAGGTGAAGGTGCGCCCATAGGCGGCACAGGCGGCGCGATCCTTGGTCAGCGCCTCGCCGATCGCCCTGGTCAGGTCCTCGTCGGTCGCACCGGTTTCCGGCGTCAGCACGTCGATCGGGCCGGTGACCGGATAGCCGGCGACGGGTACGCCGCACGCCAGCGCCTCGATCATCACCAGGCCGAACGTATCGGTCTTGCTCGGGAAGACGAAGACGTCCGCGGCGGCATAGGCGGAGGCGAGCTCGGGTCCGAACATCGGGCCGAGGAACCGGGCTTCCGGGAAGCGCGCCTCGAGCGATGCCCGGGCCGGGCCGTCGCCCACCACCACCTTGGTGCCGGGATGCCTGGACTTGAGGAACGCCTCGATATTCTTCTCGATCGCGACGCGACCGACATAGAGCTGCACCGGCCCTTCCAGGTCCCGCATCGCCGGATGCGGCGCGATGCCGGGATGGAAGTTGGTCAGGTCCACACCGCGGCCCCAATGCTTCACATGGGACAGGCCATGGTCGGTCAGCGACTGGCGGATCGAGGGGGTGGAGGCCAGGATCGCCTGGCTCGGGGCATGAAACCACTTGATGTAACGCCAGATCCACTCGGCCGGCACGCCCGAGCGCGCCGAGACATAGTCGGGGAACTGGGTGTGATAGGCCGTGGTGAACGGCATGTCGTGCCGGATGCACCAGCGCCGCGCGGCGACGCAGAGGGGGCCCTCGGTGGCGAGGTGGATCGCGGTCGGCCCGAATTCCTCGAGCATCGCGCCGACGCTGGCGACGCGGGCCAGCGCCAGCCGGATCTCCGGATAGGTCGGGCACGGCAGCGAATAGAACAGGTCGGGCGAGATCACCTTGACCAGATGGCCCTGCTTCTCGAGCACGCTGCGCACCGATTGCAGGGTACGCACGACTCCATTCACCTGGGGCTCCCAGGCGTCCGTCACGATAGCTATCCGCACCGGTCCGACCTCCGTTGCCGTCACGCAGCCGCCAGTCTGACCCCGGACGCTAGTTCGCTTTCGCGCTTCGCCATCTCTTCGGCCCAATGGAGTATTTCCATGGTACCGTCGTAATGCTCCACGAGCGCGGTGCAACCCTCCACCCAGTCGCCGTCATTGTAATAGGCGATGCCTTCGATGCTGCGCATCTCGGCGGTGTGGATGTGTCCGGCGATCACGCCGTCGACTCCCCGCGCACCGGCTTCGTGCGCGACGATCTCTTCGAACTTCGAGATGAACTCGACGGCGTTCTTCACCTTGGCCTTGGCGTATTTGCTCAGCGACCAGTAGGGCATGTCCATCCAGCGGCGAACGCGGTTCACCAGCCGGTTCAGGCCCATCATCATCTCGTAGGCGGCGTCGCCCAGATGCGCGAGCCAGCGGTGCGACATGGTGATCGCGTCGAACTCGTCGCCGTGCAGCACCAGCAGGCGGCGGCCATCGGCGGTGGTGTGGATCGCCTGCCGGCGGATGTGCACGCCGCCGAAGTTCAGGCCCGAGAACTGGCGGAACATCTCGTCGTGATTGCCCGGGATGTAGATGATCTCGGTGCCGCGCTTGGCGCGCTTGAGGAAGCGCCAGACGATGTCGTTGTGCGAATCGGGCCAGTAGAAGCGCTTCTTCAGCGCCCAGCCGTCCAGGATGTCGCCGACCAGGTACATCAGGTCGCAATCGACATGGTCGAGGAAGTCGATCAGCATCTCGGCATTGCAGCCGCGCGTGCCGAGATGGATGTCGGAGATCCACACGGTGCGATAGCGCTTGCGCTCCGTGACCGCCTTTTCGGGGATCGACGGAGTCGATGCGTGGAAGTCCGCGACATGCTGCGCGTCGAACGGAAGCCTCGTGATCGTGGCCATTTAACCAGCCCTGCAACTGCCCTTGCCTGGCTCGGCTAAATGGCCGCGTAATGTGACATTTCGAATCGTTTCCGCTTCACGCGGATGTCACAGAAATATGCATAATGGGACGCTTCCCCCTGACGAATCAGGCGGTTAGCCTTCATGCAGTGATCGGAATATGTCCCGGCTGGGCCGCCACCCGGTCGATCCAGGCGCGAACGGCCGGATAGGGCTGGAGACTGAACCCGCCATCCTCGGCGACATGGGTATAGGCGTAGAGTACGATGTCGGCGAGCGTCAGCCGGTCGATCACGAACCAGTCGCGCTTCTCGAGATGTTCGTCCATCAGCGCCAGCGCCGCCTCGCCCGCCGCCTGCTTGCCCGGCAGGTTGGCGCGCTGGACCGCGTTCAGATTGTCGAGGCCGAACCATTTCGCCCAGAAACGCAGCGTCGCGACATTGGGCTCGTGGTTGTACTGCTCCCAGAACAGCCAGCGCAGCATGTCGGCCCGCTCGAACCGGTCGTGCGGGATCAGGTCGCTGCCATCGGCCAGATAGAAGCACGCCGCATTGCTCTCGGGCAGGAAGTCGTCGGCACCGACCTGCAGCGTCGGGATCCGGCCATTGGCGTTGACCCGGGAGAGGAACTCGGGCGTGCGCGTCTCGCCCTTCATGATGTCGTACTCGCGCCGCTCGAGCTTCAGCCCCAGATGCGCGGCGGTCAGCCGGATCTTGTAGCAATTGCCCGAGGCGGCATATTCGTGAAGCACCAGCGCGGCCATTCGTCCCTCCCTGATCGATGCGCCCATTCGGTCGGCGATGCGGCCGGGGTCAAACAAATAGTGCAGCCCCATTCATAAGTACAACTTATCGATATCCGAGCAATCCGGCTACGCATCGGCCCTTAACCGGCCGTCCCCCTCTATAACCAAGATGGGAACAACGGAGACCCGCGTGCACGATCTCGACATCCTCCATCAGGAACATCGCGAGCTGCTTCGGCTCACCGAGGCCGTGATGGAGGCCGCCGGCGAGATCACACCCAGCTTCGACAAGATCGCCGCCGCGCGCCATGCGCTCGGCCAGGCCGGCAGCCGGCACGTGATGAACAAGCTGGCGATCGTCACCCGGGCGCTGCAGGACAGCGCCGACCCCCTGCATCGCGCGCTCGGTCGGCGCTTCACTGACGAGCTGATGGCGCTGCGCCAGAGCGCCAGCGAGCATTACGGCACCTGGACCATGGCCCGCGTGAAGGAAGACCCCCGCGAGTTCCGCATGGCGGTGCGCAGCCAGTATCGTGCCCTGAAGGCACGGATCCTGTGGGAAGAGCGGGAAGTGCTCCCGCTCGTCGGGACGCTGCTCGCCGCATCCGCGCCGGGCACCACATCGGGACACGCCGCCGGGATCAGATGAACCCGTTCTCCGCCCGCCAGCGGCCCGTGCGGCGGTGCCAGAGCCAGATCGCCAGCCCCACGCCGGCGAGGAACAGCCAGCCCCAGAGATGCTTCCACCAGGGGATCGTGCTGGTCGCGCGCAGGTCCCGTCCATTGGCCTTGTCGAGCGCGGCATGGCCGATATCGTTGAGCGGCGCGGCGACCACGCCCCAGTCCGAGCTGAAGAACAGCACATGGCCATATTCGGCGGTGTACCAGAAGGGCATGCCGAGGAAGGTGGTCTCGCGCACCGAATAGCCGAATTTGGGCGCGCTCATATTGGCATAGGAAGGGGCCGGCTGCCCCAGCCCGTACTGGGCGCGCTTCATCGCGATATATTGCTCGGCCTTGTTCGGCACGCGCTGGATATGGACGCCGTAATCGTCGATCGCCGCGATCATGTCGCCCAGCTCGGGCGGCACCTTCACCTCGGCCAGCTCGTCGACCGTCGGGCGGCTGGCGGCCACCCAATAGCGATCCGAGAATATCAGCGCGCCGAACAGCACGAGCGCGAGCGCGCCGCACACGAGCGCGAGCGCCCATTCCTTCCGCAGAACTTCCATCGTCTCCTCCCCCCAAGGTGACAGCGCCCGGCCCGATCCGGGCGGGCCTAGCGTGCCTTTCGCTGTGCCGTGCCCGACGGCTTGTCGTCGCCGTCGTCATCCTGAACCGGCGCCGCGGCGATGCCCCTGGTGCCGAGATCGGCCGCCCCCGCGACCAGCCCATCCAGCGTGCCGCCGTCGAAGCCCAGCTCGCGCATCAGCCCGTCGATCACCGGCGCCTGGGCACGGTAGCGCAGCGCCGCGGCGACGGCCGAATTGGCGAGGTTGCGATCCCCCTCCCCACCGTCATTGGCGACCCCGCCCGCGGCACCACCGCGCCCGGTGAGCCCATCGACCTGGACGATCTTGATCGAATCGATCGCCTCGAGCGGCTTCGATGCCTCGCGGATCACTTCCGGCAGCACCTTGAGCAGCGCCAGCTTGGTCTGGAGCGACATCGTCTCGGACGAGAGCAGGTTCGCCGCCTCGTTGATCGCGCGCTGGCCCGCGGCTTCCACTTCGAAGCGCACCCGGTCCGCCTCGGCCTTGAGCTTGGCGGCTTCCGCCTCGCCCTCTGCCTGCAGGCGCGCGGCCTCGGCGCGATCGGACGCGGCCTGCTTCTCGGCATCGGCCTGCACCTTGATGCCGATCGCGGCGCGCTCGGCCTCACGCGAGGCGTCGATCAGCTCGATCCGCTTCTGGCGCTCGGCGACCTCGGCTTCGCGCGCGGTGCCGACGCGTTCCTCGGCGACCACCGCCTCGGCACGCGCCTTGTCCGCCTCGGCCCGGGCCTGGCTTTCCTCGCGGCTCTTGTTCTGCACCGCGATCTGCTGCTCCTGGCGGGCGAGCTCGAGCGCCTGATCCTGCGCGATCTTGGCCTCCTGCACGGCGCGATCGGCCTCGATCTGCTGGCTGTCGACCAGCTTCTTGGCCTCGATCTTGGCCTGCTCGGCTTCCTGCTGGCGCAGCGACTGCTCGCGCGCGACGTCGGCGGCCTGCACGGCGCGGCGCATCTCGACTTCCCGCTCCTGCTCCAGCCGGGCGAACTCGGTATCGCGGCTGATCAGGAAGGACTGGCGGGCCGCCTCGAGATTCTTGGTCTCGATCTGCACGCGGGTATCCTGCTCGATGTCGTTGCGCGCCTTCTTGCGCAACTCGATCTGCTCGGTGAGCTTGGTCAGACCCTCGGCGTCGAACGCGTTGTTGGCGTTGAAATGCTCGATCGAGGTCTGGTCGAGTCCGGTCAGCGAGACCGATTCCAGCTCGAGGCCGTTCATCGCCAGGTCGACCGACGAGACCTGCTGCACCTTCTGGACGAAGTCGGCGCGCTGCTCATGGAGCTGCGCCATCGTCATGCCGGCCGCGACCGAGCGCAGCGCGTCGACGAACTTGCCCTCGACCAGTTCCTTGAGCGCATCGGGGTTCATCGTACGCATGCCGAGCGTCTGCGCGGCGATCGCGATCGCCTGGGCATCGGGACGGACGCGGACGTAGAATTCCGCCTTCACGTCGATGCGCAGGCGATCGAGCGTGATCAGCGCGTCCATGTTCTTGCGCTCCACCGCGAGGCGGACCGTGTTCATGTTCACCGGCATCGTCTCATGGAACACCGGCAACACCAGCGCGCCGCCATTGATCACCACCTTCTCGCCGCCGAAACCCGTGCGCACGAATCCGATCTCCTTGGAGGCGCGCTTGTAGAGCCGTGCCAGGGTGAGGCCGAGGATCAGCAGCGCGATCAGCGCGATGCCCGAATAGACGAGATAGGGGATCATCGACGTCGCTCCTTGGGGCACAATCTCGTTCATCGGTTCAGCCATCCAATCGGGGTAAATGGAAATCGCCGCGCGAGATCGCGCGGAAGCACTCGCCTTCGCGGCGGACGAGCAGCACCCGCTCGCCTTCCTCGAAGACCTGGCCGGCATTGTCGGGCTCGACCATGACGTAGTGGACCTGGCCGTGGTGATCCTCGGCCCGGGCGCGGGCCGGCGAGCCGGTGCTGGCCCGGCCGGTGACGATGCTCGCGGTGGTGCCGACCAGCACCTCGAGCGGCACGGCAGTGGTGAAGTCGCGCGGCAGGATCGGCGCGAGCAGCCGCGCCGCAAGGCCGGTGACCGGCAGCGCGGCGACGCCGACCGCCGGCACCGCCGCGAGGGTCGGCAGCGGCCCGCCGGTCCAGTCGCGCAACAGCTGCTGGAGCGCGAGCCCGCCGATCCCGAAGATCGCCAGGAAGATCACGATCAGCATCAGCAGCGGCAGCCGACCGACGCCGAGCCAGGACAGGAAATCGAAATGGAGGTCGCCATGGACATCGGCATGAAGATCCGCGTCCATGTCATGTCCGATGCCGACAGCCTGCACGATGCCGATGAGCAACATCAGCACCACGGCTACGACGAACGCGAAATTCCCCTCTGCGAGAAGGAACGCTAGCACCCTGGATCCCCCGATTCGAGGCGGGAGCCTAAATGCTGGGCATCTGTTCCACTAGCGAAATCGGAATCTTTTCAGGGGGCTGGGCTGCTCTCCCTCTCCCCGAAAGGGAGAGGGAGAAGAATGCCCGGACGCCGCCCCTCGCGCACCCTATTCCACCGTCAGCACGATCTTCCCGACATGCTCGCCCGATTCCATCCGCGCATGCGCGCCCGCCGCATCGGCGAGCGGGAACGTCGCGTCGATCACCGGCTTCAGCTTCCCCTCGGCCACGAACGGCCAGACATTGCGATGCAGCTCGTCGGCCAGGAGCGACTTGAACTCCACCGAGCGCGGGCGGAGCGTCGAGCCGGTGAGGACCAGCCGCTTGCGCATGATCTCGAAGATCGGGATCGTCGCCTGCATGCCGCGCTGGACGGCGATGGAGACGTGACGCCCCTCCTCGGCCAGGCACTGGAGGTTGCGCGGGACATAGTCGGCGCCGACCATGTCGAGCACGATGTTCACGCCCTTGCCCGCAGTGATCTCCATCACCCGGGCGACGAAATCCTCGGTCTTGTAGTTGATCGCGTGATCCGCGCCGATCCGCTTCGCCGCCTCGCACTTGTCGTCCGATCCGGCGGTGACGAGGATCGTCAGCCCGAACAGATTGGCCAGGTGGATCGCCATCGTGCCGATGCCCGAGGTGCCGCCATGGACCAGGATCGATTCGCCTTCCATCGCATAGGCGCGCTCGAACACGTTGCTCCACACGGTGAACAGCGTCTCGGGGATCGCCGCCGCCTCGATCAGCGTGATCGCCGGCGGCACCGGCAGGCACTGACCATAGGGCGCCACCGCATATTCGGCATAGGCCCCGCCCGCGATCAGCGCGCAGACCGGCGTGCCCAGCGCCTCGCGCGGGACGTCCTCACCCACCGCGACGACCTTGCCGGCGATCTCCATGCCGAGGATCGAAGGCGCGCCCGGCGGCGGCGGATACTGCCCCTTGCGCTGCATCACCTCGGGCCGGTTGACGCCGGCGGCGGCGACCTTGACCAGCACCTCACCCCGGCCCGGCTTCGGCACGGGGCGCGACACCGGCACCAGCACCTCGGGCCCGCCGGGTGCCTCGGGATCGATTGCCAGCATCGTTTCCGGAAGACCCATCGCCATGTCGCTTTCGAACGCAGGAGAAACCGGTGGCCTTATTGACATCGGCCCTGCCAGGGTCAACGCTGCCCCGATGGACGCCGACGAAAATCTTCCGCGTCGCAAGGACGACCTTGTCGCCCAGCTGGCGAAGCAGGACCTCGATCCCCTTTCGGTTGAGGAACTTACCGAACGAATCGCCTTGCTCGAGGCCGAGATAGATCGGACTCGAAGCAAAATTTCACGGTCCATTAATCACCGCGCAAGCGCAGACGCTCTATTTAAGAAATGAGCGTTACGGCACCGGAGATGGGGCGCAACGCCATTCTACTCCGGTGCGGGGCCGCGGCGCTTGATGCGGGGCCCATGCCTCCCGACATAAGGGGAGACAGGGGCCGTGTATCCTTTCCGGCCCACAGGAGTTGTACCTGAATGCCTAGTTTCGCCTCCGCCCTGGAATCGACGCTGCACAAGGCTCTCGAAGCAGCAAGCTCGCGTCGCCACGAATATGCCACCCTCGAGCATCTGCTGCTCGCGCTCGTCGATGACGAGCATGCCAGCAAGGTGATGAGCGCGTGCGGCGTGGACCTCGGCGAACTCAAGAATACCGTGGCGCATTATCTCGACACCGAGCTCGAGGCGCTGAAGGTCGAGCAGGCCACCGATCCGTCGCCGACCAGCGGTTTCCAGCGCGTCGTCCAGCGCGCCATCCTCCACGTCCAGTCCTCGGGCCGCGACGAAGTGACCGGTGCGAACGTGCTCGTCGCCCTGTTCAGCGAGCGCGAGAGCTATGCCGTCTATTTCCTGCAGCAGCAGGACATGAGCCGCCTCGACGCGGTGAGCTACATCTCGCACGGCGTCGGCAAGGGCGGCACCGGGAGCACCGAATCGACGACGCCGAAGGGCGCGGCCGACGAGGACAAGGCCGCCAAGCAGGAGCCCAAGTCGGGCAAGGGCGAGAGCGCGCTCAAGCAGTTCACCGTCGACCTCAACGAGAAGGCCAAGGCCGGCAAGGTCGATCCGCTGATCGGCCGCGCCGCCGAAGTCGATCGCACGATCCAGATCCTGTGCCGCCGCTCGAAGAACAACCCGCTCTATGTGGGCGATCCGGGCGTGGGCAAGACCGCCATCGCCGAGGGCCTGGCCCGCAAGATCGTCGAGGGCGAAGTGCCCGACGTGCTCAAGGAAGCGGTGATCTACTCGCTCGACATGGGCGCGCTGCTCGCCGGCACCCGCTATCGCGGTGACTTCGAGGAGCGGCTGAAGCAGGTCGTCACCGAGCTCGAGAAGCTGCCGCACGCCGTGCTGTTCATCGACGAGATCCACACCGTGATCGGTGCCGGCGCCACCAGCGGCGGCGCGATGGACGCGTCGAACCTGCTCAAGCCGGCGCTGTCGGGCGGCTCGATCCGCTGCATCGGCTCGACCACCTACAAGGAGTTCCGCAACCACTTCGAGAAGGACCGGGCGCTGCTCCGGCGCTTCCAGAAGATCGACGTGAACGAGCCGACGGTCGAGGACACGATCAAGATCATCACCGGCCTGCGCTCGGCGTTCGAGGAGCACCACCAGCTCAAATACACCCCCGACGCGATCAAGTCGGCGGTGGAGCTGAGCGCGCGCTACATCAACGACCGCAAGCTGCCCGACAAGGCGATCGACGTGATCGACGAGGCTGGCGCGATGCAGATGCTGGTGCCGCCGTCGAAGCGGAAGAAGACGATCACGGTCAAGGAGATCGAGGCGGTCATCGCGACGATGGCCCGCATCCCCCCGAAGAGCGTCTCGACCGACGACACCAAGACGCTGGCGAACCTGGAGACCGATCTCAAGCGGGTCGTGTTCGGACAGGACAAGGCGATCGAGGTGCTCAGCTCGGCGATCAAGCTCAGCCGTGCGGGCCTGCGCGATCCGGACAAGCCGATCGGCAACTATCTGTTCTCGGGCCCGACCGGCGTCGGCAAGACCGAGGTGGCGAAGCAGCTTTCCGAGCTGCTCGGCATCCCGCTCCAGCGCTTCGACATGTCGGAATACATGGAGCGTCACTCGGTCAGCCGTCTGATCGGCGCCCCTCCGGGCTATGTCGGCTATGATCAGGGTGGCCTGCTCACCGACGCGGTCGACCAGCAGCCGCACTCGGTGCTCCTGCTCGACGAGATCGAGAAGGCGCATCCGGACCTGTTCAACATCCTCCTGCAGGTGATGGACAACGGCAAGCTGACCGACCACCACGGCAAGACGGTCGATTTCAGGAACGTCATCCTGATCATGACCACCAATGCCGGTGCGTCGGACATGACCAAGGAGTCGATCGGCTTCGGCGAGATCAGCCGTGACGACGTCCAGGAAGAGGCGGTGAAGAAGCTCTTCACTCCCGAATTCCGCAACCGTCTCGATGCGATCGTGCCGTTCGATTACCTGCCGACCGCGGTGGTCAGCCGAGTGGTGGACAAGTTCATCCTCCAGCTCGAGCTGCAGCTGGCGGACCGCGGCGTCCACATCCAGCTCGACGAGGCCGCCAAGGCGTGGCTCACCGAGAAGGGGTACGACAAGCTCTATGGCGCGCGTCCGATGGGCCGCCTGATCCAGGAGAAGGTCAAGCAGCCGCTCGCCGAGGAGCTGCTGTTCGGCAAGCTCGTCCATGGCGGCGAGGTCAATGTGAAGCTCAAGGACAATGCCCTGAACTTCCAGATCACGCCGGCCGCGCCCAAGCCCAAGAAGGGCAAGAAGACGGAAGCCGCCAAGGCGACCAAGTAAGGCGCGTCAGCCCTGAACAACCGATCGGGCCGGGAGGAGACTCCCGGCCCGTTTCGTTTGCGCCGTAGCCCCGCGCCGTCGCGCGGTTCGGCCTTGGTCGCCGCGACGGCGGGCTTCGTCGAGCCGCGGATGATCCCCTCCCGCCCTCCGTCTAGCGCGCTCCTGCCGCTGTGCCGGCCGGTCGGGCCAGCCGAACCGGAGGCATGGCGGCGGCCATGGCTTAGTGCGTTACTTACATAACACACAATTGCAATTTCGGTCCGATGTCGTAAAGGGACGCTCGCTTCGGGTCGCAGCCATGGTTTTTCCAGGGAGAATCCGAATGCGACCGATGAAGAAGATACTGGGTGCGGGAACGGCGCTGGCGGGCATGCTCGCAGCCGGCCTGGTCGTCGCGCAGACCAGCAACGATACCGCGCCCGAGGCGCGCTATGTGATGGACGTCGGCACCCATGCCGGGATGATGGGCCAGGGCGATCGGCGCGAAGTGATGCTGCGCCTCGGCTCGCGCCTGCCCGCCACCGGTGGCGCACCCAGGGCCGATCACTTCCTGCCCGAGGGCATGCGGATGGGCGCGTCGGTGCCGCTGATCACGCCCGAGGCGAGCAAGGGCGGAACCGATACCCAGCCGTTCGAGCGGCCCAAGGGCCGGTTGCTGATCTTCTGGGGCTGCGGGGCGCATGCCGGACCGGGCCAGCCGGTGATCATCGACTTCGCCAAGGTCGCCAAGGGCCAGGTCCCGCCCGACCTGTTCTCCGCGAGCATCGCCTCCGAGGTCGGCCCGCGCCAGTCCAACAGCCGCACCTATGGCGACTGGCCGAACGGCAAGTCGAACGCGCAGGTGCGCGACAATTCCTCGCTGATCGGCCAGCACCGGATCGCCGGCAACTACAGCCCGGAGATCAGCTTCGCGATCAACCAGGATTTCATGGCGGCACCCCGGGTGAAGTCGGGCAGCGCCGGCGACGGCTCGATCCCGCTCAACTGGGGCTCGGTGCCGGCGGCGACCGGCTATTATGCCTGGGCGATGGGCAGTGGCGATCGCGGCGGGAATGGCGACATCGTCTGGTGGGCTTCGTCCGCCTCGCGCCAGTTCGGCGGCGATCTGTGGAACTGGCTCTCGCCGGGCACGGTCAGCCGGCTGATCGGCCAGAAGGTCGTGATGCCGCCGAGCCAGACCAGCTGCACGATCCCCGCCGAGGCGAAGGCCGCCGCGGGCGAGATGATGATGGGCTTCCTCACCGCCTATGGCCCCGAGGCGAACTATGCCTTCCCCGAACGGCCCAGGGATCCGAAACTCGCCTGGCACCCGAAATGGACCGCCAAGGTCCGCTACCGGTCGCAGGGCACTTTCATGCCCGGCATGCCCGACATGGGCGATGCGATGCGCGGCCAGCTGCCGGGCGCCGAAGGGGATCGACCCGAGCGGCCCAAGCCCAAGCCCTGCAAGCCCAAGCTGGGCGGCCTGCTGAAGCGCGCCGCGGGCCTGGGCGGCGGCTGCTGAACCGGGATAGTGTGGAAGGGGCGGCTGCGTTTCTTGCCGCCCCTTCATTCTGCGCGACAAGCCGCTGACGCACTGCATAGAGCCGATCCGACCCGGGTTATCTTTACGGGTTGTTTGTCATGTTGGCGTAGGCCTGCCGCATGCTGGCGTTGCGTCTCCTGCGGCTGTCCGTCCTCGTCGGTGCGTTGATCGCGCTGCTGGGCACCGCCATGCCCGCGCGCGCCCAGGGCAATGTCGGGCGCGAACTCCCGGTCTGCGTGCTGCGCGATACCGGCGGGATGAACCCGTCCGAGCTGATCCGCCACCCCGAGCGCTTCGATTGCACCACCCGGCAATACAAGCTCGGCCCCGGCGATTTCTGGATCATCTCCCGGGACATCGACCAGATTTCCCGCCCAGGCAGCCGGCTGTTCGTGCGCTTCGCCAGCCTGTGGCAGCAGGGCATGGCGATGCACACCCTCTATGCCGACGGACGGATCTTCACCCAGCGTACCGACGCGCGCGGCATCACACCCTGGATCCAGCTCGGCGCGATCGGCGAGATCCAGATCGAGCGGCGCGAAGCCCGGGTCGAGCGCCTGCTCTGGCATGTCCAGGGCTCGGCGAACATGCGCGGCGTCATGCTCGGCACGCGGCTGGTCACCGGCACCGAGAGCCAGCGCGCCACCATCGCACTCACCGCGCTCTACGCGGCGTTCGGGGGGCTGTGCCTCGGCCTGCTCGTCTACAATCTCGCGCTGTGGGGTGCGCTGCGCCACCGGTTCCAGCTCTATTATTGCGTCATGGCGCTGGGCCTGCTCGGCTATGTCTTCTCCTCCTCGGGCGCGCTCGCCTGGGCCTTTCCGGACATCGCCAACAACGATCGCCTGCGCATCAACTATCTCCTGCTCGGCTGCACCGGCGCGAGCGCACTGATCTTCGCGCGCAGCTTCTTCGAAGAACAGGTGTTCGCCGGCTGGCTCGGCCGCTTCACCTATGTCGTCGCCGGCGCCCTGGTCGGCGTCGGGCTGCTGGTCTTCTGCTTCGCCCCGCTCAACGTCCAGATCGTCGACGCCGCCTTCAGCACCGTCTTCCTGCTGCTCGGGGCTGTGGTCGGGCCGACGCTGTGGCGCGCCTGGCGGGTGCGCTCCAACTATCTCTGGCTGTTCGCGATCGGCTGGGGCGCGCCGATCCTCACCTCGCTGCTGCGCACGCTGGCCAATTTCCACCTCATCGAGTGGAACTTCTGGCTCGACAATTCTACCCTGCTGTCGATGGCGCTCGAGGCGCTGATGTCGAGCCTCGCGATCGCCTATCGCATCAAGCTGCTGCGCGACGAGCGCGACGACGCGATCGCCAGCGAAGTGATGGCGCGCCGCCTGGCCGACACCGATCCGCTCACCGGCCTGCTCAACCGTCGCGCCTTCCTCGCCCAGGCGATCGGCCGGCCGGGCGAGCAGCAACTGCTCATCGCCGACATCGACCATTTCAAGCGCGTCAACGAGACGCTCGGCCATGACGGCGGCGACGAGGTGCTGCGCCTGTTCGCCCGCACGCTGCGCCACGCCGCCCCGCCCGGCACGCTGGTCGCGCGGATGGGCGGCGAGGAATTCGCGATCCTGGCCTCGGTGGACGCCTCCCCGGAGCCCGAGCAATTGCTGGCCAAGCTGCGCGCCACGCGCATGCCCTTCGACCTCAAGGTCACCGCCAGCATCGGCGCCTGCACCGGCCCACTGACCAGCGAGATCGACTGGAAGTCGCTCTACCGCGGCGCCGACATCGCGCTGTTCGAAGCCAAGTCCGCCGGCCGCGACCGCGCGCGCTCGGCCCACCGCGAAGCCGCCTGATCCGCTTGCCCGGCGGCCCGGCAGGGCCTATGGGATTCACCATGTCGGGACGAGCGAAGAAGATCGCCTTCGGGGCGCTTGCAGCACTCGCGCTGCTTGCCTTCGCCTCCCCCAATCGCCGCGCCGACATCGCCGTCCACATGCACCGCGTCGACGATCTCGCCCCGCAGCGGATCGAGGCTGTCATCGATATCGGCGTCTTCGCGATTTCCGTGCTCGTCACCTGGAGCAAGCGGCTTACGACTTGACCCCCGAAAAGGCTTGCTTACACCAGTGTCAATGACTGACCCCGAACAGATCTGGCGTACCGCGTACAATCATCCCGGCGCCTGGGACACCGAGTTCCCGCCCGAATCCATGGTCGATCTGTTCGAGGCGAGCGCCCGCGCCCACCCCCAGGCGCCGCTGCTCGATTTCATGGGCCGGCACTACAGCTATGGCGAGACGCTGGACGGCGCCAACCGCGTCGCCTGCGGCCTCAAGGCGCTGGGCTATGGCCCGGGCGACCGGATCGGGCTCTTCCTGCCCAACGTGCCGCATTATGTCGCCGCCTATTACGGCATCCTCAAGCTCGGCGCGACGGTGGTCAATTTCTCGCCGCTCTACACGGTCGAGGAGCTGAGCCACCAGGTCGAGGATTCGGGCACTCGCGCGTTGTTCACCATCTCGGCCACGGCGCTGCTGCCCACCGCGCTGAAGGTGCTCGACCAGAGCGGGCTCGAGCGGCTCGTGGTCGGCTCGGTCGCCGGTGCGCTGCCCGCCGCAAAGTCCTTCTTCTACCGCCTGTTCAAGAGCTCGGAAGTCACCGAGCGCCCGCATGACGAGCGCATCCTCGCCTTCTCGAAGCTAATCGCCAACAATGGCCTGTGCGACGCGCCGAAGATCGATCCCGAGAAGGACGTGGCGCTGATCCAGTATACCGGCGGCACCACCGGCACGCCCAAGGGCGCGGTGCTGACCCACCAGAATCTCTCGGCCAATGCCCGCCAGGTCGCCCGGCTCGATCCCGAGGTGGCAACGGCGAAGGACAAGGTGCTGGGTGTCCTCCCTTTCTTCCACGTCTTCGCCAATACCTGCGTGCTCAACCGAACGGTGGTGACCGGCGGCGAGATCGTGATGCTGCCGCGCTTCAACGCCAAGCAGGCGCTGGCCGAGCTGCGCCGCACCCAGCCGCGCGCGCTGCCCGGCGTGCCGACCATGTACCAGGCGCTGCTCGACGCGCCCGGCATGAAGCCGTCCGACTTCGCCTCGCTGCGCTACTGCATCTCGGGCGGCGCCCCCCTCCCCGCCCAGCTCAAGGAGGAATGGGAGAAGATCACCGGTGCGCGCGTGATCGAAGGCTATGGCCTGTCGGAAAGCTCGGGCGTGGTGTGCACCAATCCCTATGTCGGGCTGAACAAGCCCGGCACGATCGGCCAGCCGCTCCAGGGCACCCGCGTCAAGCTGGTCGACAAGGAGGACCCCACTCGCCCGCCGCCCGAGGGCGAGCCCGGCGAGATCGTCGTCCATGGCCCGCAGATCATGCAGGGTTACTGGAACCGTCCCGATGCCGATGCCGAGGTGTTCGTCACCGTCGAGGGCGAGCCGCACTGGCTGCGCACCGGTGACGTCGGGCTGATCGACGAGGACGGCTACATCAAGATCGTCGACCGGCTGAAGGACATGATCGCAGTCGGCGGCTTCAAGGTCTTCCCGAGCCAGATCGAGGCGGTGCTCTACCAGCATCCGGCGGTGAAGGAGGCCCTCGTGATCGGCCTGCCCGACGCCTATCATGGCGAGCTGCCCCACGCCTATGTCACGCTCGACGAAGGATCGCAGGCCAGCGGACCGGAAATCTGCGCCTGGCTCAACGGCAAGCTCGGCAAGCACGAGCGCGTCTCCGAAGTCGTGGTGCGCGGCAGCCTGCCCAAGACGATGATCGGCAAGCTCAGCCGCAAGGACCTGATCAACGAAGTGATGGCGGAGCGGAAGGGATGAAGGCGCTGCTGGCTCTCGCCCTTCTCGCGGCCGCACCGGCGGCGCCCGAGCAGCGGATCGACGTCGCGCTATCCAACTTCAAGTTCACGCCCGCGACGATCGCGCTGGTCCATGGCCAGAGCTATGTGCTCCACCTGACCAGCAGCGGCGGCCACAGCTTCGCGGCAAAGGACTTCTTCGCCGCCGCCACGATGCCGGCGGCAGACCGGGCGAAACTCAAGGACGGCAAGATCGAGCTGGACAGCGACCACGCCGTCGACCTCCACTTCACCGCCCCCAGGGCGGGCAGCTACCCGATCAAATGCACCCACCTGCTCCATGCGAGCTTCGGCATGACCGGGAAGTTCGTGGTCAGCTGAATCAATTCCTCCCCCAGCTTGCTGGGGGAGGGGGACCGCCGCCGAAGGCGGTGGTGGAGGGGCGGTGCGCCAGCACCGGCTGCGCCGGCCCCTCCACCATTCGCTGCGCGAATGGTCCCCCTCCCCGAGACAAGCTCGGGGAGGAATTGGATTCAGTCCCCCGCCACCACGTCCTTGCCGAACATCACCGCCTTCAGGTTCATGAACTCGTGCATGCCCCACGGCCCCAGCTCGCGGCCATGGCCCGACAGCTTCACGCCGCCGAACGGCGCCTCGGGCGTCGAGGCGAGCAGCGAGTTCACCGCGGTCATGCCGGCCTGGATGTCGCGCGCGAACCGCTCGATCTCGGCTTCGTCCGTCGTCCACACCGCCGAGCCGAGCCCGTAGGGCACGTCATTGGCCAGCGCGATCGCCGCATCGATATCGGCGACCTTGTAGACCGCCGCTACGGGTCCGAAGACCTCTTCCTTGGCGACGTCGCTCTCCGGATCCATGTCGGTCAGCACGCCCGGGGTCATCCAGGCGCCCTCGCGCTCGATCTTCTCGGCACCGAAGCGCAGCGTCGCGCCCTCGCTGACGGCACGCGCCACCTGCTCCAGCACCGTGTCACGCTGGGCGGCGCTGGAGAGCGGGCCCATGCCGGTCTCCTTGTCCATCGGATCGCCGACCTTCAGCGCCTTCATCCTCGCCTCGAACTTGTCGAGGAACGCGTCATAGACATCGGCATGGACGATCATCCGCTTGGCGCAGATGCAGCTCTGCCCGGCATTCTGGGTGCGTGCGGTCACCGCCGTCTTCGCCGCCAGGTCGAGATCGGCCGAGGGCATCACGATCAGCGGGTCGGAACCGCCCAACTCGAGCACCACCTTCTTCAGCGCACGCCCGGCAGCCTGGGCAACCTGCGCACCGGCGCCTTCGCTGCCGGTCAGCGTCACCGCCACCACCCGCTTGTCGGCGATGATCGCCGAGACCTTGTCCGACTTGATCGCCAGGTTCTGGAACAGCCCGTCGGGTGCGCCGGCGGCGCCCATCATCTGCTGGATCAGCGCCGCGCAACCCTGCACATTGGAGGCGTGCTTCAGCAGGGCGACATTGCCCGCCATGATCGTCGGCGCGAGGAAGCGGACCACCTGCCAATAGGGGAAGTTCCACGGCATCACCGCCAGCACCGGTCCCATCGGCAGCCAGCGCGCCACGGCATGGCCGCTCGCGGTCTGCACCGTCGTCGGCTCCAGATAGGACGGGCCGGCCTTGGCATAGTGGCGGAAGCCGCTGATGCACTTCTCGACCTCGGCGATCGCGCTCGCCAGCGTCTTGCCCATCTCCTTCGTCGCGGTCTCGGCAAGGTGCTGCTTGTTTGCCTCCCAGGCGTCGGCGATCTTGGTCAGCAGCTCGGTACGGCGCTCCAGCGGCGAATCGCGCCACGAGCGGAAACAGGCATCGGCGCGGGTCAGCGCCATCTCGATCCCGTCGGCATCGAGTTCCTCATGGGTATCGACCGTCTCTCCGGTGGCGGGATTGATGCTGGTGAACATGCGCGTGTCTCCTTCGGCCGAGGTAACGCGCAGCTAGGAAGCGGGATGCCGGGTTGCAATCATACCATGGCAGGTTGCCTTCCGGCCCAACCCCGGCGCATAGCGGCACGCATGGCAGAAGAAGCGGACGTCACCGCGCTTTCCTTCGAGGAAGCGCTCAAGGAACTGGAGCGCATCGTCGCGCGGCTGGAGAGCGGCGAGGCCCAGCTCCAGGAAGCGATCGACCTGTACGAGCGCGGCGACCGGCTGCGCCGGCAATGTGCCGCGCGGCTGGACGCGGCACAGGCGCGGATCGAGGCGATCCGTACCGATGCCGAGGGCCGCGCCGCCGGCACCGCCCCCTTCGCCGCCGGCTGAGTTCCGACATGGCGCAAGCCTCCCTCGCGCTGCAGGCGGCGCTCAAGCAGGTCTCGGCGGAGATGGACCGCCAGTTCGACCTGTTGCTCGCCGTGCCCAGCGATCCCCGCAAGGGGCTGTACGAGGCGATGCGCCACGCCGCGATCGGCGGGGGCAAGCGGCTGCGGCCGTTGCTCGTCTCCGCCACGGCGCAGCTGTTCGGCGTCGATCGCACCTGCATCGCCCGCACCGCGCTCGCGCTCGAATGCATCCATGTCTATTCGCTGATCCACGACGATCTCCCGGCGATGGACGATGACGACATGCGCCGCGGCAAGCCGACGGTGCACAAAGCGTTCGACGAGGCGACGGCGATCCTGGCCGGCGACTGCCTCCATGCGCTCGCCTTCGAAGTGATCGCCGACGAGCGGACCCATCCCGATCCCTTCGTCCGCATCGAACTGTCCGGCACGCTCGCCCAGGCCGCGGGCCCCGCCGGCATGGCGGGCGGGCAGATGATGGACCTGGAAGCCGAGAAGTCGAGCTTCGACCTCACCACCGTCACGCGCCTTCAGGCAATGAAGACCGGCGCGCTGATCAGCTGCGCGGTGGAAAGCGGCGCGATCCTCGGCCGCATCCCGCTGGAAGGGCGCACCGGCCTGCGCGGCTATGCCCGCGACGTCGGCCTCGCCTTCCAGATCGCCGACGACATCCTCGATGCCGAGGGCGACGAGGCGCTGGTCGGCAAGAAGCTCCACAAGGACGGCGAGGCGGGCAAGGAGACCTTCCTCTCGCTGCTCGGGCTCGACCGGGCGAAGGAACAGGCCCGGATGCTGGTCGATCAGGCGATCACCCATCTCAAGCCCTATGGCACCGAAGCCGACCTCCTCCGCGACATCGCCCGCTACACGCTGGAACGCGATCGCTGACACCAAGCCGTCATCCCGACGCAAGTCGGGATCTCAGGCGAAGGCGCGGGACGGCAGTCGCACGAGATCCCGGCTTTCGCCGGGATGACGGATGTGGGCGGATGACGGCACCTTGCAAAATAGGATTTCGCCTGCTTGCCTCCCCCGGCCGGGCCACCACCGGCCGCTCTTTGACGCCGTAGGAAAAATAGGACCCCAGGCACGCAAGGATATTGCGCGACCTGCCACGTTCCGCGGGGAAACAGGCGTGGGCAAGAACAAGCGCCGTGCACGACCTTCGCAATCTTTGCGAGTCGGGGCGGCTGGCGACGCAGGAAGCGCGCTTCGAGCGAGCCCTCCCCTAACCTCTCAGCGCTCCACCCGCCGCACCCGGAACGCCGTCGGATTGCCGCCCTCGCGCACGATTGTGCCCGACGCCGTATAGCTCCCCGCCTCGGCCAGCTTCTCCATCGCCACGCTGCCCGGTGCGACCGGCAGCATCACGCCCTGGAACCCCGCCGGCCGCGCGTACCAGGAACCCGCGATGTTGAGCAAAGTCGCGCTGGTCTCCTCCGGCGCGGGCAGGCTCGCCTTCGGCTCTGCAGCCTGCTCCACCTGGGTGACGAACCCGCCGCCGCCCCGCACCCGCCGCGGCGCGTCGAACAGCTGGTCGATCCGCTCGGCCTGCAGGTTCTCGATATAGATGATCGTGTTGTTGTCGCCCTGCACCGAGAGCCGCGCGTGGGAGGCCTGCTTGCGCACGATCGGCCCGGCGAGCGAGACCAGGAAGCTGCGCACCGACGCCGAGATCTGCCCGGCATTGCCGCCGCTGGCGTTCATCACCGTCTCCAGCGCCACCGCCACCGTCTGCAGGAACCCGCTCAGCAGCGCGCGCTGCTCGTACAGGTCGAGCATGGTCTTGCCGAGGTCGAACCAGGCATGGAGGCTGGCGATCTCGACGCGGACCAGCTCCAGGCCATAGCGGCTCTGCCCTGCCCGTGTCTCCTGGGCGAAGGCATTGGCCAGCCGCTCGATCGCGGTGCCCGAAGTCCGTGCATCGGCCGCGTCGAAATAGCCGATCTCGAGCACCAGCACCGCGTTGTTGCGCACATCGTCGATCATGCCCGCAGGCTGGCGGAAAGCCTGGCGTGCCGCAAGCGCATACGCGCCGCCCTTGACTCGGCTTCGCACCCGCAGCACGTCCGGGGTCGATCTTGCGACGAGGTACAGAATGACCACCCGCACCGGCGTCTATCCCGGCACCTTCGATCCCATCACGCTTGGCCATATGGACATCATCCGCCGCGGCGCGAAGCTGGTCGACCGGCTGGTGATCGGCGTGACCACCAATCCCTCCAAGAACCCGATGTTCACCGTCGAGGAGCGGATGGAGATGGTGAAGCGCGAAGTCGAGGGGATCGCGGGCGAGATCCATGTCGTCAGCTTCGATTCGCTGCTGATGGACTTCGCCGAGCGCGAAGGTGCCAGCATGATCGTCCGCGGTCTGCGCGCCGTCGCCGACTTCGAGTACGAATATCAGATGGCAGGCATGAACCAGCAGCTGAACGACCGGATCGAGACGGTCTTCCTGATGGCCGATGTCTCGCTCCAGCCGATCGCCAGCCGGCTGGTCAAGGAGATCGCCCTCTATGGCGGCGACATCCGCAAGTTCGTCTCGCCGGCGGTCAATGACGAGATGGTCGCCCGCATCGCCACGATCGGTCGCAAAGGGAGTGGTTGACGCCCCGCTATTGGGCTAGACGGTCCGATCGAGGGTGTATTCCGAGTGGGGAATTTGATGCGTTTGCTTGCCGCTATGGCCGCTTCGGCCTTGATGATGATTGCTACCCCCGCGCTGGCCCAGGGCGGTGGTGGAAAGGCTCCCAAGCCGGCCGCCGAGCCGCTCAAGGGCGTGAGCGCGGCCGATGTGAACAGCATCTACCCAGCCGTGGTCCCCGCCGATCCGGCCGAGACCTGGGTTCTCGACCTGTCGACCGGCGGCCGCGTGCTGATTCGCCTGCGCCCCGATGCCGCACCCAAGATGGTCGAGCGCATCAAGACGCTCACCCGCCGCCATTTCTATGACGGCCTGAGCTTCCACCGCGTGGTCGACGATCCCTATTACATGGCGCAGGGCGGCGATCCCAAGGGCGACGGCACCGGCGATTCGGACCTGCCCAACGTGCCGGCCGAGTTCAACAACCTGCCCCACACCCGCGGCACCGTCGCCGCCGCCCGCCGCGGCGCGCCCGACAATGCCACGCCCGCGCAGAAGGCCGATGCCGAGAACAGCGCGAACAGCCAGTTCTACATCATGATGATGCCGAAGCTGGCCTTCGACCACGACTATACCGTGTTCGGCCGCGTGGTCGGCGGCATGGAATGGGTCGACAAGATCCAGCGCGGCGAGCCGCCGGCGAACCCGACGCGGATCGTCCACGCCTATATCCAGTCCGACAATCCTCCGCCCTATTCGAACCTGCCGGCCGCCGCCCCCAAGGCGTTGCCGCCGGGCGAGGTGAAGGCGACGCTGCCGCAATAATCCGGTGAACGTCGACCTTTTCGATTTCGAGCTGCCGAACGACCGGATCGCGCTGCGCCCTGCGGCACCGCGCGATTCGGCCCGTCTGCTCGTGCTCGACGGCCCGGAGGCGACCCGCGACCTCCATGTCCGCGACCTGCCCGGCCAGCTGCGCGCCGGCGATTGCCTGGTGTTCAACGACACCCGCGTGATCCCCGCCCAGCTCGAAGGCACAAGGGGTGAGGCGAAGATCGGCGCCACGCTCCACAAGCGCGAGGGGCCGCGCCGCTGGCGTGCCTTCATCCGCAACGCCAAGCGGCTGCGCGACGGCGACACGATCGATTTCGGCCAGGACGTGACGGCCATCGCCGGCGACCGCGCCGAGGATGGCAGCTTCGCGCTCGACTTCCACGGCGACGAGCCGGTCGAGCTGCTGCTCGAGCGCTGCGGCCGCATGCCGCTGCCGCCCTATATCGCCTCCAAGCGCCCGACCGACGCGCGCGATGCCGACGATTACCAGACGATGTTCGCCAGCGAGCCCGGCGCCGTCGCCGCGCCCACCGCGGCGCTGCACTTCACCCCCGAGCTGCTGGCGGCGCTAGAGGCAGCCGGCGTGGGCCACACCACGCTGACGCTCCATGTCGGCGCGGGCACCTTCCTGCCGGTCAAGGCCGAGGACACGGCGGACCACAGGATGCACGCCGAATGGGGCCGCATCGACCAGCCCACCGCCGACCGCCTCAACGCCGTCCGCGCCGCCGGCGGCCGCGTGATCGCAGTGGGCACCACCAGCCTGCGCCTGATCGAAAGCGCGGCCGGCGAAGACAGGATCATCCGCCCCTTCGAAGGCGACACCGCGATCTTCATCACGCCGGGCTATCGCTTCAAGGGGATCGACGGGCTGGTCACCAACTTCCACCTGCCGCGCTCGACACTGTTCATGCTCGTGTCGTCGCTGATGGGGCTCGACCGGATGCAGGGCGCCTATGCCCATGCGATTGCCGAGGGGTATCGTTTCTATTCCTATGGGGATGGCTCGCTGCTTCTGCCGTGAGAGCGGCTTGCCGCCATCGAGATCCGTACCGCCATTGTCGCTTCGCCTATGCGAAGGTCGACAAGATCGGCCTCTCTTGAACGCCTGCTACCGGATTCCGGCGGGGCACCAGGGGCATAAGGCCGGCGCTGCGAAGATGCGGACTAGCGGAGCGGAATTACCGTCAGGCCCTTGAGCGGCACGACAATCGCGATCGGATGGCTCTCTACCGTCACATTCTGGCGATTCCCTGCCGGATCATAGCGATAGTCGGACTTTGCCTTGAGCCTCGTGTCTTCCTGGACAGTCACCTTCACCAGGCGGCCCAACACGTCATACTCGTAGGCGGTCTTTTCTTCGACCGATTGAGCGTGAACCGCTGCCGGCAAAAGACACAAGGCCATCGAAGACGAGAATTTCATGGCTACCCCCGATTCCACCCAAGGCATTACGAGCCTGCACGTTATCATACTCTACCGCGGGAACAATTCAGCCGGTAGCGTGTCAAATATTTCTTTCACGAAACGATTTTTCATACCCTTGTCGCATTCGTTTTGTTAGCATCGAAGAAACGAACAACGAGGACGGCCAGATGAAGAAAGCCCTGCTGAACGCCGCCGCCGCGGCCCTCCTCCTTCTTCCGCTTGGGACTGCAACCGCCTCCGATCAAAAGCCGGGAAAGGTGACATCGGTGCAGCAGACACTGAATCGGTTTTTCTTCTACACAAACGGAACACGGACGGCTCGCCCTTCTTGCGATTGCTGCGGCAGATGGGAGATTGACGCCAATACGGCAGCTGGGCAGGCGCAGATCTCGATCGTGCTCACAGCCTATGCGACGCAGCGCACCCTGGAGGTTGCGGGCACCGGCAGTTGCGTGGGCGGCGCAAACGACACCGAGGGCGTGAACATTTTGATTGCGACCTAGGGTCCTGCCAGCGGACCGCCACATCGCACAGCGCACCCTCCAGCGCGCCGACCGCGGGAACTGCGAAGAGCGGTTCATCTGGATCCCCCAGAGAGACGATCATGACCAGAAAACTGATGTACGCGGCTGCGCTGGCTTTGGGTATCTGCTCGATATTGTCGCAGCCCGCCAATGCAGCGACCGTCAACGCAATGTCGGTGCAGCCAACGCTGATCGGGGCTGTCGTGGCAGGCAAGGCCTACCGCGTCACCGCCAGTGGCACCGCAAACCTTTGCACCGGCTGCAACGGCGGGCAGGGCCTCACCTTTACCGCCAATGGCAGGCCGACGAGCCCGTTTGCCGCACCCTATGCCCCCTTCTATCCAAATGGCCTCGACTATGATCCCTCCCAGGGATCGACTGCATATGGCATTGGCGGCCCACAGAAACTCTACGGCGCACTTCTCGGAACGTTCAATGCCGCCGCGTCGGGCCCCGGCGACTATTTCGCCATTGGGTCTTCATTTGCTTTCGTCGCGAGCACGTCCGGCAATCTATATGCGAAGATCAATGATTGCTGCGATGGCGACAACGCGGGCGGCTATACCGTAACGATCAAGGAAATAGTCAGCGTCAGCGGATCGACCGCGCCGACATTTCTCGGGAATGTCGTGGCCGGAAAAGCGTACCGCATCACCGCCAGCGGCGTCGCGAACCTCTGCGTGAGCTGCAACGGCGGCCAAGGCCTGACTTTCACCGCTGACGGAAGGCCCACCGCCCCCTTCGCGGCCCCCTATGCACCATTTTACCCTAACGGTCTGGATTATGACCCGTCCCAGGGGCCGGCGGCCCACGGCGTTGGCGGACCGCAAAGGCTCTACGGCGTGCTGCTGGGGACGTTCACTTCGAACCCCCAAAGCTATGCCGATTATTTTCCGATCAGTGACAGCTATTTGTTCACGGCAAGCACGTCCGCTCCCCTTTACGGCATGATCAACGATTGTTGTTACGGAGACAATGCGGGAGCATATGCAGTCGAACTCGTCGAATCCGGGGAAACGACTTCATTTACCTATGACGCGCTCGGCCGTCTTGTTCAGACAAGTCATTCGGGGGGAAGTTCGAATGGCGTCACCAGCATCTACGGCTTCGACAAGGCGGGCAACCGAACGAACGTAACCGTCACAGGGGCTCAGCCGTAGAGCGCGCGCATTGGATATGGGCGGCCTCCGATAACGGCGAGCGTGTTGTCGGGGGGCCCTCCCCTTCTATTTTTTCCGCGGATCGCTCCTCAGAATCGAAAATCGGGGAAACGAGACATCACGAGCGGGATCACGCTCACGAGGAAACAGGACACGAGACCGTACAGGCTAATGGTTTCGCTCGCGAATTTATCCGACGACACTCTCACATACACCGGCGCGAGATTGCTCTCGGACGCGAGATATACCCGCCGATGATCGACATGACCGTGGCCTAGAACGTAGCTATCCATGTGAACCAGGCGATTGAGTGCCCATTGGTACTTTTCGACCCACGAGCCCGGATCGTTTTCGGAGATCTGGACCTGGTTGTTCGTGATCGGAGGGAAATCCTCCTGCTCAAAACCGCAGATCTGGTTCACCCGCCGCGCATGATACGCGAACTCGATGACATCCAGAGTCAGATCCTCTGCAAACGCAGACGTCCATTCTCCGGGAAAAACCGAACCGGTGAAGGCAACGATGCGGAGCGCCTTTTGCCGCGCCGCACCGATATGGATTTCACATATCCTTCGCTCGATGGGCTTGCCGAGATCGTTCTGGGTCATGCCGGCGGCCATTCCGGAAGGTCCGCGCCAAAGCAAGATTGAACTCCCCCAAATTCCTCCGGATCGCGAGCGAACTCCTTTCGATCCGGCCGCGCTGTGGATCTGGATTGCACCACAAGGGAGACCGGATCGATCTTCGGGGAATAGACGCGGCTCGGATCGGGCATGCGATGCCGCACCCTCGCCACAGATTGCAGCTTGGCTGACGGCGCGGTAGCGGTCCTCTTCATTGCCGAGTCGGAAGGATTTCCATGCGTTTGCTGCTTGCCCTTGCGACGTTGATCGCGACGCCCGCCTTTGCGCAGGGCCAGCTCTCGATACCGACGCCGCAACAGGATGGCGCGCCGATCGGGGTCAGCACCCGCCAGCAGCCCGCCTTCACCGTGATCGTCGAGCCCGCCGCGATGATGATCGCCGCGTTCGATGCGGACGGCGACGGCAAGGTGACCCGCGCCGAGTTCGACGCCGGACTCAAGCGCAGCTTCGATGCGATCGATACCCGGCACCAGGGCTGGCTCGGCTATATCGCCTATTCGGACTGGCAGGAGCGCTGGATGGGGGACCGCAACACCGTGCCGAGCCCGTTCGAAGTGGACCGCGACGGCGACAACAAGATCAGCTTCGCCGAGATCGCCGAGCGCTTCGACCTGCTCTTCACCCGCTTCGATGCGGACAAGAACGGGGTGCTCGAGCGCAAGGAGCTCGTCACCATCCGCCCGCAGGTGAACGGCCCGGGCACGGGCAAGGGCAAGAAGGGCCGCCGCCCGAATTGATGTCCTAGCATCACATGCCGCGACCCGGCTAAGAGCGGAAACGATGGCCGCGCATCACGACCATAATCACAGCCACCATGGCCACGGCCATCACGGCCACAGCCACGCGCCCGCGGATTTCGGGCGCGCCTTTGCCATTGGCACCGCGCTGAACCTGGCGTTCGTCGCGGTGGAAGGCGCGGCGGGCTTCCTCACCCATTCGATGGCGCTGCTGGCGGATGCGGGGCACAACCTCTCCGACGTGCTCGGACTGCTGATCGCCTGGGGCGGCGCCGAGCTGGCCAAGCGCCCGGCCTCGCCGCGCTTCACCTATGGCCTGCGCGGCTCCTCGATCCTCGCCGCACTGGCCAATGCCGTGCTGCTGTTCGTCGCCGTGGGCGCGATCCTGCTCGAGACGATCCAGCGCCTCCAGGAGCCGCGTGACGTACCGGGCATGACGGTCATGCTGGTCGCCGGCGCAGGCATCGTCATCAACCTGTCGACCGCCCTGCTCTTCGCCCGGGGACGCCAGGGCGACGTCAACATCCGCGGCGCCTATCTCCACATGGCGGCGGACGCGGCGGTCTCGGCCGGGGTGGTGATCGGCGGCGGGCTGATCCTGCTCACCGGCGCCGACTGGATCGATCCGGTGATCAGCCTGCTCATCGTCGCCGTGATCCTGTGGAGCAGCTGGGGCCTGTTCACCGAATCGCTGACCATGGCGCTGCAGGCGGTGCCGAAGGGAATCGATTCGGAAGCGGTGGAGGCCGCCCTCGCCGCACTGCCCGGTGTCAGCCGCGTCCATGATCTCCACATCTGGCCGATGAGCACCACCGAGGCGGCGCTCACCGCGCATCTGGTCATGCCGGGCGGGCATCCGGGCGATGCTTTCCTCATCGCGCTGCAACATCGGCTGGCGCACGACTTCAGGATCGATCATACGACCGTTCAGATCGAATTGGGGGACGGGGCGGAATGTCGGATGCATGGGAATGGACACGCGCATGACTAATGCGACGCCCATCCGCCTGGTTATCTTCGATTTCGACGGCACGCTCAGCGACAGCGGCGACTGGTTCCTGTCGGTCGTCGACGAGCTGGCGCGCAAGTTCCGGTTCCGCACCGTCCGCCCGGACGAAGTGGACATGCTGCGCCACAAGAGCTCGCGCGAAGTGATCGAGTTCCTCGGCATCTCGAAGTGGAAGCTGCCGCTGATCGCCCGCTATCTGCGCCGGCTGGTCGGCCGCAACGCGCACGAGATCGAGCTGTTTCCCGGCACCCCGGACCTGCTCGAGCAGATCGCCGCGACCGGCGTGAAGATCGCGCTGGTCACCTCGAACGCCGAGGACAATGCGCGCAAGATCCTGGGCCCGGTGCACGCCGCGCGGATCGACTGCTTCGCCTGCGGCTCCTCGCTGTTCGGCAAGGCGCCCAAGTTCCGCCGCGTGCTCAAGAAGATGGGGGTGAAGCCACACGAGGTGCTGGCGATCGGCGACGAGACCCGCGACGTCGATGCGGCGCGCGAAGTCGGCATGCGCGCCGGATCGGTACTGTGGGGCTATGCCGCCGAGGAACTGCTCACCGCGATGGAGCCCGACGTGATGTTCCGCACCCCGCAGGACATCATCGCCTATGTCGCCGCGCATCGCTGAGATGCAAAACGGTCCAAGCGGTCGTTGAACTCCCCCGCCCCGCATGTAGAGTGACGGGCATGGAGCGATTGCGTTGGACCTGGATCTGGCTTCCCCCCTTTGCGGGCGCGGCCAGCCTGTTGTTCGGGGGCGCCGCCTCCATTCCAGCGGTGGTGCTCGGCATCGTCCTGATCGTCACCGTGCTCGCCGCGGTCCATCATGCCGAGCTGATCGCACACAAGGTGGGCGAGCCCTTCGGCACCTTCCTGCTCGCGCTCGCCGTGACGGTGATCGAGGTGGGGCTGATCCTGACGCTGATGCTGCAGGGCAAGGCGGGCGCCGAGACGCTGGCGCGCGACACGGTCTTCTCCGCGGTGATGATCATCCTCAACGGGCTGCTCGGCGCGTTCATCCTGGTCGGCGCGCTGCGCCATCACGAGCAGAGCTTCCAGCAGGTCGGCGTCAGCGCCTCGCTCGCCACGCTCTGCACCCTCACCGTGCTGACCCTGGTCCTGCCCAATTTCGCAGCGGCCGAGCGCGGCCCCTATTATGCACCGTCGCAGCTCGCCTTCGTCGCGATCGTGTCGCTGCTGCTCTACCTGACCTTCGTGATGGTCCAGACGGTGCGGCACCGCGGCTATTTTCTCCCGCCCGGCGGGGAAGCCGCCGAGGAGGAACATGCGGCACCGCCGACGAACCGCCAGACGCTGATCTCGGGCGTGCTGCTGGTCGCCTGCCTGATCGAAGTGGTGCTGCTCGCCAAGGCGCTGGCGCCCGCGATCGAGGATGGCGTGGCCGCGGCGGGCGCGCCCCATGCGGTGGTCGGCGTGGTGATCGCGGCGCTGGTGCTGCTGCCGGAGAGCGTTGCGGCGATGCGCGCGGCGATGGCCAACCGGCTCCAGACCAGCCTCAACCTCGCGCTCGGCTCGGCGCTGGCGACGATCGGCCTGACCATTCCGGCGGTGGCGATGCTCTCGCTCAGCCAGGGCCTGCCGCTGGCGCTCGGCCTCGATCCCAAGGGCATCGTTCTGCTCTCGCTGACCCTGCTGGTCACCACCCAGTCACTCGCCACGGCGCGGACGACGGTGCTGCAGGGCGTGGTCCATCTCGTCATCTTCGGAGTGTTCGTCTTCATCACTCTGGTCCCCTAAGCTCGCCAAGGTGGCGCCGGTGAGTACATCATCGCACCGATATACTTGACTCAATCAACTATATCGGTGCACCTTCCTGCCCATGGAACATGCCGTCGATCAATTCCGCGCCTTCAACCGGGCGCATACCCGCTTCGCCGCGGTGCTCGCTCCACACTATATGGACTCGGAAATGGGCGTCGCCGAAGCGCGGCTGCTCTACGAGATCGCCCGGCGCCAGCCCGTGCTGGCGAGCGAACTTCAGGATACACTCGGACTGGACGCCGGCTATGTCAGCCGGGCGGCCAAGCGCTTCGAGGATCGCGGCTGGATCGCACGCGAGCGCGACGCGCGGGATGCCCGCCAGCGCCCGATCGCCCTGCTTCCCGCCGGCCAGGCCACCTTCGACGCGCTCGACGAGGCAACCCGCGCGCATAGCCGCCGCCAGCTGGAATCGCTCGGCCCGGGGGGCGGCGCGCTGCTCGGCCACTATCTCGAATCGGCGCGGGCACTGATCGAGGGCGGCGCGGATGCCTGGTCGATCCGCACGCTGCGCCCCGGCGACATGGGCGCGATCGCGAGCCGCCAGTCGATCCTCTATGCCGAGCATTTCGGCTGGGGCCGGCCGATGGAGCTGCTGCTCAACGACGTCACCACCAACTTCCTGCGCGACTTCCAGCCGGGACGCGAGCAATGCTGGGTCGCCGAGCGCGGCGGTGAGATGCTCGGCTCGGTGATGCTCGCCGATGGCGGCAACGGCGTCGCCAAGCTGCGCCTGCTCTATGTCGAGTCCTGGGCGCGCGGGCTGGGCATCGGCGAGGCGCTGGTCCAGCACTGCATCCAATTCGCCCGCGAGGCCGGCTATCAGCGGCTCGAGCTGTGGACGCACACCATATTGACGAGCGCGCGGCGCATCTATGCGGCGCATGGCTTCGAGCTGATCTCGACCGAGGAGCATGACCGGTTCGGCGAGCCGATCATGGGAGAGACCTGGTCGCTCGATCTCAGTCGAGATGCACCGCCAGCCACACCGTAGGACGGTCGCGCGCGGTCCAGGTGACCCAGTGCTTCCGGCCCCTGCCGATCAGCAGATGGTCGCCGGGACGCAGTTCGACCTCGGCCGAGCCTTCGACGCGTAGCCCCGCCGCGCCCTCCATCAGCAGCACCCACTCGTCCCAGTCCTGCACCATCGGTTCGCCCCCGGGCGTGGCCTGACCCTGCGAGACGATGCGCTCGATCCGCACACCGGGGCACCTGAGCAGCTCGGTGAAGACTTCGCCCGCGCTGGCATCGGGCAGGTCGGCGAGGAGATTGGCGGTCATTCATGGTCCTAATTTCCCTCTCCCGTTGGGAGAGGGAGGGAGCCGCGAAGCGGCGGAAGGGTGAGGGTCGAGTGGGAAGGCTACCCTCACCCTTCCCACTCGCTCCGCGAGCGGGCCCCTTCCCTCTCCCAATGGGAGAGGGAGTAGACTCTGCTCGCCTCTAGCGCCAAGGCAACTCCCATGTCCCGTTTCGAGTTCACCATCCACGCCACCGACGGCAAGGCGCGCCTCGGCACCATCGCCATGCAGCGCGGCGAGATCCGCACGCCTGCCTTCATGCCGGTCGGCACCGCCGCCACCGTCAAGGCGATGAAGCCGCAGGACGTCCGCGCTGCCGGCGCCGACATCATCCTCGGCAACACCTATCACCTGATGCTGCGCCCCGGCGCCGAGCGCGTCGCCCGGCTGGGCGGGCTGCACAAGTTCATGGGCTGGGACCGGCCGATCCTGACCGATTCAGGCGGCTATCAGGTGATGAGCCTGGCCGACCTGACCACGCGCAGCGAGGAAGGCGTGGCCTTCAAGTCGCACCTCGACGGCTCGCGCCACATGCTCAGCCCCGAGCGCTCGATCGAGATCCAGCGCCTGCTCGGCAGCTCGATCACCATGGCGTTCGACGAGCTCGTCCCGACCACCTCGACCCGGGAGGTCCAGGCCGCGGCGATGGAGCGATCGATGCGCTGGGCGAAGCGCAGCCGCGACGCCTTCTTCGCCGCCGAGGAACATGCCGCGCACAACGCGATCTTCGGCATCCAGCAGGGTGCGCTCGACGAAGGGCTGCGCAAGGCCTCGGCAGACGCGCTGCTCGACGTCGGCTTCGACGGTTATGCCGTGGGCGGCCTGGCGGTCGGCGAAGGCCAGGAAGCGATGTTCGGCGTGCTCGACTTCGCACCGGGCCAGCTCGATCCCGCCAAGCCGCGCTACCTGATGGGCGTCGGCAAGCCCGACGACATCGTCGGCGCGGTCGAGCGCGGCATCGACATGTTCGATTGCGTGCTGCCCACCCGCAGCGGGCGCACCGGCCAGGCCTTCACCCGCACCGGCCCGATCAACATCCGCAACGCCAAGTTCGCCGAGGACCAGGGCCCGCTCGATCCCGAATGCCCCTGCCCGACCTGCGCCAACTGGAGCCGCGCCTATCTCCACCATCTCGTCCGCGCCGGCGAGATCCTGGGCGCGATGCTGATGACCGAGCATAATATCTGGTTCTACCAGGTGCTGATGCAGGACCTGCGCGACGCCATCGCCGAGGGCCGGCTGACCGAATTCGCCAACGGCTTCCGCGCGTCGTACCAGGTAGCGAAGGGCTAAGGCCGCATCGGCTTCGCTCTTTCCTTTTCCCCGGCGAAGGCCGGGGCCCAGCCTTGAAAGTCACGCGCCTTGGCGCGTCTTCGCCGCGCACTGCTTAGTCTGGGCCCCGGCCTTCGCCGGGGAAAAGCTGATCTCGATCACCTCCGTGGTTAAAATTACCTTTACCATCAAGTGTTTCGCCGTGGGACACGGTGGAATCCGGGGGCGAAGCGCGTCCTGAAATCGGCTATGCCGCGCACGGGCAAGGGGCCCGAGCGGGGTTGGGTACGCGTGTTCTGGCGGCGTTTCTCGAAGATGCAGGCGCGGGGGTTCGCCGCGGCGATCGTCGCGTCGCTGATCGGCGCCGGCTTCTCCGCCCAGGCGCTCGCCCCGGAGACGCGCAAGGCCGAGCCGAAACCGGTGGCGGTCGGCTATGAGGCCGAGGACCATTTCCCCGGCGCCGCCTTCTACTACGCCGTCGATGACGATGCCGCGGTAGGCGCCGGCACGACCGGCACCACCGCCCTGCCCGACCTGCCGATTCCCGCCGACGCCGTCGATACGGTGGACGGATCGATCCAGCCGGCTCAGCCCTTCCGCCTTGCCGGCACCGGGCTCGACAAGTCGCGCGCGCTCCAGTGCCTGACCACGGCGATCTATTACGAGGCGGCGAACGAGCCGACCGACGGGCAGCGCGCGGTGGCGCAGGTGATCCTCAACCGCGTGCGCCATCCCGCCTTTCCCGCCACTGTGTGCGGGGTGGTATTCCAGGGATCGGAGAAGCGCGGCTGCCAGTTCAGCTTCGCCTGTGACGGTGCGATGGCACGCGCGCCGATGCGTTCGGCCTGGGACCGCGCCGCGAGGGTCGCCGCCGCCGCGCTTTCGGGCCAGGTGTTCGGCGCAGTGGGCGAGGCGACCCATTACCACACCTATGCCGTCACCCCGTCCTGGAACCGCAGCCTGGTGATGACCGGCGTGTTCGGCGCGCATTTCTTCCATCGCTGGAAGGGCTGGTGGGGAACCGCCGCCGCCTTCCGCCAGGCCTATCGCGGCGGCGAGCCGCTGCCCGAGCCGCATGCCCGGGTGGACCTGGCCGAGCTGGCCGCACCGGTGGTGCCGATGCCGGTATCCGTCCCGGTGGCCGTCCCCGGCAAGAGCGCCGCGCCCATCGCCACCCCCCGCGAGACCATCCAGCCGGCCTATGCCCAGAGCGGCACGCCGATCGGCGGCTATGTGCCCAGGGCCGCGCCGAGCGCCTCGCCGATGGACCAGGGCGAATCGCAGATTCTCGACAAGTGGAAGGACAGCGGCAAGCCGCTGCGCTGAGGACTTCCCGGTTCTTTTTCCCGGCGAAGGCCGGGGCCCAGACTCAGCGTACGCGCCGCAGGCGCGCCAAGGCGCGCGACTTTCAAGAACTGGGCCCCGGCCTTCGCCGGGGAAAAGGAAGAGACAGGAAGGAACACCTCCCCCAAACGGCAACGGGCCCCGCCTCGCGGCGGAGCCCGTCCTGGTCAGGTTCCCCAAAGGGGGCGGAAAGGGAACCCGTCAGCTCGTTTTACCAGCGACGCTCGCGATCGTGCTTCTGGTAGCGGATGCGCGCCGACAGGGCGTCGAAGCGGCGATCCAGGTCGCGGCGCTCGGCGAGCGTCAGGCCCGGACGCGAACGGCGATACTGGGCCTCGAGGCGGTTCAGCGCCGCGAAGTCGCTGCGGAGGCGGGCAGCCTCGCTGCGGCTGAGCTGGCCCGAGCGCACGCCCTGGTTGATCCGCATTTCGAGGTTCGCCTGGCGCGAATTGATGCTCTGCCATGCCTGGAAGGCGGGCGCCGGGTGCGGCGCGGCCATCGCGGCGGTCATCGGAACGGCCGAGATGGCGATGCCAAAGCCGGCAAGCATCAGGGTGAACTTCTTCATGATACGCTCCTCTTCAAAAAACCGGGCCGTCCCTGCGGCCTGAACCCAGTTATGGGCATGGCCTGTCGCAACCTTGTCCCCGGACCCGTGCTTTTGTGTCGCAAGCTGTGACGAAGCCGAGAGTTCCGTTCATCTTCGCGGGATCGAGTCCCCCATGCGATGACCCGAAGCGGCGCAATCGGCCGGCAATAGGCCCGGGGGAATCGATTGACGGGCGCGCGACGGGCCCTAGATTCCGGGGACGAAACGAAGAGGACCATGATGACGATCTCGATTGCCGAAATGAGCCTGGTCGAGCAGCGCGTGGCCAATGACGGGCCCAACATCGTGGTGGCCTATCTGTTCTGGTTCTTCCTCTGGTTCGTCAGCGCGCATCGTTTCTATCTGGGCCGGCCGGTGTCGGCGATCCTGCAGATTCTGTCCTATTTCATCCTGATCGGCTTCGTCTGGGTGTTGATCGACATCTTCCTGATCCCCGGCATGATCCGCGAGAAGCAGAACGAGATCCGCGACAACATGATGCGCGTCCTGGCCAGGGGCTGACCTCGCCGCGTTGACTGCCCGGATATCTGCGATATCCTGCAGGTATCCGAGGGGGAGCAGTCGCATGCCATATCGTCACGCCCACTGGTTCCTGCTCGCGATATTCCCGCTCGCCGCGCTGGCCTTCTGGCCCGGCTATCTCGCCACGATCGGCACCGCACCGCTGCAGATGCACGCGCACGGCATTACCGCGTCGCTGTGGCTTCTGCTCCTGATCGCGCAGAGCTGGACGATCCATGCGGGGCGGAATGCGCTGCACCGCGCGCTGGGCGCTTCGAGCCTGGTGCTGTTCCCGCTGTTCCTCGCCGGGGGATCGATGATCTTCCTCGGCATGGCGCAACGCTATGTCGAGGCGCCCTCGCCCTTCTATCCGATGTACGCCCCGGGCCTGGCCTGGATCGACATCGTCTCGGTCGCCGCCTTCGCCTGGTGCTATCATTCGGCGCTGCGCACGCGGCGGCAAGTCCAGCTCCATGCGCGCTACATGCTCGCGACGGTGCTCTTCCTGCTGCCCCCGATCCTCGGCCGGCTCGCCCCGATCCTGCCGCCGCTGGGCATCAGCGGGCCGGAGGATTTCTGGAAGCTCGGCATCGGCTTCCAGCTCGGCAATGCGATCACCGCGGCGATCGCCTTCGGCCTGGCGCTGCGCAGCGGACGCCATGGCCGCCCCTTCCTCCTTGCCGGTGCGGCGATCGTGCTCGGCGGGTTGCTCTTCCAGTTCCTCGGACCGCTCGCGGCCTGGCGACAGCTCTTCGCCCAGTTCGCCGGGCTGCCACCGATGCCGCTGGCGCTGGCGGCGGGACTGGCCGGCGCAGGGATCGGCTATGCCGGCTGGATCGGCGGGCGCCGCCCGGTCGCGCCTGCGATGGCCGCCTAGCTTCCATTCCCGTTCAAGGGAGGGCGTTCAGGCCGCGATCAGCCGCTCCGCCTGGGCCCGCGCCTCATCGGTGATCTCGGCACCCGAGAGCATGCGGGCGATCTCCTCGCGGCGCTGGGCGGCATCGAGCGGGGTGACGCCGGTGCGGGTGACCGTCCCGTCATGGCTCTTCGCGATCAGCAGATGCTGGGCGCCGCGCGCCGCGACCTGCGGGCTGTGCGTCACCACCAGCAGCTGCGCGCTGTCCGCCAGCCGGGCGAGCCGCTCGCCGATCGCACTGGCGACCGCGCCACCGACGCCGCGATCGATCTCGTCGAAGATCAGCGTGCGCGCGCCGCCCTCTTCCGCCAGCGCCACCTTCATCGCCAGGATGAAGCGCGACAGCTCGCCGCCCGAGGCGATCTTGACCAGGGGTGCGAAGGGCGCGCCGGGGTTGGTCGAGACTTCGAACTCGACCCGGTCCATGCCGAAGCTCGACCAGTTCGCTTCTTCCTGCGGATCCACCACCGTGCGGAAACGCGCGGCGTCCAGCTTGAGCGGCTTCAATTCGGTTGCCACCGCCGCATCCAGCCGGGCCGCTGCCAGGGTGCGGTTCGCGGAAAGCGTCTTCGCCGCCTCGGCATAGACGCGGTGCGAATCCGTCACCGCCGCTTCGAGCCTGGCGATCCCCGCCCCACCGCTCTGGACCCGCTCCAGCCGGCCCGAAAGTTCGTCGAGCAGCGCGGGCAGTTCGTCGGGCTGGACGCGATGCTTGCGGGCGATGCCGCGCAGCTCGAACAGCCGTGCCTCGTCGGCTTCCAGCGCGGCGGGATCGAAGGCGAGCGCCTCGGCGGCGCTGTCGACCTTGTCCTGCGCCTCCGCCGCCTCGGTGATCGCGCGGTCGATCGCGGCGAGCGCCTCGGCCAGCGCCTCGTGATCCTCGGCGATCCGCTCGAGCACCCGCGCCGCCTGGCGGAGCTGGCTCAGCCCGCCTTCCGACCCGTCGAGCAGCTCGGCGATGCCCTGCAGCTCGCCGGCGATCTTCTCGCCGCGCTGCATGCCGGCCCGGCGCTCGGCCAGCGCTTCCTCCTCGCCGGCTTCGGGCGCGAGCGCGCGCAGCTCGGCGACGGCATGTTCCAGCCATTCGCGGTCGCGCTCGGCGACGTCCTGCTCGGCCCGCGCCACCGCCAGCGCCGCCTCGGCATCGCGCCATGCCCGGTGCGCGATCGCCACCGGCCCCGGATCGCAGCGCCCGAACGCGTCGAGCAGCGCCCGGTGGCCACGCGCATTGAGCATGCCGCGATCGTCGTGCTGGCCGTGGATCTCGACCAGATGCGGCGCCAGCTCGCGCAGCAGGCCGGCAGAGGCCGGCTGGTCGTTGAGGAAGGCCCGGCTGCCGCCATCGGCCTTGACGATGCGCCGCACGATCAGCGGCTCGCCCGGCTCCAGCTCGAGCCCGTTCTGGTGGAAGATGTTGGCGATCTCACTGTCGCGCGCCGGCGGCTCGAAGCTGGCGGTGACCACCGCCTGCGTGGCGCCGTTGCGGACCAGCCCGGTCTCGCCCCGCGCGCCGAGCGCCAGGCCCAGCGCGTCGAGCAGGATCGACTTGCCCGCCCCGGTCTCGCCGGTGAGCACGCCCAGACCGGCGCCGAACTCCAGGTCCAGCGCCTCGATCAGGACAACGTCGCGTATGGCCAGCGCGGTCAGCATGCGCCGCCTCTATCGCAGGAACTTAACGGGAACGAAAGCCCGGACGAGCATCAGCTCGCGGGCTTGGCCGCCGTCTGGGCCTGCTGGAGCTTGCCCTTGTTTTCCTGCATCAGCTTGTAGGCGTGCTCGTACCAGTCGGTGCCCGGATAGTTGGCGCCGAGCACGGCCGCGGCCTTGTTCGCTTCCTCCGGCACGCCGAGCGCGAGATAGGACTCGGTCAGGCGCATCAGCGCCTCGGGCGCGTGGGTGGTGGTCTGATACTGGTCGACCACGGTGCGGAAGCGCAGCGTCGCCGCCAGCCACTGGCCGCGCGTCTCGTAGAAGCGGCCGATCTCCATTTCCTTGCCGGCGAGGTGATCGCGGACAAGGTCGATCTTCAGGCGCGCATCGGCGGCGTACTTGGTGTTCGGATAGCGGCGGGTGAGCTCACCCAGCGAATCGAGCGCCTGCTGGGTGATCTTCTGGTCGCGCTGCACGTCGCTGATCTGCTCGTAATAGCTCAGGCCGATCAGATAATAGGCATAGGGCGCGTCGCGGTTGCCCGGGTGGACGGCGAGGAAGCGCTGCGCCGACGAGATGGATTCGGTGTAGTCGCGGTTCAGATAATAGCTGAACGCGCCCATCAGCTGCGCGCGGCGCGCCCAGACCGAATAGGGGTGCTGGCGCTCGACTTCGTCGAACAGCGCCGCGGCCAGCTTGTACTGGTGCTGGTCGAGCTTCTGCTTGGCGGTGGAATAGAGCGTGCCGACGTCGCGCGCGACATAGGGAAGGTCCTTGCCACCGCTCTTCTTGGCGCAACCGGCCATCGAGAGGGCGAGGACCGGAAGCAGGGAGAGCGCGAGCGCGCGAGTGGTGGAAGTACGCATGGGCGGGGGTCTTAGCGCGGTCGCGTGGCTTCAAACAATCCTTTTCGCGGCGTGATTGTGTCAGAGCTGCAACCACCTCCAATCAGCAATTGCGGTGGGAGCCCCGACGGGCCATGCGCGTTGCCGTACCGAAGTTGGAATCGGAGAAGTTTTGTGACCGCTACCCTGCTTGCCACCCACCGCGTCGAGAAGCCCTGGGGCCGCCACACCCTGTGGCCGGGCTTTGCCGATCCCGCCGCCGATGGCGAGCCGGTGGGCGAGATCTGGTTCCAGACGCCGGGCAACAGCACCCCCGACCTGCTGATCAAGTACCTGTTCACCAGCGAGAAGCTGTCGGTGCAGGTCCACCCGACCGACGAGCAGGCGCATGCCGCCGGTCTGCCGCGCGGCAAGGACGAATGCTGGGTGATCCTGGCGGCGGAACCCGATTCGACGATCGCACTGGGCACCAAGGAGCCCACCGATCGCGAGACGCTGCGCGCCGCCGCGCTCGACGGCTCGATCGAGCATCTGCTCGACTGGAAGCCGGTCAAGGCAGGCGACTTCTTCTATTCGGGCTCGGGCACGATCCATGCGATCGGCGCGGGCATCACCCTGGTCGAAGTGCAGCAGAACAGCGAGACCACCTATCGCCTCTATGACTATGGCCGCCCGCGCGAGCTGCACCTCGATGCCGGCATCGCCGTGTCCGAGCCGGTGCCGTACGTGCCGCACCCGATGCCGGGTCGCGTCGCCGAGGACCGGGTGATCCTGGTCGAGGGCCCGAAGTTCGTACTCGAGCGCTGGGAAGGCGGCAAGCGCGGGCTGACCCTGCCCGAAGGCGTCACCGGCTGGCTGATCCCGCTGCGCGGCGAAGGCGTGGTCGACGGCGTCGCCTTCCAGGCGGGCGAATGCGTGACGATCGAGGGCAGCGCCGAGCTGCATGCCGAGGCGGGCAGCGATCTGCTCTTCGCCTATCCCGGCGACACGCGCATCTGACGCATGGCTGTTGCGTGAACGGGAAGTAGTTTTCCGTTCACGCAACCCCTCCCTGTCCGGCACGTTGGTCTTCCGGGAAAACAAGGAGAGACTCCATGCGTATCCTTTTCGCCGCCGCAGTGGCGGCTGCCGCCCTTGCGACGCCGGCCGCGGCCCAGGGCTGGAACGAGCGCGAGGCGCGCGCGGATTGCCGCCACGACCTGCGCAATTCGGACACCCGCGGTGAGTATCGCCGAGAGGCGCGCGACTGCCGCAACGATATCGCCAATGCCCAGCGCCAGGACCGGCGCGAGTGGCGCCGCGATTATCGCCGCTATCGCAACTACGACTATAACCGCCTGCCCCCGGGCGAGCGCTACTACAACCCGTCGGACTATTACCGCGACGGCCGCTATTATCGCGAGCGCCGCCTGAGCCGGAACGACCGCATCTATCGCGGCAATGACGGCCGCTATTATTGCCGCCGCTCGGACGGCACGACCGGCCTGATCGTCGGCGGCGTCGCTGGCGGCCTGCTCGGCAATTCGCTGTCGAACGGCCGCAACGCCACGCTCGGCACGCTGCTCGGCGCGGCGGCCGGTGCGGCGATCGGCTCGTCGGTCGACCGCGGCGAGGTCCGCTGCCGCTAACAGGGCTTGCCACGCAGGCAGAGAGGGGTCCGGTGGAAACGCCGGGCCCTTTTCGTTGGCCCCAGCCCTCTCAACCGTCATCCCCGCGAAGGCGGGGATCCAGAGTCACGAAGGCCATCACTCTGCCACCCTGGATCCCCGCCTTCGCGGGGATGACGAAGAGGGGAGCCTGAGCCCGAGGCTAGATCAGAAGATGAAGCCGCCCAGCCACAGGCGGAGGAAGCCGACGCCGGCTACGACGATGTTGAGGTTGCGCCCGGCGTTCGAGTCCGAAAGCGCCCCCAGCGCCAGCCCGACCACGGCGATCGGGATCACCAGATAGTTGAGCCACCCGAGCAGGGGGATCAGCGCGATCAGCATGAGCGGCAGGGCGATGATCCCGACAAGGATCGAGAGCAGGTTCAGCATGCCGTCGTCCTATCCCATCGAAAGTGTGTTATCAACATATAACAGTCAGGCGGCGAGCGGGATCATCACCTCGGTGCGACGCAGGCGCGCGGGCGTGAACGGCGAGTTGTAGAAGGCATGCTCCACCGGTCCTGCGGCGCGCAGGCCATGGGCGCCGATCCAGGCGCGCAGCTCCGCCTCATAGGCGTCGAGCGCGCCTTCGCTGTCCACGCCGCTGAAGCGCAGCGCGGCGATCCGGCGGGCCGGCAGCGCACGCAGGCGGACGCCGTCGCGCGGATCGGGCAAGGTGTCGATGCTCGCATGCGGCGGCATCACGAAGCGCGTGCGCCAGCCGCGCCCGTCCTCGTCGCCATCGGAGAGCACCGGCACGGTCATCGGCAGCCGCCCGCCGGCGCGGTCCTTGCCGAAGACATAGTCGGCGAGCCGGGTGAAGCCGACCGAGAGTGCCGCCTGGCGCAGCCCGGGCACCACCGCTTCGGCGACGAGCAGCCGCGGATAATCACGCACGCTGAACGCGCCGTCGCGCGTCACCGTATCGAATTCCGCTTCGTCCTCTGGCTTGAAGAGCAGGGCATATCCGATGCCCGCGGCAATGGCGACAGCGACGCCGGCACCGACCAACTTCCCGTTCAGATGCATGCCTACCCCTTTACTCCACGAGGCAATACGCACCGATCCGTCCGGGGTTCCGTTCATGGTTAACGCGGGAACGGGCCGGAATCCACCCTTTCCCAAAGCCTTCCTTAACCTTCCTCGGGCATGAGAAAGCGCCAAAGGAGCGTGTGAATGGCCCGCAATTACTTCCTGATGCTTGCCCTGCCCCTCGCACTCGCGGGATGCGGCAGCCGTGGCAGCCTAGGGGATGTCGCCGATACCGAGAGCGGCAACGCCGCCGATCCGGCGCTGGCCAGCGCGCTGCAGGACCAGATCATGGTCGATCCGCAGCTCGGCCGCCAGGCGAATGGCGACGCGATCCGCCCGCCGGGCCAGCCCTATTCGGGCGGCGTGCCGAACGACAACGTCGCGGCGAATGGCAGCAAGGTCGACAATGGCCAGCTGCTCAAGACCCCGGCCCCGACCCAGGCGACGAAGGAGTGCACCCAGTGCGCCGCGGCGCGCGAGTCCGTGACACTGGGCGGCCTCGCCGCGCGCCAGAAGGATCCGAAGAGCAACCAGTGCGCCGCCTCGCTGCAATATGCCGCGGGCTGGGCGCAGCGCCTGCCGCGCGACCTGCCACTCTATCCCCAGGCCCGCGTCACCGAGGCCGCGGGCAGCACCGCCGGCGCCTGCCAGCTGCGCGTGGTGAGCTTCTCCTCGCCCCAGCCGATGCAGGTGATGCTCGACTGGTACTACACCAAGGCGGTCCGCGCCGGGTACACCGGCGAGCATCAGGTCGACGGCAAGGAGCATATCCTCGGCGGCACCCGCGACAAGGATGGCGGGGCGTATGTCCTGTTCCTGACCGCCCGCTCCGACGGCGGGACCGACATCGACATGGTCGCGAACAACGGGATCTAATAATCCTCCCTCGCGAAGCGGGGGAGGTGGCGCGCGCAGCGCGACGGAGGGGGCATCTCCTCAAGCGCCACGCCTGCGGCCAAGCCCCCTCCACCACTCGCTTCGCGAGGGAGGATTTTGCTCTGGGTTCCCCTCTCCCCGATTCCGCGCTAACCGCTGCGGATGCCCCCCATCCTCCTCGTCATGCTCGGCGGCGCCTTCGGTTCCGCGGCGCGCTACCTGACCGGCAAGCTCACGCTCGCCTGGTTCGGGCCCGACTATCCCTGGGGCACGCTCGCCGTGAACCTGATCGGCGGCTTCCTGATGGGCATGCTCGCCGGCACCCTCGCCAAGCTCGGCCAGGGCGGCGAGCAATGGCGCCTGCTGATCGGCGTCGGCCTGCTCGGCGGCTACACCACCTTCTCCGCCTTCACCCTCGACCTGATGAACATGGTCGAGCGGGGCGACTGGGGCCTCGGCCTCGGCTATATCTTCGCTTCGGTCCTCGGCTCGGCGCTCGCGCTGTTCGCGGGCCTCAGCCTATTGCGAGCAATTCCATGACTGATGCCGTCCGCCAGTTCACCGTAAAGCCCGATGACGACGGCATCCGGCTCGATCGCTGGTTCAAGCGGCATCTGCCCGACACCAGCTTCAACCTGGTCTCGCGCTGGGCACGCACCGGCCAGCTGCGGGTCGATGGCGCGCGCGCCAAGCCGGGCGATCATGTCAGCGAGGGCCAGGTGATCCGCGTGCCCCCGGCCGAGGCGCCCACGCCGGACAAGCCCGCCCGCCCGAAGCGCGTCCGCGTCGTCAATCTGAGCGCGGAGCAGATCGATTTCGCCCGCTCGATGGTGATCCACCAGGACGATGCGGCATTCGTGCTCAACAAGCCGCCGGGCCTGGCGACGCAGGGCGGCACCAAGACCACCGAGCATGTCGACGAGCTGCTCGACGCGCTCCAGTACGACATGGAGAGCCGGCCCAAGCTCGTCCACCGGCTCGACAAGGATACGTCGGGCGCGCTGCTCATTGCCCGCACCGCCCGCGCGGCCGCCGCCTTCTCGAAGAGCTTCTCCAGCCGAACGGCCCGGAAAGTCTATTGGGCGCTGATCGTCGGCGTGCCGAGCATCGAGGACGGCATGATCGAGCTGCCGATCGGCAAGCAGCCGGGCACCGGCGGCGAGAAGATGCAGGTCGACGAGAAGGAGGGCTCGCCCGCCCGCACCCGCTACCGGGTGATCGCCCGCGCCGGCAATCACGCCGCCTGGGTCGATCTCCAGCCCTTTACCGGGCGCACCCACCAGCTGCGTGTGCACATGGCGGCGATCGGTTTCCCGATCGTCGGCGACGGCAAATATGGTGGCCAGGAAGCATTCCTCACGGGCGGCATCAGCCGCAAGATGCACCTCCACGCCCGCCGCCTCCGCGTCGATCATCCGGATGGCGACCGGATCGACGTGCGCGCATCGCTGCCGCACCATTTCGCCGAATCGCTGCGCACGCTCGGCTTCGAAGAGGCCGAGGGGGATGCCCTTCCGCTCGATGACGGTCCGCCGCCGATGACCAAGGAGCAGCTCAAGGCCAATGCCCGCGCGCATGCAAAGTCGGTGCGCAAGGAGCGCCGGGGCGAGCGGCGCGGCCGGGGCGAAGGCCCGAGCGGCGACAAGCCCGCGCCGCGCAGCGGCGGCAAGCCGAGCACGCGCAAGGCACCGGCGACCGCCGCCGCCAAGCCCGGTGCCCGCAAGCCCGCCGGTGCCAAGCCGGGCGGCGCGAAGCCCGGCGGCAAGCCCGCGCCGCGCGGCGCGGCCCGTCCCGGCCCGCGCACCGGTGGAGACAAGCCCCGCGCACCCCGGGGCCGCTGATGCACCCGCATCCGGCCTTCCGCTGGGAGGACCGCCCGGCGATCCGCGATCTCGTGCGCGACATCGGCTTCGGCGCGCTGTTCGCCGCGACGCCCGACGGGCCGCGCGTCGCACACGTGCCCGTGGTGTGGCTGGACGAGGACACGCTCGGCTTCCACCTCGCGCGCGGCAACGGCCTCGTCCGGCACCTCGACGGCGCCATCGGCCTGTTCAGCGTGCAGGGGCCGGACGCCTATGTCAGCCCCGACTGGTACGGCGCAGGCCCGAACGAGGTGCCGACCTGGAACTATGTCGCGGTCGAGCTCGAAGGCCCGGTGACCCGCACCGACGAGTCCGGGCTGATCGCGATCCTCGATGCGATCAGCCACGAGCAGGAACGCCGCCTCGCCCCCAAGCCCGAATGGACACGCGGCAAGATGGACCCGGCGCTCTTCGCGAAGATGACCGGCGCGATCATCGGCTATCGGCTCGACGTCCAGGCCTGGCGCGGCACGCTCAAGCTCGGCCAGAACAAGCCCGACGCCGCGCGCCTCTCCGCCGCCGACGCGCTGGAGACGCAGGGCCGCCGCGCCATGGCCGCGCTGATGCGGGGGGCCAAGTGAAGGCACCCCATCAAATTCCTCCCCGAGCTTGTCTCGGGGAGGGGGACCATTCGCGCAGCGAATGGTGGAGGGGCCGCCGCAATGCGGCGGTAACCCGCCGCGCCCCTCCACCACCGCCTTCGGCGGCGGTCCCCCTCCCCCAGCAAGCTGTGGGAGGAATTTGAACATGAACCGCCTCGCCGTGTTCGATTGCGACGGCACGCTCGTCGATTCGCAGGTCAACATCTGCCGCGCGATGGAGGCGACCTTCGACGCGCACCGTCTCGCCCCGCCCGACCGCAATGCCATCCGCCGGATCGTCGGGCTCAGCCTCGTCCCCGCCATCGCGCGGCTGCTGCCCGAGGCCGAGCCTGCGCTGCACGAAGCGATGGCGGAGGAGTACAAGCGCGCCTTCCACGCGATGCGCGCCTCCGCCGCGCTCGATCCCGAACCGCTCTATGACGGCATCCTCGAAACGATCGAGGCGCTCGATGCCGCCGGCTGGCTGCTCGGCGTCGCCACCGGCAAGTCCGATCGCGGGCTCCGCCTGATCCTCGAGCATCACGGCCTGCACAGCCGCTTCGTCACGCTGCAGACCGCCGATCGCCACCCGTCCAAGCCCCATCCCGCGATGCTCGAGCTCGCCATCGCCGAGGCCGGCGCCGCGCCCGAGACCACCGCGATGATCGGCGACACCAGCTTCGACATGGCGATGGCGCGGGCCGCTGGCACCCATGCCGTTGGTGTGCTATGGGGATACCACACGTCCGAGGAGCTGCTCGGCGCCGGCGCCCATCATGTCGCCGACCATGCCAGCCAGCTCTTCGCGCATCTGGAGCGGATATGACCGAGGCCGAACAGCTGGCACGCAAGCGCTATTACATCATCGTCGCGGTCAACATGCTCGGCACCGCCGGCGCCGTGCTCGGCCTGCTCGTCGCGGGGCGCGCACCGAATTACGGCGTCACCGTCTTCGGGGGTGCCATCCTGCTCGCATCGCTCTATTTCATGGCGGTGGTGCCGCGCTTCCTCGCCCGGCGCTGGAAGACCCCCGTGGAGGCCACACCCGAAGCATGAAGCGTTTCTGGAAGGAAGTCACCGTCGAGAACGGCCAGGTGGCGCTCGACGGCAAGCCGGTGCGTACCCCCGATCGGGCGCCGCTCGCCCTGCCCACCCCGGCGCTGGCCGCGGCGGTGGCGGAGGAATGGCGCGCCGTGGGCGAGACGCTCGATCCGCGCGCGATGAAGCTCACCGGGCTCGCCAATGCGGCGATCGACAAGATCTCCGCCGATCCCGCGCCCTTCGCCCAGGGCCTGGCCGCCTATGGCGAAAGCGACCTGCTCTATTACCGCGCCGAGGACCCCGAGCCGCTGGTGCTGCGCCAGGCCGAGGCCTGGGACCCGCTGCTCGACTGGGCGCGCAGCCGCTACGACGTGCATTTCGAGACGGCGACCGGCGTGATCCACAAGGCCCAGCCCGAGGCGACGATCGCCCGGCTGGCCGAGGCGGTGCACGCGCTCGACGCCTTCCACATCGCCGGCCTCTCGCCGCTGGTGACGATCAGCGGCTCGCTGGTCGGCGCGCTGGCGCTGCTCGAGGGCGCGATTCCCGCGGAGACCTTGTGGCAGGCCGCCCATGTCGACGAGCTGTGGCAGGCCGAGCAATGGGGCGAGGACGAGCTTGCCCTGGCCGCGCGGGATTCGCGGCGGGTGGATTTCCTGGCCGGGGTGCGGTTCCTGGAGCTGCTCTAACTAATTCCTCCCCCAGCTTGCTGGGGGAGGGGGACCGCCGCCGAAGGCGGTGGTGGAGGGGCGGCGGTGGAACACCGCCGGCTTCGCCGTCGGCCCCTCCACCATTCGCTGCGCGAATGGTCCCCCTCCCCGAGACAAGCTCGGGGAGGAATTACAACGGCGCGAAACACCCCAGGATCAGCCGCTTCGCATCGAAGGGAATCTCCCCCTCCACCTCCAGGCTGCCATCCTCGTGCATCGCAGCCTCCGCGGCATCGAGCGTCGCCTTGTCGGGCCAGACCTGCCAGGAGAGGACGATCTTCTCCCCCGCCTGTGCGGCGACCGCCTTGCGGAAGTCGGTCACCGACCCGTCGGGCACGAAATCCTCCCAGGCCTCGGTTATCTCCAGGCAGCCATGCGCCTTGAAGATCGCCGCACCCCGCTCGGCCCATGCCCGATAGGCATCGCGCTTCGCCTCCGGCACCGGGATCACCAGCGCACAGATGTACATGGTCAGATCCGCGTGACGACCGGCCGCGGCAACGCCCAGGCGAGCACCGCGCCCGCGGCGATCCAGCTCGCCACGTCGCTCAGCCACAGATAGAAGAAATAGCCGAACGGCGCGTGGTTGAAGATCGGCTGGCCGAGGTCGGAATAGGCGGTCACCGCCACGGCCGTGATCGCCACCAGCTTCAGCCGGTCGGCAAAGCTCAGCGTCGCGGCGACCATGCGCAGCGCGAAGCCGGCGACCAGCGCACAGACGATGGCGAGGATCAGGCCACCGACCAGCGCGCTCGCATCGAACGCCGCGAATCCATGCTGGTTGAACAGGATCATCGCCACCGGCCCCTGGCCGTAGAGCGCAGTGCCCGCCGGCGTATAGGGCCAGGGCACCGGATAGGCGCCGGTGCCGAGGGGTCCGAGATGCTGGGCCAGCGCCGCGTGCAGCGCCGCGCTGGCGGCATCGTCGGTCTTGGAAAGCGCGAGCAGGTTGAGCGGCGTGCCCCAGAAGATGAAGCCCACCAGCCACATGGCGAGCCCACCGAGCGCGCCACCGAGGAACAGTCTAGCCATCATAACCCTCCCCTTTGGGAAGGTTACTTCATCAACCCGCGGATGAATCCGATCAAGCCCGTCTGGCGCGAGCGCTTGAGCCGCTCGGCGTTCAGGATCGTGTGGACCGAGCGATAGCATTGCTCGACATCGTCGTTGACCAGCACATAGTCATAGCCATCCCAGTGGCTGACTTCGGCGGCCGCGCGGCTCATGCGGGCGTCGATCACTTCGATCGAATCGGTGTTGCGGTTGACCAGGCGCTGGCGCAGCTCGACGAACGAGGGCGGCAGGATGAAGACGCGGACCACGTCGCCGCCGGCGAGCTGGAACAGCTGCTGCGCACCCTGCCAATCGATGTCGAACAGCACGTCGCGGCCCGAATCGAGAATCTCTTCCACCGTCGAGCGCAGCGTGCCGTAGCGATGGTTGAACACGTGCGCCCATTCCAGGAACTCGTGGTTGTTCGCGATCTCGCGGAAGCGCTCCAGGTCGACGAAGTGATAGTCGACACCGTCCACCTCGCCCGGGCGCATCGGCCGGGTGGTGACGGAGACGGACATCTGGAGGTGCTCGTCAGCGGCCAGCAGCTTGCGCGCGATCGTCGACTTGCCGGCGCCCGAAGGCGAGGAAAGCACGAACAGCACGCCTCTGCGCTTGAAGCCGTGCGGATCGGTCTCGGTGGAATGGGGCATGGGTGCCTTTGGCGTGGGAGTCGCCTCCCCGTCAAGCTAGGACCGGCACCCAATGCCCTTCCGTTTCGGGAATCCGTGGCGCTCAGGCCGCGGTTTCACGTCCACGGGTGAAATGATGATAGGCATAAGCCGCGCCACCGAGCACGATCGCGGCCGGCACGATCTTCTTCGCCGCCTTCCAGGTCAGCACCCCGGCGATCGCGCCGAGCGCCCCACCCTCACCGTCCGCACGGTCGATGCGGTTGCCGATCCAGCCTGCGATTGCGTCCCCGATCATGGTTGCTCCGTCGTAAGTGGTTACGAGGGAAGAAAGATCGGGAGGCTTCTAAGTTCCTCCCCGAGCTCGTCTCGGGGAGGGGGACCGCCGCCGAAGGCGGTGGTGGAGGGGCAGATACGAAAAGACCGTCGCTTTCGCGACGGCCCCTCCACCAGCTTCGCTGGTCCCCCTCCCCCAGCAAGCTGGGGGAGGAATTTGATTGCATTACCGCCCGATCATCGTCTCGGGGCGGACATACTGGTCGAACGTCGCCTCATCGACGAGGCCGAGCGCCAGCCCGCTCTCCTTGAGCGTCAGGCCCTTTTCATGGGCGTTCTTCGCGATCTTGGCGGCGTTGTCGTAACCGATCGCCGGCGCCAGCGCGGTCACCAGCATCAGCGAGCGGTCGACCAGCGCCTTGATCTGGCTCTCGTTCGCCTCGATCCCGTCGACGCAGCGCTCGGCGAAGCTCGTCATGCCGATGGACAGCAGCGAGATCGAGCGCAGCACGTTCGCGCCGATCAGCGGCATGAACACGTTGAGCTCGAAATGGCCCTGCATGCCGCCGACGGTGACCGCCTGGTTGTTGCCGATCACCTGCGCCGCGACCATCGTCAGCGATTCGCACTGGGTCGGGTTGACCTTGCCCGGCATGATCGAGCTGCCCGGCTCATTGGCCGGCAGCGACAGCTCGCCCAGGCCCGAGCGCGGGCCCGAACCGAGGAAGCGGATGTCGTTGGCGATCTTGTTGAGCGCCACCGCCAGCGTGTTCAGCGCGCCCGAGAAGAAGACCAGGCCGTCCTTGGCCGCCAGCTGCTCGAACTTGTTCGGCGCCGGCTCGAACTGCTGTCCGGCGATGTCGGTGATCGCCGCCGACATGTCCTCGGCCCAGCCCTCCGGCGCGTTGAGCCCGGTGCCGACCGCGGTGCCGCCGATCGCCAGCTTGCGCAGGTTGCCGTTCAGCGCGCCTTCGATCCGCGCCTTGCAGCTGATCAGCTGCGCCGCATAGCCGCCGAATTCCTGGCCGAGCGTCAGCGGGGTCGCGTCCTGGGTGTGGGTGCGGCCGATCTTGATGATGTGATCCCAGGCCTCTGCCTTGGCGGTCAGCGAGGCGGTCAGCTGGTCGAGCGCCGGGATCAGCGTCTTGTAGGTCGCGATCACCGCCGCGACGTGCAGCGCGGTCGGGAAGCTGTCGTTCGACGACTGGCTCATGTTGACGTGGTCGTTCGGGTGGACCGGCGACTTGCCGCCCTTGGTGCCCGCGAGCACGAAGTTCGCACGGCCGGCGATCACTTCGTTGACGTTCATGTTGGTCTGGGTGCCCGAGCCGGTCTGCCAGATCACCAGCGGGAACTGGTCGTCCAGGTCGCCCGCGACGATTTCCTGCGCCGCCGCCTCGATCGCGTCAGCGATTTTCGAATCCATGCCATGCTTGCGGTTCACCCGCGCCGCGGCCTGCTTCACGATCGCCTGGGCGTGGACGATGCCGAGCGGCATGCGCTCCATCGCGCCGAACGGGAAATTCTCGATCGAACGCTGGGTCTGGGCGCCCCAATAGGCGTCGGCGGGAACTTCGATCGCGCCGATCGAATCGGTTTCGGTCCGGGTGGTCACATCAGGCCTTTCATTCTGGATCCGCCTCTCGCGGAGTCGAGGCGGCTCTACCGCCTTGCCCCCCGCGATTCCAGCACCCCCGCGCAGGTGTCTGGCAAGGTGAGAATTTTGAGCGGCGTTAACCAACTATGCGTGCCTGACTTCTTACAATGGAATCATGCACGCTGGCGCCCATCTTCCATCTTCCAACGGATCGCAGGAGCGCGCGCCGCGCAAGAACCTGTTCCTCGCGGCCGCGATCGAAGCCGATGCGCTGAAGGTGCCGGTGCGCATCCGCAATCTTTCCGAAGGCGGTGCGATGCTCGACGGTTCGGTGCTGCCGCGCGCCGGCACCCCGCTGATCCTGCGCCGCGCCGAGATCGAAGTCCCCGCCCGGGTCGTCTGGCAGGGCGAGGGCCGCTGCGGCGTCGCCTTCGATCACAGCGCCGTCACCGTCGACGAATGGATTTCGGGCAACCGCATCGCGACCTTCGAGGGCTATCGCGGCCAGGCCCGGGTCGATGCGATCCAGGAAGCCGTGCGCGGCGGCGCAGCGCTGCCCGCCGAGCCCGCCCCGCCCCCGGCGGCACCGGCCATGGCCGATCTCGGCGAGCGGCTGGTCGAGGAAGTGTTCCTCGTCCGCGAGCTACTGAACAGCCTGGGCGAGCGACTCGTCGAGGATCCGCACGTCATCGCCCGACATCTCGAAGCGCTGCAGAATCTCGACCGCGCCAGCCAGATCCTCGAGCATCTCGGTTCGATCCTCGGCGCCGAGGACCCCGGCGCCGCGGCCCAGGCCGTGGTGATGCAGGACCTGCGCGCCCGCCTGCTCCGCCCGTCCAGCGCGAACGACGGCTAGGCAATCTCCTCCCGATACTGTCGGCAGGCATCCCCGTTTCGGGGCTAAATCTCCTCCGCGCGCGATTGCCCGGACCGGCATCGCCCCCTTAGTCTGCCCGCACGGAAACAAGGGTCGCATCCGTCGGAGAACACAGGCTTTTCGAGGAGAACCGTCATGTCCAGACTCTCGATGCGTCGCACATTGCTCGCGGTGGCGGCCACCGCCGCGCTGCCCGCCCTCGCTGCCGCGGCGCCGGGCGGCGAGACCATCTACGTCCACCAATATTTCAGCGACGACAGCTATACCGAACAGGTCGGCCGCGAGCTCGACCGGTGCACGCAGCAGGGCGTGCAGGCCGGCACGCTGTTCGGCACCTGGACACCCTATGTGATCGACACGCCCACGGCGATCTGCCGCGACGGCAACAAATATCCGCTCGAATGAGGCATTGGGGGCGGTACGCCGGCACGGCGCGCCGCCTCACTTCTTCCGCTTGAAATCCACCGAGACGACGTTCGAGCCGTCCTCGACCGGCTTTGCCGGCGGCCCGTCATTCTCCGCTTCCTCGTGCTGCGGATCGGGCTCGTCGCCATTCTCCGCCGCCTGGAAGCGCAGCTCGAAGTTCACCGCCGGATCGTGGAACCCGGTGATCGCCGAGAAGGGGATGTGGAGCATCGCCGGGATCTGATTGAAGCTCAGCCCGACCGAGAACATCGCCTCATCGACCTTCAGGTCCCAGAATCGGTGCTGCAGGACGATCGTCATCTCGTCCGGGAACCGGTCGATCAGGCGCTGCGGGATGTCGACCCCGGGCGCGTGCGTCTTGAAGGTGATGTAGAAATGATGCCCGCCGGGCAGGTTGCCCGTCTCGGCAACCGAGCCGAGCACGCGGCCGACGACTGCGCGCAGGGCCTCCTGCACGATCTCGTCATAGGGAATCAAGCTATCGGGCACGTTGCCAGTCATGCCCCTTGGGTAGCGCACGGAGCCGCACGGTCAAGATTGCATGCGCGGCAACCATCGCTATTGGGGAGCGATCATGCGCACCGCCACCGTAAGCCGCAAGACGAGCGAGACCGCCGTCGACGTCACCGTCAACCTGGACGGCACCGGCGCCTATTCCGTTTCGACCGGGATCGGCTTCTTCGATCACATGCTCGAGCAGCTCAGCCGCCATTCGCTGATCGACATGGACGTGAAGACGGTGGGCGACCTCCATATCGACCAGCACCATACGGTGGAGGACACCGGCCTGGCGATCGGCGAGGCGATCCTGAAGGCGCTCGGCGACAAGAAGGGCATCCGCCGCTACGCCGACGCCCTGTCGCCGATGGACGAGACGCTCACCCGCGTCGCGATCGACATCTCGGGCCGCCCCTATCTCGTCTGGAAGACCGAGTTCAGCCAGAAGCGCCTCGGCGAGATGGACACCGAGATGTTCGAGCACTGGTTCCACAGCTTCGCGCAGACCGCGGGCGTGACGCTCCACATCGAGACGCTCTACGGCACCAACAACCACCATATCGCCGAGGCGGCGTTCAAGGGCCTGGCCCGGGCACTGCGCGAGGCGGTCGAGATCGATCCGCGCAAGGCGGACGTGGTGCCGAGCACCAAGGGGGTGTTGTGACCACGGTGCGGCAATGACCATCGCCCTGATCGATTACGGCGCGGGCAACCTCTACTCGGTCCACAACGCGCTCAAGGCCGCCGGCGCGACCGGCATCGCCGTCACCGCCGATCCGGAAGCCGTACTCGGGGCCGACCGCATCGTCCTGCCCGGCGTCGGCGCGTTCGGCGCCTGCGCCGCGGGCCTGCGCGCCATCCCGGGCATGGTCGAGGCGCTCAACAGCCGCGTCCGCCAGCAGGCGGCACCCTTTCTCGGCGTCTGTGTCGGCATGCAGCTGATGGCCGATGCGGGGGAAGAGATGGGCACGCACCCGGGCCTGGGCTGGATCCCCGGCACCGTCCGCGCGATCGCGCCCGCCCCCGGCGTCCACGTCCCGCACATGGGCTGGAACGACGTCATCCCCGCCGTGCCCCACCCGCTGATCGAAGCCGGGGAAGCCTATTTCCTGCACAGCTTCGCCTTCACCGGCGAGCAGGTGCTGGCCACCACCGACCATGGCGGCCCGGTCACCGCGGCGATCGGCCGCGACACCATGATCGGCGTCCAGTTCCACCCCGAAAAGAGCCAGCGCTACGGCATCGCGCTGGTCGAAAGGTTCCTCCAGTGGCGTCCGTAGACAATGGCCTGATCATCTTCCCCGCGATCGACCTCAAGGGCGGCCAGGTCGTCCGCCTGGCCGAAGGCGACATGGACCGCGCCACCGTCTATGGCGACAACCCCGCCGCCCAGGCCGAGCTCTTCGCCAATGCCGGCGCCGAATGGCTGCACGTGGTCGACCTGGACGGCGCCTTTGCCGGCGAATCGGTCAATGGCGGCGCGGTCGCCGCGATCCTCGAGAGCGGCTTTGGCGGCCATATCCAGCTCGGCGGCGGCATCCGGAACCGCGAATCGATCGACCGCTGGCTCGATCTCGGCGTGCAGCGCGTGGTGATCGGCACCGCCGCGCTCGAGAACCCGGACCTGGTCCGCGAGGCCGCCCGCGACAATCCCGGCCGGATCGTCGTCGCCGTCGACGCGCGCGACGGCCTGGTCGCCACCCGCGGCTGGGCCGATGTGTCCGACGTCGCGGTGGTCGATCTCGCCCGCCGCTTCGAGGATGCCGGCGTCGCCGCGCTGCTGTTCACCGATGTCGGCCGCGACGGGCTCCTGAAGGGCTGCAATGTCGAGGCGACCGTCGCCCTCGCCCGCGCCGTCTCGATCCCGGTCATCGCCAGCGGCGGCGTCACCGACATCGCCGACATCCATGCGCTCCGCCCGCATGTCGAGGACGGCGTCGAAGGCGTGATCACCGGCCGCGCGCTGTACGACGGCCGCCTCGACCTCGCCTGGGCGATCGAAGTGGGCCGGGCATGAGCGGCGTAAATCAAATCCTCCCCGAGCTTGTCTCGGGGAGGGGGACCAGCCGAAGGCTGGTGGAGGGGCCGCGCCGCAGGCGCGGAATTTCAGGCGAGGTGCACCTGCCGCTTACGCGGCAGCCCCTCCACCATTCGCTGCGCGAATGGTCCCCCTCCCCCAGCAAGCTGGGGGAGGAATTGTCCATATGACCGTCCGCGCCCGCGTCATCCCCTGCCTCGACGTCGCCAATGGCCGCGTGGTCAAGGGCGTCAATTTCGTCGACCTGATCGATGCCGGCGATCCGGTGGAACAGGCCCGCGCCTATGACGCCGCGGGCGCCGACGAGCTCTGCTTCCTCGACATCACCGCCAGCCACGAGGCACGCGGCACGATCCTCGACGTGGTGCGCCGCACCGCCGAGGTCTGCTTCATGCCGCTCACCGTCGGCGGCGGCGTGCGCAGCGTCGAGGATGCCCGCGCGCTCCTCCTCGCCGGGGCGGACAAGGTCGCGGTCAACTCCGCCGCCGTCTCGCGCCCCGAAGTCGTCGCCGAGATCGCCGAGAAGATGGGCAGCCAGTGCGTCGTCGCCTCGGTCGATGCGCGCCGCACCGCCAATGGCTGGGAAGTCTTCACCCATGGCGGCCGCAAGCCGACCGGCATCGACGCGGTCACCCACGCGATCGCCCTCGCCCATCTCGGCGCCGGCGAATTGCTCATCACCTCGATGGACCGCGACGGCACCAAGGACGGCTACGACCTCGAGCTGATCCGCACGATCGCCGACCAGGTAACCGTGCCCGTCGTCGCCTCGGGCGGCGTCGGCAATCTCCAGCATCTGGTCGACGGCATCACCCGGGGCCATGCCAGCGCCGTCCTCGCCGCCTCGATCTTCCATTTCGGCGAAGCGAGCATCGCCGACGCGCATGCCGCGCTGGCGGCGGCGGGGATTCCGGTGCGCAGCTGACCACTCCCCCTCTACCGCTTTTGCGGGAGAGGGGTGGTCGAGCGTCAGCGAGACCGGGGTGAGGGTCAGTACGAGCGGCAGGCGACTTGCTCGCGGCCAGCACGCACCCTCACCCTGGCTCGCGTTGCGAGCCGTCCCTCTCCCGCAAAAGCGGTAGAGGGAAATAGCGCTTAACCCTTCCCCAACCCCGCCGCGCTAGCCCATTGCCATGCTCAAGCCCCTGCTGTGCGCCGCCACGCTGTCGCTCACCCTCGCCCCAGCGGCCCTCGCCCAGGGCGCCAGGGCAAGCTCGGCCGTCGAGCTCGCCCGCGACATCGACCGGCTCAAGCCCGGCGAATGGGTCTGGGCCCCCGAAGTCGCGCCGGCCGGGCCGATCCTGGTCTATGTCGATCTCTCCGCCCAGCGCGCCACCGTGTACCGCAACGGGGTGCGCATCGCGGCGAGCACCGTCTCCTCGGGCAAGGCGGGGCACGAGACGCCCACCGGCGTATTCACCGTGCTGCAGAAGGACGCCAAGCACCGCTCGAGCACCTACAACAACGCGCCGATGCCCTTCACCCAGCGGCTCACCTGGGACGGGATCGCGCTCCATGCCGGCGGTCTCCCCGGCTATCCGGAGAGCCATGGCTGCGTGCACCTGCCCTATGACTTCGCCAGGGCGCTGTTCGCCGCGACCAGCCTGGGCGTGACGGTGGTGGTGCAGGGCAATGCCGCCGATCACATCGACACCACCGAGGCCAGCCTGCTCGCTCCGCTCGATGCCAAGGGCCGGCCGACCAAATTCGAGCCGCTCGACAGCGAGGAATATCGCTGGCGGCCCGAGCTTTCGCGCGACGGACCGCTCACCATCATCGTCTCGAAGGGCGACCAGCGCATCGTCGTGCTGCGCGGCGGGGTCGAGATCGGCCGCAGCGCCGCGCATATCGCCGATGACGATCCCGGCTCGCACGTCATCACCCTCACCCGCGGCGCGGACGGCAAGGACAATTGGGTCTATGTCGGCCTGCCCGGCCACAGCGAGGATGCCGGCCGCACGCTCGACGAGGCGACGCGCAATCGCGTGCAGGTGCCCCACGCCTTCTACGACGCGGTGAAGGCCGCGCTCCAGCCCGGCGCCACCATCCTCGTCACCCAATCCTCGGTCGGCGCCGCGCCGGGCAAGAAGATCACGATCCTGGACGCGATCACACCGGCTCCGTAACGAGTCGGCGGGTTTTACAGCCGTCGCCTTTGCGCGCACCCGCTTAACCATCGAAAGGCGCCGAAATCCGCGGGTTTCGGCATATCGGCCAGCACCTTGCTTAACCCTCTGTCACCATAAAGAGGGAAATTGTCATGATCCGTAGCTTTGTCCTTCCCGTGGCACTGAGCCTTGCCGCGGTCTCCGCCGTCCCCGCCCTTGCGATGGACACGCCGCCCGCCGATCCCGGCACGCCCGGCAGCAGCACCAGCAGTGGCGGCGGCACCGCCAGCAGCAGCGGTGGCGGCTCGGGCAGCCCCACCTCGATCCCCGAGCCGGGCATGATCGGCCTGTTCGCGCTCGGTACGATGGGCGTGATCGCCGCCCGCCGCATGCGTCGCCGCAATTAACGATTTGTCGGGGCGTTGCGGATAAGCTCCCAGGCCATGCGCAACGCCCTGCTTCCTCTGCTGCTGCTCGCCGCAATCCCGGCCCTCGCCGCCGACGAGCCGCCGCATACCGGCCGCGCGGGCAGCCGCTCGATGCCCGAGCTCTCGGACCTGGCACTCGCCGCCTGCGCCGCCGGCGGCATCTGGTTCGTCCGCCGCCAGCTGCGCGCCCGCTTCCGCAAGTCCGCACCCAAGGATTGACAGGCGGGCCCGGCGCCTGCAGCCGGAAACCATGGCCGATCCGCTCGATATCCTCGAACAGACCATCCGCGCCCGCCGCACGGCGAGCCCGGACAGCTCCTATGTCGCCAAGCTGACGCATCGCGGCCGCGCCAAGATCGCGCAGAAGCTGGGCGAGGAAGCGACCGAGACGGTGATCGCCGCGATCCAGGACGATCGCGAGGAACTGACCAAGGAAGCCGCCGACCTGGTCTTCCACCTGCTCGTGCTGCTCGCCGATGCCGGCCTGGGGCTGGACGACGTCCGCGCCGAACTCGCCCGCCGCGAGGGGGTGTCGGGCATCGACGAAAAGGCGAGTCGCTCCTCCTGACCGTCATCCCGGCGACCCCGGACCTGATCCGGGGCGGGATCTCGTGCGATGGCGCGATACGGCCTGAGATCCCGGCTTTCGCCGGGATGACGGTTTGCTATTTGGGTTGGGTTGCTATTTCGGTCGGAAAAAGGAGCCGCGCATGCCCATCGACGCCACCCAGCCCTATGACGACCAGAACATCTTCGCGAAGATCCTGCGTGGCGAGATCCCGTCGAAGAAGGTGTTCGAGGACGAATTCGCCCTCGCCTTCCACGACATCAATCCGCAGGCGCCGCACCATATCCTGGTGATCCCCAAGGGGCCGTACGTCTCGTGGGACGATTTCTCGGCCGGGGCGAGCGAGGCGGAGATCGCCGGCTTCGTCCGTGCCGTGGGCCATGTGGCGCGCGAGGCCGGCTTCGTCGCGCCGGGCTACCGCCTGCTCGCCAATACCGGCATGGACGCGCACCAGGAGGTGCCGCACCTCCATGTCCACATCTTCGCCGGCCGCCCGCTCGGCCCGATGCTGGCGCGCTAGCCCAAGTCTCCGGTCCGGGGGCCATCATGCATTTCCTGCACACCTTCCACCTGGCGTCTTATCTCGACACGCTGGTCAGCTATGCGCTGGCGCTCGTGCTGGGGGCGCTGATCGGTGCCGAGCGCCAGTATCGCCAGCGTACCGCCGGCCTGCGCACCAATGCGCTGGTCGCCCTGGGTGCCGCGGCCTTTGTCGATCTCGCCCAGCGGCTGGCCGGCGATGTCGAGGCGGTGCGGGTGATCTCCTACACGGTCTCCGGCATCGGCTTTCTCGGTGCGGGCGTGATCATGAAGGAGGGGATGAACGTCCGCGGCCTCAACACCGCGGCGACGCTCTGGTGCTCGGCCGCGGTGGGCGCCTGCGCCGGCACCGACATGGCCGCCGAAGCCGCGACGCTCACCATCTTCGTGGTGGTCGGCAACACGCTGCTGCGGCCATCGTCAACGCGATCAATCGCATTCCGCTCGCCGGCGGCGCGCTGGAGGCGACCTATTCGGTCACCCTCACCGCGAATCCGGCCAACGCGCCCGCCTTGCGCGACACGCTCGTCGATCACCTGGAACTCATGCGCTATCCCGTCGCCGATACCGAGATCGTCGAGCGCGCGGAGGACCTGGTGGAGATCCGGGCGACACTGGTCAGCACCGGCGCGATCGATGCCGACCTCGACGCGATCGTGGCGCATCTCGCCAAGACCCGCACGGTGGTGCATGCGAGCTGGGAAGTGCAGACGCACGACTGACGGCGGACCCGACGCGCTTGCAAAATGCCCCGCGGCCTGCTTGCCGCAATGCCATGCGCTATCTCAACCTCGCCATCGCGATCGTCGCCGAGGTCACCGCGACTTCGTTCATGAAGCAGTCCGAGGGATTCACCCGGCTGCTTCCCTCGGCGATCACGATCCTCGGCTATGCGATCGCCTTCTATTTCCTCTCGCTCACCCTGCGCGAGATACCGACCGGCATCGCCTATGCGATCTGGTCGGGCGTTGGGATCGTGCTGATCGCCACGATCGCCTGGCTGTTCCAGGGCCAGAAGCTCGACCTGCCCGCCCTGCTGGGCATGGCGCTGATCATCGCCGGCGTGCTGGTGATGAACCTCTTCTCCAGGGCTGCCGCGCACTGATCCTCCGGGACCGTGCAGGAAAGCGGCCGCGGCGGCGCGGCCTGGTACGTTTCCACGCGCTGGAGACCCGCGGTTCGACGCATTCATGCGCTAAAGCCACGCTTGGGGCCACTAAAGCATTGCCTCCCCCGGTTTTGCGGCTAGGCTCCGCGCTTTCATCCAAACGGGGCGGCGGGAAAAACCGCCGTAGAGGGGACCTTCAATGATCTTCGGGCGCGTAAAGCCACTCGACGCCATCCTCGCCACCGCCGAAAAGAAATCGCTCCACCGTTCGCTGGGGGCTTTTCAGCTCACCATGCTCGGCATCGGCGCGGTGATCGGCACCGGCATTTTCGTTCTCACCGCCGAAGCCGCGCAAAAGGCCGGGCCGGGCATGATGATCTCGTTCATCATCGCCGGCGTCGTCTGCGCCTTCGCAGCCCTTTGCTACGCCGAGATGGCGTCGATGGTCCCGGTCTCGGGTTCCGCCTATACCTATAGCTATGCCGTGATGGGCGAGCTGATCGCCTGGATGGTCGGCTGGGCCCTCATCCTCGAATATGCGGTCGCCGCAGGCGCGGTCTCGGTCGGCTGGTCCGGCTATGTGATCGGCCTGATCGAGCATACCTTCCATGTCGACATACCTGCCTCTTTGGTCACCGGACCGTTCGATGGCGGCCTGATCAACCTGCCCGCGATGCTGATCGCCGCGCTCGTCACCTGGCTGCTGGTCATCGGCACCAAGGAGAGCGCCACGGTCAACGCCATCCTGGTCACGATCAAGATCACCGCGCTCACCGTGTTCATCATCCTGGCCGTGCCGGTGATGAACGGCGCGCAGTTCTCGCCCTTCGCGCCGACGGGCGTCATCGGCGTCTCGATGGCGGCGGCGTCGATCTTCTTCGCCTATGTCGGCTTCGACGCGGTCTCCACCGCCGCCGAGGAGACCAAGAACCCGCAGCGCAACATGCCGATCGGCCTGATCGGCTCGCTCGCCATCTGCACCATCTTCTACCTGCTCGTCGCCGCCGGCGTGATCGGCGCCCCGGGCCTCAGCAGCCAGCCGGTGGTCGATGCCGCTGGCCTGGCGCTCGAGCCGGGCAGCCGCGAGCTGGCCGCCCAGTGCGCCACCCGCGCCGCTGAGGGCTTCAAGGACGTGGTCTGCTCGAAGGAAGCGCTGGCGTTCACGCTGCGTGAAATCGGCTGGCCGCAGATCGGCAACCTGCTCGGCCTCGCCGCCGGCCTGGCGCTGCCTTCGGTCATCCTGATGATGATGTTCGGCCAGACCCGCATCTTCTTCGTGATGAGCCGCGACGGCCTGCTCCCCGCCGCCTTCTCGAAGATCCACCCGACCTACAACACGCCGCACGTGATCACGATCATCACCGGCATCGCGGTGGCGCTGTTCGCGGCCTTCTTCCCGGTCGGCCAGCTCGCCAACATCTCCAACTCGGGCACGCTGTTCGCCTTCGCCGCGGTGTCGATCGCCGTGATGGTGATCCGCAAGACCGACCCGACCCGCAAGCGTCCGTTCAAGACGCCGCTGGTATACGTCACCGCGCCGTTCGCGATCCTGGGCTGCGTCTATCTGTTCGTCAGCCTCGATCACAAGAGCATCATCCTCTTCCTGATCTGGGCGGCGATCGGCCTGCTGGTCTATTTCGGCTACAGCCGTTCGCGCAGCCATGTCGGCCGCGGCATCGTCGATGTGCCCGAGCACCAGGCCTATGAGGAACTGGACCCGCCGGTCCCCGGCACCCACTGAGGGCGCCGGTTCCAGGCAAGGAAAAAGGGCCGGGGGAGCGATCCTCCGGCCCTTTTCTTTTGTCTTCTAGAGCCCTCTCCCGCTTTCGCGGGAGAGGGTTGGGTGAGGGCACTTCTTCCAAGCGAGGGAGCAGATCGTCTGTGAAGAACTGCCCTCACCCTCCCACCGCTTCGCGGCGGGCCCCTCCCTCTCCCGCGAAAGCGGGAGAGGTGTTCAGGCGATCAGCCCAGCTTCTCTGCCGCCAGCGCCTTGAGGTCGACCTCGGCGCGCGCACCGTAATGCTGGATGATCTCGGCGGCGCACAGCGCGCCCAGGCGCAGCGAGTCCTTCACCGAGCGGCCCTGGGCCTGGCCGTGCAGGAAGCCCGCGGCGAAGCTGTCGCCCGCGCCCGTGGTGTCGACCAGCTTCGCGATCGGCTCGGCCGGAACCTCGACGCGCTCGTCGCCGACCAGCGCCATCGCGCCCTGCTCGCTGCGGGTGACGACCAGCACCGGCACCTGGCCATGGACGTGCCGCACCGCCGTCTCGAAATCCTCCTTGCCGCACAGGGCGAGCAACTCGTTCTCGTTGGCGAACAGGATGTCGATCAGCCCGTCGGCGATCAGCTTGCGGAAATCGTCGCCGTGGCGCGAGATGCAGAACACGTCGGAGAGCGTGAACGCGACCTTGCGGCCATTGGCGCGCGCGATCTCGATCGCCTTGCGCATCGCGGCGCGCGGCTCTTCCGGATCCCACAGATAGCCTTCGAGATACAGGATCGCGCCGCTGGCGATCAGCTGCTCGTCGAGGGCCGAGGCCGGCAGGAACTGCGAGGCGCCGAGGAAGGTGTTCATCGTGCGCTGGCCGTCCGGCGTCACGAAGATCAGGCAGCGCGCGGTGGTCGGCTGGCCGGGGCGGACCGCGGTGTCGAAATGGACGCCGGCGGCGCGCAGGTCGTGCGCGAAGACTTCGCCGAGCTGGTCGTCGGCGACCTGGCCGATGAAGGCGGTCTTGCTGCCGAGTGCGGCGAGGCCGGCGACGGTATTGCTCGCCGAGCCGCCCGAAACCTCGCGGCCCGGGCCCATCTTGGCATAGAGCGCATCGGCTTCCTCGGGCGAGAACATCAGCTGCATGGAGCCCTTGGCGACGCCGATCTCCTCGATGAAGCTGTCCTCGGCCTGGGCGAGGATGTCGACGATCGCATTGCCGATGGCGACGACGTCATAGGTCGGGCTGGTCAAATTCGTAGCTCCAATAGGTTGCGCGCACGCCGTAGAGACGGGCAATAGAGGATGCAATGATTCAGGCCTTCTTCCTGTCGCTGGGGCAGCTGTTCGACCGGCCGATACTCGCCGTCTTCGTCAAATCCGTCCTGCTCACCCTGGTGCTGTTCGCCGCAGCCAGTGTCGGCCTGTGGTTCGGCATGCATGCGCTGGCCGACTGGATCGCGGCCTGGATGGGCGGCTGGGGCGGATCGAGCGCATTCGCCGACATCGGCACGATCGTCCTCGTCATCTTCTTCCACTGGCTGATGTTCCGCGCGATCGCCGTCGCGGTGATCGGCATCTTCGCGGATGAAGTCGTCGCCGCGGTGGAGAAGAAACATTATCCCGGCGCCCATGCCCAGGCGATCGACGTGCCGCTCGGCCGCTCGATCGCGATGGGCCTGGGCTCCGCAGTGCGGCTGATCGCGATCAACCTGCTGCTCTCGCCGCTCTACCTGATCCTGCTGGTCACCGGCGTCGGCACCGCCCTCGCCTTCTTCCTGGTCAACGCCTGGCTGCTCGGCCGCGACCTTGGCGACATGGTCGCCGCCCGCCACATGCCGCGCGGCGACCTGCGCGGCTGGCGGCGGCGGACCAGCATCGGCCGCTTCACCCTCGGCGCCGTCGGCACCGGGCTTCTGCTCGTCCCGCTCCTGAACCTGGTCGCCCCGGTGCTGGGAGCCGCGATGGCCACCCATGTATTTCACCGCGGGAGGCGGGACCAATCATGAAGAAACTCATTCTCATCACCAGCCTGGCGCTGGGCGCCTGTGGCGAGGGCGGCGTGATCCCGCCGCCGCGCGCCGGCTATGTGCCGGTGCCCAGCGCGCGACCCGCACCGAGCGCCCGCCCCACGCCGGGTCCCGCCACCCCACTGGCCGGCGGCCTCGCCGCGGTGCAGGGCGCCACCGCCCCGCGGCTGATCGCGCGCTTCGGCAAGCCCCAGCTCGACGTCAGCGAGGGCACGGCGCGCAAGCTCCAATTCTCGGGGCCGATCTGCGTGCTCGACACCTATCTCTATCCGCAGACCCGCGGCGAAGCCGTGGTCACCCATGTCGACGCCCGCCAGCGCGACGGCCGGCCGATCGACGAAGCCAGCTGCGTGGCCTCGCTCAGCGGGGCGCGGGCGCGGTGACCGCTTAAGCCCCTCCCCTTCATGGGAGGGGTTTGGGGTGGGGCATGTGTCTCACCGAGAGCGGGAGCCCGTGGACAGCCCCCACCCCAACCCCTCCCCTGAAGGGGAGGGGCTTAGTTTGGCCAAAGCCCACCCCGCCGCTTCCCGCACCGTCTCGTCGGGATCCTCCAGCAGCGCCCGCACCGGCGCCACCAGGGCGGGATCCCCGCTGTTCCCCGCCGCGATCAGGCAATTCCGCATCATCCGGTCGCGCCCGATCCGCTTGATCGGCGAGCCGGAGAAGACCTCGCGGAACCCCGCATCGTCCAGCGCGAGCAGGTCGGTCAGCGCCGGCGCAGTCAGCTCCGCGCGCGGCACGAATGCCAGGTTCGCCTGCGCCGCATGGGCGAACTTGTTCCACGGGCACACCGCCAGGCAATCGTCGCAGCCATAGATGCGGTTGCCGATGCCTTCGCGGAACTCTTCGGGGATCGGCCCCTTGTGCTCGATCGTCAGGTACGAGATGCAGCGCCGCGCATCGAGCTGGTACGGCGCCGGGAAAGCGTCGGTCGGGCATGCCGTCTGGCACGCGTCGCAGCTGCCGCAGGTGGTGCGCACCCGCGCATCGGGGGCCAGCTCCGCCGTCGTGTAGATCGCCGCGAGGAACAGCCAGCTGCCATGGCTGCGGCTCACCAGGTTGGTATGCTTGCCCTGCCAGCCCAGCCCCGCCGCTTCCGCAAGGGGTTTTTCCATCACCGGCGCGGTATCGACGAACACCTTCAGGTCGGTCCCCGGCGCCTCGGCGACCAGCCAGCGCGCCAGCTCCTTCAGCCGCCGCTTGACGACATCGTGATAGTCCTGGCCCTGGGCATAGGTGGAGATCCGCCCGATCTCGCCATGCCCGGCCAGCGCCAGCGGATCGCGCGCCGGCGCATAGCTCATCCCCAGCGAGATCACCGATTTCACCTCGGGCCACAGTCCTGCCGGGCTCTCGCGGTGATGCGCCCGTTCCTCCATCCACAGCATCGAGCCATGGCGCCCGTCCTCCAGCCACTGCCGTAGCCGCTCGGCGGTCTTCGGCGCGGCATCGGCGCGCGCGATCCCGCAGGCCCCGAACCCGATTTCGGCGGCTTTGGCCTTTATTAGGGCTTCCAATGGCTTGTGCTGTTCCACGCAGGCCCGCTACCACCAAAGCGATCAGGGAGGGACTCTCATTTGACCAACGAATTGGCCGTAAGCGCCCGAGGTCTCGTGAAATATTTCGGGGACAGGCGGGTGGTCGACGGCGTCGATATCGCCGTGCCCAAGGGTCTCGTCTATGGCGTGCTCGGCCCCAACGGCGCCGGCAAGACCACGACGCTGCGCATGCTGCTCGGCATCATCGAGCCGGACGAAGGCGAGCGGAACATGCTCGGCCATGCCCATCCGCGCGACGCCAGCGACCTGGTCGGCTATCTGCCCGAGGAGCGTGGCCTCTATCCCAACATGAAGTGCCGCGAGGCGATCGCCTTCATGGGGGCCCTGCGCGGCCTGCCCTGGTCGGTCGGCCGCAAGCGCGCCGACACGCTGATGGACAATGCCGGCCTCGGCCACGCCAAGGACGAGAAGATCCGCAAGCTTTCCAAGGGCATGGCACAGCTCGTCCAGCTGCTCGGCTCGGTGGTGCACCAGCCGCAACTGCTCGTCCTCGACGAGCCCTTCTCCGGCCTCGATCCGGTCAACCAGGAGAAGCTCGAGAAGCTTATCCGGGCCGAGCGCGATCGCGGCGCGACCATCCTGTTCTCCACGCACGTCATGGCGCATGCGGAACGCCTCTGCGATCACCTGTCGATCATCGCCGGCGGCAAGGTCCGCTTCGAAGGGACGGTGAACCAGGCCCGCGCGCTGCTGCCGATGAAGGCGCACTACACGCCGCACCACAATGTCGAGGGTGCCGCCAGCCTGCTTCCCGCCGACGCCGTCCGCGAAGGCGATGGCTGGCGCTTCACTTTGCCGGCCAACGGGATCGAGGCGCTGCTCGTCAAGCTGATCGACGGCGGCTACGGCGTCTCCGGCCTGTCGATCGAGCGGCCCGGCCTGCACGATGCCTTCGTCAAGATCGTCGGGGCCGATGCCCTGAAGGACCAGGAAGCGGAGGAAGCGGCATGAGCAAGTTCGCACGCATGCTGCGCCAGACGCTGACCGTCGCCCGCCGCGACTTCACCGCCACCGTCTTCACTCCCACCTTCCTGCTGTTCCTGCTCGCGCCGGTGCTGATGATCGGCTTCGGCGCGGTCGGCGGGATCGGCGCCCAGTCGATCGTCGGCGACGATTCGCAGATGAAGATGGTGGTGATCGCCCCGCCCGAACAGGCACCGACCCTGATCGAGACCGACAAGCAGCTGCGCCAGCTTTTCCCCAAGAAGAGCGAGATCATGCCGCCGCCGCTCACCATCGAAGCGCCGACCGGCGATCCGGCGGCGCAGGCCCGTGCCTATTTCGACAGCGACAAGTTCGATGCCGCCGCCGTGCTCTACGGCCCGCTCGACAAGCCGGAAATCCTCTATGCCCGCCGCGGCTGGACCGAGGCGCAGTTCCTCACCCAGCTCGCCGAGCAGAGCCTGCGCGCCCAGAAGCTGGGCAAGGCCGAGCCGCTCGCCACCGTCACCCAGACGGTGGTACGCCGCGGCCAGGGCTCGCCCACCGGGCGCGGCCAGGCCGCCTCGATCGGGGTGTTCGCGATCTTCTTCCTCACCCTGTTCCTGTCGGGCCAGGCCGTCGGCACCATGGCCGAGGAGCGCTCGAACAAGGTGATCGAGATCCTTGCCGCCGCCGTGCCGCTGGAAAGCGTGTTCTTCGGCAAGCTGATCGGCATGTTCGGCGCCGCGGTGCTGTTCGTGCTGTTCTGGGCGACGATCATCATCAACGCGACCCGGCTGCTCCCCCCGGAGATCGCCGGCAGCTTCCCCAGCTTGGTCGCGGCGATGGGGGCGCCCACCTATGCGCTGCTGTTCATCGCCTATTTCACCATGTCCTACATGCTGCTCGGCGCGATGTTCCTCAGCATCGGCGCGCTGACTTCCACCCAGCGCGAGCTGCAGATGCTCTCGCTGCCGATCACCATCTTCCAGATGATGATGTTCGGCCTGGCGCTGGGCGCGGCGAATCGCTCCGGCACCTGGGTCGAGACGGTGGCGCAGGTCTTCCCGTTCAGCTCGCCCTTCGCGATGATCGGGCTGGCGGGCAGCTCCCCCGCGATCTGGCCGCACCTGCTCGCCCTCGCCTGGCAGGCGCTGTGGGTGGCGATCATCATCACCGTCGGCGCCCGCGTCTTCCGCCGCGGCGTGCTCAAGTCCGGCAGCCCCAAGCGCCGCGCCAAGATCGAGGCGACTGCATAATCAATTCCTCCCCGAGCTCGTCTCGGGGAGGGGGACCATTCGCAAAGCGAATGGTGGAGGGGCCGGCGCGGAACGCGGCGGTGCCCGCCGCGCCCCTCCACCACCGCCTTCGGCGGCGGTCCCCCTCCCCGAGACGAGCTGGGGGAGGAATTGAAGAGCCCCTATCACCCCTCACTATTGACACGACTGTCAATTAGGTATTCCCTCCCTGCAAGATACAGGAGAGGCAGCATGGCTACGCTTGCGACCGAAACCGCGGCATCCGGCAGCGCGGGCGTCGATCCGCTCGACGTCAGCCGTCCCGAACTCTACCGCGACGACACCTGGCACGAGCCCTTCCGCGAGCTGCGCGCGCGTGGCGGCATCCATTACACCGAGCACAGCGCCTTCGGCCCCTTCTGGTCGATCACCACCTACAAGCCGCTCGTCCAGGTCGAGTCGCTGCCCGAGATCTTCTCGTCCGAGGCCGGCGGCATCACCATCGCCGACATGGCGGAGGGCGACATCAAGATGCCGATGTTCATCGCGATGGACCGCCCCAAGCACACCGATCAGCGCCGCACCGTCGCCCCCGCCTTCACGCCCAGCGAGATGGTGCGGATGACCGACAATATCCGGATGCGCACCGCCGAGATCCTCGATTCGCTGCCGGTCGGCCAGGCGTTCGACTGGGTCGACCAGGTCTCGATCGAGCTGACCACCCAGATGCTCGCGTTGCTGTTCGACTTCCCCTGGGAGGAGCGCCGCAAGCTCACCTACTGGTCCGACTGGGCCGGCGATATCGAGATTGCCAAGGATCCGGTGCGCAAGGAGGAACGCCGCCAGATCCTGTTCGAGTGCGCCGCCTATTTCGGCAATCTCTGGCAGGGCAAGGTCGGCAAGGAGCCGACGCCCGACCTCATCTCGATGATGATCCATTCGGACGCGATGAGCCACATGGACCAGATGGAGTTCCTCGGGAACCTCATCCTGCTGATCGTCGGCGGCAACGACACCACCCGCAATTCGATGAGCGCCTATGCCTGGGGGCTCAACCAGTTCCCCGAAGAGCGCGCCAAGCTCGAGGCCAATCCGGGGCTGATCCACAATGCCACGCAGGAGATCATCCGCTGGCAGACGCCGCTCGCGCACATGCGCCGCACCGCGACCCAGGATACCGAGCTCGACGGCCACAAGATCCGCGAGGGCGACAAGCTCGGCCTCTGGTACATCTCGGCCAATCGCGACGAGAGCATCTTCCAGGATGCCGACCGCATCCTCGTCGACCGCGAGAATGCCCGCCGTCACCTCGCCTTCGGCCACGGCATCCATCGCTGCGTCGGCGCCCGTCTCGCCGAGCTGCAGATCGGCGTGCTGATGGAGGAAATGGCCAAGCGCCGCCTGCGGGTGAACGTGCTGGCCGAGCCGGAGCGCGTCGCGGCCTGCTTCGTCCATGGCTACAAGAAGATGGCCGTGGAGCTGAGCCACTATTGAGGTTTTATCGTCATCCCGGCGAAAGCCGGGATCTCAGGCGAAGGCGCGATACGGCACGAGATCCCGACTTTCGTCGGGATGACGATGTGGGGCTGGACGGTCGCCCCGTCCCTCCCCACATCCCCCACATGGAAACCAACCGCCGCAGCTTCCTCACGATCGCCGGTCTCGGCGCCCTCACCGCCGCATGCGGCGGCGCGCCTGCCGAGGCCGCGCAGAAATTCCCCTTCACGCTCAGCGATGCCGAGTGGCGCAAGCGGCTCAGTCCCGCCGCCTATCGTGTGCTGCGACAGGGTGCGACCGAGTACGCCTTCTCGAGCCCGCTCAACAAGGAACACCGCGCCGGCACCTTCACCTGTGCGGGCTGTGCGCTGCCGCTGTTCAGCTCGACCACCAAGTTCGACAGCGGCACCGGCTGGCCGAGCTTCTGGCAGCCCCTGCCCAACGCCGTGGCCACCGATGCCGACAACTCGCTCGGCATGAGCCGCACCGAAGTCCGCTGCCGCCGCTGCGGCGGCCATCTCGGCCATGTCTTCGACGACGGCCCCCGCCCCACCGGCAAGCGCTATTGCATGAACGGCGTGGCACTGGCGTTCGCGCCGAAATAGCCGTCATCCCGGCGCAAGCCGGGATCTCAGGCGAAGGCGCGGGACGCGGGGACAGAGCCGCACGAGATCCCGGCTTTCGCCCGGGATGACGAATATGGCGCACATACGAAAAAGCCCGGCACTGCCGGGCTTTTCCAATTCCAGAGCTCTAGGACCGATCAGCCCGCGTCGGGCGTCTCGTTCTTGGCTTCGGCCATCAGGTCGCTGAGGTCGAGGTCGAGCGACGGCTTGAAGTCGTCTTCATTGAAGTCGCGCGGCGCGCCGTCCGAATAGATGAAGCCGTTGACCGGATAGACCGAGGTGCCGAGGCCGCCGACCGGGGCGAACCACACCTTCACTTCGCTCCAGTCGCCCGCTGCCGACACGTCCACCGCGCGGACGTTGCGCTCGATGCCGCCGGCACGCGACCAGTTGGCATGGGTGAGCAGCACTTCGCGGTCGCTGACGATCTGGCTGACCATCGCGACGTGACCGAGCGGCATCTTCGAGGTGCGCTGGAACGACATGACCGAGCCGACCTTCGGAGCCTCGCCGCGCTGGTAGCGACCAGCGGCCTGGTTCCACCAGGTCCAGGCATTGCCATGGATGTTCACGCCGGAGATCTCGCGAGCGTAGGGCGCGCACTGCCAGAAGGTACGGCCCTTGGCCGAAGCCGCCTGCGGAGCGGCCATCATCAGCGTGCAAACAGCCATCAGCGCGAAACGCGCTGCAAAAACGCGGAAATTCATGGACCCCCCGGTCAGGAAGCAGTCAGGTGTTGAGTGCGACTGACCAAACTATAGGCGTGAAGTACACCCCCGCGGCTCGTCGATCCGACGAACCGTTGCGACGAGCCGATGACCTGCAAAAAACCCCTCGCCCGAGGGAACCTTTGCCTGGAATCTACGTACGCACCGGCCCGGAAACCCCTTCCGCTCCTCCGGAGTAACCCGGACCCGGACACGCCACGAATGGGCAATGTCCCTCCCCAAGCCCATCACTCGCCAAGGTTTTCCACAGACGGGACTTCGGTTCATCGCAACCATGTTGCACCGCAGAATCACATAAGTTCCTATGATGAACGGAGGACGACGACAGGTTAAGCGACCCGTTAACCATATGGGCGCAGTATCTGTCCTGGAGGGTCATTATTGGGGTGGGAGTATTGAGCCATGGGAGCAAGAGCTAAGCCGGCCGAAGGCGCGATGACGCTGGCAGAAATGAAGGAATTCGCGGGATTCACCGCAGCGACCCAGCGCTATGTGCGCCGCTCGCTCGATATCGGCCTGGAGCGTGACGACGCCATGGCGCGCTGGTCGCGCGACGTGGTCGAGGCCGCCAGCATCCGCGCCCAGGCGCACATCTACGAGCGCCTCGAGGAAGTGCGCGCCCTGATGCCCGACGACAGCGACCTCGACTCGATCGAGCCGTTCATGGCCCCGCTCGTCGCCATCGCCGCCTTCGACCTCAGCCAGGGCCGCCTCACCAGCTTCTCGGCCTTCCGCTTCCTCTACGAGCGGCTGATCGGCGCCGAAGTGCGCCCGTGGCTCCCCTCGGCCTTCTGCGCCGCCGCCGCCCTGCCGCACCTCCACCCGGAGCTGCGCCGCAAGCTGCTCCAGTCGATCAGCGAAGCCGCGGCGACCGCCTCGGGCTGGTCGAACCGCCAGCCGAGCTTCTACCCGGCCTGGGTGGAAAAGGTCGACTCGGCCGCACTGCCCAACTGAACTGATCTCTCCTCCCTCGCGAAGCGGGGGAGGGGGACCGCGCCCGCAGGGCGTGGTGGAGGGGGCATCGCCGCAAGGCCGCCACCGCGTCACTTCTTCCAGGATATTCCCCCTCCACCCCCGGCTTCGCCGGCGGTCCCCCTCCCCCGCTCTACGAGCGAGGGAGGAATTGGAACCTCACCGACACGCCCGCCACCCCATCTCGCCCCGCTCCGCCTCGTCGAGGTGCAGGTGATCGCGGTGCGCCGCGTTGTAGTCGGGCGAGAGCACGGTCGAGAACAGCTTGCACGCGCCGCCGCGCACCTCGCGCAGGAACGCGGCCTTTTCCCCGCCCTCGCTCCAGTCCTTCAGAACGCTGATCCGCGTCCCGTCGGCCAGGCGGAACCCCGCCACGTCGATCGCGTCCGCCGTCGCATGCTCGCTCCAGTCCCCGGCGCCGCGCCCGTACATCCGCCGGCACGAATAGCTGCCGAGATGCTCGATCTGCGTCACCGCCGCACCGAAATGCTTCTGCGCCGCCGGCTGGACGATCTCCCATTCCCATAGCGACAGCGCCGCCGCCACCGGGCAGGACGTGCCCAGGTTCGCCGGGCTGAACCCGATCCCCCGCGACCCGCCCGGGGCGAGTCGCACGCCATCGGCATAGCCGCACTGCGCCTCCGCGCCCGCCACCCGGGCCAGCACCGCGTAGCGCACCCCGGCCGAGCGAAGCAGCGCGCGGCATTCGGCGAAATCGTCGGTCAGGCCGGCAAGCTTGCGCCCGGTGAAGAGGCCGATCGGCTGGCCCAGGTCGAGCCGGGTCCAGGGCAGGTCCTGCGGCCGCGCGCGCAGCGCCGCCCAGGCCAGCAACCCCGCGCCGAGCAGCACCGCGAACAGGATCGTCGCCGAGAGCGCCCGGCGCAGGTCCTTCACGCGCGGATCGCCTCGTCGAGCCGCTGCGAGGTGACCGGATAACCGAGATCGTCGGGGATGCAGAGATGGCGCTCGCCGTCCCGGTCCTCGATCCACGGCGTGACAGTGCGCACCGGGTACGCACGGGCATCCGCCACTGCATCCTCGAACGTACCGAACAGCGCCAGCCGCTCGAGGTTGCGCCGGGTCGGGAAGATGATGTGCGCCTCGCCCCGGTCCGCCGCCTCGAGCACCGCCCGGGCGCTCGCCCAGAAGACGCGGACATTCTCGTTGCCGTCGACCAGCGGCTCGGCGCCCTCGGGCGCGCGGACCAGGTAGAAGCGCGTGTCGAACACCTTGTGGTGCACGCCCGCCGGCAGCCAGCGCGCGAACGGCACCAGCGCATCGAGCGCGAGCGCTGCGCCCGCCTCCTCGAGCAATTCCCCCATCGGCTCGCCGGCATAGAGCCGGTCGCGCAGCGCAGTCATTGCGCCGGCCGGATCGAGCCCGACCGCGACTCCCGCCTCCTCCAGCGTCTCGCGGATCGCGGCGATCCGCGCCGCCTGCTCCTCGGCATCGCCGCCGTGCAGCCCGGCCAGCACGAAGTCGCCCGGATCGACGCGCCCGCCCGGAAACACCAGCGCCCCGCCCGCGAACGACATCGCCGCGGCACGCTCGACCATCAGCAGCTCGGGCGCCCCGCCGGGCACGTCGCGCATCACGATCACGGTCGCGGCGGGAATCGCGGGTTCGTCGGTCATGGCCGGAGCTTAGGTCGGCCGGGAAGCGATGGCCAACCAACAATTCCTCCCCGAGCTTGTCTCGGGGAGGGGGACCGCCGCCGAAGGCGGTGGTGGAGGGGCGGCGCGACACGCGCCGGTGCCCGGCGCGCCCCTCCACCATTCGCTATGCGAATGGTCCCCCTCCCCCAGCAAGCTCGGGGAGGAATTAAACTGCTACCACCCGGAAACCTTCAGCCGCAGCTTCACCACCATGTCCGACGAGGTGACGAACAGCGTCTTCCCGTCCTCGCCGAAGCAGCAGTTCGCCGCCGCCTTGCCGGTACCGATCACGCCCAGCTTCTTGCCCGCCGGCGAAATCACCCAGATTCCGCCCGGGCCGCTGGCGAACAGATGGCCGCTCTTCGCCACCTTCATCCCGTCGGGCAGGCCCGGCAGCTTCTGCGCAACTTCGGCCGAGAAATCGACGAACGGCACCAGCTCCGAACTCGCCGACCCGTCCGCCGCCAGCTCGCAGGTGAAGATCTTCGCATTGTCGGGATCGGACTGGCTGACATAGAGCCGGTCGAGCCCCGGTGAGATGCCGATGCCGTTGGGGCGCTTCAGGCTCTTGTCGATCAGCGACACGTCGCTGCCATCGGCATTCACCCGGTAGACGCCGTTGAAGGGAAGCTGCTTGAGCGGCGATTCATCGCCCTCGCTCAACCCGTAAGGCGGATCGGTGAAGTAGATGATCCCGCCCCGCCCGATCACCAGGTCGTTGCAGCTGTTGAACTTCTTGCCCTCATAGTCGCCGACGACGATCGTCTTCCGCTTCGTCGCCAGGTTCACCCGCGCGATCACCCGCGTGCCCGAATCGGCCATCAGCAGGTCGCCCTTCGCATCGACGAGCATCCCGTTGGATCCCGCCTCGCGTACCCCGGCGGGGATCGGCCCGGCCAGGCCAGAGGGCACCAGGAACGGCTTCGCGCCCTCGCCCGCCTTCCAGCGATAGGCGATGTTCTCCGGCACATCGGAGAACAGCAGATAACCGCCCTTCTTCGCCCAGGCCGGCCCCTCTGCCCATTTGAAGCCGCGCGCGATCACTTCGATCGGGCTCTTCGCATCGATCAGCGCGTCGAGCGCGGGATCGAGCCGGGTGACGCCGCCCACCGTCTCGCCAAGCGCCACGCCGGGCAGGAAGGGCAGCGCCGCCATGCCGCCCAGCAATGCGCGGCGGGTCGTCTCGATCATGTGCAGTTTCTCCGTGGAGCGCGGGGTCATGGCAGCGTCATCGCGAATAACCCCGCGATCATGCAAGCTTGATCGTCCGCCCCTCGCGCGCCGAGCGGTAGATCGCCTCGATCAGCCGCATGTCGCGCAGCCCTTCCTCGCCCGAAGCGCGCAGCGGGATGCCGGTCTGCACCACTTCCGCAAGGTGATCGAGCTGGGCGACGAACTGGTTCTTGGCCGGCGCCGGCAGCGTCACCTGCTCGGTGTTGCCGCCCTGGCGGGTCCACATCTGGTGCCCGGTATAGTTGGTTGCCGGCTCCATCCCCACCCAGCCCTTGGTGCCCGTCACGCGGAAGGCATTGTGGTTGGAGGAATAGCTCGACACGCAATTGGCGATCACGCCCGAGGGGAAGCGCATCTGCCAGTCGATCCGGTCCTCGACCGTCTTGAACCGCGGATCGCTCCTGTCGGTATATTCCATCGCGCTGACCGCGATCGGCTCCTCGCCCGCCAGGTAGCGCGCGGCGTTCAGGCTGTAGATGCCGATGTCCATCATCGATCCGCCGCCGGAGAAGGGCCGGTCGAGCCGCCACTGGTTGGGCTGGGCATAGAAGCCATGCTCGGACGTGATCAAAGTCGGGCGGCCGATGAACCCGGATTTCACCAGCTCGACCGCATGGAGATTGTGCTGTTCGAAATGGCAGCGATAGCCGATCATCAGCTTGCGATTGGCCTTTTTCGCCGCCGCGATCATCGCCTCGCATTCGGCGACGGAGGTTGCCATCGGCTTCTCGCACAGCACGTGCTTGCCGGCCTGGCTGGCGCGGATCGCATATTCGGCATGCATGCTGTTGGGCAGCACGACATAGACCAGGTCGATGTCGGGATTGTCCCTGATCCGGTCGTAATTCTTGTAGTCGTACCAATGGGTCTTCGGGATGCCGTACTCGGCGCCGAACTTCTCCAGCTTGGCGGGGGTGCCGCTCACCAGCGCCTTGAGCTCGGCGAACTCGCAATCCTTGATCCGCGGCATGATCTGGTTGGTCGCGTAGCTGCCCAGGCCGACGATCGCATAGCCCAGCTTGCGCTTGCCCTGCGCGCAGGCCGGCAGGCCGATCGCCCCGGTGACCAGCCCCGCGCCGATCGTGCCCAGCACGTCGCGCCGCGTTCCGATGATCTTCATTGCCCGGTTCCCTCTCCGACTGGCGCCGGCGCGTATCCCGCCGATCAACGCGTTAGCGCTATCATGGATGGGCTGGGCCGCCTAGGCAGCTACGACTTTGGTCGCGGGTCTCCTCAATCCTCCCCCGCGAAGCGGGGGAGGGGGACCGCTCGCGAAGCGAGTGGTGGAGGGGGCCTGGCCGCCGGCCACACGCTCGAGGAGACGCCCCTCCGTCGCGCTGCGCGCGCCACCTCCCCCGCTTCGCGAGGGAGGATTTTCGAGGTTCTCCCCTACCCCAACGCCCCCCGGAACCGCGCCTGCAGCCGCGCATGCGTCTCCGCCGTCAGCCCAAGCAACGCCGGGTCGGCCTCCGCCTGCCGCGCATCCGGCGCCCGCAGCGCGGCCGCGTCGATTGGCGCCTCGGCCATCGCCGCCAGCCGGGGCGCATAGTGGCGTGGCCGGGCACACAGCGCGTCATAGTCGAGGAACAGCTGGCGCGCCTGCACCGCGGCCGGCGCGGCGAGCAGCGCGCGGTGCACGCTGTCCCACAGTTTCAGCCAGTAATCGATGCGCATCGCGTCCTCGCCCGGCCCGGGCGCGCCTTCGAACAGGAAGGGCCGCTGGTCGGCGCCGAACTCGTGATGGCCCAGCCAGGTCATGAAGCGGCGGCGGAACGGGTCGTCTTTCGCCAGCGCCACCGCGCGGCGGTGCTGCGACAGGAGCGACAGCGCCTGCTGCAAGGGATCGCGGAATGGATGTATCAGAAGCGCGTCCGGAAAGCTGGTCGCCAGCCCCTCCAGCCGCAGGATATTGTTATTGTTCTTCGATAGATAGCGGCTTCCACCATGGCGGATCAGCACCAGGCACACATAGTCGCGGAAGTTGGCGAGCGTCTCCGGATCGGGCGCCACGGGCGCCAGTCCGTCCCGGCGCAGATAGCGATTTCCCTCCAGCGCGCGCCAGAAAACCTCCTCGATCGCCTCGGGGCTGTCGAGATCGTGGGTCAAACCGTCGCCATGGCCGCGTTCGCGGGCCTCGACATGCCTCTTTCCGCCCAGCCGCGCCCAGCTGTTAGGCGCAAGTGGAAACGGAAGGTCGCGGTAGGATGGTGCGGCGAAATCGCCGCCCGCGTGCAGCAGCCGGGTGAGGATCGAGGTGCCTGCCCGCGCCAGTCCGGCGATGAACACCGGGCGCCGGATTTCCGTCTCCGCGATCCTCCTGCGCTGGGCGGCGCGCTCGATGTCGAAGGTCGCTTCGAGCAGCGCGGGGGAACCCAGGGCGATGCGATGGAGGAGCTTGTCAGCCCCGCTGTACACGCGGGATCACCTGCCAGCGCAGCACGGCATAGCCGAGCGTGAAGGGCATGAGTGCCAACTTCGCCGTCCACTCCGTCCGGATGGAGACAATTTCCGGCCACCAGGCGTCCACTGCCAGCACCACGAGCAGCGGCGAAGCGGTCGCGACGAGCAGCCCCCCTGCCCGCATGCTCCGCGCGAACATCCGCCCCGAAAGGATCCGCAGCGCCCGCTCCTTCCCCCAGTCGGACACGCCCTTGCGGGCGAGCAGCCGCATGGCGTGCTGGCCGCAGGCCGCAAGCTCCTGGAAAGCCGGGACAAGTGGCAGGGCGCGGGCCAGCTCGAGCACCGCGATGATCGCCAGGAAGGTCAGGATCACCGGGCGCGCCCGCGGATGCGGCGGACCAGCCGCTTGACCGGGTACCAGACGACCGAGACGATCGCGAGCAGGATCGAGCCGATCAGCCCGAAGGCGACGCCGACTGCCCCCAGGCCAAGCCCCGGTCCGGTATAGGCCTGGGCGGCGAGCGGAGCCGAGAGCGCGAGGGCAAGCGACAGGAATCGAAGGATTTTCACAGGCATTTTGCGTTCACCGTAGCTTGAATGGCCGGGCCATCGGTGGTGGTGGGATCGAGATAGCGTGCCCAGCTAAGGGCCATGCGCCGCTCGGCGGAATCGGCGGAGATGTAGCGCCAGCGCACCGCGCCTTCGGGCGACATGCGGAGGAGGCGCCCCTGCTCGGTCTCCTCGATCATCGCGTCACCGCCGGGCAGCGGGGTGCCGCGGCCCTGGGCGCGGGTGGCGATCTTGTTGACCGCGAAGCCCTTCTCCCAGGGCGAGCCGGTCTCGCCGCTGGAAAGATCGTGCACGAGCAGGCGGTTGTGCCCGTTCACCCGCTCGTCGGGATAGCCCATCAGCGTGTTGTTATCGAACACCGAGATGCGGTGGTCGTCGAGGATGCTCACATCGTGCTGGAAGCGCCACGGGCCGATCTTCCACCACAGGATCCTGCCGGTGGCCGGCCGGTAGAGCGCGATCAGCGAGAGGTTGCGGATGCTGAGGAACAGGTCGCCCTTCTTCCACATCTTCCCATCCGCCATCGCCGGCTGGATGTCGTTGAGATGGAAGGGATCCTGCACATAGGGCCGCCCCCGCCACAGCCGGGCGAGCCCGTTGCGCTCGAGGATCTCGGCGACGCGGTCGACCTTGAGCAGTTGCCCCTCGGGCGAGACCTGGGCCACCGCGTCGTCCCAGAAATCGGCCTTCACCCCGGGCTCGCGCGGGACCGGGTAGCGATAGGGCACCCAGATATTCCCGTCGGGCCCCAGCTCGGTCGAATGGCTGAAGATGCCGTCCACGGTCCAGAGCAGCTTGCCGCAAGCGTCGTAGCGGGCGAGCGGCGAGCTGTCGTGCAGCACCAGGCTCCCGTCGCCGAGCAGCAGAGGATGCATCAGCCGGTTGCGCGCGGCGTTCTTGTCCCGGTGCACATCGGTCAGCGCCGAGGCGAATTTGGACCGCGCATTGGCTGCGTCCACATCAGGCACGAACAGATGCACCACCGTCCCGTCCGAGAGGCGGACGAGCTGGACGACCGAGCGCTTGCGCTTCGGATCGAAGGGCGAGATCAGCGCGTAGCCGCTGTCGGTGAAGCTGGTGTCGCGGGTGAAGCCGCCGGGCAGCTTCTCGTATCCGCCGCCGAAATAGGGCGCGTTGCTGCGGAACAGGTGCTGGATCGTGTCGGGTACCCGGGCCAGCGCGATCGCGGCGCGGCCGACGGCGCCGGACTTCTCCCAGCCATCGACGATCGCCCCGGTGCCGATCGCGGCGAGGGGCACCAGCAGCAGCACCAGGACAAGGCTCCACAGCGGCACCGGTCGCGCGAGCACCCGCTCGAACGCACTGCCTTCCCGGTCTCCGCTGTCGATAATCCCGTCTCTCTGCATGCATCCTCACTGAAGATGCAGAGTTCGTCGGGATGAATGTCGGCGGGATTTCGGTTCGTCGCCGGGAGGTTTCCGCTTTGTGGCCGTACTAAACTGGCAAGGTCACAAGTGCGGAGAGTCCGCCCTCTTCCCGGTTGCGGATGACGAGATCTCCGCCATGTGCCCGCGCGACGGCGCGAGCACTGGCCAGGCCCAGTCCGATCCCGCCGGTATCGCGGTTGCGGGAGCGTTCTCCGCGGAAGAAGGGTTCGAAAACCCGGTCGAGATCTTCCGGTGGGACGCCCGGACCGTCGTCTCGCACCTCGATCAGCGCCTGTCCGTCGGCTTCGGCGAGCGAGACCTCGGCGCTGCCGGCATATTTGATCGCGTTGAGGATCAGGTTGTTGAGCATCGCCTTGAGCGCCGGCGAATTGCCCTCGACCACCACCGCCCCGCCCGGCGCCAGCGTGACCGGCTCGCCATGGTCGCTCATGTCGTCGGTCACCGTCTCGGCGAGCGAGCGCAGATCGAGCGGCTTGCGCACGCCCTGCTTGGTGGTGTCACGCAGATAGCTGAGCGTCGCGGAGATCATCGCCTCCATGTCGCGGATATCGCCCTCGCACGCCTGGCGCAGGTCGTCGGGCGCCGCCTCGAGCCGCAGCCCCAGCCGCATCAGCGGCGTGCGCAGGTCGTGCGCCACCGCGCCGACCACGGTGGCACGATCGTCCACATAGCGGTTGAGCCGCGCCTGCATGCGGTTGAACGCCGCGGCGGCGTCGGCGATCTCCGACGGTCCCTCGATCGCGATCGGCGCCGCCCGCGGATCGCGGCCCAGCCGCTCGGCCGCCTCGGCAAAGGCGCCGATCGGCTTGGCGATGCGGCGCGCCAGCGCCCAGGCGAAGGGCGCCACGGCCGCCGCCGAGACGATCAGCCACCACAGCACGAACCAGCGCCACGGCTCGAAGCCGGTAACGGTGGTGACGACGACCCATCGGCCGTCATCGGCGCGATAGGCGGCAGTGAAGTCGCCGGTGATGATCACGTCGCGCGCCGCCTGCACGCTGGCAGGCGACATCGGCCGCGGCACGCTGGCGCGGTCGTAGCTCTTCTCGCGGGTCAGGAACGGCGTGGGGAAGGTGATCAGCACCCGCTCGACCGGCACGCCCATCGCCTTGGCCATCGCGATCTCGGTACGCTCGCCACGCGGGTTCCAGGGCTGCTCGGTGAAATGATCCTCGCGGCTGACCGAGAAATCATCGTCGCCGGGCTTGCCGCGCAGCGCATCGACCGCCTGCCCCACCGTGTAGAGCTTGGCGGTGGGGGTCTGGACCGCGATCAGCAGCGCGAAGTTCATCAGCTGCGTCACCGCGACGCAGACGACCATCAGCGCGAAGACGCGCAGGAACAGGGGAGACCCGGCTCCCGCGCGGCGGAATGTCACGCGCGCACGACCTTGGGGACGAACAGATAGCCTTCGTTGCGGACGGTGCGGATGATCTCGTCCCCGCCCGAGCGCAGCTTGCGGCGCAGGCGGCTGACCTGCACGTCGATCGCGCGGTCATAGGCATCCGAATCCGGCCCGCGCGCGGCGGCGAGCAGCGCCTCGCGGCTCAGCACGCGGCGCGGCCGCTCGATGAACACGCGCAGCACCGCGAACTCGCCGTCGGTGAGCCCGACCAGCACGCCATTCGGATCGAACAGCTCATGGCTGCCCAGGTCGATCCGCCAGCCCTCGAAGGTGTAGACGTCGCCGCTCTCGCTCGTCGCGGCGACCGCGCCGCGCTTGCGCAGCGCCGCGCGCACCGTGGCGAGGATCTCGCGCGGGCTGCACGGCTTGGGAAGATAATGGCCGGCGCCGACCTCGAGGCCCAGGATACGGTCCTGCTCCTCGCCCAGCGCGCTCAGGAAGATGATCTCCGGCCCGTCGGTGCGCGCGATGCGGCGGCAGGCGGAAAGTCCGTCCTCGCCGGGCATCATGATGTCCATGATCACCAGATCGACGGGCGTGCGCGACAGGATCTGGTCCATGTCGCGCGTGTTCGATGCAGTCTCGACCTTGTAGCCGCGCGAACCCAGGCTGTTGGCCAGGAGCATGCGGATGTCACGGTCGTCGTCTACGACGAGCAAGGTCGCCGAATCGTCCTGCGGAGTCGCGGAAGCAAGCATATTTCAGCTTCTACGCCAAATTGCGTCTGCAGTGTTGCTTTAGTTTGTAACAAAACTCACCCGAGCCGAGTCTCGATCGGGACTCCGCGCTTCAGGGTGAGCGTGACCGGCGTCTTTTCGGCGATTTCGGCGAGGCGGGCATTCTGCTCGGCGTCGGTACCGCTGATCGTCAGGATACGCTCGATGTTGAGCGTTTCGCCCTGGCCGTGGAGGAACAGCGCGACTTCGATAGTCTCGACCGCCCATTGCTTGCGCTCGGCGTACATGCGCAGCGTGATCGCGGTGCACGAGCCGAGCGAGGCCAGCAGCAGCTCATAGGGCGCCGGCCCGGTATCGCCGCCGCCGCGCTCGGCGGGTTCGTCGGCGACGAGCTGGTTCGTGCCGAAATCGATCTGGGTGGCATAGGGGGCGTCGCGCCCGATCCTGGCAATGGCTTTGGTCATGGCCGGGAGACTAGCCGCTCTGCCCAACGCCGCCCAGTGCCCATTTGGGTGATCCCCGCACCTCTCGTCATGCTGCCGTCATCCCCGCCTGCGCGGGGATGACGAATAAGTGGGATCGTGCGTGAGACCCTCAGCTCTTCTGCCAGCCGCCGCCCAGCGCGCGGAACAGGTCGACCTGCGTCTCCGCGATGAAGGCGTCCGCCCGGGCCAGGTCGGCCTCGGCATCGGCGAAGGTCCGCTCGGCATCGAGCAGCGCCAGCGAGTCGATATCGCCTTCGCGCTGACGGGCGCGGGCAATGTTGACCGCCGCCTCTGCCTCGTTGCGCGCCGCCTGGAGCGCGGTGCGCCGCTCGAGCGCATGGCCATAGGCCGAAAGCGCGGTCTCGGTCTCCTGCAGCGCATTGAGCACGGTGCCATCGAAGGTAGCGAGCGCGCCCTTGGTATCCGCTTCCGCACCAGCCACGCGGGCGCGGGCCGGACCCGGGTTCACCGCCCAGTTGAGCAGCCCGCCGACCAGCCAGCGCAGCGGCCCGGCGCCGAACACGTCCCCGAAATCGGTGCCGGTCGAGCCGCCCGAGGCGCCAAGCGTGATGCGCGGATAGAGGTCCGCGGTCGCCACGCCGATCCGCGCGGTGGCGGCGGCGAGGCGGCGCTCGGCCGCGCGGATGTCCGGACGGCGGGCGAGCAGCGCCGCGCCGTCGCCGACCGGGATCGGCTGGCTGAGGCGCAGCGTGGTGTTGCGCTCGCCCACCACCGCCGGCAGCTCGGCCGGGGTGCGGCCGGTGAGCGTGGCGAGGCGGAACAGCGCGGCATCGCGCGATGCCTTGAGCGTCGGCACATCGGCCTCGCGCTGATTGCGCAGCGCACCGATGCGAGCGGTGTCGAGCCGAGTGGCGAGACCGACGCCGCGGCGGCGTTCGGTCAGCTCGATCGACTGGTCGAGCAGCTTGACGATATGCTCGGCCACTCCCAGCCGTTCGGCCGAGGAAGTGGCATCGGCATAGGCGCGCGCCGTCTCCGCGGCGACGATCACCCGGACCGCGTCCGCATCGGCTTCCGCCGCGCCGACATCGCCGCGTGCGGCTTCGGTGCCGCGGCTCAGCCGGCCGAACAGGTCGGCCTCGTAGCTGACGCTCAGCCCGGCATCGATCTGCCAGTCGTTGAGCGGCGCGCTGGGCTGGCGCTGGCCTTCGGGCAGGCGGCCATAATTGGCGCCGGCACCCAGGGTCGCCTGGGGCTGCTGGTTCGCCTTGGCACCGCGCAGGGTGGCGCGGGCCTTCTCGATCCGCGCCACGGCGACGCGGATATCGGTGTTGGCGGCGAGCGCGTCGGAGACGAGCTGGTCGAGCACCGGATCATTGTAGAGCCGCCACCAGTCGCCCTGCACCGGCTCGGCGGTGACCGCCGGGTTGGCGGCGACGAAATTGCCGGCCGCGGTCTGGGGCGGGGTCGGCGCGATGTATTTCGGACCGGCGGCGCAGGCAGCAAGCGCCAGGGCCGAAGCGGTTGCGAGGAAAATACGGTAGGTCATTTCAACTTCCTCCTGCCCGTCATCCCGGCGAAAGCCGGGATCTCAGGCGATGGCGGGAAAAGAGCCGCCCGAGGCCCCGGCTTTCGCCGGGGCGACGGTTCATTATTCAGCCGGCGCCAGCTCAGGTGCATGACCACCTTCGTCATGCGCCTTCCGGTTGCCGCGCATCTTGGCGATGCGGTCCCCGAGTGCGCGGCACACGACGTAGAAGGTCGGCGTGAAGAGCAGGCCGAAGGCAGTCACGCCCATCATCCCGAAGAACACCGCGGTACCGAGCGCCTGGCGGAGCTCCGCACCCGCGCCGCTCGCGATCAGCAGCGGCACGGCGCCGAGGATGAAGGCGAACGAGGTCATCAGGATCGGACGCAGGCGATCACGGGCGGCACGCACCGCAGCTTCCACCGGCGACAGGCCATCCTGTTCCTCGGCCTGCTTGGCGAACTCGACCACGAGGATCGCGTTCTTCGCCGCCAGCGCGATCAGCACGACCAGGCCGATCTGGGTGAGGACGTTGTTGTCCATGCCCCTGAGGTTCACGCCGGCCATCGCCGCGAGCAGACACATCGGCACGATCAGGATGATCGCCAGCGGCATGGTCAGGCTCTCATATTGCGCCGCCAGCACCAGGAAGACGAACACCACGGCCAGGGCGAAGACGAGACCCGCGGTGCTGCCGGCCATCTTCTGCTGGAAGGCGATGCCGGTCCATTCGGCGTCGTAACCCGGAGGCAGCTCGCTCGCGAGCTTCTCCATCGTGTCGAGCGAGGCGCCCGAGCTGTAGCCCGGAGCGGTATCGCCATCCACTTCGACCGCCGGGAACAGGTTGTAACGCGTCACGCGGTACGGACCGGTCTTGTTCTCGAAGGTCGACACCGAACCGATCGGCACCATCGCGCCGCTGTTCGAGCGGGTCTTGAGGTTGGCGATATCCGCCTCGGTCGAACGGAACGGCGCGTCAGCCTGCGCAGTCACACGATAGGTGCGGCCGAGCATGTTGAAGTCGTTCACGAAGGCCGAGCCGAGATAGACGTTCAGCGCCTCGAACACCCGCTCCGGCGGCACGCCCAGCATGTCCGCCTTGCGACGGTCGATATCGGCGAACACGCGCGGGGTGGCGGTGTTGTAGAAGGTGTAGATCTGCTTCAGGCCGGGAGTCTGGTTGGCCTTGCCGATCAGACCGAAGGCGGTCTTGCCCAGCTCGTCATAGCCATGCTCGGCGCGGTCCTCGATCATCATCCGGTAGCCACCGGCCGAGCCGATGCCCTGGATGACGGGCGGCGGGACGACGAGCAGCATCGCCTCGTTGATGTCCGCGGTGCGCTTGCGCGCCTCGTTCATGATGTCGGCGATGTTGACGCCGAGCTTCTTGCGCTCCTCGAAGGAGAGCAACGGCACATAGGCTGCGGCCGAGTTCGGGGCGAGCGTCTGCGACGGGCCGTCGAAGCCGGCGAGCATCACCGAGCCGCGCACACCCGGGATCGGCAGGATGCGGGCGACGACCTTGCGCATCACCTCGTCCGTCCGTTCGAGCGAAGAGCCCGGCGGCAGCTGGATGACGGTGAGGAAGTAGCCCTGGTCCTGCTGCGGGATGAAGCCGACCGGCGTGACCCAGAACATGCCCACGGTGGCGGCGATCAGGCCGACATAGGTGAGCATCATCCGCTTCGGGCGGGTGACGAGCACCTGGGTGAGCTTGGCATAGCCGACGCTCATCCGCTCGAAGCCGGTGTTGAACGCATCGGCGCCGCGCTTGAACAGGCGCCCGACCGGGCCCTTGGCCTCGCCCTCGTGATGCTTGAGCAGCACCGCCGCCATGGCCGGCGACAAGGTGAGCGAGACGAGCAGCGAGATCGCGGTAGCGGCCGAGATCGTCACGGCGAACTGCTTGTAGAAGGCGCCCGACAGACCGTTGAGGAACAGGGTCGGCAGGAACACCGCGAGCAGCACCAGCACGATCGCAACGAGCGCGCCGGACACTTCGTCCATCGAGGTCTGCGCCGCCTTGAGCGGAGTCATGCCCCGCGCCAGGTTGCGCTCGACATTCTCGACCACGACGATGGCGTCGTCGACGACGATGCCGATCGCCAGCACCAGGCCGAACAGCGAGAGGTTGTTGAGCGAGTAGCCGAGCGGCAGCAGCACCGCCATCGTGCCGATCAGCGAGACCGGGATGGCGAGCACCGGGATGATCGCCGCGCGCCACTTCTGGAGGAAGACGATGACCACCAGCACGACGAGCAGGATCGCCTCGCCGAGCGTGTGATAGACCGCGTCGATCGACTGGGCGATGAACTCGGTCGGGTTGTAGATGACGCGATATTCCAGTCCCTTGGGGAAGTTCTTGGACATCAGCTTCAACTGGTCCTGCACCGCATTGGCAGCGGCAAGGGCGTTCGAGCCCGGACGCTGGAAGACGGCGAGGATCACGGTCGGCTTGTTCGAGAGATAGGTGTTCGACGAATAGTCCGCCGCACCCAGCTCGACGCGCGCCACGTCGCTCACGCGCACCTGGTGCCCATCGGCATCGGTACGGATGACGACCTGGCCGAACTGCGCCGGGTCCTTCAGGCGGCCCTGCGTCTCGATGTTGAGCTGGAAGGCGTTGCCGGTGGGCGTGCTGCCCGGCTGGCCGAGCGTGCCGGCGGCAACCTGGACGTTCTGCGCACGCAGCGCCTGGACGATGTCGCCCGCGGTCAGGTTGAGCGCGGCGGCGCGGCCCGGATCGATCCACACGCGCATCGCATAGTCGCGCGCACCGAACATGCGCACGTCACCCACGCCTTCGACACGGGCGAGGCGGTCCTTCACCTGGGTCAGCGCGTAGTTGGAGATGTATTCGCGGTCGACCGAGTTGTCGGGCGAGATCAGGTTCACGACCAGCAGGAAGTCCGGCGTGGTCTTGCGCGTCACGACGCCAAGGCGCTGTACCTCTTCCGGCAGGCGCGGGATCGCCACGGCCACGCGGTTCTGCACCAGCACCTGCGCCGCATCCAGGTTGGTGCCGGACTTGAAGGTGACGGTGATGGTGACGTTGCCGTCACCGGTCGACTGCGACGACTGGTAGAGCATGTCGTCGACGCCGTTGATCTCCTGCTCGATCGGCGCGGCCACGGTTTCCGCGACCGTCTCTGCCGAGGCGCCCGGATAGGAAGCGGTGACCGTCACCGTCGGCGGGACGATGTCGGGATATTGGGAAATCGGCAGCGCCAGATAGGCGATCGCACCGATGATCGTGATGATCACCGCGATCACAGCCGCGAAGATCGGGCGCGTGATGAAGAACCGTGAGAGGCGCATCGGGCCACTCCTCGTGAATTGAGTTCGGAAAAGGGTTCAGCCGCCGGCCCCTGGGGAGAGCCGGCGGCTGATGGTCAACGGGCGAAAGTTGCCTCGCCCGTGACCGGCGCCGTGAGGGCCGGCGCCTGACTGGTTGCGGTTGGCTCGATCTTGCCGGCCTTCGGGGTCACCTTGCCGCCCGGCTGGGCGAACTGGGTGCCGGAGATCACGACCTTGTCCTGGGCGGTGAGGCCGGTGCGGACGATGCGCAGGCCGTCGACCACGGGGCCGAGCGTGACCGGCTTCGGGGCGACCGAACCGTCCTTGCCGACGACCAGCACCAGCTTGCGGGCCTGGTCGGTCTGGATCGCGGCATCGGGCACCATCAGCGCCTGGGTGGTGCCGCCGGCCGAGAGGCGCATGTTGCCGAACATGCCGGGCGTCAGGAACATGCCCGGATTGCTCAGCACCGCGCGCCCGCGGATCGTGCCCGACTTGGGATCGAGGCTGTTGTCGGTGAAGTCGAGCTTGCCCTTCCACTTGTAGTCGGTCTCGTCCTGGAGACGGATCTCCACCGGCGATTCCTGGGCACCCGCTTCCTTCGCGCGCTTGGTCTTGAGGAACAGCGCCTCCGAACCGTCGAAGGTGAAGTAGATCGGGTCGAGCGCGTTGATCGTGGTCAGCAGCGAACCGCCCTGCCCCTCGCCCGCGGCGACCAGGTTGCCCGGATCGACGCGGCGGTCCGAGATGCGGCCGGCGATCGGCGCGCGGACCTGGGTGAACTCCATGTCGAGCGCGCGGCTGCGGACACGGGCCTGGGCGGCCGAGACGGCGGCCCCTGCGGCACGGACGCGAGCCTGGAGCCGCTCGACATCGCTCTTCGACACGGCTTCCACGGAGACTAGACGCTCGGCACGGCTCAGGTCGGAACGGGCAAGCGCGAGATCGCTCTCGGCGCTGGCCAGCCCTGCGCGAGCCTCGGCAAGCGCGGCGGCGAAGGGACGCTGGTCGATCGTGAAGAGCAGCTGGCCCTTCTGGACGATCGCGCCGTCGGTGAAGTGGACGCCGGTGATCGCACCCGAGACGCGCGGACGCACCTCGACGGCGCGGCTCGGCTCGAAGCGGCCGACATAGTCGTCCCACTCGTTGACGTCGCGGACCAGCGGCGTGGCGACGGTCACCACCGGCGGCGGCGGGGCCGCCATTGCTGCGGGCGCGTCCTTGCTGGCGATGCCTAGGCCGGCGGCGACCAGCACCACCGGCAGGGCGACCAGGCTGCCGCGCTGCCACAACGGCATGCGGCGAATGCGGGCCGAGACGCCCGGCTTGTTGTCACCGGTCTCGGTTTCGATGCGCGAGATCATGTTCATTGGAATCGCTTCCCCTGATTGAGGGCTGCCCGGCCGCGGCTGATGCTCGCGAGCAGCGTTTCATATTGGTCGGGCGTGAAGCCCGCTTCGTGGAAGGCGCGGATCTCGTGACGCGGCACGGTGTAACCCTTGTGCCAGGCGAGCACCGACATGCGGCGCAGCGCCTCCAGCTTGAGGTCCGCGAGCTTGGGATTGGGGCTCTCGCCCCCGAAGATCATGCCCAGTGCCACCGAGAGGCGGCCGGGTTTCTCGAGGCTCGCCAGCCGGTCATGCTGCGCGATCGCGACGACCTGCCATTCGAGCGCGGAGAAGCCGGTCACGGGGAGGACGTCCGCGGGCGTCGCGACCGGGCTGCCATGGAGCTCGGAAAAGTTGAGATAAGCCATGATCGTCTCCTCCTGCTTGTTGCCCGGCGGAAGGCAAAAGCCTCCCCGTGCCCCGCGGAACCCATTTCCGCCGGCATTTCCGGTCATCCCCAACCGGCACGAGACGAGGCCTTCGCGCAGACACACGTGCCTGCGGCGCACCGTCCCGGTCCTGTAAAAATTCAGCGCTGCTGGAGTTTCGGAACGGGGCCCCAGCCCCTCATCCTCGCTTCGGCAACTTCCCTCACTTCTATACTGACTGGTATAGAAATCGTGCTGCGTTGCGTCAAGGGACTTTTTATACCGCTCGGTATTTTTTGTCGAGATGGGGGAGAAAAAACTTTCCGCCCCCTTCGTCATCCCGGCGAAAGCCGCGATTTCAGTCCGTGACGCGCCGCCGCATACGCTCCCGGCTTTCGCCGGGATGGCGGCAAGACAGGCTTATTTGCTCGGCCAGCAGGACAGGCTGGTGTCGATCAGCGCCTTGAGGTCGGTGCAGGACGTCCCCGATCCGGCCTGCAGCGCGATGCCCTGGAGCAAGGCGGTCAGATAGGCGGTGATCCCGGTCACATCGGTATCGGCGGGCAGATCGCCTTCGGCCTTCGCCCGCTCGAACCGGTCGATCAGCCCCTGCTTCACCAGCGCACCGCGCTTGAGCACTTCGGCGCGGATCGACTCGGCCTCGGTGCCGCAGGCGACCGAGTTGATCACGCCCATGCAGCCCTTGGGATCGCACGAGCTCATCTGCATCTCGAGCGCGCCCGTCAGCAGCCGCTCGGCGACTCCGCGCGCGGTCGGCGCATCGAGCGCCTTGCCCATGTAATCGAGCTTCTCGCGCTGATAGAGGTCGAGCGTCTTCTTGAAGAGCGCTTCCTTGTTGCCGAAAGCGGCATAAAGGCTGGGCCGGGTGATCCCCATCGCCTCGGTCAGATCGCTCAGCGAGGCGCCTTCATAACCCTTGGTCCAGAAGACGCGCAGCGCCGCGGTCAACGCCGAGTCGGTGTCGAATTCACGGGGGCGCCCCTTGGCGACGTGGCAGGCGGTGATTTCCATAATGACCGGTACATAATGTAGATGGGCCTGAAAGTCCAATGCCTTGCATCGGTTTTGCGTTCCAGCCCATGGATCACCGTATTTTCACGGGTGTGAACTTATCCCCTCGCCGGATTACCCGGTAACCATGTTTACTGCTTTCCGACTCGGCAATTGGCCCGTGCATCCGACGCTTGTGATTCAAGTTGCGGATGGTTGCGCGCGCTGTTCCGCCAGGTCGGGAGACACTGCCGTCTGAGATGACGATCGGGGCGTTCCAGAAGCGTTGGGGAGGAATTGGCCTCGCCTTGCTCGCGGCGACAGTCGCGGGCGCGCTGCGTGCCCTGCTCGATCCCTGGCTCGGTGACCGGCCGCAATATCTGATCTTTCTTCTAGCCGTGCTGGTGGCGGCGCTGCTGGGCGGCCTGCTTCCCGGCCTGATCGCGACCGTCTCTTCGATGGTGATCGAGACCCTGGCGACACCGCATGGCATGCCAGGCAGCATCGTCGATCTCCTGCTCTTCCTCGCTGGCGCGGCGCTGGTCCTCCTGCTCGCCACCAGGGCGCATGCCGGCCAGATGGTCCTCGCCAGCGATGCGCAGCAACAGGCCGAACGGCAACTCAGGGCGAGCCTTAACCAGTTCCGCTCGATCCTGGCCACCGTGCCCGATGCGATGGTCGTGATCGACGAGCATGCCCAGATCCTCTCGTTCAGCGCCGCCGCCGAGCGGCTGTTCGGCTTCACCGAGGCCGAGATGGTCGGCACCAATATCAGCCGGCTGATGCCGACCCAGGATCGCGGCCGGCACGACGACTATGTCGCGCGCTATCTCGCCACCGGCGATCGCCGGGTGATCGGGCGCGGCCGGGTGGTGGTCATCGCCCGGCGTCGCGACGGCTCCACCTTCCCGATGGAGCTTTCAGTCGGCGAGGCGGTCACCGACGGCGTCCGCGTGTTTACCGGCTTCATCCGCGACCTCACCGAGAAGCAGCGGGCCGAGGCACGGATCGAGCAGCTCCGCGGCGACCTGGTCCACGCCGCGCGCCTCAGCGCGATGGGCACCATGGCGTCGACGCTGGCGCACGAGCTCAACCAGCCGATCACCGCGGTGGTCAATTATGTCCGCGGTGCCGGCAATCTGATGCGCGTCGCCGAACGCTCCAACCTCCCGATCATCCAGCATGCGCTGGACGAGGCGACTGCCGAGGCGATGCGCGCCGGCGGGATCGTGCGCCGGCTGCGCGAATTCGTCGCGCGCGGCGACAGCGAGAAGAGCGTCGAAGATCTCGAAGCGCTGGTCGAGGAAGCGTCGCAGCTCGCGCTGATCGGCGCACGCGAGAGCGGAGTCGAGACGCGCTTCCTGATCGACCGGGCAAGTGCGGAGGTGCTGGTCGACAAGATCCAGACGCAGCAGGTGCTCATCAACCTGATGCGCAACGCCGTGGACGCCATGGCGGAATCCGCGGTCCGCCGCCTCACCGTATCGAGCCAGCCGGAAACCGGGGGCTATGTTCGCGTCACCGTCGCGGATACGGGACCCGGGATCGACCCCGAAATCGCGGAGAACCTGTTCCGCGCCTTCAACAGCAGCAAGAAAGGCGGGATGGGACTGGGCCTCTCCATCTGCCGGACGATCGTAGAGGCCAATGGCGGAAAGATCTGGAGCGAAGCGCGACCCGAGGGGGGCACCGCATTCCATTTCACTCTCGTACGCATGGAAACGGAGCAGTCTGAATGAACGACCGGCGTCTGGTGCACATCATCGATGACGAGGAAAGCGTCCGGAACTCGATCGGGTTCATGCTGCAGACCACGGGCTATTCCGTGCGCACCTGGCCATCGGGCGCAGCGTTCCTGCGCGATCTGCGCAGCGCCGAGCCCGGCTGCATCCTGCTAGACATCCGCATGCCCGAAATGGACGGGCTGCAGGTGCAGCAGCAGCTCACCGCGCGCGGCGTCACCATGCCGGTGATCGTGCTGACCGGGCATGGCGACGTGACCATCGCGGTGAAGGCGATGCGCAACGGCGCGGTCGACTTCCTCGAAAAGCCGTTCGAGGCGGAACAGCTGCTCTGCGCGATCGAGACCGCGTTCGGCCGCGCCTGCGACGGGAACAGCGCGTCGCGCACCGAGGCCGCGCGCAGCCAGCTCGCCAGCCTGTCGATGCGCGAGCGCGAGGTGCTGGACGGGCTGGCCGCCGGCTTCCCCAACAAGACCATCGCCTATGATCTCGGCATCTCGCCGCGCACGGTCGAGGTGCACCGCGCCAACCTGATGCAGAAGCTCGGTGCGCGCAGCCTGTCCGAGGCGCTGCGCGTCACCTTCACGGCCGAGATGGGCGAGATCTAGAACCAGCCCGCCGTCTCGCCGAGCATCCAGACGCCCGCGGCCAGGAACAGCGCCGCGGCGATGCCGTGCACCAGCCTGAGCGGCACCCGCTGCAACAGCGCGTTGCCCAGGAACACCGCCGGCACATTGGCGAGCATCATGCCGATCGTGGTGCCTGCCGTGACCGCCCAGACATTGTGGAACTTCGCGCCCAGCGCCACCGTGGCGAGCTGGGTCTTGTCCCCCATTTCGACCAGGAAGAAGGCGATCGCCGTGGTCAGGAAGGCGCCGAAGCGCGCCGGCTTGTCCTCGAGATCGTCGATCTTGTCCGGGATCAGCGTCCACAGGCCCATCGCGATGAACGACGCGGCGATCAGGTAGCGGAACCAGGCGCCCGAGAGCAGCTCGGCCGCCGCGGAGCCGACCAGCGCGGCAAGGAAGTGATTGGCAAGCGTCGCGACAAGGATGCCGAGGACGATCGGCACCGGCTTCCTGAAGCGGGTGGCGAGCAGGATCGCGAGCAGCTGGGTCTTGTCGCCGATCTCGGCTAGGGCAACCAGCGCGGTCGAGCTGAACAGGGCTTCGAGCAAGGGATACTCCGGGCCGGACGGAGACGAAATCCAACGACATCGCACCTCCCCGCCCGGCCAGGGCGGAGATGCGACGCCATTGGTCTCGCCCGAACGGTGATCCCGTCCCTCCCGCGCCATGGCCTCTCGACCAAGTATGTTGACGCGGGAGCCCGCGCAGATGCGCGGCTGGCTACTCCCCAAATAGCGAGGTGCCGCCCAGGGGCAGCGCAATGGCCCCTAGACTACAGAGCTGCAGAAATCCAGTTGTTTGTACGTCAGCGCGCCAGGCTGAGCCGGCCCCGCTCCGGCTCCACCGTACCGTCCGCATCGCCACGCAGCGAGGCGAGCAGTTCGCCGATCGAGCGCAGCGGCGAGGATTCGAGGAAGCGGCTGCCCCAGTCCCGCGCCAGCGCCGCGGCGTCCGCCCCGGTATCGGCCAGGATCGAGGGGAAGGCGATGCGCAACCGCGGCCCGGCGAAGAGCTGCTCGGGCGAGGCACCGACCACCGATCCCAGCGGCCGGACGAACACCGCCCCCGCCACCTTGTCGACATAGGACGCCGGCGACAGCCGCGCCCACCAGGTCACGGCGAAGCAGCCGATGCCGTGCGCGACCAGGATCACCGGGCGCTCGGTCAGGCGCACCGCCTCGTCGAGCCGCGCGGCCCAGAGGTTGCGCCCGCCGCCGCCTGCGCCGAGCTCGATGATCTGCCCGGCATGGGCCAGCAAATTGCGGGAAGGACGGTCGGCGCGATCATAGATCGTCAGGGTCGGAAGCGACGTATCGAAGAGGCCATTTTCGGGCATTCGCTTAACTCCCTCGAGCTGGGGAAAGCACGCTCAACGAGTCGCCAGCTTATTCCCAGTCACTCAGTGTGCAATCGCTCCTGCGCCAGGATGTTTTCCCCGTGCGCCGAAATAATAGAATCGCGCGACGGGTATCGACACACCGAATATTGCCGAAAGTTCATGTTGCGGAGAACTCCGGGCCACCCGGCGAAGCGCAATTTCCAGGCTCCACAACGGAGAAGATGCCCATGTTCAGGAAGTTGATGATCGCCGGCGCCTCGCTCGCGATGCTCGCTGCGGCCTCGCCTTCGATCGCCGCGGCCCCGTGCCGCGACGCGCACGGCAAGTTCATAAAGTGCGCGGCCAAGCCTGCCACCCCTGCCAAGGCGACTCGCTGCAAGGATGCTAAGGGCAAGTTCGTGAAATGCGGCACCGCGGGCGCCAAGCCGGCCTGACAGACCGATCCGATATCCGGCGCCCGGCCTCCCTTCCGGGTCCGGATCGAACCTTCACCATCTCCTGATGCCGGCGCCAGCCCCGCCGGCATCTTTGTGTTCGGGCAGGTCCGGCTTCGTCGCAGGGGCCACTGCCTTGGTCGCGTAACACAGGCGAGCCGCCCTTCTCCCCCGCAGCGTGCCCGCGTGCCTGTAGTTCCAATCGGGAAGACGGCGCAGCGGGCGGGCTGCGGGCGATAGCCTGCGCGATCGGGCCAGCGGGATTCCCAGGCGGAATCATCAGCTCCGCCCCGCGAGCAAAAGAGGGCGTGGGCCCGCCAGCGAGCATCGGCGTCGGGGTGCCGGAGCGGCCCACCAGAAAAAGGGCTGACAATGACGAACCGAACCAAGACCATGACCCGCCTGTTGCGGGGCTCGACGGCGCTTTGCTGCGCGATCCTGTTCGCTACCCCGGCCGAGGCGCAGGAAGCGGCCCCGGCGCCGGACAGCACCACCCCCGCGGCCGCCGCGGCCCCGGCGCAGGAGGCCCCCGCCCCCGTTCCCACCGCCGCCCAGGAAGAACCCGGCGAATCGATCGTCGTCACCGGCTCGCTGTTCCGCCGCACCAATGCCGAGACGCCGTCGCCGGTTACCGTGCTTTCCGCCGAATCGCTCGAGCAGCGCGGCATCAACACCGTCGCCGAGGCACTGCAGCGCATCTCGGCGGGCAATGCGGGCACGATCACCCAGGGCTGGAACGCCGGCGGCAATTTCGCGGCGGGCGCCAACGCGGTCGCGCTGCGCGGCCTCACCGTCCAGGCGACGCTCACCATGTTCGACGGCCTGCGCATGGCCCCCTATCCGCTCGCCGATGACGGCCAGCGCAACTTCGTCGATCTCAACACCATTCCGAACGGGATCATCGAGCGCATCGACGTACTGCGCGACGGCGCCTCGTCCACCTATGGCGCCGATGCGGTGGCGGGCGTGATCAACGTCATCACGAAGAAGGAAATCCGGGGCCTGCACGCCAATGTCTCGGCGGGCATCTCCCAACATGGCGACGCCGGCGAGCGCCGCGCCGACCTGACCTGGGGCTATGGCGACCTGCGCGAGCAGGGCTTCAACTTCTACATCAACGGCGAATATCTGAAGCAGGACGCGCTCTGGGCGCGGGATCGCGGCTATCCGTTCAACACCACCGACTGGAGTCGGATCTGCAAGGCCGACGGCGCCTGCCTTCCCAACCTCAATTCGAACGGCGTCAGCCCCGACGGCAGCGCCAATGCGTTTCTGGGCGTGCCCGGCATTGCCGCGGTCCGTCCGGTCACCACGGCCGGCGGCGCGATCGGCAGCGGCCGCTTCTCCTATCTCAATCCGGCGCTCGGCTGCGGCCGCTGGACCCGCACCCAGCTGAGCGCGGCGCAGCTCGATCCCGCCCAGGGCGGCTCCTCCGCCGCGCCGGCAGATGGCAAGGTCTGCGAGGCGAACCTCACCGGTGCCTATTCGATGCTCCAGCCCGATGTGGAGCGCTTCGGCATCTCGTCGCGCTTCACCGCCAATATCGGCGAGTCGCACCAGCTCTATGTGCAGGGCAATTTCTACCAGACCGACACGACTGCCTCGGGCGCGCCGCGCGCCTTCAACGAGCGGCCGACCACGCCGCGCAGCGGCGCAGTGGTCTACAACGTGATCGCCCCGGTCTATGTCTGCGCGACCGGCACCGGCACGCTCAACGGCCTGAACACCGGCTGCACCGCGGCCAATGGCACGCTCAACCCCTATAACCCCTATGCCGCCTCGGGGCAGACCGCGCAGATCCTGTTCGGCCCGGACCGCGCGACCTCCGACCATACTTCGGCGCGCTCGCTGCGCGGCGTGATCGGCTTGTCGGGCAAGATCTTCGGCGACTGGGACTATTCGACCAGCTTCGTCGCCTCGCGCGTCGAGCTCAAGCGCGAGCAGAGCGGCTATCTGATCCCGCAGCGGATCATGGACGTCGTCGCGCGCGGCACCTTCAACTTCGCCAACCCTTCCGCAACGCCGGAAGACGTGTGGAACTACATCATGCCGACCAGCCGCACGGTGTCGGTGTCCAACCTGTGGCAGGCTTCGGCGAACGTCTCGAAATCCCTGTTCGAGCTGCCCGGCGGCCCGCTCAACGCGGCGGCGGGCATCGCCTATCGCCACGAATCGATCGACGCGCCGAGCGCCAATCCCCAGAACGACGCGCATCCCTATGATCGCTACTACGCGATCAACGCCGTCGGCACTTCGGGCGCCCGAAACGTCTTCTCGGCGTTCGGCGAGATCGAGGCCCCGATCGTCAAGCAGTTCGAGCTGAACCTCTCGGGCCGCTTCGACTCCTATTCGACCGGCCAGAAGAGCTTCTCGCCCAAGGTCGGTGCCAAGTTCACGCCGATCCCGCAGCTGGCCTTCCGCGGCACCTGGTCGAAGGGTTTCCGCATCCCGAGCTTCAACGAAGCGTTCGGCCTGCCCACCACGGGCTTCGTCTCGAACGGCGGCGGCACCTTCTGCACGACCTACGTCGCCTTCTGCGCGGCGCACAGCAACAATGCCTATGCCGCGCAGCCCTTCTCGGTCGGCCTCACCAATGTCGGCAATCCGGAGCTGAAGCCGGAGCGGTCGCAGAACTTCACGCTCGGCGCGATCTTCGAGCCGATCCGCGGGATCAGCTTCACGGTCGACCTGTGGCGGATCAAGGTCCGCGACCAGATCGTCGGCGTCACCAATATCGGCCCGGTGCTCGACGCCTATTATCGCAACAACGGCGTGGTCAACATTCCGGGCTTCACGGTGACCCAGGGCACGCCCGACCAGGCCAACCCCAATGCCCTGCCGCACATTGGCACGATCCAGGCATCCTATGCCAATGCCAACCAGCAGCTGACCCAGGGCATCGACCTGGGCGTCAACGCGCGGATCAAGCTGGCCAAGGGGTTGCGCCTGACCAGCTCGTTCGAAGCCTCGTATCTCGACAAGAACCACCTGACCAACGTCGATCCGACCACCGGAGAGGCACAGGCGTCGCAGAAGTACGAAGGCACGCTCAGCCCGTGCAACATCACGTCCTGCTCGGGCTCGCCGCGCTGGCGCGCCAGCTGGCAGAACACGCTCGAGTTCGGCGACACCGCCGTCACCGCCACGGCCTATTACACCAGCGGCTACAAGTCGGCGCAGCTCGACGTGAACGCCGCCTCGCCGGACGATTGCAGCCACGCCTTCGCCTATGACGACGGCACGCCCTATCAGTGCCGCTCGAAGCCGGTGTGGAATCTCGACCTGACCGCGTCGCACAAGATCAACGACCAGTTCTCGGTCTATGTGAACGCGCTCAACGTCCTGAACATCAAGCCGCCCTTCGATCCGGACGCCGCTTATGGCATCTTCGGGTTCAACCCGGCCTGGGCCGGCGCGAACATCACCGGCCGCTTCTTCCGCGTCGGCGCGAAGATCGACTTCTGAAGTCTACCGACCGAAAACCTCCCTGGGAGCGGCCTGGCCGCTCCCTTTTTTTATCCGGCGAACGGGACGGAAACATCACCTTTTCGCTAATGCGATTGACTCGCAATATACCCTTCCCTACCAGCGCCCGAACCGATCGCTTCAAAGGGAAACCGGGATGAAGGTCCTCCTCCGCAGCGCGCTGCTCGCCAGCGCCATGTTCCTGCCCATGTCCGCCTGGGCCGCCGGACCGGAAGGGGACGAGGATCAGGACAAGAGCCGCGACGAGATCGTCGTCACCGGCACGGCTAACGAGAAGACACCCGCGGCCACCGGCCTGGCGCTGACGCCGAAGGAAACCCCGCAGTCGATCACCATCTTCGATCGCACCCGGATCGACGATTTCGCACTGACCAACGTCAACGACCTGATCGCCCAGCTGCCCGGCATCAATGTCGAGCGCGTCGAGACCGACCGCACCTATTTCAACTCGCGCGGATTCGACGTGTCGAACTTCCAGGTCGACGGCATCGGCATGCCGCTGTTCTGGGGCATCCAGTTCGGCGATCTCGACACGGCTTTGTTCGACCGGGTCGAGGCGGTGCGCGGCGCCAATGCGATCATGACCGGCATCGGCAATCCGTCGGCGACGATCAACTATGTCCGCAAGCGCCCGTCCTTCGACGCGCTCCACGCCACAGTCGCCGCCCAGGGCGGCTCGTGGAACCAGTGGCGCGGCGAGGCGGACGTCAACCTGCCGGTCAGCGACACGCTCGCCGCGCGCTTCGTCTATGCGCACGACCAGCGGGACTCCTATCTCGACTACAACCACGTCAACCGGAACGTGTACGGCGCGATCGTTGCCTGGAAGCCGGTGCAGGGCCTGACGGTCACCGCCGGCTATACCCGCCAGGAGAACAACGCCGATGGCGTGCTGTGGGGCGCCCTGCCACTCACCTATACCGACGGCACACGCGTGCCCTATCCGGTCTCGGCCTCCACCTCGGCCGACTGGACCTATTGGGACGTCAAGGACCAGAGCGTCTTCGCCGAGCTGAACTACGAATTCGGCGGCGGCTGGCAGGCCAGGGGCGTCTTCACCTACAAGCGGTTCGAGGAGAATGCGAAGCTCCTCTACGCCTATAACTATCCCGACAAGGCGACCGGCCTGGGCGTCGAGGGCATGTCGGGCATCTATCCCTCGATCTACGACCAGTATCTCGGCGACTTCTACGCCTCGGGCCCGGTCACCCTGTTCGGCCGCGAGCACCAGCTCGCCTTCGGTGTATCCACTGGCCGCTCGGACGGGCGCGAATGGGAGAATTTCTCCAACGATGCGATCGTCTATCCCAAATGGCAGGACTGGGGCCGGGTCCAGATCGCGGAGCCGACCTATCCGGGCGCGTATCTCGCGGCGGACTATACCGACAAGCTGACCCGGGTTTACGGTGCCGCGCACCTCAACTTCACCGACCGGCTCAAGGCCGTGGTCGGCGCCAGCGCGATGTGGATCCGCTCGAACGGCGATTCCTACGGCACCGATCAGCGCCGCAAGGACAGCGCCGTCAGCCCCTATGCCGGCCTGCTGTTCGACCTGACGAAGAACGTCACGCTCTATGCGAGCTATACCGACATCTTCAATCCGCAGGTCGAGCTCGGCGTGGACGGCGCCAAGCTCGCTCCGGCCAAGGGCAGCAGCCTGGAAGGCGGCATCAAGAGCGAATGGTTCGGCGGCCGGCTCTACGCCACCGCCACCCTGTTCCGCGCCAAGCAGAAGGGTCTTGCCGCCTATGCCGGCGATTTCGGCGATCCGGCCGGCCCCTGCCCGACCGGCGGCAAGCTGGGCGACAGCTGCTATCTGGGCGTCGACACCACGTCCAAGGGCTTCGAAGTCGAGCTTTCCGGCAAGGTGACCGACAACTGGTCGATCAGCGGTGGCTATACCGGCATGAAGATCGAGGACGATGCCGGCAACCGCGCCCGCACCTGGCTGCCCAACCGCACGCTCAAGCTCGCCACCACCTATGCGGTGCCGCAGCTCAACGACCTGAAGCTCGGCGCGCAGCTGCGCTGGCAGAACGCGATCACCTATGCCGATAGCGGCGTGCAGGGCGCCGGCGTGGTCACCGGCGACGTGATCCTGCGCCAGCCCGGCTATGCGGTGGTCGATCTGATGGCGAGCATCAGGCTGGTCGATCGGCTCACCGCCGCGGTCAATGTCCGCAATGTCGGCAACGAGAAATATCTCGGCAGCCTGATGTGGGGCCAGGCCTTCTACGCGGCGCCGCGCAGCGCGACCGTCTCGCTTCGCTTCGCCTACTGATCTACGGAGCGGACGTGGCCGGGGCAGCACAACAAAGACAGGGCTGGCGTTATCGCGCCAATGTCGCGGCGCGCGTCGTGGCGGGGACGATCGGCGCCTATGCGGTCGCCGCGCTCTTCGCCATGGCACTCGCGCGCATCCTGCCGATGGACCGCGCGCAGGCCGTGGTGCCGGCGACGCTGCTCGCCTTCCTGATCGTGCCGGTGGTGACGATCTGGGCGTTCCTCGCCCGCGGCCCATGGCGCGCCTGGGCCGGCGTGCTCCTGCTCGGCGGTCTCTTCGCCGCGATCGCCTGGGCGGTGGGAGCCCCGGCATGAGCACCGCGATCCGCGAAGGCGTCCGCCAGGTCATGGCCTGGCTGCACGGCTGGGTCGGCCTGCTGCTGGGCTGGGTGCTGTTCGTCATGTGCCTCGCCGGCACGCTCAGCGTGTTCAAGCCCGAGATCGGCCAGTGGATGCGCCCGGAGACCGTCGCCACGGCCGACCCGGCCGATGCGGTGCAGGCCGCGACCGACTGGCTGGCCAGGAACACCAAGGGCTCGACCGGCTGGTACCTCACCGCCCCGAACGCGCGGAGCAACACGGTCGAGGCGGCCTATGACAGCGATGGCACCTTCCTCTATCGCGCGCTCGATCCGGTGAGCGGCGCCGCCGCCCCGCGCGAGACCCTGGGCGGCGAATTCTTCTACCGGCTGCATTTCGAGCTGGAGCTGCCCTATCCCTGGGGCCGGCTGCTCGCATCGCTGGCGGCGATGTTCATGCTGGTCGCGCTGATCACCGGGATCATCGCCCATCGCCGCATCTTCAAGGACTATTTCACCTTCCGCCCGGCCAAGGGCCAGCGCTCCTGGCTCGACGGGCACAATGCGCTGGGCGTGCTCGCCACGCCCTTCCACCTGATGATCACCTTCACCGGGCTGGTCACCCTCGCCTCGCTGTCGATGCCCTGGGGCATCACCGCGCTCTACGGCAGCGACCTGGCGAAATTCTACCAGGACTTCACCCCCGGCTTCATCCAGCGCGCACCGACCGGCGAGAAGGCCGCGCTCGCGCCCGTCGCGCCGATGCTGCGCGAGGCGCAGCGGCAGCTGGGCGGCACGATCGGCCGGGTCTATGTGCTCAACCCCGGTGACAAGGCCGCGGTGGTCACCGTCTATCGCTCGGATGCCGACCAGATCGGCTTCAACCAGTCCCAGATCAGCTTCGACGGCGTCACCGGCAAACCGCTCGGCACCTGGCGCGAGGATCGCGGTGCGATCCAGACCTACAATGTCGTCTACGGCCTGCACATGGCGCGCTTCGCCCCGCTCGCGACCCGCTGGCTCTACTTCCTCGGCGGCGCGATGCTCACCCTCGCGATCGCGACGGGCATGGTGCTCTGGATCGTGAAACGCCGCGAGCGCGCGCCGCTCTCGCTCGGAAATCGTGCCCTTGAACGCCTCAATGCCGGGTTCCTGGCCGGGGTCCCGCTCGGCTGCGCCGCCTATCTGCTCGCCAACCGCCTGCTCCCCCTCGGCATCGAGGGGCGCGCCGAACTCGAGGTCTCGACCGCGCTCTGGACCGCCGCCGCCGCGCTGGGGATCGGCGCCGCACTCAAGCCGCGCTGGTCCTGGCCGCTACTCACCGGCGCCACCGCAATCGCCTGCACGTTCGCCGCGCTCATCGGCTTGCCGGTCAGCGTTATGTCAGCGGTGCTGCTCGCCACCGCCGCCGGCCTGGCGCTGCTCGTCCGGAAGCAGCTGCGCGGCCCCGCGAAACGCCCCGAACGCAAGAGGCGCATGGCCGCATGACCCTCGCCATCACCGGCCTGCTTTATCTCGGCATGTTCGCCCTCGCCGCCGGCATGTCGCGCCACGCCCCTCCGCTGCTCGCCGCGCAGGCGAAGCTTGCCGCGCTCCGCCATCCCGCACGCTGGGGCTGGGCATTGGTGTCGCTCTCGGCCCTGCTCGCGATCTTCGCGCGCGACGGTGGCCAGGCGCTCGTCCTGTGGTTCGGGCTGGTCCCGCTGGTCAGTGCGATCCTCCTGCTCGGGCTGACCTACCGCCCGGCAGTGCCCCGCGCGGTGGTGCCCGTCGCCGCGCTGATGGTGCTGCTCGCGCCCTTCGTCTAGGCGGGGACCGGCCGGCCGCGCAGCAGCGCCTCCGCCACCGCGATGATCTCGGCGGGGTTGAACGGCTTGCCGATCGCGGGAACCCCGGCAAAGCCATCGGGCAGATGGTCGCGGCCATAGCCGCTGACGAACGCGAACGGCACGCCGCGCGCATCGAGCGCCGATGCGATAGCCTCGACGCTGGCGCCCTGCAGGTTGCCGTCGAGCAGGGCGCCGTCGATCGAGCCGCCTTCGATGATCGCCCGGGCATGCTCGGCCGTCGCGGCCGGGCCGACCACCTCGACCCCGGCATCCGCCAGGATCGATGCTAGCTCGAGCGCGACCAGCGGCTCGTCCTCGATGATCGCGAAGCGCTTGCCGGCGATTGATGCCACGGCGGCAGCGGCGCCGCCGGCCCAGCGCTCTTCTTCGCCGGCCGCGCGCGGCGTGGACAGGCCTGCCGCGCCGCCCGCATGCGGAATGGTCAGGAGCCAGCGGAGCCCCTCGGGCGAGAAGGTCGCCGTTGCCGATCCGCCCTCGGCCTTCAGGCTGCGCTCGATCAGCGCGGTGCCGAAGCCCCGCCGCTCCGGCTGCACCACCTCGGGGCCGCCGCTCTCCGCCCATTCCAGCTCGAGCATCGTACCGTTCAGCCGCCACTCCAGCCGTACCTGTCCACGCTCGTTCGACAGCGCGCCATATTTGTTGGCGTTGGTGCCCAGTTCGTGCAGCACCAGCGCGAGGTGCAGCGCCGGTTCGGGCGACAGCTCGATCTCGGGCCCGGCGAAGTGCAACCGCTGCGGGTCGATCGTGCCGAGCTGGAGCTGGCCCTCGATCAGCTCACGCAGCTTGGCGCCCTGCCAGGTCGTCGCGCTGAGCAGCGAATGGGCACGGGCAAGCGCATGGATGCGGCCGATGAAGGTCGGCGCGAACTCGGCCGGCCCGGCGGTGTGGCGCAGCGTCTGCGTCGCGATCGCCTGGACCGAGGCGAGCGTGTTCTTCACCCGGTGGTTGAGCTCGCCGATCAGCAGCCGCTGCGTCGCCTCGGCGCGCTTGCGCTCGGTCACGTCGAGGATCTGGACGCTGACCGAGACCGGCCGGCTGCCCTCGAACAGTGCCGAGCAATAGCATTCGCACTCGAGCAGGTTGCCGCGCTTGTCGTTGGCGCTGAGCGTCTCGACCCGGCGCAGCTCGTGCCCTTCGATCATCTGGCCGAGCACCGTCTCCACCGCCTCGCCATTGGCGGGATCGAGCCAGTCGAGCTTCGCGGCGCGCCGGCCCAGCACTTCCGCCGCGCTCCAGCCGAACAGTCGTTCGGCGCCGTTCGACCAGCCAATCACGCGCAGCTCGGCATCGAACTCGACGATGGCGAGCGGGCTATTGTCGCTATGCGCCTGGATGCGGCCCAGCGCCGCGGCGAGCTGGTCGCGCTGGCGGGCGATCTCGAGCCGCTGGCGGGCAAGCTCGACGAAGATGTCGACCTTGTTGCGCACGATCTGCGGGTCGACCGGCTTGAACAGATAGTCGACCGCCCCGGCCTCATAGCCGCGGAAGCGCCGCCGCTCGTCGGTGGCGACTGCGGTGACGAAGATGATCGGAACCCGCCGGGTGCGCTCGGTCCCGCGCATCAGCTCGGCCAGCTCGTACCCGTCCATGCCCGGCATCTGCACGTCGAGCAGCGCCAGCGCGACATCGTGCCGGAGCAGCAGCTCGAGCGCGGCCGGGCCGGAGGGCGCCTGCAATATCTCCACCCCGTCGCGACGCAGCAGCGCGTCCATTGCGATCAGGTTCTTCTCGACATCGTCGACGACGAGGATCTTGACGGTTTCAGGCAAGGACATGGGCAGGCCCCGTCGCTGCTATCGGCATGATGTTGCGGCGGTATATCTTCTCGGCCGGGTCGAAGTCGGCAAAGGCGTCGCTATAGGCCGAGAAGCGCAGATTCTCCTTCGATCCCAGCCCCAGGAAGCCGCCGCGCACCAGGCTCTGCCCGAACAGGCCGAGCGCGCGGTCCTGCAGGTCGCGGTCGAAATAGATCAGCACGTTGCGGCTGGAGACCAGATGTGCCTCGGCGAACACCTGGTCGCTGGCAAGGTTGTGCTCGGCGAACACCGCCCGGGCGCGCAGGCTCTTGTCGAACACCACCCGGCCATAGCCCGCGGTATAATGGTCGGAGAGCGAGCCCTTGCCGCCCGAGGCGCGGTGGTTCTCGGTGAACAGCGCGATCCGGTCGAGATCATAGACCCCCGCCTCGGCCTTCTCGAGCGCCGCCGGGCTGATGTCGGTGCAATAGAAGATCGTCCGCTCCTCCAGCCCCTCTTCGCGGAACAGGATGGCGAGCGAATAGAACTCCTCGCCATTGGCGCAGCCCGCGATCCACACCTTGAGCGAGGGGAAGGTGCGCAGATGCGGCACCACCTGCTCGCGGATCGCGCGGAAATAGGCGGGATCGCGGAACATCTCGCTCACCTGGATGGTGAGGAAGCCCATCAGTTCGCCGAACAGCACCGGATCGCGCAGCACCCGCCCCTGCAGCTCGGACAGGCTCGCGCAGCCGAAGCGCGATTGCGCCCGATCGAGCCGCCGCCGCAGCGATCCGCGCGAATAGCCGCGAAAGTCGTAATGATAGCGCCGCCACACCGCCTCGAGCATCAGCTCCAGCTCGATCTCCTCGATCGGATCGAGAACCTCGACCTCGCTCATCGCGGCATCCACACGCGGACCAGGCTGAGCAATTTGTCGACATCGAGCGGCTTGGCGAGATAGTCGTTGGCGCCCGCCGCGATGCAATCCTGCTGGTCGCGCGCCATCGCCTTGGCGGTCAGCGCGATCACCGGCAAGCTACGCCATTCCGGCCGCCCGCGGATCTCGCGCGTGGCGGCGAGCCCGTCCATCTCGGGCATCATCACGTCCATCAGCACCAGCTCGACGGGCGTGCCGCCGTCCTTCGCCTTGTCGAGCGCCGCCAGCGCCTCGATCCCGTTGCGGGCGATCTGCACCTGCGCGCCATGCGGCTCGAAGATCGAGGTGAGCGCATAGACGTTGCGGATATCGTCCTCGACCACGAGGATGTGCCGGCCGTCGAGCGCCGCATCGCGCTTCAGCGCCTGGCTCAGCATCGCCTGCTGCTGCTCGGGCAGGTCCGACACGACCTGGTGGAGGAACAGGGTGACCTCATCCAGCAGCCGCTCGGGCGACTTCACGCCCTTGACGATGATCGACTTGGAATAGCGGCGCAGGCGCAGCTCCTCGTCCGCCGACAGGTCGCGCCCGGTATAGACGATCACCGGCGGGAAGCCGACGCTCTCGTCCAGGCTCAGCTTCTCGAGCAGGTCGAGCCCCGCCATGTCGGGCAGGTTGAGATCGAGCACCATGCAGTCGAACGTCTCGCTGCCGAGCTTCTCCAGCGCTTCCTTCGCGCTGTGCGCATCGACCGTCTCGACATCGCGCGAGGCGAGCAGCAGCCGCACGCTCTCCGCCTGCTGCGCATCGTCCTCGACCACCAGCACCCGGCGCAGGCGCTGCGTCATGTGCGCCTCCAGCCCCTCGAGCAGGCCGACCAGCTGGTCGCGGCGCACCGGCTTGAGCATGTAGCCGATCGCGCCATTGGCCAGCGCGGTCTGGCTGTTGTCGTCCACCGAGACGACATGGACCGGGATGTGGCGCGTGCGCGGATCCCGCTTGATCCGGTCGAGCACCGACAAGCCGGTATGATCGGGCAGCCCCATGTCGAGGATCACCGCATTGGGCACGTACTGCCGCGCCATCAGCGCGCCTTCGTCCGCCGTGCCGGCGACCAGGCAGTCGAAACCCAGCTCGTGTGCGAGGTCGTAGAGGATGCGGGCAAAGGCGGGATCGTCTTCGACCACGAGCAACACCCGGCTGTCCCCGCGCAGCTGCTCGCGATCATCCGCGATTTCCGCGCGGCGCGGCTGGCGCCTCGGCTGCGGCTCGGGCTCGATCGTGAGCAGTGGCGCCTCGATCGGCGCGGCGGCCTGGACCAGGCCGGGATCATAGGTCTCCGGAAGCAACAGCGTGAAGATGCTGCCGTCGCCCGCGCTGCTCTCGACCCGGATCTCGCCGCCGAGCAGCCGCGCCAGCTCGCGCGAGATCGACAGGCCTAGCCCCGTGCCGCCATATTTCCGGCTGATCGTGCCATCCGCCTGGCGGAACGCCTCGAAGATGATCTTCTGTTGTTCGGCCGCGATGCCCACGCCGGTGTCGCGCACCGCGAAGCTCAGCCGGCCATCGCCCGCGCGCCCGACGCTGAGGACCACTTCGCCCGTTTCGGTGAACTTGACCGCGTTGGACAGGAAGTTGCGCAGCACCTGCTCCGCGCGCTGCGGATCGGTCTCGATGTCGCCGGGCGCGCCCGGCAGCAGCTCGCAGCGCAGTGCCAGCCCCTTGGCCTCGGCAGCCGGCGCGAAGCCCTGGCGGAGCTTGTCCAGCATCGGCGCGATCCGGATCCGCCGCGGCTGCAGCTCCAGCTTGCCCGCCTCGATCTTCGAGATGTCGAGCACGTCGTTGATCAGCGCCAGCAGGTCGTTGCCCGAAGTCTCGATCGTCTCGGCATGGCGGACCTGCTCGGCATTCATGTTGCCCGCCCGGTTCTCGGCGAGCAGCCGGGCCATGATCAGCAGCGAGTTGAGCGGCGTGCGCAGCTCGTGGCTCATGTTCGCCAGGAATTCGGACTTGTAGCGGCTGGCCTGTTCCAGCTCACGTGCCTGGCCGGCAAGCGAGGCCTGGGCGCGCGACAGGTCGTCGCGCTGGGCCTCGAGCGCCTGGGTCTGTTCCTCGAGCTGGGCATTGCTCTCTTCCAGCTCGGCCTGCTGCACCTCGAGCCGCGACTGGGATTCCTGCAGCGCGCGGGCCTGCGCCTCCAGCTCCTCGTTGCTCGATCGCAGTTCCTCGCTCTGGACCTGCAGCTCCTCGGCCTGGGCCTGGGTTTCCTCGAGCAGTTCCTGCAGCTGGGCGCGATATTTGGCCGAGCGCACCGCGATGCCCAGCTGCTCGGCGAGCCGGTCGAGCAACGGCTTGGCATCCGCCGGCATCGCCCCGATAAAACCCAGCTCGATCACCGTGTTGACCTCGCCATCGATCAGTGCCGGCGCGATCAGCAACTGGCCGGGCTTGGCCTGGCCCAGCGCCGAGCCGAGATAGAGATAGCCGTCGGGCACCGTCTCGAGCGTGAAGCCGCGCCGGTCCGCGATCGCCTGGCCGAGCAGCCCGTCGCCCGGCGCCACCCGCTCGGGCACTGCCGCGCCGGCCGGCACGCCATAGCTGGCCCGGCGCAGATAGCCGTCGCCGTTGCGGATGAAGATCGCGCCGGCGCTGGCGCCCAGATATTCGGCGAGGAAGCGGAGCGCATTGCCGCCGAGCTTGTCGACCGGCTGGTCGCCGGCGATCGCCTCGCCCAGCCCGACCTGCCCCGACTGCAGCCATTCCTCGCGGCGGATCGCGAGCTTGTTGCGGATGAACAGGACACCGACGATCGCCAGGATCCAGCCGGTGAACATGCCGAGCGTGCGGTTCATCTGCGAAATGCTGGGATCGACGCCGCCTGGAGGCGAAAGCTTGAAGCCCACGATGGTGAGTATCGTCGCGAGCATCGCCACGGCCGCCGGCGCTGCCGGGCGCGGGGCGAGATAGGCGAAGACGATCGGCAGCAAGTAGATCACCCACACCGAGGTGCCGAGCGGAATGGCAAGGTCCGCCAGGAACGGGAATGCGAGGAAGACGGCGAGCACGCCGTAGAGCAGCATTTCGTACTTCGCGCCGGACCGCTGGATCATCAAACCCCGTCTTCTAAGGCAAGCCCATGAAATTGCCGCGTTATTCCAACAGCTTCCGGGGATCGCAACACAGATCGGCGCCGAACGACGCCGCCCGGCGCAACGCGTAGGGAAAACTTTGGTTCCGGGAAATTGCGTAAATTGGGACGGCCGCCCGAATCGGGACGGCGATACCGGGCGCAGGATAGCGCATAGCTTACCATGCGGTCGGCCGAGAAGGCCGACAACCAAATCGAGCAGGGATCAAGAAAGCTCGGATGCCTCCCATCCAAACGGCGGCGTACGCGGCCGGCTCAACCTCACCGGCAAGGCGGGCGCATCGCTGCCCAGCGCGACCGAGATAATCCGACGATCCCGGCCGCCTGCCCGGCACCGCTGGGCGGGCCCTCCGGCCCCATGCCACATGATCTCTGCGGCGCGGGGAGCCGGACGTCCAGACGCACCAAGTAGCCACCGCTATCGGGTTCGAATCCCCTTGGCCACGGCTCGGGCCGGCATTTCGCGGCGGGAAGCCGCCCCAACGGAAGTTGCTCCCCGCCTTGCTCGTGCGCCCTGCTCACCGAGGGCTATTCGCGTCCTCTTCGTTATGCAGGTTGAACACTCGGCCTTCGCCGTATTCATCCTCCAACTTTCGTTTGGCCTCATCCAGATCACTTGCGTGAACGGTGACGCGCTTCCCGGGCACATTTGGATCTGCGTCCCAGATAATCGCCTTGTAGAGCTTCATACTTGCACCTTGTCAGCGGAAGGGAGCCAGACAGACGCCGCTGTTGCAGAACCCTCCGATGGTCGTACCGGGGCCATTCAGGACCCGGTTGATCTCGGCGGGAGACATCGTCGTCACGTCACGGATGGTAACGCCGGATAGCTCTCCAAAATATGCCACATCGTCCGCCAGGAACTGGCCGTGCGCAACCATCGTTCCGTCAGCATAGCCATGGGCACCGGTGAGGATGTTGACCTCACCCTTGTAGAGCCCGTTGCTCACAATTCCGCGAAATTGACTCTGCGTGATGGTTCCGGTCGAGGTGAAGACCTCGCCTCCCGCGGCGTTGATAGACGAAGAGAAGAAGCCCTTGCCAATCGTTCCTCCTCCACGGGCGGCGAAGAAGGCTCGGGCTCCGAGCCAGCCGCGCACACTCGCCGAAACCGGAAGGATGAGTTCGCCGCCGAGCACGCTCAGTGCGCCAACCCCCATGGTGGTCGCGGCCTCGATCGCGTTGGAATGCCATACGAGCCCGTCGGCCGTTTCATAGTAATAGCCGCCATAATAGGCGACCGTGGCATTCCACCGGTCGTCACCAGGATGTACCGCCGTAGCCGGGTCGATCGTCTCTCCCTTCATCGGCCCATCGATGGCGGTCGGGCATGGATCGGGGGCACATTCGGTCCCGCTCGGGTCGATGCCGTTGATCGGATCATTACCTACATAGGAGTATAGGTTGACCTGATCCTTGTACCCAACGGGATCGATCTGGAGGAACCGGCCGAGCATCGGAGAATAGATCCGAGCCTTGTAATAATACATGCCCAGCTCTGGCAGCCATGCCTGCCCGGTATACTGAAAGCGTCCGGCATTGCCGGCACCCGGAACGCCATATTCGTCATATTTGTTGAGCTGGTAGGCGGAGCCATCCGCATTGGCTATCGAGACGATCGATCCCTGATGGTCAACCTGCAGGCTGCGGCGGACGGAAAGATCAGCGCCCGCATACCACAACAACGGATCGTCATCGCTGGCGCCGTGGACATAGCGCTCGAGCAGGGCACCCGCGCTGCTGTACTCCGCCGTCAACTGGTCGCCATCGTACAAGAAGCGCCTGGCCCCCGTGGTCGGACCATAGACCTCGTAAAGCCGCCCCAACGGATCATAGGTCAAACGAGTACCAGTCGAGACCCCTACCAGCCGATTCTCCGCGTCATAGGCATAGCTATTGCCGCCATCCGAAGTCAGGTTGCCGCTCGAATCATAGCCATAGGTGTTTCCACCCGTGGGCGTATTGATAGTCGTATATTGATTTAGGCCATTCGCCCCGTAGCTCAGATTGGTATTGTTGTAGTTCTCGAAAGCATAGAGCTCGTTCGAGCGCGTTCGACTCGTGATCTGACCGGCCGGATTGTAACCGAACGTCATGGCCACATCATGGGTCGAGCCCACCAGGTCATCCGACAGACCGTTCAGGCGCGAGATCGGGTCATAGCCATATGTGGTGACAACATTGCCGCGGGTTTCACCGGAGCGCCGCCCCTGCGCGTCCCAGCCCATCGAAACGACGACCGCACCGCCATTCTCGCGGATGGCGATGGGCCGATCGAGCCCGTCATAATCATAAGTGAAGTACACCCCATCAGGGTGCGTCACTCTGATCCGGTTTCCGTCGGCGTCATATTGATAGGCCAGCGTCCGGCTGACGCCGTCCATGCTCGTCGTGGTGGAGACGAGGCGCCCAAAACCATCATAGGCGTTCGTGACGCCATCGGCACCACCGTCACTGTCGAAGCGCGCGTACAGCTGATCTCCGCGCGTATTGTAGCCGAGATAGACATCCCGCGTGGCAGAGGCCGGAACGGATGAACAGACATAGCCCGCGGCACAGCCTTCGGGCACGGACTTTGTCGTGACGCGATTTAACGCGTCATAACTATAAACGAAGGTTCTTCCGTCCCTGGCGCGAAAGCGAGTGCGGTTGCCATTGGCGTCATATTCGAACGCCTGGTAGTCGCCCGCGTTCACCCCGCCGGAGGAGGCAAGGGCCGAAGCCGGGGTGGCTGGATTGAAGGACGAAGGGGCGGAGGTGCTGGGAAATTGCCATTGCGCCACCCGATCAAAGCCATCGTACAGGAAGCGCGCCCGGTTGCCATTGGCATCGACGACATATTCCTGCTTCCCGTTCGGGGTATAGCTATAGGTCGTATAAGCCTGCTCCAGCGGCGTTCCCACCGCCCGACGTATCTGCACCGGCTCGCCGGCGAGATTGTACAGGTGACGAATAATCCGATCGGGGCCCTGGCTACCTTCCACGCCGAGCGTGCATGCGCCTGGCAGGCTGTCGAACACGGCGGGATTCATGCGCAGCGCCGTGCATTCGAGCCGCCCTACCGCATCATAGCCATATTGCGTGACCTGATACACCGCGCCGCCCGACGAGACCGTCTCGCGCACCCTGTGGTCCAACCCGTCATATTCTGTGTCGATGCGATAGGAGACCGTGAAATCGGGCCAGTTGGCCGGCGCCACCGCAGCGTCGGGCACACTGGCAAGCTCGCCCTTTTCGAGCCGCACCAGGCGGCCGGCAGCGTCATAGGTCGATCGCGCCGCAGAATGATGGAGCGGGCCCGCACCATCCGGGTCCGCCTCGATGGAGCCGGTCACCCGCCCGTCGGGATCGTATCGGACCACCGAAGTGAAGGCTGATGGAGCGGACTGCCCCTGGGCAATCGACGGCGCGAGCGCCATCAACCCTGCAAGCCAGGCCAATTTACGTAGCAGCATCGTCACCCCTTCCGAATACAGAAGATATCGGCCTCACTGGCAGTTGCTCAGCCCGGCGCGCGCCTTGGTCATGCTCGTCTTGTTGCCCTGCGCGTCATATCGATAGCAGGTCCGCAAGGTCTGCCCGTCCGCGGTTACCGCGACGCCCCGGAGCAGCAGATTGTCCACCGTCCCGTCCGAACCATATTCATAGGCCATGACGGTCTGCGGAGCGTTGCCGTCGCAAACCGGCACGTTGCTACCGGGCTGGGTTTGGCACAGAATTGTCGAAGTCCGCACCCAGAGGGGCGACATGGACGGCACCAGCGCGCCTCCCGCGTTCAGGACATAGGCATATCTCTGGGCATAGCTGTGCAGCTTCAGCGGGCGCGCGGCGCCATAGGAGGGCTCGGCCCCCATTTCCGACACCACCCCACCATGCGCAGCGTCATAGGCGTAAACCGTCGCACCCCCGCGCGGATCGAAGAGGGCGAACGGCTTGTTGCATATCTTCAGATTTCCGCATGCCGGATAGCTGGCCGTCCAGACGATCGGAGCAAGGCCGCTGCCCGCTTTCGCGTTACGCTTGGCGGTCAGGCGATTGCCCCGATCATCATAGGTGAATTCCATGCTGTTCAGATGCGCGCTGACATCCTCCGGCAAGGTCACCGTCGCCGGATAGGCGACCGTATCGTTCGGACGCAGTGCATCCTGGGGATTTGGCCATGCCCCCTTCACGATCGCCGACCACGGATAGCGGAAATAGGTGAACTCCGTCACCCGACCGAGCGGATCCGTGATCTTGGTGGGAGGATCCTGCGACAACGCCATGTCAAGCGCCCTCACCCCTCCGAGCGGGTCCGTCGCGCGCATCGTGCCCGTGAAGTCCAACGCCCCGGAATATCGGGTCCCGCCAAACTCGTAGTTCCAGACCTGGCCACCCGCAGACACCGCCTGAACATTGTCCAGCCACGTGACGGGATTGGGTATCGAACTGCCGCCGGGATAGGTGATCTGCGGGTATTCGCGATACGTGAAATTCCGCCTGGTTGCCGGAATGTCACCCTTCTCCACGCTCACCAGCCGCCACGCCCCCCAGCGTGGCTCGACGGAGAACCCGAACATCATGGATTCTCCGTTCTGCCGCGAAAGGCGAACCTGATTGTTCAGACGATCATAGGAAATGTCGAGGGACCGGGCGTCGCTGCCGAAGGACGCACACCGCGCTCCAGACGCCTCATCGCAATAGGTCCGAGCCTTGTCGTATTTGACGATGCGCGTGACCGAATACCATTGATCGATCTGGGCCAGCCCGTCCTGAAAAGCGGCATCTCTCTGATATGAGAATTGCAGCCCATATCCACGATTGGACACGATCGAACGGATGCGTGAGGACGTGAAGATGACGCCCGACGCCACTCTGCGGAAGGTCGCCTTGTCGTAGTAATAAGTCCACACTTCGCCATTTGGCTGGGTCAAGCGCTCAACGAGGTTTCCGCGATATCCCGATGCCGGCGCCGAGGGCGCGTAGAGTTGCAGATAGGTGAGATCGCCCGAGAGTTCCGCGGTCGCGCCGTCCTTCCCGGTGTAAACATAACCGCTTCCCGATGGCACCAGGGATGAAGAAGTGTTCGCGGCATTGAAGAAGCTCGACCCCAAAAGGACAAACTTGTCGTGGTGCGTCGGGGAATCGAAGTTGACGAACGAATAGGGAAACGCGCCGCTTTCGTCTTCTTGCTGCCAAGTCAGGACCGCGTTCGTGGACAGGCTCGCATAGAGGATCTGCCCGAGACTGTTGGCGACCGACAGGGGCGGGTCGCTGGTAAAATGCGCCGGCGTGATCGAGAAGCTCGGGCTAACGAAATTGAACCCAATTCCGAGACCATCGCTCCCCGAGGCAAGCAAGTCTCCACTGACACGGAGCTTCCCGGTGGCCAGATCGACGCCATTGGGGTCCACATAGTCCTGGGCTGGATGGAGGCTTTCCAAAGGGTCTTCGGACTGTGGGTCGGCGGTGACGTCACCGCCCCCTGCCGCCGCGCTCATGGCTTGGGCCGCCCGCGCCGCTGGCTCGCGAGGAGCGTCGTTCGCCGGCGCCTTGCCCTCGTCTGCCTTTGTGGCTTCCTGCGCCAATGCCGGCGTTGCACCGACAGCCGAGCTGGTGAGCATGGCAACTGCCAGCACAGCCCGCCAGCGAGACCCCTCTTTCGAAATCATCGCACACCCCTAAATTATTGTCACGCCACTACCATGCATCTGCAAAGTGATTGCGGATTACATCAATATTCCAGCCACTTTCCCAGAATCTTCCGAAAAGAAGCTCAAGTATATTTTACCTAATCTGCCGCCAAGAATATCAGCTGCTTCGTACGATTTAGAGTAGCAGATCCGGAGACTATCGAAAAATTTACGTAGAACTCCAGATATTCCTCTCCAAAGATCGACATACTGTTCAGCGGATAGAGCCCCGCGCTCTGTCCCGGCTGAATCGTCAGAGTCCCGCTTCCCGCGGCAAAATGGAGCCCTGAAATCGCCGAACCACTTTCCGTGCTGTAGGAAAGCGTGACCGGGCTGGAACAACCGGGCGCCGAGACCAGCACCCGAGACGAACCGGAATAAGGGGCACCATATTTTACTAGCCGGAAGCCATAATCCGCGACGTCGATCGAGCACGCCGGCGTCGGCGTGGGAGTCGACGTGCTGACAGTGACGCTGGTCCGATTTCCCGCTGCGTCCAGCGCGTACTCCACGTTGACGTTGCTGGTTGAATTGCCGGTAACCGTGGTTCGTGTGAGCCGCCCAAGCGCATCGTATCGATAGTCCGTGACCTCTTGTGCCTGGGCACTTGCATTGGCTGTCGCCAATGCGAGGATTCCCGCTCCCATCAATCGGCAAAGCCTCATGCGATCAGCCTCCAGCGCTGGACTCCGGGCGCACAAATCCAGCCCCTGCAACGCAGCGACCTCATCGCCGGAGATTCAGAATTCACGACGGACTAAGAAATCATTCCGTCAGAGACATAAGCACCATTGTTTAGATTTCGTGACGCGGCGCGCGGCAAGCCCGGACCTGCGGCAAGGATTTGCGCCTGTACGCGCCCTCTTTTCCTCAATATTCGCACCAATTTGGTAGCAATATTTGCGAGCCTGCCGCAGCCATCAATCAGGCTCGCCCTGAATTCCCGCCCCGACGCTTGAAATCTGCGAAAAATGCTTGGCAGCGAAGGCTGCCGCCCGATCTCGGCGCCCGGACGCCGGCAAGCCTTTGGCGAGCTCGATCTTCAGGACATTTCGTTAGTATAGAGTCTCGCCAGACTCAGCCGCGAGCACTTGGCCGGCGGTCACTTTGGCATCAGCGGAAGCGAAGGATGCTCCCTACGACCATTTCTGCGACGTGCTTGCGCGAGAACGCACTTGAATATGCGCGCGCCGGCCCGGCCAAACACCCCGGGCAGGACCACTAGAGCTTGTCGATTGTGGGACGCAAATCTGGGAGCGATTTGCCCCGATCCCCCGAAGGGAATGCTTCTTCATCCAATTTTTGTGGCGTGGTGGAGCTGAGGGGAATCGAACCCCTGACCTCTGCAGTGCGATTGCAGCGCTCTCCCATCTGAGCTACAGCCCCGCCGCCTGTCCCGGGCAGGCCGGGAGGCGCTCCATTAGCGGCGCTTCTTGCCCAATGCAACCGGCTTGCAACATGCGCGGCAAAACGCTTCACCCGCGCGGCGAACAGCACTGAAAAGCCCGGCTTTTTCCGGAACCATCTCCCCGCCTCGTCCGCTGAATCCGCACCAGTTCAGCCCAACGGCAATGGAGAGGATTCCGATGAACGACCGCCACACCGATCCCCGCTATTTCGGCCCCGAGGATCAATATCAGGTCAGCGGCGCGCGGCGCGCTGGCGGGGACCATTATTCGAGCGCCCGCGAATATGCGGCCGCCGGCGAGTTCGGCCGTGGACGCGGCCAGCGCGAAGGCTATGGCAGCCAGAGCGGCTATGGCCATGGCGGCTACGGCAATGATTGGGATCGCGGCGACCGGGACTATCGAGGCCAGTCCAGCGGATGGACCGACACCCGAGGCTATGGCGCTCGGGGCTATTATGATCGCAACTATCGGGGCGATCGCCCGAGCGGCCATGATTCGGACCGCGGTTTCCTCGACCGCGCCGGCGACGAGGTCCGTTCCTGGTTCGGCGATCGCGAGGCGGAACGCCGCCGCGAGGAAGACATGCGCTACGACGCCCGCCAGGATCGCAGCGAACGCTGGGCGCATGGGCCGGACGATCATTACGGCAGCTGGCGCCGCGAACGCATCGCCGAGCTCGACAGCGACTATGACGAGTATCGCCGCGAGAATTCGCAGCGTTTTCAGAACGAGTTCAACACCTGGCGCACCGATCGCCAGGGCCAGCGCGACGCCGTGCGCCGGGTGAACGAGCATATGGAAGTGATCGGTTCGGACGGCAGCCATGTCGGCACGGTCGACAAGGTGCGCGGCGACCGGATCATCCTGACGAAGAACGATACGGATGCCGGCGGGCATCACCACTCGATTCCGTCGCGCTGGGTCCAGTCGGTCGATGACAAGGTGACGCTGCGCAAGACCGCGGACGAGGCACAGGCGGCGTGGAAGGACGAGGAGCGCTCCGGCGCCCTGTTCGGCGGACGCGACGATCAGGACTGGAGCCGCGACAGGAACCTCAACCGGAGCTTCCCCGGCACCTATTGATCCCCAGATACAAGAGGTGAGCAGAACTGGGCCCGGGATGTTCCCGGGCCCCTCTTTGCCCGGTCAGCCGGCGAGGAAGGCGGCAAGTGCCGCCTGGAACGCCGCGGGCTGGTCGAGCATGATGAAGTGCCCGCTCTCCGCCACGCCCTTCACACTGACCTTCGGCGCACCGGCATATTCCCGCCTGTAGAGATCGAGCACCGGCCCCTCGCCGCCGCGCGCCGCCGTCCAGGGCACCAGCACGGTGACCGGCGCGGCGATGCCCGCCAGGTCGGGGCGGAGATCGGTCTGCAGATCCTCGTAGAGCGCCTGGCCCGAGACGCGCATGTCCGCCTTGGCCGACCAGGCCGCGACCTGGGCCTGCGATTCCGGCTTCAGGGCATTCTGGCGCGCGATCGCCTGGCCCACCGCTTCGGGGAAGGGCTTGCCGTACAGGCTGGCCATCTGGGCCCGCATCGCCTCGGCCTGGGACTTCACTGACTCGACGGTCGATCCCGGGAAGAAGGCCGAGCCGACGAACGGCAGCGCATCGACGATCAGCGCCTTGCCGACATCGCCCGGATGCGCCCTGGCGAGCATCAGCGCGACCAGCCCGCCCATCGAATGGCCGACCACCGCCGCGCCGCCGATCCTCTTCTCGCCGATCAGCTTGTGCAGATCGGCAACGATACCGGGGATCACCCCGTCCGCCAGATTGGCACCCGGCGCGTCGCCGCCAAAGCCGTTGACCTGGACGAGATAGACGGTGTGCGCCCTGGCCAGCTCGGGGGCCACGCCGTCCCACACCGCGCGCGGGCTGGAGAGGCCGGGGATCAGGATCACGGGGCTGCCCTTGCCGATCACCTGCACCGAGACATGGTCCATCTGGATCAGGCCGGCCTGGGCGGGGGCAGAGGTGGCGGCATGGGCCTGCTGCGTGCCGAGGATTGCCGGGATGCTGGCGGTGGCGAGCAGGGCGAAAGCGATACGACGGATCATTGCTTGGGCTCCTTGGCGGGGTTGGTGAAGATTTCTTCGATGGTCAGGCCGAACAGGTCGGCGATCTTGAAGGCGAGCGGTAGCGAGGGATCGTAGCGGCCGGTCTCGATCGCATTCACGCTCTGGCGGGAAACCTCGAGCCGCTCGGCCAGGTCCTGCTGACTCCACGCGCGCTCGGCGCGCAGCACGCGCAGACGGTTGATCATTCCCCGCCTCCGCGCATCGCCGCGAACTTGTTGATGCAGGACCCCAGGCCCAGCCCGGCGAACCACAGGATCGCCGCGTAATAGGCATAGACATGCGGCACGAGATCGAAATTCTCGAGGAAGCCCCAGGCAGTCGCGATGCTCATCGCGAAGCCGGTGGCGATCAGCGCCTGGCGGGTGACCTGCATGCGCAGATACTCGTCCCGCTCCTCGACCAGATAGCGGCCGAGCACGAAGAACACCCCGATCACCGGAAAGGCGGGCAGCAGGCCGGCGACATAGCCGAGCGGACCATGCAGCGGATGGTTGTCATGATAGGCGACCACGCCGAGCAGGATCAGCACATAGCCGGCCATCAGCAGCATCACCGAGACCGAATATCGTTTCTGCGCACGATTCATCACCATGACTGGCTCCCTTTACAGCTTGTAAAGTGAGCTTTACGCGATGGGGCGCCACAATGTCAACTTAGCTTTCCACATCGGAAAGCGAGCATGACTATATGCTAAGGCTGCTTTTCGCCCGGCGGTTGCGGATCGAGGTGCCAGCCATTCTGGTCACGGATCATCGGCTTGCCGCATCCCCTGCACAAGGATCGATAGACAGAGCCGTCATCCCATGCGCGGCCGCGGCTGCGCTGGTGCTTGCCGAACAGGCAATAGACTGGCTGCAGCAGGTTCATATGCCGCCTCCCCGGAATCTTACCGGTATGGTGGCATTTCCAACCGGAAAGTCTACGGATTTCCGCAAATAGGCGAAAACAATACTCGCCTCTAATGTTCCAGCCGGGCGAGCATCTCCGCCGCGAGCTGGCTGAGCGTGTCGTCGCGCGCGCCCATCACGACGATCCGGTCGCCCGGGCGCGCGATCGAAACGAGGTGCGCCGCCGCTGCCGCGCGCTCGGGGATATGGACCGCGCCGCGCCCGGTCGCGGCGATATCCGCCACGATGTCCGCGCTGGTCACTTCGCGGTGGGTGGTGCCGCCGTGATAGACAGGATCGGGCAGGACGAGCACATCCTCGGCGCCCAGCTTCTCGACGAACATCGCTACCAGCTCGGCGCGCATCACCTTGAGCGGGCCATAGCCGTGCGGCTGGAACAGCAGCAGCAGCCGCCCCTCGAAGGCGTGGAGCGTGTCCAGCGTCGCGGCGATCTTGTCGGGGTTGTGCCCGAAATCGTCGATCACCGCGATGTCGTTCACCTCGCCGACCAGCTCGAAGCGGCGCTTGAGGCCCTGGAAGCCCTGGACCGCCTGCGCCGCGTCGCGGACGTGGAGCCCGGCCGCCACCGCCGCCCCGATCGCAGCGAGCGCATTGGATACATTGTGCCGCCCAGGCACCTGCAGCGTGACCGGGATCGAGGGCTCGCCCTCCCGGGCCAGCTCGAAGGCGATGCCGTAGCGCTGCTGGCGCAGGTTGATCGCGGTCAGGTCGGCCGGGCTGCCGATCGCGAAGGTCAGCAGCCGGTCGCGCGGCATGGTCGCGGCGAGCAGCGCGCCCTCGCCATTGTCGAGGTTGATCACCGCCTTGCCCGCGCGCGCGATGAACGCGCCGAACAGTTCGATCAGCTTTTCCATCGGCAGGTGGTCGAGGCTGACATTGTTGAGCACCGCCACCTGCGGGCGATAGAGCGCGATCGAGCCGTCGCTCTCGTCGACTTCGCTGACATAGGCCTCGCCGCCGCCGACCAGCGCGGTCGCGAACGGCGCCTCGGGGGTGACGAAGTTCTTCATCACCGCGCCGTTCATCACCGTGGGGTCGCGGCCCAGCGCATGGAGGATCCAGCCGATCATGCCGGTCACCGTCGACTTGCCGCTGGTCCCGGCCACGCCGATCGACAGCGGCGACGCATTGAACAGCGCCGCGTTGAGCTCCGCCCGGGTCATCCGCTGGTTGCCCAGCTCCGCCGCGCGGCGGGCATCGGGGACCGTCTCCTCGATCGCGGCCGAAGCGACGACGATCTGGTCGGGCGAGACGATCCCGCTGCCGTCCTGCGGGAACAGGCCGATGCCGCTGCGCTCCAGGAAATCGAACTTGGCCGGCAGCCGCCCCGAATCGAGGCTGCGGTCCGATCCCGCCACCTTGGCGCCCTGCCCGGCCAGGATCATCGCCAGGGGCATCATCCCCGAACCGCCGATGCCCACGAAGAAGTAAGGTTTGCGATGCTCCATGACCCCGCGCTATCGGCAATTCGAAGCAAAGGGGCAAGGCATGCGCATCGGAGTCGTCGCACCAGCAAGACCGGTCAGCCGCGAGGGATCGCTGCGCATGGCCGCGTTCATGGCGCTGACCTATCCCCAGCACGAGATCGTCTTCCACCCGCAATGCTATCTGGAGGCGGGCCATTTCGCCGGCACCGACGAACAGCGCGCCGCCGCCTTCCTCGAATTCGCCAATGATCCGGCATTCGACGCGATCTGGTTCGCACGCGGCGGCTATGGCTCGAACCGCATCCTCGAAGCGGTGATGCCGAAGCTCGGCCCGGCGGCGAACCACAAGACCTATATCGGCTTCTCCGACATGGGCTTCCTGCTCGGCGCGCTCTATGCACGGCGGATCGGCCGGGTGGCGCACGGCGCGATGGCATCGAGCATCGGCAAGAACGACGACGGTACCGCCGCCGGCTGGGTGCTCGGCTGGCTGATCGACGGCGACAGGCGCGGGCTCGAACCCGGCCTGGCCGACGGGCGCCCCGCCGCGGCGTTCAACCTGTCGATCCTGGCGTCGCTGATCGGCACCAAATACCTGCCCGACCTGACCGACCACGTCCTCTACATCGAGGAAGTCGACGAGCCGCTCTACCGGATCGACCGGATGCTGTTCCAGATGGCCCACGCCACCCAGCTCAAGGGCATCGCCGGCATCCGCCTGGGCCAGGTCACCGCGGTGAAGGACAATGGCGAGGCCGAGGGCAATTACAGCTTCGGCGAGACGATCGACCAGATGATCCTGCGCTGGTGCGCCGAGATGGGCGTACCCTATCTCGGCCGGGCCGAGATAGGGCATGTCGAGCTGAACCGCGTGGTGCCGTTCGGCTTGATCTAGAGATTGCAGCGCCGCCCGGTGATCGTGACGGTCAGCTTGGCGGTGGCGGTGCCACCATTGCCGTCCGACACGGAATAATAGATTTCGTCGGTGCCAACGGAGTCAGCCGAATAGGAGATCATGTTGCCGTCGACTTCGGCATAGCCATGATTGCCCGTCTGCCAGTCGACACTGGTGACGGTGAGCGGATCGCCGTCCGAATCATAGTCATTGGCAAGCACGTTGATCGACTGGATCGTCAGGCACTGGACGGATGCCGTATCGTCCACCGCAACCGGATTGCTGTTGAACAGAAATACCGGAGCCGGCTGAGCAATTCCCGCCGCTGCCAGATAGATGCTCGAAAGTACATGAAGCATGGGCATGCATTTCCTCCGCGTCCGAAAGGGCGGGAATCCTCCTACCCTTCTTGAATCCTCCCATGGCGAGCCCTGCACCGACAATCCGAATTTGACGGATACGTCCGAAAGCGTTGCTTCTATTGGTTTCCACGCAATTGAGGCTGTCCGTCACCCGATCGGGTATTGCCCTTCCCGCCGCCATGCCCGCTTCCTATCTGCCGCCCGGACAGGGCTGAACAAGGAACAGGCGACATGGCGATCAAGGACATCCTCCCCGGCAAGCTGGGCTTCGGCACCGCCCCGCTCGGCAACATGTTCCGCGACATTCCCGAGGAGGAAGCGCGCGCCACGGTCGATGCCGCCTGGAACCAGGGCATCCGCTATTACGACACCGCGCCCCTCTACGGCGCCGGCCTGGCCGAGATCCGCATGGGCGAGGTGCTCGCCGGCCGCCCGCGTGCGGACTATGTGATCAGCACCAAGGTCGGCCGCGTCATCCTCGACGAGCTGGAGGATGTCAGCCAGCGCGACCAGGGCGAGAAGGCCGGCGTCTTCGCCCATGGCCGTGCCAACAAGGTGGTGAACGACTATTCGGCCGACGCCACCCTGCGCTCGATCGAGGACAGCCTGAAGCGCCTCAAGACCGATCATGTCGAGATCGTCTTCGTCCATGATCTCGCTCAGGATTTCTACGGCGACCAATGGGTCGATCGCTTCGCCGAAGCGCGCAAGGGCGCCTTCCGCACGCTCGACCGCCTGCGCGACGAAGGCGTCATCGGCGCCTGGGGCCTGGGCGTGAACAAGGTCGAGGCCTGCGAGCTGCTGCTCGACCTCGACGAGCCCCGCCCCGACGGCTTCCTGCTCGCCGGCCGCTACACCCTGCTCGATCACGAGCGCGCGCTGCAGCGGCTGATGCCCAAGATCGTCGAGCGCGGGCTCGGCATCGTCGTCGGCGGGCCGTACAGCTCGGGCGTGCTCGTCGGCGGGGCGCATTTCGAATATGCGCCGGCGCCGCAGGCGATGCTCGACAAGGTCGCGCGGATCAAGGCGATCGCGGACCGTCACGGGGTGAGCATGAAGGCCGCCGGCCTGCAATTCTCGCTCGCCAATCCGGCGGTCGCCGCGGTGATTCCGGGCGCCAGCAAGCCGAGCCGCCTCGCCGAGGACCATGCCGCGCTGAACGAAGTCATCCCCGCCGATTTCTGGCGCGAGCTGCGCGAAGCGGCGCTGGTCTCGCCCGACGCGCCGCTGCCGATCGACGGGTAAGCCTCGTTCTCCCTCTCCCCTCTGGGGAGAGGGTCGGGGAGAGGGGCAGTGTGTCGTGAATCGATAGCGACGAGCGGCAGGCCAAGTCATGCCCCTCTCCCAACCCTCTCCCCGAGGGGGAGAGGGCTATCCGCCCACCTTCCGCGCCCACAAATGGAACATCCCCGCAAACAGGTGCGGGAAGTCCGCCTCCAGCCGATCCCACGCAGCCAGATCACGCCGGTCGCCCGCCGCCCCGAAGCGCTGCAGGAACAGGCCCTGCGCCTCGGGCGGCGCATCCAGCATAAGCAGTTGCAGCCCCGCCTCTTCCAGCATCGCGCCGATCGCCGGCAACCGGTACCAATGCTCGCGGATGTGGAAGCACAGGTCGCGGCAGCCGCTAAGCGAGTAGAAGTCATCGCTCTCCCGAAGGCGCGCGAGCGGCTGGTCGGGCGGCAGCGCGCGAACATGAGCGCGGAAGGCGCGGATGCCCTCGGCGCTGGCGTCCCAGCCATGCCCGGCGATCGCCCGGTGCGCCTCTGCCACCCAGGCCCGCGCCCGCTCGCTGTAGAGCGCGATCCGCAACACCCCGCCCGGCGCGAGTACGCCGGCCAGCGCGGCCAGCCCCTGTTCGGGATGCTCCATATGGTGGAGAACCCCGGTGCTGCTCACCATCCCGAAGCGCTGGCCCAATTGCCCGACGTCGAGGATATCGCCCCGCACGAACCGCACATTCTCCACGCCCAGATCCTCCGCCATGCGCTGGCCATAGGCCAGGCTGGCTGCGCTCAGGTCGAGCGCGGTGATCGACAGCGTCGGGTCCGTCCGTGCCAGGTCGATCGGCTCGAACCCGGTGCCGCAGCCCGCGACCAGCACCGCCAGCGGCTCGGCCTGCGGCGCGCCGAGCGCGGCGAGATGCGCCGCCACCGACATGCACTGCCGTGTCGCGGGCGCCCGCCAACGCGGATAGGGATTGGCCTCATACTGGGCACGCACGGCATCGGAAACCTGCCGAGCCTCGCCCTCCTCTTCCTGCGGCGAAGGCTGCGGAAAAACACAAGGCATCTCCGCGGCGAGATAGCGCTCCGCCTCGATCCCGGCAGTGGCGTCGGCGGGAACGTCCAGCCCTTCCCCGCCCCATACATATTCGCTCGCGAACGCCTGCACCGCCAGCGCATCGCGCAACCGGTCCGGCAGCACGCGTCCGGCAAGCCAGGCCAGCCGCGCTTCCATCGTCGGATCGACATTGATGCAACGGGTCAGGAACGCATCCCACAGCGAATCCTCGGCCACCACCGGCTCGGGATATTTGACCAGCAGCATGCGCGCCGCCGTCCGCGCCAGCGCCTGCGGATCGACGGAAGCCGCATGCAGGCAGGTCACCAGGTCCGCCTCGAGCTGTGGCGGCCAGCCGGTGAGCGACAGCCGCGCGAACAGCTCGGCATAGGCCGGCGCCACGCCCTCGGCATCCAGCGCCAGCGCGCGGCTCAGCATCGGCAGGGCCTGGCCGTACCGGCCCTGCCGCGCAGCCTCCGCCGCCATGTCCAGCAGATGCGCGACCTCAGTCCGCAACGCGCCCCACCCGCACCAGCGTCCCGTCCGGATCGCTCACCGCGAACTCGTAGCAGCCCCAGGGCTTCAGGCTGGGGCCTTCCTTCTCGATGATCAGCTCGCGCACGCCCGCCGCCACGCCGTCGACATCGTCGGTGTAGAGATAGATGCCGAACGGATTGTGCCCCGGCACCAGCCAGCCGGTCACCGCCTGGTTGAGGTGCAGGTGCCAGCCCTTGCCGTCCTCGAGGATCTTGTAGTGGCCATGGTCGCTGGTCAGCCGGAAGCCGAGCCGCGCATAGAAGGCCTGACTCGCCGCGAGGTCGTTGCAGGGCAGAATCGCAGTCGCGTGATGTTCCGCCATGTCCGGGCCTCTCCGCTTGTTGCCCCGGCTCTACGCCATCTCGAAACGGGCTTCCAATGTAGGATTTTGTCTGTCACCGCCGATGCATGCGCAACGGGGCTGCAGAATCGATCGCCGGGAGAGCGATCGGGGCCACGGGTCAAAGTGAAATGATAGGGTGCGATTCCCTTCACTTTGCCGCCCCTTTCCGACAAGCAATTTCGCGAGCGCTTGCTTATATCGCGCCCGCGAAGGCATAAGCCGCGCTCCAATCAACCCTCACGAAAGTCAAACCCGTGTCCGAGATGTTCCGCATAACGCTGCCCGACGGTTCCGTCCGCGAGGTAGCCCCGGGGACTACCCCGGCGGACATCGCCGCCGCAATCGGTCCGGGCCTGGCCAAGGCGGCGATCGCCGCGCGCGTCGATGGCGAGCTGCGCGACATCGGCCGGCCGTTCGAGGGCGATTCCCAGCTCGCGCTGGTCACGTCGAAGGACGAGAAGGACGCGCTCGAGCTCGCGCGCCACGACTTCGCGCACATCCTTGCCGAAGCGGTGCAGAACCTCTTCCCCGGCACGCAGATCACCTTCGGCCCGGCGACGGACGACGGCTTCTATTACGACTTCGCGCCCAAGGACCGCCCCTTCACCGAGGAGGACCTGCCGGCGATCGAAGCCGAGATGCGCAAGATCATCGGCAAGAACGAGCCGCTGATCCGCGAGGTCTGGTCGCGCCAGCAGCTGATCGATCGCTGGACGAAGCAGGGCGAGACCTTCAAGGCCGAATGGGCGCAGGAACTGCCCGAAGGGGAAGAGCTGACCGTCTACCGCGCCGGCAAGGGCGAGGACGCCTGGCTCGACATGTGCCGCGGCCCGCACCTCGCCTCCACCGGCAAGGTCGATCCCAACGCCTTCAAGCTGACCCGCGTCTCGGGCGCCTATTGGCGCGGCGACCAGAAGAACGCGATGCTGTCGCGCATCTACGGCACGGGCTGGCTCAACAAGAAGCAGCTCGACGAGCACATGATGCGCCTCGAGGAGGCCGCCAAGCGCGACCACCGCAAGCTCGGCCAGGAGATGGACCTGTTCCACCTCCAGCAGGAAGCGCATGGCTCGGTGTTCTGGCACCCCAACGGCTATGTCATCTACCGCGCGCTCGAGGATTACATGCGCCGGGCGGTGAACGCCGCGGGCAGCCGTGAGGTGAAGACCCCGCAGGTGATGGACGCGCGCCAGTGGGAGCAGTCCGGCCACTGGGGCAAGTATCGCGAGAACATGTTCGTCATTCCCGACGAGACGCCGAACATCGAGGACGAAGGTCCGATGGTGTCGGAAGACGTGCAGTGGATGGCGCTCAAGCCGATGAACTGCCCGGCGCACATCTTGATCTTCAAGCAGGGAATCAAGTCGTATCGCGACCTGCCGCTGCGCCTGGTCGAGAATGGCTGCTGCCACCGCAACGAGCCGCACGGCGCGCTGCACGGGCTGATGCGCGTCCGCCAGTTCACCCAGGACGACGGCCATATCTTCTGCCGCGAAGACCAGATCGTCGATGAGGTGCAGGATTTCTGCCGGCTCGCCGACCGGGTCTACAAGGATTTCGGCTTCACCTATTCGATCAAGCTGGCCCTGCGTCCCGACAATCGCTTCGGCACCGAGGAGATGTGGGACCAGGCCGAGGCCGAGCTGCGTGACGCCGTGGTCCGCGCCGGCATGGCTACGGAAGAATATGGCTGGGAAGAGCTGCCCGGCGAAGGCGCCTTCTATGCGCCGAAGCTGGAATGGCACCTGACCGACGCGATCGGGCGGACCTGGCAGGTCGGCACGATCCAGTCCGACCGCGTGCTGCCCGAGCGGCTGGATGCGAGCTATGTCGCCGAAGATGGCGAGCGCCACCGGCCGGTGATGCTCCACCGCGCGATCTTCGGTTCGTACGAGCGCTTCATCGGCATCCTGATCGAGCATTTCGCCGGCAAGCTGCCGACCTGGCTCGCGCCGACCCAGGCGGTCGTCGCGACGATCGTGTCGGATGCCGACGACTATGCGGCGCAGGTGGCGAAGCGGCTCCAGGCCGCCGGCATCCGCGTCGAGACCGATCTTCGCAACGAGAAGATCAACTACAAGGTCCGCGAGCATTCGGTGGCCAAGGTCCCGAACCTGCTCGTCGTCGGCAAGCGCGAGGCCGAGGAAGGCACCGTGGCGCTGCGCGTGCTGGGCTCGCAGGGCCAGCAGATGCTGAGCCTCGACGAAGTCGTGGCGAAGCTGGTGGCCGAGGCGACTCCGCCCGACCTGGCATGAACCCGGCAACGCTCGCGATCTATGCCGGCGCCGCGCTGGCCGAGATCGCGGGCTGCTTCGCCTTCTGGGCGGTGCTGCGGCTGGACAAGTCGCCATGGTGGCTGGTCCCCGGCGGCGTCTCGCTCGCCCTGTTCGCCTGGCTGCTGACGCTGAGCAGCGCCGATGCGGCCGGGCGGGCCTATGCGGCCTATGGCGGGATCTACATCCTCGCCTCGCTCGGCTGGCTGGTGCTGGTCGAGCGGGTGACGCCCACCCGCTGGGACCTGGCAGGCGCCGCGCTGGCGGTGGCCGGGTGCCTGGTCATCCTCTGGGGGCGCCGCTGATGGCGCGCATTCGCCTGGGGAGCGACGCCGATGTACCGCGGGCGCTGGCGATCTGGCGTGCCGCGGTCGATGCCACGCATGGCTTCCTCAGCCCGGAGCACCGCGCCGAGATCGACACGCTGGTCGCCGAGCAGTTCCTGCCCCACGCCCCGCTCTGGCTGGTCGAGGACGAGCGCGGCACGGTTCAGGGCTTCCTGGCACTCGACGGGGACATGATCGACGCCCTGTTCGTCGATCCCGCCGCCCATGGCCGCGGCTTCGGCACTGCGCTGGTCGAGCATGCGCTCGGCCTCTCGCCGGAGGCCAGGGTCGATGCCAACGAACAGGCCGACAATGCCCTGCCCTTCTACGAGGCCCGGGGCTTCGTGAGGATCGGGCGGTCAGAGAGGGATCCGCAGGACCGTCCCTATCCGATCATCCACCTGCGCCATGGCGGAGCGGCCTGACCAGGCAGAGGCGGAGCGGCGCCTGCGGTGCCAGCAGCACGCGGTGGCTGCGAAGCCAGGCCAGTGCCGCCGGATCCCGGCGCACAAAGCCCTGCGCCTGCAGCACCCTGCCGCCCCCACAGGCTTCCCGCCCCAGATACAGCCGATCCCGCCCGGGCGCCGCCTCGACAAGCGGCAGGCCGCGTGCCGCAGGCACCAGCGCGAGGGTCCGGCGCGTCCACTCGTCAGTGGCGACGCTCCCCGGCGGTGCAGCGGCGAGCCAGACCGCGGCGACCCGGCGCACCCGGCCCATGTCGGTCTGGTCATAGCCCATCAGCAATGCGCGCCCGACGAGCAGGGCGAGCAGGATCGCAACGAACACCCGGCTGCCGCTCCGCCATGCGGCGACGCCCAGCACCCCGATCGTCGTCGCCGCCGCCGCGGTATCCAGCAGGAACATCCGCGGCTTGGGGTCGATGGCCAGCACATAGGTGATGAGGAGGAAATGCAGCAGCGCGGCCGCCGCCAGCCCCGGCAGCCAGCGATCACGCTGCCAGTCCCGCCCCTGCGCCACCGCCAGCGCGATGGCGCCGCACCAGGTCAGGCCCGAAAGCGGATCGGCAAGCAGGTTGAGCAGCGGATCGACCGTCCAGTGGACTTCGATCCCCATCCCGCGGCGCCAATGCCGGATCAGCTCAAGATTGAAGAGCGGGCTGTGCCCAACGTCCAGCCCCGCCGGCAGCTCGCTGGTGGCGATCTGGGTGTGGCGGAAGGCCAGGTGCCAGCCGAGCAGCGGATCGCCGGCGGTGAGCAGGTGGAACAGCGCCTCGGCCGCCAGCACCGCCCCAAAGGCCGCGGCGAAGGGCAATGTCAGCCACCGCCTGCCCGCATCCAGGAACAGCCAGCCGATGCCGAGCAGCGGGAATAGCGCGATCAGGCTGGTCCGGGTCATCACGCCCAGCGCCAGCGCCGCACCGGCCAGCGCGACCAGGCGTGCATTCCGGCGATCGAGCCCGTGCTGGAGCGCGAGCAATGCCGCCATCGCCCAGGCGAATTCGGGCAGGTCGACCAGCGGGATCAGGGAATTGAGCGGGACGATCGGCGTGAGCGCGAACACCGCTCCCGCCGCCATTCCCTGCACGCGGCCGAAGCGACGCTCGATATTCGCGACGAACAGCACCAGCCCGGCCATGGCATAGGCCAGCGGCACCAGCGCCACGACCCAGGCTGCCGGACCGAGCAGCGCCAGCGCGCCGCCCATCGGCAGCACCAGCGGCAACCGCGCAGCCCAATGGGTGGTCGGCACGCACCAGCCATGCTCGGCGGCACAGCGCGCCGCTTCGAGATAATACCAGTCGTCGCCCCCGCCACCGACGAAGCTGCGCGGAAAGGCGATCACCAGCGCCAGCAATAGTCCGAGCGGCAGTGCCCAGGCCGGACCCCACCCCTTCGCCATGCCCGATTGCAACGCGGCGCCCCCCGCCATGTCCTCTCCCCTTCCGCCGACCTCCATGCCGGATCGGCCCTAAGCTATCGCTAACCCCGCCTGCGCCGGGCTTGCATGCGGCGCCCGGAAACCCAATATCTGCGGTTACTGCGCCACAGTGCGCGGAATTTCGGCGGAGACGCTGGCATCCGGACTACCGAAGTCCGGCTTCCTGCGTTATTGAGCCGCCCAAACCCCGAGTCTGCAACAACAGGAGCAAGTCGTATACGTCCGCCCATGAATCGCCGCTCGATGGTGGCACCGCCGATGAACGGTCCGCGGTTTAACGAATTCATTCAGTCGCCCAAGGTCCGCGTGATCGACCATGAGGGCGAGAATCTCGGCGTGATGTACACGCGCGAGGCGATCGAGCAGGCGCAGGAGCATGGGCTCGACCTGGTCGAAGTGTCCCCCAATGCGGACCCGCCCGTCGCCAAGTTCCTCGATGTAGGAAAGTTCAAGTACGAGGCGCAGAAGAAGGCGAACCTCGCCCGCAAGAGCCAGAAGACGCAGGAGATCAAGGAGATCAAGATGCGTCCGAACATCGACGATCATGATTATGATACGAAGATGAAGGCCGTTCACAAGTTCATCGGCGAAGGCGACAAGGTGAAGATCACCCTGCGCTTCCGCGGTCGCGAACTCAGCCACGGCCAGCTCGGCATGAACCTGCTCAAGCGCGTCCAGGAGGATTGCGCCGAGGATGCCAAGGTCGAGAGCTATCCGCGCATGGAAGGCCGCCAGATGCTGATGGTGCTGGCACCCAAGTGAGGCACGAGGCGCGAGGGCTGCTGATCGCGGCCCTCGCCGCCCTTCCCCAGCCTGTGGCGGCGCAGGAAACCACTGCCGCCTCCTCCACCACGTCCGAAACCAGCGAACCGATGGCGGTGCCGGTCGGCTACAGCCAGGTCTGGGCCGACGAATTCGACAGGGCCGGCGCCCCGGATCCGGCGAAATGGCGCTACGACACCAGCCGCAATCAGGCGGGCTGGTACAACAACGAACGCCAATATTACGCCGCCAATCGCCGCGAGAATGTGCGCGTCGAGAATGGCCATCTGATCCTCGAGGCGCGCAGGGAGCGGCTTGCCGACCGTCCCGATTTCGGCGGGCAGGACTATGCCTCGGGTAAGCTCGTCGCGCCCGTTTCCTGGACCTATGGCTTCATCGAGGTTCGCGCCAAGCTCCCCTGCGGGCGCGGCATCTGGCCGGCGATCTGGATGCTCGGCACAGACCCGGGCGCAGGTTGGCCGGCGCTCGGCGAGATCGACATCATGGAGCATGTCGGCTGGGACCCCGGCCGGGTGCACGGCACGATCCACACCAAGGCGTACAACCATGTCGCCCACACCCAGCGCGGCGCCAACACGCTGGTCCCCGATGCCTGCACCGCCTTCCACACCTATCAGCTCGACTGGAACGCGGACCGCATCCTGATCGGCAGGGACGGCCGCGCCTTCATGCGCTTCGACAACGACCACAAGGGCGATCCCGCCACCTGGCCGTTCGACAAGCCGCAATATCTGATCCTCAATATCGCCGTCGGCGGCTGGGGCGGACAGAAGGGCATCGACCCGACCGCCTTCCCGGCACGGATGGAGGTCGACTATGTCCGCGTCTGGCAACGGCCGTTGCGCCCGATCGGCAATCCGGACCTGTGGCTGCTCGACAACGATATGCAGGACACCACGCCGGAAGAGCCCGCCAAGACACCGACCCCTCGATAACGGTGCGATCCCTCGTTGATGCCTGCCCGACCCGGGCGCATCCTCCCGCCCGACTTGGGGAGAGGGAATCATGGCGACCAGCACTGCCGGGGATGCCACCGCGCGTCCGAACATCCTGCTCATCACCTGCGACCAGTATCGCTTTCCCCGCTTCAGCTACGGCCCGGAGGCCGGGTTCGACGCGGAGCTGAAGGAGATCCTCGGCTTCCAGGGCGAGATCGGCAGCCACAACCGCTACGCCGAATATTTCCCCGGGCTGCTGCGGCTGCGCGAGAACGCCGTGGTGCTGCGCAACCACACGATCGCAGCATCGGCCTGCACGCCCAGCCGCGCAGTGATCTACACCGGCCAGTACGGCACCCGCACCGGGGTCACCCAGACCGACGGGCTGTTCAAGAACGGCGACTCGCCCAATTTCCCCTGGCTCGACGCCGACGGCATCCCGACCCTGGGCAGCTGGATGCGCGAGGCAGGCTATTCCACCCATTATTTCGGCAAGTGGCACGTCTCCAACCCGCCCGAGCACAGCCTGAAGCGCTACGGCTTCGACAATTGGGAAGAGAGCTATCCCGAGCCGCACGGCGCCCAGCCCAACAATCTGGGCATCTACCGCGACGCCGGCTTCACCGACAGTGCCTGCAGCTTCCTGCGCCGCCAGGGTCTGGCGCTCAACTACAACCGCGTCTCGGCCGAGATGGCGGTGCAGGACCCGGCTTCGACCGGCCCGGACGTGAACAGCATCCCGCCCTGGTTCGCGGTCGTCTCCTTCACCAACCCGCACGACATCGCGACCTATCCCGGGGTGATCGCCCAGGCATTGCCAGGCGATGGGCCGCGCGGCACGCAGTCGATCTTCGGACCACTGACAATTCCCGGCAAGCACCAGAAGACGCCTGCCCCGATCGCCGGATCGATGCAGATCCCGCTCAACCCGCTCGGCTTCCCGCAGGAATGCGCCTTCGCCTCCCCGACCCAGAACGAAGACCTCTCGACCAAGCCGAGCGCGCAGCACGAAGCGGCGTACAAGGTCGGCCTCGCGCTCGCGGCCAAGGGCGGCTTCAACATCGTCAACGGCCTGGTCACCGCCGGCCAGGGCTGGCTGGAGAAGCAGGGCCTCGACCCGACCCTCGATCCCGAAAAGGCCGCCGCGCGCCGCAAGCGGCTGGCGCTCGAGGAATCACTGAAGAGCTGCATCCCCTTCCAGCTCGCCACCGAGGAACAGGGCGGCGCGGACGCGAACTGCGTCCAGTTCCTGCAATTCTACGCCTGGCTGCACGCGGTGGTCGACCAGCACATCAACGCGGTGATCGACGCGCTGGAGCAATCGGGCCAGGCCGACAACACCATCGTCGTGTTCCTGACCGACCACGGCGAATATGCCGCGGCGCACGGCATGATGATCGAGAAATGGTACACCGCCTATCAGGAGGCGCTGCACGTGCCGGTGGTGGTGCAATTCCCCAAGGGCAGGCGCGACCTGGGGCCCGACACCGTCGCGCCCGAGCCGGCGCAATATGACGGGCTGACCAGCCATATCGACATCCTGCCGACCATCCTCGGCCTGGCCGGCGTGAGCGCGGACGAACGCCACGCAATCAGCCAGAAGCTGGCGCTGAGCCGCCCCGTCCCGCCCCTGCCCGGCGTGGACCTTTCGGCGATCATCACCGACGCGGCCAGCAAGGGCGTCGTCGCCGCCACGCCGATCGTCGAGCCCGACGGGCAGGAACGCGAAGGCGTGCTGTTCATCACCGACGACGACATAACCGCGCCGCTGCCGATCTCCCGCACCGCGCAGGAACGGCACAGCTATGAGGAGTTCGACGTCTATCTCGACGTGGTCGACAGCGTGATCCAAGGCTCCGACGGCAAGGGCCCCGTCTCGCTCCGGCGCGGGCCGGTGAAGCAGCCCAACCATGTCCGCGCGGTGCGCACCCGGGAATTCAAGCTGGTCCGCTATTTCGACCCGTCGGGCCATGAGCCGCAGGAATGGGAGATGTACGACCTGCGCAGCGACGCGATCGAGGCGCACAACCTGGTGCAGGTCGCCGTGACCCCGCCGACGATCCGCGACGGATTGCCAGCGGAACTGCAGCAGGAGGCCGACAAGCTCGCCAGGCTGCTCCGACACCTTGAGCTGCGCGACCTGTAGGCAGGCGAACCGATCCTATATCTGCGGGGGAAGCCCCTGGCGAAAGGTCACAAAAGTCGCACCAATGGCGGATTTCTAGCCGTGTGATTTTGCCTGTACCTGCGGAAACGAGGCGCGCGCCGCAATGAGATTGCGCGAACTCGAACCTATTTTTCCAACAATTCAGAGAGCGGCCGGAGGGTCCAGCCAACGGAACCAAACACGCGGAATCCTACATTGCAAGCCGGCGTCACGATCCGGCCAGCGGCAGGCTGATCTTGCGCCGCTTCGCCGGATCTTCCTCCGGGCCGACCATCAGGTAAGAGCCCTTGCGTACCAGCGGACTCTTCAACGCCGGGCCGATCGCCTTCAGGATCACCGCCGAGTCGGGACCATAGATGTAGACGGTGAAATAGCCGCCGCCGATCTCATGGCCGTCGAGCTCGCCCTTGCCGGCTACCGCGGCTTCCATCGCGTCCTCGACGTCGTAGAGCTTGAAGGTCTCTCCGCTGGCGCCGAAATTGCCGTCCGACAGCTTGAGATAGACCAGCACGATCTGGCCATTCGACGGCGCGATTGGCATTGCTGCCGGTGCGCTGGCGGCCAGGCCGAGCGACACCGCGAGGGCCGCCAACAGACGAAGCAGCGTCATTGCGCCGGCGGCTCCCACAGCTCGATCGGATTGCCTTCGGGATCATGGATCCGCGCGAAGCGACCCGTCTCGGGCGTGTCCCATTCGTCCTTGGTGGTGATCTCGATACCGCGGGCGTTGAGCTGCTCGAGCAGGCTGTCGAGATCGCGGACGCGGAAGTTGAGCATGTAGCTCTTGTCCGGCGCGAAATAGTCGGTCGATGCCTTGAAGGGCTCGAACACGACTCCGCCGGGTTCGGGATGCCAGAACCAGGGGCTGGACTGGCCGCTCTCGTCCGCGCCAAACCCGCCGCCGACGCCGAGCACTTCGCCATACCAGGCCTTGAGCCCCTCGGGATCCTGCGCCCGGAAGAAGAAGCCACCAAATCCCACAACCGGCATCGTCGATCCCCTTTCGTCAGGCGGCTTCGGCCACCGTCCCGTCACCCGACGCCGCCTCGAGCAGGCGGCGCTCGATCGTCTTCAGTCGCGACCCGGCCTCGATCTTATCGCCGATCAGGTCGGTCAGGTAGAAGGTATCGACTGCGCGCTCGCCATAGGTGGCGACATGCGCGGAGTGGATCGTCACCTTCGACTGGAACAGCGCATAGGCGAGGTGGAAGAGCAAAGCCGGGCGGTCGCGGGCGTTGATCTCGACCACGGTGAAGCGGTTCGACGCGTTGTTGTCGATCAGCACATTGGGCTCGATCGCAAAGGCTTCCGCACGCGGACGAACCAGCGGCTTGGCCTTCAACCGGTCCTGCAACTTCGCCCGGTTGGCCAGCGCATCGGCGATCGTCGTCTTGATCCGGTTGAGCCGCGCCTCCTCGTCGAACGGGCGACCAAGCGGATCCTGGATCAGGAAATTGTCGAGCGCCATGCCGTCGCGCGTGGTGTGGATGCGCGCATCGATGATGTTGCCGCCCGCGACATGGATCGCGCCGGCGATGCGGTAGAACAGGCCGGGATGGTCGGCGGCATAGACGGTCACCAGCGTCGCGCCGCGCTCGGGATAGACCTGCGCCTCCACCGACAGCTGGGCATCGCCCGCCGCGTCGATCTGCTTCGCGTTCCGCTCGAGCACGTCGGCCGGCTCGGCGATCCAGTAGCTCTCGGTCATCCGCTTCTTGAAGGCGGCCATGCGCGGCTCGTCCCAGCGGAGCATATCGGCCAGCTCCTGCTGCTTGGCCGCGATCCGCTCGGTCCGCCCGCGCTGCTTGTGGCCGAGGCGGAGCACTTCCTCGGTGCCGTCATAGAGATCGGCGAGCAGCTGGCGCTTCCAGCCATTCCACACGCCCGGGCCCACCGCGCGGATATCGACGATGGTCAGCAGCAGCAGCATGCGCAGCCGCTCGGGGCTCTGCACCTGGCCGGCGAAATCGAGGATCGTCTTGAAGTCCGACAGGTCGCGCTTGAAGGCGGTGGCGGACATGATCAGGTGCCAGCGCACCAGCCAGGCGACAGCCTCGGTCTCGGCCGGGCTCATGCCGAGCCGCGGGCAGAGCCGCTCGGCGACTTCGGCGCCCAGGATCGAGTGATCGCCGCCGCGCCCCTTGGCGATGTCGTGGAGCAGCACCGCGACATAGAGCGCGCGGCGCTGGGCGATCTGCTTGAAGATGCTGGTGCCGAGCGGGTGATCGTCGCGCAGCTCGCCCTTCTCGATCTGCGAGAGCAGGCCAATCGCCCGGATCGAATGCTCGTCCACCGTGTAATGGTGATACATGTCGAACTGCATCTGCGCGACGACGCGGCCGAAGTCGGGCACGAAGCGGCCGAACACGCCGGCCTCGTTCATCCAGCGCAGCACCGTCTCGGGATCGCGCGGGGACGTCAGCACGTCGAGGAACAGCGCATTGGCGCGCGGATCATCGCGAACATCGTCCACTAGCTTGGCGTCGCGGGCGGCGGCGCGCATCGCCAGCGGATGGACCTCGAGCTTGTGGAGGTCGGCGAGCTGGAACAGCTCGATCAGGCGGACCGGGTCCTCGCGGAAATAGTCGTCGCGCGGGATCGCCAGCCGGCCGCGATCCAGGGTGAAGCCCTTGAGTTTCCTTGGCCTTCTCCACAGCTGCGGGAAACCGAAGCGCGAGCCGCGGGCGGCGAACTTCTCGTCGAGATGGGCGAGGAACACGCCGGTGAGGTCGCCCACGCCCTTCGCCTGGAGGAAGTAGAAGCGCATGAAACGCTCGACCTTCGACATGCCGGGACGATCGGCATAGCGCATCCGCTCGGCAATCTCGCGCTGGACGTCGAAGGTCAGCCGGTCCTCGGCGCGGCCGGTGATCAGATGGAGATGGCAGCGCACCGCCCAGAGGAAATTCTCGGCGCGACGGAACTGGCGATATTCGAGCTTGGTCAGCAGCCCCTTCTCGACCAGCTCGGCGGTTTCGCGGACATTGTACGCGTATTTGCCGATCCAGAAGAGCGTGTGGAGGTCGCGCAGCCCGCCCTTGCCCTCCTTGACATTGGGCTCGACGACATAGCGACTGTCGCCCATGCGCTTGTGCCGCGCCTCGCGCTCGGCGAGCTTCTCGGCGATGAAGGCGCGCGCGGTATCGGCCTGGACCTCCGCCTTGAAGCGCGCGGCGGCCTCGTCATAGAGCGCGGTGTCGCCCCAGACATAGCGCGCCTCGAGCAGCGCGGTGCGCACCGTGACATCGGCCTTGGCCTGGCGGACCATGTCGTCGAGCGAGCGCGATGAATGGCCGACCTTCAGCTGCATGTCCCACAGCGAATAGAGCATCGATTCGATCACCTGCTCGCACCAGCCGGTGACCTTCCACGGGGCGATGAAGCCGATGTCGATATCGGAATGCGGCGCCATCTCGCCCCGGCCGTATCCGCCGACCGCGATCAGCACCATGCGCTCGGCGGCGCTCGGATTGGGGTTGGGATGGAGCCGTTCAACGGTGAAGTCCCAGAGCAGGCGGAGCAGCTGGTCGATCAGGAAGGCGCCCGAGGCGGCAATCTCGTGCCCGCGCGACGGATGCTCGGCGAGGCGCCGGGCGATCTCCGCGCGGCCGGCATCGAGCGCGGCCCGCAGCTCCCTGGTGCCCGCGGCGCGCAGCTTTGCGCCATCCTTGGCCTGGAGCGCGTGCAGCCGCTCGGCAACGCCACGCCGGTCGATCAGCGCGCGGCGGTTCGGGACATTGTCGAAGCGGTTGGACATGTGGGGGAGATAGGGCGCGAAGGCGTGCGCGTCACGTGCTCAATTCCTCCCCGAGCTCGTCTCGGGGAGGGGGACCGCCGGCCGCAGGCCGGTGGTGGAGGGGCACGGCGGGACGCCGTCTTCGCGGCGACCCCTCCACCACCCGCTTCGCGGGCGGTCCCCCTCCCCCAGCAAGCTGGGGGAGGAATTTATTGTCAGCCGACGAAGGCGCGTTCCAGGACGAAGCTGCCGGGGTTGGCATTCGAACCTTCCTCGAAGCCGTGCCCCTCGAGCATCTGCGCGAAGTCCTTGATCATCGCGTTCGAGCCACAGAGCATGACCCGGTCGGTTTCCGGGTTGAGCTCGGGATGGCCCTGGACCGGCGCCTTGAACAGCCAGCCATTCTCGATCAGCTGGCCGATGCGCCCGCTGGTGCGGAACGGCTCGCGCGTCACGGTGGGGATATAGTGGAACTGGAGCAGCGCCTGATCCGCCACCAGCGGATCGTTGGCGAGCTGCGCGGTCAGTTCGTCATGATAGGCGAGATCGCTCACCCGGCGCGTCGAATGGACGATGACGATCTGCTCGAACCGGTCATAGGTATCGGGATCGCGGGCGATGCTGAGGAACGGCGCCAGGCCGGTGCCGGTCGACAGCAGGAAGAGGCGCTTGCCGGGCAGCAGCGCATCGGCGACGAGCGTGCCGGTGGGCTTCTTGCCGAGATAGATCTGGTCGCCCGGCTGGATCAGCTGCAGGCGCGAGGTGAGCGGGCCGTTCTCGACCTTGATCGACAGGAACTCGATCTCGTCCGACCAGGTCGGGCTGGCAATCGAATAGGCGCGCATCAGCGGCTTGCCCTCGCCTTCCAGGCCGATCATCACGAACTCGCCGGCGCGGAAGCGGAAGCTCGCGGGGCGCTCGATCGCGAAGCTGAACAGATGCTCGTTCCAATGTTTCACCCAGCGCACCGCGGCCGTCTGGAAGGCGGGGTGTTCGGGCAGGACGATGGGCGGGCGGGCATGCATATTCACGAGGTCGGCTCTTTCCAATTCCACGGTGCGCTGCAACGTAATTTTACTTCAACGCGCGAAAGCAACGGCGATACGCGCCACCGCTACGGAGAGCGGAAGGCGCGCTTCGGGTTTCACGATCTGCTCGATGACCGCGTCGACGCGCGGCTGCGCGCCGGCGCGTGCTAGCGCATGCAGCGAAAGGAGCAAGGCCTCGTCGTCGCCAATTTCCGCCGCGAAGGGCGGTTTGAAGCAAAGTTGGGACAGCGCCTCTCGCTCGATCAGCAGCATCGCCATGTTGAGATCGGGGAGCAGTTCGACGAGTCCGCGCCCACGCAGCACCGGCCCGAGCACGCTGCACGGGCACCGCCCGGCACGCATCGTCGCCACCCATTGCCGCATCGAGGTGAGCAGCAGCTGGTCGACATAGGCGAGCTCGGCAGCGGAGCGATCGAGGAACTGGTACAATGGCGATCCCCTGCCCGCAGGGTATCCGCGGGCCGGGATCGCCATAGAATTATTTGCGAATGATTAGCAATAGCGTAGTTTCAATCGACCCGCGAAAGCCGGGCGATCTCGGCGGTGAGCAGATCGATCTTGTGGTGCAGGCTGTCGATCTGCGCCTCGGCACGCAGATTGGTCTCGTAATCGAGCCGCGCCTCGAACCGGTCCTTCGCCGCCTGGCGGTTCTGGCTCATCATGATGATCGGAGCCTGCAGCGCGGCGAGCATCGACAGCATCAGGTTGAGGAAGATGAAGGGGAACGGATCGAAGGCATGCGCGGCAAGGACGACCGTGTTCAGCAGCGCCCAGGCGCCGAGGAACAGGCCGAAGCCGATGATGAACCCCCAGGAGCCGCCGACCGCGGCGACCCGGTCGGCGAGCTTCTCGCCAAAGGTCAGCCGCTCGTCGAACAGCGCATGGGGATCGCGACCCACGCTGAAGAAGCGAAGATCCGCGAGGAAACGGATGGCTGCGTTCATAATACACCTCACTGCCGACCGGCCGCCCAGGGCGGCTGCGCAGGAGGTGAGCGGATCAGCTCAGCGCGGCGGCCCTGGACGGCACGGTCGATCGACTATGGTCGTTGCTGGACATGACCCCATTCTCGGAGCTGGCGGTTGTGGCTGCACGGTTGTGCATCCGAGGGCGAGATGGTCCCCTCGCCCCCGGATTACAAATGAAAAAGCCGTCATGTTTGAAGTAGGGCGCGCGGCCCGCCTTTATCCTCCCCCGCCAGGGGGAGGTGTCAGCCTTTAGGCTGACGGAGGGGGAGGTAAGCGATCCGATAGTTGGTTGCCCACCTCCCCCTCCGTCGCGCTGCGCGCGCCACCTCCCCCTGGCGGGGGAGGATTGGCGGCTTTGGGCCCTCAGAAGCGCTCGCCGACCATCTCCTCGCTCTTCGCCCAGAGCGCCTTGGCGTTCTCCGGATCGAGCGCATAGGAACGCACGCCCTCGCTCACCGGATTGATCAGGCCATCAGTCACTTGCGAGACGTGGCAATTCTCGCAATAGCGCGCCGCGACTTCCTCAGCGGACGCGACGAAGCCGGCCCAGACGCTGGTGGCCGCGCCCTGGGGGATGGTCTTCCACTGGAAGGGCGGCTGGCCCTGTTCGGCGAGCTCCGCGTTGATCCGGCCGATCACCTGCTCGAGCGTGTCCTCGCCGATATGGCGGCCAAGCTCGGTCTGGATGCCGCCGGGGTGAAGCGCGGTGGCGCGCACGCCGCGGTCCTTGTGGCGGCGGTCGAACTCGACGGCGAACAGGATGTTCGCGGTCTTCGAGCGGCCATAGGCGACCATCGGCTCATAGGCGGTATGCTCGAAATTCGGATCGTCGAGGTCGACATCGGCATAGCGATGACCCGAGGACGCCAGGTTCACCAGCCGTCCACCGTCCTTGATCAACGACGCGATGCGATTGACGAAGACGAAATGGCCGAGATGGTTGGTACCGAACTGGGTCTCGAAGCCATCGACGGTGTGGCCGAGCGGGGTGGCCATGACGCCGGCATTGGCGATCACCACGTCGAAGGTGCGACCATCCGTGACCAGCCTGTCGGCTGCGGCGCGGACGCTGGCGAGCGAGGCGAGGTCGAGCTCGACCAGCTCGATGCTGCCGCCATTGGCGGCCTGATCACGGACGATCTGGGTCGCGCGCTCCGCCTTGGCGAGATCGCGCGCGGTGCCGACCACCTGCGCGCCATGCGCCGCCAGCACCCGCGCGGTCTCGACGCCAAGCCCGGCCGAGACGCCGGTGACGAGCACGCGCTTGCCGCTCAGATCGACGCCGGCGAGCACTTCGTCGGTAGTGGAAGCTGCATTGAAAACCTGGGTCATTGCCTGTCTCCGTCACGCGGACGCACGGCTCCACCGGCCGCGAGCCCCTTGCCCGGCGGCCTTGGAAAGACTAAGTGGAGGGCGTCTCCGGAAATAAATACGGAGGCATCCTCCGCTTTTCAAGAGACGATCCCGCGCGCGTGTCCGAAACTGTCGACTCCCCTTCCCGCAAGCCGCGCGCCGATGCCGAGCGCAACCGGCTGCGGCTGCTCGACACGGCCAAGGCGGTGTTCGGCGAGAAGGGCCCGAGCGCGAGCCTGGAAGAGATCGCGCGCGAGGCCGGGGTGGGCATCGGCACGCTCTATCGCCACTATCCGACGCGCGATGCACTGATCGAGGCGGTCTATCGCAACGAGACCGGGCAGCTGGCCGCGGCCGCCACGCAGCTGAGCGCGGCGCATCCGCCGGTCGAGGCGCTGCGGCTATGGCTGCTGCTGTTCATCGACTATCTCGGCACCAAATATGGCATGGCGGCGGTGTTCGGATCGGTTACCGGCGGCACCGCGGCGCTCTATGCGGCCTGCAACAGCGGCACGCCGGAAGCGATCGCGCTGCTCACCGATCGCGCGGTGGCGAGCGGCGAGATCCGGCTCGACATGGACCCGATCGACCTGCTCCGCGCGATCGCCGGCGTGGCGAGCGCGGGACCGGGCTGGCAGGAAACGGCACGGCGGCTGGTGGACATCCTGATCGCGGGGATGCGAGTCTAGAGCGCAGCGCCGCGAATGGGCTTTCCCCGGCGAAGGCCGGGTCCAGACTAAGCGTGCGCGGCGAAGACGCGCCAAGGCGCGTGACTTCCAAGACTGGGCCCCGGCCTTCGCCGGGGAAAGAAGAAGGGAAAGGCGCAAGAAAAAGCCGGGGAATTACCCCGGCCTCTTCGTTCAGCGATCGCGCGAATCTCAGTCCGGCTTCTTCGCCACGCCAACGAGTGCGGGGCGCAGCAGGCGGTCGCGGATCATGTAGCCCGCCTGGATCTCCGCCACGATCGTACCCGGCTCGGCATCGGCGCTCGGCATCTCCATCATCGCCTGGTGGCGATTGGGATCGAGCGCCTCGCCCAGCGCGACGATCTTCGAGATGCCGTGGCGCGCGAAGACCGAGTCGAGTTCGCGGCCGGTCGCCTCAAGGCCCGTCACCAGGCCCTTGAACTTCTCGTCGTCCTTGAGCTCGGCCGGGATCGCGGCGAGCGCGCGGCTGAGATTGTCGGCCACCGAGAGCACGTCGCGCGCAAAGGCGGTCGCGGCATAGGTCTTGGCGTCCTGCGCTTCCTTCTCGGCGCGGCGGCGGACATTCTGGGTCTCCGCCTGGGCGTACATCACCGCCGCCTTGGTCTCGGCGAGCTGCGCCTCGAGCTCGGCCACGCGATCATGCTCGGCCACTTCCGGAGCCGCTTCCGCGGTTTCCGCGCGCAGCGTCGTGTCTTCCGAGTCCGTCACCTTCGATTCTTCCGTCATAATTCCCTGTTCAGGCCAATAGTCGGGCCAATGTGGCCGCCGTGAAATCCACCATGGGGACGACGCGCGCATAGTTCAACCGAGTCGGGCCGATCACGCCCACCACGCCGACCACCCGCCCGTCGAGCGAACGCACCGGCTTGGCGATCACCGACGACCCCGACAACGCGAATAGCTTGTTTTCGGATCCGATGAAGATGCGCGTCGCTTCGCCCTCGCGCGCCGAATCGAGCAGCCGGGCGATTTCCTCCTGCCCTTCGAGCTGGTCGAGCAGCTGGCTGACCTTGTCGAGATCCTCGGCCGCGGCGGTGTCGATCAGCCGTGCCTGGCCGCGCACGATCAGCACCGGGCGGCGGCCGCCATCCTCGCTCCACACCGCGAGACCGCGCTCGACGAGCGCAGCCGCCGCACTGTCGAGCGCCGCACGCTGCGCCCCGAGCTCGCGCTCCGCCCGGGCAAAGGCCTGGCTGAGCGTCAGCCCGCCAAAGGTGGCGGAGAGATAATTGGCCGCGCGCTGCAGCGCCGTGGGATCCATGCCGCCCGGCACCTCGACCACGCGATTCTCGACCGAGCCGTCCTCGCCGACCAGCACGGCGAGGGCGCGGTCGTGGCTCAGCGGCACGAAGCCGAACTGACGCAGCACCGGCTCGACCTTGGGCACCAGCACCAGCCCGGCACAGGCCGAGAGGCCGGAGAGCGCGGCGGTGGTGTTGGCCAGGGCCTCCTCGACCGGTCCCCGCTCGGCGGCGTTGCGCTCGATCGCGGCGCGCTCCTCGGCCGAAGGCTCGTTCGCCTGCATCATGCCGTCGACGAACAGGCGCAGGCCGGTCTCGGTCGGCATGCGGCCGGCGCTGGTGTGCGGCGAGGCGAGCAGGCCCAGCTCCTCTAGGTCCTGCATCACGTTGCGGATCGAGGCGGGCGAGAGGTTGAGCCCGGAGATCTGCGCGATCGTCCGCGAGCCGACCGGCGTGCCGGTGTCCAGATACGACTCGACCACCATGCGAAACACGTCGCGGGCGCGGTCGGTCAGTTCGCGGATCGGCGGGGTGGTCATGCGTCCGATCTAAGGGCAGCGCACCCCCGGCTTCAAGGCCGCTCGCCGATCAGGTCGTGGATCGGCAACCCCTCCACCGCCTCGCCGAGCGCCTGGCCCAGCGGGCGGTTCTTCTCCGCGCGGCAACCATAATAGAAATACAGCCCCTGGCTGTCGCCGATCGCGCGGGTCCAGGTCACGTCGACGCTCGAGGCGTCGGTGGCCGCCGGCTCGCAATTCTTCTCGCCGGGCGCATAGCGGACCTGCCCGCTTTCGGGCCGATAGGGCGCCAATCTCGCGGCAAAGGCGTCATATTCGGCGCGGCTGAGCTTGAACGCCCTTTCGCCGGTCACCGCGGTGAAGCGCTTGCCCTCGAACACCCCGGTGCCGTCGGGGCGCACGGTGACGGCGTAGACCGGGCAGCGGCCATAGCAGGGTCCGGTCTCGTACCGGATCGAATCGCTTTCGATCGCGACGGGCTTGCCCGGCCCGACCGGACCGCCGCTCGGCTTCACGCAGCCCGCCAGCGCCAACAGACCCAAAGCCATGATCGAAAGCCTACGCATACCCTGTTCTCCCTGCGGCCCTCTACACGGATCGCCTGCCGACACTGGCGCGTTCCGACCGTTACGTCTACGTGGCGCAAGAAACCTTGCAGGAGACTGAAGTAGATGCGCCCTTCCGGCCGCGCCCCCGACGAAATGCGTGCGATCACGATCGAGCCCCATTTCACCCGCCATGCCGAGGGTTCGGTGCTGATCAGCTTCGGCGACACCCGCGTGCTCGTCACCGCCAGCGTCGAAGAGCGGCTGCCGCCCTGGCTCAAGGGCAAGGGCGAAGGCTGGGTGACCGCCGAATACGGCATGCTCCCCCGCGCGACCCACACCCGCGGCCAGCGTGAGGCGGCCAAGGGCAAGCAGTCGGGCCGCACCCAGGAGATCCAGCGCCTGATCGGCCGCTCGCTGCGCGCCGTCACCGATCTCAAGAAGCTCGGCGAGCGCCAGATCACGCTCGATTGCGACGTGATCCAGGCCGATGGCGGCACCCGCACCGCGGCGATCTCGGGCGCGTTCGTCGCGCTGCGCATCGCGGTGAACAAGCTGATGGCCCAGGGCCTGATCAAGGAAGACCCGATCACCGCGCAGGTCGCCGCGGTCTCCTGCGGCATCCATCAGGGCACGCCGGTGCTCGACCTCGACTATATCGAGGACAGCGCCGCCGACGCCGACGCCAATTTCGTCCTGCTCTCCAACGGCAACATCGCCGAGGCGCAGGCGACCGCCGAGGGCGCGACCTATGACGAGGAAGGGCTGCTCCGCCTGCTCCGCCTCGCGCGCATCGGCTGCAACCAGATCTTCGAAGCACAGTTGAAGGCAATCGGATGAGCGGCGAAGGCGACACTCCGCAGGCGATCCGCAAGCTGCAGCCCGGCAAGCTGGTGATCGCCAGCCACAATCAGGGCAAGGTGCGCGAGATCCGCGAGCTGCTCGGCCCGTTCGGGATCGAGCCGATCTCGGCGGGCGAGCTCGACCTGCCCGAGCCCGAGGAGACGGGGACCACCTTCGTCGCCAATGCCGAGCTGAAGGCGCTGCAGGCTGCGGACCTCTCGGGGCTCCCTGCCCTGGCCGATGATTCGGGCCTGTGCGTCGAGGCGCTGAACAACGATCCGGGCATCTTCTCGGCGCGTTGGGCGGGCCCGAGCAAGGACTTCGGTGTCGCGATGCAGCTGGTCGAGGACAATCTCGCGAAGCTGCCGCCCGAGACCAGCCGCGACGCGCATTTCGTCTGCGCGCTCGCGCTGGCCTGGCCCGATGGTCATGTCGAATGGTTCGAAGGCCGCGTGGACGGCACACTGGTCTGGCCGCCGCGCGGCAGCCAGGGCTTCGGTTACGATCCGATGTTCCTGCCCAACGGGCATCAGGAGACGTTCGGCGAGATGGAGCCCGGTGCCAAGCACGCAATGAGCCACCGCGCCGATGCCTTCCGCCAGCTCGTCGCGGCGGTGCTCGACTAAGAAACGTGATTCGCGGCGCGTTAAGGATTTATTTCCCGCAACTTCCCATCAAAACTTAAGTTATGACCCCTCGCTACGAAAGCTTAAGCGAGGGGTCGCAGATGGGTTCGTTCCGCCAATGGGCGACGATGATACGACACGTCCACAAGACGCATACCGAAACGGGCATCGAGGACGAGACGGGGAATGGGCTACCGGCGCGCGAGGCTGTAAAGAAGCCGACGCGTGAACGTACCGAGCGTGACAAGCCGGCGAACAGCGGCGAATCCTGCCCGCTATGAAGCTCTCTCCGCAGCGTTGACCTGTGAGACCGGCGGCCTAGCCTCGCGCGCGTAGGCTTGGGGACCTGACGTTGCGTATTGCCATCATCGACGACAGCGGGCTGCGCGCCACGATCCTCGAAGAGGGTCTGCGCGACGCCGGCTTCGAGGAAATCGAAGTCGTGCCCCCGCACGGCGCCTTCGTCGCGCGGCTCGAGCGGATGGCGCCCGATGTCGTGCTGATGAACCTCGGCAACGCCAATCGCGATTCGCTGGAGGAGATGCTCGCGGTGAGCCGCGCGCTGGCGCGCCCGATCGCGATGTTCGTCGATCAGTCCGACGACGGCATGATCGGCGCGGCGATTGATGCCGGCGTCTCGGCCTATGTCGTCGACGGACTGCGCAAGGACCGGGTGAAGCCTGTGCTCGAGCTGGCGATCCGCCGGTTCAACGCCTTTTCCCGGCTGCAGACCGAGCTGGACGCCGCGCGCACCGAGCTGGCCGAGCGCAAGACGCTCGACCGCGCCAAGGCGATCCTGATGCAGAGCCGCGGGCTGAGCGAGCCCGAGGCCTATACGCTGCTGCGCACCACCGCGATGAAGCAGGGACGACGGATCGTCGAAGTCGCCGAGGCCCTGATCACAGCCGCCGACCTGTTTGGAGACGGGCGATGACGCCGCTTTCGATCGCCTTCCTGCCCCTGACCGACAGCGCCCCGCTGATCGTGGCGCGCGAACGCGGCTTTGCCGAGGCCGAGGGGATCGCACTCACCCTGGTGCGCGACACCAGCTGGGCGACGGTGCGCGACCGCCTGGTCTATGGCCAGGTGCAATGCGCCCATATGCTGGCGCCGCTTGCCGTGGCCGTCACGCTCGGCCTCAGCCAGGCGCCCTGCGCGATCGCCGCGCCGTTCAAGCTCAACGACAATGGCAATGCGCTGACCCTTTCCGCCGAGCTGGCCGCCGCGCTCGATCCCGACCCCCGCAACCGGGTCGAGGATCCGATCGCCACCGCGCACGACTTCGCCGCCGCGATCGGGCTGCATCGCCGCAAGCCGGTGATCGGCATCGTCCACCGCTATTCGAGCCACGCGCTGATGCTGCGCTACTGGCTGGCCTATGCGGGCGTGAACCCCGACCGCGACGTGACGCTGCGCGTGCTTCCTCCCTCGCTGATGGTCCAGGCGCTGCGGCTCGGCGAGATCGACGGCTTCATCGCCGGTGAGCCGTGGAGCAGCGTCGCGGTGGCGGAGGGGATCGGCGAGATCGCCGCCGCCGGCGTGAACATCTGGCAGCGCGGCGTCGAGAAGGTACTCGCCACCCGCGCCGACTGGGCCGAGGCGAATGGCGAGACGCTCGGCCGGCTACTCCGCGCGCTCGACCGCGCCGCGGCTTGGTGCGACGATCCCGCCAATCACCAGGACCTCGCCGCCCTGCTCGCCCGGCCCGACCATGTCGGCCAGCCCGCCGAGCTGATCCTCCAGGCGCTCGCCGGGCGCATGCCGCTGATGCGCGGCGGCGACGTGGTCGACCTGCCCAACTTCACCGTCTTTCACCGCGGTGCAGCGAACTTCCCATGGCGCAGCCAGGCGCTGTGGATCTATTCGCAGTTCGTCCGCTGGAACCTGGTCGAGCCCAGCCCCGAGGCCGAGCGCGCCGCGGCGGGCGTGTTCCGCTCCGATCTCTATCGCAGTGCATTGGCCGGGCGCGGCGTGGCGATGCCGGGGGCAAGCATGAAGGTGGAAGGCGCGCTGACGAGTCCTCTCGCAGCCGCCTCGCACGAGGGCAGCCTGACCCTGGCACCCGACCGGTTCTTCGATGGTCGCGCCTTCGATCCGCAGGACCTGGACGCCTATTTGCGCGGGCTGAAACAAAGCTGAAATTTTTGCACTTGCGAAGAAACCCACTTCGCGTCAGCTTAAGCGAGTCGCCCGAATGGCCGGGTGACACATATCGGATCTTCGCGGCGACGTAGGCGCGAGCATCCACCGGAATTCAGCAAAGCCGCTGTCCGATCCCCGCCGCACGGGAGATCGACAGCGGCTTTTTTCGTGCCTGCGGCACAGGAGGGCAGAGCGGATGAAGATCGCGGAACTGGCGCGCGAAGGCTTCGAGGCGATCGGCGGGGGCGCCGACATCGATTCCTTCCCGCAGCGCAAGGCGAAGTCGGCTTTCTGGAGCAGCGGCCATACGCCGACGCTGATCGCCGCCTTCCTCTATTTCGACCTGGCCTTCATGGTCTGGGTGCTGCTCGGCCCGCTCGCGCCCGAGATCGCCAGGGATATCGGGCTGAGCCCCGCGCAAAAGGGCCTGATGGTGGCGACTCCCACCCTGGCCGGCGCGGTGCTGCGCCTGCTCGTCGGCCTGCTCGCCGACCGGATCGGGCCGAAGCGCACCGGGGTGATCGGCCAGGTGATCGTGATCGTCGGCCTGCTCACCGCCTGGCGGCTGGGCGTGCACAGCTTCGCGGGCACACTGGCACTGGGCGGCGTGCTGGGTTTCGCCGGCGCCAGCTTCGCGGTGGCGCTGCCGCTCGCCAGCCGCTGGTACCCGCCCGAGCATCAGGGCAAGGCGATGGGCATTGCCGGCATGGGCAATTCGGGCACCGTGCTCGCCGCCCTGTTCGCCCCGATGCTCGCCAAGGCGTTCGGCTGGAACGCAGTCCTTGGGCTTGTGTGCATTCCGCTGGCGATCGTGCTGGTCGTCTATGTCGTGCTGGCCAAGGACGCGCCGAACCAGCCCGCGCCCAAGCCGCTCGCCGCCTATCTCGAGCCGCTCAAGACCGCCGATGCCTGGTGGTTCATGCTGTTCTACGGCGTCACCTTCGGCGGCTTTTCGGGCCTGGCCTCGTCGCTGACCATCTATTTCACCGACCAGTTCGCGCTCAGCACGATCACCGCCGGCTATTGCACCGCGGCCTGCGTCTTCGCCGGATCGCTGGTCCGCCCGCTCGGCGGTGCGCTGGCTGACCGGGTCGGCGGCGTCGCGGCGCTGACCGCGGTCTATATCGTCGCGGCGGCAGCGCTGCTCGGCGTCAGCACTTCGCCCGCCAGCCTCGGGGTCGCGCTCACTTTGTTCGTCATCGCGATGCTCGCGCTCGGCACCGGCAATGGCGCGGTGTTCCAGCTGGTGCCGCAGCGTTTCGGCAAGGAGATCGGCATCCTGACCGGGCTGGTCGGCATGGCTGGCGGCGTGGGCGGCTTCTACCTCGCCTCCTCGCTCGGCTTCGCCCGCCAGGCGACCGGCAGCTTCGGCCCCGGCTTCCTGATCTTCGCGATGCTGGCACTGGCCGCCCTCGCCGCGCTGACCTTCGTCAAGGGCCGGTGGCGGATGCGCTGGGCGGCGGCTGCGGGGGTGCGCATCTGATGCGGACGCTGGCGCTCCTCCCCTTCGCGCTCGTCGCCACCCCGGCGGCGGCGCAGGAGATGAAGCCGCTGATCGACGCCCGGCTTCGCTATGAGGGTGTCGATCAGGCCGGGATCGCGCGGGACGCCGATGCGCTCACGCTGCGCGTCCGCGCCGGGTTCGAGCTGAAGCAGGGCGATTTCGCGCTGCTCGCCGAGAGCGAAGGCACGCTGGCGCTGGTCGAGCACTACAACAGCAGCGTCAACGGCCGCACCGCCTATCCGACGGTGGCCGATCCCGAGAATGTCGAGATCAACCGCATCCAGCTCCAGTATCGCGGGATCAAGGACACGGTCTTCACCGCGGGCCGCCAGCGCATTGCGCTCGATGACCAGCGCTTCGTCGGCAATGTCGCCTGGCGGCAGAACGAGCAGACCTTCGATGCCGTCCGCGTCGAGAGCAGGGCGCTGGGCCCGGTGGCGATCGACCTGACCTATGCCTGGGCGGCGCGGACGATCTATGGTGTCGAGAGCCCGATCGCCGGGATCGGCGGCGACAATGTCTTCGCCGGCGCCACGGTGAAGCTGGGTCCGGTCAGCGCCAAGGGCTTCGCCTATCTGGTCGACCAGGACGCGACCGGACGGCGGCAATTCTCCAGCCAGACCTATGGCGGACGGGCGACGACCAATCTGCCGCTGGGCCCGGCCAGGCTCTTGCTGGTCGCGAGCTATGCCCGCCAGTCCGACTGGCGCGACAATCCCAATCGCTATGCCGCCGACTATTGGCTGGCCGAGGGACAGCTGCAGCTCAAGGCCTTCGGGCTTAGCGGCGGCTATGAGGTGCTCGGCGCCGACAAGGGGCTGGCGAACACCAGCTTCCAGACGCCGCTCGCCACGCTGCACAAGTTCCAGGGCTGGGCGGACAAGTTCCTCGTCACCCCCGCGGACGGCATCCGCGACCTCTATGCCGGCGGCAGTTACGCGCTGACTCTGGGCAAGGCACCGACTGTGACGCTGCAGGCGATCTATCACCGCTTCGACAGCGACCGGAACACGCGCCGCTACGGCGAGGAATGGGACCTGCAGCTCGGCTTCAAGCCGGCCAGGCACCTCGCCGCCCTGATCAAATATGCCGATTACCGCGCCGCCAGCTTCGCGACCGATACGCGCAAGCTGTGGCTCCAGCTCGATTTCAGCCTGTGAGTGACCAAGCATGACGCATCACATCGAACGCCCGCATCTGGTGGTGGTCGGCAACGGCATGGCCGGCTGCCGCGCCGTGGAGGAACTGCTCGCCCGCGATCCCGGCCGCTACCGGGTGACGATCTTCGGCGCCGAGCCACATGTGAACTACAACCGGATCATGCTCTCGCCGGTGCTGGCCGGCGAGAAGACGTTCGACGAGATCGTGATCAACCCGCGCGACTGGTATGACGGCAACGGCATCGAGCTGGTCGCCGGCGACAGCGTCACCGGGATCGACCGCGAGGCGCGCACCGTCACCGCCGCCAGCGGGCGCAGCGTCAGCTACGACAAGCTGCTGATCGCCACCGGTTCCGATCCCTTCATCATCCCGGTGCCGGGCAAGGACCTGCCCGGGGTAATCAGCTTCCGCGACATGAAGGATGTCGATGCGATGCTCGCCGCTGCCGAGGGCGGCGGCGACGCGGTGGTGATCGGCGGCGGCCTGCTCGGGCTCGAGGCGGCGCACGGCCTCACCCTGCGCGGCATGAAGGTCACCGTGCTCCACCTGATGCCGACGCTGATGGAGCGCCAGCTCGACGAGGCGGCGGGCTGGCTGCTCAAGTCCGAGCTCGAATCGCGCGGCCAGACGATCCTGACCGGCGCCGACACCGCCGAGATCCTCGGCACGACCCGTGTCGAGGGCGTGAAGCTCAAGGACGGGCGGGTGATCCCGGCCAGCCTGGTGGTGATGGCCGTCGGCATCCGCCCCTCGACCGCACTCGCCCGCGAGGCAGGGCTGGCGGTCGGCCGCGGCATCCAGGTCGACGACCACATGGTCACCAGCGACCCGGACGTGCTCGCGGTCGGCGAATGCGTCGAGCATGACGGCAATGTCTATGGCCTGGTCGCGCCGCTCTGGGACATGTGCCGGGCGCTTGCCGACGGGCTGGTCGAGGCGCCCTCCGGCTATCGCGGCTCCGTCACCTCGACCAAGCTCAAGGTATCGGGGATCGACCTGTTCTCCGCCGGCGACTTCTCCGGCGGCGACGGCGCCGAGGACATTGTGCTGCGCGACGCCAGCCGCGGCATCTACAAGCGCGTGGTGGTGAAGGACGACCGCATCGTCGGCGCGGTCCTCTACGGCGACACCGCCGATGGCAGCTGGTATTTCGACCTCCTGAAGAAGCAGGAGGACATCTCCGACCTCCGCGACCTGCTGATCTTCGGCCAGGCCTTCGCCTCGGGAGGAGGCCAGGCGGACCCTAAGGCGGCCGTTGCGGCGCTCTCGGACGATGCCGAGATCTGCGGCTGCAACGGCGTGTCCAAGGGCCAGGTGGTCGCCTGCATCGAGAAGGGTGCGTGCAGCCTCGATGCGGTGCGCGCGGGATGCAAGGCCTCGGCGAGCTGCGGGTCGTGCACCGGGCTGGTCGAGACGCTGCTGGCGGTCACGCTCGGCGATGCCGTCCAGTCGGGTCCCAAGACGATGTGCAAGTGCACCAGCTTCGGCCATGACGATGTCCGCCGCGAGATCGTCGCACAGGGCATGCGCTCGATCCCCGAGGTGATGCAGAAGCTCCATTGGTCGACGCCCGACGGCTGCTCCTCCTGCCGCCCGGCGCTCAACTATTACCTGCTCTGCGCGCTGCCCGGCGAGTATCAGGACGACCAGCAGAGCCGCTTCGTCAACGAGCGCATGCACGCCAACATCCAGAAGGACGGCACCTATTCGGTCGTCCCGCGCATGTGGGGCGGGATCACCACGCCGCAGGAGCTGCGCGCGATCGCCGATGTCGTCGAGAAATACGATGCGCCGATGGTCAAGGTCACCGGCGGCCAGCGGCTCGACATCTTCGGGATCAGGAAGGAAGACCTGCCCGCGGTCTGGGCCGATCTCAACGCCGCCGGGATGGTCTCCGGACACGCCTATGGCAAGGCGCTGCGCACGGTGAAGACCTGTGTCGGCTCCGAATGGTGCCGCTTCGGCACCCAGGATTCGACCGGCCTCGGCGTCAAGCTCGAGCGCGGCTTCTGGGGCAGCTGGATGCCGCACAAGTTCAAGATGGCGGTCTCGGGCTGCCCCCGGAACTGCGCCGAGGCGACGATCAAGGATTTCGGCGTGGTCTGCGTGGACTCGGGATACGAGCTCCATGTCGGCGGCAATGGCGGCATCCATGTCCGCGCGACCGACCTGCTGGTGAAGGTGGCGACCGAGGAAGAGTCGCTCCACTATGCCGCCGCCTTCGTCCAGCTCTACCGCGAGGAGGCGCGCTATCTCGAGCGCACCGCGCCGTGGATCGAGCGGGTCGGACTGCAATATGTGAAGGACCGCATCGTCGAGGATGCGGAGGCGCGCGACGCCCTCGCCGCCCGCTTCTGGCATTCGCAGACCTTCAGCCAGGACGACCCCTGGGCGGAGCGCGCCGCCGGCCAGGAACGCGAGCAGCATGCGCACATGGCTGCCTTCAAACCCATGCTCCAGGAGGAAATCGCATGATCGGCGAATGGCTCGACATCGGCTGGCTGCAGGAGATCCCGGTGCGCGGCAGCCGCACCGTGCCGGTCGAAGGCGGCGAGGAGATCGCGGTATTCCGCACCGGCGACGACAAGGTGTTCGCCCTGGTCAATCGCTGCCCGCACAAGGGCGGCCCGCTCAGCGCGGGGCTAGTCCATGGCCACAGCGTCGCCTGCCCGCTGCACAATTGGAACATCGCGCTGGCGACCGGCAAGGCCCAGGGCGAGGACAAGGGCTGCACCCCGGTGATCCCGGTCAAGATCAGCGCCGGCCGCGTGCTGATCTGCCGCGCGAGCACGCTGAAGGCGGCGGCGTGAGAGGAGGCGCCCTTCTTAAGCCCCTCCCCTTCAGGGGAGGGGTTTGGGGTGGGGCATGTGTCTCACCGAGACCGGCACGCGATTGGACAGCCCCCACCCCAACCCCTTCCCTGAAGGGGAGGGGCTAATGGAAGTGCGCACCACCTGCGCCTATTGCGGCGTCGGCTGCGGGATCGTCGCGACACGCACCGGCGCGCGCGCGGTCGAGATCAGGGGCGATGCCGAGCATCCGGCCAATCGCGGACGGCTCTGTTCCAAGGGCACGCATCTCGGCGAAACGGTGGGCCTGGAAGGCCGCCTCCTCCACCCGATGATCGGCAAGCGCCGCGCCAGCTGGGACAAGGCGCTCGACCTCGTGGCGAAGCGCTTCAGGCAGGCGATCGCCGAGCATGGCCCGGACAGCGTCGCCTTCTACGTCTCGGGCCAGCTGCTGACCGAGGATTATTACGTCGCCAACAAGCTGATGAAGGGGTTCATCGGCTCGGGGAATATCGACACCAATTCGCGGCTCTGCATGTCGAGCGCGGTCGCCGGCCATGTCCGCGCGTTCGGTGAGGATGTGGTGCCGGCCAGCTATGACGATCTCGACGCAGCCGACCTGATCATCCTGGTCGGATCGAACACCGCCTGGTGCCATCCGATCGTCTACCAGCGCATCCGCGCGCGCTGCGATGCCGGGGCGAAGCTGGTGGTGATCGACCCGCGCCGCACCGAGACCTGCGAGGGCGCCGACCTGCACCTCGCGATCCGCCCGGGCAGCGACGTGGCGCTGATGAACGGGCTGCTCGCCCATTGCCGCGAGGCCGGGCTGGTCGACGAGGCCTATCTCGGCGCGAGCGTGAACGTGCCCGAAGGATTCTGGGACGGGGTTGGAGAGGGAAGCGACCTGTGGTCGGTGGCGCGGACATGCGAAGTGCCGGCAGCCGACCTCAGGCGCTTCTATGAGCTGTTCGCCGCGCATCCGCGCACGATCACCTTGTTCAGCCAGGGCATCAACCAGTCGATCCGCGGCACCGACCAGGTCAACGCGATCGTCAATGTCCACCTCGCCACCGGCCGGATCGGCAGGCCCGGGGCGGCGCCCTTCTCGATCACCGGCCAGCCCAATGCGATGGGCGGGCGCGAAGTCGGCGGCCTCGCCTCCAGCCTCGCCTCGCACATGGATTTCGCACCCGAGAACCGGACGCGCGTGCAGCGTTTCTGGGCCTCGCCCACCATCGCCCCCAAGCCGGGCCTCAAGGCAGTCGATCTGTTCCGCGCGATGGGCGAAGGCCGGATCAAGGCGCTGTGGATCATGGCGACCAACCCGGCGGTCTCGATGCCCGATGCCGGTGCGGTGCGCGCGGCGCTGGAGCGCTGCCCGTTCGTGGTGATCTCGGACGTGATCGCCGAGACCGACTGCACCCCCTTCGCCCATGTCCGCCTGCCCGCCACCGGCTGGGGCGAGAAGGACGGCACGGTCACCAATTCCGAACGCCGGGTCAGCCGCCAGCGCGCCCTGTTCGAGGCGCCCGGCGAGGCGAAACCCGACTGGTGGATCATCAAGGAAGTCGGCCGCCGCATGGGCTGGCCCGGCGACTTCGCCTATGCGCGCTCCGCCGACATCTTCCGCGAGCATGCCCGGCTCTCCGCCTATCAGAATGACGGCGCGCGGCTGTTCGACCTGGGCGACAAGGTCGCGATCGGCAATGCCGATTACGAGACGATGGCCCCCTTCCGCTGGGGCGGCGACGCCTTTGCCGATGGCCGCTTCCCGACGCCCGATGGCCGCGCGCGGCTGGTGCCGGTCAGCCAGATGCCCCTGCCCGCACCGCTCGCCAACTGGCCGCTGACGCTCAACACCGGGCGCTACCGCGACCAGTGGCACACGATGACGCGCACCGGGCTCAGCCCCAAGTTGTCCCGCCACCGCGAGGAGCCCCTGGTCGAGGTCCATCCCGAGGACGCGGCGGCCCATGGCCTCGAGGATGGCGGCCTCGCCCGCGTCTCGACGCCGCAGGGCGAAAGCCTGTTCCGCGTCCAGTTCAGCACCGGCCAGCGCCGCAGCGAGATATTCACCCCGATCCACTGGACCGATCGGCAATCGACCGGCGGCCGCACCGGGCTGCTTCCCCGCCCGCTGGTCGATCCGCATTCGGGCCAGCCCGGGTTCAAATCGACGCCCGCAAAGATCGAGGCGGTGGCGCCTGCCTGGCGCGGCTTCCTGATCACCACCGAGGCGATGGAGCGGCCCGATTGCCTGTGGGCGACCCGCGTCACCGTGCCGGGCGGCACGCTGTTCGAGCTGGCGGGTGACGGCGATGCGCAAGCGATCGAAGCCAGGCTGCCGCGCGGCGAGCGGATCGAGAGCTTCGATCGCGCGCGCGGATCGCACCGTGTAGCGGTGATGCGCGAGGGCCGGCTGGTCGCGGCTTTGTTCCGCACCGAGCGCGGCATACTGCCGAAGCGCGAATGGCTGGTCGAGCAGCTCGGCCAGGCCGCAACGGCGGCGCTGCTCGCCGGCGCCCCACCGGGCGCACGCGAGGATCGCGGGCCGATCATCTGCCTGTGCTTCGATGTCGGCCTCAAGACCATCGTCGCCGCGATCGGCAGCCAGCAGCTCACCACCGTCGAAGCGGTGGGTGCCGCACTTTCGGCGGGCACCAATTGCGGCTCGTGCCGCCCCTCGATCCGCCGGATCCTCGAAGAGAACAGGAGTGCCGCCAATGGATGAGTTTCTTCCAGGCGAAGTCTGGCTGGTCGGCGCCGGGCCGGGCGATCCCGACCTCCTCACTCGCAAGGCCGAACGCCTGCTGCGCGCGGCGAGCGTGGTCTTCTACGACGCGCTTGTCGGGCCGGGCGTGCTGGCGTTGATTCCTGAAGGTGCCCGGTTGGTCCCGGTCGGCAAGCGCTCGGGCCGGCATTCGAAGGATCAGGCAACAATCGACGCGCTGCTGGTCGAGGCCGCGCTCGACGGCGAGCGGGTGGTGCGGCTGAAGGGCGGCGACCCGTCGATGTTCGGCCGCTCGACCGAGGAGATCACTGCGCTGGCCTCGGTGGGGGTCAAGGTGCGCATCTGCCCGGGCATCACCGCGGCGAGCGCGGCAGCGGCCTCGGCCGGCATCTCGCTCTCGCTGCGGGGGCTCGCCCGCCGCGTCCAGTTCGTCACCGCCCATGTCCGGGCCGGCGAGCCGCTGGCGCTCGATTGGGCGGCGCTCGCCGATCCGCACAGCACCACCGCTTTCTATATGGGCCGGGGCGCGGCGGGCGAGATCAGCCGGCAGCTGATCGCCGCCGGGCTGGACGGCGCTACCCCGGTGCTGGTCGCCTGCGACATCAGCCTGCCCGGCGAGCGGCTGTTCCACACGAGGCTCGACCTGCTGCCGATCGCGACCAGCGCGATCGCGCAGGACAAGCCGACGCTCCTGCTGGTCGGCGAAGCGGTGGCACGGGGCGGCGCGATGATCGCCGCGGAACTGGCGGAGCGCTGCGCATGAAGCATGTCCAGGTTGCGGCGGAGGAGCGCGTGCCCTGCGGTGCTTCGCTGCGGTTCGATGCCGCCCAGGCGATCCTCGCGTCGATCGCCCGGCCGCTGGGTACCGAGAGCGTGCCGCTCGGCAAGGCAGGTCGGCGCGTGCTGGCGGAGCCGGTCTGCGCCGCGATGGACATTCCGGCTCGCGATCTGGCGGCGATGGACGGCTTCGCGGTGCGCGAGGCCGATCTCGCCGCCGGGATGCGCCGGTTTGCGGTGATCGGTGCCGCCTATCCGGGGGCGTCGTTCCATGGGACGGTCGGGCCGGGCGAAGCGGTGCGGATCATGACCGGCGCGCCGATGCCTTCCGGCGCCGACCGGGTGCTGATGCGCGAGCTGGTCACCGCCGCAGATGGGGTTCTCGCGCTCGACGCTCCGGTTCCCGCCAAGCCGCACGTCCGGTTGCGCGGATCGGATACCGCTGCCGGAACGGTCGTGCTGCCTGCGGGCAGGCTGCTCGATCCCCGCGCGCTCGTCGTCGCCGCAGCCGCCGATGCCGCAGTGCTGACCGTGTGGCGCGCGCCGCGCGTCCGCCTGATCGCAACCGGCGACGAACTGGTGCCGGCGGGCGAAGCGCGTGCAAGTGGCGGCGTCCCCGACAGCCTTTCCGAATCCGTCCTGCTCATAGCCCGCCAATGGGGCGCCAAGCCGCTCGGCGCGATGCGAGTGCGCGACGATGCGGTGCTGCTAACTGCGGCGGCAGAAGCGGCGCTGGCGGAGTGCGATGTGTTGGTCCTGTGCGGCGGTGCCTCGCGCGGGGATCGCGACTTCGCCAAGGCCGCGCTCGTCCCGCTCGGGCTGGAGCTGGTTTTCGCCGATGTCGCGATCAAGCCGGGCAAGCCCGTCTGGCTCGGCCGGATTGGTGCGAAGCTGGTGCTCGGCCTGCCCGGCAACCCGACCGCGGCGATGACGGTCGCCCGGCTGTTCCTGGCACCGCTGCTGACCGCACTGGGTGGCCGCGGCGCCGCACCCGCGCTGCGCTGGGAACGCGTGCCGCTTGTCGAAGACGTCAGCGCGGGCGACCGCGAGGCGTTCCTCTGCGCCGAGCGGCTGGACGAAGGTGTGCGCGTCCTCGCCCGCCAGTCGGCATCGGCGCAATGCATGCTCGCCCGGGCCGACACGCTCGTCCGCCTTCTTGCCGGTGCCGGCGCATTGTCCCCCGGCGCGGCCGTCGAGACGTTGCGCTTCTGATGCGGGTCCTCGGCGCGGTCCTTGCCGGCGGCCGATCGAGTCGCTTCGGTAGCGACAAGGCGCTGGCGATGCTGGAGGGCAGGCCGCTGATCGTCCATGCGATCGAGGCGCTCGCCGCGCATGCCGATACGGTCGTGAGCTGCGGACGCGAATGGCCCGGCCTGGTGTCGATCGACGACAGCCCCAGCGGCCATGGCCCCTTGGCAGGCCTCAACGCCGCCCTGCGTTACGCGATCGAATACAGGTTCGATTCGGTATTGTGCGTCCCGATCGACGTACATCCGCTGCCCGACGCGTTGAAGCTCCTGGTGAGCAACAATCCTACCGTGCTGCGGACGCAATGGGCGATCGGGCATTGGCCAGTCGCGCTCAGCCCAGCGCTCGGCCGTCATCTGGCGAGCGGCACGCTGTCGATCCGCAGCTGGCTGCAGGCGAGCGAGGCGCGGCTGATAGATGACGCGCATCTGGGCCTGCGGAACATCAATTTCGCGGAAGACCTTCCCGGCCCGCTCATCCCGCCAGCGGAACCTCTCTGATTCGAGGCCATGTCGCACAGCCCTTGGGCCCAGAAACGACAAAGCCAGCTAACCCCTTGGGGCTGCTGGCTTGGTAGTGGTGGACAGGGCTGGATTCGAACCAGCGTACGCTTGCACGGGCAGATTTACAGTCTGTGAGCCTGAGATTCCCGAGACGGACTTAACGTTCCTAAATCTCCACGATTAGAATTACTTACTCAAAATTCCAGCATATATCGGCGGCAAGGTTTCGCCCGTCGTTACCCGGATTTTCCCGGCACGATTACACCATAATTACACCCGACAAGCTGGATGGAGCGCCTTCTGTAAAAGACCCCCGTCGCGTCGGGCGATGCGAGCGTCTTGGCCTGAGCAACGAGGCAGGTACGAGCGTCAAATCCCGGGCCGCCAGTCGCTGACTATCTACGTGCCAAAAATCAGATGCCGCGGCTCGAACTACGGGTGAGCCATAGCGCTATGACTTAGCGTTACGTATTTAATTGCGCCAACGCGATCTTGAAACAGCACACCCCAAAAGAATCGTTGCTGATGATTATCGATATACATTCACCACTCTCATTGAAATACTCAACATGGGAGAATTCTTGAATAATCCCAAATTCGCCATGGACATATGACACCCATAGTTTCGTTTTGTTTAGAGAAACATCAAACCAATCGCCTCCGGCAGGAATCTCCTGAGGCTTCAAAGCCACCTTTTCCAAGACACTAAAATTTTTCGCCTTGATGTCGTACGCCTCCAACATCGTAATTGAGTATAAATCCGCACCATTCCCACGTATATATATAATATCTGTGCAATAATCTTCCAATTTAGGAAGGTAAATTTCCGAAACATATAATAAATCTTGCACATTCATCTGCATGTCTGCGCTCTTTTTCCATCAAAGTGAATTGTTTCTGCTACCCTAAGCTGCAAAGCGTTGGCCTGAATATCGACCCTAGGCGAAAATCCAATTCTCTGACCTTTGTCCATATCCACACCAATTCTCAACCTGACCTTACCCGCAGGTTGCGACAAAGCCAGTGTCGTTGCATTGGAAAAGCTCAAAGGGGGAAAGTAGGTCCAACTCGGCTCGCCCGCCATTCTTGAAAGGGCATGGAATATACCCCAGGCATACTTATAATCACCGGGAAGATCTGTATTCCATCGGCCAGAAGCCGGCTTAGGATTATTTCCCTGAGTAATACCATCCGGCGTAACCGCTATGTTACTGATATTTGAACCATAACATTTATCAAATACCGCGGGGGCTATTACCGGAAGATCCTGATAGGACCCAGAGCCTCCACCACCCAGATCTATCTGAGCCGGAGGAGCTACATAATCATCTGGGTCCGACTCGCATTTCGTTCTTGCAAGTATCTGACCTCCGTATCCCTCCAGCGTAGAGGCACTTTCGTAGTAATCCGTATAACAGTGAATTAACCCGCTAGGATCTGTCGCGTTTATTGGGTCCCCAATAACGTAAGAGTACATGTTCAATCCAGCAGCATAGCCGATTGGATCTGCCTGCAAGAATCGCCCGAGCGTTGGCGAGTATATCCTAGCCTTGTAGTAGTACATGCCGAGTTCAGGCAGCCATGCCTGGCCCGTATATTGGAACCTCCCGATATTACCGGCGCCAGGGATTCCATATTCGTCATAGCTGTTCGTACCGATGACGTTTCCGGCGCCGTCGCTAACCGCAACCACCGAGCCACGCTCGTCGGCATGGAGCCAGCGGCGGCCGCCGGTGCCGGCGCCCTCATACCATACCACCGGCTCATCCATGCCAGGCCCCGGGACATAGCGCTTGGAGATTGTCCCGGTCGCCCCATTGATCTCGGCGATCATCTGCCCGCCGGACCACGCAAAGCGCGTGTCCGCCCCTGTACTCGTGTTGTAAGCCTGCAGCAGTTGCCCGCCTCCAGGCTCATAGAGCATCGTCGCACCCGGCGCGGATACCAGCTGGTTTTCAGCAGTATAGCCGAAAGCCGAGCTGCCCGAAGTAGTGAGATTGCCGCGGCCATCATATGCCAGACCTGTCGCGCCGGTGGCGGTCAGCTGGTTCAACCCATTGATCGTGTTGGGGCGATCGACGTTGTAATGCCCGGTCCAGGCATAGGCGTCGTTCGAACGGGTCAACGACGCGATCTGCCCCGCCGGATTATAGGTAAAGCCATTGGTGAAATCATAAGCGCCGCCTCCCAGATCCTGGGTCAGCGACGAGAGCCGTGACACGGCGTCATAGCCATAACTCGTACCAGTGCCGTTGCCGCGGGCGATGCTTGCCCGCCGGCCAAGGCCGTCATAACCGTACGTCGCGAGCACGCCAGCGCCGGAAGTCGCGCCATTCTCGCGAATGGCCGTGACTTCCCCCGTCAGGTTGTAATCATAGTCGACATAGAAGCCATCGCTCCAAGTCAGGCGTGTCTGCTGGCCGGCCAAGTCATAAGTGTGATAAGTGGTGGCACTGTAAGTCTGCTCGGCAACGACTCGACCCAGCGCATCGTAGGTCAAAGCGTTCACCGCCCAACCGTCGCCGGTGGCATTGATCACTTGTCCGAGCAGATCGTAGCTATATGCCACATCCCAATTCGGAGCGGCACCGGGAGTGACCTTACTCGTCATCCGATTGAGATTGTCATAGCCATAGCCGATTGACTGGCCGTCCCGCAGCCGGCGCGAAGTGACATTGCTCGCCGCGTCATACCCTAACTGCTCATAGTCGCTGGTCGAGCTGGTCGCAGCACCACGCGTTGCCACGGGATAATAGGCCTTCGACAGGCGATCGAAGCCGTCATACTCGTAGCTTGTCTTGTTACCCTCGCCGTCGGTGACGCTCGCAACCTTACCGTTATCCGTATAAGCGGCCACGACTTCATCCGCCTGATCTGCCGTCCCATAGGCGCTCTGCGTCTTGGTGAGTCGATCGGCGTTGTCATAGGTATTCCGCGTGATTCGGTCCGGCCCCGCCGCGCCAGTTGCAGCCAGCGCGCAGGCGCCAGGCAACGATCCCCAAGTCGCGCTGTTCATACGCAGTGCCGTGCAATCGAGCCGCCCCGCCGCGTCGTAGCTGTACTGCGTCACCTTGTAGGAGGTTCCAGCCGCGCTCAGCACCTCCTTCACTTTGTGGTCGACGCCGTCATACTCTGTGGCAAGCTGCTGCTGCGGCGCGAAGCCCGTCCAATCGCCGTCGCTCTGACTGTTGACGTTGCCGGCCTCGACCAGCGTTACGCGCCCCTTGGCGTCATAGGTGATTCTCTGCGCCCGCGGTTTCAGCGATCCACCACCATCCGGATCTGGGCTGACGACGCCCACAAGCTGACGCGCGGCGTCAAAGCGGTAGCGAGTTGTATCCCCTGCCCCCGCGAGAGGGCCATCGACGGTAATTGCGTTGCCGATATCGTCATACCCGATCGTCGTCGTCGCCGTCAGTGACCCGTTGCCAGCGCCCTTGCTCATCGAAACAGGGAGGCCGTTGGAATTGTAGGTTGTGCTCGTCCTAATCTCGTCCGCGGTGCCCGCACAGGACGCGCCAGCCTGACAAGTGGAGGTGCCGCTCAACATCTGGACGCCGTTGACCGTAGTGTAGCTATAAGTCACGACTGGCCGTATCGCGCCCGCCGTCGCAGCAGGCGCCGTAACGGTCAGCAAATTTCCAGTCGCGACGTCATAGGTGTAGTCAGCCTGATTTCCCTTCGCGTCCTTCGTCCAATTCGGCTGGTTGCACTTAGCCGCAGCTGAGCAGGTGGCATCATAACCAGATGTCGTAACAATATCCGCAATACCGGAACCCGACTTAGCAACCATGCGGGCTTCAGTTACGTTACCGCGCCCATCATAGATGTACTGGGTATAGTTACCTTCGGGAGCCGTGATTTTGATCACCCGACCATTCGTGTCATAATCCCAGTGAGTCGTCTTACTGATCGGCGCTGGAGTGGTCAGAGACTTCATCCGCTGCAGCGCGATATCGAACGTATAGATAGTCGCATGGCCAGCGGGGTCGGTTACGGTCGTCGTGCGAACGCCCCCCGCATCAGAATAGGAATATGTTGTGGTTCCAACCGCGTTCGTAAAACTATAGACGCGATTGACGCTGTCATAGGTTATGGTCACATCCTCGCTTGAACTATTTGGGCGCGTAATCCCGGCAAGATACACCCCGCTCTGCGTGCGATATATAGATTGGCGACCCAGCGGGTCGGTCACAGTGTACAGCTGCCCGGTGCTATCAAGACTTGTATTGATAGTCTGTGACGTCGACCCTGAGGACAGCGAGTTGGTTTGCTTAACGCTAGATACAGCGTAAAATCGATAAAATGCTGCGCCATTGGATCCAGGAGAATCTACAAGATATGTAAAGTCTGTTACGTATCCCGAAGATGACGTTGCAGATTTCATTCTATATACATCGACATCCACGAAATCTGGACCGTCGGGCGTCTGGATTCGCTTGCGGTATTTTTTCAACTCGTACTGATAATTTACCTTGTAGCCATTACTATAGGTCGCCTCGATAATATGCGCTCCCAGATTGGGAGGCCCATTGATCGCCAAGGCAGCGTCAAAACGCACCACCGTCCCGTCCGACGTAGCAAATGAGTAAATATTTCCACTTTTCGACAGGGTTGCTCCATCTCCTGCAGTCGATACATAGGACGGTCCGTTTATGAATTCATACGACCTGCCCTGCCAGTTCAGGACGGCGCGAGCTCCATAGATACTGATTCGCGAAGCGACATTGTTGGACCAACCAATGTTCCCTCTGAACATGAGGTAGAACGAAGCGCTTTGCTCTCCAGCGCCTATTTGGAGATTTCCTGCCTCAGCATTCATCGTTCCCAGGAACAAATCCACGCCGTTAGCATCGATTGCCTCACGGACGGGGGGTGGAGCAACAGTCTGCGAGATAGCCAATGGTCCAAGAGCACTGGTTGATAATACTGTCGAAATCAAAAGCACCGCGCGCAGCTTTTTAATGTCCAGACAGCTCATAGAACCCCCAAGGAAGAGCAAGTTTTATATTGATAGCGATCAGTCGCTCGCGAACACGGTATCCGTGTGCGGGGCAGTTTTTACGCTCGATGACGAAGGTAGGCGGTGGTCAGGGCGCGGGGTTTGGCGATCCGGTCACCTTGACGTTCTTGCGGTTGTCGGCCTTGTCGAGGATATACTCGGTCTTCACCCCATTATTCACGGTGCCCGAGCGCTCCACCTTCACGAGACGCCCTTTGGCGTCATAGGTGTAGGTTACGGTCTCATTCGCCGATGCGTGTGACGCGAGAAGTGCGCTCAAGACGAGGCCGCCAATCAGGATGCTACGCATATACCCCCGTTCGCGACAGTGCATTGGATTCCGCCGCTCTTGGTCATGATGCCCGGTTCCGCAGAATCCCCAAGGTGGAGATTGCACCGGAACGAAGGCAAAGCGAAAGCGGATGCGGCGGTGCGGGGTCGCCCTGCTACGGCGTATCAGCTTGGTAGAACATCGGGTTGCGCAACCAGGCGTTGATGGCGGACTCGCGCCAGCCGGCGCAGCGGGTGCTGATCTGGACGTTCCTGGGGAAGGTGCCGCTCTGCATCTTGCAGTACATGGTCGAACGGCTGGGGCCGGTGCGCTCAAGGACCGTCATGATCCGGAGGATGCGGTCGGGGGTATCGGTCTGCATTGATATCACCTTGCACTCGATGCTGTTGAGTGGTGCTGCCCGGGCTAAGTTGGGCAGGAATCCAGGCAGGTGAAAAGCGCCTCTTGGGTGCCAGAGGGTGCCTTTGCGGCCACAGCGTGCACAACCGTAGGATGGCGTAGGTCACTGGAATCAAGACGGTCGTGTCAGGGCGTCCCACGCTGCGCAGTATCGCTTCACCGTTGTGGCGGATAAGCCAACTCACTGGCCGTGACAGCGATGCTGGCACCATCATCCTTCCGCCATTTAGCCACGGAGTTAGCGTCCGCGCCATAGGGCCGACCGAGGCCGGCCCTGCCCCTATGCGTTCGCCCCCTGACAACAAGAGAGGCCCTGGCCGCATCCCTGCCGGCATCGCAGCGCTCCTTGATCCTGGCTCGCTCCATTTCCGCTAGCTGCGCGACAGCGACACGGCGGATGCCGCAGCGAACGACGATGGGGGCTTAGAAGGCCCCCTCTCAGAGGGGAGTGTGGTGGACAGGGCTGGATTCGAACCAGCGTACGGGAAACCCGGGCAGATTTACAGTCTGCTGCCTTTAACCACTCGGCCACCTGTCCATGGCGCCGTTCGGCGAGAGGGCGCGCATTGCCGAAGCGAAAGCTCCCTGTCAACGCCTTGCGCGCAGACTTTGTGCGGCATAGCGTCCGCCGCTTCCTGATAATGACACTCCCCGGGGGCCCAATGCGCCGACTTTCCTTCGCCATCGCCACGCTGCTCGCAGCCACCGCCATGGCGCCGCTCGCCATCGCCAAGGGCCCGGACGGCCCCGCCGCGCCGAGCGCACCCGTCGACAAGATCGTCGACGAGGGCACCAATCGCAGTGAAGTGATGCGCGTCGCCCAGTATCTGACCGACGTGATCGGCGCGCGACTCACCAATTCGCCGGGCATGCGCCAGGCCGAGGACTGGACCCAGGCCAAGTTCCGCGAATGGGGGCTAGTCAACGTCCACAAGGAAGGCTTCGAGTTCGGCCGCGGCTGGAGCGCGAAGAACGCCAGCGTGAAGATGATCGCGCCGCGCCCGCTCACCCTGATCGCCGCGCCGCTCGCCTGGACGCCAGGTACCAACGGTCCGATCACTGGCCAGGTCGCGCTCGCCCCGATGGCCGACGAGGCCGCGCTCGACCAGTACAAGGGCAAGCTCAAGGGCAAGATCGTCCTGCTCACCGAGCCGGCCGACATCACCGACGCGACCGACCCCGATTTCCGCCGCTATGGTGACGCCGATCTCGACAAGGCCGACACCTTCCAGCTGCAGAACGGCGGCGCCAGTGCGAATCGCCGCCCGAGCAGCGCCAGCCGCATGGCCTTCACCGCCAAGCGCGACGCCTTCCTGAAGGCCGAGGGCGCGATCGCCTATGCCACCATGTCGTCGCGCAACGGCAAGCTGGTGCACGGCCAGAACAGCCAGTTCCAGGTCGGCGCGACGCCGCCCCTGCCGGCCTTCGAGATCGCCGCCGAGGATTATCGCCGCCTCGCCCGCCTCGCCAAGATGGGCGCGGCGCCGAGCCTCGAGCTCAACAGCGACGTCAGCTACGACGACAGCGACACCAAGGCCTACAACATCCTGGCCGACATTCCCGGCACCGACGCCAAGGCGGGCTATGTGATGGCCGGCGCCCATATGGACAGCTGGGCGATGGGCGACGGCGCGGCGGACAATGCCGCCGGCGTCTCGATGGTCATGGAGGCCGCGCGCATCATCAAGGCATCGGGCATCAAGACGAAGCGCGCGATCCGCTTCGCGCTGTGGTCGGGCGAGGAGCAGGGCCTGCTCGGCTCGATGGCCTATGTCGAGAACCATGTCGCCAGCCGTCCGGTCGATCCGGCGCTGACCGGCACCAACCGCTACATGAACTGGAGCAAGGCCTTCCCGATCAAGCCGGGCGCCGACCATTCCAAGCTCGCCGCCTATTTCAACCTCGACAATGGCTCGGGCAAGATCCGCGGCATCTATACCCAGGGCAACACCGCGGTGGTGCCGATCTTCCGCGAGTGGCTTGCGCCGTTCAACTCGATGGGGGCGACCAAGGTGGCGACCGGGCGCACCGGCAGCACCGACCACGTGTTCTTCGACGCGGTCGGCATCCCGGCCTTCCAGTTCATCCAGGATCCGCTCGACTATGGCTCGAACGTCCACCACACCGATGTCGATACGTTCGACCATCTGAAGCCGGACGACATGCGCCAGGGCGCGATCATCCTCGCCGCCTTCCTGGTCAACGCGGCCAACGCACCCGAACAGCTGCCACGCCTGCCGCTGGCGAGCGAGCCCAAGGCTTCGGACGGGTTCTACGCAGCACCGGGAGCACATTGATGGCCAAGCGTGGACACCGGCCGAGCCAGGCATCGTCGAACCGCCCGCGTTTCTACGGGCGGCACGCGGTGCTGGCGGCGCTCGACAATCCCGAGCGCGTGGTGCGCAAGATCTGGGGCACGCACGACGCGCTCGCCAATCTCGACATCCCGTCGACCATCCCGGTCACCTTCGCCAATGCCGCCGATCTCGGCCGGCTGGTGCCCAGCGACGCGCCCGCCCAAGGGCTCGTCGCCGAAGTCGATCCGCTCGAGGAAATCTGGCTGGGCGACCTGCTGGCGCAGGGGGCGGACGACGACCGCCCGCTCGTCGTGCTCGACCAGGTGACCGATCCGCATAATGTCGGCGCGATCCTGCGCTCGGCCGCGGCGTTCAATGCGCTGGGCATCGTCACCCAGGACCGGCACGCGCCGAGCGAGACGGGCACCCTCGCCCGCGCCGCGGCGGGCACGCTCGAGCAGGTGCCGTGGTGCCGCGTGGTCAACCTGGCCCGCGCGCTCGAGGAGATCGCCGAGGCGGGCTTCTGGCGCATCGGCCTGACCGGCCATGCCAAGGGCACGCTGGCCGAGGTGATGGGCGAGCAGCGCAAGATCGCGCTGGTGCTCGGCGCCGAGGGCGAGGGCATGCGCCAGAACACCGAGGCGCATTGCGACGAGCTTGCGAAGCTGCCGATCTCGGATAAGGTCGAAAGCCTGAACGTTTCCAATGCCGCGGCGATCGCCCTCTATGCGGTGACGGTTCGCGGCTGAACGCCAAAGGGGGATCCAATGCTGCATCGTCTGAAGGCCATCGCATTCGCGCTGGCGGCGCCGCTGGTGCTCGCCAGCTGCCTGTTCGTGCCCGGCAAGTTCCAGTCGGCGCTGACCATCCATGCCGACCGGACCTTCAGCTTCTCCTACAAGGGCGAAGTGATGGCGATCGACCTGCAGGGCTTTGCGGGCAAGGCGATGCAGGAAGGCATGGCGGACGCCGCCAAGGAGAAGTCCGGCAAGAAGGGCAAGACGCCCGAGAAGGCGCCGGACTTCACCCTGACGCCCGAGGAGAAGGCCAAGCAGGACGAGAATTTCCGCAAGCTCGCGGTCGAGATCGCCAAGGAAGCCGGCTATCGCAGCGTCGAATATCGCGGCAACGGCCTGTTCTGGGTCGACTACCAGATCTCCGGCACGCTCGATCACGGCTTCGTCTATCCGTACAATCTCGACAACCAGATGATCATGCCGTGGATCGCGGTGGAGCTGCGCGGCAAGGACCTGATCCGCGTCAAGGCGCCGGGCTATGTCCGGGACGGCGGCAAGGGCAATGGCATGGGCGACATGAGCGCGCTGGGTGCCGCTGGCCTGGGTGACATGGGCGAGGCCTTCTCGCGGCTGGAAGGCACCTTCGTGCTGACCACCGATGCCGAGCTCGTAAGTCAGAACAACGAGGAAGGCGCAGTGACCGTCGGCAAGGACAAGGTCATCACCTGGAAGACCGACACCACCACCGACGACGCGCCGATGGCGTCGATCCGGGTGCGGGCGGTGAACTAACGCAAATCCTCCCCGAGCTTGTCTCGGGGAGGGGGACCGCCGCCGAAGGCGGTGGTGGAGGGGCCGGCGCAACGCGCCGGTGCCCGGCGCGCCCCTCCACCCCGACGCTCCGCGTCGCGGTCCCCCTCCCCCAGCAAGCTGGGGGAGGAATATTCTCTCAATCCTCTTCGGCGATCCGCACGCGCAGGCCGTCGAGATCGGGGCCGAACGGAATCTGGCAGGACAGGCGCGAATATTCGTCGCGGTCGCCGGCGCTGTCGAGCAGGTCGTCCTCGTCCATGCTCATCTTCGGCAGTTTGGCCGCAAATTCCGGATCGACATGGACGTGGCAGGTCGCGCACGAGCAGCAGCCACCGCACAGCGCGAGCAGCTCGTCGAAGCCGCTCTCGCGGATCACTTCCATCACGCTAAGGCCCGCTTCGCCCATGACCTCGCGCTCTTCACCACTCCTGGTCACGACGATAAGCTTGGGCATGACGTTCTCCTTCAATGGCTCCGTCCATGCCGCCGAACGCGGCGCTTCGCAAGGCGGTGCCCCATGGGCCTGAGCGCGGAACAACTCCGGGCGTCACTCGACGCGCTCGCCGCACGCGAACCGCTGATCGCCGCGGCGATCGGCCGCGTCGGCTATCCCCCGCCCCGCATCCGCGACCGCGGTTACGAGACGCTGCTGCGCACCATCGTCGGCCAGCAGGTGAGCGTCGCCGCGGCCCAGGCGATCTGGAACAGGATGGCGGCGCAGCTGGGCGACCTGACCGACCCCGGCAACATCGCCCGCACCACCCTCGACGAGCTGCGCGCCGCCGGCCTGTCGCGGCAGAAGGCGGCCTATGCCCATAGCCTGGCCGAAGAAGTGACGAGCGGGCGGCTGAATCTGGGCGCCCTGCCCGAGGACGACGAGGAGGCGATTGCCCAGCTGGTGCGGATCAAGGGGATCGGCCGCTGGTCCGCCGAAGTCTATCTGCTCTTCGCCGAGGGACGCCCCGACATCTGGCCGGCCGGGGACCTGGCCGTGCAGATCGAGGTCGGGCGGATCATGGGCCATGCCGAACGGCCGAGCGAGAAGCTGACCCGCGAGATCGCAGAAGCCTGGCGCCCGCACCGCGGCGCCGCGGCGGTGTTCGCATGGCATCATTATAATTCGGAGATGGAGGTGATTTGAGCGGGCAAGCCCCCCCTTCAGGGGAGGGGTTGGGGTGGGGGCTGTCAACAGGCTTCCGGTCTCGGTGAGATACATGCCCCACCCCAAACCCCTCCCCTGAAGGGGAGGGGCTTTATTAGTTGGCCCCCAACCCCACCGCGATCGCACCGAGCGGGCCCGCCATCGTGCCCAGCCCGGGCGCGCCGACCCGCGCGTCGATGGTCTCGGCCCATTCGGCGAGCGCGCCATAGCCGCCCAGGCTCTCGACCAGCCGGGCGCGGATGCGGGGGAAGAGCGTGTCGCGCGCTGCCACCACACCACCGCCGATGGCGATGCGCTCGGGCGCGGCGGTGACGACGAGATTGTGGAGCATGCCGACCAGGTCGTGGACGAACAGGTCCCATTCGGGGCCGTCGTCCGGCAGCTGGTTCCCGGGCATGCCGAAACGCTCGGCGAGGGCGGGGCCCGAGATCAGCCCCTCTAGGCAATCGCCATGGAAGCGGCACCAGCCGGCATAGGCATCGCCCGGCGCGCGCGGCAGGCGCATGTGCCCCGCCTCGCCATGCGCCCAGCCCATCACCGGCCTGCCGCCCGTGACCAGCCCGACGCCCACGCCGGTGCCGATGGTGATATAGGCATGCGCGGCCATGCCCTGTGCGGCGCCCCAGCGCCCCTCGGCCAGAGCGGCGCCATTGACGTCGGTCTGGAAGCCGATCGGCTTGCCGTAGCGCGCCGCCAGCCGGCGGACGAGATCGGTGCCGGTCCAGCCCGGCTTGGTGGTGGCGGTGATCGAGCCATAATCGGCACGCGCCGGATCGAGGCCGACGGGGCCGAAGCTGGCCACCCCGATCGCGTCGAAACTCCAATGGTCGAGCGCCGCCTCGATACCCGCGAGCGTGGTGGCGGGATCGGTGGTCGGCACGGTCACGCGATCACGCACGTCGCCCGGGCCGGAAGCGAGCAGGGCCACGCATTTGGTGCCGCCCAGCTCCAGGCCGGCGATCAGCTTTTCCTGAGTCATCCCGGTTTCGCTAGCGTGGTTTTTGCCGGCAAAAAAGGGGCTCCCGACAAGCCGACCAGGGGGACTTTTTCTCCCGGCGGGCATTGCGGCGGCCCGGGCCCCACCACATCTGCCGGCTTCCCCTCCCCTCGCTTCCCCAAGAGGTATGTCCATGCGCTACAACCAGCTCGGCCGCACCGGCCTGATCGTCTCCGAACTCTGCCTTGGCACCATGACCTTTGGCGGCGAAGGCGAGCTTTGGGGGAAGATCGGCCAGCTCCAGCAGGAAGAAGCCGACGCACTGGTGAAGGCCGCGCTCGACGCCGGGATCAACTTCTTCGACACGGCGAACATGTATTCGGAGGGCCGATCGGAGCAGATCTTCGGCCAGTCGCTCAAGAATCTGGGCGTGGCGCGTGACGAAGTGGTGGTCGCGACCAAGGTGCTCGGCCGGATGCACGCCGGCCCGAACGGCGCCGGAGCCTCGCGCGGGCATATCCTGGCGCAGGTGGAGAAGAGCCTGGAGCGGCTCGGCACCGACTTCATCGACCTCTACCAAATCCACGGCTTCGACAGCGCGACGCCGTTCGAGGAGACGCTCTATGCGCTCGACAGCCTCGTGCGGAAGGGCGTGGTGCGGTATATCGGCCTGTCGAACTGGGCGGCGTGGCAGGTGATGAAGGCGGTCGGCATCGCGGCGGCGAAGGACTATGCCCCGATCGCCTCGCTCCAGGCCTATTACACGATCGCCGGGCGCGACCTGGAGCGCGACGTGGTCCCGATGCTCGAGAGTGAAGGCGTGGGCCTGATGGTGTGGAGCCCCCTCGCCGGCGGCTTCCTGTCGGGCAAGTACACGCGCGAGGGTGAAGGCGAGGGCCGCCGCGCCGCGTTCGACTTCCCACCGGTGAACAAGGACCGCGGCTATGCGGTGATCGACGTGCTGCGCGAACTGGCCGAGGCCAAGGGCCGCTCGGTCGCGCAGCTGGCGCTGGCCTGGCTGCTCCACCAGAAGAGCGTCTCCACCGTGATCCTGGGCGCCAAGCGCCCCGACCAGCTGGCCGACAATCTCGGCGCGGTGGACGTGACCTTCACACCCGAGGAGCTGGCCCGCCTCGACGAGGTGAGCAAGCTGCCGGCGGAATATCCCGGCTGGATGATCGAGCGCCAGAACGGCTATCGCGGCGGGCCCAGCGAGCGGCGGTGAGTCTGTTCTCCCTCTCCCGCTTGCGGGAGAGGGAATTCAATCGAACACCACGGTCAGCGCTTCGGCAAAGGGTCCGTTCTTGACCAGATGGCCCGCCTTGCCCGGCGCGCGGCGGAGGTTCCCCCGCTTCAGCAAGGGCTTGAGCATCAGGTGCAGCGTCGCGCGGTTGATGTGGCGGCCGAAGCACTGGTGCAAATCATATCCGAAATGGATGTAATTGCTCGCCGGGCGGTTCGGATCGAAGCGGGCGGGGTCGGTCACCCGGCGCGGGTCCATCATCGCCGAGGCGAAGGCGGCGAGCACCGTGTCGCCGGCCTTGACCTCCGCCTGGTGCGACGTACCGCGGGCGATCACGCCGTCGACCAGCACGTTGCGCGGCAATCCGGGCGCGAGCGGATCGAAGCGCATCGCTTCCTGGACATAGCCCCAGAGCAGATCGTCCTCCCCTGCCCGCGCCGCCGCCTGGGCGCCGGCCAGCGCATCGGGCCGGCGGAGCAGCTGCTCCATCGCCTGGGGCACGACCATCGGCGGCTGGGGCGGCCCGCCGACGATGAAGCCCATCAAATTGGTGCGGATCTCGACATCGGAGAAGCCGGGCACGCCCTTCTTCTGCAGGGCGAGGCAGCGCGTCAGCACGTCGTCGCGGCCGGGTGTGATCTTCCGTGCGGCGATCTCCGCGTCGATATGCGCGCGCAGCGCGGGGGCAATCTGGTCGACATCGGCGCGCAGCGCGGGATCGCCCTTGGGATCGGCGAACTGGAACTCGAACAGCCGCGTGCCCCAGACGCGCAGGTCGCCGCCCTTGGGCTCGGGCACGCCGAAATAATCGGCGAGGACTGAGAAGGTCACGCGGCGGACCAGCGTATCGACCACCTCGACCCGACCGGGCGCCGCGGCGACGATCGCCTCGGCCATCGCCTCGACCTTCCGGCCGAGTTCGGGCAGGTCCTTCGGCAACACGACCATGCGCATTGCATCGGTGTCGCGGTGGTAGAGCGGCGTGTCGGCCATGCCGAGGAAGAAGGGCTCGCCACCCATGATCACGTCGAGCTTGGGCTTGTAGGGTGCGCCGAACACCGGATCGGTGGCGAACACTTCCTTCACATCGTCATAGCGCGAAGTCAGCGTCATCCCGCCGAACTTCACCACGGGCTTCCAGCGCCGGAAAAAGGCGAAGGCATAGGGCATGGCGGCGAACACCCGCCCCTCGATCCAGCGCGCGATTCCCTTCTTGCCGGGACGCAGCACGTCGCGGGAAGTGAGCGCGTTCACAGCGAGCCCAGATAGTCGAGCGCGGGCATGCTCGGCAGGAAGAAATACTCGCCGCCCGCCATCTGCACGAAGGTCTCGACATCGATGATCCGGCGCAGCGGATTCTCGGGGATCGTCATCGTGCCCTTGGGGCCGATCAGCGGATCGGTCTCGTCATAGAGGAAGGCGAAGTTCGGGTTGAGGATCCAGGTCTGCTGGACGAACTCGAACTGGCGGGTGATGTCGGTGTTCAGGCAGATGAACAGCAGCCCGCGATCGACGTCGTCGGGCGTCGGCGGCACGCTGATCGTCTTGCCGTACTTCCGGCCGCGGCGAAGGATGCGGTGGTTGTTCGCCGCATCGAGCAGGGTCTGCTTGTCCGCCGGCGTCGGCGCCAGACCATCCCGGGGATTCGCGCGGCGGACGTGACTGCCCATCGGGCAGCCATGGCCGTGGCGATCCCGGTCCCAGAAGCCGAAATCATTGTTCTCGACCGGGATCGTGCCGCCCAGCGGGCAGAGCAGATTGCCATGCGTGTCGCGCCCGACCACGCGCTCGGCGAGCCAGGTGGTGGTGACGTGCGCCGACCCTTCCGGATCGCGCTCGCGGATATAGGCCGCGCCTGCCCGCATCGACTGCCAGAAGGCATAGACGTCCTGCTTGAGCTCACGGACGACCATGTAGCTGCCGTTGATGCCGAGATCCTTGAAGCCGACGCCCTTGGGATGCTCGGGCAGGCCGCTGGTATTGCCGATGCCGTCGGCGACCACCGGGCCCTGGGCGATCTCGTTATGACCATTCATATGGCCCATCAGGATCTCGCCGAGCGGCACTCCGTTCCAATAGTCCTTGGGCACCTCGGTGCCGTCCTTGTAGACGACGGTGCCCTCTTCGAACGGGATCGGCTGCGAGATGCCGTCGGCGAAGCCGAAATGCTCACGGGCGATGCCCTGCTTGTCGAGCCGCAGATCGAGCGGGAGATGATGCGAGACGGTGACCTCGAATGGCGCGAGCGCCGCACTGACCTCCTCGCACCAGGCCTCGGCCGCCTCGTCATGCTCGCAATAGAGCAGGACGAGCGCATGGACCGTCACCGGTGTCTTGATCCGCTGCTCGCGGATCTCCTCGCGGTCGTCGAAGGCGCGCGCCTCGTCGTCCACCGCGGCATCGTCGAGCGGGGTGTTGCCGCTCCACTTCGGGCCGCCCGGGATCACCGTGCCCTGCCAGTCCTCGCCGCGCCGATCCCCCAGGCGGCGCAGGCGATCCTCCTGGAACATGCCTTCCTTGAAGGGGCGATCGAACGAGGCGAGCGCGTTGGCATTGAGCCCCATCTTCTGGAGCCCGGACCAGGTGAAGCCCATCGCCACGGCGCGCGGATCGCGGCCATCGGCGTCGGTCACCTGCGCGACCTTGCGCAGCGCTTCCACCCAGGCGCCGCCGCCCTTCTTCTTCACGCCCTTCCAGCCGAATTCGAGGAACAGCGCGCGGCCGGTGGGCAGGTTGGCGAAGCCGCTCACCACCAGGCCCTGGGCCTTGGTGTTGGTCGGCGCGGAGAGATGCCAGTTCGGCGTGCCGCCGCCTTCGCTCACAGGTCGTTGATCCACGCCGCGGCTTCCTTTTCGCTGAGCTGTTTCTTCCTGAGGCCGCAGGCGATGCGGTAATTCCGCTCGACCTGCTCCGCGGTGAGATCCTTGTAGGCCGAGTACCAGAAGCGGCTGACCGCCATCGAATGGCGCGCCCATTCCTTGAACTGGCGGCCATGGCTGGCGCCGTCCTTCACCAGGAAGCGCGTCGGCGGGAAGCCCACACCGCTGCTCCAGGCGAGGGTGAGGCCGGCATGCGCCTTCTCGATGAAGTCATCGAGATAGCTTTCCCAGGTCTGGTCGAAGTTCGAGAAGAACATCAGCCGGCTGTCGTTGTTGACCCGCGCCCAATGGGCAAAGTGGATCGTGCGCATCGAGCCGAGATAGCCCTCCCGCGCAGCCTTCTGGGCGCGGAGCAGCAGGTGCAGGCCGTGATGGCCGACCCGGATCAGGATCGCGCGCAGCACGCCCGGCTTGATCAGCACGACCGAGCCCATGTGATTCTGCGGGATCCAGTCCTCGCGCCGCGCCATCTCGCGCAGCATCTTGGGATCGACCGGGGGCGCGTCCTGCGAGGCGTCGCGCCGTTCGAGCCAGCGCAGCCAGACGAGGATGCCGGCGACCGTCACCGCGATGCTGGCGCCGCTCCAGGCGGCCCAGATCGCCATGTCCTTCCATGCCGGCCAGAAGGCCTTGTGCCCGAGCCACGACCAGACCGGTGCGCTGAGCGTCGCGGCGATCGCGACATAGGCGGCCACCGCGATCGCCACGGGGACGAGCAGGTGGCGGAGGAAGAAGGTGAGGAAGCTGAACCGCGTCGGCGTCGCGGTGCCCGGCAATGGCTTGCCCATCCGGTAGAGCACGCCGGTGAAGACCGCGAACAGGCCGACGCAGAGCGCGACATACCATTGCCAGCTGAGCTGGCTCTTGAGCACCAGCCCGGGGATCGACAGCGCGAACACCACCAGCAGCACGAACCAGGCGAGGCGGAGGTAATCGCCGACGCTCTGGGTGAAGGGAATGCGGGCGGGCGCCTTCTGGTCGAGCCAGCCGAACTGCGGCAGCAGCGCGGCGCGCAGCTTGGCGTGGATCTCCACCGGCGTGAGCTTGCGATAGGGGCTGGGGCCGCCATCGTTGCTCTGCGCCAGCTCGGTGCGGGTGCCGAGGAACAGCTTGCCCTCGTCGAGGATCCGGTCGCGGGTCATGCCGCGATTGCCGTGGTGATAGACGGTCGGGGTGAGCGTACGCGCCTCGAGATAGGGCGCGATCGGCGCACGGCTGTCGAGCGCGGTCACCGCGTCGTAGAGCGGGCCGGTATGATCGAGCGGGCGCTTGCAGCAGCGCAGGAACGCGCGCAGGTCCGGGCCGATCGCCGTCTCGAGCTGCGCCCAGAACGGGCCGGGCGCGCCGTCGAAATTCGCCTCGATCACGAAGAGCGGGTCGTAGTCGAACCCCGGAAAGGCGGTGAGCGACATGAAATGCACCGCCGGCACCGTCGTCAGGAAGTCGGCGAAGGAACCGGTGCCCCCCGACGGATTCTGGCTGCGCCGGTCGCGCAGGGCGTCGAGCAGGCCCGACAAATGGTCGAAACTCTCGGGCTTTACCTCGAGTGCAACCGACAGCGTGGTTTGCCGCATCCCCATTACGCCCCCTCAAACGACGCGCGTTTGTAGGCACGGGATTTCCTACTTTGATAGGAAATATTCGACATCGCGCCGAAGTGGACGCAACCGTACGCAAAGATGCCCAAAGTTGGCGGCGGCGAAGGTCCCTTCCCTTGAAATGACACCGGTGCCATAAGGATCCAAACAGGAGAGGATCCGTAAATGGACATCAGTCGGCGCGGAACATTCGGAGCGCTAATGTTTGCAGGCGGCGCAGGCCTCCTCCGGCCGGGCGAAGCCGGCGCCGCACCGAACGCGACCCCTATGGACGCTCCAGTCCCCGACTGGAAGCGCGGCTTCGACAACCAGCGGATCTGCGACCTGGGCGACGGGCGGTTCCTCAACCCGCTGCTCGCCGGCGACCATCCCGATCCCGCCATCCTGAAGGACGGCGCGGACTATTACATGACCTTCTCCAGCTTCGATTCCTATCCGGGGCTGACCATCTGGCACAGCCGCGACCTGGTGAACTGGCAGCCGCGCAAGGCGGCGCTGACCAAGAATATCGGCGCGGTCTGGGCGGTCAGCCTGGAGAAGCACAATGGCCGCTACTTCCTCTACATCCCGGTCAAGGCCAGCCCGAACTCGATCTTCGTGATCTGGGCGGACCATATCGACGGACCGTGGAGCGAGCCGATCGACCTGGGGCTGCACGCCCATATCGACCCCTGTCACGCCGTGGGCGAGGACGGTTCGCGCTGGCTGTTCCTCTCCGGCGGAGACCGGGTGCGACTTTCCGAGGATGGCCTGTCCACTACGGGTCCGGTCGAGCATGTCTACGACCCCTGGCACTATCCCGAAGACTGGGACGTGGAGGGCTTTTCCCCCGAGGGACCAAAGATCCACCGTCGTGGCGGCTGGTTCTACATGATCACCGCGGTGGGCGGCACGGCGGGGCCGCCCACCGGGCACATGGTGATCGCGGCGCGTTCGCGCTCGATCCACGGGCCCTGGGAGCAATGCCCGGCCAACCCGCTGGTCCGCACCGTCCGCAACGACGAGGCCTGGTGGTCGCGCGGGCATGCCAGCCTGGTCGAGGCCCCGGACGGGAGCTGGTGGTCGATCTATCACGGCTTCGAGAACGGATACTGGACGCTGGGGCGCCAGGCGCTGCTCGATCCGATCGAATGGACCGCCGATGGCTGGTTCCGGATGACCGGCGGCGACCTGTCGAAGCCGATCCGCAAGCCGAAGGGCGGCACGCGGGTGCCGCACGGCCAGGCGCTGTCGGACGATTTCTCGGGGCCGCTCGCGCTCGGCCGGAAGTGGAACTTCTTCAAGCCGGGGCCGAACGAAGCAGACAGAGTGTCCGTGGAAGCTGGCACGCTCACGCTCAAGGCATCGGGCAAGGCGCCGGTGGACAGCTCCCCGCTGCTGCTGATCGCGGGCGACACGGGGTACGAGTTCGAGTGCGACATCGAGATCGCGCCGGGCGGCACTGCCGGGCTGGTGCTCTTCTATGACGAGAAGCTCTATTGCGGGCTGGGCTTCGACGAGAAGAAGTTCGTCACCCACCAATATGGCATGGAGCGTGGCCGGCCGGCCAATCCCTATGGCCGGCGGCTGCGGATGCGGGTGCGCAACGACAGGCACATCGTGGCGTTCCATCTGTCGGGCGACGGCGGGAAGAGCTGGAAGCGGTTCGACCGGGGCATGGAAGTGTCCGGCTATCACCACAATGTCCGCGGCGGCTTCCTGATGCTGCGGCCGGGGCTGTATTCGGCGGGTGCGGGCGAGGCGAAGTTCCGGGATTTCCGGTTCCGGGCGCTTTAGGTCGCGGCGGCGCGACTGACCTTATCCTCCCCCGCCAGGGGGAGGTCTCAGCCAAAGGCTGACGGAGGGGGAGGATTTAGGAGGCCCAGCTTGGCGACGCTGGCGGTTCCGCGCTAGGCGGGCGGTCATGATCGATGCCCGCATGCTCTTGCGACCCTTTTTCTCGGCGGGTGCGGCGTGACGCTCGTCCGGCTCAACAAGCCGTTCGGTGTGCTGAGCCAGTTCACCGATCGCGGCACGGAGACGGCGCGCGCCACCCTGTCCGACCTGATCGACATGCCCGGCATCTATCCGGCCGGCAGGCTGGACCGGGACAGCGAGGGTCTGCTGCTGCTCACCGATGACGGCCGGCTGCAGGCGCGGATCGCCAATCCCAAGTTCAAGCTGCCCAAGACCTATCTGGTCCAGGTCGAGGGCGAACCGGACGAGGAAGCGTTGCACCGGCTGCGCACCCGTGTGATGCTGAAGGACGGTCCGACGCTTCCGGCCGAGGCCGAACGGATCGAGGCGCCCGCGCTGTGGCCGCGCGATCCCCCGGTCCGCTACCGCGCGAGCATTCCCGATTGCTGGATCCGGCTGACGATCCGCGAGGGGCGCAATCGCCAAGTGCGCCGGATGACCGCGGCGGTGGGCCATCCCACCCTGCGGCTGGTGCGGTGGAGCATCGGCGACTGGTCGATCGCCGACCTGCCGAGCGGCGAATGGCGCGTGGTGTGAGGCTCCGCGCGCGCGGCTAGTGCAGGTGCGGCAGCCTCCACCCGCCGAGCAGCGCGGCGGCGCGCAGCGCGAAGATGACCAGGGCGCCGACCGCGCCCGCCAGGTCCTGGCGCAGCTGGAAGCGGCGGACCAGTATGACGATGAGGGCCGCGCCGGCGATCGCGGCGGTGGCGTAGAAATCCTCGTGCAGGACCCTGGGCACCCGGGCGACCAGCACGTCCCGCAGCATGCCGCCGCCGCAGCCATTGACGGTGGCGATGATCACCACCGAGGCGCCGTTGAGCCTGTAGTCGAGGCATTTGCGCGTGCCGGCGACCGCGGCGAGCGCGAGGCCGCCGCCCTCGAACACATCGACCAGCAGCGGCGGCGTGAAGCTGCCGACCTCGCCCAGGACGAGCGAGGCGAGGACGACGAGGCAGGTCGCCGCGAGCGCCAGCGCGGCATAGCGCCAGTCGCGGAACGGCGCGGGCGGATGCTCGCCGAGCAGCAGGTCGCGGAGCACCGCGCCGCCGACCGAGCCGACGAAGGACAGCACGAGGATGCCGAACAGGTCGAAATCGGCCTGCACCGCGGTCAGCGCGCATTCGACGGCGAGCACGAAGGTCGCCGCGAGATCGACGATGTCCAGCACCCGATCCCGGATGCGGCTGGCGGCGGTGTCGTCGAGCTTCATGGAGGAGTCTCCGCTGGCGCACGGTGGAGGCTAGTGGAGCGGGGCCAGGTTCTCAATCGCGGGCTTCGAATCCGGAATGGAGCAGGTTGGCGCCACGTCGGGGCACGAGGCGCTACACCCCGATCCTCCCCCGGAGGGGGAGGGGGACCAGCCGCAGGCTGGTGGAGGGGTAGCGCGCCACATGCTGCACGGTCCGAAGCGAACGCAAGCACGCGCAGCCACGCTGCGCCAGTCGATGAGCCTCCCGGAGGTGTTGCTGTGGCAGGAGCTGCGTAAACGCCCCGCCGGTCTGCGGTTTCGCCGCCAGCATCCGGCGGGGCGCTATGTGCTCGACTTCTATTGCCCGAGGCATCGGCTAGCGATCGAGGTGGACGGCGAGATACATGCTCGTGGAAATCGGCCGACGCGCGATGCCGTTCGTGATGCATGGCTGCAAGCGCAGGGCGTGCGGGTTTGCCGTCTGACCGCAGCGGAGGTTCTCGCCAATCTGGACGCCGCAGTCCGATACATCATCGACATCGCTTGTGGAGACTACCCCTCCACCGCCTTCGGCGGTCCCCCTCCCCCTCCGGGGGAGGATTGAGGTGGTAGCGCCAACGTGACGTCGCGGCTAAGCTTCTTCCCGCATGGGCAAGAGGCGTATCCTGATCGTCGGCGGGGGCACCGCGGGGTGGCTGACCGCGGCCTATCTCGCGCGGTTCCTCGACATCGCCGATCATGCCCAGATCGAGATCAGCCTGCTCGAATCGCCCGAACTCGGCATCATCGGGGTGGGCGAAGGCACCTTCCCCACCATAAGATCGACGCTGAAGTTCCTCGGCATCGACGAGACAGGGTTCATCCGCGCGACCTCGGCGACGTTCAAGCAGGGCATCCGCTTCAACGACTGGCTGCACGCCCCCCAGCCCGACGGCACGCGCCACCAGTATCTCCATCCGTTCGAGGCGCCCTTCTACACCGAGGGGGCCAGCCTGGTGCCCTATTGGCTGCTGCAGGATGCCGAGACGCGCCCGCCCTTCGCCGCGGCGGTGACGATCCAGAACCGCGTCGCCGAGAGCCGGCGGGCGCCGAAGAAGCAGGGCGAGGGCGAGTTCTCCGGCCCGCTCAACTATGCCTACCATTTCGACGCCGCACGGCTGGCCAAGGTGCTGCAGGCGCGCGCCACCGAGCTGGGCGTGCGGCACCTGGCCGGGCTGCTCACCGATGTCGAGCTGGACGCGGACGGGGCGATCGCCCGGGTGCACACCCGCGAGCTGGGCGCGCTGGAGGCGGACCTCTATATCGACTGCTCGGGCTTCCGGGCGGAGCTGATCGGCAAGGCGCTGGGCACGCCGTTCAAGTCGGTGCGCGACATACTGTTCGTCGACCGGGCGCTCGCCTGCAAGATTCCGTACGGCGATCCCGACGCGCCGATCGAGAGCTTCACCATCGCCGCGGCGCACGCGGCGGGCTGGACCTGGGACATCGGGCTGGAAGGCGCGCGCGGCATCGGCACGGTCTATTCCTCCGCCCACATGTCCGACGACGAGGCGGCGCAGGTGCTGCGCGCCTATGTCGGGCATGACGATTTCTCGGCGCGGCTGCTGTCGTTCGAGCCCGGCTATCGCGAGGCGCAATGGGTGCGGAACTGCGTCGCGGTGGGCCTGTCGGGCGGGTTCGTCGAGCCGCTGGAATCGACCGGCGTGCTCTTGATCGAGGCCGCGGTGGCGATGATCGCCGAGCTGTTCCCGCACAACGGCCCGGTCGATGCGCCCGCCAAGCGCTTCAACCAGCTGATCGTCGGGCGCTACGAGCGGATCATCAACTTCCTCAAGCTGCACTATTGCCTGAGCCGGCGCGACGAGCCCTTCTGGCGCGACAATGCCGATCCGGCCTCGATCCCCGAGGCGCTGCAGGAGCTGCTGCGGCAATGGCGCCACCGGCCGCCGGGGCGCTTCGACTTCCTGCTCGACCTCGAGAGCTTCGCCTTCTTCAACTATCAGTACATCCTCTACGGGATGGACTTCCGCACCGACCTGTCGGGCGGGCGCGGCGATTTCCCCAATGTCGCGGCGGCGGAGAAGCTGTTCGCGCGGATCCGAGGGTTCGGCGAGCGGGCGACCGAGGACCTGCCCACGCACCGGGCGCTGATCCGGGCGATCAATGCGTAATCGAAATCCTCCCTCGCGCAGCGGGGGAGGTGGCACGCGCAGCGTGACGGAGGGGGTATCTCCGCGAGCTGATCGCCTGCGGCCAGGCCCCCTCCACCACCCGCTGCGCGAGCGGTCCCCCTCCCCCGCTTCGCGAGGGAGGAGAATTACAGCGCCCAGTCCAGCTGGACGAAGAGCTTGTTGGTATCCGTGGCGAACTGCTTCGCCTTGTAGCGGCCATAGCGGGCGGAGAGCGCGTAGCGGCCGTGCTTCACGCCGGCGATGAAATCGAACTCGTCGCCATAACGCTGGTCGAGCCGGTCGCTGCGGAAGCGATGATAGATCGCGCCGATGTTGATCGCGTCGAGCGGGCCGACCTTTTTCCAAGCATAGCCCACATTGCCGTAGAGATCGCGCAGGCCGTTCGGCGGATTGGTGCCGAACTTGCCGGCCCAGCCGTTGAACTTGAACAGCGGCGCGAGCGGCGTCTGGACGCTGGTGAGCGCCACGCCCTTGTCGGCGCCGAGCACTTCATGGCCGGCAATCACGGTGAGCCCGCCGGCGGTGAGCTTGGCCTCGCCCATCCAATAGGCCGCGGCGTAGCGATTGGGATTGCGGTGGTAATTGCTCTGCCGCGCCCAGCTGGCCGCATAGCCGAGTGTCACCCCCTTGCCGAGCGGCTGGCTGCCGGCGAAGCGCACGCCATAGGTCTGGTTCGACAGGCGGAAGCCCTGCACCGCGGCCTCGTCCTGGTCGACCAGATAGGCGAAGCCGCTGAGCGTGCCGATCCTGGTGCCATAGTTGACCAGCGCGAAGACATTGTCGCCGCCGATCGCCTGGGGACGGGAGCCGCGGCCCTGGCGGCCGTCCGTCGTGCGGACGCTCCAGCTATACGCCACGTCCGTGCTCAGCCCGAGCGGCTTGCCGTACTGGAAGCGGACCGAGTCATAGGTTCGCTCGCTCTGCCGCCACGGCGCGTTGCCGACAAAGCGATCATCGGCGAAGTTGAGGCGCTGGCGCCCGGCGGTGATCGCCAGCCCGTCCTTGCCGGCATAGCGGAGCTGGGCGCGATTGAGCTCGAGATTCTCGGCATCGGGGACCAGCGGATAGCGGGTCTTGCCGTTGAACCCGTCATTGTAGCTGCTGGTCAGCGCGACCACGGCATCGACATCGACCAAGGCCGTCCAGTTCCGCCAGCTCGCCGCCACGCCCGGGCGGACGCGCAGCGTCACCGCATCGGCGTCCTCGGGCATGCCGTCCTGCTCGAAATGTTCCCAGCGCAGCCGGACATCCAGGTTGGGCGTGAACTTCACTTCCTGCGCCCGCGCCGTACCGGCGACGAGCAACCCCATAGCGCAAACCAGCGCTTTCTTCATTCTGCTTTCCTCGAAAAGAACCCGCCCCTTCCTTATAGAACGGGGCGGGCGGAGGAGGACCTCTTCAGGCAGCAGCGAGCTGCGGTTCGGGCTCGCCGCGGGCACCGAGCTCGCCGGTCTCGCGGGCCTTGCGGCCATAGACCAGCTCGAACAGCGGGGTGGCCATCACGGTGGTGACGATCGCCATCAGCACCAGCATCGAGAACAGCGTGGGGCCGATGATGCCCTTTTGCAGGCCGATATTGATGATGATCAGCTCCATCAGGCCGCGCGAGTTCATCAGCGCGCCGATGCCGAGCGCGGTGCGGTTGTCCTCGCCGGCGAGGCGGGCGGCGGCCCAGCAGGCGCCGAACTTGGCGAGGATCGACACCGCCAGCACGCCCAGCGCGATCAGCAGCAGCTCGACCGAGTTGACCATGTCCATCCGGGTGTTGAGGCCCGAATAGGTGAAGAACATCGGCAGCAGCAGGACGACCGCGATCGGCTCGACCTTGCGCTGCAATTCGCGGACGAACAGGCCGCGCGGCATGCAGACGCCCATCAGGAAGCCGCCGAAGATCGCGTGGATGCCGATCGCGTCCATGAAGAAGGCCGAGGCGCAGAACAGCATCATCGTGACCGCGAGCATGCCCGTGGTCATCTCGCCCTTCTCCTCGACGATGCGGCCGAGCGGGGCGAGCAGCTTGCGGCCCCAGAGCAGCATGAAGGCGGTGTAGATCACCGCGCCGCCGATCGCGAGCACGGCCACGCCCGGGCCGGCACCGAAGGTCGCCAGGACCACGGCCAGCACGCACCAGGAGGCGGCGTCGTCGAACGCGCCGGCGGTCAGCGACAGCGTGCCGAGCGACGAGTTGGCGAGGCCGTTCTCGTTGATGATGCGGGCGAGCATCGGGAAGGCGGTGAGCGCGATGCAGGCGCCCATGAACAGCGTCGCGTTCGACTGGCTGATGCCGGGGGTGAACAGGCCGGGCACGGTCAGCAGGAACGGCGTGATCAGCGCGGCGAGCAGGAAGGGTGCGACGATACCGGCGGCCGAGACGCCCGCGGCGCTCTTCGCCTTCGACTTGAAGTGATCGAGGTTCAGCGTGAGGCCGACCATGAACATGTAGAGGCCGACGCCCAGCTGCGCGCCGGTGTAGAGCACGTTGCGCGTCTCCTTGGGGAAGATCGCGAGCTGCAGATCGGGGAAGAACAGGCCGAACAGCGACGGGCCGAGGACGACGCCGGCGATCATCTCGCCTACCACCTGGGGCTGCTTCAGGAGCTTCTGGCCGAGCCAGCCGACCACGCGGCAGGCGAGGATGATGATCGCCAGCTGCAGGAAGAAATGGATGCTGTAGTCGCCGGGCGCATAGCTCTTCGCGGCGTTCACCGCGGGGCCGTGCGGACTGAGCACATCGGTCAACGCATGCCAGGCACTGTTCAGTAGATCGAGCATTAAACCTCCCCCGAGAATTCGGTTCGCGCGGCGCTTTGGCGCCTGTCGCTGCGCCAAGGGAGCGCCGGGCTGCAGGTCCGTGCAACTGTATTTTGTCTGCGCAGATGCATTTTTCCGGGGATCGGCAGCTTAGTGTTGCAACCGGCGCACACAGTAGTAACGTACCTACATGACAACGTGGACAATCTAGGTACATAGGTACAAAATGAAGGTCATCACCAGCCGCGAATTCAACCAGGACGTCAGCGCCGCCAAGCGACTCGCGCGGGCCGAGCCGGTGTTCGTCACCGATCGCGGCCGGCCGACGCACGTGCTGATGAGCATCGACCAGTTCCGGCAATTGAGCGGCCAGCGCGAGAGCATCGTCGACCTGCTCGCCATGCCCGCCGGCAACCCCGATGCCGAACTGGCACCGCCGGGACGCTGGTGATGTTCCTGCTCGACACCGGAATCCTTTTCGAGCTGCGCAACGCGCGGGCCGGCACCGCCGAGGCGGGGCTGACCGCCTGGGCATCGGGCGTGGCGCGCGAGCGGCTGTTCCTCTCGGCGATCAGCCTGGTCGAGCTGGAGACCAGCGCCGCCGAGGCCGCCCGGCGCGACAAGACGACGGGCGCGGCGCTCCGCAGCTGGATCGACACGCAGGTGCTTCCGGCATTCGAGGGCCATGTGCTGCCGCTCGACGCGGCCGTGGCGCGGCGGCGCGGGCAGCTCGCCCTTGCCGAGACGCGCGACGCGCTGTTCGCGGCCACCGCGCTCGAGCACGGACTCACCCTGGTCACCCGCAACACCGGCGCCTTCAAGGGCGCGCGGGTGAAGCTGTTCGACCCGCGCGGCTATACCCCCGATGCCGCCGACGAGGATGGCGACTGGCGCGACGCCGCCCGAACCGGTCCACTTTGGTTCAAAAATCTCTTCGTCCGGGCCTGACTCCGCATCCAATCCACCCGCAGGTGCGTATTTCCTGCTTCACCAAGATTTAGACAATCTGTGGCAAAGGAGATGCCATGGGGCCCAAGCTTAAACCTATCTTCCATGCACTCGCACCGCTGCTGCGCGGCGAAAAGCAGCGCCAGGCCGCGGTCGACAAGCATCGCAGCGCGATCGGCAACCACTCGCCGGCGCTGCAGGCGATCGTGGATGAGGTGGCCGCGCTGTTCGGCACCGTATCGGGGGTGGTCACGCTGATCGACCGCCAGACCCAGCACATCCTAGCCTGCCACGGCCCCGAGCTGACCTCCGGTCCGCGCGACATATCCTTTTGCGGCCACACGATCGCGAACCCCAAGGACATCATGTGCGTGTTCGACGCGGCGAACGATCCGCGCTTCGCGGGCAACCCGCTGGTGCTCGGCTCGCCGAACATCCGCTTCTATGTCGGCATGCCGATGCTCTCGCCCGAGGGCGAGGCGCTGGGCGCTCTGTGCGCGATCGATTCGCATCCGCGGATGAAGCTGCTCCCCGAGCAGAGCAAGCGCCTGCGCGAGCTGGCCCTGCAGGCCGCGGAGATCCTCGCCGTGGAGAGCAGGCAGGACTAGGCTACCGCCTGCGCTGCATTGGAAGTCATCGCATGTTTCCCGAATTCCTCTCCCGGCGGGAGAGGGGAACCGCCGGCGAAGCCGGTGGTGGAGAAGGAAAGCGGCAAGCCGCGTCGCCTGCGGCAAGCCCCCTCCACCAGCTTCGCTGGTCCCCCTCCCCCTCCGGGGGAGGATTGAAGGCGGCGACCGCATCGCGGCGCGGCGACCTAGGACGTCACCTCGCGGCGGAAGCTGTTGTTGCGCAGCACGTCGGCGACGCGGCGCACCAGTTCCTCGGGCTCGAAGGGCTTGGGCAGATAGTCGTTGGCGCCCGCCCCCATCGCCTCGTCGATCGCCTGCTCGCTGCCCTTGGCCGAAAGCATCAGGATCGGGGTGAGATACAGCGCCGGCAGCCGGCGCAGCGCCTTGAGGATATCGACGCCCTGCATGCCCGGCAGCGACTGATCGAGGATCACCAGATCGGGCTTCTTGAAGGCGATGGTGTCGAAGGCGAGCGTGCCGTGGTTGATCACCCCGACGATGTGCCCCGCCGCGCTCAGCACCTGCTGCACCACGGCCCCGACCAGCTCGTCGTCCTCGACATAGATGATGCGTGCCATGGCTCAGGCCGCCTTTGCCAGCATTTCCTCGACCCGGAAGACGAGCTCGTCCGGATCGAAGGGCTTCTTGAGATATTCGTTGGCGCCGGCGAAGCGCGCGAGCTCCTCGTCGCGGTCGCTGCGGCGGCCGGTGAGCATCATCACGGGCAGGTCGGCGAAGTCCGGCATCTTGCGCAGCTCCTGAACGAGGAGAACGCCGGACAGCTCGGGCATGTTGCAATCGAGGATCACCAGATCGGGCCGCCGCGCCTTGATCACGCGCAGCGCCTCGGCGCCGTCCTTGACCAGCCCGGCGCCGTGCCCGGCCGCGATCAGCGCATCCCGGGCGATCTCGCCGACGATCTCATCGTCGTCCGCAATGATGATACGCGCCATTATTCCTCACATATCCGCACGGTTCGCCGCCATCCCAATCTAAATTATAACGCTCGGACGCGACTTGGTTGCTCGCCCGTGTCCAAATTTGTGGCGATTGTGTCTTTCCGGCGTTTTGCAGGAAACCGCAGAATTCGGCGTTAAGGATTTTTTCCTAGGAGTGGCATCGATGGCCGAGACACTGACGCGCCGCTCCCAATGGATCCTCGCCGCCGCGCTGGCGCTGCTCGCCTTCACGGCGGGCTCCGGTGTCTGGCTGTTCGCGCAGAAGCAGAATGCCGACAATTGGGTGCGCCACACCTTCCAGGTTTCCGACCACCTCTCGCGCGTGCGCATCCTGACGCTGCGCGCCGAAGTCTATCGCCGCGGCTATCTGCTCACCGGCGATCCCGATGCGCGCAAGAATATCGAGGCGATCAAGCGCGCGCTGCCGGGTGCGCTGGCCGAGCTCGAGGACATGACCGACGACAATCCGCGCCAGCGCGAACGCGTCGCCTATTTCGCCGCGCTGATCCGCCAGCGGCTGGTGGAAACCGAGCAGACGCTGGCGATGCGCGGCGCCAATCGCGCGGCAGAGGCCACCTCGATCCTGGCCAGCGAGGCGAACCGGCAGGAAACTGCGCGGATGCTCGCGCAGATCGGCCAGATCCGCGAAGAGGAGCAGCGGCTGCTCGACGAGCGCCTGGCGCGCGCGCACGGGCTGGAAGCACCGATCCAGCTTGCCGGCATCGTCAGCGGGCTGCTGGTCCTGCTGCTCGCCTGGCTGATCTCGCGCGAGCGCCGCGAGCGGGTGACGATATTGCGCGACGCCAATCGCCGGCTGCACGACGACATCTCGCGGCGCCAAGTGGTCGAGGCCGAGCTCGCCCTGCTCGCGATGAACGCGACCGACGCGGTGCTGCGCTTCGACCTGGACGGCGTCTGCATCTATGCCTCCCCCTCCACCGAAGCGGTGCTCGGCGTCGAGCCCACCCATGTGCTGGGCAGGCAGATCGGCTTCGGCGTGTCGGCCGAACATCGCGCCGAGATGTACGAGTTCCAGCACCTGCTCAGCACCGGCGAGCTGGAACGCGGGGTGATCACCTATCGCACCCATCTGCTCGACCCGACCGCGCCGACCCAGTGGGTGGAGGCGCATTGCGGGCTGGTCCGCGACCCCGCCACCGGCGCGCCGGCCGAGATCATCGCCTCGCTGCGCGACGTCACGCGGCGCAAGGAACTGGAGCACGAGCTGGAAGCCGCGCGGGCCCGGGCGGAGCATGCGATGGAGGCCAAGTCGAGCTTCCTCGCCAATATGAGCCACGAGATCCGCACCCCGATGAACGGCGTGCTGGGCTTTGCCGACCTGCTCCTCGCCAGCGACCTGCCGCCCGAACAGCATCGCCATGCCCAGCTGATCGTCGATTCGAGCCGGGCGATGATGCGGCTGCTCAACGACATTCTCGACCTTTCCAAGATCGAGGCGGGGCTGATGCAGGTGAACGCCGAGCGCGTCGACCTGCGCCATGCGCTGAAGGGCTGCATCAAGCTGATCGAGCCGGCCGCCGCGCAAAAGGGGCTGGCGCTGGAATTCCAGGTCGATCCCGCCCTGCCCCGCTTCGTGATGGTCGACGGGCTGCGGCTGCGCCAGGTCGCGCTCAACCTGCTGGGCAATGCAGTGAAGTTCACCGGCGAGGGCAAGGTCACGCTCTGTGCGAACCGGGCGGAGAACGCGGACGGCACGCCGCGCATCGACATCGCGGTCGCCGATACCGGCATCGGCATCCCGCCCGACCGCCACGCCGCGATCTTCGAGCAGTTCGTCCAGGCCGAACAATCCACCGCCGGCCGCTATGGCGGGACGGGGCTGGGGCTGGCGATCAGCAGCCGCCTCGCCGCGCTGATGGGGGGCGAGCTCGGGCTGAAGAGCCAGATCGGCGAAGGCAGCACCTTCACCCTGTGCCTGCCGCTGGTCGAGGCCGAAGGCGATGCCGGCGACGACGTCGCCGCGCGCGGCCCGGAACGCGCGGTGCATGCGCTCAAGGTGCTCGTCGCCGAGGATCACGACGTCAACCAGCTGCTGATGCAGGAGATGCTCGGCCGGCTGGGGCATGACGCGACGATCGTCGCGGACGGCGCGGCCGCGCTGGAGGCAGTGACCGCGGCGAATGGCGGCGCCCGCCCGTTCGATCTGGTGCTGATGGACATGCAGATGCCGGTGCTCGACGGGATCAGCGCAGCGCGCGCGATCCGCGGCGCGGGGATCGCACCGGCACGGCTGCCGATCCTGGCGCTCACCGCCAATGCCTATGCCGACGATGTCGCAGCGTGCCTCGAGGCCGGGATGCAGGCCCACCTCGCCAAGCCGATCCAGCTGGCGGATCTCTCCACCGCGATCGAGCGCTGGGCGCCGGCTTCGGAAACCCCTGCCCCTGCAGCCGAGGCGGCACCGGCGATGACGATCTCGCCCGCGCTGTGGGAGAAGTTCGCGGCGCGCAAGGCCGAGCTGGTCGCCGCGGCCGAGGCGTATCTCGCCGGGGAACAGGGCGATGCGGAGACCGGGACGCTGGCCGGGCTGCTCCACAAGTTCGCGGGATCGGCGGGACTGTTCGGCCAGGCCGAGCTGGGCAGCAAGGCGTCGGCGCTTGAGGATGCGCTGGAGACCGCGCCGGCCGGGGAACGGTCTGGGCTGGTCGGGGGGTTCTTGGGCGAATTGCGGAGTTAAGAGCGTGCGGCAGGTTTCCCTGCTCGGCGCTCCGATCTAAGAAACCAGCATGCCCCTGAGCCGCTTCATCGCACTTTGGACAATCGCTGAATATCCACCCGATTCGGTGTCTGCAGCGGCGCTCGATGCCGCCGAGCAGCGCCTTCGGTTAGGCTTTCCAGACGACTATCGCGAAGCCGTGCTGCGATCGGGGCTACCCCGTCCGACCATCGCGCTGTTGGACGTGATCGTGGACCGTGAACTGGACGTTCGCGACGTGAGCGACTTTCTCAACCCGGAGGAAATTGCTGAGCTCACCGAAGATTGGCGTGCCGCAGGACTGCCCGCGACGCTGGTCGCGTTTGCCACCGATTGCGCGGGCAATCTGTTCTGCTTTCCCGCCGAGGCCGCACCCCGGCCGGAGGCTCCCATAGTGTTCTTTGACCACGACACCGGACAAGTGGAGACGATCGCACGATCCTTCACCGCCTGGATCGAGGCTTTCTGCGGCATTGCACCGCACTAGCGACCGAAGAAGCCCCTACCCCTCCATCCCCGCCAGCGTCTCGCGCTTGATGCGCTTGGCGAGGCTCCATTTGTGGACCTCGGTCGGGCCGTCATAGATGCGGAAGGCGCGGATCTCGCGGAAGACCTGCTCGACGATGGTGTCGCCCGAGACGCCGGTGCCGCCCATCACCTGGACGCAGCGGTCGGCCACGCCGAACAGCAGGTCCGACACTGCGACCTTGGCCATCGAGCTCTCCGCGATGCCCGGCCCGCCGCCATCGAGCACGCCGGCGCACCAGTCGATCATCAGCCAGGCCTGTTGCAGCGCGATCCGGTTGTCGGCGAGCATGAAGCCGACGCCTTCGTGATCGATCAGCGGCTTGCCGAAGGCGTGGCGCTTGACCGCGTACCGGCACGCGATCTCGTGCGCGCGGGTGGCGGCGCCGAGCCAGCGCATGCAATGGGTGAGGCGCGCGGGGGCGAGGCGGACCTGGGCATAGTCGAAGCCCTTGTGGGGCTCGCCGAGGATCTGGTCGGCGGGGACGCGGAGCCCGTCTATCGCGACGATCGAATGGCCGCCGGGCATCGAGCTGTCGATCGTGTCGAGCACCCGCTCGATGCGCACGGCGGGATCGGGCAGGTCGATCAGGAACAGGGTGGCCCCCTCCCCGGTCTTCGCCATGACGATGCCGACCCTGGCCCCTTGCGCGCCGGTGATGAACGCCTTGCGGCCGTTTATCACCCAGTGATTGCCGTCCTGGCGGGCAATGGTCTGCATCATCGAAGGGTCGGAACCGGCACCGCCCTCGCCGGCCGGCTCTGTCATGAAGAAGGCCGAGCGGGCGGTGCCGGCGACCAGCGGATCGAGAAAGCGCTGTTTCTGCTCGGAGGTGGCGACGCGGCCGAGCAGATACATGTTGCCCTCGTCGGGAGCGGCGACGTTGAGGGCTACCGGGCCGAGGGGGGAGAGACCGGCGGCGCGGAGGACGTGGGCGGTCTCGCGGTGGGTGAGATGGCTGCCGTCCGCAGCGATGTGCGGGGTGAGCAGGCCGGCGGCGCGGGCATGGTCGCGGAGTTCGGTGACGAGGTCTTCGGACGGGCCGTGCGGGGTGCAGCGGGGATCGCGCTCATAGGGGGCGATGGTTTCGCGGACGAAGGTCTCGACCCGGGTGGCGATAGCGGGGGGATTCATTTGCGACCTCACATTTCAATCCTCCCCCGGAGGGGGAGGGGGACCGCGACGCGAAGCGGCGTGGTGGAGGGGGCTTGCCGCAAGCAATATCGCCTGCGGCATTCCCTCTCCACCACCGCCTTCGGCGGCGGTGCCCCTCTCCCTCCGGGAGAGGATCTGTTGAGTTAGAAATAGCCCGGCTCTTCCCACCACGGGAAGAAATCCGGCATGCCGCTCGACACGCGGTCCGGGAACGCCGCCGGGCGCTTCTCGAGGAACGCCGTCACCCCTTCGCGCGCATCGCCGCTCCGGCCACGCGCCAGGACGCCGCGGCTGTCGATCCGGTGCGCCTCCATCGGATGCGCCATGCCCAGCCCGCGCCACAGCATCTGGCGGGTGAGCGCGACCGAGACCGGGGCGGCATTGTCGACGATCTCGCGGGCGAGCGCGCGGGCGGCGGGGAGCAGGTCTTCGGGGGCGTGGAGCGAGCGGACCAGGCGGCCGGCCAACGCGTCCTCGGCCCCGAGCAACCGACCGCTCAGGCACCATTCGAGCGCGCGGTCGATGCCGGCGATGCGCGGCAGGAACCACATAGACGCGCCTTCGGGGACGATCCCGCGCCGGGCGAAAACAAAGCCGAAGCGCGCGCCCTCGCTGGCAAGCCTTATGTCCATCGGCAGCAGCATCGTCGCCCCGATCCCGACCGCCGGGCCGTTGACCGCCGCGATCACCGGCTTGAGGCTCTCGAAGATGCGCAGCGTAAGCCGGCCGCCATAATCGCGCGCGTGCGGACTGGCATAGTCGATCGAGCCGTCCGCGCGGATCGGCGAGTCCGGGCCGCCGGCAGCGTCGAACACCTTGGCGCCCATCTCCAGATCGGCACCGGCGCAAAAGGCCCTGCCCTCGCCGGTAACGATCACTGCGCCGACTTCGTCATCCGCATCGGCGCGGTCGAACGCGTCGATCATCTCCTCCATCATCCGGATCGAATAGGCGTTGAGCTTGTCGGGCCGGTTGAGCGTGAGCGTGGCGATGCCCTCGGCGACTTCGTAGCGGATCTGCTCGTACTGCATCACTTGCGCACCGAGATCGTCTGGGCGTTGGTATATTCGAGCAGCCCCTCGGTGCCGTTCTCCACGCCGATCCCCGATTGCTTGTGTCCGCCGAACGGCGCCCAGGGCGTGACGTGCTGGGCTTCGTTGATCCAGACGGTGCCGGTGTCGAGCCGCTCGGCAATGGCGAGCGCAGCGTCGGTGTCCGCCGACCAGACCGAGCCGGCCAGCCCATAATCGCTGTTGTTGGCGCGGGCGATTACGTCCTCGACATCGCCGAAGCGGATCAGCGGCAGCACCGGGCCGAACGCTTCCTCGGCAACCACGCGGCTGTCTTCGGGCGGGTTGTCGACCAGGGTGACGGGGACGAAATAGCCCTTCCCTTCCGGCACCTCGCCGCCGGCAAGGAAGCGCAGCCCTTCGGCCTTCGCGTCCTCGACCAGCGCCTTGACCCGCTCGAACTGCGCGCGGTTCTGGACCGGGCCGAGATCGGTGCCCTGCTCCAGCCCGTTTCCGGTCTTCACCCGGTTGGCGATCGTGGTCAGCTCGGCGGCGAGCGCGTCATAGGCGCTGTCGTGGATATAGAGCCGCTTGGTCGCGATGCAGACCTGGCCGCTATTGCCAAAGGCCGACCAGAAGAGCGGCTCGGCGACCTTGGCCACATCGACGTCACCGAGCACGATCGCAGCGTCATTGCCGCCCAGCTCGAGCGTGACGCGCTTCAGATTGGCGGCGGCGCTGGCCATCACCCGCTTGCCGGTAGCGGTGGAGCCGGTGAAGCTGATCTTGTCGATGCCGGGATGCGCAGTCATCCACGGACCCAACTGGTCGCCGCCGCTGACGACGTTGAACACGCCCGCCGGCAGATGGGGGCGCATCAGCTCGCCGAGCTTGAGCATGGTCAGCGGGGTGAAGGGCGAAGGCTTGATCACCAGCGTGTTGCCGGTGAGCAGCGCGCCGGCGATCTTCCACACGCCGAGCAGCATCGGGAAATTCCACGGCACGATCCCGCCGACCACCCCGATCGGCACGCGGCGCGTCTCGGAACGGCGATCGGGCGTGTCCTCGTTCACCAGCACCGGGATTTCCTGCTTGGCGACACTGGCGGCCCAGAAGGCGGCGCCCATCAGTTCCTCGGTCGCCTTGGCCACCGGGCGGCCCTGCTCCTGGGTGAAGAGGCGGGCGAATTGATCGAGATTGGCGGAAATCACTTCGGCGATCTTGGCCACCGCGGCGCGGCGCTGGTCGATCGGAGTGGCGCGCAAGCCGGGAAAGGCGGCGCGGGCAGCGGCGACGGCAGCGTCGAGCTCCGCCGCGCTGCAATCCGGCGCTTCCGCTACGGCTTCCTCGGTCGCGGGATTGAGCACCGGGATCGTCGCGCCGCCGGCCACGGGCTGGCCGCCGATCGTCATGGTGAAATCGCGGTCGAACGCGGTCATTTCCCTCTCCTCCAGACTCTGTTTGGCGTGAGCATAGAACGGCCCCGCAAAGACGGCCACTATTTACTTAGTCAGGTGATTAACGCCGTTGATCGCGCTAGCCGGGGCTGGTACCGCTGATTCGAAAACACACAGGAGCAGGATGATGGCAGCACCTACCGCCTATATTGTCGAAGCCGTTCGCACGGCGGGAGGGCGGCGCGGCGGCAGGCTGGCCGGCTGGCATCCGGCCGACATGGCGGGCGAAGTCCTCAACGCCGTCACCGATCGCAGCGGCATCGATCCGGCGGCGATCGAGGACGTCATCATGGGCTGCGTCAGCCAGGGCGGCGAGCAGGGCTTCCAGGTGGGGCGCAACGCCGTGCTCGCCTCGCGCCTGCCCGAAAGCGTGCCGGCGGTGACGATCGACCGCCAGTGCGGCAGCTCGCAACAGGCGATCCAGTTCGCGGCGCAGGCGGTGCTTTCGGGCACGCAGGACGTGGTGATCGCCGCGGGCGTGGAGAGCATGACCCGCGTGCCGATGGGCTCCACCGGCGCGCTGTTCGCCCAGGCCGGGCTCGGCGGCCCCAAGTCGTCGAAGCAGGAGGCGCGCTATCCGGGCGTCCAGTTCAGCCAGTTCATGGGCGCCGAGATGATGGCGCGGAAGCATGGCTTCACCCGCGAGTTGCTCGATGCCTATGCCCTGGAGAGCCATCGCCGCGCGGCAGCGGCGACCGAGCGCGGCGATTTCGATGCCGAGATCGTGCCGCTGGAAGTCGAGACGCCCGAAGGGCCGGCGCTCCACAGCCGCGACGAAGGCATCCGCTATGACGCGACCGCCGAGAGCATCGGTTCGGTCAAGCTGCTCGCCGAGGGCGGGATGATCAGCGCGGCCAATGCCAGCCAGATCTGCGACGGTGCCAGTGCGGTCCTGATCGTCTCCGAAGCGGCGCTCAAGGCTCACGGCCTGACGCCGCTGGCGCGCATCCACAACCTCACCGTCACCGGCGGCGACCCGGTGATCATGCTCGAGGAACCGCTGTTCGCCACCGACAAGGCGCTGAAGCGCGCCGGCATGTCGATCGACGAGATCGACCTGTACGAAGTGAACGAGGCGTTCGCGCCGGTACCGCTGGCCTGGCTCAAGCATGTCGGCGGCGATCCGGCCAAGCTCAACGTCAATGGCGGCGCGATCGCGCTGGGGCACCCGCTCGGCGCCTCGGGCACCAAGCTGATGGCGACTTTGGTGCACGCGCTGCACAAGCGGGGCCTGCGCTACGGGCTGCAGACGATGTGCGAGGGCGGCGGCCTGGCGAACGTCACGATCGTCGAGCGGCTTTGAGATCATAGGAGGGGATGGATGAAGCTCGATAACAACATAGCCGCGGTAGTGACCGGCGGTGCTTCGGGGCTGGGCGCGGCGACTGCGCGGGCGCTGGCCGCCAAGGGCGTGAAGGTCGCGATCTTCGACCTGCAGAGAGAAAAGGGCGAAGCCGTCGCCGCCGAGATCGGCGGGGTGTTCTGTGAAGTGAACGTCACGTCGGACGAGAGCGTCGATGCCGGCTTCGCCAGGGCGCGCGAAGCGCATGGCCAGGAGCGGATCCTGGTCAATTGCGCGGGCACCGGCAATGCGGTGAAGACCGCGAGCCGAGCCAAGGAAGACGGATCGATCCGCCACTTCCCGCTCGAGGCGTTCAACTGGGTGATCCAGATCAACCTGGTCGGCACCTTCCGCTGCATCGCCAAGTCGGCGGCGGGAATGCTCACGCTCGACCCGATGGAGGACGGCGAGCGCGGCGCGATCGTCAACACCGCCAGCGTCGCGGCCGAGGACGGGCAGATCGGCCAGGCGGCCTATTCGGCGTCGAAGGGCGGCGTGGTCGGCATGACCCTGCCGATCGCGCGCGACCTGATGGGCGAAGGCATCCGCGTGAACACGATCCTGCCGGGCATCTTCGACACGCCTTTGCTCGCCGCCGCACCGCAGCCGGTGAAGGACGCGCTGGCGGCCTCGGTGCCCTTTCCCAAGCGACTGGGCCGGCCGGAGGAATATGCCGGGCTGGCGCTGTGCATGATCGAGACGGGCTATTTCAACGGCGAGGATGTGCGGCTGGACGGCGGCATCCGGATGGCGCCGCGGTAAGCGCTCTTCTCACCCCTCCCTGGAAGGGAGGGGCCAGGGGTGGGTCGCGGCCTGGCGATACCGTGACCCAAGGGACAACCATGCCGCATCGCGTGCATCCACCCACCCCCGCCCCTCCCTTCCAGGGAGGGGAGTTGAAAGGTCGCCATGCAACCGTTGAAAGGCATCCGGATCATCGAGATGGGCGGGATCGGCCCGGCGCCGTTCTGCGGGATGATGCTCGCCGACCACGGGGCGGAGGTGCTCTACGTCCACCGCCCCGGCCAGCCGCCCAACCCGCGCGACCCGCTGCTGCGCGGGCGGACCGCGGTGGAAGTCGACCTCAAGTCGCCCGAGGGGATCGCGCGGGTGCGCGAGCTGGCGGCGGGGGCGGACGGGTTGATCGAGGGGTTCCGGCCCGGCGTGATGGAGCGGCTGGGATTGGGCCCGGCCGAGCTGCATGCCGTCAATCCACGCCTCGTCTATGGCCGGATGACCGGCTGGGGGCAGACCGGACCGCTGGCCCAGGCCGCCGGGCACGACATCAACTATATCGCGCTGGCCGGCGCGCTGCATGCGTTCGGGCGGGCGGGCGAGAAACCGACGCCGCCGGTGAATGCGGTGGGCGATTTCGGCGGAGGCGGCATGCTGCTTGCCTTCGCGATGAGCGCGGGGCTGCTCCAGGCGAAGACCAGCGGCCAGGGCAGCGTGATCGACTGCGCGATGACCGAGGGCGCGGCGCTGCTGATGAGCATGGTGTGGGGCTTCCGCTCGACCCTGGGCTGGCGCGACGAACGCGGGGTGAACATCCTCGATACCGGCGCGCATTTCTACGACACCTATGAGACGGCGGACGGCAAGCATGTCGCGATCGGGGCGATCGAGCCGCAATTCTATGCCCAGCTGCGCAGCGTGACCGGGCTGGACGCCGATCCCGATTTCGATGCGCAGATTAACCCAGCCGCCTGGCCCGCGCTCAAGGACAGACTGGCGGCGCTGTTCCGGACCAAGACGCGCGAGGAGTGGTGTGCGCTGATGGAAGGGACCGACATCTGCTTCGCGCCGGTGCTGTCGATGGCCGAGGCGCCGACGCATCCACACAATGTCGCGCGGGGGGCGTTCATCGAGCGCGACGGCGTGGTGCAGCCTGCGCCTGCTCCGCGGTTTTCGGCGTCAGCCTAGATACCGTCATCCCCGCGCAGGCGGGGATCCAGGGTTACTCTGCCCGACCAGTCCTGCTTGGCTCTGGATCCCCGCCTTCGCGGGGATGACGGAGAAGAATGGGGATACCTCAGCTCTCCACCAGCTCCACCACTTCGAAATCATAGCCCTCCCAGCCGCGCTGCCTGGCCGCTTCGGCGAGCGCGCCCTTCTTCCCCGTCGCCTCCTTGAGCGACTTGGCGTGGCCCCAGAACACTTCGGTCTTGCCGCCGCCGAGATGTGCGACGATGCGCCAATAATGGGTGAAGGGCGCGTTGGTGGGGCCGATCGTCTTCACATAGCCATCGGCCATGGTTGCGGTGAGGATGCGCTTTTTCTTCGCCATGCGGATACCCACATAGCGCAGCGAAACGGAGATTTGCATGACCGACTATCGCAAGACCGATGAAGCCATCGCCGCGCTGACCCCCGAGCAGTTCCGCGTCACCCAGCAGAACGGCACCGAGCGCCCCGGCACCGGGCCGCTGCTCTACAACAAGGAGCCGGGCATCTATGTCGACATTGTCTCGGGCGAGCCCCTGTTCGCCTCCTCGGACAAGTTCGAGTCCGGCTGCGGCTGGCCGAGCTTCACCAAGCCGATCGCCAACGTCACCGAGCTGCGCGACACGACGCACGGCATGATCCGCACCGAGGTGCGCTCGGCGCATGGCGACAGCCATCTCGGCCATGTGTTCGACGACGGCCCGCGCGATCGCGGCGGGCTGCGCTACTGCATCAACTCGGCCTCGCTGCGCTTCGTGCCCAGGGCCGAGATGGAGGCGCAGGGCTATGGCGCCTATCTCGACCAGGTCGAGGACGTCGCCTGAGTGCATCGGGCGGGGCGCCTACAGCCCCCGCCCGATCACTTCCTTCATGATCTCGTTCGTCCCGCCGAAGATCCGCGAGACGCGGGCATCGCGCCAGATGCGGGCGATCGGATATTCGTTCATGTAGCCGGCGCCGCCATGGAGCTGGAGCGCGGCGTCGATGATCTGCCACTGGGTGTCGGTGTGCCAGAGCTTGGCGGCCGAGGCTTCCTCCGGCGTCAGTTCGTGGCGGAGATGGCGGGCGAGCGCCCAGTCGACATGCGCCCAGCCGATCTGCAGCTTCGCCGCGAGGTCGGCCAGGGTGAAGCGGGTGTTCTGGAAATCGAACACCGTCTTCCCGAACGCCTTGCGTTCCTTCACGAAGCCGAGCGCCTCGTCGAACGCGCGCTGAGCGCTGGCCTGGGCGCCGATCGCAATGGTCAGGCGCTCCTGGGGCAGGTTGCGCATCAGATAGGCGAAGCCGCGGCCTTCCTGACCGAGCATGTTGGTCGCCGGCACGCGGACGTCCTCGAAGAACAGCTCGCTGGTGTCGGCGCCGTGCAGACCGATCTTGTCGAGGTTGCGCCCGCGCGCGAAGCCCGCGCGATCCGCTTCGACCAGGAACAGGCTGGTGCCCTTGGCGCCGAGCTCCACATTGGTCTTGGCGACGACGATGACGACATCGGCGGTCTGGCCGTTCGAGATGTACGTCTTGGTGCCGTTGAGGACATAGTGGTTGCCGTCGAGCCGCGCGGTGGTGCGGATCGCCTGGAGGTCCGATCCGGCGCCGGGCTCGGTCATCGCGATCGCCGCGACCTTCTCGCCCGAGACCATGCCGGGCAGCCATTCGCGCTTCTGCTCTTCCGAGCCATAGGCCAGGAAATAGTCCGCCAGCACGTCCGACTGGAGGGTGATGCCCGAGGGAGCGCGCGCGTACGCATGTTCCTCGGTCACGATCGCGTTGTAGCCGAAATCGAGGCCGGGGCCGCCATATTCCTCGGGCACGGTCGGGCAGAGCAGGCCGGCGCTGCCCGCCTTGGTCCAGAAATCGCGATCGACGATGCCGGCCTCCTCCCAGCGATCGAGATGCGGGACACCCTCGGCGGCGAGGAAGCGGCGGACGCTTTCGCGGAACAGGGCCTGGCTCTCGTCCTGGCCGGTGCGGCGTGCGGTATCGAGCATCAGTTCACCCCTCGGTCGCGGCCGGCCCAGTATGGATCGCGCAGCGCGCGGCGCATCACCTTGCCCGAAGGGGTGCGCGGCAACGCCTCGACGAAATCGACCGACTTGGGGACCTTGAACCCGCCGATCCGTTCGCGGGCATAGGCGAGGATCGATGCCTCGTCGGGCTCGGCGCCGGGCCGGGGCACCACCACCGCCTTGACCTCCTCGCCCCATTTCTCGTGCGGCACACCGATCACCGCGACTTCCTGCACGGCGGGATGGCCGTAGATCGCGCTCTCCACCTCCGCCGGATAGATGTTCTCGGCGCCCGAGCAGATCATGTCCTTGAAGCGGTCGCAGATATAGAGATAGCCGTCCTCGTCGAGATAGCCGGCGTCGCCGGTGCGCAGCCAACCGCCGCCGTCCACCGTCTCCGCCGTGGTCTCGGGCAGGTTCCAGTATCCGACCATGTTGGCGACCGAGCGGGTCTCGACCTCGCCGACTTCGCGAACCGCAAGCGGTGTGCGCTCGGTCGGGTGAACGACGCGGATCTCGACGCCGGGCATCGGCAGGCCGGCGCCGCGCATCCGCTCGTTGCCGGCGGGATCGTGATCCTCGGGCGGCAGATAGACGATCGTGCCGCAGGTTTCGGTCATGCCATATTGCTGAGCGAAGCCGCAGCCGAACACCTCGGTCGCCTCGCGCAGCAGCTCGAGCGCGATCGGCGAGGCACCGTAGAGGATGTAGCGCAAAAGGCTGAAATCGGCCTCGCGCACGCCGGGCAGCATCAGCAGCATCTGGAGCGCGGTGGGGACGAGGAACATCTTGGTGACGCCGCCCTTGGCGATCGCGTCGAGCACCGCGGCGGGAACGAACTCGCGGTGGACGATCGAGGTGGCACCGTTGAAATAGCCGACGATCGCCCAGCCGACCCCGCCGATATGGCCGAGCGGCAGGGCGACGAGGTTGACGTCGCCCTCCAGCCACTCGTTCCACGGCATCGACTGTGCCATCGAATCGGTGCGGCCACGCAGCAGATTGGCGTGGCTGAGCATCACGCCCTTGGGCTCGCCGGTGGTGCCCGAAGTATAGAGCTGGAGCGCGACGTCGCTCGCCTCGACATCGTCGGGGATCGGATCCGCGGGCGTGGCATCGCGCCATTCGGCGAAGCTGCGGAAACCCTCGGCGCCGTCTTCCATCGCGATCGTCTCGCGGATCAGGTCATTGGCGCACTCTGCAGCGCGGCCGATCTGATCGGGGCCGGCGAACAGCAGGCTGACCTCGGCATTGCCCAGGATCTTGCAGACCTCCGCGGTGGCGAGGCGCCACTGGACCGGGACCATCACCACGCCGGCGCGGGCTGCGCCGAACAGCAGCTCGAAGAATTCGTCGCTGCCCTTGCCAAGATAGGCGATGCGATCCCCCACCCGGCAACCGGCGGCGCGCAGCGCGCGGGCGACCTGGTCGCTGCGCCGGTCGAGCATGGCCCAATCGGTATCACGCCCTTCGAAGCGGGTGGCGATCGCCCGGGGGCGGTGTCGCGCATGATAGGCGGGGATATCGCCCAGCCGGGGCATCGCCTCGAAATCGATCCAGCCCGGTGAGGCTTCCGCTACCAAAGTATCGCCCATATGCCGCTCCTCTAGAGCCGGTTTGAAACCGCGGGGCGTTTTCGCCCTCGAGCATTGTTTAATCGCTTGATTAAGCGATTCGCAAGTCAGGCGTCGGCTTCGGGCTTCACCAGCACGCTGCGCATCAGCAGATCGGTGACGTGCACGGCATAGGCCTTGCGCAGATCGTCATCGATATCCTCCACCCCAAAGGCGTAGCGGAGCGAGTGGCGGCCAATGAAGAGATGGTCGCACATGCCGATCAGCGAGAAATAGAACAGCATCGGATCGATCTTGCGGAACAGGCCCTCGGCCTCGCCCTGCTCGAGGATCGCCTTCTGCGCCGCCGCCAGCGGCCGGCTGAACCGCTCGGAAATGAAGCGCGCGGTTTCGCTGTCGGTTTCCACTGCCAGCGCGGCGACCAGGCGGTTCATATAGGGGTAGCGGTAATAGACCTTGATGATGCCGTGGACATGATGCCGCAGCTTCTGCCCGGCATCCATGTCGGCCTTCACCAGCCGTTCGAGATCGTCGAACGTGCCGCCGGCATCGCGCTCGAGCAGCGCCATGAACATGCCGAGCTTGCTGCCGAAATGATAGCGGATCAGCGCGGCGTTGAGCCCCGATTTCTCCGCGATGTCGGCGAAGGTGATGTCGACCGTGTTGCGCTCGATCATCAACGCGCTGGTCGCGTTGAGCAGTTGATCCGCCGAACTTGCCTCCAGCCGCACGAGCGGGGCCTTTGCCTTGCTTGCCATTTCCGTACCTTAACCGGCGCGACACCGCCGCGCCAACCTCGCGTTATTGTCAGTTGGGCCGCGCGAAGCCCAGAGCCACTGCGCGCTGCACCGTGCGCAGCCGGCCATTCTCGCCCAGCCGGCTGCTGGCGCGGCGCATGTGGAAGCGGATCGTCGGAACCGACAGGCCGAGGATCGTCCCGATCTCGCCATCCGTCTTCCCTGCCGCCGCCAGCTTGAGGCACTGGACCTCGCGCCGCGTCAGCCGGTGCTGGACGATCTCGGTCGAGGCGTCGGGCCCTGCATTGCAGGTGGCGATGAAGCGCAGGGCCAGCGGGTGGAGCAGCTCCGCCTCGCGCGCGAAGATCGCATCCACATCGAGCCCCGGCGTGGTCGTCGCCCAGACCACCGCGCCGATCACCCCGGCGGGCAGGTGCACGGGGGCGACGATCGCGCTCTCCACCCGGTAGCTGCGCTGCATCGCCTCGCGCTCGATCTGCGCCTCGATCCGCAAGGGACGCCAGCTGCGGATGCGGCCCTGGTCGTAATAGAAGGGCTCCGCCAGGTGCCGCGCGACCGAGACGATCGCGTTGCGCAGCGCGAAATCGCCCTGGGCCCAATAGGCGCCGGCATCATGGGTGAACTCGAACAGCGCGCTGATCGGCGTGCCGTCGGCCAGCTGCACCGGCCGGGCGCTGCTGATGTCGGCGCAGGCGGCGATCAGCGGCAGGCCCATGCGGCGGCCATGCTCGACGATCCGGGCTGCCAATTCATGGGGCATAATCTCAGCAATGCCGGTCATATTCATCCCTGTCACATGCGATAGCTGCACAGGTGCCTTCCTAAAGCTAATTATTCAAGCAAACAACAGCCGGAAATCGACCCCGACAATCGAGGCGGATCGGCGATATGGAGGGGAAGAGGAATGGCGATCAAGGCTGGCCTGCTGATGGGATCCGCGCTCGGGCTGCTGCTCGCGGCACCGGCGCTGGCGCAGGGGACGAAGGACGTCCCCGCTCCCAAGGCGGAAGGCGCGCAGACCGTCAATGACGAGATCGTCGTTACCGCCCAGCGCCGTTCCGAATCGATCAACAAGGTGCCGCTGGCGGTGCAGGCGCTTTCCGCCGACACGCTGAAGGACCTGCAGATCACCGATGTCGAATCGCTGGCCAGCTCGGTGCCAGGCCTCCAGGTCGCCCCCGCCTATTCGGGCGTGCCGATCTTCACGCTGCGCGGCATCGGCTTCAACACCACCAACATCACCGCCACCTCGACCGTGGGCATCTATCAGGACGAGCTCGCCTATCCCTATCCCTCGATGGCGGGCGGCCCGATCTATGATCTCGAGCGCGTCGAAGTGCTGAAAGGTCCGCAGGGCACGCTCTATGGCCGCAACACCACTGCCGGCCTGATCGACTTCATCACCGCCAAGCCGGGCAAGGATTTCGCCGCGGGCGGCACGATCGAGGTGGGCAACTACAAGACCTATAATGTCGAGGCGCATCTGAACCTGCCGCTGGGCGACAATGCCGCGCTGCGCATCTCGGGCCGCGACGAGAACAGCGACGAGGGCTGGCAGATCGACCAGAGCCGCGGCGAGAAGCTGGGCCGGGTCAAGCGCTGGGGCGCCCGCGCCTCGCTGAGCTTCCAGCCGTCGAGCAAGTTCGAGGGGCTGGTCACCGTCTCGGGCTGGCGTGACCGCTCGGATACCCAGGCCGGCCAGGCGATCAGCCTCAACCTGACCAACCGGCTTTCCGCCGCCGCGCCTGCCGTGGGTCCGGGCGACTTCAACTCGCCGGCTTTGCTCGCCTATCTGCAGAACAACCAGCCGACCCGCGCCAGCGATGCCGGGTGGCAGCCCGCTTCGGCACGTGCCGCCACGGTGGGCCTCGCCACCGGCATGGGGCCGCCCCGCGCCAAGTCCGACTTCGTCTCGGCCCAGATGCGGCTGACCTGGTCGCCGAACGACCAGCTCTCGGTGATCTCGCTGACCGGGTACAACGACTTCACCCGCAAGGACGTGGTCGACTTCAGCGGCGCGCCCTGGGAAATCGTCTCGACCGAATATGACGCGCGGATCAAATCCTTCTCGCAGGAGCTGCGCTTCGAGGGCAGCGGCCCGGGCTTCCGCTGGACCGTGGGCGGCTATTTCGCGCATGACGATCTGCGCGAGAACAGCCGCTTCCTGATCGGTGAGAACAGCTCGGTCGTCTATCTGCGCCTCGCCGCGCAGGGCATCCTCGCCAATCCGGTGACCAATGCGATCTTCAACAGCGCCGGCTACACGCCCGCCCAGGTCGCGGTCGGCTTCCGCGAAGGCGCGGGCATCGCGAGCGGCTATAACGAGACCTATAGCGGCTTCGCGACCGGCGAGTTCGAGCTGGGCAGCGGCTTCAAGATCAATGCCGGGGCGCGCTTCGGCATCGATCATGGCGAGCTGGCCGGCTGCTCGATCGATTACAACGGCAACTATCTGCCGATCGTGAACACCGCCGGCCGCGCGGTGATCTTCCAGAGCTATGGCGTGATCGCGCCGATGGTGCAGCAGAATGGCTGCACCACCTATGATCCCGCGACCAACTCGGACACTTTGGTCCATTCGGTGCTCGACGAGAGCAATTTCTCGGGCCGCTTCTCGCTCAACTATCAGGCGGCACCGGGCACCCTGCTCTACGCCTCTATCGCGCGCGGCGTGAAATCGGGCGTGGTGCCGATCGTGCCGGCCAACCGCGCGGTGCAGTTCAGCCCGGCGCGCCAGGAGAAGCTGACCGCCTATGAGGCCGGCATCAAGACCGCGGTGGGCGGCCGCTTCGCCCAAGTGAACGTCAGCGGTTTCTATTACGACTATACCGACAAGCAGTTCAGCTCGTACGTCGCCGATCCTACCTTCGGCGCGCTGCAGCGGCTGGTGAACATCCCCAGCTCGCATGCCTGGGGCATCGACGGCGAGATCACGCTGCGGCCTTCGCCGGCCTTCACCTTCAGCTGGAACGCGACCTATCTGAAGACCAAGATCACCGATTATACCGGTGCCAATGCGGCGGGCATCCCGACCAATTACGACGGTTCGGAATTCTCGTTCGCGCCGGAATTCTCGACCAGCGGCACCGCGACGCTCAACCTGCCGATCTCCTCCAGCCTCAACTTCCAGGCGACCGCGAACGCCACCTATCAGAGCGAGACGCACAGCGATTTCGGCGAAGATCCGCTGTTCCGGATCAAGGACTATGCGCTGGTCAATGGCAGCATCGGCATCGCCAGCGCCGACGGGAAATGGGGCCTGACGCTCTGGGCCCGCAACCTGACCAACGAATATTACTGGACCTCGGTGGTCGACAACCAGAACCTCAATGTCCGCTATGCGGGCCGGCCGCGCACCTTCGGCGCTTCGCTGACCGCCGGTTTCTGATCCGATGCGCGAGCAGGCCATCCCGCTTCCCCCCGGCCCCGCGCCCGTCGCGGCGCCGGGCGGCAAGCGAATCCTGCCGCGCATCGACTATGCCAACCCGCCCGGCGCGGCGGCGCTCTACCCGCCGGACTCGGTGGCCTGGGCAGTGTTCAAGAACCCCGTCGCCCTGTTCGTCGGCGGGATCACGGCGGTACTGCTCGAGCTGGGCGAGCCGCGCGTGCGCTCGGGCGTGTGGGAACATTCGATCTTCCCGACCGATCCGCTGACCCGGCTGCAGCGCACCGGCTATGTCACCCATGTCAGCGTCTATGCCCCCGCCAGCGTCGCCGCCAAGGTGATCACCGGGGTGACGCGGATGCACGAGCGGGTGCGCGGGACGACGCCCGGCGGTGCGGCCTATCACGCCAATGACCCGGAACTGCTCGACTGGGTGCAATGCACGGTCGGCTTCGGTTTCATGGAGGCCTATTCTGCCTATTGCCGCACGCTGACGCCGGCGGAGAAGGATCGCTCCTATCGCGAGGCCAAGCCCTCGGCCGACCTGTTCCTTGCGCATGGCGCGCCACTTTCGGTCGCCGAGCAGCGGGCACAGTTCGAAGCGATGCGGCCGAAGCTGGAGCCGCATGCGATTATCGGCGAGTTCCTGGAAATCATGTTGAATACCAAAGGCTTGCCGATTCCACTCCGCCCCTTCCAGGGCATGATGGTGCGGGCGGCGATCGCGCTGCTGCCCGATTGGGCGTGTACGATGTTTGCATTGAACGGCGACGAATGGCGGCTGCGCGGCTGGGAACGCCGCACCGTCCGCATGCTCGGCGCGCTGTTCGAGCGCATTCCGATCCCCGGCACGCCGCCGGTCGAAGCCAGCAAGCGGCTCGGCCTGCCCGCCAATTACCTCTATCGCCGCCGGAAAGCCTGATGCCCGAACGCTTTGAAGCCGATTATGTGATCGTGGGCGCCGGCTCGGCCGGCTGTGTGCTCGCCGACCGGCTGAGCGCCGATGGCCGCAGCCGCGTGCTGTTGCTGGAGGCGGGCGGCGACGACCGGCCGCTGCGCGAACGCGGGCAGTTCCTGTCCAACCTGATGATCCATGTCCCTGTCGGCTATGCGCAGACGCTGAAGGACCCCAAGGTCAACTGGCTTTACCGCACCGAGCCGGACGAAGGCACCGAGTGCCGCCGCCATATCTGGCCGCGCGGCAAGGTGCTGGGCGGATCCTCCTCGATCAACGGGCTGCTCTATGTCCGCGGCCAGCGCGCCGATTATGACGGCTGGCGGCAGATGGGCTGCGAGGGCTGGGCGTGGGACGACATCGCCCCCTATTTCCGCCGCTCCGAGGACCAGCAGCATGGCGCCTGCGAAACGCACGGCGCGGGCGGGCCGCTGAGCGTGACCGATCCGGCGGGATCGCATCCGGTATCCGAAGCGGTGGTGCAGGCCTGCGAGGCGCTCGGCCTGCCCCGGCGCGACATCAACGGGCCCGAGCAGGAAGGCGTCGCCTGGTACCAGCTGACCGTCCGCAACGGCCGGCGCTGCTCGGCGGCGGTCGCCTATCTCCATCCGGCGATGCAGCGCCCGAACCTGCGCGTGGTGACGCATGCCCAGGCGACGCGGGTAGTGATCACGGACGGACGCGCGACCGGCGTGGAGTTCGTGCGCGGCGGCGAGCGGCTGATCGCCCATGCCGCGCGCGAAGTGATCCTGGCAGGCGGAGTGATCAACTCGCCGCAGCTGCTCCAGCTCTCCGGCATCGGGCCGGGCGAATTGCTGCGCGAACAGGGCATCGCGGTGGTGCGCGACCTGCCGGGCGTGGGCGAGAACCTCCAGGACCATCTGCTGATATCGGCCAATTACCGGCTCAAGCCGGGCACCGTCTCGGTCAACGAGCTGAGCCGGGGGTTGCGCCTGCTCGGCGAGGTCGCCCGCTATGCGGTGGCGCGCAAGGGGCTGCTGACGCTGTCGGCCGCGCACATCGCGGCATTCTGCCGCTCGCGGCCCGATCTCGCCTCGCCCGACATCCAGTTCCACATCCTGCCCGCGACGGTGGACGGCGACGCGCTGGCGCAGCTGCAGAAGATGCAGCTGGAGAAGCTGCCGGGGATCAGCATCGCCGCCTGCCAGCTCCGCCCGGAATCACGCGGGAGCGTGCGCATCCGCTCGGCCGATCCGCTGGCGCCGCCGCGGATCACGCCCAATTACCTGAGCGATCCGCTCGACCAGGAAGTGATCGTCGCCGGGCTGCGCTGGGGCCGGCGGATCGCCGCGCAGCGGCCGCTGGCGGACTTCATCGAACATGAGTTGCAGCCGGGCGCCGAGCTGCAGAGCGATGCCGAGCTGCTCGCCCATGCCCGGCGGGCCGGGACGACGCTCTACCACCCGGTCGGCACCTGCATGATGGGGCATGGCCCGCGCGCGGTGGTCGATCCGGAGCTGCGCGTGCACGGCGTGGCGGGGCTGCGCGTGGTCGATGCGAGCATCATGCCGCGGATCGTCTCGGGGAACACCAATGCGCCGACCATAGCGATCGCGGAGAAGGCGAGCGACATGATCCTGGCGGCAGCGAAGGCGCGGGTGGCGGCTTAGCGACGGGCGGAAGCCTGCCCCAGGGCGCCATCTCACCCGCGCCAATCCGTCCCCCCAACCCAAATCCGTCATCCCGGCGAAAGCCGGGATCTCGGGCGAAGGCGCAAGCGGCGGGACAAGAGCCGCACGAGATCCCGGCTTTCGCCGGGATGACGGTTGTTGGCTATTGCTTCAATTCCGCCCGGATCGCGTCTCCATCCGCATCGATCCCCGGCGGCACCGCACCTTCTGGCACATCCCGCACCCCGAAGCGGATCGGGAGGGGCATCTCGATATATTCCCCCTCCTCCGGATGGCTTCGCGCCCGGAAGAAGCCCGTCACCGCGAGATGCGGGTCGTCGCGGATGCTGTCCAGGTCGCGCACCGGCATGCAGGGCACGCCGTCGGCGTTGAGGATTCGAACCCACTCCGCGCTGGTCCTCGCCGGCGTGTATTGGGCGATCTTGCCGTAGAGTGCGCTGATGTTGCGCAGGCGGTCGATCGGCGTGGCGAAGCGCGGATCTTCGAAGACCTCGGTCGCGCCGAGCAGCTCGAACAGCTTCGCGATCGTCGCGGGCGTGTAGGGCACGATGCTGACATGGCCATCGGCCGTGGGGAAAGGCTGGCGGTTGGGATCGATCTGGCGCGGATAGCCGGCAGGCTCGAGCGGCGGATCGAAGGCGGCGCCGAACAGATGCTCCTGCAGCATGAAATGCGCGAAGCTCTCGAACAGCGGCACCTCGACGAACTGCCCCTCCCCGCTGCGCAGCCGGTGGACCAGCGCGCCGAGCACCGCCTGGGCGCCGTAGAGGCCGGCGACCTTGTCGGCGATCAGCGAGGGCAGATAGCGCGGCGCCGGGTTGCCATCGGCGCGCGGCAGCAGCGTCGCGGTGCCGGTCGCCGCCTGGATGACGTCGTCATAGGCCTGGAGCCCGGCATAGGGGCCGCCCGAGCCGAAGCCCTGGCAATGGACATAGACGATATCGCTGCGCAACCCGCGCACCGCCTCATAGCCGAAACCGAGACGCTCCATCGCCTCGCCGCGGACATTGTGGATGAAGACGTCGGCCGTGGCGAGCAGCCGGCGCATCGTCTCGGCGTCTTCCGGCACCTTGAGGTCGAGCGCAATCGCGCGCTTGCCGCGGTTGAGCGTGCAGTGGACCGGCCCCATCTGCCGCGCAGCAACTCGGGATCGCCCGAACTGGCGGGTCTGGTCGCCGCCCGGCGCCTCGACCTTGATCACGTCGGCCCCCATGTCGGCGAGCATCTGGGTGGCATAGGGACCGAACACGATCGTCGTCATGTCGACGATGCGGATGCCCTCGAGCATCTTCATGCCTGGGCTGCCTTGGCACGCGCGAAGGCGGGCCGGCTGCGCAGCCGCTCCCAATAGGTGGCAATGCGCGGGGAGCCGCCATCGCCGATCCGGACGAACTCGGCCAGCATCAGTGCATAGCCGACCGAGATGTCCGCCGCGGTGAACCGGTCGCCGGCGACATAGTCGGTCGAAGCGAGCATGGCGTCGAGGCCGCGCAGCCGCGCGAGATACCATTGCCGGTAATCATCGGCGACCTGGGGCTGGCGGCGATCCTCGGGCTCGAACATCGCGTAGCGCAGCACCAGGGTCTGCGGGAAGGTGAGCGTCGCCTCGCCGAAGGAGAGCGCGTCGAGATAGACCCCATAGCCGGGCGCGCCGGGGGCGACGGCAAAGCGCCCGTCGCCGCGCGTGGTCGCGAGATAGTGGCAGATCGCGGCGGACTCGGTCATCCGGACATCGCCCTCGAGGAACAGCGGGATCGTGCCGAGCGGGTTGCGCGCGAGATATTCCGGCGCGCGGTCGCGCGGGGGAAAAGGCAGCAGCTCAAGCCGGTATTCGGCTTCCAGCTCCTCGAGCATCCAGAGCACGCGGAACGAGCGTGCGTCGCGGCAGTGATAGAGAGTGGCGGTCATTTCGGGCTCCACGCGCCTTGCCCGGTGATCGTGCCGATCAGGCCGACCGGGAAGCGGGCATCGTCGGTGATCAGGGCGAGCGTCTCGCGGTCCTCGGCCGGCACGCGCGCCAGCGTCCGCGCGCCTTCGAGGGTGCGCAGCACGACCACGCCGCGTTCGACCGTTCCGTCGCGCCGGTAGAGGATCGTCGCGCTTTCGAGCGTCGCCGGGCCGGGTTCGGGCTCGACCAGCTCGGGCACCGGTCCGCGCCGCGCATCGGCCGCGGCCTGCACCGAATAGTCCGGGGCGAGCGGCGCACCGGGTTCGCCGGAGAGCACCAGTGCATGATGCTTGGTGACGAACTCGCCCTGCCCATAGAGCAGCCCCGCCCCGCCGCCGCGCACCGCGCGCGCCATCGCGCAGGCGGCGTGGAGCATGTAATTGCTGAGCGGCCCGCCGAAGAAGGTCAGCCCGCCGGTCACGCTCGGCTGCACCTCGGGCCCGAGGCCGAGGCTGCGCCGCGCCATCTTGGGGACGCAGGGGAAGCAGCTATAGAGCTCAAGCGCGTAGAAACCCCGCGGCGCGAGTGCGGAGGCGGCAGCGAGCACCGCATCCTGGGCCGGGCTGCCGGCAAAGCCGTCGCGGGCGAGGAAATCGCGCGGCTCGCTTGCCGCCGCGCCACCCAGGATATGGACGATCCGTTCGTCCGGAATGCCAGCCTGGCACGCCACTTCCAGGCTGGTGACGATCACCGCGGCGCCCTGGTTGACCAGCGGATTGGCGACCATCAGCTTGGTATAGGGCCAGGCGATCAGCCGGTTGGCCTCGCCCGGCGTGACGATCTCGTCCGCGCCAGGCGCCTTGCGCATCCAGGCACGCGGGTTCTCGACCGCAACCGCGGCATAGCGGGACCATAGTTCTCCGGATTCCGCCCGCGCCTCGGCAGGCGTCTGCCCCCAGGCGGCGGCGCTCGCCATCTCGAACAGCGGATAGACCTGGGTGGGTGTGAAGAGCCCGTGGCGGAGCGCCAGCGGGTGGACGATGTCTGCACCCCGCAAGGGCGAAGGCGCGTCCTTGGCGAAGGGAGTCCAGGGCGGCATCTGGCCTTCGCGCTTCGCCCGCGCCGCACTGTGCTGTGCTTCCGCGCCGACGATCAGCGCGACCCGGCTCTCGCCGCGCGCGATGCGCAATGCCGCTTCGTGGAGGAGGCGGATCGGCGATTCCCCGCCGACTTCGTGATTGGCGTGCAGACGAGGCGCGATGCCGAGTTCGGCGCACAGCAAGGCCGCCGCGTCGGCATAGCGCCAACTGACGATGCTCACCACGTCGAGCGCATCGACCTGGGCGAGCAGCCCGCCGCCCGCATCCTGATCGGCGGCGCGCGCGGCATCCGCCATCAGCGCCAGCGGCTCCTTGGCAGAGCTGATCGCGAAGGGGCGATCGATCGACTCCCCGATGCCCAGTATCACGGGCGTGTCTGGCGCCATTTTCCTCTCCCTGGTCGCCTGCCCGGTATCGCCGTGCGCACCTCCGTGCGGAACTATCACTAGCGATAGCAGCGCATTTCCCCGGTTCGGCTATGCTGCGCATCGGAGAGCGGCAACCGCTTCCGAGGAGAGGAGAGAGGGCCGAATGCATCCCTGCGTCCACGCCGAAACCAGACCGGAGAAACCCGCGCTGATCGTCGCCGAGACGGGCGAAAGCCTGAGCTATGGCGAGCTGGAGGCGCGATCGAACCAGGCCGCGCAGCTGTTCCGCGCGCTGGGGTTCCAGCCGGGCGACGCGGTGGCGGTGCTGCTCGAGAACCATTTCCGCTTCCTCGAAATCGCCTGGGGCGCGCAGCGCGCGGGGCTCTATTTCGTGGCGGTCTCCTCACGACTGACGGCGAGCGAGGCGGCGTTCATCCTGCGGGACAGCGGCGCGCGGGCGCTGATCTCCTCAGTGGCATTGGCTTCGGTCGCGAGCGCCGTGGCCGCGGAGGTGGTGCTGGACGACGTCGCGCTGTTCATGCTCGATGGTGCGATCCCGCCCTTCCGCAGCTGGGCAGCGGAGGTGGGCGCGATGCCGGTTACTCGCATCGCCGACGAGCGCGCCGGCACCGACATGCTCTATTCCTCGGGCACTACCGGCCGGCCCAAGGGCATCCGGCCGCAGCTGCCCGAGACCGACATCACCATGCCCAATGCGATGGTCGGCATCGCCCGGCATGCGGCGGTGGATGCCGATACGATCTACCTCTCCCCCGCCCCGCTCTATCATGCCGCGCCCCTGCGCTGGTGCATGGCCGTGCACCGGCTGGGCGGCACGGTGGTGGTGATGGAGAAGTTCGATCCCGAACAGGCGCTGGCGCTGATCGAGCGCCACAAGGTGACACATGCGCAGTGGGTGCCGACGCACTTCATCCGCATGCTGAAGCTGCCCGAGGCGGCGCGCAGCCGGCACGATCTGACCTCGCTGCGGATGGCGATCCATGCCGCGGCGCCCTGCCCGGTGCCGGTCAAGCAGGCGATGATCGACTGGTGGGGGCCGGTGCTGCTCGAATATTATGCCGGGACCGAGGGCAATGGCCTGACGATGATCGGCGCCAGGGACTGGCTGACGCATCCGGGCTCGGTCGGGCGCGCGGTGCTCGGCACGCTGCGCATCTGCGACGAGGAGGGCGAGCCGCTGCCCGCCGGCGAGACCGGCCTGGTCCATTTCGAGGGCGGGCCGGGCTTCCACTATCACAACGACAGCGAGAAGACGGCGGCGGCGGCGAACAAGCATGGCTGGACCACGCTCGGCGATGTCGGCCATGTCGATGCCGAGGGCTATCTCTACCTCACCGACCGCAAGAGCTTCATGATCATCTCGGGTGGGGTGAACATCTATCCGCAGGAGATCGAGAATTTGCTCGTGCTGCACCCCAAGGTGGCGGACGTCGCGGTGATCGGGGCGCCGCATGCCGATATGGGCGAGCAGGTGGTGGCGGTGGTGCAACCGGCGGACGGCGTGGCGCCCTCCCCCGCGCTGGCCGAGGAACTGGCCGAGTGGCTCGCGCCGCAGCTCTCCCGAGTGAAGCAGCCGCGGCGGATCGACTTCGTCGCGGAGCTGCCGCGGCATCCGACGGGGAAGCTCTACAAGCGGCTGTTGCGGGATCGCTATTGGGAGAAGACCGAAGAAGCCGCTCTCGGCTGATTGAACTCCGTCATCCCCGCGAAGGCGGGGATCCAGAGCCAAGCAGGACCGTCCGGGCAGAGTAACCCTGGATCCCCGCCTTCGCGGGGATGACGGCTGGGGGGCTCGCAGCCCCCCGCCACTTTCACAGCGTCTTCAGATACTCCAGCAGCGCCAGCCGCTCGGCGTCGCTGAGCGACTGGGTGAAGGTGTGGCCGCCATTGCTGTCGCCATAAAGGTTGCTGTTGAAGCTCATGCGCGAGCGGATCTGCTGGTCGGTGATCGGCGGCGGCGTCTGGTACGCCAGGTTGAGATAGCCCGCCGCCGCATTGGAGAAGGCCGAATAGAAGCGATCCGGCGTCGCCTGACCATTGCACGGCTGATAGGGCGGCACCGAGGCCGATGTGCTGCAGTTCATCGTCTCGTACTTCCAGCCGAGCTTGGCGAAGTCGTACGACGCGAAGCTATAGTCATAGCCCTGGTTCTTGCCGCCGATGCCGGCCGGCGAATAAGGCCGCTTCCACACTGCAGGGCGGTCCGACGGCTTGAGGATGCCCCAGATATCCGGAACGCTGCCATTGTGCAGGAACGGCCCGCCCGCCCAGGCGCCATAGAGCGGCGGCGAGACATAGCCCTTGGGCTCGACCCATTCGTTCGGCCCGAGCGGCGAATAGATCGGCCCGCCATTATTGTAGACCGCACGATAGACCCGGCGGATCGAGCTCGCGATCAGCGACTCGACCGGATAGCCGTACCAGCTCGGACTGAGCGAGTTGTACGCCCACCAGCTGCTGTTCCAGGCACGGCGCTGGCGCTGGTCGGCGAACAGGTTGAAGCGGCGCGGATCGGTCTGGATCGTCTCGATCGGGGTGACGTTGCCCGGCAGGCCCTTGAGCCGTGGGTCGGGCAGATAGGCAGTGTCATTGGCGTAGCGCGGCGAATAGACGCCGTGGCAGCTCGCGCAGGAGCCGTTGCCGGGCTGGCGGGGAATCTCGACATTGGCGCCGTTCGCCCAGAGATCGCGTTCGTGGAAGACCACCGCACCCTGCTCGGCGAGCGGCCGGTCGATCGTGCCCGGATATTTGGGTGCCGAGAGCGAGAGCAGAAAGTTGTTGATGTCCTCGAAATCGCTCTCCAGCGCCCGCCGTTCCCCGGCATCGCGGGTGAGTGTGGCGACACCGAACGCCATCTCCGAATGGACATTGTCCGAGGTGAGCGAGCCGTCCCAGAATTGCCGCGTCTTGAAGGCGCGGTTGAACCAGGCCGGTGCCTTGGTCATGCCGCCGGCGGGCGTGTCCGGGGTATATTCGAGCAGGCTCGGCGCGAGCTGCAGCGTGTCCATGTCGAACAGGGCTGGCAGCAAGGTGATCAGGCCGATCGCGTCGCTCGATCCGCGGCCGTCGCTCCACGGGATCGGCAATGCGAGGCCGAGCCAGGTGACCGGGCTGGTACGAAACAGGTCCGAGGCGAGCAGGCCGGCGTCATTGGCGCTGTTCGGCAGGCCCCAGGTGAAGCCGGCCTCATTTGTGGTGCCCAGCCGCGAGTCATGGCAGGCCGAGCAGGAGGCGGTGATCGTGCCGGTCCATTTGCCGTCATCGCCCTTGCCCTGGACCAGGCCGAGCGGGAGCTGGCCGGTGCCGCCATTGGTGGTGTTCGGGTTCTCGCCTGGCAGCGGATAGGGATTGCGGAAGGGCGCGGGATAGAAGCCGTAGCGCTTCTCGACCTGCTCGTTGAAATCGGCGGGCTTGGAAGACAGGCCCCACACCGCCCAGAGCTTGTCGTAATCCTGGGCCCGCGAGAAAGGCAGGAAATACTGCCGCGTCTCGAGGTTCTGCTTGCCGCGCGCGACGCTGGCACGCCAGGCGCCGCAGGTCGCCGGGCGCGCCGGCAGCCGGTTCACATAGGGCGCCGGCGGATTGTGCAGGTTGGTGAAGAAGGAATTGAAGCGGACGGCGCCGTTCGGATTGCTGTTGACGCTGGGGGTGATCAGCGTGCGCGGATCGACCGGCAGCGGCGTCGCGTCCGACTTGCCGGCGCACCCGGCCGCCAGCGGCGAGCGGATCGCGGATTCGTCGAGCAGCGGCTGGGTCTGTGCCAGCGCGGCGGGGGCGAACGTCACGGGTATGGCGGCGCTCGCGAGCAGGGCAGTCCAGTTGGCCATCGCACCTCTCCCATTGTCGCCGGACATCCGCGGCAGGGCCGCTGTGCCGGCATTTGATCGGAATCTGCTTTGCGGGGGCTTCGCCAACAAGCTGGCGAACGTGGCAGGTTTGGCGTGATTAGAGCCTGGTCAGCGGCCGCCCTTCCGTCCCGAGGCATTGCCCGGACCGATGCGCGTCCATCGTCATCGTCACCGATACCTTGCCTGCCGCGCCCGTCTGTTGCGCGCTCTGGCTGTCGGTGGTGACGACGAGCTTGTATCGGTCGCGGGCATAGCTGCCCGACATCGCCATCGAGCGCGTGCCCATCTGGTCGGCGCAGCGCAGCAGGCCGTCGATCCTGCCCTTCCCCATCGCGAAACGCTCGTAGCGGCAGGCCTGGTTCTCTTCGCCGACATAGAAGGCGCCCTTCTTCACATCCTCGGAGGTCAGGCAGCTGGCGGCGGTCTGGGGCTGCCGCATCTGCGTCTTCAGCTTCTCGACAAAGCCTACCGGCATGCCCGGGGCATCGACCTGGTTGAGGGTGATCCTCGTCTCCCAGCGCCCCGGCTGGGCGAAGTCGTTGCCGGCCGCGACCTTGCGGATCTGCTCCGCCACGACCGAGCCGGATTCATTGCGCAGATCGACGCTCGAACCCCAGTCGCAGCCGGCCGCGAGCAACAGGAAAGGGATCGCCGATCCGATAAGAAATCGCGTCATCCACCTCTCCCATTTCGCTCCGTTTTCTGGCTTCCGGAGCCCGTTTATTTGCTGCAGACCATCCCCTGCCGGCAGAACAGATCAAGCTGGTACCCGTCACAGGGTTTCGGGAGAGAGGCATGGCGATCGAACGCGACCGGGCGTGGGCCGAGACCAATTTGCTGATCGAGGAAGTGCGCGAGACGGGCATCGCGATCGGCCTGCCCTTCGTCGCGGCGCAGGGCGACATCGCCGATCCCGAGCCGATGCGCGACGCCGATGGCCGCCCCTATGCCGAGACGCATTTCCAATGGCTCGATCCCACGGACCATTATTGGCACAATCGCCGCCTCGCGCTGCACGCCCCCTTCCTCCAGGCCGCGCGGGTGATGGCCGAGCCCTGCTTCTATGCCGGGGGCAGGCTCGGGACCTGGCGGACCAGCGCCCTGCTCGACGCGATCGACTGCCGCCAGGTGACCGCGACCACCGGCATCGCCGCGGCGATCATCGCACCGGTGCACCTTCCCCGAGCGATCGTCGGCGCGGTGGTGTGGGCAGCGCGCGAGCCCGCCGGGGTGGAGGCGGTGTTCGCCAAGCATGCGGTACGGTTGCAGGGCCTGGCGCTCAAGCTGGTCGCCAGCCATGCCGAGGCCTCGTCCCGCCTGCGCGCGCCCGCCACGCCGATGGTGCTCACCCGGCGCGAGGTGCAGTGTCTGCGCTGGGCGGCGGCAGGCAAGACCGATGGCGAGATCGGCATCATCCTGTCGCTCTCCACCTCCACGGTGCGCTTCCATCTGCGCAACGCCGGCTCGAAGCTGGGCAGCACGGGACGGGCGCAGGCGATCCAGATCGCTGCGGGATTGGGGTTCGTCAGCGCGCGGTGAGCGCAAGGTTTTGACGCAGCGATATTGAAGGGAGGATCTTTTGGCCAAGGCACAGGTAACACGGAAAACTCGCGGACCACGCACTAAACGAACCTTCAGACAGATCTTCGTTGATGGCCTGAAAGATCTTTCGGAAGGTGAACAGCGATTGATAGCCAACCAGGCGCTGCGCGAATACCTTGGCTGGGAAGAAGCGCTCTATCGCCGAATAAAGGGAGAATTGGTCGGGGAGCGCGAGATCATCGTCGGTCGTGGGCGAGGTGGCAGCGTGGGTCTCGCCTCCGCGCCAGGAGAAGCGCCCCCTAAGGCTTTGCAGATTTTTATATCCTACTCGCACCAGGACGAAGGGCTCAAGGACGAGCTGGTCAAGCATCTCTCTCCCCTCAAGCGCCTTAACCTTGTGGATGCCTGGCATGACAGGAAGATCAGCGCCGGCGACAAATGGGATACGGCAATCGCCGACGCACTTAAAGGCGCCGATATTGTCCTTTTGCTAGTCAGCATTGATTTTATTAATTCGCGATATTGTTACGACATAGAAATGGAAAGCGCTCTTGAACGCGAACGAAAGGGTGAGGTCGTGGTTATTCCGGTCATCGCTCGCAACTGCATGTGGAAGACCACCGAATTCGCTCGACTGCAAGCCACCCCCACCGACGGCAAAGCCATATCGTCATGGGATGACCGTGATGAAGCCCTTACGATCGTCGCCGAGCGTGTCCGAGAGGTAGCCGAACGGTTGATAGCGGAACGTTGATCGAAATCGCAGCTATCGTCGCCTCCAACTATCCCTAGCACTTTTCGCAGTTGCCGCATCGCCGTGCTTCCTCAAGGCTTTGGCCATGGAGGCACTGCAGTGAATTTCGATCTTTCCGAGGAACAGGCGATGCTGCGCGACATGCTGCGGCGCTATCTGCGCGAGCAGTATGACTTCGAGACACGGCGTGCGCGGGTGCGTGCCGGGCGCGGGCGGGATGCGGCGCTGTGGCAGGGCCTGGCCGATCTCGGTATCCTCGCGGTGCTACTGCCCGAGACGGCAGGCGGACTGGGCGGCGGGCCGGTCGAGACGATGGTCGTGATGGAGGCGCTGGGCGAGGCGCTGGTCGCCGAGCCCTTTCTCGAGACCGTGGTGATCGGCGGCGCGCTGCTCCGGGCCTGCGGCTCCGACCTGCTGCCGGAGATCGCCACCGGCACCCTCCGCATCGCATCCGTGCTCGAAGCCACCACCCTGCGCGCCGAGCCGGCACCCAGTGGCTGGCATCTCACCGGCCAGGCACCGGTCGTGATCGGCGCGCCGGGCGCGAGCCACCTGATCCTCGCCGCGCGCACCGCCGGCGACGGCCCCTCGCTGTTCCTGGTCGAGACCGGCACGCCGGGCATCATCCTGCACGGCTACCAGCTGATCGACGACCGTCCCGCCGCGGACCTCGAGATCGACGCGCATCTGCCCGCCGAAGCGCTGCTCGGCGCACCGGGCACGGCGGGCCCGCTGATCGAGACGGTGCTGGACACCGCCCGCGCGGCGCTCTGCGCCGAGGCGGTGGGCGTGCTGCGCCGGATGCTCGACGACACCGTGGAATTCACCAAGCAGCGCCGCCAGTTCGGCCAGCCGCTCGCCGGTTTCCAGGCGCTGCAGCACCGAATGGTCGACATGTTCCTGGCGCTGGAGCAGGCGGTCTCGGCGAGCCACCTCGCCACGCTCAACCTCTCCGCCCTGCCGGAAACCCGCGCCCGCGCGGTCGCCGCAGCCAAGGCGACGATCGGCAAGGCAGCGCGCTTCATCGGCGAGAATGCGGTGCAGCTGCACGGGGCGATGGGGATGACCGACGAACTGGCGGTCGGCCATTATTTCAAGCGCGCGACGGTGATCGCGCAGAGCTTCGGCAGCACCGAGCAGCAGGTGGCGCGCTATGCTGCGCTGATGCGGGCGGCCGCCTAGAACATCATCCCGGCGGCCCCTTTTCCGTCATCCCGGCGAAGGCCGGGATCTCGTGCGGCTCTTGTCCCACGTCCCGCGCCATCGCCTGAGATCCCGGCTTTCGCCGGGATGACGACCTTGGACGGTCACAACCCCAGCACCGCCTTCGCCAGGATGTTGCGCTGGATCTCGTTCGACCCGGCATAGATCGAGCCCGCGCGCTCGTTGAGGTAGCGGAGCGGGGCGAGTGCTTGCCAGGGCGCGCCGGTCGTGTAGCCACTGGCCGGCGGGCTGTAGGCCGGGATCGCGCCGCCGGGCATCACGACATGCGGCTGATAGGCCAGCCCCTCCGCCCCGGCCGCTTCGAGATGCAGCGCCGCCAGGTCCTGGGCCAGTTCGGTACCGAGAATCTTCATCATCGAGGCGAGCGCGCCGACGCTGGCACCTTCGCTGGCCGAAAGCAGGCGCAGCTCCATCATCTCCAGCACGTCGATCCGGATGCGCAGCTCGGCCAGCCGCGCGGCGAAGATCGGATCATCGAACCGCTCTCCCGCTGCTGCCTCGATCTCCCCCACCCGCACCTGCAGTGCGGGGGCGTAGGAGCCGCCCCGCTCGAATTCGAGCAGGTATTTCGCCACCGACCAACCGGCATCGACTTCGCCCAGCGCGTTGGCGCGCGGGGCGCGGACATTGTCGAAGAAGACCTGGTTCTGCACATGCTCGCCCGAGGTCATCAGGATCGGGCGGACCTCGATGCCGGGCAGGTCCATGGGCACGAGCAGGAAGGTAATGCCCTGTTGCGGGCGGCCCAGCTTGGCCGTGCGGACCAGGCAGAAGATCCAGTTCGCCTCGGTCGCATGGGTGGTCCAGATCTTGGAGCCGTTGAGCACGAAGTCGTCGCCATCGGGCTCTGCGCGCATCTGGAGCGAGGCGAGGTCGGAGCCGGCGCCGGGCTCGGAATAGCCTTGGCAGAAGAACACTTCGCCGGTGAGGATGCGCGGCAGGAAATACGCCTTCTGCCCGGGCGTGCCGAAGCGGATGATGACGTGCGCGACCATGTGGATGCCCATCGGCGAGAGCGAGGGCGCGCCGGCCGCGATGCGCTCGCGATTGAAGATGTAGTGCTGGGCGACGCTCCAGTCGCAGCCGCCATGCTCGACCGGCCAATGCGGGGCCGCCCAGCCGCGTTCGTGGAGGAGTTGCTGCCAGGCCATGCTGGCTTCGTGATCCGGATAGACGCTGGTCGCCAGCGTGCCGGCGCGGCGGATCTCGGGGGTGAGCTTGTCGGCGAGAAAGGCGCGTACCTCGTCGCGAAAGGCGAGCTCGGCCTGGGTCCAGTCCATGTCCATGCGGGGGCTCCTTCAGGCGAGGACGGGTTCGGGGGCGAGCATCGCGGCGAGGCGGCGGGCGATGATCGCCTCGGCATCCTCGACGATGCGCTCGACCAGTTCGCGGACGGTGGGGACATCGTGGATCAGGCCCTGGACCATGCCGGCGGTCCAGATGCCGTGATCGGTATCGCCGCTCGCCAGCCCCTCGCGGCCGCGGGCGCCCTTCACAAGTGCTGCGACGTCCTCGAACGGGCGGCCCTCCCGCTCGATCGCGACGACCTGCTCGGCGATCGCGTTGCGGGCGACCCGGGCGGTGTTACGGTAGGAGCGGAAGATCAGCTCGGTCGCTCGCTCGTCGTTCGCGACCATCGCGGCCTTGAAATTGTCGTGGATCGGCGCCTCGCGGGTGGCGCAGAAGCGGGTGCCCATGTTGATGCCGTCGGCACCCAGCGCCAGCGCGGCGGCGAGCCCGCGGCCATCGCCGAAACCGCCACTGGCGAGGATCGGTACCTTCACTCTGTCGGCCGCGGCAGGGATCAGGATCAGGCCGGGGATGTCGTCCTCGCCCGGATGGCCGGCGCATTCGAAGCCGTCGATCGAGATCGCATCCACCCCCATCCGCTCGGCGGAGAGCGCGTGGCGGACGGCGGTGCATTTGTGGATCACCTTGACGCCGGCGGCCTTGAAATCGTCGACATGCTCCTGCGGCTTGTAGCCGGCAGTCTCGACGATCCCGATCCCGCTCTCGATGATCGCGCGGCGATACTCCGCATAGGGCGGCGGGTTGATCGAGGGGAGGATCGTCAGGTTCACCCCGAAGATCTTGTCGGTGCGTTCGCGGACGCGGGCGATCTCCCTGGTGAGTGCCTCGGGCGTCGGCTGGGTGAGCGCGGTGAGGAAGCCGAGCGCGCCGGCTTCGGCGACGGGGGCGACGAGATCGGCGGTGCCGACCCACATCATCCCGCCCTGCACGATCGGATGCTCGACGCCGAAAGCCTCGGTGAAACGGGTGCGGATCATGGATTTTTCTCCCTTAGAGCGACTGGCCGTCATCGACGGTGACCACCGATCCGGTAACGAAGCGGCTCGCCGGGCCGCAGAGGTACGCGACGGCGCCGTCGAGCGCGTCGCCGTCCATCAGCCGGCGGCGGGGCCATTTGGCGATCTGCCTGTGCCCGGCTTCGGTGCCGAACCAGTCGGCATTGAGATCGGTCTCGATATAGCCGGGGCACAGGATGTTGAGATTGACGTCCTTGTTCGCCCAGTCGCGCGCGAGCACCCGGCCGAGCTGGAGCACCGCGGCCTTGGAAGCGCTGTAGGCGGCGAGGCCGGGCGAGACCGATTGCGCGGTGATCGACGAGACGATCAACACGCGCCCGTCCGCCTTTGCCGCGATCATCCGCCGCGCGCCTTCGCGCACGGTGAGGAACACGCCGCGGACATTGACCGCCAGCACCTGATCGAACGCCGCGACATCGAGATCGAGCGCGGGCCCCTCCATGTTCATGCCGGCATTGGCGATGACCGTATCGACCGTGCCGAACGCGGCTTCGGCAGCGTCATAGGCGGCCACGACCGAGGCTTCGTCGGTCACGTCCATCGCCACGCCGATCGCCTCCCCGCCTTCGCCGATGATCGAGTCGCGCAGCTCGGCGAGCAGCGCTTCGCGGCGGGCGGCGAGCACCAGCCGGACGCCCCGCGCGGCCAGCACGCGGGCGAACCGCGCCCCCAACCCCGAGGATGCGCCCGTCACCAGCGCCACGCGCCCCGCAAGATCGCGTTCCCCGTTGCCCACGCCCATCCACTCCGCTAGTTGTTCTGCGATTTAATTATCCGAATAAATGCGAACGAAACCAAGCGCGAGAGGAAATTTAGTCATGCAGATAAATTCGGTCACGGAACTCGATGTGACGGACGGTATCGCGACGCTCACGCTCGATTCCCCACCGGTGAACGCGCTGTCGGCAGCAGTCCGCGACGGGCTCGATCGGGGTTTCCGTGCAGCGATCGCCGACGAGACCGTGCGGGGCATCGTACTGATCTGCGCCGGGCGCACCTTCATCGCCGGCGCCGACATCAGCGAATTCGACAAGGCGCCCACGGGCGCGCCTCTACACGAGGTGCTCGCGCTGATCGAAGCCTCGCCCAAGCCGGTGGTCGCGGCGATCCATGGCACCGCGCTGGGCGGCGGGCTGGAGACGGCGCTGGTGTGCGACTACCGCGTCGCCACCCCTTCCGCGAAGCTCGGCCTCCCCGAAGTCGCGCTCGGCTTGCTGCCCGGCGCGGGCGGCACCCAGCGGCTGCCGCGCGTGGTCGGCGCGGAGGCGGCGCTGGAGATGATGGCGATCGGCAAGCCGGTGCGTGCGAAGGACGCGCTGGCGATGGGGCTGGTCGATGCGATCACCGGCGAGGACGCACTGCACGCCGAAGCGGTAGCCTTCCTCGAGACCAGGCTCGATGCCCCGCGCACCCGCATCCGCAACCGGACCGACAGGATCGCCGGGCAGGATCCCGCGCTGTTCGACGCCTTCCGCGCGAAGCATGCCCGCGCCTTCAAGGGCTTCAAGGCGCCGGAGAACATCATCAAGGCGGTCGAGGCAGCGGTCACCCTGCCCTTTGACGCGGGCATGAAGCGCGAGGCGGAATTGTTCTGGGAACTGTTCCGCAGCCGCGAATCGGCCGCGCAGCGCTATTTCTTCTTCGCCGAGCGCCAGACCGCCAAGGTGCCCGATCTCTCCGCCGATCTGCCCGAGATACCGGTGCAGCGCGTCGGCGTGATCGGCGCAGGCACGATGGGTGGCGGCATCGCGATGAACTTCCTCAATGTCGGGCTGCCGGTGACGATCGTCGAGCAGGCGCAGGATGCGCTCGATCGCGGGGTGGCGACGATCCGGAAGAACTATCAGGTCACGGTCGACAAGGGACGGATGACCGCCGAGCAGCTGGAGCAGCGCATGGTGCTGCTTACCCCCAGCCTCGATTTCGAGGCGCTGGGCGAGGTCGATCTGGTGATCGAGGCGGTGTTCGAGAAGCTCTCGCTCAAGCAGGAGATCTTCGCACGACTCGACAAGGTGGCGAAGGCGGACGCGATCCTGGCGACCAACACCTCCTTCCTCGATGTCGATGCGATTGCCGCCGCGACCGAGCGCCCCGAGAGCGTGGTCGGCATGCACTTCTTCTCGCCGGCCAATGTGATGAAGCTGCTGGAGGTGGTGCGCGGCGCCGAGACCGATCCGCAGGTGGTGGCCGCGGCGATGGCGATCGGCCGCGGGATCGGCAAGGTCGCGGTGCTGAGCCGGGTGTGCGACGGGTTCATCGCCAACCGGATGATGGCGCCGCGCATGGCAGCCGCGCAGGCGCTGATCCTCGAGGGGCCGCTGCCAGGGCAAGTCGACCAAGTGATGCTCGACTATGGTTTCCCGATGGGGCCGTTCGCGATGCTCGACCTGGTCGGGCTGGACGTGATCGGCTGGGATGCGGCGACGAGCAGTTCGTCGAGCGTCGTCGAAGTGCTGTGCGAGATGGGCCGCTGGGGGCAGAAGAAGGGCGGCGGCTATTATGATTATGACGAGAAGCGCCGGGCCGCGCCTTCGCCGGTCGCCGAACAGGTGATCCGCGACTTCGCGGCGAAGACCGGCGTGGCGCAGCGCCAGTTCAGCGACGAGGAGATCGTTGCGCGGCTGCTTTATCCGGTGGTCAATGAAGGCGCGAAAATCCTGGAGGAAGGCGTCGCGATCCGCGCGTCCGACGTCGATGTCGCGCTCGTCTATGGCTATGGCTGGCCGGTGTTCACCGGCGGGCCGCTGTTCTGGGCGGACGGCGTGGGACTGGCGAAGATCGCCGATGCGCTGGAAGCAATGGGGCACACCCCCTCCCCGCTGCTGCGCACCCTTGCCGAACAGGGCAAGCCGATCCACCAATATCGCAGCGCCGCGCCGGCAACGCGCGTCGTCGAAGTGGCCTGAGACCACAAAGGGAGACGGGATGTGCTGAACACCAATAGCCGCACCGCCTATGACGAGAACCATGCGCTGTTCCGCGATCAGGTGCGCAAGTTCTTCGATGCGAAGCTGACACCCAATCTCGAGCGCTGGGAGCAAGAGGGCATCGTCGACCGCCAGTTCTGGCGCGATTGCGGCGAGGCGGGGCTGCTCTGCCCGACCATGCCCGAGGAATATGGCGGACTCGGCCTCGACTTCGGCTACAATGCCGTGGTCGGCGAGGAACTGGCCTGGTCGGGATCGTCCGCCGGCATCACGCTGCAATCGGACATCGTGGCCGATTACATCCTCCATTACGGATCGGAGGAGCAGAAGCGGCAATGGCTGCCCGGCATGATCTCGGGCGAAGTCGTCACCGCGATCGCGATGACCGAGCCGGGCGCGGGATCGGACCTGCAGGGCGTGAAGACCACTGCGCGCAAGGACGGCAACCATTATGTCGTCAACGGCTCCAAGACCTATATCACCAACGGTCAGAACGCCGATCTGATCATCGTCGTCGCCAAGACCGACCCCGAGGCGGGCGCCAAGGGCACCTCGCTGATCCTCGTCGAGGCGAACCGCGAAGGCTTTGCGCGCGGGCGCAACCTCGACAAGATCGGCCAGCATAGCGCCGACACGTCCGAGCTGTTCTTCAACGATGTCCGCGTCCCGATCACCAATTGCCTTGGCGAGGAAGGGCGCGGCTTCGCCTACCTGATGAACCAGCTGCCGCAGGAGCGGCTTTCGATCGCAGTCGGCGCCCAGGCGGCGGCGCAGCGCGCGTTCGACGAGGCACTGGCCTTCGTCAAGGAGCGCAAGGCATTCGGAAAGACGGTGTTCGACTTCCAGAACACCCGCTTCGTCCTCGCCGATCTCGCGAGCAAGCTGCAGGTCGGCTGGGCGCATCTCGACTGGGCGATCCGGCGGCACGTCGCCGGCGAGCTGACCGCGGTGGAGGCTTCGGCGGCGAAGCTGTGGCACACCGACCTGCAGGGCGAAGTGTGCGACGCGGCGCTCCAGCTCCATGGCGGCGCCGGATACATGAACGAGTACCCCATCGCCCGGCTGTGGCGCGATGCCCGGGTGTCGCGCATCTATGGCGGCACGAACGAGATCATGAAGGAAGTGATCGGGCGTTCGCTTTGAACGTCAGCGAAGCCGTCGCCAGCCGCCGCTCGGTCCGGGCGTTCCTCGACAAGCCGATCGACATCGACCTGCTCGCCGACCTGATCGCGCGTGCCGGCCGGGCGCCCTCGGGCGGCAATCTCCAGCCCTGGCATGTCCATGTCGTGTCGGGCGACGCGATGAACCGGCTCAAGGCGATCATGCGCGCCCGCCTCGCCGAGGCGCCGTTCGGCGACCCGCCCGACTATCAGGTCTACCCCCAGCCGCTGGGCAGCCCCTATCGCGACCGCCGTTTCGCCGTCGGCGAAGCAATGTACGCCAGCCTCGGCATCCCGCGCGAGGACAAGGCCGCGCGCCTGCGCTGGTTCGCGGCCAATTGGCAGTTCTTCGGCGCGCCGGTGGGACTGTTCTGCACACTGCGCCGCGATCACGGCCCACCGCAATGGTCCGATTGCGGCATGTTCCTGCAGACGCTGATGCTGCTCCTGCGCGAAGCCGGGCTCGACAGCTGCGCACAGGAGGCCTGGTCGGTCCACCACGCCACGGTCCGCGATTTCCTCGAGATCCCCGAGGAGCAATTGCTGTTCACCGGCATGGCGATCGGCTTCCGGGATCCGGACGCACCGATCAACCGCTTCCCGGTCGAACGCGCACCGCTCGCCGAATGGGCAAGCTTCCACGGCTGATCCGGCACCGACTCGAATTCCGAAACGCCACCGATCCGGACCGAAAATCGCGTCTGCCGGAGCAGTCGAACGGCGCTGCGACACCCCAATCTGTCGCAGCGATGCAACAGTTTGCATCAATACGAATTTGGAACCGCTTCCAATCGACTCCCCCCGGATTGACAGACGGCAAACCGATGATAGCGATAACATCAGGGAGGCACTTCGCTCGCCCGCAATAAATAAAAAGTCGCGTCCGGTTCAGGGGCGCCAAGAGGAGGGGTTATGACTAGCTTCAAGCGCACGCCTATACTTGCGCGATCCGCATCCATCTTCGCCGTTGCCGTCGGGCTCGCCATGCCCAGCTTCGCCCATGCGCAGACCGACAACGCTGTCAGCGCACAGGCCAGCGACGGCGGCCAGGTCGCCGAGACGCCGCAGGACGACGGCGCGATCGTCGTCACCGGCATCCGCGCCAGCCTCGAGCGCTCGATCCAGATCAAGCGCGAGGCCCCCGGCATCGTCGATGCGATCTCCGCCGAGGACATCGGCAAGTTCCCCGACACCAACCTGGCCGAATCGCTGCAGCGTATCCCGGGCGTGTCGATCAACCGCACCAACGGCGAAGGCTCGCAGGTCACCGTCCGCGGCTTCGGCCCGACCTACAACATGGTCACGCTGAACGGCCGCCAGCTCGCCACCGCAGCCGTGTCGGTGGTCGGCGGCGACCAGAATGCCGACGGCGCGCAGGGCACCAGCCGCTCGTTCGACTTCTCGAACCTGGCGACCGAAGGCGTGCGCACGCTCGAAGTCTACAAGACCGGCCGCGCGGCGGTCCCCTCGGGCGGTATCGGCGCCACGATCAACGTGGTCTCGCGCAAGCCGCTCGACGACAACAAGACCGGCCTCCATGGCAGCATCGGCGCCAAGGCAGTCTATGACACCAGCGTCAACGACTGCATCGATTGCGGCTCGAAGGTCACCCCGGAAGTCTCCGGCGTGGTGAGCTGGAGCGATCCGGAGCAGCGCTTCGGCGTGATGCTGTTCGGCAGCTATCAGAAGCGCAACTACACTTCGATCGCCGCCACGTCGAACGACTGGAACATCATCCCCTACAGCACTTTCCTGACCGGCGGCTTCGCCCGTTCGGGTGGCGCCTGCCCGACCTCGACCCCGGGACCGACCTGCACCGTGGTCAACAACGCGCCGTCGAACCCGAACCAGCTCGTCGCGATCCCGAACGACAGCCGCTACCACTATGCCGAGGGCTCGCGCGAGCGCATCAACGGCCAGGCAGTGATCCAGTTCAGGCCCACCGACGCGCTGACCATCACCGCCGACGCCCTGTACGCGCAGAACAAGCAGCGCGAGACGCGTTCGGACCTCTCGAACTGGTTCAGCCGCCCGTTCGACGTGGTGACCTTTGACGGCAATCCCACCGTCGCCACCGCCCAGTATCTGCACGAGACGATCAACGGCCAGAAGGACGAAGGCTTCGAGGCCCAGTCGCGCGCGCAGAAGGGCAAGCTGGAGGATTACGGCCTCAACCTGGAGTGGCAGTTCGCCAGCAACTTCTCGCTGAAGCTCGACGGCCATATCTCGACCTCGTCGAGCACGCCGGACAATCCCAATGGCGTCAGCTCCACGCTGGTGGGCATGGGCGCCAATGTCGTCGCCTCGCACTCGGTCGACTATTCGCACGGCATCCCGCAGCAGGACATCACCTATGGCGCGGCGGGCCCGCTCGACGTGAACGATGTCGGCTCGCAGGTCGGCCGCACCAATCGCTCGACCCAGCGCCAGAAGGTCAAGGAACTGCGCGCGGACTTCGGCTGGGATCTGGGCGGCGACAGCCGCTTCGACTTCGGCGGCAATTATCGCACCACCGACATGCGCCAGACCTTCCAGGCCACCCAGCAGACGCTGGGCGACTGGGGCATCAACAATCCGGGCGACGTGAACGCGCGCGCGCCGGGCGCGCTCCAGGCCTTCTGCCTCGAGTGCAAGTTCCACAAGTTCAACCCGGGCGGCGATCCCGAATCGCAGATCGCCTTCCGCGGCGTGGCCTCGGACCTCTATTCGATCCTCTCGCCCTATTATGCGGGCCAGGGCAAGGCGGTTGGCGTCACCAGCAGCCAGGACAACCGGGTCAAGGAAGAGATCTGGGCAGCCTATGGCCAGCTGACCTGGAAGGGCGAGCTGGGCGGTGCACCGGCACGCCTGGTCGCGGGCGTCCGCTACGAGCACACCAAGTCGACCACCACCTCGCTCGAAGCCATCCCGGCGGGCATCGCCTGGGTGTCGGACAACGACTTCACCGTGTCGATCTCGAACCAGACCCAGTTCGTCACCGATGGCGGCAGCTACAGCAACCTGCTGCCGCAGGTCGACTTCCAGGTGGAGTTCGCCAAGAACCTGATCGGCCGCCTGTCGTACAGCAAGACGATCGCCCGTCCGAACTACAACAACCTCTATACCGCGACCACGGTCGGCGGCCCGCCGCGTCCGACCAACAATGGCGGCATCCCCGGCGCGTCTGTCGGCAACGCCCGTCTGCGGCCGCTGGAGTCGGACAACTTCGACGCCTCGCTGGAATGGTATTTCAAGCCGGACAGCTATGTGTCAGTCGCGTTCTTCGACAAGCGCGTGCGCAACTTCATCGGCAACGGCCAGTTCACTTCCGACCTGTTCGGCCTGCGCGATCCGAGCTCGGGTGCGGCGGGCAGCCGTTCGGGCTCGGCCAAGGCTGCGCTGGGTGGCCTTGGCGCCGATACCAGCGACGTGAACCTGTTCGTCATGTCGGCACTGATCCAGGCGACCGGATCGGTGGCGGCAGCGACCGCGCAGTTCGCCGCCAACTACAATGCGACGACGCGCTCGCTCGACGACAATTTCGTCAAGACGATCAACAACACCTATGACCTGAACGGCAATGCGAGCGATCCGCTCTACCAGTTCCAGGTGACGCAGCCGATCAACAACAAGGACGCCGAAATCTACGGCGTCGAGCTCGCCGGCCAGTACTTCCTGGGCTCGACGGGCTTCGGCATCGCGGCGGCATACACGCTGGTGCGTGGTGACGTGGGCTTCAACCTGGGCGCCAGCCCGGCGGAAGACCAGTTCGCCCTGCTCGGTTTGTCGGACACAGTCAGCGGTACGCTGATCTATGAGAAGCACGGCCTCTCGGCCCGCGTGGCCTATAACTGGCGCGACAAGTTCCTCTCGGGGATCAACCGCCAGGGCTCGCGCAACCCCGAGTTCACCGCACCGTTCGGTCAGCTCGACGCCACGATCAGCTACGAGTTCACGCCGAACATCGCCGTGACGCTCGAGGGCATCAACCTCACCGAGACTTCGGTGCGCACCTATGCCCGCAACGAGAAGCAGCTCTGGTTCGCGCAGGAGCTCGACCGGCGCTTCCTGCTGGGTGCCCGCTTCAAGTTCTGATCGAACGCCTCTCCCTCTCCCCGCTCGCGGGGAGAGGGCCGGGGAGAGGAGCATATCGAGGGGACTATTCCCTCTCCCGGCTCCATCGGACCTCACCCTCTCCAGAAGGGGAGGCGGAGAAAGTTAAGAGGGGGAACTGGGGCTGCCGCCATGTGCGGCGGCCCCTTTCTCCTGATGATTGAGGCCCGGCACGCTTTGCGCCATGCTGGCCTTCCACAGCTGGATTTCCAATACGATGACCCGACCGGTCGCGCTCGACAATGTCGCCCATGCCGAACTGCGCGTCGCGCTCCGCCACGGCGCCGCGCATGGCGACGCGGTCAACCAGGCGCTGCTTTTCCCTACCGAATTCGCCGATGCGCAGCGCGACTTCCCGATCCTGTTCAATCGCGATCCCGCCGAGGGCCTCCAGGCCGTCGCCCTGCTCGGGCTCGACCGCGACGAGAACCTGTTCCTCGAAGGGGATCGCTGGGCGAGCCGCCATATCCCGCTGATCCTCCAGCGCGGCCCCTTCCTGATCGGCCTGGCCGAGGATGGCGCAGGTGCCGTGATCCAGATCGATCTCGACGATCCCCGGGTCGATGCTCATGACGGAGAGCCACTATTCCTGCCGCATGGCGGGCAGAGCCGCTATCTCGATCATGTCGGGCGCATCCTCGCCGCGATCCATGTCGGCATGGGCGAGGCGCCGGCGATGTACGCCGCGTTCGACGCGCTCGGGCTGATCCAGCCGGTCGCGCTCGAACTGATGCTCGACGAGGAGCGCCGCTACATGATCGCCGATCATGAGGTACTCGCCGCCGAGCGGCTCGACGCGCTCGATGCCGCGCAGCTGGATGCGCTGCACCGCGCCGGCTATCTCGGCCCCGCCTTCCTGATCGCCGCCTCGCTCGGCAACATGTCGCGGCTGATCGAGCGCAAGACCATGGCGGCGGCGTGAACCTGGTCGCGGACAGCGCCCCGCGGGTCCGCGAGCTGCACGGCGTCTCGCTCGCCGCCATTCCCTATGCCGAGCTGCTCGAAACCCAGGCACCTGTCATCCTGCGCCGCGTGGCGCGCGACTGGCCGCTGGTCGCAGCCGCGCGCGAAGGCGACACTGCCGCCATCGCCTATCTGGAGCGCTTCGATGCCGGCCAGCCGGTGGTCGGCTTCACCGGCCCGCCCGGAATCCAGGGCCGCTTCCACTACAATGCCGACCTCACCGGCTTCAATTTCGAGGGCGCGCGGGTCGGCATGACCGACTTGCTGGAGCGGCTGCGTTCCCGGCTCGACGATGCCGATCCCGAGAGCCTCTATATCGGCTCGACCGATCTCGACCGCTATCTGCCCGGCTTCCGCGCCGAGAACGACCTGCCACTCGACGATCCGATGTTCGCGCACGGCGTGCTCGCGAGCATCTGGATCGGCAACCGCACCACTGCGCATGCGCATTACGACATGTCGCACAACATGGCGATCTGCGCGGCCGGCCGCCGGCGCTTCACCTTGTTCCCACCCGACCAGGTCGCCAATCTCTATCCGGGTCCGCTGGAGCCGACGCCTGGTGGCCAGGTGATCGCGATGGTCGACTTCGCCGATCCGGACTTCGCTGCCCACCCCCGTTTCCGCGAGGCGATGGCAGCCGCGCAGGTGGCAGAGCTGGAGCCGGGCGACCTGCTCTTCTACCCCGCACTCTGGTGGCACCACGTCGAGGCGCTCGAACGCTTCAATGTGCTGGTCAATTACTGGTGGAACGAGGCGCCGGCCTTTCTCGACACGCCGCAGACCACCCTGCTCCACGCGATGCTGAGCCTGCGCGATCGATCGCCGGCGGAGAAGGCGGCGTGGAAGGCGATGTTCGACTATTATATCTTCGGCCCCGCGGACCAGCCGGCGGCGCACCTGCCGGCGCATGCCCAGGGGCCGCTTGCGCCGATCGACGCGACATCGGCGCGGCGGCTGCGCGCGCAGATCATCAACAAGCTCAATCGCTAACGGGAGAAGCGGCATGGATCAGGCACCGGTCAGGCGCGTCGTGGTCGCGGGCGGTGGCACCGCCGGCTGGATCGCCGCGGCGGCACTCGCCAAGACGCTCGGGCCGCTGCTCGAGATCACCCTGGTCGAGAGCGACGAGATCGGCACGATCGGCGTCGGCGAGAGCACCATCCCGACCGCGCGGACCTTCCACCAGCTGCTCGGCATCGACGAGAAGGCGTTCCTGCGCGAGACGCTGTCCACCTTCAAGCTCGGCATCCTGTTCGAGGATTGGGCGAAGCAGGGCGACCGCTACATCCACAGCTTCGGCCAGATCGGCAAGTCGACCTGGATGGGCGACTTCCACCATTTCTGGCTCGAGGCGCGCGAGGAAGGCTGGGGCGGCGATCTCGGCGATTATTGCTTCGAGCTGCAGGCGGCCAAGGCCGAACGCTTCGCGATCCCCGAACAGGGGCACATCAACTACGCCTATCACCTCGATGCCGGCCGCTACGCGCGGTTCCTGCGCGCCTTCGCGGAACCGCAGGGCGTGCGCCGCATCGAAGGCAAGATCGAAAGCGTCGAGCAGCACCCCGAGACCGGCTTCGTCACCGCCCTCAATCTGGCCTCGGGCGAGCGGCTGGAGGGCGACCTGTTCATCGACTGCACCGGCTTTCGCGGCATGCTGATCGAGCAGACATTGCACGCCGGATACGAGGATTGGGGTCATTGGCTCCCCACCGACAGCGCGCTCGCGGTGCAGACGGAATCGGTGGGTCCCGCAGTACCTTATACCCGTGCAACGGCGCACGAGGCCGGCTGGCAATGGCGCATCCCGCTCCAGCACCGGGTCGGCAACGGGCTGGTCTATGCGAAGGATTTCCTCGACGACGACAAGGCCCGGGCGCTGCTCGACAGCCGGATCGAAGGCAAGACGCTGATCGAACCGCGGCTGATCCGCTTCAAGGCCGGCCGCCGCAAGAAAGTGTGGGACAAGAACGTCGTCGCGCTCGGCCTGGCCAGCGGCTTCGTCGAGCCGCTGGAATCGACCAGCATCCACCTGATCATGATCGCGATCACCCGGCTGGTGCAGCTCTTCCCGTTCGGCGGGATCGGCGACGGCGTCGCGGCGCGGTTCAACGCGCTCAGCCATGTCGAGATCGAGCGGATCCGCGACTTCATCATCCTCCATTATCACCTGAACCAGCGGAACGACGGCGGCTTCTGGGATCACTGCCGGACGATGGAAATCCCCGACACACTCGCCGAGCGGATCGAGGCGTTCCGCGACGGCGCGATCGCGTGGCAGGCATCGGACGACCTGTTCCGGGTCGATAGCTGGGTGCAGGTGATGCTCGGCCAGCGGCTGGAGCCGCGCAGCCATCACCATATGGGCCGGATGATCGTCGAGGGCGAGCTGCAGAGCGCGCTCGGCGAGCTGAAGTCCGGCATTGCGCGCACCGTGGCGCAGATGCCGGCGCACCAGCAGTTCCTGGACCGCTATCTCGCCGCCTGAGCGGAGGGACAGCGGTCCCGGCACCTAGGTCAGGCGTTGCGCAGGCTGTCCGGCACCACACCGCCATTCTCGGCGAGCTTGGCCATCACTGCCTTGTGCAGCGCGATGTTCTGCTCGGCGCTGCCATGTTCGCCGGCATGGACGCCCAGCTCCTCGGCGAGCTCCTTGCGTGCATCCAGGCTCGAATCGAGGTCGAGCAGCTTGAGCAGGTCGACGATCGAGGTCTGGTAGTTGCCGCCGCCCCCCTTCAATTCGGCCATCTCCGAAAGCACCGCGCCGACATCGACGTGCGTGGCGGGTTCGGGCACCGGCGCCGGTGCGGGCACAGCCGCCGCCTCGGCGGGGGCGGGCTCGGGTGCAGGGGTCGGTGCGGGCGCGGCCGATTTGTGCCCGAAGATCTTTCCCATGATGTTGCCGAAGATGCTCATCTCTTCCTCCCGTCCATGCGCCGATGCGACGCCCCTCCAGAACGCGCGCGCCGTCAAAGGGTTCGGGGCGGAACGGGCGATAAAGGTGGGCGTTCCCCTAAAAGCCCCTCCTTGCGGGGCCATGCCAGGGAGGTAGGGATGCAGATAGTTCGTTGGATGACAGTGGGCGCTGCCGCGCTCGCGCTCGCCGGCTGCGGCTCGAAGACCGAGACCAGCAGCACCACGACGACCACGACCACCAACACCGATATGGGGATGATGGCCAACGGGACGGACATGGCGCCCGCGCCGGCGGTCTCGGCAGGCGAGGCCTTTGCGAATGTGGCAGCGTCCAGCGATGCGTTCGAAATCGCCAGCTCGCAACTCGCCGAAGGGCAGGCCCAATCGACTGCGGTGAAGAAATTCGCCGCTTCGATGATCAAGGCGCACACCGAATCGACCGCCAAGCTCAAGACCGCCGCCGGCGCGATCACCCCCGATCCGACGCTGACCGCCGAGCAGCAACAGGCACTCGATTCGCTGAAGCCGCTCAAGGGCGCCGATTTCGACAAGGCCTATGTCGCGGCGCAGGTCGATGCGCACGAGAAGACGCTCGCCGCGCTGAAGGTCAATTCCGCCGACACCAATGTGCCGGCATCGCTGCGCGACTTCGCGACCAAGCTGAGCCCCACCGTCGCCGCGCATCTCAACATGGCCAAGGGCCTGAAACCCTGAGCAGACGTGGGTGGCCGCGCTTCGGCGGGGTCACGCCACTCAGGCGCCGGCGGGATCCCGCGGTACGGGCGGCCGGCCACGCGCTTTCAGAGGTTCACCCCGCGCGGCGCGGCCCAGCTGGTTGAGCTGCCGGCGCAACGAAGGCGCGTCCAGATGCGAGGCGACGTTCGAATAGCCTTCCGCATTCAACTGCCGTTCGATCTGATCGATCCGCTCATAGGCGCCCGACCGGGCAAGTTCGATCGCACGCTCGATCAAGCTCTTTTCGTTCATCGGAGCTATTTGAACCCGCACGCCCGCCTCGGCACCAACATAGGTGAACCATGTTCCGCCGATATCGGAATCCAGCTACCTCAGATCAGGCGCGCCGCCCGTGACGATTGCATCAGGCTACGCAGCTGCTTGCGAAAGGTGGGCGCCGCGAAATGCTGCGCAGCGTTGGAATAGCCTTCGAACGACACCTCGCGCTCGATCTCCTCGACACGCCGATACGCGCCGCTGTTCGCCAGCTCGAGCCCGCGCTCGATAATCGACTTGGACATGCGCTCTCCCTTTTCGTTGCCGCATCCGCACGGGGAGAACCCGGGCCGGTACATCCGAGTTCCTGAGAAATCGTCCGGACTTACATAGGTTAAGGTTCCGCCGCAGGCGTCCCGCCGGTGCCGCAAACATAGGTTATGCGCCAGACGGCAAGCGCCGTCAGCCATCTGCAAAATACCACTAAACCCTTACATATGTTGGGGTTAGTCCGGTTGAGTTGGTTATTCCGCACCGCGTAATCCGGCATCGCACCTGTTCGGCGCAAGCCTTGCAATTGCCTGGGGAGGATTGCCTGGGGAGGGAGGCCCGTTTGGATAGCTTGCCGCGGCGGCGATTGCTGGAATTCTACGATCTGTCTGAAGAGGAAGTCGCCATATTCGAGCGGCTGCGCGGCCCCACGATCGACCTGCCCCGCCATGCCAGGATTCGCCGGAGCGGCGACAAGGTACAGGGCGTCTTCCTGCTCCTGCGCGGTTGGGCCTTCAGCAGCCTCGAGCTGTCGGGCGGCCAGCGCCAGATCCTGAAGGTGCACCTGCCCGGCGACATGCTCGGCTCTCCCAGCATGGTGCTGCCACGCGCGATGGAGACGCTGAGCGCGGCGACGCCGGTCACCGTCGCCTCGATGCCGCTCACCGCCTTCGATGTGCTGCTCGAAAAAGCGCCGCGGCTGATGGCCTCGATGTTCCTGAGCTCGCAGCAGGAGCGGGTCCTGCTGTCGGACCGGCTTGCGGCAGTGGGTCGTACATCGGCTGCCCAGCGCTTCGCGGCGCTGCTGCTCCAGCTGCACGATCGTATCGCGGGCCCGACCACCCTGGGGCCGGTGTCGATCCACCTGCCGCTTACACAGGAGGATTTCGCCGACCTACTGGGCATAACCGCGGTCCATGTGAACCGCATCCTCCGGCAACTCGCCGAGGCGAAGCTGATCGTCCGGCGCCAATATGACTATGAATTCGATGCCGAGCGGCTGCGCGACTTCTCCGGTCTTCCGCGCCGGGAATGGATCCGCAACCCGAGCTGGTTCAGCCCGGATCGCACATAAGCGGGACGAACAGGGCCGGGAGTGAACCAACCACTCCCGGCCCCATCGTACCCGGATATCCTGTCAGGCCCGGCCGGGCACCGTCGTCCGGCTCAAAGGCCGTCGACGCTCTTGCTGACCAGGATGTTCACCGCGACACGGCGATTCTGGGCCTTGCCTTCGGCGGTATCGTTGCTCGCCAGCGGGTCGGCCTTGGCCATGCCGGTCGGGGTCAGCATGCGGTAGGGCTTCCAGCCGCAGACCTGCTGCAGATAGTTGATCACCTTGGCCGCTCGCTTCTCGCTGAGTTCCTGGTTGAGATCATCGCTGCCGGTCGAATCGGTGTAGCCGACCACCAGCATCAGCGCGTTCTCGGTCTGCTGGGCCTCGTTCGCCGCAGTGCAGAGCTGGGACTTGTCGGTCGGCGAGATGTCCGCACGGCCCACATCGAAGTGCACGTTGGTCGTGCTCTTGACGTTGTACTTGTCAATATCGGCCATGCGGCCGCGCAGGGCCTCGGTCGCCGCGGTCTGCTCGTCGAAGCGCTGCGAGGTACCGCTCTGGATCATCGTCGCGGTGCGCAGGTCATTCTTCCGCAGGTTGATCTGGCTGGCATAGAGCTCGCCACCCGCCTGGGCATCGCGCGCCTGCAGCGTCTTGACGGTGACCGGCAGGCCGTTGAGCAGCGAATCCGCCGCGAGCTTCTGGCCACCGCCGAGGAAACCGCCGCCGGACTTGATCCGCGTGGTATCGGTGATCGCGATGATCGTGGTGCCGTCGGCGGTGGCGACCTTGAACCGGTCACCGTGACGCGCGGTGATGACACCCTTGATTTCGGGTCCTTCCGTCAGATCGGACGGGGCGGGACCATTGACGACGATATTCGAATCAGGTGCGCTCTGCTGCTGCTGCGCATAGGCGCTGCCGGAAGCCGAGACGGCCAGCATGGCGACCAGGAAGCTGACCCCTGGCTTTTTGAGAACGACACGCATTGAGCAACCTCCATAAAATTGCCCCCGCCGGCTGTCCCTTGGGTGTTCGGGTCAAGCTGTCCGCTACATGAACAGCCCTGGATACAGGAGCTTGGGAGCGGGTGGCGCGAGCGCGGCGTGCGACGAACCGAGCGTTTGGTAGCGGACGAGCAGGCGGAAAATTCCGGCGCCCATCGAAAGAATCGACCGGGCAACCGCATCCGACTTGTCACAAAGCCGTGGCAGGGGGCGCCCGAGATGACCGCTCCGCCCGACGATCGCAGCCAATGGCTCGCCACGCGCATATTGCCGCACGAGCCGGCATTGCGGCGCTGGCTCCGCGGGCTGAGCGCGCTGGATGACAGCGACGTCGATGACCTGGTGCAGGAAACCTATGCAGTGCTCGCCACCCGGGCATCGGTGATCGATATCCAGGATCCGCGGGCCTATGCCTTCCAGGTCGCGCGCTCGCTGTTCCTGCAGGGCGTGCGCCGGGCCAAGATCGTCTCGATCAACGCGGTCGCCGATCTCACCGAGATCGAAGTGCCCGACGATTCCCCCTCTCCCTTCGATCACGCCGCCGGCCGACAGGACCTGCGCCAGCTTGCCGCCGCGATCGATGCGATGCCGCCCCAGACACGGCGCGCCTTCCAGCTCCGCCGGATCGAAGGATTGTCGCAGCGCGAAGTCGCCGCCGCGACCCAGCTTTCCGAGAGCACGGTCGAAAAACATATCGGCCGCGGCATCCGGATATTGATGGCGCAATTTGGACGTGGCGGAAAACAGGTCCCCCGTGCATCTACATCCGGGGGAAGGATACCGGACGCGCCGGAACCGACCGAAACCAGCCAGAAGAACGCCACGCCGGATGCACGACCGCGAGACAGCCGACACTATCGATGACGCGGCGTCCGAATGGGCGGCGCGGCTCGATCGCGGGCTGAGCGCAGCCGAGCAGCAGACCCTCGAGGCGTGGCTGGCCGGCGACACGCGCCGCGTCGGCGCGCTCGCCCGTGCCCGGGCGCTCTGGCATCATGCCGGACAGGCCGTGGCACGGGAACCGGCGCCGCCCGTCATGGCCGAGGAGCGCCCCACCTTGCTCAGCCGGCGGCGACTGCTCGGCGGCGGCGCCACCGCGCTGGCGGCAGCGCTGGCCGGGGTCCTCGTCGTGCCGCACTTCCTCGGCGACACCGAGACGCTGGAAAGCGGCATCGGCGAAGTCCGCCGGATCACGCTGGAGGACGGATCCGCGGTGACGCTCGGCCCCGGCACCACGCTGCGGCGCAGCTATGACGGCGCCCGGCGCATGATCGAGCTGGTCAGGGGCGACGCCTTTTTCGAGATCGCCCATGATCCCCGCCGGCCTTTCATCGTCCTTGCCGGCTGGCTGACGCTGCGCACGCTGGAAAGCGCCTTCGGGGTCCGCGCGGTCCAGGGCCTGCCATTGTCGGTCATCGTGTCGAACGGACAGGTCGCGATCGGCGCGAAGGCCGGCGGCGCGGTGCGGACGCTCGACGCCAATATGCGCCTGGATGCCCCGGCCGCCGCCGACAGCGCGCGCGTCACCCGGCTGGAGCCCGACGCGCTGCAGCGCGCGCTCGCCTGGCGCGAGGGCATGCTGGCGTTCGAAGGCGATACGCTCGCCAGCGTCGCGGCCCAGTTCGATCGCTATGGCGCCGCCCGGATCGTCATCGCAGACCCAGGCCTTGCCCGCGAGCCGATCACCGGCAGCTTCGCCGCCAATGATCCGCGCGGCTTCGCCCGCGCCATCGCCGCCAGCCTCGATGCCCGGGTGACGATCGACGGCAACGCCATCCGGCTCAGCAGGAAAGCGCCCGTGAAATAATTTCGCGCGGCCGGTGGGGGAAGATCGCGGCTCCGTCATCTACCGGATGACGCCGGCGCTCGCCGGCCCAACGGGGATTATCGATGCAGTCCAGGATGGTGTGTGGCACGGCGATTGCCGTGGTGATGGCGTGCGTCTCGCAGCCGGCCCAGGCGCAGGTGCGCCAGTTCAGCCTGCGCGAGCAGCCGGCGGTGAAGGGCATTCCGGAGTTCAGCCGCCAGGCCGGCATCCAGGTGGTCGCACCCGCCGGCCGGCTCTCGGGCCGGACGACCAAGGCGGTGAACGGCCGCATGACGATCGAGGCCGCGCTCGACCAGCTGCTGCGCGGCACCGGCCTGCGCGTCGTCGCACGCACCGGATCGACGATCAGCCTCGGCCCGATCCCCGAGGACCCGCGCCCCCAGCCCGAACCGGCCTCGGCCGAGGATGAACCGCAGGAGATCACCGTCACCGGATCGCGCATCGCCCAGCGCGCCCGCGATTCCGCCACGCCGGTCGCGGTGGTCGGCGAAGAGGACATCCGCCTGTCGGGCACGATCAACATCGAGGACCTGTTCAACGATTCGACCCAGTTCGTGCCGTCCACCAATGGCGGCGCCTATGGCAATGTCGTGCCCGGCGGCACCGCCGACGCCAATCTGCGCGGCTTCGGCGCGACGCGGAACCTGGTGCTGGTCAATGGCCGCCGCTTCACCATCTCCGGCCCCGAGCAGGTCACCGACCTCAACACCATCCCCACCGCGCTGGTGAAGCGCGCCGAGATCGTCACCGGCGGCTCGTCGGCGGTCTATGGTTCGGATGCGATCACCGGCGTGATCAACTTCATCCTGCGCGACGATTTCAACGGGATCGAGCTGGGCAGCCAGCTCAACCTCGACAGCCCGACCGCGACGCCGACCTACAGCATCGACCTGACCGTCGGCAGGAACTTCGCCGGCGGCCGCGGCAACATCACGGTCTCGGGCAATTATCTCGATCGCGGCGCGGTGACCCGGCGGACGCGCGGCGACTTCGCCCCGCAATGGCTGGTCGATGGCTGCGTGACTCCGGGCAGCTATGACAAGCGCGGTGCCGGGACACCGATCGCGGTTCCCTCGGGCACGACCTGCCGCGCGGCTGGCGGCGTGCCCGGCCTGATCGCCAGCGGCAGCGGCGACATCCCCAATGGCCGCTTCACCGGCGTGCCGCTGGTCGGCTCCTCGACCTCGAACGCCGCGCTCGACGCGGCTCTGGTCGCCGCCGGCCTTGGCGGGCTCGGGTCGCGTGGCTTCACCTTCAACGATGCCGGCACCGCGGCGCGTCCCGCGCTCGATCCGCAGGACAATTACAACCTCCAGCCCGACAATTACCTGATCGTCCCGCAGAAGCGCTGGATGGTGAACGCGTTCGGCCATTACGACTTCGGCGACGCGGCGACCGCCTATGGCGAGTTCCACTACAGCCGCAACCAGGTCGACCAGCAGCTCGCTCCGGCGAGCATCAGCGGCACCTTCCTGTTCAACACGAACAACCCCTATCTCACCCCCGCGATGCAGAATGTGCTGCGCCAGCTCGACCTGGCCGAACGCACCTCCAGCGCGACCAACCGCCCCGGCGACGGGCTGGTGGCGATCACCGCTGCCCGCCGCCTGATCGAGGTCGGCCAGCGGGTCAACCACAGCCGGCGCGACGTGGTGCGCGGCGTGTTCGGCCTGCGCGGCGCGATCGGCAGCGTCTCGCCCGGCTTCCTGAGCGACCTCCGCTACGACGTCTATTACAGCTATGCCGAGACCCGGCAGCGCGACACGCAGGACGGCAATATCTCGCGCACCCGCTTCCAGGCCGGGCTGCTCTCGCAGAACGGCGCCGCGCCGCTGCTCAACATCTTCGGCCAGAATATCTCCCAGGCCGGCGTCGATGCGATCATCGGCGATGCGACCAACCGCAGCGTGGCGAAGCAGCAGGTCGCCTCGGCGACGCTGTCGGGTACGCTGTTCACCCTGCCCGCCGGCCCGGCCGGCTTCTCGCTCGGCTCCGAGTGGCGCAAGTCGTCGGCGCGCTACGATCCGGACAGCTTCCTCGCCTCGGGCGACGCGGTCGGCTTCCCGGCGAGCCTGCCGACCCGGGGCAGCATCACCGCACGCGAGCTGTTCGGCGAAGTGAAGCTGCCGCTGCTCCATGATCTGCCGCTGATCCAGAAGCTCACCGCCAATAGCGCGTTCCGCTACTCCAATTACGACCTGAAGGGCGTCGGCGGAGTGTGGACGTATCTGGGCGGCCTCGAATGGCGGGTGGACGACAATCTCGCGCTGCGTGGCCAGTATCAGCGCGCAGTGCGGGCGCCCAATGTCGGCGAGCTGTTCGGCGGCCTGCGCCAGAGCAGCGAGGCGGCGATCGACCCCTGCTCGAGCCGCCAGCCGACCGCGCAGCAGACCGCGGCGGTGCGCGACCTGTGCATCGCCACCGGCGTGCCGGCCGGAATGGTGTTCACCGCGCCGGTCCAGCAGAACAACACGGTAACCGCCACCTATGGCGGCAACCCGAATGTCGGCGAGGAGCGCTCCAACACCTATACGCTGGGTGCGACCCTCACGCCGCGCGCGATCCCGCGGCTGGCGCTGACGGTCGACTATTTCAACATCACGCTGGACGGGGCGATCGCCCCTCTGGGCGGCGGTCTGAACAACACGCTCAACCTCTGCTACAACATCGTCCAGGACGCCGCGAGCGCGTTCTGCAGTGCGATCAGCCGCAATCCGGCGACCGGCGAGATCGCCGGCCAGTATACCGCCCGCATCCTCCAGGCGAACACCGGCTCGCTCAAGACGTCGGGGATCGACTTCGGCGCGCGCTACGCCTTCGACCTGGGCTTCGCGCTGCCGGGCCTGGGCGACGGGCGCAGCACGCTGGAGCTCGGCACCAACTGGACCTGGACGCGCGCCTTCACCTCGGTGCCCGTTGCGGCGCTGCCGGCGGTCAGCAACCAGTGCATCGGCGCGTTCGGCACCACCTGCGGCGAGCCGATCCCCGAGTTCCGTGGCGTCACCCGCATGACCTGGCGCAACGGCCCGCTCGACCTCAGCCTGCGCGGCCGCTTCATCGATGCGGTGACGATCGACACCTATCTGCTGCCCAAGCGCCGCGGCGCGGCCACGCCCGACATGGCGAACCTGGTCAATCCGCGGATCCGCCCCCAGCAATATTTCGACCTGTCCTTCGCCTATCGGCTGGACGGCTTCCGGCTGTTCGGCGGGGTGAACAACCTGCTCGATCACAAGCCGCCGATCGTCAACAACCCGCGCGCCAACACCTATCCGACCACCTATGACGCGATGGGAATGGGCTTCTTCCTCGGTACCACGCTGAAATTCTGATCGCCGATCGGCCGGGCGCCCCCACGCCCGGCCTCTTTCCCGCCATCCGGAAGCCGCTCGGCGATCCGCCGCGCCCCCTCACTGCGCGCGCTTGAACTCGGACAGGTCGATGCCGAGCCGGGCGATCTTGTCGTACAGCGTCTTGCGCGGCACCCCCAGCTCGCCGAGTGCCCGCGATACCCGTCCGCCATGCCGCCTGAGCGCGTCGCGGATCAAATTCTCCTCGAACCTGGCGAGCCGGGTCGGCAGGTCCTGGCCGGCAACCCCCTGCAGCTCGAGCGACGCCCGGCCCGATGCGACCTCGAAGGCGAAGTTGCGGAGCTCGCGGACATTGCCCGGCCAGGGATAGCCGGCCAGATGCGCGTGCACGCCTGCGTCGAGCACGACCTCGCCAACACCCAGCTGCTGCTTCGCGTCCTCGATGAACGCGGCGAACAGCAGGAACACGTCGCCGCCGCATTCGCGCAGCGCCGGCACGCGCAGCCGCATCGTTGCCAGCCGGTAATAGAGGTCGGCGCGGAACCGGCCCTCCGCCACCGCCCTGCCCACATCCTCCTTGGCCGTGGCGATGACGCGGAGATCGACTGCCTCGGGGCGCTCCGCCCCGATCGGCTGGACCTCGCGCTCCTCGAGCACGCGCAGCAGCCGCGCCTGCATCGCCAGCGGCATCGAATCGATCTCGTCGAGCAGCAGCGTGCCCCCGCTCGACGAGCCGATGCGCCCCACGCGCGATAGCCGCGTGTGCGGCACGCTGTCGGCGGCGTGGCCGAAGAGCTCGATCTCGGCGATCCCCTCGGGCAGTGCCGCGCAGTTGACCGCGACGAAGGGCTTGCCGCGCCGCCTGCTGCTCCGGTGCAGCATCCGCGCGACCAGTTCCTTGCCGGTGCCGGTCTCGCCTTCGAGCAGGATGTCGACATCGGTCTCGCCGAGCTGGCCGATCATCGCCCGCAGCCGGACGATCGCCGGGCTCTCTCCGATCAGCGGACTGTCCTCCTGCGCCACCGCCGCGGCGGCCGCGCGCAGGCGGCGGTTCTCCATCACCAGCGCGCGCCGGTCGAGCGCGCGGCGGACCGCGATGAGCAGCCGCTCCGCCGCGAAGGGCTTGGGGATGAAGTCGAACGCGCCGTCGTGCAGCGCCGATACCGCCATCGGCACATCGCCATGCCCGGTCACCAGCAGCACGGGGATGTCGGCATCGATCGCACGGATTCTGCCGAGCAGTTCGAGCCCGTCCATCCCCGGCATGCGGATGTCGGATACGACCACGCCGGGAAAGTCCGGGCTCAACCGCGCCAATGCCGGCGCGGCCCGCTCGAACGGCGACACGTTCAGCCCGGCAAGCTCTAACGTCTGCACCGTGGCGAGGCGAAGCTGCTCGTCGTCCTCGACGAACATCACGGTGGCGTCGTCGGGCGCGAGCATCATGCGACCCTCAGCGAGAGGCGAAAGGCCGCGCCGCCGCCGGGGGCCGGCGCATGCGCGATGTCCCCACCGAACTCGCGGGCGATGTCGCGGGCGATCGCGAGCCCCAGCCCCAGTCCGCCTTCCTTCGCCGAGGTGAACGGTGTGAACAGCGTATCGGCGATCTCCGCCGGGACGCCGGGTCCGTTGTCGATCACCGAGAGGCGTACCGTGTCGCCCTCGCGCACGCCCTCGACGACGATCCGCCCTTCCTTCGCGCCCTGCACCGCGTCGAGCGCGTTCTGGAGCAGGTTGATCAGGATCTGCTCGAGCCGGATCCGGTCCCCCCGCACCGCCACCTGGCGCAGCCCCTTGGGCACCTTTAGCGTCACCACGCCGCGCGCCCGCTCGCCGAGCAGCAGCAAGGCGCCGTCGAGCACCGATCCCAGTTCCGCGCGCCCCTCTCCCGGCGTCTTGCGCCGGGCAAAGGCGCGCAGCTCGGACGTGATCGTCCCGATCCGCTCGGTCAGCGAGACGATATGCTTCAGGTTCGCGCTCGCCTTGTCCGGGGCGGCGCGGTCGAGGAAGGTCGCCGCATTCTCGGCGAAGGTGCGGATCGCCGCGACCGGCTGGTTGATCTCGTGCGCCACGCCGGCAGTGATCTGGCCGAGCGAGCCGAGCCGGCTGGCCTGGGCCAGTTCCTCGCGCGCGGCACGATAGCGGCGATCGGCCTCGATCCGCTCCTCGGACTCGACGATCAGCGCGGCATTGGCCTCGCGCAGCTCCGCCGTGCGCCGCTCGACCTCGGCTTCGAGCCGCGCCTGATGGTGGCGCTGCAGGCGGCGCTTCTCGGCCGAACGCAGCGCCAGGCCGAGCAGCATGCCGGCGGCGAGCAGGATGGCCAGCGCGATCAGCAATGCCTGGGTACGTGCGGCGGCGAGCGGCGGCTCCAACGGCGCGAGATGGACGAGATGCGCGCCGACCAGCTGGGCGGGCTCGGCCGCCGCGCGATAGCGGTTCGCCTTGCCCCCGGCCTCGACGCTGGCATCGGCACCGACGATCGTCAGCGGTGCGCGCTTGGGCGGCTTGGCGCCGAACTGGAGCGTGCGCCGCGCATCGGCCAGGGTCGCGGCGTCCAGAATCCGGGTTGCCTTGAACCGCCAGCCCGGCACCGAGGTGACCAGGATCACGCCGTGCGCATCGGTGACCACGGTGATCCCCGGCGCCCGCGCCCAGGCAGCCTCGACATCGTCGAACTCGACCTTGACCACCACCACGCCGAGCGCCTGGCCGTCGCGATCGACCCGCCGCGCCAGATACAGGCCGGGCCGGCCGCTGATCGTGCCGAGCGCGAACAGCTCCGAGCCGCCGCGTTCCATCGCGTCGCGGAAATAGGGCCGGAAGCCGTAGAGCTGGCCGACAAAGCTGGTCGGCTGCCGCCAGTTGCTCGCCGCCACGGTCTTCCCGCCCCGATCGATGACGTAGATCGCGGCGGCATCGGTGCGCGCGGCGAGCAGCTCGAGCGTGGCGTTCAGCCGGCGCTCGGCGACGGGATCGCCGCCGCGCAGCGCCGGCGCGATCTCGGGGTTCTCGCTCAGCACCAGCGGCAGCAGGCGGAACTTCTGCAGCTCGCTGTTGAGCAGGCCGACATGGGCGCGGGCGGTCTGCTGGGCCACGGCATCAGCCGAGGCGCGCGCCTGGCCGGTCGCCCAGCGGCTGCCCGTCCAGGCGAGCAGCGCAATCGTGGCGATCATCGTGCACGCGAGCAGCAGGCGCCGGCGGTTGAGAAGGGCGGAGATTCTCATTTGTGCGGCTTTTCGCACATATCGGGGAAATCCGCGCGGAAATTCACACGCTTTTTCGGCGCCGCGCTGAAGCCAATCCCGGATGAATTTAAATAACTCAAATACTTATCCCGCAAAATCCGAAGCTCTGGAGAGCTCCAGCGAGAGGGATATGGTGCACGACCAAGGCCCTAGCACAAGAGGCCGCGCGCCAGTCAGGCGCGGCAGAGGAGAGTATGATCATCCAGTCGATTCCCGACGGGCAGCCCATCGCTGCGCGCAAGCCCTTTTACCGGCACCTCTATTTCCAGGTGCTGGTGGCGATCGCGCTCGGCGTGACGATCGGCCATTTCTGGCCGGCGACGGGCGAGGCGTTCAAGCCGCTCGGCGAAGGCTTCATCAAGCTGGTGAAGATGGTGATCGCCCCGGTGATCTTCCTCACCGTGGTCAGCGGCATCGCCGGGATGCGCGAGCTCGGCTCGGTCGGCCGCGTCGCCGCCAAGGCCTTCGGCTATTTCCTGTTCTTCTCCACCCTCGCGCTGATCCTCGGCCTGATCGTCGCCAATGTCGTCCAGCCGGGCGCGGGCATGAACATCGATCCGCGCACGCTCGATGCCGGCGCGGTCGCCGGCTATGCGCACCAGGCGCACGAGACGACCGTCACCGGCTTCCTGATGGGGATCATCCCCACGACCCTCGCCTCGGCGCTGACCGAAGGCTCGATCCTCCAGACCCTGTTCGTCGCAGTGCTGTTCGGCGTCTCGATGGTACTGGTCGGCAAGCCCGCCGAGCCGGTGCTCGACATCATCGAGCGGCTCGCGCTGATCGTCTTCCGCATCGTCGGCATCCTGATGCGCGTGGCGCCGATCGGCGCGTTCGGCGCAATGGCCTTCACCATCGGCAAGTATGGCGCGTCGAGCCTGATCAACCTGGGCACGCTGGTCGCCACCTTCTACGCCACCTCGCTGTTCTTCGTGCTGGTGATCCTCGGCGTGGTCGCGCGGCTGCACGGCTTCTCGATCCTGCGCCTGCTCGCCTATCTCAAGGCAGAGCTGCTGCTGGTGCTCGGCACCTCCTCTTCGGAAGCCGCGCTGCCCAGCCTGATGGCCAAGCTGGAAGGCGCAGGCTGCGAGAAGGGCGTGGTCGGGCTGGTCGTGCCGACCGGCTATTCGTTCAACCTGGACGGCACCAACATCTACATGACTCTGGCGGCGCTGTTCATCGCCCAGGCATGCGGCGTCCATCTGAGCTGGGGCGAGCAGCTCCTGCTCGTCCTGGTCTCGATGCTCAGCTCGAAGGGCGCGGCGGGCGTGACCGGCGCCGGCTTCATCACGCTGGCGGCGACGCTGTCGATCGTGCCGAGCGTGCCGGTGGCCGGCATGACGCTGATCCTCGGCGTCGATCGCTTCATGAGCGAGTGCCGCAGCCTCACCAATTTCGTCGGAAACGCAGTGGCGGCGATCGTCGTCGCACGCTGGGAAAACAAGCTCGATCGCGAAGCACTCGATGCGGCGCTCTCGGGTCGCACCTATTCAAAACCAGAAGACCTAGAACAAATGGAACAGGGAGAGAGGGCATGAACAAGAGCTACAGGCAGATCGCCTTGGCCGCAGGCAGCGCGCTGAGCGTGCTGATGATCGCACAGGCACATGCGCAGGAGGCACCCGCGCCGGCGGCCGATGCGCCGGCCGCGCAGGAAGCCAATGAGAAGACGGACGAGATCGTCGTGGTCGGCACCCAGATCCGCGGCGCCAGCACCACCGCCGCCCTGCCCGTCTCGGTGATCGACGCCAACCAGATCGACGCGACCGGCGCGCTTTCGGGCGACGAGCTGTTCCGCTCGATCCCGCAGGCCGGCGACGTCGCCTTCAACGAAGCGAACAACCCGCAGACCAGCAATGCGGCACGCGGCGACGTCAACTCGATCAACCTGCGCAACCTGGGCGTGGGCAACACGCTGGTGCTGCTCAACGGCCGCCGCCTGGTCAACCACCCGACCAGCCAGGCCGGCGACGGCAATGTGCCGGTGCTCGGCTACAACGCCAATTCGCTGCCGGTGGCCGGCATCCAGCGGCTCGAGATCCTGCGCGACGGCGCCGCCGCCATCTATGGCTCGGACGCGGTGGCCGGCGTGGTCAACACGGTGACCAAGGACAATATCAACGGCGGCTCGCTCGATTTCCGCTATGGCGGGGCCGAGGGCACGCATCGCCGCGAGTTCCAGGTGACCGGCACCGTCGGCAGCAACTTCGCCGGCGGCCGCGGCAACATCTCGCTGTACATGGACTATACCCATCGCACCGCGCAGCTGGCCGAGGACCAGCCCTATACGGCGACGGACAATTTGATGTCCTATTTCGCCAATGATCCCAATTTCGCCGGCAACCTGACCGCCGACGGCCGCGCCACCCAGTCGCCCTGGGCGAACCTTGCCGTCGTCGGCGGACCCGGCACGATCCGCCGCAGCCCCGGCAACCAGGCGCTCACCTCCTCGGCCGGCGCCTTCCACACCCAGTCGAGCGCCAATCCGGGCTGCCTTGTCGCGATCAACGCCGACACCTGCCTGGGCAGCGGCACCCGCGCCACCGCCACGACGCTGCGCAACGAGCGGTTCGACACGCGTCCCGGCACCACGGTGACGCCGAGCATCGATCGCTACAACAGCTTCGCCAGCGCGCATTACGACATCTCGGACAGCCTGACCGTCTATGGCGAGGCGGGCTTCTATTATGCCGAGACCACCCGCATCCAGCCGCCGACGATCAACCTCAATGCGATCGTGATCCCGGCCTCCAACTATTGGAACCCGTTCGGCCGCGCGGTCTTCGCCAATGGCCAGGCGAACCCGAACCGGATTCCGGGCCTGACCAACGTGCCCGCCGCCGGCCTGGCGGTGCGCCTGTCGACCTATCGCTTCGTCGATGCGGGCATGCAGACGGTCAACGTCACCAACTGGCAGTCGCGCTTCCTGGGCGGATTGAAGGGCCAGATCGGCAGCTTCGATTTCGACAGCGCATTCCTCTATTCGGCGGCGCAGGCGACCGACGTCTCCAACGCCATCAACATGACCAAGCTGCAGCAGAACCTCGCGCTGTCGACGCCGGACGCGTACAATCCGTTCAGCGGCGGCTGCTCGGCGACGCCCAGCCTGGGCGACTGCTCGCCGGCATCGGCCACCACGATCGACTCCTTCCAGTTCGATCTGAAGCGCCGCTCCAAGACCACCCTCGCCCTTGCCGACTTCAAGATGTCGAACGCCCGCCTGCTCGCCCTGCCCGGCGGCAATCTCGGCGTCGCCTTCGGCATCGAGGGTCGCCGCGAGACGCAGCGCGACGATCGCGATCCCAACCTCAATGGCGATATCGGCTTTGTCGACATGGTGACCGGCGAGACCAACCTCTCCAACGTCGCCGCCGTCAGCCCGACGCCGAGCAGCAAGGGTGCCCGCACCGTATTCTCGGCCTTTGCCGAGCTCGCCGTGCCGGTGGTCTCGCCCGAGATGCGCGTGCCGCTGATCCATCGCCTCGATGTCCAGCTGGCCGGCCGCTACGAGCATTACAGCGACTTCGGCTCGGTGGCGAAGCCCAAGGTCGCCGCGGCCTGGGACCTGGTCGACGGTTTCCGGCTTCGCGGTTCCTGGTCGCAGGGCTTCCGCGCGCCGAACCTCGAGCAGACCAACACCGTCGCCTATTCGCGCCTCGGCTCGAACAACGACTATTATCGCTGCGCGGTCGATCTGGTGAAGGGCACGATTCCGAACCAGGGCAGCTGCAGCCGGAGCAGCAGCTACTCGATCTTCGTCAGCGGCAACCCGAACCTGAAGCCCGAGACCAGCACCAACTGGTCGATCGGCACGGTGATCCAGCCCAAGTTCATTCCGGAAAGCGCCGGACGCCTGACGCTCACCGCAGATTTCTGGTCGATCCAGCAGACCGGCATCGTCGGCCAGTTCGGTCCGCAGAACGCGCTGGTGCTCGATTACCTCCTGCGCATGCAGGGCTCGAGCAACCCGAACGTGGTCCGCGCCGCGGCCAATGCCGACGACGTGACCTTCTTCAACGGCAGCGGCCTTGCCCCGGCGGGCGCGGTGACGCGGATCAACGACCAGTTCGTCAACCTGCTGCCGCAGACGGTGCAGGGCATCGACCTGGCGCTGCTCTACAATGTCCGCACCGGCCTGGGTAAGTTCGACTTCGCCCTGAACGGCGCGCGGCTGACCAAGTTCTCGCGCGACACCCCGCCGGCGGTGCAGGAGCTGTTCGACGCGCGCGCGGCCGGCGACATCGACGTCGCCACCCCGCTCACCGATGCGAGCAACCTGATCCAGCAGCGCGGCAAGCCCAAGTGGCGCGTCACCGGATCGCTCACCTGGTCGCTCGACGGCTGGCAGATCGGCGCGTTCAGCAACTATATCAGCTCGGTCTACGACACGAACTTCCTCGATGCGAACGGCAACCCGTACAAGCTCGACGGGCAGACCACCTACAATCTCTACGTCCAGTACCGGTTCAAGGGCGGCATCCTCGACGATACCCGCGTCCGCCTCGGCGCACGCAACATCTTCGACAAGCAGCCGCCGATCACCGCGGACGGCTATCTGGGCTCGCTCTACAGCCCCTATGGCCGCTATCTCTACATGACGATCGGCAAGAGGTTCTGATCCCGATGCGCCTGCTCCTCTCCCTCGTGGCCGCGATCTTCGTCGCGGCCACACCCGCCCTCGCCCAGGACCAGCTGGGCAAGCCCGAAGTCTATGCCGTGTGGCCGGGCAACCCGCCCGGCTTCGGCAAGCCTTCGGGGCCCGAGAAGGTCGGCAACGAGGGTGGGCAGACGGGGTCGTACTCGAACATCTCCGAACCGCGCTACGAAGTGTACCGCCCCAAGCATCCCAACGGCACGGCGGCGCTGCTGCTCGGCGGCGGCGGCTATTTCCGCATCCAGATCGGCAGCGCCAAGGACGTGGCGGAGAAGCTCGCCGCCGCCGGCATCACGCCGGTGATCCTCTACTACCGCCTGCCCGGCGACGGCTGGAACGCCGATGCGCCGTTCCAGGACGCGCAGCGCACGCTTCGCCTGCTCAAGGCCGGTGCGAAGCGCTGGAACCTCGACGCGAGCCGTATCGGCGTGGTCGGCATGTCGGCCGGCGGACACCTGGCCGGCATGATGGCCACCCAAAGCGGGCATGATTTCTATCCCGCGATCGACGATGCGGACAAGCTCAGCGCCGCCCCCGCCTTTGCCGGGATGATCTACCCGGTCGTCTCGATGCGCCCACCGATCGACACGACCCAGACGCGCAAGAAGCTCTCGACCTTGCCCGATTATCGCGACTTCTATTCGGTCGAGGCGCAGGTGGGGCCCGAAACCCCGCCGGTGTTCCTCGCCCATGCCGCCGACGATCCGATCGCCAATGTCGAGCACACGCTGCGCATGTTCGCCGCGATGCGCGCCGCCGGCCGCCCCGTGGAGATGCATGTGTTCGAGAAAGGCGGCCATAGCTGGGGGGCAGGCAAGCCGGGCAGCCTCGTCGCGCAATGGCCAGCGCTGTTCCTCAATTGGCTGAAGGCGCATGCGCTTGTCCCGGCCGGCACGCCCGCGGGACAATAAAGCCGAACCCATGGGATACCGATGGCTGGAGGGGCATGACCGCGCCGCTCCAGCCAGCACGATATGCCGCCCGAGGGGGCGCCCCCCGCAGTCTAGCTTTCCGGCGCGCCACCCGACACGATCAGTCCGTCGGCAAGCCATTGGCCGAGCATCTCCCCGGCCCGCGCAATTCCCGCCTGTTCGCCCAGCGCCTCGACCAGTGCCTCGCATAGCCCTGCGAACGACATGCCGGCACGCGCCGAAAGCAGCGCGTGGTGCTCGATCTGGTCGATCGCGCGGAAACTGGGTGTCTCCCCCTCTCGCCATGCCAGGATCGCCCCGGTCTCCGGCAGATAGGCGACCGCGGGCGGCTCCCTGTCTTCCGCCAGCGCCGACCAGATGGCGGGCGCATTGGTGGTCAGATCGGCAAGGTCGAGCGACGGCGTGAAGCCCAGCACGGCTCGATCCCAGTCGACCCCGCCGAGGTCAGCGGCGGACAGCGCCACGGCATCGGGCGCGACAAAGGCTTCGCCCAGCGCCAGGTCGATCCAGGCGAGCTCGGCGACCTCCGGATCGGCAGGATACAGCAGTGCCAGCGTCGCGGGGAAATCGCGCGGATACGCATCGAGCGTCCAGCTGCTCGGCTGCACGCGCGCGACATGCGCGACCACGGCCTGGTGGAACGCATCCCCGCCGATCCAGTCCCGCGTGCGGGCGAAGCTCTCCTCCAGGCAGGCGGTGAGCTGCGCGCGAAAATTGTTCTGATGGATGCGCAGGCCCGGGGCGACATCGTCGCCGCCCAGCCGATCGGCGGCGGCTTCCTCCTCGCGCACCAGCCAGGCGTGCATGTCGCGCTGCAGGTCGAGCAGGCTCATGCCGCCGCCCGCATGCCGTCGGCTGCGATGCGCCGCGCGGTGCCGAGTTCCGCCAGCAGCGCGTGCAGCGGCGGGATCGCGTCGTCGCGCTCGATCATCGTCGCGACCGGGCCGAGCCGGGGCAGCACATGGGCATAGAGCTTCCAGACCGGGTCGGGCACCGGCTGGTCATGGGTGTCGATCAGCAACTCGCTGCCCTGGCTGTGCCCGGCGAGATGGATCTGGCGCACCCGCGCATGCGGGATCCCGTCGAGATAGGCGAGCGGATCGAAGCCGTGGTTGCTCGCGCTGACGAACACATTGTTGATGTCGAGCAGCAGGCCGCAGCCGGTGCGGGCGCAGAGCGCGTCGAGAAACGCCCATTCGCTCATGTCGGCGGGTGCGAAATCGATATAGGTCGAGGGGTTCTCGATCAGCATCTCGCGCCCCAGGGCATCCTGGGCCCGCGCGATATTGTCCGCCACCACGTCGAGCGCTTCGTTCGTATAGGGCAGCGGCAACAGGTCGTGCGAATTGAAGCCTTCGATCCGCGACCAGCTGAGATGGTCGGAGACGAACAACGGCTCCACCTCGTCGACCAGCGCGCGCAGCCGGGCGAGATAGGCGCCGTCCAGCCCGTCGGCCGAGCCGAGCGACATCGAGACGCCGTGCAGCGCCACCGGATAGCACTCGCGCACCGCACGCAGGATGCGACGCGGCCGCCCGCCCTCGACCATGAAGTTCTCGGAGATGACCTCGACGAAATCGACTGCGACCCTGGCCTCGAGGAACTCGGCATAATGCGGCTTGCGCAGGCCCAGGCCGAAGCCGGCAAAGGGAGCGATCATCGGCGCTGTCCTGAATGAGGGTGGCCGGACCGGCGCCTGGGGAGCACCGGCCCGGCCGGAGGGATCACTTCGGCGCGGTCAGGCTGCCGCCGGCGGCCTTGCACGCCTTGGCGGTGATTTCCTTGAAGCCCTGCCCCTTGCAGTCGTTCTGGCCCTTGCAGTCGTTCTTCGCGGTCTTGCAGTCCGAGGTGCCCTTGCAGGTGTTGATGCCATAGCAATGGACGACCTTGGCGGCGCCGGCGCCCGACTTGGCGATCGCGGCGGTCGGTGCGGCGGCGGTGATGGCGATGACGGCGGCGGACGCGGCGAGGCTGACGCCGGTGCGGACGAGGGTCATGGGGGATACTCCAGAATAGGGTTCAGCCGGATTGGCTCTCCCTATTCGGCGCGCGCGCCCACCCGGTTACACGCGATCGCGAAATTACCAGCGCAGCAACCGCGGACCGAGCAGCGCTCCGAGCGACGCGGCGAGCAGGATGCCCAGCGAATACCAGGTCAGCACGAAGATAGCCGACACCTCCGGGCAGTGCATGCAATAGACCGTCGCGGCAAAGGCGCCCGCCGCGAGGCCCGCCGCCGCACCGGCTGCGCGCAGCCGCGTCGGTGCCAGCCGGCGGAACGACCAGAGCAATCCGACGAAGATCGGCATCGCCAGCGCCAGCACCAGCCAGGGGCAGACCATCCAGCTATGCCCCAGCCACATCGCCAGCCATTCGCCGGGCGGCGTGCGTGCAAGCTCGGCGACGCCGAGGATGGCGAGCAGGCTCACCGGCACCACCAGCAGCCAGGCCCAGCGCAGCCGGGCGCTGTCCGGCCGGGCGAGCTGCACCACCATCACCACCGCCGCGACCGCCAGCGAGAAGGTGTAGCTCCATTTGATCCAGAAGGCGGTGCCCCGCATGGCGAGGCCAAGATCCGGCCGGACACCGAGGACGAGTGCCACCAGCGCCACCGAGACAAGGCCTCCCAGGGCCAACCCGATACCGAGCCGCCAGCCGACCGCGCGCCGCGACACCGGGGGCACGTCTTGCGAAAGGCGGGAGATGAGGTCGTCGGTGTTCATCGCCCTCCTCCCTGGATGCGCGCCATCAGCGCCTTGAGACCGCGATGCACCGAGACCTTCACATCGGATTCGCCGATGCCCCCGGCCTCGGCCGCTTCGGCGACGCTCAGCCCGTCGAGCCGGGTCGCGCGGATCATGCTGGCCTGTTTTGGGGGGAGTATCGCCAGCAGCTCCTCGACATCGAGGCGCGCGGTGGCGGCCGGTTCGAAATCCTCGGCGAGCAGCACATCTTCCAGACCCTCGATGGGACGAAGGCGGCGGACGCGGCGAAAATGATCCACCATCTTGTAGCGGGCGATCGCGAACAGCCACGCCGTGAAAGCGCGCTCGCGGTCATAGGTGGCGCGACGGCTATGCACCGCGATCAGCGTTTCCTGCACAAGATCCTCGATATCGTCGTCACCGCCATTGGCACGGCGGCGGTAGAAGCCACGCAGCACCGGCACGAGCATGCGCAGCAATGCCGCATGCGCCGCTGCGTCGCCGCCCAGCCCATCGAGCATCAATCCGCGCAACACGTCCTCGTCCGCTCGCATTCCTCCTCCTTGTGGGGGAGTTCGGCGTAGCCGGGTGAAAGGTTACACGGCACCGCCAGATATTTTCGCGGCAGCCTTGTAACGCACCGCGCACGCCCAGCGAACTGGCAGGGTGATCGGCTTCTCCCGCCTCCTCGTCGATCACCGCGCGGCTCGGCTTCCCCCGGCACGGGCCGCGCGCCGGAGGCATGGTTCATGAAGGACAGACATCATGCGTTCGACCAACGCCACCATCGCCGCCACGCTCGCCATCGCCGTTGCCGGCGCGGCGCTCGCCCCCGCCGCCTCGGCCCAGACCAAGCCCGCCATGGAGAAATGCTACGGCGTCTCGCTGGTCGGCAAGAATGACTGCAAGGCCGGTGCCGGCACCAGCTGCGCCGGCACCTCCAAGGTGAACTACCAGGGCAATGCCTGGAAGCTCGTCAAGGCCGGCACCTGCACCACGATCAAGACGCCCAAGGGCAATGGCTCGCTGACTCCCAAGGCCTGATGCCGCGCACGGCCGAGGCGCGCCTCCGCGTGCCCGGCCGCCGCTTTCGGAGACTCTCCACATGACTTCGCCAACCGCGCTCTACCTGCGCTTCACTCGCCGCGCCTCCTCGCTGGTGCCGGATGCGTTGCTGCTGCTCCTCGCCCGGCTGGGCATTGCCGGCGTGTTCTTCATGTCGGGCCGCACCAAGGTGGACGGCATCCTGCACATCACCGACGGCACCTACGAACTGTTCCGCACCGAATATGCGCTGCCCCTGGTCCCGCCGGAGATCGCGGCGGTGGCGGCGACCTGGTCGGAACATGTTTTCTCGATCCTGCTCGTGCTGGGCCTCGCAACGCGTTTCTCGGCGCTCGCACTCTTCATGATGACGCTGGTGATCGAGGTCTTCGTCTATCCCGACGCATGGCCGACGCATCTGAGCTGGGCGGCGATCCTGCTACCCCTGATCGCCCGCGGCGGCGGGGCGTGGTCGCTCGATGCGCTCCTTGTCTCGCGGGGACGTGGCTCTCACTAGGCCCGACCCAAGGTCACCCGAAAAGCTGCCCGTCCCCGCTGTCCGTCGCGCCAAGCCCGCGGATCATGCCGCAAGCAGTGCGGCGATCTGCGCCTCGGCTATCGCACGTGCCTCGTCCGCGCCCAGCACGCCCGGGGAAAGGCAGAGTTCGAGCCACAGGCCGTCGACCAATGCGGCGATCGCGATCGTCGCCCGGCGCCGCGCAGCCGGCCGCAGGCCGCACGCGGCCAGCAAGGCCTCCAGCTCGTCGCGATAGCGCGCATATTGCGCGTCATGGAGCTCGGCAATCTCGCCTCGCGCGATCACCAGGCCCCAGAATGCCGTCCAGGTGGCCAGCAGTCCGCGGTCGGCGATTTCGGGGGCAAAGCTCGCCGTCACATAGGCGATGAGCCGCGCCCGCGGATCGTTCCCGGCACGCCGCACCGCCATTTCGAGTGCCGCCGACACCTGTTCCCCGACATGGGCATAGGTCGCTGCGATCAGCGCATCGACGCCGCCGAAATGGTGGGTAACCAGCCCTGGCGATATGCCCGCCTCCAGTGCGATCGCGCGCACCGATGCACCGCTGGCCCCCTCTCGCGCCAGCACGCGTGCGGTTGCCTCCATCAACGACAGGCGCCGCGCATCGGGATCGACACGAGAGAAGCCGGGCTTGCTCATCGCGCCAGCCTATTATACGATCGTGCAACAAGCAACGCCTGGAGCCGGCCATGGCAACCACCGCCCCTTTGCCCGAACCAGGCAGCGACCCCGATGCCGATTGGTCGCTGCCGGGCTGGATCTATGCCGATCCCGAGTTCCTCGAGCTCGAGACCGCCCATATCCTGCGCCCGTCCTGGCAGATCCTGTGCCACGAGAGCGATCTGGCCCAGCCGGGCGACTGGCGCACCCTCTCCTATCTGGGCGAGAATGTCGTCGCGGTGCGGGGACGCGACGGGGCGCTGCGGGCCTTCCACAATGTCTGCCGCCACCGCGCGATGCGGATCGTCGAGGGCGACAGCGGCTGCACCCGCAAGCTGGTCTGCCCCTATCATGCCTGGGCCTATGAACTCGACGGGCGCCTGTCGGGCGTGCCGATGCGCCACGACTATCCGGCGCTCGACATGGAAACGAGCGGGCTCGTGCCGGTCGACCTGTCGATCTGGCGGGGCTTCGTCTTCGTCCGGCTCGAGGACGATGGCGGGCCCTCGGTCGCCGAGATGATGGCGCCCTATGAGGCGGAGATCGCCCCCTATCACTTCGAGGAGATGCGGCGGATCGGCAACGTCCGGACGCGCGACCGGGCGGTCAACTGGAAGAATGTCGGGGACAATTATTCGGACAATCTCCACATCCCCGTCGCCCATGACGGGCTGACCCGGCTGTTCGGCAAATCCTATGCGATCGAGGCGTCGGGCTGGGTCGACAAGATGTCCGGCCAGCTCGTGGACCGCGTCTCGGCCAATCCCTGGGAGGCATTCTACCAGCGCCACCTGCCCCGCGTCGATCACCTGCCCGAGGCCAACCAGCGGCTGTGGCTCTACTACAAGCTGTGGCCGAACATGGCGTTCGACATCTATGCCGACCAGATCGACTTCATGCAGTGGCTGCCGGTCTCGCCGACCACCTGCGTGCTGCGCGAGATGACGTTCGCGCTCCCTGACGACCGACGCGAGATGAAGCTCGTGCGCTACGCCAACTGGCGGATCAACCGCGTGGTCAATGCCGAGGACACCTGGCTGATCGAGCGCGTCCAGCAGGGCATGGCGTCGCGCAGCTATACCGCCGGGCCGATCGGCGCGAGCGAAGTGTGCCTGCGCAGCTTCGCCGCCAAGGTCCGCGCGATCATCCCCGAGGCCCGGCTGCACCGCGCGCCGGCACCGGGCTGGTCGCGCCGTCCGCGCACTATCTGAGGTTCTGGGGAGGAAGCATGAAGCGATACGACGCGATCGTCATCGGCGGCGGGCACAACGGACTGGTCTGCGCCTTCTATCTCGCCCGGGCCGGGCTCAAGGTCCGGGTGCTCGAGCGGCGGCACGTGGTCGGCGGCGCGGCGGTGACCGAGGAATTCCATCCCGGCTTCCGCAACTCGACCGCGAGCTACACGGTCAGCCTGCTCCGGCCCAAGGTGATCGCCGACATGAAGCTGCACGCGCGCGGCTTCCGGATCATCGAGCGGACGATCAGCAACTTCTTCCCGTTCGCGGACACCTATCTCAAGCTCGGTGGCGGCACCGCACGGACCCAGGCCGAGTTCGCCCGCTTCTCGCAGAAGGACGCGGACGCCTATCCGGCCTATGACGCCGCGCTGGAGAAGGTCGCCCAGGTGCTGCGCGACCTCGCGCTCAAGACGCCCCCCAATGCCGGCGGCGGGCTGCGCGCGCTGCTGAGCGGCGCGGCCCAGGGCTGGCCGCTGTCGAAGATGGGGATCGAGGCGCAGCGCGACCTGCTCGACGTGTTCACCAAATCGGCGCGCGACTTCCTCGACGGCTGGTACGAGGACGATCACGTCAAGACCGCCTTCGCCTTCGACGCGGTCGTCGGCAATTATGCCGGCGTGTCGACCCCCGGCTCGGCCTATGTCCTGCTCCACCATGTCTTCGGCGAAGTGAACGGCAAGCTCGGCGCCTGGGGCCATTCGGTGGGCGGCATGGGCGCGATCACCCAGGCGATGGCGCGCGCCTGCGAGGATGCCGGCGTGGAGATCAGCCTGGAGGCGCCGGTCGCCCGGGTGCTCGTCGATGGCGGCAAGGCAGCGGGCGTGCGGCTGGAGAGCGGGGAAGAGATCGCCGCGGGGATCGTCGCCGCCAATGTCGGGCCGGCGATGCTCTATCGCCAGATGCTCGACACCGGGGACCTGCCCGCCGACTTCAACAAGCGGATGCGGAGCTTCAAGACCGGCTCGGGCACCTTCCGGATGAATGTCGCGCTCAGCGAGCTGCCGGACTTCAGCGTGCTGCGCGGCAAGGAAAAGGCCGAGCACCACACCGCCGGGATCATCATCGCCCCGGGCATGGACTATATGGACCAGGCATTCGACGACGCGAAGGTGCAGGGCTGGTCGAAGAAGCCGATCGTCGAGATGAAGCTGCCGACCACGGTCGACGACAGCCTGGCGCCCGAGGGGATGCACATCGCCAGCCTGTTCTGCCAGCAATTCGCGCCGCAGCTGCCGGACGGGCGCAGCTGGGACGATGCGCGCGAGCAAGTCGCCGACCTGATCATCGACACGGTCAACGACCATGCCCCCAATTTCAAGGCGAGCGTGATCGCGCGGCAAATCCATTCGCCGCTCGATCTCGAGCGCAAGTTCGGGCTGATCGGCGGCGACATCTTCCATGGCACCATGGGGCTCGACCAGCTCTGGGCGGCACGGCCGGTGCTCGGGCACGGCGACTATCGCGCGCCGATTGCCGGGCTCTACATGTGCGGATCCGGCACCCATCCCGGCGGCGGCGTCACCGGCGCACCCGGGCACAATGCCGCGCACGAGATCCTGCGGGATCGATCGCTGGTGCGCCGGCTATTGCCGATCTGACCGGCTGCGCCGCACCCACAGGAATACCGGGATGCCCAGCACGAGCAGCCCGAGCCCCCATGCATTGGCGTGCAGGCCGAGCCCGTAGATCATCCACAGCACGAAACCGGCGGAGGCGATCGCCGCCAGTTGCGCGGGGCGGTCGCCGGCGAGCAGCCTGAGCGCGGCCAGCGCGCTGACGAAATAGGCGAGCATGCCCGCGGCAAGGCTGATCGTCGCGATCTCGGCGAACAGCGCGCCGGTGGACCCGGTATAGTTGAGCGCCATCACGATCGTCACCAGCACACCGGAGACGAGATGCGCGCGTGCCGGGGTGCCGTAACGGCTTTCCTTGCCGAACCAGGCGGGGAACACCCCGCCGCGCGCCATCGCCCAGGGCATCTCGCCCTGCAGCAGGACGAAGCCGTTGAGCGTCCCGAGCGCGCTGATCGCCGCGAAGATGGCGACGATCTGCAGGGCGCCGCTTCCCCATGCACGACCGAGGAATTCGGCGAGCGGCGCGGGCGATGCCGCGGTCACCTCCGCGGGCATCATCAGGCCGATCGAACCCGCGACCATGACATAGACCAGCCCGGTCAGCGCCGTGCCGAGCAGCGTCGCGAGGGGGACGATCCGTGCAGCGTTCCTGACCTTGTCGGCGGGCACGGTCGCGGATTCGACCCCGAGGAATCCCCAGAAGGTGAGCGCCACCGCACCGGCAATGGCATTGGCGCTGATCGGCACCGCCGGATTGGCGGCGATGGCGGTGCTGCCTTCGCTGGCCAGCAGCCAGAAGGCGAGCAGGATCACCGCGACGAGCGGCGCCAGCTTCAGCACCGCGGTCACCAGCTGGATTCGTCCGGCCAGCGCGACGCCGCGGATGTTCACGGCGACCGCGGCCCAGAACAGCAGCAGCGCGGTTAGGAACGCCGGCGCGCCGCTACCGAGCTGGGGGAACGGCACGCTGAGCGCGCTCACCACCGCGATCGCCAGCGCGCCGTTGCCTGCCCAGACCAGGATCCAGTAGCTCCATGCCACCGCGAACCCGACTGCAGGGCCGAACGCGGCATCGGCAAAGGCATAAGGTCCGCCGGCGCAGGGGATCCGCGCGGCGAGCCGGGCGAACACGAAGGCCAGCGCCATCGCGCCCAGGATCGTCACGCCCCAGCCGATCAGTGCGTTGGCGCCGAGCGGAGCGAGCGTCGCGGGCAGCAGATAGATGCCCGACCCGATCATGTTGCCGACCACCAGCGCCAGCGTCGGCCAGAAGCCGAGGGCACGTCGCGGCGAGGAGGCGGGATCGCTCACGCTGCTGTTGTCACTCGGGCGGCACCGCGCGTCCAGCGCGAAAATCGAGCGCTTGATCGCTGCGCGACCGCGTGGTCATCTCAAGGGGATGCTCACGACGCGCTTTCCCCCCGATCTGCTGGACGCCGCGCTCGCGCTGCACGACAATCGCCTTCCGGAAGCCGAGCGCGGGCTCAAGGCCTATCTCAAGCGCGATCCCTTCGATGCCCGCGCGATCCGCATGCTCGCCGAACTCGCGGGCCGGATTGGGCGACTGAAGGACGCCGAGAACCTGTTGCGCCGCGCGGTCGAGATCGCGCCGGCCTTCACCGCGGCGCGCGCCAATCTGGCGCTGGTGCTCTATCGCCAGAACCGCGCGAGCGAAGCGCTCGACGAGCTCGACCTGCTGATCGCCGCCGAGCCGGATCATCCCGGCCACGCCAATCTCAAGGCCGCCACGCTTGGCCGGCTCGGCGCGTTCGAGGAGGCGATACTGCTCTACGAACGCGTGCTCGAGGGCGCGCCCGACCAGCCCAAATTGTGGATGAGCTATGGCCATATGCTCAAGACGGTGGGCCGGCAGGCGGACGGCATCGCCGCCTATCGCCGCGCGATCGCCCTGCGTCCCGAGCTGGGGGAAGCATGGTGGAGCCTCGCCAACCTGAAGACCGTGCGCTTCGACGATGCCGACATCGCGGCGATGGAAGCCGCGCTGGCCGACGGCGCCATCGGTGACGAGGATCGCTTCCATCTCGATTTCGCGCTGGGCAAGGCATTTGAAGACCGGCGCGAGGCCGACCGCGCCTTCGCCCATTATGCCGCGGGCAACCAGCTACGTCGTACCCAGCTGGTCTATGATGCCGACGAGACCGAGCGTTTCGTCGACGACTGCATCGCGCTCGCCGATGGCGGTTTCTTCGCCGACCGCGCCGGCTGGGGCTGCGATGCGCGCGATCCGATCTTCATCCTCGGCATGCCGCGCGCAGGCTCGACCCTGGTCGAGCAGATCCTCGCCAGCCACAGCGCGATCGAAGGGACCAGCGAACTTCCCGACCTGCCCGCGCTCGCGCGGCGCATCCCCAATTATCCGCATGGCCTGGCCGAATTGACGCGGGAGCAGGCCCGCGAACTGGGCGAGGAATATCTCCGCAGGACCGCGGTCCAGCGCCGGACCGACCGGCCCTTCTTCATCGACAAGCTGCCCAACAACTGGGCGCATGTCCTGCTGATCCGGCTGATCCTGCCCAATGCCACGATCATCGACGCGCGCCGCGAGCCGCGTGCCTGCTGCTTCTCCAACTTCAAGCAGCATTTCGCGCGCGGCCAGGCGTTCAGCTACGCGCTCGACGACATGGGCCGCTACTACCGCGACTATGTGCGGATGATGGCGCATCTCGATCACGGCCAGCCGGGCCGCGCCTACCGCGTGATCCACGAAGCGCTGGTGGCGGATACCGAGGCCGAAGTGGGCCGCTTGCTGGAAGCCTGTGGCGTCGGGTTCGAGCCCGCCTGCCTCGCCTTTCACGAAACCGAGCGCGCCGTGCGCACAGCGAGTTCCGAGCAGGTGCGCCAGCCGATCTTCACCGGCGGAGACAGCGCATGGCGCCCCTTCGCGCCGTATCTGGGGCCCCTCATCGCCGCGCTGGGCGATGTCGTCGATCCCTATCCGCAGGTGCCCGACAACCTGTAACGTTGCAGAAACATCACGGTCCGTGAAGATTATACCATTGTATCCGGCGCGGTGATTGACGGTTGCTGCGTCGCAGCACAGTTTCCCATTACATTGAGATTACACTGGGGGCTGCGATGATTCTATCCGTGCGCCGTGCCGTGATTTCCGGGCTGCTCGCTTCGACTGCCCTATCGCTCCCAGCCATGGCGCAAGCGCAGGACGCACCAAAGACATCCGCCGAGCTTCCACCCGACCAGGACGAAATCGTCGTCACCGCCCAGAAGCGCGACGAGAGCATCCAGTCGGTTCCGATCAGCATGTTGGCGATCGGCACACGCAAGCTCGACCAGCTCAACATCTCGAACTTCAACGAATATACCCAGCTGCTGCCCTCGGTGGCCTTCCAGACTTCGCAGCCGGGCCTCACCACTGTCTATATGCGCGGCGTAGCTTCCGGCGGCGACGGCAACCATTCGGGCTCGCTGCCCTCGGTCGGCAGCTATCTCGACGAACAGCCGGTGACGACGATCGGCGGCACGCTCGACATCCACATCTACGACATCGCCCGTATCGAGAGCCTCGCCGGGCCGCAGGGCACGCTCTATGGCGCGTCGAGCCAGGCGGGCACGATCCGCATCATCACCAACAAGCCCGACACGTCGGGGTTCGAGGGCCGCGTCGATGTCGAGGCCAATACGGTCGCGCATGGCGGCCAGGGCGGCAAGATCGAGGGCATGATCAACGCGCCGCTGTCGGGCTCGGCGGCGCTGCGGGTCGTCGGCTTCTATCAGCGCGACGCGGGCTATATCGACAATGTCCCCGGCACGCGCAGCTTCCTGCCCACCCCCGGCGGCATCACCGTCAACAACAACGCGTTCGTCGAAGATGACTACAACGACACCGAGACCTGGGGCGGCCGCGCCGCGCTCAAGGTCGATCTCGACGATGTCTGGACGGTCACGCCGACGGTACTCTACCAGGAGATGCGCGGGCACGGCACCTATGCCTTCGATCCGCGGGTCGGCGATCTCAAGGTCCAGCATTTCTATCCCGAGAACCGCCGTGACCGTTTCATCCAGGGCGCGCTGACGATCGAGGGCAAGATCGGCAACTGGGACCTGACCTATGCCGGCGCCTATCTCGACCGGAAGGCCTATTCGGCGACCGACTATACCGATTATTCCGAGGCCTATGACAATCTCTATGCCTCGGTCGGCGGGCTCGCCGGCTATTTCTATTATCAGGACAATGCGGGCAACACGATCGATCCGCGCCAGTGGGTGATTGGCACCGATCACTTCAAGAAGACCAGCCAGGAACTGCGCGTGGCCTCGCCCTCGTCCGATCGCTTCCGGATCGTCGCGGGCATGTTCTACCAGCGCCAGTCGAACCTGATCCACCAGGACTACAAGATCCCGGGCCTCGGCACGGCGGTGTCGGTCAACGGCTCGCCGGGGACGCTCTGGCTGACCCAGCAGCACCGCGTCGACAAGGATTACGCGATGTTCGGCGAGGCGAGCTTCGACATCTCGCCCAAGCTGACCTTCACCGCGGGCGCGCGCGTCTACATCTATGACAATTCGCTGATCGGCTTCTTCGGCTTCGGCCGGAACCCGGGCGTCGATCCCGCCGACGGCCGTCCGTACACCGCGTCGCCGTTCAACGCCGCCGGGAGCTCCCGCACCGGCGTCGCGAGCTGCTTCATGGCCGATGGCAGGACGCTGCGCGACGCCTATATCGACGGCAGCCCCACCAACACGCTGCTGCCGGCGGCGGTGGCGGGTGGGCCGTGCACCAATCTCGCGACCTATGCGAGCGGCAAGCTGATCCCCAAGAAGACGATCGATCAGGGCGTGACCTATCGCTTCAACCTGACCTGGAAGCCGACCGACGATCTGCTGTTCTACGCTGTCGCCTCCAGCGGCTTCCGGCCGGGCGGGATCAACCGGCGCGGGGACGTCGCGCCCTACTCCACCGATACGCTCTACAATTACGAGCTCGGCTGGAAGACGACGCTGGCCGATGGCAAGCTGCGCTTCAACGGCGCGCTCTATCAGCAGAACTGGAAATCCTTCCAGTTCTCGTTCCTCGGGCCGAACAGCTTCACGATCATCCAGAACGGGCCCGACGCACGCATCCGGGGCGCCGAAATGGACGCCAACCTCACGCTGGGCGGGCTCAATCTCACCGTCGCCGGATCGTACACCGATGCCAAGACGCGCGAGGACCTGTGCGCGACGCAGATCTGCATCGGGGACGGCAGCGACGTGCTCGCCCCCAGCGGCACGCGCCTGCCGATCACCCCGCGCTTCAAGATCAGCACCACCGCGCGCTACTCGGTCCCGCTGGGCGCCGGGCGCGGCTATGTACAGGGACTGGTCGCGCACCAGAGCTCGGCGTCATCGGACATCCGCGTGGCCAAGGCCGCCGCGCTTGGCCGGATCGAGAGCTACACCACCGGCAACCTGGCGTTCGGCTTCGAGCTGGCCCGCTACAATTTCGAGCTGTTCGCGCAGAATCTCTGGGACGAGCGCGGCCAGATCTCCCGCTTCCAGCAATGCGGCGCCTGCGATCAGCGTCCCTATATCGTCCCGATCACGCCGCGAACCATCGGCATAAGGGCGGGCGCACGGTTCTAGAAGGCGCGGGACGGCCTGGTCCGCGAGGACCAGGGAGCCTCCAGACTCAGGTTGGCAAGTCGATCGCAGCGACCTTGCCACCTATTGCCGCGAACAGCTGACAGATCGCCTGCGGCGAAGGCAACATCCTGTAACAACGGATAAAATCATTACTGTATGATCAATCGGATGCGACCAGCTTGCAGGCTCGACCGACAACGATGACATGCGCGTTTCGAGCCGAACGATGCCCAAGATTCCCGGCCGCAATATAACAACCAATTTATTTTCTTTATTGCCAGAGCAAAACCAGCATGGCACCTTCTTATAACCAAATCCGGGAAGGCTAATCGGGACGCGATAACGGCGAACAGCCGAACCATCTCCGCCAGGAGTGTGGCGCCCCGACGCACCCTATCCCAGGATTGATGGTCAACGATTGGGGGATCTTGATGATGTTGAAGGGCATTTTGGCCACGAGTTGCTGCGTGGCCGCACTGTCGGCCGTTCCGGCCGCAGCACAGACCAGCGATAACCGGCAGGAACAGGCTGCATCGATCGGCGATCCTGTCGCGTCCGCCAAGCTGGCGGAGGAATCGCCGCAGGACAGCGCCGATGGCAACCTCGTCGTAACGGGCACGCGCATCGTGCGCCTGAACAACCGTTCGGCCGCACCGATCGTCACCACCACCGCGGCGGAGATCGCCGCACAAGGCGCGACGACAATCGAGGAGGTGGTCAACCGCCTTCCCCAGGTGCAGGTCAATTCAGAACAGAATTTCAGTGACTCCGAAGGCCGCCAGCGCATCAAGCTGCGCAGCCTGGGTTACGAGCGCACGCTGATGCTCATCGACGGGCTGCGCATCGGCCTGCCCAACACGGTCGATGTCGGCATCATCCCGAACGCGCTGGTCGATCGGATCGACGTGCTGACCGGCGGCGCTTCCTCGGTCTACGGCTCCGACGCGGTCGCCGGCGTCGTCAATTTCATCCTGAAGAAGAACTTCAGCGGCATCCGCATCGACGGCAATTACAGCTTCTTCAACCACAACAACCGCTCCAGTGCGGTGACCGACGCCGCACAGCGGGCCGGCTTCAATTCCGCCAGCGGCATGTCCAACGATGGTGGTCGTGCGGATATCAGCCTGGCTGCAGGCACCAATCTGTTCAACGATCGCGTCAACATCTCGGGGTTCGTCGACTACCGCCAGTCGAGCCTGGTTCGCCTGCGCGACCGCGCGAACGCGGTCTGCGAAGTAGTGACGACGAGCAACACGTCGCCGCTCTCCTGCTCCCGCGCGAGCTACACCCCGGCCGGCACGATCATCCCGCTCTCCGGCGCCAGTTCCGGGACGGTGCTGGTCAACAACCCGAACGGCAATGGCACCTTCATTCCGATCAACAGCGGACCGTCGGGCGCCTCGGCCAATCCCTATGACGATTGGTCGTTCCAGCGGCCGTTCAACCGCGTCAACGCGGGCGGCTTCCTGACCGCGCAGATCAACGACCATATCGAGCTGTACAGCAACGTGCTGTGGTATCGGGACAAGTCGTACAACACGCAGCTGAACCGCACCTATTCGTACAGCGTCTATGGCAGCACGCCCTATCAGGTGAACTGCGACAACCCGTTCCTCTCGGCTTCGCAGGCGCAGACGCTGTGCGGTGCGAACGCGGGCGTGGCGGGTCAATACGCACCGCTCGACGTGCGCTATCGCTTCGATTCGATGCCGCTGGTCCGTCAGGAGTTCGTCAACACGGGCTATCGCGTGGTCGCCGGCCTGCGGGGCCGCGTGCTGGACGACGTCTGGTCCTATGACGTGGCGGGCATGCTCTCGCGCGCGCAGCTCGACACCATCGACGTGCCGTTCGCCAAGTTCGACAACGTCAACCGCTCGCTCGACGTGGTGAACGTCAACGGCCGCCCGACCTGCCGCTCGGTGGTCAACGGCACCGACCCGAACTGCGTGCCGTTCAACGCCTTCTCGCCGTTCAACAGGGATCCGGCGCTCAACAACTATCTCTATGGCGGCGCCACCGGCGGCATCAGCACGCGCATTCCACGCCTGCTGCAGTTCGTCGGCACCGTCAGCGGCGATCTTGGCAAGTACGGCATCGCCTCGCCCCTCGCCGAACAGGGCATCGCGATCGCGCTGGGCGGCGAATATCGCGAGGAGATGGAACGCACCATCGTCAACGAGATCTACCAGGAGAACAACGGGGGCACGAACCAGCGCGTTACCCAGAGCATCCTGGAGGCCAATGCCGAAATCCAAGTGCCGCTGGTCGAGAACCAGTCCTGGACCAAGTTGCTCCAGTTCAACGGCGGCTACCGCCTGTCCAAGTACAACCGCCTGGACAACAAGTTCGGCACCTGGAAGATCGAAGGCATCTGGTCGCCGGTCGAGGACATCAGCTTCCGTGCGTCGTACAACAAGGCACAGGCGGCCCCTGGCGTCGGTACGGCTGCAGGCGCGGCCAACATCTTCTGGAACCAGGGCTTCTACGCGGACCCCTGCGCCCCCCGGGTCGATCCGGCCAACCCCGGCGGACCGCGCATCGCCCCGGCAGCAACGCCGCAGCAATGCGCCAACACGGGCCTTGCGGCGAACCTCTATGGCAGCACCACGCTGATCTGCCCGGACGATCGCTGCACCGTCCGTGAAGGCGGCTTCAACCTCAAGCCCGAAACTGCCTACACCAAGACGTTCGGCGTGGTGTTCCGTCCGCGCTTCGTGCCGGGGCTGACCGTCTCGGTCGACCGCTGGCTGATCGACCTGGAGGACCAGCTCGACTTCCTCCAGCCGCAGAACCTGATCAACGACTGCCTCAGCACCGGCAACGACTATTTCTGCCGCGCCATCGTCCGCAATGCGAACGGCACGCTGTACAGCTCGCCGGCGACGCGTCCGGCGACGGGCTGGGTCGCCCGCGGTTCGGCGAACGGCTATCGCTCACAGTCGCACGGCTGGGACTTCCAGGGGCAGTATGACGTCGGCATGGGTTCGGCCGGACGCCTCGAGATGAGCTTCAACGGCACGCTCATGACGCGGGTCGCGTCGCAGGCATCGCCTACCGCCACCTCGCGCGATTGCGTCGGCTATTGGGGCAATTCGTGCGGTGAGAGCATGCCCAAATGGGCGCACCAGATGCGCACCACCTGGATCCTGCCGGAGCGCATCGCCAGCGTTTCGGTGAACTGGCGCCACCGCGCAGCGATGCCGCTCGACGTCTATGCGCCGGCCGACACCGGCATCCCGACGGCGGATCCGAGCCAGCGGCGCGACCAGTTCCCGGGCATCAAGGCCTATGACTGGTTCGACCTGGCGCTCACCTTCGACATCAACAAGCAGATGACGTTCCGGCTCGCCGCGAACAACGTCTTCGATCGCGACCCGCCGATCGTGCCGGACAGCCGTTCGCGTATCGGCCTGCTGCGCGGCAACACGATCATGGGCTATGATCTGCTTGGCCGGCAGATCGTCGCCGGCGTGTCGCTGCGCCTGTAACGGCATGGCATCCCCGGGGACCTGGGTCCCCGGGGATTCTTTCATGTTGGCACATTACACGGGCGCCCCGGCTCCAGCGGGTGTGCAGGATACGGCCTCAGGGAGCGCATCCCTTCCACAGGGATCGAGCACCAGGCCGCTTCGGCGGCGACCGAGAAGATCATAGCGCACCCGAAAGCCACGGGTGGGCATGGCCCGATCGCAGACTGATTGAAATGCCGCGCCTATCTCCACATCTCTAAATCTTACCAATGCTCACAAAGACGACTTGGCATCGTCGCGTTACGGGTTCGGACCCAATAGATAATTGCGGAACATAATTGGAGCGCGCCGCCGGTGGATGGCATCCGAATAGAACTTCGCCTGATCGGCACCATCTGAGTGCAAGCGCGCACCCTTTCCTAGGACTTCTCGCCATCCCGCGATCCTAATACGCAAACGCACCCGGTTCTGGCGCGTCCCGCTTCGCGCATAGCGCAACCGCTGTGCACCGACGGCTATGATCAAGATAGGCCGTTGACCGATCCGAACTTCCCGGCGATGAAGTCAGCCATGGTTCGGCAATCCACCATCACTGCAATGTCCGCACGCGGCGGCGAGTTCAATCGCTCGCAAGCCTATCCGCGCGCGTGCAATTTTCACCCATACGCCAGCGCTGCGCCATAATCGGAAGAACCCACAAAACCGATCATGACCGCAGCCCCGTCGAGCCTCTCGATGGGGCTTTTTCATACCCGGACACACCCATGCTTCTGACCATCACGACCACGCATCGTCCCGCAACCGATCTGGGCTTCTTGCTGATGAAGCACCCGGACAATGTCCACGCGACCGAACTCAGCTTCGGCAAGGCGACACTGTTTTATCCCGAAGCGAGCGAGGAGCGCTGCACCGCTGCGATCACGCTTGAGGTCGACGCGGTCGAGCTGGTGCGGGGCAAGGGCAGCATTGAAGACCAGTATGTCAACGATCGCCCCTATGCTGCGTCGTCGCTGCTGTCGGTCGCGCTCGCGAAACTGTTGGGCACTGCGATGAGCGGGCGGTCGAAGCTGCGTCAGGAACTGGCCGACCAGGCCATCCCTCTGGAAGCGATGATCACGCCGCTGCCGGCGCGTGGCGCTGCGGATCTGCTCAACACGCTGTTCGAGCCGCTCGGATACCTGGTCGAGGCGGCCCCCATCCCGCTGGACCCGGCGCATCCCGAATGGGGTGACAGTCCTTATGTGTCGTTGAAGCTCAGCGGCCAGGTGCGCCTGGCTGCGCTGCTGACACACCTGTTCGTGCTGATCCCGGTGCTCGACAACAACAAGCATTATTATGTCGGTGAGGCCGAGGTCGAGAAGCTGCTGCGCAAGGGCGAGGGCTGGCTTGAGACCCACCCCGCGCGCGAACTGATCGTGCGGCGCTACCTGCGCGGCGTTGGCGGGCTTGTGCGAAAGGCGAACGCCCAGCTGGATGACCGAGTTGAGGCGGAGGATGCCGAGGAACACGCCCAGCGCGATTCCGCCGAAGAGGCGATCGAGAAGCCGATCCGGCTCAACGACCAGCGCATGGAGCACGTGGTCGCGCTGATCCGCGAGCTTGGCGCGATGAGCGTGCTGGATCTCGGCTGCGGCGAAGGCAGGCTGCTGCGCGAGTTGCTCAAGGTTTCAGGCCTCAGCAAAATCACCGGCGTCGAGGTCGCACCTCGGGTGCTTGCCGGCGCTGGTGATCGGCTCAAGCTCGACCACATGCCCGACATGAAGCGCCAGCGGATCGAACTGCTCCAGGGTTCGCTGGTCTATCGTGACGACCGCCTCAAGGGCTTCGATGCCGCGGCGATGATCGAGGTCATCGAGCACATGGAGGCAGAGCGTCTGCCGGCTTTCGAGGCGGCGATCTTCGGTCATGCCCGGCCGGGCGCGGTGATCGTCACCACCCCGAACCGCGAATACAACGCGCTGTTCGAGGGCATGAAGCCCGACGCCATGCGGCACCCAGACCACCGCTTCGAGTGGACCCGCGCCGAGTTCCGCCATTGGGCGGAGAGCGTAGGCCTGGCGCACGGCTATGCAGTTCGGTTCGACGGGATTGGCAATGAGGATGCGACCCATGGGCATCCAACCCAAGTGGCGGTGTTCACGCGCGCCGAGGAAGTGAAGGTGGCGGCATGAAGATCGAGATCCCCGAATTCGCGCTGGTGCTGCTCGTCGGTGCCTCGGGCAGCGGCAAGTCGAGCTTTGCAGCCAAGCATTTCCTGTCGACCGAGGTGATCTCGTCGGATCGGATGCGCGGCTGGGTTGCAGACGATGAGAATGATCAGAGCGCGACCGGCGATGCTTTCGACGTGCTGCGCTATGTCGTCGAGAAGCGCCTTCAGGGGCGCCGCTTCACGGTGATCGACGCGACCAATGTGCAGCCGGAGTCTCGCAAGGGACTGATCGCGCTTGCCCGCAAATGGCATGCGCTGGCGGTCGCCATCGTATTCGATCTGCCCGAGGCAATCGCCATTGAGCGCAATGCCGCAAGGCCGGATCGTCAGTTCGGCGCAGGGCCGGTGCGTCGGCATGCTCAGGCGCTCAAGCGCTCGCTCGGCGGCATGAACCGCGAAGGCATTCGCTATGTCCATCGCCTGCGTTCGGTCGAGGATGTCGATGCGGTCGAGATCGTGCGCACCCGACTATGGACCGATCGCCGCGAGGAGACCGGGCCGTTCGACATCATCGGTGACGTCCATGGCTGCGCGGACGAGCTTGAGACGCTGCTCGACAAGCTCGGCTATGCGGTGAGCTGGAATGGCAAGGAGGTGACCGTGACGCCGCCCGAGGGCCGCCGCGCGATCTTCGTCGGCGATCTGGTCGATCGCGGTCCGCGTTCGCCGGATGCGCTGCGCATCGCCAAGCACATGGTCGATGCGGGCACTGGCATGGTCGTCGTCGGCAACCATGACGACAAGCTCAAGCGCCATCTCGACGGCCGCAACGTCAAGGTCAGCCATGGCCTTGCCGAGACCATCGAGCAGTTCGCCCAGGAGCCGCCCGAGTTCGCGGCGGAGATGCGCCAGTGGCTGGACGGCCTGATCAGCCATTATGTCCTCGATGGCGGCAAGCTGGTCGTCGCCCATGCCGGTCTCAAGGAAGAGATGCAGGGTCGTGCCTCGGGCGCGGTGCGCAGCTTTTGCATGTATGGCGAGACCACCGGCGAGATCGATGAGTTCGGCCTGCCGGTGCGCTGGGACTGGGCGGCCGACTACAAGGGCAAGGCCAAGGTCGTTTACGGCCATACGCCGGTCGTCGAAGCGAACTGGGTCAACGGCACGCTCTGCATCGACACCGGCTGCGTATTCGGCGGCAAGCTGACAGCGCTGCGCTATCCCGAACTCGATCTGGTCGAGGTGCCCGCCGAGCGCACCTATTACGAGCCGATCCGTCCGCTGGCATCGCCGGCGGCGGATACCGGCAGGGCGCCAGACCAGCTCAACCTCGCCGATGTGCTCGGCAAGCAGGTCATCGAGACGCGGCACTATCACCACGTCACGGTGCGTGAGGACAATGCCGCTGCGGCGCTCGAGGTGATGAGCCGTTATGCGGTAGATCCGCGCTGGCTCATCCATCTGCCGCCTACCATGTCGCCGGCCGAGACCAGCGCCACGGACGGCTGGCTGGAGCGCCCCGAGGAAGCCTTCGCTTATTATAGCAGCAAGGGCGTGAAGACGCTGGTCGCCGAGGAGAAGCACATGGGCTCGCGCGGCCTGGTGCTGCTCGCACGGACACAGGAAGTCGCGGCGAAGCGCTTCGGCGTCCATGACGGCGCGCGCGGTGTGATCGTCACGCGCACCGGCAGGCGCTTCTTCAACGACGCCGCACTCGAAGCAGAAGCGCTGCATCGGATCGATCAGTCGATGGAAGCCTCGGGCCTATGGTCTGAGCTTGCCACCGACTGGGTGCTCTGGGACAGCGAGATCCTGCCCTGGAGCATGAAGGCCGGCTCGCTGGTGCGGGGACAATATGCTGCGGTCGGTTCTGCTGCCGTGGCGGGCCTGAGCGCGCTGTCTGACGTGCTCGCCGCCGCTCAGGCACGCGGCGTGCCGATCGACGATCTCGCCGCTTCGACCAGCGCAAGCCTTTGCGACGCGACCCGCTACCGTGCGGCCTATAACCGCTACGTCGCGCCCTTTGCCGGGATCGAGGATCTGCGCATCGCCCCGTTCCACCTCCTCGCCAGCGAGGGCGCGGTCCATGACGACAAGGATCACCTCTGGCACATGGCAGCCGCGCATCGTCTCGCCGAGACCGACCCTGCACTGCTGCTGGCGACGAAGTATCGCCGGATAGATCTCGATGATCCTGCACAGGTCGCCGGCGCGATCGCATGGTGGGAAGCGATGACCGCCGAGGGTGGAGAAGGCATGGTGGTCAAGCCGTTCGACTTCGTGGCGCGCGGACAGAAGGGGCTCCTCCAGCCGGCCATCAAGTGCCGCGGCCGTGAGTATCTCCGTATCATCTACGGCCCGCACTATGATCGCCCGGAGAACCTCGAGCGGCTCAAGAAGCGTGGCCTAGGGCACAAGCGCTCCATGGCGCTGCGGGAGTTCGCGCTGGGTCTGGAAGCGCTGCATCGCTTCGTCGAGCACGCGCCGCTGACCCGCGTGCATCAGGCGGTGTTTGGGGTGCTGGCGATGGAGACCGAACCTGTCGATCCGCGGCTGTGATGGTTGAATCTGACGCGGTGAAAGCGCCGGATAAGGGCCCCAAAATAGCCCCTGTCATGGCCCCGGCTGGCCCCTGATTTCACGCAAACGGCTGCGGACCCGCCGGAACCGCAATCGGGATAAAATCTAAGTTTTCCTGAGCCTTAACCCATTCGCTGGAATATCAGCGAATGGGTAAATGGTGCCCAGAAGAGAACCGACTAAATATTGACATCGATTTGATATGATTTCTCAAACTATTTCCGACGCAGAAATTGTACCCGCAAATAGCACCACGATACAATTTCGCGTCAACGGTTCGAGTCCTGAGTTACCAACCTTCTCCTTATCTCTCCGACACCGAACATATACTCTCGGTCACCAAAAATGTCCATGCTGACATCAGCGGAAGCCCAAGAACTTTCTATGGTGAGCTTATAGGAGGCTGCCGCCGCCGAACACACCGACGGCTCGCGTTGGCACATATTGAGTCAGGTCCAGCACGGTGCCGGAGGATGGCGGCGAGTAACGTCTAGAGAAGCGTCGGCAAAGGCTCGGCGGGCGGAGTACCGTGAACCTGGCAGACCGTGAGACTGCCGGCCGGAAGGATGCGCAGCGCGTCTGCGGCGGGAGTAGCAGGGTCGAGCCACGCTGCCCATTGATCGCGCGCGAGGGGAATGACCTGTCGATGGTGATATGGCGCTACATCGGGACCAGCATCCAACGTCAGCATCGTAAAGGCCTCGCCGATCACCGGATCCCTGCGCCAGATCCCGGCAATGGCAAACCAGTCGTGATCATTGAGCGTGAACAGCCACTTGTTCTGACGTTTCTGCTTCGGATCATCGGACTTGGTGAATTCGTAGAACCCGTCGGCGAGGATGAGGCACCGATTGGCCGCGAACTCGCGGCCCTCCGCGCGATAGTTATAGACCGGCTTGCCCGTCGGTCCCGGCCAGCTCCATCGCCTGTTGACCAGTGCGCCTCGCCCGCTCTCGCCCTGCGGATTGGTGACGATCGGAGCGACATCGGTGATCTTGATGTCCTCGCGCGCGGCCGCATTGGGTGTGCCCTCCGGCGTATCGATGTCGATCTCTAGCTCGTCGAAATCCTCCATGATCGAGGCGATGTCCACCTCGAGGCGATAGTCATTGCACATGAGAGATCCTCGATTTGCAAGCAGGATTCGTTCGCATTATGTTCTCATCATGCAAGCGAGTCCCTTCGAGTCGGATGCACCCTTTGGCAGCCGCAAGATCATCATCCGGCGCAACCCGCGGTCGGGCAAGCCCCAGGCGATCGAGGCCAGCTGGGGGCTCGAGCCGTGGGAGCCGGACGGCAAGCCATTCAGGTTCATTCGCTCCGAAGGCCGGACATTCCCCCATCAGCGCTGCCTGGTGCCAGCGAGCGAATTCCAGGTGACCAATGGCGAGCGCAAGTTCCGCGTCACGCTCGACGACGGGAATTTCTTCTATCTCGCCGGGATCTGGCGCCCCAGCTCGGGCGAGCGTGACGTCAGCTACGCGATCATCACGCTTCCGGCCAATCCGGACATCTTCTTCTACCAGGAGCGTCAGGGCGCCGTGTTGCTCCGGCGTGAGAACATGGCCTGGCTCGACCTCACTCAACCCCAATCCGAGCTGCTGAGGGCGCTGCCCAAGCACAGCTATCAGATCGAGGAAGTGGGCAAGCGGGGCCTCGCCGACCGCCAGCGCATGCTGGCTCTTTGATCGAGATCGCACATGTTCAGCCAGACATCTCCCATGACCGCGCCCGTCCAGCTAGCCTCCGCGGCGACCGCGCAACTCAATTCGGTTGCGCTGACAGGCCCCCAGATCGCCGCAGCGCTCCAGATCGTTGCGGGGTTACCGGAGCGGCAACGCGACGATCCGCTTGCACAGGCGGTTGCGCTTCAGACCTACGCGCTCGATGCGGGCTTTTCCGACGTAGCGATCGCCGGTGCGGCGCTGCACGCACGCGTTACGGCTCTCGCGAAATGGACGGCTCTGCACGACCCGCTACGGCAATCAGATCCGGAAGCGGCGATCGAAGCGACGGCCCGCCACCCGCTTGTCGAAGCGGATGGCGGAATTGGCTTCGAAGGTGCGGCCTTTCAGGAAATGATCCTCTTCATCGAGGAATTGCCCTGGTAGCGTCCGGGCGGATCGAGCGACTACCGCCTATCGTTTGAAATAGGCTTCGACCGCATCGGCTCCGTTGCCGACGGCATCGACGGCCTCCTGCAGACGTTCTCGGCTCACGCCGAACTTGTCCGTCCAATATTGCACCTCGTAATCCTCACCCATTGCGATGCGGGAGCTGTCCTGCGGCGCGCGCAGGGTCTTGTTGTCCGCCATGTCGGCCTCCTCTTTTGCTGAGGGCCCAACGCTTCCGATTCCCGTGAGTTTCCGGAGAGTTGCGTCGGATCGGAACGAACCGTTGCTGAATCGAGTCTAGGAGAGATGGCACGCATGGCCGTCAAATCCGTCGATCCTCCCCGGCGCCGCAAAGGCTACTCCCTCAAGGATGTCCAGAAGCCGCCGGCGTTTCGCCCCGTGCAACTCGCCCAGCTCGTCGACACCGTTCCCGCGGGCGATCGCTGGCTTCATGAAATGAAGTATGATGGGTACCGCACGCTCATCGCGATCGGCGGCGGCGATGCGCGCGGATATACTCGCTCCGGCCTCGACTGGTCCGATCGCTACCCGGCGATCCTGGAGGAGGCACGGTCGCTCGCTGTCTCTTCGGCGTTGGTCGACGGCGAGGCGGTCGTGCTCGACAGGGACGGCCGGTCCAGCTTCCAGGCGCTCCAGAATGCGCTCAAGGGCGCGCCGGGGCGGATCGACTTCTATGCCTTCGATCTGCTCGAGCTGAACGGCGAGGACCTGACCGGCCTTCCACTCCTCGAGCGGAAGCAGAGGCTCCAGGCGATCCTTCCCGAGGGCTCAAGCCGCCTGCGCTACTCCGAACATATCGTCGGCAATGGCGAGCGGCTACTCGGCCAGTTCTGCGGGGCCGGTCTCGAGGGCGTGATCTCCAAGCTTGCGTCGAGCAAATATGTCGGGTCGCGCTCGGGAAGCTGGGTCAAGACCAAGTGCATCAAGCGGCAGGAATTCGTGATCGTCGGCTGGACGCCTTCGGACAAGTCGCGAACTTTCCGTTCGCTCATCCTTGGTCTCCACGATCAAGGCCATCTTCGCTACGCGGGCAAGGTCGGGACCGGCTTCGGCACCGACGAACTATTCCGGCTCATTGAGTTGATGCGCCCCCTCGAGATCGAGGGTCCAACCGTCGAGGCCCCGCGCGCCGAGGTTCGGGGCGCACACTGGATCGTGCCGAAGCTCGTCGCGGAGATCGCCTATACCGAGATGACCAACGAGGGGACGCTGCGTCATCCCAGCTATCTGGGTCTTCGGGCCGACAAGAAGCCCGAGGCGGTGGTGCTGGAGACGGAAGCGCCTGCCGCCACGGCGGGCGCGCCCGGTTCAGGCGTGAAGATCAGCAATCGCGAACGTGTGATCTATCCGGAGAGCGCGATCACGAAAGGCGAACTTGCGGACTATTACGAGGCGGTCGCGCCGATCATGCTGCCCTGGGTCGGATCGCGACCGATCAGTCTGGTGCGATGCCCGCAGGGCCGGGCCCGGAAATGCTTCTTCCAGAAGCATGATGCGGGGAGCTTCGGGGATGCCGTCCGGCATGTCGGCATCCAGGAGAAGGACGGCCATGAGGAGCCCTATCTCTATATCGACACGCCCGCCGGCCTGATGACGCGCGTCCAGATGGGCACGATCGAGTTTCACGGCTGGGGTGCAAGGATCGAGGATGTCGAAAAGGCCGACCGGCTGGTGTTCGACCTCGACCCGGACGTTGGCCTAGACTTCGAGAATGTGAGGACAGCCGCCTTCCATTTCCGCGATATCCTGCGCTCGATCGGGCTGGAGACCTTCCCCATGCTGACCGGCGGCAAGGGCGTGCACGTCATCGCGCCCCTGACTCCGCGCGCGGAGTGGCCGGAGGTGAAGGACTTCGCGCACCGGCTGGCGCTTGCGGTCGCGCAAAGCGACCCGGAGAATTTCACGGCGGCGCTGCCGAAGGTACAGCGCAAGGGCCGGATCTTCGTCGATTATCTGCGCAACCAGCGCGGGGCGACCGCAGTGATGCCCTATGCCGTGCGTGCCCGGGAGGGGGCGCCCGTGGCGGCGCCGATCACCTGGAAGGAAATGGAGACGATCGACAAGCCTTCACACTTCTGCATCCGAAACGCGGGCGAACTGATACGGCGCGCCGAGTCCAAGGCGCTGTCCAACTGGGGTCGCGCCGATCAGGAACTCCCGGACCTGTGAGGATCGCCACCTATAATGTGAACGGCGTGAACGGCCGGCTACCGGTGCTGCTGCGCTGGCTGAAGCTGGCCGAACCCGACATCGTATGCCTTCAGGAGTTGAAGGCCCCGCAGGACAGGTTTCCGGAAAAGCCCATCCGGGATCTCGGCTATGATGTGGTCTGGCACGGGCAGAGCCGCTGGAACGGCGTCGCGCTCCTCAGCAGGATCGGCGAAATCCACGAGACGCGGCGAGGGCTGCCCGGCGACCCCGAGGACGCCCAAAGCCGCTATCTCGAGGCCGCGATCGGCGGAGTGCTCATCGCTGGTCTCTACCTTCCCAACGGCAATCCGCGGCCGGGACCGAAATTCGACTTCAAGCTGCGCTGGTTCGAGCGCCTGCACCAGCACATGGCCGGGCTGGTCGCGCTGGACGCACCGGTGATCGTCGCGGGCGACTATAACGTCATGCCGACCGATCTGGACGTCTATGTGCCCGACCGCTGGCGCGACGACGCGCTTTTCGCCCCGGAGGTGAAGCAAGCCTATTTCAGGGTCCTCGACCAGGGATGGACGGACGCGCTGCGCCACATGCATCCGGATGAGACGATCTACACCTTCTGGAAGTATCTGCGCTTTGCGTTCGAGAGGAACGCGGGACTGCGGATCGATCACCTTCTGCTCAACCCGGTCGCTGCCCGAAGACTGGTCGCCGCGGAAGTCGACAGGCGCCCGCGTGGCTGGGAGAAAACGAGCGATCACGCCCCCGTGTGGGTCGAACTATCGGATTGACCAGGACGGACCGCGTCCTCAAGACCAGCGAACCATTCGGCGTAGTCGGTGGTCCTCGCCATGCGCCTGTTCAGGTCCGGTGCGCCGTCGTCCCACCAGACCGGCCCGCGCTCGCCCAAGGCATGCTTCGCGCGATCGACCGCGGCGCGCGCCTCGGCCTCTCCGGATGGGTCGTCCCGCCGCTTCGCAACGCCGACCGCCCGCCTGGCAGCCATCAGGGTATGCACGAGCGTCTCTCGCTCGCCGTCAGGCAAAGCGGGGTTGGCCATCCGCCAGAGCCGGCCGCGCACGACGAAGTACCGACGGTCCGGCGTCACCGGATATTTGCCGGCGGGACCTACCTTTTCTACCATCAGCGTAACTGGCTGTCCTTGCTCCCGCGCCGGTTGATTCCGGTGGAGCGGACCGCCGCATCGCGATCGGACTGGCAAGGAATGCAGGTGCGGCTTGCCGGCTGCGCCTTGCGCCGGGCCTCGGGAATCTCTTCTCCGCAATCCTCGCAATACCGCGTGCCTTCGCCGGTCGCGAGTCTCGCCCGCGCAAGGCTCACTGCGTCGGTGACGGTATCCTCGATCTGCTCCTGGACGGCGCCATCCTGCGCCCAGCCATTGGCCATTTCCGATCCTCTCTGCACGGGAACGCGCGGCGCGCTCCTGGGTGCCGGCGGGTGAAACGCGAAGGGCCGCCCTTTCGGACGGCCCTTCCATTGTCATCCGAACGCGGACAGCTCAGCCGAGCCGGACCCCCGCGGTGGAGGCCATGCTCAGAGAATTTGCCGCGAGCGGCATGTGACAATGAGACATCCGACCACCTCCTTTCCGTTGTTGACGATGGCCTGGATGTGGGATGCCGGCGCCTCTGTTTCAATCGCAAGGAGCTGACATCGCACGCATTTTTTCGGGCGACGACGCCTCTCGAAGCCCGGCCGGGCCCTGCCACTCCGGAGCTGACGCCTTCCCAGGAACCCGCGCCGATGGCTCCTCGTTCTGTCGATGGGGGCATTGGAGCGTGCCATGACCGAGATAGACCGCCTCATCGCCCAATCCGAAACGGAGCTTCGCCGGGCTAGGAGCGCGCAGTCCGTCGACGCGCGCGACCGTTATGTGATGCGCTCGGAGCGCCTGCTCGACGAAGCCTGGCGGCTGAACGAGGCCGACGCGGATTTGCCGCCGCTCGAGAGCGGCCTGTACCGACGGGATGCGCGCGGCCGCCTGAGGCCCGGAACGGGCACCCGGCGGGACGGTTGGGAAAGGACTAGGAGAGACATATGACCGATCATGTTCCCCAAGGGGCCAGTCCCCAGGATTTCCGCGAGACTGCCGTACGCAGCCTCGATGCCGGTATCGCCGATGAGAGCGCCAGCTACGCGGCCGCGGCTGTACCGGTCGGCGACGATCCGGGACGGCAGGATGCCGATGGCATCCCCCAGACCGGCGAGGAGGATCCGCTCGCGCAGGTGAGCGACGGCGATTCGAGCGCGGGTGCCGCCGAGTTCGCGCGCACGGAGCGCGCCGAGGCGCCGCAGGAGTCGGTGGACGGTAGCAACAGCATCGAGCCCGGTCGTATCCCGGGCTCGGCGCAGGACATCGAGGTAGCTGGCGTGACCGGGCCCGGCCCGAGTGGCTGACCGCCGATCTAGCGGAAGTCCCGTGGCTTGATCTTGATGCCCTCGGTCGGCTGTCCGGGAATGATGCCGGATCCCAGGCGGAGGTCCGGGATATAGATATCGCGAGGATTGCGGCCGAGCGGCCGCTCCGCCGGATCGCGCGGATCGGGGCCCTGGCCGTGCCTGACCACATCGGCCCGCGCGACGCGGTAGATGTCGGCGACCTCGCGCCGGCTCCCGACGCTCGCCAGCAGCGAGGACAGGTCGTCGAGCCGCTCGGCGATGACGTGGATGACGTCGCCTTCGCGCTGCACCTTTCCGCGAAGACCCATCATCGAGGCGCCGAGCACGACGCTGCGATATTTCTCGAAGACGCCGGTCCAGACGACGAGGTTGGCGATATCGGTTTCGTCCTCGATCGTGATGAACATCACGCCCCTGGCCGAGCCCGGCTTCTGCCGGACCAGGACCAGTCCCGCGAGATTGATCCAGCGGCCGTCCCTCGTCGTCCGGGTCGCCGAGCAGGGCAGGATATGCCTGTCGGCAAGTTCCTTGCGGAGGAAGGAGAGCGGATGCGCGCGCAGCGACAGGCTCGTGCTGCGATAATCCTCGACCACTTCCCGGCCCTCGCCCATCGGCGTCAGTATCACCTCGGGCTCGACGGCCTCGTCGCGCCAGGCCTGGTCACGCCGGTCGGCGGCCGCAAACAACGGCAGCGGCGCATCCGCCAGACCCCGGACCTGCCAAAGACCGCTCCGTCGCGTCTGGTCCAGCGAGCCGAACCCATCGGCCTCGCCGATACGGTTGAGCGCGCCGGCGCCGATTCCGGCGCGCCGCTGGATTTCCTCTACGCTGGCATATCGCCCTTCGCCCCGCGCGGCGACGATCGCAGCCGCATCGGCATTGGCGAGGTCGCGAACCATGCGCAGGCCCAGGCGCACCGCCATGTAGCGCCCGTCGGTCGGCTCCAGCGTACAGTCCCAGCGGCTGGCGTTGACGTCTATCGGGCGCACCTCGACGCCGTGTTCGCGGGCGTCCCGGACGATCTGTGCGGGCGCGTAGAAGCCCATCGGCTGGGCATTGAGCAACGCTGCGCAGAAGGCGTCGGGATGATGGCATTTCATCCAGCTCGAGGCATAGGCGATGAGCGCGAAGCTCGCCGCATGGCTCTCGGGGAAGCCATAGCTGCCGAATCCCTCGATCTGCTTGAAGGTCTTCTCGGCGAAGTCATGGGCGTATCCGCGCGCGACCATGCCGTCGATCAGCTTGTCGCGAAAATGGCTGACGCCGCCGGTCAGCTTGAACGTCGCCATGGCGCGGCGGAGCAGATCCGCCTCGCTCGCCGAAAAGCCAGCGCATTCGATCGCAACGCGCATCGCCTGCTCCTGGAAGAGCGGTACGCCGAGCGTCTTCTCGAGCACGCGGCGCAGCTCCTCTTTCGGATAGGTGACCGCCTCCTTGCCTTCGCGACGCCGGAGATAGGGATGGACCATGTCGCCTTGGATCGGGCCCGGGCGCACGATCGCGACCTCGATCACCAGGTCGTAGAAGGTGCGCGGCTTGATGCGCGGCAGCATCGCCATTTGCGCGCGGCTCTCGATCTGGAAGACGCCGAGCGTGTCGGCCTTCCGGATCATCGCATAGGTGGCCGGATCCTCCGCCGGGATGGTCGCGAGGTCGAGCGCGACGCCCTTGTCGGCCTCGAGGAATTCGAAGGCGCGCCGCATGCAGCTCAGCATACCGAGCGCCAGCACGTCGACCTTCATGAAGCCCAAGGCGTCGATGTCGTCCTTGTCCCATTCGATGACCTGGCGGTCCTCCATCGCGGCGGGCTCGATCGGCACCAGGTCGTCTAGCCGGTCCCGCGTCAGCACGAAGCCGCCGGGGTGCTGGGAGAGATGGCGCGGCGTGTTGATCAGCTGCCGCGCCAGCTCGAGCGTGAGCGCGAGCCGGGGATCGGCCATGTCGAGGTTGAGTTCCTCGGCCTGGGCGGAAGTGACACCCTCGCGGCTCCAGCCCCAGACCTGGCTTGCCAGCCCGGCAGTCATGTCCTCGCTGAGCCCCAGCGCCTTGCCGACCTCGCGTACCGCCCCGCGCGCGCGGTAGCGGCTGACGACGGCGGTGAGCGCGCTGCGGTCACGGCCATAGGTCTCGTAGATCCACTGGATCACTTCCTCGCGCCGCTCATGTTCGAAGTCGACGTCGATATCCGGCGGCTCCCTGCGCTCGGCGCTGACGAAGCGCTCGAAGAGAAGCTCGGAGCGGACCGGATCGATCGACGTGATGCCGAGGCAATAGCACACTGCCGAGTTGGCGGCCGAACCCCGGCCCTGGCAGAGGATGTCCCGCGAGCGCGCGAAGGCGACGATCGAATGGACGGTCAGGAAATAGGGCGCGTATTCGAGCTGGCCTATGAGGCGGAGCTCATGCTCAAGCTGCGCGCGGATCTTCGGCGTCACGCCGTCCGGATAGCGCCCGGGGGCCTTCTCCCAGGTCAGCCGCTCAAGCTCCTCCTGGGGAGTGCGCCCCGCCCCCTTGATCTCGTCGGGATATTGATAGCGGAGGTGCTCGAGGTCGAAGCTGCAGCGCTCCGCAATCTCAAGGCTTCGTGCGACCGGACGCGTGTCGCCCAGATAGCGGCGGTACAGCCGCTCCATCTCCGCGCCGGTCTTCAGGTGCCGGTCGGCGATCCTTTCGCGGCGGTCGCCCAGCGCGTCGACCGTACATTTCTCCCGGATGCAGGTGACCACGTCCTGCAGCAAACGCCGCTCCGCCGCGTGATAGAGCACGTCACCGGTCGCCACGGTGGCGACCCGCGCCTTCGCCGCCATTTCGGACAGGTCGCGCAGCCGCACCGCGTCGCGCGGGCCGCGGCGCAGCGCAAGCGCCAGATAGGATCGGTCGGCGAAGATACGGCTGGTCCGGTCCAATGCCGCCTGAGTATCGGCATTGGCCCGGTCCGGAACCAACACGCCGATAAGTCCCTGGTTCCAGGTCTCGATATCGCCCCAGTCGAGATGACAGGCGCCCTTGCCGGCGCGGCTCTTGCCGATCGAAAGCAGACGCGTGAGCCGGCTCCATGCGGCCCGGTCGGTCGGATAGACGAGCAGCGCAGTGCCATCGGCCAGATCGAGCCTGCAGCCGGCGATGGAGCGCACGCCGGTCGCCTTCTGGGCGTCCCAGGCGCGAACGATTCCCGCGACCGAGTTGCGATCGGCGATACCGAGCGCGGGGAGACCTAGCAGTGCCGCTGCGGCAAACAATTCCTCAGGCGAGGAGGCACCGCGCAGGAAGCTGAAATGCGTGGTTACCTGGAGTTCGACATAAGAAGGGCTGGACATGGGACGAGTCGGCAAGAGGAACGATGTTCCTTATATGTTCTTGCCGACCGGGTCGAATCTCTCCTCGATCCTCTCTGCCCATCGCCCCGAACCGACGGTGGTGTCCGGGGCCGACCGCCGCCTAGTTGCCCTGCGCCAGTAACGTGCGGATCGCCACCGCAAGCGTCTGGAGCTTGTATGGCTTGCGAAGAATGGGAAATTCCCGCTGGTCCGCCGGAATGAACTGCTTGCTGCTATAGCCGCTCGCCAGCAGCACCGCGACCCGATCGTTCTGCTCGCGCACGCGCTTGGCCAATTCCAAGCCGTTCATGCCCGGCATGACGATGTCGGAGAATATCAGGTCGACCGAGTTGTCTTTCAGGCGCTCGAGCGCTTCCTCGCCGCTCGCAGCCTCGACCACCTCGCAACCAAGATCCTCTAGCAGCTGTCGCGCGAAATAGCGGACATGGTCGCTATCCTCGACCAGCAGCACCTTGAGGCCGGCGGAAATCGAGACTTGGGGATCGAGCTCTGCCGCCTTTTGCGCCGGCTTGTCGGTCCGGGGCAGCAGGATGCGGACCGTCGTGCCCTGGCCGAGCTCCGATTCGATCGTTGCGGAACCCCCGGATTGCACGGCGAACCCATGGATCTGGGACAGGCCGAGCCCGGTGCCCTTTCCGGCCGGTTTGGTCGTGAAGAAAGGCTCGAACACGCGCTTCAGCTTCTCGGGCGCGATACCCTCGCCGGTATCGCTTATCGCAAGGCATACCATGTCGCCCTCGGGCCGCGACAGGTTGCTCGTCACGAGACGGATCCGGCCTCCGTTCGGCATCGCATCGCGCGCATTCAGCACCGCGTTGAGCAACGCAGTCTCGAGTCCCGTCGGATCGATCTCGACCGGCCAGAGCGCCGGCGCTAGGTCGAGCTCGAGCGCGACATTGCCGCCCAGCGTACGCTGGAGCATCTCGGCCACCGCATCGAGACGCACGCTCAGATCAAGAACCTCGGGCTCGAGCGGCTGGCGCCGCGCAAAGGCTAAGAGCTGCGAGGTCAGGCTGGCGGCGCGCTCGGCGGTCTCCAGCATGACGTGGAGATAGCGGTTACGCTTCTCCGCGGGCAGGTCCGGCTGCTGCAGAAGGAAATCGGTCGAGCCGCGGATGACGGTCATCAGATTATTGAAGTCGTGCGCGATACCCCCAGCCAGCTCGCCGAGTGCCTGGAGCTTCTGCGACTGGAGGAGCGCGGCCTGGGTGTCGCGCAGCTCGTCCTGCGCGAGCTTGCGCTCGGTCACGTCGCGCGTGATCTTCGCGAAGCCGATATGGGTGCCGGCCTCGTCGTAGATCGGATCGATGACGACATGGGCCCAGAACAGCGATCCATCCTTGCGGACCCGGCGAGCCTCGGCCTCGAACTTGCCTTCGCGCAGTGCCGTCTCGAGCGCCATGGCCGGCGTGCCCCGCACGCGATCGTCTTCGGTGTGGAAGAGCGAGAAATGCTGGCCCAGCACCTCCTGCTCCTCATAGCCCTTGATCGCGCGGGCGCCGGCGTTCCAACTGGTGATGCGCCCGCCCGGATCGAGCATGTAGATGGCATAGTCGTGCACGCCCTGTACGAGCATGCGGAATTGCAGTTCGCTGGCCAGGCGCGCCTGTTCGAGCTGGCGCCGCTCGGTGATGTCGCGCGTGATCTTGGCGAACCCGACCAGCGTCCCATCCTCGGCGCGGATCGGGTCGAGCACGGCATGCGCCCAGAACCGGCTGCCGTCCTTGCGCACCCGCCAGCCCTCGACCTCAGAGCGGCCCTCGTCGGCCGCCTTGGCGAGCGCTTTGGCCGGAAGCCCGGCCGCGCGATCCTCCGGCGTGAAGAAGCGCGAATAATGCTCGCCGACGATCTCCTCCGCGGCATAGCCCTTGAGCCGCTCGGCACCCGCATTCCAGGTGACGATCCGGCCTTCGCGATCGAGCATGTAGATCGCATAGTCGATCACCGACTGGACCAGTATCTCGAACCGGTTTGCGACAGGATCCTCGAGCGGCGATTGGACCATATTATTTCCTGAAAAGAAGGCGCTGCGCCGCCATAGCGCGCATGGGCGCGGCCGCGCAAATCCCGCTAGAAGGCGGAGATTGCTGGAGATTGTCCGGCTCCTCCGGGCCGAAGGTTGCGTAGCGGCCAGAGCGGCTCCGAGAGGCGGGCATGGCTCAGAACGGCGGGCCGCTTATGGCTGTGGGCGGAACGTGCGCGTTGCCAAGGGGTTGATATCACCGCCTGGAAAGCATGCCCTGAAGGCAGCTAAGTGCATGAAATCATTGTGTCGGATTCTCGAATCGTCGCCATTGGTCTGCTTACCCGGCAGGACTTGGAACGGCTGGGAGCGAGCTTCCGGGGCGCGATACCCGTGCCGGCCGACGAAGGGTTCAAAGATCTTTTGCGCCAACTCGACCAGGTCGAGCTGGCCGCATCCGACCGCGGCGTCCTGTTGGTTGCCGATCCGGCGTCGCACGGCGAGACATGATCTCCGCTCGGCCGGCCTGCTGCCAGGCCGAGTCTCTTACCCAATCGCGCGCGCTCCCCGGCACTACATTCGGCCCGAGCCTGATCTGGGTTAATTCGTGATTTATTAGGTGGTTAGCGCCCAGATGACTTCTGCAAGGAGAATTCGATGCTGCAACTTCTCTACATCAGCTCGGCGCGCAAGAACGAAGTCATCGATCTCGACCAGCTCCTTGCACAGGCGCAGCGCAACAATGCGCGCGACGAGATCACCGGCCTTCTCTACACCGATGGGCGTCGGTTTCTCCAGGCGCTCGAAGGACCGAAGACCGCGGTCGAGGACGTCTTCCTTCGCATCATCGCCGACCCTCGCCACCATGCGCTGGTGCTTCTCTCGCGGCGCGAAACCACACGGCGCGAATTCGGCGAATGGTCGATGGCCCGCCGCAGCTTCCAGGAGACGCAGGACCAGTTCGGCGGCCGTATCGCCGCACTTTGCCGGGATACCGATCCGTCGATCCGCGGCACCTTCGCCGGGCTGGTCGACGTGCGAGACGCCGCCTAGCCCTCCTTGGGTCCGAAGTCGTTCATATCGTCCCGCGCCGGCTGCTGCGCGGTCGAGCGCGATCCGAACCCGGTCCGCTAGCTCCCCTTGCGATAGGGCTTGCCGACCACGTCGAGCTGTGTGCCGCGCGGAATATCCGCGACAAGATCCTCGTTATAGCCGGTCGTCATCAGAATGGGCAGCAACGGCTGGCAACCGAAGTCCCCACGGCACCGGCGAAACACAACGCTAGGACTTGCCGCCTGTGGCGGTGTCGCCAGCCAGCATCGATTCGACCATGGCGCCACCGACGCCCGCAATCGCAGTCTGCGCCAACTCCTTCACTTCCTGCCGGCCGATATCGATCGCACTCTCCGTGGCGCCGCGCGCGACGTCCTCCAGCGTGTCCGCGAGCGGACCGAGAACCTCGGCTTCGCGGCGCGTTACGGGCAACAGCAGCGCGATTCCGGCGCCGATCGTGGCGGCACCAAGCGCGGCGGTAATCGGATTTTCCGCGACCTGCCGCGCACCTGCCGATGCCAGCCGGCCGAGGCGACCGCCAGCGCCGGCGATCACGGCGCGGCCTGTGTCGATGCGGCGTGCCTTGTGCGCGCCCCGTGCCTGGCTCGTGGCGGCGTTGAGCTTCGTAGCGGTCTGACGGGTCATGCGAGCGCCTCCTTTGCGCGTGCCTGGCTACCGGACCCGGACCGAACCAGCCCGGCCTTGAAAATGCGTCCGGCCGCGAAGCCCAGCAGCGAGGCCGCGCCGATCGCGATCACCGGGTTGCGCCCGATGACGCGCCGCGTGCCGTCGGCGATTTCGTCCAGTTGCGTGTTCCGCACCGTCTTCGCGAGCCGATCGAGGACGTCTCCACCACGATGGACGGCGCTTCCGGCAGTATCGCCAAATCTTTCCCCGGCATCGTCGCCGAACTGGCGCACGATCTCGACGACGGTGCCGATGGCATCGGCAGCTCCTGCCTTTCGCTCTTCGGCAATCCGGCCAAGCCGCGCGATACCCTGGTCGACAAGGGCATTGCTCGAGGTGCCGATGCGGCTGGCGATGTGAGACAGTGCCGAGGGCGACGCCGCCTCGGGCGCCTCGGGCGCCGCGGCGGCGCCGGCGGCTTCTGTCGGAGTCGTCGTCATGTGATTTGCTCCCGTCGGAATTCGCGCTTCCAACCGACGCGAATGCACCCAGTTCCCTTTCGCCGGCAGAGTCAGGCCGTCCGCCACCGGGGACGCGACGATCGCAAGGAAGGGCGTGCGTCAGGCGGCCAGCGCGTAGCGCCTGCAATGCTCGAGATACCCCGCCTCGTGGCTCCCTGCGAGGGAAACGACGCTCTCCCAGAGCCAAGAGGGGGCGTCGATCAATCCGCGCCGGTCGGCGTCAAGCGCCTCCCCCCACGCCTTGCGGTCATGGGCGTCGAGTTGCCTCGCATGCGCCTTGGCCACCACGAAGGCGAGATAGCGTGCAGCCTTAATCGCCTGTCCCTGGCTGAACTGCTCGACTTCGATCTTGAGGTCCTGGGGCGCCAGTTCGCGCAGCACCAGGCTGCGGCCCAGCATATGCACGGGCATCATGCGCGAGCCGAGGTGAGGCGAGAGTGCCTTCGCGGCGGTGACAACCCTTTCCCCCTGGTCCTTGGGCAGGCGGGCGCCCCGATAGGCCGGCGCGATCGGCTCGACCGCCTCTTTCAAATCCATCAAGGCGTATTCCGATTTCCCCTTGCCCGTCTCCAAGCCGACGATCGCCGCGAAACGCAGCGACCCGAGCGAGCTGCAGCCTTTCATCCAATAGGCTGCATCGACGAGCCGGACGCTGCGCGCCTTCCCTTTGCGGTCGAGCGACAGGATCAGCCGCGCGACATCGCCATCCTCGAACAGGCTTTGCAGCGCGGCACGCTCGTCGGGGTCCAGCGCCCAGAAGCGCTTGCCCAGCGGCAGCCTCGGCTCGATCGCGTCCAGGCGCTCCTTGGCAAGGTGTTTCCAGCGGCGTCCCAGCGCTCGCCGCTTGACGCTGCGGACGAGTTCGGGCTCCACACCGGGGTCGTCCCGATCGGGATCGCGCAGCGCCGCGCCATAGCCATCCACCATTTCCTCCATCATTCGAGCGGTCACGACACCCGGAAGATCGGAACCGCGTGCCGCCGTCGCGAGCGACAGGCCCAGGCGAATCAGGTCGTGGGCCGGATTTCCGATGACGGCCTGGTCGAGGTCGCGGATCTGAATTTCCACGTCGCCCAGTTCGTTGGCGAGCGGTCCGAGATTGCCGAGGTGGCAGTCGCCGCAAATCCATATCGCCGGCCCCTGCGGGACCCGGCGCGCGGCGGGCGATGCCGCCAGCCATTCGTAGAATTTGGCGGTGTTGCCGCGGACGAAGGCGTGCGCGGACCGGGCCATCTTCATGGCGCGGCGACTTTCCAACATGGTCTTGCGGTCGGCTGGGAGTGGCATCGGCAAATCTGGCTTCCTCATTGGGAAACGCTGCAACGCCCGAGCGGCCGGATTGTAACAAACTGTTGCTGCAACCATGCTCCCAACCGTCGCCTAGAGGTTTAACCTGAAGCAAGTGCCTGAGCGAGCGCGAGATTTCTGAGGAACGCCGTGCCCGCTTTCGAGTTGAGCAGCGCACCGACGCCATAGGGCGACGCGCCACTTTGGCAAAGGCCGCGACCTGCGCGTCGCGACCGGACTATCATGGGAGGTCGCCACGCTTATTGCGATTGCTGGCTGGGTAGCGCCCTGCGCGACCATGATCGCGGCGATGATGACCGCCGCGAACCTAGGTGCCCGTTTGACGGGATGGGGCTTCGTCGTCTTCACCGTCGGATCGCTCGGCTGGGCGACGGTCGGCCTTTCCAGCGGACAGACCAATTTGCTCGCGACCAACTGCTTCCTGACGCTCGTCAACGCGGTGGGGATCTGGCGCTGGCTGGGCCGCCAGCGCGTCTATGAGGATGGCGGGAAGTCCGCCTCCCAGGCGAGCCGGCGCGCCGCCGCGCCATCGCTGTTCACTGCCACCGGCCTGGCCGGGATGCCCGTCGTCGACAGCGTCGGCGACCGCGTGGGGAAGGCGGTCGAGGGGCTTGTCGAATGCGCGACCGGCGAGATCAGCTATGTGGTAGTGGCGAGCGGACCGCCCACCGGGATTGGCGAGGCGCTGCGCGCAGTGCCGCGCCAGGCGATCCGTTTCGGCTGCGACTTCCTGGCGCTCGATATGCCGCGCAACCTCTTCGACGCGATCGAGCCGCTCGACGGCGGCGACTGGCCCGTGAAAGTCGTGCTGGACCATGCGTCGTGATCGGCATCGGCCGCTCGGGTGCGGCTCGCCGTCTGCGCCCAGCGCGTGGGATGCGGCTCCCCGGAGGACGCTTGCCCAGCCTCCGGCTGGCATGACCTTCCCATTCGAAAGGTAGAACAGCGTGTCATCCATGCCCGAGCCTGCGGTCCGCGCCCTCGCTACCACCGATAAGGTGCGCCCCGCCCCGATCGGCGCGGCCGCGGCCCAGTTGGCCGAGATCCTTGCCTTGGAAGACGTCATCGTCGCCGCTGGCGATGAACAGCGGGCGGCGGCGCTTGCCCGGACGCTAGACGCTCTCACCGAAGCAGAGATCATCTACTGCCCCGGCAGCGACGCGATTCCGGGCGACGACGCGCCGGCATCCCCGGTGAATGTCGGCCAACGCGTCTCTGCGTTGCGCCGGCTCCGCCTCGCCCAGGCGCAGGAGCGCCAGCGCCGGATCGCATTGGTGACCAGCGGCGAGGCGCTCGGCCATCGCTACCCGCCGCCACAGGCTTTCGATGCCGAGCCGCCCAGGGTTGCCCGCGGCGAGGCATTGGATCTGGCCAGTCTCTTCGACGCCCTGGTAGAGGCTGGCTATGTCAGCGACGAACGGGTCGACGAACCGGGAGAAGTGGCGCTTCGGGGCCAGGTCCTCGACGTGTTTCCGGCCGATGCCGAGCTGCCGCTGCGCGTCGAAATTGTCGATGGCATCGTTGTTTCAATCCGGAGCTACGATCCGATCGGTCAGCGCTCGGTAGAGGAACTCGACGCGCGCGAACTGGGTCGCGTGGCCGAGCCGGATGCCGGCAACGAAGGCGTCTCGCTCGCCGATCACCTGCCGGGCGCCCGGCTCGCGATCGAAATCGGCGCGGAGGAGCGCCGGCGTCGACTGCTCGCCCTCGTCGCGGATGCCGAGCGGCGGCGTCCGGGCAAGGCGCGCCGGCACGTCGTCGGCGATCGCGACTGGTCCGCGTCGATCGCGGAGCGCGAAGCGATAGGGTTCGAAGCCGAACCGGCTCCCGTCCCCCGGTTCGTGGAGGAAAGGTCGCCGATGCGCGCCTTTGGCGCTTTCGCGCGCAAGCTGCTCGCGCAGGGTGGCACCCTGGCGATCCTCGGAACCGCCCGCGACCTGCGCTTTCTTCGCGCGCGCGTCGCCAAGGCGGCAAGGGCCGAGATCACGGACATGCCGGACTGGGCGAGCGTCGTCGGAGCCGAGCCTGGCCGCCTTCTCGCCCTGGAAGTGCCCCTGGACCGCGGCTTCCGCCGCGGCAATCTGGTTGCCGTTGCGGCCGCCGATCTGCTCGGCAGCCGGGCGGAACGCGGCGATGAGATCGCCGACAGCCACCAGGCATTGGTCTTCGCGCTGGACGAGATCCGCATCGGCGACGTCGTCGTCCATGAGGACCATGGCATCGGCCGCGTCCATGGGCTCGGAGCCTCGCCGGCAGGGGACACGGAAGCGATCGCACTCGAATATGCAGGGGGCGCAATGCGGCTCGTGCCGATCGGCCAGGCCGATCGCCTGTGGCGCTACGGCGCGGACGCCGACGCAGTGACGCTGGACAGGCTCGACGGTTCCAGTTGGGAGAAGCGCCGTTCCGCGATCGACGCCGCGATCGCGGAGACCGCAGCGGGGCTGATCGAGATCGCAGCGGCGAGCGCCGGGCGAACGGCGCCGGTGCTCGCGCCGGACTCGGCTGAGTATGAGAAATTCGCCGGCGGATTCGCATTCACCGAGACGCGGGACCAGGCCAGGGCGATCGATGCGGTGCGCGCCGATCTCGCCTCGGGAAAGCCGATGGACCGCCTTGTCATCGGCGATGTCGGCTACGGCAAGACCGAGGTGGCGCTGCGCGCGGCCGCGCTCGCTGCGCTTGCGGGATATCAGGTCGCGATCGCCGCCCCCACCACCGTGCTCGCGCGCCAGCACCTTGAAAATTTCGCCGCGCGGTTCGAGGGAACCGGAATAGAGGTCGCGGGTCTGTCCCGGCTTTCCACGCCGGCCGAGCGCAGGCGCGTCCGAGCCGGCATCGCGGACGGCTCGATCCGGGTCGTCGTCGGCACGGGCGCCGTGGCCGGCAAGGGCGTCACCTACAACAGGCTAGGCCTGGTCATCATCGACGAAGAGCAGCGGTTCGGCACAGCCGACAAGGAACGCCTTCGTAAGCTGGGGGCCGGCCATGCGCTCTCGCTGAGCGCGACTCCGATCCCGCGCACGCTGCAAAGCGCACTTGTCGGCATCCAGCAGCTCTCGATCATCGCATCGCCGCCAGCGCGGCGGCAGCCGATCCGCACTGCGGTCACCGCGTTCGACAAGCCCGCGATACGGGCGGCACTGCTGCGCGAGCGCAGCCGGGCGGGCCAGAGCTTCGTGGTCGTGCCGCGTATCGAGGACATGGCGCCGCTCGCCACAATTCTCGGCGACCTCGTGCCGGAACTCGAGGTGCTGACTGCCCATGGCAAGATGGGCGCGGCGGAGATCGACGAGACCATGGTCCGCTTCGCGCGGGGCGACGGCGACGTCCTGCTGGCGACCAACATCATCGAGGCCGGCCTCGACGTACCGCGCGCGAACACCATGGTGATCTGGCGGGCGGACCGGTTCGGCCTGAGCCAGCTCCACCAGCTGCGCGGACGCGTCGGTCGCGGCGGACGCCGTGGCCAGGTCATCCTCCTGACCGACCCGGACAAGGCGCTGGCGCCGCGAACGTTGAAGCGCCTGCGGACGCTCGAGGCCTTCGATCGGCTCGGCGCAGGCTTCGCGGTGAGCGCGGCGGACCTGGACATGCGCGGCGCGGGCGACCTCATGGGCGACGCACAGGCCGGCCATATGAAGCTGATCGGCATGGACCTCTATCAAGATCTGTTGGGGGCGGCGCTTCGCGCCGCGCGCGGCGAATCCGTGGAGCGCTGGACGCCCGATCTTCGCCTCGGCATCGAGGGCCGGCTCCCGGGATTGTTGATTCCGGAAGCTGAGATCCGGATCACTTTCTATATCAGGCTCGCCCGTGCGCGATCGTCGGGCGAGATCGATCGGATCGAGGAGGAGCTGGAAGATCGGTTCGGATCGCTGCTTCCCGAAGCGAGGACATTGCTTGCGATCGCCCGCGTCCGAACCGAGGCGCGCTCGGCAGGCATCGCCCGCATCGATGCCGGGCCGGCTGCGATCGCGCTGACGCCGCGACCCGATATCGGTCGCGCGTTCGAAGGCCTCGCGCTCGAGCCGAAGGGCGACCGGCTGATCGCAAGGGATCGCATCGAGGATCCGCTCGCCAGGTTAGAGCGGATAGAGGAATTGCTCGCGACGATCCGCGAGACCGTCGACGGCGGCTCCACGAATTCTGTTCGGTAAGGCCAGGCCCGGCTCACATTAACGCGCGTCGCGATGCGGACGCCATTGCCGGACTTCCCCCGAGCTCGCCGTCCTCGCGATCGGCTCTCGCTGGCGACGGCTTCGCCGCGGGTGCTTCCGAAGGTCGCCTCGCCACCCTGGTCCAGATCCAGGTCAGCCAGAGCCGGCACCAGGCTCGGCCATGCCCCGATGCAGTTTCGCCAGCACCGATTGCGGCGCGATTCCTGCAACTGCCACCTGCAGCTTGTTGGCGAGGCCCGAAACGATATGACCCTTGCCGGCCATCAGCGCATCCCAGCCGTCCTTCGCCACCTTGGCAGGATCGGCCTTGGAATCGTCCCGCCCGACCTTGGTGTCGAGCATGTCGGCACGCGCAAAGAATTCGGTGTCGGTCGCGCCAGGCATCAGCGTGGTCAGCGTGACGCCCTTGGCGTCCTTGAGCTCGTTGCGCAGCGCCTCGGTGAAATTGTCGATGAACGCCTTGGTGGCATTGTACACGGCATTGAAGCTCCCGGGGATGTATCCGGCGATCGAGCCCGTCACCAGAACCTTCCCGCTGTCTCGCGCTACCATGTCGCGCAGTATTTTCTGGAGCAGATAGACGGTGCCGGTGACGTTGGTGTCGATCGAATGTCGCCAGGCCGCGACGTCCTGTGCAAGAAAGGGACCGCCGGTGCCGATGCCGGCATTGGCGCAAACCAGATCGATGGCGCGGCCGGCAGCTGTCGCGAGCAGCGCCTCGACGCCGTCGAGCGTCGAGAGGTCGGCCTGCACCGACTGTACCTCGGTGCCGAACTGCCGAAAGTCCGCTGCCGCCGCATCTATTAGCGGTTCGTCGGCGACGACGATCAGATCATAGCCTTCCTTCGCCGCGAGTGTCGCCAGTTCGAACCCGATCCCCGTGGAGGCACCGGTCACGATCGCGAGTTTGTTCGCCATTTTCCCTACTCCGCTGCCAGCGCCAGGCCGGGCTTGAGCACGACTTTGGTCACTTCGTTCTGGTAGTCGTGGAACATCTTGTAGCCCTTGGGCGCGTCCTCGAGCGGCAGCGTGTGGCTGATCAGGAAGGTCGTATCGATCTTGCCTTCCAGGATCGCGTTGAGCAGCGCCGGCATGTAGTGCTGGACATGGGTCTGGCCGGTCTTGAGCGTCAGCCCCTTCTCCATGAAGGCGCCCAGGGGAAACTTGTCGACGAAACCGCCATAGACGGCTGGCATCGAGACGCGGCCGCCCTTGCGGCAGGCGTGGATCGCCTGACGGATCGAGTGGATGCGATCGGTGCCGAGAAAGGTGCTTGCCTTGATCTGGTCGATCACATTGTCGACGAAGAAGCCATGCGCTTCGAGCCCGACCGCGTCGATCACCGCATCGGGCCCGATGCCGCCGGTCATCTCCATCAGCGCCTCGTAGGTGCGCGTCTCTTCGAAGTTGATCGTCTCCGCACCGAACTTTTTCGCGAGCTCAAGCCGGCGCGGAAAATGGTCGATCGCGATCACGCGCTCGGCCCCCATCAGGAAGGCCGACTGGACCGCGAACAACCCGACCGGGCCGCAGCCCCAGACCGCCACCGTGTCGCCGGGTTCGATCTGCGCATTCTCCGCCGCCATCCAGCCGGTCGGCAGGATGTCGGAGAGGAACAGCACCTTCTCGTCCTCGATCCCCTCGGGGATGACGAGCGGGCCGACGTCGCTGAAGGGAATGCGGACATATTCGGCCTGTCCGCCCGAATAGCCGCCGGTCATGTGGCTATAGCCGAACAGCCCGCTCATCGGCTGCCCGTACAGTTCCTGGGCGATATCCTGGTTATCGGCGGGCAGCCCGTTATCGCAGGCCGAGTACTGGTGTTTGCCGCAATGGTAGCAGCTGCCGCAGGCGATGGTGAACGGCACCACGACGCGCTGGCCCATCTTCAGCGTCGATTTGGGACCGACCTCGACCACCTCGCCCATGAACTCATGGCCGAGAATGTCGCCCTTCATCATCGTCGGGATGTAGCCGTCGTAGAGATGAAGGTCGGATCCGCAGATCGCGGTCGAGGTCACCTTGATGATCGCGTCGCGCGGGTTGAGGATCTCGGGATCGTCGACCGTATCGACGCGGACGTCGTGCTTTCCGTGCCAGGCCAGTGCGCGCATCAGCGTGCTCCCTCTTCAAAAAGACTCGCGCGCATCAGTTCTTCCCTTCGTCCTGGAGCCGCTTGTTGCGCGCGCCGGTGGCGATCTCGCCGGTTTCCATCAGTTGCTTGAAGCGGCGCAGGTCCCGGCGCGCCTGAATGGCCGGCTCGCGCTGGAACATCTTCGCGATCAGCTTGCCGATCGCGCCGGCTGGCGGATCGTAGAGGATCGTCGCAGTCACGATCGTGCCGCGACCACCTTGCGCATCGCGAAAGTCGATGCGACCGCTGTTCGGCACGTCGGCGCCATCCTCGGAAGCCCAGGCGATGAAGCTGCCGTCCCGCTCCTCGGTGATCGCCGAGGTCCATTCGACGGTCCTGCCGCCGGGGGCCTTGACGACCCAGTGCGAGCGCCTGTCATCGAGCACGTCGATGCGTTCGACATTCTCCATGAACGTCGCAAGATTGGCGAAGTCGCGCCAATAGGCGAACAGCTCTTCGCGCGGCCGGTTGATCGTCACAGTACGACCGACCAGCACGTCGGCGTCACCCTGGCCAGGCTTGTCGATCAGCGTATCGGTCGCCGCATCGACCGCGGCCGAATCCTTGGAAGTCGCCAGTGGCGCATCGTCGCGCTGCGGCGTGTCGAGAGTCTCGCCCATCTTCGTCTCTCCGGGAGATTATCTCGTTAGAACAATGCGCTATTCGCGCCGTTCCGGCCTGCATCGATCCGTCCGTCGCGCGCCGCTTTCCATCTGTCGCCACAGTTCAGCCTGGGTTTCGCGCGGAACTGCCTGTCATGCGCGCTCGGCCTGCGGCGCGCCTTGACCAAATGACATGTCGGCGGTGACCGCTCGCGCCGCGCGCCTGCGGATCGTCCACCCCGGGGCGATTCGACCGGTAGATCACGCCTTGGCCAGGATCACCTCCAACTCGGCGGGCCGGAGTTCGCGTATCAACTGGTCTCGCGTACATTGCGCCGGTGCCTTGTCGGGCCTCCAGCGCAGGAACCGCGTGCCATGGCGAAAGCGCCCTGCGCTGACCTGGTCGTAGACCACCTCGGCCACCAGCGCGTGGCGCAGCTTCACATAAGGCTTGGCAACCCCGCTCCACCGGCTCGGTGCGCCGGGTGCGTCGCCGGTGAAGCCCGGCTCGCCCACGGCTCCAGTCACCCTTTGCAGGATTTCAGCTCGGTCGGCGGCCGCGAAACTCGAGGTGAAGCCAACATGATCGAGCAATCCGTCCTCGTCGTAGAGACCGAGCAACAGGGACACGCTTCCCTTGGCGCCCTGCCGATAGCCACCCACGACGCAGTCGGCGGTCCTTAATTGCTTGACCTTGCGCATAGCGCGTTCGCCGGCACGATAAGGTTCGCCCAGCGGCTTCGCGACAATGCCGTCGAGCACGCCGCCGCTTCCGGCGAGCCAGTTCCGTGCCACCTGCGCTTCCTCGGTCCGAGGGGACAGCATCAGCCGGGGCAATGCATGCGCCGCGTGGAATGCCTCGAGCGCAGCGCGCCTTTCGACGAGCGGCTTGTCCGCCAGGAACGTTTCGCCGACCTGCAGGCAGTCGAACAGCATGAACTGTGCGGGTGCCTCGGCGACCAGCTTGGCGACACGGGAAGCCGACGGATGGAGCCGGGCCTGGAGCGCCGAGAAGGACAGGCTGTCCCCGACGGGAATGATGAGCTCGCCATCGAGAAGGAAGCGCTGCGTTGCCAGTCCCCGCAGCATGTCGACGATGTCGGGAAAGTATCGGCCGAGCGGCTTTCCCGACTTCGACCAGAGCTCGACCTCGTCTCCCTCGCGCAGTGCCAGCGCGCGAAATCCGTCCCATTTGGGCTCGAACTGCCAGCCACCGCCCGTAGGCAGGTCGTCGGCCAGCACTGCCTCCATCGGCTGCGGAATCGAACGCGACTTCATGATCGCGTCGAGCAACGATCGGAGCGCCGCGCCCGTTCCTGCCAGGCCGGCGCCGTTTTCCGGGCCGTCGGTGCGAATGCTTATGCGATTTTGCGAAGGTTTTCGCGATACTGCGCGACCGAGGTCAGTGCCGGGTGAGCCGCCTGCGGTTCGCGCGGACCTTCCCGCCATAGAGACGCAGCAAAGCATCGGCCACGCCGTGCGGCGAGCTGCCATAGCTGCCCGTCATCAGGCGAGTATTGGCCTCGACAAGTGCCAGCCATTTCTCGGTCACCATGCGGCTCGCCTCGGCGCCAGCGCCGCTCCCGCCGCTCGCGATCTTCCAGGACCGCAGACCGATCACGATGCTCGCCTCGACGCCGAGCTGCCAGAGGCGAAAGCCGATGGCGAACGCTTCCAACGGGGATTCGCGATCCATGGCCTTCTCCCTTTCCATCTCGGCCTCGGCATCGATCGCCGGGCGGGTTCCGGCCGGGCGATGCGCAAGGCCGTCTTTCGCGTTTCTTGGCAGCAAGCGCTTGGGGTGCGGGCGAAGCGGCGCCCGCACCCGGTCCTGCTCAGGCGGTGATCAAATTCACGGCCCGGGGCTTCGCCACGGGAAGCCCCGACGCTTCCTCCTGCGCAAGCAGGCTCTGCTTCAGCGCCAGCATCTCGTCGCGCAACGCGACGAGATCGACATCGGTCGCCCTGCACTGGGCGAACATGCCCTCCGAGGGCATCTCCTCCTCGTGCACGTGGTGCTTGATCTCCTCGGAGAGCACCTTGACCTTGGCGTCATAGAAGTCGTCGCCGGGATCTCCGGCCTCGATATCGTTGACCAGCACCTTGGCGCCGTCATGCTCGACATAGGCTTCCTCGAGGATATCGTCCTCGATCTTACCCTTGAACGCCGGGTAGAAAATCTCTTCCTCGATCGCAGTATGGACTTTCAGCTCCACGCAGATCTGATGGGCGATCTTCTTCTTCGCGGCGGCACCGTTGGTGCCTTCATATTGCTCGAACAAGGCCTCGACCTTGCGGTGATCGGCCTTGAGCAGTGCGATTGCGTCCGTGAATTCAGCCATGTTGGATCTCCCGCTTGCGCGCGATCTAAGCGGTCCGGAATTGCGTTCGGTTCCGCCTGCGAATCGATTGCAACTGAAAGGCGGGCGTCTTTCCGGCATCGTGATTTCGTCGCAGCGGTGCAGATACGGCCAGCGTGAATTGGCCCTCGGCAGGCAATAGTCGCTCCGCCGGTGGCCGGAGAGAACTTCGAGGCGGCGACCGCGTTATCCGCCGGTGCTTCGAGGAGATTTGCATGACCGACGACGCTTCCGCCCCGCAATCCAACAGCAAGACCGCGCTGACCGATGACATCGTCAAGCATTTCTCCGGCGACGCGCCGCTGACGGAAAAGGCCAAGGGTTTCGCCAAGGCGCGTCCCTGGACCAGCGCGGCCTTCATCGGTATCGCCGCGATGGCGCTGATCAACGGGCTGCGGGGCGTCCGCCGGCGCTGACGCCCGCGGCGGTGCCGCGCCTGTCCGTCAGGCGAAGCTGCTCTTTGGTATGTGGGTGACACGGCATGCGAGGTCCGCCTCGCCCGAGGCCACGACATAATGATCGCCCGCATCGGCGATGCCGGTGGTGAACACGAGGTCGCGGACGTACATCTTGTCCTCGAGCGGCCTGGTCAGTTCGGGCGCCGCCTCGAGCAAAGGCGTATGCTCGGTGCGCAACACCCTGGCGGGATCGTCGCGGTCCAGGATCGACCAATAGGTCCGATAGATGCCGACGATCTCCTTGGGCTCGACGCCGTGCCACAAGGTCAGCCAGCCGGCATCGGTGAGGATCGGCGGTGTGCCACCGCCCATTCGCGCCGTAGCGATCGTCCCCGCGTGCGGGCGGATGCCGGGCTCGCGGTGCGGCTTCCAGTGGAGCGCGTCGGGCGAGGTCGCGAGATTGATCGACGGGCCGCCGCGCCATTCGCTGCCCGGGGGATAGGTGAAATAGAGATCGCCGAGCGGCCGCGTCTGCGCCCAGTATTTGCCGTCCACCATCCCTTCGAAGATCAGCATGTCCTTGTTCTGGTGGTCGAGGACCACGTCCTCGAAGGTGAAGTCGAGGCCGTTCTGCGAGCTGTACAGCGTCGTCGAGTGGCGCTCGGGACTCACCGAGCAGGTCGTCATCAGCCAGCGATCGCCGACTTTCGACACCCGCGCATCCTCCACGCCATAGCATTGGAAGCTGCCTTGGGGTGCGATCGCCTTGTCGTAATGGACTTCGACGATTTCGAGGCCATCCGGCGTCAGTTCCACCGGCAGGATCCACGAGAGCGAAGTCAGCGCCATCACTTTCCACCGGCCACCGCGGATCAGGAACTTGCGGGGATCGCCGGTATCGACCAGCTCGAGCGGCCAGGGATCGAGGACGTAGCGGCCCTCGTGCCAGCGGATTGCGTGGATCTTGCCCTCGACGATCGGATTGCGGAGCGCCTCCGCCACTCGGACGAAGATCGCCAGGTTGCCGTTAGGCAGCCGCGTCAGCGCAGGGTTGAAGGCGCCGAGCACATAGGTCTCGGCATCGAAATGCCCCGCCAGCGGAGAGCGCGACAGGTCGATGTCGTCGGGGCCGAAGACGAGCCGGTCGACCGGGAAGCTGCTCATTCCTTGTCCTGCGTGCGAGGCGCGATCGTCACCTGCTGGACGACGGCACGCCGGGGCTGGGTCAGGACATAGTGGACCCCGACGGCGATATCCTCGGCGCGCAACATCCACTCCTTGTTGATCTGCTCGGCCTGCTCCTCGGCGGTGAAGCTCGAATATTGAAAGTCGGCGCCCGTCTTGCCGGGCTCGACCAGCGCGACCTTGATTCCCTTGGGGCCGAGCTCCTTGCGCACCGCTTCGGCAAAGCCGGCGATGCCGGCCTTCATCCCGGCATAGACGCTGGAATCCGGCCCCAGCACATGCGCACTCATCGAGCCGATCAGGACGATATCGCCATGGTCCTGCATCACCTCCGCCGCGGCATCGACGCTCGCGAGATAGGCGGTGAAGTCAGTGGCGATGGCATAGCGGAGCTCCTCCGCGTTCATCTTGGTCACGCCCTGCGCCGGGATCGCCGCATTGACGACCGCGATGTCGAACGCGCCGAAATAGTCCTTCGCCGCCTCCACGAAGCGGGCGACGCCGTCGGGGTCGGCGAGGTCGATGTTGATGCCGTCGCCCTTGCCGACCTCGCGGATGCGGCCGAGCCCGTCCTGGAGATGCTGCGGATCGCGGCCGCAGATGAACACGTCGACACCTTCGGACGCGAGCAGCACGGCGATCGCCCGGCCGATGCCGGTGGTCCCGCCGGTGACGATCGCCTTGCGCCCCTCGAGGCTCGGCATCTCGGTATGCGCGTCGGAAAGGTCGCGGGCCGGCGGGTCGGCAATCTCGGTCATGGCTGCATTCTCCTTCCCGGCTCGAACCAAAGGGACACGCGCGGGTTCCCGGCATAACCCAGGTTATGGCGCGCAACTGGCCGCTGAAATCGGGCGTTGTTGCAGTCGGTTAGACGATGGGAGAGCGATCATGCCCCAAGGCGACAAGAGCAGTTACACCGGCAAGCAGAAGCGCAAGGCCAAGCATATCGAGGAGGGCTATGAGGACCGCGGCGTCGGCAAGGAGGAGGCCGAGCGCCGCGCCTGGGCGACCGTCAACAAGGAGTCCGGCGGTGGCAAGAATTCGGGATCGGGACGAGGCAAGCAGGAGAATCACGACAGCGCCCGCAAGGGCGGCGAGAAGGGCGGCGCCTCACAAAGCGCGGCCAAGCGCTCGGCGGCGGCGAAGAAGGGCTGGGAGACCCGCCGCCACCAGGCGCACGCGCATTGAGGCGGCGATGAGCGACCCATGGGGAGACCGCCGGGCGGGCGACGCGGCGGACCGCGACTATCTCGAGCGGCGCGCCCGGGAGGAACGCGCGCGCGCCGAGCAGGCGGACGATATGGGCGTGGCCTATGCCCATCGCCGGCTCGCCGAAGCCTATGAGCAGCGTCTTGCGGCGATGAAGACCGAGCTTGGCGCCTAGCTTACCAGAGCAACTCGATCGTCGCGTCCGCCGGAACGTGATACTCGATGCGGCCCGCGGACGCGTGCCGCGGCCGCAACGCCTTGCCGCCGTGCGCCGACAGGGTGAATTCCGGTAGCCCGGCGCTTCCCGCCCGGATCAGGCTGAGCCGAGCGTCGCGGCCTGGGCTGCCCGCGAGCTGGAAGCGCAGGGCCTTCTCTCCCGGGCGGTCCAGGCCGAGCAGGAAGTGATCGCAGAACAGCAGGAAGGGCGCACCCTCGACGCGGTGAAAGGCGCGGCTGGCGAAGACGAAGGCCGAGCCCGCGCCATAGATTTCCTGCCCGACCTGCCCCGCCGGCTGCCCGTCGACATACAGGTCCTCCACCGGGAAGGAGAGCGCGCGGTCGATATGGCCGTTGGTCGGGCGCTGCTTCGGCGCGATCGCGTCTTCCGGAAGCGCGTCGGGATAGTAGAACCAGGCGCGGTCGAGCGCGTAGCGGCAATATTCGCAGATCAACAGCTTCGCGGCGGGATCGAGCTCGGGGCCGGCGTCCTTCAGATAGCGCTCGAACGCCGCGAAGCTGTCGAAGCACTCGTACATCGCCATATAGGGCGCATCGTGGAGCGCCGTCGCGCCGAGGAAGTTGCGATAGTGGCGGGCATGGCCGATCTCGGATTCCCACATCGCAGTGTTGTGGAAGAAGCTCGCCAGATAGACATAGCTCTGGCGCAGATAGGTTTCCTCGCCGGTGATCCGCCATAGCCGAATGCAGGCGGCGGCCCCCCAGGCGGTCAGATTTGCCTGGTAGTTGAGCTCGAAGCGCATCTCGCGCGCCGCGTCGATCGCCGCGCGCGCCTCGTCGAGGTAGCGCCACTCATCGGTCAGCTCGAAGGCCTGGAGCATGACATAGGCGTACATGCCGCCGACATCGGTCTGGCCTAGCCCGGCATCGTCGCGCGCCGCCTGCAGCACCTTGAAGTCGCGCACGTCATATTGGATCGGCCATCTGTACTCGAAGTGGCGGGCAGCGCGGATTCCGTAGTCGAGCGACTTGCTGAACAGCCGCAACGCCGGCTTGTCGCCGTCGATGGCGAGGCGCCCGAGCTTCGACAGCGGATGATAGAGATACCAGCTGTCGACCGCATTCCTGTCCTTGTCCTTGCCGACATTGGGCAGATAGCGGCGCAGCGTTCCGAGCCTCGGATCGTAGAACTTGCCGAGCCCGGCCGCCAGGTCGACACCGATGGCGGCCTTCCCGCCGGCCCATACCTCCCAGTCGCGGATCGCGCTCAGCACGGAGAGCTGGACCATCGAATCCGGATATTCGGCGGCGGTATAGGGATGGACATAGCTATGGCCATAATGGCGGATCGTCGCCTTGGGCGAACGGGCGAGGTCGCGCAGCGAATCCTCGGCGCGAGCGGTCCAGTCGCGATAGGCGATGTCGGGCTGCTCGATCTGGCCGAACACGGCGCCGAGCAGCGAGAGATAGCGCTGCGCCATCGCCTGCTCGTCGCCATCGCTGTCGTCGTGGAAGGCGATCAGGGCGTGGGAAAGGAGGACTTCCTCGCCCGCGGGCAAGGGATCGACCGGCGGGGTTCCGCGCTGCGGCGGCGTCGGCAGGAGATAGCCGATCTCGGGCCAGACGCCGCCGACCGCGCCGTCGGGCTTGGTATCGGTCAGGGCGAAGTAACGGTTCAGCCGGGTGAGGTCCTGGCAATAGAGCACGCTGCCGAAGTCCGGCTCCTCGAGCCGGAAATAGATCGCGCCGGTGTTGAAGCCGCGCTGTGCCGCCTCGACCTGCCCGACCGCACCCAGGGGATCGTCGCGCGCGTCGAGCGGATATAGGTCGCGCGGCACGAAGGAGGTGAGCAACGGGACCTTGGCCTCGAGGCTCGTCGCCACCTCTAGCACCGGAATCGCACCCTCGACAAGGCGCACCGCGATCCGGTGCGTACCGATCGGGCTCCTGACCTCGATCCGCGCAGCCTCGCCCTTCCGGGCGCGCACCGTTCGCGCTTGCCGATAGCCCGCCGGGCAGAAGGCCGCCCGCATTGCGATGCCGCCGCGCCCCGGGCGGCGCACGATTACCCAGATCGCGTCATGGCCCGCCGCGAGCGAGATCGTCCGCGCGCCGAGCGACAACTGGCAAAGCTCTGACATCGTGCCGCGGCGCAGCTCCTCTCGCAGCAGCACCGCGCCCGGCGTGGCGCCGGCAACCGGGTCATGGCTGCGACCGTGCATGGCTAGGCGGCCTCCCGCCGGGCGGCGCGGCGAGACTGCCGTGACATCTGGAAAAATCGGACGGACGTACGGCCCGCCGCCGCGCGACCCGAACGCCGTACGACCCCGAGGCTTAGCGCTCGCACCCTCGGCGAGCCCGGACGGACGAACCCGGGTTCGTCGATCGCGTGCATGTCCATCATTCGACAGCCTCCCGATGCTTTTGCGCGAGAACCCTGCCGATCGGGCGCGGTTCCGGCTTGCGTGAAACCCGCGCCAATTCGCGGGCGTTGGCCGGGCATGGAATGGTTTCGCCAGCTTATCGGGCCCGACGAGGGGCCAGCGCACTGCAGCTTTGCTTCCGGGTGCTGCCGCTCCTCGCCTTCGGGATCCTGTGCGTGCGGATCGCGGGGCGCCGGACCTTCGCGCATTTCTCGCCGCTCGACATCGTCGTCGCGCTGATCGTCGGATCCAATATCAGTCGAGTCATGACGGGCAAGGCGCCGTTCTTCCCCGTCCTTGCGGCGACGCTGGCCCTGGTGGTCCTGCACCGCCTGCTGGCCCTTGTCGCGATGCGCTGGCACTGGGTCGCCGCGCTGGTCAAGTCGCGACCGATTACCCTCGTCGAGGACGGCAAGGTCGATGCCAGGGCGATGCGGCGCGCCAACCTGTCGGACCAGGACCTTGCCCAGGGAATTCGCAGCGAGCAGATCCGCGACATCGACGATGTCGCGCTGGCGACCCTCGAAAGCAGCGGAAAGCTCAGCGTCGTGCCCAAGCGGCGTCGCTAGCCGCGCGGCGAGCCCGGCTGCTCGGGCGGCGCATCGTCGGCCCCCTCGGCGGGCTGTTGCGAGGATTTGTTCGCCGGGTCGACATCGGTGCTACCCGGGTTGGCGCGCTCCGCCTCGCCCGATCCCTCGTTACGCTTGTCGGTCATGCCTGGTCTCCCTTGGCGGGCTCGGGATAGTCCTCGGGCTTGACGCTGCCCACGCTAGGGCGGTCCTCGACCGGCTCCGGCGGAAGGCCGCCCGGCGTCTGGTCGTCCTTGTCCTGCCCGGCATCGGCGGGCGGTTCGGAAATCTGCCTGTCCATCGCGTCATCCTTTCGTCGCGCACAGAATATGTGCACCAGGGTTCAACCCGCCGGAATTTCCCCGGGGTCCGCGCCCCGCCGCAATTTTCATCGCGTGCCGAACGTGGCGAGCAGCGACGGTAAGCGCGGCGGAAGCTCGCGGGCGAGGAAGCCTATCGGGCCCGACTCCTCGGCGAGGAAGCGTCCGGCCTCGCCGTGCAGCCACACGGCCCAGGCAGCTGCCAGGCAGGGCGCCGCACCGCGCGCCAGCAGGCCGCCGAGGATCCCGGCCAGCACGTCGCCCGATCCTGCGGTTGCGAGGCCCGGGCCGCCGCCTCGATAGTGGAGCAATTCCCCATCCGGGGCCGCGATCCAGGTCTCGGCCTGCTTGAGCACGACGACCGCACCGAAATGCGCGCTGGCGCGGCGCGCCAGCGCGTCCGGCGCATCGCGAAGCTCGGCCGCGCCGCACTCCATCAGCGCGATCATCTCGCCGGGGTGCGGCGTCAGCACCACCTTGCCATCGCGAGCGCGGACCGCGTCGGCGCATCCGCGCGCGCCCGCGATAACGGCGGCGTCCAGCAGGATCGGCAGGTCGGCGCGCGCCTCGGCAAGGATATGGCGCAGGATCGTAGCCGCGGCAGATCGCTCGCCCATGCCCGGACCAAGCACCAGACTGTCGCAGCGATCGAGCAGGCCAGCGATCCGTTCGCCGGCCTTGCCGGCCAACTCGCCCTCGTCATTCGTCGGGAGCGCGAAGACGGCGGCTTCGGGCATGGCGATGCCGAGCCCCAGCCGCGCCGGCTCCGGCACCGCGAGCAGCGCCTTGCCGGCACCGGCGCGCAGCGCCGCCTCGCCGGTAAGCGCGAGTGCGCCCGGAACCGCCAGCGAACCGCCGGCGCAGAGCATGCGCCCGCGCGCATTTTTGTCGGTCTCCTGCCCGATCGCCGGCAGCGGATGCGCCGCCAGCCAGGCGGAATCGAGCGGGCTCATCCGCGTGCGGCGACGCGCGCGTCGGGCGCGCGCGTCACTTGCGCCGCGGGATCTTCCTCCATTGGCGCCACTTCATTGTAGCGGATCAGCACGAGCCCGCCGTCCTTGCCCGTCGATGCGTCGAAGCGATATTCGGTCACCGAGCAATTGGCGACATCGCCAAGCCTGTCGACGGCCAGAATCTCCTCCTCGCTCATATTCTCGAGGATGTAGCGCAGGCACAGCACTACGACCTGGTGGGCGACGATCATGACGCGGCGTCCGCCGTAGTGGAGCGACACGGTGTCGAGCAGGCTGCGCAGCCTGAGGATCACGTCCGCCCAGCTCTCGCCGCCGGGCGGACGATGGTAGAATTTGCCGAGCAGCCGGCGAAATTCCGCCTGCTGGGGCTCCTGCGCTGCGACGCCCGCGGTGGTGAGCCCGTCCAGGATGCCGAACTCCTTCTCGCGCAGCCGCTCGTCGACGCAGACCGGCTCGGCGGGCTCGGCACCGCCCGCGTCGCGGAAGCGGCGCGCGGTGTCCTTCGAGCGGACATAGGGGCTGGAAAGGATCACATCGGGCAGGCCGTTGCCGCAGCCGCGCGCGAACCAGCGGCCGAGCGCCTCCGCCTGCTGCTCGCCGAGCGCCGACAGCGGGACATCGACGTCGCGCAGCGTCAGCGGGATGCGCTCGAGACCGGCCGCATGCGCCTCGTCGCGCGCGACATTGCCCGCGCTCTGGCCGTGGCGGACCAGCCAGAGCTGCAGGGGCCAGCGTGGGGCGGACTCGCGCATTGCCTCGCGAGGCCGTCGGTCAGAGCGACTTGGCCATGTTGAGGTGCGCGGCGACGGTCGGGATCAGCTTGGCCGCGAAGTCCCGCAGCGACTGCGGTACGGCGTTGTCGCCGGCATTGGCCTTGAGCGCATCGAGCGTCTTCTGGTGAGCATCGACCTGGGCCGTCGCATAGGCCTTGTCGAAATCGGCACCCTTCACGCCCTTGAGCGAGTCGAGTACCTGCTGCTGCTCGGCGGTGAGCGTGGCATCGGGAACGATCGCCGGCGTCGCGGCGCTCGCGGCGGTCTTGAGCTTGGCGGTCGAATCGGTGTGCGCCTTGATCATGTCGGCGGCGAACTTCTTGGTCTTGGCCGAAGCGCCCTGCGCATCGGCGAGCTGGGACGTCGCGATCTCGAAAGCGTCGCTTGCCGCCGCCGCATTGGCGAAGGTCTCTCCGGCCGAGGCGGCAGGGACCATCGCCATGTCGTTGGCCATCGTGCCATCGCTATTGGCGGTGACGGTCGTGGTATCCGTGGAGCTGGTCTCGGTCTTCGAACCACAGCCTGCAAGTGCCAGCGCCGCGGCGCCAAGCGTCATCCAACGAACTGCGTGCATCCTTGCCTCCCGATTGTCGCCCCTTGCGGGCTCGCTCCTCCAACGCCCGCATTTCCGGCGCGTTCCGCGCGAACCCTTTGAAGCGGTTCCGCGTTTTCTCGCCCGACGCCAGGAGACAAGGAGCAGGCCATGGGTATCTTCAGCAGCATCAAGGACAAGATCTTCGGTCACAAGGCCGCTACGCCTGCGTCCGCACCGGCGCCGGCCCCGAGCCCCGCGTCGCCGGCGCCCGCCCCGGCTCCCAACGCGACGCCCGCGCCCAATCCGGCCGTCGATGTGGGCGCCGTACTTTCGGAGATGGCGGAGATGAAGGGCGGCGGCGGCAACTACCAGACCTCCATCGTCGACCTGCTCAAGCTGCTCGATCTCGATTCGAGCCTCGAGGCGCGCAAGGCGCTCGGAGAGGAACTGGGCGTCCATGCCGGCGAAAACGGCAGCGCGGAGCAGAATATCGCCCTGCACAAGGCAGTGATGGCGAAGCTCGCCGAAAATGGCGGCGTAGTGCCCGAGAGCCTGCGCGGCTGACCGGGTCCTTGCCCGGCCTTTCTTAACCTGGGTTGGCGCGCGAGCTCGGCTCCGGCGGCAGAGCTTCGAGCATGGAAAAGAACCTGATCCAACGGGCGCTCGAACTCGCCGGAACCGGCGCGTACGAGCGAATCGACCAAATCGAGCGCAAGCTCACCGCCGAGGGTTATTCACACGTCGCCTCTCATCTGGTCGGGCCGACGATCCGGCGGCAGCTGCGCGACACGGCGCGGCGCGCGCGCGGCGAGACGGCCCGGCGCAGAGGACGCCCGCCCTCGGCGCAGGGCACCACGCCATAGTCACGGGCCCTACCGGCGATATCCCGGCGGTGGGCCGGGTACCCGGCGACTGACTCGGTTGCCAAAGGGACGCGCCGCGCGGCGCGTCCCACGCGACACCCTATTCGACGGGATTGTTCTCGAGGAACGCCTCGGCATCGAGGTCGACCTTGAACTCGCGCTCCCAGAAGCGAAGCTGCCCGGTGGCGTCGAGAAAGGCCTTGGCGGACGCCGCTCCCTCGAGTTGGACGAGCGCCTCGTCCATGTCGGCCTCCGCGATTCCCGCCTTGGCGAGAAGCGGCATCGCCTCCGGGGTGTAGCCGATGAACTTGAGGTGCCCGAACGCATCGGCCGCGAAGTCGCGGGCCGCCCCGTCGCGCGCGAGCTGTGCCGCGCCCTCCGCGGTCACCAGCAGCGCCACCGCATCGTACAGGACCGAGGGGCCGCCATCGATCTTTTGCTTGCCTTGCGCCAGCGTGCCGTCGTCGAGGACGACGCCGCCGACCTTCGGGGTGACGAGCTCGTAGCTCGCGGGAAGCGCCTCCACTGCCTTGACCAGGGCGGCAAGCAGTGCGGCCGGCGCGCCGTCACTGACCAGGATGCCGAGCTTGCGTCCGGCGAAGCTGCCGGGCGCGCGCTTGACGATGCTGAGCGCATCGGAAGGCGGCAGGTCGTCGCGCGGCGAGACCGCCGCCTTCGCCGCCGGCGGCAGCTTGGCGAGCCCGAGCCCTGCGGCGACGGTGCTGGCGAGTGCCGCGTCGATGTTGCGCAGATGGCCGACCATCCGCTCGCGGATATCGACGCGTGCGCATTTGGACAGCTCGAAGACCAGCGCATCGCCGATATGCTTGCGCTCGATCGGGGTCTGGCTGACGAAGAACTGGCGCGCCTGGCTATAATGGTCGGCGAAGCTCTCGGGACGAAGCTGGACCTTCTCGCCCGCTTCCTCGGCCGCGAAATGGCGATAGCCCGCCTTGGGGTCCTCGCGCGGCCCGCCCCAGCTGTTCGGCTCGTAATTGGCGCGGCCCTTGGGGTTGCGCATCGCCATGTGCCCGTCCTGCTGGAAATTGTGGACCGGGCAGCCGCGCGGCTGGTTGATCGGGATATGGGTGAAGTTCGGCGAGCCCAGCCGCTTCAGCTGCGTGTCGAGATAGGAGAAGTTGCGGCCCTGGAGCAGCGGATCGTTGGTGAAGCCGATCCCCGGCACGACATTCTGGGTGCAGAAGGCGACCTGCTCGGTCTCGGCGAAGAAATTGTCGACCAGCCCGTCGAGGACGAAGCTGCCGACGATCCGCACCGGCACCTGCTCCTCGGGGATGATCTTGGTGGGATCGAGGATGTCGAACTCGAAGCGCTCGGCGAACTCCTCGTCGAACAGCTGTACGCCCAGGTCCCATTCGGGCGGCGTCCCCATGTCGATCGCGTCCCAGAGGTCGCGGCGATGGAAATCGGGATCGGCGCCGTTGATCTTGACCGCCTCGTTCCACAGCACCGACTGGAGGCCGAGGCGCGGCTTGAAGTGGAACTTGACGAAGGTCGACTTGCTCTTGGCGTTGATCAGCCGGAAGCTGTGGACGCCGAACCCTTCCATGAAGCGGAACGAGCGCGGGATCGCACGGTCGGACATGGTCCACATGATCATGTGCATCGCCTCGGGCGTGAGGCTGATGAAGTCCCAGAAATTGTCGTGCGCCGTCTGCGCCTGGGGGAAGTTGCGGTCGGGCGCCGGCTTGGCGGCGTGGATCAGGTCCGGAAACTTGATCGCGTCCTGGATGAAGAAGACCGGGATGTTGTTGCCGACCAGGTCCCAGTTGCCGTCCTTCGTATAGAATTTGCACGCGAAGCCGCGCACGTCGCGCGCCAGGTCGAACGAGCCCTTGCTGCCGGCCACGGTCGAGAAGCGCGTGAACATCGGCGTCTTCTCGCCGACCTCGGTCAGGATGCGCGCGGTCGTGAATTCCTCGAGCGACTCGGTGAGCGTGAAGGTGCCATGCACGCCGTAGCCGCGGGCGTGGACGACGCGCTCGGGGATGCGCTCATGGTCGAAGTGAAAGATCTTCTCGCGAAAATGGAAGTCCTCGAGCAGCGCCGGTCCGCGCGCGCCGAGGCGCAGGGTGTTCTGGTCGTCGGCGACCGCCACGCCCTGTTGCGTCGTGAGCGCGCCCTCGTCGCCAGCGAGCTGGTGGAGCTCGCCGCCATTGCCGCGCTTCGTCTCGAACTCGGCCGGCGCATCGCCGACCAGCTTGTCGTTCGTTCCCTTGACCATCTCCGCATCTCCCTTTGAGCCGGGCGCCCGGCGCCGATTGCCTGGGTGCCCGGTGACGTCGTTCGTTCGTCGATCGCCGGGATCGCCCGGCGGGACCGGTCAGGCGCCGGGCATCAACTGCGCGCGGTAGCGCGCGAAGCAGCGCTCGCCGCAGCGCAGGCGGATCAGCGCACCCTCGGCCATCGCGGTGGCGCGGCGCGGATCCTCCTCCACCGCCGGGCGGATCGCCTCGCGATTCCAATCCTCGCTGTGCTTGACGTCGAGCACCGCGTGCAGTGTGAAATAGCGTGCTTCCTTCGGGCTCAGGCCGACGCGCTTGAGCCCCTCGGCCACCAGCGCGGCGCGGCCCGGCGCGGTCAGCTCGATCACGCCAAGCGCGCCCACCGAATGCCAGGCATAACGGCGCTGCGTCGCCATCGCTGTCATCGCATTGGCGAGGCACAGGCTCTCCCACACGGTGTTCTCGATCACCGGCGCGACTTCGAGCGTCTCGACCAGCGCGTCGAGCATCGGCCCGTGCATGCCCTTCTCGGTACCGTGCCCCATCTCGTCCCAATAGTTGCGGGCGAGCTCAAGCTTGGGGCGCACCGGCAGCTTCACCTGCGTCATCGCGACCAGATCGTCGAACCCCGCCTCTCCGGCGGCCTCCTGCTCGAAGAACCAGCGAAGCTGGTCGCGATCGGCCGTCTCCGCCAGCCACGGAAACAGCGGATCACCTTGGCCGGGTCCGGTCGCCTTCAGCCCTTCGAACCAGGCGACAAAGCCCTCGACATCGGTCGGCGCCGCTGCCGCTTCCTCGGAAACCTCGGCGCGCAGCTCCTCAAGGAAACCGCCCTCGAGCCGCTGCATCTTGACGTCGCGCTCGAAAATCTTCTGCCAGTCGTCGTCGGCGAGTCCGGGCGCCAGCCGCTCGCGATTCCAGTGCGCCAGTCCGCGCTGGAAGCTGTCGGTAAGGAACTGCGAACCGCGCTGGGTTCGTCGGTCGGCGGTGGCAAGCATCATCATCTCCGGGATTTCCTGCTCGCTGAACGTGTCGCCATCTCCGCCGTTCCCAATTACGGTGCGGTTTCAAGCATTTGATAACATGGATTATTAGATCGGAACGGCGCGGCGGCGACGGCTTGCTCGAGACGCGCGGCTAGCGCGTCATAACGCGGACGCTCACGCCCCATGCGCGTGTCCGCGTGCGATCCCGAAAGGATGGCAGCGTCGCTCAATGAAATGCTGGATTCCGGCCCGGAGGCATCGATGGCGAAGTCGAGGCACTAATACGCGAAGCCGACGCGCCGGCACCGGCCCAGGATAGTCTCGGGAGCAGACTGCGCAATCGAGCCTGGAGGGCTGTCATCTTCTCCACGGCGCCTGTCCGACAAGCGAGCCCAGGCATATCCCGCGATCGACCGGGTCGCCGCCGTCTTCCACGCAAGGCTTGGCCGCTGCCGGTGCCACGTCCCGCTTCAGGCGTCAAAAGGGCTCAGCGCGGCAATTTCTCGAGATAGAGATAGTTCGGGTCGAACTCGGCAAGCGTTTCCAGTCCCGGCAGGTCCAGTATCTTAACATGGCCGCGCCGGACATCGGCGAGTCCGCGTTCGCGCAATTGTCGGACGATGCGATTGACGTGGACGGGAGTCAGCCCGACACACTCGGCAAGTTCGACCTGGGTCAGGGGAAGTGCGAAGGCGAGGCCATTGGTCATGCCGACCAGTTCGAAGCGGATGCGAAGCTCGCACAACAGGTGCGAGACGCGGGCGATCGCCATCCTGCGACCGAGCGACAATTCCCACTCGCGGTGCGACGCCGCGTCCATGTTGGTGCAAAACCAGTATAGGCGCGAAAGGTGCGGATGATGCTCCGACAGCGCCTTCAGGCGCTCGTGCGGTACGATAGCGACCTTGCACGGCGTCAGCGTCATCAGGTGATGATCCAGTCGCTTCAGGGTAAAGCCGTGCAGGTCGACGAAATCGCCGGCGAGATGCAAATCGGTAATCTGGCGCTCGCCTTCGCGTAGGTCCTTGTGACGGCACATCATGCCCTCGAGCAGCAAGGTCGAGCTGGACAAGCGTTGCCCGGCGCGAATGAAATTCGTCTTCGCCGGCACTTCGCGCGTCTCGGAAATCAGCGCAAGCAGCACAGCTTCTTCCTCGAGCGAGACATCGTCGCGGACCCGGAGCATCCGCAGGTGCTTCTCGATCATTGCTCCATCCGCGTTCGCTGGACCAAGACGGCCTCTGTGAAGGGAATCGACAGAAGTACCCTGTCGTCCGCGTCGCAGATATCCAGGCGTCCGGAGAGGTCGACGATGCCACGCATCAGTTCCTCTCCGAGAACCGACCGGATGCCCGTCAGCGCGGACTGGCGGGCCGCATCGAGATCTACGAATTCCTGGCCTTCCTCGTCCCGGGTGCAGCCATTGCCGTTCTGGATATGGAAGAAATACCGCATGGCGGCGATAACTTCCTCGAAAGCAAGAGGTTTCAAGCTTTCGTCGGATCCAGCAGATGCAGCTGCGCGCGCTGCGTTTGCCGGCTGAAACCAACCCAGGTTGTGGAATTACTCCCGCCCAAACGGGAAGCAGCGCGACAGGGGCGCCGATCTTGCCCCTAGGGTGCGCGCATGCAGGGAGTTGGAAAATTTGCGCTGGAGCGCGTGGCCGAGCGTCTTGCCGCGCAGCACGGGCTGGGTGTATGCGAGCGCCAGGCTATCCTGGCGCTTCCCGGTACAGTCGTTCGTTGCCGAGCCGCTGCCCAGATTACGCAGGGCGACGGCGACGATCGCCTCTACCTCGTCATTGAGGGTTTGCTGGCCGGCGTCCGCCAGCTCGCCGGCGGACGACGCCAGGTCGCAGCGCTCTACGTCCCTGGCGACCTTTGCGGACTCGATAAGGCGATCGGGATACGACGCGGCTGGGAGGTGGGTACCGGCTGCGACACGCTGGCACTGAGCCTGTCGTGTAGCGCCGTACTAGGGATCGCGCAGGAATATCCCGCGGTCGCGTGGGCCTTGTGGCGCGAGACGGCGGTGCAGGCGGGAATCACCGCGGAATGGCTGGTCGGCTTGGGCCGACGCGACGCCCGGACACGCCTTGCCCATCTGCTTTGCGAGATGGGCCTGCGCCTGGAGGCTACTGGCCTAGGGTCGCGGCAGCATTTTCGGCTCGATGCGTCGCAGATGCTCTTGGCCGATGTCCTGGGCCTGACGCCCGTGCATGTAAGCAGAACCTTTCAAGATCTGCGCGCCGAGGGCCTGGCGATCGCGCGCGGACGGATCATCGAGGTTCCAGATTGGCCGCGCCTCGCGCGCGCCGCGGAATTCGAGGGCGACTATCTGCGGGCAGGTCCCGCGGCAGCTTCTCCGGCCACGGCGCAATGACCGCCGAGGGCAAGGGCCAGGCGATCCTCAACTGACGATCGCCGGTCGGCCTCTGCCGAGGACGGTGCCCGCTATGAGATCTGGTGCGCCAACTCGGAGAGATAGATACGCGCAACGACATGGTTGCCTGCGTCCTGGATATCGAGGGTTCCCCGGACTTCCTCTGGCCGGCAGCGGGCGTAGTGGCGCAGGAACGCACGAGCGCGCGAATGCGCCTTCCTCAGCGCCGCCGGCAGGTCCCTGCAATCATGGCTCTCACGTCCGAAAATCTCGGCGTCGCCGTGGCGGGCGACCTGGAAATGATAGAGGGGCATGCCGACACAATGCGCAATTAATCAATCGGTTGCAGCACCGCAGGCTTAGCCTCGAGTTATCAGGCGGGCGTGTCTGCAAACGCTTCTCGCGGACCTTTCGCAAATCTCGGGGCCACTGTCTTTCAGCCAATTTTACGCCGCACCCGTGTCGGCCGGGTCCCAACCCAATTCCGGCGCGTTGCGGCGCGCATGAAGATCGATATCCATACCGAGATCGCGTACCGGCTGGCCCAGCCGACCGACATCCTGTTGCAGCTCGAGGCGGCGGCGATCCCCGAACAGTCCGTCGAGAAGGCGCATATCGAGGTTTCGCCGCATGCGCATTTCGCGCGCGTCCCGGCACAAGACGGCATCGGCGAGCGGATTTGGGTGCGCGCGGAAGGCCGGCTCCTTGTCAGCTACCGCGCTACAGTCTCCATCCAGCGACTGCTGACCGAGTGCGCCGACCTCGCGATCGTGCCGCCCCACCAGCTGCCCGGCGAGACGGTCCAGTATCTGATGGCGTCGCGCTATTGTCCCGCCGACCAGTTCCAGAGCTTCGTGGCCGCTGAGTTCGGTAGTATCGATGGCGGGCCCAGGGTGCTCGCGATGCGCGATTGGATCCAGCGCAACTTTCGCTACATCCCAGGGGTAAGCAATACCGAGACCACCGCCGCCGATACGTTCATCCGGCGCGAGGGCGTCTGCCGCGACTATGCGCACGTCCTGATCACCCTCGCCCGCGCAGCAGGCATTCCCGCGCGCATCGCGAGTGTCTACGCCCTGGGCGTCGAGCCTCAGGACTTCCATGCGGTCGCCGAGATATTCCTCGGCGGCGAATGGCACCTGCTCGACGCGACCGGCATGGCGACGGAGGCGGAGATGGCAAAGATCGGCATCGGTCGAGACGCCGCCGACGTCGCGTTCCTGACCGCCTTTGGCGAGGCGGTGATGGAGAACCAGTCCGTATCGGTCAAACCGGCCCAGTGACGGCGCAAGAGAGCGGTGGCGACCCGTTCGCCGGGTGAAACCGGCGCGAATGACGCTTCGTTGCTCCTTCCACCTGAGCAAGGAGGAAAAGATGGACCAATTCTTCACGCGCGTAGCGAGCCGCTCGGCCTCGCTGATGGGGCATCCCCTGGCCTTCATCATCTCGGTCGCGTTCGTGCTGCTCTGGGCCGCGAGCGGTCCGCTGCTCCACTATTCGGACACCTGGCAGCTGATCGTGAACACCGCGACGACCGTGCTCACCTTCCTCGCCGTCTTCCTGATCCAGAACAGCCAGAACCGCGACGGCGCCGCGATGCAGGCCAAGCTCGACGAACTGCTGCGCGCCGTCGACAAGGCGCGCGGCGAGTTCGTCGGCATCGAGCACCTGACCGATGCGCAGATCTGCGAGATCCGCGACGCGCTCGAGAAGGACATCGCCCAGGACCATGGCAAGGAGACGACGACCCGCCCGACGGTCGAGCGCCTGCTGGCGCGCTATTGACGGCGCCGTCCGGCTTCGGGCTCCGGCGTGCGGGAACCTGCACCATGGCCGGCGCGTCTCGCCTTGCGCAAAGAGAAGGTCGATGGGATTCATTTTGTGGCTGGTCGTGGGCGGCGTGATCGGGTGGCTCGCGAGCATGATCATGCGGACCGATGCACAGCCGGGCGTCTTCCTCAACATCGTGGTGGGGATCGTCGGCGCCTTTATCGGTTTTATCGGCTCCCTCATCGTCGCCGGCGGCTCGATCAACAACGCGCCGCTGACGGTGACCTCGTTCCTGGTCTCGCTGCTCGGCATCGTCAACCTGGTGCGGCGCGGCAGCCTTCACTGACGGCGCGGCGCGACGCGCGGACGATATCGGCGTCGCGCTATTTCCGAAAGACTGGGCGCCGGCTGCCTAAGGCAGCCGGCGTCCTGTTTCAGGGAGCACCTTCCAGCGCGGCACGCGCCGCGCGGATTGCCTCGGTGGCGACCCGATCCGGCGCCGATGGTCCGGGCCGTCTGCCGAACCCGAGCGCGGTCTCGAGATCGCGCCGGATGTGCGCCGCCACCCGCTGCAGATCGGCCTCGCTGGGCTGGCCGCCGCGTGCGATGCACGCGACGATCTCCGGGGCGATCGTCCCGGGCATGTCAGGCGGCTCCGGGCTGGCCCGCGTCGAGCTGGCGGAGCGCCGCGAGCAGCTCGCCCACGGGGACGGGATCGCTGAGCTCGGGCGGCTTGCGCAGCCTGGGTTGCGAGCGGACGGCGTGGGCGTCCGAGGCCCAGGACGCCAGGATGGCACGCTTGACCTCGGGCTCGAGTTGCGGGTGCTCGACCAGTTCCCGCGGATCGCGCAGCAGCCCCAGGAAATGGACGGTCATCGTCGAATCCTCCTCGATGCGGTCGATCGGGGCATGCCCGCCCTTGCCGGGCGGGCATGTCGGCTTACGCCGCTTCGCGGTCTGCGGGCTCGGCCTCGCTTACGGGCGTGGAAGGGCCCTCCAGCCGATCGTTGGCGGGCGCGGAAGCCGTGCCGCCGATCGCGATGCGCCGGGGCTTCATCGCCTCGGGGACTTCGCGCTTGAGCGCGATCCGCAACAGGCCGTTGTCGAACTGCGCATCCTCGACGACGACGAAGTCGGCCAGCTGGAAGCGGCGTTCGAAGGCGCGCGTGGCGATGCCGCGGTGCAGGAAGCGACCGGTGTCGCCCTCCTCCTCTTCCTTGCGGCCGGTCACGCTGAGCTGGTTGCTCTGCGCCACGATCTCGATCTCGTCGGGGCGGAAACCCGCGACCGCCAGGGTGATGCGATAGCGGTCCTCACCGGCCTGCTCGATATCGAACGGCGGGTAGCTGTCGGTCTCGCCGCGCGCGCCTGCCTCAAGCAGGTCGAACAGACGGTCGAAGCCGACCGTCGAGCGGCGATAGGGCGAAAAGTCGAAAGTCCTCATATCCAAATCCTCCATATGAGCAATTTGAGCACGAGGCGCACCGGGAGAGAGCCGGTGCCCTCAGGTCCTGCCGGACCGAGTTTTCGCGTCCGGCGACGCGAAGATGGTTTTTGCAAAGGCGGCTTCAAGACCTCTTTCGGAGAATTTTTTCGGCATCGCCGGGCCCGTCGCGAGGACGCAGGCGGCGCGTCCGCATGCGTTCCCCGAGGTCGAGCCGACGTCGTTTCGGCACCTGGCCCGTCCCGGCACGATCAGGCAAAGGCACCGTGGATGAACCAGGTCATCGGGCCGGTGGCGCCGCGCTCGCCGTCGCCGAGGCGAAACAGCCAGTAGCGCCCGCCGCCCTCGACCTCGACCTGGAAATAATCACGCACCGAATAAGGCGCCCGTGCTTCCGTGCCGCCCTCGCGCCACCATTCGCCGTGCAGGCGCTCGGGCCCGTCGGCCTGGACCACCCGGTAGCGCTTGCGTCGCCAGACGAACATCGCCGGCGGATGATCGGGCAGCATCGCCGTCACCTGGATCTGCTGGGGTGGATCGATCAGCCGGCCCGGGCGCGGCAGGTCATCGGCCCAGCGCGCGCCTGCGGCAGGGGCGAGCGCGGGCAAGGTCGCCACCGACCGCTCGGGCATGCCGCCCGGCAAGGGCGCGGCGCGGCGAAGGCTCGCTTCGCCGAAGCGGTTGGCGAGCGTGTCGACCAGGCCCGCCACGTCCGCCTCGCGACGGCCGGCGCGGGCAAGATCGGCCTGGGCGGCGGCCAGCGGCTCGACGAGCTGCGCTACCAGGGTCATCGCCTCGATGCCGAGCCCCGGCTCGATCTGGTCGATACGCGCCTGGAGCAGCCGGGCGAGATGGGCAGCGTCGCGCGTCGGCGCGGCGGTACCGACGCGGATCGCCTGCGTCTGGCCGTCGACGCGCTGGAAATGGCAGTCGAGCCGGCGCGCGCCCTTGCCGAGCCGGACGAGCTGCGCGGTTATGTCGCCGACGAGATCGCCGATCACCCGGCAGAACGCCTCCGGCGTCGCGATCGGCTCGAGCAGGGCGCGGTGGGCGCGCGGCACCTGCGGCGCGAAGATCGGCTCGATCGGCTCGGGCGCGTGGCCGAGCGCCTGGTCGAGCCGCTGGTGCAGCACCCGGCCGAACCGGCGGGCGAGCGGGCCGCGCGGCGTCGCGAGGATCTGCTCGATCCGCTCGAAGCCGAGCTTGCGCAGCCCTTCGACCAGCGGCGCCTCGAGCCGCAGCGCCGCGAGGGGCAGCAGCGCCATCGCCTTGCGCTGGTCGCCAGGGGGGATCGCGACCGGCCGGCCGGCAAGCAAGTGCCGGGCGACCGCATGGGCGCACCCCGGCGTATCGGCCACCGCGACCTGTACCGCGAAGCCGGCGCCGGCGATGCGGCGGTGCAGGTCCTTGAGCAGCGCGCGCTCGCTACCGAACAGCGGCGCGCAGCCGGTGACGTCGATCCAGATGCCCCGGGGCGGATCGGGGGCGACGACGGGGGAATAGCGCGAGCACCACAAGGCGAGGCGCCGGAGCGCGGCGAGATCGCCTTCCGGATCGGCATCGACCACCATCAGCCCGGGCGCCAGGCTGCGCGCCCTGGTGACGGTCATGCCGGGCGCTATGCCTAAGCTGCGCGCAGCGGGATCGATCGCGGCTACGATCTTGCGGCCATGATCGGGGAGCGCGGTGACGAGCGGCCGGTCGCCGGCCGGCGCGGCGTCGCGAGACTCAGCTCGTGAGACGCCGCTCGTCCGCCGCAGCCGGTCGGTCGACCAGCTTGGCAGGTAGAGCGAGACGACCCTGCGCATCGCAGGCCTCCACGATCCAGGACTTGTGCTCGCCGCCGCGCACCCGCTCGAGGCGCAGGTCCCAGCGGGCGCGGCCGAGGCTGGGGATGCCGAGCGGCTCGCTGGGCGCGGCGAGCACGCGCCAGCGAGTGACCGCCGCGGTGCCTTCCGCGACGGCATCGACCGGGGAGGCCCGGCGGAACACGAAGGCCGTGGTGCCCGAGCTCTCGGCGGCAAGCTGCAGCCGCTTCGATGCCGTCGTCGTGAGCTTGGCGACCTCTCCCACCACCCCGGCGAGCCCGGGATGGCGCAGGCACTCCTCCATCGCCAGCAGGACGTTCGTGTCGCTACCCGCCTCGACATGGACGACGCGGTCCGGATGCAGGCCTGCCAGGTCGAGCGCGGGCGCGAACAGGTCGCGCCATCTGAGGCACCAGAAGACCGGACCCTCGATCCGGGCGAGGATGCCGGCAAGGAAGACGGTGGCGGCGGCGTCGTCGCACAGCGCATCACTGCCGGCGACCTCATGGAGCGCGCCGGTCGCCAGGCCGCCGCCCGGAAGCCGCCCGTCGAGCGACGCGATCCCGAACGGCACCGCTGCGTGCCGCTGCCCTACGCCTTCGATGGCGGCGATGCGTGAACGCAGATCGGCAATGACAGCTGGCTGCCGCATGAAGGTCCAAGACTCGATAAGAGGTTGATTCGTTCCCTTTTTGTTCGGAAGAATGCCGGGCCGTCAAGAACGGGGTCCGACGCCGAGGTCCCGACCGGCTTGCCGGGAACGCAGGCCAGGCCGTTCGCGCAGAGACGAATCCTCGGGTCGTTACGGGGCCGTCAGCCAAGAAAAATATTTTGTGGTCCCACCCCGTATTCCGCCGGCCCGCCCGTCAATCCCCCAACGCCGCACGAAGCTCGGCGATTGGGAGGGTGGAAATGAGAGTCTCGAGAAAAGCATTCTGCGCCGCGCTGCTCGGCGCGACGGCGATCCCGGCCGGCATGGCGATCCTGCCGGCAAGCGCGCAGGAGGCATCGATCGCCTTCGAGCTGGCGCAGCAAGACCTTGGCGCAACGCTGCGTGCGCTCGCCCGCCAGGGCGGCCGCGAGATCCTGTTCGCCGACGCCGATATCCGCGGCCGCCAGGCACCGGCGATCCGGGGCAGGTTCACTATTGAGGAGGCGGTTCGCCGGGCGATCGCGGGCACTGACCTCGTCGTCGAGCAGCAGGCTGGGGCGCTCGTCATCAGGGTGCGCGCCAGAGCTGCTGCGGAGGACGGCACCGACCCGGCGATCATGGTGACGGGCACGCGCATCCGCGGCGCCACCGGCCCCTCGCCGGTAATCGTGATGACGCGCCGCGGCCTTGAGGAACAGGGCCTGCCGGACATGGCGAGCGTTTCGCGGATCATCCCGCAGAATTTTACCGGAGGGCAAAACCCCGGGGTCGCGGGGGGCGGTGACCAAGGCGGATACAACAACATCAATAACTCGACGACGCTCAATCTTCGCGGGCTGGGCTCGGACGCGACGTTGACGCTCATCAACGGTCACCGCCTTCCTTACGACGCCGTCAACCAGGGCGTCGATATCTCGACCATTCCGCTGGCGGCACTCGAGCGCATCGAAGTCATCACCGACGGCGCCTCGGCGCTATACGGCTCGGACGCGGTCGGCGGCGTCGCCAACCTGATCCTGCGGCGCGACTATGACGGCCTTCAGGCGAGCGCGCGCATCGGCGGCTCGGCCGAGGGCGGCAATGTTCAGCAGCAATATTCGGGGGTCGGCGGCGCGCGTTGGGCAGGCGGCGGCTTCATGGCCGCGATCGACTATAGCAAGGCGACGCCGATCTACGCGGACCAGCGGGACTATACGCGCGGCCTTGCCCCGTCTCAGATGCTCGGCAGCGGCTATCGGCAGGTCAGCGGCGTGCTGACCGGCCATCAGGATCTCGCGAACTGGGTCTCGTTCGAGCTCGACGCCGAGCTCGCCGATCGCCGGTCGCGCAAGGCGGTCGCCTATTCCGTGACGGCCCCGGTGACCACCTATGGCCAGATCAGCCTGCCCGTCGTGCGTTCCTATTCGGTCACGCCGTCACTGCACTTCAAGCCCGGCGGCGGGTGGGAAGCGACCCTCGCGATGACCGACGGCGAGAGCTCGACCGTCAGCAACGCGAAGCGCTACATCAACGGGCTGAGCCTGGGCCGCTCCGCCTATGACAACCACCTCACCAATTTCGAGGCGAGTGCCGAGGGCCCGCTCGCCCATCTTCCCGGCGGCGAGGCGCGCCTCGCACTGGGCGGCGGGTATCGGCGGTTCCAGCTCGACTTCGATGTGCGATCGACGAGCGGCGGGGTCACGACCATATCCCGTGACGCCAGCGAGCGGCGCGAGAGCCTGTTCGGCTATGGCGAGCTTTCACTGCCCCTTGTCGGCGCCGCCAATCGCATGCCCTGGCTCGACGCCCTGCGCCTCAGCGCCGCAGTCCGCTACGAACGCTATGCCGGCATCGACGAGGTCGCGACGCCGAAGCTGGGCCTGATCTACGCCCCCCATGCGGACATCACGCTCAAGTACAGCTGGGGCAAGTCGTTCAAGATCCCGACCCTGAACCAGGTCAATCAGGCCCGCCAGGCCATCCTTCTGCGCGCCAACCAGTTCTCGACGCAGCCGACGCCGCCTCTCCCGGCCGGCTCGACCGTGCTGCTCGTAGCCGGCGGTAACGCGGACCTACGTGCAGAACGCGCGACCAGTTCGACGCTGTCGATCGAGTTCAAGCCGCTCGATGGCCTGCGTATCGAGGCGAGCGGATTCGACATCGACTATAGAGGCCGCATCGCCAACGCCGTGAGCGACTATACGACTGCGTTCACCAATCCGGCCGCGGCCAATTTCGTCTCTTTCGCACCCAGCGCCAGCCAGTTGCAGGGCCTGATCGCCGGGGCCCCGCTCGGGCTCGAGAACCAGAGTGGGCAGGCCTATGTTCCGGCGCGGGTGGCGGCGGTCGTCGATGCGAGCCTGCGCAACACCGCGCGCGAACATGCCCGCGGCGTCGATGTCGCAATCGACTATAGCGCCGCGCTGCGTGGCGGCAGCCAGCTCCAGCTGGCAGCGTCCGCGAGCTATCTCGACGACAAGCGACAGCCGGTGGCGAACCAGCCCTATGAAGGTCGTGCCGGGCTGATCTTCACCCCGCCGCACTGGCGTGCGCGTGCCTCGGCGGGCTGGCAGTCCCGGACGCTGCAGTTCGCCGCCGCGCTTAACTATGCGGGCAGCACGCTCGACAGGCGCCGCCCGCCCGAATCGACCGTGGGCGCCTTCACCACGCTCGACCTGAGCGGATCTTTCCGCCCCGCCATCGACCATGGCGTGCTCGCCAACCTCGAGCTTCGGCTCACGGTACAGAACCTGCTGAACGAAGCCCCGGATCCGATCCGCAATCCGTCCGCTGCCTCGATTCCGTTCGATTCGACCAACCAGTCGCCGATTGGACGGTTCGTCGCCTTGTCGGCGAGCAAGCAATGGTGACGCGTCGCCTCCTGATAGCCCTTGCCGCGCTGGTGCTCTCGAGCCCGGCAGGGGCTGCCCCGGACTGTATGGGCCTCGTACCGTCCGGGGCAGCCCCTGCCCCGGCGCGCCCTGGTGCCCGAGGACCTGGTGCGCCTGCGCGACATCGGGCCGGTCGATCCCAACCAGCAATATGACCGGCTCTTCTCGGTCTCGCCCGATGGCGCGCGCGCGGCCTTCCAGCTTCGGCGGGGCGATCCTGCGACCAACAGTTTCTGTATCGCCATGATGGTGGTCGATATCCGGGCCGGCGGACTCGCACGCGTCGTGGACCGTGGCGGTACGTTCCTGCGGCTCTCCTATGACTTCCGCGGCAAGGCCGAGTTCCCGAACGGCTTCGCCGATCCGATCACGCCGCGCTGGATGCCGGACGGTCAGTCAATCGTCTATCGCAGGCGCGACGCCGGGGCCGTGCAGCTGTGGCGGGCCGCCGCCGATGGCAGCGGCAGCGCGCCCCTGACCGCGAGCGCCGACGATATCGGCGACTTCCGGATCACGGCGGACGGGCGCGGCATCGTCTATGCGACCCGGCCGGGGCTGCGTACCGCCCTCGCCGCCATCGATCGCGAAAGCCTTGTCGGCTATCATTATGACGATCGCTTCGCGCCCTCGGCCAGCGATCGGCCCTTCGCGCCGGCACCGATCCCCAGATCCGTCCACTTCCTCGACCTGGCCAGTGGCGCGACCCGGGAAGCGGCTCCGGCAGAGGCAGGACTGCTGGGCGCGGCGTCGATGCAGGAGGGGAACTGGACCGAAACGCCGACGGTCGCCGGGGCCCGGGCCTGGGTGGAGGTCCCAGTCCCGAGCCTGTACCCGACGCGGGGCAGGCTGCATGCCAATACCGGCGCTCGCACCTTCGCCTGCGACGCGCCCGAATGCGCCGATGCGAGCTTTCCCTGGTGGGTGCATGGCAGGGTTCGCTTCATGCGGCGCGAAGGCTGGGCCAATGCCGCGACCGCAATCTACGAATGGACGCCCGGTGCCTCCCACGTCCGCCGGCTCTACGCCACCGACGACTTCCTGCTCAGCTGCGTGCCGACCGGGCCCGAGCTCACTTGCCTGCGCGAAGCCGCGACCCAGCCGCGCCGGTTCGAACGGCTCGATCCGGAAAACGGCAGACGCGCGATACTCTTCGATCCCAACCCCCAATTCGCGCGCCTGACGCTGGGCAGGGTCGAGCGCCTGCGCGTGCGCAACAGCTTCGACCTGGACGCGTTCGCCGACCTGGTCCTTCCCGTCGGCTATGCGCCGGGCCGGCGCTACCCGCTGGTGGTGGTGCAATATGCCTCACGCGGCTTCCTTCGCGGCGGCACGGGCGACGAATATCCGATCCAGGCCTTCGCCAATCGCGGCTTCGCGGTCCTGAGCTTCAATCGCCCGCCCCTGGTCGGCCTGAAGGGGCAGACGGATTTCAACAGGATGGAGCAGGTCAATCTCAAGGGGTTCGCCGACCGCCGCAGCGTGCTCGAGTCGCTCGAGGCGGCGGTACGCGAAGCGATTGCGCGCGGCGTCGCGGACCCTGGCCGCATCGGCATCACCGGTCTCAGCGACGGCTCCTCCACCGCCGGCTTCGCCTTGCTGCACAGCAAGCTCTTCTCCGCCTATGCGATGAGCAGTTGCTGCTGGGACACCAATCTCGCGATGCGCGTCGGACCGAGCGCCGCCCGGGAATTTTATGCCATGGGCTATCCGCGGACGACGGACGACGCTCCGGAGGCGAGGAAATTCTGGCAGGATATCGCCATTTCCCCGAACGCATGGCAGGTTCGCGCGCCCATCCTCGTGCAGGTCGCCGACACCGAAGCACTGAGCGCATTGCAAAGCTACACAGTGCTGCGCGAGCTGAACCGCCCGATCGACATGTTCGTTTTCCCCGGGGAAGGGCATGTCAAATGGCAGCCCGCGCACCGGCTCGCAGTCTACACCCGGTCGATCGACTGGTTCGACTATTGGCTGAACGGCGCGCAGCCGGCGGGCCGTGCTTCCGAACTCGCGCATTGGGACGTGCTGCGCCGAGAGATGGGGGTGATGCCCGGCGCGCCGGCGAAGACGTCCGCGCTACCCTGAGGCTGGACTTCGCCTGACATCGGATGCCGAGCGGGCGACTTGCGCCCGCTCGGTCTCGGTCAGTCGTCGGTGAGACCCGGGAACACCATGAACCCGGAATCGCCGTCGGAAACACCGGTCACGCCGCCCTGGGTAGTGGTGCTCACAGCACCCAGGTCGATCGGGTTCCTGTCGTCGGTAGCCATCGTCTTCTCCTCATGCAGCCCCAGTGGATCGTGCCCGAGCCGGCAGGGGCCCGTCGCCGAGGCGCGACGACCAGGTCGCGGTCCACGCCTCCGCATTGACCAGTTCGAGCAGGCGCACATTCTCCTCTCCGGTCGTCTGTCGATCGGGCCGGAGCGCTTCCTCGACCGCGCCGGGATCGAGAATTCCATGTCGGGCAAGCTGGCCGTCCATCAGCCGCTCGCGCAGCTCGGCGCGTCTGCGTCGGACGATCTCGCCGCAGAACGGATCGGGAGTGCCCTTGACCCTGCGCTCGACGATCTCCCTGGGCAGCCATTCGGCGAAGGCGGCCCGCGCCACCGCGCGGTCTCGGCCCCCCTCGCGCCATTGCCAGCTTGGAATCGACAGGCAGGTCTCGAGTATGGGCTGGGAAAGCAGCGGATTGATCAGCGACGCGATCCGGCTCCGGTCGGACTCCAGATTGAGATGGGCACGAAGCAGCCCGGCGATATGCACTGCCTTGCCCGGCAGCGCGCCACGCGGAGCCTCGAGCCACGGGTGCGCGAACACCAGCCCGCGCAGCGCGACGAGGTCAGGATGGAGGAAGCCGAGATTCGGCTTCCAGCGATAGCCCGGTGGTTGCCGCGCGACCCGCACCGCAGCGCGCGTCACGCGCAGCGGACCCGCGTTCGTATGCCGGCAGATATCGCGCAACGTCGCGAACGCGCCGGCCCCGGGGCCCTCGCTCAGCATGCGATCCGCCAGCGCCGCGGCGGACTGCGAAAAGGCGAAGACATTGTCGCCGCCATTGCCGCTGAAAAAGGCATCGGCATCGATTCTGGCGGCGATTGCGCGGTGCGCCGCTTCATAGGGCTGCGCTTCGGCGCGGCCGATCGGATAGGGCAGATGGGCACCGAGTGCATGTCCCAGATCGACCTGCGCCAGATCGTAGCGGCACGCCTCCAATGGCAGGCCGAGTTCGTCGCACAACGCCTGGGCATAGGCGCGCTCGTCCCCGGCCGGGTCGTCTGTATACAGGGTGAGGCAGGCTGCATTCCGGTTCGCGCGCGCCAGGCAGGCGGCGATGATCGAGGAATCGAGGCCGCCCGACAGGCTGAGCAGCGGGTGCCGGTAAAGCGACGACCAGGTGCTGACGCATTGCTCGACGACACGCCGCAGCCGCTCGGCGGTCGCGGCACTTTCCTCCCCGCTGCGCGGCGTGACGAAATCCCAGGGCGACCAGCCGCGCATCGTCGCCTCGGAGGCGCCGTCTAGGGTCAGCACTTCGCCTGCGAGCAATACGCCCACGCCGCCCAGCGCGGTTTCGGTGGTGGGAAGGCCGGAGGAATATAGGAACCGGCCGAGCCTGTCCCAGGCAATTCCCCCGAGATCGGCGCCGGCGAGCGAGAGCAGTTCGACGTCCGAGGCGAACAGCTGAGTGCTGCCGGAACGCGCCCGGAAGCAGGGCAGCGCAGCGGAGGGATCGCGCAGGATCTGGATGACGTCCCCCTTCGACCACAGGGCGAGATAGCCACCCCACCAGGACTTGAGCAGCGCCTCCCGCCCGCCCTGCGCCAGCGCAGCCCGCTCGGCCTCGCCCAGCATCTCCGTCGCGCGCGGTGGCCCATGCCGGTGAAACAGCGTGCCGATCACCATGCTGTCCGCATCGATTGCCACGGAGCGGCAAGCCTCATCGACCAGCACGGCGAACCGCTCGGTCACATGCGCGATGCGCAGGCCCGTCCGCTCCGCGGCGTAACGAACCAGTCCGGAACCGATCGGAAACCCGACTAGCAGCAGGTAGCGCGGCCTCATCGCAGCACCAGGATCGGCGTGTAGAGCCGCGCCCGCTCATAGTCGCCGACAAGGACGGCATCGCCTGCCTGCACCCAGCTGTGCGCAGCGAACGGATCGAGGCGCACGCCCAGGATCAAGGCAGCGTCGATCCCGCCGCGCCTGCAAAGCCGCCAGGCCGCGATCGCCCGCGGCAGGCACTGGTCTGCGGCACGCAGCAACGTCGAGCTGGTCCCGAACGCGGCGACGAGCTGGCGCGCGCGCTTTTCGCTTTGTGACTTGCGCGGTGGCCACCTGCGTTCCTGGGCGAGCCGTGCGACGATGTCCGCCATCGTCCGATGCCGCAGCCAGAACCGGGCGCGCAGCTGGCCGATGACTGCCGAGAGGGTGGAGCGCCATTGCCCGGTCCTGGCGGCTTCCGCCGGATGGTCATGCCGTGGGGGCTGGTACCACGCGCAAACACCCCGCGCGCCGTCGCCCGGCTCGAGTATGCCTGCCTCGACCAGCGCTTGCTCGGCATCCGCGCCGATGTCGCTGCCGGCGGCCCAGCGCTGGAACGCGCGGTCGAGATTTGCCGGCAGGCAGAGGTAGCGGTCGCGCGCGAGGTCCGCGACCACGGCTTGCTCGGCGCAGATGCACCAGGAAAGTCCCGAGCGCAGGACCAGCTTCATGGGAAGCCCCTTGTCTGAAGATGCGGCGGAAGGGCGCGTGCCGTGAGGCACGCGCCAGGTCCGATCAGTCGTCGGCGAGATCGATGACGATCTGCTGCTTGCCGCTGTCGGTGTCGGGGGCGCCCTCGGGCAGGCCCTTGGTGTCGGTGCTCACGACGCCGAGTTCGATCGTCTCTTCATGCTTGCGGTTCATGGCATTTCTCCAGTTGCGGGAAACGTCATGGCCATGACCATTCGAATGTACGGGATCACGAGATTATAAGAAGCTTATAATCCAATTATAATCCGATTGTTTTCCGTAGGCTTGGATCGTCGCAAAAGCCGGGCGGGAAAAGCATGCCTTGGAGCACGCGCCACCACCTTTAGCCGAATGGCCTGGACATAATGGTGGCCACCCGGCCGCGTTGATCTATGCGATAACTTTGTTGCCGGCTGATACTCGCGAGCAATTCGAGAAAGCCGATTACTCCAAAATCGACTTATTTCCCATTTAGCTGCATCACCGGGCCGATGCCCGGCGGATCGAGGCGACCGAGATCCCGGACTGGCCGTGCAGCATCGATGGCGAGCCCGGCCCGCCTGGCGACGTGACCCCGCGCTTCGCGCTGGTGACGCCGGTCGACACCTCCAGGTCGCCGGTATCACCCTCCATCCGGCCAATGGCAGGGCTCGGCGGGCGCGGCAGCGATGTCGTCGGCACGATCAGCAACCTGCCATGGTGGGGCGATCGGTCGCCGCGAGGAAACAGCCGCCCGCCGCGGCTCAGGAACTTCGCCCACGACACCACGTTGCATATCCCGGCCAACCAACAGGGAGACTAAGCTTGGGTAAGGGAATTCTATTGTGGCTGCTGGGGGTTCCGATCCCCGTGATCCTCCTCCTGCTGCTATTCTGGCACTGAGATGGCGCGCGATCCCTATAGCCGCCCGGACCCGAACCTCTATCCGGGGCATGACCTCGAGGTTCCGACGGGCTCGGCCGTTTCGCTGCCGGCAATCCTTGCTGGCACGATCGTCGCAATCGCCGTTTCGCTTACACTGGGTGTGATCGGCACGGGCTTCGGATTGGCTTCGCTGTCGGTCTGGCCAGGCGTCGGCGCCGCCGCGAAGGCTTTCACCATTGGCGCCGGAATCTGGTTGATCGTTACCCAATGGCTGTCGGCCGCCATTGGCGGCTATATCGCCGGCCGGCTTCGTACGCGCTGGCACGGCCTCCACACCGACGAGGTATTCTTTCGTGACACAGCCCACGGGTTCGTCACCTGGGCCCTCGCGACGCTCGTGGTGGCGATGGTTGCGGCAGGCGCATCCGCCATCGCCAGCCTCGCTCCCGTTCCGGCCGACGTGACCGTCACCGCCGACGCCGTCGAGGCCGCGCGCAAGGCAGCGGCGACCTTCGCGGCGTTCACCGGGATCTCGCTGGTGGTCGGAGCCTTCATTGGATCGGTGGCCGGCGCGATCGGCGGACGGCTCCGGGACCTGCACCCCTAGGACCCGTGATGGGGCAGCGCCTTGCGGGCCTGCCCCATTTTCCGGCCGGATTACCGGCGGTCGACGCCACCCATTCGACTGCTTCGCTGGTCGCCGCGGCTTGCGGGAGCCAACTGCCCGTGGCGGCTTTACCGGGAAAGCAGCCGGAGAACCGCGCCCCGGCTGGCATGCGCGCGCGTGGTTACGGCGAAGGCGCTCGGGAACCGGATCACATCGCCAGTGTTTCTTCAAGTGATTGTTTTCAATCGAGTAAGGAGAGTATCATGAGCATCGAAGGCAAGATCAAGGAAGCCGCCGGCTATGTGAAGGAAGAAGCTTTCGAGCACGGTACCTCGGCGGAAAGCCAGGCAAAGGCCAAGGAGGGCCGCGACCTTCGCAACGAAGGCCGCATGGAGGACGGCAAGGCGCCGAAGACCACCGAACCCGGTTCCGGTGCGAAGTAGGCCTCGCATCCGGCTAACAAGCGCCGCCCTTCGGGCGGCGCTTTTCGTATGCGCGCCTGCGCCTATCTGAGCGGCGTGTAGCGGCAGGTGAATTGCGGGGCGGCAGCGTCGTCGACAGGGCTCAGATGGATGTGCAGCCGGTCGCCGATCTTGCCGTCGAGCGCGAACGCCAGTTCTGCCTCGTAGATGTCGTCGCGATGCGCATCCCTCCAGCTTTCGATCGAAGCCATGGCACGCGCCTTGGCATCCTTCGCCGACGACGCGACCACGAACAAATTCTTGTGCTGCTCGGCGAAGTCCCTGCCATCATAGCCGCCCAGGTTGACGAACCAGAGCTTCTCGGCCGCCTTTGACGGTTCGGGGCGCAGGGTCACCCTATAGCCATCGGCCTGGGCGATCTCGGCCCAGCAATCGATATGCAGCGTGCCGGGGGTTCCCCACCATTCGGCGCGCAGCTGGGCATGGGTGTCGCGGATCGTCCTGGCGACGATGAAGCGAACGTCGTGGACTTCGATATGCGCCGAGGGATGCTCGCCGCCGATATAGATTGCGAACAGCTTCATGCCCACTTCTCCCGACGCTCGACGCCCCCGGCTGCGGCAGCCAGTTCGGCGCCGACGATGCTGCCCATTTCGTGGGAGCTGGTGATCCCCTGGATGAACGGGTGCCGCTCGAGGAGGAACGGAATGCTGAGGCAGAACAGGCGATGGCGCGCCGGATGGGCGCTCACCGGATGGAATTGCTCGTCGACCACGATGCCCTTGATGCGCGCACCATCGTCCTCGGCCGCGTCGCGAACCACCTGCTGCTCGAGCAAGGTGGGGAAAGGAAACGCCTCCGCCGCCAGGGGACGCTGGCCGGTCGCATCGATGAATGCCGGGAAATGCCGGCGCTGGCCGAGCATGGTGACCTCCGCCCCCGATTCCCTGCCACGGGTATCGATCCGGTGGTCCTCGCCGAGCGCAGCCACGTGCAGGCGACCGCTTCGGTGAAGTGCCAGCAGCCGCTCGATCGAGAGATGCGGGACCGTCGCATATTCATCGACGAAGACGGGCTTGAGGTAGCGGTTGAACCGCTCAAGCGCTTCTTCCTCCAGATGCGGCACGATGCGGCCCAGTACCTCATGCATGCGCAGGATCGCGTAGCGCCAGGGCACCGTATATTCGCGTGCGAAATTAGCCCGGGCCTCGGCAAGATCGGACTCGGCCCATTCGAAAGGATCGGCCGCGATGCGATCCGCGAAATAGCGGTCGGCGAATTCCTCCAGCGCAAGCGCGTCCAATCCGACCGTCGCGGCATAGTCGGGATCGGCCGCACGCAACTCCGCCCGGAAAAGGTCATAGGACTGGTCGAGCAGATGATCGCAATCCGCCGCGATGAGTGCCTCGATCGCCTCGGGGGTGCAGATCGACAGCGGCTCATAGGGGATCGGATGATAGAAGTCGGCTTCCGGCAACAACCCCTTGCGCGACATCATGGTGATGCCGAAGCCCTCGGCACCCGGGTGAATGCGATATTCGATCGACTTCCCTTCGGTCTCGATCAATGTGCCATGCGCGACCGCCACTGCGACCGCCGCATCGATTGCAGTCAGAGAAGTGCCGCGGATGCCGATCGCGACCGGCGGGATCCTCTGGAGCGCAGTCGCGGGCCAGGGACTGAGGAAATAGCCCGGCCCCACTTCGGGTTCTTCGGGCCACTGGTGCCCGGTCGCTAGCACGACGCGATCGTAAACCCGCTCGCAGGCGCTCCCTCGTCGCGGCGAGACAAACAGGTGCAACCCGTCGCCGGCAGCACGAATGTCGGTCACGCGGCAGCTCGTGGCGATCTCGACCGCTATGCCCCGTCCGCGTGCTTCCTCTATGAGGCCGTTGAACTGGTCGAGGAAATATTCACCCAGTGCCAGTCGTGGATAGAAGGCATGCGCGTCGATCTCTTCAGGATCAATGCCGAGCCGCACGAGCCGCGCGCGCGGCTGGCGGGCGAGCCAGTCGATCAACGTCTCGCATATCGGGGGGATTTCGATACTGGCGATGTTGGACAACATCGCCGGGTCGTTCCAGCCGGGCCGATAGGGCGTGCCCAGCCCCGCGCGCGGCTGCTCCTCGAAGATGGTTACTTCCGCCGCGCCGGCCACGCCGCGAAGAAACGCACAGAAGGTATAAATGGTGGTCGGACCCGCTCCGACAAAGGCTATGGAAAAGGACATCGAACGTCACAATGCTTGGCGCGCACTGTAGTGCCGGGCATAGCGGTGGAGCCGACGACAAGGCCGTGCGCCAGGCCGCTCAGAGCCGAAGAACAAATCGACCAGCGACCAGCGACCAGCGAACGCGGGCCAGAAGCCGGTCGCAACGCCCCAGACCCTCGATGCTAGAGGAAATATCGAACCCGAACCGGGATCGAGACGTCGCTTCCCGAGATAGCCAGGCGTGCCTGGGCGAAGCTCGGCGGCCCGAAGCGGATTCGCGGGTTGTTCGAGAAACCGAAGCCCTCGCGCGGAACCCCTGCGAACTTGTCGAGCCTGCCATTAGCATTCTCGTCATGAAATAGCGCAACCGCATAGAGTCCGGGCTGCAAGCCTTCGATCCGAATCCTGCCGCTTCGCCCCGCCGGTACGGTTATGTGCCGGGCGCTCCTGTCCGCAGCACAATCAGGAAAGCGCCCTTGGTCGGCGGTTACGCACAGTTGGATCGCACCCTTGACAGAACGCAGGCCCTGAACATCGACCTCCAGCGCAGCGCTCGAATTCGCGCCTCCCAGAAGCGGCGCCGACGCCGTTATCGCGGCGATCTGCAAGGCCCGGCACCGAAACCCGTGATTTCCTGCTGCACCGTCGCGCAAAGCGGGCCTCGTCGCAATGTTCCAGGCCCAACTGTTCCTTGCTCCGCGTGCGAAGCACAAGGGCCCGAGGACCTTCCTGCTATCCATCGCCGAGAATCAGCGATGCCGTGGCCTTCGCGCTGGCGACCACGCCCGGGATGCCGGCGCCTGGATGCGTGCCCGCGCCGACAAGGTAGAGATTCTCGAAATGGTCGTCGCGGTTATGTGCCCGAAACCAGGCGCTCTGCGTCAGCAGCGGCTCGAGGCTGAAGGCATTGCCGAGATGGGCACCGAGGTCCGCGGAAAAGTCGACCGGGGTGTAATGGAACATGGTCGTGATTCGCGCGCGCACGTCGGGTATCAACTGGTCGCGAATGCGATCGAGGACGATTTCACGATAGCGGTCGCCGAAGCTGTGCCAGTCCGGATCGGCATGTCCAAGATGCGGCACCGGCGCCAGGGCGTAGAGCGTCGAGTGCCCCGGCGGCGCCAGCGAGGGATCGGTCGCGGAAGGGTGGTGGATATAGAGCGAGGGATCGGGTGGTATCCGCCCGTCCCGGTAGATGTCGTTGAGGAGTGGCTTGAACCGATCCGAAAACAGGATCGTGTGATGTGCCAGTTCCGGAAAGGTCCCGCGCAACCCCAGGTGAAGGACGAACAGGCTCGGCGAGAACCGCCTGCGCGCAAGCGCGCGCGTTCGCCGTGCGGCGTAGCGGCTTCCCGCGATCAGCCCGTAGCTATGGACCAGGTCGCCATTGGAGGCGATCATGTCGGCATGCAGGGTCCGCCCGCTGCGCGTTCGCAGCCCAGTGACCTTGCGTGCCTCGAAGAGGATCTGCTCCACCGGATCGGCGAGGATCAGCTTGCCGCCGAGCCGCTCGAAGAGCCGCACCATGCCGTCAACCAGGGCGTTCGTGCCACCGCGCGCGAACCAGACGCCGCCGCGCTTCTCCAGGCTGTGGATGAGCGCGTAGATGCTGCTGGTCCGCATCGGATCGCCCCCGACCAGCAAGGTGTGGAAGGAGAAGGCCTGCCGGAGCCGCTCGTCGCGAATATGGGTGGACACCGAGCGATAGACCGATTGCCAGGCTTTGCGCCGGACCAGCGCCGGCGCTGCGCGGACCATGTCAAGAAAGGACAGGAACGGCTTCGCGCCGAGCTCGACATAGCCGGTCTGGTAGACCGCCTCCGAATAGCGCAGGAATCGCGCATAGCCCTCGACGTCCCGGCGATCGAAGGCCGCGATTTCCGCAAGGAGTGCCGGATCGTCATTGCCATAGTCGAACGATGCGCCGTCGCTCCATTTCAGGCGGTAGAAGGGACTGACCGGGATGAGATCGACATCGTCCGCCATCGTGCTGCCTGACAGGTCCCATAATTCGCGCAGGCAATCGGGGTCGGTGATGACCGTCGGGCCGGCGTCGAAGACGAAGCCGTCCTTCCGCCAGACATAGGCGCGGCCGCCCGGCCGGTCGCGCGCCTCGACGATGGTCGTGGCGATCCCGACGCTTTGCAGCCTGAGCGCCAGGGCCAGCCCGCCGATACCGGCTCCGATGATCAGCGCGGTGTTCATGATGCTATTACTTTCAAGGAGGAATTGGCATCCGGCTCCGAACGCGCGAGAGGTGTCGCTACGCCCCGGCTCAGTGCAGGCGTGAGACTGCAAAACTGGCGATCTCGCGCAGGCGATCAGCCCTGGACCCGAATTGCGCTAGGTCCTCTAGGCACGCCTCGGCAAGCCGCTGCGACTGGCGCTTCGCGCCCTCGAGCCCGAATAGCTCGATGGTCGTGACGCGCCCGGCACGGCTGTCCTTCCCGACCCGCTTGCCGAGCGCCTCGGCGCTTCCGACCCTGTCGAGGATGTCGTCGCGGATCTGGAATGCCAGGCCCAGCTTCTCCGAGAAGCGCATCAGGCGCTCGCGTTCCTCCCCCTCGCATCCGGCGAGCAGGGTGGCAGCCTCGACGCAGTAGCTGAGCAGGGTTCCGGTCTTGAGCTGCTCGCACAGCGCCACCGCCTCGGCGCTCGCATCCTCGGCGGGGTAGAGATCCATCATCTGCCCCAGCGCGAGTCCATCCTTGCCGATCGTCCGGGCCAATGCGCACACGAGTCGGGTACGGACGGCAGCATCGGGATGGGCGCGTTCGTCGGAAAGCATCTCGAAAGACAACGCCAGCAGTGCGTCGCCCGCAAGCACCGCCGTCGCCTCGTCGAAGGCGCGATGCAGGCTGGGCTTGCCGCGCCGGAAGTCGTCATCGTCCATGCACGGCAGGTCGTCATGGGCAAGCGACTGGGCATGCAGGCATTCGATGGCGCAGGCGGCCCAGATCGCATGGCGATATTCGGCGCCGAGCATTTCGGCGACCAGCACCGTCAGCAGAGCGCGGAGCCGCTTGCCGCCACCGAGCACCGCATAGCGCATCGCGTCGTTGAGCCGCCCAGGCGCCCCCGGTCCGGGTACGAGTACCTGCTCGAGACAGCGCTCGACATCGCGCCGCACCTGATCGCCGCGCATCGCGAGCGGTACGGCATCGAGCGGGGTCATCGACACCGGCTTGAAGACAGCATTCTCGACTCGGCCGGGGAGTTCCTCCGCAATGAAGCCGAGCGCCACCAGACGGGCGACGACCGCGTCGATCGCCTCGGGGGGCGCCGAGGCCGCGGCGGTGAGCCCGACGACCCGCGCGGCGGCGATCCGCCCGAGATCGAGCGCGTCGGGACCGTCCACCAGCTGGGCATCGCCGCAGCCCGCGACACGCGACACCTCGACCAGCCGGCGGGCATTGGACGACAATCGGTCGCCGACCACCACCACATGATCCGCGCGCGCCGCGATCGCGCCGATCGCTTCCTGCCGGTTGGAGGACGCATAGCAGATGTCGCTTGCCCGCGGCGCCGCCACATCGTCGAACCTGCTGCGGATCGCCTCGATGACCGAGGTCGCCTCCTGCATCGCGAAGGTCGTCTGCACAGCGTAGGAAACCGCGATGTTGCGCGCGAGCGGCAAGCCTTCGACATCCCCGGGCGAGCCGACGACCGAAATCGCGCCACCCGGCACCTGGCCGAGCGTACCGATGATCTCGGGATGCCCCTGGTGACCGATCAGCAGGACGTGGCGGCCGGCCTGGTAATGGTCCAGCACCTGCGCATGGACCCGGGCGACGAGCGGACACGTCGTGTCCAGGGTCTTGAGCTGGCGCTGGCGGGCTTCGCGCAGGACCGACTGGGCAACGCCGTGGGCGGAAAGGATGGCGACCGCGCCTTCGGGAACCTCGGCGAGTTCGGTCACGAAGACCGCGCCCCTCTCCTTCAGCCGGTCGACCACGCCCTGGTTATGGACGATGTGGCGGCGGACATAGACGGGCGGGCCATAATGGGCGATCGCCGCTTCGACCGCAGCGATCGCGCGCTCGACACCGGCGCAAAATCCGCGGGGGTTGGCCAGGAGCAGCCTCCTGTACCCGGCCCGTTCACCAGCCTTGGTCTGCCGACGCCTCTCACTCATTGCCTGCCGCATCCCTGCTCGCGCCGGCGGCCGCCGGCTGCGCTCGAAGCGAGGGCAATGCTATCGCTGCGGTTGTCCGCGCCTAGATGCACTTAAGGGCAGGCGCGCCGCGGCGCGGGAAGGTCAGAAGCCCGCTTCGACCGCCAACCGGATGGCGTCGGCATTCGCCTGGACGCCCAGCGCCCGCAGCAAGGCGGCGCGGTGCATCTTGACCGTCCGCTCGCTCAGCTGGAGCGCATGGGCGATCTGCTTGTTGAGCTTGCCGCCGGACATCAACTTCAGAATCTCGCGCTGACGCGGGCTCAATCCCTCGATCCGCCGCCGCGCCGCGCTCTGGCGGGTGCCGGCTATCGCCGATGCGGGTTCGGCAAGCGCGACCTGGGAGCCGAGGAAATATTCGATTTCGCCTTCGGCGTCGAAGATAGGAGCGACCATGACCGCGTTGCGAAAGGTCGAGCCGTTCTTCCGGTAGTTGAGGATTTCGACAAGGACCGGCTGGCGATTGCGGATTCCGGTGCGCAACGTCTCGCTGAGCGCGGGCTCGGTGTCCGGTCCGCTGAGGAAGCGGCAGTTCCGACCGATCACGTCGTCCCGCGCATAGCCCGTCAGTTCGAGGAATGCGGCGTTGCAGGCAATGATGGGATTGTCCGGCTGGCGCGGGTCGCTGATCACGGCAGCGGTCGCGCTCGTCTCGATCATTTGCAGGATCGCCATGGTGCGATGCTAGCGGGTGCTGTGCGCAAAACCAAGCTTTGCCCTTTTGGCCATGTTGGCGCGTGGCGCGGCCGCTGCCAGGGGTACGTGCGCAAGGAGGGCGCGGATGAGCCGGTCGCTTCACATCGCCAGGGAGATGCCGCCGATACCGCGTCCGTCCAATGGCGCAGGAAGCAGGTGCCCGCCTGGGCCGGTTCGACTGTACCTGTCCGCCGCTCGCGCGGCGGGTGGTGGCCGCCCTGATACCGTCCTTGTCGCTTGGTGCCCGGCCGCATGAGAATCGGCATCATAGGCGCAGGCCTTGCCGGCCTTTCCTGCGCGCACCTGCTCCAGGCGCGCGGTTGCGAGGTGGCGTTGTTCGAAAAGGCACGCGGCCCTGGCGGTCGGCTATGCTCGCGCCGGTTGGAAACCCGCATGGGAACCGCGACCTTCGATTTCGGCGCACCGGCGATCGGGATCAGCGATCCGCACTTCCTGCGCCAGGCAGAGGCCTGGCGCGCCTGTGGTGCGATCGATCGCTGGCCGGCCGGGGGGCCGGACGCCTGGGCCGGCACGCCCGCGATGAATGCGATCGCGAAGCATCTTGCGCAGGGCCTCGAGCTGACCTGTTCGCTCTTCGTCCGCGGCATGGCGCGCGACCGGGACAAATGGCACCTCCTCCACGACGCCGGCAGCATCGGGCCGTTCGATGCGGTGGTGATCGCCCTGCCGGCGGAACAGGCTGCGGCCATGCTCGGGCTTCATGACCTGCAACTGGCAAGGATTGCCGTCGCCACCCCCTCTGCGCCCTGCTGGACCGCGATGCTCGCGCTTGCTCCCCGCGAGGGGCCCTTGCTGCTCGAATCCCAAGGGATCATCGACCGCGCCGCGAGCAGCGCGTCCAAGCCCGGACGCAGCGGGCCGCAAGCCTGGACGGTGCATGCCGGGGCACAGTGGAGCCAAGCGCATCTCGACGCCGATGCCACGTTCGTGATCGAGGCGCTGCGGGGGGCGCTGGCCGACGGCCTTGGCGGCTCGCCGCTTGAGGTCCTGGCCGCGGATTCGCATCGCTGGCGCTATGCCACCTCGGGCGCGGCGGGCCGGGACTCGCTTTGGAACGCGGCACTCGGAATCGGCGCTTGCGGAGACTGGCTGATCGGCCCCGGCGCCCAGTCCGCCTGGCTGTCCGGAGTGCATCTGGCTGGCCGGATCGCAGGCGCTTCCTAGCCCGCCACCATGTTCTGCCACGCCGCGAGTGCACGCGCGCGCCCGGCTTCGTGCCCGACCAGGCGCCGGGGATAGCCTCGCGGCGGATCGCCCTTCAGGTGCAGCGCGTGGATCCGCGCATCGTCCAGGTCCCGGAGCTCGGGCACGAATTGCCGCACATAGCCGGCCATGTCGAACTTCTCGCTCTGGAGATAGGGCGCCATGATCCGGGAAAAGACCGGCGCGTCGACCCCGCTGCCCGCGACATATTGCCAGTTCATCGCATTGGATCCCAGGTCGGCATCGACCAGCGTGTCCCAGAACCAGCGCTCGCCGCGCCGCCAGTCGATCAGCAGGTGCTTCACCAGGAACGACGCGGTCACCATGCGCACCCGGTTGTGCATCCAGCCTGTCTGCCAGAGCTGGCGCATGCCGGCATCGACGACCGGAAAGCCGGTGCGCCCGCGCGTCCAGGCACGAAAGTCGCGCTCCGCCTCGGTGCCTTCGCGCCAGCCGAGCCGCTCGAACGCGGCGCGCCCGTTGCGCTCGGGATAGTCGTGCATCTGGTCGAGCAGGTTTATGCCATGCTCGCGCCAGGCCAGTTCGCGGCGGAACGCCGAGGCCCCCGCTCCTTTGCGATCGTCGAGCGCGGACCAGAGGCAGCGCGGCGAGATTTCCCCGAAATGCAAGTGCGGCGACAGCCGCGAGGTCCCCTCGAGTGCCGGATAGTCGCGATCATGCCCGTACCCCTCCAGCGTCTCGAGAAAGGACCGCCAGCGCCGCCAGGCGCCCTTTTCGCCCGGCGTCCAGTCGGCGAAGCCGCCTGCCCAGTCAGGCGCGCGGGGCAGCAGCGCCCAATCGTCGAGCACTTCGGAGGCCGGCATGCGCTCCGGCGCACCCATGCGGGACGGCGCCGCCAGGGGATGCAGCGGCGGGAGCGCCTCGCTCATCGTGCGGTACCAGGGGGTGAAGACCCTGTAGCGGCTGCCGCTGCCATTCAGGATGGCGTCGGGCCGGACCAGATAATTGCCGTCATGCAGCTCCAGATCCGCGACCTTCGCGACCGCACGCTCGGCCGCCTGGTTCCAGGGTTCGTAATGGCGCAGCGCATGGATTCGGCTGGCGCCCGCCTCGCGGACAAGTGCGGCAAGCGTGTCCGCGGTGTCCCCCCGGCGCAGCACGAGATCGCCGCCGCGCTTCTCGAGGCTGCGGCCGAGCGCTGTCAGGCTGTGATGCAGCCACCAGCGCTGCGCACCGCCCATCGCCCAGGGGCCGGCTAGCGCATCGTCGAGGATGAAGACCGGCACGACGTCGCCCTCCTCCACCGCAGCGCAAAGCGCGGGCTGGTCGGTCAGGCGGAGATCCTGCCGGAGCCAAAGCAGCGTGGTCGGCATCGGTTGGGTGGTCCTCGAAAGCGTGCACCATCCGATACGGCGCGCCGCCCGCTGCGGGGAACATGTCCAAAGGTGCAGCGCGGTCGCTCCCAGCGCATTTAGGGCCGGGGATCTTGGCGCCAGCATGGTCGCCGCAGCGGCGGCGGGACCGGCCCCGCCAACGGGCCCGGCACTAGGCTCAACCGTCGGACAGAAAATTTCACAGAAAGCCAGGCGTGCAAGGCCTGGGAAGCCGAGCCCACCGGCCGGTCAGGCAAATTGCTTGCGCCCGATCAGCACCCCTGGCCGGTCGAACGGCTGGGTGAGGGCAAAGGCGCCTGCCCTCCCGTCCAGGCCGTCGCCAGCCACCTGCGCCGGGGCCTCTTTTGCGCGGTAGCACCGCCTGGCGCGGCGACCGCGTGCCCCTCAACGAACCCGGTTACGCTGGACCAGGTTGAAGATGCCGAGCAGCACCACGGCGCCGACAAAGGCGATCACCAGGCCGGTCACCGAGAATTCCTGCACGCTGCCCCGTACCCCGAGGAGCGGACCGGAAAGCCAGTTGCCGATGACCGAGCCGACGCAGCCTACGACGATGTTGAGGACAATGCCCATCGAGGCGTTGCGGCCCATCACGATGCTGGCCAGCCAGCCGGCGATGCCACCCACGATAAGCGCGATGATCCAACCCATTGTAATTCTCCCTGTCTGAAAACCTGGATGCGCAATCCTTGCGGATCGGCTTTGTTCCGCAACTGCAACGCCCTGTGGCAACATTGCCTTCACCGCCGGTGCGGCTTGGCACCCGAAGCCGGCCTGTCCCTTGGTCCTGTTGTGCGCAGGCCGGGCCAGCGGGCGCACGCGCCGGGTCGATGCGCTGCGGTCTCTCTGTTCTTGTCGGGCGGCCGGATCGGCTCGCTTTCGCGCGGAGAACAGGCCCACCCGCGATGGGCGAGCGCTGGCCCTGTCCGTCCGTCCCGATTGCCCTTCTCAGTCGCCGGGCTGCGCCAGCACGATCTCGCGCGGATCGCCGTCCCGCACCTCGCTTCCGAACAGAGCGCCGAGCCGCCTTGCCAGCAGCCCGGTATCGCCGACTTGGAAGCGGCCCGATACGCGCTTTGGCCCGAGCGAAGCATCGGCCAACCTGATCGGCCGTGCAGACCCCTTGTTGGCGAGCGCAACCAGCTCGGCGACGGGCACTGCCTCGAACTCGTGCGCCGCATTGGTTGGCAATGCCTTCCCGCCATCGGATGCGGCCGGTGTTGCCGCAGCTTCCGGCTGCGCCGCGAAGGAGACGCCCTCGCCCGCCGCGAGCTTGCGGATCGCCGGCTGCGCGCTCGGTGCCGGGCGCGGCAATGCGACATCGACCGCGCCCTGCAGCAGGCGGACATCGACCTTGCCCGCGCGCGTCAGCGCGACCTCGAAGACCGTGCCGCGGGCGGTGACGCTGCCGCCGCCGGCATGGACGATGAAAGGTCGCTGCTCATGGGCGACCTCGAAGCGTGCCTGGCCCTGGAGCAATCTCAGGTCGCGCTGCCGGGCGGCGATATCGATGTCGATTATGGTGCCGTCACCAAGATGCACGGTCGACCCGTCGGCCAGGCGCACCACGCGCCTCTCCCCTGCGACCGTCGAGATCCTGCGATGGTCGGTCGTGGCGGCGACTGCTTCCTGGCCCGACGGGGCCGAGCGGTTCGGATGCCACGCGACCCAGCCGCCGACGCCCGCGACCAGCGCGACCGATGCGGCCAGTTCCACTGCCGGCATCCTGCGTCGCCGCTGCGGCCGCGGCCGCGGCGGCGGCGCGGGGGCAGGCTCGCCCGATTCGGCGAGCAACTTGCCCAGCGCGAAGACCTCGGCTGCGTCGTTATAGGCGACCCGGTGCTCCGCCCCTTGCGCGAGCCATGCCTCGAACTCGGCGCGACTGGCATCGGCATCGGGACCGCGCATCCGCGCGAACCAGTGCGCGGCCTCGCGCGCGAGCGCGTCGTCGCCTTCCTCCGCCTGGTCTTCCGACATGGTCATTGCTTCAGGTCCCTGCCGATCCGCAGCAGCGCCTCGCCCATATGCCATTCGACGGTACGGACGCTGATGCCGAGCTGAGTCGCGATCTCCTTGTAGCCCAGGCCCTCGAGGCGGTGCAGCACGAACACCTCGCGGGTGCGCGGCGGCAGCGCGGCCACTGCCGATCGATAGCGTTCCCGCATCTGCGCGACCTCGATTCCGTCTTCCTGGGTGGCGCGCGCGGCCGGCGCGTTCGCTTCGTCGATCGGCACGTGCGGCGTGCGGTTGGATACGCGGCGCGATCGGTCGATAAGCAGGTTGCGCACGATCCGGTTGAGGAACGCCTCGGGCTGGCGCAGCCCGTTACGGGCATCCGAGCCGAGCAGGCGCGCGAACGCATCCTGCACCAGGTCGTTCGCTTCCTCGCTCGAGCGCAGGCGCACATCGAGCCAGCGGCGCAGGCGGGGGGCCTGCTCGCGGTACAGCGCGTCCAGGCGCAGCGGGCCGGTGCCGCCACCACCGGGCGCCTCGCAGGGGTCTTCGTCGGGCCGCCGCATGCGCTACCGCGAGCAGCTGCCGCCGCGCGAGGCGCGGACAAAGGAAAGCGATCGCACGAGAGCCTGTCTCGTGCCGGGCGGTGCCTTGGAGATTACCTCCGACCGTGATGGCCGGAAGCGCTTGATGCCTGGCGGTCAGTTCCGCAGCGCGTTGCCGGCTCGAAACCGCGCTGCAGGGGCGAGTCTGCGTCAGTTCGCGCCCATGCGCAACAGCCAGCGGACGGACCTGGACATCGCCTCTTCCGCCGACCGGGACCGGGTGCCGCCTGTCGGGCGCGCCGCGGTGCCCCGCAACCCGGCGATGCCGGGTGCTCCGCTTCGCTTCGCCCTTTGGTGCGGGCCACCGCTGATGGCGTGCCCGGTGTGCGTCTCCTCCGGTCCCCTCGGGCCGGCTGGAAGGAGGTTTCACGATGTCCGATATCGATCCCAGGCTGGTTGCGCGCATAGGCGCCGCGGTGGCTGCACTGCCCGAACCCGAGCAGACGGTATTCCTGCTCCATGCGGTCGACGAACACGACTTCGCCACCGTCGCCGCGCGGCTCGGCATCGGCGTGGACGAGGTCGAACGACTGCTCGCGAGCGCGCTCGTGCGGCTCGGCCGCGATCTCGGCGCCGGTGGACGCTGATGGACGACCGCTCGGAAATGGCGCTTGATCGACGCTCCGGCGGTTGCATCGCCGCCCCGGCACTCTAGGATTCCTCCGATGCGTACCGATCTCGATCATCTGCCACCCGCCAAGCAGCGCGAGCTCGAACGCGTGGTACAGATCCTGTTCGAGGAGTTCCGCGACGCGACCGCGACCGCCACGGTCGACTGGAAGCGTCAGGCGCGCATCCTCAAGGTCATTCTCTATGGCAGCTATGCGCGGGGCGGCTGGGTCGACGAGCCGCACACCGCCAAGGGCTATCAGTCCGACTTCGACCTGCTGATCATCGTCAATCACGAGAAGCTGACCGACCGTGCGGCCTTCTGGTCGACGGCCGAGGATCGGCTGAACCGCGAGCTGGCCGTAACCAAGACGCTGCGCACGCCGGTCAACTTCATCGTGCATACCCTGCACGAGGTGAACGACGGGCTGGCGCACGGTCGCTACTTCTTCATGGATGTCGCTCGAGACGGGATCGCGCTTTACGAGAGCGACGGCACCGAGCTCCATGAGCCCAAGCCGAAGACGCCGCAGCAGGCCCTGGCCATGGCGCAGGAGTATTTCGGAGAATGGTTTCCGGCCGCGGTGGGCATGATGGAGACCACGAAATTCAGCGTAGCTCAGGGTAGGCTAAAAGATGCTGCCTTTCTGATGCACCAGACAACTGAGCGCCTTTATCACTGCGTGCTACTGGTCTGCACATTCTACACGCCGCACGTTCACAATCTCGGTTTCCTGCGCACGCAGGCAGAGCGAATTGATCCGCGCTTGATTGATGCGTGGCCACGCGATACCCGCGCCCAGCGCGGGCGTTTCGAGAAGCTCAAGGAAGCCTATGTGAAAGCGCGCTACTCGAAGCATTATCGTATCAGCATCGAGGAACTGGCCTGGCTGGGCGAGCGCGTGGAGGAGCTTGGCCGCACCGTGCAGGTCATCTGCGAGGAGCACATCACCGCCCTCGAACGCAGTGCGGCGGCCTAGGAAGATCGGGCGTTGCTGGAAGCCATCCGTCACAGCAGCTTTACGCCTCAATTGCGGTCATTCGAGATTTTCTACCGAATTCCCGAAAGCCGCCGTCCCTTTTTCACGAGATCCTGCCACTGCGCTGGACAAACCGCGGCACATTCGAACCAGCCTGTCTAAAGACGCCGCCTCGGAGCGGATTTGCCTATAACGGGTCGCCGACTTTCAGGTAGACATTGCCGGATCCGCGCCTAGGCATACGGCATGTTCCTTCGCCAGCTCAAAGTCAGGAATCTGCGCTCGATTCGGGAGCTCGAGCTCTCGTTCGTCGACGAGACGGACGCGCCGCGCAAATGGACCTATCTTCTGGGCGAGAACGGGACGGGGAAGAGCTCTGTGCTTCGCTGCGTCGCCCTGGCGCTGGCGGGCAGCGAAGCTGCGGCCGAACTGATCGGCACGCCGGACGACTGGATCAAGCTGGGTCAAGACGAGGCGCGGATCGAGCTCGACTTCGCTAATATGGACGGCGACGCGCGCAGCTCGGTGCTCACCCTGCGGCGTGGCATGACGCCGCTCGAGTTCGTCGATTATAATCGCTCGGATCTTCAGCAGATCGATTCTGCCGTCGCCAGATCGGAGCGCAACTATTTCGTCGTTGGCTACGGCGTCACGCGGCGTCCACAAAGCTCTCGCCATTCGTTCGGCGACGGCGCCTCGATCTACCGTTCCCGGCGGGCCCGGTCGGTCGCGACCCTGTTCAACCCGGATGTGACGCTGACCTCGCTCGAGCAATGGGCGATGGACCTGGAATATCGCAAGGGACGCACTGGTCTGGCCGCGGTGCGCAAAGCGCTCAACACGCTGCTGCCCGACGTCAAGTTCGACGGCATCGACCGCGATCGTCGCCAGTTGATGTTCGAGACACCCGACGGAAAGCTACCGCTCGGGGCGCTATCCGATGGCTATCAGGCGATGGCCGCGTGGTGCGGCGACCTGTTGTGGCAGATCACCGAGACGTTCGTCGACTATAAGGACCCGCTTGCCGCCCGCGGACTGTTGCTGATTGACGAGGTGGATATCCATCTTCATCCGCTGTGGCAGCGTCGGCTCGTATCCTTTCTCGACGAGACGCTGCCCAATGTGCAGGTCATCGCGACGACGCACTCGCCGCTCACCGTGCATCAGGCCGGCGAGCACGAGCTTTATGTCCTGAAGCGCGACGATGTCCGAGGCGCCGTTCTCCACAAATTCGACGGAGCGCCCAATCGCCTGCTCCTTCCCCAGCTCATCCAGAGCCCACTATTCGGCCTGTCGTCGCTCGACTCGCCACAGGTTCAGGCGCTACGCGACGAGTTGCGCGCGCTGCAGGGCATCGGGGAGCCGGAGCGCAAGCTGGCGCCGAAGCAGGCGCAACGCGTGCGGCAGATCGAACGTCGGCTGAAAGAGGCTTCCAACTGGGGCGACTTACCGCCCTATCTCGCGCGGACGAACAGGTTGCTCGAAGAGATTGCCGACAAACTCGTGCCGTCCGGGCAGCAGGACGATCCGCTGGGCGCCATCGCAGCGGCATCCAACCCCCGGAACGACCCGGCGGCCTCGTGATCCGGCTTCAGCGGCGCAGGGGCATGGCGCAGGTGCCCAAAAGCTTTCAGCAGCCCAAGCTCAAGGCGGCGGCCGCCAAGCTCGCAACCATCTACTTCACGGGCCTCGCGACCGGCGAGCGGGAGTTTCCGTCTTCGGCCTGGAAACCAGCCAAGGGAGCGCTTAAAAAGGACACCGGCGGTAAGTGCGCCTATTGCGAGGCGTCGACCGACGTCGTCGCGCATGGCGATGTCGAACATTTCCGCCCCAAATCCATATATTGGTGGCTCGCCTTCGCCTTCGACAATTATCTGTTCAGCTGCCAGATCTGCAACCAGACGTTCAAGGGCGACAAGTTCCCGATCTCGGGCGTGCCAGCGGTCGCGCCGGCGATGCCTGCGGCAGCGCCGATCGGTCCGGCGCTCGACGCGCTGCTCGATATACTCATCTTCGACGCGACCTTGGTCGACGACCTTCATGTGGCTGCGCTTTGGGCGGGCGAGGACGCCGACCTCCCGCATCCCTATTTTGAGGATCCCGAACCGCTGCTGCGCTACGAGGTCGACGATCCCAATCAGGAGGTCTGGATTCGCTCGGCCGGTGGTGCGCGGGCGGATCGCGCCGCCGCCGCCATGGACGCCGTGCTCGGGCTCAACCGCGAAGAGCTGCGCAAGCTTCGCTATATAGACTATCGAACGTTCGCGGTGTTTCGTGCGGTGCTGATGGGCAATATCGACCCGACAGTCCGGCAAAGCGTCACGAGCGAAATCAGGGTGCAGCAGGGCCGACGCCAGCCCTTTGCAGGCATGAAGCGGTATTTCGCCCGGGGCTGGGGCCTGCCCGGGCCCTTTTAGGGGCGTTGACCTCCCGAGGGGGTGGCTGCCTCGTAGTCGCCATTGCCGGGGCTCGGCTGCCGAGGCAGTGCGGCTTGGCGATTTCCGATCGTATAACCGCCGAATTGGCTCGCCGTATCGTTTCCGCGGTTCCGATCAGCGGTCTGGCAGCCCAATTCTAGCTAAAATGCGACCGCGCTCCACTTAAGAACAAGATTGTATCAGTGCGGCAAGATCCTCAGTTGGATGCTCCCGGGGCAGACTCCTCGCCTTCGGGCACGCACCCCTTCTGTTCGATCGTGAAGCGCAATCTGCCCACCGTCCAGAGAGTCGGCGGCTCTGGAAGATGATCCTCGACCTCAGGCTTGCTGATCTCCTCGAGCGCGCAAACAAGATCTTCTAGGACGAGGTTGTCGGCCGACACCTCGCGCACGCGGTCGAGGGCGGCGACAAACTGGTTCCAGTTGGCGAAGACGGTATCCGCATCGTGCATGACCATCCGCAAGGAATAGGCGTAATGTCTTGTAAGCACCAGCAGGCTAACGTTCGGCCTTGCAACCGCGGACGGCAGCCTCAGGGTCGCGCGCAGTTCGGCATTGTCGACCTCTTCCAGCCAGCCTCTGACCTTGCCGAGCCATTCCGAGACCTGCGAGTTAAGTCTCGTCGTCCGTGCCGACATGGTCGCGAGATCGCCTCCATACGGGTCCTGATGCTTGAGTTGAACGAGGATCACACGTTCCGACCGGGGTTCCACAATCACAAGGTCAATGTCGGTCAACACCTTGCGAGCTCGCCTCAGCTTCACGTTACCGCGGAACTCAAGCCTGGGGAACACTTCGCGGAGCGTTGACTCCACCATCCTCTGCATAACGCCCTCGCGCCCACGCTGCGCCCGATCGTAGTCCTTGGGAAAACGCTGCTGCAGGGAGTTCAACAGGAAAACCATAACCTCATCCGCGCCGGACCCTGCCAGCGGCCGGATGACGTGGTCGTCAGAACATTGGATTAGCGGCGGTATCGGGGCGCCGGGTCGCTCGAGCATCGTCAGGTTGTGGCGGCCTACCGAAAGAGTGTCAAAAACTGTCCGGATGAGAAGCTCGTCGACTTCGACATGGCCCTCGAACCGCGAACCATAGTCGTTGATGAAGGCTTGCAGACTTTCGAGAAAACCTGCCGTCTCGACCGATACGGTGAGCACATCCTCGATACGGATCGAGGGCTCCTTCGCCATCAGCGCCCCCACGTATGCTCTATGTTTGATCCCGACTGATAGGATGAAGGTCGCGGCAAGGCGGTAGTGAGCGAACGTGGCGCCTCCAAACCTGGTGGAGAAATGAAACGTATCGTAGCCCTTCGCCAGCAACGCCTGGGTGTAGGCGAGGCCGAAAAAGTAATCGTCCAGCGTCGGATGCGCCTCATAGCCGATGAAATGCTCGCGGTAGGGATAGACGAGCTCCGTTAGGAGCCGTTCGATGTCGTCGCCCACCCTGGTTCCGACCACGGTGTAGTATAGATCCGCAAACCGGCTTTGCTCATGTCCGCGATAGAATCGATCGAGCTCCCGCTCGTGAAGCTCGAGGTCGGCAACACGTTCCGGAAGGACAATCCGGAAGCGGTCCGCCAAGCGTTCGATGGCGGCTCCCGTCGCCGTGATGCTCTGCGCGACGCGTCGCCCATGCTCGATCGTTGCCGCCCGCTGAATGAGCCCGAGTACAGGAATCGAATATTCCGGATCTCTTTGGAACGTCAGTGTCGGAGCGTCGAACCGCTCGTGCGCCTGCAGCGCCAGCGATATTACGCGCAAAGCACCGATGCGCATCAGGTAGGAGCGCTCGCGGTCCCGGCGCTCGGGGAGACCGGGTGCGGCAACGTTTTCATGGTCGAGGTCGAGTTCGTTTACCGCGATTCGTAAGACCATGCCGAGCCGGTCGGTCGCCACCTCGGCGGCCAACTGCCACTCCTCTTGGTTCAGGCAGTCGAAGAATTCACGCAATACATCCGGCATTCCATCCCCCCGGCATCCCGCGGTCAGGCTAGCGTCCCCAAGCTGAGAGGCCAATTGATGGAATAATGATGGTCGGCATCCCTTGCCGGCAAGCTGCAGGCTGATCTCGTGGTCACGACGTTCGCCTCAAGCATAGTTGCCATTCTTGCACCGGGTCGGCGACAAGTCGACGCTATGCCAGCGGCGAACCATTCGTCCCGTGATACGGTTTTCGAGCGGCTTGTGGATTGCTCAACAACGGTGTCGAGTTCGCCTATTCATGATCTCTATCCTCGCGCTCGCTTCCTCTCTCGCAGAGGGGCAGGTAGGCACTCTGGGGTAGCCTGTTTCGCAACGGCGCTAATATTCGGCAACCTTTCCGGTCAGACCGAGTTCGCCGGCGATCTTTATGGCGGTGTCGTGTGCCTTGCGGCGCGATCCTAGCTCGCACTCCCATGCAACGAACACCTTCCAGCCGAGCGCCTTGAGCTGGTCCCGGACGCGAAGATCCCTGGCTACGTTGCGGTCAAACTTATCTGTCCAGAAGGCTGTATTGCTCTTGGGGGTCGTTGCAATGCTACAGTCCTTATGCCGGTGCCAGAAGCACCCGTGCACGAGAATGACCGCCTTGTGGCGAGGGAGGACGATGTCGGGCTTGCCAGGCAGGTCCTTGCGATGAAGCCGGAACCTGAGACCGGCAGCGTGCAACGCCTGCCGCAGCGCTACTTCGGGAGCGGTGTTTGACGAGCGGATCCTCGACATGCGCCGTGACCGTTCCTCAGGTGTCAGGAAGTCCGGCATCGTCGCTGCCTAGCTAGCCCTGTCGCCCTTGTATCGTACCAGCTCGAAGAACGGATACCCCCGTACGAAGTCTCCCGGGGAATCGAACGACTTGTAGAGGCACTGGTGGTTGCCAAGCGATTTCACCCGCTCCGCCATCTCGGCGGCCGAGGCCGCCAGCCCCAGTGCGCCTAGCTCGCTGGCAGTTACGTTCGGGACCTTGTGCACGAACCAGGTAAGCAGGGGTTCTCGATAATCGGTGCCCCCAGCCTTGAAGTGCCGCAGGTATTGCGAGGCGAGGATGATCCCCGTGCCAAACTCACGCCCCTGCAGCAGAAGCTTCCGAAGTACGTCGAACTCGTACCGCATGATATTATCCGCCTCGTCCACCAGCAGGTAGGAGTCGATCGCGCGCAGCTGGGGAGAGTCGCCTAGGAACGGCCGTTTGGGCGTGCGAAGCATATTCTCGTAGAACATGTTGAGCATAACCGCGACGAGCATGTTCTTGCTGTGGTCGTCCTGCCCGAGCGCATCCAAGGCGATGACGACGACACCGTCGAGAAACTCATCGAAGGGAACAGTGCGTGCCTGGTCCGGCTCGAATATCTCCATGTCCATTAGGTCGTCGATGATCGCCATCGGCGAGTCGGACTTTCCATCGAGGATCGCGAAGTAGGACGTGTGCACATCCCGGAGGGTCGGCGCCGTGCCAGCGGGGGCACCTTCATATGCTTCCTTCACCGCACGTTTCAGCTTGTCCCGCTGTACAGGTCCGATGCCGGGATAGATCTTGCCGAGGACGTCGGCGAAGAACCGGAAGCGATCCAGCCACGGCGTCGGGACGTCGCCGATCGTCCTGGTATCGAACAGGTTGAGCGGCAGGCGATGAGGCCTGATTACGCGCGCGCCAGTGGCTGCGACAAAGTCGTCGCTGCTATAGTCACGCTTGTAGTCGAAGATTAGGAAACGCGGCTTGATCCCGCGGTTGGCATCGGTCGCCGAAGCTATCTGCGTTATGAGCGACTTCAGCAGTTGCGTCTTGCCAGTGCCGAGGTCCCCGACCACGCCCATGTTCAACTGGTTCAGGCGCGTGTCGGAAATGTTCAGCTGGAGCTGTCGTGGCCGGAAGCCGTCTATCGTCGTCCCGATCTGCAAAATGACCCCGGCCGATTGGCCGGCTTTGCCGTCTGGGCCGGGTTGCGCAGCGTCCCCTGGTTCAGTCGGCGCGGGCGACTGCTCAGGTACAACGCCTGCGGGGTCCGGCGGCACAGCAACTGGTTCGGAGGGAGGAAGATCAGGAGTAGGAGTGGGAGGAGTCTCCGGCGAAGGCGCCCCGGCTTCCTCGGCCAACGACCCGTCGCGCCGAGGCAGCAATTCCCAGTCGCCCAGCCGTTGCCGGACCATCGTGTAGATGGAGCTTGGATCGCCAGCGACAATGCTGCCGGCATCCTCACGCCCTATCACGATCGTCTCGTCGAAACCGTCGCCGTCATGATCACGCTGCATACTCGACGGACTGTCATCGACGATGATGAGGCGGCCCCGGGGATCGACCTCCACGCAATCCGCGCCTCCAAGGATCGCCTGTGCCACGCGCTCGTGGAAGTCGGACCAGAGCGAAGAGCGACCGTGGGCGTCCTCTTGCTGGCTATACACCCGCATGCCGAAACCGATGACCGAAAGCAGGAGGTGCTGGAATGCAAGGGACCATAGCCGCGGCTGCCCGTCTCTGGGCTGCATCGCTTCGAGCAGGGTTGATAGCGCGCGCGCCTGGCCGAGCGCTTCCACGGCCTCGCCGGTGCTGAAGCGCGAAGTCGGACGACACTTAACTTCGACGGGAGTGACCTTTACACGGACACCATCCCCGGAAAGCGACATGCCGATGACCATAAGATCGGGGCGGAGCTGGGCGAAGTCGCCCTTGTCCTGGCCAAGGGCCTTGCGAAGATCGGCGATGTAGCCCCGAAAGGGATCGACCGGGACGATGATCGCTATCGTGGCATCATCGGCAGCCCCGGCTATGACCTCGAGGATACCATCCCCAGCACCGGGGGTATTGCGAAACCGGTCCTGAAGGAGCCTGACACCTACAAATATCCCGAGATCGCCGGTCGCCCCACTGTCGTCTCCGGCAAGACCCTTTATGGTCGGGATACCACGCCTGGCGACCTCGAGAAGGACGTCCTGCACCCTCTCGTCGGCGATTCCGTCGCAACCTGGAAGACGAGCAAGCGCCTTGCTTAGGGCTACACGGTCAGCGTCAGTGACTTGCGACAGCAAGTAGTAGCCGTTCGTATCGCCTGCGCGGTGCGAGTAGGACGGCAGGTCGAAGTCCCAGAGATAGGCTCCCTCAAGCCACCCCCCAAGAAAGCAAGCTGGGTCGATCGCGGACGAGGAAACGGCGACGAAGTCCGTCTTGCGATCTCGCAGCATGTGGCGGACCTCGTGGACGTTCGGCGCAAACTGCAACCCGCACCGAGTGCTGCCGAGGTTCTCGATCGAGGAAGTCAGCGCCGCGACCTTGTCATCGAGGACCTCCCCGGTTGGCGCTCGCGGATTTCCCTGGCGCGATTCGGTCAGGAAGGTCCCGAGTTGGCGGCGAACCCGATGCCGGATGAGCGCCCCGGCGCCGAGCGGCGTACGACCTTCGACGCGTTCCGATCGCGGTTCAGACATATCCAGCTGGGCGATGATCCCAAGGTCGGGGGTAACCCCCGCCGGCTGCCGCGAGAACCAACGCACGCCGTTTCGGGTATCCTCGGACAGGTTGGCAATAGTCGCGTCGTCCGGCCGAGCCTCGGGCTTCCGCTCGTCATAGACTTCGACAAATCGCGGCCCAACTGCGCGTGACCGCGCCCGGCGCGCATCTTCCTGGAACCTGCTGGTGCACCATTCGACAAGGCCCTGGTTACACGCATCGGTTGTCCCACCGGCACTTGAGATAGCGACCCCGACGACCGGCTTTGCAGCTAGCAAGTCGCTCACGTCGTCGAGGGCACGCACGACCTGAGCCGCGCTGAAGCCAACCGAGATGCCGCCCACACTGATTCCGAATTCCTCGCCGAATGGAGCGGCGAGCGAACGCGCGGGGAGCTTTGCCAGCTCCTTTCCGTTCCACAAGACGGACCAGTAGTCCGTGCCATTTTCGACGGCTAGGTAGTCGACCCGATCGCTACCGGACGGCGACCTAATGTACATGGTGAGGATGTCCGGGACGCAGTCCGGGTCAAGCACACTAGCACCTGGGCATGGCTTGCCAGCCTCGTCCGCCTCCACCAGTACCCGCTGCGCCGCAACGTGCCAGCCGACCCGCAACGGATGCAGGGGGGACAGCATGATTGCCACCGGCTCACGCGCCAAGCTACGCCCGGCCGCGTCTAGCGACGCAATCGCGACCACGTCACACCAGCACGCCACCTCCGGGTCGGCGGCGAGCCAGGCTCCATAGGCATCGATGTACTGCTCGACTAAATTGCCGAACTCGTCGTCGCGCGCGGCCCACTCGCCCAGCCTTGCCGTTTCGAAAACACCGGACTGGTCACCGTCTCCCCGAATTCGGGCTGCTATCTGTTCTCTAGCTGCCAGGAACTCGGCGGGCGGGGCAAATTCGCTTGGGGATGGGCGGGGATCCTGGATAAAGGCGCCGGATGACATGATCGGCCCCGTTGCGCCGGCCCAGACCGGTGGCGCCCAATGGTCGGCATAGTCCTCTGCAAGGACTATCGGCTGATAGGACAAATGCACAGTCTCGGCAGCTAGCAGCCAGTCCTGTAGCATCGTCGATCGTACTGCGCGGTTTACCGGGATCACCGCCTTCGCGTCAAACGCCTCCAATCGCCGCCGGTTGGCCTTGATCAGCCTCTCGAACTCGCTCTTGCACCCAACTTCGGGAACATCCTCGCAGGTAAGGTGGGCACGGCAGGTCTCGCGGGAGGCAACACCGTTGCGGCCCTCTCGTGAGAAGGCAATGTCTACTTGGCAGTTGCCCTCCACTTCGAGCTCGATGCGGGACACGGTGCCGTCGGAAGCCCGCACCGCGACCGGCATCGTCGTGCCACGGTTGCCGTCTACTTGCTCGGACGAAAGGACCGCGGAAGCCTCAAGGGCGACGCCAGGGGAAACCAGTACCAGAAGCTCGTAGTGCCCGGGCCCAGGCAGGCTTAGGCTCGTCTCCCAGTCGGCGGCTCCCCGCCCCGCCGACCGGGCGGGCTTGCGGGAGTGCGAGAACTTCCGTGCACCTCGGCAGGCGACCAGAATTCCAGGCTGCCAAGTGGCGAGCGAGACCACCTTCATCGAGCCTTTCCTGAAGCCCGTGGCGGTCGCCTTGTAGCTGAGCGGCGACTTGTGCGCCGGAGGCGCGGGGTCCTCAAGCACCTCGCCACTATCGGCGCGAACCTGGCCGATTTCCCCCGCACCTGCTGCCGGCGTCCTCGTCACCTCGATAAGGGCGCCAGTGGGATCCGCCCCCTTCGTCTCAAAGCCCAATTGCACCGGACCTGCCACGATTGCGGGCATGACCTTGCCGAGCGCCAGCAGCTCGTTCTCGCAGGTCATCAAAATGTCGCCGGCCACCGCCGGCTCCTCGGCCAGCAGTTCGGTCCATTTCTCAACATCGAGCGCCAGCCACCATGCCGGAGCCGCAGCCACGGCCAGGTCGCCGGGAGGCCGGTAGAAGGCGGCGGTCGAGCGCTCGAAGGAGGTCGGAACCTGGCATGTGGCCTTGATGTTTCCGAGAAAGCCCTCGAGTGACGTCTGGTCGTCGTCGCTGGCACCTTCTGAAAGACGGTCTACACCGCTGCGGAAGCCGTCGCCCATGGCCTCTGCGATCGCCTTGAGCGTCGCGAGCTGATCCTTTGCACCGAGCGAGCCGTTCCGCCGCGGTGGGACACCGCAGGCGAGGCTCACGGCCGTCCCTGGCGTCAGGCCGAGCGCAGGATCGATGGAGAACAGTCGCGAGAGTACCCGCCACGCACCTTGCCTGCCGGCCGGACCCTGGACAACCTCGTCAGCGGCGCTCGCCGCTGCTTCGACGAGCTGTCGCCCGTCTTCCTGTTCCGCGTCCAACAGTCCGGCTGCGGACAGGCCAAGCGCCACTAGGCGTTGGACAAACGAATCTTCCCACCAACGCTCGAAGGTTGCGTTCCCCCCGTTGCTCGCCTCGGCCACGCCGAACTTGTCCGTCGTGGAGGACACGGACAGGATGCTGTGCTCGCCCGGGGGAATGAGCGCAACATAGCTCGATTCCTTGTGATGATTGCGCAGGTCGAGCAAGTGATCCTCGTCGCACCAGCCCGAAGCCCCGATCTCCGGGTTGGCGCCCCCGAGCGTCTCGCGGGACACCTGCAGGAGGAAAGGGATGCCGTCGCCCGCACCATCATGCTGGCCGCGATCAAGCTCGGCGAAGACCTCCGACATGATCTCGTGGGGCGGGCCAAGGAAAAGAAGGCGGAGCTCGGCGCCACCCGTTGCCCCGGGCGAGGCCAGCTGCGCCCGGATCTCGTCTGCAATAGCAAGGGCAAGCTTGTTCACGCGCCGCTCCTCTCTAGCTGAGGACGGCGAAACGGCGGTACGAGTAGCATACCGCTCTCCGCATCAGGGCTGTCGAGCACCAGGCCGAGTAGCCTGAGCTGGTGCCCCAGCTCGTTCTGGGGGATGTCTCGATGATCCATGGCTACGCCATATTGGGCGAGGTGCTGTGCAAGCCGGTGGACTGAGCGAGGGCCCGCGACGCCTGCCAGGGAGCAGTGCACAAGCGCGATGACGGCGACCGGCCCCAGCGACACAATCCAGGGGCTGCTCGAATGCGAGCCGCTCTTCCTCAGGATATAACCCTGATCATAGCCACGGAGCCTGGGATTGGCAGTCTGGCGTTGTTGGAGGCTGTAGGTGACGAACTCGAAGATGTTCGAGCCCGTGCCCTTCTTGCAAAGAAGCGTGCGCGTTTCTCGATCCAGCAGCTCGTCTATGAGAGCACGGACCGAGCTCGCTCGCGTGCCAGATAGATGCAAACGCACTTCCCCACACAACGCAGCGAGTGAGTCTGGTGAAGTAAATGGCTGTCCCGGATCGACCCCAGCACCCTTGAGTGACCATAATACTGCGTTGATTCCGATCCTCGCAGATAGGTACCGCGAGATACTGTCCCGGATCCCCGGGATTGGCTTGTTCGAAAGCGGCAGGAATGCGAACTCACGGGGAAACATGCGCTCGCTTGCATCTTTCGCCGAGGCCGGCCCGCCGCCACCGAGTGCTTCCGAGATGCATAGCCAGATGCGGGCATGGAGTTCGCAGAGCCATGTAACATGCGAGACCGTTCCCAAGCGCAAGACTGCCTCGAGCAGGCTCGTCCATTGCCTTCGTGTCAGCATCGGCTTCGCCGCAATTATTGATTCCAGGTCCAGCACAAACTGGCGCGCCGGGAAGGCCCCCTCGCCGGGTTCAGGGGGTGTAGGGAGCGCGGTTGCGTCGGCTGGTGCGAAAGCCCATTCCTCTTCGGGAAGCCATGCCTTGACCTCAGCTTGAAGGAATCTCGCAAAAACGTCGTCGTCCTCGCCCACCGTGAGCGCATCAAATAGCCTACGCCATGTCTGCGAGGCGGCCTCGGCGTCTCGGGAACCCAGCCAGATCATGCGGCGCACGAGTGAGCCTGGACTCCATGGGCTTCCAGCGAGCCTCGGAGCACCGGAGAAGAGCGCAACCTGGGGCACCAGCGGCATAACCTGCAGGAAGCGCTTGGCCGACTGGTTGGACCTCTTGGGGCTTTCCAGGACTGACCCAAGGAGCGAGTCAAACGCATCAGCGTCAAGGGTTCCCCGCGTCCTCGGAGAAGTCTTTTCCCTGGCCTTTCGGATTGCAGCCTGAAGCTTGTTGCCCTGGCTAGGCACCGAGCGCTCGCTTGATCCTGAAAGTCCAATCACGCGATAGAGCGATGCCAAGACGACTTCCGAGGTCGCGTACTCCGGCACGGGCGACATCGCCAGCGAACCCTTGCCATAACTATCGTGGGAGTTGCTCCACGGCGCTTCCTTAAAGTTGGCGAGTGTCATCGCCGCGACTCCTGATCCGCGACCGCGAACGCCCCCCTGCGCTCCTGCACCGCCGTCCCGTTGCCAAGCCGGATGAGAGCGCGGCGTAGCGCCGCCTCGTCGCGCACGATGGGTCCCGCCAGCCTCGCACTTGTAGTGTCAAGCAAGGCGAGGACGGAGCGTGGCAGGGAGGCAACCGACATGCCCCGCTTGATCTCGCGGACGGCCTTGAACAGGTCATAGGTTAGAGCGACGGCCTGCGCCGAGCTACCCTCGCCGACCTCAAGGAAGCGAAGCGGCGCTGCCGGCCGGCCCTCGGCGCTCGCTTGCGCCGGCTGCACGTCCCTTCGCTGCACGACGAGCGTCGCCTGCCCATTGGCGGGCGGCAAAGGCTGCCCAAAGGTCGTTGTGAGGGAAACCTCGAAATACTGATCCTTGTTCAGCAGGTTCTCGATTTCCCTGGCAACCTCGTCGATTCCGTCATCGCCGACGTCGTCGACAACGTCTTGGAAGTTGGCCAGCACCGGCGCGTCGAGCACGGTGGCCGTGCGGGCGCCGATACTTCTCCGGGTCAACCGGCATGCAAAGTCACGCACCAGTCGTTGGACACGCGTCGCGGTGGCCGGACGCTTCCTCCTGACATCCTGGCGAGAAAGATAGCTGTCCAGCTCGCCGAGCCGGCCAAGCAGTTCGACCTCGAGCGACGACAGGATACGCGACCTACGCACATGCTGGAGGCCCTCACCAACCGACCTGCTGAAGAGCAAGTCAATGTCACGCAAGACATAGCTGGTCGCCCGGCTGACCTCGACCTCGGTGTCTGGACTTGCAAGCGCCGGGTCCAGCATCGCCGATATCCCGTCGACAGCGCCCTCAATCATAGCGGGAAGATAGGGTGATCGCCTTGATGCAAGAAAATAGTGGAGGCCCATGGCCGTGTTGTCGTCCTGCAGGCCAAGTTCCTTGAGGTCTCGTAGCAACGCTGGTCCGGAGTCCCGGTCCCATTGATGGAACAACGCGTGCTGGTACTGCGCGGCAACGAGTTGGAAGATTGCTGAGGAGGTCGCCCGGCTCGGCCTGTCGTTTCGTACCGCTTGCTCGTCGGCGACCATTAGCCTCGCCGCCCACTCGCAAGGCGACAATTCTGCTGAGGAAGCATCCTCTCGATGCCCGGCGAGTAGATAGGAGAGCAACGAGAATAGGTCGCGGAAGCTCCAACGCTTGCCACTGCCGAGCTCGAACCATCGCAACATCGTGAGGAGGGCGCCCTCCTCACGAGCGTGCGAGAGATGCTCGCGGCTCGTGCAAAACGGGCATCGTGCTCCTGCATCGCAGGTACCAGACGGTGGCCACATCGCTTCGTCGATGGCGTGACGTACAATCTGCATCGCGGGCGGAGCGTCGCCGGCGGTCGTGACAGCCAGGAGGGACTCCATGTCCATCGGCCAGATCGCTATGCCCGGGTAACTCTCGAGCGGCCAACATGAGGGCGCATCCGGTAGTAGGCTAACCGACCGGGTTACCGTCTCCAGGAGTCGCCGCTCCTCGCTAAGGTTCGCCTCGGCGGCGGCGATCAGCGCATCGTCGAGCACGCCTCGGTTAACACAGCAAAGATAGATACCACCTTCTCCCGCCGCGGCGGCGTTACGTAATTCGCCCAGCAGCAGGTCCGCTGCCGTGCGGCCGGCCGACCCGGCGACTACCGAGGCGTCCTGCACGACAGAGATGCGGAGAGCGCCGTGTCGACTGGCGCAAATAGCCCCGGCGTCAATCTCAACCATGCGAGGAACCTTCCCCTCGGCTGGTCTGAACTCAGCCGCAAGCCGTGCCAGAAGCTGTCCATCACACCCCAGGTCGATGTCGAGCCACTCCATCGTCCGCTCGATCGCTTCGGTCTTGCCGTTTCCAGGCCCCCCGACAAGCATGAGGATACGCGGCGTACCCGACACACCTTCCCCGATGGCGCGAGACCATTGCTCGAGTCTTTCGAGAAGGTTTGTCCGGAAGAATGCTGCCCCACCCGGGCGACCACTATTCTCGTCGAAGAGCCTTCGCACACCACCCGAGCGATTGCCTGCCCAGCTCAGCAATTGCCCCGGAAAGGGGGCGACGCTCACCGCCGTCACTACCTAGCCCCGCCTGCAGCGCGCTTCCCCGTTGGCCCGAAGACTTGACGGGTAACTTGGATCTCCTCGAGCGCCTTCCCCACGGCAACGCCGATCGCCCTGGCGAGATAGGGAGGCACCGCATTGCCCACTTGCGTATAGCGTGGACACTCCTTGGTCCGACGGTCTCCCCCCGTGGTGAACTTGCCCCTGAACTGGAACCAATCAGGAAAAGACTGGAGCCTGGCACTCTCTCGCACGGTAAGGATCCTTGGCTCGGAATAATGCAGGACGTCGTCCGGTAGCGTAGTGATGGTGGGTGCTGGGTCGCTGGGCGACATGGGGTAGATGCGATGCTTCTTGAGGCCGTATCCCTTGCGAGCGGCGTCATCCATCCGAACCCCACGCCTACATTCCGCTAGGATCCGCGCGAAGCGTTCTCGAACATCGTCCCGATGGCGCGCAAGCCGCATGCTATTTGGCGGTGCCTCCGCGCCCGAACGCATGAGACGCTGGTATGTGGATGTCGCCTCGCCACGCGTCGCTTCAAGAAACCCGCCACGAGAGTCTGGATCGATGCATTCGACTAGCGGCCGGCCCGCCACCGCAAGGTCGGATATGGCCTCGTCGGCCGACACCTGCGCGCCAAGGCCAAGGTCCTTTAGCTGCTGGACGCGGGCCTCCTCTAGGAGCTCGAACAAACGGTCCACGCCTTTGTCGAGCCATTTGACCAGATCCTTGCGGATGCCGATCGCAATCAAGCGGGACCGTCGTTGTGGGACACCGAACTGCGAAGCGTCGATCAGTCTAGCCTCCACCTCGTAGCCAGCCTTCTGGAGCTTCGCGACAAGTTTCTCGTAGAATGACTGGCGGCGCGCCGTAGGCACCCCAGGCAGGTCGACGACATTGCTGGGTTTGTGCGCGACGCGCATCCCTGGGACGTTCTCCAGAATGAGCGCGTCTGGCTGGATTGCCTCCACAACCTCCACGTACTTCTCGAACAGGAGGTTTCGCGGATCGTCCTCGGCCCTCCGTCCAGCGAAGCTGAAGCCCTGGCACGGCGGTCCTCCGGCAAGGACGCCTACCTTGCCTCGAAGCTGCACGAGACTCTCCTTGTGCCCGTCAAGTAGCTCGTCGATGCCCCAGGCTCGCTGCTCTAGCCAGCCCGGCCATTCGAACCGATACGCGTCGGGCGCAGTTTCTGCGACGAAGTTCGAGGAAAACGTCTCGAATGCCATGTCGTCACGTTCGATCGAAAAGACGCCGCGCATGCCCGCCAGTGAAAGGCCAAGGGACAACCCTCCACATCCAGCGAACAAGTCGACAAACCTACGTGCCTGCATTCGACTCCACTCACGCTTAATCCCCAGGCCTGCTGGCACGCCTGCGGAAAGGTAGCTGGTAGCCTTGGTTGTAGCCGCCCCGGCCCGCCCTCCCGGGCCGGGCATAGCAACGATCAACCTGTGCCGCCATGCTCTTCATGCTTCGATTTGGGAGGATGCGCAGCTCTGCCGGGCCGCCTCCTTGCCGCCACGCATCATGGCGAAGCGGAGCCGGCGCGCCTCTGCTGTCCAACTTCGCCAAATTCGATTGAATGCCAATCCTCGGTTGCCTGCCGGAACGGTTCGCAAGCCTCGTCAATCCGCGCTTTGATCGTGACCAGCCGGGCTGAATCTGCCCCTACGAACCGATATCCGACCGCAAGGCGCATGAATAGGAAATGCAGTACGTCGGACAATAGGCGGCCCTCGTGGGCCAGGTGTATGGCATCGCGACGCTCTGCGGATCGCATGTCGCGATCGAGGGGAATAGACGTGCCGTGCTTGTCCGCATGCTGGATATGGCTCGCCAGCGAATAGCTGTGCGCGAGTGCGCCAAGGCCATGGAAGTAGGGATCGCCGGAACGAGACAGCGCCCCGACAAGGCCCGTGAATCCCCACCGCGTTTCGAGCGCCCGGCGCGCCGCCTTGTCCAGGCGACCCGATATCTCGGCGACTTCTTCATCGGATAGCAGGAGGTCCCTAATCGGCCGCCACTCGTCACCATCCGGATCCCCGACCGCTTCTAGCAGGTCGAGCGCCTTCCGGTGATCCTTCAGGCGGGAAATATCGAACAGGTCTTCCGTATATTCCCGGTGCCGCTCCTCGAACGACTCGCGGGCTTGCAGCATGTAGGCGAACTTGAGGGTTCCCTCGAGCACCGACCTCACTAGGACCTCAGCGTCCCAGAGCTGGCCCCAGGCGCACAACAGCAAGGCGCTCTCCGAAGTTCGGGCGCTGGCCGACAGCATCCACGAAAGGGTTTGCCGCTGTGCAGGTTCCCACTCCAGGAACGTGGCCACGGGCGACATCTCGGGAAGGATGTTCCGCGCCGTGGTGAGGGCGCCCTCCGCCCAAGCTCGCTGCTGCTCGAATAGCTGATCGTCGTACACGATGGATCCCTGCGCCAAGTGCATGCCCGGCTCGATCGAAGCCTGAGACAGGCGCAGAATTAGAACATAAATGGAACGAACGAAAGGGCAAGTTTCCGCGACGGCAAACGGGCAGTTCCGCCGATGCCTGCCGAGAGGGCTGCCTAGTACAAAGCAGCAGCTAGGAGCTGCGGCACGGCCGAAAGCCTACGCCGGCTATAACGGTCGAGCAACTTTATGAGGGTTGCGCGCTCGCCTCGTGCGAGATGCAGGGCGAGATATCGAAACTCCTCGGCGATCCCGCCCAGAACCTTCCTTTCGATCCGCCGAAATGGCGCCAAGCGATCATTGAGGCGCTGGATAGCCCTCAAGTGCTCCGCGCTCCCTCCCTCGCGGGCTATCTCTACGAAGAGCCTCGCGGTCGCGGCGCCGAAATCCTCTCCTGATCCGACATCGGGTGCGGAATTGGCTTCAACGGGTCCACGGATACGACGTGCGGCGAGACCGACAAGCTGGGCGTTCCACTCGTACAGATCGCGCAGCGCCGTCTCCGTCGGCAGTGGAACGCGAAATCCATTGTGGTTCGGCGCTTCGACCAGTCGCTCGCCGGTGAGTCGGTGCAGCGCATCGCGAATGGGCGTAATGCTGGAGGCGATCTGCTTGCCGATCAGCGCAGGCTCGATCGGGCTGCCGGGAGGCAGTTCGCCCTCGGCCAGCATGCGCTTGAGTTCGTGATAGACCCGCTCGAAGGTGGCGCCGGAGCTCATGGCTTATCCTCCGGCGCGCTGCCCGGCGACATGCGCCTCGATCAGCGCCTGCTGGTCCGGGCACAGCGCATCGATCGCGCCTATCGCGTGGGTGGGCGTGTTGCGGAGCAGGATCGACGGGCATTGCCCTTCATAGTTGCCGAGGTTGGGCCGGTGCTGGCGGTAACCGATCAGCGCTGCGAGCTCGGGCGGGAAGCGGCGCGCGACGTCGGGCGGATAGGCGAGCCACTGGTTTTCATAAGGCTTGAGCCAGCCCAGGCAGTAGCTGACGATCGCGCCGCGACGAGTGGCGAAGCTGCGGTTGCCGCCGGCGCCGTGCAACGTCGAGCCGAGGAACACCAGCGCGTCGCCGGGATCGAGTTCGAGCGCGATGGGATCGGTGCTGGGGTTCGGGTCGAGCGCCTTTGGGCCGTGGCTGTCGGGCCAGAGGAGCGTGGTGCCGTTCATCTCGCGATAGGGCGTGAACGGCCACATCACGTTGACGAGATACTCGATCGTGCCGGTGGGACCGCGCCACATGTCCTGGTCGCGGTGCGGCAGCTGCGGCAACGCCCCGGGGTGCAGCGCGATCGCCTGGGTCAGGTTGAGCTGGATGCAGTCGCACCAGGGCCCGAGGACCTGGGTTGCGACGGCGAGGATTTCGGGGTGCATGACGAGTTCGGCGGCGTGGGGGCTGCGCGCGAGCAGTCGCCCGAAGCGTTTGGTGCGCTCGCCGTAGAAGACGCCCTGGCAGAACGGCGTGTCGGCGAAGGCCTGGGCGAGGTCGTCGTCGAGCGCCTTGATCGTCGTGCCCGGGAGCGCGTTGGGCAGGACGCAATAGCCCTGGTCGAGCAGGTGCCGCGCCGTATCGGGCGCTGCCTGGTGCCGGGGTGCGGTCTCGAGCCGGTCCGCCATCACGCCGCCGCCTGGTCCAGCATGGCGGGGACTTGGATGCCGCCCGCCGCGAGAAGGCGGGGAGTATCCCGGGTAATGGTGATCCGCAGCGCGCCGAGCGCCATGGCGCCGATGCGGTTCGGCCGGCCGAGCGGCTCGGCCTGCCAGCCGAACCCGAGGATCTGCTCGAGCCATCCCTGCTCGGCGACGCCGGTATAGGTGGTGATGCCGTTGGCCAGCGCATAATGCGCCAGCGCGGTGACCAGCGCGTCGCGACAGCGCCGGCGCTCGGGCGCGCGCAGACTGCGCTCGAGGCAGAAGCGGGAGATCTCCCAGGTGTCGGGACCGCTCGGCACGGATGCCTCGCACAGCTCGGGAAACAGCTCGCCGAGGATGTGCGGTCCCGTCGTCGGCAGGATGCGCGCCGAGGCCAGGTGGTTCTGGTCGGTGTCGGTGAGGATCAGGTAGCGCGCATGCGCGTCGTCATACTGGTCCACCTCGTACAGGCCGGCCAGGACCGGCAGGTCCCAGCCGAGCAGGTCGACGAACACCCGCTTCCTGGCCTCGAACATCGCGCGCATCACCTTGTCGCTGGCGGCGCTCTCGTCGTCGTGCGTGAACAGCATCTCCGGGCTCCCCTGGTCGTGGAGGCCCGATGCTGTGCCTGGCGGCCGGTGCTGGCCATTCCCCAGAAATGGGGAGTTTCAACGGATCATCGCATCGGTGAAGGTGAGCGCCCCGTCATAGAGGGCGTGGATCGCGAGCTGGGTCTTATTGAAGACGCCGTAGCGCCGCCGCGCCTCCTTCATGTGCTGGACCGCCGTGCCATGCCCGATGCCGAGTATCTGCGCCGTCTCCCACTCCGACTTGCCCCTGGCTGCCCAGTAGATGCAGTCGCGCTGGCGGTCGCTGAGCCGCGGCCGGTCGAGGTCGGTGCGGCGCATGCCCGACAGGCGGCGCGCCGCCTCAAAGGCTGCGGTACCGACAAACTGGGCGAGCGGGATCCACTCGACACGGTAGCTTCGCCCGTGGACGGTGGCGAAGGAACACGACCCCTCCGCCTCGCCCGGCAGGTGCGCCGGCACCGTATAGCCATCCGCGAGGCCGGCGCGCCTCGAGCGCAGCAGAATGTCCTCGTCGCGCCTTGTCAGGTCAATCAGCTCGCGCAGCATCGCCCAGGGAAAGCCGAGGTTGCGCAGGTGGCTCGCCCGGTGCACCGGATCGGAGCGGCCGAGCCCCTCGGCGTCGAAGAACGCTTCCCAGTCCGGCGGATAATTGTGGATGCGGATCGCAGGATGCGGCGCCCGCCACATGTCGACATGGTGGGTCAGCGCGAAATAGCGGAACCCCATCTCGCGCGTGATCGCATCGACCAGGAGGCTGAGTTCGCCGATGCTCGCGGCGGCCTCGACCGCAAGCGCGAATTTCTGTGCTGTCGCAATTACCATGGGGGACGCCGTACCGATGAAGGTCGCGCCCCAAGCCGCAGCGACCGAAATCGACACCTGCCCTGCCCGCGCATGGCGCTTTCCCATCGCCGCCGCGGTCGGATCGATAAGGCCGCCTGTTTAGCCCCAGTCGGGCGGCTGGGCAAATTCGGGTGGCCGGAAACATGGTCAAGCCTTTGTTGGGCATGGCCTTGGCCCCGATGGGCGGGCGATGGGGCCAGCTGCTGAAGGCCGTCCGGACTGGCGGGACAGCGCGCCCTACCGCGCGCTGTCCGGCATCGACCGCGCCGGCCTCGCCTGGGAGTGGCTGCGCCGCGATCCTGCCTATGCCGCGGCGAGCGCCCGCCTGCGCCGCATCGGCGGCACGGCACCCCATCTCGAGATGGAGGCGGATGCCCGGGCTTTCGGGCTGTGCTTTCGCCGAGGATGCCGCGCGCGCGGCACCGCAGGCGCGCCTGCTCTGGCATGCCGATCTCGACCCCTTCGTTCTACAGGTCCGGGCGGTGCCGAGCGGCGGCGCGGATCCCGAGGCGATCGACCTGGCCCGCCTGGCGCGCTGGGCAACGATCGTGCGCGGCGGCGGCCGCGAGCATGTCGCTTTGTCCGACGGCTGGCACCGCATCCGCATCGATGTCGTCGAGGGCACGCTGGTCGAGGAAGGGCCGGCCCGGCTCGACTATCTGCTGTCGGGGCTGACCCGCGTCGATGCGCCGGTGCTGACCCTGCGGCGCATGCTGGGCCTGTGGCGCACCGGCCGCTTCGCGCGCCCGCTCTACCCGGCCGAGCCAGGCCTGCCCCGGCGCCTCGAGACGCTGCGCGTCGGCGACGCGCTCGCGGCAGGCGCATCCTATCGCGAGATGGCCGTGGCGCTCTATGGCGAGGAACGGGTTCGCACGGACTGGAAGGGGCGCTCGGACTATCTGATGTCGCGGGTCCGTCGCCGCGTGGCCGAGGCACGGGCGATGGCGGCGGGAGGATGGCGCGCCCTGCTGCGCGATTAGCCTGCTTGGAATCCGCGTCGTGGCGCAGTGACCAAGATGGCGGGCGCGCTAAGGCGCGGCCGGGCGGGTCGTTTCGTGCTTCCGATGGCACGCGGGCACCGGTGGGTCAGGCGGGGGATTCGGCGATGCAGGCCTGGGCCGCGCAGGTCGCCCGCGCCAGTTCGACCGCGGCGAACAGCCGCAGCCGGTGATGGATTTCCGGGTTCCAGATTATGGCCGGCCCGGCATGGGTCGTCCACAGGCCGGCTCGCGCCGCCGCCGCCAGGATCTTCGCCACCTGCATGCGCGAGACGTGGAGCCGGCGTGCGAGATCGCCGACCCGGATCGCGACCGGCGCGCCCGGTGGCGCCTGTTCCGACAACGCCAGCAGATGGAAGAGCAGCATATATCCCGCCACGCGGTCGGCGAAAGGCGCCAGCTCGGGAAAGGCCTGCCGCGGCATGCGGTTCTCGGCGAGGAGCGGCGCGACCAGCTGGTCGAGATAGACCGGCAATATCCGATCAGGCTGCCCCGCGGCGGGCGGCAGGGGGCCGAGCAGGGCCGCCGCATCGAGCCGGGCGGCGAGCCCGGCCGTGAGATAATCGGTCAGCGGCGCGGCGGGGACCAGGCGCCGCGACCGGGCATCGGGCAGGGCCGCCTCGCAGACGAAGCCGAAGTGCAGCAGCACGTCGAGGATCGCCCCGATGCCCCGGCGGGTGCCCAGCCCCGCCCGCTGCGCCAGCCTGGTCAGCATCGCCCGGGTCGGCGCCGGCCCGAGCCCGCTTCGGAAGCGCCCGTCGAAATAGACGACCAGCGCCGCGACGCCGTAGCGGCGATGCTGCCCGATCGCGCGGGCGCAGGACCGGTTCGCCTCGGAGATCGCGAGCAGGTTGCCGCCGAGCCGGACCAGCGCCGCACCGAACGCCGGATGCGAGAAAAGGCGAGCGGCCTCTTCCATCCACTCCGCCGCGCGCGCGAACGCAAGCTCGGGCGCAATGGTGGCTGCCGCGTCGCCTGGGAGGGAGGATATGCCACCAAAGTTACGTTGCAGATCGGTCCTCCGCACGTAGCATGTGCCGGTCGACCAAGAATATTGCCCACCGGAAAGCCGGGCCAGAGCAGTTGATGATTGGCAGGGCCTTAAGCACTGCTTGCCGATCACCCCGGCCCCTTATTGCCGAACCTGTTGGCGGGTCGCGGACAGGGTCGTGCAGCCGCGCCCGCAGCACTGGACCCGCGTATTGCCGAGGGGTGCGCCGGCAGCGCCGGACCTGACCATGCGGCCGCGCAGCGGGGGCAGATCGCGTGCTGCGCGGGGAACCGGCGCCCGCCGCGCCGGGCGCTTTGCTGCCGGCGTGAACACCTGATGCGGCGGCTGTGCCGTCCGCGCGCTCCAACCGATGAAAGGACAGCCACTCATGCGTGCCATCCTGCCAGCGACAATGCTTCTCGCCCTGGCCCCGGGCGTCGCGGCCCAGGTCGCCGATCCGGTCGAGTCCTTCCTGCTCGGCCTGCCGCGCGATGCGACCCAGCTGCTGTCGCTCGCGGCACCGGCCGTGCCGCCCGCTTCCCGCCGCGAGACGCAGGTACAGACGATCGTCTGTGAACCGCAGGAGCTCAGCGGCAGCCAGCTGGAGGATTCCTTTGCGATCCTGTCCGCCGACACCAACCGGATCTACCCCGGGGCGATCCTGGTCGTCGACCAGCGGCTCGCCCAGGGCCGGCCGACCGTCACCAGCTACCCGCGCCCGCCCCTCGCCCTGAACATCTCGCTGCCCGGCCTCGGCGCCGATGCGCGGTTCCTGGTCCAGCAGCCGAGTGCGGGCACCGTCCATGCCGCGGTCGACGGCGTCGTCAGCGCCTGGCTATCCGGCCCGGCCGGGCGAGGCTATCAGGCGCCGGCGATCGTCAGCTACCGCAGGACGCGCTCCTACAACGCGCAGCAGGCCGCGGCGGGCCTGGGCTTCAGCGCGCAATGGGCCGGGGGCCGGGCTTCGGCGATGCTCTCGGCGTCGAGCGACCAGTCCAGGGCGACCTACCTCGCGGTCTTCCGGCAGGTTTTCTATACTGTCGGGGTCGACCGCCCGCGCAACGTCGCAGGCTTCTTCCGCAGGGATGTCGGCATCGCGCGGCTGCGCAGCGACTTCGGCCCTGCCCGCTTGCCCGGCTATGTGAGCAGCGTCGCCTATGGCCGGCTCATCCTCGTCAGCATGGAGACCGATGCCTCGGTCACCGAAGCGGACGCGAAAGCGGCGCTCGACTATGCGACGGGCGGGACCGGCGCCAAGGTGCAGGTCAACGCGCACGCGCGGCGCGTGGCGAACAATTCGCGGTTCGGGGTCATCGTCCTTGGCGGCGGCGCCGAACATGCGGCGCGGGTCGTCGCCCAGGGTCCGGACAACGACCGGCAGGTGAAGGACATCATCGAGAGCGGCAGCCAGCTCGCCCGGGACAATCCGGGCCTGCCGATCGGCTATACCGTCAATCTGCTGACCGGCGAGCTGGCCCATGCCCGCTACGATGGTCCCTTCGCGGTACCGAGTTGCAGGACCCTCGACAATTACGCGATCGAGCTGCGCCACGACGGCGGGTACCGGGGCCGGTTCATCGTCAGATGGCAGCAGCCGCGGGGTGTCGGCGAGGAGACCGAGGACAGAAGCTGGCATAGCGGTGTCCAGACCGCGGGCTGGCGGCGCACCATTTCCGTTCCCGCGGACGCCCGGGGTCTCACCGTGCTGGGCGAGCTGGATTTCTTCCACAATGACTGGCGCCAGGCTGGCTACTGGAATGAGGTTGCGAGGCGGCGCGCAGGGACCTGCCTGCGCATCGCCGGGACGACCGTGCAGCCGCAATCCGGCACCTGCTGAGCTTTTCGATCGCATGCGTGACCGCCCAATCCCGGGCGAAGGAAAGGAGAAACTTCATGGCGAAGGTTCGATATGGCTGGGTCGTGTCCGACCAGGCCGCAGCGCTCCCAGGAATCGCGTTCGGGCCCCGGTGGCTGAAGGGTGGCAGGCGAAGCGGATCGCTCACCGTCCTGCGCCGCCACAACCTTCTCTTCAAGGACGTCGTCTTCGAGGGCCGCGGCACCCACGCGCTGGAGGCGGTGCTTCGCGAAATGGCCGGTCACGACGAACGCTTCGTCTGGAGCGGGATCGCCGCCGGTGCGAAGATCGAGGAGTTCGTGCCTTCGCCCTATGGCGGGCCGGACGAACAGGTCATTCGCGTCAATGAAGTCGACATCCCCAGCGACTATCACGCGCATGTCTTCATCCCGGACAAGACGTACAGTTTCGACGGCGTCCTCACCAGCTTCGTGACCCCGTTCACCGGCTTTGCCGGGCCCCCGGGGCTCGCCGGCCTCGTCAGGGATACGATCGAGGGAGTCGGCGAGATCGTCGATCGGGCCGGCCAGATTCACGAATCCCAGGTGCCGGCGGTCAAGCGGCTTACGGGCTCGAAGCACGTGGTCGTCCTGCTTACGGCGCGAACCTTCTCCGCGCCGCCGCTCCTGACGCGCCAGGGCGAGGAGAGCATCGCCGCGATCGGCCGAAACCTGGCCGGTCGCCTCGGCGTCGCACTCGCGCCGAAGGACCAGAAGGCCGCGTCGCCTGCCAAACGCGCCGCGCGCAAACGCCGTTGACCGAGCCCGCGCGGGTTGTTCGGCACGAAGGACGTCCTGCCGGCCTGCGCGCGCGGCACCACCTGCATCTGTGTATCCGCCATGGGGCCTCGTCGCCACCGACGGGACCATGAAGCGATCGTCCCTGGCAGCCGTCGGGATCCGGGGGCTGCCTTGGTTGCCCCCGCGGTGCCGGCGGCCTGACCAGGGTTAGCGTCGAAGGTCCATTGCTCGCCGCGGTGCAGCCAAGACCTATTTTTCGAATGATAGCGATGTAATCGCCGACCACGGAATGACGATGACGCGTGAATCTCCGGCAATGGGCTCCGCTGAGATACCGAATTCATCGGCCGACTTCACGATGAGGCTTATTTCTTTAGCTTGACCTGCAAGTAGGACCACAGCTTTCGCAGCTCCGGCCTTACGCACGATCGCCTGTTGTGCCGCCACCAGCATCGAGTAACCCTCCTTCTTCAAAGTAGAGCTATGCAGTCTCTGCGATCCGGCGATATGGTGAGCGGCCAGGCTGCTCGCAACTTTGCCTCGTGGCGATGACGGTGGGAACAGGTTGGACGGCTGATCAAGGCTTCTCGCGGTTGCCAGCCCGGAGCCAGGCGATGAATTGGTATGCATGCTGGCGAAGGCAATTGGGCTCCTGGATCAGCAGCGTGCAGCGCCATGAGCGTCTCGCTGAGCGAAGGACACGCGTTCGTGCAGGTCGCCTCGATAGTCGCGCAGGATCCTGATGGCCTGCACGCCCATTCCGGCCGCTTCCTGCTCCTGCGCTGCGAGCGTCCGCTTTTAGATCCGTTCGCGCGGCGCCGGCTCACGCCGAGCGCCTCGCCGATCTTCAGGAAGGTCGCTCCCCTTCGCGCGCACGATCTGATGTCGCTCCCGCATATCGGGGCATAGCCTCGAGCATGCCCCGTCACGATCGCAACGGTACGACTACACGCGCCCACACGGGCGCCCCGTTGCGAACCTGCACTCCACTGAATAAAATAGTGCGAGGTTTGTGGAGATGTGGTCGTGACCGGTGACCTGCTCTTTTCCTTGAGATCCCTGGCACGGCTCGGGCGATGTGATCATGGGACGGAACACACCGTTGAGTCTGCGGTGCACTGCGCGCGAAATCTGCAGCGCCTGGTGGGTTACGCTTTCCGAGGCGGCGCCGAGATGGAACGTGCCGAATATTGGCAATTCAAGGCGCAGGAAGACCCACGCCCCCTCTAGCGCCCTAGTTGAGGGCCACCTCCCATCCCGGTTCTGCGCGCCGCGGGACTGGGTACCGTCTACCTGGCCGAAATCATGGGAGGATCACAACTCCCTTGCCGAAGGCCTCGAGATCGACGCCTTCGAGCTGCGCCAACAAATGGTCGAACGTACCTTCGTCCATGACGGGTTAACATGCTCCAGAGTGCCCGTGAGACGATCGGCCTCGAGGCCTGCGACAAGCCGTGTTCAAGGTGCGCGAAGAACCGCAACCACCAGGAACTGCTTCATGTTTCAGAAGGTTAATGCGGAGAATAGGAAGGACGAACGAAGACCGGCCTCATGCCAAATGCAATCGAGTATTACCGGGCGCGTGCAGCGAGAGAACTTGAGATTGCAGAAGCGTTGGGTCAGCGCGCAACAGCGCGCATCCACCGGGAGCTTGCCAAGCTTTATCAGTTGCGCGCCGATGAGGCTGATCGCAGGCTGCGCGAAGATCAAGCCCGCTAGGGGTTGGGATCGATTGAGGAATTTCGCATTGATCGAGCAAGCTCGCGAATATAACCCGACGGGCCTCACAGAGCTTCGCCGTCAGGCGCGCGTGCTCACGAGCGGCGTGTTTGGCATGAGCGGCGACGCCGAGCTTTCCCAGATCGCTGAGCGGGTCGCCGCAGAGACGGGTTTTCCCTTTTCCGCAGTGTCTATCGTCGACCGTTCCACGCTGTGGCTCGCCGTGGCCTACGGCTTCGATCCCAGGGAATTCACCAGGCCCGACAGCTTCTGCGACGCCGCGATCGGCGTTCGGAATTACGCGCCGTTATGTGTCCCCGATGCTTGGCACGAGCCACGCTTCAAGTTCGCTCCCGCGGTGCTTGAGATGAATGTGCGTGCCTATTTTGCGCACCTCTCGTAACCAGCGATGGCTTTGCGCTGGGTACATTATGCCTTCTGGATCAGAAACCCCGGACCGTCGACGCGAACGGACTTGAACTCTTGAAGTCCCTCGCCAGCCAAGCGACAGAGGTGATCGAGCGCGAGGCAAATGCGCTCGCGTACGCAAAATATGCGATCGCTGAGCTTACTACCCGCATCCGCTTCGCGGTTGCGGACCAGAACGACGCTGAGGTCGCCGTGCTCGATGAGGAACTTCGTCGGATGGAGGCGAAGTTTGGGGCTCATTGGAAATAGAGGCCCTGGGCTGGTCGCGCGTAGCGCACAAGATGGCCCTTGGAGTGTCTGACTAATCAAGGGTGACACCGAGAACGGTCCAGCGGCAATCCACCCCCATTCCCGGCCGTTCGCGGCCGGGGGGTGCCGATCCGCCAGCGGTCAGGCCGCAAGCGCCTCAATCCCGGCCATTAGGTGAAACGCTTTCGCGCCGGGACTCGGGGCGCGACGGCCGCGCAACCCTATTATCGAACTGCCCGCTCCCGGACCGCCGCTACACCTTGAAGGATGTTATCGACTACGAACTTCGGTGCTTCGTGCGGCAGGCCATGACCGGCGCGTTCGGCGACGTTCTGGTGTGCATTGGTCGACAGCGACAGATATCCGCGCTGCATGCGCTGCGTTGCGTCTTCCAGCTTGACGGCGAGCGGCTCCGACAATCCGGGCACCATCCGGAAGCGCGGGCTGTGCGTGGCGATTATGACCGGCTTGCTGCCGAGCGAAGTGAGGAGATGTGCCTGCCTGGCACTTGCCCGCATATCCAGCCGTTCTTCGTTCTTGCTGGGATCCGTCTGCATGCTGAGGAGGAAAGAGCGTGCCTCGGTGACGGCCTTTTCCTCGCCCTGGGCGGGCGCGGGCAACAGCGCGAGCCATTTCGAAAATTGATCGGGATGCGTCGTGGACACCAATACGAGCCCGGCGGTGTCGGATGGATATTTGGCGGCGAACACCTGCGCGTGGAGCCCGCCTACCGAATGGCCGACCAGAAGATAGGGCCCCTTTATCCGGGCGGCGGACAGCGCGGCGTGCAGATCAGCTGCGAAATCGAGGCTGGAGCGCGACCCCGCCGGTGCCGGATCGCTCCCGCCGAGCCCGGCCCGATCGTATAGGCAAACTCGCGTAACCGGGGCCACCTGGTCCGCGATGGCGTTCCAGCCCGGGTCTTCGACAGGCGCCGTTCCCATTCCCGCGTCGATCACCACGGTAGGGCTGCCTGCGCCCTTGCAGGCTAGACGTATGGAGCGCCCGCCTACATCGAAACGGCCATCGATGGCCTTGTCGTCGCTGTTAGCAGCTGTTGCGGCCGAGAGGAGCGCAACGCAGGCTATGAGCTTGGCGACGAGTGTCTTGAGCATGCTGGATCCCGGTCGAAAGCAAAACCATAAGCGGCCGCACGGACCAATGACAATGTCCGCTTTCGAAGACATCATCCGTAAAGTCGCCTGTCCGCATTCCACCCAGGATCTGCCAATCCGCTCTCCACCCAATGGCGGTCGTTCCGCGGTGCGGCGGCTGATCCAAAAGCCGCCAGGCTGCAAACGCCCCAAGCGTCGTCGTGCGGGGTTAGGCGCAGCTGGGTCCATTAGCTGCCATTCGGTGCCCCCTCCGGACCTCTCACCGCGGCAAGGTCAACGCGAGATTGTAACCGGTTTCATAGTGCGGCATGTTTCGGCACCGAATCGGGGTTGGGGAGAGAGATCATGCATGCGCGGTTCTGGATCTCGGCGGTGGCGCTCGCCTTCGCGACGCCGACTCAAGCGCAGCCCAGCGAAGCTGCCTTCACCGCCCGGCTGCACCGCATCGCGGTCCAGCTCCAGCTTCCCGGCTTCAGCGCCGCCGTCGTTCGCGACGGCAGGATCGTCTATCGCCACCAAGAAGGCGTCGCTGACCGGGGCTCTGGCGCGCCGGTGAAGGCCAATTCGCTGTTCGGCATCGCCTCAGTCACCAAGTCGATGACCGGGATCATCCTCAGCCAGCTCGAGGCGGAAGGCAGGATCCGGTTGGACGATCCGTTGCTCGCCTATCCGCTCAACACCGGCTGGCATCCGCCGGAAGGCATCGGCGACCCCAACATCACACTCGGCGACGTGCTCAGCATGAGTGCGGGCGGGCGCCCGGGCGAGACCTATTTCTACAACGGCGCGCGCTTCAACCTCCTGTCCGGCGTGTTCGACAAGATCAGTGGGATGGAATCGCCGCAGAGCTATGTCGTGCAAAACCGCCAGCGGATCCTCAGGCCGCTCGGCATGACCGACACAATGACGGGCTATCAGAAGGACAGTCCGCTCGCCGCGCGAGCCGTGCGGCGCTATGAAGCCGTGGCCTCCGCGACCGGCTGGAACTATATAGAGAGGCCCTATGACTGGGATGCGGCCTATCCGGCCTCGGGCCTGATCTCGACGATCGACGACCTCGCCAAATACGCGGCCGCGCTCGACCGCAACGCGCTGATCGGCCAGGCCGCCTACGACCGTCTGACGACGCCGCGCAACGGGCATCCCTATGGCTTTGGCTGGTTCACCCAGTCCAGCGTGGGAACGCGGCTGCACTGGGTGTTCGGCTATGGCCAAGCCGAATCCGCCCTGTTCCTGCGCGTCCCCGACAAAAAGCTGACCTTCATCTTCCTCGCCAATGCGGACACACCCTCGGCGCTAGCGCAGCTCGACTATGCAGAGGTCCTACGCCAGCCGTTCGGCCTGGCCTTTTTCGACGGCTGGGTAGCGGGCGGCGAGGCCATCGATTTCGACCGGTCGCTGGCGGAGGTTGCGCGTGCGATCGGCACGAAGCCGGCGCCTATGGTAATAGAGCAGCTACTGGACGAGGCGCTGCTCCAGGCATTTCGGGCGCGCATGACGGGCCAGGGCGGTGACCGCGCGGTGGCGCTCGCCGAACTGCTGGCGCGCGTGGCGCCCGAGCGGTTCGCGCGGCCCGATGTCTATATGCTGCGGCTGTTGTCGAACGTCACTTCGCCGGCGCTTGCTCCGATGGCGCGCCAGCTGCTCGCGCGGTTCGATCTGGATGCCGACCGCCGCCCGGTCGTCCCCCTGTGGGGTGGCGAAGCGCTGCAGAAGATGGGCGATGGCGCTGGCGCGATGAAGCTTTATGCGCTGCTATGCGACCGCGACGGCTTCGACGACGAACCAATGAAGGCGCAAGCGTGCGAACGGCTCGGCACCCATGAAATCGCCGGCGGCCAGCTGGAAGTCGGACGGCGGCATCTGTGGCACTCGGCGCGAATTTCCCGCAACATGAACGACAGCGTGGAGTTTCGCCGCAAGCTCGCCCTGGTCGCGGACGCGAAGCGCTGACCAAGGGTCCTATCAGGCCGGAAACCACAAATGCGATCTAAAAGCGGCCTGTCCGCAAACCACCCAACGTCGGCCGTCCAGCGGTAGGACGGCCGCACCAAAAAGCGGCCGGGCGGCTATCGCCCCGAAGCCGGCCATACACGGTGCTTGTCGCAATACCCCAAAGCTGCTCAATGCAGTGATGGCACCCCAAGCGTCACAGCACCCCCGTGCAAAATGTTTTCCACGGGGGTGTGAGCTCCAAGACTAGGAAGATTCTTCGAGGGCCTCAACTCTTGCGGTCAGTTCCTGCACCGCTTTGATGAGCGGCGAGATCAGTTCTTCGTAGCCGATCGAGAGCACGTCATCACCGCCGTTGATGGAGTGATCCTGATAGCCGCCAAAGTCGATACCTTGCTCGCTAAGCACCGCCCTGACTTCCTGCGCGATCAGGCCGTGGTGGTAGCGATTGCGCTTCTTCGATCCGTCCTTTGTGATGTTGGCGAGTTTGTTGCTTTCGGCCCATGCCAGCATCTCCTCGCGGTGGCGCGCCATCGCCGCTTCATAAGGAATCATGATCTTCGTGAAGGCCCGCATGTCCTCCACGTAGGTCGGACTTCCTTCGATCGGGGCAGGCACGTTCGGCCGCTCGATATCAGGCATCGATGGCGGATCCGTGCGATACTCGTCGCGGCGATCCCATCGGAAGTCGACTGGGCGCAGCGCCATGATGAAGTCGAGCCCAAGCACCGTGTCGCGCACGTCTTCCTTGTCGCGGATATCGGAGCGGTTCTGGATCGCACCATAGGCATAGACGGTTACGTTGCTGCTGCCGAGTTGCCCCTGATTGGAACCCGTGACCGTGGCGCTCGCGCCGAGCCCAAAGCAATTCTCGAAGGTCGTTACGCCCGTCAGCGCATTGACGCCGATCGCAGTGTTGCTGATTCCTGCACCCGTGACGGTGAGTCCCGCCATATAACCCACCGCGGTCAAGTTCGTGACGGAACCACCGCCCGAGCCGCCAGCATAGGAGCCGATGATCGTGCACTGAACCGGCTCGACCATGTTCTTTGCGGCTTCCTGGCCAATTGCGACGTTGTCCGTGCCGGTCTGCCCATCAAGCATGACCAGAGAGCCGATACCGACGTTGCGCGTGCCGGTCTTGTTGCCGTTCATCGCGGAATGGCCGATCGCGATATTGGCGCCAAGTGTTTGCCCTTCGAGCGCAGCCCAGCCGACCGCGACGTTGTTCTTGCTCTGGTTGTTGACGAGGCAATAGCCGCCCAGCGAGCAATTATAGCCGGTGTCGGCGCCATTGATCTGACTGTGCGCGCCCACGGCCACGTTACAATGACCTGCCGTCTGCTCCAGGAGCGTATTTACCCCGATCGCGATGCTTTCCGTGCCGGTGAGGTTCTTGCGAAGCGTGAAATCGCCGATCGCGACGCAGGCATCGCCGTTGGCGAAGAAGCTCAGCGGATCACCTGCGCCCACCATTGCTCGCGCACCGGTCGCATCGCCGACGATGTTCTGTTGCGCGCTGTTACCGATCGCGATGGCGCTGCGAACATGCTGCGCCTTGCTGAGCGCATCGACGCCAAAGGCAAAATTGTTGTGCCCGCCAATGTTCGCGGACAGCGCGCCGAGGCCCTGCGCGACGTTACCGAGAGCGATATAGCCGCCCGGCGTCACGGCGAGCGGCGTTTCATCCTTGTTCTTCTGCGTCACCTTGCCCGCGCCGATCAAGCTGACACCGAGCCCGATCTCTACGCGTTCGGGGAAGGTGATGTCGTTCGCTCCATGATTGATGGAGACGCCCGGCTCGACCACGAAAGTGACGTTGCGATAGGGACTCCAATCAACATGGGCGTCAATCGTATAGTTTCCGCGCGGGAAGATCAGTCGCACCGGGTTGGCGGTTCCGATCGCAGACAGGGCGGTCGCCACTGGCAGGTTGAGGTTGCCACCCGTCACTCCGCCATAGTCGGCGATCGATACCGTCTCTCTCAGTTTTGCCATCGCTGTCCGGGCAACGGCACCGGCGCCATCTTGAACAAAACCGACCATATTTGCTCCTTGGGCGGCGCCCGACGCTCCAAGGTCCGTGTCCGTTACAAAAGCCATGATCGCTTCTCCTATGATCTCGAAAGGTCGAGAACATACACGGAACATTTGAAATCCTACATTGCAAGTCTCATGCGGTGATGACGGCGAACGAGGCGTGAAATGACAATCACCGCCTGCAGCGGATGCTTGCCTCGGGCTCTGGCAACAACCCGATAGACCACCGATGCCGCTGCTCGGTTGAACGTCTGCTTCAATGGAGTATCGTTCCGAGAACCGACGGACAGGAAACCACCCAATGTCGGACGTTTAGCGCTCTCGCCAAGAGCGGTCGTTTTATGAGTTTACGGCCTAGCTTCTGGGCCGAGGTGCCGGGGAGGGCTGATTCCGGCCATTTCCGATCGGGGCGCTGCTAGGCGGCGGAGCACGCATCGGTCCTCGATGATCGAATTCCCCGGCGCAGGGCCGTGGGGCGCCCAAGCGATACCGGCCCCAGCCCTGCCGACTGCTCCACGAGAATGACGCAGTCATCATCGTCGATGTCCACGATCGAAACTCGTTGGCCTAGGCGCAGCTGGCTACCGATCGGTGCGCCTCCAGCGGCCGCCACCGGCGGCCGCTGGAGGATGCGAGGGACGATCTAGAAGTTCGCACGGATACCCAGTGCGTAGCGCGGGCCGTACGTCTCGTAGGTGATCACGCGTTCCTTGAAGACCGAATAGGTGAAGGTCTTCTCGTTGAACAGGTTGAGCCCCTGGGCGAACAGCGTGACATGGTCGTTCAGCGCGAAGTTGATACTGGCGTCCCAGATCCCGTATGCATCGACATTGACCGGCTGGCCGCGATTGCCCTGGGCCGTCTGCTCATAGGCATTGCGGTAGTTATAGGCCAGGCGCATCTGCAGCGGCCCCTTCTCGTAGAAGCCGACGACATTGTAGGTCGTGCCCTTGGGCTCCACCAGGCTGATATTGGCCTGAATGCCGAGGCCGTCGAGCGGCGCGGGCAGTCCGCTGAAGGTGTACTGACCCGAGAACTCGATGCCCTTGTAGCTGTCGCTGCCGACATTCTCCGGCCGGGTGCGGCGGAAATCGAGCCCCAGGATCTGGATGTTGGTCGTCACCGTTTCCGAGATATTGTCGAGGTCCTTGGCGAAGGCCGCGACGCTCAGGAAGCTCGACTTGTCCAGATACCAGGTCAGCGCCGCATCATAGTTCCACCCGATCATCGGCAGCAGGCCGGGATTGCCATCGGTGATCGCCCGTTCGCGCGGGCGCGGGTTGATGTTGCGGATGAGCAGGAGGTCGCTGAGCGTCGCCCGGGTCAGGGTCTTCGCCACGGCGGCCTGGAACACCAGGTTCCTGGCGACATCGAACTTGACGTTCGCGCTGGGCAGCCACTGGCTGTACGCGCCCTTGGCGACGATCGGCTGCGGGTCCGACAGGTTGACGACCGGATCGAGGCCGGGCGGCGTGGTGATGCTGAGGATCTCCTGGCCGAACCCCCGCGACGTCACCCTGGTATTGGTGTAGCGCACGCCGATATTGCCCGACCATTTGTGCGAGCCGAGGCTGCCGCCGAACGATGCCTGGGCGAAGCCGCCAAAGGTGCGCTCCTGTGCCGAGCCGCTGTTGCTCGGCACTAGTGCCACGTCGAGCGTGCCGCCGTTTGCCGCGAGCGCGGCGCGCGTGGCCGCCGGATTGGACGTCGCGTTGATCGCCTGGTCGGTGAGCAGATAGGCTGCGATATCGCTCGCGCTATAGGCAGGGAAGCCGTTGGGGAACATGTTTAGCCCGAGGAAGTCGCTGGCGTCGGCCGGCGTGCCGAACACGCTTTGCGGCACCGCTATCCCGCCGAACACGCTCTGCAGCGCATCCGGTGTCTTGTAGGAGAAGCGCTCCTTCTTGCGGTCCGAATAATTGCCGCCCAGCGCGATCTGGCGCAGCAGCCCGCCGTCGAAATCATATTTCAGCTCGGAATTGATCTGATAGATTTCATCGGAAACGCTGACGCCTTCGAAGGTGATGTAGCCGAGCCGGGCATTTGTCGTGTCGAGGAAGTTGCCCAGCCCGGTATAGACAGGCAGGCCGTTCTGAAGCTGCATCTGCACCGCTGCAGGCGAATAGCCAGGGGCAGCGAGATTGCTCTCGAACCAGGCCTGGTTGCCGCCGGTCTCGTCCTTGGCCCTGGACCAGGAAACATCAAGGAATCCGGACAGGGGGCCATCCGGCTTCCATTCCAGATTGCCGCCGACCTGGTAGGTCTGGGCGAGGCGCGGCCGGATCTGGTTGGTGACCATCGGCCCGGAGGCAATGCCCGTGTAGCTGGTGAGCGTGTTGTTCGAATCCACCGTGCCGGCGCGCACGTCGCCCGGACCACCATAGACGAAGAACACCTTGTTATCGTCGTTGACGTCGAGCTTCGAATAAAGACCGTCGGCGGTGAAGACCAGACTGTCGGAGAGCCTCGCCTGGAGAGTCAGCAGCCCGGAGATCCGCTTGCGATTGGTCGCGTTGACGCCGTATTCGACATAGGTCGGGAGCGACACGCCGCTATGTTCGGGCGTGCCGTCGCGGTCGAAGTCGAGGCTCTGATTGGCTTCCCACCCGTCGGTGAAGATCCGGCGGCCTTCGATCTTGCGGTCGATATAGGAAAACGCCGCCAGCACACCGAAATTGCCGCCGCCGAAGGTGGTGCTGAACAGCCCCGAGGCCTGGGGAGAGATCTGCCCGCGCAGCTTGTCGTAATTGCCCTGCGCCGAGACGACGAGCTTGGTCTTGCCGAAGTCGAACGGCCGCGCGGTATACATGTCGACGGTCGATGCGATGCCGCCTTCGACCTGTGCGGCCGTCGGCGTCTTCGACACATCGACACGGTTGATCAGCTCGGCCGGCAGGATGTCGAAGCTGAACTCGCGCCCCTGGTTCTCGGTCGCGAGGATACGGCCATTATAGAGGGCGGTGCTGAATGCCGGCCCCAGGCCGCGCACCGTGATGAACTGCCCCTCGCCATTGTCGCGCGAGATGGTGACGCCCGGGATGCGCTGGATCGCCTCGGCGATGTTCTGGTCGGGAAGCTTGCCGATATCGTCGGCCACGATCGAGTCGACGATGTTGTCGGCCGAACGCTTGATATCGACCGCGCGCCTGAGGCTCTCGCGCAGGCCGTTGACGATGATCGCCTGCTCTTCGTCGCTCGACTGCGCAGGGGCTTGCGCGCTCGCGGACGGCGGCGTGGGGGTATCCTGGGGCCGAATATCGCGCGCATCGACGGGATTGCCGGCAGCCATCGCGGGCGCCGTGGCGATCAGAATCGTCGCCATTCCAGTCATGCCGACGAAGCGGAAACGCTTGTTGGGCTTCATGGCTATCCTCCTCTTTTTCCTCCGGTGGCGCTGCCCGTCTTTGCGGACTCTCTCCCCGGAGATTGCTCTTGTTAAACGATCAACCAAGCAGACGGCAAGCAGGCAGATCGAGCGCACTACGCACGAACGCGTCAGTAGGTCCCGGAAGCCATCGCCTGTCCCGCCGCATCGAACAGCAGGATCCGGGCCGGATCGGCGTAAAGGGTCAGCGCGCCGGAGACGGGCACGGCATGATGGCCGTCCAGCTTCGCGCGGAACTCCCCGACGCCGCCCAGATGCGCGTAGAGGAAGGTCGAATGGCCGAGCGCCTCGACTGCCTCGACGCGCAGCGCGAGCGCGATCCCGTCGCCGTCCTGCCCGGTTCGAACATGCTCGGGGCGTAGTCCGATCGTGACGCGGTCGCCAATGTGGAGCGCTTCGCCACAGGCCTTGGCGAAGCGGATGCCGCCGACAACCTCGAACAACGTATCGCCGCCGTGGTGTCCGACCACGGTCGCATCGAGCAGGTTCATGCGCGGACTGCCGATGAAGCCGGCGGTAAAGACATTGGCCGGCCGCTCGTAAATCTCCAGCGGCGTGCCAACCTGCGAGATCCGCCCCTTGTCGAGCACGACCAACCGGTCGGCCAGCGTCATCGCCTCGACCTGGTCGTGGGTGACATAGATCATCGTGGCGCCCAGCCGCCTGTGCAGCCGGGCGAGCTCGTGCCGCATCCGGACGCGAAGATCGGCATCGAGGTTCGACAGCGGCTCGTCGAACAAGAAGATCGTCGGATCGCGCACGATCGCCCGGCCGATCGCCACGCGCTGCCGCTGCCCGCCGGAAAGCTGGTGCGGCATCCGGTCGAGCAAGTCTTCGAGTTCGAGGATTTCCGCCGCATGCGCAACCTGCGCGGCGATCTGGTCGCGCGGCACCTTCATGTTGCGCAGCCCGAAGCTGAGATTCTGGCGCACCGTCATGTGCGGATAGAGTGCATAGGACTGGAAGACCATCGCCACGCCGCGCGCCGCGGCGGGCGCATGGGTGACATCGGCGCCGCCGATCCGGATCGAACCGGCCGAGACTTGCTCGAGCCCGGCGATCATCCGCAGCACGGTCGACTTGCCGCATCCCGACGAGCCGACCAGGACGACGAACTCACCCGCGGCGACTTCCAGGTCGATGCCCCGGATCGTCTCCACACCGTCATAGGACTTGCCCAGTCCCGCAAGGATCAATGCCGTCATGCGTCGCGCATCTTCCAAGCCTCGGCACTGGTATCGCCGATCACCAGCTCGGCCTCGACGCCGAACCTGCCCACTGACGCATCCTCCCGCAGCAGGATCTCGGCTGCCCGGCGCCCCTTCTCGAACGCATTCTGCCGCACGGTGGTCAGCCGTGACATCTCAGGCGGGCGGCCGGGCGGATCGAGCCCGTCGAAGCCCGTGACCGAGATCCGCCCCGGCACCGCTAGGTCGTGCGCCTCGCAATGGGCGATCGCGCCGCGCGCCAGCCGGTCGGAAAAGCATATCAGGGCGGTCAGGTCGGGGCGTCGCCCCAGCAGTCGCTCGGCAGCGCGCTGCCCGCCTTCCTCGCTGTTGATCGTCTCACAGACCAGCACGCCAGCCTGTTCAACCCCGGCGGCATCGAGGGCATCGCGGCAGCCGGCGATACGTTCGTGCACGACATGGCTGTCGTCGGGGAAATCATGCGCGAGCGAGAAGATCTCGCCATGATCCTCCGACCGGGGAAAGGTCACGATGGCGAGATTGCGGTGTCCGAGGCCGAGCAGATGCCCGACCACCTCGCGCATCATCTCGCGGTCATTGGTCTGCACGCTGGCGAGATCGGGCGCGTCGAAATCGACGACCACCGTCGGCAGGCCGCGCGCCAGCGCCTGGCGGATCGTCGGATGATTTTTATAGGGGGCGTTGAGGATGTAGCCGTCGACGATGGCGGTCAGCGTGTCGCGCTGCTCTGGATGCTTGTCCTTGAGTGGGATGAGCACGAGGTTGGCCCCCTCCTCCTCGCACACCGTCGAAATGCCGCGCAGGAAGGTGATGTCGTGCGCATCGGTGAAGGCGTAGCTCAACTGGTCGTTGAACAGCACGCCGATCGCGCCGCAGCGGCCGGTGCGCAGCGAGCGCGCCGTCGGGTTGGGGCCGTCATAATTGACTGCCCGGGCATGGGCGATGATGCGGTCGCGCAGCGCCTTGGAGACCTTGGCCGGGTTGTTGTAGGCATTGGAAACCGAAGTCGGAGTGACGCCGAGCTCCGACGCGATCGATTTGAGTGTGGCCCGCTTCGCCCGCACCGTTGCTCTCCTGCCCATCTGTTCTTACCGGATGTTCTGGCCAAGCCTAGCTCGCCAGCTTGACACAGACAACCGCGCTTGTTTATCGTTTAACAAGCCACTTGTTAATCAAGGGCTGGAGGGGAGCGATCCGCATCGATGGCCACCGCGTCCAGAGCCCAGGAAGACAGCGCATCGCGGCACGGTGCACGCGCGATCCGTCCCGCGGTCTCGCTCCTGGCGCTGGCGCTTTTCGCCTGCGCCGGCCCACATCCGCCGGCCGCGACCGACGCCGTGGCGAACTACAGCGCACCACGAGTCTCATTCGCGCATCTGGATCATCTGTTTGCCGAAGCGACGGTCGAGGGCGAGCGGGTCGGCGTGCTCCACATCTACAGCGAGGCGCCCGATTATCGCTTCGCGATCGAACCCAATGAGGGCTATGCCTGCGTAGATGACGTGGCGCGCGCGATGGTGCTGCTGGCAGCGGAACCACGGCTGGACGCCGGCCGGCTGCGCCAGCTCGAGCTGATGACGCGGTTCGTCCTCCGGATGCAGGCCGATAACGGCTATTTCCACAATTTCATCTGGGCGGGCGGCCGGATTAATCGCGAGTACCGAACCTCGCGCGCCGAGCTCAACTGGTGGTCGCTGCGGGCACTCTGGGGCCTGGAGGCGGCGCTCCGTCGCCTGCCGGCGAAGTCGGACACGGCCACGCGCATGCGCACGGCAACGGCTCGGCTTGTCGCCAACCTGAAGCGCGACCTGCCCGCCGGTCGGAAGCTGGAAAGTTTCGATGGGGTCGAGGTGCCTGGCTGGCTGCCCTTCGGCTCAGGTGCGGATGCCGCGTCGACCGCGCTGCTTGGCCTCCTTCCCTATTACCAGCGAACCCGCGACGCCGGCGCCCGCGCACTCGCCGAGCGGCTGGGCGAAGGGCTGGTGCGGATGCAGGCCGGCGACGCGGCGCATTTCCCGCACGGCGCCCATCTCAGTTGGCGCAACCAATGGCATGGCTGGGGCAATGCCCAGGCCTATGCGCTGCTGCGTGCGGGCACGCTGTTCGGCCGCCGCGACTTCATCGCAAGCGCGCTCGCCGAGGTCGATCATTTCTACTCCTATCTGCTCCGCCACGGCATGCTGGCCAGCTTCACCCTACGCCGGTCGGGCGAACGCACCGAGGCCGCCGATATCCGCCGCTTTCCGCAGATCGCCTATGGGCTGAGCCCGATGATATTGGCGTCGATGGAAGCCTATCGGGTGACCGGACAGGCGCGCTACCGCGACACCGCCCGCCGCCTCGGCGCCTGGTTCTCGGGCAGCAACGACGCCGGCGTGCCGGTCTATGACCCGGCCCGCGGCCGCATGCTCGACGGGATCGTCGCGGCGGGCTCGGCCAATCCCAATTCCGGCGCGGAATCGACGGTCGAGGGACTGATGGCGCTGCGCGCGCTCGAAGGCGTGGCGCTACCATGATCGCCCGGCGCGCCATGCTGCGGCTGGGGCTTGCCGGCAGCGCGGCGCTGCTGGCGGGCTGTTCGCCGAAGAACGCCGAAAAGCGCACCGACCGGATCCGCCTCTGGGTCGCGCCCAACGAGGCGGAAGAAGGGTTCTGGAAGATCGCGGTCGCGCGCTGGAATGCGCTCGGGCGCGGGCTCCCGGTCAGCTTCACCACCATTCCCACCGCCGGAAGCTCGGAGGATACCGTGCTGTCGGCGCTGGTCTCGGGCAACGAGCCCGATCTCTGCACCAACGTCTTTTCGGGCTTCGCCGTCCAGTTGGCGGCGCTCGGCCAGGTCGAGAACCTGGCGGCCATGCCCGGCTATGGCGCATTGATCGCCCGGCGCCACATGGCCGAAATCACGCCGGGCTGGACGCAGGATGGCAAGGTCAGCGCGCTGCCGATCTATTCTAGCCCCACGCTGATCTGGTGGCGCGCCGACCTGCTCGAGGCGCATGGTTTCACGGCACCGCCGCGGACCTATGAAGACGTCTATGCCTTTTGCGAACGCTATGGCCGCGCGCGGTCGCGCTACGGCATGCAGGTGGTCGCCGGCCGGTCCTGGGCGGATCGCTGGTTCGACTTCATCTCCTTCTACTATGCAGCATCCGGCGGGCAGCCCTATCTCGAGGGCGCGCGGGCGCTCTACGACAATGCCGCCGGCCGCCAGGCGGCCGGCTTCATGAACCACATGTTCCGCAAGGGCTGGACCGCGCTCGACTTCGATGCCGAGGAACCGCTCGTCTCCGGCCTCGCCGCAGGCGGCGTCCGCGGTCCCTGGGACGTCGAGCGCTTCGCCCGGATTTATCCGGAAACCTTGGCGCGCATCGAGGTCGGGCCGATGATCGCCCGGACCGCGGCATCGCCGGGGCCGGGCGCGACCTTCTCCGACAGCAAGGGCGTGGTGATCTTCAAGAGCAGCAAGGTCGGGCGCCAAGCCTTCGATTTCCTCGCCTGGGTATTGGGCGAGGAAGATCTCAACCTGCTCTGGCTACAGCGAACCGGCCTTTCGCCGGCGCGCGGCGACCTGCTCGATAATCCGCATTTCGCCGGCTATTACCGAACCAGCCCGATCGGTCGCGCCTATGCCGCGCATGTCTCGAACGCCCGGCCGCCGGCGCTTTCGGAATATACGATCGACATCCAGAAGATCATGACCGGCCGACTGGTCGAGCCCCTCATGACCGGCCAGAAGTCCCCCGAAGAAGCGCTCGCCCAGGCAGTCGCGCAGACCGATCAGATGCTCAAGGTGCAGATGTGAATCGGCGCCGCCGCCTCTCGCGCGAATCCTGGATCGGGCTGTCGCTCGCGCTTTCCTACATGGTCTTCACCGCGATCTTCTGGGTCTATCCCTTCTTCTGGCTCGCCCGGCTGTCGGTCACCCAATGGCGCTTCTTCGACGAGCCGATCTTCACCGGCACGCGCAATCTGGTGATGACCTTGCAGGACCCGCAATTCCTCCAGTCCCTTTTGAATGTGCTGCGCTTTCTGGTGATGTACGTGCCGATTGCGTTCGGCGGCGCACTGGTCGTCGCTTTCGGTCTGCAGCATGTCGGCCGGGGCAAGGCGTTCGTGGCGCTGTGCTTCCTCCTGTCGAACGTGTCGTCGGGCGTCGCCCTGTCGCTGGTCTTCACCAAGATCTTCAGCTCGACCGGGCCGCTCAACGCGCTGCTGTTCGACTGGCTCGGCATCCGGATTCCCTGGACCACGCATCCGACGCTGGCGATGCTCGCCATCGCGCTGGTCGTCGCATGGAAGTTCGTCGGCTATTACGGCCTGATCCTCTATTCGGGCCTGCTGACGATCCCCAAGGACATCTACGACGCGGCGCGGCTAGATCATGCCTCGCCGCTCACCCGCCTGGCGCGCATCACCCTGCCGCTGCTCAACGCCCAGCTGATGATGGTGCTGGTCTTCGCCATCCTGGTGTCGTTCGGCCTGTTCACCGAGCCGTTCCTGATCACCGGTGGCGGCCCCGGCGACAGCACCATGCCGCCGCAGATGATGATCTACGAAACCGCTTTCCGCCGGCTCCAGCCCAGTCATGCGGCGATGATGAGCATCCTCGTCTCGGTCGCGAGCTACGCGCTGATCGTGATCGCCCGGCGTCTGTTCGAAAGAAAGGTCACACTTGCATGAGGGCGGCGGAGCGGATCGGGAAGTTGCTGCGATCCCGCAGCCCCCGCGGCTGGGCCGCGACGGTATGCATCTATGCTCTGGCGCTGACCTGGCTCTATCCCTTCCTGTGGATGGTGGCCGCCGCGCTGAAGCCGACCGCGCAGATTTACAATACCGGCCTGTTCGAGGGTGACTTCACCCTCGACAATTTCCGCTTTCTGTTCGCCACCGCCGACAAGCTCGACCGTCCCTTCCTCCAGGCGATGGGAATCTCGCTTCTGGTGACCGTCAGCGTCACCCTGTCGGTCCTGCTTTCCTCGGCATTCATCGCCTTCGCGCTGGCGCGCCTGCGCTTCCCCGGACGCAAGCTGTTCGGCGACTTCCTGCTGCTGCAGATGGTCATCCCGACGACGATGTTCATCCTGCCGCTGTTCGTCCTGATCAAGCAGCTCGGCCTGCTCAATTCGCTGGGTGCGTTGATCCTGCCCTTCATGATGTCGGGCTGGGGCATCTACATGATGGCGCAGTCGTTCAAGGCGATGCCCGAGGAATATTTCGACGCCGCACGGCTCGACCGGGCCAGCCTGTGGCAGACCGTGACTCGGGTCGTCGCACCGCTCAACAAGTCAATCATCGCCATCGTCGCCCTGTTTACCTTCACCGGCACCTGGGACAATTTCCTGTGGCCGCTGATCGCGATCTCCGACACCGACCGCATGCCGCTTTCGGTACTGCTCGCGACCTTCAGCAAGCAATATGGCGGCTATGCCGGTCCGGTAATGGCCGGCGCGGTGCTCCAGACGCTGCCGCTGGTGCTGCTCTTCGTCCTGTTCCGCCGCCACTTCCTGCAGGGCATGTCCCTGACGCTTAAGTAACGCACCACGCCCAAAGGAAACTGCATGTTGAAGCGCTGGCCCGACAACCCGATCCTGGCCCCCGAGGATGTTCGGCCCAGCCGACCGGACTGGAAAGTCGATTGCACCTTCAACGCCGGCGTCGCCCGCATGGGCGGCGAGACGATCATGCTTGTGCGCATCGCGGAGAGCGTGGCGCACGCGGGTGCGGGCGAAGTCCGGGTGCCGCTGCTCGAGCAGTTGGGCGATGGCTGGCGCTGCACGACACGAACCTTTCGCACCGAAGATCCGGACTATGATTTTTCGGATCCACGAGTGATCGTTTCCCGCGCCGACCCGCGCCGCGTCCACCTCACCTCGATGTCGCATCTGCGCATCGCCCGGAGCAGCGATGGCGTACACTTCACCGTCGCGGACACGCCGCTGCTCTTTCCCGCCGACGCGACGGAGCGCTATGGTTGCGAGGATGCGCGGCTCACGGTGATCGAGGGGCGCTGCTATATCAACTACACCGCCGTGTCCGACCTCGGCATCGCGACCGCGCTCGCGGTGACCGACGACTTCCTGCGGGTCGAGCGGCTTGGCATCATCCACGCGCCCGACAATCGCGACGTCTGCCTGTTCCCGCGCCGGATCGACGGCAGCTACTGGTGCCTCCACCGGCCCGCCCCGCTCCACTTCGGAGCGCCGGAAATCTGGATAGCCCGCTCGCCCGACCTGATCCACTGGGGCGCGCATCAGCATCTCGCGGGGTGCCTGGGGACAGGCTGGGAAAGCAACAAGATCGGCGGCGGGGCCCAGATGCTCGAGACAGACAGGGGCTGGCTGCAGATCTATCACGGCGTCGATGCCGGTCAGCGCTACAGCCTGGGTGCGCTACTGCTCGATATCGAGGATCCGCGCATCGTCCGCGCCCGCCTCGCCCACCCGCTCGCCGAGCCGACCGAATCCTACGAACTGCACGGTTTCTTCGACAATGTCCTGTTCAGCTGCGGAGCCTTGATCGAGGGAGGGGAACTGCGGGTCTATTATGGCGCCGCCGACCGGGTGATGGCGCTGGGCACGATGGCGCTCGCCGATCTTTGGGAAGCGATGGGCGTCTGACGCCGAAGCGCCGACAAACTAATTTCAGGGAGAAGAACGACCGTGGATCGCCGGAGCATCACGCGCGTGAGCGTGCACTACGACGCCTTTGCCGCAGCTTCCGCGCAGGCGCCGCTGACCGCAAAGCTGCATTTCACCGGTGTCGATGGGCGCGACGTCTACAACATCACCGCTCCCTTTCACTCCGCCGGGCGCAGGGTGATCGCCGGCCGGGTGGAGCGCCGCGACAGCGAGGACTCGACCGCGATCTTCTTCGAGGAGTGCGGCGAGGTTTGGCACCCGATCGATGGCGCGCCGCATCTGAAGCTGCAGGATCCGTTCGTCACCCAGGTCGCCGGCGAGATTGTCTTTGGCGGCGTCGAGATCAGCCATGAGCAGATCGGGCTGATATGGCGCACCGTATTCTACCGGGGACAGAACATCTTTGAGCTACGCCGGTTCTTCGCCGGGCCCATGGGCATGAAAGACATTCGCCTGTGCGAGTTGTCCGATGGCCGGGTGGGCATCTTCACCCGCCCGCGCGGGCTGTGGGGCGAGCGCGGCATGATCGGCTACACCGAGGTGCCAACTCTCGACGACCTGACCGTCGAGGCGATCGAAGGCGCGCCGATGATCGAGGACATGTTCCATCCGCATGACTGGGGCGGCGCCAACGAAACACATCTGCTCGAGAATGGCGAAATCGGGATCGTCGCACACGCCGCCTATTTCGAGGAGGACGATAGCACCGGCCATCGCCGCTACCATGCGATCGCGTTCACATTCGATCCCGCCACGCGCCGGTGGCGTGACTATCGGATCATCGCCGCTCGCAATCAGTTCTCACCCGGCGCGGCGAAACGGCCGGACCTCGCCGATGTCGTGTTCTCGTCGGGGATCGAATGCATCGGGCCGGTAACCAGACTATACGCCGGCACGTCCGATGCTGAGGCGCACTGGCTCGAAATCCCCTATCCTTTTTCTCAGCCGAGATCAGCAGGGAACTGGACGCCGCATGATCGCGCGGACCGGGAAGTGGACCGAAAGGTCCGCGCTTGACCTAGCAAGCCTCAGGCAGTGCGGCCCAGTCTCTCGTGCGGGTGCAAGGGCAAAGCGACTGCGCCCTTTAATGATGGCCGGGAGTCTCGAAGAAAGAGTTTCCCGGCCGCGGGCCGGATCGTAGTAGCTGACTTCTGTCCATTTGCGCGGTCCTGGTACCGCCCCCCCCCCGAGCAGGCCGTCTTGCCGCCATCGTGCCTGCCAGCAGGGACTGAAACCCCGGAATAAGGGCCAATCCGAGACGCCCGTGCCTTGCCGGGTCTGGTCGCCGTGGGAGTGCCTTCCCCTTCCGGCTGACGGGTCGGTTCAGCCCCCGCCTTCGATGTTGATCGGCGGTGCGAGCGGGTTAACGTTCTCGGGCTTGAGGCCGTCGTCGGCGGGCTGCTGCTTGCCGGACCGCGTCGCTGTGTTTTCGTCATTCATTTCCTGCGTGTCAGCGGGTGTGTCGCCTGGCTTTGCTCCGCCGCCTCGTTCCTGATCGTCGCGCATCTGAGACCTCTCCGTGCAACTGCGTACAGGTCCAACGCTTCAGAGGCGGCAGGGTCCCAAGGCAGCGCCGGACGGGCATAGCGAACGGCGCCTGCCCTTCGGCGCGCTGCTAATCGTGCTTCGCCGGTTCGTCGGTGCCTGGCGCCGCGCGGCCGACCAGCGGATGAGGAATTCCCCCGATGCCCGAGAGCAGGGCGGCGGTCCGTCACGGGTCCTGATAGCCGAGCGCCCGCAACCTGAGCCTGCCCTGGCGCGGGTCCTGTGCGAACATGAGCCCGCCCTCGACCCGGGCGCCAGCCGCGACATAGTCGAGCGTCGCGCTTGCCGTCGCGGACGGCTTGCCGGGGACGGACAGCGTGCCTTCGATCTCTACCGAAGCAGCGGTGCCGCCGCGGTTGATCGCCTCGAATACGACCACGAACCCTTGCCCCGATGCTGCTACTTCACGCACCTCGACGGTGATCGCCGGCGGGGTGGCGCCCCCGCGCCGGAGGTCGGCGCCGATCACGGCGAACACCAGCAGCAGCACGGCCAGGCCGAGCGCCGCCGATGCCCATTCGAGCGCCGAGGTTCGTGCATGCGGTTCGCGCCTTGCCATGGTCAGACCACCAGCCGCGCGATCGCGGCCCCGGTCGCGGCGGGAAAGCCGAGCACGACGACGATGCGCGCGATGGTGAAGCTGTCCTGCCCGTCGAGGCTGCCGAAGGTCCAAAGCACATAGAGGCTGACCAGCAGCGCGATGGCATAGCCGGGAACGGTAAAGACCAGGAACAGGCGCAGGGGCGCAGCGCCTTCCGGGCCGGCTTCCTGTCCCGCCAGTCCGACCGTGAACACCAGGATGTGCAGCAGAACGAGCGAGGCGAGAACGAGCGCCAGGGCATGTCCGGCGCTCATCTTGTACGCGATCAATATCATCTCCTCGGTCGGTGCGACGTTGAAGGCGAAGAACAGCGCGCCCGCGAGCATCAGGAACAATTGCCCGGCATAGCCGGCCGATCGATGCGCAAGGCTCTCGTCCTCGTCCCCTTCGCCCGAGCCCAGTTGCTTGCGCGCGATCATCGCGCCGAAGCTGGCGGGCACGCACTGGATCGCGACCTGCCCGAGCGCGGCGTCGAACGGGAGATCTAGGCGCAGAAGCCCGAACAGGGCGAGGATCGCGATGGAGGCGATCATGCCGACCGCCTGGGCCGCCAGGGCGTCGAGCACGTCCTCGGTCAGCGTCGCCGTCCGCTCGAAGCCCCCGAAGCGCGACAGCACCACCAGCACCGCGAAGTTGAAGAGCAGGAACAGCAACAGGCGCGCCGGCGCGATGTGCAGGCCGATCGCCCACATCTCCATCGTCATCAGCAGCGGCAGCCCGAAAAGGATCGCACCGGCAAAGGCACGTGCCAGCCCGATCGCATAATCCCGGTTCAGTTGTGCCGCCATCGACGTCATCGTCAGGACAATGCCGGTGCCATGCCTTCGTTCCCCGTGCCCGGACATTGCCCAAGCCGAAGCGGCGGGGGCAGGCGCCGGGATCAGCCCCTGCGAAACAGCACCATCTGGCTCATCAGGTCCGGCTCGGCGATATAGCCGGCATCGCGCCAGGCGCGCGCCTGGACATAGCGCGAACTGCCTCGCTGGTTGGACCACCACGACCGGTAGTCCGAGGCGGAATCAGGCAGGCCGCCGACCAGGCGGGAAATGGTCGTGAACGAGAGGGTGATCAGCGGCCTGCCATCGGACTTGAGGTGATCGCGGAGGGGATCGTACTTTGCCATGGCCGGCTGATAGCGGGGCATGCCGGCGGCGAAAGCCCTTCCGGCGGGTGCGCCACGATTCTCGCGTGAGGCCCCGCCTTGCGGGGAAGGTGGGCGGCGGTGTCGGTCTCCCGGTTCGATGGCGGTCGCCCGTGGCGGACATTGCGGCGGATTTGCGCGCGCATGGAAACCGAAACGCTCCGGGAACATTCTTGCCATAGACTTTTCTTCGAGGACAATGGTGAGCAGCAAGGACAGCGGCGAAGCCGACACTGCCCAGGAAGCGACCGGCGAGCCGGCGGGCAATCTCAAGGACCCCACGTCGTACAGCCCCACGGGCAACAAGGGGCAGCAGCACTGGAAGCGCTCGACCGTTGCCGAGCCCGGCCTCGACCAGCGCGGCACCGTGTTCTTCGCGGCGCTCCAGATGACGCGCATGCCGATGATCCTGACCGACCCCCGGCAGGACGACAATCCGATCGTCTTCTCGAACAAGGCCTTTCTCGACCTGACCGGTTATGCAGAGGCCGAGGTCGTTGGCCGCAATTGCCGCTTCCTGCAGGGCACCGACACCGATCGCGAGACCGTCCGCGAGCTGCGCGATGCGATCGCTGCCGAGGAAGCGATATCGATCGAGATCCTCAACTATCGCCGCGACGGCTCGGCCTTCTGGAACGCGGTGTTCGTCGCTCCCGTCTACGATGCCGACGGCCAGCTGATATATTTCTTCGCCAGCCAGCTCGACGTGACGCGCCGTCGTTCCTCCGAGCAGGCCTTCCGCCAGGCGCAGAAGATGGAGGCCATCGGCCAGCTCACCGCCGGGCTCGCGCACGACTTCAATAACCTGCTCCAGGTCGTCGCCGGCAACCTCGACATGCTGCAGGGCGACGCGCTCACCGATCGGCAGCACCGGCTGGTCGCCAACGCGGCGCGCGCCGCCGATCGAGGCTCGCGCCTGACCCGCCAGCTGCTCGCCTTCGCCCGCAAGACCCGCCTCGAGCCCAGGCGGACCGACCTCAACACCCTGATCCACGAGTTCGGCGACCTCATCGACAACACCGTCGGCGCGCAGGTTCGCCTGGTCACTGCGCTCGAGCGCCGGCTGCCCGAGATCGACATCGATGCGACGCATCTCGAGATGGCCGTCCTCAATGTCCTGCTCAACGCGCGCGACGCCATGCCCCAGGGCGGCAAGGTGACGATCGCGACCGAACTGTGGAAGCTCAACGGCAATGCCGCCGCGCATCAGCTGCCCGAGGGCGACTATGTCGTGCTCGCGATCACCGACGAGGGCAGTGGCATGAGCGAGGAGGTGCGCCAGCGCGCCACCGAACCCTTCTTCACCACCAAGGGCAGCGAGCGCGGTACCGGGCTCGGCCTCGCGATGGTCCACGGATTCCTCCAGCAGTCGCGCGGGCGCCTCGAGATCGATTCTGAGCCGGGGCGCGGCACCACCGTGCGCATGCTGTTCCCGGTGGCCGGAACGCAGAGCGTCGCCGCGCCCGCGCCGCGTGTCGACAAGGCGAGCACCGGTGGCAGCGAGACGATCCTGCTTGTCGAGGACAGCGACGATGTCCGCGCACTTGCCCAGGAGCAGCTGGAGGCGCTCGGCTACACGGTGCTGGTCGTATCGAGCGGCGAAGAAGCTTTGGCGCTGCTGGGAGACCGTCCGGTCGACCTCCTGTTTACCGACATCGTGATGCCCGGCGGCATGAGCGGCCTGGAACTGGTCGAGCAATTCCATGCGCTGCGGCCCGAAACGCCCATCCTGATGACCACCGGCTATAACGAGGACCTGGTCGCGGACATTCCGCGGGGCAGCCGTCTCGACGTGATCGGCAAGCCCTATCGCCGCCAGGAACTGGCGGATCGCATCCGGGTGGCGCTTGATCGCCATTCACCCGGCGAACGTCCCGTCGAACAGGGCTTCGGCCACAAGGAAGGCTGAGGGTGTGGTATGCGCGCTGGACGCCAAGGCAGCGTTTCGGAGGATGCCTGCCGCCTGGTGGTCCGCATCCGGGCCGCCGCGCGCCCGCGCCCGGACTTGTCCCGGCGATGGGCCAGCGCGCCTCGCTGGCGCATGGACCGCGACGCTGTAACAAAGAGCGGATCGGCGGCAGGCGATCGCGCCGGCCAGGGGGGATAGCGAGATCGTGACATCTTCCGGCCTTGTTGGCGGCGGGGATACCGGCGAGCGCATTCGCTCGATGGACTGGCGCGCAACGCCGCTCGGTGCCATCGAGAACTGGCCGAGCGCGCTGCTCGCCCATGTCCAGATCGTGCTGGCGTCCCCCGTGCCCATGGCCCTGCTCTGGGGGCGGGACGGCGTCCTCCTCTACAATGACGGCTATGCGGAGATCTGCGGCCCGCGCCATCCCGCGGCGCTCGGCGGCAAGCTGCTCGATGTCTGGCCCGAGGCGCACGCGTTCAATGCGCGCGTGCTGGATGCCGCGATGCGGGGCGAATCCCTCAGCTTTCACGCCCAGGAGCTCGAGCTCTGGCGGCATGGTCGCCCCGAACAGGTCTGGATGGACCTGGAATATGTCCCCGTGCGCGATGCGACCGGCCGGGCGGTTGGCATGCTCGCGCTGGTCTTCGATATCACGCAGCGGATTCTCGCCGAGCGGCGGCTTGCGCGAAGCGAGGAACTCTATCGCTTCCTGGACGAGCTCGGCCAGGCGATCGCGCCCCTGCAGGACGCGCAGCAGGTCCTGTCGGTCACCGTGCGCATGGTCGCGTCACACCTGTCCGTCACCAACTGCGCCTATGCCGACATGGATCCCGATGCGGATGGCTTCACCATTCGCGGCAACTGGCATGCCGAAGGCTCGCCCTCGATCCTGGGCCATTACAGCCTGGCCGATTTCGGACGGCTGGCGGTCGGCGAGCTGGGCGCCGGCCGGCCGCTGGTCATCAACGACAACCTTGTCGAAATCGCGCCCGAGGAGGCCAGGACCTTCCAGGACATCGGTGTCGCCGCCACCCTTTGCATGCCGCTGGTGAAGAACGGCCGCCTGACCGCCCTGATGGCCATCCATGACAGGGTGCCGCGTCGCTGGAGCGAGTATGACCTGACCGTGATGCGCGAAGTCACGAGCCGATCCTGGGCACATGTCGAGCGGGTCGCGGCCGAGGCCAATCTTCGCGCGAGCGAGGAGCAACTTCGCCTGGCGCTGGATGCCGCCGAAATCGGGCAGTGGGACGTCGACACGGTCGCGGACACCCTGTTCTGGCCGGCGCGGGTGAAGGGGATGTTCGGCATCTCTCCCGATGTGCCTGTCTCGATGAAGGATTTCTACGCCGGGCTGCACCCTGAGGACTTTGAGGCGACCGTGGCGGCCTATGGCGCCGCCGCCGATCCGGCGCGGCGTGCCCTTTACGACGTCGAGTATCGCACGATCGGCAAGGAGGACGGTATCGTCCGCTGGGTCGCCGCAAAAGGCCGCGGCGTCTTCGAAGGGGACAGGTGCGTCCGTATCATCGGCACCGCGATCGACATCACGACGCGCAAGCGGACCGAGCGCGCGCTGCTCGAGCTGAACCAGACGCTCGAGCAACGCGTCGCCGAGGGACTGGCCGAGCGCAAGCTGCTCGCCGACGTGGTCGAGAACACCACGGCGATCATCCTCGTCGCCGATCTCGACTATCGCTGGCTGGCGGTGAACCGCGCCGCCGCCAAGGCCTTCGAGGCCGTCTATGGCATCCGGCCCAGCGTCGGCACCTCGATGCTCGACGCGCTCGATCACCTGCCGGAGCATCGCGAGCAGGTGCGCCGGACCTGGGGACGCGCGCTGGCCGGTGAGGAATTCACCATGGTCGAGGAATTCGGAGACCCGGGGCGCGAGCGACGCTTCTTCGAGATCACCTTCAATGTGCTGCGCGACCGCTCGGGCCAGCGGATCGGCGCCTATCAGATCGTGCACGACGTCACCGAGCGGATGGCCGAGCAGCGACGGCTGTCCCAGGCGGAAGAGCAGCTGCGCCAGTCCCAGAAAGTCGAGGCACTCGGCCAGCTCACCGGCGGCGTGGCCCATGACTTCAACAATCTGCTGACGCCCATCATCGGCTCGCTGGACCTGCTCAGCCGCAAGCAACTCGGCAACGAGCGCGAGCAGCGGCTCGTGGCGGGCGCGCTCCAGTCGGCGGAGCGGGCGCGGACCCTCGTGCAGCGCCTGCTCGCCTTTGCGCGGCGCCAGCCGCTCCAACCGACCGCCATCGACGTGGGTGCGCTGGTCGCCGGCATGGGCGACCTGGTCGCGAGCACGACGGGCCCGCAGATTCAGGTGCTGGTCGAGGCGGCCAGCGATCTGCCCGCAGCGATGGCCGATTACAACCAGGTCGAGATGGCCCTGTTGAACCTGAGCGTGAACGCGCGCGACGCGATGCCCGAGGGCGGTACGCTTCGGATCAGCGCCGCCGCGCGGGACGTGCGCGGCAAGGAGCAGGGCGAGCTGCGGCCCGGCCGCTATGTGATGATCTCGGTGGCCGACAGCGGGATGGGTATGGACCCGGCCACGCTGGCGCGCGCCATCGAGCCCTTCTTCTCCACCAAGGGGATTGGGAAAGGCACGGGCCTCGGGCTCTCAATGGTCCATGGACTGGCGCAGCAGCTGGGCGGCGGCCTTCGCATCTTCAGCAGGCCGGGACTCGGCACCAACGTCGAGATCTGGCTTCCAGCCGCAGCGGAGGCCGCGATACCGTCGCCCGCCGGCTCCGACGAGGCCATCGCTCGCGCCGGACCGCGGGGTACGGCGTTGCTCGTCGATGACGAGGAAGCAGTTCGTGCGAGTACGGCGCACATGCTCGAGGAATGCGGGTTCGACGTGGTGGAGGCGGAATCGGCGCAGGCAGCACTCAACCTGCTCAAGGCGGGCGAGCATTTCGCCCTGCTCGTGACCGATCATCTCATGGCGGGCATGGACGGGACCCAGCTCGTCAGGGCAGTAGGGAGGATACGGCCTGGGCTCCCCTGCCTGATCGTGTCGGGCTATGCCGATGTCGAAGGGATTGCCCCCGACCTGCCACGGCTGACCAAGCCGTTTCGCGCGAGCGAACTGCAGGATGCGCTGGCCGGAATTGGCCTCTAATCTGGTGTCCCTCCGGCACGCCGCGAGACTCGGATCCCACGCAGCATGCAGGCCAGGTCGTGAACCGACAAACGACTGCATTCGGCATCCCCGGTCAATCGGCTGATTGGGTGGACTGCCGCCCGACCGTTCCCGGCGTATCCCCGAAAAGGCAGCCGTTCTTGCGCGCTACACGCGGCCAGCGCCAGAGCTTCTATTTCCAATGAGTCCCAAATTTCGCCTCCATCCGACGAAGTTCCTCGTCGAGCACGGCCACCTCAGAGTCATTCTGGTCCGCAACTGCGAAGCGGATACGGGTACTGAGCTCGGCCATGGCATGTTTGGCGTATGCCAGCGCGTTTGCCTCGCGCTCGATCACCTCGGTCGCCTGGCTTGCGAGGGATTTCAGGAGTTCGAGGCCGTTCGCGTCCATGGTCCTGGGTTTCTGGTCCAGAAGGCATAATGTACCCAGCGCAAAGCCATCGCTGGTAACCAGAGGTGCGGCGAAATAGGCACGCACGTTCATCTCGAGCACGGCGGGAGCGAACTTGAAGCGTGGCTCGTGCCAAGCATCGGGGACACACAAAGGCGCGTAATTGCGAACTCCAATCGCGGCGTCGCAGAAGCTGTCGGGCCTGGCGAACTCCCTGGGATCGAAGCCGTAGGCGACGGCCAGCCACAGAGTCGAGCGGTCTACGATAGACACTGCAGAAAAGGGAAAACCGGTCTCTGCGGCGACCCGCTCAACGATTTGGGAGAGCTCGGCGTCGCCGCTCATGCCAAACACGCCGCTCGTCAGCACGCGCGCCTGACGCCGCAGCTCTGCGAGTTCCGCTTGGTTACATGCGCGAGCCTGTTCGATCAATTCGAAATTCCTTAATCGATCCCGACGCCCCTGGGTTGAGTATTTTGCCCAATTCATGAGCAGGGGCGATGTCACGTAACAAAGCATTCCTGAGCAACTCAGTAATGTAACGGGTGCAATCTTACAGATTTGAAAAACATGGCGTGTGCATGAGACTAGCTCGCATCGGCTCATCTAAGCTGGGTTGTTGCTTGGGAACGGTGAAATGAAATGGGGCACTGGAGCATGCCATGAAGATCGATGCAGTGGATTATTATAGTGCCTTGGCGGATCGTCATTTTCAGGCCGCGGAAGAAATGGGCGGTCAATCCGAGGCACGCCATCACGCTTGGCTGGCGACCCTATGTCTGCTTCGTGCTGGAGAGGCCGCGCGCGCGATGCGCGAGGTTGGCATGTCAGCCCGGTACCTCGGGAGTAATAGGCTTGGAGGCGGCAACCCTCGCGACTGCCAGTCACAAACATAGCGCCTGTTATTGGGGCGTTTACAGCCTGACCGCTTCTGGATCGGCCGCCTCTTCGCTCAACGGCCGACATTGGAGCGTTTGCCGAAAGGCCGCATTTATGAGTCTGCGGCCTAGTTCAAGCCGCCCGCTTCCGGTGCCGGGCTCGGCGATCGCAACCCCTCCTTCATCCCGCCGCCCGAACGCGGAGGGCCACGAAATAGAGATGCGATAAACCGTCGTCGCGATCAGGCGCGAAAATCGGTGCTTTGGCCAAGAGCGGCGCAGGGCTGAACGCGCTGCGCGGAGGCGCGCCGAGGTCGCGAAGTCCGGCGGGCCGTATTAGAAGCATGTTCCCCTGCTTCAACCCGGGTCAGGCAGGCGGGCTATCTCAGCCGGCCCTGGGGCCGCCGGTCAGCGGGCGGAACCGCAGCCGCGCCGCATCGTTGGGAAGGAGACGGCATCGCATATGGGGTCCGGTCACCACCGTCCCTGTATCCGGACAGGACGTGTAGTTTGCCCTCGCGTCCTGTCCGGCTTTCTCCCTGGCTTGAATTCTTCCTGCGATCCGCCCTTGTCGGGTTCCTGGATCAAGGGCTCACGCAATCCGCTGTCGCTGCTGATCTCGCGATCGGTGGTCCCGACCATGGGTGCCCGCCTTGGCTCCGGCGCCCATGTGGGCCGTGCGGCCGCTTTCCTTTCGACGACCCAAGGGATGGCCGGCCGATATTTCGCGGCCATATCGCCCCAGGGACGGTAAGATGTGCGTCCATTCAAAATGGGCCCGGCCAAGCGGCCGGGCCCAAGCGCTCAATACTCCATCGCGGGCATCGCTGCCGGCTTTTCCTCCTTCGGCAACTCGGCGACGAGCGCCTCGGTGGTGATCAGCAGCGAGGCCACGGAAGCGGCGTCCTGGAGCGCGGTGCGCACGACCTTGGCCGGGTCGATCACGCCCGACGCGAACAGGTCCTGATATTCGCCGGTCGCGGCATTGAAGCCCCAGTTATAGTCCTCGCTCTCGAGCAGCTTGCCCACGATCCACGCGCCGTCCTCGCCGGCATTGTCGGCGATCTGGCGCGCGGGCGCGCGCAGCGCCCTGCGGACGATGTCGATACCCGACTGCTGGTCGTCATTCGCCGCCTTGAGGCCGTCGAGCGCCTTCAGCGCGCGCAGCAGCGCGATGCCGCCACCCGGCAGGATGCCTTCCTCGACCGCGGCGCGGGTGGCGTGGAGCGCGTCGTCGACGCGGTCCTTCCTTTCCTTCACCTCGACCTCGGTCGCGCCGCCGACCCGGATCACCGCGACCCCGCCGGCGAGCTTGGCAAGCCGCTCCTGCAGCTTCTCGCGGTCATAGTCGCTGGTGGTCGCCTCGATCTGCTGGCGGATCTGGGCAACGCGGCTGTCGATGTCGGCCTTGGTGCCGACGCCGTCGATGATCGTGGTGTTGTCCTTGTCGATCACCACCTTCTTGGCGCGCCCGAGCATCGAGATGGTGACATTCTCGAGCTTGGTGCCGAGATCCTCGCTCACCACGTTGCCGCCGGTGAGCACGGCGATGTCCTCGAGCATCGCCTTACGGCGATCGCCGAAGCCCGGCGCCTTGACCGCGGCGACCTTGAGGCCGCCGCGCAGCTTGTTGACCACCAGCGTGGCGAGCGCCTCGCCCTCGACATCCTCCGCGATGATCAGCAGCGGGCGACCCGACTGGACCACCTTCTCGAGCAGCGGCACCAGCGCCTGGAGGTTGGCGAGCTTCTTCTCGTGGATCAGGATATAGGGGTCGTCGAGCTCTGCGCGCAGCTTCTCGGGGTTGGTGACGAAATAGGGCGAGAGATAGCCGCGGTCGAACTGCATGCCCTCGACCGTCTCGAGCTCGGTCTCGAGGCTCTTGGCCTCCTCGACGGTGATCACGCCCTCGTTGCCGACCTTCTCCATCGCCGCCGCCAGGATGCGGCCGACTTCCTCGTCGCCATTGGCCGAGATGGTCGCGACCTGGGCGATCTCGCTATTGGCGCTGACCTGCCTGGCATGCGCTTCGAGATCCTTGACGACCGCACCGACCGCCAGGTCGATGCCGCGCTTGACGTCCATCGGGTTCATGCCCGCGGCGACCGCCTTGGAGCCCTCGCGAACGATCGCCTGGGCGAGCACGGTCGCGGTGGTGGTACCGTCGCCCGCCTTGTCGTTCTGCTTGTTGGCGACCTCGCGCAGCATCTGCGCGCCCATATTCTCGAACTTGTCGGCGAGTTCGATCTCCTTGGCGACCGTCACGCCGTCCTTGGTGATGCGGGGCGCGCCGAAGCTCTTCTCGATCACGACGTTGCGGCCTTTCGGCCCCAGCGTGACCTTCACTGCATTCGCAAGCGTATCCACGCCGCGCAGCATGCGATCACGCGCGTCCGACGCAAATTTCACTTCCTTGGCAGCCATTTTGGCTAACTCCTTTCTTATGTCCTTCCTGAGATGTTGAGGGATCGGGCGATCACGCAGCCTGCTTGAGCTCGGCCTGCGCCTCGATCACGCCGAGGATGTCGCTCTCCTTCATGATGAGCAGGTCCTCGCCCTCGATCTTGACCTCGGTGCCGGACCATTTGCCGAACAGGATCCGGTCGCCGGCTTGGACCGACAGGGCGACGAGCGTGCCATTGGCGTCACGCGCGCCCGGGCCGACGGCGACGACTTCGCCTTCCTGCGGCTTTTCCTTGGCGGTGTCGGGGATGATGATGCCGCCCGAGGTCTTCTCCTCGGCTTCGATGCGGCGGACGACCACACGGTCGTGCAAGGGGCGGAAATGCATGGCAAAACCTCCAGTTGCAAAAGCATGATGTCAATGTGCCCGACGCTCCCTAGCAGCGGCGGGCGGCGGCGAATTAGGAACCTCGATTTTTCCGTTCAAGACCCGGAGCGCCGATTTTTTTCACCCGGTGAGAACGCGGCATAAAACCCTCCGATCCTGGACACCTGGCGCAAGCCAAGCCCTTGACGAGGGCGCGCAATCCACCAAAATTCTGCCCGGCCAGAAGGCCACGAGAAAGGAGCGACCAAGGAAAGGAGGACGATCATGTCGCAACCCGTCTCCCGCATTCTTCACCCGTTCGAATTCGCGCACCACCCGAGCCCGGAGCCCGAAGTGAAACGCGCGATCCTGGCGCGTTGGGCTTCCGACAGCTCTGCGCGCCCCTGCGTGCCGGCACCGCGGGTGCCACTAGGCGCAAAGAGGCGAATGAGAGCCGAAAAGGCGCTGCGGTCCTCGGGTGACCTCGGTCTCCCGCACATTCGTGCAGATGGCGTAGGACGATGACCGACAACATCTTCATGGCACGGTCGGACGGCCATGGGCGCACTGCCGCCGAGGTCCGTTACTACCGCCCGGCGCGCCCTTCCGGCTTCAGTTGTTCGTCTGGCAGCAGAACGATCGGGCGCCGGACTTTCCGGCGCTGTTCGAGTTTCTCGATCATAGGCGCCAGGAAATCGGGGCGGCGCTCCATTCCCTCCGGGTGGCGCATAACCAGCGCATCCGCCCTGCCGAATGGCGCGCCTTGGACGGGGTGTTTGAAATCCAATGCGCCCGGATCCGAGTCGGCGCTGGCGAGGGCCTGGGGGCGGACAGACCGCCCGGTGCTGGTGGCATGAGAAGCGATCTACGGTGAGGGATGCGCGGACGCACCAGCCGTCCTCGGCATCGGATGGCGCGAACTTGGCCTTGGGCGGGTTCGCGGAAACATGACAGGGAGTGGCAATGAAACAAATTGGCGGTGAGGTATCGACTCTCTTCGCACTGACATCGGCGGAGTGGGAGAAACTGGTGGAAGCGATCGAAAGCGATCGGCTGCAATCTCCCCTCTCCCTGCATCCGGAGGGACCAGCCGGTGGCCTCGTTCGATTCCGTTCGCTAGAGGATATCAAGCACGCACTGCTCGCGGTCGCCTGAAGCCGGCACCCGGCCAGCAGCTGGTGTAAAGTAACGCGGGCTGTCCTGCATGCGCCTCAACCGCAAGGTCGGCGCCAGACAAGACGCCGAAACCGCGAGCCAGCCTCGGGAAGGCCCGGGCCGGACGCCGAGGCGCGCGATCCCCCGGGGTCGGCGTCGGCGGGCCGCGCCATACCGCAGCTTAGAATCGCAGGCGCAGCGCCGCGCGGGCGCCGTGATCGGTCGTCCGCTCGCCAAGGTTGCCGGCATAGGAGATTTCGAGCGTGACACGCCGGGAGAGATCGAGCTCCAGCCCGCCATCGATCGCCGCGCTGTCGCGGTCCAATGCGTTGCCCGCGACGGCGAAGCCGGGACCGGCAGCGAAGCCGAAATCCACGCCCGGCAGCGTGTCGCCAAAGGCATGGCGTAGCGCCGTCGATCCCTTGAAGCGCAACACCGTGCGGCCAAGGTCGAGCGCCGTGTTCGCGCGCAGGCCGAACGTGCCATAGGTCATGCGCTCGTCCCGCGTGCCGCCGTGAAGCGCAGCGCTACCCCCATGCTCGGCGATCTGCGCGCCCCCGAGGCGGACATGGGCCAGGCCGGCAAAGGGCTGGAGCGTAACACCGCGCAGATCGGCCCTGGCCGCGACTTCGCCGAACAGCTGCAGGGTATCAGCGCGGTAGCGGTCGCCCAGTCCCTGGGCGAGACCGCCGAACGCGATGCGGCGCTGCGAGCGGACCTCGTTCCATGCATAGGCCGCGCCCAGCTGGATCGAGGCAATGCCGTAGCCGCCGGCAAGGTAGCCGCCGGCATGATAGCTGTCCGCCTTGTGCGTGGCGCTGCCGGTCCGCAGTTCGGTCGTGCTGTAGCCGGTGGCGAGGCCCGCGCGCCAATGACCGCCAAGCGCGGCATCGAAGCCGGCGACCAGTCCCTTGAGGTCGCGATCATAGCCCTGCGCGAGCGCCCCGCCCCGCATCGAACCCCAGCCGCCGAGCGCCGTGCCCCAGGCGGCGGGGCCTTCCTCGCCCGCGAGTTCGCCGCGCGCGAGCAGCGCGTCGCGCACGAAGCGGCTGTCCTCGATCAGGCGCCCGCGCATGCTGGCATAGTCCGAGCCCGCGAGCTGGTCGAAGGCGCGTCGTGCTTCCGGCGCGGCGAGCGCGACGACGGCGTCATGGAGCGGGTTGCCGAGCCCGAGCGCCTCCACCGCCGGCGCCACGCCCTGCTGGTTTCGGGTCTGCGCCACCGCCGCGAAGTCGATCATGTTGCGCCTGAGGGTCAGCGTCACGGCGTTGGCGCTATAGGCCAGGCTCGGCGTGAGGAAGGCCAGGTTCGAAGTCACGTTCGAGAATGTGCCGGAGAGCCCGCCCGCCGCGGTCAGGATGGTGTAGCTGGTGTTGACCGCATAATTGCCTTCCGCCGCCAGCACCCGGACCACCGCCCCGCTCTGGATCGAGGCGGTCCCGGCTACGACGATCCGGTCGCTCTGTCCCGCGGCATTGGCTTCGACCTCGTAGGTGCTGCCCGCAAGGAAGCTGAGATTGCCGGCGACATTCAGGGTCCCGATCGAATTGCCCGGCGCGAGGGTACCGGCGATCTGTCCCGACCCGATCGTGCCGGTGCCCTGGAGACGCCCCCCCGCGAGCAGGTCGAGCGTACCGCCGAGCATCCCATCGACCGAGACCAGCCCGCCGGCGGTCGTGATTCCCTGGAAGCCCGAGGAATTGCCAGTCAGCGAAACGACCCCGCCGCCGCGCAGGACCAGGCTGCCGGTGCCGGTGAGCGTCCCGGCATAGCGTCCCGCCGCCGATTGGTCGAAGGTGAGGCTCGTGCCGGCCGCCAGATCGACATCGCCGGTGAACAGGGCAGTCGTGGAGACCAGGCTGCCGCCGGTGACGCGCCAGTCGCCGGCATTGGCGCCGGCCAGGGTCAGCACGCCCTGCCCGGCCTTGGTCGTCACGCCGGTGCCGCTGACGCTGCCGCCATAGCTGCCGGCATTGGCCAGGTCGAACACAAGGCTCGCATTGTTGGTGACATTGCCCTGGATCGAGCGGGTGTCGCCGACCAGCGTGCCCGCCTCGATCACGGTGCCGCCGGTATAGCTGTTGGCGCCGGTCAGCACGAGCGTGCCCCGGTCCGTCTTGACCAGGGCGGCGCCGCCGGTGAGCGCCGAGCCGATGGTGGCGGTAAAGCCGGCGCCCGCCGCGCTGCCGTCGCCGACCCGGATCGTTGCGCGGTCACCCGAGAGCGCGACGGTACCGCCGGTCACTGTGTAGCCGGTCGTGGCGAACTGCATGCCGGTCGTCGAGACGTGGCCGTCCACCGTCACCGTGCCGGCCGTGCCGCCGAACACCGCAAAGCTCGGCACCGGCTGCATCGGACCGTTGAGCGTGCCGTCGGCGTCAGTCCAGTTGCGGCCACCGGCGCTCCAGGTGCCGGAACCGCCATTGATCGCGCCATTGTCGTGCAGCGTGGCATTGCCGCCGTCCCAGAAGGCCAGCGTCGCGCCGGCGCTGTTGAGCAGATTGACATGGCCGACCACCGCGGTCTGGATCGTCAGCGCATCGGTGGCGGCCCCGACGACAGTGCCGAGTACCAGGCCATTGTCGGTGAGCGTACCGCGATAGTCGAACAGCCGGTAGATTCCCGCGCCGAACCCCGGTGCGGCCGTGACGTTGAGCATGCCGTCGAGCGTAAGGTTGCCCGCTACGTCGAACAGCGCGCTATCCGATGCGTGGGACAGCGCCACGTCCACGATCCCCCCTGACCCGAGCGTCAATGCGCCGAGCGATAGCGTTCCGCCCTGGCTGCCGGCGAGATGCGCGCCATCGGAGATCTTCACCGCGCCGCCGATCGTGCCAGTGCCCTCCAGCGTGCCGCTCGCGACCGTCACGGTCGAGCTGGCCGAACCGAGCGTGCCGGTCACGGTGAGGCCACCGCTGACAAGGGTCACGGTACCCTCGAACGCCGCATTGTCGCCGCTCAGCGTCAACAGCGCGCCCGACTTGGTCAGAGTGCCGGCGCCGGAGAGGCTTCCGGCGAAGGTGCCGGCTGCCGCCTGGTCGAAGGTAAGGCCGGCCCCCGCCGCCAGCGCCACGTCGCCGGCGAGCGACGCGCTGCTCGCCACCAGCCTGCCGCCGAAGACCGTCCAGTCGGTCGTGCTGGTGCCCGTGAGGGTCAGAATGCCCTGCCCGGCCTTGGTCGTCATGCCGGTGCCGGTGAGCGCACCGGCATAGATGCCGTCCCGACCCATATCGAACACCAGCGCGGCATTGTTGGCGATGGCGCCCACAAGCGACCGCGTGTCGCCGACCAGCGTGCCGGCCGATACCAATGTTCCACCGGAATAGCTGTTGGCGCCCGCCAGCACGAGCGTACCGAGATCGTCCTTCACCAGCGTCGAATTGCCAGTGAGCGCAACCGCGATCGTGGCGGTAATGCCGGCCCCCGCCGCGCTGCCGTCGCCGACGCGGATCGACGCGCTCGGTCCCGACAAGGCGATCGCGCCACCGGCCAGCACATAGCCGCCGGAAGCGAACTGCATACCGAGCGCCGAGACCTGGCCAGCGCTATTGTCGACCGTCACCGTGCCGCCATTGCCCTGGAACACCGCGAAGCTTGGCTGCGGCGTCATCGCACCATTCACGCTGCCATTGGCGTCGGTCCAGTTGCGTCCACCCAGGCTCCAGGTGCCGGCACCGCCCTCGACCGCGCCATTGTCATGCCGCGCGACGATGCCGCCGTCCCAGAAGGCGAGCGCGACGCCGGCATTATTGACCAGGTTGACCCGGCCGGCGGCGCCGGTCTGGATAGAGAGCCTATCGGTAGACGAACCTGCCACCGCCCCTAGCACCATGCCGTTGTCGGTGAGCGTCCCGCCATAGTCGAACAGCCGGTAGACGCCGGCCCCGAAGCCCGGCACCGCGGTGACGTTGAGCGTGCCATCAAGCGTCAGGTTGCCGGCCACGTCGAACAGCGCGCTGGTCGATGCCCGGGCCAGCGTCACGTCGACGATCGACCCCGCGCCTAGCGTCAGCGCACCGAGCGACAGGGTGCTGCCCTGCGCGCCGACGAGGTGCGCACCGTCCGCCAGCGCGACCACGCCGCCGATGCGTCCGGTTCCCGACAGGCCGCCGCTATCGATGCGGAGGGTCGAGCCCGTGCCGCCGAAACTGCCGGTTACGGCCAACCCGCCCGAGACGGTCATCGTCCCGGTGAAGTCCCCGCTGTCGCCCGCCAGCGTCAGCAAGCCGCCCGCCTGGGTGATCGTGCCACCGCCCGAAAGGCTGCCGGCATAGGTGACCGCATCGGCGCGATCAAAAGCCAGAATGCCGCCATTGACCGCGATGTCGCCCGCCAGCGTGCCGGTCGTTCCGCCATCGCCGATGCGGAGCGTGCCGCCCTCGATCCGCGCCGAACCGGAGGCTTGGCCGAGCAGGGTCGAGACACCCGAGTGCTGCACCACTTCTCCAGCGCCCAGATTGGCGAGGATCGTCGCGCCGTCGAGCGTGTAACTCCCCGCGGTCAGCGTGCCGCTACCGGCGAGCGTGCCGGCGAGCCCGGCGGTGCCGACCGTCTCGTCGAACGCGCCCAGGTCCAGCGTCCCACCGGACCGGATCAGCAGCGCCGCAGTGTCGGCGAGCCGCTCGTGGGCGCCCAGCCGCAGCGTGCCGCCATTGACGCGCACGTCGAGCGCCCCCGCCGTGCCGGTCAGCAGGGTCGTGCCGCTGCGCTGGTCGAGCAGGCCGCCGCCCAGCGCATGGTCGATGATGCCGCCATCGAGGACATATTCATTGGCGCGCAGCGTGCCGCCGCCGATCAGATTGCCCTGGATCACGAAGCGTGCGACGACTTCGTCATAGCCGTTGAGGTCGAGCGTCGCCCCGTCCCGCACTTCGAGCAGCGAATCATCCGCGAGCACATTCACCCCGCCGATGCGCAGCGTGCCCGCGCTGACCAGGGTGAGACCGGTATAGCTGTTGGCCCCCGAGAGCGTCAGCGTGCCGGTGCCGGTCTTGGTCAGCCCGCCACCGCCGGAGATCGTGCCGGCGAAACTGCTGTCACCATCGTTGCCGCCGAGCACCAGCGCATGACTGCCGAGCAGCACCGAACCGTTGCCGGTCAGATCGACGATCGCGGTGTCGCCGCCCGTGCCGCGCAGATCGAGCGTACCGCCCAGCACCACCGGCGCGCCGGTGATCGCCGCCGATCCGGTCAGCGCCAGCGTGGCGCCGCCCAGCACCGAGAGGGTGTCGCTGCCCGAGATCGTGCCGCCGAAGCTGCTCGCGCCGGTGAGCGTCAGCGCATGCCCGCCGAGCTGGACCGAACCCGTGCCGCCGAGGCTGGCGAGCGTCAGCGCAGCGCCCGCGCCGGCAGCGTCGAACACGCCATTGGCGACGATCGTATCGCTGGCGAGCGTGCCGCCGTCGAGGCGCAGGGTCGCACCGGCATCGACGGTGGTGGCGCCGGTATAGAAGTTCGCGCCGGTGAGCGTGACGACGCCCGCCTGGGCGCGCAGGCCGCCCAGCCCGTCGATCGTCCCGTCGAAGGTGCCGCCGCCGCTCAGCAGGTCATGCGCGCCGAGCGATATCGAGCCGGCGCCGGTAAGCCCGGCAAAGCCGATATCGCCATCGATCAGGCCGAGGTCGAGCGTGCCACGCACCTCGAGTTGCGTGCCGTCCGCCGATGCGCCGCCGCCCAGATGGAGCGTCGTGCCCGAGGCGATGGCGAGCGTGCCGCCCGAGATCGTGCCCGAATACTCGCTGTCGCCGCGAAGCGTCAGTTGGCCGTTGCCGAGCGCCAGCGTGCCGCTGCCGTACAGGCCCGCGAGCGACACCGGCGCGGTGGCGGCGCTGATGTCGAAGGTGCCATTGGTATCGACGATGGCATTCTCCATCGATCCGTTGCCGATCAGCGCGATCGTCGCGCCCTCCGCAATGCCCGCGCTGCCGCCGAAATAGTTGGTGCCGGACAGGTTCAGCCTGCCCGCGAGCAGCGTGATCCCCGCGCTCTCGCTTTCGATCGCACCGCCGAAGTCGCCGCCGCCGGTGAGGATAAGCTCGTTGCTACCGAGCGAGACCGTGCCTTTGCCGTTGAGCCCGCCAAAGCTGCTCGAGAAATTATATTGCGAGATGTCGAGCGTGCCCTCGACCCGCACCGAACTCGCGAGTTGGGCGGCGGCGGTGTAGAGCGCCGCATCCGCATCGATCACCGTCTCGCCGGTATAGTCGTGTGCGCCGGTGAGCCCGAGCCATCCCGAGACGAGGTGCAGCCCGCCGGTGCCGGTGATCGTGCCTTCGTAGATGTCCCCGCCATTGTTGATCGTCAGCGTGGTCGCGCCGAGCACGATCGTGCTGGGGCCGCCGCTCAGGCCGCCGATCGCGAATTGTCCGCCGGTGACGCCGGACAAATCGAGGGTCGAATCCCACATCGACACCCAGGCATTCTCGCCGAGCGTCCCCGCCCCGGCCATCTTGACCGTGCCGTTCTCGATATCGACTTCGCGCAGGTCGTTGGCACCGCTCAGCGTCAGCGTACCCGTGCCGAGTGCGAATACCCGACCGACCCACGCCGGATCCAGCGTGCCCCGGATGGTGCCGGCGAACTCGGTCTCGCGGTCATTGTCGATCAAAAGGACACCGCTATAGCCCAGCCCGATCGTGCTGCCCGCCACGCCCGAGAGATTGTGCAGCGTCGCGGCGGCGGCGAAACCATCGAGCACCGACAGGTCGATGGCCGTATCCGCGCCGGTCAGCGACACCGAGCGGGCCTGGGCGATCGCACCGGGATCGCTGAGCTTGAGCGTGCCGTTGGCCAGGGTCACATCGCCGGTGAAGCTTCCTTCGCGCCACAGGCTGGTGGTGCCGCTACCCGTCTTGACGAAGCTGCCGGCCGCGCCGTCGATCTGCTCGATGACGACATCGCCGGCACGATCCACCGTGAAGATGCCGTCGTCGATCGTGACCGGACCGAGCATGCCGGAAACCAGGCCACTGCCGCCCAGCGTGAGATTTGCGCCGCCGCGCAGGGTCGTCGCGCCGGTATAGGAGAGATCGCCGGCAAGCAGCAGGCTGGCGCCGCTGACGCTGAGCGAACCGTCTCCGCCGATCGGCCCGGACAGCACGGCGCTGCCGCTCGCCACGTCCACGGTGAGCTGGCCGTCATAGCCCTGGCCGCTATCGCGAACGAGATCGATGGCATTGGCGATAACCCGTCCGTTGCCGAGCGCGATCGTGCCGGTACCGACGACATGGACCGTGCCCGTGCCGAAGGCATCGTCTGTCCCGGCAACGATCGTGCCGCGCTCGAGGACAGTGCCCTGGGTATAGCTGTTATGGCCCGCCAGCGTCAGCGTGCCGCCGCCGCGCTTGATCAGCACGCCGCCATAGCCGGTGCCGCGCTCGGCCACTGTCCCGGTCAGCGTCAGGTCGTGATCGCCGCCGATGGCAAGATTGCCGTAGGTGGAGTCGTTCCGCTCGATGAAGATGTTGTTGGCGAGCGTGACGCTCCTGTTCGATTCGAGCTGCGCCTCGAGGATCGCGGCGACGAGGTCACCGGTGCCGAGCGCCGCGTCATTGCCGACGATCAGTCTCGAGCCGTTGTTGATCTCGGTGCCGCCGCCATAGCTGTTGGCCGCGTCGAGCACGAGTGTGCCCCAGATCGAGCGAACCCGGACATCGTCGCCGCTGATCTCGCCCGCCATGGTCAGGGTGCCGCTGCCCTGCTTGGCGAAGAAGCCGGCCCCGCCGACCGTGCCGGCATAGCGGGTGTCGGCGTCCTGCTCGATCACCAGGCCGTAGTTCGCATCGATGAGCTGGATCGCCCCCGAAGTGCCGCTGAGCGGCCCGAGGATCGAGCCGAAGCGGTTCATCACCAGCGTTCCGCCATTGAAGTCGACCGGGCTGTACCCCGCCAGGGTCGCGTTGACGCCGAGCACGGTGGTGCCGCCATTGAAATGCATGCCGCCGGTGAAGCTGTTCTGTACGTCGAGGTAGAGCGTGCCGTTGCCGGTCTTGGTCAGGCTGCCGCTTCCCGAGACGGCCTTGCTGATGTGCGCGGCGCCACTCGCGACATCGACGGCCAGGTTGCCGTTCAGGATCAGCCCGTTTTGCGCGACGTTGATGCCGTCCGCGAGCACCAGCCGCGTGCCGTCCGAGGCGGTCACCGATCCGGTACCGAGCGCCTGGTTGGCCAGGACCGCGATGCCGCCCTGCTGGAGCAGCATGTTGGACGCCATGTAGTTGGTCCGCGAGAAGGCGAGCGTGCCGCCCCCCTGCTTGACGATCGGTCGGTTGCCGTTGATCTGGCCGGCAAGGCTCAGCGTCTCGCCGTCATCGACCGAGATGACCGTCTGGGTGCCCAGCGCGCCGCCGAGATAGAGGTCGTTCGACAGCGTCAGGCTGCCGACGGCCTCGATCCGGCCGAGGCTGCTGCTGGTGAACAGGTCGGCCCGTCCCAGCGCATTGTCTCCGGAAAGGCGCAGCGTCGCGGCGCGGAGATAGACTTCGCCGGTGAAGTCGTTGTCCCCACTCAGGGTCAGCGCGCCGCCATCGAGGTTGATCGTGCCCAGGCCTCCGGTCAGCACGCCCGAGAGCGTCAGCGCGCCGGTGCCGCGCTTGTTGAGCGTGCTGGCATAGTCGGCGCCGCTGAAGTCGATCGACCCGGCATAGATGCTGTCGCCGGCCTGGTTGACGTCCAGCACCCCGGCCTGCAACAGGAGGGTACCGCCGGCGCCAGAGAGCACCGACGCGGCCTGCGTATAGCCACGCAGCTGCAGCATACCGCCGGTGAGCGTCAGGGCACCGGCACCGAGTGCCTGGCTGCCGCCCAGGATGAGGTTACCGTTCTCCAAGGTGGTGCCGCCGGCATAGCCGTTGTTCGCCGCGAGCGTCAGCGCACCGGTGCCGCGTTTCACGAGCGCCCCGCTGCCGGATATCGCCGAGAGATGCCCCCCATAGCCGCTCCAGTCGAAGACGAGCGTGCCGTTGTTGACAATTCCCGTAGTGCCGTCGGGCCCCAGCGTGCCGGGGGCGAGCGAGACGAGTGTCGTGCCTGCGTCGATCGTGGTCGTGCCGGTCCAGCTGTTGGCGGCATTGGTCAGCGTCAGCGTGCCGCCACCGCCGATCACCAGCGGCTGGCTGCCGGTCTCGCTGATCCGGCCGTTGAGATAGGCGCTGATTCCCGCATCGACGAGGATCCGCGAGGGATCGTTCACCGGGTCGATTGCCTCGAGCACGATGTCGTTGCCATAGCTGCCACTGGCGCTGAGCTGGATCGTCGGATCGACCAGATGGATCGTGCCGGTGCCGAACGCCTCCGCTGCCCCGGCGCGGATCGATCCGCCATTGACGCGTATGTCTGCGGTCAGGTTGCGGCCATCGAGGAAGTCCATGATGCCGCTGCCGATGTCTATGCGCGTCAGGCTCGCCATCGCCCCGCCGATCGCGGCGATGCCCGAGCGCTGGTCGAGGATTTCGAATCCCGTGACGTCGAGTTGCGCGGTGATGCCGTCGCCGACATCGATCGCCAGCGTGTCGGTACCCGTACCGCCATCGACCCGGCCGGCGAGATCGCCGCCGCGGTAGAGGAAGGTGTCGTCGCCCGCGCCGAGGCTGGCGCCGGCGAGCGAACCGGTCGCCTCGAGCGTGACGAAATCCGCGGAGGTGCCGCTGGCGTCGAAGCGACCGTCGAGCCGGCCGGCGATGATCAGCGTGTTGGCGCCGCTTCCGGCCATCACGATGTCGCCGATCGTTCTCGACCCGAGCTGGAGGTCGATGGCGTGCGTGGCGGCGCCCTGGAGCGAGATCGCGCGGCTGCCGCCCTGGATCGTCGCGCCGGCCCGGTTGGTGATGGTAAGCGGGCCGCCGGACGTGCCCAGCTGGATCGCCGCGCCGTTGCCGAGGCTCTCGTCGGCACCGTTGCGGATCATGCCGCTGTTGTCGATCGATCCGCCAAGGGTCACGATAGTGCCCATGCCCGTATTGCCCAGATTGCCCCGGACAGTGACGCCCTCGCCTATGCTGATGTCGTAGGCTCCGATACCGCGCGATATGATAACGGCTGATCTGGTCGCGGTGAGGTCGCCTCCCAGGGCGATGCTGTTCCCCGCGGCAGCGCCGGAACCGCTCGAGATACCCGTCACGGCCGTGATGCTTGCGGTCGTGCTGATTGAAACCTTGCCGCTCGAAGTCGCGGCGGTACCTGCGCTGATGCCTATCCCGAGATTGAAGCTGGCGCTGCCGATGGCCGCGCCGATGTCCAGGTTGACGCCGCCAGAGCCCGAATCAGAATCAGCCGAGATCCCGACATTGCCGGTGGTGCGGGCAGGCCCCAAGGCATCGATCGTGCCGCCCGCGCTGGTGGTCACGGTTATCGCGCCGGTATCCGAAGCGCCGGTTCCTTCATAATCGAGGTTCAGGCCGAAGCCGCCCATGTTGGTGTTGGTGATCAGGATCGCGCCCTGCAGGTCCACGGCGACGTTGGCGGATGGCCCCCGGACGCTGGCCATGATCCCCCTTTCGAGCGCGCGTATGGTACCACCCCGCGTCACCACCGAAACCGACCCATTGCCAACGGCGCTAGCTCGGATCCCGTAATTTCCCTGGATATCGACCTGGCCCAGCCGCAGGTCGACGCCGCGGCCGGCCGCATCTATCCCGTTAGGCGCCGTAATGCTGAGACTTCCGGTGTTGACCAGAGTAGCCGCGCCTACGGTGGAGCGCAGGCGGATCCCTTCGTCCGAGCCGGTGAAACTGTGGCTTCCGCTATCGAGCGTCAGCGTCGCGGCGCCTTTGTCCGCGCCATCGATGAAGATCGCGGCGCCATCCCCACCGATGGTCTGGGTGCTTGAGATGCGGGTGCTGCCGCGCAGCGTCGCCACGGCGTCGCCCGTGGCCGAGAGCTGATAATAGCCATCCTGGGGACGGACATTGCCGCCCGGGTTGGAACCGCTGGTGTTGCCGATCACGACATTGGTCAGCACCACCTCGCCGGTCGTTCCCAGCAGCCGGACGCCTCCATTGGCGGCGGTGCTATCGATCACCGTGCCGGGATTCTCCCCCAGGATGTCGCCGCCATCGCGCGGTAGCGCGGCCAACTGCGCATGCGCCGGCAGGGCCAGCGCTGCGGCAACCAGCGCGCTCGAGCAGAGCAGGCCGTGGCGTACCCGCGCCGGCGTGAACGGGCGGCGGACGGTGCGGCGAAGCGTAGGCATGCGGACTCCTTCGGGCGCGCGGACAGGCGCTCCGGTATGGGTTTGCGAAAAGACAATCTGTCGGTCGGGTGGTCAGGCCGCGCGCAGCGGATGGCAGCCGCGCGCAGGCACGGCGCCGGCCTTGCTGTCGTGTCGCATGATCCCCCGTTTCGATCAGCCGTTCAGACGGTCACGGGAGTGGATCGACGCGGGTCCCCAAGTCAATCGAGGCGCAAGAAGTTGAGACGCAGGACCAAAGGACTGAGACGCGGCGCAAAAAATCCGCGCCGATTAGGACGTTATTCGGCGAGCCGGTTCATCCAGTCGCCCCACATCATCATCCGCTCGGGCGGCGACAAGGCCAGCTTCTCCGGGTCACCGGCCAGCCGGTCGACCTTCTGGAGCCCGCGCATCGCGCGCGCCTCGCTGGCGGTGTAGCCATATTCGCGGCGGAAGGCCCGGCTGAAGCTCGCTTCGTCGGGAAAGCCATAGGTCAGCGCGATCTCGCTGATCCGGCGATGCTCCTCCGCGCTCGACAGCAGGTCGTGGATGCGCTGGAGCCGGCGCTGCTGGATGAAGCGGGCGACGCCCCCGAGCGGGCGGAACAGCCGGTAGAGGCTGGCGCGCGACATCGCAAGGCCCTCCGCCATGATCTCCGGTCCGAGGTCCGCCGAGGTCAGATGCGCATCGACGAAGCGCCGTGCGCGACCCAGCTGGGTGGCGTCGAGCACGCTGCGCGTCTGGCTTTCGGTGCCCTCGCGCGGCTCGAGGCAGGAGCGCATCATCGCGATCATGCTGTCGGCCATGGCCGGGCCGTCCGCATTGTCCAGCCCGCTCGCCTGGCTCGCCAGCACCTTCATATAGTCGGCAAAAATCCGTCCCCGCGCGCCGGTGACGATCCGGCCGTGCAGCGCGGCGATGCCATGCATCGCGCCGTCGACCATGTCGCGCGGCACGAAGATGCACAGGCAATGCATGGGAGCCAGCGGCAGCTCGATCGGCTGGCCCAGGTCGATGACGAAGAGCAGCCCTTCGGGGTTTTCCCGCGTGAAATCGAGCCGGATCAGATAATGGTCGATGCCGTCGGTGCGGATCTTGGCGGCTGTGCGCGAATAGGCGAGCGCATCGACATCGGTACCGCCGAACGCGATCCGTCCCATCAGATAGGTGAAGGCGGTGCCGCGGAACTCGGATGCATCCCCACACGCGGGAATCTCGAACATCGGTGCCATGGCACGGTGCCAGGCTGCGAAACGCTCGCACGCGGGGAAGTCGTCCGTCGAGAAGCGTATCAGCGGAATGCGGGAAGCGCGTTGGGCCATGCCGCAGCTTGCCCCGCAAAGCGAGGCCGCTCAATCCCCCAGCTGTCCAACCCGTTGGTCCTGAAGCGGAATGCTGGTTGGTCCTTCGCTCTTGGCGCCTCGCGGGCGATGTCGAAGGGGCGCGGGAATAATGGGCGTACACACGGGGGCTGGGTAGCCCCCGGGGTCCGCGCGTTCGCGAGCGCCCGCGCATGCACGCTTGCCTTGGACCGGGGGGCGCGGCGGCGGCTGACGCACAGCTCGCGCGCGCACGCCGCCCCGCCTGCGGTGTCGGCAAGGGTGCGTCTCCTCTTTTTCTTACATCGCTTTGTTCCGCGACCGCGCTCTACGGCAAGCCGCCGGGCCGCGCTGCGCGCGTCCCCGTCCCTTCGGGTGACGATCGCTGGCGCGGGACTGTGGTCGGCGCTGGCAGCGCCGGCGTTGTCGGCCGGGCCTTGCGCAAGCGAGGTGGCCGGCACGCCCTTCTGGGCCCGCTCGGCCAGGGCGCAACCCGGCCTGCGGTCCGGGTCCTCCACTCACGTTCCGGCCTGCGGTGCGCCCTGCCCTGTGCCGCGGGCCCGTGCGGGCGTCCTCGCCGCCCACCCCGCTTTCGCAGGGCCGGGTGTGGCTTTTTGGTCGAGGAGGCTGGGCATGGGCAGGGTTCGCGGGCGTCGCGCGGGGGGAGCTGCTGGAGGCGCTGCGCGCCCCTCGCTCTATGACGAGGTGACGGCACGGATCGTCGCCGAGCTGGAGGCCGGGCGCTTCCCATGGGTGCGGCCTTGGGACAGCGCCGCCGCCGCGCCCGGCCTGCCGCGCAACGCCGCCTCCAACCGCGCCTATTCCGGGATCAACGTCCTGATCCTGTGGGGCGAGGGGTTCGCGCGCGGCTATGCCTCGCAGGGCTGGCTGACCTTCCGGCAGGCCATCGAGGCCGGCGGCTGCGTCCGCAAGGGCGAGCACGGCGTCGGCGTGGTCTATGCCGACAGGTTCACCCCCGAGGCGGAAAAGGAACGCGCCGCTGCCGAGGGCGACGCGGCCCGCGCGGTGCCGTTCCTCAAGCGCTTCACCGTGTTCAACGTCGCGCAAGTAGCGGGGTTGCCCGAGCGCATGCTGGCAGGCGCCGCGCCGCTTCCCGAGCGCGAGCTTGTGCCCGTCGCCGAGGCGCTGATAGCGGCTTGCCGAGCCGACTTCCGGATAGGCGGGGCCGAGGCCTATTATGCGCCGGGCGAGGACTATGTCCGGGTGCCGCCGCAGCCCGCCTTTCGCCACCAGATCGATTATTACCGCACCGCCCTGCATGAGCTTGGCCACTGGACCGGGCACGCCTCGCGGCTGGCGCGCGACCTCTCCAACCCGTTCGGCAGCGCCGGCTATGCCCGCGAGGAACTGGTCGCCGAGCTGGCGTCGGCGTTTCTCTGCGCCGCGCTCGGAATCCAGCCGAGCGTCCGCCATGCCGATTATCTCGGGTCGTGGCTCGCGGTGCTGCGCGCCGACAATCGCGCGATCTTCCGCGCCGCCAGCCTCGCCAGCAAGGCCGCCGACTATCTGCTCGCCTTGGGGGCCGAATCTCCTGTGCTGGGAGAGGCCGCATGAGGCTGCTCACCCCCGAGCTGCGCGCCGCGCTCCGCGCGCAATATCGCAGCGAGGCGACGGACAGGCGCCCGCTGGTCAAGCTGTTCCATCCCCTCTCCGCCGCGACATGGCTGGCGAGCGAGTTGGCCGAGGACGGCGACGCGCTGTTCGGCCTCGCCGACCTCGGCTTCGGCTGCCCGGAACTCGGCTGGTTCTCGCTGTCCGAGATCGAGGCGCTGCGCCTGCCCTATGGGCTACGCATCGAGCGCGACCTGTATTTCGCGACCGACCTGCCGCTGACCGATTGGGCCGCATGGGCGCGCAAGGCGGGGTCGATCCTCTGGGCCGAGGCGCTGCTGCGGCGCGCGCGCGACACTGCATCCGACCTGTCCGACCGGTTTCCGCCGCCCGAATGACGGCGCGGAAGGCGCGCGGCGCGCCGCTTCCGCCGCACAACCGAAGCCGGTCCCGCTCACTGTCCAGATGCACGGGACCGGCGCCCACAAGGAGCAAGACCGATGAAACTCGACTTCCTGCCGCTCGACAAGCTCTATGTCGACAAGGCCAATATGCGCTTCGCCAAGCGGGCGCCCGACGTCGCCGACATCCTGCCGAGCGTCCGCAAGCGCGGCATCCTCCAGACGTTGATCGTCCGGCCCGGCGACGAAGACCGGTTCGGCATTCTCGCAGGCGCCCGGCGCTTCCGCGCCGGGGAAATCGTCGCGGGCGAGCGCACCGACGCCGACGTCCCGGACCCCGAGCCCTTCCTCTTCCCCTGCGCGATCCTCGAGGCCGGCGACGATGCCGCCGCCGTCGAGGCCTCGCTGATCGAGAACATGGCGCGGCTCGCCCCCGACGAGGTGACGCGCTGGGAGAGCTTCGTCCGGCTGGTCCGCGAGGGCCGCTCGCCCGAGGAGATCGCCGACACCTTCGCGCTGCCGGTGCTCGCGGTGCGGCGGACGCTGGCGCTCGGCAATCTGCTGCCGCGCATCCGCGACCTCTACCGCCGCGAGAAGATCGACGCGGCGACGGTGCGCCACCTGACGCTTGCCAGCAAGGCGCGGCAGCGCGACTGGCTCGCGCTGTTTGATTCGCCCGACTCGCATTGTCCGACCGGCTGGCAACTGCGCGGCTGGCTGCTCGGCGGGCAGGCGATCAGCGCCGACCATGCGCTGTTCGACGTGGAGGAAAGCGGGCTCGCACTGGTCGCCGACCTGTTCGCCGAGCAGCGTTATGTCGCGGACCCCGACGCCTTCTGGACCGCGCAGAATGCGGCGATCGAGGCGCGGCGGGCAGCCTATCTCGAGGCCGGCTGGAGCGGCGTCGAGATTATCGGCCCCACGCAGCAGTATCAGGGCTGGGAGCAGGTGAAGACCCCGAAGCGCAAGGGCGGCCGCGTCTATATCGACGTCCGCGCGAGTGGCGAGGTGGTGTTCCACGAAGGCTATCTGACCCGCAAAGAGATCAAACGCATTGAACGCGGCGAGACGCCCGAGGCGGCGCAGGCCAGGCCGGTTCGGCCGGAAGTCAGCGGGCCGCTGCAGGTCTATATCGACCTGCATCGTCATGCTGCCGTGCGCGCCGCCTTGCTGTCGCGGCCCAAGGTCGCGTTGCGGCTGATGGTCGCGCACGCCATCGCCGGCTCGCCGCTCTGGCGGGTCGAGGCCGAGCCGCAACAGGCGCGCAGCGACGCCATCGCCGAGTCGGTCGAGACCTGCCGGGGCGAGACGGTCTTCGACGCCAAGCGGCGGCGGATGCTGGCGGTGCTCGGCTTCGATCCCGAGGCCTCGACGATCCGGGGCGGGCATGGCGGACACGGCGTCGTCGGCGTCTTCCTGGCCCTGCTCGACCTGCCCGATGTCAAGCTGATGGACGTGATCGCGGTGCTGATGGGCGAGACGCTCGCCGCCGAGAGCGCGGCGGTCGAGGCGGTCGGGTCGGAGCTCGGTGTCCGCATGGCGGAGTGGTGGCAGGCCGATACCGCCTTCCTCGAACTGGTCCGCGACAGGGAAGTGCTGGCGCATATCGTCGCCGACGTGGCCGGCCCCACCGTCGCCGATGCCAATGCCGGCGAGACCGGCAAGACGCTGCGCCGGATCGTCGCCGACCATCTGGCCGGTGCCGGAGGACGCGCCAAGGTCGAGCACTGGGTGCCGCGCTGGATGGCCTTCCCGCCTAGCGCCTATACCGCGCGTGGCGGCGTCGGCACGGTCGCCATGCGTGCCGAGGTCGAGGCGGCGCTCGCGGCGCACGTGCCCGAGTCGCAGCGCCAGCCGCTCGCGGCCTGACCTTCGAGGGGCGGCGTCCTGCCGCCCCCTTTTCCTAGCCCCGGCACCAATCGGGCTTCGCCTTCCCGCGCGGCCACCAGCGCGCGATTCCCTTGTCGACCAGCGTCGCGGCGAGGTCCCGGCCGTCGAGCCGTACCCGGGCCACGGAGCGGTTGTAGCTGCGCCCCACCCGCTCGATCTCGACCGTCCGGCCCTTGAGCAGTGCGATCTCCGCCCGGGTCGCCTGCTTGCCGCGGGCCAGCTCGGCGCTGCACCTGGCGTTGCCGGGCTGCGTCTCGGGCGCGTCGATCCCGGCGATGCGGATGCGCTCGCCGCTCTCCAGCCGGAAGGTATCGCCATCGGTCACCCAGGCGACCACGCCCGATTGCGGGGCGGGCGCGGCGGCGATCAACAGCAGCGCCGCAATGGCGAGCGCCTCAATGCGCGCCACGCCGGATCACCATCCTGGTCTCCCCGCACAGCGAGCAGACATCCTTCCGGCGCTCGAACCCGCCTACGCCTGCGAGCTCGCGGGTCCTGATATTGGCGTGCTGCCGGACGCTCAAGGCCAGCCGCTCCGCGATGCAGTCGTCGCATACCGGCTCCGGCGCCAGCCGCTCGATCAGGGCGCGGACCTGGTCCGATGTCGTCATGTCGCTTCCCTCGGTCCTGCCATATTGCCCTTTGCATCTAGTGGGTTCGGGCCGGTGGCGGCAAGCTGGATGGTTCGCGCGCGGCGTACCCGTTGCGGCGCGGGCATCACGCCCGGGATTCCCGAAAGCCGCACGCGGCCTCTCCACGATGGCTGTCTGGCACCGCGCGCCCTGGGTCAGCAACGGCGTCGCCGGCTTTCTTCCCCGGCTTCGGGCTTCTCCCTGCGCCTTCCTCGCGAGGCAAGAAAGCCGGCTTTGGCCGCCCTTCGCTTTCGCTGCGGCCCGGCCCTGCGGGGCCGGGTGCATGCCGGCCGCTGGCGGCGCCGCCTCGACGCCATCGAGGCCGCAATGGCGCGGCTTCGTAGGAACGAGGAGAAATACCATGGCCACCATCGGCAGCTTCACCCGCGACGAGTCCGGCGTGTTCACCGGCACCATCCGGACCCTGACGCTCAACGTGAAGGCGAGCATCCGGCCCGCGACCAAGGACAATGACAAGGCGCCCGACTACCGGGTCGTGAACTCGGGCAATGTCGAGTTCGGCGCCGGCTGGACCAAGACCTCGCGCGAGGACCGGCCCTATGTCTCGGTCAAGCTCGACGATCCGTCGCTGCCCGCCCCGATCTACGCGACGTTGGTCGAGGGCGAGCAGGGCGTCCACAACCTGATCTGGTCGCGCTGAGCCCCTCGCGTCCCGCGCCGACCGGCGCGGGACGCAGCCTTGCAGGGGGTGTCGAAATCGCACGGGTCGGTTTTCGACACTCTTCGCCGGGTGCCTCGTCCGCCATCCCCGGTGCCGTTCGAAGCACCCGAGGAGTTGCGGCATGGACGGCGACGATATCGACCGGGCGGCCAGCGCCAAGCGCGGCTCGCCCTTCCTCAACACCGAACAGGCGGCCGCCTATCTGGGCCTATCGAGCCGCTCGCTGAAGCGGCTGCGGGTGCGCGGCGACGGGCCGGTGTTCCGCCGGCATTGCCGCTTCGTCCAATACCATATCGACGACCTCGACGCCTGGAGCCGCGAGCATAGCGCACGCGGGATCCGGCCATGAGCCGACGCCGTCCGCCCGGCGACGCACCGCTGCTCGCCTGGGGCGAGGCTCGGCATAGCCATCGCCAGCGCGAGCTCCGCCGGCTGCGCCTCGCCATCCTCGGCGGTGCCGCGCTGGTGTTGCTCGCGGTGCCGCCGGTCTATGGCCCGGCACCACGCCTGGTGTGGAACGCCAGCGCCAGCGCGCCGACCGGCCTCTACTGGGTATGGCCGGGCGATGCGCCCGCACGCGGCGAGATGGCGATAGCCTGGCCGCCGCCGCGCTGGCGCGCGCTTGCCGCCGAGCGCCATTATCTCCCCGCCAATGTCCCGCTGGTGAAGCGCGTCGCCGCCGCGCAGGGTGACCTGGTCTGCGCCTCCGGGCCCGAGGTCTCGGTCAACGGCGTGCGCGTCGCCACGCGCGTCGAGCGCGATCCGAGCGGCCGCGCACTTCCCTGGTGGCAGGGCTGCCGCCGGCTCGGCCCAAGCGAATATCTGCTGCTGATGGATGCGCCCGGCTCATTCGACGGACGCTATTTCGGGATCAGCGCGGGCCATGACCTGATCGGCCGGGCGAGACTGATATGGCGGTGCTGACCCTTGCGCTCGCCGGCGCACTGGCTCTGGCCGATCCGGCCAATGGGGTTTCGCGCTGGTCGGCCGAGATCGACGCGGCCGCGGCACGCTGCGGCGTCCCTCGCGACTGGATCGCGCGCGTGATGCACGCCGAGAGCGCGGGCCGGACGACGCTCGACGGACAGCCAATCCGCAGTCCCAAGGGCGCGATCGGGCTGATGCAGCTGATGCCGGCGACCTGGGAGGAGCTCCGGCGCGAGCTTGGGCTTGGCGACGATCCCGATTTGCCGGCCGACAATATCGTCGCGGGGGCCTGCTATCTGCGGCGCATGTACGACCGCTTCGGCTATCCTGGGCTGTTCGGCGCGTACAATGCCGGGCCTTCGCGCTACGCCGCCTGGCTTGTCGGCGAGACAAGGTTGCCGGCCGAGACCATCATCTATTTGCGGCGCGTCACCGCCGCTGCGCCGGCACCGACCGAGAGGGCCGCGAGCCCGCGCGAGCCGCTGTTCCTCGTCCGCCGCGAGGTGCCCCCGCCGAGTGTCACGGTCCCGGCTGCGAGCCAGATGCCGGCGATGTTCGTGATCCGCCGCGAGGTGCCGTGACATGGTGAGGGTGGGAAGGCTCGTCGTGAAGTCCCAGCATGACGGGCGGCAAAGCGGCCCTCAAGGCCCATGGGTACCCCCCAATTTGCTCCGCAAATCGGTTCCCCCCATGTCCGCTTCGCGGCGCCTCCGCTCGCGCTCCGGCGGCCCTGACCGCCGCTTCGCCGTCCGTCTTCGAGACGCTGTCCTCGATGGTGAGGACCGCAAGCGGAGACTGATCATGGCACAGCTTCTATCCATCTCGGACGCGGCCGATCGCGTGATGGCGGCACTAGTCTCGGGGCTCGAGATCGAGTTTGGACGGCAGGCGGGCGCAGCGCTCGCCGAACGTTTCCTCGATGCCGAGGAGGCCGATTTTCTCTGGGACGCACGGGTCGAGGAGCGCTGGCTCGGCTGCTATTTCGGCGGTGGGGAGAGCGAAATCGAACTCGACCGGGTGCGGATTCTCGCTCGGATCGACGGGGGCTGGTTCGTTGCGGTGATGCTCGTCGACGGCGATGGCGACGCGCACGGGATGCTCGGCAAGCGCAGCTTCGGGCGCGCGGAGCAGGCGCGAAGGGCGTTCGCGGATGCGTGAAATGCTCCTCGGATCGGGCCGGGATGCGCTGCGGCACAGGCAGCGTGTCCCGGCTTTCTTTGTGCGCCTTGTGGGAGGCAGGGTGGAGAGACAGGGAAAACAAGATAAAGGCAGTGTCTCGCGACCCTGCTCAAGTGACTGTCTGCACATCCTTTTTTCGCGAGATTCGGCGGCGACGGCGCGAGACAGGCTCTTGGCAACTGGCGGAAATCCGCCGTTTTTGGTGCCTTTCCGCGAGCCTCCGCGAGGCCGGCGGTGAGCGAGGACGAGTTCACGCCCAGGCTGGGCAAGCCTGGCGCGAAGGACGCCAAGCGCCTGGTCAAATATGGCGGGCGCGTCCTCGCCGCAGCGCGCCTCGCGGGCAGCAAGACCGGCGTACTGTCGCGGCGCTTCGATGGCAGCCGGATCGGCCGCGGCGCGAGCATCGGACGGCTGCTGTCGAGCCGCGACCGGTTCGCCGGGGCCCGGGCGCGGCGCGCGATGGTCAAGGTGCGGCTGGTGCGGATGGCCGGGAGCGGCCTCTCCGCCGCGCGCGCGCACCTGCGCTACATCCAGCGCGACGGAGTGACGCGCGAGGGCAATCCCGGCGAGCTCTACGGGCGCGACATGGATGCCGCCGACGGCAAGGCGTTCCTCGATCGCTGCGCCGGCGACCGCCACCAGTTCCGCTTCATCGTCTCGGCCGAAGACGGCGCGGAATATCCCGACCTCAAGCCCTATGTCCGCCGGCTGATGGCGCAGGCCGAGCATGACCTCGGCACCCGGCTCGACTGGGTCGCGGTCGACCACTTCAACACCGACAATCCGCACACCCACATCATGCTGCGCGGCGTCGACGACCAGGGGCAGAATCTCGTCATTGCCCGCGAATATATCGCGCACGGGCTCCGCGAGCGCGCCGCCGAGCTCGCCACGCTCGACCTGGGTCCGCGTACTGATCGCGAGATCCAGGACCGGCTGCGCCGGGATGTCGAGCAGGAACGGCTGACCGCGATCGACCGCCGGCTGCTTAGGCGGATGGACGCCGACCGGATCACGGGGCCGAAGCACAACGATCCGTTCCAGCAGGCGGTGGCGACCGGACGCCTGCGCAAGCTGGGGGCGATGGGGCTCGCCGAGGATCTCGGCAACGGCCGCTGGGAGCTAGCCGACGGGCTGGAGGATACGCTGCGCCGGATGGGTGAGCGCAACGACATCATCCGGCTGATGCAACGCGAACTGACCGCGCGCCGGCTCGAGCGGGCGCCAGCCGACCGGGTCATCGAGAGTGAACTGCGGGAGCCTGTGATCGGGCGCGTCCTCCGGCGTGGCTTCTCCGACGAGCATCGCGATCGTCATTACCTGATCGTCGATGGTATCGACGGCAGGGCGCATTATCTCGACATCGGCCGCGCCACCGCGACCGATCTTACCCCCGAGGGCGCGATCGTCCGCGTGGCGCCGCGGGCGGCCGGGGTCCGGGAGGTCGATCGCACCATAGCCTCGGTCGCCGCGTCGAATGACGGGCGCTATTCGGCGGAGCATCATCTCGAGCACGATCCTCAGGCCGGCCGAGCATTCGCCGAGGCGCATGTCCGCCGCCTCGAGGCGATGCGGCGGGCGGGGCTCTCCGAACGACTGGCGGACGGAAGCTGGGCTATTCCGGAGGACCATGTCGAGCGGGCGGTCGCCTATGAGACGCGGCAGCTTTGCGACCAGCCCGTCGCGATCGAGACGCTGTCCGCGGTACCGCTGGACCGGTTGCCCGGCGCCGACGCCGCAACCTGGCTTGATCATGCGCTTGGGGCGGATGAGCCGGTGGTCGCGCGCGACGCCGGGTTCGGGCGCGAGGTTCGCAGCGCGCTTGCCGCGCGCCGGCAATGGCTGGTCGAGCAGGGCCTGGCGGACGAAGCGGGGAGCGGCATCCAGCTGAGGCGCGGGACGATGGCCCTGCTGCAGCGCCGCGAGCTGCTGCGGATTGCCGGCGAGCTGACGGACGAACTCGGCAAGACCCATGTCGAGGCCGTACGAGGCGGGCGCATCGAAGGGCGGCTGACCCGGCAGATCGAGGCGGTGGGCGGGCGCTACGCGCTGGTCGAGCGCAGCCGCGAGTTCAATCTCGCGCCGTGGCGACCCGTCCTGGAACGACAGCTGGGCAAGCCGGTCGCGGGGCTCATCCAGCGCGACGGGATTAATTGGCAGTTCGGGCGAGACCGCACGGGACCCCAAATCTCATGAAGCAATTTCGGCTTCTCGCCTCAATAGCGACCGTCCCGAATCGCGACCGACATCATCAGCCTTCGCTTGGTAGGTATTCTTAATCGAAGGGCTTGGGAGGATTAATGTCCGACCTAATCGTGTTCGCGCTGCTGCATTCAGTTCCGATTGCGCCACTTAATGTGGCATTCATCGTTCTCGAACCGCACGTCGAGGCTCGCCCAGCAGCCAATTATACCTTGACCAAATATGCCGAGAGTATTTTGCGCGATCTCCAGCGCAATGGGCAACTCCGATACCGCCGAGCGCACCTTGCGGACGATGCCATCTCCAACCGCCTCAGATTTGCGCTGAACCGAGTGAGCGGCTGAGCTGTGTCCGACAGGCATGCCGGCTACTGAAGCAGGTTCTCCCGTGGTGGCGATCCTTGTTGGGTACACTGGCAACCCGTTGCCTGGCAGCGGACGGAGTGTACCGGATCGCGCGGCGACGGATCCTGCGAAATGTCTCTTCAATGAAGTCGCCATCCCTCGGCCGACACAAGCGGACGGGCACGATCGCAAGTTCAGCGATGTTCAAGACGCCTTGAAGGCGGGACCCTAGAGGCGGGCCACTGACTGAACATTGCCTTCCAAATCTGCACCGGACTGGCTTGCGACGCCCGCCCAGCATTAGCGGATGGACTTTGCCCGAAAATTTTGCCGTGATCCGGGGAGTCTACAGGTTGAAGATTTTCGGAGTTCCTATGTCCACCGGGCCCGGCCAGCAAGACCACGACTCAACCTGGGCTTGGCGGGGTACGGCCCCCTGGTCGAACGGCTTTCATGATGCGCTGCGAAGCTGGATCGAAACGCCCGAGGCGATGATTGAGGCGGTGCGCAGCGAAGCCGCCGCCATTGAGCGAGTGCTTAAGGCTGATTTTGGACCTGAGGAAATGCGGATCTATCCGCTCCTGCGTCCGGAAAGCTTGGCCGCCGCGCTTGTCGATGCATCGGGTGACGTCGTTGTCGCCAGCGCCGTGTTCGTCGCCGAAGGCGCTGCAAGCCACATCGACACCGAGATCGTCAGCCAGGTGCTTCGGACGGGTCGCGGCCATGTCGCACCCGTCGCCGTCGAAGCGCCCGACGGCCAGTCCGACCCCGCGATTTTCGCCTATAGCACCGCCACCGAAGCCGCTTCCTGGGTGCTTCCCCGAGAAATCCGAGAGCGCCCCGAACTCGGCGGTGGCCATGTCGTGGTCCTGGCGACGATTACCAGTCTTCGGGCGACACCCCTTAAGGCGGCCTGCGAGAGCTTCGGGCTGACGGGCCTTCAGACGCGCGTCGCGATGGCTACCATCCGCTGCGGTACGATCAAGCAGGCGGCCGCTCAGTTGGGAATATCCTACGATACCGCGCGGGAGAGCCTGTCCGAGGCGATGCGGCGCGCCGGCGTGGACCGACTTCCCGCGCTGGTCGCCAGCCTCGCCTCGCTGGCCTTCGGCGTCCTCCCGCAGAGGTCCGGCGTGCCCTTGCTCGAGGATATCTGGGGGCTATCTTCGCGCCAGGCGGCGCTCGCGGGCCTGATCGCCGAGGGCTTGCCCCGCGAGGTGGCGGCGCGCCGTCTCGGCATGTCCGCTGCCGCGGCCAAGAAGGAACTCGATCGGATCTATGCCGGCCTCGGCGTCTCCAGCGCCGCGGCACTCGCGCGCACCGTAGTGGAAGCGCAGGCGCTCTCCTGCACCACGGCGGCCACGCGCGGCTATGTCGCGCTTCCCCACGACCATGCCGAGCCGTTGCGCATGCTGCCGCGCGAAGATGGCAGCAGGATCGCGTGGAGCGACTATGGGCCCGTCTCGGGAAAGCCGGTGCTGGTCGTCCATAGCAGCATGACCTCGCGGCCGGTGAGCCGCAGCCTGGTGGCGGCGCTCCAGGCGGAGGGCTGTCGCCCGATCGCGATAGACCGGCCCGGATTCGGCATGTCCGATCCCATTGCCGGCGCCGAGCCGGGCGGGCATGATCCATTCGCCGCAGCGGTGCCGGACGTGCTGCGGGTGTGCCGGAAACTGGATATCTCGATTCTCGACGTCGTTGCGCGAGGCGGCGCGCAGCATGTGTTGGCACTGGCCGATGCCGCCCCCGGCCTGATCGACCGGGTAGTGTTGGTCAATCCCGATCCGCACACCGAGGAGAAGGGTCGCCGGGCCGGGCCGCTCGGCGCGGTCAAGGAAGCCTATTATCGCAACCCGCGCCTCGTCGCGATGATGGCGCGGCTGATATCTGCCCATCTCACTCGGGAACGGCTGCTACGCATGATGGAGCGCTCCTTCGCCGGGAGCCCACCCGACCAGAAGGCACTACGCGACCCGCAAGTCGTCACCGACTATTACCGAGCGGTCCGGATGTTCGCGGCGGGCCGGGTTGCCGGCTATGTCAACGAGCAGATCGCAATGGCGACCGCGGCGCGCCCCTCTCCCCGCAAGGGTACGCACCGCTGGTCGGTGATGATCGGCGAGCACGATACGCTCCACGATCCTGCCGATGTGCGCGCTTATTGGCGGGCGGTGCTGCCCGATGCGCGGTTCGTGGACGCGGAAGGGTCGGGGCGATTATTGGCTTTGGCCGAACCCGGCCGTGTCGCCCAGGCCTTGCGCGAGATTTCCTCCCGCCAGGAATAACGCCTCCACACGGGTCAACGGGATTTCGACACCCCACAAAAGGGGATGTGCCCGCTCGGAACGACGCAGCAGATTTCCCGCATCAACCGGATGCAGGAAGCTGGCGCCCGGCAAGAGGAGGGAAGAGCATGCGAACCAAACCCGTTCTGATCGCCATCGCGTTCGCCGTGATCGCCGTGCCAAGCGCCGCCTATGCAGGGGAGCGCATCTGGGGAAGCGGCGAGACGCGCACTTCGGCTATGGACGACGCGGAGCGCCGCGGCAGGGTCGTCGCAGCCGAAAAGCATACATGCATCACGACCCACGCCACGCCGCAGAATTGCACCCAGGATGCCGGCGGCTGGTCCTGCTGGGTCACGGTCGCGAACGAGCAGGGAAGTTGCGCCAACTAAGGCTCCCGGCCACCGATTTCCAAGACCCGCCCCGTGCCCGAGCGCACGGGGCAGCAGGACATTGATCATGCGACAGCATCGCAGCCTTCTTCTCGCCGGCCTTGCCGGCGGATTTCTCTTGCTTGCGGGCGCGCCGGTCTCGGCGGTCCCCAACCCTGGTCCCATGGCTCCGCAATCCGGCACGGCGTGGGGAAGCACGGAAATGCAATGGCGTACGCTCACCGGGCCCGAACTGCGGCGCCTGGCGGGTTTCCCCGGCTCCGCAGCCGCTGTGCTCGCCGCCGCACAGAATGGCGACCCGCGCGCCATGGCGCTGATCTCGGGCGCCTATGCGACGGGATCCGGCGTGCCTCGGAACGACAGCGAGGCGTTCCGCTGGGCGCAGCGCTCCGCGGCGACGGGCTTGCCCCTTGGCATCCATGTTCTCGGCCTCGACTATTTCTACGGCACCGGCGTTGCGCCCGATCCGGCGCAATATCTGCGCCTGCTTCGTCAGGCCGCCGACGCAGGTTCGATCGTCGCCGCGGGCGAATATGCCAAGGCGCTGTTCCGCGGCGAGATCACCGCGAAGGACCTGGCGGGAGCGCTGCGCTACGCCAAAATCGGTGCAGAAGGCGGGATCGCAGAGAGCAAGATGCTCTATGGCACGCTGCTCTACGACCGCTCGCTGGCCGGTCGCAATCCGGCCGAAGGCGGCAAATGGATCCGGGCGGCCGCCGCGGACGGCTATGACTTTGCCCGCAAAGCTGCTGCGGCGCTCGATGCCCAGGACGGTTTCTCGGCGTCGGCGAAACAGCTGTTCGTGTCCAACTTCGGCAACAGCCTTGTCGGTGCCCACACCGTGATCGCGGCGGCGGACGATCCCTGCGTCACCCAGATCGTCGTCGATCTGAACGGCACCACCGGATCCTTCCTCGTCAACTGGCAGGAAACGGTAGTCGCCAGCGCGGGCAATTCGTTCCTCAATCTGTCCGGTGCGATCCTCAACGGCACCCAGCGGGCGGGGGACGATGTGCGGAACAGCCTCGGACTCTCGCTCCACCGCGACCAATCGGACGCGCCCGAGGAACAGGACCGCATGTTCGAGCTCGCTTCCTCGGCAAAGCGGGTGTCCGACATCTGCCACGCGCTTTGAGGCCGCCGGCGCGCGCATGCGGCGGGCGATTAAGACAAAGGAGAATATGGCAATGCGAGCGAAGTTGATCATCGGCACCGCCGCAGCCTTCCTGCTGCTAGCCGGCGCATTGCCGGCCGGCGCGCAGAGCGGCAACCACGGCTATTGCTATGTCTATGGGTCGGACATGAAGACCGTCTATGTCTCGGACCCCTATCCGGTCCCGAGCGGCCCCGACATGTCCTTCCAGCAATTTGGCGACTATCTCGGCAAGAACCAGGGCGTCACTAAGCGGCCGGGATGCGATTCGGGATATAATGGACGGGCCGTCGCCACTCAGGCGCGCCAGAATCGGATCAGCGAGGCGCGGCAACAGGGCATCAGGGTTGTTGAGGTGCGCTGGCCGCTTTGACGCAGAGTGAAGGCCGGACTGCGCTCGCTTGGGGTTGGGTTTATGATCAGGACCGTCTGTATCGTTTTCGTGTTGCTGGCCAGCGGAACCGTCGCCGCACAAGGCCGTATGTCGGACTATGTGCGCGGCATTTACGAGGAGCGTTGCCTCAAGGAGGACGTCTCGGCGTGCCGTGAACTATTGGCCGAGGATTTCGGTGTGCCCGCTGCAACCCGGGCGCGCGCGCTAGCGGTTCGTGGTCAGGCCTTTATGCGGAGCAACGCGATTGCCGATGCGGCTGCCGACTTCGCCAACGCCCTGAAGATCGCCGAAACCCCGCAGGACCCGGCAATGGCCAAGCTGGATGCCGCGCGCGGCGTTTCGAGCCTCACGTCCGAGTGGCGCAGCATGGTACAGGCAAGACTGGCCGACGCGCTGCTTCGACGCACCGATAAGGCCAATGCCCGTGTCGCGGTGGAAAAGGCAATCAAGCTCGATAGCCGCAATGGCTATGCCTATTCGATCCGTGCACGATTGAGCGGAAGCGACCAGCAATGGCCGGCCGCGCTTGCCGATTTCGATCGGGCGATAGAGCTTGGGATCACGGACACGACCGAGCGAGCGCTCAGCCTTTATCGCCGGGGCCTCGTTCGCGGCATGCTCAAGCGGCCGGCCGACAGCCAGATCGCCGATTTCACGGCGGCACTGGTCGCTGACCCGAGCCTTTCGGCTGCTCTGGAAGCGCGAGCGGGCGTCTACCAGGATCTAGGCCGGTACGAAGAAGCGCTGCGCGACTATGATGCGCTTACACTGCGCGAACCCAAATATGCCGCGGGCTTCAACGCCGCGTGCTGGACGCGGGCCGCCTATCTCAAACGCGATTTCGAGAAGGCCCGCGAACAGTGTGACCGTGCGTTGGCTCTGGCGGCCGAACCGAACACTTATGACAGCGCCGGTCTGGTCGCCCTTCAGCAGCAGCGATGGCAAGATGCCTGGGCACTTTACGACAAGGCGGTCAAGGGCGATGCCAAAATGGCGTCCGCGATGTACGGTCGTGGGATCGCGGCCAAACGCCTCGGTCGTAGGCCCGAGGCTGAGGCGGACCTTGCCGCTGCTATGCGCATGGAAGCGCGGGTTGCGGCGAACTACCTATCTTATGGGCAGGCACCGTAGCGCAGGGCGACTGGGTCTCAGCCGCCTCGGTTTGACTGCGCCTAATTGGTTCGAAAGCCGCCCATTCAAAAACTACGTACTAAATGTCGACAATACCCGTCGGGGCACCAGACCGCAGCGAGAATGCGCTGACCCAGGCCGTGACCCAGGCGGCCGACAAAGTCGGCGACGCCGCAAAGTAGGTGACCAAATAAGGTCGCATGAAAATCGGCAATGGGATTTACCCCCATCCCATTGGGCAGCAACTCGCCGCGTTGGCGACGTTCTCAAATTCCCCATGTTGAAGACCGCCGCTCAGGCGGCGAGATCGAATGAACGCGGGAGCAGGGCTTCCAGCTCCGCCGCTGGCACGGGCCGGCTGATGACATAGCCCTGCACGAGATCGCAGCCGATCGAACGGAGAAAGGCGAGGCATTCTTGGTCCTCGGCCCCTTCCGCCACCACTTTCAGCCCCAGATCATGCGCCAACTCCACCGTAGAGCGCACCAGCACCCCGTCGCCGCGGTTCTGATGCGCGAACTGGACGAAGCTGCGGTCGATCTTGAGCTCGTTGAGCGGCAACTGCTTTAGATAGCTGAGCGTTGACTGGCCGGTGCCGTAATCGTCCATGGAGATCGCGATGCCGAGATCGCGGAACAAGTGCAGCGCGGCGACCGCGGCCTCCGGATCGTGCATCGCGGCGGATTCGGTCACTTCGAAGGTCAGCGCGTCCGGCTCGATGCCGCTGGTGCGGATCAGCTCACGCAGCATCGCGATGAACTCGGCCGAGCTCAGCAGCTTGACGGAGAGATTCACTGCGCCGGTGATGCGATGGCCGAGCGCGTGCCAGCGCCGTAGGTCGGCGATGGTCTCGGCAACTACGTGGAGCGTCAGCGCGGCGATGCGGTCGTTGCGCTCGGCGAGCGGGATGAACAGGTCAGGGCGCAGGAAGCCGCGCGTGCCGTGGTGCCAGCGCACTAGCGCCTCGACGCTGGCAATCCGGCCCGAGCGCAGATCGAGCTTGGGCTGGTAGACGAGATGGATCTCGCCCTTGCCAATCGCCTCGTCGAGCTCGCCGAGCAGCGAAAGCTCGCGCTCGATCGTCTCGTCCTCGCCGGCGTCATGGACATGCCAGCGCCCGCCAGAGGCCATCGCGCGCTGGGCGGCGAGCGCGGCATTGGCGACGCAGCGGTCGGGCGAGGCGGCCGCCGCTTCCGAGGCGAAGCCTATCGCCAGCGTGACATCGACCCGTCGCCCGCCGATCTCGACCGGCGCCAGCATCGCCGAGCGCAGAGAGGCGAGGCGGGACTCGAGCGCCTCCTCGTCATAGCAACGCCAGGCGAGCACGCGGTCCTCGACGCGGTAGACGGTGCTGCCTTCCGATACGAGCGCGATACGATCGCGAACGCGGCGCACCAGTTCGGTGATCGCGGATGCCGGGAGTCCGGCCGCCAGCTTGTCGAACTCGGCCAGATGCGCAGTGACCACGCCGATTCCGGCATAGCTGCGCATCGCCTCGCGCAGTGCCAGGCGGTTGGGCAGGCCGGTACCCGCGTCGTGCATCCGCCGGCGGCGTGCCGCAGCGGTGGCACGCGTAGCCAGCGCCAGACCGCTCGCCGACGTGATCGTGATGAAGGCCGGGATCATCGGCAGCAACCAATGGCCAGCTGCATCGGCCAGCGCCGACGTGGCGAACAGGATGACCGGACTGGCGAGGGTCGCAGCCGCGAGATGCTGGCGCGTGCGCATGCGGAGGATCGTCCACCCGAGCAGCGCGGCCAGCACCAACGGCAGCGGCCAGCCCGCCTCGCGCGGGAGGCCGCGGCGCAGTGTCTCGGTAGCCAGCGCCTGGATGACCACGCCAGGGATCACACCGTAATTCGGCACGGCATAGCGATCGCCCATCTCCACCGCGGTCGCGCCGATCACCACGTCCTTGCCGGCGATGGCGCGCGAATCGAAGCTGCCGTCGCGGATGTCGATGAAGCTGTGCCGCGGAATCGTGTTCGGATCGATCGCGAAGTCGATCGGGAAATCCTGGTCGGCGGTGCCGTCCATCCCCGCGATCATCGCCGACAGTGACGGGCGCGGCAGCCCATCAGTCATGGTGCCCAGCGGCGCGCGGCGGACATAGCCATCAGCATCGGGCAGGATGCTGACCGCAGCGAGCGTTGCGTGCTCGCGCAGCTGCGCGGTGGGTAGCGAGTCGGTCCAGCCTTCCTGGCCGCCGCCCGCTTCCTGGCCGAAGGTGGGCAACACCACCTTGCCCTCGGCGCGGTCGAGCGCGGCGGCGAAGGCGGCGTCTTCGTCCGGCACCGGCGATTGCGACGAGAAGTCGACGTCGAATAGAATCGAGGCAGCGCCCGCTTCGCGTAGTCGATCGATCAGCCGGGCATAGTTGCTGCGCGGCCAGGGCCATTTGTCGATCGCGCCGATGCTGCGCGCATCGATCTCGACGATATGGATCTGGCCGCTGGCGGGATGCTGGCGCAGATGCCAGCCCGCCTCGCGAAGGGCCCGCTCGCCGCCGACGCCGACGCCCGACATCCCTGCCGCAATGCCGGCGAAGCAACTCAGCGTCAGCGCGGCGATCCGCCAATGGCCCTTTAGAAATTCGATCGCCTTCATGCGTCCGTTCCGCTTCGAAGCACCAAGTCTAGCGCGGGCGCCCTAACGTCAGGTCAACGCATCCGCCCGGCATCAATCGCCGCGCACATTGTCCTTGCCAGGGTTTCTGCCCTTCCCCTTGCCCGGAGCGATTCCGGTATCGACGCCGACATCGACCGAGACATCAGTGCTCGTGCCCGAACCCGAGTTGGCGCCGCCATTGCCGTTGCCGTTCCCATTGCCGTTGCCGTTATTGCCGGTCCCGACATCATCGCTGCCCGAACCCGAGCTGGCACCGCCGTTGCCGTTACCCTGGCCGTTGCCGTTGTTTCCGGTGCCGACATCGTCGCTGCCCGAGCCCGAGCTGGCCCCGCCGTTGCCGTTACCCTGGCCGTTGCCGTTGTTTCCGGTGCCGACATCGTCGCTGCCCGAGCCCGAGCTAACCCCGCCGTTGCCGTTGCCCTGTCCGTTGCCGTTGTTTCCGGTGCCGACATCGTCGCTGCCCGAGCCCGAGCTAACCCCGCCGTTGCCGTTGCCGTTGCCCTGGCCATTGCCGTTGCTCCCGGTACCGACATCGTCGCTGCCAGAACCCGAGCTGGCACTGCCGTCGCCGTTGCCTTGGCCATTGCCGTTATCCCCTGTACCGACATCGTCGCTGCCCGAACTCGAGCCCGAGCTGGCACCGCCATTGCCGTTACCGTTGCCGTTGTTGCCGGTCCCGGCGTCGCTGCCCGATCCCGAACCCGAGCTGGCACCGCCATTGCCGTTGCCGTTGCCGTTGTTGCCCTGGCCGTTGCCGCCCTGATCGTTTCCGTTGCCGTTGCCGTTGTTGCCGGTCCCGGCGTCGCTGCCCGATCCCGAGCCCGAGCTGGCACCGCCATTGCCGTTGCCATTGCCGTTGTTGCCCTGGCCGTTGCCGCCCTGATCGTTTCCGTTGCCGTTGCCGTTGTTGCCGGTCCCGGCGTCGCTGCCCGAACTCGAGCCCGAGCTGGCACCGCCATTGCCGTTGTTGCCCTGGCCGTTGCCGCCCTGATCGTTTCCGTTCCCGTTGCCGTTGTTGCCGGTCCAGGCGTCGCTGCCCGATCCCGAACCCGAGCTGGCACCGCCATTGCCGTTGCCGTTGCCATTGTTGCCCTGGCCGTTGCCGCCCTGAGCGCTTCCGTTCCCGTTGTTGCCGGTCCAGGCGTCGCTGCCCGATCCCGAGCCCGAGCTGGCACCGCCATTGCCGTTGTTGCCCTGGCCGTTGCCGCCGGAATTGTTGCGGCCGCTATCGATAGGCGTCAGGGCGACGACCTCGGCGCTCGCCACCTGGACCGCGCTGGTACCGCCGACGAGCCCGCCGGTCGCCTTGCCGAGATCGGTGGGCTGTGCCGTAATTGTCTCGCTGATCGTCTGCGCGGCAAGCAGGTCGGCGCCGCTGGGGCCCTCCTCGGCCTCGCTACCGCCGGTCGGCGTCGATTCGGTGCCGCCGGACGCCGGTGCGGCGTCCTGCGGTTGGGGCGCCTGCGCGGGCGCAGTGCCGCGCGCCGGAGAATCGATCGTGCGCGTATCGGCCCCGCGCACAGTCAGGCGGAACTGGTCGGCAGCGGATACCGAAGCGACGATGCCCGGTCGGATGAGCTCGCGCGCGCCGCCGTCGCCGGTCGAGGTCTCGACCGCGCCCTCCAGAACCTGGAGCGAAGCACCCTCGCGCGTCACGGTGATCGAGAAGGTCGTGCCCTTGACCACGGCGGCGAGATAGGGGGTGCGCACGCCGAAATGCGGGTTCTTCTTCTTCTCGATCTGGAAGATCGCATTGCCCCATTCCTGCACCACGTCGAAGCCGCCGCTATTCTGGACGGCGGTCGGGATGCGGATGCGGCTGTTCGCCGCCACGGTGACGAAATCCTTGCCGCGCACGACCACTGCGCGTGACCCGGTGCCGGTAGAAAGTGTTGCGCCCGGCGCGACCGTCATGCCCCGCCGCGCGGCATGCTCGCCCGCATTGTCTCGCACCGTGACGCGGCCGCTCGCCTCGCTCAGCGTCCATGCCGGGACCTGCGCGATTGCGGTTTGCGTAAATAGCAGGAAGAACGCGCCGGCGAGCAGCTTGAACGTGCGGATCATGCGGAAAAGCCCCCAAATTATGCCCGCAATTTAGGGCGGCGGGGGTTTCGGCTCAGTTGGCCTACGTAGTTAACACACCAGAAATTTGACGAAAATTAAACGGGTTAGCCTCTATCCACCTACGCAATATTACTAATCCATGTTGTGAAATGTTGCGCTCCAAGGCCTTGCTGGCCACCTGCCTGACCAGTCTTGCTTTCGTCGTCGCAAGCCCTGCGGCGGCGCAGAATGCGCTCGACCGCATCAATCCGATCGACAATAGCCAGAACGAGCGCAAGGAAGCCTCGCCGGCCCGGCCAAACGTCCCTGCACCCGTCGAGGTCCAGGTCGAGACGCCTGCGGCGGAGGCTCCGGCCGGCCCGGCGATCACCGTCGGGGCGATCGTGCTGATCGGTCTCGAAGCGTTGCAGCCCGCCGATTTCGCCGATGTCCTGGCCGAGCGGGTCGGCAGGACGCTGAGCCCCGACGACCTGCGCGCGCTCGCCACTGCGATTACGCGCCGAGCCCAGGAGCGCGGCTATCAGCTCGCCGCCGCCTGGATCGAGCCGCAGCGCCTCGACAAGGGCGTGCTCGCCGTGCGCATCGACGAAGGCCGGATCGACGAGATCCGCTTCGATGGCGTCGCCGATCCCGCGATCCGCAGCGCGCTGCAGCCGCTCGTCGACGGTAAGCCGGTGCGGATGGGCGAGATCGAGCGCCGGCTGCTGATCGCCGGCGACATCGATGGCGCGCGCATCCGGTCGAGCCGCTTCTTCCGCGAGAAGGGCAAGGGTGTGCTGCTCGTCCGCGCCAGCCGCGAGCGCGTGACCGGGCGCATCGGCATCAACAATGACGGCACCCGCCCGCTCGGGCCGCTCCAGGCGCGGCTCGACATCGACGTCAACGCGCTTTTCTTCCACGACGACAGCTTCAGCCTCACCTTCTCGGGAACCCCCGCGGAGCCCGGCGAGCTCGGCTATGTCCGCGCGCGCTATTCCAAGCGCGTCGGCACGGGCGGCTCCGAAATTGCGTTGACCGGCTCGGCATCACAGACGCAGCCTGGCGCTTATTTGCGCGCCTATAAGCTCGAAAGCAGCAGCTGGTCGGCCGACGTCAGCCTGCTCCAGCCGCTCTGGCGGCGGCGCACTGCGAGTCTTTGGTTCGAAGGCGATCTCGGCATCCGCACGCTTCAGCAGCGCCGCGCCGGCGACCTGCTGCGTGACGACCGCACCGTCACCTTCCGCGCGACCCTCTACGGCAATGCGGCGGTGGCCGGAGGCCGGTTCCGCTTCAGCACGACTCTGTCCCAGGGCCTCGGCATCCTCGGCGCGACCGGGCGCCGCGATCCGCTGGCGTCGCGCTTCGATGCCGACGGCACCTTCACTGCGCTGAACAGCTGGGCCGATTGGACGGTCGGCCTGGGCAGCGGCTTCAGCCTGCGTCTCGCCGCGCAAAGCCAGCTGGCCTCAGCGCCCCTGCTGGTGACCGAGGAATTCGGGCTGGGTGGGACTGCGTTTCTGCGCGGCTATGACTGGAGCGAGCGGACGGGCGATCAGGGCGTCGCCGGCCTTGCTGAGCTCCGCTACATGATCGACCGCCCCTTCGGCTTGGTCCAGCGCGCGCAGCTCTATGCCTTTGTCGACGGCGGCAAGGTCGCCAATCTCGAGAACGGCTTTGGCGGCGGAACGCTCGCGTCCGCTGGCGGCGGCATCCGCGCCGACGTCACCGACCATCTGGGAGCCAATATCGAAGTCGCCGCTCCGCTAACCGGGCCGCGCTACGATACTGGGGACGAGTCCGCAAAAGTGAAGGTTCGGGTGATTCAAGCTTTTTGACCAAGCCTTCAAGACTCGAAAGAAACGGGTTTCCCATGCGCGGCGGCGTCGGCCCTTCCATGGCAGCTCAGACGCGGAGCGCGGACGCCTCCGCCCAACTAATCGCTGCTGGATAGCACTGGCGATCAGCATCGAGCGGACGGTGGCTACCAGTATAAATCCGCGCAAAAATCGCCAGCCCGCTGACGGCTCCATTGAAGACGAGAGTCGGAATGGCACCAGCGAGGCACCTTGAGTCACCAGCGAGCAACTGATGCCGGTTTGAACAACGAGCGAGTCTTGAGGCCGAGCCCCGGACATTGAGTCGCGCGGGCGGAGGCACGCATGACACCGACGAAGCTCCTCCTTGGTCAGATGCTGGTTGTCGCCGCGATCGTCGTGGCTGGAATCTGGTTCGCGACGCAGTGGGCGGCGGCGGCGCTCGCCTATCAGCCCGAGCTCGGCACGCCCTGGTTCCGGTTCGGGGAAACGCCCGTTTACGCGCCCTGGTCGATCTTCCCCTGGTGGTTTCATTTCGACGCCTATGCGCCGGTTGTCTTCGACCAAGCCGGCGCGATCGCGGCCGCCGGCGGCCTGTTGGGCTGTGGCGCGGCGGTCGCCGGCTCGATCTGGCGTGCACGCCAGCAGCGCAACGTCACGACCTATGGATCCGCGCGCTGGGCGGGTCCTCGCGAAATCCGCGCCGCGGGCCTGGCAGCCGAAGCGGGCGTGTTCCTTGGGCGCGCAGACTCGCGCTATCTCAGGCATGATGGGCCGGAGCACGTCATGGCCTTCGCGCCGACGCGCTCGGGTAAGGGCGTCGGTCTCGTCGTGCCGACCCTGCTCGGCTGGACCGGTTCCGCCGTCGTCCACGACATCAAGGGCGAGAACTGGCAGCTGACCGCGGGCTGGCGGTCGCGCTTCTCGCATTGCCTGCTCTTCAACCCGACCGACGCGCGCTCGGCCCGCTACAATCCGCTGCTCGAGGTGCGCCGGGGCCCCGACGAGGTCCGTGATGTCCAGAACATCGCCGATATCCTGGTCGATCCCGAGGGTGCGCTCGAGCGGCGCAACCATTGGGAAAAGACCAGCCATTCGCTGCTGGTCGGCGCGATCCTCCACATTCTCTACGCCGAGGAGGAGAAGACGCTCGCCCGCGTCGCGACCTTCCTGTCCGACCCCGAGCGCCCGTTCGTCGCAACGCTGCGCGCGATGATGACGACCAATCATCTCGGCACCGAGGAGATGCCGCTGGTGCATCCGGTCGTCGCCTCGGCCGCGCGCGAGGTGCTCAACAAGTCCGACAACGAGCGCTCGGGCGTGCTGTCGACGGCTATGTCGTTCCTCGGGCTCTACCGTGATCCGACGGTCGCCGCGGTCACGGCAGTTTCCGACTGGCGCGTCGACGATCTGGTCGCCGCGCCCCATCCGGTGTCGCTTTACCTGGTCGTCCCGCCCTCGGACATCAGCCGGACCAAGCCGCTGATCCGCCTCTTGCTCAACCAGATCGGCCGGCGCCTCACCGAGCAGCTCCACGCCGCCGGCGCACCTGGGCGCCACAGGCTGCTGCTGATGCTCGACGAGTTTCCGGCGCTCGGCCGCCTCGACTTCTTCGAGACCAGCCTGGCCTTCCTCGCCGGCTACGGTGTCCGCGCCTTCCTGATCGCCCAGAGCCTGAACCAGATCGAGAAGGCTTACGGCGAGCACAATGCCATCCTCGACAACTGCCATGTCCGCGTCGCCTTCGCGACGAACGACGAGCGGACGGCCAAGCGGATCTCCGACGCGCTCGGGACCGCGACCGAGCAGCGCGCCATGCGCAACTATGCCGGCCACCGCCTCGCGCCCTGGCTCGCGCACGTCATGGTCAGCCGTCAGGAGACCGCCCGCGCACTGCTGACGCCCGGCGAAGTCATGCAGCTGCCGCCGACGGACGAGGTTGTGCTGGTCGCAGGCTACCCGCCGGTCCGCGCCCGGAAGCTTCGCTACTTCGAGGATGCGCAGTTCAAGGCGTGCGTTTTCCCGCCTCCGACGCTTGAACGCGGCGGGGCGGCCGACCTGCCGCCCCAGCGCGCCCATGACTGGCAGGACCGTGTCCGCCCGGTCGACGCGAGGCTCGTCGAGGCCGTTGCCGAAGACGAGGAGGAGGCCGGCGGTCTCGAGCAGGCGCGCCATCCCGCCCAGGAAATTGTCGCCGCCGCACCTGTCGATCTGGCACCTGCCGATCCGCTCGGGCTGGGCGAGGACGAGGGCGACCTCGCCGCCGACAAACGCGCTATGGACCAGGCCACGACCGGCACCGCGCGGCGCGCCTATGCGCTGGACATGGCCGACAAGCGGCCCGGCAATCTCGAGCTGGACTTTTGAGATGGCCGATCGCGTCCGCCACCAACTCTTCCTGCCGAAGCCGGTCAGCGACCGTCTGGAGGCGCTTGCCGCGGCCCCCGGCGCCAGCAAGTCCGCGATCTTGGCCGATGCGGTGACCGCCTGGCTCAACCGTCGCGGCGCCTCCGAGCTCGAGGATCGCTTCGCACGGCGCCTCGACCGGATGTCCAATGCGCTGGGCCGCATCGAGCGCGACGGCCATGTCGCGCTAGAGACGCTCGCGCTGTTCATCCGGTTCGAACTCTCGATCCAGGCACCTCTGGCCGAGAACGACGTGGCGGGCCGCGCGCTTGCGCGCGAGCGCTTCGAGGCATTCGTCACCCAGGTCGGCCGCGCCGTCGCGACCGGCAGGCGCACGCTCTTTCCCGCGGAGGAGGAGCGATGAGCGAGATCCTCTCGTCCGATCGCCGGCGGGCGATGCTGCGCACCGCGATGGGATCCGACATCGCCTCAGCGCTCGCCGATCCGTTGGTGATCGAGGTCATGGTCAATCCCGACGGGACGCTGCGCCTCGACCGGCTCGGCGAAGGCCGGATCAACACTGGCGTCATCCTGGAGGCGTCGCAAGTCGAGCGGATCGTCCGGCTGGTCGCGAGCCATGCCCGTGCCGAGGTCCATGCGGCGCAGCCGATCATTTCTGCCGAGCTGCCGCACCATCTCGATGGCCGGGCCGGCGAACGCTTTGAAGGCGTGCTGCCACCCGTTTCGACGGGGCCCTGCTTCTCGATCCGCAAGCCCGCCCAGCGTCTCTACACGCTGGACGACTATGCGGCGGACGGGATCATGTCCGCCGCGATGGCGGACGCGCTCAGGGCGGCGGTCACCCAGCGGTTCAACATCCTCATCGCCGGCGGGACGAGCTCGGGCAAGACGACCCTCGCCAACGCGCTGCTAGCCGAGATGCGCTGGGTGGATGCCCGCGTCATCCTGATCGAGGATACGCGAGAGCTGCAGAGCCCGGCGCCGGACACGGTGGCGCTGCGCACCCGCCCGGGAATCGTGTCGATGACCGACCTGGTGCGCTCGACGCTCCGCCTCCGCCCGGACCGGATCATCGTCGGCGAGGTCCGCGGACCCGAGGCGCTCGATATGCTCAAGGCCTGGAACACCGGGCACCCCGGCGGGATCGCGACCGTCCACGCCAACTCGGCCGAGGCCGCGCTCTACCGCGTCGAACAGCTCGTCCAGGAAGCGGTCGTCACCGTACCCCGCCGCCTCGTCGCCGAGGCGATCGACCTCGTCGTCTTCATCGCCGGACGCGGTGCCCACCGCTCGGTCGACGCGATCGCGCGCGTCGTCGGCGTCGATCCCGACACCGGCGCCTACGCGCTCGCCCCGTTCCACCTTCCCACCAGCCAAGGAGCCTGACCATGAAGACCATAGACCTGCCCGCCAAGCCGCGCCTGCTGGCCGGCGCCGCCATCGCCGTCCTGGCCGCCGGGCAGGCCTGGGCCTCCGGAACCGGCATGCCGTGGGAGGAGCCGCTCCAGCAGGTGCTGGAGTCGGTCCAGGGCCCGGTCGCCAAGATTGTCGCGGTGATCATCATCATCGTGACCGGCCTGACGCTGGCGTTCGGCGAGACGGCCGGCGGCTTCCGCCGGCTCATCCAGATCATCTTCGGCCTGAGCATCGCGTTCGCGGCCTCGAGCTTCTTCCTGTCCTTCTTCTCGTTCGGCGGCGGGGCGCTGCTGGCATGATCGGCGACGGCCAGCATCTCGACGGGTTCGAGGCGCCGCTCCACCGGTCGCTCGCCGAGCCGATCCTGCTCGGCGGCGCGCCGCACGCCATCGCGATCGTCAACGGCACCGTCGCCGCCGCGCTGGGCCTCGGGCTCCAGCAATGGATCGCGGGCGTGCTGGTCTGGGCCGTGGGCCACACCATCGCGGTCTTCGCGGCGAAGCGCGACCCGGACTTCGCTTCGGTGCTCGCGCGCCACCTGCGCCAGCGGGGATATCTCGCATGCTGAACCTGCGCGAATATCGCAACCGCGCCGGCCGGCTGGCCGATCATCTCCCCTGGGCGGCGCTGGTCGCGCCCGGCGTGGTGCTCAACAAGGACGGCGGCTTCCAGCGCACGCTGCGCTTCCGCGGTCCCGACCTTGAATCGGCGACCGAGGCCGAGCTGGTCTCGACATGTGCACGCGCCAACAATGTGCTCAAGCGCTTCGGCTCGGGCTGGGCGCTGCACATCGAGGCCGAGCGTCGCGAGGCACCGGGCTATCCGGCGAGCGGCTTCCCGGACGCGGCGTCCTGGCTGGTCGACGAGGAACGGCGCGCGTCGTTCGAGGCGGCGGGTGCCCATTTCGAGAGCCGCTACCATCTCACTTTGACCTTCCTGCCGCCGCCCGACCAGGCGGACAGCGCCGGTCGCGCGCTGGTCGAGCGTGCCGATGCGCCGCAGGGCCGCGACTGGCGCCAAGCGCTGGCCGGGTTCGTCGCGGAGACCGATCGCGCGCTCGATCTCTTCTCGGGCTTCATGCCCGAGATCGCCGCGCTCGACGATGCGGAGACGCTCTCCTTCCTTCACGGCACGATTTCGACGCGACGCCACGGCGTGCGCGTGCCCGAGACGCCGATGTATCTCGACGGGCTGCTCGCCGATACGCCGCTGACCGGCGGGCTCGAGCCGATGCTCGGTAGCCTGCACCTGCGCACGCTGACCATCCTCGGCTTCCCCGGCCTCAGCCGGCCCGGGATCCTCGACGCGCTCAACCACCAGGATTTCGGCTATCGCTGGGTCACGCGGTTCATCGCGCTCGACAAGACCGACGCTACCAAGGCGCTGACGCGGCTGCGCCGCCAATGGTTCAACAAGCGCAAGTCGGTCACTGCGATGCTGCGCGAGGTGATCTACAACCAGCCGGTCCAGCTGCTCGACAGCGACGCCGACAACAAGACCGCCGACGCCGATCTCGCGCTCCAGGCGCTGGGCGGCGACCATGTCGCCTTCGGCTACCTCACCACGACGATCACCGTCGCCGACGAGGATCGCGCCCGCGTCGAGGACAAGGTCCGCGCGGTCGAGCGGATCGTCAACGGGCTCGGCTTCACCTGCATCCGCGAGGGGCTGAACGCGGTCGAGGCCTGGCTTTCGAGCCTGCCCGGGCAGGCCTATGCCAATGTCCGGCAGCCGCTCGTCCATACGCTCAACCTCGCACACCTGATGCCGTTGTCGAGCGTCTGGGCGGGGTCAGCTCGCAACCGGCATCTCGATGGGCCGCCGCTCCTCCATGCCGAGACCAGCGGGTCGACCCCGTTCCGGCTTTCGACCCATGTCGGCGATGTCGGGCATATGATGATCGTCGGGCCGACCGGTGCCGGCAAGTCGGTCCTGCTCGCGCTGATCGCGCTCCAGTTCCGCCGCTATGCGGGGAGCCAGCTCTACCTCTTCGACATGGGCCGCTCGGCGCGCGCGGCTACGCTGGCGATGGGCGGTGCGCATCATGGCCTCGGGCTCGGCGGCGACGCCGGCGAGACGATCGCGTTCCAGCCGCTCGCCGGGATCGGCGACGCCGGCGAGCGTGCCTGGGCGGCAGAATGGATCGCCGCGCTGCTCGCGCACGAGAAGGTCGTGGTCACGCCGGAGGTGAAGGAGGCCGTCTGGTCGGCGCTGACCAGCCTGACGAGCGCGCCGATCGAGGAGCGGACGCTCACCGGCCTGTCGCTGCTGCTCCAGTCGATGGCGCTGCGCTCGGCGCTCGCGCCCTATACGCTCGAAGGTCCGTTCGGCCGGCTGCTCGACGCGGCCGAGGACGATCTGCGCATGGCGGACGTCCAGTGCTTCGAGACTGAGGCGCTGATGGGCGCCGGCAGCGTGGTCGCGCCGGTCCTGACCTATCTCTTCCACCGGCTCGAGGCGCGGTTCACCGGACGCCCGACATTGCTGATCCTCGACGAGGCCTGGAAGTTCCTCGACCACCCGCTGTTCGCCGCGCGCATCCGCGAGTGGCTGAAGACGCTGCGCAAGAAGAATGTCGCGGTGATCTTCGCGAGCCAGAGCCTCGCCGACATCGCCGACAGCGGCATCGCGCCCGCCATCATCGAGAGTTGCCCGCAGCGCATCCTGCTTCCCAATGCCGCGGCGATCGAGCCGCAGGGACGTGCGGCCTATCAGCGGTTCGGGCTCAACGACCGGCAGATCGAGCTCGTCAGCCGCGCGACGCCCAAGCGGCATTATTACCTCCAGTCCGCGGCCGGCAACCGCCTCTTCGAGCTGGGTCTCGGGCCCATCGCGCTCGCGCTGTGCGGCGCCTCCGATCCCGCCACGCAGGCGCGCATCGACGCGCTGCTCGCCGCGCACGGTCCGGCCGGATTCGCCGCGCGCTTCCTCGAGGAGGCCGGGCTCGACTGGGCCGCGGCGCTGCTCGCCCAATTCCCCGATCCCCAAGCGAAGGAGTAGACCTGATGCGTATCCTCACCCGCAAGAACCTGATCGCGACGGCGCTGGGCCTCGGCGCCCTGGGCTCGCTGACGATGGGCTTCGTGACCAGCGCACACGCGCAGATCACGGTGTTCGACCCCACCAATTACAGCCAGACCGTCCTGACCGCGGCGCGCACGCTCCAGCAGGTCAACAACCAGATCCAGTCGCTCCAGAACGAGGCGCAGATGCTGCTCCGGCTGGACAGGAACCTGAAGGGCATCGCCTTTCCGCAGCTCCAGGCGCTGCTCGACAAGCTCGACGGTATCGACCGGCTGATGCAGCAGGCGCAGAGCGTCGACTTCGAGGTGGACCAGCTCGAGGCAAGGCTGAAGTCGCTCTATCCGCGCAGCTTCGATCCCGCCTCGACACGCGACCAGCGGCTGCAGGCGGCCCGTGCGCGCTACGACGCGAGCACCGACGCCCTGCGCCGGACGATGACCGTCCAGAGCGGGATCGTGCAGCAGGCGCGCGAGGATGCCGAGGCGCTGGCCGAGATCGCGGCGCGCAGCCAGGGCGCGGAAGGCGCGCTTGCCGTCGGCCAGGCAACCAACCAGCTGCTCGCGCTCACCGCCAAGCAGGGCATGGCCCTCCAGCAGATGATGGCCGCGCAGTTCCGTGCCGACGCGCTCGAGAAGCAGCGCCAGCTGACCGAGTCCGAGGCGTCGCGCGCCGCGACGCGCAGGTTCCTCGGCACCGGCACCGCCTACACGCCCCGGCAATAGCGAGACCGGCCGCGGCGGACCAAGCCCCCTGCCGCCGCGGTCGCAGCCCGCGGGGCCCTGGCCAATCGCTCCCCCTGGCCGGGCCCCGCGGCACCCAGATCCAAGGAAGAACCCGTGAACGACCTCAACGTGATCGACCGGTTCATGGCCGACTTCATCCGCTACATCGATAGCGGGTTCGGCCTGCTCGGGCCCGATGTCGGCTTCCTGACATCCGTGCTGATCGGCATCGACATCACGCTCGCCGGCCTGTTCTGGGCGATGGGCGGCGAGGACGACATGATCGGCCGCTTCCTCAAGAAGATCCTCTATATCGGCGTGTTCGCGCTGATCCTGAACCGCTTCTCCACGCTCGCCGACATCATCTTCCGCTCCTTCGCCCAGGCAGGGTTGACCGCCGGCGGGGGAACGCTCTCCGCCGACGACCTGCTCCGCCCGGGCCGCCTCGCGGGCACCGGGTTCCAGGCGGCCTGGCCGCTGCTCGACCAGGCCAGCGACCTGCTCGGCTTCACGACCTTCTTCGAGAACTTCATGACGATCATGGTGCTCCTGATCGCCTGGGTGATCGTGATCGTCGCCTTCTTCATCCTCGCCGTGCAGATGTTCGTCTGCATCCTCGAGTTCAAGCTGACGACGCTCGCCGGGTTCATCCTCGTGCCGTTCGCGCTGTGGAACCGGACCAGTTTCCTCGCCGAACGCGTGCTCGGCAACGTCATCTCGTCGGGCATCAAGGTGATGGTGCTCGCGGTGGTCGTCGGCATCGGGTCGGGCTTCTTCACCGAGTTCGCCTCCGCGCTCCAGGGCAAGGAGCCCGATATCGGCCAGGCGATGAGCCTCGTGCTCGCGAGCCTCGCATTGTTCGGCCTCGGCATCTTCGGGCCGGGCATCGCCTCCGGGCTCGCCTCCGGCGCGCCGCAGCTCGGCGCCGGCTCTGCGGTCGCGACCACGGCGCTCGCGGCAGGCGGGTTCGCGGTCGCCGGCGGCGCGGGCATGGCTGCGGCGAAGGGGCTGGCCGGTGCCGGGCTCGGCGCGATCCGCGCCGGCACCTCGATGGGGTCGGCAGCCTCGACCGCGTACAAGCTCGGCCAGGAGACCTCCGGATCGAAATCGGTCGCGGCCGGCATGGGCGGCGTCGCGAGCGCCGCGCGCGGTGCGGTCGCCCAGCGCATGAGCGGCGGGCTCGGGTTCCGCGCGGCGACGGCCGAAGGCCAGCGCGCTGCCTGGAATGCCGGGACGACGGGCGCGCAGGCCAACCCCGGGGAAGCGGCGGCTCCTGCGTCTAACGCCATGCCGGGTTGGGCGCGCGACCTCCAGAACACGCAATCCCGCCGTCACCATCGCCAAGCGGCGATCCACGCCCTCCAGGGTTCGGATCGCGGCGGCGGCGGCGCGACCCCCGACATCAAGGAGAAGGACTGATGCGCTTCAAACGTGCCGTCCAGCGCTACGGGCGCACGGACGAACCCGAGACACCGTACCGCCGCGCGGGCCAGCTCTGGGACGAGCGGATCGGCTCCGCCCGGGCCCAGGCGAGCAACTGGCGGCTGATGGCGTTCGGCGGGCTGGCGCTGACGACCGGCCTGTCCGGCGCGCTGGTCTGGCAGTCGATGCAGAGCCGCGTCGTCCCCTATGTCGTCGCGGTCGACAGCCTCGGCCAGGCACAGGCAGTGTCTCCCGCCACCGCCGAATACCGGCCGACCGACCCCCAACTCGCCTGGTTCCTTGCGCGCTTCGTCACCGACATCCGTGGACGGTCGCTCGACGCGGTGCTGATGCGCGAGAACTGGCTCCAGGCCTATGACTTCGCGTCGAAGCGCGGCGCCATCTTCCTCGGCGAATATGCCCGCTCGGCGAACCCGTTCGCCGATGTCGGCGACAAGACCGTATCGGTCCAGGTGACCAGCGTCGTCCGCGCGTCTGCGACGAGCTTCCAGGTGAAATGGGCCGAGCGCGCCTATGACCGCGGGAGCCTTTCAGGCACGTCGCGCTGGACCGCGATCGTCACCGTCGTGCTCAAGCCGCCGCGCGACGCCGAGACGCTGCGCAGGAACCCGCTCGGCCTCTATGTCGATGCGATCGACTGGAGCCGCGAGCTCGAGACGCCTGCCGACCATTCGTCGGGCACGGCGCCGACGCCCGTGCCGGATCCCGGCGTGCCCAGCGGATCGCCACTCGATCCCCGCCTCGGCCAGCCCTCCCAAGCCCAACCGGAGAACCGCCCATGAACCGCATCCTGCTTGCGGCGAGCGCGCTCGTCGCTGTGCCCGCTTTCGCGCAAACCTCGCCGCCCCAGCCGCCTCAGGCCGCCACGGCGAGTCCCAGCTCGCCGCCGGTCGCGACTACCATCGCTCCCCCGTCGGTAGTGCCTCCTCCCGTGGCGCCCCGTCGCCACAAGCCGTCGCCAGCCGAGCTTCGGGTTCGCACTGCGAATGCGAAGGCTACCCAGGAGCCCGCGGCACCGGCCTTCGTCAACGCCGTGCAGGTCTACCCTTATGGCGAGGGCGTCCTCTACCGCCTGTTCGCCGCGCCCGAGCGGGTCAGCGACATCGCCCTGCAGCCCGGAGAGGCGATCGTCTCGGTGGCGGCGGGCGACACGGCGCGCTGGACCGTCGGCGACACGACCAGCGGTTCCGGCGAGAGCAGGCGCGTCCATATCCTCGTCAAGCCGTTCGCCGCCGGGCTCTCGTCCAACCTCGTCATCACGACCGACCGGCGCGCCTATCATCTCCAGCTCGACAGCACGCCGGCCACCGCCATGGCTGCCTTGTCCTGGACCTATCCGCAGGACGAGATGATCGCGATCCGCCGCCAGCAGGCGTCGGCGGAAGCGGCAAGGCCGGTCGCTTCGGGCCTCGCTGTCGAGCGGCTCGACTTCGGCTATGCGGTGACCGGCGACAGGCCGGCTTGGCGGCCGCTGCGCGCATTCGACGACGGGCGGCAGACGTTCGTCGAATTCCCGGCGAGCGTCGGCGTCGGCGAGGCGCCGCCGCTGTTCGTCATCGGCAACAGGGGCGATGCGCAGCTCGTCAACTACCGCATGGCTGGCCGCTTCTATGTGGTCGACCGGCTGTTCGACGCCGCCGAGCTTCGGCTGGGCACGAAGAAACAGGCCGTGGTCCGCATCGTCCGGCTCGGCGCCGACCGAAGCCGGCGGCAGCGGAGGGCATCATGAGCGAGACCGTTCCTGCCGCGGCGACCTCGCCCAAGCTCGATCCCGAGACGCTGGTGCTGCGCGGCCGCCCGAACCGGATCATCCGCTTCCGTCGCGGCGCGATCATCGCGATCGCGGCGCTGGGATCGACGGCGATCGTCGGGGTCACCTGGGTTGCGCTCAAGCCCGCGACCTTCCGGATCGTCGCCGGTGCCGAGGACCAGAAGGACATCGCCAACCATGCGCCCGACGACGCCCTCGCCGGCGCGCCGAAAGGCTATGGCGATGTGCCCAGGCTCGGGCCGCCGCTCCCCGGCGATCTCGGGCGTCCGATCCTGCGCCGGCAGGAGGCGCTTGGCGGATTGCCGACCCCGGGCTCCTCGGACCAGGCCGCGCAGGCGGCCGAAGCCGAGCGACAGCGGCTTCTCGCCGAGCGCAAGGCGGCCCGCGAATCCGGCATCATGATGCAGCTCGGCGCTGCCGAGCACGCAACCGGTGCTGCTCCAGCTTCCGCTGCACCGGGCGCGGTTCCGGCGCGGGAGGCGCCATCGGGGACGATCGCGGTCGATCCGGCGCGAGATCCGGGCAGCCAGCAGCGCAAGGCCGACTTCCTCGCCGGAAAGGATCAGACCGGCGACATCAATCCGCATGCGCTTATGGCATCGCCATCACCCTATACGCTGAGTGCGGGCAGCATCATCGCCGCCAGCCTCGTCACCGGTCTCAACTCGGACCTGCCCGGGCTCGTCACCGCGCAGGTGACCGAGAACGCCTATGACAGCGCTACCGGCCATATCCTGCTGGTTCCGCAGGGTGCCCGGCTGATCGGAAGCTACGACAGCGTCGTGGCCTATGGGCAAAGCCGGGCTCTGGTCGTCTGGCAGCGGATCGTCCTGCCGAACGGCAGCTCGATCCGGATCGACAATGTGCCCGCGACCGACATGGCCGGCTATGCCGGCCTTGCAGACAAGGTCGATGCCCACACCTGGCAGCTGCTCAAGGGCGTGGCGCTGTCGACGCTGCTCGGCGTCGGGACCGAGCTGAGCCTGGGCGACCGCGAAAGCGATCTCGTCCGCGCGATCCGCGAATCCGCACAGCAGGGCACGTCGCGCGCCGGCGACCAGATCGTCACCAAGAACCTCAACGTCCAGCCGACCATCAAGGTGCGGCCCGGCTGGCCACTCCGCGTCGTGGTGCACAAGGACATCGTCCTCGCGCCATGGCCCGGCCAGGAGCAATAAGATGCCCGAACTCAAACTTGCGCAACTTCCCGATCGCATGCCGGTCAAGCTCGGCATCTCGGTGATGCCGGACCTCCATCAGGCGCTCGTCGCATATGCGGCGCTTTACGCCCAGGCCTATGGCCGGGAGGAGCCGATCGCGGATCTCATCCCGGCGATACTCGCGGCGTTCCTCGAAAGCGATCGCGCGTTCAGCAAGGGGAGGTCGAAATGAGCCGGCATGCTCTGGAGCCCGATGAAGCAACGCTGGAGCCGATCAGCGTACGGATTTCCACCGCCGTCAGGATCACCGGCATCTGTCGCTCTACGATCTACGAGCTCATCGGCGATGGGACGATCGAGACGGTGAAGATCGGGCGCTCGACCTTCATCCTCTATCCCAGCCTGAAGCGGCTGTTCGAGCGGAGCTAACCTCTATGCGCTGGCGGGCCATGTACGGGCCTGACGGCAGCCGGAGGCACGGGCGCTTGAACGACCGGTAGTGGGCCGTTTGCTGCCTGACCGCTCCTGGAAGCCAGTCCGCAATAGCTGCCATTAGGGAGAGGGCCAGCCGAACGACCATTAGCGTCGGACTTCAGAAGCTTCTCACAATCCTTCTCAGATCAGGAAGCTAACACTTGCGGAGACAGAAAGTCATTAGACCCGAACGGCTGGACTATTTGCGATGCCCACCGCCTTCATTTTCCCAATCGTCAAGCGCCTTGCGCAGTTGATCGTCGCGCGTTTCAGGGCGGATCTTGCGCCAGGTTTGTCCCAGAGGAACCACCACGGCGTCCAACAATCCGCGATAGGCCTTTGCCATGCCTTCATGGGCGATCCGGGAAGTTGGCTCTGTCGCAGCCTTCGCCGCAGCCAAAGATTCCTTCAGCCGCCTTGTGTAATATTCCATAGTCATCGTGCACGCTCCCGTGAAAACGGAGCACGATGATCTCAAGTCAAGGTTGCCCGGCGAGTCGCCCTTTATGGGTACAGCATATCACAATTATCATATTAAATATAATCAAATGATGCGCATTTCCGTAATCCACCGGTCTTGAGATGGGGCGGGATTAAATGTCTCGGCGCGACGCCCAAGGGGCACGCTTAACCGCTCCACTGAGGACGCGCGAGCCATAGGCCTGCGCCATAGTGGCTGCATCTTTGGCGTTCACGAAGACGACGTGGGTTCCCCGCGGCAGCAACGGCTCGATTGCACTGATGACGGCGGCATGTTTGGCCGACATCGCCGTTACATCGGCAACGGTGGCATCAATGTTCAACGCGCGGGACATGGAGGCTTCCTTTCAAGCTTCTTGACTGTATCCGCCCTACTTCTCGGCGAAGCAGAGTTGGTTTGTAACAGGCGGCTCGCGTCGGCCGCGCGCGGGACAGGAAGCCGCCAGAACGATGAACGGAACCGAGCTGCCTCCATGGTGGCGTGGGCGGATGCACAGGCCTGATGATCCTGGGCGGCCCGGTATGGTCACTCCAAGTCAGCTAAATCCCAGACTGGCACCTCTTCCGCCCAGGATCGTCGCGCTACCGGCGCCGCTGCGAAGAGCCACTACGGCCGTGGTGCATTCCTGTTCGCTCACATAGCCGGCACAGGTCGCCAGCAGCGCACCGGATCCCGAGCGAAATTGCCACCGCCAGTCGCCGCCCGCCATCAGGATGGAGGTAAGACGCACCTCATCGGCACGATAGATTTCGAAATAGCATTGTCCGTCCGCCTCCGGGCGGCCGCTATCGTTTGCGGCGGAGACGCTGAGAAGTGCTTCCGAAACATCTGCAGGCAGGTCAGTGACCGCGGCATGGGGCCGCTTCAGTTCGCAGAATATGGAATTGGTCGACACATGATTTCTCCCGTGGGCAAGCGGGAGCAATTGAATTTCTCTCGGGCGTCGCGCGCTTGCGAAGCGGATGAGTCGACGATCCGCGCTTTGTACATGCATTCGCCTTGCCTGGCCATGATGCGTGCCGGAATACTTGCCGGCAGCATGAGGAGCGGTCGCGGGCTAGGGCTTTTCCGTCAGAATGTTAGCCACAGTATCGGCATCCATTGGTAATCCGGCCGCAGCCCCCATATCAGGATTATCGCGCCACCTGCCACGAGCCCGGCCGCGACCGAGAGATGCTTCGCGCTCCCGCTCAGTGACGGAGACAAACCATGAGCATCTACCCGCCGATTACGGGCGCGAATATGCGAACACCAACGCGTTCGACCGATCCGACGGCCCTCCAGTTGGAAGCCGATGCACTGGAAGCAAGCCTTCGCGACATGTCTGCCTCCTTCTCGCGGGATTATGTCGCCGGGCGGATGGGCGTCCGGCATAACACCTACCAACATCGCGCACGCGTCCTGCGGCAGTTGACGGCGCAACTCGCGGCGATGCGTACCGAAGCTCTATTGTCCGCGTCGTGATCTCGGAGCGCTAATCGACCGTGCGGATCAAGGGTGTGGCTCGCCGCGGTGGCGCCCCGCATGGATCCGTGCTTCTTTCCGCAACCGCCGGTGATAGGAACGGGCACGCCCATGATAGATGCGGTACGCGATGAAACCTGCGACCAGCAGGGTGATGACCAGCATCAGGCTGTAGGCGGCGATCAGTCTGGGTTCCATCATGCACCTCCTGGGTTGCTCGCAGTGCTTTGCAGGGGATCGGCGGAAACCATGACCTCCACCGTCATGCCGAGAAAAGCTGCAGCCGGGCCGAGATAATGCCCTTCCACGGGGCGCAGACGGGCGATGTCGCGTCCGACTGCGGTGGGCACTAGATTGGCCTCTCCCATGCGGCCGTTGGTTGGATCGAAGGCGATCCATCCGGCACAGGGTAGATAGACTTCTGCCCAGGCATGGGTTGCGCCGTGCTGGCGCTCCCCTCCGCCGGGGTCATCTGTCAGCGGGTCAAAGATATAGCCGGACACTGCGCGGGCGGCGAAGCCCAGGTGCCGCACCGCTTCGATGAAGAGCATGGCGATGTCCCGGCAGGAGCCCGATCCCAGATCGAGCGTGGCGCCGGGAAGCTGCGTCCCTTCCGATTCGCGCGCGGCATAGGCGACGCCGTTCCGGCTGGCGGCGCTCACATCCTGAAGCAGGGCCAGCGTGTCGGTGGGGTCGGAGCGAACCAATGCGCGAGCCCAGATCGCCAGGCGGCCGCCAGGATCGGGATGGACCGGCGCCAGCAGCCCACCCAAATCGCTTTGTTCCTCTTCGGAATAGCGGAAGGGGTAGCTATGCGCGTGCGGTGCGATATTGAAAATGGGCCAGGCATCGGCGGTCTGCTCGACCACCAGCAGGCTGTGGATTTCGAGCCGGGTGGCCAGGTGCGAGAAGGATGCGGTGGCGATCAAATTGCCGAACACATCCTGTGTCCATGCCAGTTCGGCGGCAGGCGTGCAGTGAAGCTGGGTGACGATCGGGTTGAGGACCGGGGAGGCTCGCGGGCTCAACATCACGCGATGCGGCAGCAGCACGACCGGATCGCGATAGGTGTAGCTTGTGGTGTGGGAGATGTGCAGGCGCATACACGCTCACCCTTGCTGGCTAGCGCGAGCAGTGTGCGGCAGACCGAATTCCGGGCTGCCGCACTGCGGCATCAGACTTCCTGCAGGTTCACTGCCGACGTCTTTCCGCGCTGATCCGATTCCACCTCATAGGAGAGGCGCTGGCTTTGCTGGAGCGTCGTCATGCCGGCGCGTTCGACGGCGCTGATATGCACGAAGCTGTCATTTCCACCGTCCTCGGGAGAAATGAAGCCATAGCCCTTGCTGCTATTGAAGAATTTAACGGTGCCGACAGGCATGATCTGTTCCTTTCGCAAAAATGAAGTGCCGGACCGCAAATGCAATCCGAGCCAGGAAGCGAGAAAAGGAAGATCCGCCCGAAGGCATCAATTTCCGTCGCAAGCGACGACAGCTAGTCTAAGATGGTCGATCTGGTTGGCATTACAATGGCTACACCAGATATATCCCTATGCAAATTCGCGATTATAGAGGGCGCGATCCGGATTTTCGCTCAAGTTGCGATCTTCCATGAACGCCGGTTCGTCCTTCATCACCCCAGCCCGGGCGATTTCCTGAGAGCGCAGCTTGCGGGCCTCGCGATGTTCGGCGGCAGCGCCTTCCTTTGCCCATGCGGCTGCTGCCACAATCGCAATGCGCTTTACGTTCTCGAGCTTGGCTGTGCCGGCCAGGGCGCGCTGGCGCGCCTCTTCCGCGCGGCAGAAAATGGCAGTCGGTTGCATGGATCGGTCTTTCCGCTTGAGGAGGCGACGCTGTCTGGCATCACGATTTCTTGAGAGGCTGCACCAGCGGTGTGCCTTTCAAGGCTGCGCTGACCGGCACCAGTTTCGGCGCCGCGACCTTTTTGGGCTTTCGAGCCTCTTTGTTGCTTCGGCGTTGACCCTTGGCCATGCAAAGTTCCTTCCTGACGGTTTCAGATGCGTGTGAAGCGAATGGACAAGCGAGGCCGCGGACGCATTTGCGTCGGGGTGCCAGGGCTTGGGCAAGGAGGCGCGCCGCTTGGTCGCGCGTGCTCGGCGCTGGGCGCAACTATCGGGAAAATCTGCATGGAGGTGCTCCACGTCAGAGCGGGAGCATGAACTCTCAGTCGCACCCAGGCTCATGGCAGGCGGTGCGATACAAGTTATGTGGGGTGCCAATGGCGGTTACGCCACCCCGACCCCGGTAAATCGCAGTTTCTCAGCCAGCATGGGTTGTGCCCGGCCACAGTCGGCCTGATATTGTGCGCTGCAGCAATTGGCCTGGCCAGGGACGGTTGCTGCATTGTCAGGGCTTCCGCCGTGGCCAGGAGAACGCCAAATGCGACCCCTGAACGACACGATAAAGCACCTCAATGCGTTGCGCGCCGGGCAGAATATCATCCCGACGGGTGCGAGCCGGCTCACGGAACTGCGCGACTTCGGGTCCAACCCCGGCGCACTGCGAGCCTTTTGCCATGTGCCGGCGAGCCTGGGAGAAAATGCAGCGCTCGTCGTCGTGATGCACGGCTGCACCCAGGATGCCGCCGCATATGATCGCGGCTCGGGCTGGTCCCAACTGGCCGACGAACAGGGTTTTGCGGTGCTCTTCCCTGAGCAGCGGCGCGCCAATAACGCGAACCTTTGCTTCAACTGGTTCAGCCGGGACCACACCCGGCGTGACGCCGGCGAGGCGCTGTCGATCCGCCAGATGGTGGCGGCGATGATCGCCACACACCGGCTTGATCCGGCTCGCGTCTTCGTGACCGGCCTCTCCGCCGGCGGTGCGATGACCTCGGTGATGCTGGCGACCTATCCGGAGGTCTTCGCCGGCGGCGCTATCATCGCCGGTCTGCCCTATGGCACCGCGGAGTCGATCCCACAGGCTCTGGACCGCATGCGCGCGCAGGGCGGTCCGAGCGGGGCCGCGCTGGGAGCGCTGGTGACGGCGGCGTCCGCCCATGCCGGCCGATGGCCAAGTATTTCGATATGGCACGGCATCAGCGACATGACGGTCAGCCCCGCAAATGCCGCGCTCATCCTCGAGCAGTGGCGCCGGCTGCACGGCGTTGCAGAGTCTCCCTGCGAAACCGATGCCGTCGAAGGCCATACCCATCGCCTCTGGCGGGACGCCGCAGGCCGCGAAGTGATCGAGGAATATCGCATTGCCGGGCTCGGGCATGGCACGCCGCTCAGCACCTCGGGCTCCGACGCCTGCGGAGTGCCGGGACCTTATATGCTGGAAGCCGGCATATCCTCCACGCGCCATATCGCGCGCTTCTGGGGGCTGATCGGGACCGGGGCCGCACGCGCGCCTTCTCGGGTCCGGGAAACCGCCAGGATAGAGGGTAGGCAGCTCGACAAGGCAGATACCGGCACGGGAGTCGGGCGGATAATCGAGGAAGCGCTGAGGGCAGCCGGGTTGATGCGCTGATCGCGCCGGAAGGAGCTTCCATGCAGCCACCGCACGACCTCTACATCCAGTTGATCGCAGGGGTCGGTGTGCTGGTGCTGATGACAGCGTGGTTGCCGATGCTGCTGCGCAAGATGCCGCTGTCGCTTCCCATCCTTTGCGTTGCCACCGGCGCAGCACTGTTCGCACTTCCGGCGCTGCGCCCTTTCGCAGTCCACCCGCTTGCCTTCCCGGTGACGGTACAGCGGCTGAGCGAGCTGGTCGTTATCGTTTCGCTGATGGGCGCGGGTCTCAAGATCGACCGGCTGATTGGCCTGCGCCGCTGGGCGCTGACCTGGCGGTTGCTGGGCATCGCCATGCCGATCACCATGCTGATCGTTGCCGGTCTCGCCTCGGGGATATTGGGTCTCGGCCTTGCTGCCGCGCTCCTGATCGCCGCGGTGCTGGCACCCACCGACCCGGTGCTGGCGAGCGACGTCCAGGTGAATGGTCCCGGGGAAGGCGGCGAGGACGAAGCGCGCTTCGCTCTAACTTCGGAAGCCGGTCTCAACGACGGCCTGGCATTTCCGTTCGTCTATCTGGCGATCGCGCTGAGCGCGGCGAGCTTCGGTGCGGGAGATGCTCTCACCTGGCTGGCACGCGACCTGCTCTGGAAGACCTTGCTCGGCGTGGCCGCCGGTTATGCGATCGGGCGGGGGCTGGGCTATCTTACCTTCCACCTTCCCAACCGCGCCAACATCTCCCGCACTGGCGACGGCTTCGTCGCGCTGGCCGCCACCTTCCTCGCCTATGGCGTGGTCGAGATGCTAGGCGGTTACGGCTTCCTGGCGGTCTTCGTCTCGGCACTCGCCTTGCGCAACGCGAGCCGGGACCATGACTATCAGGAGCGGCTCCATGGCTTTGCCGAAGAGGCGGAGCGGCTGCTGATGATGTCGTTGCTGGTCCTGTTCGGCGGCATCGTGACCTATAGCGGGCTGCTCGCGCCGTTCGATTGGCCGATGCTGCTTTTCGTGGCCGGAGTTCTGCTCGTCGCGCGGCCCGTGGCGGGCATGATCGGCCTGGCGGGGACGAGATTGCCTTGGCGGGAGAAGCTGGTGATTTCCTTCTTCGGCATCCGCGGCATGGGATCGATCTACTATCTGGCCTTCGCCCTAAACCACGCGAATTTCCCCGATCCGCGCCGCCTTTGGGCGACGGTCGGTGCGGTGGTGCTCGCCTCGATCCTGCTGCACGGGATCACGGTGACCCCGTCACTCCAGCTGATGGACCGGTGGCAGCGTAGGAAAACTGCTGGTTCAGATTAGTAATGTGGCTAGTCGATAAGCCTGCAATTGAAAATAATGATCCAGATCAGTCAAATAGATAATTGCGATCCCTATGAGATGCTAACGACTCGCAACAGGAAATTTCTTGGAACGTATATTCTTTTCATCCTGTTTGATCTTCGTCTCAGGAGAAATAACATGGCTGACACCAAGAAAGATGCAATCGCCCTTCTCAAGGCCGATCACCGTACCGTGGAAGCGTTGTTCGAGCAGTTCGAAGGAGCTTCGGGCGACGGCAAGAAGCAGAAGATCGCGATGCAGATCTGCATGGAGCTGACCGTCCATGCGAAGATCGAGGAGGAAATCTTCTACCCGGCCTGCGAGGGCAAGATCGAGGAAGACCTGCTCAAGGAAGCCTATGTCGAGCATGACGGCGCCAAGGTGCTAATTGCCGAAATCGAAGCCGGCGCGCCGAGTGACGATTTCTACGATGCCAAGGTGAAGGTGCTGTCCGAGCAGATCGAGCACCATGTCGGCGAGGAAGAGCAGCGCATGGAAGGCATGTTCGCCCAGGCGCGCAAGGCCGGGCTGGATATGGACGCGCTGGGCGAACAGCTGCTCGCCCGCAAGACCGAGTTGCTCGCCACCTATAAGGCGAGTGGGCTGCCGAAGCCGGAGCTTACCACGATGACCGACGTCACGGTCTGATCGCAAACTGCAAAGACGCCTCGTGATACGGGCGGGCGAACCCTTTGCCCGCCCGTATCATTTCCACCTGCTTCGATCGCAGCGTCGGCGCTTCGTTATGCGAGCGTTCTGAGACCCGGCTCGCGAGCGTAGAAGCGTTTTGCTGCGGCTGGCACGAACCCGTCATCCAAGCCGGTAACGCCATCGTCGGGCTCAATACCGGCCTTGTCGAGCAGCGGCTTTGCCGCGTCGCTGGCGCCGATGGCCTTCAGGTGACCGAAGGCGTTCATCACCCATTCGACTGCCGCACCTTCGTTCATCAGTGCCGCGCAACCTTCTTCCGAAAGCACCACCGCCGCCGCGTCGAAGATCTGCGATGGCGTCCCTGCGAGTTGCCCGTCGGCCTTCTGCACTTTGCCGTCGGACAAGGTCGCGCCGCCCACCTTGGGTGCGACGATCACGGCCTTGGCTTTGGCCTTCTCGATCGCGCCGATGAGCGTGCTCAGGTCGGCGGCGTCGGTACCGTCTGCGATCAGCACGCCGATCGCGCGGCCTTCGAGCGTGTCCTTCATGTTCTTTTGGATCGACAGCGCATCGGACGGCGCGATCTCAACCGGTTCGCGCGCGGCCGTGGCCTTTGGCGGCAGCGGGATACCGAGACCGTCAGCCACCCGTTTGGCGAACGCTTCATCGACATTGCGAAGATTGGCGACCATCCGGCCCGGTACTTGGTCGAGCAACCCGACCTTGGAGAGTTCGAACACGAAGGACGAGGCGATATGCGCCTGCTCGCTTTCGGTCTGTGAGGCGAGGAACATCCGTGCCTGGCTGTAATGGTCGGCGAACAATTCGCTCCGTACGCGCAGCTTGTCGCCTGTCTCGTCCCGGCCGGTAGGCGCGGTGCTGGTGGCGAAACCGCTGGCGGGACATTCGCGCGGCCCGCCTTCCTCGCCATGCGCCGCAAGGCTGTTGGGCTCGTAGTTGGCGCGCCCCTTGGGCACCGCCATCTGCATCATGCCATCGCGCTGGAAGTTCGCCATCGGGCAGCGGGGCGCATTGACCGGGATCTGGTGGAAATTGGCGGTGCCAAGCCGCGATTTCTGCGTGTCGAGATAGCTGAACAGGCGCCCCTGCAGCAGCGGATCGTTGGAGAAATCGATGCCGGGCACGATGTTGCCGGGGCAGAAGGCGACCTGTTCGGTCTCGGCGAAGAAGTTATCGACGTTCCGATCGAGCACCATCCGCCCGATGATCCGCACGGGAATATCATCCTCGGGGATCAGCTTGGTGGAGTCCAGTACGTCATAGGGCTGGGCATCGGCGAATGCCTGATCGAACACCTGGATGCCGAGCTCCCATTCGGGAAAATCACCCGTGTCGATAGCTTCGAACAGGTCACGACGGTGATAGTCGTTGTCGGCGGCCTGAAGCTTGAGCGCCTCGTCCCAGATCGTCGACTGGATCCCGAGCTTCGGCTTCCAGTGGAACTTGACGAAACTGGCCTTGCCGGCTGCATTGACCAGCAGGAAGGTGTGGATGCCGAAGCCCTCCATCATCCGGAGCGAGCGCGGCAAGGTGCGGTCGGACATCGCCCAGAACAGCATGTGCGTCGTCTCGGGTATCAACGACGCGAAGTCCCAGAAGGTGTCGTGCGCGGAGCCGGCCTGCGGATAGGCGCGGTCCGCCTCCATCTTCACCGAATGGATGAGGTCGGGAAACTTGATCGCGTCCTGGATGAAGAAGACCGGGATGTTGTTGCCAACCAGGTCCCAATTGCCTTCGCGCGTGTAGAATTTGACCGCGAAGCCACGGACGTCACGCGGCGTATCGACCGATCCCGCGCCACCGGCGACGGTCGAGAAGCGCACAAAGACCTCGGTCTTCTCGCCTTTGGTGAACAGCGCTGCCTTGGACAGGTCCCAGATATCGTCGGTCGCTTCGAAAAAGCCATGCGCACCGGTGCCGCGGGCGTGGACGATGCGTTCGGGAATACGTTCATGATCGAAGTGGAAGATTTTCTCGCGAAGGACGAAATCCTCCAGTAGCGTCGGGCCGCGCAGGCCCGCCCTCAGGCTGTTCTGGTTATCGGAAACCGCAATGCCCTGATTGGTGGTGAGCACCTCCGTGCCGTCACCGGCGATCTGGTGTGTCTCGCCGCCATCGCCGCTTTGCCTGGTATTCGTCGCCATGTGCCCGCTCCTGATTGTCGGAGGTTCAACCGGCGGTGCCGCACCAAGGGTCCGTCGATTTGGCGAACTTGCTGCAGATTAATGCGATTCCCCCGTGGAGGTCGAGCTGAAGTGCGAAGATACGAGCCAGTATGCATGAAGCTGACGCGGGCTCGGCAGTTGCGTGAGATTGTGCTGGCATTGGCGCGGCAGCGGGTCGCCGATAATGGGTCGACTGACCTTTAGCGTTCGCCACGACACCGGCCTGCGCACTCACTCAGCCTGTATGATTTGGTGCGTATGTGATCGGTAGCGTAACTTAGGCGCGCTGACCTGAAAACCGCAGCCCGCAAAGACGGGCCATCAAACAGGTTAGGCGGCAGTAGGCCACGGGCCTTTCAGCCATCGCCTAAACAAAGACGGCTTTCGGGTTTGTCGGCTGTCAAGCCGAACGTCCGAGATTGGGGCGCGAAGCCGCCGTCGGCTCGCACCGACGGCGAAATCTGCTTGCTCATCGCGATGATCGCCTCGATCGACCACCAAAATCGACCGTGACCACTTTGCTGTCGTCGGCAAACGTACCGCCGTCATCGCTGCCCCGAAGCTGGTCGAGATAGTCCGACCAGTGCTGCATCATGCGCACGCGCTCCTCCCAGTACTGGCCTCGCGCATAGGCGCGTCGCACGCCGTTATTCTCCAAGTGGGCGAGCTGCCGTTCGATCGCGTCGGGGTTCCATAGTCCCATCTCGTTCAGCAGCGTTGCCGCCATGGCGCGGAAGCCGTGCGCAGTCATCTGGTCGCCGCTGTAGCCCATACGCCGCAACGCGAACGTGACGGTATTCTCAGACATCGGGCGCTTCCAGGTATGAAGTGCCGGGAACACATAAGGGCTATGGCCGGTCAGCGGCCGAATCTCGTCGAGCAGGTCGAGCACCTGGCGCGAAAGCGGCACCTGATGCGGCCAACGCATCTTCATCTTCTCGGCCGGGATCGACCACACCGCACGCTCGAGGTCGAACTCGCTCCATTCGGCCCGGCGCAGCTCCCCAGGGCGCACGAAGACGTGCGGCGTCATGCGAAGGGCGAACCTCGTGATCGCGCTGCCCGCGCTATCGTCGATGTCGCGCAGAAGCTGCCCGACTTCCTTGGGGCGGGTGATCGCGGCGAAGTGCTTGGTCTTGGGAACGATGATCGCCCCGCGCAGGTCGCGCGCGACATCAACCTTCGCCCGTCCGGTGGCGATGCCATAGCGAAACACGCGGCTGATCACGCTGCGCATACGGCGCGCGCTTTCGTAATGGCCCGTCGCCTCGATCTTGCGCAGGACGGCGAGCACCTCCTGCACCTCTATCTCATGAAGCGGGAGGTGGCCGAGAAACGGATAGACCTTCTCCAGCAGCCAGCGGACCTTGCTGAGCGTCACCTCGGCGCGCTCTTCTCGCGTGATCTTAACGAACCATTCCTCAGCGACGCCCTTGAAGGTGACGTTCGCGTCAATCTGGGCGCGAAGCTTCCGGCGCTTCTTCTCGACCATCGGATCGACGCCGTCGTCGATCATCCTGCGCGCGGAGTCGCGCTTGGCGCGAGCATCGGCCAGGCTGACCTCGGGCCATACGCCGATCGCGAGAACCTTCTGCTTGTCGAGAAAGCGATAGCGGAAGCGCCAGTATTTGGCGCCGTTCGGCATCACCAGGAGGAAGAGGGAACGCCCGTCGCCGAGCTTGTATTGCTTCGCTTTGGGCTGGGCGTTTCTGATGGCAAGTGCGGTAAGTGCCATGGTGGTATCTCCGTCCGAAAACGGGCGAATCCACGGCCGATTTATACCACCAAAATTGGTGGTATCTCGGCGGACCCGCCCAAATCTCGTCGGAAAGATATTTGAAAAAAGCGTTTTTCCCCAGCCGCTTACGCGACGCTCATGGACGTCACCGGACGGGGAAAATGGTGCCCAGAAGAGGACTCGAACCTCCACGCCCTTGCGAGCGCCAGCACCTGAAGCTGGTGCGTCTACCAATTCCGCCATCTGGGCACGGGGTAGGCGAGCGCCTCTACGGGGGTGCCCTTGGGCTGTCAACCGCCCCATTGGGCATTTTGTGCATCCGCATCATTTTTTATCGTCGCCGCACAGGGCCGGGCCAGGGCCAGGGCCGCAAAGGACGCGCCAAGCCCTACATACTGCCGGTCAGACCGCGGCAATGTCTGCCAAGGCGAGCGGCATGTCGGCATGCGCCGCGCGCCCGGCTCGCGGGCGCCCCCGCCCGGCAAGGCGCGATCGCGACGGCAAGCCACACCCTTCGTCATCGGCGCGTCGCACGCGAAATACCCGCGACAGCGACAAGCTTGCAGCCCCCTGCAGACTCCCCTATCCCGCAGGACATGCGGTCCAGGCGCGCCTTGCTTCCCTCCCGCGTGCGCGGCACGCATGGGGCGCTTGCGGTCCTGCTCGGCCTGATCGCCGTGTTCAGCATGTCGGTGCTGACCGGCTGGCACGAGATGCATCCCGACGTGCACTTCCCCGAGACCGTGTCCGCGCAGAGCCATGCCGATCATCCCGGCGAGGATTCGGGCGGCAATCTCGATCACCTCGCCGCCCATGCCGGGCTGCACGGCATAGGCCTCCCCGCGGACACGACGGTGGCCAGCGCGCCGCTGATCCTTTCCGCGCAGTGGCACGTGGCCACGGATCGCTTCGCGCTCCGCCAGCCCGAAACCGCCATCCTGCGACCGCCCAGAACCTGAGGATCGCGCCGCCCTTTTCGGCGGCCCCATTCCTTCAGCCTCCAGGGGAACAGACATGACAGCCCGTTCGGGCAGGCGCACGCTTGTGCTGCCTGCCGCCATCGCCATGGCAATTGCCATGGTGCCCGCCGCTGCGTTCGCGCAGACGGCGCCCACCTATGCGCAATTGCTCCAGAATGCGGAGAATGCGCCGCAGCTCGCCGAAGCCGCCGCAAACGTCGCGCGCGCACAAGGCCTCGCCGAGCAGGCCCGCACCCGGCCCAATCCCTCGATCAGCCTGCTGACCGAGAATGTCATCGGCGCCGCGCCCTATACGGGCCTCGGCCGCGCCGAGACGACGGTGCAGTACAACCACCCGATCGAGCTGGGCGGCAAGCGCAAGGCCCGTAGCGCAGCCGGCGAAGCCGGGGTGAGCGCGGCCGAAGCGCGCTCGCGCGACACGCACATCGCCTTCGCCTATGAACTGGCGCGCGCCTATGCCGCGGCCGAGATCGCCGAGAGGCGGGTCGGGCTGGCCGAGGACGAGCTGGAGGAAGCCGGCGCGGTGCTCGACGCCACCCGCCTCCTGGTCGGTGCCGGTCGCGAAGCGAACCTGCGCTCGATCCAGGCGGAATCGGCGGCGCAGGTCGCCAAGGCCGAGCTGGAAGTCGCGCGCGCCAACCGGCTTACCGCCTACGCACGGCTCTCCGCGATGGCCGGCGCGGACACGCCCTATGCGAGCCTGCCCGAATCGCTGCTCGACAAGGCGCGCGAGGGCTTCACCTTCGGCACGCTCGATCCGATGAGCAGCCCCGCCTATCGGGCGGCCGAGGCGGAAGTGCATGCAGCCAGGCTGCGCGCCATCAGCGAACGCAAGCGCGCTCGGCCGGACATCACGGGCACCTTCGGGGTACGCAGGCTCGAGGCGGACCGGGCCGAGGCGCTGGTCGCCGGCGTCTCGCTGCCGCTCAACCTCTTCGACCGGAACAAGGGCAATATCGCCGCGGCCGATGCGGAGGTTCGCGCCGCCGAGGCGCGGCTGGCGCTGCTCCGCAACGACCTGCTCGGCGCCGGACGCGCCGCGAACAGCCAGATCGCCGCCGCCGATGCCCGCCTCGCGGCGGCAGGGGAGGCGCTGGAGACCGCGCAGGAAACCTATCGGCTCGCCCGGATCGCCTATGATTCGGGCAAAGCCCCCCTCGTCGAACTGCTGAACGCCCGCCACGGGCTCGGCGAAGCGCGCGCCATCGTCGTCGATGCAGAAGCCGCCCGCTTCGACCTCGTCGCGCAGCTGGCCCGCCTGCAGGGCCGCACCGTCACCGGAGATACGATCCAATGAACCACGACAATTCGAATGGCGGGCGCGCCAGGCTCTATGCCGGCGCTGCGATCGGCCTCGTCCTCGCGGCAGCCGGTGGCTTCGCCGTCGCCAGGCTGACGGGTCCCGCCACCCCCGCATCGGCAACGGAAGCGGAAGCCGAAGCGCCCGCCAACCCCGGCGGCGAGATCGCGATCGACGCGAACGGCATCAAGGCTTCCGGCATCCAGATCGCCCCGGCGACCGCCGGCACCGCCTCCGCCATCGTCCTCGCCTCCGCCACCGTGGAGGCCAGCCCCGACGCGGAAGCCGTGCTGACGGCCCGCGCCGCCGGCACCGTCACGCGCATCTTCAGGCGGATCGGCGATCCCGTTCGTCAGGGCGAGACCATCGCGCTGGTGGAGAGCCGCGACGCGTCCGCAATTGCCGCCGATCGCAGCGCCGCGGCGGCCCGGGTGACGCTCGCCAGGCGGCAGCTCGAACGCGAACGGCTGCTGTTCAAGCAGGGCGTCAGCCCGCGCGCCGACCTGGAGACCGCCGAGGCCAATCTGGGCGTCGCGGAGGCCGATCTGCGCCGGGCAAGCACCGCGGGCAGCACCGCGCGAGTGACCAGCGATGGCCGTTCGGTCGCGGTGGTCAGCCCGATCTCGGGCCGCATCACCGCCGCGCCGGCTAGCCTCGGCACCTTCGTCAACGCCGAGACCGAGCTGTTCCGCCTAGCCGACCCCGCCCGGCTCCAGGTCACCGCCAGCCTGCCGCCGGCCGATGCCGTCCGGGTCCGCGCAGGCGACAAGGTGGAGCTGACCGCCAATGACGGCACCAGGGTCGACGCCACGGTGCGCTCCGCGACCGGCGTGGTCGATCCACGGACCCGCCAGGCGACGATCGTCATCGCGCCGGGCAGCGGATCGAGCCTGATCGTGCCGGGCCAGCTGGTGCAGGCACGCGTCTTCACGCGCATCGAGGGCGCGCCGTCCAGCGCGGTCACCGTGCCGCAGGACGCGGTGCAGACGATCGGCGCGCGGACCGTGGTGTTCGTCCGCACGCCCAGGGGCTTCCGCGCACGGACGGTCCAGGTCGGCACGCGCAGCGCCGGCATGGCGGAGATCGTCTCGGGCCTCGCGGCGGGCATGCCGGTCGCGACGGCCAACGCCTTCCTGCTCAAGGCCGAGCTGGAGAAGAATGCGGGAGGCGAGGAATGATCGCGCGCATCCTCTCGCTGTCCGTCCGCATGCGATGGCTGGTGGCGTTCCTGACGCTACTGGTCGTCGGGCTCGGTACCTGGCAGATCATGAAGCTGCCGATCGACGCGGTTCCCGACGTCACCAACCGGCAGGTGCAGATCAGCAGCTTCGTCCCGTCGCTGGGGCCGATCGATATCGAGAAGCAGGTCACCTATCCCATCGAGACGGGGCTGGCCGGCATTCCCGGCCTGGAGATGACCCGCTCGATCTCGCGCAACGGCTTCAGCCAGGTGACGGCGGTGTTCACCGACGCGACCGATATCTACTTCGCGCGCCAGCAGGTCACCGAACGCCTCTCGCAGCTCGCCAGCGAACTTCCGCCGGGCGTCCAGCCCAGGCTCTCCCCGCTTGCCACCGGGCTCGGCGAGATCTTCATGTTCTCGGTCGCGTTCCGGCATCCCGATGGGAAGGGCAAGGAGCATGTCGATGGCGAGCCCGGCTGGCAATCGGACGGCAGCTATCTGACGCCGGAGGGCGAACGGCTCGATACCGAACTCGCCAGGGCAGCCTATCTGCGCACCGTGCAGGACTGGATCATCCGCCCGCAGATGCGCGCCGTGCAGGGCGTGGCCGGTGTCGATTCGAACGGCGGCTATGTGAAGCAGTATCTGATCGAGCCCGATCTGAACGCGCTTTCCAGCTACGGCATCTCGTTCACCGAACTCGCCGACGCGATGGAGCGGGCCAATCTCTCGGCCGGCTCCAACTATATCCGCCGCGCGGGCGAGAGCTTCCTGATCCGGGCCGATGCCCGCCTCAAGTCGATCGAGGACATCCAGGACGCCGTGGTCGCCACCCGGGCCGGCGCGCCGGTGCGGGTCAAGGATGTCGGCCGGGTCGTGATCGGCGGCGCGGTCCGCACCGGCTCGGGCAGCCGCATGGGATCGGAGGCAGTGATCTCCACCGTGCTCATGCTCGTCGACGAGAACAGCCGCATCGTCGCCAATCGTGTCGACGACAAGCTGAAGGCGATCAACAAGGCGCTGCCGCCCGACGTGTTCGCCGAGCCGGTCTACAACCGCTCGAAGCTGGTCAACGCCACGATCGCGACGGTCGAGAAGAACCTGACCGAGGGCGCGCTGCTCGTCATCGTCGTGCTGTTCCTGCTGCTCGGCAATATCCGCGCCGCGCTGATCACCGCGGCGGTGATCCCGATCACCATGCTGATGACGGCGGCAGGCATGAACGGCCTGCACGTGTCGGGCAACCTGATGAGCCTCGGCGCGCTCGACTTCGGCCTGATCGTCGATGGCGCAGTGATCATCGTCGAGAATGCGCTGCGCCGGCTTGCCGAGCGCCAGGAGCATGAGGGGCGGCTGCTCACCCGGCCCGAGCGGATGGAGGAGACGATCCTGGCCGCCCAGGAAATGGTCAAGCCGACCGTCTATGGTCAGCTGATCATCTTCCTCGTCTTCGTGCCCTTGCTCACCTTCCAGGGCGTGGAGGGCAAGACCTTCTCGCCGATGGCGATCACGCTGATGGTGGCGCTCGCTTCCGCCTTCGTCCTGTCGATCACCTTCATCCCGGCGATGATCGCGATCTTCATCAAGGGCAAGGTCAGCGAGGTCGAGGTGAAGCCGATCCGCTGGTTCAAGACCCAGTATCAGCCGGTGCTGGCCCGGGCCGTGAAGCGCCCCCTCCCCTTCATCGGTGCGGGCGTCGCCGTGACGGCGGCGGCAGCCCTCGCCTTCGGCCTGCTCGGCGAGGAGTTCATGCCGCAGCTCGACGAGAAGGACATCACGATCGCCAATTTCCGCGTGCCCTCGGCATCGATCGACCAGTCGACGCAGATGCAGCTCCGCATCGAGAACGCACTGAAGTCGCTCCCCGAAGCGGCGCTGGTCTTCTCCAAGAACGGCAATGCCGATCTCGGCACCGACCCGATGCCGCCCAACGCCTCCGACACCTATTTCATCCCCAAGCCGCAGAGCGAATGGCCAGCGGAGGTGAAGTCGAAGGCGGACATCCTTCGCCGCATCGAGGAGAAGATGAAGCCGATGATCGGCAACCGGACGGAGATCCAGCAGCCGATCCAGATGCGCTTCAACGAGCTGATCGCCGGCGTGCGCGCCGATGTGGCGGTGAAGCTCTATGGCGACGATCTGGAGCAGATGAGCGAGCAGGCCAGGCGCATCGCGGGGGTCCTGCGGACCATCCCGGGAGCCGGCGACGTCAGCGCCGAGCAGACCTCGGGCGCGCCGACCTTCGACGTCAAGGTCGATCGCCAGGCCGCGGCCCGCTACGGCCTGTCGGTGGAGGAAGTGACGAACACGGTTGCCGCTGCGCTCGGCGGTCGCGAGGCGGGACTGCTGTTCGAGGGGGACCGGCGGTTCGACGTAGTCATCCGCCTGCCGGACGCCCAGCGCGATGACCCGGAAACGCTGGGCGCGATCCCGGTGATGCTGCCGGCCGCCGACGGGCAGGTCGCCCGCTCGATCCCGCTGCGCGAAGTCGCCCGGTTCAGCTTCACCCAGGGCCTGAACCAGATCAGCCGCGAGAACGGCAAGCGCATGGTCGTGGTCCAGGTGAATGTCCGCGGGCGCGACCTGGGCGGCTTCGTCCAGGAAGCGCAGGCGAAGATCGGGCAGCTCCAGCTGCCGCCCGGCATGTACACCGGCTGGGGCGGAACCTTCGAAAGCCTGCAATCGGCGCAGCTGCGCCTCGCGATCGTGGTGCCGATCTGCTTCCTCGCCATCTATGCCCTGCTCTACATGGCGCTCGGTGGCTTCGTGCCGGCGGCGATCGTGTTCAGCGCGGTGCCGATGGCGCTGGCGGGCGGCGTGTTCGCGCTGCTGCTGCGCGGTATCCCCTTCTCGATCACCGCGGCGGTCGGCTTCATCGCGCTTTCGGGCGTGGCGGTGCTGAACGGCCTCGTGATGATGAGTGCGATCCGCAAGCATCGCGAGGATGGCGCAAGCGAGGACGATGCCATCGTGCAGGGTGCGATGGAGCGCGTCCGGCCGGTGCTGATGACCGCCTTGGTGGCCTCGCTCGGCTTCGTGCCGATGGCGCTTGCCACCGGCACGGGCGCGGAAGTGCAACGCCCGCTCGCCACGGTGGTGATCGGCGGGCTCATCACCTCGACCGCGCTCACCCTGCTGGTGCTGCCGGCGATCACTGCCTTCGCCGCGCGGTGGCGGCGCAGCCGTCCCGAGCGCGGGGCGGTGCTTGCGCCGACGGGCTGACCGACCACCCCTCCAATCCCCCGGTCCCCGCCGCTCACACCGTGCGTGCGGGGACCTGGATCAGGTTGAGGAAGGACATCACGACCACGGCATCCTGATTGGTCACGGTCATCCGCATCGACACGACACCCCGGTCGGGCTTGCTGCGCGATCGGGTGACGTCGACGATCTCGCGCGTGATCCTGAGGACGTCGCCGGGGCGCACCGCATGGCGCCATTGCAGGTCGTCGACTTTCAGCCCGAGCATGGGCGTGTCGCCGAACGGCGCCTTGTCCACGAAATCGCGCATCACCAGTGCGGCGACGTGCCAGCCGCTGGCGATCAGGCCGCCGAAGCGCCCCTTCGCGGCCGCATCCGCGTCGATGTGCATGGGCTGGGGATCGAACTCGCCGGCGAAGCGGACGATGTCGGTCTCGCGCATCTCGATCGGGCCGCCATGCCAGACCTGCCCGGCCGCCAGATCCTCGAGAAAAAGTGCGCCGGCCATTGCCTCTCCTTGTCCGTGGGGAGCGAGCCCCACATATGTTGGCAAGACCGCAGGACAGGGCTACCCCCGTAACGATGTCGCCCGATCCCCGAACCGAAACTGCTTCCCGAAGCTATTTCGGTACCTTCTCCGATCCGGACGCGATGGCATCGGCGATCGGCGGGATCAACTCCGGGAGCAGCCCCAATCCGCTGGGCGGCCCCGGCCGGAACTTCCAGGCGATGCTGGCCCGCGCGGTTTTCGATCGCCTCAACATCGGCATCGGCAAGTTCGCCCGCGGCATCCCGCAGACCGCCGCCATCCCCAACGTCCACACCTTCATGTTCGCCACCGAGCCCGGCATCGTCCGCCAGGTCTCGGGCAGGAAGCTGTTCGGCCGGCGCATCTTCCATTTCCGCCCCGACGAGCGGACCGTCACCGGCTCGCCCGCCGGCATGCCCTGGGCGTTCGGCATCGTCGCCATGCCGTTCGACCTGCTCGCCGGCCACGCGCCCGACCTGATCGGCACCGACCACGGCGTGCCGCTCGACGACGACCGGATGTTCCACGCGCCCGAGGCCGCGCTGGCCCGGCTCACCGGCCTGATGCGCGACATGGCCGAGGTGATCCGCGACACGCCGTGGATCGTCGATGCGCCCCAGCCGGCAAAGGCGCTGTCGGGCACCATCCTCGACAGCCTGCTCGCCTGCCTCGCCCAGGGCCGGGTGAGCGCCGACCGCGCCGCGCTGGGCCGCCACCGCGACATCGTCGCCCGGTTCGAGCGCGCAGTGGAGGAGCGGCCGGAGGAGATGCTCTCGCTCGGCGCGATCTGCGCGGCCGTGGGCGTGCCACAGCGCACGCTCAACCTCGCCTGCCAGGAGTTCCTGGGCGAGAGCGCGATGCACTATGCCCGCAACCGCCGGCTCGACCGGGTACGCGAGACCCTGCTGCTATCCGACCCGACCAGCACGCTGATCACCAGCGTCGCGATGCATTACGGCTTCTGGGAGCTCGGCCGCTTCGCCCAGGCCTATCGCCTGCGCTTCGGCGAGCGGCCCTCCGATACGCTGCGCAGGAGCGCGCACTAGCCTCCCCCGTCCACCTCCGCGCATTCATGCCGGAATCGCATAGTGAGCCGCCGCACCCCCGTGGCAAGCGCCGGCCGGGCCATCGCCGCCGGTCCGGGGAACCGCGGCGCATGGGTCCCGACTTTCAACATGCAATTCCGGCCCGGCGAGACGGGCCGCCATCGGGGTGGGCCATGCAGCATCAGTTTCTCAAGGCACGTTCGGCGCGCCTGGTTCGCGGTTCGGCTTCGCTTGGGGCACTCGCCCTGGCGATCAGTCTGGCGCCTTCCGTGGCGCATGCCCAGCGGATCACCCAGGGCGGCGGCAGGGGCGCCTGGATCACCGGCCAAACCATTGGACAGGGTGGCATCGCCGCCGGCGGCGGCGGCGCCAGCAGGGGCACCGGCGGTTCGGCGGCGCAGACCCCGGATGGCACGGCGTCGGCAGGCGGCATCGGCTCGGGCGGCGCCGCGGGCGGCCAGCCCGGCACGCCCAACGATATCGCGGCCGGCGGCGGCGGCGCAGGCGGCAGCAGCGCCGGGGCGACGGGCGGCGATGGCGGCGCCGGCAATGTGGTCACGGCCACCGGCAATTTCGCCTTCTCGATCGACTATGTGGGCGGTGACGGCGGCATCGGCGCCGGCTCCGGCTCCGGCGCTTCGGCTGGCGGCGGCGGCGCGGGGCTCGTGCTGACCGGCGCCAATGTCCAGGTCACGACACAGGGTTATGACGTGGTCGGCGGCAATGGCGGCCAGGGTTCAGGCCAGGGCAGCGGCGGCGGCGGCGGCGCAGCGCTGGTGTTGCTCAATGGCGGCAGCGTCACGGTCGATGGCGGCACGGGCGGTGCATTCAGCACGATCACCGGCGGCATCGGGCAGGAATATGGCGGCTCGGGTGCCGGCATATTCCTCTATAACGGCGGCACGCTGACGATCCGAAACGGCAACAAGGTGACGGGCGGCGAGGGCGGCACCTTCACCACCGACGGTGGCACCGGTGGCGCCGCGGTGCTCAGCAATCTCGGCACGGTGATCAACCAGGGGGCGATCGCCGGCGGCGAAGGCGGCTATGGCTATTCCCGTGGCGGACGCGCCGGCGACGGCGTGCAGGCCTGGGGCGGCACCATCGAGAATAGCGCGACCGGCACCATCGTCGGCGGTCGCGGCGGCTACAACAACAGCAGCATAGGCAGCAACTATACCGGGAACGGCGGCGCGGGCGTGCGCCTCCTCGATGGCCAGGCCGCCACGCTGACCAATGCCGGCGAGATCAATGGCGGCGCGGGTGGCCCACGCTATGCGTTCGGCACCGGGGTCGGCGCGGGTGGCATGGGCGTGGTGGGCGCCGAGCATGGCGGCTCGACGATCATCAATTCGGGCATCATCCGCGGTGGCGTGAACGCATCGTCGCAGCGCAACCTTGCGATCGGCCTGTTCGGCGACAACAACCGGCTCGAGCTGCGGGCGGGCTCCTATATGGACGGCGGCGTCGTGGTCCAGGCCGGCGGCGTCAACAATGTGTTCGCGCTGGGCGGCAGCACCGATGACAGCTTTGACGTCTCTCAGATCGGCGAGCCCGTCACCTTCATCTACTACAAGGGCTTCGATACCTTCGAGAAATCGGGGACGAGCACCTGGACGCTCACCGGCACCGGCAACCAGGACTGGCGGATCACCGGCGGCAACCTGGTCGGCGACACCAACAGCCTGGGCGGCAACCTGACCTTCACCTCCGCCCCGCTCACCAGCGTCGTGGCGTTCAATCAGGCGTTCGACGGCAGCTATGCCGGCACGATCTCCGGCACCGGCACCATGCTCAAGATGGGCAGCGGCACGGTCACCCTGACCGGCAGTTCCTCGGTCGATTGGGCGATCAACCAGGGCGGCGTGATCGCCGATGCGAGCGGCTTCACCGGCAACGCCAAGATCCTGGCCGGCGCCTCGCTGACCTTCAACCAGGCGGGCAACGCCAGCTATGCCGGCACGCTCCTGGACGCCGGCGACCTGCACAAGACCGGCGCCGGACGGCTCACGCTGACTGGCGATTCGTCCTGGCTGACCGGCACGACTTTCGTCGATGCCGGCACGCTGGTGGTGAACGGTCGGCTCGGCTCGAGCGTCACCGTGGCCTCCGGCGCCACAGTTGGCGGCTCCGGCACCATCGGCCGCACGACCGTGCAAAGCGGTGGCCATCTCGCCCCGGGCAACTCGGTCGGCACGCTCAACGTCGTTGGCGGCCTCACCGTCGCGGCGGGCGCCAATCTCGATTTCGAGCTGGGCCAACCCGGCGGCCTGGCCTTGTTCGGTGTCAGCGACCGGATCGTCGTCTCGGGCGGCGACCTCGCGCTCGACGGCACAATCAACCTCAGCCAGAGCGGCAACCCGGCCGATGGTTCGGCAGGGATCGGCTATTACCGGTTGATCACCTATACCCACCAGATCACCAGCAACACCGCGGTGATCGGCACCACGCCCGGGCTCAGCAACGTCAATTACGAGCTGCAGGTCGGCGGCGGCAGTGTAGACCTGTTCATCAGCCCGTCGCTGATCCCCGGCGACGATACGCTGCAGCACTGGCAGGGCGGCGACGGCACCTGGAACGCCGCGAGCACCCAGTGGCTCAACCAGGGCGGCACCGCCCCGGCAAGCTGGGCGGGCAACTACGCCGTGTTCAAGGATGACGACGGCTATGTCGGCGGCACGATCACCGTCGCGGGCGCGCAGTCGTTCCTCGGCCTCCAGTTCGTCGACAAGGGCTATGTCCTTCAGGGCAGCGGCCAGCTGCTCACCGATCCGGCCGGCAGCGAGATCCGCGTGCTCGCCGACAGCGCCGAGATCGCCACCGAGATCACCGGAACCGGCGCCCTCATCAAGACCGAGGCGGGAACGCTGATCCTCAGCGGGACGAACAGCTATTCGGGCGGCACCACCATCCAGGCCGGCACGCTGCAGATCGGCAATGGCGGCACCAGCGGCTCGATCACGAACAATGTCGTCAACAACGGCACGCTCGCCTTTGCGCGTTCCGATGCGACCAGCTTCGACGGCATCATCTCCGGCACGGGTGCCGTTCGGGTCCTGAGCGGCGACGTCACGCTCACCGCCGACAGCAGCTATACCGGCGGCACCGGCATCGCCACCGGCGCGACGCTGCGGCTCGGCAGCGGCACCAGCGGCTCGATCGGCGGCAATGTCGCCAATGACGGCACGCTCGCCTTCACGCGCTCCGATGCCAGCAGCGTCGGCGGCACCATCTCCGGTGCGGGCGCCGTGCAGGTCCTGAGCGGCAGCATCACGCTCTCCGCCAACAATGGCTATACCGGCGGCACCGGCATCGCCAACGGCGCGACGCTGCAGCTGGGCAGCGGCAGCACGACGGGCTCGATCACCGGCAATGTCGCCAATGACGGCACGCTCGCCTTCGGACGCTCGGACGAGATCGGCTTCGGCGGCATCATCTCCGGTACCGGCGCGGTGCGCATCCTCAGCAGCGGCGTCACGCTGACGGGTGACAATGGCTATACCGGCGGCACCAGCATCGCCACCGGCGCGACGCTGCAGCTCGGCAATGGCGGTACGACCGGCTCGATCACCGGTACCGTTGCCAATGACGGCACGCTCGCCTTTGCGCGCTCCGATGCCGCCACCCTGGCGGGCAGGATCACGGGCGCCGGCACGGTGGAAGTCCTGAGCGGCAGCCTCACGCTCACCGCCGGCAACAGCTATACCGGCGGCACCAGCATTGCCACCGGCGCGACCCTGCAACTGGGCAATGGCGGCACCACCGGCTCGATCGCCGGCAACGTCGCCAATGACGGCACGCTCGCCTTTGCCCGTTCCAGCTCCAACAACTTTGCCGGCATTATCTCGGGTGCCGGCGCAGTGCAGGTCCTGAGCGGCAGCGTCACGCTCACCGCCAACAATGGCTATACCGGCGGCACCAGTATCGCCGCGGGCGCCACCCTGCGGCTTGGGGATGGCGGCACCACCGGCGGAATCACCAGCAACGTCGCCAACAACGGCACCTTGGTCTTCAACCGCTCGGACAATAGCGTCTTCGCGGGCGTGCTCAGCGGCACCGGCAGCATCCGCCAGACCGGCACGGGCCGGACCGAACTGACCGGCGATTCGAGCGGCTTTGTCGGCACGCTCTCGATCGCATCCGGCACGTTGGCGGTGAATGGCACGCTCGGCGGCAGCGTCTCGGTGGCCTCCGGCGCGACGCTCGGCGGCAGCGGGACCATCGGCAGCACGCTTGTGGAAAGCGGCGGCCATCTCGCCCCGGGCAATTCGGTCGGCGTGCTGACGGTTGCGGGCAACCTCACCGTCGCCAGCGGCGCCAATCTCGATTTCGAGCTGGGCAGCCCCGGTGGCAGCGCGGCCGCGCCTGGGACGAGCGACCGCATCAACGTCACTGGCGACCTCGCGCTCGACGGCACGATCAACCTCGCCCAGAGCAGCGCGGGTGCCGATGGTGCGGCAGGCATCGGCTATTACCGGCTGCTCACCTATGGCGGCGCGCTCACCAGCAACACCGCCGTGATCGGCACCACACCCGGGCTGAGCGGCAGCAATTACGAGCTGCAGGTCGGGGGTGGCCAGGTCGACCTGTTCATCGGCGCGAGCGGCGATGACACGCTGCAGCATTGGCAGGGCGGCAACGGCACCTGGAACGCTACGAACACCCAGTGGCTCAACCAGGGCGGCACCGCCCCGGCAAGCTGGGCGGGCAACCATGCCGTGTTCAAGGATGCCGGGGGCTTCACCGGCGGGACGATCGCCGTGGAAGGCGCCCAGTCGTTCCTCGGCCTCCAGTTCGTCGACAAGGGCTATGTCCTGCAGGGCAGCGGCCAGCTGGTCACCGCCCCGGGCGGCAGCGAGATCCGTGTGCTCGCCGACAGCGCCGAGATCGCCACCACGATCACCGGGACGGGCGGCATCGCCAAGACCGAGGCGGGAACGCTGATCCTCAGCGGCACCAACAACTATTCGGGCGGCACCACGATCCAGGGCGGCACGCTCCAGATCGGCAATGGCGGGACGACGGGCTCGATCACCGGCAACGTCGCCAACAACGGCACGCTCGCCTTTGCCCGTTCGGATGCGACCAGCTTCGGCGGCACGATCTCCGGCACCGGTGCGGTGCGCATCCAGAGCGGCAACGTCACCCTCACCGCCGACAATGGCTATGCCGGCGGCACCGGCATCGCTGCCGGCGCCACGCTGCAGCTCGGCAACGGCGGCACGACCGGCTCGATCACCGGCAATATCGCCAACAACGGCACCCTGGTCTTCAACCGTTCGAACAACACCGTCTTCGCCGGCGTGTTCAGCGGCGCCGGCAGCATCCGCCAGGCAGGTTCGGGCAAGACCGAGCTGACCGGCGATTCGAGCGGCTATACCGGGACCACCACGGTTGCATCCGGCACGCTGGCGGTGAACGGCAAGCTGGGCGGCACGCTTACCGTGCTCGCGGCAGCGCGCCTCCAGGGCACCGGCACGGTGGGCAACACCATCGTCTCCGGCACCATCGCGCCCGGCAACTCGATCGGCACGCTCAACGTCGCGGGGAACATCGTCTTCAACGCCGGCTCGATCTATGAGGTCGAGGCCGATGCCGCCGGCCTGGCGGACCGTATCGTCGCGACCGGCACCGCCACGATCAACGGCGGCACCGTCTCGGTGCTGGCGGGGGCAGGCAATTACCGGGCCGAGACCAACTATCTGATCCTCCATGCCGATGGCGGCATTACGGGCAGCGGCCGGTTCGCCGACGTCACGTCGAACCTCGCCTTCCTCGATCCGTCGCTCAGCTATGAGGGCAACAACGTCTATCTGCGGCTGCGACGCAACGACGTCAGCTTCGCCAGCGTCGGCGCCACGCCGAACCAGGCCGCGACGGGCACCGCCACGCAGGGCCTGGGCTGGAGCAGCCCGGTCTTCGCGGCGGTGGCCAATCTCTCGGCCGAGCAGGCGCGTGGCGCGTTCGACCAGCTCTCCGGCGAGATCCACGCTTCCGCGCGCACCGCGCTGATCGAGGACAGCCGGTTCCTGCGCAATGCGGTCGGCGATCGCCTGCGCGCTGCCGACACCGGCTTCGCGATCTGGGGCAATGGCTTCGGGTCCTGGGGCCATTGGGGCAGCGACGGCAACGCCGCGCGCCTCAACCGGTCGGTCAACGGCTTTGTGCTCGGTGCCGACGCCCCGGTCCTCGGCAAGGCACGTCTCGGCGTCGTGGGAAGCTATGGCCGCGCCAGCTTCGACGCGCGAGGGCATAGCTCGTCGGGCACGCGCGACAGTTACGAGCTCGGCGTCTATGGCGGGGCGGACCTCGGCGCGGCAGCCGTGCGGGTCGGCGTGTCGCATGGCTGGCACCAGCTCGGGACGACCCGTCTGGTCACCTTCCCGGGCCTCGCCGACAGCCTCAAGGGCGAGCAGGATGCCCGCACCACCCAGGTCTTCGGCGAACTGGCCTATCGCATCCGGTTGGGCGGCACCCGGGTCGAGCCCTTCGCCGATTTCGCCCATGTCCGGCTGAGCACCGACGCTATCGTCGAAAAGGGCGGCACCGCGGGGCTGAAGGTCGCCTCGACGGACAGCGGAACCAGCTTCACGACGCTGGGATTGCGCGCCGCGCCGTCCTTCTCGCTGGGCAGTTCGAATCTCACCCTCCGCGGCGCTCTGGCCTGGCGCCATGCGTTCGGCGATGGGACGCCGCTCTCCACGATGCAGTTCGCGAGCGGTGGTGACAGCTTCCGGATCGCCGGTACCCCGATCGCGCGCGACGCCGCCGCGCTCGATGCCGGGATCGATGTCGCGCTGACCTCCAGGGCAATACTCGGCATCGCCTATGGCGGCCAGTTCGGCTCCGGCGCCTCCGACCAGTCGGTCCGCGCCAGCTTCAGCCTGAGGCTCTGAACGGCGGATCCAACGGGCTCCCGAGCGCGTAACGCCGGGAGCCCTTCGAACTGCAAGATCGGCTGTCCTTGCCAGGACCGCGGAAGCGTCCCCGCGCGACGCACAGACACGTCCGCAAGGCAACGCCCGCTTGTCCTGGTTCCAACACTGTAAAATGGATGGTGCCGCCTACAGGACTCGAACCTGTGACCCCCGCATTACGAATGCGATGCTCTACCAGCTGAGCTAAGGCGGCCAACCGAACGGAAGTGCTTCCACCCCCGAAGGAGCGGCGCGCTTACCAGCATGTTTTGTAGCTGACAAGCGTTGCGAAACCCTTGCGCGCAATAACTCCGTAAAACCACCGCCTTTACGCGTCGTTTACCACAGGGCGTGCACAAGCCGTTCTACAAATAAGGGGGCGCGTTCGCCCCGAGTGGAGCATCTGGCATGGACATGGCGCGCGGTAGCAACCACCCGCTCGACTCGAATCCGGAGGTCGGGGCGGACGACGCCGTCAACGATCGCCCGCTGGAGATCGGCAGCGACGAGCGCCGCATGCACGTGCGCGCCTACAACCACTGGGTCTCGCTGCTCCACGGCCGTGCCTATCCGTCGATCGAGGATCTCGATCCGGACAACATCATGGATTTCGGCGCACACAGCGTGCTGCTCGATTTCTCGAAGGGCGTCGACGATCCGGCGATTCGCTTCCTCGGCCGTGCGCTGCGCGAGGAGACCGGGCTCGACACCTCGATCACCCATGTCGCCCAGGTGCCCAGCCGCTCCCTGCTCTCGCGCCTGACCGACCATTATCTCCAGATCATCGCGAATCGCGCGCCGATCGGCTTCGAGGCCGAGTTCGTCGGCACGCGCGGGCACAACACGCTCTATCGCGGCATCCTGATGCCCTTCTCGTCCGACGAGGACACGATCGACTTCATCTATGGCGTGATCAACTGGAAGGAGCTGGTCGACGCCGAGACCCAGGCAAAGCTGGAAGCGGAAGTCGAGGAAGCCCGCCGGACCGCACCACGCAGCCTGGTCGCCACGCCCGTCTGGGCCGATGGCCCGAGCGCCGGCTTCGCACCCACCGCCCCGGCGGAGGAAGCGCCGGTAGCCGAAGCACCCGTCCCCGCCGATGCCAGCCTGGCCGACAAGCTGCTGCTCGCCCGAGAATCGGCCGCCGCCGCCCGCGCCTCGGACACGCGCAGCCGCTCGGCGCTCTACCGCGCGCTCGCCCGCGCCTATGATTTCGCCCTCGCCGCCGACGAGGATGGCGAAACCTATGCCGAGCTGCTCGCCGATGCCGGGCTCACCGTCCAGGCCCGTGCGCCGATGACGCCGGCGGTGAAGCTCGTCTTCGGTGCCGATTACGACAAGACCCGCGTCACCGAGTTCGCCGCGGTGCTCAGCCACGCCAAGCGCGCCGAGGTGCCGCAGGGCGGGCTCGATGCGTTCCTCGATTCGGCCGAAGGCGGCATCAAGGGTGTGGTGAAGGCCGAGCGCGATTTCCGCCGCCCGGCGCCCAAGCCCGACACCTTCGCGCAGATCGCCGCGGAACTGCGCAGCCGCCCGCCGCTCGCCCATGTCGACATCACGGTCGACATGCCCGCGGACAGCGAGTTCGTCGTTCTGCTCGCCCGCGCGAGCAAGAAGGGTCTCGATATCGTCGCGCGGGTCGAGGACAGCCCGCTCACCGAACGCGCAGTCCGCAAGGCCGCGGCCTGACGCCTGCTGCTTCGGCGGCGAACCCGAATAGTCCGAGCTTTGGGGCGCGCGAATGTCACTTTCGTGCGCCTTTCGGTCATTCTCGGCAAAATTGTAATTTTCTTGCGCGAGAGTCTTGAGCCGGTCACCGCAGAGGCGTAGGCCTCCTTCTCATGAAAAGCATGATGACGTCGCTGACGCAGGCGTTCGAAGCGCGGTTGCTCGAGGGAGCGCTGCCGGGAGAGTTGGAAGATTTCGGCGAGGCCGAGCGCGCGGAGGCGGCGAATTTCGTCGCGGAAGCCGCCGCCATCCGCCCGCCGGATACCGCGAAGGTCATACTGGAGACCTTCCAGGGCGAGGATAGCCGCCGGATGCGGCTCGCCGTCGTCAACGACGACATGCCCTTCCTCGTCGATTCGATCTCCGGCGCGATCGCAACCTACGGCATCGCCGTTCACCGCATCATCCACCCCGTCATCGCCGTCGAGCGTGAGGCATCGGGCAAGCTCGAATCGATCGGCGCCGGCAAGCGCGAATCGATGATCTACATCGAGATGGACCGCGCCGATGCGCGCGCGCGCCGCAGCCTGGTCGTCGAGCTCGAGCGCACGCTCGCCCAGGTCCGCGACGCCGTGCACGACTGGCGCGCGCTGCAGGGCGCGATGGGCGCGGACGCTGCGACGATCGGCTCGCGCGAAGGCGTGAAGCTGCTCCGCTGGTTCCAGGAAGGCGCGATGACGCTGCTGGGCCACGAGACCTGGCGCACCAATGGCGACGTGTCCGATCAGCTCGGCCTCGCCCGGCACGAGCTGGACACCCCGATCCTCGCCGAGGCGTCACGCAACGCCGCGGTGGACTATTTCAGGAAGGGCGGCGAAGCGCCGCTGCTGCTCAAGTCCAATTCGATCTCGCCTGTGCATCGCCGCGTGCCGCTCGACATCGTCGCTGTGCCGATCACTACCGGCAGCGACGTGACCGGCCTGTCGATCCATGCCGGCCTGTGGACCAGCGCCGCACTGTTCGCCGATCCCGACGAGGTGCCGGTGCTCCGCGCCCGCCTCGAAGGGCTGGAGCGCAAGTTCGGCTTCGATCCCAAGGGCCATACCGGCAAGGCGATGGCGCATGCGCTGACCGCGCTGCCGCACGACCTGACCACCGCATTCGACGCCGATTCGCTCGAGCATCTGGTGCTCACCTCGATGTCGGTCGCCGATCGGCCGCGCTCCAAGCTGGCATTGGTCAAGAGCCTGCTCGGCCGCCATCTGTTCGCTTTTGTCTGGCTGCCGCGCGACGAAGTCACCACCACGCGCCGCGAGGCGGTGGGCGACATGCTCGCCGATGCGGCCAGCGCCAGGATCATCAACTGGTCGATCGCGCTCGAAGACGGCGAAGTCGCGCTGCTGCGCTACACGCTCGATCTGCGCCAGGGCGGCACCATGCCCGATGCGGATGCGCTCGATCGCCAGCTCGAGCGGATGATGCGCGGATGGGCGCCCGCGGTGGAAGCGGCGCTGCTGGAAGAGGCGGGCGCCACCGGCGCGACGCGCCTGACGCTGCGCTACGCCAACGCCTTCCCGCCCGCCTATCGCACGACCAGCACGCCGGAAGAGGCGGCGCGCGACATCCTGTGCTTCGCCAGGCTCGAAGGCCCGGGCGACCGCTCGGCGCGGATCACCCCGATCGACGGCAAGCCCGGCGAATATCGCGTGAAGCTCTACGCCCAGGACGGCGCGCTGGCGCTGTCCGACGCAGTGCCGGCGTTCGAGAATTTCGGCTTCCGCGTGATCGAGGAAGTGCCGACCGCGCTCAGCGGCGGTGCCTTCGTCCATGATTTCGCGGTGGCGGCGACCGGCCTCGCGGGCGATGTCGCGGTGATCGAGGAAGCGCTCGCCGCGGTGCTTGAGGGCAATGCCGAGAATGACAGCTTCAACCGGCTGATCGTCGAGAGCGGCATGAAGCCCGCCTCGGTGATCCTCTTCCGCGCCTGGTTCCGCTATCTGCGCCAGACCGGCATGAACTTCGGCATGGCGACGGTGGTCGATGCGCTGCGCCGCGCACCAAAGGTCGCCAATGCGCTGATCGAGCGTTTCGACGCCGCGCACAATCCGGCCCGTGCTGGGGATGATACGGCGATCGAGGCTGCCAGCGCCGCGATCGACGCCGGGCTCGCCCAGGTCCAGGCGATCGACGACGATCGCATCCTGCGCACGATCCGCGGCGTCGTCCTCGCGACGTTGCGCACCAACGCCTATGCCCCCGCGGCGAAGGAAGCGCTGGCGTTCAAGCTCGACTCCGCCAAGGTGCCGGGCCTGCCCCAGCCGCTCCCCTGGCGCGAGATCTGGGTCTACAGCCCGCGCGTCGAGGGCATCCACCTGCGCGCCGGCCCGGTCGCGCGTGGCGGCCTGCGCTGGTCCGATCGCCGCGACGACTTCCGCACTGAGATCCTCGGCCTGATGAAGGCGCAGCGCGTGAAGAATGCGGTGATCGTGCCGACCGGTGCCAAGGGCGGCTTCTACCCGAAGCACCTCCCCTCCCCCGCCGTGGATCGTGACGCCTGGTTCGCCGAGGGTACCGAGAGCTACCGGATCTTCATCCGCACGCTGCTGTCGATCACCGACAACATCGTCAGCGGCGAAGTCGTCCATCCGGAAAGCGTCCGCATCCTCGATGGGGACGATCCCTATTTCGTCGTGGCCGCCGACAAGGGCACCGCGACTTTCTCCGATGTCGCCAATGCGATCGCGATCGAGCGCAACTTCTGGCTGGGCGACGCCTTCGCCTCGGGCGGCTCGGTCGGTTATGACCACAAGGCGATGGGCATCACCGCCAAGGGCGCCTGGGTCTCGGTCCGCCGCCACTTCCTCGAGATGGGCACCGACATCCAGTCCGAGCCCGTCACCGTGGCAGGCTGCGGCGACATGTCGGGCGACGTGTTCGGCAACGGCATGCTGCTCAGCAAGTCGATCAAGCTGGTCGCCGCCTTCGACCACCGCCACATCTTCCTCGATCCCGATCCCGATCCGGCGACATCGTGGAAGGAGCGCGACCGCATGTTCGCGCTGCCGCGCTCGAGCTGGGCGGACTATAATCCCGCGCTGATCTCCAAGGGCGGCGGCGTCTTCCCGCGCACCGAGAAGTCGATCCCGCTCAGCCCCGAGGTCCAGAAGCTGCTCGGCCTCGACGTCGCCGAAATCGACCCGATCTCGTTGATCTCGGCGATCCTCAAGGCCCAGGTCGGGCTGCTCTGGTTCGGCGGCATCGGCACCTACATCAAGGCCGCGAGCGAGAGCCACGGCGACGTCGGCGATCCGGCGAACGATCGCCTGCGCGTCAATGCCGAGCAGCTGCGCTGCAAGGCGGTGGGCGAAGGCGCCAATCTGGGCGTCACCCAGGCCGCGCGCATCGCCTTCGCCTCACTCGGTGGCCGCATCAACACCGACTTCATCGACAATTCGGCCGGCGTCGATTGCTCGGACAATGAGGTCAACATCAAGATCGCGCTCAACCGCGAGATGATCGAGGGCCGGCTGGAGTTCGAGGACCGCAACCAGCTCCTCGTCTCGATGACCGACGACGTCGCGCACCTGGTGCTCGAGGACAACCGCCTGCAGACGCTCGCGCTCTCCTTCATGGAGAATGACGGCCATGTCGCCCTGCCCTCCTATGTCCGCGTCATCGAGATTCTCGAAGGCTCGGGCCGGCTCGACCGTGCGGTCGAGGGGCTTGCCGGCAACGAGGAGCTGCTCCGCCGCGCCCAGGACAAGCGTGGACTGACCCGCCCCGAGCTCGCCGTGCTGCTCGCTTCGACCAAACTGGCGCTGCAGGACGCGATCGAGCACACCGCGATCGGCCAGGATCCGGCGCTGGAGAGCGACCTGCTGGGCGCCTTCCCCCAGGCGATGCAGAAGCGCTTCGGCAAGGCGATCGAGGAGCATCGCCTGCGCAGCGAGATCGTCGCCACCAAGCTCGCCAATCGCGTGGTGAACCGCCTCGGCGTGCTCCATCCCTTCGAGCTCGCCGAGGAGGAAGGCGCGGCGATGGCCGATATCGCGGCGATGTTCGTCGTCGCCGAGCGGCTGTTCTGCCTGCCCGCACTCTGGGAAGCGGTCGAGACCGCGGCGATCTCCGAAGGCGCGCGCATCGCGCTGCTCGACGAGATGGCGGTGGCGGTGCGCGGCCAGGTCGCCGACCTGCTGCGCGTCACGCCGCCGGGCGCCAGCCCGGCCGAAGTGATCGCCCGCCTCAAGCCCGGCATCGACGCGCTCGACAAGGCCGCCAAGGGCCTGCTGCTCGACGAGGTCAAGGCGCAGTCGAACCGCATCTCGTCGCGGCTCGAGGCCGCCGGCGCGCCGAGCGAGCTGGTCGCCAAGGTGGTCAAGCTGTTCGAGCTGGACGGCGCGGTCGGCCTCGCCGATCTCAGCGTTCGCCTGGGCGTCGAGGTCACCCCGCTCACCCGCGCCTTCACCTCGCTCGGTCAGGCGCTCGGGCTCGACTGGGCCCAGTCGACCGCCGCGCGCATCACCACCGGCGACGTGTGGGAGCGCCTGCTGATCGCCGGCCTCGCCCGCGACTTCCAGCAGATCCGGCTCGACTTCCTGAGCCGCGGCCACAAGGGCGTGCCGCAGGAAGCGGTCGATGCCTGGCTCGCCGCCAATGCCGGCCGGGTCGAGCAGTTCGCCGCGCTGGTCCGCCGGGCGCGCCAGTCGGCGGTGCCCAATGCCGCGATGCTCGCCCAGATCGCCGGCCAGGCCCGCGTGCTGCTCGGCCGCTAAGCCCAGCTACAGGCAAAGAAAAACCCGGCCGGTCCACTTGGACCGGCCGGGTTTTTCATGCCCCTTCAACTAGGCCTCGTCGGGTCGCCGCACCGCCGGGGTGCTCCGCAGAATGAGGTACATGCCGCCCAGACAGGCCGAAACCCCGACCACGCAAACCACCGCAAGACCAAGATACAGTGCCGACATCCAGTCCTCCCAAGTCTTTATCTGGAAGGATGCTGCGTAATTTCTTGGAACACGGCAAGAAACATTCGTCGCTGCACTGCGGCACATCTTTGCTGCATTAGCGAGAAACGCGTTGGATTCCATGCTGGTACAGCACGGGACTCCAACCCATCTTTTTTCTCTACGCAAAGCATCGGAACGGCGCAGGATCGACCTTCCCCATGCCAGCATCAGGTTTGCAATTGCGAATCGTTCGCGTTATCGGACCGACATCGAATCGTTCGGAACCACCCACAGAATGCATGCCCCCACCGCCCAGGCAGACGAACTGGCCAAGGCCAAAGCCAAGCGCGCCCGCAAGAGCTTCTGGCTGAAGCAGTTGCACACCTGGCACTGGATGAGCTCGGCGATCAGCCTGATCGGCCTGCTCCTGTTCGCGATCACCGGCTTCACGCTCAACCATGCCGCCGAGATCGAGGCTTCGCCCAAGTCGGTCGAGCATGCCGTCCAGCTGCCCGCGCCGTTGCTCGCCAAGGTGAAGGCCGACGACCAGCCGGACAGCAAGAAGCCGATCCCCGCCGATGTCGCCAAATGGGTGCAGGACCAGGTGAAGATCGATGCGAGCGGCACCGCGGAATGGTCCGCCGGAGAGATCTACCTCGCCAAGCCGCGTCCAGGCGGCGATGCCTGGATCTCGATCGACCGCGATACCGGCGCGGTGACCAGCGAAGTCAGCTCGCGCGGTTGGATCGCGTACCTGAACGACCTCCACAAGGGCCGCAATGCCGGCACCGCCTGGAAGTGGTTCATCGACATCTTCGTCTTCGCCTGCCTCGTCTTCACGCTCACCGGCCTGGTGCTGCTGTGGATGCACTCGAAGCATCGCAAGAGCACCTGGCCGATCGTCATCGCCGGCCTCGTCATCCCGGCGCTCATCGCCATTTTCCTGATCCACTAGGGGAGCCCAAGTCCATGCAGTATCGCATCACCGGCCTCACGCTCGCGGCGATCGGCGCGGGCCTGCCCGGCGGCGCCGGCGCGCAGACGCTCGACCTCTCGGTCACCATCCCGCAGATGAAGGTCGCCGAATATCACCGGCCCTATGTCGCGGTGTGGCTGGAGAAGGAGGGCGCCGCCCCCCGCACCCTCCAGGTCTGGTATGATTTCGACGGGCGCAGCGCCGAGGGCGCCGGCACCAAGTGGCTGCGCGACATGCGCCAGTGGTGGCGGGTCGTCGGCCGCGGCATGAGCTTCCCGGCCGACGGCGTCACCGGCGCCACCAAGGCAGCGGGCACCCACAAGGTCTCGCTGGTCGCCGGCAAGGGCGCCCTGCCCGCGCTCGCGCCGGGCAACTACAAGCTGATGGTCGAGGCGGCGCGCGAAGTCGGCGGCCGCGAAGTCGTCACCGTGCCCTTCACCTGGAACGGCAGCAAGGCGACCACCGCCACCGCCAAGGGCGCGAGCGAGCTCGGCGCCGTCACCGTCTCGATCAAGCGCTGATCTCAAGGGGGAATAGAGAAATGAACTTCCGCAAGCCGCTTCTCGCCGCAGCCGCCGTCATCGCGATCGCCGCGCCCGCCGCCATCGCCCACCGCCAGTGGATGCTGCCGAGCTCGACCACCGTCTCGGGCACCGACAATTGGGTGACCGTCGATGCCGCCGTGTCGAACGACCTGTTCTTCTTCGATCACCAGCCCCTGCGCGCGGTGCCCGTGGTCACCCAGCCCGACGGCACCACCGGCCAGGTCGAGAACCACAATATCGGCAAGTTCCGCGCCACCTTCGACCTGCATCTCACCCAGCAGGGCACCTACAAGGTCGCCGTGGTCAATGAAGGCGTGTTCGGCAGCTATGTGCTGAACGGCGAGCGCAAGATGCTGCCGCGCGGCACCAACACCGCCAATCTCGCCGCTGCGATTCCCGCCGGCGCCACCGATGTGCAGACCGCCGAGAATGTCTCGCGCAACGAGATCTTCATCACCCAGGGCGCGCCGACCAACACCGTGTTCAAGACCACGGGCAAGGGCATCGAGCTGGTCCCGGTCACCCACCCGAACGACCTGGTCACCAATGAGCCCGGCAACTTCCAGTTCCTCAAGAACGGCAAGCCCGGCGCCGGCCTAACCGTCACGGTGATCCCGGGCGGCATCCGCTACCGCGACGCGCTGCACGAGCAGGTCCTCAAGACCGACGCCGAGGGCAAGGTCTCGATCAAATGGGGCCAGCCCGGCATGTACTGGGTCATGGTCAACGAAGGCGGCGAGCGCGGCGAAGGCCCGGGCGGCGGCCAGGGTGGCCCGCGTCCGCAGGGCGCTCCGGGTGCAACGCCGGCAGCTCCCGGTGGCCCGCAGGCAGGCCCGGGCGGCCCCGGCGGCCGCCCGATGGGCCCGGTCCGCGCCCGAGTGAGCTACGTCACCACGCTCGAAGTGCTGGCGCCGTAACCTGAATCCGTCATCCCGGCGAAAGCCGGGATCTCAGGCGATGGCGCGATCCGCCTGTCACACGAGATCCCGGCGTTCGTCGGATGACGATCGAACAATGACCGTCAGAATAGCCATCCCCCCTGCCCTCTCCCCGGCGGCGTTCCATCGCCGCCAGGCGGGCGCACCGGTCGTCACGTGTACCGGCCAGACCATGGGCACCGGCTGGTCCGCCCGCATCGTCGCCGCGCCCGAGGACATTGCAACCGCCATCCAGGCCGAGCTCGACCGCGTCGTCGCCGAGATGAGCCATTGGGCGCACGATTCCACGCTTTCCCGCTTCAACCGCAGCGATCCCGGCCGCTGGCAGCCGCTCCCGGTCGGCTTCGCGAAGGTTCTCGCCGCCGCGCTCGACGTGGCGGACAAGAGCGACGGCGCCTTCGATCCCGCCATGGGCGCGCTGGTCGATCTATGGGGCTTCGGCCCACCCGGCCCGCGGGAAGGCCTGCCAAGCAACGCGGAGATTTCTGCAGCCCGCGCCGCCTCCGGCCGCGCCCATATCGAGCTGGACGACCGTCGTGCGCGCCGCCATGCCCCCGTCGCGCTCGACTTCTCCGGCATCGCCAAGGGGCATGGCGTCGACCGGATCGCCGAGATGCTCCGCAGCATGGAGCTGCACGATTTCCTCGTCGAAGTCGGCGGCGAGCTGCGCGGCGAGGGGATCAAGCCCGATGGCCAGCCCTGGTGGGTCGATCTGGAGGCGCCGCTCGGCAGCCGCCTCGCCCCGATACGCGCCGCGCTGCACGGCCTGTCGGTCGCCACCTCGGGCGATTATCGCCGCAGCTTCGCCCATGCCGGCCGCGACTATGCCCATACCCTGGATCCACGCACAGGCCGCCCGCTCGACAATGGCGTCGCCTCGGTCACTGTGCTGCACGCCAGCTGCATGCTGGCGGACGCCTGGGCGACCGCCCTCACCGTGCTGGGTCCAGAGGGTATGGCGCTGGCGGAACGCGAAGGCCTGGCGGCGCATATGGCGGTGCGCAAGGGTGCGGGCTTCACGGAGCATCTCTCCCCGACGCTGCAGGCGATGCTCTAGCCCCCAACCGTCATCCCGGCGAAAGCCGGGATCTCAGGCGATGAAGCGGGGCGTGGGACAAGAGCCGCACGAGATCCCGGCTTTCGCCGGGATGACGGACTAGCCCGGATAACGGATCCGGTTGCAATGTAGGATTTCGCCTGCTCCATACTGGCGGATGCAAGCCGAGTTCCTTCCCCGCACCGATCGTACCCGTCTCGGGCGCCCGCACGGGAAGGGAAAACGGGCCCCCCGTGGCGTATGGTTCGTAAACTTCCACGCGCCGCGGCCAGCCCGAATCAGCCGTGCGTCCCCCCGTATCGCGGGCGCCCTACACCCGGTTGCAGAAGCCCGGCTTGCGGTCGCCGGCGTCCCAGCAGCCGTCGAGGATCATCGTCTTCAGCGTCTCGCAGCCGCGCTGCGGTCCGCACTGGCCGTCGGGATTGACCACCGAGCATTGCCGGGCGAGCAGCGCGGCCCTTTGCCAGCCGATCTTCGAGGCGCAGCTCGGGCCGGCGTCGCGCCAGTTCCAGCGCTTCTCGCGCGGCCGGTAATGGACCGGGCGGGGCTTTGGCGCCGGCGTCCAGCGCGGCGGCTCGGCATCGCGGACCGGCGCGCGGAGATAGCGGAGATAGCGGCGATAGGCGGTGGCGACGCACTCGGCGGTCTCGCAGATGTCGCGCTCGCTCGCCAGCGCCGCAAGCTGCTGGCGTTGCACCCAGAGCTGCTGCTTGCTCGCGCCCTGGCGGTCTTCCGCCCATTGGCTGGCGAGGGTGCGGTGCAGCCAGTTCAGGCCCTTGTTGTCGCAGACAAGCCACTGGCCGCCGCGCAGCCGGCCCTCGCAATGGGGGTCGGCGGCAAGCCAGTCGGGCGCACGCTCGATCGGGCGTGTCACGGGTGGCGGACGGTGCGGCGGCTGGGCCGGCTGTTGGCCCCAGTCGCACGCCGTCAGCGGCGCGAGCAGCGCCAGGGACAACAGCTTCCCGTTCATCGACTTCCCCAAGATCGGTGTTGGCGCGCGACCGTTGCTTTGGCGTCATGATCCCATGAAAGCCGATTCGGGGAAAGGGCTTGCGACGGAAACGGCCGATCGTGCGATTTGCACGATGCCCGTTGCAGTGCGGCACGGGAGCTTCTAGTCGCTCTCGCGACGGAAGGACGAACACATGGCGGACATCCCCAACACCCAGCCCGACAGCCGGGAAACCACGATCCTCGAAGCGCCCGACAAGATGGTGAAGGTGCGCGACCTGTTCGGGATCGACAGCGATCTCGAAGTGCCCGCGTTCAGCGAGGCGGACGAGCGCGTGCCGGATCTCGATCCCGCCTATGTCTTCGATCCGGATACCACGCTCGCGATCCTGGCGGGCTTTGCGCACAATCGCCGCGTGATGGTCCAGGGCTATCATGGCACCGGCAAGTCGACCCACATCGAGCAGGTCGCGGCGCGCCTCAACTGGCCGTGCATCCGCATCAACCTCGACGCGCATATCAGCCGTATCGACCTGATCGGCCGCGACGCGATCGTGCTCAAGGACGGCCAGCAGGTCACCGAGTTCCGCGAGGGCCTGCTCCCCTGGGCGCTGCAGACGCCGACCGCACTCGTATTCGACGAATATGACGCCGGCCGCCCGGATGTGATGTTCGTGATCCAGCGCGTGCTCGAGACCGAGGGCAAGCTGACCCTGCTCGACCAGAACCGCGTGATCCGCCCCAATCCCTATTTCCGCCTGTTCGCCACCGCGAACACGGTCGGCCTGGGCGACACCAGCGGCCTGTATCACGGCACCCAGCAGATCAACCAGGGCCAGATGGACCGCTGGAACATCGTGGTGACGCTCAACTACCTCCCCGCCGCGGTCGAGGCGCAGATCGTCCTCGCCAAGTCGGGCGATTTCGACAAACCGGGCGGCAAGGAGCTGGTCGAGAACATGGTCCGCGTGGCGGACCTGACCCGCAAGGGTTTCGTCAACGGCGACATCTCGACCGTGATGAGCCCCCGCACCGTGATCACCTGGGCGCAGAATGCCGAGATCTTCAAGGATGTCGGCTTCGCGTTCCGGCTGAGCTTCCTCAACAAGTGCGACGAGGCGGAACGCGCGCAGGTGGCTGAGTATTACCAACGCGTTTTCGGCAAGGACCTGCCCGAAAGCGTGGTGAGCAAGGCCTGACGATGCCGCTGCAAATCTCAGACTTTACCGATTTGGCCGCTTATGCGGACGGTGTGATGGGCCGATCGGGGCATCATGCGCCCAAAGTCGGTGGTGTGGCTCTTACACTCCTGGGGGCAATACTTTGGCGCGGAGATTCCGCGACGCTTGAGGTGTATGGGTCTTCCGGACCGGCAGGAAACGTGTTGTGGGTCAAGATTGCAGGACGCCGATACGCGTTCTCCTATGATCACCAAGCCGAGGAGATCATAATGAAAGAAGGAAGCACTCAGGGCCCTGTTGTTGGAAGGTTCAGCAACGCGACGCCACCGGCTGACATCGAGACTTTCTTTCGCGGCTTATAGGGGATGGCTGCAGACTCTCCTCTCGACCGGTTCCGCAACGTCCTTGGCGGTGCCGCGCGCGCGCTTTCGGGCGAACATGAGGCGGAGCTGAGCTTCACCGGCGAGGCGCCGCGCCAGGACGGGCGCCAGATCAAGGTGCCGACGCCGTCGCGCAGTCTGCCGGCCGAGGAAGTCGCCGAGGCACGCGGCTTCGCCGACAGCTTCGCGCTCCGCATGCGCCACCACGACAATGCGCTGCACGTGAAGAGCGCCCCCAAGGAGCCGGTGGCTCGCGCGGTGTTCGATGCGGTCGAGACCGCCCGAGTCGAGGCGCTCGGCTCGCGCGGCTATGCCGGCATCGCCGCCAATCTCGAGCATGCGCTCGAGCTGAAGCTGCGCGCCGATCCGATCACCCGTGCCCGCAACCGCGAGGAAGTACCACTTTCCACCGCGCTCGGCCTGATGGTGCGCGAGCGGCTGACCGGGCGCGAGTCGCCGGGGGCCGCGGCGCTCGGCATGGCGCTGATCCGCGACTGGATCGAGGAGCGGGCCGGCTCGGACCTCGATGCACTGGCGCTGGCGATCGACGACCAGCACGCCTTCGCCTCGCTCACCTCGAAGCTGCTCCAGGACCTCGAGCTGACCGAGGGCGACCTGCTCCCCGACGAGGCCGACGAAGGCGGCGGCGAGGACGAGGGCACCGACGACCAGCAGCAGGACGGCGACGAGGAAGGCGAGAGCGAGTCGAGCCAGAGCGAGGGCCAGGCCGAGGCGCGCGGCGAGCAGCGCGAGTCCGACCAGGGCGAGGAAGGCGAGCAGCAGCAATCCGACGCGATGGAGGACGGCGACGGCGAGCCGGGCGATGAAGGCGAGGAGGGCATGATGCCCGTCCGCCCGAACCGCCCCTGGAGCGACCTGCCGCCCCAGTTCGAATATCGTCCCTACACCACCCAGTTCGACGAGGTCGTCGCCGCGACGGACCTGTGCGACACCGAGGAGCTTGATCGCCTCCGCTCCTATCTCGACCAGCAGCTGCTCCATCTGCAGGGCGCGGTGACCAAGCTCGCCAACCGGCTGCAGCGCCGGCTAATGGCGCAGCAGAACCGCAGCTGGGACTTCGATCAGGAAGAGGGCATCCTCGACGCTGCCCGGCTGGCACGCATCGTCGTCAATCCGATGCTCTCGCTCTCCTACAAGAGCGAGAAGGACACCGAGTTCAAGGACACGGTGGTCACGCTGCTGATCGACAATTCGGGCTCGATGCGCGGGCGGCCGATCTCGATCGCGGCGATCAGCGCCGACATCATGGCACGCACGCTGGAGCGTGTCGGCGTGAAGACCGAGATTCTCGGCTTCACCACCCGTGCCTGGAAGGGCGGGCAGAGTCGCGAGAAGTGGCTGGCCGATGGTCGCCCGGCCCAGCCGGGTCGCCTCAACGACATCCGCCACATCGTCTACAAGCAGGCCGACGAGCCGTGGCGCCGCGCCAAGAAGTCGCTCGGGCTGATGATGCGCGAGGGGCTGCTCAAGGAGAATATCGACGGCGAGGCGTTGCTCTGGGCGCATAACCGGCTGATCGGGCGCAGCGAGGACCGCAAGATCCTGATGGTGATCTCGGACGGCGCACCGGTGGACGACTCGACCCTGTCGGTGAACTCCGGCTCCTATCTCGAACGCCACCTGCGCCAGGTGATCGGCTGGATCGAGACGCGCTCGCCGGTCGAGCTGGTCGCGATCGGCATCGGGCACGACGTCACCCGCTATTACCAGCGCGCCGTGACGATCATGGACGCCGAGCAGCTGGCCGGCACGATGGTCGAGCAGCTGGCGGCGCTGTTCGATACCGAATGATGCCCGGCCCGCAAGCGAGCCGGCGGGAATGAGGATCGAGCCGCCCCCGGGTGGCTTCGAAGGGCCGGTCAAGCGGTCGGTCACGATCGCCGGGCACCAGACGTCGATCAGCCTCGAGCCGATCTTCTGGGAAGCGCTGGAAGCGGCGGCTGCCGCGCGTTCCCTGCCGCTCAACGCGCTGGTCGCGGCGATCGACCATGCCCGCATCCAGGGCGAGGCCCCGCCCAATCTCGCCAGCGCGATCCGCAGCTGGCTGCTCGCGCAACCACGCCTCTGATCCCTCCCATGCAGACCATCCAGTAACGTTTCGCAACAATTCTGCGACAAAGCTGCGAACAGCTCGCATTAGCATTGACTCTGAGAACGCCTCGCAATAGCTGGCGACGAAACAATCCTGATTGGGGGGTTCTCTACGTGACTCGTTCGACCGGCGCGGCTGCGCCTGCTTTCCTTGCGCTCGCCTGTGTCGGCTTCGTCGCCAGCGCGCCCGCCCACGCCGCAACCGACGGCCCCGACACCAAGACCCCCGCCGCTGCCGAGGACGATCAGGACCGCGCGGGGCAGGACCACATCACGGTCAACGGTCAGGTCTACCAGCCGAAGCAGGAGAGCCCGAAGAACACCCGTCCGCTGCGTGACACGCCGCAAACGGTGACGGTGATCACCGCCGAGGTGATGGAGCAGCAGAACATCCTGTCGCTGCGTGACGCACTGGCGACGGTGCCCGGCATCACCTTCGGCGCCGGCGAAGGCGGCAGCGGCTATGGCGACAGCATCAACCTGCGCGGCTTCAGCGCCAACAACGACATCACGATCGATAACGTCCGCGACAGCGCGCAATATACCCGCTCGGACAATTTCAACATCGAGCAGATCGAAGTCACCAACGGCTCGAACTCGGTCTATTCGGGCGGCGGCTCGGTCGCCGGCAACATCAACCTGGTCAGCAAGCGCCCGACCGGCCGGAACCAGTCGGTGGTGCAGGCCGGCATCGGCACCGACGAATATTATCGCGCCACTGCCGATATCGAGCGGAAGCTGAGCGACCGCGTCGGCGTCCGGCTGAACGCGATGTACCATCACAACGACGTTCCCGGCCGCGAGGTCGAGAATGCCAAGCGCTGGGGCGTGATGCCCTCGATCACCTTCGGCCTGGACAGCCCAACCAAGCTGACCCTGATCTACCTCCACCAGCAGGACAACAACATCCCGCAGTTCGGCGTGCCCTATGTCACCAGCGTGACCAACGGGTTCACCGGCCAGGTGCCCGGCACCAGCCGCAGCGGCTATTACGGCTTCCGCAACCTCGACAAGCAGGACAGCAATGTCGATCAGGCGACGGCGATCTTCGAGCAGGAACTGAGCAGCACGATCTCGCTGCGCAACCTCACCCGCTACCAGGACGTCGAGCAATACTCGATCGCGGACGGACCCGAGGGCACCTTCTGCCTGCCGAGCGGCTTCACCGCAGCCGGCGTCGCCTGCACCACGCCCGGCCTGTTCACGCCGAGCGGCGGCTCGCGCGGCAACACCCGCGATACCCGCAACCAGATCATCTACAACCAGACCGACATCAAGGGCACGTTCGATACCTTCGGCATCGAGCACAGCTTCGACCTGGGCTTCTCGATGTCGCGCGAATTCTATGACCTGCGCTCGGGCAATTCGCAGCGCAACGCCAACGGCACCGCCGTCACGATCCCGCCCTATGCGTGGAACGACCCGAACCTGAACGACCGGAACGTCTATTCCGGCCCCGTGAACTTCATCGTCGGCTCGCGGAGCCACAGCGAGGTCGCGAACAAGGCGGTCTATCTGTTCGACACGGTGAAGCTGTCGAAGTTCTTCGAGCTCAACGGCGGCGTCCGCTGGGAGCGCAACATCGGCGAGAACACCGCCTATACCCTCTCGACCGCCGCGGCGACGCTCGGCCAGATCACGGCGGTGACCCGCACCGGCAACCGCGACAGCCTGTTCTCGTACCGCATCGGTGCCGTGCTCAAGCCGATCGAGCCGATCAGCCTCTATGTCGCCTATGGCAACTCCAAGACGCCGTCGCAGAGCACGGTCAACGGCAGCTGCACGACGGCCACCTGCAACGTGCGGCCCGAAGGCGCCAAGAACTACGAGATCGGCGGCAAGGCCGAGCTGTTCCATGGCGGCCTGCTGCTGACCGCGGCACTGTTCCGCACCGACCGCGACAGCTACCGGGTCGCCTCCAACGATCCGACCATCCCGGACCAGCAGCTCGACGGCCATTCGCGCGTCGACGGTGTCGCGTTGGGCGCCACCGGCCACATCACCTCGGCGTGGCAGGTCACGGCGAACTACACCTATCTCAAGAGCAAGCTGATCCAGTCGGTCTCCGACTATTGCCTCAGCCACCCGGGTGCCACCGGCTGCTCGAACAGCGTGGCCTTCCCCGACCCGGTGGCGGGCGCCGCGATCCAGCAGACTCCGAAGCATTCGGGCAGCCTCTACACCGCCTATACCCTGCCGTTCGGTCTGACGCTCGGCTATGGCGCCACCTATCAGGGCAAGTTCGCGATCAACCTGCCGACCACCGCGAACCGCTCGGTCCTCTTCTCGAAGGACTATGTCGTCCACAACCTGACAGTGGCGTACGACATCACCCGGGCGCTGTCGGCGCAGGTCAACGTCAAGAACATCGGCGACAAGCTCTACTACACCCGCATCCGCGCCAATAACGGCTGGGCGACTCCGGGCGACGGCCGCTCGGCGATCCTGACACTGGGCTACAAGTTCTGATATAGCCCGGACATGACGCAGCTCGATCAACTGTCGAGCGAAGACATCGCCGCCCGCCTCTCCGGTTCGCCGGAGGAGCGGGCGGCGTTGATTCGCGAAGGGGCGGAAGCCGGCCTCGCCGAGGCCCAGGCGGTGCTCGGCCAGATGCTGCTCGACCAGCAGAAGCCGGCCGAGGCGTTCCGCTGGTTCTGGAAGGCGGCACAACAGGGCCACCCGATGGGGCTCAACATGCTGGGTCGTTGCTACGACCTCGGCTGGGGCACCCCGGTGGACAAGAAGCGCGCGGCCGAGTGCTTCCGTGTCGCCGCGGAGGCGGGTCTCGACTGGGGCATGTACAATTACGGTTCGGCGCTGGCGCTCGGTGCCGGATTGACCCAGGACAAGGCGGCAGCGCTCGCCTGGTTCCAGAAAGCGGCTGCCATGGGTCACGCCAAGTCCACCAACTTCGTCGGCAGCTTCCATGAGGAAGGCACGATCGTCCCGCGCGACATGACCGCAGCAGCGGACTGCTATGCCCGGGCAGCCGAGGGCGGCGATTTCCGCGGCATGTTCAACCATGCCCGGATGCTAGCCGAAGCGGGTGACATCGATGGCGCCCTGCTGTGGATCGGGCGGTGCGGGGCGGAGGCGAAGCCGGTGTTCCGCGACAAGGCGCTCGCCTGGCTGGCCCAGGTCCCGGACGAACGCCTGCGCGCCGAAGGCACCGCCGCACTGCTGAAGGAACGATAATGCTGATCGCCATCCCCGAGCTGTTCTCGCCCGCACAGGTGGCCGAGCTGCGCGGCGTCATCGATGCGGCCGAATGGACCGACGGCAACGCCACCTCGGGGGCACAATCGGCACTGGCCAAGGACAATGAGCAGCTGCCCGAGGGGAGCGAGGCACATCGCCGCGCCGGGGCGATGGTGCTCGACGCGCTCGGCAAGTCGCCTTTGTTCTTCGCCGCCGCGCTGCCGCTCAAGGTCTTCCCGCCTTTGTTCAACCGCTATGGCGGCGGGCAGAAGTTCGACACCCATGTCGACAACGCGATCCGCATCCAGCGGGGCACCGAATTCCGCATCCGCAGCGACCTGTCGATGACGGTCTTTCTCGAGGACCCGGCCGCCTATGACGGCGGCGAGCTGCTGATCGAGGGGCAGTTCGGCGTGCAGTCGGTCAAGCTGCCCGCAGGACACGCGATCCTCTACCCCTCGTCGAGCCTCCACCGGGTGGCGCCGGTGACGCGTGGGCGCCGGGTGGCGAGCTTCTTCTGGATCCAGTCGATGGTTCGCGACGACAGCGCGCGGCGCATCCTGTTCGAGACCGACCAGGCAGTGCAGCGGCTGGTCGGCACGCTCGGCAATGACGACCGATCGGTGATCGAGCTGACCGGCGTGTACCACAATCTCCTACGCCGCTGGGCCGACGCCTGAACCGGAAGTTGTGGAAGTTTACACTACGGGGGCCCGGTTTTCCGCTCCCCTGCCAAGCCGAACCGTGCCGGAGAGCGCATTTCACGACCAACAGGGAAACCGACTGGGTTGGTAAGGCCTTAGGCTTGGAAGGGTGAATTTTCATAAGAAATAACCAATCAGGTTAAATCCTACATTGCAACCTCCTCCCGTCATCCCGGCTTTCGCCGGGATGACGATCACTGGGCCTCAGTCATTCTCGAACCTCGGTAGCCGGAACAGATCGACGAAGCGCTGGCCGAGCACGATGTCGCCGGTCACTGCCACCCGTCCCTCGCGGATCGACTCGGTGAGCGGCAGCGGGCCGTAGAAAGTCGCCGCCAGCGGAGTCGGCACGCCTTCGAAGACCACATCGGCACCGGCCGGATCGCGGCGCTCGATCACCAGACCGCCATCGACGATCTGCGCGCGGAACGGCTCGCCACCCACCCGGAAGCCGAGATCGATCGACACTCCGCGCGCTTCCTCGCGGTTCATCATCGTCTTCAGCGACAGCATGAAGGCGCCATTGCTGAGCGGCAGCGTGACGTCGTGCGCGGGGGAGCCCGCCGCCCAGCGGCTGAGCGCGAAGATCGGCTCCTCGAGCTGGGCGCCCCATCTGGTCAGTTCATAGACCTGGGCATTGACCGGCGAGGGCAGCTGCCTGCGGCGAAGGATGCCGCCCTTCTCCAGCCCTTCCAGACGCTGGGTGAGGATATTGGCGCTCAATCCCTCCAGCGCGCCGCGGATCTCGCCGAAGCGGCGCGGGCCGAGGAGCAATTCGCGAACAATCAGCAGCGACCAGCGTTCTCCGATCAGGTCCATCGCGAGCGCCGTCCCACACGCGTCCTGATACCAGCGCCGCGCCTTTGCGAAATCCGAGTTAGTTATTTTTTGTGACTCCATGGTTGCTTTTAATAACTCAAGGGCGCATCAGGATCAAGAAAGCGATTCGCGAAGCCCCCAAAGCGGAGGTTTATTCCGATGACACTCGTTCCTGCCGCAGAACTGGCCGCGCGTGAGACATCACGCTGGCCGGGTGAGTCCCCCGAATATCGCGCGGCACGCACCGCGCTGCTCGCCGAAGAGATCGAGCTGCGCCGCCATCTGGAGCGCGTGGCCGAGCAACGCCGCGCGCTGCCGCCGGGACCGGAAGTGGCACGCGACTATGTCTTCCAGGGCGAGCATGGCCCGGTTCATCTGGCCGACTTGTTCGGGGGCCATGATACGCTGGTGGTCTACACCTGGATGTTCGGCCCGCAGCGCGTGCGGCCCTGCCCGATGTGCACGTCCCTGCTCTCGGCCTGGGACGGCGAGACGCCCGACATCGCGCAGCGGGTCGGCTTCGCGGTGACCGCGCGCTCGCCGATCGACACGCTGAAGGCGTTCAAGGCCGAGCGCGGCTGGCAGCATCTGCCGCTCTATTCGGACGGCGACCAGGACTTCAGCCGCGACTATAACGCCATCGCGCCGGACGGCAGCGACATACCGCAATTGCTGGTCTTCACCCGACGCGACGGCAAGATACGGTTCTTCTGGGCCGGCGAGATGGGCTCCGAAAGCATGGATCCCGGCCAGGACCCGCGCGGCGCGCCCGACCTGATGCCGCTCTGGACGATATTGGATTGCACGCCCGAGGGCCGCGGCACCGACTGGTACCCTTCCCTGACCTACTGAAAAACACACCCGAGGAGAGCAACATGACCCAGATGATCTTCGTGAACCTGCCCGTCAGCGACGTGGCCAAGTCGACTGCCTTCTACGAGGCGATCGGCTGCACCAAGGATGCCCGCTTCAGCAACGAGCAGGCATCCGCCATGCAGCTGAGCGACACGATCGTGTTCATGATCCTGTCGAAGGACTTCTTCCAGACCTTCACCCCGAAGCAGATCGCCGACGCGCACAGCGTCACCGAGGCGCTGATCTGCATCTCGCGCGACAGCCGCGACGCGGTGGACGCGATCGTCGAGGCGGCAGGCAAGGCCGGCGGCAAAGCGGACGTGCGCGAGAAGCAGGACATGGGCTTCATGTACGGCCGCAGCTTCGAGGATCCGGACGGCCATATCTTCGAGCCGATGTTCATGGACATGGAAGCCGCGATGGCTGCCTTCCCCGAAGGCCCCGCGCATGAGCCGGCCTGAGGCGATGCAGCGCGACCGGATCATCGGCTGGGTGCTGAGCGGCCTCGTCCTGCTGTTCCTGGCGATGGATGCGGGCGGCAAGCTGATCGCGCCGGCGCAGATGATCGCCTACAGCCCGCCGCTCGGCATTCCCGCCGATGTGACCCTGTACCGCGAGCTTGGGCTGATCCTGGCGATCTGCGCGCTGCTCTATGCGGTGCCGCGCACGGCGGTGCTGGGGGCGATCCTGCTCACCGGCTATCTGGGCGGCGCGGTGGCGATGCACTTCCGCGTTGGCAGCCCGTTGTTCAGCCACACCCTGTTCGGCGTCTATCTGGGCGTGATCGCCTGGGGCGGACTGTGGTTCCGCGATCCCCGCGTGCGCGCGCTGATCCCGATCGCCTGAAATACCGAGAGTCCAGAGGAGAGGACCGATGGCAGACAAGATCACGACCGTATTGTGGTTCGACCATGTGGCCGAGGAGGCCGCCAACTTCTACGTCTCGCTGCTGCCCGACAGCCATGTCGGCAAGGTGTATCGTGCCCCCGGAGACAATCCGAGCACCGAGGAAGGCGCGGCGCTGGTCGTCGAGTTCACTCTGGCCGGACGCAGCTATGCCGGCCTCAACGGCGGCCCGAACTTCAAGCCGAACGAGAGCGTGTCCTTCCAGATCCTCACCGAGGACCAGGAGGAGACCGACCGGCTGTGGAACGCCATCGTCGGCAATGGTGGCGCGGAGTCCATGTGCGGCTGGTGCAAGGACAAATGGGGCTTCAACTGGCAGATCACCCCGCGCCGCCTGATCGAGGTCAACTTCGGCGACGATCCCGAGGCTGCGCGCCGCGGCTTCGAGGCGATGATGACGATGAAGAAGATCGACATCGCGGCGATCGAAGCCGCGGCCAGGGGATGAGGAGGCAGTCATGACCATCGAGATCACCGGCTTCAACTGGGTGCCGGACTTCGCCCGCGGCTATGTCCGCGACCTTCGGCCGCGCTGGGCATGCGAGGAGATCGGCCAGCCCTATGTCACGCGGCTGATCAGTCCGGTCCCGCCCAAGCCGGCCAGCTATTTCGAGGAGCAGCCCTGGGGCCAGGTGCCCGTGCTGCACGATGCCGGCATCCAGCTGTTCGAGAGCGGGGCGATCCTGCTCCATCTGGCGGAGAAGGACACGCGCTTGCTGTCGCGCGATCCGCAACAGCGGGCGACCACGCTCGCCTGGCTGTTCGCGTCGCTCAACAGCGTCGAGCCCGGGTTGTTCGAGCTGGGCAACGTCATGCTGTTCTCCAAGCACGAGGAATGGGCGAAGCTGCGCAAGCCGAGCCTGATGACGGATATCGGCAAGCGGCTCGATCGCCTGGCCGATGCGCTGGGCGACCGGGACTGGCTGGTCGGGGACTTCAGCGTCGCCGACATCGCGATGGTGACGGTGCTGCGCAATGCCGATGGCAGCGAGCTGATCAGCAGCCGGCCGGCGCTGGCGGCCTATATGGAGCGCGGCATGGCGCGGCCCGGCTTCCGGCGCGCGATGGATGCGCAGCTCGCCGACTTCCAGCCCGCGCCCGTCGCGGCCTGACAGAGATAATAGAGGAGAGTGAAATGGCTTATATCGACGGTTTCGTCGCGCCGGCGCGCGACCGGGAGGCCTATCTGGCGATGGCGAAGAAGGCTGCCCCGATCTTCATCGAGCATGGCGCGTTGCGCGTGGTGGAAGGCTTCGGCCATGACGTGCCGCGCGGCAAGGTCACCGACTTCTACATGGCGGTGAAGGCCGAGGAGAACGAGACGCCGATCTTCTCCTGGATCGAGTGGCCCGACAAGGCGACCCGCGACGCGGGCTGGGAGAAGGTGATGGCCGACGAGCGGATGAAGCCGCCCGAGCCCATGCCGTTCGATGGCCAGCGCATGTTCTGGGGCGGCTTCGAGAGCATTGTGGATACCAAGGCCTGACCATTCAGATCCTCCCCGGGCTGGTCTCGGGGAGGATCCAGGGAGACAGATCATGTCCAACGCACATGGAAGCTTCATCTGGTACGAGCTGCTGACCAAGGACGCGGGCAAGGCCAAGGCGTTCTACGACTCGGTGGTCGGCTGGAACATCGATGCCGAACCCGCACCGGGCGGCATGGACTATCGCATGATCAACGCGGGCGACGGCCAGGCGGGCGGCGTGATGCAGCTCAATGCCGACATGATCGCCGGCGGCGCCCAGCCGGTCTGGCTCGGCTATTTCGGGGTCGATGACGTCGATGCCTCGGTCGCCGCCGTGGTCGCGGCCGGCGGGCAGGTCCATCTTCCGGCCTTCGACATTCCCGATGTCGGCCGGCTGGCGATGGTCACCGATCCACAGGGCGTGCCCTTCTACGTGATGCGCGGCGCTTCCCCGCACACCAGCACCGCCTATCAGCGCATGGGCTTCGGCCATGTCGCCTGGAACGAGCTGCTCGCGCCGGACGATGCGGCGGCGCTCGCCTTCTACGGCAAGCTGTTCGCCATAGAGAAGGTCGGCTCCATGCCGATGGGCGAGATGGGCGAGTACAGCTTCATCGCCAATGGCGACAGCAAGGGCGAGGCAGTCGGCGCGATCATGCAGGTACAGCCCAGCACCAAGCCCGGCTGGGGCTTCTATTTCCGCGTGCCCGACATCACCGAGGCGCAGGCGAAGGTGGAGGCCGGCGGTGGCAAGGTCATCTGGGGGCCGCACGAGGTGCCCGGCGGCGAATGGGTGATCAACATCGTCGATCCCGAAGGTGTGACCTGCGGCTTCGTCTCGCCGGGCAAGAGCGGATGACGATCACCATCACCGCCTTCGACCGCTCCCCCGATGGCGGCAAGGGGCTGGCACGCGACACGCGGGTGCGCTGGGCACTCGAGGAAGTGGGCCAGCCCTATGACGTTCGGCTGGTCGACTTCGGCGAGATGAAGGAACCGGCGCATCTCGCGATCCATCCCTTCGGCCAGATCCCGACCTATGAGGAAGGCGACCTCGCGCTGTTCGAGACGGGCGGAATCGTCTTCCACCTGGCCGAGCGCTTCCCCGGGCTGTTCCCCGAGGATGCCGACGCCCGGGCACGTGCGATCACCTGGATGTTCGCCGCGGTGAACACGGTCGAGCCGGTGATCCTCGACCTGGTCAATGTCCGGATCGTCGAGGGCGACAAGCCCTGGGCGGCCGAGCGCATGCCCCTGGTCGTAGAGCGCATCCATGGCCGGCTGCGCCAGCTCGCCGCGCGGCTCGGCGAGGCGGAATGGCTCGACGGCGCGTTCAGCGCGGGCGACCTGATGATGGTCTCGGTGCTGCTCCGGCTGCGCCCGTCCGGTATCCTCGACCAGCATCCGGGCCTTGCCGCCTATGTCGCGCGCGGCGAGGCGCGACCCGCGTACCAGCGCGCCTTTGCCGACCAGCTGGCGGTGAACACCCGCCCCGCCGACTGAAGCTCAGGCGAAGGCGGGCGACTTGCGGAGGTGCTGGTATGCCTCGATCACCCGCTGGAGCCGGCCCTCGTGCGTCCGGTCGCCGCCGTTGCGATCGGGGTGGAACTTGCGGACCAGCTCCGAATAGCGCTTGCGCAGCGCCGCGCGGTCGGCGTCGATCTCGAGGTCGAGGATCTTCAGTGACTCGCGGTCCTGCCCGGACAGCGGCTTGCCGTCCTTGCGCTCGCCGCAGTCCTTCATCCGGTCCCGGAAGCGCGCGCCGATCGCATCGAGCGGATCGGCGAAATCGGCCCAGCGCGGCGGGCGGTCGGCGCCGCCATTGCCGGTGAACGCACGCGTCTCGCGTTCCCAGCCCGCATAGGGCCGCTGGGCGTCGTGGATCTCGTCGGGGCTCATCCCCTGGAAGAAGTTGTAGCCCGAATTGAACGCGCGGACGTGATCGAGGCACAGCCAGCGATATTCGCCCGGTCCGTCGAACGTCGCGCGGCTGTTGCCTGCGGGCGCGCGGAACTCGCCCGGCTCGTTGCAGCCCGGCTCCGAGCACAATCTCCCCGGCGCCTCCACCCGACCGTGGAACCGCGCATTCGGCCTGTCCTTCTTGGGCTGGCTCTCAGCCACGTGACCTCCCTTGAGCAAACCGCCTATATAGGCGCGATGACGAACCCTTCCAGCGGCGGACTCGCCGACATCATCACTGCCCGCCTCACCGCTGGCCTCGCCCCGACGCATCTCGAGGTGATCAACGACAGCCATCACCATTCCGGGCACCTGGGCGATGACGGCACCGGCGAATCGCACTGGACCGTGGTGGTCGAGAGCCCCGCCTTCCAGGGCCAGTCGCGCGTCCAGCGCCAGCGCCTGATCAACACCGCGCTGGCCGACCTGCTCGTCTCGCGCATCCACGCCCTGGCGATCAAGGCACGGGCGCCGGGGGAATAGCGGCGACCCGAAAGGGTGGGTTTCCAAACTGTGGCTGTCCGCCTCATATGCCACGGGCTATGAATCCGGTGACGAGAGGGGCACCATGACCGACGAGCTTTTCACCCAGATCATTACGCCGACCACCCATGACCTGGGCGGTTTCAAGGTTCACCGCACGCTGCCGTCCAAGCCGCGGACGATGGTGGGGCCGTTCATCTTCTTCGACCAGATGGGCCCGGCCCGTCTGACCGTCGGCACCGGCATCGACGTGCGCCCGCACCCGCACATCAACCTCGCCACCGTCACCTATCTCTATGCCGGCGCGATCGACCATCGCGACTCGCTCGGCACCTTCGCGACGATCGAGCCGGGCGCGGTGAACCTGATGACCGCCGGCCACGGCATCGTCCATTCCGAGCGCTCGCCCAGCGCCGAGCGCGAAAAGGGGCCCGAGCTCTCCGGCATCCAGACCTGGCTCGCGCTCCCCGAGGACCGGGAAGAGATGAACCCGGCCTTCGAGCATGTCGCGGCAGCCGACCTGCCGATCGTCGAGTCGCCGGGCGCGCGGGCCCGGGTGATCATGGGCGAGCTATGGGGCGCGAAGGCGCCAACCACCACCTATGCCCAGACCATCTATGCCGACATCGCCCTGGACGAGGGCGGCGCGGTGCCGATCGATCCCGCCGCGACCGAGCGAGCGGTGTACCTTGCCTATGGCGACGCCAGCATCGACGGGATCGAGATGGAAGTCGCGACCCTCTACATCCTGCGCCCCGGCATCACCGCGATCCTGCGCTCGTCCGGCGGCGGCCGGGTGGCACTGTGCGGGGGCGAGGACTTCGCCACCCCGCGCCATGTCTGGTGGAACTTCGTCTCCTCCAGCCGCGACCGGATCAACCAGGCCAAGGAAGACTGGAAGGCCGGCAGCTTCCCCAAGGTGCCGGGCGACGACAAGGAATTCATCCCGATCCCCGAAGTGCCCAAGACGGTGAGCTATCCCTAGCACCCGGCTCAGCGTCTGCCGGCGCAAGGCGCGCTATCCTTCGCGGGAGGAAGCGCTGGCGGCGATCGCGAAGAGCGGCTGGGAATTGCGCCCTTATCGCTGCGACCGGTGCCGGCAGTTCCATCTGACCAGCCGGACCAAGGGGAAGGGACCGGTTCGCCCGTCCCTCTGATTCGCATCTCAATCAAGCCGTCATCCCGGCGAAAGCCGGGATCTCGTGTCTTATCGCGGGGAAGGAGCCGCATGAGATCCCGGCTTTCGCCGGGATGACGATTGTGGGGCGGCGGGGATGACGGTTTGCGGCTTATTCCCCGATGATCTTCTCGCGCACCAGCGGCAGCAGCTTGTCGAGATTGCTCCGCGCCATCGCGGCGTCGTTGGCGACCGAGCGGATCGTCAGCAGGTCGCCGTCGCGGATCAGCACCGCGGTTGCGCCCTGGTCCTTGCCGATCGCATAGCTGCTCACCCAGCCGACCGCCGGGCCGGCATCGAGCGCCTCGATCCTGCATTCCGGGCTGCGGGCCTGGCATTGCTTCTCCAGGTCCTCGATCTTGGTCTCGCCCGAGCGGACCCGCCCCTCGGTGCCGTCGACCTGGCGGCCGAACTCGATGCCGAGGATCGGCTGGCCGGCGCAATCGGGGCAGGTATAGGCCAGCTTGCCCGGCCGCGGCGCGCCGATGAAGCCCGGGCCGAGCAGCTTCAGCACCTCGTCGTCCAGGCTGTTGATGTTCTTCGTCGCGAACCCGTCCGGCGGCAGGGCGAGCCCCAGCATCAGCGGCATCAGTGCGAGCATGTCCCTCTCCTCTCGTCCCGCGGCTCAACGTGCGCGGCGCCGATCGGGTCCTTGCAGCTCGTCGCATGTTCGCTAGGCTCTGCCCGAAAAAGGGAGAGGCGACATGGCAGAGTTCGAACTCCGGCGCATCGCGCTGCCCACCGGCGTAGAGCTGAACGTGGCGATCGCGGGCGATCCCGCAAACCCGCCGGTGGTGCTGCTCCACGGCTTTCCCGAATCGCACCGCACCTGGCGCAACCAGATCCCGGCGCTCGCCCGGGACCATTATGTCATCGCACCCGACCAGCGCGGCTTCGGCCATTCCTCCAAGCCCGAGGGCGTGGAGAATTACACACCGGACAAGCCGGTAGGCGACCTGCTCGCGCTGGCCGACCATCTCGGCATCGGGGTGTTCACGCTGGTCGGGCACGACTGGGGCGGCGCGATCGCCTGGATGGCGGCGCTGCAGAACCCGCAGCGGATCGCGCGGCTGATCATCGTCAACGCGCCGCATCCTCTGGTCTTCCAGCGCAGCCTGTTCGACGATCCCGCCCAGCGCGACGCGAGCCAGTACATGACCGCCTTCCGCAATCCCGACTTCGAGAAGTTCGTCGAGCGGATCGGCCTGGAGACCTTCTTCGACCAGAACTTCGCCAAGTACACCGACGCGGCCTTGCTCGAGCCGGAGAAGCCCGCCTATCTCGCCGAGTGGAGTCCGCCGGGCGCGCTGACGGCGATGCTCAACTGGTACCGGGGCAGCGCAGTGCTGGTGCCCGCCCCCGGCGAGACGCCCGAGCGCCCCACATGGCTCGACGCACCCTTCCCGCCGGTTACCCAGCCGACCTTGGTGATCTGGGCGATGAAGGACACCGCATTGCTGCCCGTGCAGCTCGACGAACTCCCCGGCTATGTACCCGACCTCACCGTGGTGAAGATCGCGAACGCCGGACATTTCGTGCCGTGGGAGAAGCCCGAGCTGGTGACCGAGGCGATATTGGAGTGGCTCGCCTGACCGCAAAGTGAAGGGAGTCGAGGCAAATCGTTTCACTTTGCCCGCGCCAACCTCACCGCCGTTCGAAACGGAGCGGTGTCGAATTGCGCGTGCCATGAGCTGACGACACCAGACGAAATCCTACATTGCAACCAATCCGTCATCCCGGCGAAAGCCGGGATCTCGTGCGGCTCTTGTCCAGCCGCCCGCGCCTCCGCCTGAGATCCCGGCTTTCGCCGGGATGACGATTGGGGTGGCCGGAATGACAGATTGGACCGAGGTGACGGATCAGGCCCGGCTCCGCCGCATGCCCGGCGTCTTGGCCACCGCCGGGTCGTCGAGCAGCCGGCGATACTCCGCGCTCTCCATCCCGAGCAGCGCGATCCGCCCCTCCCCGTCATGGTGCACGCCCCAGCCGAACTGCTTGACCAGCGGCGAGGCGCGCAGGCACGCCTGCGGCTTGGCGAAGAATTCCTCGCGGCTCTTGTCGCCGCCCCGCTCCAGATGGGCCGCGTGGAGCAGGTCGTCGCTCGTCATCGCATAGGGCTCGACCAGCAGCGCATGCTGGACCGCCGCCACCGTGCCGGGCTTTTCGGGGATGGTCCCCGCCGAGACCGGACTATCCGGCGACGCGGTGATCAGCGTGTCGCGATAATTGGTCGACTTCATCAGATCCGCACCTCGGCCGCGGCATCGAGGAGAATGCCCTGCTCCGAGCTGCGTTCCGCACCGGGGCGGACCCAGGCGGCATGGGCGTGCGCGGTGGCGACCGTGATGCGCGGCCCGCCATCGGGCCAGGTCCGCACGCTCACCACCTGCTCGCCGAGCGCGCGGTCGGGCTCCATCGCTACCCAGGCGAGCGGGCGCTCGGGCGTGGCGGCCCTGCCCGTCGCTTCCATCGCGGCGCGGATGCGCGCGGTGCTGGCATCGGGGACGTACTGCCAGACGACCGAATGCATCAGCACGCGGGTGACGCCCTGTTCCTGCGGCTCGGCGAGACGGGCTTCGACCCAGTCGGCGGCATCGGCGCGATCGAGCCGCACACCGCGTTCGCGGATCATGTCGATCGCCTTTTGCAACCGCTCCAGCCGCATCGGCGTCTCCGCCCAGACATAGGCGGACAGCCGCGCCTCGACCGCCGGATCGGTGACGTCGAGCGGCTGCACGTCGCAGCCGCAGGTGGAGACGATCTCCAGCTCGGGCAGCGCGGGCGGATCGCCAAGCCAGACCGGCGCGATCGTCACCGGCGAGTCGGCCGGGCCGAGCAGCGCGCCGCCGAGATCGAAGCGGTAGCGATCGATCAGCAGGTTGAGCCCGCCGCTCGACCCGATCTCGAGGATTTCCAGCTTCGGCCCCAATCGCCGCGCGACTTCGAGCAGCCCGACGATCAGCGCGCCCGAGCGGCCCGGTTCGTTGGTCTGAGGCGGGCCGTCGAGCCAGGGGAGCAGGGCCGTATCGTTGCGGGCAAGCACGCCGTTGAGCGCGACCTGGAGCGCCCCGCCCTCCAGCTTGCCGGCGAATATCTCGGCGAGTTCCGCGTCCTTGCCGGCCAGCACCAACGCATGGAGTCCGCCGATCAATCGCAGCGGCAGCGCATCGCGGGTCGGCTCGCCTGGCCAGTCGAGCACCGTGCGCCCGGTCTCGCTGCCGCGATCCAGCCCGTCGGCGATCGCGGCGCAGATGGCTGCATAGATGGGCGCGTCCATCTTGCGGCAATAGAATTCCTGGATCCGGAACGCGCCGCGGTTATTCTCTTCACTCGCCATAAGAAACCCTCCGCGGTGGCTCTGTTGCGCCTTGGGGGTGCCCCGAGTAAAGCCCCGGCTCGATGACCGAACCGCTGATCCTCGCCGTCCCCAAGGGGCGCATCCTCGACGAGGCGCTGCCCCTGCTCGCCCGCGTCGGCATCATTCCCGAGCCGGACTTTTCGGACGAGCGCTCGCGCGCGCTGCGCTTCAAGACCAACACGCCGGCGATCGACCTGATCCGCGTGCGTGCGTTCGACGTGGCGACCTTCGTCGCGCATGGCGCCGCGCAGCTGGGCATCGTCGGATCGGACGTGCTGGCCGAGTTCGACTATTCGGAGCTCTATGCGCCCGTAGACCTGGGCATCGGCCATTGCCGCATCTCGGTCGCCGAGCCGGCGGACCTCGCCAGCCGGGACGATCCGCGCGGCTGGAGCCATGTCCGCGTCGCGACCAAATATCCGCACATCACCCGCGCCCATTTCGAGGCGCGCGGCGTGCAGGCCGAATGCATCAAGCTGAACGGCGCGATGGAGCTGGCCCCGGTGCTCGACCTGGCGCCGCGCATCGTCGACCTGGTCTCCTCGGGGCGGACGCTCAAGGAGAACGGCCTGGTCGAAGTCGAGGTGATCGCCGAGGTGAGCAGCCGGCTGGTGGTCAACCGCGCCGCGTTCAAGACGCGGGCGACCGACGTCGTCCCGCTGGTCGACAAGTTCCGCAAGGCGGTGGCGGCGTGATCCGGCTGAACGCCAGCGACGCGGGCTTCGCCAGGGCGTTCACCGATCTGGTCAATGCCCGGCGCGAGGCCGACGAGGATGTCGCGCGCGACGTGACCGCGATGATCGCCCGGGTGCGCACCGAGGGCGATGCCGCGGTGAAGGAACTAACCCAGCGCTTCGACAAGTTCGATCTCGATGCGCAGGGCTGGAAACTCGACCGTGCCGATTGCCTCGCCGCCTGGGAAGGGCTGGAGCCCGAGCTGCGGGACGCGCTCGAACTCGCTGCCGAGCGGATCGCCGTCTATCATTCCAAGCAGAAGCCCGAGGATCGCGACGAGATCGATTCGGCCGGTGTCCGGCTGGGCGCACGCTGGCGGGCGGTGGATGCGGCGGGCGTGTACGTCCCCGGCGGACGCGCCGCCTATCCCAGCTCGGTACTGATGAACGCGCTGCCGGCCAGGGCCGCGGGCGTCGGCCGGCTGGTGATGGTGACGCCAACTCCGAATGGCGAAGTCAATCCGCTCGTGCTGGCCGCGGCGCATCTCGCCGGGGTGGACGAGATCTGGCGGGTCGGCGGGGCGCAGGCGATCGCCGCGCTCGCCTATGGCACCGAGACGATCGAGCCGGTCGACGTGATTACCGGACCCGGCAACGCCTGGGTGGCCGAGGCCAAGCGCCAGCTCTACGGCGTGGTCGGCATCGACATGGTCGCAGGCCCGAGCGAGATCGTGGTGGTGGCGGACGGCAAGAACGACGCCGACTGGATCGCCGCCGACCTGCTCAGCCAGGCCGAGCACGATCCGACCAGCCAGTCGATCCTGTTCACCGACGATGCCGCGTTCGCCGACCAGGTCGCCGAGGCGGTCGAGCGCGCGCTGGCCCAGCTCGCCACCGAGAAGACGGCGCGGGCGAGCTGGGACGCGAACGGCGCGATCATCGTGGTGCCCGATCTCGTCGCCGCGATGCCGCTGGTCGACCGGCTGGCGCCCGAGCATCTCGAGCTGGCCTGCGACAATGCGGAGGGCCTGTTCGACATGGTCCGCCATGCCGGATCGGTATTCATCGGGCGCTACACCCCGGAGGCGGTAGGCGACTATGTCGCGGGGCCGAACCATGTGCTGCCGACCGGACGCCGGGCGCGCTTCGCGTCGGGCCTGTCGGTGCTCGATTTCATGAAACGCACCAGCTTCCTGTCGCTCGACGAAGCAGGGCTGGCGGCGATCGGGCCGGCGGCGGTGGCACTGGCCAGGGCGGAAGGCCTGCCGGCGCATGCCGAGTCGGTCGCGATCCGGTTGCGGAGCAAGTGATGCGCACACCGGATCTCGACGAGGATGGCTGGTGCCTGGCTAGCGCCGTCGACTATCACGCGCTCGATGCCGGGGCCTTCGACATTCCCGACGAAGCGGCGCGCACGGGCCTGAAGCCCGGCGACTTCGCCAAGCTGATCTTCCTGATCGCGGTGGAGGAAGACGAGGAGCCGATCACCGACCGGATGTGGGTGGTGGTGCGCGAAGCGACGGACGGCGGCTATTTCGGCCTGCTCGATAACGAGCCCGACATCGACGAGAATGACGAATTCTGGCTGGGGACCGAGGTTCCGTTCGCGCCGGAGCACGTGATCGAGGTGCAGGCGGGGAACGACGAGAGCATCGCCTATGCCGCGCGGGAACCGCTGAAGGCCTGGCCGCGCGCCTAGGGGAATCCTCCCCTTTGCCTTTGGCGGCGCACGCGACTATCTGCGCCCAATGCCAAGCCATCAAGCAAAGTCCCGTTCCAAGGCGCGCGCAGCCGCGCGTCTCGCCGCCGTGCAGGCGCTGTACCAGCACGAGATGGAGTCGGTCTCGATTCCCGCGCTGCTCCACGAGTTCCACAATCACCGCCTGGGCGCGACGATCGAGGACGTCGAATATGCCGAGGCGGACATCGCCTTTTTCGACGACATCGTCACCGGGGTGAGCGAGCGCCGCGACGAGATCGACCGGATCATCGCCGGCAAGCTGACCGCCGACTGGACGCTCGACCGGCTCGACAAGCCGATGCGCCAGATCCTGCGCGCCGGCACCTATGAGCTGATGGCGCGCAAGGACGTGCCCGTCGGCGCCGCGATCAGCGAGTATCTCGACGTGACCGACGCCTTTTACGACCGCCGCGAAAAGGGCTTCGTCAACGGCATCCTCGACGCCGTCGCCAAGGAAGTGCGGGGTTGATCCCCACGCGGTGAACGAAGCCCAATTCATCACCGCTTTGCGCACCCTGCCGCTCCACCCCGGGGCGGAGGGGCTGCGCGACGATACCGCCACCCTGGCGATCGGCGGCGAGACGCTGGTGCTCACCCATGACGCGATCGCCGAGGGCGTGCATTACCGCCCCGGCACCGATCCGTTCGACATCGCCTGGAAGCTGGTCGCGGTGAACCTGTCGGACCTCGCCGCCAAGGGGGCCGAGCCGCTGGGCGTCCTGATCGGCGCGGTGCTGGTCGAGAAGGCCGAGCGCTTCGTCGAGGGACTGCGGGCAATCCTCACCGAATATGACGTGCCGCTGCTCGGCGGGGATACCATTTCGGTTTCCCCTGCCACCTTCGGCTGCACCGCGATCGGGCGGGCGACGACCGCGCACGTGCCGCGGCGCGACGGCGCGCGGCCGGGCGACGCGCTATGGGTGACCGGGCCGCTCGGCGCGGCGATGCTGGGATTCGAGAGCGGCCACGGCACCGCCTATCTGCACCCCCGCCCCCGGCTGGCGGACGGCCGGGCGCTGTCGCCGCACGTCAGCGCGATGATGGACGTGTCCGACGGGCTGCTGCTCGATGCCCGCCGCATGGCCGAGGCGAGCGGCTGCACTGCCGACATCACCCTCGCCAGGGTGCCGATCGCCGCCGGCGCGGAACCGCTGCGCGCAGTCACCTGGGGCGACGATTACGAGCTGCTGTTCGCCGCTCCTCCCGCCTTCGTGCCGCCGGTGCCGGCCGCGCGGATCGGCGAAATGGCGGGGCTGGGCAAGGCACCCCTGCTGCTCGACGGGCAGGTTCCCGAAATCGCTCTCGGATATCAGCATCGCTGAGCGGCTTGCGCTGAAGCCAACCCCTCGATAGCCTCCCCATACCGGGCCTTTTAAAACCGGCGACACAGACCGGCGCGGCTCGATATCCAATAGGGGAAGGGCTTGAACGCATGACGATTGTGTACATCGCCATAGCCTGCGGCGTGCTCGCAGTGCTCTATGGCTTGTTGACCAGCCAGCAGGTGCTGAAGGCGCCGGCGGGCAACGAGAAGATGCAGAGCATCGCCGCTGCCATCCAGGAAGGCGCCAAGGCCTATCTCGGCCGGCAATATATGACCATCGCCATCGTGGGCGTGATCGTCGCCGTGATCGTGTTCTTCACGCTGGGCACGCTGCCGACGGTCGCGTTCCTGCTGGGCGCGGTGCTTTCGGGCGCGGCCGGCTTCATCGGGATGAACATCTCGGTGCGCGCCAATGTCCGCACCGCCGAAGCCGCGCGCGGCAGCCTGCAGGGCGGCCTGACCCTCGCCTTCCGCTCGGGCGCGATCACCGGCATGTTCGTGGCGGGCCTGGGCCTGCTCGCGATCGCCGTGCTGTTCTGGTACCTGGTCGGCCCCGCCGGCCTCGCGCCCAATTCGCGCGCGGTGGTCCTGGCGCTGACCTCGCTCGCGCTGGGTGCCTCGCTGATCTCGATCTTCGCCCGACTGGGCGGCGGCATCTTCACCAAGGCCGCCGATGTCGGCGCCGACCTGGTCGGCAAGGTCGAGGCCGGCATCCCCGAGGACGACCCCCGCAATCCGGCGGTGATCGCGGATAATGTCGGCGACAATGTCGGCGACTGCGCCGGCATGGCGGCCGACCTGTTCGAGACCTATGTCGTCACGATCGGCCTGACCATGGTCACGCTGGCGCTGCTGGTGAAGGGACTCTCCGACGAGCTGCTGCTCAAGCTGATGGCGCTGCCGCTGATCGTCGGCGGCGTGTGCATCATCACCTCGATCATCGGCACCTACATGGTCCGGCTGGGCAAGAGCCAGTCGATCATGGGCGCGCTCTACAAGGGCTTCTGGACCACCGCGATCCTCTCGGTGCCCGCCATCTGGTTCGCCACCCAGTACACGCTGGGCGACATGCACGCGGTGATCGGCGGCCTGCCGGTCGATCCGAGCGCCTTCCTCGAGCCGAGTGACTCGATCACGCCCGAAGCGGCGGCGGGCCTCGCCTCCGGCGCGCAGTTCACCGGCATGAGCCTGTTCATCTGCATGATGATCGGCCTGGCGGTGACCGGCCTGCTGGTGTGGATCACCGAATATTACACCGGCACCAACTATCGCCCGGTCAAGTCGATCGCCAAGGCTTCGGTGACCGGCCATGGCACCAACGTGATCCAGGGCCTGGCGATCAGCCTGGAATCGACCGCGCTGCCGACGCTCGTCATCGTCGTCGCGGTGATCGCGGCCTATCAGATCGCGGGCATCATCGGCGTGGCCTTCGCCGCGACGTCGCTGCTGGCGCTGGCCGGCATGGTCGTCGCGCTCGACGCCTATGGCCCGGTGACCGACAATGCCGGCGGCATCGCCGAGATGGCAGGCCTTGAGGACGAGGTCCGCCACAAGACCGACGCGCTCGACGCGGTGGGCAACACCACCAAGGCAGTGACCAAGGGCTATGCGATCGGCTCGGCCGCGCTCGCAGCGCTCGTGCTGTTCGGCGCCTATACGACCGACCTCAAGGAGTTCTTCCCGGACGTTCGGGTCGATTTCTCCCTGAGCAACCCGTACGTGATCGTCGGGCTGCTGCTCGGCGCGCTGCTGCCCTATCTGTTCGGCGCCTTCGGCATGACCGCCGTCGGCCGTGCGGCCGGTTCGGTGGTGGAGGACGTCCGCGACCAGTTCGCCAACGACAAGGGCATCATGGCCGGCACCAGCCGCCCCAATTATGCCCGCACCGTGGACATCGTCACCAAGGCGGCGATCAAGGAGATGATCCTGCCGTCGCTGCTGCCGGTGCTCAGCCCGATCGCGATCTACTTCATCATCACCGCCGTCGCGGGCCAGGGCCAGGGCTTCGCCGCCGTCGGCGCGATGCTGCTCGGCGTGATCGTCTCCGGCCTGTTCGTCGCCATCTCGATGACCTCGGGCGGCGGCGCGTGGGACAATGCCAAGAAGTATATCGAGGACGGCAATTACGGCGGCAAGGGATCGGAAGCCCATAAGGCGGCCGTGACCGGCGACACCGTGGGCGACCCCTACAAGGACACCGCGGGCCCGGCCGTGAACCCGATGATCAAGATCACCAACATCGTGGCACTGCTGCTGCTCGCCGCGCTGGCGGGCCACGCCGCCGGCTGATCCTTTCGGCAAGACCCGATACTGGCTCCGCCCGGAACCTGTCCGGGCGGGGCTTTTCTTTGCCTTATTTCGACTTCGGCCCCACCACGACGCGGCCGATCAGCCGGCCTTCCCTGTCGTCGCCCAGCACTTCGATATCGACCGACTCGTCGCTCTGGTTCGGCCTGCCGAAATTGCGGATGACGTGCGCGGTCACCACCGACGGCCCGTTCGGATCGATCCGGTCGCCGGCGAAGACATTGGCGCGGATGGTGTAGGTGCCATTCGGCGCCCGGCGGATGAAATATTCCTCCGGTCCATAGCCATTGGTCATGTCGTTCGAGAGATGCCCGCCGATCAGGGTGCGCGGATGATCGTAGATCGCCCGCTCCCCGTTCGGCTCGTCCACCCACAGGTCGAGATCGGTCGCGTCGGTGTTCCACTCGGCGATCACCCGGATATCGGCATCGAGCAGCGCGATCAGCCGCCGGTCGAGATCGGTGTCGCCGCCGAGCGCGCGCAGCTTCGGGATCAGCGCGTTGGCTTCCATCAGCGCGATCGTCTCGATGCCGTCCCAGGCGGCCGTCCAGGGCGTGAGCGCCACTTCGGAGAGCAACCCGATCGCCCGTTCCAGATCGGCCCGGGCATGCACCGGCACCGCGGCCGCGCGGCGCGCGAGCGCGAGCGCGAGCAGGCGCTTGGGCTGCGGGCGGCTGGGATCGAGCGCCGCCTCGCGCTCCCTCAGCTCGATCGCACGGTCCCAGGCGCCATAGCGCTCGAGCCGCGCAGCTACGAGGCCGAGGGTCACTTCGTTGGCGACCGGCAGGTCGAGCGCGGCCAGGACCATCTCGCGCGCCTCGCCGGTCCGGCCATGGCGCCGCAGCCATTCGGCGGTGTCCAGATAGAAAGCCGGCAGCGTGCCGTGGCGCTTCTCCTGCTCGAGGAACAGCGCATCGAAGCGATCGGGCGCGGCGCCGAAGGCCTTGAGATAGGGCCGATCGGGCTGCCAGGCATCGATCTCGATGCGCGGGCCCGAGGATTGCGAGCCCGACATCTGGTCCATGCTCTCCGCAGCTACGGCTGTGACCGCGCTCACCGATTCCCGCGCCCGTGCCGGGGCTCTGGTGGCGCTCACCACGATCGATTCATCGCCGGCAGGCATCGGTTCCGCCATGGGCATGGGCTCGGGAGGCGATGCCGCAACGGTCGGCGCGGGCAAGTCTTGCTGACGCTCGCGCACCGGCTTGGGCCTGGCGGCGGGGTCGAACTTGCGCTTCCACCACTCGACCTGCTCGTTCCACAGGACGACGACCTGCTCGACCCGGCCCCGCTTCGCGTTCGCCGCGGCCTTGTCGGCGCCTTCCCGGATCGCACGATAGCTGGCGAGATCCTCGCCGTCATAGCTCGCCGGCGGCACGATATCCGCGTTGACATAGTCCTGCGGCGTTTCGAGGACGAGGAAGGACAGGCTGGGGCTCGCGACCCCGTAGCGGCGGCTGAGCGCGACATAGTCGGCACGCCGCTCGGTAGCGCCCAGGGTCGCCAGCGTATCGAGCGCGATCAGCGCGCTTTCACCGGAGAAGTCCGCAGCATCGGGCAAGGTTCGCCGCTGCTCGGTTCCGCCGATCAGCACGCGGACGCCGCCCCGATCGGGCGCGCGCGCAGCGACCAGCCATTGGCCGTTGCTGCTCTCGATCGGGACGAAGGGCAGACGCTGCCCCTGATCGTCGACGACCGCGGTGACCGTCGGCACGGTCCGGAGCAGCGCCCGCTCGAGCTCACCGATATCGTCGCCCAACCGCCAGGCGCGCCCGCCGTGCAGCGTGGCGAAATGGCGCAGCCAGGCCATATCGGCGCTGGCCGAGGTGGTGACCGCATCGACGCGGCAGGGCAGGTCCACCTTCACGTCGCGGTCGACCGCAGGCTTGCCGTTGGTGAAGAGCAGGCAGCGATCGGCGCGGACCAGATCGCCGGCGAGCGGCGCGAAGCTGGTCGCGCCGCGATAGCGCACGCCCTGCAACAGCGCGATCGCGGCATCGACGCTGGCTACCTTGCGACGCTCGGCCCCGCTCGAATTGAAGGTGACGATCTCGATCTCGCCCGGCTTGAGCCCGGCGAGTACCCGGCGGAGCAGCACCAGTTCGTCCTTGTGGTCGCCGAGCCGCGACCGCGAGCGATCCCAATAGATGCGCACGCGCTCCGCAGTGGCGGGTGCGCCCGCCGGCACCTTGCCGGAAAGCTGGACGAAGCGCTCGCCCAGCGCGTTGCGGCTGGTCAGCGCCTCGGGCAGCGCCGGACGGCCGAGGATCAGCGGGCCGTTCAATGCGCGCTTGCCTTCCTCGCGCGCGACGAAGGCGTCGCCCTCGCGCGTCATCGCGATCGGCTCGCGGCCCGGCCAGGTGAGGCTGGGCGCGGCGAGCACGCCCTCGGCCCGCACGCCGATCGACCAGCCCTCGGCCGGCGCCGGCAGGTCGAGCGGCAGCACATAGACGTCCTCGCCGCGATGCGAATTGAACAGGGACGCGACATAGCGGAGCCGGATCGTCCGGCTGCCGTTGGCGGGGATCGGGAAGACGCGGGTGTGGAACACGCCCTCGGGCTCGACTTCGGCTAGGCCCGGATCGATCCGGCCGCGCACCGCGGTCTCGTACACCGCCTTGGCCCGGCCGCGATCGACCAGCACGCCGTCGAGCAGCCTACCCTTGATGTCGAGTGCATAGCCGGTGACCACCGCATCGGCGGGGAGCGCGAGGCGGAAATCGCCTTCGAGAGGCTCCTTGCCGCTATTGGCGAACTTCGCGGTCACCACCGTCTCGGCGATGCCGCCACGCAGGGTGACGGCGATGTCGAGCCGGCTCAGCTGGATGTCGCGGACGCGTGCGGGATCGCGCACGCCATTGGCCAGGGCAGTGAGGCTGGGACTCCCCTTGGGGAGCGGCGCGGTCTGCGCCGATGCGGCGACCGGCGCCAGAAGACACAACAAGCCCAAAGCCCAGCGCACGATCATCCGTCCCTCCTCCGGATTATGTAACTATGTATCATGTCGTAGAAATCAGCAGATTGGAAGAAGTATCTCGCAGCCCCGGCTGGCGAAACCGGGCAATTGGCCCCATATGGACGCGATGGAGGCGTGTCCGTGCACGGTCTGCGCCCCAGCTCCTTCCCTTTTGCTGCGCACCGGAGTAAAGGCACCGCCACTTTAAGCGCGCGCTGACTAGAGAGGCATATTTTTGGCCAAAGAAGAACTCCTTGAAATGCGTGGTCAGGTCGTTGAGCTTCTGCCCAACGCCATGTTCCGCGTCCGGCTCGAGAATGATCACGAGATCCTCGGCCACACCGCCGGCAAGATGCGTAAGAACCGCATCCGCGTGCTGGTCGGCGACGAAGTGCTCGTCGAGCTCACGCCCTACGACCTGACCAAAGGCCGTATCACCTACCGCTTCAAATAAGCGGTCCGCTACGTGCGGCTCGTACTTGCCTCAACATCGCCGCGTCGGCTCGATCTGCTCAGGCGGATCGGCGCCGAGCCCGCGCGCGTCGCCGCCCCGGACGTGGACGAGGACGTCCGCCCGGGCGAGAACCCGCGCGCCTATGTGCTGCGCGTCGCGACCGACAAGGCCCATGCGGTGGAGCGGGCCGCGGACGAGATCGTCCTGGCCGGCGACACCACCATCGCGGTCGGCAAGCGCATCCTGGGCAAGCCCGAGGACGAGGCGGACCTGCGCCGCATGCTCGGCCTGCTCTCCGGCCGGCGCCACCACTGCCTGTCCGCGATCTGCCTGATCGGGCTCGACGGCAAGGCCCGCACCCGCATCTCCGACACGATCGTCACCTTCAAGCGGCTGACCCAGGCCGAGATCGACTGGTACGTCGCCAGCGGCGAGGGCATGGGCAAGGCGGGTGGCTATGCCATCCAGGGCAAGGCCGAAGCCTTTGTCCGCTATCTCGCCGGCAGCCATTCGGGCGTGGTCGGCCTGCCCGTGTTCGAGACGCGCGCGCTGCTCGTATCGGCAGGGCTCGTACTTGGCTGAGTGGCTCTACGAAGCCGGGATCGGCGAGAACCGCGCCGCGCTGGTTTCGCGCGGCGGCATCTGGAAGGCGCGGATCGAGCTGGAAGGCACCAGCCCGCGGGTCGATGCGGTGCTGGAGGCCCGGCTGGTCGACAAGGCCGCCAAGCTGATCGCGCTCGACGGCGGCGGCGAGGCGCTGTGCGACCATATCCCGAAGGCGGTCACCCAAGGCGCGAAGCTGCGCGTGAAGATCACGCGCGAGGCGATCCCCGAGCCGGGCCGCGCCAAGCTGCCCAAGGCCGTGCCCAGCGACGAGCCGCTGTCCGACGGACCGACCCTGCTCGAGCGGATCACCGCCACCCGCCTGCCCGTTCGCACGCTGCGTGCGCACGAGCCGGACGCGCTGGAGGAAGCCGGCTGGTCGGAAGTGCTCGACGAGGCGATCACCGGCGAGATCGCATTCGCCGGCGGCGCGCTGCGCCTCTCCCCCACCCCGGCGATGGCTCTGTTCGACGTCGACGGCAATGGGCCGCTCGACACGCTGGCGGTCGCCGCGGCGCATGCGGTGGCGCGGGCGATCGAGCGGCACGGCATCGCCGGCTCGATCGGCATCGACTTCCCCACCCTTTCGGGCAAGGGCGCGCGAAACGCCGTGGCCGAGGCGATCGACGCCGCCTTGCCCCAGCCCTTCGAGCGGACCGCGGTGAACGGCTTCGGCTTCCTCCAGATCGTGCGGCGGCGGCTGCGCCCCTCGCTGCCCGAACTGCTGCGCACCGATCCTGCAGGTGCCGAGGCGCGCGCAGAGCTGCGGCGGATGGAACGGCTTCCCCCGCCGCCCCCGATCACCCATATGGTAACCAGGAACATCGCGCGCCGCCTTGCCCAGCAGCCGGCCTGGACCGCGGAGCTGGCGCGGCGAATCGGCGGCGCGATCGAATTCATCTCCGCCAGGGACTGACTGGCGCAAAGGACTGGAAATGACGAAGAAAAATGGCTGCCCGGTATGCGGGCAGGCGGCCGATCCGGCACACAAGCCCTTCTGCAGCCGCGGCTGCAAGGACCGCGACCTGCTGCAGTGGCTGGGCGAGGGATATCGCATTCCCGGCGAGGCAGTTGATCCCAATGCAGATTCAGGGGTGGACAGCCCCGATTCGCGATACTAAGAGGCCCGCTCCCCGGCACTCGCCGGGCGTGCCCGGGTAGCTCAGTTGGTAGAGCATGCGACTGAAAATCGCAGTGTCGGCGGTTCGACTCCGTCCCCGGGCACCACTTCCTCCACAGCCATCTACACCTGTCCGAAGGACCGCGGTTTCTTCGGTTCGTGACGGTATCAATTGGCGAAATGCGGAGCAGACATCGCCGCGCTTACGGATGCGGCCCTGCCGGGCGGAGGGACGAATTTCAGCGGGACGTCAATGGATACTGGCTCTTTGAAATTGCCAGTCCATCGGGAGCCCGATGCGCGCATGCGCCGCTGCGACGGCCCTCGCGATTAGCCGGATGAAGAACGACCGTTTTCAACGGACCGCCGCCGCAGCAGCAACCCCACAGGTCAGATAAGACCTGCCCGGGAATCCTTCTTGTATCTTGCCAAATCTTCCAATCCCCAACGGTACCGGCAAGCTTTGCAATCCGAAGCGATTTTCTCCCATGTCTCTCCAGCGTAGTTCTGGACATCGTGCGATGCCGCGCGGAGCGTTATTCGCTTGTCGAGTGCGAGATAGGGGTAGCCGTTGAGACGCTGGCTATGCATTTCCTCCTCGAGGACCCTGCGCGCGTCCTCGAACTGCCCCAGGGCGATGTGATACCGCGCCTGCCGGATGAAAATCTCGGTGACGAGATCGACCCTGTCGACCTTGCCGAGCGCCTCGCGGTACACCTCGGCGTGAGCCCGCCGCTCCTCTTCCTCGTCGGAAAGGATCAAGAGCAGGCTTCGGCAGCGCGCGGCAATATCCTTCCAGCCATTCTCGTCGGCCCGATCCATGAGCTGGCGCAGCAGGGCCAGGGCCTGTTCGCGGTCTCCAGTGCGAGCGAGGAGGTGCACGAACTGCGTCCCTCGCGGGAGGACCGTCGCGAGATCACCGTTGAAATGCTCGATGGCATAAGCCTGGGCATTTGCCAGCAACGGCTTCCAGTCGACATTGGTCGTCATGTGCGCAGTCTCGGCCCTTTGCGCGAGGAGCTTCATGCGCTCCTCCTTGCCTATCGCATGCGCAGTGCAGGTCTCGGCCTCGGCGAGCACCTCATTGGCTTCAACCAAGGCTCCCGCGGCGATGGCGCAATACGCTGCCGACCGAAAGATCTCGACCGCGCCTCCTGCATCAACCGCCGCGAGTCCGCGCCCCGCCTTGCGCAGCATGGTCTTGCCGACCTCGGGCCGCCCGAGAACGCTTTCGCAATATCCGGCGTAGTGAAACAACCGATACTGCTCCTTCTCTTCCGTTACGAGAGGTTCGCCCAGCAAATCTCCGCCAACGAAGAAGTTACGAAGCACCTTGCGGAACGCCGATGCCGCACCGAGCCTGTTGGTTACTACATACTCCTTCGTTGGACCGCGCTGCACCTTTTCGTCCAGGAACCAGAATGCCGTACCATATTGGTCTGCGCTGCACAGATGAACGACGGCATCCAGCCCGGCATCGATCTCGCTGATCGATGCCGGGCTTTGCGGAGAAGTGAATTTCTGGCTGTAGAATTCGGCAACCCGCGAATGAATGCGCCTGCGCTTATCGATACCTAGCTTGTCGAATTCCTGCGCGAAGAACCGGCGAATGAACTTGTGGGAATTATAGGCGCTCGCGTCCGCGGAACCCTTCACGAACATGAACTGCTCCAGCCGCCCCAAGACGACCGACACCGCGTTCGCGGAAATACCGCCGAAATAACCATCCCGCGAATCGATGTCTTCGCGCGCCAGTATTTCGGTCATCTGACGGAGCGAGAATTCACCCGAAAGCTGCGAGACCAGCATCATCGCGGTTTGTTCGTCGGGGCTGAGCAAATTCGTGAGGCGGGACAGGGTCGCCGTAGTTGCCTCCAGCGGATCGTGCTTTGAAGAAGCATGCCGGGCTATTCTGAGCGCGTCGTCGAATGATGAAATCGCGCCCTTCTTCAACCACACGAGAAGTAGTTCGAGCGGTTGCGGCAGGCCTCCCAGCGCCCCGTATAGATCGACGAATGTGGACGGAGGAACCGCCCCCATGATCTCGCCATAAAGATCCCTGGCTTCCTCCAGGCTGAATGACGACAGCTCGTCATCGCTTCGGCGCACGGTCGCGTCGCGTCCCAACACGTGCGGGGCCACCTTGCGGCGACTCAGTATGAGAAGCTTCGAACGGCGGACTCGGGCAAAGCTTTCAATGAAGAAGGTCAGATCGGGATCGGTTATCCTTCCCTCGTGATCTTGATGCCATTCCAATGCATCGAGAATGACGAGTATTCGATGGCTATCCAATAACGGGAGGAGCTTCTCGATCAGCGGACGCGGCTTCAACTCGGAAAATTGCGCGGGCAGACGCTTGCGAATCCGATCGAAAAACTCCTCGACAAGCTCATTGTCGTCGAACGAATAGTCGATGACGAGATCCGGTCGCAACGTCGCCGCGCCCTCTTGCAACTCGCGGAGAAACCTGTCGGCCACCGAACTCTTGCCGGCACCGGGAATACCATGCAGCGTGAACACGCTATCGCAACCCTCGCCCTCCGATGCCCAGAAAGCCGCAAGCCTTTCCAACAGTGTCTTACGTCCGACGAACTTGTTCGATACCGGGACGGGAGGGGATGGCGCGTCGATGGGACCGAGGAGATCGTCCAGGCTCAAGGGAAGCTCTTCCTTGAGCGCTTCGTCCATCTCGCCAGCGGCTGGATCGAACGATGCGAGATTGAAAGGCTGGCCGAGCAACTTGCTCGCGTCGATGGCCCAGCATGTATCGAACTGGTCCGGATCCTCACCAAGGCCGGCACTTTCGCAGATGAGTCCGACCAGGGTCCCGTCATATGCAACGGGCCCTCCGCTCATTCCCTTTCTGACATTCTTGGTGCTTATCTGAATCCAGTATTGCAGCGCCCTGCGCATGGGCGCCTTGTCCGCGACGAAGCCCTCACCGTGAAGGAGCTTCGCGTTCATTGGTTGCTGCGGAAACCCGCAGAACTCGACCCTCTTTCCCTTGGCAGTCCAGGAATTGCGGAACGGCGCAATGCATTCCGGGGAAAATTCCGGCGAGACACGCAAGATCGCTATCGCGTCCCGCTCATCCGTTTCCGTGACCATCTCAAGAATGACGTGTTCGGTCGGATCGGAGCCGTCATGGTATTGCATGACGCGGGCACCTTCGATCGGATAGCCCTCCAGAACATGCCGCACGGTCGCGATCCGGTCCACAGCCACGATCGCCCCGGAACCGAGGGTTTTCGTGCTGCCATCCTTCTTGCCCACGATCTCGACGACCCAGTCGCCCGCCCCCTTCATGGAACGGATTGAGCAGGCGAATTCGATCGCACGGGCTTCACGCGCAGCGTCACCTCCAGCGAGGCCGACGTACTTACCCGCGAAACGACGACCCCCGCCTCCGCATCGAACTTGATGCCGAACTTCACATCGACATATTCACATTGAAGCGGGATCTGACTGACGGCCTCGGAGAATTGCTCTCCCATCTGAACCACGGCGACCTTTGCTTTCTCTATCATCGCCCGCGTGGAATCGGTTACCCTATCCATCGCCCCGCCCATTTGCCCGGACCCACCCGACGTCTCGATGACGAAGTCCAGCTTATCGCTGTCGGCAGTATACATCGGGCCTCCAATATGTTGCTATCAGCAGAACTCTTCGATGAAAGAGATCGCGCCGTCAATCATCTTGCCCCAATGCCCCAAATCGGAGTAATAATGATCGCAGGCGGCTATTATATGCAGCCTCGACTGCGGCATTACGGCGGACAGAACCCTGGCCTGATCCGCTGGAACGATGATGTCGTCGGCACCGTGGATCAGAAGTACCGGAATTGTAATATTTCTGGCGTTTCCATACAGATTGCATGCGAGCGCATCATTCAGCGCCCGATTGCGCGTATCTCCGGGCGGCGCGGCCGCCCATTTGCGAAGGACATCCTCGCCGTGCTCGTACAGATAGGCCAAAGCCAAGTCTGCCGCAGGCGACTTCATCACCATCGCTTCGACGCCCGAAAGAATCCCGGGCTCCGCGAGCACTACAGCTCCGCCAAAGCTCGACGCGATGACGATTGCCGGACGGCATCCTTCGTGCTCCTCGAGCCATGCCAGCGCCTGGTTGCAGACGCCGACGGCATCTGAAAGCGGAAAGACAGTCTCACCATCAATGAAATGCGCAGGGTATTCGGGAATAAGCATGCGCATTCCCCGCGCCGCGAGGCGTTCGGCAAAGGCGCTCCAAGTCCGGCTTTGCCAATTGCTTGGGCCGTCACCCGGCAGACAGAAAACGACCCTCCCCGTGTGTGCACCATCACTGTAAACGAGGCGCGCCACAACTCCCGGCCCGCTCATTATTTCCTGGCAATGCATGGCACTTACTCGCTTTCACGGGCAGGAGTATCATAGCGGATACCCGAACAATAGCGCCGGATATTCAGCCGGATTCTCGCCCGCGCGGGCCCGGCAGTCATAATATCGCCATTGCCTTGTCGGGTTCAGGCAAGTCGACCCCATCGGAGCTGCTGAGCGGTGCATTGACCTGATGCACGCGCCGCAAGGAATGCGGCACCAATGTCCATTTCGACAAGGCCCCCTAGCGCACCTTGCTGGCAAAACCCCATCGAGTTTGCACGAACTGCGGCAAGCGGCTGGACCGAGCGGCACACTATCCGGCCGGGGCGCAAAGGAAGATCGCCGATGCCGTCATTTCGACACCGACCAACATTTAGGACCGAAATGGAAAATGCCTCTTCCCGACAAATCGCCGCACGCATATGGCCTTGAAAAGCAAGTGGGAGGTCGTGTGCTTTTTCCAGGAAAGTTTCGGGCCGCGGTCGCCACCCTGTCATCAATGTATCTGTGGGCCGGTGTCGCGCAGGCACAGGAGCTGGGCGCGGACCCGGCGGGATCAGGCGTCATCGTGTCTGCGGTAAACTGGCTCCAGGGCACATTGCTCGGCACCGTCGCAACGGTGGTGGCGGTGATCGCCGTCGCCGCAGTGGGCCTGATGATGCTCACCGGCCGGATCAACTGGCGCTACGGCGCAACGGTGATCCTGGGCTGCTTCATCCTGTTCGGCGCGGCAAGCATCGTCGCTGGTATCCAGTCGTCCGCGCAACTGGGGCAATAACGTGAACGGTCTCGAGCGCGATTCGCTGTTCGTGGCGCTCACGCGTCCGCAGATGTTTGCGGGCGTCACCTATAGCTATTTCGTCGCCAACGCGATCGTCGCGACGGAGCTGTTCCTGATCTTCAAGTCGGTCTGGGCGCTGATCGCGGCGCTGGTCATCCATCTGGTCGGCGTACTCGCCTGTCTGCGCGAACCGCGCTTCTTCGACCTGTGGCTGGCGCGCGTGAGCCGCTGTCCGCGGGTGCGCAACTACAAGATCTGGCGATGCAATTCCTACAGGCCCTGACCCGCGATCCCAAGGTGATCGCGAGAGAGGCGCCGGCCGGACGGCATCTGCCCTATGCCGCCCATATCGATGATCACACGATCGAAACGCGCGACGGCATGCTTTGCCAGGTCATCCACCTGCGCGGCCTGTTGTTCGAGACCGCGGACAGCGAGGAACTCAACTATCGCAAGCGCCTGCGCGACGCGGTGCTGCAGTCGATCGGATCATCGCGTTTCGCGGTCTATTATCATGTCGTCCGCCGGGCGATCGAACCGGAGCTCGACGGCACGTTTCCCGATGCCTTCTCGACCCGGCTGGACGCCGCCTGGCGGACACGGCTCGCCCAGCGCAGGCTCTACACCAACGACCTGTTCCTGACGCTGGTCCGGCGCCCGCTTCAGGGCCGAATGGGCCTGCTCGACCGATTGCGCGGAAGCTCGGCCACCGCCAATACCGCGCAGGACCTGCGCGCGCTCGATACGGCACGCGAAGCGTTGATCGCCGCGCTCGGCAGCTACGAGCCACGGCTGCTCTCCGTCTACGAGACGCCGCAAGGCCATTGCTCCGAGCCACTCGAGTTTCTCGCCTCGCTCTACAATGGCGAGGTCCGGCCGCTGCTGCTGCCGACACAGGATCTGGGCGCCTATCTGCCCTGGCGCCGAATCAGCTTCGGCCAGGAAGCGATCGAACTGGGCGCCGCCGGCCCCTCCCCGCGCAGCTTCGTCGCGATGGTGTCGATCAAGGACTATCCCGGCCAGTCGGCGCCGGGCATGTTAGACGAATTGCTGCGCCTGCCCTTCGAGCTCACCATCTCGCAGAGCTTTGGCTTCGTCGAGCGCCAAGCCGCTCTGTCGAAGATGAACCTGGCGCTGCGGCGGATGCGCTCGGCGGAAGACGAGGCGGTCAGCCTGCGCGCCGATCTCTCCACCGCCAAGGACGAGGTCGCCGCGGGCCGCGCAGGTTTCGGCGAGCATCACATGACCATCGCGGTGCGGGGCGAGACGCTGGCCGAAGTCGATCAGGGCGTGGCCGAGGTCCAGGCGACGCTTGCCGATCTGGGCATCATCGCGGTGCGCGAGGAGATCGCGCTAGAACCCGCCTTCTGGGCGCAGTTTCCCGGCAACTTCAAATATATCGCCCGACGCGGCCTGATCTCGACGGCCAATTTCGCCGGCTTCGCCAATGGCCACAACCTGCCGCACGGCACGGCAAGGGGCAATCACTGGGGCGACGCGGTGACTCTGCTCGAGACCACCGCCGCGGGCCCCTACCACTTCAATTTCCATCACGGCGATCTGGGCAATTTCACCGTCATCGGCCCCTCGGGATCGGGCAAGACGGTGGTGCTCAACTTCCTGCTCGCCCAGAGCCGCAAGTTCGCGCCGCGCATCATCTTCTTCGACAAGGATCGCGGCGCCGAGCCTTTCCTGCGTGCGGTAGGTGGACGCTATGACGTGCTCCGCCCCGGCCTCGCCGCAGGGCTCAACCCGCTGCAGCTCGAGGACAGCCCCGCCAATCGCCAGTTCCTGATCGACTGGGTGGCGCTGCTCGCCGGCGAGGCCAGCATCGACGAACTCGCCCAGATCAAGGACGCGATCGACGCCAATTTCGGCCAGCCTCGCGCGCAGCGTCGCCTGCGGCATCTGGTGGAGCTGTTCCGCGGCAGCCACCGTCCGCACGGCGCGGACCTCTGGGCGCGGCTGCGGCCCTGGTGGGGCGATGGCGAGCGGGCCTGGCTGTTCGACAATGCGGAGGATCTGACGGACCTCACCGCCGACACGGTCGGCTTCGACATGACCCAGATCCTCGACGATCCCGCCGTGCGCACCCCGGCGATGATGTACCTGTTCCACCGGGTCGAAGAACGGCTGGACGGCACGCCGGCGATCATCGTGGTCGACGAAGGCTGGAAAGCGCTCGACGACGATGTGTTCGTCCGCCGGATCAAGGATTGGGAAAAGACCATCCGCAAGCGCAACGGCATCGTCGGCTTCGCGACTCAGAGCGCGCAGGACGCGATCGAGAGCCGCATCGCCAGCGCGATCATCGAGCAGGCGGCGACCCAGATCTTCATGGCCAATCCCAAGGCCCGCCATGCCGACTATGTCGAGGGGTTCGGGCTGACCGAGCATGAATATGATCTCGTCCGCACCCTGCCCGACAACGCGCATTGCTTCCTGATCAAGCACGGCAATGAAAGCGTCGTCGCCCGGCTGAACCTGACCGGCGAGCGCGAATTGCTCACCATCCTGTCGGGCCGCGAGCGCACCGTCCGCCTGCTCGACCAGATCCGCGCCGAACATGGCGAGGATCCGGAAGCGTGGCTGCCGCGCCTGCTGGAGGTCGCATGAACAGCTGCCCCGGCATCACCGATGGCGCCTATCTCCAGAGCGTCCTCACTTTTGTCGATTGCCAGGCGCAGACGATCGGCGCGGCAGGCTATCAGGCCGCCGCGGCACCGGGATCGCCGCTTTCGCTGCTGCTGACGGGGCTCGTCACGCTGTTCATCGCCTTTTACGGCTATCGGCTGCTCTTCGGCGACACGCCCAATGTCCGCGAAGCAGTGCTGGCGCTGGTCAAGATCGGCGTAGTGCTGGCGCTGGCTACCAGCTGGGGCGCCTATCGCACGCTCGCCTATGACGTGGCGATGCACGGCCCCGCCGAACTGGCGGCGGGCGCCGGGGCACCGGCGGGCCTGCCAGGCGCCACTGGCGGACTGACCGATCGCCTGCAGCAAGTCGACAATGCCCTGATCGCACTCAACGCGATGGGCACCGGTCCGGCCGGCATCACCACGCGCCCCGGGGTCAATGCGGATGGGCAGCCGACGCTGGTCACGCAGGGCAATCCCGAGCCGCCGAGCATCGTCGGTCCCTTCGCGCTGGGCACGGCGCGGATCACTTTCCTGACCGCGACGATCGCCGCCTATGGCTCGGTCCGCCTTGTCGCCGGCCTGCTGCTCGCACTGGGGCCGTTCTTCATCGCGCTGCTGTTGTTCGAAGGCACGCGCAGTCTGTTCGAGGGCTGGGTGCGCGGGCTCGTGGCTGCAATGCTCGGCGCAGTCGCCGTTACCATCCTGCTGAGCGTCGAGCTCGCCTTGCTCGAACCCTGGCTGACGACCCTGCTCGAGCGGCGCCAGGCGGGCCTGCCGATCGGCGGCGCGACCAGCGAGCTTTTCGTTACGTCACTTGCCTTCGGCCTGGCGCTTCTCGGCGGGCTGGGCATGGCGGCGCGAGTCGCCATGGCCTTCCGGATCGGTGCGGTCTGGCGCAGCGTGGCCGATCGCGTCGCGACGAAAACCGGCATCGGCGAAACGGCCCGTGCCATGTCTTCACCCGAGCGCCGCCAACCGCCCGCCGAGCAGCATTCTCGCGCCGCCGCGATCGCGGAGGCCGTGGCACGCATCCAGCGCCAGGAAACGGCTCTTGCGAGCGGCGGAGGAGCCACCATTCGCGCACCGGGCGCCACCAGTCTGCGTGACATGCCTTCCGGTGCAGCAACGCCGCTCGGACAAAGCCATCGCCGCGCTCGCAGCCGGATATCGGCCAGCGCCACTCGACGGGATCGCAGACAATGAAGAACCAGGCGCGCGAAGCGCTCGATGCCTATTACCGCGAAGCGGGAAGCTGGGCCGAGGACAATCGGGCGGCACTCGGCCGATCGCGCCGTACGGCCTGGATCGTCGCCGGCGTCGCCAGCGCCATCGCACTGATGGAAGCAGCCGCATTGCTCGCGCTGACGCCACTCAAGACGGTCGAGCCCTATACGCTGCTCGTCGACAAGCAGACAGGCTATGTCCAGGCACTCAAGCCGCTGGACGCGCAGCAGGTCAGCCCCAACACCGCGCTTACCCAGTCGTTCCTGGTCCAATATGTGATCGCACGCGAAAGCTTCGACGCCGCGACGCTCCAGGCGAGCTACCGCAAGGTATCGCTGTGGTCCGAGGGTGAGGCGCGCAAGGCCTATATGGGCTTCATGCAGGCGAACAATCCGGACAGCCCGCTGGTCCGCCTGCCGCGCAGCACGGTCGTCGAAAGCCGCGTGAAAAGCGTCTCGCCACTCGGCAAGAACGAAGCGCTGGTGCGCTTCGAAACGATCCAGCGCGATGCGAACGGCGCGGTTCAGCCGGCGCGCGCCTGGGTTTCGGTGATCCGCTATCGCTATTCGGGCGCGCCGATGAGCCTCGACGATCGGTTCGTGAACCCGCTCGGCTTCGAGGTCACCCATTACCGGCGCGACGCCGAGGCCCTGCCGGTCGCCGAGCCCGCAGCGGCACAAGCCTCCGTTGGCGCCCCCGCTCCGCCGGTGCAAACGCCTGCAGCCGCGGCACCATCTCCGCAGGCGATCATGCGATGAGATGGCTGATCGCCCTCGCGGCCGCGCTCGCCCCCTTTGCCGTGCAGGCCCAGGTGCGCCCGCAACCGGGCATGGGCAATCCGCACATCCAGTCAGTGGACTACCGGCCCGATCAGGTGGTCTGGCTGGAGGCGGCTCCCGGCTATCAACTGACGATAGAGCTGGCGCCCGACGAGCAGGTCGAGAATGTCGCGCTTGGTGATAGCGGCGCCTGGCAGGTGACTGCCAATCGCCGCGGCGACCGACTGTTCGTCAAGCCGGTGCGCGAAGGGGTATCGACCAACATGGTCGTGGTGACCGACGCGCGCATGTACAATTTCCAGCTTTCGCCGCTTTCGGAGCAACGCCCCGATACCGCCTGGTCGATCAAATTCCGCTACCCCGCTCCGCTGTCCAGCGCTCCCGGCCCCGCGACCGAGGAGAAGGTGGTCGGTCGCTACCGGGTTCGCGGCGACGCCGCGCTGCGCCCGAGCGCTATCCATGACGACGGCGTGCACACCTATATCGAATGGCCCGAAGACCGTGCCCTTCCCGCCATCTATGCCCTGCATGGCCGCGGCAAGGAGACCCTGATCAACGGCATGATGCGCGACGGTCGAATGGTGATCGACAGTATCCAGGACCGATTGGTGTTCCGCATCGATGACCGCAGTGCCGAAGCCGTGCGCGTGATGGCCGAGAAATGAGCGAACTCCCCTCCGCGACGACATCGAACGCGCCAGCCGACGGCGGCGTGCTTCCGGTGATCGCACGCCCGCGTTCCGGGGCGCCGGCCTGGGTGCTGGTGCTCGTCGCAATCGCAATCGGCGTGCTGCTGTTCGCCGTTCTCGATGCCCGTCGGCGCGCACTGAGCGCACCCGCGGTTCGGCCGCGCGTCGCCGACGCCGTCTCGGCGCCTTCCCTCGTGCCGCCGCTCTACGTTCCCCCCGTGATCGAACCGCAACCCGCGGCCATGCCACCCATGCCGATGCCGACGCCGGCACCGCTTCCCAGCCAGCCGCGTGCCCAGGCGCCCGCGGCCCCCGCCTATGTCGCACCCCAGCCAGCCTATCAGCTGCCGGCTCCGGCCCAGTCGCCCGCCCCTCCGCCGCGCGTTGCCACCGAGCCGATGCTGGTCATCGACAACACCGCGGGAAGCGGAAAGGCATCGGGGGATGCGGCAGGCCAGTCCTCCGGCACATCCGGGCCAGCGGGTGGCAGGGCCACCGTGGCCGGCACGCGAACCGGCGCAGGCGTGCTCGCCAACAAGGCGACCACCGTCCAGCAAGGCACGCTGATCCCGGCCGTGCTCGAGACCGCGCTCGATTCCACCAGCCCCGGCCTGGCCCGGGCGATCGTCTCGCGCGACATTCGCGGCTTTGACGGCACCCGCATCCTCATCCCGCGCGGCAGCCGGCTGATCGGCGAATATGGTTCGGATACCGAAAGCGGCCAGAAGCGCATGCTGGTCAACTGGATCCGCCTGATCCGTCCGGACGGCGCCACTATCGCGATCGGCTCCCCGGCCACGGATCCGCTGGGTCAGGGCGGCATCCGCGCCAGCGTCAACTCGCACTTCTTCGAACGCTTTGCCGGCGCAATCCTGCAATCCGCACTCGATGTCGGCGTCAATCTCGCCTCGCGCGCGGCGGACAGCCAGGTGATCGTGGCACTTCCGGGCAATGTCAGCGGTGCCGCGCGCACCACCTCGCCCACGAACATAAAACCCACGCTCAAGGTGAAGGCCGCAAAGAGCATCTCGATCTTCGTCGCGCGTGACCTCGATTTCACGGGTGTCGAAAACCGGTGAGCGAGCCCGCGCCCGCTAACGACACCCATGTCTATCTGCGGGCCTATCTTGCACCGCTCGAGCGGGTGCTGGCCCGTCCGGATGTGACCGATATCTATGTGAACCGCCCGGGTGAGATCTGGGCCGAGACATTGGGCGGCGCCGTGGAGCGGCACGATGCGCCCGACCTCGACACCGCCACGCTGGAGCGGCTGGCCCGCCAGATCGCGGCGATCTCGCACCAGGGGATCAGTCGCGAGCATCCCCTGCTTTCCGCCAGCCTGCCGGACGGATCACGCGTCCAGATCGTCGCACCGCCCGCCACACGCGGCGCCATGGCGATCGCCATTCGCAAGCATATATCCTCGGACCTGGCTCTCGGTGACTATGTCGCCGCCGGTGCCTTCGCGAACACCAGCCGGCGCCTTGTCGCCGGCAAATCCGAGACCGATCTGCGTCTCGCCGAAATGCTCGAGGCCGGCGACATCGCCGAAATGCTCGCCACTGCGGTGAAGGCCCGCAAGAACATCCTCGTCTCGGGTGGCACCTCGACCGGCAAGACCACCTTCCTGAATGCGCTGATCCGGGAGATTCCGGCGGAAGAGCGGTTGATCCTTATCGAGGACACGCCCGAATTGCATCAGCACCACCACAATCTGGTCGGTCTGCTCGCTGCCCGAGGCAGTCTCGGCGAAGCCCGGGTGGGCGCGACCGACCTGCTTGCGGCCTCGCTGCGCATGCGGCCGGACCGGATCATCCTGGGCGAATTGCGGGGCGAAGAGGCCTATACCTTCCTGCGCGCGATCAACACCGGCCATCCCGGTTCGATGACGTCCGTCCATGCCGACAGCGCCGAGCGCGCGATCGAGCAGATCGTGCTGCTGGTGCTCCAGGCCGGCACGCAGCTCAGCCGCGACGATGTCCGTCACTATGTGCGCAGCACCGTGGACGTCTATGTCCAGCTCGCCAGGACCGGCGGACAGCGACGCGTGGCCGAAGTGCTGCTCGCATGATCGCCCCTTCCCTCGCCGATCCGGGAGGCGCGAGTCCGCTCGTCGCCGCGGTGCAATGGCTCGAGGCCGTGGCTTTGGGGACGATCGCCACAAGCATTGCGCTCATTGCCGTCGCGAGCATCGGCTTCCTGATGCTGACCGGCCGGCTGCCGATCCGGCGCGGGGCAACCGTGATCGCCGGATGCTTCATCCTGTTCGGCGCACCGACGATCGCGGCCGGCATTCTCGGAGCGATGCGGTCGGGTGCGCCGGCGACGGCGCCTGCCGCGCAGGCAATTCCCGCGCCGCCTCCGCCGCCGCCGCGCCCGACACCCAAACCAACCTCAGCCTATGATCCCTATGCCGGAGCCGCGGTCCCGCTGCGCTGAGCATCGGAAACCGTGGAACGGCCCATATGCGCTACCCTCCGCCGGCGCATGGAGCGGCACCAATGGCGGCCGTTACCGGCGAGGACGGCTGACTGGAGGCGATCCGTGCGCTCTGCTATTGTTCCGCATATGGGGCGCAGCTTTTTTCCGGGTACGCAATCCGTCGGCTGGGTGCAGTCCGGCAGGATTGATGTTGAATGACCGGACTGCGGATTGCGGAACGACTGCAGGCCCATGTGCTCCCCGCGCTGCAACGGGTCGCGCTTTGCCTGCCGCTTCTGCTGATCCCGACCATATCCGGCGCCCAGACCCCGCCCCCCGGTTTCGGCACCTACAAGCATGTCCGCTGGGGCGCCGATGAAGGCGCGCCAGACGGCATCAACCAGATCGTCCAGACCGCCGACGGCTATCTATGGCTCGCCGGCGAATATCTTTACCGGTTCGACGGATCGGGCTTCGAGCGTATCGACTGGCCAGCCGGAACATCCGGGAAGCGCGCATCGCCGAGCGGGCTGATGGTGAGCCGGAGCGGGGAACTCTGGGTGGGCCTGCGTGGCAATGGCGGCGTGGCGGTCTATCGCCGCGGCGCGTTGCGCGGCATGGGCCTACCCGATCCACCCCGCACGATATTCGACCTGGTCGAAGCGCCGGACGGGTCGATCTGGGCCGCCTCGGGCATGTTCGACGGGCAGTTGCGTCGCCTGCGCAAGGGACGATGGGAGTCGGTCGGTGACGCCCTGAAGCTGCCCGCCGGCGCGGTTATGGGGCTGGCGTTCACCCGCGACGGCACCTTGTGGGTCGCGCTCACGCACCAGGGCGGGGACAGCGGCGCCCTCGCCTATCTCGCGCCGGGTGCGAGCGGTTTCCAGCTGGCACGGGAAAAACTCTCCGGTCGGCCGCACATCGCACTCGATCCCGACGGCGCGCTCTGGGCCTCGGACACGACCGGCACCCGCAGGATCGCCGACGCGTACGGCAAGCCGGCCACGCGCCCGGTCCATCTTCCCGCCGCGCCCAATATCCGCACCGCGACGCTCGCCTTCGATCGCGGCGGCGGGCTCTGGGGCACGACCGCGTCGGCCGGTATCTTCCATGTTCCCGCCCCCCTCGCTCCCGGAACGACACCATCGACCTTCGGCGTGGCGAACGGCCTGACCTCCGATTTCGCCTATAGCGCGTTCGCCGATCGCGAAGGCAGCATCTGGATCGCCACCGAGGGCGGCATCGACCAGTTCCGCCGCGCCGCCGCGACGCAGGAACCGGCCATCCCCGCCGACCCGATCCACGGCCTGGCGATTGCGACCGCGAAGGACGGCAGCGTCTACATCAATTCCAGCCAGGCCCTGTTCCGCGCAGCGCCGGGCGAGGCACCCCGGCGGATATCCGGGCTTGGCCCCGGCGACCTCTCGATGTGCACCGCGCGCGAAGGCGGCATCTGGATCGTCCAGCCCGGGCGGCTGCTACGGGTCCGTGGCGATCGCGCAGAGCCCGTGGCCGACCATCCGGGCAACGCCATCCCCACCAACTGCGTCGAGGACCGGCTGGGACGCCTCTGGGTCGCGCTGTTCGACCGGGGGCTGGTCTGGCGGGATGCCCGGGGCTGGCACGATGCCGGCGTTGCGCTCGCCCACCGGCAGGCATGGGACATGGTCGCCACCGCATCCGGCGATCTCGCCTTCACCAGCCCGCCGGACCTGGTGCGCCTGGAAGGCAACCGGATGACGGTGATGAAAGGCCTGGGCGCGGCGATGATCGCGGCGGGCACGCGGGACATCTTCCTCGGCGACGCACGCGGCCTGATGCGAATCCGCGACGGCCGGACCGTTCGGCTCGAGGAAAGCCGTTTCCCCTGGCTCGCCCAGCTTCGCGGCCTGGTGCAGACGGCGCGCGGCGAGACCTGGCTGATCGGCCGCACCGCGATATCCCGGGTCGCCACCGCCGACCTCGACCGCGCCTTCGTCGATCCGCACGCACCGCTGGAGCGCAGCCAGTTCAATGCGCAGGACGGGCTGCTCAGCCAGACCCAGCATGGCGGTTTCACCGGCATCCAGAGCGTGGTCGGCGGCGACGGCAGGCTGTGGTTCCTCAATCGCCAGGGCGCCGCCTGGTTCGATCCGGCCAGGCTCGCGCGGAACGGGCTGGTGCCGCCGGTGCGGATCCGTTCGCTCGCCAGCAACGGCCAAACCTGGCGCGACCCGGACGGCCTGGCTCTGCCCGCCGGAACCCGCGCGCTCGACATCGCCTATGCCGGGCTGAGCCTTGCCGTGCCGCAGCGCGTGCATTTCCGCTACCTGCTCGAAGGCGTGGACGAGCATTGGGTGGATGCCGGCGCTCGGCGCACGGCGTCCTACACCAATCTCGGGCCCGGCCAGTACCGGTTTCGCGTGATCGCCGCGAACAATGACGGAGTGTGGAACCGGACCGGCGCTACGCTGGCTTTCGAGATCCGCCCGACCTTCATCCAGGGCTGGCCGTTCAGGCTGCTCTGCGCCGCCGCCCTGATTGCGCTCGCCTGGCTCGCCTATTCGATGCGGATGCGCGTCGTTGCCGGCCGTATCCGGCTGCGCATGGCCGAACGGTTCGAGGAGCGGGAGCGGATCGCGCGGGAATTGCACGATACGCTGCTCCAGGCGATCCAGTCGCTCACCTTGCGCTTCCAGCTCGCCGTCGATGACCTCCCGCCGAAGCAGCCCGGCCGCCCGTCGCTCATCAAGGCGATCGACACCGCCGACCGGGTGATCGCGGAAGGGCGCGACCGGGTGCTGGACCTGCGCTCGCGCGAGGGCGGCGACATCGATCAGATCCTTCGGGACCTCGTCGCGCAGCAGGCATTCACCGCCTTTACGCAGGCCAGCATCGCCACCCGGGGCACGGCCCGCCCCCTGGACGCGCTGGCGCTCGACGAAGTCACCCACATCGCCGGCGAGGCGCTGTTCAACATCCGGCGTCACGCCCATGCCAGCCGGATTCAAATCGAGATCCGCTATGGGCCGCATTTCACCCTCCGCATCCTGGATGACGGAATCGGCATCGATCCCGAGCTGGCGGCAAAGGGAAAGCAGGGACATTTCGGCCTGGCCGGCATGCGCGAGCGCGCGCGCAAGCTGCGCGGGAGCCTTGCCATTCACCCCCTGCCCGATCGGGGCACCGAACTGGTGCTGACGGTACCCGGCTCGATCGCGTACAAGGCGGGACGGCGCGGACCGTTCGCCCGCCTGTGGAGCTCGCGATGACGACTGCATCGACCAATGCCCCGCCGATCCGTGTGCTGGTCGTGGACGACCATCCGATGGTCCGCGACGGCATCAACGGACTGCTGAACCGCCAGGACGACATGGAGGCGGTGGGCGAAGCGTCCGACGGCGCCGAGGCGATCGACAAGTTCCGCGAACTCGCCCCCGACGTCACGCTGATGGACGTGCAGATGCAGGGCATGGGCGGGGTGGAGGCGATCGAGAAGATCCGCGGGCTTTCCGCCGAGGCGCGGATCCTGGTGCTCACCACCTATCCCGGCGACGCGAGCGCAGTGCGCGCCATCCGGGCCGGCGCCTCCGGCTATCTGCTCAAGAATTGCGTGCGCGGCGAACTGATCGATGCCATCCGCTCGGTGCATGCCGGGCGGCGCGTGGTGTGCTCCGACATCGCCCATGCGCTGGCCGAGCACGCGCTCGACACGCCGCTGACCGAACGCGAGATCGCGATCCTCAAGCTGGTGGCGGAAGGCCATCAGAACAAGCAGATCGCCTGGCGGCTGACCCTCTCGGTCGACACGATCAAGGCCCAGTTGAAGACGATCTTCGAGAAGCTGGGCGTGCACGACCGCACCCATGCGGTGACGGTCGCCACCCGCCGCGGCTATCTCGAGCGCTGAACCGGTTCAGGGCTTCGCGGTATAGATCGTGTCGGTCGGCCCCCAGCCGCTGATATAGACGATCGCCGGTTCGTCGCGGGTCAGCGCGAAATGAGGGTCATCGGCGGGCTCGGTGTAGAAGCTGCCCGGCGGCAGGGCCTTCACCTTCGCCTCCTCGGCAGTCGCCCCATAGCCGAAATACCAGGTGCCGCTGACCACCACCGCGCTGCGTGCGTCGCGGTGGGTATGGGCCTGGATGCGCGTATGGGCGGGCACGCGGATCTCGATGGTATAGGGGCCGGGCTTGCTCGGATCGCCGAGCAGCACGGTGGTGCGGATGCCGGCGACACCGGAGGTGCCCGGACCTGCCCCACCCTTGGCCTGGCCCTCGATCTCGGCTGGCGTCAGGCGCGTCTGCTGGGCCTGGGCGGAGACGCTCGCCAGCAGCGCGAAGGGCGCGATGGCCGCGGCGAGCCCGAGCCGGTTCACCGGCCGTTCTCCAGGAACGGCTTGACCAGCGCGATCGTGCCGGCGGGATTCTCCTCCATGATCCAATGTCCCGAGTCCGGTACGACGCCCTCGGTCACATTGGTGGCGGCGGCGCGCATCACCACGGCCATGGTGAGCCCGAACGACTTCTCGCCGCCCAGCGCGAGGACCGGCATGTTCAGCCTCGCTCCCGTGGCCAGCCAGGCGCGGTTGTCGCTGACGTCCTGGTCGAAGGCCGCGAACTGGGCGAAGCCGGAATGCATGCCGCCGGGACGGGCGTAGAGCGCGGCATAATGCTGGCGCGAACGCTCGTCGAACCTGGTCGGGTTCGCGGAGAACTCGTTCCAGAAGCGATCCAGATAGATGCGCTCGCGCCCGGCGACGAGGCGCTCCATGTCCGGCCCGCCGAAGCGGAAGTGCCAGAGCAGCGGGTTCTTGAGGATTTCCTCCCAGGGGCCCACCCCAGGCAGGGGCGCGTCGATCAGCACGAAATGGCCTACCCGGTCGGGTAGCTGCGTCGCCAGCGCGAAGCCGACCATGTTGCCGATGTCGTGCGTGACCATGTCGAACTTCTGGACACCCAGCGCGGTGAGCACGCCCTGCATGTCGCGGCCCTGGTTCATCTTGTCGAAGCCGCCGGCCGGGTGGGCGGACAGGCCCATGCCGCGCAGATCGGGCACGATCACCGTGTGATCGTCATCGAGCGCGGCCGCCAGCGGTGCCCACATGTCGCCCGTCTCGCCATAGCCGTGGAGCAGCAGCACCGCAGGGCCGTGCCCGCCGACGCGGACATGGATGGTCGTGCCGTTGGTCTTGATGTCCTGTGCCTTGAAGGCGGCGGGAAACGGCGGGACCTGCGCGACGGCAGGCGCGGCGACGCAAAGCGCCGCCGCCATGGCAAGGGATCTGAACATTGGCGCTCCTCGAGCCCGCAGGCTCCCGTGATTGGCGGCCAAATCTGTCCGGTCGGGGGCCCAACCTCAATGCTAGCGCGGGCGCAGGAAGATACCCGCTCGGGTAAAGGGAGTCCCCTCCCCACACGCTACCGCTGACCCCTCGGCGTTGTCGCCGATCTGAAATGATCAGGCCGTACTGGCCAGAACAGGCACGGCGCCAGGCTTGCCGCCACCCCTCACCGAAAGACGCCGCCGATCACGAGCATTGCCACAGAGAGCCGAATGCTCGCCTATTCGTCCGGCAATTTCGGCAAGGCCCTGGTGTTCAGCGGTGCGGATCTGACGATCCTGTTCCTGCTGACCGACGTGCTGGGGCTGAACGGCGCCCAGGCCGGCGGACTGATGCTGTTCGCAGTGCTGGGCGATCTGGTGTTCGATCTGCTCGCGGCCCGGCTCGTCCTCCATTGGCGGGCGGCGGGGCGAGGCTATCGCTGGACGATTGCCCTGGCCGCGCTGCCTTGCGGGGCGGCATTCGGGCTGATCTATGCAATGCCGGCGCTTGGGCTGCATCGCGCCTGGATGCTCGCGGCGGCGATCCTCGTCTTCCGCGGCGCCTATGCAGTGGTCGACGTGCCGCACAATGCTCTGATGGCACAGGTCAGCCGGGACAGCCGGGCACGTGGGCGCGTCTCGGGCTACCGGCTGTTCTTCAGCACCGCGAGCGCGCTGGCCATCGCCGCAGTGCTCACGCCGCTCGTGCAGCAGGCCGGCCGGGCGCGGCATTTCGACACGCTGGCGTTCACCGGGATCGGCCTTGTCGCGGGCCATGGTGCTCGCCCATTTGCGCATGTCGAAGGCGGCGTTCTGCAGCGCCATCAGCGTCTGCGAGGCGACCAGCGGGTCGATCGCGCGGATGTGCGTCTGGGCGTCGGGCCCGCGCGGCGAGAGCGGCACGGTGTCCGCGCTGCGCGGCGATCGCATCGCGGTTCCGCTGCGCGATCCGATGGTGCTGGCAATGGGCGCGCTGGCCCTGCTCACCGGCTTCGCGATGCCGTGTTTCGGCCGGATGATGATGTATCTGGGAACCTATGTCGTCGATCGGCCGCATGCGGTCACCGTACTGCTGGCCGCGCTGACGGCCGGGCAATTCGGCGGCGTGCTCGCCTGGACCGCGCTCACCCACCGCTTCAACAAGAGCCATCTGCTCGGTGCGGGGCATGCGGTGAGCGCGCTGGGCCTTGTCTTCTTCGCCCTGTGCATGGCGTGGCCGGCGGGACAGATTGCGGGCGCGGCGCTGATCGGCTTCGGCTTTGCGAGCGTGTTCATGCTGCCCTGGGGCCTGCTCGCCGACGCGGTCGACATCGTCGAATGGCGGCACGGCCGCCGGTTCGAGACCGGGCTGTTCGCCTATTATCTGGTCGTGGTGAAGGCCAGCGGCGCCGGGGCGACCGCGATGATCGGCTGGGTGCTGAACGCGCTCGGCTATCTCCCCGGCGCAGTCCAGCCGACCGGGGTGCGCCTCGGCATGCTCGGTCTCGGCCTCGGCGTGCCGCTTGCCGGTGCGCTGCTGGCGCTGCTGCTGCTCCGGCGCTTCACGCTCGACCATGGCCGCCATGCGCGACTGCTGCGCGCGCTGGCCTGGCGTCAGGCGGGGGCGGAGCCCGTCTCCGGATTGAACCGGGGATTGGAGAAATCGAGGGGCGAAGGCGTCACCCTGGCAGGCGGCGCCGCGCTTTCCGCCCAGGCACGACACAGCATGTCGCGCAGCATCGCCGCACCCGCGGCGGTGCGCTCGTAGATCAGCGCGCGGACGTCCTTGTCGGCGGTGTTGCTGAAGCCATCGCGCTTCTCGAGCTTGTAGACCGTCTCCATCTGGTCGCCGGATTGGTCGAGAAAGGCGAGCACCGCATCGAACATGTCGCCGTGGAGATGCGCCGGCGCACCGATCCGGGGCAGGATGTCCGCGGCGGTGAGCCCCATGCCATCGACGAAGCGGCTCTCGAACCGTCCATGGATGCTGCGGTCACGGGTATAGCCGTTCGGATTGGGGCCCAGCCAGCCGTCCGAGTTCACCGAGATGTGCAGCGGCTGCGAGCCGTCGCCGATATAATGGCCGAGCCGGATCGCCTGGAACGCGCAGTGCTGCTCGGGTATCGATGCATCGCCGCCGCGCGCCTGCGCTGCGCGGATCGCGCGCATGCAGACGATCAGCCGCTCATAGGCTTCCATCGCCGCATAGGGCAGCGTGCCGGTCCAACGGACGTTCGTGCGTGCGGCGGTGGCCGGATCGCTCTGCCTGATCGTCTCGTAGTGCTTGTACAGCGCGAGGACGAACTCGTAGCGCGAACGCGGGATTGGTTTCAGGAAGGCGAATTGCTCGCGGAACCAGCCATGGTTCGGGTCTTCCTCGATCTTCGAGAAGCCTTCCGAATCCCCCCGCCAACTGTCCGGCAGCCCGGCCGAGGCCGAGATATAGTCGACATGGCGGCGCAGGAAGACCGGGCCGCCATCGGGTATCGCCTGGATCGCCGCGCGGTCGATCACCGCATGCCCCGTCCCACCCCAGGCATGGGCGACGGCGGGGCACAGCATGAGGGCGGCGGCCAGGGCGATGCGACGCATGACGGTTCCTTTCAGGGATCGAGGGGATCGCGCGGATCGACGCGCTCGGACGCCGGGGACGGGCGGAACACCAGTTCGGTGGGCGACACCCGGCGCACGACCTTGCCGGGCTGATAGCCGAGCTCGGCAGCGTTGCGCTCGGTGAACTTCGCGCTTTCGATATAGGCGCTCTGCAGCGGGTTGCTGACGATCACCGTCTCACCCTCCGGCGGCGCGCCGATCCGCGCAAGCAGCCGGCTGGCGTTGCGCAGGTTGGTGGTGGTGTGGCGGGCATAGGGCTCGATGAGGATCGCCTCTGCCGGGACCCCGTAGCGCTCGATCAGCGCCTTGCGCATCTCGTCGGCCTCGGTGAACGGCGTCGCGCGCGGGTGTGCCCGGCCACCGGTAACGATGATGAAGGCGACGTCGCCCTGCGCGAACCGGCGCGCGGCGAGGCGCAGATGGTATTTGCCGAACGGGCTGAGCGGTTCGCCCTCGATCTCCGGGCCCACGCCGGTGACGATCATCGCGCCGTAGCGATAGGGGTGCCAGTCGAGCGCCTTCGCCCGCGCCACTGCCGCGGCGTTGGCGCCGCCCGTCAGCGGTTCATGGCCGATCGCATCGGTACGATCGCTCACGTCCAGCAGCGCGAGCGCATAGTCGATGCTGGGATCGAGCCGTTGTGCCGATCCGTCGCGCGGCGTCTCGGCGATCCAGTCGGCAGCCTGGAGGCGTGTCAGGTGATCCTGCGGGGAGACCGTGCCGGGGCCATCGATCGCGGTGGTGGGGATCGCCCCCAGCGCATAGGTCCGCACGATCAGGTTGATGCCGGCGATCTCACGATCCACCTGCGCGGCGGCACCATCGTCCGCGACGGGAAGACCCGGCGCCTGCGCAACCGCGCGACGCACCGCATCGGCCTCGCGATCGCTCCAGAGCAGCGCCTGCGCGCGGCAGACGAGATCGGCCCCGCACGCGGCGCGGCGCTCCCGCCGCACGCGCAGCACACTCTCCATGCCGGGCGCCCTGGCGATCCGCTCGAACGCCGCGGGATCGTGCCCGGCCGCGTCGAGCAACGGGAAGAGCCGGGCGGACAGCGCCGTCATCACCCCGTCGCCCACCGCCGCCTCGGCCGAAGCCGGGGCGGCGAGCACCGTCACCGCGAGCGCGGCGGCGGAGAGCAGGGCGCGCATCACCAGCTGCGGCTGACGATGAGGCGGAAGTTCCGGCCGAACAGCGGACGGCCGTAGATCGCCTGGCTGGAGCCCTGGCCGGCGAACTGGTCGGTGCGCGTATTGCCCTCGGTCAGGCCATGGGCGTTGAACAGATTGTCGCCGACCACCTGGAAGCGCCAGGCGCCCCAGTCGAGCGACGCGCCGGCGCCGGTCGTCTGGTAGCCGGGCATCGCGGTGCGGTTGAAGAGATCGACATAGCGGCGGCCGACCCATTCGAAGCGCCCGAAGATCGAGAGCTTCTGCGCGCCAAGGTCGAAGTCGAAGCTGGGCCGGAGATTGCCGAAGAACTTCGCCTCGCGGATGATCTGGTTGCCGTTCACCGCACTCGGATCGGCACCCGAGGTATTCTCGAGATTGGCATATTCCGGGTTCTGCCAGGTCACCGAGCCGTCGAGCGAGAACCAGCGGACCGGGGCGACCCGGCCGTCGACCTCGACGCCCTTGACCGAGGCCTCGCCGATGAACGGCAGCGTCTGGTCGTTGCGGCCGGTCAGCGGGTTGAACGCCGCGAACGAGGCGTTGAACGGATCGAACTTGGTGTAGAAGCCGGTCGCATAGAGATAGTTCGGGCCGAAGCTGGCCTTCAGGCCGACCTCATACTGGCGCGCCTTGGTCTTTACGATGGTGGCGTTGATGCCGGTGACCACGCCCAGCTGCGGCGGCACTTCCAGGTTCGAAATGCGGCCATAGGCGCCGAAATGGCCGTTCAGGTCGTAGTTGACGCCGACCGTCCAGTTGGTCGCGTTGGGCTTCAGCCGCTGGTCGAGCACCTGGCCGGTGAAGGCGCGCGTGGTGTCATCGGCGAGCGTGGTGGCGTCGCCGAGATTCACCTGCGTGGTCGGCAGCGCAATGCCCTTGTAGCTGTAGCGCTCGGTGCGGATACCGGCGTCGAGGCGCAGGCCGCGAGTGATTTCCCAGGTGTCGTTCGCGTAGAAGGCGATCATCTGCGCATCACCTTCGCCCTGGTTGAGCGTGGTGGTGTAGCGCAGCACGCCGTTCTGGGTCACCGAGCCCAGCACCTGGCCGGTCGCCGAATAGGCGACCAGGTCGAGCGTGCGCGGCTGGCTGCGCACTTCGATCAGCATGTCCTGATAGGCCTGGAGCAGCGTGTTGCCGTAGAAGGAGCCGTACATGCCGACGCGCAGGTCGTGGGTGCCGATGCCGGTCTCGAACTTGCGGGTGACGCTGAGGTCGCCCTGCACCGAGTAGAAGTCCGATTCCGAGGCACGATACTGGCCGGACATGACCAGGCCCGACGCGGTCGAGGGGTCATAGACCGACGCGCCGTTGGTGCCCGCAAAGGCATAGCCGAGCCGTGTGACATTGGGACCGAAGGCGGTACGCGCGGCGGTCAGGTAACCGGCGGCGAAGGTGGTCGCATCGGCCGGATTGGTGGTCGAATAGAAGGCATCGAAGCTCGACTTGCCCTTGGTCGCGCCCACCTTGGCCGAGACCTGCCAGCCGCTGAAGTCCGCCTCGTAATCGATCGCCGCGTTGAAGAAGCGCATGTGGCGGCCATCGGAGAGGTCGCGCTGCATGCTCTGCAGCCCGCCGGCGCCGTCACGATACTTGATGTTGACGTTGCGCAGCGACGGCGAGTTCATCGTGCCGGTGAAATAGTCGATATAGGGATTGAGCGAGACCGCCGGGTTGCGCGGATCGTTGGTCGGGATCGGCAGATAGAAGACGTTGTGGTCGTTCACATATTCGACCGAGAGCTTGACGAAGCCGTTGGTCAGCTGGCGCTTGAGGTTGGCGCGGATCTGGCCGCCCTTGTCGCTGGGGAAGCCGGCATAGCGATAGCCGTCATGCTGGCGCAGGAAGCCGCCGATCGCGAAATAGGTGTTGTCGCTGATCGGGCCGGACTGCATCGCGTCGAGCCGATAGAGGCCGGTATCGCCCAGCGTGAGCTGCGCCTTGCCGCGCGCCTGCGGGCCGCCCGACACGGTGATGTTGTTGGCGATCGCCGCGGCGCTGCTCGCATAGATCGGCGCCGGACCGCCACGGACGATCTCGACCCGCTCGGTCATCAGGTCGTAGCGGTTCATGCCTTCGCCGGAGTTGAAGAAGACGCCGTCGATCTCGTGGTAGAGCGGCAGACCGTCCTGCTGGAAGATCAGATAGCCGCGATCGGTCGGGATGCCGCGCACGCGGGTGATGTTCTGCACTTCGCCGCCGGTCGCCTCGACCTGGATGCCGGGGACGGTGCCGAGCAGATCGGCAAAGCTCTTCGGCGCGATCTTCTGGACGTCGGCCTGACTGAGCGAGTTGACCGCATAGGAGACGTCGAAGCGGCGCTGCGCGCGCGCCGAGCCGGTGACGATGATGTCCGCGCCCGCATCCTCGGTGGCCTGTGCGGGGTCGGCGGCTGGCGTGTCGGCAGCGGGCGTGTCGCTGGTCTGGGCGAAGGCCGGCGTGGACAGCACGCTGAGCGCGAGCACCGCGCAGCCGGCGGCGAAATTGTGCTTCTTCATCGGATCGGTCCCCCGAGATTTTGTGAACTCGCGGCGCCGATGGGGGGTGCGGATGACAGATTTATTTATTTCTGAGAAAATAAATCGCGAAGTGGCGAACCGAGCTGCTATTGGCTCCGGACGATGAGGCATCCACCGGTCACGCTGCTCGAGGAGGAGAAGCGGCTGCTCTGGCAGCTGCGCACGCGCGGTCCGCAATCGCGCTCTGCCCTGGCGGAGACGCTGCAGATCAGCAACGGCGCCATCTCCAAACTGACCAGGACGCTGATCGGACAGGCCCTGATCGAAGAATTGCCCGCCGAGGCGCTGGCCGGGCGGGGCCGCCCGACAGTGCCGCTGCGGATTTCTCCGGCCGGGGGCTATGCCGTCGGGCTGGCGATCTATGCCGGCCTCCTGGAAATCGCGCTGGTCGATTATGCCGGGGCGTGGTGTCGCTCACTTCCGAGAAGATCGAGCCGATCGACCCGCAGGGTTTCGCCCGCCATGTCGATCGCCGCATCCACGAGCTCGCGATCGAGCACCGCCTGCTGGGGAGCCGCCTGTACGGCGTCGGCTTCAGCGTGCCCGGCCCCGCCCTGTCGCGCGACGGCAACCGCTGGCACGTCGTCCGCAACCTGCCCGGATGGAAGGACGCGCCGCTGCGCACGATCTTCGAGGAAACGCTGCGGCTGCCGATCTGGATCGAGAACGATGCGACGGCGGCGGCGCTTGCCGAATATTATCTGGGCGGGCTGATCCGGCGCTGCACCACGGCGGTAGTGATCCTGCTCGGCCACGGCGTCGGAGCGGGGATCGTCCATGAAGGCCGGCTGATGCGCGGCGAAACCGGCAGCGCTGGCGAGATCGGCATGTTCTACCCGGGCAACCAGCCACGCCCGACGACGCTCGACCTGATCGCGACGCTGCAGGCCGCCGGATGCAAGGTCGGATCGCTGGCCGATTTCGCCGAGGCGATCCCGGGATATGAGGCGACGATCGACCATTGGCTGGAACGGGCGGCCGACCAGCTCCTCCTGACGATCAACTCCGCGCTCGCCTGGTTCGATCCGGGGGCGATCCGGCTGATGAGCCCCTTGCCGTCCGGGATCATGCACGGGCTTGCCGATCGGCTGAACCGCCGGGCAATCAAATGGGGTGACCACATCACGGAGAGCGAGAAAGAGCGCTACGACATCGAGATCTCGCAGCTCGGCGGCGCCGGCTCGGCACTGGGGGCGGCGCTGCTGCCGATTCACGCATCGGTCGCGCGCGCATGATGCCAGGATCACGCTAACCGGTCAGCCATCCCCGCAAGCCGGGGCGGAGCGATCCGAGGATCGCCCCGCCCTTCACAGCTCAGACCAGCTCGGCCAGCAGCGAGCGGTCGAAGCCCTTCAGGCTGCCGGTGTCGCCGGTGCGGATCTTCTCGACCCAGTTCGGATCGCTGATCAGCGCGCGGCCGACGGCGATCAGGTCGAACTCGTCGCGCTCCATCCGCGCGACCAGCTTCTCGATCCCCGCACTGGTCGAAGCCTCACCGCCGAACGCCGCGATGAATTCGCCCGACAGGCCGACCGAGCCGACGCTGATCGTCGCGGCACCGGTGAGCTTCTTGGCCCAGCCGGCGAAGTTCAGTCCCTCCTCGCCGTCGATCTCCGGGAATTCGGGTTCCCAGAAGCGGCGCTGCGAGCAGTGGAGGATATCGACGCCGGCCTCGACCAGCGGCTGCAGCCAGTCTTCCATCAGCTGCGGCGTCTCGGCGAGGCGCGCGGCGAAGTCCTGCTGCTTCCACTGGCTGACGCGCAGCGCGAGCGGATAGTCCGGGCCGACCGCGGCACGCACCGCCGCGATCACCTCGCCAGCGAACCGGGCGCGCTCGCGGATCGAGGCGCCGCCATAGCGATCGGCGCGTTCATTGGTGCCCGACCAGAAGAACTGGTCGATCAGATAGCCATGCGCGCCGTGCAGCTCGACCAGGTCGAAGCCCAGGCGCTTGGCATCGGCCGAGGCATTGGCGAAGGCGGCCACCGTATCGGCGATCGCTTCCTCGCTCATCACCTGCCCGCGCGGCGTGCCCGGCCCGAGCAGGCCCGAGGGGCTCTCGACCGGATCCGCCGGCTCCCAGCCGCCCTGGCTGCGCGTCGAGCCGGTGTGCCAGATCTGGGGGCCCATCTTGCCGCCGGCGCCGTGCACCGCGTCGATCACGCCCTGCCAGCCGGCCAGCGCCTGCTCGCCATGGAAGAAGGGGATGCCGGCCTCGTTGCGCGACGCGGGACGGTCGATCACCGTGCCTTCGGACAGGATCAGGCCGACACCACCCTCGGCGCGGCGCCGATAATAGGCCGCGTTGGGCTCGCCCGGGATGCCCTCAGGCGCGAAGCTGCGCGTCATGGGGGCCATGACGATACGGTTCTTCAGGCGGAGGCTGCCGAGTTCGAAGGGTCGGAACAGAGTGTCGCTATCGGGCATGTGGACGAAATCCATGTTGGTTGGACGCAACTAGGTATATCATGTAGACTTGGGCGCAAGAACGCACCTGCAATCGCCCAGGTATATCGGAGGAAACCTTGCCCATCTGCGATCCCACCCGTTTCTCGGCCGAATGCCCGAGCCGGCAGCTGCTCGATCAGATCGCCGACAAATGGTCGATGATGGTGCTGGCGGTGCTGGATGGCGGGCCGCTGCGCTTCAACGCGATCAAGCGGCTCCTGGAGGGGGTGACCCAGAAGGCGCTCACCCAGTGCCTGCGCCGGCTCGAGCGCAACGGAATCATCCTGCGCCGCGTGCTGCCGCTGTCACCGGTGGCGGTGGAATATGAGATCACCCCGCTCGGCCGCTCGCTGCAGGGGCCGTTCAAGGCGCTGCACGTCTGGACGTTCGAGCATCTCGCGGTGGTCGAGGTCGCGCGCCAGGAGTTCGATGCGCGGACGGCCGCCCAGGCTTAGGGCGGCCGCCGTGCCTTAGTGCGCCGCCCCGGGACCGACCGCGCGGGTGGGGCGCGGGGTCAGCCAGATGATCATCGCGGCAGCCACGAAGACGATCGCCGAGAGCAGGAAGATGTGGCTCGTCGCCAGCGCAAAGGCTTCCTTGTCGACCAGCTGGACGATGGCGGCACGCGCCTGATCGAGCGAGAAGCCCTGCGCGGTCAGTGCATTGACCGTCCCGTCGCTGTTGAGCTTTGAGGCGATCTCGCTGCGCGCCACCCGGGCGCTGTCGTCCCAGGCGGTGGTCGCGATCGAAGTGCCGATCGCGCCTGCCATCGTCCGCAGGAAGCTCATCACGCCGGCGGCCGATGCCGTCTCCTCCGGCCGCACCGAACCCAGCGCCAGCGTGGTCAGCGGGATGAAGAAGAAGGGCATGCCGATGCCCTGGAGCAGCTGCGGGAAGGCAAGGCTCCAGAAGTCCGCCTGGCTGTTCCAGTGGACGCGGAGCAGCGAGGTGAAGCCGAGCCACAGGATGCCGAAGCAGACCAGCGCGCGCGGATCGGCCTTCGTGCTCAGCTTCGCGACGATCGGCGACATGATCACCGCCGCCACGCCGGTGAAGGCGGTGGCATAGCCGGCATAGGTCGCGGTGTAGCCCATGCTGGTCTGCAGCCATTGTGGGATGATCACCGCCGAGGCGAAGAAGGTCGCGAAGGCGAAGGACAAGGATGCCACCGCCACGGTGAAGCCGCGGTGCCGGAACACGCGCAGATCGACGATCGGCTGGTCCTCGGTCCCTTCCCAGGCGAGGAACACCAGGAAGCCGATCAGCGCGATCACGCCGAGCATCACGATGGTGGTGTCGTTGAACCAGTCATGCTCGCGGCCGAGATCGAGCATGATCTGCAGCGCGCCGATCCACAGCAGCATCAGCATCAGCCCGACCCGATCGACGCGCAGCTGGCTGGTCGGGGTCTCGACCTTCGACAGCAGGCGCATCGCGCCGAACGCGCACAGCGCGGCGACAGGGATGTTGATGAAGAAGATCCAGTGCCACGACCAGCTGTCCGAGATCGTGCCGCCGAGGATCGGGCCGAGGATCGGCGCGACGACGGTGGTCATCGCCCAGACGCCCATCGCCTGGGCGCGCTGCTGGGGCGGGAAGATGCGCATCAGCAAGGTCTGGCTGAGCGGCATCAGCGGGCCGCCGCACAGGCCCTGGCCGATACGGCAGGCGACGAGCATGCCGAGCGAGGTCGACAGGCCGCACAGCACCGAGAAGACGCCGAAGCCGATCATGCCGAAGGTGAAGGTGCGCACCGTGCCGAAGCGGCCGGCAAGCCAGCCGGTGAGCGGCACGCACACCGCCTCCGCCACGGCATAGGACGTGATGATCCACGTCCCCTGGCTGCCCGAGATGCCGAGGCTGCCGGCGATGTGCGGCACGGAGACGTTGGCGATGGTGGTGTCGAGCACCACCATGAAGTTGGTGAGCGCGAGCACCACGCCCGCAAGGATCAGCGACACGCCCTTCAGCGGCGCCATTTCCTCGGCCTTGCCGTTCATGGCCCGATCCTCAGTTCTTGGAGACGTCGATCTCGGCGTCCATGGAAAGGCCCACGCGCAGCGGATGCTCGGCGAGCTGCTTCGGATCGAGCGCGACGCGCACCGGCAGGCGCTGGACCACCTTGATCCAGTTGCCCGTGGCGTTCTGCGCCGGGATCAGCGCGAAGGACGAGCCGGTGCCACCCGACAGGCCGACGACCTTGCCGTGATATTCGACGCTGCCGCCATAAAGGTCGGACTTGAGCGTGACCGGCTGGCCGACCTTGACCTTGGTCAGCTGGCCTTCCTTGAAGTTGGCGTCGACATAGAGCTGGCCTACGGGCACGATCAGCATCAGCTGGGCGCCGGGGGCGACACGCTGGCCGACCTGGACGTTGCGGCGGGTGACGACGCCGTCGATCGGCGCGCGGATCACGGTGCGCTGAAGGTCGAGCTGGGCCTGTGCCACCCTGGCCTGGGCCGCGAGCACCTCGGGCGCCGAATTGGCGGTGGTCCCGCTGATCAGCGCGTTGTTGGCCGCCAGCTCGCCGCTGGCCGCGCCGCGAGTCGAATTGGCCTGGGCCACCCCGGCACGCGCCAGCTCCAGATTGGCCTTGGCCGAGGAGAAGGCGTTGGTCGCCGAGGTGAGCTCCTCACCCGACACCGCGCCATTGGGGGCGAGGCGCTGGCGCCGGGCGAGGTCCACCCGCGCCTTCTCGAAGTCCGCCTCGGCGGCGACGAGCTGGGCACGGGCTCGGGAAATATCGGCGCTGCGGGCCTGGACCTGCGCGGCGAGCGCCGCGCTGGTGGCCGATGTCTGGCCGTACTGGCGGCGGGCCTTGGCGAGATCGGCCTCGGCCTGGGCGAGCGCGATCCGCGCGTCGCTGTCGTCGAGCTGGACGAGGATATCGCCCTTCTTCACCGCGGCGGTGTCACCCACTGCGACCGAGGTGACCTGGGCGGCGACCAGCGGCGTCACGCTGGCGGTGTCGGCGCCGACATAGGCGTTGTCGGTGCTGATATAGTGGCTGCCGACCAGCGCGTACCAGCCGCCATAGCCGACACCCGCGACCAGCACCGCGCCGGCGATGCCGGTCAGCAGCCGCCTGCGCAGGCTCGGCTTGGCGGGCGCCTCCGGAGCGGCGGCGTTCGCGACATGGAGATTGGGTTCGGCGTCAGCCATGGGTCGAGTCCTTGGAAGCGGCGTTCGCTGCCGCGGTGTTGGTGGAAAAGCCGCCGCCGAGCGCGCGGACCAGCTGGACGTCGAGCGTGAAGGCCCGCGCCTCGAGGTCGGCGACGATCTGGCGGTTCTGCAGCACGCTCTGCTCGGCGGTCAGCACGTCGAGGAAGGTCGACAGACCGCCCTCGTAGCGCTGGCGGGCGATCGAGTAGGCGGCCTCCGAGTCGCTCAGCGCCTGGCGGCTCTCGGAAAGCCGGGTGACCAGCGCGTTCTTGCTGGTCACCGCATCGGCGACTTCGCGATAGGCCGTGGTGACGGTCGAGTCATAGGTGGCGACCGCTTCGTCGAAGCTGGCGCGCGCGCCCTTGTACTGGCCGGCGAGCGCGCCGCCGCGGAAGATCGGCAGGCTCACCGCCGGGCCGACCGAGCCATAGGTCGAACCGGACTTGAACAGATTGTCGAGCCCGAACGCCTGGAAGCCGATCAGCGCACTGATGTTGACCGAAGGATAGAAATCGGCGCGCGCCACCTTGATGCGGCTGGCGGCTGCCTCGACCCGCGCGCGGGCCGCGGCGATGTCGGGGCGGCGGCCGATCAGGTCGGTGGTGACGCCTGCCGGAAGGCCATGCGTCTCGGCTGGGCCGGCGGGCAGCGCGATGGTGAGGCCGCGGTCCGGTCCCTTGCCGAGCAGGGCGGCGATGCGGTTGCGGGTCAGCCCGATCGCCTCGTCGGTCGCGGCGAGATCGGCACGGGCGGCGGGAACGGCGGCATCGGCCTGCTTCAGCTCGGCGCGGGTATCGAGGCCGTTGGCGACGCGGTCGCTCACCAGCTTCTGCGTCTGGCTGCGCAGCTCGAGCGCCTTGGCCTGGACGGCACGCTGCGCCGCGAGGCGGGCGAGATCGGCATAGGCGCTGGCGATGTTGGTCGAGAGGACGAGGCGCGACTGCTCGAGCTCGATCCGCGCGGCCTCGGCATCCGAGGTGGCAGCAGCGAGCGAGGCGCGGTTCTTGCCCCACAGGTCGAGATCGAAGCTCAGATTCGCATCGACATGGCCGCTGTCGTTCCAGCCCTTGGGCACGAAGGCGGCGGGGATGCCGTTATTGTAGCTCTGCTTGCCCTCGGTCGCGCCGGCCTGGACGCCGACCGACGGGAGCAGCGCGGCGCCGGCCTGCTGGGCATAGCCCTGCGCCGAGCGGAGCCGCGCGGCGGCGGCGGCGAGATCGGGCGAATCGGCCAGGCCCTCGGCGATCAGCCCGCTCAGCTGGGCATCGCCATAGGCGCTCCACCAGTCGTTCGCGGGCCAGTTGGCGGCGTTCGCCTGGGTGCCTAGCGACTGGTCGGCGGCATAGGCCGTCGCCGCGCGCACTTCGGGGCGGGCGCCGAGGTTCGGCACCGGCGCACAGGCGGAAAGAAGCGCGGTCCCGGCGGTCGCGGTGAGCAGCAGCGGGCGTAGAAAGAATCGAGTCATGATTTAAATACCGTACTGTCTGGTACGGCGATGCAAATGGTTGCAGCGCAGCATCTTGTCAACCCAAAATCGTACCCTATAGTACGGTTATGACAAAAATAGTGGAGAAGGCACCCGGCAAGCGGGAGGCGCGCAAGGAGGAACGCCGCGAGGCGATCCTGGCGATCGCCAAGCGCGTGTTCCTCGACCAGGGCTATTCCGGCGCCTCGATGTCGGCGATCTCGGCCGAGCTGGGCGGTTCCAAGGGCACGCTGTGGAGCTATTTCCCGTCCAAGGAAGAGCTGTTCGCCGCGGTGCTCGACGATGCGACCAAGGACTATCGCGCCCAGCTTGCCGACGTGCTCAAGCCGGGCGAGGACGTGCACGCGGCCGTGCGCCAGTTCTGCAAGGGCTTCATAGCCAAGGTCTCCTCGCCAGACGGGCTGCGGCTGCACCGGCTGATCGCGTCCGAAGTCGCGCGCTTCCCGGAGATCGGCGAGATCTTCTACCGTCGTGCCCCCCTGCCCACCCAGCAGATGCTCGCGGCATTCTTCGAGCGCGCGATGGATGCCGGCACGCTGCGCCGCGCGGATCCCCTGTTCGCAGCGCGGGTGCTCGCCTCGCTCTGCCTGGGCGTGCAGCAGCGCATGATCTGGGGGTTTGCGTTGTCGGCGGCCGAACGCGACCACGAAGCTGCGGAGATGGCGGATATATTCCTGCGCGCCTTCGCCCCCGATCCCGCGGCCTAGCCACGCGCATTTTGGGTTGCCGCTTCGGCGGCGCCTGTGCCACGCATCGCGGCCAATGATGTCGCCGCCGTCCAAATCCTCGCCGATCCCGGGCGCGCAAGGCTCGGAGGCCGTTCGCCTCGGCCGGCCGCCGACGATCGACGACGTCGCGGCGCTCGCCGGCGTCGGCCGCGCCACCGTGTCGCGGGCGCTCAACGACCAGGCGCATGTCAGCGAACGGATGCGCGACCGGGTGATGCGCGCGGTCGAGGCGCTCGACTATCGGGTCAATCCGCAGGCGCGCAATCTGGCGACGCGGACGAGCAAGACGCTCACCCTGATCAACTGCAATTCGCGGGATGCGCCGCCCAATTCCCATTATTTCGCTGCGATCGAGCTGGGCGCGCTAAGAGCCGCGGCGGCCGCCGGCTTCGAGCTGCAGACGCTGATCCTTCATATCGAGGACGAAGACCGCGACGATCGCCTGCTCGAGCTGTTCACCTCAGGCCGCGCCGCGGGGCTGATCCTCTCGCCCCCGCTTTCCGCGGATGCCGCGCTCGCCCACCGGCTGATCGCGCAGGGCTGCCCGGTGGTGTGCATCTCGCCCAGCGAGGAGGCGCGCGCGCTGCTGCCCAGCGTGAGCTTCGACGAGGAGGCGGCCGGCTATGAGATCACCCGGCACGTCGTCACCGCCGGCCATCGCCGCTTCGGCTACATGCTCGGGATCGAGGCGCATCCCGCCGCCGAACGCCGTCACACCGGCTTCCTGCGCGCGCTGGCCGAGGCCGGAATCGGCATGGACACGGTGACCGCGCTGCGCGGGGACTTCAGCTTCAAATCGGGCGTGGAACTGGCCGAGGCGCTGCTCGACCGCCCCGACCGCCCCACCGCCATCGTCTGCGCGAATGACGACATGGCGGTCGGCACGATGTTCGCCGCCCAGCGCATGGGCCTGGCCCTGCCCCGCGACCTTACCGTGGTCGGCTTCGACGATGCGCCGGTGACCGGCTATATCTGGCCGCCGCTGACGACGATCCACCAGCCGATCGGCCAGATGGCGACGCGCGCGGTCGAGCGCCTGGTCGAGACGCTGCTGCGCGGCCATGGCACGGAGACGCCGAGCTTCGACAGCGTCGCGCACCATCTGGTGCTGCGCGATTCGGTGGCGCCGCCCCGCGAATAAGCGGGAACGCTATTTCTTCGGCGTGACCCAGACATGGACCGGCACCACCACCTTGCCCGGCGCCGGCTTGCCGATATCGACGCGATCGATCGCGACCAGCTCGCCGCTCTCGAGATTGAACGAGGCCCAGGGCTTGGGCATGCGGCCAAAGCTCATCTTCTGGATCGGCTGGCCGGTGGTCGAATTCATGACGGTAGCAATAACGGGCATTTGGCGGGCCGTAGCCAGCCGGCGCGGCGGCTGTCCAGTGGTGGTGGCGCGCTATCCACAGCCTAGTTTCGCCATGCCCCCACTGAAGCATTTGTTTATTCACCTACTAATTCAGTAGGATATTCTACTCTCCAGAAACCGGCCTGATACTCCCAGCCCAAGGTGACCCGATGTCGCTCAAGCTCTTCGATACCGTTCCCGACTTCACCCAGGAATCGACCTTCGGCACGCTCAATTTCTATGATTGGGCCGGCAAGGACTGGGTGGTGCTCTTCTCGCACCCGCGCGACTTCACGCCGGTGTGCACCACCGAACTGGGCACCGTCGCCCGGCTCAAGCCCGAGTTCGACAAGCGCGGGGTGAAGGTGATCGGCCTGTCGGTCGATCCGGTCGACCGCCATCTCGACTGGGCGAACGACATCGCCCGCACCCAGGGCTCGGCGCTCAACTTCCCGCTGCTCGCCGATGTCGATCGCCGCATCTCGGAGCTGCTCGGCCTGATCCATCCCAATGCATCGGACACGGTGACCGTGCGCACCGTCTTCGTGATCGATCCGCAGAAGCGCGTGCGCCTCACCCTCACCTATCCAGCCTCGACCGGGCGCAACTTCGACGAGATCCTGCGCACGATCGACAGCCTGCAGCTGACCGACAGTCACAAGGTCGCCACCCCGGCCGACTGGCAGCAGGGCGAGGACGTGATCATCCTCCCCTCGGTCGGCGCCGAGGAGGCGCGCGCGCTGTTCCCCGCAGGCTGGACCGAGCACACCCCTTACCTGCGCACCGTCGCGCAGCCCGATATCGCGCATTGAGCGACACCGTGACGGCATCTCCGCTCTCGTCGCCATTCTCGGCAGAGATTGCCGGTGCGGTATCCGCGCTCAATGCCGCGCGCTCGGTCTGGCGGGAACGCCAGGCCGGGCGTCACGCGGTGACTCGCTTCCCCTCGCCTGTGGTGCTGGCCGAGGCGGTCGAGCTTCTCTCCGCCGCGCTCTTCCCCGCCCGGCTCGGCGGTTTCCGCGGGGGGCCCGCGCGCGAGGATGATTTCGTCGCCGGGCATCTCGACCGGGCCTTCCGCCTGCTCGGGCAGGAGATCGGGAACGAGCTCGACTATTGGCAGCGCGAATCCGACCAGCCCTTCGATCCCGACCAGGCCGAGGCGATCGTCCGCCTGTTCGCCGCGACGCTGCCCGAGATCCGCGCGGCGATCGACGCCGATGTCGAGGCGGCATTCGTCGGCGATCCCGCCGCGCGGAGCGTCGACGAGATCCTGGTCAGCTATCCCGGTGCATTGGCGATCCGCCATCACCGCATCGCGCACGAGCTGCACGCGCTGGGCGCGGTGATCGTCGCGCGCATCGTCTCCGAGCTCGCCAATGCCCGCACCGGCATCGACATCCATCCTGGCGCGACAATCGGGCACAGCTTCTTCATCGATCACGGCACCGGTGTGGTGATCGGCGAGACGTCGATCATCGGCCGCAACGTGCGGCTCTACCAGCACGTCACCCTGGGCGGCCGCAGCCCGCTGGGCCTCGCCCCCGCCGGCCCGCGCGAGCGTTTCGCTCGGCACCCGATCCTGGAGGACGATGTGATCGTCTATGCCGGCGCGACCATCCTCGGGCGGGTGACGATCGGGCGCGGCAGCACGATCGGCGGCAATGTCTGGCTGCTCGACGACGTGCCCGCCCACAGCGTGGTGGTGCAGCCTGGTGCGCAGCGGCTCGAAGACAGCGACGCGCACCATATCGGCGCCCGGCTTGCGGAGCATGGCGCATGAAGCCGCTGATCGGCGTGCTCTGCTGCAACGAAGTCTCGGAGCGGCCGATCCAGGCGGTGGCGAGCCGCTTCATCTCGCCCCTTTCCAAATTGTCGGATGCGACCGTGCTGCTGGTGCCGGCGCTTGCCGACACGCTCGATGCCCGGTCGATCGCCCGCCGGCTCGACGGGCTGCTGCTCACCGGCTCGCGCTCCAACGTCGCGGCGCATCGCTATGGCGGCAGCTGGGACCAGACGCCGCTCGACGAGCAGCGCGACGAAGTGGCGCTGGCACTCGCCGGCGCGATGATCGATGCCGGGCGGCCGGTGTTCGGAATCTGCCGCGGATTGCAGGAGCTGAACGTGCTGTTCGGCGGCACGCTGCGCGGCGATCTCGACGGCCATCACCTCGAGGACGACAGTCGGCCCTTCGAATGCCTGTTCACCCATGGCCATGACGTGACCCTCACCGAGACCGGCGTGCTCGCCGCAGCGACGGGCGAGACGCGGCTCGCGGTCAATTCGGTGCACCGCCAGGGCATCGATCGCCTGGGCAGCGGCCTCGACATCGAAGCGCTGTCGCCCGAGGACGGGCTGGTCGAGGGCTTCTCCGCCCGGCCCAACGGCGCGCCGGTGCTGGCGGTGCAATGGCACCCCGAATGGCATGTCGAACGCCAGGCCGGCAGCCAGGCCTTCTTCCGACTGATCGGCGAGGCGCTGGCCGCCTGATCGGTCGTATCCGGACCTTATGGGTCCGAAGGTGCGCACCATGCGTTGCCCCAGCAAGGCGGGCAGCGATGCCGGACTTTGATCGGCATCCCTTTTCCGCCGAAACGCGTGCGCTTTGTTCGCGCGACCAGCCGCCCGGTGCGGTGCGCCGGCCTAAACAGGATCACCAACATGGGTTGTGGTGCGCAACCTCGGCTCGACCCTAGATGGATGGATGCGGGCGCCCCCGCGCCGGACCAGCCCGAACGTCAGGGGCCTGGTTCCGCAATTCTCGTCGGGGGCATCCACTGCGGCATTTCGCTTCCACGGAATGAAATGGCGGAACCGTACGTGGAAGGGGGGACCGGCATGCTTGACGACAGGGCGATGAACGCATGAGCCAGGCGACCCTGGCCCCTCCCCCGGCGATCCCCGCATTCCGCAGACTCGCCGCACTCGCGCCGTTCGACGCACGCGCTGATAGCGCTTTGTGCGACGCGGCGCGCCGGGCCCGGCGCATCTCGGCCCGTCAGGAGCTGCTGTCCGAGGGCAAGCCGGTCATGGATCCGCAGATCCTGCTCTCCGGCTGGGCGGCGCGCACGCGTATCCTGCCAGATGGCCGCCGCCAGATCATGGGCCTGCTGCTGCCCGGCGACCTGATCGGCCATTGCTACCAGCCCCAGCCGCTCGCCACCTCGACGATCGTCGCGCTGACCGACCTGGAAATCTGCCCCGCGCCCTCGGCCGAGGATTTCCCTTCGCTTTCCTGCGCCTATGGGATCAGCCACGCGCTCGACGAAGCGTTCCTGCTCGCCCAGATCACCCGGCTCGGCCGGATGAACGCCTATGAGCGGCTGGCCGACCTGTTCCTCGAACTGCTCGAGCGCCTGTCGATGGCCGGGCTGACCAGCGAAGGCGCGTTCGACCATTCGCTGACGCAGGAACTGGTCGCCGACGTGACAGGGCTCACCCCGGTGCACGTGAACCGGGTGGTGAAGACGATGCGAGAGCATGGCGAAGTGCTCTGGGCGGCCGGCTATCTCGTCCTCTCCGCCCCCCAGGCGCTGGCGAGCCGCATCGGCTGGGCGCCATTCCGCGTGTCGCTCTCGATGCCGCAGCGCCAGTAACCGGCGGCTCAGCGATCGTCCGGCCCGGGAACGCCGGATGCGTTGCCCACCGCTTCGCCCTGCTCCACCTGCGTATAGTGGCTCAGGTTCATCCCGACGAAGATCAGTACCACCAGCGCCAGGATGATGGCGACGACAAGCACGAACCCGCGGCGGCGGCGGGGCGTGAGCGGCGGGTTTTCCTCTTGTGGCTGCATGCGGGAACTACCCGCAGGCAGCGCCTTCGGTTCCCCTCAGCGCCCGGACAGTAGCAGCCAGTCGTCGGGCTGGCGCTTCTCCCGCTCGGCGAGTCTCGCCGCGAAGTCGCGATAGGCGGGCGCCAGCCGGGTGGCGAGCGCATAGGTGTTCACCGCGTTGCCCGGATCCCAGGGATGCGGCGCATATTCCTTCTGCCCTGCGCCCGCCCGGTCGCGATCGAACTGGATCCGCGAATTGACGAACTCGATGTGGGTCTTCTCGCCGGTCGCATAGGGTTCGAGCCATTTGACCGCGCCGGCCAGGCTCGATCCGGTCGGGCTCTTCCAATGGTACCAGTCCTGGCCATGCGCCTTCGCCGCGAGCGCGGCCATCAGCATCGGATCGAGATTGTAGGTGACATAGTGGAGCGCGTCGCGCTCATAGAAGTCGAACACCGATCCGTCGGGCCGGATATTGCCGCTCACCTGCTTCTCGAAAGCCCCCCGCGCCCGCTCGATCAGCTTGGCGTCACCGGTCTCGAACGCCGCCATGGTCGCCAGCTTGATGCGGTGGCTCTGCCAGTTGGTGTGGGAATTCTTCGCGCTGCCGTCCATCGCATCGAGATAGCCGGCCGCCATCCTGCGCCAGAAGCCGTCGAGCTTGGCCTTCAGCGCCGGGCCGAGATCGGCCTCGGTCAGGTCCGTGGCGAGCAGCAGCGTGTCGAACCCGGTCTCGTCGATCGGGTTGAACGACATCTGATAGGTGTCCGCCCAATTCTCCAGATAGCGCGCCGCCTGGTCGAGATAGCGCCGCTCGCCGGTCAGCCGCCAGGCCAGCGCCAGCGCGATCACGATCGGCTGGTCCTGCTTGGCCTTGAGGCTGATCTCGCGGATGCCCTTTCCGGGAAGCGTGCCTTCGGTGTGGAGCTGCGGGATCGCACCAGGCGGACGATCGAGCGCCGCATCGGCCCGGGCGAGCACCTTGCGCGCGACCGGATCGGCCGCCGGCACGCCCCTGGCGAAATCCGCGCCGAGGATCGCATGATCCTGGGCGAGGGCAGGAACCGAGCCGAGCGCCAGGAGCAACGCAGCGCTGGAGACAAGGAACTTCATCGGGCGAGCCTTCACCAGAGGGAAGCGGAGCGGCGCAACCCGGCCGCTCCGCTTCGGGGGGATGCTAGAAGTTGGTACGGACCGTCAGCGTATAGGTCCGCCCGTCATAGTCGATGCGCCGCGGCAGCATCGGGTCGTTCTCATATTCCGAACGGGTCGCGTTGGTCAGGTTGAACGCGTCGAGCGAGATCGAGAAGTTCTTCATGATGTTGAGCGAGGCCGAGGCATCGAGCTGGCTGCGCGCCTTCACCGTGCGGGCATCGCCGACGAAGCTGTTGCCGGCGGCCAGGTCGTACTTGCCGCGATGGTTGAACACCATCCGCAGCCCGAACAGCTTGGTCTCGTAATAGCCGATCAGGTTGATGTTGTGCTTGGCGACGCTCGGCAGGGTGATCGGGTTGCCCGCCGTGTCCTTCCCGTCGATCTGCGTATAGGTGTAGTTCGCCGCGCCGCCGAGATACTTGAGGAAGCCCGGCAGGAAATCGAGGTTCTGCTGGACCGAGACCTCAAGGCCGCGCACCCGCATCGGGTTCTGGTTGGTCAGGCCGCTTGCCCGGACGATCGCATTCACCAGCGTGCCGCCGGCGCCGATGAACTGGTTCGAGCTCACGCAGTTCGGGCCGACGATGCTGAGATTGCCGAGGCCATAGTCGATGCCGTTGATCCGGCCGTTCGCCGGGCAGAGCACGTTCTGGTCGGTGATCGGGCCGATATAGCCGTTGATGTTCTTCTGGTAGACCGCGATCGCAAAGGCGCCGCCGGGGCGGTTGTACCATTCGAGCGACAGGTCGAACGAGTTCGAGGTGTAGGGCTTGATGTTGGTCGCGCCGATCGTCACCGAATAGACCGGATCGACCGCCGGGGTGAGCACTTCGGGCACCTGCACGAAGGAGATCGGCACGGTGTCGCGCGGCTGCGGGCGGACATAGGTCTTGTAATAGGCGCCGCGCAGGATGAGGTTCTTGGCGAGGTCGGCCGCGAACATCGCGGAGGGCAGCCAATAGTCGTAATGGTCCTTGTAGACCCGGTTCGACATGCTGTGGTTCAACGGCCCGACCACCCCCGAGAGCGCGCTGGCGCAGTTGCGGCAATCGAGCGCGTCGATCTTCTGGTCGGTCGTCTCGTAGCGCACGCCGGCATTGCCGCGGACATGGATACCGAAGATCTCGGTATCGAACTTGCCCATGATATAGGCGGACATCACCTTCTTGGTGTTGGTGAAGTTGTTGTTCCAGTAATTGGCGTCCCAGTAATTGTTCACCAGCCCATAGGGGGTGAGGAACACGCCGCCGCTGCCATAGACGAACTGGCCGGGCAGGCCGTTGGGGTTTGCAGTAGTGCGCGGGCCGGTGTTCACCGGGGTGACCGCGCCCAGCACCTGGTTGATGTCGAGATTGCGCCAGTTCTGGGTATAGCCGCCCGCCGTGCCGCCGAAGAAATCATTGGCATAGGGAATCGCCTGCGACATGGCCGGGGTGACATTCCCGGTGTTCGCGCCCAGCGACGTGTTGCGTGAGCCGATCGAGGTATATTCGTTGCGCTCGTAGCGCATGCCGACCTGCACGGCGGACAGGAAGCTGTCCTCGAACGTCCGCTCGAGATCGAGCTGGATCGCGTCGAGTGCATTCCACGACTGGCCGTTGGTGCCGGTTACGCCGAAGCGGTCGCCCTGGGTGCCTGCCACCTGGCCCGGCATCTGCGCGCCGGCCTGGGTCGCCTGGTTCGCCGCCGAGGGCAGCGGATAGCCGCCGGTCGGGATGTGCGAGGCATTGGGCGTGTTCAGGACGAACTTCGCATCCTGCAGGCTGGTGCCGCCGGTGAAGATCGATGCGGTGATGCCGTTCAGCCCCGCCGAACCCAGGTTGCGATAGGGGTTCTGGATGATGTCCAGTTCGATCTGGTTGGCGAGCACCTGGGCGCGCGAGATCGTGCCCTGCGCGGTCACCCGCCACTGATCGTCCTTGAACTCGATGGTCGGGTTTACCGCCCAGGTCTTCTGCTTCGCCGGCTCGGAGCGGATCGAGTCATAGGTCTGCAAATTCTCGGCCGAGAACTGGTTGATGTACGCGCGCGGACCGCTCGAGGTCTGGACGACATAGGGCGTGCCAAGGCTGGTGAAATGCGCCACCGCCGAGGTCGGGGCCAGGGCAGTGTTGGTGTTGTTACCCGCCGAGGTGTCGATGTAGAGCAGGTGGTTCAGCCCCTTGTCGAGGTTGCGCTCGGTATAGAAGCCGGTCGCCCCGAACTTGAGCGTATCGCTCGCCTGCCACTCATATCCGGCCGCGCCGGTGAGCAGATGGCCCTGGTTCATGCGGACGAACTGGCGGACCTGGCTCGGATAATAGACCCCGCCCGGATACTGCGCCATCAGCGCCTGGTAGGTCGGGTTGCTCGCCGCCGCCTGCTGGTTGCCGACCTGGATCGCGCCCAGGCGATTGGCCCAGGTGTTGACCGAGATGGAATCGCGGCGGAACTTCTCGTCCTTGTAGGCGACGACGCCGAACACCGCGAAATTGTCGGTGATGTGCGCATTGTAGCCGGCCGAGAAGGCCGGGCTGCCCAGGTCGCCCAGGTCGTTATATTCGTACGAGGCCTTGGCCCAGCCGCCGGCCTTGCGGCTCAGCGCCGAGGCGATCCGCAGGTCGACATTGCCCGAAAGGCCGCCGGCCAGGTTCGCCGCGGAGGGCGACTTGATCACGGTGATCGCCGAGAAGATGTCCGAATTGAACGCGCCGAGCGGCGTCGACGAGGTGTTGGTCGCGCTGCCCAGGATCGGATCGGCAAAGCCGCCGCCGTTCAGCGTGGTGCGCGCAAACGAGCCCGGCAGGCCGCGCAGCGAGATGGTCGCGTTGCGCGAATCTGCCTCGCGATTGATCTGCACGCCCGGAATGCGCTGCACCGCCTCGCCGACGTTGAGGTCCGGGAAGCGGCCGAGGCCGTCGGACGAGATCGAATCGGTGATCTGATCGGATTCGCGCTTGATGTTGAGCGCATCGGCATAGGCCCGGCGGAAACCGGTCACCACGATCTGGTCGTTCGCCGTGGGTTCCTCGGCCTGGGGCGCGCTGGCCTGACCGTCGGTGGTATTGGTACCGCTATTCTGGGCGAGCGCAGGCGCCGCCATCAGGACGGCGCAAAGCGCCGAACTGGCAAATAGAGTAGTCCTTCGCATGACTCTCCTCCCCGTCTGTTCCGGCTTTTGTGATTTGCCAGTCCATGCTGGCCACCGGTGTCAGGCCAATAAGGCCGATAGAACGACGAGTGTCAATAGAATGGTCAGGCCACATTTGATTATTGGTCGGGCAGAACATCCGGGCACGGGCAATCCGCCTGCCAAAGCCCTGTAGCTACGGCATTTTGCACATGCCCATGCGGGCTGTGTCCAGCGGGATTTTCAGCTAGGAAGCTGCTGCGAACGCGCATCGCGCACGCAAACAGCCGCGTCCCCGCGCGCCATGAGGCACGCGGGGCGCGGGGGCGGGGGTTGGCAGATTCAGCCCTGGGGAGACTGCTGCCAACCCCCGCCAAGCGCGAGGAACAGGGAAACGGTCGCATCGGAGAAGTCCGATTCGGCCTGTGCGAGCGACAGCTCGTTCGTGGCGAGCGAGCGCTCGGCATCGAGCACCGTCTGGAACGGCTCGGCACCGGCGCGGTAGCGCAGGCGCGCAATGCGGGCGGCCTCGCCGCTCTGGTCGCGGCCGCGGCGCAGCGCCTCGACCCGCTGGCCCTGCGCCACATAGGCGGCAAGCGCGGTCTCGGTATCCTGCAGCGCGGTCAGCCAGGTGCCGTCGAAGCTCGCCAGCGCGGCATCCGCCCCCGCCTTTGCCTGGGCGACGCGCGCACGGGCGACGCTCATGTTCGGGAAGCTGAACGAGATCAGCGGCCCGATGCTGAAGCGGAAGCTCGAGCTCTTGAACAGGTCCTTGGGATCGAGCGCGGTCGTGCCGATCGAGCCGCCGATCGAAACGTTCGGGTAGAGATCCGCGGTGGCAACGCCGATCTGCGCGGTGGCCGAGGCCAGCTTGCGCTCGGCGGCGCGGACATCGGCGCGGCGCGCCAGCAGGGTCGCGCCGTTGCCGACCGGGATCGCCTGGCGGACCACCGGCACGGCCTCGCAGCCCGCAACGTCGGTCGGTGCCTCGGCCGGCGGCTTGCCGGTGAGCACCGCGAGGCGGAACAGCGCCGCCTTGCGCTGCGCCTCGATCACCGGGACGCTGGCGCGGGTCTGCTCGAGCAGCGCGGCGCCCTGGGCGGTCTCCAGCCCGGTACCGCGTCCGCCCGCTTCGAGCCGGCGGGTCAGGTCGAACGTGTCTTCCTGCAGCTTGAGCGTGCTGTTCGCGACCTTGAGCTGCTGGCCGGCGGCGCAGGCATCCGAATAGGCGCGGATCGTCTCGGCGACGACGGTCACCCGGGCCAGGTCATAGGCGGCCTGGCTGGCGCCGACATCGGCCCGCCCGGCCTCGATGCCGCGTGCGATCTTGCCGAACAGATCGACCTGATAGCTGGAGTCGAGGCCGACCGTGTAGGTCTCGCCCTCGAACGACGCGTTGGGGATGCCCATCGCAGCGCCCGGCTGGCGCGAATGGGTGCCCTGTGCCGACAGGTTGGTCGTCGGCAGGCGCTGGGCACGGGTCTCGCGCAGGGCGGCCCGGGCCTGGCGCAGGTTCGCCGCGGCGACGCGCAGGTCGGTGTTGGCCGCCAGCGCCTCGCCGACCAGCCGGTCGATCACCGGCGTGTCGTAGAGCTTCCACCAGTCCGCCGGCGGCTCGTCGGGCACGAAGCCCGGCGCGCTCGCCTGGGTCAGCTCGCCCTGGGCCGGTGCCTTGGACGCCGGCGAGACATAGTTGGGGCCGACCGCGCAGCCGGCCAGCGACAGGCCGGCGGCGGTCAGGATGAGGGTACGCTTCATTGCGCTTCTCCCGTCGCGGCAGCGGGCGTCTGCGGCGCCGCCGGCGGATTTTGCTCGTGGTGCGCGACCTTCCCGCGGCCGAGCTTGCGCATCAGCACGTAGAAGATCGGGGTGAAGACCAGGCCGAAGATCGTCACGCCGATCATGCCGAACACCACGGCGGTGCCGAGCGACTGGCGCATCTCCTGGCCCGGGCCGCTGGCGATCGCCAGCGGGATCACGCCGAAGATGAAGGCGAACGAGGTCATCAGGATCGGGCGCAGACGCGAACGGGCCGCGTGGACCGCCGCATCGAACCTGTTCATGCCCTCTTCCTCGCCCTGCTTGGCGAACTCGACGATCAGGATCGCGTTCTTCGCGGCGAGCGCGATCAGCACGACGAGGCCGACCTGGGTGAGGATGTTGTTGTCCATCCCGCGCAGGTTCACGCCGAGCAGCGCCGCGAGGATACACATCGGCACGATCAGGATCACTGCGAGCGGCAGCGTGAGCGCTTCGTACTGGGCCGCCAGCACGAGGAACACGAACACCACGGCGAGGACGAAGATCAGCGCCGAGGAGCTGCCCGCCGCCTTCTGCTGATAGGCGAGGCCGGTCCATTCATAGCCATAGCCCTGCGGCAGCACCTTGGTGGCCATCGCCTCCATTGCCGCGAGCGCATCGCCCGAGGAGACACCCGGCGCGGCCTGGCCCTGCAGCTCGACTGCGGGGAGCAGGTTGTAGCGGACCACGCGCGACGATCCGGAATCGCGCACGAAGTTCGCCACTGCCGAGATCGGCACCATCTGCCCGCTCGACGAGCGGACCTGGAGGCGGCCGATATCGTCCATCTGGTCGCGGGCGTTCGGCTCCGCCTGCGCGGTCACGCGGAAGGTGCGGCCGAGCAGGTTGAAGTCGTTGACATAGGTCGAGCCGATATAGGTGCTGATCGCGTCGAACACTTGGGCAGGCTGCACGCCCAGGATCTGCGCCTTGTCGCGGTCGACATCGGCACGGATCTTCGGCGTCGCGGTGTTGAACAGCGAGAAGACCTGGCTGACCTTGTGCTCCTGCATAGCGGCGCCCATCATCGCGCCAGTCGCGGCTTCGAGTCCGCGCCAGCCGCCATTGGCCGACTTGTCCTCGACCATCATCACGAAGCCCGAGCCGTTGCCGAGGCCCTGCACCGCAGGCGGTGCGATCATGAAGATGTTGGCGCCGCTGATCTGCCCGGCGATCGCGCCGGTGAGCTGGCCGGCCAGCGCCTCGGCGCTCTGCTTCTTGCCGCGCTCGGACCAGTCCTTGAGCTTGATGAAGATCACGCCCGCGTTCGACGCCTGACTGAAGCTCGCGCCGTCCAGGCCGGCGAACGCCGCGCCGTCGATCACGCCATCGGTCTTGGCGGCGATGTCATAGGCCTTGGCGACGACTTCGCTGGTGCGGTCGAGCGACGAGCCCGGCGGCAGCTGGACGACGCCGATCAGGAAGCCCTGATCCTGCTCGGGGATGAAGCCCGTCGGCGTGGCGGTCAGGCGCCAGCCGGTCAGCGCCAGCAGGCCCGCATAGATGATCATCATGATCAGGCCCATGCGGATCAGGCGGCTGGTGACCCGGCCATAGCGGTCCGACAGCCAGTCGAAGCCCTGGTTGAACTTCTCCGCGCCGACCTTGATCGGGCGCATCCAGCGCGGCCCCTTGTCGGCGTCCACATGCTGGTGCGGCTTGAGCAGCAACGCGGCGAGCGCCGGCGACAAAGTGAGCGAGACGAGCAGCGAGATCGCCGAGGCGGCCGCGATCGTCACCGCGAACTGGCGGTAGAAGATGCCGGGAATGCCGCCGACCATCGCCGTCGGGATGAACACCGAGACGAGCACCAGGCCGATCGCGACCAGCGCGCCGGACACTTCCTTCATCGTCAGGTGCGCGGCCTCGCGCGGGTGCTTGCCCTCGCGGATGTGCTTTTCCACCGCCTCGACCACGACGATCGCGTCGTCGACCACGATGCCCACGGCGAGCACCAGCGCGAACAGCGACAGCGAGTTGATCGAATAGCCCAGCGCCAGCTGCACCGCGAAGGTGCCGACCAGCGCGATCGGGATCGCGACGATCGGGATCACCGCCGCGCGCCAGGTCTGGAGGAAGATCAGCACCACCACGACGACGAGGACCACCGCTTCGAGCAGCGTGTGCTGCACGGCTTCCACCGATGCCGAGACATATTCGGTCGGGTTGTAGGGAATGCTGTACTGAAGGCCCTGCGGGAAGTCCTTCTTCAGCGTGGCCATCTCCTTCAGCACCAGGTCCGCCGCGTTGAGCGAGTTGGCGCCCGGCTGCTGGACGATGGCGAGCGCGATGCCGCGCTTGCCGCCGAACGAGCCCTGGATCGAGTAATCCTGGCTGCCCAGCTCGATCCGCGCGACGTCGCCCAGCTTGGTGAGCGCCGCGCCCGAGGGATCGGACTTGATGACGATGTTCGAGAACTGCTGGACGCTGGCCAGGCGGCCCTGCACGTCCACCGGCACTTCGAACGACGGGCTGTCCTTGCCCGAGGGCGAGGAGCCGAGCGCACCGCCCGCGGTCTGGACGTTCTGCGCCTGCAGCGCGGCGATGATCTCCGTGGAGGTCAGGTTGCGCGCGGCCGCCTTGTCCGGATCGATCCAGACGCGCATCGAGTAGTTGCCGCCGCCGAAGATCTGCACCGAGCCGACGCCTTCGAGGCGCAGCAGCCGGTCGCGGATCACCGTATTGGCGTAATTGCCCATGTAATCGACGTCGAGGCTGTTGTCGGGCGAGGTCAGCGCCACGATCATCAGGAAGCCCGATTCCTGCTTGTTCACCGTCACGCCGATCTGGCGGACCTGGTCGGGCAGGCGCGGCAGCGCCAGGTTGACGCGGTTCTGCACCAGCACCTGCGCGGCATCGAGGTCGGTGCCGGGCTTGAAGGTGACGGTAATCTGGCCCGCGCCCTGGGTGGAGGACGAGCTCATGTAGAGCATGCCCTCGACGCCGTTGATCTCCTGCTCGAGCGGCGCGGCGACGGTCTCGGCGATGATCTCCGGCGAGGCGCCCGCATAGGCGGCCTGCACCGAGATCGTCGGCGGGGCGATCTCCGGATATTGCGACAGCGGCAGCAGCGGATAGCAGAAGGCGCCGATCAGGGTGATGAACACCGAGATCACGGCGGCGAAGATCGGCCGCTCGATGAAGAAGCTCGAGAACCCGCTGCGCACGGGCGCCTGCGGAGGCTGGGAGGCCGGTACGGCCTGGGTATCGCTCATCGCGCCGTTCCTTAGCGGTTACCGGCCGGCTTGGCGGTGTAGTCGGGAGCATCTGAAGTGCCGCCCGTAGGCGTCGCTTCCTTGATCTGGCCCGGCTGCGGCGTGACCTTCACGCCCGGGCGGGCGCGCTGGGCGCCGTCGATCACCACCCGGTCGTCCTTGTTCAGGCCCGAACGGATCACGCGCAGATTGCCCTGCAGCGGGCCGGTCTGCACCGGACGCGCAGTCACCGTATTGGTCTTGTCGACGACGAACACGATCTGGCGGGCCGCATCGGCCATGATCGCCGTGTCGGGCACCAGCATCGCCGGATAGGGCTTGCTCGCCTCGAGGCGGGCCGAGCCGAACATGCCGGCCTTCAGGAAGCCGCCCGGGTTGCTGATCACCGCACGCGCGCGGATCGTGCCGGCGCCGGCATCGAGCGCGTTGTCGACGAAGTCGATCGTGCCGTTGTGGGTATAGTCGTTCTCGTCCGACAGCTTGACCTTGATCGGCGTGCCGTCGCGCGTGCCCGAGCCGTCGCGCTGGTACTTGAGCAGCAGCGCTTCCGAACCCTGGAAGACGAAGTGGACCGGATCGACCGAGACGATCGTGGTCAGCACCGTCTGGTCGGCGGTCACCGAGTTGCCGACATCGACCTTGCGCTCCGAGATGCGGCCGCTCAGCGGCGCCACGACGCGGGTGAAGCCGAGGCTCAGCCGCTGGGCACGCAGATTGGCTTCGGCGGCCGCGACCTGCGCGGTGGCCGAGCGCATCGCGGCGCGGCGCTGCTCCAGCTCTTCCTGGCTGGCGGCACGCTGGGCGACCAGCGCTTCCGAGCGGGCATATTCGGTCTTGGCGTTGGCCAGCGTGGCCTGGGCCTGGGCGACCTGCGCCACTGCCTGGGCGACCGCGGCCTGGGCCGGGCGGGCATCGACGGTGAACAGCAGCTGGCCCTTCTGGACGTACTGGCCGTCCTTGAACCACACGCCCTGCAGATAGCCCGAAGCGCGCGGACGCACATCGACCGACTGGATCGCCTCGAAGCGCCCGACGAACTCGTCCCAATCGACGACGTCGCGCACCAGCGGCGCCGACACCGTCACGGGCGGTGCACCCTGCTGGGGCGGCTGCGCACCGCCTCCGCCGCAGCCGGAAAGGACAAGCGCGGCTGCAAGAGCCGGGATGAGCAGCTGACGGTTCTTCGAGTGCATTTCCGATCCCTAAATCCGTGCCCCTGGCCGGACATCCTCCGCGGTGTCGTTGCTCGAAACGAACGACTTCCGATTTTGTCCCGCTAAGCAGGTTCAGGGAACTTGTCAACGAGCGATGACATATGTCCACGGCGGTTGACTATGTTCACCGCCATGTTAGGGAAACTGTCCATGATCCCACCGGTTACGCCGCGGCATCGCAATGCCGTTGCGACGCGCCAGGCAATCCTCGCCTCGGCCCGGAAGCATTTCGCGCGCGAAAATTACGAGAATGTCGGCCTGCGCGAGATCGCCGGCCATGCCGGCGTCGATCCGGCCCTGGTCAGCCGCTATTTCGGCAGCAAGGAAGCGCTGTTCCGCGAGACGCTGCGCGACGAGGACGAAAAGGACATCCTCGACGGCGCGACCCGCGACATGCTCGCCCAGCATTTCGCCCGGCTCTTCCTCGAGAAGGACGACGCGCCGCCGGGTGAGCGCGACATCCATATCGAGCGCATCCTGATCCTGCTCCATTCGATCGGCTCGCCCAAGGCCGGACAGATCATCCACAACGCAGTGCAGGCCGACATCCTCGATCCCGTATCCCAGGAGCTGGACGGCGAGGACCGGGAGATGCGCGCGGCGATGGCGCTGGCGGTGCTGATGGGCATGGGCATCATGCACAACATGCTCTCGATCGACACGCTCGAATGCAGCCCCGAAGAGGATGCGCGGTTCGAGAAGCGCCTCACCCGCATCTTCGCCGCCGCCTTGGAGCCGATGGACGACTGACATGGCGCAGGCGCCGGTCCGCAAGATCATCCATGTCGACATGGATGCCTTTTACGCGTCGGTGGAGCAGCGCGACGATCCCGCGCTTCGGGGCAAGCCGGTCGCGGTGGGCTATGCCGCGGCGCGCGGCGTGGTCGCGGCGGCGAGCTATGAGGCGCGCAAGTTCGGGGTGCGCTCCGCCCTGCCCTCGGTCACCGCGCTGCGGCGCTGCCCCGAGCTGGTGTTCGTCAAGCCGCGCTTCGACGTCTATCGTTCGGTCTCGAAGCAGATCCACGCGATCTTCGCCGACTATACCCCGATCATCCAGCCGCTCTCGCTCGACGAGGCCTATCTCGACGTCACCGCCAATCTGCGCGGGATCGAGACCGCCTGGGCGACCGCCAAGGAGATTCGCGCCCGCATCCTGGAAGAGACCGGGCTCACCGCCTCGGCCGGCATCTCGTACAACAAGTTCCTCGCCAAGCTCGCCTCGGACCAGCGCAAGCCCAATGGCCAGTTCGCGGTGACGCCGGAGATGGGCGCCGCCTGGGTCGAGACCTTGCCGGTCAAGCGCTTCCACGGCGTCGGCCCGGTGACCGCCCGCAAGATGCAGGGGCTGGGCATCGAGACCGGCGCTGATCTGCGCGCCAAGTCGATCGAGTTCCTCCGCGCCCATTTCGGCAGCTCGGCCGAATGGTATCATGCGATCGCCCGCGGCGAGGACGACCGCCCGGTCGATGCCGAGCGCATCCGCAAGTCCTCGGGCTCGGAGACCACCTTCGACCGCGACCTGACCGAAAATGCCGAGATCGAAGCTGGCGTGCTAGAGATGGCCGAGGACGTATGGGCCTGGTGCGAAAAGGCCCAGGAATTCGGCCGCACCGTCACCGTGAAGGTGAAATATGGCGACTTCCAGATCATCACCCGCAGCCGCAGCCTCACCGCCGGTCTGGTCGACCGCCGCGAGGCCCTGCGCGACATGAGCCTCTCGCTGATCCGCTCGGTGCTGCCGACGCCCAAGGGGATCAGGCTGGTCGGGGTGACGGTTTCGAACTTCGAGGAACGGCTGGGCGAGGAACTGCCATTCTAAGACTGTTCAGGCCCGGATCTGTCGCGCCCACCTTCCCAGCCATTGCACCATAGCCGCAACGGCAATCGACGCGGCCGCAAAGCCGAGACTGAACACCGCGCCGTCCACCCAATGTGCAAGTACGAAGACCGGGGATGCGTTGAACCGACCGCCAAATGTACAGAATATTGCCAGTGCTATCACGACCACTATCCAGGATTTTGGTGCAATCATCCGTGCGATGGCGGCGAGGCTCAGCCCAAACATGAAACCAAAGCCGCCGACAAGCAGGATGATGCCCAGCGTCGCACCACCGCCCGCATCAGGACTGAGCGCGGCATCCACTCCATCCCGAACGAATGATGCGACGAAAGCGGCGGCGGCGATCAGCCCGGTGGTTATTCCGATGCCCCAGGCGAGGCTGGTGAGGCGCAAGCGCGAAGGATCGGGAACAGCCATCGTAGTACCGTGCAACGGCTCGATGGCATTCGCAATGGCAGGCCCTGGATATCCGCGCCTTTCAGACAATGTGATAGAGAACGCCAATGCTCACCCGCACCTTCTTCGAGCGCGACGCAGTAACCGTCGCCCGCGCCCTGATCGGCGTCGAGGTGCTGGTCGACGGCGTCGGCGGACCGATCGTCGAGACCGAGGCCTATGATGCGAGCGACCCCGCCTCGCACAGCTTTCGCGGCCCGACGAAGCGCAACGCCGTCCTGTTCGGGCCTGCCGGCCATGCCTATATCTACCGCATCTATGGCCTGCATTGGTGCATGAACTTCGTGTGCAGCCCCGTCAGCGCGGTGCTGATCCGCGCGATCGAGCCGCGCCACGGCCTCGACGTGATGGCCGCGCGCCGCGGCACCGGCGATCCGCGGCTGCTCTGCTCGGGACCGGGCAGGCTCTGCCAGGCGCTCGCCGTCGATCACGGCCTGGACGGCGCGCCGGTCGATGCACCGCCCTTCGATCTGCGTGCCGCGGATGCCCCGCGTAGCGTAGCGGTCGGCCCGCGGATCGGGATCAGCAAGGCGGTCGATACGCCGTGGCGCTTCGGCGAGGCAGGCTCGCGCTTCCTCAGCAAGCCGTTCGCGCCATGACCGGCGATCCGATCCCGGTCTCCGATGTCGCCCATGTCCGCGCTTTGCTGATCGAAGTGGCCCGTGAGCGCCGCGCGGTCAGCTATTCCGAGATGCTCGCATTGCTCGGCCATCGCTTCACCCGCCCGCTGATGCGCGCCCTGTGCAAGACACTCGACGTGATCGACGAAGCCGCGGCGGCGAACGATGAACCCGAGCTCGCGGTGCTGGTCGTGCGCGAATCCGATGGCATGCCCGGGCAGGGCTGGTGGGTCAGCCCGCGTGCCTCGCTGGAAGGGCATGCGGGGCCGTGGGAAGGCCCGGAGGCACGGGCGTTCGTCGACCGGCTCCAGCGCGAGGCGTTCGAGCATTGGTCCGGTGCTTAGGCCCTATCAGCCCCAGACCCTATTCTCGGGAACGGACCTTCCCAGGCTACCGCGCGGCTTGCAATGTAGGATTTCCCATGTTTGCCTCGAGCGATCAGGGTTCGCACCCGACCGCTCTTTCTCATGGCGCAGCCGCGCCTTCGATATCCCGAAAGGGTAATTCCGGACGCCGAAAGGCCGGCGCTTGCGGCTTGTTGGGTGTAGGGACTTTTGTGACTTTTCGCGCCCAGTCTGGGTAAATCTGTCGTCCCGCGGCTATTCCCCCGGCCGGTACACCCGCTCGACATGCCCCTTCAGGTCCTCGGGGTAGAAATAGACCGGCCGCAGCGCACCCGCCGCATAGCGCTCCGCCTGGTCGGTGAAGTGCCTGTTGTCGGGATGCCCGCTCTCGCCGCCGGCGGTGACCGCCCAGGCCCTGACCCTCGGCCCGAACTCCACCGTCGCGACGAAGCTGTTGCCGAGCGTGCCATAATAGCGCTTCGTCCCCGGCCAGCGCTTCGCCCCAAACGACGCCAGCGAACCCCATTGCGCCGACGTGAAGCGCACCGGGATGCTGGGCTTGGCATCGTCGAACCGCTGCTGGATCGCCCCGTCATTGCGCTGGAAACGGTTGATCTCGCCCCAGGCGACCTTCCAGCTGCCGAAATCCTGGGTGAGCCGATCCACGGCAGAGGCCAGCGCGTCGATCCGCTGCGCATCGGTGGCGCGGTCGGCCATCCAGTCCCAGACCGACAGCCCCGCCTCCTTGGCCGGCGCTGCCGAGGGTGCCCATAGCGCCTCGCCCCAGAACACCGCGAGCGACGTCGCGGTCGAGTCCGCGGCCCAGCGCCGGTCCCAGGCCTTCAACAACGCCACCGGCTCGGCAAGCCTGGCCTTGCGCGCATCGCTGTCGGGCAGTTTCTCCCACGCGCGCACCAGCCCGGGCAGCAGCCGGTCGAAAGCGGGCAGGAAGCTGTCATAGGCGGCCTGGCGCAGCGTCTCGGGCGTGAAGTCCCGGCGCGCGTTCAGCACCCGCAGCGCATGCGCGCCGCGCGGGTTTTCGCCGGCCTGGTCGAAATAGCGCGGGAAGTCCGATGCCCTGGGGCTGTCCGCCCCGGCCGCGGTCCACGGCCAGTTGTTCGAGTTGAAGGCCCAGCCATTCCTCGGGTTCACCACCTGGGGCAGGCTGGCAAGGCTGTGCAGCCCCTTCCAGTCGGTCGCCGGATCACTGCCATCGACCGGCTTGCGATAGTCGAAGCGATCGTCGCGCACCGGCATGAACTGCGGCATCAGGAACGCGATCTCGCCCTTCGAGTCCGCGAACAGCGTGTTGTTCGAGCTGTTGGCCTTGAGCTCGGCGACCTTCAGGAAGCTGGCATAGTCGTGTGCCTTGGTCCGCAGGAAGCTCTGCTGCAGCGCCTCGACCGGCTTGTTCATCAGCGAGACGGCGATCCACTTGCCGTCTGCCGTTTCGCGAACGATCGGGCCATGGTGGCTGGAATAGGTGAAGAAGCTCCGCCAGGCGCGCCGGCCATCCGCCCCGCGATATGCGAGCAGGATCTCCCTCGACGCCATCGACCGAAACTTGCCGCCATAGCGGTAATGGACCTCGCCGTGCGGGGATATGGCCACATCCTCCGCGAACTCGTCGACATTGTCGACGCCGCTCGACGTGTGCATCCAGCCGGCCTTGGCATTGAAGCCCTGGTAGATGAAGAACTGCCCCCAGGTCGCCGCGCCATAGGCATTGAGCCCCTCGCCGCTGGTAACCTGCTGCTCCGATCGGAAGAAGAAGCTGGTGTGCGGGTTGATCAGCAGCAGCGCATGGCCGTTCTTCGTATGGCTGGGCGCGATCGCCATGCCGTTCGAGCCCTTGGGCTCCTTGTAGAGCAGGTCCTTCTCGGCATCGGTCATCGCCAGCTTCTGCTTGCCGTAGAACGCCTCGAGCTGGCTGAGCGGCACTCGCTCGATGTCGCCCCCGATGCTGCCCTCGGAAAAGCTCAGCGCCATCCACGGCTCGAACCGGGTGAGCACGCGCGGCTTCACCTCCGGATGCGTGGCGAGATAGTGGTTCAGCCCGTCCGCCCAGGCCTGCATCAGCTTCTTCAGCCATTCCGGGCTCTTGGCGTAATCGGCCTTCAGCACTTCGGGATCGACGAACAGCCGCTGGCGCAGGTCCTGCCAGATCGCCCCTTCGCCCTCCGCCTCGGCGAGCCGGCCGAGGCTGACCAGGTAATTGGTCTCGATCCGGTTGAAGTCGTCCTCGGCCTGGGCATAGATCATCCCGAACACCGCATCGGCGTCGGTCTGTCCCTTGATGTGCGCTACGCCCCAATCGTCACGCGTGATCGTCACCCGCGACGCTTCCGCCTTCCAGCGATCTGCATCGGTCTGGGCATGAGCAGCGGTCGAGGCGAGCAGCGCGGCGGCTAGGAGCAGGCGAGTCATGCCCGCATCCTAGACCGGCTTGGCTCAGTCCGGAATCGTTTCGATCTCGACGATCTCGATCGCCTGGGGCTTGCCGGCGAAATCGACCTTCTCGCCTTCCTCGGCACCGATCAGCGCCTTGGCGAGCGGGGCCTGGAACGAGAGCCGGTCCGCCGCGGGATCGGCCTCGTCATGCCCGACCAGGTCGATCACCCGCGCCTTGCCGGCCATCTTGATCCGCACCCGCGAGCCGATGCCCACCACGCCTTCCTCGGGCACCGGCGCGATCTGCGCGGTGGTGCGGCGGGTGTTCCAGTAGCGCAGCTCACGCTTCAGCCCCTCGAGCGCCTCTTCCTCGCCGCCCGCCGCGATCGCGGCTTCCAGCGCGGCGACCTTCGCCTCGATCAGCTTCAGGCCGCGCGCCGTGACCATATTGGGTCCCGGCGGCAGCGGCAGCTCGAACTTCGGTTCCTTGTGTTCCTCGTCGCTCTCGCGGCGAAACGCGACGCTCATGCCTGGGGGAGTTCCTCGATGCTGGACGAGACCTTCCAAAGATCGAGAGAGCCATCGGTTGCATGACGATCGATCTCGGCCAGCTCTTCCGCGCTGAAATCGAGATTGTTGACCGCGTCCAGCGAGTTGTCGAGCTGCTCGACGGTGCGCGCACCGATCAGCGCCGAGGTGACACGGCTGTCGCGCAGCACCCAGGCGATCGCCATCTGCGCGAGCGTCTGGCCGCGCTTCTGCGCGATCGCGTGCAGCGCCCGGATGCGCTCGATATTCTCGTCCGACAACAATCGTTGGTTCAGCGAGCCGCCCCGCGCCGCGCGGGCATCCTCCGGCACGCCGTTCAGATACTTGTTGCTCAGCATGCCCTGCGCCAGCGGCGAGAAGGCGATGCAGCCGGTGCCGATCTCGCCCAGCGTGTCGAGCAGCTCGCCCTCGATCCAGCGGTTCAGCATCGAATAGCTCGGCTGGTGGATCAGCAGCGGCACCTTGTGCTCGGCGAGGATCGCGGCGGCCTGGCGGGTCAGCTCGGGCGAATAGCTCGAGATGCCGACATACAGCGCCTTGCCCTGGCGATGGAGCTGGGCGAGCGCGCCCATCGTCTCCTCGAGCGGGGTCTTGGGATCGACGCGGTGCGAATAGAAGATGTCGACATAATCGAGCCCCATCCGCTTGAGGCTCTGGTCGCACGAGGCGATGAGGTACTTCTTCGAGCCGCCGACATCGCCATAGGGCCCAGCCCACATGTCCCAGCCGGCCTTGGTCGAGACGATCAGTTCGTCGCGGTGGCTGGCGAAGTCGGTCGCCATCACACGGCCGAAATTCTCCTCCGCCGAGCCGTAGGGCGGGCCGTAATTGTTCGCGAGGTCGAAATGGGTCACGCCCCGGTCGAACGCGCGGCGCAGCATCGCGCGGCCGGTCTCGAACACGTCGGTACCGCCGAAATTCTGCCAGAGGCCCAGGCTGATCGCCGGCAGGTCGAGGCCGGAGCGCCCGCAGCGGCGATAGGGCATGCGACCGTCATAACGGGCGGGATCGGCGGTATAGGGCTGGGGATAGGGCATTGGTCTCTCCGCATGGCGCGCTTCGGCTTCGCGGCGTCCTATAATGAATCCCGGCCAGCAGTGAAGGATTCCATGCAAATGCCCCGATTGGCGCTCGTCATGATCGTGCGGGACGAGGAACGCTGCCTTGCGCGCTGCCTCGAAAGCGCCCGCGCCCATGTCGACACGATGATCGTCGTCGACACCGGCTCGACCGACGACACCGTCGCCATCGCCGAGCGCTGCGGCGCGACCGTCCATCACTTCACCTGGTGCGACGATTTCGCCGCGGCCCGCAACGCCGCGCTCGATCTATCGGATGCCGACTGGAACCTGATCCTCGACGCCGACCAGTGGATCGAGGGCGATGCGAGCGCGCTCGGGCCCGAAACGCTGCCGCCCGCGTCGGTCGCGGCACCCCGCTTCCTCGGCTGCGCGCACATGATCAACCATGATCCGTCCGAGGGCCCGGGCGTGCGCCGCCTGATGCCACGCGTCCTGCCGCGCGGCGTGCGCTACGAAGGGCGCATCCACGAGCAGCCGGTCTCGCCGCTGCCGCTGGTGCCGCTGCCCTTGTCGCTCCGCCATGACGGGTTCGAGGAAGCACAGCTCGAGCGCAAGGCCGGGCGCAACGAAGCGCTGCTGATCGCCCAGCTCGCCGAGACGCCCGAGGATTCCTATCTCTGGTACCAGCTCGGCCGCGAGCATCTGGTGCGTGGCAAGCTTGGCGAGGCGGCCGACGCGCTGCTCACCGCGCATCGCACGGGCACGCCCGGCTCGGCATGGCGCCACGGCACCGTGGTCGGGGCGCTGCAGGCGCTCAAGCGCGCCGAGCGGTTCGAGGAGGCGCTGGCCTTTGCCGATCTCGAGCACCGCAACTGGCAGCGCTCGCCCGACTTCTATTTCGCCGTGGCCGACCTCTATCTCGACTGGGCGAGCCGCAACCCGGCGACCGCGATGAGCGAGCTGCTGCCGATCGTCGAGAGCGCCTGGAAGCGCTGTCTGGAGATCGGCGAGCGGCCCGATCTCGACGGGTCGGTCGAAGGCTGCGGCAGCCATCTCGCCGCGCAGAACCTGGCGATGTTCTACGAGACCCTGGGCATCGACGACGAGGCGCGGACCTATGCCGAGCTCGCCGCCGGGATGCTCGAACGACGCGCAGCCTAGACGGTGAAGCTCTCGCCGCAGCCGCAGCTGCCCTTGGCGTTCGGGTTCTGGAAAGTGAAGCCGGCGGTGAAGTCGTCCTCCACCCAGTCCATCGTCGAGCCGATCAGGTACAGGATCGAGCTGCCGTCGACATAGAATGTCCCGCCGGGCGTCTCGATCTTCTCGTCGAACGGCTTGGCCTCGGTGACGTAATCGACCGAATAGGCCAGGCCCGAGCAACCGCGCCGCGGCGTCGACAGCTTGACGCCGACGGCCTCGGCGGGCGCCTTGGCCATCAGGTCGGCGATGCGCTGCTCGGCGGCGGGCGTCAGGATCAGCGCGGCCGGGCGGGTGCGAGTGGCGGTGGTCATCACAGCATCCCCAGTTCGAGCTTGGCCTCGTCGCTCATCTTCTGCGGGTCCCAGGGCGGATCCCAGACGAGCGCGACTTCGGCATGGCCGATCCCGGGCACCGAGCCGACGCGCAGCTCGACTTCGCCGGGCATCGATTCCGCCACCGGGCAATGCGGCGTGGTCAGCGTCATCGTCACCGCGGCATGGCCGTCATTGGTGATGTCGACGCCGTAGATCAGCCCGAGATCATAGATATTCACCGGGATCTCGGGATCATAGATCTCCTTGAGCGCCGTGATCACCGCCTCATAGAGCTCGCCGCCCGGCTCGGTGCCCGACAGCGCCTGCGGCTTCTGCGACAGGAAGCCGGCGAGATAGTCGCGCTTGCGCTCGAAAACATCGCGATCGTCGCGCACGTCGTCGACGCGCGCCTTGGGCGGCGCATCCACGCTATCCACTTGTTCTACTTCGATTTTCCGCTCTTCGTTCATCCGAAGATCCTCGTGACCCGTTCAATTCCAGCAATCAGCGCGGCGATATCGTCCGCGCCGTTGTACACTCCGAAGCTCGCCCGCGCCGTCGCCGGCACACCGAGCGCGTCCATCAGCGGCTGGGCGCAGTGATGCCCGGCGCGGATCGCGACATTGCCTTCGTCCAATATGGTGGCGACGTCGTGCGGGTGCACCCCCTCCACCGCGAAACTGACGATGCCGGCGCTGTCGGCCGGGCCGAACAGCTTGACCGAATTGAGCTGCGACAGCGCCTCGCGTGCCTGGGTCACCAGCGCCGTCTCGTGCGCATGGATGCGGTCCAGCCCGATGCCGTCGACATAATCGATCGCCGCATGCAGCCCGACCACGCCGACGATGTGCGGCGTCCCCGCCTCGAACCGCCCCGGCGGCGGGGCATAAGTCGTCTTGGCGAAGGTCACCCGGTCGATCATCGAGCCGCCACCCTGATAGGGCGGCATCGCGTCGAGCAGCTCGTAGCGGCCCCAGAGCACGCCGATGCCGGTCGGCCCGTACAGCTTGTGGCCCGACATCACATAGAAGTCGCAGCCGATATCGGCGACGTTCACCGCCATGCGCGGCACGGCCTGGCAGCCGTCGAGCAGGACCTTGGCGCCGACCCGGTGGGCCAGTGCGGTCGCGCGCTTCGCATCGAGCACCGAGCCGAGCACGTTCGAGACATGCGCCAGCGCGACCAGCTTGTGGTGCTCGGTCAGCATCGACTCCATCGCGTCGAGGTCGATGCGCTGGTCGGCGGTGAGCGGCACCACGTCGATCTCGGCGCCGACGCGCTCGGCGACCATCTGCCAGGGGACGATGTTCGAATGATGCTCGAGCGTCGAAAGCAGGATGCGGTCGCCGGCCTTGAGCTGGGTGCCGGCCCAGCACTGGGCGACCAGGTTGATCCCCTCGGTCGCGCCGCGGACGAAGACCACTTCCTCCTCGCGCCCGCCGAGGAACGCCGCGACGCGCTTGCGGGCAGCCTCATAGGCGAGAGTCATGTCCGCCGAGCGCTGGTACACGCCGCGATGCACCGTGGCATAGGTCTCGCCATACGCGCGGTTGATCGCGTCTAGCACCGGCTGCGGCTTCTGCGAAGTCGCGGCGGTGTCGAGATAATGCCAGCCGGCCGGGATCGCCGGGAAATCCGCGAGCAGGTCGAGCGGGTGCGTGTCGGTTGCCACGCTCATAAGCCCCTCCCCTTCAGGGGAGGGGTTGGGGTGGGGGCTGTCCATTCGGGCTGAAGTCTCGATGAGACACCTGCCCCACCCCCAACCCCTCCCCTGAAGGGGAAGGGCTTTGAAGAAGGCAATATGGTCATAGCGCGGTGTCCAGCCAGCGGTCCGCATCCGCCGCAAAGGCCTCGCGTACCGCGTCCTCGCCGATCCGGGCGAGCGCATCCGCGACGAAGGCGCGGGTGAGCAGCGCCTGGGCCCGCGCAAGATCGATGCCGCGGCTCTGCAGATAGAACAGCGCCATCTTGTCGAGCTCGCCGACCGTGGCGCCGTGGGCGCACTTCACGTCGTCGGCGAAGATCTCGAGCTCGGGCTTGAGGTTCACCGTCGCCGTACGCTGGAGCAGCAGGCCGCGCAGCGACTGCTCGCCATCCGTCTGCTGCGCGCCGCGCGCCACTTCGACGCGGGCGGCGAGGCTGGCGGCCGACTTGTCCGCCGCGACCGCGCGCCACAGCTGGCGCGAAGTGCCTTCGATATCCTCGTGGCGCACCGCAACTGCGGCTTCCTGCTTCTGGCTGCCCGAGGTGAGCAGCGCGCCGCCCATCTCGGCAAAGCCGCCTTTGCCGTTGATCAGCAGCGATCCGTCGATCCGGCTGCCCATGCCGCCGGCGCCGAGGAAGATCGAGACCAGGCTCGCCGCCTCGCCCACTTCGGCTTCCTCGCGCAGCGAGACGAAGCCGTCCGACTGCACCAGGCGTACCGAGCGCATCAGCCGCGCGCCGCGCTTGAGGCAGAGCGTGGTCAGCCGGTTCGCCCAGCCCGAGCCCGCATAGGTCTCGATCACCGAGGCGACCGCATCCTCGTCGAGCATCAGCCGGCCGGGGACATGGCTTTCGCCGCCGGTGCCGAGATGGACAATCTGGATCGCGGTGACGGCATGTCCGGGGCCGATATGCAGCGACCAGCCCTCGCCCTCGGCCAGGCTGCCGAGCGGATGGTCGGTGATCGCCACCTGCTGGGTCACCTGCACGGGGCCGGGCGTGCTGTGCGCCGGCTCGAACCGGCCATCGACGAACAACAGGCGCGGGCCTTCGATGTCGAGGAACAGGGTCGCGGGATCGATCGCCGCATCGGCACGCGGGCTGTCCGCGGCGGCCTTGAGCGCCGCCATGTCGGCCCAGCGCCATTCCTCCATGCGCGGGGTCGGGAGTGCGAGCGCGGTCACTGGCCGGTCCTCCAGCTACGCTTGAAATCGGCGAGCAGCGCCGGCTTGCGCTTGTCGATACAGGCCTTCACGCCCGCGGAATCGCGCGCGCCCTTGCGGACGCAGGCAGTCGCGGTGCGACAGAGCTGCTCGTCGAGCTTGGCATAGCCGCTCGTCTCGCTCAGCGCGCAGCCGAGCTTGCCGCCCGCGCCCTGGCTGACCGTCGCGGAGATCGCCGCGAGCCTGCGCCCGACGACCTCGATGTTGAGCTCGTCCTGCGGCGCCTCCTGCACCGCGAACGCCAGGATCAGGGACAGGATCACGCCGCCAGGATCCCATAGCCTTCGCGCTCGAGCTCGTGTGCGAGTTCGGGCCCGCCCGAGCGGACGATGCGGCCATCGGCCAGCACATGGACGAAGTCCGGCTGCACATAGTCGAGCAGCCGCTGGTAATGGGTGATCAGCAGCACCGCCTTGTCGGGCGCCCGCATGATCCGGTTGATCCCCTCGCCCACTGCCTTGAGCGCGTCGATGTCGAGGCCGGAATCGGTCTCGTCGAGGATCGCCAGCTTCGGGCCGATGATGCCCATCTGGACCATCTCGTTGCGCTTCTTCTCGCCGCCCGAGAAGCCGACGTTCACGGGGCGCTTGAGCATCTCGACGTCCATGCCGAGCGCATCCGCCTGGGCACGGGCGAGCTTGAGGAACTCGCCGCCCGACAGCGGGGCCTCGTCGCGGGCGCGGCGCTGGCTGTTGAGCGCCTCGCGCAGGAAATGCAGGTTCGAGATGCCGGGGATCTCGACCGGGTACTGGAAGCCGAGGAACAGGCCCGCCGCGGCACGCTCGTGCGGGGCCAGCTCGAGCAGGTCCTGCCCGTCAAAGGTCACGCTGCCGCCGGTCGGCTCATAGTTCGGGCGGCCGCCCAGCGTGTAGCCGAGCGTCGACTTGCCGGCGCCGTTCGGGCCCATGATCGCGTGGATCTCGCCCGCGTTCACTTCCAGGCTCAGGCCCTTGAGGATTTCCTTGCCGTCGATTTCGGCGCGGAGGTCGGTGATCTTCAACATGCTGTCGTTCATTCCTTGGGCCCGAAAATCGGCCCCTTTTCTGACTTGTCGGTATCGTCGCGGCGCTGCGGCGTGCCGGTGGTGAAGCGCACCACCGGGCCATCCGCGGCGGGGTTCGCCGGCGGCGCGATCGGCTTCACCCGCTGGCGCTCGGTCTCGCGGCTTTCCTCGGTGGCCGCATTGGGCCCGATGGTGGAGGAAGGCAGCGCCGCCTTGGGCTGGACCAGCTTGGGCAGTTCGAAAACCTGCGCCTTGCCCGGCGCCACCACCGGCGGCGGCGCGGAGAGCGCGGCGGCGGCCTGCTCCAGCACGCTCAGCTCGCGGCAATCGGTCACTTCGTCGGCGGTCTTGGCGTAGCAGACCGGCGTCGCCTGGCACGCATTGCTGTCGCGCCGCTGGCTGCCGCTCGAGATCATCACCCGGCAATTGCGCAGCCGGCCGTCCGAGCCCTTGTCGAACAGCATCGTGGTGCGCCCGAAGGTGGCACGCACGACGATATTCGCCTCTTCCTCGACAGCACCCTGCGAGGGCACGACCGGAGCGGCGGGAACGTCCTGCGCGAACAAGAGGGCGGCGAGCAGCAGCATCGGATCAGGCCGCGACGACCCGCACGCGAATGGTGCCGGGGACATAGCGATCACCCACCGCGACGAGCGTGCCGTCCGGCAGCTCCCACTTGACGGCGAACTCTTTCACATTGCCCGGCGCATCCATGATCTCGCGGGCCAGCTCGACATCCGCCAGATCGATCAGCGTGCGCACTTCCTTCCACCACGCCTTGGGGAAGCGCTTGCCGTTCAGGGTCAGCTCGCCCTCGGCATAGCTCTTCTCACTCATTGCGCGACAGGTGACCGAGGCGTCGTGCAGCGGAATCTGGCGATCGTCCGGCGCATCGGGAAGCGCGCCGAGATGCGTGGTGACGCATTTGACATAGCCCGACACGACCGGCAGCTGCGTCTTGTTCGCAACCGCCACGCCCGACATTGCCATCAGCATCGAAACCAGCATCAGCCGACACTCCCCTCCAGCGAAATCCCCAGCAGCTTCTGCGCTTCCACCGCGAATTCCATCGGGAGCTGCTGCAGCACTTCCTTGGCGAAGCCGTTGACGATCAGCGCCACCGCGGCCTCCTGGTCGAGCCCGCGCTGCATCGCGTAGAACATTTGGTCCTCGCTGATCTTCGAGGTGGTCGCCTCGTGCTCGATCTGCGCGGAGGGGTTCTTCACCTCGATGTACGGCACGGTGTGCGCGCCGCACTGGTCGCCGAGCAGCAGGCTGTCGCACTGGGTGAAGTTGCGGACATTCTCCGCCGCCGCGTTCACGAGGACACGGCCGCGATAGGTGTTGTTCGACTTGCCCGCCGAGATGCCCTTGGAGACGATCGTCGACTTGGTGTTCTTGCCGATGTGCAGCATCTTGGTGCCGGTATCGGCCTGCTGGCGGCCATTGGTGACCGCCACCGAATAGAACTCACCGACCGAGCCGTCGCCCTGCAGGATGCAGCTCGGATACTTCCAGGTGATCGCGCTGCCGGTCTCGACCTGGGTCCAGCTCACCTTCGAGTTCTTGCCGGCGCACAGCGCGCGCTTGGTTACGAAGTTGAAGATGCCACCGACGCCGTTCTCGTCGCCGGGATACCAGTTCTGCACCGTGCTGTACTTGATCTCGGCATCGTCGAGCGCGACCAGCTCGACCACCGCTGCGTGGAGCTGGTTCTCGTCGCGCATCGGGGCGGTGCAGCCCTCGAGATACGAGACGTACGCGCCCTTGTCGGCCACGATCAGCGTGCGCTCGAACTGGCCGGTATTCTCGGCATTGATGCGGAAATAGGTGCTGAGCTCCATCGGGCAGCGCACGCCCTCCGGCACATAGACGAAGGTGCCGTCCGAGAAGACCGCCGCGTTCAGCGCCGAATAGAAATTGTCGCGCACCGGCACGACCTTGCCGAGCCACTTCTTGATCAGCTCGGGATATTCGCGGATCGCCTCCGAGATCGACAGGAAGATGACCCCGGCGGCCTTCAGCTCCTCGCGGAAGGTGGTCGCGACCGAGACGCTGTCGAACACCGCGTCGACCGCGATCTTGCGCGCGCCCTCGACGCCGGCGAGCACCTTCTGCTCCTCGATCGGGATGCCCAGCTTCTCATAGGTGCGCCGGATCTCGGGATCGAGCTCGTCGAGCGAGCTGATCGTCTTCTTCTGCTTGGGCTCGGCGTAGTAATAGGCGTCCTGATAGTCGATGTGCGGGATCGACAGCTTCGCCCATTCCGGCAGGGTCATCTCCTGCCACATGCGGAATGCCTTCAGGCGCCATTCGAGCATCCACTCGGGCTCGCCCTTCTTGGCCGAGATGTAGCGGACCGTGTCCTCGGACAGCCCCTTGGGCGCGAACTCCTGTTCGACGTCCGAGGCGAAGCCCCATTCATACTTCTTGTTGGCGGCCGCCAGTGCTTCCGCGTTCTTCGTAGCCATGGTTACACCTGCTCCCCGGCCAGCGCCGGGGTCCGGGTTTGATCTGCCGGATGTGGCGCTTCGGCCTGGGCCGGAGCGCTGGAAAGTTGGGCGAGGGAAATGCCCGCGAGCGCGCCCTTTACAGCACCGTTCACGACATTCCAGTGCGGCTTGACCTTGCAGCTGTCCTGCACGCAGCAATCCTGCTTGCCGGCATCGACGCACGAGGTGAGCGCGATCGGCCCCTCGATGGCCTCGACGATGTCGGCCAGGGTGATCGTCGCGGGCGGGCGGGCGAGGCGGAAGCCGCCGCCGGTGCCGCGCGCGCTCTCGATCAGGCCCGCCGCGGAGAGCTTGCTCACCAGCTTCTGCACGGTCGGCAGCGGCAGCCCGGTCTCCTCGGCGAGCGTGGTCGCGTTGAGCCGGCACGTCGCGCCGCACTGGCGCGCCGCGGCGGACAGCATCACGACCGCATAATCGGCAAGGCTCGAAAGCTTCACGCTGTTCCTTCGCTGCGCCGCCCCGGGCGGGCCAATCGGACAAAATCGTTCCGATTGGCCAAATGGGCTCAGCGGCGGCGAAGGTCAACCGATTCGGGGATAACGTCCGGCAGGAAGTGGAAGGTTTCGTTGGTCAGGGTGAGCGCCAGCACCGGATCGATGCCCGCGCGCAGCGAGGTCGGCGTGTGGCCGGTGAACTGCCGGATCTCGTTGATCATGTGCGACTGGTCGGAGAACGGCCCCACCACTTCATCCACCCGCGCGCCCTGATAGATGCGCATCGCGGCGCCGATCGCGCGGAACTTGCGCTTCAGATGCGCCGGGCTGCCGGCGAAATAGTCCTTGCACAGCCGCTGGACCTGGCGCTCGCCGATGTTCGAGCTCTTGCGGATGCGGGCATAGAGATCGTCGATCGTCGGATCCTTGGTCGCCGCCCATTCGCGCACCGCGCGCAGGAAGACGAGATGCGCCGCCGGCACCGGCTTCACTTCCTGCTGGCGCATGCGGAGCAGCGGCTCGATCGCGGCGATCATCTCCTCCAGCGAGTCCATCTTGTGGAGACGGTGCCAGAGCAGCCCGGCCTGCTCGCAGAACAGCTTCTCGCCGTCGACGATGTGATCGGCGACCTTGTAGGCCGGCAGCCCGATCAGCGCCTTCCAGCCGATCGCGCGCAGCGAAACGCCGAAGCAATGGAACGGCCCCTGCATGCGATAGCTCGCTGCCGAGGTGCCCGGGCCGTTGATCATCACCTTCTTGGTGCTCTCGGCATGGCCATCGGGGAAATGGACGGTGCCGCTGCCCTTGATGACGAAGCGGAGCTGGCCGAGATCGACGCGCTCGATCCCTTCGACGTCCCTGCCGTCGTGTCGGAAGAGATAATAGGATTCGACGTGCGGGATCAGCGCCCCTTCCGCCTTGCGGAATTCGAGCCGAGGCCGGGGATCCCGGTCGTTCTCTGCGGCCAGTTGGGCCGGTTTCATCCTGGTAGCGCCCCGCATTTCTTGCCCTGCTAATCCGAGATTATCCCCTCCTCGGATTCCTTATTTTCCGTGCAAATATACCGCGTAGTCGCGGAATAGAAAAGTGGCCCGGTCAGCCTAAGCCAACCGGGCCAAAAGGAAAGGGTTCCCCCATTGAGCGGAAACCCCTCGGGTCGCAGTGCCTTACTAGCCGAGTGCCCCTCGGGCGTATTGCAAGGAATCGACATACGCAGCTTTACGGAGAGGAAAAGCGGTGCGAAGGCCCCGTGCATGGCCTATCCGCTCCGCTCCGCATTGTTCGCGCTCGACGCCGAAAAGGCGCACCGCGCCGCGATCCGCGCGCTCGCCCTGTGGGAATCGCTCGGCACGGTTTTTAGCTCCGAAATGGTGGAATCTCCCATCCATTTGGGAGGATTGACCTTTCCGAACCGAATCGGGCTCGCCGCCGGGCTCGACAAGGATGCCGAGGCGATACCGGGCCTGTTCGCATTGGGCTTCGGCGCGGTCGAAGTGGGCACGCTCACTCCCCGCCCCCAGCCCGGCAATCCCAAGCCGCGCCTGTTCCGGCTTCCCGAGGACGAGGCGGTGATCAACCGCATGGGCTTCAACAATGGCGGGATCGACGCGGCGCTCGCCCGCATCGCCAAGCTGAAGACACGCAAGGGCGTGCTCGGCATCAATGTCGGCGCGAACAAGGACAGCGACGACCGGGTCGCGGACTATGCGCTGGGCGTCGGCAAGGCGGCTGCCCAAGCCGACTACATCACGATCAACGTCAGCTCGCCCAACACGCCCGGCCTGCGCGACCTCCAGTCGCGCCCGGCGCTCGACGAGCTGCTCGCCGCCAGCCATGCCGCGCGCGGCAAGACCCCGATCTTCCTGAAGGTCGCCCCCGATCTCGACCGCGCCGGGCTGGAGGGCGCGATCCGGGCGGCGCTCGACAACCATATCGACGCGCTGATCGTGTCGAACACCACCATCTCGCGCCCGCCGCTTTCCTCACGGCATGCCGGTGAGAGCGGCGGCCTCTCGGGCAAGCCGCTCAAGGAGCTCGCCCGCGCCAAGCTTGTCGAGGCCGCGGAGATCGCCGCCGGCGCGCTGCCGCTGATCTCGGCGGGCGGGATCGACGGCCCGGACGAGGCGAAGCGCCGGATCGATGCCGGCGCCACGCTCGTCCAGGTCTATTCGGCGCTGGTGTTCAAGGGGCCGGGCCTGCCCCGCGCCATCGCCCGGGCGCTCGCCTAGGCGGCGAGCTTCCGCAAGCGGAGCGCCAGGCCGATATAGGCCGCGCCGCCGATGATCGCGAGCCAGGCGACCAGCAGCACCAGGCTGAGCGCGCCCGCCGCAGGCCAGACCAGGATCACCACGCCAAAGGCGATCGAGACCAGTCCGGCCAGGATCAGGAAGATCTCGCCCTCGATCTCCTTGCGCAGCGCGACTGCGCCGGCGACTTCCATCACGCCGGTCACGATCGCCCAGGCGGAGATCAGGAGCAGCAGCACCTGCACGGTGATGCCCGGCCAGATGAAGGTCAGCAGGCCCGCCGCGATCCCGGCCAGGCCGGTCAGCACCAGCCACCAGCGCGGGGTATCGCCGCTGCGCATGCCCGACATCGCCGCCGCCAGCGCGAAACAGCCATCGACCAGCGCATAGGCGCCCCAGACCAGCGCCAGGGTGATCAGCGCGACGCCGGGCCAGAGCAGTGCCAGGAAGCCGAAGGTGATGCCGGCCGCGCCGCGCAGCACGAACAGCCACCAGCGCTTGCCCAATGCGCGCAGCAAGGATGGGGTGGATGCGAGGCTGGCATTGTCGATCATGGCGTCCCTCCATGAGAGCGGGCGGCCGGTCCGACATGGGCGGGCATTCATCCGCGCTTCCCTGTCCGCGACATTGCGCCCGGTTATACCCCCAGGCAATCATCCGATTGTATGACCGCCGACGTAGCGTCTTTGCGCTCCGGCCAAAGCCCGCTAGCCTAGCGCCATGAAGAAGTTGTTCCTGCTGTTCGCCCTTGTCGCCGCGCCGGTCGCGGCTTCCGCCCAGGGAGTGGTCAGCGCCGCAGACTCCCGCGCCGCCGCGGCGGGCACCGAGATCCTCAATGCGGGCGGCAGCGCCACCGACGCGGCGATCGCGACGATGCTCGCGCTGAACGTGGTCGAGCCGCAGAGCGCCGGCATCGGCGGCGGCGCCTTCCTGCTCCAGTACGACGTGAAGACCGGCAAGATCGCCACGGTCGACGGGCGCGAGGCGGCACCGATGGCCGCCACCGATCGCTGGTTCTACGGTCCCGACGGCCAGCCGCTCAGCCACATGGCGGCGGTGCCGGGCGGTCGCAGCGTCGGCGTGCCGGGCACGCTGCGCGCGATGGCCCTCGCCCATCAGCGCGGCGGCAAGCTGCCCTGGGCCCGGCTGTTCCAGCCCGCGATCCGGCTCGCCCGCGACGGCTTCGACATCTCGTCGCGGCTCGGCAACGCGCTGCGCAGCTATGGCCCGCACGTCGATGCCGGCGTTCGCGCGATCTATTACGATGCCGCCGGCAAGCCGCTGCCCGCCGGCGCGCATGTCCGCAACACCGCCCAGGCCGACCTGCTCGAGCGGGTCGCCAAGCTCGGCCCCGACAGCTTCTATGTCGGCCCGCAGGCGGAGAAGCTGGTCGCGACCGTGAACGGCGCAGCCCGCAATCCCTCGAAGATGACCACCGGCGACCTCGCTTCCTATTCGGCCAAGGATCGCCCGGTGCTGTGCAGCAAGTACCGCGCCTACAAGATCTGCTCGATGGGCCCGCCCTCTTCGGGCGGCGTCACGGTGATGATGATCCTCGCCCAGCTCGAGCGTTTCGACATGGCCAGGCTCGGCAAGGACAATCCCGTCGCCTGGCACCTGTTCGCCGAAAGCTCGCGCCTCGCCTATGCGGACCGCGACATGTACGTCGGCGATCCGGACTATGTGCAGGTGCCAATCGCCGGCCTGCTCGACCGCAAGTATCTCGCCGGCCGTTCCGCGCTGATCCACCCCGACAGCACGATGGCCGAAGTGCAGGCCGGCCGGCCCGCGGGTGCGCCGAAGCGCATCGCGGTGAAGCCGCAGGAAGTGCCTGGCACCACCTCGCTCTCGGTGGTCGACAAGGCCGGCAACGTCGCCCAGGTAACCACCACGATCGAAGGCGCCTTCGGATCGGGCCTGTCGGTGGATGGCACGATGCTCAACAACGAGCTCACCGATTTCGACATCGTGCCGGAGAAGGACGGCTATCTGGTCGCCAACCGGGTCGAGGGCGGCAAGCGCCCGCGCAGCTCGATGGCGCCGACCATCGTCTATGGCCCGGACGGCAAGGTCCGCCTGGCGATCGGCGCGGCCGGCGGCTCGACGATCATCGCCCAGGTGGCGAAGGGGATCATCGGCGTGGTCGACTGGAAACTGTCGGCGCAGGACGCGATCGCCCTCGGCCTGCTCTATGCGCCCGGCCTGACCGCCTATGCCGAGAAGGGCACTCAGCTCGACGCGATGGTCCCGGCGCTCCAGGCGCTCGGCGAGAAGGTCCAGTCGGCCCCGCTCGGGCTCAAGATGAACGCGGTCGAGCGGGTGAACGGCCGCTGGACCGGTGGCGCCGATCCGCGCAGTGAAGGCGTCGTGATGGACCAACAGGGCCACACGACCGTTATCACCCGGGTGGGCGCACAGCCGAACCGGCCATCGGAATAAAGTCGGGGAAAGCGGGACGCTCCAAAGGAGCGCCCGTGCTAGGGAGAGAGAATGCGCAGGCTCGAACGATTTGAAAACCTGGTCCAGATGTTCTTCGCCCGGGCGAAGGAGAAGGGCGATGCGCCCTTCCTCTGGCACAAGGCAGGGGGAAAGTGGCAGCCGACCAGCTGGGCGGAAGCCGCACGGCAAGTGGCAAGCCTGTCGGCGGCGCTCACCGCGCTCGGCCTGAAGCGCGGCGACCGGGTGATGCTGGTTTCGGAGAACCGCCCGGAATTCTGCATCAGCGACCTGGCGATCATGGCCGCGGGCTGCGTGACGGTGCCGACCTACACGACCAACACCGAGCGCGACCACCAGCACATCATCGAGAATTCGGGCGCCTGCGCGATCATCGTATCGAACGGCAAGCTCGCCAAGACGCTGCTGCCGGCAGCGATCCGCGCCTCGACCGCGCGCATGATCATCGGCCTCGAGGACCTGCGCATCAGCCAGCAGGGCAGCCTGGAATTCCACGACTGGCGCGCGCTGATCGCAAAGCACGACACCGATCCGCGCGGAGTCTCGTGCAACTATCGCCGCGAGGACCTGGCCTGCATCATCTACACCAGCGGCACCGGCGGCAGTCCGCGCGGCGTGATGCAGCATCACGGCGCGATCCTCAGCAACGTCGAAGCCTGCTGTGCGATCATCTCCGAGGATTTCGGCTGGGAGGACGAGGTGTTCCTCAGCTTCCTGCCGCTCAGCCACGCCTATGAGCATACCGGCGGGCAGTATTTCCCGATCGGTCTGGGCGCGCAGATCTATTATTCCGAAGGGCTGGAGAAGCTCGCCTCGAACATCGAGGAGGTGCGCCCGACGCTGATGGTCGTCGTCCCGCGCCTGTTCGAGGTGCTGCGCACCCGTATCGTCAAGCAGGTCGAGAAGCAGGGCAATTTCGCCAATTTCCTGCTCGACAAGGCCGTGGCGATCGGCGGCCGCAAGGCGGCGGGGACTTCGGGGATCGGCGACCTGCCGATGAACCTGCTCCTCGGCGCCACGCTCAAGCCCAAGCTCGCCAAGAAGTTCGGCGGGCGGATCAAGGCGATGGTCTCGGGCGGCGCGCCGCTCAATCCCGAGGTTGGCATCTTCTTCCAGAGCCTCGGCATCACCTTCCTCCAGGGCTATGGCCAGACCGAAGCCGCACCGGTGATCTCGTGCAACCGGCCCAAGGCGGGGCTCAAGATGGACACGGTCGGGCCGCCGCTGGAAGGCGTCGAGGTGCGCATCGCCGACGACGGCGAGATCCTGGTGCGCGGCGAGCTGGTCATGCACGGCTATTGGCGCAACGAGGAGGAGACCAAGCGCGTCCTCAAGGACGGCTGGCTCTACACCGGCGACATCGGCCATATCGACGAGAAGGGCCGGATCAAGATCACCGATCGCAAGAAGGACATCATCGTCAACGACAAGGGCGACAATGTCGCGCCCCAGAAGGTGGAGGGGATGCTGACCCTCCAGCCCGAGATCGTCCAGGCGATGATCGCCGGCGACAAGAAGCCGTACATGTCCGCGGTGATCGTCCCCGATCCCGAATGGACCGCCGAATGGTGCGCCCACACCGCCACCAAGTGCGACTTCCGGGAGCTGGCGCACGACCCCGACTACAAGGCGGCGCTCGGCGCGGCGGTGGAGCGGGTCAACAAGGACCTGTCGGTGATCGAGCGCGTCCGCAAGTTCATCGTCGCCGACGAGCCCTTCACGATCGAGAACGAGCAGCTGACGCCCAGCCTCAAGATCCGCCGGCACATATTGAAGGCGGCGTACGGCGAGCGGCTGGACGCGCTGTACAAATAGGAGTCCTTCCAACCTTCCCCAATCGTCATCCCGGCGAAAGCCGGGATCTCAGGCGAAGGCGCGGGACAGGAGCCGCACGAGATCCCGGCTTTCGCCGGGATGACGGCTTGAACCCAGGGTAGCGACGACAAAAAAAGGCCGGGGATCGCTCCCCGGCCTTTCCTGTTTCAGCCGTGAATACGGTGCCTCACTTCTTCTCCGGCACCACCTTCACCGTCCAGTCCTTGTCCGGGCGGAGATACTTCATCGCCAGCCCCTGCACGTCCATCGGCGTCACCCGCGAATAGTCGGCGGCGAGCGTCTCGACACCGGCGATCCGGGCGGGATCATAGGTGCCGCCCTCGACCAGGCGCATCCAGAACATGTTGCCCGACGACATGCGCAGGATCTGCTGCTTGAGCGGAGTCAGCGCGCGGTTGAGTTCGTCCGCGTCGATCGGCTTGGCGACGAGGTCCGCCGCGATCTTGCGCGACAGCTCGAAGAAGAAGTCGACCTTGTCGGGCGGCACCATGCCGAGCGCCAGGATCTTGCCGCCCGCCGGCAGGCCGAGCGGCCACTGGCTGGCGACCTGGGGCGAATAGCTCACGCCGGCCTGGCTGCGCAGCTGGTCGAGCAGCCGGTCGCGGAACACCGCGGCGAGCACCTCGAGCTTGCGGCTCTCGCTGATCCCGCCATTGTCGGTGCCGCCGCCGGTCGGCCAGGCGATCACCGCCGCCGCCTGGTTGGGCTGGCCGGTATGGGTCAGCGTCACCGGGGTCTCGACATGGGCCGGGAAGGCGACCGGCGCGAGCGGCGCCTTGCTCGCCAGGCGCGGCTTCAGCGCACCGAAGGTGGCGGCCACGGCCTTCACCGTCGCCTCGGCGTCCATGTCGCCGAACACCTCGATCTCGATCGGGCCGCTGGCCAGGATCGGTTCCCAGAACTTGCGGAAGCTGGCCGGCGTGGTCGCCTCGATCGTCGCCTTGGGCGGAATGCCCCAGCGCGGATCGCCATTGTGGAGGAGACGCTCGAGGTCGCGGTTCATCACCGCGTCGGGCGAGGACGAGAGATTGGCGTAGGACGACAGAGTCGCGACCTTGGCGCGGAGCACCGGATTGGGATCCCAGCCCGGCGCGACCAGCTTGGCGGCGAGCAGCTTGAGCTGGTCGGACAGGTCGTCCTTGGTGGTCTGCGCCTTCAGCGTGAAGGCATCGTCGTCCACGTCGAAATCGGCGCCGATCTGGCGGCGGCCGGTGAGCGCGTCGAGCTCGTCCTGGCCATATTTGCCGACGCCGCTCGCCATCAGCGCGCCCTCGCCGGCCCAGGCCGGGGTCTGGGCAGTGCCCGACAGGCCCGACAGGCCGTTGCCGAAGCGCACGTTCACATAGACCTTGCCGGTCTCCGACGGATCCTGGCGCATCAGCATCGTCACGCCGTTTGCGAAGACGAGCTTCTCGATGCCGGTGCCCGGCAGGATCTGCTCGCGGGTCGCCACCTTGCCGGGCAGGCCCAGCTTGGGCAGCGCGTCGAAGCTGACATTGCCGACCAGCTTGCGCTTGGCGCTCGCCGCGACATTGGCCTCGAGCGCCGAGGCGACCTTGGTGGTGATCGCCGGATCGGGCGTGTGGAGATTGACCATCGCGCGCGTTGCGGTGCCCTGGAACACGGTCTTCGACGAGGCGAGCACCGTGGCGGGGGTGAACATCTTGCCGTCCACCGCGCCCTTGAAGATCGCGTAGGAGAATTCGGGCGTCGTCACCGTCTCGTTGATGTCGACCGCCTCGGCGAGATCGTCGGCGAGCTTGGCCCCGGCCTCGACCGGCGCGGTGTTGATCCGCTGCTTCATCGACGATTCGATCTCGGCGACTTCGCGGTCGATCTCGGCCTGGGTCGGCGGAGTCGCCTGGGCGTCGGCGATCACCCCGCGCACGTCGCGCAGCGCGGCTTCCCAGTCGTCGCCGACCGGAAGCACCTGCACCGTGGTGATGTTGGCCGACCGGCCGATGTCGCTCAGGTCCGCGCCGGCGGCGATGAAGGTGCCGCCCGAGCGCGCGCGAGTCTCGAGCCGGCGGTTGATGATGCGGATCGCGACCAGGTCGATCATCCGCTTCTGGTTGAAGATCACCGTGTCGCCGTCGACCGTCCAGGGGCGCACGATCGCCATGGTGGTCAGCACCGGCAGCGCCGGCTCGACGATGCTGGCCGAAACCGGCTTGCCCTCGACCGGCTTGCCGAAATCGGGAGTCGGAACCGCCGGGCCGGTGCCCTTCCAGTCCGAGAAATGCTTGACGACCATCTGCTCGAGCAGCGCGGGATCGACGTCGCCGATCGCGATGACCGTGGCGCGCTCGGGGCGGTACCAGCGATCATGGAAGGCCTGCACCGTCGCGGGTGTCGCGCCGTTGAGCGTCTCGACCGTGCCGATCGGCTCGCGCTGCGACAGCGGCTGGCCGGCGAACATCAGGTCGAGCATCGCGTCCTGCAGGCGGACCTGCGGGCCGGGCTGCTCGCGCTGCTCGGCCAGCACCACCGGGCGCTCGGAATCGAGGATCTTCTGGGTGATGTCCGGGCCGGACATCATGCCCGCCAGGATCTTGAAGCTCTCGTCGAGCCCGGCGGGCGTCGCATTTGGCAGGTCGAGCTTGTAGGTCGTCGCGGTGAAGGTGGTCGACGCGTTCGAATCGGAGCCGAAGGTCACGCCCAGCCGCTGCCAGATGCGCTTCGATTCGCCGTCGGGCACGTGCACCGAGCCGCGGAACGAGAGGTGCTCGAGCAGGTGGGCGAAGCCGCGCTCGCTGTCCTGCTCCATCAGCGAGCCGACATCCATGCGCACGCGCACCGAGACCTGGCCCGGCGGCACGCCGTTCTTGCGCACCGCATAGCGCAGGCCGTTGGAGAGCCGCCCGAACTTCCAGGCATCGTCATGGACCAGGTCGCTCTTCTCGTAGAGCCAGGGATCCTTGGCGCTCTGGACCGGGCGCCCCACCGTCTTGGTGTCGGGCACGCCCGGGGGATTGGTATTCTGCTGGGCCTGGGCCGGCAGCACCGGGGCGAGCGAGGCAAGGGCGAGGAGCGCGAGAGGCGCACGCAGGAAGGAGTGCATAGAGGTCCATCTAGGAGCGAAGCGCCGGGCATGCCAGCGCGAACCTTTCCCCCGGATGTACGAAAAGCCGGCACGCCTGCGTCACGAACCCGCCCTTGTGCGCCGCGGCAGGGCCATGTTTTCGACCCATGCGGCGGCTATCCAGCCAAGATGCGGGCGCGACTCGCGGATGAACAGGTGACGAACCCAACAAGGTCAGGTGCAGTGAAGGTCGAGCCGAGCGCGCGGGGCAGCGCAATGTGGCGGGACGCGGGCGAAGTCGAAGCGGCGGAAGCACGCGAGATGATTCCCGATCTCACGGTGATATCGGGGGCAGTGATGCCCGACGCGCCGTTGCGCGCCGATCGCGATCGCCCGTTCCTGATCAAATATGGCAAATATCTGCGCGGCACGTTCGACCGGTTCATCGCGCGTTTCTCGCTGGTCTCGACCGAGCCGGTGCTCGACGTGCGCGATTTCGCCTGGACCGAAGCGCTGCGCGCCAACTGGCAGGCGATCCGCGCCGAGGCGATCGCCGCCGCGCTCGACCACCGGGTCCCGTCGCTCGCCCAGGTCTCGCCCGATCACCGCGCGATCGCCTCGGCGGACAAATGGCGCAGCTATTTCCTCCATGGCTATGGCTACCGGGTGCAGGAGAATCTCGATCGCTGCCCGGCGACCAGCCGGCTGGTCGAGGCGATCCCCGGCCTCAACAGCGCCTTCTTCTCGATCCTGGCACCCGGCGCCCATATCCCGGCGCATCGCGGCGTCACCAAGGGACTGATCACCTGCCATCTCGGCCTGGTCATCCCGCGCGACGGCGATGTCCGCATGCGCCTCGACGATCGCGTCCTGCGCTGGTCCGAAGGCGAGACGCTGGTGTTCGACGACACCTATGATCACGAGGTATGGAACGACACCAGCGGCACCCGCGTGGTGCTGCTCATCCAGTTCCGCCGGCCGCTGCGCCAGCCGGGGCGGTGGTTCGTCGACAAGTTCCTCGCCTGGATCCGCCGCTCGGCCTTCGTCCAGGATGCCCGCGCCAATCTCCGCCGGTGGAACCAGGTGGGCAATACGTCCAATTGATACCCCAGCCCCGCGCACCCACATGCGCTGCGACCAAGGAGTTGCCGACATGGCTACCGAACGCACCAGGGCCTGGACCGAATTTCGCCGGATGATCTTGTGGATCGCGCTTGCCGGCGTGCTGATGGTGGCGGGCGCCCTCTGGTATCTCTCGCTCTACGACGCGCTCTATCCTTCCGCGATCGCGGCGACGATCGGCGGGGTGTTCATCTCCACCCTGCTCGGCTGCGGCCTGTTCGCCGCCGCCTTCTTCAGCGACAAGAGCGGCCACGACCAGAGCGTGACCGACGCGACCACCCACGAGGACGCGCAGCCGTAATCCGTCACCTCGGCGCCTGAAATTACATCCGTCATCCCCGCGGAGGCGGGGATCCAGGGTAGCGCGGAATGTCCGGCGAAATCGTGCCCGAGTTCTCCGGACACGCCGAAGCAAGCCGCACGTGCAACGCCCTTGGTTCTGGATCCCCGCCTTCGCGGGGATGACGAAGAGGATTGGGGATGACGAGGAAGGGAAGAGGAAGGATTGCCGCCGAGCGCAGCCCGCCTACCCGAAAGGAAACCTTTCGTTTCCCCCTCCCCGCTTGATCCCCGCCGCCCGAGCGCCCAAATGGCGACCATGCTGATCGAGACCGAAGCCACGCCCAATCCGGCAACCCTCAAGTTCCTTCCGGGCCGCACCGTGATGGACGCCGGCACCCGCGACTTCGCGTCGCCCGAAGAGGCAGAGGCTTCGCCGCTCGCCACCGCCCTGTTCACCCTGGGCGACGTGACCGGCGTCTTCTTCGGCCGCGACTTCATTTCGGTGACCATTGCTCCCGGCGCCGACTGGCGCGACGCGAAGCCCGACGTGCTCGGCATCCTGCTCGATCATTTCGCCGCGAACATGCCGCTGTTCCATGCCCCCTCGGCGGGGTTCAGCGTGCCCGCGGAGAGCGCCGACTTCGGCGACAACCCCGAGGACGCCGAGATCGTCGCCCAGATCAAGGAACTGATCGAGACGCGCGTGCGCCCCGCCGTCGCCAATGACGGCGGCGACATCGTCTATCGCGGCTTCGATGCCGGCAAGGTCTACCTCCAGATGCAGGGCGCCTGTTCGGGCTGCCCCAGCTCGACCGCCACGCTCAAGAACGGCATCGAGCAGCTGCTCAAGCATTACGTTCCCGAAGTCACCGAAGTCCGGGCCGTCTGAGCCCGTACCTTCCCGAAAGGACTATCATCATGGCCACCCCGCTCGACGATGCGGCGCTGGATAAGCTGTTTCGTACCGCGCGCAGCTATAACGGCTACACCGATGCCCCGGTGACCGAGGCGGACATCCGCGCCATCTACGAACTCACCAAGATGGGCCCGACCTCGGCGAACAACCAGGCCGCCCGCTTCGTCTGGGTGACCAGCGACGAAGCCAAGGAAAAGCTCGCCCTGCTCGCCAGCGCCGCCAATGCCGACAAGATCCGCAAGGCCCCGGCCACCGTGATCATCGGCATGGACCTGACGTTCAACGAGCATCTGCCCTGGCTCTTCCCGCACGCGCCGACCGCCAAGGACTGGTTCCCGACCGAGGAAGCCCGCTACACCACGGCCTTCCGCAACTCGTCGCTCCAGGGTGCCTATCTGCTGCTCGCCGCTCGCGCGCTCGGTTTCGATACCGGCCCGATGTCGGGTTTCGACAACGCCAAGGTTGACGAAGCGTTCTTTGCAGACCAGCCCAATGTGAAGTCCAACTTCATCACCACGCTGGGACATGGCGACCCTTCCTCCATCTTCGATCGACTCCCCCGCCCCGAATTCGAGCAGTTCAATCGTCTCGTCTGACCTGACTCTCGTCATCGAGACCGCGACCGCAGCCTGCTCGGTCGCGCTGCTCGACGGAACGACCGTGATCGCCGCGGCCCATGAAGTGGTGGGCCGCGGCCATGCCGAGCGGCTGGTGCCGATGATCGCGTCGCTGCCCGGCGAGGGCCGTGCGGCGCGCATTCTCGTCGATGTCGGCCCCGGCAGCTTCACCGGCGTGCGCGTCGGCCTGGCCGCCGCACTGGGCCTTTCGATCGGCTGGGGGGCGGAGGTGCGTGGCTATTCGTCGCTCGCGCTGCTCGCTGCGTCGGGATTTGCCGGCAATCCGGACATACCACAACTTGCCGTGGTGCTCGAAGGCGGGCACGGTGAGGTGTTCATGCAGGCGTTCCATTCCCAACCTTTCAGGGAGGACGGGCCGTTCCGCTCGCTCGTTCCCATTACCGCGCTCGAAGCGCTGGCCGGCCGTCCGGCATTCGGCAGCGGCGTGCGCCATCTCGCCCCGCTGGCCGAGGGGCTCGACCTGCGCGAGACCCTGCCCGTCGCCGCCGATGCCCGGCTGCTCGCCGCCGACTTCACCACCCTCCCCGCCCGGCCGATCTATGGCCGCGCGCCCGATGCCAAGACGCTCGCCGAGCGGGGCCTGGCATGAGCGGCACCGTCAACCTGGTCGAGCTGCGCGAAGGCGGCACCCAGGATCTCTACAACGTCAACATCGTCATGCAGGAAGCGTTCGACCCGCGCTTCGGCGAGGCGTGGACCAGCGCCCAGTGCCTGGGGATGCTGTCGCTGCCCGGCGTCTGGCTGGTCGTCGCGAGCATCGACGGCCGCGACATGGGCTTCGCGCTCGCCCGCGTCATTGCCGACGAAGCCGAACTGCTGCTCCTCGCGACCCATCCCGCCGCGCGGCGCCGCGGCATTGCCGGCGCGTTGCTGCGTGCCGTGATCGAAGAAGCGCGCGGCCGCGGCGTCGTGCGAATCCATCTCGAGGTCCGTTCAGGAAACGATGCCGTATGGCTCTACCGTCGCGAAGGCTTCGAAAAGGTCGGAGAACGTCGGGATTACTATCGGGGACGTAGCGGGCAATTGTTTGATGCACATACTTATGCACGCGACATCAAGGACCTGGACTGAGACTTACTGAAACATGCAAATATGGTCTTGCGTTTGGACCAAAACGGTCCGATAGGACGTCGCCAGGTGACGAGTAAAAGTCGCCTCATTCGGGTCGAAAGGAAAAAGATGGAAACGCAAGCTGAGATTGATGAAACGCTGGTCACGCTGACGGCGGATATTGTTGCTGCACATGTCAGCAACAACAGTGTTGCGGTCTCCGACCTTCCGACTCTGATCCAGAACGTGCACGGCGCCCTCGCGGGTCTTGGCCGCGCCGTCGCCGAGCCCGAAGTGAAGCAGGAGCCGGCCGTTTCCATTCGCGCCTCGGTGAAGCCGGACTACATCGTCTGCCTCGAGGACGGCAAGAAGCTCAAGATGCTGAAGCGTCACCTGATGACGCACTATCAGATGACCCCCGAGCAGTACCGCGCCAAGTGGAACCTGCCGGCGGACTATCCGATGGTCGCCCCCAATTATGCCGAGCAGCGCCGCAGCCTGGCGAAGAAGATCGGCCTGGGCACCAAGCGCCGCAAGCGCTGAGCTGCAACAGACTGAAATATGGAAGGCCGGCCCGGAGATCGCTCCGGGCCGGCCTTTTCGTTTCGCGATCACGCCTTTTCGCGGCCACAGTCTTCCAACTTGGCGCAGGCCACGCTACATCGCGGCCATGGCTCGTAAGATCGATCTCGAAGCGCTTTGTCACGAGAAGGGGCTGCGCATCACCGAACAGCGCAAGGTGATTGCGCGCGTCCTCTCCGACGCGGATGACCATCCCGATGTGGAAAAGGTCTATGAGCGCGCCTCGGCAATCGACCCCGGCATCTCGATCGCCACGGTCTATCGCACCGTGCGCCTGTTCGAAGAGGCCGGCATCCTCGATCGTCACGATTTCGGCGACGGCCGCGCCCGCTACGAGCCTTCGCCCGAGGCGCATCACGATCACCTGATCAACGTCGAGACCGGCGAAGTGATCGAGTTCGTCGATCCCGAACTGGAGCAGCTCCAGAAGCAGATCGCCGAGCGGCTGGGCTTCCGCCTGGTCGATCACCGCATGGAGCTCTACGGCGTCGCGCTCGACCGCAAGAACTGAGGTGCCGCCTGCGGGCGAAACCCGGGCCGAACGCGCCGCCCGCCTCCGCGAGGAGGCCATCCAGGGCAATGAGACCCCGCTGAGCCTGATCGGCCAGTGCCGCCTGTGGAGCCGCGTCGGGCTGCTCGTGCTGGCGCTGCTGTTCTTCGTGCCGCTCCACTATCTCTTCCGGCTGTTCCGCCTGCCCTCGCCCTGGCCGCGCCATTTCCTGTCGACCGCCGCGCGGATCTGCGGCGCGCGGGTCAACCGCATCGGCACGCATCTCAAGCGCGACGTCTTCTACATCTCCAACCATCTCAGCTGGATCGACATCCTGGCGCTGGGCGGCGCGAGCGGCACCGCCTTCATCGCCAAGGCGGAGATCCAGAGCTCGCCCGTGGTCGGCTGGCTCGCCGGGCTCAACCGCACCGTCTACGTCAAGCGCGAGAACCGGCTTGGCGTTGCCGAGCAGATCAACGAGCTGCGCGATGCGCTGGCCGAGACCTGGGCGATCACCGTCTTCCCCGAAGGCACGACGACCGACGGCAAGTCGCTGCTGCCGTTCAAGACCCCGATGCTGCGCGTGCTCGAGCCGCCACCGCCCGGCGTGATGGTCCAGCCGGTGATGCTCCATTACGGCGCCGCGGCCGACGACATCTGCTGGATTGGCCAGGAAAGCGGCCTCAACAATGCGAAGCGCATCCTCAGCCGCAAGGGCAGCTTCCGCCTCGACGTCCATTTCCTCGAGCCCTTCCACCCGCGCGACTTCCCCGGCCGCAAGGTGATCGCGGCGGAGAGCAGGCGGCGGATCGAGGAGGCGCTGGTCAAGACGCTCGGCCATCCCCTGCGCACCTTCCGCTTCGCCGAGGACCCGATCGGCTACAGGCCGAAGCCGGGGGCGACTTCGTGACTTCAAAGCCCCTCCCCTTCAGGGGAGGGGTTGGGGTGGGGCCTGTCCGCCAGCGCTGGTCTCTATGAGACACCTTCCCCACCCCCATCCCCTCCCCTGAAGGGGAGGGGCTTAATATCGCCGGCTTATCCCGCTATAGCCCCGCCAAATGAACGCCCCCCAGAATCCCAAGGCCAATCCCAAGACCTTCCACGTCAAGTCGTTCGGCTGCCAGATGAACGTCTATGACGGCGAGCGCATGGCCGAGCTGATGGCCGCGCAGGGCATGACCGCCGCCGCCGAGGGCGAGGCCGCCGATCTCGTCGTGCTCAACACCTGCCACATCCGCGAGAAGGCGACCGAGAAGGTCTATTCGGACATCGGCCGCCTGCGGAAGGGCGCGCGCGAGGAAGGCCGCGCCGAGCCGATGATCGCGATCGCCGGTTGCGTCGCCCAGGCCGAGGGCGAGGAGATCGTCCGCCGCGCCAAGGTCGATGTCGTGGTCGGCCCCCAGGCCTATCACAACCTGCCCGAGCTGGTCGCCAAGGCGGCGGAAGGCACCTCGGCGCTCGACACCGACATGCCGGCGCTCAGCAAGTTCGGCACGCTGCCCAAGCGCCGCAAGGTCGGCCCTACCGCCTTCCTCACCGTGCAGGAAGGCTGCGACAAGTTCTGCACCTATTGCGTGGTGCCCTATACTCGCGGCGCCGAGATCAGCCGGCCGTTCGCGGAGCTGGTCGACGAGGCGAAGGCGCTCGTCGACGCCGGCGCGCGCGAGATCACCCTACTCGGCCAGAACGTCAACGCCTGGGACGACGAGGCCGGCACCGGGCTGCACGGCCTGATCCACGCACTCGATCGGATCGAGGGGCTGCACCGCATCCGCTACACCACCAGCCATCCCAACGACATGCGCGAAGGCCTGATCCGCGCCCATGCCGAGGTCGAGAAGCTGATGCCCTTCCTCCACCTCCCCGTGCAGGCCGGCAGCGACCGCATCCTCAAGGCGATGAACCGCTCGCACACGCGCGATTCCTACCTGAAGATCCTCGACCGGGTCCGCGAAGCGCGCCCCGACATCGCGCTGTCGGGCGACTTCATCGTCGGCTTCCCGGGCGAGAGCGATGCCGAGTTCGCGGAGACGCTGCGCCTGGTCGATGCGGTCGGCTACGCCCAGTGCTTCAGCTTCAAATACAGCCCACGCCCCGGCACCCCCGCCGCGGAGATGTCGGACGTCTTCGTCCCGGCGGAAGTGATGGACGAGCGCCTCCAGCGCCTCCAGGCCGCGCTCAACCGCGACCAGCTTGCCTTCAACCAGGCGACCATCGGCAAGAGCTGCGCGGTGCTGATCGAGCGCCAGGGCAAGCTGCCCGGCCAGATGCTCGGCAAGTCGCCCTGGCTCCAGTCGGTCTATCTGAACACCGATGCCCGGATCGGCGACATGGTCGAAGTCGAGATCACCGGCGGCTTCGGCAATTCGCTCACCGGCACGCAAGTGGTGCGCGTCGCCGCCTGAGCCGGGACGATACCGAACGGGATTGCCCGCGCGGGCAAGGAAACGATATGGTTTCCTTGCAAAAGGGGAGAGACTCGGTGTCGAAGCCGCTCTGGACGCTCACCGCCACGCTGATGCTCGCCGCTTGCGGCGGCACTCCCGCCGCCACGGGCGACAACGCGAGCACGCCGAAGGCGACCCCGCCCGCCCCCACGACCGCTTCATCCTTCGACGCCACCGACGCCTGCGCCCTCCTGCCGAAGGAGAAGGTCGCGGCGATCACCGGCACGAAGGTGGACAGCGCCACGCTCAGCCGCGTCACCCCCGGCACGGCCGAAACCGCCAGCTTCTCCAACTGCACCTACAGCTTCGCCGGCGGCGGCACGCTCGACTTCTTCGCCCGCCAGTCGCCGGTGGACGACAACACGCCCGAGGCGATCCAGCGGACCAAGCAGGGGCTGATCGAGAATATGGGCGCAAAGCTCACCGACGTCCCCGGCCTGGGCGCCGCCGCCTTCTCCGCCGAGCAGATGCACCAGCTTCACGTCTTCATCGGCGGCAATCGCTACATCTATTTCATGTCCCCCGTCCCGCCTGCCGGCAAGCCGATCGGCGAAGCCGAACGCGCATTGGCCAGGGCCGTTATCGGCTGATCGCCCCGCGCCTTCCTCCCGGCGCATTAACGATCCCCGGCAAGTCCCCGGTAAGTTTGGCAAATCTAGCCCATGCGTCCAAAACAAAAAGGGGGACGCACAAGCATGCGCTTCTATCTCGCGACGCGATTCCTGTTTCCGCGCCACTTCCATCTGCGCATCTTCACGATCTGCTTCGTCGCGGTGCACCTGCCGCTGATCGCCTTCGTCACCAGCCAGGTGGCGCTCGGCGAATGGCAATGGCAGGTGTTCGTGCCGCTCCTCCTCGCCACGCTCGCCGGCACGCTTGCCGCCATCTACGCGCTCGGCGCGCTGCTCGAACCGATCCGCAAGGCCTCCACGCTGCTGCGCGCGGTGCAGGACGGCCAGGCGGTCACCGATATTCCCGCAGGCGGCCGCGATCTGGCGGGCGAGCTGCTCGACAGTGTCGGCCTGGCCGCCCTGGCGACCAACACCCGGATCAGCCAGTTGCGCGACGCGGCCGAGCGCGACCTGCTCACCGGCCTGCGCAACCGGCGCGGCTTCCTCGATGCGGCGGCGCATCTGCGCGCCGGCACCCGCGCCACGCTTGCGCTGGTCGACATCGATTTCTTCAAGCGGATCAACGACATCTTCGGCCATGACGAAGGCGACATGGTCCTCCAGGAATTCTCGCACCGGTTGGGCGAGGTGATGCGCCGCTCCGATCTGGTCGCGCGCTGGGGCGGCGAGGAATTCGCCATCCTGATCCCCGGCATGGGCCCGCGCGAGGCCCGCGCGCTGATGGAGCGGCTGCGCACCGCGCTGCACGATCGCCCGATCGGCCCCAATCCCGAGGAACCGGTCACCTTCTCCTGCGGCCTCGCCTTTCTGCGCGGGCCCGAGCAGATCGCGGTGGCGATGCAGCGCGCGGACAAGGCGCTCTACGCCGCCAAACGCGCGGGCCGCGACCGAATCGAGCTCGAGGACGAGCGGATGCTCGAGGCCTGAGCGCCTAGAGCGCGCAGGGCTTGCCGATCTCGAGGTCGCCCCTGGTCTCGGCCAGTGTCTTGGCCCAGCCGATCTTCGCCCGGCGCACGTCCACCCCTTCCGGATCGGCTATCGGTGCGATCGTCAGTCGTCCCTCGACGCAACGGGCCTGGCTGCCAAAGACCTGCAGCCCGCCCTGGCGGACCAGCACCCGATCGGTGATCAACGCGAAGTCCATCGCATCGACATCGCCGCTCGCCAGCCGGTCGCCCATCGCCCCCAGCACCGTGGTACGGAAGGCCTCGTCCGGGCTGTGCTGCGCGATCAGCCAGGCGCCGTGGGTCACCTGCCGCCCGTCGCGGCCGTTGCGGAACCAGCCATCGGCCGGAAGCAGCGCCTTGAGCGCGGCAGTGTTGGCCGCATCGATCGCGGACATGCGCGGACCGATCTTCATGCTCAGCGCGATCTGCTGTTCAGGCGTGAGCGCCGGATCGTCCGCGCGCCACATATGCTGCCGGGTGATCTCGTCCAGCGCCACCAGCCGGGCGATCTTCTGCGCCAGCGTGGGATGCTCGGGCTGCGGCGCCCGCTCGACCTCGGCGACCGCGGCCTCCCATTCGGCGGCGTGCCGCGCCACGGGATCCTCCTGCATCGGCGCAAGGACCAGCGCGAGCAGGGCCGCCGCGATCATGCGGCGCGCTCCGCCGCCGCGACCGGCTCGGCCCAGCAGCCCTCGAAGTCCCCGAACACCGGCTCCAATCCCTTCTGCCCGGTCTCCAGCCAGCGCACCTTGGCACGGGTATAGTCGACCATCGCGTTGAGCTGCGCCGCCTTGTCCTCCAGCCGGGCGAGCTGCATCCGCATCAGCTCCAGGCTGCGCTCGGGCGTCATCGCGCCGGCATAATATTCGGCCGAGAGGGTCGCGATCTCGCGCAGCGAGAAGCCCAGGCTCTGCGCCATCCGGATCATCCGCGCCGCCTCGAGATGCTCCTCGGTGAAGATCTGGTACGGGTTGGAGCCGCCCTTCATGCCCGTCGCCGGGGCGAGCAATCCCTTGCGGATATAGAAGCGCACCGTGTCGGTGCTCATGCCCGCCCGCCTGGCGAATTCGGAGATCAGCATTCTCGGCTCCTCGGAAGAGGCTTGACCATGGACTATGGTCCACACTTATATGGCCGGGCTCCACCTCGCAACCGGAGCTCCCCAATGCAGAAAACCGCCCTCGTCACCGGCGCCTCGGCCGGGATCGGCGAAGCCACCGTCAAGCGCCTGATCCAGGACGGCTACAAGGTCTTCGCCGCCGCCCGCCGGCTCGACCGGATGGCACCGCTCGCCCGCCTCGGCGCCGAGCTGATCGACCTCGACCTGACCGACGATTCCTCGATCCTCGCCGCGGTCGAGGCGATCCGCGCCGCCACCGGCCGGCTCGACCTGCTCGTCAACAATGCCGGCTATGGCAGCTATGGCGCCGTCGAGGACGTGCCGATGGAAGAGGCGCGCCGCCAGATGGAGGTCAATGTCTTCGGCCTCGCCCGGCTCTGCCAGCTCGCCACGCCGCTGATGCGCGCGCAGAAATCGGGGACGATCGTCAACGTCACGTCGATCGGCGGCAAGTTCGGCGAGCCGTTCGGCGGCTGGTATCACGCCACCAAGTTCGCGGTTGAAGGCCTGTCGGACTGCCTGCGCATGGAGCTCCGCCCCTTCGGCATCCGCGTCGTGGTGATCGAGCCCGGCGCGATCCGCACCGAATGGGCCGGCATCGCGCACCAGAGCCTGGTCGAGCGTTCGGGCGGGAGCAGCGCCTATGCCCCCTGGGCGCGCAAATATGCCGCGCTGCTCGGCAATGCCGACGCGATGCGCTTCGCCTCGCCGCCCGAAGTCGTCGCCAGCACCATCGCCAGGGCCGCAGCAGCCCGCCGCCCGCGCATCCGCTACGGCACCGGCGGCGGGGCCAAGGTCTTCCTATTCCTCGCCCATTGGCTGCCCGATCGCTGGAAGGACGCACTGATGTGGCGGATGAGCCAGCTGGGCAGGGTGGAGGCCTGAGCGTTGCATGCGCGCCACGGCGGGGCCTGCTTGCGCTCCGCCGTGGCTTTTCCCCTGTCCAAGTTGGAAAACCTCTGCCACTCTCCCCATATCGCATGCGCAAGGGAACCGCCCGCATCGTCTTCGCTTTGACACGCAGCGCCGCTACGCGCGCTGCAATGTCGGCGATCACGCGCACGCGTGCGCCTATCAAGAGATTCAACTTTTTTCAGCGCGAAGGAGCCGCATGAGCCGCAAGCCTGTCCCCGCCCAGTCCGGTGAACGCTCCCGGGTAGAGGTGAACTTCGACAAGCCCCAGCTCCTGCCCCAGCTCTTCGGCGAGTTCGACAGCAACATCCTCGCCCTCGAAGAGCGGCTGGGCGTCTATATCCATGCCCGCGGCCAGCGCGTGCAGATCGAAGGGTCCGCCGAAGCCGTCGCCCATGCCCGCGAGGTGCTGCAGGAGCTCCATGCCCGCGTCATCCGCGGCGAGGAAGTCGATACCGGCCTGATCGACGCGGTGATCGCCATGTCGAGCGAGCCGACGCTGACCGGCATCATCAAGGCCGATAACGGCAATGCCCCCGCGCAGATCATGATCCGCACGCGCAAGAAGACGATCGTGCCGCGCTCGATCGCGCAGACCCAGTACATGCACGCGCTGGTCTCGAACGAGATGATCTTCGCGCTCGGGCCGGCCGGCACCGGCAAGACCTATCTCGCCGTGGCCCAGGCGGTGGCGCAGCTGATCACCGGCAGCGTCCAGCGGCTGATCCTGTCGCGTCCCGCCGTCGAGGCCGGCGAGAAGCTCGGCTTCCTGCCCGGCGACATGAAGGAGAAGGTCGATCCCTATCTCCGCCCGATCTACGACGCGCTCTATGACTGCCTGCCCGCCGAGCAGGTCGAGCGGCGCATCGCCAGCGGCGAGATCGAGATCGCCCCGATCGCGTTCATGCGCGGCCGCACCCTGGCCGATGCCTTCGTCATCCTCGACGAGGCGCAGAACACCACCCCGGCGCAGATGAAGATGTTCCTCACCCGCTTCGGCCAGAACAGCCGGATGGTGATCTGCGGCGATCCCAACCAGGTCGATCTCCCCGGCGGCCCGCCCGCCTCGGGCCTCAACGATGCGGTCCGCCGTCTCGAAGGAGTCGAGGGCATCGCCTTTTCGCGCTTCTCGGCGGCGGACGTGGTCCGCCACCCGATCGTCGGCCGCATCGTCGAAGCCTATGAGGGCCCGAATGCTTGACGTCGCCGCCCTCGTCGAATCGCCCTGGCCCGAGCACGACTGGGAAGCGCTTTCCATCCGCGCCGCCGAGACCGCGCTGAAGCAGACGCCCTTCCTCGAATGGCTGGATCACCCCGCGACGATCGAAGTCGCGGTGCGCTTCACTTCGGACGAGGAAGTCCATGTCCTCAACCGCCAGTATCGGAGCAAGGACAAGCCGACCAACGTGCTGTCCTTCCCGATGATCCAGCCGGATCTGATGGAGGCGGTGACCGAGAACAGCGACGATGGCGAGGTGCTGCTCGGCGACATCGTCCTGGCGCACGGCGTCTGCGCGGCCGAGGCGGTGGAGCGCAAGGTTTCGGTCGAAGATCATGCCACGCACCTGATTGTCCACGGCCTGCTGCATTTGCTAGGCTATGATCACATGGACGACGCCGAGGCCGAGGCCATGGAGGAGATGGAGCGCGCCGCGCTCCGCGACCTCGGTTTGCACGACCCCTATCTAATACGCGAGGATTGAACACCGAACATGCCCGAGGGCCCCAGTAGCACCAGCAACGGCGACAACCACGAAGGTGGCGGGATATGGCGCGGCATCCGCACCCTCCTGTTCGGTGACGACCAAGAAGAGACTTTGCGCGACCGCATCGAGGATGCGATCGACGAGCATGAGGGCGAGGGCGGCAAGGGCCCGGCCGGCGACCTGGCGCCGATCGAGCGCCAGATGCTCAAGAACCTGCTCCATTTCGGCGAGCGCGATGCCGGCGATGTCGGCGTGCCGCGCGCGGACATCATCGCGGTCGACGAGGAAACCAGCTTCGCCGACCTGGTGAAGCTGTTCGAGGAGGCCGGCCACAGCCGCCTGCCGGTCTATCGCGAAGAGCTCGATACGATCATCGGCATGGTCCACATCAAGGACGTGTTCAACATCCTGGCGAGCGGCGCGCCGCACCCGGCGAACCTGTCCGGCCTGATCCGCCAGCCGCTCTATGTGCCCCAGTCGATGGGCGCGCTCGACCTGCTCGCCCAGATGCGCGGGCGCCGCACCCATCTCGCCATCGTGCTCGACGAATATTCGGGCACCGAGGGGCTGATCACGATCGAGGACCTGATCGAGGAGATCGTCGGCGAGATCGAGGACGAGCATGACGAGGCGCCGACCGCTTTGCTCGTGCCGATCGACGGCGGCGGCTGGGACGCCGATGCCCGCGCGGACCTCGAGGACGTCGCCGAGACGGTCGACCCGCGCCTGGCCGAGGTCGACGGCGATGTCGACACGCTGGGCGGCCTGGCCTTCGTGCTGGCCGGCCATGTGCCCGAGGCGGGTGAGTGCCTCGAGCATGACAGCGGCTGGAAGCTCGAGATCGTGGAGGCCGACCCCAAGCGCGTCACCAAACTGCGCCTACACCCGCCCACCGAAAAGGCACTGGCGGAGGAGTGATCCTCCGGAGCGGGGCGGCCAACCATCACCACCCCCCAGAGCGCCATCCCGACCCCAAACCGTCATCCCACCCCAAACCGTCATCCCGGCGAAAGCCGGGATCTCGTGCGACTCTTGTCCGGCCACCCGCGCCATCGCCTGAGATCCCGGCTTTCGCCGGGATGACGAAAAAGGCTTGACATTACGAACCATATAGGTTATATACGCCGCCATCCTTCGTACCAGGCCAGCACGAAGGAGCGGAAGGCCGGTGCCGCATACAGCGACATCGGAGGATCGGCGCGGAGTCGTTCGGCACAAGTCGAAGCTTCGCTGGAATATCCGCTGCAGAGCCCCTCGCCGGAATTACCCCTGAGCTTCTCAATGGCTGAAATGCAGGGGGAGGCACGCCGCAGCATCAAAGTCTCGACGCGACCATAAATGCCAATACCAAATCGTCGTCGAGCCCGAGCGCCCGAGAAGAGAACGCGCCGATCCTTTCCTTCTGCCCACCCCGGGTGCCAAAGGCACGCCGGGCTGTCCGCGTATCTCCCGAATCGTCATCCCGACGAAAGTCGGGATCTCAGGCGGCCGGGCAGGAGCCGCACGTCATCCCGGCGATGACGGCAATGGTGACAACCACATGTCGTAAAAATCACCCAGTCGATCACAGACGGCGATCTAATCCATTTCTTCGATTGCGTCGGGGATGGCATCCCATGAGACGCAATCAGCAAGGAGCTTGGGAGATGGACGCGAAGACTGGATCGCTCGAGGGTGGCGGCTGCCCGATGCACGGCACGGGCGGCGTGCGTGCGCTGCTAGGCCGCACCAACAAGGACTGGTGGCCCGAGATGCTCGCCACCGAAATCCTCAACCCCAACGGCTCCTCCAACCCGATGGGCGCCGATTTCGACTATGCCGAAGCCTTCAAACAGCTCGACTACGCTGCGCTCAAGGCCGATCTCACCGCGCTGATGACCGACAGCCAGCCCTGGTGGCCGGCCGATTACGGGCATTACGGCCCCTTCTTCATCCGCATGGCCTGGCACGCCGCCGGCACCTATCGCACCGCCGATGGTCGCGGCGGCGCGAACAGCGGGCAGCAGCGCTTCGCCCCGCTCGATAGCTGGCCGGACAACGGCAATCTCGACAAGGCGCGCCGCCTGCTTTGGCCGATCAAGCAGAAATACGGCAAGCACATCAGCTGGGCCGACCTGTTCATCCTCGCCGGCAATGTCGCGATCGAGAGCATGGGCGGGCCCGTGTTCGGCTTCGGCGGCGGCCGTCCCGACGTGTTCGAGCCCGAGCGCGACATCTATTGGGGCTCGGAGGACAAATGGGTCAACGAGGGCGTCCAGACCCGCATCGCACCCGAACATGGCTTCCATGAGATCGAGGGTCCGCTCGCCGCGATCCAGATGGGCCTGATCTACGTCAATCCCGAGGGTCCGCAGGGCAATCCGCATGACGATGCCGGCATGGCGCGCGACATGAGGGAGACCTTCGCGCGCATGGCGATGAACGACGAGGAGACCGTCGCGCTCACCGCCGGCGGCCACACCTTCGGCAAGGCGCATGGCAATGGCGACGCCTCGCTGCTCGGCGCGGCTCCTTCGGGCGCCGACCTGGTGGCCCAGGGCTTTGGCTGGGTCAGCGGCCATGAGAGCGGCGGCATCGGCGAGCATACCGTCACCAGCGGCATCGAGGGTGCCTGGACCAACACCCCGCGCGAGTGGAGCGAGAACTTCTTCCGCCTGCTGCTCGACTATGACTATGAGCTGGTGAAGTCGCCGGCGGGCGCGAACCAGTGGCAGCCGATCAACCAGAAGGAAGAGGACATGGCGCCCGACGCGCATGTCCCGGGCCGCAAGGTCCCGACGATGATGACCACCGCCGACATGGCGCTCAAGCGCGATCCGGCATATCGGGCGATCTCGGAGAAGTTCCGCAACGATCACGAAGCGTTCAAGGACGCCTTCGCCCGCGCCTGGTTCAAGCTGACCCACCGCGACATGGGCCCGAAGATCCGCTACCTCGGGCCGGAAGTTCCCGCCGAAGAGCTGATCTGGCAGGATCCGATCCCGGCCGGCACCACGCCGTCGGACAGTGATGTCGCGGCGGTGAAGGCCAGGATCGCAAGCAGCGGCCTGACCGTCAGCCAGCTGATCAAGGCGGCCTGGGCCTCGGCCAGCACCTTCCGCAAGTCGGACTTCCGCGGCGGTGCCAATGGCGCGCGCGTCGCGCTGGCCCCGCAGAAGGACTGGGAAGTCAACGAGCCCGCGACCCTCGCCAAGGTGCTCTCCACCCTGGACGGCCTTCGCGGCTCGCTGTCGCTGGCCGACGCGATCGTGCTCGGCGGCGTGGTCGGGCTGGAGAAGGCGATCAAGGATGCCGGCTCGAACGTGGCGGTGCCGTTCACCGGCGGCCGCGGCGATGCGACGGCGGCGCAGACCGACGCCGAGAGCTTCGAGGTGATGGAGCCCGAGGCGGACGCGTTCCGCAATTATGTCGGCAAGAAGAAGCTGGCGGTGCGGGTCGAGGAGATGATGCTCGATCGTGCGTCCTTGCTCGGCCTCTCGGTTCCCGAGATGACGGTGCTGATCGGCGGCCTGCGCGTGCTCGGCGCCAATCACGGCGAGCGCGGCCACGGCCATTTCACCAGGCGCCCGGGCCAGCTGACCAACGACTTCTTCGTCAACCTCTATGACATGACCAATGTCTGGGCGGCGGCCGGAGAAGGCGACGACGAATATGTCGCGACCGACCGGGCTGCGGGTCACGAAAAGTGGCGCGCCACTCGTGCGGACCTGATCTTCGGCTCGAACTCGGAGCTGCGCGCGGTCGGCGAGATCTATGCCGAGAACGGCAATGAGGAGAAGTTCGTGAAGGACTTCGTCGCCGCCTGGACCAAGGTGATGAACGCCGATCGCTTCGACCTGAAGTGAGACCTTAATTCCTCCCCCAGCTCGCTGGGGGAGGGGGACCGCCGACCGAAGGTCGGTGGTGGAGGGGCGGCGGCGCAGCCGCCGTCTTCGACGGCGCCCCTCCACCATTGCTGCGCAATGGTCCCCCTCCCCGAGACAAGCTCGGGGAGGAATTAAGATGATTGGCTTCCCCCCTCCTCGCCCCTATCCTCGCCGCATGCTCAAGCGGATCCTCATCGTCCTTGCCATCCTCGCGGTGGTGCTCATCGGCCTGTTCATCTGGGCGACCCAGCCCGACAAGGCCAAGCTCTCCGAAGCCGCAGTGACCGGCGTGGTCCCGCAGCTGGGCGAGGCCCGCTACCAGGATATCCCGACGGTCCGCATCGCCAAGCCGGTGGGCTGGGCCAACGGCGCCAAGCCGATCGCGCCCGCGGGCATCCAGGTCGCGCCCTTCGCCGACAAGCTCGATCATCCGCGCTGGCTCTATCGCCTGCCCAATGGCGACGTGCTGGTTGCCGAGAGCAACTCGCCCCCGCGCGACGGCGGCGGCATCACCGGCTGGATCATGGGCATCATGATGAACCGCGCCGGCGCCGGCGTGCCCTCGGCCAACCGCATCACCCTGCTGCGTGACACCAATGGCGACGGCGTCGCCGACCAGCGCTCGGCCTTCCTCGAAGGACTGAACTCGCCGAGCGGCATGGCGCTGATCGGCGACTGGCTCTACGTCGCCAACACCGACGCGCTGGTCCGCTTCCCCTACAAGGCCGGCGATACCAAGGTCACCGCCAAGCCCGAGAAGATCGTCGACCTGGCCGGCGGCGGCAATCACTGGGCGCGCAACATCCTCGCCTCGCCCGACGGCAAGCGCATCTATGTCGCGGTGGGCTCCTCGTCGAACATCGCCGAGAACGGGCTCGACAAGGAAGGCGACATCTACACCGCCGACTCCCCCTTCGCGGTGGCCAAGCAGCTCGATGCCGCCAAGCGCACCCGCGCCGCGATCCTCGAGGTGGTGCCCGATACCAAGTCCTCGCGCGTCTATGCCTGGGGCCTGCGCAATCCCAACGGCATGGCGTTCGAGCCGCACACCGGCAATCTGTGGACCGTGGTCAACGAGCGCGACATGCTCGGCTCCGACATGCCGCCCGACTATCTCACCCAGGTCGATTTCGGCGCCTTCTATGGCTGGCCGTGGAATTATTGGGGCGGTTACATCGACAAGCGCGTGACGCCCGAGCGCTCGGACCTGCGCGAATATACCAAGCGCCCCGACTTCGCGCTCGGCGCCCACACCGCGCCGCTGGGCCTCGCCTTCGCCGCCGATGCCAAGCTGGGCGGCAAGTTCACCAACGGCGCCTTCGTCGCGCTGCACGGCTCGTGGAACCGCGAGCCGCCCTCGGGTTACAAGCTCGTCTTCGTGCCGTTCGGCGACAATGGCTATCCGCTCAAGACCGCCAAGCCGGTCGACCTGCTCACCGGCTTCCTCGGCAAGGACGGCAAGACGGTGCAGGGCCGCCCGGTCGGCGTGATCACCGATGCCGGCGGTGCGCTGCTGGTTGCGGACGATGTCGGCAACATGATCTGGCGGGTGAGCAGCACCGCGGGCGCGCCGATCGCCGGGGCGCCTGCCGCCAAGTAAATCCGGCGGGCGCAGCGCGCGGCTTGCAATGTAGGATTTTGCCTGCTTGCCTCACGCAGTCGGGCCTGGTGTCCGCCGCTCTTTCAAGCCGTCAAGAAACGGGATCGCGCAATTGCACGCCCCGCTCCGATGCATGCTCCTTCACCCCGGCACGAGGACGGAGTGAAGGTTGCCTCGGCGCCTCAGGACGCCGGAATCTGCTGGCTGATGCAGTGGAAGCTGCCGCCGCCGGTCAGGATATGGTCAGCGCGCTGACCGATGATCGCGCGGCCGGGGAACAGCTCGGCGAGCTTGTCGACCGCCGCCACGTCGTTCTCCTGGCCGTAGAGCGGAACCACCACCGCGGCATTGCCGATGTAGAAGTTCATGTAGCTTGCCGGGATGATCTCCTCATCCTCGTTCAGCACGCGGCCCGGCGAGGGGAAGCGCACCACTTCGACGCCGGCCCGCTCGGCACGGGCAGCGGCATCCTGGTAGATGCGCCAGTTGGGGTCGTTCTCGGCGCCCTCGGGGATCAGCAGCCGGTTCGGGCCGATGAAGCGGGCGAGATTGTCGACATGGCCGTCGGTATGGTCGTTGAGCAGGCCGTCGCCGAGCCACAGCACCTGGGTATAGCCCAGGTCCTTGCGCAGCATCTCCTCGACATCGGCCTTGCCGAGCTGGGGATTGCGGTTGCGGTTGAGCAGGCACTGCTCGGTGGTGACCACCAGGCCGGTACCGTCGCCGTCGATCGCGCCGCCCTCGAGAACCCAGCCATGGTCCTCGACCTTCATCTGGGCCCGCTCGGCGAGGCGATGACCGATATCGTCATCGCCCTCGAGGTCGTACTTGCCGCCCCAGCCATTGAACCGGAAGTCGTGTGCGGTGCCGTTGCCGCCGATGATCGCGGCGGTGTCGCGCAGCCAGATGTCGCCGAACGGCTCAATCACCACCTTGGCGGCATTGCCGGCGAGCAGCTTGGCGGCCTTGGCGGATTCCTCATTGGCGGCGACCAGGATCACCTGCTCGCCCTTGCCCTCGGCGTGCACCGCCTTGGCGAAGGCGGCAACTTCGAGCCGCGCGGATGCGAGATCGTCGAGCCAGAGTTCGGGATGGCTGGGGAAGCCGATCCACACGGCGTGGTGGTGCGCCCATTCGGGCTTGGGGGGAGGCGGAATCGTCATTCCGCCCCCATAGTCCCCTTCACTGTCCGGCGCGAGACTTGTCGCGGACCGAACGGAATTCGGCAGTCTTGTACCAGTTGGGCCAGGCTGCGCCCTCGGCGAGCTGGCGGCCCAGGCCGTAATAGATGTTCAGGTCCGAGACTGCGCCGCTCCAGTCCCAGTTCGCGTCATACTCGTCCTGGGGCTTGTGGTAGCGGTTCCGGGTATAGTCCTCGGCGGCCTTCTTGCCGGCTTCCTTGCCGCCATTGACCAGGTCGTCGCCGCTCTCGCCATAGAGCATCGGCACGCCCAGCTTGGCGAAGCTGAAATGGTCCGAACGGTAATAGCCACCCGCCTCGGGCCGCTCCTCGGGGACGATCACCCGGCCCTCGGCCGCGACGAAGGGCTTCACCAGGTCCTCGAGCTCGGACTTGCCGCCGCCGACGATCGTGAAATCCTTCGTCTTTCCAATGACATTGAGCGAATCCATGTTCACCCCGCCCACCGTCTTGGCGAGCGGATAGACCGGGTTCTCGGCGTAGAACTTGCTGCCGAGCAGGCCCGATTCCTCGGCGGTGACCGCCAGGAAGACGACGCTGCGCTTGGCCGCGCCCGCCTTGGCATGGGCTTCGGCCAGGGCAACGAGGCCGCCGATGCCCGAGGCATTGTCGACAGCGCCGTTGCAGATGTCGTCGCCATTGACCGCGTCGCAGCGGCCGAGATGGTCCCAATGCGCCGAATAGAGCACGACCTCGTCGGGCTTGGCGGTGCCCGGCAGGATGCCGACGACGTTCTTCGAGGCCTGGCGCTTGATCGAATTATCCCAGCTGACAGAGGCCTTTACCCCGAGCGGCACGGCCTTGAAGCCCTTCTGGCTGGCTGCGGCGACGAGCGCGTCGAAGTCCTTGCCGGCGGACGCGAACAGGGCCTTGGCCTTGTCGAGCTGCATCCAGCCGATCGCCTGGCTCTGGTCCATATGGTCGCCCGGCGTGTCCTGCTCGAGCTGCGGGCCGGTCCAGGAGGACTGGACCACGCCCCAGCCATAGGCGGCCGGGACGGTATCGTGGACGATGATCGCCGCCGCCGCGCCCTGGCGCGCGGCTTCCTCGTACTTGTAGACCCAGCGACCATAATAGGTCATCGCCTTGCCCTCGAACAAACCCTTGGTTTCCGGGGATTTATAGTCGGGGTCGTTGACCAGGATGACGACCGTCTTCCCTTTCACGTCCAGACCGGCATAGTCGTTCCAGCCGCGCTCGGGGGCGTTGATGCCGTAGCCGACGAAGACGACGTCGCTGTCCTTGATCGCGACCTTGGGCGTCACCCGGTAGGTGGCGATGACCATGTCCTTGCGATAATCGAGGCTGACCGGGGCCTTGCCGCCGGTGAAGACCAGGGGCGCCACGTTGTTCGCGGTGATCTCGACCAGCGGCACGTCCTGGGTCCACTTGCCCTTGTTGCCCGGCTTCAGCCCAGCCTTTTCAAAGCGTTGGACGATATAGGCGATCGTCTTGTCCTCGGCCGGGGTGGTCGGGGCGCGGCCCTCATAGGCGTCCGAGGAGAGCTCCTTGGTCACCTCCTTCATCGTCTCGGGCGAGATGGTCTGGGCATTGGCCGCGGTGCCGGCGAGCAGCAGGGCGGCGGTGAGCAGGTGGCGCATGGGATCCCCTTTGCGGAACAGTCTTGCGCGGATGTTGGCAAGGGTTGCGCCCGACCGCAATGCGAGGCAGCCTTGGTAGCGATAACACAGGAGGGGAAAGCATGCGCTTGTGGACGCTCTGCGCGCCGATATTGGCACTCGCCCTGCCCGCCAGTGCGCAGCAGCAGGACTATACCGCCGCCAATGCCGACCGCCAGGCGATGCTCGACCGGCTGGGAATCAGGGAAATCCGTGCCGGCGCAGACGGTTTCAATCCCGACGCACCCAATGCCGCCAACTATGACGAGGCCAGAGCGGGCACGCCCCAACTTCCGGATATGATGCGTCTGAACGACGGCCGGCCGGTCAGGAACAGCAAGGACTGGGACCGCCGCCGCCGCGAGATCGTCGAACTGTTCGACCGCGAAATCTATGGCCGCGTGCCACTAACCGCCCCGAAAATAACGTGGAATCTCGTCCGCGAGGAAAAGGCGACCGAGGCCGGGATTCCCGTCGTCAAACGTTGGCTGGAAGGAAAGGCGGACAACAGGGCCTGGCCGCAAGCATCCGCGACGATTGCCGTCCGCTATACGCTGCCGGTCAGCGACTATCCGGTGCGGGTGATGCTGTCCTTCGGCTTCCCCGAGGGGTTCAAATTCCCCGGGCCGCCCCGCCCGGCCGACCCTGGCCCGCCCTATACCGAGCAGCTGCTCAAACGGGGTTTCGGCTATGCCGTGGTCGTGGCCAGCTCGATACAGGCGGACAATGGCGGCGAGCTGAAGACCGGGGTGATCGGCATCTCGCTGCGGGGGCGCCGGCGCGGCCCCGAGGATTGGGGCGTGCTGCGCGCCTGGGCCTGGGGCGCGAGCCGGGCGCGCGAGGCGCTCGCTTCGGACGCGGAAGTTGACGGCGACGGAATCGGGATCGAAGGCCTGTCGCGCTATGGCAAGGCGGCGCTGGTCGCGATGGCCTATGACCCCAAATTCGCGATCGGGTTCATCGGCTCCTCGGGTGCCGGCGGCGCGGCGCTCTATCGCCGCAATTTCGGCGAGCGGATGGGTAACCTCGCCGCCGGGGGCGAGTATCACTGGTTCGCGGGCAATTTCCTGAAATATGCGGGCCCGAAGACCGAGTTCGACCTGCCCATCGACGCGCACATGCTGATCGCCCTCTCGGCACCGCGCGCCCTGTTCATCGGCGCAGGCACGGTGGATACCGGCGATGGCTGGGTCGATCCCAGGGGCAATTTCCTGGCAGCGGTGGCAGCGTCTCCGGCCTGGGAGATAGGCGGGGCGAAGGGGCTGAGCGCCACCACATTCCCGCCCGAGCTGACGCCGGTGACCGGCGGCAGGCTGGCCTTCCGCCAGCATCGCGGCGGGCACAACAACCGCGACAACTGGCCAAGCTTCATCGACTTCGCAGTGCGGGAACTGCCCGAGGTGATCTCGCCCGTCAGGGAGCTGGAGGTCCGCAAGGCCGGGCGCTAGCGGGGTCCCTTCCAACCCGTCATCCCGCCCAAGCCGCCATCGCCCCCAATCCGTCATCCCGGCGGAAGCCGGGATCTCAGGCGAAGGCGCGGGGAAGGAGCCGCGCGAGATCCCGGCTTTCGCCGGGATGACGGTTAGGGGCGGACTGACGGTTGTTGGGGCGAAGACGGTTGTGCCGTGGGGTGGCGGCCTTGGAGCTGGGATGACGGCGTCGAGCCGAGACGCGCCGATCCTCGCCCCTTCACGCCCGCAACCGCTCCGCCCCTTCCAGCGCCGCGTCCTGCAGCCCCACCAGCGCGGGGATCAGCGCGTCGCGGCGGGCCTCGGCGATGCGGATGGCGGGCAGATAACGGCGCTCGAGCTTCTTGAGCCGGGCGACGTCGGCAATCGTCTCGACATGGACGATCAGCTCGGCGTCCCCGTCGAAGCAGGTGGCGGACGGGATCGCCTGCTCGGCATCGCGGTAGCGGGCGCGCAGGGCATGGACCTCGGCCTCGGCCGCGATGAAGCGATCGAGCGCGGCATCCCGCACGAGCGGCTCGAAGACCTGGGGCAGGCCCGGCGGCCAATCGAGCGGGTGATCCTGTACGGGATCGACCGCGAAGCTGGTGCTGCCCACCGCCCAGCCGGTGACCGGATGCGGCGAAATGTCGGTCAGCTGGCCCGACGGCGCACGCCAGGCCGCATGATGCCAGCCGAACAGCGCGACGCCGGGAATCTCGACCAGCATCCAGCCGAAGACGCAGCCGCCACCCTGCCCGCGCACCTGATCGCGGACGTTCCAGTAGCAGCGACCACGCCGGCTGCCGGGCAGCGGATAGCGTGGCACGGCGAGGGTTTCGGGCGCGCCCAGCCGGGCGAGCAATGGCGGCAATGCCGGATGATCGAGAGCGGCGTCCCGATGAATCAGTCCCAAATGCAAGTCCCCCCGGACTCTTCGGCGCGTGGAACGGGTTCCCCCCGGACCCGCCCCACGCGCTTCAAGAGCATCCCCGCCCCGTCGCCGGGCAAAGCGAGGGGGAACTGGAGATGCGAGCAGGTGCGACCCTGATATTTTGCCGAAATGTTACAGGGGCGAGGACCCCCGCGGGAGGCGAGGTAGCGCCATTTTGGGTCAATACCGGCGGTCGAGCGGGCAATTCCGCCAGATTGAGTAGATTCGGGAGGTATCGGTGAAAGCGGCACGCTGGGGTTGTGGGTGTAGCCTTGGCTACGCGAGCGGGCGGGCGACGGCCGTCATCCCGGGCGCACCCCGTCCGTCATCAGGGCGCCCGTTCGTCGTCCCGCGCACTTCTCGTCATCCCGGCGAAAGCCAGGATCTCGGGCGGCTCCTGTCCCGCGCTACGGCATGAGATCCCGGCTTTCGCCGGGATGACGGATTGGGCAGGTGGGCCGCCGATGTATCGGCGACCACGAAAAAGGGCGGCCCCGAAGGACCGCCCCGTTTCTCGTTTCCCGAAGGAAGCGAACCTTAGCGCGAATAGAATTCGACGACCAGGTTCGGCTCCATCTTCACCGGGTACGGCACCTCGTCGAGGGTCGGCACGCGGGTGAAGGTGATCTTCGAGGCGCCGTCCGGCGACACGTAATCGGGGATATCGCGCTCGGCGAGGCTCTGGGCTTCCATGACCAGCGCCATTTCCTGGGCCTTCTGGCGGAGCGACACGGTCTGGCCCGGCTTGATACGGCGCGAACCGATGTTGCACTTCTCGCCATCGACCAGGACGTGGCCGTGGTTGACGAGCTGGCGGGCCGCGAAGATCGTCGGCGCGAACTTGGCGCGATAGACGATCATGTCGAGGCGCTGCTCGAGCAGACCGATGAGGTTCTGCGACGTATCGCCCTTCATCTTCGAGGCGTCTTCATACGCCTTCTTGAACTGCTTCTCGGTGACGTCGCCGTAATAGCCCTTGAGCTTCTGCTTGGCGCGCAGCTGGATGCCGAAGTCCGACATCTTGCCCTTGCGGCGCTGGCCGTGCTGACCCGGGCCGTACTCACGCTTGTTCACCGGGGACTTGGGACGGCCCCAGATGTTCTCGCCCATGCGGCGGTCGAGCTTGTACTTTGCGCTGGAACGCTTCGACATTCTGTAATCCTTGCAATCGCTAACAACGTTTTTCCCGGTATCCGCCTGCTGTTCTCGAGGAGAGGCAGGGCCGCCGCTTCACCGGGGTGCGGGGCCATTGCGAAGGCGCGCGGTTAGCGGCGCGGGGGGAAGGAGTCAAGCCAGAGACGCCAAGCTGGACAGCGGCACCCCGCCCGGCCAAGGAGCGCCCATGCAAGAGATACTCGATCCCGAAGCCTGCACGACGATGCTGGAAGTCCGTGCCGGCGTCGATGCGGTGGACGCCGAGCTGGTCCAGCTCCTGAAGCGCCGTTTCGGCTATATGGATGCCGCCGCGCGCATCAAGCCCGAGCGCGGTCATGTCCGCGACGAGGCGCGCAAGGCGCAGGTCATCGCCAATGCCCGCGCGCACGCGCGTGCGGCGGGCATTCCGGACGAGGCGATCGGTGACCTCTGGGAACTGCTGGTCGAAGCCTCGATCGCCTATGAACTGGTGAAGTTCGACGCGCGGCCGGCGCGCGACTGACCAGGCTTACTGGCCGCGAAGGTCCCGGCTGACGGACGCGTTGCTGGCATTGCTGATCGCGTCCCATTCGGCGCGGGTGTGGCATTCCGCGCGGCCGCCCAGGCGGCTGCTGGACGACGCGACGCGACGGCAGATCTCGCGATTGGGATCGTCGCTCTTCTTTTTCTTCGCCTCGGCCGACTTGGCGGCATCGGGCTCGGCCTGCTGCGCGATGGCAGGCGTGGAAAGCGCGAACAGGGCAAGCAAAGCAACCAGACGCATCGGAAAACCCCTCCCAAGATGATGGTGCGCAATTAGCGAGGCCGGGAGTTTGCGGAAAGCAGAAACTGTGTTGCCGATATATGTCAGCCGATGCGGTGGCGCTTCCTGCCGTCCAGCGCGGAGAGCACCCCGCGCAGCGTGCGCAGCTCCTGCGACGACCAGCGCGGCTTGGTGAGCAGGGTACGCAGGGTACGCTTGGTCGAGGGCACGCGATCGGGCGGGAAATAATAGCCCGAATCGTCGAGCATCGCATCGAGCTGGCCGATCATCCCGTCGAGCTCGTCCTGTGGCGCGGGGGGATCGAGATCCTCCTGTGTCGGCTGCACGAGCTGCTCGCCCTTCGACCATTCATAGGCGACGAGGATCACCGCCTGGGCGAGGTTGAGCGAGCCGAATTCGGGGTTGATCGGCACGGTCAGGATGGTGCGGGCGAGCGCGACGTCGTCGGTCTCCAGCCCCGAGCGCTCGGGGCCGAACAGGATCGCCGAGCGACCTTCCTCGCGGTGGATCGTGCGCGATGCCTCTTCCGGCGTCACCACCGGCTTGGAGATGCCGCGCTTGCGCACCGTGGTGGCATAGACGTGCGCGCAGTCCGCCACCGCTTCGGCGACGGTCTCGTAGACCTGGGCCTTTTCCAGCACGATGTCGGCGCCCGAGGCGGCCGGGCCGGCGCTGGGATTGGGCCAGCCGTCGCGCGGGGCGACGAGGCGCATCTCGACCAGCCCGAAATTGAGCATCGCGCGCGCGGCCTTGCCGATATTCTCGCCGAGCTGCGGACGGACGAGGACGATGACGGGGGGTGGAACCTGCGCGGGCACATCCACGCCGCCACCTTCCAATCCCTCCCCGGTTATCCTGAGTAGGGGCTGAGCTTGTCGAAGACCCGTATCGAAGGACTTTTTCGCCAACTGCCTGATCAAATCCCAATCACCTCGGATCAATGCTTCTTTCTTCGCGCGCGACCAACCCTTGACCTGGCGCTCTGCCTCGCGTGCTTCGTCACGCGTAGCAAATTCTTCTGCCCACACTGGCTCCACCGGGCGGCGGCTGCGTGTATAGCCCGGCAGCTCGCCCTGTTGATGCTGGGCGATGCGGCGCTCCACGTCTTCGGTATGGCCTACATAGTAGGAACCGTCCGCACAGCGCAGCATGTAGACGTGGAAGCTCATCGCACGGCCCCTCCCTCACCACCATCCTTCGATACGCGTCTTCGACAAGCTCAGCCGCTACTCAGGATAACCGGTGGAATGAAGGCAAGGGAGGCCCTTACTCCCCCTTCCCCACTTCGCTGACGTTGCCGGCGAATTCCTCGAAATCCTTGGCTTCGCGGAAGTCCTTATAGACCGAGGCGAAGCGGATATAGGCGACCGAATCGAGGCCCTTGAGCCCCTGCATCACCAGCTCGCCGATCTTCTGCGAGGGGATTTCGGTCTCGCCCATCGTCTCCAGCTGGCGCTGGATACCCGAGACCAGCTTCTCGATCTGCACGCCGTTGACCGGGCGCTTGCGCGTGGCGACCGAGATCGAGCGGACCAGCTTGTCGCGGTCGAACGGCTCGCGCTTGTCCTCGCTCTTGAGCACGGTCAGCTCGCGCAGCTGGATGCGCTCGAAAGTGGTGAAGCGCGCGGCGCAGGCCTCGCACTGGCGCCGACGGCGGATCGCCGCCCCGTCTTCGGTGGGGCGGCTATCCTTTACCTGGCTGTCTTCATGTCCGCAGAAGGGGCAGCGCAATTACTCAGAGCTCCGGATAGATGGGGAAACGCTCGCACAGCGCGCGGACGCGCTCGCGGACATTCGCCTCGACCTGGGCATCGCCCTGCTCGCCATTCTTCTTCAGACCGTCGAGCACGTCGGCGACCATGTTGCCGATCTCGCGGAACTCGGCCGGACCGAAGCCGCGGGTGGTGCCCGCCGGCGAGCCGACGCGGATGCCGCTGGTCTTGACCGGGGGCAGCGGATCGTTGGGGATGCCGTTCTTGTTGCAGGTGATCGCCGCACGCTCGAGCGCCTCGTCGGCGTCCTTGCCGGTGACGCCCAGCGGGGTGAGGTCGATCAGCGCGAGGTGGGTGTCGGTGCCGCCCGAGACCACCGCCGCACCGCGCTCCTTGAGCGTGGCGGCGAGGATCTTGGCATTCTCGACGATCGCGGCGGCATAGGCCTTGAACTCGGGCTGGAGCGCCTCGCCGAACGCCACGGCCTTGGCGGCGATGACGTGCATCAGCGGGCCGCCCTGCAGGCCGGGGAACACCGCCGAGTTGATCTTCTTGGCGATCGCCTCGTCATTGGTGAACACCGCGCCGCCACGCGGGCCGCGCAGCGTCTTGTGGGTGGTGGTGGTGACGACATGGGCGTGGCCGAACGGCGTCGGGTGGACGCCACCGGCGACCAGGCCGGCGAAATGGGCCATGTCGACCATGAAGATCGCGCCGACTTCATCGGCGATCGCGCGGAACTTCGCGAAGTCGATGTGGCGCGGATAGGCCGAGCCGCCGGCGATGATGATCCGCGGCTGGCTCTCCCTGGCCTTGGCCAGCACCTCGTCGAAATCGATCAGGTGGGTGACGGGATCGACGCCATACTGGACCGCGTTGAACCACTTGCCCGACATCGCCGCCTTGGCGCCGTGGGTGAGGTGGCCGCCCGAATCGAGGCTGAGGCCCATGATCGTGTCGCCCGGCTTGGCGAGCGCGAGCATCACCGCGCCGTTCGCCTGCGCGCCCGAGTGCGGCTGCACGTTGGCGAACTCGCAGCCGAAGATCTGCTTGGCGCGATCGATCGCCAGCTGCTCGACTTCGTCCGACGGGTGGCAGCCCTGGTAATAGCGCTTGCCCGGATAGCCTTCGGCGTACTTGTTGGTGAAGACCGAGCCCTGGGCCTCGAGCACCGCCTTGGAGACGATGTTCTCCGAGGCGATCAGCTCGATCTGATATTGTTCGCGCTTCAGCTCGTGCTCGACGCCGGCGAAGACCGCCGGATCGGCCTCGGCGAGGCTGCGGGTGAAGAAGCCGTCCGGCTGCACGCCATTGCTAACGGGGTTGGTGCTCATTCGGGGCTCCTTTCGGGGTGGCTGAGCTTCTCGACCCGGCGCTGGTGGCGGTCGCCGAGGAACTCGGTTGCGAGGAAAGTGGTGATGCAGGCCTTGGCCATCTCGATGCCGACGAGACGGGCGCCGAGGGCGATGACATTGGCATCGTTGTGCTGGCGCGCAAGGCCGGCCGAGAGCGGCTCGGAGACGAGCGCGCAGCGGGCTGCCGGATTGCGGTTCACCGCGATCGAGATGCCGATGCCCGAGCCGCACAGCGCGACGCCGTGCACGGCCTGGCCGGTCTCGATCGCCTTGGCGAGACGATAGCCGTAATCGGGATAATCGACGCTTTCGGGGCCGTTCGTGCCCAAATCGAGCACTTCATGGCCTTCGTTACGCAACCATTCGGCGAGTTCTGCCTTCATTGCGTAGGCGGCATGGTCCGATGCGATAGCGATGGTGTGTGGCATGCGCGCTCCCCTACGCCGCAAGGACCGTGCTGGCTAGACCGACTATTCGGAGAGAAACATGCGCAAGACGATTTTCGCCCTGCTCCCTGCCCTCGCCTTGGGCCTCGCGGCCTGTTCGCCGAGCACGGAGAGCAATCTGAGCAACTCGCTGGACCGCGCCGGCGACTCGCTGAGCAACACCGCCAACGACCTGGGCAACAGCGTCGACGCGGCCGCCGCCGATGCCGGCAACGCCTTCGACAACACCGCGGACGACATCGGCAACCGCGCCAGCCATGTCGGCAACGCGATCGACGAGGCGACTCGCTGATGCGCGCGCTGCTGATCCTCGCGCCCGCGCTGGCGCTCGCCGCGTGCAATGCCGCCGAGAACACCGCCGACCGGGCGGCGGACGCCACCGCCAACGCCACCGAGACCGCCGGCAATGCCGCGGTGGCGGTGGGCGGATCGATCGCCAATGCCGTCGAGACCGGCGCCGCCGACCTGAAGAAGCAAGTGTCCGGCAAGGCTGTGGACCGCGACGACTGGGTCGGCCGCTGGAAGGGTGTCGAAGGCACCTATCTGGTCGTGTCGAAGGGCAAGGATGCCGGCACCTACAAGCTCGAGATGCAGTACACGCTCGACGACAAGGGGATTTTCGACGGCAAGGGCACGCGCGAGGGCATTTCGTTCAAGCGCCCCGATGGCGAGCAGACGCTCCACGCTAGCGATGGCGATGCGACCGGGCTGAAATACCTGGCCGGCAAGAAGGACTGCCTGACGGTGCATACCGGCGAGGGCTATTGCCGGGATTAAACGCGTCCGCTTTGCTCCCCTCTCCGGAAGGGAGGGGAGCTAGCGCGGCCGCAACCACCCGCGCGCCCTTGCCTCCGCCGCATAGGTCGCGCTGACCGGCACGGTGCCACCGCCCGCGAGTAGCAGGCGCCATTTGCGGCCGTCGCGTTCGGCACCGGCCACGGCTTCCGCGGCTACCCAGGCGCCGCGATGGACCTGGGCGCCATCGATACCCGCGACTTCCTCCAGCGCATCGCCGAAGCGGTAGTGGAGCAATGCACTCGTCCCGTCGCGGCGGTGGATACGGCAATAATGGTCCTCCGCCTCGATGCCCGCGAGGTCATCGGCGCAGACCCGGGCGCGGGCCAGCAGGCCGGTATCGGCGCGGACCGGGCGCATCCGGCGCAGCAGGATCCAGGCGACCACCGTGCAGACGGCGAAGATCACCACGCTGATCGCCGCCGCGCGCAGCCAGACGTCAAGCGGCAGGACGCGCATGCTCCGGCCGAGCAGCGCGCCAACGAGCTGGATTTCCAGCGGCAACGGCAGGTTGAGCGGGATGGTGCCGAGCAGCGCGATGCGCGGCCAGTCGCTGGGCTTGCGCACGCCCCAGGCGAACAGCGCCTGCCATTTGAGCGCGTTCCACAGCATCAGCACCACCCAGAAGAGAGTGCGTGCGGGGAGCGGCAGGCGGCCGGTGCCGAAGCCGCCGGTGACGATCATCAGTGCCGCGGCGGCGAGGCAGGCGACCCAGAGCAGGGGAAAGCCGGGCGGCGCCTTTTTCGGCAATGCCCGTTTCGCGAAGCCGAGGGCGCGCTTCGCGAAACCGCGCTTGCCCGGTGAGCGGGCAGCGGAGCCAGTGCGGAGCGACCGGGCGGCGGGCATGGCGGACAGGCTGCCATGGGCTGGCCGGAACCACAACGGGAGACCCTGATGCTTCGCCTGTGCCTGACTTTGGCCGCCCTCGCCCTGCCCCTCACCGCGCACGCCCAGCATGCCGACACCGCTGCGATGGCCGCGCAGGCCGAGGCGATGCACAAGCTCGACTGGATGCACGGCAAATGGCGCGGCGAGGCGCGGATGCAGATGCCGGGCACGCCCGAGCAGGTCGTCACCCACACCGAGCGGGTCGGCACGCTGCTCGACGGGACGATCACGCTGATCGAGGGCAAGGCGTTCAACCCGGACGGCAGCGTGCCGTTCAACGCCTTCGCCGTGATCGCCTATGACGCGCGAACCCAGAGTTTCTCGATGCAGAGCCATACCGGCGGGCGATCGGGCAACTTCCCGATGACGGTGCTCGACAAGGGCTATGCCTGGGAAACGCCGGCCGGGCCCAAGGCGAAGATACGCTACACCGCGGTGTTCGACGGCGCGACCTGGACCGAGACCGGCGATTTCGTCGCCGAGGGGCAGCCGCCCCGCCCCTTCTTCAAGATGGTACTCAAGCGGATCGGCGACAGCGACTGGCCGATGGCCGGCAGCGTCACACGGGATTGATTTTGCTGGGCTCCTGACTCTAGGGGGCGTCCCGGGAAGCACCCGCGACAGGCGTTGCGGGTGCAGGGGATAGACCCTAGAGTGACGCCGGTTCGTCACAAAGGGGTAATAGGGCGTGGCGGACCACCGCTCGTCCGCCGGGGCGTCCAGGAGCTATTGATGGGTTCGATTACCAAGACGCCGAAGAATGTCGCCGTCCGCGGCGCCGTACACCGCCATGAGCACATGACCAAGGAGGGCCTGCTCGAGCGCGCCTTCACCTTCGCGTTCCGTGGCCTCGTCTATCCGCAGATCTGGGAAGATCCGGTGATCGACATGGAGGCGCTGCAGCTGCAGCCGGACCACCACATGGTCACGATCGCCTCGGGCGGATGCAACGTCTTCTCGTACCTGACGGCGAACCCGGCGAAGATCACCGCGGTCGACCTGAACCCGGCACACATCGCGCTCAACAACCTCAAGAAGCAGGCGGCGCTGAACCTGCCCGATTATGCGGCGTTCCACCGCTTCTTCGGCCAGGCCAACAAGGCCGAGAATGTCGAGGCCTATCGCCAGCATATCGCGCCGCATCTCGATGCCCCGTATCGCGATTACTGGGAGCGCCGCGGCCTGAACGGCACGCGCCGCATCGAGGCGTTCAAGCACGGCTTCTACAAATACGGTCTGCTCGGCCGGCTGATCGGCTTCGTCCACTGGCTGGCGCACCGCTACGGCATCGATCCGCGCGAGATCCTGGCCGCGAAGAACATCGAGGAGCAGCGCCAGATCTTCGAGACGCGCTTCGAGCCGTTCTTCGAGAAGAAGTTCCTGCGCTGGCTGGTCGACCAGCCCGCCGCCCTGTTCGGCTTCGGCATTCCGCCGGCGCAGTACGACCTGCTCAAGATCGACGACCAGGCGGGCATCACCGGCGCGCTGAAGAGCCGCCTGCGCAAGCTCGCCTGCGACTTCGACCTGAAGGACAATTTCTACGCCTGGCAGGCATTCGGCCGCGGCTATGGCGAGGGTCCGGACGCGCCGCTGCCGCCGTATCTCGAGGCAAAGAACTGGGATGTGGTGCGCGCGCGCGCCGACCGCGTCGAGATCCGCCACACCAACTATGCCGACTATCTCGAGACGATGCCGGCACAGTCGCTCGACCGCTACATCCTGCTCGATGCGCAGGACTGGATGACCGACGAGCAGCTCACCCGGATCTGGGGCGAGATCACCCGCACCGCCAAGCCGGGTGCGCGCGTGCTCTATCGCACCGCCGCGATCCCCGATGTGGTGAAGGGCCATATCCCAGAGGAACTCATGTCCCAGTGGGCATATGAGGACCAGGCCAAGCTCGACGACTGGACGCGCCGCGACCGTTCCTCGGTCTATGGCGCGACGCACGTCTGGACGCTGAAGCCGCACGCATGAGTGCCGCGACCGGGGGCGCCGACCAGAAGGGGCTGATGGACGCGACCTATGCGCTCCATCGCCACTTCTACGACTTCACGCGGAAGTTCTACCTGCTGGGTCGCGACGCGCTGATCCGCGGGCTGAATCCGCCCCGCGGGGGCACCGTGCTCGAAGTGGGCTGCGGCACCGCGCGCAACCTGATCGTCGCGGCGAAGCGCTTCCCCGAGGCGCGTTTCTATGGCTTCGACATCAGCGAGGCGATGCTGGAGACGGCACGCGCCTCGGTCGAGAAGAACGGGCTGAGCGGCAAGATCACGCTGGCGCAGGGTGACGCAGGTGCGTTCGACGTGAACGCGCTGTTCGGCGTCGACAAGCTCGACCGGGTGTTCATGAGCTACACGCTCTCGATGATCCCGCCCTGGGTGGAGGCGATCGAGCTGGGCGCGAAGGCGCTGGCGCAGGGCGGCAGCCTGCACATCGTCGATTTCGGGCAATATGAGCGGCTGCCCGGCTTTGCGAAGCGGCTGCACTTCAAGTCGCTGAACGACTTCCACGTCTATCCGCGTGACACGCTGCCCGCGGTGCTCAAGCGCATCGCCGAGGAGGAAGGGCTGCGGCTCGACTTCCGCTCGACCCTGCGCGGCTATGTGTGGAGCGCGACGCTGACGCGGGACTGAGCTTGGGCAAGCGCGTCCTGCTGTACGGCGCGCTGCTGGCGGCGGGAACGCTGCTGCTCCAATGGCTCGATTACCAGCGGCTGGTGCGCTCGCACATCGGCGACCTCTACATCTTCCTGATCGCGGGCGGTTTCCTGGCGCTGGGCGTCTGGCTCGGCGTGCGAGGGATCGCCCGGCCGGCCCCACGCGCGTTCGACGGCAATCCGCAGGCGGTGGCGGCGCTGGGCCTCTCCCCGCGCGAGCTGGAGGTGCTCGACGAACTGCTCGCCGGGCGATCGAACCAGGAGATCGCCGAGCGGCTCGGCGTGTCGCCCAACACGGTGAAGACGCATGTCGCGCGGCTGCTGGAGAAACTGGGCGCGAAACGGCGCGGGGACGCGGTGGCCCGAGCGCGGGAACTGGGGATCGTGCAATAAAGCCCTCTCCCTCTGGGAGAGGGTTGGGTGAGGGCCGTTCTTCCTCAATCAATGCGCTCGACCCTCATCCCTCCCATCGCCTCCGGCGACGGGCCCCTCCCTTCTCCCAACGGGAGAAGGGGTGAAGGTTTCACGCAAATCATCCTTTCGGGGGATTGCCGCAGCGGCTTGCGGCGCGGCTGATCGGGGCGCAACCTGATACCCGAGGGGAGAACCGAAATGCTGCGCACCATCCTGACCTACGGCGCGACCGGCGGGCTGATCGCCGGGGGCATGCTCTCGATCATCGTCACCAATTTCGAAGGATCGACCGGCCCTTACGGCATGGCGATCGGCTATCTGGTGATGCTGATCGGCCTGAGTACCATCTTCCTTGCGATCAAGCGCCAGCGCGACGGCGCGGGCGGCGGCGTGATCCGCTTCCTGCCCGCCTTTGGCATGGGACTGGCGATCAGCCTGGTCGCGGGCGTGGTCTATGCGATCTGCTGGGACGTGGCCCTGCACATCATCGGCATCGACGCGTTCATCGACAAGTTCGCCGCGACGCAATCCAAGGGTCTGAGCGGCACCGCGCTAGCCGATGCAAAAGCGCAGATGGAAGGCTTTCGCGCCGTCTATCACAACCCGCTTCTCCGGTTGCCGCTGACCTTCACCGAGATCTTCCCGGTCGGCGCGCTGGTGTCGTTCGTCTCCGCGCTGCTGCTGCGCAACAGCCGCTTCCTGCCGGCCGCGCGGGTGGAAGAAGAGCAAAGCTCGGAAGCGTGAACAACCTCGCTCCCCGGCGAAAGCCGGGGCCCAGGGCCGCAAGCGAGTCGGATGAGAAACCCTGGGCCCGGCTTTCGCCGGAGAACAGGAAGGAAATCACGCCGCCCGGCGCAATTCCAGCCGGCCCCAGATCTCGACCAGCGCATCGACCAGCTCGCGCATCATGGCCTCGTCATGCGCGGGGCCGGGGGTGAAGCGCAGGCGCTCGGTGCCGCGCGGCACGGTCGGGTAGTTGATCGGCTGGACGTAGACGCCATATTCGGCGAGCAGGATGTCGCTGATCTTCTTGGCCTTGACCGGATCGCCGACCATCAGCGGCACGATGTGCGTGGTCGAGGGCATCACCGGCAGCCCGGCCTCGGCAATCATCGCCTTGAGCTTGGCCGCCGCGGCCTGCTGGCCGTCGCGCTCTTCGGACGAGCCCTTGAGGTGGCGCACGCTTGCAAGGGCACCGGCGACCAGCACCGGCGACAGCGAGGTGGTGAAGATGAAGCCCGGCGCGTAGCTGCGGATCACGTCGATGATCATCTGGTCGGCCGCGATATAGCCGCCCATCACGCCGAACGCCTTGCCCAGCGTACCCTCGATGATCGTCAGCCGGTCGGCCAGGCCTTCGCGGTCCGAGATGCCGCCGCCGCGCGGACCGTACATGCCGACGGCATGGACCTCGTCGAGATAGGTCAGCGCATTGTACTTGTCGGCCAGGTCGCAGATCTCGGCGATCGGCGCGATATCGGCGTCCATCGAATAGACGCTCTCGAACGCGATCAGCTTGGGCACCGAGGGATCATCGGCTGCGAGCAGTTCCTCGAGATGGGCGAGGTCGTTGTGGCGGAAGACGCGCTTCTCGCAGCCCGAATTGCGGATGCCCGCGATCATCGAGGCGTGGTTGAGCTCGTCCGAATAGATCAGGCAGCCGGGCAGGATCTTGCCCAGGGTCGCGAGGGTCGCTTCGTTCGAGACATAGCCCGAGGTGAAGAGCAGCGCCCCGTCCTTGCCGTGGAGATCGGCGAGCTCGCCCTCCAGATCGACATGGTAGTGCGTGTTGCCGCCGATGTTGCGCGTGCCGCCCGAGCCGGCGCCGACGTCGTGGAGGGCTTCCTCCATCGCCGCGATCACCTTGGGGTGCTGGCCCATCGCCAGATAGTCGTTCGAGCACCAGACGGTGATCGGCTTCGGCCCGTTATGCCCGGCGAAGCAGCGCGCATTGGGGAACATGCCCTTGTTGCGCAGGATGTCGATGAAGACGCGATAGCGGCCCTCGGCGTGCAGCCGATCGATCGCGGACGTGAAGACCCGGGAATAATCGACGGGCGCTGGGCTGTCGGCGCTGTGCATTCTGCGTTCCTACCGTCAAAATCCGGTCATTTCCAGTTGGACATATTGCCTAATCGGTTCCGCTTTGGACGCGTTTGACCGAGAGCAAAGCCGGGTTCGTCCGAAACTGGTCTGGATTCCTGCAGAATCAATGCGGGATGTGGTAAACAGGATCATCGCGGGCGAGTCGGCACCCAAGCGAGCCCGCGGCTGAGAGACTTGTGCTCCCGCTTGACGATGGAGCATCGTTATGACCGCCAGAGACATGGAATATTTCGCCCGACGAGAGCGCGAGGAGCGCGAGCATGCTGATCGCAGCGACGACATGACCGCGCGGCGCGTCCATCAGGAGATGGCCGAGCGCTATTCGGCCCGGTTGCGCGACATCGTCGCGGTACGGCCCGTCCCGCTGGCCTGAGCGCCGGCACCCCCGGGGAAGCTAGAGCGACTCGACCTCGGCCAGCCCGTAGCGCGCCAGCGCGGGGGCTAGCGCATCGGTGCGCGCGCTGCGGGCGGTGAACACCGCCCTGCCCGGCACCGGCGACACCGGCCATTGCTGGCCTTCGGTCAGATAGGCGACTCGCCGGGCGATGCCCGGGCCGCCATCGACGAAGCGAACGGCATGCGGCGCGGCCGCCGCCAGCTCCGCCTCGACCAGCGGGAAATGGGTGCAGGCGTTGACGATCACGTCGATCCGGTCGCCGCCCGGCTGGCCGAACAGGCCGGCAAGGACCGCGCGCATCCGCTCGGGCAGCGGCGGCACCCCTTCCAGCGAAGCCTCGGCGATCTCGACCAGTTCGGCCGAGCCGTGGCGCAGCACCGTACAATCGCTGGCGAAACGCGCCGCGAGATCGTCGACATAGGGCTGGCGGACCGTCGCCTCGGTACCCAGCACGCCGATCACGCGCGTCCTGCTGATCTCGGCTGCGGGCTTGATCGCGGGGACGGTGCCGACGATCGGCACGTCGAGCGCCGCGCGGACGTGCTGTAGCGCGATCGTCGAGGCGGTGTTGCAGGCAATGACGATCAGGCGCGGATCGTAGCGCTCCGCCAGCCGGCCGAGCAGGGCGGGCACGCGCGCGGCGATCTCGCCCTCGCTGCGGGTGCCATAGGGAAAGCCCGCCGAATCGGCGACATAGACGAGCGGCGCGTGCGGGAGCAGCGCAGCAGTGGGCGCGAGCACCGAAAGCCCGCCCACACCGGAATCGAAGAACAGGATGGGGCGGTTGTCGGTCATCGCCGCGGGCATGGCTCCGCGGCCGTTGAGCGTCAACCACCCCGAGTTTGGGAACACCCCCGAAGGGGATTCCTTTGGCCGATATCCCCTAGACGCCGCGCCCGGCCATTGCCCTTGCGGGAAAAGATCAATTCCCCGGCTGGGGGAGCGACATCGCCCCGCTGGCGGCAAATTCGAACCGGCTCAGCTTGCCGTCATGATCGCCGTCGGCACGGGCGAACCAGGCGGGAGGCACTTTCTCGCCGCCCTTACGCTGCAGGACCATCGGACCGCCCGGCTTGCCGGGCTTGAGGATCATGACCGGCACCTCGCCTGCCTCGACGAAGCCGGACATGTTCTTGTCGAGCGCGTCGAAGCTGTTGGCGAGCATGGCCGCGACAGCCTCCCGGCCAAGCGGCAGACCCACGGCCTTGTCCTGCGCACCCGGCGCGGGCGCATTGCTGCCGGCGAGCGCTATCGTCGCAACTGCGATCGTGATGCTGATCATCGTGAAACCTCCCAGAATCCACCACCGGCGCCTGCCGCCGGGGACGGGACCGGGATGCGGTTCGGCGATGCCCGCGGCGAGGTCCGGCGCTTGGGGTACCAGCGGCTGGGACTCGGCCTGGACAAGCAGCCGGGCTGCCTGGAGCGAGGAAGACAGGCCCAGCTTGGTCCGCGCCATCTTGAGCCGCTTCTCCACGGCATGGGGCGACACGCCGAGCTCGATCGCCATTTCCTTGGCGGTCTGGGGCAGCAGGCGGCGGCGCAGGCATTCCTTCTCATTCTCGGTCAGCCGGGCGATCGCCGCCCGCATTCGATCGTCCAGCACGCGCCGCTCCCCGCCCCCCACAGGCGCGCGAGGCTAGGCCAAAGTCGAGTTTCGCCCAAGTCGGAGCGATTGGTACCCCATCCACATTGCGCACCCGCAGCAAGCCACTATGTTGACCGGCGCGCAGGGGGATCCTTTGACGAACGACATTCCATGGCTGGTGCCCGCAGGGGTCTTGCTGCTCGGCTATCTGCTGGGCTCGATCCCCTTCGGGCTGCTGCTGACCCGCTTCTTCGGCGCCGGCGACCTGCGCCAGATCGGCTCGGGCAATATCGGCGCGACCAACGTGCTGCGCACCGGCCGCAAGGGGCTGGCTGCGGCGACCCTGCTGCTCGACCTGGCCAAGGGCGCGGCGGCCGTGCTGATCGCCGGCGCGATCCTGCCCGGCGGCGGCGTGCTGGGCGGCCTGGCCGCATTCATCGGCCATTGCTACCCGGTGTGGCTCAAGTTCAACGGCGGCAAGGGCGTGGCGACGATGATGGGCGTGGTGCTCGCGCTCCACTGGCCCTCGGGCATCGTCTTCGCGGTCGTCTGGCTCGGCCTGCTCGCGATCCTGCGCATCTCCTCGCTCGCCGGCATGAGCGCGGCGATCAGCGCGCCGGTGAGCGCCGCGTTCTTCGGGCGGATCGACCTGGTGCTGATGCTGCTCGCGCTGACGATGATCGTGCTGTGGAAGCACCGCGCCAATATCGACCGGCTGCTCAACGGCACCGAACCGCGCGTCGGCGGCAGCAAGAAAAGTGCCTGACGGGCGCGAGGCACGGCTAAGGCTGCTGCGCTCCGCCAATATCGGCCCCGTCACCTATCGCCAGTTGATCGCCCGCTTCGGCACCGCCGAGGCGGCGCTCGACGCGCTGCCGATGCTCGCCGCGCGCGGCGGAGGCCGCGCGCCGGTGATCGCCGATCCGGGGGCCGTGCGGCGCGAGATCGCCGCGGTCGAGCGGCTGGGCGCGCGCTATCTGTTCCTGGAGGACGAAGCCTATCCGCAACTGCTCGCCGAGCTGGACAGCGCCCCGCCGGCGCTGATCCTGCGCGGGCGGCTGGACCTGCTCGACCGGCCCGCGGTGGCGATCGTCGGCGCGCGCAACGCCTCGGCCGCTGCCTGCCGCTTTGCCCGGCAGATCGGGCTGGGCCTGGCCGAGGCGGGCGTGACGGTGGTCTCGGGCCTCGCGCGCGGGATCGACACCGCGGCGCATGTCGGATCGCTGGGCGGCGGCACGGTGGGGGTGATCGCCAGCGGCATCGACATCGCCTTCCCGCCCGAGAATGGCGAGCTGCAGGAGCGCGTCGCCCGCGAGGGACTGCTGCTCGCCGAGCAGCCGCCGGGCACCGAACCGCTCGCCCGCTTCTTCCCTTCCCGAAACCGGATCATCGCCGGGCTGGCGCTCGGCACGGTGGTGGTGGAGGCGGCGCCGCGCTCGGGCTCGCTGATTACCGCGCGGATCGCAGGCGAGGCAGGGCGCGACGTGATGGCGGTGCCGGGATCGCCGCTCGACCCGCGCGCGCAGGGCTGCAACCTGCTGATCCGCGAGGGCGCGACCCTGGTGCAGGGGGTGGACGACATCCTCGAGATGGTCCGCCCGATCGATCCGCGCGCGGTGCGGGCGCCGGCCGGCGGCTGGCAGGGCCCGCCGCCCGAGGATGCCAGCGATACCGATCGCCGGGCGGTGGCCGGGCTGCTCGGACCGGTGCCGGTGAGCGTGGACGAGCTGATCCGGCAGTCGGGACTCGCGCCCGCGGTGGTGCAGACCGTGCTGCTCGAGCTGGAGCTGGCCGGAAGGCTGGAACGGCATGCCGGCGGGCGCGTGAGCCTGGCAGGATAGGGGGACGGGGTGGAAGATTTCGATACGCGCATGCTGCTGAAACGGACCACCGAGATGGTCCGGCACGCGCCTGGCGTCGCGCTGATCGCCTGGCTGGCCCTGGTGCTCCCGAGCACGCTGCTGAGCATCGCCACGGACGGCGACAGCCGGTTTGGTTTTGTCAGCGGAATCATCGGGATCTTCGCCCAGTTCATGGTGACCAGCCGCCTGGCCCGGCAGGCCGGCCTGATGCAGGCGGAGAGCGTACCCGGCCGCGCGAGCAGCTTTGTACTGCTGAGCATCGTCACCGGCCTGGCCATCATGCTCGGCTTCCTCGTGTTCGTGCTGCCCGGACTCTATCTGTTGGCCCGCTGGTCGATCGCGGTTCCGATCGTGATCGCCGAGGGCGCGAAGATGGGCGACGCGCTGACGGCGAGCTGGGAGCGGACCCGGGGCAAGGCCGTGCCGATCTGCCTCGCGCTGCTGGTCGTCGGGACTGGCCTGCTCGGCTCGGTCGCGCTCGATTACTTCTATGTACCCGACTACGGGACGATGCCGATTATCCCGATGCTCGTCAGCGACCTGATCGGTTTCGGCTCGAACGTGCTCGCCTGGTTCCTCGCGGTGGCGATCTATTCCTTCTCGGCCAGGGAAGCGGCGCCCCGGCTCGAGGAAATCTTCGCCTGACGATCGGGCGCGGGACGCGATCTGCGGCGGCGATCGCTTGCCCTTTCATCGCACGCTCCTGCGCGTTCGTCGTAGCCCGGCCCGTCCCGATCGCGGTTCGGATGCGGACCCCTAGCAAGTTACGGGAGCGTTCCTACATGCCGGCCACAATCCCCAGGGAGACTATCGACATGGCCGACGCATCCGATCCCGCCAACAACCAGCCCGCCGGCTATGTCCCGCCCAAGGTGTGGACCTGGGAACAGCCGAGCGGCGGCCAGTTCGCCAATATCAACCGGCCGGTCTCGGGCGCGACGCACGACAAGGTGCTGCCGGTGGGCGAGCACCCGATCCAGCTCTATTCGCTCGGCACGCCCAACGGGCAGAAGGTGACGATCCTGCTCGAGGAGCTGCTCGCCGCCGGCCATGCGGGCGCCGAATATGACGCCTGGAAGATCAACATCGGCGAAGGCGACCAGTTCGGCAGCGGCTTTGTCGAGATCAACCCGAACTCGAAGATCCCGGCGATGGTGGATCATTCGGTCTCGCCCAACATCACCGTGTTCGAGAGCGGCGCGATCCTGGTCTATCTGGCCGAGAAGTTCGGCGCCTTCCTGCCGACCGATCCGGCCAAGCGCGCGCAGACGATGAGCTGGCTGATGTGGCAGATGGGCTCGGCGCCGTTCCTGGGCGGCGGCTTCGGCCATTTCTTCGCCTATGCGCCGTTCAAGATCGAATATGCGATCAACCGCTATGCGATGGAAGTGAAGCGCCAGCTCCACGTGCTCGACACCCACCTGGCCAAGAACCGCTTCATGGTCGGCGACGACTATACGATCGCCGACATCGCGATCTGGCCCTGGTATGGCGGCGTGGCGCGCGGCGACGCCTATGCCGGCGCGGCCGAGTTCCTCAACATCGGCGAGTACGAGCATTTCAACCGCTGGGCGGCCGAAGTCGGCGAGCGCGAGGCAGTGCAGCGCGGACGGCTGGTCAATCGCGGCTCGGGCCCCGAGGACCAGCGCGTGCCCGAGCGGCACTCGGCTGCCGACATCGACGCGGTGCGGGCGAAGATGCCGGCCTAACGGCCGACATACTCCACCCGCGCCGTCCCCTCGGCCCAGACGGGCAGGTACAGTCCCTGCCCGCTGGCCTTGAGCGTGCCGGTGCGGGCCTCGGCGAGGTCGGCGCGGATCAGGAAGTCGCCGGCGCGCTTGCGGACGATCGCGCGGCGGACCTTGCCGAGGAGCTTGTCGAAATCATGGGTGAAGTTCTGGGTGAGCGATTCCGCCAGCGTCTCGGCCACCCCGGGGCTCTGGGCGAGCAGTACGACCAGGTCGCCCGCCATCCGGTCGGTCTCGCCCGAGACGGAGAGGTTCTCGAAATGGACGCGCTGCGAACCGGGGGCGTTGACCGGCACCGCGGTGAGCCACACCCGGCCATGCGTCTCGGCCCCGCCGCTCTGCGGGCGGGCGGCGATCGTCAGGCCGACCGCGATGCGGCCCTTGGTGGTGCCGTACAGCACCACCCCACTGAAACGCGCCTGCACCGGGCCGATCCTGGGCAGCTCGAAGGGGCGCTTCGAACGCTTGTCGAGCGCCCGCTGCAGTACCGGCTCGAGCTGGGCATAGTCGGCGATGACGGGGATGAAGAATTGCAGCTTCGCCCCCTTCGCGTCATGGCCGAGCGGCGGCAGCGCCACAGGCTTCGGGTCCGCGGGCTTGGGCCCGACGAACGTCTCGGTCAGCGCGGCCAGGCCGAGGTTGAGGCGCAGCCGGTTGCCGCTCAGGCGATAGCCGCCATAGCTCAGTTTCTCCGGAGTGATCCGCATCCAGACCGGCGGATTCTCTTCGTTGAGCTGGAGCACGGCGAAGCTCTGCCGCCAGGCCTCGGCGACGCGGCTGCGGATATCGACCCGGGCGATCTCGCGCGGCAGGCTGCGCTCGAGATCGCGGACGATCGGGCGGAGCTTCTCGTCGGCCTTGTCGGTGAAGGTGATCCGGCGGCCGAGGAAGTCGATGCCCGGCGGCGTTGTCCAGTCATAGGCGAGGCGGATGGTGGCGCGGGGCTGCCAGTTGTCGCTCACCGACAGGCGGATACGGGCATGGACCATGGCCGACCCGGTCGCGGTCTTGCCCTTGAGGAAGCCACCGACATGGCGCGCGGCGATCGTCGCGCGGATCGGCATGTCGGCGACGATCTCGTCCCCCACGCCGCGCAGCCGGATGCCGGAGCGCGTGACCGTGCCGATCACGTCGCAGCCGAGATCGGGGCTGACCTTGAGCTTCGCCTTGAACAGCTTCACCCGCTGGGCCGGCACGCATTTGTCGATGTGCTGGTCGATCGACCAGAGCGTGCGCGGCACCGATTTCTCGATCGTGCGGAGCAGGACGGAAACCGGCACGTCGAGCGGCACGTCGATCGCGGAGACCTGGCGCGGCACTTCGATCGCGTCGCTGGCGCGGGGCGGCGCTTCCGCCCTGGTGTCGAGCCTGGCGCGCAGCCAGAAGAAGCCGGCGCCGGCACCCGCCGCGAGCAGGGCCAGCACGGCCCCGAGGATCCATGGCCAGCGGCGCCGGCGGCGCGGCGGCAGCGTCGTCTCTTCGGGCAACGTCTCCTCGGGCAATATTCCACTCCCCCTCGGCCTGGCTCGGTGATACCCGCGAAGCGTTACCAAGTTCCAGATCAACCCGCTTGACGCCCGCCGCCACCCCTCCCCACCTTACACGCGTACACGTGAGGAACGCTTACCCCCCATGCAGCTCGTCATCGTAGAATCGCCGGCCAAGGCGAAGACCATCGAGAAATATCTCGGCAAGGACTATCGCGTCCTGGCCTCTTACGGCCATGTCCGTGACCTGCCGGCGCGCGACGGCTCCGTCGATCCCGAGGAAGGGTTCGCGATGGAGTGGGAGACCTATGCCGACAAGTCGAAGCAGCTGAAGGCAATTGCCGACGAGGCGAAGAAGGCCGACCGACTGATCCTCGCGACCGACCCTGATCGCGAAGGCGAGGCGATCAGCTGGCACGTGCGGGAGGTGCTGAAGAACAAGAAGGCGCTCCCCAAGGAAGTGGAGCGCGTCACCTTCAACGCGATCACCAAGCCGGCGATCCTGACCGCGATGGCGCAGCCGCGCGAGCTGGATACCGACCTGATCGACGCGTACCGGGCGCGCCGCGCGCTCGACTATCTGGTGGGCTTCACCCTGTCGCCCGTGCTGTGGCGCAAGCTGCCCGGCGCCAAGTCGGCCGGCCGCGTCCAGTCGGTCGCACTGCGCATCATCGTCGATCGCGAGCGCGAGATCGAAGGGTTCAAGCCGCAGGAATATTGGTCGGTCACCGCCGACATGGAGCAGGACGGCACGCCGTTCCAGGCGCGCATGGTCAAGTACAAGGGCGACAAGCTCGACCGGCTCTCGATCGGCGACGGCAAGACTGCCGAGGCGGCGAAACAGGCCGTCGAGGAAGGCCGCTTCACCGTGGTCTCGGTCGAGACCAAGCCGGCGATGCGCAACCCGGCGGCGCCGTTCACCACCTCGACGCTGCAGCAGGAAGCCGCGCGCAAGCTGGGCTTCTCGGCCAGCCACACCATGCGGATCGCGCAAGGTTTGTACGAAGATGGCGCGATCACCTATATGCGTACCGACGGCGTCCAGATGGACCCGAGCGCGATCCAGGACGCCCGCAAGGCCGTGGCAACGCGCTATGACGGCAGCTATGTGCCCGACAAGCCGCGCATCTACACCGCCAAGGCGAAGAACGCCCAGGAAGCGCACGAGGCGATCCGCCCGACCGATTTCAGCAAGGACCGTGCGGGCTCGGGCGATCACGCCAAGCTGTACGAGCTGATCTGGAAGCGCGCGCTGGCCAGCCAGATGGCCTCGGCCCGGCTGGAGCGCACGACGATCGACCTGGAGGACGCGACCAGCCAGCACGGGCTGCGCGCCACCGGCCAGGTGGTGATCTTCCCCGGCTATCTCGCGCTCTACGAGGAAGGCCGCGACGACGAAGGCGACGAAGACTCGCGCCGCCTGCCCCGCATGAGCGAAGGCGCGACGCCGGCCAAGAAGGCGGTCAACGCCGAGCAGCACTTCACCCAGCCGCCGCCCCGCTTCAGCGAAGCGTCGCTGGTCAAGCGGATGGAAGAGCTCGGCATCGGCCGGCCTTCGACCTATGCCTCGGTCATCCAGGTGCTCAAGGACCGCGCCTATGTCCGCCTCGAGAAGAATCGCTTCTTCGCCGAGGAGAGCGGGCGGCTACTGACCGCGTTCCTCGAGCGCTTCTTCCAGAAATACGTCAATTACGACTTCACCGCCGAGCTGGAAGAGGAGCTGGACGACGTGTCGGGCGGCCGCGCCCAGTGGCAGGAAGTGCTCGAGGCGTTCTGGAAGGACTTCAAGCCGCGCACCGCCGATGTGATGGAGCAGAAGCCGTCGGACATCACCGCGGCTCTGGACGAGTTCCTGGCACCCTATCTGTTCCCGGAAAGGGCGGACGGCAGCGATCCGCGGCTGTGCCCGAACTGCGGCAATGGCCGGCTGGCGCTGCGCGGCGGCAAGTTCGGCGCGTTCATCGCCTGCTCCAACTATCCCGAGTGCAAGTATACGCGGCGCTTCGCCCAGCCGGGTGGGGAGAGCGGCGAGGATAGCGGACCGGAAGTGCTGGGCCAGGATCCGGAAAGCGGCCTGAACGTCGAGCGCAAGTCGGGCCGGTTCGGGCCGTACATCCAGCTTGGCGAAGGCAAGGAAGCGGCGCGCGCGTCGATCCCCAAGGACGTCGAGCTCGACCTGGAAATGGCGCTCAAGCTGCTCAAGCTGCCGCGCACGATCGGCGACCATCCGGAAACCGGCAAGCCGATCACCGCCTCGATCGGCCGCTATGGCCCGTACCTCGCGCATGACGGGAAATACGCCCGCCTGCAGGGGACGATGGAAGTGTTCGAGACCGGCATGAACGCCGCGGTGGTCAAGCTGGCCGAGGCGGCGAACAATGCCGGCCGGCCGGCCCGCGGGGCGAGCCGCGAGCCGCTCAAGGTGCTCGGCAAGCATCCGCGCACCGAGGCCGAGATCAAGCTGATGGACGGCCGCTACGGCGCGTACGTCACCGACGGCGAGACCAATGCGACGCTGCCCAAGTCGATCGACAAGGACCAGTTGACGCTCGAGGAAGCCGCCCAGCTGATCGACGCCCGCGCGGCGGCAGGTCCGGCCAAGGGCAAGGGCAAGAAGAAGGCACCGGCCAAGAAGGCCGCGGCTCCCAAAAAGACCGCTGCGAAGAAGCCGGCGGCAAAGAAGGCCCCCGCCAAGAAGGCTGCGGAATAGAAAAGGCCGCGGAACGAGAAGCCGTCATCCCGGCGAAAGCCGGGATCTCGTGCGGCTCTTGTCCCGCGTCTAGCGCCTTCGCCTGAGATCCCGGCTTTCGCCGGGATGACGGTTTTGGCGGAAGGACTCCAATTCCTCCCTCGGAGCTTGCTCCGGGGGAGGGGGACCGCGCGACGCAGTCGCGTGGTGGAGGGGGTTACCCCTCAGAAGATCGACAGGCCGGCGCTTGTGGAGATGCCCCCTCCACCATTCGCTGCGCGAACGGTCCCCCTCCCCCGCTTCGCGAGGGAGGAATATCTTAAGCCGCCCGGACCTCGAAGCCGCGGAGCCAGGCGCGTGCCGCCTTCTGCGCTTCGATGATCTCGCGCGCGGTCATGTCCTCGGCGATTTCGGCGCGGCATTCCTGCGCACGCGAGTCGCCCGAGACGGCCGCGATGTTGAACCACTTGTGCGCTTCGATCAGATCGACGCCGATGCCGTCCGCACCGCTCGAATAGACCATACCCAGATCGTAACACGCGTTGGCGTCGCCGCGGGCCGCGTCACGCAGCCGGCTCTCGACGAGGAAACGCGCACTCTTAAGGCTGCTGCCCATGTCGCTTAACCCCTGTTCACCACACCCTCTTGTGGTGGCTTGAGGTTTGGCAGCTAAATCCGAAACAAATGGTTAACAGCGTTAACTGTATTTGTTCAGGTCCGTACTTCTTCAGGGTATCGCGATATTGTCGATCAGCCGGGTGGCGCCGAGCTTCGCGGCGGCGAGCAGGCGCAACTTGCCCGCCTCATAGACGGTGGCGGGCTGCAGCGTCTCGGCATCGGCCAGCGCGACATAGTCGGTCTCGAAGCCGGCGGCGGCGAGGGTCTCGCGCGCCTGGGCCAGCGCCGCCTCGACATCGCCGCCATCGGTGATCGCCTTGGCCGCGGCGCCGAGCGCACGCGGCAGCGCCACGGCCTTGGCGCGCTCTTCTGGCATCAGATAGGCATTGCGCGACGAGAGCGCCAAGCCGTCATCCTCGCGCTGGGTGAGCACCGACTGGATCTCGACGGCCAAATTGAGGTCCGTCGTCATGCGGCGGATCACGGCGAGCTGCTGCCAGTCCTTCTCGCCGAACAGGGCGATGTCGGGCTGGACCTGGTTGAACAGCTTGGCGACCACGGTGGCGACGCCGTCGAAATGGCCGGGGCGGTGCGCGCCTTCGAGCAGCGCGCTCACGCCCGAGACCGAGATATTGGTCGCGAAGCCTTCGGGATAGACCACCTCGACCGGCGGCATCCACAGCAGGTCGACGCCGGCACCGGTGAGCATGCGCGAGTCTGCGGCTTCCTTGCGCGGGTATTTCGCCAGGTCCTCGTTCGCGCCGAACTGCTTGGGATTGACGAAGATCGAGACGACGACGCGGTTCGCGGCGCGCTTGGCCGCTTCGACCAGCGCCATGTGCCCGTCATGCAAAGCGCCCATGGTCGGAACGAGGGCGATGCGCTCGCCTGCCTGGCGCCAGGCGGCGGTCGCCTCGCGAAGGTCTTCGAGCTGACGGACTGTTTGCACGCGTTAACACTTTCGATAAGACGGAAGCGCGGCCTTCTATGGGGGGGAGGCGGTTCGATCAATAAAGGATGTTGGAACTTTGAGCGACGGGTCGAAGCGGCTGCACGTTCTGGTGTTCGCGAACGAGAAGGGCGGCACCGGAAAGTCCACCACCGCCGTCCATACGGCGATCGCGCTGGCGTCGAAGGGCGCGCGCGTCGCGTGCTTCGATCTGGACCACCGCCAGCGGACGATGGGCCGCTATCTGGACAACCGCGCGGCGACCGCCAAGCGGATGGGCAAGCCGCTGCCGATGCCGGTCTATGACACGCATGACGGCGAGAGCATGTCCTATTTCTCCGAGGCGCTCGACAAGCTGGGCGAGAATGCCGACTTCCTGGTGATCGACACGCCCGGCCGCGACGACAAGTTCGCGCGCATCGCGGTGACCAATGCCGATACGCTGGTCACGCCGATGAACGACAGCTTCGTCGATTTCGACCTGATCGGCCAGGTGGACCCGGATACGTTCAAGGTCGTCCGCCCCAGCTTCTATTCCGAGCTGATCTGGGAATCGCGCAAGCGCCGCGCCAAGGCGGACGGCGAGACGATCGACTGGGTCGTCCTCAGGAACCGCATGCAGCACATCGAGGCACGCAACATGAAGCGCGTGTCCGAGGCGATCGACCAGCTTTCCAAGCGGGTCGGCTTCCGGGTGATCTCCGGCCTGTCGGAGCGCGTGATCTATCGCGAGCTGTTCCCGCAGGGCCTCACCATGCTCGACAGCCGCGAGTTCGGCGAGATGGGCCTGGCGCACGTCGCCGCGCGGCAGGAGCTGCGCGAGATGATGGCCGGGCTGGCGCTGCCCGAAGTCACCATGCCGCTGTTCGCCTGATGGTCTTCAAGCTGCTCATCGCCGCGGCGATCCTCTACGCCTTGTACCAGCTGGTGCTGAAGCCGCGCTCGTCGGCACCGCGCATGCCCGAGGACGAGGCCCGCGCGATCCTGGGGGTTTCGGGCGAGGCCGATGCGGACGCGATCCGTGCGGCGCACCGGCGGCTCGTTTCGGCGGTTCACCCCGACAAGGGCGGTTCCGCCGAGCTGACGCGCCGGATAAACGCGGCGCGCGATACGCTGCTGCGGTCGCGCAATTGAACTTTCCCCCTGTTCGCGATTTGGGCGGGCAGGATTTCCCCGGGAGGCACCATGACGCATCGTTTCGACCCCACTTCGCTGCGCGAGTACGACATTCGCGGGATCGTGGGGGAGACCCTTGGCCCCGATGACGCGCGCGCGATCGGGCGCGGCTTCGCCACCCTGCTGCGCCGCGCCGGCGGCACTCGCGTGGCGGTCGGCCGCGACGGCCGCCTCTCTTCCCCCGCGCTCGAGGCAGCGCTGATCGAGGGCCTGACCGCCTCGGGCTGCTCGGTGGTGCGCACCGGCATGGGCCCGACGCCGATGCTATATTATGCCGAGGCCACGCTGGAGGTGGATGGCGGCATCCAGATAACCGGCAGCCACAATCCCGGCCATTACAACGGCTTCAAGATGGTGTTTCAGCACGCCAGCTTCTTCGGCGAGAAGATCCAGCTGCTCGGCAAGATGGCGGCGGAAGGCGACTGGGACGAAGGCGACGGCACCGAGACGGTGACCGAGGCCGATGTCGAGGACCTGTACGTCAGCCGGCTGTTCGCGGGATTTGCCGGCGGCGCCTATCGCGTCGGATGGGATACGGGCAATGGCGCCGCCGGCCCGGTGATCGAGAAGCTGGTGAAGCTGCTCCCGGGTGAGCATCATACGTTGTTCACCGATGTGGACGGCAATTTCCCCAATCATCATCCCGATCCCACCGAGGAGAAGAACCTCGCCGATCTGAAGAAGCTCGTCGCCGAGAAGCAGCTCGATTTCGGACTGGCTTTCGACGGCGATGGCGACCGTCTGGGCGCGATCGACGGGCAAGGCCGTGTGATCTGGGGCGATCAGCTTCTGTCCATTCTGGCTGAACCTGTGCTCCGCGTAGAGCCCGGCGCGACGATCATCGCCGACGTCAAGGCGTCGCAGATGCTGTTCGACCGAGTCGCGGAGCTCGGCGGCAAGCCGCTGATGTGGAAGACCGGGCACAGCTTGGTGAAGACCAAGATGAAGGAAACCCATGCGCCGCTCGCCGGCGAGATGAGCGGCCACATCTTCTTCGCCCAGGACTATTACGGCTTCGACGACGCGCAATATGCCGCGATCCGGCTGATCCAGGCGGTGCATGTGATCGGCAAGTCGCTGACCGAGCTAAAGGACGCGATGCCCAAGCTGGTCAACACGCCCGAGATGCGCTTCCAGGTGGACGAGAGCCGCAAGTTCGCGGTGGTGGACGAGGTTCTGGATCGCCTCGAGGCCGAAGGTGCCGACGTCAACCGCACCGACGGCGCACGCGTGAACACCGCCGATGGCTGGTGGCTGCTGCGCGCGTCGAACACCCAGGACGTGCTGGTCGCCCGCGCCGAGGCGAAGGACCAGGACGGCCTCGACCGGCTGCTCGCCCAGATCGACGACCAGCTCGCCAAGAGCGGCCTCGTGCGCGGGGAGACCGTGGGGCATTGAACAACTATCCCTCTCCCCTTGGGAGAGGGAGGGAGCCGACGAAGTCGGCGGAAGGGTGAGGGTCGAGAGGCAATGCTGCCCTCACCCTTCCCGCTCCCAAAGGGAGCGGGAGCCTGAAATGACTCGCATTTCCGCGCCTCTGCCCCCACATGCGGCTTCATGGCGTCATCCCACCCGCCCATCATCCGCGTCATCGATCTCGAGACCACCGGCGACAAGCCGCCGGCCCATGCCGTGTGCGAGATCGGCTGGCAGGACGTCGCGCTCGGCAAGGACGGGCGCTGGGAGCTGTACGGCGAGGGCGGCAACCGGCTGGTCAATCCCGGCCGGCCGATCCCGCCGCTGACCATGGCGATCCATCATATCCGCGACGAGGACGTCGCCGATGCCCCCTGGTGGCACGACGTCGCGCGCCCGATCCTCGATCCCTGGCCGCGCCGGGTCGCGCTTGCTGCGCACCGCGCGAGCTTCGAGGAGCAATATTGCACCCCCGCCCTCACTCGCGGCGCCGACTGGATCTGTACCTGGAAATGCGCGCTGCGGCTCTGGCCGGACAGCGGCGGCTTCTCGAACCAGTTCCTGCGCTATTTCCGCAATCCGGTTGGGCTGGAGCATGAGCGCGGCCTGCCTGCGCACCGCGCCTTCCCCGATGCCTATGTGACCGCGCACCATCTGCGCGACATGCTCAACGAGGCGAGCGTGGCGCAGCTGATCGAATGGTCGAAGTCACCGGGCCTGCTGCCGCGCGTCCGCTACGGCCCCGATCGCGGCAAGGAATGGAGCGAGATCGACGACGATTCGCTCGCCGCTTTCATGAACGACCGCGACGAGGACATCCGCTTCACCGCGCAGACCGAATTCGCACGCCGCCGCGGCGGGGCGCCGGTCGGCCCGGACGCGCCGACGCAGCGGCTGTTGTTCTAGGTTTCAACTCTCCCTCGCTTCGCAGAAGCGGGGGAAGGAATTTAGGTGGACGTCACCGCCGCCCAGCGATCAGCCAGCGCACCCCTTCGAGGACGATGCCGTAGACCAGGTGCGAGGCCGCGCCATAAGCGTGCTCGGCGAGCGGCGTCTGGTCCGGCGCCGGCGCCAGGCCCGCTGCGGGCACCACGGCCTCGTCGAGCAGGGCACTGGTGGCGATGCCATAGGCGCTGCCGAAACCGGCGCTCGCCTCGGGCTTGTACTCGGTGATCACGCCGTAGATGCCGCCCAGCACCGCGCCGGTGATATAATGGACCGCCTGGCCGGCCTGCTCGCGATATTCGTCGGGCACCGGCGCGTCGAGGATCGCCTCGCTCGCCTTGTCGGCGGCCTTCAGCGTCGCGGGATCCCCGTCCCCGCCCTCCTCGGGCAGCAGCTTCTTCGCCTGAGCCTGGACGGCCGCCATCGCCGCCGAGGCGACGAGGCCGGCGGCAACGCCGGCGAGCAGACCGAGAAGGGGACGGGGCTTGGCCATCAGTATCTCCGGGCAGGAAGGGGGCAAACGCTCCCTGCCCGGCTCAACCGGTCACATCAATATTGGATGCGCTCGGCCTTCAGATTGTGCTTGGCCAGATAGGCCTGGACGCTGTCATTGCCCGCGAGGTGGCCCGCGCCGACCGCGATGAACACGGTGCCCGGCTTGGCCATCCGCGCGCTGATCCAGTCCGCCCAGCGGGCGTTGCGATCGCTGAGCAGGATCTTGCCGACTTCCGGCGTCTTGCGCATTTCCTCGTTCATCGTCTTGCCCAGCGCGTCGGGATCCCCGGCGCTCCACTGCGCGACCATCTTGTCGAGCAGCGGGCCGACATTGTTGAACTCCTTCACCGTGCTGGCCAGATACTTGACCTGCAGGTCCTCGGGCATCGTGTCGAAGAAGCCGATCTGCTGCTCGAAGGTCTCGAGGCCGATGAGCTGCTTGTTGGCGGCCTTGGCGGCGGCGGTGATCGTCATCTCGGCGCCGCTGTTGGGATCATAGCCGAGCTTCGGCAGCGGAGCCATGGCGAGCGTCATGGCGGCGAACCAGGGCTCGAAGCGATCGAGCGCGGAAGCCGGCATACCGACGCTGGTGAGCGCCGCGGCATAGGCCGGGCGCGAGGCCTCGGGCAGCTTGGTGGTCAACGCCGGATCGGTCTGCGGCGCCATGGCGGCCTTCATGATCACGCCCTGCATCGTCGCGGGATCGGGCATGACCATCTCGAGCGCGACCGTGTCGCTCTTGTCGAACGCGGCCTTCACCGCCTCGTCAAACCAGCTCAGGCCCGGCTTGAGGACATGGACGGTGCCGAACAGATAGATGGTGGTGTCGGCATCCTTGACCACCCAGAGCGCCGGATCGGCATCCTTGGTTGCGGCGGCAGCGGCAGGCTGCGCGGGGGCCGCCTGGGCATAAGCGGCGGCGGGCAGCGCGAGCAGCGCCATCGGTGCCGCAAAGGTCTTGAGCAGCTTCTTCAACATGCAGTTACCCTCCAATTGCACGGCCTTTACGGCCGGAGCCTCTTCCAGAAATACGTGGCGGCGATGACACCCATGGTGCCGATGAAAAGGAGCTGGTGATCGGGCTCCGAAACGAGCCCGCCCTTCCAGAGGAAATACCAGCCCGGATAAAGCGTCGCGTAGAAATAGATGCCGATGGTGCAGGCGATCAGATTATCGCGGACATCGACCTCATCGGTCTGGCGAAAGAACAGCCAGCTGCCGAGGATCAGGCCGACGACATAGAAGATGGCGATCCCCACCGCCCAGGCGGCGGGCAAGGCGCGCGCATCACTGTCGCCGAGATAGGCGAGCGTCACGCCCACCCCGCCACCGATCAGGCCGCATATGAGGCTGATCGTCCAGTAACGCCGGGCACGCAGCCGCTCGGCGCGTTCCCCCGGACCCTCAGCCATCCCCCGACTCGTCATCGAAAAATATCTCCTCGATGGGCATGGCGAACAGGCGAGCGACCTTGAAGGCAAGCGGCAGCGAAGGATCGTGCTTGCCCGTCTCGATCGCGTTCACCGCCTGGCGTGACACGCCGAGCCGACCGCCAAGCTCCGCCTGGCTCCAGTCGCGTTCGGCGCGCAGCACTTTCAGGCGATTTCGCATCCTGTTGCTGTCCCCATGTCCTGACTTTCTGTCAGGCACACCTTACATAGCGAGTCGAATGGCATTGTCAACAAGACCTGACATATTGTCAGGACTGGCTGGCGGCGAGTTCCTTGAGCGGCACCGAAGTGTCGGCCAGCGCGACGGGATCGAGGGCCAGGCCCTCCACCACCAGCTTGCGGCCCTGGACATAGTCCTTGACCGCATTGACGCAGTCGAGCGCGATCACGCGGCCGGCGCGGAGGTAGATCAGCGAGAAGCTGCGCGCCGCGGGATCGCCGCGCACCACCACATCGTCATGCCCCGCCGAGATGCCGACGGTCTGGAGCTTGAGGTCATACTGGTTCGACCAGAACCAGGGCACGGCATCATAGCCGGCTTCGACCCCGCAGATCGTCTTGGCGGCGACGGTGGCCTGGTCGTTGGCGTTCTGGACCGACTCCAGGCGGATCGCCTGGTCGCCGGCATAGCGGTTCACATGCAGCGCGCAGTCGCCGATCGCGAAGATGTCCGGCAGGCTGGTGCGCGACTGGTCGTCGACCAGCACGCCATTGCCGCCCGTCGCCCCTGCCGCGAGCAGTGGCTCGACGGCCGGTACGATCCCGATGCCGACGATCGCCATGTCGGCCGGAATCACCTCGCCACCCGCCAGACGCACGCCGGTGACGCTGGCTTCGCCCTCGATCGCCTCGACCTGCACGCCCAGCCGGACATCCACGCCGTGGTCACGGTGTTCGTCCTCGAAGAAGCGCGACAGGGCCTCGCCGGCGACGCGGGCGAGGACACGGTCCTGCGCCTCCAGGACGGTCACCTGCTTGCCGAGCTTGGCGAGCACCGCGGCGGCCTCCAGCCCGATATAGCCGCCGCCGACCACGGCGACGCGGGTGACGCCGTCCAGCTCGGTCATCATCTGGTCGACATCGGCACGGGTACGCACGGTATGGATACCCGCCAAGTCATGTCCATCGCAGGACAGGCGGCGCGGCTTGCCGCCGGTCGCCCAGATCAGCTGGCCATATTCGATCGTCTCGCCATCGGCGGTGACATGGTGCGCGACGGGATCGACCGCGGTGACGGTGCGGCCCGGCAGCATCGTCACCTGGCGCTCTTCCCAGAAGGCGGCGTTGCGGATCAGCAGCCGCTCGAACGCCTTCTCGCCCGACAGATATTCCTTGGAGAGCGGCGGGCGCTCATAGGGCAGCTCGGGCTCGTCGCCGAGCAGCGCGATGCTGCCCTCGAACTTGTTCTGCCTGAGCGCGATCGCGGCCTGGGCGCCGCCATGGCCGGCACCGACGATAAGGACGTCGAACTTCATGCCTTGAGCCGCTCCGCATGCCAGGCGACATGGTCGCCGAGGAAGGTCGAGACGAAATAATAGCTGTGGTCATAGCCCGGCTGGAGCCGCTGGGTGAGCGCGATGCCGGCATCGCGGCAGGCGGCCTCGAGCAGCTCGGGCTTGAGCTGGACCTCGAGGAACGGGTCGGCAGTACCGGTATCGACCAGCAGTTCGGGAACCCGCGCGCCTTCCTCGATCAGCGCCACGGCGTCGTACTGGCGCCATGCCGCCCGGTCCTCGCCGAGATAGCCGGCCAGAGCCTTCTGACCCCATGGCACCTGGCTGGGCGCAACGATCGGCGAGAAGGCGGAGACCGAACGGAAGCGGCCGGGATTGCGCAGCCCGATGGTGAGCGCGCCGTGGCCGCCCATCGAATGGCCGGTCACGCCCTGGCGATCCATGTCGGCGGAGAATTCGGCGCCGATCAGCGCGGGCAGTTCCTGCTCGATGTACGAGCGCATCCTGAAGTGCGTCGCCCAGGGTGCCTCGGTCGCATCGACATAGAAGCCGGCGCCCTGGCCGAAATCATAGGCCTCGTCATCGGGCACGCCTTCGCCGCGCGGGCTGGTGTCCGGCGCGACCAGGATGACGCCATGCTCGGCGCATGCCTGCCGATACTCACCCTTCTCGGTAACGTTGGCGTGGGTGCAGGTGAGGCCGGAGAGATACCAGAGCACCGGCAGCTTCATGCCGGGAGCGTGATCCGGCACGAAGACCGAGAAAATCATGTCGGTGCCGGTGGTCGACGAGGCGTGGCGGTACACGCCCTGCATGCCGCCATGCGACCGGTTCGAGGAGAGCTGTTCCATGGGCGGCCTTTTCAGCGGAAGACGATTTCAGCGAAATACGATGGTGCGGTTGCCGTTGAGGAAGACGCGGCGTGCGCCGACCCATTGTACTGCGCGGGCGAGCACCTGCGCCTCGATGTCGCGGCCGATGCGGATCATGTCGTCGACCGAAGCGCGGTGATCGACGCGCTCCACGGCCTGCTCGATGATCGGCCCCTCGTCCAGGTCGCTGGTGACGAAATGCGCGGTGGCGCCGATCAGCTTCACCCCGCGCTCGTGTGCACGGTGATAGGGCCTGGCGCCCTTGAAGCCGGGCAGGAAGCTGTGATGGATGTTGATACAGCGCCCCGCCAGCCGCTCGGCAAGGTCGGAGGACAGGATTTGCATGTAGCGCGCGAGGATCAGGTAATCGGCACCGGCGCGGTCGAACTCGGCGAGCAGCGCCGCTTCCTGCGCCTCCTTGCCCTCGGGCAGCAGGATGAAGGGCAGGCCGTGCCATTCGGTCAGGTCGCGCAGCGTCTCGTGGTTGGAGACCACCCCGGCGATCTCGACGCCGAGATGATCGGTCTTCCAGCGATGGAGCAGGTCGTTGAGGCAGTGCGAGCCCTTCGACACCGCGATCAGAATCCGCGGGCGCGCGCCGCTCTCGGCCAGCGCCCAATGCATGCCGAAGCGCTCGGCCACGGGCGCGAAGGCCGTGCGGAGCGCTTCGGTCTCGAACGGCGCGCCCGCCGCCTTGAATTCGACGCGCATGAAGAAGCGCCCGGCATCGAGATCGGCATATTGCTGGCTGTCGAGGATGAAACCGTCGCGCTCCGCCAGGAAGCCGCTCACCGCGGCGACGATCCCCGGCCGGTCCTCGCAATCAAGGGTGAGGATCCAGGCCTGTGCCGTCATGCCGACACCACGGGTCGCTGCGGCGAGCCGTCGCCCAAATTGTTCGTACCGCCCGGCTCGATGTTGATCATCCGCACCTCGCCGTGCCGGGCGACCGGGCGATGCTCGACCCCGCGCGGCACCACATAGAGCTCGCCCGGGCCGAGGGTGACCGTGCGGTCGCGCAGCTCGATGTCGAGCACGCCGTCGAGTACCAGGAAGAAGTCGTCGGTGTCGTCATGGCTGTGCCAGACGAATTCGCCCTCCACCTTCACGATGCGGATGTCGTTGCCGTTATAGCTGGCGACGAGGCGCGGCGCCCAATGCTCGCTGAAGGTGGCGAACTTCTCCGCCAGGTTGACGGCGCCGTCGCTCACGCCGGCACGCGGCAGATCGCGCAGAGCTTGTTGCCGTCCGGATCGCGGACATAGGCGAGGTGCATCGCCCCCAGCGCGCCACCGTCGCGAAGGCCGGGCGGGTCCTCGATCGAGGTGCCGCCATGGGCGATGCCCGCGTCGTGGAAGGCCTTCACCTGCTCGGGCGTCTCGCACTTGAAGCCGATCGTGCCGCCGTTCGCGAAGGTCGCCGGCTCGTCGTCGATCGGCTCGCTGATCCCGAAGCTGCCGCCATTGTGGCGGTAGAAGAAGCGAACATGCCCGCTGGCTGCGACGTTGCGCACCGGCTGGCCCGCGCCGAGCGTGCCCAGCACGGCATCGTAGAATGCCTTGGACCGCTCGATATCGTTCGAGCCCAGCATGATGTGGTTGAACATGGCCGGTTCTCCCCTTTCGCTCAGTAGACGACGACGCTGCGGATGCTCTCGCCAGCATGCATCAGGTCGAAGCCCTTGTTGATGTCCTCGAGGCCCATCACGTGGGTGATCATCGGATCGATCTCGATCTTGCCGGCCATGTACATGTCGACGATCTTGGGCACGTCGGTGCGGCCCTTGGCGCCGCCGAACGCAGTGCCGCGCCAGTTACGGCCCGTGACGAGCTGGAACGGACGCGTGCTGATCTCCTTGCCCGCCTCGGCCACGCCGATGATGATGCTGGTGCCCCAGCCGCGATGGCAGGCCTCGAGCGCGATGCGCATCACTTCGGTGTTGCCGGTCGCGTCGAACGTATAGTCGGCGCCGCCATCCGTCATCGCGACGATCGCGGCGACCACGTCCTCGCGGCTCATGCCCTTCGAGTTGAGGAACTCGGTCATGCCGAAGCGGCGGCCCCATTCCTCACGGTCCGGGTTGATGTCGACGCCGATGATCTTGTTGGCACCGGCCAGGCGGGCGCCCTGGATCACGTTGAGGCCGATGCCGCCCAGGCCGAAGACCACGACATTGTCGCCGACCTGGACCTTGGCGGTGTTGATCACGGCGCCGACGCCGGTGGTGACGCCGCAGCCGATATAGCAGCTGCTCTGGAAGGGCGCGTCCTCACGGATCTTCGCCACGGCGATCTCGGGCAGCACGGTGAAGTTCGAGAAGGTCGAGCAGCCCATATAGTGGTAGATCGGCTGGCCCTTGTACGAGAAGCGCGTGGTGCCGTCGGGCATCAGGCCCTTGCCCTGGGTGGCGCGGATCGCGGTGCAGAGGTTGGTCTTGCCCGAGAGGCACGACTTACACTGGCGGCACTCGGGCGTGTAGAGCGGGATCACGTGGTCTCCCGGCTTCACGCTGGTGACGCCCGGGCCGACTTCGCGGACCACGCCGGCACCTTCATGGCCCAGCACGCTGGGGAAGATGCCCTCCGAATCGAAGCCGTCGAGCGTATAGGCATCGGTGTGGCAGATGCCGGTCGCCATGATCTCGACCAGCACTTCGCCGGCCTTGGGGCCTTCCAGGTCGAGCTCGACGATCTCGAGGGGCTTCTTCGCTTCGAAGGCGACGGCGGCGCGGGTCTTCATGGGCTTACTCCTTGCTTGCCGGCCTGATCGGGGAAACGCGGCCGGGTTGCAATGGGAGTCAGCCCCGGATGCGGTCTTCCGGGCGATAGAGGGTGAGGAAGACACCGCCCCACCAGAGGATGGCCGCGAAACCCGCGAACTCGAGGAAGGGACGGACAAAGCCCGAAGTGAAGGCGAGACCGGCAAAGGCCAGCCCGGCGAGCTGCACCCAGGCGGGCAGGCTGCCGGCGGCACGCGCCTCGCGCACGGTCAGCGTCGCCCAGAGCGCGACGCCGGCATGGCCGAGCAGCACCAGCGCCGCGACGAGATCGACGCGCGGGGAGATGCGTCCCTGGCCGAGCAGCGCGGCTGCCTCGATCCGGAAATGCGCGGCGACGGCGAGGCAGAGCACGCCGGCGCCGCCCGCCAGCAAGGCGAAGTCGCGCCCCGGCGTGCGCGGGCCGATCGGCGCTGCGAGCGTAAGCATCGCCAGCAGCATCATGCCGGCGAGCACGCAGCGGACGATCTCGCTGGCGAGCAGCAGACCCCAATAGGATTGGGCGGATTCGAACCGCCCTCGGGCAATCGCCGCAAACGGGTCCGCCGCGCCCGCCAGATCGTGCGCCACGTCGCCAAGCACGATCAGCGCGATGGTGAGCAGCAGGCAGAACAGCGCCGCGACCGTGCCGAAGGGCCTTCCATGATGGCCGACAAAGGACCGCTGCATCACCGCCTCCCGATTGTGTATTGCATTAGTAATACACCAGGAGATCGCGCAGGACAAGCGCCCGACATTGGCCCATCGGTCAAGTTGCGCCTATGGGCGCCTTACGATGGCGTATTTCGAAGACCAGCGGCGCGACCTTGCCGAGCTTGCCGACCGCGCACGTGCCCGCAGCCTGAGCGCGCGGGCCGGGCGCGATTTCTCCTCCAACGACTATCTCGCGCTGGCGGGCGATCCCGCGCTCGCTGCGGCGGTGCGCGCCGCGATCGATGCGGGCGTGCCGATCGGGTCGGGCGGTTCGCGGCTGCTGCGCGGCAATCACGAGGAGCATGAGCGGCTGGAGGCCACAGCGGCGGGCTTCTTCGGAAGCGAGAGCGCGCTCTATTTCTCGACCGGCTATGCGGCCAATGCCGCCCTGCTCTCCACCCTGCCCCAGCGCGGCGACCTGATCGTCCACGACGCCCTGGTCCATGCCAGCGCGCACGAGGGGATCAGGCTGAGCCGGGCCGAGGCGCGCGGGGCGACGCACAATGATCCGGACGCGTTCGAGGACGTGATCGCCGGCTGGCGGGCCGAGGGCGGCACCGGGCAGGTATGGATCGCCGTCGAGAGCCTCTATTCGATGGACGGCGACCAGGCACCGCTCGACGCGCTGGCCGCGGTCGCGGACCGGCACGAGGCGATACTCGTGGTCGACGAAGCGCATGCCACCGGCGTGTTCGGCGATCGCGGGCGCGGGCTGGCGGCGGGACTGGCCGGGCACGAGAACCTGATCACGCTGCACACCTGCGGCAAGGCGCTGGGCTGCGAGGGCGCGCTGCTCTGCGGGCCGCGCGTGGTACGCGATTTCCTGGTCAATCGCGGGCGGGCCTTCATCTTCTCGACCGCGCCTTCGCCGCTGATGGCGGTCGCGGTGGAAGCCGCGCTCGGGCTGATCGCCGAACCGGCACGGCGCACACAGCTGCACGATCTGATCGCGCGGGCCGAGGCGCTGCTCGCGCCGGTGGGCGTGGCGGCGACGGGATCGCAGATCCTGCCGCTGGTGATCGGCGAGGACGCGCGGACCATGGCGATGGCCGCGGAACTGCAGCGGCGCGGCTTCGACGTGCGCGGAATCCGGCCGCCGACGGTGCCGGCGGGGACCTCCCGGCTGCGCATCTCGCTGACGCGCAATGTGAACGAGGACGACATCGCCGCGCTCGCCGCGGCAATCGGGGAACTGGCATGAGGATCGTCGTCACCGGCACCGATACCGATATCGGCAAGACCGTCTTCGCCGCCGGCCTGGCCGGGGCACTGGGCGCGACATACTGGAAGCCGATCCAGAGCGGGCTCGACGGCGGCAGCGACGGCGAGCGGGTCGCGGCACTTGCGGGCGTGGTGGTGCATCCGGAGGCCTATCGCCTGACCACGCCCTGCTCGCCGCATCTGGCCGCCGAGATCGACGGCGTGACGATCGACCTGGACCGGCTGGCGCCTCCGCCGCGCGATCCGCTGGTGGTCGATCCGCTGGTGATCGAGGGCGCCGGCGGCGTGCTGGTGCCGGTGACGCGCGAGTTGCTCTACGCCGATCTGTTCGCGCGCTGGGGCCTGCCGACCGTGCTGGTCGCGCGGACCAGCCTGGGCACGATCAACCACGGCCTGCTCTCGATCGAGGCGCTGCGCCGCCGCGGCGTGCCGATCCTGGGCGTGGCGTTCGTCGGCGATGCGAACGAGGACAGCGAGGCGACCATCGCCGCGATCGGCAAGGTCCGCCGGCTCGGCCGCCTGCCGATCCTCGATCCGCTCGACGCCTCCACCCTCAAGGCCGCCTTTGCCGAGGCGTTCGACCTGTCGGACTTCACGGCATGACCTCGCCCGTCTGGCACCCCTTCACCCAGCACGGACTGGGCGAGCCGATCCCCGAGGTGGTGCGCACCGAAGGCGCCGCGCTGCACACGCGGGCCGGCGGCCGCTTCGTCGACGCGATCTCGTCCTGGTGGGTGACGACGCACGGCCATTGCCACCCGCGCATCATGGCGGCGATCGCCGAGCAGGCGGGGCAGATGGACCAGATCATCTTCGCCGGCTGGACGCATGAGCCCGCCGAGACACTGGCGCGCGAACTGGTGCGTATCCTGCCCGATCCGCTGCAGCACGTCTTCTACTCGGACAGCGGCTCGACCAGCGTCGAAGTGGCGCTGAAGATGGCGCTCGGCTTCTGGGACAATCGCGGCGAACCCAGAAACCGTATCGTGGTGCTCGAGCACGGCTATCATGGCGACACGATCGGCGGCATGTCGGTCGGCGCGCGCGGGGTGTTCAACCGGCCCTATCAGCCGCTGCTGTTCGACGTATCGACCATCCCCTTTCCCGAACCCGGCCAGAGCCAGGCGACGCTCGACGCGCTCGAGGCGCAGTGCCGCGAGAAGCCGGCCGCGCTGCTGGTCGAGCCGCTGGTGCTGGGCGCGGGCGGCATGAAATTCTACTCGGCCAGCCTGCTCGCCGAGATGCGCAAGATCTGCACGGCGCACGGCGTGCTGTTCATCGCCGACGAAGTGATGACCGGCTGGGGCCGCACCGGCACGCTGCTCGCCTGCGAGCGGGCTGGCGTGGTGCCCGACATCCTCTGCCTGTCCAAGGGGCTGACCGGCGGCGCGATCCCGCTGGCGGTGACCGTGGCGACGGCACCGATCTTCGAGGCGCACTATTCCGACGACCGCGCCCGGATGTTCTTCCACTCGTCGAGCTACACCGCCAACCCGATCGCCTGCGCGGCCGCCAATGCGAATCTGGCGATCTGGCGCGAGGAACCGGTGCTCGCGCGAATCGCCGATCTGGGCGACCGCCAGCAGGATCGGCTCGACCGGCTCGCCACCCATCCGCTGATTCGCAATCCGCGCCGGCTCGGCACGATCGTGGCGGCGGAGATCGGGACGAGCGAATCGGCCTATCTCAATTCGGTGGGAACAAGGCTCAAGGCCTTCGCGCACGCGCGCGGCGTGCTGCTTCGGCCGCTGGGCAACACCGTCTATGTGATGCCGCCCTATTGCATCGAGGATGCGGATCTGGACGCGGTCTATGCCGCGATCACCGATTTCCTGGAGCGGGAGCCCCGCATGGGGGACTTGTTCGCGTTCTAGAAGCGAATGGTGCTGCCGGTGAGGATTGAACTCACGACCTCAGCCTTACCAAGGATGCGCTCTACCACTGAGCTACGGCAGCACTCGCTCGATCGGTCCGGCGAAGCGCCGGGTCCCAAGCGGGAGGCGCCTATGTGCTTGGGTACGCCTGATTGTCAACCCGCATGCGCGCGGTTTATCGCGGGAAAATGAGCGATACGGAAAAGAAAGCCCGATTGGCGGAGGCGCTGCGGGCGAATTTGAGGAAGCGCAAGGCTCAGGCCCGCGAACAGGCCGCGCCCGACGCCTCCCCCGATTCTCAGAGCGAACCGAACCAGAGCGACAGGCCCTGAGCCGTATCATAGGCATTGCGTATGATGACGTGCGGCCCGAGGAGATACATCGCCATCGTGACCGCACCCGCCAGGAACCACATCACCCGATGGGCGCGCACTTCGCTTCCAACCATGCCAACTCGTCCCCGCTCAGCTGCGGGCCCAAAATCCGCAGCACTTCAGCATGATAGCTATCAAGCCAGCGGCGTTCCTGCTCGGTTAGCAAAGATGGTTTAATCAGCGTTCGCTCTATCGGCGCGAAGGTCAGCGTTTCGAAGCCGAGCATTATTTGTTCCGCACCCGAAATCAATTGCTTGGTGACCAGCACCAGGTTCTCGATGCGGATGCCGAATTCTTGCGCCTTATAGTAACCGGGCTCGTTCGACAGGAACATGCCCTCGCGCAGCGGCTCGAGGCTCTGGCCGCCCGGATAATAGGGCTGGGCGATGCGCTGCGGCCCTTCGTGCACCGAAAGATACGAGCCGACGCCATGGCCGGTGCCGTGCCCGTAATCGAGGCCGACTTCCCACAGCGGGCGGCGTGCGAAGCTGTCGAGCTGGGCGCCGGTGGTGCCGTCGGGGAAGATCGCGGTGGCGATGGCGATATGGCCCTTGAGGACGCGGGTGAAGCGATCCTTCATCTCGTCGCTCGCCTCGCCCACCGGCATGACGCGGGTCACGTCGGTGGTGCCGTCGGCATACTGGCCGCCCGAATCGACGAGGTAGAGCTGGCCGAATTCGATCGGCAGGCTCGATTCGTCGGTGACCTTGTAGTGCGGGATCGCGCCGTTCGGGCCGGTGGCGGAGATAGTGTCGAAGCTCAGGTCCTTGAGCACGCCGGTCTGGTCGCGGAATTCGCGCAGCTTGTCGGCGGCGGACATCTCGGTGAGGCCGCCCTTGGGCGCGGTTTCCTCGAACCACTTCAGGAAGCGGCTCAGCGCCGCGCCGTCGCGCGCCTGGGCGGCCTTCTGCCCGGCGATCTCGGCGGGGTTCTTGATCGCCTTGGCGAGGATCACCGGATCGCGCAGCGCCAGCACCTTGGCCCCGCCGGCATCGAGCGCGTCGAAGATCGCCGCGACCGCGCTGCCCGGATCGGCGGCGACCCGCTTGCCGGCAAAGCCCTGGAGCGCCGGCGCGAAAGCGCTGCGATCATGGATGCGGATCGCATTGCCGAGATGCTTGCGGACTTCGTCGGTCACCTTTTCCTCGGCGACGAAGAAATCGGCGGTGCCGTCGGCATTGACCACGGCATAGGCGAGCGCGACCGGGGTGTGGCTGACATCGGTGCCGCGGATGTTGAACGCCCAGGCGATCGAATCAAGCGCAGAGAGGACGACCGCGTCCGCCTTGCGCTCGGCCAGCCAGTCGGCGATCTCGGCGCGCTTGGCGGGGGAGGACTTGCCGGCGAGATCGTCGGACTGGACCGCAAGCGTCGCGTCCGAGGGCTGGGGCTTGTCGGGCCAGACCGCGTCGATCGGATTGGTGTTCACCGCGACCAGCTCGGCGCCCTTCTCGGCCAGCGCCTTCTTCGCTTCCTCGACCCAGGCGCGGGTGTGCAGCCAGGGGTCGTAGCCGATACGGCCGCCATCGGGCGCATGCACGCCGAGCCAGGACGAGACGCTGGTGGCGGGCACGCCGACATATTCCCAGTGATCGGCCGAGACCTGCTGGCGGACCTGGATCGTGTAGCGCCCGTCGGTGAAGATCGCCGCGGCCTCCGGCAGCACCACCGCGGTACCGGCCGAGCCCTGGAAGCCGGTGAGCCAGGCGAGGCGCTGGGCATAGGCGCCGACATATTCGGACATGTGCTCGTCGGTGAGCGGCACGACGAACCCGTCGAGTCGGTCACGCTTCAACTGCTCGCGAAGGGCCTTGAGACGATCGGCATAGCTGGACATCGGATTACTCTATTGCTGAAATCTATGGGGCTGCTTTGCGCCGATATTCGGCAAAAGTCACACCCTGGGCTATCGCTTCGACGATGAGCGATTTCCCCCTGCCCCGCGCCGATCTGGCCACCCCCGCCCTGCTGCTCGATGTGGCAGCCATGGACCGCAACATCGCGGCGATGGCCGACTATGCCCGCGCGAAGGGCCTGGCGCTGCGACCCCATGCCAAGACGCACAAGAGCGGCGAGATCGCCAGGCGGCAGATCGCCGCCGGCGCGGTCGGGATATGCTGCGCCAAGCTGGGCGAGGCCGAGGCACTGGCGGCCGACGGGGTGGGCGATATCCATCTCACCTCGCCGGTGGTGACCAAAGGCGGGATCGCGCGGCTCGCGGCACTGGCGGGCAAGATCCGACTCTCGGCGGTGGCCGACCATCCGGACGTGGTCCGCGCGCTGGCGGGCAGCGGCGTGACCATGTTCGTCGACATCGACCCTGGCAAGCATCGCACCGGCGTGACCTCGCCCGAGGCTGCCGTCGCGCTCGCCCGTGCGATCGTGGCAGCGGGACTGACGCTCGGCGGAGTGCAATATTATTGCGGCTCCGAGCAGCACATCACGACCTTCGCCGACCGGCATGCGGCGATCGTCGAGAAGACCGACTATCTTCGGACGGTGCTGGCGGCACTGGAGGCCGCGGGCTTCGCGATCCCGGTGGTGACGGGTGCCGGCACGGGCACCTTCGCCATTGATGCCGAACTCGGCGTGCTGACCGAGCTGCAGGTGGGCAGCTACATCTTCCTCGACCGCGAATATCGCGATTGCGAGCTGGCCGGGCCGGCGTTCGAACAGGCGCTGTGGGTGGATTCCACCGTGGTCAGCGCGAACACGCCCGGCATGGTGACGATCGATGCGGGATTGAAGTCTTTCGCCACCGATGCCGGGGTGCCCGTACCCATGTCAGGCACCGCGCGCTACGCCTTCATGGGCGACGAGCAGGGTGCGCTGATCGGGGAGGATCTGCCGGGTCTGGCACAGCGTGCAACGCTGGTTCCGCCGCACTGCGACCCGACGGTGAATCTGTACGATCGCTATCATCTGGTGGACGGCGACACGGTCACCGGCAGCTGGCCGGTGACCGCGCGCGGCCGTTCCACCTAGCGACGACGGACGTAGTAGCAGCGGTTCTTGGCGCTGATCGTGCGGTCGATCGCACGGCCGCCAAAGGCACCGCCGACACCGCCGACCGCCGCGCCGAGCAGACCGTGGCCGATGATCGCCGGCCCGGCGAGCACGCCGACCGCGGCACCGCCGATCAGGCCGGCATGGCCGGGCGAGCGACGGCACTTCTTGTAATAGGCGCGACCCTTGGTCGACTTGCCCTTGTAGTGACTCTGGGCCTGCGCCGCCTCGATCGGCATCGCGACGGGCATGGCCAGCGCCAGAGCGGCAGCGGCCGCAATGAGCTTACGCATGATTTCATCCCTTCCTTGAACCAATGCAGGTTAGAACTTGCATGCGGTACGCCCGGTTGCATGAACTGAAAACAACAAGCCGTTCATGGGATCGTTCGGGCCACACAGGGCATTGATCGGGCATGCGCCAAGGAGCCGGCATCTCCTCTCCCCGTGAGCGGCTGGGCAGCGCGTTCTGCGCGCTCGTCCTGGTGGGGCTGCTTGTCCTGATGCTGGCACATGGGCTGGGGGTGCGGCTGAACGTGGTGCCGACACCGGCGATGCAGCTGGTCGACTTCGCCCTGCCCCCACCGCCGCCTCCGGAGCCCGAGATCGCGCCCAGGCCCAGGCCGCGCACACCGAAGGAAGAGGGCAAGGCAGCGCCACCCAATCTCGTATCCCGCGCCACCGAGGTGGCGACGCCGGTGAAGACGCTCCTGCCCCAGCCCATGCCCGCCGCGACGACGCCAGCACAGGGCAGCGATGCCAGCTCGGGCAATGCACCGATCGCCGGGCCTGGGACGGGCGCTGGTGGCGTTGGCAATGGCACCGGATCGGGCGGGCGTGGCAATGGCGCGGGTGGTGGCGGCGGCACGGTGCTGCGGCTGCTCGAGGGCGACATCACCGGGCGCGACTATCCAAAGGCGGCGGCGCGGGCGGGCGCGCAGGGAACGGTAGGGCTGCGCTTCACCGTGGGGGTGAACGGACGGGTGACCGACTGCCAGGTGACCCGGTCGAGCGGCAATGCCGAACTCGATGAGACGACCTGCCGGCTGATCAAGAAGCGCTTCCGCTACACGCCGAGCCGGGATGCGAGCGGTCGCCCCTATGCCGATGTCGTGACCGGCGAGCAGCAATGGGAGCTGTACGACCGGCCCGGACGGGACGAGGACGACTGAGCATGCTTCACCTGCGTTTCAGAGCCTCCCCAGCTTCTCCACCAGGAACTCGACGAACGCCCGCACCCGTGCCGGGCGGGTCGCGCCGCCGACGAACACCGCGTGGATGTCCTCGCGGTCGCCCGGGTTGAACGGCTCGAGCAGGGAGACCAGCCGGCCGGCGGCGAGGTCGGCTGCGATGCTGAAGGTGCCGACCCGGGCGATGCCCACCCCGGCGAGCGCCAGCTCGACCAGCGTCTCGCCATTGTTCGCCTCGATATTGCCGCCGACCGGCAGCGCATAGTCGCGCCCGTCCTGTCGGAAGGGCCAGACCGGCTCGGCGCGGCGGAAGTTGAAGTTGAGGCAATTGTGCGCGTGGAGGTCCTCCGGGACCTGCGGCGTGCCCATCCGCGCGAGATAGGCCGGCGCGGCAACGATCGAGCGCCCGGTCTCGCCGATCTTGCGGGCGGTGAGCGCGCTGTCCGCCAGCGGGCCGAAGCGGATCGCGACATCGGCGCGACCGCCCGCCACGTCCTCCAGCGTGTCGCTGAGGCTGATATCGACCAGGATGCCGGGATGGCGCGCGACGAACTCGCCAAGCAACGGTACGATCACCAGTCGGCCATGGGCGAGCGCGGCGCTGACCCGCAGGCGCCCGCGCGGCGAGGCTTGATCGGCCAGTTCCTCCTCGACCTCGGTTATGTCCGCCAGGATGCGCTGCGCGGCGTGGAGATAGGCGTCGCCTTCGGGGGTCAGCACCAGCTTGCGGGTGGTGCGGGTGATCAGGCGAACGCCCAACCGCGCCTCGATCCGCGCGAGCGCACGACTGACCGCCGAAGGCGTCAGCTCGAGCCGTCGGGCGGCGGCGGACAGGCTGCCTTCGCGCACCGCGGTGACGAAAATCTCCATTTCGCCCGAGCGATCGGCCATGGCGCGGGTCATTCGTGAATCCAGTGCACAGATGTTTCGCCTTTTCGAACTCTACCGAAAGCGAAGCCGGCAGTCCATTTGCGCTGCCGCACAAATCCCTGGAGCATCGCCGCATGAGTTCCCGTCCCGCGCTCACCGCGCTCGCCATCGGTGCCTTTGGCATCGGCGTTACCGAATTCACCCCCATGGGCCTGCTGCCCGTGATCGCGGGCGACCTTGGCGTATCGATCCCCACCGCCGGCCTGCTTGTGAGCGCCTATGCGATCGGTGTGCTGATCGGCGCGCCGCTGATGACGCTCACCACTGGCCGGGTGCCGCGCCGCACCCTGCTGATCGCGCTCGCCGCGATCTTCACCGCCGGCAACCTGCTCGCCGCGGTGTCGGACAGCTACGCGATGCTGCTCGCCGCGCGGATCGTGACCTCGCTCAACCACGGCGCCTTCTTCGGCGTCGGATCGGTCGTCGCCGCCGGGCTGGTCGCGCCCGAAAAGCGGGCGGGCGCCATCGCCACCATGTTCATGGGCCTGACGATCGCGACGATCGGCGGTGTGCCGCTCGCCACCTGGGCGGGCGAAGTGTTCGGCTGGCGGTCGGTATTCGCCGCCATCGCCGCGATCGGCGTGGTGACGATGGCCGCGCTCCGCCTCTTCGTCCCCGCGCTGCCCGCCGAGAAGGACGCCGACATGATGGCCGAGCTGCGCGTGCTCGGCCGCGGCCCGGTGCTGTTCGCCCTCGCCCTGACGATGGTCGGGTTCAGCGCGATGTTCACCGTGTTCACCTATATCGCGCCGATCCTGCGCGAAGCCGCGCACGCCTCGACCTTCTGGGTAACGGTGGCGCTGGTGATCTTCGGTATCGGCTTGACCGCCGGCAACTGGCTGGGCGGGCGCTATGCCGACAAGTCGGTCGAAGGCGCGCTGATCACGATGACCGCGGCGCTGGCGGTGCTGCTGGTTGCCTTCGCCTTCGGCATGTTCTCGCTGCCGGTCGCGATCGTGCTGATGCCGCTCTGGGGCGCTGCGAGCTTCGCGCTCGTGCCGCCGCTGCAGATGCGGGTGATGGACGCCGCACACGAGGCGCCCAACCTCGCCTCCGCGATGAACATCGGCGCGTTCAACCTGGGCAACGCGATCGGTGCGGCGCTGGGCGGCGAAGTGATCCGTGAGGGGCTGGGCTATCCGGCAGTCTCGCTCGCCGCCGCCGCGATGGCGCTGGTCAGCCTCGCCATGGTGCTGGCGCCGCGGCTGGTGCGGCGAAACGCGCCGCTGGCCTGAACGCTTGCGCGGTGGCCGATGATTGGGGAGAGTACCGGTTTCGCAAAGGGGGCTTTGCCATGATCCGGACATTTCTGACCGCACTTCCGATCGTCGTCGTGCCGCTCGCCGCCCAGGCCCAGTCCAGCGGCAAATGGGAAGTGAAAGTCTCACCAGCCGAATGCTCGCTGATCCGCGGGGTGCAGGCACCCTCGCCAGCGCTGCTCGCGGTGCGGACAGTGCCGGGCACCGACGATTTCGTCATCCTGGTGAGCGGCAAGAAGGTGCCCGAGCGCGCGGCGGACGCGCGCTTCCCGGTCCGGCTGCGCTTCGACGACGCGAAGCCGATCGAAGCATCGGCCACCCCGATGGGCAAGCTGCCGAGTGGGCCGGTGTTGCAGCTCGCTTCCTTCGAGCCGGCAATGCTCGACAGCTTCGCCGCGGCACACAGTGTGTCCGCCAGCAGCGATGCGGGCAATTTCGCCAGTTTCGAAGTGCCGAGCGCACGCGCCGCGATCGGTGCGCTGCGCCAGTGCATCACCGACCAGTTGATCGACTGGGGCGCCGATCCCGCCCAGTTCGCCCCGGGCGGCACCCCGCCGGTAGCTCTCAAGGACCGCGACAACTGGCTCACTGACACGCAGCTGCGGAGCCTGGCCTCGAGCACGAGCGAGACGGGGATCGACTATCTCTACCGCGTCGTCATCGCGACCGACGGGCGCATCGAGAGCTGCAAGCGCGACGCCGCCAAGGCAGGTGACAAGACCGAGAAGCTGGGTTGCAATCCGGTGATCGGGCAGAAGCTCTTCAACCCGGCCAAGAACGCCGCCGGCACGCCCGTGAAAGGTGCCGCTGCGTTCCGGGTGATGCTGGTCAGGCGCCCGGGGGGCCATTGAACCGGGCTCGACAGACGGGCGGGCTGGTCTAAGAAACGGGGCATGACCGATCTTCCCAAGCCGCCCGTCGCCGCCACCCGTCCCCACAGCTTCACCGTGCACGGGGTCACCATCGAGGATTCCTGGGCCTGGCTCCGGGACCCGGCCTATCCGACCGTCACCGACAAGGACGTGCTCGCCTATCTCGAGGAAGAGAACGGCTTCTTCGAGACGGTGATGGAGCCGCGCAAGCCGCTCTCCGAAGCGCTGTTCAAGGAGATGCGCGGGCGGATCAAGGAGGACGAATCCTCCGTGCCGCAAAAGGATGGCGACTGGCTCTACTGGAGCGACCACGAGGTCGGCGGCGAATATCCGCGGCTGTGGCGCAAGCCCGTCGCCGGGGGCGCCGACCAGCTGATCCTCGACGAACCGGCGCTCGCCGAGGGCAAGGAATATTTCCGGGTCGGCGCGGTCTCGATCAGCGAAGACGGCGCGCTGATGGCCTATTCGACCGATGACGACGGATCGGAGCGCTACACGATCCGCTTCAAGGACCTGGCCGGCGGCGAGGCGATCGGCGAGCGGATCGAAGGCGCGGCGGGCAAATGGGGCGACGTCTCGATCGAGGGCACGATCGGCAACATCGTCTTCACCAGCGGCGGCGACGCGATTCTCTATGGCGTGACCGACGAGAACTGGCGGACGCGGACGATCAAGCTCCACCGGCTGGGCACCGATCCGGCCGAGGACGTGACGATCTATTTCGAGGAGGAGCTCGGCTTCTCGGTCGGCGCCGAGCTGACCAGCGACCGCAAGTGGATCGCGCTCACCACCAGCGACCACGAGACCAGCGAGATCCGCCTTTACCCGGCCCATGATCCGCTCGCCGCGCCGATCCTGGTCAGCCCACGCAAGCGGGGCCGCGAATATGATGTCGACCTGCACGGCGACACGCTGTTCATCCACACCAACGACACCGACCCGCAGTTCCGCCTGGTCACCGCCTCGCTTGCCAATCCTGGCGATTGGGCCGAGCGGATCGGGCCTTCGGCGCATTTCTACATGACCGGCGTCGCCTGCTTCGCCGACTTCTTCATCGTCGAGGGCCGCGAGGACGGGCTCGATCAGATCGAGCTCCACCGCTACGACCCCGCCATCGCCCCGGTCCGCCTCAAATTCCCCGAGGCGAGCTATGTCGCGGGCCTGGGCGACAATCCCGAATATGCCGTCGACACGCTCCGCCTGAGCTATGAATCGATGGTCACGCCGGGCACCGTCTACGACTACACCGTCGCCACCGGCGCACTCGAGACGCTGAAGGTGCAGGAGATCCCGTCGGGCTATGACGGGAGCAAGTACCGCACCGAACGGCTGAAGATCGCCGCCCGTGACGGCACCGAAGTGCCGGTCTCGATCGTCTATCCCAAGGACTTCCCGCGGGACGGCAGCGGCAAGCTCTATCTCTATGCGTACGGCGCCTATGGCTATGCCATCCCGCCGGGCTTCTCGACCAGCCGCATCTCCTTCCTCGACCGCGGCGTCGCCTTCGCCATCGCCCATATCCGCGGCGGCGACGATCTGGGCCAGCAATGGTATCTCGACGGCAAGCTCGAGAAGCGGACCAACACGTTCAACGACTTTGTCGACGTGGCCAAGGGCCTGATCGACAAGGGCTTCACCCACAAGGGCGGCATCGCCATCGCCGGGCGCTCGGCCGGCGGCGAGCTGATGGGCGCGGTGGTGAACTCCGACCCGGACCTGTGGGGCGTGGTCGTGGCGGACGTGCCGTTCGTCGACGTGCTCAACACCATGCTCGACGAGAGCCTGCCGCTGACCCCGGGCGAATGGCCCGAATGGGGCAATCCGGTGGAGGACGCCGCCGCGTTCGCACTGATCCGCTCGTACAGCCCGTACGACAATGTCACCGCCCAGGCATATCCGCCGCTGTTCATTTCCGGCGGACTCAACGACCCCCGGGTGACGTACTGGGAGCCGGCCAAATGGGCCGCCAAGCTGCGCGCCACCAAGACCGACGCAAACGTCCTGGTCCTCAAGACCAACATGGGCGCCGGCCATGGCGGCAAGTCCGGCCGGTGGGAAAGCCTGAAGGAATCCGCCGACGAGATGGCCTTCATGCTGTGGCAGCTCGGCGTGGCCGAATAGCCGCACCGGCCACCACCGCCCCGACACCCAAGCGAAGCCGGGGAAAGGCCTCGCGCCTGCCACTGGCGAGGCCCCTCCCCGGCTCCGACCAACGCCCGGGCGTGCCCGGCCGGTGACGGCAACCGGAGGCGGGCCGCGCTAGCGGGGCCCGCCGACCGATCGCGCCACCAGCCGCGTCTCGCGGTGGCATTGGTGGCAGAAGGCGAAATCGAACGTTTCGCTGAGCACCCAGGCCTGGGAACTGACGTCCCATTCGGCCCAGGCGTCGCGGGTGACGGCAACCCCGCCACAACGTTCGCATGCCTGTTCGACCCGAGGAGCCTCGCCTTCTGCCACGCCGCGACGATAGGCGATTCGCGCTCCGTTTCGGACAGAAGCTCCTCCATTATGGATACGCTTCCGTTCCCGTTGCGGGCGGGCGCCGCCCGGCCTAGCCTGCGCGCCTCCGACCAAGGGAGCCATCGATGCGCACTACCACGCTTGCACTCGGCGCCGCTGCGGCGCTGTTCGTATCCGTCGCGGCGACTGCCCCGGGCAGCCACGCTATAGCCGCCCGCCCCGCCGCGGCCGACGCCAATGCCGACATCATCGCCGGCCGCAAGGCCGCCTTCCTGATGTCCGCCGCGCTGTTCGGCCAGATCAAGGGCGCGATCGACCGGGGCGACGATCCCAAGACGGTCGGCTTCGCCGCCCGCGCGCTCGCCAACTGGGCCAAGGCGATCCCCGGCATGTTCCCCGCCGGCAGCACCTCCCCCACCTCGGAAGCGCTGCCCGCGATCTGGAGCGACCGCGCCAATTTCGAGGCGCGCGCCGCCGACTATGCCGCCGCCGCGGCCAAGCTGGCCGACCTCGCCAAGGCCGGCGACAAGCCCGGCCTCGCCGCCCAGTTCGGCGAAGTGGGCAAGGCCTGCAAGGCGTGCCACGACGCCTATCGCAAGCCCGACGACAAGCATTGAGCCCGGCGGGGCGCCCCCAATCCGGGCGCCCCGCAACGCTTCGGCGCGGCCCCGGCCCGGCTGCGCGACTCTACTTTCCGGTGTTAACCTTAATTGTGCATTCACCACGATCGGGCGCACAGGCATAGGGTCCCGGGGAGTATACCGATGCACGACTGCATGAAACGCCGCCTGCTCTACGCGTCCAGCCAGGCCTATCAGCCGGGGATGCAGGTCCATGGCCGCAATGTCGGCTGGATCGAGGCGCCGTTCGTCGTGCGCCGCGAGACCGCAATCGGCAACCGCCAGATCGACCAGGCGCTGGTCGGCCGCACGCCCGAGGGCGTGGTGGTGGCATTCCGCGGTTCGCTTCCCCCTTTCTTCGGCGACGCGCATGACGGCTGGGACGTCGTGCTCGACTGGCTGAACGACGCCTTCTCGCTGTGCGTCGAGGATTCGCATTATGGTGGCGGCGTGCATTTCGGCTTCGCCGAATCGATGCGCCGGCTGTGGAGCGACGCCGGATCCGGCCCCGGCGTGCGCACCGCGATCCAGGCGATGCTCGACCAGAGCCTGCTCGACCGCAAGGCGCGCCGGCACCTGTTCCTGACCGGCCACTCCAAGGGCGGCGCGCTCGCCAACCTGGCCGCATTGCGCGCGGCCCAGGCCAGCGAATGGGCCGACCTGCCGGTGAGCGTGGCGACCATCGCCGCGGCGCGCGCCGGCAATGCCGATTTCGCCGCGAGCTATGAACGCACCCGCATCGCGTGCCTGCGCTACGAGATGCCGGGCGACGTCGTCCCGCACCTGCCGCTGAGCCCCGCCACGCCGGGCTGGGCGCGCCGGATCGCCAAGGGCGTGTTCCCCAGGCTGGCGATGGGCGACTATCGCCCGGTCGGCCTGCTGGTCACCCCGCCACCGGCGCCCAAGGCCGGTCACCAGGCCTGGACCGGCTCGCGCCGTCCCGTCCGTCGCCTGCTCGACCGGCGTGGATCGGGCCTCGAGGCGCTGACCCCGGCGATCCTGACCGCCCACGCCATCTGCCCCGGCAGCGGCTATGACCGGCTGATCTGCGAAGGCGAAGGCCTTGGCTGCAATCATGGCGAGGCTCCGGCACGCAAGCGGGCCTGAGGTTACCGGGCAACCGCGCGCGCCGGATCACGCCCATATCGGCGCGAATCCCCGCGGAAAGTCACAAAAGTCGCAACATCCACGCGCGCGAGGCTCACCAGTCCTCGTCCATGTCGTCGATCGGATCGATCGGCTCCTGCGGCGGCTTGGCCTCGTAGTCGCGCAGCAGCAGCGGATCGGCGGGCTCGTCGCTGTCCGACAGGTTCGCGACCGCCTTGGCATAGCGGCGTTCGGCGCCGGCGGCAGGCGAGGACGACATCGCCGTCTTCGGCTTGAACCATTCGGCGCGCAGATGGGTGAGCAGGAACATCAGCAGCTTGTCCGAAGGCTGGCGGCTTTCGGCGATCAGCACGCCATCCTTCCACAGCTCGCGTATCGCGCCGCGCGTCGCCCGCTCGAAGGCGAGGCTGGCCAGTCGGCTCACCGACACGAGCAGCGCCTCGTCCCAGGCATCGGCGAAGGACAGCGCATCGGGCCGCGCCCGCAACCGATAGGCCGAGCGCGGCGAGACGCCGGCGACCTTGCAGGCATCGGAGATGCTGCCGGTCTCGGACAATGCGGTGAGGAAGGCGCGCTGGCGATCGGCGGTCCAGCCATTGTGGCGGGCGCGAAGCACGACAGGGGCGTAGTTGGCGAGCGGATCGGGCTCCGCTGCGGGCTGGATCGGCTGATGTTCCATGGCATCGACTCCTTCTGGTTGGAAGCGAGTCGAATCACGTAACCATATCGGTTCGTGTAGGACAGCGAAATTTGTAGCCAACGGATCGTCATCCCGGCGAAGGCGGGGATGACGGCGGAAAGCGCGTTCTGGCCAGGAGCGGCGGCGCGACCGGGGCCGCGCCGCCTTCCAGGGCTTAGAAATGCGCGATCAGGCCGGCCACCGGGCGGAAGCTCTTGGCCGCGCCGAAGGTGTTGATCTCCATGCGCAGGCGCACGCCGCTATTGCCGGTGAGGCCGCCCAGGCCGATGTCCTTCGGCCCGACCTCGACGCCGGCGCCATAGGTCATCGCGTGGAAATCGCGGCTGTCATCGCCGAGCGCGGCGAAATTGACCCATTGATAGCCGACCTTGCCGTAGATCAGGCCGCTCTCGCCCGCACGCACGCCGAAGCGGCCGGCGGCGCCATATTCCCAGTCGATATCGCCCTTGAAGCCCTTCACGACATTGCCCTCGGCGCCGACGAAGACCGGGCCGAGCGGCACGTTGATGCCGGCGACGCCCTGGACCAGGCCGCCATCATAGGCCTTGCCGTCGGCGCGCAGCGGGATGCCGGCATTGGGCTGCTCGTCGAACCGCTCATAGCCGCCGAGGATGCCGATATAGGGCTCGATGCCGAAGGCGCGGGTGCCGTCGGGCGCGGTCTCGGTGGCCGGGGCGGCTGTGGTGGTGGCGCTGTCGGCGTCCTGGGCCTGGGCGGCGGGGACGGCGAAGGGCAGCGCGGCGAATGCCGCGGCGGCGAGGAAGATACGCATGTAGGGGGAAACCTCGTGATTACTTCAGACACACGCCCCGCAAAGGACGCCCTGGATACGCGGGCGCTGGCGGCGGGGCTGTATGGGAAATGCGCGAGGAGTCAGTAGGTTGCGGCGCAGCATGGATTGGGCGTGGGGTGTTGCTGATACGCAACGGCGCCGCGCTGGAATTTTAGAGCGGCGTTACCGATGGGCTTTCTGGCCCTTCCGTTTTGAAAGCATCTCGAACCCTCGTCGCGGCACTTTCCGCTGAGGCAATTGCCGACGCACCTGTAACTTGATCCATCAAGTCAGCTTGGATTGTAGAAATCTTCATATCTGCAGAAACGAGAAAATAAACCACTATTACGGTAATGGCATCAAAAAAGAAAAGTAAAAAAGCATAAACTGCCAAAGCAGCATTAACCGGATGAGAATCATTAAAGCTCTTTGCAAATAGATTAATTACAATTGCAACAGTTATTACTATTAGACATTGCGTGTACGAGCGCAGCAACAGACGAAAGGCAGCAGTGGCTCCAAGAGCTTGCGCGGGTTTAATTTTATCAAAAGGGATAGTTGGCATTCCCCGCGCAAGGCGGACCAGCACTGCCGCCAACAAAACGGCCAACAGTGTGGGCACCTTTTCTGCCACCGAAAATGTTGCATCGCGCACCACGCCAACAAGCGTTGTCAAGCCGATCAGAGCCGCGACGACGATGGCAACGAGGTATCTCATTCGAGCACAAGTTTTTGATCTTGAATCCAACGTGTAAACGTCGTTACCAAGACATCGGTTGCATGATCGAAATCGATTATAATAGTGTTTTCAAGGGCAACTTCGAACGGGCGCTTCTCCTCGAGAATAACACCACCCTCTTTTATCTCACCCGATTTCCCGGCAATTCCGATAATGCCATCATCCATATTTGCTAGTTCAGTTACAATGTCTTGAAGCGCATCTTTAACTTCCTCATTGCGTGGACCAGCCACTGACCACTGAACATCAGCTACGAGACGGTTCTTCTCGCCGAGGGAAGCTATCAGGCGTTCAAATGAGCGTTGCGGCAAAATCGCTTGAACTACCTCCTCAGCCTTACTCCATGCAACGGTTTGAGCGCCCACTCGCCTTCGCACTTCGCGATCGACGCCGAGGGCCACGCCTTGCCCTGCACCTGAACTACCCCGCAATCTGAACTTGGAAACTCGGCCAATGTCGGTTCCCATTTCAGCGCGATCTAACGTCGCCGCCAAGGTCACCGCGCCTTTGTCAAATTTGCCAAGGAGCCAGCTAAAGAAAGGCTGAGTCTCAGCTTTTCTGAAACCCTTCACCGTTACGAATAGAAGGTGATTTCCTCGAACATAAAAATAACACAGCCCTTGAATGAAGTCTTCCTGTTCTGCGGCTGCTTGTTCCGCGATTTTGAAAATCGTCGAAACCGTGTTTCGCGTTAATTGCTTCTGCTCGGCTTGGCGTTTCAAGACAGGCTGTAAGAATCCAGGGACTACTTCACATACAATACCCGCGACGCCTTCCGTAACATCCGCAAATTCGTTGAGAAGCAGCTCACGCCCGTCCTGTTGATGGACCATGACACGATCGGCCGGAGCTTGCGAAAAGCGAACTCCGGGAGCGAGCTCAGCGTCGATGCACTCGCGAAGCCTATTCTCTAGCGATTGGTCGCCTTGCAATCCAGCGCGGCGGTAATTTACCGTCAGATATCGTACCGGCACAGAACATCCCTCCCACAATTAAGAAAGATCGTATCAACAAGTGGGAAGTGTATAAAGAGTGCCGCAATAGGTGGGGAAACGGTCAACTGTGATTGAGTGCGGGAATGGACAACCATCCCCGCACATTAAATCTTACTCCGCCGCAATCCCCGACCCGGAGAACATGTCCGGCCCGCCCTCGGCGCCGTCCTCGTTGGCGACCGGCGTGGCCTTGGCCTTCTGGCGCTTGTCGAACGAGTCCCACACCTCGCCCCAGTTGCCGCGGGTCGCTGCCTTCGAATATTCCGTCGCGCGGGTCTCGAAGAAGTTGGCGTGCTCGACGCCGTTGAGCAGCGGGGCGAGCCAGGGAAGCGGGTGCTCCTCGACCATGTAGATCGGCTTGAGGCCGAGCTGGCCCAGGCGCCAGTCCGCGATGTAGCGGACATACTTCTTGATCTCCTTGGGCGTCATGCCGTTGACCGGGCCCATCTCGAAGACGAGGTCGATGAACGCGTCCTCGATGCGCACCGTCTTCTGGCACATGTCGAGAATGTCGTCGCGGACCGACGGGGTGAGGCAGTTGCGCTCCTTGCAGAAGGCGTGGAACAGCTTGATGATGCCTTCGCAGTGCAGGCTCTCGTCGCGCACCGACCAGCTGACGATCTGGCCCATGCCCTTCATCTTGTTGAAGCGCGGGAAGTTCATCAGCATCGCGAAGCTGGCGAAGAGCTGCAGACCCTCGGTGAAGCCGCCGAACATGGCGAGCGTCTTGGCGATGTCCTCGTCGCTGTCGACGCCGAAGGTGCTCAGATAGTCATGCTTGTCCTTCATCTCCTTGTACTGGAGGAAGGCGGCATATTCGGTCTCGGGCATGCCGATCGTGTCGAGCAGGTGCGAATAGGCGGCGATGTGGACCGTCTCCATGTTGCTGAACGCGGTCAGCATCATCTTGATCTCGGTCGGCTTGAACACGCGGCCGTATTTCTCGTGGTAGCAGTCCTGCACCTCGACGTCCGCCTGGGTGAAGAAGCGGAAGATCTGGGTGAGCAGGTTGCGCTCGTGATCGGTGAGCTTCTGCGCCCAGTCGCGGCAATCCTCGCCCAGCGGCACTTCCTCCGGCAGCCAGTGGATCTGCTGCTGGCGCTTCCAGAAATCGAACGCCCAGGGATATTCGAAGGGCTTGTAGGTCTTGCGGGCTTCGAGAAGCGGCATGGGAGTTACTCCGGGATGAACTGATAAAGGGAAATGGCGAGGAAAAGGACGACGGCGAACAGGGCCGCGGCGCGTATCATGCGGAGCAGACCGCGATCGTCGTCCTGACCGGTCAGGGTATCGCCGCTGGCGCTGCGACCCACCAGTTGCGGGCGGACCGCTATCGCCGCGGACAGGGCAACGGGAAGCCAGAGCAGCCTCATGCCACGCCTCCCGCCAGCGTGAAGACGGCCGCGAAGCCGCCGAGGAACAGGCCGAGCGCGAGCAGCATCATGCCGGCGATGCGCAGGGCATAGGTCGCCGCCTCGCCTTCGGGCAGGCCGAGCGCGCGGCGGGCCAGCGCGGGGCGGACGAGCGTCGTCAGTCCCAGCGCACCCGCGGCTCCGGCAATGCCGGCCATCAAGGCGAGGCTGCGAGTCATTCGTGATCGATCACCCGGGCGCCACGCTCGCGCACAACGCGGTCGCGGTAGACGACCTTCGTCACCCGGCTGCCGCGATTGGCGCCGACGCCGAACACGCAGATGCCGAGGAAATAGCCGAAGTCGTACCAGCCGCCATTGTTGGGCACGGCATAGATCGCAACGTCGGGGATGATCAGCGAGAGGAACCAGGCGACCGGGAAGATGAAGCCGTGCCACAGCCCGAGCAGGAAGCCGGGGGCCTCGGGCTGGACGGCGCTCGGCACCTGCTTCGCGCAGGCCGCCAGGGCCAGGAAAGCGGCGAGCGGCAGGGCGCGGAAATATTTCATGCAACCCTCCTTTCGGGTGAGTGACAGACGCGCCGGCCGGCTGCATCGTTTCGCGGTCGCGCGCGTTTAGTGTGCGAACCAATCCCCCAAGGAGAATCCAGATGACCGACGCCAGTGCAATCAAGGAGCATATGGAAGTGATCGGCGCCGACGGCGTCCATGTCGGCACCGTCGACCATGTCCAAGGCGAGCGCATCAAGCTCACCAAGAAGGATTCGGGCGCCGAGATCGAGGGTGCCGAGGGCTCGCACGCCGGGCACCATCACTATATCTCGCTCGGCCTGGTCGCCGAGGTGGAAGGCGACACGGTCCGCCTGAGCGCGAACGCCGACGTCGCAGTCGAGATCTTCGAAGAAGAAGCCTGAGGCCATCACCACACCACCTGCACCGGCTGGAGCATCCACCGGTGCAGGATGGTGGCGAAGCCCCAGGGAGCCTGGTCCACCAGCACATCCACCGTCCGGCGCTGCACCTTCAACTGCCATCCATCCTCCCTGTGTCGGGACAATTGCCCCTGACGCTGGAGGAAGGTCTCGCGTAGCCCATCGGGCGAGGTGCCACGTATTGCCGGCCAATAGGCGATAAGCGACGTGGTGAGCGTCTCCGCGATCATCCGATCCGCCTCGGTCAGCACCACAGCTGGCACGTCCGCATCCGGTGCCGACCCGCACAGGATCAGCGGCAGCGCGGGATCGCCCGCCTGCTCCGAACCCGTCGCGATCCAGCGCAACACCGCCACCGCCCTGCCGAGCGCCGCCAGCGGCACGCACTGAGGCTCCCCAGCGAGCAGCTCCATCTGCTTGAACAGATGCGGCAGAAAGGGCGTGAGCAGCACCAGCCCCGCTTCGCCGATAAGGCGGTCGGACGACACCTCTCAGCTTACTGGCAAGCCAGGCATTCGTCATAGTCGGTGCTCTCACCGAGGTTGAACTGCGGCTTGTCGATCGTGTTGTCGGCTTCCACGCCACCCGCGAAGCCAGCGCGCTGCACCGACTTGGAGCGGAGATAATAGAGCGACTTGATGCCGAGCTCCCAGGCGCGGAAGTGGAGCATCAGCAGGTCCCACTTCTCGACATCGGCCGGGATGAACAGGTTCAGCGACTGGGCCTGGTCGATATAGGGCGTGCGGTCGCCGGCGAGCTCAAGCAGCCAGCGCTGGTCGATCTCGAACGAAGTCTTGTAGACGTCCTTCTCTTCCGGCGTCAGGAAGTCGAGGTGCTGGACCGAGCCGCCCTGCTCGAGGATCGAGTTCCACACCGCATCCGAGTTCTTGCTCTTCTCCGAGAGCAGCTTCTCCAGATACGGGTTCTTGACCGAGAAGGAGCCCGACAGCGTCTTGTGGGTGTAGATGTTGGCCGGGATCGGCTCGATGCAGGCCGAGGTGCCGCCGCAGATGATCGAGATCGACGCGGTCGGCGCGATCGCCATCTTGCAGCTGAAACGCTCCATCACGCCCATGTCGGCGGCGTCCGGGCACGGCCCGCGCTCGACGGCGAGCGCCATCGAGGCCTGATCGACCTGCGCCTTGATGTGCTTGAACATCCGCAGGTTCCAGCTCTTGGCCATCGCGCCTTCGAACGGGATGCCGCGCGCCTGGAGGAACGAGTGGAAGCCCATCACGCCGAGACCGACCGAACGCTCGCGGCTGGCCGAATAGGCAGCCTTTTCCATGCCCGGCTCGGCGCGGTCGATATAATCCTGCAGGACGTTGTCGAGGAAGCGCATCACGTCCTCGACCAGGTTCTTGTCGTCCTTCCACTGGTCCCAGGTTTCCATGTTGAGCGACGAGAGGCAGCACACGGCGGTGCGCTCGTTGCCCAGATGGTCCTTGCCGGTGGGAAGCGTGATTTCCGAGCAGAGGTTCGAGGTCGAGACCTTGAGGCCCAGATCGCGGTGATGCTTGGGCATGTTCGAGTTCACGTGATCGCTGAACACGATGTACGGCTCGCCGGTGGCGAGACGGGTCTCGACCAGCTTCTGGAACAGCGCGCGGGCATCGACCTTGCCGCGCTCCGAACCGTCCTTGGGCGACTTGAGCGCCCATTCCTCGCCGTTGCGCACGGCTTCCATGAACGCATCGGGGATCAGCACGCCGTGGTGCAGGTTGAGCGCCTTGCGGTTGAAGTCGCCCGACGGCTTGCGGATCTCGAGGAACTCCTCGATCTCCGGGTGCGAGATGTCGAGATAGCAGGCGGCCGAACCGCGGCGCAACGAGCCCTGCGAGATCGCGAGCGTCAGCGAATCCATCACGCGGACGAACGGGATGATGCCCGAAGTCTTGCCGTTGAGGCCGACCGGCTCGCCGATGCCGCGGACATTGCCCCAATAGGTGCCGATGCCGCCGCCGCGCGAGGCCAGCCAGACATTCTCGTTCCAGGTGTCGACGATGCCGTTCAGGCTGTCCGGCACCGAATTGAGGAAGCACGAGATCGGCAGGCCGCGGCCGGTGCCGCCGTTCGACAGAACCGGCGTGGCGGGCATGAACCACAGCTTCGAGATGTAATCATAGATGCGCTGGGCGTGCGCCTGATTGTCGGCATAGGCCGAGGCGACGCGCACGAACAGATCCTGGAAGGACTCGCCCGGCAGCAGATAGCGGTCGCGCAGCGTTTCCTTGCCGAATTCGGTCAGCAGCGCGTCGCGCGAATGATCGACCTCGACGTCGTAGGCCTGCGGCGCGACGGCCTTGGAATCATTCTTCTTGCGCACCTTCGGCGCAGCCTTCTCAGCAGCGGGGGCTTCGGCGACGGTATCGTTCACGCTGTTTTCCGTGTCCCTGAATTCCATGACGTTCACCCCTGACAAATCTCTCTCGCCCTCCACCAGGGGAAGGCATCAAATCCCGACTCAAGGGGCTGGCGACCTTAGCACCGACGCGGTCGCGCGCGAAGAACAAAACATGTCCATCACACCTTGACCCAGACGCAAATCGACCCGTTCCGCATATGGGTATGCGGCGGAGAGTCCACCAGTGCTTGAGCTTGCCCCTCAGTGCAACCACAACAGATTGTGCCAAACTGAGTCCGCACACAAGAGCCGAAATGGTTAATTTCCACAACGTTTCACCGCTAAAATGACTCGACTCATGGCACCTGCAAATCTGCTGCAATGCCGCGACGCGCGGACTTTCCTAGGGTTTCCGAAAGGCAAGGGAACGAACGCGGAACGTTAAATTTTTTGGTGTGAAGGAATCATGACAACCACAAGAGCTTGTGGTTGCACCTTCATGCAGCCGCTAGGGACGCGTCAGCACCGGCGCAGATGGCGCGGACCGCCGCGGCCCGACCGGGAGATCGTCCACGATCGTCGCCCGCTCCTGCATCTCGGCCTGGGTATCGGGCGTGGAGAGAAGGCAATGCGCGGGTGCCGGTGGCAACAGGGTGTAATCCACCGTCTCGAGCAGCTTGGGGTCGCGCGCCTCCCAGGCCCCGGCAATAGCCGCACGACGCTGCGCGAAATCGTTCGCCCAGCTGCGCCGGTCGGGCACAGGCAAGTCGCGCCGCATGCGTTCCTCGCCCTTGCCGTTGCGGAGCACCACGGTCCAGCGATCATGGGCGTCTAGCTGTTTTCCCAGCGCCTCGCCCCGGAAATTGACGATCACCGGGCTGACGAACCCTTCCCGCGCGGCTCTGGGCTCGAGCAGGGAGAGCTTGGTCAGCAGTCGGCCGTCGCCATAGAGATAGGCATAGACGCCGCTGGCATCCCGCAGCGCTGGCGCGTCGACGGAAAGATGGTCGAGCTGCCGGCTCGACTTCCCGATCGGGCCAACCAGCCGCCATTCGACACTGGCCGGACCGCCAAGACGGTGGCGATACAGCCCCTCGCCGGGCGTGCCGTCCAGCTCGACAGACTGGAAATACAAGGTCGTCGGCGGCTCCCCCGCCACCCATCCCGACGAGGCACTGCAGCGCCAGGACTGCTCGGCATCGGAGACCTGTGCCCGCGCCACCGGCGCGGTGAGGCACAGCGAAGCGACAAGGACGCGGAACAACATGACATGGTTCTCCCGAAACGGGCGCCAACCTATGAGATTCAGAAAGTGGTGCAATCGCACTCGAATGGGCAGTTGCACTTCGCGCAACCGATGCTTGCGGATTGCCCGGATATCCCGGCGCCTATACCAAGGTCTAAGCCAGTCCTTCGGCGGATCGAACCGCAGCGCAGGGGATTATATCGGAATGGCAACGAACGGGGCAGCGCAGGAGCAGGAGGCTTGGCAGCCGGCCCCGCACGAGCGCTCGCCGATCCCCGGTTCGCCGCCCACCCCCTGGCATCCGCTGTCGCGCCGCATCGCCTATTTCACCGTCGCGGTACTGGTGGTGATGTCGGGATCGCTCGGCAACGCGATCGTCACTGCCAATCTGACCACGCTGCAGGGCTCGCTCGGCCTCTATTCGGCCGAGATCCAGTGGCTGCCGACCGTCTATGTGATGACCAACGTCTGCGCGAACATGCTGCTGATCAAGTTCCGCCAGCAGTTCGGCATCCGCCTGTTCACCCAGATCTTCCTGATCGGCTTCGCGCTGACCACCGCGGCGCATATCTTCACCCACAGCTTTGCGACCGCGGTGGCGGTGCGCGCGCTGAGCGGGATCGCCGCGGCGGCGTGCAGCACGGTCGGGCTGCTCTACATGGTGCAGGCCTGGACGCCCGAGCATCGGCTGAAGGGCATCGTCCTCGCCGTCTCGCTGCCCCAGACCGCGGTGCCGCTCGCCCGGCTCTTCCCGACCGAAGCGTTCGAGGCCGATCGCTGGCAGTCGCTCTATCTGTTCGAGCTGGGCCTGGCGCTGTTCTGCCTGGCCGGCGTGCGCCTGCTGGTGCTGCCCCCGGTCGAGCGAATGAAGGCGTTCGAGCCGCTCGACTTCGTCACCTTCCCGATCTTCGCGACCGGCATTGCGCTGCTCTGCGCGGTGCTCGGGCTGGGGCGCACGCTCTGGTGGTTCGAGGCGCCGTGGATCGCCCCGGCGCTGATCGGCGCGATCATCCTGATCCCCACCGCGCTGGTGATCGAGCACAATCGCCGCAACCCGCTGCTCAACACGCGCTGGCTGGGCAGCGGCGCGATCCTGCGCTTCGCACTCGTCTCGATCCTGGCGCGGGTGGTGCTGTCGGAGCAGACGATCGGCGCGTCGGGGCTGCTCGCGGTGGTCGGCATGGGCAACGACCAGCTGCGGACGCTCTATGCCGTGGTACTGGTCGCCACGCTGGCCGGCGCGATCATCGGCGCGATGACGATCGACCCGACCTTCCTGGGCAAGCCGATCCTGATCGCGCTGGGCCTGATCTGCGTCGGCGCACTGCTCGATTCGGATTCGACCAACCTGATCCGCCCGCACGACATGTATTTCAGCCAGGCGCTGCTCGGCTTCGCCAGCGCATTGTTCATCGGCCCGGCGCTGCTGATCGGGCTGACCCGGGCGCTGAAGGAGGGACCGACGCATTTCGTCAGCTTCTCCGCACTGTTCGGCATCACCCAGAATCTGGGCGGCCTGTTCGGATCGGCGATGCTCGGCACCTTCCAGGTGATCCGCGAGCATGCCCATAACAACGCCATCGTTGCCGGGCTGATGAGCAGCGATCCGATGATCACGCAGCGGATCCAGCAGAATGCCGCCGCCTATGGTCGGGTGCTGATCGACCCGACCCTTCGCCAGGCCGAGGGCGCGGCGATCCTGACCCAGACGGTGACGCGCGAGGCGAACATCCAGGCCTATAACGACACGTTCCTGTTGATCGCGGCGATCGCGGCGGGGACGATCCTGTGGGCCGGCGTCCACATCATCCGCATCCGGCGCGAGACGCTCGCGCAGATCGCCGCCCAGCAACAGGCGGCACAAGCAGCAGGAGCACAGAATGGCTGACCCGGCCTCGCCGACCCCAGCGGAACCGGCAGCCGTACCCCCGCCGGCCCCGCCCGCCGCGAGCGAAGGCGCCGACCCGCCGCCCACGCCCGAGGTCGCCGCGCGGCGCTGGACGCCGCCCAGGCTGCCCTTCCTCTCGATCGGGATCGCGGTGCTGCTGATCCTGGCCGGGGTGACGGCGGTGCTGATGGCCTGGCGGGTCTGGCCGTTCGCCGGACATGTCCAGGCGACCGAGAACGCCTATGTCCGCGGCCAGGTGACGATCATCAGCCCGCAAGTGAGCGGATACCTCACCGACGTGCCGGTGCAGGACTTCGCCAGCGTGAAGGCGGGCGACGTGCTCGCGACGATCGACGACCGCATCTATCGCCAGCGCGTCGACCAGGCCAAGGCGAACGTCGCCAGCGCCGAGGCGTCGCTCGCCAACAATCCGCAACAGGCGGCATCCAAGGCGGCGGCCTATGGCTCGCAGGAGGCGGCGGTCGCCTCGGCCCAGGCGCAGCTGACCAAGGCCCAGGCCGATTTCGCGCGGATCGATGCGCTGGCCAAGCAGGGCTTCATCACCCGGCGCGACCGCGACGCGGCGCTCGCCACCTTGCGGAGCGCCCAGTCGGCGGTGGCGCAGGCCCAGGCGGCGCGGGCGGTGGCGAGCGAAGACATCCGCAGCGTCAGCGTCAGCAAGGGTGGGCTGGTCGCCTCGGTCGATGCGGCGAAGGCAGCGCTGCACCTCGCCGAGATCGACCTGGCCAATACGGTGATCCGCGCGCCCGTGGCCGGGCAGCTTGGCGAGATCGGCGGGCGGCGCGGGCAATATGTCACCGCCGGCACCCAGCTGATGGCGCTGGTGCCGCAGACCTTGTGGGTGACCGCCAATTTCAAGGAGGCCCAGACCGCGAAGATCCGGCCGGGCGCGAAAGCCAGCTTCAAGGTGGACGCGCTGGGCGGGGCGAAGCTCACCGGCACGGTCGAGCAGCTGGCGCCGGCGGCAGGCTCCGAGTTCGCGGTGATCCGCAGCGACAATGCCACGGGCAATTTCGTCAAGATCCCCCAGCGGATCGCCGTGCGGATCCGGATCGACCCGGACCAGCCGATGGCGGCGCGGCTGCGGCCGGGCATGTCGGTCGAAGCGAGCGTGGAGGTTGGGCGGTAGCCAATGGCCGTCATCCCGGCGAAAGCCGGGATCTCAGGCGAAGGCGCGGGACAAGAGCCGCACGAGATCCCGGCTTTCGCCGGGATGACGGTTGTGGGGGAAGAGGCGCGCACGCTAGGCTGGCCCCGACACAGGATTCGAGGACAGCATATGCGGACGGGAATGGCAGCTCTGGCGGTGGCTCTGGCGTGGGCGACGCCTGGCTGGGCACAGGATGTGGCGGCGCCCGTCCCCGCCCCGCCCGCCGAGGCGCCGGTGATCACCCCCATCCCGCTGCCGGCCGACGCTGTGGTGGTCAGCACCAGCGATGCGCCGGCCGACCTGGTCGCCGAGCGCTCGATCGACGAGCTGCAGGCGATGCTGGCGGCCGGCAAGGTCGAGGCGGGGAAGCTCGCCGACCTCTATGTCGAGCGGATCGGCAAGCTCGACCGCGACGGGCCGACGCTGCGCGCGGTGATCGTCACCGCCCCCGCCAAGGACCTGCGCTATGACGGCCGCGCCAGCGACGACCGGCGCAAGGCCGGCAAGATATTGGGGCCGCTCGACGGCATCCCGGTGCTGATCAAGGACAATATCGAGACGCAGAACATGCCCACCACCGCGGGCAGCCTGGCACTCGCCAACAACGACACCGGGCGCGACGCGCCGCTGGTCGCGAAGCTGCGGGCCAAGGGCGCGATCATCCTTGGCAAGACCAACCTCAGCGAATGGGCGAACATCCGCTCGAACCATTCGATGAGCGGGTGGAGCGCGGTCGGCGGGCTGGTGAAGAACCCCTATGCGCTCGATCGCTCGGCCTGCGGATCGTCGAGCGGATCGGGTGCGGCGGTGGCGGCGAGCCTCGCGGCGGTGGCGGTGGGTACCGAGACCGACGGTTCGGTGGTGTGCCCCGCGGCGATGAACGGACTCGTCGGGCTGAAGCCCACGCTCGGCCTGATCAGCCGCACCGGGGTGGTGCCGATCAGCCATAGCCAGGACACGCCTGGCCCGATGGCACGCACGGTCAAGGACGCCGCGATCCTGTTCAGCGCGATGATCGGCAGCGACCCCGAGGACCCGGCGACGAAGGACGCCGACAAGCACCGGAAGGACTATGCCACCGGCCTCAGCCCCGATGCGCTCAAGGGCATGCGGGTGGGCTATTGGAAACCCGAAATGGCGGCCGACCTCGCCGCGCGCTTCGACAAGGCGCTGGAGGAGCTGACCGCGGCCGGCGCGGTGCTGGTCGAAGTGAAGATGCCCGAGCTGAAGGGCCTGGGCGAGGCCGAGGGGCTGGTGCTCTACACCGAGCTCAAGGCCGACATGGCGACCTATCTCGCCACCACGCCCGCCAGCGTGGGGCCGAAGACCCTCGCCGACCTGATCGCGTTCAACGAGGCGCACAAGGACAGCGAGATGGCGTTCTTCGGCCAGGAGACCTTCCTCAAGGCGGAGAAGACCAAGGGGCTGGACGATCCCGAGTACAAGGCGGCGCGCGAGCAGTCGGCGCGGCAGGCCGGCCCCGAGGGGATCGACGCGATGCTCAAGGTGGCCGACGCGCAGATCCTGGTCACCCCGACCTATGGCACGCCCTGGCTGAGCGATCCGGCGCATGGCGACCAGTTCCAGGGCCCCTCGGCCAGCGAGCTGCCGGCGGTGTCGGGCTATCCCCACCTCACCGTGCCGATGGGCCTGGTCAACGGGCTGCCGGCAGGACTCTCCTTCATCGGCACCGCCTGGTCGGACGGACTGCTGCTGAAGGCGGGCTATGCCTATGAGCAGGCGACCCACGCCCGGGTGGCGCCGCAATATCTGCCGACGATCCCGGCGGATCTGGGGCCGCGGAAGTAACTAAATGCCTCCCCGAGCTTGTCTCGGGGAGGGGGACCATTCGCGAAGCGAATGGTGGAGGGGCGCTGGCAGGACGCCTTTCGCGGCGGCCCCTCCACCACGCACTTCGTGCGCGGTCCCCCTCCCCCAGCAAGCTGGGGGAGGAATTGGGGAACTATTTCTTCCCGTCCAGCTCGAGCAGTTCCTCGCGGACATGGATCGCCTCGAGCGACATGCGCACCTCGACCAGGAAATAGATCAGCCCGGCCATCAGCAGCAGCATCGAGATGATGAAGCTGATCGCCACCCAGATGCCGATGTGCCAGTTGGCCAGCCGCGAGACGAACATCATCGCGACGACGAAGCAGATGGCGAGGCCGCTGGCGGTGCACAGGAAGATCGCGTTGTTGATCACCGCGATCCGGCGGTCGATGATGCGCAGCTCCCAGACGTGCCGGTCATGCTCCGGCCCGGTCGAGCGCGGGTGAAGCTGCTCGATATTGCGCGCCCGATCGACGATACGCGCCAGCCGGCCGACCATGACGTTGAGGAACGCCCCGATGCCCGCAAGGAGGAACACCGGCGCGATCGCCGCCTGGATCGTTTCCGAAACCGTGGAGAGATAGGGACCTTCCATCAGTTGTGCCTTATGCCGGGTGCGAAACGAGGAGTGAAGTGCGGATGATGACGTTCGAGACCGATACGCAGGCGGGAGTGGTCGAGTTCCTCGTCGATGGTAGCGTGACCCGCGCAGAATATGACGCCGGGGTCGCCGCGATGGAGGCGGTGATCGCCGACAAGGGCACGCTCTCGGCCCTTGCGGTGATCCGCAACTTCTCGGGCATGGAGCTCGGTGCCTGGTGGAAGGACGTCAGCTGGGGCGCCACGCACATGAACAAGGTCCGCCGCGCGGCGATCGTAACCGACAGCAGCTGGATCGAAATGATGACCAAGGCGGGCAGCATGATGGTCTCGGCCGAAGCGAAGCTGTTCAAGCCCGACCAGATCGAGGCCGCACGCGCGTGGGTGCGCGAGGATTGAGCGTCATCACGGCTTGGTAACGGGTGGTGCGCTAAGAGCATGGCCATGTCGAAGCCGATGCTGCTCGAGGAATTCACGCGCCTGCCGCCGGCGCTCACCGTCGATTGCGTCGACGGGCTGGCCGGCGCGATCGACTCGGTCGCCGGTGCCGCCGCGCCGTCGCACCGCTTCCTGCGCTATGGCTGGTTCGCCGCGGCGCTCAGGGCCTATGGCGGCGCGGCGCGCACGCTCACCGTGGCGCGCGAAGGCGAGCCGGTCGCCGCGCTGCCGATCGTCGCGTCCGGCCCGGCCTGGGCGAAACTCGTCTCGGTGCCCGGCTGCTATTGGCCGTTCCGCAGCTTCCCGGTGCGCGAGGATGCCGGCGTGGAGGCCTTGGAAGCCCTGCTCCCCCGCCTTGCCCGCGAAGCCCGCGCCCTGCGCGTCGGCCCGGCCTATGACGGCGATCCAGGCCTCGAACTGCTCAAGGAAGCCGCCAGGGCCAAGGGCTGGGCGGTACTCGACCGGTTCGTCGCGGACAGCTTCCTGCTCGATATCACGGCGGCGCAGGGCGAAGGCACCTGGCCGCGCAACTCGACGCTGAAGAAGAACCGCTTCCACGAAAAGCACCTCGGCTCCCATGGCGAACTCGACTGGAGCTTCGTCCACGGCGCCGACTGGACCGAGGCAGCGTTCGATGCGCTCGCCGAGATCGAGGAGAAGAGCTGGATCGCCGACCGGACCGACGGCTCGGACGCCAAGTTCACCGCGCGGGGCCATGGCGGCTTCTGGCGCGCTGCGGCCGAGGACCCGGTGATCGCCAAATCGATGTGGGCCGCACTGCTCCGCATCGACGGGGCGCCGACCGCCTTCTCGTTCGACATGAACGCCGGCACGCTCAAATATGCGATCGCCAACAGCTATGATCCGCGCGTCGCCAAGCATTCGCCGGGCAAGCTGCTCTATTACCGCAACCTGGTCCGCGCGATCGAGGACGGCATCACCACGGTCGACTGGGGTGCCGGCGACAGCGGCTACAAGCAGGTGATCGGTGCCGAGAAGGGCCCGGCGATCCGCGACTGGCTGTTCGTGCGGCCGGGAATCGATGCGCTGGCGGGCAAGCTGCTGCGCTCGGCCTGGAAGCGCACCGGTCGCGCCGAGGGCGAATCAGCGCCGACGAAAGCGGACCGCGTCCTCGATGCTGAGCAAGGCCAGGACGGCGGCGAAGAAGGCAAAGGCGGCGATAACTAGATAGAGGTACATCTGGGGGCCCTCTCCCGGGTGTTGACCCGACTTGCCTGCGCCCTGGGACAATCCGTCGCTTTGACGATCGTCAAATGGTCGGCATAGTGGGGGCATGACTGCCCAGCTCTGCTCCGACTGCGCGGTGCGCGACCGGGCGCTTTGCGCCAGCCTGGACGATGTCGAACTGGATGCGCTCAACACGCTTGGTCAGAAGCGCAGGCTCGCCCGCGGCGAGACGCTGCAATGGGCGGGCGAAGAGAGCCTGGTCTGCGGCAACCTGATCTCGGGCGTGCTCAAGCTCAGCGCCACCACGCCCGATGGGCGCGAGCAGGTGGTGGGGCTGCTCTACCCCGCCGACTTCGTCGGCCGCCCCTGGGCCGACCATGCCGATTTCACCATCACCGCGCTGGGCGATGTCGAGCTCTGCGTGTTCCCGCGCGGACCGTTCGAGCGGGTGCTCGAGGATCATGTCCATATGGAGCGGCTGCTGCTCCAGCGCACCCTGGCCGCACTCGACGAGGCGCGCGGGCGGATGCTCACCCTCGCCCGGCTTTCGGCGCGCGAGAAGCTGGCGGGCTTCCTGCTCGACCTGGCCGATCGCTCCCATGGCTGCCGCGCAACCGCCTTCGGGCCGGTGACCTTCGACCTGCCACTCACCCGCGGCGAGATGGCCGAGGTGCTGGGCCTGACGATCGAGACGGTGAGCCGCCAGCTGAGCAAGCTGAAGGCCGAAGGCGCGATCAACTTGATGGGCGCCCGCGGAATCACGATCCGCGACCGGGCGAAGCTGGAAGCGGCGTAGCCCGGCCGATAACCGTCATTCCCACCTACAGCCGTCATCCCGGCGAAAGCCGGGATCTCGTGCGGCTCTTTTCCCGCCATCGCCTGAGATCCCGGCTTTCGCCGGGATGACGAGGGTGGAGCTTATCGTCACCGTTTCCGACGCCCGGCCGATCGTGCAATAGCGCGCAGAATCGGAACGTCAGACCGATCGCAGCGTGGCAGGAGAGACAGATGGAAGCACTCGGAGCAGGCAATCTCGCGGTAGTGACGGGCGCGGCGGGCGGCATCGGTCTGGCAGTCGCCGAGCGGCTGGTCGGCCTCGGCATGCGGGTCTGCCTCGTCGATCGTGCGGACTCCGTTACGGAACGCGCGCGTGCCCTCGGCGAGGCGGCGACGGGCTTCGTCGCCGATGTCAGCGATCGTGCGGCCGTCGATGCGCTGGCGGCGGAAATCCACGCGCGCTTCGGTGCCGTCTCGTTCCTGATGAACAACGCCGCGATCTCGGGCGGCGCCGATGCGCTGTCCGGGCCGGCGATCTGGGACCAGGTGATCGGCGTCAATCTGATGGGCGTCCTGCACGGCGTGCAGGCCTTTGTGCCCACGATGATCGAGAGTGGCCGGCCCGCCATGATCGTCAATACCGGCTCGAAGCAGGGCATCACCCAGCCGCCCGGCAACACTGCCTATAATGTCAGCAAATCGGGGGTGAAGGCCCTCACCGAGGGGCTGGCGCACACGCTTCTCGAGACGACCGGGGATCGCCTGACCGCCCATCTGCTGATTCCGGGCTTCACCTTCACCGGCATGACCGGCGGCGGTGGCGAGAAGCCGGACGCCGCGTGGAGCGCGGGACAGGTGGCGGACTTCATGTTCGAGCGGCTGGCCCAGGGCGACTTCTACGTCCTTTGCCCGGACAACGACGTTGCCCGCGCCATGGACGAGAAGCGGATGGCCTGGGCGATGGGCGACATCATCGAGAACCGTCCGGCCCTGTCGCGCTGGCATCCCCGTTACAAGGAGGCCTTCGCTGCTTTCATGCAGGGCTGATACCCGTAGCGCGCCATGGCCGGCGTGATGCCACGCAGCGTGCTGGCCACGGGGTTCGGGCTATTCGGCCTCAAACCCGCACGTAGCGAAAATACCAGACCTCATGCCCCAGGCGCCGCGCCTTGCGCTCATAGCGCGTCTCGGGCCAGTTGTCGGGGCGGGTGAGGAAATCCTCGGCAGTCTTCGCCTGCCACTCGAAATCGCGGCGCTGGTTCATGATCATCATCGCCCAGCGGACATAGACCGGGTGATCGGTGCCGAGGCGGAACTCGCAGCCCGGCTTCAGCTTGGCGGCGATGATGTCCATCGGGCCGTGATTGACCATCCGGCGCTTGGCGTGGCGGGCCTTCCGCCAGGGATCGGGATGGAGAAGGTAGAGGCGGTCGAGGCTGGCATCGGGCAACCGCTCGAGTATTTCGAGCGCGTCGCCCATATGCAGGCGGACATTGGTCAGCCCACCGTCGCGGATATGGCCGAGCGCGCCGACCACACCGTTGAGGAAGGGCTCGCAGCCGATGAAGCCGTGATCGGGCCGCGCGGTTGCCTGGCCGGCGAGATGCTCGCCCGCGCCGAAGCCGATCTCGAATTCGAGCGGCCGGTCGTCACCGAAAAGGATCTGGGAATCGAGCGGGCCGGACTCGGGCACGCTCACCTGCGGCAGCAGCGCCTCGACGAGTTCGGACTGGCCCTGGCGGAGCTTGTGGCCCTGGCGGCGGCCATAGAGACGGCGGATGGAAACGGGATCGGACACGGGCCGCCTGTTAGCGCCCCCCGCGTAGAGAACAAGCTTTAGAGCGCCTGGGCGATCGACGAAGAGATCGATGGACGGTTGCTGGCGCTGCGCTGGTGGGCGGCGAGGCGGCGATGCTGCGGCACGGTGGTCCGCGGTTCGCGGCGGGCGATGTGCGGACGGGGCAGCGGATGGGCCTGGGCCGGGGCGATCCAGTCGCCCTGCATGTGGCGGATGCCCATGGTGCACAGCAGGACCAGGTCCTCGCGGCGGACGATGCCGTTGGCGATCAGCGTCACGTCCATGTTGCGGGCGAGGCGCAGCACGCCTTCGACGATCACGCGGCGCGAGCGGCTGTCCGAGATGTTGCGGACCAGCCCGGCGTCGAGCTTGACGAAGCGCGGGGTAAAACGGCCGAGCAGGCGGACGGCGAGCGGGCCGACGGCGAAGCTGTCGAACGCGATGGCGATGCCCCGGTCGACACAGGCCTGGGCCAGGGCCGCGACAGGGGCGAGGTCGCCGCGCTCATCGGCGTTGATCTCGACGACGATGCGACCGAGCGCGACGCGGTGCTCGACTGCGGTGCGAAAGAGATGGGCGAGCAGCGCATCGGGCGCGCCGCCGGCCGCCCCGACGGGAATAGCGAGCAGCGCTTCCCCCTCGAGCAGCCCGGCATCGAGGGCACCGGTGATGGCCGCGCTGATCCGCTCCATCTCGAGCTCGGCCCGTGCTTCCGGCGCGAGCGACGCGGCGATCTGGGCGAAGCTGCGCCCCTGCGCCGAGGCGATCGCCGCCCAGGCAAAGGGCAGGCCGGTCGCCGTGGCGATCATCGGCTGAAAGGCAATGGCGAGGCCAGACTGGGGTCCGTGCTGGGCAGGTTCGGTGTGCATGATGCTCCCTTTCTGCTGCCCCTTAAAAATGGTTAACGATATCAACTCCATTCCGTGCGTCGCCGAAGGGGGATTCCCCCCATGGGGATTCTACCAAGCGAGCCGACGGCGGATTCGGCTTGCCCCACGGGAATCCGCGAGTCGCGGCCAGATCGCGAGAGTCGGCTGCGAAACAATCGCCCGAGGATTATAACCGGAATGGTGGTATCTACCGATGGACGGGCACGCGAATCGTGACCCGCCCACGCGAATCACATGCTGATCGTCAGATCCCCGCTGCCCCGCGTCGTGCTCGACACCGGCTTGAGCCGTCCGATCGCGTCGAAGGCCGCCTGGGGCGACGGCAGCTTGTCGAAGTTCGGATAGATGATGTGCGCGTCGAGGGTGCCGAGGCTGAGCATATAGTCGGTGCTCTTGCCCTCCAGCGGAAAGGCGGGCGCGACATTGATCGTCACCCCGGCATCGCCGGCAGCGAGCACATAGGCATTGGTGCTGTCGTCGGCACGATAGACGCCATAGTCCAGGGTCGGCCTTCCCTCGCGGCACCAGGCGGTCGGCGGCGACGCCTTCTCCGCCTCCTTCTTCTTCGCCTTTTCCTCGACCACGCCGAAAAGCGCCGCGCCCAGCAGTGCCTGGGTCATGTCGGGCTTCTTCGGCTTGGCCTTCCGGTCATAGGCGAGCACGCCGGTGCAGGCGGCGATGGGCACGGCGGCCGAGGAAGTGGGGATCTTTTCGGGCCAGACGATCCCGGCAACGACCTCGCCCAGCCTGGCCTCGAGCGCGGCGGGATCGAGTTCGGTCGAGCTGGCACGCACCGCCACCAGCCATTCGCCGAGCGGGACCATCACCAGGCCCGTGCTCTTGTACGCACCGCTTCCCGGCACATAGACCCGCTGCAGGCCGGAGGCCGTATCGGCGTGCGGCGGCGCGAAGGCGCGGATGGCACCCGCGGGCACGGGCGTCCCGAATGCATCGTTCCGCAGCAGGATCTGCGTCTCCGACCGGTCGAACCAGATCGGAACGCTCATCAGCGAGGGCCGGAAGATGTAGAGCGTCACGCGGGTCGCCCCGCCCTCGGCATATTGCACCATCACGTCGAGCTCGCTTCCACTCGAATCGGCGATCGTACCGCGCGGATAGCCGGCGATGCTCGGGCGGAGGACCAGGCCGGTTTCGGCATGCTTCCAGCTCGCCGTGGCCGGCACGTCGATCCGGGCCTGGTCCTGCGCGGCCACCGGCGAGATCGCGGCGGCGCACAGGGCAAAGGCGAAAAAGGTCGTGAAGCGCATGGCGAGATCCCCCTGCCCGAAGGCTAGGGGATGGCGGTCAAACCGCAAGCCATGGATTGCACCGCGATCAGGCGGCGCTGCGGGCCGCCGGCTGGGGCAGCATGCCCGTGGCGGGCGCGCCGACATAGCTTCCCTGAACCAGCGGCACGCCGAAGCTGCGCAGCCGCTCATAGGCGGCCTCGCTGTCCACGCCGGCGGCGGCGATGCGCAGGCCGAGGCTCTGCATGCGGCGCACCAGATCCTCGATCGCGATACGGCGCGACCAGCTGGAGGCCACGGCGCTGACCAGCTCCGGCTCGATCATCACCAGGTGCGGCGCGAACTTGCCGCAGGCGGCCAGGCCCGATTCGTTCGGGCCGATGCCGTGAAAGGCGACCGCCGGGCCCAGCTTGTTGAACACGTGCATGACGTCGGCGAGCTGCGAGCTGGTGATCGCCTGGTAATGGTGCAGCATGAACACCAGCCGCTCGGGCACGATGTTGTACTGGCGCGCGGTGATCAGCGCCGGCTGGATATGCTCGGCAGGATCGACGATCGCCGGTGCGCTCAGCGGAATGGCGAGGCGGCCGCCCGAATTGGCGAAGCCTGCGGTCGCCGCCCAGCGGATCGCAGCGACGGCGCAGCGGCGATCGACGTCGCAGCGCTGCTCGGCCGAGAGCTGGTCGAAATCCTGCGCGGCGGGCGCCCCGTTGCGCTGCACCTGCGCCTCATAGGCGTGGATGCGGCTGCCGGCGATCTCCGCGATGGGCTGGAAGGCGATCGCAAGTCCCGCGCTCGCGCCAGCCGATGCCGCTGCCTCCGGACCCATCATCGAATTCTCCGACTCCACCGACTCGCTCCTTTCCCGCCTTTCCTGATGAAGAATTGCGGTTGCTCAGTGCTTTATAGGACAGCCCGTACGACTACGGAGGATTCGCGCGATTCCAGCGCCCGGAAACGAGAAAGCCCCGCGCCGGAAGGTCCGGCGCGGGGCTCTCGATTGCTTGCCTTCGAAGCGAAGGATCAGGCCAGGGCGGCCTTCAGATCCTCGACCAGGTCGGTCTTCTCCCAGGGGAAGAAGTCGCCTTCCGGCTTGCGGCCGAAGTGGCCGTATGCCGCGGTCTTCGAATAGATCGGCTTGTTGAGCTGCAGGTGCGTGCGGATGCCGCGCGGGGTGAGGCCGCCCAGCTTCTCGATGCCCGCGATCGCGGCTTCGATCTTGTCGTCGCCGACGGTGCCGGTGCCGTGGGTGTCGACATAGAGCGACAGCGGCTTGGACACGCCGATCGCGTACGCCAGCTGGATCGTCACGCGCTTGGCGAGGCCGGCGGCGACGATGTTCTTGGCGAGATAGCGGGTGATGTACGCCGCCGAACGGTCGACCTTGGTCGGGTCCTTGCCCGAGAAGGCGCCGCCGCCGTGCGGAGCCGCACCGCCGTACGTATCGACGATGATCTTGCGGCCGGTTACGCCCGCGTCGCCGTCCGGACCACCGATCTCGAACGAGCCGGTCGGGTTGATGTGATACTCGGTGGCGTCCGAAAGCAGGGCGGCCGGGATCACGTCCGCGACGACCTTCTTCACATAGGCCTTGAGCTCGGCTTCCTTGTCGCCCTCGTCATAGCCCTTGCCGTGCTGGGTCGAGACGACGATCGCGGTCGCGGCGACCGGCACGCCATTGTCGAAGCGCAGCGTGACCTGGCTCTTGGCGTCCGGCTCGAGGAACGGCGCCGCGCCCGAGTGGCGGTCGGCGGCCATGCGCGCGAGAATCTTGTGGCTGTAGTCGAGCGTGGCCGGCATCAGGTCCGGGGTCTCGTCGGTGGCGAAACCGAACATGATGCCCTGGTCGCCGGCGCCTTCGTCCTTGTTGCCCGAAGCGTCCACGCCCTGCGCGATGTGCGCCGACTGCGGGTGCAGGTTGTTCTCGAAGCGGAGCGTCTCCCAGTGGAAGCCGTCCTGCTCGTAACCGATGCGCTTCACGGTGTCGCGGACGGTCTTCTCGACCTCTTCCTGCACGCCCGGGGCCCAGTTGCCCTCGGTGTCCATGATGCCCTTGCCGCGGATTTCACCGGCGAGGACGACCAGCTGGGTGGTGGTCAGCGTTTCGCAGGCGATGCGGGCTTCGGGGTCCTTCGAGAGGAACAGATCGACGATGGCGTCGGAAATCTGGTCGGCGACCTTGTCGGGATGGCCTTCCGAGACCGATTCGGACGTGAAGAGATAGTTGGAACGCATGGTTTTCCTCGAAGAATGGGAGGAAAGCTCGGCCGTTGCCATGCCATATAAAGCTTTCCTTATATGCCGCCCTAGCGGGCCAGGCGCCGGAAGGCAATTGCCAAGACTATAGAAGCGAATGCAGCGATCAGCGCGAGCCAGTTGCCGAGGCGGGAAAACAGCGTCGGCGGCGCTGCCTCGGGAAGCGGCGCCTCGATCGCGCCCTCCTGCCCGGCGGGCACAGTGCCGACCAGCCGGCCATGGGCATCGATGATCGCCGAGACACCGGTAGGCGTCGCGCGCAAGATCGGCAGGCCTTCCTCGATCGCGCGCAGCCGGGCCTGGGCGAGGTGCTGCACTGGCCCCCAGCTTCCGAACCAGGCATCGTTCGACGGATTGAACAGGAAGTCGGGGCGGTTGCGCCGATCGACGATCTGGCCGGAGAAGATGATCTCGTAGCAGACCGCGACGCCGGCCTTGCCGAACCCGCCGACATCGAGCGTGCGCGGGCCCGGCCCCGGGATGAAGTCGATATCGCCCATCACCAGCCGGGCCAGCCCGAGCGGCGCGAGCAGGGTGCGCATCGGCAGATACTCGCCGTACGGCACGAGATGCGCCTTGTCATAGCGCTGGCCCAGCATGCCGGCAGGATCGACGGTCCACACCGAATTGCCCGCGCCGGTGAGCCTGTCGCCTTCGAAGAACAGCGCGTTGCCGCCCACCATCGCGCGATCCTTGGGCCCCAGCAGCCCGCCGATCCGCCCGCGCACCCAGCGCGGATCGGCATCGCGGTAGAAGCGCTGCGGATACCCGTCCTCGACATAGTAATTGACCATGCCCTCAGGCCACACGACCAGCCGCGGCGCGACGCCGGGCTGGCCACTCCACTCGGCGAGCTTGGCGAGCACGCGCGGCGCATAGTCGGGCTGGTCGACCCCTTCCTGGCCGATATTGGGCTGGACGACACGGACATGCGGTCGGGTCATGTCCTCGACCACCCGCCCGGGATTGAGCACGAAGCCTGTGACGAGCAGCAGCGCGGCGGTGACGAGCGGCACGCGATACTGGTGCTGGGTGGCGAGATAGAGCGCGCCCGCGACGAACAGGGTCAGCCCGGACAATGCATAGGTGCCGGTGAAGGCCGCGAGCTGCGCTATCGGCGTCGGCACCCAGATCACCCCCATCGGGTTCCACGGATAGCCGGTGAACAACGTGCCCCGGAGATATTCGGTAACGATCCAGGCACCCGCGGCGGCCAGGACGAAGCCGAGGTCCGGCTCGTTCCACCGCGCCTTGACCAGCTGGGTGAAGCGCCAGGCGAGGCCCATCGCCACCGCCGGATAGACCGCCAGATAGATTGCGAGCAGTATCACGGCGAAATAGCCGAGCACCGGCGGCATCTTGTCCTGGAAATCGAAGGCGTGCTGGATCCAGTTGTTGCCCAGGGTGAAATGCCCGACGCCGAACACCCAGCCGCGCAGCAGCGCACTCTTCGTGCCCGGTGCATGCCAGGTCAGGTGCAGCAGCACCGCGATGCAGATCAGCGTGACCGGCCACCAATCGAGCGGGGCGAATCCGGTGGCGGAAAGAAAGCCGGCGATCAGCGCGACGAGCAGGGGACGGGTGAGCATCGCAAAGCCGACTAGCAAATCCTCCCCCCCAGGGGGAGGGGGACCGCGCCACGAAGTGGCGTGGTGGAGGGGGCGCCCCAAACGATCCCGCCTGCGGCATCCCCCTCCACCAGCCTGCGGCTGGCCCCCTCCCCCTCAGGGGGAGGATTGGGTGCTAAAATCACGCATCGCAGGTAGCGAAAATCGCTGGTCGGCCCTATGTGGCGCGCCATGACCGAGATCACCGTCGCCGCCCTGCAGCTCGCCTTCTCCGACAATATCGACGCGAACATCGCGAACGTGTCGCGGCTCGTCCGCGAGGCGGCGTCGCGTGGCGCCCAGGTGGTACTGCCGCCGGAGCTGTTCGAAGGCGAATATTTCTGCCGGGTCGAGGACGAGGGCCTGTTCGCCAATGCCGCGCCGACCGCCGAGCACAAGTCGGTGCGCGCGATGCAGGAACTGGCCCGCGAGCTGAAGATCCACATCCCGACCAGCTTCTTCGAGATGGACGGCCATCATTACTACAACAGCCTCGCGATGATCGATCCGGACGGCAAGATCGCCGGCGTCTATCGCAAGAGCCACATCCCCGACGGCCCCGGTTACGAGGAGAAGTTCTACTTCCGGCCCGGCAATACCGGATTCAAGGTTTGGAACGGGCCGGACAAGACCACCCTCGGCGTCGGCGTGTGCTGGGACCAATGGTATCCCGAGACCGCCCGCGCGATGATGCTGATGGGCGCCGACATCCTGTTCTATCCCACCGCGATCGGCAGCGAGCCGCATGACGACAGCCTCGACACCGCGCGCCTGTGGCGCCGGGCGATGGTCGGCCACGCCGTGTCGAACGTCGTTCCGATCGTCGCCGCCAACCGGATCGGCACCGAGCACGGCCAGACCTTCTACGGCACCAGCTTCATCACCGACGAGCGCGGCGACATCCGCGCCGAGCTCGACCGCGAGGAAGAAGGCGTGATCACTGCCACGCTCGACCTGACGCTCGCCAAGCGCCACCGCGCCGCCTTCGGCTTCTTCCGCGATCGCCGCCCGGAGCTGTACGGGCGGCTGGTCCAGGATATCTGAGGCCTCGGCCACCACTCCATCCATTCCCCCGGCTTTCGCCGGGGAGCGGATACACCTTTGGGTGGCTTGCCCTCGCGGGACGAAGGAGAGCATCCTGCGCGCTTGACCAGGAGTCGCAGCGATGGACGATCCCGACTTTCCTCCGGACGACAGCAAGCTCACGCTCTCCAAGCAGCGCTGGGCCAGCGAAGGCAAGTTCCTCACCGGCGTCCATACCCGCCCCGAGGAGGAGCGGCTGCCGCCCGGCCAGCATCTCACGGTCAAATGGCCGGTGCTCGATCTCGGCCGCCAGCCCGACATACCCACCGAACGCTGGAAGCTCGAGGTGACCGGGCTGGTCGCCCGGCCGGTCACGCTCGACTGGGCCGGGCTGATGGCGCTGCCCCAGACCCGGCTGACCAGCGACATCCACTGCGTCACCAGCTGGTCGCGCTACGACAATGCCTGGCAGGGGGTGCTCACCCGTGACCTGCTCGCCTATGTCGAGCCGCGCGACGAGGCGCAGGCGGTGATGCTCCACGGCTATGACGGCTATACCACCAACGTGCTGCTCGCCGACTTCGCCGTGCCCAACGCGCTGATCGCGCATGGCTGGGCCGGCAAGCCGCTGACGCGCGACCATGGCGGCCCCGCACGGCTGGTGATCCCGCACCTCTATTTCTGGAAGAGCGCCAAGTGGATCCGCAAGATCGAGCTGATCGGCGTGGACAAGCCCGGCTTCTGGGAGGTCAACGGCTATCACCTGCGCGGCGACCCATGGGCCGAGCAGCGCTATAGCCGCGATCCCTAGGCCGGCACTGCCCGATCAGCGCTGCCGGTCGCCGACGCGATCGCTGATCTTCACCGGCTTGTCGCAGCCGTCCTCGATGCGCACCACGCCGAGATACTGGCCGGCCAGCGGCTCCTGGCCGAGGTTGCGCACCTGCATGGGCGCATCGCGCTGCACGGTGTAATCGACCCGTGCATTCTCGCACCCCGCAGGCTTCACCGGCTTGGCGGCTTCGGCCGGCAGCGCGAAATGCGAAGGCAGCTTGGCCAGGTCATTCTCGCCGGCAACGGCCGCGGCGGGAAGCAGGGCAAGGGCGAACACGACGTAACGCATCAGGACACTCCCTCTTTATCGGGCCGGGCATAGCATGCGGCGCGCGGCTTCTCTATGTCCCGGCGCATGCACATCACCGGAAGCTGCCATTGCGGTGCGATCCGCTACGAAGCCGAGGCGGACCCGGCCCGGGTCGCGCTCTGCCATTGCACCGATTGCCAGGTCCTGAGCGGCTCGGCTTGGCGCGCCTCGGTGCGCGTCGATGCGGCGGACCTGCGCGTCACCGGCGAGCCCAAGGTCTATGTGAAGACCGCCGCCAGCGGCACCCGGCGCGGCCAGGCCTTTTGCCGCGAGTGCGGCTCGGGGCTCTACGCCTTCACCCCCGCCGATCCGCGGGTCTATGCGATCCGCCTCGGCTCGGTCGACCAGCGTGCCGATCTGCCGCCGCGCAGCCAGATCTGGTGCGATTCGGCGATCCCCTGGGCGCTCGACGTCAGGGCGCTTCCGGCGTCGCCAGGGCAATAGCGCGCGCGACCACCGCCTCGAGCATCTCGGGCGTGAGCCGGCCGGTATTCTGGTTGTAGCGCGAGCAGTGATAGCTATCGACCAGCCACTGGCCGCGGTGCATGCGGTGTTCGGCGCCGTGCGCGAAGCGGTGCTTGGGGAGCTTGCCGCCCATCGCCTTCACTGCCGACTGATGCGCGATCTGGCCGAGTGCCAGCACCACCGGCGCCTTGAGTTCCGCCGCCAGGAACGGCCGGCAGGCATGGATCTCGGCGGGCTCGGGCTTGTTCTCGGGCGGCAGGCAACGCACCGCATTGAGGATCACCACACCTTTGGGCTCGCCGCCCTCGGCCAGCCCGAACTTCTCCAGCGTCGCGAACAGCAGGTCGCCCGAGGCATCGCCGGTGAAGGCGCGGCCGGTGCGGTTGCCGCCATGCTTGCCCGGCGCCAGCCCGACGATCGCGATCGGCGCGTCGAGGGCGCCCAGCGCGGGCACCGGGGCGTTCCACCAATCGGGATGCGCGGCGCGCAGCTCGGTACGGAGCGCCACCAGGCGGGGGCAGAGCGGGCAATCATGGCTTGGCGCGGACATCCGCGCGCGATAGGCGCCCGGACGTGCCGAGGACAAGCTATGCCATCGCGATCGGATCGAACCGCCGGGGCCGCCACGGCTCCCCGGCGCACGAGGTAAGGGCGGCGATCGCGGCACTGGGCGGGGTGATCGCGGTTTCGCCGATCCTCCACACGCCACCGCTCGGCCCATCGAAGCGCCGCTTCGCCAATGCCGTCGCGCTGATCGAGAGCGACGAGGCGCCCCCGGCCCTGCTCCGTCGACTGAAAGGCATCGAGCGCGCCTTTGGCCGGCGCCGCGGGCAGAACTGGGCGGCGCGGGTGATCGACCTCGATATCGTCCTGTGGTCCGGCGGGAGCTGGAGCGATTCGACGCTCATCGTGCCCCACCGGCTGTTCCGGACACGCGATTTCGTCCTCGCGCCGCTGGTGCAGGTAGCGCCCGAATGGTGCGATCCGGTATCGGGCCTCAGCATCCGCCAGCTTCGGAGCCGGTTGACCCGCAGGATGCCCGCATCTAGGGGCAGGGCCGGTGTGGGTCCGTAGCTCAGTCGGTAGAGCAAGCGACTTTTAATCGAGAGGTCCCGGGTTCGAATCCCGGCGGACCCACCACCGAATTGCCATCGGGGCACGATAAGCCTGCGCTTTTCCAACGCATCTGAACCATCCTACCCCAAGGATGATAGTAGTTCGGCTGCCGCTATTATGTTCTGGGCGAACAGCTCGATATCGCGCGGTCGACCGCAATCGCGAAGATCGTCTTCCCAGACGCGACACGGCACGCCTTTACCTTCCCACAAATCTATTTCGCTTTGCGGATAGCCATTTTCCAGAAGCCAGTCGTCGATATGTTGCCCGGGCGTCGGATTGAATGGCTTGGGGAACCCATATCGCCAACCGTCTGGGGGATCGATCAAACGCATTTGATTTCCAACTCGGCCAAGCCGATCGCGGCGACCAGTCGCGCAACTTCCCCGGTCGTGCGCCGAAGTCCCCGCCATTGCGCAGAATTGCATCGAAAGTGCCAATCGCGAGTTCGCCCATCATCTCGACTGCACCTCAGGCGACGAATCGCTGCTCGACCTGAAAATCCAGGCCGGTTGCCATTGGAGATGCCGGTCGGCCGAACCCGCATTTTTGCGGGATCAAAACTGCATTTCTGTTTTATTTCAGCCGTAGCTGTCTCGACTTCGCGATGTACCCATCTCGCTGAAAGGGCGCCAAAAAACCGAGTCATTCACCTACCGGCCCGTCTGACCGATTCGTGACAGATAGATGACAAGGACCGATGCAAGCCGGCCATGCAGACTAAATCGTCTTCTAATTATGGCCCGAGCAAATAAAAAAATGACGCCCTTTTCGCCACTTGTGGCCGGCTCTTTCTAAAATAGGGTCGTAAGCCTCTGACTAGTTGTCAATTCCGACCATTCCCTGAGGCACCACCCCCGGGGGGCAAATGCAACAGGTTCAAGTTCCCGCCTCGGTTACCGTCCGTTCCATTGGAGCGTTCGGACAAGATATTCTTGTGGCCATCGAGAATGACGACGACGTCACGCTCGATCTCGCACATGTCACAGAAGTCGACTTGTCCTTCATCCAGGTCGTCTTCGCCGCGCGCGAACGGCTCGCAGGCGGCAACCATTCCCTGTGTCTTGCCGGCCCGGCTCCGGCCGCTGTCGCGGCCCTGCTCGAGCGTGCCGGCTTTCTGACCGATCCGACGCCTGCCGACACCCAGTTCTGGTTCCATGGAGACCTCCCGCAATGAGTGCCTCGATCCTTACGGTGGACGATTCCCCGAGCCTGCGAATGGCGATCCGCATCGCGCTCACCGGTGCCGGCTATGACGTCACCGAGGCCGGTGATGGTGTCGAAGGGCTCAAAGCCGCCAACGCGGCCAAGTTCGACATGATCATCACCGATCTCAACATGCCGAACATGGACGGGCTCACGATGATCCGTGAGCTGCGCAAGGATCCCGCACAATGCGGCACGCCGATCATCTTCCTCACGACCGAGAGCGATGATGCGATGAAACAGCAGGCCAAGGCTGCCGGCGCTACCGGCTGGCTGGTGAAGCCCTTCGTGCCCGAGCAGCTTATCAAGGTCGCCCGCAAGGTGCTCGGCCGGTGAGCGGACAGGATCCGATCGAGGCCTTCCGCGTCGAAGCCGGTGATCTGCTCGACCAGATCGAGCAGGGCCTGCTTGATCTCGGCCACCGGCTGGATGACCGCGACCTGGTCGACGCTGTCTTTCGCGGGCTGCATACGCTGAAGGGTTCGGGCGCGATGTTCGGGTTCGACGCGCTCGCGACCTTCACCCATCATTGCGAGACGGCATTCGATCGCGTCCGCAAGGGGCTCGCCCCGGCGACCCAGGAACTGGTCGCCGTGATCCTCTCGGCGAAGGATCATATGCGGGCGCTGCTCGATGGCGATGGCGCGGGACTCGAGGGTACAAGCGAGACCATCCTTAGCCAGCTCCAGGCAGCAATCGACGGCGCCGACACGGTGAGTGCGCCGCCCGCAGCACCCGCATCGCGAGGATGGCGGCTGTTCTTCCGGTTGCCGCCCGAGGCCATGGCCAATGGCACCAACCCACTCATGCTGCTCGATGAGCTGCGCGAATTGGGGGACTGTCGCGTCGTCGCACGCGCCGATGCCATCCCTCCGCTTTCCGAACTCAATCCGACCGAATGCCATATCGGTTGGGACATCGAACTTCATGGCGACATCTCGCGCGACGATATCGACGATGTGTTCATCTTCGTGATGGACGACATGGAGCTCCGGATCGAGCCACTTGGGCCCGATGCAGCCTCCGAGGTCGAGCCCGGCCAGGCTGACCCCGCGCCGCTATCCGCGACGCCGAAGATCGAAGCTGCCGCCGATCCCGTAAATCCCCAGGCAGGACGCGCATCAACGAAGCCCGCGGGTGAAAGCGTTCGTGTGCCCGCCGAACGCCTTGATGAGCTCATGGACCGGGTCGGCGAGCTGGTGATCGTCCAGAGCCGCCTGTCGCAGCTCGCCAATAGCGGTGGTGCTGCGGCCGACATGGTCCTGCGCTCCATCTCCGAGGAAATCGAGCGGCTCGCGAGCGAACTGCGCGACACGATGATGGTGCTGCGCATGGTGCCGGTCGCGAGCCTGTTCGGCCGCTTCCGCCGTCTCGTCCATGACCTCGCCCGCGAGACGGGGAAGACGATCGAGCTCTCGACCGAAGGCGAGGCGACCGAAGTCGACAAGACCGTGATCGAGCGACTGGCGGACCCCATGGTCCATCTGATCCGCAATGCGTGCGACCATGGCCTGGAGACGCCGGAAGATCGCGTGGCAGCGGGCAAGCCGGTTGCGGGCCAGGTTCGCCTCTCGGCCCACCAGGCTGGCGGCGAGGTGATGATCACCATCCGCGACGACGGGCGCGGCATCGATCGCGAGCGTGTCCGCGCCAAGGCCGAGAGCCAGGGCTTGCTGCAGCCGGGCCAGCAGGTCTCGGATTCCGAACTCCTCCAGATGATCTTCCATCCGGGCTTCTCGACGGCTGCTGCAGTCACGAACCTCTCAGGGCGCGGCGTCGGCATGGACGTGGTCAAGCGCACGATCGAAAGTCTGCGCGGCGCGATCGACATCACAAGCGCGCCGGGAGAAGGCTCGACCGTAACGCTCCGCATCCCGCTCACGCTCGCGATCATCGACGGACTGCTCGTCCGCGTCGGCGAGGAGCGTTATGTGATTCCGCTCGCGGCTGTTGAAGAATGCCTCGAGCTCAGCCTCGAGGAGGATCTGCGCTCGCGTGGCCGGAGCTTCATCACGCTGCGCGACCGGCTGGTTCCCTATCTGCGCTTGCGCGAGATGTTCGATACGGGAACGCGGCCCGATCCCCATCAGAAGATCGTGGTCATCGCCACCGGGGCCGAGCGTGTCGGCCTGGTCGTCGACCAGATCATCGGCAGCCACCAGACGGTCATCAAGTCGATGTCGGCGCTTCATCGCGATGTCGCGACCTTCGCTGGCGCGACGATCCTTGGCGATGGCGGTGTCGCGTTGATCCTCGACGTCGTCCAGCTCGTGACCCTCGGGCAGCATCAGGAGGAGCGGCTTCGCGCCGCGGGATAAGCCATGCACGAACCCACACTCACCCCCTGGGACGCCAGCGGCGCGCTCGAGGTGCTGACCTTCGACCTTGGCGACGAGACACTCGCGCTCGAGGCGACTTTGGTCCGCGAGATCCTCGATCTGCTCCCCGAGACGAAGGTCCCCGGTGCGCCGGCTCTTGTCGGCAGCGTCGCCAATTTCCGCGGCAAGATCATCCCGATCGCGGACCTTCGCCTCGCCTTCGGCATGCCGAAAGCGGAGGCCACCGTCGATAGCCGGATCGTCGTGATCGAGACCGTGACCGAGGCGGACGGCGAATCCATTCAGCTCGGTATCCGCACCGACAAGGTCCATGAAGTGGCGACGCTCCGCCGCGAGGCGAGCGAAGAGCCGCCCGCAGTCGGCATGCGCTGGCGCCGCGAATATGTCCGCGAACTGGTCCGCCGGCCCGAAGGTGTGGTCGTCCTGCCGGACCTCGCCGCGATTTTCCGATCCTTTGTCGGCGGCGAACCCGCCGCGACCCTTTCCCTCGTTCACTAGGAATCCACCGATGAACGCGTCCATCAAGCTGAAGCTGGGCGGCACCTTCGCGGTGCTGCTCGTGATCATGACCATCGTCATCGTGCTGGGCATCACCCGCCTTGCGACACTCAATGACGCCATCGGCACCGTCATCAACGGGCCCGCCAAGCAGCTCGACCGCGCCCGCGCGATCGATGGCGGCGTGAGCATGATGATCCGCGCCGAGAAGAATCTCGCGATGAGCAACGATCCGGCGCAGCGCCACGATTTCGAGAGCTCGATCGAGACCTGGCGCGGCCGGGTCGACGAGGTCGTCACACAGGCCAATGCCAATCCGTCGGAAAAGACCCGGACGGCGTGGGCGGAGCTTCGCGAGCTCTGGAACCAGTTCAAGCCGATCAATGATCGCGTGCGGGAGCTCAGCGCTTCGGACAAGGCCGCGGCTGTCGCGCTCACCATGGGTGAATCGCGCGAGAAGGCCGGCCAGCTGACCAAGAAGACCGAGGAACTGGTCAAGGCGCAGCAGGAGATGATGTCCGCGGCCGACGATGAGACCGAAGCACTATATGGCAGCGCGCGCACGACGTTGCTCGCCATGGGCGTGGTGGCCTTCCTCATCACGGCTGCCGCCGCCGTCTATCTCTCGATGCTGATCTCGCGCGGGCTCAAGGCCGCAGGCGAAGCCATGCGCCAGGTGGCTGAAGGCGACCTGACCCGCACGGTCGAGGTCAAGAGCAAGGACGAGATTGGCGAGCTCCTTGGCCATGTGAACCTGATGATCGAGCGTCTGCGCGGTGTCGTAGGTGATGCCGGCGTTGCAGCCGAGAATGTCTCGGCCGGTAGCCAGGAGCTGTCGGCGAGCTCAGAACAGGTCTCGCAGGGCGCGACCGAGCAGGCGGCGGCCGCCGAGCAGGCATCGGCTTCGATGGAAGAGATGGCCGCCAACATCAAGCAGAACGCCGACAATGCCGCGCAGACCGAGAAGATCGCCCGCCAGTCGTCGCGGGACGCGGAAGCGAGCGGCGTCGCGGTCAGCAAGGCAGTCGAGGCGATGCGCACGATCGCGGAGAAGATCGGCATCGTCCAGGAGATCGCGCGCCAGACCGACCTGCTCGCGCTCAACGCGGCCGTCGAAGCAGCCCGCGCCGGCGAGCATGGCCGTGGCTTCGCGGTGGTAGCGTCCGAGGTCCGCAAGCTTGCCGAGCGTAGCCAGAGTGCCGCCGCCGAGATCGGTGCAGTCTCGGGTGACACCGTCAAGGCTGCGACCGAAGCCGGCGAGATGCTGACCAAGCTGGTGCCCGACATTCGCCGGACCGCCGAGCTCGTCTCCGAGATCAGCTCGGCCTGCCGCGAACAGGACATCGGTGCTGCCCAGGTCAACGAGGCGATCCAGCAGCTCGACCAGGTCACCCAGCAGAATGCCGGTGCGTCGGAGCAGATCTCGACCACGTCGGAAGAGCTCGCCGCCCAGGCCGAGGAGCTCCAGGCCAGCATCGCTTATTTCCGGGTGACCGAGAACGGCTCGCGACCGCGGGTCGCAGCTGCCGCACCGCGGCCCACCGCTATGGTGCGCAAGCCTGTGGCACCCGTGAAGAAGAGCGTCGCCGGGCCGGTCAAGACCAACTCGATCGCCGACCAGCAGGCACGTGCGCGGGGCTTTGCGCTCGACCTCAGCACTGGCGGCCCGGACGCCGACGACGCGGATTTCGGCGCGCAGGCCGCCTGACCGCAACATTTCGCCCTGGTCGCCGGCCGCGCTCAGGGCGGACCGACCATGACAGGTTCCAACAAGGAAGACGGGTAAATGCGCGCTACCATCAAGCTGAAGCTGGGGATCACCTTCGGCGTTCTGATCGTGATGCTCTTCGCCATCGTGTTCGTGGCCAACACGCGCCTCAACACGCTGAACACTGCGATCACCGAGATCATCGAAGGCCCGGCCAAGGGCGTCGAACTGTCGCTGACCATCGATGGCGAGCTGAGCAAGCTCCTGCGCGCGGAGAAGAATATCCTTCTCACCGAGGATCCCCGGCTCAACCAGGAATTCTCCGAGGCGATTGTTCGTGGTCAGAACAATGTCGAGACCTTGATCAATCAGGGCGCGGCAATCGCTGACTCGCCGGAGGAGAAAGCGACCTGGGCGCAGGTGCGTTCCGACTGGGTGGCGTTCAAGCCTGTGAACAGCCAGGTCCGCGATCTTGGCCTCTCCAATCACAATGCGGAGGGTGCAGCACTCTCGATCGGTGAATCGCGCCGTCTCTCCAATGCACTTTCGGCCACGATCGAAAAGATCGTCGAGCGCGAGAAGCAGCAGATGCAGCAGACCGACGAGGAGACCACCGCGCTCTATTCGGCCGCGCGGACCATGCTCTTCATCGTCGCGGGTATCGCTTTCCTGCTGGCCGCCGGTGGCGCGCTCTGGATTTCGCGGATCGTATCCGGCGGGCTGCGTCGTGTCTCGACGGCGGTCAATGCGGTGGCGATCGGTGACCTTGAGAATGATGTGGTCGTGACGTCCAACGACGAGATCAAGGATCTTGTCGACACCGTGAACAGCATGACTGCGAATCTTCGCGTCACCGCCGGGCTTGCCGACAAGATCGCCGATGGCGACCTCACCGTCCAGCACAAGCCGCTTTCGGACAAGGATATGCTGGGTCTTGCGCTGATCCGCATGGTCGAGCGCCTGCGCGGAGTCGTGGGTGACTCGACGGTTGCCGCCAACAATGTGGCCTCCGGCAGCCAGCAACTCTCGGCGAGCTCGGAGCAGGTTTCGCAGGGCGCGACCGAACAGGCCGCGGCAGCGGAGCAGGCCTCGGCGTCGATGGAAGAGATGGCCGCCAATATCAAACAGAACGCCGACAATGCCGCGCAGACCGAGAAGATCGCGCGACAGTCGGCGAAGGACGCCGAAGCGAGCGGCCAGGCGGTCGACAAGGCGGTGGGCGCGATGCGCACGATCGCCGACAAGATCGGCATCGTCCAGGAGATCGCTCGTCAGACCGACCTCCTCGCGCTGAACGCCGCCGTCGAGGCAGCGCGCGCCGGAGAGCATGGCCGTGGTTTCGCGGTGGTGGCATCGGAAGTGCGCAAGCTTGCCGAGCGCAGCCAGACCGCGGCGGCCGAGATCGGCTCGGTCTCCGGTGAGACCGTGAAGGCTGCAACCGAAGCCGGGGAAATGCTCTCGAAGCTGGTGCCCGACATTCGCCGGACCGCCGAGCTTGTGTCCGAGATCAGCTCGGCCTGCCGCGAGCAGGATATCGGCGCCGCCCAGGTCAATGAGGCGATCCAGCAGCTCGACCAGGTCACCCAGCAGAATGCCGGCGCCTCGGAAGAGATTTCGACGACGTCGGAGGAACTCGCCGCCCAGGCCGAGGAGCTCCAGGCCAGCATCGCTTATTTCCGGGTCGACGGCATCTCGCGGGCGCCGGTTGCCCGCCCCGCCCCGGCAGCGCGTGCCGCGGCACCGCAGCGCAAGCCCGTGGCCACCAAGGCCAGGCCGAAGCCGAACTCGATCGGCGACCAGCAGAGCCGGGTGAAGGGTTTCGCCCTCGATCTCGCCAATGGCGGTCCCGATGCCGATGATGCCGATTTCGGAGTGCAGGCAGCATGAAAGCAACCCATGAGATCCAGGCCGTGACCTTCGGCCTGGGTGCGGAGATCTTCGCGGTGCCGGTGACTCTCGTCCGCGAGATCCTCGATTATCGCGAGACCTTCCGCATTCCGAACGGCCCGGACTATCTCCTCGGGCTTACCGACATGCGCGGGCAGGGCGTCACGACCATCGACTTCCGGTTGCGCCTTGGCATGCCGCCCGTCGAACCGAGCGCCGCGACCCGCATCCTCGTCGTCGACGTACCAGTTGCAGACCGGGTTCTGATGCTTGGCCTGGTCGTCGACCGCGTGCTCGAGGTGAGCACGTTCCGCTCCGATCAGATCGGCAGCGCGCCGGACATCGGAGTCCGCTGGCCGTCCGAATATATCGGCGGGGTGGTGAAGCGCGCGGAGGGCTTTGTGGTGCTGGTCGACATGGCCCGCATCTTCTCGCCCGAAGAAGCAGCACAGCTTTCATCGCCGATCGCGTCGGCCGCCTGAAGCGGCCGCCCTTTGCCAGGGCGGCCTTCATCCTCACATGATTTCGGAGCCGTGCCTTGACCGCAGCCCTCCTTGCCTCCCGTAGCGTGCCGGCCCAGCAGGTGGTCGGCAACGACCAGATGAGCCGACGCAATTTCGCCAGGCTGGCGGCCTATATCTACGACTATTCGGGCATAAAGATGCCCGAGAGCAAGAAGACCATGCTCGAGGGTCGCCTGCGCCGGCGCCTGCGCGCGACCGGCACGCAGACGCTCGACGACTATTGCGACCATCTCTTCGCCGGGGACAATCTGGCGGAAGAAGGGCTGCAGCTCATCAATGCGGTCACGACGAACAAGACCGACTTTTTCCGCGAGCCGGGCCATTTCGACTATCTGAGCCATGTCATCCTGCCCGAGTTCCAGGCGCAAGGCGTGCGCACGATCCGGGCCTGGAGCGCTGCCTGCTCGACCGGCCCGGAGCCTTATACGATCGCCATGGTGCTCGACGACAATGCCGAGACCAGGGCGGGGCCCGATTATGGCATCCTCGCGACCGACCTCGACACCGACGTGCTCGCAACCGCGCAGGCCGGCATCTATCCTTCCGAGCTGGTCGAGCCCGTGCCGGAGCCGTTGCAACGCAAATATGTGATGACGGCGCGCGATCCGCGCCGGCGCGACATCCGCATCGCGCCTTCGCTGCGCAGTGCCGTCGGCTTTGCCCGACTGAACCTCATGGACAACCATTATCCCGTCGGCGAGGCGATGCACCTGATCTTCTGTCGCAACGTGCTGATCTATTTCGACAAGCCCACCCAGAAGAAGGTCGTGACCCAACTCGTCGATTGCCTGAGGCCGGGCGGATATCTGTTCCTCGGTCACTCGGAATCGATCACCGGGCATGACCTGCCGCTGACCCAGGTCGCCAATACCGTGTTCCGGAAGGGCTGAGACCATGCTCGCCGCCAGGAAGATCCGCGTGCTGGTCATCGACGATTCCGCGAGCGTCCGCCAGACGATGACCGCGATCCTGCAGGAGGATCCCGAGATCGAGGTGATCGGTGCCGCGCCCGACCCGTTCAGCGCCGCGCGCCGCATCCAGGAGGAAGTGCCCGACGTCATCACGCTCGACGTGGAGATGCCGCGGATGGACGGTATCACCTTCCTGCGCAAGCTGATGAGCCAATGCCCGGTGCCGGTGGTGATGTGCTCGTCGCTCACCGAGGAAGGATCCGAGACGCTCCTTCAGGCCATGGAGGCGGGCGCGGTGGACGTGATCCTGAAGCCGCGCATCGGCGTTGCCGACCATCTTGCCGAACATAATCTCCAGATCCGCGATGTCGTGAAGGCGGCTTCCCGGGCCCGGGTGAAGGGCCGGCCCGCGCGCGAGGCGCGGTCAACCGGTCCTGAGAAGAAGCTCACCGCCGACGCGGTCCTGCCGCCGCCCAACGGCCGGGCGATGAGCCGCACGACCGAGATGGTGGTCTGCATCGGCGCATCGACCGGCGGGACCGAGGCATTGCGCGAGGTGCTCGAGGCGCTGCCGGCAAATTCACCGGGCATCGTCGTCGTCCAGCACATGCCGGAGAATTTCACGCGTGCCTTTGCGAAGCGGCTCGACAGCTTGTGCGAGGTCGATGTGAAGGAGGCGCAGAATGGTGATCCGGTGCTGCGCGGCCATGTCCTGATCGCGCCGGGCGGCAAGCATCTCATGCTCGAACGCCAGGGCGCCCGTTATCAGGTCGCCATCAAAGACGGGCCCCTGGTCTCGCGCCATCGCCCATCGGTTGACGTCCTGTTTCGCTCGGCGGCCCGCGTGGCCGGATCGAACGCGGTCGGCATCATCATGACGGGCATGGGCGACGATGGCGCCCGCGGGCTCCTTGAGATGAAGCAGGGCGGTGCTCGTACCTTCGCGCAGGATGAGGCGAGCTCGATCGTCTTCGGCATGCCCAAGGAAGCGATCACGCGTGGGGCTGCCGACAAGGTGATCCCGCTCAACCATATCGCGCGCGAGTTGCTCGCCGCCACGGCACGCTGATCGTGACGGCGATGCCTCTTTTGCAGGATCGGCGCGGTCCGTCTGTAGAGGCGGCGGCGCCTGCGGTCGCGCCCGGCGACGCCCAGGCGGGCGATTTTCGTCACCAAATGAATGCCTGCCACGGAGATGAACGTGTATCTCGCCCGAATTGACGGCAGGGCCGTCAACGCTCCTGCCTCGCTCACCGACGTGCAGTTCGCGCTTGGATCGATTGCAGGCGGTCTCGACGCTCGCTTCGTCGAGGCGGGAAGTACGCTCGCAAGTGGCTACGAGATCGTCGAAAAGCTTGTTCGCGCGCTCGAAGGCGTGACCAACGCGCTCGAGCAGGAAGCGGCCGACACCGCGATCGCCAAGTTGCGGACGACGGCGGACCGGCTCTTGCACCTCCCCGAGGTTCAGGCCGAACGGGCGCGCGCGCTCGGTACGATCCAGAAAACGAGCCGGTCGCTCCACGATCAGATCGCGCTCGTCAAACGGATGCTGGCCTTCCTTCGCATCTGTGGGCTCAACATCAAGGTGGCGGCCGCGGGCAGGCGGGACTTCTCGGAATTCGCCGACATGATTTTCGCCAAGCTCGATCTTGGCGAGGCGGAGATCGGGAGCATCGCGCATGATATCGAGCAGCTGGTGAAGAGCATCCCGGCGGTCCAGGAAAGCGAGCTGCGGCTCGCTGCCGAATGCGCCCGGGTCATACCCAATGTCCCGATGAAGCTTGCCGATGACGCGCTCACGCTCCAGCAGCATCAGAGCGAAGCGGCGAACCGGGCAGTCCACATCGCTGACGTTGCGCGCGACGTCCGCACCCGCGTCGCAACCGCGCTCGGCGCGCTCCAGATCGGCGACATCACACGCCAACGGCTCGAGCATGTCGCCGACGGCATCAAGGCGCTCGAAGCCTTCATAGAAGAGCGACCGGACCTTACTCCTGACGCCGCGGAGACAATCCGCGGACATGTGCTGGCGATGCTCGCCGCCCAGGCACAGGATGCGGCCGCGGATCTGGAGCGTGAGTCCTCGTCGCTCCTGGAAAATGTCCGCGCCATCGGACCCGGGGCGCAGTCGCTGCTCGAGCTCAAGGATGAGGGCGCGGACGATCATGGCGAGACGGCGCTCCACGTCGTCGAGCGCAGCGTCGCGGACGTGGCCGTCATCACCGGCCAGCTCCAGGACGCCGATGCCCGTTCCAGCCGCCTGAGTAGTGCTGCATCAGAGACCGTGGCAGACCTCGCCCGGCGGTTGGGCCAGATCAGAAAGCTTACCAGCGACGTCCAGCAGATGGCCTGGAATACCGACTTGCGCTGTAACCGGATGGGAATGGAAGGCAGGGCTCTTGCCACCGTCGCATCCGAGATCCGGGGGTTCGCAAGTCGGCTGGAGGCGATTTCGACCACGATCGCGGGATTATTCGACCAGCTCGTCGAGGCAGCCGGATCGATCGGCGATCCCGAGGGTGCAGACGCAAGTTCCGGCCAGGCGTTGACGGACTCGCTCGCGTCCATCCGCGACGGCAGCGAGCGGCTCCGGAAGAGCCTCATGGGCCTTGAGGGCGATGCCTCGGCGGTTGCCGGGATCCTCGACGGCACGACCGACAAGGTCGACTGCGAGGAGGTGAGTGCCGCTTTGTCCGAGATCGTGGCGCAGCTCATGCCGTACGCGCGGTCGAACCCGGAGCCCTCCGAGGAAGTCCTGGACCCGCTTCGCGAGCTGCTCGGTACGCTCGCGCGAAGCTATACGATGGCGAGCGAACGGGAGGTCCATGCCCGCTTCGCGCTGGCGGGGGATGCGCCGGTTGAAGAGGCCGGCGCGGATGCCTTGTTCGACGACGATGATTTCGATGATGGTTTGTTCTGAACGCCGAAGCTCCAGCGGGATCGTGACGATCCATTCGCGGGGTGCCGCGAGGCTCGTCTTAGACGCATTGGAGCGTCATTACCGAACGGGTGTATTCTCGCCCACGCAGGGCGTGACGATATGCTCAAAACGACTGGAAAGGGCATCGATCGCATCCGTCGGGCCAGCGTTCCTACCGCACAAGTGCGTCCAGCGGCGCAGGATCATGGCTAGGCTGGAACGATGAATGACCGAACCGGCAAGCACTACGGCGGCAAGTGCAAGCCAAGTCCCGAAGTCCGTTTCGCGTAGGGCCAGCCGCATGGCGTCGAGTTCGTCCTGAGTATCGGCGTCAGTCGAGCGCGGCTGCGCATCCTTCAGCGACCTGTTGTCAAGGCGGGAGCAGGTGGTCTCGTGGCGATCACCCTGTGGGGCCGCGCGGATCTGGCAATTATCGCGCTCGCGCTGCCTATGGCTGCACGTGTCTTTGCCCTCGATTACGCTAACTCGATACTGGCCGGCGTTGCAGATCGATCCGGTCTCGCGTTCACCTCCATCGCTCCCGCGGGAGCTGGTCTGGGAGCCATCCTCGCGATGCTCGGTGCAGAAATCCCTACTGCTGGACTCCTCGCGTCGATTGGGCTCATCTCCGCAATGCAAGTTGCCGCCATCGTTGCGGGGATCAAACGCCCAGCGACTAGCTGAGAACCCGCGTCACGCACTCACTAGCCCTGGAGAGGCGTCAGTTAACAGGGCGCTGTCCAGTCTGACCGCTTGCGTCAAGACCGGCCGGCAATTCATGAGCCGCTAGCGGCCAATCCGCTCTTAGCTCGGGAAGCCCAATAGCTGCTGTCTGCGCGGATCCGCATGACTACGACAGGTCCTTTCTCCGCGGATCGCGTATCTGACGGTAATGAATGCAGACCGCGCCGATCAGACCAATCGATGCGCCAACGATGGTGTCGATCAGGCGGGTCTGGATGAGAGTGCTGGCGTTTGTCGTGATCGAGTTGCTACTTTCCGCCAGTAGAATCGCCAGAGGCGTGAAGAAGACAGACGCCAAGGCATAATGCCGAACGATCGTGGACTCGACGAGAAACGTCAGGATGGCGACAGTCGCTGCGATCAACCAGATATCGGTTGGAAACGGTGTTAACAACCATGCCACGCCGCCGCCTATGATTGTTCCGAAGACACGGTGGATGTTACGGCTCAGCGAGGCTCTGAGTGTGGTGCCCTGCATCACTGCTACGCATGTTACAGCCACCCAATAGGGTTTCTGGAAATCGAGGATTGCAGCGAGCCCGACCGAAGAGCCAACGAACAGGCCCGTTAGGAGCGAGCTCGGTGCCCGTGCCTCGATGGCTGGCGGTTTGGGATACGGCGAGTGATCCGGGCGACGTCGAGTTGCAGAGGCGACGTAGGCGATTGAAATCACACAAGACCAGATGCAGCCGATGGCAAAGAGGGCGAGCGAGTATGCAGCGTCCGGAGGGGCTATCGGTGAGGAGGCCCCGATAGAGGCGGCTATCACCATGAAGATTGGGCCGGGCGGAGCGAACCGATTGACTTGGCAGAAGCGCGTACCCGCGGCGGCGACGCATCCGATCAGGAAAGGCGCGGCCGCCGGGAGAATGCTGCCGACCAGGCCGATTGCATAGCTGGCGATCATCGCAAGCGCGGCGGCCAGGATATTGGCCATGGCGTGCCGCGAACCCGGGGGGCGGCATATAGAGGAACGACAGGCCGGCCACCGCACCTAGTGCACCGAGCCTGGGTTGGGCCAACAACGCCCCGATGGCCATCGGCATTCCACATGCGGCCGCAGCCACAAGCGGGAACAGCCAGGATCGGTCGCTTTGTTGGAATCTGGTAAGTGCCGCGATCTCTTTGCGCGCGAATTCGCGCAACGACCGCCATCGGGTTATTCCCATTTGTGACTGCTGCTGGCGGCCAATTGGTCGTCGTGCTTCGAGGGGCGAAGGCAGGGCGGTTGCCGACCTAGCCGGTGGAGAAGAGCGCTCCCGCCCGAGCCGCGATCGACGACCCTGGCGGGAGCATTGGACTACAGATTCACCGACGTCAGGCGATCTCGGTCACCTTGATCAGCTTGTGGTTCAGGAACTCGCCGATGCCCAATTCCGACAGCTCGCGCCCGAAGCCGGAATTCTTGACGCCGCCGAAGGGCGTCTCCGGCGCATCGATGAAGCAGGTGTTGATGTAGACCATGCCCGAGTCGATCTGGGCGGCGATCTGCTGGGCATGCTTGGTGTCGGCGTCGAATACATAGCCACCCAGGCCGAACTTGGTGGCGTTGGCGAGCTTGATCGCCTCTTCCTCGCTGTCGACGACGTAGAAGGACAGCACCGGGCCGAAGGCCTCCTGGTTGAACAGCGGATTGTCCGGTGCGATGCCGGTGAGGATCGTCGGTTCGAGGAAGAAGCCGGGCCGATCGACGCGCCTGCCGCCGAATTCAACCCGCGCGCCTGCGGCCGTCGCGGCATCGATCTGCTTCAGGAGCGTATTCAGCGCGGTTTCGCTCACGACCGGGCCGATATTGGTCGCCTCATCGGTGGGGTCGCCGACTTTGATCGCCTCGAACCGCTTCTTCAGGTTGGCCAGCAACTCGCCGCCGCGATCCTTGCCGACCACGATCACGCGCTTGATGTTGACGCAGCCCTGACCGGAATTGAACGTCCGGCCCATCACGATCTGCTCGGCTGCATAGTCGAGCGGCGCGCCCGGCAGAACGAGCGCGGGGTCGCTGCTGCCCAGCTCGAGGATGACCTTCTTGAGATTGCGGCCAGCACGCTCGCCGACAGAGATGCCGGCGCGGTCGCTGCCGGTCAGCGCGACACCGCGCACACGGAAGTCGTCGATGAGATCGGCGACCTGCTCGACGCTGCAGAAAAGGTTGGTGTAGGCCCCGACCGGAGCACCAGCCTCTTCGAAGAGGCGTGCGAAAGCGAGTGCGCATTGCGGCACGTTCGGCGCATGCTTCATCAGCACGACATTGCCAGCGACGAGTTGGGGACCGGCCACCCGGGCGAGCTGATAATAGGGGAAATTCCAGGGTTCGATCGCAAGGATCACGCCGGTCGGCTCGGCGAAGACAGTGGCGCCGGGAGCGTCGGGCAGCGTCTTCGGTGCCAGGAATTGCTCAGCGTTCTTGGCGTAGTAGGCGAGGATGTCAGCGGCGAGATCGACTTCCATATAACCGAAGCGGGTCACCTTGCCCATTTCGAGGGTGAGGTAGCCCTGATACTCGTCCCGCTTCTCGCGCAGGATCTCGGCGGCGCGGCCGACTATCCGGGCGCGCTCGGCGATCGACCGCCTGCGCCAGTCGTCATGGAAGCAGCGATCTGCCGTTTCCAGAGCGGCGAAAGCCTCGCTGTTCGAGAGGAACGGGAATTGCGGACCGGCTTCTCCGGTTGTGGGGTTGATCGTCTGGAACGACATGGTTTTCTCCTCGAGTTTGGGGAAATGAAGTGGTGGGGATTACTGCTCGGGCCGCAGCACGGCCCGGAAGCGGACCCTGCTGGTCATCATCCGGTCGTAGGCCTCGGAGGCGCGGGAGAGTGGGAATTCCTCGATCATCGGCCGCACGCCGGACAGGCCGCTGAAGGCAAGCGTCTCCTGGGAGTCCGCCGCCGTGCCGGAGGGCCAGCCCTGCACGGAATTGCGCCGCATGACGAATTGCGGAATGGGCACTTCGACGGGCTCCTCGGCCCATCCGACCATGATGAGCTTGCCGTTGATGCCGAGGCCGCCGATCGCGGCATTCATGGCCTTGGCGCTGGGAGCCGTCGCCAGGATCACCCGCGCGCCGCCGGTCGCCATCAGGGTCGCGGCGACATCTTCGGCCTGGGCGTCGATATAGCGGTGTGCACCGAGGCGCTCGGCGAGCGGCGCGGTGTCCTGGCCTAGTCCGACCGCGACCGTCCTGAAGCCCATCTTCCGCGCGAACTGGACGCCGAGATGGCCGAGGCCGCCTACTCCGAGAATGGCGACGGTGTCGCCGGGGCGGGCGCCGCTGTTGCGGAGAGCATTGAAGGTGGTGATGCCGGCGCACAGAAGCGGAGCGGCGTCGGCGTCCGACAGATCGTCGGGTACACGGACCAACGCCTCCTGCGGGGCAACCATATATTCGGCATAGCCGCCGTCGTAGCTGATCCCAGGTATGCGGAGGAACTGGCAGAGAACGAAGTCCCCGTGGCGGCAGTTGTCGCAGTGGCCGCAATGACCACCGTGCCAGCCCACGCCCACGCGCTGGCCAACATGCCAGTCCGCGACGCCGGGTCCGACCGCATCGACCACGCCCGCGATTTCGTGCCCTGGCACACGCGGGTATGCGAGGCCGGGCCATTGGCCCTCCACGGTGAGGGAATCGCTATGGCAGACCCCGCAGGCCTGGACCTTGATCCGGACATCGCCTTGGCCCGGCTCCGGTACGTCGCGTTGCACCAACTCGAGAGGGCCGCTGGCACTTGTCACCTGTACGGCCTGCATCTTTCGCATCTGTTTCTCTTTGTCTGGCTGCGATCGAAATCGATTTCGAAAATGGGCCGCAACAGCCCCTCGTCCCTGGACCGGATCAGGGGCTCGGCGGTGTCCGGTCGAAGCGCGCCGCTCCTTCGACGGGTGTGAACCAGCCGACGGCATGGTCGGTGTAGATCTCGACCTGCGGCTGAACGCCATCCATGCTGTCGAGCGTGCCCGCCTTCAGGATGGCGATCGCGGGCATGTTGCCTGCCTTGGTCAGGATCGGAGAGCCGCATTTCGGGCAGAAATGCCGGTAGGATGGCAGCCCGCTATCGCCATGGTCCACAAAGAAAGCGGTCTCGCCGCGCAGCTCAAGGTCATCCTCCGGCATCAGGAGGTTGACCGAAAACGGCCCGCCGCTCTGCTTCTGGCAATGCGTGCAATGACAGATCACGGTCGCCTGTGGCGCGCCCTTGAGGGCGTACCGCACGGCGCCACACAAACATCCACCTTCCCGATCCTTCACGGTATCTTCCTCGTTTCTCGAAACTACGAAATCGTTTTCGTAAACTGGGTTTCGAGGCGCGTGATGTCAAGGGTCGCGAATTGCGTCAGGCTTGTTAGGCCGTCTCTCGGGGAGTGCCGTGGGATGAGCGCAAGATCAGCTCAGGCGACCATATCTCCTGCAGCTCTTCGGGCGAGCGGCCATTCATGGAAGCGAGGAGCAGGTCGACCATCTTGCGGCCCGCATCGAATGTCGGCGCGGAAAAGGTGGTCAGTGGCGGATTGAGATAGGGGCCGAGGGGATGGTTGTCGCAGCCGATGATCGCGACATCCGCCCCCGGACGTTTTCCGGTTTCGGTGATTGCCTGCATCGCGCCGGTGGCGATGAGATCGTGGCCGCACATGATCGCGGTCGGCGGATCTTCGAGAGCCAGGAGACGGCGGGCGCCCTGCTGGCCGCCGTCCTCGCTGAACTCGGCTGGGATGACGAGTTGCGGGTCGAATGGCAGGCCCGCCGCGTCGAGCGCCGCACGGTAGCCCTGCTGCAGGTGGTGGCTCAGCATGAGGTAGTTCGGCGTGCTGAGCAGGCCGATCCTGCGGTGTCCGAGCGCGACGAACCGCGCGGTGCCGTTCCTGCCGGCGACCGTCCGGTCGATGTCGACGAACGGAAAGGGTTCGGCGGTCTCGCTCCGGCCAAGCGTGACAAAGGGAATGCCTCGATCCTGCAGGTATCGGATGCGGGCGTCGTCGCGGTGCGTGCGGCCGCACAGCACCGCGTCCACCCGCTGCTTCTCGACCAGGCGGCGAAAGCTCTCCAACTCCGTTTCGAGCGTCCGCGCCGTGACGATCACGAGCTGAAGGGGCGTTTGCTCCAGTGCCTGGTCGATTCCCATCAGCAGGTCGAGGAAGAATGGCTGCGCGAAATGGCTTTGCGGCGGAGAGAGCACGAACCCGACGGTTTCGGAGGTCTGCCGACGCAGACGCCGGCCGGCCGGATCGGGCGAGAACCCGAGCTTGTCGGCAGCCTCCCGGACGCGCTTCTTGGTTGCGTCGCTCACATCCGCTCGGTCGTTGAGCGCCTTGGAGACCGTGGCGACGGAGAGCCCGAGATGCTGGGCGAGCCCGGCGATGTTGATCCGTTGTTTCATCCGCTTCCCATCGCCGCCAAGTCGCTTGGCCCAAAGATGGGATCACAGTATCGAAATCGTTTTCGATCCCGCAAGGCTCATTTGTCAGGCGGCGAGACGATGATGCTCAAAGCGTTTGGCGCGCGCCGGCTCATTTCGGGATGCTCTTCCAGCGTTGGGCCGAGCATGAAAACGGGTACGGGGCGGCATTCAGCCGGGCCAACCGGTGGAGCGTCGACTGTGCCAGGCGGATAGCATCCAGCTCGAAGCCGGCCCCTGTGATGGAGGCCGGCTCGCGGGGCCGCTCTATCTGGTGCGTCAACCACGAAAGCGCGCGAACACCGTCCACATTTCCCGGGCGAAAATCTCGGGCTCTTCGAATGCGGCGAAATGGCCGCCCTTGTCGACCGTGGTCCAGGAGAACAGGTTCGGCCAGGCCGCCTCGCCCCAGGCGCGCGGCGGAAGGAAGGTTTCAGCCGGGAAGATCGTCGCCGCCATCGGCAGCTCGATCGGCGCATGGGTCGCGCGGGCGGAGGAGAAGAACCCGTGGTCGCGGATGGTCGCGCCGACGCCCTCCCAATAGAGGCGGGCGCTGGAAGCGCCGGTTCCCGTGAACCAGTAGAGCGAGATGTCGTCGAGCATCTGGTCGATGGTCAGCGCATCCTCCGGCTGCCCCTCGTTGTCGGTCCACTCCTGAAACTTCTCATACATCCAGGTTGCGAGTGCGACGGGCGAGTCGTTCAAGGCATAGCCGATCGTTTGCGGGCGTGTGGCCATCTCGTCGGCGTAGCCGGTCTTGTTGCTGACGAAGCGTTCGATGGCGTCGAGGGCTGTTTTCTCCTCAGCGGTCGGGTTGGAGGGCTGGATTGCCGGTACCACGAAGGGCAGGTTCACGTGCGCGGCGAGCAGGCCGGCGGGACGCTGGCTTGCCAGGGCGTGCGTCACGGCGGAGCCCCAATCACCGCCCTGGGCGACCCAAAGCTCATAGCCGAGCTTGTCGCGCATCAGCACCGTCCATGCCCGAGCGATCCGGCCCGGATTCCAGCCGGTATCGGTGGGGCGGTCGGAGAAGCCATAGCCCGGCATGGAGGGAACCACGACATCGAAAGCATCCGACGGTTTGCCGCCGAACTTCACCGGGTCGGTCAGCCGCTCGATGACGTCGAGGAACTCGATCACCGATCCCGGCCAGCCATGCGACAGCAGGATCGGCAGCGCGCCGGGATGAGATGAGCGCACATGGATGAAGTGGATGCCGACCCCGTCGATCTGCGTCCGGAACTGGGGGAAGCGATTGATCTTCGCTTCGAAGGCGCGCCAGTCGTAATGTGTGCGCCAATGCTCGACCAGCGCCTGCGCCGCGGCGAGCGGCACGCCCTGCGACCAGTCGCCGACGGTTTCGCGTTCCGGCCAGCGGGTCAGGCCCAGCCGCAATTGCAGATCGTCCAACGCCGCCTGCGGCACATGAACTTCGAAGGGGGTGAGCGCGTCGGTCGCGGGCGGCAGGATGTAGGCGGGAACGGTCATGATGGACTCCGGAAGAGGCCCGATGCGCAGGACCGCTGGAGCGGATCGCGTTGCGGGGCGATTTCTGTATCGACTGCTACAAGATGCGGACGGGCCGCCGCCGGAGTCAAGATTTTTCTTTAACGGTCGCTACAAGATGCGTAAGCTAGGGTGATGACTGGTAAAATTGCATTCGATTACGATCAGGCCCTGGGACGGGCGACGGCGCTGTTCTGGCGAAAGGGCTACGTCGGAACGGGGCTGCGCGATCTCCTGAAGGAGATGGGGATCGGCGAAGGGTCGTTCTACAACACGCTGAAGAGCAAGAAGCAGCTCTTCCTGCTGTGCCTCGATCGCTATGACGAGATGGTCACGGCCGGACGTATGGAGGCGATGGCGCATGCGCCGAGCGCCAGCGCCGGCGTCAGGGCCTTCTTCGTCCATATGTTCGATTGCCTTGACGATCCGGCGGTGCCCTCGCGACTGTGCATGATCGCGGCGACCGTTACCGAGGATGTCCTCGATGACGCCGATCTCCGACAACGCGCGACGCAGGGCATCAAGGATCTGGAGGCGCATTTCGCAGCCTGCCTTGCCCGGGACGCGCAGCCCGATCCGGCGGCGGGGCCGGACGTTCTGGCGGCGATACTGACCGCCTATGTGCAAGGCCTGTGGCGGATGGCGCTGATGGATTACGACCGGCGCCGGTTCGAAACTCAGACCGAGGCGCTGCTGGCCGGCCTCGGGCTGTAGCCTGTTTCAGGCTGCCCGGCGTATCCGGCCGGGCGGGCTGCCGATGACCCGTTTGAAGGCGCGGGCGAAGGCGGCCTGCGACCCATAGCCGAGCCGATGCGCGACCTCGGCGACCGGTAGAGCATCTTGCTTGAGCCATTGCGCTGCGAGCCGCATGCGCAGATCCGCGACATAGCGCAGCGGACTGACCCCGACGACTGCCCTGAAGCGCTCGGAAAAGACCGATCGCGAGGCTCCCATGAGCTTGGCCATCGAGACGATGTCCCAGTCGTGACCGGGGTTTTTGTGCAGGGCGACAAGAACGCGCGCGAGACGCGGATCGCGCAATGCGGTGATCACTCCGGAGGCTTCATCACAACCGCGCTCGATCCAGCCGCGCACGATGAGAGAAGCCACGATATCGGCAAGGCGCGCCAGGATGCCGATCGAACCGGGGCGCTCCTGGGTCAGCTCGGTCTCCATCGCGGTCAGGAACGCGGCGACCTGCGGCTGCCGGTCGAGCAGCCCGCTCACGGTCATCGATGCCGGCATCAGCGCGACCAGCGGGTGCATGGTGGCGGCGTCGAGCTCCATCGAGCCGGACAGAAGCACGACCTCGTCCTCAGCGCCGTTCGAGCCGACCGCGCGGATATCGCAGAAGCTAGTGCAGAGGTGTTCGGCGGGAAAGCTGGCGAAGTCGCGAAGCTGCGCGCGCGGGTCGGAGACGAGCTGATGGGGGAGCGCGCGTGGGATCAGCACCGCATCGCCTTCCTTGAGCCTCTGTGGCTGCTCGCCGGGGACAAGAAGGGATACCTCGCCCTTCCCGATGAAGTGGAAGCGCGGCCCGTCCGCGAGCTGGAAGTTCACGCCGAAGGGCGGCCCCAGTCGCAGCCGCCAGTAACTAACGCCCTGCATCCGCATGCGGAGGAAAAGTTCGCTCAGCGCATCCACCGCGTCGGCTTCGTCGTTCATTGTATCTGGCGGCCCGGACATTCGATCAAAAATCCCGGACAATCTGGCATAGATCGACCGGAAATTCCAACCACATTAAGAAGCGAGGCAATATCCGCGGCGGCCCAGCGCCCCCGTGTCATGCCCGAGATCAATGACGAAAGAGCGAGTGAGTCATGAACAGTCTTGAAGGAAAACGTGCGTTCATTACGGGCGCCAGCCGGGGCATCGGCGCCGCCATTGCCCGCAAGCTGGCGGCCGACGGCGCGGATGTCACCATCGGCTACGGGCGGTCGATGTCGGCGGCCCAGGCGCTCGCCGACGAGATCAAGGCGTCCGGCCGGCGCGCCTATGTCGTCCAGATGGATGCGCGGGTTCCCGCGAGCGTGTCGCAGGCGGTCAACCATGCCGCCAAATCGCTCGGCGGCCTCGACATCCTGGTGAACAACGCAGGCATCATCGTGCCTGGGCAAATCGATGAGAACAGCGAACAGGATATCGATGACGTGCTCTTTGTGAACCTGCGTGCGGCGATCCTCGCGGCACGGGCCGCGCTCGCGTATTTGCCGGAAGGGGGGCGGATCATCTCCATAGGGAGCAATCTGGCGGAGCGCGTCACGCTCCCCGGCCTGACGGTCTATTCGGCCAGCAAGGCGGGGTTGATCGGCTTTACCAAAGGCCTCGCGCGCGATCTCGGGCCAAAGGGGATTACGGTCAACCTGGTCCATCCGGGCTCGACGGATACGGATATGAATCCGCCCGATGGTCCGACGGCCGAGATTCAGCGGTCGCGGATGGCGATCCCCCGTTATGGCGATCCGGCCGACGTTGCGGCGCTCGTCGCGTTCGTCGCCGGCCCTCAGGGCAAGTCGATCACCGGCGCCGGCCTGTCGATCGACGGAGGCGCCAACGCCTGAGGCTCGACGCTTGCCGTCAGCGAGGCAGTCTCGCCGCGAGGTCAGCGGGGTGCGCGGCAGGCCTTCGCTCCGATGCGGATCCATGACGTCATCGATGTCATGGATCCGGTAACACAACAGGCTATCGCTATCCTTGCGCCGATCGAAACAACTCGGCCAGCCAGTCGATGAACACCCGGACCCGCGGCGACAAGTGACGATTCTGAGGATAGAGGACGGACACTTCCATCGGTGGGGGCGGGAAGTCCTCCAGGACCGGAACGAGTTGCCCCGCAGCGATATAGGCCTCGACACGGTAGCGCGGAACCTGGATCAGTCCGAGGCCTGCCGCCCCGGATGCAGTATAGATTTCCGCTCCCCTGACGATGACCTGATGGGGCAGCGGAACGTCTCGGGTGGCTCCGCCCGTCGCGAATTCCAGCGGATAGGGCTGTCCCGTCGTCGACGCCGTATAGGCGACCATGAGATGTCCCGCGAGGTCATCCGGCGAGGCCGGCATCCCGAAGCGTTCGAGATAGGCCGGGCTTGCAAGGGTCGCTTGTTCAAGCAGGGCGATCCTTCGGCCGATCAGGGATGAGTCCGACTGCTCGCCTGCGCGCAGGACGCAATCGACGCCTTCGGTGATCAGGTCGACCATCCGGTCGGCTTCGCTGAGGTTCAGCGAGATGTCCGGATAGCGGGCGATGAATCGTGGCAGCGCCGGCAGTACGAAGAAGCGGGCGAGCGTACCCTGCATGTCCACGCGCAGGGGGCCTCGCGGCTCCTGATTGCGGAAGACGCTCTCGACCTCGTCGAGATCGGCCAGGATTTGGGTGCAGCGCTCGTAATAGAGCGCGCCGTCGAGGGTCGGCCTGACGCTGCGGGTGGTCCGGTCGAGAAGGCGGATCCCGAAATCGGCTTCCAGATGCTGGATGGCGTGGGTAACGCTCGGACGGGGGAGCCGCAGATCCCTTGCGGCTTGAGCGAAGCTGCCCCGTTCGACGATCCTGACGAACAGGCGCATGGCGCTGATACGATCCATGCTCCGAAATAGCCAGATTGTTATGATTTTCGAAACAGTGAAGTTGGATCACGCTCTCTATTTGTGAAAATCGAAACGACTATCTTCCTCCTCAACGGCGAGGACGGGAGGAGGTCTCAGTGTCGAGTCGAGCAAACACGGATGGCGCGGCCGAAACCGATGGGATGCGTCTTCTCATCCCGGCACTCGCGCCCTTCTACGATCGCGCGAGGCCACTGTCCTATGCCGCGCTGCGGGTGGCGTTTGGGCTGACGATCGTCACGCACGGCGTCCCGAAGCTACTCGGGATCTCGCACGGCTCGATGGCTGATCCGATGGCCGGGTCGATCAACCTGATGACGAACGTCCTGAATCTTCCGTTCGCGCCAGCGCTGGCGGCGGTTGTCGCGTTGCTCGAGACTTTCGGCGGCCTGGCCGTGGCGATTGGTCTTGGCACCCGGCTTGTCGCGCCAATGCTGGCCGTGCAGATGGCCGTCATCAGCGTAGCGCTTGGGCCGACCTATCCCTGGATCGACCGCGGCATCGAATACCCGCTGATCCTGGGCTTCCTCGCGCTGCTGATCTCAATCCATGGCGGCGGCCCTTACTCGGTCGATCGGCGCATCGGCCGCGAGCTGTGACGCCCAGAACCCGTTGAACCAACCGGTCGCGGCCAGGCCCGAACGGCCGATGACCTGCTGAAGCCAGCGAAGAGGGCCTGAGCCATCCAGCCGGTCGCGGCCGGCGTGGAGCGTCCGGGCCCGGCATGTCGCGGCAACATGGCCCCAAGGAGAAAAGATATGTCTACATATGCGCCTTCACGTCAGGCTTTTATGGCGACCACGGTTGTCGCCGCGGTGACCGCCGCCGCCGCTGCCGCAGGAAGCCTGGCGCTCTCGCTGCACATCTGGGCCATGTTCATCGGCTGGATTGCCTATTTCACCCGCGTCGGGAGCAACCGGACCGCCGTCGAGAATCTGGTCTGTGTCGGCCTTGGATTGGTCATCGGCGCGCTCACGGCCCTCGCCATTCCGCATCTGGCCGGCATCGTCGGCCGGGGGGCTGCTCTGCCGATCGCCGTGTTCGTCGTCGCGCTAGTGGTCGTCTCGGCACGGGGACTGCCCGTACTGAACAACCTGCTCGGCTATTTCCTCGGTCTCGTCGCCTGGTTCGCGGCTCATCTCGAACCTTCGTTCGAAGCCCTGGGCCAATTGTTTGGCGCCAGTATCATCGGGTCGGTTGCTGGATGGGTGTCGCACCATCTGCCCGCGCGCGTTCTGCAACGGGCCTGACCGATATGGGAGGTGACACGCTCCCCGGAGAGCGGCGCCGTAGAGGCACCGTTCGTGTGATGCTGGCTGCACTTCTGGGCGGCGCAACCCTCGCGGCGGGAGCCTGTGGCGTATCCGGCATCGTTTTCGCGCGGTCCATCAAGGAGAGTCAGAGCATGTCCAAGCTACCACAGTCGATCCTGGCGTTTTTCGAGAGCAGCAATCGCGGCGACGCCGCCGGCGTGGTCGCCTGCTTCACGCCAGACGCGATCCTCAACGATTGGGGACGGCAGTTCGAAGGCCATGCCGGCGTCGCCTCCTGGGACCGGACCGACAATACGGGCGTCCAGTCGCATCTGGATGCGATCGGCGCTGAGGCCAAGGGCGATGCGATCGTCGTGACCGTCAAGGTCAGCGGAAAAGGCTTCAACGGTACCGGCCGCATGCACTTCCGGCTCGCGGGCGACAAGATCGCCAGGCTCGACATCAAGTAGGTGCCGGCCGCTTCGGGCGGCCCGCACTCCATTTCACGAGTTGATTACAGGAGAACGATCATGATCACGCTCAAGTCCCTCGGCCTCGCGGAAGCGAACCAGGTCGTCCAGGCCGGCATCGCCCGCGCAACCGAGATCAGCTCGCCGACCACACTCTGCGTCGTCGATGTCGGCGGCACCGTCATCGCGCAGGCGAGGATGGACGGCGCATCGCTGTCGAGCGTCGCGCTCGCCTACAACAAGGCCTACACCGCCATTTCCACGCGGCTTGCGACCAGCTTCATCGCGACCATCGCCCAGCCGCACGGCGATTTCTATGGCATCGCCAATGGCCTCGATGGCCGCGCGATCATCTTCCCGGGCGGCGTGCCGATCACCGTCGACGGTGAGGTCGTAGGTGCGGTCGGCGCGAGCGGAGGCAACGGCGAGCAGGATGAGGACGTGGCGCAGACTGCCGCCAAGGCCCTCGGCAAGTAATCGGTCGGAAGGAGTAGAACCATGCCCACCATCATGATCACCGGGGCTGGCAGCGGCCTCAACAACGGCGCGGCGCTCGAGCTGGCCCGGCGCGGCCACGACGTCATCACCTGCGTGGAGAACTACCCGCAGCACCGCGCGCTCGAGATCCAGGCCAAGGAACAGGGCCTCACCCTGCGCATCGAGAAGATCGACGTCACCCATGAAGGGGACCGCAAGCATGCTGCTTCCTGGGATGTCGATGTCCTGGTCAACGGCGCTGGCATCATCGAGGGCGGCGCCCTGGTCGACATTCCCGACGAGAATGTCCGCCGTCAGTTCGAAGTGAACGTGTTCGGCCCGCTGCAGCTTACCCAGGGCATCGCGCGCAAGATGGTCGAGCGGCGCAGCGGCAAGATCATCTTCATGTCGTCCGTCGTCGGCATCCTGTCCGGCCCGTTCGTCGGCGCTTACGGCGCGTCAAAGCATGCGATCGAAGGCATCGCCGAGGCGATGGCGATGGAACTGCAGGAGTTCGGCGTGCAGGTCGCGACGATCAATCCGGGGCCATACCTGACCGGCTTCAACGATGCGGGATTCCGCGCCACGCGGAACTGGAACTACGACCCGTCGCAACGCGTGTTCGACTATGGCAAGCTGGCTTTCCCGTTCGAGCAGTTCGCGCCCGAGGTCGTGTTCGGCGCCATCGCTGACGTGATCGAGGGCAAGACGGATCTCTATCGCAACATCGTGGCGCCGGAGCTGTCGGAGGGCGTGCGCGAGCAGTCGCTACAGGTCTGGACGCGCAAGACCACCGACGGTCTCGGCACTCGATTCCCGCTGGTGCAGGCAAGCTACGACCTGCAGCCGGAGACGCTTGTCGGGTCGCGCTGACGAACGCATCTCCCTCGGTGGGGAATGGCGGCGTATGACGGGCCTGGCGGCGGTGATCTTTAAGGCCATCGCCGCCAGGCCTTTCCCACGAGCCCGCCGACCGCTTGCGGCGTGCGTCCCGAGCGTCTTGCTGACCGACAGGCCAGGCTGCTGCCCCAGCTCACGCGGAGCCAATACTTGATGATGCTGCCGATATGCCGCGGTTCGCAGACTAGACGCGAACTTAGCCGGCAGCTGTCTGCGAGAAGGTTCCTTGTCGAATATGGCCTCGCGCGGGAGCGCGTTCCTGAACCGCTCTATTCATTACGTATCTCGATTAAATTTGAGGAATAGAGCTCGTCCTATTCCTCACACAACCGATGCTCAGAGTGGATGCCCATGCTATCAGCATCCCGATCAGGAGCTAGGGAGAACAGCTGGATCGCCAGTTCCTCAAGGAGCAAAATCCAGGCCGCCAACGCCGCCCGACCCAAGAGAACTCCGATCTTCAGGTGGGATTGGATGCAGCCACCAGCATGTTGCAGGCCAAGTCCGGTATCGACTAGATGGTCGTGATCCACGCCGCGCAGTTCGCGCATGCCTGTGAAGGATCCATCAGAGGAATAGAGCTTGCCCAGTTCTCCTTCGGGCGTCGAAAAGGACTTTCGCGATCAAGCGCGCCGCCTGCTCCGCCAATGGCTCGCGTCCGACGACGACGATATTCTAGCCGCGATCGACACCCTGGGTAAGCGAGCGATCCGCGCGGCATCCGAAGCAAGTGCGCGGCTGGATCGTGCAACCTCCTTTGGCCGATCGACGGCGAACAATTTGGAGGATCTTCAGGCTCTCATGGTCGATCTAGGCGCGCCGATCGAACCTCGCAGGCGATCCCTCTTCAAACCCGCCGGCTCCAGCGATCCGGATGTGCAGGCACGCATCGAGGCGCTGGTGGAAACGATCGATGGCGAGCGCGACGATGTGGCCCGCTCGCTGATAACGATCGAGACCGACAGCAAGAAGCTGCGCGCGGCCGCCGACGAGCTGGATGAGGCGCTGCAACTGATCCGCGCCTGCGGGGTGGCGGTGGACGCGGCCGGGCGCGAGTTGATGTTCGACCAGCCTGCCCGCGCCGGCTTCCTGTGTGACACGGCACGCGCGCGTCTCCTCGCACGCGAACAAGATGTCGCAAGCCAAGCCGCGGTGACACGGCAGGGCGTCCTAACGCTGCAATTGCTGATCGACGGGCAGAATGCACTGGTTCAGGCACTCACTCGGGCACGGGACACCAGCATCGCGGCGCTACGCACCGCGATCGCCGCCCGCCGGGCGATCACGGAAAGCCAGGACATGACGCGTCAAGCCGATGCGCTGGAGCGCACCGTCCGCGCGGCCGGAGATGCCCCGGTGGCGCGCGGAGATCTCCAGCGTGTCCTCGACGATGCCGTCGACCAGGCCCGCCGCGCGATCCATGCCGCGCAGGCGACGCAACGCAACACTCCCCTCTAGCGTTACGGCGAGTCGATGCTCTACCGTGCTATGTAACGCATTCGGGTGGGAAAATCGGTTGGCTGGATTTCTGGACAGGTTGGCGGGATGGCTGGGTGGCCCGGCGCGTCCCGATCCCGCGCCGGCGAGCAGCTTGCCGCCCGTGCCGCCGGTTTCGACCGAGGATCCGCGCCTGCCCGATGCTTCCCGCCCGCTCGTCGCCCGGCTGCTCGGGCTGATCGCCGACATCGAGGCGCGCACGCATGACGATGTGCTGATGGTCTCGGCGCTAACCGAGGTGCGCCAGATGCGCGACAGCCATTTGCCGCGGCTGATCGAAAGCTATGCCGAGATTCCCGCGAGCCACCGCGCCGAGATTTTCCGCCAGACCGGCCGCTCGGCGAGCTACAATCTCAACCAGGGTTTCGAGAAGATGATCGCGCGGCTCGAGACGCTTTCGCGCAACCTCGCCCAGGAGGATCTCGACAGTTTCGCCGACAATCTGCGCTTCATCGAGAATCGCTACGGCAAAGACGATCCGCTGCCCTGACGCTCAGCCGAGCCGCATCGTCGGGGTCAACCACACCGTGCCGCGTCCGCTGAAGCGATAGACCAGCCCCTCGCCGCTACGCCACGCATTGCGCAGCCCGCGCACCAGCGGCCGCAGCTCGACCTGCAGATCGGCCGAATACATCAGCATCAAGTCGCCATCGACAATCAGCTCGTTCTGCCCGTCGAGTTCGATCACCTGGATCTCGTCGACCGGCACCGGCGCCTCGACGACGAAGGCACCCGCGCCGCTGAGCTTGGGCTGCATCAGCCCGTTGCCCGACAATATGCCCTGCACCGAGCGATGGACGTGGGTGGAGACCGCGATGTTCGCGTCACAGGCATAGAAGGCGCCGTCGTCGAGGATCAGCGCATCCTGCGGCCCTTCCATCGCCGCGAGGATGAAGTGCTTGGTGGTCACTTCGGTCCACACTTCGCCGTGCCCGGCATAGCGCGTCGCGAAGGCGCTCTCGCCCGAGCCGGCCGAAGTCATCGCGCGGGCGAAGAAGCCGCCGGCTCCGGCATTCTTCTGCATCTCGATCTGCAGCTTGCCATGGGCATATTGCAGCGCGCCGGGCTCGAGCAACGCAGCGCCGCCGTCGAGCACGATACGCACTTGCCGCGCAGTGGCGGCGTGCGGGGCGTGCAGATGGATCGCCGGCCCGCTCTCCCCCGCGCCGACCGCCGAAGGCACCGGCCTGGCCAGCGAATAGCTCTTGCGGAGCAGCTGGTGGACCTCGAAGCGGACGCCCCGGCCCTGCTGCTCGTCGATCTTGGTACGGAATTCACTCAATGATCGGCTCCCGAAACGAGGCGCAGCGGCGCGCCCAGGGGATCGGCAATGCCGTAGAGCGCCGCCCGATCGAGCAGCCGTTCGGCCCAGGCCCGGTGCGTCGCCGGCTCGCACATCACCCCGTCATGCGCGAACACCGCCGGCGCATCCTCGGCGAGCATCAGCCGCGCTTCTGCGATCTGATCGGCCGGCACGGCCAGCGCCGCCTGGATCACCGCCACCTGGTCGGGATGGATCGCCGTCTTGGTGAGCAGGCCATGCTCGATGTCGCGGGCCATCTCCTCGCGCAGCAGCGCGGTGTCGCAGAACTGCTCGAACACCGGCGCGCTAAGCGCGAAGCCCCACGGCGCGAAGCTCGCGACCAGCCCGGCGATGATGCTGCCGAGCGGCCCGTCATAGGCGGTGCGCCCCAGCGTCCGGCGCAGCCTCATCGCGTGCAGCAGGTCGTTGCCGCCGATGCGCAGCGCCAGGATGCGCTCCTGCACCGCCAGTAGCTGGTCGCGGAGCCGGCGCATCTCCTGCGGATCGCAGGCCTCGCGCGTCTCCAGCGTCGGCATCAGCCGGTGATGGTCGTGCAACGGCGCGACCAGATAGGCGGGCATGCTCTCGGCATGCGCCTTGGGGATGACGAAGCCGGCCAGCCGCTCGACTCCCGGCATGCACAGCACATGCTCGAGCATCGCCGCGTGGCGCGGCCGCACGAACAACAGCGGATCGCCGGGAAGCGACCCGCGCGCCGCGAGCATCCGCAGGAAGGCGGACAGCCGGATGAGCGCCGCCGGCACGTCGCGCTCGAGCACGGCATCCTCAAGGCACAGCACCGCCGAGCGCAGCCCCGGGATCGACTTGGCGCCGAGCAGCGCCTCGGCCAAGTCGTCGCGCGTGCAGGGCAGATAGAGCGTCGCGCCGAGCGCCAGCGCCGAGATCGTGTTCATGAATCATGCCCCAGGCTGCGGATGATCACCACCGCGCGGTAATGCGAATCCCCGCCGAGCGCTTCCACCGGAATCGCGTGCTCGGCGGCGAGATGCAGGAGATGTGCGACGTCCGCATCGCCGCGATCGCGGACCAGCAGCCGCTCGGGCATGCGGCGCAGCAGCGCGCGCGTCGCCTCGGCGATGCCCGGCTTGATCCGGTTGCGGTCCCTCGTACCACCATGCGCCAGCAGCGCCGTCATCATCGCCTCGCATCCTTCCCTCAGTGCCTCGCGCCGGACGCCATGCCCGTCGATGGGCCGGGGCGCCGTCGCCGCGGTGAGCGGCGCGATGCCGTCGACAAAGGCACGGGACAGATCAGCATCGGCATATTGCGGATAGGTGACGCAGGCGTGGAAATCGCCCGGCCCGACCATTTCGGCATTGAGGATCGAGCGGCTCACCAGCCCCGAGACGATGCCGTTGAGCAGGCCCGAGGCGATCAGATAGTCATCGTCGGTGGCGGCGATATCGGCCTGGCCGGCGGGATCGGCGATCACCGCCAGCACCGGCGCGAAGCCGAACGGGCGCTCGGCCAGCGCCGCCCGGAGCTCGCCGGCGATCGCGCCCTTGCCCGTCCAGCCATCGACGAACACCGCGTCGCCCGGATCGTGGCGCGCGGCGATATGCGCCAGCGCCGACAGGTCGATGCCGCGATCGCGGATTATGCTCACCGAATAATGGTGCGCTGCATGCCCATGGGCGCGCAGCGCCCGCACGAGCAGCACGCCGATCGGCGTACCGGCCCGGGCGAGCGAGACGATCACCACCTCCCGGCCCGGCCGGCGCGCGGCGAGATACGCGGCCAGGCTCGCCACGTCCTGCGCCAACCGCGCCCCATTGCGCGCCAGCGCGGCGTGGTAGAGCGCCAGATAGGCCGGATCGGGCACGCTCTCCGGCGCGATCATCTCCGAATAATGGCGACGCCCCGACTGGATCGCCGCTTCCTTGTCAGCAACCCCGGTCGCGGCCATCACCACCGGCTTGAGCAGGAAGGTGACGTCGGCGGGATCGTAGCTGCCTGAAAAGGGCGCGGCAGCCTGTACCCTGGCTTCAGCGGGCATCGAACATCCCGCCCGCCAGCTGCGAGCGCGGCGGCATCATCGCATAGTCGCACAGCCCCATGAACGGCGCGTCGGTCAGGCTGTCGCCGATGCCGATCACGGGCGCATCGGGAAAACGCGCGCGCAACGCCGGCAGGATGTGCGCCACTGCATGCGCCTTGCCGAGATAGGGCGGCATCAGCGCGACATTGTTGCCGTTGCGGTGGTCGGTCCAGCCCGGCGGCAGCGCCGGCACCGCGGCATCGACCACCGCGAACAGCGCGTCTGCATCGGCATCGGCATGCTTGGCCAACGTGTAGAGCGGCAGTTCGCCTTCGGAGAGCACGCGTGCGTTGATCGGAACGGCGCGCGCCTCCGCTACACCGGCAATCGCCTCTGCCAGCTCGGCGAGCTGCGTGGTATAGGGCACGGCCCTCCCGGCAATCGTCTCCGCCCAGCCGGCATCGACTTCGCCTTCCTCGTCCAGCACCACCCCGCCATGCGCGCAAACCGCCGCACGGAACGGGATATGCGCCCGCCGCAGCGCATCGAGGCTGCGCGCGGTGACCGGCACCAGATGCGTGGTCTCGGCCAGCCAGTCGATGAACCGCATCTGGCGCGGGGTCGCATAGCTGAGCGGCGAACCGTCGCGCGCGAAGCCGAGCGGAGTCAGTCGCTCGACCGAAACGTCGGGCGGGCATTTGCGCAGCGTCTGGAACAGCGTGTCGTCCAGGTCGACCAGGGCAATGGCGCGGATCATGCCGACCAGCCGACCAGCCGGGCGTCGAGCGCGGCAACCAGCGCGGGATCGATCGTCCCGGCCCCGGTCTCGTGCGAGATCCAGTTCGTGCGTCCGTCCGCCGGATCGGCATTGTAGAGATAATTGGGCACACCGGTTCCATAATTATCGGAGAAACAGAGCTTGGCCGCCATCGCCGCGCCGAGCCGCGCCGGGCTGCGGCTCGTCGCCTGGACGACGACATCATGCCCCTCCGCTGCCAGCCGCTCGGCCAGGCGGAAGGGCAGATAGGTGAACTCGCCGGTGCCGATGATGCGCAGCGGCCCGACCACCTCGGGCAAGGTGGAGACCGGCGGCGGCGCGACCGGTGCGTTGATCCCGAGCCGCCCAAAATTGCGGTGCGCCGTCATCCGCCCGAGCGAGGCGGCGGCCATGTCGAACGCGGCATCGGCGGTCACCGCCGCGCCCTGTGTCCATTCCAGCCGCCCGCGCAGCAGCGCCACAACTCGGGTCGGTCGCGGCATCCGGGCCTGCCAGCCCTTGCCCAGCGACCAGTCGGTCAGCGTCGCCACCACGATCGCCTCGACCCGCGGCCAGGCACCGACCAGCGCCTCGGCCAGGTTGCACAGCGTCGTGCCGGTCGACACTTCGTCATCGACGATCACCAGCGCGCGAGGCTCGGGCAGGTCGGGCCGGTAGATCAGGTGCGCTGAGGCATGGCTGTGTGGCTCCTCGAAGCGGCAGAGCAAGGCATGATCGAGCTGCTGCCGGGTCGAATGGAGGAAATGGATGTCGTCGCGCCCGGTCGCCGCGCGCAGTTCCTCGTGCACGGTCTGTCCCAGGCACACCGCGGTCTCGGCCAGCCCGATCACCATCACCGGCCCGGGCAGATCGACCGGGATGCGCGCGGCGAGGTCGCGTACGCTCTGGCGCATCACCTGCGGCGCCGCCGGCAGATGCCGGCCGAGCACGCGGGACACCACCAGGAAGCCGCGCCGCGGATTCTCGCGCGCGGCGAAGTCGCACAGGCTGTCGAGCGGCCAAGCGGCCTCCTCGACTACGATGTCGAGCTGGCCGGTCGCGAGCGGTATCGACCGCGTTGCCGGAGCGAGGGTCAGCATTCGCAGGTCACCTTGGCGATGAAGTCGCGCGCGCGCCGGACCACTTCGGCACGGCCGACCACCGCCGTCTCGCGCGCCATTTGTGGCTCGATCCCGAAGGCATCGAGGAAACTGAGCATCATCGCGCCCTTGATCCCGAAATTAATGTTCTCGCCGCTGGCGCCGCGCTCACGGATCCGCTCGAGGTTGAGCGACGAGCTGACTAGCCCGACCAGGTTGCCGGTCATGTCGAGGATCGGTCCGCCGCTGTTGCCGCTGGCGATCGGCGCGGTGAACTGGAACACGCTGCTGTCGTTGCCGATCCCGCACAGCGCGGCGATGTTGCCCGCGCTCGCCTGCGGCCCGGTGCCGAGCAGCCCCTGGAGCGGGAAGCCGAGCGCGACAATGTCCTCGCCGAGATGCAGCCCAACCTGCGCGCGGAACTGTGCAACGCCGGGCAGCATCGCCTCGACATGGAGCAGCGCCAGGTCGTTGCGGGCATCGGCGAACACCGTCTCCGCTGCAAGCGCGCGGCCGCCGACATGGACGGAGACCGAACGCGCGTCCTCCACCACATGCGCGTTGGTGAGGATATGGTTGCGTCCGATCGCCACGCCGCTGCCACTCGACGGGCCGCTGCCCCGCGGGCGATGATCGCCATCATAGCCTGAGCCGCTGCCCGGCTGCAGCCGCGGGATCAGCCGCATCACCCAGCCATGATCGATGCCGTGCGCCGCGGCGATCGCGTTGAGCCCCATCGCGAAGCCCTGACCGTTGGCGGAAATCCGCCAGGCGCCCTGGTGGCGATAGCATTCGATCAGGATTACCGCGGCATCGGCCCGGCCGCGCAGGTCGGCAGCGAAGCGCAGCTCAGCGCTCTGCAACGTGACCATGCCGCCTATCGCCTGGTTGCCGCGATCAAAGGCGATCAGCATCAGCCGCTCGACCGGCGCGGGCATCGCATCGAGGTCGATGCGCAGCCGGGTCTCGTCCTCGAACTGCGCCGCCGGGCGCATCTCGCGGGTGAGCGCGTCGATCGGCGGGAAAGCGGGGGCGGTCTGCCGGTCCGCTCCGAGCGCGATCAGCGCCAAGACCGGCAGCGCGCCGCCATCGCCGGAGAGCGCAAGCGTCTGCGCTCCGGCGATGGCCGCCCGTTCGCCCGCGACAAGGTCACGCATGTGCGGGCGCTGTCACTGGATCAGATATTGACGCCGAAGGACTGGGCGAGCGGCCCGAGTCCGCCGGCAAAGCCCTGGCCGATCGCCTTGAACTTCCACTCGCCATTGTGGCGATAGAGTTCGCCGAAGATCATCGCCGTCTCGGTCGAGGCGTCCTCGGAAAGATCGTAGCGGGCGATCTCGGTGCCGCCATCGGCGTTGAGCACACGGATGAAGGCGTTGGAGACCATGCCGAAATTCTGGCGGCGGCCCTCGGCCTCGTGGATCGTCACCGCGAAGCTGAGCTTCTGGACGTCGGCTGGAAGTTGGTCGAGCGACACCGCCACGACTTCGTCGTCGCCGCTGCCCTCGCCCGTGGTGTTGTCACCCTGGTGGACGACCGAACCGTTGCCGCCATTCTTGTTGTTGTAGAACACGAAGTCGGCGTCCGAGCGGACCTTGCCGCCGTCGTTCAGCAGGAACACGCTGGCATCGAGGTCGAAGCCGCTGCCGTCGGTGACGCGGGTGTCCCAGCCCAGTCCGACGCGCACTGCCTTGAGCCCGGGCGCTTCCTTGCTGAGGCTGACATTGCCGCCCTTGGAAAGCGAAACTGCCATGATCAATACTCCTTGCGGCCAATATCAGCCGATGTTGACGCCATAGTTGCGGGCGAGCGGCGCGAGGCCACCCTTATAGCCCTGGCCGACGGCGCGGAACTTCCACTCGCCATTGTGGCGATACACTTCGCCGAAGATCATCGCAGTCTCCGTCGAGGCATCCTCGGCGAGGTCGTAGCGCGAGATTTCGCGGCCGGTGGCGTCGTTGACGATGCGGATGAACGCATTGGAGACCATGCCGAAGCTTTGGCGACGGTTCTCCCCCTCGTGAATCGTCACGGCGATCGCGATCTTCTGCACGTCCTCGGGCACGCGGGTCAGCTCGACCTTGAGCGCCTCGTCGTCGCCATCACCTTCACCGGTACGGTTGTCGCCGGTGTGCTCGACCGATCCGTCGCTGGAGCGCAGGTTGTTGTAGAAGATGAAATCGCCATCACCGCGCACCTTGTCACCACTGGCGAGCAGGAAGGCGCTGGCGTCGAGATCGAAGTCCGCGCCGTCGGTGGTGCGGGTATCCCAGCCCAGCCCGATCAGGATCTTGCTGAGGTTGGGCTCTTCCTTGGAGAGGCTGACATTGCCACCCTTGGATAGGCTTACCGACATGATATTTCTCTCCTGACTACGATCGATTGAGGTGTTCGCCGGTCGGGGCGATCGGATCCGCGTCCTCGAGCGGCACTTCGCCGGCCGCCTCGGCGCGATTGCTGCGCAGCGAGGCGATGAAAGCCAGGCCGATGAAGCCGGCGCCGATCAGCCCGGTCACCGTCTCCGGTATCTCGAAGCGTACCGACAGCAGCATGATCGCAGCGAGCGCGATGATTGCATAGAAAGCGCCATGCTCGAGATAGCGATATTCGGTGAGCGTTCCGCGATCGACCAGCATCACCGTCATCGAGCGGACGAACATCGCGCCGATGCCGAGGCCAAGCGCGATGATGAACAGATTGTTCGAGAGCGCGAACGCGCCGATCACACCGTCGAACGAGAAGCTGGCATCGAGCACTTCGAGATAGAGGAAGCCGGCAAGCCCCGACTTGGCGACGACCACTGCGGCGCCACTGCCGGAGGCCGCGGTCTCCTCTTCCTCCTCGCGCTCGAGCAGCGCGCCGATCGCCTGCACGCCGATATAGGCCACCAGGCCGAAGATGCCCGAGACGATGAAGGTCATTCCTTCCTCTGGATGGATCATCCGCGAGATGCCGTAGAGCGCGAGCAGCACCAGACCGATCGCCAAGCCCGAGACCCGCGACAGACTCGAAAAGGGCTTCTCGATCATGCTGATCCAGTGCGATTCCTTGTCCTCGTCGAGGAAGAAGGTGAGGCCGACCATTGCGAGGAAGGCGCCGCCGAAGCCCGAGATGCCGACATGCGCGCTGGTGATGATCCGCTCATAGGTGACCGGATCGGTCGCCGCGAGCTTGATGGCGTCGATCGGTCCCAGCTTTGCGGCGATCGCGACGATCAGCAGCGGGAAGATGATCCGCATGCCAAATACCGCGATGATGATGCCCCAAGTCAGAAAGCGCCGGCGCCAGACCGGATCCATGTCGCGCAGCACGGTCGCGTTGACCACCGCATTATCGAACGACAGCGATACTTCGAGCACCCCGAGCACCAATACGATCCACAGGATGCCGAGCGTGCCGGCGATGTCATGGGTGATCGTCCAGCCGAGCCACGCACCGATTGCGAGGCACAGTGCAGTGAACAGCAAAGAACCCTTGTAGTATCTGAACAATCTATTCCCCCTTGCGCCGAGTACGGCTCAATCCTTGCGACCGGCGACCCAGCGCAGGCCCCAGCCCAGCATCTCGTCAAGCACTTGCTGATCGCGGACGTACTCCACGATCCGGGTAACCTTGAGACGCCCGGCATCATTCTCGATCAGCACGATCCCGCAAAGACGGCGATCGTCACGACCTTCGGTCATCCGCACTTCGATCGGCGGCTGATCGGGCATGGTCACCAGCACGACGCCATCCGTCTGCTGCCAGTTGGGCACGCCGTCATAGATGTTGGCAAACACCGCGATGCGCCGGATCTGTGCCCAGTGCGCACCATTGACCCGCATCGTCTCACCCGCCGAGACGTCGCCGGTGCGATCGTCCCCCGAAAGCGCGATATGGGGCAGCTGGTGGAACGAGCCGAAGGCATTGCCAAGCGCCTGGACCACGCCCTTGCGCCCGTCGGCCAATTCGAACAGGCAGCCCAGATCGAGATCGATCGCGCTGCCGCCGCCAAAGAAACCCTTGCGCCCGCGCGACCAGTTCAGGTTGATCGTGATCTCGCCGAAGCTCTCGCCGCGCTTCTCCAGGCTGACCGTCTGGCCGGCCTTTTCGAGCGTGACCTTGCTCAGATTGACCGGCGCCGGTGGTGGAGGCGGCGGCGGCGGAACGGGCGCGGTTTCCTCTGCCACGTCGATACCGAACGAGCGCGCCAGCGGCGCCAGACCGCCATTGAAGCCCTGTCCCACCGCGCGGAACTTCCACTGGCCATTGCGGCGATAGAGCTCGCCGAAGGTCATCGCCGCTTCGCTGGCGCCCGCCAGCGCCGGCCCGAAGCGCAACGTAGTCGCTCCGCCCGAGGGGGCGACGCTGATCTCCGCACCGTCCAGCAGCGCGAGGGTCTGGCCCTTGGCCTGCGCCTCGTGAATCGTGACGCAGAACACGATCTTCTCAATCTCGGCCGGAAGCCGCGCGAGATCGACTTCGAAGCTGCCCTTGCCACCCGAGGACACGAAGCGGATGCCACCGCTGCCCCCTTCGGGCTGGTTGTAGAAAACCATGTCGGTGTCGCCACGGACCTTGCCCGAAGCGGTCAGCAGATAGGCCGAGGCATCGGCATCGACATCGCGCCCCCCTGCCACCGTCCAGGCGAAGGCGATCGTCAGCACATCGCTGGGTACGGAGGCGTTGCCGCCCTGTTGCAGATCGGTCATGCGAATATCCCGCTATTATACCGTCTAACGCTTGTCGCCCGGCCTTCAGAGAGCGGCGTTGATCGCGCCCATCATTTCCTGGAACGTGCGGCCGGAGGTGCGGTCGCCCAGCGCCTTCATCTCCCAGCCATCGCCCGAGCGGACCAGCTTCGCCATGACCTGCCCGGTATGCGAGCCAGCCCCCGTCAGGTCGTAGCGCGCCAGCTCCTTGCCGTTGGTCGAGTCGACCACGCGGCAATAGGCGTTCTCGATCCGGTCGAAACTGTCGCCGGTGAAGCTGTTCACCGTGAAGACCAAGGTTTGGACGCTGGCCGGAAGCCGGGTCAGATCGACATTGATCGTCTCATCGTCGCCATCGCCGGCGCCGGTACGGTTGTCACCGCTATGAACGATGCTGCCATCGTGGCTGGCGAGCTGGCGGAACCAGACCTGGTCGAGCAGCGCGCGATCGGCGTCGAACAGCAGGCACGAGGCGTCGAGGTCGATGTCGCCGCCACCGCCGCCGAGGAAACCCATCAGGCCCTTGGCCTTGCGGACATCCCAGCCTAGCCCCATCGCGACGCGCGTCAGCGTGCCACCACCGGACTTCTCCAGCCGAACGGACTGGCCCTTTTGCAGGCTGACCAAGCAGAATCCCCCTTTTCGTATATCGTTAGCTACAGATGCCAGACGATTATGACAATTCGCGCGACAGCCGCAATAGCGATGAAAGCATTAGCGCCGCTTCGGTTTTTGGACCAACACGGATTTGACGTGGGCGGATCTTTTGCCCGATATCGATATGCTCAACTCCGGGGTGCTTTGCGGGAATGAAGGTCGAAATTGGCCGATTGCTGTCGCTTCTGGACTATGTCGAAGCGACCGAACGCGATCGTCTGCCCACCATCATCGACATGGCCGATTATCGCGGCTTCCGGCGCGCTGGCGAAGAGATCATCAAGCTGCCCGGCGTCCTGGTCAACGTCCGCGATGCCGACGATCATCTCTGGCTGAGCGTCGAGCGACTCGTCCGCCGCCCGCCGCCGCCGCCGGGCAATTCCACGCTCGGTGCATGGATCGACCTGGCCGACGACGTGACGATCGAGCCGAGCCTGCACTCCGAGATCGCGAACGGTGAAACGACCCTGCGGCTCGAAGAACATTCGGACCGAGCCGGCCTTGAAACGCTGCTGGTCGGCTATGTCCGCGAAATCTGGTCACCCTGGGTGTTGGAGGAGCGGCCACGCCGCCACGCGATCGACCTTTACAACGGCCTGTTCTCGCTGCGTCAGATGCTGGACGGCGGATCCGAACAGCCAATCGAGCTGGCCTGGGGAATCGGCATCGCGCGCTGGGGGCATCGCGGCGCCAGGCTCCATCATCCGCTGCTGGCGGTACCCGTCGAACTGACGATCAACGACCAGACCCATGCGATCGAAGTCCGGCCGCGCAGCGAATCGCCTGCCAGCATCGAAAGCGATCCGCTTGACGCCCTCGAGGCGCCCTCGGTCGATGATTGGCGCAGAAGTACGCAGCGCCACCTCGACCTGCTGGAAGGCGACGGGTTGAGCCCGTTCGATACAGAGAGCTTTGCACCCGTATTGCGCCGGGCCGTCGCCCTGCTTGACCCTGACGGTCATTATCTACCCGACATGGGCGAGCGTCGCCCGCCGACCGGCGATACGCTGCAGGTCGATGATCGCTGGGTGTTGATCCAGCGCACGCGTCGCGCAACACAGCTGATGGACGACCTCCGCCGATTCCGCGCTGCGATCGAGCAGGTCGAGGCCGTCGATGCGCTTCCCGCTGCGGTCCGCGTGCTGATCGAGCGGCCGGCGGACGTGACAGTCGCTGCCGAATATCCCAGCTATCGCGGCGTATCAACGATACCCGGAATCACCTCGTCGGACGGGTCGGGCGAAGACCTGTTCTTCCCCAAACCGTTCAACCGCGAGCAGGTCGAAGTGATCCAACGCCTCGCGACGCGGCCTGGCGTGGTGGTTCAGGGCCCTCCCGGCACCGGCAAGACTCACACCATTGCCAACATCATCAGCCATTATCTGGCGCAGGGAAAGCGCGTGCTGGTCACGTCACAAAAGGCACCGCCACTCAAGGTTCTTCGCGAGAAGCTGCCGGCGGCGGTGCGCCCGCTGGCGGTCAGCCTGGTCGAGAGCGATCGCGACGGGCTCCGGCAGTTCCAGGAATCGGTCGATATCATCGCCGATCGCCTGCATCGAACGCACCCGGCCGAGGTCGGCCGGCAAATTGCCGCTCTCGACGCACGCATCGAGGCGCTGCACCGCGGACTGGCCACGATCGACAGGCAGGTGGAGGATATCGGCCGCGGATCGATGACCGCAGCAATGGTCGACGGGGCATCGGTGGAGCCCGCCGACGCCGCCCGGCGCATCGTAGCCGCTGGTGCGCTTGCCGACTGGCTTCCCGATACGATCGACGTCATCGCGTCGCACGCGCCCGAGTTCGATGATGCCTGCATCGCGCAGCTGCGCGCGGCCAGGAAGGCAGCTGGCGATCGCCTCGTAGCGCTCGACATCGCCCCGCCACCCGATTCGCTTCCTGACAGCGTGGCGCTGCTCGCGCTGCATCGAGACTTGGTCGAAGCCGATCGCATCGAACAGTCGATCAGCGGCCTGGACGCTCTGTCCGATGGCACGACGATGGACACCGTCGCAGCGGTGCGCGCCGAACTCGATGCGATACGCAGCCAATTGGCTGCTATCGATACCATGTCGTTCGGATGGACGGCAGCGGCGCTCCAGCGCTGGCGGGCCGATGACGACGATGCCGCGCTGGTCGCGCTCAGCGGGCTGGACAGGGACGTCGCTACGCTTGCCGAGGAAGCGCGCCACTTCCTGGTCCGCCCGGTAGTGCTGCCCGATGGCGCGGCAACCGAACCAGCACTGCGCGAAGCGATCATCCGGCTTGGGCAAGGTGACGATATCGGCCTGTTCCAGTCGCTCTTCGCGCGCCAGTTGAAGGCGCAGATAGCCGCTATCCGTCTCTCCGGCCACGCGCCGGCACATGCCGCCGACTGGAGTGAAGTCGATCGCTATCTTGCGGCGCGTGACAAGGCGCAGCGGCTGGCGGCAGCGTGGAACCATGCCAGCGCCCAGGTGGAACTGGATCCCGTCACCGGCGAAGGCCCCGGCATCGCTGAGGCGATGCGTCGTCAGCTCCAGCATCTGGCCCAATTGCGCGACATCGCGGATCGCGAGCGCCGTCTCCAGCGATCGGTCGGAAGCGTGATGCCGGGCTGGCAGGCGCGCCTTTCCGGCAGTCCGGATGCCACGGAGAGGCTTGGCGAGCTGCTCGACCGACATCTTCGACGCGGGCGGCTGGCGGCTGCGGAAAACGAACTTCAGCTGCTCACCACCCAGATAGCCGGCATCCAGGGCCGGGTGGGCGAAGAACTGCGCGCGATAGTAGCGACACTGCTGGGCCAGCCGGTGTCCGACGAGACTCTGCTTGCCCAGCGCTGGACGGCCGTGCTGGCCGAAGGCGCGATGCTGCGCTCGCTTGCGCCCCATTTCGCCGAAATCCGGCACCTCACCGTGCTGATCGAGGAGAGCGGTGCGCCGCTTTGGGCACAGCAGTTGCGCAGCGAACCGGTGACCGGGATCGAGGACCCCCTTACCCCCGGCGACTGGCGCGAGCGCTGGACGCTACGCCGGCTAGCCACCTGGCTCAGACGGATCGACCGGCACGACCGGCTCGCGGCGTTGAGCGCAGAACGCAGCGACAGTGAAGACCAGCTCCGCCGTGCCTATGAGGAATCGATCGAGCTGCGAACCTGGTGCCGACTGGCGGAAAAAGCCAGCGACCAGGTGCGCGCCGCACTTGCCGCTTATGCCCAGGCGATGCGCAAAATCGGACGCGGCACCGGCATCCGCGCTGGCCGCTATCGCCAGGATGCACGCGCAGCTGCCGATCGCGCCAAAAACGCACTGCCCTGCTGGATCATGCCGCATTACCGCGTGTCCGAGTCACTGCCGGCCGAACTCGGGCTGTTCGATCTCGTGGTTATCGACGAAGCCTCGCAGTCAACCGTCGCCGCCCTGCCCGCGCTGCTTCGCGCCAAGCAGGTGCTGATCGTCGGCGACGATCGACAGGTCAGCCCCGATGCCGGCTTTCGCGAGGAGGCTCGGATGAACCTGCTCGCCGACCGCCATCTCGGCGGCCAGATAGCCGACTATCGCGCTGCACTGCGCGAAGAGAAGTCGCTCTATGATCTGGGCACGGTGGTGTTCGCCGGTGGTGCGATCCTCCTGAAGGAGCATTTCCGTTGCGTCGGCCCGATCATTGAATATTCCAAGGCACAGTTCTACGCCCACCAGCTGGTGCCGCTGCGCTTCCCATCTGCTTCGGAACGCCTCGATCCGCCTCTGATCGATATCCTGGTCGAGGACGGCTATCGCAAGGGCAAGATCAATCCGCCCGAAGTCGATTGCATCATCGATGCAATCGGCCGGATTGCCGAGGATCCGGCGATGGCGGGTCGGTCAATCGGCGTCACCACGCTGCTCGGCCAGGAACAGGCCATCGCGATCCTCAGCGCGATCGAGCAAGTGCTCGGCGCGGAGATAATGCTGCGCCACGACATCCGGGTGGGAGAGCCTGCGGCCTTTCAGGGTGACGAACGCGACATCATGTTCATCTCTCTGGTCGCCGAACGCGGCAGTTCCGGCTTGTCCGGTCTCGGGTTCGAGCAGCGCTTCAATGTCGCAGCGTCCCGCGCGCGCGATCGCATGGTGCTGGTCCGCTCGGTAGAGCTGGAGGAACTTCGCGCGAGCGACAAACTGCGCCGCAGCCTGATCGAGCATTTCCAGGCGCCCTTCGCCGCCGAAGCCAGCCTGACGGGGGATCGCCGCGCGAAATGCGAATCGCCTTTCGAGCGCGAGATGTACGATCTGCTCGTCGAGCGGGGCTACCGTGTCGACACGCAGGTGCCGGTCGGCAGCAAGCGCATCGACATGGTGGTGGAGGGCGGCAATGACTGCCGGCTCGCGATCGAATGCGACGGCGACCGCTATCATGGCCCCGAGCAATGGCCCGACGACATGGCGCGGCAGCGGATGCTCGAGCGTGCCGGATGGACGGTGTGGCGCTGCTTCGCCTCCCGCTTCGTACGCGAACGCCAGGCCGTGATCGACGAACTGGTCTCCGTGCTGGCCGCCCGCGGCATCTCCCCCGAGACGGGGCAGGACCTGCCACCGAGCCGGCATACCGAGCATCGCCGCTGGCGCAGCATGCCGGCGCAGACCGAGCCGGTCCCCTATGCATGGCTGGTGCCGGCGGATCCCTTCTGATCCGACGGGCCGATCAGTATCGCCGCTCGGCACGGATCACGGCGACGATCTCAGCATCGATGTCTGCCTCGAAGCGCCGGGCGGTGCCCGTGACGACGTCGATCCAGGTGGTACTGAACGGAATACCGACTTCGTCGCAATAGGATCCGCCGCCGGCGGCGCGCGTGTTGATCTCGAGGATCCGCCAGGCGCCGGCGCGGTCCTGCTTGTACTGGACATTGACCGCGCCGTGCAGCCGGAACCGCGCGACCAGCCCGGTGGCGTGCCCAATCAGATCATGCCGGGTCTGTATTCGCTGCCGGTTGGCGTCGAGCTTGGTCCGGGCCGCTGCGAGAATCACGTCGCCCTGGTCGGCAACGATGTCGATCGAAGCCTCCAGGCCCGGCAGATGCTCCATGACGAGGAGCGAGACTTGCTCGCCGAGTGCTTCGGCGTCACGCAGCGCCGTTGCATAGGTGTCCGACAGGATCCTTCGCGCATCCGGATCGGCCAGATGATCGAATGGCCCCTTCGCGTTCAGTGTCCAATAGCCGGCGCCGTAGATGCCCGTCGCCGGTTTTACGCAAGCCGTGGCGCCATTGGAGGCTAGCGCTTCGACTGCCGCCTCGAACATGGCGGCTGAGGTGACGGGAATGGTGGGGCAGAGCAGCGGGTCCCCAGCCAGGGAGGCAGTGAAAGCCGCCTTGTCTTCAAGCGTTTCAAGCGTGTTGGCGTCCCCTGCTGCGTGAAGGACGATCCCGGCCGCGCGAAATCGATCGCCCATCCGCGCAAGCGCGGCCCGTCCCCGTTGCGGGACGAGCGCGTCGATCCGCTTCTCGATTGCGGTGTCGAGCACCCATTGTGGATAGTCCGGCGCGGCAGTCCCGGGCTCTTGCCAGAATTCAGGCGCGACATCCCTGACCGGGGAGTCGGCATCAATCGCACTGACCGCCAAACGCACCGCCGGACGCTCCCGGACGACCCGAGCGACGACATTGCGCAACGAGAACGATTGATTGAACCAAACTCTCATGTTCCCGCGGTATAGCGGGAGAGGAAACCGTCAACCCATGCCAGAGGGACGAACGCCTGCGCCTGAGATAATTCCAAAGGGCTGCACCGTCCGCAATGGGAGGCGTAGCCGCCGTGCCGCCATGAAACCCGAACAACAACCAAGCACCCAATAACCGAACCTGAGACCCGGCTGGAGCGAGGTAGGTTGGAACCCATCCGCTTTGGAGCAGATAGGGTTGGGTAGCTTAGGTTGGGAACCATCGCCGACGTTGGAGACCCGGGCGTCGTCGATGCGAAGCCCCGGTCGGACGCCGGGCATCAGGCGGGCTGGAGATTTACCGCGCACGGTTCCGCCGGGGGCAGACCCTCGCTTTCCTCCTGAGCCACCAGTTCCTTCTTGCGAGCCAGCATCGCGTCACGCAGCGCGACCAGGTCGACATCCTCGACCTTACGGCATTGGGCGAACATGCCCTCCCCGCGCATCTCCTCTTCCTTGACGTGATGGGTGATCTCCTCGGAGAGCACCTTGACCTTCGCGTCGTAGAAATCATCCTCGGGGCTGCCCGCCTCGATATCGTTGATCAGTACCTTGGCGCCGTCATGCTCGACATAGGCTTCGTCGAGCATGTCATCCTCGATCTTGCCGCGATAGGCAGGGTAGAAGATCTCCTCCTCGAGCATGGTGTGGATCTTGAGCTCGACGCAGATCTGGTGCGCGAGCTTCTTCTTCGCCGCGGCACCGCTGGTTCCTTCATATTTCTCGAAGAGCGCCTCAACCTTGCGGTGATCCGCCTTGAGAAGCGCAATCGCGTCGGTAAACTCCTGGTCAGCCATCGGAATTTCTCCCTGTCGGTTCGACGGGATCAACCGTGGGGATTTACCCGAGTTCCCGCGTCGAGCGGCTCGCGCGCAGGCAATGCGACCGGAAGTCAGGCCGCGGGCCCGCCCTCGGCCGCCGGGGCTTCGGCTTCGGGAGGCGCGATGATCTCCGCAACCGGCTTGACCGTCATCAGCGCGGCGAGCGCGGCGAGGAAAGTCTTTTGCACCTGCGCTGCCGAGATCGCCTTGCCTTCCCATTCGAGTGCCCCGGCGACACAGGCATCGCTCGCGATCGTCACCGGATAGCCGAAGTCGAGCGCGCCGCGCGCAGTCGAATCGATGCAGGTCTGGGTCATCGCACCCGCGATCACCAGTTCGGTGACGCCCTGCCCCTGCAGCCTGGCCTGCAGCCAGCTCTGGACGAACGCGTTCGGGGAGGATTTGGCGATCACCGCGTCGTGTAGCTCGGGCTGGAGCCTGTCGTGCAGCTCCGTGCCGGTCGCAAAGGCCGCGAACGGCGCCTCGGGATCGGCATCGAGCGCGACGTGCTGGACGAACAGGACCGGCAGGTAGCCGGCGCGGAAATGCGCGATCAGCGCCTCGATCGGTTCGAGGGCGGCTTCCATCCCCGGCAGGGCAATCTTGCCTTCGGAGAAATACTCCTTCTGCACGTCGATCAGCAGCAATGCCTTGGTCATCCGATTTCTCCCATGATGATGCCGCTCGCATCGGCTTGCAGGCCCTTGGGCGCCGAGGGAGCGGGAACCGTCCACACGTCGAGCGACGGCGTCGACACTGAAACGTGCAGATCACCGATCTTCAGTTCGATCGTGTAGGGATAGAGCTTGGGCGGCAGATCCGGCATCACCAGCCCGGCCCAGTAGTTGTAGCTGGGCGTGATCCCCGGAATCGCATCCGGCGACTTGTCCCAGGCGATGTCGCCATAGCGCTCCAGCTTCAGGCAGACCTGCTCCTCGAAACGGATGTCGACGAACTCGATCGGCAGCGGCGTGCCATAGGGTGCGACGGTCTGGAGGATCCAGTTGACGACAGTGCCGTAGGTGCACTGCGTCGCCAGATTGGCGGTGCCGCGCCCGGGGCTGGGATCGCCGGCGATGGTGACGCTGTTGTCGACCATCATCAGCGCGCCGTCGAGGCTGCCGGTGGCGAGCACCTGCGCCACATCGACCACGACGCAGACATTGACCTGCACCGTGTTGCGCGTGATCTCGCGCGGCCTGGTCTGGGGCTGGATGAACATGTGCGGCGTCACTTTGCGTCCTCCTGGCTCGGCTCGAGCGGCGGCTCGTCGGGCTGGGCGGGTATCGGCGGCACGACCGCGACCAGCGGTGGAACCAGGCGTGATTCGACTACCGCGCGATAGGGCGCGTCCGCGCTGCCGAGCCGATAGGACAGGCGATAGGGCACCCCGTCCGCCGGTAGCGGCTTGAGGATCGTGGCGAGCCAATAGACTTCGGGGGTCTCGCTGAACGCACCCGCGTCGAGCGCGACATATTCGGCATAGGCACTGTCGATCTCGACGAGCTGGAGCCGCGCAAAGGCCTCGCATTCGAGCGCCATGGTGGTCCACACCACCACATCGTCCTGCTGGGCGACGGTGGACAGGCTGCCGGTGCCATGGCCGGTCGATCCGGCCATGCGATTGTTGTCGAAGAGGAACAGGCTCCTGGCCAGGGTGCCCGAGCTGAGCGCCCCTACGACATCGAGCAACGCCATCACGTTCGTCGCCTGCCTTACCGGGCCAGGTGCGGGAGTCCGCGTGGATTTGGGTGCCGGCTTGGCGGCGGTTTCGGCCGATCGGGCTGCGCGTGCCATTCTATGCTCCCTGTGCGCCGGCGTCGTTCGAGACGAGATCGAGCGTCACCCCAGGAAATCCGTTCCGCGGCGCGCCGGTCGAGATCTTGATCCAGGCATCGTGCGACAGGATGACCCAGTCATCGACCACCTTGCCGTCAGCATCGCGCCGCGAATAATAGAGCGCGATCTCGATCGTGTAGCGATAGAGCCCCAGCAGGTTGGGGTTGACCGAGGCGCTCCAGTAGAGGCCGCGCGAGAACATCTCCGGCGAGCCATATTGCGCCGGGTAGATCACGCCCGCGTCGAGCGCCTCGCCATGGATGCGCAGGATCGCCGGATCGGGATAATAGACCAGATCCTGGTCGCCCGGTTGCGCGACGCGGCTCTCGCCGGTGCGCTTGAACCGCGCGGTGCCCGGATCGACGAAGCCCTGTGCCGACAGCAGCATCTGCGGATCGGCGCGCGGCGCTTCCTTGAGCAGGTGCGCGGGGTGCTTGATGTTGACCTCGTCGCCGACGAGATTGCGGATGCGCACCGGGAAGATGCCCTGATGCAGCGCCGGCAGCGGCCGCTGGGCCAGAGCCCGCCGATCGTCGTCATACAGGAAGAAGGTCTGCGGGATGTTGATCGGGATCGTGCCGATACCGATCGGGATCCAGTTGAGCACCGCATTGCCCGGATCGAGCTGCGCATCCGTCACATCGATCGCACACACCAGATCCGGCGAGCCTTCACCGGTCGACCCATCCCAGCCGCCATTGTCGACCAGCCAGATATTGCCGTCGAGCGAGTTGCTCTCGACCGCGGCGGGAATGTCGATCAGCACGACGATGCCGAGTTGCTGCCCCATGCTTCCCTCCCCGCTCAGCCCAGCACGTCGATCGACGGACTGTTGATGAAGATCACCGATTGCTCGCCGCTGCCCATCTGCAGCGCGAGCCGGTAGCGATAGCGGCCCGGCGGCGTGTCGCACGGAACCAGCCCGGTCCAGGCGCGCCAGCGGGGCATGACATAGCGGTCGATATCGGGATCGACGCCGCTCACCTCGGGCACATCGTCCCAGGGCAGGAAGTCGATGCCGGCGATCACCGCCGGGCTCTGCACGTCGACTGCGAGGACTTTCCAGCGCAACCATTGCCCCGGACAGCAGGCAGTCCTGAGCATTGCCGTGCCCTTGCCCTGGCTCAGCGGATGATCGTCGATCAGATGGACATTGTCCTTGAGCGTGCCCTTGGACAGTGCCGCGATCGAGTCGACCATGACCACGATATTGATCGGTTGCATCTCCGCGCTCCCCTCAACCGTGCACGTCGCGCAGCAGCGGCGTCTTGCCGACACTGGTGCGCTCGATCTCGGTCCCGTCGCGCGCGACGAAACGCAGCTCGAAACGGTAGCCGCTCTTGGCGATGTAAGCGAAATTGGCCTCGCCCTGATTGAACAGCGACAGCGAGCCGGACATCGCCTGGCTGAACGCGTGGAGCAGCGCGGGATAGCCGAGGAAGTCGACACGCTTTCCGAGCGGCTCGGGCGCATCGACCGAGGCCAGCAGCCGCAAGGTGCGCGTCGGCCGGTCGTTGACGAACTGCAGCTCGTGCGCGCGATCGAGATCGATCCCCATCGGTCGCAGCGCCTGCACCAGCCCGGGCAGCACGCGCGTCGCGGAGAATTGCGTGTCGCCCAGATGGATGACGTCGTTGCTGCGCCCGGCGAATTCGAAGACCTGGGTGGTGAGGCCCGGCCCCGCCATGCCCGGCCGACGAATCACGCGGTCGCCGATGCTCAGACGCGGGAACGGCGCCTCATGCGCGTGGAGCCGCGTGACGACCAGCTCGCCTTCCTCGCCTTCCGCCACCCAGCGTCCGTCGGCATCGACGATCTCGACGAGGTGGAGACCGGGCACGGTGGCCAGCCACGGCGTTTCGGGATCGAGCTGGAGCCCGATCGTCTCGGCCTGGGTCGCGGCGAAATAGCTCAGTACCGCCACCTCGGGATAGCGCGCCTTGAGCTCGCTGTGCACCCGCGGGTTGAGCACGCCGCTGCCGTACATCGCCACCCGCAAGGAGCGCCGCGCGGCCTCGTCGAGCCCCTCGCCCATTTCGGGCAGCAGCGCGACGCTGGCGGTGATGCCCATGAAGGCCTTGAGCCCTTCATAGCGCATCATGTGCTGGAACACGTCCTTGGTGACCGGCCCGGCACCGATATAGTTGGTACGCGGGATATGCTGGAACACGCCGCCGACCATCGTGCCGCTCGACCACATCTGATAGTCGGCGAGCGTGGTGATCATCCACTGCGCCTCGGGTCCGTCGAGGAACGGCGCGAGCTGGTAGCGGCCCATGAATTCGCCCGCCAGCCGATAGGTGTCGTGGAGTTCGCGCAGCGAATAGACCACTTCTACCGGCTCGCCGCTGCTGGTGCCGCCGCTCGCCACGATCTCGAAGCCGCCATGCGACAGCGGCACGACCAGCCCTTCGCGGCTGCCCATGAAATAGTCGCGCATCACCTGCTTGTCGGCGATCGGGATCGCCTGCCACTGCTCGAAGCTCTCCAGCGGCCCCTTGATCCCCGCGCCGGCGATGCGTTCCGCCCAGCGCGGATTGAGCCGCAGCGTCTCGACCATCTGCCCCAGGCGCCGCAGCACCAGCGCATCCTGCAGCGCGGCGTCGGTCTCGGCGAAGGGCTTGCCCGAAAGCGCTTCGGCTTCGCGGATCTTGCTCAGGAACGAGGGCAGTCGCGTCACCGCGTCCGCGGTGCCGGGCGTGAACTCGGCATCGGGGATCAAAGCTGCGAACGCCGCAGCATCGGCTTCGACGCGCGGGGCCAGGGAGACGGTCATGCCGGGGCTTTCTCGGTTTCGGCGCGCTCGACCATGATCGCACCCGCGACCTCGCGGATCTCATCGAGCAGCTGGTAGAAATGATCGGCGGTGATGCGATGGTTCATGAACACGACACGCAGCGCCGCCTGGCCGTCGAGATCGACCTTCGAGATGAAGAAGCGGCCGCGGGCGCGCACGCGCGTGCGGATCTCGCCCTGCAAGCGCCCCAGCGCCGCATCGTCGAGCATCTGTTCGGGCAGGTATCGGAAGCACAGGATGTTGCTCTGCGGCCGATGCAACGGCACGAAGTCCGGTGCGCGCGCCAGGATCGTCCGCGCGGTCTCGGTCATGTCGCAAAGCTGCTCGAGCTTCTCGGCGAACGGCGCGCGACCATAGAGTGCCCAGGGCACCCATAGCGACATGATCATCGGCCGCTTGGTGCACTCGAAATTCTTGTCGGCCGCGTCGAACGCCGTGTAGATGTCGGCGGTCTTCTCGAACACATAGCTCGCTTCCTGCTGGAAGGCACCAACCGCGGCGGCCGCGTCACGGTAGAACAGCATCGTGCACACCGCCGGCACGAACATCGTCTTGTGCGCATCCCAGGCGAGCGAATCGACGCGCTCGATCCCGCGCAGCCGCGGCCGCAGCTGATCGGACACGAGCAGGCTCGCGGCATGCGCGCCGTCGACATGCAGCCACAGGCCGCGCTCAGCGGCGATGTCGGCCAGCGCGTCGAACGGATCGATCGCCCCGGTCGAAGTCGAGCCCGCGCTGGCGACCATGCAGAAGACGTCGAGCCCGCGCGCCGCCGCCGCGTCGAGTGCTTCCCGTGCCCGCACCGGATCGATGCGCCGCTCGGCGTCGAGCGGCAGGCGGACCAGCTGCCCGTCCCCGATGCCGAGGATGCCGGCGGCACGCGTCACGCTGTAATGCACATCCTCGCCAACCGCGATCGCCGGGCGCAATGCCAGGCCCGCCAGTCCATCGCGCCAGGCATCCGGATAGCGCCGGTTGCGCGCGGCGAGCATCGCCGTGAGATTGGCGAGCGAACCGCCCGAGGTCGTGACCATGGCGAAGCGATCGGCCGGAAAGCCGAGGAAGCGATTGAGCTCTTCGCCCATGATGCGCTCGGCGACATTGGGCAGCTGCCCGGCTTCGTAGAAGGACGCCGGCTGGGTGAGCACCGCACTGACCAGCTCGACCACCGCCGAGACCGGCAGCGGCCCCGAGAACTGCCGCCCCATATAGCCGGGCGAATAGACCTGGATGCCGGTACGGGCATAAAGGTCGATGATCTGGCCGAGCTTGCGCGCATGGCCCTCGGGATCGTCGGGGGTTCCTCCGCGCGTGAGCTTGACGGCGGAAGCGAGGATCAGCGCAGGGTCGGCAAGGGCAAGCCCGCGCATCGAAGTATCGGCGAGATGCCGCGCCAAACGATCGACTGCCAGCCCAGCATGGCGCGTGAAGCCATCTGCGTCGAACAGTGCTTCCAGATCGAAATCGCGCGAAGCAATTTCAGAAAATATCGGGTTATGGTCTGGCGCCAGCTCGCGTACCGAAGATACTGCCCCATGCATGCACGCGCCCTCCCATAATACAACTAGAAGAATCGCAGCCCGTTATAGCAACGCACGATAATATCCATGCTGAAGCAATATATTTTGGTTCGTCGCCATGAATAGTTCCAATCTTTATTTGGTCAAGCTGGATTCATGCGCGCATAATGCCAAATTTACATCCAGATTGACCGTAATTTTGTGAAATATGCGCGAGAATCAAACTAATATTTACTCGCTTATTGGCGATCGCTGTTGCGGTTTCATGATAGATGTCGACGCATGCCAAGTCGCAGTCATCCATGGCGTGCTTGCGCTGATGGCGCTGGCGATCCTGCTGCGGAAACCCTTGCCAACGCGACTACGCACGAGCCAGGCGCCTCCGTTGCGATCGATTGGCGGGAGCAATGGTGGGACGCCGTCGTACGCACTCCCGGAAGCGAAGTACGGTACTAGCCTTGGGGGGACGGCTTCCTTCCGGCTGAAGGTCGCCGCACGATCCAGCCTGCGCAAGCGGCGAGCAGCCCCGCGATCATCGCAGCCACCCAGGCCCTGGGATGTACAAGCCAGCAGAACAGCAGAAAGCCCGCCGCCATGCCGATACAGGCAGCGAGCTTGGCGTGACGCGGAATGGCCCGTGCCGACCGCCAGGCCTGGAGCGCGGGCCCGAAGCGCGGATGGCCGAGCAGCCACGCCTCCAGCCGCGGCGAGGAACGCGCGAAGCACGGCAGTGCGAGGATCAGGAAATCCGTGGTCGGCAGCAGAGGGACGAACAGCCCGACAAAGCCGATCGCGACCAGGAGCAACCCCAGTCCCAGCCAGAAGACCCGGCGTGCCCGCCCCGCCGCTACCGGATCACGCGAGTTCGGCATCGACCAGCGCCTGCACCCGGGCAAAGGCGGCATTGGCCCCGGCTACCGCGCGCTCGACTTCGGCGTCGGTCAGCATCGCGGCATCGAGCCCCGCCTTGAAATGCCGCCAATGCGCCGCGGGGCCTTCCTCCGCCGGCGCCAGATGCCGGGCGCCATGCGCATCCGACAGGCCGAGTCGCGCCGCCTCCTTGCGCAACAGCGTCGCGCCGAGGTTGGAACCCTCGGCAACATAGAGCCAGCCCAGCGCGGTAGCCGGATCCGGCACCGGCCGGCCCGGCAGGGCCGGGCCCACATCCTCGCCAAGATCGGCGAGGTCCGCCTCGATCAGCGGCAGGCGGCGGCGCCCGGCCAGCCCGGGAAGCAATGCCTGCAGCCCCGGATCGGCATAGAAAGCCTGGATGTCGCCGTGGAAGGCGCGCTGCACTCGCAGGAAACGGCGATAGCCGTCCAGGCTGGAGAAGGACGCGGCTTCCATGATCGACCGGTCGAGCCGATCATGGGTGGCATGGGTCGAGGTCTTGAGACGGGCCGAGAGCGGCAGGTCGATGAGGTGCATCGCGATACTCCTTGGGTTTCGGGAAAGGAGCCCGCGGCTCAGTAGCGGAAGCTCATCGCCGCCCGGAAGGTGCGGCCCGGCGCCGGCATCACGCCCAGCGCGAGCGGGTCGAGATAATAGCGGTCGGTCAGGTTATCGACATTGAGGTCCAACTGCACCTGCTCGGTCACTTTGGCCGACAGGAACGCATCGACGATGCTCGAGCGCTTGTAGAGCTGCTGGATGGCGGACAGGCCGACATTCCATTCCTTGTCGAGCTTGCTGATCGGCCCGCTATTGTGGACGAGCCGCGCGCCGAAGGTGAGGCGATCGTCGAACAGCCGCGCGCCGAGGGTGGCGTTCAGGTTGAAGCGCGGCGGGTTCTGGGTGTTGGTGTAGGAACCCTCGAAGCCGCCATCGACGCAATCGGGCGTGTTGATCAGTTCGTCGATCCCGCGCGACTGGCCATAGGCGCGGCGCTCCGCCGCGATGTCGGGCGCGCAGGTCTTGGCCTTGAGATAATAGTGCGCCGAGAGGTTCACGAACGGCACCCGCCCCGAATATTCGGACTGGAACTCGATGCCCGAGACCTTGAACTTGTCGACGTTGCGGATCAGGCCGGCCGAGAGCGTGCGATAATCGCGCGTGATCAGGTCGCTGATATTGGTGTTGAAGTAGGCGACCTTGACCGCCAGCCGGTCACCGCGGGCGAAGACGCCGCGCTGGAGGGTGCTGGCGCCGATTTCCCAGCTGCGGCTGCGCTCGGGCTTCAGCTCGGCGACCGGGCGTGCGGCGGTGAACAGGCCGAGCGTCGTCTCGAAGATGCTCGGCAGCTTCACGCCTTCGGCATAGCGGCCATAGATGCGCGCGAAGCCCGCGTCATAGCTGATCGTGCCGGTCGGCGTGAAGGCGGTGTCGCGGCGCTTGATCGGCCTGGACCAGCTCCACGCAGTCGGCACGATCAGCGGCTCGGCCGGATCGGCCTTGTACGTCGTCCAGCCGGGGATGTCCGCGACGGTACCCTTCTCGAAGGGTGAGGCCAGCAGCGAGGCATAGGTGAACTGGCCGTTGGCATCCGGATACCAGTTGAGCAGCTGCACGCGCGCGGTGCGGTTCGGGTTGGTCGCGCTCGGGTTCGGGCGGAGCAGCTCGGTATAGCGGTACATGCCGATCTGGCTTTCCCGTGTCACCGTCGCCAACCGGTTGCGGTCCTGGATCTCGACATGGTTGAGACGGCCGCCGACGAGCAGCTCCCAGCGCGAGTCCGGCTGCCACTTCACCGAGGCGGTGCCGCTATATTCCTGGCGGTGCGCGTTGCGCAGGAAGCGGTTGTTGACGATGTCGTCATGCTTGATCGGCGAGTTGGGGCCGGGCTTGATGTCGTCATTGGCGAAGGCGAAGCCATAGGTGAAGGTGAAGTCGCCCAGCCCGCCGCTCAGCTTCGAGACATTCGTCAGGTCATAGCCCCAGCGATTGTTGGTCAGCTCGTTCCAATAGGCGTCGCGATAGCCGGCCTCGGTGTTGAAGGTCGGCGCGTCCCACCATTCGGTGCGGCGATCGTAGAACCAGGGCGTGATGCCGGTCAGCCCGTTGTACATCAGGCTGTTCGAGTGGGTGTACCAGGCGCGCGCGGTGAAATCGATCAGCGCGCCCTGCCTGGCGCGATAGGTGAGCGTATAGGCGTCGAGACCGATCCGGCCGGGCTCCCATTGCGGCACCTGCTCGCCGGTGCCGCGAATGATCTGCGAAGCCATGATCTCGCCCTGGCGGCCCTCGTACCGGCGATAGCTCGCCTCGATCGCCTGGACGTCATCGATCCGCCAGGTGCCCTTGAGCAGGATCGAGTCCGACTTGGCCGAGGTGTTGAACACCTCGGACTTGCGCGGATTGAGCGCCGCCACGGTGCGGCGAGTCAGCGGATAGTCCGCATAGCCCGCGCTGCCGGCATAATAGTTGCCGGTCTCGCGGTGCGCATAGGCGGCGAGCAGCTCGATATCGTCGTTGCGCCAGGCGAGCGCGGCATTGCCGAAGAAGCCGCCGGGCTTGAGCGTCTCGCGGCGGCGCTGCTTGTCCGAATAGCCGGGGAGATCGGGCGCGCTACCGTCCGACAGGCCGACACGGACGCGGGCGCCGAGCTTCTGACCGTCGCGCAGCACGTCGCCGGGCTTGAGCGTATCGACGCTGACCACGCCGCCGATCCCGCCCGAGGCGTTGGTGGCCAGGCTCGGCCCCTTCTCGATCGTGATCGCGCTGACCAGGTCGGGATCGAGATAGGCGCGCTGCGACTGGCCGGCATAGCCGCGATAGGTGTCCATGCCCGATTGCGCGCCGTCGATCAGGATCGGCACGCGGCCCTGCCCCTGGATGCCGCGAATGTTCACGTCGAGCGCATTGGCGACGCGCGGATCGCCCGCGGTGACGCCCGCGACGCCCTTCACCACATCGGCTACCGTCGCGCCGCGAAATCGCTCGATCGTCTCCTGCCGGATATAGGCGCTGGAGCCGGCCTCGAGATAGGGCCGGTCCGCCGGCGCCGCACCCGTGCCGCGGCCGCCGATCCCTGCCGGATTCGCGCCACCCGCTCCGCCGCGCTCGTTCGAGGCGCCGACGCGGACCGGGCCGAGCACGGTCGCGTCCGTCGCCTGGGGCGCCCGCTCCAGCGTCACTCGGCGGCCCTCCACCCGGTAGCTGAGCCCGGTACCCTGCAAGAGCCGCGACAAGGCCGCGATCGGGGCCATGGTACCGTCGACGCCATTGGTGGTCAGGCCGTGGGTGAGATCGGCATCATAGGCGAGCTGGAGGCCGCTCTGCTGCGAAAAGCGGGCAAGCGCCTCGCCCAGCGGCCCCTTGGGGATCGCGAAGTGCGTCGCCTGCGCCGTCTGCGCCTGGGCCGGCGCAGTCGGCGCCAGCATCGTCCCACCCATCAGCGCCTGCACCGCGAGCAGCACCGCGCCGCGCCCCGAATTGCGTCCCATCGTCATTACCCCTTGTTCTTGCCCCCGGGTCGGCCGGGGCGGTCGCAAGAGTTGACGTGCCGCGACGCAACAACGGGACCTCGCGAACGCAAAATTTCTGGCTCGCCCGATTTTTATTGCTACTGCATCGCAATTGCGATTATCCGCATTCTCATGGGCAAGGGGCCTTCCACCACGGCGATGCTGTCGCACGCGATCATCGGCAATCGCCGACCCTTGCTGGGCGTAGCCCGCCGGATCCTGGGCGACGGGCCTGCCGCCGAAGACGTGGTACAGAGCCTGTGGTTTCGCGTGCAGACGCTCGATGAGCGGATGACGGTGCGGGACAGCGGAGCGTTCCTCCGCCGACTGGTCCGCAATCTCGCAATCGATCAACTGCGCAAGGATCGGGTGCGCCATGAATATTTCCACGACGCCCCGCCGGACGACGCTATCCCGGACGACGCCCCCGACGCCGAACAGGCGATGATCGACCGCGACCGGTTGCGCCGGCTCAAGCTCGCGCTCGAGGAGCTGCCGCCGCGCTGCCGCGAAGTCTTCGTCCTGCGACGGATCCACGATCTGTCGAGCGCGGAGATCGCGGAGCGGCTGGGGATCAGCCAGAACGCCGTCGCCAAGCACGTCCGCCTGGCGTTACAGCATTGCCACAGCCGGCTGGCGGAGGCGGAGCAGGGATGAAACGCGAGGACGACAAGGCGATCATCGCCGAGGCGGCACGCCTGCTCGCCGAAGACCTGTGCCGCGAGGCCCTCGCGCAGGACAAGGCGTCAGGCGATGCTTCCCTGCAGGCCTGGCGCGTTTCCGATCCCCGGCACGATGCCCGACTGACCGAGATGGAAGCGATCTGGCGCGACCTGGGCGCGATAGCGGCGCCCGTCTCCGCTCCCCTGCCCCCCACGGTTCCGCTCCGACGCCGGGGCATGCGCACGCCCACGCCTCGCCGGGCGGCGCAGGCCGGCGCTGCCATCGCCGCGGCGATCGCAGTCGCGATGCTCACCGATCTGCCGCTGCGCCTGCAGGCCGATTTGCGCACCGATGTGGGCGAGCGCCGGATCGAGAAGCTGGCGGATGGCTCGCGCATCCGGCTCGACACCAACAGCGCCGTCGCGCTCGATTTCACCGCGAACCGCCGCGACGTCCGGCTGCTGCGCGGCCGTGCCGAGTTCGAAGTCGCGCCCGATCGCAGCCGCCCGTTCACGGTCGATGCCGGCAGCGGCGCGACGACGGCACTCGGCACCCGCTTCATCGTGCAGCGCCAGGGCGACACGGCGGACGTGACCGTCACCGAACATGCCGTGCAGGTCGCGCTCGACAATGGCGTCCGCGCCCGCGTCGCCGAGGGGCAGATGGTCCACTACCAGGGCAATGCGATCGGCGCGGTCCGCCCGGCGAACCGCGAAGCCGCCATGGCCTGGACGCGGGGCTGGCTGGTGTTCGAGGATGCCCGCCTGGGCGCCGTCGTCAGTGAGCTCGCGCGCTATCATCCGGGACTGATCCAGCTGGTCGGCAGCAACCTCGCCGATCGTCGGGTCAGCGGCTCCCTCGCGATCGACGATCCCGAGGAGGCGCTGCGGGCGCTGGAGGCGCTGCTGCACCTGCGCGCCACCCGGATCGGCTCGGTCGTGATCTTTCTGCATGCGTGAAGGTCACGATCTTGGGTTTCCGCACGTCTAATCGGGAGAGACCAGCCAAGGCGCATCGGCGCCCCAGGAGACTGAGGTGATCGATGCAACGGCCCGTCGAGCCCCGTCCCGCGCGCACCCGCCCGAAGAGAGCGCGGTGATCCTCGACTTTCCGGCAACCGCGTCTTCGGCACCCGGGCGCTACATACCGCTGTCGGCACGGCACCGCGTCTTGAGCCTTTGCCTCGCGACGCTCGTGCCGGTGGCCGTGCTGGTGGTGCTGCTGCTCCGTTTCGATGGCTGGGCGCCCCCGCCGGCGCCGACGCCTCTGGTGGTCAACCTGCTGCCGGTAGCCAGCCCGCCCGAGCCGACGCACGACCGCAAGCCCGGCCCCTTGCAGACCGCCCGCAAGCAGGTTCCGCCACAGCCGCAGGACAGGCCGATCCCACCATCGACCGTGGTGACACCGATGCAGGTACCGGTGTCGGCGACACCGCCCACGCCGCCGGCGCCCGATCCCAGTCCCCCTGCGCCGGAGACGACCGCGCCGGTCTCCAACCCTGCACCGCCGGCACCCAGGCCGGCCGGCCGGGACACCAGCTACGAGGCACGGCTGCTCGAGCATATCCAGAAGTTCCGGCGCTATCCGGCGGCGGCGCGCCGGATGGGCGATCAGGGCGTGGCACACCTGCGCGTCCGGATCGATCGCGGCGGCCATGTCCTGTCCGCCCAGCTGCTGCGCGGCTCCGGCTTCCCCTCGCTCGACCGCGGCGCGCTCGACACGGTCCGCCGCGCCGATCCCTTGCCTTCGGTACCTGCGGACCGGCCCGCCCCCTTCGAGATCGTGCTGCCGGTCGAATTCTTCATCGAATGACCTGCTCGCGCGCGTTCACCGGCAGGTGAACGCCACCACCACCGAGCGCGTCGTGGCCGGAAACCATGCGTTTCCGTTCCGGGCCCGAGGCGGACGATGCGATCGGCCCGGGCCAGGCCTATGTGCCCGGGTGGATAATCCGAGCACAGGCTTCGGATTGGAGAGTGGGACGTTTACATGAAGAAGATCGGCTTTCTTTCATTCGGGCATTGGTCGAACGCGCCCTATTCGGCGACGCGCTCGGCTTCCGACGTGCTCCTCCAGTCGATCGACCTTGCCGTCGCGGCCGAGGAGCTGGGCGCCGATGGGGCCTATTTCCGGGTCCATCATTTCGCCCGGCAGCTGGCCTCGCCCTTTCCGCTGCTCGCCGCGGTGGGCGCGAAGACCAGCCGGATCGAGATCGGCACCGGCGTCATCGACATGCGCTACGAGAACCCCTTCTACATGGCCGAGGATGCCGGCGCGGCCGACCTGATCAGCGGCGGGCGGCTGCAGCTCGGCATCAGCCGGGGATCGCCCGAGCAGGTGATCGAGGGCTGGCGCCATTTCGGCTATGCGCCCGCCGAGGGCGAGAGCGACGCGGACATGGGGCGCCGGCACGCCCAGGTGTTTCTCGATCTGCTGAAGGGCGAGGGATTTGCGCGGCCCAATCCCCGGCCGATGTTCCCGAACCCGCCCGGCCTGCTCCGGCTCGAGCCGCATTCCGAGGGTCTACGGCGGCGCATCTGGTGGGGATCGGCCTCCGATGCAACGGCGGTCTGGGCCGCGCAGCAGGGCATGAACCTGCAGAGCTCGACCCTGAAGGCGGACGAGAGTGGAGAGCCGTTCCATGTCCAGCAGGCACGCCAGATCCGCTTGTACCGCGAAGCGTGGAAGGAGGCCGGGCATGGCTGGCAGCCGCGCGTCTCGGTGTCGCGCTCGATCTTCGCCCTGATGAACGATCAGGATCGCGACTATTTCGGCCGCGGCGACGACAGCGACCAGATCGGCGAGATCGACAATATGCGTGCCGTGTTCGGTCGGTCCTATGCGGCCGAGCCGGACAAGCTGATCGAGCAGTTGCGGGCGGACGAGGCGATCGCCGAGGCTGACACGCTGCTGCTGACGGTGCCAAACCAGTTGGGCGTGGACTATAACGCCCATGTCCTGGAGGCCATCCTCACCCATGTCGCGCCGTCGCTGGGCTGGCGTTGAATTACGCCTCTCCGGCACCGAGAACCGGTGCCGGAGACCGGGCGACGATAAGGCGTCACCCGCGCGGGACACGAAGATCGACTTCGCCCCGATCATGACCTCGGGAAGATTAACCTATCGCATTGAAGCGATTTTTAACTGCTGCACGCTATAGATCGTCAGGGGGAATTCGACCTGAGAGTCTTGAATGGATACCCACGACTGGATTCCCGAACGAAGTGACGAGGGTTTGACGTCGGGCTCTTCGACAACAGGACTGGCGCCGCTTGCGTTCGACGGTCCGCCAAGATCCAGTATCGTTGCCCGGGACGCGTTCCAGTTGTCCGCCGAGGACCTCGAAGAAGCCTTCGCCATCGCCCAGATGGGGGTCTGGTGCTGGCGCGTGGGTACCAACGAGATTGCCTGGTCGCGCGAGCTGTTCCGGATCGCCGGGCGGGCCGTGCAGGATTTCACGCCGACCCTCGAGACCACGCTGGACTGCATCCATCCGGAGGATCGCGAGCTCGTCCGCTGGCGGCTGCTGGCGGCCGTCGACGCCTATGACCCGATCGGCCGGGAATTCCGCATACGGCGCCCCGATGGCAGCGAGCGCCATTGCTGGGCACGCATCAGTCCGATCAGCCGGTCGGGGCGGGTCGAGGCCATTCGCGGGGTAGTGCTGGACCTCACCGATCAGCGTCTTGCGCATCGCGCCCTGGCGGAGAGCGAGGAGCATCATCGCAATACCGTCGAACTGTCGCCCCACATGCCCTGGACCGCCGATCCCGCAGGCAAGCTGCTGACGATCAGCGGCCGCTGGACGACACTGACGGGCCTGAGCGCGGCGGAGGCGCTGGGGAGCGGCTGGCTCGACCAGGTGCACGCGGAAGACCGCGAGGCGATAGTGGCTGCCGTCGCTCGTTCGCTGACGAGCGCAGCGCCGCTCGACGTCAAGGCCCGGCTACGCTGCGCCGACGGCGCGTTCCGATGGTTCCGCTCCCGCGCCTATCCGAAGCTGGATGCCGCGGGCGCGGTCGAACGCTGGTACGGGCTCAGCGAGGACGTCGACGAGCAGGAGCAGACCCTCGTGCGGCTTCGCGAGAGCGAAGAGCATTTCCGCTATGCGGTGGAGCTGAATCCGCAGATCCCCTGGACCGCCGATCCGCAGGGCAATATCCTCGATGCGGGACCGCGCTGGAACGAGCTGATCGGCATGCAGCCCCAGAACTGGGTCGAGGCATTGCACCCGGAGGATGTCGACGCGACCCTGGCGCAATGGGCGCATTCCCTGCGCACCGGCGAACGCGTCGACCTGCGATATCGGCTGCGCGGCCGCGACGGCGGCTATAAATGGTGCCGCGTCCGCGCGGGTCCCCGCTACGCACCATCGGGCGAGATCTTCCGCTGGTACGGCGTGGTCGAGGACGTCGATGAGCAGACCGTTGCGCAGGAGCGGATCAGCTGGAGCGCGAGCCATGACGTCCTGACCGACTTGCCGAACCGCGCGCTGTTCGACGCACGGCTCGGCGAAGGTCTTGCGGCGGCGGAGGCGGCGGGCGAAGGGTTGGCCCTGCTCATCTTCGACGTCGATCACTTCAAGCAGATCAACGACACGCTGGGACATGATGCCGGGGACGCGGTGCTCCGCACCCTGGCGGAGCGCCTGCGCGCGACGGTGCGCCCGATGGACACGATTGCCCGGCTTGGCGGAGACGAGTTCGCGCTGATCCTGCCCGGCGTCGCCAGTCCGGAGGAAGCCGCGACGATCGCCGAACGCATCCTGGAGCGCCTGCGCGAGCCGGTCCCGCATCTCGGGGCGAAACTGGATTGCCGCGCGAGCATCGGTGCCAGCCTGTATCCCGTGCACGGCACCACGGCCGGCGACCTGCTCAAGCATGCGGACCTGGCCCTCTATTCCTCCAAGGCGGGCCGGCGCGGCGAGCTGCTCGTCTTCGCACCGCACATGCGCGAGGAGATGCAGCAGCGCGTGACGATGACCAATGCGGCGCGCACTGCGTTGCTGGAAGATCGGATACGGGCCTTCTACCAGCCCAAGATCGATCTTCGCACCGGGAAGATCGCCGGCTTCGAGGCACTCGCGCGCTGGATCGATTCGCGCGGAACCGTCCATCTGCCGGCGACGATCGCCGCCGCGTTCGACGACCACGAGGTGTCCACCGCGATCACCCGGCGCATGCTCGACCTGGTGGTGTCGCAGATGCGCGCTTGGCAGGACAGCGGCATCGCATTCGGGCATGTCGCGCTCAATGCATCGACCGCCGATCTGCAGCGCCCCGATTTCGGCGACATGCTCCTGGCATCCCTTGATGGCGCAGGCCTTTCGCCCGCTCATCTACAGCTCGAAGTGACCGAAACGGTATTCCTCGCCCGGGGTGCCGAGCGCGTCGAAACGTCGCTCCGGATGCTGAACCACGAGGGCGTCCGGATCGCGCTGGACGATTTCGGCACCGGCTATGCCTCGCTCAGCCATCTCAAGCAGTTTCCCGTCGACATCATCAAGATCGACCGGAGCTTCATCTCCGACATTCGGGAGAGCGCGCAGCAATCGGTGATCGCCGAGGCCGTGATCACGCTGGGCAGGAACCTCGGCATGGAAGTGGTCGCGGAGGGCATAGAAACCCAGCCTCAGGCCCAATGGCTTCGTGATGCCGGATGCCATTTCGGACAGGGCTTCCTGTATTCGGCTGCGATACCGGCCGAAGGGTTCCAATGGCCGCCGGAACGCGACGGCGGATGAGATCGCCGCGGCTCCCAAACTAAACGCCCACTGGCAGACTCGCCTTTCCACTCGACAAGCCGCCCCGCGCCGATCATCGGGCGAAGGGACCGAGAAGCGAGGACTGCATGGCCGAAGACAGGCGAACCGCCGAATGCTGGCTCACCGACATGGACGGCGTGCTCGTCCATGAGGGGCATGCCCTTCCCGGTGCCGCTGCCTTCCTGGCCCGGCTCGTCGAACGCGAACGGCGCTTCCTGGTTCTTACCAACAATTCGATGTTCACTCCGCGCGATCTCGCGGCACGGCTCGCGCGGGCCGGTCTGATCGTTCCCGAACACGCGATATGGACGTCCGCCCTGGCGACTGCGGACTTCCTCGCGCGGCAGCTTCCCGGCGGAACCGCCTTCGCGATCGGCGAGGCCGGGCTCACCACCGCGCTCTACGAGGCCGGATACACGCTCAGCGACACGAACCCCGACTATGTCGTGCTCGGGGAGACGCGGACCCTTTCCTTCGATGCGATCACACGGGCCGTCCGCCTGATCGAGGCCGGCGCCCGCTTCATCGTCACCAATCCCGACGTGACCTCGCCCTCACCCGACGGCCCGTTCCCGGCGACCGGCGCCGTTGCCGCGATGATCACCGCGGCCACGGGTGCCCAGCCTTATTTCATCGGCAAGCCCAATCCGATGATGTTCCGAAGCGCGATGACCCGCATCCAGGCGCATGCCGACACGACGGTGATGATCGGCGACCGGATGGATACCGATGTCGTCGCAGGCATCGAAGCCGGCCTGGAGACCATTCTCGTCCTGACCGGCTCCACCAGGCCCGCGGACATCCCACGCTTCCCCTATCGTCCGACCCATGTGCTCGAGACGATCGGCGACGTCGTGCCATTCATCTAGCCGGCCATCTGAACGGCGCCTGCCTCATCGCGCGCCGAAGCGCCGGGACAGCGTAACGGCGACGGTCCTCGGATTGGGCGGGTTGTTGTACGGATCATAGCCGACCACGCCGCCTTCGATCCGCGGCTGTAGCTGGTCGAACACATTGGCGACGACGAGCTGGAACGCGGTATCGCGCAGCCAGGATGCCTGCGACAACCGGCCCAGGTCGAGGCTGGTGAACAGCGAGGCGGTGGTGAAGGAACCGACCTGCCGGCGCGGCTGGCCGGGGCGATCGTCGATGAAGCCATCCACGAAGTTGATCATCGAACCGATCGAGAAGCCGTCGCGGCCCCAGGCAATGGTGCCGTTGAGGCGCAGGTCGGCCGGCTTGGCATAGCCGTCGAGGCGCGAGACCGGCGCCGAGCCCCCGGCCTTGAGCGCAAGGTCGAGGATATATTGGCCCGACAGCGAGAGCGAAGCAGTGCCTCCCAACAGCCGGGTTCTGTAGTTCAGGTCCAGATCGATGCCGTCGGTGGATTCGATGGCGAAGTTCTGCGAGCGGATGTCCGCGATCAGCTGGATCTGCGACAACAGGCTCGCCGGCACCTGCCCGGCATTGTCGAAGAAGGTCAGCTCACCGCCATTATAGCCCGGCACCTCGGCAAAGCGGCGAAAGACATCCGGGTTGGCCAGCACCGCCTGCAGCTGCGCCTGGCTCGGATTCCTGGTGTTGAAGACCTGGAGGTCGGCGACGGACAGGCTGTCCTCCGGGCTGGGCTTGCCCACCCGACCGGTGATCTTGATGCGATAATAGTCCGCCTTGATCGTCAGGCCCGGGATGAAGACCGGCGTGAAATCGGCGCCGATCGTGAAGGTGTCGGCATTCTGCGTCTTCAGGTCGGGATTGGCCCCGGCCCGGTACATCACCAGCGTCTGGCCGGCGGGGAGCGCCGGGTTCTGCAGCGCGGGATCGAGGAACTTGTAGGGATAGAGCCCGATAGAGACCTGTTCGGCAATGCCGATGGTGCTGCGGAAGCGCGGCACCAGGAACGAGCGGGCATAGGTCCCGCGCAGGGCAAGGGAGCGATCGACCTGCCAGCGCAGCCCCAGCTTGGGCGAGAAGGCGGTATCGAAGCCAAGATCCTCATAGCGGCCGGCCGTCGACAGGGTCAGCGAACGTACCAGCGGAACCGCCTGGTCGGCGCCGACCAGCGGCACGTTGACCTCTCCGAACACCGACCGGGTCTTCCGCGAGCCGCCGTTGCGGTTGAAGAAGATCGTCGCGTCGGTCCACAACGTCTCGGCGCGGTACTGAGCACCCGCCGCCGCGATCACCGGCCCGGCGGGCAGGCGGAACAGCTGGGCCTGGCCGCGCAGCTCGGCGACGAACAGCGTGTTCGAATAGTTGCGGAAGCTGGGCGTCCCGGTGACGCGGCGGGCATCGCTGTTCGTGTCGTTGCGCCCATAATCGACATGGAGGTCGATCGCGGTCAGGCCCCGCCCCTGCCAGTGCAGATTGTTGTAGAAGGCATAGCCCGAAGTGCCGGTGTGGAAGCGCCGGTTGTACTGGGGTTCGTCGAGATAGCGCTGCTGCGACTTGCGCTCGCGCTCGAAATAGGAGGCATCGAGCGAATAGGTGAAGTCGCCGAAGGTCTGCTGGCCGCCCGCATAGAGTCCGGTGAGCAGCTCGTCGGGCAATTCGTCGATCTGGAGATACTCGTCCGCCACGCGGACCGGATCGCGCGTGAAGGGCGCGCGCTTCTGGTACATCGCCATGCCGTAGAGCGAGCCGCCGTTCCAGCTGTGCCCGGCCAGTGCGCTGACCTGGAGCTCGGTCTTCCCGGTCTCCGTCGCAACGGCGTTGCGCACCTCGACCTCGAGGCCCCGCTCGGGCTTGCGCGTCACGATGTTGACCACGCCGGCAACCGCATCGGCGCCATAAGTGGCCGAGGCGCCGTCAGGGATGATGTCGATCCGCTCGATCAGCATCGAAGGCAGCACCGATACGGTCGGCGATTCGGTCATGCCGACCGACGGCATGCGTCGCCCGTTGAGCAGGGTCAGCGTCGCGTCCGAGGCGAGGCCCCGGAGCGCGAAGCCGGCAAAGCCGTCATATTGATTATAGGTCGTCGCGTCGCCGAGCGGGCTGCCGATGCCCGCACCGGTGGTCGCGAATTCGCTCAGGTCGCCGGTGAAGTTCTGCGGGATGGTCAGCATGAACTCGGCGGTCGAACCCGCGCCGGACCGGTCGATGTCGATCCGGTCGCGCGTGAACACCGGGCTGGCCATATATTCCCGGGGCAGGCCGCGGATGAGCGAGCCGGTCACCACGATCGCGCCGCTGCTCGCACCGTCCGCCGCATCATCGTCTCGCGGCGCCGTTTCGGCCCCGGCGGGCAACTCGGCTTTCGATGCCTCCTGCGCGCATGCCGGTCGCACGAACACGGTGGCCAGAAGTCCGGCCGCAACAATCCCACGCATCACCCTCGATACCCCCATGATCTATGATATGATATTCTATATCATTTCTTTGCCTCGTATTTTCGCTGCCACGGCATGTCAATGGTTCGTGACACGCGGTTCATGATCGCAGCGGCCGGCCGATAGATCCGGGGACGATCCAGACCCGAACGCGGGGCCCAACGGCGCCGAGCCTCGGGGGAACCAGGGGCCCGAATTAGCGCTTGCTTATTCCGTTGTGCAGCGCATCATTGCAGTACAGCGACGGGGGACGGATGGCCTTTTTCGAGATGACCGATCGATCGGGTGCGGTGCGGTCCTGCTATGCTCAGGTCCAGCGCTGGGTTGACGAGGTCGGCATCGACGGGCTTGGACTGCGGCTCAAGGAAGCCGAGACGATCTTTCGGCGCATCGGCATCACCTTCGCAGTCTATGGCGAGGGCGGCGATCCGGAACGACTGATCCCCTTCGACCTGCTTCCGCGCGTCTTCTCCGCCGCAGAGTGGCGTCTTCTCGACCGCGGTATCCGGCAGCGGGCCCAGGCGCTCAACGCCTTCCTGTACGACGTCTATCACCGCGGCGAGATCATCCGCGCCGGGATCGTGCCGGGCGAACTGGTCTATCGGAACAAGGCCTTCGAACCCGAGATGATCGGCTTTGATCCGCCCGGGCGGGTGTACAGCCATATCGTCGGAATCGACATCATCCGCACCGAGGAAAACGGCTTCCAGGTGCTCGAGGACAATTGCCGCACGCCCTCCGGCGTCAGCTACATGCTCGAGAACCGCGAGATCATGCAGCGCATGTTCCCCGAATTGTTCGCCTCCACCCGCGTGGCCCCGGTCGATTCCTACCCCAACGACCTGCTCGCGACACTCAAGGAAGTGGCTCCAGCCGGTGCCGGCAGCGACCCGACGGTGGTGGTGCTGACCCCGGGCGCGTTCAACTCGGCCTATTACGAACACAGCTTCCTCGCCGACCTGATGGGCGTCGAGCTGGTCGAGCCGATGGACCTGTACGTCGACGACAACAAGGTGTGGATGAAGACCACCCACGGTCCCAAGCGGGTCGACGTGATCTACCGGCGGATCGACGACGACTATATCGACCCCCTCACCTTCCGCCCCGACAGCATGCTCGGCGTGCCGGGCCTGTTCGGTGCCTATCGCGCGGGCGGCGTCACGCTTTGCTCCGCGCCCGGCGCCGGCATCGCCGACGACAAGGCGATCTATCTGTTCGTGCCGGAGATGATCCGCTTCTACCTCTCCGAGACGCCGATCCTGCAGAACGTGCCGACCTGGCGCTGCGCAGTGCCCGACGAATGCGCCTATGTGCTGGAAAACCTCGGCGAGCTGGTCGCCAAGGAAGTCCATGGATCGGGCGGCTATGGCATGCTGATCGGCCCCAAGGCGACCAAGGCGGAGATCGCCGCCTATGCCGAGCGGATCCGGGCCAACCCCGCCGACTTCATCGCCCAGCCGACCCTGGACCTGTCGACCGCGCCGGTGCTCGGGCAGAAGGACGTCGTCGGGCGCCATGTCGATTTCCGGCCCTATTGCCTGGTCGGCAAGCAGATGCGCCTCGTCCCCGGCGGGCTGACCCGCGTTGCGCTGACCGAGGGCTCGCTCGTCGTCAATTCCTCCCAGGGTGGCGGCGTCAAGGACAGCTGGGTGCTGGAAGACTGATGCTCAGCCGCACCGCCGAGAACATCTTCTGGATGGCCCGCTACATCGAGCGGGCGGAGAGCACCGCGCGCATCATCCAGATGGGCCAGCGCATGGCGATCCTGCCCGGCCCGATCCACCGCGAGGAATGGCGCTCGGTGCTGCGCGTGACGGGCTGCGACCGACTGATCGAAGGCGATCGCCCGGTGGCGGAAGCGGACATCGTCCACCTGCTGCTGCTCGACGACGCCAATCCCTCTTCCATCCGCGCCTGTCTGCTGCGCGCCCGCAACAATGGCCGGGCGGTGCGCACCGCGCTCACCCAGGACATGTGGGAGGCGCTCAACGAAGACTGGCGGCGGCTCGAGCACTATGACGTGATGCGGGCGCGACGTGATCTCGCCGAACTGATCGACTGGGTGAAGACCAGGGCCTCCACCTTTCGCGGCGCGGCCGAGACGGGGCAGCTGCGCAACGAGGGCCATGACTTCCTGCGCATCGGCGGCGCACTCGAACGCGCCGAGATGACGCTCCGGCTGCTCGACGTGAAATACTACGTGCTGCTGCCCGAGACCGCGGTCGTCGGCGGCGTGCGCGACCATTATCAATGGACCTCGGTGCTGCACGCCCTGTCGGCGGCGCGCGCCTATCACCACGTCTATGGCGGCGGCGACTATACGCCGTGGCGGATCGCCGACCTGCTGATCCTCAATCCCCAATTCCCCCGGTCGGTGTCTTTCTGCTTCGAGCAGATCGGCTGGCATCTCGACCGCCTGGCACGGGCGCATGGCCAGCGCGGCGCCGCGCACGAGACCGCCGCGACCATGCTGTCCCAGCTGCGCAGCCGCGAGAGCGGCGAGATCTTCGAGGGCGGCCTGCACGAATTCGTGCAGAATGCGCTGATCGTCACCAACCGGCTGTCGCGCGAGATCGCGCAGGCCTATCACTTCGCCTGATATGCTGCTCGTCGTCCGCCACCTCACCCATATGCGTTACCCCGAAGGCGCAGCCGGGCTGGCGCTGCGCCTCAAGCTGTTCCCGCAGAGCTTCGAAGGGCAGCGCGTCACCGATTGGCACGTCGAGATCAACGGCGAGGAGATCCACCCCTCGATCACCGGCGGCTATGGCGAGCCGCTGGCGCAGTGGCTGAGCCAGGGGCACCGCGACGAACTCGAGATCGTCGCGCATGGCTGCGTCGAGACCGAGGACAAGGCCGGCGTCGTCAAGGGCCTGCGCCAGGCCTGCCCACCGGCGATCTTCCTGCGCGATACGCCGCTGACCGTGGCGGATACGGCGATCGCGGCGCTTGGCGTTGGCCTGAACCCGGGGGCGGACGTGCTGTCGGGCCTGCATGCCCTGAGCGCCGGGGTGCGGGACGCACTGCCCTATCGCGGCGGCATCACCCATAGCGAGACCGCCGCCGCCGATGCGCTCGCCGGCGATGGCGGCGTGTGCCAGGACCATGCCCATATCTTCATCGCCGCGGCCCGCGCCCGCGGCGTGCCGGCCCGCTATGTCGCGGGCTATCTGCTGGCGGGCGAAGAGGCCGACCAGCAGTTCGAGACGCATGCCTGGGTCGAAGCCCATGTCGACAATCTGGGCTGGATCGGGTTCGACGTGACCAACGGCATTTCGCCGACCGAACGCTATGTCCGGCTGGCCATAGGCCTTGACGCCCGCGATGCCGCGCCCGTACGCGGGATCGTGACCGGCGGAGGGCCGGGCATCGTCTCCGCTGATGTCCGCATTGCTCGCGGCGAAGGCGATATTGCCGCTATCCAGCAGCAACAGCAGCAATGACGCGGGAACGGGACTTCAGATGACCTATTGCGTCGCGGTGCGTGTCGACGAAGGTCTCGTGCTGCTGTCGGATACGCGGACCAATGCCGGCATCGACAATGTCTCGCGCTTCTCCAAGATGTTCATCTGGGAGTCCGCCGAGGAGCGCGCGATCGGCATGATGACGTCGGGCAACCTCTCGATCACCCAGGGCGTCATCAACCGCCTCAACACCGCGATCGAGAAATCGGGCGAGGACGCATCGGTCGAGACGATCCTCACCGCCGACAGCATGTATCGCGTCGCCGAGCTGGTCGGCGAGGCGATGCAGGGGCTGCAGGACCGCTATCGCAGCTCGATCCAGGCGGAAGGCGCCGGCGCCGATGCGACGGTGCTGGTCGCCGGCCAGTGCAAGGACGGCCAGCACCGGCTGTTCATGGTCTATTCGGCGGGCAATTTCGTCGAGGCGACCGAGGACACGCCCTATTTCCAGATCGGCGAGCACAAATATGGCAAGCCGATCCTCGACCGGGTCGTTTCGATCGATACGCCGCTCGACGAGGTGGTGAAGGCGGTGTGCGTGTCGATGGATTCGACGCTGCGCTCGAACCTGTCGGTCGGCATGCCGCTCGACCTGGCGGTGCTGCACCGGGACAGCCTGGCATTCGGCACGCGCGAGCGGATCGAGGCGGACGATCCGCGCTTCCAGGCGATCTCCCAGCATTGGGGCGAGGCGCTGCGCAACGCCTTCAAGAGCCTGCCCGATATCGGTTCCGGCGCCTAATCGTATCCCACGCCAGCAGCAGCGAAGCCGTCACCCGCGGTGGCGCGTCTCCGCCAGGTCGAGCTCGCGGGTCAGCTTGCGGGCGATCTCGCTGCCGATCGCGCGGCTCCTGCCCAGCTCGAGCAGCCGCGCGCGTTCCGCCTGGATGCCGACCAGGCGGAGCTCGCTGGCCAGCCGCTCCTGCAGGCGCAGCTCGTCGGCGCCGCCGTCGCTCAATCCGTCGATGCGCTCCTGGTAGAAATCCATCACCCGCGCGCCGGCAGCGGCATAGAGGCCGGGATCGTCATGCGCCTCGCCCTGTTCGTGCTGGTGGCGCTCGACCGCACGGATCGCGGCCTCGGCGGTGGCGACGCGGGCGGCATCCTCTTCCGCCTGGCGGGAGGGTTCGGGCGGCAGCTTCAGGTCCTTGAGCAGGATCGGCAGCCCGACGCTGGCGAGGATCAGCGACACGATGATCACCCCGGCGGCAAGAAAGATCGCCAGGTCGCGCGCCGGGAAGGGCGAACCGTCGCGCAGCACCAGCGGCAGGGTCAGCACGCCGGCCAGGGTGATCGCGCCGCGCACGCCGGCGAACGAAGTCGCCGCGACCAGCCGCCAGTTCGGGCTCCGCATCTCGGCGGTCCCCTCGCGCTTGCGCAGGATGGTGAGCCGCAGCGAGGTCCACACCCAGGCGAAGCGCAATGCGGCGAGGCCGGCGACGATCGCCACGACATAGATGCCCAGCCACCAGGGCGAGTGATGGCCGGTCAGCAGCACCGTCTGCTTGGCGCCGGCGACGATGCCCGGCAGCTGCTCGCCGAGCAGCACGAAGATCACGCCGTTCAGGGTGAACTGCAGCGTGTCCCACACCGAATTGCGGCGCATGCGGGTGACCGCCATCGCCTGGCGGGAGATCTCGGCGAAGGTCATCGTCACGCCGGCCGCCACTGCGGCGAGGATGCCCGAGGCGTGGAAATGCTCGGCGAGCAGGTACGAGCCGAAGGGGATCAGCACGCTGACCAGAATCTGCGAGCCGGTATCCTCGCCCCAGCGCCGGGTCACCCAGGTCTTGGCGATCGACACCGCCAGGGTGACCAGCACGCCGATCGCCAAGCCGCCGCCGGCAACCCAGAGGAAGGTGAGCGCGGCCTCCCCCGCCGAGAAGCTGCCGGTCAGCGCGGCGGCGACGGCGAAGCGCAGGCAGACCAGGCCCGAGGCGTCGTTGAGCAGCGATTCGCCTTCGAGGATGTGCATCATGCGCTTGGGGATCGGCACACGCGCGGCGATCGCCGAAACCGCGATCGGATCGGTCGGCGAGACCACCGCGGCCAGGGCAAAGGCCACCGCGAGCGGCATCGCCGGGATCATCCAGTGGATCAGCAGCCCCATGCCGATCACCGTGAGCAGCACCAGCCCCAGCGCGAGCTCGACCACGGTGGACAGGTCCTTGAACAGCTCGTCCTTGGGGATGCGCCAGCCGTCGAGGAACAGGAGCGGCGGCAGGAACAGGAAGAGGAACAGCTCGGGATCGAGCACGACCCGGTGGGAGGTCGACAGGCCGATCACGGCGCCGAGCAGGATCTGCACCAGCGGCACGGGCACGCCGAAGGGCAGCATCCGGGCGAACGCGCCGCTGACCACCACGGCGAGGAGCAGGAACAGGATGATCGATACGGTTTCCAAGGCTCTGCCCCGCGTCTGAAGCGGCCGGACGGCGGCCGCCTTGTTGAATGTCCGGACCCCGCCAGGGGGTTCCCGATGCCTCAGCTCGCGCTGGCGAGGCGGTAGCCGACCCCCGGCTCGGTCACCAGCAGCCGGGGATCGCTCGGATCCTCCTCGATCTTCTGGCGGAGCAGGCCGATATAGACGCGCAGATACTGGCTGTCGGCGGTGTCGCTGCCCCAGCCCACCGCGAGCAGCCTCTTGTGCGTCACCACCTGGCCGGCGCTGAGCGCAAGCGTGCGCAGCAGGTCATATTCCTTGGGCGACAGCTTCACCGTGTCGCCGGCCAGCGACACGCGCCGCGCCGGGAAGTCGATCTCCAGCGGGCCGCTGCGATAGGTGCTGGGCGCATTCTCCAGGCTCGAACTGCGCCGGATCGCCGCACGGATGCGGGCCATCAGCTCGCCGATCTCGAAGGGCTTGTTGACGTAGTCGTCGGCGCCATTGTCGAGCGCGGCGATCTTCTCGCCTTCCTGGTGGCGCGCGGAGATGACGATGATCGGCACGGTGCTGGTGGCACGCAGGGCACGGATCACGTCCTTGCCGTCGATGTCGGGCAGGCCCAGGTCGAGCAGCACCACTTCGGGCCTGATGTCCTCGGCGATGCGCAGCGCCGCCGCGCCGCCCGATGCAGTGGCGACGCTATAGCCCTCGGCGCCGAGCACCGGCTTCAGCACCGCGATCAGTGCGGGTTCGTCGTCGACGAGGAGGATGTTGGTCATGCTTTCGATGCCTCGGCGAGCGGAAGTCGGATGATGATGCGGGTACCGCGGCCATCGAGGCCCGGAAGGGACGCCTCGATCGTGCCGCCGAGCGCCTCGACAAAACCCTTGGCGATCGCCAGGCCCAGGCCGTTGCCGCGCCCGGCCGCCTCGCTGCGGCCCGCCCGGTAGAAACGCTCGAACACGCGGCGCAGTGCCGCTTGGGGGATGCCCTGGCCGCTGTCCGCGATGTCGATCCGGCAGGCGCCCTGCTCGGCGAAGATCGCGATCTCCACCCGGGCATCGTCCTCGCTGTAGAGGATCGCGTTGTCGAGGATGTTGATCAGCACCAGCTCGAACAGCGCGGCATTGGCGGCGACGAGCAGGTCGGGCACCGGCGCCTGGAGCAGCATCTGCCGCCCGCCGGCGCGCGGGCGGACCCGGTGCAGGGCTGCCGCGACCATCTCGGCGGCGCCGAGGATCTGGAGCGGCTGGGCAACCCCGCCCGCCTCCAGCCGGCTCATCTCCAGCAGGTTCGCGGTATAGCGGTTGAGCCGCTCGCATTCCTCGACGATCCCGCGCAGCAGGCCCGCCGAGGTTTCCGGGTCGAGCTTCTCGCCATAGGCGATCAGGCTGGAGGCGGACGCGCTGATCGCAGTGAGCGGCGTACGGAAATCATGGCTGACCGAGGCGAGCAGCGCGGTCTTGAGCTGCTCCGCCCGCGCGACCGCCTGGCGCTCGGTGATCTGCTCGGCCAAGGCGGCGCGTTCCAGGGCAAGCGTGACCATGTTGGCGACCGCGTCGATAAAGGCCGGCGCGATCTTCTCCCGCCGCAGGGGCTCGAGCACCAGCACGGCATCGGGACTGTTCGCCGGCTGGAGGCGCCTGCCGACCAGTCCGTTTTCGCCGATAGGCCCGGCCTGTGCCGCGACCCGCTCGGCAAAGGCCTGCCAGCGCGCCTCGACCGGCGCCAGGCTGCGCAGCGCCTCCCCCTCGAAACGGAACAGCGCCGCCCGCGCGCCCAGGATATCGTGGATCGCGCGCTCGACCGTGGCGACGACATCGGGCAGGCGGATGGCGGACTGGAGCTGCTGGCTCAGCGCCAACAGGCTCTGCAGCTGCTGGTTGCTCGATCGCGCCGCCTGGGCATGATCCTTGAGCTGTCCGGCCAGCACCCCGGATACGAGCGCACACAGGTTGAAGACGACCAGCGGGGCGATGTCGCCGCCGGTCGCGATCCGGAAGGTGAGCGCCGGCTCGGTCAGGTAGAAATTATGGACCAGGAAAGCCGCGAGCGCCGCGATCAGCGCCGCAGCGAGTCCGCTCAGCGCGCCGGCGATGGTGATGCCCAGCACGAACACCAGAGCCGAGGCGACCTCGCCCAGCGGATGGACGGCGAACGCGGCGATGATCGAGAGCGCGAGCACCATCGCCGTACGCAGCATGTCGTCGCGGTGCAGATGCAGCCGCGCAGCGAGGAAGCCGGCGATCGGGTTCGGGCGTCGGGGCGTCATCAAGCTCGTTGCGTTGCCTTTGACTGGTCCGGGCGGCGGGCCGAGGCCGGGGACGACCTGGCTGCCCGCCGCCGCGGTGGGAGCACGCACCTCTTTTGGGGGGAGGCCTGCGAGAGGGGAATGCAGAAAAGCGCGCTCTCGATGAACCAGTTATGGCCCCGGCCCGCCAGGGTCCATGCATATAAAACCTATAGTAACGCCCCCAGCCCGAGCCTCTCTAGGGATATTTCCGAAACATTTCTCGGAGAGACTATGCGCAGGGAATTGATGCTGGCGGTGATGATCGGTGCGGCGGCGCTGGGCGGCTGCACCAGGAAGCAGGCACCGGGCAACGCGTCCGATCTGGCGGCCGGCAACGGTGCCGGCGACACCTATGCCGAGAATGGCGAGGATCCCGCGCTGGCCCGGCTGCAGGCCGATCTGGCGGCGAACGCCGGGGACCGCGTCTTCTTCACCTTCGACGCCTATGCGCTCTCCCCCGATGCCCGCGCCACGCTGACCCGCCAGGCGCAGTGGCTGCGCCAGCATCCGCGCGTCGGCTTCCTGGTCGAGGGACATGCCGACGAGCGCGGCACCCGCGAATACAATCTGGCGCTCGGCGACCGCCGCGCCCGCGCCGCTGCCGATTTCCTGGCCGTGCAGGGCATCGCGCCCGCCCGGATCACCACCATCTCCTATGGCAAGGAACGGCCCGAGGCGCTGGGCTCCGACGAAGCCTCGCACGCGCAGAACCGCCGTGCCGTGTCAGTCGTCATTCAGCTTCCGTAACGAATAATGCGCACGCGAGGCGACGTCGCCTCGCGTGTCGGTCAGTGCGTACCATGAAGATTTTCCCAAACGAATTCCCCCGTGCCGAAGCCCTGCCCCGCGAGGCGGCATATCCGGCGTCCATCCAGCCGATCGGCCCGTCCGGCGCGGGCATGCGGGTCGCGCTCTTCTCGGGCAATTACAATTGCGTGCGCGACGGTGCGAATCGCGCGCTCAACCGCCTGGTCGATCATCTGCTCGCCCGCGGCGCTGCGGTGCGCGTCTATTCGCCGACCATCGCCGATCCCGCCTTCGTGCCGGCCGGCGAGCTGGTCTCGGTCCCCTCGGTGCCGATCCCGGGGCGCAGCGAGTTCCGCATCGCGCTCGGCCTGCCGCGCAAGGTGCGCGCCGATGTCGAGCGATTCGCCCCCAACATCATCCATGTCTCCGCGCCGGACCTGCTCGGCACCGGGGCGCAGAAGCTCGCGCGCCGGCTCGGCATCCCGGTGGTGACCAGCCTGCACACCCGGTTCGAGACCTATTTCGACTATTACGGCCTGGGCGCGCTGCGCGGGCTGGGCGAGCGCCACCTACAGCGCTTCTACCGTGCGAGCGACCATGTGCTCGCGCCCAACACCGCCTCGGCCGAGAGCCTGGTGGCGATGGGGGTACCGCGAGGCGACATCGCGATCTGGGGCCGGGGCGTCGATCCGCGATCCTTCTCCCCTGCCTTGCGCGACCTGCGCTGGCGCCGCGCCCAAGGCTATCGCGACGACGAGATCGTCCCGCTCTTCTTCGGCCGGCTGGTGATCGAGAAGGGCATCGCCGCCTTTGCCGACACGATCCGCCTGTTGCGCGAGCGCGGCCATCCGCTGCGTCCGCTGATCGTCGGCACCGGCCCGGCCGAGGCGCGCTTCCGTGCCCTGCTGCCCGATGCGGTCTTCACCGGCCATCTCGACGGCGCGGCGCTCGGCCGGGCAGTCGCAAGCGCCGACATCCTGATCAACCCCAGCACGACCGAGGCATTCGGCGACGTCAATCTCGAAGCGATGGCATCGGGCCTGGCGGTGATCAGCGCCGATGTCGGCAGCGCGCAGGCGCTGATCGTCCCGGGCAGGTCCGGGCTGCTGACCGAGCCCATGCCCGCGAACCTCGCCGAGGCCACCGGCCACCTGATCGACCGGCCGGACCTGCGCTTCGCCCTGGCGCTCGAGGCGCACCGGGCAGCCGGCAAGCATCGCTGGCCCGAGATTCTCGACCGCGTCCTGCTGTCCTATGCGGGGCTGCTCGCTGGCTGACGCGCTATTTTGAACTTCCCTCCCGACCAAGCGCAGGCTAACGCGCCGCACTGAATGATCGCGCCGGTGCCCCGAAAGGGGCTTAAACGGGAATGCGGTGCGGACGGGCTTCCGTCCAACTCCGCGGCTGTCCCTGCAACTGTAAGCGGCGAGCGCGATGCACTGGCTCCCCATTCGAGGGAGCAGCCACTGGACCATCGGTCCGGGAAGGCCGTGCATCACGCCCTGACCCGCGAGCCAGGAGACCTGCCGGCGCAACGGTCGCTCTTGCTTTGGTCCAGGGGATGGCCAGGGCACGGTATCTCTCCGTCTGAGCGACGACCAAGCGGCCGGGGCCGCTTCGGTACGTGCGCGACGGCGACCAAGCGCCCGCCTCGCGTCTCGCACCGGCCGTTCGCGGCAGGCCCCGCCCTCGTTGCACCGGCGCAGGGGGACTACCCATGTTGAAGACCAGTTTCGTCTCGCTGCTCGCGATCGCCGCCGCCACGCCGGCCTTCGCCCAGAGCGACGACCAGGCCAGCGATCCGCAGGACACGATCATCGTCACCGCCTCGCGCTCGGGCGAGGGCACCGAGCTCAAGGACCTGCCCGCCTCGGCCACGGTGATCACCGCGCAGCAACTCGACCAGCGCCAGACCCGCATCGTTTCCGATGTGCTGCGCGACGTGCCCGGCGTCTCGGTCAACCGCATCGGCGCGATCGGCGGCCAGACCCAGATCCGCATCCGCGGCTCGGAGAGCAACCACGTCCTCGTCCTGATCGACGGGATCGAGGCGGCCGACCCCTATTATGGCGAATACGACCTCGGCACGCTGATCGCCGATCCGGCGGCGCGCGTCGAAGTGCTGCGCGGCCAGCAGAGCTCGCTCTACGGCTCGGACGCGATCGGTGGCGTGATCAACTACATCACGCTCTCGGGCCGCGAGGCCGCAGGGTACGGCGCGCGGATCGAAGGCGGCTCGTTCGGCACTCTCAGCACCGCGGCCCGCGCCGCCGGCGTCTCGGGTGATTTCGACTACGCCGTGTCGGGCACCTGGCTCCACACCAAGGGCTATCCCACCGCGCGCGGCGGCAGCCGCGACATCGGCTCGGACAATGTCGGCGCGACCACCAAGCTCAACTGGACCCCGGCGGAGAACTTCAAGCTGAGCGGCGTGCTGCGCTACAGCTATACCGACGCCGAGACCAACGACAGCGACGCCAATCCGGCGAGCCCGAGCTTCGGCTACACGATCGACAGCCCCGGCACCTATTTCACCAACGAGGCATTCTACGGCCTGCTCAGCGCCGAGCTGACCGGGCTCGACGGGCGCTGGACCAACACGCTTTCCGGCCAGTTCTCGGACACGACCCGCAAGGGCTACAATGCCTTCGGCCTGAACTATGGCGACAAGGGCCAGCGCTACAAGGGATCGTTCGTGTCGAGCTTCCGCTTCGGCACCGATGCGATCAGCCACCGCCTGACCGGTGCGGTCGACTGGGAGCGCGAGCAGTTCCAGAACATCGCGCCGTCGACCGGCTCGCCCTATGACGCCTTCCGCGGCCGCCGCGACACCGACAATCTCGGCCTGGTCGGGCAATATGAGCTGACCGCGGGCGGCTTCACCGGCGGCGCCTCGATCCGCTACGACGACAACAACCGCTTCGCCGACACCACCACCTGGCGCGTCCAGGCCGGCTATCGCCTGCCGACGAACACCCGCATCCATGCCGCCTATGGCACCGGCGTGAAGAACCCCGGCTATTACGAGCTCTACGGCTATTCGAGCGGCACCTATATCGGCAATCCGGACCTGAAGCCGGAAAAGTCGCAGGGCTGGGAAGTCGGCGTCGACCAGAGCTTCTGGGACGGCAAGGCGGTGATCGGCGCGACGTACTTCGATTCGAAGCTCAAGGACGAGATCTACACCAGCTATCCGGCACCGAATTTCACCGCGACGCCGGCCAACCGCGCCACCGACTCGAAGCAGCACGGCGTCGAAGTCACCGCCAGCCTGCGCCCGGTGCGCCAGGTGCAGATCGAGGCGGTCTACACCCATCTGAACGCCACCGAGGACGGCACCATCGAAGTGCGCCGCCCCGGCGACATGGCCAGCTTCAACGCAACGCTCTTCAGCAAGGACGAGCGTTTCTCGACCACGCTGACCGTGCGCTACAACGGCCGGATCGACGACGTCGCCTATACCGACCCGAGCTATGTGCCGGTCCGCGTGTCGCTCAAGCCCTTCACGCTGGTCAACCTCAATGCCCAGTACAAGCTGAGCGAGCGCTTCTCGGTGTTCGGGCGGGTCGAGAACCTGTTCGACGTGCAGTACGAGGAGGTGTTCAGCTTCGCGACGCCGGGCGCGGCAGCCTATGGCGGCGTACGCGTCGCGTTCTGAACAAGCAGGGGGGAAGCGACCGTGAAGCAGCGCACCGACGAAGAACACAATGCCAAGATGAAGAAGGTCCAGGCCGCCCAGGCGAAGAAGATCGCCACCAAGACGGTCGAGAAGGGCCTGATCATCGTCCATACCGGGCCGGGCAAGGGCAAGACCTCCGCCGCGCTCGGCATGGCGGTGCGCGCGATCGGGCACGGCATGAAGGTGGGCATCGTCCAGTTCGTGAAGGGGGCGATGGCCACCGGCGAGAAGGCGGTGTTCGACCGCTTCCCCGACCTGGTCGAATTCAAGCCGATGGGCGAGGGCTTCACCTGGGACACCCAGGACCGCGCCCGCGACATCGCCGTGGCGCGCGAGGCCTGGGAGGAGGTCAAGCGGATGATCGCCGATTCCGAGTACAAGATGGTGATCGCCGACGAGCTCAACATCGTCCTGCGCTATGATTATCTGCCGACCGAGGAAGTGCTCGAGGCGCTCGCCGCCAAGCCGGATATGAAGCATGTCATCATCACCGGCCGCAACGCCCCCCAGGCGCTGATCGACGCCGCCGATCTCGTCACCGAGATGGCGCAGGTGAAGCACCCCTTCCGCGAGCAGAACGTCAAGGCGCAGGCAGGAATCGAGTTCTGATGGCCTCGGCCAAGCTCCTGGTCCTGCCGCTGCTCGCCCTTGGCGGTGCTGCGCTAAGGGCCGGCGCGCCGGCATCGGCGCCCCCACCGGGCAAGCCCAAACGGATCGTCTCGATCAACCTGTGCGCCGACCAGCTCGTCCTCGCACTGGCCGATCGCGACCAGATCGCCGGCGTGACGCGCAACGCCACCAGCACCGAGATGTCGGGCGAGGCGGCGAAGGCGCGCGGGCTGCCGGTGATCAGGAACTCGGCCGAGCAGATCCTGGCGATCGACCCCGACCTGATCGTCGGCATGCCCGCCAGCCGCAGCGCCCCGATGCGCGCGCTCAAGGGGCATCACTTCAATCTGCTCGACCTGGATACCGCCAACACGGTCGACGAGATCTATACGTCGATCCGCCAGACCGCGGTCGCGGTAGGCCATCCCGAGCGCGGCGAGGCGCTGATCGCGAACATGCAGGCGCGGCTGGCCCGGATCGGCAAGCCCGGCGGCGGCAAGGTCGCCGCCTATTATCAGCGCCGCGGCTTCATGACCGGCACCGGCACGCTGATCGACGACCTGATGCAGCGCATGGGGCTGGTGAACCTGGCCGCCAGGCTCGACAAGCCGCCGCTCTCGCAGCTCAGCATCGAGGAGATGGTCGCGGCCCAGCCCGATTACCTCATCGTCGAGAGCGCCACCGACCGGATCGCCGACCAGGGCACCGAGATGCTCCACCATCCGGCGATCGCCAACATCCCCCGCATCAGCATCCCCCAGTCTTGGACCGTGTGCGGCAGCTCCGCCTATATCCAGGCGGCCGAGGGGATGGCGACCCAATTGGCCCGCTTGCAGGATCGGACCCACGCCCGATGACGATTTCCCGCCCCTTGCTGATAACCGGGCTGCTCGCCCTCACGCTCGTCGCGGCGATCGGATCGATCCTGTTCGGGCCGGTCCATCTGTCGCTCGCCCGGATGATCGCCGCCTTCACCGGGCATGGCGACCGGATCGCCACCACCATCCTGCTCGAGCTGCGCCTGCCGCGCATGCTGCTGGGCCTGGGCGTCGGCGCGATCCTCGGCCTCGCCGGTGCCGCGCTGCAGGGCTATCTGCGCAACCCGCTCGCCGAGCCTTCGGTGCTGGGCACCTCCAATGCGGCGGCGCTCGGCGCAGTCGCGGCGCTCTATTTCGGGCTGGCCGAGCTGCATCCGATCGTGCTGCCGATCCTCGCCGTGCTCTGCGCGCTGGTCTCGCTGATGGCGCTGTTCCTCCTCGCCGGCCGATCGGAGAGCCCGCTCACCCTGATCCTCGCCGGCATCGCGGTGGCGACGCTGGCCACCGCCGGGGTCAGCCTCGCGCTCAACCTCTCGCCCAATCCCTTCGCCGCGATGGAGATCATGACCTGGCTGCTCGGCAGCCTGGAGAACCGCTCGTTCGAGCATGTCTGGATCGCCTATCCCTGCATCGCGATCGGTGCGCTGCTGCTGTTCTGGGACGGCCGCGCGCTCGATGCGCTGACATTGGGCGAGGACGGCGCCCAGGCGCTCGGCGTCGACATCCAGCGCACCCGCATCCGCCTGCTGCTCGGCACCGCGATCGGCGTCGGCGGCGCAGTGGCCGTGTCCGGCGCGATCGGCTTCATCGGGCTGATCGTGCCGCATCTGGTCCGCCCGCTCACCGATCGGAGCCCCTCGGCGATCCTGCTGCCCTCGGCGATCGGCGGCGCGGCCCTGCTGACCTTCGCCGATCTCGCCGTCCGCCTGATCGACACCAAGAACGAACTCAAGCTCGGCGTCGTCACCGCTTTCCTCGGCGTACCGGTCTTCCTGATCCACCTGATGCGGGAGCGCCGCCTGTGGTGAACATTCGCCTCGAGAACGTCGCCGTCGCGCTCGGCAAGCGCGATGTGGTGCAAAACGCCAGCGCGAGCTTCGCCCCCGGCACCCTCACCGGCATTGTCGGCCCCAACGGCGCCGGCAAGTCGACCCTCGCCCGCGCGATGCTGGCGCTGGTGCCGCACACCGGCCGCATCCTGGTCGACGATGCCGAAGTGGCGACGATGTCGCGCGCCGGGCTGGCCAAACGCGTCGCCTATCTCCCCCAGGGCCAGACGCTGCACTGGCCGCTCACCGTCGAGCGACTGGTCGAGCTCGGCCGCCTGCCCCACCTCGCCCCGATGTCGCGCATCGGCGAAGCGGACACCGCCGCGATCGAGCGGGCGATCGACCGCGCCGATGTCGCGGGTCTGCGCGACCGTATCGCCACCGAGCTGTCGGGGGGCGAACGCGCCCGCGTGCTGCTTGCCCGGGCGCTGGCGGTCGAGGCTCCCGCGCTGATCGCCGACGAGCCGCTCGCCAGCCTCGACCCCGGCCACCAGATCGACGTGATGGAGCTGCTCCAGTCCGAGGCGCGCGCCGGCGGCGTGGTGATCGCGGTGCTGCACGACCTCACCATGGCCGCCCGCTATTGCGACCGGCTGGTGCTGATCGACAGCGGTACCGTCGTCGCGGACGGTACGCCTGCCGAGGTGCTGACGCCCGAGAACCTCAAATCGGTCTATGGCATCGACGCGAAGGTCGAACTCACCGGCGACTGGCCGACGATCACCACTTTGGGCCGCAGCCGATGACCGATCCCGCCTTCTATCGCGCGCAGGGCTATGCCGCCCTGCCGCTGTTCGATCGGGCGCTGGTCGAGGCCGCGCAGGCCGATATCGCCGAGCACATCGACCGGCTCTCGCACGCGCTCTATCTGCCCTATGAGCAGAGCTGCCCCGACGCCCCGCTGGCCAACCGGCTCGACCGGATCTACGAGAGCGACCGCAGCCAGGCGAACCTGCTCCGCGTCGCGATCTGCACCGATGCGCATCGCGGCCCGCGCCTGCAGGAAATCGCCAACGATCCGCGCCTGTGCGCCGAAGCCGAGCGGATCAGCGAGCGCGAGTTGGCCGGCAAGGTCGTCCGCATCCGCGCCAGCATCGCCAGCTTCCCCGAGCATCGCCACGCCTGGCATTCGGACGTCGCCCGCGACGACGGCGTCGCCTGCGGCCAGGTCTGGACCACGGCCTGGATCCCGCTTTGCGATGCCGGCCCCGGTAATGGCGGGCTGGAGATCATTCCCGGCCGCCAGCCCGCTCCGCTCGCCAGCGTGACCGACAATGGCCTGCGCATCACCGAGGAAGCGATCGCCGGCATGCCGCGGCTCGAGCCCGAATGCCCGGCGGGCACGGTGCTGTTGCTCGATCGCTTCACCCCCCACCGCACCCTGCCCGCCAACAAGGCGCGCTTCGCGCTGGTCGTCTGGTTCAAGGCCGCCTGATCTTCACGCTGCACCGCAGCGATTGCCAGCCGCGCGCGTAACGACTAGGGAGGCCGCGCGACAGGTTCCCCGGGGACGGGGATGAAAAGGGAACGGATACACTCCGGCTGCCCCTGCAACTGTAAGCGGTGAGCCATCGGCCAGATGCCATTGGGACGCGAGTTCCGAGAAGGCGGCCGGACCGGCACTGACCCGCGAGCCAGGAGACCTGCCCGTCGCGGTCGTCTTTCGCGCGGACAGGGTGTGCCGGGCGGACGGGGGTAAACCCGAGCGACGACGAGGTTGGCCGCGTGTGCACGCGGACGCTGTCGCGCGCGCCCATTCCGGCCCCGACATCGCCCGCGCACGGACGCGGCATGTCGATTGGGTCGAATGACATGATGAAGTCCGTTTTCCGTTTCTCCGTTTCCGTCCTCGCGCTCGCGGCGGCGCCCGCCGCCTTCGCGCAGCAGGCAGCTGCGCCTGACGCCGCCGCTACCGAGACCAGCGACGATATCGTCGTCACCGCCACCCGCGCGCCGGTGAACATCCATCAGGTCCCGGCCTCGATCACCGTGCTCGACAAGGCTGCGATCGATCGCAGCCAGGATGTCGGCGCCACCGAGATCCTGCTCCGCACGCCCGGCATCAGCATCTCGCGCAACGGCGGCTACGGCACCTCGACTTCGCTGCGCATCCGCGGCGCCGAGTCCGACCAGACCGTGGTGGTGATCGACGGCGTGAAGCTCAACGATCCCGCGGCCACCGGCGGCGGCTACAACTTCGCCAACATGCTGATCGGCGACAGTTCGCGCATCGAAGTGCTGCGCGGCCCCCAGTCGATCCTGTGGGGCAGCCAGGCGATCGGCGGCGTGGTCAACATCGTCACCGCCGCGCCCACCAAGGCACTCGAGGGCAGCTTCGACATCGAGGCCGGCTCGCGCGAGACGGTCAGCGCCCGCGCCGCGATCGGCGGCAAGACCGGCCCGCTCGCCTGGCGCGTCGGCGGCCAGCGCTTCACCACCGCCGGCATCTCGGCGATCGCCCCGCAGTTCGGCGGCAAGGAAGCCGATGGCTACAACAACAGCAGCGCCTCGGGCCGCGCCGAGCTGACGCTGACCAGCAACCTCAGCGTCGAGGTGCGCGGCTATTATTCGAACGGCCGTACCGAGATCGATTCGACCAGTGGCGACAATAGCGACTATTCGACCAGTGAAGAGTTTGTCGGCTATGCCGGCATCAACCTGTCGCTGCTCGACGGCCGGTTCCGCAACCGCTTCGCCTATGCCTATACCGACACCGATCGCGACAGCTACGGCCCCACCCGCGCCCGCCCGCTGAGCTTCGAGTCCGACGGCAAGAACAAGCGCTTCGAATATCAGGGCAGCTTCGCCTTCACGAAGCAGATTTCCGCGGTGTTCGGCGTCGAGAACGAGAATTCGGACTTCCGCAGCCGCTCGCCCGCCGCGTCGCTGGCGACCCCGCTGCCGGCCTTCGCGCGCGGCAGCGCCGAGCTCACCAGCGCCTATGCCCAGCTGAGCGTCGAGCCGATCACCGGCCTGACCCTGAATGGCGGCATCCGCTATGACGATCACAGCCGCTTCGGCGGGCAGACCCTGTTCCAGGCCGGCGGCGTGTGGCGCTCCTCCTGGGGCACGATCATCCGCGCCAATTATGGCGAGGGCTTCAAGGCGCCGTCGCTCTACCAGCAGTTCAGCGAGTACGGGAACACCGCGCTCGATCCCGAACAGGCCAAGGGCTGGGAAGCCGGCGTCGAGCAGCAGCTGTTCGGCCGCAAGCTCGTGTTCGGCGCGACCTATTTCGAGCGCAAGACCACCAGCCAGATCATCTTCAACAGCTGCACCGCGACTTCGACCGTGCCGCTCTGCTTCGTGCCGGGCAGCCCCACCGTGCACCGCTTCGGCTATTATTCGAACGTCTCGCGCGCCGAGGCGCACGGCATCGAGGCTTCGGGCGCACTCAACCTGGGCGGCTTCACCCTGGACGGCAACTATAGCTGGACCGTCGCCGAGGATCGCTCGGCCGGCACCGCGACCTTCGGCAAGTGGTTGCCGCGCCGCCCGCAGAACACCGCCAACGGCTCGATCAGCTATGCCTTCCCGTTCGGCCTGACCACCGGCGCGGCGGTGCGCTGGTCCGGGCACAGCTTCGACAATGCGGCGAACACCACCAGGCTCGACGACTATACGCTGGTCGACCTGCGCGCCGAGTTGAAGGCGGGTGACAATCTCAGCGTGTTCGCGCGCGCCGAGAACCTGTTCGACGAGAAGTACATGACCGCCTATCGCTACGGCACGCTGGGCCGCAGCATCTATGCCGGCATTCGCGGGCGCTTCTGATGGGAGAAGACAAGATGACGCAGGCTCGTGCCTCGACTCTCTGGATCATGCTGCTGACGCTGGCGAGCATGGCGACCAGCTTCGCGCTGGCCTGCACGGCCCCGGTCGCGGCGCTCGCCGCGCTGGCGGCGGTGCACATGCGCCCGCGCGACGGGATCGCGCTGGCGCTCGCCGCCTGGGGGGCCAACCAGGCGGTTGGCTTCCTCGTCCTCCACTATCCGCATGACCCGAAGACGCTCCTCTGGGGCGTCGGGCTCGGCACCGCGGCGGCGGGGTCGGCGATCTTCGCCTATGCGGTGCTCGGACGGCTCGAGGTCCGCTCGACCGCGCTGAAGCTGGCCATCGCCTATCTTGCGGCATTCGTCGCAGGCAAGCTGGCCACTTTGTGCTGGGCGGCGGTACTGGGCGGCGTGGCGATCACCCTCAACCCCGGCTATTCGTTCGATCAGTTCGTCCGCAACGGCGCGATCCTGATCGGGCTCTACGCCTTCTACCGGCTGCTGGTGGCGCTCGGCGTCCCGGCACCGGGCGGAAGGCTGGCCGCCGCCTGATGCTCACCCGCGTCGAGGACGGCCCGGCGGTCGTCGCCTGCAACACCTGTCGCCATTCCGCGGACTCGCGCGAGGATGGCACGGGCGTGCGCGGCGGCGCCCGGCTGGTCGCCGCCTTGCGCGCCGTGCAGGCGAGCGACCCGCGCTATGCGGGGATCGCGGTGCAGGAGATGCCCTGCCTGTTCGCCTGCACCGATTTCTGCACCCTCCACCTGCGCGCGCCCGACAAGGTCGGCTATGTCCTCGGCCGGTTCGTGCCGGACGAGGACAGCGCACGCGCCATTCTCGACTATGCCGTGCACTATGCGGCGAGCGCGCATGGCCGGGTGCCCTACTCGGCCTGGCCCGAGGGGATTAAGGGCCATTTCATCACCCGCACCCCACCGCCTGGATTTGTCGCCGAATGACCTTCGCCTCGCCTGCCGATTTCCGCGCCGCACTCGCCGATCTGCGGGGCCCTGATGACGGCGCCATCGCCGCCGCCCGCGCCCGCCAGGCCGAGCTGACCAAGCCGACGGGCTCGCTCGGCCGGCTCGAGGACATCGCGGTCTTCCTCGCCGGCTGGCAGGGCAATGCCCGCCCGAAGATCGCACGCGCCCGCACTGCGATCTTCGCGGGCAATCACGGCTTCACCGTACACGGCGTCAGCGCCTTCCCAGCGAGCGTCACCGTGCAGATGGTCGCCAATTTCCAGGCCGGCGGTGCCGCGATCAACGCATTGTCGGGCGCGGCCGGGCTCGAGCTGCAGGTGACGGCGCTCGACCTCGACACGCCGACCGCCGACTTCACCGTCGCGCCGGCCCTGTCCGAAGCCGAGTGCCTGGCCGCGCTGAACGCCGGCGCCGCGGCGGTGACCGACGATCTCGACCTGCTCACCGTCGGCGAGATGGGCATCGGCAACTCGACCGCCGCCGCGGCCCTCTGCCTGCGCAGCTATGGCGGCGCCGCGGCCGACTGGATCGGCCCGGGCACCGGGATCGATGCCGAGGGGATCGCCCGCAAGACCGCGGTGGTCGAGCGCGCGCTCGCCTTCCACGCCGATGCGCCCGCCCACGCCTTCGAGACGCTCCGCCGCGTCGGCGGCCGCGAGATCGTCGCCATCGCCGGCGCCGTGCTGCGCGCCCGCCAGCTGGGCATCCCGGTGGTGCTCGACGGCTTCATCAGCAGCGCCGCGATCGCCCCGCTCGCGGTCGACAATGTCGACATCACCGCGCATTGCATCGCCGGCCATGTCTCGGCCGAGCCGGGCCATGCCCGCCTGCTCGCCAGGCTCGGCCTCGAGCCGCTGCTCGCGCTCGGCATGCGGCTGGGCGAAGGCAGCGGCGCCGCCGTCGCGGTCAATGTCATCCGCTCCGCCCTCGCCGCGCACGACCAGATGGCGACCTTCGCCGAGGCCCAGGTCTCCGGCCAGCTGTGACGCCGTTCGCGCTCCACCTGCTGCGCCACGGTGCCCCGGTGCTGCCCGGCCGGCTGATGGGCCGCACCGATTGCGCGCCGACGCCCGACGGGATCGCGGCATGCGTGGCGCAGGCGGCGGACCTGGGCGTCGAGCGCGTGGTCAGCTCCGACCTGCAACGCGCCCGTGCCGCCGCCGAGGCGATCGGCCCGACGACCATCGACCCGCGCTGGCGCGAGCTCGACTTCGGCGACTGGGACGGGCTCGCCCCGGACCAGGTCGATTCCGCCGCACTCGTCCGCTTCTGGGAAGACCCCGACACCTGCCCGCCCCCCAGTGGCGAGCGCTGGTCGGCACTCGTCGCGCGGGTGTCGGACGCGATCGATGCGCTCGCCCCCGCCCCAACGCTGGTCGTCAGCCATGGCGGCGCGATGCGCGCGGCACTCCATCTGCTCTGCGGCTTCGACCAGCCCCGGCTCTGGGCGTTCGACCTGCCCTATGGCGTGCTGGTCTCGCTGCGCGTCTGGCCCGGCGACAAGCCCAGCGCCCAGATCGTCGGAATCTACCCGTGAAGGGCCTGATCGTCGCGATCCAGTTCCTCACGCGCCTGCCGACACCGCGCATCGCGGTGAGCAATGCCGAGTTCGCCGCGTCGATGCGCTGGTTCCCCGCGGTCGGGCTGATCCTCGGCGCGCTCGTCGCCGGCGCCTGCTGGGCGGGCACACGGATCGATCCCTGGACCGGCGCGCTGGCCGGGCTGGTGCTGTGGGTCGCGGTGACGGGCGCGCTGCACCTCGACGGGCTGGGCGACATCGCCGATGCTGCGGGCGCCGCCCACAAGAGCCGCGAGCGTATGCTCGAGGTACTCGCCGATCCGCATATCGGCAGCTTCGGCGCCGTGGCGATCGGCGTGCAGCTCATCGCCAAGCTCGTGCTGCTCCACGGGCTGGTCGCGATCAACGCCTTTCCCGCGATCGCATTGATCCCCTTTGCCGCCCGGGTCGGCCCCCTGCTCTGGACGCGCTGGCTGCCCGATCTCCATCCCGGCCTCGCCGCGCGTTTCCGCGATGTGGTGCGCCCGGTCGACCTCGCCCTCTGGACGCTCGCCTGGCTCGGTGCCGGCTGGTTCTCGCCGAGCCTGCTCGTCACGCCGGTGCTGCTGTTCGGCTGGGCCGCCTGGCTGTGGCGCAAGCTCGGCGGCATTTCGGGCGACGGCCATGGTGGCGGGATCGAAGTGACCGAGACCGGCCTGCTCCTCGCCGCGTTGATCCTGACCAGGCTCGCATGACCAGCTGGACCTGGCATGGCGGCGGCCTCGAAGCGGCGCGGCGGCACTATGGCGGGGACGACTGGATCGACCTTTCGACGGGCATCAACCCGCATCCCTGGCCCGGCGCCAACGGCCTCGCGATCGACTGGCAGCGCCTGCCCGAGCGGCACGAACTGGCCGCGCTCGAAGCGGCCGCCGCCAGCTATTTCGGGCTCGACCCGCGCCATGTCTGCGCCGTGCCCGGCACCGAGGTCGGGCTCCGGCTGGTCGGCGGGCTGATCGGCGGCACCGCGCATTATGCCGCGCCGAGCTATCGCACCCATGGCGAGATGATCGCGGGTGCCGTGCCGGTCGGCCTGGACGAAGCGGGAAGCGGCACCCTGATCCTCGCCAACCCAAACAACCCGGACGGCCGCGCCCTGCCTCCCGCCCGGCTGCTCGATCTGCTCGGCGCCCGCGCGGACCAGGCCTGGCTGCTGCTCGACGAGGCCTTTGCCGATGTCGATCCCGCACTGAGCCTCGCCGATGCGATCGGCGATGCACGGCGGCTGGTGATCTTCCGCTCCTTCGGCAAGTTCTTCGGCTTGGCCGGCGTGCGGCTGGGCTTCGTGCTCGGCCCCGCGCCGGTCCTCGATGCGGTGCGCGCCGCGCTCGGCGCCTGGCCGGTTTCCGCCGCCGCGATCGCGATCGGCACCGCCGCCTATCGCGACCACAAATGGATCGAGGCGATGCGCGGCCAGCTCCATGCCGAAGCCGCCGCGCTCGACGCCGTGCTCGCCGGCGCCGGCCATCGTCCGATCGGTGCCTGCCCGCTCTTCCGCCTGGTCGAAGTGCCGGACGGCATGGCGCTGTTCGAGCAGCTCGCCGGCCGGGCGATCCTCACCCGCCCCTTTGCCGGGCAGCCGCACTGGCTCCGCATCGGCCTGCCCGGCGAAAGCGGCCTGGCCCGGCTGGAGGCAGCGCTGGCGCATGGCTGAGCCGGTCGCGCTCGCCGCGCTGGCGCTCGATGCGGCGATCGGCTGGCCGGGCGCGCTCTATCGCCGGATAGGCCATCCGGTCGGCCTGTTCGCCCGGATCATCGGTGCGTGCGAGACGCTTTGGAACCGGCCCGAACGCAGCGCAGCCAGCCGCCGCACGCTCGGGGTCGCCACCGTCCTGCTGCTGATCCTGCTCACCGGCGGCACCGGCTGGATCGCCCAGCACCTGCTGCTCGCGCATCTCGGCCCCTGGGGCTGGCTGGCGGTGGCGCTGCTCGCCTGGCCCGCACTCGCCCAGCGCAGCCTGTTCGACCATGTCCGGCCCGTGGCCCAGGCGCTGCAGGCGAGCGACCTGCCCGCAGCCCGGAAGGCGGTCGGCAGGATCGTCGGCCGCGACACCGCTTCGCTCGACGAACCCGGCATCGCCCGCGCCGCGATCGAGAGCCTGGCCGAGAGCTTCTGCGACGGCGTGGTCGCCCCGCTCTTCTGGCTGCTCCTGCTCGGCCTGCCCGGGGTCTGGGCCTATAAGGCGATCAACACCGCCGATTCGATGATCGGCCACCGCGAGCCCCGCTGGCGCGCCTTCGGCTGGGCGGCGGCACGGACCGACGATTTGCTCAACCTCGTCCCCGCCCGCCTGTCGGGCCTGCTGCTCTGCCTCGCCGGCCCCGGCGGCTGGCGGACGCTGTGGCGCGATTCCCGCAACCATGCCTCGCCCAATGCCGGCTGGCCCGAGGCGGCGATGGCCGGCGCGCTGGGGCTGCGCCTTGCCGGCCCGATCGCCTATGATGGCGAGATGCACGCCAAGCCCTGGATCGGCGACGGACGCACTGACGCGAATGCCGGCGACATCGCCCGGGCGCTGCGCCTCTATGTCCGGGCCTGCCTGCTGCTCTGGATCCTCGCGGGAGCCGTCGCATGAGCGCGCTGATGCTGCAGGGCACCGGATCGGACGTCGGCAAGTCGGTGCTGGTCGCCGGGCTCTGCCGCGCCTTCGCCAATCGCGGGCTGAGCGTGCGCCCGTTCAAGCCGCAGAACATGTCGAACAATGCCGCAGTGACGATGGACGGCGGCGAGATCGGCCGCGCCCAGGCGCTGCAGGCGATCGCCTGTCGCGTGCCGCCGCATACCGACATGAACCCGGTGCTGCTCAAGCCCCAGGCCGACCGTACCTCGCAGCTGATTGTCCATGGCAAGGTGCGCGGTACGCTCAGCTCGGGCAATTTCCGTGAGGCACGGCGGAGCCTGCTCGGCGAGGTGCTGGAGAGCTATGAGCGGCTGCGGGCCGAATGCGACGTGGTGGTGGTCGAAGGTGCCGGCTCGCCCGCCGAGATCAACCTGCGCGCCGGCGACATCGCGAACATGGGCTTCGCCCGCGCGGCGCAGGTGCCGGTGGTTCTGGTCGGCGATATCGACCGGGGCGGCGTGATCGCCGCCATCGTCGGCACCCGCGCAGTGTTGACGCTTGCCGACGCGGCAATGATCCGCGGCTTCCTGATCAACAAGTTCCGCGGCGATCCCGCCCTGTTCGAGGACGGCTATCGCGCAATCGAGGAACGATCGGGCTGGCGCGGCTTCGGCGTTGTACCCTGGCTGCCCGCCACCGTCCGCCTGCCGAGCGAGGATGCGGTGGTGCTCGACCGCGCGGCACCCTGTGGCGAAGGCCGCAAGCTGGTCGCCTGCCCGATCCTGCCGCGCATCGCCAATTTCGACGATCTCGATCCGCTCAAGCTCGAGCCCGGCGTCGAACTGGTCATGATCCCGCCCGGCACCCCGATCCCGGGCGACGCCGCGCTCATCGTGCTGCCCGGCTCCAAGGCGACGATCGCCGATCTCGCCTTTCTCCGCGCCCAGGGCTGGGACGTGGACATCCGCGCGCATCATCGGCGCGGCGGCGCGGTGCTCGGGCTGTGCGGCGGCTATCAGATGCTCGGCCGCAGCGTCGCCGATCCGCTGGGGATCGAGGGTCCGCCGGGCCGGGTCGAGGGGCTCGACCTGCTCGATGTCGAGACCGAGCTCGCCCCCGCCAAGATCCTCCGCCATGCCGCCGGCACCGCGCTCGGCGCGCCGGTCACCGGCTATGAGATGCACATGGGCGAGACGCGCGGCCCCGACACCGTCCGCCCCTTCGCCGAACTGGACGGCCTGGGGCCCGAAGGCGCGGTCAGCCGCGACGGTTCGGTGATGGGCAGCTATCTCCACGGCCTGCTCGCCGCGCCCGAGGCGCGCACCGCGCTGCTCGCCCGGATCGGCGTGTCGGGCAGCGGGCGCGACTATGTGGCGGACGTCGATGCGGCGCTCGACGAGATCGCAGCCCGGCTCGAGGAACATGTCGATGTGGGCGCGCTGCTCGCGCTTGCGAAGGAGACGCCATGACTCGCCTGTTCGTCCTGGGCGGCGCCCGCTCGGGCAAGAGCCGCTATGCCCAGCAGCGCGCCGAGGCGCTGGCCGGCCGCCATGTCTTCATCGCCACGGCCGAGGCCTGGGACGAGGAGATGGCCGATCGCATCGCCCGCCACCGCGCCGATCGCGATGCGCGCTGGGAGACGGTCGATGCTCCCCGCGATCTCGCCGCCGCGCTCGATGCGGCGAGCGGTAGCGGGGCGGTGGTGCTGGTCGATTGCCTCACTCTCTGGGCGAGCAACCTGCTGCTCGTCGATGCGGACATGGAGGAAGCCACCGCCGCGCTCGCCGATGCGATCGCGCGCTTCGAGGGCGAGCTGATCCTCGTCGCCAACGAAACCGGCCTCGGCATCGTCCCCGACAATGCCCTGGCCCGGCGCTTCCGCGATGCCGCCGGCCGGATCAACCAGGCGGTGGCCGCGATCGCCGGCGAGGTGATGCTGGTCGTCGCGGGCCTGCCGATGCGCGTCAAGTAACCCTTTAGGAGTGCTGGAGCGCTCCGGGCCAGCGTGGTAATTCGAAGGTATAGCTTGGGAGTGTAGCATGGCGTCGCCGATCAAGATTCTCCTCCAGACCACGATCCCGACGGTCGAGGATGACTGGAACATCTCGCGCTTCTCGATGCTGCGCGACTATCTGGCCGGGCTGACGGACGCGGACGGCGCGCCGCTGTTCGACGTCACCGCGCGCGACCGGACCGCGCCGGGCACTCCCGATCCGGTGCTCTCGACGCTCGACCAGTCGGACTATGACAGCCTCTGGCTGTTCGCGGTCGATACCGGCGACGGCCTGACGCCCGAGGATTGCGAGGCGATCAGCCGCTTCCGCCAGGCCGGCCGCGGCCTGATGGTGACCCGCGACCATATGGACCTGGGCTGCTCGGTCTGCACGCTGGGCGGCGTCGGCGAGGCGCATTTCTTCCACAGCAAGCATCTCGATCCCGATGCGAGCCGCCATGTGATCGACGATCAGGAGACCAGCTACATCCTCTGGCCCAACTATCATTCGGGCGCGAACGGCGATTATCAGGAGATCGAGATCCATGGCGATCCGCATCCCGTCCTGCGCGACGCCGATGCGCCGACCGGCCTGATCCGCTTCCTGCCCGCCCACCCGCACGAAGGCGCGGTCGGCGTGCCGGCCGACGACCTGACCGCGCGGGTGATCGCCACCGGCACCAGCAAGGTCACCGGCCGCGCGTTCAACATCGCGGTCGCCTTTGAGCCTTCGGAAAGCGGCGGCCCGGCCTGGGCCGAATCCACCTTCCACCATTTCGCCGACTATAATTGGGACCCCACCGCCGGCTGTCCCAGCTTCGTCAGCGAAGCGCCCGGCGACGCCCTGGCCGGCTCGCCCGAGGCCCAGGCGTCGGTCCGTGCCTATGTGCGCAACCTGGCGCTGTGGCTCGCCGGCCGCCTGCCGGTCGACGAACGCGCCGAGGAACTCGACCGCGAGCTGGACGAGGCGCTCGAGGAAAGCTTCCCGGCAAGCGATCCGCCCGCCATCTACTGAACGGACGAACGCCCTTCCCAGGCTCGGATCGCCCGGGAAGGGCGCGCGATCACTGCGCTTCGTCGGCGTCGATCACGCCGTTCCTGTTGACGTCGGCCTTGTCGAACTTGGCGAGGTCCTCGGCGGCCAGCTCGGCGGCGCTGACATTGCCGTCGCCATCGGTGTCGAGCCGCTTCAGCCGGCGATCGACCTTGGCCTGGTCCATCGTCTCGCCGCGCTTCTCCGCCGCCTTGGTCATGAAGGCGAGCAGCTCGGCCGGGCTGCCCTTGCCATTGCCGTCGGCGTCGAGATTCCTGAACTTCTTGGCCGATGCAGCCTGCGCCTCGGCGCGGGTCTGGCCGGCCTTCTGGGCGAGCGCCTGGCCCGAGATCAGCAGCGCGCCGACGGTCACGGCGATCTTCACGGTCTTCATCATTCTCTCTCTCCTTGGTTCGTCGCTTGTCTTGATCAGAAACGGAAACCGGCGCTGGCACGCGCGCCGTAGCTCGAGCCGCCACCACCGCTCTCGCCGCGCAGTCCCAGGCCCAGGGTGAACCGGCCGACACTGGTCGAAGCGTCGATACGGCCGGCGATCGTGGTCTTGCCGAACTGTCCGGCGCTCGCCTCGAACCCGTTGCCGGTATCGACGAAGGCGAACATCCGTCGCGCCTCTGGCCCATCGAGATAGGAGCGCCCGCCGATGTCGCCGCTCAGCGTGATCCCGTCGATCATCGCGGTGCCGCGCAGGCCATAATTGGCGAGCGCCGTGGTGCTGCGCGCCTTGCCCGCGACCAGCGCTGCCGCTCCGCCCCATTCCCGTACCCGGTCGAAGCGCGCCGAAGTCACACTGGCCCCGGCATAGGGACCGACGCGCAGCGTCTTGCCGAGCGGCATCAGATAAGTCGCCTCGCCGAAGCTGCTCAGGCTGTCGCCATCGCCGTCCGAAGTGAGCCGGTTGGTGAGCCCGCCAAAGGCTACCCGGCGGTCGGTCGACAGATTGTGCTTGGCATAGCCGAAGCCGCCGGCGATGCGCAGCCCCTGCACGCTATAGCCGAAATAGGCATAGGCTGCATTGCTCACCAGCTCGCCTTCGCTGCCCCGCGCATCGAGGCTGATGTCGTTGCGGGCATAGCGATAGGCGAAGCCGTAGCGCAGCGTGTCGCCGGTCACTTCGATACCGGCCGACACCGTCTGGCGATTCGACTCGATCTCGGCATGGCCGCTGCGTGCCCCGGCGCTGATCTGGCCGATGTCGCCGGCGATCCAGAAGCTCTTCTTCTGATCGCGCGGACCATCGACGCGTGCGATCAGTTCGCGGCCCGCATCATGCGCGTCGCGGCCCGCGACCACCGCCCCCGCCACCAGCACTTCGCCCGAAAGCTGGTCGAAGGCATCGCGCGCGCCCGCAGCGCTCAGCCCGATCGCCGCATCGAACACTGCGCCGGAGCTCTGCGCGCCCACCGCCGATGCCACCGCGACCTGGTTCGCGGTCTGCGCGACGCCATTCAGGCTCACATCGTTGCGCAGCAGGCGCAGCTCCACGGTGCTGGCCTTGTAGACCAGGCTCGGCGTGAGGAAGGCGAGATCGGTGACGACGCCCCCGAAGGTGCCGTTCACCGCCGAGCCGGTGACGATCGTGTAGGTGGTGAGCGGCGAGAAGCTGGTCTGCCCGCCGGTCAGCACCGACACCGTGCCGCCGCTCAGCGTCACCGTGCCGGTGGCGATGATCTGGTCGGAGATGCCGCTCGGCGACACTTCGACCTGATAGACCGATCCCGCCGCGAGCGTCAGGCTGCCCGCCACGTTGAGCGTGCCGATCGAATTGCCCGGCGCGACGATGCCCGAGACGCTGAGCGAACCGGTCCTGCCCGATCCGCCGATCCGCCCGCCGGCGCCGATCGTCACCGTCCCGGCCAGCGATCCGTTGACCACCAGCAGGCCGCCATTGATCGTGGTCGATCCGGTATAGCTGTTGGCGCCGCCCAGCGTCAGCGTGCCGGTGCCCGACTTGATCAGCCGGCCGCTGCCCGAGAGCACGCCCGAATAGCTGCTAGAGTCGGTGCCGTTCACCGTCAGCACGGCGCTGCCCAGGTCGATATTGCCGCTGCCGGCGAGCCCACCGACCGTCGTCGCGAAGCCGCCAAGGGCGACCTTGCCGTCCCCGGCGACGATGAGCGCGCCCGTGCCGAAGGCGTTGGCAATGCCCGCGCTCAGCGTGCCCCCGGTCACGGTGGTGCCGCCCGAATAGGTGTTGGCGGCACCCAGCGTCAGGGTGCCGCTGCCCGCCTTCACGAAGCTGCCGGTGCCGCTGATCACCCCGGTGAAGCTGCTGGCGGTGCCGATGTTCGCGGTCAGCGAACCGCTGCCGAGCAGGATCCGCCCCGCGCCGCTCAGGCCCGAGACCGAAGCGGTGCCGCCATTAACGTCGAGGGTGGCGCCGCTCGCCACGCTCAGCGCACCGCTGCCGATCGCGCCCCCATCGAGCCGCAGCGTACCGGCCGAGACGGTGGTCGCGCCGGCATAGCTGTTCGCGCCGGCCAGGGTGAACACGCCGGTCCCGACCTTGGTCAGCCCGCCGCTGCCGCTGATCACGCCGGCATAGCGGGTGTCGCCATTACTGCCGCCGGTGGTGAGGCTGCCCCCCGAAAGCGTCACCCGGCCATCGCCCGCCAGGCTGGCGACGGTCTGCGACGCGGCGAGATCGAGCGTCGCGCCCGCCGCGATCGTCACCGTGGTGCCGGCGGGCAGCGCCCCGCCCACCCCGGCGCGCAGCGTGCCGCCGGCCACAGTGGTGGCGCCCGCATAACTGTTGACGCCCGAGAGGATCAGCGTGCCATTGTCGAGCTTGTTGATCCCGCCGCTGCCGCCGATCCCGGCGCCGATCGTCGCGGTCACGCCCGGATCGACGCGGATATTGGTCTGCGCCTCCGCCAGGCTGAGCGAACCGGTGCCCGCCGCGATCACATAGCCATCGGTCATGAACTGCATGCCGGTGACGTTGATCGCGCCGTCCACCGTCACCGTGCCGGCCGCCCCCTGGAACACGGCGAAGCGCCCGCCCCAGCTATCGTTGGCGGTGCCATCGGCGTTGGTCCAGTTGGTGCGGCTCGAGGTCCAGCTGCCCGATCCGCCACCGATCGCGCCATTGGCGGTGGTGCCGGCGCCGTCCCAGAACTGAATCTCGGGGACGACATTGTCATAGACCAGGTTGACCTGGTTGCCGACCGAGGTCTGCAGGTTGATGTGCGGCGCGTTCGCGCCGGCCGGCAGCGTGCCGATCACCAGCCCGTTGTCGGTCAGCGCGCCGGTATAGTCGATCAGGCGATAGATGCCGACGCCGAAGCCGCCCAGATCGGCGACGTTGAGCGTGCCATCGAGCGTCAGGTCGCCATTGACCTGGATCCGGTCGCTGGTGCCCGCCACGTTCGGCGCGCCCAGCCCCATGTCGAGCACCGAGCCGCCGGACAGGACCAGCCCGCCCGCGGTAAAGATGCCGGCACCGGCGCCGCCGGCTGCGAGATGCGCACCATCGGCCAGGGTGACCACGCCCACGGCGCTTCCCGTGCCGCTCAGCGTCGCGCCGCCCGCTACGTTCACCGCCCCCGCGACGCTGCCATTCAGCTGCAACGTGCCCGCATCGACCTGGGTCGTGCCGAGATAAGCATTGGCGCCGCCCAGGGTGAAGGTGCCGGTACCGGTCTTGGTCAGCCCGCCATTGCCGCTCACCACGCCGGTGAAGCTGTCATTGGCATTGAGGCCGCCGGTGGTCAGCGCGCCGCCGAGCAGCACATTGCCGCCACCGTTCAACCCGCCGAGAACCTGGTCGGCACGCAGATCGAGCGTGGCGTTCGCGTCGACGGTGACATTGCTCGTCGCCGGCAGCGCCGATCCGTTCAGCGCGACCAGCGTGCCGTACTTCACGATGGTCGCGCCGGCATAGCTGTTGGCGCCCGACAGGATCAGCGTGCCGAGATCGTTCTTCACCAGACCGCCGCTGCCGCCGATCGCTGCGCTGATCGTCCCGGTCAGATGCTCGTCGACGCGGAGATTGATCAGCGCACCGGCAGTCGTCAGCATGCCGGTGCCGGCTGCGATCTCATAGCCGTCGGTGCTGAACTGCGCGCCGGTGAACAGGATCGCATCGTCGACGGTGACCGTGCCCGCCGCGCCCTGGAACACCGCGAAGGTGCCGCTCCAGCCGCTGTTGGTGACGCCGTCCTTGTCGGTCCAGTTGGGGAAGCTGTTGGTCCAGCTGCCGCGGCCACCCTGGATCGCGCCGTCGCCCGAGATGTCGGTGCCATCCCAGAACTGGAGCGTGGCCGATTCCTGGATGCCATAGACCAGGTTCACCTGCTTGTTGATCGAGGTCTGGATCGTCATCAGGCCAGTATTGGCGCCCGCGGGCACGCCGCCGATCACCAGGCCGTTGTCGGTCAGCGTCCCGCTATAGTTGATCAGCCGGTAGACGCCCTCGCCGAACTGGCCGGCATCGGCGATGTTGAGGGTGCCGTCGAGGATCAGGTCGCCGCTGACCTGGATCCGGTCGCCGGTGCCGGGTGCGCCGAGATCATAGTTGAGCACCGAGCCTGCCGACAGGATCAGGCCCTTGGTGGTCAGGTTGCCCACGCCGCCATTGCCCGGCGCGATCGTGGCGCCGGACGCGTCGAGCACGCCGTTGATACTGCCGCCGCCCGACAGGCGGGTGCCGGCCGCCATCACCACCCCGCCGTCCCAGGCCCCCGACAGCTCGACACCGCCGCCATTGATCGAGAGCAGCCCGTCGGCCGTGTTGGCGCCCGACAGAGTGAGCGTGCCGGTGCCGACCTTGGTGAGCCCGCCGATGCCGCTGACCACGCCCGAGAACTCGGTATCTCCGCCGCCCGAGCCGGTGGTCAGGATCGCGCCGGCGGAGCTGCCGCTGCTGGTCACCACCGTGCCGTTGCCCGAGAGATTGGCGATCGTCTGGTTGCGCGCGATCGGCGCGGCAACCGAGGTTCCGTTGACATCGACCCGCGTCGCATCGGTCAGGTCGAGCACGCCGTTGCCGGTGACGATGACCGCCGAGTTGGCGGAGAAGCTGTTGTCGGTCATCCCGGTGCGCAGGCGCCCGTTGCTGATCACCGTGTCGCCCGAATAATCGTTCTGGCCGAACAGGGTGAGCTGGCCGGTGTTGGTGACCTGGACGCCGCCGCTGCCGGTGACGATGCCGGTGTGCGTCACGGTGCTGGTGCGGTTCTGCACCAGCGTGCCGTTGTTGACGATCGCCCCGCTGATCGAGCCGCCCGAGGTGCCGCCATCGTCGTAACGCAGCGTCGCCCCGGCCGAGATGGTCGCGCCGTCGCGCAGCGTCTGCCCGTTGATGAGCCCCCAGGTGCCGCCCTGGACATTGAGCACGTCGAATCCGGAGGTGTTCACCAGCACCTGCGAGCCGGTGCCGGTGAGGTTGAGGATATCGGTGACGACCGTGCCTGCCGGGATGGTGCTGTTCCAGCCGGAGAGGTTGCCGTTGATCGTCGCGCCGGTCTCGATCGTCAGCGTGTTGACGACAGTGGTGTTGGCGAGCGGGGCACCGCCGAACGCCACAGCGTTGGTGCCGCCCGTCGTGGTCACGCTCCCGGCCGCCAGCGTGACGTTGTTCACCGTGTTGAGGCCCAGGTTGATGCGGATCGCCTCGCGCGTGACGCTCGAATTGCCGCCGGTGGCGCTGCCGCTGATCGTGCCGCGGTTGACGATGGTCGTGTTGCCCGTGCCGATGATGCCGTAGACACCGCTGATGTTGCCCGTCGCCTCGTTGGTGAGGGTCAGCGCGCCGCCATTTGTTCCGCGTACGCCTTCACCCTGGCTCACGGCGGTATCGCCGGGATTGGGGCTGTTGGTCACCACGGTAACGCCGGTGCCGGTGATCGTCCCGGCATTGACGATCGTCGTGGTGGCGGAGGAGACCACGCCCTGGTTGCCGGTGATCGAGCCACCGGCACGGTTGGTCAGCTCGAACGTGGCCCCCGGGATGGTGACTTCGATACCCTGGGCCACCTGGCCGACGCCGGCGGCATTGGTAAGCCCGGTACTTACGATCGTCCCGGAATTGTCGATCCTGATCGTACCGAAATCCGCGGCGGTCGCAGTGATCTGGATCGCATCGTTTCCGCCCCGAACCGTGCCGCGACTGATGATGGTCATGGTGCGGTCCCAGACCGCCGGCGGGGCTCCGTTGACCGATGCGGCGCCGGTGCCGCTGATCGCACGGCCATTGCTGCCGGAAGTCGGCACGCCTTCGATCGTGCCGTCATTGGTGATGACGATGCCCGTGCCCGTGCTGGCGCCGTTGATCGTCACCGCGCGGTTGCCGGCCACCTGCGCCGCGCCCCCGGCCGCCACGGTCAGCGTATCGTCGGCATCCATGTTGGTGTTGCCCGTCTTGGTCGTGCCGGCACCGATCGTGGTGTTCTGGGCGTGCGCCACGGTGGGCAGCGCGATGAAGCAGACGGAAAGCAGCAGGCGCGTGCGCAGGCTGCGGGCGCGGATCGAAAAAGTCATGAGTCATCCCCCCATCGCGGCGCGTGCCGCATGGCCAAGACCAGCCGTGGCTGGGTCTGCGATCTGTGGCGGGGCATGCGCGCGGCAACGGCCGCGTCCCTACGGCCCCTCGTTGCGTGCGCTTATCTTCGCATCCGCATCCGGCATCTCTCCCTGGCAGCGTCCGGCTTGCCCGTCAGGCGGGTGCCGTTTTTCTTGCCCAGAATAAGGCCAGAGCTTCAATCCAGAGTCAATAGAATGGTTAGTCCAGATTTCACACATTGGTCCGCATACCACTTTCCGGACCGATTTCCGCACCGCGCGTGAAGAAACGCGCGCCGCGGCAGGTGCCGGGCGCGCGTGGAAATCGTCGGAATTTCGGGTGCCTGGGCGCTCAGCTCAGCTGCGCGCTGATCAGGAAGCGGTTGCGGCTGGCCTCGGCCTTGCGGCGCAGCTCCATGATCTCGCGCTCTTCCGATGCCTTGAGCATCGCCTCGAGCAGGCGGCTGAAATGCTTGCGCATCGCCAGGCGCGCCGCCGCCGAATCGCGCTGCTTCAGCGCCTCGAGCACCGCGGCGTGCTCGTCGTGGCGCGTGTCCTCGTCATGCCCGCAGACCGAGGCGTGGAGCGCGCAGATCTCGGGGATCTCGGTGCGCATCCGCCACAGGGTGTTGATCACGAACATGATCGCCTGGTTGCCGGAGGCGCTGGCGATGGTCAGGTGGAAGGCGCGGTCGGCCTCGGTCGCCGCGGCGCTGCCCTCCTCGGCCTCGTCCATCGCGACGACCAGCGATTCCAGCACCTGGATCTGCTCGTCGCTGATCGTCGGCGCGGCCAGCGCCGCCGCCTCGGACTCGAACAGCGAGCGCGCCTCGGTCAGCTCGAACGCGCTCACCACCGGCAGCTGGCCGACGCTCGGCTCGTTGCGATCGCAGACATAGACGCCCGAACCGGTCTTGATCCGCACCAGCCCCTGGGCCTGGAGCGCAATCTCCGCCTCGCGGATCGTCACGCGGCTCACTCCCAGCCGCTCCGCCATCTCACGCTCGCCGGGCAGGCGCGAGCCGGGAGGGAAAGTGCCCTCCGCGATCATCGCCGCGATGCGCTCGGCGATATCCTGGAAGAGACGGCGTTCGGCCATTGGGTCCTCGATATTCCTAGTCTGGCTCCCGTCAATGCCCCAGACCGCGCCCATTTGGAATAGGCAATTGGTCCGCACTGCCCCGCCGGCGCAGTTCAGCGCAGGCGAAGGCGGAAGCTGAGGAAATATTGCGGGCCGTAATATTCGACGTTCCGGGTGCTGCCGACCACCGGCATGTACTCGACGCGCGGTTCGTTGAAGAGGTTGAGCGCCTGGAAGCGAATATCCGCCTGCTTGTTGATCTTGTAGCTCATGTTCACGTCGAAGGTGTTGTTGCCCTCGACGTAGCGCAGCTGGGTATTGTCGCTGGTGAACGCCTGATAATAGCGCGAGCGATAGCGATAGATGCCCTGCAGCGAGATCGGCCCGATCTCGTAAAAGGCCTGGGCCGAGAAGACGTGCTTAGAATAGCCGCTCAGCCCCGCCGCCGGGATCAGCCCGGGGATCAGGTCGCCGGTCGCGCTGTCGATGATGTCCCCGTAGCGGATGTCCTGCGTCTTGTAGTTCGACCAGGCGTAATTGTAGCTCAGCTTTACGCCCAGCCCGTCGAGCGGATGCGGCAGCCAGCTGAACCGGTTGGAGGCGGTGAACTCGACGCCGTACAGGTCGGTCTTGTCGTTGCTGTTGGTCGTCTGGCTGACCGGGACCAGATAGTCCTGCCCATCGATCACGAAGGTCTCGTTGATCGAGATCGGCACCTTGCCGCCGGTGAAGCGCTTGTAATAGCCGGTCGCCGCGAACAGCGTGTCCTTGTTGGCGTAGTATTCGAACGCCAGGTCGGCGTTCCACGACATCACCGGCTTCAGCCGCGGGCTGCCCGAGGCGACGATCGTGCCGATCGCTTCGTCCACCGTGGGGAAGCCCTGGCCGGCATCCTCCTCGAGCGTGATGCGGCGGCCGGCACCCAGCGCGCTCGGCGCGGGCCGCGACATGGCACGGTAGATACCTGTGCGGACGCGCATCTTCGGCGCGACGTCGAAGATCGCGTTGATGCTCGGCAGCCAGCGCATCGTGCCCGAGGTGATCCGGGTTTCGGTGAAGCCGGTGGTGTCGGCCACCAGCGAGATATTGCCGCCGGCGCGGGGAATGATCCTGAGCGGCGCGCGAAGGCCGACCGCGGTCACCTGGGTGTGCACGCCGCGCACGCCGAAATTGCCGCGTACCGGGATGCCGGCGAGGCTGCCGGAATAGGTCGCCATCGCATAGCCGGCCAGCGTCTCTTCGGTGACGTCGGGATTGTCGACCGAGCGCAGGTCCGCGCTGGGGCCGGGATCCTCGGTGCCCAGATAGCCGCGGAACTGGCAGAGCACGTCGAAGGTCGCGTAGCTGATCGTCTGCTTGTTCGGCGAATCCGCGAAGAAGTTGCGCTCGGGGAACGGCGTGCGGCAGGCCAGGTTGACCTCGCGGTCCTTGTCCAGCGGCGCCGAGAGGGTCACCACGTCGTTGCTGTAGCCGAAGAACTGCCGCCGCGCCCAACGCCCGCCGATGTCGATCCGCTCGATGAAGCCGTCGAGCTTGTAGCTGGCGTCCAGCCGCCCCGAATAGATCTCGTCCTCGTGCCCGTCCTGCGAGCGGGTGAGCTGGGTATCGTCGCTGAACAGATTATAGTTGTTCGGATCGAAGCGCGGATCGAAGCTGAAGACCGGCAGGAAGCTCTTGGAGAAATCCACCGAATAGGGGATGCGCTGGTTGTTGATCGCGGTCCGCACGCCATAGATGTCGAGCGGATCGGTCCGCAGCCGCACCGTGCGCGTGATATCGACGCGCTTGGTGTGCGAATAGCCGAAGTCCGCGGTCACGGTCAGCCGGTCGCTCGGCTTCCATTCGACATTGCCGCCAAAGCCCAGATATTTCTCGTCGCGCTGGAACAGGCCCGACAGCGTCTGCAGCGTCGCCACACCCTTGGCGGACAGCAGCTGGTGGTTGTCGCCGATCACGACGTCGCTGAGGCTGTAGCGCCCCTCGGCAGTGCCGAAATCGTTGCGCGTCTCGCTGTACTGGCGCCGCGAATATTGCAGGTCGAAATTGACGTCGATCGTCGGACTAGGCTGCCACTGGAGCGCCCCGAACACCGCGTTGCGCAGGTCCGAGGTGATCATCTGGCGATAGAGATAGGAGTTGGACGCGTGGAAATAGGGCGTGCCGGCATTGCCCTGCGGACGCGTCACTTCGGTGCAGTTGCCGGTCGAAACCGGATTGTTGGTCGCGTTGCAGGTGAACCAGGTCGAGCTGGTGTAGAAGCGCTCGACCGGATCGTTCACGTCGTTGCGCTGATAGCCCAGCGAGATGCCGATCTTGCCGAGGTCGCCCGCGTTGAACTGGTCGATATAGCTGATCGTGGCGCGGTAGCCGAACGGGCTCTGGCCCGCGATCCGGTCCTGATAGGGGTTGAGATTGCCCTTGATCTCCGCCTGGATGTTGCGGCGCTTGTAGTCGAGCGGCTTGCGCGTCTCGAGCTCGATCAGGCCGGCCACGCCGCCTTCGATCAGGTCGGCCTGCTGCGTCTTGTAGATCTTGATCGCGTTGAACAGCTCGGAGGGAAACTGGCCGAAATTGACCGCACGGTCGCCCGAACCATTGGTCGCCTCGCGCTTGTTGAGCGTGGTCATGCTCAGGCCCGAGCCGAGGCCGCGGATCGAGACTTCGGTCGGGCCGTAATTGGCGCGGTCGATCGAGGCGCCGGTGATCGTCGCGATCACTTCGCCGACCGACTGGCCGGGCAATTCGCCGATCTCCTTGGACGATACCGAGTCGACGATCGCATCGGAATCACGCTTGGACTGGATCGAGCTCTGGATCGTCTCGCGGATCGCGGTGACGACGATCTGGTCTTCCTGCGCCGTTTCTTCGGCCGGAGCAGGCACGCTGTCCTGCGCCCAGGCCGGCGCCGCCGCCAGGGCCGCTGCGATCGACACGCCGGTGAGCAGCGCCGAGCGAGCGCGCACGCGCGCACGGATGGAGCCCAATGCCATTCGAATCCTCCCCAATCGTCTTTTTATACCAATTCTAGGTACCACCGGTCCGGATGAAGTCAATGTCATCTTGATACCAATTCTCCAATCCGATTAATGCAGCGCAGCAAAACCAGAGGAGAGGATTGGATGGCAACCGGACTAGCCAGTAGCGGACCAGCGCGGATCATCGGTTTCGGCGAGGTGCTCACTCGCCTGGCGACGCAGGGGAAGGTCCAGCTGCCCCAGGCGGCCAGCCTCGATCTCCATGTCGGCGGGGCGGAGGCCAATGTGATGGCGGCACTCGCCACGCTGGGTCACCGCGCCGCGATGGTCTCGGCGATCCCGGCCAATGGCCTGGGCGACGGCGCCTGGCGCGCGCTCGCCGCCGCCGGCATCGACCTGTCGCGCAGCTTCCGCGCGTCTGGTCGCCAGGGCCTCTATTTCCTCGCACCCGGCGGCTCGCTGCGCGCCTCGGAGATCCTCTACGACCGCGCCGGCAGCGCCTTCGCGTCGCATGACTGGTCCGCGTTCGACTGGTCCGCAGCCTTCGAGGGCGCCGAATGGCTGCACGTCTCGGGCATCACCCCGGCACTCGGCCCCGATCTCGCCGCCGCCACCAGCGCCGCAATGGCGGCCGCCCGGGCAGCGGGCCTGCGCGTCTCGTTCGACGGCAATTACCGCGCCAACCTGTGGGAGAGCTGGGACAGCGACCCGCGCGCGATCCTCACCGGGCTGGTCCGCCGGGCCGATCTGTTCTTCGCCAATCATCGCGACATGGCACTGCTGCTCGACCACCCCTTCTCCGGCGACGGCGAGGCACGCCGGCGCGAAGCCGCGCTGGCGGGGTTCGAGGCCTTTCCCAATCTCCAGTGGATCGCCTCCACTGCCCGCCATGTCGAGACCAGCGACTGCCACCGCCTCGCCGCGCGCATCGACACGCCCGAGACCGGGTTCCAGACGCCGGAAGTCGCGATGCCCGGCATCGTCGACCGGATCGGCGGCGGCGACGCCTTTGCGGCGGGCGTGCTGCACGGTCTGCTCGAAGGAGCGACGGCGCCCCGCACCGCCGAGCTGGGCCTGGCGCTGGCCTGCCTCAAGCACAGCGTGCCGGGGGACATGGCACTGTTCCCGCGGGCGGATTTGGAGGGGTTTTCGGGCGAAGGCGCCGATGTGAAGCGCTGACCACTTGCACCGGCGCGCCGCACGCCCGCCACAAACCGTCATCCCGGCGAAAGCCGGGATCTCAGGCGAAGGCGCGGGGAAGGAGCCGCATGAGATCCCGACTTTCGTCGGGATGACGGCAGGGTTGCAGGGAACCGTGTCAATTCAGGCTCGGCAAGAACCTGCTCTTGGCGTGAACTTGGCACACTTCCACAAGTCGCCGCCGCCCGCGAAGTTGGAAGCTAGAACCAGCCCCAGATCGGGTTCTTCGGATCGGCCAGCAGCTTCATCGTCAACGCGACCGACATCACCACCAGCAGCGGCCGCACCCCGCGTCCGCCGAAGCGGATCGCCAGCCGCGCGCCGATCTGGTTGCCGATAATGTTCGCCGCCGCCATCGCGATGGCCAGGCCCCACAGCATCTTGCCGCCCGCGATCATCGCCAGCACCCCGGCGATATTGGTCGAGAGGTTGAGGAACTTGGTGTTGCCGATCGCCCGCACCAGCCCGAGCCCGGCAAGCGCGACCAGCACCGTGGTCAGGAAGGATCCGGTGCCCGGCCCGAAAAAGCCGTCATAGAAGCCGATGCCGGTGACGATCAGCGTCAGGGGGACATTGCCGATCCGGGCGTGCCGATCGGCCTCGCTCATCTTCGGGGCGAGCAGGAAATACAGCCCCATCAGGATCAGCAGCACCGGCACGAAGGCGGCGAGGAAGCCCGGGTCGATGAACTGCAGCGTGGTCGCCCCCGCCGCCGCGCCCAGGAAGGCGCCGAGCGCCGGCAGCGCGAAACGGCGCCAGTCGACATTGCCGGCCCGGGCATAGGTGAACAGCGCCGAGGCGGTGCCGCAGGCGCTCTGCAGCTTGTTGGTCGCGATCGCCGAGACCGGCGGGATGCCCGCCGCCATCAGCGCGGGGATCGAGATCAGCCCGCCCCCGCCCGCCATCGCATCGATCGTGCCGGCGAGCAGCGCCATGGAGACGAGGAAGGCGAGGATGTCGGGAGTCAGGTGCATAGAATCAGGCCCCTCTACCGCTTGCGGGAGAGGGACGAAAACAGAATAAAAAAGGAGGCGCGACCGAGGGAGTCGACCGCGCCTCCAGGGACGGAGTGGGTCAGGGCAGCAGCTGGCTGCTCAATTCGGGAACCGCGACCGCCAGGTCATAGGCGACGATCTTGGCGAACACCTTGGCACCGGCCTCGCCGACATGGGTGTAGTCGAACTTCTCGACGATCCGGCCGCGCGGGCCGGTCTTGGGAAGCGTCGATGCCGGCGGCGATTCGGGGGCCGGGCGCGGACGCAGCGTGGTACCGGCCTTGGCCGCGGCGATTTCCTCGGCAAGCGGCTCGGCCATCGCCAGCTTGGTCGATTCGACCGCGCCGAGCTGCTCCACCGCCTTCGCACTATCACGGTTCAGCTCGATCACCGGCGCCTTGGTCTCGACGCCGATCTTGCGGACCGCATCGGCCCAGGCGGCGAGCGTGTTGTTGAGCTTGCCGCCCCGGAACTCACGGCGCGACAGCGGGGTGACCAGCACCGGCACCGCACCGGCCGCCCGCACGTCGAGCACCATCTGGCGCAGGTTCGACTGGAAATCGGTGTTGAGGTCGGTCCAGCGCTCGGCCTTGGTCGACTGGTCGTTATGGCCGAACTGGATCAGGACGTACTTCTTGGCATAGCCGCCGGCTTTGGCTTCGTTGAGAGCAATGTCCCAGCTACCCTCGGCCCGGTAGCTGCGGGTCGAGCGGCCGCCGCGGCCCATGTTGAGGCAGGCGACGTTCGACTTGACGTGATAGGCGCAGAACACCGACGCCCAGCCGCTGCCCGGCGCCATGGTCGAGTCCCCGACCAGGATGATCTTGTAGGCGGAGATCGGCGGCGCATCGGTCCGCTTTTCCCGCTTGTCGAGCGGAGGCTGGGCCTCCGAAGTCTGGGCGAAGGCCGCCCCCGGAACCGCCAGCAGAGCTGCCAGCGTGATCGCCATTTTCAGCATGTGTAATCCCTCCCAGTTGCGGCCTTCTGTCCCTCAGGAGAAGGCGAGGCCGCCGTTGATGTCCATGTTCACGCCGGTCAGGAACGCGGCGTCGTTCGAGGCGAGGAAGACCACCGCCGAGGCCACTTCGTCCGGATGCCCCTCGCGGCGCAGCGGGGTGTTGCCGGCCACCGCCTTGCGGCCCTCGGGCTTGGAGAAGGTGTCGTGGAAACTGGTGCCGATCAGGCCCGGGCACAGCGCGTTGACGCGGATGCCCTGCGGCCCCAGCTCCTTGGCCATGCTGCGGGTGAAGGTCATCAGCGCGCCCTTGGCGGTCGCGTAGATCGAGGCGCCCGGCCCGCCGCCGTCACGGCCGGCGAGCGAGGAGAGGTTCACGATCGCACTACCCTCGCCCAGGTGCGGCAGCACCGCCTTGGTGACGAGGAAGGTCGATTTGAGGTTGAGCTCCATGACATGGTCGAAGAACGCCTCGTCCATGTCGGCCAGCGTCTTGCGGGCGACCATGCCGCCGGCGACGTTGACCAGCACGTCGACCCGCTCGCCGAACGCCGCGGTGGTCTCCGCGACCAGCCGGGCCACTTCGGCCGGCTTGGTCACATCGGCCTGGACCAGGATCGCGGTGCCGCCCGCAGCCTCGATCTCGGCGACGGTCGCCTTGGCGGCCTCGGCATCGCTGCGATAGTTGACCGCGACCTTGGCGCCTTGTGCTGCGAGCTGCAGCGAAACCGACTTGCCGATGTCACGCCCGCCGCCGGTTACGATGGCGACCTTGTCCTTCAATTTCATGCTGGATTCCGTTCTGGGGAGATGGTGCCCGCGGCGCGCGGAAGTCCGCGACCGAGGAGCAGGATGGAGAGGAGCGCGAGCGGGACGATCGCCGCGGCCAGCGCGAAGATCGGCGCATAGCCCTGGGTGGTCATCACCGGCACGAGCCAGGTGGTGATGAGCGTGCCGGCGACCGCGGCGGTGCCGCTGATCCCGGCAAGCGAGCCGACCGCGCCGCCGGCGAAATAGTCGCCTGGCATGGTCTGGATGTTGTTGATCGCCACCTGGAAGCCGAACAGGATCACCGCGATCAGCAGCACGGCACTGAGCGGTGTCGATGCCTGGGCAGTGAGCAGCAGCGCCGGCAGCATGATCACGCAGCCGATCGCGATGGCGAGCTTGCGTGCCGAAAGCGCGTTCCAGCCTCGGGCGATCAGCACGCCGGAGAACCAGCCACCGCCGAGGCTGCCGAGCATCGCGCCGACGAACGGCACCCAGCCGAACATGCCGATCTGCTTGACGTCGAAATGGAAGGTCTCGGCCAGATAGATCGGCAGCCAGGAGACGAACAGCCACCAAACCGGATCGAGGAAGAAGCGGCTGAGCAGGATCGCCCAGCTCTGGCGATAGCGCAGCAGCTCGAGCATGCCGGGCGCCGGTGCTTCGTCCTCGGCCGCAGCAGCGGTGGCGGGACGCGCATTGATATGGGCGCGCTCCTCGTCGCTCAGCCAGGGGTGGCGATCGGGATCGGCGCGGTAGACGAACAGCCAGGGGATCAGCCAGACAAAGCCGAGCACGCCGACCAGCACGAAGGTCATCCGCCAGCCGAACCCGGCATAGAGCGCAGCCACCGCAGGCGCTGCGATGATCGCACCGATCGCAGCGCCGGCATTGAAGATGCCCTGCGCGAAGGCCCGCTCCTGCGGCGGGAACCACAGCGCATTGGCCTTGACCGCGCCGGGCCAGTTACCCGCCTCCGACACGCCCAGCGTGACGCGCAGGCAAAGCAAGGCGCCAAGCGAGCGGACCAGGGCGTGCGCGCCGATCGACACCGACCACACCGCGATCGCGATGACGAAGCCGATGCGCGTGCCGATCCGGTCGAGCAGCTTGCCGAACAGCGACTGGCCGAACGCATAGGCGACCATGAACATGGTCACGAGCAGCGCGTAATCCGCCTTGTCCGCGCCGATGTCCTTGGAGACCGCCGGCCACATCACCGCCAGCGCGTTGCGGTCGATATAGTTGATGACGGTGACCAGCCCGATCAGGCCGATTACGAGCCAGCGAAGCCCTTTGACCCTGGTCATCGGCTCAGTTTCCCTTGCCCGTATCGAAGCGGGCGAAATGGCCCTTCCAGTCGAGCTTGCGGCCATCGACCGTCGCCGAGTGCGCGGCGTTGGCTTCAGCCGAGAAGGCGATCGCGAGCGTGATCGCACGGCCATCGGCGAGCCTGATCGTCACCACGTCCGCGTCACCGGTGCGGACATGGGTGAAGCCCTTCACCCGGCTGTTGCTCGCGGTCGTCTTCTCCTCGCCGGCGTCATAATTGCCGTGCGGCTCGAGCAGGTTGACGAACTGGGCATTGGTCGCGTTCGTCACGCGCTCGATCAGCAGCGGCTCGCGGCGCAGGTTGAAGCGCGGATCATTCGCCCCGCTCTCGCCCAGGATCACGCTGGCGCCGGCGGGAGCCAGCATGCGGTAGGTATAGAAGCGGTTGTCGTTGATCCAGGTGACCGCGCCGTTCGCCTCGGTCGGCGTGCCGGTCGCATCGACCCAGATGTGCTGATAGCCGTTCGCCTTGCCCAGCACCGGGCGCTCGGCAGTGTTCGACTGGAGCGGGAAGCCGATCGCGGTGATCTGCCCGGCATAATGGAGCGGCAGGTCATAGGTGGCGGGCTTGTCGCCGGTCACGTCGAGCAGGTCGACGATCATCGGGCTCTCGATGCCGGTGACCGGCAGCTGGATCAGCGTGCGGCGATAGCGGACACCCGGCCAGGCGCCGGTCATCTCGGCGGTGCTGATCGTCGCCTGCGGGGTGCTCGCCCAGAACAGCTGCTTGGGGGCAAGCTTGTCGCCGACCTTCCACTTGCCGCCGAAATTGCTGGTCTCGTTCACCACCAGCGTGTTGTGCGCGACGGTCTGCTTCGCCCAGCTCTCGTTTTCCTTGAGGTAGCGCCCGCCGTCCTTGCTCTCGACATTGAGGAAGCGCGCCGCACCGTAATCGGTCACGATGGCGTGGCCGTTGTCGTAGAGAATCCAGTTCAGCTTGTCGAAATGGCCATGGCCCATGCCCATCGCGGCATTCTTGGCGACGAGCACCTGGTCGGTGTCGCCCGCGCCCGAACGCATGATCGCCAGGCCACCCATCTCGCCCTTCGGCCCGTCGCTCAGGAACTGCGAGGCGAAGGGGAACGGCCTGGCCTTGCCCGCCGCCAGATCGCGCGCGACCATCAGGCCGTCGGGCGTGAGCACGGTGCGGCCTTGCCACTGGGCGATCGAGAGCAGCGCCGGGTCCTTGGTCACTTCATAGCCGATCGCCACCGACTGATAGAGCTCGTCGGTCTTCAGGCTCTTGTCCGGCATCGCGTCGTTGAACGGGAAGAAGAAGCCATCGTACGTCGTCTGGATCGAGGTCCGGATCGCCTTCAGGAGCACGCCGTCGCGGTGCTGGAATATCTTCTGCTCGGGCTGGTTCGCCTCGATGAAGCGCGCGAACAGCACGAAGGGCAGCATCGCGTAGCGCTGGTAATAGGGCCCTTCGACATAATAGCCGTCGGGCGAGAAGAGCTGGTCGATTTGCGCAAGGAAGCCGAACTTGCCGTCGCGCTTCAGCCCCTTCAGCGCGACCTCGACGAAATCCTTGTCGCGCAGCGTATAGCCGATCATGCCGACCGCGGCGCAGGCCCAGGTGGCATGGTTGTGGATCTGGTCGAATTCTTCCGCCTGCCCGGCCGACAGGAAGCTCGCCATCGGGCGGAACACCTTGTCGTCGATCGTCGCGCGGTCGGCGGCGCTCAACGACTCCCGGATCGCGTCATAGCCCTGCACGGCATAGACCGCCCACACCGCATCGTTGAGGCTCTGCCAGAACAGCCGCCCCGGCCGCTGGTCGCTTGCCGCCGGATGATTGCCGAGCGTCGGATAGAGCTTGGCATATTCGAGCAACTCGGCCCGGGCGAAATCGGCATAGCGCTGCTCGCCGGTGATCCGGAACAGCAGACCCGCACCATAGATGGCGGTGTAGTTCCGCTTGTGCTGCTCATGCGTGTAACCGCCGCCCGGATCCTTGGGCAGGGGCACGACCACGCCTGCCTTGATCGCCTTGTCGACTTCGCGCCGCACCCGCTTCAGCTCGGCGTTGAACAACGGATAGGCGGTGGCTTCCTTGGCCGTCGCTGCCATCTCGGCCGCACGGAACAGCGTCGGCTGGGCGCCCGGCGCGGTCTGCGCGGCGGCAGGCGTGGCGAGCAAGGTGGTACCGGCGAGGAGAAACGCGAAACGAGTCATCAATTGCTTCCCGGAAGCGGCGAGGCCGCAGGCTTGGCGTACCAGGAGACACCCGTCTCCTCGCGTGTGATGGGCTTGAGCGTGCGATCGGCACCGAGCTTGGCCAGCGCCGGATCGACCGGATAGAGCAGGCCATTGGCGGCGCGCTTGAGCGCCACCTGGCGACGGTCCATCGCGATCGGCAAGGCAGCGGGTCCGGGCACGGACATGACATTGCCGGCGAAACTGATCCCGGCGATGTCCGCCCTGGCGACAAAGGGATCGCCGCGCTTCGCGTTGACGAAGAGATTGCCGACGAACCGCGTCGAGACCGGCGGCAGCGACAGTTCGGCATCGGCGCCATTGCCCAGGGTCACCGTCGCGGCATCGATCAGGCTGTTCCGTTCGATCAACGCGTCCTGCACCTGCTCGTAGCGGTTGATCGGCGAATTGGGCACACCGTTCATCAGCGAGAGCGCGCTGTACGACCCGTCGCCGGCCAGCCCCTCGAGATAGTTGTTCCGGACGATCTGGCGCCGGTTGATCACCCGGATGCCGCCGCTGTGCTTCACGCCATTGCCGAAAAAGACATTGTCCTCGATCACATTGCCGTGCCCGTGCCGCATCACGAACGCACCCTGGCTCTCGACCACGACATTCCGGCGCAGGATGTTGGCGCCCGACTTGATCGAGACGATCTCGACCTCGCCGTCGCAGCGCTCGAAGAAATTGTCCTCGATCACCGTGAAGGAGTCGCTCTGTGACTGCTGGCTGGTGCCGATGCGGATCGTCTCGCCGCCATTCTCGCCGAGCGGCGGACGGGGACCGAAATAGTTGTGGTCGATCCGGTGATGGTTGTCGCTCGGACCGTAAGCGGCGCGCACCACGACGAGCATCGCCCCGCCATGCACCTTGCCGGTGAAGTGCGAGTGATCGACCCGGTTGTTACGCCCATAGAGCGACACCCAGTGATCGGTCTTGGCCTCGGTCGGCGTGCCATAGCCGTCGACGACCAGACCGGTCAGCCGCGAATTCTCCGCCCAGCGTTTCGTGTCGAAGCGAAAGGCGATCAGGTCCTCGCCAGTGCCGTGGCCGTCCCTGAACACCAGGTTCGACACGACCAGCCAGTTGCCTGCCATGCGCAGGCTCGAGGCACCGGTCAGGATCACTTTGCCCGGCGTCTCCGCGGTCAGCGTGATCGGCTCTGCTTCGCTGCCCTGGCCCGTGAAGCGGACTGCGAAATCGCGCCACTCGCCATTGGCGAGGATGATGCGATCGCCCGGCGCCAGCGCCTTCGCTGCCGCCAGATATTCCTGCTGATCATGGACAAGAGTGTCGCGCGCCGCCGCCGGACTGGCAGCCACCGCAAGCATCCCCATCGACAGCGCCCAGAGTCGCAACGAGTCCTCCCCACCGGCTCTTGTGGCCGATGCGGATGCCTACCAGTCGCGCAAATTACGCGCAAGCCAATTTGAATACCAATTTAACGGACCGGATTTGGTCCATTGGTTCTATACCAAATTCCGGGCAGCGGTCAGCCGCGGGCACCACGCGGGCGGCCGGCGAAGAGCGGGGCAAGCGTCACAGCGACCGTGCCGAGCAGGATCGCCGCTACCGCCGGCTCGAGCTGGTCGGCGAGCCAGAAATAGGCCGTGACACTGGCCGCGACGGCCAGCCCCACTGCCCCGAGCAACGACGCGGCATGCAGCAACGGACCGACGCGGCGCGGCCAGCCATCGATGATTCGCCGCACCCGGGCCAGCATCACGCCATCGATGCCGGCGGCTTCCGCCCGGGCATATTCGGCCATATCGAGGCGCTTGCCGTCGAGACGGTAGAGAATGGCGAAGCGCCGCAGCGCCTCCAGCCGGGCATTGGCGAGACCGGCCACGCGGCGCGAGCCGAACAGCATCGCGCCCAGCCGCTCGATCCGGCGCGGTGCGCGCAGCGACGCGCGGCCATCCGCCTGCGAGAGCTGCAGCGTGCGCAGTTCGAGCGGGCTCAGCGCCGCCTCCACCGAAACGGTTCCGGCAAGCCCTTCGAGCAGATGTGCCTGGCTATCGAGATACGCCATGATGTCCTCCTGTTGGGAGCCATCTAGGCGCGGCGCGTTCCGCTGATTAGCCGTGCGGTCGGCACCTCAAGGTTTCCGCAACTGCGACGATCCGAAGCAATGTAGTTCCCTCGCCTCGCCTGGGCGCAGTAACCGACCATCCGTAAGTATGACAAAATCAGGGTTGATACCTTATATCATCGCAGCTACCGCAGCGCAGCAAGTACCTTTGTTCGGGAAGATTCGTCGATGTTGCGTCCGCTGCTGCTCGCCTCTGTTGCCCTGTTCGCCCTCCCCGCCTATGCCGAGGAGAAGCCGGCAGGCACCACGGACGCCTCGGCAGCCAGCAGCGAAGCCGCGACCACCGCTCCCGCCGCCGAGGATCAGGATCACGACCAGCCCGGCGCGCAGATCGTCGTCACCGGCACCCGTGCCCGCAACACCGCCGATGTGCTGGGCGGCACCGCAGTCCTCGCCAAGGACGAACTGACCCGCGACCTGCGCCCGACGATCGGCGAAACCCTGGCCCAGCAGCCGGGTGTCTCGGCCACCTCCTTCGGCCCCAACGCCTCGCGTCCGGTGCTGCGCGGCTTCATCGGCGCGCGCGCGCCATTGCTCACCGACGGCATCGGCAGCATCGACGTGTCGAACACTTCGGCCGATCACGCGCCGATCATCAATCCGCTCACTGCCGACCGTATCGAAGTGCTGCGCGGGCCGACCGCGCTGATCTTCGGCCCCTCGGCGATCGGCGGCGTCGTCAACGTCATCGACAGCCGCATCCCGCGTCACGTGCCGGACGAGATCGTCCATTTCGACGGCATCGCCAGCTATGGCAGCGCCGCCGACGAGCGCTCGGTCTCGGGCACGGCGGACGTGCCGGTGACCAGCAAGATCGTCCTTCACGCCGATGGCAGCTTCTCCCAGACCGGCGACCAGCGCACCGGCGGCTATGTCCTCAGCCGCCCGCTGCGCGCAGCGGCGGCCGCCAGCGCCGATCCCGAGATCCAGGAACTGGCGGACCTCAAGGGCAAGGTACCCAACACCGCAGGCAAGACCTGGGACGTCGCCGGCGGCGCCGCGATCATCGACGGCACCAACAATCTCGGCTTCTCGGTCAGCCATTTCGACACCTTCTACGGCGTGCCGGTGCGCTATTCGCTCGATCCCTCGGTCGAGGCCGAGCAAGTCCGCCTCCACGCCCAGCAGACCCGCGTCGATGTGCGCGGCGAGGTCAATATCGGCGACGGCCTGTTCAAGCAGCTCCGCACCCGCTGGGCCGCGGCCGACTACAAGCATAGCGAGATCGCCGAAGACGGCGCCGTCGGCACCACCTTCTACAACCAGGGCTATGAAGGCCGGCTCGAGCTGGTCCAGAGTGCGCGCGGCGGCTGGGATGGCCTGATCGGCGGCCAGTTCTCCTTGCGCGACATGCATGTCGTCGGCGACGAGAAGTTCCTGCCCAAGAACTCGGCCCAGCAGTTCGGCCTGTTCACCCTCCAGTCGCTCGATCTCGGCGCGTTCAAGGCCGAGGCCTCGGCCCGCTTCGAGCACAACGACCTGACCGCCCAGGCCGATGCCGATATCGGCAACCCGGCGTATAATCGCAGCTTCGACAGCTTCTCGGCCTCGCTCGGTGCCAGCTATGCGATCGCGGACGGCGTGCGCTTCGGCGTCAACGTCTCGCGCGCCGAGCGGGCTCCGACCCCGGAAGAGCTGTTCGCCAACGGCCCCCATGCCGGCACCCAGGCCTATGAGATCGGCAATCCCAATTTCGGTACCGAGAAGAGCTGGGGCGTCGAGGCCACGCTCAAGGGGGGCGGTGACGGCTTCGCCTTCTCGACCGCAGCCTATTACAACTGGTTCACCGGCTATATCTACGACACGCCCACCGGCGCGACGCAGGACGACCTGCCTGTCTTCCAGTACAATCAGGCCGATGCCCGCTATTACGGCTTCGAGGCCGAGGGCTCGCTGCGCCTGGCGACGGTGAAGACCTTCACGATCAACGCCACCGCGCTGGCCGATTACGTCCACGCCGAGATCGTCGGCACCGGCCCCGCCCCGCGCATCCCGCCGCTGCGCATCAATGGCGGGCTGGAAGCGACCTCGGACGCCTTCACCCTCCGCGGCGAAGTCGAGCATGTCTTCGACCAGACCCGCATCTCTGCCTTCGAGACGCCGACCGATGGCTTCACCTTCGTCAACGCTTCGGTCTCGTGGAAGCCCTGGGGCGCCGGCTCGAACACCAGCCTGCAGCTCTCGGCAAACAACCTCTTCGACGTCGAGGCCCGCCGCGCCGCCAGCGTGCTCAAGGACTATGCCCCGCTTCCGGGCCGCGACATCCGCGTGACCGCGCGCATCCAGATCTGACTTGGGGCCTACCCATCCATAGCCGTCATCCCCGCGAAGGCGGGGATCTAGGGTAACAGAGGAATGCCCTTTGCGACTCTGGATCCCCGCCTTCGAGGGGATGACGGAATTGAGGTTGGGTTGGATATTTGCATCGGCCCCGCCGTTACGCGATCCAATGCCGATGCATCCCGCTCCCGAAGCCCCGCCCGCCTCACGACGCCTGCCCTGGCCGATCCTCGCTGCGGCGGGCTTCGCGCTGTTCCTGCTCGCGCTGATCTGGCTGGGCCACGAACTTGTGGAGGACGACGGCGCCACGATCGACCGCGCGATCCTGCAGGCGATGCGCAGCGGAGGGCACCCGATCGGCCCGGCCTGGCTCCCCTCCGCCGTCCGCGACGTGACCGCGCTGGGCAGCACCATCGTGCTGACCTTCATCGTCGCTGTCACCGCGACCTTCCTCTGGCTGGCGGGGCGGCTGCGCACCGCGCTGCTGCTGGTCGCCGCGACCGCGCTCGGCTCGCTCACCGTCGAGACGATCAAGGCACTGGTCAGCCGCTCGCGCCCCGATCTGGCCGGCAGGCTGATGGAAGAAACCTCCAAGAGCTTCCCGAGCGGCCATGCCGCGCTGAGCGCGATCGTCTACCTGACGCTCGCCACCCTGCTCTTCCCGGTGCTGCCCGACCGGCGGATCCGCGCCTTCGTGCTGATGGTCGCGCTGGTGCTGACGTTCTCGGTGGGCCTCAGCCGCCTCTATCTCGGCGTCCACTGGCCGAGCGACGTCCTGGCCGGCTGGGCGTTCGGCGGCGTCTGGGCGATGCTGTGGTGGCGGATCGAGCTGGAGCTGCTGAGCCGGGCCCAGACCAGGGCCTAACCCTGGCGCTCGGCGAGCTTGCGCTCCCAGGCCAGCGCATCTTTGACGATCCCTTCCAGATCGTCGTGCTTCGGCCGCCAGGGCAGCGCCGCGAGGATCGCGCTGTTGTCCGCGACCAGCGCGTCGGGATCGCCCGCGCGCCGGCCCTCAAGCCTGCGCTCGATCGTCAGGTTGGTCACCCGATCGACCGCATCGAGCACCTGCAGCACCGAGAAGCCCCGGCCATAGCCGGCGTTCATCGTGTGGTTCTCGTTCGGCCTGGCGATCAGCAGGTCGAGCGCATCGACATGCGCGGCGGCCAGGTCGCTGACATGGATGTAATCGCGCACGCCGGTGCCGTCGGACGTGTCGAAATCGGTGCCGAACACCGAGACATGGCCGCGCTTGCCGGTCGCCGCCTCGGCCGCGATCTTGATCAGGTGCGTCGCCCCCGCGGTCGACTGGCCCGAGCGGCCCTGCGGATCGGCGCCGGCGACGTTGAAGTAACGCAGCGCCGCATAGTTGATCGGATGCGCGGCGGCGACGTCCTTGAGCATGATCTCGGTCATCAGCTTGGACATGCCATAGGGGTTGATCGGCTGCTTCGGGCTGTCCTCGCGCACCGGCACGACTTCGGGAATGCCATAGGTCGCCGCGGTGGAGGAGAAGATGAAGTGCTTCACGCCTTCGGCAACGGCACTCTCGATCAGCGCACGGCTCGCGGCGGTGTTGTTGCGATAATATTTGAGCGGGTCGCTCACGCTCTCGGGCACCACCACCGAGCCGGCGAAGTGCATGATCGCGATCACGCCATTGTCGCGGATCGCGGCACGGACCTTGTCGTCGTCGGCGATGTTGGCGATCACCAGCTTGGCGCGCGGATCGACGGCCCAGTCGAAGCCGGTGACGAGGTTGTCGACCACCACGACCTGCCAGCCTGCGTCGAGCAGCGCCAGCACCGCATGGCTGCCGATATAGCCCGCCCCGCCCGTAACCAGCACCGTGCCTTCGCGCATACCAAACTCCGCATTGTTCTTCGCGCGTCCAATCCTATCTTTGCGCCGATAGCAAGGAGTTCGCGATGAGCATTGAAACCGCTACGCTGGCCGGAGGGTGCTTCTGGTGCACCGAGGCCGTGTTCAACGATGTGATCGGCGTCCAGTCGGTCGAAAGCGGCTATATCGGGGGCACCAAGGAGAACCCGACCTACAAGGAAGTCTGCACTGGAACGACCGGCCATGCCGAGGCGATCCGGGTGAGCTTCGATACCGACCAGATCTCCTATGGCGAGATCCTCGACATCTTCCTGGCAACGCACGATCCGACCCAGCTCAACCGGCAGGGCAACGATATCGGCACCCAGTATCGCTCGGCGATCTTCCCGCATTCGGCCGAGCAGGAGCGCGAGGCGCTGGACGCGATCGAGCGGGCCCGTCCCGACTGGCCCGAGCCGATCGTCACCGCGATCGAGCCGCTCGGCGAATGGTGGTCGGCCGAGGACTATCATCAGGAATATTGGCAGGGCGACGGCCAGCGTAATCCGTACTGCCTGGCGGTGATCCCGCCCAAGCTGCGCAAGCTCCGCAAGAGCTTCGCGGCACGCAGCAAGGAAGGCGCCACGGCCTGACCTGACTTAGATCCTCCCTCGCGAAGCGGGGGAGGGGGGACCAGCCGCAGGCTGGTGGAGGGGGACTCTCCGCGGGCGAGGTGCTGGTGGCCAAGCCCCCTCCACCACCGCCTTCGGCGGCGGTCCCCCTCCCCCGGCTTTGCCGAGGGAGGAATGGCGTTCAGTCCCCTCCCCCCGGCAGCGCCTCGCCTTCGATCGGCGGACGCTTGCCCGCTTCGGCGCCGAGCGCCTTGTAGACGAAGCCGCCGAGCAGCCCGCCCACGATCGGCGCGCCCCAGAACCAGAGCAGCTGCTGCAGCGCGATACCGCCTTCGAGCAGCGCCGGCCCGGTCGAGCGCGCCGGGTTCACCGACGTATTGGTCACCGGGATCGAGATCAGGTGGATCAGCGTGAGCGCCAGCCCGATCGCGATCGGCGCGAAGCCTGCGGGGGCGCGGCTGTCGGTCGACCCCATGATCACCATCAGGAACATGAAGGTCAGCACGACCTCGATCACCATCCCGGCCTGGAACGAGAAATGGCCGGGCGAATGCTCGCCGAACCCATTGGAGGCGAGGCCGCCGGCATAGCCCGGCGCGCCGCTGGCGACGTACCAGAGCAGGCCCGCCGCGATCACTGCGCCGATCACCTGCGCGATCACGTAGAGCGGGATGTCCCTGGCCGGGAAGCGCCCGCCGGCCCACAGGCCGAAGGTCACCGCCGGGTTGAGATGGCAGCCCGAGATATGGCCGATCGAATAGGCCATGGTGAGAACCGTGAGACCAAAGGCGAGGCTGACGCCCGCCAGCCCGATGCCGACATCCGGAAACGCCGCGGCCAGCACCGCGCTGCCGCATCCGCCGAAAACGAGCCAGAAAGTGCCGATCAGTTCGGCGAGACCACGTTGCACATTGCTCATGCTTGTTGCCCTCCTGCTGTGTTCGGTCTCTCCCATCCAGACCTGCGCAGATTTGTAGGTCCCGATGGAGTCGGAAGTAAAGCGGCGCACGGGTTGCGGCGACGGCGGCACTGTGGTGAGGGGAACGGCGATGACGCTTCCCGACCGCAGCTTCGCCGCCTTCCTGTTCGACATGGACGGTACGCTCGTGAACTCGATGGCGGTGGTGGACCGCGTGTGGCGCGCCTGGGCGGCGCGGCACGGCATCGAGACCGATCCGCTGATGGCGGCGCTGCACGGCGTCCGCGCGATCGAGACGATCCGCCGCTTCGCCCCCGCCGGCGTCGATGCCGAGGCGGAGACCGAGGCGCTCACTCAGGCCGAGATCGACGATATCGAAGGCCTGGTCGAGATCCGGGGCGCCGCCGCGTTCCTCGCCCGCATCCCCGCCGGACGCTGGGCGCTGGTGACTTCGGCACCGCGGGCACTCGCACTGCGCCGGCTCGAGGCAGCCGGGGTGCCGCTGCCGGAGGTGGTGATCACCGCCGAGGACGTGGCGCATGGCAAGCCCGCGCCCGATTGCTTCCTGTCCGCCGCAGCACGGCTCGGCGTCAATATCGGCGACTGCCTGGTGTGGGAGGACAGCCCCGCCGGCATCGCCGCCGCCGATGCGGCGGGCGCCGCGACGGTCGTGATCACCGAGACGCATCACGACGTGATGGACACGCCGCACCCGGCCCGGGCGGACTATCGCGGCATCGATGTGGAAACCGATGCGCAGGGCTGGCTGCGGCTGGTCGCGCGCTAGACGACGACGCAAATCCCAGACCCGCTCCCCGGCGAAGGCCGGGGAGCAAGCGCCCCGACAGCCGCCGCTGCGGCGCCCCTGCTTGCAATGTAGGATTTCGCCTGCTCCATACTGATGGATGCAAGCCCGCTTCGCTTCCGCCCACTGCCGGCCCCGTCGCGATCCCCCGCACGGGAAGGGAAACCAGGGCCCCGTGTCGTATGTTTCGTAAACTTCCGTGCACCGATCGAGCCCCGAATCGGCCCGTCGCCCGGCCTAGTAAGCGGCGCGGCGCAGCCGGTCGTTGATCGCCACGCCGATGCCGGTCTCGGGGATCGGCGCCACGGCGATGGCCGCGGCATCGCTCGCATCCGCGCGGTGGAGCGCATCGAACAGGTTGGCCGCGGCCTCGGTGAGGTCGGCGGTTGCCGAGAGGGTTTCGATGCCGGCGATCGGACCGAAGCCGATGAGATACTCGCCGTCCTGCGCTTCGGTCGCATGGAGGCGCACCGGCTTGGAGGGGGCGTAGTGGCTGTCGAGCTGGCCGGGCGCGACAATCCCCGCTTCTTTCCCGGGCGAAGGCCAGGGCCCAGCCTCAGACTCCGGGTCCACCCCTGCGCCTTCGCGGGGGAAAAGCTGTTCGGCGCTCAGCGGTCCCGGCCGCAGGATCGCCCCGCCCATCACGATCGTCGACTCCACCCCGGCCGGGGTGGCGCCGTCGTCGATCACCAGCGGGATGCGCCCGGCCAGGCTCTTCGCGACATGCTCGGCACGCGTCGGGCTGATCGAGCCGCTGGCATTGGCCGAGGGCGCGGCGAGCGGCTTGCCACTCTCGGCGAGCAGCGCCTGCATCGCGCGGTGCCGCGGCACCCGGATCGCGATCGTGTCGAGCCCGGCAGTGACCAGCGAGGCGATCCCGGAATCGGCGCGCAGCGGCAGCACCAGGGTCAGCGGCCCCGGCCAGAAGCGCTCCGCCAGATCACGGGCGCGGTCATCGAACACGGCGATCCGCTCGGCGGCGGCGAGATCGGGCACATGGACGATCAGCGGGTTGAAGCTCGGCCGGCCCTTGGCGGCGTAGATGCCCGCGACCGCGCGCGACTCGGTCGCGTCGGCGGCCAGGCCGTACACCGTCTCGGTCGGCACCGCGACGCATTCGCCGGCACGAATCAGCGCAGCCGCTTCGGCGATCGCGGCCATGCCGTAAGGTAAGACTCTCGGATTTGTCGGGCTCACTTTGGGCGAGCTATACGGCGGGAAACCAGACCACAAGAGAGGCTCTATGTTCACCCCCGCCACCGCCGATCAGCGCTTCGTGCTGGAGACCATCGTTCGCCTGAGCGAGATCAGCGCTGAAGCCGCCGAAATCGCCGATGCGGTGCTCGACGGCGCGGGCCAGTTCGCCGCCGGCGAATGGGCGCCGCTCGAGCGGCTCGGCGACACCAACGGGCCGAAATGGACACCCGAAGGCGTGAAGATGCCGGCCGGCTTCGCCGAGGCCTACCAGGCCTATGTCGAGGGCGGCTGGGGCACGATCGGCTCGCCGGCAGAGCATGGCGGCCAGGGCCTGCCGGTCAGCCTGTCGATCGCCGTGCTGGAGACGCTCGGCACCGCGAACATGGGCTTCGCACTCGCCCCGATCCTCACCGTCGGCGCGGTCGAGGCACTGATGCATCACGGCACGCCCGAGCAGCAGGCGCTGTACCTGCCGCACCTCTCGACCGGCGCCTGGACGGGCACGATGAACCTCACCGAGCCACAGGCGGGCTCGGACGTCGGCGCCCTGCGCAGCACCGCCACGCCCGCCGGCGAGGGCAAGTGGAAGATCAAGGGCACCAAGATCTTCATCAGCTTCGGCGATCACGACATGGCCGGGAACATCGTCCATCTCGTCCTCGCCCGCACGCCGGGCGCGCCGGCCGGGACCAAGGGCATCTCGCTGTTCCTGGTACCGAAGTATCGCCTCGACGCGGACGGCACGCCGGGCGCGTTCAACGATGTCCGCACCGTCTCGATCGAGCACAAGATGGGCCTGCACGCCTCGCCGACCTGCGTGCTCTCGTTCGGCGACAATGACGATTGCATCGGTGAGCTGGTCGGCCCCGAGCTTGGCGGCATCCGCGCGATGTTCACGATGATGAACAACGCCCGGCTCAATGTCGGCCTGCAGGGCGTCCAGGTGGCCGAGCGCGCCACCCAGCGTGCCGTCGCCTATGCTCGCGAGCGCGTGCAGGGCTATCGCGGCGGCGCACAGGTCGCGATCGTCGAGCATCCCGATGTCCGCCGCATGCTGCTGCGGATGAAGGCGCAGACCCAGGCGGCGCGGGCTTTGGTCTATTATGCGTTCGGCCAGCTCGACCGCGCACGGGCCGGCGATGCCGAGGCGGAGAAGCGCGTCGAGCTGCTCACCCCGCTCGCCAAGGCGCATGGCACCGATCTCGGCAACGAAGTCGCCAGCCTGGGCGTCCAGGTCCATGGCGGCATGGGCTATATCGAGGAGACCGGTGCCGCCCAGCATTTCCGCGATGCGCGGATCACCCCCATCTACGAAGGCACCAACGGCATCCAGGCCGCCGACCTGGTCGGGCGCAAGCTGTCGATGGACAATGGCGGCACGCTGCTCGGCCTGATCGGGCAGATGCGCGAGGACGCCGAGGATACCGGCCTGGTCAACCTGATCGACGCCTGCGAGGAAGTCGCGCGCAACCTGCTGTCGAGCGAGATGGATGACCGGCTGGCGGCGAGCTATCCGTTCCTGACCATGCTCTCGACCGCGGTGTGCGGCTGGCTGATGGAAGCGAGCGGCCGCGCGGCGGCGCGCAGCGAGGGCGATCCGGCGTTCCTGAAGATGAAGCAGGCGGCTTCGCGCTTCTATGTCGCGCAGATCGTGCCCGAGGCGCTGGGCCTGATGCCCGCCGCTATGGCCAGGGCGGAAATGCTCTACGCAATCGATGCCGAGGGCTTCGCCGCGTAGAGCTTCCCCCTTTTGATGCGGCCAGCATAGCAAAAGCCGGCGGGTATCCCGCCGGCTTTTACCGCCGAAACGGCTGGACCTCGGCGGATATCCGACCAGCCATCCTTGCAATGTAGGATTTCGCCTGCTTGGCTCACCCGGCCGGGCTGAAACTCGGCCGCTCTTTCGATCCGTGAAAGATAGGACAAGGCGTGCGCAAGCATGTTGCGCAAACCTGCCGCCGCGCAAGGTCGTTGGCTGTCGAGACTTTTGTGACTTTCCGCCGCCAGCCGGCCGAGTCGCCGGCCCGTCGCTGTTGGAATATCCGCGCCCGGCTTCAGTTGTAGCGGTTGCCGCCCGGATCGGCGCGGAAGCCATTGTCCGCGCCGCCGCCCTGGCAGCGCTGGTCGTCGGGGTGCTTCTTGCAGAGCTTGCGCAGCTCCTTGCCTTCGCGTTCTTCCTTCTCGCGCATCTTGCGGCCGTAGTTTCGGTCGCTTTCGTCCTGGCTGGTCGTCGTCCAGTCGACCACCTTGCCGCCTGCCTTCACCGGCATGGTCGCGACATCGACCACGGTCTTGGCGATGCACCCGCCGCTCAGCAGCGGCAGGGCAACGACGAACGGCACCAGAAACTTGCGCATGGAAATCCCTTATCCCCCCTTGTGCGCCCCTGCCGCAGCATCACGCGCTTCAACACCGATATAGGGGAAATCGGTGAAGAAACCGTCCACGCCAAGCCCGATGAAATACAGGATCTCGTCCTTCAGGCGACCATGGTCGGCCGGATTTGCGCCGGAACGGTAGCTGGGCAGGAGGAAGAAGTTCTCCGCGCGAAACGTCCAGGGATGCAGCTTGAGCCCCGCGGTGTGCGCGTCGGCGATCAGCGTCGTGGCGGGTCCGGACACCGGCTGGATCATCGTCAGCTCGGGGCCGATCCCGTAGGCATAGGCGGCGACTGCCTTGAGCCCTTCCGGCGTGATCATCGCCTTGTAGCTCGGCTGCGCGCCGTCCGCCGGAGCGCCTGCGCCGGCCATCAGCTGGATCAGCCGGACCTTGGTCATCGTCCTGAGCTTCTTGAGGTTGTTGACCTCGAACGACTGGATGAACACCGGCGCATCGGCGCGGTCCCAGCCGGCCGCCTTGAGCTTGTCGACCAGCTTTTGCTCGAGCGGCAGGCCGATCGAGGCGAAATAGGTCGGGTGCTTGGTCTCGGGATAGATGCCGATCGTGCGGCCGGTCTGCTTCGACGCCTGCTTCGCCAGCGCGATGATCTCGTCGAGCGTCGGGATCTCGGCCTGGCCGTCGAACTTCTTGTTGTCCGGGCGGAACTTGGGCAGGCGCTCCTTGGCGCGCAGGGTCTTGAGCTCGGCGAGGGTGAAGTCCTCGGTGAACCAGCCGGTCATCGTCTCGCCGTCGATCGTCTTGGTCGCCTTGCGGTCGGCGAACTCGGGATGATCGGCGACGTTGGTCGTCTCGGTGATGTTGTTCTCGTGCCGCGCGACCAGCACGCCGTCCTTGGTCGGCACCAGATCGGGTTCGATGAAGTCGGCGCCCTGCTCGATGGCGCGCTGGTAGGAGAGCAGCGTATGTTCGGGGCGTTCGCCCGAAGCGCCGCGATGCGCGATCACGATTACCTTGTCGGTGTTCCCATGCATGGCATGACCTTGCCCCAGAGCGAGGCCCGGCGCCATCAGCATCAGCGCGGCAATCAGCGATCTCGTCACGAAACTCTCCATTCGTTACGCGATTGCGCCTAGGCTGCGGATATGACGGTTGCGAGGCGATATGGCGGATAATGACAGCGTGCTCGCGGCAGCCCGCGCCTGGAAGGGCGAAAGGCTGGCGCTGGCCACCGTCGTCTCGACCTGGGGATCGGCGCCACGGCCGCGCGGCAGCCACATGCTCGTCCACGAGGATGGCCGGTTCGAGGGATCGGTCTCCGGCGGCTGCGTCGAGACCGACATCCTGCAGACCGCCGCCGAAGTGATCGCCGGGGCGCCGTCGATCGTGAAGACCTATGGCGTTGCCGATCCGGCGGCCTGGGAAGTCGGCCTGCCCTGCGGCGGCGAGATTTCGGTGCTGGTCCAGCCGGTCTCGGCCAAGGGCTTTCCACCCGAACTGTTCGAGGCGATCGATGCGGCCCGGGCGAAAGGCGAGTCCTTCGACGTCGGGACCGATCTCGTCACCGGCCGCTCCGCGCAAGGGCCGGGCGCGTTCCTCAACCGCTATGATCCACCGCGCCGGCTGCTGGTCATCGGTGCGGTGCAGATCGCCCAGACGCTCGCCGGCCTGGCGCGAGAGCTGGGCATCCTGACCCATGTTATCGACCCGCGCGGGAGATTTTTGACCGCCGAGCGTTTCCCCGGGGTGATGCTAGACGACCGATGGCCCGACGAAGCCGTGACCGCCCTGCAGCCCGATCCCGCCACCGCCGTGGTGACGCTCAGCCACGACCCCAAGATCGACGACGCCGCCTTGCGCGCCGCATTGCGCTTCCCGACGGGATATGTCGCGGCCCTGGGATCGCGCCGCAGCCATGCCGCACGGCTGGAGCGGCTCGCGGCCGCCGGTGTCGCTCCCACCGATCTGGCGCGCATCGAGGGGCCCGCCGGACTCGCCATCGGGGCGATCGGCCCCGCCGAGATCGCCCTGTCCGTCGCCGCAGCCATGGTGAGGAAATTCCATGCTCAAGCCTGACCAGACCGCGCTGATCCTGCTCGCCGCCGGCCATTCGCGCCGCTTCAACGACGGCGACAAGCTCGCCGAACCGTTCCTCGACAAGCCGCTCGCCTATCATGTCGTCACGGCGCTGGAGCGCATCCCCTTCGCCGCGCGGATCGCGATCGTCTCGGGCACAACGCTCGACTTCGCCACGCTCGGCTATGACGTGGTCGAGAATCCCGATCCCTCGCTCGGCCAGGCACGCTCGCTCTGCTACGGCGTGGAGCGGGCAAGGCAGCTGGGCGCCGAGGCGGTGCTGGTCGCGCTGGCGGACATGCCGCGCGTCACCGCCGCCCATATCCACCGCATGTTCGACGCGGCCGATGGTGCGGCGACGATCGTCGCCTCGTCCGATGGGGTGGACCCGATGCCGCCGGCGCTGTTCGGCAAGGACATGTTCCCCACCCTGATCGCGCTCGAGGGCGACCAAGGCGCACGCGAGCTGATCCGGCGCGGCCATCACGTCATCGCCCCGCCCGCCGAACTGGTCGACATCGACACGCAGCAGGACCTGCGCGAACTGCGCGAACTCTATGGCCTGCGCACCGACGGGCGGCCCGAGCAGCCGCCCGCGCTCATTCGTGACGAAGCGCGTCGATCGGATTGAGACTCGCCGCGCGCCGCGCCGGGAAATAGCCGAACACCACGCCGATGATCGCCGAGATGGCGAAGGCGATCACGTTGATCTGCACGTCGAACAGGAAGGGCAGCGAGCCCAGCCACGACATCAGCGCCACTGCCATTTGCGCCAGCAGCAGCCCGATCAGGCCGCCCAGCATCGACAGCACCACCGCCTCGACGAGGAACTGCATCAGCACCTCGCTCGCCACCGCGCCGATGGCGAGGCGAATGCCGATCTCGCGCGTCCGCTCGGTCACCGACACCAGCATGATGTTCATGATGCCGATGCCACCGACGACCAGGCTGATCCCGGCCACCGCCGCGACGATCTGGGTGAGCAGGGTCGTCGTGCCCGTGAGCGTCGCGCTGATCTGGGCGGTGTCGAAGATGTTGAAGTCGTCCTGCTTGCCGCCGGTGATCTGGCGCCGCTCGCGCAGCAGATCGGTGATCGAGGACTGGATCTGTGCGCTGTCATAGGCCGGATCGGTACCGACCAGCATCAGCCTTATGTCGGTGCTGCCGGTGAAGCGGCGCTGTACCTGCTTGATCGGCATGATGATCACGTCGTCCTGGTCGCCGCCGAACCCGGCCTGGCCCTTGGTCTTGAGCACGCCGATCACGTCGCACGAGATTCCGTTGACGCGGATCCGCACGCCCGTCGCCGCGCCGCCGCGGAACAGGTTGGTCTGGATCGTGGTACCGATCAGGCACACGGCCTTGCCCGCCTGTTCCTCCGCCCGCGTCCAGCTGCGCCCCTCGATCAGCGGCCAGGGCGAGACTTCGAAATAGGCGTTGGTGGTGCCGTTGACGGTCGTCGACCAGTTGGCGCCATTGTAGATCACCGTCGCCGTGGTCTGCGCCTGGGGCGCGACCGCGGTGACGCCCGCGACCTGATCGCGGATCGCAGTGACGTCGGCAGGCTTGAAGTCGGGCGGGCGCGGGCCGCCGCCGCCGCGGCCGAAGCCCTGGCCCGGACGGATCTGGAGGATGTTGGTGCCGAGCGCCGAGATCTGCTGCTGCACCGCTGCCGTGGTCGCCTTGCCGAGCGTCACCATGGTCACCACCGCCGCAACGCCGATGATGATGCCGAGTGCCGTCAGGATCGAGCGCAGCTTGTGGCGCAGGATCGAGCGGATCGCGAGGATGAAGGTGGTGCCGAACATTATTGCGTCACCGCCTCCCCCTGGCGGTGCCCGGTCTCGACCCGCTCGACCAGCCCGTCCTTGAAGTGGATGATCGTACGGGCGAAGGCAGCCATGTCGGGTTCGTGGGTGACCATCAGCACGGTGATGCCGCTGTTCTGGTTGAGATCGGTGAGCAGCTGCATGATCTCCACCGAGCGTTCGGAATCGAGGTTGCCGGTAGGCTCGTCGGCGAGGAGCACATCGGGGTTGGTGACGATCGCCCGGGCGATCGCGACGCGCTGCTGCTGGCCGCCCGAAAGCTCGGCGGGCGTATGATCCCACCAGTCCTTCAGCCCGACCTTGTCGAGCGCCGCCATCGCGGCTTCGCGGCGCTGCGCCTTGGGATCGCCGCGATAGAGCAGCGGCAACTCGACATTCTCCAGCGCCGAGGTGCGCGCGAGCAGGTTGAAGCCCTGGAAGACGAAGCCGAGATATTTCCGCCGCAGCAGCGCGCGCTGGTCGCGCTCGAGCTTCTCGACATGCACGCCCTTGAACAGGAACTCGCCCGCGGTCGGCACGTCGAGACAACCCAGGATGTTCATCGTGGTCGACTTGCCCGAGCCCGACGGCCCCATCACCGCGATGAAGTCGCCCGCGGCGATGTCCAGGTCGACACCCTTCAATGCCTGGAAGGCAGTGGGGCCTTCGCCGAAGGTCTTGATGATCCGCCGCAGCTGGATCAGCGGCGGATCACTGTCCGCCACGCTGGCCTCCGGCGCCCGATCCGCCCTGGCCGCCACCCTGCCGGCGCTGCCCGCCCGAGCGGCGCGTCGACGAGGCACCGTTGGCGAGCTGGCCGGTGATCACCTTGTCGCCAGGCTTGAGGTTGCCGCCGGTGATCTCGGTGACGGTGCCGTCAGTGCTGCCGGTCGTCACGTCCACGGCCTTGGGCTGGCCATCGGGACCGAGGATGTAGACGGTCCGCTGGCCACCATGCTCGCCACCGGTCGCGGTCTTCTGCTGGCCGCTATTGCCGCGCCGCGGCCGGCCGGGGACCAGTGCGCCGGCAATGCCGCTGTTCGAGCCGCCACTGCCGGCACCCTGGGTCGCCGCCCCCGGCGTGAAGCGCAGCGCGGCGTTGGGCACCAGCAGCACATTCTGGCGCGCCATGGTGACGATGTCGGCGGTCGCGGTCATGCCCGGGCGGAGCTGCTCGTCCGCATTGGAGACCGAGAGATCGGCGGCATAGGACACGACCTGATTCGCGGTCGTGCTGGTCGTCGAAGTGGAGGAACTGGCATCCTGCACCGACAGGTTAGAGCCGACTTCGACGCGCGTGATCTTCGCCGGGAAGGTCTTGCCCGGGAAGGCATCGACGGTGAAACTCGCATCCTGCCCGTCGCGGACCTGACCGACATCGGCCTCGTCGATCGCGACCTCCAGCTTCATCTGCGACAGGTCCTGCGCGATCACGAACAGGGTCGGCGTGTTGAACGAGGCGGCGACGGTCTGGCCCGGATCGACCTGGCGCGCGAGGATCACGCCGGTGACGGGCGAGCGGATGATCGCCCGCGTCCGCTGGGTCTGCGCCGAGGACAGCTGGGCGCGCGCCGAGGTGACGTTGGCGTTGGCCGCGTTGAGGTTGGCGAGCGCGCGGTTGCGGTCGCCGATCGCGCTGTCCATCTCGGTCTTGGCCGGCACCTTGCCGCCCGAGAGCCGGCTGACTTCCTGATAGCGCGCGAGCGTGGCGTTGCTCTGCTGCAGCGTCGCCTGGGCCTGGCCGACCGCGGCGATGTTCGCCGCCAGCGTCGCCTCGGCCTGCTTGACCTGATCGTCGAACTGCGAGGGATCGATCAGCGCAAGCGGCTGGCCGGCGGTGACGCGGTCGTTCACGTCCGCCAGCACCTTGATGACCTGGCCCGAGAGCTGCGAGCCCACGGTGACCTGGTTGGTCGGCGCCAGCTTGCCGGTGGCCGAGACCGTGACGGTCAGGTTGCCGCGTTCGACATCGTCGGTCGCGTATTTCACTTCTTCCTTGCCGCCGAGGAAATGCCACAACAGCAGGACCGCCAGCACCACGCCGAGCGCGATCAGGCCCCATTTGAGCCAGCGCCGCCACCAGGGCCGCGGAGGCGTGCCCAGAAAGGCATCGAGATTCTGGTTCGGATCAGTTGCCATTCGAGGTGCCGCCTGTCGTGGAAGTCGTGTTGATGTCGGGCGTGGTGCTGGCGTCCCAGCCACCGCCCAGCGCCTGATAGAGCTGGATCAGCGCGGTGGACTCGTCGGACCGAGCCGAGACCAGGCCGTTCTTCGCCGAGATCAGCGAGGATTCCGCCTGGTTCAGCGTGGTGAAGTCGGTGAGGCCCGAGCGATATTGCAGCCGGGCGAGCACCGCCTGGTTGTTCGCCGCATCGAGCGCGACGGTGAATTCCTGCTCGCGGCGCTGCGCGGTCTGGAGCGCGACGATCGCGTTCTCGATGTCCTCGAGACTGGTCAGCACCGCCGATTTATAGGCGAGGAAGGCGCCATCGGCCGCCGCCCTTGCCGAACGGACCTGGCTCTGCCGCGTACCGCCGTCGAAGATCGTCTGGGCGATGTTGGAAAAGAGTCGCCCGGTGATCACGTCGAACAGCGAGGACAGCGCGGAGCTCCCCGAATCGATGCTGCCGCCGATCGAGAGCTGCGGATAGAGCTGGGCCTGCGCAACGCCGATGTTCGCCGTGCTCGCGGCCAGGTTGCGTTCTGCGGCGCGGACGTCCGGCCGCTGGCGCAGCGCATCGGCGGGGATGCCGGCGGCGACTTCCGCGGGGCCCTTGGGGATGGGCTTCACGGCTTCCATCTCGGCCTTGAGCGCGCCGGGCGCCTGGCCGGTGAGCACGCCGAGCCGCGAGACGGCGCTGTTGTAGCTCGCCTCCAGCGTGGGGATCGTCGCGGCGAGCTGCGCGCGGCTGGCGCGTGCCTGTTCTTGATCGACCGCGGAGACGAGACCGGCCTGCACCCGCCAGCCGGCGATCTGGAGATTGTCGTCGGCGATGCCCAGGCTGTCGCGCGCATTGGCGATCTGCGCCTGGGCGACGCGGGCGAGCACATAGTTGCGCGCCGTCTCCGCCTCGGTCGAGATCAGCACCGTCGCATAGTCGAAACCGCTAGCTTCATAGGATGCGCGGGCACCCTCGACGCCGCGCCGCACCCCTCCGAACAGGTCGACCTGGTAGCTGGCATCGGCACCGACCGTGAAGCTGGTGCTGCCACCCTGCGAAATGGTGGTGACGGTGCCGTCCGGCAGCGTCGTGGTACGGGTGCCGCCGCGCAGCGATTCGCTGTGCGAGACGCCACCCGAGGCGCTGAGGCTCGGCAGCAGGTTCGCCCGCTGCTGGATCAGCGATTCACGGGCCTGGCGCAGCCGGACCACGGCCTGCGCGACATCGAGGTTGGCGGCCTGTGCGCGCTGGACCAGGCTGGCGAGCATCGGATCGTCGAACCGCGTCCACCACTGGCTCAGATCCTCGCGCGCCTTCTGCTCGGCGGGAACCGACCAGGCATCGGGCACGCCGAGTTCGGCGGCGGCGCGCGGATGATAGTCCGGCCCCACCGCACAGGCGGAAAGCGACAGGGCGAGCAGCACGCTCAGGGTCAGCGGACGATTGGCCATGGTCTCTACATGTTTCCGAAGCCGTTTCGGTTCCAGAAGAATATTGTCGCAATATGTCTCTGCCCATGTCGGATCGTGCGCGGAAAGATATTCTGCGCTTGGCGCGGGACGCGCGCTTGGGCAGAGAGGCGCCAAATCAAGAGGAGCCCGTGATGAGCGACAGCGTCAGCATCCACCCCGTACCGGAAAGCTGGGCCCGTACCGCTCGCGTGGATGCCGAGGGCTATGAGAAGCTCTATGGGATGAGCCTCGCCGATCCAGGCAGCTTCTGGCTTGAGCAGGCACGCCGGCTCGACTGGATCAAGCGCCCCGAGATCGCCGGGGACTGGTCGTTCGACGAGAGCGATTTCCGGATCAACTGGTTCGCCGACGGCAAGCTCAACGTCGCCGCAAACTGCATCGATCGCCACCTCGCCAAGCGCGGCGACAGCGTCGCGATCATTTGGGAACCCGACGCGCCCGAGGAAGAGCCGAAGCGCTTCACCTACCGCCAGCTCCATGCCGAGGTCTGCCGCTTCGCCAATGTGCTGAAGGCGCAGGGCGTCAGGAAGGGCGACCGCGTCACCATCTACATGCCGATGATCCCCGAGGCGGCGTTCGCTTTGCTCGCCTGCGCGCGGATCGGTGCGATCCATTCGGTGGTGTTCGGCGGCTTCTCGCCCGAAGCACTCGCCGGCCGCATCACCGATTGCGATTCCACCGTGGTGATCACCGCCGACGAGGGCCGACGCGGCGGCAAGAAGGTCCCGCTCAAGACCAATGTCGATGCAGCCGCGGCGCATGTCCGCTGCCTCGAAAAGGTGATCGTGGTGAAGGCCACCGGCGGCGACGTGCCCATGCAGGAAGGCCGCGACCTCTGGTATCACGAGGCGGCCGCAGAAGTGCCCGCCGAGTGCCCTGCCGAGCCGATGGGCGCCGAGGACCCGCTGTTCATCCTCTATACCTCGGGATCGACCGGCAAGCCCAAGGGCGTGCTGCACTCGTCGGGCGGCTATCTGCTCTGGGCAAGCCTGACCCACGAGCTGGTCTTCGACTATCGTCCCGGCCAGATCTACTGGTGCGCGGCGGATATCGGCTGGGTCACGGGCCATAGCTATATCGTGTACGGCCCGCTGGCGAATGGCGGGACCACGCTCATGTACGAGGGCGTGCCCAACTGGCCCGATGCCAGCCGCATCTGGCAGGTGGTCGACCGCCACAAGGTCGAGATCCTCTACACCGCTCCGACCGCACTGCGCGCGCTGATGCGCGAGGGCGACCAGTATGTCACCAGCACCTCGCGGGCTTCGCTGCGGCTGCTCGGCTCGGTCGGCGAGCCGATCAACCCCGAGGCATGGCGCTGGTACTACGACGTGGTCGGCGAAGGCCGCTGCCCGATCGTCGATACCTGGTGGCAGACCGAGACCGGCGGCCAGATGATCACCCCGCTGCCCGGCGCCACCGCGCTCAAGCCCGGCTCGGCGACCAAGCCCTTCCCCGGCGTCGATCCGCAGATCGTCGATGCCGAGGGCAAGGTGCTGCACGGCGCGACCGAGGGGAACCTGGTCATCGCGCGCAGCTGGCCGGGCCAGATGCGCACCGTCTGGGGCGATCACGAGCGCTTCTTCCAGACCTATTTCACCACCTATCGCGGCAAGTATTTCACCGGCGACGGCTGCCGCCGCGACGAGGATGGCTATTACTGGATCACCGGACGCGTCGACGACGTGATCAATGTCTCGGGCCACCGCATGGGCACCGCCGAGGTGGAGAGCGCGCTGGTGCTCCATCCCAAGGTGGCCGAGGCCGCGGTGGTCGGCATGCCGCACGACATCAAGGGCCAGGGCATCTATGCCTATGTCACCCTCAACGCGAACTGCCAGGCCGACGACGGGCTGCGCGCCGAACTGATCAAATGGGTCCGCACCGAGATCGGCCCGATCGCCACCCCCGATGCGCTCCAGTTCGCGCCGGGGCTGCCCAAGACGCGCTCGGGCAAGATCATGCGCCGCATCCTGCGCAAGATCGCCGAAGGGGACGTGTCGAGCCTGGGCGATACCAGCACGCTCGCCGATCCGTCGGTGGTGGAGGATTTGGTGTCAAATCGGGTGCAACTCTCCACCGCCGGCTGACGATTTCAGGCATGATGCCTCCGCCAGCTTGGGGGAGGCATCATGAGCAACATCTATGCGGGTATCCGGCGCGCGTTCGGCAAGGATGTAGAGGGCGCACGCCACTGCGCGGACCGGCTGCTGAAGATCCGCGCGCGGCAAGCCGAGCTTCGCGAGCGCAAGTGCGACTCGTCTCTGCTGCTGGCGACGTGGAACATCCGTGACTTCGATTCGAACAAGTTCGGCTTCGGCCCGCGCCGCACCGAGAGCTTCTACTATATCGCCGAGATGATCTCCTGCTTCGACCTGGTCGCCGTGCAGGAAGTCAATCGCGACCTCTCCGCCTGGGAGAAGGTGATGGCGATCCTCGGCCGCGAATGGGATTACATCGCCACCGACACCACCGAAGGGCCGGGCGGTAATGGCGAGCGGATGGTGTTCGTCTACAACACCGAGAAGGTCTGGTTCCGCAAGATCGCCGGCGAGATCGTGCTGCCCGAGGGCCAGCAGGTCGTCGCACGCAAGAAGGTGAAGGGCGAGAACGGCACGTCCGAACTGGTCGAGAAGAACCTGCAGTTCGCTCGCAGCCCCTTCCTGGTCGCATTCCAGGCCGGCTGGTTCCGCTTCAGCCTGTGCACCGCGCACCTCTATTATGGTGCTGCCTCCGGCCCCGCGCTCGAGCAGCGGATCGACGAGATCCGCAAGATGGTCGCGTTCTTCGCCGACCGGCAGGATACCGCGAGCAAGCAGGAGAAGGACCGGCACGGCGCGGTCGAGAACTATATCGTGCTCGGCGACTTCAACGTGGTGAGCCCCGAGCACAAGACGATGGAGGCCCTGAAATCGAGCGGCTTCGTCGTCCCCGAGCAGATCGATGGCGACAAGGTCCGCAAGGAAGGCGATCACTTCTACGATCAGATCGCCGTGCGGGTGAAGGACCCGCGCTTCAAGGTGCTCGGCGGCGGCATCCTGCACATGTACGAGGACGTGTTCCGCGACGAGGATCTGGATTACTACAAGGCTTCCCTGCCCGCTTCCGACCCCGAGGGCGGCGCGGCGGCCGCGAAGACGCCCGAGGCGATCTATCGCAAATGGCGCACCTGGCAGATGTCCGACCATCATCCGCTGTGGATCGAGATCCAGACCGACTTCACCGAATCCTATCTGGGCGACATCGTCACCGGCAAATCAGACCCGAAGCCCGCTTGACCCGATAACGGGAGCGCGCGATGCCGGTGGCCATGTCCGGATTCCCCGCTCCCGGCTCCGAGCGCATCCAGGTCGTCGAGGGTGACATCACTCGGCTGCACGTCGATGCGATCGTTAACGCCGCGAACAGCTCGCTGCTCGGTGGCGGCGGAGTGGACGGTGCGATCCACCGTGCAGCCGGGCCGGAGTTGCTCGACGAATGCCGCAAGCTCCGCTCGCTCGGCGGATGCAAGACCGGCGATGCCAAGCTGACCAGGGGCTATCGCCTGCCCGCCGGGCACATCATCCACACCGTCGGCCCGGTGTGGCAGGGCGGCGGCAAGGGCGAACCCGAGCTGCTCGCCAGCTGCTATCGCCGCTGCTTCGAGATCGCCCGGGCCCATGGTTTCGGCACCCTCGCCTTCCCGGCGATCAGCTGCGGCGTCTATGGCTATCCCATCGAGGCAGCGACGAAGATCGCCGTCGCCGAAGCCCGCAAGGCGGTGGCGGAAGACCCCAAGCTCCAGATCCTCTTCGCCACTTTCGGCGCCGCAATCACCGCCGCCTACAGACACGAACTGTAACGCGAATCCCCGTTGCGAGCGTTACTACCCGGCGTTACACCTCCCTAATACAGTTCTTTTGGGGGTATACAGATGAACATCCGCAACATGGTGCGTCTTGCCGCCGGCGTGGCGCTGATCGCCGTTTCGCCGGCGATCGCACAGACTGCCAAGCCCGCGCCGCGCTATGGCAGCTTCGGCGTCGACCTGACCGCGCAGAAGCCGAGCGTGAAGCCGGGCGACGACTTCTGGATGTACGCCAATGGCGGCTGGAACGACCGCGTCGAGATCGCCGCCGACCGCGCCTCGGCCGGCTTCGGCACCCAGCTCTCGATCGAGGCCGAAGCAAATGTCCGCGCCATCCTGGACGACATGGCGAAGAACCCGTCGGCGTACGGCGCCGGCGGCAAGCAGGTCGGCGACTTCTACGCCAGCTGGATGGACGAGGCCGGCATCGAGAAGGCCGGCACCGCGCCGCTCAAGCCCTATCTCGCCAAGATCGACGGCGTGAAGAACCTCGACGCGCTGCAGGTGCTGTTCGCCACCACCGGCTATGCCTCGCCGATCGAGCTGGGGATCATCCCCGACCTCGCCGACCCGACGCATTATACCGCAGTGACCGGCCAGGGCGGCCTGGGCATGCCGCGCGACTATTACCTGCTGGAAGGCGCCAAGTACGACGCGTTCCGCACCGCCTATCGCGCCTATGTCCAGAAGATCCAGGAACTGGCCGGCATTCCGAACGCCGCCGCCAAGGCCGATGCGATCGTCGCCCTCGAAACCGCGATGGCCAAGGTCCAGTGGTCGCCGGCCGAGAGCCGCGACATCGCCAAGCTCAACGATCCGCAGACCCAGGCCGGGCTCAAGGCCAAGGCCCCGGACTTCAACTGGGCGCTGATGCTCAAGACCGCCGGGCTCGAGAGCACGCCGTCGGTGCTGATGACGCAGAACACCGCCGTCACCGCGCTCGGCAAGCTGATGACCGCGACGCCGCTCGCCACCTGGAAGGACTATCTGGCCTATCGCTTCGTCAGCGATCACGCGCAGTTCCTGCCCAAGGTCTTCGACGACACCCGCTTCGGCTTCTATTCGCAGACCCTGTCGGGCGTGAAGGTGCAGCGCGAGCGCTGGAAGCGCGGCATCCAGCTGGTCAACGGTGCGCTCGGCGAGGCGGTCGGCGCGATCTACGTCGCCAAGTATTTCCCGCCGGCGGCCGAGAAGCAGATGGCCGAGCTGATCGAGAATCTGCGCGGCGCCTATAAGGACCGCATCACCGCCTCGACCTGGATGGACGATGCGACCAAGCAGAAGGCGCTGGCCAAGCTCGCCGCCTTCGAGCCACGCATCGGCCACCCGGACAAGTACATCGATTACTCGTCGTTCAAGGTCGTCCGCGGCGACCTGCTCGGCAATGCGATGCGCTCGGGCGAATTCCAGCACGAACTCGAACTGTCGCGCTTCGGCAAGCCGGTGGACCGCACGCTGTGGGACATGACCCCGCAGACGGTGAACGCCTACTACAACCCGCTCTCCAACCAGATCACTTTCCCGGCCGCGATCCTGCAGCCGCCCTTCTTCGATCCCAATGCCGATCCGGCGGTGAACTATGGCGCGATCGGCGCGATCATCGGCCACGAGATGGGCCACGGGTTCGACGACCAGGGCAGCCAGTTCGGCCCGACCGGCAAGTTCGAGAACTGGTGGACCGACAGCGCCAAAAAGGCGTTCGGCGAGCGCACCGCGGCACTGGTAGCGCAATATGACGGCTATGAAGCCGTCCCGGGCACCAAGGTGCAGGGCAAGCTGACCCTCGGCGAGAATATCGGCGACCTGGGCGGCGTCGAGGCAGCGTACGGCGCGTTCCAGAAGTACCAGGCCGAGCATGGCAAGGCCCCGGTGATCGGCGGCCTGACCGGCGACCAGCGCTTCTTCCTGTCCTATGCCCAGGCCTGGCAGACCAAGCTGCGCGAGGACACCGCCCGCCAGTACGCGCTGATCGATCCGCACTCGCCGGCGATGTTCCGAGTCAACGGCATCGTCCGCAATGTCGATGCCTGGTACAAGGCGTTCAACATCCAGCCGGGCGACAAGCTGTACCTCGCGCCCGAGCAGCGCGTGCACATCTGGTAAGGCTTGCCGCCTGACCGAACGAAGCGGCCCGGCAGCGATGCCGGGCCGTTTTCGTTTTTCCTACATTTGCGCCGCCGCGACTCGGGCCAAGGCGCGCAGGAGGCCGCGGAAAGTCACAAAAGTCTCTACACCCAACGAGCGCGCCGGTCCCTGCCCCCGCGCAATATTGCTGCGCACGGCTGATCCTATCTTTCCCACATTCCCAAAGAGCGGCCGGACCTGAGGCCGGCCCCGACAGGCAACCAGACGAAATCCTACATTGCAAGCAGCGGCAAAGAGGCGGCAAAGGGGCGCATGACTCCCCGCGAACTCCTCGACACTGCGATCGTCCCCGGCGGGGGCGAGGCGCTGCGCCTGTTCCGCCGCGGGCGTGACTTCATGATCGTGCTCGACCGCAACGAACTGATGTCGAGCCGGATGAGCGGATCGGAGGAAGCGCTCGCTACGATGACCTGCGAGCGGCTGGACACGCCCGCGCCACACCTGCTGATCGGTGGATACGGGATGGGCTTCACCCTGCGCGCGGCACAGGGGGTTCTCGGCCCGGACGCGAAGCTGACCGTCGCCGAGCTGGTGCCGGAGATCATCCAATGGGCGAAGGGGCCGATGGCCGAGCTGGCCGCGGGCTGCCTCGACGATCCGCGCGTCGAAATGGTGATCGACGATGTCGCGGCGGTGATCGGCCGGGCCCGCGCGACCTATGACGCGATCCTGCTCGACGTCGACAACGGGCCGGACGGGCTGACCCGCGATGCGAACGACCGGCTCTATTCGCCGCGCGGACTGCAGAAGCAATGGGAGGCACTGAAGCCGGGCGGGGTGCTGGCGGTATGGTCGGCAGCGCCCGACAATGCCTTCACCCGGCGGCTGAAGGAGACCGGCTTCCAGGTCGAGGAAGTCGCGGTGCGCGCGCGCAGCAACGGCAAGGGCCCGCGGCACGTGATCTGGTTCGGGCGGAAGCGGTAGGATTCTTTAGCCCTCTCTCCTCTGGGAGAGGGGCGTGACTTGGCCTCTCCGTACCTTTGTCAGCGGAATGGGACACACTGCCCCTCTCCCCGGCCCTCTCTCCGGAGGGGAGAGGAAGTTAGTTGCACTTCCTGCAATCCATGCCCCGATTCATTGCAGTTGCAGAAAGCGCATGTCCGAACCATTTCCCTCTATGTTGCATTGCAGCAAGCAAATGCATGCAGAAGGGTTTTCCGATGTTCTCGCTTATCTCGCTCATCCTCGCCGCGCGCCGTGAAATCACGATGCCGGTTGCCGTGCAGGCGCCGCGCGCCGCCGCTGCCAACGAGCAGGTCGAGCTGCGCCGCGCCGCCTGATCCGGCGCGCACCGCAGACGCAAAAAGGGGGAGCCTCACGGCTCCCCCTTTTCGTTTGCGCTTACGCGCGGGCCCTTTTCGTTTGTCCGGCGAACGCGGCGCTTATTTCACGCCGTGCATCCAGTATTTCAGCGGCCAGCTCAGCAGCAGGAGCAGCACGCCGAGGATGATCGCGGCGATCGAGATCGTCGTGAACACGTCGACATAGGCCTTCAGGCTGACGGCATAGTTGGTCACCTGGCCGCCGACCGTATCGACGCTGGCGAACTGCGCGATCACGCCGGCGAAATACTGCGCCACCGAGATCGACAGGAACCACACGCCCATCATCAGACCGACGACGCGGGCGATCGAGAGCTTGGTGATCATCGAGAGCCCGACCGGCGAGATGCACAGCTCGGCTGCCGAGTGGATGAAGTAGAGGCCGGCCAGCCACCAGATGCCCACCTGGTAATTGCCATCGGCATATTGCGCGCCCCAGACGAGCAGCAGGAAGCCAGCCGCCACGCCGATCAGCGCGATGCCGAACTTGACCGGGATCGACGGCTCGAGCCCGCGCTTGGCCAGCGCGCTCCACAGGATCGACATGAACGGCGCGAGCAGCACGATGAAGGCGGCGTTGAAGAACTGGGTCTGGCCGGCAGTGATGCTGAACAGGCCGAAGACCGACAGGTTGGTGTTGCGATCGGCGAACAGGGTGAGCGACGAACCCGCCTGCTCGAACAGGGTCCAGAACACCACGTTGAAGACGATAAGCACCATCGCGGCGAGCATCATCTGGAACTCGGTGCGGCTGCCCGCGATGAACGACCAGACCAGGATCGCCGGCACGCCAAGCAGGAACGAGCCGAACAGCAGCTTGCCCATCAGTGGCAGCGAGGCGACATAGCCGAGGAAGCCCGCCCCCTCGGCCGGTGCGGCCGAGTGCATCAGGTTGACATAGAGCATGTAGAAGAGCGGCACGACGCAGAGCGCGACCGCGTAGATGATCCATTGCTGGGCATGGACGCCCGGCCTGGCCGGCGGCTCGCCATAGCCGTTGAGCTTGCCGCCGTTGAACTGGATCAGCGCCCAGGAGATCATCATGCCGATCGCGGCGAGCGCGAAGCCCCAGCTCCAGCCATAGGCCACGGCCAGCCAGGGGCAGAGGATCTGTGAGAAAAGCGAGCCGAGATTGATGCCCATGTAGAAAATGGTGAAACCGCTGTCGCGTCGTCGGTCGCCCTGCTCATAGAGCTCGCCGACCATGGTCGAGATGTTCGGCTTGAAGAAGCCATTGCCCACCGAGACCATCGACAGCGCGATCAGCATCACCATCACATAGAGCGGGCTGCGATCCGCACCGGATTCGAAGCTGCCCTTGGGAATCTTGCGTTCGGCGGTGCCGGCGTTGAGCAGGTCGACGCTGCCGTCGTCATTGCCCTTGATCTCGAACTTCTTCGCCCCGTCGACGACGTAGCGGACTTCCTTGCCCTCGGCGTTCTTCTCGATCGAGACTTCATAGCGCTGGCTGTCGATCGTCGCATAGGGCGTCGCGGTCGGGCCGCCGAAGCAGAGGATGGCATAGCCGAGCGACATCACGATCGCGCCGAACTTCACCGCGCGCTTCGAGCCGAGATACTGATCCGCCAGATAGCCGCCGACCAGCGGGGTGAGATAGACCAGGGCGGTGAAGCCGCCATAGATGCCGGTCGCCTCGCGATCGCCGAACATGAAATGCTGCGTGAGGTAGAGCGTCAGCAGCGCGCGCATGCCGTAATAGCCGAAGCGCTCCCACATCTCGGTGGTGAACAGGCGCGCCAGCTGGCGGGGATGCCCGAACCACGTCGCCTGCCCGGCAGGATTTACGTGAGTGATGTCCGGCTCTGCCGGACTATCGGCGGTTGGAGTGTCGACCATGCGGTGTAATGCCCTTTGATATCGGTATCCGAACAGACGTTCGGCGCATGGAAAACCAGACTAGAGGGAATGAAGCGGCTGTAAAGCATGTGCGGTTTTGCGCATTGCTGCACCCCGGGAGGTTGGCGCCGGCGCCCCCGCTCCCTAGATGCCCGGCATGATCTTCAACGACACCAGCTCTCCCCTTTCGCTGCTCCGCACCCGCCGCTCCGGCAAGCCCCGCGACCTGATTGCCCCCGGCCCCAGCCCCGAGCAGCTGGAGGAGATGATCGCGATCGCCGCGCGCACCCCCGATCACGGCAAGCTCTTCCCCTGGCGCTTCGTGACCGTGCCCGGCGAAGCGCGCCAGGCGCTGGGCGAGAAGCTCGCCGCGATATTGCGCAGCGAAAAGGCCGACTGCACCGCGCGCGACGAGGAGGCCGCGATCCAGTTCGCCACCCAGGCGCCGGCGCTGGTGGTGGTGCTCTCCGCGCCGGTGGTGCCGCACAAGATCCCGGCCTGGGAGCAGGAGCTCTCGGCCGGCGCGGTGTGCATGAACCTGCTCCACGCCGCGCATGCGATGGGCTTTGCCGGCGGCTGGCTGACCGGCTGGGCTGCCTATTCGGACGCGGTGCGCGACCTGTTCGGGACGGAGGGCCAGAAGATCGCCGGATTCGTCTTCATCGGCACCCCCGCCCATCCGCTCGAGGAGCGTCCGCGACCGGACGTGTCCGAAATCGCACATACGTGGAATCCGGGGTATGGACCCCAAGGCTGATTGGTGTATTATGGCAGCATGACAGCGCTAGAGCACGAGGACAGCCCGGTCTACCTCAAGCTGCGCGCCAGCATCGCTGCGGCGATCCTGCGCGGGCAATACCGGGCAGGGGATCAGCTTCCGTCGGTGCGTGCGCTTGCCGCCGAACATGGCGCCAATCCGCTGACGGTCGCCAAGGCCTATCAGAGCTTCCAGGACGATGGCTATGTCGAGGTCCGTCGCGGCGTCGGCATGTTCGTGCTGCCGGGCGCGGTGGAGAAGCTCCGCATCGCCGAGCGCGACCGCTTCCTCACCGGCTATTGGCCGCGCGTGAAGGAGCATATCGCCCTGCTCGGCCTCGACGTGCACGAGCTGCTCGACCGCGAGACGGCCTGAGCGATGGCGGCGGTCGAGGATGCGGCCGCCGTGCCGCAGAAGCAGGGCTGGGTGCGGACCTTGCTCGCCTGGGGCCTGCTCTTCGGCGGCGTGTTCGCCTTCCAGAGCGTGGCGGCCAAGCCCTTCTACATCCCGTCCAGCTCGATGATGCCGGCGCTGCTCAAGGGCGACCGGCTGGTCGTCTCCAAATATCCCTATGGCTGGTCCTATGCCTCGCTCTCGATCCATGGGAGCGGCGTGGTGCCGGGCCGGCTGTTCGGCCGGCTTCCCGAGCGCGGCGACATCGTCACGGTGGCGCGGCGCGAGGACGGATCGGACCTGATCAAGCGGGTGATCGGCCTGCCGGGCGACACGGTGGCGGTCAGCCACGGCGTGGTGATCCTCAACGGCAAGCCGGTACCGCGCGTGAGCGCCGGCACCGCCGATATTCCCGTCGATGCCAATGTGCCCTGCGACGAGGCGGTGCTCCAGCCCTTCCGCAAGGTGAAGGCGGACGGCACTTTGGTCTGCGCGCTGCCGCTGTTCCGCGAGACGCTGCCGAACGGCGCAAGCTACGACGTGATCGACCTGGGCGACACCTACCTGCCGGGCGGGTATCTAAGCCCGCGCGACACCTATGGCCCGGTCAAGGTGCCTGCCGGCCATGTCTTCCTGATGGGCGACAATCGCGACCAGTCGGCCGACAGCCGCTTCTCGCTCGAGGAAAAGGGCCTCGGCGGACCGGTGCCGATCGAGAGCCTGGGCGGGCGCGCCGAGATCATCACCCACAGCTATTCGGGCGAAGGCAGCTGGCTGAACCCGCTCGCCTATCTGACCGAGCTGCGCGGAAGTCGCGCCGGCACTTCGCTGCGTCCCGAGCACCGCTGATGCTGATCATCACCGGGACCTTCCGCGTGCCGCGCGCCAGCATGGAGGCTGCGCGGCCGGTGATGGCGGCGATGGTGGAGGGCAGCCGCGCCGAGGCGGGGTGCCTGCACTACAGCTATGGCGAGGACGTGCTCGATCCCGGGCTGATCCATGTGATCGAGCATTGGCAGGACCGCGCCACGCTGGAGGCGCATCGCGTGAGCCCGCACATCCAGGCCTGGCGTGCCGCCTGGCCCGGGCTCGGCATCGGCGAACGCGACCTGACCTTGTTCGAGACGGACGCCGGCCAGACCTGCTAGGATCGCCGCCATGGCGAAGGCAGAGCAGATTCCCGTCCCCTTCCGGATCGTCATCGAGCAGCCGGTGATCGGCGTGCTCCACAGCCTGCAGGCAAAGGAAGATCTGCCGCTCGACCCCAAGGCATCGCAGACAGGCGAGGCGCTGCGCTTCGACTTCACCGTGCGCGTGGCGCCGGGCCCGAAATTCTTCGGCGACCAGGTGCGTCGTGAGGGCCCCGAGCGGCGCTTCGTCTATATCCGCATCGGCCAGGCGGCGGGCGACCCCGGCTCGCCCTGGTCGCGGCGGATGAAGATCGACATCCACGACATCACGCCAGCGCTGCTGGAGCAGGCGGCGGGCGGTGGCGTGCTGGAGATCATCGTCAATGGCACCGGCAAGGACGGCACGCCGGCCTGCGCCACCGTGCCGCGGACGGGGCAACGCGTCGTCCCGGCCTAGGCCCAGCCGCCGAGAATCTCCGCCACGGCGCGGAGGACCTGGGGCTTCATCTGGACGAAGAGATGGCTGCTGCGCACCTCGACCGCGCGGCACTCCGCTCCCTCGCCTTCGCGGCAGATCAGGCCGTTGACGAAACCATCGCTGCGGCTCCAGATCGCGGCGCTGGGCATGGGCAGCGGACGCGCCGCTTCCTCCAGCCGGCGGGTGACGACGGGATCGGTGATCTTCTCGCCGGTGAGCAGCTGGAAGGGGCGCCAGACATTGGTGGCGCTGGGTGGGCCGGCAAAGGGCGAGCTGATCGTGAGCACCGCGCGGACCAGATCGGGTCGACGATGCGCGACGATGCGGCTCATCACCCCGCCGAGCGAGATGCCGACCAGCGTGACCTTCTCGCCGGTCTCGGCCTGGATCGCCTCCACCCGGGCGATCAGCTTCTCGCATTCGAGGCCGACGGTGCGCACGCCGAAATTGCGGCCGAGCGTCCAGGGATAGGGCCGATAGCCGAGCCGACGCAGCATGGTGCGCAGCACGAAGTTCGAGTGATCGGTGTTGCACAGGCCGGGCGAGACCAGCACCGGGCGGCCATCGCCCCGGGGCAGGCCGGCGATGCGGAACGCGGTGAGCTGGGCGATCGTGAGCGCGGCGCGCGCGGGCTCGAGCGCGAAGGCGAGCCCCGGGGGCGGTTCGGCGGCGGTGCGCGGGATCATAGCCACAGCATCACGCCCCAGGGGAGCGGCGTCCAGATGCCCATGCGCACGCCCGCCTTGCGCAGGCCCCGACCCGTCCATTCGTTGCAGGTGCGGATCGCGCTGTACCCGCCCCTGGCTGTGTAGAAGGCGTCACGCCCGCCATAGCCGCGCACCACCGGGCCGGCGGCGACGGTGGCGCGGACATGCTCGACCAGCCGGCGATATTCCTCGGGCCGCAGCAGCAGCGTCTTCACCGACCCGCCGGCCCTGGGCTCGGGGATGTACGCGACGTGCAGCACGGTCGAGCCGGCGCCGACCATCGCCTTGGCGACGCGCCAGGGGCTCACATCGCCCCAGGTGGCGGTGTGGAGGTAGAAGTCGCGGTCGCCCCAGCCGAACGCGAGATAGGGCTCGGCGCCGTAGCGCGGATCGGCGAGATGCTCGGGTCGGGCGAAATCGCGAAAGGCGGCGGCGGGCAGGATCAGATCGGTGTGCACGCCATTGTCGGCGACATAGATGCGCACGCCCTCCGCCGGCGGCTCGCGCCCGCCATTGACGGCGAGCCCCGCCCCCAGCCCGGCGGCGGCGAGATAGGCCACCACCAGCAGAACCAGCCCTCCGGCAACGCGCGCCACTATCCGCAAACCCGCCCCCCATTTCGCACCTGCGTCATGCCATGCTATGCCATATTCATGGCTCAAGACACGCATGTGCTCGATCGCCCGCCCGAGGGCGCATCGGCCGACTGGACGATCCCGCAGAACTGGCAGGCCTATACTGCCGAGGAACACGCGACCTGGGACAAGCTCTACGCCCGCCAGGCGAAGCTGCTGCCCGGCCGCGCGAGCAAGGCCTATCTCAAGGGCCTCGACGCGCTGCGCCTGTCCGACTCGGGCATTCCGAACTTCGAGGAACTCAGCGAGCGGCTGATGAAACTGACCGGCTGGCAGGTGGTCGCGGTGCCGGGCCTGGTGCCCGACGACGTGTTCTTCGACCATATGGCCAATCGCCGCTTCGTGGCGGGCAATTTCATCCGCCGGCCCGACCAGCTCGATTACATCCAGGAACCGGACGTCTTCCACGACGTGTTCGGCCATGTGCCGATGCTCACCGATCCGGTGTTCGCCGACTATCTCGAGGCCTATGGCCGCGGCGGCAACCGTGCGCTCGAGCTGGGCGCGCTCAAGCAGCTCGGCCGGCTCTACTGGTACACGGTGGAGTTCGGGCTGATCCGCGAGGATGACGGGCTGCGCATCTATGGCGCGGGGATCGTCTCCTCGTCCGCCGAAAGCCATTTCGCGCTGGAGAGCGACAGCCCGAACCGCATCGGCTTCGACCTGAAGCGGGTGATGCGCACCGACTATCGGATCGACGACTTCCAGCAGAATTACTTCGTCATCCCCAGCTATGACGCGCTGCTCCGCGCCACGGTCGAGACCGACTTCGCTCCGCTCTATGGCAAGATTCTCGGCCAGCCGGACATCCCGATCGCGGAGATCCTGGCCGGCGACGAAGTGATCACCCGCGGCACCCAGGACTATGCGAAGGGCAAGGCGGCCTGATGGCCGGCTTCCTGTCGAAGCTGTTCGGCGGTGGCAAGGCGGGGCCCGAAGCGGAGACGTTGCCCGAGCCCGATCTCAGCTTCGCGCGGGCCGAAGAGGAGCTGAAGCTCAAGACCGCGTTCGCGCAGGAGACCTGGGGTCTCGGCCAGGGCGGCCAATGGGCGGCCGATCTCGATGCGGGCACGATCACCTTCACCAACGACAAGGGCTGGGAGATCACCGCGCCGGTCCAGGTGATCGGCACCTACAACACCTCCGACGGCACCTGGCTTTGGGGCTGGGACCATCCGTCGGTGCCCGAACCCGTCGCGCGGGACGCCAGGCGGGTCCATGCGTTCGGCGAGAAATATGGGCTGGAGGCGCTGACCACGCGCCAGATCCATGCCGATGAGAGCGACGCCTGGACCTTCACCGCGCTCGCCTGCCACCTCGCCGGTGCGCAGGGCGGCTATCGCGGCCCGGCGGGACCGACGCATGTGTTCATGACCTATGGTACGGTGTCGATCCGCCAGGGCGAGGACTAGCGCCCCTCCCTTTCAGGGAGGGGAAGAAGGTTACCAGCTGCCGAAGCCAGGCGCTTCGCCCTTGCCGCGGCTGAGGCGGGTCACCCGTTCGGTGCCGTAGCGCACGCGCTTGGCCAGGGTCAGCGTCGGCCAGTCGCCACGATCGGCACGGTCGACGAGGCGGAGGCCCTGGCGGCGATAGGCCTGGGCGACCGTCCCGACCTGGCCCTTGAGCAGCCCGGCGAGGATCAGCGTGCCGCCCTCGGCCAGCACCGCGCCGATGCTCGGCGCCAGCTCGACCAGCGGGCCGGCGAGGATGTTGGCGATCACCAGGTCATAGGGCGCGCGGCCGATCAGCAGCGGATGCTCGACACCAGCGGCGGCGGCCAGCGCCAGCTCGCCCTGCTGCCCGCCCAGCCGGATGCCGTTGATCTCGGCATTCTCGGCGGTGACGTCGACGGCGCGCGCATCGATGTCCGAAGCGGTGGCATAGGCACGCGGCCAGAGGTGGAGCGCGGCAAAGGCGAGCAGTCCGGTGCCGGTGCCGATGTCGACGACATTCTCGAAGCGCTTGCCCTCCGCCTTGAGCCGATCGAGCGCGAGCAGGCAGCCCGAGGTCGTCTCGTGCGTGCCGGTGCCGAAGGCGAGGCCGGCATCGATGCGGAAGGCCTTGGCGCCCGCCGGCACCTTGCCCTTGTTGGTATCGGTGTGGACGTAGAAGCGCCCGGCATGAACCGGCTCGATCCCGGCCTGGCTGAGCGTCACCCAATCGGCGTCGCGGATCTTCTCGGCGACTGCCTTCGTGCCCGCCGAGCTCGGCACCAGCGCCTGCACCGCGGCCAGCGCCGCGCTGTTGGGCTTCGACTCGAAATAGGCCTCGAGCTGCCAGGCGAGCGGATCGTCGGCGATCACTTCGCTGGTGAGCAGCACCGGCGACGGCTCGATCTCGAACACCGCCTCGTCATTGGCGTCGATCGCCTCGGCCTCGGCGCGGGTGCAGGGGAGCGTGAGTTTCCAGCTGCTCATCGTACGTAACTCGCTCCATTGATGTCGAGCACCGCCCCGGTCATCGAGGGCGGCGCATTGAGGGCACAGAAGCGAGCGAGGACCGCCACTTCATCGGTATCGGCCACGCGGCCGAGCGGGATGTCGGCGAGCAGCTTCTCGCCGCCGCGGCTGGCGAGATAGTCGTCGGCCATGCCGGTCATGGTGAAGCCCGGGCAGATCGCGAAGGCGAGGACGCCCTGGCGCGCATAGCCGCGGGCGATGCTCTTGGTCATGCCGACCATGCCCGCCTTGGAGGCGGCATAATGCCAGTGCGCCGGGCTGTCGCCGCGATAGGCGGCGCGGCTCGCCATGTTGACGATGCGGCCCGGCCGGCCCTCGGCTTGCCAGTGGCAGATGGCGAGGCGGCAAAGCTCGGCGGAGGCGGTGAGGTTCACCCGCATCGTCCGCTCCCAGTTCGCCACCCAGTCCTCGTGATCGATGTCGAGCGGATTGGTCTCGAACACGCCGGCATTGTTGATCAGCACGTCGATCCGGCCGTCGAGCGCGTCGAGTGCCTTGTTCCACAGGGCCTTGGGCGCATCGGGATCGGCGAAGTCGGCCGGGATGCCGCTGCGGGTGCCCTGGCCGATCAGGCGGACCTTGTCGTTCTTGAAGCTCTCGGCGATCGCGGCGCCGATGCCGCGGCTCGCGCCGGTGAGGAGGATATGGGTGGCCATCCCCATCCCCTAGCCCCTTCGTCACCCCGGCGAAAGCCGGGGTCTCGGGCGATGGCGCAACGCGCCTGCGGCACGAGATCCCCGCTTTCGCCGGGATGACGGTTAAAGTCAGGCCGCGACGCTGCTGGAGAAGCTGTCCGCCGCGGTACGCAGCTTGTGCAGGCGATCGTCGACTTCGGCCACGTCCTTCTGGAGCGTGTCGATCTCGTGCGTCACCGACTTGGTGTCCTCGCGGATCGCGCCGATCGTGGCAGACATCGAGTCGGCGGCGAGCGCCGTCTCGTCTACCGCCGCGGTGATCGCCGTGACCGTCTGCGCCTGGACTTCCATCGCGACGCGGATGCGGTTGGCGCTTTCCTGCACCTCGGTGACCGTCGAGCGGATCGAGGCGTTGGTCTCCACCGTGCTCTTGGTCGCCGACTGGATCGCGGCGATCTTGGCGGCGATGTCGTCGGTGGCGCGGGCGGTCTGGTTGGCGAGGCTCTTCACTTCCTGCGCGACCACCGCGAAACCACGGCCGGCGTCCCCCGCACGGGCGGCCTCGATCGTCGCGTTGAGTGCGAGCAGGTTGGTCTGGCCGGCGATGTCGCGGATCAGGCCAAGGATCGACTCGATCGACTTGGCGTGGTCGCTGAGCGCTTCGCTCATGCCGACGGCGTCGGTTGCCTGGCTGGAAGCGCGCGTGGCGATGCCGGCAGCGGCCTCGACTTCCATGCGGGCATCTTCAATGGCGCGGATCAGGCCGGCCGCAGTCTGCGCCGCCTCGCGCATCGCAACCGCCGACTGCTCGGCTGCCGCCGCGACTTCGCTGGCCTTGCCCAGCATCCCGCGCGCCGAGCCCGAGGCGCCCTGCGCCTGCACCCGGATGCGGTTGGCGAGGCCGGTGGCGCCTTCGATCGATTCGGCGATGCTCGCCTTGAACTGCATCGAGCGATCGCGGCGCGCCTGATCGGCATAGGCCGCGTCGCGCGCACCGAGATGGCCGGCCATCAGATCGGCCTCGGCCATCGCCATGCGCTGGACCACGTCGCAGAGCCGGCCGAGCTTCTCGGCATCGCCCGGCAGCGCCTCGCGCAGCGCGCGCATCGTCTCGCTATGCGCGAACGAGAAGGCGGCGATCACCGCGGGCAGCGGGATGCCGGCAGCATAGGTCTGGGCGGCATAGCTGCACACCATCTCGACCCATTCCTCGCTGAACGGCTTCTCGAACTTGATCGTGCCATAGCGCGTGCCGTGCGCCACCTGCGCCTCGTACAGGGCCGGATCCTCGAACGTCTTGCGCATCGGCTGGCTGGCCGGCATCGCCTTGAAGTGGTTCCAGAACCCCTCGGCGATCGCCCGCTGGCGGTGGCCGATCAGCGCGACGATCTCGCGGCAGGCCGGTTCGACTGCGCCATCCCAGTCATATTCGCGGCGGTGATCCTCGACCGTCCGCGTGCCGCCGCTCCAGCGGCCGGGTTCGCGCGTTCCAACCATCGTGCTTCTCCCCCTCAGGCCGCAACTTTGGCGATGAAATCGCTGGCGCTGCCCTTCAAGCTCCCCAGCTGCCCTTCGAGCGCGGCGAAGCCCTGGCCGACCCGGTCGATCTCGCTCGCCACTGCTTCGGTGTCCTCGCGGATCGCGCCGATCGTGGCGGACATCGAGTCGGCGGCGAGCGCCGTCTCGTCGACCGCCGCGGTGATCGCAGTGACGGTTTGCGCCTGGACTTCCATCGCGACGCGGATGCGATTGGCGCTCTCCTGCACCTCGGTCACCGTCGAGCGGATCGAGGCGTTGGTCTCCACCGTGCTCTTCGTCGCCGACTGGATCGCGGCGATCTTGGCGGCGATGTCGTCGGTGGCGCGGGCGGTCTGGTTGGCGAGGCTCTTCACTTCCTGCGCGACCACCGCGAAACCGCGACCGGCATCACCGGCGCGCGCCGCTTCGATCGTCGCGTTGAGCGCGAGCAGGTTGGTCTGGCCGGCAATGTCGCGGATCAGGCCGAGGATCGATTCGATCGACTTGGCGTGGTCGCTGAGCGCTTCGCTCATGCCGACCGCGTCGGTTGCCTGCGAAGAGGCGCGAGTCGCGATGCCGGCTGCCGCCTCGACTTCCATACGGGCGTCCTCGATCGCGCGGATCAGGCCGGCCGCGGTCTGCGCCGCCTCGCGCATCGCAACCGCCGACTGCTCGGCTGCCGCGGCGACTTCGCTGGCCTTGCCCAGCATCCCGCGCGCCGAGGCGGAGGTGTGGCTGGCCTGGACGCGGAGCTGCTCGCCATCGCGCGAGGCGCGCTGGACGGTGCCGCCGATCGTGTCGCGGAAATCCTCGGCGAGCCGGTCGCGCGCCGCCTGGGCGCTGTGCTCGCGGTACATGTTGTAGATCTCGACGGTGATGTCGCCCTCGAGCGCCGAGAGACGCATGAGGGTGTCGATCAGCCCGGCGAGTCGCGCATCCTCGGCGCCGACGCGGCGGATCAGGATCTCGAGCCCCGCCCGGTCGCTCGCGCTGATCATCGAGAGGAGCGCCATCGGCGGCACGTCCGAGGCATAGGCCGCAGCGACCGAACGCTCGATCGACTCGATCCAGGCGCGGCCCTCGGTGTCGAGGAAGCGGTTCTTGAGGAAGACCACGCCGACATCGATCATCTTTTGCGTGTCGTCGGGCGCCCAGTTGCGCTCATCGGCGAAGCAGCGCAGCCATTGCTGCCAATAGGCCTCGGAGACCGCGCGAATCTCGGGCTCCAGCGCTTCCCAGGCGGCGCGGCCGGAAGCGGCCAGCGAGCCTTCGAAGTCGAAGATGCGCAAACGCGCGCGCACATCGATGCGGGCGGCCACGGTGCCGGGCTCCGGCAGATCCTGAGGCGAAACGGCGTTGGTCACGACAAAGTCCCCTGTGCGGCCATGGGACGAACGGCCACTTGCCCTGCCTATGCGGGCGAACTGGTTAAGACCGGGTTAGTCAAACGGCCGGGGCATGCACTGGTTGCGCGTGCCAGCTTGCATCCCGCCGCGCGCGGACTAAGGAGACGGGCACCGACCGAGGAAGGACATCATCTTGGCCAATGTGCGCAACACGGCGCGACCCACGTCGCCGCATCTATCGATCTGGAAGTGGGGGCCCTCGATGGCGGCCTCGATCACCCACCGCGTCACCGGCAGCGGCATGGCGACCGTGGGCACGCTCCTGTTCGTCTGGTGGCTGGTCGCACTGGCCTCGGGCCCGGCGGCGTACGGCCTGTTCCTCGACGTGTTCACGGTGAAGTCCGGCGCGCTGAACGTGGTCGGCTACATCTTCGGCATCGGCCTGACCCTGTCCTTCTTCCAGCACATGAGCTCGGGCATCCGCCACCTGTTCCTCGACCAGGGTGCCAATTTCGAGCTCAAGGCCAACAAGACCACCGCGCAGCTGACCTATGTCGCCGCGATCGTCCTCACCGCGGCCTTCTGGGCCTTCATCATCTGGGGGAAGACCAATGGGTAACGGCACCAGCATCGGCCGCGTCCGCGGCCTCGGCCCCGCCAAGGAAGGCACGCATCACTGGTGGCACCAGCGGCTCACCGCCGGCGCCAACCTGGTCCTGATGGTCTGGTTCGTGGTCAGCGTCGCGCTGCTGCCGACCTATGACTTCGAGACGGTCCGCCACTGGATGGGCCAGACCCAGGTCGCCGTGCCGCTGATCCTGCTGGTCGCCAGCACCTTCTATCACTTCCGCCTCGGTCTGCAGGTGGTGATCGAGGACTATCAGCATGACGAGACGCACATCGTCCTGATGATCCTGCTCAACTTCTTCACGCTGGCGGCCGGCACGACCGCCATCTTCTCGATCCTCAAGATCGCCTTCTCGGCAGGAGCCGCGCTCTGATGTCCGCGTACAAGATCATCGACCACACCTATGACGCCGTCGTCGTCGGTGCCGGCGGCTCGGGCCTGCGCGCCACCATGGGCTGCGCCGAGGCCGGTCTGAAGACGGCCTGCATCACCAAGGTGTTCCCCACCCGCTCGCACACGGTCGCCGCCCAGGGCGGTATCGCGGCGAGCCTCGGCAACAACACGCCCGACCACTGGTCGTGGCACATGTTCGACACCGTCAAGGGCTCGGACTGGCTCGGCGACCAGGACGCGATCGAGTACATGGTCCGCGAGGCTCCGGCCGCGGTCTATGAGCTCGAGCATGCCGGCGTGCCGTTCAGCCGCAACGACAATGGCACGATCTACCAGCGCCCGTTCGGCGGTCACATGCAGAACATGGGCGAAGGCCCGCCCGTACAGCGCACCTGCGCCGCGGCGGACCGCACCGGCCACGCCATGCTCCACGCGCTCTATCAGCAGAGCCTGAAGTATGACGCGGACTTCTACGTCGAATATTTCGCGCTCGACCTGATCATGGAAGACGGCGCCTGCCGCGGCGTGATCGCTTTGTGCATGGAAGACGGCTCGATCCACCGCTTCCGCAGCCACGCCGTCGTCCTCGCCACCGGCGGCGGCGGCCGCGTCTACCAGTCGGCCACCTCGGCGCACACCTGCACCGGCGACGGCAACGGCATGGCGCTGCGCGCGGGCATCGCGCTGCAGGACATGGAGTTCGTCCAGTTCCACCCGACCGGCATCTACGGCGCCGGCGTCCTCATCACCGAGGGCGCGCGCGGCGAGGGCGGCTACCTGACCAACTCCGAGGGCGAGCGCTTCATGGAGCGCTATGCCCCCTCGGCCAAGGACCTTGCCAGCCGCGACGTCGTCGCGCGCTCGATGGCGATGGAAATCCGCGAGGGCCGCGGCGTGGGCAAGGAGAAGGATCACATCTTCCTTCACCTCAACCATATCGATCCGAAGATCCTGGCCGAGCGCCTGCCGGGCATCACCGAGACCGGCAAGATCTTCGCCGGCGTCGACCTGACTCGCCAGCCGCTGCCGGTGGTGCCGACCGTCCACTATAATATGGGCGGCATCCCCACGAACTATCACGGCGAAGTCGTCCGCAACAAGGACGGCGATCCGGACTCGGTCGTCCCCGGCCTGTTCGCGGTCGGCGAAGCGGCCTGCGTGTCGGTCCACGGCGCCAACCGCCTCGGCTCCAACTCGCTGATCGACCTCGTCGTGTTCGGCCGTGCCACCGGTCTCCGCCTCAAGGAGATCATCAAGCCCGGCACCAAGCACAACGAGCTGCCCAAGGGCTCGGAAGAGTTCGCGCTCAGCCGCCTCGATCACTTCCGCAACGCCAAGGGCGAGAAGCCCACCGCGCAGATTCGCGCCGACATGCAGAAGACGATGCAGCGCCACTGCGCCGTGTTCCGCGACAGCGCGCTGCTGGCGGAAGGCGTCGAGCACATGAAGGAAGTCTACAAGGGCTTCCAGCATGTCGGCATCCAGGACCGCTCGCTGATCTGGAACACCGATCTGGTCGAGACGCTCGAGCTCGACAACCTGATCGGCCAGGCCGTCGTCACCATCGAGTGCGCCGCCAACCGCAAGGAAAGCCGCGGCGCGCACATGCACGAGGACTTCCCCGAGCGTGACGACAAGAACTGGATGAAGCACACCGTCGCCACCTTCGAAGGCTGGGGCGGCAAGGGCGGCACCACCAACATCGATTACCGCCCGGTCCACGACTACACGCTCACCGACGAGATCGAGTACATCAAGCCGAAGAAGCGAGTGTACTGATCCTTCGATAACAGGTTCCGGAAAGGGCTCGTTCGCCAGGCGCGAGCGGGCCCTTTTCTATTTGGCCGGCGCCACCCAGGCCCGACCGTTCTTCAGGTCGAGCGTGATGCTGTGGTCCCTGGCCAACTGCATGCCGATATTGCCGTCGAAGATCATGTCGGGGAACACGCGCGCCCGGGTCTCCAGAGTCATGCCGCCCAGGCGGATCGTCACGTCCTGCGGCTCGCGCATCGCCGGGTTGAGAGCGAACAGCGGCGCCATCCACTGCGACACGAAGATCGTCGGGCCGGCATTGGCCGTATCCAACTCCATCCAGGAGAGCCCCCTGGCCGTGGTCACGCCCAGATTGACGTCGAGCCCGAGCCCTTCGGGGCGCGACAGCCGCATCGGCACTTCGGTGGCGCCCCGGATACGGCGCTTCGCCGAGTCCGCCGTCTCGACGATCACCCGCCGCTCGGCGAACTGGATCGTGATCGTGCGGCCGTCGAACAGGTCGAGCCCGACTGCGCCGTCGAGTGGCGGCCCGTCCTTGCCGGCGATCTCGGCCAGGTCGTAGACGATCACCGACGGCGCCATGTAGCGCCCGGCGCCGATCCCGAACGCGACATCGTCGCAGCGCCTGAGGTCGAGCCGCTCGCCGAGCATGCGGAACGCCGTGACGTTGCCCCAGGGCTCGCAGCCCAGTTCCTTTGCCAGCGCCGGGCTGATCATGGTCACGCCCTCGCCGGTATCGAACAGGAAGCTGCGCGGCTTGCCCGCCACCACCGCCTCGACGGTGAACTGCTTGCCCTGGTGGAGCCGCAGCGGAACCGCCTCGCCATCCCGCGCCACCGGCGCAGCCGGCATCGCGCCGAGCAGCATGCCCAGCATCGCAACCATCCGCATGTTTCTTCCCCCTATTGCCTCCCGGCCGGCCGGTCGTACGCGTCGATCGCCGCCCGGATCTCGTCGACATCCTCGTCCGCCGGCGTCATCCCGAGCGCGAACGAGGCCAGCGCGAACAGCGATCCCGAGAACAGCCTGGCAGAGATCTCCTGCACATGGGCCGCCCGCGTCTCCGCCTCGGTCACCATCGGCAGGTAGAAATGCGTCCGCTCCTTATCGAGCCGTGACAACAACCCCTTGGCGAGCATGATCTGCATCAGCTTGAGCACGGTGGTGTAGCCCCGCGCGCGCCGCTCGTTCAGCACGAAATGGACGCTGCCGACCGTGCCCCGGCCCTGTTCCCAGATCACCCCCAGCACCTCGAGCTCGGCCTCGGTCGGCAACGGGATCTCGCGATCGGGATAGGTCGAGATGCGCTTCATGCCTTCGCATGTACGTAACCCTTCGTAGCAAGTCAACGTAAGTCTTCGTAGCTTGACATCGCCCACCTCCCCACGCGAGTGCTTCGGACAGGGGGCACCACATGAGCGCGTTCGAATTCATCTTTTCGTTTTTCGGACTGCTGCTCGGCCTCGCCCTGGCGGAGGGACTGGGCGGCCTCTCCCGCGCGCTCAAGGCCAGCCACAAGGTGCGGATCGGCTGGGCGACCATCCTGCTCGGCGTCTTCGTGTCGTGCGACGTCGTGTCCTTCTGGATGTACGGCTGGGCGTTGCGCGACCTGCTGCCGCTCAACTGGCCGGTGATGTTCTGCGGCTTCCTGGTGACCGCCGTCTATTATGTCGCCGCATCGCTGATCTTCCCCGACGATCCCGAGGAATGGGGCGATCTCGACCTGTATTTCGATCGGCACCGCGGCAAGGTGCTGGTCGCGGTGCTGCTCTGCAACGTCGCGCTGATGGCGACGACGATCGGGCTGGCGGGAACGAAGGGCCTGTTCACCTTCCGGGTGTTCGTCCTCACCTGGTCCTTCTTCCCGGTGACCCTGCTCGCGATCGCGGCGCGGAACCGGCGAATCGTCATCGCCTGCCTGGCCTGGCTGATCGCGGTCTATCCGCTCACCGCCATCTGGCATTGAGGCGCGGCGCTCCCCAGATGGCTTGACACCGCTCCCGCACCCGCGAGAGTGGCCGTTAACTAAATCGGGGGTTGTCGCCTGCCCATGCGTATCGCGTTCGCCATATTTGCGGTGGCTGCCGCGCTTGCCGTCTCGCCTGCCGCCGCCCAGTACAAGGCGCCGGAGCATCAGGCAGGCTGGCCGGGGATGGTCTCCGGCCCCGAAGGCATAGAAGGGCTCGATCCCGGCCCCGAACTGCAGCGCGGCCGCTCGGCCCGGGCGATGCTCGCCGATAGCCGCAAGCTCAACATTCTGCTCAACAGCCTCCAGCCGCAGCGCAAGGCCATGGTCGATGCCTATGTCGTCTCGATCGCGCTCGACAGCGATCCGGTGTTCGGGCGCGAGGCTCGCGAGGCGGGCAAAGTGTTGTCGCGCCGCTTCGATGCCGCGGGACGCACCATCGTCCTCGCCGGCAGCGCCGGCACCCTGCCGAGCGAGCTGCCCAATGGCAGCCTGACCAGCCTGACCCTCGCCCTCGCCCGCGTCGCCGAGGTGATGGACAAGGAGCAGGACGTCCTCGTCCTCTACACCACCAGCCACGGCGCGCAGGTCGGCATCGCCTATCATGACGGCGACGAGGGCTATGGCATATTGAGCCCGAAGCGGCTCGAGACGCTGCTCGACGAGCTGGGCATCAAGAACCGGGTGCTGATTCTGTCGGCCTGTTATTCGGGCATCTTCGTCGGCCCGCTCGCCGGCCCCAACACGGCGCTGTTCACTGCCGCCTCGTCCGATCGCACTTCGTTCGGCTGCCAGGCGGACAATGACTGGACCTTCTTCGGCGACGCGATGATCAACCATGCGCTGCGCAAGAGCCAGCCGCTGGAAAAGGCCTCGGACGAGGCGCGGATGCTGATCAACGACTGGGAGAGCGCGGCCCGCGTCACCCCGTCCAACCCGCAGGTGACGATCGGCGCCGACGTCGCGACCTGGCTCGCCCCGCTCGAGGCACGCATGCCCAAGACCGACACGCCGCCCGTCGGCCGCCCCGCAACCGACGCGCTCAAGCGCGGCGGATGACATGGCCAGCCAGGAAACCCTGCTGGAGCGGCTGATCCCGGGCGATCTGGAGCACCAGATCCCCGCCGCGATCCAGAAGGCGCTTCCCGGCGGCTTCCGCAACCGGCTGCTTCAGGTCGGGCTTGGCCTGCTGATCACCTTCGGCTTCGCGTTCCTGGTGCGCCGCTGGATCGAGCGGCGCGAGGCACAGCGGCGTGCGCTGGCGCCCCGCGCCGCGGCACCGGCACTGCCCCGGGCACCGGAACCAGAGGCGCTCGCGCCGGCCGCCGGGCCGCCGGCGGATATTCCCTATCCCGAACCGCTGCCCGATGATGGCGGCGAGACGACGCGCTACCCGCTGCTCGCCCGGCCCCATGTCGCATTGTCCGGCCCGGTCGACCAGGCGATGTACGCCAGCTTCCGCGCACAGCTCGCCGCCGCGCCGCGCGAGGGCGCGCTGGTGGTCTCGCTCTCCGCGCAGGGCGGCGACCCCGAGGTCGCGCGGCTGATGGGCGACGAGATAAGGCTGCTGCGCGACTATTCAGGGCGCGAGACCCTGTTCCTCGGCAAGGTCGCGGTCCACGCGGCCGGCGCCATCTTCATGGCCGCCTTCCCCGCCGACCGTCGCTTCCTCACCCGGGGTACGCGGCTCCTGCTCCAGGCGCGCCAGAACCAGACGAGCATCGCGCTTTCGGGCACGCTCGACGCACAGGCCGTCAGCCTCAAGGCCCGGCTGCACGAAATCGAGGAATCGGCGCGGATCGAGCAGCAGGGCTTTCGCGAGATCATCGCCGGCTCGAACATCCGCTTCGAGGACGTCACCGAACGCCCCGCCACTGGATGGTACATCGAGGCCGAAGAGGCACGTTCGCTCGGCCTGGTCCACGATATCATCTGAGAGGTTGAGCCGTGCGGCGCGATTGGCTATCGCGCGGCCAAGCATAAGGAACCCCTCGATGGCCGAATTCCGCCTTCCCAAGAACAGCCGCATCTCCACCAAGGGCAAGGAGCACAAGGCGGACCCGGGCGCGAAGAACGTCAAGAAGTTCAAGATCTATCGCTACGATCCGGATTCGGGCGAGAATCCGCGCTACGACAATTTCGAGATCGACCTCGACGAATGCGGCCCGATGGTCCTCGACGCGCTGATCAAGATCAAGTCGGAGCAGGACAGCTCGCTGACCTTCCGCCGCTCGTGCCGCGAGGGCATTTGCGGCTCGTGCTCGATGAACATGGACGGCCGCAACGGTCTCGCCTGCACCACCGCGATCGAGGACATCAAGGGTGACATCCGCATCACCCCGCTGCCGCACATGGACGTGATCAAGGACCTGGTTCCCGACTTCACGCACTTCTATGCGCAGTACGCCTCGATCAAGCCGTGGCTGCAGACCGTCTCGACCACGCCCTCGGGCAAGGAGCGGCTCCAGTCGCCCGAACAGCGCGAGAAACTCGACGGCCTGTACGAGTGCATCCTGTGCGCCTGCTGCTCGACCTCGTGCCCGAGCTACTGGTGGAACAGCGACAAGTTCCTCGGCCCGGCGATCCTGCTCCAGGCCTATCGCTGGCTGGCCGATTCGCGCGACGAGATGACCGGCGAGCGACTCGACAATCTCGAGGATCCGTTCCGCCTCTATCGCTGCCACACGATCATGAACTGCTCGAACGTGTGCCCGAAGGGCCTGAGCCCGGGCAAGGCGATCGCCGAGATCAAGAAGATGGAAGCCGAGCGCACGATTTGAGCGCGCCCGCTCCCGAACATTTCTTCTACGAGGATGACCCGGATCTGCCAGGCTGGAAGCGCTGGCAGATCCTGGACCAGGGGCGGTTCAACAGCTTCATCGGCTCGCTCTCGGTAAAGGCGGTGGACAAGCGGACCGCGCTGGTCCGCCATCGCTTCGAGCGCCAGCATTCCAACCTGCGCGACCATATCCATGGCGGCGCGCTGGCCGGGTTCATCGACATGGCGCTGTTCGCCGCCGCGCGCGGGCTTGGCGTGCTGGCCGGCCCGGCCTCGACCGTCGACATGTCGATCCAGTTCATCGCCGGCGGTGCGATCGGCACCGATACCGTGGCCGAAGTCGATCTTCTCCGCGAGACCGGCCGCATGCTGTTCCTGCGCGGCGTGGTCCGCCAGGGCGAGGTGACCGTCGCCAGCTTCCTCGGCACCATCCGCAAGAGTTCGGCGCCGCCGAAGCAAGAGGCCCAATGACCAGCGTTATCGACCGTTACAAGGCGCTGGTCGCAGCGGGCGAGTTGCGCCCCGATCCCGAACAGGCCGCCGCCGCCGAGCGGCTCCACCGGCTTGCCGGCGAACTCGAGGCGGTGCCCAGAAAGGGCTCGATCCTGTGGCGCGCGCTCGGCCGCCTGCCCGAGCCGCCGCGCGGGCTGTACATCTGGGGCAGCGTCGGACGCGGCAAGTCGATGCTGATGGACCTGTTCTACGAGAGCGTGAACATCCGCCGGAAGCGCCGCGTCCATTTCCACGAGTTCATGCTCGAAGTGCACGAACGCCTCAACGAGGAGCGCAAGAAGGACACCCGCGATCCGGTCGTCGCCGTCGCCGATGCGATGGCCGAGGACGTCCGCCTTCTCGCGTTCGACGAGATGGTTGTGAACAACCCCGCCGACGCGATGATCCTCTCGCGCCTGTTCACCGAGATGATGGGCCACGGCCTGACCATGGTCGCCACCTCGAACCGCCCCCCGCGCGATCTCTACAAGGACGGGCTCAACCGCCAGCTGTTCATCCCCTTCATCGAGCTGATCGAAGCGAAGATGGACGTGCTGACGCTGAACGGCCCGACCGACTATCGCCTCGATCGCCTGGGCCGGATGGACACCTGGCTGGTGCCGAACGGCCCGGAGGCCACCAAGCAGCTCTCCGCCGCCTTTTTCCGCCTCACCGACTATCCGGTCGAGGATGCCGCGCACGTGCCGACCTGCGAGCTGCCTGTGCAGGGCGGGCGCGAACTGCACGTGCCGAAGTGCCTGAAGGGCGTCGCGGTCTTCTCGTTCAAGCGGCTGTGCGGGGAGGCGCGCGGCGCGGCCGACTATCTCGCCATCGCCAGGCGCTTCCACACCGTCATCCTGGTCGGCATCCCCAAGCTGGGGCCGGAGAACCGCAACGAGGCGGCGCGCTTCGTCACGCTGATCGACGCGCTCTACGAGCACAAGGTCAAGCTGCTCGCCGCCGCCGATGCCGAGCCGCAGGACCTGTACGAGACGGGCGACGGCCGCTTCGAGTTCGACCGCACCGTCAGCCGCCTGATGGAGATGCGCTCTGACGAATATCTGGCGGAAGGGCATGGCGAGCGATAGGCTCGCGCCTTCCCGACGGAGAGGGCGGATGACTGGGCAGCAGCGCGACATCGTCACCAAGGTACCCGCCGTCACCCTGGGCTTCTGGATCATCAAGATCCTCGCCACCACGCTGGGCGAGACCGGTGGCGACACCGTGTCGATGACCTGGGAGATGGGCTATCTCCTCAGCACCGCGATCTTCATCGTGCCGCTGATCGCGCTGGTCGCCTGGCAAATCGCGGCGAAGCGCTTCCACCCCTTTCTCTACTGGGCGACGATCATCGCCTCGACCACGGCGGGCACCACCATGGCGGACTTCGCCACGCGCTCGCTCGGCATCGGCTATACCGGCGGCTCAGCACTGCTGCTCGGCTGTGTGCTGGCTTCGCTCGCGCTTTGGTACAAGGTGCTGGGATCGGTATCGGTCGATACGGTCGCCTCGCCACCGGCCGAAGGCTTCTACTGGCTGACCATCACCTTCTCGCAAACGCTGGGCACCGCGCTCGGCGACTGGGCGGCGGACGATGGTGGGCTCGGCTATCTGGGCGGGGCGCTGCTGTTCGGCACCGCGCTCGCGGTGCTGGCCGCGCTTTGTTACTGGACCAGGGCAAGCCGCGTGGCGCTGTTCTGGGCAGCGTTCATTCTCACTCGCCCGCTCGGCGCGACGGTGGGGGATTTCCTTGACAAGCCACTCGCCAAGGGCGGGCTCGATTTCAGCCGGCCGCTGGCATCGGCGGTGCTGGCCGGCGCGATACTCGCCCTTATCCTCGTCCTGCCGCAGCGTCCCGGCGCGCATCCAGGCAGCGCAGCCACCCGCCCTTGAGCCAGAGGCCAGCATTGCGACAAAAGCCACCGTTCCCGGCTTATTGGTCTGGCCGAATGGCCTGACAACCGATAGGCTCCGCGCAAGAGCAGAGGACGGGGAGAGTTTATGCGTTGGATCGGGCTCGCGCTTGCGGCACTGCTGACACCCATTTCCGCTTCGGCGCAGACCCTGGTCGCCGCCGATCTGCGCGAGAACCAGAGCCTGGACGGCGCGTGGCACTGGTCGGTCGATCCCTATCGCGACGGCGTCGCCGGCTTCCATGGCGGCCCGCCGAGCGAGAGCACCGCGCGCTACCAGGACAGGATCCAGGCCGATGAGGCCGAGAAGCGCCCGACCGCCCTGTTCGAATTCGACATGCAGCGCTCGGCGATCACCCATCTCCCCGGCAGCTGGATCGGCCATGCGCCCGAGATGCGCTATTATCAGGGCCTGGTCTGGTACCAGCGGACCTTCGACTACACGCCGGCGGGCCCCGGCAAGCGCGTCTATCTGCGCTTCGGCAGCGCCGACTATGCCGCCAGCGTGTTCCTCAACGGCAAGCCGGTCGGCAAGCATGTCGGCGCCTTCACCCCCTTCGCCTTCGACGTGACCGACAGGCTGCGCCCCGGCAGCAACCAGATCACCGTGGGCGTCGACTCGACCCGGACCGACAGCGACGTGCCGCCCCCGGTCACTGACTGGGAGACCTATGGCGGCATCACCCGCTCGGTCCGGCTGGTCACCGTGCCCGAGACCTTTGTCGACGACGCGTTCGTGCGATTGGGCAAGGACGGGAAGATCGCCGTCTCGGCGCAGCTGCTCGGACCGCGGGCCGCCAACGCCACGATCCGCCTCGCCATCCCGGCGCTTGGTGCCACGCTGGAAGGGCGTACCGACGGCGAGGGCAAGTGGAGCGCCAGCCTGGCCGCGCCACGCGCCCTCAGGCGCTGGTCCCCCGAGAGCCCGACGCTCTATGACGTCCAGATCACCACCGGCACGGACCACTTCGCCGACCGCGTCGGCTTCCGGACAATCGAAGTGCAGGGCGACAAGATCCTGCTCAACGGCAAGTCGATCTTCCTGCGCGGCATCTCGATGCACGAGGAGGAGCTGGGCAAGGACCCGGTACGCGCGATGAGCCCGGCGGCGGCCCGCGCACTGTTCGCCGAGATCAAGCAGGGCCTGCACGGCAATTTCGTGCGCCTCGCCCATTATCCGCACGACGAGGGCACCACGCGCCTCGCCGACGAGATGGGCCTGCTCGTGTGGAGCGAGGTGCCGGTCTATTGGCGCGTCGCCTGGGGCAATCCGGAAACGCTGGCGACCGCCCGCCGGATGATCGCGGAGAATATCCGCCGCGACCGCAACCGCGCCGCGATCGTGCTGTGGAGCGTCGCCAACGAGACTCCGGTATCCGATGCCCGCAACGCCTTTCTCCGCACGCTGATCAACGATGTCCGCGCGCTCGACGACAGCCGGCTGGTCACCGCCGCACTGCTCAGTGCCCGCAAGGGCAAGGAGATGCGCATCGACGATCCGCTGGTGCGCGACCTCGATGTGATGGCGATCAACACGTACAATGGCTGGTATTCGAATGATCCGCTCGCCGATATCCCCAGCTTCACCTGGGCCAGCCCGGTGACCAAGCCGCTGATCTTCTCCGAATTCGGCGCCGATGCGCTCTATGGCTATCACGACGGTGACGCCGCTCCGCACAAATTCAGCGAGGAATATCAGGCCGAATATTATCGCCGCACGCTGGAGATGGCCGCGAAGGTGCCGTTCGTGCGCGGGCTGAGCCCCTGGATCCTCAAGGACTTCCGCTCCCCGCGCCGCCAGCACCCGGTCTATCAGCAGGGCTGGAACCGCAAGGGACTGATCTCCGAGACGGGGCAGCGCAAGCTAGCGTTCGGAGTGCTCGCGGAGGAATATCGGCGCCGGGTGGAGAGCGCCGGCGAGCGCTGAGCACGCTGCCCCGGCCGACCGTACCAGCCAGCGCCGCAGCGCGGGCTCCAGCAGTCCCGCGACCAGCAGCGCTGCGCCGATGACCGCGGCCAGGGTGAGCATCAGTGCGGGGATCGGCGCCAGGCCGACACGCTGCAGCAGCACGAACAATGCCCCGCCGGCATCCTGATGGAGCAGATAGAGCGGATAGGTCGCCAGCCCCAGCAGCGTCACCAGTCGCGGCGGCAGCACGCGCCCCAGCGGCCCCTGCAGGATGGGTGCCGCGAAGAGTATGGCCATGGCCGCGAGGAAGATGAACGCCGGCACGGCCTGCGATCCGGTGATGCCGAACGCATGCGCACCGCCTGCCGCGCCGCCCACGATCTCCACCAGCCCAAGCAGAACGCAGAGCAGCACGCCCGCGGCACGCATGGGTCGCAACCCGGTGGTGAGGATCGCCCGCGCGAAGATGCCGAGCGCGAAGAACGCGCCGTGCGGTAGCAGCGCGAGATCGAGCCAGCGGCGATCCGCCGCATGGGGCGCCACGCCTATGGCTAGCACCACCGAATAATAGCCGAGGCTCAGCAGCGCGAGCAGCCAGGCAAGCCCCTCCAGCCGCGCCGATCCGGTCAGATGGATGGTCAGGGCGACGAGCAGGTAGAAGCTGATCTCGATCCCCAGCGTCCAGTAGGACGCGTCGATCCAGGGCCATACCGGCAGGAACGCCGCCGAGCCGGCCCATTGATAGAGCACGTGCCCCGGCGCATTGCCCATGCCGATCAGCACCAGCGCGGTGATCGTCGCGCATAGCCACGCCGCGGGCACCAGCCGCCGCGCGCGCCGGGCGAGGAAGGTGCCCGCACCCACCTTCTCCGCCGAGCCCGCGATGACCAGCCCCGAAATGACGAAGAAGACCTCGACGCCGACCCAGCCGAACCAGCTATAGGGAATCCACTCGCGGGGTAGCGTCGCGATTTCGGCCCAGCCCTTGCTGTTGTAGCTGCCGCCGAGCGCGAACGCCGCTCCATAGTGAAAGGCAACGACCAGCAACGCGCTGGCCACGCGCAGCAAGTCCACTGCGTCGAGCCGTTCCCCCTTTTGTGGCGCGGTTTCCCCCATGGCGATGACTTGCCAGACAAGGGGTTAAGACCGCGTCACTCCGTGCCCGATCCATCCCGGACGGCGCATCGCGCGCCCGTCGCTCAGCCCTGCTGCGCGATGTCCTGGTAGAGCATCAGCGCATTGCCGTCGGGATCATAGAAGGTCAGCAGCTTCACCATGGCCGGGATCTCCTGCACCGGCCCGTCCTGCCGGACGCCCGCCGCATCGAGCACGGCCTTGGCCGCATCGATATCGGCAACGCCGAAGGTCAGCGTCGCGCCGCCCCCCTGCGGCACGGTCTCGACCTGCGAGAGGCCGATGTTCACGCGCGCGACCGGGCTCGCGAGTTCGCACCAGGCGATCTCGTCGACCTTGTAGAGCTGGGTCATCCCCAGCACGTCCTGATACCAGGCGATGGCGACATCGAGACTGGTGACGCTGATCGCGCAGGTAAGGCCACCATCATAGCCGAGCGCCACGGCGCCAGCGGGTGCTTCGAGCGTAGTTGCCATATCGAATCTCCGACTCTATGGTTCCATTTATATAGTCGATATTAATTTGATCATGGAGTCAACGCCCCCCTCCCCGGCCCAGCTGCTCCGCATGCTCGAGGCCAATCGCTGGGCGATCCCGGTGCTCGCGCTGCTCAGCCGCGAACAGGGATCGCGCTTCGCGGTGATCGCGCGCGCCTTCGATCTCTCGCACAACAGCCTGACCCGCTGCCTCGCCTGGCTGAAGGAATGCGGCTGGGTGGTCCCCAATCCCGGCCACGGCCATCCGCTCCGCCCCGAATATCTGCTGAGCGAAGCCGGCCACCCGGTCGGCGCCCTGTGCGAGCGGATCGAGGCGACGCGGACGCGGCTCAAGCTCGCCACCGGCGCGCTGCCGCGCTGGTCGCTGCCCCTGGTCGGTGGAATGGGAATAGAATGGACCCGCTTCGGCGAGATCCAGGCACGCCTCGCGCCGGTGACCCCCCGCGCGCTTTCGACGACGCTCAAGGCCGTGATAGACGCGGAGCTGGTCCGGCGCAGGCTGGAGGACCGCTACCCCCCGCTGCCGCTCTACGCGCTGACCGGCAAGGGACAGGATCTGGCAGGGGCCCTGACCGGCTAAGCCCCTCGACAAACAGCGGCCAAATAGCTTAATGCACTTGCGAATTAGTTGCAAAGATAATCGACGGCCACGCTTTTTCACGGGTTGCGACTCTCCTATTATGAGCCTAAGCCGCCACCGTTTCACCGGCGCGCCGGTACGCGCGCCTGTGTTCCGGTTGAACCAGACCCATAGGGAGTTTCCATGGCCCGCAAGAAGATCGCGCTGATCGGCGCCGGCAACATCGGCGGTACGCTCGCGCACCTCGCAGCACTCAAGGGCCTGGGCGACATCGTCCTGTTCGACGTGGTCGAAGGCGTGCCCCAAGGCAAGGCGCTCGACCTGTCGCAGTGCGGCCCGGTCGAAGGCTTTGACTCGAAGATCACCGGCACCAACGACTATGCCGACATCGCAGGCGCAGACGTGATCATCGTCACCGCCGGCGTCGCCCGCAAGCCGGGCATGAGCCGCGACGACCTGCTCGGCATCAACCTCAAGGTCATGAAGGCCGTCGGCGAGGGCATCGCCGCCAACGCGCCCGACGCGTTCGTGATCTGCATCACTAACCCGCTCGACGCGATGGTCTGGGCGCTGCGCGAATTCTCGGGCCTGCCGCACCAGAAGGTCGTCGGCATGGCCGGCGTGCTCGACTCGGCCCGCTTCAGCCACTTCCTCGCCGAAGAGTTCAACGTCTCGGTCAAGGACGTGAACAGCTTCGTGCTCGGCGGCCACGGCGACACCATGGTCCCGGTCCTCGAATATTCAACCGTCTCGGGCATCCCGGTCACCGACCTGATCGAAATGGGCTTCTCGACCAAGGAGCGCATCGACGCGATCGTGGCGCGCACCCGTTCGGGCGGCGGCGAGATCGTCGGCCTGCTCAAGACCGGCTCGGCCTTCTACGCGCCCGCCACCTCGGCGATCGCGATGGCGGAGAGCTATCTCTACGACAAGAAGCGCGTCCTCCCGGCCGCCGCGCACCTGACCGGCCAGTACGGCGTCGATGACCTGTACGTCGGTGTGCCGATCATCATCGGCAAGGACGGCGTCGAGAAGGTGATCGAGATCAGCCTGACCGACGAAGCCAAGGCCAACCTCACGGTCTCGGTCGATGCGGTGAAGGAACTGCTGGTCGCCTGCAAGGCGATCGACGGCTCGCTCGCCTGACCATGACTGCGCAGCGCTCCGGCCTGCTCGCGATCGCCGCGCTTGCCTGTGCAAGCGCGGCTTCGCTGCTGCCGGCGCCCGCGCTGGCCCAGGAAGCCACCCCGACGGCGCCGGCCGAGCCGGTACCGCTGTTCCAGGCCGCGTGCGTCAGCGGCGCGGTGCGCCTGAGCAAGAACGTCGCCGAGGCGATGACCTATGCCGCGCTGCCCGCAGCGGCGCAGCGCGCGCTCGGCGCCGGCACCGTCGCGACGCGCGGCGAGGCAGAGAAGCTGCCCGCCCCCACCGCGGCGCAGGTCCCCAACACCATCTACCGGATCGCCGGTGGCCAGCTCTATCTGCTGCCGCCCACCGCCCAGGCCAGCCACACCCCGATCGGCGATAGCTGCATCGTGCTTTGGTATGCGCTGTCCGACGAGGATTATCCCGCCGCACGCAAGATCGTCCTGCCCAACGAGGACGCCGTGCCGCTTTCCGCACGCCCCACCGCCAGCGCGGTCGGTGCGTCGGTCGTCACTTCCGCACATGAGGACGTTCGCCTGACTGCCGCCGCCTATGGTGGCTGGGTCGTGCTGCGCTCCTCGTCCCTAACCGAATCCAAAGCGCCTGGAGCCCAGTGAACGCATGAGCATCCTGATCAACAAGAACACCAAGGTCATCACCCAAGGGATGACCGGTGAGACCGGCACCTTCCACACCCAGCAGGCGCTCGCCTATGGGACGCAGATGGTCGGCGGCGTGACTCCCGGCAAGGGCGGCACCGAGCATATCGGCCTGCCCGTGTTCGACACCGTGGCCGAGGCCGTGACCAAGACCGGCGCCGACGCGTCGGTCATCTACGTGCCGCCGCCCTTCGCCGCCGACTCGATCCTCGAGGCGATCGACGCCGAAGTGCCGCTGATCGTCTGCATCACCGAAGGCATTCCGGTGCTCGACATGGTCAAGGTGAAGCGTGCCCTTTCGGGTTCGAAGTCGCGCCTGATCGGCCCGAACTGCCCCGGTCTGCTGACCCCGGGCGAGTGCAAGATCGGCATCATGCCGGGTTCGATCTTCTCGAAGGGCTCGGTGGGCGTCGTCTCGCGCTCGGGCACCCTCACCTATGAGGCGGTGTTCCAGACCACCAATGCCGGCCTCGGCCAGACCACCGCGGTGGGCATCGGCGGCGACCCCGTCAACGGCACCAACTTCATCGACGTGCTCGAGCTGTTCCTCGCCGACGACGCGACCCAGTCGATGATCATGATCGGCGAAATCGGCGGCTCGGCCGAAGAGGAAGCCGCGCAGTTCCTGATCGACGAGGCCAAGCGTGGCCGCAAGAAGCCGATGGCCGGCTTCATCGCGGGCCGCACGGCGCCTCCGGGCCGCCGCATGGGCCATGCCGGCGCGATCGTGTCGGGCGGCCAGGGCGGCGCCGAAGAGAAGATCGCCAAGATGGAAGAGGCGGGCATCCGCGTCGCTGCCAGCCCGTCGGAGCTGGGCTCCACGCTGGTCGAAGTGCTCAAGGGCTGAATTGTAACGTGCGCGCTCCTATCTCCTACAAGGAATGGGAGCGCTAACACAGACTGGAATTGACTATGGGCTATGAGGGCCTGGACTTCGACGACATTGCCGGCGGTGTGAGCCCCGCCTTCGTCGAGACGCTGTACCGCCGCTACAAGGCGGATCCGTCGGGCATCGAGCCCAAGTGGCAGCAGTTTTTCGACGGCCTCGAAAACACTGCGTCGGGCCCCAGCTGGGCAAACCCGCGCTGGCCGCTCGCCGAGACGGACGCCCTCACCGCCGGGCTCGACCCGACCCAGATGGAGCCCGCGCCCAAGCCCGCCAAGGGCGGCGCTGCGCCTGCGACCAAGCCCGCCGGCCCGGCCGCGTCGGAAGCCGACATCGCCCGTGCCGCCGGCGATTCGATCCGCGCGATGCTGCTGATCCGCACCTACCGGGTCCGCGGCCACCTTGCCGCCACGCTCGATCCGCTCGGCCTCGCCCGCCAGGACCTGCCGGCCGACATGACGCCGGAATATCACGGCTTCACCGGCGCCGATCTCGATCGCCCGATCTATCTCGGCGGCGCGCTCGGCCTGGAAAAGGCCACCGTCCGCGAGATCGTCGACATCCTGCGCGCAAATTATTGCGGCAATGTCGGCCTCGAATACATGCACATCTCCGACGTCGAGGAACGCCGCTTCCTCCAGGAGCGCATGGAGGGCAAGGACAAAGCCATCCAGTTCACCGTGGATGGCAAGAAGGCGATCCTCTCCAAGGTCATCGAGGCCGAGGAGTGGGAGAAGTTCTGCGGCAAGAAATATGTCGGCACCAAGCGCTTCGGCCTCGACGGCGGCGAAGCGATGATCCCGGCGATGGAAGCCATCATCAAGTACGGCGGCCAGCTCGGCATCCGCGAGATCGTGTACGGCATGGCGCACCGCGGCCGCCTGAACATGCTCACCAACGTGATGTCGAAGCCGTATCGCGCGATCTTCCACGAATTCTCGGGCGGCTCGTCCAACCCCGATGACGTCGGCGGCTCGGGCGACGTGAAGTACCACCTCGGCACCAGCACCGACCGCGAGTTCGACGGGATCAGCGTCCACATGTCGCTGGTCGCAAACCCCTCGCACCTAGAGGCCGCCGATCCGGTCGTGCTCGGCAAGACCCGCGCGATCCAGACCATCGCCAGCGACCTGGACAACCACACCGGCTCGCTGCCCGTGCTGCTGCACGGCGACGCGGCGTTCGCCGGCCAGGGCATCGTCTGGGAGTGCCTCGGCTTCTCGGGCATCCGCGGCTACAACACCGGCGGCTGCCTGCACTTCATCATCAACAACCAGATCGGCTTCACGACGAGCCCGCAGTTCGCGCGCTCCTCGCCCTATCCGTCGGACGTCGCCAAGGGTGTCCAGGCGCCGATCTTCCACGTCAATGGCGACGATCCCGAAGCGGTCACCTTCGCCTGCAAGATGGCGATCGAGTTCCGCCAGACCTTCAAGCGCGACGTCGTGATCGACATGTGGTGCTATCGCCGCTTCGGCCACAACGAAGGCGACGAGCCCTCGTTCACCCAGCCGCTGATGTACAAGGCGATCCGCCAGCATCCGTCGGTCAGCGTCGTCTATTCGAAGAAGCTGATCGCAGAAGGCACGATCGACCAGGGCTTCGTCGACGAGAAGGTGAAGCAGTTCAACCTGCTGCTCGAAGGCGAGTTCGAGGCCGGCAAGTCGTACCTGCCCAACAAGGCGGACTGGTTCGGCGGCCGCTGGTCGGGCCTGTCGGCCCCGGCCGATGCCGAGAATACCCGCCGCAGCGTCGATACCGGCATCGAGAAGAAGCTGTTCGACAGCCTCGGCCGCACGCTGACCGAGGTTCCCGCCGATCTCGAGATCCACAAGACGCTGGGCCGCGTGCTCGACGCCAAGCGCGCGATGTTCACGTCGGGCGAGAATTTCGACTGGGCGACCGGTGAGGCCCTGGCCTTCGGCTCGCTGCTCTCGGAAGGCTATGGCGTCCGCCTGTCGGGCCAGGACGTCGGCCGCGGCACCTTCTCGCAGCGCCACGCCGTCTGGGTCGATCAGAAGGACGAGCATCGCTACATTCCGCTCTCGACCATCCCGCACGGCAATTTCGAAGTGCTGGACTCGCCGCTCTCCGAGTACGGCGTGCTCGGCTTCGAATATGGCTATGCGCTCGCCGATCCGAAGACGCTGGTGCTGTGGGAAGCGCAGTTCGGCGACTTCGCCAACGGCGCGCAGATCATGATCGACCAGTTCATCGCCGCGGGCGAGGCCAAGTGGCTGCGCGCCAACGGCCTGGTGATGCTGCTGCCGCACGGATATGAGGGCCAGGGCCCCGAGCACAGCTCGGCGCGTCCGGAGCGCTATCTCCAGCTGTGTGCGGAAGACAATATGCAGGTCGTCAACATCACGACGCCGGCGAACTACTTCCACCTGCTGCGCCGCCAGATGCACCGCAACTTCCGCAAGCCGCTGGTGCAGATGACGCCGAAGTCGCTGCTGCGCCACAAGATGGCGGTGAGCAAGGCCGAGGACTTCCTGGGCGAGAGCCACTTCCGCCGTATCCTGTCGGACCCCAGCGCGCCAGCGGACAACGACGTGAAACGCCTGGTGCTGTGCACCGGCAAGGTCGCCTATGACCTGATCGAGGCACGCGACGCGGCCGGTGACAAGAACACCGCGATCGTCCGCATCGAGCAGCTCTATCCCTTCCCGGGCGAGGCCCTGGCAGCGCGCATCGCGCGCATGACCAACCTCGAGGAAGTGATCTGGGCGCAGGAAGAGCCGAAGAACAACGGCTACTGGACCTTCGTCGAGCCCTTCATCGAGGCGAGCCTCGCCGAGGCGAAGTCGACGGTGCGCCGTCCGCGCTATGCCGGCCGTGCGCCGGCCGCCGCGGTCGCCACCGGCCTGATGAAGCGCCACACCGCAGAGCAGGGCGCGCTCGTCGCCGATGCCCTCGGCCACAATGTCCGCGAAGAAATTCGCCGGACCCGCAACAACTGAGATCCCCAGGGAACGAGGAAAGACAATGGCAGACGTTAAAGTCCCGGTGCTGGGTGAATCGATCACCGAAGCCACGCTTGGTGAATGGCTGAAGAACCCCGGCGACCCCGTGCAGCTCGACGAGCCGATCGCCAGCCTCGAGACCGACAAGGTCTCGGTGGAAGTCGGCAGCCCGGTCGCGGGCGTGATGGGCGATCAGCTCGTCAAAGTCGGCGACACGGTAGAAGTCGGCGCGGTTATCGCCGTGGTGTCCGAGGGCGGCGCTGCTGCCGCGGCACCCGCAGCGGCCCCCGCCGCCGCTCCGGCACCGGCACCGGCCGCTACTCCGGCTCCCGCCGCTTCGGAAGCCGCCGCGCTGTCGCCGTCGGTCCGCCGCGCGGTGCTCGAGACCGGTGTCGACCCGTCGACCGTGCAGGGCACCGGCAAGGACGGCCGCCTGACCAAGGACGACGTGCTGACCGCCGCGAGCAACAAGCCCGCCCCGGCCGCCACCCCGGCGCCCGCCGTCGCTCCGGCCCCTTCGGCCGGCGGCCGCAAGGAAGAGCGCGTCAAGATGACGCGCCTGCGCCAGACCGTCGCCAAGCGCCTCAAGGAAGCGCAGAACACCGCCGCGATGCTCACCACGTTCAACGACGTGGACATGACTGCGGTGATCGAGGCGCGCACCAAGTACAAGGACCTGTTCGAGAAGAAGCACGGGGTTCGCCTCGGCTTCATGGGCTTCTTCGTGAAGGCCGCCTGCATGGCGCTCAAGGACATCCCGGGCGTCAACGGCTCGATCGAAGGCGATGAGATCGTCTATCACGATTATTGCGACATCTCGGTCGCCGTCTCGGCCCCGCAGGGCCTGGTCGTCCCCGTGATCCGCGACGCCGAGACGCTGTCCGTCGCCGGCATCGAGAAGACGATCGGCGACTTCGGCAAGCGCGCCAAGGACGGCACGCTCAAGATGGAAGAGATGAAGGGTGGTACCTTCACCATCTCGAACGGCGGCGTGTTCGGCTCGCTGATGTCGACTCCGATCATCAACCCGCCCCAGTCGGCCGTGCTCGGCCTGCACCGAATCGAGGACCGCCCCGTGGTCCGCGACGGCCAGGTCGTCGTCCGCCCGATGATGTACCTCGCGCTGAGCTACGACCACCGCCTGGTCGACGGCCGCGAGGCGGTGACCTTCCTCGTCGCGCTCAAGAACGCGATCGAGGATCCGACCCGTCTGCTGATCGACCTCTGATCGGAGCAACCAGCTGTTCCCCGGCGAAGGCCGGGGTCCAGTTGCGATGACGTTTGAAACTAAGCGAGACGCGCACCAGATTCCGTCTCGAAACTGGGCCCCGGCCTTCGCCGGGGAACAAGGGAACGAAAAATGGCCGACTATGATTTCGACGTCCTGGTGATCGGTTCGGGCCCCGGCGGCTATGTCGCGGCGATCCGCGCGGCGCAGCTGGGCCTCAAGACCGCGTGCGCCGAGAGCCGCGCGACGCTGGGCGGCACCTGCCTCAATGTCGGCTGCATCCCCTCCAAGGCGCTGCTCCACGCCTCCGAGCTGTTCGAGGAAGCCGCCAGCGGCAAGCTCGCCAAGCTCGGCATCAAGACCCCGACGGTCGAGCTCGACCTCGACGCGATGCACGCCCAGCGCATCGACGCGGTCAAGGGCCTGACCGGCGGCATCGAGTTCCTGTTCAAGAAGAACAAGGTCGAGTGGCTCAAGGGCCATGCGACCTTCACCGGCAAGGACAGCGTCACGGTTGGTGACCGCACGGTCCGCGCCAAGAACATCATCATCGCCACCGGCTCCTCGGTCACCCCGTTGCCCGGCGTCGAGATCGACCAGAAGGTCGTCGTCGATTCGACCGGCGCACTCGAGCTGCCCAAGGTCCCCGAGCATCTCGTCGTCATCGGCGGCGGCGTGATCGGCCTCGAGCTCGGCTCGGTGTGGCGCCGTGTCGGTGCCAAGGTCACCGTGGTCGAGTTCCTCGACCAGCTGCTCCCAGGCATGGACGGCGAAGTCCGCAAGGAAGCCGGCAAGCTGTTCAAGAAGCAGGGCATGACCCTCAAGCTGAGCACCAAGGTGACCGGCGTGCAGGTCAATGGCGACAAGGCCACGCTCACCGTCGAGCCGTCGGCCGGCGGCGCTGCCGAGACGATCGAGGCGGACGCGGTGCTGGTCTCGATCGGCCGCCGCCCGAACACCTCGGGCCTCGGCCTCGAGGCTGCCGGCCTCTCGACCAACCAGCGCGGCCAGATCGAGATCGATCACGATTTCCGCACCTCGGTCCCCGGCATCTGGGCGATCGGCGACGTCGTTCCGGGCCCGATGCTCGCGCACAAGGCCGAGGATGAAGGCATCGCGGTCGCCGAGAACATCGCCGGCCTCACCGGCATCGTGAACCACGACGTGATCCCGTCGGTCGTCTACACCTGGCCCGAGATCGCCGGTGTCGGCCTGACCGAGGAGCAGGCCAAGGAGCGCACCGAGGTCAAGGTCGGCAAGTTCCCGATGGTCGCCAACAGCCGCGCCAAGACCAACCACGAGCCGGACGGCTGGGTGAAGGTGATCGCCGACGCCAAGTCGGACCGCGTGCTCGGCGTGTGGATGATCGCGTCGGTCGCCGGCACGATGATCGCCCAGGCCGCACAGGCAATGGAGTTCGGCGCGACGTCGGAAGACATCGCCTATACCTGCCACGCCCACCCGACCCACTCGGAAGCGTTCAAGGAAGCGGCGATGGCCGTGCAGGGCAAGCCGATCCACATTTGACGTGGAACGTCATCCCGGCGAAAGCCGGGATCTCGTGCCGCAAGCGTGAGCGCCATCTCCTGAGATCCCGGCTTTCGCCGGGATGACGGAATGTAGAAGCCCCTCCCGCCCGGAGGGGCTTTTTCTTTATCTCAGTGCACCACCACGGGCCCGCTCAGCCGCGGCCGCATGCGCAGCAGCGCGAAGGCAAGCACCGCGCTGGCGATCGGCGCCAGCCACAGCGCCTGCCAGCCCCAGCGGGCATGGCTCGCCGCGCCCATCACCGCGCCGGCGATGAAGCCGAGCCACAGGAACAGATAGGCCGCCCAGGCCCAGCGATCGGGATCGCCCATCAGCGCGCCGGCGAGCTTCTGGCCCATCTTGACCAGCGATCCGGTCATATAGGTCACGCCCACCGTCACTTCGCCCTCGCGGTGGAGGATGCCGTTCTCGCAGCCCATCGCCATGGCGAGGAAGATCAGCACGATCGGCCCGGGCATCAGGCTGGCGAGCGTCGCGGCGACGACGAGCAACGCCGTCACCATCAGCATCAGGCTCTCGCGGAATCTCGCCTGGCGCCAGCGCGTCACCACGCTGGCGAGGATCACGCCGCTGACGAAGCTCATCACCAGGCTGCCGGCCACCGCCGCTTCACCGGGCAGGTTCGCACCCAGCCCGACACCCAGCCGGGTTGTGTTGCCGCTCATGAACGAGGCGAAGAAACCGCCCAGGCTGGAATAGGCCAGCGCATCGACGAAGCCGGCGAGCGCGGCAAGGCAGATGGCGATGACGATCAGGGGGGACTCGGTACGCTGCATGCCTGCACTCATGCCCCAGCCGCGCATTTGACAGCAAGCCGTCACGCCATGAAACATTGGTCATGGAAACCGTAGACGCCGCCGCCCGGATCGGGCCGATCCTGCCCTGGCTGGACCTGTTCGGCATCGCCGTGTTCGCCGCCACCGGCGCGCTCGCCGCCGCGCACCGCGCCCAGACCTTCGTCACCGCCGCCTTCTTCGCGCTGGTCACCGGCGTGGGTGGCGGCACGATCCGCGACCTGCTGATCGGTGCGCCGGTCTTCTGGGTGCACGACGCCACCGTCGCGGCGCTGGTGCTGAGCGTCGCGCTGCTCGTCTGGATCACCCCGCAGCGCTGGTGGAGCGATACGACGCTCGCCTGGCTCGATGCGTTCGGCCTGGCGGCCTATGCCGCGTTCGGCGCCGCCAAGGCGCTGAGCTACGGCATCCCGCCGGTGCCTGCTGCGGTGATGGGCGTGGTCACCGCGTGCGTGGGCGGCATCATTCGCGACGTGCTGGCGGGCGAGCCTTCGATCCTGATGCGGCCCGAGCTCTACGTCACTGCCGCGGCACTCACCGCCGCGCTGCAGGTGCTGCTGACCCTGGCCGGGCTGCCGGTGTTCGCCGCCGGCCTGCTCGCCGCCTGTGCCGGCTTCGGCCTGCGCGGCGCGGCGATCGTGTGGAAGCTCGGCCTGCCTGCCTATCGGGGGCGCCGTTGATGCTTCTCGCCCTCCTCCTCGCCGCCCAGGATCCGCTCGCCCCGCTCGATTATTGGACGGGCCATTGCTGGCGCACCACGCTCGCCCCCGAGGTGACCGACACGCACTGCTTCACGCGCACCGATGCAGGCGTGCGCGATCATCACGAGGTCAGCGACAAGGGCGAGAAGGTCTATCAGGGCGATACCGACTATCGCTGGGACGGCACGCGGATACGCTTCGCCTATCGCAACGATTCCGGGCCGGTGTCCGACGGCATCGTCACCGTGATTCCCACCGGGCTCGAGCTGGAAGGCGTCCGCCTGGAGCGCACGGCCTCCGGCTTCGCGATGATCACCGAGAATGGCCGCCGCGTGTTCGTGCGGGTCGACTGATCCCTCCCCGGCCTGTCCTGGGAAGGGGGATCGGATCAGGGCTCCATCAGCCAGGCGATCGCGCTCTCGCGATCATCGAAGATGCCGATATCGGCGCGCACCTCGCGCAGCCGCTGCGCCTGCATCCGGGCGAGCGCGGTGCTGACCACAAAGGCAATCTTGCGCGCCCAGATCGCGCGCACCGCCGGATTGTCGAGCGTGTTCTTGATCAGCTCCACCGTCTCCTGCGGCACGACGGGAACCCCGCTGCCGTCATAGAGGGTGACGTGCTTGCCGACATCGGGGCCGAGCGCGCGGATCGCCGCGCGCAGCTCCTCACCGATCCAGGCGGCATCCTCGGGGCCGATCAGCCCGCCGATGCGCAGGTCGATCAGCTTGCGATCCAGGTCGACCTGGATGCTGTGCGAAACATTGTGGGGCATTGCGACACCGGACCACGCGTTACTGACAGACCGTGCCGATAGACGCCGGCCCCTGCCGGGCTCAATCCCGGACTAACCCCATATCGGCGAAACGGCGCGGCTCGACCGGCGGCACGCGCGGCTCGTTGAGCTCGACCTGCCAGAAGCCGACATCGATCCACTGGCCATGCTTGTAGCCGACTTCCCGGTACACGCCCTGGCGGCGGAAGCCGACCGCCTCGTGCAGCTTGATCGAACGGTCGTTCGGCAAGGTGATCGTGCCGATCGCATGGACGAAGCCCTGGGCGCGCAGCGTATCGACCAGCGCGCCGTAGAGCAGCCGCCCCACACCCGAGCCGCTCGACGCGTCGGTCAGGTAGATCGAGGTCTCGCAGACATAGCGATAGGCCGGGCGGTCGCGGAACTTGCTGGCATAGGCATAGCCGATCACCCCGCCATCGACATCGCCGGTGGTCGCGACCAGCCAGGGATAGAGGCCGTCGCTGGCCGCCATCCGCTTGCGCATCTCCGCCTTTTCCGGCGGCTCGATCTCGAACGAGGCGGTGCCGGTGAGCACGTGCGGCGCATAGATCGCCGCGATGGCGCCCGCGTCCTCGGGCGTCGCTGCACGGATTGCGATCACAGGCCGAGCCGCGCCGCGATCGCGTCGAACAGGGTACGGTCCTCGACGCTGGCCGTCGCCGGCCCCAGCGCGCCGCATTCGAGGCAGCGGGCCTGGACCGAGCCGCCCTTGGCGAGCCGCTTCGCATCGCCCAGCGCCTGGGCGAGCAGCGCGCGCTGCTCGATCGCGACGCGGGCGAACATGTCCGCCCCCGCCGGCTGGTCGGCCCAGTCGCCCTCGTCCTTGGAATCGTCCGCGAAGCTCTCGATCAGCCTGGCCCAGCCGGACTGCTCCTTCTCGAGATAGACGGCATGGACCTTGGCCGGGTCGAGCTTGGCGCGGCGCGCCGCCTCGGCGATCGCGTCGTCCACGCCGCCGAACCGGTCGACCAGCCCGATCTGGTGGGCGGCGCCACCGATCCAGACGCGGCCCTGCGCGATCTCGTTGACCTTCTCCGGCGTCATCTTGCGGGCGCCCGCGACCAGTCCGATGAAGCGCGCATAGCCGGCATCGATCGCCGACTGGAGCAGCGTGTCGGTCTCCGCATTGGTGCCGCCGAGTATGTCGGGCTGGCCGCTGAGCGGGGTGGTCTTCACCCCGTCCACGCCCACGCCGATCTTGGCGAGCGTCTTCTCGAAGGTGGGGATCACGCCGAAGATGCCGATCGATCCGGTGATCGTGTTGGGCTCGGCGAAGATCGTGTCGCCCGCGGTCGACACCCAATAGCCGCCGCTCGCAGCCAGGCTGCCCATCGAGACCACCACCGGCAGGCCCTGCGCCTTGGCCTGGAGGATCGCCTGGCGGATCTGCTCGGAGGCGAGCGCCGAGCCGCCCGGCGAATCGACGCGGACCACCAGCGCCTTGAGGTTCTTGGTTGCCAGGCCCTTGAGCAGCTGCGCGCTGATCGTGTCGCCGCCGGCATGGCCCGGGCCCGCCTTGCCATCGACGATCTCGCCGGCGACGGTGATCACGCCGATCGCGTCGCCGCCGGTCGGCAGCGGATGCGCAGCGACGAAGTCGGCCAGCTTGATCCGGTTGAAATTGCCCAGCGGCTTGCCGCTCGCCACCCCGGCGATCTCCGCCACGCGCTTGCCGAACGCCATGCGGTCGCCGAGCTTGTCGACGATGCCCAGGTCGAGGTTGGTCTTGGCGATGTCGCCCTTGGCGGCGGCCACCACTTCGGCGGGCTTGGCGAGATAGTCGGCGATGCGCGCCTTGGGCCGCGCCTTGGCGATCTCGGCCTGCCACTGCTGGAGGATCGGCTGGTAGATGGCCAGCTCGGCTTCCTTGGCCTCGGGCGACATGTCGCTCCGCATGTACGGCTCGACCGCCGACTTGAACTTGCCGACGCGGTAGATGTGCGCGTTGACCCCCAGCTTGTCGAGCAGGCCCTTGTAGAACAGGCGGGTGCCGCCCGGGCCGGCGAACATCGTGCCGCCCAGCGGGTTCACCCAGATCTCGCTGGCATTGGCGGCCAGCGCATAGCTGTCATCGGTATAGGCGGTGGCATAGGCGAGCACCGGCTTGCCGCTGGCGCGCACCTTGCCCACCGCTTCGGCGACCTGGCTGATCGCCGCCGGATAGCCGCCGGTGAAGCGATCGAGATCGAGCACCACCGCCTTCACATGACCGTCGCTCTTCGCCGCATCGAGCGCGCGCACCACGTCGCGCAGCCGCTGCTGCTTGGCGACGTCGCCGCCGGTGAACCTGGCGAAGGGATCGACTTCCTCGGGCTGCTCGACCAGCGCACCGTCGAGCGAGACGAGCAGCGCGCCGTCGCGGATCGCCGCCGGATTGGGCTTGGCCGAAAGCGCCACGAACAACATCGTGAAGAACAGCAGCATGAAGACCAGGACCAGAAAGTCCTTGATCCCCACCAGGATCTTCCAGGCGCCCCGAACAAGCTTCACGTGCCGCTCCCAATGCGAAGGAATATGCCCTTCGTGCTAGAGGATCGAACCGGGCACGTAAATGCCTGTATTATGGTAACAAGACAGCAATTGCCGCCGAAACCGTCTCAGAGCGAGAGTCGCCAGGCGAGCGAGAAGCGCCAGTCCTCGGCATAGCCGGGATAGGGATCGTCGATGACATGCGCGGCTTCGAGCCCGATCTCGGCCTTGTCCACCCAGCGCAGCCGCGTGCCGAATCCGGCCGAGGCCAGCGCATAGTCGCCGCGGCCGGGCGCCCCGCCCCGCCCCCGGATGCCGATCCAGGCCCGGTCGACAAAGCTGTAGATCTCGCTGGTGCCGAACTTGCCGCCCTTGAGCGGCCGCACCGCCAGCTCGCCGAGCGCGCCGGCACCGCGATCGCCGCTGGCGAAGCTGACGTCGAAGGCGCGGCCATAATTGTCGCCGCCCACCGCGAAGCGCTCCGCCGCCGGCAGCCGGTCGCCGCTCCACTGCCCTCCCGCCTGCACCCGCGCGACGAGGCGCTTGCCGATCGCCTGGGCGAGATAGGCCGATCCGTTGAACTTGCGGAAGCGCCGGTCAGCCTGGCGCGGATCGGTGCGCGCACCGAGGATGTCGATCCCCTGCGAGGCGGACAGGCCGACGGCGAGGCTCCGCTTCTCGCGCGTGCTCGAGAAGCTCGCGCCGCCGCGCAGCGCCCGGGTCCGCTCGGTGGCGATCAGCGCGCCGAACGCGGCATTGTCGCTGTTGAGTCCGTCCACCCCCAGCGACAGGTCGAGGCTGCGATGGAAATCGCGGATCAGCGGATAGCTGAGCGTGGTCCCGGCCAGCCTGGCCTTGCCGCGCGCCGGATTGCCGCGCGGCCGGGTCTCCAGATAGCCGCCGCTGGTGGTGAGCGTAAGTCCGCTGGCCGTCACCGGCACGGCGTAGCTGCCGCTCAGATAGCGATAGCGCTTCAGGTCGCTCGCCGCCGATGCTGCCAGGGTCAGCTGGTCGCCATCGATCCCCAGGCCGAAGAACTCCGCCTTGGCGTCGAACTGACCGTCGCCGAGCTGGGTGATGCCGCGATTGGAGAAGCCCGCGGTGAAGCGCGTGCGCTTCTGCTTCGGGGTCACGGTGAGTGCCAGCGCACCATCGGCATTCGGATCGGCGAAGTCGCTCGTGAAGGTCAGGCCCGGGATCGCACGCATCAGCGTCACCTGCCGCTCGAAGGTGGCGCGGCTGAGCGGCGCCTCGTCGAGCATCGGCGCCATGCGGGCACGGAGCAGCCGGTGGCCGCGCCGGTCGGTCTTCACGCTCGCCTGGGCGATCCGGCCTTCGGTGAGCAGCACGGTCACCGTCCCGCCGCTGGTATCCTGTTCGGGGATCGCCACGGTGTAGAGCGCCACATCCGCGCGCTGATAGGCCTTGGACAAGGTGCCGGCGAGTTCGATCAGCGTGTCCTTGTCGCCCGGCCGGCCGATGAAGCGCTTCGCCGCCTCGGCCACCGGACCCGGCGCCTGCGCGCCCTGGAAGCGGATGCCGCGGATCGGCGTATTGGCGCCCGTCGCGGTCACGTTGGTGGTGCCGCGCCGGGGCGTACTGCGCGGCGAAGGCGGCGCCTCGCGCGGCGCGGTGGCGCGGTCGATCCGGTTGCGGTCGACGATCACGCCCGCATCCTGCCAGGCGAGCGCGGCAAGCGCGATCAGCATGGTCTCTCTCCCGGTTTGTGAAGAGAAAGCCGCGCGCAGGGGCAGTTGCGCGCGGCTTTCCCGGATCCGCGTCTCAGCGCGGTTTGGTCGGCGTCAGCAGCGTGTTGACCACGCCGCCCACGGCATTGGTCGCCCCGGTCAGCAGGTTGGTGTTGGCATTGGCGCCCGCGCTCGCGCCCTGGGGATTGAGCACGCCGTTCACCGTGGCGTTGACCGTGCCCAGGGTCGAGCCGAGCGTGCCGTTGACGTTCGCGTTGGCACCAGTCGCACCGGTCGCGCCGGTCACGCCGCCCAGCAGACCGCCGGCCGTCTGGGTGACCCCACTCAACAACCCGCCGGTAGCGCCGCTCCCGCCGTTCGTGCTGCCGGCCACACCCGGCACCGAGACGTTGAGCAGGTTGCCGCCCTGGCCATTCGGCACCGTCACGCTCACCAGATTGCCGGCCGATGCCGCACTCACCGTGGCGAGCTGGCCGGTCGAGGGATTGCGCGCCAGCACGTTGAGGCCGATCAGCGGCGAAGCACCGCTCGATCCGCCGATCACCTTGCCCTGGCCGAGGTCGATCGAGACCAGCGAGCCGAGCGCGCCGCCCTTGCCATCCAGGATCAGGGTGCTGCCATTGCCCAGCCCGACCAGCGTCTGCCCGGTCGCGGTGAGCACGCGGTTGACCGTGCCGGTCACCAGGCCGGTCGCCGGGATGCCCAGCCCGGCGGTAAGTCCGGTCTGGGTGTTGGCGACGCCGATCACCGCATTGCCCGACGCCGCGAGCAGGTTGCCGCCCAGCCCGCCGGTGCCGGTGCCAGTACCCGTCCCAGTTCCGTTTCCGGTGCCGGTACCCGTCCCGCCGCCGGTCGCGCCGCCACCGCCTCCAGTGCCGCCGCCCGTTCCGCCAGTACCGCCCGAGCCGTCACCGGCCGTGTCGCCGGGAACGTTAGTTCCCACCGAGGCCACGCGATAGCTTCCCGAGCTGTTGCACGCCGCAAGAGAAAGCATTCCAATCGACGCAAGTGCAAATCCGGCCAGCCGGCCATGATTAGTAATCATGCCACCTCTCCTGTGTTTGATACTTACTTTTACTTGTTGGTGGCGCTTCAATCTATTGCTTGGGATATTGTTTCCTGCCCGCGGCAAGATTCGTGGTTGCCAATAACTTAATCGGGAACCTTGCCGAAGCGACGGCACCGCCTAAATTTGCACCGGGCCACCGCGCACCGGTTGACGCGGGCGGATCGGGTTCGCATATCGCCGCCGCTGGCACTCGACTCCGTGGAGTGCCAAACCAGAGATCAACCCAAGTGAGGAACCCGCAATGAACTTCCGTCCGTTGCACGATCGCGTGCTCGTTCGCCGCGTCGAAGCCGAGGCGAAGACCGCCGGCGGCATCATCATCCCGGACACCGCCCAGGAAAAGCCGCAGGAAGGCGAAGTCGTCGCCGCCGGTTCGGGCGCCAAGAACGAAAAGGGCGAAGTCACGCCGCTCGACGTCAAGGCCGGCGACCGCATCCTGTTCGGCAAGTGGTCGGGCACCGAGGTCAAGGTCAACGGCGAAGACCTGCTGATCATGAAGGAATCGGACATCCTCGGCATCATCGGCTGAGCCGTTGCCGCGGCTTCCCGCGCGCACGCGTTGGGTGTCGCGACTTTTGTGACTTTTGAACGAATTTTGAGAGGTAAATCCCATGGCAGCCAAGGACGTTAAGTTCGGCCGCGACGCCCGTGAGCGCATCCTGCGCGGCGTCGACACCCTTGCCGACGCAGTGAAGGTCACGCTGGGCCCGAAGGGCCGCAACGTCGTGATCGAGAAGAGCTTCGGTGCCCCGCGCATCACCAAGGACGGCGTCAGCGTCGCCAAGGAAATCGAGCTCAAGGACAAGTTCGAGAACATGGGCGCCCAGATGGTGCGCGAAGTGGCCTCGAAGACCAACGACATCGCCGGTGACGGCACCACCACCGCCACCGTGCTCGCCCAGGCGATCGTCCGCGAGGGCATGAAGTCGGTCGCGGCCGGCATGAACCCGATGGACCTCAAGCGCGGCATCGACCTCGCGGTGCACAAGGTCGTCGAGGACGTGAAGGGCCGTTCGAAGCCCGTCTCGGGCTCGGCGGAAGTCGCACAGGTCGGCATCATCTCGGCCAATGGCGACAAGGAAGTCGGCGAGAAGATCGCGGAAGCGATGGAGAAGGTCGGCAAGGAAGGCGTGATCACCGTCGAAGAGGCGAAGGGTCTCGAGTTCGAGCTCGACGTCGTCGAGGGCATGCAGTTCGACCGCGGCTATCTGTCGCCCTACTTCATCACCAACCCGGAGAAGATGACGGTCGAGCTCAACGATCCGTACATCCTGATCCACGAGAAGAAGCTGTCGAACCTCCAGTCGATGCTTCCGATCCTCGAGGCGGTAGTGCAGTCGGGTCGCCCGCTGCTGATCATCGCCGAGGACATCGAGGGCGAGGCGCTGGCCACCCTGGTCGTCAACAAGCTGCGCGGCGGCCTGAAGGTCGCGGCCGTCAAGGCGCCGGGCTTCGGCGATCGCCGCAAGGCGATGCTCGAGGACATCGCGATCCTCACCAAGGGCGAAGTCGTCTCGGAAGACCTGGGCATCAAGCTCGAGAGCGTCACCCTGGGCATGCTCGGCACCGCCAAGCGCGTCACGATCGACAAGGACAACACCACCATCGTCGATGGCGCCGGTGAAGCCGATGCGATCAAGGGCCGCACCGAAGCGATCCGCCAGCAGATCGAAGTCACCACCAGCGACTATGACCGTGAGAAGCTCCAGGAGCGTCTCGCCAAGCTCGCCGGCGGCGTGGCCGTGATCAAGGTCGGCGGTGCGACCGAAGTCGAGGTGAAGGAGCGCAAGGACCGCGTCGACGACGCACTGCACGCGACCCGCGCGGCTGTCGAAGAGGGCATCGTCCCCGGCGGCGGCACGGCGCTGCTCTATGCGTCGAAGGCTCTCGACGGCGTCACCGGCGCCAATGAGGACCAGACCCGCGGCGTGGACATCGTCCGCCGTTCGCTCTCGGCCCTGGTTCGCCAGATCGCCCAGAACGCCGGCCATGACGGTGCCGTGGTCGCCGGCAAGCTGCTCGACGGCAACGACGCCACGATCGGCTTCAACGCCTCGACCGACACCTATGAGAACCTGGTGACCGCCGGCGTGATCGACCCGACCAAGGTCGTCCGCACCGCGCTCCAGAATGCGGCCTCGGTCGCCGGCCTGCTCATCACCACCGAAGCGGCGGTGAGCGAGCTGCCGGAAGACAAGCCCGCCATGCCGGCGATGCCGGGCGGCGGCATGGGCGGCATGGACTTCTAAGAGTCCGCTCGAGCACAAGCGAAGGGCCGGGGAGCGATCCCCGGCCCTTTCCTTTTGCCGGCCATCCGGCGTGTTGGCGTTTTAGGCCAACAAAGCACTTTCCTACATCCCGAAACCGCGACAAACTGGCCCCATCCACAACAGCGCCGGCCTACAGGCGCGTTCTCAGGGGCTGACCATGACCGACCTTTCCCGCCGCGAAGCGCTGACCGCGGCTGCTTTCGCTTCGCTCGCAGCCGCGCTGCCGGCCTGGGCGCAGGAGACCAAGATGACCGCCGGTGCCCAGTGGGACCTGACCGAGCTCTATCCGAACGAAGCCGCCTGGGAGGCCGCCCGCAAGCAGATGCTCGCCGCGATCCCCGGCATCGCCAAGTACAAGGGCCGGCTCGGCGAAAGCGCGGACGTGCTCGCCGAGGCGCTGTCGCTCCAGTCCGATCTCGGCCGCACGATCGGGCGCATCTACACCTATGCCAGCCTGAAGGGCGACGAGGACGTCCGCATCTCGGCGAATCAGGAGAAGCTGGCCCAGGCCCGCGACCTCTACACCGCGTTCGGCGAGGCGACTTCCTGGACCTCGCCCGAGCTGCTGACCCTGGGCAAGGCCAGGATCGACGCCTTCCTCGCCGCCAGCCAGACGCTGCGCACCCGCTTCGACTTCGCGCTGGCAGACACGCTGCGCCAGGCCGAGCACACCCTCTCGCCCGAGAGCGAGGCGATCCTCGCCAGCGCCGGCTCGCCGCTGTCGGCGCCGGGCGAGATCTCGGGCCAGCTGCGCTCGTCGGACATTCCCTGGCCGACCATCACCCTGTCGACCGGCAAGGCGGTGCGGCTCGATTCGCAGGGCTATTCGCTCAACCGCGACGCGCCCAACCGCGAGGACCGCAAGGCGGTGTTCAACGCCTTCTGGGCCGCGCACGGCAAGTTCCAGAACTCGTTCGGGACGACCTATGCCGCCAAGGTGCGCGGCGACATCTTCTATGCCAAGGCGCGCAAATACCCGACCTCGCTGGCCCGCGCGCTCTCCGGCAACAATGTGCCCGAGGCAGTGTACCGCACGCTGGTGGCCGAGGCGAACAAGGGGCTGCCGCAGCTTCACCGCTATTTCGAGCTGCGCCGCAAGATGCTCAAGCTGCCGGACATCGGCTATTACGACATCTATCCGCCGCTCGTCTCGATGGACCGCAGCTACACGCTCGACCAGATGCGCAGCACCACGCTGGAGGCAGTGAAGCCGCTCGGCACCGACTATCAGGCGCGCATCGCCAAGGCGACCGGGGCCAAGTGGATGGATCCCTGGCCCCGCGAAGGCAAGCGCCCGGGCGCGTACATGAATCCCGGTGCGTTCGACGTACACCCCTATCTGCTGCTCAACCTCAGCGACAAATATGACGGGATGAGCACCTATGCGCACGAATGGGGCCATGCGCTCCACTCGCTGCTCGCCAACTCCACCCAGGTCTACGACAAGGCCGATTATCCGATCTTCCTCGCCGAGATCGCCTCGACGCTGAACGAGCAGCTGCTCGTCGCGCACCTGCTCAAGGGCGCGAAGACCAAGGAGGAGAAGCTCTTCTATCTCGGCCAGCAGATGGAGAATTATCGCGGCACCTTCTTCCGCCAGACCATGTTCGCCGAGTTCGAGCTCAAGGCGCACGACATGGCGGAAGCGGGCGAGGGCCTGTCGGGGAGCAAGTTCACCAAGGTCTATGGCGAGCTGCTGCGCACCTATCACGGGCCGAACATGATCCTCGCGCCCGAATATGCGAACGAGTGGGCCTATATCCCCCACTTCTACAACAGCTTCTACGTCTACCAGTACGCCACCTGCATCTCGGCGGCGACCTTCTTCGCCCAGTCGATCCTGAAGGGCGGGCCGAAGGAGCGCGACAATTATCTGTCGGTGCTGAAGGCGGGCGGATCGGACTATCCGACCGAGATCCTGAAGCGCGCCGGCCTCGATATGGCGAGCCCGGCCCCGTATCAGGCGCTGGTCGCCGACTTCAAGAACGTGCTCGACCAGGCGGAAGCGCTGGTGGGCTAACCCTGTTTCCGCCGCGTCGGCGCATGGAAATCGGGCGGCTTGTCCGCGATCCATGCGACGAAGCGGCGGATGTCCTCGCGCTCGAGCAGTGCCTCGAGCGTGGGGTAGAGCCGGGCCAGCTCGGCGTTGCTTGCGCTGGCGTGGATCGTCCGGTGGCAGATCGGGTGGAGCGGCACGGTATCACGACCGCCCTCGCTCTTCGGCACGACGTGATGCCATTCGATCCTGGTGCCGAACGGACGTCCACAGAGGGCGCAGGCCTCGAGCGGCACGACGCTCGCCGCTGTCGCCATGGCTGCGGCAACCTGCTTGCGCCGGACCCGGCCGCTCATCCTTCGAGCTGGCGCAGCAGCCAGTCGTCGGCGACCATGTCGAGCACCAGATGGACCCGGGCGGTGTCGCCGCGATTGGCGACGCTGTGCGGATCGGCGAGCCGCAGATACCAGGCTTCGCCCGGCGCCATCGTGACCCGTTCGCCGTTCAAGCGGAAATCGACATCCGGATTGGTGACGACCGGCACATGGATCCGGGCGAACCCGTCGGCGACGTCGAGGTCCAGGTCCTCATGCTCCTTGATCATCGATCCGGCCGCCAACCGCATCAGCCGCACGCTGCGAACCGGCGACTGGAAGGCATCGATCACCGCCGACAGGCCCGGCATACGCGCCCGCCACGGGGTATCGACGAACTCGGTGGCATCCGGTGCGGAATAGATCATCTGGACCGGATGCCTGGCGGCAGCCGACGCGCGCAGCGGCAACACGCTCCACTCGCCCTCGTAGTTCTGCCGCACGAAATGCTCGGTCCAGTCACCACGCTCCAGCGCGGCGAGATCGGCGGCAAGCGGGGCGGGATCGAAGCGCAGCGGCAGCCGCACCCGATCGGGCCAGACGGATTGTGTGGGTGCCGTCGCCATATTAGCCTGCCTGCTCCTTCCCGAGCGAGCCTATCCCAGCTTCCGATGATTGCAACGTCGCCGACTCCGCTCGATCAGTTCCGTGCCGCCGTGATGGCCGATGCGGGGGCGCAGCGATATCTCGCCGAGCCCTATGACCCGGCCGAGTTCGAGGCCCGTGCGCTGGCATGGGCAACCGCACAGGGGATCGCACTCGCCGCAGCTGATCTGGCCGAAGGAAAACGCCACGCGCCGGCGCCGCGGACGGATTGGCCGCCTCGGGGCTGGCTTCCCGTCCGTTTCTCATCCACGCCCGAACCTACAATTGACTGGCTCCACTTCGCCGGCATTTCGCCGAACACTCCGTTTTTCGAGGATGCCATCCGGGGGGCATCGGCGCGGCCGTTCAACCGGATGTTCCGCACCGCGACGCCGATCGCGCGCTTTCCCGGCCGGGCCGATCTCCAGGCCCCGACCGGGCTTATCTTCCATATGTCACGCTGCGGATCGACGCTCGTCTCGCAGATGCTGGGGGCCGTGCCGGGCCATGTCTCCATCTCCGAAGCTCCGGCGCTCGATGCGCTGATCCAGTGCCGCTTCACCGATCCGGAAGCGCACGCCGAGGCGCTGCGCGGGCTGGTCCATGCCCATGGTCGCGGCGCCGAGCGGCTGTTCCTCAAGCTCGACAGCTGGCACACGCGCGCGCTGCCCCTGCTTCGCCGCGCCTTTCCCGAGACACCCTGGATCTTCCTCTACCGCGATCCGGTGGAAGTGATCGTCTCGCACCTGCGCCAGCGCGGCGCGCATACCGTGCCCGGCATGGTACCTCTCGAATGGTTCGGCCTGTCGCCCGAGGATGCGAAGCTTCCCGAGCGCGTCTTCATCGCGCGGGTGCTGGAACGAATCTGCAGCGCAGTCATCGAGAACGAGCAGGAAAATGGCCTGCTTGTCGATTATGCCGAACTGCCCCGGGCATTTTTCGAACGCATCCTCCCCCATTTCGGCATCGCCCCCGACGCGGCCGCCGGGGCAGCGATGACAGCGGCGGCGGGAAACCATTCCAAGACGCCCGGCATTCGCTTCCACGCCGATGCCCAGGCCAAGCAGCGCGCGGCCGATGCCGAGCTTCGCGCCATAGTCGAACGCTACCTGGCCCCGGTCTTCGCGCAGCTCAAGGCGAGGCACGCGGCTGCCTAGTCGCCCTTCTGCATCGCCTCGATGATCTTCTTCACTTCCTGGCTGCGCCCGCGCGGCAGGACGAGGATGTCGTCGCCCGAGGCGACCACGATCAGGTCCTCGACGCCGACCAGGGCGACACGCTTTCCGGATTCGGCGCGGACCAGGCAGTTGCTGCTCTCGATCACCACCGCATCGCCGCGCACGACATTGCCGCCTGCATCGGCATGGCTGATCGCATGGAGTGCGTCCCAGCTGCCGACGTCGCTCCAGCCCATCGTCACCGGCACCACCGCCACGCGAGGCGCCTTTTCCATCACGGCATAGTCGATCGAGTCGGCGGGGCTCGCCGCGAAGCTGTCGGCGTCAGGCCAGATCCGCGCTCCTTCGCGCCGGCCCTTCTCCATCGATGCCTGGGCGGCCGCGAGCATCTCGGGCGCATAGCTGGACAGGGCACCCAGATAGATGTCCGCGCGGAACAGGAAGATCCCGCCGTTCCAGGTATGTCCGCCCTGGGCGAGCATCTCCTCCGCCTTGTCGCGCGGCGGCTTCTCGACGAAGCGCTCGACCCGGTGCACGCCCTCGCCGATCGCCTCACCGACCTTGATCCAGCCATAGCCGGTCTCGGCCGAATCGGGCGTGATGCCAAAGGTTACCAGCCAGCCGTCGCGCACCAGCGGCAGCGCGGCCTGGATGGCGAGGTGGAAGGCATCGACATCGGCGATGACGTGATCGGAAGGCATCACCAGCAGCGGCTCGGCCCCGCCGCCCGCGGCGATGGCGGCCAGCGCGATGGCAGGCGCCGTGTTGCGCCCGATGGGCTCGAGCACCAGCGCCCGCGCGACGCTGTCCGCGGCGGCAAGCTGCTCTTCGACCATGTCGGCATGATGCGCATTGGCGACGACGATCGGCGGCCCGAAACGCTCGCCCGAAGCCCGCCGTGCGGTGAGCTGCAGCATCGTCTCCTCGGCGGTGAGCGACAAGAGCTGCTTGGGTTTCTCCGCCCGCGACATGGGCCAGAGTCGGGTACCCGATCCTCCCGACAGGATGACAGGAACGATCGGATTCGAATCCGGCATGAGCTTCGGACCTCCTGAAAATGTTGCAATGCGGGAGTTTACCCGCCCGGTCAAACACATGGCTTTGATCACAGTTTCGTGACCGCCTCCAGATTTCTTGCAATCCGACAGCGTCGCTGCTGTGTCGGATTTGTTTACACTTCTGCCTTAGAGCAGAGCCCATGATCCGGCTGTTCAAGCATTACGTGCCCAATGCCGTGCTGCTGCTCGGTTTTCTCGACATCCTGCTGCTGGCGGTGTCGGGCGAGCTCGGCTGGATGCTGCGCGCCCATCAGCTGGGCATCGGCCTGCCGCCCGTGCAGACGCGCTGGCCGCAGCTCGTCAGCTATGCGCTGTTCCTCGAAGTCGCGATGATCTCGGTCGGCGTCTATGGCGCCGATGCGCTCCAGTCGCTGCGTTATGCGGTGGCGCGGCTGATCGTCGCGATCTCGCTGGGCGTGATCGGTCTCAGCGTCCTTTATTTCCTGATCCCCGAGATCGGCTTCTGGCGCTCCAACCTTCTCTACGCGATGGGCTGCTCGATCGCCTCGCTGATCGCGCTGCGTATCCTGCTCGGCAAGGCGCTGGGCAGCCAGGCGTTCAAGCGCCGCATCGTCGTGCTCGGGGCAGGCGCCCGCGCGCAGCGGCTCAAGGACCTCTCCAAGACCCCCGGCGCGGGCTTCGTCGTGGTCGGCTATGTTTCGATGAGCGAGGCCAATCGCGTTATCCCCGAGGCGATCGCGCGCGACGCGATCTACAATCTCGCCGACCATGTCGTGGTGCTCAACGCCAGCGAAGTCGTGCTGGCGCTCGAGGAACGCCGCAACGCGCTGCCGCTCAAGGACCTGCTCCGCATCAAGACCACCGGCGTGCACGTCAACGAGATCTCGACCTTCCTCGAGCGCGAGACCGGGCGCGTCGACCTGGACAGCGTCAATCCCAGCTGGCTGATCTTCTCGGACGGCTTCTCCTCGGGGCGCATGCTCTCGAGCATGTTCAAGCGGTTGTTCGACATCAGCGCGAGTGCGGTGCTGCTCACCCTGATGCTGCCGATCATCCTGTTCACCGCGATACTGATCAAGCTGGAGAGCCGGGGCCCGGCCTTCTACCGCCAGCGCCGCGTCGGCCTTTATGGCACCGGCTTCGACGTCATCAAGCTGCGCTCGATGCGCCAGGATGCCGAAGTGAACGGCCAGGCGGTATGGGCGGAGAAGGACGATCCGCGCATCACCCGCATCGGCAAGATCATCCGCAAGACGCGGGTCGACGAGCTGCCGCAATGCTGGAGCGTGCTCAAGGGCGAGATGAGCTTTGTCGGCCCACGCCCCGAGCGCCCGCAATTCGTCGAGGATCTCGAGACCAAGCTGCCCTATTATGCCGAGCGTCACATGGTGAAGCCGGGCATCACCGGCTGGGCGCAGATCAACTATCCCTATGGCGCCTCGATCGAGGATTCGCGCCAGAAGCTCGAATACGACCTTTATTACGCGAAGAACTATTCGCCCTTTCTCGACGTGCTGATTCTCCTCCAGACCATCCGCGTGGTGCTGTTCCCCGAAGGCGCGCGCTAAATGGGCGCTTTGCTGCTCTGGCTGCACGCGCTGGCCGCGCTGCTGTTCGGGGCGCTCGCCTTCTGGGCATGGCGCACCGATATCGCCGGGCTGCCGCGTCGCCCGCTGGCCTTCGCGCTGGCGGCCACTGCGCTGTGGGCGCTCGCCATCGCCGGCATCGGATCGACCGACGTCGCCAGCTGGTTCGCCGAAACGCTGCGCAATCTCGCCTGGCTGGGCTTCATGCTCGTCCTGCACCGGCGCGACGCGCAGACCCGTCCGCCGATCGCGCTGGGTACCGTCTATGGCGTGGTCGCCCTGGTCCAGATCGCCGCCCTGACGCTCACGCTCATTGCCTATGTCCATCCCGATCCCGGTGCGACGGCGCAGACCGCCAATGCCGCGGTACTGATGCGGATGCTCGTCGCGGTGGCCGCGCTGGTGCTGGTCCAGGCGCTCTGGTCGGCGCTGGGCCCGGCCACCAGCGGGCCGCTGCGCACGCTGGTGATAGCGCTCGCGTGCATGTGGTGTGCCGAGTTCGGGCTCTACACCTTCGCCTATCTCGCTGCCGAATGGCGGATCGAACCGCTGGCGCTGCGCGGGCTCGCCTATCTCGCCATCGCGCTGGCGATCGGGGCGGCACTCCAGCGCAAGGGCGAGTGGAAGATCGAGGTTTCCCGCGCGGTCACCTACCAGTCGCTCTCGCTGGTCGCAGTCGGCGCCTATTTCGCGCTGCTCGCGCTCGCGACCTCGGCCATCGCCACGGTGGGCGGTGCCAATGCCCGCATCCTCCAGACCGCCTTCGTGCTCGGCTCCACCGCGGCGATCCTGACCCTCGTCGCCAATAGCTGGCTGCGCGCCTGGCTGAAGGTGAAGCTGGCCAAGCATCTCTTCCGCCACCGTTACGACTATCGCACCGAATGGATGCGCTTCACCGAGACTTTGGGGGCGCCCCAGGGCGGCGCCGCACTCGAGGAACGTATCGTCAAGGCGATCGCCGACCTGACCGAGAGCCCGGCCGGCATGCTGCTCGTACCCGATGCGGGCGGGCTCGGCATCGGCGCGCGCTGGAACTGGGATCATGCGACGCTGCCGATCGCCAGCGACACGGCGCTGAGCGAGCATCTCCAGCTGACCGGCCGGATCATCGAGCTCGACGCGGTCCGCCGCAGCGAGGATCATGTCGATGCCGTCGCCGTGCCGCAATGGATGCTCGACCTGCCCGAGGCCTGGGCGATCGTGCCGCTGCCGCACCTGGCCGAGCTCGCCGGCGCGATCCTGCTCGCCCGGCCCGCACTCGACCGCGCGCTCGACTGGGAGGATTTCGACCTGCTCAAGGTCGCCGGCCGCCAGGTCGCATCCTACCTCGCCGAATCCAGGGCGCAGGACGCGCTGGCCGAGGCCCAGCGCTTCGAGGAATTCAACCGCCGCTTCGCCTTCATCCTCCATGACATCAAGAATCTCGTGAGCCAGCTGACCCTCACCGCCCGCAATGCCGAACGCCATGCCGACAACCCCGAGTTCCGCGCCGACATGGTCGCGACGCTGCAGAATTCGGCGGAGCGGATGAACGCGCTGCTCGCGCGCCTCTCCCAGCATCATCGCGGCCGCGCCGAGGCGCCGCACGCGATCGAGGTCGTCGCGCTGGTCGAGCGCGTCGCCGGGCAGCGCAAGGGCCAGCATCCGGTGGCGACCGCCGGTGTGCAGAGCGCCATCGCCCATGCCGATCCGATCAGCCTCGAGCAGTTGCTCGGCCATCTCGTCCAGAACGCGATCGAGGCGAGCCCGGCGAACGAGCCCGTCACGCTGTCGGTCTCGGCCGATGGCGAGCGGGTGGCGATCGACGTGATCGACCAGGGCTGCGGCATGTCGCCGGCCTTCATCCGCGACAGATTGTTCAAGCCCTTCGTCTCGTCGAAGGAAGGCGGGTTCGGCATCGGTGCCTTCGAGGCGCGCCAGCTTGCCCAGGCCATGGAGGGCCAGATCGAAGTGACCTCGCGCGAAGGCAAGGGAACGCGCTTCCGCGTGATCCTCAAGGCCGCGCACCCCGCCGACCTGGGAATGGGACGCGCCGCATGAGCGATACCCGCGCCCTGCCCAAGCTGCTGATCGTCGAGGACGATGCCGGGCTCCAGCGCCAGCTGCGCTGGGCCTATGACGGCTATGAGATCTTCACCGCCTCCACTCGCGAGGAAGCGGTCACGGTGCTGCGCGCCGAGGAGCCGCCGGTGGTCACGCTCGACCTCGGCCTGCCGCCCGATCCCGACGGCACCACCGAAGGCTTCGCCACGCTCGAGACCATCCTGTCGCTGCGCCCCGACACCAAGGTGATCGTCGCCTCGGGGCACGGTGCGCATGAATCGATGCTGCGCGCGATCTCGCTGGGTGCCTGGGACTTCTACCAGAAGCCGATCGACATCGACGCGCTGGGGCTGATCGTCGCGCGTGCCTTCCACGTCCATGCGCTGGAGGCCGAGAACCGCCGCCTCGCCGAGCGGGTCGAGGCCGGGGCGGTGCTCGGCGGCATGCTGACCGGCGCGCCCGAGATGCTCAAGGTCACCCGCACGATCGAGCGCGTCGCATCGGCCGATGTCTCGGTCATGCTGCTCGGCGCCAGCGGCACCGGCAAGGAGCTGCTCGCCCGCGGGCTGCACGACAAAAGCGGGCGCAAGGGCCGCTTCGTCGCGATCAACTGCGCAGCGATCCCCGAGACGCTGCTCGAAAGCGAGCTGTTCGGTCACGAGAAGGGCGCGTTCACCGGCGCGGTGAAGACCACCGAGGGCAAGATCGAGCTCGCGCAAGGGGGAACCCTGTTCCTCGACGAGATCGGCGACGTGCCGCTGCCCCTGCAGGTCAAGCTGCTGCGCTTCCTGCAGGAGCGAGTGATCGAGCGGGTCGGCGGGCGCCAGGCGATCGCGGTGGACACCCGCATCGTCTGCGCGACGCACCAGGACATCGACGCGATGGTAGCCGACAATCGCTTCCGCGAAGACCTCTATTACCGCCTCGCCGAAATCGTCGTGCGCATCCCGAGTCTCGCGGAACGGCCGGGCGATGCGGGGCTTCTCGCACGGCATTTCCTTCAGAAATATGCCGCGCAGATGAACACGATTGCCAGGAGCTTCGCCCCCGATGCGCTCGCTGCGATCGATGCCTGGGGCTGGCCGGGCAATGTCCGCGAGTTGGAGAACCGCGTGAAGCGCGCGGCGATCATGGCCGAGGGCAAGCACGTCACCGCCAGCGATCTCGACCTCGGGGCGCAGGCGGAGATCGAGCCAGTCAACCTCAAGGCCGCGCGCGAACTCGCCGATCGCAAGGCGATCCGGCACGCGCTCGCCCGCGCCGAGGGCAATATCTCCGGCACCGCACGTCTGCTCGGCATCAGCCGTCCCACCCTCTATGATCTGATGAAGGCCTATGACCTCCAGCCATAGGCGCGCCCGCGCCAAATCCTCGGGCTTCGGCGTGCGCGGCGTGCTGGTGATCGGCGGCGCGCTCGCGGTGCTGTTCGCCGTGCTGATCGGCTGGTTCACGCTGACTACCGGCAAGATGAGCACCGCCGACGCGGCCGAGGCGACCGCCCGGGCCGAGGCACTGCTCAAGGCCGACAACGCCAGCGCCGCCCGCGACCTGGCGGCCGAAGCCGTTCGCGGCGATCCCGACAACGAGAACGCCCATATCGTCCTCGCCCGCGCCCTGCTCGCGCTGCAGGACGGCGTCGGCGCCGAGGGCGAGATCCAGCGCGCGGTGGACGCCGGCTATGACGCCAAGGCCGTGCCGCAGTGGCGCGCCGAGGCCTGGGTGCTCCAGGGCAAGACCGACAAGGCCCCGGCCGAGGCGGACAAGGCCCCGGCCAACCAGAAGGTCTATGGCCTGCGTATCCGCGCCCGCGCACTGACCGCCACCGGCGACTATGCCGGTGCCCAGAATGCTCTTGCCGAGGCTTTGCGCCTCGCCCCCAACGACGCCGGCGTATGGACCGACCTCGGCCGCTTCCGTTTCGCCGCCGGCGACCTGCTCGGCGCCGCCGAAGCGTCGGACCGGGCGGTCAAGCTCGCACCCGGCTCGGTCGACGCGCTGGTGCTGCGCGGCGAGATCGTGCGCAGCCAATATGGCCTGGTCGCCGCGCTGCCCTGGTTCGAGCAGGCGCTGAAGCGCGATCCGGCGCGCCACAACGCGCTGATCGAATATGCCGCGACGCTGGGCGACGCCGGCCGTGCCGTCGACGCGATCGCCGCCACCCGCCGCGCCCTCGCCGTCCGTCCCGGCAGCCCGCAGGCCCTCTACCTCCAGGCAGTCATTGCCGCGCGCGCCGGCAATTTCGACTTGTCGCGCGCGATCCTGGAGAAGACCGGCGGTGCGATCGACGACCTGCCCGGCGCCAAGCTGCTCGGCGGCACGCTCGACCTGGAGAGCGGCGAGTATGAGCAGGCGATCGACAAGCTGACCGACCTGGTCGCGATGCAGCCGATGAACATCACCGCGCGCAAGCTGCTCGCCGTCGCGCTGCTGCGTACCGACCGCGCCCGCAACGCCATCGACATGCTGCGCCCCGTCGTCGCCCGCGCCGATGCCGACAGCTATGCGCTCACTCTGGTCGCCCGCGGCTTCGAGCGGATCGGCGACCGGGCGAGCGCCTCGCGCTTCCTCGACCGCGCCGCCTTCCCGGCGACCGGCGAGTCCACGGCGTTCAGTGCCGACGACAGCACCGCCACCCTCGCCGCCGATGCGGCCCAGCGGCCGAACGACCCCGAGGCGACGCTCCCGCTGATCCGCGGCCTGATCGCCAATGGCGACAAGGGCGCCGCCCTTTCCCGGGCCCAGGACATCGCAGCGAAGAACCCCGGCGCGCCCGGCGCCCAGGTGGTGTTCGGCGACGTGCTGATGCTGCTCAACCGCCCGGCGGACGCCGCCGCCGCCTACAAGCGCGCCGCCGATCTGCGCTTCGACGAGCCGACCCTGCTCCGCCTGGTCGATGCCCTCGACCGTGGCGGCAAGCGCGAGGAAGCGGCGAACGCGCTGGCGCTGTTCCTCTCGCAGAACCCGGTCAACATCGCTGCGCAACGCCTCTCGGCGCACTGGCAGCTCGCCGCCGGTGACTATGACGCCGCGATCGACACGCTCGAGGACATCCGCGCGCAGATCGGCGACGGCGACGCCGCGCTCAACGCCGAGCTCGCCACCGCCTATGCCGGCGTGGGCGAGACCGGCACCGCCGTCGATTTCGGCGAGGCGGCCTATGGCCTGGCCCCCGCCAACCCCGCGGTCGCCGATGCCTATGGCTGGGCGCTGTTCAAGGGCGGCGACAAGGATGGCGCGCTGGAGCTTCTGCAGAAGGCCGTGATCCTGGCCCCCAGGCATGCCGGGCTGCGCTGGCATCTGGCCCAGGTCTATGCCGCACTCGGCCGCAAGGCGGAGGCCAAGCAGAACGCCCAGGCCGCGCTCGCCGACCCGGGCTTCCCCGAGCGGGCGGCCGCACAGGCGGTGGCGACCGGCTGATTCGCCGGGGCGCCCGCCCGCGGAAGTTTACGAAGTTTACGGCACGGGGCCCCGATTCTTCCCCCGCGCACGGATATCCGCAAGACGGGTGATCGAGGGCTAAGTGACTCGCGCGTCCCAGCCGAGCATCGCGACCTCGGCCACGCCTTCGAGCTCGGCCCGGCCGACTCCGTCGCGGGCGAGGATCGACATGCCGTTCTGGAGGGTCTGGACGAAGCGGGCGAGCGCATCGAGGTCGACCGAGGCCGGTATCTCGCCTTCGTCCCTGCCCCGTTCCAACCGATCACGCAGGCGCTCGAAGCCGACCGCGCGGGCCGAGCGCACCAGCGCGCCGAGCTCCGCATTGCCTTCGCTGCCTACCGCCGAGAGGGTGACCATGCAGCCGGTCGGCATGTCGGCGAGGCAGCCGGTCAGCGCCGCCGCCGAATCCATCAGCAGCGCCTTCGCCGCTTCCCGCGCCGTGGGGGCCGCGAGGAAATTGGCCCAGACGAAATCCTCGGTCGTGTCGCGATAATGGCCGAGCGCCTCGACATAGAGCGCCTCCTTCGAGCCGAAGGCGGCGTACAGGCTGGGCGCGCCGATCTCCATCGCCTCGGTGAGGTCTGCGATCGACGTGGCGGCATAGCCCTTTTCCCAGAACAGGCGCGTCGCACGGGCCAGCGCCGCTTCGCGATCGAACGCCCGCGGGCGACCCCGCGCCCTTGCTTTTTCGTGGTTTGTAGAATTCTGCATCGATCGTTACATAATTCCCTTGACGCCTCCAAACAAGCTTCCTAGCTAATTGTGTATCGATCACTACATAATACAGGACATCAATCATGAGCGAGCTTCTGGGCAAACGGGCACTGGTGACGGGTGCTTCGCGCGGTATCGGCGCCGGCATCGCGCTGGCGCTGGCGGACAAGGGCGCGGACGTCGCCATCACCTATGAGCGCTCGACAGAGCGCGCCGCCGAACTGGTGCGCGCGATCGAAGCAAAGGGCCGTCGCGCCATCGCCATCCAGGCCGACAGCGCCGATCCCGAGGCCGTGAAGCGCTCGGTGGCGGAAGCGGTCGAGGCGCTGGGCGGGCTCGACATCCTGGTCAACAATGCCGGCATCGCCCGGTACAGCCAGGTCGCCGACCTCAACCTCGAGGAGATCGACGCGCTCCTAAACGTCAATGTCCGTTCGGCGGTGATCGCCTCGGGCGCGGCGATCCCGCATCTCAAGGAAGGCGGGCGCATCATCACCATCGGATCGTGCCTCGCCGAGCGCGTGCCCTTTGCCGGATCGACCCTCTATTCGATGACCAAGTCGGCGCTGCTCGCCTTCAACCGCGGCCTGGCGCGCGACGTGGGTCCGGCCGGCGTCACCGCCAACCTGGTCCAGCCCGGCCCGATCGACACCGACATGAACCCCGCCGACGGCGATTTCGCCGACACGCTGCGCGCCCACACCGCGCTCGGCCATTATGGCAAGCCGGAGGACGTCGCCGCGGTCGTCGCCTTCCTCGCCAGCCCGGCGGCGCGCTTCGTCACCGGATCGGTGGTCACGGTCGATGGCGGCCTGAACGCCTGACAAGCCGCACCCAAGGGCGCTGATAGTGAAACTGGGGGTGAGCCGGCGATAGCGCCTCGCTATAGCCGCCCCCATGAACGAAGAGATCCTCGCCCGCATCGCCGACGCGCTCGACCGGCTCGCGCCGCCGCCGCCCCCGCCCGCCGACCTGGAGGCGCACCCCGCCTATGTGTGGCGCGGGCATGGGCTGGCGCCGGCTCGGGTGTTCGATCCGCTGCCGATCGAGATCCTGCGCGGCGTGGATGCCCAGCGCGAGGCGCTGGTAGCCAACCTCACTCGCCTTTCCGAGGGCCATGCCGCACAGGACGTGCTGCTGTGGGGCGCACGCGGCACCGGCAAGTCCGCGCTGGTGAAGAGCGCGGTCGCCGCGGTCCAGGCCCGGGGCGGCCGGCTCGCGCTGGTCGAGGCAGTGACCACCGAGCTTTCGACCCTGCCCGAGCTGTTCAACCTGCTCGGCACCACCGACCGGCCGTTCGCGATCTTCCTCGACGATCTCGGCTTTGACGGCGTCGGCGACGCCCGGGCGTTGCGCTCGCTGCTCCAGGGCGGGGCCGAGGCGCGGCCCAACAATGCGCGGCTGCTCGTCACCTCGAACCGCCGCCACCTCGTCACTCGCGACATCGCCGAGCAGGCAAGCGCGATCAATCCGCGTGATTCGGCGGACGATGGCCTGGCGCTGGCGGACCGCTTCGGGCTCAGCCTGGGTTTCCACGTCGTCGACCAGGACACTTATGTCGACATCGTCCGCGGCTATGCCGAGGCGCATGGGCTGAGCTTCGATCCGGTCGATGCGATCGGCTGGGCGACGCGCCGGGGCAGCCGTTCCGGCCGGGTAGCCTGGCAATATGTCGTCGACCTGGCGGGACGGTCCGGTCGAAATCTCTGACCGGCCGCGGAACCGGATTTCCTTCGGCGCGTCTCCTTGCGACTGCGTAACAATGAAGGAATGCCGATGCCCGACGTTCGGAAGCTCACCCTGATGATCCTGGCGCCGATCGCGGCCGGCTGGGCGATCCCTGCCCAGGCCCAGACCGAGTTCAGCGGCGCCGGCGAGACTTCCGAGATCCATTGCGAGGGTGGCAGCGTCCAGGTCGAAGGGGCCGACAATACGCTGGTCATTCATGGCCCCTGCGAGAGCCTGAGCGTGACCGGCGCCAGCAACCGGATCACGATCGCCCTCGCCGCGAAGTCGACCATCCGCGTAGAGGGCGCCGACAACGAGATTCGCTGGAGCACACCGGGCGCGGCCAAGCCGAAGCTGCACGTCACCGGCGCCGGAAATCGGGTCTCGCGCAAGCCCTGATGCCGCCGAAACCGACCAACATGCGGTTGATTTGGCGGGAATATCCCGCTGAATCGGCCAAATCGAACTGATCGAGGTTAAAAGACCGGTCCGGATGCTTGACAGGCACCCCTCCGCCGCGGCTCATTCCCGTCCCATGGGGCGTCTGGGGGAAACCGACCTTGCGGACCGGCTGTCGCCGAGTGGCCGCAGCACCTGGATCGTGCAGCTCGTCTTCGCGCTGCTGATCACCGGGCTGACCATCGCGTTGCGCGCGGTGATCGACAGCTTCGCGCCCGCCGCGGGGCCGTTCGCGCTCGGCTTCCCGGCGATCCTGGTCGCAACGCTGTTCGGCCGCTGGCAGGCGGGCCTGATCACCTGTGTGCTGACGCTGCTGTTCAGCTGGTATTTCGTGCTGCCGACCCAGCACAGCTTCCTGCTCAAGACCCCCGATGACGTCGCCCGGCTGGTGCTCGCCGGGATTAATTATGTCGCGGTGCTGGTGATCGCCGAGCTGTTCCGCCGCGCGGTGCGGCGCGCGACGGCCGAACGCGACCGCGAGTTAGCCGAGCGCGACCTGTTCCTCGAGGAGTTCGACCACCGGGTGAAGAACAACTTCACCCTGGTCGCCGCGCTGCTCGACATGCAGCGCCGGCGCGCGAAGGACGGCGAGACGGTGGAGGCATTGTCCTCCGCTCTCTCCCGGGTGGAGAGCATCGCCCGTGCCCACCGACACCTCTATCGCGGCGGGGCGGCATCGCGGGGCAAGGTCGACATGGCGACCTATCTGGAGGAGCTGTGCGCGGCGCTGGCCGAGGCGCTGTTCCTGCGTGGGGCGATCACGCTCGACTGTTTCTGCGACCATGGCGCGATCCCGCGCGACCGCGCCGTCTCGATCGGACTGATCGTCAACGAACTCGTCACCAACGCCGCCAAGCACGCCTTTGCCGGACGCGAGAGCGGGCGGATCGAAGTCCGCTTCGAAGCCGCGTCATCGGGCTGGACGCTGGTGGTGCGCGACGACGGGGTCGGCCTGCCCGAGACACCCAGGACCCGCAAGGATGGCGGGCTGGGGCAGAAGCTGATCGACGGCTTCGTCCGCCAGGCGCGGGGCAAGGCAAGCGTCGAGACCGGGACCGAGGGGACCAGGGTCACGGTGGTGCTGGAGGCCTAAATCCTCCCTCGGCGAAGCCGGGGGAGGGGGACCGCGCGCGCCAGCGCGTGGTGGAGGGGGCCTGGCCCCGAGCCTGCTCGCCTGCGGAGATACCCCCTCCACCATTCGCTACGCGAATGGTCCCCCTCCCCCGCTTCGCGAGGGAGGATTTTCAGCCCAGCGCCTCGACCATCTCGGCCAGTTCCAGCCAGCGCATCTCGGCGGCGTCCTTTTCGTCGCGCAGCCTGGTGATGCCATCGCTCAGCGACGCGAACTTGCCCGGGTTCTTCGCATAAAGGTCCGGATCGGCCATCGCCGCCTCGTCCTTCGCGATCTGCGTTTCGATCTCCTCGATCCGCTTGGGCAGCAGGTCGTAGTCGCGCTGGTCCTTGTAGCTGAGCTTGGTCGCCTTCTTCGGCGCCTCCGCCACCGGGGCAGCCTTGGGGGCCGCCTTCTTCGCATCGACCTTGGGCTGGCGCTTGGCTTCCCAATCGGCATAGCCGCCGACCACGACATCGACCGTGCCCGATCCGTCGAGCCCCAGCGTCACCGTCACCGTGCGATCGAGGAAGTCACGGTCGTGGCTGACGATCAGCACCGTGCCTTCATAGTCCGCGATCACTTCCTGGAGCAGGTCGAGCGTCTCGAGGTCGAGATCGTTGGTCGGCTCGTCGAGCACCAGCAGGTTCGAATGACGGGCGAACTCGCGCGCCAGCAGGAGCCGCGAGCGCTCGCCGCCCGAGAGCGTGCCGATCTTGGCTTCCGCGATGCTCGGATCGAACAGGAACTCCTTGAGATAGCCATGGACGTGCTTGCGCACGCCGAGCACGTCGATCCAGTCGCCGCCATCCGCCAGCACGTCGCGCACCGTCTTGGCCGGGTCCATCAGGCTGCGCTGCTGGTCGATGATCACGCCGTTCAGCGTGTTGGACAGCTTGACCGTGCCCTCGTCGGGCTGGATCTCGCCGGTGAGCAGCTTGAGCAGGGTCGACTTGCCCGCGCCGTTCGCGCCGACGATGCCGATCCGGTCGCCCTTGGTGACGCGGAAGGTGAGGTCCTTGATGATCGTCCGGTCGCCGAAGCGCTTGGTGACGTGCTTCGCGTCGATCACCACCTTGGTGTTGCTGTCGTCGGCGGCGGTGACCAGCCGGGCAGCTCCCTGCGGCCCCATCATCGCGGCGCGGGTGGCGCGCATTTCCTTGAGCTTCTCGAGGCGGCCCTGGTTGCGCCGGCGCCGGCCGGTGACGCCGCGCTGGAGCCAGTGCTCCTCGATCTTGAGCTTGGCGTCGAGCCGCTGGGCGTTGCGCTCCTCCTCGGCGTAGACTTGGTCGGTCCAGGCCTCGAACCCGCCGAATCCGACTTCCGCCCGCCGGATGGCGCCGCGATCGAGCCACAGCGTCTGGCGGGTGAGGCGGGTGAGGAAGGTACGGTCGTGGCTGATCACGATGAACGCGCCGGTGAAACGGCTGAGCCAGTCTTCCAGCCATTCGATCGCGGCGAGATCGAGATGGTTGGTCGGCTCGTCGAGCAGCAGCACGTCCGGGTTCTGCGCCAGCGCACGGGCGATCGCGGCGCGGCGGCGCTCGCCGCCCGAGGCGGTCCTGGCCTCGCGGCCGAGATCGATGCCGAGCTGGTCGGCGATCGCCTCGGCCTCGTGCCGGGGCGGGGCGTCCTTGCCGGAAAGCACATAGTCGAGCAGCGTCGCGCAACCCTCCATGCGCGGCTCCTGCTCGAGGATGACGACATGGGTGCCCGGCACGATGGTGCGGCGGCCCTCATCGGCTTCGATCGTGCCGGCGATCAGCTTGAGCAAGGTGGTCTTGCCCGCGCCGTTGCGGCCGATCAGCGCCAGCCGGTCGCGCTCGCCGATATAGAGGTTGAGCCCGCGGAACAGCCAGCCATGGCCCTGGACGAGACCGAGATTTTCAAATGCGAGAACGGGAGCAGCCATGGGACCTTTGATCGGTTGCGGCAGTGGCCGGGTAGAGAGCGGGCCGGTGCCGTCGAATTGGGCTCCAACTAGGGGGTGGGAAGGTGTCCGGCAAGTTACAGCCGGCTGAAGAGCGCGTTCAGGGGCTATTCAATGCCTGGACCCTATGCCATCTCGCATGAAGATGTTGGTGACGCCCCTTCTTTGCGCCTGTGTGGCGGCGTTCGCGCCCGCCGGGACTGCCGTTGCGCAGCCCGCGCAGCAGCAGGATTCGGACGCCCGCGCCCCCCGGCGCCAGGCTTCGCCGCCGCTCTCGGTCCGCGAGATCGAGCGCCGCGTGGTACCGCGCCTGCCCGGCGCCCAATATCTCGGTTTCGACTATGATCCCGCGTCGGAAGTTTACACGCTGAAGTTCCTGCGCAATGGATCGGTGATCTGGGTGGACGTGGATGCCCGCAGTGGCAACATCGTCCGCAAATCGGGCAGCTAGAGGCTGGCGAAGGGAAACACATGCGACTTCTGATCGTCGAGGATGAGCCGACTCTGGGGCAGCAGCTCCGCAACGCGCTCGAAGGCGCGGGCTATGCGGTGGACCTCGCCACCGATGGCGAGGAGGGCCTCTATCTCGGCTCCAACGAGCAATATGACGCGATCATCCTCGACCTCGGCCTGCCCGAGATCGACGGCCTGACCGTGCTCGACCGCTGGCGCAAGGAAGGCAAGACCACCCCGGTGCTCGTGCTGACCGCGCGCGACAGCTGGTCGGACAAGGTGGCGGGCCTCGATGCCGGCGCCGACGACTATGTCGCCAAGCCGTTCCAGACCGAGGAGCTGATCGCCCGCCTGCGCGCGCTGATTCGCCGCGCCTCGGGCAATGCGTCGGCAGAGCTAATCGCCGGCGACATCCGCCTCGACACCCGCTCGGGCAAGGTCACCAAGGCCGGCGAGCCGGTGAAGCTGACCGCGCAGGAGTACAAGCTCCTCTCCTACCTGCTCCACCACAAGGGCAAGGTGGTGAGCCGCACCGAGCTGATCGAGCATATCTACGACCAGGATTTCGATCGCGACTCGAACACGATCGAAGTCTTCGTCACGCGCATCCGCAAGAAGCTGGGCGCAGACGTGATCACCACCATCCGCGGCCTGGGCTACAGCCTGGAAGAGCCGGCCGACGCCTGAGCCCATGTCGAAGCTCGCCCGGAAACTAGGCGAGCTGCGCCATCGCCTGTTCGGCCGTTCGCTGAGCGAGCCGGAACCGGTGGCGCCCGGCGAGCCCCAGCCGCGCCACTATACCCGATCGACCGGATCGGTGAGCCGGCGCATGCTGCTCGTCGCCACCGCCTGGATCATGATCCTGCTGGTCGGCGGCGGCGTGGCGCTGGACCGCGTGCTCGTCAGCACCGTCACCAAGAATTTCGACGAGCAGCTCGACTATCTGCTCAAGGCGATGATCTTCTCCGCCGAGCTCGACCAGAATGGCGAGGTGATGCTCAACCGCGAACTCGCCGACCAGCGCTTCCTCGAATATAATTCGGGTGCCTATTGGCAGATCAGCGGCAAGGGGCACGAGGCGTTCCCGTCGCGCTCGCTCTGGGACCAGCGGCTGACGGACGACCAGCAGCACAACGACACCAACGTCCATGTCTATGACAGCCGCCAGCTGCCCGGCCAGCTGCTGCGCATCGCCGAGCGCGACGCGACGCTGCCGGGATCGACGGTGCGCTGGCGCTTCCAGGTGGCGCAGAGCCGCGCGACGCTCGATGCGCAGATCGCCACGCTGCGCCGCACGCTGGTGCGCAGCTTCGTGCTGCTCGGGCTGGGGCTGATCATCATGGTCGCGCTGCAGACCTGGTACGGCCTGCTGCCGCTGCGCCGCGTCCGCCAGGAGATCGCCCGGCTGCGCGCCGGCCAGTCGACCCGGGTGGAAGGCGCGATGCCTGCTGAAGTGGCGCCGATGGTCGAGGAGCTGAACGCGCTGGTCGAGCATAACGACCGCCAGGCCGAGGAGGCGCGGCGCCATGCCGGCAACCTTGCCCATGCGCTCAAGACGCCGCTGAGCGTGATTATGAACGCCGCCGCCGCGGGCCAGCCCGATCTCGCCCAGGCGGTGATCCGCGAGGCGCGGACGATGCGGCGCCAGATCGACCACCACCTCGCCCGCGCCCGCGCCGTCGGCCGACGCGGCTCGGCGCACAGCCGGGCCGAGGTCTGGCCGTCGATCGAAGCGGTCGAGCGCGCGGTCGCGCGGCTCTATCCCAATGTCCGCATCGACATCGACGGGCAGAAGGACCTGGTCGCGCATATCGAGCGGCAGGACCTGGACGATCTGCTCGGCAACCTGGTCGAGAATGCCGCCAAGTATGGCGGCGGCAGCGTGTTCATCACCGCCGGCGTGCAGGCCGGGTTCGTCGAAGTGCTGGTCGAGGATGATGGCCGCGGCATCCCCGAGGCCGACCGCATCCGCATCTTCGATCGCGGCGTGCGGCTCGACAGCGGCAAGCCTGGCACCGGCCTGGGTCTCGCCATCGTGCGCGACGTCGCCGAGATCTATGACGGCACCGTCAGCCTCGAGGAGAGCGAGGATCTGGGCGGGCTGCTCGTACGGCTGCGCCTCCCCGCCGCCAGCTGACCACACCTGCAACAAACTGAAATTCTGGTGCGACATGCCGGACGCACAAGCGCCGGCGAACTCGCGGATTGCCCTCTTATGTCCGTCGGGTCGCGTGGCGGCGCTGGTTCTGGGGCCAGCGCCGCCCAAATCCCGCAGCCGAATGATTGCGCATCCTTTACAATATTTTAGCAGAGTCATGCTAAAATGCTTCTCGGGATTGCAGCAACAAAGGCACCGACATGACTTCCATTTCCGCGATCCCGCAGCATCCCGAGCGCGCACCGATCGATGCGGCGTTCGCGCCGGTGGAACTGGAAACACGCGGTGCAGCTGCGCAGCAGGCGGAACCGGAGACAGGCGATGCCGCGCTGTCGGCCGATCCCGGCGAACCCGAGGACATGCAGGCCAAGCTCGATCGCCTGATCGACAGTCAGGCCGAGAGCGGCGCGCTGAGCGATGCGCAGGCGAACGAGCTGCGGAGCTTCTTCGCGCAGCGTGTCGGCGGCGAAACGGCGAACAAGGGCGAGGCACAGGCCAGCGCTTCGCCGACCCGGCCGATCAGCGAAGCGGCAACGCGCCAGCTCGACGCGATGTCAGCGTTCCTCGACAAGCTGCGCAACGCCGCGGCGTCGGGCGCCATCACCTATGGCAGCAATTCGGGGACGAGCAGCAATGGCAGCTCGGCGACCGGCTGGGTGATCGACACCAGGGCCTGATCGCTCGCGCCCTAGGCGCTGACGAGACCGTCACCCCGCGAAAGCGGAGGCCATCTCCCGGAACCTCCGGAAACCAACCAGCCGTCCAACTTGCGGCATCTGCACGAGATGGGTCCCCGCTTTCGCGGAGATGACGACGGCGAGGACTTCGAACTACAGCCCCCGCATCGCCTCCGCCGCCAGCGTCAGGCTCTTCTTCCGCGCGTCGTGGTCGAACATCGCGCTGGTCAGCATCAGCTCGTCGGCACCGGTCCGCTGGATGAAGGCGGCAAGCTGCTCGCGGATCTTCTCGGGCCCGCCGATCGCGCTGGCCGACAGCACCTGATCGAGCATCGCATTGCCGTGGCCGCCCAGGCTCGCGCGATAGCCCGGCACCGGCGGCGGCAGCTGGATGCCCTTGCCGGTGGTGCGGATCGCGACGAACGCCTGTTGCTGCGAGCTGGCGAGCAGTTCGGCCTGTTCATCGGTATCGGCGGCGAACACGTTGAAGCCGAGCATCAGATGCGGCTTTTCCAGCGCGGCCGAGGGGCGGAAGTTCCGGCGATACATGTCGATCGCCTCGTCGAGCAGCCCCGGCGCGAAATGCGAGGCAAAGGCATAGGGAAGCCCGAGCATCGCCGCGAGCTGGGCACCGAACAGGCTGGAGCCGAGAATCCAGAGATCGACCTTTGCCCCCGCGCCGGGCGTCGCGCGGATGCCGGTGCGGCCATCATCGGCGAAATAGCTCTGCAGCTCCTGCACATCGCGGGGGAATTCGTTGCCGTCGCTGTCGAGCCCGCGGCGGATCGCGGCGGAGACGCGCTGGTCCGATCCCGGCGCGCGGCCCATGCCCAGGTCTACGCGACCGGGGAACAGCGCATCCAGCGTGCCGAACTGCTCGGCCACCTGGAGCGGCGAGTGATTGGGCAGCATGATCCCGCCCGCGCCGACCCGGATGGTCGAGGTCGCCTGGCCGACATGGGCGATCACCACTGCTGTCGCCGCACTGGCGATGCCGTCCATGCCGTGATGCTCGGCCACCCAGTAGCGGGTATAGCCGAGTCCCTCGACATGCTTCGCCAGATCGGCGGCGTTGGCGAGGGCCTGGGAAGCGGTCCCGCCCTGAATGATGGGGACGAGGTCGAGCAGGGAATAAGCGGTCATGGACGCGCAGATGGGGAGCGTGCGGCGGCTCTGCCATAAAGTTTTGGTCTTCGACCGAGAAGCAATCATCGGTCGCACCGGCCCCAATCGTCATCCCGCCCCAATACCGTCATCCCCGCGAAAGCCGGGATCTCATGCGAAGGCGCGGGACAAGAGCCGCACGAGATCCCGACTTTCGCGGGGATGACGGACTGGGGAGGCACGACGAAGAAACAGTTGCTTGATAGCCGCGCCGCCTCGGCCTAACCGCGCCGCCATGAACCCTGCCCTGTCGCACGTCCGCAACTGGATCTTCGATCTGGACAACACGCTCTACCCGGTGAGCGCGAACCTGTTCGCGATGATCGACATACGGATCGGCCAATATGTCCAGAACCTGCTGAACCTCGATCCCGAAGCGGCGCACAAGGTGCAGAAGGGCTATTTCCACGCGCACGGCACCACGCTGGCCGGGCTGATGGCCGAGCATGACACCGATCCCCATCACTATCTGGCCGATGTCCACGACGTCGACATGAGCGTGCTCGAAGTGAACGAGGCCCTGGTCGAGGCGCTGGCGAAACTGCCGGGCCGCAAGCTGGTCTTCACCAATGGCGACGCGCCCTATGCGGCCAAGGTGCTCGACAGGCTCGGCCTTGGCGCCACCTTCGAGGCGATCCACGACGTCCACGCCACCCAGTATCGCCCCAAGCCGGATCCCCAAGCCTATCAGGGGCTGTGCGAGGCGTACGACCTCGATCCGCATGCCAGCCTGTTCGTCGAGGACATGGCGCGCAATCTCGCGCCGGCCAAGGCGATCGGCATGACCACGGTGTGGATCGACAACGGCTCCGAGCAGGCGCCGGACATGGATCGCAGCTTCATCGACTATACCGTCACCGACCTCGGAGCCTGGCTCCACAGCATCCTGGAGACTTCCGAATGACCGACCTGCAGACCACCATCGACGCCGCCTGGGAAGATCGCGCGAACCTCGGCTTCGGTACCGAAGGCGCGGTACGCGAGGCCGTGGCCGAGGCGCTGAACCTGCTCGATCGCGGCGAGGCCCGTGTCGCCGAGCCGATCGAGGGCGGCTGGCAGGTCAACCAGTGGCTCAAGAAGGCGGTGCTGCTCAGCTTCCGCCTCAACGACAATGTCGTGATGCAGGGCCCGGGCGGCGCCAACTGGTTCGACAAGGTGCCGTCGAAGTTCGCCAACTGGGGCGAGGACGCCTTCCGCCAGGCCGGCTTCCGCGCCGTCCCCGGCTCGATCGTCCGCCACGGCGCGCACATCGCCAAGGGCGCGGTGCTGATGCCGAGCTTCGTCAATATCGGCGCCTATGTCGGTGAAGGCTCGATGGTCGATGGCTGGGCCACCGTCGGCAGCTGCGCGCAGATCGGCAAGAACGTCCATTTGTCGGGCGGCGTCGGCATCGGCGGCGTGCTCGAGCCGCTCCAGGCCGATCCGGTGATCATCGGCGACGGCGCCTTCATCGGTGCGCGTGCCGAAGTGGCCGAGGGCGTGCGCGTCGGCGAAGGCGCGGTGCTGTCGATGGGCGTCTATCTCGGCGCCTCGACCAAGATCATCGACCGCGCGACCGGCGAAGTGCATCGCGGCCATGTCCCGCCCTATTCGGTCGTCGTGCCGGGCACGATCCCCGGCGAGGCCGGCAAGCCGGGCCTCTACTGCGCGGTGATCGTCAAGACGGTGGACGCGCAGACCCGCTCGAAGACCGGGATCAACGAGCTGCTGCGCGACTGATCCAAAGACCAAATCGTCATCCCGGCGAAAGCCGGGATCTCGTGCGGCTCCTGCCCAGCGCCTTCGCCTGAGATCCCGGCTTTCGCCGGGATGACGGGTCAGGCCAAATAGTATCCTGCGTTACCGCTTTCATCCGGGCGGCGAGATGGCGTAGGGACGGGTCATGACCGAAGCCATGACCTATGGGCGCTATCTCGCGCTCGACCAGCTGCTCGCCGCCCAGCATCCGCTGTCTGACCGGCATGACGAACTGCTGTTCATCATCATCCACCAGACCAAGGAACTCTGGCTCAAGCAGATGATCGCCGAGCTGCGCGCCGCGCTCGAGCTGGTCCGCGCCGACAAGCCGGTGGAGGCGTACAAGTCGCTCGCCCGGGTGAGCCGCATCCAGGCGGTGATGACGCTGAGCTGGGACGTGCTCGCGACGATGACGCCGAGCGACTATACCCGCTTCCGCGAAGTGCTGGGGTCGAGCTCGGGCTTCCAGTCGGACCAGTTCCGCGCGGTCGAGACGATGCTGGGGCTGCGCGGCGGCGGCGTGCCGGGGCCGCTGACTACCGAAGTCTCCGCGCTGCCGAGCCTGTGGGACGAGGCCAATGCCGCGCTAGCCCGCGCCGGCTTCGCGGTGCCGGCCGAGGCGCTGGAGCGTGATTGGTCCACACCTTATGTGCCCAGCAAGGCGGTCGAGGATGCCTGGGCCGAAGTCTATCGCGACACCGCGCGCTGGTGGGAGCTGTACCAGCTCGCCGAGAAGCTGGTCGACATCGACGACGCGCTCGCCACCTGGCGGCACAAGCACGTGATCACCGTCAGCCGCGTGATCGGGATGAAGCCCGGCACCGGCGGCACCCCCGGCGTGCCCTATCTCGAATCGACGCTGGCCAAGCGCGCCTTTCCCGAGCTGTGGACGCTCAGGACGCAGCTTTGAGCTACAAGCACCTCTTCCAGCGCGCGCTCGCGGCGGCACCCGACCGGCTGCACTTCGCCGCGCATTCACATCACCTCTGGCCCGACGCCTCCTATGTCGGCCAGATCGCCGCCTGGGAGGACGGGGTGCGCCTCGCCGACCGGAAATGGGAGCGGGTGATGGGCGAGATCTGGCCCGCGGCCCAGAGCCACGTCGCCGCCGAGCTGAAGCTGCCCGACCCCGACACGGTGGTGTTCGCGCCGAATACCCACGCATTGCTGCTGCGCATCGCCTCGGCACTGCCGAAGCGCCCGCTGCGTATCCTGGCGAGCGACGGCGAGTTCCACAGCTTCCGCCGCCAGTCGATGCGCTGGGAGGAAGCGGGCAGCGCAACCGTCGAGCGCGCGCCGCTGGAACGGATCGTCGAGCGGGCGAAGGCAGGCGAGCACGACCTGATCTTCGTCAGCCAGGTGCAGTTCGGCACCGGCCATGTCTTCGACCGGATCGCGGAGCTGGCGGCGCTCTCGAACCCCGAAGGCCCCTGGGTGGTGATCGACGGCTACCACGCCTTCATGGCGATGGAAGTCGATCTGTCGGCGGTGGCGGACCGGGTCTTCTACCTCGCCGGCGGCTATAAATACGCGATGGCCGGTGAAGGCTGTGCCTTTCTCCACGCCCCCCCCGGCTTCGGCCCGCGGCCCGAGATCACCGGCTGGTATGCCGAGTTCGAGGACTTGGCGCTGCCGCCCGGCAGCATCGGCTATGCGCCGGACGCCCGCCGCTTCCTGGGTGCGACCTTCGATCCCTCGGGCATCTATCGCTTCGTCGCGGTACGCGACATGCTCCGCGAGGAAGGCCTGAGCACCGCGAAGATCGCCGCGCATGTCGACGCCCTGCGCACGCAGCTGCTGGCCGGCCTGCCGATCGAGGCCGAGCTGCTCAACCCGGGCAGCCCGGCACGCTTCCTCGCGCTCAGATCGCCCCATGCCCAGCGCTGGAAGGCCGAGCTCGAGGCGGAGGACGTGATCACCGACGTGCGCGGCGACGTGCTGCGCATCGGCTTCGGCCTCTACCAGGACGCGCGCGACGTGACGCGGCTGATCGAGGCGCTTTCCTGGCTCCGCTAAAAAGCGGCCGGGCGCGCAATGCGCGTCGCGCCCGGCCGTGAGGGAGATCAGCGGCGGGCGAGCCGCACCGCCAGCTGGCGGCTGACGTCGCGCGCGACCGCGGCACGACAGCGCTGGATCGCCACGGCCTCGTCCTGGTCCGCCCCGGCATAGGAGCCGCACACCTGCTCGGTCGCCGAGGCGAGCCGTCGGTCGAGCGTGGCACGCCCGGTCGCGCTGCTCAGGTCGAGATCGGCATGGCGGACCGTGGCGGTGCGCCCGGACTGCGGCGCGGCCAGCGCGGGGGTGGCGATCAGGCCGGTGGCGGCGAAAGCGGCGATAAGCTTGTACATGGGAACACTCCTTTCCTGTGACCCCCGAAGCATCGCCGGGGCGCCGCCCGGCCGGGAGGATGAGGAGCCGATGAAGAGCTGATGAAATGCCGATGATTCGCCGATAGGGTGGCGCGGGGCGCGATTTCCGGGGAATAGGGAAGCGTGGAGGGCCGCATCGATCTTGCGCATGAAGCGCCGTTTCGCCTGGGTGCGCTCGAGGTGCGTCCGGCGCTGCGCCAGCTCGCCCATGACGACGGCAGCGAGGAAGTGCTCGAACCGCGCGTGATGCAGGTGCTCGTCGCGCTGGCAAGGGCGAACGGCGGGATCGTCAGCCGCGACGACCTGACCCGCAGCTGCTGGGAAGGCCGGGTCGTCGGCGAGGACGCGATCAACCGCGTCGTCTCGCGTCTCCGCCGCGCGGCGGAAGGCATCGGCCGGGGCGGCTTCCGGATCGAGACGATCACCAAGGTCGGCTACCGGCTGCTCCTGGCGGGTCAGGCCGATACGCCTGCACCCGCGCCGGACAGTCCGCTCGCCCAGGCCCGTGCCGAAGTGCATCGCCTCCGCCTCGATCGCCGCGCCATGCTCGCCGGATCGGGGCTGGCCGTGCTCACCGTCGGCGGCGGCGTGTTCGCCTGGCGCGGCTGGGCGGGCGCCCGCAGCACGATGCCCGACCAGGTAAAGCCGCTGGTCGAGCAGGCGCTCGCCTCGATGCGCCAGGGCACGCCGGAAGGGTTGAGCCAGGCGACCGGCCTGTTCCGCCGCGTGACCGAGCTGCACCCCGATCAGCCCGATGGCTGGGGCGGGCTCGCGATCGCCTATGCGATCGACGCCGGCGGCGGCAGCCCGCAGGGCGAGGCGGCCAGGCGCCTGCGCGCCGACCAGGCGGCCGCCCGTGCGCTGCAGCTCGATCCGGTCAATCCCTATGCGCGGCTGGCGCGCGCGATGCTGGTATCGAACACCGACAGCTGGCGCACCGACGAGCAGCTCTGCCGCGCGATCCTCGCCTCCCGGCCCGACATCGAGTTCGCCTGGGGCATGCTCGGCGGCCTGCTGCTCTCGGTGGGCCGCTGCCGCGAGGCCGCCGACACCTTTGCGGTCTATTGGAGCAAGGGCGTACCCGATCCCTCGCGGGCCTATACCCGCGCGGTTGCGCTCTGGGCGGCCAACCGGCTCGACGAGGCGGACACGGCGAGTGAGGAAGCGATTTCGCTCTTCCCCACCCATTTCGCGGTGTGGTTCACCCGCTTCTACCTGCTGCTCTATACCGGCCGCGCCGCCGACGCGCTGGCGATGTCGCGCAAGGCGGACCAGCGGCCGAGCGGCATTCCCGAAGAGAATTTCGCGATGATCGAGCAGGTCGCCGAGGCGATGCTCAGCCGCTCGCGCGCCGACATCGATCGGGCGATGGCGAGCAACCTCGAAGCGGCACATAAGGGCGCCGGCTTTGCCGAGAACACCATCCAGTTCGCCGCCGCGCTGGGGCGGGTCGACACTGCGTTCGAAGTGGCCGAGGCCTATTATTTCGGCCGTGGCTTCAGCGTCGGCGAGCTGCGCTTCCAGCCCGAGCAGCGCGTCTGGACACGGCGCACCAACCGCCGCACGCGATTGCTCTTCATGCCCTCGACCGCGGCGATGCGCAGCGACCCGCGCTTCGGCAAGCTGGTCGAGGAGATCGGGCTGGAACGCTATTGGCGCGAGAGCGGCACCGTGCCGGACTATCGCAAGGGCTAGGCGACCGGCGCGACCCCGAGCCGCGGAATCTCGATCGCGGGGCAGCGGCCCATCACCACCTTGAGGCCCGCGGCCTCGGCGCGCGCGGCCGCTTCCTCGTTGATCACGCCGAGCTGCATCCACACCGCCTTGGCGCCGATGGCAATCGCTTCGTCCACCGCCTCGCCTGCCGCCATCGGGCGGCGGAAGATGTCGACCAGGTCGATCGGCTCACCGATCTGCGAAAGCTCGCGGAACACGAACTCGCCGTGCACATGCTCGCCGGTGATCTGCGGGTTGACCGGGATCACCCGATATCCCTGCCGCTGGAGGAAGGCCATCACGCCATAGCTCGGCCGGTCGGGCCGGTCGGATGCGCCGATCAGCGCGATGGTGCGCACGCTCTCGAGCAGCGCCTTGATGTCCTCGTCACGCGTCAGCGGCATCTCAACCTCCAATCGTCATCCCGACGAAAGTCGGGATCTCGTGCGGCTCTTTTCCTGCCATCGCCTGAGATCCCGGCTTTCGCCGGGATGACGGCTATTTGCCGAGCCAGTCGTCCACCTGTCCTGCCAGTCCGGCAAACACTTCGCCCTCCGGCCCGTTCCCCGCCGCCGGCGGCTCGCCCGCATCCGAAGCGGCGCGAATCGCCATTTCCAGCGGCACGCGGCCGAGGAACGGAATGCCGAGCTTCGCCGCCGCCGCCTCGGCACCGCCGGCACCGAACGGATCGGAGACCTCGCCGCAATGCGGGCAAGCATAGCCCGACATGTTCTCGATCAGGCCGATCACCGGCACGCCCGCCTTGTTGAACAGGTCGATCGCACGCGTCGCGTCGATCAGCGCCAGGTCCTGCGGCGTCGAGACGATCACCGCGCCGGCCGGCTTGTGCTTCTGGATCATGGTCAGCTGCACGTCGCCGGTGCCCGGCGGCAGATCGAGCACGAGCAACTCGGTTTCGCCCCAATCGGCATCGACCATCTGGCCGAGTGCGCCGCCCGCCATCGGCCCGCGCCAGGCGATCGCCTGGCCTTCCGCAACCAGACCGCCCATCGACAGCATCGGCACGCCGAACCGGGTTTCGACCGGCAGCAACACTTTATCACGCGCCCGCGGCTTCACCCCTTCGACCCCGAGCAGGCGCGGCTGCGACGGGCCATAGATGTCGGCATCGACCAGCCCGACCCTGCGGCCCTTGCGCTGGAGCGCGATCGCGAGATTGGCGGCGACGGTGGACTTGCCCACGCCACCCTTGCCGCTCGCCACCGCGATCAGCCGGCGCGTGCGGCGCTCGCTGGTCATCAGCACGCGTACTTCCTCCACCCCGGGCAGCGCCCCGGCAGTGCGGCGGATATCGGCTTCCAGCTCCTCGCGCGTCGCCTCGGCAAGCCCGGTCACGTCGAGGACAATCGAGGCGCGCGCGCCTTCGAGGCGGGCAGTGGCACGGCCGGCGGTGATCGGAGCGAGCGCGGCGCTCAGGGCTTCGGTATCGGTCATCGCGTGCGAGATAGGCGCACAATCGCCGCGCGCCACTGTAAATCCGCGTAGGCGCCCTTATAAAGGCTGAATGGCAAACCTCTTTGGCTGGCTGAACAAGGCCGGTAACTTGCAGAACGAGGCTCCCAAGAGCCCCTGGGGCTCGGGCAGCGGCGGCGGAAATGGCGGCGGCGGCTCGGGCGATGGCAAGGGTGGATCGGGCGGCGGCTCGGGCCCCCGTAATCCCTGGTCCTTCCCGCCCGAGGGGCGGCGCTCCCGCCCCGGCGGCGGTGGCGGCGGCAATGGTCCGTTCGACGACCTGCTGCGCCGCATGGGCGGTGGCGGCGGCGGTGGCCTGCCCTTCCCGGGTGGCGCGAAGCTGTGGCTGCTGGTCATCGCCGGCCTGCTGCTGATCTGGGTCGTCTTCACCAGCTTCCACGTGATCGGCCCGCGCGAGCGCGGCGTCGTCACCACGCTCGGCCGCTACAGCGGCACGATCGGCTCGGGCATCCAGCCCACGCTGCCGGCCCCGTTCCAGCTCGTCGATGTCGTCGATGTCGGCAGCGTCCGGACGCTGCGCTTTCCCGAGAGCGGCGCCAATCTGATGCTCACCGGCGATCAGAACATCGTCGATCTTTCCTACTCGGTGAACTGGTACATCACTGACGCCGCCGATTATTCCTTCCAGATCAAGGATCCGACGGAGACGGTGAAGGACACCGCCGAAAGCGCGATGCGCGCGGTGATCGCGACCACCACCCTCAACGAGGCGATCGGCGAAGGCCAGGGACGCATCTCCGCCGACGTCCAGGCCGCGATGCAGAAGATCCTCGACGAATATCATTCGGGCATCCGCGTCCAGAGCGTCGCGCTGACCAAGGCCGCGGCGCCGGAGCAGGTCGACGACGCCTTCAAGGCGGTCCAGGCCGCGCAGCAGGGTGCGCAGGGCGCCCGCAACAACGCCAATGGCTATGCCCAGCAGGTGATCGCGGTCGCCCAGGGTGAAGCCGCGGAGTTCGACAAGATCTACGAACAGTACAAGGCCGCGCCCGAAGTGACGCGCCGCCGCCTCTATTACGAGACGATGGAACAGGTGCTCGCAAAGACCAACAAGACGATCGTCGAGGCGCCCGGCGTCACCCCCTATCTGCCGCTGCCGGGGCTTCGTCCCGATGCAGGCAAGGTTCAGCAGGGAGACCAGAAATGACCTGGCTGCGCAGCCCCATCGGCATCGCCGTATCGGTGATCATCCTGCTCATCGTGGTGATGAGCACCGTGGCGATCGTGCCCGAGACCAAGCAGGCGGTGATCCTGCGGCTCGAAAAGCCCTATCGCACCGTCAACGCCTATCGGACCGGCGAGCAGTTCGGCCGCACCCAGGCCGGGCCGATCTTCCGCCTGCCCTTCTTCGACCGGGTCGTCTGGGTCGACAAGCGCGTGCTCTCGGTCGACCTGCCCAACGAGCCGGTGCTGTCGACCGACCAGCTCCGCCTGCAGATCGACGCCTATGCGCGCTTCCGCGTCACCGATCCGCTCAAGATGGTCGTCACCATCGGCACCGAGGACCGCGCTCGCGACCAGCTCCAGCCGCTGTTCCGCTCGGCGCTCCGCAACGAGCTCGGCAAGCGCCCCTCGGCGATCCTGCTCAGCCCAGAGCGCGGCCAGGTGATGGACAATATCCAGAACTCGCTGCAGCAGCTCGCCGCGCAATATGGCGTGTCGATCGTCGATGTGCGGATCAAGCAGACCGAGCTGCCTTCGGGCTCGCCGCTCGACAGCGCGCTCGAGCGCATGCGCACCGCGCGTAACCAGGAAGCCAAGACGATCGAGGCGCAGGGCATGAAGGACGCGCAGATCATCCGCGCCAATGCCGATGCCCAGGCCGCCCAGATCTATGCCCAGGCGTTCAACAAGGATGCCGACTTCTACAATTTCTGGCGCGCGATGCGTTCGTATCGGACGACGTTCCTGAACAACGACCCCGCAAAGGGCGAGACGTCGATCATCCTGTCCCCGCAGAATTCCTATCTGAGGGAATTCATGGGGCAACGATGACGCTGTCGATCCGTTCATATTCAATCGCCGTTCAGCATTTCGGCGCAAGAAACCGTTCCGAACGCTTTTCCTTCGTCTGAGAGGACCGACTCACGTGCGTTATGCCTACGCCCTAACTACCGCCATCCTGCTCAGCGGCGCCGCCGCCACGATGACGCTCAACCAGCCGGCCGGCGCCCAGACCGCGCAGAACGAGCCGGGCACGATCCAGGCGTCCGCGCCCAAGGCCGGCGCGCCGATGAGCTTCGCCGACATGGTCGCCAAGCTGCAGCCGGCGGTGGTCAACATCTCGACCACCCAGCGCGTGACGATGAACGCCAATCCCTTTGCCGGCACGCCGTTCGAGGCGTTCGGCGGCGGCAACCAGCCGGTGACCCGCCAGGCCGAATCGCTCGGCTCGGGCTTCATCATCTCGGCCGACGGCTATGTCGTGACCAACAACCACGTGATCTCGGCGGGCGCCAAGGGCGCGACGGTCGAATCGATCACCGTCACCCTGCCCGACAAGCGCACCTTCAAGGCCAAGCTGATCGGCAACGACGCCCAGTCGGACCTCGCCGTGCTCAAGATCGAGGGCGCCAACCTGCCCTTCGTGAAGTTCGGCGATTCGACCAGCGCACGTGTCGGCGACTGGGTCGTCGCGATCGGCAATCCCTTCGGTCTGGGCGGCTCGGTTACCGCAGGCATCGTCTCGGCGCTGCACCGCGTCACCGGCCAGGGCGGCGCCTATGACCGCTTCATCCAGACCGATGCCTCGATCAACCGCGGCAATTCGGGCGGCCCGATGTTCGACCTGAACGGCAACGTGATCGGCATCAACTCGCAGATCCTGTCGCCGACCGGCGGCAATGTCGGCATCGGCTTCGCGATCCCCGCGGAAGAGGCCAAGCCGGTGATCGACACCCTGATGAAGGGCCAGAAGATCGCCCGCGGCTATCTCGGCATCGGCATGCAGGACCTGACCGACGACATCGCCGAGGGCCTGGGCGTGCCCAAGGGCCAGGGCACCGTCGTCGCCCGCGTCGAGCCGGGCCAGCCGGCGGAGAAGGCCGGGCTCAAGCAGGGCGACGTGATCGTCAAGGTCGACGGCAAGGACGTCACCCCCGATCAGACGCTGTCCTACCTCGTCGCCAATGTGAAGCCGGGCACCCGCGTGCCGCTCGATCTCTACCGCGACGGCAAGCGCATGACCGTGACCCTCACCGTCGGCACCCGCCCGCCCGAGGAGCAGCTCGCCCAGTTCGACCCGAACGACGAGAACTCGCAGGCACCGGGCGCCGATGCCGACACGATGGCCGCGGCCTCGCTCGGCGTGCAGGTCACCCCGCTCACCCCGCAGATCGCGCAGAGCGTCGGCGTCAACGCCGGCACCACCGGCGTGGTCGTCGTCCAGGTCAACCAGGCGAGCGACGCGGCGGGCAAGGGCCTGCAGCGCGGCGACGTGATCACCACGGTCAACCGCGTCTCGGTCACCAGCGCGGCGGACGTCGCCAAGCAGGTCTCGGCAGCCAAGGCCTCGGGCAAGACCAACGTCCTGCTTTGGGTCCAGCGCCGCGCGCTCGGCCGCTTCGTCTCGGTCGGCATCAACTAAGCGAACAACGCCCTTCATCGGGCTGACGAATGCCCGTTTCTCCTCTATTCCGGTCTCCCAAATCAGGAGATCGGACATGGCGGGAGAGACGGGCATCTTCATTGGCGCAGGCACCGGCGGCGCGAACCCGCAGTCCCTGGTCCTCAAGCGCGCCAACCGCCACGGGCTGATCGCGGGCGCGACCGGCACCGGCAAGACGGTGACGATCCAGGGGATCATCGAAGGCCTGTCGAACGCCGGCGTCCCCTGCTTCGTGGCGGACGTGAAGGGCGACCTGAGCGGCCTCGCCATGGCAGGCTCCCCCACCGCCAAGACGCACGAGATCTTCAAGGCTCGCGCCGCCGAGATCGGCCTGGCCGACTGGGCCTATGCCGACACGCCGGTGCAGTTCTGGGACCTGTACGGCGAGCAGGGCCACCCGATCCGCACCACCATCTCGGAGATGGGCCCGCTGCTGCTCGCCCGGCTGATGGACCTGAACGAGGTCCAGGAAGGCGTGCTGACCATCGCCTTCACCGTCGCCGACAAGGACGGGCTGCTCCTGCTCGACCTCGACGACCTGCAGTCGATGCTCGCCCACTGCGCCGAGCGCGCCGACGAGCTGACCGCCAGCTACGGCAATGTCTCCAAACAGTCGGTCGGCGCAATCCAGCGCGCGCTGCTCCAGCTGCGCAGCCAGGGCGGCGCGAACTTCTTCGGCGAGCCCGCGCTGTCGATGGAGGATTTCCTGGGGCTCGACGACAAGGGCCGCGGCGTCGTCAACATCCTCGCCGCCGACAAGCTGATGGCGTCGCCGAAGCTCTACGCCACCTTCCTGCTCTGGCTGCTCTCCGCCCTCTTCGAATCGCTCCCCGAAGTCGGCGACCCCGACAAGCCCAAGCTCGCCTTCTTCTTCGACGAGGCACATTTGCTGTTCGACGATGCCCCCAAGGCCCTTCTGGACAAGATCGAACAAGTGGTCCGCCTGATCCGCTCCAAGGGCGTCGGCGTCTATTTCATTACCCAGAACCCGATCGACGTGCCCGACACGATCGCCGGCCAGCTCGGCAACCGCGTGCAGCATGCCCTGCGCGCCTTCACCCCGCGCGACCAGCAGGCGGTGAAGGCCGCCGCGACCACCTTCCGCGCCAACCCGGACGTCGATGTCGAGACGGTGATCACCGAGCTCAAGGTCGGCGAGGCGCTGGTCTCGGTGCTGCAGGACGATGGTTCGCCGAGCCCGGTGCAGCGCACGCTGATCCGCCCGCCGGCGTCGCGGGTCGGCCCGGTCACCCCGGACGAGCGCAAGGTGCTGATCCAGACCGATGCGATCGGCGACAAGTACGACACGCTGGTCGATCGCGAATCGGCCGAGGAGCTGCTCGCCGCCAAGTCGGCCGAGGCTTCCGCCGCCGCTGCCGAGGCCAAGGCGCAGGACGAGGCGGAAAAGGCCGCCGCTGCCAAGGCCAAGGAGGATGCGCGCCTCGCCAAGGAAGCCGAGCGCCAGCGCCTCGCCGCCCAGCGCGACGCCGATCGCCAGGCCCGGCTCGACGCCCAGGCCCAGAAGGCCGCGGAACGCGAGGCGGCGAACAATCCGTGGAACCGCGCGATCACCTCCGCAACCCGCTCCGCCTCCTCGGCGGCGGGCCGGGCGGTGGCGAACGAAGTCTCCAAGGCAGTGTTCGGCAAGAAGAGCGGTGCGGGGGCGAGCATCCTCGGCGGGCTGGTCCGCGGCGTGCTCGGCGGGCTGTTCAAGGGGCGGTGATTGAAAAGCCCCTCCCCTTCAGGGGAGGGGTTTGGGGTGGGGAAGTGTCTCACAGAGACCGGCGCCCGCGGATAGGCCCCACCCCAACCCCTCCCCCGAGGGGGAGGGGTTTGAAGCCTAAGCTGTTGCTTCCACCGCCCCGACCACCAGAAACTCCCGCCACAGCATCACCAGCACCGCCATCACCGCCGGCCCGATGAACAGGCCGAGCAGGCCGAGCGTCTCGACGCCGCCCAGAATCCCGATCAGCACCCAGAGGAAGGGCAGCTGGGTCGCCCCGCCGATCATCGCCGGGCGGATGAAATGGTCGGCGACGAAGATGATCGCGGTGCCGATCGCGACAACTGCCACCGCGCCGACCACCGAGCCCTGGAGCAGCAGCAGCACCGCCGCCAGTGCGAACAGCAACGGCGCGCCGAACGGGATCATCGCTGCAATCGCCGTGGCCGCACCGAGCAACAGCGGGTGCGGTACGCCCGCGACCAGATAGACCACCGCCATCAGCGCACCGACGCCAAGGCCGACCAGCACCAGCCCGTCGATCGTGCCGCGCACCGATCGGATCGCCTGGGTCCCGACCCGCTCGCCCGCCGGCCCGAACAGCTTCAATACCGCGCGCCGCCCTTGCTCGAGCAATGCATCGCGGTCGCGCAGCACGAAGAACAGGGTGAGCAGGGTGAAGCCGAACACCACGGCGCGATGCGCGACATTGGCGCCGATCGCCCGGGAGTGCGCCAGCCACGCGCCGCCGCTCAGCATGCGCAGCTGCTCGGCGGCATCCTCGGGCCGGGCGAGATGGGTCTGCCACCATTCGCGCACGGCATCGGCGCCGACTGGGAGGCGCCCCACCCAGTCGGGCACGGGCACGCCCTGGGCCTGGGCCTGACCGATCCAGCTCGAGATGTCGTGCGCCTCGCGCAGCGCCTGGGTGATGCCGAAGCCGAGCGGCACCAGCACGACCAGCGCCGCTATCAGGGTGATGATCAGCGGGATCACGATCCGGTGGCTGCCCTTCATCCAGGCACGCAGCTTCAGGTGCAGCGGATCGACCGCGATCGTCAGCACCACCGCCCAGAGCAGCGCCGGCACGAAGCCATGCGCCACCCACAGGCCGGCCAGGAGCAGCGCCCCCACCAGCACCAGTCGCGCGGCGCGCTGCGCCGTCTCGGTTCCCGTGTTCATGGCGGCGAGCGTAGCAGGGTTGCAGACCGCCTCAACTCCCTCTTGCTCCCCTCCCATGCCCCCTCCCCGTCATCCCGGCGGAAGCCGGGATCTCGGGCGAAGGCGCGATACGGCACGAGATCCCGGCTTCCGCCGGGATGACGGCCAGAGGCTCCTGCGACGGCTAGGCGTCCAACCCGGCCACGACCCCTTCCAGCCGCTCCAGGAATTTGCCCCAGCCGAACCGCGCACCGCCATAATTGTTGGCATTGGTGAAGCCGGTCTGTTCCATCCGCAGCCGCGTGCCGCCGGCAACCGGTTCGAGTGTCAGCGTCACCACGGACTCGAATCGCGGCATCGCCTCCTCGCCACCTCCCGTGTCCCAGCTGTAGGAAAGCTGCCGCCCCGGCTCGATCTCGCGCACCGCACAGTCGATCCGCCCGCTCCAGCCCGGCGCACCCGGGCTCTGCAGGGTGAAGCGATGCCCCGGCTCCGCGGCGAAGTCGTTGGGCAGCAGCCATTCGGCGATCAGGTGCGGCTGAGTGATCGCCCGCCACAGCCGCTCGGGCGGATGGGGGAACTCGCGCTCCATCACCAGGGTACGCGCCTCGGTCATTGGTCCATCCTCTTGAGCAGGTCCTCCAGCCGATCGAAGCTGTCCGCCCACAGATTCTCGTGCAGCCGCATCCAGTCGAGCAGCGGCGCCAGTCCCCGGGGATTGGCGCGGTAATGCGTCTCGCGCCCCTGGGGCCGGTCGAGCACCAGCCCGGCGCCCTTCAACACCGCGAGATGCTTGGACACCGCCGGCTGCGAGATCCCCGCCCCGTCGGTAAGCGCCCGCACGGTCAGCTCGGACTGCGCCAGCCGCTCGAACAGCGCGCGGCGCGTCGGGTCGCCGAGCGCACGGAACAGGTCGTTTGCGGCAGGAGACATGGCCCATCGATAACCGTTCGGTTATCGGAGTCAACCGCGCGGCTTGCGCTTCGCCTTGAGGACTGCCTTGCGCAGCGCCCGAAGCTCGCGATGGACCTGCGGTGCCCGCAAGTCGCGGCGCGCCTGCTGCAGCGGATGCGGCGGCACCAGACAGCGCGCGACGTTCAACGCGCGATAGTCGCTGTCCGGGATCCGCTCGATCCAGGGCTTGTCCCCGAGCCAGGCATGCAGCGCCATCACGATGCAATATTGCGGTTCGGCATAGACGCGGTCGTCCAGCGCACCGAAGAACGGATCCTGGTTCGGATATTCGCGCTTCCAACTGGCCAAGCGGAACGGATGGCGGCGGGCAAAGGCACGGAAATCGGCGAAGATCTCCGCCGATCCGGGCAGGCGGATCTGGTCGAGCCCCTCGGCGATCAGATCCCAACGCGCATGGTCGACACCAAGGTTGCCGAGAAAGCCGGAGGCATGCCCGCCATTATAGACCTCGGCCTCGTACGCCAGCGTGTGGCTGGCGATCAGCGCTTCGCGCGGCAGCTCGCCGGGAACATATTCCGCGGAAAAGGCCTGCATCACGAAAGCCTGCACTTCGCCTGGCAGGCCGCCATAAGGCGGATCGCCCATCGCCTCGCTGACGATGACCTTGTCGATCGACACCGAAGGCTTGAGCACCCGGGACTTCCACATGCGTGCAGACTATCGCTGCCGACGCTGGCGGCGAAGTGCAAAAAACGCTGTCCTACACGGCGCGCAAATGCCACGCTCCACCGATGACCAACGCATTCCTTACCAATCCGGCCGCCCCATGCGCCGTGCGACGGAGCGAACCCCTCGCGCGCGTGGATGTCGCGACTTTTGTGACTTTCCGCGCGGGGAGCTGAGCCGATGACCACTGAAACTTCCCGCCCGATGGCCGAGCTCACGCTCCGCGGCATCCTGCTCGGCGCGCTGATCACCATCCTGTTCACCGCGGCGAACGTCTATGCCGGCCTCAAGGTCGGCCTCACCTTCGCTACCTCGATCCCCGCCGCCGTCGTCTCGATGGCGATCCTCAAGGCGTTCAAGAGCGGCACGATCCTCGAGAACAACATCGTCCAGACCATCGCGTCCGCAGCGGGCACCCTGGCAGCCATCGTGTTCGTGCTGCCCGGCCTGATCATGGTCGGCTGGTGGTCGGGCTTCCCCTATTGGACCACCGTCGCGGTGTGCATCACCGGCGGCGTGCTGGGCGTGATGTTCTCGGTGCCGCTGCGTCGCGCGCTCGTCACCGGCACCGACCTGCCCTATCCGGAAGGCGTCGCCGCCGCCGAAGTGCTCAAGGTCGGTTCGGGCTCGGGCACCGGCGATGCGGAGAATGCCAAGGGCCTGCGCACGCTGGTGATCGGCACGCTCTTCTCCGGCCTGTTCGCGCTGCTCGCCAAGATGAAGTTCGTCGCGGAAGAGGCGGGCAAGAATTTCGCGGTCGGCGGCACCGCCACCGGCTGGTCGACCAGCTGGTCGATGCTGCTGATCGGCGTGGGCCATCTCGTGGGCATCTCGGTCGGCGCCGCGATGTTCTTCGGCATGCTGATCTCCTGGACCGTGCTGGTGCCCTATTTCGCCTCGGGTGGAGACATGAGCGCGATCGACGCGCTGGTCGGCTCCACCTTCCGCGGGCAGGTGCGCTTCATCGGCGCGGGCACGATCGGTGTCGCGGCCATCTGGTCGCTCCTCAAGATCATCGGCCCGATCATCGCCGGCCTGCGCTCGGCGCTCGCCGCCTCGCGTGCCCGCCAGGGCGGTCAGGCGCTCGACATCACCGAACGCGACATGCCGATCGGCCTGGTCGGGCTGATCACCGTCGCCACCCTGGTCCCGATCGCCTGGCTGCTGTGGACCTTCTCGGCCGGCGGCCCGGTCCATGACCATGCCTTTGCCGTGATCGGCGGCTCGCTCGCCTATGTCCTGATCGTCGGCGTGATGATCGCGGCGATCTGCGGGTACATGGCCGGCCTGATCGGCGCGTCGAACTCGCCGGTCTCGGGCGTCGGCATCCTCGCCGTGCTCGGCGCCTCGCTGCTGCTGGTCGCGGTGTTCGGGCACGAGGCCGATCCGTCGCGGACCAACGCGCTGATCGCCTATGCACTGTTCACCACTGCGATCATCTTCTCGATCGCGACCATCTCGAACGACAATCTCCAGGACCTCAAGACCGGCCAGCTGGTCGGCGCGACGCCGTGGAAGCAGCAGTTCGCGCTGATCCTCGGCGTGGTGTTCGGGTCGCTGGCGATCCCGTTGGTGCTCGACCTGCTCAAGAACACGCTCGGTTTCGTCGGCATGCCCGGCGCCGGCCCCAATGCGCTTTCGGCGCCGCAAGCCGCGCTGATCTCGTCGATCGCCAAGGGTGTGCTCGGCGGCGACATCGACTGGAACCTGATCGGCCTGGGCGCGCTGATCGGCGTCGGCGTGATCATCGTAGACGAAGTGCTGGGCAAGACCGGCAAGATGCGCCTGCCGCCGCTCGCCGTCGGCATGGGCATCTACCTGCCGATGGGCCTAACCCTGCTGATCCCGGTCGGCGCGCTGATCGGCCATTTCTACGATAGCTGGGCGAAGCGCCAGGCGAACCCGGAGTTCGCCGAACGCATGGGCGTGCTGGCCGCGACCGGGCTTATCGTCGGCGAATCGCTGTTCGGCGTGGCCTTTGCCGGCATCCTCGCCTGGGCCAACCGCAACTCGCCGATCCCGCCCAACGACGCGCCGCTGGCGGTGATGGGCGAGAGCTTCGAGAGCATCGCGCTGTGGATCGCCCCGCTGCTGTTCTTCGGGCTGATCGCGCTGTCCTATGCGATGACCCGCAAGCTGGTTCGCGCCACGCCCACGGACGGCAGCCCGGAAAGCCCGGCCGACGACGTGGCCAACTATCGATGAAGGATTTGAGGCGGGGGAGACCCCGCCTCAGTCCATCTGGGCGAGCAGCGAGCTGATCGGAACGAAGCCGAACGCCACCGAGCTGTCCGCCACGCCATAGGGGATGAACAGCTTGTCGCCGTGCTTGATCGCCCCGCAGGTGTAGACGACGTTGGGCACATAGCCCTCACGGTCCTGGTCCGCCGCCGCGAGCAAAGGCTCGGGCGAGCGCGCCAGCACCTTCGACGGGTCGTTCTTGTCGAGCAAAGCCGCGCCGATCGAATATTTGCGCATCGCGCCGACGCCGTGGGTGAGGATCAGCCAGCCCTCGTTCAGCTCGATCGGCGGGCCGCAATTGCCCATCTGGACGAGCTCCCAGGGGAATTTCGGCTTGATCAGCAGCTCGCCGCCTTCCCAGCGGGTGATGTCGTCCGAGGCGTGGAGGAAGATGTTCTCGCCGTCCTGCCGGCCGAGCATCATGTAGCGGCCGTTCACGGTGCGCGGGAACAGCGCCATGCCCTTGTTGCGGCTGGCACTGCCCGACATCGGCACTAGGTCGAAGCTGCGCCAGTCGCGGGTGCGCAGCAGCTCGGACTGGATCACCGAGCCGTTATAGGCGGTGTAGGTGCCGATCCATTCCTCTTCACCGTCCTCGTGGCGGAAATGGGTGATGCGCAGGTCCTCGAGCCCGTTCGACTGGGCCTTGGTGATCGGGAAGATCACCGTGCCGGAAAGCGTCGAGTCGCGGTGGCGATAGACCGTCACCGGCCCCTCGGGGACATGCGCCTCATCCTCTTCCCGGGCATCGGCCGCGGTGGCGAAGGGCGGTTCGGGCGCCAGGGTCAGCTCGTTGTTCTCGGTGATGATCCCTTCGCGGAAGGCGACCGAGGAAATGTGTCCCTCGCCCACCGCCCGCAGGCTCATCAGGATGCGCAAGGATCCGGGCGGCATACCGGTCTGGTCGTAATGCGGCACCGCGCTGGGGTTCATCAGCGCAGCGGCGGCATAGCTGTACTCGTGGCAGAAATAGGCGCCGATCAGCTGGCGCTTCTCGTCCCCGATCTGGCTGCCGTCGAGCCCGAGCATGCCCTCGATCTCGTCATAGCGCGTCATGAACACGCGGCGCGTCTGCCAGTGGCGCGCCTCGAAGTCCTTGAGCACGATCTCCAGCTGCGCCCGCGCGTCGCCGGGCGACATGGCGAGCACTTCGGTGACCAGCCGCTCGCTGCGGCTGGGCGCCGATCCGTTCGACGCCCAGGCGATGTGAAACGGCCGCACCACGACGCGAGAGGGGTCCGCCCTCAGGCGCAACGCATGATTGAAAAGTTCGAGCATCCGGCTCCCGCCATTGTCCCCGCACCGGCGCCAAGTGCCAGAGGCGCTAAGCGACAGCAGCTCGTAACGGTGTTGCCACGGTTCCGGTTGCATTTGAAAGGGCCGAAATCGCACAATTGGCCAGCTGGAGCGCCAAAATCGACTCTGCACCCTGGTTGCGGTTGAGCCCATGCGGCATCAACCCGTCGAAACAGCCGCCGTCCTGTGCACTCGCGAGCGGCAGTTCGAGGTCGTTGGCGCCCAGATACCAGCGATAGGCGCGCATCGCCTCGTCCCCCCAGCGCCGCTCGCCGGTCGCTTCATGTGCTGCGGCACAGGCCTCCACCGTCGCCTGCGCTTCGAGCGGCTGCTGGTCGAACTGGAGCGGAGCGGCATATTCGCGGCCGAAGCTCTCGGTGCCCACGGCGCGGAAGCGGCCTTCGGGCGAAGTCTGCTGGCCGACGATCCATTCGAGCGTCTCGAGCCCGATACTGGTGAACTCGCTGCGGCCGAGCGCCATGCCGGCCCGCAGCAGCGCCTCGGGCAGGCGGGCATTGTCATAGGCCAGCACGATCTCGAACCAGCTCCATTCGGGCCGGCGATTGCCGTCGAGCAGGTCGATCAGCTCCTCGCCGAAGCGGGTGAGGATCTCGCGGCTGAGCGCGTGGCCAGGATGCGCATCGAGCATCGCCGCGGCACCCAGCATCGCGAAGGCACGGGCGCGCGGGCTGCCCAGCTCGAGCGCGATGGAGGCGGTGGCGTCGAACAATGCCGAGGCCCAGTCGCGATGCTTGAGCGCCTTGGCATCGCGCGCAGTGACGCCCAGCGCCCACAGAGCGCGGCCATTGGAGTCCTCGGAACCGACATCCTCGCACCAGGTCCGGTCGAAGTTCATGAAATTGCGGAAGCGGCGCAGATCCTGGTTCCAGGCATATTGGACGAAGGCGGCATAGACGCTCGTCCACTTGTCGCGCAGCGTCTCGTCGATCCCTTCGATCTTCGACATCAGGATCAGCGCGCGGGCATTGTCGTCGATGCAATAGCCGTGGCGGCGATCGGGCACCGAGAAGATCGAATGCTGGAGCATGCCCGTGGCGTCGCTCATCCGCTCCACGGCGGCGAGGTCCGGCTTGAGCGGCGCGAATTCCTGATTCGCGCGGGCGAAACGGTGAGGCCTTGTTGCCATGATGCCGATCAGCGTGTCCATCGCCCTCTCGGCAAGACGCGGCCACAACATGGTGCGGCCCCGGGCATAGGCGCGGTGCGCAAGCGCCAGGCACGCATCCTTGTCGGAAAGCAGGCGGCTGATCTCGCTAGCGAAAGCGGCGCTGTCGCCGAAGGGGACGAGCACACCATGCTCGTCGGCAAGAATCTCCGTCGCATGGATATAGGGCGTGGAGACCACCGGCTTGCCCACTGCCACCGCATAGGACAGCGTGCCCGAGGTGATCTGCGCGGGATTGGGATAGGGCGTCGCGTAGACGTCCGCCGCCTGCAGATAGTCGAGCAGCTGATCCTGTTCGACGAAGCCGTCGATGAATGCGACATGCTCCGCCACGCCCAGGTCGGCAGCGAGCGCCTTCAACCGGTCGCGATAGGCCTCGCCTTCATGCGCGACGAGGTTGGGATGGGTGGCACCCAGGATCACATAGAGCGCATCGGGCCGCGCCGCCGCGATCGCCGGCATCGCCTCGATCACCGTCTCGATGCCCTTGCTCGGTGCGAGCAGGCCGAAGGTGAGGATCACCTCGCGGCCCTGCCAACCGAAGCGCGGCTTGAAGTCTTCGGGATCGGCGAAGGGACGATCGGGCACGCCGTGAGGGATCATTGCGATCTTCTTGTCGTCGGCGCCGTGCACCCGCTTGAGGATTTCGCGGCCCTTCTCGGCCATGACGATCACCCGCGAGGCACGGCGCAGCAGCGCCTCCATCACGCGGCGCTCGTCCGGGTTGGGCTTCTCCAGCACCGTATGCAGCGTCGCGATCACCGGGATCGAGAGGCGATCGAGCAGCGCGATCAGATGCTCGCCGGCCGCGCCGCCATAGATGCCATATTCATGCTGGACCCACAGTGCCTGGGCGCCCGATGCCTCGATCCGGCGGGCGGTCTCGATATAGGCCGGGCGCTCGTGCTGCGGGATCGAACCCGTCACTGCATCGGGATAGTCGTAGCGGCCCGGATGATCGTCCATCGCATAGACGTCGACTCGAAGATCGGGGAAGCGCTGCTTGAGCGCTGCATAGGTATCGGTGGTATAGGTGGCGATGCCGCATTTGCGCGGCAGGAAGTTGCCGATCAGCGCGATGTGCTGGATTTTCGGGGCTCGCATGCGCCGATCTTTCCTTTCGCTATCGCAAACTCAATTGCGTGTTGCCCCCACGCTCATCCTTCCAAACCAACTGTTTTCAATAAGGTTTCATAATGCTGCAGTGCGACATGATACGACTCGCACTGCAGCTTGTAAATCTGGCGTTCAGCCGCGGCCGCGATAGCCCGGCACCCCCTGGTCGGGTACCCAGACACCTTCCGGCGCTGCACCAGACTGCCAGAAAACATCGATTGGTATACCACCGCGGGGATACCAGTACCCGCCGATCCTGAGCCATTCCGGCTGCATCTCGTCGAACAGCCGCTGGCCGATGCCGACGGTGCAATCCTCGTGGAAGGCGCCGTGATTGCGGAAGCTGCCGAGGAACAGCTTGAGCGACTTGGATTCGACTATCGTGTCCTTCGGCACATAGTCGATCACCAGGTGCGCGAAATCGGGCGCGCCCGTGATCGGGCAGAGCGAGGTGAACTCGGGTGCTGCGAAGCGGATGAGATAGCGGGTGCCCTTGCGAGGATTGGGCACATAATCGAGCTCGGCCTCTTCCGGCGTGGCGGGAAGGGTCGAGGTTTTTCCGAGATGCTTGGCGTCCATGCCCGCCATGTAGGCGTTTGCGAACACGTTTGCATCCTTCTAGGAGACGAAGCCATGGACGGGCTCGTAACGACCGAATGGCTGGCCGGCGCAGATCATGTGCTGGTGCTCGATGCAACCTACACATCGACGATCCCCGGATCGCCGCCGCGCAACCCGCGGGCAGAATTCGAGGCCGAGCATATCGCGGGCGCGCGCTTCCTCGATCTCGACACGCTGGTCGACGAGACCAGCCCGCTTCCCTCGACCATGCCGACCGTCGCCAAGATCGCCGAGCGATTGCGTGCGCTGGGGGCGAACACCGAGACGCCGATCGTCCTGTATGACAATGGCCCGCACCACACCTCGTGCCGCGCCTGGTGGGTGCTGCGGCTCGCCGGAGTCGATGTAGCACTTCTCGATGGCGGCATGACCAAGTGGAAGGCCGAAGGGCGCCTCTGCACCGCCGGGCCGCACAAGGCCGAACCCGGCGATTTCGAAGCCCGTGCGCCCAGGGCCCGCGCCCGCACGCTCGCGGAGATGAAGGCGGAGACCGGCCAGATCGCCGACGCCCGCGGACAGGCGCGCTTCACCGGCGAGGAGGCAGACCCTCGCGCGGAAGTCGCTGCCGGCCATATTCCCGGCTCGAAGAACATCCCGTACCCCAAATTCTTCAACGCCGACGGCACCTGGAAGGCGCCCGAGCATATCCGGGCAGTGTTCGAGGAGCATGGCATCGACCTCGCCCAGCCGCTGGTCACCACCTGCGGCTCGGGCATCACCGCCGCGATCCTGGCGTTCGGCGCGCATCTGCTCGACAATGAAGCCGCGCTATATGATGGCAGCTGGACCGAATGGGGTAGCCGTCCCGAGACCGCCAAGGCATTGGGCCCGGCATGAGCAGCGATAAGCACGACAAGACCAAGGTTGTTTCCGCCGGCCGGCGCAAGGAATGGACCCAGGGCATCGTCAACCCGCCGGTGTGGCGCGCCTCGACGATCCTCTACGACAATGTCGCGGACCTGCGCGCCAGCGGGGCGAAGGACACGCATCACCGCCTGTTCTATGGCCGGCGCGGCACGCCGACCCAGTGGTCGCTCGCCGAGGCACTGACCGAGCTGGAGCCCGGCGCCGAGGCGACCCTGCTCTACCCCTCGGGCGTCGCAGCGATCATCTCGACCCTGCTCGCCCTGCTGTCGCCCGGCGACCACCTGCTGGTGCCGGACAGCGCCTATGACCCCACCCGCAACTTCGCCAACGGCCTGCTCAAGCGGATGGGCATCGAGACGAGCTATTACGACCCGCTGATCGGCGAAGGCATCGCGGCTCTGTGCTGCGAGAACACCAGGGTGATCTTCCTCGAAAGCCCGGGCAGCCTGACCTTCGAGGTGCAGGACGTGCAGGCGATCGTTGCGGTGGCCAAGGATCGCGGCATCGCCACGGTGCTCGACAATACCTGGGCGACGCCCCTGCTCTTCCCGGCGATCCGGCTGGGGATCGACTACACCATCCTCGCCGCGACCAAATATGTCGTCGGCCATTCCGACGTGATGCTCGGCTCGGTCACCGCGGCCGAAGGCAAGTATCAGAAGCTGCGCGAGACCAGCTATCAGCTCGGCCAGACCGCGAGCCCCGACGATGCCTGGCTCGGTGCCCGGGGCTTGCGGACCATGGCGATCCGGCTGGAGCAGCATGGCCGCGCGGCTCTCCAGATCGCCGAGTGGCTCAAGACCCGGCCCGAAGTGGCGCGGGTGCTCCACCCGGCACTGCCCGACTGCCCGGGGCACGAGCTGTTCCTCCGCGACTTCAAGGGCGCTTCGGGCCTCTTCTCCTTCGTCCTGAACGGCGGCGGCGAGAAGGAGCGCGCGGCGCTGATCGATACGCTGGAGCATTTCGGCATCGGCTATAGCTGGGGCGGCTATGAGAGCCTGGCCTTGCCGGTCGATCCGCAGCGCTTCCGCACCGCGACCGAGTGGAAAGCCGAGGGGCCGGTGGTCCGCCTGCAGATCGGGCTCGAGGATCCGGAGGACCTGATCGCCGATCTGGAGCAGGGCCTCGCCGCATTCCGGGGCGCCCGGGGATGATGCAGCGGTTCGGCGACTGGCTGGCGGGGCACAATCTCCCCTCCCCTCCGGAGCTGAGCGAAGCAGGCATCGCCGTGGGACTGGCCGTCGCGGCGCTCGCGCTCGGCTGGATGGCCGGGAGCCGCATCGGGCCGCGGATCGCCGAATATTGGTCGCGCGACGCCGATCACGGGCCATTGTTCAGCGGCCGTGTCTGTGAGGTGATCCGCCACGGCGTCGCGACGGTGCTGCTCGGCATCATCCTCTCCGCCTGGAACTGGCATCCGCTGGCGGCGCTGGGCCTGGGCTTCGCCACCGGCGCCGCCGCCGCGATGTTCAGCATCGCGGTGCTGCGCGGGCTCAACCTGCCGCGCTCAATCGCCTGGACGGCGGCGGCGATCGCCTTCGCAGCGATCTTGAGCCACGCGATCGGCGGGTTCGCCGCGACGCGCGAGACGCTGGAGCGCGTCGGCATCGACATCGGCGCGCGGCGGCTCACCCTGCTCTCGCTGCTGAGCATCAGCATCACCGTGCTGCTGCTCTTCGCCGGCGTCCGCCTGTTCAACCGCATTCTGACCCAATGGATCGCAGGCGCCCGCGGCTTCGACCCGACCCAGAAGCTGCTGTTCCAGAAGCTCGCCGCGATCGCCGCGGTGATCGTCGCCTTCTTCGTCGGCATCGACCTGCTGGGGATCGACCTCACTGCCTTCGCGGTCTTCTCCGGCGCCTTCGGCCTGGCGATCGGCTTCGGCCTGCAGAAGACGATCGGCAACCTGATCGCCGGGATCATCCTGCTGATGGACCGCTCGATCAAGCCGGGCGACGTGATCGTGGTGGGCGACAGCTTCGGCTGGGTGAACAAGATCGGCGTGCGGGCAGTCAGCGTCGTCACCCGCGACGGCAAGGAACATCTGATCCCGAACGAGATCCTGATGACCCAGGAAGTGGAGAACTGGTCGTACACCGACCGCAATGTCCGCGTCCGCATTCCCGTCACCGTCGCCTATGACTGCGACCTCAAGCTCGCCCAGGAGCTGATGCTGCGCGCCGCCAAGGAGAGCCCGCGTGCGCTCAACGACCCGCCGACCAATGTCCGCCTCTCGGCCTTTGGCGAGAGCGGCGTGGAGCATGAGATCCTCACCTGGATCAGCGATCCCGAGAGCGGCGTCGGCAATGTGAAGAGCGACGTGCTCAACCGGCTCTGGGCGATGTTCAAGGAGCACGGCATCGCGCTGGCGCTGCCCCAGCGCGAGGTGCGGATCACCCGGGACGACGGGAAGCGCGGCTAGCGTCCTGCAGCGACCGCCACGCCGACTCGCCAAAGATCGCAAACATCGTGCACGCAGCAGGTTGCACGCCATCCAGGGTAACCCGATCCCACGGAGATGCAGCGCGGCGCGCAATATCCTTGCGCCGGCGTGATCCTATTTTCCCAACCGATCAAAGAGCGGCCGGTCCGCCGGGGCCGGCCCCGGAAGCCAAGCAGGCGAAATCCTACATTGCAAGCGCGGGCCATTGCCCTTTGCGGGGCTCCGTCCCTATCTGTCCTGCGTGCCCGCCGCTTCCGTGACCGCCCGCATCGCCGATGGAGTCCGCTCGATCCTGCCGGGCGACTGGGATGCGTGCGCGGGCGGCCGCAACCCGTTCGTCAGCCATGCCTTCCTGTCTATCCTCGAACGCTCGGGATCGGTGAGCCCGCGCGCCGGCTGGCAATCGCTACCGATCGTCATCGAGGACGGCCAGGGCGTACCCGCCGCGATCGCCCCGGCCTATGCCAAGAGCCACAGCCAGGGCGAATATGTCTTCGACCATGCCTGGGCCGACGCCTGGGAGCAGGCGGGCGGGCAATATTATCCCAAGCTGCAGATCGCGGTGCCCTTCACCCCCGTGCCCGGCCCGCGCCTGTTGCTGCGCGACGGCGCGATGGCGCCCGGGCTGATCGCCGGAATCGAGGCGGTGACCGACCAGAACCGGCTATCCTCGGCCCATGTCACCTTCCTCGATGACGCCCAGCTCCCTTTGTTCGAGGAGGCCGGCTGGCTGATCCGCGCCGGCACCCAGTTCCACTGGGCGAACGAAGGCTATGGCGATTTCGACGAATTCCTGGGCGTGCTCGCCAGCCGCAAGCGCAAGGCGATCCGCAAGGAGCGCAGGGCAGCGGTAGAGGGGCTGACGATCCGTCACCTGAGCGGCGGCGAGATCGACGAGGCGCATTGGGACGTGTTCTGGAACTTCTACCAGGACACGGGCAGCCGCAAATGGGGCCGCCCCTATCTGACCCGCGAGTTCTTCTCGCTGCTCGGCCAGGAGATGGCGGACAAGGTGCTGCTGATACTCGCCTATCGGGGCGACCAGCCCATCGCCGGCGCGCTCAACCTGATCGGCGCCGACACGCTGTACGGCCGCTATTGGGGCTGCACCGAGGAAGTCCCCTTCCTCCATTTCGAGCTCTGCTACTATCAGGCGATCGACGCCGCGATCGCGCGCGGACTGCAGCGTGTGGAGGCCGGCGCCCAGGGCGAGCACAAGCTGGCGCGTGGCTATGCGCCGGTCACCACCTGGTCGGCGCATTACCTGCCCGATCCGGGCTTCCGCCGCGCCGTTGCCGACTATCTCGAGCGCGAGCGCGAATCGGTGGCGCAGGAGCAGGAATATCTCGGCGAGCTGACACCGTTTCGGCGGGGTGGGTAGCTCACCGCAGCTTAAGTGATGTCCATTCCTCCCCCGGAGGGGGAGGATTGAATGGGGATCAGTGCCGCCTGGCCTTATGCTTCGCCTTGTGCGTCGGGCTGGGCGACGGCGTCGGCGTGGGAGTCGGCACCGGCGATTCCTCGGGCTCGGGCACCGGGCTCGCCTCGGGATCGGGCAGGCGGCTCTCGCCGCCATGGCCTTCGCGCAGGATCACGTCGCGCTCCCAGCGCGGCACCGGCAGCTCGCCGGGCTGGATCACCGGCGCAGGCACCGAATGATCGACCCGGAACAGCGCACTCTCGCCGTCGCGCCATAGCTCGACCAGGCCCTGGTTGAAGCGCGGATCATATTTCGGCGGCTCGATCATCCAGACATAGTCGAACGCATCGCGCGGGAAGCGCGACAGCGCCCAGGCGACCGGGCGCCAATATTCGCGCGGACACTGCACGTCGGTGACGATCTGCGAGGGATCATGGGCGAAGCGCTTGGCCGCCGCATAGCGCACGGTGAGCAGCTGCCCGCCGGCCATCGACCATTGATCGTTGGTATAGGCGAGCTTGCGCTCCAGCGCGATCGCCGGGAGGTGCTGGAGGCGGGTCTGCTTCCATTCGTAGCGGCAGGTCTCGCCGACAAAGGTGATCAGCCGGGCGCCCTTGGGCAGGTGATCGAGCGCCTTCAGCTCGCGATCATAGGTGCTGCCATATTGCAGGAAGCTCCAGGTGGTGGCGCCGATACGGATGCAGAAGAACGCCATGCCGAGCGCCGCCACCGTGGCGGCACCGCGAATCGACAGGCCGGGCTTGGGCCGGATCGCGAGGATGCCGATGGCGAGCAGGAAGGGCACCAGCCGCATGTCGGCATAAGCCGAGCCGAACACGACGCGCGGCAGCAGCGCATAGACCAGGGCCAGGAAGATCGCCGACAGCGTCAGGTTGCGCGAATACTGGATGTTCGGATCGCGCACCGCCTTGAACAGCAGCAGGAACAGCACGCCGACCGAGGCGAGATCGAACAGCTGCCAGCGATCGCGGAAGACCTGGGTGATCCACAGCATCTTCGCGCGCCAGTTGAACATGTCGAAGGTCTGACCGCTGACATGGCCGCCCGAGCGCCACAGCACCATCAGCAGCGCCGGCGGCACCAGCACGATGCACTGCAGGCCGGCATAGAAGCAGGGCAGGAACCAGCCGCCGAACAGGTCCTTGTACCAGGGCAGGTCCGGATTGCGGCGCAGATCGTGCTGGCGGATCAGCTCGGCCGAGAAGGCGAGTATGCCGAGCAGGCCCCAGCCATAGGTGTGGCAGACCCAGATCAGCACCGAGATCGGCAGGAACACCAGGGTACGGAAGGTGAACTTGCCGAGCCGCGCCAGCCGCAGCCACCAGCCAAAGGCGAGCAGCGCGAAGGCCATCGACAGCGCGAAATTGACGAAGCCGAAATGGAACGGGAAGGCATAGGCGAGCGGCAGCGCGAACAGCGCGGTGGCCGGGATGCGGCCATGCACTTCGCGCGCGATCCACAGCATGCCCGCCACGGTCATCGCGGGAATCGCGATGACGATCAGCTTCACCGCCAGCTCGAGCCCGAAGACATAGTGGAGCGGGATGACCAGCAAATCGACCCCGAGATTGCCCATCAGGCTCCAGCGGAAATCATACCATTCGCGCAGGAAGGGATATTGGTCATAGGTGAACTGGACGCCGTAGCGACCCATGTGCCCCGGCAGATCGACCAAGGGCGGGATGGTCGGCCAGATCAGCGGAATGGTGGCAATGAAGGTGCAGAGCGCCACGAACCATCGTGTCTGCCACCATTGTAACGCGTCGCCCCTGTTCATCCGGGGGCTTCTACGGGAGCAAAGCCCCTCGCCGCAAGCGGCGGATCACTTCACCGCGTACAGCGCGGACACTTTGTTCGACCAGACCAGCCGCACATCGCCCGCCAGAGCCGGCCGGGCGGGGAAATCGAGCGTCCAGACATAGCGGAAGGTACCGCGATCGAAATCGCGGATCGCCTCGTCGAAATGCGTCGTCTTGTACTCGCACACCGCTGGATAGACGAGCTGCGAGGGATCGATTCGGTAGGGATCGGCCTCGGGATGGCGGGCGCGGAGCAGTTGCTGGCCCTCCAGCGCCCATTGCCCGTTCTCGAACACGTCGCGCCGCGCCACCGCGATGCCGGCGATATGGCCGAGCCGGTCGCTGTGCCACTGCGACGAGCAGGGTTCGTTGACCAGCACCAGCACCCCGGTGCCGCGCGGAATATGATCGACTGCCTCGAGTGCGGCCTGCTGGGTCTGGGCGAAGAGCAGGAAGGCAATGGTCGACGTGGTGATTCGCAGCGCGAAGAAGCCGGCGCCGGCCAGCGCGAGCCAGCGCTCCAGCCGCTGGTGCCCCGGCCGCACCCGCACCGCGACCAGCGCGAGGGCGAGGGCGGGGGCGAGCATGCGCATGTCGACATAGGCGCCGCCGACGATCAGCCGCGGCAACGCGACAAAGGCGATGAGGCAGAGCAGGGCCGCGGTGCCGGTGAGCGGATCGAAGCGAAGGCGCCGATCGCGCACCGCCGCCCAGAGCAGCGCGAACAACAATGCCGCGCAGCCGACATCGTACCATTTCCAGCGCTCGCGCAGTAGCGAGGGGAACCAGCTCGCCTTGGCCTTCCAGTCCCAGAGCGCGCCTTCCCCCGACGGCGCACCGAGCATCAGCAAGGCCGGGCCGGCAAGCGGCAGGCACCAGGCGCCGGCACGAACCAGCGCCGCCGCCCGGCCCTGCCCCGCCTCGCGCTGGCGGACCCATTCGGCGGCGAAGGCGAGCAGCCCGAACATGCCCCAGCCAAAGCTGTGCGCGATCCAGAGGATGAAGGCGATCGGCACGAACAGCACCGACCTGAGCGCAGGCCGGCGTTCGAGTGCGCACCACAGCAGCAGTGCGTGCAGCGACAGCCCGGCGGCGAGCATGAAGTTCACGAAGCCGAACTGGAAGGCATAGCCATAGACCAGCGGGAAGCCGAAGGCGGCGACGGGCGAAAGGCTGCCGCCCGCCCGCCGCGCGAGCAGGATCAGCCCGCTCACCCAGAGCGGCGGGATCAGCAGCACGACCAGCTTGGCGGCCGTCTCGGCATCCAGCACCGGCGACAGCGCCTGGACGATCAGGTCGACGCCGAGATTGCCGACCAGGCTCCATTGGAAGATCCAGTGGCGCTGCAGATCGGCCGATCCATGGAGTTGGGCCGCGATATGGTAGCGCCCGATATGGCCGGGCAGGTCGGCAAGCGGCGGCAGGGCGGGCACGAGCAGCGGCACGCACGACGCCAGGATCGCGGCGAGCGCGAACCAGCGTGTCTCCCACCAATTGCCCGTCGACCGTTCCATCAGTGGCGCGGCGCCAGCCGGTAGAGGCGCAGCGGTGCGCCATCGGAGCGGACCGGCACCAGCCAGTCGGGCACGGTGCCGGCGCGGAGCGCCTCGGCCAGGCCGTGCGGGGCCGCCTTGACGAAGGGATCGAGGTCGCCGGGGCAGAAGGCGACATAGTCGATGCCCCATTGCCGCGCGATCGCCTCCGATTGCGCGGGCGAACCCGTGAAGAAGTCGGTCATGGCACGATTCCCCCGATTGTTGCGGTGATAGGGCGCTGCCAGCACCCCATGCGGGGTGGCGGCGAGCGCATAGGCGCCGAGGTCGAACGGTGCGAGCAGATGGCCGGGCGGCAGCGCGGCGAGCCGGGCGAGGCTGTCGCGCCCGGTGCAGCTCGGGCCGGATTCGCCCCCGGAGCGGAACAGATTGCTCGCTGCGATCGGGTAGAGGATGCCGGTCGCGGCGATCCATGCGCCGGCCAGCACCAGCGCGTTGCGCGCCCGCGCCGCGGCGATCATCACCGCGAGCGCCGGGGCGGACAGCAGGGCCGCGGGATAGGCGCCACGCAGCTGGAGCAACGTCACCGCCAGCGCGACGGCCTGGAGCGAGGCCAGGATCCACCAGCCCGCCTCCCGGCGGCGCCAGCCGATCGCGAGCGAGGCGGCCAGCCCGACCAGGGCAAGCCCGGCATAGGCAAGCGCATTGGCGGGTGGCGCGGCGAACAGCGGCTGCGCCTCGCCGACCTCGGCCAGCCAGATGCGGGCGAGGACCGGATCGACGGTGCCATAGGGGTTCAGGCATTGCGGCGCGAGCAGCAGCACCGCGACGCCCGCCACGCCACCGGCGATGGCGGCAGCGATGGCGCGGGCACGCGGCGACCGCCTGGCCGCGAGTCCGAACAGGCCCAGTGCCAGGGGCGCGAGCGATGCGCATTCCGCCACGCGCCAGGCCAGTCCGGTGAAGCCGTCACAGGCGGTCACCTCCCATCCGCTGGTGCGGAACAACGTCCCGGCGCCGGCCAGGGCGATCGGCAGGGCGAAACCGAAGCCCGCCAGCCGGTCGAGACTGCCGGGCCGGTCAAGCACCCAGAGCAGCACCAGCGCCAGCCCAGCCACGCCGAGCAGCGGCAGGGTCTCCAGCCCGATGACCAAGGATGCCGTCACCGCGAGCGCCGCGACGATCCCCGCGCGCAGCGTGCCGGTGCCGAGCAGCGTGCGCACCAGCAGCAGGAGCAGCACCATCTGCAGCGCGTGGTGATCGATCCTGCCGGGCATGAACAGGCTGATCGCGGGATAGGCGAGCCCGGCGAGCAGGATCGCGGTGGCCGACGGCGCGCCCAGCCGGCGGGCAATGGCGCCGGTCAGCAGCAGGGCGGCGAAGAAGAGCAGGACCGGCGAGAGGATCACTGCGGCAAGCTCGGCACCATGACCGCCGAGCAGCGGCGTGAGCAGGAGGATCAGGCCAGCGGGCACCAGATCGGCCAGCCGCGACCAGTGCATCTCGAGCCCCGGCGCCGGCCCGAGCCGATGCTGGGCGAGATCGGCAAAACCCTGACCGCCCAGCCAGTCGCGGACCTGCTGGAGGCGGACCATGTCGTCGGTATCGGGCAAGCGCAGCGCGGCGAGATCCTGCCAATCGCGCAATGTCCAGGCCAGGCTCAGCACCACAGCAAGCAGCAGCGCGACGCCAAGGTCGCGCCACGCTGCTCGGGGCGGGCTCGTTTCCATGGATCCAGCGCTAGGGTGGTTTGGTTAATCTCGCGTTAGAGCCGCCCTTCGGGGGCGCCGCTTCAGGCGATCCGCACCTTGCCGATCCGGTTGATACCGAGCTCGCTGAACCAGATGTCGCCATCCGGCCCCTGGGTGATCCGGTGCATCACCGTGCCGCGCGACGGCGCGCGGTAATAGCGGACATCGACGCCGCTCAGATCGCCCTTCTCCGCATGGAGGATGTCGGCGGACAGGCGGACGATATAGTCGTCGGCAACCGGCCCGGTCGGCGGCGGGCTGACATATTGCTGGACCCAGAGATTGCCGGCATCGTCAAAGGCCAGCCCCGCCAGGATCGCGTTCGCTGCGGTGAGCGGCACCGGGAATTCGGTGATCGAGCCGTCCGCCTCGACCCGGCCGACCTTGCCGCCGGCCTCCTCGCTGAACCACATGCGGCCGTCCGGCCCGGGGACGATGGCGATCGGGCGGCTGTTGGCGGTGGGAATCGCGATCTCCACCGGCGCCCCGCCCTCGGCCGGAATCCGGGCGATCCTGCTGCTGGTCAGCTCGGTGCACCACATCGCGCCGTCCGGAGCAGCCGAAAGATAGATCGGCACCGCGCCCAGGGTGGGCAGCGCATAGTGGCGGACTTCGAAGCTGACGGGATCGACGCGGCCCACCGTGTTGGTGAGCTTGCCGGTGAACCACAAGGCGCCGTCCAGCCCGATGCCCAGCCCGTGCGGGCGGGTGTTGATCGGCGGATCGATGCCGGGGCCGTGGAGGCAGACATCGACCAGCTGGGCGATCGTGCCGTCCTCGGTGATCCGGGCGAGCTGGCCATGACCCTCGAACGTCACCCAGAGCTGTCCGTGAAGATCGAACTTGATGCCGTGCGGCAGGCTGCCCTGCGGCATGGCGAAATAGGTCGCCTGCCCGTCGAGCGTCACTCGCGCGATATGGTCGTAATTCTGGCCCGAGACCCAGAAGACCTTCCCGCCATTCTGCCGATCATAGACCAGCTCATGCGTCGATCCGCCGCCCTCGACGCAGCAATGGGTGGAATCGGCGGCAGCGCAGCCGGTGGTCGGCGCGGCACCCGGCCAGGCCAGCGGATATTCGATCACCTGGCCGGCGACACGGGGTGTCGTGTCGATGACCGCGCCATGATCCATGTGATCCATATCGTGATGCTGCATCGTCATGTCGTGCATGGCCGGTCCCCCGAAAGTCATGGGGAAGCTATGCCTGGTCCGACAGCCCCGCAATGCGCAGCCGTCGGGAGAAGCATCGGTTTCGGCAATATCAGGACGGTCAGCGCGACACGATCCAGCGGCCTTCGCGGAACCGGTAGAGATTGGGCGAGACGCAGCGCGGCTGGCTCTCGCAATCCTCCCGTACCGTCTGCCTGAACTTGGCGAGGTCCGGGCCATCCGGCATCAAACCGACAAAGACGTAATTGTCGGCAACGACGGTCACGAACAGGTCAGGGCCAGCCTTCGCGGCGATGCTCCGCCACGCCTTGCCATCGATCAGCATGCTGGCGAGATATTCCTGGTCCTGGAACACCATCGCGCTCTTCGCCAGCGCCGTACCCTCGGGCAACGGCGGCAGTTCGGCTCTGGTCTGGTCCCAGGCGCGCCGCCATGCCTGGTCGCGGGTCATGCCGAGCGTCTCCAGCTTGTCGGGCGTCACCAGCGCTACCGTCTCCGCCGAATCGGAAACCAGCACGGCGAAGAGATCCTCGCCGATCGGCTCGGCAAGGATCAGCGGTGCGCCCTTCTCGAGCTGGTGGACATAGCTGACATATTGCAGGTCACGCACCGCCAGGCGCAGTGATGCCGCGGTGAACGCGGGTGGTGCGGAATGCGCCAGGATCTTGTTGAGGAATTCAGTGCGGGTCGCGGCGCAGTCCGCCGGCGTCGCCTTCTGGCAATAGCCATAGATGCGGTGGAAGTTGAGGGTCGCCTCCTCCTTCCAGCCGCCGCCCTTGAGCGAGACCGACAGCGGATCGTCCTGCTGGATGATCTCGACGCCGGGCGAGCGCTGCTTGATCTGGGCGATCATGCCGGCCGCAAAGCTGCGCGCGTCATTGGACTGCGCATGGCAGGCGGTGGCTGCCAACAGTGCGGCGCACGCCCATAGCGTCGCCATTCTTCGCAGAAGCATCGCCCCCTCCGGATCATCGCCCGGAGGAAGCGATAGCATGACAACTCCGCAACGGACGCGAGAAAGGTCCGAAGCGGAGGCTGTCGATATCAGCCTTCGCGGCGGCCGAGCAGGCGCAGGCGGAGCGCGTTGAGCTTGATGAAGCCCGCGGCGTCGCGCTGGTCATAGGCGCCCTGGTCGTCCTCGAAGGTCACGACCTTCTCGCTGTAGAGCGAATAGGGCGACTTGCGACCGGTGACGTTCACGCTGCCCTTGTAGAGCTTGAGGCGGACGGTGCCGGTCACCTTCTCCTGGCTGTAGTCGATCGCGGCCTGGAGCATCTCGCGCTCGGGCGCGAACCAGAAGCCGTTATAGATCAGCTCGGCATAGCGCGGCGCCAGCTCGTCCTTCAGATGCGCGGCGCCGCGATCGAGGGTGATCTGCTCGATGCCGCGATGCGCGAGGTGATAGATGGTGCCGCCCGGCGTCTCGTACATGCCGCGCGACTTCATGCCGACGAAGCGGTTCTCGACCAGGTCGAGACGGCCGATGCCGTGCTTGCGACCGAGCTCGTTGAGCGCGGTGAGCAGGGTGGCGGGCGACATCGCCACGCCGTTCAGCGCGACGCCATCACCGCGCTCGAAATCGATCGTGATGACTTCCGGCTCGTTCGGCGCGTCTTCCGGGTTCACCGTGCGCGAATAGACGTAATCGGGCACTTCCTCCCACGGATCCTCGAGCACCTTGCCCTCGCTCGAGGTGTGGAGAAGGTTCGCATCGGTCGAGAAGGGCGATTCGCCGCGCTTGTCCTTGGCGACCGGGATCTGGTGCTTCTCGGCGAACTCGATCAGCCTGGTGCGGCTGGTCAGGTCCCATTCGCGCCAGGGCGCGATCACCTTGATGTCCGGGTTCAGCGCGTAGTAGCCGAGCTCGAAGCGGACCTGGTCGTTGCCCTTGCCCGTCGCGCCGTGGCTGACGGCGTCGGCGTTGACCAGCTTGGCGATCTCGATCTGGCGCTTGGCGATCAGCGGGCGCGCGATCGAGGTGCCGAGCAGGTACAGGCCCTCATAGAGCGCGTTGGCGCGCATCATCGGGAAGACGAAATCCTTGACGAACTCCTCGCGCAGATCGTCGATGAAGATGTGCTCCGGCTTCACGCCGGCCATCTCGGCCTTCTTGCGCGCCGGCTCGAGCTCCTCGCCCTGGCCGAGGTCGGCGGTGAAGGTCACGACCTCGCACTGATATTCCTGCTGGAGCCATTTCAGGATCACGCTCGTGTCCAGGCCGCCCGAATAGGCGAGCACGACGCGGTTGATCTTGTCTGACATGGGCGACTCCGAAGGATGTGCGGGAAAACGGGGGCGCTCTAGGGTCCATGCGCCGCTTCCGCAAGTTTTGCGGCTGGGGCATGCTATGCCCGACGGACATGGAGGGGCGAATGGCCGAGCTCAAGACCAAGGCGACCGAAGCGAAGGTCGCGGACTTCATCGCCGCGGTGCCGGATCCCGTGCGCCGCGCCGATGCCGAGATCGTCTGCGGGATGCTGCAGCGGCTGACCGGCGAGGAACCCCGGATGTGGGGACCATCGATCATCGGCTTCGGCAGCTACCGCTATACCTATGACAGCGGCCATTCGGGCGAGATGTGCCGGATCGGCTTCAGCCCGCGCAAGGCCGAGCTGGTCCTGTACGTGCTGACCGGCAAGCCGGACCAGCAGCCACTGCTTGCCCGGCTGGGCAAGCACAAGACTGGCAAGAGCTGCCTGTACGTCAGGAAACTGGCCGATGTGGACCTGGCGGTGCTGGAGGAGATCACCCGCACCGCCATCGCCCATATGGATGCGACCTATCCGGCCTGACCCGCCTGGCGCAGCGTCACCTTGTGCGGCTCACGCAGCGCACGCTCTCCGTCGAACATGTAATCGCGGGTGAGCGGAAGCGCGTCGCGCGAGCGCGAGAATTGCAGCTGGTAGTTGACCAGGCCGCCATATTGGAAGCTGACATGGCATCCGGCCAGGTAGAAGCACCACATCCGGTAGAAGCGCTCGTCGTACAGGCCGACGATCGCGTCGCGCGCGGCGACGGTGCGCTCGTACCAGTGCTTGAGCGTCTCGGCATAATGGAGGCGCAGCACCTCCACATCGGTCATGAAGTAGCGCAGGCCCTCATAGCCCTTGGCGATCTCCGACAGTGCCGGGATATAGCCGCCGGGGAAGATGTACTTGAGCGTGAAGGTATCGGTGACGCCCGGTCCGCCGGCACGGCCGATCGTGTGGAGCAGCATCACGCCCTCCGGCGTCAGCAGCTCGCGGACCTTGCGGAAGAAGGTGCGGTAATGCGGCGTGCCGACATGCTCGAACATGCCGACCGAGACGATGCGGTCGAACGCGCCGGTCAGGTTGCGATAGTCGATCAGCTCGAACTTCACCTTGTCCGCTACGCCGGCATCGAGGGCGCGCTGGCGAGCAACCTTGAGCTGCTCCTCCGAAAGGGTGACGCCCAGCACCTCGGCCCCGGTCTTCTGGTGGATGTAGAGCGCCATGCCGCCCCAGCCGCAGCCGATGTCGAGCACCTTCATGCCCGGCTCGATCGCCAGCTTGGCGACGATGTGCGCCTTCTTGTCGAGCTGGGCCTGCTCCAGGCTGATGCCGGGGGCGCTGAAATAGGCGCAGCTATATTGGCGGTCGGTGTCGAGGAAGAGATCGTAGAGCTTGCCCGACAGGTCGTAGTGATGCGCGACGTTCTTCTTCGAGCGGCGCTGCATGTTGATCCGCCCGAGGCGGAACGCCAGCTTGTCCGTCACCTTCTTGAGCGTGCTCGGCATCAGCACCGAATTGTCGTCCTCCCAGCGATTGTTCGCCGCGAAGAGGATCAGCAGGTCGAGGACCTCACCTTCGACGATGTCGATGTCGCCATCCATGAACGCCTCGGCGGCACCGAGCGACGGATCGCGCAGGATACGCCGCGTCGCACCCGCTCCGAATCGGATCGTTACCGGCTTGAGCGCGGGATCGGCTTCGCCGAAGCTCTGCTGGGTGCCATCCGCGTGGATGACGGTGAGTTGTCCGCGCTTCACTGCGCGTGCGAAAAAACGATCAATCAACGCCATTCAGCCGTCACCCACCTTGCGAGGTCAACAGCCCCCCGTACGCAACTTAGGGATATACGCGATTTCCGCAATATTTCCGCGACTGCGAAGAATCCGAGATAATCAGATACCGGCGTACCATTCATAGCCGGCGATATCCTCCCAGAAGCCGCCCTTGCCCCGGCCGATCCCGTCCAGGCTCGCCACCGCTTCGATCCGCATGACATATTTGGCCTGCTTGTAGCCGAGCTGTCGCTCGACCCGCAGGCGCAGCGGCGCGCCATGGCCAACGCCGAGCGGGGCGTCGTTCATCGACCAGGCGAGGATCGTCTGGGGATGGAAGGCGTCGATCAGGTCGATCGACTCGTAATAGGGGATCTTCCGCTGGCCGAACACGTCGGCGCAGTGGAATACGATGTAGCGCGCGCCGTCGCGAAGCCCCGCGAGGCGGAGGACCTGCTCCAGCCGGGGCCCCTGCCACTTGCCGATCGCGCTCCACCCCTCGACGCAATCGTGGCGCGTGATCTGGGCACGCTGGGGCAGGGAACGCAGCTGCGCCAGGCTGAGCGAAAGCGGCCGCTGGACCATCCCGCCGACCTGCAGCCGCCAGTCGGCAAAGCCATTGGCGGCGAGCGCGTTGTACTCGGGCGTATTCGGATTGGCGGTGCCGTTGGTGCGGAAGCGCGGGCTGCGCTGGTCCGGGCGGAACTCGCGCGCCAGTGCCGCCCGGCCGGTGACCGAGCGCTGGAGATAGCGGTTCGCCTCCTCCGCGCTCAGCAATATCGGGCTGTTGCTCCATGCGTCGCAGCCCGCGAGCAGGGTGGCGCCGCCGGTGACGATCAGATTGCGCCGCGTGATCATTCCGCCGGCTCCTCCTCGGGCAGTTTCCACCAGCCGGTGATCATCGAGCACACCTCGTTGACCGGGCCCGCCAGGATCACCAGCGTCAGGTGCACCACCACGAAGCCGCTCGTCAGCGCCATCGCGATGAAGTGGAGCGAGCGGGCCGACTGGCGCCCGCCGAACATGTCGGCGAGCCAGGGCCACATCGCCGGGGCCAGTGCCAGGCCGGTGAGGATCAGCAGCGGCAACAGCACGAACAGCACCAGCGCATAACTGGCCTTCTGGAAGATGTTGTAGGCCTTCGGATTTGCGGGATCGTGGAACCGCAGCTGCCAATGCGCCTCGAGATCCTCGACGAGATGCGCCGGCGTCAGCTGGGCACGGCGGATGCGGAGGTCACGCTGGAGGTGCCGGTTGGCGAGGCTCCACAGCAGATAGACCAGCAGCGAAAAGGCCAGGACCAGCGCGAAGAACAGATGCCAGTGGCGCGCGCCGGCGAGATCATAATGAGAGGGCAGGGTCAGCCATCCCGGCCATTGCGGCAGCTTCAGCCAGGCCTGGTCGAAATTCGCGCCGTAATTGCCCCAATAGAGGCGCGGATGGGCGTTGAAGATCATCAGCCCGCTGGGGATCATGACCAGCACCGCGAGCGCATTGATCCAGTGCCAGATGCGCGTGATCAGCCGGTGGCGATAAACCTGCATGTGTTCCTGCTCAGCCGATCATCCGTAGGCGCGTAGGAAGAAGACTATGGTCGTCGCCGCGGTGACCAGCAAGGTCCAGATTCGCACCAGATCGTGCGGCAGCCGCTTGCCGACATGCGCGCCGAGCCATCCGCCCAGCACGCCGCCGAGCAGCATCGGCAGGCAGGCCGACCAGTGCACCATCCCCATGCCGACGAACACGAAGGCCGCGGCGAAATTGGCGACCGCGAGCATCAGCGTGCGGATCGAGAAGAGCGAGCGCGGATCGGCGCCGGCGAGCAGGCCGTAGACCGCGGTGGTGATCAGCCCCACACCGCCGCCGAAATAGCCGCCATAGACGCCGAGTAGGCTCTGCGTGGTGACCAGGGTGCGCGGCCCGATGGTGACGCGCGCATGCAGCCAGTCCGACGCGCGCTTGCCGAACACCATCACGACGAAGGCGAAGAGCAGCAGCCAGGGGATGATCATGTCGAAGGCGCGCGAGGGCGTGATCACTAGCAGCGCGCTGCCGACCAGCCCGCCGGCAAAGGTGATCGCGGCGAGCCAGCGCACCGACATGCCGCCGACCGGCGCCAGCTCGTCGCGATAGGTCCAGGCGCTCGCCCCGGCACCGGGCAGCAGCGCGACGTTCGAGGTGGCATTGGCGATGTTCGAAGGCAGGCCCAGCGCGATCAGCGCAGGCAGGGTCGCGAAGGTCCCGCCGCCCGCCAGCGCGTTCATCGCACCGCCGAGCACACCGGCAGCGAGCGGGAAGATCAGGGTGGAGGGGTCGAGCACGCCTCCCCCTTCCCGTCCAGGCCCCGGCTTGTCGAGCGGTTTCTGGCTTCGAAGGCCGCTCAGCCGAACGGAAGAAGGTGGCGATGCGGGAAGTCGGTCTTCCCCCAGTGCGAGACATAGACGTGCGGCGCACTCAGCACGACGCTGAACTGGCATTGCGGGCGGATCGCGGCCAGCGCGCGATACTCGGCCTCGCTGAGCCGTGCGTTGCGCAGGCGGATGCCCCAGGCCCGTTCCATCACCGGCGAGCGGAACAGCCGCTCATAATCGGCAAAGGGCGTCGAATCCCATTCGGGCGCCTCCGCCGGCCGCAGCGACAGGAACGGCGCGCTCGAATCGGTGAAGTCGACAAAGCCCAGCGCCGGCAACCGCGTCGCTTCGGCGAGATGGGCAATGAAGCCGCGGGTACGCCAGTCGCCGCCGGTGCGGATGTGCCTGAGCGCGGGCAGATCGAGCGCGAAGAAGCCGGGCTCGGGCGCCTGCGGCAATTCGAGCGTGCGCAGCGCGGGCATCAGGCCGATCAGCGCCGGGAGCTGGTCCTCGGTCACGCAGGCCTGATTGTGGTCGCCGGGATCGGAGATCGCGACCTGGAAAGCGCGCAGGCCCGAGAAATCGGGACTGGCCGCGATCAGCGGAGCGAAGTCCCATTCCTTCAGGCCATTGGCGCCTTCGTCCGGCCCGGAGATGCACAGCTGGACGATGTGCGGCGCGATGCCGGGGCGGCCGAGCAACTCGAGGAATTCGCCCCAGCCTTCATATTCCGAGCCGCGATACCCCACCGCGAGCGCGCCGCCGAGATCCGCGACCGACAGGCGCGAGCAATAGTCGGGCTCGAGCAGGCGCTGGGCCTGCCATTCGGCCTCATCGCCCTCTTCGACTTCCTGGGCTTCGGCCGCGGCTTCGCTGAGCATGGCCTGGAGCCCGCGCAGTTCCGCCAGCGCCGACTCCAGGGGCAGGCTCACCCGAGCGCCGCCATCTTCTCTTCGGCCTCGCGGTCCATCTGGGCGCGGCTCTTCTTCTCGGCGGCGGTCTTGAGCTGGCCGCAGGCAGCGTCAATGTCGCGCCCACGGGGCGTACGGACCGGCGCCGAGATGCCCGCCTCGAAGATGATGTTCGAGAAGGCACGGACCCGCTCCGGCGTCGACGTGTCATAGGGCGCGCCGGGCCAGGGGTTGAACGGGATCAGGTTCACCTTGGCGGGCAGATCGTACTTCTTGAGCAGGCGGACCAGCTCGCGCGCCTCGGCATCGCTGTCGTTCTTGTCCTTGAGCATGACATATTCGAAGGTGATGCGGCGGGCATTGTTGGCGCCGGGATAGTCGGCACAGGCCTGGAGCAGCTCCTCGATGCCGTATTTCCGGTTGAGGGGCACGATCTCGTCGCGCACTTCCTTGGTCACCGCGTGGAGCGACACCGCGAGGTTCACGCCGATCTCCTCGCCGGCGCGGGCCATCATCGGCACCACGCCCGAGGTCGACAGAGTGATGCGGCGCTTCGACAGCGCCAGGCCGTCGCCGTCCATCACGATCGACAGGCCGTCACGGACATTGTCGAAATTGTAGAGCGGCTCGCCCATGCCCATCATCACGATGTTGGTGAGCATGCGGCCCTCGGGCTGGCTCGGCCATTCGCCCAGCGCATCGCGCGCGAGCATCACCTGGCTGACGATCTCGCCGGCGGTCAGGTTGCGCACGAGCCGCATCGTGCCGGTATGGCAGAAGCGGCAGTTGAGCGTGCAGCCCACCTGCGAGGAGACGCAGAGCGTGCCGCGGTCCGCATCGGGGATGAAGACCATCTCGTAATCCTGGCCGTCCGCCGAGCGGAGCAGCCATTTGCGCGTACCATCGGTCGAGACCTGCGCCTCGACCACCTCCGGGCGGCCGATCACGAAGCGCTCGGTGAGCCAGGGGTGCTGCGCCTTGGCGATGTCGGTCATCGCCGCGAAGTCGGTCGCGCCGCGATTGTAGATCCAGTGCCAGATCTGCTTGGCGCGCAGCTTGGCCTGCTTGGGCTCGAGCCCGGCATCGGTCAGCACCGCGCGCATCTGGTCGCGGGTGAGGCCGATCAGGTCGGTACGACCGTCCTCGCGCACCACCGCGGGGCGGGGCACGGGCACGGGATCGATGTGCCCAGGGATGGGCATGGGCGCGGCCGAAGCTGTCTGCATGGCCGCGCACATAGTCGATCTTGCGCGATTATTCCAGTGACCCCAGCGCCTTGAGGCTGGCGCGCAGCGATTCGACCAGCGGGGTGTGCGGCTCCTCGCCCAGAAAGGCGACCAGCTCGCGATTGTCGAGGCGCACGGGGTGGTTCCAGAAGGGCCGCATTTCCAGCAGTTCGCGGATCGTCGGGTTGAAGAGCGCGACGAGCGGGAGCAGGGCCCAGGGCAGGCGCACCTGCTTGGCGTTCCGCCCACCCGCCTCGGCAATGGCTGCCGGGAAGGTGCTGCCGTCGGGGTCCCAATGGCCGGCGAAGTGGAAGCGGGCGAAGCGGGGCAACTCCTCGTCCCGGTCGAGCAGCCGGGCGAAGGCCTCCCCGACATCGGGGAGATAGGCCCAGGCATGCCCCACGCCCCTGCGCCCCGGATTGGTGACCCGCGTCACCGGCTTGCCGGGAGCGATCATGCCCTGGGAAAGCCAGGAGTTTCCGGGCTGCGGGCCATAATAGTCGCCGGCGCGCAGGATCAGCGCGCGGACGCCCGACTCGGCGATTCGCGCCTCCATCGCCTTGCGGATGCCGCCCTTGCGGGTGGCGGGCGCCTGGGGCGAATCGGGGCGGGCGATGGGAGTCTCCGCGGGATCGTAATTGTAGATCGTCCCCGGCAGGGCGAGCCGGGCGTCATTGGCCCAGGCGGCCTCGACGCTGTTCTCCAGCATCGGCAGCACCCGCTTGTCCCATTCGCGATAGCCCGGCGGGTTCACCGCATGGACCAGCGCCGAGACGCCCTCTGCCGCGGCCAGCACGTCGCTGCGGACCATCGCGTCGCCCTCGCGCCAGTCGATCCGCGGATCGAGCCCGGGGCGAAGCTGGCGGACCAGCCCGCGCACCTGCCAGCCCCTGGCGAGCAGCGCCCGCGCCGTCTCTCCGCCCACCCCGCCCGTTGCGCCGAGCACCAATGCGATCCGTTCCATTCCAGCCTCCAATCTTGTCGATGTTGGCGAAGGTGGAGGAAGGCGGATTAGAAGAAAATTGCCGAACCTTTGCAGGCGGCATATAAGAATTTGATGAGCGAGATCGACTGGGAACAGCAGCGCGCCTTCCTGGCGGTGCTGGAGACCGGCAGCCTGTCCGGCGCCGCAAGACGGCTGAACCTTGCACAACCGACGGTTCGGACGCGGATCGAAGCACTGGAGGGCGCGCTGGGCACCCCGCTGTTCACCCGCTCCCCCGGCGGACTGACCCCTACCGAGCGGGGTGCGGCACTGTACGAACATGCCCGCGCCATGGCCCTGGCTTCGGACGCCTTCGTACGCACCGCCTCCGCCGCGCCCGACGAAGTGGCCGGCACGGTGCGCGTCACCGCCAGCGAGGTGATCGCGGTGGAGGCGCTGCCGCCGATCCTCGCCGAACTCGCCCGCCAACATCCGCGTCTGGTGATCGAGTTGAGCCCCAGCAACCGCAACGAGGACGTGCTGCGCCGCGAAGCCGATGTCGCCGTCCGCATGGTGCCGCCCCGCCAGGAAGCGCTGGTCGCGCGGCGGATCGGGGTGGTGCCGCTCGGCGTGCACGCGCATCCGGACTATCTCGCGGACCGGCCCCTGCCAACTTCCATGGCTGAACTGTCCGGGCACCGGCTGATCGGGCCGCAGAGCGATTCGCCGACCTTGCGCGCCGTGCAGGCCGGCGGCTTTCCGATCCGGCTCGCCGACCTGGCCTTCCGCAGCGACAGCGACCATGCCCAGCTCGCCGCGATCCGCGCGGGGCTGGGAATCGGCGTCTGCCAGGTGCCGATCGGCAGGCGGGACGGGCTGGTCCGGCTGCTGCCCGACTTCACCTTCGACCTGGAGACCTGGGTGGTCTGCCACGAGGATCTGCGCGGGCTCGCCCGGGTCCGGACGGTGTTCGACGCGCTCGTTTCGGGCCTCAAGGCCTATCTCAACTAACCCCGGGAGAGCCACGACGCACCGCGTTCGGCTTGTCCCGTTGCATCCCTGCACCGCAGCATTGCGTTCAAGGGGGTGAGTTAGTTGCGTTTTGGAGTGCAGAAATGAAGCTTATCGGTACGATCCTCGCCGGCGCGACGCTGGCCCTTGCCCCCGCCGCGATGGCCCAGACCACGCAGAGCAGCCCGGCACCGGCGACGCCGGACGCGTCGGCCCAGACGACGGCTCCCGCCGCGCCGCAGGCCAATGGCCCGGTGACCGATGCGGAAGTCGACCAGTTCGCCACGGCGGCACTCGAGGTCGAGAAGATCCGCAAGGACACCGCTACCCCCGAGGCCGACAAGGGCGCCAAGATGGCCGCCGCCGCCACCGGCGCGGGCCTGACCGCCGAGCGCTTCAACGCGATCGGCCAGGCGATGCAGAGCGATCCGACGCTCAACAAGCGCATCCAGGCCGCCGCCACGGCGAAGCTCGCCGCTGCCGGCAAGGCGCCGGGTTCGGCGCAGCCGTAAGCAGGCGATAGAAGTCGAGAGAGGCCCTTCCGCGAACGCGCGGGGGGGCTTCTTTTTTCCCATTGTTCGTCATCCCCGCGAAGGCGGGGATCCAGGGCCAAAGGTGCACCGATTGCGGCCTGCTTTGGCCTGTCCGGCAAGCAGCGGCTCAATTGCCACGGCCATTCCGCATTACTCTGGATCCCCGCCTTTGGGGGGATGACGGAAATGTTTGCAGGGGTGACAATTGGGCACTCCTCGCCGCCAGCCTACCCCTTCGCGCACCCCAGTGCCGCTGCGTCGATCGCGGTCGCCGCGCCCTTGAGCGCGTAGCTGTCGGCAAAGGGCGCGCCGTTCGCGCCCAGCGTCTCCACGCTCATGCTGCGCCCCGCGCGCATCGCCGTGACGATCGCCGCGTCGGTGCGGGCGTCCGGTGCCCAGGCATCGCTGTCGCCGGCCTGCAGCTCGAAGCGGCGCTCGCCGATCGACAGGGTGACCCGCGCGTTCGGCGCGCGGGCACGGCTCAGGCGGATGTGGAGCTGGTTGCGCACTCCGTCGCGCGGCCAGTTGGCGACGCTGGCGAAGGGCCCGGCATCGCGGTGCTTCTCCACCGGCTGGGCGATGGCGAAGCAGCGCAGCGGCGAGGGATCGCGGAACGCGCCCCAGCTTTCATAGGTGCCGAGCGGCACCCGCCCCTGGGCGAGCAGCAGCAGGAGCGCCAGCGCGCTCATGCCGGCGCGGCGCCGCGGCCGGTGCCGAGATGCACCACCGTCTCCACCCCGCCCTCGATCTTCACCACCGAGCCCTGGGGCAGATCGGGCGCCACCGCTGCGCCGAATTCCGGCCGGACCGGCAGGCCGGTCATCACCCCGCGCAGGATGCGGCTCGACATGCCGTGCATGATCACCAGCCGGTCGCCCGCATCGTCATCGGTATCGGCGAGCCAGGACGACACCCGGACCGCGATCGAATCATACCATTCGCCGCCCGGCGGCGGCCGCGTGTAGAGGCCGTGCTCGACATCGAGGAAGCCCGGCGCCTCGGCCATCAGATCGGCGTAGTAGCGCCCGCTCCATTCGCCCATGCCGATCTCGACCAGCCGGTCGTCGTGCCGGGCCTGGTGCCAGTCGAGCTCGAGATGCTCGGCGATCACCGCCAGCGTCTGCAATGCGCGGCCGGCGCTCGACGACCACAGGGTCAGCTTCGGCTTCGGCCCGAGAATCTCGCGCAGCGCCGCGCCCATCTGGTCCGCCTGGGCGAAGCCGGCGCGGGTGAGCGGCGTGTGCGGATGATCGCCCTGCATGCGCCGGGCGATGTTGAACACGGTCTCGCCGTGGCGGGCGATGAAATCGCGGCCTTTGCGCTGGTGGGTCATCGCCGCCGCACAAGCCCTCGTGGCGAGAGAAAGGCAAGTGCCCAAATATGACCTCGTTTCGTTCATCCAACGAACAGGTGCGGTAGTTCACTACCACACCAGCGCCGGACGGGGCGCAACGAAATGAGGGAGGTTCCATGTCCATCATGTTCGCCACACCGGGGTGAAGGCGCGACGGGCCGCTCGGCATCCGCCCGGCTGTTGCCCGTAAGTCACGCTTTTTGCTGTTTATCTGGGGTTCATGAAACATCACGGGATGCCTCCCGGTTTGAACCCCTGCCCGCGCCGAAACGCACGGGTGCGTACCCAAGGAGTTCAGTTATGCGTACCAAGTTCATCGCCGCCGCCGCCCTGCTCGCCGGCACCGCCTTCGCCGCTCCCGCCTTCGCGCAGGACACCGATGCCAGCTTCACCGGCCCGCGCGCCGAGGTCATCACCGGCTGGGATCACGTCAAGCCGTCGGGCAGCGGCGTGAAGGGCGCCGACGGCGTGCTCTATGGCGGCCAGATCGGCTATGACTTCCAGGCCGGCAATGCCGTGATCGGCGTGGAAGGCGAAGCCACCGGCTCGACCGCCAAGCGCACCGACCGCGACGTGCTCGTCGCCGGCGACCGCGGCCGCATCAGCACCGGCCGCGACCTCTATGTCGGCGGCCGCGTCGGCTTCACCGTCGGCGGCAACGCGCTGATCTACGCCAAGGGCGGCTACACCAACGCCAAGTTCGACAGCCACTATGTCGCCGGCACCACCGACATCCGCACCTCGGACAATGCCGATGGCTGGCGCGCGGGCGCGGGCGCCGAAGTGAAGCTCAACGACAAGGTCTATCTGAAGGGCGAGTACCGCTATTCGAAGTACAATAACGACGATGCGGGCATCGATGCCAAGCGCCATCAGGTGGTCGCCGGCCTCGGCGTGCGCTTCTAAGTCGCATTAACCACGCATTTAAGGTGTGAACTATAGGGCCGGAGTGCTTGCTCCGGCCCTTTTTGCCGTTAAGGGTATGGGTCGGAAAATTCCCGCAAGCGGGTTCAGATTCGGGCGATAGCTGCCCCGGGGGTTCTTGATGAAGGCGACGATCGAACGCGCAACTCTGTTGAGGGGCTTGAGCCACGTCCAGTCCGTGGTCGAGCGGCGCAACACGATCCCCATCCTGTCCAACGTGCTGATCGAGGCACAGCCGGGCGGCGCGCTGCGCCTGATGGCGACCGATCTCGACCTGCAGATCGACGAGACGATCGCAGCGGCGGTGGACCAGCCCGGTGCGATCACCGTGCCGGCGCACACCTTGTTCGACATCGTCCGCAAGCTGCCCGAGGGCGCGCAGGTGGAGCTGAGCGCCGCCGAGGGCCGGATCACGGTCAATGCCGGGCGCGCGCGCTTCACCCTGTCGACGCTGCCGCGCGACGATTTCCCGATGATCGCCGAGGGCGAGCTGCCGACCGTGTTCGAGCTGCCGGCCGAGACGCTCAAGCAGATCATCGACAAGACCCGTTTCGCGATCTCGACCGAAGAAACGCGCTACTATCTCAACGGCATCTATCTGCACGTGGTGGATGAGGCGACGCCGGTGCTGCGCGCCGCCGCCACCGACGGCCACCGCCTTGCCCGCGTCACCGTGGCACGTCCGGACGGCGCCGATTCGATGCCGGGCGTGATCATCCCGCGCAAGTGCGTGGGCGAGCTGCGCAAGCTGCTCGACGAAGTCGACGGCTCGATCGGCGTGTCGCTGTCCAACTCGAAGATCCGCTTCGACCTGGGCCAGGCGATCCTGACCTCGAAGCTGATCGACGGCACCTTCCCCGATTACACCCGCGTCATCCCGACCGCGAACGACAAGCTGCTCAAGCTCGATCCGAAGAGCTTCATGGAAGGCGTCGACCGCGTCTCGACCATCGCGACGGAGAAGACCCGCGCGGTGAAGATGGCACTGGAGCGCGACAAGATCATCCTGTCGGTGACCAGCCCCGAGAACGGCGCGGCGGCCGAGGAAGTGCCGGGCGACTATGCCGCCCAGGGCTTCGAGATCGGCTTCAACAGCCGCTATCTGATGGACATCCTCAACCAGATCGAAGGCGATTCGGTGGAAGTCCATCTGGCCGACGCCGCGGCACCGACGCTGATCCGCGAGAACGACAAGTCGCCGGCGCTGTATGTGCTGATGCCGATGCGGGTGTGATCGCACTGCGACTACGGACATGAAAAAGCCGGTGCGGGACCATCCCGCACCGGCTTTTTCGTTTCAGGTGACCGGCGTCAGGCGAACATGCCGCGGCGGATCGCCGTGATGATCGACACGGCCAGGTAGATCACCGTCGAGATAGTCATCAGCGTCCACAGGCTGACCTCCGCGACCAGGCCGAGCTTGGCGAGGACGGCCCAGCCGAACAGGCCGAGCTGGAGCAGCCAGAAGCTGGCGATCGACGCCTCGGCCATCGCCGCGCGGCTGAGCTCGTCGCTGGTCCGCATGACCCGGAGGTTGAGCCAGACCTGGAAGGCGAGCAGCGCAGCCATTCCGACGGCCACCGCGATCGCGGCATCGCCGGTGAGACCGTAGCGCACGGCCAGCGGCGGGGCGAGGAGCAGCACGGCCGCCAGGATCATCACCACCCCGCTGACGCGCAGATAGCGCAGCACGCTGCCGTCGAGCGGATCGCCCTCCTGGTAATTCTCCGCCATGCGGCGGTAGAGCGCGCTGCTCGATGCGGCGATCACCGCGAACAGGCCGAGCAGCAGCAGCATGCCGGCAACCACGGTCGAGGCGATGTCCTCGCCCGGCAGCGCCTCCAACCAGTCGAACAGCCCGGCCTGGCCGGCGCCAAAGGCGAGGACGAAGCCGACCACGGCGCCGATCGCGGCGCGGACGAGCCGGCGGCGGACCCCGGGACTAGCCATTGGGGCGCTCGGGCGGGATCCAGTCGTCAAGGAAGATGGCATCGACGGGCACTCCAAAGATCTTAGAAAGCCGCATCGCCAGCGGCAGGCTCGGGTCGTATTTGTCGGTCTCCACCGCATTGATCGTCTGACGCGAGACGCCGAGCAGCCCCGCCAGGTCACCCTGGCTGAGCCCGGCCTCGGCTCGCAGCACGCGCAGCCGGTTCTTCATCGGTGGTGTCCAGAACTCTGTACCATATGACAAGAGTTCTTGTCATTCCGAGGCGCTATTGTCAAGAACTCTTGTCATGCCGCCTGCGCCGCACCGCAGGTTGATTTCTCGGCCCGACTCTTGTATTGACACTATTGTCAGTAAGGAATCGCACCATGGCCACGCAACCCGCGCCCCAGATGCTCAACCCTGGTATCCCGATGAAGCGGGAATGGGGGACCGCGTTCCGCGCGCTCGGGCGGCTGCTCGCCAATGGCGACGATACCGAGCAGGTCTTCCGCATCATGCGCGCGCTGAACGGCGATGCGACGCAGAAGAGCTATCGCAAGCTGCTGACCATGCCCGAGGGCGGGCGGCTGGCCTATCAGCATGTCGAGCTGGCTTCGCGTCTGACCGACCGCGAATGGATCGACGGCTTTGCCGAGGGCACGGTGGGCGCGGCCTATCGCAATTTCCTCGATTCGACCGGCTATTCGGCCGACGGGCTGGTCGAGGTCAGCATGAGCGCAAGCGCCTTCCAGGGCATCGAGTTCGAGCATCCCTATGCCTGGATGGGCCGGCGCGAGCGCGACATCCACGACCTGTGGCACGTGATCACCGGCTACCAGGCGGACGAGCATCTGGGCGAGGCCTGCCTGGTCGCCTTCTCCTTCGCGCAGACCGGCGGGCTGGGCTGGGGGTTCATCGGTCTGGGCGCGGCGCTGAAGAGCATCCGCATCACCCGCAGGCTCGATTTCTTCAAGGCGGTGGCCGAGGGCTATCGCCACGGCAAGGCCGCCCGGTGGCTGCACGGCGAGGATTACGAGACGCTGCTCGCCGAGCCGCTCGACCAGGTCCGCAAGCGGCTGAACATCGGCGATCCGGTCCGCTACCGGATCGCCCAGGCGAGCCTGGAAGCAGCGGGCCTCAAGGGAATCTGAGGCCCGTCCGCGCGATCAGGGCAGGTCCTTGATCGCGCCGCCGCCCGGCTTCATCAGCGAATCCATCGAGCCGAAGATCTCCTCGGTCGGGGTGACCGGCGCGGGCAGTTCGAAATGCTTGGCATCGATCTCGGCGGTGTCGAGCGACTTGAACTCGATCAGTGGGCCCTCGGGCTTGGCGGCACCTTCCTCCACCGGTGTGATGCGCAGCGGCGCGCCCTTGGCGAACAACTCGGCCACCTTGGCCGAGAAGCCGGTATCGGTAGGGAACATCGCTGCGAAGAATTCGGACAGCGTGCCGATCGTGCGCTGGAACACGGTGCCGACCGGGGCGAGCGCGGGATCGGCGCTGACCACCATCTCGAGATGCTTCTTCTTCGAGGCATCGTCGCCCTTGACCATCAGCAGCTTCCAGGCGGCGCCCTGCTGGCCGGCAATGGCCACCGGCGCACCGGGTGCGATACCGAACTCGAAGCCCTTGGCCTCGGCATCCGGGGTCTTGGGTATGATGCCCTTGAACAATTCGACCATGCCCTTGAGCTCGAAGACCTTGGGGCCTTCCTTGTCGTAGATCACCAGATAATCGACGGCATCGCGGTGGATGACCGCGAACTTGCCGGCGACCTCGACGCGCGAATTGCCGCCCTCGTCCACCTCGACGACCAGCTCCTTGCCGCCGGCGGCATAATGGGCAGTGACATCGGCCAGCGCCGGCATGGGCACGAGCGCGAGCAGCGTGGCGAGGACGAGACTGGTACGCATTTGGATCCCCCTTGTTCGGTGCCGGCGATCATCGGCGATGTCGCGCGCGGCGGCAATAGTGCGGCGGCGCAGGATCGGCTATCGGCAGGTCCATGGCAGTGTCCCGCCTCGTCCTGACCGACTTCCGCAACCATGAAGACGCCGTGCTCGCCCCCGGGCCCGGCTTCGTCGTGCTGAGCGGCGAGAATGGCGCGGGCAAGACCAATGTGCTGGAGGCGCTGTCGCTGCTGGCGCCCGGCCGCGGACTGCGCCGCGCACCGCTCGCCGAGATGGCGCGACAGGGCAGCAGCGGCGGGTTCGGCGTGGCGGCACGGCTGGGCGAGACGGACATCGGCACCGGCACCAACCCCGATGCGCCCGAGCGCCGGCTGGTACGGATCAACGGCGCCACCGCAGCAGCGACGACGCTGGCCGAATGGGTGAGCGTGCTATGGCTGACCCCGGCGATGGACCGGCTGTTCGTCGATGCGGCGGGCGAGCGGCGGCGCTTCCTCGACCGGCTGACCCTGGCGCTGGCGCCCGGCCATGCCCACCACTCCACCCGCTACGAAGCGGCGATGCGCGAGCGCAACCGGCTGCTCGGCGATGACGGCACGCCCGATCCCGACTGGCTGACCGCGCTGGAGGCGCGCATGGCCGAGCATGGCGCCGCGATCGACGCCGCCCGGCGCGACATGGTCGCCGCGCTCGCGGCACGACTGGAAGCGCAACCCGAGGGGCCGTTCGCCCGCGCAGGACTGGCGCTCGAAGGCTGGCAGGGCGATGCCGGGACCCTGGCCCGCGAGCTCGCCGCCGGGCGCCGGCGCGACGCGGCGGCGGGACGCACGCTCAGCGGGCCGCACCGCGCCGACCTGCTCGTCACGCACCTGGGCAAGAACCAGGCGGCGCATCTCTGCTCGACCGGCGAGCAGAAGGCGCTGCTGCTCGGGCTGGTCCTCGCCCATGCCGAGCTGGTCGCCGAGCGCGCCGGCCGGGTCCCGATCCTGCTGCTCGACGAAGTCGCCGCGCATCTCGATCCGGGGCGACGGGCCGCGCTGTTCGAGCGCCTCGAAGGGCGCGGCCAGGTGTGGATGACGGGGACCGAGCCGGGGCTGTTCGAGGCGGTGCCTGGCGGGGCTACGCGGTATCGGGTGGCCGAGGGGCTGGTTTCGGCGGAGTAGAATTGCTCCCCTCCCTGCAAGGGAGGGGTCGGGGGTGGGTCGATATACGCGATACGGCTAGTCGAGGCGCGCGGCGTCCGTATCGCCAAGCCTCCACCCACCCCTACCCCCTCCCTTGCAGGGAGGGGAATCCCATCAGCTACTGCTGCCCGGCATAGGCCTTCACCAGGTCGAACAGATAGTCGCGGCCGACATAGAGCGACCTGGCCTCGATCCGTTCGTTGAGGCCGTGCACGCCATTGCCGTCGGGATCGCCCCAGGGGCCGGGAACGCCATAGACCGGGATGCCCACCGCCTCGAGGAAGATGCCGTCGGTAGCCCCCGTCGACATCGACGGGACCATCGGCACGCCGGGGAAATATTGCGCGACCAGCTTCTCGGCCGGGCCGATCACCTTGGGATCGAGCGGCGGCGCCTTGGCGACCGGGCGGATCGGCGGCACCGGCGTGATCGTCACCTTGGGATCGCCGATCGCGGCGGCGAGCGCCGCCTGGGTCTCCTCGACCGTGCGACCGGGGAACATGCGGCAATTGACGTTGGCGGCGGCGCGCTGGGGCAGCGCGTTGTTGGCATGGCCGCCCTCGATCAGCGTCGCGACGCAGGTGGTGCGCAGCATCGAATGATAGATGCGGTCGGTGTTGAGCAGCTTTTCCGCCTGCCTGTCGGCCGGATTGGCGGCGATCGCGACCATCGCCTTGCCGAGCGCATCGCCGCGCGCCGCGCCGGCCTTGGCGAAGAAGGCGCGGGTGGTGTCGGTCATCTCCAGCGGGAACTCGTAGCCGCGGACCTTCGCCAGCGCGTCCGACAGTTCGTAGATCGCATTGTCGGGGACCGGGATCGAGCTGTGGCCGCCGGGATTGCTCGTCTCGAGGCGGAAATTGATCACCGCCTTCTCGCCGACCTGCATTTCCTGGTTGAGCAGCTTGCCGTGCCCGTCGGTGTTGCCGCCGCCGCCTTCGTTGAGGGCGAACTCCGCATCGATCAGGTCGCGCTTGTTGTTGGCCAGCCACTGCGCGCCGTTGAACGCCCAGGTCGTCTCCTCGCCGCAGGTGAGCGCCAGCTTGATCGTCCGCTTCGGCTTGTAGCCGCTCTGCCTGAAGCGGATCAGCGCATCGGCGAAGATCGCCGCCATCGCCTTGTCGTCGGCGGTGCCGCGGGCATAGTAATAGCCCTTCTCCTCGACCAGCTTGAACGGATCGCGCACCCAATCCTCGCGCTTGGCGGCGACGACGTCGATATGGGCGAGCAGGAGGATCGGCTTGGCCGTCCTGGACGTGCCTGGATAGACGGCCACCAGCCCGCCATCCTTGGGATGATCGGGGGTGCTGAACAGGGTGAGCTGGTCCTCGGCAAAGCCCGCCGCCTTCAGCCGCGCGGCGATCTGCTCGGCGGCCTGGGTGCAGCTGCCGACATTGACCACGGTGTTGGTCTCGACCAGCTCCTTGTAGAGTTCGAAGAACTTCGCCTGATCGGGGCGCAACGCCGCCGATTCCTGTGCCGCTGCGGGCACCGCCGCCAGCATCGCCGCAGCCATCATCGCCAACCGCTTCATCAGCATCCCCTCATGCGGATCAATTTCAATCGGCTAGACTGTTACCAATCTTGCTTCCAATTCGGAGCCACCACAAACTCAGAATTTCCTGGGCCATGAAGCCAAATACCATTGTGTCCTTCGGAAACCTTCAGGAACGCCTCATCAATCAATTCAGCGAGCAGCTGAGTGGGGGAATCGTTTAATTCAATGCCGTAGCAAGCACACGCTTTGGAATCACAGAAAACTGATTCTATCCTACGCAGGATCGGTTCCGCGAGTGCCAAAAGCATTTCCTGCATTACGGAAACCTCCGCCGCAGAATCATAGCGACTGGTAACGACGGGCAACTCGCGCACGAAACTGAGCATACCAATCTCCTCTGGCGGGATGGTCGCATTATGTTCCGTTTCAGGCAAGCTGAAACACCGAGCATTTTGCTTCCGTTTCGTGATGCCAATACCTATATGCTGGGCATGGCAATTGACGACACCACTCCCGAAAATACCCCGAACCAGAACAGCTACGGCGCGGACTCGATCAAGGTCCTCAAGGGCCTGGACGCCGTGCGCAAACGCCCCGGCATGTACATCGGCGACACCGACGACGGTTCGGGCCTCCACCACATGGTGTTCGAGGTCTCGGACAACGCGATCGACGAGGCGCTGGCCGGGCACTGCGACAAGATCATCATCCAGCTGAACGCGGACGGCTCGGTCTCGGTCGAGGACAATGGCCGCGGCATCCCGACCGGCATCCATAAGGAAGAAGGCGTCTCGGCGGCCGAGGTCATCATGACCCAGCTCCACGCAGGCGGTAAGTTCGAGAACACCAGCGACGACAATGCCTACAAGGTCTCGGGCGGCCTGCACGGCGTCGGCGTCTCGGTGGTGAACGCGCTTTCCGAGTGGCTCGACCTCAACATCTGGCGCGACGGCGAAGAGCATTGGATGCGCTTCGCGTACGGCGACGCGACCGCACCGCTCAAGGTCATCGGCAAGGCGCCCGAGGGCAAGAAGGGCACCCGCGTGACCTTCCTCGCCTCGACCGAGAAGACCCCGGGCGACGGCGGTACGTTCCGCAACCAGATCGAATTCGACTTCGACAAGCTCGAGCATCGCTATCGCGAGCTGGCCTTCCTCAATTCCGGCGTGCGCCTGTTCCTGCGCGACGCGCGGCACGAGGAAGTGAAGGAAGTCGAGCTCTATTACGAGGGCGGCATCGCGGCCTTCGTGAAGTGGCTCGATCGCAACAAGCAGCCGCTGATGCCCGATCCCGTGGCGATCGCCGGCACCCGCGACGACGTGACCATCGACGTGGCGCTGGAGTGGAACGACTCATACTATGAGAACGTCCTCTGCTTCACCAACAACATCCCGCAGCGGGATGGCGGCACGCACCTTGCGGCGTTCCGCGCGGCGCTGACCCGCACCATCAACAGCTATGCCGACAAGAGCGGCGCGCTGAAGAAGGAGAAGGTGACGCTCACCGGCGACGACATGCGCGAAGGCCTGACCGCGATCGTATCGGTCAAGCTGCCGGACCCCAAGTTCAGCTCGCAGACCAAGGACAAGCTGGTCTCGTCCGAAGTGCGCCAGCCGCTCGAGAGCCTGATGGCCGACAAGCTGGCCGAGTATCTCGAAGAGAACCCGGCCAACGCCAAGATGATCATCCAGAAGGTGATCGACGCCGCCGCGGCGCGCGAAGCCGCCAAGAAGGCGCGCGAGCTGACCCGGCGCAAGGGCGTGATGGACATCGCCAGCCTGCCCGGCAAGCTGGCGGACTGCCAGGAGCGCGATCCGGCCAAGTCCGAACTGTTCTTCGTCGAGGGTGACTCGGCAGGTGGCTCCGCCAAGCAGGGCCGCGACCGCCAGTTCCAGGCGATCCTGCCGCTGCGCGGCAAGATCCTGAACGTCGAGCGCGCGCGCTTCGACCGGATGCTCGCCAGCCGCGAGATCGGCACGATCATCACGGCGCTGGGCACCGGCATCCGCGACGATTTCAACATCGAGAAGCTGCGCTACCACAAGATTGTCATCATGACCGACGCAGACGTGGACGGCGCACACATCCGCACGCTGCTGCTCACCTTCTTCTACCGCCAGATGCCCGAGATCATCACCAACGGGCACCTCTATATCGCGCAGCCGCCGCTCTATAAGGCGAGCAAGGGCCGCAGCGAGGTGTACCTGAAGGACGACAGCGCGCTCGACCAGTATCTGGTCGATGCCGGGGTCGGCGGCACGATGCTCGACACCCAGGGCACGCTGCGCAGCGGCGACGACCTGCGCGAGCTGATCGAGCATGCCCGGCGCATGCGCACCCTGATGCGCTATGTGCCGCGCCGCTACTCGCCGGACATCATCGAAGTGCTGGCGCTCGGCGGCGGCCTCGATCCGGTGGCGACCGTCGAGCAGCGCGCCGCGAGCCTGACCACCACTGTCGCCCGGCTGGAAGCCGCCGATACCGAGGCGCGCTGGTCGGCGCGGATCACCGAGGATGGCGGCTATCATTTCGAGCGGCTGTGGCGCGGCGTGACCGATCACCACATCGTCGAGGCGGCGTTCCTGGTCTCGGCCGAGGCGCGCAAGCTGCACGGCCTCGCCGCCGAGCAGGCGCCGAGCTACCTCGTGCCGTCGAAGCTGGTCCCGTCCAAGGCGGCGGCCGCTACCGAGGCCGAGGCGCCCGCGCCGGTGGAAGTCGACGAGAACGACGTGCCGGTGGCCGTCGGCAAGGGCGAGGCACTCGTCTCGCGCCCGAGCCAGCTGCTCGACGCGATCCTGGCGTTCGGCCGCAAGGGCCTGTCGATCCAGCGCTACAAGGGCCTTGGCGAGATGAACGCCGAGCAGCTCTGGGAGACCACGCTCGACCCGTCCAACCGCTCGATGCTGATCGTCCAGCTCGACCAGGCCGACGTCGCCGACGAGATCTTCACCCAGCTGATGGGCGACGTGGTCGAGCCGCGGCGTGACTTCATCCAGGAGAACGCGCTGAGCGTGGCGAACCTGGACGTCTGACGGCCCTTCCCTGGAATAAGCCGACTGGCTGTTTCCGGAGCCTGATTTGCTCGTTCCAGGACGCGTCTTTTCCTGTTCCTCAGGAAAGGCGGATTGCCCATTGATCCTGACAAGGGGCTGAGCGCGCCGGTCGCCATGTTGGCGATCGGCGCGCTGGCGCATGTTCGATCCCATCGCATGTGCAGGATCGCGGTTGGCGCTCGAGCGAGGCGGAACGGACCTGGCGCCGCTTGCCGCCCCGGATATCGAAGCGCCCCTATCGCTGAGGCACGGCACCGCGGTGACCGAACTGGTCATGCAGGCGTGGCGACAGTCTTGGGCCCGTCCGCCATCGTCCTCGGTGGTCGCCTGCCGCACGCAGTCGCGCGCTACCTGATCGATGCGACGCACTTCCGTTCCGTGCCAGCGCGCGGCCGCGACAGACCCTCTGCCCCGCGGATCGCCTCGGGGGATGCGGCAGCGCCAGGCGCAGCATCGCTGGTGATCGCCATCTGCCGGGACCGCGGCAGAGCGCGGCACCTCCATCCCCGACATGTCGCCTGCCGCTCCTGAAAGCTGCAGCCCGTCAATGCGCCTCCCGGCGCGGCATGGGAGGACCGCCGCCAAGGCGCCCGCCATTCCGCCGCCCTGGAAAATGCGCGCCGCTCATCATGACACCGGCGCCGCTACTTCGGAATTCACACGCCTAAGTATGTGTCAACTATAATTTCCACAGCTACCCCAAATCCGACCAATTATTAAGTCAATTACGCGATTCCGGAACGTAATTTACCACCATTATCATCTTGTCGCCTTCTGCTCGTAACATTGCCGTGGTCTCGTTCATCGACTCCTCTGATGCGCCATCATTGGCATCGGAGCTTCAGCCATTTTCCACATCAAATCCGTAATAAAACTGTATCAAGGAAAGGGGGAACGATGACGAATTTCATTCGACCTAGGCTGATCACCAGTGCCACGGCGTTAATTACATTCATGTCAGGGCAGGAATGCATCGCTCAAACCACCACCTATGAGTATGATGCATTGGGCCGGCTCGTCTCGAGCCGCGCGAATATCCCCGGAACAACGGCCTCGACTGCGATCGAATATGATCCTGCAGGCAATCGCAGGCGCTATGTCGTGAGCGGCGCGCTGGCCACCCCCACGCCCAGCCCCACGCCTAGCCCAACCCCCACGCCCACGCCCACGCCCGGCAACCAACCGCCGGTCGCGAACCCGGACACGATAGACGTGCCCTGGGCCGACACCTGCAACGGGTATGCCCTGAATGTCGTTGCGAACGACACTGATCCGGACGGAAATTATCCACTCACAATTGTTGGCGTGGAAAACAACCCGTACCTGTCCTTCGATAATACAACTGTGTATTATTATCCGTGGATGCCCAATGGGCCGTATACTTTCAGCTATACGATAAGAGACGCACTTGGAGCCACAAGCTCAAGTACGGTGACTTTCGTATTCCAGTACAGGAACTGCGACTAGCAGCTACTGCACAAGAGCAATCAGGCTCACCTCTTTCAATGATATGGTGCAATCATCCGGCGAGACCATCTCGGCTCTTTATTCCATTTCCAGGAACGGTAGCCGCTGCACCGGCCGGTCCAGAGCGGCTGCACGCCAGCAATTGTCACCTTCCGGTCGAAATGACCCCCGATGGCCATATCGAGGTAAACACATCACTTGCTAGGGGAATTTATGTATTTTAAATACAGCCTAGTTTCGCCGAGGTATTTTTGGAAAGTACTTAGAGCGATATCGATAGCATCGTCGGCAGCATTTTGCCTGAACGTCAACTTCGCCCATTCCCAGGATGTCTCCGGGAACGGCTTTCCGGTAATCAATCCAAATCCCGACATCAACGGCGTCGACGTGGCGACAGGCCAGCTGTCTGTGGAGTCCCCATTCTCGTTCAACGCCCCGGGATCCGGGCACCTCAACGTCCAGAGCGTATTCAACGGCCGGAGATTTACCACCAACCTGGAAGCCTATCTCCAGGACGACACGGTAACCGATCCCGATAGTGGAAACCCCAATAGCAGACAAATCCGCATACACCTCAACGGCACAGACAAATTATTCGTCTGCGCATCGACGGGGGCCTGCCAACAAGTTGCCAAAATAGATGGTTCCAGGCTGACGCGTACAGCCGACAGATCTTATAATTTTCAGGACCGAGATGGAACTACGGTCACTTTCTTCCCGATGGTGGTCAATGTTCTGCCGGTTTGCACGGGTGGTGGCGCGGGCTGCAATGGCGCCGAATATGGCGGCTACGCATACGCCTCCTCCATAAATTACCCGACCGGCGAGAAGCTCACCTTCGCGAGCTTTCCGATTGTATCGGGGAGCACGCTCGTCAGCACCATCTCGAGCAATCTGGGCTATACGGTCGATGCCGTCTATCCCTGCACATCCTGCGGTGTTGCGGCGTCACCAGCCGGATATGGCTGGGTTCTGTACGGCGGCCTCGCGAATTCATCGACATATGTCTTGAGGAAGAATGGCGCCGAGATCGACAGGATCACCTTCAATAGATCGCTAACCTCTTACCACGCGACCTCCGCGGGTCAGCTGGCAGCGCAGGATGACTGGCAGGCAACGGACGGCATCGGCCGGACATTCAAAGTAAAGCTGCAATCGAGAGCGGTCCTGACCTGCGAGCTTTATGGGGGAGATTTCCACAATGCGCAGGGACTCGATTCAACAAACTTGAATCCCGTGCAGATAATATCCCCGAACGGCGTAGAAACTAATGTAACATATTACAATATCATCAGTTTCTCGGATACACTGCACCATATTCCGGTGTCATCGGTTACCCGCGGCGGACAGGTCTGGCGCTATAACTACACGGAATCCGCTGACGGAGGCGGCTTGCTATCGGCGACCAACCCGTTGGGCCATAGCCAAGTCAGGACCGCTGTCGGCTACCGGGTACCCTGGCCGACAGCTTGGGGAACCATCCCCGCAGGCTGCCTGTCATCGACGACCGGGGCCGACATAACGCAAAGCCAGGACGAGCTTGGCCGCCAGAGAAGCTTCACATACCAGCGACAAGGAACGCTGGCATCCTCGACCGAGCCGCAAAATAACGGTTATCGCTATAGCCACGACGCTCGCGGGAATACCGTCGAGATCATCCAGGATCCCAAGCCTGGATCGGGCCAGAATGCCATCGTGATCTTCCAGGCCGGCTTCGATGCGATCTGCTCCGTACCCGTGAAGTGCAACAAGCCCAATTGGACCCGCGACGCGAACGGCGCGCAGACCGATTATGAATATGATCCAGTTCATGGCGGGGAGACGAAGGTAACCTCGCCCCCCGATCCTTCCGGCATCCGGCCGCAGCGACGGTCGACCTACGAGAGCTTTGATTCCGGCGCCGGCACCCTCTTTCGCCTGAAGCAGATATCGGAGTGCATGACGGCCAGCCTCTGCGCCGGCGGCCCCGATGAGATTGCACGCAGCTTCACCTATTGGGGCAGCACGTTCCTGCGCCTCGCCGAAACGGTGACGTCGGGAGGCACCTCCCTGACAACCAACTACACCTACGATGATGCCGGCCGCCTGATATCGGAAAGGGCGCCCAATGGGGGCACCACGACGCATCTGTACGACAGGGCTGGACGCAAGATCGGAACGATCGGCGAGGATCCGGACGGTGCCGGCCCGCTTCCGCGGGGCGCGCAGCGGATCACCTACAATAATGACGACCAGGTCACCAGGCTCGAGGAGGGCACGGCCACCGGGACCACGGCCTCCGCCTTGGCCAGCATGACGGTCTCGAAGACCACGGACACGACCTACAACGCGATCGGCCAGAAAATTGCGGAGACCGTGTCGTCGGGCGGCACACCGTATCAGCTGACCCAATATAGTTATGACGGAGCCGAGAGGCTGGAGTGCACCGCCCTGCGGATGAATCCGGCGGCCTTCTCGAGTGCGCCCGGCGCCTGCACGCTCGGCGCCGAAGGTAGCCAGGGCCCCGATCGAATCACCAGAAGCGAATATGATGCGGCCGGGCAGTTGCTGCAGGTGCGCAAGGGAGTGGGCACGAATCTGGAGCAGGCCTATGCGACCTATGGCTACACCAGGAACGGCAAGCAGGAATATGTCATCGATGCCAATGGCAACCGCGCAACGCTGACCTATGACGGATTCGATCGCCAGTCGGCATGGTACTTTCCCACGCCATCCGCGCCGAGCGCCTACAATCCCGCCAATCAGGCATCGGCGCTGACAATTTCACCGCCCTCGAGCACGACGGACTATGAGGGGTACCAATATGACAATAACGGCAATCGGACCTCGCTGAGAAAGCGAGACGGACGCACCTTCTCTTTCACCTACGATGCGCTGAACCGGATGACGTCGAAGATCGTCCCGGATAGCTGCGTGTCCGGCTATTCCTGCACCAACGTGCCGGCGTCGGCGACCCGCGACGTCTATTACGGCTACAATCTGCAGGGCCTGCAGACTGCGGCGCGGTTCGACAGTGCGGCCGGCCAGGACGCCGTAACCAGCAGCTATGACGGGTTTGGTCGGCTGACGTCGAGCACCACCAGCATGAGCGGCACAAGCCGGGAGCTCCGCTATCAATATGATGCCGACGGCAACCGCCGCCGCATCACACACCCGGACGGCAACTACTTCACCTACGATTATGATGGCCTCGACCGACCGGTTGCCCTTCACGAGAATGGGAACGCGGTCACCGCGACCATGGCGTGGGACGCACAGGGCCATCGCTCTGGCGAGACGCGCGGATCGGTTACCTCAACCTATGGCTATGACGGCGCGTCGAGACTCTCGAGCCTCAGCGACGATCTGGCCGGCGCGAGCGAGGACATCACCACGACATTCACCTATAATCCGGCCAGCCAGATCACGGGGGAGAACAGAACAAACGCCGCCTACGCCTTTACCGACTATGCCAACGTCGATCGCGGCTATTCAGCCAATGGCCTGAACCAGTACACGACCGTCGCCGGCGCGGCCTATGGCTATGACAGCAAGGGCAATCTCACTTCCGACGGAACGACCACCTATACCTTCGACCCCGAGAACAGGCTGGTTGCGACTTCCACGGGGACCAGCCTTGCCTATGATCCGCTGGGCAGACTTTGGCAGGTCAGCAAGCCGAGCACCGGCACCACGCAATTCCTCTATGATGGCGACCAGCTAACCCTGGAATATGATGGCTCGGGCGCAACGCTCAGGCGTTATGTGCACGGTACCGGCGAAGACGATCCCTTGCTCTGGTACGAAGGCGCGGGATTGAACGACCGGCGCAGCCTGCAGGTCGACGACCAGGGCTCGATCGTATCCGTAGCGGATGCCGCAGGAAACCGGCTCGCGATCAACAGCTACGACGAGTACGGCATTCCGGGCGCAAGCAACCAGGGCCGTTTTCAGTACACGGGTCAAGCCTGGATCCCCGAGTTGGGAATGTACCACTACAAGGCCCGGGTCTACTCTCCGACATTGGGACGCTTCCTCCAGACCGATCCCATCGGATATGAGGACCAGCTCAACCTATATTCCTATGGTGGGAATGACCCCATCAACTCTACTGATCCGAGTGGCGAACTTGCGATCAAATGCCAGTTCAACGGCGACACAAATCACGGCAATTGCACGACATCCGACGACGGTGACGACAAACACATCAACGTCACCATGACTTATACCAAGACCGTCAACGGAGAGGTGCAGACCAAGACATCGGAGAACTCCTACCGCGCCTCCGACATTCTATATAGCCAGGCGTACGGTGCCGGCATAACAAGCGTCTTGCGCGCTCAGGCCAATGGCGCCTTTGGAATTACCGTAAAATTCAATCAACAACTGGCCATAGTCGCTTCTTCCAATCCAATCTGGAGCCCGGGAAAACTCAATCCGGTAGGAAACGCTTATGGGCACTGGCAAAAGCATCGCAGCGATTTCCCAAATATTCAAAACTCGAAGCAGTATGTCGAAGAGGCCAAGAATTTCATGAACAACCCCCCGCCCGGGACCTTGAAGAAGACCCGGACGAACGGCGATCAACTCTTTTACCATCCCGCTTCGAATACATATGCATCAAGAACCGTCAACGGCGTTCCAAGGACAATGTTCAAGCCGACGGACGGAATAGCGTATTGGAATAGACAATGACCGACATCAATGAATTCTCACCGTGCCAGTGCTGCGAGTCCCTTACCATACTCGATCCAGGCGGATATGAAATTTGCCCGGTATGCGGATGGGAAGATGATCCCGTACAGAATGAGGATCCCGATTACGCCGGTGGCGCAAATGGGATAAGCTTGTCTTCCGCACGTGCCGAATGGAAGTTGAAGCAGCAGCAAGGCAAAGCGTGAGCGCAGTCCCACTGCCGCATGTCGTCCGGACACGCGGCAGTGGGACGAAATCGCTCGCGAATGAAGCGGCCTTCGGCACGAATTGCCGCATCACTGCGTGCCGAGGCGGCGGCATTGCCGATCCGATAGCGAAGGTATGCCGCTTGCGTCATGCCCCACTCCCAACCCTCTCTCCGGCAGGAGAGAGGGTGATTGGGGATCATCCCATCACCAGATCGCGCGGGAAGCCGGCCGCCAGGTGATCGATCAGCGCGCGCACCGCAGGCGGCAGGCCGCGGCGGGTCGTGAAGACCAGGTGCACGATCCCCTGGACGCCGCGCCATTCCGGCAGCACCCGGACCAGCCGGCCCGCCTTCAGCGCTTCGAAGCAGACGTGATCGGGCAGGATCGCGACGCCCAGCCCGTCGATCGCGGCGTTGCGGACGCTCGCCATGTCCTCGCAGCCCAGCCGGGGCTCGACCCGCAGCACATGGGTGCGCCCCGCTTCCGTCTCGAGATGCCATTCGAGATCGTCCGCCGCGTCGCTGGTCGCGAGCGCCGGCATCTGGGCGAGCTGCTCGATCGTCTCGATCCGGTTGGCCAATTGCGGGCTGGCGACCACGATGCGGGTCGACTTGCCGAGCGAGCGCATCGTCAGCGCCGCATCGCTGGTGAGGCTGGCACGAACCCTTAGCGCGAGGTCTACCCGCTCGGCGATCAGGTCGACCGGGCGATCGGTGGCGACCAGCTGCAGGCGGACCCTGGGATAGCGCAGCAGGAAGGACGAGATCAGCCCGGCGATCGGCTCGAGCATACCGGTGGGGCAGCTGAAGCGGATCCGGCCGTGCGGCTCGGCCTGGGCCTGCATCACCAGCGCTTCGGCCTGTTCCGCCTCGGCCAGGATCGCGCGGCAGCGCTCATAGAAGGCCTGGCCGGTATCGGTGACGCGGAAGCGCCGGCTCGACCGCTCGATCAGCCGCAGGCCGAGGCGCTCCTCGAGCCCGGCGACGCGGCGGCTGAGCTTCGACTTGGGCTCGCGCAGCGCCCGCCCCGCCGCGGCGAACCCGCCATGCGCGACGACCTCGGCGAAATAGGCATAGTCGTTGAGATCAACCCGCATCATCGTTCCTCCAGTGGAACGCTAAGTGCCATATTCGCCGACTACACGCATCATCGTTCACGCTGCATCTAGGCGGGGCAACGGCGCTTTGCCGAAGACCCGAAGGAGACAGACGATGGCGAACAAGTTCCAGGACAAGGTGGTGGTGGTGACCGGCGGCACGAGCGGCATCGGCCTGGCCACGGCAAAGGCATTCGTGGCCGAAGGCGCATCGGTGTTCATCACCGGCCGCCGTCAGGACGCGCTCGATGCCGCGGTGAAGGCGATCGGCGGCCGGGTGACCGGGGTGCGCGGCGACATGTCGCAGCTTGGCGACATCGACCGGCTCTATGACGCCGTCCAGCAGCGCCATGCCCAGATAGACGTGCTGTTCGCCAATGCCGGCGGCGGCGAGATGGCCCCGCTGGGCGCGATCTCGGAAGAGCATTACGAGAAGACCTTCGCCACCAATGTGAAGGGCGTGCTGTTCACCGTGCAGAAGGCGCTGCCGCTGCTCAAGGACGGCGCTTCGGTGATCCTGACCAGCTCGACCACCAGCATCTCGGGCACGCCGGCGTTCAGCGTCTATTCGGCGACCAAGGCCGCGATCCGCAACTTCGCGCGCAACTGGATCCTCGACCTCAAGGATCGCCACATCCGCGTCAACGCGGTCAGCCCCGGCGTCACCGACACGGCGGGCCTGAACGAGCTGTTCGGCGGCGGCGAACAGGCCGAGGGCACCAAGGACTATCTGGCCAGCCTGATCCCCGCCGGCCGCGTCGGCCAGCCCGAGGAGATCGCCAAGGCGGTGCTGTTCCTCGCCTCGGACGATGCCAGCTTCGTCAACGGCGTCGAGCTGTTCGTCGATGGCGGCCAGGCCCAGATCTGACGATGACTTCCCCGGGGTCCCGGCCTCGGGGTTACCCCTGTTCATGGAGGACAAGATGGTACCGGACAGCGAACCCGCCGACCGTATCCGCGCGCTGCTGCTGCGCAATCTCGCGGAGGTGTTCGGCGAGAATGATGCGACCCGCCGTCGCGCGGCGATCGAGCAACTCTGGGCCGAGGACGGCGTGCTCTATGCGCCGACCGGGCCGGTCGCCGGCCATGCCGCGATCGCCGAATTCGCCGGCGCGCTCCGGGCGACGCACCCCGACTTCGCCTATGCGCCGGGCAATCCGCAGGCGCTGCACAATGCCGGCCGCCTCGGCTGGGGATCGGGACCGAGGGACGAGGCGCCGGCCTATACCGGCTGGGACTTCATCCTGGTCGAGGGCGGCAGGATCGCCGCACTCTATGTGTTCCTCGACGAAGGATCGGCCGAATCGCGGCGCATGCTGGACGCCGCGGGCAACTGAGCCAGCAGGGGCGGCCCTCCGGCGACGGATGGCCGCCCTGCTTTGATCACGACTTGCGATTGATAGTGAATCGCAATAATCGATCGACGACACTTTCATTGGGGGCCGATCATGCGATTTCCGAAACTGATCCTGCTGGGTGCGCTCGGCGCCATCGTGCTGGGCAGCGCCGCCCAGGCGCACATGCCCTATCTGCTTCCCACCCTGTTCGACGTGGGCAAGGGCGACCATGTCACTGTCACCTCGGCCTTCGGCGAGGATGCCTTCGTGCCCGAGATCGGCATGAAGGACGCGCCCTTCCACTTCATCCGGCCGGACGGCACCCGGGGCGAGGTCGGCAAGCCGACCTATCTGCGCGACCTGACCATCTTCGAAGCGGACCTGTCGGCCGAAGGCACCTATCGCCTGAGCACCGGCCAGCGGCTGGGCCGCCTGGGCAAGATGTATTCGGTCGACGGCAAGTGGATCATCGCCGGCGAGGATGGCGCGCCGCCGGCCGGTGCGAAGGAAGTCGCGGTGCAGAGCACGACGCTGGCCGAGGCCTATGTCACTCGCGGCGCGGCGAACAGCGGCGCGCTCAAGCCGATCGGCACCGCGCTGGAAGTGCAGGCGATCACCCATCCGAGCGAGATCGCCTCGGGCAGCGACGCTCGGTTCAGGCTGCTCTTCGACGGCAAGCCGCTGGCGGACACCGAAGTCACGCTGTTCCGCGCCACCGGCAATTACGACGGCAAGAAGATCGTCGGCGCCGTGAAATCCGATTCGCAGGGCAATTTCGCGCTGAAGCCGCGCGATGCCGGCCTCTATCTGATCCTGGTGCGCCACCGCACCGAGGCACCGGCCGGATCGGCGACGCCCTATCGCAGCTATACCTATACGCTCGCCTTCGACGCAGCCTGAGACGCGCGGGACGGCGGTGCGGTTCGTCGCCGCACCGCCACGGCATGACGCACTATCGGCCTGGCGGTGTGGATTTGTTCACCGATCGGCGGCAGGCCCGCCCCGGGGACAACATCAAGGCGCATGTAATGGGGGCAAGGTTCGAGCGAGGGATGGCATTTGCCGCCATGGCAATGCTGCTTTCGCCCTGCGCGATCTCCCATGCCAATGCGCCCGGCCTGGCACCCGAAGCCGCGATCGCCACCGGCGAGGCCAGCTATTATGCCGACCGTTTCGCCGGCAAGCGCACCGCCAGCGGCGAGGCCTATGATCCCAGCGACTTCACCGCCGCCCATCGCAGCCTGCCCTTCGGCACGCGCGTGCGCGTCACCGACGTCGAGACCGGGCGCAGCGTGATCGTCCGCATCAACGACCGCGGCCCCTGGGGCAAGGGCCGGCTGATCGACGTCTCCCGCGCCGCCGCGAAGCAAATCGGGCTTGCCCGTCGGGGCCGGGGCACTGTCTCGATCGCGCTGGCGGAAGACGAAGCGCCGCAGGCCAGCCCCGAGACCAGCGAAGACTAACGGAACGCCCAGCGCAGCGTGCTCGCCACACCGCGCGTGCCGATGCGCACCGCAGGGGTAGCGAGACCGGCGCCCGAAAGCCCGTGCATCGTCCGCGCCCAGCCCGGCAGCAGATCGACCGCCGCGCCGAAGGTCAGCGCCTGGAAGGGTTTCACCGCCACGCTCGGCGCCGGCTGGTCGAGGACCATGCGGGCGACTTCGCGGGTCCGCGCATCGACGACCAGCTCGGGGCGCATCCGGGCGATCAGCGCATCGGCCTCGGCGCGGCTGCGCGGCACGTCCACCGTGCCCAGCGCCTCGGCGATACGGGCGAAATCGGCGAAATAGCTGTCCTGGTCGGCCAGGCTCATGTCCGGCTCGGCATAGCGGATCCAGGCATCGAGGAAGCTCACCGCCTCGGTGACGTGCACCCAGGCGAGCAGGTGCGGATCGTCGGCGGCATAGGGCGTGCCGTCCGGCAGCACCCCCTTCACGCGGGTGTGCACGTCGCGGACCTTGTCGATCATCTCCTGCGCCTCGGCCGCCGAACCATAGGTGGTCACCGCGATGAAGCGGGCGGTACGGCGCAACCGGCCGAGCATGTCGCCGCGGAAGGTGGAATGATCCCATACGCCGGCCAGCACCGCCGGGTGGAGCATCTGGAGCAGCAATGCCGTCACCCCGCCGACCATCATCGTGGTGACGTCGCCGTGCACCCGCCACACCACCGATTTCGGGCCGAACAGGCTCTCGTCCGGCTTGCGCTGGACCGGCTTCTCGCCGCGCGCCTGATCGTTGAACACGGCACGCACCTGGCCGATCAGCGCTCCGCGGAGCCGTTTCGCGATGCCGTCAGCGGGACTCATGGCCTCCAAGCTAGGGACTAACAGCTTTCCTGCAACCGCCCGTTTCCGTTACGGGCCCACGCTGATACGATGTCATGACGTCAGTTCCGGGGGTTGAGTCTTGTTCCGATCGACGCGAATCCGCGCGCTTGCCCTCGCCGCCGCCTGCGGGCTGCTGGCGACTGCCGGCACCGCGCAGATGCAGCCGATCAATGCCGGCACGGTGATGGATTCGGTCGCACGGCTGAAGCCCGGCCAATATATCTGGGTACCCGAGATCGCCCCGCGCGGGCCAATGCTGGTGGTGGTCAACATCGCCACCCAGCGTGTCGTCGCCTACCGCAACGGCGTGCCGATCGCGGTCTCCACCATATCGACCGGCAAGGCCGGGCACCGCACCCCCACCGGCGTGTTCACGATCCTGCAAAAGGCGAAGTGGCACCGCTCGAGCAAATATTCGAACGCGCCGATGCCCTTCATGCAGCGGCTGACCTGGTACGGCATCGCGCTCCATGCCGGGAGCCTGCCCGGCTATCCCGCCTCGCATGGCTGCATCCGCCTGCCGCACGAATTCGCCCGGCTGCTGTTCGACGAGACCAATCTCGGAATGACCGTGATCGTCACCAACCAGGAGCCGGCACTGCGCGTCGGCGCCAAGCCGACCGGCCCCGCCTTCCCCGCCGGGCCCGCGGTGTGGCGGCCCGAGCTTTCGGCAACGGGCCCGGTATCGATCGTGGTCAGCGGCGCGGACCGGCGGATGGTGGTGCTGCGCAACGGGGTCGAGATCGGATCGGCGCCGGTGGCGTTCGACGGGGTGATCGAGCGTACCCAGGCCTATGTGCTGCAGGACGTGGTGGGCGGCGACTATCGCTGGAAACGCATGACGCTGCCGGGCGAGAGCAGCGCCGCCGCCAGCTACGCCGCCCCCGATACGGGCCGCTTCCAGGGCAGCGACCCGTTCCGTCGCGCGCTCGCCGGCGTGGTCGGGCCGGGCACCACCATGGTGGTGATCCCCGATTCGCTCGGGCTCGGCCCCGATCTGGCGCCGCCGACCCAGGATCCGGACGTGCTGATCGAGAACGAGCCGGGTGTGGCCGACTGGATGGAAGACGCCAGCGTCTTCGCGCGCTGAGGGCGCTGATTCCTCAGACCTTTGCGGCCTAAAGCGAAACTAAACCGGGGCCCAAGCGCTTTGCCGTTGACCCCGTTACGTTTCGCAGTGCAGCAACGCGCCTCATGGCTAGCCTCGCAATCGCAAATAACGAGGATGTTCGCTTCCTCGGTCGGCTCCTCGGCAACGTGATCCGTGCCTATGGCGGCGAGGAGCTGTTCAAGCGCATCGAATATATCCGCTCGACTTCGGTCGATCGCGCGCGCGGCGTCGCCGGGTCGGGATCGGTCGATCGCGGGCTCGACCGGCTGAGCCTGGACGAGACGCTCGATTTCACGCGCGGCTTCATGCTCTTCTCGATGCTCGCCAACCTGGCCGAGGACCGCCAGGGCGTCGCGACCGAGAAGGATGCCGACATCGCCTCGGCGCTCAAGCGGCTGGAAGGCGAAGGCATCGGCCGCGACGCGGTGATGGCGCTGCTCGACCAGGCGCTGGTCGCCCCGGTGCTCACCGCGCACCCGACCGAAGTGCGCCGCAAGTCGATGATCGACCACAAGAACCGGATCGCCGAGCTGATGCTGCTGCGCGACCGGGGCGTGGCCGAGACCGAGGATGGCGACCAGGTCGAGGAGGCGATCCTCCGCCAGATCGCACTGCTGTGGCAGACCCGGGTGCTGCGCCGCGAGAAGCTGGGCGTCGCCGACGAAGTCGAGACCGCGCTCTCCTATCTCCGCGACATCTTCCTGCCCGTGCTGCCCGCGCTCTATGCCCGCTGGGACCGCGCGCTCGGCAACCGCACGCCCTCGTTCCTGCGCCCCGGCAGCTGGATCGGCGGCGATCGCGACGGCAATCCCTTCGTCACTGCCGATTCGATGCAGTTCGCGCTCGCCCGCGCCGCCGAGGCGGTGCTCGGCTATTATCTCGACGCGGTCCATGCGCTGGGCGCCGAGCTGTCGATCTCGACCGAGCATGTCCAGGTGAGCGAGGCGCTGCTCAAGCTCGCCGAGGCCAGCCATGACGAGGCGAAGAGCCGCGCCGACGAGCCCTATCGCCGCGCGATCACCGGCGTCTATGCGCGCCTCTCGGCCACGCACGAGAAGCTGACCGGCAAGGCCCCGCCCCGTCCCGCCGCGATCGCCGCCGAACCCTATGCGACGCCGGCCGATTTCCGCGAGGAGCTGGTCACCATCGCCCGCGCGCTCGCCGAGGAAGGCGCCGGCCCGCTCGCCACCGGCGGCGCGCTCGGCCGGCTGATCCGCGCGGTCGAGACCTTCGGCTTCCACCTCGCCACGCTCGACATGCGCCAGAACAGCGCCGTGCACGAGCGGGTGATCGCCGAGCTGCTCAAGGCCGGCGGCGTCACCGACAATTATGCCGAACTGACCGAGGACGAGCGTGTCGCGCTGCTCCGCAAGGAACTGGCGAACGCGCGGCCGCTGACCAGCCCCTATGCCGAATATTCGGAGGAGACCGCCTCCGAGCTCGCCATCGTCCGCGCGGCGGCGCAGGCGCATGCCAAGTACGGCCGCCAGTGCATCACCCATTACATCGTCTCGATGGCCCAGTCGGTGTCGGACCTGCTCGAGGTCCATATCCTGCTCAAGGAAGCCGGCCTCTACATCCCCGGCGACGAGGCCCAGGCCCACATCATGGCGATCCCGCTGTTCGAGACGATCGGTGATCTCGAAGGCGCGCCGGCGATCATGGAAGCCTGGCTCGGCCTGCCCGAAGTCGCGGCGATCGCGGCGAAGCGCGGCCACCAGGAAGTGATGATCGGCTATTCCGATTCGAACAAGGACGGCGGCTACCTCACCTCGACCTGGCAGCTGTCGCGCGGATCGACCGCGCTCGAGCCGGTGTTCGAGAAGGCGGGCCTGGGCATGCAGCTCTTCCATGGCCGCGGCGGCGCGGTGGGCCGCGGCGGCGGCTCGAGCTTCGCGGCGATCCTCGCCCAGCCCAAGGGCACGGTGCAGGGCCGTATCCGGGTGACCGAGCAGGGCGAGATCATCGCGGCGAAGTACGGCACGCGCGAGAGCGCCCAGACCAACCTGGAAGCGATGGCATCGGCGACTTTGCTCGCCAGCCTCGAGCCCGAGAAGCTCAACGCGGCCGATGCGGCGCGCTTCGCGGCGGCTATGGACCAGCTCTCCGACACCGCGTTCAAGGCCTATCGCGGCCTGGTCTACGAGACCGAGGGCTTCACGACCTTCTTCCGCCAGGCAACGCCGATCGCCGAGATCGCCGGGCTGAAGATCGGCTCGCGTCCCGCCAGCCGCAAGAAGAGCGACGCGATCGAGGACCTGCGCGCCATCCCCTGGGTGTTCAGCTGGGCGCAGGCGCGCATCATGCTGCCGGGCTGGTACGGCGTCGGCCAGGCGATCGAGCAGTTCGAGGACAAGGGCCTGCTGCGCGAGATGGCGACGGCCTGGCCGCTCTTCGCCTCGACGCTGGCCAACATGGAACAGGTGCTGGCCAAGTCCGACATGGAGATCGCCGCGCACTATGCCGCGCTGGTCGAGGACGAGGCGCTGCGCGACAAGATCTTCGGCGAGATCCGCACCGGCTGGCAGAAGACCCATGACGGGCTGCTCCAGGCGACCCGCCAGACCCGGCTGCTCGAGAAGCACGCCGCGCTGGAGACCTCGATCCGCCTGCGCCTGCCCTATATCGAGCCGCTCAACCTGCTCCAGATCGAGCTGCTCAAGCGCCACCGCGCCGGCGAGGACGATCCCCGGATCGGCGAGGGTATCCTGCTGTCGATCAACGCGATCGCGACCGCGCTGCGGAACAGCGGGTAAGTCGCCGCCCCGGACGCCTGACGGGCCGGGGCAGCCACGCTACCGCTTCTCCTTCGGCTTCCATCCCGGCTTGCGCTTTGGCCGCTTGACCGCCGCGACCGGCGTGCCCGCCCGGGCATCAGCGAGCCGCGCCCATTCCTCGGGCATCTCCGCGCCAGCCAGGTTCCACGGCACCTCGTCCGCGAACAGCGGCGCCTCCTCGTCCATCTCGTGCCCGGCGACCAGCGCGCCACGATAGACGAACCCGTCCTTCGGCAGCCGGACGAAGTCGATGGCCGGATCCTCCTCCAGCGCATCGGCCGCCGCATCGCCGCCCCGGTCGATCGCGTCATCGTCCGCGCGGCGCCGGGCGGCACAGGCCTCCAGCGCCGCCGCGATCGCGATATGCGCCTCGGCATCGAGCGCCACCCCGGCAAAGCCGTCCAGCCTGTCCGCAAGCGCATCGTCGCGCGTCGCCCGGTCGCCCGCATCGCCGCCGCTGATCACCGTGCGGATCGTCGTCGCCGAAGCCTCCGCCCCCGCAGCAGCCCCTTCGCCGCCGGCCACCGCACCCGCGGTGGCGCGCGTGCTGACATAATTGACCACGGTGCGCCGCCCCTCGGCATCCTGGCCATATTGGCGCAGCAGGAACATCAGCAGCGCGTCATTGTGCTTGCGCCGATATCCCATCAGCTTGCCGCCGGCGAAAACCGGGATCAGCTGCCCTTCGATCGCCCGCTCGAAGGCGATGTCGCGCAGCCGCTGCACACCGAAGTCGAGCGCAGCTTCCCAGGCGCGGCGAAAGCTCTCCGCACCGGGCGCGCGGCGCAGCGCATAGCAATTGGCCTGGGCGATATTGACCATGCCGGCGGCCCTGGTCACCGATCCGGTATCTGCCAGCGCCTCGATGAACGCCCGTTGCCGCTCGGGCGTCCAGCCATCGTGCCGGAACTTGCGTGGTACCGGCGTGAAGTCCGGCAGGGGCGGCCGCGCCTCGCGCGGCACCGGGGTACGGTTCTGCATGTCCTCCTCCTCGTTCGACTCGCCAACCGGCAAGCATGTACGTGTGCGAGGATCGTGTAGGACAGCGATTTGTTCGTCGTTTGTTCCGTTTCGGACCAGCTTGCCCCCATAGGCCCGGGGAAGGCCGGGGAAGCTGAAGATCTAGGGCACCAGCAGCGGCCGCATCTTCGGCACCACCACCGCCAGCTCGTCGGCCATCATCTTCGAGAAGAAGTCGGCGCCGACCGGCCCGAGATGCGTATAGTCGAAGGCCAGCTTGGCATCGCCGAGCGGCTCGACCGCGGCATTGTTCTGCGGCGTCGGCGCAGCGGCGGGCGCGGCGGGATTGGCGATCGTCGTGCCGGCCAGCGCCGCGGCGGAGACTTCGCGGGCCGGCGCCATCTGGGCGAAGCGGTTGGCCATGGACGGGCCGAGCGCCTCGACCGCATCGGCGCTGCGCTTGTTGAGATCGACCAGCGGCACCTGCATCTCCGCCGCGACCTTGCGGATCGCATCGGCCCAGGCATCGAGATCGCGGTCCAGCCTGCCCTGCTTGAACTGGCGGCGGGTGAGCGGGGTCAGCAGGATCGGCTCTGCTCCGGCGGCGCGCGTCTCCTCGACATAGCGCTTCAGATTGGCGGGGAATTCGGTGGCGAGGTCGGTCGAGCGCCCCGGCTTGCCCGGCTGGTCGTTATGGCCGAACTGGATGAGCACCCAGGTCTTCACGAAGCCCGGTGTCTTCATCTCGGCCAGCGCCAGGTCCCAGCTGCCCTCGGCCCGGTAGCTGTACGTGCTGCGCCCGCCCCGGGCGAGGTTCACACAGGCGGCGAAGCTGGTGACGTGGCTGGCGCAGAAGCTGCCGCCCCAGCCCGAGAGCACCTGGGTGGTCGAATCGCCGACCAGGATGATCTTCGAGGCCTTGATCGGCACGGCGGGCGGACGGTCCTGCGGCGCGGTCTGCGCCTGTGCCACACCCATCGACAGCGCCAGAACCAGTCCGGCGACAACAGCCTTGCGCATCCAATCCCTCCCGAATCTCTTTGCGCCGAGGCTATATGACACCGGTGCCAATGGCAATCAGGGCAGCGGGAGACGCACCTCCAGGTCGCGCAGCCCGGTGGGTTCGGGCGGCGGGAGATTGTCGAGATCGATGGCCACCCGCCCGGTCTTGTCGGGCTTCTTCTTGAACGCCCGCCCCACCCCGCCGATCGCATCGCCGACCAGCTTGATCGGGTTGGTCGACTCGCCCGGCTCCTCGCAGCAGCTGTTCGGGTCGATCACCTTGCCCACGCCGCGGATCAGGGCTGTGCCCATGCCGAGGATGTTGATGCCCGTCGTGCAGCCCTCCGACCGGGTCGCGCAGGGGGCGACCGAGGCGTTGAGCGCGCCGATGCCGGTCACGTCCGGATTGCTCGGCATCGGCCGGTCGGGCGGGCCGCGCTCGGCGGGCAAGGGCAGGCGCGGATCGGGCGGCGCGCCCTGGCCGCAGACGACGATCTCGTCCCTGGTGCGCGCCGAAGCGCAGGGATCGTTGAGGATCGACCAGCTCTGCTTGCCGTCCGCAGCCTGTTTGGGCTGCGCCACCGTGCCCGGCACGTCCTGCGCCGCGATCAACGCCAGCATGGTCAACAACATGGGAAACTCCGCCCGATCCTCTGGGACAAGACGGAGCTAACCATGGATAGCCGCCTGCAGGAAAGCCCCTAGAAGCTTTCGACGCGCTCGGTGGGTGCGTTCATCCGGATCGAGCCGTCCTTCATCTCGAAGCTGTAGGTCCGGTGGACGATCCGCCCTTCCTTGGGCAGTGCGACTTCGTACGAGGTCGAGGACGCGGCCTTGATCTCCGAAATGCCGCCACCGGCACGGTCCGGGTCCTGCGCGACATGGTCGAGGATCATCCGGATCATGCACAGCGAGCGGCTGGTCGGATCATTCTCGCATTTCTGTTCGGCCATCGGAGCTCCCTTGGCGGTTTCGGCGGCGGCGGGCGCCTGGAGGTTCTCGGCGGCGCTGCGGTCCGAGCAGCCGGCGACCGCGATCGCGGCGATTGTGAGGAAGGAACGCCAGCGTCCCAGGGGCGTCGCATGCGGCATTGCTTATCTTCCCGGCAGGAGCTTGGTGACGAGGGTGCCGGCTTCGAACTCGGCGACGGTGCGCGGATAGGCCCGGCGCATCAGCAATTGCGGCGCGCGCTTCTTTGCCGGCGCCGGCGCATAGATGGGCGATTGGGGCTGGGCCGCGACGAAGTCGTTGAACGCGCCCAGCCAGGCGGCCCCGTGGATCGTGTCGAGCCGCATGCCGCCGCCCATCACCGATTTCTTGTCCTGGTCCGACGTGCCGTAGCAGGGCGAGGCATTGGTATCGCCGGTGACCGGGCAGCCGCGCTGGCCGATCGCGACATGCCCCAGCCCGAGCAGATGGCCCACCTCATGGACATGGGCCCGCTGCAGGATCGGCTTGCCCTTGCTGTCATAGGCCTTGGGGACGAGGTTGGTGTCCTTGCTGTCGTACAGGGTCGAATGCGAGCCGAACCAGTTCTCGCTCGGCGCCAGCCGCACCACGTCGATGATATGATGGTGGAAGCCCGCACTGGCGTCGCTGCCGATCAGCTTGAAGCGGCAATAGCCGTTCGGGATGAAGACGTCCTTGCCGACCTTGAGCGCGAAGGCGCCCTGGCGGTTGTCGATCCAGAACTTGGCGTCCCAATAGGCCTGGGCCGAGCTGCAGAAGGATGCCTTCCAGGCGTTCCATTCCGCCGCGGTCCATTTGACGATCTGGCGCGGTGTGCCGCTGGACGAGCCATAATCGTTGTAGGTGCCCGTATTCGCGCCACCCGCCGGATTGATGGGACGAAATCCCATCCGCATTTCAAGTGTCAGGTCCAAATTCGTCCGGGAAGAACAGTTCCGCGTATCGAGAAACGCGTCATATCTTGGGTAACGTTTCCTGAGAACCATTGCGGACTCCCCAACACCGGATCCGGTCAAGCCGAACTGGTCCTGCGGGAACTCCTATTTGTCGATATGGTTGCGGCGAGCGGACGCTAAATCTGGCCGAAAGGTGATCCACGAAAAAGGCGCCGGAGTTTCCCCCGGCGCCCTTTGCGTTTCAGTTCAGGCCGCGGCCTTGGCGCGCGAGGCCTTCTTGCGCTCGTGCGGATCGAGGTGGCGCTTGCGCAGGCGGATCTTGGTCGGGGTGACCTCGACCATCTCGTCATCGTCGATGTACGCGATCGCCTGCTCCAGCGTCATCTTCTTCGGCGGGGTGAGGCGGACGGCGTCGTCCTTGCCGCCCGAGGCGCGGAAGTTGGTGAGCTGCTTCGCCTTCATCGGATTGACCTCGAGGTCATCCGTCTTGGCGTTCTCGCCGACGATCATGCCCTCGTACAGGGCCTCGCCGTGCCCGACGAACAGGATGCCGCGCTCTTCGAGCGGGCCCAGCGCATAGCTCTGCGCTTCGCCATTGCCGTTCGAGATCAGCACGCCGTTCTTGCGGCCTTCGATGTTGCCCTTGTGGGGGCCGTACTTCTCGAACAGGCGGTTCATGATACCGGTGCCGCGGGTGTCCGACAGGAACTCGCCATGATAGCCGATCAGGCCGCGCGACGGCGCCGAGAAGGTGATGCGGGTCTTGCCGCCACCCGACGGACGCATGTCCGTCATCTCGCCCTTGCGCTGGTTCATCTTGTCGACGACCGTGCCCGAGAACTCGTCATCGACGTCGATCACGACGGTCTCGTACGGCTCGGTCTTCTTGCCGTTCTCGTCTTCGCCGAACAGCACGCGCGGACGGCTGATGCCGAGCTCGAAGCCCTCGCGGCGCATCGTCTCGATCAGCACGCCGAGCTGAAGCTCGCCGCGGCCAGCGACTTCGAAGCTGTCGCGGTCATCGCTCTCGGTGACCTTGATCGCGACGTTCGACTCGGCTTCGCGCTCGAGACGGTCGCGGATCATGCGGCTGGTGACCTTCGAGCCTTCACGGCCCGCCATCGGCGAGTCGTTCACGGCGAAGCGCATCGACAGCGTCGGCGGATCGATCGGCTGGGCCTGGATGGCCGTGCTGACCGAAGTGTCCGAGATCGTGTTCGACACGGTGGCGACGGTGAGGCCGGCGAGCGAGATGATATCGCCTGCCTTGGCTTCGTCGGTGGGGACGCGCTCGAGACCCTGGAAGGTCATGATCTTGGAGGCGCGGCCGGTCTCGATCACCTTGCCGTTCATGTCCAGCGCGTGGATCGGCTGGTTGACCTTGACCGTGCCCGACTGGACGCGGCCGGTGAGGATGCGGCCGAGGAAGTTGTCGCGATCGAGCAAAGTCACCAGGAAGGTGAAGGGCGCATCGACTTCGAGCGACGGCGGCGGCACGTGATCGACGATCTTCTGGAACAGCGGGCGCAGCGTGCCTTCGCGCAGCGAGGCATCCTCATTGGCATAGCCGTTGCGGCCCGATGCGTAGAGCACCGGGAAATCGAGCTGCTCGTCGGTCGCGTCGAGCGACACGAACAGGTCGAACACTTCGTCGAGCACTTCCTGGATGCGCTCGTCCGGACGGTCGATCTTGTTGACGACGACGATCGGCTTGAGGCCGAGCTTGAGCGCCTTGCCGGTGACGAACTTGGTCTGCGGCATCGCGCCTTCCGACGAATCGACCAGCAGGATCACGCCGTCGACCATCGAGAGGATGCGCTCCACCTCGCCGCCGAAATCGGCGTGGCCCGGCGTATCGACGATGTTGATGCGCGTGCCTTCCCACTCGACCGAGGTCGGCTTCGCCAGGATGGTGATGCCGCGCTCCTTTTCGAGGTCGTTCGAATCCATCGCGCGCTCTTCGACGCGCTGGTTGTCGCGGAAGGTGCCGGACTGACGGAAGAGCTGGTCGACGAGCGTGGTCTTGCCGTGGTCGACGTGTGCGATAATCGCCACGTTGCGGAGGTTCATGTTGCTATCCTGGAAGTAAGTTGGCGGGCCCGTACAGCAATTTGTGCGTTGCGGGAAGCCCGGTGATTCGCTGCCGCCTTCGAGAGGCCGCGTCCCGAAAATGTTGAATCCCTTGAATCACCTCCGCGTGCGCGGGGCGGAAAGTCACAAAAGTCGCGACATTCACGCGCGAGGCCTTCCCTCGCCAGATGGGCACGCGGCCATGCGCCGGCAAGGGCCGCCAAAAGGACGATTGGAGCAAGTTCGCGCATCGGCCATTCTGAACCACAAAAGCGCCGTGTAGGACAGCGCCATCTGCATGAAGGGAAGAACATGGCCGAACCGCTGAAGATCCTCGTCATCCTGGGCTCCGTCCGCGAGGGACGGATGGCGGAGCCGGTGGGCAGATGGGTGGTCGAGGGTGCCGCGGATCGCGAGGCGCTCGACCTCGAGCTGGTCGACCTGAAGGACTGGAACCTGCCCTTCTACCATTTCGCCAAGCCCCCGGCGGCGGGCGATTACCAGGACCCGCTGCAGATCCGCTGGGCCGAGAAGATCGCCGGTGCCGACGGCTATGTCCTGATCTGCCCCGAATATAATCACGGCATCCCGGCGGTGCTGAAGAACGCGCTCGATTTCGTCTATGCCGAATGGCACCGCAAGCCGGCGGCCTTTGTCGGCTATGGCGGCAATGGCGGCGCGCGCTCGATCGAGCAGCTGACCATGGTGGCGCGCGAGCTGCGGATGGCACCGCTGGAAGCGTCGGTGCACATCATGAGCGTGTGGAGCAAGGTCGGCAGCGGCAGCTTGATCCCCGACGACAAGGACACCCGCTGGATCGGCCATCTCTATGACGAGCTGGAATGGTGGGGGAACGCGCTGAGGACGGCGCGGCAAGCGCAAGTGGTGTAGCACACCACTATGACACGTGCGAAACCGCGCCTATGCTGGCGGTGAAGGAGTGAGGCGATGAAGAAGACTCTATTGCTGGCGCTGGTGCTGCTGGCGGGCTGCTCGGGAGGCAAGACCGAGAAGCGCAATATCAGCCTGGTGCTCGACGCCGATTTCACCACCGGCAGGCTGCTGCTCACCTGCCGCGATTCGACCAGCGGCACCTGCCATGTGCTGGTCGCGGGATCGGGCGAGCCGGTGCGGCTGTCGGCCGCCAAGGGATCGACCAACGAAGCCGCCAGCGGCGCGGCCGAAGGCGCGCGCTTCTGCGTGGGCGAGAGCGAGCCCCAGAATGGCTGCCAGCTGACCGTGCTGCGTAACGGCGAGCAGATCTACCGCTCGAGCCAGGTGAAGACCGGAGACCGCTGAACATGGCGACCCTTGGCGAGGGCGCCTTGGTGTATTACATAAACGACACAGTTGGACTGTGACCCGGATACCCCTATGCTGGGGACAGGACAGTTTGGAGACGTACGCATGGCAAGCGAGACCTTGGTGGCCGATCAGGATCTGGTGCTCACCCCGCCCGAGCCGGTGAAGGTCGTCGCGCCTGAAAAGGCGGCCGGGCTGGTGCCGGTGGACGACAAGAAGCGGACCGAGCTGGAAGCGCGGGTCGATGGCTTCATCGACGATCTCGTCGCGCAGGACGTGAACTCGCCCGAGTTCGGCAAGCGCGTCGATGCGATCGCGGCGATGGGCCAGAAGGAGATCCGCGACGCGGCCGGCCAGTCCAACCGCTTCCTCGACCGGCCGGTCAAGGCGATGGGCAATGACGGCGTCGGCGCCGATCTGCTCGCGCTGCGCAAGAAGGTGGAGGAGCTCGATCCCAGCCAGAACGCCAAGCTGATCGGCGGGGGCGGCGGCTTCCTGTCCAAGCTGTTCGGCGGCAGCATGCAGCAATATTTCCGCAAGTACCAATCGTCGCAGACGCACATCAACGGCATCCTCAAGAGCCTGGCCAACGGCAAGGACGAGCTGCTGATGGACAATGCCGCGATCGATACCGAGCGGCAGAATCTCTGGGCCTCGATGGGCCGGCTCGAGCAGATGATCTACCTGTCCAAGGCAATGGACGCGAAGATCGAGGACAAGGCCAACGAGCTCGACCACAGCGATCCGGCCAAGGCCAAGGCGCTGCGCGAGACCGCGCTCTTCTATGTCCGCCAGCGCACCACCGACCTGCTCACCCAGATGGCGGTGACGGTGCAGGGCTATCTGGCGCTCGACCTGGTCAAGAAGAACAATGTCGAGCTGGTGAAGGGAGTCGACCGCGCCAGCACCACCACGGTCTCGGCACTGCGCACCGCGGTGACGGTGGCCCAGGCGCTGACCAACCAGAAGCTGGTGCTCGACCAGATCACCGCGCTCAACAGCACCACCGCAGGGCTGATCGATTCGACCGGCCAGCTGCTCAAGAGCCAGTCGGCGGCGATCCACGAGCAGGCGGCGAACTCGACCATCCCGGTCGAGACGTTGCAGCGCGCGTTCCAGAACATCTACGACACGATGGACGCGATCGACACCTTCAAGGTGAAGGCGCTCGACAGCATGAAGACCACCGTCAACACGCTGTCGAACGAAGTCGAGAAGTCCAAGGGCTATATCGCCCGCGCCGAGGGGGCGTCGCAGAACCAGGTCTCGAGCGGGGCGGAGACGTTCAAGCTGGAGGCGATGTAAGCCGTGCCCACCGATGTCGATCGCGAGCTGGACCGGATCGGGAACACGCTGGATCGGGTGCGCAGCCGCACCGATCTGGCGGTGTCCAATCGCAACCGCCAGCACCGGGAGGCCGAAGTGGTCCGCCGTCTCGGGCGGATCGCGGCGGCGGACGGCACGATCCTCGCCGGCGCGATCGCCTTTGCGCTGATCGTCTCGCCGCTGGGCATCATGGGCGCGATGCTGGTCGGGCTGCTGCTGATCGCGGCAACGCTGTTCTTCGCGGTGCTGCCGGCGAGCGCGCCGGTGAATGTCGAGAAGCTGGCGGAGATCCCGCTCAAGGCGCTGCCGCGCTCGACCGAGCGCTGGCTCGAGACGCAGCGCCCCGCTTTGCCCTCGCCGGTGCGCGGGCTGGTCGATTCGATCGGCGTGAAGCTGGAGACGCTGACGCCGCAGCTCGCCACGCTCGACGAGAACAGCCCGGCAGCGATGGAAGTGCGCAAGCTGGTCGGCGAGCAGCTGCCCGAGCTGGTCAAGGGCTATGGCCGCGTGCCCGAACCGCTGCGCCGGGTCGAGCGCAACGGCCTGACCCCGGACCAGCAGCTCGCCCAGGGCCTGCAGCTGATCGACGACGAGATCGCCGAGATGACCGCACAGCTCGCCCAGGGCGACCTGGACGCGCTGGCGACCCGCGGGCGCTATCTGCAGATCAAGTATCAGGGCGAAGAAGGGTAAGGCAGGCGTTCAACGCCCGTCATCGGCGCTGAACAGGGTCTCGTCACAGAAAATGCGGACCGCGAACTCGCCGCCGAAACCGAGATGGAGGCCTTCGGGCTCCTGTCGCTGCGCCAGCTCCTCGTCTAGGAAAGAGAGCCAATCGCATTCTCCATCGAAATAGGCGATCTCGATCCCCGCACTGTCGATGGGTGCCGGGATCTTGCAGAGATCGTTGAACGCCAGGCGAACCCGACCGGTGCAGCGTAGCGTCACGTTGCGCGGCAGGTTGATCGGGTCGATGGCGTAGGCGTTTCGCTTGAAGCGTATCTCGACCGTATCGCCGGCCGGGCCGGTACCGAAACCTTCGAGATCATAGGCATTGTGCAGGTCGATGTACCGATCGCCCCAGCGCACGACCGACATGCCGTCAAATTGGAAGTTCCGTTTCAACGCCCCTCTCCTGCGGGATGCGGCCAGCCGCCCGTGAGACAGCGGGCATCGAAGCTGCGGGCCAGCTCGGCCAGGCTCACCGCGCCGAGCCGCGCGACCAGCAACGCCTCCGCCTCGCGCAGTGCGTCCTCCAGCGCTTCGTTGACTGCCGCCTCCACCGCGCAGGCCGGGTTCTCGTGCTCGGCGCCGATCGCGAACAGGCTCGGTCCGCCCACTGCCCGGTGGATGTCGAGCAGCGAGACCTTCTCCAGGTCGGCGGCGATCGCCCAGCCGCCGCCATGGCCCTTTTCGGAGCGGACGTAACCGGCGTCGCGCAGGCCGGCCATCGTCCGGCGAACCACTACCGGATTGGTCTGGAGCATCCTGGCGATGTGCTCCGACGTCATCGGCCCGTCGTGCCGCGCCATGTGGAGCAGCACATGCAGCATCCGGGAGAGGCGGCTGTCCTTTCGCATCGATCCTTCCTCGGGCCCGCACGGCCGGTTGGCAAGCGCGCGCTTTCACGATACTTATCATGTTACATGATTCGCGAAAGGCAGCCAATGACCGAGAAGAAGCACGAGAACCCCGCGCACTGGGACGATGCCGCCGCCAATTACGAGCGCACCGCCCATCCCTTCACCGCCCAGTTCGCCGAGGAGGCGCTGGCCCGGGTGACGCTGACACCAGAGATGCGGGTGCTCGACGTGGCGGCGGGCACCGGTGCGCTGACGCTGGCGGCGGCGCGGAGCGGAGCCTATGTCCTCGCCACCGATTTCTCGCCGGGCATGGTCGCGCGGATCGCCGCCGCGAAGCTGCCCAATGTCGATGCGGAAGTGATGGACGGTCAGGCGCTCGACCTGCCCGACGCGAGCTTCGACGTCAGTTTCTCGGTGTTCGGCGTCATCATGTTCCCCGATTGGCGCAAGGGCCTCTCCGAAATGGCGCGGGTGACCAAGCCCGGCGGACTCGGCGTGCTCGCCACCTGGCAGAGCGAAGGCGCGGCGACCTTCCTGCTGCTCTCGCAGATCCGGCGGCGACTGTTCCCCAGGCTCGACGGCAAGACCAGGCTGCCCGAGGGCGCGGTGGCGCTGGGGGATCCCGAATGGCTGTCGGCGGCGATGGTCGATGCCGGGTTCCAGCCGCCGAGGATCGACATCGTGGTGCACGATTTCGCGCTGGGCATCAGCCAGCTCGACACGCCGGACGAGCTGTTCGGGATGAGCCCCGACTGGGTGGCACTCGATCAGGGCCAGCGGGCGGAAGTGGTCGCCGAGGTGCGACGGATGGCCGAAGGGCAGGCGATCCTGCCGATCCCGTCAACCGCGCTGATCGCGGTGGCGCGGCGCTAGGCCGGGCGGAATTCCTCGACCGCTTCGTACATGCCGAGCGTGAAAGTGGAGACTTCCAGCGCCTGCTGGAACCAGGGCAGGGGCCGCGGATCGGCGCGCATCGCTTCGTACGCGGCCCGGCTCTCCCAGCGCGCGACCATCGTCACCGACTGGCCGTCGAGGCTGCGGTGCAGGGTCGAGCCGAGGAAACCGGGGGCATGGCGGACGATCTGTTCAGTGACCTCGCTGAGCAGCTCGATCACCCGCGCCTGATGTTCGGGCGCCATGTCGAACCGGTTGATGAGGATGATCGGGCCATCGGCAATAGTCATTTTCCCAGCACCTCCTGCGCGCGGTCCGCCAGCCGCTCGACTGCGTCGTCGTGGATCCCCGGCGCGGAGGCCAGCACCCCAAAGGCCTGGCCGCTCGGCGTGTTGAAGGCGAGCGGGCGGCCGAGCGCGTCGGTGATCGCGGCACCCGCCTCGCGGGCGATCAACACCGCGGCGGCGACGTCCCATTCATTGCCCCAGCGGATCGTGGCGAGCAGGTCGGCCTCGCCCGCCGCGACCATCGCGATGCGCAGCGCGATCGAATTGGGCTTGGCGACCATCACCAAGTCGCTGTCGACCCTGGGCAGCTGGTCCGCGGGCACCCGCGCTCCGGCGAGCGTGTCGCGCGGAGCGACCGCCAGGCGGGCGCCGTTGCGAAAGGCGCCCTTCCCGGTCTCGGCGGTCCAGACCTCGCTGCGTGCGGGCGCGTCGAGCACGCCGATCACCGGCTGGCCGTCCTCGACCAGCGCGATCGACACGGCCCAGCCGGGGCGGCCGCGCAGATAGTCGCGAGTACCGTCGATCGGATCGACCACCCAGATGCGCCGCGCGGCGAGCCGCCTGGCGTTGTCCGCAGTCTCCTCGGACAGCCAGCCGGCATCGGGCAGCAGCGCCGCCAGACGGATGCGGAGCAGCGAATCGACTTCGAGATCGACGTCGCAGACCGGGCTTCCCGGCACCTTTTCCCAGCGCTTGAAGTCGGTGTCCCAGCGCGCCATCGCGAGGCGGCCCGCCTCCGCGGCGATCGCCGCGACTTCGGAGGCGAGGCCGCTCTCAGGCACCGGCGATGGTCATCCCGTCGATGCGGAGGGTCGGCGCGTTGATCCCGTACCGGAACTCGAGGTCGTTGGCCGGCGTCATCGCCAGGAACATGTCCTTTAGGTTGCTCGCGATGGTGATCTCGGAGACCGGACGGGTGATCTCGCCCTTCTCGATCAGGAAGCCCGCCGCGCCGCGGCTGTAATCGCCGGTGACGCCGTTGACGCCCTGGCCGATCAGCTCGGTGACCAGGATGCCATAGTCGATCTCGCCGACCAGGGTCTCGGCCGGGATATGACCGGCTTCCATGTAGAGGTTGGACGGCGCCACGCCCGGCGCGCCGCCGATCCCGCGCGAGGCATGGCCGGTCGGCTCCAGCCCGAGCTGACGGGCCGAGGCGCTTTCGAGCAGCCAGGTCTCGAGCAGGCCGGCATCGACCAGCTTGACCGGCTGGACCGGCAGGCCCTCGCCATCGAAGGGACGTGAGCGCAGGCCGCGCGGGCGGTGCGGATCGTCGCAGATGGTCACGCCCTTGGCGAAGACCTGCTGGCCCAGCCGGTCGAGCAGGAAGCTGGTCTTGCGGGTGATCGCCGAGCCGCTGATCGCGCCGAGGAAATGGCCGATCAGCCCGGCCGAGACGCGGCGATCGAACACCACCGGCATCGCGCCGCTGGGAATTCGCGCCGGATCGAGCCGCGCCACCGCGCGCTCGCCGGCGAGCCGGCCGATCGCCTCGGGCGATTCGAGCATCGCGGCGTGGCGGGCCGAGTGGTGCGCATAGTCGCGCTCCATGCCGCCGCCGGTACCGGCGAGGACGCTGGCCGAGATGCCATGGCTGGTCTGGGCATAGCCGCCGGTGAAGCCGTGGCTGGTGGCGAGCGTCATCACCGAGCGCGAGGCGCCGGCACTGGCGCCCTCGCTGTTGGTGACGCCCTGCACGCCGCGCGCCGCTTCCTCGGCGATCTGCGCCAGCGCCTTCAGGCCGGCCGGATCGACATGGGCGCCGTCGTCGAGATCGAGCATCGGCGGCTTGCCGTGGAGCAGCCGGTCCTCCGGGGCGAGCCCGGCCCATTTGTCCTCCGGCGCTTCCCTGGCCATGGCGATCACGCGCTCGACGAGCATGTCCATCGCCGCCGAGCTCAGGTCCGAAGTGGAGACGCTGGCCGAACGGCGGCCGACGAACACGCGCAGGCCGAGCTCCTCGCTCTCCGAGCGCTCGATGTCCTCGAGCTCGCCCATGCGCACCGAGATGGACTGGGAGCTGTCGGCGGCGAACACGGCATCGGCGGCATCGGCGCCGGCAGCACGTGCACGGGCGACGACATCGGCGGCGCGTTCACAGGCTTCGGAAATGGTCAGCATCGATGGCACTTAGGAAGCCGGAGGCGGAACGTCAAAGCGTCTGACCCACGACGAGGCAGGCGGCGAACATCAGCAGCCCGGCATTGCGGTTCGAACGGAAGCGGGCAAGCGCGCTGGCGCCGTCCTGCGTATCGAGCGTGGCGACCTGCCAGAGCAGGTGCAGCGCCATCGGCAGCAGTGCCGCCAACGCCAGCAAATCGGGCCGCAGCTGCCAGAAGGCGGCGCCCCAGCAGCTCAGCGCGACGAGGTAGAAGGCGCTGACCCCGCCCCGGACATGGCTGCCCATTGCCCGGGCGGAGGAGCGCACGCCGACCAGTGCGTCGTCCTCGATGTCCTGGATCGCGTAGATCGTGTCATAGCCGATCACCCAGGCGATGCAGCCGGCATAGAGCAGGGCGAGCGGCAGCAGCGGCTGCGTACCGATCTCGATCCAGCCGACCAGCGCGGCCCAGGAGAAGACCAGGCCCAGCCAGGCCTGGGGCCACCAGGTGATCCGCTTCATGAAGGGATAGGCGGCAACCGGTGCAATGCTGGCGAGCGCCACCAGACGCGCGGGCCAGTGGAGCTGGAACCACACCACGAGCCCGATCAGGCAGAGCAGGCCGAGCCAGAGCAGGGCCGCCTTCACCGATACCACGCCGCTCGCCACCGGGCGGCTGCGGGTACGGGCGATCTGCCGGTCGAGATCGCGATCGACGATGTCGTTGAACACGCAGCCGGCGCCGCGCATCGCGATGCTGCCGAGCAGCAGCCACAGGACCAGGTCCCAGCGCTCGACTGCGCCCTTGGCCAGCGCGACTGCCCAGGCGCCCGGCCAGAACAGCAGCCACCAGCCGATCGGCCGGTCGAACCGGGCGAGCAGCGCATAGGGCCGCCAGCCGCTGGGGAGCAGGCCCACCAGCCCGCGATGCTCGGTATCCGGAACGATCTGCTGCGCTTCTGCCATGACCCCCGTCTCCGCGCGCCGGGCGGAAAGATCAAGTCCGCAACAATCTGGCATAATCCTGCGACAAAGTGCGTGCAGGGCCACGCTCGGATCCTTTCATTCCGGAAACATCCGATGCGCCTCATCCTTGCCAGCCTGACCCTCGCCGCGATCACCACGCCTGCCCTGGCCGACAGCACGCCCAATTTCTTCATCAGCCCGATGGGCGAGCCGTTCCGCGGGCCCGACGCGCCGAATATCTGGTTCGACAAGGCCGACGCCAATCATGACGGCGTGCTGACCGAAGCCGAGATGGAAGCCGATGCGGCGCGCTTCTTCGCGACGCTCGACCGGAACAAGGACGGCGAGATCGATCCGGACGAACTCGAATATTACGAGACGGTGGTCGCGCCGATGATCCGGGTCGGCGGCTATATGGGCACCGAGCCCGAATCGACCGAAGGGAGCGGCGACGGCGATTCGCCCCGGCCCAAGGCGACCTATGTCGCACAGGGCGCCGCCCGCTACGGCTATTTCGACTATCCCGAGCCGGTGGTGGTGGCCGACACCAATTTCGATCGCGGCGTCGATGCCAAGGAGTTCCGCGTCGCCGCCGAAAAGCGCTTCGCGCTGCTCGACAAGAATGGCGACGGCAAGCTCGAGAAGAGCGAGCTGCCCAAGCTCGACACGCCGAGCTTCAAGCCGGGCAAGAAGGGTGGCGGCCGTGGCGGCATGGGCCGGCGCGGTGGCGGCGGCGGCCGGCACGGCGGTGGCGGCTTCGGCGGCGGTGGCGGCGGCATGGGCGGGATGGGCCCGGGCGGTGGCATGGGCGGCATGGGGGAGTGAACCTGGGGGAGTGACGGGAGCCCCTGGCGAGCGCTAGAGCGGGGCATGCCCGCTACGCCCGCCTGGCCGCCCCAGTCCGCCCCCCGCCTGTTCGTCGAGACCGAGCTTTCGCCCGGCGAGATCAGGATCGACGGGCCGCAGGCGCATTATCTGATCTCGGTGATGCGGATTAAGCTCGGCGAGGCGATCAAGCTGTTCGACGACAGGACCGGCGAATGGGCCGGCGTCGCGCGCCAGATCGGCAAGCGCGACCTGATCCTCGAAGTGACAGACCAGCTGCGCGAACGCGAGCCGGTGCCCGATTTGTGGCTGTGCGCCGCCCCGATCAAGAAGGGGCGGATCGACTGGATCGCCGAAAAGGCGTGCGAGCTTGGCGTCGACCGGCTGGTGCCGGTGCTCACCCGCCGCGCTGTGGTCGACAAGCTCAACCTCGATCGGCTGCGCACGCACATGATCGAGGCGGCCGAGCAATGCGGCCGCACCGCGCTGCCCCGGCTCGACGAGATGGTGAAGCTGCCGGCGCTGCTGCGCGACTGGCCCGAGGGGCGCACCCTGTTCTTCGCCGATGAGGCCGGGGGGGTCAACGCGATCGAAGCGATGCGCGCGCATCCGGGCCCGGCGGCGATCCTGATCGGACCCGAGGGCGGCTTCGACGATGCCGAGCGCGAGGCGATCAAGGCGCATCCCCAGGCGATCGGCATCGCGCTGGGTCCGCGCATCCTGCGGGCGGAGACCGCGGCGGCGGCGGCGGTGACGCTGTGGATGGGCGCGGTCGGGGATTGGTAATTTAGGTCCTCTCCCGGAGGGAGAGGGGGACCGCCGCCGAAGGCGGTGGTGGAGAGGGAACGCCCCAAGCGATATCGCCTGTGGCTGGCCCCCTCCACCAGCTTCGCCGGTCCCCCTCCCCCTCCGGGGGAGGATTTGCGTTGGTCAGGCTGGTCGCAGCTTGCTCCCCACCCAGCCGAAGAACTTCGGCACTGGCGCGTTACGGGCCATCCAGGCGCTATAGTCCTGATAGGCGGGATCGGCGCCGAGATGCAGTTCCTCGGTCCGCGCGCGCCAGTAATAGACGCCGCTCACACAGGCCATGATCGCGGCGTTGCGCAGCCCCTCGACCCAGGTCGTGGTGGCGAGGAAGGGCAGGCCCGAGAGCCACCAGAACAGGTTCTTCGACAGATAGGCCGGGTGGCGGCTCCACGCGTACGGCCCGTGGGTCAGGATGCCGCGATGGGTGAGGTTCGAGAAGCGGATGCCGAAGGCGATCGTCGCCCAGGCATAGATGCCGGTCAGCACCACCAGCACCGCGCCGAGCCCGCCCAGGATCCAGGGGTGCCCCGCGAACCACCAGGTCCAGTCGGCACTGCCCGGATGATAGTCGAGCACGCCGCCTTCGTTCATCAGCACGAAGGGCGGATAGCAGATCAGCGCCGCGGTCCAGCCCGCCGCATAGGGCGTGGCGGTGCGGATGTGCGAATCGAGTGGCCGCATCGTCAGGATGTAGCCGGCGGTGGCGAAGGCCACGTCGATCACGAACATGAAGCTGATGCAGTAGTTCGCGATCACCGCCGGGCTGTCGAACATCCGCGCGAAGTTCCAGCCGACGAAATCGCCGAAATTGGGCGGCACGATCGAGAGCATGAAGGCGAGGAAGAAGCCCTTCACCGCCCAGCTGCGCAGATGGTTCTGGATCGCCTTGTGGTCGATCGGCTCCTTCAGCCCCATCAGCCAGGCACCGAGATGCCAGGCGCCGTCCTTCGGCTGCTCCAGCTTGCGGTCGAGCCACAGCAAATAGGGGATGGAGAACAGGAACAGGGCTGGCGCGGCCATCTCGATGCACCAGATCGACCAGGCGAAATTGGCGTAGCGGCCGGTCCACCAGAAGCGGAAGGTCGCGTAGATCAGCGCGATCCCGCCCCAGGTGAGCCACAGCCCGGTGAGCTTGGTCACCGAGATGTCGAGCGTGTCCTTGAGCGTGCGCGTCGATGCCCAGTCGATCCCGGTGCTCGGGTTGCGGTGCACCTTGTCGACGAAGATCGACCAGAGGATCATCGGCACCGCGCAGGCGACGACGTTGACCATCGCCGAATAGGGCCCGTCGAGCCGGTAGATCGACGCGATCGCAGTCCACAGCGTCATGCCCGCGAGGCCGGCCATGCCGACGCCGGCGCTCACCGCCGAGCGGGGACGCGGATCGGCCTTGGCTTCCGCCGCCAGCTTGGGATCGTGATACATGGCGGAAACGCATAGCGGGCAATGGTTAGCGTCCCGTTAGCACCTCCTCTCTCCCCGCCTGCGGCGAGAGGGAGAATTGCATTGCCTGCCCACAGGGTCCTATGACCCTGCGGAATCCAAGAATGAGGTCGCTTCCCACGATGATCCGTGCGCTCGCCGCAGCCGCCCTGCTCGCTTCCGTCTCCGCCCCGGCCCTTGCCCAGACTTCGGTGGTCCAGTCGGCGCCGGCGCAGACCGCGCCCTATCCGAACACGATCCCCGATGCGCGCGATGTCGCCTATCCGGGCACGCTGACGCTCGACATCGATGCGACCGACACGACGCGCGGCATCTTCAACGTCAAGCAGACCATCCCCGTCGCCAAGAGCGGGCACCTGGTGCTGCTCTATCCGAAATGGATCCCCGGCAAGCACGGCCCGCGCGGCGAGATCGAGAAGCTGGGCGGCCTGGTCATCAAGGGCAATGGCAAGGTGATCCCGTGGAAGCGCGACCCGGTAGACGTCTTCGCCTTCCACCTCGACGTGCCGGCGGGCGTGAAGAAGCTCGATGTCAGCTTCAACTTCGTCTCGGCGACGGTGAACGACCAGGGACGCATCGTGATGACGCCGAACCTGATGAGCCTGCAGTTCTTCTCGCTCAGCCTCTATCCGGCCGGCTATTTCACCCGTCGCATCCCGATCCAGGCCAAGGTGACCTACCCCGAGGGCTGGACGGCATCGTCGGCGGTCGACGCCAAGGTGGCGGGCAATGTCTACACCTATGACAAGACCAACTACGACGTGCTGATGGATTCGCCGGTGCTTGCCGGCCGCTATTACCGCCAGCTCAAGCTGACCGACCGCGTCTCGGTCGAGACCTATGCCGACGCGCCCGAGGAACTCGCCGCCAAGCCCGAGCATGTCGACGCGCTCAGGAAGCTTGTCGAGCAGGCGGTGAAGACCTTCGGTGTCGAGCATTACGACCATTATCGCTTCCTGTTCTCGATCAGCGACGAGCTGGGCGGCATCGGCGTCGAGCATCATCGCAGCTCGGAGAACGGCACGGGCCTGGGCTTCTTCACCAAGTGGGACGAGAAGGCGACCAGCCGCAACCTGCTGCCGCACGAATATACCCATAGCTGGGACGGCAAGTTCCGCCGCGGCGCGGACCTGTGGACCCCGGATTTCCGCACCCCGATGCGCGGCTCGCTGCTCTGGGTCTATGAGGGCCAGACCCAGTTCTGGGGCTATGTCTTCCAGGCGCGCTCGGGCCTGGTCAGCAAGGCCGACACGCTCGACCAGTACGCCAACATCGCCGCGAACCTCGACAACCGGAAGGGCCGCACCTGGCGCCCGATGGGCGACACCACCAATGATCCGGTGATCACGCCGCGCTCGCCCAAGGGCTGGGTGAGCTGGCAGCGCTCCGAGGATTATTACAACGAGGGCCTGCTGATCTGGATGGATGCCGATTCGATCATCCGCGAAAAGTCCGGCGGCACCAAGTCGATCGACGATTTCGCGCGCATCTTCTTCGGCGGGCGCGACGGCGATTATGGCGAGCTGACCTATAATTTCGACGAAGTGGTTTCGACGCTCAACCAGGTCGTGCCCTATGACTGGCACAAGTTCCTCGACGAGCGGGTGAACGGCGTGTCGCAGAACGCCCCGCTCGGCGGGTTCGAGCGCAACGGCTACAAGCTGGTCTACAACGACACCCCCAACAAGGCGACGCCCAAGAACAGCACCGACCTGTCCTATTCGATCGGCCTGTCGATGGGCGCCAAGGGCATCTCCGGCGTGATGTGGGGCAGTCCGGCCTTCGACGCCGGCATCACCCTGGCCGACGAGATCGTCGCGGTGAACGGCGCGGCCTATACCGGCGACAAGCTCAAGGACGCGGTGGCCGCCGCCAAGACCGGCAAGGCGCCGATCAAGCTCACCGTGAAGCGCGGCTCGCGCTACCGCGATGTTGCCATCGACTATCACGATGGCCTGCGCTATCCGCACCTCGAGAAAACAACCGAAGGAGAGGCTGGCCTGGATAAACTCCTCCAGCCGAAGTGACGGCAGAGGGGCGCCAAACCGCCCAGCTAAGGAAATACTAGCGTGCGTATCGATCTTATTCCGGTGGGTGATGATCCGCCGAACAGCCTGAACGTGATCATCGAAGTGCCCGTCGGCGGCGAGCCGGTGAAGTACGAATTCGACAAGGCGAGCGGCGCGCTGTTCGTCGACCGCATCCTGCACACGCCGATGCGCTACCCGGCGAACTACGGCTTCGTGCCGCACACCCTGTCGCCCGACGGCGATCCGCTCGACGCGCTCGTCATCGCGCGCTCGCCCTTCGTGCCGGGCTGCGTCGTGCGCGCCCGCCCGATCGGCGTGCTCAAGCTCGAGGACGAGGCCGGCGGCGACGAGAAGCTGATCTGCGTGCCCGTCGACAGCACCTTCCCCTATTATTCGGACATCGGCGAGCGGCAGGACCTGCCCTCGATCGTGCTCCAGCAGATCGAGCACTTCTTCAAGCACTACAAGGACCTGGAGTCCGAGAAGTGGGTGCGCATCGGCCAGTGGGGCGATGCCGAGGAAGCCAAGAAGATCGTGATCGAAGCGATCGAAGCCGCAAAGAAGGCCAAGGAGGCCGCGGCCGCCTGAACCGCGCGCTGGCCTGGCGACTGTGCGCAGTGGCCGGGCTGGCGACGCTCGCGGCGTCGATGGGCTTCCCGCCCGTCGACGCCTGCGGTCCCACCCACGGCACGGGACCGATCATCGCACTGGAACTGGTGCGAACCCCCGCCGCGCTCGCCGAGCTGTTCGGCCCGCCTTCCTGCTCCGGCGCCTTCGAAGCCGCCCAGCTGCGTGCCAGCTGGTGGGACGCACTGGCGTTCATCCCGGCCTATGCCGCCTTCCTCGCCCTCGGTGCCGTGGCGTTGCGGGGCGACGCCCCCCGCCTCTCCCGCATCGCCGTCGCGGTGCTGCTCGTGGCGGCCCTGCTCGACCAGATCGAGGGGCTGATCCTCTTCCAGATCGTGCCCCTCTGGCAGAGCCCGCCGGGCCTGTTCGACGCGCTGTTCTTCACCGTGCGCCCCAAATTCGCCCTGCTCGGGCTCGGGTCGGTGCTGCTCGCCGCTCTCGCCTGGCGCGGGCCATGGCTCGGCAAGATCGCCGCGCTGCCGCTGGCGGCCGGCGGGCTCGCCTCGCTCTGGTTCCTCTTCGCCAATCCGCATGATCCGATGATGATGCAGGGCCATCGCTATGCCTGGATGGCCTTGCTCGCGCTCGCCGCGATCGGATCGGTCAATGCACGCTGGGTGAGCCGGACATGAGCAAGCCGCACCGCAAGGGCATCGGCAACATCATCGCGCCGCCGCGCTTCCTGCTGTTCATCGCCGTGACGGCGGTGGCGGGCTGGCTCCTGCTGCCGCGGGTCGGCCCGCATTTCGGGATCATGCTGGCCTTCGATGCCGGCGCGGCGGCATTCCTGCTCTCGGCAGCCCCGCTGCTCGGCCACCGCGCCAGCGGGATGCGCGAGAGTGCCTGCCGCAACGACGCAAACCGGCCGATGCTGTTGCTGATCACGGTGATCGTCGGCGTGGCGGTGTTCACCGCGATCGCCGCCGAGGTGCTGAGCGGGATCAAGTCCAATCCCTGGGCATTGCCGGCGATCCTCGGCACGCTGGCGCTGAGCTGGACCTTCAGCAACACGATCTACGCGCTGCACTATGCCCATATCTTCTACATCGCCGGCCGGAACGGCGCCGATTCGGGCGGGCTTGAATTCCCCGACACCAAGGAGCCCGATTACTGGGACTTCCTCTATTTCGCGATCTGCCTGGGCATGACCTTCCAGACCAGCGACGTGACCATCTCCAGCCGCCGCCTGCGCCGGGTGGTGACGGCGCACTGCCTGGCCGCCTTCGTGTTCAACCTCGGCATCCTGGCGTTCACGATCAACGTGCTGGGTGGCGGCTAGGCCTTCTTCCTGGTCTTGGGCTTCTTCGGCGGCGCCCGCCGTGCCGCCTCGATCGCCAGCAGCGCCCAGCGGCGCAGCTCGTCGGCGTCGTCATAGGTCTCGTCGGGCGCACGACGATAGTTGAGCGACTGGACCCTGCCGTCCTCGCGGGTCACCGAGAAGCGCGGCGTCTCGCCCCATTCCGCCGCGCTCTCCGCATCCGCCTTCAGCCACAGCGCGTCGAAGGCGAGGATCGCGAAGGCCAGCCCGTCGAAATAGAGCGCGGCACCGCCGAACAGCCGCTTGCGGGTGACCGTCCCCAGCGGCTCGAGCGCCTCGGCGACCCAGTCGGCCAGGCCCTCGTCGATCGCCATCAGCCGCGCCCGGCCAGCGCCACCAGCGCATCGCCGCTGACGCGCTGCACCGTCCATTCGTCCATCGCCTGTGCGCCCATCGCACGATAGAAATCGATCGCCGGCGTGTTCCAGTCGAGCACCGCCCATTCGAAGCGCCCACAATCACGATCGAGCGCGATTCCCGCCAGATGGCGCAGCAGCGCCTTGCCCGCCCCCGAGCCCCGCGCATCGGGGGTGACGTACAGGTCTTCGAGATAGATGCCGGGCTTGCCGGTCCAGGTCGAGAAATTGTGGAAGAACAGCGCGAAGCCCACCGGCCTGCCGTCCAGCTCGGCGATCAGGCTCTCGGCCACGCGGCGCTCGAACAGCGCGTCATGCAGCATCGCCTCGGTCGCCACCACCGCCTCGGGCTCGCGTTCGTACAGCGCCAGCTCGCGGATCAGGTCGAGGATCAGCGCGACGTCCTGCGGCGCGGCGGTACGGATGGTGATCATGAAAGCGCGGGCTCCACTTCTGGCTCGGCGATGCCGGGTTTGCTGCGCGCCGCCATCAGGCATCCCGCGACGATCAGCAAGGTGCCGCCGACGGTGAGCAGGGTCAGCGGCTCGTGGAAGAACAGCCAGCCCATGATCGCCGCCCAGACGAACGCGGTGTATTCGACGGTGAGCAGCACCTGCGCCTCGGCCCGGGCATAGGCCCAGGAGAGCAGCAGCAGCGAGACGATCGCCAGGCTCGCGGCGAGCAGCACCAGCCACCATTGGCCCGGCGCGGGAATGGTGAGCAGCCAGGGCGCCGGCACGCAGAAGATCGCGAGGATGATCCAGTTCTGGAAGAAGGCGATCTCGATCGGCCCGGCCCGCTGCGCCTGGTGGCGCGCGATGACGAGATTGACCGCATAGAACACCGCCGAAGTCAGCACCGCGATCATGCCGAGCGCCGAATCGGGCCGGTGCGGCGCGCCCAGCTGCCCCGCCAGGATGATCCCCACCCCGGCCACCCCGAGCAGCGAGCCGAGGATCGAGCGTGCGCCGATCTGCTCCTTCAGGAAGATCGCGGCGAGCACCAGCGCGATCAGCGGGGCGATGAAGGTGAGCGCGATCGCCTCTGCCAGCGGCACGCGGACGATCCCCCAGAAAAAGGCGATCGCCATCACCGCGATCACCAGGCTGCGGATCGCGTGAATCTTCAGCACCCGGCGTTCCGGCATGCGCGGGCGGTTGAAGGCGAACAGCGGCGTCATGATCGCCGCGCCCGCGACCAGCCGCCAGAACAGGGCGGCATAGGCGCCGATGCCGAGACTCAGTCCCTTCATCACCGCGTCCATGATCGAATAGAGCGCGATGCCGGCACAGGCGGCGAGCAGAGCGGTGGGAACATTGGCGCGCATCAGCAGCGCTTAGCCGCCGACCGCCGAGACGTCACGCGTCGCGGATATCGGCCTGCTTCTCGTCGAGCTGGACCAGCCGGCCGACTTCCAGCTCGTCGATCCGCAGCTTGCCGATCCGCGCCCGGCCGATGCGCAGGCGCCCGATCGCGACGGCGCCCACGGCGACCGCGCCGAATGCAAATCCACCGATCATCGCGGCGCTGAGTGCAAGGGCACCCACGGCCGAGGCGCCCGCCGCGGATGCGCCTGTCGCAACCGCCCCGCGCTTCTCAACCGGCACCGGCGGCTTTGCCACCTTCTATTCGGCCGCCACCGCGGCGGCCTCACTGGCCGCCTCGATCTCCGCCGCCTTGGCCTCGACCAGCTTGACGATATGGTCGAGCATGTCGGCGTCGTTCACCGTGTGGTCGGTGACGCCCGACAGATAGACCATGTGCTTGCCGTTGCCGCCGCCGGTGAGGCCGATATCGGTCTCGCGCGCTTCGCCCGGGCCATTGACCACGCAACCGAGCACCGAGAGCGACAGCGGCGTGCGGATGTGCTGGAGCCGGTCCTCCAGCGCCTGGACGGTGCGGATCACGTCGAAGCCCTGGCGCGCGCAGCTCGGGCAGCTGACGACGCGAACGCCGCGATTGCGGATGCCGAGCGACTTGAGAATCTCGAAGCCGACGCGCACTTCCTCTTCGGGTTCGGCCGAAAGGCTGACGCGGATCGTGTCGCCGATGCCGAACCAGAGCAGCGAGCCGATGCCGATCGCGCTCTTCACCGTGCCGCCGACGAAGCCGCCCGCCTCGGTGATGCCGAGGTGCAGCGGGCAATCCACCGCGTCGGCGAGCTGCTGGTACGCGGCGACCGCCAGGAACACGTCCGACGCCTTCACCGCGACCTTGAACTCGTGGAAGTCGCGGTCTTGGAGCAGCTTGATGTGATCGAGTGCTGATTCGACCAGCGCCTCGGGGCACGGCTCGCCATACTTCTCGAGCAGGTCCTTCTCGAGCGAGCCCGCGTTGACGCCGATGCGGATCGCACAGCCATTCGCCTTGGCGGCGTTGACCACTTCGTTCACCCGGTCGGCGCTGCCGATATTGCCCGGATTGATGCGCAGGCAGGCGGCGCCGGCATCGGCGGCTTCGAGTGCGCGCTTGTAGTGGAAATGGATGTCCGCGACGATCGGCACGCGGCTGGCGCGGACGATCTGCTTGAGCGCGGCGGTCGATTCGACGTCGGGGCAGCTCACCCGGATGATGTCCACGCCGGCATCCTCGCAGCGGCGGATCTGGTCGATCGTCGCGCGGGCATCGGAGGTTGCGGTGTTGGTCATGGTCTGCACCGTCACCGGCGCATCGCCGCCAACGGGCACATTACCCACCATGATCTGACGGCTGGGCCGCCGGACGATATCGCGCCAGGGACGTACGGACATGGCGGCCATATAGGCGCTTTGCCCTCGCGGGACCAGCCACGACAATGTCGAGATTCGGTGCAGCGCGAAGGGACGGCTTTACGCGATGCTAAGCAAAGCGGGTTAAGCTTGCGGGCTGTTCGATAGCCCGAGGCCAGATTTGCGGCACGACCCGATCCCTGTTGCCGCGCCGCGGACCAGCCAGCGCCATTATGGCATGGACTGGCTGCGCATCGCGGCATTCGGGCTGTTGATCCTCTATCACATCGCCATGGCCTTCTCGCCCTGGGACTGGGTGATCAAGACCGAATACGCCTTTGGCTGGCTGATCCCGCCGATGGCGCTGCTCACGCCGTGGCGCCTCCCCTTGCTGTTCGCGGTGTCCGGCTATGCCTCGCGCAAGCTCTACGCGCGGGCGCCCCGCGACTTCGCCCGGAGCCGCGCCCTGCGGCTGCTCGTCCCGCTCGCCTTCGGCATGGCGGTGCTGGTGCCGCTCGAGATGTGGGTGCGGGTGATGGAGAATGGCTATCCGCATGGCTATCTCCATTTCTGGGCGCTCGATTACTGGCGCAGCGGCATCTTCTGGGGCCGCGAGTTCCCGAGCTGGGAGCATCTCTGGTTCGTCGCCTATCTCGCCGCCTACACGCTGCTGCTCGCCGCCCTGCTGGCCTGGGATGGCGGCCGGACGATGCGCGGCATCGAAGCGGCGGCGGCCTGGCTGACCAGGGGAAGCCGCCTGCTTTGGGCGCCGGTGGTGGTGCTGGCGGCGGCACGACTGGCGCTGCTGTTCGTCGCGCCCGAACGCCAGGGACTGCTGCGCGATTGGGGCGGGCATGCGCAATATGTGCCGATCTTCCTGTTCGGCTTCGCGCTGGCGGGATCGCCCGGGCTATGGCCGGCGATCGCCCGCAACTGGAAGCCGGGCGCGGCGCTGGCGGCGCTTGCCGGCGCGGTGGTGGTCGCGGTCGAGCTGACCTGGCCGGGGACCAGCATACCGCCGCACGAAGTGATGGCGCTAGACCGGGCCGCCCGCACCGCCATGGCCTGGGGCATGATCCTGGCGCTGTTCCACATCGCCGAGACGCGCTGGAACCATGACCATCCCTTGCGCAAGCCGCTCGCCGAGGCTGTCTTCCCCTTCTACATCGTCCACCACCCCGCGATCGTGCTGATCGCCTGGTATTCGCTGCCATTGCACCTGAGCGCCCCGCTCGATTTCGCGCTGCTGCTGGGCGGTACCGCCGGCGTATGCGCCGCGACCTATCTCATCGGCCGCCGGATCGGCTGGCTGCGCCCGCTGATCGGACTCAACCGGCTGGCGAAGCCCGAAAGCTCTGCTAGGGAGACCGCGCCTGCCTCTGGAGTAGTCTGATGCGCTTTCTCGTGATCCTCGCGGCCCTGATCGGCTTTGCCGCGCCCGCCAATGCCTATTGGGAATATGGCCATCAGACCGTCGCCGCGATCGCCTGGCGCAACGTCACCCCGGCCACCCGCGCGAAGATCACCCAGCTGCTCCGCCACACCGATCTGCTCAAGACCGAGGGCTGCCCGGCGACCAACATCGAGGAAGCCTCGGTCTGGGCCGACTGCATCAAGAAGCTGGGCAATGACTGGCGCTACGCCTCGGTCTGGCACTACCAGGACGCCGACGTCTGCAAGCCGTTCGACGTGACCGCCGAGTGCAAGGACGGCAATTGCGTCTCCGCCCAGATCGAGCGCGACGTGAAGCTGCTCAAGGACCGCAAGGCGCCGCAGGTCGAGCGGGTGAAGGCGCTGCTCTTCCTCGTCCATTTCGTCGGCGACATCGGCCAGCCGCTTCACGGCGCGGAGCACGACCATGACGCGGGCGGCAACAAGGCGATGGTGAGCTATGGCATCTACACCACCGACCGGCTGAACCTGCACTCGGTGTGGGACGGGCTGCTCGCCGAGCGTGCGATCACCACCGGCCCGAACATCGTGCGCAGCTACAGCCGCGCCGACCGGGCGAAGTTCGGCGGCGGCACCGTGCAGGACTGGGGCAAGGACAGCTGGGAGCTTTCCAAGACCGTCTATGCCGACCTCAATGGCGGCGAGACCTGCAAGCCGATCACCGGCCGCGTCTCTATCACCGAGCAGATGATCGAGAAATGGGTGCCCGAGGCACGCAACCAGGTGATCAAGGGCGGCCTCCGCCTCGCCCGCCTGCTCGACGAGGCGCTTGCCTGATTCCAGGCCGTCGTCGTCCCGGCCTGCGCCGGGATGACGGACTGGGTTGCAATGTAGGATTTCGCCTGCTTGGCTCGTGCGGCCGGACCTTCGGGTACGGCCGCTCTTTGCATCTGTAGGAAAGATAGGATCCTGCGCACGCAGCAATGTTACGCGGTGTAGCGATGCCCGTGCGCGATGTTAGCGATCTTCCGGCATCACCGTTTCACTGGTCCCCGCCCCAGCGGAAGCGCCACTCGCCGTCGGTCTTGGCCGCGACGAGCCAGAGAAAGGCGAAGACCAGCGGCACGAGCAGCACCAGCCACATCTGGTCGCGTCGCGCCGCCAAAATGGCGATCAGCCCGACCAAGGCAACGAATGCCAGGGTCGTCGCCCAACCCTGCCAGGTGACCGGCACCGCACCAAAGCCGAACCTCTTGGGGCGGAACCAATATCCCGCACGCGCCCGGAAAGGGTTGCCGATCATCGGAACAGCTCCATGGCGACGCCGGCGAGCAGTGCCGCACCGGCGAGGAAAAACAGGATCGGGCGCCGTGCACGGCTAGCCTGATGGGCAAGCAGCATCTGTCTACTCCTGGTCTTCGCCCTCTTTGGCCTTGGGCGGGCGGCCGCGCTTGGCACGTACCGGTTCGGCCAGCTTCACCCCGCGCTTGCCGAGCGCTTCGCGCAGCAGGCATTCGACCTGGGCGTTGACGCTCCGGAGGTCGGCCGCAGCGGAGCGCTCGATCGCCGCATAGAGCGCGGGATCGAGGCGCAACGGAAAGGCTTTCTTCTGGGGCGGCTGGTCGGACACGGGGTTCGCCTTACTGGTACAGCGAGCCCGTGTTGACCACCGGCTGGGTATCGCGCTCGCCGCACAGCACGACCATCAGGTTCGAGACCATCGCGGCGCGGCGCTCGTCGTCGAGATGCACCACGTCCTTGGCCGAAAGCTGGGCCAGCGCCATCTCGACCATGCCGACCGCACCCTCGACCAGGGTCTGGCGGGCGGCAACCACCGCCTGGGCCTGCTGGCGGCGGAGCATCGCGCCGGCGATCTCCTGGGCATAGGCCAGGTGGGTAAAGCCGCACTCGTCGACGGTGATGCCGGCGACGCGCAGCCGCTCGATCAGCTCGCCGCGCAGCTCGGTGCCGACCTGGTCGTGATTGCCGCGCAGCGTGACTTCCTGATGTTCGAAATCGTCATAGGGATAGCGCGAGCCGATGGTGCGCACCGCCGCCTCGATCTGGACGTTCACGAACGCCTTGTAGTCGTCGACGTCGAACAGCGCCTGCGCCGTGTCGGTCACGCGCCACACCACCTGCGCCGCCATCTCGATCGGGTTGCCGCGCAGGTCATTCACCTTGATGCGCTCCGAGATGATGTTGTTGGCGCGCACCGAGACCTTCTTCTTGATCAGCCACGGCATGGCCCAGCGCAGGCCGGTGGTACGGTCGGTGCCCTGATAGTCGCCGAACAGGGTGATCACCGCCGCCTGGTTGGGCTGGAGCAGGTAGAAGCCGCAAAGCACGAACAGCTCGATCACGATCGAGACGAGCAGCATCGTGATCACGATCCAGTCGGCCATGCGGTCGATCTGGGTGAGCGCACCGCCCGCCGCGACGATCGCAACCAGCGCCACCAGCAGCATCCCATAGCCGCTCGCCGTGGTTGCGGACTTCTCGCTGCTCTGGCGCAGTGCCGGTGCGGCGCTACGTACGTCGGTCATTCTTGCCTCCCATAATTATGATATCGTATTTATATCGAGTCCGAACACCCCGCAAGCGGAATCGGACGGCGGTTCATCCAGCGCTCATCGGCGACGGCGAGAGTGCGCAGCGCCGTTCGATTGGGGGAAGCGATGCGATCCAGCCTGCCAGTGCTTTGTGCCGTCCTGCTCGTCGTCACCGCACCGGCCATCGCGCAGCCCTCCACGGCGACCATCACCCGGGATGCCGATGCGGCAATGGCGGCGGCGATCGACACTGGGGGCTCGGGCGCGGTAGTGCTGATCGCGCGAGGGGATACGGTCCTGTATCGCAAGGCCCGCGGCATGGCCGAGGTGGAGCTGGGCGTGCCGCTGTCGTCCGACCAGGTCTTCCGCATCGCCTCGATCACCAAGAGCTTCACCGCCGCGCTGCTCGTCCAGATGGCGGCACGCGGCAAAGTCACGCTCGACGCGCCAGCGATACGCTACCTGCCCGACGTCCCGCTCGACCCGCGCATCACCCTGCGTCAACTGCTCAGCCACACCGCCGGCGTCGCCGAGAACGATGCCGTACCGCAGCCCCCGTTCGGCAATGGCGAGGTGCCATTGGCGGACCAGGTCCGCCGGATCGCCGCACGGCCACCGAACTTCGCGCCCGGCACGGCGCAGCGTTATTCGAACGCGGGCTATATCCTACTCGCCGCAGTGATCGAGAAAGTGACGGGGCAGAGCTGGGACGAGGCGATGCGCACCCGGCTGTTCGTGCCGCTGGGGCTGGCCGACACCGCCTATGACCGGGCGGACACGGTCGTTCCAGGCCGGGTGGTGGGCTATGCGACGGACAAGGGCGTCCTGCGCAACGCCGCGCCGTTCAACGTCTCGATTCCCAAGACCGCCGGATCGCTGCGCTCGACCGCGACCGACCTGCTGCGCTGGATGCGGGCGCTGTCGCAAGGCAAGGTGGTCGGGACCGAGGGCTTTGCCGAAATGAGCAGGCCGGCACTGGCCAGTGTCGGCGTGCAGGATCGCTACGGACTCGGCCTGTATCGCTGGCAGGTCCGCGGGCAGGACGCGATCGGCCATACCGGCCAGATCAACGGCTTCGCGTCGGCGCTGTTCTACCTGCCGGCGGAGGATGCAACGGTGGTGGTGCTGGCCAACAACGACCGTTTCGACGCCCAGGCGCTCGCCCGGCGGATGGCGGCGATCGTCATCGGCAAGCCCTATCCGCTACTGACCGCCGACCAGGCGCTGCCCAGGGACGCGGCCGCGCTGGTCGGCACCTATGGCAACGACCCGGCAACGATGCGCGTGGTCGCCATCGCCGACGACCGGATCACCGTGGCACGACCCGGCCGCCAGCCGCTACCTGTCATGCTCGACGGCCAGGGCAACATCCATTTCGTGCCGGACGAGCTCAGCTATTTCGCACCGGTCCTCGACGGCACGGGCAAGGTGGTCCGGCTGGACTATTTCGCCCGGGGCGAAGGCCCGGCGCTGCCGCTCGGTCGCCAGCTCCAGCCATGAAAAAGGCCGCCGGAATCGCTCCCGGCGGCCCTTTCACTCTCGCGGAAACGCCTCAGCTGATGACGATGGTCACCGCGCGGCGGTTCTGTGCCCAGCTGGCGTCGTCCGAGCCGAGCGCGATCGGGCGCTCCTTGCCGTAGCTGATCGTGGTGATGCGGGCCGGCGAAATGCCGCGCGAGGCGAGATAGTTCTTCGCGGCATTGGCGCGGCGATCGCCGAGACCAAGGTTGTACTCACGGGTGCCGCGCTCGTCGCAATGCCCCTCGATCGTGATCCGGGTGTTCGGGTGCGACGTCAGCCACTGTGCCTGGCTGTCGAGGATCGCACGCGCCTCGGGGTCGATGTCATACTGGTCGAACGAGAAGTGGATCGTGTCGCTCGACACTTCGCGGCGGAACTGCTCGTTGATCGGCGCGGCGACGGTGTCGCTATCCCCCTCACCCGCATTGACCGGGCCAGTCTCCGACGGCGCGGGCGGGATATCGGCGACATTGCGCTTCTTGGTGCAACCCGCAGTGGCGATCAGCGCGATGCCGAGCACCAGGCCAGTCGTGATCTTGGACATGGTCATTTTCCTCCTAGATGTCGCATCGAACCCGCTTGCCCGGGCCCATAGCACAGATGCGGTAACGTTTCAGGGGCGAATCGGTCCCCAGCTGGGATCCGATCCGTCGAGCGGCGTGGGAATGCGCCGCGCATTGGTGCCGGTTAGATCCACCGACCACAGGTCCGGACGGCCCGAGCCCTGGGCCGAACGGAAGAACATCAGCACGCGGCCATTGGGCGACCAGCTCGGCGCCTCGTCGCCCCAGCTGTTGGTCAGCAGCTTCTCGCCGCCGCCCGAAGGGTTCATCACGCCGATCCGGAACGCGCCGCCACCGGTGCGGGTGAAGGCGATCAGGTCGCCGCGCGGGCTCCACACCGGCGTGGCATAACGGCCGCCGCCGAAGCTGATCCGGTGCTGGTTCGAGCCATCGGCGTTCATCACGTACAGCTGCTGGGTGCCGCCGCGGTCGCTCTCGAACACGATCTTCGAGCCGTCGGGCGAATAGCTGCCGCCAGTGTCGATGCCGGGCGAGGTCGTCAGCCGCTGCGGCTCGCCGCCCGCGGTGGCGACACGATAGACGTCGGTGTTGCCGGCCTGCGCCATCGAGAAGAGGATATTACGGCCATCGGGCGAGAAGCGCGGCGCAAAGCTCAGGCTCACATTCGACACGAGCAGCCGGTTCTGCCGCGAGGCCATGTCGTAGACATAGATGGACGGCTTGCGCTGGGTGTAGCTCATGTACACGATCGCGTTCTGCTTCGGCGACATGCGCGGCGTGAGCACGATCGACTGGCCGTTGGTCAGGAAGCGGTGGTTGGCGCCGTCCTGGTCCATGATCGCCAGCTGCTTGCGGCGCTTGTTCTTGGGGCCGGTCTCCGCGACGTAGACCACCTGGCTGTCGAAATAGGGGCCTTCGCCAGTGAGCTTGGAATAGACCGCATCGGCACATTTATGCGCGGCGCGGCGCCAGTCGCCCGGCGAGACGACGAAGCCCTGGCGGACCAGCTCGCTCTGCAGCAGCACGTCGTAGAGGTAGCAGCCCACGGTCAGCGAGCCGTTGCCATTGGCGCGGACATAGCCCTGGATGATCGCCTGGTTGCCGTTCCAGCTGCCGTAATTGGGGGCAGCGACTTCGCTATAGGCGATGCCGCGACTGGCCGAGGGCCCACGCGTCTTGAACAGGCCGGTGTTGCGCAGATCGTCCTCGACGACCTGAGCCAGCTTGGTGCCGAGCTGGTCGGTCGGGCCCGCGGGCGTATCCACCGTCTGCGATGTCGGCATCGCAGGAATCGCGATGACCAGATCCTTGGCCGCGGTGTTGCTCACGTCGACGCTGAGCGGCGTGTCCTGGTCCGGGGTCGGGATCGGCGCGGGTGCCGGCACGTCCTGCGCCTGCGCGACAGTGGCCGCAGTGCTCGTCAGCAGGGCCGCGATCGTCAGATGGGCAAATTTCATCTTCACAGGTCCTCGTACAAAACCGGGGCTATGACTTTCCACGCGCCGTAGAATTGCGGTGGCAGCTTGAAGGGAGCGGCGAGCTTCACCGCGCGGATCGCACGATCCCGAGCGAGGGCCGCCTGGGCACGGTTGCTGTCGGTGACGCCAGTCTGGGCCGTGACGCGCGGCTCGCCGGCGAGCGAACCATCCTCGTTGAGGCGCACCGTCACCGTGGTCCGCAGCTTGTCCGAGTCCGCGCCGCTGGGCGGGGCCCAGTGTGGACGGATCTGGCGGATGATCGCGGCGCTGAGCGCGGCCTTCTGCTCGGGCCCGACCGTGGCGGCGGGCGGCGTGGTCGAAGTGCTCTTTGCCGGCTTGTCGCTGATGCCGTTGAGCAGGCCATCGAGCCGCCCAGTCGGCGCCACCGGGCGGTTGGACGGGCGCGACGGCGCCTGTGCCGGGGCGGGTTTGGTCGGTGCCTTGGGCGCAGGCTTCGCCGAATTGGACGCAGGCAACGGCTTGGGCGCGGGCTTGACCGCATCCGGCGCGGGCGCCGGCTTTGGCGGCGTCGGCTGCGGCTTCGCGACCGGCTGCGGATTGGGCGCAGGCTCTGGCGGCGCGCTGTCCGGCTCGATCGGCGCTTCGACCGGCGACAGCTTGGCAGCCGGCTCTTCGCTGGTCGGCGTTGGCGACGTGCTCTCGAGCGCGACCTGATCGACCAGCGCCACTTCAATCGGCGTGGGCTTCAGCTTCAGGGGATTGGGCGTGGCGAGGAAGCCGACCGACAATATGCCGAACAGGGCGACATGCCCGATCAGCGCAATCGTCAGTCCTGCTCCCTCGGTCCGGTCCATCACGGCTTGGTGCTCGCGTCGGTGATCAGCGAGACGCGGTTGAGCCCGGCATGGTTGAGCTCGCCCATCACCTTCATGACCTTGCCATAGCCCAGGCCCTGGTCGGCGCGCAGGAACACCGCAGCCGGCTTGCCGTCCGGCCCTGGCGCGCGGCCGGCGATCTCTTCGAGCTTGGCGGGCAGCGCCGCGTCGGCCGTCAGTTCGTTGTCGACGAAGATCTGGCCCTTGTCGTCGATCGAGATCTGGACGGGCTTCTGGTCCTGGTCGACCGGCTTGGCCCGGCTCTCGGGCAGGTTCACCGGCACGCCGGCGGTGAGCAGCGGCGCGGTGACCATGAAGATGATCAGCAGCACCAGCATCACGTCGACCAGCGGGGTGACGTTGATATCGGCCATCGGCGCGCGACGGCCGCGGCCCTTGTTCGAAGGAAGATGCATCGCCACCGGCTTAGGCCTCCATCTCCAGGCGACGGCTGAGCGTCGCATGGAAACCATCGGCGAAGCGGTTGAGCCGCGCCTCGACGCGGTTCACGCCGTGCGAATAGCGGTTGTACGCGATCAGCGCGGGGATGGCGGCGAACAGGCCGATCGCGGTGGCGAACAGCGCCTCGGCGATGCCCGGTGCGACCACGGCGAGCGACGAGCTCTGCTCCTTGGCGATGCCGGTGAAGCTGCGCATGATGCCCCAGACCGTGCCGAACAGGCCGATGAACGGCGCCGCCGAAGCGATAGTAGCAAGGAAGTTGAGGCGATCGGCTAGACGGTCGATCTCCTGGGCGATCGTTGCGCCCATCGCGGTCGCCAGGCGCTCGCGGGTGCCTTCGCGGTCGATCGCCTTGCCGCTGGTCGAGCGACGCCATTCGGTGACGCCGGCGGCGAAGACGCGGGCGATCGGCTGGTCTCGGCCGGCGGCGCGGCGATGGAACTCGTCGATATCGTCGGCCTCGCGATACTCGCTCTCGAACCGGTCGATCGCCTTCTTCACGCTGCTCACCCGGAAGCCGAACGAAAGGATGATCGCCCAGGTCCACAGCGAGGCGAGCAGCAGGCCGATCATCACGGCGCGCACCACCCAGTCCGCCTGCAGGAACAGGCCGATCGGCGACATGGTTGCGGCGTCGGTGCTGATGAATTCCATGATCGGTTCAGTTTCCCTTGAAGACCAGCGGCGCGAAACGTTCCGTCCACCCAGCCGGCTGGCGGCGTGGACGGCCGGACGGGGCGACGAACACCGCCTCGATCTCCGCTTCGGCCACTATGGTAACGTCGCGCATGACTCGTTGATGAATATCCACCGCGGCGGGGCGCAGCTGGACCAGCCGGCTGACCACCACCAGTTCGTCGCCCAGGCGCGCCGGCGCCCGGTAGCGAATGTTCGCCTCGCGGAGCGCATAGGCGCCCTCGCCTGCTTCATGGGCGGCACGCTGGTCGATGCCGGCCAGGGCCAACATATCGGAGCGGGCGCGCTCCATGAACCGCAGATAGTTGGCGTGGTAGACCACGCCGCTGAGGTCAGTGTCCTCGAAATAGACACGCAGGACGAAATGGTGCTCGAGGCCCTCGAAGCGGCCAGGGGCGAAACGGACGTCCATGCCCGGCCCCTAACGCAGCGCTTTCCGTGGGGGAACCCCTTGCCTCAGTCGAACAGCCCTTCCTGCGCGGTGGACGGAGGATTGAGTCCGAGATGCTTCCACCCGGCCGCGTTGAGGCAGCGCCCCCGCGCCGTGCGGGCGATCATCCCGATCTGGATCAGATAGGGCTCGATCACTTCCTCGATCGTGTCGCGCGGCTCGCTGAGCCCCGCCGCCAGCGTCTCCACCCCGACCGGGCCGCCCTTGTAGATGTCGGCGATCATCATGAGGTAGCGCCGGTCCATCGCGTCGAGACCGAGCGCATCCACTTCGAGCCGGGTGAGCGACTGGTCCGCCACCCGGGCATGCACCGTCTCCTCGCCCAGCACATTGGCGAAGTCGCGCACTCGCCGGAGCAGCCGTCCGGCGATGCGCGGCGTGCCGCGCGAGCGCCGCGCGATCTCGTGCGCGCCATCGGGGGCGACGTGCAGGTCGAGCAACGAAGCGGCGCGGGTGACGACCTTCTCCAGCTCGTCGACGCCGTAGAAATTGAGGCGGACCGGTATGCCGAACCGGTCCCGGAGCGGCTGGGTGAGCAGCCCCTGGCGGGTGGTGGCGCCGACCAAGGTGAAGCGCGGCAAGTCGATCCGCACGCTGCGTGCCGACGGCCCCTCGCCGATCATCAGGTCGAGCGCACGGTCCTCCATCGCCGGATAGAGGACTTCCTCGACCGCGGGATTCAGCCGATGGATCTCGTCGATGAACAGGACGTCGCCATCCTCGAGATTGGTGAGCAACGCCGCCAGGTCCCCGGACTTGGCGATGACGGGCCCGGACGTGGAGCGGAAGCCCACGCCCATCTCGCGGGCGATGATTTGGGCGAGCGTGGTCTTGCCGAGCCCCGGAGGTCCGAAGAACAGGACATGGTCCAGCGCATCGCCGCGCTGCTTGGCGGCATCGATGAATACGCGGAGATTCTCGCGCGCCGCCTTCTGGCCGACGAACTCGTCGAGGCTCTTGGGGCGCAGCGCGGCATCCACGTCATCGGCGCGGCGGGCGGAGGAGAGGAGGCGATCGGTATCGGTCATGCTTCTTCGCCCTTCGCAACCCAAATCGTGGTCGCGATTTTGAACTCCCTATCTATGATTCTCTGGACGCCCGGAATTTGAACAGCGGATGAAATCAGGCGATTGTTCGCACTATTCCAATCCACTGCCAGCGGACCGTCGTTATCCTCCCTTCGAGCGAAGGGGAGCAAACCGACGGCAAGACCGTAAAGTTTGGCAGCTTCCACAATATAGCCCTCCAATTCGAGTGGGACACCCGATGGGCCGCTTCTTGCTAGCTGCTCCTCCACACCTTCTAATCGCGCTGTAAGCATTTGTATTTCGCAGACTATATCACTTAGAAGTTCCAACGCCCGCAGTTTACCATTGGCGTCAAGAGCTTCGATCTCTTCCCTGATCAACGAGATGACCGAACTAGGCAGTTCTAGCTTCTTGAATGTTGGGCTTGGCGTGCCAGCCACCCAAGTCGCGCAGCGTTGATGAAGTGCATTGAGCGCATCAATTTGCGCCGTCGCGTAGCTAGCAATCTCATCTAAAACGAGCGGCAAAACTGCCCGCGCTGACGCTAACCGCGCACGAAGCCGTGCCGCCTCATGGAGCTCCGACTGAGCAATCTGCTGCCGAAGCAAGCCAGCACCAATCAGCGCAGCACCGATGGCGAGCAAACCGCTAATCAGCGTTTGCCAATCATATAAAAATTGTCCGACGCAATTCATCCCAGCAGCCCGCTCAGCAGCGCCGGGTGGAAGCCCCAGCCGAGGAACCCGCACAGCCCCATGAACAGCCCGAAGGCGCCGAAGGCCCAACCGGCCCAGAGCAGCCAGCCGCTCTCGACCAAAGCCGCCACGGCTGCGATCGAGATGGCGGTGGAGACCGCCGCGTCGCTGGCGTCGAACTGGTCGTCATGGACATTGAGCGCGTCATATTGATCGCTCTGCGCCTTGGCGTCGGCGGCGAGGCGGGGCGCCTCCGCCTTGTACTTGGCGATGTCGCGGTCGAGTCCGGCGAGGACCGGGGCGGCGCGCTTCGGATCGGCGAGCGCGGTGATCTGGACCCGGCTCGCCTCGGCGACGTGCTGCTTGGTCTTGGTCGCCTGATATTCGTTCCATTTGTCGACCGAGGCCGACTGGGCCTGCGCCATCGCCTGGACGATGTTGCCGTCCTTGATCCCGCACAGCCCCATGAACACCGAAAGCACGACGACGGTGATCGCCACCTTGCGGTTGAGCGACTTGTCCTTGGCCTCGGCGCTGACTTCGATTTCCATGGCCCTGCCCTATCCTGCCCGCGGCGATGCGACTAGGTCCGCAGCATGCCGCGCCCCGACCTGCTGCTCGTCTCGAACATCCCCGCCCCGCTGCGCACGGCGCTGGCCGAGCGCTTCACCCTGCGCGAGGGCGATCCGGTACCCGGCATCCGCGCCGTGGTGGGCGGCGGCATGGCGAAGCTCGACGCGGCGCTGCTGAGCCAGCTGCCCGACCTGGAGATCGTCGCGATCCACGGCATCGGGCATGACGGGATCGACCTGGACGCGCTGCGGGCGCGCGGCATCCGGCTGACGCTGACCCCGGACGTGCTGACCGAGGATGTCGCCGATCTCGCCATTGCGCTGATGCTGGGCGTGCAGCGCCGGGTGGCGTCGAACGACGCGCTGGTGCGCGGCGGCGGCTGGACCGCGCCGCTTGGGCGCCGGGCGAGCGGACGCCGGATCGGCATCTTCGGCCTGGGCCGGATCGGCCATGCCATCGCCGAGCGCGCCGCGCCCTTTGCCAGCGAGCTGCTCTACAGCGCCCGCACCGAGAAGCCGGTACCCTGGCGCTTCGTCCCCGACATCGCCGCGCTGGCCGAGGCGAGCGAGGTGCTGATCCTGGCGGCCCCCGGCGGCGCCGAGACCGACCGGATCGTCGATGCCGCGGTGCTCGACCGGCTCGGCCCCGGCGGAGTGCTGATCAACATCGCACGCGGCAGCCTGGTCGACGAGGAAGCGCTGGTCACGGCGCTGGCCGAGGACCGCATCGCCGGTGCCGGGCTCGACGTGTTCGTCCACGAGCCGCAGGTGCCCGAGGCGCTGAAGGCGATGCCGCAGGTGGTGCTCGCCCCGCACCAGGGCAGCGCCACCGAGGAAGGCCGTGCCGAGATGCGCGCGCTGGTACTCGCCAATCTCGACGCCCATTTCGCCGGCCAGCCGCTGGTGACGCCGCTGATCTGAGCCAGCCGCATGTCGGATGGTTGCAATATCGGGCGCCAGCGCCTTGATATCATGCCTCCAACCGAGAATGGGGACCTCGCCTTGAAGCTCTTGTGGATCGCCGCCGCCGCTTTGGGCACAGCCGCACTGGGTTTTGGCTATCATGCCTATGCCGAAGCCGCGGCCAGTGCGCTGCAACCGGCGCAATGGCATGCTTCCGACGCCTGCAAGCTGATCGAGCAGCCGATGCTCGAACGCACGTTCGGCACCAAGGTGACCACGAGCTGGCTGGTCGAGGGCAACCGCCCCTCCACAACCGGCATGTCGGGCTCGCGCTGCCACTACAAGCTGGCGGACGGCAGCAGCATCTCGGTGCTGATGCGCTGGTCGCCGGCCGATCGCTACACCCCGGCCAAGATCGCCGCAGAGCGTGCCCAATTCGACAGGGCCTCGGCGCACTTCGACGGCAAGCCGATCGAGACGGTGCCAGGCATCGGCCGCGCCGCCGGCTTCTATACCGCCAAGGGCCTCTCGACCCTGGGCGTCTATGTCCGTGACGACGGCTATGCAGCGATCGAGATGCACGGGATCGAAACTGCCAGGGCGAAGGCAGCGGCGATCACGCTCGCGCGCCAGCTCGGCTGGTAGCCGGCGTTCTGCGCGGTCAGTCATAGCGCTCGACGGCGCTGGTGACCTCCAGCCAGGCGCACTGCCGCTCCTCCCAAACCGAGACGGTAGGTGCCGGAAAGGCGGGATCGGCGAAATTGCCGACGGCGACCGCGACCAGATCGGGCATGCCGCCGCCCCGATACCAGACGGTGCCGCCGCAGATGGGGCAGAAGTGAAAGTCGGTCGGCGCGCCTCCGCTCTCCGAAGGTGCGACCCAGGTAGTGGACTCGCCGGTGATCTTCACCCGGTCGAGCGGCCAGCGTGCCTGCACCGCGAAGGCCGACCCGCTGCGCTGCTTGCAGTTGAGGCAGTGGCAGACCGAGATGCGCACCGGCTCACCCATGCATTCGGCCCGGAGCTGGCCGCAGCGGCAGGAGGCGGTGCGCAGGCTCACTTCGCCGCCTTGCGCAGCGCGAGGCGGACGAGAGCGTCGAGCGTCGCGCCGGTGCCGAGCTCGTCGGCCGCGGCGTTGACCGCGGCGCTCGCCTCGGCCGGCTTGAAGCCGAGATTTAGCATCGCCGACACCGCATCCTGCGCCGCGCCGCCCGCCGGGGCCGCGCCGCCGCTTGCGGCAAGGGCGACGCCGCCCGCCTTGTCCTTCAATTCATTGACGATGCGCTGGGCGAGCTTGGGACCGACGCCGTTCGCCCGGGCGATCATCGCCGCGTCCGCGCGGGCCACGGCGGTCTGCACTTCCTCGGGGGAAAGGATCGAGAGGATCGCCAGCGCCACCTTGGCGCCCACACCCTGCACGCTGGTCAGGTGGCGGAACCAGTCACGCTCGGCCGCAGTGGCGAAGCCCATCAGCCGGATCGAGTCCTCGCTGACCAGCATCTCGGTGTGCAGCGTCGCGAACTCGCCGACCGCGCCGAGCGCCGCCAAGGTGCGGGCCGATGCACCGGCGAGATAGCCGACCCCGTTCACGTCGATCACGACACTGTCGATGCCGGTCGCCTCGATGCGACCCTTGAGATGCGCGATCATGCCGCCCGCCTCCGACATTCAACCGCATGGTTGGGCAAAAATGTTGAATCCCTTGAATCGCTCCGCGTGCGCGGGCGAGGCGAGATCGATGGACGAGAGATATGCCGGCTCACGACCGGTACATAAGCGGAACAGCCAGGTGTAGGAAAGCGAAATCACCTCGCCGGCACTGGCGGATGCCCCTGCGGCTCCCCAGCTCGCGCCGAGGGAATTGGGGACATTCGATGCTCGTCGCGCTGCTCGGACTCTGGTGCATGCTGGTGCTGGCCGAAGGCACGCCAGTGGGGCGGCTGATGCGGCGGATGCTGGTCGAATGGCCGGCGGCGCAGCTTGCACGGATCCGGCGCGGGGCTGTAATCACCTGGGCGCTGCTCGGGGTGATCGGGCTGCTGTGCTTCTGGTTCCTGGAGGAGGACGGCCTGCGGCTGTTCACCATGGCGATGCCCGAGATCGCCGGCTGGATCTCGATGTTCGAGATCAGCGCGCTGGTCGATGCGATCGCCGTGAGCATGGTGGCGGCGTCCTCGCTCCGGCTCGGCGCGGTGCGGGGGTGGATCGCGGCAGGGTTGCGGACGGGGCGGCGCACGAAGCGGGCGCGGCGGGTACGGCCGGCGGAGCGCGGTGCCGCCAATGACGACGAGGATGGCGCGCCGGCGCTGGCGGCTTGATCTCCCCTCCCTGGAAGGGAGGGGGATTAGCGCAGCCCGAAACGCGCGCTGGCGAGATGATGGGCGTGGCAGATCGCCACGGCGAGCGCATCGGCGGCATCGGGACCGTCGATCTTCACGCCGGGCAACAGGCGCGAGACCATCGCATGGACCTGCTCCTTGTCGGCATTGCCGACGCCGACCACCGATTTCTTGACCGTGCTCGGCTTGTACTCGCCGACATCGATGCCGATCCGCGCCGCGGCGCACAGCACCACGCCGCGCGCCTGGCCAAGCTTGAGCGTCGACTGGGCGTTGGAGTTGACGAACACTTCCTCGACCGCGGCGGCTTCCGGCGCGTGATCGGCGATCAGCGCGGCGAGCATGGCATCGAGATGGGCGAGGCGGCGGGGGAGCGGCGCCTTGGTATCGGTCTTCAGCTTGCCGTTGGCGAGGTGCGACAGGCGATTGCCCTCGGCACGGATCAGGCCCCAGCCGGTGGTGCCGAGGCCGGGATCGAGGCCGAGGATGATCATTTCTTGAAGCTCTCGGGATCGAGGACAGGCCCCACCCCAACCCCTTCCCTGAAGGGGAGGGGTTCTGGTTGCGGCTTGGTTAGCCCCTCCCCCTTGGGGGAGGGGTTGGGGTGGGGGAAGCCGGACCAGCGATCCGGTCGAGCCCTGAGTGCGTTGGCAATGGTAGCCATCACGCCGTCCAGATTGTCCCAGACTTGATGGTTGGTGAACCGCAGCGTCTCAAACCCCTTGGTGGCGAGACTCGCATCACGGCGATCATATGCTGCATCATGCGTGTCGCCATCGACCTCGATGATCAGCCCTTTCGACGGGCAGAAGAAGTCGCAGATGTAAGGGTGGATCACGTGCTGGCGGCGGAATTTGTGGCCGAGCTGGGAATTGGAGAGGTGGCGCCAGACCCGCACCTCCAACTCCGTGGGGTTGCGGCGCATTTCATGGGCACGTTCGAGAAGTTGTTTCTCTGTCGGCACTGCCCCACCCCAACCCCTCCCCCAAGGGGGAGGGGCTTTTTACTGGATCAACCTAGCTTCTCCATGACCTCGTCCGAGACTTCGTAATTGCCCCAGACGGTCTGGACGTCATCATCGTCGTCGAGCGCGTCGATCAGCTTGAACAGCTTGGCGGCGTCTTCCTCGCCGACCTCGACCATGGTCTGCGGGCGCCAGGCGAGCTTGGCGCCTTCGGCCTCGCCGAGCACCGGCTCGAGCGCCTTGGCGACTTCGTGGAGGTCGCTCTGGGCGGTCCAGATCTCATGGCCTTCCTCGGAGCTGGTGACGTCCTCGGCACCGGCCTCCAGCGCGGCTTCGAACACCTTCTCGGCGTCGCCGGCCTTGGCGGGATAGTTGATCAGGCCCATCCGGTCGAAGCCGTGGCTCACCGAGCCGCTCGCGCCGAGGTTGCCGCCATTCTTCGAGACCGCGGTGCGCACATTGGTCGCTGTGCGGTTGCGGTTGTCGGTCAGCGCCTCGATGATCAGCGAGACGCCGGCCGGGCCGAAGCCCTCGTAGCGGATCTCTTCGTAATTCTCGGTGTCGCCCTTGCTCGCCTTGTCGACGGCGCGCTGGATATTGTCCTTGGGCATCGACTGCGCCTTGGCCGCGTTGATCGCGGCGCGCAGGCGCGGATTCATGTCGGGATCGGGCAAGCCCATCTTGGCGGCGACGGTGATTTCGCGGCTGAGCTTGGAGAACATGCCCGAGCGCTTCTTATCCTGCGCGCCCTTGCGGTGCATGATGTTCTTGAATTTGGAATGGCCTGCCATTGCGCTTCTCTTGAATTAGGTCGCGCGGCTTTAGGCCAGGCGCGGGGGGATGGGCAATGCCTGCCCGAATATCGTCACCCCGGCCATCTACGTCATCCCGGCGAAAGCCGGGATCTCAGGCGGCAAGCGCGCTGCTCGTGGCACGAGATCCCGCCCCCGGATCAGGTCCGGGGCGGGATGACGCGCTGCGTCAGATACCCAGCGCCTGCTTGTAGGTTTCGAGCAGCATCTCCGCCTCGTCGCGGTGGTGCTTCTCCATTTTCCGCAGACGGACGATGTTGCGCATCGTCTTCACGTCGAAGCCGGTCGACTTGGCTTCGGCATAGACATCCTTGATGTCGTCGGCGATGCCCTTCTTCTCTTCCTCGAGGCGCTCGATCCGCTCGATGAAAAGGCGCAGCTGCTCGGCGGAAATCGAATCGGACAAAGGAAAGCTCCTGGAAGAATCTGTTCGGAAAGGGGCGCGATTATCGGAGCGCGCGGCGGCGCTCAACCCCCATACGCGACGAGGCGCGGCTTCGCATCTTCCCTCGATTGCCCCCCGCGCCCGCCGCCGCTATCCGGAGCCCATGCCCTTCTTCCGTCGAATCGCGCTTCTCGCCGCCGCTGCGCTCGCCCTTTTGCCCGCCACCGCGCCGGCCCAGACCAAGCCGGCGCCCAAGCCGGTGGCACCGGTCCAGCTGCCGCCGGGGATGCGGGTGCCGGCCCCGATCCGCCCCGCGCCGATCCCGGTAGAGAAGCAGCCCTTCGCCGCCGAGATCGCCGCGTTCGAGGCGCGCGATGCCATCGTCATGCCGACGCGCGACGGCGTGCTGTTCCTGGGCAGCTCGAGCATCCGGATGTGGACCGACCTCGCCCGCGACTTCGCCGGTCACAATGTGATCAACCGCGGCTTTGGCGGTTCGACCATCCCCGACAGCGTGCGCTATGCCGATCGCATCGCCATTCCCTATGCGCCGCGGACCATCGTCTTCTACGCCGGCGACAACGACCTGGAGGCGGGCCACACGCCGGAGGAAGTCGCCGCCGATTTCCAGGCGCTGGTGGCCAAGGTGCACGCGCGCCTGCCCCGGACGCGCATCCTGTTCCTGTCGATCAAGCCGAGCCTGTCGCGCTGGCGGCTGATCGAGGGCATCCGCGCCACCAACGCGCTGGTGCAGGCCTATGTCGCGACCGATCCGCGGCTCGGCTATATCGACATCGTTCCGCAGATGCTGGGGCCGGACGGCAAGCCGCGGCCCGAGCTGTTCCTCCAGGACGGACTGCACATGACGCGTGCCGGCTACGACATCTGGCGCACCGCCGTGGGCAAGGCACTGAACTGGAAGCTGCCGCCCAAGCCCCCGGCGAAGCTGCCGGCCAAGGCCTGGGGCAAGCCGGCGGTCAGCGGCCCGGTTCGGTCATCGAAGGCGGGTCACTAGCCGGGAAGCTCTCGTCCAGGGCTTCGTCCAGCTCCTCGTCGATCCCAGCGTTCTTCTTCAGGCTCTCCTCCATCCGCGCCAGCTGCTCGGGCGTGGCCTCGCCCTGATGCTGCGCCTTCCACTCGGAGAAGGGCATGTCGTAGATGATGCGGCGTGCCTCGTCCTTCGCGATCGCGGGGTCCGCTTCGCTGATCCAGTCGGCCAGGCAGTTGCGGCAAAAGCCCGCCAGACCCATCAGATCGATGTTCTGCGCATCGGTGCGATGGCGGAGGTGACGGACCAGCGTACGGAACGCTTTGGCGGCCGTAGCGTCGTCCAGTTTGTCGAGTTCGTCCATTTATCACACCTCAGCGGTTGATCCTGTGCGATATGAGGCTAGAGGCACCGAGGCACAAGCCGAGGATATGACAACGATGACAAAGGCAATCAGCCCCCGCACGCGCAAGGTCCGCATCCTCGCAACGCTCGGTCCCGCCAGCGCGACGCCCGAGATGATCGCGAAGCTGTTCGAGGCCGGCGCCGACGCGTTCCGCATCAACATGAGCCATGGCGACCAGGCATCGAAGGTGCCGCTGTTCGCCGCGATCCGCGGCCTGGAAAAGAAGTATGGCCGCCCGACCACGATCCTGGCCGATCTCCAGGGGCCGAAGCTGCGCGTCGGCAAGTTCGCCGATGGCAAGGTCCAGCTGGTCACCGGCCACGAGTTCATCCTCGACCGCGACAAGACCCCGGGCGACGCAACCCGCGTGGAGCTGCCGCACCGTGAGATCTTCGAGGCGGCGCACGAGAATGCCCGGCTGCTGCTCGACGACGGCAAGCTGGTGCTGCGCGTCCTCTCGGTCGCGCCGGACCGGCTGACCACGATCGTCGAGGTCGGCGGCGCGCTGTCGAACAACAAGGGCCTGAACGTGCCCGACATGGTGCTGCCGCTCGCCGCGCTCACCGAGAAGGACCGCAGCGACCTCGCCTTCGCGGTCGAGCAGGGCGCGGACTGGATCGCGCTGAGCTTCGTCCAGCGCCCCGAGGATTTGATGGAAGCCCGCCGGCTGATCGGCGGCAAGGCGGCCCTGCTCGCCAAGATCGAGAAGCCCTCGGCCATCGCGCGCCTCGACGAGATCGTCGAGCAGTGCGACGGCGTGATGGTCGCCCGCGGCGACCTGGGCGTCGAGCTGCCGCCGCAGACCGTGCCGCCGATGCAGAAGCGCATCGTCGAGACCGCGCGCCGCATGGGCCGCCCGGTGATCGTCGCGACGCAGATGCTCGAATCGATGATCGAATCGCCGTCGCCGACGCGCGCCGAGGTCTCGGACGTCGCCACCGCGGTCTATGACGGCGCCGACGCGATCATGCTTTCGGCCGAGAGCGCCGCGGGCAAGTGGCCGGTCGAATCGGTGGCGATGATGAATTCGATCGCCGATGCGGTGGAGCGCGATCCCGCGCATGGCGACCGCGTCCACTTCACCGTGCTGCGCCCCGATCCCACCACGGCGGACGCGCTGGCCGAAGCGGCGAAGAACATCTCGCGCACCGTCTCGGCATCGGGCATCGCCTGCTTCACCAGCTCGGGCTCGACCGCGCGGCGGATCGCGCGCGAGCGCCCGCCGGTGCCGATCCTGGTGCTGACCCCGCACATCGACACCGCGCGCCGCCTGGGCCTGCTGTGGGGCGTGCACGCGGTGCACACCCGCGATGTCGATTCGTTCGAGGAGATGGTCGCCAAGTCGAAGCGGATGGCGCTGCGCCACCACATCGCCGCGGCGGGCGACCGCGTGGTGCTGTGCGCCGGCGTGCCGTTCAAGACCCCGGGCTCGACCAACGTGCTGCACGTGGTGACCCTGGTCGGCGACGAGCTGAAGAATCATCCGGGCAAGGAAGGTCCGGAAGCGATCTGATTCGCGAACAGCGGGAAATCAGGAAGGCCGGGCGCTTTGCCCGGCCTTTTCCTTTTGGGGTTCAGAGCAGACCCAGCGCTTCCAGATCCACGCGGAGCTTCTCCGCGCCGGTGAACAGCAGGCCATGGATGCCCGCATCGAACGCCGCGGCTACATTGTCCTCGCGATCGTCGACGAACACGGCATCGGTGCCAGTCAGGCCGAATCGGGAAAGCGCGAGCGCGTAGATCGCGGGATCGGGCTTCACCAGCTTCTCGTCGCCCGAGACGACGACGTCGCGGAAGCGTTCGAACAGGGCCGATTCGCGATTCCGGAATTGCGGCCAGAACTCGCCCGAGAAATTGGTGATCGCGAACAGCGGCACGCCCGATTCGTCGAGATCGGCGACCAGCTGCTTCATGCCCGGCAGCGCATGCGGAATCTGCTCGTCGAATCGCGGACCCCAGAGCGCGATCATCTCGGCGAACTCGGGGTGCGCCGCGGCCAGCTCTGCCGAAGTCTCGGCAAAGGGGCGGCCAGCATCATGCTGGAAATGCCACGTCTTGGTGGCAACGGTGTCCAGAAACGCGTCGAGCGCCCGATCGTCACCGATCAGGCGCTCGTACAAGTACCGCGGATTCCAGTCGTAGAGGACGTTGCCGACGTCGAAAATGACGGCCGACGGCGTCCCCACGCGCAGGATCAGCCCTGGCGGGCCTTGAACCGCTTCTGGGTCTTGTTGATGACGTAGATGCGCCCACGACGACGGATCACGCGGTTGTCGCGATGCCGATCCTTGAGCGACTTCAATGAATTCACGATCTTCATGACCGATTCGCTTCTCAATTATGGAATGCCGGAAAGAGGGGCTCGCCTAGTGACCGATCCCCGCCAAGTCAAGGCAGGAGTCGCCCTGTCGCCCTGCGGAACCGACTCGACCTGATCCGTGTTGGAGGGCAAACGGGAGACGTTCCGTTCGCGAAACAGGAGTACGCCCGCGTGAAGAAGCCGCTCAGCATCGCCCTGCTCGTAGCACTGGGGGCCTGCGCGCCCACCTATCGCCCGCAGCCGATCGACGTCACCCGCTATCATCTGGGCGCGCCGCTGGAGCGCACCACGGTGGCAGTCGAGCCGATGGCCAATACCGATTCGTTCGGGCCCGAATACCAGGCCTATTCCGATGCGGTGCGCGCCGAGCTCGAGCGGCTGGGCTATGTCCAGTCCACCAGCAGCACGCCGTCGGGCTATATCGCCGCGGTCGCCTTCCGCCGCACCTCCAAGGGCGCGTTCAAGGAGCCGCCGCCCGTGACCATCGGTGTCGGCGGCGGCAGCTTCAGCGGCGGGCGCCGGGGCGGGGGCGTGGGCATTGGCGGCGATGTCGGCTTCGGCATCGGTGGCAAGGTCCGCGAGCTCTACCAGACCGAGCTGTGGGTGCAGCTGCGCCGCCGCAGCGACAACACCACCGTATGGGAAGGCCGCGCCCAGAGCGGCAGCGTCGGCGGCACCGATCCGGACCAGCCCGCCGTCGCGGCCGCGCGCATGGCCAAGGCGCTGTTCAAGGACTTCCCCGGCGAGTCCGGCATCACTATCACGGTGAAATGACCATCCAGATCAATTCCGGCTTCGACTCCGGCAACATCCGTCTCGTCGGCATCGAGGGCGACCGCGTCGACCTCGAGATCGTCACCGATCATCTGTCCGACTTCTACCAGTGGTTCCATTTCCGCGTGGCGGGCGCGAAGGGGCGCACGCTCACCTTCCGCCTGACCAATGCGGGCGGGGCGGCCTATGCGTTCGGCTGGCCGGGCTACAAGGCGCGCTGGTCGACCGACCGCGAGGCGTGGCGCACCGCCGAATCGTCCTATGCCGACGGCGTGCTGACCTTCACCAAGACGATCGACACCGACCTGGTCTGGTTCGCCTATTTCGCGCCCTACTCCATGGAGCGGCACCACGACCTGGTCAGCCGCATTGCCCTCCAGCCCGGCGTGTCGCACCGCGAGCTGGGCAAGACGCTCGACGGCCAGCCGCTGGACCTGCTGACGCTCGGTACCGGCCCCAAGACCGTGTGGATCTATGCCCGCCAGCATCCGGGCGAGAGCATGGCGGAATGGTGGGCCGAAGGGGCGCTCGAGTTCCTCACCGACCCCACCAACCAGACCGCCCTCGCCCTGCGCGAGAAGGCCGTGTTCCACATCGTGCCGAACATGAATCCGGACGGCTCGCGCCGCGGCCACCTGCGCACCAACGCCGCGGGCATCAACCTCAACCGCGAATGGCATGCGCCGACGATGGAGAAGAGCCCCGAAGTGTTTCTCGTCAAGGCGGCGATGGACGAGACCGGCGTCGACTTCGCGATGGACATTCACGGCGACGAGGCGATCCCGGCGAACTTCCTGGCCGGCTATGAAGGCATCGCGTCGTGGACCGACGAACATGGCGAGAAATTCTACGAATATGCCCGCCGCCTCGCCAGGGAGACGCCCGACTTCCAGATCGACCTGGGCTACGAGAAGTCGGCGCCGGGCCAGGCCAATCTCTCCATGTCGACCAACCAGCTCGCCGAGCGATTCGGTGCGGTGTCGATGACGCTGGAGATGCCGTTCAAGGATCACGACGCGAACGCGGATCCCGAGTTCGCCTGGTCGCCGGCACGCTGCAAGACGCTCGCGCATGCCTGCCTTAACACTCTGGCAGGGTTCATCGACGAAATCTGAGGACAGAAACAAAAGGGGGGAGCCGATGGAAATCCGCGAGGGCGGGCTCGACGATGCGCGAGTCCGGTCGCTGCTTGAGGCGCATTTTGCCGGGATGCTGGCAAGTTCGCCGAAGGACAGCACCCATTTCCTCGACTTCTCCGGCCTCGCCGCGCCCGACGTGACCTTCTGGACCGTGTGGGACGGCGAGGACCTGCTGGGCTGTGGGGCACTGCGCGAGCTCGATTCGGGGCATGGCGAGATCAAGTCGATGCGCACCGCCTCCGAGCATCTGCGCCGCGGCACCGGCGCCAAGCTGGTCGGGCACATCCTGGCCGCCGCCCGCGCACGGGGATACAAGCGGGTGAGCCTGGAGACCGGATCGGGCGAATCGTTCGACGCCGCCCATGCGCTCTACCGCCAGTTCGGCTTCACCGAGACGGGACCGTTCGGGGAGTATCGCGAGGATCCGTTCAGCCGGTTCCTTTCGCGGGTGGTCTAGACTAGCCTCCCCGAAAGGGGGACTTGCATGACTCTATTTGCCACTACGCGGCGCGCGCTCGCGCTGCTCCCGTCCATTTTCGCGGCCGCCATGCCCGCGGCGGCGCAGGACTCCGCCGAGTCGGGCTGGCGCAATATCCACCTGTACGAAACAGCCTTCGAGGAAACCGGGCTATTGCGGCGGGCACAAGCCGTCGGGGCCCTCGCACCCTGGGTCAGCGCGACCGACTTCCCGGCCGACATGCCGACGGGAAATGGCAGCGGCTATGTGAGGCTGTTGATCTCGATCGATGCGGACGACCGGATAACGGATTGCCAGGCCGAGACGTCGCCGAAACTCGCGCCGCATCTTGGCAATTGGGCCTGTGAGCGCATTCGGCAGCGAGGAAAGTTCCGCCACGCCCTGTCGCTGGACGGCAAGCCGGCAAACGGCGTCGTCACGATGACGATGGTTTTCGATCTCGCTTCCGCGCCATTGCCGATGATACCGCCAGCGCCGCCCGCGCCGCCCTATGGATGGATTGAAACCTACCAGCCGAATCTCAAACTGGTCGATTTGCCCGAGCAGGCCATGCGCGGACCGGCCTCTCTTACCGGCAGCACGATCGTCAGCCCTAGCCTGTCGCAGAGGCCCGACGGAACCTTCTTTCCGCTCTATTGCGGAGCCGTTCGCAGCAGTGGGAACGCGGATATCGACAAGGCGAGCTGTGACCTGGCGAAGAGCGCAAGCTATAGTTTCGTCACGCCCGGCCGCCGCTATGGCTCGATGCAGATGCGCGTACACTGGAAGAAAGGCCGGGCGAAGATCGACTATCCCGATCGCGACCGGATAACGCCGCTCACGTTCAGCGTGGAACCTGGCCTTGGCGTCCCTGCCGGGATGACCTTCAGCGAGGTCGGCTTTTTCGCCTTCACCTTCGGCCCCGGCCGGCGGGTCGATTGCCGGGTGCGGCGTTCGACGGGCAGCGATGCGCTCGATGTGGCGACCTGCCGAGACGGTGCGAAGCGTGTCCGGTTCACACCTCAGGTCAATCTGTTCGGTGAGGAAGTGCCGACGGAGACCGTCTATCAGCTCTTGCCGAGCGACGGCACGCTCCACCGGCTGCGCTGATCTCGCGCCTTAGTGCATCACCAGCTGGGCGACCGGCAGGGCCGGGGTGACATAGGCCATGCGCTCGGCCTCGATCGCCTCGATGTGCGACAGGCGGTTGTGGAGCGCGCTGGGATCGGGGAGCAGCGAGACCTGCTTGGCGGCAGCGATGCTGCGGCGCGGGCGGGCCGGCGGCATGGCGCGGCGGGCATCGTCGGCCATCATCTCGAAACGCGGGGCCTCGGCGGCGATCTCGGTGAGCAGCTTGGTCGCCTGCTTGGTGATCTGGCGGATGCGCTCCTTGGTCACGCCGGTATCGGCCGAAACCTCGTCCAGCGTGGCGCTGTCGAACAGGCGGCGCTCGACGATCTGGCGATCGCGAACCAGCTTGGCCTCGAGCTGCTCGAGCGCCACGGGATCGACCGTCTTGAACGGGCCTTCGCGGCGGACCGGGGCAGCGGCCTTCTTGGCGCGGGGACGGCGGCGCAGCGCCTCGACACCGACCTTGCGGAGCTGGTCGACATAGGCGTCGATGAGCTCGGAAACGGCGCCCTCGGCGAGATAGTCGGAAGCGGCGGCCTCGGTGCGGGCCAGGGCGTATTCGTCCTCGATCATCGCCTCGGGGCTCATCTCGTCGCCGTCGGGCGAAGTGGCGAGCGCGGAGAGGGAGACGGTGGTCGCCTCGACCTTCTTCGCGGACGGGCGCTGGTCGGTCATCAGGCGGAAGCGCAGGCTCTGCAGTTCGCCGCGGATCTGCCAGTTCACGAAAGTGGTGAACTGCGCCTTGGTGGGGTCATAGCCCTCGATGGCGCGGTGCACGGCGATGGCGCAGACCTGCTCGGCATCTTCCCAGTGCGCGGTCAGGCCATACTGGCGGACGAAGTGGCGGATGCGCGGGGCGATCAGCTTGAGGATCTGGGCGAAGGCACGATCGACGGTGACGCGCTGGCGGTTGGTCTGCGGCGCGTCCTTCGGCGTGTTCTCGATGACGATGGCAACGGCGGCTTCGAGCGCGATCGTGGTCTTCGACATGGTCTGCAATCCCCTGCTTCTGCAGCCCCTCGGCTGCTGTCGTGAGGGGTTTATGAACCGGGGCCGCTCCCCCGAATATTCGGCGGGAACCCTTATGGTAGTCGCACCTTACGGATGAATCCGGGTTCCGGGTGTAGACATTCCGTTAACTATCCGGGCGACTCGCGGATTCCTCTAGATATCGCCCGGCGCATCCTCCTTTGACTGTACCGCGACTTGCCGGCTCGGCGCGATCCAGTGCCAGGCGAGCAGCACCGGCTCGAGCACCGCGAAGCCGATCAGCACGCCGGCGAGTCGCATCAGCGCCGGCCGAATCTCGGCATCGGCATAGCTGTCGGGTACCAGCACGATGAGAATCGCCAGCGCGAACTGGGTGCCGACATAGCGGTGCGCATGATCGCCATTCTCCAGGTGCCGGCCGATCACCACGCCGAGGATCGTGCCGAGGATCAGCAGCGGCGGCGATCCCTGCGCGACGAACAGGATCAGGGCTGCGAGGGCGGCGCCGGCAAGGCAGCCCAGGAAACGCTGCACCAGCCGCCGGCTGACCGGCATCAGCCCGCTCGCCCCGATCGAATCGGCGGGAACCAGCATCACCGCCATGATCCCGATCGCCGCCTGTGACAGCGCCGGCAGGTGCAGCCAGCCCGAGAGGCCGACGAGCAGCGCCAGCGCGGTGGCGGCCTGCAGCGCATGGCGCGCAGCCTCCGGATGCCAGCCGAGCGCCGCGGGGCGCGGGCCGGGCGTCGCCGGCCAGATGCGGCGCAGGGTGAGCGTGGAGGCGAGGCTGACCGCAAGACAGGCGAGCGTGCCCGCCACCGTCTCCAGCACCCGCGTCTCGACGAATCGGGCGAGCGCGACATCGGGATGCGCGAGCTTGTCGAGCACCACCATCGCGAAGGTGAGCCCGAAGAACAGCCAGGCATAGGAGCGCTTGGCGGTGATCGCGGCATAGAGCGCGCCGCCGCCGACCAGGAACAAGGCCGCCGCCGCGGCCGGCCACCAGCCGAGGAACGGCGCGGCGGCGAGCGCGAGCAGCCCGCCCGCGCCGGTGCCGGTGATGCGCAGCAGCCCGCGCACCAGCGTTTCGCCCGCATGGCCGCGCATCACCATGTACCCGGCGAACGCGGCCCAATAGACATTCGCCGCGCCGAGCCAGTGCGCCACCGCGATGGCGAGCAGCACCGAGGCGACGACTTCCGCCTCGTCCACGGTCCGGGCGGTGACCCGGTTGACCAGACGCTTGCGGGGTGCCGCCTCGGTCATCGGATCAGGCGAAGACTTCCTCGAGGAAATTGGTCATCGCCTGCCAGCTGCGGCGATCGGCCCTGGGCTCATAGACCACGCCCGGAATGGTCGAGGTCTTGCGGTCCTGGTCGGTGAAGGCGTGGCCGGCATGGCCATAGGCATGGATCTGCCAGTCGGCGCCCGATTCGGTCAGCTCCTGCGCCAGCGCCACGGTCTTTTCGGGCGGGGCGATCGGATCTTCCCAGCCATGGCAGACGAGCAGCTTGGCCGCGATCGGCGAGACGTTCTCATAGTCGGGCCGGTCATAGACGCCGTGGAACGAGACGCCGCCCAGGATCGGCAATCCGCTGCGCGCCATGTCGAGCACGCATTTGCCGCCGAAGCAGAAGCCGATCGCAGCGAGCTTGGCGGGGTCGACCCGATCGAAATTCTTGAGCGCGTCGAGCGACGCGGCGAGCCGAGCGCGGAGCAGCGCGCGGTCGGCATTGAGCTGCGCCATGTAGACGCCGGCCTCGGGGCCATGCTGGGTGCGCTTGCCCTGGCCGTACACATCGGCGGCCAGCGCGACATAGCCGAGCTTCGCCAGATTCTCGGCATGGAGGTTGTCGGCTTCCTTCTGGCCGAGCACATTGGGAACGACGAGCACGCCCGGACGGGCCGTGGTCACTTCGTCCTCATAGGCGATCACGCCCTCGAACGGGCCGCCAGGGCCCTGATACACCAGAGTCTGCCGAACGATCGCCATCGCCTTGTCTCCCTTGTCCCGCTCGCTCCTGCCGCTAAGGACGCACGCAACCGGTTGCAAGGAGTTCACATGCCCAAGCTCGTCCTGATCCGCCACGGCCAGTCGGCCTGGAACCTCGAGAACCGCTTCACCGGCTGGTGGGACGTCGATCTGACCGAGCAGGGCGTGCAGGAAGCGCGCGATGCCGGCACGCTGATGAAGGACAAGGGGCTCGACTTCGACCTGTGCTTCACCAGCTTCCAGAGCCGCGCGATCAAGACGCTGCACCTGGCGCTCGAATCGATGGGCAGGCTGTGGCTCCCCGAGGAGAAGAGCTGGAAGCTCAACGAGCGCCATTATGGCGGCCTGACCGGGCTCAACAAAGCCGAGACCGCGGCGCTGCACGGCGACGAGCAGGTGAAGATCTGGCGCCGCAGCTTCGACGTTCCGCCGCCGCTGCCCGAGGAAGGCTCGCCCTGGGACCTCGCCAAGGACACCCGCTATCACGGCGTGGCGATCCCGCAGACCGAATCGCTGAAGGACACGATCGCGCGCGTGCTGCCCTATTGGGAAGAGCGGATCGCGCCCGAGCTCAAGGCCGGCAAGCGCGTGCTCATCGCTGCGCACGGCAATTCGCTGCGCGCGCTGGTGAAGCACCTGTCGGGCATCCCCGACGCGGAGATCGTCAACCTGGAGATCCCGACCGGCCAGCCGATCGTCTATGAGCTGGACGACCAGCTGAACGCGCTCGATCGCTACTATCTCAACGAGCGCTGAGATGCGCGGCGCGGCCCTGATCGCCGCGCTCGCCCTGGCCGGGTGCGGGCGGGATCCCTTTGCCGACGCGCAGCGCGCGATCGACGACGGATCCGCCCGTGCCGCGATCCAGAAGCAGCTGGACGGCTATCGCCAATGCGCGACACTGCTGAACGGCTTCCTGCCGCTCGACATCCATGCGGACCCCGGCGAGGCACCGATGCCGGGCGTGGCTGCACTGATCGAGCTCGGGCTGATCCGCGCGGCCGGAACGCCGGAGGATAGGCAGGCAATACGCTACGAGCCGACCGCGCTTGCCCGGCCGTTGCTCGAGGTGCGCGACATCGGTGCGGACAGGAAGCCGGTCGCGCTCTGCTATGGCCGGCGGGTGGTCACCGGGGTCAAGGCCAAGCCGAAGAGCCTGCCGAGCGATGCCACCCCGCAGCTGACCTACAGCTTCCGTATCGTCGACGCCCCGGCCTGGGCCCGCGATCCGCGTATCGTCGCCAGCTTCCCCGGCATGCCCGAGGCGCTGGCCAACGAACATGTGTCGCGCGACCTGGTGATGTATCGCGACGGCAAATGGGCGATCGGCGAGAGCGGGATCGAACAGTATCTCCACGATATAGCCCTGGACCGGCAGTATTTCGCGCCCTGCCCACCGGCGAGAGGTGCGGCGGCGCATCCGTGCCAGAAGGCTGCGGGCGCGCGGTGACTCCAAATCCTCCCCGAGCTTGTCTCGGGGAGGGGGACCATTCGCACAGCGAATGGTGGAGGGGCCGGCGCAACGCGCCGGTGCCCGGCGCGCCCCTCCACCCCGACGCTGCGCGTCGCGGTCCCCCTCCCCCAGCAAGCTGAGGGAGGAATTGAATAGCTGGTTGCCCTCCCCGGCCCTTCCCTCTAGTCAGCCCGCTTCCAACAGCATGGGGCAAGACGTGGCACCTCTGGTCGGCATCATCATGGGCAGCACTTCCGATTGGGAGACGATGCACCACGCCGCCAAGATCCTCGAAAAGCTTGGCGTGCCGCACGAGACCAAGGTCGTCTCGGCGCACCGCACCCCGCAACGGCTCTATGACTATGCGACCGGCGCGGCGGATCGCGGTCTCAAGGTGATCATCGCCGGCGCCGGCGGCGCGGCGCACCTGCCCGGCATGGCGGCGTCGATGACCCACCTGCCGGTGCTCGGCGTGCCGGTGGAATCCAAGGCGCTGAAGGGCATGGACAGCCTGCTCTCGATCGCCCAGATGCCCGGCGGCATTCCCGTCGGCACGCTGGCGATCGGCAAGGCCGGGGCGATCAACGCCGGGCTTCTGGCGGCCGCGATCCTGGCGACGTCGGACGAAGCGCTGAGCGAGCGCCTCCAGGCGTGGCGCGCGGCGCAGACCGACGGCGTGGCGACCGACCCCGAATGAGCGGCGCGCTTCCCCCCGGCTCGACCATCGGCATCCTCGGCGGCGGCCAGCTCGGTCGCATGCTCGCGGTCGCTGCCGCGCAACTCGGCTACCGCACCCATGTGCTGGCGCCGGACGAAGAGAGCGTCGCCGCGCAGACCGCGTCGAGCTACACCCGCGCCGACTATCACAGCCGCATCGTCCTCGACGAGCTCGCCGCCCAGTGCGACGTCGTCACCTATGAGTTCGAGAATATCGCGATCGGGCCGGTCGAGCATCTCGCGAACAAGGTGCCGGTGCGCCCGGGCGCGCAGAGCCTGTCGATCGCGCAGGATCGCGCGCGGGAAAAGGCGTTCGTCGCCGCATTGGGCGGGCGGACCGCGCCCTGGGCGCTGGTCGAGACGCGCGAGCAGCTGGACGAAGCCATCGCCAAGATCGGCGCGCCGTCGATCCTGAAGACGCTACGCCTCGGCTATGACGGCAAGGGCCAGGTGCGCATCCGCGACGTGGCCGAGGCCGCCGCAGCCTGGGAAGAGATCGGCGAGCGGCCGGCGATCCTCGAGGGCTTTGTGACGTTCAGCCACGAATTCTCGATCATCACGGTGCGCGGCGTGGATGGCGCGCTGGCGAGCTATCCGCCGCCCTGGAACGAGCACAAGGACGGCATCCTCGACAAGTCGACCGTGCCGGCCCCGGCCGAGATCGCCCGCCACTGGACCGAAGCCGCCGCTCTTGCCGGCCGCGTCGCCGAGGCGCTGGGCCATGTCGGCGTGCTGACGCTCGAGTTCTTCGCGACCGAGGACGGGCCGGTGTTCAACGAGATGGCGCCGCGCGTGCACAACTCCGGGCACTGGACGATCGAAGGCGCCGAATGCTCGCAGTTCGAGAACCACATCCGCGCGATCTGCGGCCTGCCCCTCGGCTCGACGACACTGACCGGCGCCCAGGTGGAGATGGAGAATCTGATCGGCGCGGATGCGGATCGCTGGGCCGAGCTGCTCGCCGAGCCGGGCGTGCACCTGCACCTCTATGGTAAGGGCGATGCCCGGCCCGGGCGCAAGATGGGGCATGTCACGCGCGTGAAGCGCGCATAGCCGTCATCCCGGCGAAAGCCGGGATCTCCTGCGGCTCTTTTTCCGCCATCGCCTGAGATCCCGGCTTTCGCCGGGATGACGATCAGTGAGCGGCCTTCTTCTTCGGCACCAGGTGGAGCACGCCGGCGATCACCGCACCGACGATCAGCCCGCAGATGCCGGCCCCGATCGCGCCGACCAGCCACTCCACGAAGCCCTGGGCGAACGGCACGCCATGGCCTGCCACTTCGGCGAGATGGTGGACGAAATGCGGGATCGCATCGACGTGGAAGACCTCGAGCCCGTGCAGCAGGATGCCGCCGCCGACCCATACCATCGCCGCCACGCCGATATGCGACAGCGCCTGGAGCAGCACCGGCATCGCCTTGACGAGGAACAGGCCCAGCTGCTTCGCGCCCGCCGAGGGACGCTTGCTGAGGTGCAGGCCGATATCGTCCATCTTCACGATCAGCGCGACCACGCCGTAGACGCCCACGGTGATCGCAACCGCGACCGCCGCCAGCGCCGCGGCACGCATGCCGAGCGAGGCGTCGGGCAGCTCCGCCAGCGCGATCGCCATGATCTCCGCCGAAAGGATGAAGTCGGTGCGTATCGCGCCGGCCACCTGGCGCTTCTCCAGCTCGGCCGGGGTGTCGATCTCGGCGACTTCCTCCTCGGCATGATGGCCGGACAGCGCCTCGATGATCTTCTCGGCCGCCTCGAAGCACAGATAGGCGCCGCCGATCATCAGCAGCGGCGTGACGGCCCAGGGCGCGAAGGCGCTGAGCAGCAGCGCGACGGGCAGGATGAAGAGCAGCTTGTTGCGCAGCGAGCCGAGCGTGATCTTCCAGATGATCGGCAATTCGCGGTCCGGCGTGAGGCCGACGACATAGCGCGGGGTGACCGCGGCATCGTCGATCACCACGCCCGCAGCCTTGGTGCCCGCCCGGCCCGCGGCACCCGCCACGTCGTCGAGCGAGGCTGCCGCCAGCTTGGCCAGTGCCGCCACGTCATCCAGCAATGCGACCAGACCGCCCGCCATGTTGTCCCCTTTTTGTGAACTATGGTTCAGCCCATAGCGAAGTGGGCCACCTATGAAAGCCCCTCCCCTTCAGGGGAGGGGTTGGGGTGGGGGCTGTGCGCGGGCGGAAGTCTCGATGAGATACCCGCCCCACCCCAAACCCCTCCCCTGAAGGGGAGGGGCTTAAGGACCCCCAAACAAAACGCCCGCCCCGCGCTATGCGGGACGGGCGTTCCGTTACCTCGAGCTACGAGCGATCAGGCGCGCGTGCCGGTGAGCGGGAAGGCGCCGAACGCCCCCGCCGTGACGGTGCCGGTGAGCGTATCGCCGTCCACGGTCGCCTCGCCGGTGAGCGTCATCGGCATGGGAACCGACACGTCCATCGACCAGGTCAGCTTGTCGCCATCGACCTTGCCGTCCTTGGCTTCGGCATTGCCCATCGCGCCGGCAAAGGTGCCGCTGAAGGTGTCGCCGTTGCTGGTCACGGTGAACACCGCCGCCTGGTCACCGAGCGGCGACTTCACGACCGTGTTCCAGCTGCCATCCACATTCGCCATGAGAGCTCTCCTGATTAGTTGCCCGCCGGCTTGGTGCTCGCCAGCGACGCTGCCGGAACCACCTCGACGGGGAGGCCGATGCTGTCAAGCTGCGGCCGGACCTTGGAAGCATCGCCGACGACCACATAGACGAACTTGTTCGGGTCGAGAGCCGCGCGTGCCGCAGCGTCAAGCTGCGGAATGGTGAGCGCGCGATATTTTTGCGCGATGGTGGTGAAATAGTCGTCCGGGCGGCGGCGCAGGTCGTTCTGCTGCATCCCGCTGAGCACCGCGTCCGACGTTTCGAAGCGGCCGGGCAGCTCGCGAGTCGAACCGTTGACTTCGCGGACCAGCTCGTCGTTGGTCACGCCCTTGGTGGTGAGGAAGTCCTTCACCTGCTGCTGGATCGCCTTGATCGAGTCCCCCGTCTTGTCCGCCTGGACCGGGGCACTGATCGTGTAGGGCACGGCGTGCTCCATGAAGCTGAAGCCGCCGCCCGCGCCGTAGGACCAGTGCTTCGCCTCGCGCAGATCCATGTTGATGCGCGACAGGAAGCCCGAGCCGAGCGCCTGGTTGGCCGTCGCGGCCGGCAGCGTATCCGAGAAGGGATCGACACCGGTCAGCTGCGTCGCGATGATCTGCGACTGGGGCGAGTTCGGCCGGTCGATCAGAATGATCTTGGGCGTCATCGCCTGGGTGGCCGCGGCGAAGCTCTTGGTGCCTGCCGCGCCTTCGGCCTTCCAGCTGCCGAAACGGGCCTCGAGCGCCGCCTTGATCTCGGCGAGCGGGCGATCGCTGACCACGAAGATCTTGGCCTTGTCCGGGCGGATCCAGGCCTTGTGCCAGGCAACCAGATCGTCCCGCGTGATCGCCTTGACCACGGCGGGATCACCGCCGCCGGCACCCAGCTTCGCATAGGGGCTGCCGGCCGGATACAGGACGCGCGGCACCATGCGGTTCGACATGCCCTGCGGGCTGGTCAGTTCCTGCGCGATGCCGGTCAGCATCTGGCCGCGCACCCGCTCGAGCTCGGCCGGGGCGAAGGACGGACGCTCGACGACATCGGCGAACAGATCGAGCGCGCCGGCCAGATTGGGGCTCGGCGCATCGACGCTGAGATAGGTGCGATCGGCCGAGCTGCCCGAGCCGATATTCGCACCCAGCCGCTCGCGCGCCTCAGAAAACGCCACCGAATCGAGCGTGGTGGTGCCCTCGTCCATCATGTTGAGCGTCAGGCGCTGGGTGCCGAGCTTCTCCGACGGATCCGCAGCGACGCCGGCATCGAAGCTCATCGAGAGCTGGGTGACCGGCACGGCATTGCGATTGGCATAGACGAGCTCGATGCCGTTCGAGAGCTTGGTCCGCTCGACCTTGGGGAACACCAGGTCGCCGATCGGCGCGACATCGGGCAGCGCGCCGCGGGTGCCCTTGACCGGCTCCGCCGCGGGGCCTTCCGCCGGCTTGGCGGCAACGGCGGTCGCTTCCTGATAGGCTTCACGCTGGCCGGGGACGACCATCACGGTGAGCGCCGGGCGACCGAGCCACTTGTTGGCGGCCGCGACGGCCTGGGCCGGCGTGACCTTGGCCATCGCTTCCAGCTGCTTCTTGAAGAAGAGCGGATCGTTCGAATAGAGCTGCCCTTCGGCCAGCGCGACGGCCTTGCCGCCGAAGCCGCCGACGGATTCGAGACCCGAGATACGGCCCGAGACATTGGTGGTGGCAACGCGGGCCACTTCGTCCGCGGTCGGCCCGTTCTTGAGCAGATCCGCGACGACGCCGTCGATCTGCTTCTCGACGAGCGCCGGATCGACCCCCGGCTTCACCACGACCTGGATCGAGAAGATGCCGATCTGCGCCATCGAATCGACATCGGCCGAGGCGCGCACCGCGGTCTTCTGCTTGCGCACCAGCTCGTTGTCGAGCCGCGAGCTGGCCAGGCCGCCGAGCACCGAGGCGAAGACGTTGAGCGGCGTCGCATCGGCGTCGTTCATGCCGGGCACCGCCCAGCTGCGCACGATCAGCGTGGCGGCGACGCTGTCCTTCAGCGTCACCGTCTTGGGCGCGGCGAGCGTCGGCACGGTCACCTTGGGCAGCACGCTCCTCGGGCCGGCCGGGATCGCGCCGAAATATTTCTCGACGAGCGGCCTGGCCTCCTTGGCGTCGATATCGCCGGCAAGGACCAGGATCGCGTTGTTCGGGCCGTAGTGCGAACGGAACCAGTTCTTGACGTCGTCGAGACTGGCGGCGTCGAGATCGGCCATCGAGCCGATCACGTTATGGCCATAGGGCGTGGTGCCGAGCAGGTTCTCGAGGATCGAGTAATAGACCAGGCCATAAGGCTGGTTGTCGCCCTGGCGCTTCTCGTTCTGGACGACGCCGCGCTGCTCGTCGAGCACGCCCTGGGTGATCGCGCCGAGCAGATAGCCCATGCGGTCGCTCTCGAGGAACAGCGCGCGATCGAGCGCCGGGCGCGGCACGGTCTCGAAATAATTGGTGCGATCGAAGCTGGTGGTGCCGTTGAAATCGGTGGCGCCGACCTGCTTGAGCGGCTCGAAGAAATCGCCGGGGGCGTTTTCCGAACCGTTGAACATCAGATGCTCGAACAGGTGGGCGAAGCCGGTCTTGCCGGTCGGCTCGTGCTTGGAGCCGACATCGTACCAGGTCGAAACCGCGACGATCGGCGCCTTGCGATCGGTGTGGACGAGCACGCGCAGGCCGTTCTTGAGGGTGAACGCCTCATAGGGGATATCGACCTTCTTCACGAGCTCCGAGACCGCAACCGGCTTGGCCGGGGCCGGGGCCGCCGCAGTGGCCGGCGCCTGCTGCGCGATCGCCGGCATCGCGGCACCGATCGCCAGCGCACTGATCGACGCGCTGCAGAACATCTTCAACGATTTCATCTGATACCCCCGAACGGACTGGATGGCGGGAGCATAACGCGGTGTATCAGTCCCGCAAGTCAGTTGCGCATGTTACCATTTGCTCTAGCCTGACCGGAAATTGCGCCATTTCAGGGGAATTTCATGCGCTTCGTACCGTTCGTCATCGCGCTCTCGCTGGGCGTCGCCCCCGCCTGTGCCTGGGCCCAGGCAGGCACTGCGGAGCCGGTGTTCAGCCCCGACGAAGTGCGCGCGCATGTCGAGTTCCTCGCGGACGACCTGCTCGGCGGGCGCGACAACGGCACCGAAGGCTTCGACATCGCGGCGCGCTACGTCTCCAGCCGATTCGACGCGATGGGATTCAAGCCCGGCGGGACGCAGGGCTGGTACCAGCCGGTGAACATCGCCGAATATGTGCTCGATGCCGACAAGCCCGCCTCGATCACGGTGGCAGGCAAGAAGTTCGCCGGCGGCGAGGACGTGCTGTTCGGGCCGAGCCCGGTCCATGGCAACGACACCCAGATCCTCACCGCCGACGCGGTGTTCGTCGGCTATGGCCGCGAGGAGGATTATGCCGGGCTCGACGTGACCGGCAAGTTCGTCGTCGCGCTGATCGGCAACCCGCCGGGCGCAGCACCCGGCAAGTTCGACCGGGCCAGCACCGCCGGCAAGCACGGCGCGCTCGGCACGCTCTACCTGATCACCCCCGAAAACCTGAAGGGCGCCTTCCCCTGGGCGCAGGCGGTCAATTACTTCCAGCAGCCGCAGAACAACTGGCTCGACGCCAAGGGCTTTCCCAAGGGCGAGAATCCGGGCCTGAAGATCGGTGCCTATGTGAAGGGCGCCGCCGCCGACGCGCTGTTCAAGGGCGCGCCGATGAGCGCGACGCAGCTCTATGCCGCGCTCGCCAAGCCGGACGCGGTGCCGGCCGGCTTCGCGCTCAAGCAACGGCTGACCCTGCAGCGCACCAGCATCGTCACGATCAAGAAGAGCAACAACGTGATCGGCGTGCTGCCGGGTTCGGATCCGAAGCTGGCCGATGAATATGTCGTGCTCTCCGCGCACCTCGACCATGAAGGTACCCAGCCCGGCATCGAGGGCGAGGACAAGATCTTCAACGGCGCGATGGACAATGCCGCCGGCGTGGCGAGCATGCTCGAGGCCGCACGCGCCTTCACCCAGACCGGCAAGCGCCCACGCCGCTCGATCCTGTTCGTCGCGCTGACCGCCGAGGAAGACGGGCTGATCGGCTCCGAATATCTCGCCCGCTATCCGGTGACCGGCAGCGGCAAGGTGGTGGCCGACGTCAATCTCGACATGCCGATCCTGCTCTACGACTTCCAGGACGTGGTCGCGTTCGGCGCCGAGCATTCGACGCTCGGCCCGATCGTCGAGCGTGCGGCGGCGAAGATGGGCGTGACGCTCTCGCCCGATCCGATGCCCGAGGAGCAGCTGTTCCTCCGCTCGGATCATTACAGCTTCGTCCAGGCGGGCGTGCCGTCGATCTTCCTCGTCACCGGGTTCAAGAATGGCGGCGAGAAGGCGTTCCGCGACTTCCTCAAGACCAACTACCACAAGGTGAGCGACGACATCCGCCAGCCCTTCGACTGGCAGGCCGGGGCCAAGTTCGCGAAGATCAACTATCTGATCGCGCGCGAGATCGCCGATAGCGACCAGGAGCCGCGCTGGTATGCCGGCAACAGCTTCGGCGACCGCTATGCCAAGGATGCGCCCAAGGCGCCGCGGCCGGCGGGCATGCCCGCAACGCCCGCGCGGTCGCCGGCGGTGATCACCATCCCGGTGCCCGCGCCGAAGAAGCAGTAACGCCTCCCCTCCCTGGAAGGGAGGGGATCGAGGGGTGGGTTGCGGCCTGGCGATACTGAAATCACAGGCGCTGCCGTCATCCGCATGGCGTGCATCCACCCACCCCCAGCCCCTCCCTTTCAGGGAGGGGCGCTGAAGGGGAAGCCCCCAACGGAAAAGGCCGGAGCTTTCGCCCCGGCCTTTCCCTTCCCTCCCATTGCTGCCCGGGAGAGAGAAGCCCGTCAGAAGCCGGCCTTCAGCGTGACGAAGAACTGCTGCGGCGCGCCGACCATCAGCGTCATGTTGTCGCCCGAGTTGCCGAAGCCGTTCGTGCCGATCGTCGAGACATACTTCTTGTCGAACAGGTTGGTCGCATTGGCCTGGATCTCCAGGTCATGGCCGCCCAGGTCGAACTTGTAGCCGAGCGTCGCATCGACCACGACGCGCCCCTCGACCGACTGGTCGTTGGTGTAGGTGAAGTAGCGCTTGCTCATATAGTTCGCGCCGACCCGGGCGTTGAAGCCGCCCAGATCATAGGTCAGCTCGCCCTTGAGCAAATGCTTGGGCGCATCGACCACGGTCTTGCCCTTGGTCGCGGCGAGCAGCGCGCCGGCGGCGTTGCGGACGTCGTCGCGATAGGTCGAGTCGTTGTAGCTGTACGACACGAAGGCACCGAAGCCGCTGCCGAGGCGGAGATCGCCGGTCGCCTCGAAGCCCAGCGAGCGGACGTCGCCGACATTCTGCAGCGTCACCGGATTGCCGACGATGCCGGCCCCGGTGGTGACGCCGAGCAGACGGTTGCGGAAGTTGACATAATAGCCGGCGAGCGAGCCGGTGAACGGACCCGAGCGGAAGCGGCCGCCCAGCTCATAGGTATCCGACTGCTCGGGCTTGAGCTTGGTCGAACCCGAGAGCAGCGCGTTGAAGCCGGCCTGGGTGGTGGCGAACGGACCGGTGGTCGCCGAGGCGACAAAGGCGCGGGTCACCTGGCTGAACCCGCCGAACAGCTCGGCGCCGCCGCCGATCTTGTAGTTGAAGCCCGCGCTCGGCTGGAACCAGTCGGTCACCTTGATCTCGCCCGAGGCCAGGCTGCCGGCGACGTTCGGATCGGCCTGGTTCTTCACGCTGAAGCCCTTCCAGCCCAGGTTCAGCGTCAGCGCGCCGAAGGTCAGCTTGTCCTGGACATAATATTGGAAGGTGTCGGTGGTGTAGTCATAGTCCCACTGGGTCGCAAACGGGTCCGACTGGAAGTCGAGGCTGTCGCGGGTCACGGTGGTGCGGCTCGACAGGGCATAGAAGCGCCGGGCCTGCTGGAAGGCATTGTTCTCGTACCAGCCGCCGACGGTCAGCTCGTTATGACCGCCGAGCTTGCCGGTGAGGTGGCCGAACACGCCCTTGCGGTCCATGTCGTATTCGGTGGTGCGGATCGAGATCGGCGAGGCGCCGGCGCCCGGGCTGCCGACATAGGGCGTGTACCACAGGCCCTGGCCGTGGTTGTTGTGGTAATAGCCCTTGAGCGCGAAGTTCAGGCCGCCGGTATCGCCTTCGACGCCGAACGAACCCAGCCAGTCGCGGCGAAGGCCCGCGGCGTTGTAATAGGCATCGTCGATCGTCTGGAACGGCGCCGGGAAGACCTTGCCGGCAGCCGGGTTGCTCGGCGCCAGGCCGGTGATGTCCGACAGGCCATCGGCACCCGCAGCGCCGGTGCTGTTGTTCACATTGTCGATATTGTTGGCGATATCGGCCAGGCGCACCGCCAGGGCATAGTCGTTCGAGATATTGTCCCACTTGTAGCCGAAGTGGTTGATCATGCCGAGCGACAGATCCTGATAGTCGTTCTCGCGGCGGTCGGAATAGCTGATCGTGCCGACCAGGCGGACGCCGTCGGCCACCGGCGCGACGATCTTGCCATTGGCCTGGTTGGTGCGCTGCGAGCCCCAGCCCTTCCACTTGTCCATGTCCGAATAGACATAGGAGGCATAGGCCTTCACGCCGCCGCCGATGTCGCCGCTCTCGATGCGGCCGAACAGGCGCACGGTGTTCTCGCTGCCATAGGTGCCCTCGGCATGGACGCCGAACGTGTCCGACGGATCGCGCGAGAAGAACTCGATCGTGCCGCCCAGATTGTTGGTCGCCTGGGTGCCAATCGAGCCGGCGCCCTGCGCCACGCGGACTTCGCCGACATTCTCGCTGCTGATCGCGCGGCTGATGTGGAGGCCGTTGACGTTGCCATAGCTGGCGTCGCCGAGCGGGATGCCGTCGAGCGTGAAGCCGAGCTGGTTCTGGTTGAACCCGCGGATCGAGACGCGCTGCGCCCATTCATAGGCACCGAACGGATCGGCCGACTGGAAGTTGACGCTGGGCAGCTTCTCGATCGCCTTCAACGGGCTGGTGCCGGCGGCGAGCTCGGCGATGTCGCTGGCCGAGATCTGCTGGACCTGGCGGGTCTCGCCGCGGCCGATCACGACGATCTGGCCCTCTTCACCGCCTTCGTCCGCGGCCGAGGCCGGCGCCACCGGCTGGATATCCTGCGCCATTGCCGTCCCGGAAATCAGAATAGAAGTTCCGGCGAGCAGCCAGATTGCAGCCTTGCGCATGCGTGTTTCCCTGAAAAGATATTGGCGGAGCCCCAATGCCCCGCTGCGCGGCCGCTAGGGATGCTGCGTTGCAACATCGGGTAGTTCGCATGTCATTTGCGCGTCTGCGCAGTTACAGGTTTCGGACAGACGACAAAGCCCAATGCCTGCCGTGGCTTGGCGCCGGCCGCTGTGTCACTACATGTTACGACAAGCACAGGAGGCACCCCTTGTGTTGCATCTTTGCAACACTATCTGGCGGGGCAAGGAACCAACAGGGACGAGCATGAACCTCGAGAAATTCACCGACCGCGCCAAGGGCTTCCTCCAGTCGGCGCAGACCGTCGCGATCCGGATGAACCACCAGCGGATCGCGCCCGAACATATCCTGAAGGCACTGCTCGAGGACGAGCAGGGCATGGCGAGCGGGCTGATCCAGGCCGCGGGCGGCGATGCCAAGCGCGCACTGAGCGAGACCGACCTGGCGCTGTCGAAGATCCCCGCAGTCTCGGGCTCGGGCGCGCAGCAGACGCCGGGCCTCGACAATGACACGGTGCGCGTGCTCGACCAGGCCGAGCAGATCGCGAGCAAGTCCGGCGACAGCTTCGTCACCGTCGAGCGGCTGCTCGTCGCGCTCGCCCTGTCGCTCAACACCGCGGCCGGCAAGGCACTGCAGGCCGCCGGCGCGCGCCCCGAGGCACTGAACGCCGCGATCAACCAGATGCGCGGCGGCCGCACCGCCGATACCGCGGGCGCCGAGGACCGCTACGACGCGCTCAAGAAGTTCGCGCGCGACCTGACCCAGGCGGCGCGGGACGGCAAGCTCGACCCGGTGATCGGCCGCGACGAGGAGATCCGCCGCACCATCCAGATCCTGGCGCGCCGCACCAAGAACAACCCGGTGCTGATCGGCGAGCCGGGCGTCGGCAAGACCGCGATCGCCGAGGGCCTCGCCCTGCGCATCGCCAATGGCGACGTGCCCGACAATCTGAAGGACCGCACACTCATGTCGCTCGACATGGGCTCGCTCATCGCCGGTGCGAAATATCGCGGCGAGTTCGAGGAGCGGCTGAAGGGCGTTCTCGACGAAGTGAAGGGTGCCGAGGGCCAGATCGTCCTGTTCATCGACGAGATGCACACGCTGATCGGCGCGGGCAAGACCGAGGGCGCGATGGACGCCGGCAACCTGCTGAAGCCCGCGCTCGCCCGCGGCGAGCTGCACTGCATCGGTGCGACGACGCTCGATGAATATCGCAAATATGTCGAGAAGGACGCCGCGCTCCAGCGCCGCTTCCAGCCGGTGTTCGTCGGCGAGCCGACGGTCGAGGACACGATCTCGATCCTGCGCGGGATCAAGGAGAAGTACGACCTGCACCACGGCGTGCGGATCAGCGACGGCGCGATCGTCGCCGCCGCGACGCTCTCCAACCGCTACATCACTGATCGCTTCCTGCCCGACAAGGCGATCGACCTGATGGACGAGGCCGCCTCGCGCATCCGCATGGAAGTCGAGTCCAAGCCCGAGGAGATCGAGAATCTCGATCGCCGGATCATGCAGCTCGAGATCGAGCGCGAGGCGCTCCGCAAGGAGACCGATTCGGCGTCGAAGGACCGGCTCGCCTCGCTCGAGAGCGAGCTCGCCAATCTCAAGCAGCAATCGGCCGAGCTGACCACGCGCTGGCAGGCGGAGAAGGACAAGATCAACGCCGAGGCGCAGATCAAGGCGCAGCTCGACGCCGCGCGCGGCGAGCTCGACCAGGCGCAGCGTGCCGGCGATCTCGCGAAGATGGCCGAGCTGAGCTACGGCGCGATCCCGGCGCTGGAGAAGCAGCTGGCCGAGGCGCAGAACACCACCAGGGGCGCGATGCTGCGCGAGGAAGTCACCGCCGACGACATCGCAGCGGTGGTCAGCCGCTGGACCGGCATCCCGGTCGACAAGATGCTCGAGGGCGAGCGCGAGAAACTCCTCGCCATGGAGGAAGTGATCGGCAAGCGGGTGATCGGCCAGGCCGATGCGGTGAAGGCCGTGTCGACCGCAGTGCGCCGCTCGCGTGCCGGCCTGCAGGATCCGAACCGGCCGCTCGGCTCGTTCCTGTTCCTCGGGCCGACGGGCGTCGGCAAGACCGAGCTGACCAAGGCGCTGGCGGAGTTCCTGTTCGACGATCCCAACGCGATGGTGCGCATCGACATGAGCGAGTTCATGGAGAAGCACGCCGTCGCGCGGCTGATCGGCGCCCCTCCCGGCTATGTCGGCTATGAGGAAGGCGGCGTGCTGACCGAGGCGGTGCGGCGACGCCCGTACCAGGTCGTGCTGTTCGACGAAGTGGAGAAGGCGCATGGCGACGTGTTCAACATCCTGCTCCAGGTGCTGGACGACGGGCGCCTGACCGACGGCCAGGGCCGCACGGTCGACTTCTCGAACACGATCGTGATCCTCACCTCGAACCTCGGCTCGCAGTTCCTCACCAATCTGGGCGAGGGGCAGCCGGTCGAAAGTGTCGAGCCGCAGGTGATGGAAGTCGTCCGTGCGCATTTCCGCCCGGAATTCCTCAACCGGCTGGACGAGATCATCCTGTTCCACCGGCTGGGTGCGGAGCACATGGCGCCGATCGTCGACATCCAGGTCGGCCGCGTCGGCAAGCTGCTCAAGGATCGCAAGATCCAGATCGACCTGACCGATGCCGCCCGCGCCTGGCTGGGCCGGGTCGGCTATGATCCGGTCTATGGCGCGCGGCCGCTTAAGCGGGCCGTCCAGCGCTATCTGCAGGATCCGCTCGCCGACATGATCCTGCGCGGCGACGTGAAGGACGGGTCGACGGTGCACATCGACGAAGGCGACGGCGCGCTGAAGCTCAGCGTCGCCTGACGGCGCGAAGGGGTGGCCGCGCGGCTACCCCTTCGTCACGCGTGTTCGGGAATCAGCAGCCGCCCTGCCGCTGACAGCTGCCAACCTGGGCGCGTTCGATATTCTGCCGGTCGAGCTGCCGCTGCTCGGCCCATTGCGCCCGGGTCATGCAGGTCTTCATGGTCTGCAGCCGGCTGCCCAGCACGGGTTCCTTGCGGCAGATGACTTCGTTCGGATCGGGGGTGCCGCCCTTCTTGGGCTTCTCCTGCGCGGAGACCGGCGTGAGGCCGGACAGGGCGACTGCGACCGTGCAGGCGACCAGGGCAGATCGGATCATTGCAACCACTCCTTACAAGTCTGCGAACGCAAGATGGTGCGAACGTGTACCAGTCGAATACTACAGTGAATAGCCGAAGCGTTCCACCCATGGCTCCAGGACCGGCAGCACCGGGCGAAGATGCTCGCGATAGGCCTGCCAGCGCCCGGCCGAGCGCGTGTAGATCGGCTCGGTGACCTGGGAATAGCTGGCGGTGGTGATCAGCCCGCGCGACCGCGCGGTGCGGGTATGGTCGAGCGCCTCCGGCGTCCAGTCGAGGCCCAGCCAGTCGAACAGCGGCCGCACCTCGGCTTCGACATCGGCGACGAGCTGCTCGTAGACGATCCGGTGCGCCGGCATCTCGAACAGCGCCTGCGCCGCTTCCCAGTGCCGGAAGCTCAGATCGTAGAGCTCGGCCGCATCCCCGGGCCGCAGGAAGTTCGACATCGCCCGGTTCAGGCGGAAATTGCTCATCAGGCAGCTGAGCAGCACGTCGCACGGATGGCGCAGCGACAGGATGATGCGCGCTTCCGGAAACAGGCGGCGGATCAGCGGCAGCTTGTAGAGATAGAGCGGCGACTTATCGACCAGCATCTGGCCGGGGGCGAGATCGACGTGCCGCGCGACTTCCTCGAAATAGCGCGCACGCGTCGCTTCGATCGCACCGGCGTCCATTGCCGCGAGCGCATCGAAGCCGCCGATCTCCTGGTCGACCACCAGCAGCGTCGGCTTCTCCTCGAGCACCACCGTCCCGGGATGTCCCATCAGGATCGTGTCGAGCAGCGTGGTGCCCGAGCGCGGAAAGCCGAGCAGAAATACCGGCGTGGTGGTCGCCGGCACGGCGTCCGGGGTCCAGCTGCGCGCCCATTCGGGCGTCATCCGGCCGATCTCGCCGCGCACCTCCGCGCGCAGTTCGGCGGCGCGACCGAGCGGGTCGGACGCGTGGCCGGCATGGCGCCGGCCGGCCTCCTCGATCCATTCAAAGGCCTCGTCGCTGCGCCCGAGGCGATCGAGCAAGGTCGCGCGCAGATGCGCGGTACGCTCGGGCTCGATGTCATCGGGTACCTGGTCGAGGCAGGCCAGCGCCTCCTCGAAGCGCTTCGCGCGGCGATGCTCCAGCGCCGACAGGAAGTTCAGCGTGCCGGCATCGATCGCGTTGGCCGTCGCCAGCTCGACCAGCGGCGCCAGTTCGTCCTCGCGATTGGCGTGCTCGTAATGGATCGCCAGGCCCAGATAGGCGAGATGCTCCTGCGGGCGCCCCGCCAGCACGCGGCGATAGGCGATCTCCGCCTTGTCGGCATCCATCACCAGGCCATATTCGATGGCGAGCTTGAGCTGCACGACCATGTCGTCGCCGTCGCGCGCCGCCGCGGCCTCGAGCGTCTCCAGCGCCTCGGTGTGGCGGCCCAGTTCCTTGAGCAGCACATAGAGTTCGTGCAGCGGGCGGGCATCCGCGGGAAAGTCGCGCGCCGCATCGCGCAACGCCACCTCAGCGGCTTCGGCGCGGCCGGCCGAGCGCAGGGTCAGGGCATGGTTCAGGCGCGTCGGCGCCGCTTGCCGGTCGAGCGCAACCGCCCGTTCGAGCGCGGTGATCGCGCCGTCGAAATCGCCGAGCGCCGACCGCGCATTGCCCAGATTGTTCCAGCTTTCGAAATCGTCGGGCGCACGGGCGAGCACGAAGTCATAGGTCTCGGCAGCCGCGTCGAACCGGCCGAGCTCCTGCGCGACAAAGGCGCGGTAACGGGCGATCCGCAGGCTGGGATCGGCCTGGGCGCGGGCCAGGGTCGCCACTTCGAGCGCGCCCTCGTGATCCTTGAGGTCGATCGCCACGGCAATGCGGTTGCAGGCGATGGTGACGTCGTCGGGGCGCAGGCGATGGGCCTGGTCGAGATGCGTCGCCGCATCGGCGAGCGCCCCGCGCCGCGCACAGAGCATGCCGAGGAAAGCATGGAGCGGCGCGGGATCGTCGGCCTGGCCCAGCCCGGCCTCGACGATCGCCTGGGCGCCGGCAAAGTCGCCGGCCTGCGCGCGCGGCATTGCGGCGGCGAGAATCTCCCGGCTCGTGCGAGCCGTGGTGGAAGCCTGGTTCATCGCCATGGTTATGGTCCGTCAGATACGCCGGATACAAGTAGGGGCGGCCGGCAGTGCCGACCGCCCCCTCGTCACTTCGATCCGGGAAGGATCAGAAGTTGAGCGTTGCACCCACGAACAGATAGCGGCCGAGCGCATCATAGGTCGCGGGGTAGGTGTTGCCGTTGCAGGGACCGGTCGGGCACTGGTTCGAACCGGCGCGGCCGGCGTTGCCCGAGGTTACCAGCGGCGGCTCGAGGTCGAACAGGTTGTTGACGCCCAGTCGGAACGTATAGGCCTTGCCGACATTGAAGGTGCCGGTCAGGTCGATATAGTTGAACGGCTTCAGGCGCGCACCCGGCTGATACACGAAGGGTGCATTGAGCGCCGGATCGCTGCTGCGGGCCTGCGACTGGATCGCACCGACATAGCGCCACTGCGCCGACAGGCCGATGCTCTCATTGGCCTGCCAGCTGGCACGCAGCTTGTGCCGCCACTTCGGCAGCGGCGCACCCGCGTCGGTGGTACCGCCGATGCTGCAGGTCGAGCCGTAATAGCCCGCGCAGTCATAGATCCCGTTCGGCAGGCCGTTGTTGATCTGGTAGCTGTCGAGATAGGTGCCCTGCATGTTGAGCGACAGCTTGCCGAGCGAGCCGAGCCCGATCGAATAGCTGGCGCCGACCTCGATGCCCTTGGTCTGCAGCTCACCGACATTGTTCGGCAGATCCGACACATAACCGCCCGGAGTCAGCCAGAGCGAGCCGGCTGCGTCGCGATGGACCAGGCTGCAGGATGCCGGCGTGAAGGTAGCCGTCGCCTTGGCGCAATCCTGCAGGATCGCATCCTGGCCGAACGAACGGATCGCGTTCTTCACCTTGATGTCGAAATAATCGACGGTGATGGCCAGCTTCGGGATGAAGCTCGGCTGGAACACGAGGCCGAGCGTCTTGGTCGTCGCGATTTCCGGATCGAGGTTCGAGTTGCCGCCGATCAGGCCGTTGTACTGGCCGGCCGGGTTGCCGGTGATGCCCTGCCCCACGGCGATGCCCTGCGCGCGGCAGCCATAGTTGGTTGCCGAGATCGGGCCGATATCGGCGCACGGATCGACCGATCCGTTGAGGCCGACCGTCGGGGACGAGAACAGTTCCTGCAGGTTCGGCGCACGCACCGCGCGGTTGTAGGTGGCGCGGAAGCGGATGTCCGAGACCGGCGCGAAGTCGATGCCGATCTTGTAGGTATCGGTGTCGAACTTGTTGCCCCCGCTCGTCTTGTACGACGAACGGCGATAGCCCGCGTTCAGCGACAGCGAGTCGATGAAGCCGTTCTGCACGATCGGCACCTGGGCTTCGCCGAAGAACTCGAAGACGCGGAAATTGCCCGAGATCGGCAGCGTCGCGCCGCCCTGACCGGTCAGATCGCCGGCCTGGAAGGCGCTGTCGGTCTGCAGGTCGAGCGAGGAACGGCGCCATTCCGCGCCGATGTTCACGCCGATGCCGTCGGCCGCCCAGGGGAACTTCACGCCATATTCGCCGAGATCGCCGGTGAATGAGACGTTCGCCACCTGCTCGGTGGTGTTGCCCTTCTGGAAGCCCGTCGCGCTCAGATAGGCGACCGATGCCGCGCTGGCCTGGCCCGGGCCGCCAAAGACATTGTAGGGCACGCAGTTCGGATCGCTGCCGTCGAGCACCGAGCGGCAGACCGGGTTCACGCCCGGCAGGTTGGGATTGTCGACGACGTCGAGCGCGCGCGCCAGGCGAGCGGCCGAGAATTCGTTCGAATAGACCTGCGAATAGTTGACGCGGCCGTACTGGTAGGAAGCGTCATAGCTCCATGCCGAGGACAGATCGCCCTTCGCACCGATCACACCGCGGAAATTGGTGTGCTGCAGGTCCGCCTGACGGGGACCGCCTTCGGTGTTGCGGCGCAGGAGCTGCATGAAGGCGCGGTTATAGGGCGTGCCCGTGATCGGATCGAAATAGGTCAGCGGTGCCGCACCCGGATTCGGGTTGTACGGCGCAGCGACCGCCAGCGGGAAGTTGCCGAGCGTGCCGTTGATCAGGTTGCCCGGGGCGCAGATCTTCGCACGCTGGACAGCCGACATCAGCGGGTTGTCGCAGTTGACGGTCAGCGTGTTGCCGAAATCGCCCGACGGGGCGATCTGGGCGACAGTGCGGTCGTCCATGAACATGAATTCGAGATAGGGCTTAAAGGCGTCGCTGACGTCGTAGTTGACGAAGGCACCGCCGGTGAAGCGCTCATCCGGACGCTGGAAATAGTTGGTCGGCGCGAAGTTGAAGCGCGTCGTGGTGTTCTCGAAGCCGCCGTTCGGCATGAAGGTGTAGACCGTCGACGACGCGGTGTTGATCGTCGGATCGAACAGGATCGCAGTGCCGTTGCCCGAGGTCAGCGAGCCGCCGCACTGCAGCGCGCCGGTGCCGCCATTCTGGATGGTGCAGGCGCTGTAGTCGCGACGCGACTGGGTGACGGCATTGACCTTGCGGTAGCCGAAATAGGCCATCGCATGGCCGCGATCGCCGAGCGCGGTGCCGAAGGCGATCGTGCCGTCGAAGGTACCGCCGTCGGAGATATTGCCCTTGGGATAGTCGAAGCCCGACTGGCCCGCAGCGGTGCGCGCGTCGAGCAGCTTCGGCGTGACCGTGTTGCGGTTGTTGTGCTGGTAGAGGCTGTACTGGCCGTCGACCCGGAAGCCTTCGAAATCGGTGTCGAGGATGAAGTTGACGACGCCGGCAACGGCGTCCGCGCCGTAGGTCGACGAAGCGCCGCCGGTCAGGACTTCGACGCGCTTCACCATCGCCGCCGGGATGATGTTGATGTCAGCCGCGGAGCCGCTGGTCGGGCTCGGGTCGCCCGGCATCAGGCGCCGGCCGTTGACCAGGGTCAGCGTGCGGCTGGTGCCCAGGCCGCGAAGATCGACGGTCGCGGTGCCGTCCGCGCCGTTCGAGAGCGAGCTCGCCTGGCTGGCCGAAACCGACGGCAGCGAGTTGAGCATGTCTTCGACACGGGTCGTGCCCTGCTGCTTGATGTCCTCGGAGCTGACGACGGTGACCGGGGCGGTGGAAGTCAGGTTCGGCTGCGGAATGCGCGAGCCGGTGACGATGATTTCCTGGCCCTGCGGTTCGTCCTGGGCCGTCGCTGCCGACGGCACCGTGGTGCTGCCGGTGTCCTGCGCCATTGCAGGCATCGCGACAAACGCGCTCGCGAGAGCCAGCGCCGTAAACGCCGTCCCGCCGCGCAGACTGATCTGCGTGTTCTTCATGATGGATCCCTCTGTGTTCCGACGGTTGTACTTGCGTACTCCGCCGCGTTCTCTGCCCGCTTCGCCGCCCATTCGTGTGCAACTCACGTATCAGGACGAGGAAGCTTGGCGGGATCGTGAATTGAGACCCTGTTACTGTAAACTGCGCACGATCATGCTGCGCGCGCTTTCAAGTCTACTGTATCCGAAATACAACATTCACACTATGAATGTTGCGCAATAATGCGAATTTCTGTTTCTTTATGTTGCAGCGCGACACATTCGCGCCTCAATCGGTAACGGGCATTGCCCCTGCCACGAGCAGCGGGTCGATCCGCGCGTCGCGCCACTTCAGGCTCCAGTGGAGATGCGGCCCCGTTGCCCGCCCGGTCATGCCCACCGCGCCGATCGGTTGCCCGCGCCGGACATGCTCGCCCACCCGCACGTCGATGCGCGACAGGTGCATGAAGGCGCTGTTGAGCCCCGCGCCGTGATCGACCATCAGCAGATTGCCCTCCAGCGTGAAGGGCCGGGGCGCGACCAGGATCACCACGCCGTCGGCAGGCGCCAGCACCGTGGTGCCGGTCGGCCGGGCGATGTCGATCCCGGAATGATAGGATCCCGGCTCGCCGCGATAGATGCGCTGCGAGCCGAACAGGGTGGAGATGCGCCCCACCACCGGCCAGAAGAACGGCATCTGGCGCCAGCCGGTCGCATCGGTCTGCATCTTCCGCGCAGCATTGATCTGCGCGAGCTCGCCGGGACGCACCCGATCGAACTCGGGGCGCGGCACCGGATATTTGGGCAGGGTGTTGAGCCGCGAAATGTCCCAGGCGCGCGGCGCGATCGCCAGCAGCTGGCGTTGCTGCGTCCCGTCGCCCAGCGTCGCGACCAGGGTCGCGCTCGGGCCATGGTCGCGATCGAAGGCGATCAGGAAACGGCGGTCCGAGGTTACCGGCACCGATTCCCCATCGAGCGTCAGCAGGCTGGTGCCCCTGGGCGCGGTGCCGATCACCGCGCCGCCCTGGATCAGCTGGCCCTGAAAGGTGAAGGGGCCGGCGACCTTGGGCGCAGCCGGGATCGGCGCGGCAATCGCCTCGGGTACCGGCATGCCGGGCATGGCGGGCAGCTGCGCGCTGCCCAGCAGCGTGAAGCCGAGGATCGCGGCGGGAAGCCGGGCAGCGAGACCCATCAGCCGCGCCCCCTCAACCGCGCATCGCCTGCATTGCCAGCGCGGCGGAGGCATAGGGCTCCTGCCGCTCGACGCTCCAGTAGCGCAGCATCTGCAGCGGCACCTTCTCGCCGCTGACCGCGCAGACGACATGGTCGCCCGGCACCAGCACGCGGAAGCCGTTCGCCATGAAATGGAGACGCGCCGCGCGGGCGGCGGGGTTCGACATCAGCATGACGGCATCCTCGGAACGATCATTCTTCTACAACAGGCTGGGCTGTTCGGGCTTGGGCGCATCATAGGTTTTGCCGGCCGGGCGCTCAACCCGTGCGTCCACCGCACCATCGATGAAGTGCAGCGTCACCGCCCCCGCGCCGCGTGCGCCCTCGGCGGTGCCGATCACCTTCCTGGTGCCGCGCGCCTCGACCCAGGCATAGCCCTTCTCGAGCGGACGATTGGGATGGACCAGCTCGAGATGCCGCCCGATCGCCTCCAGCCGCTGCTTCGCCGCAGCCAGCCGGTGGTCGAGCATCGCCGGGCGCAGTGCACCGGCCGAGCGATCGAGCACGCCGCGCGCCACGGTGACGCGCCGCTCGAGTGCCCGGTCGAGCCGGCCGCCGAGATCGTCCATCTTCTGGCGCTGCGGGCCGAGCAGCGCGTCGCGCCTGGGCAACACGCGGACCAAAGCCGCCAGCCGCTCTCCGGCGCGCTCGTGATAGCGCCGCACGCAGCGCTCGGTGCGGTGCGCCAGCGTCGCGATGGTGTGGCGGACATCGGCAAGCACCGGCACCGCGATCTCCGCCGCAGCGGTGGGGGTCGGCGCGCGCAGGTCGGCGGCATAGTCGCACAGGCTGGTATCGGTCTCGTGGCCGACCGCCGAGATCACCGGGATGCGACAGGCGGCGACGGCGCGCACCACCACTTCCTCGTTGAACGCCCAGAGATCCTCGATCGAGCCGCCGCCCCGCGCGACGATCAGCAGGTCGGGCCGCGGCACGGCACTGCCCTCGCCCAGCGCATCGAAGCCGCGGATCGCATTGGCCACTTCCTGTGCCGCGCCGTCACCCTGCACCTTGACGGGCCAGACCAGCACATGGCTGGGGAAACGATCGGCAAGGCGGTGGAGGATGTCGCGGATCACCGCGCCGGTGGGCGAGGTCACCACGCCGATCACCTTCGGCATGTACGGCAGGGACTGCTTGCGATGGCGGTCGAACAGCCCCTCGCCGGCCAGCTTCGCCTTGAGCTTCTCGAGCAGCGCCATCAGCGCGCCCTCGCCGGCCAGCTCCATCCGCTCGATGACGATCTGGTATTTCGAGCGGCCCGGATAGGTGGTCAGCTTGCCGGTGACGATCACCTCGAGGCCGTCCTGCGGCGCGAACGGGATCGCGCTGGCGGCACCGCGCCAGATCACCCCGTCGATCACCGCATCGGCATCCTTGAGCGCCAGATAGGCATGGCCAGACGCCGCACGCTTCCAGCCCGAGATCTCGCCGCGCAGGCGGACATGGCCGAACTCGCCCTCGACCATTCGCTTGAGGGCAAGAGATAATTCGCTGACCGATAGCGCCGGTGCGTTGTCGCCCGCCACCTGCTCGGCTACGAGCCGCGCTGGCGTATCGAAGAAGGGGTCGCTCATGAATGTCCTGTTGCTTGGCTCGGGCGGCCGCGAACATGCTCTGGCATGGAAGCTCGCGCAATCGCCGCTGCTCGAACGGCTCTACGCCGCCCCGGGCAATCCGGGAATAGCCGAGCACGCCGAAATCGTGGACATTGCGGTGAACGACCACCGCGCCGTGATCGATTTCTGCCTGCGCCACTCGATCGGCTTCGTCGTGATCGGGCCCGAGGCGCCGCTGGTGGCAGGCCTGGGCGACAATCTGCGCACCATGGGCATCGCCGTGTTCGGGCCGAACAAGGCACCGGCCCAGCTCGAAGGCTCGAAGGGCTTCACCAAGGACCTGTGCGCCCGCGAGAAGATCCCGACCGCGGGCTATGTCCGCTGCGAAAGCCGCGACGGCGCGCTGGCTTCGCTGGAGGATTTCGGGCTGCCGGTGGTGATCAAGGCCGACGGCCTGGCCGCGGGCAAGGGCGTCACCGTCGCCTTCACCCAGGAGGAGGCGGAGGGCGCGGTCCAGGCGATCTTCGCCGAGGCTGGCGCCAGCGTGGTGATCGAAGAATTCCTGGAGGGCGAGGAAGCCAGCCTGTTCGTGCTCACCGATGGCGAGGCGTTCGTCGCGTTCGGCTCGGCGCAGGACCACAAGCGCGTCGGCGACGGCGATACCGGCCCCAATACCGGCGGCATGGGCGCCTACAGCCCCGCCCCGGTGCTCACCCCCGAGCTGGAAACCCAGGCGATCGAAGAGATCGTCCGCCCGACGATCGAGGCGCTGGCGCGGGTCGGCACCCCCTATTCGGGCGTGCTCTATGCCGGGCTGATGCTCACCCCGACCGGCCCCAAGCTGATCGAGTACAATGCCCGCTTCGGCGATCCCGAATGCCAGGTGCTGATGATGCGCTTCACCGGGGACCTGCTCGAGTTGATGCTCGCCGTGGCCAGGGGCGAGCTGGCCAATCACCCGGCACCGACCTTCGCGGCGAAGACCGCGCTCACCGTGGTGATGGCGGCGAACGGCTATCCCGGCACGCCCGAGACCGGCGGCGCGATCACCGGCATCGACAAGGCGGAGGCGACCGGAGCGAAGGTGTTCCATGCCGGCACCCGGATGGAAGGCGACACGCTCGTCGCCAGCGGCGGCCGCGTGCTCAACGTGACCGCGCTGGGCGATACGGTGAAGGAAGCACAGGAAGCGGCCTATCGCGCCGTCGATGCGATCGACTTCCCCACCGGATTCAGCCGCCGCGACATCGGCTGGCGCGAAGTGGCGCGCGAGGGATCATAGCCCGACACATTCCTTCCCCGTAAAGCCCGCCTTCCGGTATTCGGCCCGCACCCGGTCGAGCAGGTCGGCAGGCGGAGGACCGACCGCGATCACGCGATCGGCGAAGAACTCGCGCGAATAGATTCCCATATGGCCATAATGGCCAGACGATAGCGTTGCCCATCCTTCGACAGTGACGCTGGCGAAGCCGATGCCACAGAGCCCCGGAATCGGCTTGGCCAGCTGGCGATCGAGTGCTTCGCTGCCCTTCGAGGATCGCGTGCTCGAATACCAGGTGCCGCCAAACCCGCCGCCCTTGGGCGGCGTCCCCCGGTCAGCGGAATCGAGGCTTGAGACCTCAAAGGCACTGACCAGCACGCCCCGCACGCGCCGTTTCGGCCCCAGGATATGGCACCCGATCTCGTGCGCCTCGATTGCCTTGGGGCGGGAGAAATTGGGCAGGCCGATACGGCAGGCAACGGCCAGCGCGGCGGGCCGATCGAGCCGATACCAGAGCGTGCCCGTGGCCACCGCCGCCACACCCGTCACCAGAAGCACAAGGCCCGTCCATCGCACCAGCCGCATGGCTTTCCCTTTTCGGAGAAGCCTAGTCACGGCCTGTCAATGATACAAGATATCACGCATGCGACGTGTCGGGCAGCACGCCATGGCCTTCGATGAGCCTGCGTACCGCAGCGTCCCAATTGGTGAAGCCCCAGTCCGCCGGATCCTCGGTACCGACCACCCGGTCGCCGGGCCCGCGGAACAGATCCTCCAGCGGCACCGGCCGGCGCGTGATCGCGGAATGGAAGGCGCGGATCTTGCTGCGCGTCTCCTGCGTGCCATCGGGCAGGACCACGCCCAGCCGCCCGGACTGCATCCGGACCAGCCATCCGGTCGGCGCGACGCCGATGCTGCGGCAGAAGGCGAAGAGCAGCTCGGTATCGAAATGGCCCTTCCAGCCGTGCATCTCGGTCACCGCGCGAAGCGGCGTCCAGCGATCCTTGTAGACCCGGTCCGAAGTCAGCGCGTCATAGACGTCGCAGATCGCGCCCATCCGCGCGGCCAGGCTGATCGCCTCACCCTTCAGCCCGAAGGGATAGCCGCTGCCGTCGATCTTCTCGTGGTGCATCAGGCAGACGTCGAGCGCCTCCTGGTTGATACCCTCGGCCCCGTGCAGCATCGCATGCCCGGTCTCGGGATGCTGCTTGATCAGCGCGAACTCGGCCGCGTCGAGCCGGCCGGGCTTGTTGAGCACCTCGGCGGGCACGGTCATCTTGCCGACATCGTGGAGCAGCCCTGCCAGGCCCATCGCGCGCACCGTCTCGTCGTCGAGCCCGATCTCGCGCGCCAGATTGACCATCAGCCCGCAGACCGAGACCGAATGGAGATAGGTATATTGGTCCTTGGTCTTCAGCCGCGCCATGTCGATGAACATCGCCGGGTTGCGGGCGACGCATTCGGCGATCTCGGCGACGACCGGAATCGCTTCGCGCGCATCGATCGACAGGCCGTTCTGGGCATTTTCGTAGATTTCCTGCGCCACGCCGCGGGCATGGGCAATGGTCTGGCGCGCATGATTGCGATCGGCGCGCAGGGTTTCGGGAGAGAGGACCCGCGGAGGCTCCGCGACGGCTTCGGGCAGCGTCGCGGCAGGATCGGGCGCGACGCCGCGAGACACGTCGATGAGCACCGCAGCCACTTCGCTCGCCTTGAGCAAGGCGAGATCGGCAGGGCGCTCGAGCAGGAACCGTGTCCGCCAGAACGGATGCGCCATCCACGAGCCTTCGAAGCCGTGGATGAACATGCCGAGCTTTGCCTCTCCTGGCGGGATTCGTTTCAGCAACCCATTCTCTCAGTCCCCGCTACCAGCCTTAGGAACGCACCATTGCGCCGGAGTTAAGAAAGGGTGTTCGGGCCTTGGGGAATGTACGTAACCTTGCTCAAATGATATAAAGTCACATCCGTTCATCTGCCGCTCATCGCGCTGGCGCGACATTTCATCCCATGGGCGCGCAGCGACTCGCGCGCCGCACTCTGAAGGGGAGAGTTGCCATGTCGCGTTCCGCTCTGCTGCTCGGTTGTTCCGCCCTGCTCACCACTTCCGCCGCGCCGCCGCCCATGCCCGCCAACGGGCCGACCGCCGCGGCGCAGGACCGCCATTCGCCGGTTCGCTGCGTGCGGACCGATGGCGATGACGATCGCCTGCGCAACCACCCCCGCACCAGGGGCTATGCACCGGTCTCGCCGCCCATGGCGATGCCGACTCCGCTGCCGCAACCCGCCCCGATGATGGCCCCGCCACCGCCGGTGGCCAGCCAGGAAATAACCGTCTCCGCAGCCCGAACCGGGGGCGCTCCGCAAGGCATCGTCGGCAAATTCGCCAGTCCGGCACCCTATGGCACGCCCGGCAATACCGAGCGCTATGACGGCAAGGCCGTCGCTTCGATCCAGTCGGTCGCGGACCAGCCCGTCTCCACCTTCTCGGTCGATGTCGACACCGGCGCCTATGCCAATGTCCGCCGCTTCCTGAGTCAGGGGCAGGACGTGCCCGCCGCGGCGGTGCGCACCGAAGAGATGATCAACTATTTCCGCTATGACTATCCGCGCCCGACCTCGCGGGACGTGCCGTTCAGCGTGACCACCGATGTCTCGACCACCCCGTGGAATGCCGAGACGCGGCTGCTGCGCATCGGCCTGCGCGGGTACGATGTCGATGCGAAGGGTCGCCCGCCCGCCAATCTCGTCTTCCTGGTCGATGTCTCGGGATCGATGGAAAGCCAGGACAAGCTGCCGCTGGTCAAGAAGGCGCTGACCCAGCTCGCCGACCGGCTGACGCCGCGCGACCGTGTCTCGATCGTCGTCTATGCCGGCGCCGCGGGCATGGTGCTCGAGCCGACCAACAGGAAGGAATATGTGAAGGCGGCGCTCGACTGCCTCTCGGCCGGCGGCTCCACTGCGGGCGGCGACGGGATCAAGCTCGCCTATTCGGTCGCCCGCGCCACCTTCGTCCAGGGCGGAATCAACCGCATCTTCCTGGCCACGGACGGCGACTTCAATGTCGGCATCAACGACAAGTCGGCGCTCGAGGCGCTGGTGAAGAAGAACCGCGACGATGGCATCACGCTGACCACGCTCGGCTTCGGCACGGGCAATTACAACGAAGCGATGATGGAGCGCATCGCCGACGTCGGCAACGGCAACTACGCCTATATCGACAGCGCGATGGAGGCGACCAAGGTGCTCGACGACGAACTCTCCGCCACGCTCTTCACCATCGCCAAGGACGTGAAGGTCCAGGTCGAGTTCAACCCGGCCCAGGTGAAGCAATACCGGCTGATCGGTTATGAGAACCGCGCGCTGGCCGAGGAGGACTTCAACAACGACACGGTCGATGCCGGCGACATCGGCGCGGGGCATCAGGTCACCGCGCTCTACGAAGTCGTCCCCGCCGGTGCCAATGGCTGGACCTCGGAGCGGCGCTACGATGCCAACCGCACCGCCGCGCCCGCCAGCAAGGGCGACGAGATGGCCTTCGTCAAGCTGCGCTACAAGCTGCCCGGCAACGAGACGTCGAAGCTGATCGAGCGCCCGGTCTCCGCCAGCCTGATGCGTAGCGCCGCCGCCCCGCGCGGCGACATGGCCTTCGTCACCTCGGTCGCCGCCTTCGGCCAGCATCTGCGCGGCGACAAATATCTGAACGGCTACAGCTACACCCAGATCGGCGGACTTGCCCCGGCTTCCGAGAATTACTGGCGGAGCGAGTTCGCGCGGCTGGTGAAGCTTGCCGATTCGGGACACGCGACGGTCGCCTCCACCGACTAGCTTGTCGCGCTGCGCCGCACCACGTTATGCATTGGCGAGAATCGACAACAGCACGGACGGGTTGGCGCAGATGAACAGCACGGAACCGCTCTACGAGGGCGCCCCGATTTGGTTGACGCTCCCGTTCGCGCTGATCGCGGCGGGAGTCGTCTTTGCGCTCCTCGTGCTGTTCTGGGGTGCCCGCCTCGCCGGCCGCCGCCGCAAGGCACGCGCCGAGATCGAGGAATATAACCAGGAGTATCGGGAAGAGGCCTCTGCCCCGCCGATCACGCCGCCGGTAGCCCCGTCGCCCCCACCGATTGCCGAGGCGCCGCTGGCGCCGCCACCGCCCGCGCCCGAACCGGTAGCCGAGGCGCCCGCTCCGGCACCCGAGCCGGTTGCGGAGATCGTCCCCGCGCCGCTGCCGCCGGTCGTCGAGGAAGCTCCGGCACCCGAGCCGCTGGCGGACGAACCGATCGCCGCGGCCGCGCCGCTCGATGCATCGCCTGCCTCGCTCGCCTCGGATATTGCGGAGCCGACGCCTGCGCCCGAGCCGGAACCGGTCGCGCCAGAGCCCGCGCCCGCGCCCGCCGCGCCAGCTGGCGATGATCTCACCCGCATGAAGGGCGTCGGCCCGCGCCTTGCCGAGCGGCTCGCGAGCGTCGGTATCATCAGTTTCGCCCAGCTCGCCGCGCTCACCCCGGAAGAGGCCAACACACTCGACGCCAGGCTCGGAGACTTCCAGGGCCGTATCCACCGCGACCGCTGGATCGAGCAGGCGAGCTTCCTGGCCAAGGAGGACATTGCCGGCTTCGAGGGCGTGTTCGGGAAGCTCTAGGCGAAGAGCTGCGGCGCCCTGGCACGGATCGCTTCGACCATCTCACTGGTTCGGCGATCCGCAAGCCACATCGAGAGCGCGAGATCGGATCCGCCAGCCCGCCTGATCGCACGGCTGTTGCGAAGCACGCGCTCGAATGCCTTGCCCGGCGGGATTGCCGCATCTTCGCCGAGCCATAGCTCGAGCCGCCCACGCGCCTCCTGCACCCGCGCGATCGCGCTCCAGGGCAGGACACCTTCGAAGCAACCCGGCATGCGCATGCCCTCCGCGTCGAGCACAAGCGCTTCGCCGCGATGGAACAGGGAACGCCCGACCCAATAGGCAGCGTAGAGAAAAAGCCCCGTCACGCCCACGCAGAACAAGAGCGCGGCCCAGTCGGCCGGGCCGGCCATCCGCTCGCTGGTTGCGACGACGAAGGTCAGCACCGCCATCATTCCAGCGGTGAGCAACAGCATCAGCAGGTGACGCAGCACTTTCGAGCGCGACACGCGCGCAACGAAAGGCGCGTCGCTCACTTCTCCGCCCGCTCCACCAGCAGCTTGTCGATCTTGCGCCCGTCCATGTCGACGATCTCGAAGCGCCAACCCTGCTCGATGAAGAAGTCACCCTCATTGGGCAGCCGCTTGAGCACCGCCAGCGCCAGGCCGGCGACGGTGGCGTAGTCGCGGTCCTCGTCGAGATCGAGGCCCAGCCTGTCGGCGAGCAGGTCCGCCGGCATCTGGCCCGAGACGAGCAGCGAGCCGTCCTCGCGCGTCACGACATTGGGGTTGTCGCCCGGCTCCACGTCCGAGGCGAGCTCGCCCGCGATCGCCGCGAGCAGGTTGGCGGGCGTGACGATGCCTTCGAAATGGCCATATTCGTCATGGACGAGGCCCATCGGCACCTCCGCCCGGCGGAGCGCGCCCAGCGCGTCCATCGCATCGACCGTGTCGGGCAGGATCGGCGCCTCGCGCATCAGCTTCCTGAGGTCGAGCGCCTCGCCGCGGAACAGCGCCGCGGCGATGTCGCGCGCCTGGACCACGCCGATCACCGTGTCGACCGAGCCTTCCGCAACGGGCAAACGCGTGTGCGGGGTGAGCAGCAGCGCCTCGCGGATGCCGTCGGCGTCGAGGTTCACGTCGACCCAGTCGACATCGGTGCGCGGCGTCATCACTTCGCGCACCGGCCGGTCGGCGAGGCGGACGACGCTCGAGATGATCGAGCGCTCATGCTCCTCGATCACGCCCGACTTGCTGGCCTCCGCCACGAGCAGGTGCAGCTCCTCGGCGGTGACCCGGTTCTCCGATTCGCGGTCGAGGCCGATCAGGCGGAAGATCAGCTTGGTGGTCGAATCGAGCAGCCACACCAGGGGGGCAGTCAGGCGGCTGATCCACAGCAGCGGCACCGAGACCAGCACCGCGATCGGCTCGGGCGAGCGCAGCGCGAACTGCTTGGGCACCAGCTCACCCGCGACCAGCGAGCCGAAGGTGGTGAGGCCGATGACGATCGCGATGCCGAGCGTGTGCGCCAGCTCGTCGTTCACCCCGAGCAGCTCGATTCGCTGCGCGGTCGGCTCGCCCAGGCTCGCGCCCGAATAGGCACCGGCGATGATGCCGATCAGCGTGATGCCGATCTGCACGGTGGAGAGGAACTTGCCCGGATCGGCGGCGAGCTGGATCGCCGTCCGCGCCCCCGCCCCGCTGCGCCCGACACGCGCCATCGCCTCCAGCCGCGCCGTGCGCGACGATACGATCGCGAGTTCGGACATCGAAAAAAGGCCGTTGAGAACGATCAGCGCGAAGATGATCGCTACGTCTATCCAGGGGAAAGGCGCTAACATGATGTGCCGCCTTCATATCCGCACAGGGGGCCGCGCGGCAACCGGTGTTGCATCCGCGCAATGAAATGACGGATCAGCCGCGCCGTTCGCGGAAGAAATCGCGCAAGATCTCGCCGGCCTCCGCCTCCCCGATGCCGGGATAGATCTCCGGACGATGATGGCAGGTCGGCTGGGCGAAGAAGCGCGAGCCATGCTCCACCGCGCCGCCCTTGGGATCGCTCGCGCCATAATAGACCCGCGCGATCCGGGCATGGGCGATCGCGCCGGCGCACATCGCGCAGGGCTCCAGCGTCACCCACAGGTCGCAATCCTCGAGCCGATCACGCCCGAGCGCCTCGGCGGCGGCGCGAATCACCCGCATCTCGGCATGGGCGGTGGGATCGTGGAGCGTGCGGGGCGCATTTGCCGCAGTGGCGATCACCTTGCCGTCATGGATCAGCACCGCCCCCACCGGCACCTCCCCCGCCTCGGCCGCCGCACGGGCGGAGTCGAGCGCCAGGCGCATCGGTTCGGGGAGCGGGAACATGCCAGGCTCGTAGCGTGGAAGCTTTGTGTCGTCACCTTTCCCCGGCGAAGGCCGGGGCCCAGACTTTTCAGTGCGCGACGAAGACACGCCAGGGCGCATGACTTTCAAGGCTGGCCCCCGGCCTTCGCCGGGGAGAAGCTATACGGTAGCAGGGCTGACCGGCTGAGCAGGCGTAACCGACGAATCGCGCAGCACGCTCCACAGCGCAAACGCGACACCGGGCAGGAACCCCAGCACCGTCAGCCCGCAGGTGATCCAGAAATCGCGCCCCGCACCCTTTGCCAGGTACGTCCCCAGCGGCGGCAGCAGCACTGCCGCGACAACGGGTCCGGGGCGCGCAGTCATTATTTGGCCTCGGGGGTCGGCGTCGGCGTGGCACCGGCCTGCTTCACTTCGATGGTGGGCAAGGTGACCGTGGTGTTCTTCATTTCGACCGTCGGGACTGCAACGGTCGTATTGGTGGTTCCGATCCCCACCGAACCCGTCTCGGCCTTGAATTTGGGCAACTGGCCGCCCTTCGCATCGAAAGTGATCGACGGCATCGTCGCGCCCTGCTGCTGCTCGATGCGCAGCATGCCGACCGACATGAGCACCACGACGGCAAGCGCGACAAGACCGATCAGCACGAGAATTCCACGCATCGTTTCATCTCCCCATTTGAATCGTTTGCGTAATCAACGTCGCATCAACCATGGCGGTTGCATGGGGACAAGGCGTTTCTTGGAGCGAATCGGTTGACGCTCCGTCCCATTACGGTTATTCGCGCCGCCTTTCCGGCCGTGGTTCGCCAGGGCTCAAACCAGGATATCAAACGATGTCGCGCATTTGCGAGCTGACCGGCAAGGGCCGGCAGGTGGGTAACAACGTTTCCCACGCCAACAACAAGACCAAGCGTACGTTCCTGCCGAACCTGCAGAACGTCACGCTGATCAGCGATTCGCTGGGTCGCAGCGTCCGCCTGCGCGTTTCGACGCACGGCCTGCGCTCGGTCGAGCACAATGGCGGCCTCGACAACTGGCTGCTCAAGACGCGCGACGAGGACCTCTCGCTGCGTGCCCGTCGCCTGAAGCGCGAAGTGCGCAAGGCGTCGGCCGAGAAGACCGCGGCCTAACAGCCCGTTCCTTCGACGGCTCAATGCGAGCCCGTTCTCCACGCGGAGAGCGGGCTTTTCGCATGTCCGGATTCTGCCGGCGTGACGGAATTGGTAGACGTATCGCCACAGCGATCCCGGCAACGGGTGCGGGTTCGATCCCCTGCCGCCGGCAACCCCTATCCAGGCCTCAGCGCTTCGCGAACTCGATCCGGAACTTGAGCAGCAGCGACCATTCCCAGAATTGCTGGTTGTCGTCCGATGCGATCCACAGGATCGTGTCGTCGCCTTCCCGGGTAATCGCCAGCGCTTCGTAATTGTCATGGATCAACGGCGCGGCCAGCGTCGCGATCTCGCGGCCGCGCACCACCGCGCCCGGGCGAATCGCCCGCGGATCGACGAGGGTAAGCTTGGCGGTGAACAGCCCGGGGACCGAGAAGCGGCGATTGAGCACGATCAGCCTGCCATCGGGCAGTTGCACCGCATCGCTGGGATCATAGAGCTCGCCCGGGGGCATGTAGACGAAGCGGATCGGCTTGATGCCGGGCGTGGTCGGATCGCCGGGGAACATCAGCCCCTCGCGCCCCACCCGGCTGCCTTTGGGGCGCGATGTCTCGCCGATCACGACGAACCGGCCATCGGCCAGCCGGACCATCGATTCGGGGCCGCCATTGGACGACCAGTTGCGCATCGCCGCCGGGCGCGCGCTCCGCTCGGCGCGGGTCAGTCCGGCATCGTAGCGCCAGATCGCATTATATTGCTCGAACCCCACCCAGGTCCGGCCGGTGGCGGGATCGGTCGTCATCGATTCCGAATCGCGATCGGACTTCAGCCAGCCGCGGCCGGGCCCGTCGGGAAGATCGCCGAAGACGAGCTCACGCGGCGCCCAGTCGAGCCCCATGCGGAAACGGATGAAGGTGCCGCCGTCGCTCAGCAGAGTGAAATCGTCACCCAGGATCCGCATCGACGAGAAACCACCGAACGCACGGTCCGGGCTCCTCAGCCGGATCCCGCCCAGATAGGTGAGCGCCCCGACCCGGGTGCGTCCGGGATCGCGCAGGTCGAGCGGCACGCGTTCCACGGTCATGCGAGGCACCTTGCCCAGCACATCGCGCCCATCCCGTCCCGACGCGGAGAGCAGGAGGATGAAAATCAGCGAGAACAGCGCGGTCGCAGAGCGGAAAAGCATCGCCTCGCTCATAGCGACTGGGCGGGGAAGAACCAGCGCCCGAAAGATGAACGCCGGATGACCAGCGCGTTCAGAAGAAAATAAAGGGAACCAGAGTAACTTGCGTTAGTTATCTGGATACCAGTTTCCCCTCGCGTAGCGTATCGAGGGCTGAGGGCCGCCCCAAGGGGCGGCCCTCGTCGTTTCAGTACATGTGCTGGCCGCCGTTGATCGACAGCGTCGATCCGGTGACGAAGCCCGCCTCGTCCGAGCAGAGGAATGCCACGCCGCGCGCGATCTCGTGCGCCTGGCCGAGCCGGCCGACCGGAATCTTGGCGACGATCTTCTCGAGCACTTCGGCCGGCACCGCCGCGACCATGTCGGTGTCGATATAGCCCGGCGCGATCGCGTTGACCGTCACGCCGAAGCGCGCGCCTTCCTGCGACAGCGCCTTGGTGAAGCCGTGGATGCCCGATTTGGCGGCGGCATAGTTGACCTGGCCGTACTGGCCGGCCTGGCCGTTGATCGAGCCGATATTGACGATGCGGCCCCATTTGCGGTCGCGCATGCCCGGGAACACCGCGTGCGCCATGTTGAAGCAGCCGCCCAGGTTGATGCGGATCACATCCTCCCACATGTCGCGGCTCATCTTGAGGATCGTGCCGTCGCGCGTGATGCCGGCATTGTTGACCACCACATCGACCGGGCCCAGCTCGGCCGCGACCTTGGCCACACCCTCGTGGCAGGCATCATAGTCGCCCACGTCCCATTTGTACGATGCGATGCCGGTGCGCTCGGTGAAGGCCTTCGCCTTCTCCTCATTGCCCGCATAGTTGGCGGCGACGATCATCCCGGCATCCTTGAGGGCAAGGCTGATCGCCTCGCCAATGCCGCGGGTGCCGCCCGTCACGATCGCTACGCGTGCCATGCTGTATCTCTCCTTCGTGGGTGAGCGGAAACGCTAGGCAGGCTGCGTCCAGCCCGCAAGCGCTTCGCGCAAAATTGTCTGCAGCATTTCGGTGCCAGCGGGGCTGTCGTTGAGACAGGGCAAATAGCCGAAGTGAGTGCCGCCCGCGGCGAGGAACGTCTCGCGCCCGCGGATCGCCAGCTCCTCCAGCGTCTCCAGGCAATCCGCCGAGAAGCCCGGCGCGACGATCGCGACCTTCTTCACGCCCTTGCCCGGCAGCGCGGCGAGCGTCGCATCGGTGGCGGGGTCCAGCCATTTCGCCCGGCCGAAGCGGGACTGGAAGGTGACAGTCAGCTCGCGGCCGAGCGCTTCGCTCAGCAGGCGTGCGGTCTTCCGGCAATGGCAATGATAGGGATCGCCCAGCTCGAGCGTCCGCTGCGGCATGCCGTGGAAGCTCGCCAGGATCGCATCGGGCTCGAAATCGAGTCTGGACAGGCTCTCCTCCACCGAGGCCTTGAGCGCGGCGATATAGGCGGGATGATCGTGGTAGGGCGGCAGCGTGCGGATCGCCGGTTGCCAGCGCATCTTCGCCAGCGCCTCGAATGCCTTGTCGTTGGCGGTCGCTGTCGTTGCCGCGCAATATTGCGGATAGAGCGGCGCGATCAGGATGCGCTGCGCACCATAGACCTTGAGCGAGTGGAGCCGATCGGCGATCCTCGGCTCGCCATAGCGCATCGCCCAGTCGACGAAATTCTCTTCGCCGAACGCACCCTGCAGCGCGTCGCTCTGCGCCCGGGTGATCGCGGCGAGCGGCGAGCCGTCCGGCCGCCAGACCTGTTGATAGGCATGCGCCGACTTCCTCGGCCGGGTGCGCAGGATGATCCCGCGCAGGATCGGCTGCCAGACCAGCGGCGGGATCTCGACCACGCGGCGATCGGACAGGAACTCGGCCAGGTAACGTCGCACCGATGCCGCATCGGGGGCGCTCGGCGTGCCGAGATTGACCAGCAGCACGCCGACCTTGTCGGGTGGGAAAATGGGCGGATGCCCGTCGGGAAGGCTCATTCGACGTCCGAAAGCAAGGGGAGCACACGGAAGCGCACGCCGCTCGCCGATTGCAGCGCATTGGCGATAGCGGGCGCGACCGGGGGTACGGCGAGCTCGCTCGCCCCGCCGGGATCGGCACCGTTACGGATCAATTCCACGGTGATGTCCGGCGCATCGGCCAGGGTCGGCAGGCCGAGCTCGGAGATCTCGCGCACGTCCGCGACATTCTCGGTGAAGCCGGTCGATCCCGCGAGCGCGGCGGCCATGCCGAAGAGCAGCCCGCCCTCGATCTGCTGCGCCACCAGGTCCGGATTGACCACGCGCCCGCAATCGACCGCCGCGACCAGCCGCTCGACCTTGACCTTGCGCCCGTCTAGCCGCGCCTCGGCCATCACCGCGATATAGGAACCGCGGAACGCGTGGCAGGCGATGCCCTGCCCGCTGCCGGGCTGACCGCCCTGCCAGCCGCCGAGCTGCGCCGCGGTCTGCAGGCAGCGCGCCAGCCGCGTCTCGCTGCCCAGCATCGCCATGCGGAACGAGACCGCATCCTGCTCGGCGGCATGCGCCAGCTCGTCCAGGAAGCTCTCGACGAAGAAGCAATTGTAGCTGTGTGCTCCCGAGCGCCAATAGCCGGTCGGCACGCCGATCGTCGCCGGATGGTGATCGACCGCGTAATTGGGGATGCCATAGACCGGCTCGGCACCCGCGACCGCCGAAGGATCGCCCTTGCCCGGCAACGCGAGCGATGCCTGCACCACCGGATCGCCGCCGAGCAGCCGCGTCGCCAGCTCGCGCCCGGTCTCCGGCGCGGCGATCTTGGCGAGCAGGCCCGAGATCTGGCCGTGTCCGTTCAGCTTGCCGGTCATCCGCCCGATCGCCGGCGGACGATAGCGGTCGTGCCGCATGTCCTCGCCGCGCGGCCAGGTGAGCTGCACCGGCCGGCCGACGCTCTGGCTCAGCAACGCCGCCTGCGCCGCCACCTCATGCTCCAGCTTCGCGCCGAACGAGCCGCCCGCCATCGTCGCGTGCACCGTCACCGCGCTTTCGGAAATGCCGGTCGCCCGCGCCGCCGCGGCCCGCGCCAGCCCCGGTGCCTGGGTCGGCAGCCAGAGCGAGAGATAGCCGTCATGGTAATTGGCCGTGCAGGTCATCGGCTCGAGCGCCGCATGCAGCGCGACATCGACGCGATATTCCGCCGACACCACCTTGGCCCCGCGGAAATCCGCCGCGAGATCGCCCGCCTCGTGCAGCCGCGCGCCGTCCGCGTTCAGCGCGTTGCCCAGCGCATCAGCGATCGAATCATTGTTGATCACATCCTCGGGCGTCTTGAAGCGCGGGCGCATCGCGTCGATCGCCTTCTCTGCCGCCCAGCCATTGTTGGCGATCGTCGCGACCCAGTCCTTCGTCGTCACGATCGAGAGCATGCCGGGAATCTTGTTGGCCGCCGCCCGGTCGAGCTTCACCAGCTCGGTCTCGCCGATCGGCCCCATCCGGATCGAAGCGAAGACCATGTTGGGCAGGCGGATGTCGGCGGCGAAGTTCAGGCTGCCGTCCACCTTGGCCGGCGCGTCGAGCCGGGGCAGCGGCTGGCCGTAGAGCCGGTTGGTCTCGGCGGTGCGCAGCGGCACGTCGCCGGGCACGCTCTCGTCCGCCGCCTCGGCCGCCAGCTCGCCGAAGCCGAGCTTCGAATTGCCATGGACCACCTGGCCGCCGACGGTGTCGCAGCTCTGCCACTCCACGCCCCAGCGCCGCGCCGCCGCCTTGCACAGCAGCACCCGCGCGGTGGCACCGGCATGGCGCAGCTGGTCCTCGAAGTTGCGGATCGAGGTCGAGCAGCCGGTCAGCATCAGCCCGGTGCGCGAGGCATGGGTGCGGCGCAGCTGCTCGGGCAGGCCGCCCAGCGCGAGCGCGAACAGTTCCTCGGCCGCCAGCGGATTGGCATAGAGCGGGTTGAGCGGCGCGGGCTCGACTCCCACCATCTTCCAGTTCGCGCCCAGCTCGTCGGCGATGATCTGCGGCATGGCGGTGAACACGCCCTGCCCTTCCTCGCATTGCGGGATGGCGACCGAGACGTGCCCGTCGACGCCGATCTTGATCCAGGCGCCGAACAGGCTCTCGCCCGGCGCCGCGCTGAGATTGGGAAGATAGGTACGCGGCCACACCGCCCAGGCGACCACCAGCCCCACGCCCACGCCGCCGCCGATCAGCAGCGTGCGCCGATCCAGCTTCTGGAGCTTGCCGAAATCGACCTTCATCGGGACTGCTCTATCTTGCGGGTGAAAGGCTGTCACCCCGCGCGCCCTCATCGTCATCCCGGCTTTCGCCGGGATGACGGACGGGACCTCTTGGGTTTGCAACGAGCCTGTTCTATCGGGGTCGCACACCCTGGAGGGAAATACGTGCTGCTTGCCACCCTTGCCGCCGCCGCGGCGGACCATATCCATTTCACCGATCTCGGCCTCGACAAGGTCGCGCTCGATCTCGGCTTCTTCCAGGTCAAATGGTATTCGCTGGCCTATATCGCCGGCATCCTGGTCGGCTGGTGGTACCTGATCCGTCTGCTCAAGCAGCCCGGCGCACCGATGGGCCGCGCCCATGCCGATGATCTCGTCTTCTACGCGACGCTCGGCATCATCGTCGGCGGCCGGCTCGGCTATGTCCTCTTCTACGGGCTCAACCGGTTCATCGAGCACCCGCTCGACATCATCAAGCTGTGGGACGGCGGCATGTCGTTCCATGGCGGTGTGATCGGCACCACGCTGGCGATCATCCTGATGTGCCGCCGCCAGGGCCTCAACTGGCTGCGCGTCCATGACTATGTCGCCTGCTGCGCGCCCTTCGGCCTGTTCTTCGGCCGCCTCGCCAACTTCGTGAACGGCGAGCTTTGGGGCAAGCCGGCCGACCTGCCCTGGGCAATCGTCTTCCCCGGCGCCGGCCCGCTCGCCCGCCACCCGAGCCAGCTCTACGAAGCCGCGCTCGAGGGCCTGGTCCTGTTCGCCATCCTCGCCTTTGCCTTCTGGCGCACCAAGGCGCGCTACGCGCCGGGCAAGCTCACCGGCATCTTCCTGCTCGGCTATGGCTGCTTCCGCTTCTTCGTCGAATATTTCCGCGAGCCCGATGCCCAGTTCGCCAATACGATCTTCGAGAACGTCATCCATATGGGCCAGGTGCTCTGCCTGCCGATGATCCTGGGCGGCATCTACCTGATCGTCACCGCCAAGGGGCGCCGCGACCGGGTCGAGCCGATCGCGGGCACGGAGAGCGTGGCCTGACGTGAGCGAGAACCCCCTCGACGCCGGGCAGCAGGAGCGCGCCGCCAACGCCGCCGAACCCCTGCTCGCCGAGCGGCTCTCCCGCGCCATCACCATGGCCGGGCCGATCCCGCTCTCGCAGTTCATGGGCGCCGCCAACGCCCATTATTACGCCACGCGCGATCCGCTGGGTGCGCGCGGCGACTTCACCACCGCGCCCGAGGTCAGCCAGATGTTCGGCGAGCTGATCGGCCTGTGGGTCGCCGACCTGTGGCACCGCGCCGAGCAGCCCCCGGTCCGCTATGTCGAGCTGGGCCCGGGCCGCGGCACCCTCGCCGCCGACGCCCTGCGCGCCATGGCCAAGGTCGGGCTTACCCCACCGGTCGACCTGGTCGAGACCAGCCCGACGCTGCGCGCCGTCCAGGCCGAGCGGGTGCCCGGCGCCGAATTCCATCTCGACCTGGTCGGCCTGCCCGACGATGCGCCGCTGGTCTTCGTCGCCAACGAATTCTTCGACGCGCTGCCGATCCGCCAGCTGATCGCCACCCAGGAAGGCTGGCGCGAGCGCCTCGTGGCCTGCCAGGACACGCTGTTCCTGCCGATCGCAGGCGACCGCAGCTTCGACATGATCATCCCGCGCGACTTCAAGGAGGCCGCGCCCGGATCGATCCTCGAGACCTCGCCGGCCAGCGTCGCGGTGCTGCGCCAGCTCGCCAAGCGGCTGACCGACCAGGGCGGCGCGGCCCTTATCATCGACTATGGCTATATGGGCCCTGCGATCGGCGACACGCTGCAGGCGGTGAAGGGCCATGCCTATGCCAATCCGTTCGACGAGCCGGGCGAGGCCGACCTGACCGCCCATGTCGATTTCGCCACGCTCGCGGAGGCGGCGCATGCCGAGGGGCTGGTCGTCTACGGTCCGGTCACCCAGGGCGAGTTCCTCACCCGCCTCGGCATCACCGAGCGCACCGCCAGCCTGTCGCTCGCCACGCCGGAGCGCGCCGGCCAGCTCGCCACCGATCGCGAACGCCTGACCCATCCCGAGCAGATGGGCGAGCTGTTCAAGGTGATCGCCTTCACCGCCCCCGGCTGGCCCGTTCCCGCAGGTTTCGAATGACCCACGCCCCTGGCCGTCACCCCGGCGAAAGCCGGGGCCCATCTCGGAGCGAAGCCGCAGATACCGCAGCTGTATTTCCATCTGGCGAGGACACGAGATGGGTCCCCGCTTTCGCGGGGAGGACGAAATGAACATGATCTACCGCGACGCCACTACTGCCGACCTGCCTGCGATCGACACGCTGTTCCGCGCGAGCTTCGTCGCGACCTTCGGCCATCTCTACCAGCCCAGGGACCTGGCCGACTTCCTCGCCGGCTTCACGCCCGAAGCCTGGGCCGAGGAGTTCGCGGAGCCGGACCTGTGCTTCCAGCTCGCCGAGGACGAACAGGGCCTGGCCGGCTTCGCCAAGACCAGCAACCTCACCCTTCCCGCAGAGACCGGCGCCCGCACCTATGAGCTCCGCCAGCTCTATCTGGACGAGCGCGCCAAGGGCAGCGGCGCCGCCCAGGCGCTGCTCGACTGGGCGCTCGACCAGGGCCGCGCCCGCGGCGCCGAGGAGATGTGGCTCTCGGTCTATGTCGACAATCATCGCGCCAGGCGGTTCTACGAGAGGAACGGGTTCGAGGACCGCGGTCCCTATGCCTTCATGGTCGGCGCGCACGCCGATGAAGACCGGTTGATGAGGCGCACGCTGTGAGTGGAGAAGTCGAAGTCTTTCGCGCCCGCGCGCTGAACGGGATCGCCCATGGCTTTCTCGGCCGCAGGGGCGGGGTCTCGACCGGCGCGATGGCCAGCCTCAATGTCGGCCTGGGCTCGACCGACGATCCCGCGCTGATCGCCGAGAATCGCCGGCGCGCGGTCGAGGCGGTGCTGCCCGGCGGCCGGCTCGTCTCGCTCTTCCAGGTCCATTCGGCCGACTGCGTCACCGTCGCCGAGCCCTGGGAAGAGCGGTTGCGCCCGCACGCCGATGCGCTGGTCACCGATCGCCCGGGCCTGGCGCTCGGCATCCTCACCGCCGATTGCACGCCGGTGCTGTTCGCCGACCGCGAGGCCGGCGTCGTCGGTGCCGCCCATGCCGGGTGGAAGGGCGCGATCGGCGGCGTCACCGATTCGACGATCGCCGCGATGGAGACGCTGGGCGCGCAGCGGGAGCGGATCACCGCCGCAGTCGGCCCGTGCATCGCCCGCGCCTCCTACGAAGTCGATGTCGTCTTCCTCGCCCGCTTCGCCGATGCGGACCCGGAGAATGAGCGTTTCTTCACCGAGGGCCGCCGCGAGGATCACTGGCAGTTCGATCTCGAAGCCTATGTCGCGCACCGGCTGGCTTCGGCCGGCATCCGCACCGTCGAGATGCTCGGCCAGGACACCTATGCCCGGGAAGACCATTTCTACAGCTTCCGCCGCGCGACCCACCGGCAGGAGCCGGATTACGGCCGGCAGATCTCGATCATCGGACTCTGAATTTCCCTCTCCCATTGGGTGCATCGGGTCGGCCATGCCCCCGGCGTGGCCTAAACAGCGCGGGGCGCTGTTTACCCGATGCAGGAGGGAGCCGACGCAGTCGGCGGAAGGGTGAGGGTCGAGAGGCAAGGCTACCCTCACCCTTCCCACTCGCTCCGCTCGCGGGCCCCTTCCCGCTCCCAAGGGGAGCGGGAGAAGTCGCTTCCAATGTAGGATTTTCCATGTTCCCCTTCCGAACATGCGGAATCCCCAGCCTCTCCACCCTATGCGCCGATCCTGCGCCACGTTTCGCCGCACCCCGCGGGGAAGCCGCCCGGCCTCGCGCGTGGATGTCGCGACTTTTGTGACTTTCCGCGGGTTTCAGGCTCCCCCAAGTCCATTCGAATCGTTACAGATGATACGAAAATACAGCCGGAGAGACTCATGACCGACGAGACCGAAGCCGACCTCACCGGCGCCACCCCGCGGCGGCGCCCCAAGCCTTCGGCGGACAAGGTCGGCGATCGCAAGCTCAAGCCCAGCACAATGATGATGGGGCATGGCTATGATCCGATGCTCTCCGAAGGCTCGCTCAAGCCGCCGATCTTCCTCACCTCGACCTTCGTCTTCCCCAATGCCGCCGCCGGCAAGCGCCACTTCGAAGGCGTCACCGGCAAGCGCCCGGGCGGTGCCGACGGCCTGGTCTATTCGCGCTTCAACGGCCCGAACCAGGAGATCCTCGAAGACCGGCTCGGCATCTGGGAAGGCGCCGAGGACGCGCTCGCCTTCTCCTCAGGCATGTCGGCGATCGCCACCCTGTTCCTGTCGATGGTCAAGCCGGGCGACACGATCGTCCATTCGGGCCCGCTCTATGCGGCGACCGAGACGCTGATCGCCCGCATCCTCGGCCGCTTCGGCGTCCATTGGCTCGACTTCCCCGCCGGCGCCACCCGCGAGGAGATCGACGCGGTGCTGAGCAAGGCCGCATCGGGCAATGTCGCGCTGATCTATCTGGAGAGCCCGGCCAACCCGACCAACGCGCTGGTCGATGTCGAGGCTGTGCGTGCCAGCCGCGACGCGATCTTCACCGGTGCCAACAAGCCGCCGATCGCGATCGACAACACCTTCCTCGGCCCGCTCTGGGCCAAGCCGCTCGAGCAGGGCGCGGACATCGTCGTCTATTCGCTGACCAAATATGCGGGGGGCCATTCGGACCTGGTCGCGGGCGGCGTGCTCGGCTCGAAGGAGCACATCAACACGATCCGGCTGATGCGCAACACGATCGGCACGATCTGCGATCCCAACACCGCCTGGATGCTTCTGCGCTCGCTGGAGACGCTCGAACTGCGCATGTCGCGCGCCGGCGAGAATGCCGCCAAGGTCTGTGCGTTCCTGCGCAGCCATCCCAAGGTCGAGCATGTCGGCTATCTCGGCTTCCTCGAGGAAGGCTCGCGCCAGGCGGACATCTACAAGCGCCACTGCACCGGCGCCGGTTCGACCTTCTCGCTGTACCTCAAGGGCGGCGAGAAGGAGGCGTTCGCCTTTCTGGACAGCCTCAAGATCGCCAAGCTCGCCGTGTCGCTCGGCGGCACCGAGACGCTGGCGAGCCACCCCGCCGGCATGACCCACCTCTCGGTGCCCGATGCCCGCAAGCAGGCGCTCGGCATCACCGACAATCTCGTCCGCATCTCGATCGGCGTCGAGGATGCCGATGATCTGATCGCCGATTTCGAGGAAGCGCTGAAGGCGGTGTGAAGAAAAGCCTCCCCGGCTTCGGCCGGGGCTATTGGGTGCAATACTTATGGAGCGCCCGGCTTGATTGAGCTTAGAGCGCGAAAGCCTTATCCTGCCCATCCGAGGGGGACTCGGCCATGATCGGACTTTCGCGCTCCATTGCTCTTCTCGCCGCGCCGCTGCTGGCGCTGCCCGCCATCGCCCAGACCGCCGACCCGATGGCCGGCATGCACGCCGGCCACGGCTTCCCCCAGACGCTCGCCGACTGGGCGCGCGGCGGCCAGCTCTTCCCCGATCTCGGCAGCTTCCACCGCGACAGCGGCAGCAAGGTCCCCCAGGCCCAGGCCTATTTCGACCAGGGCATGCGCCTGCTCTGGGCGTTCAACCATGACGAGGCCGCGCGCAGCTTCGCCAAGGCCACCGAAGCCGATCCGCGGTGCGGCATCTGCTTCTGGGGCGTCGCCCTGGCGCTCGGCCCCAATTACAACATGCCGATGATGGCCGAACCGCGCGCCCGGGTCGCCTGGGAAGCGCTGAAACGGGCCGAGGCGCTGGCGCCATCCGCCACCCCGGCCAACCGCGCGCTGATCCTGGCGCTGGCGAAGCGCTACACCGGCCCGCAGCCGATCGATCCCGGCAACAGCGCGCCCCTGCTCGCCGCGTTCGGCGATGCGATGCGCGGCGCCGCCAGGGCCTTTCCGCAGGACGACGACATCCTCACGCTCTTCGCCGAAGCGCAGATGAACCGGAACCCGTGGAAGCTGTGGAACCTGGACGGCACCCCGGCAAAGGACACGCCGGAGATCGTCGCCACGCTGGAGACAGTGCTCGCCCGCAACCCGCATCATCCCGGCGCCAACCATTACTATATCCACGCCGTCGAAGCCTCGACGTCGCCGGGCAAGGCGATCGACTCCGCCGAACGGCTCAAGGCGATGATGCCGGGTGCCGGCCATGTCGTGCACATGCCCGCGCACATCCTCCAGCGCGTCGGCCGCTACGAGGAATCGGCAGAGGCCAATCGCCTCGCCGACGCGGCGGACAAGGCCTATTATGCCAAGACCGCGGCGATCGACTATTACCCGATGTATTCGGCGCACAATCTCCAGTTCCTCGCCGCCGCGGCCTCGATGGAGGGGCGCAGCGCCGAGACGATCAAGGCGCTGCGCGACGTGCGCGCCGTCTTCACCGACGAGATGGCGGCCGGCATGCCCGGCATGGATTGGGGCATCGGCTATCTCTACCAGGCGCTGATACGCTTCGGTCGCTGGGACGCGGTGCTCGCCGAACCCCAGCCCGATGCCCGGCTGCTCGACCTGACCGTCAACTGGCTCTCGGCCCGCACCATCGCCTTCGCCGCCACGGGCAAGCTGCCCGAGGCCGATGCCGAGCTGGCGAAGCTCAAGGCGAAGATCGCCACCGCGCCGGCCGATGCGCTGGCCGGCATGAACCTGGCAGCGCCGCTCTTCCAGATCGCCCGGCTCCGCGCCGAGGCCCGCATCGCGCTGGCTCGCAAGGATGCGCCCAAGGCGATCGCGCTGCTCCGCGAGGCGGTCACCCTCGAGGACACCCTGTCCTACAACGAGCCCTCGGACGAGTTCTTCCCGACCCGCCATCTGCTCGGCGCCGCGCTGTTGGACAGCGGCGCGGCGGCGGAGGCCGAGGCGGTGTTCCGCGAGGACCTGAAGCGCAATCCGCGCAACGGCTGGGCGCTGCTCGGCCTGGCCCAGGCGCTCGAGGCGCAGAAGAAGGACGCGAGCGCGGCGAAGAAGGACTTCGCCGCCGCCTGGGTCCGCGCCGATGTGAAGCTCAGCGCCCCGGCGTTTTGAGCGCGGCGGCGAGCAGGTCGGCCATGACGCGATGGTCCTTGAGCGACGGGTGCCAGTTGCATCCGGTCATCTCGAGGGTCGGCACCTTCACCGCCGTCACCCCGGTGGCCCGGGCCACCGCGGCGACGTCGGCATAGAAATTCTCGGCGCCCATCAGCACCAGCCGTGCCTGGGGCTGCTGGTGCCGACGCTCTTTGACAAAGTCGATATAACGCCTGCGATACGCCGCCCGCAGCGCCGCATCGTCCGGCCAGGCCTCGCCGGCATGGAGCTTGGTCGAGAAGTCGTTGGTGCCCAGGTTGATCACGATGATCCCGGGCCGACAGCCATCCGCTCGGGCCGGCGCCGGCTCGCCGGGAATGGCGCGGGGATAGAGGAAGGGCAGGTTCTCGCCCGGCTTGCCGCCGGCATAGTTGCGGACCACGCCATAGCCCGAATAGGCGATGACCCGGTAATCCGCGCCCAGCCGCCGCGCCAGCACCGGCCCGAACGCCTGGCTGGTATCGGTGGTGTCGTGCACCTTCCGCTCGTCACACTCGCGGGTCGGCGAGGTGTTGCCATAGCCGACGCTGTGCGAGTCCCCGATGAACTCGATCCGGCGCGACCGCACCGGCGGCGCCAACGGCGTGCCATGGGTGAAGAAACCCAGGAAGCGGCTGCTGCCCGACTGGCTCTCGGTCAGCTTGTCGATGCGGATCGTGTGGATGCCCGGCTTGAGCCGCGCCACCTTCACCACCGCCGGCCCGGGCGTCACCAGCGTCTGGAACGGCTTGCCGTCCACGCTCACCCGCAGCCAGTCGCCCTGCGTCTCGACCTGCGCGCTCACCTCGGTGCCGCGGAAACGCCCTTCGACATAGACGCCCGGCCAGCCGAAGCGGATCGCCTTGCCCTCTATCACCGCACGCCCACCGACATGAACGTCGAGCGGCTTCCCGTCCGGAGCGGGGGCAGCGGAGAGGGCGAGCGGCGCGAGCAGCGCAAGGGCGGCGGACTTCATGCGCCCAGCCTATGCGTAGCCGGGCGCCGCGTCAGCCCCGGAGATGGTCGCGATAGGCCTGATCAAAGGCTTTTCAGGCCGGCTCCGGCTAATCCATCGCCTCGTCGAGATGCCGCAGGTCCTTGCCGCGCGTCTCGCGTCCGAACCAGCCCACCAGGATCAGGGCCGCGAGCATCGGCACCATGATCGCGCCCGCCACCACGCCGATCGAGGGCACCAGCTTGGCGATGAACAGCGCCTGCGCGATCACGCCGCCGGCCTTGGTGCAGGCCGCCACCCATCCCGTCGCCCGGCCGCGGACGCGCAAGGGAAAGCTCTCGGCGGTATAGGGCAGCAGGATCGCGATGATGCCGTTGATACCGATGATCAGCAGCGCCACCGGCAGCACCGGGCTGCCGCCGCCGAACAATTCCATCCGGAGCACGCCCGCCAGCCCCAGCAGCGTCACCGCGATGGATGCACCCAGCGCCCATTTGGTGCTCCAAAGGCTGTAGAGCAGCGCCCCCACGAAGATCGTCGGGAAGGCGATCAGCGCGCTCTCTGCAAGCAGCCGGCTCGCCACTTCCATCGAATAGCCCTTGTTGACGAAATGGTTGGGCAACCACAGCAGCAGGCCGAAATTGATCAGTCCCCAGGTGATGCCGGTCAACGAAAGCGCGGTGAGCTTGCCATAGAGGTGCATGCCTTTCAGCGCGCCATGCCCGGGCTGGGCCGCGGCGGCGACGGTCGGCGCGTCTACCTTGCGGACCACTGCGCCGAACTTGCGCATCACCGCCTGCGCTTCCACCACCCGGCCGCGTGCCAGCAGGAACTTGGCGCTCTCGGGGATCAGCGCCCCGAGCAGCACCAGCGTCAGCCCGGTCGGCAGGTTGAGCAGCCAGAGGATGCGCCAGCTATACTCCGGCACCAGCAGTGTCGACGCGCCGCTCGCGGCGAAATAGCCGCCGCCCGCGCCCAGTCCGCCGACGAGCACCAGGCTCCAGCCGCGGTGCCGGTTGGGCATCATCTCGGCGAGCAGCGCATAGGTGACCGGCAGCATGCCGCCTGCCGCCGCGCCCATCATGAAGCACATGCCGATATTCCAGGCGAGGCTGGGCATCGCCCCGCAGATCGAGGTGCCGACAAACATCACCGCGGAGAGCAGGATCGTCGCCTTGCGGCCATAGATGTCGGCCAGCACGCCCCACACCACCGATCCGGTGACGGTGCCGATCAGCGCGAAGAAGGGGACCAGGCTCACCGTCTCCTTGGGCACCATATATTCGCCGACCATGCCCGGCACGGTGAAGCCCAGCGAGGCCGGCTTCATCGTGTCAATGATCAGCGCGATCACCAGCACCAGCATCAGCCCCCAATGCGCCGGCCCCAGGGGCGCGTCCTCCGGCGCGGCCACTTCGATTCCCGCACCCGCTGCGCGCTGCTCCGCGACGTTGCGGGGAAGCAGGCCATAGGCGGCGACCAGGCAGCCGCCGATGATCAGTCCCATGCCGGCGACCATGTCCCAGCCCATCGGCATGCCGGCGAGCATGAAGTGCATGTCGCGGCCCATCAGGAACATCGGGATGTGCAGCAGCACGCCGAGGGTGACCGCGACGCAGCCCAATGCGAAGGCCCAGAGCGCCCGACGATCCGAAAGACTTGCCTGCACCGCGCGCCCCTTCCTCTTCCCGCGCCGCAAATCTGGCACGAAGCACGGATCGGGGAAAGCGGCTGGCAAGCGGCATCAAGCCATGCTCTAACCCGCGCCCATGACCGCCCCGTTCCGTACCGGCCTCGCCGCGCTCGCCGCCCTGTCGTTCACCACCCCGCCGGTCCTGGCGCAGACGAGCTCGGAGCCGACCGCCGCGTCGGCCGATCCGATGATCGGCACCGGCGGCGAGGGGCATACCTTCCCGGGCGCCGTCGCGCCGTTCGGCATGATCCAGCTGAGCCCGGACACCGACACGACCTGCCAGATCCGCAAATGCTACAGCCACGCCGCCGGCTATCGCTACGAGGACCCGACGATCCAGGGCTTCTCGATGACGCATTTCTCGGGTGCCGGCCATTCGGACCTGGGCGACTTCCTGATCCAGCCGGTCTCGGGCGACACGGTGGGGCTGGAGCCCGACGACTATCGCTCGCCCTTCGACCATGCGACCGAGCAGGCGGCGCCCGGCTATTATGCGGTGACGCTCGCCAGGCCCGGCGTCCGCGCCGAGATGACCGCCGGCACGCGGGTCGGCGTCCAGCGCTACACCTTCCCCGCCGGCAAGGCCGCGCATCTGCTGTTCGACCTGCGCAGCTCGCTCTACAACTATCCCGGCAAGATCCTCTGGTCCTCGATCCGCATCCGCCCCGACGGGACGATCACCGGCGCACGCGAGACCCGCGGCTGGGCGCCCGCCCGCAAGCTGTTCTTCGCGATCCGCCCTTCGCGCCCGATCACCGGCCACGCCTTTCTCGATCGGGAGCAGAAGGTCGAGTATCGCGGCTTCCAGGGCCCGAGCCGCGGTGCGGACGATGCCCAGCAGCTCGCCGGGCGCGAGCTGGTCGCGCGGCTGGACTTCGGCCAGATCGACGGACCGCTCGAAGTGAAGGTGGCGATCTCGGCCGTCGATGAGGATGGCGCGATCGCCAATCTCGACAGCGAGCCCGGCAATTTCGACGCGGTCCGCGCCGCGACCGGCAAGGACTGGGACCAGGCGCTCGGCGCAGTCGAGCTCGAAGGCCCGGCGCCGATGAAGAAGATGGTCGCCACCGCGCTCTATCACAGCCTGATCGCGCCCAGCGTCTTCTCCGACGCCGATGGCCGCTGGCGGGGGCCGGACGATCAAGTCCATGCCGCCAAGGGCTTCACCTTCCACTCCACCTTCTCGCTGTGGGACACGTTCCGCGCCGAGCATCCCCTGCTTCTGCTCACCCAGAGCGAGAAGAAGAACGCCGACTTCGTCAACTCGCTGATCGCCAGCCAGCAGGTCAGCCCGTTCGGCATCCTGCCGGTCTGGCAGTTCAACGGGCGCGAGACCTGGACGATGATCGGCTATCACGCCGTGCCGGTGATCGCCGACGCGTACATGAAAGGCATCAGGGGTTTCGACCCGAACGCCGCGCTCGATGCGATGGTGAAGAGCGCCACCTACGGCCCCTATGGCGGCCTCGATCAATATATGAAGCTCGGTTACGTGCCGATCGACAAGGAACCGGAAGCGGCCTCCAAGACGGTCGAATACGCCTATGACGACTGGACCATCGCGCGCATGGCCCGGGCGATGGGCAAGGCGGATGTCGCCGCGCCGTTCGAGGCGCGCGCCGGCAACTGGCGCAACAGCTTCGACGTGAAGACCGGGTTCCTGCGCGCCCGCAAGGCGGACGGGACCTATCGCGTGCCCTTCGATCCGACCGCGATCAACTATGGCTCGGACTATACCGAGGGCAATGCCTGGCAATATAGCTGGTTCGTGCCCCAGGACCAGGCGGGCATGTTCAAGCTGCTCGGCGGCGACGCGGCGGCAGTGAAGAAGCTCGATGCAATGTTCGACTTCGACAATTCGAAGCTCGACTACAGCCATGCCGAGGACATTGCCGGGCTGATCGGCCAGTACATCCATGGCAACGAGCCGAGCCACCACGTCGCCTATCTCTACAGCTATGCCGGCCAGCCCTGGCGTACCCAGGAACGGCTCAAGCAGATCGTCGAGAGCCAGTACAAGCCGACGCCGGACGGCCTGTCGGGCAATGACGATCTCGGCCAGATGTCGGCCTGGTTCGTGTTCACCGCGCTCGGCTTCTATCCCGTTGCCCCCGGCTCGAACGAGTATGTGATCGGCCGTCCCTTCCTCGATCGCGCGACGCTCAACCTGCCGAACGGCAAGCGCTTCGCCATCGTCGCCGAGGGCCTGTCCGACGCCAACAAATATGTCGGCAAGGTCCTGCTCAACGGCAAGCCGCTGGCGCGCGGATACCTGAAGCACGACGAGATCGTCGCAGGTGGCGAACTGCGCTTCACGATGAGCGCGAAGCCCGACAAGAGCTGGGCGACGGGCAAGGCGGCACGGCCCTATTCGATGAGCACGGCCCCGCGCTGAGCAGCGCACCGGCCACCCCGTCCGAGACCGCCCTATAATGGGGGGTGATGCCCGTTCGAGCGGGTGGTTTCGGACGGGCGATCATGAACTCGAAATCCTCCCATGCCCTCGACAGGCTGATGCACGTGGTGCCGGCGGCGCTCGCCGGCTCGGTCATCCTGATGATGGCCGCGCGCGGCACCAGCATGTTCGTGCAGGGCGAGCCCGGCCAGTTCATCGCCTATGCAGTCGAGATGCTGGCCGGCAGCATCGCGCTCGCGATCATCGTCTTCGCCACCCCGCGCAACAACAAGGGCCTGGAGCAACGCCGTGTCGCGGCGCTCGAGGCCGAGGAAGAACGCCGCCAGGTCCAGCGCCTGCTCCAGATGACCGACATGCTGCAGAGCGCCAGCGGCTATGCCGATGCCAATGCCGTGCTGCGCGCCACGGTCGAGACGCTGCTCGAGGGCTTCTCCGGCGCGCTCTACATCTTCAACAATTCGCGCGATCGGCTGGAGCTGTCGACCGGCTGGAACTGGCCCGATGACGAGCGCGTGCTCAAGACGCTGTCGCCCTCGCATTGCTGGGCGCTCAAGCGCGGCAAGGCGCACATCAACGCCGATGGTCCCGGCGTGCTGCGCTGCGAACATCACGCGTCGGGGCTGACGGTGCTCGAAGTGCCGATGATGGCGCATGGCGAGATCCAGGGCATGCTCAAGATCGCGACCGGCGCGGAGGACGCGCTCGATCGCCTGGCCCGGATCAAGCCGCTGGCCGAAGCGGTGGCCGATGCCATGTCGCTCGCCGTCTCCAACATCGCCCTGCGCGAGAAGCTGCGCACCCAGGCGCTGCGCGATCCGCTGACCGGCCTCTACAACCGCCGCTACATGGAAGACGCGCTCGAGCGCTATGCCAGCCTGGCCGAGCGGAGCGGCGCGCCCGTCTCTGCGATCATGATCGACCTCGATCACTTCAAGAAGCTCAACGACGAGCATGGCCATGCGATGGGCGATGCCGTGCTGCGCGAGGTCGCCGCCGCGATCATCGGGGCGCTACGCCCCTCCGACGTCGCCTGCCGCTATGGGGGCGAGGAGCTGGTAGTGATCCTGCCCGAATGCGACCTGGCCGAAGCACTCGCCAAGGGCGAGACGCTCCGCTCGCGGATCGAGGCGCTGTCCGCCATCCATGACGCGAACATCTCCGCGTCGCTGGGCGTCGCCTCCATCCCCGAGACGACCAAGACGCTGGCCGACCTGATCACCATGGCGGATGCCGCCTTGTACCAGGCCAAGGAAGGCGGCCGGAACCGCGTCGTCTCGGCCAGCCGCAAGGAAGCCGCGCCGCTGGCGATCGCGGCGGAGTAAAAGCTTAGGCGCCCTGCCGAACCGCGTCGATGAACGCCCGCACCGCCGGGGCCATGTGGCGCTGCTGCGGATAGCAGAGATAATGGCCGGGGAACGGCGCCGACCAGCGCTCGAGCATCGGCACCAGCCGGCCCGCCGCGATATGCTCGCGCACCTTGGGCTCGATCGCGAAGGCAATGCCCGCGCCCTGCAGCGCCGCTTCGAGACAGGCCTGCTTGTCGTCGAGGATCAGCGGCCCGTCGACCGCGACCTGGAACCAGCCCTCCTCCCAGAACTCCCAATGATAGGGCGCAGCATTCCCCGGCCAGCGCCAGCGGATGCAGCGGTGGCGCAGCAGATCGCGGGGATGCTCGGGCACGCCATGCGCCGCGACATAGTCCGGCGTCGCGACGGCGAGCTGGCGCATCTCCTTGCCGAGCGCCACCGCGACCATGTCGCGCTCGACCAGCTCGCCGATCCGGATCGCCACGTCATAGCCGCCCGCGACGATGTCGATCACCGTATCGTCCAGCGAGACGTCGAGCACGACATCGGGATAGTCCCGGCCGAAGCGGGCGAGGATCGGCAGCACGTGCAGTTCTCCGGCGAAGCGCGATGCATGGACGCGAACCCGCCCCGCGATCCCCTCGCGACCGGCACGCGCCTGCAGCATCGCCTCGCCCAGCTCGGCCAGCGCCGGCTCGGTACGCGCGAGCAGCGCGGCCCCCGCCTCGGTGAGCGACACGCTGCGCGTCGTCCGGTTGAGCAGCCGCGTGCCCAGCCGCTCCTCCAGCCCGCGCACGAGCTGGCTCAGTGCCGAGGGCGACACCCCCATCACCCCGGCGGCGCGACTGAAGCTGAGCGCCTGTGCAACCGCAACGAAGCCGCGCAGCTGCTGATAATCGGCGGAGAGCAGGGTGGTATCCATCGCCACTGTTTAGCAGGACTAACAAGTCCATGGCAAAACACAGCCATTATCCGGGGCGCATCTCGCGCCCATCTCCTGCCGCGAAGGAGATCACAACATGAAGACCTGGTTCATCACCGGTATCTCGCGCGGGCTCGGCCTCGCGCTGGCACAGGCGGCGCTGGCGCGCGGCGACACCGTCATCGGTACCGTCCGTGGCGCACACCCCGAACTGGAGGAGGGCGCCGGCACGCTCCACATCCTGACGCTCGACATGACCGACCCGACCGCGATCGCGCCCGTCGTCGAGCAAGCCTTTGCGCTGACCGGACGGATCGACGTGATCGTCAACAATGCCGGATACGGCCTGCTCGGCGCGATCGAGCAGGCGAGCGACGCCGATGTCGCCCGGCTGTTCGAAGTCGACCTGTTCGGACCGTTCCGCCTGATCCGCGCCGCCCTGCCGCATCTGCGTGCACAGGGAGCCGGCCATATCGTCAACGTCACGTCGATCGCCGGTCGCGCGCCGGGCGCCGGTTCCGGCCTCTATGCCTCGGCCAAATATGCGCTCGAGGGCCTGTCGGCCGCGCTCGCCCAGGAAGTCGCGCCGCTCGGCATCCACGTCACTGCCGTCGCACCGGGCGCGTTCCGCACCGACTTCCTGTCGGATCACTCGATCCGCAAGAGCGGGGCGGACGAAAGCTACGCGGCGGTCGGCCGCTCCTCGGCGGCATTCGATGCGATGGCGGGCCGGCAGCTCGGCGATCCCGCCCGCGCCGCCGCCGCGATCCTCGAGCTGGCCGATGCGCCCAACCCGCCGCTCAACCTGCTGCTCGGCAGCGACGCGCTGCGCCGCGCGCGCGAGAAGCTCGATACGGTGATCGAGGAGATGGATCGCTGGGAGCCGGTCACCCGCGGCACCGACTTCGCGGAGTAACGGGCCTAGGGCGCGCCGATCGCCCCGCGCAGGAAACCGCCCACGCGGCGCGCCCATTCCCCGTCGTGCAGATTGCTGACTTCGCCGTGATTGAGCCCCGGCACCAGCCATAGCCCCTTGCGGTTCGGCGCCGCCGCGAAGAGCGTGCGCGTCTCCACGGGCGGCGTGTAGCGATCCTCCGCCCCGCCGATCACGAACACCGGCGCCCGGAAATCGCGGATCGCCATAACGGGCGCGATCCGCCCCGGCCACACGCCGTAGCGCGGCAGCGACTGGAGGCTCAGCAGCGGCTCGCCGATCGTCCCGCCGACCGGGCCCAGCATCGCCGCCATCCGGTTGTAGATCGCATGGCGGATATCGGGGAACACCGCGACGAGCACCAGCGCATCGGCCGGCACCGCGCCGTCGCGTCCGATCAGCGCCGCCGCCCCACCCAGCGAGACGCCGATCACGCCGACCTTCGCGCCGTGCTGCTTCGCCTTCAGCCAGTCGAACGCGGCGCGCGCGTCGAGGCCCTCGTCCAGGCCATAGCTATGGTCGGTGATCGTCGATTCGCCGTGCCCGCGCAGATCGATGGCGAGCGCGGCATAGCCTTGCGCCACCAGTGCCTCTGCCATCGGCGCGGTCTGGTTGCGCGAAGCGCCGACGCCGTGGAGCAGCAGCACCGCCGGCCCATCCGGCCGGCGCCCGGGCCACCAGGTCCCGGCAATCTCGATACCGTCGCGCGCCTTCAGCCGCACCGCCTGCGCGGGCAAAGCCACCGGAGCGACCGCAGATGCATGGCCGGCCGCGGCCATCGAGCCGAAGCTCCAGCTGGCGCCGAACATAAGGACCAGCAGCAGCGCCGCCGCCCCGATCGCCAGTCTGGTGCCCTGCCCCCGCAAGGCCCTAGCCGTCGCCGACGCGCTCGATGTCGGCGCCGACTGCCTGGAGCTTCTCCTCGAGCCGCTCATAGCCGCGGTCGAGGTGGTAGACGCGGTTGACCTGGGTCTCGCCCTCGGCGGCCAGGCCGGCGAGGATCAGGCTCATCGAGGCGCGCAGGTCGGTCGCCATCACCTGGGCACCGACCAGCTTGGTCGGCCCGTGCACCACCGCGGTGCGCCCGCGCACGTCGATGTGCGCGCCCATGCGGGTCAGCTCGGGCACGTGCATGTAGCGGTTCTCGAAGATCGTCTCGGTGAATACGCTGGCGCCCTCGGCGACCAGCTGCATTGCCATGAACTGCGCCTGCATGTCGGTCGCGAAGCCCGGGAAGGGCGCGGTCGACAGGGTCAGCGGCTTGAGCGGGCCATTGGCGGCGATACGGATGCCGTCCTTGGTCTCCTCGACCGTCACGCCCGCCTGGACCAGTGCGTCCAGCGTAGCGCGCATGTCGTTCGCCTCGGCGCCGACCAGCTCGACATCGCCGCCGGTGATCGCCGCGGCACAGGCATAGCTGCCCGCCTCGATCCGGTCCGGCATCACCGCATAGGTCGCGCCGTGCAGGCGATCCGTGCCTTCGATCTCCAGCCGTTCGGTGCCGATGCCGTCGATCTTCGCCCCCATCGCGACGAGCAGGTTGCACAGGTCGACGATCTCCGGCTCGCGCGCGGCATTGTCGAGCACGGTGGTGCCCTTGCAGGTCACTGCCGCCATCAGCGCATTCTCGGTCGCGCCGACCGAGACCACCGGGAAGCTGTAGCGCCCGCCGGGCAGGCGGCCGCCCGGAGCGGTCGCCTTCACATAGCCGGCGGCCAGCTCGATCTCGGCGCCCATCGCCTCGAGCGCCTTGAGGTGCAGGTCGATCGGGCGGTTGCCGATCGCACAGCCGCCGGGCAGCGACACGGTCGCCTCGCCGGCGCGGCCGAGCAGCGGGCCGAGCACCAGGATCGAGGCGCGCATCTTGCGGACGATGTCATAGGGCGCGACCGTCGAGGTCAGCTTGCCCGCGCGCACCGTCATCACCCGGCCGAAATCGGTCGGCCGCGTGCCTTCGATCGACGTCGATGCACCCAGCTCGTTGAGCAGGTGGCCGAAGCTGTCGACGTCCGCCAGGCGGGGCAGATTGCGCAGCGTCAGCGGCTCGTCGGTGAGCAGCGCGCAGGGCATCAGCGTGAGCGCGGCGTTCTTGGCGCCGGAGACGGGGATCTTGCCGGAGAGGCGATTGCCGCCGCGAATGAGAATACGGTCCATGACGGGCTTCTAATCCCTGCTGCGCCGCACGCAAGACCATGCGTTTTTTGCGCCATTGATCGATTTTAATGCATTGATTCAATTGCACTGCTTTGCATCGCAGGTGGGGGGAAGCCATCGCGTGTCCGGCAGTTGCTTTGCGGAGAAGCTGAGCGAGTTGATCGATCTGACAGAGGTCGAGCACAAGACGCTCGAAAAATTGGAGGAACGCCAGCGGCACGTGCGCCGCGGGGCGGTGCTGCAACGCGAGAATGAAGGCGGCGGCGAGCTCTATGTCCTGCGCAAGGGACTGATGATGAGCTATGTGCTGCTCCACGATGGCAGCCGGCAGATCCTGCGCTTCCTCTTTCCCGGCGACATGCTCGGCATCTCCAGCGCGGTCTATCAGGAGGCCCCCGAGACGCTGGCGGCGCTGTCCGACTGCGTGGTCTGCCCGTTCGATCGCGGCGTGCTTGCCGATCTGATGCGCGAGCATCCCCGGCTGGCGGCGATGGTGCTGGTCTATTCGCAGATCGAGCGCGTCGCGCTCACCGACCGGCTGGCCGCGCTCGGCCGCACCAGCGCCAAGGCGCGTGTCGCGGCACTGCTCCTCGACCTGCGCAACCGGCTGCGCGCGACCGACAAGAGTCTGGCCAATGTCTTCTCGCTGGGACTGACACAGGAGGAAGTGGGCGACGCGACCGGCCTCACTGCCGTCCATGTCAACCGCATGCTGCGCCAGCTGGAGGAAGAGCAGCTGATCGCCCGCGAGGGCGGCCGGGTGACCCTGCTCGACGAGCGCGCGCTCGCCCGCGAGGCCAATTATGTGAATCGCTATGAAGGACTCGACCTGGGCTGGCTCCCCAAGGCGCACTGAGCGGCCATCGACGATTTCGAGGAAGAAGGTGGGCCGGACGTCTGCGGTGACAAGCTCGCGCCGTCCGGCCCATTGTTCCTGCCCAAAACCCCCCGGTTCCCAGGAACTGCGGACCTTCTACCGATTCGCCGCCAGGCTGTGTCGCCCGGAAAAACGCCTATCGTGGAGACCCTTAGGCGGGGGTGTAACGACAACTTGCACGCGCCGCCCGACCCGGGCAGCCTCACGGTGAGAGGGGAAATGCGATGACGTGGCCCAAGGACATCCCGTTCGATCCCGCCCGCAAGCGCTACTACCTGCTCGACGAATCACTCCGGCACAATCCGAGCGATTATGATCTGCTCAACGAACTGGAGATATACCCGGTCCGGACGGACGCCGACGGCGACAGAGTGCCGACCAGGGCGGGCCCGCGCAAATATGTGGCACCCGGCCGCACCATAGAGAGCAGCCATGGCCTGCCGAAGCTGTTGGCCAGGCCGCGGGTGTTCGTCGCGCGCCGGAACAAGCCGCTCGACATCTACGGCTTCCACAAGCGCCGGCTGGTCTCCAACCGCGCGAAGCAACTGCTCTGCGAGATCGACCCCGGCGGCTTCGACTTTGCCGAATGCGACACGGTCACCCGCGGCGGCCGTGCGATCGAGCCCTATTGGCTGATGGACGTCGCCCGGCTCGCCCCGCCCTTCGACGAGTCGCGCTCGGTGTTCGAGCGCAGGTCCAACCCGGACTGGATCACCGGCGAAGTCCATGTCGATATCGGCGACCTCCACGACATCCACATGGCGCCCGATCTGCCCGCCGATCACCACGCCTTCCTGCTGCCGCAGCACAGCCTCCACATGGTGTTCGACGAAGTGCTGGCCGATGCCTGGCGGGCGCGCGGGTTTCTCGGGGCCGATTTCCAGCCGCTGCAACCGCCCACCCCGCGCGAGCGGACCGAGGGCAACTGGCATGGGAACTACGCCTATTGGCGCCGAGGCGGGTACCGCGATCAGGCGGCGGACGCCTAGGCCGGCGTCACGCCTTTTCGAGCGTGCACTGGAGCGGGTGCTGGTTCTGCCGGGCGAAGTCGATCACCTGGCTCACCTTGGTCTCGGCGACTTCATAGCTGAACACGCCGCACACGCCCACGCCGCGCTGGTGGACATGGAGCATCACCCGCGTCGCCTCTTCCATGTCCATCCGGAAGAAGCGCTGCAGGCACAGCACGACGAATTCCATCGGCGTGTAATCGTCGTTGAGCATCAGCACCCGGTAGGGCGTCGGCTTCTTGGTGCGCGTGCGGGTACGCGTGGCGAGGCCGATCGAGGGGTTGTTGCCCCGATCGTCGTCATTGCCGTCCTCGGCCATGCGGATGTTGAATGTCACGGGATCTGTCACGCCGCGGAAAATATGGGTTCGCGCCCCCAAGGGCAAGGCCACGCCGAACGCGTAAACCCCGATTGGGACCGGATAAAAGGAAAGGGCGGCCCTTCCCGAAGGAAGGACCGCCCCAATTCCTGGCTTCCGGCGAGCCGGAAGCGCTCGCTTTACGCGACGGTCTTCGCCTTCTCGGCGGCGACGGCAACGCGGTTCGACAGCGGCTGGGCCGCGTCGCTGGCGAGCTTGATCAGCGCTTCGGTGTTCTTCGAAGCTTCGGCGACGTACGAGTCGAACGCGCCGCGGAAATAGTCGCTCTGCAGGCGGAAGAAATCGGCCGGCGACTTGACGGTGGCGAGGTTCTTCAGCGCGGCGGTCGCGCTCTCGAACGACTTGCGGCTATACTCGGCGGCGTCCTGGCCCAGGCCCTCGAAGCCCTTGGCGGCGATGCGGCCCGACTCGACCAGCGCCTCGACATTGCCCTTGGCGAAGTCGTTGGCTTCCTCGACCAGCTTGGTCGACTTCTCGACGGCGGCCTTGGTGCGGTCATTCCACTCGGCGAACAGAGCCTGAGCCTTGTCGGTAGCGTTCTCGATCGTGGTCATCTTCCAGATTCCCTTCTCTTCCGGCGCAGCGACGGTCTCTTCGACGGTCTCGACGGCGGCGATTGCGGTTTCCGTGGCGGCCTCGGCGATCTTCTCGACGGGGGCCTCGACCACGGCTTCGACGGTTTCGGTCACTTCCTGCGGTGCTGCCTCGAGAACCGGGACCGGCTCGGCGACGACGGGCGCTTCGACGGTCTTTTCGATAACCGTCTCGGCAGTCTTCACCGGCTCGGGCTTCTCAGCCTCGGGCGCAGCAACTTTCGGCGCGGCCTTGGCGCGCGCCGCAGGCTTCGGAGCGGCGGGCTTGGGCGCGCCGGTCTTCGGTCCTTTGGTGGCCATGATATGCCTTCCCCATAAAGCTATTGCTGCGATGCAGCATGTAGGGGCTTTTGCGCGACAATGCAAGCATTATTGTGCACTGCACAAAAATAGACAAATCATTCAATTTAGATGATAAATCAGCGTGCCCGCACATAGCTTCCCGGGGCATCCTCGATCGCATCGAGCTTGCCCTTGCCGGGGATCCGCGCGCCCTTGACCGGGACCTTGGCGGCATCGAGCGCGTCGAGCCAGCCGATCCAGTCCGGCCACCAACTCCCCTTAGTCTCTTTTGCTCCCGCAAAAAATTCAGTGAGTGTCTCAACCTTGTCCGAATTGGTCCAATACTGGTATTTTTGCGCCGAAGGGGGGTTCACCACCCCGGCGATATGTCCCGATCCGGCCAGCACGAACTTGAGCGGCCCCTGGAAATAATGGGTGATCTTCCAGACGCTTTGCGCCGGCGCGATATGATCCTCGCGCCCGGCCTGGACATAGGTCGGCGTCCGCACCTTCGACAGGTCGAGCGGAGTCCCGCCGATCGCCAATGCTCCGGGCTGGACCAGCTTGTTGTCGCGGTACAGGTCGGTCAGGTAGCTCATGTGCCAGGTGGCCGGCAGGTTGGTGACGTCCGAATTCCAGTGGAGCAGGTCGAACGGGGCATAGTCCTTGCCCATCAGGTAATTGTTGGTGACGTAGTTCCAGATCAGGTCGCGCCCGCGCAGCAGGTTGAACGTCGCCGCCATGTAGCGCCCGTCGAGGAACCCCTCGGTGCCGAGGCTGCGGATCATCGCCAGCTGGTCGTCGTCGACGAACATGCCGAGCTCCCCGGCTTCGGAGAAATCCACCTGCGCGGTGAAGAAGGTCGCGCTCGCCACCTTCTCCGCTTCCCCGCGCGCGTGCAGCACCGCCAGCGTCGCGGCGAGCGTGGTGCCGGCCACGCAATAGCCGATCGTGTGGACGCCCTTCACGTCGAGCAGTTCGCGCACCGTGTCGATCGCGTCGATCTGGCCGCGCTCGACGAAATCGTCCCACACCACGTCCTTCATCGAGGCGTCGGCGGACTTCCACGAGACGACGAACACCGTCAGCCCCTGCTCCACCGCCCAGCGGATGAAGCTCTTCTCGGGGTTGAGATCGAGGATGTAGAAGCGGTTGATCCAGGGCGGGAAGATCAGCAGCGGCGTCGCATAGACTTCCTTGGCGCCTTCGGCCGGGGCGTATTGGATCAGTTCGTAGAGCGGGGTGCGCTTGACCACTTTGCCCGGCGTCATCGCCAGGTTGCGGCCCAGCTCATAGGCGCCTTCCGCGGTCTGGGTCATCTGGCCCTTGGCGAGGTCGCCCATCATGTTGCTGAGGCCCTTGAGCAGGCTCTCGCCCTTGGTCTCGACGATCTTCTCGAGCACTTCGGGATTGGTCGCGGGGAAGTTGGTCGGGCTCACCGCGTCGAGGAAACCCTTGGTCGCGAAGCGCACCTGCTCCTTCTGCCTGGGGTCCATCCCTTCCAGCGCGTCGACGCCGCGCAGCATATGGTCGGCGATCACCAGATAGCTCTGGCGCAGGAAGTCGAACACCGGCTCCTCGCGCCATTGCGGCGCCTTGAAGCGCTTGTCGCGGGCCTGCTCGGGCGTCTCCTCGAACGGCGCGGCGTTCTTGGGATCGAGGAAGCGCTGCCACAGCTGCATCGTGTCGGACCAGAAATCGGTGGTCGCCTTCACCGCCGCCGCGGGATCGAGCAGCGCACCGAACGGCGGGGCCGCCGGCATATGCTCCACCCAGTCGAAGCCATGCTCCAGCATCATCTGCTGCGCGCGGCCCAGCACCCAGGTCCAGTGCTGCAGGTCTTCCAGGTCGGGAATCGGCGGGGTGGTCGTCTCGGCCATGCTCATCCTCTTCAAGCGGTGCTTTAGCGCACGCCAAGCAACTCGTCATTCCCGCAAGCGCGAACATGGCGTAGGAAGCCCGGACGGCACAGCGTCGTGCCGCGCTCCAACCCCTGAGAGATGAGGAAATGTCCGAAGAATTCTACCGCATGAAGCGCCTGCCCCCGTACGTCATCGCCGAAGTCAATGCGATGCGGGCAGCGGCGCGTGCGGCGGGAGAGGACATCATCGATCTCGGCATGGGCAATCCGGACCTGCCGCCGCCGCCGCACGTGATCGAGAAGCTGGTCGAAGTCGCGCAGAAGCCCGATGCGCACGGCTATTCCCAGTCCAAGGGCATTCCCGGCCTGCGCCGCGCCCAGGCCAATTACTATGCCCGCCGCTTCGGCGTGGACATCGATCCCGAGACCGAAGTCGTGGTGACGATGGGCTCGAAGGAAGGCCTGGCCAGCCTCGCCACCGCGATCACCGCGCCGGGCGACGTGGTGCTCGCGCCCAACCCGAGCTATCCGATCCACACTTTCGGCTTCATCCTCGCCGGCGCGACGATTCGAGCCGTTCCGACCACGCCCGACGAGCATTATTTCGAATCCCTAGAGCGCGCCATCGCCTTCACCGTCCCGCGCCCCTCGATCCTGGTGGTCAACTATCCGTCGAACCCGACCGCAGAGACGGTGGACCTCGCCTTCTACGAGCGTCTCGTCGCCTGGGCGCGCGAGAACAAGGTGTGGATCCTTTCCGACCTCGCCTATTCGGAGCTCTATTTCGACGGCAAGCCGACCGTGTCGATCCTGCAGGTCAAGGGCGCGAAGGACGTGGCGATCGAGTTCACCTCGCTTTCCAAGACCTATTCGATGGCCGGCTGGCGCATGGGCTTCGCGGTAGGCAACCGCAAGCTGATCGCCGCGATGACCCGCGTGAAGTCGTATCTCGACTATGGCGCCTTCACCCCGATCCAGGCCGCCGCCTGCGCCGCGCTGAACGGCCCACAGGACATCGTCGAGGCGAACCGCCAGCTCTACCACAAGCGCCGCGACGTGCTGGTCGAGAGCTTCGGCCGAGCCGGCTGGGAGATTCCCTCCCCGCCCGCCTCGATGTTCGCCTGGGCGCCTTTGCCTCCGGCGCTCGCGCATCTCGGCAGCCTCGAATTCTCCAAGCAGCTGCTCACCCATGCCAAGGTCGCGGTCGCGCCTGGGGTCGGCTATGGCGAGAATGGCGAGGGCTTCGTGCGTATCGCGATGGTCGAGAACGAACAGCGCCTGCGCCAGGCCGCGCGCAACGTGAAGAAATATCTCCAGTCGATGGGCGTCAACACCGCGGCGAAGGCGAGCTGAGCTCCATCCGGTGCCGCATATCGACCCGCTCTATTCGCTGGCCGGGGTGCTGGTCGGCCTGCTCGTCGGGCTGACCGGCGTCGGCGGCGGATCGCTGATGACGCCGCTGCTGGTACTCGTCTTCGGCTTCCATCCGGCCACCGCCGTCGGTACCGACCTGCTCTATGCCTCGGGTACCAAGGCGGTGGGCACTGCCGTCCATGGCTGGCGCGGCTCGGTCGACTGGCGGGTGGTCGGCAGGCTGGCGACCGGCAGCGTGCCGGCCACGATCCTCACCCTGCTCTACCTCGCCGCCGCGCACCGCGACGCCAAGGATACCGGGCATCTGATCTCGACGATCCTCGGCATTACCTTGGTCCTCACAGCCGTCGCGGTGTTCTTCCGCGTGCATATCGTCCGCGCGGCGGGGCGGCGCTTCGCCCGGTTCGACGAGCGGGTGATCGGTGCGCTCACCGTGCTGCTCGGCGTGATCCTCGGCGTGCTGGTCTCGCTCACCTCGGTCGGTGCCGGCGCGCTGGGGATGACCGCCCTGCTCGTCCTCTATCCCGGCTCGCCGGTCGCGCGGCTGGTGGGATCGGACATTGCCCATGCCGTGCCGCTCACCCTGATCGCCGGGCTCGGCCACTGGTCGATGGGCTCGGTCGATCTCAATCTGCTGTTCACGCTGCTGCTCGGCTCGATCCCCGGCATCGTGGTCGGCAGCCTGATCGCCACCCGTGTTTCGGATCGGGTGCTGACGCCCATCCTCGCCACGGTGCTGGCCATCGTCGGCTTCAAGCTCCTGTTCTAGGCCTCCATTCCCTTCCCATCGCCGCCCCCGCCTTCGCGAGGGTACAACGGGGCCAATAAGGTTGGCGGTCGCGGTATCGCGCCCTATCTCGAGGACGGGGCGGCAACAGGAGGAAGACGATGCGATCGAGCCTTTGGATCGGGCTTGCCTTGGCAACGCTGGTGGCCGGCCCCGCTTTCGCCCAGGACAAGCAGCAATCGACGGCCGAGCGCGCCGGCGACATCGCCGAGCAGCCGGCCAAGGATGTCGGCGCGGTGAAGACGAAGATCCCGCCCGTGCTGCAACAGGCCGCCGCCGCACCCTACAGCCTCTCCGGCCTGTCGAAATGCGCGCGCATCGCGGATGCGTTCGACGAACTGGGCGAAGCACTCGGACCCGATTTCGTCCAGGGCGTGGATCGCAAGAAGAGCCGCAAGGTGAAGGTCACCGGCGATACCGTGGCCGGGTTGATCGTGCCGTTCCGCGGGCTGGTCCGCGAAGTGAGCGGCGCGGCCTCGGCGCAGCGCGAACTCAATGCCGCGGTCGATGCCGGTTTTGCTCGGCGCGGATTCCTGCGCGGCGTCTACCAGACCCGTGGTTGCAAGCCGGCGCTGTAGGTCCGTCCAGATTCCGAGACCACTCCCGTCATCCCGGCAAAAGCCGGGATCTCGGGCGAAGGCGCGAGACAAGAGCCGTACGAGATCCCGGCTTTCGCCGGGATGACGATGCGGCGTATGAAACCGCACCCGATCCTCTTGTGGTGCCGTTTCATGAATCTCGACGCCTTTCCCCGCATCGCCCTGTTCGACGCACCGACCCCGATCCAGCGACTGGAGCGGGTCGAAGCGGCGCTGGAGCTGAAGGGCGCACGGCTGTTCGTGAAGCGCGACGACCTGATGGGGCTGGGCGGCGGCGGCAACAAGCTGCGCAAGCTCGAGTTCCTGCTCGGCGCGGCAATCGGGCAGGGCTGCGACACCTTCGTCACCACCGGCGCGCGGCAGTCGAACCACGCGCGGCTGAGTGCGGCGGCAGCGGCGCGGATGGGCCTGGCGGCCGAACTAATGCTGACCGACACGGTGCCGCGCGAGGACCCGAGTTATCTGCATAACGGCAACCAGCTGCTCGACGGGTTGTTCGGGGCGAAGGTCCACCATCTGCCGCGCGGCACCGATGCGCTCGCGGCAGCGCAGGCACGTGCCGAGGTGCTGACCGCCGAAGGACGCAGGCCCTATGTGGTCGGCTCGGGCGGCTCCTCGCCGGTGGGGGCACTGGGCTATGTCTCCTGTGCGCAGGAGATCCAGGCACAAGAGGCGGAGCTCGGGTTGCGGTTCGCCACGGTGATCGTCGCCAATGGCAGCCATGGCACCCATGCCGGGCTCGCCGCCGGGATCGACGATCCCCGGCGCGTCCTGTCCTTCACCGTGCTCGCCGAGCTGGCCGAAGCGGAGCGCGGCACGCTGGCGCTGGCCAATGACACGCGCGCGCTGATCGGCGAAGCGGCGCTGGGCGCGGAGGACATCCGCATCGACGGATCGCAGCGCGGCGAGGCCTATGGCATCCCGACCGAGGCGATGCTGGCGGCGGTGCGGCTGATGGCACGGGCTGAAGGGCTGCTGATCGACCCGGTCTATAGCGGCAAGGCGTTCGCGGGCGTGCTGGCGGGACTGTGCGACGGATCGCTCGCCGGCGATGTGCTGTTCGTGATGACCGGCGGGACGCCGGGGCTGTACGCGTACCAGCCGGCTTTTGCCGCATAGGCCGAGGCCCGCACTTGCTAGCGCCAGCCCCGGCAGAAGCCGGGGCCCGTGCGGCGCTCTCCCGCCTTCGCCTGAGATCCCGGCTTTCGCCGGGATGACGGCTTGTGGCTGAGGAACTAGGAAGTGCCCAAAATCCGTCGGTACAATTCGATGTACCGATCGGCCATCGCCTCGACCGAGAAATGCGCCGCCACCCGCGCGCGGCACGCTGCCCGGTCGATGGCCTCCACCTGCGCCAGTCCGGCGATCGCGCCGCCGACCGACTCGACCAGCTCCCCCGTCTCCGGCGTGATCAGCTCGGGCATCGAGCCGCGGCGACACGCGATCACCGGTGTGCCACAGGCCATCGCCTCGACCACCGACAGGCCGAACGGTTCGTCGAAATTGATCAGATGGAGCAGCGCCTGCGCCTTGCCGAGCGCGCGCAGCCGTTCCGCACCGCCGACCGGCCCATGATAGACGATGCGCTCGTCGAGGAACGGCGCGACTTCCCGATCGAAATAGCCCTGGTCCTGGACGATGCCGTAGAGGTTGAGCCGCCGCCCGGTGGCGCGCGCCACTTCGATCGCCTCGGCGGCGCCCTTGTCGGGATGCATGCGGCCGAAGAACAGCAGGTCCTCGCCGCCATCGGCCTCGAACGGAAATTCGCCGAGGCGAATGCCGTGGTGAATCGTCGCGGCGTATTTCAACGCGGGATGCCGGTCCGCCGTGCTGATCGCGACATAGTGCACGCGGTCCTCGAACGGCTTGTACATCGGCAGGATGCGGGCCGAGGAGAAGCCGTGGATCGTCGTCACCATCGGCGTGTCGACCAGCCGGGAAAAGGCATGCGCCGGGAAATCGGCCTGGTTGTGGATCAGGTCGAACCGACCCGCCTGCTCGAACAGATGCGCGAGATGGGCATATTCCCATACTTTCGCATCGATCCCGGGATCTTCCTCATACCCCGCCGGCACCACGCCATCGAGCGTGCCCGCGGTGATCGAATCCCGGGTGGCGAACAGAGTCACGTCGATCCCGCGCGCGACCAAGGCCTCGGTCAGCAGGCTCGTCACAAGCTCCCACGGCCCATAGTGCCGCGGCGGCGTGCGCCACGCGATCGGCGCCAGCATCGCGATCTTCATCCCAGGACATAGCCTTCGTTCGGGGCGAGCAGTGCGGGGTCGTGCCCGCCGCGCGCCGAGGCGAGAACAGTGAAGTCCTCCGCCCATTCGGGAATGGCGAAGCCCTGGGGTGTGTCGCCGAGGTTGAGCACCACCAGCAGCCGGTCATGTTCGTGGCGCCGTTCGAAGGCGAGCAGGTCGCCGCCTGCATCCACCGGATGATAGGCGCCCAGCGCCAGCGCCGGATGCTCGTGCCGCAGGAAGAGCAGCTTCTGGGTCAGCCGCCACATCGAGGCGGGATCGCCGCGCTGCGCCTCGACATTGCGCGCCAGCCAGTCGGGATGGAGCGGCAGCCAGGGATCGGCGGCACTGAACCCGGCATGGGCGCTCGCGTCCCAGGCCATCGGCGTGCGCACCGGATCGCGGCCGAGCCCGATGCCGGGATCGCGCAACTCGCGCGGGTCCTGGACCAGGTGCGCCGGAATCGCGCCGTCCTCCATCCCGATCTCGTCGCCATAATAGAGCGTCGGCGTGCCGCGCAGCGTGAGGAGCAGCATCATCGCGACGCGCGCCTGTTCCGGGCCGACACGGGTGGCGATGCGCGGGCGATCGTGATTGCCGAGCACCCAGTTCGGCCAGCCGGCCTCGGGCAGCGCGCCTTCATAGTCCGCGATCATCTTGGCGAGACCGCGCGCGTTCCACTCCGCACCGATCAGCTGGAAGTTGAACGGCAGGTGCACGCCCGGCTTCTCCGCCGTGCCATAATAGCCGACCAGCTGCGGCACCGGCAGGTAGATCTCGCCGATCAGGACGCGCGCACCATATTCGTCGGCGATGATCCGCATCTCGCCGGCGATGTCATGGACTTCGGGCTGGTCGGTCGAGTGGAGCTGGTGGACGCGGGTATAGTCCGGCTGGCCCGGCGCCCATTCGTCGTTCGCCGGATTGTCGGGCAGGTCGGCATGCTTGACCATGTGCCAGAGCACGTCGATCCGGAACCCGTCGATCCCGCGCGCGAACCAGAAGCGCAGCACGTCCATCATCGCCGAGCGCACTGCCGGGTTGCGCCAGTTGAGGTCCGGCTGCTCCTTCAGGAAGGCGTGGTAATAATATTGGCCGGTGGCTTCGTCCCATTCCCAGGCCGAACCGCCGAAATCGCTGATCCAGTTGTTGGGAGGCGAACCGTCGGGCTTCGCGTCGCGCCAGATATACCAGTCGCGCCGGGGATCGTCGCGGGCGCTGCGGCTCTCCTGGAACCAGGGATGCTGGTCCGATGTGTGGTTGGGCACCAGGTCGAGCAGCAGCTTGATGCCGCGTTCATGCGCCGCCGCAAGCAGCGCGTCGAAGTCTGCCAGCGTGCCGAAGCGCGGATCGATGTCACAATAGTCGGCGACGTCATAGCCGAAGTCCGCCATCGGAGACGGGAAGATCGGCGAGATCCAGATCGCATCCACGGCGAGCGCCTTGAGGTCGTCGAGCCGGTTCTCGATGCCTTTCAGATCGCCGATGCCGTCCCCGTTCGAGTCCTGGAACGAACGGGGATAGACCTGGTAGATGACGGCGGATTTCCACCATTCGGTCACTTGAACCGCTCCTTCGAAACCCGGGTGATCCGGCAGGCCAGATCCGCCTCGCCGCTCGCCACGATATAATGGTCGCCCGCGTCCGCCACGCCGGTGGTGAACACCACGGGGGTAGGCAGATAGAGCTGGTGCGCTATCGGATCGGTGAGCGCGGGATTGGCCTCGAGCAGGGGCGTCTCGTCCTCCAGCCGGAGAATCTTCGACGGATCGTCCTTGTCGAGCAGCGCCCAGAAGCTGCGATAGACGCCGACCGCGCCCTGTTTCTCGACGCCGTGATAGATCAGCATCCAGCCCTCGGGCGTGAGCACGGGCTGGCTGCCGCCGCCGATCCGCTGGGTCGAGGTCGTGCCCTTGCGCGCGCGGAGGCCGGGGGTGTCGAGCGGTTTCCAGTGCAAGCCGTCGGGCGACTGCGCCATGTTGATCGAAGGCCCACCGAGCCAGGGCGAATCGTCCGGATAAGCGAAATAGACTTCGCCGAGCGGCCGGGTGAGCGCCATGTACTTGCCGCCCGGCTTGCCCTCGAACAGGATCATGTCCTTGTTCTGGTGGTCGAGCACCACGCCGAGCAGCTTGTAGTCGAGCCCGTTCACGGAGTGGTACATCGCAGTGCAGTGCCGTTCGGCCGAGACGCCGCACACGGTCATCCACCAGCTGCCGCCGACCAGGCTGATCCGGGCATCCTCGACGCCATAGTCCATGAAGGACGCCGAGGGCTGGATCGCCTTGTCGTAATGGACCTTCACGATCCTGCTGGCGTCCTTGCTAAGCTCGACCGGGAGCAGCCAGGACAGCGAGGTCAGGCCGAGCAGGCGCGGATTGCGGTCCTTGAGCGCGAACTGGCGGGGGTCGTCCATGTCGATGCCGGCGACCGGGTGGCGATCGAGGACATAGCCCTGCTTCGTCCAGCGGATCGCCCGGGCGCTGTCGCCTTCCACCGGATCGCGCAGCGCCTCGGCCACCCGGACCATCAGCAGCAGGTTGCCGCCCGGCAGCCGAGTGAAGCCGGGATTGAAGGCGCCGAGCACATGCGTCGGCGCGTCCACGCCGTTGCGCAAGGGCGAGCGGGAGAGATCGACATCGTCGGGGCGGAAGATCAGGAAATCGTCGTCCGCCGCCACATCTACCCCCTCAACAGGTCGGAACCTGGCTTTCCCCGCCTTCGCGCCGGTACTTGCCGTCTCTCCAGAAATATCGCTCGGCGAAGGATCGGGTTCCCTCGAATTTCACGGTGAAATCGACACCCTTTCGGATCGCCCCGATCTTGCCCCGGATCGACTGGGCCTTGTCCTCCACCGCGCCGCCATCGTCATAGACCGACTGGAAGCTCGCCACTTCCTTCGGCCCATCTGGGTTCAGCGCGACGAGCGTGGTGTAGCTGCAGGTATAGCCCTGCCAGGTGCCGCCGCCCTCGACATAGACCACCGGCCGATCGAGGAACTTGTCGCTGACCGACCATTCGGCAAGGTCGCCGAAGCTGCCGCTTTCGGCCGCCGTGGGGAAGCGCTTGCGAACCCGGAAACCGGCGCCGTCGGCATCGAGATAGGTCACCGCGATCGTGCCGGCATCGACATGCGCGGCATCGCGGACATGGCCGTGGCTGACCAGCACCGGGCCGAAGCTGGTATCGATCAGCTTGCTGTCGTCGAAGGTGACCGGGCCCTGACTCGTCCCTTCCGGGAAAGCGACCTTCACTGCAGCCGCGAGTCGCGCGGCGGGATCGACCGCGGGTGTCGCAGCGACGCTCGGGCTGGGTGTCGGCGCGGGCTTCTGCGCCTGGTTGCCGCCGCACCCCGCCAGCAAGGATGCCGGCAGCAGCAGGGCGGCGGCGCGCCTCATTTCTCGTCCCGCAGCTGTTCGTGGTGGCGGATCACTTCGTCGATGATGAAGCGCAGGAACTTCTCGGAGAATTCCGGGTCGAGATCCGCCGTCTTGGCCAGCTCGCGCAGCCGAGCGATCTGGCGGTCCTCGCGGCCGGGATCGGCCGGAGGCAAGCCCGACTCAGCCTTGTAGCGTCCCACCGCCTGCGTCACCTTGAAGCGCTCGGCGAGCAGGAACACGAGCGCGGCATCGATATTGTCGATGCTCTGGCGGTAGCGGGTCAGGGTGTCGTCGGACATGGCCACTCTCTTTGCGCACCGACGTAGCGTCACGCAAGCCTTGCCTTTGTGCGCCGCACCCGCCAGAGGCTTTCGCATATGAGCGCCACCCTTCATCGCCTCGGCGGCGGCCCCGCCCCCTCGCTCGATCCGATGATGGCGCTGGTCGCGCACGACATGAATCTCGTGAACGCGGTGATCCTCGATCGCATGAAGTCCGAGATTCCGCTGATCCCGGAACTGGCCGGTCACCTGATCGCCGGCGGTGGCAAGCGGATGCGCCCGATGCTGACGCTCGCCAGCGCCAAGCTGCTCGGCTATCCCGGCACCCGTCATCACCGCCTCGCCGCCGCGGTGGAGTTCATCCACACCGCGACGCTGCTCCATGACGACGTGGTCGATGGTTCGGACCTGCGCCGCGGCCGTCGTACCGCCAACATCATCTGGGGCAACCCGGCCAGCGTGCTGGTCGGCGACTTCCTCTTCTCCAAGTCGTTCGAGCTGATGGTCGAGAGCGAGAGCCTGAAGGCACTCCACATCCTCAGCAACGCATCGGCGGTGATCGCCGAGGGCGAGGTCAACCAGCTCACCGCGGTGCGCCGGCTCGATCTGGGCGAGGAGCGCTATCTCGACATCATCGGCGCCAAGACCGCCGCACTGTTCGCCGCCGCCTGCCGAATCGCCGCGGTGGTCGCCGAGCGGTCGGAAGCCGAGGAGCTGGCGCTCGACGCCTATGGCCGCAACCTGGGCATCGCCTTCCAGCTGGTCGACGACGCGATCGACTATGTCTCGGACGCGGGCACGATGGGCAAGGACGCCGGCGACGATTTCCGCGAAGGCAAGATGACGCTGCCGGTCATCCTCGCCTATGCGCGTGGCGACGAGAGCGCCCGCGCCTTCTGGAAGGCGGCGATCACCGGCCACCGCAATTCGGACGAGGATTTCGCCGAGGCGATCCGGCTCGTGCAGGCCAGCCGCTCGGTCGACGACACCCTTGCCCGCGCCCGCCACTACGGCCAGCGCGCGATCGACGCGCTGGGAGGCTTTGCGGCAGGCGCGGCCAAGGATGCGATGATCGAGGCAGTCGAGTTCGCGGTGGCGCGAGCCTACTGACCCTCACTCGTCGTCCGACGGCTCGTCGTCGTCGTCATCCGCGGTGAGCGCGTCTTCCTCGTCCTCGTCGAGCACTTCCTCGATCGCTTCGGTGATCAGGTCGAGCTGCTCGAAGCTGGCGGTGAATTCCAGAGTCTCGCCATCGTCGTCCTCGAGATGGAGCGTGTAGTCGCCGTCGCTGTCGGGGGTGATGCTGAACTGTGCCAGGGTTCTTGCCATGTCTTCACTCCATAGGCTTTGCTTGCGCCAAACCCGGCTTCGGGGAATTGGTTGCGCGCAATGAGTGACTCGCTGCCGATCCATGTCGTTTTACCCGATCTGCTGGCCGCATTGCGGGCAGGCAGCAACGCCGTGCTGGTCGCGCCGCCGGGCGCGGGCAAGACCACGGCGGTTGCGCCGGCGCTGCTCGGCGAAGGCTGGTGCACCGGAGAAATCCTGTTGCTCAGCCCAAGGCGGCTGGCGGCGCGGGCGGCGGGCGAACGGATGGCGGCGCTTGCCGGAGAGCAGGTCGGCCAGACCTTTGGCTATGCGACGCGGATGGACAGCAAGCGCTCGGCCGCGACGCGGGTGACGGTCGTCACCGAGGGCATCTTCGTCAATCGCATCCAGGCCGATCCCGAGCTGGCGGGCGTTTCCGCGGTGCTGTTCGACGAAGTCCATGAGCGCAGTCTCGACAGCGACTTCGGCCTCGCGCTGGCACTCGACGCCCAGGCAGCGTTGCGCCCCGACCTGCGGCTTGTGGCAATGTCGGCGACGCTCGACGGCGCGCGCTTCTCGGATATGATGCGCGGCGCGCCCGTGATCGAGAGCGAAGGCCGCAGCTGGCCGCTCGAGCTGCGCCATATTGGCCGTAATGCGGAGGCGCGGATCGAGGATTCGATGACCGCTGCCCTGCGCACTGCCCTGCGCGATGCCGAGGGCGGGGTGCTCGCCTTCCTGCCCGGCGTCGCCGAGATCGAGCGCACCGCCGAGCGGCTGGGCGACGTGCCGGGCGCGGTGGTCCACAAGCTGCACGGCTCGCTGGAACCGGGTGCCCAGCGCGCAGCGATTTCGGCGGATTCACAGGGACGGCGCAAGATCGTGCTGGCGACTTCGATCGCCGAGACCTCGCTGACGCTCGACGGCATCCGGGTGGTGGTCGATTCGGGGCTGGCGCGCCGCCCGCGCTACGACCGTGCGGCGGGAATGACCCGGCTGGTCACCGAGCGGGCGAGCCAGGCCGCCGTCACCCAGCGCGCCGGTCGCGCCGCGCGCCAGGGGCCGGGCGTCGCCTATCGGTTGTGGGAGGAGGCCGCGACCGCCGGCCTGCCGCGCTTCGATCCGCCCGAGATATTGGAGGCGGACCTCTCGGCGCTGGTGCTCGACTGCGCGCTATGGGGTGTGCGCGATCCGCGCGATCTCAATTGGCTGGATCCACCGCCTCAGGCCGCCGTGTCCGAGGCGCGCAAGCGGCTGGGGTCGCTGGAGGCGCTGGACGAGAGCGGGCGCCCGACCCCGCACGGCAAGGCGATCGCCGGCCTGCCGCTGCCGCCCCGGCTCGGCCATATGCTGGTGCGCGCCGCCGAGCGAGGCATGGCGAAGACCGCGGCGGAAATCGCGGTGCTGCTCGGCGAGCGCGGGCTGGGCGGCAACGATCCCGATCTCGAGCTGCGCTTGCGCCGCTGGCACAATGAGCGCGGGCCGCGAGCGGAGAATGGCCGAAGGCTGGCACAGCGCTGGGCGAAGCTGGTCGGCGACGACGGTGCGGGCGACCCCGCCGCCTGCGTCGCCCTCGCCTTCCCCGACCGGATCGCCAAACGCCGCGACGCATCGGGCGAGACCTGGGCATCCGCCGGCGGGCGCGGGTTCAAGCTCGATCCGACTTCCTCGCTGGCCCGGGCCGAATGGCTCGCTGTCGCCGAGACGCAAGGCATGGCCGCCGGCGCGCGCATCCTCTCCGCCGCGCCGATCGATCCGGCGGAAGTCGAAAGCCTGTTCGCCGACCGGATCGAGACGCGTCGCAGCGTCCGTTTCGATCCCGCCACCGGGCGGATCGAAGCGCTTCGGGAACGCCGCCTCGGCGCGATCCGGCTATCGAGCGGCCCCGATTCGGCGGCCAACCCGGCGGAGATCGAGAAAGCGCTGCTCGAAGGGGTGCGCGAGCACGGGCTGGCGCTGCTGCCCTGGTCCGACACCGCCCAAGCCCTGCGCACCCGTGCCGCCTATGCCGGCAATGATTCGCTCTCCGACGCACGCCTGCTCGCCGAGCTCGACGAATGGCTGCCCGGGCTGCTCAGCGGCAAGCGCCGACTCGATGCCGTCGAGGGACTGACCAACGCCCTCAACAATCTGCTCGGCTGGGACGGGCAGAAAGCGCTCGACCGGCTGGCCCCTGCCCGCTTCGAGACGCCCGAGGGATCGACCTATGCGATCGACTATGCGGCCGAGGGCGGGCCGACGGTCGAGGTGCGGGTACAGGCGCTGTACGGGCTCGACGCGCACCCCACGCTCGGCGACGGCACCCCACTGGTGCTCAGCCTCACCTCGCCCGCCGGCCGGCCGATCCAGACGACGCGGGACCTGCCGGGCTTCTGGAAGGGCAGCTGGGCCGCGGTCGCCAAGGAGATGCGCGGGCGCTATCCGCGCCATCCCTGGCCCGAGGATCCCGCCGCCGCCTTGGCGACGCTGCGGACGAAAAAGGCAGATGCAAGGGCCGCCGGACCGCGTTAAAGCGACTCACCATGACCAAGACCGCTCGCATCTACCAGAAGCCCAAGAACGCCATGCAGTCGGGCCGCGCACGCACGACGAGCTGGATCCTCGAGTTCGAGCCGGCGCGCCAGCAACAGGCCGATCCGCTGACGGGCTGGGCCGGCGGCGACGCCACCGCGACGCAGCTGCGGATGAGCTTCCCGACGCTGGAAGCCGCTACCGGCTATGCCGAGCGCGAGGGCCTGGCCTTCCACGTGATCGCGGCACCCGAGCGCAAGCTCAAGCTCCAGACCTATGCGGACAATTTCCGCTAAATAGTTCTGCCCCTTCCCGGGGCGCAAAGCGGCTCAATCCGCGAGCAGCGCGCCCGACAGGAGCAGCAGAAGCTTCACGTCGATCGCCAGCCCCTCGGCACGCTTTTCCGCGACGAAGGCGGGAAGGCCTGCCAGCGGCACGCGGTGGACGATGATGTCCTCGTCCTCCAACCCGCCGCCTTCGCCGACCTTGGTCAGCCCGGTGGCGCGGACCAGCGTGAAGCTCTCCGAAACCAGGCCGGGCGAGGAATAATATTCGCCCAGGTCCTCGATCGCGGCGCTGTCATAGCCGGTCTCCTCGATCAGCTCGCGGCGTGCCGCCTCGAACGGGCTATCGCCCTCGTGCCCGGCCTCGTCGCCGATCAGGCCGGCGGGCAATTCAAGGCAGCGCTTGCCGAGCGGGACGCGGTACTGGTCGACGAGCAGGACATGCCCCTCGTCATCGATAGCGACGATCACCGCGGCGCGGATGCCGCGGGCGCGCGACACATATTCCCACTTGCCGCGCCGCTTGGCGACGATCCACTTGCCGGCCCAGGCAATCTCTTCTTCCATGTCGCTCACAGCTCGATCACCCGGTCGGGAAGTTCGTTCACATCGTCCTCGCTGCGCGGGAAATGCTCGGCCAGGACGATGCCGATCTGGCGCACCGCCTCGGCCATGCCTTCGCCCGCTTCGCCACGCTTCACGCCACCGATCAGCGCCGCCATCGCGGCACCCCAGACATCGGCGGTCACCTTCGAATGGATCGCCGCGTCGGCGATGATCTCGGCCCGGTGCTCGGCCAGGCTGAGATAGACCAGCACGCCGGTCGATTCGCGGGTGCGCTTCTCGGCGGCGGCACGGAACAGTTCGAGCGCGCGGCGATGGACGCGCCGGGTCTTGGTCGCGCCCGGGGTGAGGAACAGCCGCAGCGCATCGAGCGCCAGCACTACCCGGGCGACCAGGAAGGTCAGCGCCATCAGCACCAGCGCAATGGTGAGATACCAACGTGCCGGCACCACCTGGGCCCAGCTGTCGATGAAGCGCGAATGGAGCCATTCGGCCGGCCAGGGCTGCCAGGCGAGCAGCGCGAGGACGAGCAGCATCGCCAGCACCGCCCAGTGCAGCGCGACGTCGTGATAGGGATCCGAGCGCCCGGCGACGACGGTGACGATCTCGCCATTGGTGGTGAGCTCGGCGGCGGTGACGGCGGCCGTTACGGCCGCGCGGTCCTGATCGGTCAATCGCATCTCACCAGCTCCCCGAGGCGCCGCCGCCTCCGAACGATCCGCCGCCGCCGGAGAAACCACCGCCACCGCCGCCGCCGCCTCCCCAGTCACTGCCACCTCCGCCACCCCAGCTGCTGCCGCCGCCACGGCTCGCCTCCCGGCCGATCTCGTTGGCGATCGACCAGAGGATGATCGGCAGGACGCCGCTGTCGTCGCTGCGATAGCGCCGGTCCCAGGGGCCACGCCGCTTGCGCCTGCCGAACCCGGCACCGAGCATCGGCAGGATCACGAACAGGAAGATGATGCCCCAGAAGATCAGCCCGATCGGGAAACCGCCATGGCGCTGCTGGCGCTTCTGGGTCACCTTGGCCTGGCTCTGCTGGGCGCGCTGCTCGGCGGCTTCCAGCGGCAGCTTCATCTGCGCGGCGATCGCCTGCGCTCCGGCGACGATGCCGCCGGGCATGTCGCCGGCCTTGAATTTGGGAATGATCGTCTCGTTGATGATCTGGCTGGAGAGCCCGTCGGTCATGATCGGCTCCAGGCCATAGCCGACTTCGATCCGCACCTTGCGCTCCTTGGGCGCAACGAGGAGGATGATGCCGTTATTGGCATCCTTCTGCCCGAGCCCCCAGGCACGACCGAGCTGATAGCCGTAATCGGCGATGTCATAGCCCTGCAGGTCGGGAACGGTCGCCACGACCAGCTGGCGCGTCGACGCCTTTTCGACATCGGCCGACAGCTGGGTGAGTTCGGCGACCTGGGCCGGCGAGAGCAGGTGCGCGTCGTCGACCACCCGGCCGGTGAGCTTGGGGAAACTGGGCTGCGACTGCGCCGAGAGCGGCACCAGGATCAGCAGGAAAGCGAGCAGGCTACGCAACAGGGTCATGCATTGATCTCGCGAATGATGGCTTCGCTGCCGGCGAAGATGCCGCCGGGAAAGTCACCGGCCTTGAACCGGGGCAGGATATCCTTGTCGATGATCGCCTTTGCCTCGTCGTTGGTGAGCTGCGCCTCGAGGCCCTTGCCGACTTCGATCCGAACCTTCCGCTCGTTCGGCGCCACGATCAGCAGGATGCCGTCATCGTAGCACTGCCGCCCGACGCCCCAGAAATTCCCGAGCTTGAGCCCATAATCATCGATGTCATGCCCGCCCAGGCTGGTCACCGTGACCACGACGAACTGGTGCCTGGCCTGTTTCTCGGCATCCACCAGCCGGTCGGAGAGCCGCCGCCGGTCGCTGACGGAGAGCAGTTTCGCACCATCGACCACACGGCCGGTAAGCGCGGGAAAGGCATAGCCGGTCGGGGCGGTGCGGGTCTTTGGGGCGCTCGGCTTGCAGACGGGCTCCGCACTGGCCGTCGCCGCCGGACGAAGCTGCCCGGCGGCATTGGACTGCGGATCGAGCGCTACGGGCTTGCAGGCCGCCAGCGCCACGCAAAGGAGGAGCGCCCTCAGGATCAGTTGCTGTTCCCGCTGAAATCGATCTTCGGCGGCGTCTCGACACCTGCACGCGCCTGCAGCTGAGTCATCGGCTTGGCGCCGTAGAAGATCTTCGCACCGATCGCGTCCGGGAAGGTGCGGATGCGGGTGTTATATTCCTGCACCGACTTGTTGTAGTCGTTGACCGCAACCCAGATGCGATTCTCCGCTCCTTCGATCTGATCCTGGAGCTTGCCGAAATTCTCGGTCGAACGGACCTGGGGCGGTGCTTCCGTGATGATGCGGGTTAGCGCCGCGCTCGCGGCGGCCTGCGCGGCGCCATAGGCCTGGACCTTGGCAGGATCGGTGAGATCGTTGGCAGTAAGCTGGACCGAACCGGTCTTGGCGCGTGCCTCGGCCACGCCGACCTGCGTGCTCTTCTCGAACTCCGCCGAACCCTTCACCGTTGCCGCAAGATTCGGCAGCAGATCGGCACGACGCTGAAGCGCCTGCTGATAGGTGGCGAACTTCGCCTTCGCATTCTCTTCCGCGGTGGGCACGCTGTTGAGCCCGCAGCCGGCCAGCATGGCAGCGGCGGCAAAAGCGAGAACGGCACGAAACTTCATCACGTCATGATCCTCCGGATCTGGTTCGAAGTGTCTTATACAATCGCAACACCGCGCTCCGAAAGCGAAATCGGACGGTGCGGCTTTGCGCGGGCGCCGCATCCGTGCATCATGGCCGCGATGCCGCGCCCGGGCGGCAGCTGGTGGGAGACCCTGGGATGTTCAAGGAATTCAAGGCGTTCATTTCGCGCGGCAACGTGCTCGACCTCGCCGTGGCGGTGATCATCGGCGCGGCGTTCAGCAAGATCGTGAGCTCGCTGACCGACGATCTGCTGATGCCGTTGATCGGCAAGGTCTTCGGCGGGCTCGACTTTTCGAGCTACTTCATCGCGCTCGGGCCGATCCCCGCCAACCTGATCGGGTCGACCGACTATGCCGCGCTGAAGAAGGCCGGCGTGCCGCTGTTCGGCTATGGCGCCTTCATCACCGCTGCAGTGAACTTCGTGATCGTCGCCTTCATCATCTTCCTGCTGGTGCGCGCGGTGAACCGCATGCTCCCCAAGGCGGACGAAGCGGCACCGGCCGAGCCGGCCGACGTGACGCTGCTGCGCGAGATCCGCGACGAGCTGAAGAAGAAGAACGCCGCCTGAGCCTAAAGTGAAGGGAGTCGCGGCAAATCGTTTCACTTTGCCCGCGCCTCCCTTTGCCGGCTGAAAACGCGGCGAAGGGCTGACGGACGTCATGCGACGACCACGCCAGACAAAATCCTACATTGCAAGCAGGCGCGGCGATCAGGCCGCGGCGAGATCCTCGGCCGTGGCATCGGCCAGGCTGGTGCCGTCGAGGATGCGCGCCGTCTCGTCGCGCACCCGCGCCATCGCATGGCGGATGGCGCAGCTCGCCTCGTCCTTGCAGTCGTTGCACGGGCGATAGGCGGTGCGGCTGACACAGGGGACCAGCGCCAGTGGCCCCTCGATCACCCGGATGATCTCGCCGAGCGAGATGAGGTGCTTGGGCCGTGCCAGGCGATAGCCGCCGGCCTTGCCGCGCGTCGAGCTGAGGAAGCCCGCCTCGCGCAGGTCGGCGAGGATCAGCTCGAGGAACTTGCGGGGCACGTTCGCCTCGGCGGCGATGCGGTTCATCGGCGTGGGCGCGCCTGCCGGTGGCTGTCCGGCCAGAAAGAGCATCGCGCGAAGGGCGTAGCGGGAACGCTGGGTCAACATCGGTTACAAACGTCCATGCCAAGTGTTTGCGGCACTGTGAAGGCCTTAGGTAATTCCACCTGACCTTTTCATTAATAGATTCCGCCCCTATATGGGGTTCGCTGGCTTCGGTCAGCTATGGGGATAAACGAAGGCGTGCAATAGACGCAGCGGACCCGGGGGCGGTACCCGGCGGCTCCACCACCAGCTACCTGCTTAAGGCAGTTGCTGACGGGGCCGAACTAGGATCGACGTGTGTTGAAAAGCGCTATCTATCTCTCAGCTTGGGCCACTGTGACGGTCTGAAACACAAGTGCCAACGATAACGAAGCACTCGCTATTGCGGCGTAACCCCACGGCCTAACGGCTTAAGGTTACTCTAAAATGCGCGGTTGGACCCCACCGGGCAACAGAAGGGGAATCCAGCGGTACGGGGAGCACCGGGCAACAGAAGCTCCCCACTTTCCCATTCTACTTAAGCGGAATTCCGCAAGGGCGATCCCGGAACGGCGATCTCCCGAATGTCGCGCAGGCCCCGCGCATGGTTTCGTGCGCACATGGACCGGCAAGTTCACAGAATGACCGCGCTGATCGCGTTCGGTGTGATCGCCTCGACGATGGTCGCCGAGGGGGCACGGCCGCCGCGGCTCCCCCGCAGGGAAGCCACGGCGCCGGTGGCCGGCGGCCGGCGGCGTCGCGCCGGCCCCGGGGGAGGACGCCGGCTGGCGCCCTCAGCCTTCCTGCTTCAGTGACGCCATGTCGATGACGAAGCGGTACTTCACGTCGCTCTTCACCATCCGGTCGTAGGCCGCCTCGATCTCGTCCATGCGGATCATCTCGATGTCCGCGGTGATGCCGTGCGTGTGGCAGAAATCGAGCATCTCCTGCGTCTCGGCGATCCCGCCGATCAGCGAGCCGGCGATCGAGCGGCGCTTGAACACCAGGTTCATCACCGACGGGCTCGGATGCTCGTGCTCGGGCACGCCGACCAGGGTGAGCGTGCCGTCGCGCTTCAGCAGCGCCGTGAAATCATCGAGATTGTGGCTCGCGGCAACCGTGTTGAGGATGAAGTCGAAGCTGTTCGCATGCGCAGCCATCTCCTCGGCATTGCGCGAGACGACCACTTCATGGGCGCCGAGCTTCAGGGCATCCTCGATCTTGGACGCCGAAGTGGTGAAGGCGACGACATGCGCGCCCATCGCAGCGGCGATCTTGATGCCCATATGGCCCAGGCCACCGATGCCGACCACACCGACCTTCTTGCCCGGGCCGGCATTCCAGTGCCGGAGCGGCGAATAGGTGGTGATGCCGGCGCAGAGCAAGGGCGCGACCGCGGCTAGGTCCTTCTCGTCATGGCTGACCTTGAGGACGAAGCCTTCCTTCACGACGATGTGATCGGAATAGCCGCCAAAGGTGTGGCCGCCGAGATGGGCGTCCGGGCCGTTATAGGTGCCGACGAAGCCGGTGGTCTCGCAATATTGCTCCTCGCTTTCCTGGCAGGACGGGCAATGGCCGCAGCTGTCGACCATGCAACCGACGCCGACCAGGTCGCCCACCGCGAACTTGGTGACGTCGCCGCCCACCGCGGAAACCCGACCGACGATCTCGTGGCCGGGGACGCTGGGAAAGAGCGTGCCGTCCCATTCGCTACGCACGGTGTGCAGGTCCGAATGGCAGACGCCGCAGAACAGGATGTCGATCGAGACGTCGTCGGGCAGCAGGTCGCGGCGCTCGAAGGTGAAGGGGGCGAGCGGCGTGGTGGCCGACTGGGCGGCATAGGCCTTGGCTTGGGTGGTCATGTTGGTCCCTGTTTGCTTGGAATATCGGAAGGGGGGATCAGCGGCCGACGGTGGACATCAGCTGCTCGGGATAGCGTTCGCCCTCGACATCGATTTCGGCGAGCGCGGCGGCGATACCGGCGAGATCCTCGGGGGTGAGCGTCAGCTCGGCGGCACCGAGATTCTCCTCGAGCCGGTGGAGCTTGGTGGTGCCGGGGATCGGCACGATCCAGGGCTTCTGGGCAAGGATCCAGGCGAGTGCGACCTGGGCGGGCGTGCCCTGCTTGTCCGCGGCGATGCGCTTGAGCAGATCGACCAGCGCCTGGTTCTTCGCCAGCGCCTCGGGCGTGAAGCGGGGGAGCTTGGCGCGGAAATCGCCTTCGCCGAACGCCGTGTCCTGGTTCATCGCGCCGGTGAGGAAGCCGCGGCCCAGCGGGCTGTACGGCACCAGGCCGATGCCCAGCTCTTCGCAGACCTCGAAGATGCCGTTGGTCTCGACGCCGCGCGTCCACAGCGAATATTCATTCTGGATCGCAGTGACCGGCTGGACGGCATGGGCGCGGCGCGCGGTCTCCGCGCTCGGCTCGGACAGGCCGAAATGCTTGACCTTGCCTTCCGCGATCAGCGCGCCGACCGTGCCGGCGACCTCTTCGATCGGCACCGCCGGATCGACGCGGTGCTGGTAGAACAGGTCGATCTGCTCGATGCCGAGCCGCTGGAGCGACGCATCGGCGACCGCGCGGATATGCTCGGGCCGGCTGTTCAGCCCCGGCTGTTGCAAGCCGTCCACGATGTTGAAGCCGAACTTGGTGGCAATCACCACCTGGTCGCGCACCGGGCGCAGCGCCTCGCCGACCAGCTTCTCGTTCGAGAAGGGGCCATAGACTTCGGCGGTGTCGAAGAAGGTCACGCCGCGCTCGACCGCGGCGCGCAGCAGCGCGCTGCTCTCCGCGCTGCCGAGCTTGCTGCCATAGGCGAAATCTAGGCCCATGCAGCCATAGCCAATGGCCGAGACTTCCAGGCCGCTGCCGAGAATGCGCTTCTGCATCTGATGTCTTCCTGAGATGGGGGATGCCCCGTGCGCAGGAGAGATAAGCCGGATCGGCCGCCCGATTAGGGGCTGCAATCTGAACGGGTTTGTGAGTAATATTCAGCAATGAACCGGCAGGACCTGGCGGACCTCTCCGCCTTTGTCGCGGTGGCACGCGAGAAGAGCTTCACCCGCGCCGCGGCGCAGCTTGGGGTCACCCCCTCGGCGCTCAGCCACTGCATGCGCGCGCTGGAGGAGCGGCTGGGCGTCCGCCTGCTCAACCGCACCACCCGCAGCGTCACCCCCACCGAGGCGGGCGAACGGATGCTGCGCTCGGTGGCCTTCCATCTCGACGAGATCGAGACGCATGTCGCCGCGCTCAACGACTTGCGCGAGCGCCCGGCCGGCAATATCCGCATCACCGCCGACGAATTCTCGCTACGGACGGTGCTGTGGCCCCGGCTGCGCGGCGTGCTGGCCGAGCATCCCGACATCAAGGTGGAGATAGAGGCCGATTACCGGCTGACCGACATCGTCGCCGAGAAGTTCGACGCCGGCGTGCGGCTGGGCGAGAGCATCGACAAGGACATGATCGCCGTGCCGATCGGCCCGCCGGTGCGGATGCTGGCGGTGGCGACGCCCGATTATTTCGCCCAGCGCGGGCGCCCGCGCGTGCCGCAGGACCTGGCCGAGCATTGCTGCATCAACCTGCGCCTGCCCACCTATGGCGGGCTCTATGCGTGGGAATTCGAACGCGCCGGCCGGGCGCAGCGCGTGCGGGTGGACGGGCAGCTGACCTTCAACACCATCTACCAGTGCCGCGACGCCGCGCTCGACGGGTTCGGCATCGCCTATCTGATGGTCGATCTGGTCCGCGCACAGCTGGAAGACGGCACGCTCGAGGCGGTGCTCGAGGAATGGTCGCCGCCCTTCGAGGGCTATCACCTCTTCTATCCGAGCCGCCGCCAGCCGACCCCGGCCTTTGCGGCGATCGTCGAGGCGCTGCGTTACCGCGCGCCCTAGCCGCCGGGCACAGTCAGCCGGGCGAGCGCACCGCCGGGCAGCGCCTCCAGCTCGAAGCGGCCACCGAGCTGGCTCGCCAGGGTACCGGCGATGTGCAGCCCCAGGCTGGCATGGCGGGTGATGTCGAACGCCTCGCGCAGCCCCTGCCCGTCATCCTCGATCTCGATGGCGAAGCCCGATTCCAGCACAAGACAGCGGATCGTGACCTGGCCGTCGTCCCGCGCGGCAAAGCCATGCTCGATCGCGTTGGCGACGGCCTCGGCGACGATCAGCGCCACCGGCACCGCCGCGTCGGGCGCGAGCTGGAGCGCGTCCGGGTCCTCGATCGTCACCTCCACCCATTTGCCATTGGCCTCGATCACATTCTCGACCAGTGGCCCGAGCAGCGCGCGCATGTCCTGCGCCCGGCCATCGGAGCGATAGAGCTGGCGGCTGATCCGCCCGATCGTCCCGATCCGCCGCACCGCCTCGTCGAGCGCGGCCTGGGCTTCGGGATCCTCGACATGGCGCTTCTGCAGCGCGAGCAGCCCGGCGGCGACCTGGAGATTGTTCGACACGCGGTGCTGCAGCTCGTGGAACAGCAGGGTGCGCGTCTCGGCCAGCCGGTGGTTGCGCTCGCGCTGCTCGACCAGGCTCGCGGTCGCCACCTGCATCCAGTGGAACAGGAGCAGGATCAATATGTCGGCGGTGAGGTAGAGCAGCAGCGACGGCGCCATGCCGGACAGCGGCGCCGCGAACGGATCGCGGATGAACAGCAGCCAGCCGAGTATCCCGCCCAGCACCGCCGAGAGCAGCCCGGCGCGCGCGCCGAACAGGAAGGCGATCACGATCACCGCCGGGAAGAAGGTCGCATAGGGCAGACCGGGTGGCAGGAAGCGCCCGATCGCGAGCCGGAGGAGCAGCGCAATACCGGTGATCGCCAGAGTCAGGCCGAGCTGCAGCCATGGCCGCTCCCGCAGGACCGGCAAGCCTTCCAGCCACCGCACATCGCCATGGGCCCGTGTCATCGCCCCAACCCTTGCCTGCCGCCGAGAATAGCGCACCGCGGCCCTTGATGCGCTGATCCAGAACAAGACGGCTGGGTCCTTGTCGCCGACAAGCGGCCCCCGACGCAACGGGAAAGCTCAGAGCAAGGTTAACGCGCCCTCGTTGATCGTCACCTCGGGCTCGACACCGTTCACCATCGCCGAGCCATGCGCGAGCGCGAAGCCCTCCATCGTCACGGCGAGCGTGCCGGGCTCGGCGAGGATGTTGACGCCGGATTCGTTCATGGTGATCCGGATTTCGGCCAGGCTGATCGTCACACCGCTGCTCGATCCGCTGACCACCACGGGCACCGCCACGGCGGGATCGGTGACGGTCAGGGTGAAGCCGCCCTCACCTGGCAGGTCGTTGAACAGCAGCTTGCCCGAACCGGTCCGAATCATCCGCATCGTCGGCAATTCCGCTTCGGCGGGGCGCTCGCCCTCGCGCCAATAGCAGCCGGCCCAGACCGGATAGTCGGGATCGCCGCCCTCGAACTCCACCCACACCGCCGCGCCGACCGGCGGCATCATGTAGAAGCCGACCTGCGACCCGGCATAGGGGACGCAGGGCATCGCCCAGGCGCTCATCACCTCGCCGAGGACCATCGGCACCATCACCTGGAGCCGGCCGAGCGTCAGCGGGTCCTCATTGTCGACGACGACCCCGCGATATTTTCCCCAGAACTGCTGCATCCCTGCCACTCCCGCCATATCCGGGCAGGATCGGGGGATTCCGCCCGCGGGGCAAGTCATGCGGTTTTGCTCGACAGATGCGCCCCGCTGCCGATAGCCAAGGCAGCATGCCCCAGCTGGTCAGCCTCGGCTCGGTCCTTTCGTGCAGCTTCGGTGCCGCACCGGCGCCGATGATCGTGCCGCCTGAAGTCCCGGTTCTGGCAGACGGGCTGCCGGCCGCGACGATCCGGGATTTCGTGCCGTTCGAGAACATCCCCGCGTTCGGGCTTTGCAGCAGCCTCGCCAATCCCGAGGTCGCCGCGGCGACCGCCGCGGCGCAGGGAGTGCTGACCCCGATGCCGTGCGTCCCGGCGACTAGCGCACCCTGGTTCCCGGGCGCCCCGGAGGTGCTGCTCGACGGCGTACCGGCGCTGTGCAGGGGCTCGATGTGCCTGTGCGCCTGGCTCGGTGAGATCACCATCGAAGAGCCCGGACAGGAAAGCGCGATCGCCCGGGGCTAGGCCGTACCTCATGAAAAAGGGGCCCGGTTTCCCGGACCCCTCTTCATTTCGTCGGTTCTGCCGAAGCGATCAGTCGTCGCTGCCGGTGAGGAACGCCGGCAGGCCGATATTCTCGCCGCCCTCGTCCTTCGACTCCGAACGCTCGCGACGCGGGCCACGGTCACCGCGGTCGCCACCACCGCTGCGCGGGCCGCGATCGCCACGGTCACCGCCCTCGCGGCGCGGACCACGGTCACGATCGCCACCGCGGCCGCCGTCGCGACGACGGTCGCCACGATCACCGCGCGGACCGCGATCGCCACCCTCGCGCGGCTCGCGCGCCGGGCGGGTGTCTTCCAGCTCTTCGCCGGTCTCCTGATCGACGACGCGCATCGACAGGCGAACCTTGCCGCGCGGATCGATCTCGAGGACCTTGACCTTGACTTCCTGGCCTTCGCTCAGGACGTCCGAGACCTTCTCGACGCGCTCGTTCTTGATCTCCGAGACGTGGACGAGACCGTCCTTGCCGCCCATGAAGTTCACGAAGGCGCCGAAATCGACGAGGTTCACGACCTTGCCGTTGTAGATCTTGCCGACCTCGGCCTCTTCGACGATGCCCTTGATCCAGTTGATCGCGGCTTCGATCTGGGTGACGTCCGACGACGAAACCTTGATCACGCCCTCGTCGTCGATGTCGACCTTGGCGCCGGTGGTGGCGACGATCTCGCGGATCACCTTGCCGCCGGTACCGATGACGTCACGGATCTTCGACTTGTCGATCGTGAAGGTCTCGATGCGCGGTGCGTGCGCCGACAGCTCCGAGCGGGTCGCCGACAGGGCCTTGTTCATCTCGCCCAGGATGTGGGCGCGACCGTCCTTGGCCTGGTTCAGCGCGGCTTCGAAGATCTCCTTGGTGATGCCGGCGATCTTGATGTCCATCTGCATCGTGGTGATGCCTTCGGACGTGCCCGCCACCTTGAAGTCCATGTCGCCGAGGTGATCTTCGTCACCCAGGATGTCCGACAGGATCGCATAGTCCTTGCCTTCGAGGATCAGGCCCATGGCGATGCCCGAGACCGGACGCTTGATCGGCACGCCGGCGTCCATCATCGCGAGCGAACCACCGCAGACCGACGCCATCGACGACGAGCCGTTCGACTCGGTGATGTCGCTGGTCAGGCGGATCGTGTAGGGGAAGTCCTCCTTCGACGGCAGCACCGGGTGCAGCGCGCGCCATGCCAGCTTGCCGTGACCGACTTCGCGGCGGCCCGGCGCACCGAAGCGGCCGACTTCGCCGACCGAATAGGGCGGGAAGTTATAGTGCAGCATGAAGTTCTGGTACGACAGGCCACCCAGGCCGTCGATCATCTGCTCGGCGTCCTTGGTGCCCAGGGTCGCGGTCGCAATGGTCTGGGTCTCGCCGCGGGTGAACAGGGCCGAGCCGTGCGCACGCGGGAGGAAGTGCGTCTCCGCCTCGATCGGGCGGATCTGCGTGGTGGTGCGGCCGTCGATGCGCTTGCCGTCCTTGAGGATGGCGGTGCGGACGATCTCGGCTTCGAGCTTCTTGGTCAGCTTGATGCCGGCCATGACTTCCTGGGGCGAGAGGCCGTCGGCAGCGAACTGCGCCTTCGCCTTCGCGCGCGCTTCGTTGAGCGCGTTCGAGCGGGCCGACTTGTCGGTCAGCTTGTAGGCGGCGGTGATGTCCTTGCCGATCAGCTTCTTGATCGAGGCCTTGAGCTTGGTGTTGTCGTCGCCCGAGGCGACTTCCCACGGCTCCTTGGCGGCCTGCTCGGCGAGCTTGACGATCGCCTTGACGATCTCGCGGCAGGCGTCGTGCGCGAACAGAACGGCGCCGAGCATGATCTCTTCCGAAAGCTCCTTGGCTTCCGATTCGACCATCATCACCGCGTCATAGGTAGCGGCGACGACGAGATCGAGCTCGCCTTCGGCAACCTGCGCGTCGGTCGGGTTCAGGACGTATTCGCCGTTGACATAGCCGACGCGCGCCGCGCCGATCGGGCCCATGAAGGGCACGCCCGAGATGGTGAGCGCTGCCGAGGCGGCGACCATCGCGAGGATGTCGGGCTCGTTCTCGCCGTCATAGCTCAGCACCTGAGCGATGGCGTTGATCTCGTTGTAGAAGCCTTCCGGGAACAGCGGGCGGATCGGGCGGTCGATGAGACGCGAGACCAGGGTCTCCTTCTCGGTCGCGCCGCGCTCACGCTTGAAGAAGCCGCCGGGGATGCGGCCGGCAGCGCTGAACTTTTCCTGATAGTGCACGGTCAGCGGGAAGAAGTCCTGGCCTTCCTTCACGCTCTTCGCGGCCGTCACGGCGCAGAGCACCACGGTCTCGCCGAGGGTCGCGATCACCGCGCCGTCGGCCTGGCGGGCAACCTTGCCCGTTTCGAGAGTCAGCGTCTTGCCGCCCCACTCGATCGATACAGTCTTCTTGTCGAACATTGTTTTTCCTTCACACCCGCTGCCCGATGCAGCGGGGGCCTATGGAGAGAGCCGTACGTGGCTCGTGGGACTGGCCGAATTGCCGATCCCCCGTCTGCTCCGCTGCGTGGGAGCCTGACGCCGGCGTAGCGTGCCGGGATGACAAAAAGGCGACCCGAAGGCCGCCTTTCCGGTTACTTGCGAAGACCGAGCTTCGCGATCAGGTCGGTGTAGCGACCCTCGTCCTTCTTCTTCAGATAGTCGAGGAGGCTACGACGCTTGTTGACCAGCATGAGCAGGCCGCGGCGCGAATGGTTGTCCTTCGCGTGCGTCTTGAAGTGCTCGGTGAGGTTCGAGATGCGCTCCGAGAGGATCGCGACCTGCACTTCGGGGCTGCCGGTGTCGGTGCCGCCGCGAGCATGTTCCTTGATCAGCGCTTCCTTGCGCTCTGCAGAAATCGACATAGTCTTTCCTTCGACATCGCTTAGATATTGAAGCCGCGGACAACCCGGATTTCACCGGATAGAGCCTCCACCAGCGCGATCGGAATATCCTCCAGGCACGCGAAATATTGGCCGTCTTCCTTGGCGATCCCGGCCAGAACCCGCCCCTGTCGGAGCAGCCCTGCCTGGTCGGGGGTGAGGGATAGAGCCGGGATGTCGTCCAGCCCCGCCCTCAATGGCAGGAGGATTTGTTCAAGGGTGCGGCCCTTAGCGGCTTCGTCCAGTTTGTCCAGCGAAATCGCGGAATCGAGGGTGAAGGGGCCGGCCTTCACCCGGCGCAACATGGTGACATGGCCGACACTGCCGAGCGCCAGCGCGATGTCGCGCGCGAGGGAACGGATATAGGTGCCCTTGGAGACATGGGCGGTGAGGGTGATTTCGCCCAAACCCACTTCGTCATCCCGACGCAAGTCGGGATCTCGTGCGGCTCCAGTCCCGCCCGACTGCCCGAGATCCCGGTTTTCGCCGGGATCTCGGATTTGAAGGCTGTGGATGACTACGGATCGCGAAGCCAGCTTCACCTCTTCCCCGGCCCGCGCCAGATCATAGGCGCGCTCGCCATCGACCTTCAGCGCCGAATAGGCCGGCGGCACCTGTTCGATTGGGCCGGTGAAGCGCGGCAGCACCGCCTCGACCTGTGCGAATGTGGGCCGCACCTCCGACGTGGCGATCGCCTTGCCCTCCAGATCGAGCGTATCGGTCTGCGTCCCGAAGGCGATCGTGAAGTCGTACACCTTGTCGCTGTCGAGCATCCGGCCGGCCAGCTTGGTCGCCTCGCCGATCGAGATCGGCAGTACGCCGGTCGCCAGCGGATCGAGCGTGCCGCCATGGCCGACCTTGAACTTGCCGTACTTGCCGTCGCGCAGCGCGCGCTTGACCGCACTCACGCCTTGGGTCGAGCCCAGGCCCAGGGGTTTGTCGAGGATGATCCAGCCGTGCATCCGGCGGCCCCTAGCCGAGGCCGGCCGCCGGAGCCAGCATCAGGCGCCCGACTTGGCCTTCTTCGCCTTTTTGGGCTTCACCGGCGGCGGGCCGCTATGGACGATGCTGGATATCTGGCAGCTCTCGCGCCCGGCGAAGATCGTGTCGCCGCGATCGATCCGCGAGGCACCCGGAAACGTCTTGAAGCCGACGCCGATCGACCAGGGCAGGTTGTTGCAGCGCGTGAAGAAGGACGCATAGTACCAGTTGCGCCGCGCATCCTGGATATAGACGCCATCACCGCTGTCGGTCGGGGTGAAGGTGCGGATGTCGCTGCGGGTGAAGAACGGGATCGTCGCCTGCTCGCCCGACTTCGGGCCGGGCGTCGGGCCCGATTGCTGGGCCGAGGCCGCATTGGCGAGGAACAGCGCGGGCAATGCGCAGGCGAGAATGGTCTTGCGTAACATGGGTCATCTCCTTCGGGAGATCGATGTGGGGCACTCCCTTGCCGGCTTGTATAATACTTGGGGCTGCGTTCCCGTGAAAAGAAGTCGGCAAACCGAAAGACCATTCCGCGTGCACCCCGGATCAACGGGCATCGTACGGCGTGATCCACTCGAAGCGAACGCGCCCACTCGGCGCCGGGCATCTCCGGCGCCGAGATCACCCACGCACCTTAGTCCGCCATAGCCTCGTCGAGCGTGCGGGGACTGACGAGGACGAACCTGTTCACGGGATCGGACTGCACCGCATACCAGCGCTGGGTCGCGTCGTCGCCCGTCACGATGGTCCGCTTGCCGTCGAGCTGATTGACGGTGAGGCTGATCCGCTGGACGCCATCCGGAAGCGGCAATTGGACGGCCTTCGCCCATTCAAGGCCGCCATGACCGACCGGTTCCGTCACCAGGTTCTCGACTTGGCGCACTTCCGTCCAAGTGACGCGCCCTCGCACATTTCCGCGGGCATCCTTCCAGAATGGCCCGCAGTCGCCACTGTTTCGAACAACCCCCAGATACCCGAAGCTGGTGGCCGTGACGTTACGCAGACCGGAGCAGCTGGACTTGCTGGACTTGTCACAATCGACACGGATCGATGCCGGATCAATCGACCAGTTGGGCGTAACGTTGAAGGGAAAGAGAACCTCCCGCGAGCCATCGCAATGGCCATTCTCCGCACGGAAATCCTGGCTGCGGGAGTTCCGCTCCTGGCCAAGCACCTTGCGGATCACCGACAGGTCGTACTTGCCCAGCTCCGGCGGCACGACGAATACGGAGAGCTTATAGGCGCGCGGCTTGGCCTTCGCGCCGAACAGGCCCCGCCAGAAGCCAGGCTTCTGATAGACCTGCAGCTCTCCGCTCGCAGCCTTCACGTCCGCATCGGCGGACCAGGCACCGGGGCAGGAGAATTTGAGCGAGATCTCGGTCTTGGCGAGCGGCTGGCATTGCACGCCCTGCATCTTCAACTCAGGCACCCCCTCCCCAAGCGCGATGCCCGACACCGAGACGACCTGCCGTGTCGCGGGGCCGCCCGCCGGCTTCCCCAGGACATAGGTCGGGCCATATTCGATCACGCGCGGCGTGGACTTGCCGAACGGAAGATTGCCCATGGCCGTTCCGACGGTGTTCGTGGTCCGCTGGATGTCCCTCGCGGTCACGCGCTCGAGCTGGCTGAGCTGCGCGATGCTGTTGCGGATTCCGAGAAAGGCCTGCTTCTGGCTTTCATTCAGCTGCGCGAAGGTCTTGTCGCGCTGGTCGGCGACCATCGCATTCAGCTGCCCGAGCAACACCTCACCGTGCTGCCGGATGCGGAAGCTGTTGTTGCTGACGGCATCGTCGGCGTGGTTGATGATATTCTTCACCGACCCTTCGAGCTGGTCGACGATCGAGCCCATCGTGGCTCCGGCCGCGATCTCTGCGAGCTGGGCATGAGCTGTGCCGGGGACCGCCGCAAGGGCGAGAACCGGCGCGACAATAAGGCAACGCATATCGGTCTCCTTCTGGCTGACTGCCGGCTTGCGGCGTCGCGTTTCGTCATCCGTCGGAGAGATGCATCGCGTCGGCACGGGCTCCTTGCGCAGCCCGATCCAACGGAGTCCCCCTTCCGGGCAAACCGACGAGCGTCGGCCTTGCAGGAGGATCTGTGCGTCGTAACCAAAATGGTTTCGGTGCCGGCTTGCACGCGACAAAGGTGATTTTTATCACTTGGCGAGGGGAAGCCACTGCGTCACGACGCGAACCGCGGGGGCCAAGGCTCGGCAATGGCAAATGATGGCCCATCAGGCACTGACGACGGACCTCCGGCAGCCCTGCTCGACAGGGTTCTTTCGAGAGCCCGGACGATGCGCGTCAAAGCGGGTCAGATCGTCATCGGCCACAGCAGTTTGGCGAACGATGTCTATTTCATCCTGAGCGGCGGCTTCGAAGTCTCCATCACCGCGCGAGACGGTGCGGATGTGGTCGTTCGCGACCTGGGCCCCGGGGCCATTTTCGGGGACCTCTCGGCGCTCGACCGGCAACCTCGATCGGCCAACGTCATTGCGACCTCGGACAGCAAGCTCGCAAGCATACCGGCCGAAATCTTCCTCGCGGCCGTCTCCGAGAGTCCCGAGGCGAGCAGCTGGTTCATGAACCGCCTCGGCAGAGAGGTGCGGCGCCTGACAGACAAGATCTTCGAGCTGAGCGCGCTCGCCGCGCGTGGCCGCCTCCACTGCGAATTGCTGCGACTGGCGGGCACGGCTCCACGCACGGGAGATCGAGTTCAACTCGAGCCCGCGCCTACGCACGAAGCGCTTGCGCAGCGCATCGGAAGTCAGCGCGAGGCCGTCTCACGTGAGCTTGCGCAATTGAGCGACGCAGGCGTGCTACGGCGCGGCCGCAAGTGGATCGAACTCGATATCGCCCGGCTCACGAAGCTGGTCGAGGTCGAGCTGGGCTATCCCTTGTCTCTGGCGACGCGACTGGACACGCCTGCGCAGCCCCCCGCTCAGGGCGTCTGATCCTCTTCCACGGGAACCTGATTATCCCGGAGCACCGACCGCAAATTCTTGAGAAATTCCTCCAGCAGCGGGTCAGCGAACTTGGCCGGCACTTCGGTGTAGACGCGGTGAAACGCCGTGAGCACCTCGTGCTTGAAAACGTGCATCGTTGCCACCTGCCCAGGCGTCATCTGCTTTATGACGGGACTGGCGCAAAGCATCTTCGACACCTGGTCCGAGACGCGCGCACGAAAGAGGTATTCGCGTTTATCCATGGATTCCCCCATTGCCCTCAAAGCTTCCAGACAATAACACAGTTAACACGGCGGAGGCGAATACGATGAGCACGGTTTCGGATGGAATCTATACTTACAAGTTCAGCGGATTCTCCCAGGACGATGCTTTGCTCGGACATTTCCTCGTGGGACTGGGATGGCTTGAAGTCGCGAAGGGGCAAGTAACCGGCCATCATCATTCGACCCATGTGCGGATGAGCGGCGGCAAGGACTCTCCCAAGCATTGGCAGTTCGCAGTGACCGGCAGCTTCAGCCCCGGCACTACCGGCCAGATTGGATCCGCCAGTCTGGAATTCGTTCAGCAGGGCGTCGCTGCCAACGAGGCCCAGATACTGCGAAGTGACTTCTCGTTCGTCAGGGCGGCCGCTCTGGATCGCTACTGGCTGATATCGAAGGCGGGCGCCGAAGTTCAGACCGGAAGGTCGCCGAAAGAGATTGCCATGGAAGTGGTCGAAGGAGAGCTTGTCCGCATTGCCTGATCACTCAACCCCAGGCGCCCGACGAGCGGCTGCATCCGATTGAGGAACCAGGGCGCATGCATCGCGCGGGCCAGCGCCAGCCCCTCCTCCAATACGTTCCGCGCCTCCTCCGCCTGCCCCTGTCCGAGCAAGGCGAGCGCGCGAACACGCAGCGCCTCGGGGCGGTAGAACAACTCGTCCGGATTGATCTCGAGCGCCGAGCGAGTGGCCTCGATCGCGGCATCGAGATCCCCGCCCAATAGTGCCGCCTCGCCAAACCAGGTGAGATAGAGCGTCTGGGCATTTCGCGCATGCGCCTCCGCCATGCCCTGCAGGCCCTGGCGCAGCAACGCCATGCCGGATGCCACATCGCCATAGCCTGCGCGGGCCCGACCAAGCACGATACGGGCAGTCGCGGCAAACTGGGGAAAGCCGAGCGCGCCGGCCAGACGCAACGCTGTTTCGCCAAGCCCCGCTGCTCGCCTGTCGGCGCCGAGCAGGATTTCCACCATCGCCACCATATACGCGGCGAAGCATCGATCGTACGGACTTGGCTGACGTCGAGACGCCCGCAGCGCATGGGCGCAGCGCTGCCTCGCCGCAACGCTGTCGCCAAGAAGCACCGCAACCAGGGCTGCGTTTCCGAAGGTCTGCGGGATCGCACCGGCTCGCGCCAAAAAGGGCTCGGCGTCGAAGAAGCCTTGCCCCGAGACAAAGCTCGCCTCGGCGCCGACCAGATCGCCAACGCGATAGCGCGTGGTCATTTCGACCATATGCCCGGCAGCAAGCGCATCAGCGCCACCGTGAAGACGGGCAAGGGACATGCATTCGGCCGCGATGGCCTGGGCCTTTCGATAGTCTCCCGCGCTCGAGGCAGCCATCCACTGCCCCGCGACGCCCAACATCGACTGATAGATTTCGCCAACTCGCCTGGCAGTCCGTTGTGCCTCGGCGGCAGCGGCACGTGTCGCCGGGGAAGAATAACCCGTAGTGATCTGGAGCGCTTCGGCGTGAAGGTTCCGCGTTTTCAGTTCGAGTTGAATATCCTGACGTTCCAGCGGAACCTGTCGCAGGAGCGCGAGGCACCATTCCGTCAGGTGGCGCACCTCGGGCCACGCACGTCGCTCTCGCGCGGCAGCGACGGCGCGATCCAGAGCCTGAAGCGCTCTTTCCCTGTCTCCCGCCCTTTCCCAGAATTCCGCCAGCACGGAATCCGGAACACCCTCCGCATCATCCTCAAGGATATCGACGGCGTCACGGTGAAGCGCCCGACTGTCGTCGGCCAATAGGGTCTCCAGCGCGGCTTCACGAAACAGCGCATGCGTGAAACGCAATCTAGGCGGCGATCCGAAGATGGTCGCCACCCGCTCGTGTTCGAGCGCCTTCAGGCCGGCGGCCAAATTCACGCCCCGACGTTCCGCCAGCGTGGAGAGGGTGGAAACAGGCGCTTCCACACCCAGGACGGCGGCGCACTGAGCCAGCGCCATCGAGGGGCCCAGGGCGGTCAGGCGGGCGAGCAACAGGCCGGCCAGGGTTTCGGGGACCGAGCGAACATCCGGCCGCCGCCCCGCATCAGACAGAAGCCGCACCAACTCTCGCGCAAAAAGCGGAACGCCTCCGGACCGAGCGATGACATGTTGCACGTCGTTCGCGGACAGCCCCCCGCCGGCCAGCCCGCCGACGAGTTCGGCCGTCTGGGCCGGACCGAGTGGCTCCAGCGGAATCCGCTGCCAGCCCGCCCCCGGCATCCCTCCCGTTTCCAGGCGAGACGTTGCGACGATCAGGACCGGTCGCTCGGCGACTTCGAGGGCCATCGCGTCGATCACCTCGCGTGACGAGGGGTCAGCCCAGTGCAAGTCCTCCAGAATGAGGATCGCAGGCTCGCCAATCGAATCGACTATGGTTCGCGCGATCACATTGCCCCGGGTCGCCTCGCCGCCCTCCGCGCTCCAGTGCGGTTGGAGCATGTCGCCGGAATGATCCCGGGAGAGCTGCTCGAGCAGACGCGAGATCAGACCGAGGGGCGCCTGCGTCCGCAGCGAGTCTGCCGCGACCACATGGGCATGGACCTCGGGAAGAAGGTGGTTTGCAAGCTCTGCTACCAGCCGTGTCTTCCCGACCCCGGCCTGTCCTTCGATCAGGAACGCCCCGCCATGGCCGTCACGGGCCGCCCGCCAGGCGGCGATGAGCCGGCCCCGCTCGTCTTCCCGCCCGATGATCGGCCCCTCCGGCGCGCCATTGCCATCTGTAACGCGGCCGGAGCGCTTCGGGCCCAACACCTCCCAGCCATGGCGAAGCTCGGGAAACCCCTTCAGCACGAGAGGCGGCGATTGCCTGAACGAAAAGCATTCACCTGTCCGCTCGGTCACGCCCTGCGCCACAAGGATATGGCCCGGCTGCGCAGCTGCCTGGAGGCGCGACGCCAGGTTGGCGGCATCGCCGAACACCGGCACCTCGCGAGCCTCCCCCGAGCCAATCGCCACGCCAAGTATCACGCTTCCACTCGCGATCCCGGAGCGTGCGCTTACCAGGCTGCCAAGTCGCGGACAGCCGTCCCGTATTGCCAGCGCCGCCGAGACGGCACGTTGCGCATCGTCTTCGCGGACCTGCGGAAAGCCGAAATAGGCAAGCACGCCATCGCCCATGAAGCGGGCAACGTGCCCCCCGGCGCTTGAAATGCACACCGCACAATGTTCCAGGAACGCGCTCAGCAACCGATGACAAGCTTCCGGATCCATGGTCCGGGCCAGTTCGGTCGAGCCTGCAAAATCCACGAACAATACCGTGATGTCGCGGCGTTGCGCGCCATCAGCCGATACTTGTCGCAGCGACTCGCTTTGCATCTGTACCCCCGACCCGTCATTGACCTACGGATCTGGGTTCGCGTCAAGGACGAGGCGAGGAAAGACAAGCCTTCTCGCCCGGGACGATCTCTCATCGCGGGAGGTGCAACCCGCTACAAGCATCCGAGTTCACGTCGGGAAACCGGGGCGGCGTGGCATCGATCGCGATTGTCCAGGCACCAGCAGGGATCCGGCACGCAAGGAAGTCGACGCCACGCCGCCGGGCTTTACTGCGGCGTGGTCTTGCTCGGCTTGGATGAACCGAACGGAATGACGATTCCAGCATGTGGGACCGTCGTGCTCGGGGTCTTGTTGGGGTAGAGATCGGTCGTAGTGGTTCCGACATAGGGCCCAACCGAATTGCCATTGCCGGGTGAGACGGTGGTGGTCGAGACGGTACCGTTGCCGATTGGCGACACCGTATTGCTCTTGGTAACCGGCCCGACCGGAGTGTTGACTACGGTCTGGCTCGAGCTCGATTGGGCAAAAGCGGGGACGGCGGCCAGCGAGACCAGCATCCCGGAAAGGACTAGACGCATCATGTTGCGAACTCCCGATTGAAGACTAGCCGCTCAGGGCGGCGAGACTCTTTCGTCGTTCGGCCAAGAATCCTCTGTGCACGGGATCACGCCGCTGGAGTGATTTTTCTCACAGACTCCCATCCCGCATCGTCAGACCGACCTGGACTCGGCCTGGTGCCGCAATCGAGACGCGTTGCCACGGTACCGTTTTGGACCGTCGACTGACCGTCCGCCTTCAACCCCGTGACGGCCAAAGCGGACAGGCCAACCCCGCCGATCGCCTTGCGAACTTGCTGGCGTCGCCGAGACATTGCCCGGCGTGAAAATCGGAAACATCCGAAATAGATCAATCCGTTGTGGCACATTCCTCGATTGGCGCACGCTGCATGCTCAGCGATATTCGAATGGCGCCCGCGAATATCCAATGTGGAGTGCTTCGCGGGCCCGAATGGGCATGGCAGAGGGGGATGAGTGTGCGTTACCTGAAGCAGTTGGCCTTGCCGGTTTCCTTCATCGCGCTTGGCATTGCGACCTTGTCGGCCACGGCTTCCTCGTCGCCGATGAACGAGACCGTCAACTACAGCTATGACGAGCTCGGCAGGCTGGTGAAGGTCGAGAACAGCGGCACCGTGAACAACAACGTCGTCTCGAACTACGCCTATGACAAGGCAGGCAATCGCACCAATGTGAAGGTCACCGGCGCGCCCTGAGGCCAGCCTCTCAGCATAGCGCCGTAAGGCTTGGAAGTCGTCTTCACACTATCGATAATTGGAGAAGCTCCGTGAACCACAGACTTGTGGTGCTGCCTGTTGTCATGGGTAGCGTTCTTATTTCTTGCCCGGCCTATGCGCAGCAGCTTGTACCTCCTCGCCAGGACACGCAAAGCTCGAATGGCGTCAGCTATCGGAGCGGAAGCTTCAATTACAGCGAAACCGATTTATCCATCGGCGGTGATGGTGACGACGGGATGCGCCTGGAGCGCACCTATAATAGCAGCTTGAAGAATTCGACGGCTTTCGATGCCACGCTTGGATGGACACATAGTGCGCTAAGCTATGTGTCCACGCAGCGGCTTCCGATCAATCCTGATGATCCAAAGCAGCCCTTACCGGGGCGCGAGCCATATGTTTATCATATCACTATCGGGGGTCGCTCCATCGGCTTCAGGGGAGGGAGTCAAGTACCGTCCGGAGGACCGGTTGGGGCCTATGCACCGCTGAATCCGAGTGGTGACATGCTGGTCTACACTGGCACAGCGACGAGTGGAGCATACTCCGCTACCGGCACCGACGGCACTGTCGTGAGCTACACGGCATACCCGCAAAGCAGGCTATCCAGCTCGACCAGGCCGAATGGTACCCGGCTCGACTACACCTATTCCGGCAACAACATCCGGGGCGTGATCAGCAACCGTGGATTCGCGATCCTGTTCGAGAGCGCGACCAAGTTCTGCGTTGTCAATTTGGCTTACACCTACGCGACGGCCACCTCGACCTGCCCGGTCGATGCGCAAACTGTCACCTATGGATACACCGCCAGTACCTATCGCCCGCCGACGCAGTTGCTCACATCTGTGACCAAGGGCGGCCAGACGACAACCTATACCTACGGACCCGCAGATCACCTGACCTGCATCACGGAGCCTGGGCAGTCAGTTTGCAAGATCCAGAATAGCTACAATATCTGCCCGCCTGATCCGGCCAATCCGAATTTTCAACCCGATGTGCGCTTGAACGATTCAGTGATCAGCCAGCAGGACGGCGCGGGTACGACCTATGGCTACAGCTATCTTCAGAGTAATTGCCCGGGTGGCTCTCCCGATCTTCGGCCCTTTATTTCCAATACCGTGACCCGTACCAAGAACGGCAATCCGGATGGGAGCGTCGAGACCAATGCCGGCTCTACCCCGAATAGTATTGTCGATGCTCTCGGCCGTACGACCGGCATAATCTATCGTGTCAACACGCTTTGGAACCTGGAAAGGGTACAGGTTCGGACCGTCACCCTGCCGGAAGGCAATTCCGAGGAATATTTCTACGACGATCGCGGAAATGTCATCACCAAGCAGGTTCACGCCAAACCCGGATCTGGCTTGGCGGATATTGTGGTTACTGCCAGCTATCCCGCGACTTGCGTCAGTCCCGCGTCTTGCAACAAGCCCGATTATGTCATCGACGCCAACGGCAACCGGACCGACTACACCTATGACGCGACGCATGGTGGGGTGCTGACCGAAACGGCGCCAGCGGACGCAAACGGAATCCGGGCGGTCAAGCGCTACGCCTATGCGCAGCGTTATGCCTGGATCAAGAATGCGAGCGGCGGCTTCTCCCAGGCGGCGAGCCCGGTGTGGCTGCCGAGCGAGGAGCGCAGCTGCCGAGCGACGGCGACGGTGGGTAATGCGTGCGCAGGCGGCGCGGCGGACGAAGTGATCGTCGCTTACGATTATGGCCCCAATACCGGCTCGGTCGGCAACAATCTCTGGCTGCGCGGGAAGACGGTCACCGCACAGGACTCCGACGGCGTCATCCGCAGCCTGCGCACCTGCTACGGCTATGACCGGGACGGCAACAAGATCTGGGAAACCAGCCCGCGCGCCGGGCTGGCAGCCTGCTACTGAAGGGGGATGGCATGAACCGCATTTTGCTGGGGCTGCTGGCCTCCTCGACTCTGGTACCGGCCGCGGCCTTCGCCCAGGCTTCACCGTCCGACTTCACCAGCGCGACGCGCTATGACGCCGAGCGCCGGGTGGCGGGCACGATTGCGCCGGACCCGGACGGCTCGGGGCCACTGCATCATCCCGCGGTACGCAACAGCTACGATGCTGCCGGGCGGCTGGTGAAAGTCGAAAAGGGTGAGCTTTCCGGCTGGCAATCCGAAGCCATCGCCCCATCCGCCTGGTCGGGCTTCACAGTCCACCAGTCGGTCGAGACGACCTATGACGCAATGGACCGCAAGCTGGTCGAACAGGTTCGCGAAGGCGCGGCAGGGACGATCTATCAGCTGACGCAGTACAGCTATGACGCATCCGGCAGGCTGGAATGCACGGCGGTCCGGATGAATCCTGCGGCATTCGGCACCCTACCAGCCAGCGCCTGCACACTAGGGACGCAGGGCGGCCAGGGGGGCGACCGGATCACGCGCAACATCTACGACGCTGCCGGCCAGCTGCTGCAGGTGCGCAAGGCAGTGGGGACGAGCCTTGAGCAGGCCTATGTCACCTACAGCTATACGACGAACGGCAAGCAGGAATATGTCGTCGATGCCAATGGCAACAAGGCGCGGCTGACCTATGACGGCCATGATCGCAAGGTGCAGTGGCAATTCCCCTCGGCCAGCGCGCCGGGCAGCTATGACGGCTCGACCCCGGCCAATGCGCTGGCGACCTCGGGCGCGGTCAATACCAACGACTATGAAGCCTATGGCTATGACGCCAATGGCAACCGGACGAGCTTCCGCAAGCGCGACGCGCGGGTCTTCACCTATGGCTATGACGCGCTCAACCGGGTGACATCGAAGATCGTGCCGGACGCGTGCGTAGCTGGTTATGCGTGCACCAGCGTGAATGCCAGCGCCACGCGCGATGTCTATTACAGCTACGATCTGCGAGGACTCCAGACGGCGGCGCGCTTCGACAGCGCGAGCGGCGGCGATGCGGTGCTGAGCGGCTGGGACGGGTTCGGGCGGCAGGCCTCGAGCACCACCAGCATGGGCGGCGTGAGCCGTAGCCTGGGTTATCAATATGACGCCGATGGCAATCGGGTGCGCATCACCCATCCTGACGGCAACTACTTCACCTACGCCTATGACGGCCTGGATCGACCAAGCGACGCTTACGAGAGTGGGATATACCAGCGGCTGCATTTCGATTGGGACAGTCAAGGACGCCGGTGGGGTGAGTGGCGAGGTGCGGTCTTCTCTTCTTACGGCTTCGATCAGATCTCGCGGCCGGCGAGCATCAACCATAATCTGGCGGGCTCGTCGTACGATGTCACGACGAACCTCAGCTACAATCCCGCCAATCAGATCGTCAGCAAGGCCCGTACGAATGACAGTTACGCATTCACAAGTTATGTGAATGTCGACCGACCCTATACCCCGAACGGCCTCAATCAATATGCAGCCGTGGCCGGAAGCAGCTTCACCTATGACGCCAACGGCAACCTCATTGCCGATGCCGGCACCAACTATGCCTATGATGCCGAGAACCGGCTTGTGGCGACGTCAGCAGGCGTAGCCCTGGTCTATGATCCGCTTGGCCGCCTGTACCAGGTCTACCGGGGCGGCGTCAGCGATATCCGCTTCCTGTACGATGGCGACCAGCTCACCGTCGAATATGACGGAGCGGGCAATCTGCTCCGGCGCTACGTCCACGGCACGGGCGAGGACGATCCCATGCTCTGGTACGAGGGGGCAACGCTCGCCGACATGCGCAGCATGCAGGTCGATCAACAGGGTTCGGTCGTGTCGATCGCGGATGGCGGCGGCAACGCCACCGCAGTCTATCGCTATGATGAATATGGCATCCCTGGCGCCAACCAGACAGGGCGCTTCCAGTACACCGGCCAGGCCTGGATCCCCGAGCTGGGTATGTATCACTATAAGGCCCGCATCTATTCGCCGACGCTCGGGCGCTTCCTGCAGACGGATCCAGTTGGCTATGAGGATCAGGTCAATCTGTATGCATATGTCGGGAATGATCCAATCAATGAAACAGACCCAACGGGGATGTGCCCTAATTGCCTAGGGGGACTTATCGGCGCAGTTGGCGGCGCTGCTCTAGACTATGGAACTCAGGTGGTTGGGAATCTTGCTGACGGGAAGAGTCTGGGTGAAGCGCTAACGAAAGTTGACGGCGGGAGTATTGTGATAAGTGCTATCGGCGGCGGAATTGCTGGTGCCACCGGCGTGGGTCTAACGAGTTTGCCGGGTAAGTTCCTGAAAGCGGAGCGTGCCGCCGCACGGTTGGAAAATGCGGTGAATCGAACGAGGCAAGGGATCGGGGGAGCTCGGAGAGCAACGCGGATGGCAGCGCAGGCTGCAAGAGCGAGGCGAGAAGCTGCACCTGCAAATGCTGCCGTGCGCCGAACGGTAGCTGGTGCGGCGGCAATTGGCGTAGGCCAAATGGCCGCGAAGAAAATAGAGGCGAAGGATAATACAGCAAATCAGCAAAAGATCAGAGAAGAAATTGAAAAGAGAAAAGATAATTTTCGATAGCGCTTGCGTATGAATTTAATTTCACCCTAATGTCGTTTTGTTTGCGAGCACATCATGAGCAAGAAAGAATATCCGGGAGAGAGGGGTGTATTTATTGCCCTTCTATTAGGGATGATGTTGGCTGGATATGCCTATCAGGCCAATAAGGGTGCCGTTTCTCAGGCCATTCTACTTCCAGCGATCATTGGCTTTTTGATTTTTTTGGGTGCCATGTATTATATAATCGTGCGTTTTTGGATTAAGCGCTAACGCAAACCGTTCTCCGCAGGAACCTTTGCCCATGTTCTCGATGGCAGGCTCGGACCGCGAGCCAGCCGGTGGCTGCTCCGGGAATTAAGAGAAGTGAATGCTGAGACCATAATTGGGTCGAAAACGGTTTATCGCGCGCGGCCGAGGAGAGGTAGCTATTCCGTGTGCCGATCTGAAACCCGCCTGTTCGGAACCCGTCCAAAGGCGCTCGTTCCCAACCTGCCAAATCGAAATTTATTCCTCCAACCCTATTGGCCATAATGTTGCATCCGTGCTGCAGGGGGTCCTTCTGAAGCATCAGGCCGTGCGCTGCATGAAATGCCGGCGGCACAGGGCGACATAGCGCTCGTTCCCGCCCACTTCGCGCTGCTCGCCCTGGCGCACGGCGTTGCCCTCGGCATCGACGCGCAGGTTCATCGTCGCCTTGCGCCCGCATTCGCAGACCGACTTGATCTCGACCAGCGAGTCGGCGAGCGCGAGCAGCTCGGCCGAGCCGGGGAACAATGCCCCCTGGAAATCGGTGCGCAGGCCGTAGCAGAGCACCGGAATGCCCACTTCGTCGGCGAGATGCGCGAGCTGGCGGACCTGGACGGGGGAGAGGAACTGCGCCTCGTCGACCAGGATGCAGGCGAGCGGCGACCTGTAATGCTCGTCCTCGGCGACGCGGCGCAGGTCGGTCGCTTCCTCGAAGGGAACGGCGGTGGCACTGATGCCCAGCCGCGAATCGATCACGCCCTTGCCGCCCCGGTCATGGATGCCGGCGGTGAACAGCAGCGTGCGCATGCCGCGTTCGCGATAGTTGAAATCGGCCTGCAGCAGCGTGGTCGATTTCCCCGCGTTCATCGAGGCATAGTAGAAATAGAGCTTGGCCATACGCGATCTGCGCCCGGCGGCGGCGCGCGGTCAATCACCGCACCTGCTTAATCCTGTGGACGCAGGCTCACTCCCCGACGCTATCCTCGTCGCCCAGATCCTGGGCCACCTTGGGATCGCGGAGCAGCTTGTCGATATGGCTGCCCTCGTCGAAGCTCTCGTCCGCCAGGAACTTGAGCTTGGCGGCGTATTTCATCTTCACCCGGTGAGCGACTTCGCGCTGGAGATAGGCGGTGTTGGTGCGCAGCGCCTTGATCACCACTTCCTCGTCCTTGCCGAGCAGCGGCTTCACGAACACCGTCGCGTGGCGCAGGTCGGGCGACATGCGCACTTCGGTGATCGAGACCATGTGCTTGGCGAGCACCTCGTCATGCACGTCGCCGCGCTGGAGGATCTCGCTCAGCACGTGGCGCACCTGCTCACCGACGCGCAACAGGCGTACGGAGCGCTCTTCGGTGGTGGTCGTGGTCTTCATGCCCTGATCTCCGCTCCCTCCCCCACCTTGCAGGCAAGGAGAGGGAGGGAAAACAGCTTACAGCGTGCGCTCGCGCATCTCGACTTCGAAGGTTTCGAGATAGTCGCCCGCCTTGATGTCGGTGAAGTTCTGGCTGAACGTCACACCGCATTCCAGGCCCGCGCGGACTTCGGGGACATCGTCCTTGAAGCGGCGCAGCGAGGCGATCTCGCCCTGATAGATGATGACGTCGGCCCGCGTGATGCGTGCCTTGAGCGCCTTGCGGATCGCGCCTTCGGTGACCAGAAGACCAGCGGCCTTGCCGTGCTTGCCCGCCGAGAAGACTTCCTTGATCTCGGCGCGGCCGACGACGGTTTCGAAGGCTTCCGGACCAAGCTGGCCGGCCATGCCCGCGCGGATCTCGTCGGTCAGGTCGTAGATCACGTCATAGTACTTGAACGCGACCTTGTTGCGCTCGGCGATCTCGCGCGCCTTGGCGTTCGGACGGACGTTGAAGCCGATGATCGGGGCACCGGCGGCGCCGGCGAGCGACACATCGCTCTCGGTGATGCCGCCAACGCCCGAATGCAGGACGCGCGCCTTGATGTCGTCGGTGCTGATCTTGTTGATCGCCGCGACGATCGCCTCGACCGTGCCCTGGGTATCCGCCTTGACGACCAGCGGATATTCCATCGCCTGCTTTTCCTTGAGCGCCGAGAACATGCTCTCGAGGCTGGCCGGCGCGTTGGTCGTGCGCTTCTGCAGCGCGACGCCCGAGCGGTATTCGGCGACTTCGCGGGCACGGGCTTCGTTCTCGACGACCTGCAGCGGATCGCCCGCCATCGGCACGCCGGAGAGACCGAGGATCTCGACCGGAACCGAAGGACCGGCTTCCTTGACCTGCTGGCCCTTGTCGTTGACCAGCGCGCGGACCTTGCCGCTCTCGGCGCCGACGACGAACACGTCGCCGACCTTCAGCGTACCGCGGTTGACCAGGACGGTCGCGACGGGGCCGCGGCCCTTGTCGAGCTTCGCCTCGATCACCGTGCCTTCGGCCTCGCGGTCCGGATTGGCCTTGAGGTCGAGCAGTTCGGCCTGGAGCTGGATCTTCTCGATCAGCTGATCGAGGCCGATCTTCTTGAGCGCCGAGACTTCGACGTCCTGGGTCTCGCCGCCCATCTCTTCGACGATCACCTCATGCTCGAGCAGACGCTCGCGCACGCGCTGCGGGTTGGCGCTGTCGAGGTCGATCTTGTTGATCGCCACGATCATCGGCACGCCGGCCGCCTTGGTGTGATTGATCGCCTCGATCGTCTGCGGCATCAGGCCGTCATTCGCAGCGACCACCAGCACGACGATGTCGGTGATGTCGGCACCGCGGGCGCGCATCTGCGTGAACGCCTCGTGGCCCGGCGTGTCGAGGAAGGTGATCTTCGACTTGTCCTTCAGGGTGACCTGATAGGCGCCGATGTGCTGGGTGATGCCGCCGGCTTCGCCCTTCACCACGTCGGTGCCGCGCAGGGCATCGAGCAGCGAGGTCTTGCCGTGGTCGACGTGACCCATGATCGTCACCACCGGTGCGCGCGGCTGCAGCGTGTCCTCGGCATCGGCCTCGGCCACGTCGAGATCCACGTCGCTTTCGCTGACGCGCTGCAGGTTGTGGCCGAATTCGGTCACGAGCAGCTCGGCAGTGTCCTGGTCGATCGTCTGGTTGACGGTGACCGGCATGCCCATCTTGAACAGCGCCTTCACCAGGTCGGCGCCCTTCTCGGCCATGCGGTTGGCGAGTTCCTGCACGGTGATCGCCTCGGGGACGACCACGTCGCGGACCTGCTTCTCGCGCGGCGCCGACGAACCACCATAGGAACGACGATGCTCCTTCTCGCGGGCACGCTTCAGCGCGGCCAGCGAACGGGCGCGGGCACCGTCCTCGCCGCCCAGGGCGCGATTGACGGTGAGCTTGCCCGACTGGCGGCGATCGTCGCCCTTGCGGTCACGCTGCTGCGGACGCGCGGGCTCGGGGCCACGGCGCACCGGCGCGCCGCCCGTGGGGGCGGGACGCGATGCGGGCGCACCGGCGCCGGCGGGACGCGCAGCCTGGGTCGGAGCCGGGGCCGGGGCAGCTGCCTCCGGCTTGGGCTCGGGCTTGGGCTGCGGCTTGGGAATCTCGGGACGCTGCACCGGCGTGAACAGGCGCGGCGCGGGGCGGCTCGGATCGAGCTGCAGCGCGACCGGGGCCGGCGGCGGGGCCGGGGTCGGCGCGGGCTTCGGAGCCGGAGCGGGCGCAGGCGTCGGGGCAGGCGCCGGAGCGGCGACCTCAACCTTGGGCGCTTCCGGAACCGGAGCGGGCGCAGGGGCCGGGGCAGGCGTCGGCTCGGGCGCCGGCGCAGCCTTGGCGGCTTCCGCCTCGGCGCGTGCCTTCTCCTCGACGCGACGCGCTTCGGCCTCGGCGGCGTCGGCACGCTCGCGCTCCTCGCGGCGGCGCGCTTCCTCGAGCGCGTTCATGCGCTGCTCGTCGGCTTCGCGCAGCAGGCGCGCCTGACGCTCCTGCGCCGTCTCGTTCGAGACCGGCGGACGCGGGGCGGGCGGCGGCGGAGGCGGCGGCGCCACCGGCTGCGCGGGTGCTGCCACCTGCGGCTCGGGCGCGGTTGCTTCCGCCGGACCTTCGCCCGGCTTGCGGAACACGCGTGCCTTCTTGGTCTCGACGATGACCGTGTTCGAACGGCCATGGCTGAAGCTCTGCTTCACTTTGCCCGTCTCGACCGTGCGCTTGATCCCCAGCGGCGCGCGCATGCCCAGTTTCGGCTTTTCGTTGTCGGTGTCGCTCATGCGCTGCCTAAAGTCCTTCAGTCTGTCGTTCGTCGTCAGACGCTTCCGACGGAAGCGCCGATGCGCCTTGCGAAGCGGTTTCGCAAGGGCGGGAGGTGGAATCGGGTCCGATAAAGTGCAGCCACCGATCGAGCGCTTCGCGCGTTCGGGCGGCTGCTTTGGCGTCGGTCAGGCCGGCATGTACCACATTTTCGCGGCCTAGCGCCAAGGACAATATGGTGCGCGGGATCGGCAATGTTAAGCCCTTGCGCCCGCTTCCTTCTTCATCGAGGCCGACGCGCCAGGCCTGGGCGAGCTTGCGCGCCCCGTCCTCGCTCGCGTCGCTCGCATGGAGCAGCAGGTGGAGTCGGCCGCTGCGCCCGGCTTCCTGGATGCGGTCGCCGCCGATCGCGATATTGCCGGCCTTGAACTCGAGGCCCAGCCGGTCGAGCGCGTTGCGCTGCAACTGCTCCTCGATCCGCGCGCCGAGATCCTCGGGGATGCGCAGCTCGGCGCCCTTGAAAGCACGGGCGAGCACGCCCTTGAGCTTCTTGGCCGACGCTTCGAGCTCGGCCCGCGTCACGCCGATCCAGGCGCCGCGGCCCGGCGCCTTGGCGCGGACATCGGGCAGCACTTCGCCGTCCGGCGACAGCGCGAGTCGGATCAGCCCGTCACGCGGAGCTTCCTCGCGCGACAGCACGCAGGTGCGCATCGGATCGCTCCCCTCCCGCGCTGCGGAAGAGGGCGTCGATTTGGTCTTCAGCCGTGGGGTGTCATTGTGAGGGTTCCGCATGCGCGTCTCCCTGCACCGGCGCATCGCGATCCGCGATCAGCTGACCGCCCGCGCCGTAATTCTCCAAGCTCAGCTCGGTGATGTTGACCTGCACGGCACCCGCCGGCTTGCCCAGGCGCGCGACCATCGAGGCCGTGACATCGGCGACGATGCCAGCCTTCTGCTCGCGGGTGGCCGGGCCGGCCAGGCGGATGTCGATGAATGGCATCAGGCTTCGTCCTCCGCCGGCGCAACCGCCGCCGCTTCGCCGGCCGCGTCCTCGTCCGCGAACCAGTGCGCGCGGGCGGCCATGATGATCTCGTTGCCCTGCTCGTCGCTCAGGCCATATTCGGCGAGGATTCCGCCCTTGTCCTGCTCGCGCTTCGGCGCATCGTCGTTGCGGCGGCGCGGCTCGGCGCGCTTCTTCTGCACCAGCTCGTCGGTGGCGAGGTCCGCCAGGTCGTCGAGCGTCTTGATGCCCGCCTTGCCGAGCGTGACCAGCATCGCTTCGGTCAGGTACGGCATGGTGGCGAGGTCGTCCTCGACGCCCAGGTCGCGGCGCTGCTGGCGATTGGCTTCCTCGCGGCGCTCGAGCGCTTCCTGCGCACGGCTCTGCAGCTCCTGGCCGAGCTCCTCGTCAAAGCCTTCGATCGACGCGATCTCGTCGAGCTCGACATAGGCGACTTCCTCGAGGCTCGAGAAGCCTTCGGCGACCAGCAGCTGGGCCAGCGTCTCGTCGACGTCGAGCTCGTTCTGGAAGGTCTCGGAGTTCTGGACGAACTCGGCCTGGCGCTTCTCGCTGGCGTCGGTCTCGGTGAGGATGTCGATCGCCTTGGCGGTCAGCTGCGACGCCAGGCGCACATTCTGGCCGCGGCGGCCGATGGCGAGGCTGAGCTGATCGTCGGGGACGACGACTTCGATGCGGTCCTCTTCCTCGTCGATCACGACGCGGCTGACGTTCGCCGGCTGCAGCGCGTTGACGACGAAGGTCGCGGTGTCGGGCGACCAGGGGATGATGTCGATCTTCTCGCCCTGCATCTCCTGCACGACGGCCTGGACGCGCGAGCCCTTCATGCCGACGCAGGCGCCGACCGGATCGATCGAGCTGTCATGGCTGATCACGCCGATCTTGGCGCGCGAGCCCGGATCGCGGGCGGCGGCCTTGATCTCGATGATGCCGTCGTAGATCTCGGGCACTTCCTGCGCGAACAGCTTCTTCATGAACTCGGGGTGCGCGCGGCTCAGGAAGATCTGCGGCCCGCGATTCTCGCGGCGGACGTTGAGGATGATCGAGCGGACGCGGTCGCCGACGCGAACCACTTCGCGCGGGATCTGCTGGTCGCGGCGGATCACGCCTTCGGCGCGGCCCAGGTCGACGACGACGTGGCCGAACTCGACCCGCTTCACCACGCCGGTGATGATCTCGTTGACGCGGTCCTTGAACTCTTCGTGCTGGCGCTCGCGCTCGGCGTCGCGGACCTTCTGGAAGATGATCTGCTTCGAGGCCTGGGCCTGGATGCGGCCGAACTCGATCGGGGGCAGCGGATCGACGATGAAGTCGCCGATCGCAGCGCCCTTCTGGAGCTTCTGCGCCTGGTTGACGTCGACCTGCTTGAAATAATCGTCGACCGCCTCGACCACTTCGACGACGCGCCACAGGCGCAGGTCACCGGTGTTCGGATCGAGCTTGGCGCGGATGTCGTTCTCGACGCCGTAGCGGTTCTTCGCGGCGCGCTGGATCGCGTCTTCCATCGCCTCGATGACGATGGCCTTGTCGATCAGCTTCTCCTTCGCGACCGAATCGGCGATGGCGAGCAGCTCGGCCTTGTTGGCGGAAATGGCAGTGGCCATCAGTCGTTTTCCTCTGCTTCGTATTCTTCGGCGCCCTCTGCGGAGAGCGGCACGGTTGCGGCAATGAGCTTGTCGGTCATCAGCAGCTTGGCGTCGGCGATGGCGCCGAACGGAACGCTGACCACCTTGTACTTGCGGACGTCGATCGAGATCAGGTCGCCCTCGGCGCCGATCAGGTCGCCGGTGAGCTGCTTGCGCCCGTCCTCGAGCGGCTCGACCAGGTTGAGGCGCGCCTCATGGCCCTTCCAGTCCTCGTAATCCTGCGCGCGGGTCAGCGGCCGGTCGATGCCGGGCGAGCTGACTTCCAGGCGATAGGCATGGTCGAACGGGTCCTTGCCCGCTTCCTCCAGCGCGTCGAACACATCGGAGATACGGCGCGACAGGTCGGCGCAATCGTCGATGGTGAGCTGCCGCGTATCCGGGCGCTCGGCCATCACCTGCAGCGTCGGATCGCTGGTGCCGCCGAACATCTTCACGCGCACCAACGCGAGCCCGAGCGCCTGGGCTTCGGGTTCGATCAGCTTGGTGAGGTCGGCAATATTCGCCACGCGGGACTCCGGATATGGTCAAGCAGCTTCGGCGCCGGAGCCCCGCGGGCCCCGACCTCGGCATGTTTGACGATGTCGAGAAAGCAGGTGCGATATACGCACTTGGCTGCGGCGCGGCAAGAGCAATCGGATTCGGAGGCTTTGGACAATTCCTCCCCGAGCTTGTCTCGGGGACGGGGACCATCGCGCAGCGATGGTGGAGGGGCCGGCGCAGGAGCGTCGGCAAGCGCCGCGCCCCTCCACCACGCCCTGTGGGCGCGCCCCCCTCCCCCAGCAAGCTGGGGGAGGAATTATATCTGCTCAGCCCGGATTGTGCGCATCCAGGAACTTGCCCACCCGCGCCAGGAAATCCGCCTCGTTCGCCGGATCGTGCATCGTGTGATCCTCGCCCGGATAGACGACGAAATCATGCGGCTTGCCGAGCCGGGTCAGCGCATCGTGCATCCGCTCGGACTGGTCGACCGGCACCGTCTGGTCGGCGCTGCCATGGGCGATCAGGATCGGCATGGTCAGCCCGGCGGCATAGGCTACCGGCGAAAGCGATTCGAGCGAGGGCGCGCGGCCCTGGATACGGTTCCGCCAGGCGCGGAAGCCGCGTTCGTCGAAGGTCTTGTGGTCATAGTCGAGCTGCGCGCGCACGTCGGAGATGCCGGCATAGCTAATCGCGCAGCGATAGAGGTGCTTGTCGCGCGCCGCCGCCCACATCGCGGCATAGCCGCCGTACGAGGCGCCCATGATGCACACCCGCTTCGCATCGATCGTGCCGCGAGCGGCCAGCCAGGCGACACCGTCATCGACATCGTCCTGCATGCCGCGGCCCCATTCGCCGTCGCCCCGCGCGGTCATCGCCCGGCCGAATCCGGTCGAGCCGCGATAATTGGGCTGGAGCACCGCATAGCCCTTGCTAGCGAGATACTGGACCCAGGGATCATAGTCCCAGCCATCGCGGGCGAAGGGTCCGCCATGCGGCATCACGATCAGCGGCAGGTCGCGCGCATCGCGCCCAGCCGGCAGCGTCAGATAGCCCTGGATCGTCAGCCCGTCGCGCGCGGCATAGGCGATGCTCGTCACCGCCGCGAGTTTCCTGCCCTCCAGCGCCGGGTTTATCGCCGCGATCCGCCGGGCCTGCCCGCCCTCGAACAGATAATAGGTGCCGGGATCGCTCGCCGTGGCGCTGTAGACCAGTAGCCGGGCCCGGTCGTCGCTCGCCGAGACGATGCGGTTGGTGCGTCCCGGCAGCACCGTATCGATCGCCGCCTGGCGGCTGCGCGCGGCGCCGTCGAACCACAGCATCCGGTTGCGATCGTCGGTATAGGCGACGCCGGCGGGCTTGCCGTCCGGCCCCAGCTCGAACCCGTCGAGATCGGCCTTGTCATTCTCATAGACCAGCGCGCCGAGCCGGCCGCGGCGGAAGTCGTAACCATAGAGCGCGATGCGGCCCGAAGGCGCCTCGGCCAGCGCATAGCCCTGGTCGCTGCCCAGCACCGGCGCGAACTGGGCGATGTCGGGATCGGCGGCACCTTCGCCCCGGCTGAACCGGTCGCCCTCGCCGCGGCGATAGACCAGGAAGGATTTGTCGCCCTTCTCGCCCATGCCGGCGCGGACCACCCCGGCGCCATCGACCACCCAGTCGCGGACATGCGCCTGCGCTGCGACCTCGAGCATGCGCGTGCCGGTGGCGAGATCGACGCGCCACACGGCGGGCGTGTCGTGGCGGCGGTCCTGGCCCTTGAGCAGCAGGAATCCGGCCTTGCGATCGATATGGAGCAGCTCCTCGCCGGTGCCCGCGGGACGGACCTGGCCGCGCTGCACGACCTGGCCGTTGCCGGTGGCGATCTCGACCAGCCGGGTCATCGGTATGTTGCCGTCACGGTAGAGGCTGGCGAGCAGCCGGCCCGGCGCCAGCCAGACATACCATGCGAGCCGCTCGCTCCGCGGCAGCGCGATGGGGTGCGGCGCAAGATCGGGCCGGGCAGGGTCGAACAGCGCGAGCTGGCCCCGCGGCGCGATCCGCGCGGCGATGCTGGCACCGTCGGGCGATAGCTGGGGCTCCTCGATCGCCGGCGGCGCGAGCAGCGCGGCGGCGGTCGGTGCATCGGGCACGGGATCGGCCCGAACCGGTGTCGAAAATGCGAGGATGCCCGCCAAAGCAGCGGCACGTGTCCAGGGAAGATAAGCCAACAGAAAACCCCACCCGATTCCGTGGGCAAGGATGGGGAAGGAACGAAAATTGCGCAATACCGTAGATTTGCGCAACTTATTGAAACGCCAGCGTTATGAACCCGCGGGGTTGTGCGCGTCGAGGAACTTGCCGACTCGGTTCAGGAAGTCGGTGGCGTTGGCGGGATCGCCGAAACCATGCCCCTCGTCCTTGTAGAGGACGAACTCGTGCGGCCGCTTCAGCTTGAGCAGCGCATCGTGCATTTTTTGCGACTGGGCGACGGGCACGGTGCTGTCCTTGGTGCCGTGCGCGATCAGGATCGGCACGGTCATCTTCTCGGCCATCCGCAGCGGCGAGATCGTATCGAGCTCGAAATCCTTGTCGCCGCGCACCCGGTCGCGCCAGTTGCGGAAATAGCGGCTCGCGGTGAACGACTTGCGGTCGTAGCGCAGCTGCGCCGGGACGTCGGACAGGCCGGCGAAGCTGATCGCGCAGCGATAGAGTTCCGGGTTGCGCGCCGCCGCCAGCATCGCGGCATAGCCGCCATAGGAAGCGCCCATGATGCAGACCCGCTTCGCATCCACGGTACCCCTGCCCGCCAGCCACTTCACCCCGTCGTCGACATCGTCCTGCATGCCGCGCCCGAACTGGCCGCTGCCCTTCTCGACGAAGCTCCTGCCAAAGCCCGTCGAGCCACGATAATTGGGCTGGAGCACCGCATAGCCCTTGCTCGCCAGATACTGGACCTGGGGATCATAGCCCCAGCTGTCGCGCACGAACGGGCCACCATGCGGCATCACCACCAGCGGCAGATTCCGGTCGCCCCGCCCCGGCGGCAAGGTGAGGTAGCCGCGGATCTCGAGCCCGTCGCGCGCCTGGTACCTGATCGGCTCCATCGGCGCGAGGCGCTTGCCGATCAGCGGCTGGTAGAGCCCGGCAAAGGGCGACAGCTCGTTGGTCTTGCGATCATACAGATAGATGGTGCCCGGGTCGTCGGCCGAAGCGCTGAGGATCAGCAGCCGCATATTGTCGGCACTGCGCGAGATCACCCGGTTGGCATGGCCGGGCAAGGCACGATCGAGGCGGGCCTGGAACTTCTTCAGCTCGGGATCGAACCATTCGACCTGGGGGCGGTCGCTGGTGAAATAGACGGCGGTGAGCTTGCCGTCCTTCAGGTCGAAATCGTCGATGTCGACCTCGGGATTCTCATAGACCTGCTCGCCGAGCACATCGTTGCGGAAGTCGTATTTGTAGAGGCCGAAACGCCCGCTCTTGCCTGCCGCCATCGCATAGCCGGTGTCGCTGCCGCCCAGCGGCAGGAACTTGTCGACGCCGATATCGTCCTCGTCATATTCGCGCCGCTTGGTACGTTCGAATTCCTGGTCGGCCCGATCGCGGTAGACCACCCACCATTTCTTGCCTGCGCCGCCCACGCCGGTGCGGACCACGCCCTTGTCGTCGGCATACCAGCTCCACACGCCGCTCTGCGCCTTGACGATCCGCTCCGGCTGGAAGCTGGTCAGATCGATCCGGTAGACTGCCGGCGGATCGAAGATGCTCGATTGGGTGCTGAGCAGCAGATAGGCGCCGGCCGGATCGACATAGAGCACGTCGTCGCCGAATATCCCCTGCTCCTTCAGGCCGACATAGTGCGTCGCGCTGGAATGGACGTCGATCAGCATCAGCCGCGTGATCGGCAGGTCCACACCATAGAATTTCGTGGTGCCGAGCACGCTCACCAGGATCTTGTCGTTCCCGGCCCAGCGCACCCAGCGTATGTCGAAATTCTCGGGGAGCGCGACGATATGGGTGCCATCCTTCTTGGTGGGATCGAGATCGGCCAGCATGATCACCTGCTTGTCCAGTCGCCGCGCCTCCGAAGCGACGACCGCACCATTGGGCGAGAGCACCGGATTGATCAGGATCGGCCGCGCCCCGAAATCGGCGGCGCTCGGCACCGGGCGCTCGGGATCCGTCGCCGAAGCCGCACCGGCCACCGCCACTGCCCAGGCGACCCCCATCGCCAACAAAGCCTTCCCCCGCATGATCCTGCCCCCTTTCGCATCAGCATCCCTTGGCAGGCGCTTCGGTTGCAAGCAGAATTGCCACCAACATCGTGACGCGGAGCCGGTGCATGTCCGATGCGTTGGCACCGCGAGAATTGAGAAGGGTCACCGCATGCAATCGCATATCCGCCTGGCGCTGCCCGCGCTCGCACTGCTCGCCGCCTGCAATGCCGGTTCGGGCGCTTCGGCCCGGCAGCAGACGGCCGCGCCCGCCGACGGCACGCCGCCCTTCACCCTCACCCAGGTCGCCGATTTCGACACGCCCTGGGCGATGGCCTTCCTCCCCGATGGCCGCATGCTGGTGACCGAGAAGGCCGGCAAGATCCTGCTCGTCTCCGCGGACGGCAAGCAGTCGCAGACCATTGCGAACGTGGATGTCGCATTCCAGGGCCAGGGCGGCCTGCTCGACGTGATCCCCGCGCCGGACTTCGCGAAGAGCAAGCTGGTCTATTACACCTATGCCGAGCCGCGCCCCAACGGCTCGAGTCTGGCGATGGCCCGCGCCACCTTCGTCGATGGCGCGACGCCCGCGCTCACCAACCCGCAGGTGCTGTGGCGGGCCGGATCGGACGGCAAGGGCGGCCAGTTCGGCGCGATCATCGCCTTCGCGCCCGACGGCAAGTCGCTCTACCTCACCTCGGGCGAGCGCCAGCGCTTCACCCCGGCGCAGGACCCCAACCAGGCGCTCGGCAAGATCCTGCACCTGACGCTCGACGGCAAGCCGGCGCCGGGCAATCCCTGGGCCGGCAAGACCGGCACGCCGACCGTGATCGTCACCGATCCGCCCAAAAACACCGAGATCGCCAAGACCGCGCCAAGCCGCACCGTGGCGGGGGAGGGCACCAACCGCGTGCCGTCCGAGACCTGGACCCTCGGCCATCGCAATCCCTATGGCCTGGTGTTCGACGCCACCGGCCGGCTCTGGGAGAATGAGATGGGCCCCAAGGGCGGCGACGAGGTCAACCTGATCGTCAAGGGCCGGAACTATGGCTGGCCCAACGTCTCCAACGGCGACAATTACGACGGCACGCCGATCCCCGATCATGCGGCGGGGGATGGCTATGAGGCGCCCAAGGTCTTCTGGAACCCGTCGATCTCGCCGGGCGGCATGGCCTATTATTCGGGCAGCCTGTTCCCGAAATGGAAGGGCTCGCTGCTGATCGGCGCGCTTTCGGGCGAGGGACTGATCCGCGTCGCACTGAATGGCGACCAGGCGAGCAAGGCCGAGCAATGGAATCTCGGCATGCGCATCCGCGACGTGGTCCAGGGACCGGACGGCGCGGTGTGGCTGCTCGAGGATGCCGGCGCCACCAACGGACGTCTGTTCAAGCTCACGCCGAAGCAGTGAGTTGTACCGTTCCCCGGCGAAGGCCGGGGGACGATGCGCCCAGGTAGGCCGCCCCGCGCTTGCAATGTAGGATTTCGCCTGCTCCATACTGGTGGATGCAAGCCTGCTTCCCCCTCCCTGCCGATCGCCTCTGCCGCGTCACCACGCACGGGAGGGGAAAACAGGGGCCGCGTAGCATAAACTTCGTAAACTTCCGCGGCCCGCGCCGGCCCCGAATCGGCCGTGCCGGAAACCGGATTCGCGAATGCCGGCCCGCCCTAGCGCAGGATCAGATAGTTCATCCGCGCCGCCGCGATCGGCTTGTCGGGCTCGTCCTGCCAGGCCACCGCCTCGACATTGGCGACGCGGGTACCGAGCCGGGTGACGATGCCCCGGGCGCGCGTCGGCTTGTCGCGGCCGCCGCGCATATAGTCGACGGTCAGGTTGATCGGCTTGACCTGGGTCTCGTCGGTGCCGAGCGCCTGCCACAGCGCGCCCACCGCGGCCATCTCCAGCAGCCCGCCGATCGCGCCGCCGTGCAGGAAGCCGGGGCGGCCGAGCACGTCGGGACCGAAGGGCATGACCAGCACCGGCGCATCCTCGCCCGGCTCGACGGTGAGACCCAGAAGCTCGGCATAGGGAGGCAGGATCACCGGTATCCCTCCGTCGCCATGAAGGTGCCGGCGACATGGGCGATCGGGTCCTCGGGATCGCCGTCATGCGCCTGGCCGCGGACGAACGCGATCGAGCGGGTGAGGCGGTAGCACTCGCCCCGGCCGATCACCGTGCGCCCCGGGGTGGCGGGGCGAAGATAGTCGATGCGCAGGTCGAGCGTCGCCTGGGGGACGAAGGCACCGGCGCGCAGCCAGACCGAGACGGCGGTGGCCATGTCCATCAGCGCCAGGATCGGCCCGGAGGCGAGCACGCCCGAGGCGGGATCGCCGATCAGGTCCTCGCGATAGGGCAGCTCGAGCTCGGCCCAGTCGGGACCATGGGTGCGATAGCCGACGCCGAGCCGCGTGCCGTGGCTGGCATAGCGCAGGCCGAAGAAGAGTTGCGGATCGAAGCCGGAAGGGGCCGCTTGGCTCATGCACCCGGCCCTAGCCTGCCTGTGGAAAGCACGCAAATGGGGGCAATTACATGCTTGTAAGATGCACCACTTCGGCTGCCCGCCCAGGCTTCCCTCGATTTCAACGAAAAGGGGGACGCAATGGCATTGATAGCGATCGATCCGGGCGAGATTGCCGAGCTCGGCACCAATGTGGCGATGCACGGCACGCTGGGCGCGAGCATCGCCGATATCGACGACATGTTCGAGCTGATCGTCGGAATCGCCATCCTGATCTACGAGATCGCACCCGGTTTCGCATGAACGGGATCGACGCGGAGACTCGCGCCGCGATCCTCGCCGCCCGTGCCGCGGCGGGCGACACGATCCGGGGGTGGCGGAGCGGAGAGGCCTATCGCGCGCTGGCCGCCCGTTTCGCCGATTGTCCGCCGGACGATGCGAGCGAGGCCATGGCACGTGCGACGCGGTTGCTCGAAAAGGCCGACTGGGCCGCGGCACTGCTCCAGCCGCTGGTCGAAGCGCTCGCCGGGGATCCGCTGTTCGAGCCTCCCTTCCGCACGAGCCGCGACGGTCTGAGGATCGGAGGGGTGCTGTTCGAGTGTCCGGCAATGGCGCTCTCCGCTTGCGTGACCAGCGCAGCGGCGATGCGGCGGCTGCCAGCGCCCCGCGCGCTGACCTTCTCCGGCCGGATGGTGGTGACCCGCTATGTGTGCGCCGGCGGCGCCCGCTTGCGGCGCTGGCGGACCGAGCCGGCGGGGCCCGATTTCAGCGCGACGACCGCGCCGTCTTGTCGCGAGATCGAAGCACTCCGCCTCACCGATGGCGACGTCATCGCAACCGACGGAGGGCATGAGGCGCAGCTGCTCTCCGAAGCGCAGAGCGACGTCGTCACCCTGGTCGCGACGATCCCTGCCGGCACCGCGCCGCTGATGCGCGAACATGCCGTCGCCGATGGGCGGCTGCTCCGGATCGCGAGCGGCGACGACCGGGCCTCGCGCACCGAGATGCTGCTCGCCTTTCTTCGCCTGGCCGGACGCACAGATGCCGGGCCGCGCTTCGCGGAAGCGACGGGCGACCCGGCCTTTCATCTGCGCTGGGCGGCGATGCGCGAATGGCTGGCGCTCGATGCCCGCGCCGCCCTTCCCCGGCTGGAGGCGATGGCTGCGGGCGATCCGCATCGGGATATCCGCGAGGCCGCGGCGCGGACGCTGGCGGTGGTTCGGTCCCGACTGGACACGCCATGCCCCGCCTGATCGATCCCGGTACCGGCGGCGCGATCGGGCTCGATGAGCTGGTCGAGACGCTCGATGCCTATCCCGTCGATGCCCGGGACGAGGATGCCTTTGCCAGCTGGGGGCCGCTGCTCGCCCGGCTGGGCCGCAACCAGCATTTCCTCGCGGATCTGGCCATCGAGGAGCTCAAGACCCGCTGCGCCGCGCAGCATGCCGGCAATGGCTATGGCGCCCAGGTCTTCCTGCTCCGCCCGCCCAATGGCCGCTATGTGCTGCGCGCCAATTTCTGGCCGGCACGCGAGGACCCGATCACCTGTGCCAGCGGACCCGCGGCATTCTTCTACGACCTGCCGCATGATCACAATTTCCCTTTTATTACTTATGGTTACCTAGGACCAGGCTATTGGAGCGACTATTACGAATATGACGTCGCGCCGCTGGCGGGGCTGCCCGGCGAGGATGCGGGGCTGCGTTTCGTCGAGCGCGCCCGGCTCGATCCGGGCAAGCTGATGCTCTACCGGATGCGGCGCGACATCCATGTCCAGCTGCCGCCCGACAGCATGTCGGTATCGCTCAACCTCCTCGGCGCCGATCCCGCCCAGCCCTGGCTCGACCAGTATCGCTTCGACATCAGCCGCGGCATGATCGCCGCGGGGCTGACGGTGACCGCGGCAGAAGCCCTTGTCGCGATCGCGGTGCATGTCGGCAACGGGCTCGACCTGGCCGAACGCTTTGCCCGCCATCATCCCTGCCCCCGGATGCGGGTGACTGCGCTCGACGCGCTCGTATCGGCGCTGCCCGGCCAGGCGTCGACGCTGCTGGCGCGGGCCGCCGATGACCCCGACCGCTTCGTTTCAGGCCATGCCCGGGCCCGACTGACTCCATAACGGACATGGTTGCCACCGATACGGAGAGATCACCGCTAGCCTCGACACCGTGACCGTTCCCGTCGCCTGTGCCGTCGATCTGCCCGACCTGGCCCGTGCCGCCGCAGCGCGCGGGCTGGGCCTCGTACCCTTCGCTCCCGGCATAGAGGCAAAGGTCGCGCTGTTCACGGGCCGCGCCGAGCATGTCCCGACCATCCGCGCACAGGGTTGGCACGGCCCGCTGTTGCTCATCCTCGCCGATATGGACGGCAACATCGCCCAGGCACTCGATGCCGGTGCCGACGATGCGGTCCTTCCCGCTGCCGGCCCGGAGGAGATCGCCGCCCGCCTCGCCGCACGCGTCCGCCCCCGGCCGGAGATCGTGCTCGGCGAGCTGCACATCGATCCGGTCGAGCGGCGGGTGACCCGCGCCGGCCGCATCCTGCCGCTGCTGCCCCGCGAGTATGCCCTGTTGCTCCATTTGATCCGGCAGGGCGAACGGCCGACGGGGCGGTTGGAACTGCTCGCCGCCGTCTGGGGACTCGGCTTCGATCCGGGCACCAACGTCGTCGAGGTCCATGTCTCCCGGCTGCGCGCCAAGCTCGACCGGGGCTTTGCGGCGCCGATGCTGCGCACCGACAAGGGTCGCGGCTACCGGCTTTGCGCGGCGTGATTGCACGCTATTCTGTGCGCAAATTGGGAGAGCAGGCATGGAAGAGCGCGTCACGATCCAGATCAGCGAAGGCGTCGCCGATGTGCGGCTGGCACGGCCGGACAAGCTGAACGCGCTCGACCCGGCGATGTTCGCCGGGATCATCGCCACGATTGCCCGTCTGGAGCAGGAGGCGGGGCTCCGCGCGGTGGTGCTCTCTGGCGAGGGCCGCGGCTTCTGCGCCGGGCTCGACATGGCGAGCATGGCCTCGGCCGGATCGGGCACCGACCTGATGGCGCGGACCCGCGGGCTGGCGAACGACTTCCAGGCGGTCGCCTGGGGTTGGCGAACGCTGCCGGTGCCGGTGATCGCCGCGATGCACGGCGTGGCGTTCGGCGGCGGGCTGCAGATCGCCAGCGGCCCCGACATCCGCATCGCGGCGCCGGGCACGCGGCTGTCGGTGATGGAGATGAAATGGGGCATCGTGCCCGACATGGCCGGCTATGCGCTGTGGCGCGGCAATGTCCGCGACGATGCGCTGCGCGAGCTGGCCTATACCGCCCGGGAATTCGATGCCGAGGAAGGGCAGCGGCTGGGATTCGTGACGAACATCGCGCACGACCCGCATGCCGAAGCACTGGCGCTGGCCCGGGCGATCGCCGGGCGGAACCCCCACGCCATCCGTGCCGCCAAGCGGCTCGCCAATCTAGAGGCGGATGCCGGCGAGACCCTGCTCGCCGAGAGCCGGGAGCAGGCCGCGCTGTTGCGCACCCCCAACCAGATCGAGGCGGTGATGGCGAACATGCAGAAGCGCCCGCCGATCTTCAGCGACTGACCTCGATCTCCACCCGGTCGGGATAGAAGGCGAGGTGGTCGCGGATCAGCGCGACCGCATCATAGGGCGTCTCATAGCTCCACACCGCGTTCGCGGCGCCATCGGCGACCGAGAAATAGGATGCCTCGCCCTTATAGGGGCAGTAGCTGGCATGGTCGGTCCGCTCGAGCAGCGCCATGTCGGCATCCTCGCGCGGGACGTAGAAGACGGGCGGGTAGCTCGCCTCGCGCAGCTCGAGCGCACGGCGCGTATCGGCGATCACCCTGCCGCCCGCGCGCACCACGACATGCGCCGTCGAGGGCGTGACCGTGATGGGATGATCGGGCCCCGGAACCAGTTTCTGCCTGCTCGCCATGCACTACCTCCGGCCGGGGATATGGGGCGGCGCGGGGCCATTGCAATCGCGCCGCTCGACCGCCATACCGCATCCTCGAAAAATGGAGAGGAACGCCGAAATGCGCGAAGCCGTGATCGTATCGACTGCACGTACCGGCATCGGCAAGGCGGGCCGCGGCTATTTCAACGACACCGAGGCGCCGGTGCTCGCCGCGCATGTGATGAACGCGGCGGTGGAACGCGCCGGCATCGATCCGGCGCGGATCGACGACGTGTTCTACGGCATGGGCAACCAATGGGGCACGCAGGGCGGCAACATGGCGCGGATGGCGCTGTTCGCCGCCGGGCTGCCCCATAGCGTTCCCGCCTTCAGCCTCGACCGGAAATGCGGATCCGGGCTCACCGCCATCGCCCTCGCCGCCCGCTCGATCATGACCGACGAGATCGACGTGGCGCTGGCCGGCGGCATGGAATCGATCAGCCTGACGATGAAGAACGCGCCGCGCTACGTGAACCAGTCGGTGACCGAGAAGGTGCCGGCCGCGTACATCCCCATGATCGAGACCGCCGAGATCGTCGCCGAGCGCTATGGCATCAGCCGCGAAGCCCAGGACGCCTTCGCCGCGGCGAGCCAGCAGCGCGCCGCCGCCGGCCTGGCGAACGGCGCCTTCGCCGAGGAGATCGCACCGATCACCGTGACCAAGGCGCTGTTCGACAAGGAAGGCAACCGCACCGGCAGCGAGACGGTGACCGTCACCCAGGACGAGGGCATCCGGGCGGGCACCACCGCCGAAGTCCTCGCCGGGCTGAAGCCGGTGTGGAAGGACGGCCAGTTCGTGCAGCAAGGCCATCACGTCACCGCCGGCAATGCCAGCCAACTCTCCGACGGCGCCGCCGCGCAGATCCTGATGGACCGCGCGACCGCCGAGGCCGAAGGCAAGGAGATCCTCGGCATCTATCGCGGCTTCCAGGTCGCCGGCTGCGAGCCCGACGAGATGGGGATCGGCCCGGTATTCGCAGTGCCCAAGCTGCTCAAGCGCGCCGGCCTGACGGTGGCAGACATCGGCTTGTGGGAGATCAACGAGGCCTTCGCCAGCCAGTGCCTCTATTGCCGCGACACGCTGGGCATCGATCCCGACCGGTTCAACGTCAATGGCGGCGCCATCGCGATCGGCCACCCGTTCGGGATGAGCGGATCGCGGCTGGTGGGCCATGCGCTGATCGAGGGACGCAAGCGCGGGGTGCGCTATGTCGTCGTATCGATGTGCACCGCTGGCGGCATGGGCGCGGCAGGGCTGTTCGAGATCGTTTGAGGTTTTCTGCCCGGCGCAGACCGGATTCGAGTCCTCCAAGGCCACGCGTCCTGGCGCCTCTGCGCGCACACGCAGAGGCTGGGCCCCGGGATGCGCCTCTCGGTCGAAATTCTATGGACCGTCATCCCGGCGCAAGCCGGGATCTCAGGCGGAGGCGCGGGGAAGGAGCCGCACGAGATCCCGGCTTTCGCCGGGATGACGGTTATGAGGTGGAACGGTTTGGGTGCGGAGGCTTAGAGGCCGACCGCGTCGATCGCGCGCTTCTCGGCCTCCGCATGCAGGTCCCAGAAATTCTCCACACGCTCGCCGGCGAGGCGCTTCTGCAGCACTTCGAGATGCGCACCCCAGCCGCCGCCGAAACTGCGCGCGTCCGCCGCGCCGCGCAGGCGGCTATGGGTTAGGACGAGGCGGGTGCGGTCCGGCGCGAAGGCAAAGAGCTCGATCTTCACTTCGCCGGCCTCGCCATTGTCCCAGGTGAAGGCGAGCAGGTGCGGCGGTTCGATCTGGAGGATGTCCTCGGACCAGCTCTTGCCCTGGTTCTTCGCATAGCGTTCCGGATTGGGCACATCGCCGTCGGACAGGTTCTGATGGGCGAAGGTCATGCCCAGCTTTCCGCCGACCCGCGGGTCGGTCGGGCCGCCCATGAACCAGCGGGCGCGCAATTCGGGATCGACCAGATATTGCCACACCGTCTCGATCGGCGCGGCCAGGTCGCGCTCGAAACGGAGCATCTGCGGGGTGATCGTATCGGCAACCAGCGTATCTTCAGCCATCTTGCTTCTCCGTGATGCGGCCCAGGCTCTCGAGGATCATCGTCCAGCCCTTGCGGGTCTGGTCCTCATAGCTTGCCCAGGCGGGGTCCATTTCATGGGTGAGGGTGAGCGTGCAGCCCCTATGGGTGGGGACGATGTCGATCGCGACACGGGTCCATTCCCCGTCCTCCGCCGGATCGGCCGAGAAGAGGAAAACGAGCCGGTTCGGGCGTTCGATCGCCTCGAACTTCAACCGGTGATGGGCATCGCCCGAAGCGCGCCGTTCGACGATCCGCCCACGCCCGCCGACCCGGGGGTCGATCTCGCAGGCCAGCATCTCGCCGTCCGGCGTGGCGAAGAGGAAGCGCGCCGCCTGTGCAGGGTCGAGCCAGGCATCGAACACCCGCTCCGGGCTCGCCGCGAATTCGCGGGTGACGGTGAGGATCACCGGCGCGCTCATGCCAGGTTGACCTGCCAGGAGACGCCGAACTTGTCGCTCGCCCAGCCGAAACGCGTGCTCCAGCCATAATTGTCCGGCGGCATCAGCACGCCGCCGCCTTCGGACAGCGCGGCGAACAGCCGGTCGAATTCGGCCCGGTCCGCTACATCGAGGAAGAAGGACCAGGACGGCGTGAAGTCGAAGCCATGGGTGAGGAAACTGTCGTGCACCATCACCTTCTGGCCGGCGATCACCGCATGGGCGCGGATGATCGTTCCCTCGGGCCCCGGGCCGTCGGGGCCGAAGCGCTCGACCGAATCGATGCGGCTGCCGGGCATGGTCTCGATCCAGAAATCGAGCGCGGCCTGGCCCTTGCCGCCCTGGAACATCAGGAAAGGCGTGGCCTGGGTCATGAACGGGTCTCCTTCTGGTCCGCGGCGATGAGCGCCTCGAGCGCGTCGAGGCGGACGGTCCAGAACTTCTCCCACTGCTTCAGCCATTGCTCGGCCTCGGCCAGTGGATCGGGCTTCAAGGCGCACATATAGCTGCGTCCCACCTTGCGGCGGGCGACGAGGCCCGCCCCCTCGAGCACCTTCACATGCTTGGCGGCCCCGGCGAAGGTCATCGCGAAGGGCTCGGCCAGCTCGCCGATGGACTTCTCCCCCAGCGAGAGATGCGCAAGCATTCCGCGCCGGGTCGGGTCGGAAAGGGCGTGGAAGGTGGCGTCGAGTCGATATTCAACCATATGGTTTAATATCTGCCTGACGGACGGGATAGTCAACCGATTGGTTTAATATTTTTGCGGAACGCCGGAATGCGCAAGCTCGCTCCCCGGAAAAGGATCAGGCCTCGGCCGGCACCGGCGCGCGGGCGGCGCGGATACTGTCCCAGGCATAGAGCGCGCAGCCGGCCCAGATCAGCGGGAAGGCGATCATGTGGACCGGCCGCAGCGGCTCGCCGAGCATCAGCGCGACCAGGAACTGGATCGTCGGCGCGATATATTGGAGCAGCCCCATCATCGACAGCGGCAGCAGCCGGGCCGCGGCGGCGAACATCAGCAACGGCGTGGCGGTGATCACCCCGGCGGCGAGGAGCAAAGCGTTCTGCCCGGCGGAGACGCCGAAGCCGCTGGTCCCCTGTCCCGTGGTGTAGAACAGCCAGACGGCCGCGAGCGGCACGAGCAGCAGCGTCTCGACGGTCAGCCCGCCGAGCGAATCGATCGCCACCACCTTGCGGACCAGCCCGTAGAACCCGAAGCTGAAGGCGAGCGAGAGCGAGATCAGGATCGCGCCGCCGCCGCTCACCGCCATCGCCAGCACGCCGGCGCCGGCTACCGCGATCGCGACGCCCTGCCAGCGCCGCAGCCGTTCGCCGAGCACGAGCATGCCGAGCGCGACATTGACCAGCGGGTTGATGAAATAGCCGAGGCTGGCTTCCAGCACGTGATCGGTCTCGACCGACCAGATATAGACGAACCAGTTGATGGCGATCAGCGCGGCGCTGGCGCAGAGCAACAGGAGCGTGCGGCCCCGCGCCGCGCGCCAGATGTCGCCGGCCCGGCCCAGCGCGAAGACCAGCACGCCGAGGAACAGCACCGACCAGACGACGCGGTGCGCGAGGATCTGCAGCGCCGGCACATGCGCCAGCACATGGAAGTAGAGCGGCAGCACGCCCCAGATGCCATAGGCGCCGATGGCGAGTACGAGACCCCGATTGCCGGGGGCGCGCGCAGTTGCAGTGGTGCTGTTCATGGCGCCTCCCATGCGCGGCCCGGTGCGCGCGCGCAAGCAAGCGCCGCTTTGGACCAGCAAAGCGATTGCACCGGAACGCTTCCCCGCTAGGCTGTTCGCAACAAAGGGGGAATCATGTCGGATCATTGGGAAGAGGAGGGCCCGCACGGCCATCCGCTGATCGCAACGCTGGCCGGGGCGGCCGTGCTGGTGCTCGCCGCGCTGCTGGGGCCGCGCTTCGCCACGCCGCTGCCCTTTCCCGCCCTGCTGATCGGCGGCGCGGCGACGGCGCTGGTGCTGTGGCTGATCGGCTTCGTGATCACCACGCGGCGCGCCAGCCTGGGCTGGAAGCTCGGCTCGCTGGTGTTGCTGGTCGGCGCGGGCGCCGGGGCCGCGGCGATCGCGCACGGCCAGTTCCAGACCGCATCGCGCGCCGATGCGAGCAGCTTCGCCGAGATCGAACTGGCGCCCGACGGCGCGGTGATCCTGCCCGCCGGGGTGGGCGCGCGCGGGCCGGTCTCGCAGCTCTATGCCGATGCGGTGCAGGCCGATGCGGCGGCAGTGCGTGCCATGACCACGGCCCAGGCGAAGTTCGGCGTGGGAGCGCTGAACAGCCCCTATCTGCTCCAGCAGAACCCGCATGCGATCGGCAATTGCGGCGAGATCGAGCAGATCCGCGCGCTCGCGACCGAGCAGAGCCTGGCCCGCATCGGCCGCCGCAAGGCGCTGGCCGAGGCGATCGGCAGCGCGAGCCTGCCCAGGACGGCCAAGCTGGGCATCGCCCGGATCGCCGGGGATACGAAGGACGATCCGACTCTCGCCAACCAGCAGGCGATGATCGATGCCACCGCCGAACTCTGCACGCTGCTCGCGCGCAAGGGCTGGACCAACGACAATGGCTATTTCGGCTTCCGCAGCGGCACCGACGCCGCGGCGTTCAAGGCGAACAAGGCGAAGCGCCAGACGCTGGCCGAACAGGCCGGCGCGATCGATTCGGCCAACCGGACACGAATCCTGGAGGGGCGCGAACAGGTGCGCGCGGCGCTGAGCCGTTCGATCTACGCGAAGGACTAGCCCAAGGCTCCGATCTCCCGTCCAGGAAGAGAGGGGAGCGGAAAGCGCGGCGGAGGGGAAATCGGGCAAAGTTCAGCGCCTCCCGCCGCGAATTCCCATCCATTCGCCGGGCATTTCAGGTCAGCACCCCTGACCTACTTGCGCGGGCCTTTGAAATTTTATAACAACGGCGCGAAACGTGATTCCCGAGCGTTTGGCAACGGGAACCTATGTCCGGAGAGCCCATGTGAGCGAGCGCGATCGCGCCAACCTGCCCCCGCTTGCGCTGCACGTGCCCGAGCCGCGATTCCGCCCGGGTGACGAGGCGGACTTCAGCGACATCGCGGTACCCGCCGCCGGCGCCACCCGCCGCCCCGACACCGCCGACCGTGCCGACAGCTTCCACGAGCTGGCATACGGTCTGGTCCGCGTCCTCGACGAGGACGGCAATGCGGTCGGCCCCTGGGATCCGCGGCTCGACGCGGACGCCAAGCGCCGCATGCTCCGCTCGATGGCGCTCACCCGTGCGTTCGACGAGCGGATGTTCCGCGCCCAGCGCCAGGGCAAGACCAGCTTCTACATGAAGTCCACCGGCGAGGAGGCCGTCTCGATCGGCGCCGCGATGGCGCTGGCCGGCGACGACATGTGCTTCCCCTCCTATCGCCAGCAGGGGATCCTCATCACGCGCGGCTATCCGATCGTGACCATGATGAACCAGATCTACTCGAACAAGGCCGATCCGCTCGAGGGTCGCCAGCTGCCGATCATGTACTCCTCGAAGGAGTATGGCTTCTTCTCGATCTCGGGCAACCTCGCCACCCAGTACCCGCAGGCAGTGGGCTGGGCGATGGCGAGCGCGGCCAAGGGCGACACGCGCATCTCCGCCACCTGGTGCGGCGAAGGCTCGACGGCGGAGGGCGACTTCCACTCGGCGCTGACCTTCGCGACGGTCTACAAGGCGCCGGTCATCTTCAACGTGGTCAACAACCAGTGGGCGATCAGCTCGTTCTCGGGCTTTGCCGGGGCCGAGGCGACCACCTTCGCGGCGCGCGCGATCGGCTATGGCATCGCGGGCCTGCGTGTCGACGGCAATGACGCGCTGGCGGTGTACGCCGCCACCGAATGGGCTGCCGAGCGCGCGCGGACCAACCAGGGGCCGACGCTGATCGAGCATTTCACCTACCGCGCCGAAGGCCACTCCACCTCCGACGACCCGACGGCCTATCGTTCGGCCGGCGAGCCCAATGCCTGGCCGCTCGGCGATCCGATCCGGCGCCTCAAGGAGCATCTGATCAAGCTCGGCGAATGGGACGAGGAACGCCACGCCGCGCAGGACCTCGAGCTCGCCGAGCTGGTCAAGCGCGAGCAGAAGGAAGCCGAGAAGAACGGCATCCTCGGCCACGGCATGCACCAGCCCTTCGAATCGATGTTCGAGGGCGTGTTCGAGACGATCCCCTGGCACCTCAAGGAACAGCAGCAGCAGATGCTGGACGAGCAGAAGGCAGCCGGCCTGTGAGCGACATTATCGACGCCGAGGGCGCGACCGTGCAGATGAACATGATCCAGGCGATCAACTCCGCCATGGACGTGATGATGGCCCGCGATCCGAACGTGGTCGTGATGGGCGAGGATGTCGGCTATTTCGGCGGCGTGTTCCGCGCGACTGCCGGGCTCCAGGCCAAATACGGCAAGACCCGCGCCTTCGACACGCCGATCACCGAGATCGGCATCATGGGCGTGGCGATCGGCATGGGCGCCTATGGCCTGCGCCCGGTCCCCGAGATCCAGTTCGCCGATTACATCTATCCGGCGCTCGACCAGCTCGTCTCCGAAGCGGCGCGGCTGCGCTATCGCTCGGCGGCGGACTTCACCGCGCCGATCACGATCCGCTCGCCCTATGGCGGCGGCATCTTCGGCGGACAGACGCATAGCCAGTCGCCCGAGGGCATCTTCACGCACGTCTCGGGCATGAAGACCGTGATCCCCTCGACGCCCTACGACGCCAAGGGGCTGCTGATCGCCGCGATCGAGGACAACGACCCCGTCCTCTTCCTCGAGCCCAAGCGCATCTATAACGGCCCGTTCCACGGCCATTACGACCGGCCGGCCAAGACCTGGGCCGATCATCCCGGCGCGCAGGTGCCCGAGGGCCATTACCGCGTCGAGCTGGGCAAGGCCTCAGTGGTCCGCCCCGGCGAGGCGGTGACGATCCTCTGCTACGGCACGATGGTCCATGTCGTCGCCAACACGGTCGAGGAAATGGGCATCGACGCCGAGATCGTCGATCTGCGCACGCTGGTGCCGCTCGACATCGAGACGATCGAGGAGTCGGTGAAGAAGACCGGGCGCTGCCTGATCGTCCATGAGGCGACGCGCACCTCGGGCTTCGGCGCCGAGCTTTCGGCCCAGGTGCAGGAGCGCTGCTTCTACCATCTCGAAGCGCCGATCGAACGCGTCACCGGCTTCGACACACCCTACCCGCACAGCCTGGAATGGGCCTATTTCCCCGGCCCGGTCCGCATCGGCACCGCCCTCAAGAAGATCCTGAAGGACTGACCCGCATGGCACGCTTCACGTTCCGCCTGCCCGACATCGGCGAAGGCATTGCCGAGGCCGAGATCGTCGCCTGGCACGTCAAGGTCGGCGACAAGGTGTCGGAGGACCAGCAGGTCGCCGACATGATGACCGACAAGGCCACGGTCGAGATGGAATCGCCGGTAACCGGCGTGGTCGTCGAGCTGGCCGGCGAAGTCGGCGAAATGGTCGCGATCGGCTCGGGCCTGATGGTGATCGAAGTCGAGGGCGATGTCGCCGAGGCGCCTGCCGCTGTGGAGACTCCGGTCGAGGAACAGGTCGAGGCCGAGACGCTCGGCGTCGAGGAAGTCGTGGAAGCTGCTCCGGCACCCGCACCCGCCCCCACTCCGGAACCCGTCTCCGCCGCTACGCCCGAGCCCGAGCCTGTCGCGCACAAGCAGGTCCTCGCCAGCCCCGCGGTCCGTGCCCGCGCCAAGAATCTCGGCATCGACCTCGCCACGGTGAAGTCGGACGGCAACCATGTCCGCCACGCCGATCTCGACGCCTACCTCCGTTACGGCAGCGCCCAGGGCTATCACGCACCCCATGCAAGCCGCGCGCGCGAGGACCAGCCGATCAAGGTCATCGGCATGCGCCGCCGCATCGCCGAGAACATGGCGGCGTCGAAGCGCCAGATTCCGCACTTCACCTATGTCGACGAGATCGACGTGACGGCGCTCGAAGCGATGCGCGCCGACCTCAACGACAATCGCGGCCAGCGCCCGAAGCTGACCATGCTGCCTTTCCTGATCGTCGCGATCTGCCGGGCGCTTCCCGACTTCCCGATGATCAACGCCCGCTATGACGACGAGGCCGGGGTGGTCACCCGCCATGGCCGCGTCCATCTCGGCATGGCGGCGCAGACCGATGCGGGCCTCATGGTCCCGGTGATCCGCGACGCGCAGGACAAGAATGTCTGGCAGCTCGCCACCGAGATCAGCCGCCTCGCCGAGGCCGCACGCACCGGCAAGGCGAAGTCGGAAGAGCTGAGTGGCTCGACCCTCACCGTCACCTCGCTCGGCCCGCTCGGCGGCATTGCGACCACGCCGGTGATCAATCGTCCGGAAGTGGCGATCATCGGTCCGAACAAGATCGTCGAGCGCCCGATCTTCCAGGGTGACGAGATCGTTCGCGCCAAGCTGATGAACCTGTCGATCTCGTGCGACCACCGCGTGGTCGACGGCTGGGATGCGGCGAGCTTCGTCCAGGCGGTGAAGAAGCTGCTCGAAACCCCCGTGCTGCTGTTCGCCGACTGATGCGCTGGCGGGCGATGACTTCGGGCGATCTCGACGGCGTCGTCGCGGTCGCCCGCATCGCCTTTCCCGATCACCCGGAGAGCCGCACCTGTTTCGAGGAGCGGCTGGCGCTCGCGCCGGGCAGTTGCTTCGTGCTCGAAGGCGAGCGGGGCGTGGCCGGCTATCTGATCGCCTATCCCTGGCCCCGGGGCGCGATCCCGCCGCTCGACACCTTGCTCGGCGGCCTGCCCGAGAACCGCGACAGCTGGTATCTCCACGACCTCGCCCTGCTTCCCGAGGCGCGCGGCGGCGGCAACGCCCGGGCGGGCCTGGCCCTGTTGTTCGGCCAGCTGGATGCGCCGATAGCGCTGGTCTCGGTCAACGAATCCGCCGCTTTCTGGCAGGCCCAGGGTTTCGTGCCCCAGGACAGCCCCGAACTCCGCGCCAAGCTTTCCAGTTATGGCCCGGATGCACGTTACATGGTGCTGGGCGTCACAAATCCGGGCTAGGAGGCGGCCATGCATTTCGATCTCCTCCAGTCGATCAGCCTCACCGGCGATATCTCCGTCCCCAATGACGACCGCACCGGCAATGCCCGCCACCATGGCTGGGTGATCGACGGCGCCACCGATCTCGGTCCGCCGGGACTGGTCGGGACCCAGGGTGGCGCGGCCTGGCTGGCGAGCGTCGCCCAGGCCGCCTTCACCGCCTCCGCCGCCACCAGCATCGAGGCGCTGTACAACGACGTCGCGCTGCAGATCCTCGCGGCCTGGGAGCGCGACCGTACCCGCGATCCCGAGGACCGCTGGGAATATCCGCTCGCCTCGTCGCTCGCCGTCCGGCTGAATGACCAGCTGGAAGTAGGCTGGCTCGGCGACTGCGCCGGCTTCCTCTGGTCGGCCGGCACGGTCACCCGGATCGGCCCGGAAAAGGAGATCCGCAATTCGGAGGCCGAGCGCGCCGCCAGCCTGGCCGAGCATGGCCTGGGCAGCCCGAAGAAGTCCGCGCCGATCCTCGCCAATCTCCGTGCCACCCGCGGCCGCACCGGCATGCGCGTGCTGAGCGTCGATCCCGAACACATGATGGCGGTCGACACCGCCCGCATCGCCTGCGCCCCCGGCGACGAGATCTTCCTGATGAGCGACGGCTATGCCGCGCTGATCGACAGCTACGGCGCCCATGACGACGCCTCGCTGGTCGAGGCGATCCGGGCTCGCGGGCTCGCCGCCGTCGCCGAAGAGCTGCGCACGATCGAGCACGAGGATGCGGCCTGCACCCGGTTCCCGCGGTTCAAGCGATCGGACGATGCCACCGCCCTGTGGCTGCGCATCGGAGGCTGAGATGCACTGGCTCCTGCGCTACACGACCACGCCCGACTATCTCGAGCGCCGCGCCGCTTTCCGTGAAGCGCATCTCGCGCTTGCCTGGACCGCAGCGGACTCGGGCGATCTGATCCTGGGCGGCGCGGTCGGCGATCCGCCCGAAAGCGCGCTGCTGCTCTTCGCGAACGCGGCCGCCGCCCGCGCCTTCGCCGAAGCCGATCCCTATGTCGCGAACGGCCTGGTCGCGCGCTGGGAAGTGCTGCCGTGGAACACCGTGGTCGGTGCGCAGGCGGCGAACCCGATCCGGCCCTGAGACCATGTGGCAGGCCGATGCCGTGCGTGCGTTGCGGACCCCGCTCCCAAGCGCCTGAAATCGATGCGTGAAGCTCCACTTGGGGCATGCCGCGGAATGGCGATTGACTCTCGGCCAATAAGGAACAGAATAGGAACATTCTGTTTTCCGAGTCGTGCGCCCTATGGCCGATCCTGCCGTCCTGAAGCAATTGCGCGAGACGCTTCGCGGTCTCGAAACCGGTGGATTCCGCCGGCGCCCGTCGCTGCCCTTCGGCATCGAGGCGCTCGATTCGCGCCTCGCCGATGGCGGCCTCAGGCTCGACGCACTGCATGAGGTAGCGGCGGGCACCAGCGACATGGCCGATGATTGCGCGGCGACCCTGTTCCTCGCCGGTCTCGCCGCACGCGCCTGGGGCCCGGTGCTATGGGTGGTGCGGCGCCGCGACCTGTTCGCCCCGGGGCTCGCCCAGTCGGGGCTCGATCCCAAGCGCCTGATCTATGCCGAAGCCAAGGACGATGCCGAGCTGTTGGCGGTGATGGAGGAAGGGCTGCGCCATCGCGGGCTGGGCGCGGTGATCGGCGAGGCCAAGCGCGCCGACATGACCGCGACGCGGCGGCTGCAGCTGGCGGCCGAGGGCGGACGGACAATCGCGCTGCTGATGAAGCGCGCGGCACGCGAAGGCAGCGATCCGATCTCCCCCCCTTCCGCGGCGGTGACGCGCTGGCGGGTGACTTCTGCCCCCTCGACGCCGCTGCCGGTGGAAGGCGTCGGGCGATCGCGCTGGAAGCTCGAGCTGGCGCGGCAAAAGGGCGGCGAGGGTTTCGAACTTATCGTGGAGGCATGCGATGCAACGGGTCGCTGCGCTCTTCCTCCCGTTATGGCCCATCGAAAGGCTGTGGCGGGCGGAACGGCGCCCCGCCGCGCGGCCTGACCCGCGCCGCCTCCCCGCGCCCCAGACACCGCTCCGCAAGCCGGCCCAGCATGAGGGCCATTGGCGGCCCGGGGCGAAATGGGCGCAGGAGGATGCTCCTTCACTCCTCCCCGGAACGGGGAGGGGGACCGCCGGCGAAGCCGGTGGTGGAGGGGGCCCGCGCTCCCCAAACCCTATCGCTGGTGGAAAACGGGGCCCCCTCCACCGTCCTTCGGACGGTCCCCCTCCCCGTTCCGGGGAGGAATCATATGCCCCCCTCGTCACCACCCTCCGCAACGGCAGCCGCATCGAGATCGCCGCCGCCTGTCCCACCGCCCAGGCGCTGGGGCTCAGGCCCGGCATGGCGGTCACCCAGGCGCGAGCGCAGGTGCGCGGGCTCGATGTCCGGCCGGCCGATCCCGAGGGCGACCTTGCCGCGTTGAAGCGCCTCGCGATCCTTGCCGCGCGGCGCTGGTCGCCGGTGGTCGCGCTGTCGGATGCGGACGGACTGTTCCTCGATCTCTCCGGCACCGCGCATCTGTTCGGCGGCGAGGTCGCGATGGCACGGCACATCGTCCGCCTGCTCGCCCGCGCCGGCTTCACTGTGCGGATCGCGATCGCCGACACGCCGGGCGCCGCCTGGGCGCTTGCCCGCCATCACGGCCATTGCATCTGCCCGCCCGGCGAGCAGGCGTCTGCGCTCGCCGAGCTGGCCACCCAGGCGCTGCGCATCGGCGAGCCCGCGGTCGAGCTGCTCAAGCGGCTGGGTATCGACCGGATCGGCCAGCTTTCCGCCCTGCCCCGCGCGCCCTTGGTCCGCCGCTTCGGCGCCGCGACGGTACTGCGGCTCGACCAGGCGCTGGGGCGGATCGCCGAACCGCTCGATCCGGTGATCCCGCCGGAGAGCATCGCCGTGCAGCAGCGCTTCGCCGAACCGATCGCGTCCGCAGAGGCCATCGAGCATTGGCTGGGCACGCTCACCCCCAGGCTCGCCGCCGCGCTCGAGGCCGAGGGGCTGGGCGTGCAGGCGCTGGAATGCGTGGCCGAGCGGATCGACGGCGTGCCGCAGCGCATCCGCATCGGCCTGGCCAGGCCCAATCGCGATCCCGCGCATCTGCTCCGCCTGCTCAAGCGGCGGATCGAGGATGTCGAGCCGGGCTATGGCATCGACGCGATCACGCTGCATGTCCGCCGCGCGGCGCTGCTCGGTCCCGAACCGGTGGTCGAACGGCTGGACGAGGAAGCGGCACCCGACATCGCCACGTTGGTCGATACGCTGGCGACGCGGATCGGCCTGGGCGCGATGTGGCGGATGCAGCCGGTGGAGAGCGACGTGCCCGAGCGTTCGGAAGCCCGCGCGCCGGTGCTCGATCCCCCGGCCCGCCCGGCGCAGCGCGGCAAGCGCGACGATGTCCGCCAGCTCGACCGCAACCCGCCACTGCCGCCCTGGCATCCCGGCTGGCCCCGCCCGGCGCGACTGCTGCGCCGACCCGAGCGGCTCGATCACGTCATCGCCGAGCTGCCCGACCAGCCGCCCCGCCGCTTCACCTGGCGCGGGCAACCGCATCGCGTGATCCATGCCGACGGGCCCGAGCGCATCCAGGGCGAATGGTGGAAGCGCGACGCCGAGCGGCTGAGCGTGCGCGACTATTTCCGCGTCGAGGACGAGGCCGGCCGGCGCTACTGGCTGTTCCGCGCCGGTGACGGCGAGCGCGCGGCGACCGGCGATCTCAGCTGGTATCTCCACGGGGTGTTCGGATGACCTATTCCGAGCTCCAGGTGACCACGCATTTCTCGTTCCTGCGCGGCGCATCCTCGCCCGAGGACCTGTTCCAGCAGGCCGCGCTGATCGGGCTGCCCGCCTTGGGGATCGTCGACCGCAATTCGGTTGGCGGCGTGGTCCGCGCGCTCGTTGCCGCGGAGAAGATCAGCGACCTCGGCCTGAAGATCCGGATGATCGCCGGCTGCCGGCTCGACCTGGTCGATGGCAGTTCGGTGCTGGTCTGGCCCGAAGACGTGGCAGCCTGGAGCCGGCTCACCCGCCTGCTCACCCTCGGCAAGAGCCGCGCCGATGCGCAGAAGGGCGAGAAGGGCCGATGCTTCCTCCATTGGGACGACCTGGCCGGCGCGGCGGAAGGCATGGTCGGCGCGCTGGTGCCCGGGCTGGCGGATACCGGCGATCCGCAGGCACTGCGCTGGATGGCGGATGTGTTCGGGACGAACGGCCATGTCTGCCTCACCCAGCATCGCCGCCCCGGCGACGCGATGCGGCTGCACGAACTGGACCTCGCCGCCCGGCGCTTCGGGCTGACGGGGCTGGCGACCGGCGACGTGCTGTACGACACGCCCGACCGGCGCATGCTGCAGGACGTGGTCACCGCGATCCGCGAATGCTGCACGATCGACGAACTTGGCTTCCGCCGCGAGCGCAGCGCCGACCGGCATTTGAAATCCCCGCAGGAAATGGCCCGCCGCTTCCGCGACTATCCCGAGGCGATCGCCGCATCCGCCGCCATCGCCGAGCGCTGCACCTTCTCTTTGCGTTCGCTCAGGTATCAATACCCTGACGAGATTCTAATGTCGCGGCACACGCCGCAAAAGGCACTGGAACGGATGGCCTGGCGTGCACTCAACGCACGGCACGAAGGGCGCCCGCAGCAGGCGTATCGGCACCTCCTCACCAAGGAGCTCAACCTCGTACAGAAGCTGGGATACGCGCCCTATTTTCTCACCGTACTGGCAATTGTCGAATTCGCGCGCAGCCAGCATATTCTCTGCCAAGGGCGCGGCTCTGCGGCCAATTCGCTGGTCTGTTTCCTGCTCGGCGTCACTTCGATCGATCCGGTGAAGAACCAGCTGCTGTTCGAACGCTTCGTTTCCGAGGAGCGCGGCGAGCCGCCCGATATCGACATCGATTTCGAGCACGACCGTCGCGAGGAAGTGATCCAGTGGATCTACGAAACCTATGGTCACGACCATGCCGCGCTGACGGCAGTGGTCAGTCGATACCGCTCGCGTGGAGCATTGCGCGAGGTCGGAAAGGCGATGGGCCTGCCCGAAGACGTGACCGCCGCGCTCAGTTCGCAGGTATGGGGGACGTCCAACGACGTGGATGACAGCCACGCTGCTGCGCTGAATCTAGACCGCAGCGATCCGCGCCTCGCCTTGACGCTCGAACTCGCACGTCAGTTGATCGGCACACCGCGCCATCTGTCGCAACATCCGGGCGGTTTCGTGCTGACGCGCGACCGTCTTGATACTCTGGTGCCGATCGAGCCCGCTGCGATGGTCAAGCGCCGCGTGGTCGAATGGGAGAAGCTCGACGTCGAGGAACTCGGCCTGATGAAGGTCGATGTTCTTGGCCTCGGCATGCTCGGTTGCATGCGCCGAGCCTTTGCATTGCTCGAAGAGCACAAGGGTGAGCGGATGACCCTGGACGCCGATGTGCTCCAAGGCACCGATACGCCAACCTTCGACATGATCCAGCAGGCCGATACGCTGGGCGTGTTCCAGATCGAGAGCCGCGCGCAGATGTCGATGCTGCCGCGGATGAAGCCTGAGAATTTTTACGACATCGCAATCCAGGTTGCGATCGTTCGCCCCGGGCCAATTCAGGGCAACATGGTCCACCCCTATTTGAAACGCCGACAAAATCGGAACCTGGTTGAATACCCATCGCCCGCCTTGAAGCACGTGTTGGAAAAGACGCTTGGGGTGCCACTGTTTCAGGAACAAGCAATGCAGGTGGCAATCGTCGGCGCGGGCTTTACGCCTACCGAAGCCGATAAGCTGCGACGCGCGATGGCAACCTTCAAGGCTAGTGGTGACATCGGCGAATTCGGGCCGAAGTTGATCAAAGGCATGCTCGAACGCGGTATCAGCCAAGATTTCGCTGAACGACTGGTCGAGCAGATCAAGGGCTTCAGCAATTACGGCTTTCCCGAGAGCCACGCCGCCAGCTTCGCCAAGATCGCCTACGCCTCGTCCTGGATGAAATGCCATCATCCCGACGTGTTCTGCACCGCGCTGCTCAACGCACAGCCGATGGGCTTCTACGCGCCGGCGCAGCTGATCCGCGATGCGCGCAACCACGGGGTCGAGGCGCGGCCGGTGTGCATCAACGACAGCGACTGGGATACCCGGATGGTGCCCGCAGGACCGAATCTGCGCGAGCAGGATGCGCGCTTCTGCGGCACCGGGGAGGACTGGAAAAGCCTGCAACCGATCCGGCTGGGCATGCGGATCGTGCAGGGACTCTCCCAGGACGATGCCGAAGCAGTCCTGCGGGCACGCCGGCAAGCCCCCTTCACGTCGATCGAGGACATCTGGCGTCGTTCGAGGGTAAAGCCCGCCGCGCTCGAGCGGCTGGCGCGGGCCGATGCCTTCCAGGCGCTGGGGCTCAACCGGCGCCAGGCGCTCTGGGCGATCAAGGGACTGAGCCAGGCGCCGCTCGACCTGTTCGCCGCCGCCGATGCCCGCGAAGGCGCGACCGTGGCCGAGGTTATCGAGCCCGAAGTGGTGCTGTCGCCGCTCAGCGCCGGGCGCGAAGTGGTGGAGGACTACCGCGCCACCCAGCTCTCGCTGCGCGCGCATCCCCTCCTTTTCCTGCGTGACCGGCTGGCGGCGCGGCGGATCGCGAAGTGCGCAGACCTGCTGGGCATGAAGGACGGGCAGCGCGTGGAAGTCGCCGGGCTGATCCTCGTGCGCCAGCGGCCGGGCAGCGCCAAGGGGGTGGTGTTCGTCACGCTGGAGGACGAGACCGGCATCGCCAATGCAGTGCTCTGGGCGGACCGGTTCGAGGAGAACCGGCGCACGGTGATGTCCGCCACAATGCTGGCCATCAAGGGCAAGGTGCAGCGCGAGGGGATCGTCATCCATCTCGTTGCCGAGCAGATCACCGATCTCACCCCCTGGCTGCGCGAAGTCGGCGAGCTCGAACTGCCGGACATGACCATGCCGGGCGACGGGGCGCGGCATGGCGGCGAGATCGATCCGCGCGACCGGCTCCAGCTCCCCCGCCAGCGCGCGCTCGAAAGCTGGCCGCCCCGCCGCAGCCTCAAGGCGCCGGACCTGATTCCGGTGCGCTCAAGGGATTTCCACTGATGCCGAGGAACCGCCTCTTCTACGCACTTCGCCCCTCGCCGCTGGCCCGCAACCTGATCGGCGTGCAGCGCGACCAGCTGGGCCTGGCCGAAAGCGTGGTCGACAATGACCGGCTGCACATCACGCTGGGCATCACCGAGGATTTCGCGCGCCAGCCCTATGCCGAGATGAAGCGGCTGATCGAGATCGGCGCGCAAGTCTCGGCCTCCCCGGTCCCGGTGCGGCTCGACCGGATATCGGGCGGAAACGAGACGATCGCGCTGCGCCCCAGCCGCAGGATCGATGCGCTGGCCGATCTCGGGCACAAGCTGCAGCAAGGCCTGGCCCATGCCGGGCTGCTGCGCGGCGCCTGGGATTTCCACCCGCACGTCACCCTGCTCTATCGCAGGGGCCGACCCTTCACCCGGACGATCCCGGCGATCGGCTGGGACGCGACCGATTTCGTGCTGATCCACTCGATGCTCGGCGCGCATCGGCATGTCGAGCTGGGCCGCTGGCCGCTGATCGAGCGGCAGGGCGGGTTCGGCTTCTAGAAGCCCAGCCCCAGCTGCGGCACGTTCCGGGTGACGATCCCGTCGCGCACCTCGACGCTCTCGATTTCGAGCATGCGCGCCTTGGACAGCGATCCACCGGGTGCCGAGAAGCCGCCGATCCGCCCGTTCGCGGCGGTCACGCGGTGGCAGGGGATGATCAGCGGCACCGGATTGGCAGCCATCGCCTGGCCGACATCGCGGGCGAATTCGGGCCCGGCCTCGAGCTGCTTCGCAATCGCGCCATAGGTCGCCGTCTCGCCCCAGCCGAGCTGACGCACGGCGGCATAGACGCGATCGAAGAACGGCTCCTGCCGCCCCAGGTCGACGGGCACCTGCGCGAAGTCGACACGCGCGCCGGCGAAATAGCACAATGCGTCGTCGATCACCGCCTGCACCTGTGGCGGGGCCGGCGATAGCGGCCGGGCATCCGGCAGGCGCCGCAGCAACGCACGCTCGGCTTCCGCCGCAGTGCCCGCCGGCAATCGGAAGCTGTTGATGCCCTGCCCGTTCCAGCCGATCGCAGCGAAACCCGCCACGGTCTCGAACAGAGTGTAGAAGCGCTCCTCGGTCATCCCGTGGAGATCGGTGCTCGGCCCGTCGCCCGCAACCCGAATCTACCGCTCAATGCGCCCCCTTCCGCGCCCGACTTGTCACCCCGGCCTTGTGCCGGGGTGACAATGGCGTTTTCACGCCATTCCGACCACTCAGCCCCCGACGATCTGCTCGATCACCCCGAAGATCGGGTGATGCTTGTCGTCCTCGGCCCAGATACGCACCGTGTCGCCCGCCTTGAGGAACGGGGTTTCCGGCTTGCCGGTACGGATCGTCTCGATCGTGCGGATTTCGGCGATGCACGAATAGCCGACGCCGCCTTCGCTCACCGGCTTGCCCGGGCCGCCATCCTCGCCCCGGTTGGAGACAGTGCCCGAGCCGATGATCGTGCCGGCGCCGAGCTTGCGGGTCTTGGCGGCGTGGGCGACCAAAGTGCCGAAGTCGAAGGTCATGTCGACGCCCGCTTCCGCCCTGCCGAAGGGCTTGCCGTTCACATCGACCATCAGCTTGCGGTGCAGCTTGCCGTCCTTCCACCAGTCGCCCAGCGAATCGGGCGTGGCGAATACCGGCGAGAAGGCGCTGGCCGGCTTGGACTGGAAGAAGCCGAAGCCTTTGGCCAGCTCGCCCGGGATCAGGTTGCGCAAGCTCACGTCGTTGGTGAGGCCGACCAGCCGGATCGCGGCAAGCGCCTCTTCGCGGCTGGCGCCGAGCGGCACGTCGCCGGTAACGACCACCACCTCGCCTTCGAGGTCGCAGCCCCAGGCCTCGTCGGCGAGCGGAATCGCGTCGCGCGGGCCAAGGAAACCGTCGCTGCCGCCCTGGTACATCAGCGGATCGTGCCAGAAGCTGTCGGGCATCTCGGCATTCCGCGCCTGCCGGACCAGCGCGACATGGTTCACATAGGCCGAGCCGTCCGCCCATTGGAACGCGCGCGGCAGGGGCGCAGCGGCGAGGCGCTCGTGGAAGCGCTCGCGCGGGATCACTTCATGATCGAGATCGGTCGCCAGATTGCGCAGATCGGTCTCGACCCGGTCCCAATTGTCGAGCGCCGCCTGCAGCGTCGGCGCGATCATGTCGGCGCTGGCATACCAGGCCAGATCGGTGGAAACGACGACCAGCTTGCCGTCACGGCCGCTCTTCAGGCTTGCGAGCTTCATTCAAGTCTCTCCTTTACCCCATCCATAACCGCCCGGGCGGCCAAGTCGAGTTGACTCAGTTGGTTGACTCGGGAGGCCGTGCCCCGCATCGGTTGGCGCATGGGGGCTGCGCTGCGCTTTCTGGATCATGAAGGCGAGATGGCGGCGCGAATCCGCGATTTCGACTGGTCCGCGCATCCGCTCGGCCCACCGGAACATTGGCCCGATGTGCTGAAGTTCGCGCTCGACGTGGCGCTGGGCTCGACCTTTCCCACCGCAGTCTATTGGGGTCCCGAACTCCATCTGCTCTACAACGATGCCTGGGCCACGATACCCGCCGATCGCCATCCCTGGGCGCTGGGCCGGCCGGGTGCGGAGGTGTGGGCGGACATCTGGGACGTGGTCGGCCCGCAGATGCAGGGCGTGCTGGAAAGCGGCCACGGCTTCGCGATCTACGACCAGCAGCTGATGATGACACGCGGCGGGCGACGCCAGGAAACCTGGTGGAACTACAGCTTCACGCCGCTGCGCGATGCCGAGGGCGGCGTCGCCGGCATGCTAAACCAGGGCAATGAGACCACGCGGATCGTCTTCGCCGAGCGCGCGCGCCTTGCCGAGGTGGCGCGGCTGCGCGACCTGTTCGAGCAGGCGCCCGGCGCCGCTGCGCTGCTCCACGGGCCCGAGCACCGCTTCGAATTCGCCAATTCGGAATATCTGGCGCTGATCGGCGGCCGCCCGGTGCTGGGCATGACGGTGGCCGAGGCGCTGCCCGAAGTGGTCGACCAGGGCTTCGTCGCGCTGCTCGACACGGTCTATGCCAGCGGCGAGACCTTCCGGGCGGACGGCGTGCCGGTGCTGCTCCAGCGCCGCGCCGACGGCCCGGCCGAGACCCGCTTCCTCGATTTCGTCTACCAGCCGATCAAGGACGCGAACGGCAACACCACCGATATCTTCGTCGCCGCGAACGACGTGACCGAGCGCACCGCCGCCGAGGAAGCGCTGCGCCGGAGCGAGGAGCAGCTGCAGCTCGCGCTCAACGCCTCGCTCGGCGTCGGCACCTGGGTATGGGACGTCGCCGCCGATCGTGTCACCGCCGATGCCCGCTTCCTGCGCCTCTACGGGGTCGACGAGGCACTGGCGGGCAAGGGTACGCCGATCGCCGACTTCTTCGTCAATGTGCATCCCGGCGACCGTGCCCGGCTCGAGGCGAGCATCGCCCGCACCCTCAGCGAACGCGTGCCGTTCAACGAGGAATATCGGCTGGTCCAGAGCGACGGCACCTCGCGCTGGGTGAGCGCGCAGGGCCGTGCGACCTTCGACGAGGAGGGCAGGCCTGCGCGCTTCCCGGGCGTCGCCTTCGACATCACCGAGCGCAAGCTGGCCGAGGAAGCCGCGCGCGACACGGCGGAGGAGCTGCGCGAGGCGAACGAGGCCCAGGCGTTCCTGGGGGCGCTGTCCGACCAGCAGCGCGCGCTCGATACGGCCGATGCGGTGATGCGCTTCACCGCCGCTGCGCTGGGCGAGCAGATGGCGCTCGACCGAGTGGTCTTCTACCGGGTGCAGGGCGAGAACGTGCGCTTCGGCCCCTATTGGACCAGCGGCCGGCTCGCCCCGCTCGAAGGCACGCTGCCGATCGAGGCGCTGGGCGACAATGCCCGATCCTATCGCACCGGGCGCACCGTGGTGCTGGGCGACACGGCGCACGAGGCGCCCGGCCTCGCGCATCTTGCCGGTGCCGGGGTGGGCGTGCCGCTGCTGCGTGGCGGTCAATGGGTCGCAGTGATGTCGATCAACACCGCCGAGCCGCGCCGCTGGAGCGCGGAGGAAGTCGCCTTCATCGAGGCGGTGGCGGAGACGACCTGGGACGCGGTCGAGCGGATCGAGGCGGTGGCGGCACTGCGGGAAAGCGAGGCCAAGTTCCGCGCCATCGCCAACTCGATCGACCAGATGGTCTGGTCGACCCTGCCCGACGGCTATCACGATTATTACAACGACCGCTGGTACGAATATACCGGCGTGCCGCACGGCAGCACCGATGGCGCGGCCTGGAACGGCATGTTCCATCCCGACGACCAGGAGCGCGCCTGGTCGGTGTGGCACCAGAGCCTGGCGACCGGCGAGCGCTACCGGATCGAATATCGCCTGCGCCACCGCTCGGGCCGCTATCGCTGGGTGCTCGGCAGCGCCCAGCCGGTGCGCGACGAGCGGGGCGAGATCACCCGATGGTTCGGCACCTGCACCGACATCCAGGACATCGTCGATGCGCGCGAAGTGCTCGCCCGCTCGCGCGAGGCGCTCGAGGCGGCGGTGCGCGAGCGGACCGAGCAGCTGATGGCGGCGGAGGAACGGCTGCGCCAGGCGCACAAGATGGAAGCGGTCGGCCAGCTCACCGGCGGCATCGCGCACGACTTCAACAACATGCTGGCGGTGGTGATCGGCGCGCTCGACCTGCTCGAGCGGCGCGTGGCGCAGGGACGGCTCGATCTCGACAGATACATCACCGCCGCGCGCGACGGCGCGACCCGGGCGGCGGCGCTCACCCAGCGGCTGCTCGCCTTTTCGCGCCAGCAACCGCTGGCCCCCGTGGCGATCGACGCCAACGAGATGGTCCGCGGGATGATCGAGCTGCTCGTCCGTACGCTGGGCGACGACGTGACGGTGGAGACGGTGCTGCCGGCCGGCGTCTCGCCGCTGCTCGCCGATCCGAACCAGCTCGAGAATGTGGTCCTGAACCTCTCGGTCAATGCGCGCGATGCGATGCCGCATGGCGGCAAGCTGGTGCTGACGACCGCCAATGCCCGGTTCGAGGCGGAAGAGGCCCGCGAGCTCGAGCTGCAGCCGGGCGCCTATGTCGAGATCGCGGTGACGGATACCGGCATCGGCATGACCCCCGAGGTGGCCGCCCGCGCCTTCGATCCCTTCTTCACAACCAAGGGCGTGGGCAAGGGGACGGGCCTGGGGCTCAGCCAGGTGTTCGGCTTCATCCGCCAGTCGGGCGGCGCGGTCGGCATCGATACCGAGCCGGGCCAGGGCACCACCGTGCGGCTCTATCTGCCGGCCCATGAAGGCGCCGCGCCGGCGCCGCGCGCCGATACGCCGATCGCGGTCCCGATGGGCGCCCGCAGCGGCGAGACGGTGCTGGTGGTCGAGGACGAGGAGCGGGTACGCAACTATTCGATCGAGGCGCTGCGCGAGCTTGGCTATCAGGTGACCGGCGCCCGAGACGGCCCCGAGGCGCTGCGGCTGATCGAGGGCCAGCTGCGCAACGGGCGCGAACCCTTCTCGCTGCTGTTCAGCGATGTGGTGATGCCCGAGATGACCGGGCGCGAGCTTGCCGAGCGCGCCCGGGCCAAGCTGCCGGGACTCAAGGTGCTGCTGACCAGCGGCTATGCCCCGGAGACGGCACGCGTTGCGGGCGAGACGATCCTCGCCAAGCCCTTCGATCTCGATCGTCTGGCCGCGGCGGTGCGGGCCGCGCTCGACGCATAACCCCTTGACCGAATCACCCGCGCGGGCCATGCGCCCCGCGGCTCCGGCGCCTTGCGCCACTGCCCCCGTAAAGCCCAGCCGCCGAGTCCTGTCGAAGGGCGGCTTGTGGCCCGCCCCGGCAGGCGGAGACGTGTATCCATGGCAAATGTAGCGGTTATCGGCGCCCAATGGGGTGACGAAGGCAAGGGCAAGATCGTCGACTGGCTCGCCGAGCGGGCCGACATGGTCGTGCGCTTCCAGGGCGGGCACAATGCCGGCCATACGCTCGTCGTCGGCGAGAATGTCTACAAGCTCTCGCTGCTCCCCTCGGGCATCGTCCGCGGCACCCCCTCGGTGATCGGCAACGGCGTGGTGCTCGATCCCTGGCACCTCAAGGCCGAGGTCGAGAAGCTGCGCGGCCAGGGCGTCGAGATCACTCCCGACAAGCTGATGATCGCGGACAATTGCCCGCTGATCCTCCCCTTCCACCGCGATCTCGACGCGCTGCGCGAAGACGCCAGCGGCGCCGGCAAGATCGGCACCACCCGCCGCGGCATCGGCCCGGCCTATGAGGACAAGGTCGGCCGCCGCGCGATCCGCGTCTGCGACCTCGCCCATCTCGACGAGCTCGGCCCGCAGCTCGACCGCCTGACCGCGCATCACGACGCCCTGCGCGCCGGCTTCGACCAGCCGCCGATCGACCGCGAGGCGCTGATTGCCGAGCTGCGCGAGATCGCCGGCTTCGTCCTGCCCTTCGCTCAGCCGGTATGGCGCGCGCTCAACGCGGCGCGCGAGCGTGGCCGCCGCATCCTGTTCGAGGGCGCGCAGGGCGTGCTGCTCGACATCGATCACGGCACTTATCCGTTCGTCACTTCGTCGAACACCGTGGCGGGCACCGCTTCGGCCGGTTCGGGCATCGGCCCGGGCGCGGTCGGTTTCGTGCTCGGCATCGCCAAGGCCTATACCACCCGCGTCGGCTCCGGGCCTTTCCCGAGCGAGCAGGACAATGAGATCGGCGAGCGCCTCGGCACGCGCGGCCATGAGTTCGGCACCGTCACCGGCCGCAAGCGCCGCTGCGGCTGGCTCGACGCGGTGCTGCTGCGCCAGTCGGCCGCCGTCTCCGGCATCACCGGCATCGCGCTGACCAAACTCGACGTGCTCGACGGGTTCGACGAGATCCGGGTGTGCACGGGCTACCGGCTGCACGGCGAGGAGATCGACTATTACCCCTCGAACGCCGCCGACCAGGCCGCGGTCGAAGCGGTCTATGAGACGATGCCGGGCTGGCACGAGACCACCGCCGGCGCGCGCAGCTGGGCCGAGCTGCCCGCCGCCGCGATCAAGTATATCCGCCGGGTGGAAGAGCTGATCCGCTGCCCGGTGGCGCTGGTTTCGACCAGCCCCGAGCGCGAGGACACGATCCTGGTCCGCGATCCTTTCGCGGACTGATCTGGCCTGCTCCGCGATCGCTTCGCGGACTGCAGACACGGCAATGCGCTACCCGTCCGGCCAGGGCGGGCAGCGCATTCCCTGCATCAGGAGCCCTTAATGGGGCTTCTTCTTGCCTTCCTTCTTGGCATCACGCTTGTCTTCGGACGAAGCCGCGGGATCCTGGCTGGGGGTTGCCGAATCGGGTGCGGGCGTGGCCGTGCTGGTATCCGGCGCAGGCGCCGGGTTCGCGCTCGGGTCGGGTGCCGGCGCAGGAGCGGTGGTTTCCGTCGGCGGGGTGGCAGACGGGTCCGTGGGCGTAGTGGTCTGGGCGAAGGCCGCGGGGGCGGCCAGCAGCGCCGCGGCGCCGATCAGGGTTTTAAGCAACATAACAGGGCAATCCTCCTTACGGTTTTTGCCGAGGTCCTTTCGAGCGGTTAGGCATGTCTGGATTGTTTCCAGACGTTTCAGCCAACCCTGCCTCGCGCACGGCTGGGCAATGAGCTGAGCCCCTCGAGGGGCGGGCCGAAACCGGCGCGCATGCAAAAAGCGGCCACACCAAGGGGTGCAGCCGCCTTTCTTGTCTGGCCGGACGCATCCGGCCTTTGGGAAACGACTCAGCCGATCTGGGCGCGGTGCAGCAGCTTCTGGTCGGCGAGGACCAGCGCGACCATCGCCTCGACCACCGGCACGCCGCGGATGCCGACACAGGGATCGTGGCGGCCCTTGGTCATGATCTCGGTCGCATCGCCTTCACGGGTGACCGTCTCCACCGGCGTCAGGATCGAGCTGGTCGGCTTGAACGCCACCCGTACGCGCACCGGCTGCCCGGTCGAGATCCCGCCCGCGATGCCGCCGGCATGGTTGGCCAGGAAGACCGGCCTGCCGTCATTGCCCGGCCGCATCGCATCGGCATTCTCCTCGCCGGTCAGCGCCGCTGCCGCGAAGCCGTCGCCGATCTCGACGCCCTTCACCGCGTTGATCGACATGCACGCCGCCGCCAACTCGCTGTCGAGCTTGGCATAGAGCGGTGCGCCCCAGCCGGCCGGGACCCCGGTCGCCTCGCAGGCGATCACCGCGCCGAGCGACGAGCCCGACTTGCGCGCACCGTCGACCAGCGCCTCCCAGCGCTTCGCCGCTTCCGCATCGGGGCAGAAGAACGGGTTGTTGCCGATCTCGGCGGCATCGAAGTTCGCATAGTCGATCGCGTCGCCGCCGATCGCCTCGACCCAGGCGAGGATCGTCACCTCGGGGATCACGGCCCGCGCGACCGCTCCCGCCGCCACCCGCGCCGCGGTCTCGCGCGCCGAGCTGCGCCCGCCGCCGCGATAGTCGCGGAAGCCGTATTTCGCGTCATAGGCATAATCGGCGTGACCGGGGCGATAGGCCTTGGCGACTTCCGAATAATCCTTCGAGCGCTGATCGACATTGTCGATGTGCAGCGCGATCGGCGTTCCCGTCGTGCGCCCCTCGAACACGCCCGAGAGGATGCGGACCTGGTCCGGCTCCTGGCGCTGGGTGGTGAAGCGCGACTGGCCCGGGCGGCGCTTGTCGAGAAAGGGCTGGATGTTGCCCTCGGACAGGGTCAGCCCCGGCGGGCAGCCGTCGACCACGGCGCCGAGCGCCGGGCCATGGCTCTCGCCCCAAGTGGTGAAGCGGAAGACGCGTCCGAAACTGTTGTAGCTCATCGCCAGCCTCCTCGCCCAAGTCGCCGCGATTTGAAAGAAAGAAGCATCACCAGTCCGCCCAAGCCGGAAGCGCGGCGGCGATCAGCCATCCTGGCCGAGTGCGGCGAATGCGGGTGCGTGCGTCGCGGCGCCGCGCAGCCCGCACGGCATGGCGCCACCCTGTAGCGGCAGCGCCATCAGATATTCGCCGGCATAGGGGGAGGCAAATCCATGCGCCCATTCCGCCGCGAAGCCGAAGCGCTCATAATAGCCGGGCTCGCCGAGCACGAAGGCGAGCATCGCGCCCGCCGCGCCCAGCTGGGCGATCCCGGCCTGGACCAGCGCCTCGCCGACGCCCTGCTGGCGCCAGGCCTTGTCCACCGCCAGCGGCGCCAGCGCGACCGCGGCGATCGCCTTGTCGGCGATCGCGACGTCCATCCGGCTGAACGCGATCATCCCGGCGAGCGCGCCGGTCTCCTCGTCGTCCGCGACCAGGGTCAGCACCATGTCGCCATCGATGCACAGCCGCTGGACCAGCCGCGCCTCGTCCTCCGCCGGGAAGGACCGGCGCAGCAGCGCGTCGATTGCCGCAACATCCCCGCCATTGGCGGGGCGAACCACGATGCCCACGCCAGGAACCTCAGGAAAGGGCGATGTCCGGCGCGTCCTCGGCCTTCATGCCGATCACGTTATAGCCCGAATCGACATGGTGGATCTCACCGGTGACGCCCGAGGACAGGTCCGAGAGCATGTAGAGCCCGGCGCCGCCGACATCCTCGATCGTCACGGTGCGACGGAGCGGCGAGTTCAGCTCGTTCCACTTGAGGATATAGTTGAAGTCGCCGATGCCGCGCGCGGCCAGCGTCTGGATCGGGCCGGCCGAGATCGCGTTCACGCGGATGTTCTCCGGGCCCATGTCGACCGCGAGATACTTCACGCTGGTCTCCAGCGCGGCCTTGGCGACGCCCATCACGTTATAGTGCGGGATCACCTTCTCGGCGCCGTAATAGGTGAGCGTCAGGATCGAGCCGCCGTTCGGCATCATCTCGCGCGCCCGCCTGGCCACCGCGACCAGGCTGTAGGCCGAGATGTTCATCGTCATCAGGAAATTGTCGAGCGTGGTGTCGTAGAATTTCCCGCGCAGCTGCGACTTGTCCGAGAACCCGATGGCGTGGACGAGGAAGTCGATCGTCGGCCACTTCGCCTTGAGCGTCTCGAACGCCGTGTCGAGCGCGTCCATGTCGGCCACGTCGCAATCGATCAGCGTGTCCGAGCCCAGCTGGTCGGCCAGCGGCTTCACGCGCTTGAGCAGCGCGTCGCCCTGATAGCTGAATGCCAGCTCGGCCCCCTGTTCGGCGAGCTTCTTCGCGATGCCCCAGGCGAGGCTCTTGTCATTGGCGAGGCCCATGATCAGCCCACGCTTGCCCTGCATCAATCCGGTCACGACGCGCTATTCTCCATTCTTACCCGGTTCCTCTAGACTCGTTTCGGGCGTTTCCGCCAGAGCCGCATTCAACTCGGCGCCGACTACCAGACCGAGCCCGACGAGGAAGAAGAAGATCAGCGCGATCATCACGCCTGCAAGGCTTCCATAGGTCAGATCGTAATTTCCCAGCGTACCGAGGATTTTGGGCAACAGGGCGGTAACCAGCAGCCACCACACCGCGGTGAACAGCGCGCCGGGCCATTTCGGGCATTTGCTCTTCCGGAAGCGACTGGGAGTCAGCGAGTAGAACAGGATGTAGAGCGCGCCGAACAGCGCCACGGCGGGCGCGATCTTGCTGAGCGAGACGATGCGCTGCGCCTCGGATGCCCAGGGGAAGATATTGTAGAGGAACTGCTCGACGCCGGTCAGGATCACCTGGAAGCTGAACGCCGCCATGGTGATGATCACCGAGGCGATGATCATCCCGATCGCGCCCAGCCGATATTGCCAGAACGGCGTATTCGAGCGGACGCCGTACGCTTGGCGCAGGATGCCGCGGATCGTCTCGATGAAGCCCGCCACGGTCCACAGGCCGACAATCGCGCCGAACCACAGCAGGTTGCCGGTCCGCGCCATCAGCACGTCAGACACCGGCTTGCGCAGCAGCGTCGCGACATCGGGCGGCACGGTGCGGAGGAACGCCTCCAGCGTGTGGATCCCTTCCGAGCTGCGGCCGAACAGCTGGGCGATCGCGGCGGCGACGATGAAGAAGGGGAACAGGGTGACCAGGCTCAGATAGGCCAGGTTGCCGGCATAGGTGAAGCCGTCCTGGAAGGTGCCGACCACCACCCGCTTGGCCACGTGCCAGAACCGGGGACCGAGGCCGATCCGGGCAAGCAGGCCGAGAATGCGGGAGCCAAGCCCCGGACTCGCTTCTACGGCGCCCGTATCTTCCCCTGTCGTCACAAAGCGTTAGACGCCCATGCGGCCACGCGGGTTCCCCTTGTCGTTCCAGCCCTTGGCGAACTCGATCAGCGCATCGTCGTCCACCGGCAGGTCGACCATCAGCGTGACGAGCAGGTCGCCGCGGCCACTCGGCTTCCTGTGGAAGCCGCGGCCCTTGAGGCGCAGGGTCTTTCCGGACGAGGAGCCCTTGGGAACCTTGAGCATCACCGCGCCGTCCGGCGTCGGCACGCGTATTTCGGCGCCGAGCACGGCTTCCGAGAGCGTCACCGGCAGCTCGAGGCGGATATCGTCGCCGCTGCGTTCGAAGAAGCGGTGCGGCTGGATCTCGATCGTCACGATCGCGTCGCCGGGGCCGCCCGGGCCTTCCTCGCCCCTGCCGGCCAGGCGCATCTGGGTGCCGGTCTCGACGCCGGCGGGCAGCTTGAGGTCGATCGTCTTGCCGTCGCGCAGCGTGACACGCTGCGGCGCCAGCTTCGCCGCATCCTCGAAGCTCACGGCCAGGCGATAGGGGACATTGGCGCCCTTGGCCGCGCCGCGCCGGCCGAAATCGCCGAAGCCGCCCGAAAAGCCACCGCCACCGCCCGCGCCGCGCCGGCCGCCCATGCCGCCGAACAGCCCTTCGAATATGTCGCCGAAGCCGCCGCCGTCACCGCCGCCGAAATCGGCGCGGAAACCGCCCTGGCCGCCGCCCATGCCCCCCATCCCGCCGGGGCTGAACCCGCCGAACGGATTGGTCGGATTGCCTTCGCCGTCGATCTCGCCGCGATCGAAGCGGGCGCGCTTGTCCTTGTCGGTCAGCAGGTCATAGGCCTGGGTGACCTGGCTGAACTTCTCCGCCGCCTTGGGATTGTCCTGGTTACGGTCGGGATGCAGCTCCTTGGCGAGCTTGCGATAGGCCTTCTTGATGTCGGCCTCGCTCGCGCCACGCGCAACGTTCAGAACGGAATACGGATCAGCAGCCATCAAAACCCCTTTGGACGCGCCGTATTTCGGCGCGTCCGCCCGCTAACGCAAGGGTCCGGCACAAAGTCGCGCTTCCGGCCCCCTGCGCAGCGGAAAGGGAAGGCCGCTCAGCGCACGAAGGTCAGCGTCGAGATGTGCATCACGCTCGCCACGTCCTGCCCACCCAGCTTCGCCGGGGCGGTTTCGGTGTGCGAGGCGCTGAGCAGATAGCGCCCCTTGCCGAGCTGCGGCGCGTCGATGCGGCCCGCGGCGTCGGTGGTGAAGGCCTTCTGCCAGCGATCCGGCGTGATGATCGTGACCCTGGCATCGGCCAGCGGCTTGCCGCGGAAGAACAGGGTGAACTTGTCCGCGTTCGCCGCCACCGGCACCAGCTCCAGGTCGAGCTTGTGGCTGGTCTCGCTGCGGCCGGCACGCGCGTAGAAGATCGCGCCCTGCTTCGCGTCGCCCGACTGCCAGGGCTCGAACACCGCATCGTCGCGCACGCGCACGTCGCCGGCGCCCGGGATCGCCGCCTCGATATGGTTGGCGCGGCGGGTCAGTATGGCCGTCGTGCCGACCAGCTGCGGCTTCTGCAGCTTGGGGAATTCGGGATCGCCATTGGCCGGCACCGCCTCGTTGGGCTCGCCCAGATAGATGCGCGCCGGGCCCTTGCCGTCATGCTCCACCCAGATCTCGTGCGCGGCGACCGGCGCGGCGATCAGCATCGCGGCGGCGGCAAGCAGAAGCGTCTTCATCGATCTCTCTCCTCTCAGAAGCGGTAGCTGGCGCTGACCGTGAAGTTGCGCGGCGCGCCGTAGCGATACTGGCTGAACGTGCCCATCTGGCTGTAATAGGTCTTGTCGAGCAGGTTCTCGACATTGGCCTGGAAGGACAGGGCGTCGCTCAGCGCATAGCGGGCCATCAGGTTGACCAGCGCGAAGCCACCCTGCTCGAAGCGGAACGGCGCGCTGGTCACCGGGTTCGGCGCGATGGTGAAGGCCTCGCTGCGATAGTTGACGCCGCCGCCGAAGGTCAGGCGATCGACCGTGTAGGTGGTGAACAGCTTGAGCAGGCGCCGCGGCTGATCGGTGTTCGCCGCCACGCCGTCGCGGTCCTCGGCCTTGAACTGGCTATAGCCGAAATTGAGGTTCCAGCCGGGCAGCAGCTTGCCCGTCGCCTCGATCTCGAAGCCCTTGCTGGTGACGCCCTGCGCCGCGACATAGGCCTGCTGGGGCAGGCCGCCGCCCGGCGGCACGACCATGATGTCGGGCTGGCCGACATTGTCCTGCTCGATGCGGAACAGCGCGACCGAGGTCTGCAGCGCGTCGTTGAAGAAGGCGCTCTTCAGGCCGACCTCATAGGCCTTGCCGTCGAGCGGGGCGATCAGATCGAGGGTGCGGGTGCGCAGGTTCTGCGGCTGGAAGATCCGGGTGTAGCTCGCATAGAGCCGGTGGTTCGGTGTGATGTCGAGCAGCGCGCCGACATAGGGGATGAACTCGTCGCTCGCGCCATAGTCGCTCGCCCCGCTCCAGGCGAAGCCGCGCTGGTGCCAGCTGGCGAGACGGCCGCCCGCGATGATCTTCAGCGGATCGGCGATGTTCAGCCGGACCGCGCCGTAATAGCCGGTCTGCTCGATCCGCTCCTGCTCGTTGCGGACTGCGGTGGTGCCGAACACCGGCTCGGGGAACACTGCGCCTTCGCGGCCGAGGACGGGCACGTTCGACGCCCAGGCGTTCAGCCCGGTACCCCAGGCCGGATTGTTCTCCGTATAAGGCGCCACGAAATTGTCGGTGTAGCGGTTGAGCACGCTGTGCAGCGCGCCGAGCACGACTTCGTGATCGCGGCCGAACAGCTTGACGCTGCCCTTGATCTGCCCGTCGAAGCTCTCCTGCGTGCTCACGCCCTTCGACTTGTAGGGATTGCTGCTCTGGATCGTGCCGGTCGCGCGGTCGGCGGTGCCGTACAGATAGAGCAGCTGGGTATCGCCGGTGTTGCGCAGCTGGTTGTAGTTGACCGTCACGCTCCAGCGATCGCCGATCTCCTGGCGGATCGTGCCGAAGATGTTCCGGTTGGTGGAGTTCCAATAGGTCCAGTCGGCCGCCGTGGTCTGCGAGCGCTTCAGGTCGGTGGTGACCGATCCGTCACCGTAGAAGGTCGGCAGCGCACCCCAGGTCGCGCCCTTGGGCTTGGTGTCCTGATAGCTGATGCCGGCGCGGACCAGCGTCGTGTCCGTCACATCGGCATCGACCACCCCGTAGAGCACGTACTTCTTGGTGTGCAGCAGGTCGGTGAAGTTCTTGCCATTCTCGTAACGGCCGACCGCACGGACGCGGACCCGGCCGTCGGACGTGAGCGCGCCGCCGACATCGGCCGAGACGCGGTAGGTATCCCAGCTGCCGGCGCTGGCATTGACGTAACCGCCCCATTCCTTCGCATCGGCATGCTTGCGGACCAGGTTGACCGAGGCCGAGGGATCGCCCGCGCCGGAGAGCAGGCCGGTCGCGCCGCGCACGATCTCGACGCGATCATAGATCGACACGTCGATGCTGGTCTCGCCATTGCCGCCGGCCAGCGTCCAGGCCGCCGGCACGCCGTCCACCTGGGTGTTGCGGATCTCGAAGCCGCGGGCAAAGAAGGTGTTGCGGACATCGTCGACTTCGTTGACCGACACGCCCACGCCATTGTTGATGACGTCGGCGACGCTGATCAGATTCTGGTCGAGGATGCGCTGCGCGGTGACAATGCTCACCGATTGCGGCGTCTCGCGCACCGTGAGACCAAGGCCCGTCGCCGTGTCGATCTTGTCCGGGATGGTATAGCGGCCACTGACGACGATCTCCTCGCCCTCCGGCTTCTGCGCACCCTCGGTCTGGGCGAAGGCGGGCGTGGCGGCGAGCGCGGCAAGTGCCACGCCCAGGCGGAGAGAAAGCTTCAACGTCACTATGGGAGACCCCCGATGGTTCGAGCGGATTGATGCGCGGCGCTGCCGGTCGCTTGCGGGGGCCTTAAATCTATTGAGAATGAGTTGCAACTAAGAAGCGTGCATCTGTGAATTGCCCGGCACGCAAGCCCGGCCGGGACGGGAAACCTTTGGATGATTGGGCCGGAGCGATCCCCGGTCCATAACCGCCAGTATCCCGCCATCCGATCCGGAGATGCGCCATGTCGCTCGACCGTCGCAGCTTTTCCCGTGCCGCGCTCGCCTCGCTGGCCGTCGCTTTGTCCCCCTCGGCCCTCGCCCGCCCGGCAGGGCCGAAGATCCGCAACATCGTGCTGGTCCACGGCCTGTTCGCCGACGGCTCCTGCTGGTCCGAGGTGATCCCCCTCCTCCAGGACCGCGGGCTCAACGTCACCTCGGTGCAGAATCCGCTCACCACCTTGCCCGATGCGGTGGCCGAGGCGACGCGCGTGCTCGATCGGCAGGACGGACCGACCGTGCTCGTCGGCCACAGCTTCTCGGGCATGATCGTCACCGAGGCGGGCATGCACCCCAAGGTGTCGTCGCTGGTCTATGTCGCAGCCCGCGCGCCCGACGCCGGCGAGGACTATGCCGCGCTCGCCGCGAAGTATCCGACGCCACCGGCGACGGCAGGCATCGTCTTCGACGGCGACGAGGGGCGGCTGAGCGAAGCGGCCTTCCTGCGCGATTTCGCCGGCGACCTGCCGGTGCGCAAGGCGCGGGCGCTGTTCGCGGTGCAACAGCCCTTCCACAAGCCTTTGCTCACCGGCCGCGTGACCAACGCCGCCTGGCGCAGAAAGCCGAGCTGGTACGCCGTCTCGACCGAGGACCGCACGATCAACCCCGATCTCGAGCGCTTCATGGCGAAGCGGATGGGCGCGACTACGATCGAGCTCAAGTCGAGCCATGTCTCGATGATTTCACACCCCCACGAGATCGCCCGGCTGATCCTGGAAGCAGCAGGGCAGGCCTAAGCCGGAACCTCTAAATCCGTTCCGTCATCCCCGCGAAAGCGGGGACCCATCTCGTGCGCTATCGGCGAATACAGCCGGCGCACTTGCGGATCGTCCGGGAGATGGGTCCCCGCTTTCGCGGGGATGACGATGAAAAGGGAAGCCCTCCTCCAAGCCCGCTTGACTCATTTCGACGTTTAGCTAAATGTCATTCCCATGAACGCCGTCTTCAAGGCCCTGGCAGACCCGACGCGCCGCAAGGTGCTCGAGCTGCTGCGCCAGGGCCCGATGACAGCGGGCGAACTGAGCGACCGGTTCCCGGTCTCGCGCCCGACCATGTCCGCGCATTTCAACATACTCAGGGAAGCCGGGCTGGTCGCCACCCACAAGGACGGCAAGTCGGTCGTCTATCGCCTCCAGCTCTCGGTGCTGGAGGATGCGCTGCTCAGCTTCGGTCAGTTGTTCGGCATTGGCGGCACCGCGCCCGCCCCGCAGGAAGGATCGCCCACATGAAGATCGGTATCGCCACCTCGATTGCCGCCGCCCTGTTCATCCTGGTCGCGACGGTGGTGCTGCGCGAGCTGGTCCATGCCGGCATGCTCGACGGCAGCGTCGGCACCCGCGCGATGATGGTGGCCAATGGCGTGATCGTCGCCTTGTGCGGCAATCTCGTCCCCAAGACGCTCGCCGCGCCGCGCACCTCGTTCGTCGCCGAGCGCCGCATGCAGGCGGCGCTGCGCAGCGCCGGGCTGGTGATGACGCTGGCCGGGGTGACTTATGCCCTGCTGTGGCTGGCCGTGCCCGAGGCCATCGCCCAGCCGCTCTCGCTCGGCGCGCTCGGGCTGGCGTTCCTCTACACCGTCTACCGCATCCTGCGCTGCAAATGGGGCCGCGCCGACCTGACCGCCTGACCGGTTCGGGCTTGCGGTTTCCGCCCAGGCCCGACACCACGCCGCGCAAACAGAGCGGAGAGGTTAGTGACGGAAATCGCAGGGACGCAGGCGACGGCGCCGGACCGGACGGCGACCGGCAAGGAGCATTTCGAGGTCCTGGACGGCCTGCGCGGCACTGCGGCGCTGATCGTGGTGATCTTCCACATCCAGGGCATCACCGTGATGTGGGACGGCGCCAAGGTGGTGCTCCACCACGCCCCGCTCGCGGTCGATTTCTTCTTCGCGCTGTCCGGCTTCGTGATCGGCTATGCCTATGACGATCGCTGGGGGCGGATGGGCACCGGCCGCTTCCTCGCGCTACGGCTGGTCCGCCTGCACCCGCTGGTGATCCTCGGCGCGCTGTTCGGCCTCGCGAGCTATCTGCTCGATCCGTTCGCCGGCAAGGCCCAGGCGGTGCCGCTGTCGTCGGTGCTCGGCGCCTTCGCCCTGTGCCTGTTCGCGCTGCCCAGCTGGCCGCTCGCCAATCGCTGGACCGACACCCATCCGCTGAACGGCCCGATCTGGACGCTCTTCCAGGAATATATCGGCAACCTCGCCTATGCGCTGGTCCTGCGCCGGCTGCGTGCCCGCTGGCTCGCGGTGCTGGCAGTGCTGAGCGGCGTGGTGCTGGCGGTCGGCGCGGCGATGGCGGGCACGCTCGACCAGGGCTCCTATTGGGAAACCTTCTGGATGGCACCGGTGCGGCTGTTCTTCCCGTTCCTCACCGGCCTGTGGCTGTACCGGGTGCGCGATCGGCTCCCGAATATCCGGCTCGGCTGGCTGCCGCTGTCGCTGGCGATGCTCGCGGCGATCGCCGCGCCGACACTGCCGGTGGTCGCCGGGGTGAAGCTCAACGGGCTGTACGAGGCCGCAGTCGTCATCCTGCTGTTCCCCGCGATCCTGATCGCCGGCCGCCACTCCGAGGCTGGGCGCGGCATGCTCTGGCTGTGCAAGGCGAGCGGGCGCATCTCCTACCCGATCTACATTACCCATTTCCCGTTCCTCTATGTCTGGATGAACTTCGTCGCGGGCGGCAAGGCGTCGCAGGCCGAGCTGCTCGCGATCGGCACGGCGCTGGTGCCTTTCCTGCTGCTGGTCGCCTGGGCGGCCTATCGCTGGTGGGACCTGCCGATCCGCGCCCGCCTCGGCGCCTGGCTGCGCCGGGATCAGACGTCGGGCAAGGTCTGATCGGCCATGCCCCAGCCCCGCAGCGCGCGGCCGGTGGCGCGCTCGAGCAGTGCGGCGGCGTCGCGGATGGTGAAGTGCCTGGGGCTGTCGATGTCGCGCAGCTCGGTCCAGGTGACCGGCGCCGCCACCGGCGCACCTTCGCGGGCGCGGGCGACATAGGGCAGCACCGCGGTGGATCCGCGCTGGTTGCGCAGATAGTCGATGAAGATCCTGCCCTTGCGGCTTGCCTTTTTGAGGTTGGCGGTGAAGCGCTCGGGCTCCGCCTCGGCGAGTGCGCGGGAGAAACGCTCGCAGAAGCTCCTGGCCTCGGGCCATTCGGCTCGAGGCACCAGCGGCACCACCACGTGCACGCCCTTGCCGCCTGACAGCATCGGCCAGCTGGTCAGCCCAAGCTCGGCGAGATGCTCCTTGATGTCCGCCGCGGCCTTCTTCACCGCCTCGAAATCGAGCCCCTCGTCGGGATCGAGGTCGAACACCAGCCGGTCGGGCTTCTCGATATCGGCGACCAGGCTGCCCCAGCCATGGAACTCGATCGTGCCCATCTGGACGCAGGCCATGATCCCGTCGGCATCGTCGAGATAGAGATAGGGCTCGACCGACCCGTCCTTCTCTCGGACATCGACATGATGGACCTGCTCGCCGAACGAGCCGGCATCGTGCTTCTGGAAGAAGCAGGCGCGGGCGCGGCCCTGGGGGCAGCGGACCAGGCTGATCGGCCGGTTGGCGAGCCAGGGCAGCGCGATCGGTGCAACGGCGAGATAGTAATCGGCCAGGTCGCCCTTGGTGAGCCCGTCACCCGGATAGATCACCCGCTCGCGGCTGCTGATCTTTACTGCCGACTGCATCGGCTCGGGCGCGGCGACCGGCTTCTCGGCGACCACCTCCTTCGCCTGCTTGTCCTCGCGCAGGCCGAGGAAGCTCGCATGGCGCACGACATTGTCGGCGGTGAACTCGCTGAACGCCACCTCGGCGACCAGCTCGGGCTTCACCCAATGCGCGCCGCGCGCCTCGGCACGGGGTACCTCGGCGGCGGGCTTTTTCGCCGCGATCTTGTCGAAGCGTTCGCGCAGGTCCTGGAGCGTCTCCATGCCGAACCCGGTGCCGACCCTGCCGGCATAGACCAGCCCCTCCGGCCCGTTGAGCCCGAGCAGCAGCGACTTGAAACCCCGTCCCTTGGCGCTGGAGGGCGACCAGCCGAGGATCACGAACTCCTGGCGCCGGATGCACTTGGTCTTGAGCCACGCCCTGGTCCGCGCACCGCGATAGGGCGCATCGGCACGCTTGGAGACCACGCCCTCATAGCCCTCACGGCACATCGTCTCGAACAGCTTCTCGCCGGCGCCGAGGACATGCTCGGAGAACTGGATGCGCTGGTCCGCGCCCTCGAGCAGCGCGCGCAGCCGCTCCTTGCGCGCGAGCTGGGGCTGTTTGGTCAAGTCCTCGCCGCCCGCTTCGAGCAGGTCGAAGGCGAATATCGTCAGCCCCTCGCCACCAGCGGAAAGTGCTTCCTGGAGCGAGGAGAAATCGGGCTTCCCGTCCTTGAACGCGACGATCTCGCCATCGATCAGCGCCGGGCCGGGCAGGCCCGCGGCCGCCTCGGCAATGCCCGGGAAGCGATCGGTCCAGTCGAGCCCGGTGCGGGTATAGATCTTCGGCCCGCCCGCGCCGAGGCTGAGCAGCGCGCGGTAGCCGTCATACTTCACCTCGTGCAGCCACTGGTTGCCCGCGGGCACCGTGTCGACCAGCGTGGCGAGCTGGGGCTTCCGGAACGCGGGCGACTTCGATCCTCCACCAGCTGCGCTGCCCCCCCTCCCCCTCCGGGGGAGGATTTTCGTTGGCTTCATCCCCTCCGCGATCTCCTGCATCGTCCGCCCGGTCTTCACGCTGGTCAGCGCGGTCTCGACCAGCGCGTCGGTCGCGCCGGCATATTCGTCGTCGATCTTGCGCAGCAGCCAGTTCTCGGTCTTCTCCCTGCCCCGCGGCTTCAGCCGGATCAGCAGCCACTCGCCCTTCATCCGCTCGCCATCCAGGGTGAAGTGGAGGTGCCCCTTCTCCAGGTCCTGCGCGCTCTTGCCCTCGATCGGCGCCCAGCTGCCATCGTCCCACAGCATCACCGTGCCGCCGCCATATTGGCCCCTGGGGATCGTCCCTTCGAAATCGGCATAGGAGAGCGGGTGATCCTCGGTGCGCACCGCCAGGCGCTTCTCGTCCGGATCGAGGCTCGGCCCGCGCGTCACCGCCCAGCTCTTGAGCACCCCGTCGATCTCCAGCCGGAAATCCCAGTGGAGCCGCGTCGCGTCGTGCTTCTGCACGATGAAGCGGTGGCCCTTACCCGGCGCGACCTTGCCGGCCGGCTCCGCGGTCTTCGCGAAGTCGCGCTTGGCATTGTATTTCGCAAGCGGATCCCCGGCCATCAGGCGCGCTTCTTGGCTGCAGGCTTCTTCGCCGGCGCCTTCGCCTCGGGCTTCTCCAGCGACTTCTTGAGCGCCGCCATCAGGTCGACCACGTTGGAGCCGCGGCTCCCCTTGCCGTCGTCCTTCTCCTCGATGATCTTCTTGCCCTTGGCCTTCTGCTTGCGGGCGATCAGGTCGCGGAGCGCATCGACATAGCGATCGTGGAACTTCTTCGGATCGAAGGCCGCGACCTTCTTCTCGATCAGGCTCTCCGCCAGCCCGAGCAGCTCGGGATCGGGCGCGGCGTCGGGGATGTCGCGGAAATAGCCCTGGGCCTTGTTGACCTCGTCGGCATAGCGCAGCGTCTCCAGCACCATGCCGCGCCCGCACGGCTTCAGGCTCACCACATATTCGCGCCCGCGCATCGCCAGCTGGCCCAGCCCCACCTTGCGCGTCCGCTTGAGGGCCTCGCGCAGCACGATGAACGCCTCCTCGGCCAGGTCGTCGGCCGGCACCACGAAATAGGGCCGCTCGAAATAGAGCACGTCGATCTCGTCCATGTCGACGAACTGGGTGAGCTCGAGCGTCTTCTTCGATTCGAGCTTCACCGCGTCGATCTCGTCCTGTTCGAGCAGGACATATTCGCCCTTCTCGACCTCATAGCCCTTCACGATCTCGTCCGGCTCCACCGCCCCCACGCCCGGCGCGACCTTCTCATACTGGATGCGCTTGCCGCTCGGCTCGTGGATCTGATGGAAGCTGATCTGCGCGCCCGATCTGGTCGCGGTGTAGATCTCAACCGGGATCGACACGAGCGCCAGCCGTATCTGTCCCTGCCAATAGGCGCGCGCCGCCATCTCGCTCTCCTCGTTGCGAAGCCGATTCAAAGCGCGAATCCGAGAGTCGTTCCACCATCCCGAAGGATAGGCTAGGGCGCACCCATGAGCACCGATCCGTTCGACCTGTTCGACAGCTGGTACCGCGAAGCCCGCGAGACCGAACCCAACGACTCCAACGCGATGACCCTCGCCACGGTGAGCGCGCAGGGCCAGCCCTCCGCCCGGATGGTGCTGCTCAAGGGGCACGGCCCCGACGGCTTCGTCTTCTACACCAACCGCGAGAGCCGCAAGGCGCAGGACCTGCACGAAGGGGCGAAGGTCGCCCTGCTCTTCCACTGGAAGTCGCTGCGCCGCCAGATCCGCATCGAAGGCAGCGTCACCCTGGCCACCGACGCCGAGAGCGACGCCTATTTCGCGACGCGTGCCCGCGATTCCCAGCTCGGCGCCTGGGCATCGGACCAGTCGCGCCCGCTCGACAGCCGCGAGACCTTCGAGGCCCGCTTCGAGGAAGCAAAGGCGCGTTTCGAGGGGCAGGACGTTCCCCGCCCGCCGCATTGGGGCGGCTACCGCGTCACGCCCTCCGCAATCGAGTTCTGGCAGGACCGCGCCCACCGCCTGCACGAGCGCCGGCAGTTCACCCGCACCGGCCAGGGCTGGAGCGAAGGCCTGCTGTACCCGTGATCAACCTCGCCCGCCGCGCCGCGCTCGCCAGCGTCTGCTCCGCGATCCTGCTCGGCCTGCTCAAGGCCTGGGCGGCCTGGACGACCGGATCGGTCGCGGTGCTCGCCAGCCTGGCAGACTCCGTCCTCGACCTGTTCGCCTCGCTGGTGACGCTGGGCGGCGTGCACTGGGCCTCGCAGCCGGCCGACGAGAATCACCGCTTCGGGCACGGCAAGGCCGAGGCACTCGCCGCGCTCTTCCAGGTCGTGGTGATCGCCGTCTCGGCGCTGGCCATCCTGGTCCGCGCGATCGAGCGGCTGCGCGGCGGCGACATCTCCGCCTCGCCCGAATCGGGCATCGCGGTGAGCATGATCGCGATCGTCGTGACGCTCGCGCTCACCCGCTACCAGGCGCACGTCATCGCCAAGACCGGCTCGGTCGCGATCGGCGCCGACCGGATCCATTACACCTCGGACCTGATGCTCAACGCCGCGGTGATCGCCGCGCTCGCGCTCGATGCCTGGGGCCTGCGCGGTGCCGATCCGGTGTTCGGCATCGCCATCGCCTTCTGGCTCCTGTTCGGCGCCTGGCGCGCCAGCGAAGCGGCGATCGACCAGCTGATGGACAAGGAATGGCCCGAGGAGAAGCGCCGCGCCTTCGTCGAGGTCGCCGCCCGCAATCCCGCGCTCAGGAGCCTGCACGACCTGCGCACCCGCAGCAGCGGCAACAATGATTTCGTCCAGTTCCACATCGCGATGAACCCGGCGATGACGATCCAGCAGGCGCACGACGTGGTCGAGGCGCTGGAGAAGGAACTGGGCGACGCCTTTCCCGGCACCGAGATCTTGATCCATGTCGATCCCGACGGCCATGTCGACGAGCCGCAGAACCCGATGATCGAAGCCAATCTGCTGAAGGACCCCGAGTGAAGCTGCCATTCGCCCAGATCGACGCCTTTGCCGACCGCCCCTTCACCGGCAATCCGGCAGCGGTGATCCCGCTCGAGGCGTGGCTGGACGACGCGCTGCTCCAGCAGATCGCCGAGGAGAACAACCTCTCCGAAACGGCCTTCCTCCTCCCCGATGCAAGCGGCGAGGCGGATTTCGAGCTGCGCTGGTTCACCCCCGCGGTCGAAGTCGCGCTGTGCGGCCATGCCACGCTGGCGAGCGGGCATTTCGTCCTCTCGGCCGATCCGGCGCGTGACCGCGTCACCTTCCGCACCCGCAAGGCCGGCCTGCTCGAAGTCCGCCGCGATGGGCCAAAGGAAGATTGCGCCTATGCGATGGCATTGCCTTCCTATCCGCCGGAGCCCGCCGAAGTGCCCGGGCTGCTCGATGCGCTCGGCGTCGGCCTGGGCGAGACGCTGCGCCATCCGAACGGCTATGACCTGACCGTGCTGGAAAGCGCCGAGGCGGTGCTGGCGCTACGCCCCGATTTCAAGGCGCTCGCCGCGATCGGCCACACGCTCAACATCGTCACCGCGCCCGGCCAGGGCACCGACGTGATCAGCCGCGTCTTCGCGCCCGCCGCCGGGATCGACGAGGATCCGGTCACCGGCTCGGCCCATTCGGTGCTGACGCCCTATTGGGCAAAGCGCCTCGGCCGCGACACGTTCAGCGCCTTCCAGGCCTCGAAGCGCGGCGGCCACATCGCCTGTGGTCTCACCGGTGACCGGGTGATCCTGGGTGGCAAGTGCGTGACGGTGATCGTCGGGGAATTCGCGATCTAATTCCCTCTCCCAACGGGAGAGGGAAGGGGCCCGCTCGCGTAGCGAGCGGGAAGGGTGAGGGCAGCATTGCCTTTTCGACCCTAACCCTTCCGCCGACTGTGTCGGCTCGCTCCCGCTCCCAAAGGGAGCGGGAGAGTATTACTCCACTCCCCGATGCGCGTAGCTGAGGATGCGCGCCGCCTGCCAGCCGTCCGGCGTCTTCTTCCACAGATGGACGAAATGCGCCTTGCCGACGAGCTTCTCGGGACCGTCGCCCTTGCGCTCGTAGAAGACATGGTCGCCTTCCTCGATCGCGCCATAGCCGGGCACCGGATCGACATGCAGCGTCTCGGGCAGCAGGGCACGGCGGCTGCGCCAGGCATCGGGCGCCTTCCGCCGCTCGCATTCCTTGGCATAGATGTCGACGAACCCCGCGCCGCTGGTCGCCACCACGCCGCCCTTGTCGTGGTACATCTCGAAATCGGGCGTCACCATCGCCGTCATCCGCGCCGGCTCGCAGCGCTCGAAGAAGGTCTCGAACAAGGCCGTGTCGGCGGCCTTCACTTCGGCGAGCAGCGCGGGATCGGGCGCGGACTGGAGCAGGGCAATCGAGAATGCGGCGGCCAGAAACATGAGCGGCTCCCTGTGTGTGTTATGCAGATAATACACACAGGGAGCATCGACGCAATGCCGGGCCGCGTCACCCGGATCCGATCGGCACTGGCAATGTAGGATTTCGTCTGATCTATGCTGGTGGATGCAGCATCAACCCGCTTCCTCCGATCCCCTTTGCATGCAGCCAGGCCTGCGCGCGCATTGGCCGGGCGCACGAGGCGGGACTCCCCCGCGCGTGGATGTCGAGACTTTTGTGACTTTCCGCGCCGTTCGCACCGGCACGCCGGCACCAACCGGAAAGGGCGAAACCGGGGCGGCGTGGCGTGAACTTCGTAAACTTCCGCGCCGTGCCCGGCGCCCCGAATCAGGCCGGCAGCAGCTCGGCCCGCTCGGTCTCGGCGATCCAGCCGCCGCCCAGCACGCGCTCGCCGGCGTAGAGCACCGCGGCCTGGCCCGGCGCCACGCCATATTCGGGCGTCTCGAACACCACCCGGTCGCCCTCCAGCCGCGCCGGCACCGGCTTGGCGAGGCTGCGCACCTTGGCGGTGATCGGGCCGGCATGATCGCCGCCCAGCCAGTTGATCCCCTCGATCCGCGCCGCGCGCACCGCGAGCGCGCGCTTGGGGCCGACCACGACCTGCTTGGTCTCGGGATCGAGCCGCAGGACATAATAGGGCTCGGGCGCGCCGCCGATCTCGAGCCCGCGGCGCTGGCCGACGGTGAAGTGGATCAGCCCGCGATGCTGGCCGAGCACCTTGCCCGATTCGTCGACGATCGCGCCGCTCGTCTCCGCCTCGGGGCGCAGCTTCTTGACCAGGCTGGCATAGTCGCCGTCGGGGACGAAGCAGATGTCCTGGCTGTCCGGCTTGCCGGCCACGCCCAGCCCCAGCTCGGCGGCGAGTTCGCGCACCTGCGGCTTGGGCATGCCGCCCAGCGGGAAGCGCAGGAAGTCGAGCTGCGCCGCGGTGGTGGCGAACAGGAAATAGCTCTGGTCGCGTGCCGGATCATGGGCGCGGTGCAGCTCGGCGCCCTGCGGGCCCATCACCCGCTGCACATAATGTCCGGTCGCCAGGCAATCGGCGCCCAGGTCGCGGGCCAGCGCGAACAGGTCGGTGAATTTCGGCCCCATGTTGCACTTCACGCAGGGGATCGGCGTGCGGCCGGCGAGATATTCGTCGGCGAAATCGTCGATCACTTCGCTCTTGAAGCTCGATGCATGGTCGAAGACGTAGTGCGCGATGCCCAGCCTGTCGCAGACGGCGCGGGCGTCGCGGATGTCGCGCCCGGCGCAGCAGGAGCCGGCGCGGCCCACCGCCTCGCCGTGATCGTAGAGCTGCAGCGTCACCCCGATCGTCTCGGCCCCGGTGGCGGCGGCAAGCGCGGCGACGACCGAGGAATCGACCCCGCCCGACATGGCGACGACGATGCGGCGCGCCTTGAGCGGCCCTTCGAGCTGGAAGTCTCCTGCGATCATGATCGGGCGCATTTAGGCACTCGTAGTTCCCCGCGCCACCCCGGTCTGATTCCGGTAATGCTGGTTAAGTTCGCGTTTTCACCTGCTTTACGGACCCTTCAAGACTTTTGGGTAGAAAGGCACATCCGAGTTCAACCTGTCGGATGGGTAAGAGAGCGTGGACCTGAGTTTTGCCAGACTGGAACGCGACGTGGCGATCACCGCCATGCCGACCGAGCTGGCGGTGCTGCTGGTCGGCGTGGCGGCACGCCAGGCAGCGAGTCCCACGGCACGCGCGCAGGCGCGGTTGGCGCTGACCGCGCCGGTCGAGCAGCTGCTCGCGCCGGTGCACGGAGCGTTTCATCGCGCTGCGGCACTCGCTCTGGCCCGTCGACGGGAAGAATGAAGGGTCTGTTTACCGAGGCGTTTTAGTCGATGTTCAAGGTCCGCCGAATATCGATTGGTCGTTGAGTTTGCGTAGCGGGGGCCCCCCGCCCCGAAAGGCGAGTAGATGATTGAGAACCAGAAGATCCGTCCCGCGAAAGTGATTGGCCCGCTCGGCGAGCCGCTTACGCTCGAGACGCTTCCGCCGCCCGAGACGACCCGCTGGGTCGTGCGCCGCAAGGCCGAAGTGGTGGCCGCCGTCAATGGCGGGCTGCTCAGCGTCGACGAGGTGTGCGAGCGCTATGGCCTCACCGTCGAGGAATTCGCCGGCTGGCAGCGCGCGATCGACCGCTCGGGCATGCCGGGGCTGCGCGTCACGCGCATCCAGCATTACCGCTCGCTCTACGAGCGCCAGCAGAAGTTCTGAACGCCTCCCTCGAGGAGCAATATCGGCCCGTCCCCGGCACCCCGGGGCGGGCCGTTTTCTTTGGTGCCCTCGGGAAAAGTTCCCGTTTCCGTGCAAAATATCGGTACGGAACCAACATGACCGCCCGCTCATTTTTCCTCCGTCGCCCGGTCCGCGGGCCTGAAACAACGGAGGGACTTATGGTGAGTCTTATCGTTTGGCTGGTCATCGGCGGTGTCGTCGGCTGGCTTGCCAGCATCGTGATGCGCACCGATGCCCAGCAGGGCATCTTCCTGAACGTGATCGTCGGCATCGTCGGCGCCTTTATCGGCGGCTGGCTGTTCGGCGGTGGCGACATCAACAGCGGCGTGATCACCCCGACCACCTTCCTGGTGTCGCTGGTCGGCGCGATCATCCTGCTCGCCCTGGTCAATCTGGTCCGCCGCGGCTCGCTGCGCTGACCTGAACGACCCACGCAAAAGGGGCCGCCCCGCGAGGGACGGCCCCTTTTCATTGGGCGTGCCGCTTATTTGAGCAGGAAGCGGACGGTGACGTTGATGGTGAGCTCCTGCTCGCCGGCCGAGACCGGCGTGTCGGCCACCGGCGCCGCGGCGGCGCGCATCATCATCACCGGCATCGGTGGGTTGGGCAGCGCGCCGCCCTCGCTGATCGCCAGGATGCGATCGACCTTGAGGCCCGCCGCCTGGGCATAGAGCTCGGCCCGCGCCCGCGCCTTCTTCACGGCATCCACCCGTGCCTCGTCGAGCGCGCCCTCGGGCTTGTCGACCGTCAGGTTGGGGCCCGAGATGTTGTTGGCGCCCTCGCGGACCAGGGTGTCGAGGATCGTGCCGCTCTTGGCCACGTCGCGGAAGCGGACCGAGACCTGGTTCGACGCCTGGTAGCCGGTGATCACCGGCGGCTCGTTCTGGGCATAGCGATATTGCGGCGAGAGGTTGATCGTCGCGGTTTGGATGTCGCGCTCGGCGATCCCCGCCTTGCGCAACGCCGCCATCACCCGCGTCATCTGCGCGGCGTTCTGCTGCATCGCCTCGGCGGCGGTGCCCGCCTGGGTGACGACGCCCGCCTGGATCACCGCAAGATCGGGCACCCGCGTGCTGATGCCGGTCGCGCTCACGTCCAGCACGGTGCCGTCGAGCAGCACCGGGCGCGCCTCCTGCTGCGCGGCGGCGGGCAGGGCCACCGTGGTCAGCAGAACGGCAGAGGCGGCAATGGCAACACGAATCATCGATACGCTCCTAGAATGACTTGTCCTGCGCACGGCTTGCCGCACGCAGGACAAATGCAAGCTGAACGGAATTCGCGAACTCAGATCCGGCGAGCCATCACCAGCCGATAGAGCGCCAGCAGCACCACCGAGCCGGCCGTGGCGGCGGCATAGGCCTGCCAGGTGCTGTCGCGCACCTCGAGGCCGAGCATCGGCGTGAGATAGAAAGCGAGCAGTGCGCCGGCGATGCCGATCAGGATCGTCACGATGATGCCACCGGGATCCTTGCCCGGCATGATCAACTTACCCAGCGCACCGGCGACGAGGCCGATGAGCAGCCACCCAATAATACCGTGCGGCATTGAATCCCTCCTCGATTCGGCCCGTCTCCCCCGGACCGCGCGGGAAACTCGCGCCGGTGCGACTCTATTGCAACTGTTTCTTGTCGGAAACGGTTCGCGAACATTCCGGATACTTGCGGAAAATGGCCGAAACGGGCATTTGCCCGGCCCACGCGAAACGGCCTTGTGGCCGGTGCCTTATTCATCTAATACAGTGCGATCAACTTGGGGGCAGCGGCCATTTCGGCCGGATCGGAATGTCGCACATGAATTACGAGGCAGGGATGTTCGGACGACAGGAGCGGCTGGAGTATACGGGTGAAGACGCGCCGAAGTCGCGGCGTTGGCTCTGGATCACCCTGGTCGTGGTGGCTCTGATCGCCGTCGCCGCCTTCTTCATGGTCGGCAAGCAGGACGGCGGGGCGACCAAGGGCGCAGCCGCCGGCAAGTCCGCGGGCAAAGGCAATCCGTCGCAGATTCCGACCGTGACGGTCGCGGTTCCCGGCCGCCAGTCGGTCCAGACCGTGATCAGCGGCACCGGCAGCCTCGCCGCCAAGCGCGAGATGCCGGTCGGCGTGGTCGGCGAAGGCGGGCTTGTCACCCGCGTGCTGGTCGAGCCGGGCACCTGGGTCGGCAAGGGCCAGGTCCTCGCCACCGTCGATCGCTCGGTGCAGGTGCAGACCGCCGATTCGCTCGCCGCCTCGGTGCGCGTCGCCGAAGCCGATGCCAAGCTCGCCCAGGCCAATCTGGACCGCGCGCAGAGCCTCGTCTCTAACGGCTTCGTCTCCAAGGCCGATATCGACCGACTGACCGCCGCGCGCGACCAGGCTTCGGCCCGCGTCCGCGTCGCCCGCGCCCAGCTCGCCGAGACCCAGGCACGCAACCACCGCCTCGACATCCGCGCGCCGGAAGCCGGCCTGGTGCTCACCCGCCAGGTCGAGCCGGGCCAGATCGTCAGCGGCGGCTCGGGCGTGCTGTTCCGCATGGCGATGGGCGGCCAGATGGAGCTGCGCACGCAGCTCGCCGAAGCCGATCTGCTGCGCACCCGCGTCGGCTCGACCGCGCAGGTGACGCCGACCGGCAGCACCCAGGTGTTCAGCGGCACGGTGTGGCAGGTCTCGCCGGTGATCGATCCGAACACGCGCCAGGGCATCGCCCGCATCCAGCTCGCCTATAATCCGGCGCTGCGCCCGGGCGGCTTCGCCAGCGCGCAGATCATCACCGGCTCCAGCAACGCCGTGATCCTGCCCCAGTCGGCGATTCAGAGCGACGCGCAGGGCAATTACGTCTATACGCTGGACGCCCAGGACAAGGCTGTCCGCACCCCCGTCGTCACGGGTGAGGTGACCGATGCGGGCGTCTCGATCGCGAGCGGCCTGACCGGCAGCGAGCGAGTCGTGATGACCGCCGGCGCCTTCCTGAACCCGGGGCAGAAGGTCATCCCCCAGCTCCTCAAGAAGCAGTAAGGTACGCGCGCCATGAGCTTCCGGAACATTTCGGCCTGGTCGATCCGGAATCCGATTCCGCCGATCGTCCTGTTCCTGTTCCTCACCGTGGCGGGGCTGGTCAGCTTCTCGCGGATGGACGTGAACAACAATCCGGACATCGATTTCCCGATTGTCTGGATCGCGATCAGCCAGCCGGGCGCAGCGCCCAGCGAACTCGAGACGCAGATCACCCAGCAGGTGGAAAGCGCCGTGCGCAGCCTGCAGGGCATCGACGAGATCAACTCGACGGTGACCGAGGGCCAGTCGCAGACCGTCGTCCAGCTGGCGATCGGCACCCCGATCGACCGCGCGGTGGAGGACGTGCGCAGCGCGGTCCAGCAGATCCGCGGCAACCTGCCCGACGGCATCCTCGAGCCGCAGATCGGCCGCGTCGATTCGGCGAGCGACAACGACATCGCCAGCTTCACCGCGATCGCGCCCGACATGACCGTCGAGCAGCTGAGCTGGTACATCGACAACACCGTGGCCAAGGGCCTGCTCTCGATCGAGGGCATGGCGGCGGTGAACCGCAATGGCGGCGTCACCCGCGAGATCCGCGTTCAGCTCGATCCCGCCCGGCTGCAATCCTATGGCCTCACCGCCAGCCAGGTGAACCAGCAGCTGCGCCAGGTGAACATGAACGCGGCCGGCGGCCGTGCCGAGATCTCCGGCTATGAACAGTCGGTCCGCGTGCTCGGCAACGCCAAGGACGCCTATGCGCTCGGCCAGACCCAGATTTCGGTCGGCAATGGCCGCACCGTGCGCCTCGCCGACATGGCGACGGTGACCGACAGCTATGCGGAGCAGCGCAGCACCGCGCGCTACAACGGCAATGCCGTGATCTCGTTCGACATCCAGCGCGCCAAGGGCGCGTCGGACGTCTCGATCTTCCACGAAGCCGAAAAGAAGCTGCAGCAGCTCGAGAAGAACAACGACAAGGTCCATTTCGAGCTGCTCTCGAACTGGAGCAAATACGCCGAACAGCAGTATGAATCCGCGATGGAAGCGCTGCTCGAAGGCGCGGCGCTGGCCGTGGTCGTCGTGCTGATCTTCCTGCGCGACTGGCGTGCGACGTTCATTTCGGCGCTGGCGATCCCGCTCTCGGCGATCCCCAGCTTCTGGTTCATGGACATGCTGGGCTTCACGCTCAACCAGATGACGCTGCTCGCGCTCAGCCTGGTGGCCGGCGTGCTGGTCGACGACGCGATCGTGGAGATCGAGAATATCGTCCGCCACATGCGCATGGGCAAATCGGCCTATCAGGCGGCGATCGACGCGGCCGACGAGATCGGCATCGCGGTGCTCGCCACCACCATGTCGATCGTCGCGGTGTTCCTGCCGGTCGGCCTGATGCCGGGCATCTCGGGCCAGTTCTTCAAGAATTTCGGTCTCACCGTCGTCGCCTCGGTGCTGATGAGCCTTGCCGTGGCGCGTCTCGTCACGCCGATGATCGCAGCCTATTTCCTCAAGGCGCAGGGCCATGCCACGCATGGCGAGGGCCGGATCATGGACGCCTATGTGAAGCTGCTGCGCTGGACGCTGCACCATCGCTGGTCGGCCATTCTCGGCTTCTTCCTGTCGCTGGTGATCACGGTGGCGATGTTCTTCGTCCTGCCCATGACCTTCCAGCCGACCCAGGACGAGGACCAGGTGACGGTCAATGTCGAGATGGTGCCCGGCACCACGCTCGATCAGACCGACCGTGTCGTCCACCTGGTCGCCGAGCGGCTGAAGAACGAGCCGAACGTCGAGAGCCTCTACGAGCGCGCAGGCGTCGGCAACGGCCGCGTCCTGGTCAAGCTCAAGGACAAGCGCACCGAGACCAGCGACGAGTTCACCCGTCGCCTCGCGCCCGATCTGCTCAAGATCCCCGATGCCCGGGTCGGCTTCCGTGCCCAAGGTGGCTGGGGCTCGAGCGGCCGCGCACTGACCATCACGCTGGGCGGCGAGGATCCCGAGCTGCTCACCAAGACCGCGCTGACGCTGGTCGAGCAGATGTCGAAGCTGCCCGAAGTGGTGGCTCCGCGCATCGCCGGCGACCTCAACCGGCCGGAGATCGTGATCAAGCCGCGCCTCGACCTGGCCGCCAATCTCGGCGTGACCACCGCGGCGCTGTCGAACGCGATCCGCATCGCGACGCTGGGTGACATCGATCAGAACAGCGCGAAATTCTCGCTGTCGGATCGCCAGATCCCGATCCGCGTCGCGCTGCAGGAAGATGCCCGTGCCCGGCTCGACACGATCAAGAACCTGCCGGTGCAGACGCAGAATGGCGGTTCGGTCCAGCTCGGCACCGTGGCGGACATCGCCTTCGGTACGGGCCCGACCAAGATCGAGCGCCTGAACCTGCAGCGCCGCGTCGTGGTGGGTGCCGATCTCGCGACCGATCCCAAGACGGGCAAGGCCGTGGTGTCGGGCGTCGCGCTCCAGAAGATTCACGAGCTGCCGATCATGAAGAACCTGCCGATCGGCGTGGCGGAGATGACCGTCGGCAACGCCAAGTGGCAGGCGGAGATGGTCAAGAACTTCGTCATCGCGCTGATGTCGGGCGTGTTCCTGGTCTTCGCGGTGCTGGTGCTGCTCTATCGCCGCTTCATGTCGCCGCTGGTCAACATGGGCTCGCTGCTCAACGCGCCGCTGGGCGGGCTGCTCGCCCTGTGGATCGCCGGCCAGCCGATCTCGATGCCGGTGCTGATCGGCGCGCTGATGCTGTTCGGCATCGTCGCGAAGAACTCGATCCTGCTCGTCGACTTCGCGCTGGAGGAGATGGCCAAGGGCGTCGACAAGTTCACCGCGATCGTCGACGCCGGCCACAAGCGCGCCCAGCCGATCGTCATGACCACGGTGGCGATGGTCGCGGGCATGGTCCCGACCGCGCTCTCGATCAGCGGAGACAGCTCGTGGCGCGCGCCGATGGGCATCACCGTGATCGGCGGCCTGATCCTGTCGACCGTGCTCACGCTGGTGATGGTGCCCGCGCTGTTCAGCCTCGCCGTCGGCCTCGAGCACTGGCTCGGACCGAAGCTGTCGCGCCGCCTGCTCACCTTCAAGCCGGGCGACGATGGCAGCCGCGTGATCGGCCATGGCCATGGCGGCGGCACGATCGAACACAAGCCCGGGGACGATTCGCCGCAGCCTGCGGAGTGAACTTGATCCCGTCTGATGTATTGGGGAGTGCGTGACCATGTTGCGCACTCCCCTTTCTTCATCCGAGGCCGTCGCCCCCGGCCTCAGGCAGATGCGGCTGGTGGCGACCGGTCTGCTGGTGGCGATGGCCGCCCTGTTCCTAACCGCCCGCGCCTTCGACCATCTACACCCCGCGATCGGCTATGTCCGCGCCTTTGCCGAGGCGGCGATGGTCGGCGGTCTGGCCGACTGGTTCGCGGTGACCGCCTTGTTCCGCCACCCGCTCCATTTGCCGATCCCCCACACCGCGATCATCCCGCGCAACAAGGACCGGATCGCCTCCACCCTCGCCCAGTTCCTGCGCGACAATTTCCTGACCCCAAAGGTCGTCGCCCGGCGAATGCAGCGGCTCGACGTCGCCGGCGCCGCCGGCCGCTGGCTCGCCGATCCCGGCCCGGGGCGCGGCCGGCTGCGCGCGGGCCTCGGCCGGCTCGGCGCCGACGTGCTGGAGGCGCTCGACCAGGAGCGGCTGGGCGGCATGGTCAAGCACACCATCGCCGGGCGCCTCCGCGCGCTCGAGATCGCCCCGCTGCTCGGCCGCGCGCTCGAGGCCGCGATCCAGGAGGACCGCCACCGCCCCCTGCTCGACGGCATCGTCCGCTGGGCGGCTAAGATACTCGACGCCAATGAGCATCTGATCCGCCAGATGGTGCACGAGCGCTCGGGCGCGGTGATGCGCTGGACCGGCCTGGACGAGACGCTGGCCAACAAGATCATCGAGGGCCTTGCCAAGCTGATCGGCGACATGGCCGAGGATCCCGGCCACCCGCTGCGCGCCAAGGCCGAGGAGGGCATCGCCCAGCTCGCCCGCGACCTGCAGACCGATCCCGCGCGCCGCGCCCAGGTCGAGGCGTTCAAGAACGAGCTGCTCGACAATCCGGCGCTGGCCGACTGGTGGATGGGCATCTGGGAGACCGGTCGCGCCTCCCTGCTCCGCGCCGCGCGCAATCCCGACGCGCTGCTGACCGGCGCGTTCGGCGACGCGATGCGCCAGCTCGGGCAGACGCTGCAGACCGACCGCCGCCTCGCCCACATGATCAACCGCTTCGCCCGCCGCACCGCGGTGGGCGCGGCGACCGACTATGGCGACGGCATCGTCCGGCTGGTCTCGGACACGATCAAGGGCTGGGACGCGCAGACCATCACCGGCCGGCTGGAAAATGCGGTCGGCCGCGACCTGCAATATATCCGCATCAACGGCACCCTGGTCGGCGGGCTGGTCGGCGTCGCGATCCACACGGTGGATGCATTGCTCTGAAAACCCGTCATCCCGGCGAAAGCCGGGATCTCGTGCGATGGCGGGAAGGAACCGCCTGAGATCCCGGCTTTCGCCGGGATGACGATTGGACCTAGACCGCCATCTCGCGCGCCAGCACGATCTCGCCCTGGTCCTCGCCGTCCCAGTAATGCGCGCGGGTACCGTGGACCTTGATCAGCACCAGCCCCGGCGTGTCGACGCCCTGCTTGAACCACAGGCCCAGCCCCTTGGTCCAATGCGCCTCGAACGCCGCCTTGTCGCGGATCAGCTCGGCCATGCCTTCGATATGGACGAACACCGGCTTCATGCCGAGCAGCCCGGCCTTGGCCTGGAAGCCGAGCCCGACCTGCGCATTCGCCTGCAGGTCGGCGATCAGCCGCGTATCCTCACAGGCGAAGAACCAGTTGTCGCCGTCATAGTCGACCTCGCGGTTGTTGCTCATCGGGCGCGCCGCGATGGTGCCGCCCTCGCTATGCGTAGAGAGCATCGCGAAATCGACATCCTTCATCATTTCCGCCAGTTGTTTCAGCGTCTTGGCCATGATCCTCTCCGCATCTAGTCGTGCGGGGAAAGAACGAACGCCGCGGCGATTATCTCCAGTCGAGGATCGGCCAGCCCTTTTCGGCGGAGAGCTTGCGGAGCGGGCCATGCGCATTGACGGCATAGCCCTCGTCCGCCCAGTCGAGCATCGGCGCGTCGGAGACATGGTCCGAATAGGCGCGGACATGCGCATCGCCCCGCGGAATCGCCTGCTCCGCCATCCAGCGCTCGATTCTGTGGAGCTTTACGGGCCCGTAACAGTTATCGCCTTCAATCAGGGAGAGAATCCGGCCTTGAGCGTCGCGCCTAGCCTCTGTTGCGATCACATCGGCAATGCCCAGGCGCCGGGCGATCGCGGCGGCATAATAGCCGTGCGAGGCAGTCGCCATCACGATCCGGTAGCCGCCGGCGCGATCCGCCTCGATCTGCGCGCGCGCGCCGTGGAGCACGCCATGCGCCACCTCGTGCGCGGCGAAGCCTTCCGCGACCTTGGCCATCTCCTCGGGCGTCAGCGCCCCCCCGAGCAGCAGGCGCTGCGAGAATTGCTTGAGGCCGGCACGGTCGACCAGCTTGAGGAAATAGCCGATCCCGGCCACGCCCACCGCCGGGAACAGCGCCAGCCGCCACGGCGCGCGCGCCTTCGCCGCGGTGATCAGGAACCGCGTCCAGGTCGGCGCGGCGGTGATCGTCTTGTCCATGTCGTAGATTGCGAGACAGTGCATTGACGCATCTACGAGCGGGGACGCTTGCCGATCCAGTCCGAATCGCCGAAAGGTGCGCGCGATGAGCGCTTTGGCCGATTTCGAACGGGTTGATTCCGGTAGCGGCGGCGCGGTCCTCCGCTTCACCGGCAATTTGTCGCTCGCCAGCCTGGGCGATCTGCCCGACCGGCTCGATACCGTCGATGGCGCGATCGCCAGCATCGACCTGTCCCAGGTCGAGCGGATCGACACGGTCGGCGCCTGGGTGGTCCACCGCTTCGCCCGGGAAAAGGACGCGAAGGTCGAGGGGCTCGAGCCCGCCAGCCAGCATCTGTTCGACCAGGTCGTCGCCGCCGAGCACCCGATCGCGCTGCCGCCCAAGCCGGAAAGCGCCTTCGTCCATCTGCTCGCCGAGATCGGCGACGCGGTGTTCACCGCCGCCCACACGCTCTACGGCCTGCTCGGCTTCATGGGCGCCACCGTGATCGCCTTCTGGAACGTCGCGACGCATCCGCGCCGCTTCCGATTCCATGCCACCGTCCACCGCTTCGAAGTGGTCGGCGTCTCGGCGCTCGGCATCATCGGCTTGATGAGCTTCCTGATCGGCGTGGTGATCGCCCAGCAGGGCGCGGTGCAGCTCCGCCAGTTCGGCGCGGAGGTCTATACGATCAACCTGGTCGGCCGCATCACCCTGCGCGAGCTCGGCGTGCTGATGACCGCGATCATGGTCGCCGGGCGTTCCGGTTCCGCTTTCGCCGCGCAGATCGGCACGATGAAGCTCACCGAGGAGATCGACGCGATGCGCACGATCGGCGTCTCGCCGATGGAGGCGCTGGTGGTGCCGCGCACCATCGCGGTGGTGACGATGCTGCCCCTGCTCGGCTTCTATTCGGCGCTGATCGCGATCATCGGCGGCGGCCTGCTCTGCTGGGTGCAGCTCGACATTCCGCCGATCACCTTCGTCCAGCGCATCCGCGAGGTCGTGCCGCTCAACGATCTGTGGGTCGGCCTGATCAAGGCGCCGGTGTTCGGCGCGATCATCGCCATCGCCGGCTGCTTCCAGGGCATGCAGGTGGAAGGCGATGCCGAGCAGGTCGGCCGGCGCACCACCACCGCGGTGGTCCAGGCGATCTTCCTGGTGATCGTGCTCGACGCCTTCTTCGCCGTGTTCTTCAGCCAGATCGGGTGGATATGACCGACACCCGCGACACCGAAGCACGGGACGACATCGTCATCCAGGTCCGCGGCCTGAAGAACGGGTTCGGCGAGCAGATCGTCCATGACGGGCTCGATCTCGACGTGCGCCGGGGCGAGATCCTCGGCGTGGTCGGCGGCTCGGGCACCGGCAAGTCGGTGCTGATGCGCTCGATCATCGGGCTGCAGACGCCGATCGAGGGCGAGATCGAAGTGTTCGGCGAGAACACGATCGGCCGCGAGGAGACCGAGGCGACGGCGATCCGCAAGCGCTGGGGCATCCTGTTCCAGGGCGGCGCGCTCTTCTCCACGCTCACCGTGTCGGAGAACGTCCAGGTTCCGCTCAAGGAATATTATCCGCTGCTCGACCAGGCGCTGCTCGACGAGATCGCCGCCTACAAGGTGGTGATGACCGGCCTGCCGCCCGAGGCTGCGCCCAAATATCCGTCCGAACTGTCGGGCGGCATGAAGAAGCGCGCCGGCCTCGCCCGCGCGCTGGCGCTCGATCCCGAGCTGCTGTTCCTCGACGAGCCCACCGCCGGGCTCGATCCGATCGGCGCGGCGGCGTTCGACGAGCTCACCGCCTCGCTCCAGAAGACTTTGGGGCTCACTGTGTTCCTGATCACGCACGATCTCGACACGCTCTATGCCATCTGCGACCGCGTCGCGGTGCTGGCGGACAAGAAGGTCATCGCAGTGGGAACGATTCCCGAGCTGCTCGCCTTGGATCACCCGTGGATCCAGGAATATTTCAACGGACCGCGCGGACGCGCAGCGGTCGGCAGCGCCAAGGCACATGCCGAGGCTGAGGACAGGGGCTGATGGAAACTCGATCGAATCACGTGCTCGTCGGCGCCGTCGTGCTGATCCTGCTCGCGGTGCTGGCGCTGTTCATCGTCTGGCTCGCCCGCCTCTCCGGCGGCAATGAGCGCGAATATGACATCTTCTTCCGCCAGGCGGTCGACGGGCTCAATCCGGGCTCGGCGGTGGCCTTTTCCGGCGTGCCCTCGGGCCAGGTCAAGGCGATCGAGTTCTGGAAGCCCGATCCCCAGCTGGTCCGCGTCCGCATCACCGTGAAGGACGAAGTGCCGATCCTCGAGGGCACCACCGCGACGATCCAGAGCAGCTTCACCGGCCCCAGCACGGTGCAGCTCGAAGGCGCGGTGAAGGGCGCCCCGCCGATCAAGTGCCCGCGCGAGCATCCCGAGGCGGCCTGCCCGCTCGGCGTGCCGGTGATCCCCACCAAGCCGGGCGGCCTCGGCGCGATCTTCTCCTCGGCGCCGAAGCTGCTCGAGCGGCTTACCACGCTCACCGAGCGGCTGACCGAGCTGATCAGCGACAAGAACCAGGCGTCGATCGCCGGCATCCTGGCGAACACCAATCGCCTGACCGACGCGCTCGCCGATCGCGGGCCGGAGATCGCCGCGACACTGGCCGAGACGCGCATCGCCATCCAGAAGTTCGGTACCGCCACCGAGCAGATCGGCGAGCTGGCCAAGACGACCAACGGCGTCGTCGCCGACGACGTCAAGCCGACCATCGCCAATCTCAACAAGACGATCGCCTCGGCGAAGAAGAGCATGGAAACGCTCGATGCGATGCTCGGCGATGCCCGCCCCGGCGTGCAGGCCTTCTCGAAGAAGACCGTGCCCGAGATCGGCCAGCTGATCCAGGATCTGCGCCAGATGGCCCAGTCGCTCTCCTCGGTCGCCGACAAGATCGACCAGGGCGGCGCGTCCAGCCTGGTCGGCAGCCCCAAGCTCCCTGACTACAAGCCCAAGAAGTGAGAGACGCGATGAAGAAGTTCGCCCCGCTCCTGCTGGCCGCACCGCTCGCCGCCATGCTCTCCGGCTGCATCTCGTTCGGGGGCAAGCCGCCCAAGACGCCGTTCCTCAGCCTGCAGGCCGCCGAGCAGATCAAGCCCGGCGACGTGCAGACCGCTGCTTCGGGCACCACGGTGACGGTGCTGTTCCCGACCGTGCCGCACGAGCTGGCGACGGTGCGCGTGCCGGTCCATCAGGGCGAGAATGCCGTCGCCTATGTAAAGGACGCGCTGTGGGTGGAGGCGCCCCCGCGCCTGTTCGCCCGGCTGGTCGGCGACACCATTTCCGCGCGCACCGGCCGGCCGGTGCTCAGCTATCGCCAGTCCCAGATCGATCCGGGCGCCGTGCTCTCGGGCGAGCTGCGCCGCTTCGGCGTCGATGCCGACACCAACCAGGCGGTGGTCGTGTTCGATGCGCTGCTGGTCCAGGGCGACGACGCCACGAAGTTCCAGAAGCGCCGCTTCGAAGCCCGCGCGCCGCTCGCCGAAGTGAAGCCCGAGCTGGTCGCCGCCGCGCTCAACACCGCGGCCAACCAGGTCGCGGTGGAAGTCGCGGACTGGGTGGGGAAGTAAGAAACCAAACCGTCACCCCCAAAACCGTCATCCCGGCGAAAGCCGGGATCTCAGGCGAAGGCGCGATACGGCACAAGATCCCGACTTTCGTCGGGATGACGGCTCCTTGACTACTGCGCCCGCCGCACCGCCGGCAGCGCGTTGCACACATCCACCCCACCCATCGGCACGGTGAAGAACGCCCCGTCGCGATTCTCGCGCGCCTTGATCCAGGCGGCGAAGCGCGGATTGTCGGTGGCGCGGTACTGGAAGTGCGGACGCTCGTCCTCGGGCAGCTGGCTGGCGAGGCGCACCGACAGGATCGGCGTGGGCGCCTGGTCCTTGGCATAGACGCCCAGCTGGGCGGTGCCGCGCGGCAGGCTCGAGAGCCACTGCATGCCCTCGACCACCCGGCCGACGATCGCGATGTTGCGGTCGAGCGGGCGCGGGGCGTGGCCGATCACCGTGTAGAGCTCGGCGCCGCTGCCGGTGGAGGGGGCAAGGTCGCGAGCGACGCCGACCATCGAATAGCAATGGGTGAGCGAGCTGACCGCGCCGTAATTGGCGAGCGGCCAGCCATCGGCGCTGACGCCGGTCTTCGCGGCATAGCTGTCGGGCTTGGCGAAGGTGGCGCTCTTCACCGCGTCGAAGCCGGGCCACTCATATTCGGCCGGCGGGTTCTCGATCACGCCGGGCGGCAGCGCGGTCTTGTCGTCGCCGCCGCCCCACTGCGTGACGTAATTGTCCTGGACGCGGTAGACGCTGGTGCCGTCCCACCAATGCGCCTCGGCGAGGTTGCGGATATTGGCGACATGGGCGGGGGCGTAGCGCGGGGCGAGGCGGATGAAGACCTGGTGGCCGCCCTGCAGCGTCATCACCAGGATCTCGTTGTCGGGGATCGCCTTCCAGTCTTCGGGAGCGGGGTCCGAGGGGACGGTCTGGGCGAGCGCGGCGAACGCGAGGAGCAGCTTGAGCATGGGTGTGGAGACTGCTGCTTGCCTAGCCCTTCGTCAACGTTTAGGGCACGCAACTTCCAGAGCATGCGGAGCGGTGGCCGAGTGGTCGAAGGCGCTCGCCTGGAAAGTGAGTATACGGCAAAACCGTATCGAGGGTTCGAATCCCTCCCGCTCCGCCACCCCTCCGAGACCAATCCCCTAAGGTACTATAAAACCTTACGAAATCCGGATTCCCGTCTCCACTCAATCCTGCCACTTCCTGCCACAATGTGGTGGGCAAAATGCCGGGTACTTGGGGAGCGAATATTATGGGAAGCTCACCGCGCTCGAGGCCCCTCGGATAGCGATGGCCTTTTCTCGATGGTGAGCGCTAGTCCGGATCCCCCAATTGCCTCGCGGCACGTCATTCGCCGGATCTTATTTCGCAGACCTTTTGGCTTCCGGTGATCGTGAGTGAGCTGGCGCGCACGAGGAGACCAAGACGCATGATATTGTCCCTTATGCAGAATCAGCATTCATTTCCCATTCGCAGTGGAATGCCGACGGCGCCGCCCAGGGAAAGCCGGAGCAGATCGATCTACGGTCTGACCGGGAGCCACTTGTCGATGGTATCGTCTTCCAGCCATTGCTGCCGGGGAAGCACCGATCGAACGGTAGCGGCGCAAGCATAAGACGATCCGGAAGTTAGGTGGCACGGCCGCCATTGTCCGGACGCCGCCCTGATAAAGGCACCATCGTCCTCTCGGGGATTCCCATTTTTGGTGAACCGTTCCGTAATCGTCTCCTCAGCGCAACGATAGGTGACGGTGAGGGATTCTTTTGAAACACGAAGGCTTGGCAGAGGCTTCGGGCAGCCTCTGTTGACGTTGAAAGAAGAGGAGAAGCGAAGCTCCCTCAGGACACCGCCGGAACGTTCGCTCAGAACGCATGCGCCGCGCACGCATTCCAGACCAGCTATCGCCGGCACATAATCGAACCCGATGCCGTTGATAATGACGGCAACGGTTGGTGGAGGCTCCTGCGCATTGGCGCACGAGAATGTCATTGCCGCGATCAGCGCTACAGCTTGCATCCTCATAAGCAGCGTCCTGTCGTATGGGTAGGTTGGCAAATCTCGCTATCCGGCCTGACTTTAAATATATCATCGAAGTTTCTTTGATCTACCGACCCCGATACGGAAGTTGTACCATAGATTACATTCGCATCTCCCATCAGGTTTTCTTGGAATCCAGGATATATAAATATACCAATTCCCTTAATTATCTTGAGATCTTGGTATTTATCATCCGCCCCCCGAACTTGCCGGTAGAAACACCACCTTGACCTCGACCGTTATCGAGCTCCCCTTGTAATTGTATGTCCCGTTGAAATCCTTCGCGACGCCGCGAGATTAATTCACACCAGTGGCCCATGAACGACAGCCGCTCCATCACACGAGCCCCGGAGGCGTCGTGAGGCAGCCTTGGCTGCGCCAACCCCACTCAAAGAGCGATAATTCCTCGCCGCAGCGCGACGGTCACCGCCTGGGTGCGGTCATTGACGTCGAGCTTGGAGAAGATGGCCCGCAAATGCGCCTTCACCGTATCTTCGGACAAGGACAGTCTTCGGGCGATGACTTTGTTGGCGTTTCCATCGGCAACCATACCGAGAACCTCAACCTCGCGTGTGGTGAGCGGATCCTCGGCGGCATGAATTGCGATCTCTTGTGCCACTTCCGCCAGAACGTAACGGCGGCCTTTGTGCACGACGCGGATCGCCTCCAAAAGTTCTTTGCGCAGCGACGTCTTGAGCAAATATCCCGATGCACCGGCCTTCAGCGCGCGCAATGCCTGAACATCACCCTCATAGGTGGTAAGGACGACAATGCGCGCGCCGGCAAATTCCGCGCGGACCGCCTTGATGACTTCCAGTCCGCCCAGCACCGGCATTTGCAGGTCGAGCAGCATGATGTCGGGCTGGAGGGTGCGAAAGGCGGCTATTGCCTCCTCGCCATTTGCTGCCTCGCCCGCGATCGTGATGTCGGGCTCTTTGCCGACGATGGCGGCGATACCGTCACGCAACGCCGCGTGGTCGTCGACGACGAGAACACGTATGGGCGCAATGTCGAGAGTCATGACGGGGTCCCGGTCTGCTGCCAAAAACGAAAGCGTGGGAGGTGATCCACAAAGGCGCGCCCAGCCGGAATGAAGAGAGACTTCCACCCCCGCGCTGCCTCGGCTCCGGACACTAAGGCGGCCGGAGATGCGTTCCGCACGCTCACGCACCCCGACAATCCGCGACCCCAAGCAGCCCTGACAGCGCACTTCTCGACCACCGCGACACGGACTCCCCCAAGCCGGATGTATTCTGCACCGGCGCCTTCGCGCACGCCCATTCAGGCCAGGATTTTCTAACACCTTTGGAAGGGACTGCCAGCACCGGTTGGCCGCAACGAGCGAAATGCCTCCATTTAATCCTGCCGGGATCGCCGGCGCCGGACTCCTGCTGCTCAGATCGCCGTCGCCGGGTCGGCGATCCTGAGCGTACTGCCTGCCCCCGCCGCACCTTCTTGGTGCGCACCGCTCGTTGTATGATCGGCGCATCTGTGCGTCGGCATTGGCGTTCGTGCATCGGCTTCCCTCGTCCTGACCGGAGCGGGCGCTCACTCTCTCGACGCGAGATTTTCGGTCGCCGCCGCGTGGTCCCGCCTGGCGCGCATGACACGCCAGAGTGATCCCGGCATCGCCCATCGGACATGGGCAGCATGCGACGTGTCAGCCATCCTTGCCCAGGACGCCCGGACGAACAGCGCACCGGTGGTTGCGCCCGGCCACGACGCGATTTCGCAAGTGATTGATTGCCGTCCGCATTCAGGGAGCAAGATATGACCGACAAGATGGGAGGCACCGGGATCGATCGGCGTGATCTGCTGCAGGCTGGTGGCGGTCTGGCGATGACCGGCTTGCTGGCAACGGGCGGCGTCGTGCCGGCAGTCGCGGCGGAGGCGGGCGCGACCTCGCTCGGCATGCGGCTTCGGGGCGTTCAGCATTTCGGCCTGACGGTCCAGAACATGGAGCGCGCCTTCACCTTCTACACCGAGGTGCTGGGTGGCACCGAGGTTATGCGCGACGGCGATTTCCAGGGCGAGCGCATCCACAACACGCTGCTGACCGACCAGGAGATCGAGGCGCGGGCGCGCGGCGTCAATCCGCGCACGATCGGCGTGCCCGATCTCAGGGGCGGCAGCCAGCGGCTCGACGTGCGGTTCATCCAGTTCGACAATGTCGTGCTCGAGCTGCTGCAATATCGCGATGCCGATCAGCCGCTGGGCGGGCCGCGCAGCTTCGCAGAGCCGCTCGACCATATGAGCCCGGCCTTTCCGCGGATGATGCACATCTGCTTCCACATCCGCGACGATGTCGACTTCAACCAGTTCATCCACGATCTGGAAGCCGAATCGGCACGGCGGGGCATGGTCCAGGTCCGCGCCAATCGCGTGGTCACGGTCACGAGCGAAGCCCAGCGTCAGGCGGCGCCGCTTGATGCCAATTCCAATCCGATCACCGAGGGCAAGTCGAACGGCTGGCGGCTGATCTACTGCAAGGGCCCGGAGGGCGAGCAGCTCGAGTTCGTCCAGGCGCTGGGGCCCGTCAAGCGCACCTTCGACAATGCCCGCGAGGCGCGCCAGCGCCTGGTAGCTGGCCGGCCCTGACCCCCGCATCGAAGGATCAGCCCATGTTCGGCTCGCTTCTGGGACGTCGCGTCCTCAACGCGGAGGACACGCCGTACATCACCGGCGTCAACACACCGATGCGTGAGGAGCTGACGATCGAGAACCTCGAGGTCGTCGGCACGATCCCGCCCGCGCTGCGTGGCCGATACCTGCGCATGGGCCCCAATCCCATGCGTCCCAGTCCGAGCCGACATCACTGGTTCGCAGGCGACGGCATGATTCACGGCGTCCGTATCGAGGACGGCAAGGCGCTCTGGTACCGCAACCGCTGGATCCGCTCCAACGCGGTCAGCGACGCGCTTGACGAGGAAAGGACGCCGGGGCCACGTCACCTGTTCGACACGGTCAACACCAACGTCCTAGGCTATGCCGGCACGACGTTCGGGCTGATCGAGGCCGGCAGCACGCCGGTGGTGATCGGCGAGACGCTGGAAACCGAGCGCTATACCGATTTCGCAGGCACGCTGCATGGCGGGTTGAGCGCGCATCCGCATGTCGATCCGCTGACCGGTAAGATGCTCGCGGTCAGCTATGATGCGGCAAAATGGGGTTCGATCCGTTATCTGGTGGTCGGCCCCAACGGCACGGTGCTGCGCGAGGTGAAGATACCGGTGCGGGGCGGCCCGATGATCCACGACTTCGCCTTTACCAGCCGGTTCGCGATCCTCCTCGACCTGCCCGTCACCTTCTCGCTCACTGCCGCGATATCGGGCTATCAATTCCCCTATCGCTGGAACGAGCATCACGAGGCGCGCATCGGCCTGCTGCCACGCGACGGCGGGGCCGAGGATGTCGTCTGGTGCCCGCTCGATCCGTGTTTCGTCTGCCATGCCGTCAACGCGCATGATGCGGCGGGCGGGAATGTGGTTCTCGACCTTGTCGTCCATGACAAGATGTTCTGGCGCCGGACCTCGGGGCCCGATTCCGAGCGATGCAGCCTGGAGCGCTGGACCATCGACCCGGAAGGGCGGGCAGTGACGCGGACCACGCTCGACCCGGCGCCGCAGGAATTCCCACGCTGCGACGAGCGCCGGCTCGGCCAGCCTTATCGTTACGCCTACACGATGGCGATGATCGACCCGTTCCTCGGCACCGGCCTGTTCAAGCAAGATCTCGTGAACGGCACGCGCCAGACGCATGATTTCGGCCCGGACCGCCACCCGTGCGAATTCATCTTCGTGCCGGCCCATACCGATGCCGCGGAGGATGAGGGCTGGCTGATGGGCTTCGTCATCGATGCGGCGTCCGAAACCACCGACCTGACGATCCTCGATGCGCGCGATTTCGAAGCGCCGCCCCTCGCCAGCGTCCGGATACCGCACATCGTCCCTCCCGGCTTCCACGGAAACTGGGTGGCGGACGCCGGCTGACCGCTTCCCAAGAGGAGATGCAAGATGCGCTTTCCCATTCGCTTCGCACTAGTCGTGCTGGCCGGTCTGGCACTACCGGTCACACCTGCGCTGGCGCAGAATCATGCTGGCGTCCGCTATGTGGACATTCCCGCTACCGCCTACGCCGTGGTCGCCGAGATCCAGGCCAGGCCCGGCAAGGAAGACGCCCTGCGCAAGGCGACGCTACCGCTCGTCGCCAAGGTTCGCGCCGAGCCCAATAACCTGCTCTATTTCCTCCAGGAGGACCGCGAGCGGCCCGGGCATTTCATCTTCTACGAGATCTTCGCCACCAAGGCGGATTTCGAAGCGCATAACCGCACGCCACATGTCCAGGCCTGGTTCGCGCGCCTGCCCGAGCTCGCCGAGGGGCCGGTCAAGGCCATGCGGATGCAGATCCTGAACAACCGTCCCTGACCGAATCCGAGATCGTGGCAATGAACAAAGTGCCCGCGGCGTTCACCTCGGCGAGCCTCGCCGCCATCTCCGGCGAGGCTGTGTTGATCGGCCATAGCTATGGCTGGCTGGTGATCACCGAAGCCTGCGGGGTAGCTCCCGCGGATTGGGCCGGAGCCGATACGTGACGGATCATGTCGCCCACCAACTTCCGCAGCCAGCGATGCGCGGGATCGTGGCGGTACCGCACATGCCATGCCATCTCGACCGGGAAGGTGCCGAGATCGACCGGGGCGGGCAAGATCTTCAACCGCGGGTCGTGCGCCAGGCGGCGGCAGATCAGCCTTGGCAATGTCGCGATATGGTCGGTGACCGCCACCATCTCGGCCACCGCGAAGAAGTTGGTGACCGAGATCGCCACCTCGCGCTTGAGCTGCTGCTGGGCGAGCGCCTGGAACAGGCCGGCGCGCATGCGCCCGGGCGGCACGACGTTGACGTGCTTCAGGCGCTCGAACTGCTCACGCGAGATGCTGTCGCCGATCTCCGGATGGTCGGCACGCACGACACAGGCGAGGCTCTCGTCGATGAGATGCTGGACAACGAGATTGTCGGGCGGATCGACCATGCGGCCGAGCACCATCGCGGTGGTGCCCGACGTCACCCCGGTCTCGGCGAGGTCGTTGCCATAGGGCGTCAGGCGCAGCCTGATCCCGGGCGCCACCTGTTGAAGCCGCGCGACGATCGCCGGCACAAGCACGAATTCGACATAGCCGTTGGGCGCGACGGTGAAGAGCCGCTCGGCGCTGGCGGGATCGAAGTCCTGCTGGCCGAGCACCGCATCATCGAGCGCCGCCAGCGCCTCGGATATGCGCGGCGCCAGCTCGAGCGCGATCGGAGTAGGCTGGATGCCGTAACGTTCGCGGATGAACAGCTGGTCCTGCAGCATCGTCCGCAGCCGTGCGAGCGCATTGGACAGCGCCGGCTGCGTCATGCCCAGCCGCTCGGCCGCACGTGTGACGCTGCGTTCCTCCATCAACGCGACGAAGATCGGCAGCAGATTGAGATCGTAGCGCATGAGATATCTCCTCATACGTATAACTGAAATCAACGAAATAAAGTTCTGGAATGACTGATCGGGGCGCATATCGGCCGCGTCCACTCGGGGACAGCAAGCGAATGGAGGCTCAGATGGCCAAGGGTAAAGTGCTCGTGATCGGTTCCAACGCCACCCGGATCGAACTGCAAGGCGGTGGCTGGGCCCCAACCGGCCAGTATCTCAACGAAACCGTCATCCCCGCGATGGCGCTGATCGAGGCCGGCTACGATGTCGTGCTCGCCACGCCGGACGGGACCAAGCCGCATATCGACGTGCTGTCGGACTCGGCAGGTCATTTCGGCGGCGACGAGGCCGCGCTCGCCCAAGCCCGCGCATTCTGGGCGGAGAACTCCGCGATGAATGCGGTGCGCACCTTGCACGAAGTGATCGCGGACGGCCTGGATGGCTATGCCGGCCTGTTCTTTCCCGGCGGCCATGCCCCGGCGGTCGACCTGATGCAGGATGCCGAGGTGGGCACGATCCTGCGCCACTTCCACGAACGCGCCAAGCCGACCGCGCTCCTTTGCCATGGTCCGATCGCCGTTGCCGCGGCGATGCCGCATGCCCGCGAGTTCCGCGCCGCGCTGGTCGCGGGCGACGCAGGAAAGGCCGCCGAATGGGCTCGGGACTGGCAATATGCCGGCTACCGGATGACGGTGTTCTCGACGAGCGAGGAGAAGGTCGTCGAGGACAATGTCCTGCACGACAGGCTGTACTTCTACATGCCCGACGCGCTGCGCATCGCCGGTGGCGAAGTGGTGACCGACGCGACTGATTTCGAGCCCCATGTGATCGTCGACCGCGAGTTGATCACCGGCCAGAACCCGCGTTCGGACCATCCCGTCGCCAAGGCGCTGGTCGAAGCGCTCGACCGGGCGCTGGTCGCGGCGTGAGGACGCGGATGACCGGCGGGGCGCTGCGGCGCCACGCCGGTCTGGCAAGGAAGATACCCATGTCCAATTTGAAGATCATCGCGATTCTCGCGGCACGGCCGGGCAAGGCCGAAGCATTACGCACCCTGCTCGATGGGATGATCGCACCGACCCGGGCAGAGTCCGGCAACCTGCGCTACGACCTGTGGCAGGACCGGACGGACCCGGCTCGCTTCGTACTCGACGAGCTCTACGCCGACGACGAAGCCGTCGCCGCGCACCGCGCCAGCCCGCATTTCCAGAACTATCTTTTGCAGATCGAGACCCTCGCCGAGCGCACCCCATTCGCGCTCGACCCGGTCGCTGTCGCCTGAGGAAAGGATCCCTGTCATGGCACTCAAGGACATCATCGGCAGCAAGCTCGGCTTCGGCGCCGCGCCACTCGGCAATATGTTCCGCGATATCCCCGAGGACGAGGCGCTCGCCACCGTCGAAGCTGCGTGGGACGACGGCATCCGCTATTTCGACAACGCTCCCTTCTACGGCGCCGGCCTTGCCGAGATCCGCATGGGCGAGGCGCTGAAAGGCAAGCCGCGCGATCAATATGTGATCAGCACCAAGGTCGGTCGCGTCGTGCTCGACGAACTCGAGCAGGGGCCCCGCGACAATGGTGAGAAGGGCAGCGTATTCGAGCATGGCCGCCGCAACAAGGTGATCAACGACTATTCGGCGGATGCCACGCTCCGCTCGATCGAGGACAGCCTGAAGCGGCTGCGGACCGACCGTATCGATATCGTCTGGGTCCACGACATCGCACAGGACTTTTACGGCGACGATTGGCTGGCGATGTTCGAGAGTGCACGAACGGGCGCGTTCAAGGTGCTCGACCAGCTGCGCGACGAGGGCGTGATCAAGGCCTGGGGACTTGGCGTCAACAGGGTCGAGCCGATCGAACTGCTGCTCGATCTCGACGGCCCGCGCCCCGACGGCTCGCTCCTGGCTGGTCGCTACACATTGCTCGACCATAGTCGCGCCCTGCAGCGGCTGATGCCCAAAGTGGCGGAGCGCGGCCTCGGTATCGTCGTTGGCGGCCCCTATAGCTCGGGCGCGCTCGTGGGTGGGCCGAACTTCGAATATGCTCCGGCCACACCCGCCATTCTCGACAAGGTGGCCAGGATCAAGGGGCTCGCCGATCGCCACGGCATCAGCATGAAAGCTGCCGGCCTGCAATTCGCGCTCGCCAATCCCGCCGTTGCCGCGGTCATCCCCGGGGCGAGCCGACCCGGCCGCATCGCCGAGGATCGCGCCGCTCTCGAGGAAGTCGTCCCCGCCGATTTCTGGCGTGACCTCCGCGCCGCAGGGCTGGTCGATCCCGCGGCACCCCTCCCGATTGCGGATTGATTGATATTCAAACCATAGGAGACAACCGATGTTCTTCGACCTGCTAGGTTTTGTCCTGATCGGGCAGCCGACCGCGCCTTCGGCCAGCTTCAACGCAGCAGCGCGCGCCGCCTGCGCCGCACCGGTCGGCGCGCGTCCCCGGCTTCCCGGGATCGCGATCGAGGCGGTCGCCGCGCGTGACGGCGATCTGCCCTATCTGCGCATCACTGATCGCGACAGCGGTGGCTCGATGAATGCCTATTATGATCCCAGTGCCGAGCGCGCGGCATGGGCGCGGGCGGCCTGTCTCGGCGCGCAGGTCCGGTTGCTCCATGCCGAGACCGGCGGCGTCTGGCGGAATGGCCACTGGTTCTCTGTCGTCTTCACGCCCCGCGCCGACTATATCCCGCCGCGCAGCGTCTCCGAGAAACGCTGGAGCATCGCCACCGCCCCTGATGGCACGCTCACCTCCGCCGGGCAGCACATGACCGTCGTGGTCATGCCGCACGAGCAGGTCCATGGCTTTCAGCAGCGCATGGGTGCCCAGACACCGCGCTGGTTCCACGAAGGGCATGCCGAGTGGATCAGCCGCAAGGTCGTCGCGATCCTGGCGCCGGCCGACGGACGGGCGGACGCCCTCAAGGGCGCCCAGGCACTCCGGGACTCGACCGGACCTGTCGCACTTGCCAGCTGGGGCGGCATGCAGGTGAAGCCCGAGGCGATCCTGCGCCAGGTCAGCGCCGAGGAACGGGAGAAGATCAAGGCCGATCCGCATTACACGCCTGCCGGTCCGTTCAGTTTCGGCCCCGGTGACATGATCAGCGACGAGAGCAACACCCCCGCGCGCTACGAAGCGGCATGGCGGGTCTTCGCAAGCCTCGAAGCCGCCTATGGTGCGGCGCGGGTCGAGGCGTGGGCGATAGACCTCACAGCGGCCGGCGGTTCGATTACGGGCGCGCGGGTCCAGGAGACTGCGGCGGCGGCATTCGGAGAGGATCTGAGCAAGCGTCTGCGATAGGCTTGGCTGGATCGGCTGCAATCCAGCCGCCGCACCGTCGCCGATCAACGGGGCCTTGGGGATCGCAGCACTATTCCCGCAGTTATTTCAAAGCGTCCGTCGCGCCGATTGGGCGCCCATCGCGGGCCTCTATCCAGTCTGCCGCGGCAACAAGATCGGGAACGGCGGTTTCGTTCGAGCCGAGCTGTTCGATACCCCGAGAGCCGATCAGGATACCACGTCCGACGCCGGCAGCCCTTGCCGCTTGCAGATCGCTCATCTTGTCGCCGATCATGACGGAAGCCGCGAGATCGATGTCCTGATCGCGCGCAGCCTGCAGCAACATCCCAGGGGAAGGCTTGCGACACGCGCAACCCGCTTCGGGCAGATGCGGGCAATGGTAGACCGCAAGCAAGGGGGCCCCATTCCGGGCGAAATCAGCCCCGATCCTGTGCATCAACGTTTCGAACGCCGCCGCATCATAGAATCCACGCCCGATGCCCGACTGGTTGGTCGTGACCACCAGGTCGTATCCCAGATCCACAAGGCGCGCCGCCCCCGCAAGTGCGTTGGGCAAATAGGCCAGGTCTTCGATGCGATGAAGATAACCTATGTCGACATTGATCACGCCATCGCGATCGAGAAACGCGACCTTTCTGGGCATGGCCTGCCTCAGCCGATGTGACTTGTGGAAGAAGCCCTGATCCGGGTCACGAGCTGCGTGGTGGAGTAGCCCTGCCGGAACGGTATCGCCTCCGCCCGGCCGCCCCAGCTGCGCACGAGCCGGGTTTCCTCCAGGGTCTCCATGTCATAGTCTCCGCCCTTCACGTAGACGTCGGGACGGAGCTGCTCGATGGTCGCTACCGGCGTACGTTCCTCGAAAAGGACAACGGCATCCACGCACCGCAAGGCTGCTATGACGGCAGCCCGGTCCTCTTCGCGGTTCAACGGTCGGTCGTCCCCCTTCCCCAGCATGCGGGCCGAGACGTCGGCATTCACGCCGACCAGCAACGCCGCGCCGAGCGCACGCGCCTCCTGAAGATATTCCACGTGCCCACGATGCAGAATGTCGAACACCCCGTTCGTAAAGACGAGCGGACGAGGCAACCGGGCGACCAGCGCCGCGATTTCGGCAGGCGAGGATTTCGATTTCATTGTGCCGGTCGCTATGCCAAATGCACCCGCAAGCCAAGAGCGAACGGAGTTATTCCTTTCCCATGTCATTGTTCCTGCGCAATCTCGACGAGCACCGCGAACTGTTCCAGCGCCTGGATAGCCTCGACGCACTGGTCGGCGAAGTGGCCCTCCGGATTACGGAAAGCCTGCGTCAGGGCGGAAAGGTCATGTTCTGCGGAAACGGCGGCTCCGCGGCAGACAGCCAGCATCTGGCCGCCGAGTTCACGGGGCGCTTCATCAAGGACCGCCGTCCTCTTGCCGGCCTCGCCCTCAGCACCGACAGCTCCGCGCTGACGTGCATCGGCAACGATTATGGCTTCGACGATGTATTTTCGCGGCAAGTTGCCGGCCTTGGCCGAGCGGGCGATTGCATTGTCGGCATTTCGACTTCGGGCAATTCCAGCAACGTCATTCGAGCCTTCGATGTCGCCCGGGAAGCTGGGATTGTGACGATCGGCCTGCTTGGTCGCGATGGCGGCAAGCTGGCCGCACTCTCGGATTACGCCATCATCGTGCCGAGCGACGTTACCGCCCGGATCCAGGAAGCACACATTCTGATCGGGCACACGCTGTGCGGCGCCGTGGAGATCGAATTGGGCGAAGCGGGCTGACCGTTTTGTGGGCGGCTTGCGCCGCCCACTTGTTCAGGCGTTCTCGTTGGACAGCCAATCGATATAGGCCTTCACGCCCTCGGCAACGGGGGTGAACTCGGCCTCGTAGCCGATCGCGCGAAGGGCGCGCATATCCGCCTGCGTATAGCTCTGGTACTTGCCCTTCAGGGCTTCCGGAAATTCGATATACTGAACGAGGCCAGCCTCGACCTGCTCGGCAAGCGACAAGGCCGGCAGCCCGTTCCGGCCGCGCCAGCTGTTGACGGTGGCGAGTGCCACGTCGTTGAACGGCTGCGCCCGGCCGGTGCCGAGATTGAACACGCCGCTATGGCCCGGATTCTCGAAGAACCAGAGCTTCACGGCGACAAGGTCGTCGATGAATATGAAGTCGCGGGACTGCTGGCCCGCTTCATAGCCGTCATAGCCGTCGAAGAGCCGGACATGACCCCGGTCGCGTAGCTGGTTGAAATGATGGAAAGCCACCGAGGCCATGCGACCCTTGTGCGATTCACGCGGCCCATAGACGTTGAAGTACCGGAAGCCGGCAACCTGGCTGGTGGCGGCACCCAACCGGCGCCGGACAACCTGATCGAACAGCAGCTTGGAATAGCCGTAGACGTTCAACGGCCGTTCGAATTCGGGCTCCTCGCGGAAGACGCTGCTGTTGCCGTAAGTGGCCGCGGAAGACGCATATAGGAGCCTCGTGCCGTCCCGCTGGCAAATGTCCAGCAGGTCGCGCGAACACCGATAGTTCAGATCCATCATGAGACGGCCGTCGGATTCCATGGTGTCCGAGCATGCGCCCTCATGGAACACCGCTTCCACCTTGCCATAGGCGCCTTTCGCGAGCTCCGCGTAGAAGGTCCTCAGGTCCACATAGTCGGCGATCTGCAGATCGCGAATGTTGCGGAACTTCTGTCCATCGGTCAGGTCATCGACAGCGATGATGTCGTCGAACCCGCGCGCGTTCAGCCCCGCGATGATGTTCGAACCGATGAAACCCGCGGCTCCAGTGACGACCAGCCTCACGCGAACAACTCCTCTCTGGTAGGCACCGCGGTGCCGAATTTGCCGACAACGATACCGGCCGCGCGATTGGCATAACCGATCGCCTCCCGGATCGGCATTCCCAGGCCTATCATCACGCCCAGGATGGCGATTACGGTATCTCCCGCACCCGTGACGTCGAAAACCTCCCGCGCCTCCGCCGGGACCCGCAGGTGCCCCTCGCCGTCGAACAGCGACATGCCTTCTTCCGAGCGCGTGACGAGCAACGCATCGAGCTTCAGTTCCGTCCGCAGATTCTGCGCACGTTCGACCATCTGCTCCTCGCTGTCCCAGGCGCCGATGACCCGAGCGAGCTCCGCCCGGTTGGGAGTGACCACGGTCGCGCCGCGGTAAGCGGAATAGTCGTCTCCCTTCGGATCCACCAGAACCGGCTTACCGACCTGGCGGGCATATGCGATCTTGCGCGCTATCTGGGCGAGCCCCCCCTTCCCGTAGTCCGAGAAGATGACGACGTCGTAATCGCCTACCTGCCGCTCGAAATTATCCGAGAGCTCCGTTAGCATGTGCGAGGCCGGACGATCGTCGAAATCGATCCGCAGCAGCTGCTGAGACCGGCCGCTGACCCGCAGCTTGACGATGGTCTTGAGCGCATCGTGCGACGAAAGCAGGGGCTTGATGCCATGCTCTTCCAGCAACCCGGCCAAACGGACCGAGGCCTCGTCCTTGCCCACGGCGCTGATCAGAGCAGCCTTGGCGCCAATCGAGCAGATATTGGCAGCCACATTGGCCGCGCCGCCGAGCCTGAACTCTTCTCCCGTGACGCGTACGATCGGCACGGGCGCTTCTGGAGAAATCCTCTCCACTTCGCCGAACCAATATCGGTCGAGCATTACGTCGCCGACCACCAACACGCGGCTATCTTCGGTATTCAAAGCACGCGATGCCATCGCGGTAGGTCCCTCAAATGTGGAGTGCAAACCAGGCGGTCAAACGCCAGAGATCCGCCGGATTGTCACTCACTCGGTTCGATGAAACGGATGAACGCCTTCGCGGCCACACCCTCTTGGAAAAGGCTCCAGCGATTTGCTGAATAAGCCGAAAACGGCAGCCAGAACCGATTTTCGACGGGAGACAGTACGAAAACCGGTCGAGCGGCCCGCTCGGCGAGATGCGCCGGAAGGCTGTCGGCGGCGATTACCGCGTCACAACCAGCCACTGCCGCGATCATGGATTCGAACCGGCGCGGTACGACGACATGATCGCGATCCGGCGTCTGCAGATCTGGGCGTTCTCCGTCGAGCAGATACAAGATCGGCTTCCAACCGGCGGCGACGCACGCGGAGACCACATCGTCGACGAGCGATACCGGGAGATTCTTCGCAGCGACGCGGCTGCCAGGGAAGATGCCAATTCTGCCCGATGCCGGGATCGGGGACAGTGGTGCGGTATCCTGTTCCCCCGAGAATAGCCGATAGGACAGATAGATGTTCGATGCGGCGGGCAAGCCGGACACGCGCCTTGGGAATGCCAGTGCCCGTTCGCGCAGCCCCGACTTGTCGAAGACCGGGGCCTGGTTCGACAGGGTCCCGCGCAACGCACGCCGCACCTGCAGGAAGCTGCGCGCGGCGGCGAAGGCACCGCACCGGCGCACATCGTACATCGCGGGCACACCGGATTCGGGAATTTGCAGCGTGGTCCAGGGCAGCTGGATATCGAGCGCCCTGGCGAGCGGCAACAGATGCGACCCGATCAGCAGTTCGGGCGCGGCATCGCCCCGCATGCGTTCCAGTGCCGTGGCGGCGATGGTGAGATCGCCAAACGCCTTCAGGACGACCATCATGGGCGATCTCACAGCGCGGGCGCGACCTTGGGCCGGTGGCGCGACTTGATGCGACCGACGAAATGGATGCCGACGATCAGGATCAGGAAAAGAAGCGCCTGGAGGGCCAATTTGACCGAAGGGACAATGCCATCCCGGAAATGGGGGATGAGGATGGCGGTCACCACGACATACAGCCCGAAGCGGAGCGGGAGAAACCCGTTGGCGATCGCCTTGTCCCAGATGCGCTCGAAATTGGTCGAACGCTGGCAAAGCAGGCCGAGCGCCGTAAATACCAGCACGACGGCGATCACCCCGCCTTGCAGGACGGTCTCGGCAAGGAAGTTGGTCGCACCCAGGGGAGACACGCCGTCGAGCGCATCATTGCCTGCCTTCAGGAGCTCGTCCTTGCTTTCCCAGAAAATGCGCGGAACGAAGCTCACCACCGAGAACAGGAATCGGGCGCCATATTCATAGCCGATATAACCGGCCTCCAGGCGGTTCTCGATCCCCGGCAGCGAGTGCCCGGCATAGACACCTTCGGTCATGGTGTAGAAACCGAGGTTCTCCAGGCTGACCTGATCCGAAACGCGGAAGGTCGACACGAGAACCAGACCCAGCAGCGCGCAACCACCCAACGTCATGCGGGCCCAGGGCGTCGAAATCCAGGACCGCGAGGAAAAGAGCACCAGAGCCGCGGGCATCAGCGCGGTCACGACCTCAAGTCGCTTGGCGCGAAATGCGAGCACGAAGATCAGCACGCCTAGCGCGGCGATGATCAGGACCTTCAGCGGGACACGCCCGAAACGCTGGCCCAGGATCAGTGTCACCATGATCACCAGGCCCAACAATTCGGTGGCCGAGAAGATCAGGCCATTGCCGATCGTGGGCAGCAACCCGCTCACCTCGCTCGCATAGCCGGATCGGAACTCGTTCCAGCCGAACAGGAAGATACCGATGCCAAGCATGGCGAAGAGCGCCGGGAACCAGATCGCGGTGCGGAACTGCGTGGCACCGGTGATATTGGCGTAGAAGAGCAGGCGCGGTTCACCGAGCAGCCGCCCGAGATAGCAGCCGAGCTCGAGGCAGATCATCGCTATCACCACGTACCGCATCGACGTCAGGGCCAGCCCCGGATCCGCGGCCTCGGGGCTCAGGAACACCAGCCCGTGATAATTGTACGACGCATAGGCGGCGGCGGCGAGCGGGACGCCATAATAGAAGGTGGACAGGCTCGCGAGATCTGCCGGATGCGGGAATCGCCGCACGATCAGCCGCACGCCGCTCCGCGCGGCAAAGGCGAGAGAAATCGCGAGAAGGAGGAAAAATTCCACCGTTAGCTATCCACGTGGTTGTGAGGACGGCGGCACCATTGGCCGCGACCTGCGATTCACGAACGTTCGGCCGAAGATTGTCCTTCCTGCCACCAAGCGTACATCTGCTCCAGGCCCGAGCGCAGCGCGGTCGAGGTCTTGAACCCGGATTCACCCAGCAGACGATTGTCCATGATCTTGCGCGGCGTACCGTCCGGCTTGGAACGGTCGAATTCGATCGCCCCGCGGTACCCGACCACGTCAGCGATCAGGCCCGCCAGTTCCAGCACGCTGACTTCCTCGCTCGACCCGGCGTTGACGAGACCACCGCGATCCCAATGCCGCATGAGATGCACGCATGCATCGCCCAGATCGTCGGCGAAGACCAGCTCGCGCTGCGGCTTTCCCGTTCCCCATACGGTAACCGAAGGGGCGTCTGCCAGCCGCGCCTCGTGCATGCGGCGCATCATGCCGGCCACCAGGTGGCTGCTGGTCGGATCGAAATTGTCGCCGATGCCGTAGACGTTCGACGGCATCACGGTGAACGCGTCGAAACCGAACTGCTTGCGATAGGCATCGCACATCGCCACGCCCGCGATCTTGGCGACCGCATAGGGGAGGTTGGTCGGCTCGAGCGGCCCGGTCAGCAAGCTGTCCTCCCGCATCGGCTGCTCGGCTTCGCGCGGATAGATGCAGCTGGAACCGAGGAAGAGCAGCTTGGTCGCGCCGGCCGCATAGGCCTCGTGGATGACGTTGGTCTGGATCTCCAGGTTCATTCGGATGAAATCGCCGCCGAACTCCTGATTGGCGAGGATGCCCCCCACCTTCGCCGCAGCCAGGAACACCCATTCCGGACGCTCGGCCTGAAAGAAGGCCCGGGTCGCCGAGCGATCATCGAGCGGCAGCTCCGCATGGGTGCGCACCATCGGTCGCGGCAGCCCGGCGCGTTCCAGCGCACGGACGATCGCGGCGCCGACCATCCCCCGGTGCCCGGCCACGAAGATGCGGGAAGGCATGTCGGTCATAGCAGCTTGTTATCCTCGGGGGCGAGCTGATGCTCACGATACCAGCTCGCGGTCCGCTGAAGGCCAGCCTTCAGGTCGACCCGGGGATCATATCCCAGGGCGCGCATCTTGGCGATATCGGGGCAACGACGCGGCGTCGCGCCTTCCATTCCCGGCCCCGGCACGATCTCGAGATCGAGCCCGAGCGCCGCAATGACTTCCTGCGCCAGCGTCAGGATCGCGACCTCTTCCATCGATCCGATGTGGTACACGTTGCGATGCTCACCGTGCGCGTACATCTTGAGGATGCCGTCGACGACGTCCTCGACATAGCAGAACGCCCGGGTTTCGCTGCCGTCGCCCTGGATCTCGAGCGTGCTGGTACCATTCTCGGCCGCCGCAATGCTCTTGGCGATCAGCTGCGGGATCACGTGCTTCCAGCCCATGTCGGGACCGTACACATTGTGCGGGCGGAACACCTGCACCTTGCGGAAATGATCCTGGCCATAGTTGAAGGCGATGAGCTCGGAGACCAGCTTCGACCCGCCATAGGAATAGCGCGGATTCAGGGGATCCGGGATCACCATCGCGATCGTCTCGTCGGTCGGGACGATTGCGGGCGTCTGATAGACCTCGGCAGACGAAGCGACGACCAGGTCGTACACTCCCGCTGCACGGCACGCATCGACGACCGCCAATGCGCCGCGCACACCGACGTCGAGCACGAGCTCGGGACGCTGATAGAAATTCTCGGTGCCGTTGATCGCCGCGAGGTGGAACACCACCTGCGCGCCGGCGATCGCAGCGGTCAGCGCCTCGGTGTCACGGACGTCGCAGGTCGCTGCCGTGATGCCGGGATGTCCGGCGATCCGCGCAGGTTGCCCACGGAGATAATTGTCCACCGCGACGACCTCATGGCCCTCATCGGCCAGACGGCGGGCAAGATACGCGCCGATGAACCCGGCCGCGCCCGTCACTACAGCCTTCATGCCGCCTTCTCCCCTGCAACGAGATTCCCGACGGTGACGTAGCGTCCGGGCTGAACGCCCATTTCGTGACCGAAGTGATTCCAATAATCGTAGATGAAACCATTGGTGCCGAGTTTGCCGGCGAGCCGGTCGAGCGTCACCTTGCGATAGCTGGGATGGTTGTTGGCGATGAAGAGGATGTGCGCGCCTTCGGCTGCGCTTTCCAGGTCTCCGTGCACTTCAAGGCCCAGGCCCAGCTCGCCGATATGCGCCTCCTGCACAACCGGATCGTACACGCGGATCGCCCCTTCATGGCCCTGTGCACGGATCGCATCGATCACGTGCAGCGCCATGGAGCCTCGCAGATCGTCGGTCTCCGGCACGCCCTTGAAGGCCAGGCCTGCGAGCGCGATCGTGAGCGGCGCATTCGCGTTGCGAGCGCGGGCGATGGCGAACGCCTGCGCCACCGTTTCATGCGGCTGGCGTTCGTTCACCTTCCGGGCAGCGCCGGTGACTTCCATGTCGACGCCATACTGTGCCAGCGAGTGACGCAGGATGTGCGGATCCTTCTCCAGGCAAGGCCCGCCCACGAGCCCCGGGAGCGCGACATTGGTCCGGGGATAGCCAAGCTTGCCGAAACCGATCACGTCATTGGCATTGACGCCAACCGCGTCACAGGCGCGCGCCACTTCGTTGGCGAACGCGAAACGTACGTCCCGATAGGTGTTGTCGATCAGCTTGATCATCTCGGCCGTCTCGGGCGAGGCAACCCGGACGACGCTGTTCGTCAGCTTGCCGAACAGCGACGCCGCACGGTCCGTCGCGGCGTCCGTCAAACCGCCGACGATCTGCGGCAGGTTCGCGATCTCGCGAAGCGCGTCGCCTTCCAGCGTCCGCTCCGGACACATCGCGACGAAGCCGGAACGGCCCGATTCCTCGAGCACCCGCGCAACCACCTCGCGCGTCGTCCCCAGCTTCACCGTCGAACGCAGGACGATCAGAGCGCCATCCGCCATGTGCGAAACGACCTCGCGCGTGGCGGACTCGACCATGTCGAGACGCGGATTGCCATCGGCGCCAAGCGGCGTTCCGACCGTGATCACATAGGCGTCACACGGCGCGACATCGCCGAAGCTGGTAAAGGCCTTGAGGCTGCCACGCTTGACCACCTGATCCAGGATCTCATCCAGGCCCTGCTCGGAAAAATGCGGCTTGCCGGCATTGGTAAGGTCCACGACTTCGGGACGGCGCTCGACGCCCACCACTTCGATCCCGCGCTGGGCCATGGCCACGGCCAGAGTCAGCCCGACATAGCCGAGCCCGACCACGGCAACCCTTTCGATATCCTTCAACGGATTGCTCCCAGTGACTTCAATTTGTGCGGCGCGGTGCATCGTTTCGCTGCAAAATGCAACGGAACCGCTCGATTACCGCGCCGAGCGTATACTTGGTTTCGGCCGCACGACGCGCCGCCGCACCGCGAGCATCTGCCTCCGCCTTGCCTTCGGCCGTTGCCAGATGACGGACCAGCGCGGGCAAATCCGTCCGCGCCTGCGATCGATCGATCACCCATCCCGCATTTTCTTCGGCGACGACCAGCGCCAGTTCCGATCTCGGATGCGCGACCGCGATGATCGGCCGGCCCGCCGCCATGACATTGTACATGCGGCTCGGCACCGAAATGCCGTACATCCCGTCCACGAACGAGATCATCGTCGCGGTGCTCGCGTTCAGCATTTCGGCCAGACGATCACGCGGTTGCCGCGGCAGCTTCAGCAAATTGCCGGCATCGTCGTTCGAAGCCTCAGAGACCACGGAGGATTTCCCGCCATAGCCCACCGCCAGGAACTTCAGGTCGGGCACATCCGCGAGCGCCTGTGCCGTTTCGACGAACAGTTCGACGTCGTGCGTCCGGCCGAGATTGCCGGAAAACTGGATGACGGCCTTTCCGGCGAGCTGATGCTCGCCGAGAAACCGGTTCTGCCCGGCAGGAATCGGCCGCACTTCCTCGACGTCACCCCAGTTCGGGATCAGCACCATGCGATCCGCATGCTTGCCGAGCTTCTTCCCCACCACGTCCAGCATGTCCCGACCGAGCACGACGACCTGGTCGAAGAGGCGAAAGGAATGATCGAACGCGACCTGAAGCACGCGATAGGGAGCCCCTCCCCGCATCACGTTCGTGGCGGCGAGCACTTCGGGATAGATGTCGTGGACCAGCAGCGTGGACCGGCAACCGCGAAGGCGGGCAAGCCATCCACAGATGAAAGGCACCGTGGGCGGGTTCGTGACGACCAGCAGCTGGTCCGACCGACGGAGCCGGAATGCGAGGAAGAAAGCGACTGCGATGGTGAAGCTGACGAGGTTCAGCGCTCGCAGGAGGAGCCTGTCCTTGTCGAAATGCGTGGAGCGGAGCCGGTGGATTTCCACCTCGGCGTGGCGCTCATGGCGTGGCGCGCGAATACCCCGCTCGGAATAGCTCGGCTGACCGCAAACCGCCTGGACGTCGAAGTCCTTGGCGAGACCTTCGGCGATCTTGGTGATGAAATAACCGGTCGATGTCTCTTCGGGGTAATAGAGCTCGGAAATGACCCACAGGCGCGGAAGACTCATTTCGTCCTCAGCGCTTCGGGAGGCGGAGGCAGATCCGGCAGCATGCCGCCGATGTCGAGATCGGGTTTCACGATCGCGGCGAGTGTCAGCGAAATCAGCTTCACGTCCGTCCACAGGCCCGCATGCACGGCATACCAGCGCTCGAGCGCCGCCTTGTACGGCGCGATCACTTCGCGATACACCGCCTCACGGTCGGCCGCCTGATCCAGGATGCGCTCTTCGTCCCGGAAGACGATCGAACCGATCCCCGAAAGCCCGGGGCGCAGATGCGCGATCGCCTTCCAGTGTTCGTCGGGGAACATCGCCGCCACGCGCGGCGTCAAGGGACGATAGCCGATCAGGCTCATGTCGCCGAACAGCACGTTGATCAGCTGGGGCAGCTCGTTGATCTTGGTCTTGCGGAGGAATTGACCGACGGGCAGCACGCGCGGGTCTCCGCGCACGGTGATGTCTCCGCCGGGGAGCGTCGCACTGTTCTTCAGCATGGTCGCGAACTTCAGGATGCCGAACGGCTTCCCTCCGCGCCCGATACGTTCCTGGCGATAGAATACCTCATGCTCGCCAGTGAGCAGCAACACGATGACGACCGGGACGAGCACCGGCGAAAGCAACAGGAGCGCACTGCCCGCTGCCACGATATCAAACAGACGCTTGATCATGGCGTTACATCTTACCGTCTAGGAAGGTGCCCGTCTCGACGTGATGCAGTTCCGGACAGGCGACCCGGATCGCATCGACCAGTTCCGCCCGCGTCCAGCGGCCAGCGTCGCGCAGCGCCTCGACGCGCGCCGCGAACGCATCCGCGCGCTGGCGGGCCTCCAGGTCGAGGGCCGGCTGCCGGATCACCCCGATCGTCTCGAAACGCTCCCAATCGACATCGTCGCCGGGCCCGTAGAACTCCTCGAAGGGCTTTTCGCCCGTCGTGTCGCTGTCAAAGAAATAGCACGGCCATTCGCCACGGCGCGCGCATTCCTCGACCTTGCGGCGAGCCTCTTCCTCCGTCGCCATTTCGACCGGCTCATAGCCCGACGCGCGCAGATAACGACGCGCGATCTCGGCGAAATCGATCAAATGGGTATCTGCATCGAGCGCGGGGAAGAAGATTTCCCGATGCGCGCCAAGCGTTGCCGCGGCCAGGCAGAGCATGCCCGACTCCTCACCCGTCACGAAGTAACGACGCACATCGCGGGGCGCGGACAGGGGCTGGCGATGCACCAGGCGCTGCGTGAAGCCATGCAGCAGGCTGCCGTCCGAGAATGCGACATTGGCAAATCGCGCGGTGCTGACCGGTACATCCGCCACATCGGAGAACAGGAAGTCCTCCATGATGCGCTTGGTCGCCCCCATCAGATTGGCCGGGTTCTTCGCCTTGTCGGTGGAAACCGCGAAATACTTCCCCGATCCCCCCTCGGCCGCGCGCGCGAGCGTATCGCGAACGTCGAGTACGTTCGTCGCGATCATCCGCATCAGCGAGAACGCGTCCTTCTCCGACCGGACGTGCTTCATTGCCGCCAAGTTGAACACCAGATCGTAAGGCCGCTGCTCTTCGAGAAACGCCTTCGCTTCCGGCCCGTTCATTGCCAGCGGCAGGAACTGGGTCTCGCCTTCAATATAGCCGAGAGAACTGCGGATATCGCGCACGACCTCTACGAGGTTGTTCTCCGAAAGGTCGATGACATGAAGTGCAGCGGGGGATTGCGCAAAGCACTGACGCACGACCTGCCGGCCAATAGATCCTGCACCGCCATAGACGAGGATACGCTTTCCAGCGATACGCTCATTTACCTCGGAACGATTCTTCTCCAAATCGTCAGAAAAGAGCCGATTGGTTCTACCGATTATATTTTCAATATTCATGCGGAACCGCTAGCCATTTTCTCTACAAGACGGGTGATGACGGCAGGAAGCGCCGCCTCGGGCGGCGTTTCCCTGACAAAATTGGCCGCGTTTGGCAAGCGACTGCTCTTCAAAAGACTGGCGTACAACTCCGGTCGCAACCACTCCAGCGCCCTGCCCGCGAGAGCCGGGACGGGCACCCTCCTGATCCGGCGGCCCAGCACTTCCCCGGCGCGTTCCGCGACGAGATCATAGGTAAACGGCGTCGGATCCGCGGCGAGCACGACGCCGCGACGATCCGAATCCACGAGGGACAGGATCACCGCAGCCGCGCTCTGATAGCTCAGCATTGCCCGAACCACCTCTCGCTTCGGCGCAGGCGCCATCCGCGTCCGGACCACCAAGCGCAGAAGCTTCGCCAACTTGCCATCTGACGAGCCGTCGAAGAGCATCGGAATACGCAGCAGCACCGGCTCGAACCTGTCGGACGACGCCGCCTCCAGGGCGCGATCCCCGGCAAGCTTGGTACGGCCATAGTCGGAGACGGGATGTTCCGGAGTCTCGAGGCCGACCTCCTCGGCATGGCCGTATACCGAGAAGGAAGAGACCTGGACGAAGCGGCGCACGCCCGCTTCCCGGCTCCGTGCGGCGAGGAGGGCGGGCAACACCGCATTCGCCTGGTGGAGCGCCTCCTGGGATCCACTGACCAGCCCGGTGCAATTGACGATCGCCGCCGCTCCCGCGAAATGCGCGGCGGTGATCGCATGATAGTCCGGCACGACGACCGTTTCGAAACGGTCGTCGCCGCGGCGCGCAATCGCCTGCCCGCGCGCTTCCAGCAGATGCATGATTTCCTGGCCGAGCCGGCTATGGCCTCCGACCACCACGACAGGACGCTCTTCACTCATATGCTTGTCCGCAGATCGATGCCGACGATATTGGCCCCGGCGTCGATGACCGTCGCGCCGTCACGGGCAGCTTCCCGCAACCGGACGGCACCCGAACCCTGCGTCGATGCAGGCGACGGGAGGAACGCGCCGGCAACGGCATCGCCCCCGCCTACCGTTCCCCGCCAGCGCCGCTCGCCATTCCCGCCCCTCAATCGCAGGGCCAGCTCCCAATGCACCCCGGGCCAGCTCGGCAACGTCGCGGTGGCACCGGAAACCGTAGCGAGACCGGCGACATCGCGCACGCTGATCGGGAACACCCCCTCGGGAGCGGAGCGCACGAGCGGGAGGGCGCAGTCCTCGACCGCCCCGCCGACGAAGCTGAGCGCGGCGAGGTCGCGCCTCGCGTTGATGATCTCGCCGTGCAGGTGCCGGAACTCGCACTCGACCAGGCGGAAACGGCCGGATACGCCGGTCGCGATCCCCTTGCTCCTATCCGCGCCATTGTAGAGGGGGTTGGTCGGCCTGCCGTCGAACTGGCAATTCGCAAAGCTGAGGCGGGCGCCCTGGCCCGCCGCCTGATCGATCGCGAAGCCCGGCCAATTGCGAAAGCTGCAATTGTCGAACGCCATCTCGGCGCCACTGGCGCGGCAGTGCACATAGCCGACAAAGGTCTCGAACTGCTGGTTCATCGTGAAACTGCAAGCCGACACCCGAACGTTCGCGATCCCCGTCGCGCCATCCATCAGCAGCAGACCGGCATATCGCGAATAGCAGAACTGTGCCGCGCTGATCGTGATGTCGCGCGCGCCCGCCTTGAAGGTGACGGCATAGTTGGCGAGATAGGTGATGACGTTGCTGACGTTGATGTTCTGGCATTGATCGAAAACGATGCCGTTCAGCGCCTGATCGACCACGATGTCCGCGATCATGCCGTCGGCGCCGCGCACATGGATGCCGGTCCCCACTGCGGACAGGAAGAGCCTGCGCATCGCGAAACCCTGCGCCTCGGTGAAGATGAGCGCCTGTGTCGGCGCGCTTCCCAGGGTCTGCAGGTCGCTGACCTGAACGGGCGCGCCGCCGGGATCCTCCCGAAGGCGGCCGGCGATCAGGCCACTTCCCAACACGAAGGTGTGCTGCTGGGCCCGCGTCGCGTCGATGACGCTCGGCTCGCCGTCGCCGTGCAGATGCTGCCCCTTCCGGACGCAAACCGTGCCGTCGATCCGATAGCGGCCCGCGGGCACGTAGATGAGCGTGGCCAGCCCCGGGCTCCACGGCGCGCTCGCCTGCGTGGCCCGGTTGAAGGCATCGGTGTCATCGGTAACGCCGTCGCCCTTCGCGCCAAAGTCACGGACACTGCGGCCCGTCATGCAGGGAGCGCCAGCCGGGGTCTTCTGCGTGGCGGACGAGGGCGCGGCGCCGGCAGCCGCAATCGCCAGGCCGCCGCCCAGCAGATGCCGCCGCGTGGGATCCGTCAATATCCGGTCAGCCATTCGCGCCTCCAACACGGCCCTTCAGGAACATACCGAGCCGCGCCGAGATGACCGCGCGAACGGTCGACACCGCAAGGCCCGATGCGGCGACTGCGGCGGTTCCCGCGACGGCAAGCACCACCATGGTTTCGAAGCGCGACGCTCCTGCAGGGGCCAGGGCGCGAATTGCCCCGACCGCGACGAAGCACGCCGCGACCGGGAATGTGACGTCGCGCACTGCCCAGTCGCGCCACGCCACGGGCAATTTGCGGCGCACCAGCAACGGCATCGCGATCAGCATGCCCAGATTGACGAGGAACCAGGCCCAGGCAGCGGCAACCAGGCCATGCGTCGGCACGAACATCAGCAAGGCGGCCAGGAAAGCCGCCGCGGCGAGGATGTTCAGATAGAGCGGTGCCTTGACTTCACCCCGGGCGAGCAGCGCGAAATACGGGATCTGCAACAGCGCGTTCGCCAGCGCTCCGAGCGCCAGCAGGGCTATGACCGGCGCGGTGCGATTGGCCAATTCGACATTGCCGGCCCAGACCAGCACTAGTTCACGCGGGAAGAATATCAGAATGGCGGCAATGGTTACCGCCGCCACCGCCGCGACCTGTGCGCTGATGTCGTAGCTCCGGCGGAGATTCTCCGCGTCGTCGGCAGCCGAATGGCGGCTGAGCACGGGATAGAAGGCCTGGGATACCGGGCCCACGGCGGCTGCCACCAGGTTCGAGACCGTATAGGCGAAGGTGTAGTAGCCGAGCATTTCCAGCGGCAATACGTGCGAAATGATCAGCTTGTCGGCCTGGGTGAGTACGAGCGCCGTGAGATTGATCGCAACCAGCCCGCCGGCAAATCCCCCGATCCCGCGCAACGCCGATCCAGAAAAGCGCCCCGCGGCGATCCGCGGCAGCGTGGCATGGCATTTGTGCCGCAGCACCATCACGCTCGCGAATGCGACCACGACCTGCCAAAGGAAGAACGCCTGGACGGTGGGCGAGACCAGCGCCAGCACCAGCGCAGAACCGCCAAAGCGCGCCGTCGTGACGGCGATGTTGAAGCTGTTGTACCACACCTGGCGATCGAGGCCGTACAGCGCGCTGCGATAGATGGTTTCCATGAACCGGAACGCGACGACCGCGCCGCACAGGCGCAGCGCCTCGACGACCTCGTCCAGGGGCAGCGACGTGGTCAGCCAATAGCGCGCGATCCACGGCGCGGCGACGACCAGGAGCAGCGCGCAGAGCAGCACGAAGCCCCCGCAGACCAGTTCCACCGACCGGAGCAGCTCGACCGCACCGCGCGCCGGAAGGCTGCCGCCAACGAACCGCGCCATCTCCCGCGACAAGGTCGGCGACATGCCGAGATCGAGGAGCGCCAGCCACGCCTGGAGGATGATGTAGATCCCGATCAGGGCGTAGCTCTGAATGCCCAGATAATGGATGAAGATGGGAACGAAGACGACGTTCGCGACCGCCGTCCAGCCCTGCCCCACGTAGTTGGCGATGACGTTTCCGCGAAGAGCCATGACATTCCCGTGGTTGAAGCAGATCGCACATGACACGATCGGCGCGACGCGCAACCGCCGGCCAGCATCCGGCAATCGATTCCGACAGGCCTAGCGGCCGATGCGAAGCGCCGCCCTTGCCTGCGCGATCGGCTGGCTGAGGAGGCCGGTCTGCCCGGCGGCGAGCATGCCGGTGAGCACCTCCGCCGCTCCTGCGACATCGCCCACCCCCTGCTTCAGCAGGTCCACCGGGCGCTGGCGCGAGAAGGACGTGATCAGCTTGCCGATACGGGCGATCTTCCCCGCCCGCGGCGCGGCCTGTCGCTCCTGCGGCGCCTCGATCCCCGCCGAGGCGAACATCGCCAGCGCTTCCTCGACGGAACGGCCGGCGGCGACGCGACGCGCCAGCTCTTCGTTGAGCGTTGCCCGGACGTCCTCGATATCGATCAGCGCATCGATCGACGGAAGATGGTTCGCCTGAACCGATCGCGCCGCCGTCTCGACGATCAACGCGCCGACCGTCAGCGCATCGTCGAAGCCGGGGAGATAGCCCAGATCGTCTTCCACCTTCCAGTTCGCCTGCTCCGCCTCGCTGCCGCCGCCGAACTGCGAGGCGCCGTTGCTCCGGCGCGAACCACCGTTGATCACCAGCGGCGAGTGGGAGAAACCGAAGCGGATATCGTCCAGGCACAGTGCGATCGTGGACGCGCAATCCACGATGCTCGAGACGAAGAAACGCCCCTGGCGGGCAATCACGCGGTCCACCGCCGATCGCGCGACAAAGCCATGATAGATGCACGGCAGGCGATAATAGTCGTCCGTCTTCAGCAGCGGGCGAAGCGCCGCCCGGCTCGTCCGCACTTCAAATCCCCGGCCGCGCGGAAGCAGTGCCATGCCACGACGGCTCAGCAGCAGATCCGGCCAGGCATAGTGCGCACGCGCCGCGGACAGCGCCTCGATGCCGTGCGTCGAAAAGGCCTCGACGATCTGCTCCGGCGCAAACGGAAAGATGCCGTCGTCATCGCCGATGAAACCGAGGATCTTCCCCCGCGATTCCCGGATGCCCTTCTCGAAATTGTCGCGCATGCTCAAACGCCGATCCGAGCGGACATAGCGGATCCGCGGGTCGTCGAACGACTTCACGACTTCCGTCGTATTGTCCCGGCTGGCGTTATCCAGAACCAGGATCTCCATCTCGGCCATGGGGCTTGCGATGCAAGTCAGAAGGCTCGAAGCCAAATAATCCGCACGTTCACGAGTGGGAATAACGATACTAAGCAACGGTTCCATATCGTATGCTTCCACCTATGTATTAATCTATAATTTGCATCAATCGTTCAGATACAATTGATTATAATTCCGAACCAGCGGAGTTATGTTTATTTCGCCGTTCCGTTCACGAACAAGACTGTTGTCGGGAACATGGCTGTTATGGACACGCACGCCAGCGCCGATCACGACGTTGTCGCCGATCACCGCGCTGCCGGTGACCGATGCCCCGGCATACAGGATGACATCCCGCCCCAGCTTCGGCCGATTGTCGCCGACACGCCCCACCGTCACGTTCTGGAATATGACGAGCCGATCGCCATAATCGGCATTGCCCAGCACCGCCCCGATGCCATGCGACACGAAGAAGACGGGCGGCAGCTTCACCGCTGGATGCACCTCGATGTTGCAGAGGGACTTGTTCAGGAAGAACAGCTTGTCGACCAGCGCCGCCGAACGATCGGCCTCCCAGGCGACGCGGCCCAGCAGGTAGAGAAATGTCGCATATTGCAGGCTGTGCAGATGGTCGAAGCGATCATTCTCGAAGATCCGCACGACCCGCGATATCGGACGAAAGCGTTCGAGCGCTTCGGGAACGAAGGCACCGACACCCTCGCGATCCTCGTCCTCGCCGCCGAAGATCAGCAGCTGCCGGGCCACATAGGCACTCAGCCGGTCCGCATCCCCTATGCGCAGCGCGATCGTCATGCGGCCGCCTTGCCCGCAGCGCGGCAGGCGACGCGCATGGCGTCGCGGATTCTCTCCTCGACGGTCGCGGACGGGGAGAATCCCACTTCGTCGCGCAGCCGGGACATGTCGGCAACGACTTCCACGGGCTCGCCGGGCGCCAGGGGACGCGCGCCGAATTCCACCGAGATGGGCCACGGCGCACCCTCGATCGCGATTTCGACGAAGCGACGCACCGGAAGCGCCACCCCCGACCCGATATTGACCGGCCCTTCCACATCCGAATGGAGCAGCGCGAGCAATCCCGACGCCAGATCATCGACATGGATGAAATCGCGGCGCTGGGTACCCGCCGAAAGCATGGCGGTAGTGCCTTCCAACCCGGCCTTTATGAGCGTCCCGAGCAACCGCTCGCTCCGTTCGTCCGGCCCGAACGGAAAGAAGATGCGCCCGGAGGCGAAGCCCAGCCCCATGTCCGGCGCCGCGCGCTGCAACAGGTCGGTGAGGTCAGCCTTCGCGGCACCATAGAGGGTGGCGGGCCGGATGGCCGAACGCGTCTCGTTGAGCGGCCCTTCCACCCAGTCATATTCGGCGCACGAACCCGCCAGGACCGCACGGGTGCCGCCGCTGGCGGCGAACGCACGGAAGAGACGCAAGGAGGCCGCGACCCAATCCAGATTGACCGGCGCGCGCCAATAGAGGCCCGGCTCGGCATACCAGGCCAGATGCAGCAGATGAGTCGCCCGCACGCGGCCGAAAATCTCTTCCGGGTCGTCTCGCAGCAGATCGGCCCGGCAATGCTCCGCGCGAACCCCGTCCACGGCCTGCCGGCCGATCGTGACCACGTCCACCCCGCTGCCCTGCAGGGCGCGGAGCACCGCCCGCCCGATAAAGCCGGTCGCACCGGTAAGCGCTATGCGAGGCGCACTCATGCCAGCGGCAGCCCCTCGCCCGCGGCGATCACAGGAGTTCCAGAACCGGCACAGCCGTCACCAGGGTCGCGCCCCACTCACGCGCGTAGGAAAGCTGCGCCGAGACTTCGTCCCGCAGGTTCCACGGCAGGATGACGATATAGTCTGGTCGCGTTTCGGCCAGCCTGGCCTCGGCCACGATCGGAATGCGGCTGCCCGGCATGAACTTGCCGATCTTGGCGTCCGCGCGATCGACGACATATTCCAGCAGGTCGCCCCGAACGCCCATGAAGTTGAGCATCGTGTTGCCCTTGGCCGCGGCGCCATAGGCGGCCACCGAGCGGCCATCGCGGCGCGCGTCCAGCAGGAAGCGCATGAGGCCGTTCTTCACCTTCTCGGCCGCCTCCTGGAAACGGGCGTAGAAGGCAGCGCTGGTGATGCCGGCGCTCTCTTCGCGCGCGAGCATCTCGGTGACGCGCGGGCTCACGGCGTGCGCCGCATCGATCCGGCACGCATAGACCCGGAGGCTGCCGCCATGGGTCGGCAGTTCCTCGACGTCGAAGACGCGCAGGCCATTGCTGCGGAACACATTCTCCACGGCCGTCAGCGACAGGTAGGAATAATGCTCGTGATAGACCGTGTCGAACTGGGTGTCCGTGACCATCCGCAGAAGGTGCGGGAACTCGAACGTCGATACGCCCTGCGGCTTCAGCAGCCGGGCGAAACCGCCCACGAAATCATTGATGTCCGGCACATGGGCGAGGACGTTGTTCGCCGCGGTCAGGTCCGCCTGCCGCCCTTCCGACGCCAGCTTCTCGCCGAGCGCCACGCCGAAGAACTCCTCGACGATGGCAATGCCCTTGGCACGGGCGGCGTCCGCGGTGCTGCGGGTCGGCTCGATCCCGTAGCAGGGAATGCCGCGACCGGCGACATATTGCAGCAGATAGCCGTCATTGGCCGCGACCTCGACGACGCAGGAGTCCGCGCCCAGGCCGAACCGCTCGGTCATCGCGGCGACATAGTCCTCGGCATGCCGCAGCCAGGACGAGGAGGTCGAGCTGAAATAGGCATAGTCTTCCGTGAACAATTCTTCACGGCCGGCGAAATCCTGGGTCTGCACGAGCCAGCAGGTCTCGCACACCAGCACCCGGAGCGGAAAATAGCGCTCCGGCTGATCCAGCTGACCCGCCGAGAGATAGGCATTCGAAGGCGGCGCCGTACCTAGATCGAGGAACGGCAGCTTCACCTCGTTGTGACAATGACGGCACTTCAAAAGGCTACTCCTTCGAACGGGTTCGCCAGCATCGCGTGATTACGGTCGCGATCCGACATATCGGTGACAGCCTCCGGCCAATCGATGCCGAAGACCGGGTCAAAAACATTATGCGCCGCATCCGCGGCCGGAACATAGGGCGCGGAATGGCAATAGATCAGCTCGACGTCATCCGTCAGCGCCTGGAATCCGTGCGCAAACCCCTCGGGAATGAGCAGCGCCCGCCGGTTATCGGCCGACAGCACCTCGCCATGCCATTTCGCCAGGGTCGGCGATCCCGCGCGCACGTCCAGCGCAACGTCGAGAACGGCGCCCCGGATGCAGGTCACCAGCTTCATGTCCGCATGGGGCGAGCGCTGGTAGTGCATGCCCCTGATGCTGCCGCGCCGCGCGGTGAAGCTGTGATTGACCTGGGCGACCGGCACGGTCCAGCCCAGCGCCGCCAGCTCCTCGCGGTCGAAGAGCCGGGCGAAGAAGCCGCGCTGATCGCCGAACGCGTGCCGTTCGAGGATCCTGACTTCGTCCAGGGATGTCGGGAGGATCTGGAAAGGCATCAGGCGACGCTGTCGAAGGCCGCGATATCCGCCGCGCAGAGCGACCGCACGTCTTCTCCGTCGCGGTGCCGCCGGTACCAGTCCATCGTCCGCGTCACGCCCGCCTCGAGCGACCAGCGCGGCCGGATGCCCAGTGAATCGCGGGCGCGCGCCGTCTCGAGCGCCAGGAAGCCGGCCTCGTGCGGGCCCGCATCGACCGTGCCGAAGCTGGTCTCACCGGCTCCGAAGGCACCTCGGGCGATCTCGATGACATCCCGCACCGTCGCGGCGGCGCCGGGCTCGGGACCGAAATTATAGCTGTCATACGCCGCCCCGCCCTCGAAGAGCCGCTTGGCGAGGGTGAGGTACGCCGCCACGGGCTCGAGCACGTGTTGCCAGGGCCGGGTCGCGCCGGGGCGCCGGACCGAAAGCGTCTCGCCCGCCGACCAGGCGCGGACGGCGTCCGGGATCAGGCGATCGGTCGACCAGTCGCCGCCGCCGATCACGTTGCCGGCGCGCGCCGTCGCGAGCCGGACGCCCTGCGCGAGCAGGAACGACTTGGCGTAGCTCGCGGCGACGAGCTCCGCGCACGCCTTGCTCGCGCTATAGGGATCGTGCCCGCCCAGCGCGTCGCTCTCCCGATAGGGATAGCTCCACTCGTTGTTGTGATAGACCTTGTCGGTCGTGACGATCACGGCCGCGCGCAGCTGGTCCTGCCCGCGCAGCGCGTCGAGGACGTGCGCGGTTCCGATCACGTTGGTCGCGAAGGTGCCGACGGGATCGGCATAGCCCGGCCGGACCAGCGCCTGCGCGGCAAGGTGCAGCACGATCTGCGGCGCGGCCGATTCCACCACCGCACGCACCGCCGCCCCGTCACGGATGTCGACCAGATGCGAGCGCATCCGCTCTTCCAGCCGCAGGAGCGAGAACAGGCTGGGGCTGGTGTCCGGTGCCAGGGCCATGCCGGTGACCTCGGCCCCGGCGGCGAGCAGGACCTCGCACATCCAGCTTCCCTTGAAGCCGGTATGCCCGGTGACGAGAACCTTCTTCCCTGCCCAGAAGGCGCTGTCGATCACCAGGTCTTCCACGGCGCGCGGCCCGTTGCCCACAGTTCCTCCAGAGCGGTCTTGTCGCGCAGCGTGTCCATCGGCTGCCAGAAGCCGTCGTGCTGGAACGCGCCCAGCTTCCCGTCGCGCGCGAGCGACTCCAGCGGCTCGGCCTCCCACACGGTGGGATCGCCGCCGATCCGGTCGATCACCTCGGTCTCGAGCACGAAGAAGCCGCCGTTGATGAACCCGCCATCGCCACGGGGCTTCTCGGTGAAGCCGCCGACCTTGTCGCCGTCCATCATCAGCGCGCCGTAGCGGCCCGGTGGGCGCACGGCGGTGACGGTGGCGGCCAGGCCGCTCGCCTGGTGCTTTGCGATCAGCGCGGTCACGTCCACGTCCGCCACGCCGTCACCATAAGTGAAGCAGAAGCTCTCGCCGGGCGTGAGGTGCTTGGCCACGCGGCGCAGCCGTCCGCCGGTCATGGTTTCCTCGCCCGTGTCGACCAGCGTGACGGTCCACGGCTCGGCCTTCGCATCGAGGACGGAAACCGAGTTCTCCTTGAGATCGACCGTGACGTCCGACATGTGGACGAAGTAATTCAGGAAGTATTCCTTGATGACATACCCTTTATAGCCGCAGCAAATGATGAAATCATTGATGCCGTGCGAAGAGTATATCTTCATGATGTGCCAAATTATCGGCTTCCCGCCAATTTCGATCATTGGCTTGGGCCGAAGATGGGTTTCCTCAGAGATTCTAGTGCCAAGCCCTCCGGCCAGGATTACTGCTTTCACCACGGCTTCCTTCTGCGGACGGGCCAGCGCACGACCTGGGCCCTGGCAGGGGCCCTAGCCAGCGATCGTTTCGAAATCAATGCGCCGCGCTATTTTGCGCCATGCCCCGTCAGCATCGTGCGGATCGTCTGGGTTACGATCAAAACATCGAGCCAGGGCGAAAAATTCTTGATGTAGAAGAAGTCATATTGAAGCTTGGTCGTGACCTCGTGGACATCGGCCACATGCCCCTGGTTGACCTGTGCCCAGCCGGTGATCCCGGGTCGCACGATGTGCCGATACCGGTAGAACGGAATCTCCGCCTCGTACCATTTCGACAGCACCTGGGCCTCCGGACGCGGCCCGATCAGGCTCATTTCGCCACGCACGACATTGATCAGCTGCGGGAGCTCGTCGATGCGCGACCGACGTAGAAAACCGCCCAGCCGCGTGATGCGCGCATCCCCGGCCTGCGTCATTGCCGAGGCCCGCTCGTCCTCGCCGGCGGGCCGGTTCGTCATCGTCCGGAACTTGTAGACCTTGAACGGATTGCCCCGATAGCCGACGCGGACCTGGCGGAACAGGGCAGGGCCAGGCGAATCCAGCCGCACCGCGACCGCCACGATGAGCAGGAAGGGCAGGAGCACGACCAGCGCCGCCGCGGCGAGAACCCAGTCCGCCGCGCGCTTGAAGCTCATATATGTCGACATGGGAGACAGCGTGCCGAAGCTGTTCTCGGAGAGATGCTCCAGCTCGATCCTGCCCGTCATCGATTCGACCAGGTGCTTGCAATGATAGACGGGCACCCCGGCGAGCGCGAAGTCGGCCAGCCGCCGGTCCCATGCGTCGGGCATGTCGTGGCGCAGATCGACCACCACCGCCTGCAGGCCGGAAAAGTCGCAGCTGGGATCGGGCATCTCGCGCCACTCGATCCCCTGCAACGCACGCACGGCGGATACCGCACCAATAGGCACGAGCCCCATCCGCAAGGTTCGGCGGCTCTGGAAGCGGAGGTGGAGGAAGAAGAACCAGATCACCCCCCCGATGAACCCGCTCAGCAGGATGAAGCGCGCATAGTCGATGCGCCCCAGCAGCAGGACCAGAATCGCCACGCCATAGGAAGCGCAGAAGGAAGGCAGGATATAGGAGCTCGCTTCCACGCCCGGATAATTGCTCACTTCCCGCGCCAGCCACGCCCCGAAGGCCATGGCGAGGACGCTCGCCAGCAAGGTGATGTCGAGCTGGTCGGTCGCGGCAGGCGGCCCGAGATAGCGGCGCGCGAGGTACGGAAGCACCCCCGCCACGATCACGCATCCCAGGATCTGGTATCGAAGCCGCAACCACCCTCTCGCGGGGGAGCGAAGCACGTCTTTCATAGAAATTCCTCAGCTCCCCGGCTGGGGCTGCAATCGCACATTGGCCACGCGTCCCTCGGCTGCCGTATCCGCGGCCCGCACCAGCTTCAATGCCAGCCATTGTTGCGGGCACTGTCCGGCGGGCACGCTGAAGACCGCCGCCGACTCCGCGGGCAGATTCGCCAGCGGCTGTGCCTGGCCCACACAGACGACCTGCCACTCGAGGCGCAGATTGTCCGCCTTGTCCAGCCCCACATTCGCTTCGAGCCGGTAACGGCCCGGCGCAAGCGCGATCATCTGGCGGGCAATCTCGCCACTGGCGCCACCTTCCGCGCGGAAAGCCAGCACGAAGGATTTTTCCTCCGCTTCACGCGAAGCGGCAATCGAACCTTCCTGCGCATATTGCCACTCGAAGGGGACCGCACGGTCGGCGCGATCGAAGCTGCCGTTCCGCAGGAGGGACGCCGCGGATGCCGGCGCCGTGGCCTGATAGAGCTTCCAGGCGAGATCCGCCCGCTGGGCGGCCGCCAGATTGGCTATCGCTCCATCCAGTACCTCGTTCGGCAGCTTCACCCCCCGCGCGTGCAGTCGCTGCACGAAACTCGCGACGGTTTCCGGAGGCACGTCCTGCCCGATGAGCGTCCTGTAGAAACCGTCCGCCCAGGGCGGACCGGAAGCGAGGAAATCCGCGAGTTGCCGTGCGATCTCGGGATCCGACGTCGCATGCGCCAGGACCGGGAACAGCTGCGTCCCCGCCGCACGGGAGGTTCGCAGCGCAAGGTCATAGTGCCGAAGCGCCGTCGCGACGTCTCCCCGCTCCGCCGCCGTCTCGATGAACCAGATGTGCGTGATGAGGTCGCGCCGGGTCAGCGCCTCCGCATAGTCGAAGAGCTTGCCCGCGCGCGGGAGGTTCCCCGACTGTGCCGACGCCAACGCCGCGGCGCGGACCGCGATGATGTCCGTCGGTTCCTTCGCCAGGGCGCGCACCGCCAGCTGCCGCGCCGAAGACCAGGCATCGCGCGTCTTGCCCGTCTGCGCCAGATCCCAGGCCTGCCGCGCCGTCGCGTGCGCATCGCCCGGCACGTAGTGGAGCACGGTTTCGGCCGGGGCATTCGACGCGTTCATGGACACGGCCACCTGACCGACCACGACAAGCGAGAGGGCCGCCGCAACGATGGTCAACGCACGCGGCCCGTGTCTGAGAACGGACGCGCGTACCGTCATGCCTTCGCGTCTTCGGCCAGATCGCCCTCGCGGCCATAGCCATAGCCATAGTCATAGCCATAACCGAGATGGCTGCGCTTGGTCTCGAAACGCACCAGGACGCCACCAAAGACCCGCACATGCGCGTTGCGCAGGCGCTGCAGGGCCACCGTGGCCATACGCCGGCTGATGCCATGCGCCTGGATGGCGAACAGCACACCCTCGACGCGCGAACCGATCAGAAGGGCATCGGCCAGTCCCATGATCGGCGGCGAGTCGATCACCACATGGTCGAACTGCTCGCAAAGCTCGGCCACGACCTCGCCGAAACGATCGCTCACCAGCAGCTCGGCGGCGTTGGGCGGCTGGGGACCGGACGGCATTGCGGTGAGCCCGAACCGATCGACCTTGTGCAGCAGCTCGCCGAGCGGGCGCGCGCCCACCAGGTAATCGCTGAGGCCCGCGGTGTTCACCAGCCCGAGCCGCACATGGAGCGACGGCTTGCGCATGTCGGCATCGACGAGGAGCACCCGCTTGCCGGCACGGGCCAGCAGGGTCGCCACGGCAAGCGCCGTGGTGGACTTGCCCTCGGCAGGCCGCGAGCTCGTGACCGAGAGCGAGCGCGGCAGGCCGTGATTGGTCGAGAAGCGCAGGTTCGTCTCGACCGACAGATAGGCTTCCGTCAGGCTCGACTTGCGATCCAGTATTGCTTCGTTGGTCGCATTCTCCGGCACCTTGGGCGTGACGCCCAGCAGCGGGATGTGCAGCTCTTCGCCGACCTGCGCGGGATCGTCGAACGCATCGGCCGTCTGCTCGAGGATGAACACCAGCAGCGCTCCGGCGCCCAGACCGGCGATGATCGACAGAATGATGTTCAGCAGCAGGCGTGGGCTCGACGGACGGGTGGGCACATCGGCCTCGTCGACGACGGAGATGTTGTTGACACCCACACCGCTGGCGACGCCGATCTCCTTGTACCGCTGCAGCAGCGCATCATAGAGCTGACGGTTCGTATCCGCCTCGCGCTGATAGATATTGTACTGGATGGTGCGGCGGCGCTGGTCCAGCAGCTCGTTCTTCAGCCGATCGACGTTGCGGCCGAGCTCGGCTTCGCGAACCGAGCTGTCGCGATAGTTGTTGCGGATCGATTCGGAGACGCGGGACTGCTCGCGCGAGATGCTCTCGTCCAGCTTGTCGATCTGCGACTTGAGCGCCTGGGCCGCGGGATATTGCGGCTCGAACTGCACCATCATCTTCTGGTATTCGGCCGCCAATTCGGCGCGGCGCTGACGCAGCCCGGCGATCGCCGTATTCTGCAGCGCTTCCGGCACCGCGCCGTTGCGCGCGGAATCGAGGCGCGATCCCTGACGGATACGGTCCGCCTCGGCCTGGGTCAGCTCCGCGTTCAGGGCAGCGAGATTCTCCGCCAGGATCGAACGTTCGCCGCCGCCCGCGCCCTTCGCGCCATCGGCGGCCGGGATGTTGATCAGGCGCTCGCGCGAAGCGAAGTCGACGAGCTGGCGCTCGGATTCCTCGACGCGGGTACGAAGCTGGCCGAGCCGGCTTTCGAGGAAGCTGCGCGCATAGGAGGTCGCCTCATAGCGCCGCTCCAGCGTCGTGCGGATGAAGCGCTTCACCCAGGCGTTCACGATCTTCGCCGAGAGAACGCGATCGGGGCTGGTGAAACTGACGTTCACGAGCCGCGACAAACGCACTGGGTTGATCGAAATGCGCTTCAGAAGCGCCTCGCCAGCCTGCTTGCGGCGCGCCTCGCGCTTCGCCGGGTCAAGAACGCCGTCGGCGTTGCGGCCCTGAGGCCGCACGCCGAACATGTCGAAGAAGGCGGCATTGTCCGCGAGCTTCAGCTCGTCGACGACGCTCTCGGCCAGCTCATTCGACTGGAGCAGGCCATATTGGGTCTGGTAGAATTCCAGATCCTGGTCGGTGGCTTCGCGCTCCACGCCCTGCACCGGCGCGATCCGGTTTCCCTCGCGCGCGATCTCGATCAGCGATGACGCGGTATATTGCGGCGTCATCAGGAACGTGACGATGATCCCCGCAAGGATGAATCCGATGATGGTCGCCAGCAACGGCTTGCGCCAGCGGAACGCCATCGCCCAATATTGCTGGATCACGCTGCGACTGTTCGCGACGATCCTCTGACCGGATCGCACCGGCGCGAGATCGCCTTCGTCCTGGAGGGTCGAGAAATCGACGCTGCCGTCAAATCTGGTCATATGGATTTACTTCTGAATAAGCGCGACGACCGGCGCGACCAGCAAGGGAGCAACCGTCAGGATATCACGGAACATGCGCCGGGCCGGCGAATTGCCCACCACCACGACGTCATTGGCGTAGATGTACGGGTCATCGTACGCACCCCGGCGGATCGCACCGAGATTGTAGAGGCCCGCATAACGCTTGCCGTTGACGGTGCGCAGAACCACGACGTCCTCGAGCCGGCCATAGTCGCTCAGCCCCTTGGCGGACGCGATCGCGCGCATCAGCGTCATCTGGTTGGTCACCGGATACAGGCCCGGCTCCTTGACCTCGCCGTCCACCGTCACGACCTGGCTGACCGAGCCCTTGATGTTCACCACCACGTTCGGGTTGCGGACATAGCGATTCCGGAGGCGATCCTCGATCGTGCGGGACAATTCGGTCGCCGTGGTGCCGCTCACGTCGATCGCGCCGATCAGGGGCATGTTGATGCGGCCGCTGGCATCAACCTGCAGTTCGCGCGAGAGCTCGGGCACGTTGAACACGTCGACGGAGATGGTGTCGAGCGGACCGATCAGCGCGACCCGATCGGGCGCGACCAGGTCGCTGCGCACCGGAAGCGGCAGGGAGACATCGTTCAGAACGGCGAGCTGGCTGCTGCTCTCGACGCGGGGCGTTCCGCCACAGCCCCCCAGCGACAAAGCGCACGCGCAAGCTATTACCAGAGAAAACAGTCTGTTCACGCTTACTTTCCTGAGAATACCGGAGATCTGGCGTGGCGGTCTTAGTTTAAGGGCCGATGGGGGTAAAGAGCAAAGCTCCCCGTCACATAGGGCAGGCCCAACCGAGACTTGCCATAGCCGATTCCCCCAATCGTACCGGAGCGGGGTTCGGTGGCCCGCCACATGATCGCGCGAAATCACGCACTCCGTGACGGCTGCGCCGAGCCGGCCCCGGCACTCGCTGCAGCACCAGATGCGAGCCATGCGCTCGCCACCAGGAAGACGCAGGCGATCAGCGGAGTCCGCAACGGGTAATCGACCACGCTCGCCCCCATGCAGAGCGCGGTGACGACGCTGCCCAGCTGGGCCAGGCTGTTCGCCGGGGCCGGGCGAAACCAGGCGCGCAGGGAATGCCGGGTCCAGAACACCAGATAGGCAAGGACGATCAGGATGCCCGGCAAGCCGCCCTCGATCACCACCTGCAACGGGTCGTTGTGCGCCTGGTTGAAATAGGTGAAGGTGAGCGTCTGGAACGGCTCGAACCGGCGGAACACCGGCTCGAAGGATCCGAACCCGGAGCCGAACGGGAAGAACGCCTTCGCCATCTCGACGAGCGCCGCGAAATTCGCCGAGCGCTTGTCCGCCACCGCGTCGGCGGTGAACAGCCGCTGGAGCGATGCGGAGCGATCCGCCGCGATCATGGCGCCGATAACGACGGCCGCCAGCGCGACCACGGCGATGATCGCCCATCGCCGCGTGCGCCCCTTGGTGAAAAGCGAACGGCTGAAATAGGCGCTAGCGGCAAGGCTCGGGACGAGAAGCAGCAATCCCGCGCGCGATCCCGTCGCGAGCAGCGCGACAACCAGCACCAATGCCGCGCCAAGTGCCACCATCGCCCGGGTCCTCGCATCCGCACCCCGCCGCCCCCGCTCCCCCGCTCCCCACACCGCGAGGCAGGGGATTGCCAGTGCCAACAGAAGCGCCTGATGGTTGCGATTGGCGAAGATTCCGCTCGGCTGGGATGCCGTGAAGATCCGATAGGCGCGGAGAAGCGGCGTCTCGCCCTCTCCTAACTGCGCGACGCCGAGCAACGCGCTGACCACCGCGGCGATACAAATAGCGGCAAGTGTAAGGCCCATCCGCTTGCGGCCGATCGACACGATGGCCATCAGAACTGCGAAACAGGGCAGCAGCGCCACAAGCGCGTTCCAGCCCAGCGAAGGCGCAAGATTGATCGGCCGCCAGGGCTGCTCGATCCCAAGGGTTCCGGCGAGCGCCGCATAGGGCTCCCGGCCGGGCAGCGCCGTCCAGAGCCCAGGCGGCAGGGGAACCAGTTGCACCCCGATCAGTATCGCGATCGAGAGCAGCAGCCAGAACAATGGCCTCAGCTCCGGCCGCGCCTCATGTCGCGAGGGCCAGAGCGCTGCCAGCAGGACCACCGCGACGACCCGAACCGCGACCTGCGCGGGTTCGTCGCCTCGCGACGCGCCGCCGAAGAACAGCAGGACCAGCCAGAACGACAGCGCGATCCAGACATTCCACGGCAGGGAGGATATCCGGGCCAACACGCTCCCCCGCGAACTCTCGCCAAGCGAACCCATTCCGCTCCCATGAACTCTATGCACGCCGGCACGCCCCTGTCTTGAACTGCTGATACCATGAAGGGCATGCCAGCTGCAGCAACGGCGGACAGATACACAAGGCCCTGCACACTTTCGAAAAGCAAAGAGGACGGCCTTACGAGAAGCACAGGCACCTCGCAACCGATCGCCTCAGGTCGATACCGGCTTTTGCTTCTCCACGCGAAGCCACCGGTCGACCTCAGGACATGCGGCGCAAATAGCGCTCGACGCGCTCGGACACCCGAAACGCGCATTGGAAGCGAGGTATTGGAAATCTGGCGCACCCGACAGGATTCGAACCTGTGGCCTCTGCCTTCGGAGGGCAGCGCTCTATCCAGCTGAGCTACGGGTGCCTGGAACAGGGCGCGTAGCAAAGCCTTTGCCGCCGCGCCAGTGGTTCAATGCGCCGGGGCCGCCTTCTTTTTCGGCGCTGGCGTCTTGGGCTTGTAGGGACACAGGTCCTCGACCACGCAGCGCCAGCACTCCGGCGTGCGCGCCTTGCAGGTGTAGCGGCCGTGCAGGATCAGCCAGTGATGCGCGTGCAGGCGAAAGGGCTGGGGCACCGCTTTCTCCAGCTTCTTCTCCACCGCCAGCGGGGTCTTGCCCGGCGCCAGCCCGGTCCGGTTGCCGACGCGGAAGATGTGCGTGTCGACCGCGAAGGTCTCCGCGCCGAACGCCACGTTCATCACCACGTTCGCGGTCTTGCGCCCCACGCCCGGCAGCAGCTCGAGCGCGTCGCGGTCATTGGGCACCTGCCCGCCATGGTCGCGGATCAGCGCCTCCGACAGGGCGATCACGTTCTTCGCCTTGGTGTTGAACAGCCCGATCGTCTTGATGTGCTGCTTGAGCCCGTCCTCACCCAGCGCGACCATCTTGGCCGGCGTGTCGACCTCGCGGAACAGCGCGCGCGTCGCCTTGTTCACTCCGGTATCGGTCGCCTGGGCCGAGAGCACCACCGCGACGAGCAGCGTATAGTCGTTGACCGATTCGAGCTCGGTCTCGGGATGGGGATTGTCCGCGGCCAGGCGCGAGAAGAATTCGAAGACGTCCGCCTTCTTCACCCGCCCAGCACCTGGTCCATCGTGTAGCGCCCGGCCGGCCTGCCCGCGAGCCACAGCGCCGCGCGGACCGCGCCACGCGCGAAGATCGCCCGGTCGTCGGCGCGGTGGGTAAGCTCGATCCGCTCGCCATTGGTGGCGAAGACCACGCTGTGATCGCCCACCACCGAGCCGCCGCGCAGGCTCGCCAGGCCGATCGTGCCCGTGGCACGCGGCCCGACCGTGCCGGCGCGGTCGGTCACCTCGGCCTCGGCAAGGGTCGTGCCCATGCCCGTGGCCGCGGCATTGCCGAGCATCAGCGCGGTGCCCGAGGGCGCATCCGCCTTGTGGCGATGGTGCATCTCGACGATCTCGATGTCCCAGTCGGCGCCGAGCTGCTGCGCCGCCTCGCGCACCAGCCGCTGGAGCAGCCCGATGCCGAGCGAGGTGTTGCCGGTCTGGAGCACCGCGATCTCCTGCGCCGCCGCGTCGATCAGCGCGTGATGCTGGAGCGAGAGGCCGGTGGTGCCCACCACGATCGGCTTGCCGGCGGCACGCGCGGCGGCAAGGTGCGCCTCGAGCGCCTGGGCGGCGGAAAAGTCGATCAGCACGTCTGCCTCGGCTGCGATCGCGCCGGGATCGTCCTGGGCGTCGGCACCACCGGCAATGCGTGCGTTCATCTCGGGCGCTACCGCCGCGATCGCCTGCCCCATACGGCCGAGGCTGCCATAGATGCCGATACTGGTCATGTCCGCTCCTCTGGCACAGCGACGGGAGCGCGCAATAGGGTTATTTCGCGTCCTCGTCCTGCTTCTTCGGCTTCTTGCCGAGCGGAATGGTGGCGGTGACGAACAATGCCGGCACACTGACACCCGGCGCGACATTGTGCTGGTCCGCCATCACCGTCCCCCTGCCCCCACCCGGCAGGCGGAAATCGGGGCGCAGCGGCTTCTCCGCCCAGCGCGCCTCGTCGAGGGTGGGGAGGCGCATGCCGTTCGGATTGCCGCACACGGTGATCGTGTCGCCACCCGGCCGGCAAGGCCGCTTCGGAACCATCGCGGCGTCCCCCGCTTCGTCCGGACTGGGGAAGATCGGCGCCCGATCCTGCGGGGCGAGCGCAACGAGGAGAAGGGTGGCGAGCATGGCGAGGAGTGAACGCCAGATTTGCGGCGGCGACGTGGCGGGCTACCTTGCCGAGCGACAGCTGCGGCCTAGTATCTTCGCCAGACCGCGAGACTCGGGAAAAAACTTTGAGAGACACGAACACTGGCGCCCCGAGTCCACCGACCTTCGAAGAATTAGCGCAAGCCGAGCATGACCGAAAGGAAGCCGCCGCAATAGCGATAGTGGAGGGTTTGAAGAAGGGCGAGCTACCAACTCCTGAGCCGATTGTCCGCGCGATAATCTGGCGGATTGATCGTCACGTCCTCATGCGAGAGCACGTCTATTGGAAAGAGCACAAGTTGCGGGTCGGCCTCGATGCCTTAATCTCCGCAGCGTTGGCCGCACATCTCGATCTCGCACGCGCCGAAGCTGCTTTAACGGCTTTCGCTCAGACCAAGGATTCTTTTGAGGATCACATTCGGCAGACTGTAGAAAACCCGGCTCAGAAAGAGGTGATGGCCTTCTGCGCTGCGTATGTCGGGACCGTTGATACGCTTCGACGGTTCAAGACGAGACGGCCTGATATATGGGACGAGATCGATACGCTCCGAATAAAAGGGACCGGCTCTGTCGAGTATCGATTTATCTTTGAACTGCGTCGCAATCTTTCTCACGGCTCGGTGGTTGTTCCATACTGGAATATTCGGAATGACGGTGCAGGAACTTCTGGAGCCATCCATTTCTCCTCAAGCGAGCTTTTAGCATTTGGCGATTGGGGCTCCGAGGTGAAGGGTTTCCTTCGTACGAATGCCTCAGACTCATTCTCGATTTCCGCGATAACGGCCAAATGCGTGGAGGGGCTGGCCAAGTTTCGGCGTGATCTTGAAATTCTGTTTGCGCGGCATCGAACTACGGCGGAACGGGATTTCGAAGGTATCAATAGCCTCGCTCGCCGTATCGGCAGTCGTCAATTCGCGAAGATCGTTCTGACGCCACTGATTGCCAAGGGTATCGATCCTTACGCACATTTGCATCGCTTCTTCTCATCGGAGCAAGTCGCGCGCATCCTCGATTATCCCAACCGCAGTGCAGAGCAGATCGAGTATGTCCTACGCCTGCGAGAGGCCGAAATGGATATCGATGACAGCTTGAAATCCCTCATCTACGACCTCTTTCAGGCGAAGAAGGATTTCGCGGTCGCCCCTGAGCCGCCGAGTTTGGAACCAAAATCACTCGGACAGGCTTGGCCTCCTCCCGATCTCATCGGGCCGCATGAGATCGGCGAAGGCAAATCGGAATGAGAGCCAGCCACAACATCGTCATCCTCACCGGCGCCGGGCTTTCGGCGGAGAGCGGCATCGCCACCTTCCGCGGACCGGGCGGGCTGTGGGAGGGGCACCGGGTCGAGGATGTCTGCACGCCCGAAGCGCTCGCCCGCGATCCCGAGCTGGTCCACCGCTTCTATGACGCGCGCCGGGCCAAGCTCGATGACGTCGTGCCCAATCCCGCGCACCAGGCGCTCGCCCGGCTCGATGCCGAGTGGAAGGGCGGGCTGCTGATCGTCACCCAGAATGTCGACGACCTGCACGAGCGCGCAGGCGCCAACCGGATGCTCCACATGCATGGCGAGCTGAAATCGGCGCTCTGCGCGGCGTGCGGCGACAGCAGCGAATGGGAAGGCGCGCTGCCGCCAGAGAGCGAATGCCCCGATTGCGGCAGCCCGGCGCTCCGCCCCGACATCGTGTTCTTCGGCGAGATGCCCTATCACATGGAAGTGATCGAGCGGGCGCTGGCCGATGCCGACCTGTTCGTCTCGATCGGCACCTCGGGCGCGGTCTATCCGGCGGCCGGCTTCGTCCAGACCGCGCGCCACTATGGCGCGGAGACGCTCGAGCTCAACCTCGATCCCAGCGCCGGGAGCAGCTGGTTCGGCGAGACCCGGCTCGGTCCGGCCGGCACTTTGGTGCCCCTATGGGTGGAGGAGGTTCTCGCCGCTCAGGCGTGACCCACGACATGGAGATGCGGCGCGCGGCTGTTCACGAACACTTCCTCGCGCGCGATCGGGGACCAGGGCAGCCAGCGGAACCAGGTATAGATCGTCCGCCAGCCCTCGCCGTGAGGTAGCTGGAGCAGCGTCTTGTAGGGCCGCTTCGCCTTGGGCCAGTAGAACAGGTGCAGGCGGATCGCGCCGTTCACCAGCCCGTCCAGCGTGTCGATGAACCTGGCCTCCGCCTCCGGATCGGCATCGAGATGGAATTCGGCGGTGAACAGGTCGCTGCGGATCATCAGCAGGTCGCGCGACCACACCAGCTTGAGCGGGATACGCAGCCCATATTGGACGGGCAGCTCCAGCGCGAGATAGTCCGGCCCGGCATCGGCACCGCGCATGCGCAGGCCGTGGCGCTCGGCCAGCACCGTGAACAGCGCCCTTGCCCGCGCCACATGCCAGTCGCTGAAATCCATGGCCCCAAGATGCGGTACCAGGCCCCGCACCGCAATGGCGGGACTTACCTATCCGTCCCGATTCCGCGCGCGAGCATCGATGCGACGGTGTCGGCGATCGCCTCGGGATCCACATCCTCCTGCCACACACTGTAGCGCAGCCCCAGGAACACGTTCATCCCCATGATCGCCCAGGCGTGGATCTCGTTCACGTCGTCGCGCACCTCGCCGCGCTCCGCCGCAGCCTGCAGGCGCTTTGCGATACGCTCGGCCGTGGTCGCATAGTGCATGCGGAAGCTCTCGGGATCGACGAACTCGGCTTCGTCGATGATCCGGTAGATTTCCTTGTGCGTCCGCGCGAAGCGGATGAAGGCGAGCAGCGCCGCCTGCTCCGCCGCGATCTGGCCGCCGGTCGCGCCCTTGATCGCCGGGGCGACATGCTCGCGCACCTGCTCGCTCATGTCGCGCACCAGCGCGCGGAACACGTCGTCCTTCGAATCGAAGTACGTATAGAAGCTGCCCAGCGCGACGCCGGCCCGGCGCGTGATCCCGCTGATCGAGCCGTCATGGAACCCCTTGGCGCCGAATTCCTCGGCCGCCGCGTCGAGTATCAGGCGCAGCGTGCGCCGGCCGCGCTCGGTGCGCGGTTCCTTGCCCGCGCTGGCGGCCTCGCCGCCCTGCAGGTCCGGTGCTGTGGCGTTCATGCCACGGACCCTAGCCATTGCATCTTCCCCTGTCGATCCAAGTTGAAACCCGGTTCAGGTTTCAGTATAGCCTCCGCCAACAAGGTGCAACCCGCAACGAATGACGGGTTCGAGGAGAGGGGATAACTGCATGTCACGCCTGAATTGCGCTCGTTCGATTCTGTTCGCGGGCGCTGCCCTTGCGGCACTCACCGCCGCGCCTGCCTTTGCGCAGGATGCCGCTCCCGCCGCCCCCGAAGCGCAGGACAGCGCGCTTGCCGATAGCGGCGAGATCGTCGTCACCGCCCGCCGCCGCGAAGAGAAGCTGCTCGACGTGCCGACCGCGGTGACCGCGCTCACCTCGGCCCAGCTCAACCAGGCCGGTGCCGTCGACCTGACCGACCTGCAGATCGCCTCGCCCAACACCACGCTGAAGGATGCGCGCGGCACCAACTCGACGCTCGCCGCCTTCATCCGCGGCGTCGGCCAGCAGGATCCGGTTCCGGGCTTCGAGGCCGGCATCGGCATCTATCTCGACGACATCTATCTCAACCGCCCCCAGGCGGCGGTGCTCGACATCTATGACGTCGAGCGGATCGAAGTGCTGCGCGGGCCGCAGGGAACGCTCTATGGCCGCAACACCATCGGCGGCGCGGTGAAGTACGTCACCAAGAAGCTCGAGGATCGCCCGACCCTGTCGGTCCGCGGCAATTACGGCTCGTACAACCAGGCCGACGTGATCGTCAGCGCCTCCACCCCGATCGGCTCGATGCTCAAGTTCGGCGTCGCGGGTGCCCGCCTGACCCGCGACGGCTTTGGCGAGAACAAGAATCTCGGCATCGAGAACTACAACAAGAATGTCTGGGCCGGTCGCGCCACGCTCGAGTTCGAGACGCCCGACGAGAAGATGTCGGTGCGGATCACCGGCGACTACACCCATGACAAGTCGAACGCGCGCAACGGCCATCGCCTGTTCCCGGGCCTGGTGAGCGGCTCGCCGGTGCTGTCCAACGTCTTCGACACCAATGCCGGGCTCAACAGCCCGAAGAACAATGTCGAGGCGGGCGGCATCTCGATGACGATCAACGCCGATGTGAGCGAGCACATCACGCTGCGCAGCATCAGCGCCTATCGCGAGGATACGTCCTACACCCCGATCGACTTCGATTCGACGCCTTCGGTCGATGTCGACGTGCCGGCCTATTACAAGAACAACCAGACCAGCCAGGAATTCCAGGCGCTGGTCCATGGCAGCAAGCTCAACGGCATCCTCGGCTATTATTACCTCGGTGCCAAGGCGACGACCGGCTTCGGCGTGCTGCTGTCGACCACGCTGGCGGGCTTCAACGCCTATACCGCGGGCGACGTGCGCACCGAGACGCACTCGATCTATGGCGACTTCACCTATGACATCACGCCGGCGCTGAGCCTGACGCTCGGCGGCCGCTACACCTGGGACCAGCGCAAGAGCTACGTCTTCAAGGCGAGCTATCTCGGCCTGACCCCGGATTTCGGCGGCACGCCCATTCCTGTCGGCGCGCCGTCGACCGATTTCCGCGGCACCGCCAATTTCAAGCGCTTCACCCCGCGCGCGACGCTCAGCTTCAAGCCGAGTGCGGACCACATGGTCTATGCCTCCTATTCGGAAGGCTTCAAGGGCGGCGGCTTCGATCCGCGCGGCTCAGGCACCTCGGCCCCGATCAGCAACCCGGCCGCCGGTCGCACCTATCAGGACATCTACAACTATCTCTCCTTCGATCCGGAGACAGTGAAGAGCTATGAGATCGGCTGGAAGGGCGCGGCGTTCGACCGCCGCCTGAACTGGTCGCTGGCCGGCTTCTATTCGGACTATTCGAACGTCCAGATCCCCGGCTCGGTCGGCTGCCTGATCAACAACGTCCAGAGCTTCTGCGGCATCACCACCAACGCCGCCAAGGCCGACATCAAGGGCATCGAGCTCGAGACCAACGCGGTGCTGGCACGTGGCTTCGCCGGCCCGGGGTCGAGCTTCTTCTTCAACGGCGCGCTCGGCTATATCGATGCCAAGTACAAGCGCTTCATCGGCCCGACCGGCGTGGACGTTTCGGCGGTGCGCGTGTTCCAGAACACGCCGGACTGGACGCTGGCCGGCACGCTCGGCGCAGCGCTGCCGGTGGCCGGCGGCGATCTCAACGCCACCACCACCGTGTCGTATCGCAGCCTGACCCACCAGTTCGAGACGGCCAGCCCGTTCCTCGACCAGCCGGGCTATACGCTGCTCGACGCGCACCTGGTCTACACCTTCGGCGACGGGCGCTACTCGATCGGCATCCACGGCAAGAACCTGACCGATGTGCGCTACAAGACGGCCGGCTACCAGTATATCAACAGCCGGATCGACGGCACGCCGATCCTGACGCCGACCGGCGGCTATACGCCGACGCTGGGCAAGGAAGGCGTCGCCACCGCCTTCTACGGCAATCCGCGCCAGATCTTCGGGTCGTTCAGCCTCAAATTCTGAGTATGGTGCACTGCACCTAAATTTATGAGCCGGGCGTCGCTTGACGTCCGGCTCTTTTGATGTCGAGGTATGGCCATGAACGCTTCCGTTTCAAATCCCGCGGACCGCCCCGGCTATCGCGGCGTGGTGCTGGCGATGCTGCTGCTCGTCTACACCTTCAACTTCCTCGACCGGCAGATCCTCGGCATCCTCGCCAAGCCGATCATGGAGGACCTGCACCTCACCAAGACCGAGTTCGGCGCGATCGGCGGGCTGGCCTTCGCGGTGCTCTATTCGGTGCTGGGCGTGCCGCTGGCCTATCTCGCCGACCGGACCAGCCGCTCGGGCGTGATCGCCGGGGCGCTGGCGGTGTGGAGCCTGTTCACCGGGCTGTGCGGCGTCGCCACCGGTTACTGGCAGCTCTTCCTGTTCCGCCTCGGTGTCGGCGTCGGCGAGGCGGGCGGCGTGGCGCCGTCCTATGCCGTCATCAGCGACTATTTCCCGCCAGAACGCCGCGCCCGCGCGCTGGCCATCTATTCGCTCGGCATCCCGATCGGCCTGGCGCTCGGCACGCTGCTCGGCGCCTATATCGCGGCGCTGGTGAACTGGCGCGCGGCGTTCATCACCATGGGCGTGATCGGCATCCTGATCGCGCCGGTGTTCCGCTGGGTGGTGCGCGACGTGCCGCGCCCGGCCGCTGCCAAGGGCGACGCGGCGCCGGTCAGCGCGGTGTTCGGCATCCTCGCCGGCAAGCCCGGTTTCTGGCTGCTCGCCTTCGGCGCCTCTTGCAGTTCGCTGTGCGGCTATGGCCTGGCGCTGTGGACCCCGCTGGTGCTGATGGGCAATTTCAAGTTCGATCTGGTCACCACCGGCCAGTTCATGGCGTCGCTGCTGCTGATCGGCGGCACCGCGGGCGTGTTCGCCGGCGGCTGGTTCGCCGACCGGCTCGGCAAGGGCGACCGCGCCTGGTACGCCTGGCTGCCCGCCATCGCCTGGCTGGTCACCGCGCCGCTGTTCGCGATCGGCTTCCTCACCTCGAACCCGTGGATTGCCTGGCCGCTGCTGATCATCCCCAACGGGCTCAACATCCTGTGGCTCGGCCCGGTGACCACCGCGGTCCAGCACATGGTGCCGCAGCACATGCGCGCCACCGCCTCGGGCAGCTTCCTGCTGATCAACAACCTGATCGGCATGGGCCTGGGCCCGCTGCTGATGGGCTTCCTGTCCGAGGAGCTGAAGACCAGCTACGGCGCCGACGCGCTGCGCTATGGCGCGGTGTTCTGCCTCGGCTTCTATGTAATTGCCGGGATTCTCGCGCTGCTCGCCGCCCGGCACGTGCGCAAGGGCTGGGTGGACTGAGGCAACCTAGGTAGTTTTCCGACTCGGCGCTTTCCTGAATCGCGCAGATTCTGAATTTGCACGATCATGCAAATGCGTTCCGAGGGGATGCCTTTACGGGACGGCCGGGCGGGGATGGGACCGCCCGGCCACCCGCAAACACCCCGGATCAGCGCTCGCGCGTCGCCGCGAACTTCACCTTCGAATAGCGATCGGCGATATAGCCGACTTCCCAGTTCGACTTGGCCATGAACACCGGGTTGCCGTCCCGGTCCTTGGCCATCGCGCCGCGGTTGAGCGACATGAACTCGGCCAGGTCCTTGGGATCCTCGGCCGTGATCCAGCGCGCGGTCTCGAACGGCGCCACTTCCAGCCCCGCCGCCACCTTGTACTCCGCATCGAGCCGGCTGAGCAGCACGTCGAGCTGCAGCTGGCCGACCACGCCGATGATCCAGTTCGATCCGATCTCGGGATAGAAGACCTGGGTCACGCCCTCCTCGGCCATGTCGTCCAGCGCCTTGCGCAGCTGCTTGGTCTTGGTCGGATCCTTGAGCGCGACGCGGCGTAGGATTTCCGGCGCGAAGTTGGGCAGGCCGGTGAAGCGCACGTCCGCCTTCTCGCTCAGCGTATCGCCCACCCGCAGCACGCCGTGGTTGGGGATGCCGATGATGTCGCCCGGAAACGCCTCGTCGGCCAGCTCGCGTTCGCGCGCGAAGAACAGGATCGGCGAGTGGATCGCGATCGGCTTGCCATGCCCGGTCGGCGTCAGCTTCATGCCGCGCTTGAAGGTGCCCGAGACCAGCCGCATGAACGCGATGCGGTCGCGGTGATTGGGGTCCATGTTCGCCTGGACCTTGAACACGAAGCCGGTGACCTGCCCGGCATCGGGCGCAACCGGCGCCGGCTCGGCGGGCAGCGCGTGCGGCGGCGGCGCGTGCGTCGCGATCGCCTCGATCAGCGAATCGACGCCGAATTCCTTGAGTGCCGAGCCGAAATAGACCGGGGTCAGGTCGCCGTGGCGATAGGCCTCGCCGTCGAACGCCGGATAGCCAGCCTGGGCCAGCTCGACATCCTCGCGCAGCTTGGCGAGGTTATCGGCGCTGATGATCGCGTCGAGCTGCGGATCGTCGATGCCCGAGGTCTGCACCACCTTGCCATGGAACTCGCGGCTGTCGCCCTCGGGCAACAGGAGGCGGTTGGTGGCCAGGTCGAAGATGCCCTCGAAGGTGCCGCCCATGCCGACCGGCCAGGTCATCGGGCACACGTCGAGCGCGAGCAGGTCGGCGATCTCGTCGAGCGTCTCGAAAACGTGGCGGCCTTCGCGGTCGACCTTGTTGACGAAGGTGATGATCGGCACGTTGCGCAACCGGCAGACCTCGAACAGCTTGCGCGTCTGGCTCTCGATGCCCTTGGCGACGTCGATCACCATCACCGCCGAATCGACGGCGGTCAGCGTGCGATAGGTGTCTTCGGAGAAGTCCTCGTGGCCCGGCGTGTCGAGCAGGTTGAAGGTCACCCCGTTCCGCTCGAAGGTCATCACCGAGCTGGTCACCGAGATGCCGCGCTGCTGCTCGATCTTCATCCAGTCCGAGCGGGCGCGCCGCGCCTGGCCACGCGCCTTGACCTCGCCGGCAAGGTGGATCGCGCCGCCGAACAGCAGCAGCTTTTCGGTGAGCGTGGTCTTGCCCGCGTCGGGGTGCGAGATGATGGCGAAGGTACGGCGGTCTGAAACTGGCATGATCGCGCGCCTTTAGAGCATCGCAGCGAAAAGTGGGAACCGGTTTTCGTGCGCGCGATGCGTCAACCCAAGACTCGCCTCAGTCGCGCAACGTCACGCGCATCGTGAAGGTCCGCGACTGGCCCGGCGCATAGCGCTGCATCAGCGGCTTGTCCCAGATTTCGCCGGTGAAGCCATAGGGATCCGCGATGCCGTGCCAGGGCTCGATGCACAGATAGTTCGCGCCCGGCTTCATCCACAGACCGAGCGCCGGCGTATCGGGGAAGTCGCAGGCCAGCTGCGGCCCGCCCAGCGCACCATAGCGGAGCGACTGGCTGCGCACCGGATTCCACACCAGCGCGTCGCGCTCGAACAGCTCGTCATAAAGCTCGAGCACCCGTCCATCGACCGGGCTCTCCCAGCCTTCCGAATCCATCCAGCCCCCCTTGACGATCGCCGCAAGCTGGCCCGGCTCATCATCGGCGAAAGTGATCTGATGCTCCTCCTTCGCCGCGCCGTACGGCAGCGGCCAGGCGAAGGCCGGGTGGAAACCGAAGCTCGCCGGCATGTCGACCTCACCGGTGTTGGTGACTTTGATGTCCATCGAGAGCGTCGCGCCGCCGAGCGAGAACGCCGCATCGAGCGCGAAGGCGAAGGGATAGACCGCCCGGGTCGCGTCATTGTCGACCAGCCGCAGGACCGCCCGGTCCGGCGCCTGCTCGACCAGCGTGAAATCCTGCTTCCGTGCGAAGCCGTGCTGGGGCAGCGGATAGCTGCGGCCGTCCAGCCGATATGCGTCGTCCATCAGCCGCCCGACGATCGGGAAGAGCAAGGGCGCCCGCCCGCTCCAGAAGGCCGGATCAGCATCGGTCATCAGCTCGCGCCCCTCGGCATCGGTGAGCGACGACAGCTCGGCCCCAAAGGGATTGATCGCGGCGCCCAGCTCGTCCGATGCGATGCGAATCCAATTGTCAGCCACGCTTGCCCTCCGTTCCTGTCACCCTATCTGGCGCTAGCACGGCGCCCGCGCCGGCAACAATCTGCGGCGCGGCATCCTGTCGCGCGGGTCCAACGGAGCAGCTTCATGGAAATCGGCGTCATCGGCCTCGGCCATATGGGCATCGGCATTGCCCGCAACATCGCCAAGGCGGGCCACCGCCTCACCGTGTGGAACCGCGATCCCGCCAAGGCCGACGCGCTGGTCGCGGAGGGCGCCGTCCGCGCCGCCAGCCCCGCCGAGGCGGCGCAGGGCGAGGTGGTCGTGACGATGCTCGCCAACGATGCGGCGGTGGAAGCAGTGACCTTCGGCGAGAACGGTATCCTGCAGGCCAACTCCCAGGCGATCCACGTCTCGATGAGCACGATCGCCCCCACGCTGGTCACCCGGCTCGACGCGGCCCACCGCGAGGCCGGCATGCGCTTCCTCTCGGCGCCGGTATTCGGCCGGCCCGATGTCGCCGCCGCCGGCGCGCTCAATATCGTGGCGGCCGGCGACGCAGGGCTGATCGCCGCCTGCCAGCCACTGTTCGAGGCGATCGGCCAGCGCGTCTTCCCGGTCGGCGACCGACCGGAGCAGGCGAACATCGTCAAGCTCTCGGGCAATTTCATGATCCTCGCCGCGGTCGAGAGCTTTGCCGAGGCGATGGCGCTGGGCGAGAAGAACGGCGTTGCCCCGGCGACCTTTGTCGAAGTGATGACCGAGACGCTGTTCGGCGGCCGCAGCCACCGCGTCTATGGCGAGATCCTAGCCGAGCAGCGCTTCCGCCCGGCGGGCTTCACCGCCCCGCTCGGCCTCAAGGACATGAACCTGGTGGCGTCGCTCGCCAATGACAGCCGCGTCCCGATGCCACTGCTCGGGGTGATCCGCGACCATCTGCTGAGCGCGATGGCACGCGAAGGCGAGGATCTCGACTGGTCAGGTCTGGCCCTGGCGGTACGGGCCGACGCTGGGCTGTAGTCCACTAATCCTCCCCGGAGGGGAGGGGGACCAGCGAAGCTGGTGGAGGGGGAATGCCGCGGGCGATATCGCTTGCCGCGGCCCTCTCCACCACCGCCTGCGGCGGCGGCCCCCCTCTCCCTCCGGGAGAGGAACTGATCCGGACAACTACCCCCGCACCTTCGCCCAGGCGCTGCGCACCGCGGCGATGGTCACTTCCGCATCGACAAGATGCGTCGCCGCCGAGCTCACTGACACGCGCATCACCCATTGCCCGCGCCACAGCGCCGCGCCGAGGAACGCGACCGCGTCCTCCTGTACCTGGCGCACCACCGCGAGCGTCGCATCGTCGCTGTCGCCGAAGCGCAGCATGAACTGGTTGAGCGCGACAGGGCAGACCAGGGCGACGCCGGCATCGCCGCCCAGTGTCTCGCCCATATGCGCCGCCACCGTGCAGTTGCGCGTCACCAGCTCGGCAATCCCTTCGCGCCCGAGCCGCCGGATCATTGCCCAGGTGGCGAAGCCGCGCGCCCGGCGCGACAGCTCGGGCACATAGGCCGAGGGATCACGCTCCGCATCCTGGGCGGGCGGGAGATAGCTCGCCGAGATCGCCATCGCGCGGCGGTGCGCCTCGGCATCGCGGACGATCGCGAAGCCGCAATCATAGGGTGTCTGCAGCCATTTGTGCCCGTCGGTCGCCCAGCTGTCCGCCAGTTCGACACCAGCGGTAAGATGCCTGCGCGCCGGTGCCGCCTGCGCCCAGAGCCCGAACGCGCCATCGATGTGCAGCCAGGCCCCGGCGGCCCGGGCCAGCGGCGCGATCTCGGCAAAGGGATCGCAGGCGCCGGTGTTGATCTGCCCGGCCTGGGCGATCGCGATCACCGGCCCTGTGCACCCGCGCAGCACCCGCTCGAAATCGCCCGCCAGCATCCGCCCGGCTCCATCGGTCTCGACCGTCTTCACGCGCCTGGCGCCGAGGCCGAGATATTTCAGCCCCGAGAATACCGTGGCATGCGCATCCGCGCCGATCAGCACCTCGATCGGCGGCGCGCCGAACATGCCTTCCGCCTCCACGTCCCACCCCGCCCGGCGCAGCACTTCGCTCCGCGCCGCCGCCAGGCAGACGAAATTGGCCACCGTCGCCCCGGTGACGAAGCCGACCGAGCTTTCGCGCGGCAGGTCGAGCAGTTCGAGCAGCCAGTCGGCCGCGACCTTCTCCACTGCCGATGCTGCCGGCGCCGCCACGACATTGCCAACATTCTGCCCCCAGGCCGAGGCGAGCCAATCCGCCGCGACGCCCGTCGGGTGCGAATTGCCGATCACCCAGCCGAAGAAACGCGGGCCGGTCATCGCACGAATGCCCGGCGTCGCCGCCTCGACCAGATGCTCGATCACCGAGACCGGATCGTCGCCCTCCTCGGGCAAGGGGGCGGCGAATGCCTCGAGCATCGCCGCATAGTCGGCGACCGGCGTGGTCTCCGCCGCCGCCACGCCGCGCCGATAGGCGATCGCGTGCGCCGCCGCATGCTCCAGCGCCGTCCATTCGTCCTGTATCACCGCTTCCTCTCCCAAGGCCGTGACGATGCCCCGTCCGGTCGCGGGGCGCATTCCGGAACTTGCGCTCAGCCCTCGCGGTGCACCGCGAAGCCCTGCCAGCTCTGGTTGACCGGCATCAGCTCGAGCGTGTTGATGTTGAGGTGCGGCGGCAGCGTCGCCACCCACAGGATCGTCTCGGCGATGTCCTCGCCAGTCATCGGGTTCACGCCGCCATACAGCTTGTCGGAGGTTTCCTGGCTGCCGGTGCGCACCAGGGTGAACTCGGTCTCGACCATGCCCGGCTCGATCGAGGTTACGCGCACCCCCGTGCCGTGCAGGTCGGCACGCAGGTCCAGGCTCAGCTGGCGGACGAACGCCTTGGTCGCCGCATACACATTGCCGCCCGGATAGGGATAGTTGGCCGCGACCGAGGACAGGTTGATGATCGCACCCTTCCGCTCGATCAGCATCGGCAGCAGCTTGTGGGTGATCGAGGCGAGCGCGACGACATTGGTGTCGATCATCGTCTTCCAGTTGGCCAGCGACGCCTGCTGCGCCGGCTCCAGGCCGAGCGCGAGGCCGGCATTGTTCACCAGCAGGTCGATGCCGCGGAAATCCTCGGGCAGCGAATCGAGCGCCGCGTCGCGCGCCGCTTCGTCGCGGATGTCGAAGGCGAGGGTGCGGACATTGTCGCGCTGGAGCCTGGCCAGCCGGTCCTCGCGCCGCCCGGTGGCGACGACGTTCCACCCGGCATCGGCAAAGGCATGGACGCAGGCCTCGCCAATCCCTGCGGTTGCGCCGGTGATGAGTGCGGTGGGCATGCGGCTGCTCCTTCTATTGCGGTGCGGCGGCTATGCGGATTTGGTCGCGCCAAGGCAACGGGAAGAAGTCTCGGAAGCGCCGGGCGCACGCACATGCAGCGATTGCATTCGTATGTGTTGAAACGACCATTGACGCTGCAGTGCAGCATAGCCACTTGCGCGGTGATGCACGCCCCGCTCTCCACCCCCCGCACCCATAATGTCGGCCTCGTCCATTTCGCGCTGGCGATGGGCGGCTTCGCCATCGGCACCACCGAATTCGCGACGATGAGCCTGGTGCCGTACATGGCCGAGGGTCTGGGGATCGACGTACCGAGTGCCGGCCATGTCATCAGCGCCTATGCGCTGGGCGTGGTCGTCGGCGCGCCGCTGATCGCGGTCGGCGCGGCGAAACTGTCGCGGCGGCTCACCCTGCTCCTGCTGATGGGCGCCTTTGCGCTGTTCAACACGCTGAGCGCATTGGCGCCCAATTATCATTGGCTGCTGCTGTTCCGCTTCCTCTCGGGCCTGCCGCACGGTGCCTATTTCGGCATCGCCGCGCTGGTCGCCGCCTCGCTCGTGCCGCTCAACAAGCGATCCCAGGCGGTCGGGCGGATGATGCTCGGCCTCACGGTGGCGACGATCCTGGGCGTGCCGCTTGCCAACTGGCTCGGCCAGGCAGTCGGCTGGCGCTGGGGCTTCGTGGTTGTCGGCGTGCTCGCGCTGGCCACCGTCGCGCTGGTCGCCGCGCTCGCGCCGCGCGATCCGCCCCAGCACGGCGCCAGCCCGCTCAAGGAGCTGGGCGCGCTCGCCAATGGCCAGGTCTGGCTGACGCTCGGCATCAGCGCGATCGGCTTTGGTGGCATGTTCTGCGTCTACACCTTTGTCGCCTCGACCATGCTGGAGGTCACCCGCACCGCGCCGGCGATGATCCCGCTAGTCCTCGCAGTGTTCGGCGTCGGCGCGACGCTGGGCAGCATCATCGTGCCCAGATTCGCGGATCGCGCGCTGATGCCCACCGCCGCCACGCTGCTGCTCGGCAGCGCCGTCGCGCTCGCGCTCTATCCGCTCGCGGCGCACCAGCTATGGAGCATCGCGCTCGACATCTTCGCGATCGGCTTCCTCGGCGCACTCGGCGCGGTGCTGCAGACCCGGCTGATGGACGTCGCCGGCGAAGCCCAGGGGCTCGCCGCGTCGCTCAACCACTCCGCCTTCAACTTCGCCAATGCGCTCGGCCCCTGGCTGGGCGGCCTCGCGATCGCGGCGGGCTATGGCTGGACGTCGACCGGCTGGGTCGGCGCGTTGCTCTCGCTCGGCGGGTTCGCGGTGCTGGTGGTGGCGGTGCTGGTCGAGCGCAGGACGAAGTAACCCAGCAGCGCCGACAGGACCGATCCGGCGAGCACGCCGATCTTCACTTGGTCGGTCAGCGGCCCCGGCGGGAAGGCGAGCCCGCCGATGAACAGGCTCATCGTGAAGCCGATGCCGGCGAGCAGCGCCATGCCGTAGATCTGCCCCCAGCGGGCATGCGGGCGCGGTGCGAGGCCCGCCTTCACCGCCAGCCAGATGCTGCCGAACACACCGATCTGCTTGCCGAGGAACAGGCCCAGCGCGACGCCGAGCGGCAGCGGCGCGAGCAGCACTTCGGGGCCAAGCCCGCCCAGCGACACGCCGGCATTGGCGAAGCCGAACAGCGGCACGATGGCAAAGGCCACCCAGGGATTGAGCGCATGCTCCAGCCGGTGCGCGGCGGCGCGCGGGATCATCATAGCGGTCGCCACCCCGGCGATGGTGGCGTGTACGCCCGAGGCATAGATGGCGAGCCACAGCAGCACGCCCAGCACCAGATAGGGCGCCAGCCGCTTCACCCCCATCCGGCCCAGCGCGAACATGCAGGCGAGCGCAATACCGGCGCCAAGCAGCGCGACAAGGTTGAGCTTGGCGGTATAGGCCAGCGCGATGATCAGCACCGCGCCCATGTCGTCGACGATGGCGATCGTGGTGAGCAGCAGCTTGAGCGCCGCCGGCGCCCGCTTGCCGAGCAGGCCGAGCAATCCCATCGCGAAGGCGATATCGGTGGCCGCCGGGATCGCCCAGCCACGCGCCAGCCCGGGACTCCCCATCGTGACGGCCAGATAGACCAAAGCCGGCACCACCATGCCGCTCGCCGCGGCGATCACCGGCAGGGTGCGCTGCGACCAGCTGGCGAGCTGGCCTTCGGTCACCTCCGCCTTGATCTCCAGCCCGACGAGCAGGAAGAACACCGCCATCAACGCATCGTTGATCCAGTGGTGGACGCTGAGCGGCCCCAGCTCTGCGTGGAGCAGATGGAAATAGTCGCCGGCGAGCGGTGAATTGGCGACGATCAGCGCGAGCGCCGAGGCCAGCATCAGCACGATCCCGCCGGCGGCCTCGCTCTCCAGGAATTCGCGCAGACGGTTCCTGGAATAGGGCGGCGTCGAGGTCTCGGGCGGCGTCATGCCCGATCTCTATGGGGTGAAGATCGTGCTGCAAAGCCGGATCGGCACGGCCCCTCCCGGCACCGTGCCGATCCCGGCATTATGCCTTGGCCAGCGCCTCGGCGATAAGCTTGCGGCTGTTCTCGATCCCGTAGAGCGCGATGAAGCTGCCCATCCGCGGCCCCTGCTCGCTGCCGAGCAAGGTCTCGTAGAGCGCCTTGAACCAGTCGCGCAGATTCTCGAACGCGTCGGTCTTGCCGATCTCGTAGACGATGTTCTGGATATCCTCGGCCGAAGCACTCTCCGGCAGCGCGGCGAGCTGTGCGTCGAGCTGGCGCAGCGCACCCGCTTCGGCTTCGCTCGGCGCGCGGCGCTGCAGCGTCGGCTCGACGAAATCCTTCGCATAGCGGATCGCATAGCCGACCATCCGGTCGAGCTCGGGATGCGATTCGGGCGAGAGGTCCGGCGAATAGCGGCGCAGGAAGCCCCAGATCGTCTCGCGATTGCCCACGCCCGGCAGGCTGACCAGGTTGAGCAGCAGCCCGAAGGTCACCGGCAGCGTCTCGGCGGGCACCTTGCCGTTGTGGATATGGTGCACCGGATTGCCGAGCTTCTGCGCGAGTTCCTGGGTCGGGTAATTGGCGCGGAACTGCCAATATTCCTCGATCGCGCGCGGGATCAGCCCCAGGTGCAGCGACTTGGCCTTTTTCGGCTCGCGGTAGATGTAGAAGCTCAGGCTCTCGTCCGGCCCATAGGTCAGCCACTCGTCGATCGACAGGCCATTGCCCTTGGACTTGGAGATCTTCTCGCCCTTGGCGTCGAGGAACAGCTCGTAGATCAGCCCCTCGGGACGCCGCGCGCCGAGCACCTGGGCGATCTTGCCGCTCTGGATGCCGCTGTCGATCAGGTCCTTGCCGTACATCTCGTAATCGACGCCGAGCGCGGCCCAGCGCATGCCCCAGTCGGGCTTCCATTGCAGCTTGGCCTGGCCGCCGAAGATCGACTGCTCGATCGTCTCGCCTTCGTCCTCGAAGCGGATGATCCCCGCCTCGGCATCGACGACTTCCACCGGCACCTGCAGCACCACGCCCGACTTGGGGCTAACCGGCAGTACCGGCGAATAGGTCGCCGCCCGCTCGGCACGCAGCGTCGGCAGCATCACGTCCATGATCGCCTGGTAGTTGCGCAGAACCTTGCGCAGCGTCTCGTCGAAGCGGCCCGAGCCATAATAGTCGGTCGAGGACGCGAACTCGTACTCGAAACCGAAGCGATCGAGGAATTCGCGCAGCATCGCATTGTTGTGCGCCGCGAAGCTCTCGAACTTCTCGAACGGATCGGGAATGCGCGACAACGGCTTGCCGAGATGCTCGGCGAGCAGCGCCTGGTTCGGCACATTGTCCGGCACCTTGCGCAGGCCATCCATGTCGTCGCTGAACGCGATCAGCCGGGTCTTGCCGCCGGTCATCTCCTCATAGGCGTGGCGCACCATGGTGGTGCGCAGCACTTCCTGGAAAGTGCCGATATGCGGCAGGCCCGAGGGGCCATAGCCGGTCTCGAACAGCACCGGCGAACCGTCGGGCTTGCCCTGCGGATAGCGTTTCACCAGCTTGCGCGCTTCTTCGTAGGGCCAGGCCTTGGACTCGAGTGCGGCTGCGCGCAGGATGCTATCGTCTGTCATGATCCGCCGCGCGTGCGCGAACGGGCGCGTTTTTGCAAGTTCTCGGGGGTGCAAATCCCGGCCAAGGCTTGCGGATATCCAGCGCGCCGGGACACTCTGCCTTGATGCGAATCGCGATCTTGCTGCCATTTCTTGTTTCGGCCTGTGCCGGCCAGTCTTCGAATCCGGCGGAGAGCGCGGAGGAATTTGGCGCGCGGCTGCAAAACCATCGGGCTCCCTCCCTGACCGAGGTCGAGCCGTTGGAACGGGCGCTGGAAAAGATGGCGTGCATCGGAAAACTGGATCGCTGGAAGCGAAGCTACGCGTTCTCGATTCCGGCAAGAACCGTAGATGAAACGCATATCGATTTCGAACTGAAGAGAGCCGGCAGGGCGGGGGTAGAACCCGGAATCGAGCGCACCTTTCCGGGGGCCTTTCTTGGCAATGACGATACACCCACCAAGATGGCCGCGGGCCGCTTCGACAGGCGAACCGGCCAAATAGCCCTTGATTACTGCGGGGAGAATCTTGGCTGAGGCGGCCACAGCGCGAACCAGGCTTCCAATGTAGGATTTCGCCTGAGATAGACTCGTAGATGCACGAGTCGGCAAAGATCCTCATCCCCCATTTCACCCCCGTGCCGTTGGCGCGCAGCCGCAAGGACGGGTGGACGCCGGCCCGCCAGCGCATCTTCCTCGCCGCGCTCGCCACCACCGGAATCGTCTCGCGCGCGGCAAAGGCGGCGGAGATGGGCGTCACCTCCGCCTACAACCTGCGCAGGCGCAAGGGCGCCGAGAGTTTCGCCGCCGCCTGGGACACGGTCGAGCGCGAAGCGCGCGACCGGGCACTCGCCTATGTCGTCGAGCATGTCCTGAACGGCGAGACCCGCCCGCGCTTCTATCGCGGGCGCTTCGTCGGCACCGTCCACCGCGTCGACCAGAAGGTCATGCTCGCCGCCGTCCGCGCCATGTATGCGGAGCCGCCGCGACGGCGCGGGCCAAAGTGAAATGATTTGGTGCGACTCCCTTCACTTTGCCGGGCAAGCAAGGCTAGAACGAAAGGCGTACATGACCGCGCATCCCGCCTTTCCGGCCAGCCATGGTGACATTCCGCGCGGGCCGGCGCTGTGGGAGGGGCGCAGTTCGCTCGGTGCGATGCTGGCGTTGTGGTTACCGTCGCTCATTGCTCTCGGGTTGCTCTTTGGCGGCGTGCTGGCCGCGGCGCTGACCCCGGGGATTCCCGGCACCGCCACGTTGCGCATCGGCCGGGAGGTCATCCCGATCGACTCGGAAACCGCGGGGGTGATCAGCACGGGCTTTGTCGGCATCATGCTGCTGTTCCTGCTCGTCTTCCTCGCCGCGATCCTCGTGCCGATCGTGCGGAGCCGCCGCCAGCATTATCGGGTCGACCGGCAGGCGGCGGAATTGGCGGCGGATGGCATGATCGATCGGATCGCGATCGCCGATATCCGCCGCGTCCTCGTGCACGGCTATGGCGCCTGGCACCGGGTGCGCATCGTCGGCAGCGATCGCGGGCGGATCCTCATGCTGCTCGGCAGCCGTGACGCCGCGCGCCTGCTCACCACGCTGCGCGGGCTCGGCGTCGATTGCGGCGAACTCGATGCGATCGAGCGGCCCGCCGAAGCCGACCGGCTTCTCCCGGGCGAGTCGGTGCGGTGGCGCGGGCGCCCGGGCCTTGCCTCGTTCGATTCCGGCCGTGCCTTTCTGCTGTTCGCCTTGTGCCTGCCGCTGATCTTCCTGATCGTGGCACTGACGATGATCTGGAGTTCGGCGCCCTTTGCGGTGGCGGGGTTCTTCTGCTCCGGGATGGTCTTCTGCCTGTTCGGCTATCTGGCGCTCTATCTGCTCGCCATTTTCCATGAACGCCTGCGCGCCTGGTTCTTCGATGCGTTCGGCACGGTGGTGGTGACCGACCGGCGCATCGCCTGGGCGGCGCCCCTCACCGGCAGATTCTACCGCGACCTTGCCTTCTCCGATCTGCTCGAAGCCGCGATTGTCGAGCGCAAGGGCCGCCGCGCCTGGGTCGCGCTCACGATCCGCAAAGGCGATGACGTGCGCAGCGAGGACCTGCGCGGCCTGCCCGATGCGGATCGCTTCCTCGCCGTGCTGCGGCCAGGCGCGCAATGAACCTCCCCTATCCCGCCCTTCACGCCAGCCACGGCGGCGTCTGGATCGCCATGCCGGACGGCGATTGCCGGGCGATCGGCCGGGGCGAGGCGATCCGCATCGCCGCGGACACGCCGGTGATCCTGCTCAACGCGCCGCTGATCGGCCAGCGGCTCGGCTATGCCGAACTGTCCGGGCTCGACCTGCTCGAGCTGTTCGCCTTCCTCCACCCCGCGCGCTTCATGGTGCCGACGCCCAAGGGGCTGGCCCGCGTCGCCGGCCTCGACGCGCCAGAGAATGACGCGGACATCGCCCCCTTCCTCCGGGCCGCCGCCGCAAGGCTGCTCGCCGTCACCGAGGGGGCTTGGCCGGAGCGCGAGGGCGCCTGGAACTCGGTCCAGTCGCTCTTCCGTCTGCGCTGGCCCTGGGCGCCGGTGGTCAGCCAGCGGATCGCCAAGCCCGCCCAGGCCGAACGCTGGCTCTTCTCCAGGCTGCCCGAATGGACCGAGCAGCCGCCGCGCGTGCCGCCGCGCACCGTGACGCTCGCCGATACCGAGGTCGCCGACCGCCTCGCTCGCCTCACCGGCAGCACCGCCGAGCGCCGCCAGGGCCAGCGCGACTATGCCGCCGCCGCCGCGGGCGCCTTCGCCCCGCGCGACATGCGCGAATCGCCGAACCTGGTGCTGGCCGAGGCCGGCACCGGCATCGGCAAGACGCTCGGCTATCTCGCCCCCGCCTCGCTCTGGGCCGAGCAGGCCGGCGGCGCGGTCTGGGTCTCCACCTTCACCAAGGCACTGCAACGCCAGCTCGGCCATGAGGGCGAGCGGCTGGTCGCCGATCCGGAAGCCCGCAAGAAGCGCATCGTCACCCGCAAGGGCCGCGAGAATTACGTCTGCCTGCTCAACCTGGAGGACGCGCTGCAGGGCGGCTTCGCGGGGCGCGCAGCGATCCTCGCCCAGCTGGTCGCACGCTGGGCCGCCTATACCGCCGATGGCGACATGATCGGCGGCGATCTGCCCGGCTGGCTCCCCACCCTGTTCCGCCGCAACGGCTCGACCGCGCTGACCGACCGGCGCGGCGAATGCATCTATGCCGGCTGCCCGCATTACCGGAAATGCTTCATCGAGCGCGCCGCCCGCGCCTCGGCGGATGCGGACATCGTCATCGCCAACCATGCGCTGGTGATGGTCAATGCCGCGCGGGGTCGCGAGACCGCGAGCCGCCCGACCCGCTATGTCTTCGACGAGGGGCATCATTTGTTCGATGCCGCCGATGCGATGTTCGCCGCCGCGCTCACCGGTCAGGAAGCGATCGAGATCCGTCGCTGGGTCACCGGCCCCGAATCGGGATCGCGCGGCCGGCGCCGGGGCCTCGCCGCCCGCCTGTCCGACGTCGCCAGCTATGACGAGGAAGGCGGCCGGGCGATCACCGAGGCGGTCGAAGCCGCCCGCGCGCTGCCGAGCGACGGCTGGCTCCAGCGGCTGAACGAGGGCGAGCCCTTCGGTCCTGTCGAGCAGCTCCTCGCCGCGGTACGCGGCCTCGTCTACGCCCGCGATGGAAACGGCGCCGCGGAGGCCGGCTATGGACTGGAGACCGAACTGGCCGAGCCCGACGGCACGCTGGTCGAGGCGGCCGGCCCGGCGGGCGAGGCGCTCGATTCGCTGCTCCGGCCCCTGGTCAAGCTCGGCCGGCGGCTCGAGGCGGTGCTGGCGGAGGCGCCCGACTGGATGGACGGTCCGGCGCGCGCCCGGATCGAGGGCGCGGTCGCCTCGCTCGGCTGGCGCACCGATACGGTCGGCGCCTGGCTCGCGTTGATCGCCCGGATCGGCGGCCCGGCCGATTCGGCCTTCGTCGACTGGCTCGCGGTCGATCGGGTCGAGGGACGCGAATATGATGTCGGCCTGCACCGCCATTGGCTCGATCCGTCCAAGCCCTTTGCCGAGACCGTGCTCAAGCCCGCCCATGGCGCGCTGATCACCTCGGCCACCCTGCGGGCCGGCGGCGACTGGGACGTGGCCGAGGCACGCTCGGGCGCTGTGCACCTGATGCGCCCCGCCCAGCGCTTCGAGGCAGTGAGCCCATTTAACTACGCGGTACAGGCCGAGGTGCTGATCGTCACCGACGTCAAGCGCGGCGACATGCCCGCCCTTGCAAACGCCTATGCCCGGCTGATCGTCGCGGCCGAGGGCGGCACGCTCGGCCTGTTCACGGCGATCCGTCGTCTCCGCGCCGTCCACGCCCGAGTCGCGGACCGGCTGGCCCGCGAGGGCCTGCCCCTGCTCGCCCAGCATGTCGATCCGATCGACACCGGCACCCTGGTGGACATCTTCCGCGACGATCCCCGCGCCTCGCTGCTCGGCACCGATGCGTTGCGCGACGGGGTGGACGTGCCCGGCGATTCGCTGCGGCTGGTGGTGATGGAGGGGATTCCCTGGCCCAAGCCGACCGTGCTCCATGCCGCGCGGCGCCTGGCCGGGGGCGGCACCGCCTATGACGATCGCATCGTCCGTGCCCGGCTCGCCCAGGCATTCGGCCGGCTGATTCGCCGGGCGGACGATCGCGGCACCTTCGTGCTGCTGTCCGCCGCCAGCCCCTCGCGGCTGCTCGACGCCTTTCCGCCGGGCACGCGGGTGACGCGCGTCACGCTGGATCAGGCGGTTGATCGCGTCCGGCTTTCCTTGGCCGCCAAGCTGGGGCAAGAGGCCCCGGCGAACGCCTGACCGGGGATTCCATGAAGACGCTCACGCTGCTCCGCCACGCAAAATCGGGATGGGACGATCCCGTGGCGCGCGATTTCGATCGGCCGCTCAATCCCAAGGGGCAGCGTGCCGCCGCGATGATGGGGCGGCACCTCAAGGCCGAGGGGCTGGAGTTCGACCATGTCGTCGCCTCCCCCGCGGCGCGGGTGGTCGAGACGCTGGCGCAGGTCGCCACCGGCTATGGCAGCGATCTCGCCCCGCACTGGGACCAGCGCCTCTATCTCGCCTCTGCGGCAACGCTGCTCGACGTGATCCACGAGCTGCCCGCCGGCGCCGACCGCGTGCTCTTCTCCGGGCACAATCCCGGGCTCGAGGAGCTGGTGCTGCTGCTCTGTGCCGACAATGCGCTGCGCGATTCGGTCGAAGTGAAGTTCCCCACGGCGAGCCTGGCCGAGATGCGCTTCGATGTCGCCGACTGGCGCGACGTGAAACCCGGCAAGGCCGAGCTGCTCCGCTTCACCCGCCCGCGCGACCTCGATTCGACGCTGGGGCCGGACTACAACTAGCTGTCCTCGTCGAGCGCCTTGGAGAGCGAATCGCGCACCGCCTTCAGGGCCTGTGTGTCGGTCTTGCCGCGGGGGGTGGGAGCAGCGGTCCCCGCCGCGGCCCGTGCGGCCTTGTTGCCCTTCTCCGCGGCGAGCAGCTTCTGCACGCCGCGGATGGTATAGCCCTGGTTGGAAAGCAGGTCGTGGATGCGCCGCACCAGCGCGACGTCCTCAGGCCGGTAATAACGGCGGTTGCCCGCCCGGGTGAGCGGACGGAGCTGCGGAAACCGTGTTTCCCAATAGCGCAGGATGTGCTGCGGGCGCCCGATCTCCTGGGCGAGCTCCCCTATCGTCCGTAGCGCGCCAGCAGCCTTTTCGGCCCCCGGCATCGGCTACTTCCCGCTCAGCTCGCCGAGACGATGCGGTCGCGCATCATCTGGCTTGCACGGAAGGTGAGGACCCGGCGCGGTGCGATCGGCACTTCGACCCCGGTCTTCGGATTGCGGCCGACTCGCTCGCCCTTGTCGCGCAGGATGAAGCTGCCGAAACCCGAAATCTTGACGTTCTGGCCCTCGGCCAGCGCCTCGCACATATGGCTGAGAATCTGCTCGACCAGCCGCGCAGCATCCGCACGAGACAGCCCCACCTCGTGATGAAGCGATTCGGCGAGATCAGCCCTGGTCAGCGTGCCCGCAGCCGTCATCCGGCAACTCCCCCTTGCGTTCTACTGTGTCGAGTTAGTCGTATCAGATTGTTTCGACACAGCAAACGGGAACATTGGGGTCCCGGAATGATTATCTGCGTTTTTTCGCAGCTATCAGAAACGCACCACCGCTGCGCCCCAGGTGAAACCGCCGCCCATCGCCTCCAGCACCAGCAGGTCTCCTTGCCGGATCCGCCCGTCCCGCACTGCCGCGTCGAGCGCAAGCGGCACCGAGGCGGCGGAGGTGTTGGCGTGCTGGTCGACGGTGACGATCACCTTCTCGGCCGGCAGGTCGAGCTTGCGTGCCGTCGCGTCGAGGATGCGGGCATTGGCCTGGTGCGGCACCACCCAATCGACATCCTTGGGCTCGAGCCCCGCCAGGGCGAGCGACTCGGACATCACCGTAGCGAGGTTGACCACTGCGTGGCGGAACACCTCGCGGCCCTTCATGCGCAGCTTGCCGACGGTCTGGGTGGTAGAGGGACCGCCATCGACATAAAGCATGTCGTTGTAACGGCCATCGGCGTGGAGCTTGGTCGCCAGGATGCCGCGACCATCTTCGTCCGCCGTATCCTGCGCTTCGAGCACGATGGCGCCGGCACCATCGCCGAACAGTACGCAGGTCGCGCGGTCTTCCCAGTCGAGGATGCGACTGAAGGTCTCGGCGCCGATCACCAGTGCCCGCTTGTGGACGCCGGCACGCAGCATCGAATCGGCGACCTGCACGGCATAGAGGAAGCCCGAACAGACCGCGGCGACGTCGAACGCCACGCAGTCGTTGATCCCGAGCAGCGCCTGCACCTTGGTGGCGGTCGCCGGGAAGGTCTGGTCCGGAGTCGCGGTGGCGAGGACGATCAGGTCGATATCCGCGGCGGCGGTACCGGCATTCGCCAGCGCGGCCTTGCTGGCCTCCGCGGCCAGCGTGCCGGTGGTCTCGTCCGGTCCCGCGATGTGGCGGAAGCGGATGCCCGTACGCTCGACGATCCACTCGTCGCTCGTATCCACTTCCTGGGCGAGTTCGGCGTTGGAAACGCGGCGAGGCGGCAGGGCGGAGCCAGTGCCGATGATGACGGAACGCAAGGTCATCTTACTGTGTCTACGCCGCCTTTGCTTCGAAGTTCCCGAGATCCTCGGCGATGCGGCGATTCAGATCGTCACGCAGCATCTTCGCCGCGAAGCCGATCGCGGTGTCGACACCGAGTTCGTTGGCGCTGCCATGGCTCTTCACGACGATGCCGTTCAAGCCGAGGAAGACCGCGCCATTGTGGTTGTTGGGATCGAGGTGCGTGCGCAGCAGCTCGGTCGCCGGCTTGGAGATCAGGAAGCCGATCTTCGAGCGGGTCGAGCTGGAAAAGGCGCGCTTGAGCAGGTCCGCGACGAACCGCGCGGTGCCCTCCACCGTCTTCAGGGCGATGTTGCCCGAGAAGCCGTCGCACACGATCACGTCGACATCGCCGCGCGAAAGCTTGTTGCCCTCGATGAAGCCCTGGAAATCGAGGCGAAGATGCTCGGCCTTGCGCAGCTCGGCCGCGGCTTCGCGGATCGAGTCGGTGCCCTTCATGTCCTCGGTGCCGATGTTGAGCAGCGCGACCCGCGGGTTCTGCAGGTCGAGCGCGGTGCGCGCATAGGCGGCACCCATCACGGCGAACTGGACGAGGTTGCGGGCATCGACTTCGGTGTTGGCGCCCAGATCGAGCATCACCGTGTCGTTCTCGCCCAGGGTCGGCATCAGCGCGGCGAGCGCAGGACGATCGATCCCCGGCATGGTGCGCAGCGACAGCTTGGCCATCGCCATCAGCGCGCCGGTATTACCCGACGAGACAGCGGCGCCGGCCTTGCCCTGCTTCACCAGGTCGATGGCGATTCCCATCGACGTGGTCTTGGCACGCCGAATCGCCGCGCTCGGCTTCTCTTCCGAGGCGACGACGTCCGGTGCGTGGACGATTTCGGAGGCGGCCGTCAGGTTCGGGTGGTTCTTCAGACCCTCGCGGATCTGTGCCTCGTCACCGACGAGGATGAACTCCATGCCCTCGAATCGACGGCGCGCACGCGCGACACCGGCGAGCATGACCGCAATTCCCTCGTCACCGCCCATCGCATCGACGGCGATTCGAGAGGAATTCGTCATACTCGCATGCCCCCGCGCGATTCGGCCCAATCGTTACCGAATCAGTCTTCGGCCGAAACGATCTCGCGGCCGTTATAGTGGCCGCACGAACCGCACAGCACGTGCGGACGCTTCAGCTCGCCACAATTCGGGCACTCCTGGAACGCCTGGGGCGCCAGTGCGTCATGAGAGCGACGCATGCCACGCCGCGACGGCGTAGTCTTTCTCTTGGGAACGGCCATTTCGGCACCTTCTAACGAAACCAAAGTCAAAATCGCGATACGACCGCACGGCCCAGCGGGCAAGCGACGGAGATACCGGCGCTCGCCGGACCAGCGGACGGTCACGAAAGCGAGTGCGCGCCTATAGCGATTCTTGCGGGCGACGCAAGGGAGTGTAGGGATGCAACGCTAGAGGGGACCCTTATAATGCTGATCTTGCCCGTTACGCTCTGCACCGCCGGCGCCGCCGCCGTGATCAACTTCTGGCTCGGCCTGCGAATCAGTCGACTGCGACTCACCGAGAAGATCTTCGTCGGCGATGGCGGCGACGACCGACTCGTCCGCCGCATGCGCGCCCAGCTGAACTTCGCCGAATATGTCCCGCTGATTCTCGTGCTGCTCGCCCTGGTCGAGCTCGCCGCCGGCACCAGCATCTGGCTGTGGGGCGTCGGCTTCGCGCTGGTCCTCGGCCGCATCCTCCACGCCTTCGGCATGGACGGCTGGGGCCTGGGCCGCCGAATCGGCATCGCGCTCACCATGCTGACGATGCTCGGCCTCGCCGCCTACGGCATCTATATCGGCAGCCAGTACCAGAAGACGGCGCCGACCACCGTCTTCAAGATCGGCCCGAAGAACTAGGCCCTGGCCAGTACCGAATCGGCCACGAACGGATTCGTCTTCCGTTCATGGCCGAAATTGCTGAGCGGACCATGGCCGGGGACGAAGGTCGTATCGTCCCCCAACGGCCAGAGCCGCTCGACGATCGCGTCCAGCAGGTCCTGATGATTGCCCAGCGGGAAGTCGGTGCGGCCGATCGATCCCTGGAACAGCACGTCGCCGACGGTCGCGAACTTCGATTCGGGATGGTGGAAGACGACATGGCCCGGCGTGTGGCCGGGGCAATGATAGACGTCCAGGATGAGGTTGCCGACGGTCACCTGGTCGCCCTGCTCCAGCCAGCGGTCCGGCTCGAACACCGTGCCGCGGATGCCGTATTTCCGCCCGTCCTCGTCGAGCCGCGAAATCCAGAAACGATCCGCCTCGTGCGGCCCTTCCAGCGGCACGCCCAGCTCCTTGGCGAACTCGCCGGCGGCACCGCAGTGATCGATATGGCCGTGCGTCACCAGGATCTTCTCGATCGTCACTCCCGCCTGCTTCGCGGCGGCGCGCAGCTTGTCGAGGTCGCCGCCGGGATCGACGAACGCGCCCTTCATCGTCTCGGTGCACCACAGGAGCGTGCAATTCTGCTGGAGCGGCGTGACCGGGATCACGGCGGCGCGCATCGGGGGATTGGACATGCCCCCGAGATAGGCGGCGCGCCCGCGCGCGGCAACATGGGCTTGCCGTCGCGGCCAAGCGGTTGCATGCGGGGCTCGGCATGACCCTGCCCGACACTCCCTTTGTCCTGCTCGACGATGCCCGCCCCGGCGGCAGCGCGCGGCTGTTCCATACGCCGCAGGGTGCGGTGCGGGCCGCGTCGCCGGAAGAGGTCGAGCGCGGGTTCAGGGCGATGCGCCTGTGGCACGATCACGGTTTCCATCTCGCCGGCTTCTGTTCCTATGAGGCATCGCCGGGAATCGAACCGCGTGCCGTGACCCTGCGTGGCGACGGGCCCTGCATGTGGTTCGGCATCTTTCCGCATGTCGAGCAGGTCGATGCGGAGGCCCTGCTTCCCGATCCGGCAGGCGCCTGGGCCGGCGCGCCGGTGCCACAGATCGATGCTGCCGGCTATCGCGCCCAGTTCGATCGCGTCGCCGACTATATAAAAGCCGGCGACCTCTATCAGGCCAACCTCACCTTCCGTGCCGATGTGCCGTTCGCCGGCCACCCCGCCGCGCTCTACGCGCTGATCCGCCGCCGCGCTGCCGCAGGACACGGCGCGCTGGTGTTCACCGGCAGCCACTGGATCCTGTCCTTCTCGCCCGAGCTGTTCTTCACCTATGACGAAGACGGGATGACGGTGCGCCCGATGAAGGGCACCGCGCGGCGCGGCGCCACTGCCGCGGAAGACGATGCGATCGCCGCCGCGCTGGCGGCCGACCCCAAGCAGCGCGCCGAGAATCTGATGATCGTCGATCTGATGCGCAACGATCTCACCCGCATCGGCTGGCCCGGCACGGTGAAGGTGCCCTCGCTGTTCGAGGTCGAACGCTATCCGACCGTCCACCAGATGGTCTCCACCGTCACCGCCGATCCCGCCGAGGGCATCAGCGCGGTCGAGGCGCTGGAAGGACTCTTCCCGTGCGGCTCGGTCACCGGCGCGCCCAAGCTGCGCGCGATGGAAGTGATCGCCGAAGTCGAGCATGGCCCGCGCGGCATCTATACCGGGGCGATCGGCGCGATCGCTTCGGACGGTGACGCGCACTTCAACGTGGCTATCCGCACCTTGACCATAGAAGAGGGGGCGACACGCGCGCTGCTCGGGTTAGGATCGGGCGTGGTCGCCGATTCGAACGCCGTCGAGGAATGGGACGAGTGCCTGGCCAAGGGCGCCTTCGTCACGTCCGGTGAAACGCCCTTCGACCTGATCGAGACGATGCGCTTCGATCCGCTCGCCGGCCTGCCCCTGCTCGAACGGCATCTGGCGCGGATGAAGGCGAGTGCCCGCACCTTCGCCTTCGAGTTCGATCGCCACGAAGCGCGCAACGAGCTGCAGGCCGCGACCTTCCGCCTTCGCGCGCCCGCACGCGTGCGCCTGCTGCTCGCCCCGTCGGGCGCGATCGCGATCGGCATCGCTCCGCTGCCCGACGCGCCGGCCGGTCCGGTCCAGGTCGCGATCACCCCGCGCACGCTCGCACGGGAGGATTTCCGCCTCGCGCACAAGACCAGCCGTCGCGCCTTCTACGACGAGGCCCGGCGCGACGCCGGTGCGTGGGAAGTGCTGTTCACCGACGAACAGGGCTATCTCACCGAGGGCAGCTTCACTTCGATCTTCGTCGAGCGCGACGGCACGCTGGTCACCCCGCCGCTCGCCCGCGGCCTGCTTCCCGGCGTGCTGCGCGCCGAGCTGATCGAGACGGGCCGCGCGGTGGAGGGCGACCTGCGGCCCGAGGATCTCGCGGGCGGCTTCTATGTCGGCAATGCCCTTCGCGGACTTGTTTCAGCCGTAACGGTTGCGAAAGCCTAGAACGCAGTCCTATAGGCCCGGCGTCTCCCCTCCGGAAAAGGCGCCATTCATGCAGACCTCGGCCGCGCTCAATCGTATCCAGCCCTCCGCCACGCTCGCGATGACGAGCAAGGTGTTCGAGCTGAAGCGCCAGGGGATCGACGTGATTGGCCTCGGCGCCGGCGAGCCCGATTTCGACACGCCGGACTTCGTCAAGGAAGCCGCGATCGAGGCGATCCGCGCGGGCAAGACCAAGTACACCAATGTCGACGGCACGCCCGAGCTGAAGCAGGCGGTCATCGCCAAGTACGCACGCGACAACGGCCTCACCTATGCCGAGAACCAGATCAGCGTGAACTCGGGCGGCAAGCACACCCTGTTCAACGCCTTCTGCGCGACGATCGATGCCGGTGACGAAGTCGTGATCCCGGCGCCCTATTGGGTCAGCTATCCGGACGTGGTCGAGTTCGCCGGCGGCAAGCCGGTCTTCATCTCGGCAGGCGCGGATGCCGGCTACAAGATCAAGCCCGAGCAGCTCGAGGCGGCGATCACCGCCAAGACCAAGTGGGTCGTGCTCAACTCGCCGTCCAACCCGACCGGCGCCGCGTACAGCGCCGCCGAATTGAAGGCGCTTGGCGAAGTGCTCGAGCGGCACCCGCACGTGCTGATCTATGCCGACGACATGTACGAGCACATCCTCTACGACGGCTTCGAATTCGCCACGATCGCGCAGGTCTGCCCGTCGCTCTACGATCGCACGCTGACCGCCAACGGCGTTTCCAAGGCCTATGCGATGACCGGCTGGCGCATCGGCTATGCGGGCGGCCCGGCCTGGCTGATCAAGGCGATGGGCAAGCTCCAGTCGCAGTCGACCTCCAATCCGTCGAGCATCTCGCAGGCGGCCTCTGTCGCCGCGCTGAACGGCGACCAGAGCTTCCTCAAGGAGCGTGTCGATGCCTTCCAGGGCCGCCGCGATCTCGTCGTGTCGATGCTCAACCAGATCAACGGCATGAACTGCCCGCGTCCGGAAGGCGCCTTCTACGTCTATCCCGAGTTCAGCCAGCTGATCGGCAAGGCCACGCCCAAGGGCGCGGTGATCACCACCGACGAGGAAATGGTCGGCTATCTGCTCACCGAGGCGCGGGTCGCTGCGGTGCACGGCGCGGCCTTCGGCTTCTCGCCGGCGCTGCGCATCAGCTACGCGACCTCGGACGCGCTGCTTACCGAAGCATGCACGCGCATTCAGGAAGCCTGCGCGGCCCTGCGCTGACTTGTAACGCGCCGCGGATTGACGACGTATAGGGGGAGAGAGTGCCCCCTCCTGTTGAGGATTCGCGATGTCGAAATACGTCCTGACTGCTGCCGCGCTCGCGGGCGGCCTGCTGCTGCTGACCGTGCAGGGAAGCGCGGCGGAGCGCGCCGTGCCGGTGCCCGTCCCCACGCTCGACGTGAAACCGAGCAAAGGCGAGCAGGTGGCCGTTCTCGCCGGCGGCTGCTTCTGGGGCATGGAAGCGGTCTTCCAGTCGGTGAAGGGCGTCCATTCGGTGACGAATGGCTATGCCGGGGGCACCGCGCAGACCGCGACCTATGCCCAGGTCTCCACCGAGAAGACCGGCCATGCCGAGGCGGTGCGCATCGCCTATGACCCCAGGAAGGTCAGCTACGGCACGCTGCTGCGCGTCTATTTCTCGGTCGCGCACGATCCGACGCAGCTCAACCGCCAATATCCCGATACCGGCCCCAGCTACCGCTCGGCGATCTTCCCGCAGAATGCGGAGCAGCGTCAGGTGGCGGCCGCCTATATCGACCAGCTGACCAAGGCGAAGGCCTTCACCAAGCCGATCGTGACCAAGCTGGAGACCGGCAATTTCTATCCGGCGGAAGCCTTTCACCAGGACTTCTTCTGGCGGAACCCGACCTATCCCTACATCGTGCGCTACGACAAACCGAAGGTCGCGGCGTTCCGGAACGCCTATCCGCTGCTGGTGAATTGATAATAACCGTCATCCCGGCGAAAGCCGGGATCTCAGGCGGCGAGCGAACGGCCTGTGGCACGAGATCCCGGCTTTCGCCGGGATGACGTTCTACGTCAGATCAGTCCCAACCCGGCCAGCTCGCCCATCAGAGCGGGCGGCAGCTCGTCCAGCCCGGCTCCGGCCTCGCCAAGATCGGCCGGCGCGTCCGCGCCCTCCAGATAGCGCCAGCCCTGATGCGCGCGCTTCGGCCGATTGGCGACCAGGATCAGCCGCGGCTCCATCAGGATCGCGGTGCGCCCGCCCTCGGCCTCGCCGAAGCCGACGATCGGGGTGCGGCCGACCAGCTGGTGCTTGAGGATCCAGAACAGCGAACCCTCGCCGCCGATCTCCTCGTGCCGCTTGGGCAGATAGCGGGTGGTCAGCCCCCATATTTCCCCGCGGGATGCGAGGCGCTGGGCGAGATACTCTACGGAGTCGCAGCCAAAGGCGACCTTGGTCAGATGTAGTGGCACGGCGCTAATCTGGTGCGTGCGTTTTGCGTCGGCAAGTACGGTGCCGGCCCGCTCCCCCACCCGGCCACCCATATGATACTGCCGTTGGGTGGCCGGGTGGGGGAGCGGGCTGGAGCGGTTCCCTCAAAGCGCAATCAACCGACCAGCCCGCTCGCACTGGCGAGCCCCAGGAACGCCAGGAAGCCCATCGAATCGGTGGTCATCGTCACGAAGATCGAGCTGGCCACCGCCGGATCCGCCTTCAACCGGTCGAGCGTGACCGGCACGACCACGCCGGCCAGTCCCGCGATGAAGATGTTGGTCATCATCGCCGCCGCGATCACCCCGCCCAAGGCGGCATGGTGATAGAACAGCCCCACCGCGGTGCCGATCACGATCGCCACGGTCACACCGTTGAGCAGGGCGATCGAGATTTCGCGCTGGATCGCACGCAGCGTGTTGGACTGGGTCAGCTGGTTGGTGGCGAGCGCGCGCACCGTCACCGCCATGGTCTGGGTACCGGCATTGCCGCCCACGCCGGCGACGATGGGCATCAGCGCGGCCAGTGCCACCATCTTCTGGATCGTGCCTTCGAACAGGCTGATGATCGTCGCCGCGACCAGCGCGGTGAGCAGGTTGGTCAGCAGCCAGCGCACCCGGCCCTTGTACGAATCGATCACCGGCTCGTTGATGTCGCCTTCGCCGGCGCCCGAGAGCAGCAGCGCGTCCTCGCCCGCTTCCTCGGAGATGATGTGGACGATGTCGTCCACCGTGATCATGCCGACCAGCCGGCCATTGGGATCGATCACCGCGGCGGAGATCAGCGCGTATTTCTGGAACCGGAGCGCCACTTCCTCCTGGTCCATGTCGACCGGGATCAGCGTCTGCTCGCGCTTCATCACATCGCCCATCGAGACGACGCGGGGCGTGCGCAGGATCCAGGAGAGCGCACAGGTGCCCACCGGCTTGTGCGACGGATCGACGACGAAGATTTCCCAGAAATCGGTGGCGAGATCCTCGTTCTTGCGGAGATAGTCGAGGACGTCGCCGACGCTCCAATGCTCGGGCACCGCGATCAGCTCGCGCTGCATCAGACGGCCGGCGGATTCCTCGGGATAGGAAAGCGCTTCCTCGATCGCGGCACGGTCGTCGGGATCGAGCGCGCGCAGCACCTCGCGCTGGTCCTCGACGTCCATGTCCTCGATGATCGCGACGGCGTCGTCGGTATCGAGCTCGGCGGCGATGTCCGCCACCTGGGTGGCGGTGAGCGATTCGACCAGGGCCTCGCGCACCCAGTCGTTCATCTCGGCGAGCACGTCGCCGTCGATCAGGTCGGCGATCGCACTGACCAGCGCGGCGCGGTCCTCGGACGGCGCGAGCTCGACCAGGTCGGCGATGTCGGCGGGGTGGAGCGGCTCGGCCAGCGCGTGCGCCCGGGCGGAGTCGCCCTCGTGCACCGCGTCCAGCACCGCGTCCACGAACTGCGGCCGCAACCGGTCGTCCTCGTCGAGCTGGGGCTCGGGGACCATGCTATCTGCTTGAAGTTCGGTCTCGCTCAAGGTTCGACCTCCCTGTTTGGCCCCGCTTCCGCCGCTGCCATTGCCGGCCGTGATTTGCAAGTCGCCCCGCGCGCCACTAGGTGCGGTGGAAAGCCTTCTCAGGAGTAATCTTCGTGTCCGAACCCACCAAGCTCGTCATGACCCTCGACACCGGCGACGTGCACATCCAGCTGCGCCCCGATCTCGCTCCCCAGCATGTCGAGCGCATCGCCACCCTCGCCGACGAGGGCTTCTATGACGGCGTCGTATTCCACCGCGTGATCGACGGCTTCATGGCCCAGGGCGGCGACCCCACCGGCACCGGCATGAGCGGCTCGAGCCTGCCCAACCTGCCGGCCGAGTTCAGCCGCGAGCCGCATGTCCGCGGCGTCTGCTCGATGGCGCGCACGATGGATCCGAACAGCGCCAACTCGCAGTTCTTCATCTGCCTCGACGACGCGACCTTCCTCGACGGCCAGTACACTGTCTGGGGCGTGGTCACCGAGGGCATGGAGCATGTCGACGCGCTGCCGAAGGGCGAGCCGCCGCGCACCCCGGGCAAGATCGTCAAGGCCCGCACCGAGGCGTAACCACCAACCGTCACCCCGGCGAAAGCCGGGGTCTCGTGCGGCTCTATTCCAGCGCCATTGCCTGAGATCCCGGCTTTCGCCGGGATGACGACTATTCTTTACGCGACCCGATCGGCTTCGAGCACGTCGATCAGCCAGTCATGGAACAGCTTGACCGGCCGCGTGGTCAGCGCGCGCGGGCGGCAGACGAACCAGTAGCTGTAGTCGCTGTCCACGGTCAGGTCGAAGAGCTGGACCAGCCGCTCGTCGCGCGCCGCCTCGAAATGCGATTCGAGCATGAAAGCGACGCCCAGGCCCTGCGCGGCCGCCTCGAGCATCAGCGTGCCCGAATCGAAATGATCGATCGCCGCGGGCTCGATCTCCTGCTCGGAAAGCCCCGCCGCCGCACGCCAGGCCGTGAAGGTGTCCGCCATGTCACGGTGCACCAGCGCCGTCAGCTTCGACAATTGCTCCGGCCGAGTGATCGGGTCCGATCCTTCGAGCAGCGAGCGCGCGCCGATCACATAGACCCGGTTCCGGTCGAGCCGCTTGGCGTAGAGTGTCGGATCGATGTCACGCGCAACGACGATCGCCGCATCGAGCCCGTCGCCCAGCCGCGCCACCGCATGGCCGCCGGTATCGACGTCGAGATGCAGCTCTGGATGCCGGCGCTTCAGGTCGCCCATGTGCGGCATCAGCCGCTGCGTCGCGAACAGCGGCAACAGGCCGAGGCGCAGGCGCAGCAGCTCGGTACCGCTGGTCATCGTCTCGACCGCGTCCGCCATGGTGTCGAGCGCCGGGGCGATCATGCCGAGCAGCCGGTCGCCATCGTCGTTGAGCTTGAGCGCCTGATGGCGCCGCTCGAACAGCGGCTTGCCGATGAACCGCTCGAGCGCCTGGACGCGGCGGCTCAGTGCCGGCGAGGAGAGCGCGAGCTCCTCCGCCGCGGCCTTGATCGAGCCCAGCCGGGCCACCTGCACGAATGCCTCGATTGCCGTCAGGGGAGGAAGTCGTCGCATTCCGCTCTCTTTTTGTTGCGCTGCGTCATTATCCTTGGCGCGGGTTTCGCCCCACGCCAATGCCCTTTTGGGTGTTGGCCATATATCGCTCTTGTTATTCGCGATTGCAAGTTGTGCACGCGTTAATGTTTCTTTTCGCACTTGCACAAAAACCGGCTGCACTGCACAAAGCCCGTGCCTTTCAGGCATCCTCTCCTAAAACTTTCCCGGCCGGTCCTCGCGATCGGCCTTTTTTTTTGCCCGCGCGAATCGCCCCGCCATGCCCAAGCGTCAGGCTCCGGGCCGAACGCGCCGTTGCGGCGAGGAAATCCGCACCCCATGTTCCCGCCACAACGCCTGCGGAGAACAGAAACATGGCGGACGAAGAAGCGCAGCCGATCAAGCTGCAAGTTGCCAATGCCCGGCCCGAGGACAGCGGCCGTGGCCTCGCGCATCTGCCGCGCGCCCTGATGGCGCGGCTCGGCCTCACCGAGGGCGATGTGATCGAGATCGTCGGCAAGCGCGCCACCCCGGCGCTCGCCGTGCTGCCCTATGCCGAGGACGAGGGCCTCGAGATCCTGCGTATCGACGGCCTCCAGCGCGCCAATGCCGGCGTCGGCTCGGGCGATTTCGTCGAGGTGCGCAAGGCCGCGTCCAAGCCCGCAACTCGCGTGGTGTTCGCGCCCGCCCAGCAGAATCTGCGCCTCCAGGGCAGCGGCGAGGCGCTGAAGCGCGTCTTCTTCCAGCGCCCGCTCGCCCAGGGCGACGTCGTCGCCACGGCCGGCCAGCAGCGCGCGGACATTCCGCCCCAGGTCGCCCAGTTCCTCCGCGCGCCGGCCTATGCGCTGCAGGAAATCCGCCTCACCGTGGTCTCGGCCAGCCCCAAGGGCATCGTCCATATCGACGAGAATACCGAGGTCGAGCTGCGCCCCGAATATGAAGAGGCTTCGGGCGACGCGCGCCGCGCCGACGTCACTTATGACGATATCGGCGGCATGGCCGGCACGATCGACCAGCTCCGCGAGATGGTCGAGCTGCCGCTGCGCTATCCCGAGCTGTTCCAGCGCCTCGGCGTGGATCCGCCCAAGGGCGTGCTGCTCCATGGCCCGCCCGGCACCGGCAAGACGCGGCTCGCCCGCGCCGTCGCCAATGAATCGGACGCGCAATTCTTCCTGATCAACGGGCCCGAGATCATGGGCTCGGCCTATGGCGAATCGGAAGGGCGCCTGCGCCAGATCTTCGAGGAAGCGGCCAAGGCCGCGCCGTCGATCGTCTTCATCGACGAGATCGATTCGATCGCGCCCAAGCGCGGCCAGGTCTCCGGCGAGGCCGAGAAGCGCCTCGTCGCGCAGCTGCTGACCCTGATGGACGGGCTGGAGGCCCGCGCCAACATCGTCGTCATCGCCGCGACCAATCGCCCCGATGCGATCGACGAGGCGCTGCGCCGCCCCGGCCGGTTCGACCGCGAGATCGTCGTCGGCGTGCCGGACGAGCGCGGCCGCCGCGAGATTCTCGGCATCCACACCCGCGGCATGCCGCTCGGCGACAAGGTCGATCTCGGCGAGCTGGCCAGCACCACCTATGGCTTTGTCGGCGCCGATCTCTCTGCGCTCGCCCGCGAGGCGGCGATCGAGGCGGTGCGCCGGATCATGCCGAAGCTCGACCTGGAGAAGGGCACGATCCCGCCCGAGGTGCTCGACACCCTGGCCGTCACGCGTGAAGACTTCCTGGAAGCGCTCAAGCGCGTCCAGCCTTCGGCGATGCGCGAAGTGATGGTCGAGGCGCCGCGCGTCCGCTGGGAAGATGTCGGCGGGCTCGACGATGCCCAGATGCGCCTGAAGGAAGGCGTCGAGCTGCCGCTGAAGGATCCCGACGCGTTCCGTCGCCTCGGCATCCGCCCGGCCAAGGGCTTCCTGCTCTATGGCCCCCCGGGCACCGGCAAGACCTTGCTCGCCAAGGCCGTCGCGCGCGAGGCGGAGGCGAACTTCATCGCCACCAAGTCGAGCGACCTGCTCAGCAAATGGTATGGCGAGAGCGAGCAGCAGATCGCCCGGCTGTTCGCCCGCGCCCGCCAGGTCGCGCCCTGCGTGATCTTCATCGACGAGCTCGATTCGCTGGTGCCGGCGCGTGGCGGCGGCCTGGGCGAACCCCAGGCGACCGAGCGCGTGGTCAACACGATCCTGTCCGAAATGGACGGGCTCGAGGAGCTGCAATCGGTGGTGGTGATCGGCGCGACCAATCGCCCGAACCTGATCGATCCGGCGCTGCTGCGTCCCGGAAGGTTCGACGAGCTGGTCTATGTCGGCGTGCCCGATGCGGCCGGCCGCGAGCGGATCCTGCGGATCCAGACCGCGAAGATGCCGCTGGCGCCCGACGTCGATCTCAAGTCGGTCGCCGAGCAGACCGAGCGCTATACCGGCGCCGACCTGGAGGACGTGGTCCGCCGCGCTGGCCTGGTCGCGCTGCGCCAGTCGCTCCAGACCAGGGAAGTGACCCAGGCGCATTTCGAAGAGGCCCTCGCCGATTCGCGCGCCACGGTCACGCCCGAGATGGAGAATGAGTATCAGGCGATGTCGGGCCGGCTGAAGCAGCAGGCTTCCGCGATCCAGCCGCTCGGGTTCATCGCGCCCGGCATGCTGCAGGGACGCGGGCCGAAGGGCTCGGACTGATCCTTGTAGATCCTCCCCTGCAAGGGGAGGGGGACCGCCAGCGAAGCTGGTGGTGGAGGGGTAGCGGGCCACGGGCATTGTCGCTCGTGGAGAATACCCCTCCACCAGCCTGCGGCTGGTCCCCCTCCCCCTCCGGGGGAGGATCTATTGCCTTTCCCGCGTCGCCACCCAGGCATACGCCAGCAGACACCCCAGCGCCCCCGCTGCGGTCAAGTACGGCAGCGGCCGCCACAGCTCGTACAGCCCCACTCCGATCGATGGCCCCAGCACGAACGCCGCGCCGTTCACCGACGTGACCTTGCCCGCCACCGATCCCTGCGCTTCCGCTCCCACCCCCAGCGAAGCCCCGGCAGTGAATCCCGGCCGGGCGAAGCCCATGCCGAGCGCGGTCAGCGCATAGCCGAGCGCGATGCCGTAGAGCGTTGTCGCGGTGCCGGTCGCGATACAGCCCACCGCCCCGAGCCCCGCCCCGGCCAGCACGAGCGCGCGCGGGCGCAGGTCGAGCATCGGGATCAGCCCCCATTGGGCGAGCAGCGAGGCGCCGGCGCCGATCATCAGCACCAGGCCGGTCGGCTGCAGCGCCTCGACCGGCGGCAGATGCATCCGGTCGATGATCAGGAAGCCGATTGCCTGGCCGGTCATCGCCTGGGCATGGCCAATGATCAGCCCGGCGACGATCCAGGCGCGGATGCGCGGATCGAAATAGCGGATATTCTCGCTGGTCTCGTCGGCGGTCGCGGCGGTCACCGTCGCGCCGGTGCCCTGTCCGCCGATCGAGGGATAGGAGATCGCCGCACCATGGGCGTGGCCCTCGTCCTTGGGCAGCCCGCGGGCAGCGGCGATCCAGATCACCGCCCCGATCGCGCTCGCGGCAAAGGCGGGGCCGGCAAGACCGATCAGCGGCCCGCCCGGCCAGAGATGCCCCATCACCAGATAGGGTGCGATCGCCGGCCCCAGGATCGTGCCCAGCCCGAAGGCCGAGGCAAGCAGGGTCAGCGCCTGGGTCCGCTCCTCGCGGCTGGTCCGCCCGGCGACGATCGCCTGCACCGCCGGCGGCGCGGCCGATCCGAAGGTCCCGTAGATCACCCGCCCGGCGACGAATGCGACGAAGGTCGCCACCGGCCCCAGCCAGCCATTGATTCCCAGTGCCAGGCACAGCCCGCACAGCCCCAGCGACACGGTGAAGCCGGCGATGCCGACCAGCACCATCGCGCGGCGGCCATGCCGGTCGGATCGGTTGGCCCAGAACGGCGCGGCGATCACCCAGAGCAGCGCCGAGACGGAGAAGACCGCGGCGACGGCGCTGTCCGGGGCATGCAATGAACGCCCGAGCGCCGGCAGCACCGATTGCAGCGCGGTATTGCCCGCCGCGATGACGAGCATGACGGTGAACAGCAACGCGAAGGTGCCATCGACCCGCCGGAACTTCACGGTCGCGCCCAGCTGTAGCTGCGCCCGATCTCGGCGACGTGGAGCATGTACCATTTGTACCAGCGCCCGCGCCCGGCCTCACGAGTCTCGGCATGTTCGGGATGCTTGCGCCAGGCGATGGCACTGGCCTCGTCCGCCCAGTAGCTGATCGTGATCGCCTGGCCCCCGGCACTGCCGACATGGTCGACGCCGCGATAGCCGGGCTGTTCGGCGGCCAGCGCATCCATCGCCGCGGCGGCGACGGCATAGCCTTCGGCGTCTTCCCCCGTACGCCCGGAAATGAACAGGACGGCGGTTTGCCCGGTGCGATCCTCTGCCATGGACGACGGGATTAGGCGCTTTGCGAGGTTACGCAACCCGCCCCAATCCCGTCATCCCGGCGAAAGCCGGGATCTCATGCGGCAAGCGCACGCCGGTGGCCCGAGATCCCGACTTCCGTCGGGATGACGGGTACGGCTAAGGCATCCGTCATGATCACCGATTGGCATTTCTACGTGCTCGCCGTCCCAGCGGTGATCCTGCTCGGCCTGAGCAAGGGCGGGTTCGCCGGCATGGGCGCGCTCTCGCTCCCGCTGCTCGCCTTCGCGATCGATCCGGTCCGCGCCGCCGCGATCACCCTGCCGATCCTGATCGCGCAGGACGTGGTCGGCGTCTGGGCGTTCCGCCGCACGGTCGACTGGAAGCTGCTCGGCTGGATGCTGCCCGGCTCGGTGCTCGGCATCGCGCTCGGCTACTGGTTCGCGGCGAGCGTCGCCTCGGCAGCGGTGATGGCGATGGTCGGCGCGATCTCGATCCTGTTCGGTGCCTATCGGCTCTGGGCGGCACGCAACGCAGCGCCCAGGGACACCGCCCGCTGGCCCGACTGGATCGGTTCGCTGTTCGGCATTGCCTCGGGCTTCACCAGCCAGATCGCCCATGCCGGCCAGCCACCCTTCCAGCTCTGGGTGCTGCCGCGCAACCTGCCGCGCGACATCCTCGTCGGCACCACTGCGATCTTCTTCGCCGCGACCAACTGGATCAAGGTCCCGGCCTATCTCGCGCTCGGCCAGTTCACCCCGGCCAACCTCATGACCTCGGCCGCGATGCTGCCGCTCGCCCTGGTCTCCACCGTCGCCGGCGTCTGGCTGGTACGCAAGGTAGACGCGGCACGCTTCTACACCGCCATCTATGTGCTGATGATCCTGGTCGGCATCGCCCTTGTGGCCGAGGCGATCCGCTAGGGCTTCCAATGTAGGATTTCGCGTGCTCTGGTCTTTCACATGACCAGCGCCGCGCCTTGCCTCCGTTTCGCACGGCGGCGCGGCGAAAGCGGCAAAGTGAAAGAATGTCGATCGACTCCCTTCACTTTGCCGGCAGGAAAATCAGTCGAACAGCGACGAAACCGAGCTTTCATCGGCGATCCGCTTGATCGCCTCGGCGAGCAGCGGCGCAATCGTCAGGTGGCGGATCTTGCTGCTCTCGGCGATCACCGCATGGTTGCCGATCGAGTCGGTGATCACCAGCTCGGCCAGCGCCGAACCATCGACCCGGGCGACGGCGCCGCCCGAAAGCACGCCGTGGGTGCAGTATGCGACCACGTCCTCGGCACCCGCCGCCTTCAGCGCCGCGGCGGCGTTGCACAGGGTACCGGCCGAATCGACGATGTCATCGATCAGGATGCAGAAGCGTCCTTCGACATTGCCGATGATGTTCATCACTTCCGATTCGCCCGGGCGCTCGCGGCGCTTGTCGACGATAGCGAGCGGCGCGTTCTCGAGCCGCTTGGCCAGCGCGCGGGCGCGGACCACGCCACCCACGTCGGGCGAAACCACCATCCACTTCTTGTCGGGGAAGCGGCTGTGGATGTCGGCGCTCATCACCGGTGCGGCGAAGAGATTGTCGGTCGGGATGTCGAAGAAGCCCTGGATCTGCCCGGCGTGCAGGTCGACCGAGAGCACGCGGTCGGCACCGGCGGTGGTCACCAGATTGGCGACCAGCTTGGCCGAGATCGGGGTGCGCGGGCCGGGCTTCCGGTCCTGGCGGGCATAGCCGAAATAGGGGAGCACCGCGGTGATCCGCTTGGCCGACGCGCGCTTCAGCGCATCGATCATGATCAGCATCTCCATGAGATTGTCGTTCGCTGGATAGCTGGTCGACTGCATCACGAAGACGTCCTCGCCGCGGACATTCTCGAGGATCTCGACGAAGATCTCCTCGTCGGCGAAGCGGCGGACATTCGCCTGGGTCAGCGGAATCTCGAGATACTCCGCGATCGCCTTGGCGAGCGGCGCGTTCGAATTGCCGGCCAACAGTTTCATCGAAAATCTCCAGAGTGTCCCTCGACCCTCCCTTTGTCAGCCGATAGGCAGCGGGGCAAGACGGGGGATGAGGGTTATGCACCGCGAAGTGACGTTCAAGCCACAGCTCGAGGACCATGTCGCCGGGCAGCGGCTATGGTATCGCGCCTATCAGCGCCGGCCGCTGGCCCGGTTCTTCCTCGTCGCGATAGCGGTGCTCGCGCTGGGCGTCCTGGGCGCGATGGCTTGGGATCTCGCGGCCGGGTGGTCGCTGGCGCGGAGCCTTGGCGACAAGGGGGCCGCGCTGTTCGGCGTGCTGGTGATGATGGGTGTCCTGGTCTGGACCTCGTGGCGCATCCCCACACAGGTCCGTCGCATGGCCGAGCAGCAGCCGTCGCTGTTCTCCGAGACCACCTGGCGCTGGAGCGAAACGGCACTGGTCGCGAAGTCGGCCGCCGGCACCAGCCGGATCGAATGGGCCGCGCTCTATGGTTGGCTCGCCGACGGCAAGTCGATTGTCGTCCGGCCGCAGGAGCGGATCGTGCTGATCCTGCCGCGCCATGTCCTCAGCCCTGAACAGGATGCCGACTTTATCGCCACGCTCGAGAGGTTTGCCGTGAAGGCGCGGCGCTCCTAAGGCGGGCCGATGACCGTCACCACCCGTTTCGCGCCAAGCCCCACCGGCAAGCTCCATGTCGGCAACCTGCGCACCGCGCTCCACAACTGGATGTTTGCGCGCAAGCAGGGCGGTCGCTTCCTGCTGCGCATCGACGATACCGATGCCGAGCGCTCGCAGGAGCATTTCGTCGAGGCGATCCGCGCCGATCTCGCCTGGCTCGGGCTCAATCCCGTTGGCGAGGAACGCCAGTCCGCTCGCTTCGACCTTTACGAGGCGCGCTTCGAGGAATTGAAGGCCGCCGGCCGGGTCTATCCGGCCTACGAGACCGCGCAGGAGCTCGATCTCAAGCGCAAGGTGCTGCTCGGTCGTGGCCTGCCCCCGGTCTATGACCGCGCCGCGCTCGCGCTCACCGACGCCGAGCGCGCGAAGCTGGAAGCCGAGGGCATCCGTCCGCACTGGCGCTTCCGGCTCGATCATGACGCCACGATCGAGTGGGACGATCTGGTCCGCGGCCCGCAGCGCTTTGATCCGAAGACCATGTCGGACCCGGTCGTCCGCCGCGCCGACGGCAGCTGGCTCTATCTGCTCCCGTCGGTGATCGACGATATCGACATGGCGATCACCCATGTCGTGCGCGGCGAGGATCACGTCTCGAACACCGCGACCCAGCTCCAGATGTTCGCGGCGCTCGGCACCGCCGCCCCCCGGTTTGCACACGAAGCGCTGCTCACCGGCGCCGAGGGCAAGCTTTCCAAGCGGCTCGGCTCGCTCGGCATCGCGCATTTCCGCGAGATCGGCATCGAGCCCCAGGCGCTGATCGCCCTGCTCGCCCGGCTCGGCACCAGCGATCCCGTCGAGCCTTTCGTCGATCCGGCCCCGTTGATCGAGAGCTTCGACTTCGCCCGCTTCGGCCGTGCGCCTGCGCGTTTCGACGAGGAAGAGCTGGCCCAGCTCAACGCTCGCATCGTCCACCAGCTCGGCTATGACACGGTGAAGGAGCACCTCCCCGCCGGCATGACCGAGGCGGGCTGGGATGCGATCCGCCCCAATCTCTCCACCGTCGCCGAGGCGGCGGACTGGTGGAGCGTGGTCGAGGGGCCGGTCACCGCCAGCATCGCCGAGGAGGACCGCCCCTTCCTCGCCCAGGCCGCCGAGGTCGCCGCCACCCTCGACTGGACCAACCCCTGGCCCGCGCTCACCGGCGCGCTCAAGGAAGCCACCGGCCGCAAGGGCCGCGCGCTGTTCCTGCCGCTGCGACTCGCGCTGACCGGCCGCGAGCACGGTCCCGACATGGCCGCGCTCCTTCCCCTGATCGGCAAGGATGCTGCCCTGGAACGCCTTCGGAGCACATGATCGCAAAATCATTTGCACGCTAAATGTAATGTTGTATCATTACTGGAGTCGGCCAAGACCGGCAATGGAGATGGAGTGCAACGCCATGTACGCTGAACAACGCTACCGGCCCCAGCAATCGCGCACCGTCAGCATCGGCGCGTCGTTGCTCTTCAGCGGGGCGATCATCACGGGCATGATCTATTCCTCGCCCAATTTCGTCAAAGCCATCCGGGACACCACGCTCACCACCTATCCGGTCGAGGAGAAGCTACCGCCGCCGCCGGATGTGAAGCCCAAGGAGCAGCCCAAGCCGGATCCCAAACCGGCGATGCAGCCGCCGGTCACCGCTCCCGATCCGATCCTCAAGACCGCGCCGACCGACAACAAGCTGGTGACCACGCCGGACATCCCGCTGGTCACGCCGGACAACAGCAAGCCGGTCGAGACCGGACCGGTGTTCAAGCCCGAGCCGCGCGTCGAGCCGGCACCCCTGCCTCTGGTCGGTGCCCGCCGCGACGGGCGCTATGCCGAGGATTTCCAGCCAGCCTACCCGGCGTCCGAGCTGCGCGAACAACGCGACGGGCGCGTCTCCGTCCGCGTGCTGGTCGGCACCAATGGCAGGGTGAAGGCCGTCGAGCAGGTCAGCGCCACCAGCCCGGCCTTTTTCGACGCGACCAGGCGCCAGGCCCTGTCCAAATGGCGGTTCAAGCCGGCGACGCGCGGCGGCGTGGCCGAGGAAAGCTGGATGACGCTGAGCGTCACGTTTCAGATCAAGGACCAGTAAGGGGACTTGATGGTGCGCGGGGGCTGGCTCTCGGGCCCCCGCGCGCCTATCTTCACCGGCAAGATGAGCTACCTCCAGAGATTCACCCCCCTGCGCGCCTTTGGCGATTTCCGGCGCTGGCTTGCCACCCGCAAGCCGTACGAGCTGTGGTTCATGATCCTCGCCATGGGAGTCACGCTGGTGATCCTGTGGATGTTCGTGAAGGATTCCAATGTCGAGACGCCGTACAAGCGCGACATCATCTATGTGCAGCAATGGCGGCTCGATCGCAGCGATGCCGACATCAAGGCGCAGCAGGCCAAGGACCTGCCCGAGGAACTGAAGCGCAAGGCGGCGTTCGAGGCCGCGCAGAAGAAGCGGCAGGCCGAGTTCAAGAAATATGACGATTGGCTGACCCAGCACGGCTTCTGAGCGACGCACGCCGGATGGGTGCCGCGCTCGCTCTGGCCGGGCGTGGACGCGGGCGGACTGCGCCCAATCCCAATGTCGGCTGCGTGATCGTGCGCGACGATGTGGTCGTCGGCCGCGGCTGGACCCAGCCCGGCGGCCGCCCGCATGCCGAGGCGATGGCGCTGGCCGAGGCCGGCGAAAAGTCGCGCGGCGCAACTGCGTTCGTCACGCTCGAGCCCTGCGCACACGAATCGCCGCGCGGCCCCGCCTGCTCGAACCTGCTGGTCGCTGCCGGTGTCGCGCGAGTGGTGATCGCGCTCGGCGATCCCGATCCGCGCACCAACGGGGCAGGTGCCGCACGCCTGCGCGCCGCAGGAATCGAAGTGACCGAAGGCGTCCGCGCCGAGGAAGCGCGCCGCTCGATGGCCGGCTTCCTCACCCGGCTCGCCAAAGACCGCCCATTCGTCACCCTCAAGCTCGCCACCTCGCTCGACGGGCGTATCGCGCTGGCCTCGGGCGAGAGCAGATGGATCACGGGGGCCGAGGCCCGTGCGCATACCCATCTCGAACGTGCCCGGCATGAGGCGATCCTCGTCGGCCGCCGGACCATGGAGATCGACAATCCCCGGCTCGACGTCCGGCTGCCTGGTCTCGAGGATCGTTCGCCACGCCGCCTGGTGCTTTCCTCCAGGGGCGAACTGAGATCCCTGGCGGACATTGCGAAGCTGGGGGGCATCAACCATCTGTTCGTCGAGGGTGGGGCCGAGACCGCTGCCTCCTTCCTGCGTGCCGATCTGGTCGACCGGCTGCTGCTCTATCGCGCGCCGATCCTGATCGGCGGCGACGGGCAGCCGGCGCTTGGGGACATTGGTCTTACGCGGCTGGGCGATGCCCATGGCCGCTGGCGGCTGCTCGACAGCCGCATGCTTGGCAGTGACAGGATGGAGGTCTACGAGCGCGCATAATGTTCACGGGAATCGTCACTGATATCGGCACGGTCGAGGCCACGGAAAAGCAGGGCGACCTGCATGTCCGCGTCTCCACCGCCTATGAAACCGCCGGGATTGACCTCGGCGCCTCGATCTCCTGCTCGGGCGTCTGCCTGACGGTGGTCGACAAGGCGCCGGGCTGGGTCGCCTTCGACGTCTCGGGAGAGACAATCAGCCGCACCGCCAAGGGCATGTGGACTTCGGGCCGCAAGCTCAACCTCGAGCGTGCGCTGCGCCTCGGCGACGAGCTGGGTGGCCATATCGTCACCGGCCATGTCGACGGCATCGGCACGGTCAGGTCGATCGAGGAGATCGGCGGCTCGCACCATGTCGTGATCGTCGCCGGGCCCGAGCTGGCGCCCTATGTCGCGCCCAAGGGGTCGATCACCGTCGACGGCGTCTCGCTGACCGTCAATGCGGTGCGCGATACCGATGAAGGTGTCGAATTCGACCTCAACATCATTCCCCACACCGCTTCCGTCACTACATTCGGCGGACTTGAAGCAGGGCAGGCCGTCAATCTGGAGATCGACGTGCTCGCCCGTTACCTGCAGCGCATGGAGGCGCTCCGTGGCAAAGCCTGAACTAGCACGCCTGAAGCATGGCTTCCTCTCCTCGCCCGAGGAGCTGATCGACGAGGCCCGTAACGGCCGGATGGTCATCCTGGTCGATGACGAGGATCGCGAAAACGAAGGCGATCTCGTCATCCCCGCCCAGATGGCAACGCCCGACGCGGTCAACTTCATGGCGCGCTTCGGCCGCGGCCTGATCTGCCTCGCGCTCACCGCCGAGCGCGGACGCCAGCTGCAACTGGAACCGATGGCGCGGGTCAACGGCACCCCGCTCGGCACCGCCTTCACTGTTTCGATCGAGGCGAAGGAAGGCATCTCGACCGGCATCTCCGCCGCCGACCGCGCGCGCACCGTCGCGGTGGCGATCGACGCGGCCAACGGCCCCGATGCGATCACCTCGCCCGGCCATGTCTTCCCGCTGATCGCCAAGGACGGCGGTGTCCTCGTCCGTACCGGCCATACCGAGGCCGCGGTCGATCTGGCGCGGCTCGCCGGGCTCAACCCGTCGGGCGTGATCTGCGAGATCATGAAAGACGATGGCGAGATGGCGCGCCTCGACGACCTGATCGCCTTTGCCCAGTTCCACAACCTCAAGCTCGGCACGATCCGCGACATGATCGCCTATCGCCGCCGCCACGACCATCTGGTCGAGAAGCGCGCCGAGACTCAGTTCGAGAGCGAATGGGGCGGCGACTGGACCGCGCTGACCTTCTGGAACAAGGCGACCGAGACCGAGCAGGTCGCGCTCGTGAAGGGCAAGATCGATCCGGCCAAGCCGACGCTCGTCCGCATGCATGCGCTGTCGCCCTTCTCCGACATCTTCGGCGAAGGCGGTGCGCGCGGCGGGCTGCTGCGCCGCTCGATGGAGATCATCGCCGAGGAAGGCGCGGGCGTGGTCGTGGTGATCAACAAACCGCGCCCCGACCAGTTCACCGTCGCGCTGCAGGCCCGTGCCGGCACGCTTCAGGAAAAGGACATGGACGAGCTGCGCGACTATGGCGTGGGCGCGACGATCCTCACCGAACTCGGCGTGCAGGACATGATCCTGCTCACCAATACCCATCACACGCTCGTGGGACTCGACGGCTATGGCCTGTCGATCGTCGGCGAGCGCCCCATCGATACCGGAGAATAAGTTGGCACGTGTCCTGATCGTCGAAGCGCGTTTCTACGCGCATCTGAATGACCTGCTGCTCGAAGGCGCCCGCGCCGCGATCGAGGAAGCGGGCCACAGCCACGAGACCATCACCGTCCCCGGCGCGCTGGAGATTCCCGGCGCGGTGGCGATGGCCGCCGAGACCGGCCGCTACGACGCATTCGTCGCGCTCGGCGTGGTGATCCGCGGCGAGACCTATCACTTCGAAGTGGTCTCGAACGAAAGCGCCCGCGGCCTGATGGCGCTGGCGATGGATTCGCTGCCGATCGGTAACGGCATCCTCACCGTCGAGAACGAGGCCCAGGCACTGACCCGCGCCAAGCCGGACGAGAAGGACAAGGGCGGCGAGGCCGCCAAGGCCGCGCTGGCGATGCTGGCGCTCAAGAGCAAGTTCGGCTGACGCCATGGACATGCCCCCGACCCGCTACCGTGTAGTGGAGCAGGGGCGCCGGCTGGTCGTGATCGACACGCTGGCGGGGCGATCCGTCGCTCCGCCGGCCGTCACGGCCCGGCCCGAAATCTTCGCGGATCGCCCGCGCACCATGGATGCGCCGCGGCCGCAACCCCAGCCCCGACCCGTCCCGATGCCCGGCACGCCGGAGCCGCGCGGCCGCGATGCCGGCGGCGAGGGGTTCAGCTTCACCACTGCGCGCTGGTTCGACAAGCAGGGCCCGCGTCGCATCCGGATCAAAACCGACGCCCAGGGCCAGCTCGTCGGCGGGCTGATGGTGGCGATTGTCGTCCTGATCTTCCTCTTCGCGCTGATCGGCTGGCCGATCGCGTTCGTGCTGGCCTTTGTCGTCTTCAACGCCAAGGTGCGTGACGGCTTCCGCACCGCCGCCACCACCTGGCTCACCGCGCTGGACGCGACCTCGAACTAGGCCGCGACGGGATAGTCGGTATAGCCCTCGGCCCCGCCGATATAGAACAGCTCCTCGCGCTGCGGATTGAGCGGCAGCCGTTCGCGCAGGCGATGCGGCAGGTCCGGATTGGCGAGGAAGGTCCGGCCGAACGCGATCGCATCGGCCTCACCGGCATCGAGCGCCGCCTGGGCATCGTCGAGATGATAGTCGGCGTTGAGGATCAGCGGCCCCTTGAAGAGCTTGCGCATCCCCGGATGGACCGGCGGATGATCGGGCTTGCCGCGGGTGCCGCCCGGACGCGGCTCACGCATCTCGAGAAAGGCGATGCCGATCTCGTCCAGCGCGGCGGCCGCCGCCTCGAACAGGGGCGCCGGGTTGCTGTCGTTGATGCCCTGCACTTCGCCGTTCGGGGAGAGCCGCACGCCCGTCCGGTCGCCGCCGATCGTGTCGACCACGCGCTGGGTCACTTCGCGGAGCAGCCGCACCCGGTTGGGGATCGAGCCGCCATAGTCGTCGTCCCGGAAGTTGCTGTTGTCGCGCAGGAAGCTGTCGATCAGATAGCCGTTCGCGGCATGGACCTGGACCCCGTCGAACCCCGCACGGATCGCGTTGCGGGCGGCGCGCGCATAATCCTCGAGCAGCCCGGGGATCTCGTCGGTGCGCAGCGGGCGGGCCTGGGCATAGGGCCGCTTGATCTCGCCGCTCTCCTCGGCCGGATAGGTGCGCACTTCACCCGGTGCGGTGTTGGCCGAAGCCGAGACCGGCGCGGCGCCGCCGAGGAAATCGGGATGGACCAGCCGGCCCATGTGCCAGAGCTGCGCGACGATCCGCCCGCCGGCCGCGTGCACGGCCTCGACCACCGGCTTCCATGCGTCGGTCTGCTCGTCGGTCCACAGGCCCGGGGCATAGGCCCAGCCCAGGCCCTGCTGGCTGATGCCGGTCGCCTCGGAGATGATCAGGCCGGCACTGGCGCGCTGGGCATAATAGTCCGCCATGATCGGCGTCGGCACATGCTCGCGCGTCGCACGGCCGCGGGTCAGCGGCGCCATCAACAGGCGGTTCGGCGCATGGATCGCGCCCAGTTGGATCGGATCGAACAGGTTCGGCATCGTCGCAAATTCCCTAACGACTGTGACGCCGGGAAATAGGGGGCTAAGGGAACCCATGCATCGGCCGGCCTCCCCAAGAAAAGCTACGTCCCCGCAAACCGGCTCTGCGTTGCCGATGCTCGCCCTGCTTGTCGGCAATATCGCCCTCGCCTTCGGGCCCTGGTTCGTCCGGCTGGCCGATGTCGGCCCGGTAGCCGCCGCCTTCTGGCGGGTCGCCATCGCCGCACCGATCCTGCTCGCGCTGGCCCTCGCCTTTGCCGGCCAGAGCCGCCCCTTCGCGCCGGCGCGCGCCTTGTGGCTGACGATCGGCCTGGGCGGCATCGCCTTCGCCGCCGACCTGGCAGCCTGGCACCTCGGCATCCTGCGCACCACGCTGGCCAACGCCACCCTGTTCGGCAACTCCGCGATCCTGATGTTCCCGATCTACGGCTTCCTGGTCGCCCGCGCCTGGCCGACCCGGACCCAGGGCATCGCCCTGGCGCTCGCCGCCGCCGGGGCGGCGCTGCTGCTCGGCCGCTCCTTCCAGCTTTCACCCAAGCATCTGGCCGGCGACCTGTTCTGCCTGTTCTCCGGCACGCTCTACACCTGCTATTTCGTGCTGATGAGCAAGGCGCGCACCGTCGTGGCGCCGCTGCCGGCGCTCGCGCTCTCCACCTCGGCCAGCGTGCTGCCGCTGCTGCTCGCCGCGCTGCTCGGCGGCGAGCAGTTCTGGCCGCAGCAATGGGGCATATTGGTCGGCCTGGCCCTGGCGAGCCAGGTGCTGGGCCAGGGGCTGCTGATCTATGCGATCGGGCACCTGTCGCCGCTGGTCGTCGGCATCGCCCTGCTCAGCCAGCCGATCGTCGCAGGGGTGATCGGCTGGACCGTCTATGGCGAGCGGCTCGGTCCCGCCGAGTTCGTCGGCGCGGTGCTGGTCGCGATCGCACTGGTGCTCGTCCGCAAGGGCGGGCCGCGGGTTGCGTCGCAAGCTGAGGGGGCTAAATCGGCATGATGGACCTGAAGGACGCGACTCTCGACGAACTGCGCGCCGCGCTCGCGCCGGAACTGGCCGCCAATGCGGCATTCGACGGCTGGAACAACCGCGCGCTCGATGCGGCGGCGGATGCGCTGGGCGTGGACCGCGACGTCGCCCATCTCGCCTTCACCGACGGCCCGGTCGCGATGATCGACGCCTGGTTCGCCCATATCGACGCCGCGATGCGCGCCCGCTTCACGCCCGAGCAGCTGGCCGCGATGAAGATTCGCGCGCGTATCACGGCATTGGTCGAAGCCCGGCTCGATGTCGCCGCCCCGCACCGCGAGGCGCTGCGCCGCGCGCTCGCCATCCTCGCCATGCCGCAGAACGCCGCGCACGGGGCCCGGCTCGGCTGGCGCGCCACCGATGCGATGTGGCGCGCCGCCGGCGACACCGCGACCGACTACAACCATTATTCCAAGCGCATGACGCTCGGCGCCGTCTATGCCTCGACCATCGCGGTGTTCCTCGACGACGAGAGCGAAGGCCAGGCCGATACCCGCGCCTTCCTTGCCCGGCGGATCGAGAACATCATGCAGTTCGAACGCGCCAAGGCCAAATGGCTGACGCCGCCCGAGCATCGCTTCAGCCTGTCGCGCTTCGTGGGGCGGCTCCGCTACCCGGCGGTTTGAAAATCAGCGTTTCCCGTTAGGGAACATTACGCGCTGGCATCGCTCGGGGGTTATTGATAATGACTCGCAGCATGAATGCCCCCGCTGCGATTCCCGTGCCCATTCCGCTTGCCAGCCTGCCGCGCCACAAGCCCGGCTCCGTCGCCATGGTCGACTGGAGCAAGCTGAGCGAGCCCGAGGGACGGCGCCTGCGCGAGCTGGGCCTGGACGAAGGCGTCGAGGTCGAGCTGCTCCACAAGTCGGGCCTGCTCGGCGGCGGCCCGATCGCCTGCCGCATCGGCCGGATGATCGTCGCGCTGCGTCGCCACGTCGCCTCGGCGATCCACGTCAGTCCCGCGGCATGAACGCGGCCCCGCTGGTTGCGCTGGTCGGCAATCCCAATGCCGGCAAGAGCGCCCTGTTCAACGCCCTTACCGGCGCCCGCCAGAAGGTCGGCAACTATCCCGGCGTCACCGTCGAGCGCCATGCCGGCCGCCTGGCGCTGCCCGATGGCCGCCCGGTCGAGCTGCTCGACCTGCCCGGCACCTACAGCCTCGATCCCTCCTCGCCCGACGAGGCGGTGACCCGCGACGTTCTGTTCGGCAAGCAGGAGGGGGAACGCCTGCCCGACGGGATCGTCGTGGTGGTCGACGCGACCAATCTCGACAACCATTTGCGTTTCACCCTCCAGCTCGCCGCGCTCGGCCTGCCGATGGTGGTGGCGCTCAACATGGTCGACATGGCCGAGCGCGACGGCCTGGTCCTCGACGCGGAAGCATTGGAGCGCGAGCTCGGCGTGCCGGTCGTCGCCACCGTCGCGGTGCGCAAGCGCGGGCTCGATGCGCTCAAGGAGCGGCTGGGCGAGGTCCTCAAGACCGGCCACAAGCTGCGCGAGGGCACCGGCGTCCAGCACGACATCGTCGTCCTCCAGCGCCGCGCGCGCCAGATCGCCACCGCGGTCACCGTCTCCGAGACCGCGGCGCGCCGCTGGACCCACCGGGTCGACGCGGTCGTGCTCCACCCGGTCGCGGGCCCGATCATCCTGCTCGCCTTGATGTTCGTCATGTTCCAGTCGGTCTTCGCCTGGGCCGAGGCGCCGATGGGCTGGATCGAGAGCGGCATGGCCTGGCTGTCCGATACGGTGGCCGGGGCGCTGCCCGACGGCTTCATCCGCGATTTCCTCGTCCAGGGCCTGATCGCCGGCGTCGGCGCGGTGGTGGTGTTCCTGCCGCAGATCCTGATCCTGTTCGCCTTCATCCTGGTGCTCGAGGCGACCGGCTACATGGTCCGCGCCGCGATGCTGATGGACCGGGTGATGGCGAGCGTCGGCCTGTCGGGCCGCGCCTTCATCCCGCTGCTGTCGAGCTTCGCCTGCGCCGTGCCCGGCATCATGGCGACGCGCACGATCGCCGACGAGAAGGACCGGCTCACCACCATCCTGATCGCCCCGCTGATGACCTGCTCGGCCCGCCTGCCGGTCTACACGATCATCATCGGCTCGCTGATCCCGGAGCGGAGCCTGCTCCCCGGCATCGGCCTGCAGGGCTTCGTGCTGTTCGCGCTCTACATCCTCGGCATCGTCGGCGCCTTCTGCGCGGCTCTGGTGCTGCGCCACACGGTGACCAAGGGCGCGACCTCGGGCTTCATGATGGAGATGCCGAAATATCAGCTGCCGCGGCTCAAGGACGTCATCCTCGGCCTGTGGCAGCGTGCCGAGATCTTCCTCAAGCGCGCCGGCACCACCATCGCCGCGACGGTGGCGATCCTCTGGTTGCTCACCACCTTCCCCCAGGCCCCCGCCGGGCAGAAGCAGAGCGAATATTCGGTCGCCGGCCGCATCGCGAGCGGGATCGAGGTCGTCGTCAAGCCGATCGGCTTCAACCACGACATCTCGCTCGCCCTGCTCCCCGCGATGGCGGCGCGCGAGGCGGCGGTGGCCGCGATCGGCACCGTCTATGCGGTCGACAATCCCGAGGACGCCCAGGGCGAGGCGACGATCACCGAGAATCTCCGCAAGCGCTGGACCCTGCCGACCGCGCTCGCCTTCCTGATGTGGTTCGTCTTCGCGCCGCAATGCATCTCGACCATCGCGGTGACGCGGCGCGAGACCAATGGCTGGAAATGGCCGATGTTCATGATCGGCTATCTCTTCGCGCTCGCCTATGTCGCGGCGGGCCTCACCTATTGGAGCGCGGTGGCGCTTGGGCTGTAGCGCGGCTTGCAATGTAGGATTTCGCCTGTTTGATTCGGCGGGTCGGACTCCGGGTCCACCGCTCTTTGCGCTGTAGGAAAGATAGGATCAGTGGCGTAACGATAGCTTGCGCCGAGGCCCCGGCTTGCGACCGAAAATTGCAAAAGCGCCGGCGCGTTTTGCCCTTTGACTATTGCGACTTTTGTGACTTTCCGGGCGGCCCCGGAACGCGCTTTGTAGGACGTTCTAGTCCCGCTTCGCGTCGTCCAGCGTCTTCGCGATGCGGGCCTTCTCGGCCGCCTCGGCCTGCTTCTCGGCTTTGCTGCGTCCGAAGCGGATACGGTTCTCTTGGGCCCGGGCGGACTTGTCCACACGTGCCTTGGCCTTGCGGGCGTGGTTCAGGTTGATGATCTCGGCCAAGGATAGTACCCCATTCGTTCACCGGCGGCTTGCGCACGCGCCACCGTCGATACGATTTTCATAGCGGAGTTTCCATGGCGGGCAGCGTCAACAAAGTGATCCTGGTGGGCAATCTCGGGCGCGACCCCGAGAGCCGCAGCTTCCAGAACGGCGGCAAGGTCGTCGAGCTGCGCATCGCCACGTCCGAAAGCTGGAAGGATCGCAACTCGGGCGAGCGCAAGGAAAAGACCGAGTGGCACACGGTCAAGGTCTTCAACGAAGGCCTGGCCAATGTCGCCGAGCGCTATCTGCGCAAGGGCAGCAAGGTCTATATCGAAGGCGCGCTGACCACCCGCAAGTGGCAGGACGCCCAGGGCCAGGACCGCTATTCGACCGAGATCGTCCTCCAGGGCTTCAACTCGGTGCTCACCATGCTCGACGGCGCCCCGGGCGGCGGCGGTGGTGCAGGTGGTGGCGGCGGCTTCGGCGGCGGCCGTTCCTCGGGCGGCGGTGACGATTGGGGCGCCGGTGGCGGCGACGAGTTCGCCGGCCAGTCCTCCAGCCGTGGCGGCAACTTCAACAGCGGCGGCCAGCGCTCGGGCGGCGGCAGCGGCGGCAACAATAGCTTCGGTGGTGGGTTCCCCGATGATCTGGACGACGATGTGCCGTTCTGATCGGTGAAAGGATTGTCATGCGCGTTGCGGTGATCGGATTGGCCTTGCTGGCCGGGGCCTGTGGCGGCCCCAGGACGACCGACGATCCCGCCGCGCAGAATGTGATCGACGCGACCTCGAAGGGGATTCCTGCCAAGGTCGCGGCGGGCACCTGCAACGACAAGCCCGATTTCGTGCCGATCTACAAGGAAGCCAAGATCATCAGCTGCACCAGCGGCGATGTCGCGGTGACCGGCAGGCACAGCGGCACGGTGATCTACACCGACTTCGCCTCGCCCTCGACGATCCTCACCTGGTCGAAGCAGCAGGCACTGGCCCAGGGCCTGTCGCTCCGGATCGAGGACGGCAGGTCGTTCACCGCCGGCGACGGCGACAGGCGTACGCTTCGGGTCTCGGCCGAATCGGCAACGGCAGTCACCAACGTCACGGTGAACTGGGGCGTGGCGAAATAGGCCTCAGGCCTCGACGATCTCGGCCACGCCGAACCTGCCGGCCTGATAGTCGAGGAAGGCCTGGCGGATCTCCGCCTCGCTGTTCATCACGAAGGGGCCGTGCGCCACGATCGGCTCGTCGATCGGCTCGGCGTGTCCGAACAGGAAGAGCGCCGGTTCGGTCGCGGTGATCGTCGCGCTGTCGCCCGGGGTCAGCTCGGCGAGATGAAAATGCGCCACCGCGGCGTCTTCCACGTGGAACATTCCGCGTGCGCAATAGAGGAAGACGTCGCGCCCCTCGAGCCCGGCAAAGGTCACGCTGCCCCCGGCCGCGATCTCGACCCAGCTGAGGAACACGCCGGTCAGCGATTCGATCACGCCCCTGGTGCCGGCGTGCTCGCCCGAGATCAGATGGACGGTGGCACCATCGGCGGTGACGCTCGGGATCGCCTCGGCCTGCGCGCCGACATAGCGCGGCGCCGTCATCTTCAGCCGGGCGGGCAGGTTCACCCAGAGCTGGAGGATCTCCATGGGTCCGCCGTCACGCCTGAAGCCGGCCGGCGACACCTCGGCATGGACGATGCCGCTGCCCGCGGTCATCCACTGGATGCCGCCGGCGCGGATGATGCTCGAATGGCCGGCGCTGTCGGTATGGGCCAGCTCGCCGTCGAGGATGAAGGTCACCGTCTCGAAGCCGCGATGCGGGTGCGGGCCGAACGGCAGGCCGCGATTGTTCGGCGGATAGCTTTGCGGGCCGTGATGGTTGAGAAACAGGAAGGCACCGACATGCCCGATCGCCGGCCCCGGCACCGGACGCCGTGTGACCAGGTCGCCGATATCGTCGCGAAACGCCGGGTGGACCCGCTTCACCGTCCGCATCGCCTCACCTCCGCAGCAGGAACACGGCATGCTCGGCGAACAGATTCGCCATCGCCGAGCCGCAGCGTTGGTCTCCCGACAGGAACCAGCTGCCTTCGATGGCGATCCCCCGCTCGGCCACCAGCGCCCGGAAATCGTCGACGGTGACATGGTGGATGTTGGGCGTCGCGTACCAGGCGACCGGCAGCAGCCGCGTCACCGGCATCCGCCCGCCGAACAGCAGCGAGGCGCGCACTCGCCAATGCGCGAAGTTGGGGAAGGATACGAAGGCGTGCTTGCCGATGCGCAGCAGGTTCTCCAGCACCACGTCCGGATGGCGGGTGGTCTGCAGCGTCTGGCTCAGGATGGCATAGTCGAAGCTGTCGTCCGGATAGTCGGCCAGATCGGTATCGGCATCGCCCTGCACCACCGAAAGCCCGCGCCCCACCGCTTCAGCGACATCGCCCGCATCGAGCTCCAGCCCGCGCGCGTCGACCTGGCGGGTGTCGCGCAGCGCCGCCATCAGCGCACCGTCGCCGCAGCCGACATCGAGCACGCGGCTGCCCGCCGCCACGTTCGCCGCGATGATCGCAAGGTCGGGACGCAGACTCATCGCGTGTAGAGGTCCACGTCGTGCCGCTCCATGCAGCGCTCGGGATGCGGGATCTGGGTCCAGCCGAGCCTGGCGTAGAGCGGCTGCATGTCGCGGGTGAACAGCAGCCAGCGGCGCAGGCCGGTCAGCTCGGGATGCGCCTGCACGGCCTCGAGCATCTGCATGGCGACACCCTTGCCGCGATGTGCCGGCAGCACGAACACATCGGCCAGATAGGCGAAGGTCGCGAAATCGGTGATCAGCCGCGCGAACCCCACCTGCTCGTCCTGGCCAGCCTCGTCCTTAGCGAAGACTGCGGCGCAGAAGGAATTGCGGATCGACGTCTCGACGATATGCCTGGGGATGCCCTTGGCCCAATAGGACCCGCTCAGGAACGCATGGATCAGGTCGATGTCGAGCTCGGCCTTGTCGAACGAGATGCGATAGTCGCTCATGCCGTAGCCCCCTTCCAGATGCACTCGAACTCGAAGGCGGTGGCGTTGAGCATCACCGTCGGATCGGTTTCTTCCGGCGCAGGCCATTCCCATTCCAGCGCATAGAAATCATCACCGATCAGAGTGCCGAAGCCGAAGTCGGAGGCGCGGTCGGGGTAGCGCGTGATATCGTCTGCCTTGGCGCTACCGTCAGCGAAGATCTCCACCAAGCGTAGTACGCAGCCTGCATGGTCGACTTCATACCAGAAAAACGCAGGCTCCTCTGCGGGATTGCCCAGCCAAACGAGACGGTAATAGGCGAGGCTGCCCTCGGGTGGCCGCGATGCTGCCGACGCGATCATGCCTTGCCCGCCTCCAGGAACCCGCGCACCACCCGGTCGAGCTCGGGGCTTTCGAGCAGGAAGGCGTCATGGCCGAAGGGCGATTTCAGCTCGACGAAGCTCGCCCGCGCGCCAGCGGCGTTGAGCGCATGCACCACGCTGCGCGATTCGCTGGTCGGGTAGAGCCAGTCGGTGTCGAAGCTCACCACGCAGAAGCGCGTGTCCTTGCCCTTGAACGCATTGGCCAGCAGCCCGCCATGCTCCTCGGCCAGGTCGAAATAGTCGAGCGCCCGAGTGATGTAGAGGTAGGAGTTGGCGTCGAACCGGTCGACGAACGCCAGTCCCTGGTGGCGCAGATAGCTCTCGACCTGGAAGTCGGCGTCGAAGCCGAAGGTCTTGGTCTCGCGGCTCTGCAGCTTGCGCCCGAACTTGGCGGTGAGCCCGGCCTCGGAGAGATAGGTGATGTGCGCCGCCATCCGCGCCACGGCGAGGCCAGCGACGGGCGGATCATTGTCCTCGTAATAGTCGCCGCCGCGCCACTTGGGATCCGCCATCACCGCCTGGCGGCCGACTTCGTGGAAGGCGATGTTCTGCGCCGAATGCCGCGCCGCGCTGGCGATGACCACGGCCGAGGCAACGCGCTCAGGGAAGGTTGCGGCCCAGCTCAGCGCCTGCATCCCGCCCATCGATCCGCCGACGACCGCGAACAGTTTCTCGACGCCGAGATGATCGAGCAGCATCGCCTGCGCCCGCACCATGTCGCGGATCGTGATCACCGGGAAGCTCATGCCCCAGGGCTTGCCCGTGGCGGGGTTGATCGTCGCCGGCCCCGAACTGCCGAGGCACGAACCGAGCACGTTCGAGCAGATCACGAAATAGCGATCGGTATCGATCGGCTTGCCCGGTCCAACCATGCGCGTCCACCAGCCCGGCTTGCCGGTGCGGGGATGCTCGGAAGCGACATGCTGGTCTCCGGTCAGCGCATGGCAGACCAGGATCGCATTGCCGCCATCGGGGGCGAGTTTGCCGTAGGTCTCGTAGCCGATGTCGACCGGCGACAGCAGCACGCCGCCGTCGAGACGCAACGGCCCCGGCAGCGTCACCGAGCGGCCTGTGCCATAGCGCGGATCGTCGGACATTCCCGCGTCGTTACGGGCGCACGCCCCGCGGTTCAAGCAGCCTTCGCGTCGATCCGCTTGCCGAGGATGGCGCCCGCCGCCATCCGCCCGGTCTGCGCAGCCCCGTTCATATATCCCGGGAAGGCGTCCGAGAGATGCTCGCCGGCGAACCAGATCCGCCCGGCCTGGGGCACCTGGTTGCCGCCTTCGTCCTCGACGCAGAGCAGCCTGGAGAAACGAGTGAGCTGGCCCGGGGCATAGTTGCAATAGGCGCCGAGGGTCAGCGCCTGGGCATGCCAGTTGGTGCGGGTGAAGGGACCGGTCGCCGCCTCGATCAGCCCGGGGATCGCCGGCGCGGCGCTGGCGGCGAAGCGCTTCGCCAGTTCCGAAGGCGATTCGCTCTCGGCACGCAGCACCTCGTCACCGCCCAGGAACCAGGTCCAGACCGGCGAGACGCCGTCCTTGCGGTGGACGCTGCCGTCCCAGCCGAGTGCCCAGCCACCATCGGCATCGGTCTGCCACAGCTCGCCGCCGACGCCCATTGGCCCACGCCACGGCGTCGCGTTGGTGCCCGACTGGACCTTCTCGTTATAGCCCAGCTCCATCTCGCCGATAAAGGCGCGCCACTGGGCGGGCAGCGGTACGCGGAAGTCGATCTGGCGGGTGACGGGTCCCGGCACCGCGACGATCAGCGTGTCGGCCCGCTCCACCGAACCGTCGAGGAAATGCAGCCTGAGGCCCGATTCGACGCGGAGCAGGCGCTTCCCGGTCGCGATCCGGTCGGCATAATGCGCGCTCATCGCCTCGACCAGCGCGGAGCTGCCGCCTTCGATCACATAGCGCTCGTCCGCGCCGCCGAGCACCTCGGCGCGCTGGCCGTCCACAGTCGGCAGGTTGAAGATCAGCTCGATCGCCGAGGCGCGCTTCGGCTCCACGCCATATTCGGTACGGCTGGTCGCCTCAAGCAGCTGCCGCAGCCAGGGCTGGCGAATCAGCGCGGCATGGCGGTCGAGATAGTCGTGGATCGACATCCGATCGAGATCGGGGGCGACTCGGGCATGGTCCTTGTCGAGCCGGTCGGCGTCCTTGCCGATCTGCGCGGCGATCGGGCGCAACGCCTCGGCCAGCTCGCTGTCGGTGATGAGGCGGCCGTTCGCGAGGATGAGCGTGTCATGCGGCTCGGCCTTGCGATCGATCAGCGGGATGCCGAATCGCTTGAGCAGCGCCTGCATGTCGTAATGGTCGGTGTTGACGAGTTGCCCACCCACCTCGAACGTCCAGTCGCCCGACTTGTGGGTGTACATCCGCCCACCGGTGCGGCCCCGCCCTTCATAGAGGAAGGCATCGATCCCGGCTTCGCGCAGATGGTGGAGCGCGGTCAGGCCGGCGATGCCACCGCCGATGATCGCCACCCGCCCCGCGGGGTGCGCCATGGCGGGGCGGGGCAAGGCCGTCGCAACACCGCCGGCGGCCATCGCCTGCAGCACCGCGCGCCGCGTCGCGCCGCTCGTGCCCTTGACCGGCAAGGCCTCGCCCGCCGCTTCCAGATTCCGTCGCCGCGCCGCTTCCAGTGCGCGCCAGACGATGCCGTTCCCCCGCATTGCCCCTCCTCGGCTCCTGCTTAACCATGAAGCCCTAGAGCCTGACCCTTGCCATCCGGTAACCATTCCGCCAAGCCGCGCGACCATGACCGCACCCGTTCCCAAGCCCTGGATCATGGAAATCGCCCCCTATGTGCCGGGGCGTTCCACCACCGATGACGGCCGCAAGGTGACCAAGCTCTCGTCCAACGAGAATCCGCTCGGCACTTCGCAAAAGGCGCGCGACGCCTTTTTGACCGCCGCGACCAGCCTTGAGCGCTACCCCGACGCCAGCGCCGTCGAGCTGCGCGAGACGATCGCCGCCAAATACGGCCTCGATCCCGCCCGCATCATCTACGGCAACGGTTCGGACGAAGTTCTCCACCTCGCCGCCGGCGCGTTCGCCGGTCCGGGCGACGAGATCATCTACGTCCATTACGGCTTCACCGTGTACCCGATCGCGACTCGCCGGGTCGGCGCGGTCCCGGTAGTCGCACCGGACAAGGATTATGCGACGGACGTCGATGCGATCCTCGCCTCGGTGACCGACAGGACCAAGATCGTCTTCGTCGCCAACCCGAACAACCCGACCGGCACCTATGCGCCGCGCTCGGAGATCCTGCGCCTCCACGCCGGCCTGCCGAGCCATGTGCTGCTCGTCCTCGACCACGCCTATGCCGAGTATATCGAAGGTGACGACGATGACGGCGGCATGGAGCTGGCCCGCACCGCGCCGAACGTGCTGGTGACGCGCACCTTCTCCAAGATGTACGGCCTCGCCGCCGAGCGGATCGGCTGGGGTTATGCCTCGGCGCCGATCATCGAGGCGATGCACCGCATCCGCCTGCCCTTCTCGATCACCATCGCGGGCACTGCAGCGGCAGTCGCCGCGCTGGGCGACACCGATTTCGTCGACCATACCAAGGCGCACAATGCCGAGTGGCGCCGCTGGTTCACGGGCGAGATCGCCAAGCTGGGCAACAAGGGCCTGCGCGCCGTGCCGAGCCAGGCGAACTTCGTCCTCGTCCTGTTCGAAGGCCAGCTGAGCGCCGAGGCAGCGTACAAGGGCCTGATGGAAGCCGGCTACATCGTCCGCTGGCTGCCCGGCCAGGGCCTGCCCCATGGCCTGCGCATCACCATCGGCACCGAGGAAGAGACGCGCGGCGTGATCGCAGCGCTGCGCAGCCTGTCGGGCGAGGACTGATGCTGCCCTTCGCGCGTGTCACGGTCATCGGCCTGGGCCTGATCGGCTCGTCGATCGCGCGCGGCATCCGCCAGCACATGCCGAGCGTGCGGGTGACCGGCTATGACGCCGATCCGGCAGTGCGCGAGACGGCGGTGCGCATCGACCTGTGCGACGACATCGCGGACACCGCCGGCACCTCGGTGATCGATGCCGACCTCGTCGTCCTCTGCGTCCCCGTCGGCGCGATGGGCGCAGCGGCGGCGGACATCGCCGCCGACCTGCCGGCCGAGGCGATCGTCAGCGATGTCGGCTCGTGCAAGGAAAGCGTGGTCGAAGCCGTCCATGCGGCACTTCCCGACGCCGTCTTCGTCCCCGCCCATCCGGTGGCCGGCACCGAGAACAGCGGCCCCGAGGCCGGCTTCGCCTCGCTGTTCCATGGCCGCTGGTGCATCGTCACGCCGGTGGAGGGCACCGCGCCCTTCGCCGTCGAGCGCGTGCTCGAATTCTGGCGCCGCCTGGGGGCCGAGGTCGAGACGATGGCGCCCGATCATCACGACCGCGTGCTGGCCGTCACCAGCCACCTGCCCCACCTGATCGCCTATACGATCGTCGGCACCGCATCGGACATGGAGGAAGTCACCCAGTCCGAAGTGATCAAATATTCGGCCGGCGGCTTCCGCGACTTCACCCGCATCGCCGCGTCGGACCCGACGATGTGGCGCGACGTGTTCCTGGCGAACAAGGAAGCGGTGCTCGACATTCTCCAGCGCTTCTCCGAAGACCTGACCGCGCTCCAGCGCGCGATCCGCTGGGGCAAGGGCGACGAGCTGTTCGAGCTGTTCAGCCGCACCCGCGCGATTCGTCGCTCGATCATCGAGCAGGGCCAGGACGATGCGGCGCCGGACTTCGGACGTTCGCACGACTGAGCGCTTCCTACAACGCGCTTCCCGGTGCCGCGCGGAAAGTCACAAAAGTCGCAATAGCCAACGAGCGGATCGCGCCGGCGTTTTTGCAATTTTCGGTCGTAGGCCCGGGCCTTGGCGCAACCTATCGCCGTGCCGCTGATCCTATCTTTCCTACAGCATGAAAGAGCGGCCGGATGCCATCCGGCCGCAGCAGCAGGCCATACGAAATCCTACATTGCAAGCCGGGCCGCGCCTCAGCCGTTGAGCGCGTTGATCCCGGCATGGACCCGCGCTTCGGCCTCGGCACGGGGCAGGCCCGGCGGGATCACCGGCTCGAAGCGGAAGGTGATCACCCCCGGCTTCTTGATCCCGTGCTTGGGCCAGACATGGCCGCTGCGCACCGCGATCGGCACCACCGGCAGGTCGAGCATCCGGTAGAGCCCGGCAAAGCCCGAGCGCAGCGCCGGTGCCTCGCCCGGCTTCACCCGCGTACCTTCGGGGAAGATCAGCACCGAGCGGCCCTGCGCCAGCGCTGCCTTTGCGTCCTTCATCATCGAGCGCAGCGCCGCGGCATTGGCGGTGCGGTTGACGATGATCACGCCGTAGCGCCGCGCCGCCCAGCCCCAGAGCGGGATCTGCGCCAGCTCGCGCTTCATCACCGTGGCGGGCGAGCCGAGCAACCGGCTCAGTTCCAGCGCCTCGAACAGCGATTCATGCTTGCCCGCGAATATCGCCGGCCCCTGGGGAATCTCGCCTTCGATCTTCACCCGGATCCCCAGGATCCAGCGTGCCGACCAGGCCATCAGCCCCACCCAGGCCATCGCATAGCTGCGCAGCGCGTCGCCGCCCAGCAAGGCGACGAAAGGCACCAGCAGCACCAGCACCACGGACAGGCCGTAGAAGAAGATCGAGAAGACCAGCGTACGCAGGAGGTTCATCAAGAGGCACCGAGCAGCAGTGCGATGCGGCGCACCAGATATTTGTGATACTCGCGGAACAGCATGGCGAAGCCCGGCTGGCTGCGCACCGGATCGCCGACCACCTCCACCCCCTTCAGCGCATGGGCCAGCTCGAGCCGGGCGCGCGGCATGTGCCAGTCCGACGTGACCAGCCGCACCGTCTTGTAGTCATGCTCCTTCACCCATTCCGCGGTCTCCTCCGCGTTGGAACGGGTATCGACCGCCTGCCAGCCGAGATCGACGCAGCAGCGCATCAGCTTGCGATCGATCTTGTACTCGGCGGCGAACTCGCCGGGCCGGACATCGGGATCGACGCCGCTGACCAGCAGGCGCTCGGCATCGCCGGCGCGCAACACTTCGAGCCCGCGGTCGATCCGCTTCGACCCGCCGGTGAGCACCACGATCGCGTCGGTCTTGCGCCCTTCGAGCGGGTGGCCGAGCGAGAGCATGAACGCGGCAAAGCCGAGCGCCCAGGCGATCACGACCAGCGCGATCAGGCGCAGGATCACAGCGTGCGGCCCAGGGCGCGCAGCACCGTGCGCCGCGCCGCGAAGGTGGCGAGCAGCGCGAAGCCGAGCGGCACCAGCAGGAGCAGGAACCAGTCGCGCTGCTGCAGGGCCACGCCGCTCAGCATCTCCGAGCCGACCAGCGCCATGCGCGACTGGAGGAACCAGACCAGCCCCAGCGCCGCCACGGTGCCGAGCAGGCCGCCGAGCAGCGTATCGAACGCGATCCGCCGCTGGAACAGGCGGGCGATCTGGACATCGGTGGAGCCGAGCATGTGGAGCACATCGATGGTGTCGCGGTGCGTGTCCAGCCCCGAACGCGCGGCGAGCAGCACCACCGCGGCGGTGGCGCTGGCGATCAGCAGCATCAGCCCGACGGCGAGCCAGCTCATCGTGGTCATGAACCCGCGCACCGGCGAGAGCCACTGGGCATGCCGGTCGACCCTGGCATTCGGCGCGAGCGCGCGGGCCGTCTGTTCGACGAGCGCGCCGTTGCCGCCCCGCGTCTCGACATCGATCATCGCCGGCATCGGCAGGTCGGGATCGAGGCCGGTGTCGCCAAGCCAGGGCTTGAGCAGCTCGGCCAGTCGCTCCCGATCGACCTCGGCCACGCGCGTCACGCCCGCCACGCGCGGCAGGGCCGTGCGCAGGGCCTTCACCTGGCTGTCGCGCACCGCCGCATCGGGCTCGACGATCTGGATGGTCAGCCGCCCGGCGAGCTGGCGATCGAGCTGCGCGGTGGCGGCGAACATGCCCAGGCCCAGCGCACCGGCGAGCACGGTGAGGAACACCATGATCGCCATGATCCAGGTCATCGCGCGGGTCCGCCGGCTCTCGTCGAGCAGGCGGCGATCGGGGGCGTTGGGATTGAGGCTGAGCTTCATGCGGCGCCCCGTGGCGGGTTGCGCAGCGCGCCGGTGGGATCGTTGAGGTGCCCCTTCTCCAGCCGCATCATGTGCGCGTTGGGGATGCGATTGAGCAGATGGAAGTCGTGCGTCGCCACCACCACCGTGGTGCCGAGCCGGTTCAGGCTGTCGAACAGATGGAGCAGCCGCTCGGCCATGTCCGGATCGACGTTGCCGGTCGGCTCGTCGGCGACGAGCAGTTCGGGGCGGCCGATCACCGCGCGGGCGATGGCGATGCGCTGCTGCTCGCCACCCGACAGCGTCGGCGGCTTGGCGCGGCCGCGATCGGTGAGGCCGACCCAGGCGAGCATCTCGCGCACCGGCGCCTCGATATCGCTCTCGGACACGCCGGCGACGCGCAGCGGGAGGGCGATATTGTCATAGGCGGAGAGGTGCGGGACCAGCCGGAAATCCTGGAACACCACGCCGATGCGGCGGCGGAAGCCGGGCAGGCGGGTGCGGGGCAGGGCGCCGGCATCCTCGCCGAAGATGCGCACCGTGCCGCGGGTCGCGCGCTGGGCGAGATAGAGCAATTTGAGCAGCGAGGTCTTGCCCGCGCCGGACGGGCCGGTGAGGAAATAAAAGGCGCCGGTGTTCAGCGAAAAGCTGATGTCCGAGAGAGTCTCGTCGCCCGAACCATAGCGCAGGCCGACATTCTCGAATTGAACGATGCTGGCCATCAGGCTCCCGGCGCTTCCCTTGCACCTGCCATCGCACAGGGATTTGACGGGCTCAAGCGTGGCGCGCCGTGGGGGGCGCCCCGATATCCTTCATCGTCATCCCCGCGCAGCCGGGGATCCAGAGCCACGGGCGGCGCAGCTGCGGCACGCCTGGGCGTTTCCGGCAAGGCCGTGCTCGATGCTTCGATTGTCCCGATTACCCTGGATCCCCGCCTGCGCGGGGATGACGGGTGGATATTTGACAGCCCGCGGGGCGCAAGAAGCTGGGGATAGAGGGGCCAGGGACTCTTGTTCGCGCGAATCGATGGGTCTAGAATCATGACAATCGGGCGACGGGCCCCCGTGTGTCGTGAGCCGAGCGCAATGATCCTCGAATGCAGCCAGTGCCGAACCCGCTATCTGGTGCCCGACAGCGCCATTGGCGCCGATGGCCGCACCGTGCGCTGCGCGAGCTGCAAGCACAGCTGGTTCCAGGCCCCCGTCGCGCTCGACCTGACCACCCGCGCCACGGCGGCCGACGGCCCGGTCACCCCCGCCCCCAAGCGCGAGGCCGAAGCACCGAAGCGCGAGGCACCCGCGGCGCCGCGCGTGTTCGACGATGCCTCGATCAGCGCCGCGTCCGGGCGTTCGCCGGATTACGATCCCTTCGCCCCGCAGCCGCCGTTCAAGCCGCGCCGCAATCCCGCGCGCCGCTGGACCGCCGCTGCGTTCATCGCCGGCTTCTCGATGCTGCTGGGCACCGGTGCGATCCTCTATTCGGGCGCGCCTGGGCTGGCGGCGCAACTGGGTTTCGGGCTCAACCTGGGCAGCGAAGTCGAGACGCCGCTGGTCTTCGCCGACAAGAAGGTCGAGCTGCGCACCCAGACCAATGGCAGCGAGCTGTTCATCATCTCGGGCAAGGTCGCCAACCCCACCGCCGACAAGCAGCGGGTGCCCGACATCCGGATCGAGCTGACCGACGATCAGAACCGGCTGGTCTATAGCTGGCGCGTCACGCCCCAGCTGCGCGAGATCGGGCCGAAGCAATCGCTCGAGTTCAATTCGGCCCAGGTCGACCCGCCGCGCAATGCACGCTGGACGCGGCTGAGCTTCGCTAACGAAATCGGCGGCTGACCCACCATAGCCGGGCGCCGTGGAGCAGCGCGGCCATCACCATGCCGATGCCCGAGGCCAGGACCAGGCCGGTCGCCTCCAACCCCCACAGCCGCACGAACACCAGCCCCGCACCGCCGGTGACGAGGAAGAAGGCGATCACCGAGTTGATCCCCGCCGCGACCTGGTCACCAAGCGAACGCAGCGCATAGACGAACACCACCTGCACCCCGTCGAACAGGATGAACGGCGCCCATATCGGCAGCATGACCAAAGCGAGCCGGTGCACCTCGGGCACGGCCGGGAACAGCGCCACGAAAGGCGCGGGGACGAGGATCAGCAGCAGCGCGAGCGCGCCGGTGGCGAGCGCGGCCAGCGCCGCCGCGATGGCGGCACGCCGGGCCGCGGCCTGGGGGACGCCCTCGCCCACCGCATTGCCGACGCGCACTCCCGCCGCCGATCCCAGGCCGAGCGCCACCGAGAAGGTGACGTTGTGGATCGAGAAGACGAGCTGAAAGGCGTGGGCGGTGACGTCGCCCAGCTCGGTCGACAGCGCGATCAGGATCGAGAAGCCGACCAGCTCGAGCCCCGAGGCGATGGCGGGGATCAGGCCGAACCAGGCGAGCCCCAGCGCGCCCTTCATCGAATCGCGGCTGAACAGGCCGGACAGGTCGTGCACGCCGCGGGCCTTTGCCCGGGGGAGTGTCCAGGCCGCGCCGATCATGCCCGCCGCGCCGAGCGCCGAGGCAATGGTGGTCGCCAGCGCCGCGCCGGTCGCGCCCATCGCCGGCAGCCCCAGATGCCCGCCCGACATCGCCCAGGCGAGCAGCGCGTTGACCGGCAGGATGGCGAGGTTGACCATCGTCACCCGCTGCGGCCGGCTCACCCCTTCGAGGAAGAAGCTCGACGCGACGATCAGCAGCTGGAAGGGATAGGCGAGCGCCATCACCCGCACGACATCGGCGGCAAGCGGAGTGACTTCCGCTGCCACGCCGATCCCGAGCAGCATCGGGGTCGCGAAGGCGAAGAGCAGCAGGGCACTGACGATGCCGAGTGCGGTGGCGAGCAGCAGCCCCTGGTGGAATACCCGGCCGGTGCCGGGCAGGTCCTTCGCCCCATCGGCACGCGAGACATGGACGAGCACGCCGGTCAGCGCCCCCAGCCCCATCACGATGCCCGGGAAGGTGAGCGCGCGGCTCGCCCCCAGCGCCGCCACCTGGCCGGTGCCGGTGAACCCGACGACCACCACATCGGTGACGTGGAGGATCGTCCAGTTGAGGCTGGTCAGCGCCACCGGCCAGGCCAGCGCGAGGATTCGGCGCATCTCGGCGGAAAGATCGGAGGAGAGACGCATGGGACGGCGCGCTTAGCGGATTTCATCTAGTTTGGAAAAGCGCGGCGGAACCGCTTGCAATGTCCGAAACGCGTTGCTAGGGGCCGCTGCCTTACCAGCCGTCGGTATCCCAACTGACGGATTTCACGTGCGGTCGTGGCGGAACTGGTAGACGCGCAACGTTGAGGTCGTTGTGGCCGAAAGGCCGTGGAAGTTCGAGTCTTCTCGACCGCACCAGTGAAAAATGCAGGCACCCGGCGACATCGCCGCGGTGCCGCAATTTTTTCGAGAACCCGGCAAACTTCTGCGACAAGTCGCGGCTAGCCACCAAGCGTTCATGCGCGCGGTGTCAGGTGCCGCGCGGGGTTATCGAAATGGGTGGGAATAGATGCGTTCGAAGTTGATGCTGGGTGCAGCGGTCGCCGGGTTGGTCGTGGGCGCGATGCCGGAGGCGGCACTGGCCCAGGCCCAGCAGCAGCCGGCCACCACGCCCGCATCGCAGGACCATGGCCAGGCCCAGGCGCCCCATAGCGCCCCAGCACAGGAACAGGCAGCGGACGAGCTCGGCGGCGACGAAGGCGCGATCGTCGTCAACGGCGTGCTGCCCGGCGCGGTGAAGACCGACGTCAAGCCCGAGGTCCAGCTCAACCCGGCCGATATCCGCGCCTATGGCGCCTCCAACGTCTCGGAGCTGATCACCGCGCTCCAGGCGCAGCTGGGCAGCGGATCGGGGCGCGGCGACGAGCAGCCGGTGATCCTGATCAGCGGCCGCCGCTCGAGCATGAACGAAGTCCGCGACCTGCCGACCGAGGCGATCGACCGGATCGACATCCTGCCCGAGGAAGTCGCGCTGCAATATGGCTATGGCGCCACCCAGAAGGTGATCAACTTCGTGCTGCGCCGCCGCTTCCAGGCGGTGACCACGGTGCTCGAGGGCCAGATGCCCACCGCCGGCGGCAACGCGACCGAGAGCGCCAACGTCAACATCCTCAAGCTCAACCGCGACGGGCGGGTGACGCTGGACGTCAAGTACAACCAGAATTCGTCGATCCTGGAGAGCGAGCGCGGGGTGAGCCGCGCCGGCAACGCGCTGTTCGACACGACCGGCAACATCGTCGGGCTGGGTACGGTCGTGACCGATCCGGTCACCGGCGCGATCGGCCACGAGATCGATCCTGCGCTGAGCGCACTGGCGGGCAGGCCGGTGACGACCGCCGGGGTGCCCGTCGGCGGTGCGCAGTCGCTCGCCGGCTATGCCGCGAACGCCAACGACCCCAACATCACCGACGTCACGCCCTATCGCACCCTGGTCGGCCCGGCGAAGAACCTGACGATCAGCGGCATCTACAATCGCGCGCTTTCGCCCAAGGTGAGCGCGACCGCCACCGTCAATCTCGACGTCAACGAGAGCGAGAGCTGGCTCGGCCTGCCCAGCGCGACGCTGCGCCTGCCCGCGGGCAACCCGTTCTCGCCGTTCGGCCAGGACGTCCAGCTGCTGCGCTATTACGACAATCTCAACCCGCTCACCCGATCGAGCAGCAGCCAGGCACTGCGCGGCGAGCTGACGATCAACGGCGACAGCTCGCCCTGGATCAACAGCTGGCGCTGGTCGCTCAACGCCAATTACCAGCAGACCGGCAGCGATTCGACGACGACGCGCGGCGTCGACCCGAGCGTGGCGCAGGCGCTGCTCAACGCCAATGATCCGAACTTCAATCCGTTCGCGGCGATCCCCTACAGCGCGATCGGCAGCCGTCCGGACGACTGGACCGAATCGACCACCAAGGTCGGCAATGTCGAGTTCCTCACCAACGGGCCGCTGTTCAAGCTGCCGGCGGGCGACGTCACCGGCAGCATCCGCGTGGCGGGGCGCACCAATGACCTGTCGGGCAAGTCCTTCCGCTCGGGCGTGTACAGCGCGAGCGACATCTCGCGCGACACCGGCGCGATCCGCGGCAACATCTCGATCCCGATCACCAGCCGCCGCCGCGCGGTGCTCGACGCGATCGGCGACTTCTCGGTCAACGCCAATATCGAAGTCGAGCAGCTCTCCGACTTCGGGCGGCTGACCACCACCGGCTATGGCTTCAACTGGTCGCCGATCACCCAGGTCCAGGCGATCGTCAGCTTCATCGACGACAGCAACGCGCCGACTCCGGGTCAGCTCGGCAACCCGGTGGTCACCACGCCCAACGTGACCGTCTATGACTTCGTGCGCGGCGAGAGCGTCAACATCAGCCAGATCAGCGGCGGCAATGCGCTGCTGAGCGCCGACAGCCGCCACGTGTTCCGCGCGGGGCTCAACATCCGCCCGTTCACCGAGACCAATCTCGGCATCGTGGTGAACTACACCAATTCGCGCTTCCGCAACGCGATCCAGAGCTTCCCCGGCGCCTCGGCCGAAGTGGAGGCGGCGTTCCCCGACCGCTTCGTGCGCGACGGCAGCGGCCGGCTGCTCAGCATCGATGCCCGCCCGGTGAACTATGACCGGACCGAGCATTCCGAGCTGCGCTGGGGCTTCAACCTGTTCCTGCCGATCGCCTCGCCCCAGCAGAAGCGGATGCGCGAGCGCCGCGAGATGTTCCAGAAGGCCCGCGAGGAATCGCGCCGCACCGGCCAGCCACTGCCGCCCGAGATGACCGCGATGTTCGAGCAGTTCCGCAAGCTCGGCCAGCAGTCGAGCCTGTTCGGCGGCACCCAGGGCGGCCAGTTCCGCGGCCCGCGGCCCGAGGGCCAGCAGGGCCAGGAGGCACCGCCGCGTCCGCCGGCGGACGGCGCCCCGGGCGCAGGCGGCCCGCCGGGCGGCGGCGGTCCGCGCTTCGGCGGCCCCGGAGGCGGTGGTCCGGGCGGCGGCGGCCGCGGCGGCTTTGGCGGCGGGGGCGGCGGCAACCGCCTCATCTTCAGCGCCTATCACACCTGGGTGCTGCGCGACGAAATCCAGATCCGTCCGGGCCTGCCGGTCATCGACCGGCTGGGCGACACGACCAGCCAGGCGATCGCGGCGCACCGGGTGGACTTCACCGCCGGCGTGAAGCGCGATGCGCTGCTGCTCCAGCTCAACGGCAACTGGCAGAGCGGCACCCGCACCACGGGCGGCACCACCGGCCTGCCGGGCAGCACCGGCGAGCTCAATTTCGGCAGCCTGGCGAAGCTGAACCTGCTCGCCGAGTTCAACCCGGGCCAGGACATCGACTTCCTGCTCAAGCACCCCTGGTTCCGCGGCTCGCGGATCCAGCTGCGCGTCGACAATGTGTTCGACGCCCGCCAGAAGGTGACCGACGAGAATGGCCTGACCCCGGCCGCCTATGCGCCGAACCTGCGCGACCCGATCGGCCGGACGGTGAAGCTCACCTTCCGCAAGCAGTTCTTCTGATTTCCCAGCTCCCCTCCCCGCAAGGGAGGGGTTGGGGGTGGGTTGCGACCCCGGCGGAGGCCGGGGGAGCCCAGTGATCGGCGGTTGAAAAGGAAAAGGCCGGGCATCGAGCCCGGCCTTTTCTAACCCACCCTTTGCCCCTCCCTTGCAGGGGAGGGGAATATCAGTGCGCCTCCAGCGGTGATCCGCCTTCACGGCTGGCACGGAGGCCCGGGCGGAAGCGGCCCTGCTGGTCCTGGTCCATGATCCGGCGATAGAGCAGAGTGATCGAGACGCGGCGGTTGCGCGGATCGGCGGGGTTCTCGACGATCAGCGGCTCGCGGTCCGCCACGCCCTCGATCCGCTCGAAGCGCATCTCGGTCACGCTGCCCGACAGCAGGCGCCGGCGCGTCGCTTCGGCGCGACCGCTGGAGAGCATCCAGTTGTTCATCGCCAGCGGATCGCCGTACCCAAGACTATCGGTATGGCCGCGGATCATGATCGGGTTTTCCATGCCCTTGATCGAGTCCGCGATCGTGCCGATCAGTGCGCTCGCCTCGGGCACCAGCGCCGTCGTGCCCAGGTTGAACATCGAGTAGTTCGCGTCGTCGATCAGGTCGATCCGCATGCCGTCACGCGTCGGGACGAAGCGGATATGGTTGGCGAGCTTGGCCAGCGCCGGAGTCGCCTGCATGCGCTGGCGGATCCGCTTCTGGGTCTCGTCGAAATTCTTCTGGTCCTGCTGGGTCAGTGCGCGCTGGTCCTTCAGCGTGCCCTTGGTGCCGGTGCCGACATCCTTGCCGCCGGTGCCGCCGACCGGAACGGTCAGCGACTTGGTGCCGGTCTGCGAGGCCTTGCCCGGATAATTGTCGCGCTGGTTGATCGCCTCGCCGCCGAACAGGCCGTTCGAGCCGGCGCTGTTCTGCTTCAGCTCGACCAGGGTCGGCGCGAAATAGTCGGCGAGCGCCTTGCGCTGCTTCTCGGTGGTGGCACCGAGGATCCAGAGCAGCAGGAAGAACGCCATCATCGCGGTGACGAAGTCGGCATAGGCGACCTTCCAGGCGCCGCCGTGATGGCCGCCATGCCCCTCGATATAGACCTTCTTGACGATGATCTTGGGTGGCGCGTTTACGCCATGGGGAGCGCGTGCCGTGGCCATGGCTCAGCGACCGCGCAGCCCGTCGAACACTTCGCCGAAGCCCGGCTGGTTGGCGTGCGCGATGCTGGAGCGCGCCGCCTCGATCACCAGCGGCTGCGGATGGCCGTGGAGCGAGGCGATGATGATCTGCTTCACCACATGATAGATCGCCGAATCGGCATCGATCACCTGCTGCAGCCGGCCGGCGAGCGGGGCGACGATGCCATAGGCCAGAAGCACGCCCATGAAGGTGCCGACCAGCGCCGAGCCGATCATCGCGCCGAGGATGCTCGGCGGCTTGTCGATCGAGCCCATCGTCTTCACCACGCCGAGCACGGCGGCGACGATGCCGAGCGCCGGCAGCGCGTCGCCGAGCGACTGGAGCGTGGTCTGCGGGCCCTGCACCTCGTGGTGGTGGGTCTTGATCGAGTTGTCCATCACCTCCTCGACCGCGTGCACGTCGAGCGTGCCCGACGAGACGACGACGAGGCGCAGCGTATCGGTGATCAGGTTGATCAGCGTGTGATCGGCGAGCAGGCGCGGATATTCGGCGAAGATCGCGGAGGACTTGGGATCCTCGACATGCGGCTCCAGCGCGATCGGGCCCTCGGTCCGCAGCATCTTCATCAGCTTCGAGACCAGGAAGATCGTGTCGAGATAGTCCTGCTTCTTGTATTTCGGGCCCTTGAGCACCTTGCCCAGGCCGCCGCCGAGCGCCTTCAGCTCCTTCATCGAATTGCCGATGACGAGCGCGCCGGCTGCGGCACCGCCGATGATGAGCATCTCGTGCGGGATCGCTTCGAGCACGGGGCCGAGCGCGCCGCCGGTGATCGCGAAACCACCGAAGACCATTGCCAGCAGGATGACGAGGCCGATTGCCGGAAACATGTGCGCGAAACCCCCGATTTGTCGTCTCGGTTAACGACCGTTTCGCCGTGATATTCAGCGGAAAAACATGGTTAATTCGTTACCGGACCGAATTATTTCGCTGTTTCGCTTGGATTTTCGGCGCGCGGCTTCTAGCGGCGCCGATCCGCGGGCATTTGCCGTCGTGCGGTGCTTATTTGAGGTAGTCGAACAGCGAGACGCTGGTCAGCTTGGAGAAGCTGGCCTGGGTCGCCTGCAGCACGGTGAGCGTCTTCTGCAGATTGGCCACCGCCGTCGGGATATCGGTATCCTCGATGCCCGAGCGCGTCGTCTCGCGGGTCTCGGCGACTTCGGTGAGCCGATCGGCCTGCAGATCGAGCCGCGCGCCCCGCGCGCCGACCGAAGCGCGGGCAAGCGCCACCGTGTCGAGCGAGGCGTTGATCCCGTCGAGCGCGGCGGCGCCCGCCGCCTGCACGTTCGTGCCCGACTTGAGCGCGTCCGACAGCGAGCCGAGGATCGCGAACATGTCGGCGCCGGCGGGGCTGAACACCCGATCGCCACTGATCGTCGGCTGCACGCTCTCGCCGTCGCCGATCGGGATGGCCGAAGGCTCACCGGTGCCGGCGAAGCTGATCGAGCCGTCAGCGTTCTTCACATAGGCGGTGTCGCCGGTCGCGCCGCCGAACAGCGGCTGCCCGCGGATATCGTCCTTGGTGTTGGCGAGCGCGAACAGCGTGTCGCGGATCGAGTCCAGCTCCTTGCCGATCGAGGCGCGATCCGAATCCGACAGCGTGTCGCTCTTGGCGCGGGTGGCGAGTTCGAGCGCGCGCTGCATCTGGGTCTCGACGCTCTCCAGCGTCTGGTCGGTCTGGGCGGTCACACCCTGCGCGATGGTGATGTTCGACTTGTAGGTCGCATCGCCGGTGGTGGCGCGGGCGATCTGCTGCAGCTTGATATAGGCCGCCGCATCCGAAGCCGCGGTGATCCCCAGCTTGGTGGTGGCGATCTGGGTCTGCGTCTTGTCGGCCGCGGCGGTCAGCTGAGTCATCAGCGACGTCGGGCGGCTGTACATCTGCGAAGTGGCGATGCGCATGATCTTTTACCTGATGTCGAGGATGGATTGCAGCGTCTCGCGCGCGACCTGGATCACGCGGGTCGATGCCTGATAGGCCTGCTGGAAGCGCATCAGATCGACCGCCTCCTCGTCGATGTTGACGCCGCTCACCGAATCGCGCGCCGAGACGGCGGAGTCGCGGATCGAGGTCTGCGCGTCGGCCACGCTGTTGCGGCCCGAGAGCGCGGCGCCGTTCGCAGCGGTGAGATCGGTGACCTGCTGCTCGTAATTGCCGCTGGTGCGCAGCGTATCGAAGCCGGCGAGGTTGCTGTTGTCGCGGGTGCCGCCGCCCGGCGCCGCCGCGGCGATGCCGCGCGGATCGGTCATCACGACGGTGAGGTTGTACGCCGGATCGCCGACCGAGAAGATCGGCTGGCCGGCATTGCCCTGGAGATCGGCGCCGGCGGCCTGGACCGCGTTGACGCCCTCGGCGAAGCTCTGTGCCATCTGGCTGATCTGGTCGCGCGCCGCGGCGATGCGGCTGCCGCTCTCGGCGATGCCGGCGAGCGCACCGCCGCTCGGCGCCATGGTCTGCACCGCGCCGCTGGCCTGCTTCACCGAGAAGGAGAAGGTCCCTTCGTCGTTGCTGACCTGCGAGACGATCGCCGCCTGGGCGCCCTCGACCAGGGTCGGGCCCGAGCTGTTGCCGGCCTGGACGGTGGCCCGGCCATAAGTGTCGAAGCTGACCGTCACGTCGGTCAGCGCGCTCATCTGCTCGAGCATCTGGTCGCGCTGGTCGAGCAACGCCGCCTGGCCGGCCGTGCCGTCGGTGGCGCGGGCGAGGCCGGCATTCACCTTGGCAAGGCTGGCGGACAGGTTGTTGAGCTGGGTAACCCCGGTCTCGGCCGAAGCCTTGAGATCGGCCATCGCACCGTCGAGCGCCTTGCCGGTCGCGCCGAAGGCGGCGGCGACGCTGGAGGCGTTCTCGAGCATCGTCGCGCGCGCGGGCAGCGCCGTCGGATCCGCCGCGACGGCCTTGGCCGAAGTGAAGAAGGCGGTGAGCTGGTCGCCCAGCTTGTTCTGGGTCAGGCCCGAATCGATCCGCCCGAGCCAGGCCGCGCCGGCGAGCGTACGGGCGAGGTCCGAGCTGGCGGTGCGCACTTCGGTCGCGCGGAAGGCGTCGGCCGCGCGGGTGACGCCGCCGACATTGGCGCCCAGGCCCGAACTGATCGCGCTGGTGTTGCCACCGGTCGCGACGACTTCGCGCACCGTGGCGACACGGCGCGAATAGCCGACGGTCGCGGCATTGGCGATATTGTCCGACGTCGTGGCGAGCGCCGACTGATAGGCCCGCGCGCCGCTGGCGCCGATCGAAAGCAGGTCGGTCATTTGACGGCACCTCCGGTGCTGGCGGTATCTGGCGCGGCCGGTGCGGCGGCCGGCTGGGCCGCGGTCTCGGTCTTCATGCCCTTGGCCAGGAAGGCGGTCATCGCCTTGCCGATGCCGATCGGGGCGTGCACGGCCATGTTCTGGGCGAGCTGCTGGTCCTGCATGTCGCGGAACTGGTCCTCGCCCTTGCTGTCGAACAGCCCGTCGCCAAGCTTGGCCTGGCGCATCGACTTGAGCATCATGCCGGTGAAGACCGCCTCGAAGCGCTGGCCGGCGGCTTCGAGATTCTCCTTGGACGCGAGGCGCGACGTGTCGGTCGAGACACCACCCGAGGTGCTGCCGATGGGGGCGAGGATGTTGCTCACAGGATGATCAGCTCCGCCTTGAGCGCACCGGCTTCCTTGAGCGCCTCGAGGATGGCGACCAGGTCCGCCGGCGACGCGCCGATCGCGTTCACCGCCTTGACGACGTCGGCGAGCCTGGGGCCCGGCTCCATCAGGAACATGGGGTGCTTCTCCTCCTCGACGCCCACCGTGCTGTGCTGCTCGGTGCGGGTCTCGCCCTTGCTGAACGGCGCGGGCTGGCTGGTGCGCTGGTTCTCATCGATACGAACGGTCAGCTTGCCATGGGTCACCGCGGCGGGGCTGACGCGGACGGCCGAGTTGATCACGACGGTGCCAGTGCGCGCGTTGACGATCACCCGGGCGGCCGCCTCGGCGGCTTCGACCGGCAGGTTCTCGACTTCGCTCATCAGCTCGGCACGGACGTCGCGGCCCTCGGGCGCCTGGATGGCGATCGACACGCCGTCGATCGCGCGGGCGCGGCCCGGCCCGAAGCGCAGGTTGATCGCGTCCTGCACGCGCTGCGCCGTGGTGAAGTCGGCGCGGGCGAGGTTGAAGGTGACGAAGGGCGACTTGTCGAAGCCGGTATCGACCGTGCGCTCGACGGTGGCGCCTTCCGGAATACGGCCCGAGCTCGGCGTGTTGACGACGATCTTGGAGCCATCGGCACCCTCGGCGCCGAGACCACCCACGGCGAGGTTGCCCTGCGCCATCGCATAGATCTGGCCATCGGCACCCTGGAGCGGGGTGAGGATCAGCGTGCCGCCGCGCAGCGACTTGGCCTTGCCCATCGACGAGACGGTGATGTCGAGCTTCTGGCCCGGCTTGGCGAAGGCGGGCAGCTCCGCGGTGATCATCACCACCGCGGCGTTCTTCAGGCCCGGCGCCACGCCCTGGGGCAGCTGCAGGCCGAAGCGCGAGGTGACGCCCTTCATCGACTGGACGGTATATTCCAGATTGTCGTCACCCGTGCCCGGCAGGCCGACGACGACGCCGTACCCGGTGAGCTGGTTGGTGCGGATGCCCTGGAACCCGCCCAGGTCCTTCACGCGCTGGGCGTGCGCCGGCGCAGTGGCGGCGAGGGCGAGGGCGGCGAGCGCAAGGAAGCGGCGGATCATCGGTCTGCTCCGGCTTAGAAGGGGCTGATCACGGAGAAGAACCGGCTCAGCCAGCCCTGGCGGCTGGCGCGGGCGACATCGCCCTTGCCGGTATAGGCGATGCGGGCATCGGCGACGCGGGTCGACAGCACCCGGTTGTTCGCGTCGATGTCGGCGGTGCGCACGATGCCCTTGATCTGGACGAACTCGTCGCCCCGGTTGAGCGTCACGCGCTTCTGGCCCTGCACCAGCATCGTGCCGTTGGGATAGACCGCGGCGACGGTGACGCTGACTTCGCCCGACAGCGCATTGGCCTGGTCGGCGGCGCCGGTGCCGTTGAAGTTGCGCTTGCCGCTGACGCTGGCATCGCTCTCCTTGAACAGCGACAGCGCGCCGGTGCTCGGCGGAGTCAGGCCGAAGCCGCCGCCGCTGTCGAGCTTGGTGCCGGCCGACTTGGAAGCGGCGGTCTTCTCGACGAGCAGGATGGTGAGCGGATCGCCGACGCGGCGGGCGCGCTGGCCCTCGTAGAGCGCGGCATAGCCGTCGTTCACCTGGAAGATGCTGCCATTGGCCGGCGGCTGCGCCGAAACCGGCGCTGGCATCGTCGCGGAGAAATCCTCCTTCGGCTTCTTCTTGCCGATGCCGAGGAACTGCGCCTGGGCGGGCGTCGCGGTGAAGGCGAGCCCGGCGGCGAGCAGCGATGCCGTGGCGAGGGCGTGGAGATGCTTCATGACCCGCCGCCTCAGATGTTCTGGTTGACGTATTTGAGCATCTCGTCGGTCGCCGAGATCATCTTCGAGTTGACCTCATAGGCACGCTGGGTCTCGATCATGTCGACCAGCTCCTCGACGACGTTGACGTTCGAGCCCTCGAGCATGCCCTGGCGGATCGTGCCGCGGCCATCGATGCCGGCATTGCCGAGCGCGACGCTGCCGCTGGCGGGCGTCTCGATCAGATAGTTGTCGCCGACCGCCTGGAGCCCCGCCGGATTGGGGAAGCTCGCCACTTGGACCTGGCCGATCTGGGTGAGGTCGGTCTGGTTCGGCATCTGCGCCGAGACCGTGCCGTCGCTGCCGACGGTGACCGAGACCGCGCCCTCGGGGATCGTGACGCCGGGCATCACCTGATAGCCCTCGGAAGTGACCAGCTGGCCTTCCGGCGAACGCGAGAAATTGCCCGCGCGGGTATAGCCCAGGCCGCCGCCGGGCAGCTGGATCTGGAAATAGCCATTGCCGTCGATCGCCATGTCGAGGCCGTTGCCCGTGGTCTGCAGCGAGCCCTGGGTCTCAATGCGCTGGGTGCCCTGGGTGCGCACACCGGTGCCGAGGTTGAGGCCGGTCGCGTATTTGGTCTCCGCGGTCGAGGCGGCGCCGGGGGCGGTGATCACCTGATAGGCGAGCGTTTCGAAGCTGGCCCGATCCTTCTTGAACGCGGTGGTGTTCACGTTCGCGAGGTTGTTCGAGATGACCCGCATGCGCGTATCCTGGGCGTCGAGACCCGTGCGCGCGATGTGCAATGCTGCCGAACCCATCGGTCTTACTCCCTATCAGGACGGCATCCGCATCAGCGATGCGGTGCTCTCGTCCATGTTCTTGGCTTCCTTGAGCAGGTTGGCCTGCACTTCGTAGGCGCGCTGGTTCTCGATCATGTCGACCAGCGCCGCCGTGAGGTTCACGTTCGATTGCTCGAGCGAACCGGAAGTCACTTTCGCGTCCATGTCCTCGGGCAGCACGCCGCCGCCCTTCACATGGAGAAGATTGTCCAGCCCCTTGGCGGTCTGCGTGCCGTCGGTGCTGACCAGCTTGATCTTGCCGACTTCCTGCGGCTGCGTCGGATCGCCGCCGCGCGGCACGATCGAGACGGTGCCGTCCTCGGAGATCGATACCTTGTCGGCGGGCGGCACGGTGATGGGGCCCCCCGACCCCATCACCGGGAAACCGTCGCCGGTTTCCAGCACGCCCGAGGGCGCGATCCGCAGATCGCCACGCCTCGTATAGGCTTCGGTGCCGTCGGTCGCCTGGACTGCCATCCAGGCATCGCCGTTCACCGCAACGTCGAGCGGGTTGCCGGTCTGGATCATCGTGCCCTTGGTCCGGTCGAAGTCCTCGACTTCCTCCGAGGCCATCTGGCGCGAATCCAGGCCCGTACCCTGGAGGACCAGCCGGTCGAAGCTGACGCGTTCGCCGCGGAAGCCGATCGTCGAGGCGTTCGCGATGTTGTTCGCGATCGTCGCCTGCGCCGACATCTGGCTCCGAAGCCCCGACATCGCAGTGTAGACAAGCCGGTCCATATTCTACTCCTCCTCAGCCGATCCGATCAGCTGCGGATGTTGAAAATCGTCTGGGACATCTGGCTGGCGGTATCGAGCGCCTTGGCATTCGCCTGGAAGTTGCGCTGTGCCGCGATCAGATTGACCAGCTCTTCGGTGATGTCGACGTTCGAGCGCTCGATCGCGCCCGACATCAGGCCGCCAAAGCCGTTGGTGCCCGGCTCGCCGAGGCGGGCATCGCCCGAGAAGCCGGTGGCGGCCCAGGTCGAGTTGCCGAGCTGGCGCAGGCCCGCATTGTTGGTGAAGCTGGCCAGCACGACCTTGCCGAGCGCCTGGGTGTCGCCGTTCGAGAAGCTCGCGGTAACCGTGCCGTCGTCGCCGATCGTCACGCCTTCGATCTGGCCGACGGGCGAACCGTCCTGCTTGGTCGAGTTCAGGCTGAACGGCGAGCTGACCTGGGTGGTGCCTGCGGTCAGGTCGAGCTTGAGCACCTGCTCCGAAGTCGCGCCCGGCGCGAGGAAGCCCATGAAGGTCACCGGCGTGGTCGGCTCGGAGAGCTTGCCGGTGCTGTCGAACTTCAGCTCGAACTGCTGGATCGTGTTGGGATCGTCGCCGGCATTGAGCTGCTGGTCGCCGACGAAGGAATAGACCTTCCAGGTGCTGGTCGCGTCGCCGTCGGTCGGCTTGGTCTCGCGGACGAAATAGTTGGTCAGCGTCAGCGCATTGCCGTTCGCGTCATAGACCGTCGTCTGGACCGACTGGTTGTAGGTGGTCGGATCGAACCGGTCGAACTTGTACTCGGTATCGTCGAACTTGACGTTGTCCGCCGGGATAGCCGAGCCGGCATTGAGGTTGAGGCCGAGCTTGACGTTCTCGGTCGCCTGGGGCGTGCCGCTGGTCTGCGGCAGGCGCAGGCTGACGGTCGAGGAAAGGCCGGTCGCGACCACCGCGCCCGAGCCGTCGACCGGATAGACCTGCAGCTTGTTGCCCTGGGCGTCGACCACATAGCGATCGGCATCGACCTGGAAGCTGCCGTTGCGGGTATAGGCCACCCCGTTGCCGCTCTTCTCGTCGCCCTTGACGATGAAGAAGCCGTCGCCCGAGATCGCGACGTCGAGCGCCGACGAGCTCTGGGTGAAGCCGCCCTGGCCGAACTGCTGGCGCACCGCCTTCACGACCACGCCCGAGCCGACCATCTGGCTGGGGTTCATGTTCGCGGTCGACGCGATGACGTCGGCGAACTGGGTCGTGCTCTTCTTGAAGCCGTTGGTCTGCACGTTCGCGAGATTGTGCGAGATCGTCGACATGTCGGTCTGCGCTGCCTGCAGGCCCGAGAGCGAGGTGAAGAAGGACATTTTCCGTTACTCCTTGGAAAAACTGGTTCAGCCGACCTGCCAGATGGCGTCGGTGGACACGTTGCCGATGCCCGGAAGCGTGAGGACGGGCTTGCCGTCGGATCCCATCGAGACAGCGGTGACCGGCGCCCAGACCAGCGGATAGGCCTTGACGTTGCCGGTGCCGTCGGTTGCGGTGACGCTGACGTTGAACGGGCCTTCGCCGGCGTCCTTGCCGTCATCGGTCTTGCCGTCCCAATCCCAGGCGACCGCGCCCTTGGTCTCCTTGCCCATCTCGATGGTCTTGAGCGTGTTGCCGTCCTTGTCCTTGATGGTGACAGTGACGTTGGTCGCGTCCTTCTCCAGCGCGACGGCGCCGGCGAGGCCGCCGGTGGTGCGCGGATAGGCGGTGCTGCCCTGGACGAGCACGTTCTTGCCGACATAGCCGATCGCGTCGTTGAGCGACCCGCCGCTCAGCTGGCTGGCGATCGTCTTCAGCGTCGAGCTCATCTCGGTGATGCCGGAGAGCGACGAGAACTGCGCCATCTGGGCGACCATCTGGCTGTTGTCGACCGGCTGGAACGGATCCTGGTTCTTCAGCTGCGCGGTCATCAGCGCGAGGAAGTCGGAGACCCCCATGTCGGTCTTGCCGAGGCGCGAGGTGTCCTTGGTGTCGAGCGTGGTGCCGCTCGTCGTGCTCGAGGTGTTGTACCGGGGAATGCCCAGGTTCTGCAGTGCACTATCGAAATCGCTCATGATCAGCGGCCCAGCTTGAGGGTGTCGACGATGAGCTGCTTGGCAGTCTGCATCACTTCGACGTTGTTCTGGTAGTTCCGGGCGGTCTCCATCATGTCGACCAGCTCCCGGGTCTCGTCCACGGCGGCCTCCCAGACATTGCCGTCCTTGTCGGCCATCGGGTTGCCCGGATCGTAGTGCTTGGTCGGCTCGGAGCCGGCGGTGACGACCTGCTCGACGTCGACGGTCGACATGCCGCTCGCCTGGTCGAAGGCAGTGCGGAACACCGGCTTGATCGTGCGATAGGCGGTGTCCGCGCTCGACGAGACCGTGCCGACATTGGCGAGGTTCGACGCGGTGGTGTTCATCCGCACCAGCTGCGCGCTCATCGCGCGGCCGGAGACCTGGAAGATCGAAAGCGGCTGGTCGCCCATTGCTTATTCTCCCTTCAGCGCGCGCGTGATCTGGTTGATGCGGCCGTTCAGGAACGACAGCGTCGTCTGATAGGCGACGGCGTTTTCGGCGAAGGCGGTCTGCTCGGTGGTCAGCTCGACGGTGTTGCCGTCGGCCGAGGGCTGGAGCGGCACGCGGTAGAGCGTGTTGGCGTCGATCGCGCCGTCGATCGAGCCGCCGGCGCTGGTCGCGCTGTTGAGCGCCGCGCGGAAGTCGACGTCCTTGGCCTTGTACCCGGGGGTCGAGGCGTTCGCGATGTTCGACGCCAGCATGCCCATGCGCTGCGAGCGCACGGCAAGCGCGGTGCCATGTACGCCGAAGAGGTTGTCATTGGGCATTGCACGTCTCCCGCACAAAAGTTCGCCGGAAAGGCTTGCGGGGCTTCTCTGCAACCGCCGTGCCAATTTGGCCGGAAGGGCGAAGAAACCGCCTTTGCCCTGAGGAGCAGCAAGGCGCGGCAGCTTTTTGCCGGTGCGTCGGCAGCCGGTTGCCGGGTTTCCGGGGCCGGGTTGCCGCCCGCTGAGGGGGAAGCAATTGGCCCGCCTCTTGCACCCACACGGGCATGGATATGAATGTGCTTCCTGCCCTCGGGACCTTCCTCGATCCGCTAGCGCTCGCCATTGTCGGCGGGGGCGTGGTCGCGGGCACCGTGCTGCGCAACGCCTCGGGCGACCTCGCGCGCGGTGTCGCGGCGCTCGGCCAGCTGCCGCGCAGCCGTTTCGACGTGGAGCCCCTGCTCTCGCAGGTCTCGGCACTCGGCCGGATCGCGCGCCGCCACGGCGTGATCGCGCTCGATCGCTCGAAGATCGAGGATCCCGACATCGCCGCCGCAGTCGCCGCGATCGTCGACGGCGCCAATCCAGGCCAGGTCGAGACCCTGCTCGAGCAGCGCCGCTGCGCGCGGTTCGAGCGGCACCGCGGCGGCTGGGAAGTCTGGTCCGGCGCGGCCGAGCTGGCCCCGGCCATGGGCATGGTCGGCACGCTGATCGGCCTGGTCGGCATGTTCGCCGCGATGAAGGATCCCCGGGCGATCGGCGGCGCGATGGCCGTCGCGCTGCTCGCCACGCTATACGGCGCGCTGCTCGCCAATCTCGCGCTGCTGCCGCTCGCCACAAGGCTCAAGCGCCGCTCCCGGCACGAGGCGCAGGAGCGCCTCCGCCTCCAGCCGGCGCTTGCGTTGCTGGCGAGCATCGAGCCGGGCACCGGCCGGATCAAGGAGATCGCGGCGTGACCGTGTTCGACGAGGACGAACGCGCGCGGGCGCCCTGGCTCATGACCCTGGCCGACCTGTCATTGCTGCTCGTCGGCTTCTTCGTCTTCCTCCAGGCCAACCAGGTCGATCCGGCCAAGCTCGCCGCAGGCATCCGCGCCGGCTTCGGCGCGAGCGAGAGCGCGGCGCCCCCCGCTCCGATGCCGGTCGACATCGCCACCGCCACCGGCTTCGCGCCGGGTTCCGCGGTGCCCGCGGACACCGGCTCGGCACTCGAATGGGCGCGCACCGCCGCGCGCGACCCGCGCACACAGCTGCGCATCACCGGCGAGGTCGACGGATCGGCGGCCGATGTCGATGCGGCAACCGGCAGCGGCCCGATCCTCGCCGCCGACCGCGCCCGCGCCGTCGCCGCGCTGCTGATCCGGCAACATGCGATCGATCCGTCGCGCATCATCCTTTCCACCGGCCGCGGCCAGCGCCGCGCCGTCCTCACGCTCGGCTTCGAAGGAGACCGGCCATGATCCTCGCACTCGCACTCAGCCTCGCCGCCCCGGACTTCCAATCGGTCGCGGCGCTCGACACCATCGTCACCCAGTTCACCGGCAAGGAAATCGGCGAGCAGGGCGGGGCGATCGCGCCGATCGACCGGCGGCTCAAGCTCGCCAGCTGCGCCGCACCCCAGCTCGAATGGCGGAGCGACACGCATGACGCGGTCGTGGTCCGCTGCATGGCGCCGGCCTGGAAGATCTTCGTGCCGGTCGCGGCGGTGCCCAAGCCCCGCGTCGCGGCGCCCGCGCCGATGCCCGCCAATGTCGTCGTTCGCCCGGCCGCCGTCGTGAAGGCCGAGCCGGTGATCAAGCGCGGCGACGCCGTCACCGTAGAGGCCGGTTCGCCGGGCTTCTCGATCTCGCGCCAGGGCATCGCGATGAACGACGCCCCTCCGGGTGGCCGGATCAGCGTCAAGGTCGACGACAAGCAGCCGCCGCTCCAGGCGATCGCGATCGAGCCCGGCCGCGCCCGCCTGCCGGGCTTTGCCGAGAGCAGCTGAATTTTCCTGTAAAGTTTCGCCGCGCCGGGCCGTTTGATAGGCTGCAGGCACAGCGAGGATTGCAGGCAATGGTGGACTCAATCGGCACGAAGGCAGGCGCGGTCACCGACCGTCGCACTGTGCCCGTTGAACCGGCGGCCAAGGTCGCCGCGGTCCGCCCGGTGGCGAGCGACACCCCGGCGGTGCGCAGCGCGGCGGCGGAGATCGCGGGGGAACAGGCCGCCAGGCCGCCGGTCGATCTCGACCGCGTCTCGCGCATCCGCAAGGCGATCCAGGACAACAAGTTCCCGCTCTCGCCCTCGACGATCGCCGACCGGCTGCTCGCCTTCAAGCTCGATTGGAAGTCCCGTGAACCGTCGTGACGCACTGATCCAGGTGATCGAATGCCTCCACGCCGAAATCGCGGCGCTGAAGGCGAGCGACGTCGCCGCGCTCGAGGCGGCGACCCGTGCAAAGCTGATCGCGATCGACACGGTGGCGCTGTACGACGGCGAGGCGCCCGGCCCCGAAATCCGCGAGCTCGCCGCCGAGGCGCAGAAGCTCAACGAGACCTGCCGCATCTATGTGAACCTGATGGCGGCAAATGTTCGCCGCCGCCTGCAAATCCTTTCCGGTCAGCAGGCGCCCGCCTACAAGCCCGCAGGCTACGCGCTGGCCTGACAGGCGTGGATAACGCCGATTAACCAGAACTGGCACGGTCCTTGCTCCGATAGCCCCGAATAAGGGCAATCCGGATCGGGACTAGATGAGCGTCACTTCGGTCAACTCCAGGGCAAGCGTCCAGACGGCGATCGCCACGGCGAGCCGCAAGACCGGCGTCGACTTCAACTATCTGCTCGGCCAGGCGCAGGTCGAGAGCGGGTTGAAGGCCGATGCGCGCGCCGGCACTTCCTCGGCCACGGGCCTCTATCAGTTCATCGAGCAGAGCTGGCTCGGCGTGGTCAAGCAGCACGGCGCCGAGCACGGCCTGGGCTGGGCCGCCGACAGCATCAAGCAGAACAGCGCGGGCCGCTACGTCGTCAGCGATCCCGCGGCACGAAGCGCGATCCTCAACCTGCGCAGCGATCCGCAGACCGCATCGCTGATGGCCGCCGAGCATGCCGCCGACAACAAGGCCTCGCTCGAGGACAGCCTGGGCCGTCCGGCCACCGGCACCGATCTCTACATGGCGCACTTCCTGGGGCTGGGCGGCGCCGACAAGTTCCTGAGCGCGATGGCCGACAATCCCGGCCGCACCGGCGCCAGCATGTTCCCGGCCGCCGCGCGCGCCAATCGCAGCGTCTTCTACGCGTCGAACGGCCAGCCGCGCACGCTTTCGGAGATCTACAGCCGCTTTGCCGGCAAGCTCGACAAGGGCGCCGCCGCGGGCGGTGCCACCGGCATGGCTTCGGACGGGCTCGACAGCGGTTTCGATGCCGCCGCCCGCGCCTTCACCGACGGCGACAACGAAGTCGTGCTCGGCAATGGCGCGGTCGATAGCGACCGGCACTGGGTGCAGAACACCCTCGCCCAGCTCAACGTCTCGCAGGGCACGCCCAGCGATCCGCTCGGCCGCCGCATCGATCCGCTGCGCCCGACGCCGGAAAATGCCCGCCTCGCCTATCTCATGCTCGCGAACCTGGGAGCGTAACCCCTAGTGTCTGCACTTTCGCTTCCCGCGGGCGTGGCGCCCGCCGCCAAGAGCTTCGCGCTGCCCGGCGCGATCCTGCTGCTCGTCGCGCTGATGGTGGTGCCGATCCCGGCCTTCCTGCTCGACGCCTTCTTCATTCTCAACATCATGATCAGCCTTGCCGTGCTGATGGTGGCGCTGAACGCGCAGAAGCCGCTCGACTTCTCCGCCTTCCCCACCGTGCTGCTGTTCGCCACTCTGTTCCGCCTCGGCCTCAACGTCGCCTCGACGCGCGTCGTGCTGGTCCATGGCCACGAGGGCGAGAGCGCCGCCGGCCATGTGATCGAGGCGTTCGGCACCTTCATGATCGGCGGCGACTATGTCGTCGGCCTGGTCGTGTTCGCGGTCATCGTGATCATCAACATGATCGTGGTGACCAAGGGCGCTGGCCGCGTCTCCGAAGTCAGCGCGCGCTTCACCCTCGATGCCTTGCCCGGCAAGCAGATGGCGATCGACGCCGACCTGAATGCCGGCCTGATCACTCCGGACGAGGCACGCGCCAAGCGCGTCGAGGTCTCGACCGAAGCCGATTTCTACGGCGCGATGGACGGTTCGTCCAAGTTCGTGAAGGGCGATGCGATCGCCGGCCTGCTGATCCTCGCGATCAACGTGATCGGCGGCCTGATCCTCGGCGTGGTCAGCCACCAGATGGCGGTGGGCGAAGCTGCCTCCGCCTATGTCCTCCTCGCCATCGGCGACGCGCTGGTCGCCCAGGTGCCGGCGCTGCTGCTGTCGATCGCCGCCGCCGCCATCGTCACCCGCGTCAAGTCGAGCGACGACCTGGCCGGCCAGATCGGCACCCAGTTCGCCAGCCACAAGACCTGGATGCCGGTCGCGGTGATCCTCGGCCTGCTCGGCCTGCTTCCCGGCATGCCGCACTTCCTGATGCTGCCCGCCGCCGCTGCCGCCGGCGGCGTCGCCTGGCACCTGCGCAGGGTCGCCAAACGCCCGAAGATCGTCGCCACGCCGCCGGCCGAGCCGGTCGATCTCTCGCGGATCGGCTGGGAAGAAGTCACCGACAACATGCAGGTGATGCTCGACATCGGCTATGGGCTCGTGCCGCTGGTCGACGAGCGTCGCGGCGGTCCGCTGATGGGTCGCATCACCGGGGTGCGCCGCCAGCTCTCCAAGGAGCTCGGCTTCGTCGTCCCCCAGGTGCGCGTGCGCGACGACATCAACCTGGCGCCGTTCACCTATCGCATCGTCATCGGCGGCGTCGTCATGGCCGAGGACAATGTCTCGCCCGACGAAGTGCTGGCGATCGACACCGGCCAGGCCGCCGGCCGCCTGCAGGGCAAGCCGGTCAAGGATCCGACCTTCGGGCTCGATGCGCTGTGGATCGCCCAGGGCGATTCCGATGCCGCCACTGGCCTCGGCTATCTCGTCGTCGATCCGGGCACCGTCGTCGCCACCCATCTCAACCAGTGCCTGATCCAGAACGCGTCCGACCTGCTTGGCGCCGACGAGGTCCAGTCGCTGCTCGACGGGCTCAAGGAGCGCTCGCCCCAGCTGGTCGCCGCGCTCTGCCCGTCGCCGGTGCCGCTCACCACGCTCACCCAGGTGCTGCGCGGCCTGCTCGCCGAGAATGTCCCGCTCAAGGAATTCCGCCGCATCGCCGCCGCCATCGCGGTCGCCGCGCAGCGGACCCTCGACGCCGACGAGATCATGGAGCTGATCCGCCCCGATCTCGGCCCGCTGATCATCCAGCGCCTGTGCGGCGTGCGCGAGCCGCTGCGGGTGATGACGCTGGAGGGCCAGCTCGAGGCCCTGCTCGGCCAGGCGGTCCGCTCCGATCCGTCGAAGCGCCACACGATCGAGCCCGATCTCGGCCGCCGCATCGCCGATGCGCTGCAGCGCGCCGCCCAGCCGCTGATCGCCGAGGCCAAGCCCTTCGCGCTGGTCGTCCAGCCTTCGATCCGCGTCGCGATCCGCAAGCTGGTCCGCAACGTGCTGCCCGACACGCCGGTGATGAGCTTCTTCGAAGTGCCCGAGGACAAGGCCGTCGAAGTCGTCGCCGTGATCGGCGCGCCGGAGGCGCTGCCCGCATGAACGCTTTCACCCCAGGGAAACTTGACGCCATGGCTTCACTGGCAATCTCGCCCCTAGTCTATACGCCGACGACGACGCCGCACCGCGATCCGGAGGCGCTGGTGCACAAGCATCTGCCGCTGGTTCGGCGCATCGCCTGGCACATCCACGGATCGATGAGTTCGCTCGTCGAGGTAGAGGACCTGATCCAGGTCGGTCTGGTCGCGCTGATCGAGGCGGCAGCCGGCTTCGAGGATCGCGGGCAGGTGACCTTCGAGCAATATCTCGCCACCCGGCTGCGCGGCGCGATGATCGACGAATTGCGCCGGCAGGCGACCACCACGCGCGGCGCGATGCGCCGGCGCAAGGCCTATCAGGAAGCGGTATCGGTGCTGACCCATGAACTGGGCCGTGCGCCCGATGACGAGCAGATCGCCGCGAAGCTGGGCGTCACGCCTGAGAAGCTGCGCACCGACTATGCCAATGCCGAGGCGGTCCGCTTCGATTCGATCGACGATGCCTATTCGGACGAGAGCCCCTGGTTCATGTCCGACGAACCCAGCGCCTTCGACCAACTGGCCGAAAGCGACCAGCGCGAGGCGCTGATCGCCGCGATCACCGAATTGCCTGAGCGCGAGCAGCAGGTGATCCAGCTCTATTATGTCGAGGAGCTCAACCTCGAGGAGATCGGTCAGGTGCTCGGCGTCGGCGCCGCACGCATCTGCCAGATCAAGGCGAGCGCGCACGCCCGGCTGAAAAAGGGGCTGGCGCGCCGGCTGGGCTGACTCAAATATCCCTTCTTGTTCCCCGGCGAAGGCCGGGGCCCAGCTGCAATGCCGTTCGAGAAGTGCACGCGCCTAACCTTATGTACCGAGACTGGGCCCCGGCCTTCGCCGGGGATCTGTTAGCGCGCCGCAACCCCCGCCAGGATCAGGTCGATCCCGAACAGGAACTGCGCGCGGTCGTCATGGTCGCGCATCTGCAATGCGGTCTGGTGCACGAACGGATAGGCTTCCGGATCGAGCTGCATCCATTGCGCCGCCACATGCGCCAGGAACGCCTCGCGATCGATATCCTGCGGCGCCAGCCGGGGGTTGGCGGCATTCTGTCCCGCGACGCCCAGGATGTAGTGGACGAGCGCCGAGGCGGAATCGAGCAGGCGCCGGCCGGTGAGTCCCAGCGCCATAAGCGGTGCACCGACCCGCTCGAAGATCAGCGGCATCGAGGATCGCCAGGGCTCCCGGAACAGCTGCGGCCCCGCCCAGGGATGTGCGTCGATCGCGTCGAACATCGCCAGCGCGACCGCGCGGATCGCCGCGCGCGGATCCGCCTCGTCGACGATGTCCGCGATCACCCGCGCGACGACATGATCGGTCGCCGCCGCGAGCAGTTCGTTCTTGTCGGCGACGTGCCAGTAGATCGCTCCGCTACCCGTCTCGAGCCGCGCCGCCAGCGCGCGGAAGGTCAGCGCCTGCGCGCCGCCGGCATCGAGCAACGCGATCGCCGCCTCGACGATCCTGTCCTTGGAAAGCGCTTCGCTGCGCTGGTTTCGTGCTGCCATGCCACGTCTTGACATGAATGGAACGACGTTCCAATCGATCTTTGATGGAACATCGTTCCAGAATGGTTCGGAGGTGGGAATGACGGTCGCAATCATCGGTGCGGGGCTTGGCGGTCTCGTCCTTGCCCGGGTGCTCCATGTCCATGGCATCGCCGCGACCGTGTACGAGGCGGATGCCTCGGCCGCGCATCGCACCCAGGGCGGCATGCTCGATATCCATGTGGAGGACGGCCAGGTCGCGCTTGCCGCGGCCGGCCTCACCGACGCGTTCCGCGCGATCATCCATGAAGGCGGCGAGGCATCGCGCGCACTCGCGCCCGACGGCAGCGTGCTGCTCGAAGTGCCCGACACCGGCACTGGCGGGCGCCCCGAGGTGCTTCGCGGCGAGTTGCGACGGATCCTGCTGGACTCGCTGCCGGCGGGCACCGTGCAATGGGCGAGCAAGCTCGCCGAGGTCGTGCCGCTGGGCGGCGGGCGGCATCGGCTCCGCTTCGCCGATGGCGCGACGGTGGAGACGAACCTGCTCGTCGGCGCGGACGGTGCCTGGTCGAAGGTGCGCCCGCTGCTGTCGGATGCACAGCCCGAATATGTCGGCACCACCTTCATCGAGACCTGGCTGCACGACGCCGATGCACGGCATCCCGCCACGGCGGAAGCGGTCGGCAGTGGCGCGCTGTTCGCGCTCGCGCCCGGCAAGGGCATCTTCGCCCACCGGGAGCCCGACGGCGTGCTCCATGCCTATATCGCCCTGTCCCGTCCGCTCCCATGGATCGAAGCCATCGACTTCGCCGACCCCACAGGTGCTGCCCGCACGATCGCGGCCGAGTTCGCGGGATGGACGCCGGCGCTCACCGCGCTGATCACCGAGAGCGACGGGGCTTCGGTGCCGCGCATGCTCCACACGCTGCCGGACGACCATCGCTGGCATCGCACGCCCGGCGTAACCCTGGTCGGCGATGCCGCGCACCTGATGCCGCCAGCGGGCGACGGCGCCAACCTCGCCATGGTCGATGGTGCGGAGCTGGGCCAGGCGATCGCGGCACATCCCGGCGACGCCGAAGCCGCGCTCGCCGCCTATGAGCGCGTGATGTTCGCGCGCAGTGCCGCCACCGCGGTGGAGGCGCATCGCATGCTCGGCCTGTGTCTGGGCCCCGACAGCCCGGCCAGCCTCATCGATTTCTTCCTGGGCGCGCAGGCGGCAGCCGAGATATCGTAACTTTCGTTACCGTCATGCCGCGCGCCCGCTTGCGCCGTCCTGGAGCTTGCCGCACACATCCGCCCCGTTGGTATCTTACGGGGGAGTTCACGTGACCAAGCATCTGTTCCTGGCCGGCGCGATGGCGTTCGGGCTGATGGCCTCGCCAGCGCTCGCGCAGGACAAATGGACCGTCCGCCCCGAATGGGTTCGCGCGCATGAGAGCTTCCTCGCCAGCGACGCGCTGCAGGGCCGCGGCAGCGCGACCCGCGACGAAGCGATCGCCGCCGCCTATGTCGCCTCGCAGTTCGAAGGCTATGGCCTGAAACCCGCGCCGGGCATGCCCGGCTATCTCCAGCCGGCCAAGATCATCCGCTATGCGGCGAACGGCCCCGCCGTGCTCGCCATCGCCGGCACGCCGACCGCGACGCCCACCGTGCTGGTCGGCGCGATCGATCCGGTCTCCGGCACTTCGGCGGTGTTCGACGGTGCGGATCCGGCCAAGATGCCGCATGCCGATGTCGTGTTCGTCACCGGCGGCAAGGGATCGCCAATGGCGCTCGTCCGCGCTGCCAGGGCCGCCGGCGTGAAGCTGCTCATCGCCCGCGAGACCGAAATGACGCAGGGCATGTTCAAGGGCATGGGCGGCAAGCCCCGCCTCCCCGCCGGGCTGGAGGGTGCCGCGCCGTCGAGCTACGCCGCGCTCGCCACCCTGCCCTCGGCCGATTTCGACAAGGCCCTCGCCCAGGCCGGCGCACCGGTCAGCTTCACCCTGCCGGTGGCGCGCGAGGAATCGATCACCACCAATGCGATCGGCTGGCTGCCGGGCAGCGATCCGAAGGCGGGCGTGATCCTGGTCACCGCCCATCTCGATCACCTCGGCGTGCGGCCGGACGGCACGATCATGCACGGCGCCAATGACGACGCCTCAGGCACCACCGCGGTGCTCGAGCTGGCGCGGGCGATGGCCGCGGCGAAGCAGACGAAGCGCGGGCTGCTGTTCGTCGCCTATGGCAGCGAGGAGATCGGCGGCTATGGCTCGAGCTATTTCGGCGACCATCCGCCGGTGCCGCTCGACCAGATCGTCGCCAATATCGAGATCGAGATGATCGGCGCGCAGGATCCCAAGCTTCCGGCCGGCACGATGATGATGACCGGGTTCGAGCGCTCGACCCTGGGCGAGACGCTGAAGGCGCATGGCGCGCTGGTCACCGCCGATCCCTATCCGGAGCAGAACTTCTTCGAGCGCTCGGACAATTACTCGCTCGCGGTGCGCGGCGTGGTCGCGCACACCATCTCGGGCTGGGCGGTCACGCCCAACTATCACACCGCGCAGGACAAGCTGGAGAACCTCGACATCGCCTTCATGACCCGCGCGATCCAGTCGCTGGTCGCGCCGCTCAAGTCGCTGGCGAACAGCGCGGCCAAGCCGGAATGGAAGCCGGGCGGTCGGCCGGAGAAGAAGTAAGCCGCAACGGTACTTCAAGAATGCGAAAAACCCCGGTGGTAACGACCACCGGGGTTCCCCATGCGCCCCCTTGTAATGGCAAGGGGTGACCGGCCTTGGTGCCTGTCAGGGGGGTGACACCCCGACCGGCACGCGCTTACTGAAGCAGCTTCAGAACCGACTGCTGGCTCTGGTTGGCCTGGGCGAGCATCGCGGTCGATGCCTGCGACAGGATCTGGGCCTTGGCCAGCGCCGTCGTCTCCGCCGAATAGTCGGTGTCCTCGATGCGGCTGCGTGCGTCGCTCAGATTGGCGATGTTGGTCGTCAGGTTGTTGACCACCGAGTCGAGACGGCTCTGCGCGGCGCCGAGCGAAGCACGGAGGGTGGCGACACCCTTCAGCGCGGTGTCGAGTACGCCCTGGGCGCTGTCGGCGGTGCTCGACGTGCCGATCGAGAGCGGCGCGACATAGTCGGCATCCGTCGGATCGGTGCCGACACCGGTGATGCTGCCCAGGTCGAGCGCGTCGACGCTGATCGTGATCTTGTCGGTCGATTCCGAGCCGGTCTGGATCGAGAAGGTCTTGGCCGCGGTTTCGTCAGCCTGGACGTCCGTCGGATCCGCCGGCGGCTTGCCGATCTGGAACAGCGCGTTGCCGTTGAACTTGGTGTTGGTCAGCACGTCCTTGATCTGCGAGGTCAGCTGCGTGACTTCGGCCTGCAGATTCTTGCGGTCGTCATCCGAATAGGTGCCGCTCGACGACTGGACCGCCAGCTCGCGGACGCGCTGCAGCATGTTGGTCACTTCGTTGAGCGCGCCTTCCGCGGTCTGCGCCAGCGAGATGCCGTCATTGGCGTTGCGAACCGCCTGGGTCATGCCGCGGATCGAGGCGGTCATGGTCGAGGCGATCGCCAGGCCGGCGGCGTCGTCCTTGGCGCTGTTGATGCGCTTGCCGGTCGACAGGCGCTCCATCGCGGTGCTCAGCGTCTTGTTCGCGCCGGTCGAGGCGTTGGCGGCGCGCAGCGCCGCGGTGTTGGTCGAGATAACAGTCATGTTCGTTACTCCATGCTCGTCGGCTTCCCATTTACCCCCCTGAACGGGAGCTCGGAGCCGCCAAGCCAAGGAACGACCGCGCCGCGCCCGGCTTAAGCGAAAAATTTCGCCGCTACGTGCGCACGCGTAGACGCGCCCGGAGCAAAACGGTGCGGCGACCGGCAATTTTACGCAGCGTTAACCAAATAAGTCCCAAAAGGAGATGGTGTCTCAGGGGGTAACAATGCGATCCATCCTTCCGTCGGCCGCTGTGCTTCGCCAGAAATATGCGCTCGTCTCGTCGCTGCGCGCTCAGGGTTTCGCGATCGGCACCGGCGAGGATGGCCGGCCCGGCGTCCATGACCTGTTCCTGGTCGCCGAGGGCGAAGTGCCCCCCGCCGCCGCGCGCACGCTGATCCTGGGCGACGAAGGCCGCCAGGCGATCGCGTTCGGCGACGGCAACCCCGCCCGGCTTTCCTATACTTCACACGACGCCGCGGTCGGTGCCGGCTTCGCGACGGCGCTGCTGCGCGGTCCGCACGAGCCGGTCGCCGCCGATCCCGAGAGCCTGGCGCTGCTGGCGCTGGCCGAGCGCGTCGCCGCGTCCGACATCACCGTGCTGATCAACGGCCCCACCGGCACCGGCAAGGAAGTGCTGGCCCGCGCCATCCACAACAATTCCACGCGCCGCGACGGGCCCTTCGTGGCGCTCAACTGCGCCGCCCTGCCCGAGACGATGCTCGAGGCGATGCTGTTCGGCCACCAGAAGGGTGCCTTCACCGGCGCCTCCTCGGGCGGCCAGGGCTTCTTCCGCGCCGCGCATGGCGGCACCATCCTGCTCGACGAGATCGCCGAGATGCCGCTCGCCCTCCAGGCCAAGCTGCTCCGCGTGCTCCAGGAGCGCGAAGTGGTGCCGATCGGCGGCACGATGCCCGAGAAGGTCGACGTCCGCGTCGTCGCCTGCGCCAATCGCGACCTGCAGGGCGAAGTCACCGCCGGCCGCTTCCGCGCCGACTTGTACTATCGCCTCTCGGTCTTCCCGCTGACGACCAAGGCACTGGCCGAGCGCCCGGGCGACATCGCCGCGCTTTCGGCGGCGATGGTCGTCCGCCATGCCGGCGGCCGCGGCGCGATGCCGTGGATCTCGAACGAGGCGCTCGAGGCACTGCGCGACCATGACTGGCCCGGCAATGTCCGCGAGCTCGAGAACGTCATCCAGCGCGCGCTGCTGCTCTGCGGCGGCCGCACCATCGATCCCGAGCACCTGATCTTCGACCGCCCGGCCGCGCCGCGCATCGAGGTCGAGACCTCGGGCTCGCTGTCCAACATCGTCCAGATGCACGAGTTCGCCGCGATCCGCGAAGTGCTCGCCGAATGCGGCGGCAGCCGGATCGAGACGGCGAAGCGGCTCGGCATCTCGGAACGCACCCTGCGCTACCGCCTGGCCAAGGCGCGCGAGCAGGGCGAGAGCATCGACATCGGTAAGGCGAGGGCTTCGGCATGAGCGGCATCGACGGTATCGGCGGCGGCGGCGCGATGAGCGTCGACCGGGTCATGGCACTCCGCGCCCAGATCCTCGAGCGCAACGCCGCGCTCGCCAAGGCAAACGAGACTCCGGCCGGCACGGTCGCAGGCGCCGCGGGTGGCAAGCCCGCGGGCTTCGCCGCGTCGATGGAAGAGGCCTTCAAGCAGGTCAACCAGTCCCAGGCCCAGGCCGGCGCGCTCTCCGAAGCCTATGAGCGCGGCGAGACCGTGGACATCGCCAAGGTGATGCTCGCCCGCCAGCAGGCCTCGGTCGGCTTCGAGGCGACCCTGCAGGTCCGCAACAAACTCCTGTCCGCATACAAGGACATCATGAGCATGCCGGTGTAATCCATGAGCAACGCCCTCACCTCCACCGATGCACCCCCGATGCCCGCGGCTGCGGGCCGCCTTGGTGCGCCGCTCGCCCAGATGCGCGGCATCCTCGCCCAGCCCGCGGTGAAGCGCGCGATGCCGCTGATCTTCCTGATCGGCCTGGTCGCCGCCGGCTTCCTTGCCTGGTCTTTGGTCTCGACCCCGCCGCAGCGGATCCTGTTCGCCAACGTCACCGACGCCGACAAGGCGGCGATCTCGTCCGCACTGCAGGGCGCCAGCATCAAGTCGAGCATCGACAGCTCGGGCTCGATCACCGTCGCCGAGGACGATTACCACAAGGCCCGGATGCTGCTGGCCAGCCAGAACCTGCCCAAGGCGGCGCCGGGCGGCTACCAGATCCTCGACCAGCTGCCGATGGGCGTCAGCCGCGCTGTCGAAGGCGAGCGCCTGCGCCAGGCCCGCGAGACCGAGCTCGCCCGCTCTATCGAGGAAATTGATTCGGTCGCCGAGGCGCGCGTCCATCTCGCCACGCCCGAGGCCAGCGTCTTCGTCCGCGACAAGACCGCGCCCACCGCCTCGGTGATCCTCAAGCTCCAGCCCGGCCGCGCGCTGGGCGATGCGCAGACCCGCGCGATCGTCAACCTCGTCGCCTCCTCGGTTCCCGGCATGACGCCGGAGAACGTCACCATCGTCGACCAGATGGGTGCGCTGCTCTCGAAGAAGGGCAACGAGGCCAATTCGGCGAGCGACGCCCGCATCGACTATCAGCGCCGCATCGAGGACAAGTATCGCGAGCAGCTCGTCCAGCTGCTGACGCCCCTGGTCGGCGCCGGCAACTTCACTGCCGAGGTGCAGGCCGATGTCGATCTCGACGAGAGCCAGGCGACCCGCGAAAGCTATGACAAGGAAGGCGCGGTCATTTCCGCCGAGCAGGGCGCATGGACCGGCACCAAGGACGGCCAGGCACCAGGCGGCATCCCCGGCGCGCTCTCCAACACCCCGCCGCCGGCCAGCACCGTCACCGCACCCAATGCGCAGCCGACGCCGGGTGCCACGCCCGCTACCGGCACCACTGCCGCCGGCGCCAGCACCGCGACGCCGCAGAAGCAGAGCGACAGCTTCACCCGCACCTACGAGACCGGCAAGCAGGTCTCGGTCACGCGTCAGACCCCGGGCAGCATTAAGCGCGTAACTGTCGCGCTGCTGCTCCGCGAGGAATCGGGCAAGCCGCGCTCGACGGTCGAGATCCAGCAGATCACCCAGCTGGTCCAGGCCGCGGTCGGCTACAACCAGGGGCGCGGCGACCAGGTGACCGTGATCAGCCGCAAGTTCAACGCCGCCGCCGATGCCGGCGACAAGGGCCCGGCCTGGTACGAGGCCGAATGGGTGCCGCTCGCCGCGCGCAACGCCACTGCGCTGGTGATCGCGCTGCTCGTCCTGTTCCTCGGCGTCCGCCCGCTCACCAAGGCGCTGCTCAAGAAGCGCGAGGAGCCGGCCGCCGCCGGCAACCGCCCCGCGCTGTCGATGAGCGGCCCGGCCGGCGAGGAGGGGCAGGTGCAGGGTGCCGCGCCCGTGTCGATCGACATGCTCGACAGTGCCGGCAACAGCTATGACGAGCGTGTCGGCCTGGTCCGCGGCTTCACCCGCGACAATCCCGCGCGCGCCGCCCTGGCGGTCCGCGACATGATCAAGGCAGACGCGCAATGAACGCCATCCGCAGCTTCAACGGCGTCGAGCGCGCCGCCGTCCTGATGATGCTGGTCGGCGAGGAGGAGGCCGCGGCCATCCTCCAGAAGCTCGATCCGGAAGAGGTCCGCTCGCTCGGCAAGGCGATGTTCAACGTCGCCGATGTCAGCGAGGCCGAAGTCGACATCGTCCTCGACGATTTCGTGTTCAAGGCGCGCGAGCGGACCGGCGTTACCTTCGATCCGGCACCGAAGATCGAAAGCATCATGACCAAGGCGCTCGGTCCCGAGCGTGCCTCGGGCGTGCTGGCCCGGGTGATGCCGGCCAGCCAGGCCGCCTCGATCGAATGGCTCGACTGGTTCGAGCCCGAGGAGATCGCCGGTATGATCGAGAACGAGCATCCGCAGATCGCCGCGGTGCTGCTCGCCAATCTCGATCCCGATATCGCCGCCAAGGTGTTCGAGCATCTGCCCGAGGTCGCGCAGCCGCAGATCCTGCGCCGCATCGCCAAGCTCGGCCCGGTGCCGCCCGAGGCGATCGAGACGCTGAAGACAATGCTCCAGGGTCGCGCCGGCATGGGCGGCCGCAAGTCGAGCGGCGGGCTCCAGCTCGGCGGCACTCGGGAGGCGGCGAAGATCCTGTCGGGCGCCCGCAAGATCACCGAGCAGCGCGTCATGCCCAAGCTCGCCAAGATCGACCGCGAGGTCGCCCGCGCGATCGAGGAGGCGATGTTCGTCTTCGACAACCTGCTCGAGCTCGACGACAAGAACCTGTCGACGCTGATCCGCAACATCGACACCAATATCCTGGTCAAGTCCTTGAAGGGCGTCGAGGAAGAGGTCCGCGAACGCTTCCTGGGCTGCATGTCGAGCCGCGCCGCCGACGGCATCCGGGACGAGATGGAGTCGCTCGGCCCGATGAAGATGGCCGATGTGCTCGACGCGCAGAAGGCGATGATCGCGATCGCGCGCGGGCTGGTGAAGGACGGCACGATCCAGATGCCGTCAAAGGGCGGGGACGACGACTATGTCTGATTTCGCACCGGGCTTTGCCGGGCGGATCAGCGCGGCCGAACATGTCCTGGCCCGCGCCTTTGGCGACGGCGTCGGCTTCGCGCCGTCGGAAGTCGATCGGATCGGCCGCCGCGTGTTCGAGGAAGCCCCGGCCCAGCCGCGCCACTTCGCGCCCGCCAATCCGCAGGCCAACCCCACTGAAGGCTGGGATCCCTTCTCGGCCGATACCCAGCATGCCGCCGAGCCCGGGCCGTTCATCGATCCGATCGCCGCGGCGCACGAGGCGGGCTTCGCCGAGGGCCATGCCGCGGCCCTGGTCGAGGCCGAAGCCGTCCGCGCGCGCGAAACGGCCTTGCTCGATCAGGTCTCGGCCGCGCTCGCCACCGGCGCGCATTTCGATCGCGATCGCATGGCCGGCCAGCTGCGCCAGACCGTGCTGCATCTCGTCACCAAGCTGGTCGGCGAAGTCGGCGTCGCGCCAGACGTACTCGCCCAGCGGATCAACGCCGCGGTCGATCTGCTTGCCGACAGCGCCGAATCCGCGCTGCTCCGCCTCCATCCCGACGATGTCGCCTTCGTCCAGGGCAAGCTGCCCGCCAGCGTGTTCCCGGTCGGCGATCCCCATGTCCAGCGCGGCGGCTTCGTGATCGAGAGCGCCTCGACCATCGTCGAGGACGGCCCCGATTTGTGGCTCGAACAGCTCGCCCAGGCGATCGACCGCGTGCCGATTCCGCCCACATGCTGAACCTGTTCACCGAAGACTATCTGGAGGGCCTGAGCTGCGGCGATTTCGTCGCCCGCCCGCGCATCTCCGGCCGCCTCTCGTCCTATGACGGGCTGCTGATGGAGGCCGTCGGCCTGCAATTGCCCGTCGGCACGGTCTGCGCGATCGGCGATGGCGACAGCCGGGTCGAAGCCGAGGTGATCGGCTTCCGCTCGGGCAAGACGCTGCTGATGAACCTCGGCGGCCCTGCCGCCCTGCTCCCCAATGCCCCGGTCCGCCCGATCGGCGCGCCGGGCGAGGCGGAGGTCGGCGCGGCGATGCTCGGCCGCGTGGTCGATGGCTCGGGCAAGCCGATCGACGGGCTCGGCCCGATTCGCGGTGCGGGCAAATGGCCGCTCGCCGGCAAGCTCCAGTCGCCGCTGGACCGTGGCCGCGTGCTCCAGCCGCTCGATGTCGGCGTGCGCGCGATAAACGGGCTGCTGACCATCGGCCAGGGCCAGCGCGTCGGCATCATGGCGGGCTCGGGCGTCGGCAAGTCGGTGCTGCTCGGCATGATGGTCCGCGCCGCGCAGGCCGACGTGATCGTCATCGGCCTGATCGGCGAGCGCTCGCGCGAAGTCGCCGACTTCCTCGAGACCAAGGTCGCCGGTGCCGCCCGTGCGCGCTCGGTGGTCGTCGCGGTGCCCGCCAATCATTCGCCGGTGCTGCGTATCCGCGGCGCGCTTCGCGCCACCGCCATTGCCGAGGCGTTCCGCGCCGAAGGCAAGAAGGTGCTGCTGATCATGGATTCGCTCACCCGCGTCGCCCATGCCGGTCGCGAGATCGGCCTGGCGCTGGGCGAGCCGGCTTCGGCCCGCGGCTATCCGCCTTCGGCCATCGCGATGCTGCCCAGCCTGATCGAGCGCGCCGGCACCGACGTGCACACCGGCGGATCGATCACTGCGATCTACACCGTGCTCGCCGACGGCGACGACGGCAACGATCCGGTGGTGGACAGCGCCCGCTCGATCCTCGACGGCCATATCGTCCTCTCGCGCGCGCTCGCGGAGCGCGGCGTCTATCCGGCGATCGACCTCGGCCCTTCGGTCAGTCGCGTGATGACCGACATCGTGCCCAGGGAGCATGTGAATGCGGCCCGTGTGCTGCGCCGCCATCTCGCGACCTATGAGGAGAATCGCGACCTGGTGCTGATGGGCGCCTATCGCGCCGGCGCCGATCCCGAGATCGACGCGGCGATCGCCTGCCACCCGGCGGTGATGGAGTATATCCGCCAGGGCTCCGACGAGATCGTCACCCTGCCCGACGCAGTGACCGAGCTGGTCGGCGTGTTCGGCCATGGCTAGGTCTTTGCCATCCATCCAATCCTCTCCCGGAGGGAGAGGGGGACCGCCGCCGAAGGGGGTGGTGGAGAGGGAACGCCACGGGCGATATCGCTCACGGCAGGCCCCCTCCACCAGCCTGCGGCTGGTCCCCCTCCCCCTCCGGGGGAGGAATGGCGTCGCCACCGGACAGCGCTGAATGCCCCGCTCCGTCAAGAAGCTCGACCGGCTGCTGCGTGTCCGCACGCTCCAGCTCGACCTGGTCCGCGCCGACGAAGTGCGGGCGCTTGCCAAGGTCGACCAGGAAGCGAAACTGCGCGATCGCATCGCCAGCCTCGCCGCCAATGTCGCGCCGGCACCCAGCGTTTCCGAATCGGCATCGAGCCTCGCCGCCGCCGCGCATTTCCGCGATCGCCTCCACCAGTCGGCTTTCGCCGCCGACAAGCGCGTCGAAGTCGCCGAGCAGAGCCTGGAGATGGCCCGCACCGCCACCCGCGAGGCACGGCGCGACCAGAACGCGATCGAGAAGCTGATCACCCGCGCAGAGGCCGATGCCGCACTCAAGGCGCTGCGCGAGCTCGAGCAACTCCCGCCCATGGGCAAAAATCGGCACGATATTTGCTGAGTACACCGTGAACCACGTGTCACGGGGACTCGAACTTGATCCATCTCACCATCGCACTTCCCGGCATTGCCGTGGAGCCAGTCAAGCCGAACGCCGCGATTCCCGCGGATGTAAGCGGCTTTGCGCTGGCCATGGGTGCGCTGATGCCGCAGATCGCGACGCCCGCTGCCGGGCCACAGGGCAAGATGGCGGATCCCGCGATCCCGCTGCCGGAGGGGCAGGATCTTGCCGGCGACGGCAAGGAATTGCCGGATGCCGTGCTCGGCCTCGACGGGAAGAGTGAGGAGCAGGCGGGTTCCGAGACCCCGGCCGACAAGGACGATGCCAGCGCGGAGGACGCGCCTCCGCCTCCCTTCGCCTGGTTCGCAATCACGCCGCCACCGGCTGCGCCGCCCGAAGCGAAGGCGGACGCGGTCTCCGAGGTGACGGTCGAGGCCGGCGGCAAGCGCGGGCGCGGCGAAGCCCAGTTTTCCGAAGTCCCGGTCGTGGAAACCGCAAAGGCCTCGTCCAAGGGCAAAGCGGAGGCGACCACGCCCAGGCCCGTCGCCACGACCGCACCAACGATGCCGCCAGCGACCCAGCCCGATGCCAGGCCGCAGCCGACCGCACGCGACGGCGATGTTCAGCGCCAGCCCGTCGCGACCCCGGAAGCACCGGTGGAGACTTCCACTGCCCGCTTTGGCACCACGCCCGCCATCCCGAGTGACACTCCGGCCGGGACCGCCCTGCAGCCGCCGCTCGCCCAGCCGCCGCGCGAGCTGCGCAAGGCTGCAGTCGAGGCGCCGGTGGTCCGCATCGCGCTCGACAGGCCTGCCCCGTCGCAGAAACTGTCGATTGCCGATGTGACTCCGGCCCAGCCGCAGCCTGCCACGCCCGCCTCGCCCGTCTCGCCATCGGTCGCCGACCAGGTCTTCGCTGCGTTCGATCGGCCCCAGGCCCGTGCCGCCAATACCGGCGCGCCGAGTGACCAGCAGATCGACCTCTCGACGCTCGCCGCACCCACCACCGGCACCCAGACCGCTTCGGCTATCGCCGCCACCGGCCAGGGCCAGGACGCCGCGCTCGACATGGGCCACCAGGAGTGGACGTCGAAGATGATCGACAAGATCGAAACGCTGCAAGGCGCCGGTTCGGCCCGCGAGACCCGGCTGAGCCTGATGCCCGAGGCGCTGGGCAAGATCGACATCGCGATCCGCCAGGACGATTCGGGCAACATCCACGTCCAGTTCAACACCGATACCCAGTCGGCGCGTCAGCTGATCGCCGACGCCCAGCCCAAGCTGGCCGAGATCGCGCAGGAACGCGGCATCCGCCTGGGCTCGACCAGTGTCGAATCGAACGCGGCGGGCACCAATGGCGGCACCGGTGCCGGCACCGGCTCGCAGATGAACCAGGGCCAGCGCCAGGACGCCGCGCCCAACCGCCACCAGCCTTCGGCACCGCCCAGCGCGCGCCGCGAGGCCCAGACCTCCACCCATGACGACGAACGGGTCGCCTGAGATCCGCGGAGATAGACGATGAGCGATATCAAGGATGCGGGCGCCGCTGCGCCGAAGAAGAAAGGCAAGGGCAAGCTGCTGCTGCTCGTCGGCCTGCCGGTGCTGCTGCTCGGCGGCGGCGGGGGTGCGGCCTTTTACGGCATGCAGGCCGGCTGGTTCAGCGCCGCGGCCCATGCCGAGGGCGCCGATGAGCCGCACCTCGTGCCGAAGAGCGAAGAGAAGCGCGCCTCGCTGAAGGGCGGCGGCGAAGGTGGCCATGGCGGCGAAGGCGAGGGCGAGGCCCCTGGCCATGGCGGCAAGCCCACGCCCAAGGGCGAGGGCGGCGACAAATATGCCTCCTCCTATTATCCGATGGAGAAGGAGTTCACCTCCAACCTCCAGGACAGCGTCCATTTCGTCCAGGTCGGCCTCGCCGTGTCGACCCCCTATGACGAGCGCGTCCTCGAGAACATCAAGACCCACGAGATCGCGATTCGCTCGGCGGTGCTGATGGCACTGGGCGAGACCACCGAGGACGAGGTCTTCACCGCCGAGGGCAAGCGCCACATCCAGGACCGGCTGGCGAAGGCGATCAACGGTGTTTTGAAGGAAAAGGAAGGCTTTGGCGGCGTTAGTAACGTCTACTTTACCAATTTCATTGTTCAGTGAACGGGCATGGTTAACAGCTCTTCACCAGACGGCACGGCCGAACGGCGGGAACGCCCCAGGACCAGCGCGGAACACGCGCCGGTGCTGGGGACGGCAAACCTGAATCCGTTCGGCGATCTGGTCACGCTGCAGCATCTCAGCGCGCGTCTGGCCAAGTCGTTGAAGGGCGCCTTTGAGGGGCTGCTCAGAAAAGACATGCGCGCCTGGGCCGAGCCGCTCTCGGTCCAGCGCTTCGCCGACTACAAGGCGGAGCGCGGCGGCGTGCTTTCGGCCTGGCAGCCGCTGGCGATGGGCAATGCCCGTGCCCGCGCGCAGTTCGTGCTCGAGGCCGGGCTGGTCTTCGAGATGCTCGACGCATTCTTCGGCGGCGATGGCGAGGCGCCGAACCCGCTGCCGAACGAATTCACGCCCGCCGCCGAGGCGCTGGTCGGCCGGCTCGCCCAGTCGACCGCGGGGCTGCTCGACAAGGCCTGGGAGCCGCTGTCGCGCATCGCCTTTCGTGCCGAGGGCGCGTCCAATCTCGCCGCCGCGCCCGATCTCGGCGCCGACGATCCGGTCGTCGTCACCCGCTTCGGCCTGGCCGAGGGCGAGGGCCGGCCGCATTTCTTCGACATTCTCTATCCCGTCGCCGCGCTGAAGCCGCACGGCGCCGCGCTGATGGTCAAGGTTCACGGCAACAAGGACGAGGTCGAGCCCGAATGGCGCTCGGGCCTCACCCGGGCAGTGATGGCGGTTACCCTGCCCGTCCGCTCGGTGCTCGCCGAACCGACCATGCAGCTCGGCCGCCTGCTCGAGCTCAAGGAGGGCGACATCATCCCGATCGATTTCGGCCCCGAGGTTCCGGTGATGGTGGCCAAGCGCCGCCTCGGCACCGGCCTTGTCGGCACTGCCAACGGCCGCGCCGCGGTCCGTCTCACTTCGCTCGAAGACATCAACGCAGAGGACTTCCAATGAACGACATGACGACCGCATTCCCGGTCGACTCTGCCGTCGCCGCCAATTTCCGGCTGTTGCAGGACGTCGACGTCAAGCTGACCGTCGAGATCGGCTCGACCCGGCTGACCCTGCGCGAGCTGCTCGCGCTGGGCGAAAGCAGCGTGATCGAGCTCGACCGCGAGGCCAACGAGCTGCTCGACGTGTTCGTCAACGGCACGCTGATCGGCCGCGGCGAAGTCGTCACGGTCGGCGAGAAGTTCGGCGTGCGGATGACCGAGCTGGTCAGCCCGGACAAGCGCGCGGGCCGCTGATCCCATGACCTGGTACATCATCAAGCTGATCGTGCTGCTGCCGCTCGTCTGCGGCCTGCTGGTCGGCTGCCTCTATGCCTGGCGCAAGCTCGAGGCGCGCCTGCCCAAGAACCAGCAGACCCGCATGGTGCAGCTCAAGGAAACGATGATGCTCTCGCCGGGCCTGCGCCTCGCCGTCATCGAGTTCGAAGGGCAGAAACTGCTCGTCTCGGTCAGCCGCAGCGGCGTCACCCTGGTGGACAAGCAGCAATGACCCGCGCCCTCGTCTCCGCCCCGCGCACGGTCGGGGGACGTGCGGCGCTGTTCGTCGGCATCCTGGCCTTCCTCGTCCTCTTCGCCTTCCCGGCCTTTGCACAGGGTGCCGCGCCGGCGGTGCCGACCCCGGTCGCCACGCCGGGCATGGGCGATGCAGTGGATCGCGCGCTCGGCGACCTTGGCGGCGGCAACGCCCCGCTGAGCCTGTCGCTGCAGGTCCTCATCATCATGGGCCTGCTCTCGGTGCTGCCGGGCATCCTGCTGATGATGACCAGCTTCACTCGGATCATCATCGTGCTCGCCCTGCTCCGCCAGGCGCTGGGCCTCCAGCAGACTCCGCCGAACCAGGTGCTGATCGGCCTGGCGCTGTTCCTCAGCTTCTTCGTGATGGCGCCGACGCTGGGCACGATGAACACGACCGCGATCCAGCCCTATTCGGCCGGCAAGATCGGCGCGAGCGAGATGATCTCCAGGTCGGGCGACGCGCTGCACGGCTTCATGATCAAGCAGACCCGCACCAAGGACGTCACCCTGTTCGCCGGGCTCGCCAAGAGCGGCCCCTATGCAAAGCCGCAGGACGTGCCCTTCTCGGTGCTGCTTCCCGCCTTCGTCACCAGCGAGCTCAAGACCGCCTTCCAGATCGGCTTCCTGATCTTCCTGCCCTTCATCGTGATCGATCTCGTCGTCGCCACCGTGCTGATGGCGCTCGGCATGATGATGATGTCGCCGACGATCATCTCCCTGCCCTTCAAGCTGCTGCTCTTCGTCCTGGTCGACGGATGGGCGCTGACGATGGGCTCGCTCGCCTCCAGCTTCGTGAGTTAGCGCACATGGACGCCGAATATTTCCTCACCGTCGGCCGCGAGGCGATGTGGGTGCTGGCGCTCGCCGCCACCCCGATCCTCGTGCCCGCCCTGCTCGCCGGCTTGGTGCTCGGCATGGTCCAGGCCGCCACCTCGATCCAGGAGCAGACGCTCACCTTCGTCCCCAAGCTGGTCGTGGTCGCGATCAGCCTGGTGATCTTCGGCTCGATGATCATGGGGCTGCTCGGCGATTTCACCGTGAGCATCTTCGAGCGCATCCCGGACCTGGTGAAGTAATCAAGCGATGATGGGCTTCGGCCTCTCGATCGAGCCGCAGCTCTGGGCGTTGCTGTTCGCCATGGTGCGGATCGGCGCGGCGTTCATCACCGCGCCGATCTTCAGCGCGATGGCGATCCCGCTGCCCGCGCGCATCGCGCTCACCGGCGCGATCGGCGTGCTGGTGCTCAATGTCGCGCACGTCACGCCGCCGGCCGAGATCTTCTCGCTCACCACCTTCCTCGCCATCGCGGCCGAGGCACTGATCGGCCTCGCCATGGGTTTCGTGCTGCAGGTCGCCTTTGCCGCGCCGATGGTGGCCAGCGAGGTCATTTCGATGTCGATGGGCCTCGGCTTCGCCAATGCGGTCGATCCCAATAGCGGGCATTCGACTCCCGCGATCGGCACCTTCCTGTCGCTGATGCTCACCCTGATCTTCCTGGCGCTCGACGGCCATCTCGTCCTCGTCGAGCTGGTCGTGCGCAGCTATGAGGTGATGCCGCCCGGTGCCTGGATCGCTCCCGAGCGGCTGCTCGGCATCGCGATGTTCGGCGGCTACACCTTCCTCGCCGGGCTGCTCCTCTCGCTACCGATCGGCTTCCTGCTGCTCTGCCTCAACCTGATCGTCGGCATGCTGAGCCGCGCCGCCCCGGCCCTCAACCTGTTCGCGGTCGGCCTGCCCGCCAGCCTGCTCTTCGGCGTGGTCGCGCTGCTGCTCGCGCTCCCTGCAATGGGCGATTATCTCGTCGTCATCATCCGCGAAGCGCTCGCGATGATGCCGCAGCTGGTGCTCGGCTGATGTCGGAGTCCGGCGGCGAAAAGACAGAAGCCCCAACACCGAAGCGCAAGCGGAAAGCTGCGGAAGAAGGCCAGATACTCAGCTCGAAGGACTTCGGCACCGCGCTGATCGTCCTTCTCGGCTGCGCCTGGATGGCGACGCTCGGCCCCGCTTTGGTACGTGCCTGCAAGGAAGTGATGGTCGGCAGCTTCACCTTCACCGTCGCCGATGTCGAGGATTTCGAGCCCTGGCGCCCGATCGCCACCGCCGCATGGAAGCTCGCGCTGCCGATCGGCGGGCTGCTGCTGCTCACCATCGCCGGGGCCGTGCTCAGCCATGTCGGCCTGGCGGGCCTGCGCTGGAATTCGAAGCTGTTCGCTCCCAAGGCCTCACGCATCAATCCCGCGTCGGGCCTGGCCCGCATCTTCGGCCCCAATGGCTGGATCGAGCTGGGCAAGGCGCTGCTCAAGGTCGTGCTGCTCGGCAGCATCGGCACCTGGCTGCTCTGGTCGCTGACCAGCCGCTCGCTCGGGCTGGTCGAGGCCGACCTGCACGGCGCGATCGGCGCAATGGGCAACGAGTTCCTCTATTTGCTCTTCGTCATGGCCGGCGGGCTGCTGCTGATCGCCGGAATCGACCTTCCGATCCAGATCCTGCGCCACATGGCCAAGCTGCGCATGACCAAGCAGGAAGTGAAGGACGAGCACAAGGAAGCCGAAGGCTCGCCCGAGGCCAAGATGGCGCAGCGCCAGCGCCAGCGCCAGATCCTGAAGGGCGGCTTCCGCAAGGCGGTTGAGACCGCACATGTCGTGATCACAAACCCGACCCACTTCGCCGTCGCGCTGCGCTACGAGCAGGGCCAGGACCAGGTGCCGGTGGTGGTCGCCAAGGGCCGCGGCGCGACTGCATTGGCGATCCGCGAGCTGGCCGGCGAGCTCGAGGTGCCGATCCTCGAATACCCTCAGCTCGCCCGTGCGGTCTATTATACCAGCAAGGAAAACCAGCAGATTCGCGACGACCTCTACATGGCGGTGGCGACCGTGCTCGCCTTCGTCTTCCAGGTCAGCGGGCGCGCCGGCGCGGTCCAGCCGCCGGTCACGGTGCCCGAGACGGCGCTGTTCGACGAAAACGGCCGGAAACAGGCGCGTCCGCACTAAAACCGGCAGCGCTCCGGCCGTTTAACGGTGGGAGAGCAGGGGGACGAAATGGCCGTCGAATCGATCGCGAAGACGCTGGGCACCGGATCGGGGATCGATGTCACCGCGCTGGTCACCTCGCTTGTCGAGAACAGCTTCGCCAACAAGAACCAGGCGATCACCACCAAGAACGATGCGCTCACCGCGCAGATCTCCTCGGTCAGCACGATCAAGGGGAACATCAGCGACTTCGCTACGGCGCTCGCCTCGCTCACCAGCTCGGGCTCGCTCGCCACCCAGCCGACCAGCTCGAACACCGGCATCGTCAACGTCACCCGGCTTTCCGGCGCCGACCTCGCCGGGCTGAACGCGACGATGGAAGTCCGCCAGCTCGCCCAGGGCCAGGTCTCCAGCTCGCAGGCATTCAGCGGCGGCAGCAGCAGCGTGGTCGGCGGGGGCAAGCTCACCCTGAGCTTCGGCACCGCGACGGTGAGCAACGGCGCGATGACCGGCTTCACCCAGGGCGGCGGCACGCCGGTCGACATCGATATTCCGGCCAACGCCACGCTTTCCGATGTCGCCGCCGCGATCAACGCCAAGAAGGCCGGCGTCACCGCCACCATACTGAGCGATTCGACCGGCGCGCGGCTGGTGCTCAAGAGCGCGACCGGTTCCTCCCAGGCCTTCACACTGAGCGGCACCGACGGCCTTTCCCAGCTCGATGTCGGCCCCGGCGCAACCGGTTCGACGATCAGCGCGACCGCGCAGGACGCCCGGGTCGCGATCGACGGCGTCGAGGCGAAATACCCGACCAACAGCATCACCACGATGATCCCCGGCACGCGGATCGACCTGGTCTCCGCCTCGGTCGGCACCAAGGTGACGATCGGCGCCAACTCGCCGACCACCGCGCTCAGCCAGGCGGTGTCGAACTTCGTCGAGACCTATAACGAAGTGTTCAAGGCGGTGCAGACGGCGACCGATCCGGTCAACGGCCCGCTCAAGTCCGATCCCGCCGCCAAGCAGCTGCTCCAGCAGCTCAAGCGGCTGACCCTGAGCGACCTGGTTCCCGGCGCCGCCGTCGATTCCCCGTCCAAGCTCGCCGATCTCGGCGTGAAGACCAATCGCGACGGCACGCTGAGCCTCGACAGCGCGCGGCTGTCCAAGGTGCTCACCGACTATCCCAACGACGTCGAGAAGATCTTCGCAGAGAGCGCGGGGCTGACCAAGGCGCTTTCCGGCATCTCGGATATCGCGACCAGCACCAAGAGCGGCCTGGGCGCCAGCGCCGACAAGTACAGCAAGGCACAGGAAGAACTGGCCGACCAGAAGACCAAGATCGCTTCGGATACCGAGAAGCTGCGCGATCGCATGACCCAGCAATTCGCCGCGATGGACGCCAAGGTCGCCGCCTACAAGTCGACCCAGACCTTCCTGCAGCAGCAGATCGACGCGTGGAACGCGAAGGACTGATGCGCTACGCCTCGGCCCTGGCCGCCAACCCCGCGGACACCTATCGCCAGATCGACATTGTCGGCCGGACCGCCGGCGGTGATCCGCACGCGCTGGTGGGGCTGCTCTACGAAGAGGGCATCGCCGCGCTGCGCACCGCCGCCTGGGCGGTCGAGCGCCGGAACTATTCCGTCCGCGGCGAGCGCGTCGCCCGCGCCACTGCCATCCTGTTCGCGCTCGAGGCCGGGCTCGATTTCGACAAGGGCGGCGAAGTCGCCAAGACGCTCGCCACTTTCTATCACGGACTGCGCGGCGAGATCCTGCAGGCCGCGACCGGCACCGATCCCGCACCGTTCCGCGAAGCGGCCAACAGCCTGGACGAGATCGCCCGCGCCTGGAGCAGCCTCAAGGCCAGCGTCGCCTAGCTTTCATGCGCCTGCGAAAGCAGGAGCACGGCGCGCGGGTTATCGGCTCGCCTACTCCCCGTTCCAGCGCGCCAGCACCTCCCCCACATTCTCTTCCACCGCCGGCACGACCTCGGCAGGCGTTGCGGAGAAGCGCGGCGCCGGCATCGGCTGCATCGCACCGCGCGATGCCGCGAAGGTGCCGCGCGCGCGATTGTGCGGATGGAGCGGTGCCTCGGTGAGCGAGAGCACCGGCGTCACGCAGCCTTCCCCGCCTTCGAACAGCGCCGCCCATTCGTCCCGCCCGCGTGAGGCGAAGGCGGCGGCGAGTTCCTCGGTCAGCGCCGGCCAGCAGCTGCGGTCGAACTGGTCGAACTTCTCCGCCGCGATGCCGAGCCCGGCGCAGAGCGCGCGAAAGGCCTGGGGATCGAGCGCGCCCACCGCGACATGGCGGCCATCGGCGCAGGCATAGCAGCGATAATAGGGTGCCCCGCCATCGACCATGTTGGCGGCCCGTACATCGGACCAGCGGCCCGAGGCGTGGAGCGCGTAATAGAGCGACATCATCGATGCGGTGCCGTCCACCTGCGCCGCCTCGATCACCTGGCCGCGTCCGGTCGCCTGCGCGGCGAGGATGGCGGAGACCAGGCCGAGCGCGAGGAACAGCGATCCGCCGGCATATTCGCCGATCAGGTTGAGCGGCGGCACCGGCGCGGCGGCCGGGCCGATCGCGTGGAGCGCGCCCGAGAGCGCGAGATGGTTGATGTCGTTGCCCGGCGTGCCGGCGAGCGGCCCCTCGCGCCCCCAGCCGCTGGTGCGGGCATAGACGAGCCGGGGATTGAGCGCGAGGCAGCGCGCCGGATCGAGCCCGACCTGCTCCGCCACGCCCGGCCGATAGCCCTCGATCACCCCGTCCGCCTCGGCGATCAGCGACAAGGCCTGCTCGCGCCCCGCCGCCTGGCTGAGGTCGAGCGACACCTCCGAGCGGCCGCGATAGAGCGGCGCGGCCAGGGCGCTGCCCTCGCTGCCCGGCCGACGGATCCGGATCACGTCGCAGCCGAGATCGGCGAGCAGCATGCCGGCGAACAGCACGCTGCCCGGCATGTCGAGTTCGATGATGCGCAGCCCCGCCAGGGGACCGTGCGTCGCTGCAACCATTTGGGTCCCCCTTGGGCGTTTCAGCCATGCATAGCCGCAGCTTGCGCCCCAGGTCCACGGCGGCGCACACTCTGGCGCTCGCCCGAGCTTTGGGTTAGCGCAGCCGCATGTCGGCACCTCACATCGTCGCGCTGGGCGGCACCCTGCGCCCCGAATCCGCCACCGGACGCCTGCTCGCGGCGACGCTCGCCAAGGCCGAGGCGCGCGGTGCCCGCACCACGCTGCTCACCGGCGAGGCGATCGCCTTCCCCCATTACGAGCCGGGCAATGTCGAGGGGAATCCGGCGGTGATGCACTATCTGGAAGCGCTGCGCTCGGCCGATGCGGTGATCGTCGGCTCGCCCGGCTATCACGGCACGCTCTCGGGCCTGGTCAAGACCGCGCTCGACTATGTCGAGGCACTGAGCAAGGACGAGCGCCCCTATTTCGACGGGCTGCCCGTCGGCCTGATCGCCACCGCCGCCGGCTGGCAGGCGGCGGTCTCGACGCTGCAGGCGCTGCGCACCATCACCCATGCCCTGCGCGGCTGGCCGACTCCGATGGGCCTGGCGATCAACACGGTCGAGCCGGGCGACGCGCTCGACAAGTGCAACGGCCCGATGGACGTGATGGTGGGGCAGATCTTCAACTTCCTGGGACGCTGATCCAAGCAGGGTTGCTCGCCACTTAACTGTTTCGTGATTGTTGCAGGCGTAGAATGCCGGGCATGGACGAGGCTTCGGCACAGGAAGGCATCGGTAGTCGCCGACGCGCCACGCGTACCATCCTGGCCGTCGACGACAGCCGGACGAACCTGCACGTCCTCGCCCATCGCCTCGGCCAGCTCGGCTATCTCGTCGTGCTCGCCGATGGCGGATCCCAGGCGCTGGAGCTTGTCTCCGCCCGCGGCTTCGATCTCGTCCTGGTCGACCGGGTGATGCCCGAAGTCTCGGGCCTCCATGTGCTCCAGGAAATCCGCGGCACGCGCGACACCACCGATCTGCCGGTGATCATGGTCACCAGCCAGGCCGACCCGCGCGGCGCGATCGAGGCGCTGCAGGCCGGCGCCGACGATTATCTCGAGCGACCCTATGAGTTCGAGGAGCTCGCCGCCCGGATCGAGCGCGTCCTGGCACGTTCCGACCGGATGGAGGAGCTCAAGCGCTCCAACCTGGCGCTCGACGCACGCATCGCCGCCCGGGCGATCGAGCTGGGCGAGGCACGCAGCGACCTCGCCGCCACCCGCGCCGAGCTGGACCGCTTCCGCCGCTGCTGAGCCTCTAGCGCTCGAACCAGTGCCGGCCGAGGAAATAGCCGGCGATCGCCACCGCCATCACCACGCACAGCGCCACCACCCCGGCAAAGGCCCAGGGCTCGTGCGCGAAGGGAATGCCGGCCACGTTCATCCCGAGCAGGCCGGTGATGAAGGTCAGCGGCAGGAACACCATCGCCACCACCGCGATCATCAGCGAGCGCTGGTCGATCAGCTCGGAGCGCAGGTCGGTCAGCGTCTCATGGGTGAGCGCGGCGCGCTCGCGGATGCTCTCCAGCTCCTCGGCCATGCGCGCGGCGCGATCGGCGGCGGCGGCGAGGTGGAGCCGGTCGTCCTCTGCCAGCCATTCGACCGGCAGCCCGGCCAGCTTCTCCAGCGCGGCGCGCTGCGGATAGAGGAAGCGCCTGAGCCCGATCGCCTTGACCCGCGTCTCATTGACCAGCCGGCGCAGGTCGAAGGCGCGGTGGCGCGAGATCTGCTCCTCGCAATCGTCGAGCGAATCGCCCAGCTCGGCGACCATCGGGTCGAGCTCCTCGGTGATCGCCTGGGCGATCGCCGCGATCAGGTCGCCCGGATCGAGGACCTTGCCGTCCTCGACCTGCTTGCGCACCGGCTGGACCGCGTTGAGCTGCTTGCGCGAGACCGAGAAGACGCAGCCGCCATGCGCGTACATGCGGATCGAGGCGAGCGGATCGGAGCTGTCGAGCGTCTCGGACGACATGCCGCGCAGGTTGATCAGCGCCGCCGGGCCGAACAGGTCGCAGCGCGGGCGCGTCTCCATCGCGGTCAGCGCCTCGATCACCGGCTGGGGCAGCTTGGCCTCGCCGCTCAGCCAGAGCTGGGCGCGCTCGTCATTGGTGTTGAGGTGGATCCAGCTCAGCGGGGCATTCTTGCCCAGCGCTTCCTTGAGGATCGGCTGCTCCACCTTCCCGTCATGGACGATATAGGCAAAGCCGCTCACGCGCCGATCTCCAGCCAGACAGAGAGGCCGGGACCCGGCGCCTCGGGGGGAGCGGGGCAGGCGATGCGCGGGGCATCGGCCCGGGCGCGGTCTAGGATGGCGGTCGGCACGTCCGGGAGATGGTACACGCGCTCGGCCTGCGCAAGCGCCCGCGCCTGGCGCAAGGTGAGATCGTCCGGATCGGCGCTGGCCAGGACGAAGCGGAGCAGCCGGCCCGCTTCCGGCGCGCCGATCCGCCCGACCACGTCGCCGCCCAGTCCCTCGGCCAGCGCGGAGCCGATCGCGCGGCGGCGATCGGCGATGTCGGGGAACCGCGCGCGCAGTTCCGGCCGCGCTGCCTGCAATGCCCTGGCGGTCTCGCCCAGGTCGGCCGGCAGCTCGGCCTCGAGCTTCTGGCGGATCGCCGCCGCCAGGCCGGCCGACACGCCGCCGGTGCCCACCGCCACCAGCACCGGATCGCGCTCGACGATCGCGGGCAGGGTGAAGTCGCACAGGTCGGGCCGGTCGACGGTATTGACGAGCACGCCGCGGGCACGCAGCCGCGCGACAATGGGTTCAGGATCCTCGGTGGCGACGATGGCGAGCGCAGTCTGGGCCTCCTCGCCGACGATCGCCGCGCCGGCACGCTCGAGCAGCCGGCGCTTGGCCTCCGCCGCCTCGCCGCTGCCGATCAGCATCACCGGCCGCCCTGCCAGCTTCACGAAGATCGGCAGGGCGGCGAGGGTCATGCTTCGAGCCAGTCCGGGATCTGCTCTTCGCCCATGATCGTCTCGGCGGTGATCCGCCCTGCGACGACCTCGAACCGCTCGCCCGAGACCAGCACTTCGGGCACCAGCGCGCGGCTGTTGTACGTGCTGGCCATGGTCGCGCCGTACGCGCCGGCGCTCTGCAGCACCGCCAGGTCGCCGCCCTTCAGTGCGTCGATCTCGCGATTCTTCAGGAACACGTCGCTGCTCTCGCAGACCGGCCCGCAGACATTGGCGATCATCGTCTCGCCGCTCGGCGTCACCGAGGCGAAGCCGTGATAGGCGTCGTACAGCGCCACGCGCTGCAGGTCGTTCATCGCCGCATCGACCACCACCCAGGGATTGGTCACGCCCGGCTTCACCCAAAGCACTTCGGTGAGCAGCACGCCGGCATTGGCCGAGATGTGGCGGCCCGGCTCGAACATCAGCTCGACGTCCCAATCCCTGGTCACGCGCGCGACCATCTCGCCGAACGCGGCCGAGGTCGGCGGCACATCGTCCGGCTTGTAGGCGACGCCCAGGCCGCCGCCCAGGTCGACATGGGTGATGGTGTGGCCGGCGGCACGCAACTCGGCGACCAGCTTGCCGACGCGCTCGAACGCGGCCTCGAGCGGGGCAAGGCTGAGCAGCTGGCTGCCGATATGCACCGCCACGCCGCGCAGGTTGATGCCCTCCAGCTTCGCCAGCCGGTCGAAGATCGCGGGCGCCTGGTCGATCGGCAGCCCGAACTTGTTCTCGGCCTTGCCGGTCGAGATCTTCTCGTGCGTGCCCGCGTCCACGTCCGGATTGACCCGCAGCGCCGCCGGCGCGACCAGCCCTTTCGAATGCGCGATCTCGGCGAGGACGGCGCCCTCTTCCTCCAGCTCGAGGTTGAACTGGCCGATCCCGGCGTCGAGCGCCTGGTGCAGTTCCTTGCGGGTCTTGCCGACGCCCGAGAACACCACGTCGTGCGCCGGGATGCCGGCCGCCAGCGCGCGCGACAGCTCGCCGCCCGAGACGACATCGGCGCCATAGCCTTCGTTCGCCAGCAGGCGGAGCACCGCGAGGTTCGGATTGGCCTTCACCGCGAAGGCGACATGATGCCGGCCGACCGGCTTCAGCCCTTCGCGAAAGGCGCGGGCGGATTCGCGAAACGCCTCGGTCGAATAGACATAGACGGGGGTACCGATCTGCTCGGCAATGCGCGCGAGCGGAACATTCTCGGCGTGCAGCTCGCCGCCGATCACTTCGAAATGGGACACTGAAAGACTTCCTGTAGGAGCTTAGCGCGGCGGCAGGTCGAACGTGTCGGTGCGCCGCTGGTCAGAGCTTTGGATGAGGTCGTCGCTGCGTGCCGGACGCGTCTGGACGGGGGCTTGGAGAAGGTCGCTCGGCGACGGCGTCGCTTTCGCACCATAGGGCGCGGCCGGCAGCGATGCCGTCGCCGCGGGTTTGAGCCCCTCGCGCGCGCCACAGCCCGCCAGGGCAAGCCCAAGTGCCAGCACCACCAGTCGCTTCATCGCCCTTCCTCCTGACGGCTCTTGCGCGCCGCCGCGATCGCCTCGCGCACCCGCTTGGGCGACGTGCCGCCAAAACTGGTACGGCTCGACACCGAAGCGTCGACGCTGAGAACGCCATATACGCGCTCGTCGATCCGCGAGTCGATTTCCTTGAGTTGGGTGATCGATAGCTGATCGAGACGGATGCCCGCCTGTTCGGCCATCGCCACCGCGCGCCCGGTGATGTGATGCGCCTCGCGGAACGGGATGCCGCCCTCGCGCACCAGCCAGTCGGCCAGGTCGGTCGCCGTGGAGAAGCCCGCCTCGGCCGCCGCACGCATCCGGTCCAGCCGGAAGGTCGCGCTCTCGACCATGCCGGTCATCGCCGCGATCGACAGGCCGAGCAGGTCGTGCGCCTCGAACACCGGCGGCTTGTCGTCCTGCATGTCCTTCGAATAGGCGAGCGGCAGGCCCTTCATGGTGATCATGAGGCTGACGAGCGCACCGGTGATCCGCCCCGAATGCCCGCGGACCAGCTCGGCCGCGTCGGGATTGCGCTTCTGCGGCATGATCGAGCTGCCGGTCGACCATTGGTCGCTCAGCGACACGAAGCCGAAGGGCTGGCTCGCCCAGATCACGAATTCCTCGGCCAGCCGGCTGAGGTGCAGCGCGGTCTGCGACGCCGCGGTGAGATATTCGATCGCGAAGTCGCGGTCGGAAACCGAATCGAGCGAGTTGCGCGTCGGCCCGTCGAAGCCGAGCGCCCTGGCCGTCGCTTCGCGGTCGAGGTTGAAGCCGGTGCCGGCCAGCGCCGCCGAACCGAGCGGGCAGAGATTGAGCCGCGCCCGGGCATCGGTGAAGCGCGAACGGTCGCGCGCGATCATTTCGAAATAGGCCATCAGATGATGGCCCAGCGTCACCGGCTGCGCGACCTGCAGGTGCGTGAAGCCCGGCATCACGCTGTCGGCATGTTCCTCGGCGCGCGCCAGCAGCGCGTCCTGCAGCGCACCCAGCGCCGCCTCGGCCTGGTCGATCGCGTCGCGCACCCACAGGCGGAAATCGGTCGCCACCTGGTCGTTGCGCGAGCGGGCGGTGTGGAGCCGTCCCGCGGTCGCGCCGATCTTCTGCGCCAGCCGCGATTCGGCGAGCATGTGAATGTCCTCGAGCGCCAGGTCCTCGGGTACGCCCTCGGCCTCGAAATCCGCCGCGACCTCGCCCAGGCCGGCATGGATCGCCGCGGCATCCTCGGCCGCGACGATGCCCTGCGCGCCCAGCATGGTCACATGTGCCTGGCTCCCGCGCAGATCCTGGCGCCACATTCGCTTGTCGAAGGGAATGGATGCGTTAATCTCGCGCATGACTGCAGACGGGCCTTCGGCGAAGCGCCCACCCCACATGGCATTGGAGCTGTCCTTGCGCTCGGCTATCTCACTTCTCCTGCTCGGCACCCTGATGATCGCGGGGTGCGATAAGCGCTCCGGGCCCGGAAGCCAAGCAAACGAAACTATGCCGGCGGCCAATGCGGCCGCAGGTGCCCCTGCGGCGGCGGAAGCGCCGGCGGACAAGGGCAAGGTCGATCGCAGCCACAAGGGCGAGGCGGCACCTTCGACGCCCTTCACCGATCCCGACGGCAAGAAGACGACGCTGGCCGCCTTCAAGGGCAAGCCGGTGCTGCTCAACCTCTGGGCAACCTGGTGCATTCCGTGCCGCGCCGAGATGCCGACGCTGGACGCACTGGCCGGGCAGAAGGGCGATGCGCTGCCGGTGATCACGCTGAGCCAGGACTTCAAGGGACGCGAGTCCGTCGATCCCTATTTCGCCAAGGCCGGCTTCAAGCATTTGAAGCCCTGGACCGACATCGACGCGGCGTTCAGCCTCGGCATGGAAGCGAACCTGCCGACCACGATCCTCTATGATTCGGCCGGCAAGGAAGTCTGGCGCGTCTCGGGCGAGATGGACTGGGCAGGCGCCAAGGCCGCGGCGCTGCTGGCCGAGGCGAGCTAGGCTCCTCCTCCCCTCAAACCGTCATCCCCGCGAAAAGCCGCTCCGGGCGTGCAGTTCGGCGAGGCGGCGCGGCACCCGATGTAGGGCTTGTGCGTCGCGCCATTCTCGGGAACACTCCCCGAAATGACAGGCGAACCCACGGTAGGCCGCGACCTTTCCGGCCCGCGCATCGTCACGCTTCCCGCCCGGCCCGAGCCGATCCGGGTCAGCGCCGATGAAACGGCGATCGTCGTGATCGACATGCAGAACGCCTATGCCTCGCCCGGCGGCTATGTCGACCAGGCCGGGTTCGACATATCGGGCTCGGCGGGGACGATCGGCAAGATCGCCGCGGTGCTCGACACCGCCCGCGCGGCGGGCATGCCGGTCATCTACCTCCAGAACGGCTGGGACCCCGATTATGTCGAGGCGGGCGGCCCCGGCTCGCCCAACTGGCACAAGTCCAATGCGCTGAAGACGATGCGCGCGCGGCCCGAGCTCAGCGGCAAGCTGCTCGCACGCGGCACCTGGGATTACGACCTGGTCGACGCCCTGGCACCGAAGCCCAGCGATATCCGCCTGCACAAGACCCGCTACAGCGCCTTCTTCAATTCGCAGCTCGATTCGACGCTGCGATCGAGGGGCATCCGCAACATCGTCTTCGTCGGCATCGCCACCAATGTCTGCGTCGAGAGCACGCTGCGCGACGGCTTCCACCTCGAATATTTCGGGGTGATGCTCGAGGATGCGACGCATCATCTCGGCCCGCCGATGATGCAGGAAGCCACGGTCTACAATGTCGAGAAGTTCTTCGGCTGGGTCTCCACCACCGCCGACTTCTGCGGCAGCTTCGGCCAGTTGCCCGGCCAGGATTCCTAAGGAGCAAGCGATGCCGTTCGAGCCGATCAATCCGCCCCAATTCCCCACGCCGATCGCGCCCTATTCGGCCGGTGCCAGGGCGGGCAACACGGTCTATATCTCGGGCGTGCTGGCGCTCGGCGAAGGCGGCGTGGTGCTTCATGTCGGCGATGCCGCCGGACAGACCCGCCACATCCTCGAGGTCATCAAGACCACGCTCGAGGCAGCCGGCGCGACCCTGGAGGACGTGGCGATGAACCACATCTTCCTCAAGGATTTCGCCGACTATCCGGTCTTCAACCAGATCTATGCCGAGTATTTCCCCGGCGCCAAGCCGGCGCGCTATTGCATCAAGGCCGATCTGGTGAAGCCCGATTGCCTGGTCGAGATCGCCTCGGTGGCGCATATCGGCTGATGCCCGAGGCGGCGGGTCTCTATTATGAGGACCATGGCAGCGGCCCGCCGCTGATCCTTTCCGCCGGCATGGGCGGATCGGGCAATTACTGGCGGCCCAACCTGCCCGCCCTGGCCGAGCGCCACCGCGTCATCCTCTACGATCATCGCGGCACCGGCCGCTCGGACCGCACCGTCACGCCGCGCATCGAGAGCATCGGCGAGGACATCGCCCGGCTGATGGACGCGCTCGGCATCGCGCGCGCATCGATCCTCGGTCATGCGATCGGCGGCATGGGCGGGCTGAGCCTGGCGCTCGATGCGCCGGCGCGCGTCGACAGGCTGGTGGTGGTCAATGGCTGGGGCCGGCTCGATCCCTATACGCGGCGCTGCTTCGATGCCCGGCTGGCGCTGCTGCGCGCCTATGGGCCCGGCAGATATGTCGATGCCCAGCCGATCTTCCTGTTCCCGCCCCGCTGGATCTCCGAGAATCACGCCCGACTGGAGGAGGAGGCCAGGCACCATGTCGCCGGCTTCCCGGCCGAGATGGTCGAGGCGCGCATCCTCGAGGCGCTGCAGTTCGACCTGATCGACCGGCTCGAAGCCGCGCCGCTCGCCACGCCCGTGCTGCTGCTGGTCAGCGACGACGATGCGCTGGTGCCGCCGGGCCGCTCGGAGCAGCTTGCGCAAGTCATCCCGCGGGCGCAGCTTGTCCGCATGCCCTGGGGAGGGCACGCCTGCAACGTCACCGATCCGACGGGCTTCGAAGCCCGGGTGCTCGAATTTCTGGGGGATTAGCAATGGAAGTCGGCGTCTTCGTTCCCATCAACAACAATGGCTGGCTGATCAGCGAGAACGCCCCGCAGTACATGCCGAGCTTCGATCTCAACAAGGAGATCGCGCTGCGAGCCGAGAAGCACGGCCTCGATTTCCTGCTCTCGATGATCAAGCTGCGTGGGTTCGGCGGCAAGACCGAGTTCTGGGAATATGGCCTGGAGAGCTTCACGCTGATGGCCGGGCTCGCCGCGGTCACCGAGAAGATCAAGATCTACGCCACCTGCCCGACCCTCGTGATCCCGCCGGCCTTTGCCGCGCGGATGTGCAACACGATCGATTCGATCAGCCATGGCCGGTTCGGGCTCAACCTGATCACCGGCTGGCAGCGGCCCGAGTACAGCCAGATGGGGCTGTGGCCGGGCGACGAGCATTTCCGCAACCGCTACCAGATGCTCGACGAATATGCCCAGATCCTGCGCGAGCTGTGGGAGACCGGGCGCAGCGACCTGAAGGGCGAATATTACCAGATGGACGATTGCCTCGTCCGCCCCACGCCGACCGGGGACATGAAGATCATCTGCGCCGGCTCGTCGGACGAGGGCCTCGCCTTCTCGGCGAAATGGGCGGACTATGCCTTCTGCCTCGGCAAGGGCGTCAACACGCCGACCGCCTTCGCCTTCAACAACGTGCGGCTGGCGGAAGCGACGGCGAAGACCGGGCGCGACGTGAAGGTGTTCGTGCTGGTCATGGTGATCGCCGACGAGACCGACGAGGCGGCGATGGCCAAGTGGCAATCCTATCGCGACGGCCTCGACATCGACGCGGTGCGCTGGCTGATCGACCAGGGCGCGGCCGACAAGAACAACCCGACCACCAATGTCCGCCAGCTCGCGGCGCCCGAAGGCGCGGTGAACATCAACATGGGCACGTTGGTAGGGTCGTACGAAAGCGTCGCGCGGATGCTCGACGAGATGGCCGAAGTGCCGAACACCGGCGGCGTGCTGCTGACCTTCGACGATTTCCTGGAAGGGGTCGAGAATTTCGGCACGCGCATCCAGCCGCTGATGAAGAGCCGCGCCGGGCGCTGAGCGCACGCAGCCTTTTCGCTGGCAGATCGTTTCGGGGGTGGGATTTTCTCGACGTCGGAGAAGCAAGCATGAAGAAGCTGACTTCCCTCGCCGCAATGGCGATTCTCCTCGCACCGGCCATCGCCGAGGCGCAGCAGCACCGGCCGGGCGATCGACCTCCCGGCCAGTCCGGCCAGCGACCGCCCTCCGGCGGGCATCATGGCGGTCCCGGCGGCCCCGGCGGTGGTCCGGGCCGGCCCAATCCGGGCCAGCCGGGTGTCCGCCCACCTGCGCCGCGCCCGCCGGTGGTGCGTCCGCCGAACCCGCGCCCGCCCGTCGCCCGCCCGCCGCACCGTCCCGGCATCGGCCGCCCGCCGCAGTTCCGGCCGATCCATCGGCCGCCGTTCCGCTATCCGCCCGGCTATCGCTACCAGCGCTGGTCGATCGGCGGCCTGCTGCCGCTGCTCTTCCTGTCGAACAGCTATTATTATGACGGCTGGTACGATCTCGGCCTCGGCGCGCCGCCGCGTGGGTATCGCTGGGTGCGTTACGGACCGGACCTGCTGCTGGTCAATGTGCGCACGCGCCGCGTGGTCGATGTGATCTACGGCGCCTTCTACTGAGAACCGAAAGGGCGCGGTCCGGGCGGAAACCCGGACCGCGCCCCTCTGGCACCGCGTGAACGCGGCGCGGTGCTCAGAACCGGATCGAGACGCCGCCGGTGAAGCTCTCGCGGCGGGTGCCCGAGAATTCGCCGGTATAGCCACCCTGGACGCGCACGCCCGGGGTGACGTCGAGCCCCAGGCCGAGGGCGACCCGGCCGGTGGTCGCCTTGCGGGCGACGCCGTACGCTTCGATGCCGCCTGGGGCGTCCTCGAGCCCGCCCCAGGCGATGACGTCGCCGCCGTTCAGCCGCTGCTGCACGCCCAGCTCGACATAGGGAGTCACGCCGACGCCGCCGGCATCGAAAGTGCCCGACACGGCCAGCGAGGCACGGCCGAACAGGCTGTCCTTGTGGAGCCTGGCGACGTCGAGCGCGAAGCCATTGCCCTGCTCGCGCAGCCCCTCGCGGCTGGTACCGACATAGAGCAGGTCGATCCGCGGCGTGACCGAGAGAGCGCCGGTCCGCAGCTGGTAATCGACACCGATGCCGGCAAGCCAGCTGGTCAGGTCGTAGCTCGACTTGGCCGCGGTCGGGGCGGCGAGCAGATGGCGCTTGGTCTCGGCCGTGCCCTTGCTCAGCGCCGCGACGCCGTGCAGCCCAAAGCCGTAGAGCTCGCCATCGGCGAAGATGCCGCCCGACAGATGATCCCATTCGGTTTTCGCACCCAGCCCAGCGATGGTCTGGCGAAGCTCGCCGCCGCCGAAGAATGCGCCAAGCTGCAGGCCTTGGCCAAAGCCATAGCCGATCCCGCCCTGGAAGCCCTGGCCGGCGCTGTGCGCCCTGGCCGCGCCGGTGGTGGCGTTGCCGTCCAGGTCCGCGGTGCCGCCGGTGAAGCGGGCGAACGAGAAGAGCCCCTCGCGCCCGATATTGGCCGCGCTGTCGATCGACAGGCCGTCATAGAGCGCCAGGCTGTTCTCGATCCCGAGCTGCAGCGCCGAGGCATAGGCTTCGGGCGTCAGCTGGGCGAAGGCCCGCTGGTTCACCGCGCCCGCCGTATCGACCAGCACCGGTAGTCCCGCAGTATAAGCCTGCACCCCCTTGCCGGCGCCGAGCGCGGCGTTGGCATAGGCGATGCTCGCACGGGTGTTCATCGGATAGGCGTCGCTGTTCAGGAACTCGCTCTGGATCTGCAGCTTGTTGCCGCTGGCCACGACGAAGCCGAAGATGTCGGTCGACTTGTTGATCGTGGTGAAGCGGCCCGAGATGCCGCCCGATGCCACCACCAGGTCCAGCCGCGCCCCGGGCGTGCCGTGCAGCGCGCCGGTGATGTCGATCGTGGCGCCATCGGCGATGACCAGCTTGCCCGCGATGTTGAGCAGGTCGCTCGCGGTCGGCGAGACTTCGAGCAGCAGGTTCGAGCCGGTGAGGAAATGGACGTCGCCATTCACCGTCATCGTGCCCGGCGATGCACCCGGCGAGAGCGTGCCCCCGACCAGGATGTTGCCGTTGACCGTGCCCGCCGATCCGAAGGTGGCACCCCGCCCCACTTCGATCCCGCTGCTCGCATTGATCACGCTGCCCGCCTGGCCGATCAGGCGCCCGCCGGTCAGCGTGATCGCCGACCAGCTGCTGGTTCCGGTGGTCGAGATCACGCCGCCCGCAACGTTGAGCGCTTCGAAACCGGTATAGGCATCGGGATCGAGCAGGGTCGGTGCGGCATAGGTGCCGGTTGTGTTGAAGATCAGCGTGTCGGTACCCTCGCCACCCTTGCGCATGCCGGTGATCAGGCCCGCCCCCGTGATCGTGAGGAAATCATTGCCCGCACCCAGATCGAGACTGCCCTCGATCCGCCCGGCAACCACCACGCTGTCCCGGTTCGTGCCGCCCGCGACGTTGGCCGTGAGCGTGTTGCCCGCGGTCACGTTCAGCACACCGCCGTCGATGCCGACGCCATTGGCGAAGCCGGCATTCTGGTCGATCCGCAGCTCGCCCGAGATGCCGCCCGATGCCTCGAGCCGCTCGAAACCGGTCTGGTGCAGCGAACTCAGCAGACGCGTGCTATTGTCGGCCTGGACAAGGACGAGCGTGTCGTTGCCGGCGCCACCATCGACGCCGCCGGTCACGGTCGCGCCGCTGCCCAGGGTGAAGCGGTTGTCCGCACCGTCAAAGGTCACGCCGCTTGCCGAGCTCAGATGCGTGTTCGCGCCCAGCTCGAAATTGCCGCCATGCACCGCCACCGAATCGAAGCCATAGTCACCCCCGGTGAGCGCCAGCGTGCCCGCGCCTTCGGATACGAGCGTCTCGAACGACACGATCTGCGAGGCGACCACGGTACGGCTGTCCGCCGCACCCGACTGGACGCGCAGCGTGTCGGTGCCCGCACCGCCATTCACGGTGCCCTGGAACTTCACCCCCGCCGCGACGATCAGCTCATTGTCGATGGCACCAGTGAAATTGACCTGCTGGTTGGTGCCCAGATCGCCGGTCAGGGTCAGCGGCGAAGCGCCGGTGATGTTGGCGATCTCGAAACCGTACATGCCGCCGATCGACGCAGCGCCGTCCAGCGTCAGGTTGAGCGTATCCGTACCGGTCCCGCCGTCCAGCGCGCCCTCGAGCAGACCGGACAGGTGCATCGACAACGCGTCGTCACCACCGCCCAGCGATACGCCGCCGGTCAGCATGCCGTCGATGGTGACCGACTGGCTGCTGTCGTCGCCGATCACATTGGCGACCGAGCCGTTGGTGCCCGAAAGCACCAGGTTCGCGCCCTCGATGATCTCGAGATTGTGATAGGTCTGGCCCCGATCGAGGTTCACCGTCAGCGTGCCCGGCCCATAGGCGCCGAACGAGTTGAAGTTGAGCACCGACCCCGGAATCTGCCCGTCCGCGCCGGCCAGGTTGAAGATGAAGCTGTTGTTGCCGGCCCCGCCATCGATCGCGCCGGTGACCATGCCGCCCGAGCGGGCGATGTAGCGGTCGTCGCCGTCCCCCAGCAGTATGTCGCCGGTGATCGTCCCGGCATTGATCACCGTGTCGTCGCCGCCACCGAGATGGACCGAGCCGTTCAGCGTCGCGCCCCTGTCGAGGGTCAGCTTGTCGGCCTGGCCGCTTCCCTGCACCGGCGCGGTGAGCGTCACCCCCCTCGCAATGTCCAGATTGCCGCCCTCGAGCAGCACCTGCTGGTAGGTCGCGTCCTGATCGACCACCAGCGCACCGGCGCCCGAGGTCGCCAGCTGCTGGAAGTTGGTGAGGTTGCCCACACTGCTCAGCGTCCGGTTGTTGGCATCGAGCTCGAAGGCGAGCGTGTTGGTGCCGCCGCCGCCATCGACCGGGCTGCCGATCTTGCCGTTGCCGCGCAGCGTCAGGCGATTGTCGCCTGCGCCGAAACGAATGCCCTCGTCCGACGTGAGCGTGGCACCGGTGCCGATCGAGAGATCACCCTTCACCTGCACGGTCTGGAAATGATAGGCTTCGCCCTGGAGCGCGAGCGTGCCCGCGCCGCCGGCGACCAGCTTCTCGAACGACGTCAGCTGGCCCGCCACGATCGTCCGGCTGCTTGCCGCGCCGGTGTCGATCTCCAGCGTGTCGGTGCCAGCGCCACCATTGGCGCTGCCTTCGAACACCGCGCCGGTATCGATCACGAAATGATTGTCGCTGGCATCGAAGTTGATCTGCTGCCCGGTGCCGAGATGGCCGGTCAGGGTCAGCGGTGCGGCGCCCGCCGCGTTGACGATCTCGAAGTTGAACAGGTCGTTGATCGTCGCGGCGCCGGTCAGGTTCAGGTTGAGCGTGTCCCGGCCCGCACCGCCGTCCAGCGCCCCGGCGAGCGGACCCGACAGGTTGAGCGACAGCGTGTCGTCGCCGCCACCCAGCGAGACGCCGCCGGTGAAATCGGCATCCTCGATCGTCACCGCCTGCGCGGTGTCGTCGCCCGTGATCTGCCCGACCGTTCCCGCGCCGTCGCGCAGCGTGAGATTGGCGCCTTCCCACAGCTCGATCGTGTCATAGTCGCGGTCAAGACCGAGAGTCAGCGTGCCCTGGCCATAGGCGCCGAACGACTCGAAATTGGTGAAGCCGCCGGGGATGGCGCCGCCATTGCCGTTCATCCGGAAGACGAAGGTGTCGATACCGTCGCCGCCGTCGATCGTGCCGGTCACCAGTCCGCCGTCCAGCGCCTCGTACCGGTCATTGCCGATGCCGAGGTTCAGGCTGCCGTTGATCGTACCGGCGTTGACGACATTGTCGTTGCCCTCACCCATGTCGACGTCGAAGCCGATCGTGCCGGTGTTGACGAGCGTATCGTCGCCGCCGCCCAGCGCCACACCGCCGACGATGGCGCCGTTGTTGGTGACGGATTCGGCGCCGTCCTCGTCGCGGCTGTCGAAGGTGAAGCCGTTGCTGCCCGAAGCCGAGCCGATCGTGTCGCCGCCATCGATACGCAGCGCGATCGCGCGCAGGCGCAGCGACAGCTGGTCGATCGTGCCGAAGATCGAGACCGGGCCGATGCCCGTGCTGCCCTCCAGCCTGGTCAGCACCTCGAAGCCGCGGAACTGGCGCATGTCGAGTCTCGGCGCGTTGCTGCCGTTCAGATCGGCCTGGATCACGTCGTTGCCGGCGCCGCCATCGACGATGCCGGTGATCGTGGCGGCGGCATCGGTGATGTAGATGTCGTTGTCTCGGCCCAGATCGACATTGCCGTCGAGCGTGCCGTAATTGGCGAGTGTGTCTTCCGCGTCGCCCAGATCGATGCTGCCGATGATCATCCCGCGATTGGTGATCGTGTCCGCCGAGTTGCGGGTGTGGATCGCCCCGGCGATCGCCCTGTCTCCGTCACGGAAAAGGCGGAGGTTGTTCAGCCATTCGTCCTCGCCGAGCGCATAGCCGCTGCTGCCGCGGATCGTGCCGCTGTTGATCAGGCTGAAGGCCGATTGCCGCTCATAGCCGCCACTGACGGCGACCGCGACGCCGCCCGTGCCCGCCTCGATCGTGCCTGCATTGGCGAGATTCGCATCGCCGCCCAGCGTCGAGCCCGAGAAATCGAACAGCACGCCATAGGATAGCCTGGTGCCGGTCTCGCCACCGATGAGCGCGCCCGAGCCGGCGGAGATCGTCCCGCGATTGGTGAGCGTGGCGCTGGTGCGGGTGCCCGAGCCGACAAGGGGGAGATAGCGGTCATAGCTCGCCTGCAGACGCACCGCGCCGGAACCCAGGTCGGTGCCGCGGATGATGTGCTCGTTCACCAGTTCGGTCTGCGGGCCGCTCATCTGCACGCCGGAAAACCCCGCGCCCGTTGCTTCGATCGTTCCGCTGTTGGTCAGCCGGATCAGGGCATTGTCCCCGCTCTCGCTGTCGAGGTTCGCCATCATCGAGAGGGCGTAATTCTCCTCGTCATTGGCGTAGCGGACATGACCGCTATGGCGGATCGTGCCCGAATTGACGGCATTGGCCATCACCTCGTCCGGACCGGGACGGTAGAACATCAGCGATGCGGCCGAATAGCCGGCCGCGCTGCCTTCGATCAGGCCCGAATTCGCGAACTCGAACGGGCCCCGGTCTTCCCCGCCGGCCAGGATCGATAGGGCATAGGCCTCGCTCGCACGGACTTCGCCTTCATTGACGACGCCGGAAAGGCCATCGCCATAGATGCCGATATAGCCGGCGACGTTGCCCTTGTTGATGAGGCGGCCGCCCGTGGGGAAATCGTCGAAGCTGCGAATCCAGATGGCGATGTCGCTCGGGTTGTCGATGTCGGCGGTATTCACCACCGTGCCGTCACCGATCATCATCAGCCCGTTGGCGAGCGTTTCGCGGCTCGCAAAGGTGACGACTGTATCCTTGCCCCGCGCTTCGATCCCGTGCAGCTCGAAGCCGGTGGTGTTGCCCTGGTTCAGGATCGAATTGCTGACGGTATAGGTCGCGCTCGCGCTGAATGACTTGCCATAGACGTCATTCCCGTCGCCACCGTCGATAGTGCCGGTGACGCCGTTGGTCGCCTCGGTATAGAAGAACATGTCATCGTTCTCGCCCAGCAGGACGTCCCCGATGATCGTGCCCGAATTGACCACAACATCGCTTACGAAATTGTCGCTCTGATAGGCGATCTGGCGGCCTGCCACCGTTCCGCCCACGATCACCCCGGCCTGCGCGCCACCGCCCTGGCTGAACTGGTGGATGGCGTTGCGGGTGAACAGGAAGCTGCCGGTGTTCCGGATCGTCGGCCCCACCACCGATTCGAGCCGGCCGACATTCTCGATATAGCCATATCCCTCAACGGCACTGCCGCTGGCTAGGACCGTGCCGAGGCCGCCGATTGCCACGCCATCGCCCGCGTCATTCTCGGTCAGCATGTTGTAGAGCTTGGCACCTTCCAGATAGATGCCCCTGCCGCCTGCGGTGGATCCGCCATTCTCGGAGCCCACCCAGATCCTGGTCGAGTTGTAGACCCGACCTCGGCTGGTGATCAGCTGAACCCCGCCGACCGACGGATCGGTCGAGGCGACCAGGGTGTTCCGATCGAGAAAGATGTCGCCGAGGCCTCCGACAATGCCGACTCCGGTCTTGAACCGCACACGCGCGCCATCGACGAGGCGAAGCGCGGCGGCATCGGATGCGTAGATCAGGCCGTAGCCCGCAGAGATTCCGTCAACATCAGCGCCCACCACGACGTTGAGCCGGCCATCGCCATTGCCGCCTTGCTCGAGCAGCGTGGAACCCGGCGTCACATGAATGGCCCGCTGGCTCGAGCTACGCTGATTGCCGGCATCGAGCGCCGTGCCGATATAGATCGTGCCGTCGCCCGCCAGCACCAGCGGACCGGACTCCAGATTGACCGGAGGATTGCCGCTCGAGCGCCCCCGGTTCTCCAGCCGCAATTCGGTGTCGTTGCCCGAGGCTTCGTAGACGGTGCCGCCCCGGAACTGCACGCCATCCGCGTTCACATATTGCTCCCCCGTGCCGCTCGGCGGCGTGGTGAACACCAGGTTCGCGGTTCGATTGCTGGTCGCGCGCAGCCAAACGGCGTCGTAGCCGCCGGCATTGGTGAGGGGACCGGTGACGAGGCCGCGCAGATCGAGCCTGCCGGTATCGGCATGGACTCGGCCGATATCCACCACCAGCCGTTCGCTGCCCGCACCGAGGTGCACTTCGCGCGGCGCCTGGCCTTCCTCGAGGACCACCAGCTCCGGGCTGGACTGCGCATGGGCCGTACCGGCCAGGGCGAGTGGCAGCAGCGCGCCGCCGAGGAGGAACCCCGCGCGCCCCCGAAACCGGCGCGCGGACGTGCGATTCTGCAAGCTGTGGATCGATTTCACGAGATAAGCCCCTCTTTACTGGTTCGGACGGCCGGGCGCAGACGCGGCGCAGCGGCGGCTCCGTTGGGGGCTGGGGCGCGCGCAAGCCCGCCCTTTGCGATCAAGCTGGATAACGGGGAGACGGAAGCAGCGATCCGGACGATGCCTGCTGATCCTGCGACGAAATGGCTGCAATGAACGCCAATAGTAAGGACCGAAACTGCACGACTTTGCTCAGTCAGGCGCACCCTGTTCTGGATTCGCGCGATGAGACCGCGCGCCGGCATGCATTCAAATGCGCCCCCCTGCGCATCGTTGCAGATTATTATGCGTGGGCGAATCTATTCTGTGTGGCGTACGAACGCGACACGCAAAACGGCAAGCGCACAGCGCTTTCCGCGCCAACTTCCGGTCCTGAAGGGAGAATTGGATGCACCGGTCGGGCAGATCGATGATCTTAATAGAAGCCGAATATAACTGCCGACATTCCCGCGATAACAAATGAAACTGCCATAAGAATTACTGCCATAGAAATTTGAATAGTTTTTTTGTCATTAAAATATATCGCTACGACGGCAGGAAATAAGAATATCCACAGCGCATTGAGTCCGGATCTGTAGGATAAGCTATTGGCCAATAAAGATAGCATCGATGATATTGCGGATACGACTATAACTTGTGCTAAGATTCTAATGCAGGAATTCATTGCGTCTTCCCCTTGCAGGCGCCAATTGCCCTAAGATATCCCATGGCTAATTTATAATTCATGCCATTATCGCTATCCAATCCAGACATTACAGATATTGCATCGATGGAATGTCCGATAAGACCGGAACTAACTATTGCTACAGTGTTGTTGTTTGGATGGTGATTGTCGGAAAAATATATTTTTACGGCATAACCGGTATCACCTAAATCATGCTGCCACGACACGGTGCCGGGCCCGTGACTATTTGCTGCACGATACCAGCCGCTCGCACTCAAGTCTGGCGAGGACTTAAGGAGCGAGAATCCGCTATCATATTCCTCCGTGGACCCACCTGAGCCGGCATGATTAAGCGCTCTATTGGTAGCATCTTTCATCGTCGCTGCGGAAGAAGGGCCGCATGGCCCGGCGGGCGGAGTCGGTGGAAAATTGACTTTGCAATCTACTCCCGCCCGGCACGGAAGGCCGCCACTTGGTGTAGAGTTAGAGTTCGGAGAATATGACGGAAACTCGTTGAAGCAAATTCGGCGTTTGACACTTCCCTGAGAAGGGTAGGTAACTCCTTCTCCCTGCAACGTTGAGACCCCAGGAACTGAAATAGTAACGCATTGTTCCAGCCCTGTTGGATCCACGAGATTAACGGGGTCTCCGGCCACGTAGTTGTATAGATTCATGCCAGGCGCATAACCACTTGGATCGGCCTGCATAAATCGCCCAAGCGTCGGCGAATAGATACGCGCCTTGTAGTAATACATGCCGAGCTCCGGCAGCCAGGCTTGGCCCGTATACTGGAACCGCCCGATATTGCCCGAGCCGGGGATGCCATATTCGTCATAGCTGTTCACACCGATGACATTGCCCGAGCCGTCGGTTACCGCCACGACCGAGCCGCGCTCGTCGGTGTGCAGCCAGCGCCGGTCGCTGGTTCCCGAGCCCTCATACCACACCACGGTTTCGTCGACGCCTGGGCCCGGCACGTAGCGCTTGGCGATCGACCAGCTTGGGCCGACCAACTCTGCGATCATCTGACTACCCGACCAAGCGAAACGCGTGTCCACCCCCGTGCTCGTGTTGTACGATTGCAGCAGCTGCCCACCGCCGGGTTCGTAGAGCATCGTGGTGCTCGGCCCGGATATCAGCTGGTTTTCGGCCGTATAGTTGTAGTTCGCACCACCCGAGCTGGTCAGGTTACCGCGACCGTCATAGCCAAGGCTGGTAGCGCCAGCGGCTGTGGCCTGGTTGAGGCCGTTGACGGTATAATTGCGATCGACATTATAATGTCCGCCCCAGGCATAAACATCGTTCGAGTGCGTCAGCGACGCGATCTGCCCCGCCGGATTGTAACCGAAACTATTCGTGAAATCATAAGCACTTCCACCCAAATCCTGGGTCAGTGAGGCGAGCTGTGACACGCCGTTATAGCTATAGCTCGTTGTAGTTCCGTTGCCTCGCGTCACGCTCGCCCGACGACCAAGATCGTCATAACCATAGGTTGCCAGCACACCTGCGCCAGACGTTGCGCCGTTCTCGCGGATCGCCGTGATTTCTCCGGTCACGCTATAGTCGTAATCGACATAGAAGCCGTCGCTCCAGGTCAGCCGGGTCTGCCGGCCGGCCAAGTCATAGGCGTGATAGGTCGTGGCATTGTAATTCTGCTCGGTTACCACACGCCCGAGCGCGTCATAGCCCAGAGCATTCACCGCCCACCCGTCGCCGGTGGCGCCGGTTACGCGCCCGAGCAGGTCATAGTTGTAGGCCACATCCCAGTTGGGTGCGCTGCCCGGCGTTGCCTTGCTGGTCACTCGATTGAGATTGTCATAGCCATAGGTGATCGTCTGGCCGTCCCGCAGGCGGAGGCTTGTGATGTTGCCTGCAGCATCATAGCCCAGTTGCTCATAATCGCTGCCCGAACTGGTGCCTGAACCAGCCGCCGTAACCGGATAATTGGCCTTCGAAAGACGATCGAACCCGTCATACTCGTAGCTGGTCTTGTTGCCCTCGCCGTCGGTCACGCTCGCGAGTTGGCCGTTGCCCGTATAAGTCGCTGTGACTTCGTCCGCCTGGTCGGCGGTGCCATAGGCTGTTTGCACCTTGGCCTTGTGGCCGAGAGCATCATAAACATTTCGAGTGATTCGATCGGGACCGGCGCTTCCTGCCGTTGTTACCGTGCAGGCTGCAGGTAGCGCACCCCAGGTCGCGCTGTTCATCCGCAGCGCGGTGCAGTCGAGACGCCCAAGCGTATCGTAGCTATATTGCGTAACCTGATAGGTCGTGCCGCCTGCGGTCATGGCCTGCTTGGTCAGGTGGCCGTTCGAATCATAGGTGTTCGTGACCTGTTCGCGGCTCGAGAACGCCGCCCAGTCGCCGTCGCTCGTCCCCGTCACGGTGCCGCGCTCGATAAGGGTCGGCTGGTCGTCGCTATTGAAGGTCGTCTTGCTGGCACGCCGGGGTCGCAATCCTGCCCCGTCAGGATCGGCGGAGATCACGCCGACGCGATTGTTGGCGGAGTCATACCGAAAATTGATCGTGTCGTCGCTTCCCGGGAGAGGGCCATCGACGGACAGCAGGTTGCCGGAGCTGTCATAGGCCATGGTTTGCGTTGCGGTCAGGCTGGCATCGCCTGCGCCGTCGCTGGCACTGATGGGCAGCAAGTTGTTGTTGTAGCTGGCCGTCGTCTTCACTTCGTCCGCGGTGCCTGCGCAACTGCTGGTGGTGCGACACACGGATATGCTCGTCAGCATCGAGACGCCCGCGACGGCGGTATAGCCATAGCGCGTCTGCGGCCGCACCCCGCCCGAAGTCGCCGCGGGCTGGGTAATGGACGTCACCTGACCGGTGCTGGAGTCATAGGCATAGTCAGTCTGGTTGAGGTTCGCGTCCTTCGTCCAGATTGGCTTGTTGCAGGTCACGACATTGCTGCAGGTCGCGTCGAAGTTGGCGGAGGTGACAATATCGGCGCCGCCGATGGCCGGCTTGGCTTTAAGCGTTGTTGAAGTGACGTTGCCGCGGGCATCATAGGCGTAGAGGGCCTTGTTGCCGTCCTGATAGACGACCTCCGTGAGGCGCCCGCTCGAGTCATGCTCGAACTGCGTGACAATGTTCCCGGACGCCAAGACCTGCGTGATCTTGCGCACCCGCGCCTTTGTGAGATCCGCCTCCACGATCTTCTGGTTCGAAAGCGCATCGGTAATGGTCGTAGTCGCTACCGAGCCGACCACTACGCGCGAATAATTGGTCGTCACGCCGTCGATCGTGATCGACGAGACATAGGCTGGGGTACCACTATAGCTGATAATGGTCGAATAGGAGGCGGCGCCGGGGCGCTGGATTCCGGTCAGTGGCACGCTGCTGGAGCTGAAACGCCAGGTGCGGCCTGCCGGGTCCGTATAATCGCCGAAATTCCGCACCGGATCCAGATAGGTGATCGTCGGCGCGGACGCGGGGGGTTGGTTGCTGTTGGAGAATGCAACTGAGGTCCGCTGATACCAAGGGGTCGGCGGCGCAGAGGAGGTGCCGCCCGTGGTGTCTGATTGATAGTTTACCTGGAAACCATATCCAGCCGAGCTCGTGACTTTGCTCAACCGATAGTAAGAAATGCCTGCGGTGCAACTGGGCCCGGAGCCGCTAGTGCATCTCTGCGCCCAGTCATAGGTAATCGTGAACTTCATCCCGTTGGGCTTGGTGATACTGACCGGGATGCTGCAGGAGAAATCACCGTATCGCGAACATGCGTAGCCCTGCACTGGATACGTTCCGCTCAGCTTGCCCACGCCGAGCGATCTGAACTCGGTCTTGGTGCCGTCCGAGGTGGTATAAGTGTAGCCTGCACCGTTAACGACCAGCGTCGCTCCACTGCCCGTCAAGGAAGTATAGGTGGTTCCACTCACGGAAAATGCGTCCGCGGACGGGCCTTGGATGACATAGGCGATCGTCGATCCGCCAACGGTCCGGAGGGCAACGCCGCCAGTCCAATCGTCGGCCCAGCCACCGTCACCGTTGCGGGTGCGCGTGAAGGCCACTCTGCCTTCACCGGAACCGATCGCGCCCTCCGTCAAGGTGGTGACATAGTTGCCGCTGACCAGATCCACGCCATTTTCGTCCACATCGACATGGATGGGCGGGGTCGTCTGCGCCATCGCCGGAACCAGATGGCCGGCGCCGAGGATGGTCGATGCGCAGAGCAGGCCAAGGCGGCGCGCACGGGGAGTCATGTGCTTGCGGATCATAAACGCTCCAGGAAAGGGTGCGAGGTATCGGCCGCACGACTCCCTCCTCAGGAACGCAGCCTGCAACGATTGCGGATTGGATGAATGGTCTCGTCAGGGCGCGGGGTTTGGCGATCCGGTCACCTTGACGTTCTTGCGGTTGTCGGCCTTGTCGAGGGTATACTCGGTCTTCACCCCATTATTCACGGTGCCCGAGCGCTCCACCTTCACGAGACGCCCTTTGGCGTCATAGGTGTAGGTTACGGTCTCATTCGCCGATGCGTGTGACGCGAGAAGTGCGCTCAAGACGAGGCCGCCAATCAGGATGCTACGCATATACCCCCGTTCGCGACAGTGCATTGGATTCCGTCGCTCTTGGTCATGATGCCCGGTTCCGCGGAATCCCCAAGGTGGAGATTGCACCGGAACGAAGGCAAAGCGGATGCGGCGGTGCGACGTCGCCCTGCTACGGCGTATCAGCTTGGCAGAACCTCCGATTGCGCAGCCAGGCATTGTGGCAGACCCCCGCCAGCCGGCGCAGCGGGTGCTGATCTGGGCGTTCCTGGGGAAGGTGCCGCTCTGCATCTTGCGGTACATGGTCGAACGGCTGAGGCCGGTGCGCGTCTCGGCCCATTCGGGTGCGATCGCTGACACAGCGGCTGCGCCGACGAATGGAACACGGCTTCAGCGGCGCGTGCGCTGGTTGACTTCTGCGAAGCCGCCGGGGTCCGCTGCTTTATTATATGCGCGCGTGGCACACTCGATCCGGCCGGAGGGCACGGCGGCGGCTGGCGCACAGGCCCGCGCGCACGCCGCCGCCCCGCCTCTGACACCCGCCAGCGTTACATCCGAACTGGCGCAAGCCGAAGGCTGGAGTTCTGACGGCAAGAGGTACCTTGGCGCTAAAGCTCCCGACCGGCTGGAGAAGTGAGAGAACCAATTCGCAATCCTAGGACACTGTCGAGCAGAATGAACCAGAAGATGCCGATGACGCACGGCACCATGAAAATGCATGCCATCAACAGTCCAGGCGGAGAGGTGGCGGCGAAATAGGCAAGATAGGTGATATGCGCACACAGCAAGGCGCTGAAGAAAAACGGGTGGCGGAAGGTTTCGCGCAGATATACCATCGGAATCTCGACCTCTTCGCCGCGATCCAGCCGGTTCAGCGCATCGTCGAGCAGCTGGTACCGCTGCCTGTTCTCGTGTTCGGACAGCGAGGGATCGGAAAGCAGAACCGCTGCCGCACCGCCCAGATGCACGAGTTCAGAAATCACCGCCTTCGGAAGGTGCCGCACGGCCATATAGTCGCCGACGATCTCGCTGTTGAAGCGCTGCCGCCCACGATAGACTTGCATCATCGCGCCGCCAATCACGGCAACAGCCAGAATCTCGAGGATCGTCCATACCCAGAACCAGATGGTCCAGGGGGCACCCGAGATCGTCCACGCGATAGAAAACCAGATCGGCATCAGGCCGACCAGGTTACGCTGCGCATTCGCCGTGTAGATTGCTGCACCATGCCCTAGCTCGTGGGTCAGCTTGAACTGCCCGACCGCATCCATGCCGGACAGCGGGCTGCGCATGAAGATATAGCAGTCCTGCGCCACCACCGAGACGAATGCACATGGTGAGGCAAATATGCGGGGAGACGTGCCACGGCGAACCATGAAGACATGCAAGCGGCGCCCGGCGACATGGCGGATCAGCCAGTCCGGGCGAATATACGACGGAATTAGAAAGCTAAAATCGAAATAGCGCGCGAGCTCCTGCGGAGCGAACCGCTCATACACCGCGCCCGGATAGCGTTCGATGAAACGGATGACTTCCAGCTTCCTACGCGCCGCTTCGCGAAACAGCAGCCCGTTACGCGCGGCATAGCTCGTCACGGCGGCCGCGACGAACAGTCCGGCTCCGGACCAGCTTCGATGGGCGGCGAAGGCAACCAGCCCCGCCCAGGCCAACGGGCTGTTCAGTCCCGCGGCGACGATGATTCGAAAATACAGGAAAGTGGCGACAAGGCTAACCGGCGTCAGCGACATGCCGTTTCTCCACGGCGACATAGATCCGTATCCGCTGCGCCTGATCCAGCGAGTGGCTTTCGGCGACTGCTTCGATCACGAGTTGATCGATCTCGGCGGGTGGCGGCACTGCCTTGCCGCGAAGTGACGAAAACACCATCCAGACGAAGGAGACGACGGCAAGGCTATCAGCCAAGGTCGCGATCGCGTCCTTGACGTCGATGCGGAAGGCAGCCTCGTCGTCCTCGAAGGTCACGCCGTCGCACAAATCGATCAAATTCTCGGGGCCGACAATGCGGACTTGGGCCGGATAGAGTTCGCCGAGGATCGCGCATTTGGCTTCCGTGGATGGGCGTTGATCGTCCATAATTCCGTCCTTCTCGATGCACTTGAAGGTTAAGGGCGAGCTGGCGAGATTGCGTCGCCCGCCGCTAGAACAGCCTGAACAAAGCCGCAATTCCGACCAGCGCAAGCGCGATAATGGCAAGGCCGCCCGCGATCCATCCCGCGGTCATCCCCTGTGTCAGGCGTCTCGCGCGATCCTCGTTGCGGCGCTGCTCCGCTTCGCGCAATTCCGCTTCCGCAGCGCTTCGCACCACCCGCAGCCCGACCAGCGCAGTGAAGCTGGTCGAATCGATCAGCGTCTCCAGATCCTTGTACCATTGCGGCGCCAGACGCTGCTGCAGGCGATTGGCCTTGGCGCGCTCGCGGCTGGGCGTTCCCCAGGCGTCGGCGTCGGGCAGGCTCGCACGCAATCCAGCAGCGACCGCCATCGGGATACGGTTGATCAGAAGGGTCTTGGCTTCTTCGGGAATCAGCGTTGCAAGCACCACATAGGAGTCCAACTGCCGGTGCCATTCGCGCTCGACATCGGCGAACCATTGCCGCCCGCGCATCTCGGCATAGGTCGACAGACAGCCTTGCTCGAGCAGCTCGCGCAGGATCGGCGCGGGTTGCGCGCGTTCGGCAAGTGCCTCCTCGGCGAGGCGGGCGAGCCCCTGCGGGTTCAAGGCATAGCCCCGGTAGCTCGGCACGATCTGCGGATCGATGATCAGGATGGCGCGGAACAAGGCGTCGTTCAGCGTGATCTCGCGCCTGGCATAGGCTTGGTCGATTTCGCGAATTCCGGCCAGAACGGTCTGCTCGTCGCACGCGTTGCGGAGCCATTCCTGAAGTTCGCCGCGCCCGAAACTGGCCGTCGCTTCGGTCCAATGGTCGGAGAGTACGCGCGCCACTTCGCGCCGGGAATAATGTTCGCGGCCCGTGCCGGCGAAGCGGAAGGCCGGCCCCGCCGGCGTTTCTTCGACCTCGACCGTAAGGGTGGGATCGCCCAGCCGCCAGCGCCGGATCTCATCGATGCCCCAGCGATTGGCCATGTTGCGCCGCAGCAGGCCCCTGCACAACAGCCGGTACCGGTCCGGCACACCGATCACCAGGTCTTCGACGTCGTCGTTCATCAGCCGCTTGGCGATCTGGCCGAGCGATGCGAGGTTGTTCGAGCCTTCCGCCGCGAACGGGTGCCTGCCGCTGGCAATCTGTACGATGATGATGCCGAGCGACCACCAGTCCGAAGCGCGCGAGGTTTCATACCAGGTCAATTCGGGCGCCGCATAGGCCTGGGTCTTGCTGCCGCTCGCATCGCGGCGCGTTGCGCCTTCGAGGTGCACGGCGATTCCGAAATCGGTGAGTACCAGATCGAGCGGCGCACGCGTGCGGGTCATGATATTGGCTGGCTTCAAGTCGCGATGGACAAGCTCCGCCTGATGGATCGTTGCCAGCGCCTCGGCCAGCTCGATGATGATCTCGTCGACCAGATCAGGCGTCAGTTGCGGCCCTTCGCGGTCGATCAGATCGTCGAGCGATCCGCCGTCGATATATTCGAGAACCTCGACATCCTGATCGCCCTCGCGGAAATATTCCAGCAGGCGGACCACATGCGCGGGATCGAGACGCTCGACCTCACGCATGATCAGCGGATTGATCTGGATGGTGGGATTGTAGATCTTGACCACGCGCCGCTCGTCGCGGTTGTGGGCTTGTCTTCCGCGCACCACCAGCAGCCGGGCTTCTCCGCCGCTGCTCGACAGGCGGCTCTCTATCTCCCAGTCGATACGCAGCCTTGCCGGCAGTTCGTCCTGAGGGCGAGCGGACCATTCCCCGCCGCCAAAACCGCGCGTGCCGCCGCCGGAGCCGCCGTCCCGTGAATCGAAGCCGCCAGCCCGCGGGTCACCGCCACCCCATCTCGCGTCACGCCGCGGTTGCGGATCGTCACGATCGGCGCCGCGCCGCGAGTCCGGCACGGTGACCGGGCGCTCCGAACCGCGCGAGGCGGACGGATCGCGATCCCCTCGATCCCGCCCATGCCGTCCGTCGGGGATGGTCGAAGGGTGGCGCTGCGGTGGTCCGGCCGGGCCACCGCCGCCAGCATCATCGCCCCGCCGATTGTCCGGAGTCGTCGGCGGGCGCGGCGTCGCGCGGTTGGGCGCCGTCGCCCTGTGCTCACGGTCGCCGCCGTGCCGCTGGTCCGGCACCGTCGGCGGGCTCCGCAGGACGCGCCGCACCGAATTGTCGATCGGTTCGTCGCGATCTGCATCACTCATATCCGTCGCCCCCTTCATCCGCTTCGATCGAGACTAGGACAATTGAGATGTTGTCGTGCGCGCCTGCCTCCATCGCGCCGGAGAACAGCGCAAGCCAGGTCGAAAGATCGTCCGCCTGCATCGCCGCCTCCATCGCCTCGCCGCTCAGCATGTCACTCAGGCCGTCGCTGCACAGCAACCAGCGCGACGGAACCAGTGGCGGCTCGCTCGCCTCGATATGCGGGTCCAGCCGGGTCGGCGAGGTCGCACCGCCAAGCGACTGGACGATGATGTTCGAGCGTTCGCCATGGGAATCGCGGGGCAAGGTATGATCGGTGCTGACCTGCCGCAGGAACGGCGCCCGGTATTGATAGATCCGGCTGTCGCCGACATTGAACCAGATCTGGCATTGGGGCCCGATCAGCAGCGCGGCGACGGTAGTCCCCATGCCGTCGAGCGCCGGATCGCCGCGCATGCGTTCATAGAGTGCATAATCGGCTTCGCGCAGGACAGCGGTCACATCGTCCGCCCGGCCGATCCTCCCCACCAGCGCCTGCAGCGCATCGACTGCCGCGGTGCTTGCCGTGGCTCCCCCCGCCGCGCCGCCGATCCCGTCCGCCACGATACACAGCAGCGGCGAATCGAGACGGAACTGCTGCTGCCAAGGCCGCCACATCGTCCCGTTCGCCCGCCACGCGCCTATACCGACACAGTCCTGGTTCTCCGAACGAGCTAGGCCCGGATGGGTCGAGGCAGTGATGGCAACCTTCATCCCGGCCATCACCGGATCCGTACCGTGACATGGTATTCCGTCGAGAGCGACAGGCGCTGACCGTCGCGCAATTCCACCTGCTGGCCCTCCGGCACGACGACGCTGTCGACATAGGTTCGATTGCGATCCGAGTGTCCCGTATGAAAAACGTAGAAACGCCGATCCTGCTCGATAATGACCGCATGCTCACCCGAGACATACCCGCCATTCGGCGATGCTTCGATATCCGCGCCGAAATCAGCGTTCATCCGGCCGAGCACGGTGCCGTGCGCGATGACACGCGGGCCGAACGGAAAGAACAGTTCGAGCACCGGGTCCGCCCCGGATGCCTGTGGCGCCTCGGTCTCGGGTTCCCATTCCTCTGGCACGATGCCGGTAAGGCCGGCCCCGCAACTGCAGACCGTCGCGTTCGGCGCATTGTGGTGACCACTGATCGGACAGATTTTCACGAGCGCCATGATGCACCTTGCATCTCGATACCCTGCTTTCGTCCGGCATCGACGATCCGGTCGAGATCACCGCGCCTGGGAATACCGATGAACCAGACTTCGCCGCCCCGCACATCGACCTGGATCGACGGGCGCTCCTGTGCCGAGGCAAGCACGCTCCCGGCGAAGCGGCGTTCCCCGAGCGCGCTCAGCAGGACCAGCGGCTGGTTCGCGGATCCGCGCCACGGGCCCTCGGGCTCGAGCCGGTCAACAAAGGGTTCGGGGATCAGCGCGTCGAGAAGCGCCAGCACGCCGGCATGGTCACGGCGCAGGCGTGCCAAGGGCAGGCCACTATAGCAAAGCAGGTCGAAGCTGCGGCCGCTTTCCTCGCGCCACCGGTACAGCGCTTCGAGAAGGGCATGCAGCGCCTCGGGCTGTTCGAACGGCTCGCCGCCGCTGATGGTGACGCCATCGATCGGACCGTCGATGGCGTGGAAATAGGCCAACAATTGCCCGACATCGATCAGCTTGCTCGGATCCTCGGCCCAGGTATCGCGCGACGCGCAGCCGGGACATCCGATCGAGCAGCCTTGCAGCCAGATTCCCACCCGCCGGCCCGGCCCCAGCGCGGTCACCGGATAGTGAATGCGGTTGACGCGGATCATCATGTCAGGTCCACCGAATATTTGCCGTCCTCGACCCGGATCGCGGTGATGCGGACGACCGGCCCAGACGGCGCCCGCTCGAACAGCGCACGCGCCAGCGGATTGACCAGCGCGATTTCGACGATGTTGCCGATCCCCCGGCCGCCATCGTCGAGCTTGGTCTTGCAGAATTCGAAAAGCTGCGCGCGTGCTGCCGGCGCGAGTTCCACCTGCAGCGACTGGGCGCGCGCGACCCGGGTGAAGATATTCTCGAGCAGTCGGTCGAGAATCTGCCCAGCGACCGCTTCGTCGATAAAGTCGAAAACGACGATATTCTCGCCGATGCGGTTGAGCAGTTCCGGCCTGCCGAGGACTAGCCGGAAATGATCGCGAACCCCGCTGATGATGCTGTTCCGGATCGCTTCGGGCGGGTCGTCGCGATTGAACGTCATGCCCATGGTGCCGTCCGCCTGCCGCTGCACGACGCCGAGATTGGAGGTGAAGATCAGCACCGCCTCGGAGAAATAGACCGTGTCGCCGCGGCCGTCGGTCAGTCGGCCATCCTCCAGTATCTGGAGGAATTTATCGAGAATCTGGGGATGCGCCTTCTCGATCTCGTCGAACAGCAGCACACAGAACGGCCGCTGCCGAACCGCATTGACCAGTTCGCCGCCGGCATCATGGCCGACATAGCCGGGTGGAGCACCGACCAGCCGCGCCTCGCTCTGCTGGGCCGAGAATTCGCTCATGTCGAACCGCAGGCATGCATCTTCATTGCCGAAGATCAGGCTGCTCACCGCCTTGGCAAGCTCGGTCTTGCCGACCCCGGTCGGGCCGGCGAAGAACAATACGCCACGCGGGCGATTTGCCGAGCTCGACGCCTGGGCGCCATGAAGCCCCATCACCGAGCGGATCAGTATGTCGAGCGTCTGGCGCACCGCGGCGCCCTGCCCCTTGACGCGCTTGCCGATCTCCGCCTCGCCGGCAGCGATCTGGGTACGGAGCAACGGCTTGCTCCAGGGATCGTCGGTCACCCCGATCTTATAGTATCGGATAGCGTCGGCAATATCCTCGACCGAGACATCCTGGTCGCGCGCGATATGCGCGACCGCCGCCATTTCCTTCAGCGTCAGCCCCTCGGCACGCATCGCGAATTGCCGGACGGCACGCTCGTCCACCTGCGGATCCGGATTGCGGATCAGGTCCTGCGCCAGTTGCAACGCGCAGCTGAGCCGGTCCTCCATGTCCGGCGGCGCGATCGAAATCGCGCGGCTGCGCTCGCCGGCGACGACCAGCCATGCCGGCAGGTCATGCATGGTGTCGAGCAGCCAGAACACCGGATTGAACAAAGGTTGGGCCTGCCCCTGGCGCGGCGGCCGCGGATGCGCCGTCTGCGTGCTCTGCGCGCAGGCGGCGAACAGGTCGAGCATGCCCGGTGCCAGGTCCGGGGAAGGCACCAGCCGCGAGGCATTCTGGACGACGAGTCCGCACGCGCCGTGGCGGTAGACCGCCCGGACCAGCGCAGGCAGATCGAGCGGGGGCATGGGACGCGGCTCGGGTCCGGGAAAATCGAGGTTGAGCGCGTTCTGCCCGCGAAACGCCTGCTGCGCATGCGCTCGCTGCGAAGCAGGGTGAACCCTCAGCCCGACCGACGGATCATAGACCAGCAGGAATTCATAGCCGCGCTGCCGCAGCCGCGCCCAGAGCGCATCGACGACCGGCGCGGTCACCATCAGCGTATCGAGCGGCACCAGATAATTGTCGTGGATATTGCCGTACAGGACGAACTGGGGGCAGATCGACAGAGTCAGGTCGATCTCGTCGAGCCATCGCGGCCATCGAACCGCGCTGGCGGCCGCCTGGACTGAAGCGGAGTTCGGGTGCGACGCCATGGCCTAGCTCGGCAGCGTCTTGGCGCGGAGCCGCGCGATACTGCGAACCGCTTCCTCGGGCACGCCGTTCGAGCGTTTGACCGCACGTACGCGACGAAGCCCGGCGGGAAGCTGACGCTCGAGCGCGTTTTCGATACCGTTGGCATTGAGACCGCGGCGCACCGCGCCGAAGCGCGGACAGAAATCGTCCTCAGCTTCCTTGTCGCGCCTTTCCTGGAGCTGGGTGAGAGGCCGGCCGTCATCGAACCGTACCATCTCGACCGTGAAATTATTGACGCCGGCTTGCGCGCTCAGGCACACGCCATAGTCCGCATTCTTGCGATCGAGCAGAACGACTTCTCCGCCCTCGACCACCGCGGTGGTGAGTTCGTCCTGGGACACGGCATATCCCTGCCGGTCAAATTCGGCGCGCAGCGTCTCCACAAGATAGCGTCGGTCGATTTCGGCCCGGGCGGAGTCGCGCGCCTGCGCGACACGCGCGACGAGATCCGGCGACGGCGGCTCGGATGCCGCGACGCACCGCGCCAGCTCCTCGCGCAAACGGATCACCTCCGCGCCACCCAGACCCTGCAACTCGTCACGAAGCGCAGTCGACCGCTCCGCAGCGGCCCGGCGGCGCGTGGCGCCCTCATTGGCAGTCTGAATGGCGTGGCGCAGTTCGTCCTCGAGACGCGCAACCCGCTTGGAGTCCGAGCATTCGACCAGCTTCCCGGCGAGCGCCTGGATCGCGATCACCTCATCGGGGACCGGCGCCGTCAGGCGATCGATCAGGCGCGTCACAAGCGCGTGCCGCTTGGCGCGTTCTGCTTCGGTCTTGTCGTGTTCGGAATCGGGCGCCGCCTCTTCGCGATACTCGCCCACGCCCTCGCCATCGGCAAAGGAGACGAGTTTCTGCAGCATCTCCCGGCGCAGCAGCTTGGCGTTGATCTCTTCGCCCAGCGCACGCGCCGCGGCGATATATCGTTGCAGCTGATCCGGACCGGCGCCGCCTGCGAGATGCGGAATCTCCGTTTCGATCCGGATCGTATTGGCGCGGCGCAGAAGTTCCGCGAGCCCCACTTCCGCTGCGCTCGCTTCGGCCTGCAACTCGCGCAGGCGCGCTTCCTCGCGAAGCCGATTCTGTTCGGCGATCACGCTGTAGCTGGTGCATTTCTCGCCGCTCATCGCTTCTGCTCCCCCAATGCATGCCCCCCGCCCGGAACACACCGCGTCATGGTACGATCAGCCACGTCACCCAGACGATCGCCATCGCGGCGATGGCAAGCGTCCAGGCCGTGCCCAGCCGCGCCGCGCCGGCGGCGAGCCCCACGATGAGGGCGATCCCGATGAGCGATCCGAGCAGCGCGCCAAGAACTGCGCCTGCGAGCAGGCCGGGAATGCCGCCCGCCAATCCGACAAGCACACCGACAAGCGCGCCGCCGATCGCGCCCCAGCCCGACGCCAATCGCGTCAGGCGAAGTTCGAGGATCGACAGATCGGGATCGACATCGATGTCGACGCCGACGGCAGCCGCGCGGGCGCCGAAGAGGTCGATGAATCCGGGAAGGCCTTGTTCGGCCGCCAGCCCTTCGGCCATGCCGGCGGTTGCGCCGGCGGTCGCCGCGGCGGCGTTGCGGATGCGATCCCGCAAACTGTCATAGGAAAGCCCGCTCACCGCACAGACCCGCCATTCGCGGGCAGGCGCACGCTACGGGAATTCGCCGAGCCGAATCGAGTCGATGCCGAGAAGTCCAAGCCGCGCCGCCCCCCATGGCGAGAGGTAGCGTCAGCAACGGCGAGGATCAAACGCAATTGCGCTATACTAAAGAAAATCCGTACGGGAGATTCACTTAATCTGATCCAAAGAACTTCACTCCAAATCGGAGCAATCCACTAATAATCGTATATCGGCACAAGGATGGACTTCAGGCGGCGGCGCGAAATCTGCCGACGGGATCGGCCAGCTTGAATATCAGGGCGAAGCCGGCCGCGGCATAGCCGTTCGATGCGTTCGCGACACGCTGCGGCCGGCCGCTTGATTTTCCGGTCAGGGTCCACAGCTCACTGCCGAATACCAGTTGCTCAGCAAGGCAGCGGGCATTGGCGAACCGCGCGACCCGCCCGTCGATATCGCAGCCCGCCTCAGCGAGTTCGGTGATCAACGTGCCATATCGGCCACCGGCGGCAAGCAGGATTTCGATCCGTCGCGTGCTCCGCCGTAGCGCCGGAATTGCCTGCACCAGCACCCGGGCAAATGGCGAAGTCTCGCTGCAGACGATCAACTGAACAGACTGATTGTCCGCCGCCGCGCTCAAGAGGAAATGGCGAAAGTCGCGCGCAAGCTCGACCTCTGCATCAATTGCGCCGAAGCTGGCTTGATCGTGAAACATCTCGACGGCTCCTGATATCACGCGGCATGATGCGATCGGCGCCAGCTTCATATGGATGATGATGGTTAACACCCAATAAATCGTGATCCCGGCAAATACCTACGAACCGCACCGCCGGTTTATTCTATCCGCGGCGCTTGATCATGCGCGGCCGAGCGCTTCAGGGCGCGCTCGGCCCCTCGCCGCCCGGGGGAGCGGCCGGGCCGGGGCCCGATCCCGCATCATCATCGTCCTGATCGGCCGACTGGCCCAGCAATCGCTGTATCGCGAAGGTCAGCTGGGGCGTGAGGCGAAGCACGGTCATGAGATCGGGGTCGAAGTCCGCCGGCGCCAGCGACGCCTCTCCCGAGGCTTGCCCCGCGCCCGCGAGCGCCCGGCGCAGGCGATCCAGCAGCAGGAACGGCTTGCCGCGAAGCCGATCCCAAAGCGGTTGCCGCAAGGAAACCGGAGAACCTAGCCGTGCCGCGCGCAACATGATCTGGAGATTGTTCAACGCGCCGTGAATGGCCGGAAGCTGTTCGCTGGCGACAAGATAGCAGGCGTCCTGATCCTGAATGAGCGAGCGATCGAAAAGATCACGCAGGCGCCGATCCCCCGCGTTGACGAGCGCGAACAACCGGCGGCGCAGCAGGCGCGCTGGCAGCGGCCCGCTCACCAAGCCGGTGATCGCACCGGTATCGCCACCGTTTCTGCCGAAGAGGGTGAGGAAGCAGATGCCGATATCGACGACGACCGCCGCAACAATGGCGATGACGTCCTGCCCGCTGAACGGCTTTGGCGGTTCCTTGCTCAGAAACGGGAACACATTGTTCCAAAGCCGGAAAAACGCGTCCTGGGTGGCGCGCGCGCCAAGCTTCGGATCGAGCACCGCTTGGTCGGCCGGCAGCGGGGTGAGTTGATCAAGCGTATCGATCGCCGTGTCGAGCCGCTTGGAAAGCGGCGCATCCTGGCAGGTTTCGCCGCCGACGATAGCGCCGTTCCTCGCCAGATCGCGGGCAGCCTCCAGCCGTTTTCGGTAATTGTCCCTTTGCGCGATGATCGCGTTGATCCGCGTGACCAGCACCTGCGCGTCCTGGCTCAGGTTGATCACTCGGTTTCGCATCTCGGCTTCATTGGTCGTCCCCGCGCCATAATCACGCTGCAGAGTTCGACCGTTCTCGCGAAGTGCCCGAATCTGCTCGCCAATCTCGGGCTCGGCAGACGCTGCGAGCACCACGGGATTCACGGCCGGCACCGGCAAGGGCGTGGCGGCCGCCGACGGGGCCGGACTTGGCGTGGCAGTTGCTCGCGCCGCCGATACGGGCGACGCATCGAGGCTTGGGGAAGGCGAAGGGCTGGGCGGCGGAACAGCGCCGGGGAGCGCTTCCGACGAAGCGGGCTGCGCGGTGCGGCCGGTGATCCAGATCTGGATGTCGGACGAGATCGCCTCCACCTCCCCCGCGATCTGGTTGCGCGCCTGGTAGAGATTGCCTTTGCCGACGCCGGAAGGAACGTTGCTGCAGCTATTGCCCGTCTCTTCCTTGTCCTGAGCCTCGCGCGAACCCCGCGCGACATCGTCGACGGTGGCGCGGACCGACGACAATTTCAGCTCGGCGCCGGAGGCCAGCCCGTCGATCTTCGTGGTCATCTCCTTCACTTCGTCGCGCGCGACGATCACCGATGCGATATGCTTCCAATAGAAGCCGAAGCCGAAGCCGATCGACCAGAGCACGAGCATCAGATAAACTGCGAAGGCTAGAATGCGCTGCCACCAGAGGTGTGATTCGATCGCAAACTCCAGCGCCAGCCACATCGTCATGATCGCACCCATCGCGAGCGCGCTGACCACGATATATTCGATGAGCTGAACCTCGCCGGCTTCAGAGGCGCGAATCAGGTCGGTCAGGCCAACCGAGGTGGCGATCGCGGTAAGCACCAGCAACGCCGCGAGGACGATGGTACGTAGCCCGTGCCGCGTCAACAGGCCCCGGCTCGTCGAAAGGGCCTCCCCAATATGCACGGGCAGTTGCTGGATCCAAACCGCCAGGTTCATCGCCGTCCCCCAAGCCTCGCATCGCGAGGCGTTGCACAATGCGCACATTCAGGCCGGACAGCGGAGTTCGAGCGCCTCGCACCGTCAGCGGCGCCCCCATCGCCCCACCCCATACGCCGTCACACAGAAGCACCCGTCCGGCAGATCCCGAAGGATCCCGTCGATCTCGATCAACTTGCTGCCGAATCGCCTCCCGAGCGGGAGATTAACCAATAACGCCGTCCGGGCAACGCCGCAGCGGGTTCGCCAGATAATTGCGGGATCTCGCAGCACAAATAGCGCCCGAGTTGCGGATCGATACGACAGACGAACTACACCGATTTGGAGGTAATTTGATCTAATTCGTCCATGGGTTTGGCAAGAAATGGCCCCGGTTTTCGGCGAATGGCAGGCACCCACGATGGCAATTAATGTGATTGACCGCGTGATTCTCTGCGAATCGAGGCCTGCCAGCACCACTACCTTCTGCTATGCTGGCTTTATCGGGCACGGGGCAGGCTCGAACGGATGGTACGGGCGGACGATTCGGGAGGCGGGATGGTTACCACGATCGAACTCCACGCGCTGCAAAATGCCCTCGCCGCGAGCTTTCGCGCGAGCCAGACGAGCTTCGTCTCGGTCCTGCTTCTCACACTGGTGCTTGCCGATGGCTTTGCCACGCTTCACGGCAGCGGCTGCGTATTCCGCCTGCTCGCGCTCGCCACAGACGCGGATCGGGACGCGTCGTGGCTGCCTTGGACAGTCGGTGCGATCCATGCCGGCCTCGCGATCTGTGGCGTGACGGGGCTGGGCGCCGGCGTTCCAACAATCGACGCGCCCGAAATGCTGGCGTGGCGGATGCGCCCCGGTGCCGCGAACGAAGTCGTTCAGCCCGGTGCGTCGTCGGTTCCGCCGGTCGTCTGGCTCTGGGCCGGGATCCTGATCGCATCGTTTCTAGCATCGATCATGCTCCTGAGCGCTACTGTCTATCCGGTCACACGCGTGGCGAAGCTGTTTTTCCTGGGGGCGTCGCTAACCTTGCCTTTCGCGATCGCCGGCCTGGTGACGCGCGGCATCGTCGCGCTCCGGCGGCTGGCCGATCCGACGATTGCACTGGGAAGCGCGATCGGCGTCGGGGCCGTTGGTCTGGCGGTCGCGTTCATTCGCGGAGTGCCCCTGATCGTTTCCGAGGCCGAGACCAAGCTGGTGGAAATCGAAGCAGCGATTCTATTCTTGACCGCGCTTCTCCTGATCTGGTCGATGCGGCCGCGCCAACGCCGAGTGTTCAACGTCGTCGTCGATCATCCGGAGGATGCGCCGCCGCGGGTTGGCTTCAATCCATTCAGCTTTTCCGCGCGGCGTCCCCATTTCGTGAGTTTCGCGACATCGCTGGGCCAGATTGCCGTGTTCATCCGGGGGGCGGGCGAGCGCGACTGGCAATTGTTCGACAGCAGCGACAGCCGGCGCCAATTGCCGGTCCATGAGCAGGAACTGTTGATCTGGAACCTTACCCGCCTGACGCGCGAGTTCGGCAGCACGATCGTGGTGCGCGACCCCCACGGCTATTTCGAACTCAGCCTGGAAATCGGCTCGCTGGCGGTTTCTTCCTTGCTACGTAGCGACAGCTTCAATGAGAATGCGGTGACGGCTGCCGGCAACATGTTGTTCCAGAACGCCGATCTTCGGGGCCTGCCGCGCCGTGCCGCGGGACGCGCTTTCGCGCGCCTGCTCAATGAGCGGAACGGTGATCAGGGCAGCTTTTCGAACGAGCTTTCGCGCATCGAAGCCGTACTCGACCGTGCACCGACTGCGACCACGCTTATCGAGAATGTCGATTTGTCATCCAACCAGCGCGCAGTCGATCTTAGCTCGGACCGGCTCAAGGCCGGGGTGGCCGCCGGCAATCGCTACCTCGCCGATTTGGAACGCGAGCGCGGCGCGTTGAGGGCGGTGAACAATCTCGCGAGTGACGCGGGTTCGCTACTCCAGGACGCCTGGCTGTACGAGATCGGGGAAGAGATGATTGCCGCGGGTGCGCCGCGGGACGGCGATCGCACGCTCGACCCCGGTCGTGCAGTCCAAGTGCTGCGCCTGATTGGATTGCGGATCAATCGCGCGCAGGTCACCGCGATCGATCGCGCCGCGCGCTGCGAACAGCGGATCGAAGCCGTCCGGGCGGAAGTTCTGGCGCTGATCGATACGGCTTGGCGGGATGATCTCGCGGCGCGAACCAAGGTGGAAAGCGACGAACTGACGTGGGACACAACCGCCCTGACGGCTCCCAGAATCCCGGCGGCGGTGCGCGAGGCGATCATCGTCAATCGCTCGCGCCTCGGCAATAACCGAACGAATGTGCCGCCGACGACGATCGAGCATCGCATGGCCGAGCCGCAGCTGGACGATGACGAGGAGTCGCCCAACTGACCGTCCTGGCCGAGTTCGAGATCGCTGCGGCGCCGCGTTTCGCGGCGGAGGAGATGGACATCCAGCTGTACGACAGCTTTGTCGGGCAGCAGGCTTTGTTCGGCCATCTGGCGCTCAACCTCGTCCAGGAACATCGCGCGACCGTCGAGCTGCAGATCGCACATCTCAACCGGGTCCGCATGCGCCTGCGCATCCATGGCGAAGCGGATGCGCCGCTGATGGCGCGGATCGCGCAAGCGGAGGCGATGCTGCCCTGGGGATACCGGTGGCGCCGGGTCGAGCCCGACACCATGCTGGATGCGCGCGGGCTGCGGATGGCGCGGATCGTCCGCCGTCTCGAATTCGTCGATCTGCCGGTGGCATCGCCCGATCTTCCCGGCAATTCGGGCAGCTTGGCACAGATGCTCGGACTGCCGGCGCGAGATGACGAGCTCAGGCAGCTTCCGACCCTCGAGACAATCGGCGAGGATCTTCTGGAGCAGCGGTTCTGCGTGCCGCTTCCCGGCGCGCTCGAAGCGGTGCGGCCCCGGGCGCGCGCGCTTTTCCAGGAGATCCTGCGCGAGGCGCCGGCCATCATATCGATCTGCCTTCACCCGCTCGATCCGAACGAGCGCTGGAACAACCAGCGCATGGCGCTTGCCTGGAAGCGCTTCGTCGATCCGTTCGCCAATGTCCTGGCCAGCGCCGGCTTTGCCGACGCGAAGATGTTGCGCTCTGCCTATGATCGCTATTCGCTGCCGCCGGGCCATCTCATCCATGCTTCGATCCGCGTCGCCGGCGAAGCGAACCGGGCGGTAATCGGAGTCGCCAACACGCTGGTTTCCGCACTGGGCGGTTTCCGGGCATTTCAGGTGCTGCCGCCGACGCGGGAAGTGCCCGGCGCCGCTCTATACGCCACCAGTGCGGACACCCCGGCGCGGTGGAGCGAGCGCATGCTGATCGCACAGCGCGAGCTGATGCGCGAGCAACTCGCCGGCGCGGGCGTCGCGATCCCGGCGGATTCAACGGTACTCGATTTTCTTATGCGCTCGCCGCACCTGTTCACCATCGAGGAAGCTGGCCAGCTTCTGCGCCTGCCGGTTGCCGATGAGGAAGGCCTGCCCGGCTTCACGACCGAGCCAGTTCCGCCCTTTGTCGTACCGAGCCTTGCCTTCCTGCCAGTCGCGGCCGGAAATGGCGCGCCGGCTCCGGCGCCGGCAGGGCGCTTTCGAGTCGGGATGGTGCGAAAGCCGGGCAGTGCGCTGGAAGAGACGGGCGACGGCTTCACGCGTTACGACTGGCACGCCATCGATCTGGCGGACCTCACCAAACATGCGCTGATCGTCGGCAGCACCGGTTCGGGCAAGACCATGACGACGCTGTTCGTCGCGCGAGAGCTTACCCGACTGGCCGTGCCGGTTATGGTGATCGAACCGGTCAAGACCGAATATTATCGGCGGCTGCGCAAGAAGATTCCCGGGCTTCGCCGGCTGCGACTGGAAGCCAACGCCGATGGCAAGGCCGCGCGCGATTTCCTGGCGTTCGATCCGCTTCGCGTGCCCACGGGCATCAGCGTGATGCGCCATGCCTCCTATCTGAAATCCTGCTTCGAAGCTGCCTTTCCGATGAGCCCCGTCCTGTCTCTGGTGCTCGAGAACGCGCTTGTCGAATATTATACTGGCAGGGACAAAGGCGCCTGCGGATATGCCAAGTTCGCGCGCGGCGGCCCCGGGCTGGGGCGGGTCGAGGACAATAAGGTATATCCTTCCTTCGCGACGTTTCGCGACTTCGTGCTCGGGCCTTTCCTCGACAAGGCCTTTTCCGCGCGATCGGCCCAGGCAGACGAATTTCGCGACATTTTCCGTCGGCGGTTCGTCAATCTGGGGGAGAGCATATTGGGCACCAGCTTCAGGATCGCGGATGCGACCTATATCAGCAGCGCCCGCAGCAATGGAGGTATCCCGCGCGAACGCGACTATGATCTGTTTGCCGAAGGGTTTCTTGACCGGCCGGTGGTGATCGAACTCGACGGTATTCCCGACGCCGATCAAAAGGCGCTCGCGATGGCGTTCCTGATGACCTATCTGTTCGAACGCCGCCAAGCCGAGGATCTGCTGGCGCGCGAACGGGACAGCGAACTGCCTGGCGGCCTGCGCCATTTCCTGATCGTCGAAGAGGCACATCGGCTGCTGGCTGCGGGCGCTTCGGCGGGCGGACGCGGCGAAGACACGGTGGGCCAAAGCTCGCAGCAGAAGGCAGTCGGGCTGTTCATCGACATGCTCGCCGAGATCCGCGCCTTCGGCCAGGGACTCGCGATCGTCGAGCAGATCCCGACCAAAATCGTTTCGGAGGCGGTCAAGAACACCAATTTGAAGATCATGCTGCGGCTGACCGCAGCCGATGACCGCGATTATCTCGGCAGCGCGATGAACTTCACCGAAGCCCAGAAGCGTTTCGTGACCAGCCTCAAGGTCGAGAAACCGCGTACCGAAGAGAATGTGCGTGGCCAGGTCAATTTCGTAATGTTCGAGGAAGGCGTGGACCAGCCGATGCTGCTCTCACTACCCCTCGGCGAGGAGCCCGGCAGCGACTGGCTATACGACGAATTCTTCCAACCAGGATGAAACAGCGATGAGCGAGATCCCAAGCGAGGTCCCTCCCCCGCCCGCAACCAGCGAGGCAGCAGAGCCGGTCGTCACCGCCGAGGCGGCAAGCGACACGACTAACGATACGACCAGCGACACCGGCTCGATCGATGTCCCGACAGATTCAACGGACGGGACAACCGACGACTGGGCGGTCGATGACGACATTGCGGAATGCGTCGCCGCCTATAGCGAGCAATCGGACAATCCGGAGCCACCGCCTGCGCCGCGCGAAGCCGCCGGAACAGACCAGCATCTGGTTGACGCCGCGGCGAACACGGACGGCGAGGTCGGTACGCAGAAGCTGGAGGAACTCGGCTCGGCCAAGCTAAGCGACGAATTCGCAGCAGCCGCGGCGGGAAAAGACATCGAGACGTCCGATACGGTCGGAACCGGCTCGCTCTCCGCAAATCCGGAACAGGCGGGCAACCAGCTTGCGGCGGTGCGCGAACAGACGATGGAGCAGGCCGCTGCGGCCACTGCCCAGGCGGAGTTGCAGGCGGAGCTGGACAGGCAGCAGCATGCCGATGCTGCGCAGGAAGCGGCGTTTCAGAGCAAGCTCGACGACGGCACCGGCGTGGGCAAGTTCAAATATGGGCAGACCAACGACGACGGCTCGGTTCACGTAACTTATTATCACGGCGCATCGGATTCCGAGCACATCGAGTCGCTTCCCGACGATCATCCGATGCAGAAACAGAATATCGGCGTGCACAGCTCCTGGGACGAGTTCGCCGACGGCCGGCGGGAGAACGCCCACATGACCGATCACGACGCGGTCGATGAGAATGAGAACCGGCAGAAGCCGGTCGATCTCTAGCGCGAATCGGACATGCGCCCTGCGATGGAATGACTGCTATCTGGCGGCTTGATCCCGAGACCTGCCCGTCTGCAAACGGCCCAATTCCAGCCATTCCGTCACGCGCTGGGCGCAGGGCTGTGGTCACACGCTGGGCCCCTCGCGGGACCGACGGGGCGGGGTTTCTTTGATGTTCCCACGCGAGCGTTCTTGTCTCTGCCCCGGGGTGGCGGCGGCTTCGCCGAGGGCTTGGGAAATGGTCAGCAAAGGAGAGATTTTCGAGCCGCCGCTCGTGTTTTCCGCAGGCGATAAATATGTCGTGGCCGATGGAAACCGGCGCACAACTTGTCTCAAGCCCCGATAAAGAAATCGGCCTGTCTCGCCGACCCAATCTGTCCAATTGCATACATTCACCGCCAGAGTGACCAAATGGCTGCTTCTGGGAGCGACGGTACGAATGTCGAATGACCGGAGATGGAGCGCTTGGCAGACATAGGCAGCTGGGCGTCGCCCCCAAAAATCTCGCTCCGAGTGTGAGGAAAAATGTGGGGAAGCCGAACCGGCCGGCAAGAAAATGTGATTTGAATCAATTCATTACAGAAGAACATGAGATTCTTCCTGCTAGCCAGGCATCGCAAGTTCGGCGCGTATCCTCAGTGCGTATCACGCGTTTACGGGAAGATGCCGGAGCAATTCGGGCGACGACGCGTGGATCTGTAGAATCATCGACGGGAAGCCCTCAATTCGGATCGCGAAGCGCGCCAAAGCGAATAGCTTGCGCAGCGTGGGGCCGATTAGGGACCGGCCTAGGCCCGGCCTCTATAAGGCACTGAAAGGAAATGGAATTTTTCAGTAGCTTGGATGCCCCGTGAGGATTCGAACCTCAATTGACGGAGTCAGAGAACGTTTCTGACGCTAGGGAATCTGAGATTATCTTCTGCCATGTGCCATCTATGTGCCAATCAGCTCGCCAACTCGGCCTCGATGGCGCTGGCGACAACCGCATCCTGATCGACCGCTTCGAACAGATGGCCATAGGTGTCGAAGGTCACCTGGATCGAGCTATGGCCCATCCATGCCTGTACGCGCTTGGGCGGGACGCGCTGCTCAATCCATAGCGAGGCCGCCGCGTGGCGAAGATCGTGCAGGGTGTAACCGGCGCCTTCGAGCTCGGCTTCCTTCAGCACTGGGGCGAGGATGTTGAGGGCCACGTAACGGTGCGGCATCGGCTTGCCGCCCTGTCCCTCGCGCCGGCCGACCGAGGGGAAAACCAACCTGGCCTCTGTGGGCGGGCAAGCGAGTTTCCAGGCTTTGAGCGCCTTCACCGCGGAGGGCGGCAGAGGCACGGTGCGATGACCCGCTGCGCTCTTGGGGTTGCCGATCGTGCCGGCCGCGTCCGCGCGCTGGGTCACAGTCACTGTGGCTGCTCGCAGATCGATGGCATCCCAAGCGAGTCCGCGAAGCTCAGATGCGCGCAGGCCAGCATAGAGCGCCAGCATGACCATCGGCAGCGCCATGGGCTCGGGACTCGCCTCGGCGGACCGCAGCAGCGCCTTGAGGTGTACCTTCGAAGGGATGACAACCTTGGGCTTGTCTCGCTTCTGACGCGCGATCCTGACGCCCTGTGCGACGTTCTGCGCGACATGACCGCGGCGCTGGGCCTCAGCAACGATCGCGGTGAAAGATCTCAGCACGCGGGCGGCCATGGGGCGCGATAGCGTTTCGACCCAATGGTCGCGGCATCCCTCGACCATCGGCTTGGTGAGTTGCGACAGCTTTCGTGCTCCGCAGTGCGGGACGATGTGGAGGCGCAGGTGCTGCTCATAAGCGGCAAGCGTCGTTGGCTCGAGCTGTTCGCGCTGGCCCCTCGCGATCCAATGGTCGCCGGCCTTCGCGATCGTGATCGACTGCGAATCGGGTGTATGGGTACCCTGCGTCACGTCGAACGCCGTGCGCGTGATCCAAGCCTCCGCGTCTCGCTTTCGGTCGAACTGCTTGCGCCGGCGTTTGCCCGCGGCGTCGGTGTAATCGACCTGCCAGGCTGACTTTGCGGAACCGTCCGGCGCGACCCAGCTACGCTTCCGAATCGTCGCCATCGCGATCCTCGGGATAGCTTTCGAGCCACTCGCTCAAATCAGCGATGAACGGGACCGCAAGCTCCCGCCCGGTCCGCCGAAGCCAGATGTAGACACGGTTTATCACAGCGGAAACATTGATGAGGGCGAGCCTAGAGAGGCTGAGCCCGAAGTGTTCAATGTGCTCCTTGATGACGCCGGTTCCGCCGTAAAAGAACGACTCGATTGCCGCGTCAGGAGCGTCGGGGGCCGATAGGATCTCAAGTGCGGACGGATCGAAATACAGAAATGAGAGAAGCGGCGGGTCTTTTTCATTGATCGTTGAGAGTGCCAGCCGACCACCACTGGCAATCGGTAGCATGCCATCTTTCACCACGCCGATTGCGCGCTCTGGCGTTAGGCCGAGTTGCAGCAGCTCCAACGCGATTCCAAGCATGTAGACGTCACCAGCGCCGTAGGCTGCCGTTCTGCCGCGCCCTTGCATGATTCCAGGCAGCAAGCCGAGCCGCAGCAGGGCTTTGATTCGGCCTTGGAAAGCGACGCGTTTGTCCGACGCGACCCCGTGCAGCTCCGCGAATATCGCTTCAACTTCCGAAAACCGCAGCGAAAAGTTCAATTGAGTGCCTCCGTTGAACGATACCATTCAATGCTTGACGCCAACCGGCGACGATCTTAGTGACTAGTTGAACGATATCGTTCAACGCTGTCAATCTACGGGAATACACGAAAATGGAAAGGCTGTCAGAAGACTTGCTCAGCGGCGCCGAGGCCGCGGCCGAATATGCCGGCGTAAGCCGCAGCATCATCTATCGCCTCACCGCCTCCGGCGAGATCCCCGCAATCCGCAAGGGCCGGCGCATCTACTATCGCAAGTCGGCGATCGAGCGGGCCTTTAGCGCTGACGGCGGTAACGCCGCCCCGGCCAATGCCTGAAGTGGGGGCCGAGGCAGCGGGTGGAGCCGCGCCCCGGCCACGTCCAGCGGAGGTCTAATCCATGAACAATGACATGATAGCACGCGCCGGCACACCTCGCCAGACCGTGTTGCGGCTCGTCCCCCACGCCGACCGGCAGATCGTGATTGAGCCTGAGCCATTCGGTTGGGGGTTCGACATTCGCGTCGTACCTGTCTGTGATGGTCCTGGGCACGATTGCGAACGCCCTGACTACCCCAGCGCCCGAGCCTATGCGGAGCGTCTGTCCGCAGCGACTGGTTGGCCCATAACGGACCTGACCGGGAAGGGGGCGGCAGGTGGCGACAGCCGATAAGCAGCTGTTCGCGCCGATGCCTCTAAGAGCGATGGCGACCGACATGTCTGGTCTGCAATTGCGCGTCCTCATGTGCGTCGCTGCGCACGATCGAATGAGCTTGGTAACCGGGAAAGGCCAGGGCTGCCGCGCCAGCAATGAGCGCATGAAGGTGATGGTCGGCTGCAACTATGCACGGATGTGCTCGACGCTATCCGAACTGGTCGACCAAGGATTGCTCCAACGCGAGAAGCTGGGCCGTCACACAGTATACCGGGTCATCTACAGCGATGATGATAGGTTGCTGTTCGGCAACACGTCGGACGCTCAACATGTTGCCGAACGGCAAAGCGAGCAGCGCGAATATGTTGCCGGCCTTTCCGCAGAAACCGCAGAAATCAGCCAAAAACGACCTGACAATATATTCCCTGAAAGGGGAGGAATAAATTCCGTAGAAACGGGGGAAGATAGCTCATCTGAAGATGCGCGACTTTCGTCGCGCGATGCTCAGCGATGGCCTGCTTTCAGAGATGGAGAGCCCGTCAACGAGACTCTCGCCAAGTTCGAGCGGCGCTTCAAGCTAGACCCGGAATCGTTCTCGAACCTGGGCGAGTGGGAGACTTGGCTGGTCGATCGAGCGGACGAGCTTCTCGGATTGGATGATGCCGCGGCATATCGCGCCCAGCGCCTCAGCGAAGATGTGAACTCACGCCGATGGGAGATCGGCGACCTCAGCGGAGATGACGAACTATGACACGCAAGAAAGCGCCGAAGGAAGCTGGTCCAACTGAGTCCCAGTTCACCCGGGCAGCGAGTCAACGCGCTCTACGGCGGGTGGTTAAGAGAGGGACAGACGGCGAAGAGCGTCTCATGCTCAGCATCCGCAGCGACGGTCCGAGCTCGTCCAAGCGTGAGCCGATCCACGGCATGAGCAACACGGCGATGGAGCTTCGCCTCCTCGATGCGTTCGGGACCACCTCTCCCGAGTTCGTCGACGATATGCTGGCAGGGCTGCTGACGACTTTTCAATCGCCGACCGATCGCCGCGCCACGCGGGAAGTGAACTCGGCCCTTGCTGTCCTAGACGGCATGAAGCCTGAAAACGAGGTGGAGGCGATGTTGCTCACACAGATGATCGCCACCAATGCCGCGGCAATGAACTGCTTGGCGCAGATCAAATCGGCCGCGACGGCAGAGGCTTTCGGCAATCTGTCAGTGAAGTTGCTCCGGACCTTCACCGGCCAAGCGGAAGCGCTCGCGAAGCTGCGCCGCGGGGGCCAACAGACAGTCAAGGTCGTGCATGTCTACCCCGGCGGGCAGGCGGTCGTCGGCGATGTGCATAATCACCAGTTGCCCCGGGGGGAGGGGGCATCTTTGCAAATCGAGGATCAATCCGTTGCAGCAGCCGGAAAAATTAGCGAAGGCACCGCGCTGCCTAGCTCAGACGCGATCGGGAAGGCCCTGCCAAGCCCCCGCCGTCGCCGGAAAGCGCCGGTGCAGGATGCACGGCGGGACTAACCCAGGCCCGCCGTTCGGCAATCGGAACGCGCTCAAACACGGCGGATATTCGGCTGACGCGATCGCTATGCGGAGGCTAGCCAAGGCAATGCGCCGGCAACTTCGCCGGCTCGCGGAGTGACGTTCAGTTGTAGCGATATCGCTACGCACGACAGTTCGGGTCGATTGCAGTCCATGCCAGCACGCCTGCTCGACAACCACAAGATTGCCACAAGACTGGTCGGCGGCGGTGTCTGCCATGGGCGCGAGCCGGTTGGAGACGCCGGACCTCGCCCATGGGCGCGATCATTTGGCGACCGCTACCGGCACCGGCTCACGAGTAAAGGCTTTGAACTCTGCACCCTGGCGCCACACCGCGCTCCTGCCCGTTACGAATGCCGCGAACGGGCCAGCCGCGACCGCGGTGCCCACAGTGGCGCCCGTGTTGCCGCCGCCTTCTTGGCGATACTTTCCAGAGATCGGGATTGAGCGGCCATTGATGTCGATCGAGCGCATCTCGATCTCCATCTTCGCAGACTTACCGAAAGCGCCCTTGCCGGTTCTCCACACCACCACGCCATGTGCCGGCGTGCCGCGCGGGATGACGATGTATTCCCCGAACATCACATCGCTCGCCACGGTCAGGTCGAACGTGTCGCCCTCGCGGGCCTTCTTGGAGTTCAGGTCGCTGTTCAGCTTAAGAAGCACTTCCGAGTTTGCTGGCAGTACGGATCCAGTTGTCGCGGTCGGTCTTGCAACTGCGACCAGCGGTGCCGCGCCCTCCTGAGCGAACGCCTGCGCAGGCACGACAAGGGCGGCAAACGCCGCCGCTACGAAAAGCTTCATGATATCCCCCCTCTGTGGCTCAACGCTTGCGACCCGAGCCTGCTGGAAGTTCACGAGGGGTGGCCTGCTGAGTCAAGGCCAGCTCAACCATTTGCACCATTGTGGATCATTTGGCGCGCAAGTGACGACGGTGACAAGGGTAATAATATTGCTCATTATAGCAATTTTATGTTGCTTAGTTGCGCCAAAGGCCTAGCCTCGGTTTCGTCAGGGCGCGGTTTGCCGTTGCCCAGGCGCACCTCTCGCCGGTGACCCCGAACGGCGGGGGGTGCTGATCACGAGAATCGCAGCGGTGCGACGCGCCGCCAACGGGAGCTATCCATGAACGTCCTTCAGCAATTCATCGCTGTGCGCGAACAACGCGCAAAGCAGGCGATCACCAACGAAGCCCAGCCGGCGATCACCCGTGCAGAGTTCGACAAGCTGGTCGGGTTGGTCAACACCATGGCCAAGGCCGTGGAAGGGCTGATCCAGGACGTCGAGACGGCGACGTCGCCCGAGAAGCTCGCCGTCGCGTTGAACGCGGCGCTCAAGGAAGCGGCGCCGACGACGAACGGTCGCAAGCCGCTGGCGCTCCCCGCTGACCGGCATGCGTACCTCGCGCCACCGGGCGACGAACCCGAGCTGCGCACGAACGGTAACCGCCAGGATCGCAAGCCGCTCGCGCTGCCTGCGGATCGTGGCTTTCTCGCGCCGGCGGGGGAGTAACCGATGTACCAGCAGCACATCCCCGTTGGCCCGGACGCCGGCAAGGCTCCAGCGACCGCGATTGATCGCACCCAGATCCTCGACCCGAAGGCCTTCTGGCCCGACGCTATGGCATGTCCTGATTGGCCCTGCCTCGGGCCACAACAGGGCTTCAACGGCCCCCGCGGTAAGGTTGGCGCCGAAATGCGCCTCGAGGCCATCGGCAGCTACTTGAATCGCGGTCCCGGCGCGCTGCGGGCGCCGACCAGTGATGAGCGGGACGCAGAGTTCTCGCGGACCTTCCGGCGCAACGGCTCGAATTGGCATCATCTCGGGATCCGCGAGCTCAGCCCGCTGGGCAGGATGGTCGAGGGCGAGGCGGGCCTGATCGTGGAGGCCTGCCACCTTCGCGGCTATCTGCGGAAGCTCGAAACGAAGGTTGTGCGCGACGCGGAGGCCGCCGAGCGCGCCAAGCAGGCCGAGGCACGCCGCACGCTCGAGGACTACCGCGCCACGGCGCCGGCCGAGATCGAGGAATTCAGATCGCTGGCGGAAGCGGTCGCCCGGCATCAGCAGCGGCTCGAGGATGAGCGAGCGTTCGATCGTTCCCGCGCGCTTCGCCAGCATGTGGAGACGCTGCACAGCGCTGCAGTGCAAGCCGCCCATACGCTCGGCCTGGGCGTCCCTGACGCGCCGGACTTCCTCTGAGGCAGAGGGCCATGGACCTCGCCGCCCTCAATTTGTCGATCGACTCTAGCGATGTCGTCAAGGCAACGGAGAACCTGGACAAGTTCTCCGCAGCGGCGGCGAAGGCTGGGGCGTCGACAAAGCAGGGCAGCATTGCCCGCCTAGCGCAGGACTATACTCGGGCGGCCGAAAAGATCGGGCAATACTCGAACGCGGCGATGCGTGCGGCCGCGGCAAACGACAACGTGGCGGCGGCGTCGAAAGCCGCCGCTGCCGCGAACGATCAGGTTGCCGCCACCGCGGCTCGGGCGACATCGGCGACCAATCAGGCGGCAGCCGCTACCGAGCGACACGCATCATGGCTCGACCGTCTGATCGCCAGGTTGCGAGGGATCAGGCCAGCGGCGGATTCTGCGGCGGCGGGTATTCGAAGTACTGTCGTCGCGGCGAATGATAGTGCGGGCGCGATGAAGGCCAACGTCGGCAACATCGCGTCCCAGTTCCAGGACATCGGCGTGACCGCGGCGATGGGCATGAACCCGTTCATGATCGCGCTGCAGCAGGGTACCCAGCTCGCCTCCGTCTTCGCGCAGGCCGGCGGGAATGCGTTCAAGACGCTGGGCGGCGCGATCCTGTCAGTGATCAGCCCGACAAGCCTTCTGACGATTGGCTTAGTGGCATTGGTCGCCGCCGGGCTTCAGATGGTCAACTGGACGAAACTGGCGCAATCGGGCCTTAACGCGCTGGCAAGTGCCATGCAGGCTGCTGCGCCATATGCCGCGGGCCTCGGAGCGGTTCTGACCCTCGCGTTCGCGCCGCAGATCCTTCGCGCAATCGTGACCGTCGCCGTGGCGATCGGCACGACCCTCTATGCGGCAATCGTGAAGGCGACGGCTGCGCTGGTGGCGTTCGCAATCGCCAACCCATTCACGGCGATCGTTCTGGCGATAGCGGCGGTAACGGCGGCTGTCGTTTATGCCGGCAAGGCATTCGGGAAGGATTTCGTCACTCCCATCCGAGATGGGATCAACTTCATCGTGGGCGGCTTCGTCGGGGCCTTCCAGGCTATCCAGAAGACGTGGAAGCTCCTTCCTGCCGCCATCGGCGATGCGGTGATTCAGGCCGCCAACACCGTGATCCGCACCGTCGATGAAGTCATCATTTCGCAATCCCTATGAAGTGATCGGCCGCAGCTTACCACACCGTTGCACCAGACTCCTCAAGCCAGTCGCTGCAACTGTCGTCCTTGATGACGTCGTGATAGTTGAGCGAATAATACCCAGCATCAAGCGACCATAGCATTGGCCTGGGCAGATCCTCTCGGGCCTTTCTTCGATAGCCAGAAATCTTCCTGCCCCTCCGATGGCGTTTCACGGTGGAGCGGTGACAGCCGAGCGCGGCGGCGAGCCTACGGTCGGGGACTTTGCCTAGCAGCTGAATGACGATCGGATCATTCAGGCGATCGATGATCGGCCGGGGATTGGGCCGCAGCACGCCGGCGCGCCGCATAACGCGACTGATCGCCGTAGGATCGCGCCCATATGTCTTGGCGATGACCTCAAGATTCTTCCCGGCCAGATATAGGCGGATCATGTCGTCGCGCTGCTCGACGGGAATATATCGGGGCTTGCCGCCGCTCTCGAGGGAGCGCGCATCACGAATTACCGTCGAATCGCTCCCCACAGCCAGCCTGCAGCGTGGGTCACTGCAGCCGCGGACTGTTGCCGGCCTTGAACTCTTCGGTATGCCGCCAGAGGCCAGCGCCGAGCAGAATGAATTGGCCGAACAGGTCGTCGTCGTTCTGCAGTCTCGGATCCTCAAGCAGATGCACCAGAGCTAGACTAAGGGCCTCCATCGGAGCGTCTGCCGCTTGTTCAGCGAGATCGCGCATCACCGACAAGATTGCGTGCGCCGGCAGGACTTCGGTCATTCGCTGCTCCCGGTGGCGCCAGAGGGCTATTCCAAGTCTGCTGAGCCCACCGGCTTCGTGGCAGGTGCGCTGCCGTCGCTCCACGGCTCTACCCTCAGCGCCTGATCGACGAGGCGGCGGATGGCCTCGGCCCGGGAGGGCAAATCACTTTGCACCCGGCGCCAGCCATCCAGTCGCCCAAGCCACCCTGGCGATGCACGCATCTCAAACCGCGTCGAATTCTGATCAGCCATAAAATGTACGTACACCCCATTGACGACGTAGTCAAATGTACGTACATAGTGGTCAACCGAGGCGGAGGATTAGGCCCCTCCGCCCCGGTCTAACCACCAACGCAACAGAGGTGCGTCATGGCTGAAGCGATTTCTACCCGCCGAGGGGTTCTCGGCGCAATGGCTGGTGTCACGCTGGCTGCCGCAGCTGGCGTGAGTGCATTGCCAGCTCGGGGTGCCAACCGCAGCGAATGGGAGGCAGCGCTCGCGCGGCATCGCGCCGCCTGGGAGAAGCTGGAGCGGCACCCGGTGCATGGGATGCTGCATACCGATCCCGGCTATGGAGCGGCCTACGCTGATGAGATGGAGTGCGTTCGGCAGCTGGTCGCGGCGACGGCCGCGGTACGGGCAACGCCAGCGCCAGATCTCAAGGCGGTGGTCGAGAAGCTACAGTTCCATCTCGAAGTTTCGGAAGATGAGGACGGGCTGATCGAGGCAGCTATCGTCGACATCCGCCGGCTTGAGGCGAACTGACATGAGCGTCCATTCTCCCATTCGGCCGCAAACCCTCACCATCGGCCTGGGCTACGGCAACCGCCACGCGATCGAGGAGGAGATCGAGCGATTGATCTCGCTCCTGGACACGTTCGACGGCGACTGCGATCTCGAAGACGACAGCGAGGACCGTTGCGTATTCGAGGATGGGGGGCCAGACCGCGTCCCGCCGCGCGATGCTCTGCAGAGCCCTTACTACCTCAGTCCTGTGCTGCCCCAGTATGGCGAGGACCAAAGCCTCGGGCCGATCAACGAACGCGAGGTCCATCGCGACCATCACCGCCGGCTGATGGCGCTATGAAGGCCGCTGCAACTCTCTCGGCATCGGAAGAGCTATCGATCCTCGACCTTCACGCCCCATTCTCTCAAGGAATCGAAGCGTCGGCCTCGATCTTGGAGATTCGTCTCGCCCTCCAATTCTACTGGCGACACCACGACCGGGATCACTGGAAGCTGTACCTGCTGCCGAGCGGCAGGGCATAATCCAGGCAACCCGCCGGCATGCTTGGCCCCCGCTCCGGCGGGGGTTTTCTTTGGCGAATCGAGGCGTCACCGCGCGCCGCGAGCATGTGTCGTGTGCCGTGCGTGTGCCACGGAAGCCCCGAAACTCGGGAGAAAGTCGCGGAAAACTGCGGGAAATGGCGGAAGTCGCCCAAGCGCCGATAATGGCGGCGAATGCGCGCTAAGTGCCTGATCTGCAAAGATAAAGCTGGATGCCCCGTGAGGATTCGAACCTCAATTGACGGAGTCAGAGTCCGTAGTCTTACCTTTAGACGACGGGGCATCACGCGGCATCACTGCCGGCAGGCCGGGCGCAATACGGTGCCGATCCCGCGCTGTCAACGGCCCGTGCCTTGCTCCCGTCTCCACTCTCGGCTAGCCTCGCATCCAAGCACCGGCGGCGAAAAAGCCGTGACGGAACAGAACATAAGCGAGTGATATGATGGGGGATGGCACCGCCAATATGCCCCGCGGCCGTGGTTCCGGAAAAGTCCGGAGGGGCGCGCCGCCCATGCAGCGGCCCCAGGAGCGGCCGATACGCGGGCGGCCAGGCGAAGCGCGCCACTATGCGGCGCTCGACCTGGGCACCAATAATTGCCGGCTGCTGATCGCGCGGCCCCAGGGATCGGGCTTCGCGGTGATCGATGCCTTTTCGCGAATCGTCCGGCTGGGCGAGGGGCTGGCGACCAGCGGCAAGCTGTCCGACGCCGCGATCGAACGCACCATCGTCGCGCTCAAGATCTGCGCCGAGAAGCTGAAGCGCCGCAACGTGACCCTCGCCCGCTCGGTGGCGACCGAGGCGTGCCGCCAGGCATCGAACGGCACCGAGTTCATCGAACGCGTCTATCGCGAGACGGGGATCGCACTCGATATCATCACCGCCGAGGAAGAGGCGCGGCTCGCGGTGCTCGGCTGCCACGCGCTGCTCGAGCCCGGCGACGGCCCGGCATTGGTGTTCGATATCGGCGGCGGCTCGACCGAGCTGGTGCTGCTCGATTCGCGCGGTGGCGACGTGCCCCGCATCCTCGACTGGCACAGCGCGCCCTGGGGGGTGGTCTCGCTGACCGAAGCATCGGGCCATGCCGAGAGCGCGGAGGACCGCGCCGCGCTCTATGCCGGCATGCGCGCGCGAGTCGCCGAGAGCTTCGCGCCGTTCGCCAAGCGCCTGCGGCCGCCGCGCGGGGTCCCGCGGCTGCTCGGCACCTCCGGCACCGTCACCACACTCGCCAGCGTGCATCTGGGGCTCGCTGCCTATGATCGCTCGGTCGTGGATGGGCTGATCGTCCCTGCCCCGGCGATGCGCGAAGTGAGCCAGCGCATCTCGGGCATGAGCATGGCCGAGCGCAGCCAGGTGCCGTGCATCGGCTCCGAACGCGCGGACCTCGTCGTCGCCGGCTGCGCGATCCTGGAAACCATCCTCGACCTTTGGCCCGCCGAGCGGCTAGGGATCGCCGACCGCGGCATCCGGGAAGGAATCCTGCGCCGCCTGATCAATGGGAGAATCTTGTGAGTCGAGGCGGCGGACGCGGCCATACCCGCGTGCTGACGGCACGCAAGCGCACGGCACAATCGACGCGCTGGCTCGAACGCCAGCTCAACGATCCGTACGTCAAGCGCGCCAAGGCCGAAGGCTATCGCAGCCGTGCCGCCTACAAGCTGATCGAACTCGACGAGAAGTTCGGCTTCCTCAAGGGCAAGAAGCGCGTGCTCGACCTGGGCATAGCCCCGGGCGGCTGGACCCAGGTGGTGCGCCGACGGCTGCCCAAGGCGCCGGTGGTCGGCATCGACCTGTTGCCCGTCGACCCGATCGACGGCGCGATCATCCTGCAGATGGACTTCATGGACGATGCCGCACCCGACCGGCTGATCGAGGAGCTGGGCGGTGCGCCGGACCTGATCGTCTCGGACATGGCAGCGAACACCGTCGGCCATCCACAGACCGATGCGCTGCGGACCATGGGCCTGGTCGAGACCGCGCTCGACTTCGCGATCCAGGTGCTCGAGCCGGGCGGCGATTTCGTCGCGAAGGTGTTCGCGGGCGGCGCCGATTCGTCGCTGGTTGCCGAGATGAAGCGCAACTTCGCCACGGTAAAGCACGCCAAGCCGCCGTCGAGCCGCAAGGGATCGGTCGAGTGGTTCGTGGTGGCGCAGGGCTTCAAGGGGCGGAAGACGGCGCCGGCGGAGGAATGAGCCCGCTCGCCGCCTCGCTCTGGGTCGTGGCGATCGCGCTGCTTGTGCTCAAGCTGGTGGCGACGATCATCCTGCTCCTCCGCCCGCGTGCGACACGGCTGGCCACCACCCAGGGCAGGTGGCTGTGGTGGGCGACCAAGATCACACCGGTCATCGCTGTGCCCTGCCTGATCGTCGCGGCATTGATCGAGCAGGATCGCACCGGGCTCTGGGTCTGGTCGCTGATGATGGTGTTCGTAGTGGTCGCCGTACCGCTCAAGATCTGGCAGCGCTTCGGGCAGGCCTGACAAACAAAAGGGCCCCGGAATCGCTTCCGAGGCCCTTTTTGCTTGGTTCAGCGAACGCCGGCTCAGCCGTCGTAGTCGCCACCCAGATTCTGGTTGCGCGGCGGGGCAGCGGCGGTGAGGCGGAGTGCCTCGGCCGAAGCCGCGATCGAGCCGACCTCGTCCGGGGCCTCCTCGTCGTCGATCTGCACGCGCTGCAGGCTCGAGACCACGGCTTCCTCGAGGTGAGTCGGGCGCACCGTCTCCTCGGCGATCTCGCGCAGCGCAACGACCGGGTTCTTGTCACGGTCGCGATCGATGGTCAGATCGGCGCCGCCCGAGATCTGGCGGGCGCGCTGCGCCGCGAACAGCACGAGATCGAAACGGTTGGGAACCTTGTCGACACAATCTTCGACAGTGACGCGCGCCATCTACGCTTCCTTGAAAAACTTAAGTCCGGGAAAGGCTGCGATCTAGGGTCCGGCTGTGGAAAAGTCAAGAAAATGGCACCCGAGAACCGAATGCGGGTCCGGCGCGTTGGGAACGCTGCCGCAACGACAGGAACCCGATCTTGGAAGCGCTCGCCCCTCTTGCCCCCGTCCCGCCGCTCCCGCATCACCAGCCGATGCGCTTCAACCAGCCGAGCTACACCGTCGAAGGCAATCGGCTGACGCTGCTGCCCGACGGGCCCGAACGGCTCGAGGCGCTGCTCGACCTGATGCGTCGCGCCGAGCGGACGCTGCGCGTGCTCTACTATATCTATGTCGATGACGAGGCCGGCGCCGCGGTGCGCCAGGCGCTGATCGACGCGGCGGCCCGCGGGGTGAAGGTGAGCCTGATCGTCGATGGGCTCGGCAGCGAACATGCCCAGAGCCGTCGCTTCTTCGATCCGCTCCATGAGGCCGGCGTCGATGTCTGCCGCTTCGTGCCGCGCTGGGGCCGGCGCTACCTGCTGCGCAACCACCAGAAGCTCGCGCTTGCCGACGAGGAGCGGGTGATCGTCGGCGGGTTCAACATCGAGGACAGCTATTTCGGTACGATCGCCGAAGCCGCTTGGCGCGACCTGGGCCTGCTGATCGAAGGGCCGGCCGCCGGCCGGCTCGTCGGCTATTTCGATGCGCTGTCGAGCTGGGCCAAGCGCCCGCGCGCCAGCTTGCGCAAGCTAGCCAAGACGCTGCGCACCTGGAGCGAGCCCGAAGGTGCCACGCGCTGGCTGTTCGGCGGACCGATGCGCCGGCTCTCGCCCTGGGCGCGTGAAGTGAAGCGCGACATGGAGCGGGCGCAGTCGATCGACATCATCGCCGCCTATTTCGCCCCCAATCCGGCGATGCTGCGTCGGCTCGATCGCGCCGGCCAGCGCGGCCGGGTGCGGCTGGTGCTGCCGTCCAAGCTCGATCACGGTGCGGCGATCTGGGCGGCCCGCTTCACCTATGCCGGGCTGCTGCGCAAGAAGGTGCAGATCTACGAATACCAGCCGACCAAGCTGCACGCGAAGCTGTTCCTGCTAGACGATGTAGTGAACATCGGCTCGGCCAATTTCGACATCCGTTCGATGTTCCTCAACCTCGAGCTGATGTTCCGCGTCGAGGACCCGGCCTTCGCTGCCTATGTCCGCGCGTTCGTCGATGGCGAGGTGGCGCGATCCGAGCGGATCACGCCCGAACTCTACAAGGCGCGCACCGGCCCCTGGACGCGGGTCAAGCAGGCGGCGGCGTACTTCGTGATGGCAGTGCTCGACTATAACGTCACGCGCCGGCTGAACTTCGCACCGCGGCGGCCGCGCCCTCGGAACTAGGACTCTGCAACATCGCAGAGACGGTGTTTGCAAACTAATCCTTGATCGTCTCCATCGCGACGAAGGTCGAGGTGCTGGCGACGTGCGGCAGGCTGGAGATCTTCTCGCCCAGCACGATCCGGTAGCGGCGGATATCGGCGGTGCGCACCTTGAGCAGATAGTCGAAATTGCTCGCGAGCATGTGGCATTCCTCGACTTCGGGAATGCGCCGCACCGCTGCGTTGAATTCCTGCAATGCCTTCTCCCGCGTGTCGGCGAGCTTCACTTCGGTGAAGGCGATATGGTCGAGCCCCAACCGCGCCGGATCGATGATCGCGCGGAAGCCGCGGATCACACCGGCATCGATCAGCCGCTTGAGCCGCACCTGGGCGGGCGTCTTGGACAGCCCCACCTGTTTGGCGAGATCGGTGACGGTCATCCGCCCGTCCGCGGCCAATGCGGCGACGATCTTGCGATCGAACTCATCCAATTCGACCGCTTCTGGAGCCTTTTTCATGATTTCCGTGTAGCAGATGCGTGACAATATGGCCAATTCGACCAAGATCGCTCACCGATAAGTCGGATCGACCAGTGGCAAGCGCATATATTGGCGCAATGACCCAGCCTGCGCCCTTCGCCAGCTTCGCCCCGCCCGTCCGCGAGCCGACTCCGCTCCGCCAGGCAATCACCGCCGCCTATCGCCGCGACGAGCGCGAAGCACTGGCGCCGCTGATCGCGGCGGCGACGCTCGACGAAGCCACCCGCGCCGCGGTCCGCGAGACGGCGATCCAGCTGGTCACGGGCCTGCGCGCGCGGCGGCGTAGCGGCGCGGTCGAATCGCTGGTCCAGGAATATGCGCTGTCGAGCGAGGAAGGCGTGGCGCTGATGTGCCTCGCCGAGGCACTGCTCCGCATCCCCGACGATGCCACCCGCGACGCGCTGATCCGCGACAAGATCGCCGATGGCGACTGGCGCGCGCATCTCGGCGGCAAGCCGCTGTTCGTCAACGCCGCGACCTGGGCGCTGGTGGTGACCGGCAAGCTCGTCGGCACCGCCGACGACAAGGGCCTGGGCGCAGCGCTGATGCGGCTGGTCGCGCGCGCCGGCGAGCCGGTGATCCGCCGGGCGATCGACATCGCGATGCGGATGATGGGCGAGCAGTTCGTCACCGGCGAGACGATCGCGGAGGCGCTGAAGCGCGCCCGGCACGAGGAGGCCAAGGGCTTCCGCTACAGCTATGACATGCTGGGCGAGGCGGCGACCACCGGCGCCGATGCCGAACGCTATTACCGCGATTACGAGAATGCGATCCACGCGATCGGCAAGGCATCGAACGGACGCGGCGTCTATGAAGGCCCGGGCATCTCGATCAAGCTGTCGGCGCTCCACCCGCGCTATGCCCGCTCGCAGGTCGATCGGGTGATGGGCGAGCTGCTGCCGCGCGTGAAGACACTCGCCGCGCTGGCCCGCAGCTATGACATTGGCCTCAACATCGATGCCGAGGAAGCCGACCGGCTCGAACTGTCGCTCGACCTGCTCGAGAGCCTGGCGCTCGACCCCGATCTCGCGGACTGGGACGGGCTCGGCTTCGTCGTCCAGGCCTATGGCAAGCGCTGCCCCTTCGTGATCGACTGGATCATCGACCTGGCCGGCCGCGCCGGTCGCCGGATCATGGTGCGGCTGGTGAAGGGCGCCTATTGGGACGCCGAGATCAAGCGCGCCCAGGTCGACGGGCTGCCCGATTTCCCGGTCTATACCCGCAAGCTCCACACCGACGTCGCCTATATCGCCTGCGCCCGGAAGCTGCTGGCGGCGACCGACCGCGTCTTCCCCCAGTTCGCCACCCACAATGCCCAGACGCTGGCGACGATCTACCAGCTCGCCGGGCCGGACTTCGCGGTCGGCAAATACGAGTTCCAGTGCCTGCACGGCATGGGCGAGCCGCTCTACGAGCAGGTCGTCGGCAAGGAGAAGCTGGGTCGGCCCTGCCGCATCTATGCACCGGTCGGCACGCACGAGACCTTGCTCGCCTATCTGGTCCGCCGCCTGCTCGAGAACGGCGCCAACTCCTCCTTCGTCAACCGCATTGCCGATCCCGACGTCCCGGTGGCGGAGCTGGTCGCCGATCCGGTCGCCCAGGTGCGGGCGATGCCGGACCCCGGCGCGCATCACGACCAGATCGCCCTGCCCTATGCGCTCTATCCCGATCGCCGGAACTCGGACGGCCTCGATCTCAGCGACGAGCACGCACTCGCCGCGCTCGGCCAGGCGCTCCAGCATAGCGCGACCATCGACTGGCGTGCGGCGCCGGCCGACGGACAGGGCACCGAGCGCACCGTCTACAATCCCGCCGATCACCGCGACGCAGTGGGCGTGGTCGTCGAGGTCTCGCCCGAAGCCGCCGCGGCGGCAGTTGCCCGGGCGGCCGCCTCGAACTGGGGCACGATCCCCGTCGCCCGGCGCGCCGCGATGCTCGAGGCCGCGGCCGACGCGATGCAGGCCCGCATGCCGGTATTGCTCGGCCTGATCGTGCGCGAGGCGGGCAAGTCGCTGCCCAACGCCATCGCCGAAGTACGCGAGGCGATCGACTTCCTGCGCTATTATGCCGAGCGCGCCCGCGCCACCTTCGGACCGGCCCAGGCCCCGCTCGGCCCGGTGGTGTGCATCAGCCCGTGGAACTTCCCGCTGGCGATCTTCACCGGCCAGGTCGCCGCGGCCTTGGTCGCCGGCAATCCGGTGCTCGCCAAGCCGGCCGAGGAGACACCGCTGATCGCCGCACAGGCAGTGGCGCTGCTCCATGAGGCGGGCGTGCCCGCCGATGCGCTGCAGCTAGTCCCAGGCGACGGCCCGATCGGCGCGGCTCTGGTCGGCGCGCGCGAAACCGCCGGCGTGATGTTCACCGGCTCGACCGAGGTCGCCCGGCTGATCCAGCGCCAGCTCGCCACCCGCCTTTCGCCCAGCGGCAAGCCGATCCCGCTCGTCGCCGAGACGGGCGGACAGAATGCGATGATCGTCGACAGCTCCGCACTTGCCGAGCAGGTGGTGGCGGATGTCATCGCCTCGGCCTTCGACAGCGCCGGCCAGCGCTGCTCGGCACTGCGCATCCTGTGCCTGCAGGAGGAAGTCGCCGATCGCACGCTGGCGATGCTCAAGGGCGCGCTCAAGGAACTGCGCATCGGCCGGACCGACGCGCTCGCGGTCGATACCGGCCCGGTGATCACCGGCGAGGCGCAGCGCAATATCGAGAGCCACATCGCGACGATGCGCAGCCGTGGCCACCGCATCGAGCAGCAGGACCTGCCCGCCGCCGCCGGTCATGGCACCTTCGTCCCGCCGACGATCATCGAGATCGGCCATATCGCCGATGTCGAGCGTGAGGTGTTCGGCCCGGTCCTCCACGTGCTGCGCTACCGCCGGGACGATCTGTCGACGCTGATCGATGCGATCAACGCCACCGGCTATGGCCTCACCTTCGGCCTGCACACCCGCCTCGACGAGACGATCGCCGAGGTCACCAGCCGAGTGAAGGCCGGCAATCTCTATGTGAACCGCAACGTCATCGGCGCGATCGTCGGCGTGCAGCCGTTCGGCGGGCGCGGGCTTTCGGGCACCGGCCCCAAGGCAGGCGGACCGCTCTATCTCGGCCGGCTGGTCGGCGAGGCACCCCGGGCGGTCGAGCCCACCGGCACGGCCGAGACTCCGCTTGGCGAGTTCGCCACCTGGCTCGACGCGCGCGGCGAGGCGAAGGCCGCCCGGGCGGCACGGCACTATGGCACGGTCTCGGCGCTGGGTGCCGAGCGCACGCTGCCCGGGCCGGTCGGCGAGGACAATCTCTACGCGCTCCACCCGCGCGGCCGCGTCCTGTTGCGCCCGGCGACCCAGGCCGGCCTCCATGCTCAGATCGCCGCGGTGCTGGCGACCGGCAACCGGGGGACGCTGCAGGGCATGACGCTCCCCGCCGACTTGCCCGCGCGCGTCGCAGCCGCCTTCGCGCCTGCCGGGCCAGAGCCCTTCGCGGCTGCGCTCGTCGAAGGCGATGCGGCACAGGTCGCGGCAGTCGCCCAGGAACTGGCGGCACTCGACGGCCCGATCGTCACCCTGCTCACTCCGGGTGCCTCGGGCTACCCGACCGACCTGCTGCTCGAGGAGGTGTCGATCTCGATCAACACCACCGCGGCAGGCGGCAATGCCAGCCTGATGACGATCGGCTGAGGCGCTCGTAATTTTCTTGCGTAGTGGCGGTCCGGCTTTTAGATGCGGTGCAGCATCAAGAGTCGGGCCGACGTCCGACGCCAACCTGCTCCCGAGCAAGGTGGTGCCTCCAGCTGGAGGGATGTGGCCGGACCGGCAACAAACGGGACCCCAAGCCGCATGTCATACGTCGCTCCGAAGCCTGGTGCTGGTACCAGCAAGGATTTGACGATGACGACCCAGGCTCCCCAGCAATTCGCAAGCGACAATTATGCCGGCATCTGCCCCGAGGCGCTTGCCGCGATGATGGCGGCGAATGCGGGCTCGGCAGTCGCGTACGGCGATGACGACTGGACGCAGCGCGCGGCGGATGCGTTCCGCCGGCTGTTCGAGGCGGAATGCGAGGTGTTCTTCGTCTTCAACGGCACCGCCGCCAATTCGCTGGCGCTCGCCTCGCTCGGCCAATCCTATCACAGCGTGATCTGCGCGGCCTCCGCCCATGTCGAGACCGACGAGTGCGGCGCGCCCGAATTCTTCTCGAACGGATCCAAGCTGCTCGTCGCACCGACCTCGGGCGGCAAGCTGACCCCCGAGGCGATCCGTACGCTGGCGACTAGCCGTTCGGACATCCATTTCCCCAAGCCGCGCGTCGTCACCATCACCCAGCCGACCGAGACCGGGCAGGTCTATACGATCGAGGAGATCCGCTCGATCTCGTCGGTGTGCCGCGAACTGGGACTCAAGCTGCACATGGACGGCGCCCGCTTCCCGCATGCCTGCGCGACTCTGGGCTGCACGCCCGGCGAGATGACGCACGGCGCCGGCGTCGACGTGCTCTGCTTCGGCGGCACCAAGAACGGCATGGCGGTGGGCGAGGCGATCCTGTTCTTCGATCGCGCCCTGGCCGAGGATTTCGACTATCGCTGCAAGCAGGCCGGCCAGCTCGCCTCGAAGATGCGCTTCCTGTCGGCACCCTGGACGGGTGTGCTCGAAAGCGGCGCCTGGCTGCGCAATGCCGAGCACGGCAATGCCTGTGCCCGCCTGCTCGCCGACGAGGTCGCCCAGCTGCCCGGCGTGCGGCTGATGTTCCCGGTCGAGGCCAACGCTGTGTTCCTCGAAGCACCAGTGGCGGTGCTCGACCGGCTGCGCGTACGCGGCTGGCGCTTCTACACCTTCATCGGCGGGGGTGCCCGGTTCATGTTCGCCTGGGACGCCCAGCCCGAGCGCGTCGCCGAACTGGCCCGCGACCTGCGCCAAGCCTTAGCCGAAGCGGAAGATACCGCGCTGGCAGCCTGATCCGGCGCAGACCGCATGATCCGGTGCTTGCCTCCCCGGCCGCCGCGCGGCATGGGGAGGCTCCACCGACAGGCAGTTTCAGTTCCGGGAAATAGGGCATGAAGGACAAACTCGTAGTGCTGATCGGCGGCGGCGGTTTCGTCGGCCGCTATGTCGCCCAGGAACTGCTCGCGGCGGGTGCCCGCCTGCGCATCGCCCAGCGCCGTCCGCGCGACGCCTGGTTCCTCAAGCCGCTCGGCGGCCTGGGCCAGACCCAGTTCGTCGCCGCCGACGTGACCCGGCCCGACACGATCGCGGCCGCGGTCGCCGGTGCCGATGCGGTGGTCAACCTCGCAGGCGTGCTCAAGGGCGACTTTGACGGCGTCAACGCCGCCGGCGCGCGCAACGTCGCCGCGGCCGCCCAGGCCGCGGGCGTCGAGACGCTGATCCATTTCTCCGCGCTCGGTGCCGATGCCGAGTCGGCTTCCGCCTATGGCCAGTCCAAGGCAGCAGGCGAAGCGGCGGTGCGGGCAGCGTTCCCGAACGCCACGATCCTGCGCCCCTCTTTCGTGTTCGGCCGCGAGGACCAGTTCACCAACCGCTTCGCCGTGATGGTCGGCCTGGGCCCGGTCGTGCCGGTGCTGCGCGCCGATGTCCGCTTTCAGCCGGTCTATGTCGTCGACGTGGCCCGTGCCGTCGTCGCCGCGCTCGCCGCCCCGGAAGCGCATGCCGGCCAGACCTATGCCCTGGGCGGCCCCGACACGCTGACCATGCGCGGCCTGCTCGACTGGCTGGCCGGTGCGACCGGCCACAAGCCCGCCTTTGCCGAGCTGCCCGATCCGCTGGGCGCCCTGATCGCGCTGCTTCCCGGCACGCCGATCACGCGTGACCAGTGGCGGATGCTGCAGGCGGACAATGTCGTCGGCGATTCCGCCGGACTCTCCGCACTCGGCGTCACTGCCACCCCGCTTGCCAGCGTCGCGCCGGGCTGGCTGGTCCGCTATCGCCGCAACGGCCGCTTCGGCAAGCTGGCCGCCTGAACGCATTTCCGCGCCCCGGCGCATCGGAGCCTAGCCAAGCATGAGCGAAACCCTGGTCGCGATTCTCCTCGGCATCGTCGAGGGGATCACCGAATTCCTGCCCGTCTCCTCGACCGGCCACCTGATCCTCGCTTCCGAGCTGATGGGCTATGATTCTGCCACCTGGGGGATGTTCAACGTCGTCATCCAGCTCGGCGCGATCCTGGCGGTGGTGGTACTCTACTGGCGCACCTTCTGGGCGGTGGCGGAGGGACTGATCAGGCTGAACCCGGTTTCTATCCGCTTCGTGCGCAACCTGCTGATCGCCTTCATCCCGGCGGCGGTGATCGGCCTGGCCCTGCACAAGCATATCGAAGCGCTGCTCGGCGAGCCGATGGTGGTCGCCTGGGCGCTGGTGCTCGGCGGTATCGCCATCCTGATCATCGAGCGACTGGTGAAGAACGCGACGATCCACGGCATCGCCGAAATCCCGCTGGTCCGCACGATCGGCATCGGCTTCATCCAGTGCATCGCGATGATCCCCGGCGTCAGCCGCTCGGGCGCGACGATCATGGGCGCCCTCAGCCTTGGCGTGGAGCGTCGCACCGCTGCCGAGTTCAGCTTCTTCCTGGCGATCCCGACCATGCTGGGCGCGACCGTGCTCGAACTGGCCAAGAACCACGATGCAATCGTCTCCGCCCGGGTAGGCTGGGACGAGATCGCCATCGGTTTCGTCACTGCTTTCATCGTCGCGATCGTCGTGATCAAGGCATTCGTCGGCATCGTCTCCAAGCACGGCTTCGCGCCTTTCGCCTGGTACCGAATCGCCGCCGGTATCGCTGCCATTGCCTGGCTCTCGCTACGATAAGGTCCGGATCGGCCATAAATTGACGCAATAATCTTTCAAATTTGCGCCTGGCAGGCCATAAAACTTAATATAGGTCAGCTTTGCTGACTTTTATCGACTCGCTTGCGGCGTTAGGCGCGCCGCATGGCGGAAACGATGCTCAAATTCGTTGGAACGGCGCAGGCTTATCCCGGCAAGCGCGAAGCGGAACTGCGCGCGGAGGACTTCCGCGAGATCGCGGACCGTTATGCGGTGCCCAGCGCCGAGGAACAGGCCAGCCGCTGCTCGCAGTGCGGCGTGCCCTATTGCTCGGTCCATTGCCCGCTCCACAACCACATCCCGGACTGGCTGCGCCTGACCGCCGAAGGTCGCCTGCGCGAGGCCTATCAGCTGTCGAACAGCACTTCGACCATGCCCGAGATCTGCGGCCGCATCTGCCCGCAGGACCGGCTGTGCGAAGGCAATTGCGTCATCGAATTCTCGGGCCACGGCGCGGTCACGATCGGCTCGGTCGAGAAGTTCATCACCGACACCGCCTGGGAAGAAGGCTGGGTCGAGCCGGTGGCGGTCGGCCCCGCGCGCGGCCAGTCGGTCGGCATCGTCGGTGCCGGCCCTGCCGGCCTGGCCGCCGCCGAGTATCTCCGCGAATATGGCTATGACGTGCACGTCTATGACCGGCACGATCGCGCCGGCGGCCTGCTCACTTATGGCATCCCGGGCTTCAAGCTCGAGAAGCAGATCGTCATGCGCCGCATCGAGCGGCTCGAGCAGGGCGGTGTCGTCTTCCATCTCGGCTTCGAGGTCGGCCGCGAGGCGAGCCTCGACGATCTGCGCAAGCGCCACGATACGCTGCTGATCGCCACCGGCGTCTACAAGGCGCGCGGCATCCAGGCGCCCGGCGTCGGGGCCGAGGGGATCGTCGAGGCACTCGACTATCTCACCGCCTCGAACCGCAAGGGCTTCGGCGATGCGGTGCCGGCCTTCGACGACGGCAGCCTCGATGCGAACGGCAAGCATGTCGTGGTGATCGGGGGGGGCGACACCGCGATGGACTGCGTCCGCACCGCGGTGCGCCAGGGCGCCACCTCGGTGAAGTGCCTCTATCGCCGCGACCGCGCCAACATGCCCGGCTCGCAGCGCGAAACCGCCAATGCCGAGGAAGAAGGCGTCGAGTTCGTCTGGCTCTCGGCACCGGAAGCCTTTGACGGCACCGACAAGGTCACCGGCGTGCGCGCCTCGCGCATGCGGCTCGGTGCACCCGACGCCTCCGGCCGCCGCGCGCCCGAGCTCGATCCGGGCGGCGCCTTCCAGCTCCAGGCCGACCTGGTCATCAAGGCGCTCGGCTTCGAGCCCGAGGACCTGCCGCGGATGTTCGGCGCCGAGGAACTGGGCGTCACCCGCTGGGGCACGCTGCGCACCGACGGTCGCACGATGATGACCAGCCTCGACGGCGTTTTCGCAGCCGGCGATATTGTCCGCGGCGCGAGTCTCGTCGTCTGGGCGATTCGCGACGGCCGCGACGTGGCGGCGCACATGCATGCCTGGATGCGCGCCCGCGCCGATGCGGCACGGGCTGCTTGATAAGGTTGACCCGATGAAGTCGTTCCTCGCCGCTCTAGCTCTCGGCACCGCGATGCTGGCCCAGGCACCGGCCTTTGCCGCCGGCCCGGTCGCCGCGCCCGTCGCCGATACCGATCTGCAGAAGCTGGTCGCGCTGATGGCGCCGGCCGACGCGATCACGCGCCTGGCCGGCAAGGCGTTCGACGCGGGGATGGAGCAGGAAGTCTCCACCAACGCCAAGCTCAAGGCCGCCTATGACGCCGATCCGGCGTTGCGCGCCCAGGTCGGCGGCACGCTGCGCGACCAGTTCACCGGCATCCTCGTCGCCGACCTGCCCGCGCTGCGCACCCAGCTCGAGACGATCCTCAAGGCCGAACTGACGCCCTCGGAGATCACCGACACACTGACCTTCTTCAACAGCCCCACCGGGCAGAAGGTGCGCGCCGAAGTCTATGAGACGATGGGCAACGCGCCCGGCCAGTCCGAGCAGGAGATGCAGCAGGCGGCGATTGCCTCGGTGATGGGCAAGATGACCGCCGAGGATTATCCCGCGCTGATGGCGTTCGCGGGCAGCACCGCCTCGCAGAAGATGGGCACGGTCAACCCGAAGATCTCGGCGGCGAGCCAGGCCTGGGCGCAGAAGCTGGTCGTCGCCAACCGCCCGAAGATGGAAGCGCTCGCCGTCAAGCTGACCGCCGAGTATCTGGCGAAGAAGAAGGGCGCCCAGTGATGCGCCGCCTTTCGTTCGCCGCCGCGCTGCTGCTTGCCGGAACCGGCGCCGCCCAGGCGCAGACCGCGCCCAAGCCCGCCGCCCTCTCTCCGGTCGATTCCGCCAGGCTGGCCGTTGCCGAGCGCGTCGTCACCCGGCTGGTGCCGGCGGGTGTCTACCAGATGATGTTCGACACGGTTTTCACCGAGATGATGGACCAGGCGTTCGGCCAGGCCGGCGAGATGCCGGTGGCGCAGCTCGCCCGGATCGGCGGCATCAGCGAGGACGAGGTCAAGGCGCTCGGGGACGTGAAGCTGCGCGAGATCGTGGAGATCTACGATCCAGCTTGGCGCGAGCGCCAGAAGCGGATGATGCAGGTGTTCGCCAAGGGCATGGGCGAAGTGATGGCCAAGCTGGAGCCCAGTGTACGCACCGCGCTCGCCAGGGCCTATGCGCGCGAGTTCAGCGCTGCCGAACTCGAGGATCTCGATCGCTATTTCGCCACCCCCGCCGGTGCCCATTATGCGGCAAAGTCGCTGATCATCTCGATGGGTCCCGACATGACCCAGGCGATGCAGGAGATGATGCCCGAGCTGATGTCGGCGATGCCCGTGCTGATCAAGCGCGCGGAAGAAGCGACCGCCGATCTGCCGCCCGAACGCAAGAAGGGCGACCTGTCGCCCGCAGAACGCAAGAAGCTCGCCGAACTTTTCGGCGTCGATCCCGAAACGCTGAAGGACGACACGTCCTCTGCGACCGGCACGGAGTAAGTTGAGATGCAGTTGGACGAACGCGAGCGGATGGCCCGCGAGGGCATGTACCGTCCCGAGTTCGAGGGCGACGCCTGCGGCGTCGGCATGGTTGCCGCGACCGACGGCCAGCCCTCGCGCCGCGTCGTCCAGTCGGCGATCGATGCGCTAAAGGCAGTGTGGCACCGCGGCGCGGTCGATGCCGACGGCAAGACCGGCGACGGCGCCGGCCTGCACGTCGACCTGCCCGTGCGCTTCTTCGACGACGCGATCGCCGCCGGCGGCCACCGCGTGCTGCCGAACCGCCTCGCTGTCGGCATGGTCTTCCTGCCGCGTACCGACCTCGGCGCCCAGGAGGCGTGCCGCACGATCGTCGAGTCCGAGATCATCGAGGCCGGCTACACCATCTATGGCTGGCGCCAAGTGCCGGTCGACGTGTCGGTCATCGGCATGAAGGCGCAGGCGACGCGCCCCGAGATCGAGCAGATCATGATCGCCGGCCCGCAGCCGGACGCGATGGATGCCGCCGAGTTCGAGAAGGAACTCTATCTCGTCCGCCGCCGCATCGAGAAGGCAGTGATCGCCGCGCAGATCAGCGGCTTCTACATCTGCTCGCTGTCGACCCGCTCGATCATCTACAAGGGCCTGTTCCTCGCGGAATCGCTGTCGGACTTCTATCCCGATCTCAAGGACGAGCGCTTCACCAGCCGTGTCGCGATCTTCCACCAGCGCTATTCGACCAACACCTTCCCGCAATGGTGGCTGGCGCAGCCCTTCCGCTGCCTCGCCCACAACGGCGAGATCAACACGATCCGCGGCAACAAGAACTGGATGCTCAGCCACGAGATCAAGATGGCGAGCATCGCGTTCGGCGAACGCTCGGAAGACATCAAGCCGGTGATCCCGGCCGGCGCGTCGGACACCGCCGCGCTCGACGCCGTGTTCGAGGCGATCTGCCGTTCGGGCCGCGACGCGCCCACCGCCAAGCTGATGCTGGTGCCGGAGGCCTGGGACGAGCACACGCCCGCCAAGCATCTCGAGATGTACAAGTATCTCGCCTCGGTGATGGAGCCGTGGGACGGCCCTGCCGCGCTGGCGATGACCGACGGCCGCTGGGCAGTCGCCGGCGTCGATCGCAATGCGCTCCGCCCGCTGCGCTACACCCAGACCTCGGACGGCCTGCTCATCGTCGGCTCCGAGACCGGCATGGTCCAGATCCCCGAATCGACCGTCGTCGCCAAGGGCCGGATGGGCCCGGGCCAGATGATCGCCGTCGATCTCGACCAGGGCGTGCTGCTCTGCGACCGCGCGATCAAGGACCAGATCGCCGGCGAGCACGATTATGCCGGGATGATCGGCGAATTCATCACCGTCGGCGACTTGCCCGCCCCCTCCGCTCCATCGCTCCGTTTCGAGCGTGCCGATCTCACCCGCCGCCAGGTCGCGGCCGGGCAGACGCTCGAGGACATGGAGCTGATCCTCGCTCCGATGGTCGAGACCGCCAAGGAAGCGATCGGCTCGATGGGCGACGACACGCCGCTCGCCGTCATCTCGGACAAGCCGCGCCTGATCAGCCAGTTCTTCCGCCAGAACTTCAGCCAGGTCACCAACCCGCCGATCGACTCCCTGCGCGAACGCCAGGTGATGACGCTCAAGACGCGCTTCGGGAATCTCGCCAACATCCTCGATACCGAGGGCGGCGGCTCCAAGGTGCTCGTGCTCGAGAGCCCGGTGCTGACCAATGGCGATTGGGACCGGCTGCGCGCCCATTTCGGCAGCCAGTCCGCCGAGATCGACTGCACCTTCGCCGCCGGCGGAACGCCGGAGGATCTGCGCGAGGCGATCAAGCGCATCCGCTACGAGGCCGAGCAGGCGGTCCGCGCCGGCTGCACCGAACTGTTCCTCACCGACGAGCACGTCTCGGAGAGCCGCGCCGCGATCGCTGGGGTACTGGCGGCAGCGGCGGTGCACACCCATCTCGTCCGCCGTGGCCTGCGTTCCTACGCCTCGGTCAATGTCCGCTCGGCCGAATGCCTCGACACGCACTACTACGCGGTGCTGATCGGTGTCGGCGCGACCACGGTGAACGCCTATCTGACCGAGGCCTCGATCGCCGATCGCCACAGCCGTGGCCTGTTCGGCGACATCGGTTTGGAGGAGTGCCTCAAGCGCCACCGCAAGGCGATCGACGAGGGCCTGCTCAAGATCATGTCGAAGATGGGGATCGCGGTGATCTCCTCCTATCGCGGCGGCTACAATTTCGAAGCCGTCGGTCTCAGCCGCGCGCTGGTCAACGACCTGTTCCCCGGGATGCCCGCCAAGATCTCGGGCGAAGGCTATGCTTCGCTCCATCTCTCGGCGATGATGCGCCACGAGGCTGCGTTCGATCGCGGCGTCGCGACGCTGCCGATCGGCGGCTTCTATCGCCAGCGCCACGGTGGCGAGACCCATGCCTATTCGGCCCAGCTGATGCACCTGCTGCAGACCGCTGTGTCGACCGACAGCTACTCGTCCTACATGGCCTTTTCGCGCGGCGTGCGCGACCTGCCGCCGGTCTATCTGCGCGACCTGCTCGAGTTCAACTTCCCGGACCAGGGTATCCAGATCGACCAGGTCGAGGCTATCACCGAGATCCGCAAGCGCTTCGTCACCCCGGGCATGTCGCTGGGCGCGCTCAGCCCCGAGGCGCACGAGACGCTGGCGATCGCGATGAACCGCATCGGCGCCAAGGCCGTGTCGGGCGAGGGCGGCGAGGACAAGGCGCGCTACACACCGTACGAGAATGGCGACAACGCCAACTCGACGATCAAGCAGATCGCCTCGGGTCGGTTCGGCGTCACCGCCGAATATCTCAACGCCTGTGACGAGATCGAGATCAAGGTCGCCCAGGGCGCCAAGCCCGGCGAGGGCGGGCAGCTGCCCGGCTTCAAGGTCACCGAGTTCATCGCCAAGCTTCGTCATGCGACGCCGGGCGTGACGCTGATCTCGCCGCCGCCGCACCACGACATCTATTCGATCGAGGACCTGGCGCAGCTCATCTACGATCTGAAGATGATCAATCCGCGGGCGCGGGTGTGCGTGAAGCTGGTCAGCTCGGCCGGCATCGGCACGGTTGCCGCCGGTGTGGCCAAGGCGCATGCCGACGTCATCCTGGTCGCCGGCCATGTCGGCGGCACCGGTGCTTCGCCCCAGACCAGCGTCAAATACGCCGGCACGCCCTGGGAAATGGGCCTCACCGAAGTCAACCAGACGCTGACGCTCAACGGCCTGCGCGGCCGGGTGAAGCTGCGCACCGATGGCGGCCTCAAGACCGGGCGCGACATCGTCGTCGCTGCGATCCTGGGCGCCGAGGAGTTCGGCATCGGCACGCTCAGCCTGGTGGCGATGGGCTGCATCATGGTCCGCCAGTGCCACTCGAACACCTGCCCGGTCGGCGTCTGCACCCAGGACGAGAAGCTTCGCCAGAAGTTCGTCGGCACGCCGGAGAAGGTCATCAACCTGATGACCTTCATCGCCGAGGAAGTCCGCGAGATCCTGGCACGGCTGGGCTTCAAGAGCCTCGACGAAGTGATCGGCCGCACCGAGCTGCTCCGCCAGGTCAGCCGCGGCGCCGAGCATCTCGACGATCTCGATCTCAACCCGATCCTCGCCAAGGTCGATGCCGACGACGCCGAGCGCCGCTTCAGCCTTTCGACCTTCCGCAACGAAGTGCCCGACAGCCTCGATGCGCAGATGATCAAGGATGCCGCCCCGGTCTTCGCCCGCCGCGAGAAGATGCAGCTGACCTATAATGTGCGGAACACCCACCGCGCGGTCGGCACCCGGCTCTCGTCCGAGATCACCCGGCTCTACGGCATGTCGACCCTGGCCGACGGCCATGTCCATGTCCGCCTGCGCGGCTCGGCCGGCCAGTCGCTCGGCGCCTTCCTGTGCAAGGGCGTCACGCTCGAAGTGTTCGGCGATTCCAATGACTATGTGGGCAAGGGCCTGTCGGGCGGCATCATCGTGGTGCGCCCGCTGGTCAGCTCGCCGGTCGAAAGCTGGAAGAACACGATCATCGGCAACACCGTGCTCTACGGCGCGACCTCGGGCCGGCTGTTCGCCGCCGGCCAGGCAGGCGAGCGCTTCGCGGTGCGCAACTCGGGCGCCGAAGTGGTGGTCGAAGGCTGCGGCGCCAATGGCTGCGAATACATGACCGGCGGCACCGCGGTGCTGCTCGGCCAGGTCGGCATGAACTTCGGCGCGGGCATGACCGGCGGCATGGCCTTCGTCTATGACGAGGACGGCAGCTTCGAGCAGCGCGCCAATCCGGAGAGCATCGTCTGGCAGCGCCTCGCCACGCCGCATTGGGAAGCCAAGCTGCGCGGCCTGGTCGAGGCACATGTCGCCGCGACCGACAGCAAATGGGCCGCCGGCCTGCTCGAGGACTGGGATCGCGCGATCGGCAGTTTCTGGCAGGTGGTGCCGAAGGAAATGCTGACCCGCCTGCCGATGCCGCTCAACGACGAGGCAGTCGAGGCGGTGGCGGCGGAGTAAGGATGCCGGCCCGGTTCGTCCGATTCCTCCTTTGGGAGTATCGGCGCGATTGGGCCGTCGCCTTGCTGTTGCTCGGCGTGGGGGCGCTTGCCTGCTGGTGGGCCTGGGAGAAGCTGCCGCGCCCCGGCACCGCCGCCGTCGTGGCAACAGGCACCATCTTCGATCTGCGGCAGGGCCTCCCTTCGGGGGGCAAGTACACCCTCGCAAATGGTCCGATAGCGGTGATCGACGTCACGATGCCGGGCGGCGGCGTACAGCGGTTCACGGGGGATAGGCGCCTGATCGAACGATGCCGCCGCGGCGACCCGGTTCGCCTGACGCGCAAGGAAAACAGCCTCGGCCAGTCCGAATGGATGCTGACCGCCGATTCCTGCGGCACCGTTTTCTGATTCCACCTTCAAGGGAGGAACAAAACGGCTCGTCGCAACGGGCTCCGCATGCGCCAACTATCTGTGATATAAGGCGCCGCTATCCGATCCGACTCCGGAGCCCGTCATGCGTCTCGTCCTCACTGCCGCCCTGTTGTGCGCCGCCGCCACGCCGGCGCTTGCCCAGACCCAGCCGGAGCCGAGCACCCGCGACAAAACCGAGGCGCTCGCCCGCGCGCTCAACAACCCGATGGTGCAGGAAGGGGCGGCCGCGATGCTGACCAACCTGGCCGGCATCGTGCTAGACACCCGCGTCGGCCCGGTCGCCCATTATGTCGATCCGACGATCGACGAGAACGAGACGCTCGGCGACATCCAGCGCCGTCGCGATCCGGACTTCGACCGGAATTTCCACAAGAACGCGCGCAGCGCTGTGGTGGTCGCCGGCAAGCTGACCGAGGGCGCTGTCCAGATGCAGGACTCGCTCGCCGAGACCGCCGCGCGCCTCCGCGCCGCGCTCCAGCCCCTGCGCGGCGCGCTCGACCCCAAATAAGCGGCTTTTATCGACCAGCGGGTCGGCAAGCGCTTTACGCGGGCGCTCGGCGAGTCCTAAAGCGGCCTCATGTGGCAGCTTTATCAATTCCCCCTCTGTCCCTTCTCGCGCAAGGTCCGGCTGCTGCTGGGCGAGAAGGGCGTCGGCTATGAGCCGGTGCGGGAATCGCCGTGGCTGCGGCGCGACGAGTTCCTCGATCTGAACCCCACTGGTCAGGTACCAGTGATGGCCGATACCGAGCGCGGGGTGACGCTGATCGATTCCTCGGTGATCTGCGAATTCTTCGAGGAGACGGTCAACAAGGCGCCGATGCTCAACGGCACCGCCACCGATCGCGCCGAGATCCGTCGCCTGACGATCTGGTTCGACACCAATTTCTACGCCGAGATCACTGCGCCCCTGCTCCATGAGCGGATGCTCAAGCGCATCGTCTACAAGCAGTCGCCCGACGGCCAGGCGCTGCGCACCGCGATGAAGGCGGCGGTCAACCATCTCGATTACATCGATTATCTGCTCGATCACCGCACCTGGCTGGCCGGCCCGACGATGAGCCTGGCCGATCTCGCCGCCGCCGCACAGATCTCGATCGCCGACTATCTCGGCGGCATCGACTGGAAGAGCCACGAGCAGGCCAAGGGCTGGTACGTCCGGATGAAGAGCCGCCCGAGCTTCCGCCCGCTGCTCAGCGAGCGGATGGAAGGCATCCCGCCACCCGCCGACTACGAGAAGCTCGACCTCTAGTGACGGAACTGCACCGTTCTGCTGCATCGCTTGGCTTCTACGGAGACGATCTCGATCCGGACGAGCTGACCGCCGGGCTGGGCGGCGTGCCGACGGTCGGTGTCCGCAAGGGCGGCATCTGGCTTACATCGCGCGGAGCCGAGAAGATCGCATCTACCGGTTCTTGGCGCATCGAGGCCGAGTATCGCTCGCCGGGCGATCTAGATGGGCAGGTTCGCGCATTGTTGGCGCCGCTGACCGGAGACTTCGATATCTGGCGCGACTTTTCCACGCGTTTCGGGGGCAGGATCTTCGCAGGCGCCTTCCTCGCCGAGTGGAATGAAGGTGCACGGCTCGAGGCGGACACTATCGCCGCGCTCGCCGAACGCGGATTGTACTTCGATCTCGACATCTATGCTCCGGAAGACACGACAGAATGAAACTCCCGGCGCCGCCATGCGCTTTTCCGGCAAAGGCCTGATCATCCCGATCGACCGGTCACCGGAGCGTCTATGCTCGAACATCTTCCCCATTGGCTCGGCAAGGCGCTGAGCCCCTTTCGCGCCGGTGCCGACAAGCTGGCGATCGTCCGGCCCGAGCTCGCCGCCGAGGGCGTGATCCATCTCGCCAGCCCGGCCTTCGCGAATGGCGCGCGGCTGCCCGAGCGCTTCACCGCCGATGGTGAGGGCGTGTCGCCGCCGCTCTTCTGGACCGGCGTGCCCGAAGGCACTTCGCGGCTGGTGCTGATCGTCGAGGATGCCGATGCACCGACGCCGCAGCCGGTGGTGCATGCGATCATATGGGGCCTGCCGCTCGAAGGCGATCTCAAGGAAGGCGAGATCGCGCCGGATGGAGAAGGCGGCGCGGACGGCGAGGATGTCGGCCGCAACAGCCGCTTCGTCGAAGGCTGGCTGCCACCCGATCCGCCCAATGGGCATGGCGCACACAACTACGCCTTCCAGGTCTTCGCGCTGAGCGAAGGCGAGGACCCGGGCGAGAATCCGGGCCGCGGCGCGGTGCTGCGCGAGATGGAGGGCCGTGTGATCGCCGCCGGCCTGCTCACCGGCACCTATTCGCGCGGCGAGGAAGCGCCAACCGGCCCGATCGGAGCGAGCGCCACCGCCTGATCTCGGGGCGGTTCGAAAGGCGCTTGCCCCGCCGGCGGGGGCCTGCCACCTGATGCTCTCCTGGCGGGGAGCATCATGCGGAAACGGTTCGCGCGAACATTTGCATTGGCGCTCACCGTCCTGCTCGGCGGCTGCTGGGCGCATTCCTATCCGATCAGCGAGCGGTTCCTCGCCCCGGCCGATCTCGATCCGGCAGCGGCGCGACGGGCGGAGCTGTTCGTCGACATGAACGGCACCTTCTACCCCGATGGCTGGCGCGGCTATGCCGACGGCAGGAAGCTGAAGACGGACAGCCTGCTCGACGAGGCGGTGCGCAAGCCCGGGCTCGATGCGCTGATCGCCCGCGAAGAGGCTCGGCAGCTCGCCGATATCGAGGCGTTCGCGCGCGGCAAGAAGCGGATCTTCGTGCTGATCCACGGCTTCAACAGCGCGATCGAGGATAGCGAGCCGCCCTTCGACACGATCGAGGCGCAGCTCGATCTCGGTCCGGACGACGGCGTGATCCGCTTCAACTGGGACGGGCTCACCGGCAAGCTGCTCGGTGCGGGCAAGATCTGGTTCCACGCCACCGCAACCAGCCAGCTCGCCGGATCGCGGGGCCTGCGCCGGGTACTGGCGCAGATCCAGGGCAAGCAGATCTACCTGATCAGCCACAGCCGCGGTGCTTCGGTGATCCTGAGCGCGCTCGGCAATCCGGTCTATCATCCCGGTTTCATCGCCAGGACCCGCAAAGTCACCACGGCCTGGCAGGGCGACTATTCGGCGCTGCTCACCCCGCCGCCTTTGCCCGACCGGCACAACCGCATCCACGCGCTGATGCTGGCGCCGGCGATCGGGCGGATCGACTTCTGCGACCAGTCGCAGCAGGCGGCGATCGATCGAGGCGAGCCTTGCGGAAAACTGCGCGACCTGGGGCCGCAGCTGGCGAGCCTGCGCTACACGGTCAATCGCGGCGATCCGGTGCTGGACAAGTTCATCGGGCTGAGCGCCAAGTTCAACCCCACCGATTTCGGGCTGAAGCCGGAGCTGGGCGAGGCGGTCCGAGCGGAGGGCGGCTATTGCGGCATGCTCGGCTATGGCTTCCGCGAACCCGAGCCGTTCCACGCCTTCCGCCGCTATGCGCGGCACGAAGCGTTCACCGCGATGCTCGAGGACGAAGGCATATTGAAGCCGGGCGTATTCCACCCCTTCAAGCTGGTGCCGTCGCCGGGGTGGAGACCCTGCCCGGCGCGATAGCGCGCGGGATCAGCCGTTCACCACCGTCCCGCCATTGGGATGGAGAACCTGGCCCGACATGTAGCTGGCATCCTCGCAGGCAAGGAACAGGAAGGCCGGCGCCACCTCATTGGGCTGGCCCGGCCGGCCCATCGGGGTGCTCTCGCCGAAATGCGCGAGCTTCTCGGGCGAGGCGCCGCCCGAGGGGTTGAGCGGCGTCCAGATCGGCCCGGGCGCCACGGCATTTACCCGGATGCCCTCGCCGACCAGATTCTCGGAAAGGCTGCGGGTGAAGGCAGTGATCGCGCCCTTGGTGCTCGAATAGTCGAGCAGCTCCTTCGATCCCTGATACATGGTGACCGAGGTGCAGTTGACGATCGCGGCGCCCTTTTTCAGGTGTGGGCGCGCCGCTTGCGTGAGGAAGAACATCCCGAAGATGTTGGTCTGGAAGGTGCGGCGCAGCTGATCCTCGGCGATGTCTGTGATGTCCTTGTCCGGATGCTGCTCGCCGGCATTGTTCACCAGCACGTCGATCCGGCCGAACCGGTCGATCACCTGGGCGATGGCAGTGTCGCAGAAATCCTTGTCGCCGACATCGCCGGCTATGGTCAGCACCTCGCGGCCTTCGCCGCGCACGATCTCGGCGGTTTTCGCCGCATCGCCATGCTCGCACAGATAGAGGATCGCGATATCGGCGCCCTCGCGGGCGTAGAGCGCGGCGACCGCGCGGCCGATGCCGCTGTCGGCGCCGGTGATCACGGCAACCTTGCCCTGGAGGCGGCCGGAGCCGGGGTATCGCGGTTCCCAGTCTGGCTTGGGTTCGAGCGCGCTCTCCTCTCCGGGCAGCGCGTCTTCGTGGATCATCTCGGCGGTTTCGCTCATCTTGATATCCTCCTGGGATACCTTGGGAAACCTGTCGGGGCGGGCCGAGGTTCCGCCGTTGGAGGCCGCCGCCGGGCGGCTCGGCAGGGTTCAGCCGAAGTGGCTGAAACCCTGCAGGCCGACCGTGGCGATCGTCATTGCGGTGAAGGCGAACGACGCCACACCGATCATCAGGCTACGTGTCATGCTTATCCTCTCCCTTCCGTCAGTTCCGCCGGCGATCATGCGACCGGGAACGCGGAGGACGAGAAGAGCAGGATGCCATAGCTGAGGACGACTGCGCCGATGACGGCAACGCTGTGCTGGAACGAGCTGATACGAACGGCCATTTGAGTAACTCCCTGTCTGTGTTCGGCTGCCGGACCATCCGGCTGCCGATGCCAGATGAATTGCAGGGAGCGTGCCAATTTTCTAAGTGCTTGATTTTGCTGAGGGCGCGTTAGAAAGTTACGCGAGGTTGGGAAATTTCACACCAAGCTATGGTGTATTTTCCCAATCAAAGGCGGACAGTAGGTGTCCGATTCCGGTCAGTCGATGCGGACGCAGTTCCGGCCGCCATTCTTGGCAGCGTAACAGAGCTGGTCGGCCCGGTGGAACACGGTGCCGAACACTTCACCATGCTGCGCCGGGCTCAGGCCAGCCGAGAAGGTAATTTCGCCGAGCGGCGCATCGGTCTCGCGCAGGCGGTAGCGCTTGGCGGAGACGGCGAGGCGGGCACGATCGAGCACTTCGCGAGCGCCCTTGAGGTCGAGCCCGGTGAACAGCACGACGAACTCCTCGCCGCCATAGCGGGCGACGAGATGATTCTTGCAGGTGTCCGACAGCGCCTCGCCAAGCGCCTTGAGCACGCGGTCGCCGACGACGTGACCGAAGCGGTCGTTGACCGACTTGAAGTGATCGACGTCGCACACCGCCATGCAGATCTTCGCGCCGGCCGCGGCCTGGGCGGCATAGGCTTCCTCGAAGGCACGGCGGTTGGGCAGACCGGTCAGCGGATCCTTGCGGGCATTGTCACGCGCTTCCTCGAGCTTGGTGCGCAGCTCATTGGCCTCGCGATTGGCGCTTTCGAGCCGCTCCTCGGCATTGCGGACCCGCTCGAGCATCGTCGCGGTGATCCGGGTGATCTCGTTCCCGTCGCCCCCCGAGCTACGCATCGCCTGCGCGCTGGCGGCGAGGTCGCGGCCGAAATCCTTGGTCTCGGCGCGCATCGCGGTGACCATGTCCTGGAAGCCCTCGACCTGCATCTGGGTCTGGGCCACCAGCCCCTGGGCCTTCTCCACCGTTGCGGTCGGCGTGCCGGCAACCGGCTGGAGGTCGCAGTTCAGCGTCTCGATGTCGCGCCGGGTGAGGCGGACGCCGCCATCGGTAAGCACATGCACCGCGCGGGCCAGCGGACCGTCGGGATTGGCGAGGAGCTGATAGGCGAACGCATAATTGGCCGGATCGGGATCCAGCCGCTGGTCCACCAGAAATTCTCCGATTCGGTCGTACAGGTCACGCGCGGCCTGAGAACCGCTTGCTGCCCGGACGGCCTTGGCCGCGACCATCTGCTTCACTGCCTCACCCAAATTGGCCAGACGGTGTCCCTCAACACCGCCTCGCCGGGCAAATTAGGGCGCAACTGCTAACATCCGGTGAGCAAAGCCTGCGGAGTCCTGAAAATATCAGTGCCTGAATATCAGTGCTTATGGGCAGCCTTGTACTTCTGCACCGCCTCGAGCGAGAGCCGGATATGGCCGGCCGGGCTCATGTCCGAATGGGCGAAGATGATCTTGCCGTTCGGCGCGATCACATAGGAGGTACGGCTGGTGATCTTGGTGGCGGTGCCGTCCGGCTTGGTCAGCTGCACGTCATAGCCCTTGACGATCTCGGGGCTGGCGGCGGCGACGGCGAACTTGCCCGCGCACTTCTCGGCCGAGAAGGCCTCGAGCTTGTCGATATTGCCCGCGGTCATGCCGATCACGCTCGCGCCGGCCTTCTGGAAATCGGGCAGCGCCTCGGCGAACGCGTGCGCCTCCGCATTGCAGCCCTCGGTGAAGGCGGCGGGGAAGAAATAGAGGACGACCGGGCCCTTCTTGAGCGCGGCCTTGAGGTTCACCGTGAACGGCTTGCCCGCCATCGCGCCCGGCGCGGTGAAATCGGGGGCGACCTGGCCGGTGTTCAGCGCGGCGGTGGCCGGCATGCCGAGCGCCAGGGTGGTGGCGGCTGCTGCGATCAGAAACTTGCGCATGGCGATGCTCCTTGAGGGTCTTTCCGGTCAGCGGGTGAGGGCGATGCCGATCCGGGCATGGGTGTCATTCTTGCGATAATCGTCCAGTGCCTCGCCATAGCCGGTGAACGCCTGTCCGAAGATATAGAAGCCCACACCCTTGGCAATCCGCGCGAGGGGGTAGGAGACGAACAATTCCGCCGCGCCCTTGCCCGTATCGAAATTGCCGCGGCCGGTGAGCGAGAGCTTGAGCCCGTCGCGCTGGCCGATCGCCGCGGTGAGGCTGGTATAGCCGAAATAGTCCTTCACGTCGGGCGCGGTGCCGAGCTGGCCGACATAGAACCAGGCCTGGGGCGCGATATCGACATGCCAGTCGCCGCCCAGGTCGAACGTCTTCTCGGCGCGCAGATAGACCCGGTTGATATCGACCGAATCGAGTTCGCCGCGCCCGTTCGAATCATGGCGATAGCCGAGCGCGACCTTGGTGGTTTCGTCGAACGGAATATCGGCATAGATTTCGGGGCTGTAATTGGTCGAGCGGAACGGGCCCGAGGGCTGGTTCAGCGCCCAGAACATCGTCTGGGTGTAGGCGAAGCGAAGGTTGCCGAGCTTGAGCGGCGCCTTTTCGGCGAACGGGCGGAAGGCGAAGCTCACCTGCAGCTTGCCGCCGGCATCCTTCAATCCGAACGCGCCATAGATCGGCTCGTGCGCTTCGAACCGGTCGGCGAAGGCGGCCGAGCTGCCGGTCGAGCTCTGCACCACCGTCTCGCCCTCGGGAATGTCGGCGGCGGCGGCATGCTGCTCGGACGGCGGCACGGCGCGCCCGGCGACGCTGACCGGCACGTAGCGCGCCTTGGCGAAACCGTGCGGGGCAACGGTGGGCAGGGGCCCGGGCGCGCGCTCCAGCACCAGCCGGGTGCCGTCGACCGCGGTGATCTCGATCTGGCGCGGACCGGCATCGGTGACCGGCATCTCGCCTTCGTTGATCAGGAACACCTCCACGCCGCGCAGCGCCTCGGTCTCGGAGGCGGGCTGGGCGGGGACGGCACGCAGGCTCTGCGCCGCGGCAGGCGTGGCGGCGAGCAGCGCGGCAGGGATCAGCAGGCGGCGCGTGGACATTGGCGCGTGGAGTGGCAGGGGTTTGTGACCTTGGCGAGTCAGAATCTGAAGTCTAGGGCAGGGGACATGCCAGTAACCGCCGCAGACATCGCCCTCGCCGAACGCCTTGCCGATGCGGCAGGCGCCGCGATCCTCCCCTTTTTCCGCTCGGAGCATGGGCTCGAGGCCAAGGAGGACCAGTCCCCGGTCACTCTCGCCGATCGCGCCGCGGAAGAGGCGATGCGCAAGTTGATCATCGCCGAGCGGCCGATGGACGGCATCCAGGGCGAGGAGTTCGGGGTACGCGAAGGTACCAGCGGGCGGGTCTGGGTGCTCGACCCGATCGACGGCACCCGCGCCTTCATCGCCGGCCGGCCGATCTTCGGCACGCTGATCGCGCTGGTCGAGCAGGGCTGGCCGCTGCTCGGCATCATCGACCAGCCGGTGACCAAGGAGCGCTGGCTGGGCGTCGCGGGCCGGCCGACCCTGTTCAACGGCAAGCCCGCCGAGACGCGCCGTTGCCGCGAGCTCGACCAGGCGATCCTCGCCACCACCAGCCCGGCCCTGTTCGGCGACGACCAGCTCCACGCCTTCGAGCATCTCGACGCCTCGGTGATGAGCGTGGTGCTGGGCGGCGACTGCTACAATTACGGCTGCGTCGCCAGCGGCTGGATGGACGTGGTGGTCGAGGCGGGGCTCAAGCTCCACGACTTCGCCGCGCTGGTGCCGATCGTCGAAGGCGCGGGCGGGCGGATGTGCGACTGGCAGGGCGATCCGCTCCATGCCGGCAGCAACGGCGAAGTGATCGCGGCGGGCGACCCCGCGCGAATCGACGACATCCTCGAGGCGCTGGCCTGTCGCGGCGGTCATGGACAGGGCCATGATCACGGGCACTGAGCGGCCCTCGAAGTGCACGAAGTACATGCCAGGAGCACGTTTTCTGCGGGATCGAACGGCTTCCGTCCCATAGGCGGATGCCTGCGGCGCCAGCACAGCAGGCGAAATCCTACAAGGCGCTGTTGCCCACAGACTTGGCCGCGCTAACCTTGCTCGATGAAAGAGGAGCAGGTTTGCGGTCACCCCAATGCCGAGCAACTGGCTGGGGCCTTTTCCGCGACGTTGCGTACGCAGGCGATCGAGGCGGGGCAGGCGATCGAGCGCGAGGTGCTGCGCTTCGAACGTTGGCGCACGGAATATTGGCATCGTTTCCCGGTCCGCCTGGGCGGCGAGACGCTGCATCTGCCGAGCCGGCTCTATCTCCTGTCGAGTGGCGGTAGCGAGGGACCGGACCGGACGACCTGGCTGATGCAGCGCGCGCTCATGTCGCGGAATCACGACGGCTATGACCGCCAGCGCGCCGCACGCGACCTGCTCGCCGATCCCCGGCCCTGGGCGGCGCCCTTCCTGGTCGCGCTGATCGGCGAATATGTCGTCGAGATCCTCGATGACATCGAGGCTGCGATGTCGCCGGCGCTGCACGCACAGCTCCACGCCTTCCTCACCGGCGATCCCGATTTCTGGTACCTCACCAGGCAGCGGGTGGTGAGTTACTGGCAAGTCTATCACCACCAGCGGACGGCGCGAGCCGACTATGTCGGGACCCGCCTGATCAAGCTGCTGGAGGCGCCGCCGGCCTGAGCCTTATTCCTTCGCCGGCGCGCCGATCGACCAGGTGAAGCCATAGGGATCGTCGACCTGGCCGTAGCGATCGCCCCAGAACTGGTTGTCGAGCGGCAGGCGGACGACGGCACCGGCATCGAGCGCGCGCTGCCACCAGGCGTCGGGATCGTCGACCTGGAGATGGAGCGTCACGCCCGCGGGCGGCGCGATGCCGCCGGTCCATTCGGGGAAATCGTCATTGAGCATCAGGTGGCCGCCATTGACCAGCAGATGCGCGTGCATCAGCCGCTTGCCATCCTCGGCGAGGTGGCGCGCAAGCTCCTCGGCGGCAAAGGCCGTCTTGTAGAAGTCGATCGCCTCGCCCGCCTTGCCTTCGCGCACGGTGAGATGCGCGGTGACGCCGCCCTTGGGTCCTTCCTGTCCGGCCATGTTCCTGCTCCTTCGAGTCGGTTGTCGCGAATCTAGGCTGGTTCGGCGGCTTCGGACAGCAGGCCGGCACCTGCAGGACTCAATCCTTCTTGCCGCGCTTGCCGCTCTCCGACTTGCTCGTCGTGCCGCGGCCGACATCGTCGCGCGGCTTGCCCTTGCTGGTGCGCTGGGCGACGGCCCGGGCACCCTCGAGGACCGGGCCGCAATCGGCCGCCTTGGCATCGCCGACATCGACGAATGCGATGATCGCGGCGAACGGGCTGGCGAAAACGCCCAGGCCAAGCCCCACGCCGGCGCGCGCGACCAGCTCGGGTGAGATCACGTCCAGGCCCGGCCGGGCGAAATAGCCGTTCAGCCCGACCGGCGACTGGCCGGAGAACAGGCTGAACTTCTTGCCGTCGGCACGAATGGCGAGATCGATGCTCTCGTTGCGGAAGCTGAACCCGCCGCGGCCGAGCACGACGTTCTTCTGGGTGTCGATCAGGATCGGGTCCGCTGCGGCGATGCCGTTCCGCACCGTGAAGCCGATCAGCCCGCAATTGATCTGCACCGGCTCCTTGAGCTTCTTCTCGAACATCTTCTGGACGAAGGTGCCGATATCGATCTCCGACAGCTGGATGTTGCGCGTCCACATGCTGCCGCGCGGCAGGATCACCGCGATGCGGCCGTTCGAATTGGCCAGCGATTCGCGCACGCTGTCACCCGCGCCGGTCATCTTCACCCGCGCCTTGATGGTGCCGCTGGTGCCGCTCTGCTCGACACCGAAGCCCGCGAGCAGCGTGCCCATCGGGGTGGGCGAGAGGCGGATGTCGTAATCGGTGAAGACCGGCTGCTTGCGCGCATCGATGGTGATGTCCGAGCTGACCGTGCCGCGCGCCATGCTGAAGTTGAGCGGGCTCAGCTTGAGCAGCATGTTGTCGAGGTCGAGCCCCAGCTCGATGTTCGAGACCGGGAAGCTCGGCGCCCGCACGTCGCGCACCGTCCAGTGGACCTTGGCATCGAAGTTCCTGAGCGCGTCCACGCGCAGCCTGGCGTCCGGCAGGATGCGCGGCGTGCCCGAGACCTGGGTGATCGCGCCGGCCGCGCCCTTCGCCGCCAGCGTATTGGGATTATAGCCGATGAAGGGACCCGCATCGACGATATCGAGTGTATCGGTGGCGAGCTGCGCGGTGAGCAGCATGCGCGGGCGCGTCATCTTCACGGTCATCTTGCCGGCAATGTCCGAATCGCCGAATCGGCCCTTGAGCCCGGTGAAGCGCCATTCATCGCCCTGCTTGGTCAGCGCCGAGCGCAGGCGATAGGTGCGCGTATCGGGCACGGCGATGCCGGCGAGCATGAAGATGTCCGCCAGGTTCTGGCCACGTACGTCCATGTGCAGGTCGGCGCCCTCGATCTCGGTGGCACCGGGCAGGGTGCCCGCAACATCCAGCTGGGTGCGCACGCCCTCGGCATGGAGCTTGAGCTGGTTCCTGCCGCCCGAGACGGTGGCGTTGGGGGTGAGCAGCGCGCCGTTCAGGACGAAGCGGGTGCCGCGCGCCGTGCCGCTGCCGTCGAACGAGATGGTCGAGGCGAACTGGGTGTCCCTGGCCTCGACGGTGTGGACGCGGATCGCCGCTTCGATCTGCATCCGCGGATCGGCGTAGCGGATCAGCGTGCCCTGGAGCAGCGCGCGGCGGATCGCGGGCAGGTCAAGCGGCTCGCCCTTCTCCTCGCTGAAGGTCCATGTGTTGCGCTTGCCGGCCTTGTCCCATTGCAGGTCGACCTGGCCGTTCTCCAGGCTCAGCCAGTTGATCCGGCGCCTGCCGGTGATCAGCGACCAGGTGGAAATGCGCGAATCGATGCGCTTCGCCTCGAAGAAATTGCCCTTGCCGGCCCATGCCGGGTTGGCGATCGTCATCCGCTCGGCGACGAACTTCACGTTGAACGGATCGAGATAGAGCTGGAAGTCGCCGGCGACCTTCACCGCGCGGTGGGTCTGGCCCGCGACGATTCGCTCGAAGGTATGCTTGAGGAAGCGGCCCTTGGTGACGAAGAGTATGGTCCAGGCGAGCACCAGCAGGCCGAGGATGGTGGCAACGACCGCGATGACGCTGGCAAGCGGCGTGCCGAGCGCGCGAATCGGCCTGGCCGGGGCGCCGGCGGGGGCAGGGGCCGTATCGGCGGCGGAAATTGGGGAGTCCCGGTCTGCCATGGGGAGAAAAAGCCCCAGTTCCTCCGCGGGTTCCGACTCGGGTTGCGCTACGCCGGGGTTTGGGCTAGGGGCCCCGCTTTCCGCGATCGTAGGGATGCGCCGGCTGAATGGGCTGCCGCGCGTGTCCGCAATCGTCGAACTATAAGGAGACGAAAATGCCCAAGCTCAAGACGAAGAGCGGCGTCAAGAAGCGCTTCAAGCTCACCGCCACTGGCAAGGTGAAGCACGGAGTCGCCGGCAAGCGCCACCGCCTGATTTCGCACAACGCGAAGTACATCCGCCAGAACCGCGGCACCTCCGTGCTCGCCGACGCCGATACCGCCCGCGTTATCGCGTGGGCGCCGTACGGCCTGAAGTAAGGAGGGCCTGGAAAAATGGCACGAGTTAAGCGTGGTGTAACCACCAAGGCCAAGCACAAGAACATTCTTGAGCAGGCAAAGGGCTATCGCGGTCGTCGCAAGAACACGATCCGCATCGCCCGTCAGGCCGTCGAAAAGGCCGGCCAGTACGCGTATCGCGACCGCAAGGTTAAGAAGCGGACCTTCCGTGGTCTGTGGATCCAGCGCATCAACGCCGGTGTCCGCGCCGAGGGCCTGACCTATTCGCAGTTCATGCACGGGCTGAAGCTCGCCGGCATCGAGCTGGACCGCAAGGTCCTGGCCGATATCGCGATGAACGAAGGCGAAGCCTTTACCGCCATCATCGCGCAGGCGAAGGCGGCTCTGCCCCAGGCCGCCTGAGCGACCTGACGCGTAGAAGAAAATGGGGCGTCGGTGGCAACACCGGCGCCCTTTTTCTTTGGCGCTGTCACCGCTAGAGGCTCCCTCGACGAAATGAGGATTTGATGACGACCGATCTGGATCAGCTGCGGACCGACCTGCTCGGCTCCATCGAGGCAGCCGCGGGGCTCGACGCCGTGGAAGCGGTGCGCGTGCAGGCGCTCGGCAAGCAGGGCGTGGTGACGGGCCTGCTCAAGACGCTGGGCGGGATGAGCCCCGAGGCGCGCCAGGTGGAAGGACCGCGCATCCACGCGCTGCGCGAGGCGGTGACGGAGGCATTGGCGGCGCGCAAGGCGGGGCTGGAAAAGGCGGCGCTCGATGCGCGCCTCGCCAGCGAGACGATCGACATGACGCTGCCGGTCGACGGCGTGCCCGCGGGCAGCGTGCATCCGGTCAGCCAGGTGATGGACGAGCTGGCGGAGATCTTCGCCGATCTCGGCTTCGCGGTCGCCACCGGTCCCGAGATCGAGGACGACTGGCACAATTTCACCGCGCTCAACATCCCCGAGACGCATCCGGCCCGGGCGATGCACGACACCTTCTATTTCCCGCGCGAGGAAGATGGCAGCCAGAAGTACCTGCTGCGCACCCACACCTCGCCGGTGCAGATCCGCACGATGGTGGCGAACAAGCCGCCGATCCGGATCATCGCGCCGGGCCGCGTCTACCGCTCGGACAGCGACGCGACGCACACGCCGATGTTCCACCAGATCGAAGGGCTGGTGATCGACAAGGGGATCACCCTCGGCCACCTGAAATGGACGCTGGAGACCTTCCTCAAGGCATTCTTCGAGCGCGACGACATCGTGCTGCGCCTGCGCCCGAGCTATTTCCCGTTCACCGAGCCGTCGGCCGAAGTCGATGTCGGCTTCACCTGGCAGAACGGCAAGCGCGTGATCGGCGGCGATCCGCGCAAGAGCGACAATGGCGGCTGGATGGAAGTGCTCGGCTCCGGGATGGTCCACCGCAAGGTGATCGAGAGCTGCGGGCTCGATCCCAATGAATGGCAGGGTTTTGCATTCGGCACCGGCGTCGACCGGCTGGCGATGCTCAAATACGGGATGGACGACTTGCGCGCCTTCTTCGACGGCGATCTGCGCTGGCTCAGGCATTACGGCTTCTCGGCGCTCGACATTCCCACGCTGAGCGGGGGAGTGGGCGCATGAAGTTCACCCTGAGCTGGCTCAAGGAGCATCTCGACACCACCGCCTCGGTCACCGACATCGAGGAGGCGCTGACTCGCGTCGGCCTCGAAGTGGAAGGCGTGGAGAATCCGGGCGAGAAGCTGAACGGCTTCCGCGTGGCGAAGGTGCTCACCGCCGAGCGCCACCCCCAGGCCGACAAGCTGCAGGTGCTGACCGTCGATACCGGCGAGCAGGTCCTCCAGGTCGTCTGCGGCGCGCCCAATGCGCGCGCAGGGCTGGTCGGCGTGCTCGGCACCCCGGGCGCGGTGGTGCCGGCCAATGGCATGCAGCTGAAGGTCGCTGCTGTGCGCGGCGTCGAATCGAACGGCATGATGTGCTCGACCCGCGAGCTCGAGCTCGGCGACGATCATGACGGCATCATCGAGCTGCCCGCCGACGCGCCGATCGGCACGGCATTCGCCGACTATGCCGACTTGAACGACCCGGTGTTCGACATCTCGATCACCCCGAACCGCCAGGACTGCATGGGCGTGCGCGGCATCGCGCGCGATCTCGCCGCCGCAGGCCTCGGCACGCTCAAGCCGCTCGACGCCGAGCCGGTGGCGGGCGAAGGCGCGGGCCCCGAAGTGAAGATCGAGGCGCCCGAAGGCTGCCCGGCCTATTACGGCCAGACGGTCAGCGGCGTCACCAACGGTGCCTCGCCCGAATGGATGCAGCGCCGGCTCAAGGCGATCGGGCAGCGTCCGATCTCGGCGCTGGTCGACATCACCAACTATGTGATGATCGATCTCGGCCGCCCGCTGCACGTCTATGACAAGGCCAAGCTGTCGGGCGCGCTGACCGTGCGCAAGGCGAAGGCCGGCGAGCAGGTGCTGGCGCTCAACGAGAAGACCTACTCGCTCGACGAGACGATCACCGTGATCGCCGACGCGAACGGCGTGCACGATATCGGCGGCATCATGGGCGGCGAGGACACCGGCGTGTCCGAGACGACCACCGACGTGGTGATCGAATGCGCCTGGTTCGATCCCGACCATATCGCCCGCGCCGGCCAGAAGCTGATGCTGACCAGCGATGCCCGCTCGCGCTTCGAGCGCGGCGTCGATCCGGAATTCCTGGAAGACGGCATCGCGATCGCGACGCGGCTGGTGATCGAGCTGTGCGGCGGCAAGGCGAGCGAAGTGACCCGCGCCGGCACGCTGCCCAAGGTGGGCGTGACCACCGGCTACGACCCGAAGCTCGCCGAGACGCTGGGCGGCCTCGCCGTGCCGGCGGCGCGCCAGGTCGAGATCCTCGAGAGCCTGGGCTTCACCGTCCAGCCGCTCGACGGCAATGGCGATCCGGTGGACCTCGACAAGGGTTTCGACGCGCTGCGCGTCACCGCGCCGAGCTGGCGCCGCGACGTGGACGGCCCGGCGGACCTGGTCGAGGAAGTGATCCGCATCGAGGGCATCGACAATGTCCCCTCGACGCCGCTGTCGCGCGTGCCCGGCGTGGCCAAGCCGACCGCGACGCCCGAGCAGAAGATCGAGCGCAAGCTGCGCCGCAACGCCGCGGCGCGTGGCCTCAACGAAGCGGTGACCTGGAGCTTCGTCTCCGAAGCCGAGGCGGCGCCGTTCGGCGGCGGTGCCTGGACGCTGGCCAACCCGATCAGCGAGGACATGAAGGTCATGCGGCCGTCGCTGCTGCCGGGCCTGCTCGCCGCGGCGGAGCGCAACCTCAAGCGCGGCGCGACCTCGGTGCGCCTGTTCGAGCTGGGCCGTCGCTATCTGGCCGAGGGCGAGCGCCCGACGCTGAGCGTGCTGCTCGCCGGGGCGAAGAGCCCGCGCGGCTGGCAGGGCGGCAAGGCGCAGCCCTTCACGGCGTTCGATGCCAAGGCCGAAGCGATCGCGCTGCTCGAGGCAGCCGGCGCACCGGTGGCGAACCTGCAGGTGATGGGGGAGGCGGGCGAGGTCTGGCACCCGGGCCAGTCGGCGACGCTGCGGCTCGGACCGAAGACGGTGCTGGCGGCGTTCGGCATGGTCCACCCGAGCGTGCTCAAGGCGTTCGACCTCGACGGCGATGTCGCCGCGGTCGAGCTCTATCTCGATGCGCTGCCTGCCAAGCGCGGCGGGACCGGCTTCATGCGCACAGCCTATACGCCGCCGGCGCTGCAGGCGGTGACGCGCGACTTTGCCTTCCTCGTTCCTACCACGCTGGCGGCGGGCGATCTGGTCCGCACCGTGAAGGGCGCGGACAAGGCGACCATCGTCGATGCGCGGCTGTTCGACCTGTTCACCGGCACCGGCGTGCCGGAGGGGCAGAAGAGCCTCGCCATCGAAATCACGCTGCAGCCGGGCGAGAAGAGCTTCACCGACGAGGAGCTGAAGGCAGTCGCCGACAAGGTGGTCGCCGCCGCGACGAAGCTCGGCGCCACGCTGCGGGGCTGATGCGATGATCGACCGGTTCCTCCCCAGCCTGGACGGCAAGATGGAGGATCCGGTCGACTTCACCTGCATGACGGTGTCGATGCCCGGCGATCTCGATCCGTTCGAGCGCCATGGCCGCTTCGCCATCCATCTCGACGCCGAGCTGCGGCTGGCGGGGCTCGGCTGCTGCTCGGGCGGCGGCACGCTCTACACGCATGTCGACTTCGACGCCGACGACCCGACCGAGGGAGCCGACGCCGCCACCATCCTCGACATCAACGCCACCGATGTGGAGCATGCGCGGGCGCTGCTCCGCCTGCATCTGCCCGAACTCGGCGCGCCGGCGGGAACGCTGGTCCAATATGGCCCGCACGAGGACCGGTTCGACGGGGAGAGCTGGCAGCTGCACGAGCCACGCGGCGACCTGCAACAGGAATAGCCGAGCGCGACCAATCACTTCCCCGCTTGCCCTATAAGAAAGCGTAGCAGCGAAAAATGCAGGTGCGCCGTGCACCTGACGGGTGCAGACGCGTTGGCGGATCATGACGGATACAGGGACTGAACCCGGCGGCCATGTCCGCGGCACGGCCGGCTATCGGCGCCTGACGCTGGCGATGCTGTTCGCCGGCTTCTCCACCTTCTCGCTGCTCTATTCGGCCCAGCCGCTGCTGCCCTTGTTCGCCAGCGAGTTCCATCTGAGCGCCGAAGTGGCGAGCCTGGCCATCTCGATCGCCACCGGACCGCTCGCCGTGGCGATCGTCATCGCCGGCATGCTCTCCGACAAGCTCGGGCGGCGACCGCTGATGGTGGCCGCGATGTTCGGTGCGGGGCTGCTGACCATGCTCACCGGGCTGGCGCCGGGCTGGAACAGCCTGCTCGCGCTCCGCCTGCTCACCGGCATCGCCCTGGCCGGCATGCCCGCGGTCGCCATGGCCTATGTCAGCGAGGAGATCGACCCGCGCTCGGTGGGTCCGGCGATGGGACTCTACATCGCCGGCAGCGGGATCGGCGGCATGGCCGGTCGGCTGGGCGTGAGCCTGCTGACCGAACTGATCGACTGGCGCTGGGGACTGGTCGGCGTCGGAATGGTCGGATTGCTGATGGCCGAGGGATTCCGCCGCCTCGCTCCGCCCTCGCGCCGCTTCGTGCCGCAGGCCGTGCACCCGGGCGCGGTACTCGCCGCCGGGCGCGCGCTGCTTCGGGACCGGGCAATGCCCCTGCTCTATGCCGAGGCGTTCCTGCTGATGGGCGTGTTCGTCACCATCTACAATTATGTCGGCTTCCGCCTGCTCGCGCCGCCCTTCGGGCTGAGCCATGCGGCGATCGGCGCGATCTTCCTGCTCTATCTGCTCGGCTCGGTGAGCTCGACCTGGTTCGGGCATCTCGCCGAAAAGCGCGGGCGCCGGCTGGTCTTCTGGATCCCGACGGCGATGCTGCTGGTCGGCGTGGCCCTGACGGCGTCGATGTGGCTGGCGCTGGTGGTGGCGGGGATCGGCATCGTCACCATCGGCTTCTTCGGCGCGCACTCGATCGCGTCGAGCTGGGTCGGAAGGCGCGCCCGTGCGAGCCGGGGGCAGGCGGCGGCCTTCTATCTGTTCTTCTATTATCTGGGTTCGAGCGTGCTGGGCTCGGCGGGCGGGGTCGCCTGGACCGGCTGGGGCTGGACCGGCGTGGCGCTCTATTGCGGGGTGCTGACGGTGCTGGCGCTGGCAATTGCGGCCAAGCTCTCGACCATCCCGCCGCTACCGTTGCCCGAAGTCACCCAGCCGCGGCCGATGGGGGCCGATTGACGCACCGGCGGCGCGTCAACTGCCCGGGGTCATGCGCCTGATTCGGAACCGTCGCTATTCCAGTAGCGCCAGAGGCCCGTCTCGACGCCATCGGTGTACATACCCTCCGCAGCGACCTGGCCATTGTCGTGATAGTCGCGCCAGCTGCCGCTCTCGACACCCTGTACGTAATTGCCTTCGGAGGCGATCTCGCCGTTCGGGTGGTAGGCGACGAAGGGGCCATGCCGAATCCAGCGGCTGCCGTCGTCCGACAGGAAGCGCGAATAGCGGTATCGGATCTTGCCGTCCTCGAACGGTATCTCGGCGACGTTGAGCGCATCCATGCGCCAAAGCTATGCGAGACGCGGGGTATTTCGCAACATGCCACGACGCCTATACGCCAAGCCACTCCAGACCGTTGGGTAGCATCTCAGCGGAGAAATCCACCTGCAGCACCCGGCGGTGCCGTGCGCCGCTGCTGGCCGCAGAGGCGTGGACGATCGGGGTGGCGTAGAGCCAGACATCGCCGGCCTCGGCCAGGCAGGCCGCGGTGCCGCAGCGTTCGACCACCGCCGCCAGCTCGGTTTCGGGAATCCGCCCGAGCCGGTGCGAGCCCGGAGCGATCAGCAAGGGTGCATTGTCCTCGGGCACCGGATCGAGATGGACGCGGATCGTGCGCATCGATTCGATCAGCGCGAAGGGCGGCTCCACGTGGAACATGCCCTGTTTCATCGACCAGGGGCCGAAGCCGGGCAGCTCGCGACGCCCCCGCACTGCGATCGTCCGGTCCTGATGCCAGCCGAGCGCCCAGTTGATGCCCGGGTTCTTGTCGAACAGGATCGCCCGAACCGGGCGCATGCCGGGAAGCAGCGCGCCGAGCGCGTCGGGGCCGAGCAGTTCGGCCAGGCCAGGCACACCGTGGAGGCGAAGTCCCGCGCGATCGGCCGGCTGGCCTTCCGCCAGTGCCGACAGTGCACCAAGAAAAGGGGCGGCCGCACCCGGAAGGTGCGCCGCCCCATCTTCGTTCGGCGAAAGCGCCAAGCTCAGAGCTTCTCGGTCAGCTCCGGCACGATCTTGAACAGGTCGCCGACCAAGCCGATGTCCGCGACCTGGAAGATCGGGGCGTCCTCGTCCTTGTTGATCGCGATGATCGTCTTGGAGTCCTTCATACCGGCGAGGTGCTGGATCGCACCCGAGATGCCGATCGCGACATAGACTTCCGGAGCGACGATCTTGCCGGTCTGGCCGACCTGATAGTCGTTCGGCGCATAGCCCGCGTCCACGGCGGCGCGCGAGGCGCCGACGGCGGCGCCCAGCTTGTCCGCCAGCGGATCGATCTGCGCGTGGAACTGCTCCGACGAGCCGAGCGCGCGTCCGCCCGAGACGATCACCTTGGCGCTGGTCAGCTCCGGACGCTCCGACTTGGCGATCTCGGCACCCGCGAAGGTGGAGAGACCCTTGTCGCCTTCGCCCGACACGGCTTCGATCGTGCCCGAACCGCCGGTGGCGGCCGCCTTGGGGAAGGCGGTGCCGCGCACGGTGATCACCAGCTTCTTGTCGCTGGTCTGCACGGTGGCGATCGCGTTGCCGGCATAGATCGGACGGGTGAAGGTGTCCGCACCCTCGACCGAGAGGATGTCCGAGATCTGCATCACGTCGAGCGCAGCGGCGACGCGCGGCGCGATGTTCTTGCCGGTGGTGGTCGCCGGGAACAGCACCGCGTCATGCGTGCCCATCAGCGACACGATCAGCGGCGCCACGTTTTCTGCCAGGAAATGCTCATAGGCCGCGTCATCGGCGACATGGACCTTGCCCACGCCTTCGATCGCCGCCGCCTGGCTGGTCACGCCATCGACGCCCTTGCCGGCGACGAGGAGATGGACTTCACCGAGCTTCGCCGCGGCGGTGACCGCCGAGAGGGTGGCGTCCTTCAGGCTCTGATTGTCGTGCTCGACCCAAACCAGCGTCTTCATTTCGCGACTCCCAGACCCTTGAGCTTCTCGACCAGCTCGTCGACCGAGCCCACCTTGATGCCGGCCGAGCGCTTGGCCGGCTCGACGACCTTGAGCGTCGTGAGGCGCGGCTTAACGTCGACGCCGTAGTCCGCGACGGTCTTCTTCGCGACCGGCTTGGACTTGGCCTTCATGATGTTCGGCAGCGTCGCATAACGCGGCTCGTTGAGGCGGAGGTCAGTGGTGACGATTGCGGGCAGCTTGAGATCGACCGTCTCGAGGCCGCCATCGACTTCGCGGGTGACCTGCACGCCCTGGCCGCCGAGCTCGACCTTCGAGGCGAAGGTGCCCTGGGGCCAGCCGAGCAGCGCGGCCAGCATCTGGCCGGTCTGGTTGCTGTCGTCGTCGATCGCCTGCTTGCCGAGGATGATCAGCCCCGGCTGCTCCTCTTCGGCGACCTTGGCGAGGAGCTTGGCGACGGCCAGCGGCTCGATCTCGTCATCGGTCTGGATCAGGATGCCGCGGTCGGCGCCCATGGCGCGCGCGGTGAGCAGCACGTCTGTCTCGGCCTTGGCGACACCGATGGTGACGACGACCACCTCGGTCGCGGCGCCCTTTTCCTTCAGGCGCACGGCTTCCTCGATCGCGATCTCGTCGAACGGGTTCATGCTCATCTTGACGTTCGCCAGGTCGACGCCCGTCCCGTCCGCCTTCACGCGGGGCTTAACATTGTAGTCAAGCACGCGCTTGACCGGCACCAGAACTTTCATCGAAATCCTCTCCATCGCTGGAAGAACGGCTGTGCCAACCGCTAATGCCCGAGATTCCGGCCAAGTCCACCCCAAACAGTGATAGGGCATACCCGATCATCGAAAAACCCGCGCGGATGGTCGTTTTGCCGAGGTACCGCGGGTTCACCCGAAATTCAGACGCGAACCTTCACCTTCATGCAGGAAGGGAGAGGACAAATGGGGAAGTACCAGCTGATCATCGGAATGGCGCTGGCAACCGCGGTCGCCACGGCGCCGGCGCTTGCACAGGACGCGCCGGCTGCTGCCAAGGACAAGGCGCCACCCAAGACCATTGCCAGGCCGGGCGGGGCGGTCTCTTCGAGCTATGCGCGCTGCGCGCCCGGCAGCCCGATCGGCGGCATCGTGGTGAAGGGCGGGGTCAATCCGACCAGGCGGGAGGGCGCGGCCGAGCCGGAATGCCCGTCCACGACCAGCAGCGCGACGGTGGAAGGCCGGACCTATACCGGCGGCCGGCGCACGGAAGACGCGGCGCCTGCTGCGGCCGAAACCGCCAAGCTCCCGGCAACCGGGAACATGCCCTCGCGCCTCTCGATGACGCCGACCACCGCCAGGACGTCCGAGCCGCCGGCACCGGCGGACAAGAGCATCAGCGAGAAGGGTGTGGCGGCGTCGAAGCCGCACTGACGAAAAAGGGGCGGAAGAGACCCGGTCTCCTCCGCCCCCTATCGATTCAGCCGGTCAGGTCGCTCAGGCAGCGAGCTTCTTGACCTCGGCCACGATCTTCTTCGCGGCATCGCCCAGGTCGTTCGCGGGAACGATGGCGAGGCCCGAATTGGCGAGGATTTCCTTGCCCTCGGCGACGTTGGTGCCCTCGAGGCGCACGACCAGCGGCACCGAGAGGTTCACTTCCTTCGCCGCGGCGACGATGCCGGCGGCGATGATGTCGCACTTCATGATGCCGCCGAAGATGTTGACCAGGATGCCCTTCACGTTCGGATCGGCGAGGATGATCTTGAACGCCGCGGTGACCTTCTCCTTCGAAGCGCCGCCGCCGACGTCGAGGAAGTTGGCCGGGAACATGCCGTTGAGCTTGATGATGTCCATCGTGGCCATCGCCAGGCCGGCGCCGTTGACCATGCAGCCGATGTCGCCGTCGAGCTTGATGTACGCCAGGTCGTACTTCGAGGCCTCGAGCTCGGCGGGATCTTCCTCCGACTCGTCGCGCAGCTCGGCCAGGTCCTTGTGGCGGAACATCGCGTTCGAATCGAAGCCGACCTTGGCGTCGAGGACGAGGAGGTTGCCCTGCTCGGTCAGCGCCAGCGGGTTCACTTCGATCTGCGCGGCGTCGGTCGCGACGAAGGCGGCGAACAGCGACGACGCGACCTTGGCGGCCTGCTTGCCCTGGTCACCGGTCAGGCCCAGCGCGGCAGCGACGGCGCGGCCGTGGTGCGGCATGAAGCCGGTCGCGGGATCGACGTCGAAGGTGTGGATCTTCTCGGGAGTCGAATGCGCGACTTCCTCGATGTCCATGCCGCCCTCGGTCGAGACGACGAAGGCGACGCGGCCGGTGGCGCGATCGACGAGGAGCGCGAGGTAGAATTCCTTGGCGATGTCGGCGCCGTCGGTGATGTACAGGCGGTTGACCTGCTTGCCGTGCTCACCGGTCTGGATCGTCACCAGCGTGTTGCCGAGCATGTCGGTCGCGTGCGCACGCACCTCGTCGAGCGAGAAGGCGAGGCGGACGCCGCCCTTCGCATCGGGGCCGAGCTCCTTGAACTTGCCCTTACCGCGGCCGCCGGCATGGATCTGCGACTTCACGACGAAGAGCGGCCCGGGCAGCTTCTTGGCGGCCTCGACGGCCTCCTCGACGGTGAAGGCGGCAAAGCCCGCGGCGATCGGCGCGCCGTACTTCGCCAGCAGTTCCTTGGCCTGATATTCATGGATGTTCATGGGAACGCGCCCTCATGGTTATGGCGGGAAGGAGTTTGCGCGTGCCTTAAGCACGACGCGCGCGCGAATCCAAATCTTTTCGCTTTAATTGCGAGTGCGACGTACTCGCAATAAGAAGATGGAAGAGCCGGTATGGCTTGCCGATCAAGGCGTGGCTAGGAAAGGCGCATGTCCCTTGCCCCTGCCCTTGCCCTCGCCGCCGCGCTGCTGCTCGCTCCCGATACCGCCGCCGACACCGCCCATGCGGCGCTCGACAGGCTGGCGGGCTGCTGGGACGCGCCGGGCGAAGTGATGGGCAAGCGAGTCGCGACTCGCGTGCGCGGCGCGTGGCATCTGGGCGGCCGCTACCTGCTGCTCGAGTCGCACGGGCTCGATCCCGCCGATCCCTATGACGCGGCGATCGCGATCGGCGGCCATGACGGCGACCGGCTCAGCGCCTGGTGGATGGACAGCTTCGGCGCCGGCTACAGCGCCGCCGGCAAGGGCCACGCCGACAAGGACGGCGTGCTGTCGATCGACTATGCCTATCCCGACGCCCTCTATGCCAATCGCCTCGAGCCGCTGGGCAAGGGCTGGCGCTGGACGATCACCGCCCGCAAGCCCGACGGCAGCGAGAAGGTCTTTGCCAGCTACGTGCTGACTCCAGCCAAATGCGACGGCACGGCCTTCGCCTTCTGAGCGACAGTGCCTATCTAACCCCCATGTCCCCCTGGCTCGGCCTCGCCCTGTTCCTCGCCACCATCGCCGCGATGGAGGTCTTCGCCTGGGCGATGCACCGCTGGGTGATGCATGGGCCGGGCTGGTTCCTGCACGCGAGCCACCACCGGGCCCGCACCGGCTGGTTCGAGTGGAACGACCTCTATGCCGTGATCTTCGCCATCCCCTCGATCGTCCTGCTCTATGGCGGGGTGCAGGCGGGCTGGTGGCCCGGTTTCACGTGGATCGGTGCCGGAATCGCCGGCTATGGCGCAATCTATTTCGGGTTCCACGACGTGATCGTCCACCAGCGCGTGGCGCATCGCTACGTCCCCCGCTCGACCTATATGAAGCGAATCGTCCAGGCGCACCGGCTCCACCACGCGGTCGAATCGAAGCACGGCGCGGTCAGCTTCGGCTTTCTCTGGGCGCCACCCGCCGAGGAATTGAAGCGCCAGCTCAAGGTCAACAGCGGTTTGGCCCGCTTCCGCGCCAACGCGGATTGACGGCGGCCCCGGTGCCCGACACATGCTTGGGTTTATGGAGCATCTGAACCTCTCCGAGTCCGAGTGGCGCAAGCGCCTCAACCCGGAACAGTTTCACGTGCTGCGCGAGGCGGGAACCGAACCCGCTTTCTCCGGCCGCTTCACCGACAACAAGGCCGATGGCCTCTATCTCTGCGCCGGCTGCAAGCTCGAGCTGTTCGACAGCGCCGACAAATATGATTCGGGATCGGGCTGGCCGAGCTTCACCCGCTCGATCAGCCCGGAGAACGTCACCGAGCATGCCGATGTCAGCCATGGCATGCGCCGGGTCGAGCTGCGCTGCGCGCGCTGCGACGGGCACCAGGGCCATGTCTTCCCCGACGGTCCGCCGCCGACGGGCCTGCGCTACTGCATAAACTCGGCCAGCCTCGATTTTCGTTCACGTGGTGGCAACCACAATGCCGCTAGCGAGCAGGGCTGAGCGCCTGATCCTTGTGAGCGGGCCGAATAGGGCTTAATCGCACTCCCCCGATGCCATCGAAAAACCTGCCAGCCGTGATCCGCACGCCCAAATGGCGTGATTTCTCCTTTTGGAAGCGCGTCTTCTTCTGGACGCTGATCAGCGGAGGCAGCCTGGCGCTGCTCGCGTTCATCGCGCTCCTGATCGCGGTCTATTCGACCAAGTCGACGCTGCCGAGCTTCGACGAGCTGAAATCCTCGCCCAACGGCCAGATGATCCGCGTCCATGCCGCGGACGGCACGGTGCTGGTCTCGCTCGGGCCGAGCTATGGCGAGTGGATCAAGTACGACCGGATTCCCCAGGTGATGAAGGACGCGATCATCGCGACCGAGGATCGCCGCTTCGAATCGCACTGGGGCGTCGATCCGGTCGGCGTCGCCCGCATGTTCTGGCGCGCCAAGCAGCTGCACGACGAGGGCCGGCGCCTGCAGGGCGGCTCGACCATCACCCAGCAGGTGGCACGCACCATCTTCCTGTCGAACAAGTATGATCTCGGCCGCAAGGTGCGCGAAGGCATCATCGCGCTGTCGATGGAGCGCAAGTTCAGCAAGGACGAGATCCTCGAGCTCTATCTCAACAAGGTCTATTTCGGCGGCGGTGCGTACGGAATCGACGCGGCGAGCCGGAAATTCTTCGGCCATCCCGCGACCAACCTGACGCTGGCCGAGGCCGCGGTGATCGCCGGCCTGGTCAAGGCGCCCTCGCATTATTCGCCCACCGCCGATGCCGAGGCCGCAGTCGGCCGCGCCAGCGTGGTGCTCGACCTGATGGCCGAGACCGGCAAGATCACCGAGGCCCAGGCCAGGGCGACCGATCCGCGCACCGTGGCGCTCGCCCCCGAGCCGCAGCAGAACAGCGTGCGCTATTTCACCGACTGGGCACTGCCCCAGCTCGAGGTGCTGATCGACGAGACCGAGGCGCCGCTCGAGGTGTGGACCACGCTCGATCTGAACATGCAGCGCGCCGCCGACGATGCGATCCGTGCCAATGCCCCCAAGAACGCGCAGGGTGCGCTGGTCAGCCTCGACCGCGACGGCGCGGTGCGCGCGATGGTCGGCGGCAAGGACTATGTCGCGTCGATCTATAATCGCGCGACCCAGGCGACCCGCCAGCCGGGCTCGGCGTTCAAGCTGTTCGTCTATCTCACCGCACTGGAATCGGGCCACAAGCCCGACGACCTGGTGGTCGACGAGCCGGTGACGATCGCCGGCTGGAGCCCGCGCAACAGCTCGGGCGCGTTCCGCGGCGAGATGAACATCCGCACCGCCTTCGCCTATTCGGTCAACACGATCGCGGCGAAGCTCGGCCAGGAAGTCGGCTTCGGCGCGATTGCCGACATGGCGCGCCGCTTCGGCATCACCACCCCGGTCGACACGCATCCGGCAATGGTGCTCGGCACGTCGGACGTGCGCCTGATCGACATGACCCGCGCCTTCGCCTCGGTGGCGAACAAGGGCGTGGCGGTGACGCCGTACGGCATCACCCGGGTGACCGCGAACGGCGCGGTGATCTACCAGCACGAGGTCGATACCAGCCACGTCCTCGTCGCTCCCTATGTGGCGGCGCAGATGACCGACCTGATGCAGACCGCCGTCGCCACCGGCACCGGCCGCGCCGCGCAGATCGGCCGCCCGGTCGCGGGCAAGACCGGCACCACCACGTCGAACAAGGACGGCTGGTTCGTCGGCTTCTCCTCGGGCCTCACCACCGGCGTGTGGATGGGCCGCGACGATGCCAAGGTCGTCCCCGGCCTGCAGGGCGGCACCGCGCCGGCGCGCGCCTTCCATGATTTCATGATCAAGGCGGTGGCGAAGCGTCCGGTCGAGCAGTTCGACACCCAGGTGACTCTGCCCGAATATCAGCTCGACGAAGAGAATGCAGCCTATGGCGAGCCGGATAACGGCGTGTTCGTCGACGAGGACGGCAATCCGGTGCCCGAGGACCAGCAGCCGCGCGGCGACGGCAGCGAGGTCGTCCAGCCGGTTCCGGGCCAGCAGGGCGGGCAGGGCGACGAGCAGCTCGACCAGGACTGGATCGACCGGATGACCGGCAAGCGGGCGCCAGCACCCGCCCAGCCGCAGCGCGACCAGCGCGAGGCGCCGCGCGACGTTCCCCGCCAGTCGGCCCCGCAGCCGCGCGACGGGGCGCCGCGCGGGGAGCAGCAGTAATCCATTATCGTCACCCCCGCGAAAGCGGGGGTGACGGCCATCATCTGCCGTACCAGTGCAATCCGGCACCATTGCGCTTGAGCCAGGCGCGAGCCCGATCCGGATCGCCTTCGTACAATTCCGCCACCACGCGGTGGAACGCCGGCGAGTGGTTCATGTGGATGCGGTGGGCTACCTCATGGGCCACCGTCGAGCGGCGGACGAAGCCCGGGGCCAGGAGCAGCCGCCAGCTGTAGCGGATCTGCCCCGAAGAGGCGCAGCTCCCCCAGCGGCCGCGCGGATCGCCGATCGAGACCTTGGTGACGCTCACCCCGGCCCGCTCGGCATATTCGGCGGTCTCCTCGCTGAGCAGGTCGAGCGCCGCCTGGCGGAGCCAGCGCTCGATGCGCTTCTCCAGGCCCTCGCGCGGGCCGCCGCAGAGCAGCTGGTCGCCGACCAGCCTCGGCGTGCGCCCGGCACCGGTCGCGGGCCAGACGATCTCCACTTCAGCATCGCCGATCGGAATCCGTGCACCCGGCGCGAACGGCCGCGCCTCGGGCATCTTAGCCTGTTGCAGCGCGATCCAGCCCTGCTGCTCGCGCGCCCAGTCCATGCCCTTCTTGAGCGACGCGCGGGGCGGCAGCGTGAGCTTGACCTTGCCCGACCGGGGATCGACCGAGAGCCGCATCCGCCGCGCACGGGCGTGACGGACCACCTCGATCTCCGGGTCGCTCAAAGCTCGCGGTCCACCAGGTGATGCTCGAAATCCACCACATCGTCCTCGCTGACCGTCCAGCCGCGGGTCGACTCGCCGGCCTTGTGGACCGACTCCGGATCGCCGCTGACCAGATAATGCCAGTCGGGCAGCGGCTTGCCCTCGCCGCGCAGGCGATAGGCGCAGGTGGAGGGCAGCCATTCGATGTCGCGCACGTTGCGCGCGGTCAGCCGCACGCATTCGGGGACATAGGCATGGCGGTGCTTGTAGTCCGAACAGCGCCCCATCCGCCGGTCGAGCAAGCGGCAGGCGACGTTGGTCGCATGGAGCTCGCCGGTCTCCTCATCCTCCAGCTTGTGGATGCAGCATTTCCCGCAACCGTCGCACAGGGCTTCCCATTGTGCGCGGTCCAGCTTCTCCAGCGGCAGGTCTTCCCAGAACTTACTGGTCATTATTTACCGGTCATTTCACCCAATGGTCGAGCTGCTCCACCAGGGCAGCAGCGTCCTTCTCGATCGGCAGCGACGCGATTGGCTTGCCGTCCTTGTCCATCAGATAGGCAATCTGGCTGTGTCCTACCAGATAGGCGCCGCCCGGGCCGGGCGCTTCCTTCTTGGCATAGACCGCATATTGCTTCTCGACCGCCTGGATCGCCGCGGGCGAGCCGGTCAGCCCGACGATGCGATCGTCGAAATTGCGGATGAATTCGCCGACCACCTTGGGCGTGTCGCGCTCGGGATCGACGGTGATGAAGATCGGCACGATCGCCTTCGCCTTGGCCGGCGCCCGCTTGTCGAGCAGCTTCATCGCCTGGCCGATCTTGAGCATGTCGTTCGGGCAGATGTCCGGGCAATAGGTGTAGCCGAAATAGACGATGCGATATCTGCCGGCGAAATCGCCGTCGCGCACCGTCTTGCCATTCTGGTCGGTGAGCGCGAAGGGCCCGCCGATCCGGGCACCGGCGAGCGGCGGCTCCTCGCTCGCGCCGCCGCTGCAGCCCGAGACGATCAGTAGCAAAGGCGCAAAGGCCTGAAATATCCTGCTCATGGTATCGCCAGCCATGATCTGATAGTTCGGGGCTTGCAAGCACTGCCGCTATGGGGTTTGGGCAAACACATGACCGTTCGCGTATTGGGCGCCGCCGGCGCCGCCCTGCTGATGCTCGCCGCCGTGCCCGCATCGGCCCAGCAATTCTCCGACAGCTACAATTTCCTCAATGCCATCCGCGAGACGGACGGCAGCAAGGTGAACAAGTATCTGGAGAACAAGTCGCTCCGCATCGTCAACACCAAGGATCGCAACACCGGCGAGGGGGCGCTGCACATCGTCACCAAGCGCAGCGACTCGACCTATCTGCGCGTGCTGCTCCAGCAGGACGACATCAACGCCAATCTGCAGGACGGCCGCGGCAACACCGCGCTGCTCATCGCGGCCGAGCGCGGCTGGGACGAGGGCGTGCAGATCCTGATCAAGTACGGCGCCAATGTGAATCTCGCGAACATGAGCGGCGAGACTCCGCTGATCCGCGCGGTGCAGGTCCATGACATCAACGTGGTGCGCGAGCTGCTCGACGCGGGCGCCAATCCGGACCGTACCGACAATGTCACCGGCAAGTCGGCCCGCGACTATGCCCGGGACGAGGCACGCTATCCGCAGATCGCCAAGCTGCTCGCCGAAGCCGCCAAGGGCGGCAAGGCCAGCGGCAGCGCGGCGCCGGCCGGGCCGAAGCTCTAGAAGCCGGATTCGGCTTCCGGATCGAGGATCTGGATCACCCGGCGCGCGGCGCGCCGGGCGAAGGCGAGGGTGGTCCTCTTGCGGGTCGGCGCGGGTAGCGGCACCGTCGTCGCCTCGCGCATCACCGCCGCGTCATAACGGTCCGCAACGATCAGCCCGGCACGCGCGGGCAGGAAGTTTTCCTGCTCGAACGGACGCAGATCGAATCCTTCGGGCACCGCCCAGAAGAACCGGTCGCAATGAGCGAGATAATCGGTCCATTTGCCGTCGCCGAGCAGATCGGCACGCGAGACCTTGATCTCGACGATGACGATATTGCCACGGGAATCGATCGCCATCAGGTCTGCGCGGCGGCCGCCCTCGAGCGGCACTTCGGCCAGCGCGACGCAATCGTGGCGAAGGAGGAGCCGCGTGACCCCGCGCGCCACATCGGCGGCGATCAACGGGTCTGGCTGAATCGAAACGGCCGGGGAGTTCATCCCCGGCCGTTTAGAACATTAGGCGAACGCGGGAAACCCCGCGACTCGGCTCAGCGATAGAAAACGTGGTTGCCCACCGCGCCGACGCGGGCGCGCTTCCAGCTCGGATTCACATAGCGGGCATGGAAATAGAGCGCCTCGGGGACCGGCGAATCCCACTGTTCCTTCATCGCGACCTGGGCCACGGCGAGCGCCTTCTTCCACTGGCCATTGGCCGGCGGGGTCGGCAGCTTTCCGCCGCGCACGAAGGAGAACTGGCCGCGCTGGGTGACGACACCGCAAACCGAACGCGGGAAACGGCCGGATTCGGTGCGGTTGAGGATCACGTCCGCCACGGCAAGCTGGCCGGCAAGCGGCTCGCTCTTGGCTTCGTAGTAGACGCTGACGGCAAGGCAATTGAGCTCGCTGTCGAGCGACGCGGGCGCATCCTGCGCTGCCACTGCGTCGGAGAGGGATTCGAAATCTTCTTCGTCCGAATCCGCATTGGGGATCTGCTGGACGATTTCGCCCTTCGGAAGGGCGGCCGGCGCGACCTGGGGGGCCGGCGTGGGAACAACCTGGTGTTCCAGCGTGTTGACCGTCTGAATGGGCGCATCCTGCGCGTTCAGGGTCACATCGAGCGTGGCGGCATTCGCAAGTGCGCCAGCGCAGAAAGTCACGGCCGCGAAGCACGCGGCGCGATGGAGGAACTTCATTAGGCTTCGTTGCTGTGCGGTTGGTGCGCGGCCGGCCCGTTCTCTTCTCAGGACCGCCGGGCTTCCCCCCCGACTGCGTAACCGACCGACTTCACACCCCGGGCAGCACAACGCGATTGATGTAACGCGGGCCTTTCGCCGCTAGGCGCCCATATGTCAATTGATCGTGAATGTTTCAGCGGCGAACCGTTCCGCCTGCGCGATATCCAGTTCCACCACCCAGAGATCGGAATCGCGCGCGCGGCGGCGCCTCCAATAGGCCGTGACTTCGCCCTCATCGGCGAATTCGCGCGGCCCCGAAGCGATCAGCGCAGCACTTCCGTCCGGCCCCAGGCCGCGTTCGACGAAGCGCGGATTGGCCCCGCGCTCGACCAGCAGGAGCAGCACCGCCCCCGCCGTCGCATCACCCCTGGCGAGCACCATCGCGCTGCCGCCCGCGCCCTCGGCACGGCGGATCAGCGCATTGACGAGCAGCCCGGTGGCGAGCCGCGCCATCAGCCCTGGGCGTAGCCGGGCAGCGAGGCGAGCGGGATGCGCGAGCGCATGAAGGTGCCCGTGCCGCGTGCCGCTTCCTCGCCGGTCGCGTCGATCAGCCGCGCCTCGCCGACGAACACGCGCCGCTGACCGCTCACCCAGCGGCCCTCGGCCACGACCGGGCCAGGGCCGAGCGGCTTGGTGAGCAGCAGGTTGAACTGGGTGGTCAGCACGAAGCGATCGGTGACCAGGCTGTTGACCGCGTAGAAGGCGGCATCGTCGAGCATCTTGAAATAGCTCGTACCGTGCGCCGCCCCGGCGGCGTGGAAATAGCGCTCGTCGATGGTGAAGCGGATGCGCGCGAGCCCGGGCTCGGGAATCTCGAGCACGGACTCGAACAGCCGGTTGATCGGCGCCGCTGCATAGAGCGACTCCAGGGCACGGAAATGGGCCTCCGCGCCACTGACTTCGGCCCCGATCTGCTCAGGCAGCGTCACGCGCCTCCACGCCGGCGAGCAGCGCATAGAGCGCATCGTGCGAGCCGGCGCCGCGCAGCTTGGCGGCCACGCCCTTGTCGCGCAGCAGCCGCGAGACGCAGGCCAGAGCCTTGAGATGCTCGGCACCCGCGCCCACCGGCGAGAGCAGCATGAAGACGAGATCGACGGGCAGTTCGTCCACCGCGCCGAAATCGACCGGCTTCTCCAGCCGCACGAACACGCCGCAGACGCGACGGATCGCGTCGAGCTTGCCGTGCGGGATGGCGATGCCTGCGCCGAAGCCGGTCGAACCGAGCTTCTCGCGGGCGGTCAGGGTCTCGGCAACAGCGCGCGCGTCGAGGCCATAGGCCTCGGCGGCGGCTGCCCCCAGCGCTGCGAACAGCGCCTTCTTGCTGGCAACACTCACGCCGGAAAGCACTGCCTCCGGCACGAGCAATTCATGGATCGTCGTCATCGATATTCCAGTTAGGTCCGCCCCAGACCCTACTACTCAGGCAGCGCGATTGGGTTCCACCCAGCCGATCGTCCCGTCGCCGCGCCGATAGACCATGTTATGGGCACCTGTCGCGCTATTTCGGAACAGCAGCGCATTGGTGTTGCGGAGGTCGAGCATCATGACTGCATCCGAAACGGTCGCATCGGGCACATCGACCCGGGTCTCGGCGATGATCAGCGGCGCATCCGAGGGCTCGGCCTCGTCTTCCGCTTCCTGGAACAGCGTGTAGCCGGCGTTGTTGTCATAGGCGCCATTCTCGGCGAACGCGTTGACCACGCCATTCTGTCGATCCTTGAGCCGGCGCGTGTAGCGGCGCAGCTGCTTGTCGATCCGGTCGGCGGCACCGTCGAAGGCGCCATGCGCCTCCATGCCCTTGTTGGTGGCCTTGAGGACGAGGCCCTGCATCACGTGCATCACGATGTCGCAGGTGAAGCCATTGTCGTGCGGCCCCTTACCGAAGGTCGCCTGGGAGGAGAGCGCCCGCGAGAAATATTTGTCGGCAATCCCCTGGAGTCGTTCGTTGACCTGCGCCTTGAGCGCGGCGCCGGTCTCGACCTGATGCCCAGAAACCCGGATGTCCATTTTTCACCTCCACTTGTTCGAGGAGTTTAGCTGGGCCGAAGCCCGAACCGATTGACCGCGGTCAACTGCCGGGGATCAATTGGTCGGGGCGGCGCCCCAGAGTGGCTCCTCCATCTTAGAGAGAAAGGCCGCGTGGCGTTCGAGTTCCGCCGCACTGGCCGCAAACTGGCGCGCGGGACGCACATGTACCCGCGTTGGGGCCTCGGCGGCGGTCTCGCGCATCACCGGCGCATCGACCGCGAGGCCCAGCGTGATCTGCCGACCACCGGTCAGCTCGACATAGACCTGCGCGAGCAGCGAGGCGTCGATCAGCGCCCCGTGCAGGGTGCGCTGGGTGAGATCGATGCCATAGCGCGTGCAGAGCGCGTCCAGCGTGTGCTTGGCGCCGGGATGCTTGACCCGGGCGATCGCCAGCGTGTCGACCATGCGGCCGAGATCGACGATCGGCCGGCCGCTGCGCTTCAGCTCGCCATTGATGAAGCCGAAGTCGAAATTGGCGTTGTGCGCGATCATCGGGCTGTCGCCGATGAACTCGAGCATGGCTTCGACCACATCCTCGAACAGCGGCTTGTCCGAGAGGAACACGTCCGACAGGCCGTGGACGTTGAACGCCTCGATCGGCATCGGCCGCTGGGGATTGATATAGGCGTGATAGGTCCGCCCGGTCATCACCCGGTTGACCAGCTCGACACACCCGATCTCGACCAGCCGATCGCCACCCGAGAAGCTGAGCCCGGTGGTTTCGGTGTCGAACACGATTTCACGCATTTGTCACTTATCCTACCGCCGGGTCGACTAGGCAAGCAGTGACATCACGTACTGCCGCACGGGTCTCCCCGATCGGCACGCCGGTGGGAATCACGAAGTCGGCGCGGGCGCGTTTCTCCGCATCGGGAAGCTGGCGGGCGAGAATCGCCTCGAATCGCGCGACCGTCATGCCCGGCCGGGCGAGCACGCGTTCGCGCTGGACCTCGGGCGGGGCCGAGACGACCGCGATCTTGTCGACATGCTTCCAGCCGCCCGCCTCGAACAGCAGGGGCACGTCGAGCACGACCAGCGGCCGATCGCGATTCGAGTCGAGAAAGGCATTGCGCGCATCGGCCACGGCGGGGTGGATGATCGCCTCGAGCCGGGCAAAGGCGGTGGGATCGGCGAGCACGGCCTCGCGCAACAGGGTGCGATCGACTCCCAGCTCGGTGGTGGTGTCGGGGAATTCCGCCTCGATCTCGGCGACCAGCGCGCCGCCCGGGCCCTGGAGCCTGTGGACCTCGGCATCGGCGTCGAACACCGGCACGCCGAGTTCGGCGAACATCGCCGCCACGGTCGACTTGCCCATGCCGATCGACCCGGTGAGGCCCAGAACAATCATCGGCGGGTGATCATGACGTCAGCAGCGCGCGCAGTTCGTCGTCGCGGTCGCGCGGCGGCTCGGCGCCGAAGAACAGCTCGAAGGCGAGCGCGGCCTGGCCGACCAGCATCTCGAGCCCGTCCACCGTATCGAGTTCGCGATCGCGCGCCTGGGCGAGCAGATCGGTCTCGAGCGGGGCATAGACCGCGTCATAGACCACGGCGTCCTCGGGCAGGGGCGACAGATCGACCTCGAGCGGCGGCTGGCCGACCATGCCGAGCGCGCTGGCGTTGACCAGCAGCTGGGCGGCGGGGAGTTTGGCATTGAGAGGCAGCGCCTCGCCCTTGATGCCGAAACTGGAGAGCAGCGCCGCGCCCTTCAGGACATTGCGGTTGAGCAGGGTCACCCGGCCGATGCCGACCTTGGACAGCGCGAACAGGATCGCCCGCGCCGCGCCGCCGGCACCGATCACCACGGCATGCTTGCCGTCGAGGTCCAGCCCTGCGATCGGGGCGTAGAAGCCGCCGGCATCGGTGTTGGTGCCGACCAGCGCCCCGTCCTCGGCGCGCACCACCGTGTTGATCGCACCGATCGATTCCCGGATGCCGCCACGATCCTCGACGAATTCGAGCGCGGCCTGCTTGTGGGGAAGGGTGATGTTGCAGCCGCGCCAGGCGGGATCGGCCCTGCGTGCTTCGAAATAGCCGGCGAGTTCCTCCGGCTTCACATGCGCGCGCCTGTACTCGGCCTCGATGCCGAGCTGCTTCAGCCAGAATCCGTGGATCAGCGGCGACTTGGACTGGGCGATCGGGTCGCCGATCACTTCGGCACAGACAGTCATGACGTCAGAACCCCGCGGGTGCGCAGATAGGAAAGGATCGGCAGCAGCGGCATGCCGAGGATGGTGAACTGGCTGCCATCGGTACGGCTGAACAGCTGGACGCCCGGCCCTTCGATCCGGAAGCAGCCGACACAGCCGGCGATCGCGGGCCATTCCACATCGAGATATTCCTCGATGAACTTTTCGGAGAGCGGGCGGACATGCAGCTTGGCGCGGTCGACAAAGCGCCACACCGCGCGGCCGCCCTCGGCGATCACCGCGGCGCTGTAGATATCGTGGGTCCTGCCCGACATGCGGCGGAGATGGTCGGCGGCCTGTTCGCGGCTTTCCGGCTTGTCGAGCAGCGAACCGTCGTCGAGCGCGACCAGCGAGTCCCCGCCCAGCACCAGGGCGGTCGGCACCAGGCCGGATACCTTGAGCGCCTTCAGCTCGGCCAGCGCATCGGCAAGGTCGCGCGGCGAGATGCCGGAGGCGAGCAGGGATTGCTTGGCCGAGGCTTCGTCGACCTGTGCCGTCACGGCTTCATGCGGCACGCCGGCATCATGCAGCATCGCGCGGCGCGATGCGCTCTGCGAGGCAAGTACGAGTTTCACTGGCGGCCTTTCTCTAGCGTCCGTTCGTTGCACAGCTGGATGATCGCCGCCGCGGTCTCCTCGATCGAGCGGCGCGTCACGTCGATCACCGGCCAGCCATTGTCGGCGAACATCCGCCGGGCAAAGGCGACTTCGCGGGTCACCGCGTCCTGCTCGACATAGCTCGTCTCGGTCGCCTGGTTCAGCGAGAGCAGCCGGTTGCGGCGGATCTGGATCAGCCGGTCGGCGCTGGTGGTGAGGCCGACGATCAGGGGATGCTTGAGGCTGAACAGCTCGGCCGGCGGCGGCGATTCGACCACGATCGGGATGTTGGCGGTCTTGTAACCGCGATTGGCGAGGTAGATCGACGTCGGCGTCTTGGACGACCGCGAGACGCCGGCGAGGAGGATGTCGGCCTCTTCCCAGTCCTCGGCGAGCAGCCCGTCGTCATGCGCGATGGTGAACTGGATCGCATCGACACGGGCGAAATAGGCTGCGTCCAGGGTGTGCTGCCGGCCCGGCCGCGCCTTGGCCTCCTGGCCGAGCAGGTTGGACAGCGCATGGTTGACCGGATCGAGCGGCGCGATCGCCGGCAGGCCCATCGCCCGGCAGCGGCTCTCCAGCGTGCGGCGGATCTCCGGGTTCACCAGCGTGTAGAGCACCAGCCCGGGATTCTGGGCGATCTCCTGGAGGATGCGCTCGAGATGCGCTTCGCTGCGTACCATCGGCCAGAAATGGCGGAGCGTTTCGACATCGTCATATTGGGCGAGTGCCGCCTTGGCGATGTTCTCCAGCGTCTCGCCGGTGGAGTCCGAGAGGAGGTGGAGATGGAGCCGCATCAGGCCGTGAGTGAATCTGTGGAAAACATGGCTGACAGCCACTAGCGCAACCCGGCGCACGAACCAATCGGGTCAGTTTGATGACTCCGCTGGTGATTCGTCCACACCCGCATCCCCAGCTTGTGATTCCAATCCACAGCCTGTTGAAAACGGGGACGGCAAATCCGAATCCGAGGATTCCCGCGGGACAGCGAGAGTCAAACTGTTGGCAACGCGCGGACGATTCCATAAGCCCCGGTTTCCACGCGCCAACAGACTCCAACAATCTCTAGATTCATTCTTTATTGTTTTAGGAACGGGCCCTGACCGACTCCCATCCCAAGCCGCTGCTCGAGACGCTCAAGGGTGTTCGACAGGAGATTCCGCCGGTCTGGCTGATGCGTCAGGCCGGTCGCTATCTGCCCGAATATCGCGCGCTCCGGGCCGAGAAGGGCGGATTCCTCGAACTCGCGCTCGACCCGCAAGCCGCTGCCGAGATCACGCTGCAGCCGATCCGGCGCTTCGGCATGGACGGTGCGATCCTGTTCTCCGACATCCTGATGGTGCCAATGGCGCTGGGCCAGCGACTCTGGTTCGAAACCGGCGAAGGCCCGCGCCTGGCGGCGACCGTGACGACCCGTGCCGTGCTGGATGGCCTTGAATCGGGTTCTGAGGCCCTGGAGGCGGTCTATGCGACGGTCCGGCAGGTGAGATCCCAGCTCGACTCCCGAACCACCTTCCTGGGCTTTGCAGGGAGCCCCTGGACCGTCGCCACCTATATGATCGCGGGGCAGGGGAGTCGCGAGCAGGCCGAGGCGCGGCGGCTCGCCTACCAGGATCCCGGACTCATGCAGGCGCTGGTCGATCGTATCGCCGACTGCACGATCGACTATCTGAGCGCGCAGATCGATGCGGGAGTCGAGGCGGTGCAGCTGTTCGACAGCTGGGCAGGCAGCCTCTCGCCGGAGCAGTTCGAGCGCTGGGTAATCGCCCCGACTGCGCGGATCGCCGCGGCGGTGAAGGGCAAGGCGCCGGTGATCGGCTTCCCCAAGGGCGCAGGCGGCAAGCTCGCCGCCTATGCGCGCGAGACTGGAGTCGATGCGATCGGGCTCGACGAGACGGTCGATCCCGCCTGGGCCGACCAGGTGCTGCCGGAGAAACTGCCCGTGCAGGGCAATCTCGACCCGCTCGCGCTGATCGCCGGCGGCGAGACGCTCGATCGCGCGGTCGATCGGATCCTTTCGGCCTTTCCAAGCCGCCCGCATGTGTTCAATCTCGGGCACGGCATCCAGCAGGATACGCCGATCGCGCATGTCGAGCGGCTGCTGGCGCGCATCAGGAGGGGTTGATGGCAGGCTGGCTTGGTGGGGCTTATCTCTGGGTCAAGGCATTCCACATCATCTTCGTGATCTTCTGGATGGCCGGCCTGTTCCTGCTGCCGCGCTATCTGGTCCATCATCAGGAGTCGCTCGGCACGTCCGAGGCCGCCGCCTGGGAGAAGCGCGAGGCGCTGCTCCGCAAGATGATCCTGGGTCCGTCGATCGGCATCGTCTGGCTGCTCGGCCTGGCGCTCGCCGCCAATGTCGGGTTGTTCGACGGGGGCGCCGGGCTCGGCTGGCTTCATGCCAAGTTGCTGATCGTGTTCCTGCTTTCCGGCTATCAGGGCTGGGCGGTCGGCTATTCGCGGAAGCTCGCCGCGGGGCAGGGCAACATCCCGGCGCGGCGGCTGCGCATGCTCGGCGAAGTGCCGGCGCTGGCGGTGATCCTCGTCGTGATCCTGGCGGTGGTGAAACCCTTCTGAAAATCGCACGCAATTAAGTTGCGCCATTTCGGTTGGTCGCCGCAATTTACCGATTGCCGCAAAAGCGCATCCCAGACCGCGGAGACCGGTTGACTTGGGGGTAGGCCACTCCTAATTCCACGCTGTGGGCCGGGTCACCGGGCCATCCCTCCTCCAAGCATCGTTATTCGTGCGCGATCCTAGCCCGCCGACCGACGCTCCCCCCAGCATCCAAGCACCCGGACTCCCAATGCATCTCAAGGACCTCAAGAAGAAAGCCCCCGCCGAACTGGTCTCGATGGCCGAGGAGCTCGGCGTGGAGAGCGCTTCGACGCTGCGCAAGCAGGACCTGCTGTTCGGCATCCTCAAGGCAGAGGCCGAGAATGGCGAGCAGATCCTGGGCCTGGGCACGATCGAGGTGCTGCCGGACGGCTTCGGCTTCCTGCGCAGCCCCGAGGCGAACTATCTCGCCGGCCCCGACGACATCTATGTCTCGCCCAACCAGGTCCGCAAGTTCGGCCTGCGTACCGGCGACACGGTGGAAGGCGAGATCCGCGCGCCCAAGGATGGCGAGCGCTATTTCGCCCTGGTCCGCCTGGTCTCGGTCAATTTCGACGATCCCGATGCGGTCCGCCACCGCGTCAATTTCGACAACCTGACGCCGCTCTACCCCGAGAGCAAGCTGACGCTCGACCAGCTCGACCCGACCCAGAAGGACAAGTCGGCGCGCGTCATCGATATCGTCTCGCCGCAGGGCAAGGGCCAGCGCACGCTGATCGTCGCGCCGCCGCGCGTCGGCAAGACGGTGATGCTGCAGAACATCGCCAAGGCGATCACCGACAACCATCCCGAAGTCTTCCTGATCGTGCTGCTCATCGACGAGCGTCCGGAAGAAGTCACCGACATGCAGCGTTCAGTGAAGGGCGAGGTGATCTCCTCGACCTTCGACGAGCCGGCCCAGCGCCACGTGCAGGTCTCCGAGATGGTGATCGAGAAGGCCAAGCGCCTGGTCGAGCACAAGAAGGATGTGGTCATCCTGCTCGACTCGATCACCCGTCTCGGCCGCGCCTACAACACCGTCGTCCCGTCGTCGGGCAAGGTGCTCACCGGCGGCGTCGACGCCAATGCCCTGCAGCGCCCGAAGCGCTTCTTCGGTGCCGCACGCAACATCGAGGAGGGCGGTTCGCTCTCGATCATCGCCACCGCGCTGATCGACACCGGCAGCCGCATGGACGAAGTCATCTTCGAAGAGTTCAAGGGCACCGGCAACTCGGAAATCGTCCTCGACCGCAAGGTGGCCGACAAGCGCATCTTCCCGGCGCTCGACGTCGGCAAGTCGGGCACCCGCAAGGAAGAGCTGCTGGTCGACAAGGCCAAGCTCACCAAGATGTGGGTGCTGCGCCGCATCCTCATGCAGATGGGCACGATCGACGCGATGGAGTTCCTGCTCGACAAGATGAAGGACTCGAAGACCAACGAGGATTTCTTCGACTCGATGAACCAGTAAGCTTCACGCTCCACGTGAAACAAAGGCCGGGCCCAGCGCCCGGCCTTTTTCGTTGTGGGGCAGGACAAGCGAACCTTCAGGCGCTTGCATGCGGCCCCGGGCGCGTTAGGGCTTAGCCTATGCTCGACATGCTCCTCAGCGCTGCCGCAGCCGGAATCGGCTCTCCTGCCGATATCTGGAAGCATATCCTCGCCGACTTCTCGAACCTGGGTGATCCGTCGGCGCTTGCCGCCTTCGGCTCGGTGCTGATGATCGACCTGGTGCTGGCGGGCGACAATGCGATCGTCGTCGGCGCGCTCGCGGCAGGCTTGCCTGCGGACCAGCGCAAGAAGGTCATCCTGATCGGCATCAGCGCTGCGCTCGTGCTGCGCATCGCCTTCGCGCTGATCGTCAGCTGGCTGATGGGCATTGTCGGCCTGATCTTCGCCGGCGGCCTGTTGCTCCTCTGGGTGAGCTGGAAGTTCTGGCGCGAGATCCGCGAAGGCGGCCCGCATGCCGATGAAGTGGAGTCGGGCCTCAAGCCGGCCAGGAGCTTTGCTGCGGCGGCCTGGGCAGTCGCGGTCGCCGATGTCTCCATGAGCCTCGACAATGTCCTGGCGGTCGCCGGCGCCGCGCGCGAGCATCCCGGCATCCTCGTCGTCGGCCTGCTGCTCTCGGTTGCGCTGATGGGCATTGCGGCGAACCTGATCGCCAAGCTGATCAACCGCTATCCCTGGATCGCCTATATCGGTCTGGCGGTGATCGTCTTCGTGGCGGTCCGCATGATCTATGAAGGCTGGGTTGGCACCCATGAGACGCCGGGGATCACCAGCTTCTTCTGAGGATCAGCCGGCCCGGCAGTGGCCGGCACCCACTTCGGTGGCAAGGACCGCCTTGAGGATCGCTTCCGACCGCCGCTGGCCATAGCCGCGGCCATAGGCGGCGGAAGTGATCCCGACGACCAGATCGCAGTCCGGCACGACATAGATCTTGTTGCCGCCATTGCCCGAGGCGAAGGACACGGTGACGGCGGTGCCGTCGACCTGGTGGGTCTTGCGGTACCAGAAATAGCCATAGTGATCGGCATAGGGATCGCTGTCCCCGATGCCGACAAGGGGTGCCGTCATCGCCGATACCCAGCGCGCGCTGACGATCCGGCGACCATCCAGCTGGCCCTTGTTCCGCACCATCTCGCCGATCTGTGCCAGGTCGCGCGTGGTGAGCCGGAGGTTGCCCTGGCCCTTGGTCATGCCCGCGGCGTCGGAATCCCAGCGCCAGCGCGTAATGCCGAGTGGCGCGAAGAGCCGCTGCCGGGCGAAATCCGCCATCGAGCCATGGGTGGCCTTGGCGACGACCACGCCCGCGACATAGGCGGTTGTGGAGTTGTAGCGATAGCGGGTGCCGGGCCTGGTCTCGCGCGGCACGCCGAGGACAAAGGCCAGCGGATCCGCCGCCTCGTCCATCCGGTCTTCATTGCCGGGAGAGGCGGGATCGTCGTCGAATGCCGCCAGGCCCGAGCGCATGCTCAGCACGTCACGCAGTGGGACCGGTCCGATCGGGCTGCCGGCGGCATCGGTCCAATAGCGCGAAACCGGATCGTCCACCGATCGGATTGCGCCGCGATCTATCGCAATGCCGACGAGCAGCGCGGTGAAGCTCTTGCCCGCCGAGCGGATGTCATGGAGCTCGTCCGCGGTGGCGCCATTATAGTAGCGCTCGGCGACCCGCTGGCCGCGATGGATCACCACCACGCCGCGCAGGTCGGGATGCTCGTCCCGGTCCCAGTGCGCGAGCACCGGGCCGAGATCGGGGGGCGGGGAGGCGCCGGCGGGCAGCGCCAACAGGGCGACGAGCGCGCATGTCGAGCGGCTCAGGGCCTTTGATCCCCGCATAGTCTTCCCCCTTTTACAAGCGATGCTTAGCCCAGGTTCTTCGCAAAGAACTCGGCGGTGCGTGCATCGGCGAGCCTGGCCGCTTCGTCCGAGCGACGCTTGCCGAAGGTATCGGCGAAACCATGGTCCTCGCCGGCATAGTCGAACAGCGTGATCTTGGGGTGATCGTCCAGCCCCTTATGCATCGCGGCCTGGGCTTCCGGGCTGACGAAGTGATCGGCCTGCGGGATGTGGAGCAGCACCGGGCGCGAAATGCCGTGCTTCTCGCCAAGCAGATTGTCGATGCCGACGCCGTAATAGCCAACGCTCGCATCACTGTCGGTCCGGGTCGCGGTCATGAAAGCGAGTCGGCCGCCCAGGCAGAAGCCGACCACGCCGACCTTGCCGCCCTCGCCGAGCTGGGCACGCGCCGCACGGATCGTCGCTTCGATGTCGCGGATGCCGGCGTCCTGGTTGAACTTGCCCATCAGTTCGAGCGCCTGCTGGAACTGCTCGGGAATGTCCGCATCGAGCTGGATGCCGGGTTCGAGCCGCCAGAACAGATCGGGTGCGAGGCCGAGATAGCCCTTGGCCGCCCAATCATCGCACTTCTGGCGGATGCCGGGGTTCACACCGAAGATCTCCTGGATCACGATCACCGCGGCCTTGGGCGTGCCCTCGGGCCGGGCGACATAGGCCTGGAAACTGCCGCTGCCGTCGATCGTGTCGATGTTGATCATCTCGCTCACAATAAGGTCCTTCCAGAGAAGCGCCGCTCATGATCGAGCAGCCAGGATTTGGTCTTGGGTCCGTCGCCGCCCGAATAATTGCCGAGCTTGCCGCCCTGGGCGAGCACGCGGTGGCAAGGGACGAGGATGGGAAAGGGATTGTTCGAGCAGATCTGGCCGATCGCCCGCGCGCTCGATCCGGTGATCCGGGCGAGCTCGCCATAGCTCATGGTCTCGCCATAGCCGATGCCGATCATCGCCTGGCGCAGCTCTGTTCCACGTGGAGTGGGCAGGGGCTGGAGCGGCAGATCGAAATCCTGGCGATTGCCGGCGAACCATTGCTCCAGTTGATCGACGGCGGCGCGGACTGCGGTGGCGGTAGCTGGCGTGGGTGAACCTTCGCCGATCCGGACCGAAACCAGCACGTCCTCACAGCCTTCGACCCGGACTGGACCGATGGGCGTTGCGATCACGGCATGGTCGCGCGCATACATGGGTTCGAACTAGCAGCCGTAACCCGGCGTGCGCAACGGAGACGGCCATGAAGATCAATGTCGAGGTGGAGTGCACGCCGGAGGAAGCGCGGCGTGCCATGGGCCTGCCCGATCTGGCGCCAGTGCACGAACGCTACATTGCGATGATGGTCGACGCGATCGACAAGCAGGGCAGCCCGGAGGCGTTCCAGAAGATGCTGCAGAGCTGGGCGCCGATGAGCGAAGCGGGCATGGGATTCTGGCGTGCCCTGTTCGATCCGTCGAAGTTCGACGCCGGGAGCAAGACCGAGAAGTAATGGACACGATCTATGCGGTATCGAGCGGCGCCCCGCCCGCCGCGATCGCGGTGCTGCGCGTCAGCGGGCCGCAGGCATTCGCGGTCGTGCGGGACTTTGCGGGCGACCTGCCGGCACCGCGGCGGGCGGCCGTTCGGGCCCTGCACGATCCCGCCGATGGCGCGCTGCTCGATCGCGCACTGGTTCTCTGCTTCCCCGGTCCGCGCAGCGCGACGGGCGAGGACCTTGCCGAGTTCCATCTCCATGGCGGCCGGGCGGTGGTCCGCGCGGTCGAAGCGGCGCTGGCTGCCCGACCCGGGCTCCGGTCGGCGGAACCGGGGGAGTTTACCCGGCGCGCGCTTCAGCATGGCCGGATCGATCTGAGCGAGGCCGAAGGGCTGGGCGACCTGCTGATGGCCGAGACCGAGGCGCAGCGCCGGTCCGCCATCCGGTCCGCGGAAGGTGCGGTACGTCGGGCAGTCGAGGGCTGGACCGACCGGCTGCTCGGCGTGGCCGCGCGGGTCGAAGCCGAGCTCGATCATAGCGACGAGGACGATGTCGCGGACGCCGCGCTGTTGCCGGCGATCCGGTCGGGCGCGGTCGCGTTGGCCGCGGATATCGAAGCGGTGGCCGATCGGCCGCCGGTCGAACGGTTGCGCGACGGCATCCGCGTGGTGCTTGCCGGCCCGCCCAACGCCGGCAAGTCGTCGCTGCTCAATGCGATGGTGGGGCGCGATGCGGCGATCGTCTCGCCGATCTCGGGTACAACGCGGGACCGGATCGAGGCGCCGGTCGTGCGCGGCGGGATCGCCTGGCTGCTGATCGACACCGCCGGGCTGGCCGAGCTGCCGGGCGACGAGATCGAAGCGATCGGCATCGCCCGGGCGCAGGCGGCGCAGGCGGAGGCGGACATTCTGTTGTGGCTCGGCGACGAGACGCCGCCGGCGCATGACCATCTCCTCTGGCTCAATCCCCGTGCCGACCTGCCGGAGCGCGAGGCGGGGGCAGGCCGATTGTCGCTATCGTCGCGCACTGGTGCGGGCCTGGACACGCTCTGGGAAGCGATGGCCGAACTGGCGGGCGAACTGCTTCCGCCGCCCGACCTGATGGCGCTCAATGCGCGGCAACGGGCGCTGTGCCAGGCCGCTGCGGCTTCGCTGCGGGCCATTTCCCATGAAAGCGACCTGCTACTGCTCGCCGAGCAGTTGCGCAGTGCGATGCGAGCGTTCGATGCGATCACCGGGCGGGCCGGGGTCGAGGCGATGCTCGACGCGCTGTTCGGCCGTTTCTGCATAGGTAAGTAGATGTTCCACGTGGAACGGTTTTGACGGCGGGCCCGCGATTCTGTAGCGCGCGGGCAATGGATTTCGATGTCATCGTCATCGGCGGCGGACACGCCGGCACCGAAGCGGCCGCCGCTTCGGCCCGCCGGGGCGCGCGTACCGCGTTGCTCAGCTTCGACCTGACGAAGCTGGGTGCGATGTCGTGCAATCCCGCGATTGGAGGATTGGGCAAGGGCCATCTGGTCCGTGAGGTCGATGCGTTCGACGGGCTGATGGGTCGTGCGACCGATGCCGCGGGCATTCATTACCGCATGCTCAACCGGTCCAAGGGCGCCGCCGTCCAGGGACCGCGGGTCCAGGCCGACCGGGTGCGCTATGCTGCGGCGATCCAGAAACTGCTCGCGGAGCAGCCGGACCTGCACCTCGTCGCCGGTGAGGCGGAGGGGCTGGAGCTGGTCGGCGGTGCGGTCTCGGGTGTCCGGCTGGCCGATGGCAGGCTGCTCGAATGCCGGGCTGTGGTGCTCGCCACCGGCACTTTCCTCGGCGGTCGCATCTTTCGAGGCGAGGAGCGCGAGACGGGCGGCCGGGTAGGCGAGGGCTCTGCCATCCGCCTTGCGGAGCAGCTGCGCGCGCTCGCCCTGCCGATGGCCCGGCTCAAGACCGGTACCCCGCCACGCCTCGACGGCCGCACGATCGACTGGGCACGGATCGAAGAGCAGCCCTCGGACGCCGAACCCTGGACAATGTCGCCGCTCACCTCGAGCCGCATTCTCCCCCAGCTCCATTGCGGCGTCACCCGTACCACCCATGCGACGCATGACGCGATCCGCTCGGGCCTCGATCGCTCGCCCTTGTTCACCGGTGCGATCGATGCGCAGGGGCCGCGCTACTGCCCGTCGATCGAGGACAAGATCCACCGCTTCGGCGACCGCGACGGGCACCAGATCTTCCTCGAGCCCGAGGGCCTCGATACCCACCTGATCTATCCGAACGGCATGTCGACGTCGCTGCCGGTCGATATCCAGGTGGCGATGGTCAACTCGATCCCGGGGCTCGAGCAGGCGGCGATCGTCACGCCGGGCTATGCGGTCGAGTATGACCATATCGATCCGCGCGCGCTCGACGCCACGCTGGCGCTGCCGGCGATACCGGGCGTGTGGTGCGCCGGCCAGATCAACGGCACCACGGGCTATGAGGAAGCGGGCGGGCAGGGGCTGGTCGCCGGGCTCAACGCCGCCGCCCATGCCCGGGGTCTCGCGCCGTTGATCCTGGATCGCGCGACCTCCTATCTTGGGGTGATGGTCGACGACCTGGTGCTGCAGGGCGTCACTGAGCCCTATCGCATGCTCACCGCCCGCGCCGAGTTCCGCCTGCGCCTGCGTGCCGACAATGCGGGGACGCGGCTCGGCCCGATTGCCGCCGAGCTGGGTTGCCTTGGTGCCGAGCGACTGGCCTGGCTGCAGGCGCGGGCCGAGGGCAGGGCGAAGCTCGACGCGAGTTTCGCCGTCATCCGCACGGCATCGGCGCTTGGTGCGCGCGGTGCCCCGGTCGCCCAGGACGGCGCCAAGCGCCCGGCGCGCGAATGGCTGCGCTTCCCGGGGATCGAGCTCGATCACCTCGACGTGCATCCCGAGGCCGATCCGGCGCTGCTCGCCGAATATGTCGAGGATGCCCGGTACGCACCCTATCTCGAGCGGCAGGAGGCGGAGGTTGCGCAGCTGCGCAGCAATGATGCCGTGAAGCTGCCCGCCGATATGGACTTCGCCGCGATCGCGGGCCTCTCCAACGAGATGGTCGAGAAGCTGGGGGCCTCGCGCCCCGAGACGATCGGAGCGGCGGCGCGCATCCGCGGCATCACCCCCGCGGCACTTTCCGCCATCCTCCTTCACGCACGACGGCGCGCAGCATGACCGAAGACGAAGCACGCGAGTGGATCCGTGCACATTTCAATGTTTCACGTGAAACGCAGCTACAGCGCTTCGGTGAGATCCTGCGGGAGGAATCGACCCGGCAGAACCTGATCTCGGCGGCGAGCTTCGAGGAGCTGTGGACCCGCCACTTCGTCGATTCGGCCCAGCTCATCCCGCTGGCCGAGGGGGCCGGGGAGGGGGCCTGGCTCGATGTCGGCACCGGCGCCGGCATGCCCGGCCTGGTCGTCGCGCTGCTGATCGATCGCCCGGTGGTGATGGTCGAGCCGCGCATCCGCCGCGTCGAATTCCTGCGCAGTGCGATCGAGGCGCTCGGTATCGGGGATCGCGCCAGCGTCGAGCATTGCAAGGTCGAGGGCTATCAGCCGGAGCAGAAAGCCGCGATCGTTTCCGCCCGGGCAGTCGCCGCGCTGCCCGATTTGTTCAATTCCACGGCGCATTGCACAGACTCGTCCACAATATGGTTGCTTCCAAAGGGGCGAAGTGCGCAATCGGAGGTGGAAGCCGCACGCGCGAAATGGCAGGGTGCGTTTCACGTGGAACCCAGCATCACATCGCCTGAATCGGGTATCGTGGTCGCGCGAAAGGTACGCCCCAGATGATCTGCATCGCTATCGCCAACCAGAAGGGCGGGGTGGGTAAGACCACCACGGCGATCAATGTCGGCACTGCGCTCGCCGCGACCGGACAGCGCGTCCTGCTGATCGACTTCGATCCGCAGGGCAATGCCTCGACCGGCCTCGGCATCGGCCGGGCCGAGCGTGAGCATTCGACCTATGACCTGCTCGTCAGCGACGTGAACCTGGAAGATGTTGCGGTGCCGACCAAGGTGCCCGGCCTCGACATCATCCCGGCGACGCAGGACCTGTCGGGCGCCGAGATCGAGCTGATCGAATTCGAGGCGCGCACGCATCGGCTCGACAGCGCGATCGCCCGCCATCATGCCCAGCGCTGGGACGTGATCCTGATCGATTGCCCGCCTTCGCTCGGGCTGCTGACGATCAACGCGATGGTCGCCGCACACGCGCTGCTGGTGCCGCTGCAGTGCGAGTTCTTCGCGCTCGAAGGGCTCAGCCAGCTGCTCAGCACGGTCGAGCGCATCCGCGGCCGCTTCAATCCCGGCCTGTCGATCCTCGGCGTGGTGCTGACCATGTACGATCGCCGCAACCGCCTGACCGACCAGGTTTCGGACGATGTCCGCGCCGTGCTCGGCCGCGTGGTGTTCGACACGGTGATCCCGCGCAACGTCCGCCTTTCCGAAGCGCCGAGCCACGGGCTGCCGGCGCTGATCTACGATCATCGCTGCCCAGGCTCCGAAGCCTATATCGCGCTCGCCCGCGAAGTGATCGATCGCCTGCCCAAGCTCAAGAAGGCCGCATGACCGAAGCATCCCGCAAGCCCCGTCCCGGCCTTGGCCGCGGGCTCTCGTCGCTGCTCGGCGATGCCGTTCCCGAAGCGCCGGTCTCGGGCACGCCCGATGTCGCCTCGGGGCTGCGGATGCTGCCGGTCAGCTCGCTGGTGCCGCACCCGGACCAGCCGCGCCGCCATTTCGACGAAGAGGCGCTGGAGGAACTGGCACAGTCGCTCAAGCAGCGCGGGCTGATCCAGCCGATCGTCGTCCGCCCGACCGGCCATAATTACCAGATCGTCGCCGGCGAGCGCCGCTGGCGCGCGGCGCAGCGCGCCCGGCTGCACGAAGTTCCGGTCATCGTCCGCGACTTCAACGAAGCCGAGACGATGGAAATCGCGCTGGTCGAGAATATCCAGCGCCAGGACCTCAACGCGATCGAAGAGGCCGAGGCCTATGCCCGGCTGATCCGCGAGTTCGGGCACAGCCAGGAAGCACTGGGCAAGCTCGTTCACAAGTCGCGCAGCCACATCGCCAATCTGCTCCGCCTGCTCGACCTGCCCGAGGGCGTGCGCAACATGGTGGTGGTCGGCGAACTCGACATGGGCCATGCCCGCGCGCTGATCGGCGCGCCCGAGGCAGAGAAGCTCGCCCGCGAGGTTGCGACCAAGGGCCTGTCGGTGCGCGAGACCGAAAAGCTGGCGCGCCACGCCAAGCCGAACAACAAGCGCAAGCCCGAGCCGAAGATCCGCGATGCCGATATCTCGGCGCTCGAACATCAGCTGGGCGACGTGCTGGGCCTCAACGTCCGCATCGCGCATGGGGCGAAGGGTGGCACACTGACGCTCTCCTATTCGACGCTTGATCAGCTCGACATGGTCTGCCAGCGGCTGAGCGGCGAGCGGATTTAGCCACCTTCAAAGCCGTCGGCCGAGTTAGCCGTCATCCCGACGAAAGTCGGGATCTCGTGCGGCTCTTTCTTCCCGCCATCGCCTGAGATCCCGGCTTTCGCCGGGATGACGATTTAGGGGGCTCTGGATGGCGGTTATTTGGCTCGTGCCGCCTGCCGCGCGATCGTCACCGCTTCCGCCTCCGCAAGCACTTCCCCCGCGCTGCCCGAATGCATCAGGGCGCGTTCGGCTTCGCGGACGCGGTCGATCGCGCGGACGAGCTGGGTGCCGTTCCAGCGGCGCAGGGCGCGGCCGGTCGCCGCTTTCTCGCGGAAGAAAACCCGATGCTTCTCAAGCACTTCGTCCATGTCGCTGCCACGATCCAGGTCGATTCGCATCTCGGCCATGCCCTGCAGCCGCCGGGCGAGCTGGCGCATCAGCGGCACGCCGATGCCTTCGCCGAGCCGGGCCAGCTCGACGCCGATATCACCGACCCGGCCATCGACCACCGCAGTGATCGCGTCGCTCAGGTCGGAGTCGCCCAGGTCGGCGCCGATCGCGTCGAGCGCGGCGCTGTCGGCATCCTTGGGACGGTCCGGCGCGGCGTCGAGGAAAAGGGCCAGCTTCTCGATCTCGCGGGCCAGGATCGCACGGTCGCCGGTGGTGGCGGCGGCCAGGCGCTGGGGCACGTCGCCCATCAGGCGCAGGCCATGCTCGCGGGCGACATTGGAGGCCAGGCGGGTCGCATCGACGCCCTCTGGTACATAGCAGGCATGCGCCCAGGCATTCTGCGCGGCGATGACCGACTTGACCAGCTTGCCGCTTGCCTTGAGCCCCGGGCCGATCGCCACCACCGGATTTCCGGCCGTCTGGGCGGCCAGCAGCAGCGAAATGGCCTCCGAAGCGCCTTCCTCCACCCCGAGGACGCGGACATAGCGCGTGCCGCCGAACAGGGAGAGCGAGGCAGCCTCGTCGGCGAGCCGGCCGGGCTGTTCGCGCAGGGCCTTCATGTCGAGATCGATGCGCTCGGCCTCCGGGCCCAGCGCCTTGCCGAGCCGCGATGCCAGGTCCGCGGCGCCCGCCTCGTCGGGACCGTGGAACAAGTAGAGCCGCGTATCGGGGTTGAGCTTGTCGATCGCGGCGCGAATCTGCGTCGCGTTGGCCTTCACTGGCCGCCCGCAGGCGCGGTCTGCGCGTAGCGGGCGACGCGCGCGACGATCTGGTCGGCGACGATGCCCGAAAGCCGCTCGAGCGCGCTCTTCTCGGCCGCGATCGTGGCATATTCGCTGCCGACCACGTCGATGCCGGCGTCGGAGCCGGCGGTAGCGTCGAGCACGACATTGCCGTTGCTCAGGTCGACCAGCTGGTAGCGGGCGCGCAGCGTCCGGCGCTCGCGCGAGACCGAGTCGTCGCGGCGGACGCCGAGGCCGCTGATCTGGTCGTCGAGCTTCACCTCGAGCCGGAAGCGGGCAGGGGCGTCGTTATGGTCGAGCCGGTCCTTGAGCGCATTGGCGACCAGCCAGCCGGACTGGCCCTGGATCGGCGCGACCTCGACCGCGGAGAGGGTGGAGCGCACCGCGCCATCGGGACCGCCACCATAGAGCGGACGGAGGCCACAGCCCGACAGAGCGAGACCCGCGGCGACGAGGATCGCTACCCGCTTCATGCGACGATATTCACCAGACGATCGGGCACGACGATCACCTTCTTCGGTTGCTTGCCTTCGAGCGCCCTAACGATCTTCTCGCTGGCAAGTGCCGCCGCCTCGGTAACATCCTTGGCCGCGCCCTTCGGCATTAGCAGCGTATCGCGCAGCTTGCCATTCACCTGGACGGCGATCGTCACTTCATCGTCGACGAGCAGCGCGGGATCCACGGCGGGCCATTCGGCGTCGGCGATCAGACCGGAATTGCCCCAATCGGCCCAGGCCTGCTCGGCGATGTGCGGTACCATCGGCGCCACGATGCGGGCGAGGACACGGATCGCCTGGGTGCGCGAGGCGGAGGGCTGGGCCTTCTCGATCGCACCGACCAGCTCATAGAGCTTGGCGACCGACTTGTTGAAGGTCAGCGCCTCGACATCCTCGGCAACGCCGGCGATCGTGCGGTGCAGGCGCTTGTCGAGATCCTTGTCCTCGCCGGTGCCGGCTTGGTCCTCGGTAACGTTGTGGAACAGGCGCCAGAGGCGGTTCACGAAGCGCCAGGCGCCCTCGATGCCGTTCTCGCTCCACTCCAGGTCGCGCTCGGGCGGGCTGTCGGAGAGCATGAACCAGCGCACCGCATCGGCGCCGTACTGGTCGACGATCGGCTCGGGATCGACGGTGTTCTTCTTCGACTTGGACATCTTCTCGATGCGGCCGATCTCGATCGGCTCGCCCGAGGCGAGTTCCACCGCGCCGGCGCTGTCCTTGCGGATCTCCTGCGGGGAGAGCCAGCGGCCGTCGAGGCTCTTGTAGGTCTCGTGCGTCACCATGCCCTGGGTGAACAGGCCGGCGAACGGCTCCGCCACGTCGAGCTTGCCGATATGGCGCAGCGCGCGGGTGAAGAAGCGCGCATAGAGCAGATGCAGGATCGCGTGCTCGACGCCGCCGATATACTGGCCGACCGGCAGCCACTGCTCGGCCACCGCCTTGTCGAACGGCTTGTCCTTGGGCTGGCTGGCGAAGCGGATGAAATACCAGGAGGAATCGACGAAGGTGTCGAGCGTGTCGGTTTCGCGCCGGGCGGGTGCGCCGCACTTCGGGCAGTCGACATGCTTCCAGGTCGGATGGCGGTCGAGCGGATTGCCGGGGATGTCGAACGACACGTCCTCAGGCAGCACGATCGGCAGCGATTCGCGCGGGGCGGGGACCACGCCGCAGCTCTCGCAATGGATGATCGGGATCGGCGTGCCCCAATAGCGCTGGCGGCTGACGCCCCAGTCGCGCAGGCGCCACACCGTCTGGCCCTTGCCCCAGCCGCCATCCTCGGCGCGCTGGATCACCGCGCGCTTGGCATCGGCGACGTCCATCCCGTCGAGGAAATGCGAGTTCACCAGCGTGCCGGGGCCTGTATAGGCTTCGGCATCATGGAATTCCGGCGCGGTCTTGTCGCCTTCGGAGACGACGCGGCGGATCGGCAGCTTGTACTTGGTGGCGAACTCGAAATCGCGCTGGTCGTGCGCCGGCACGCCGAACACGGCGCCGGTACCATAGTCCATCAGCACGAAATTGGCGATGTAGACCGGAACTTGCCAAGCGTTATCAAAGGGATGCGTGGCAGTGATGCCGGTGTCGAAGCCCAGCTTCTCCTGCGTCTCCAGCTCGGCCGCGGTGGTGCCGCCCTGCTTGCAGCGCTCGATGAACGCCTGGACCTCGGGATTACCCTCCGCCAGCTTCTGCGCGATCGGGTGGTCCGCCGCGATCGCGACGAAGCTTGCGCCGAAGATCGTGTCCGGCCGCGTGGTGTAGACGGTCAGCTGCTCGCCGTCGGACAGGGACCAGTGGAACTCCAGGCCCTCGGACTTGCCGATCCAGTTCTCCTGCATCAGCTTGACCTTGTCCGGCCAGTGCTCGAGCCCCTGGACGCCGGTCAGCAGATCATCGGCGAACTCGGTGATCTTGAGGAACCACTGGGAGAGCTTGCGCCGCTCGACCAGCGCGCCCGAACGCCAGCCGCGCCCGTCGATCACCTGCTCGTTGGCGAGCACGGTCATGTCGACCGGGTCCCAGTTGACCGCGGATTCCTTGCGATAGACCAGGCCGTTCTCGAAGAAATCGAGGAAGATCGCCTGTTCGTGGCCGTAATATTCGGGCTCGCAGGTGGCGACTTCGCGAGTCCAGTCGAGCGCGAAGCCCAGGCGCTTCAGCTGCGCCTTCATCGTCGCGATATTGGCGCGGGTCCAGCTGCCCGGATGGACCTTCTTCTCCATCGCGGCATTCTCGGCCGGCATGCCGAACGCGTCCCAGCCCATCGGGTGGAGCACTTCCATGCCCTTCATCCGCCGGAAACGGGCGAGCACGTCGCCCATCGTGTAGTTGCGGACATGCCCCATATGGATGCGCCCCGAGGGATAGGGGAACATCTCGAGGACATAGGACTTGGGCTTGGACGAATCGTCACGCGCGGCGAAGGTGCGGTTCTCTTCCCACACCTTCTGCCACGCGGCGTCCGCCTTCAACGGGTTGAAGCGAGACAAGTCAGTTCCTGCTGTTGTAGTCGCGGTGCCGGCCCGCTCCCCCACCCGGCCTCCCATAGAATACTGCCGTTGGGAGGCCGGGTGGGGGAGCGGGCCGGTGCCGCCCGAATTAATCAGTGGCGACCGCAGCGCGACGCAGGTCGCGGGCGCGGGTGAGGATGATGTCCTCGAGCTTCTGCACCGTCGCGGCCTGGACGGGTGCTGCGACCCAGGCGCCGCTGCGGTTGACTTCGCGGAGTGCCGCGACGCGCAGCGCATCGGCGCGCAGATCCTGGTCGAGGATCGTCACGGTCACCTTCATCCGCTCGGTCTGGACGTTCGGGTTCACGTACCAGTCGGTCACGATCACGCCGCCGTTGGAGTCGGTCTGGAGCAGCGGCATGAAGCTCAGCGTGTCGAGGCTGGCGCGCCACAGATAGGAATTCACGCCGATCGTGGTCACCTTCGAAGCGGCGAGATCGGCCTCGGGGCGCTTGTTGTGACCGCCGCACGCGGTGATCGAGAGAGCGAGCGACCCAAGGATCGCGGTGCGCAACAGGCGGTTCATCGTCACATTCCTACCAGGCGAGAAAGTCGGTGAGCATCTATAGTGGCGCTTGTGGCGGGAGCAAGGCGGGAAGCCATGGGCCGATTCGCACGTTTGAAACACTTCTGGTGCAACGGCCCGCAACCGGATTCTGTGGGTATGATGCAACACCGGCACGAAATTTGTGCCACCGGTGGAACGGCGGCTCGGAATCGTGGTAGGACAAATTATCTAGGGGTGCATGAAGATGCGAGTCGGGCGGACAAAGGCGGGAATTGGACTGGGGGTGCTCTGCGCCGCCGGTCTTCTGCTTGCGCCGGCGATTCAGGCCCAGACCAGCAAGGGTGATCGTGCTCTTGCCGCGAAGCGCAGTGCCATTCCGGCGCGCGGTGGCGTCGGCATCTTCACGCCGGCCGCCGCCGATCCCAAGCTCGCCGCGGTCCTCGCCCGTTCGGGCCTGCCCGAAGGCGCCTTCCGTTTCACCCCGGCCGAATCGCGCGGCACTGCCCGCGGCGTGACGGTTGCGGTCCGTGCCAGCTCCAGCCGTGCGCTCCGCAGCCGCGATGTGACGCGTGACGTCGCCGATGCGGCGACGCCGGTCAATCTGGCTCCGATCTCGTACAATCTCGGCGTCTCGGTCGGCTGGAAGCGCCTTGCCGTCTCGGGTGACGTGACTCGCGTCGAGCTGGTCGACCAGCCCGGCAGCCGTGAGCGCGCCGATATCGGCGTCAGCTACACCGGCAAGCGCCTGAGCGGCCGCCTCAGCGCGACCTCGGACCGTCCGCTGGCCAACACGCCGGTGCTGATCGGCGACAAGCCGAGCTACTCGATCGATGTCGGCGGCAGCTATTCGCTGACGCGTAACCTCGATGTGACTGCTGGCCTGCGCTATCGCAGCGAGGAAGATCGCCTGCCCAAGCTCAACGAGGGCCGCCGCGAGAGCCAGGCGGTCTATGTGGGCACCGCCTTCCGCTTCTGACGGCGTAGCGGTCATCCCGGCGAAAGTCGGGATCTCGGGCCACTAGCCTTTCCCCTTCGTCCAGGCGTCGATCGCCGCCCAGCCATGGATTCCGAACGGCGCGAGGCTTCTCGCCCGGCGCGCGTCCATTCCGCCCAGCGCGATCACCGGCACGTCCAGCCCGCGTACCAGCAGCCCGAACCGCACCCGCCCGAGTACCTGACCACCGGGATGCGAGCGGGTAGGGAAGGCCGGTGAGACGAACAGGGCATCGGCTCCCGCGCGGATCGCCGCCATCGTCTCGCGTCGGTCGTGCGCCGGCGCCGTGCGCAGACCCCGTCCGCGCCTGCCATGCACGCCGGCTTCGCCGCGCATCGGTTCGTTTCCCGCACGGATCACCGCCAGACGCCGCCGCCGTGCCACCTTCAGCACCCTGGCGAACAAGGCGCGTCTCTCGACCGGGGGCAGGCCATAGTGCCGGAACACCACGCCGCCGCCGCGGGGCAGGCGCTCGAGCGCTTCCCATAGCGCATCGCCCATGCGTTCGTCGGTCATCAGCCAAAGGCGCGGCAGGGGGTGGCGGCGGGGCATCGCCCTGCCTATAGCGCGCACCATGCCGATAGAAGAAGCCAGCCAGCGCCTCGCCGATGTGCGCGCGCGCATCGCGCATGCCGCGAAGATCGCCGACCGCAAGGCCGATGCCGTCACGCTGATCGCGATCTCGAAGACGCACGACGCCGAGACCATCCAGCCGCTGATCGATGCGGGCCAGCGCGTGTTCGGCGAGAATCGGGTGCAGGAGGCCGAGGGCAAGTGGCCGAAGTTGCGCGAGACGACTCCTGACGTGGCGCTGCACCTGGTCGGCCAGCTCCAGTCGAACAAGGCCGAGGACGCGGTTGCGCTGTTCGACGCGATCCATTCGGTCGACCGGCCCTCGCTGGTCGCCGCGCTGGCCAGGGCGATGGACAAGGCCGGCCGGCGTCCCGCCTGCTTCGTCCAGGTCAATATCGGTGGCGAGGCGCAGAAGGGTGGCTGCTCGGTCGCCGATCTGCCCGGCCTGCTCGCCGAGGCGCGTACCGCCGACCTGCCGGTGCAGGGGCTGATGTGCGTGCCCCCGCTCGAGCTGGAGCCGGCGCCCTATTTTGCGCTGCTCGCCAAGATCGCGAGGGACCATGGCCTGGCCGGGCTCAGCATGGGCATGTCTGGCGATTTCGAGACCGCAGTGACGATCGGAGCCACGCATGTCCGCGTCGGCACCGCGCTGTTCGGAGCACGCACATGAAGTACGACGCCATTCTCTTCGACTTCGACGGCGTGCTGCTCGAGAGCGAATATGCCGGCAACAAGCAGATCGCCGCGTACCTCACCAGCATCGGCCACCCGACGAGTCCCGAGGATTCGATGGCCAATTTCATGGGTTTGTCCGGTGCCGACTTCCTGGGGGCGATCGAGAACTGGATCGGCCGCGCGATTCCCGACGACTTCCATGCCTCCCGCGCCGAAGAGGATGCGCGCGTGCTGGAGGAAGGGCTTCCCGCCGTGGCCGGCGCGATCCGCTTCGTCGAGGGGCTGCCCGCCGGCCTGCCGCGCGCGATCGCCTCGTCGAGCCGCACCGAATGGATCGACCGGCATCTTCGCCATCTCGGCATCCGCGATGCGTTCGGCGACCATATCTATAGCGGCCGCGAGCATGTGGCGCGCGGCAAGCCGGCGCCCGATCTCTATCTCCATGCCGCTGCTGCGCTCGGGGTGCCGATCGAGCGCTGCGTGATCCTCGAGGATTCGCCGGTGGGCGTCACCGGCGCGGTCGCCTCGGGTGCGGACGTGATCGGCCTGTGCGCGGGGGCGCACTGCGCGCCCGATCATGCCGAACGGCTGCGGGCACTGGGCGTGAAGCTGATCGCGCACGACTTCGACGAGGTCGCGCGGCTGGTCGCCTAGAAGCCGCGCGCTTCCCGGGCGAGCAGGTATTCCCGCAACGCCATGGCGTCGCTCAGCGCATTGTGTGGCCGCTTGCTCAGCGCGGCGCTGTCGAAGCCAAAGGCGTCGCACAGCTCGAAGCGGATCCGGTCGATCGGGTAGCGATGGCCGGGCGCCGCGATCAGCAGGGTTGCGGCATGGGCGATGTCCTCCGGCCAGTCGGCGACGAGCAGCGGATCGGGATCATTGCCCAGATAGGCGGCAAAGGCCCGCCCCATCGCCTCGCGCGACACCGGCGTCACGTCGAGTACCGGCAGGATATGCTCGGCCACCCAGGGCGTCGGATCGGGACAGGGGAGCGCGGCATAGAAGGGGGCGCCGCCATCCTCGGGCACCAGCGCCAGCGCGATCAGCGGCCCGCCGAACCCGTTGAACTCGGTGTCGAGGAAATATCTCAGAGCTGGTGTCCCGTCCGGTCGCGCTTGGTGGCGAGGTAGCGCTCATTGTGCGGATTGGGCGGGAGGAAGTGCGGCACGCGCTCGACCACCGTCACGCCGGCGGCCTCCAGCGCCGCGACCTTCTCGGGATTGTTGGTGAGCAGCCGGATGCGGTGCTGGCCGAGCAGCGACAGCATCTTCGCCGCGGTGGCGAAGTTGCGCGCGTCGATCGCGAAGCCCAGCCGCGTGTTGGCATCGACCGTGTCGAAGCCCTGGTCCTGCAGCGCATAGGCACGCAGCTTGTTGATCAGCCCGATCCCGCGCCCTTCCTGGCGGAGATAGAGCAGGATCCCCCAGCCGCTCGCCCGGATCTCGCGGATCGCCGCCTGGAGCTGCGGCCCGCAATCGCATTTCAGCGAGCCGAGCACGTCGCCGGTCAGGCATTCGCTGTGCAGGCGGACGAGCGGCGGCTGGCCGTTCGGCTCGCCGATCAGCAGCGCGACATGCTCGCCGGGCATCTCGTCGGTGCGGAAGGCGACGATCTCGCTGTCCTCGGCATCGAGCACGGGCAGGCGGGCGCGGGCGACGATGCGCAGGCGATCGGCATCCTCGTGCGCGTCGATATCGGCGGGGGTGATCGTCTCCTCGCCGGCGGCCGGCCGGACGAAGAAGGCGGGCAGCAGCCCCGCCACCCGGGCGAGGCGCAGCGCCGCGGCGGAAAGCTCGGGCTCGACCAGCGGAATCGCGCGGAAGGGACCCTTCAAGGGTGTGGCGAGGTCGAATTGCGGATCGGCCAGAGCCGTGGCGGTGTCGAAATCGAGCCAGGGTGCACGCTGCACCAGTACCGGGGCATCCGGCGTAGCGGCGTCACGCTGGTTGGCGAGCTTGAGCGTAGCGGCGCGTCCGGCGGAGAGCAGGAGATCGGCCTGGCCGGCTTCGTCGAACGCGGCGAGGCGGCGGGCATCGGCAGTCTCGACCGCGAGCAGCGCGAGGTCACCGATTGCGATCGGCCAGCCCCGGCGCAGCGCATCGACGGCGCGGGCTGCGGCGTGTGCGCTCAAAAGTCGAACTCCGTCACGATGGGGACGTGGTCTGACGGCTTGAGCCAGGAGCGGCAGGGCTCGCAGACCTTGTGGGCCGTCGCCTTCTCGGCGACGTCGCGGCTGGCCCACATGTGATCGAGGCGGCGACCGCGGTCCGAAGCGGCCCAGTCCTTCGCGCGGTAGCTCCACCAGCTGTAATAGCGGGCGGGGGCCGGCACGAAGTGGCGGCCGAGATCGACCCAGTCGTTTGCCGCCTGCAGCCGGCCGAGCGTCTCGACTTCAATCGGCGTGTGGCTGACCACGTCGAGCAGCTGCTTGTGGCTCCACACATCGCTTTCCAGCGGCGCGACGTTGAAGTCGCCGGTGAGGATCGAGGGGACGCTCAGGTCCTGCGACCAGGCGATCATCCGCTCGAGGAAGTCGAGCTTCTGGCCGAACTTCGGATTCACCTCGCGGTTCGGCACGTCGCCGCCGGCGGGGACATAGACATTCTCGAGCCGTACGCCGTTCGGCAGCCGCACGCCGACATGGCGGGCCTCGCCATTGGCCTGCCAGTCGAACCGGTCGTCCTCGACCACCGGCACGCGGGCGATGATCGCCACGCCGTGGTGCATGCGCTGGCCGTGTTTGATGATGTGGTCATAGCCGAGCGCGCGGAAGGCGCCTTCGGGGAAGTCCCCGTCGATCACCTTGGTTTCCTGGAGGCAGAGCACGTCCGGCGCTTCCTCGCGCAGGAACTGCTCGACGATCTCGATGCGGAAGCGGACGGAGTTGATGTTCCAGGAGGCGATCTTCATCGCCGGGGATTTAGGGGGTGTTTGGCCTGCGCACCAGTGCCGCAGCCTGCGCAGCGCGCAAAACGCGCCGGACATGGAAAGGCCCTCGTCCCGGGGGCAATGGAACGAGGGCCGACCTAGCGTTCGTCACGCAGGCGGGAAGTGGAGATCTCGGGTAACAGGGGGAAAATCCCGAGTACGCCTCCACATCCGCAAGACTGGTTCTAGGGGAGCCTACCTGTCGCCAGCATGAACGATGTTCAGCTTAGCGCGGGCCCTGCTTCCGCGGGTCGTTCCAGCGGAACGCTCCATCGCTGACATTGGCGTTGAACTGCTGATTCGAAAGGCGAATCGTCGTGCGATAATTCTGCGAATCCAGCGCCACCCAGCCCTGCAGCATCAGCCCGGCCGGGGCCGAGGCGTTCTTCTGGAAGATCAGGGTGATCCGGCCATATTCGGGATGGGAATCGTCGCGCACCTCGACCGACACGACATTGTCGCTGCCCGTCGGCACCACCTTGGCGAACTTGGCGATGTCCTTTTTCGGGTTGAGCAGCACAGCGAGCGGCGAGTTGCCGATCGGCCAGCGCTCGACCTGGCGCACCTGGTAGTCGATGAAATAGAGGCTGCGCCCGTCCGCGACGATCAGCTGGGGCACGCCCTTCTGATACTGGAAGCGGATCTTGCCGGGGCGCTTCAGCGTCATCGTGCCGGTGAGCGTGCGGCCGTTGCGGTCGGTCTGCGCGAAGCCGGCGGTCATCGAGCTCACCGATTCGAGATGCTGCTGCACCTGCGCGAGTTCATTGGCCGGCGCGGGCGCCGCGGCCGAGACCAGGGCCGGCGCGGCGAGCGCGAGGCTGAAGGCGAGGGGCCGTGCAAACACGTGTCGTTTCTCCAAATTGCGGGGAAATGCCCTGGGAGACGGGGCTTGAATGTCCCCTGAACCCCCAGGCCCCACGATTCGATCCCGTTACAATTGTCGGCCGTCGGTATCCATCAGCACTTCGCGGCGGCCGACATGGTCGGGGCGCGAGACCAGCTCGTCCTTCTCCATCCGCTCGACCAGTCGCGCGGCCGAGTTGTACCCCACACGCAGCTGGCGCTGCAGCCACGAGGTCGAGGCCTTCTGGCTCTCCGCCACCAGCTGGATCGCCCGGCGATAGAGCTGGTCCTCGGGCGAATCGTCGCCTTCGGGCGCGCCGTCGAGGCTGAACCCGCCATCCTCCGGCTCTTCGGTGACCGCTGAGATATAGTCGGGCGTGCCCTGCGCCCGCCAGTGATCGGCCACCGCCTGCACCTCGTCGTCGCTGACGAACGGGCCGTGGACGCGGACCAGCTGCTTGCCGCCGGGCATGTAGAGCATGTCGCCCTTGCCGAGCAGCTGCTCGGCACCCTGCTCGCCCAGGATGGTGCGCGAATCGATCTTGCTGGCGACGTAGAAGGAGAGGCGGGTCGGCAGGTTCGCCTTGATCACGCCGGTGATGACGTCGACCGAGGGGCGCTGCGTCGCCATGATCAGGTGGATGCCGGCCGCACGCGCCTTCTGCGCGAGGCGCTGGATCAGGAATTCGACTTCCTTGCCCGCGGTCATCATCAGGTCGGCGAGCTCGTCGACGATCACCACGATCTGGGGCAGCGGATTCAGCTCGAGCGCTTCCTCCTCGTAGATCGGCTTGCCGGTGTCCGGGTCGTAGCCCACCTGCACCTTGCGCCCGATCTTCTGGCCCTTCGCCTTGGCCTGGCGCACCTTGTCATTGAACGAGGCGAGGCTGCGGACATTGGCATAGGCCATCATCCGGTAGCGGTCCTCCATCTGCTCGACCGCCCATTTGAGCGCGCGCACCGCCTTGGCCGGCTCGGTCACCACATCGGCGAGGAGATGGGGGATGTCCTTGTACATGCTCAGTTCGAGCATCTTCGGATCGATCATGATCATCCGGCACTGCTCGGGCGTGAGCCGGTAGAGCAAGGACAGGATCATGCAGTTGAGACCCACCGACTTGCCCGAGCCGGTGGTACCGGCGACGAGCAGATGCGGCATCGGCGCCAGGTCGGCGATCACCGCATCGCCGGCGATGTTCTTGCCGAGCACCAGCGGCAGGGTGGCGCCCTGGTCCTCGAAGGTCTGGCTGGCGACCAGCTCGTGCAGGTTCACCGGCTCGCGGATGGCGTTGGGCAGCTCGATGCCGATCACGCTGCGCCCGGGGATCGTCGCGATGCGCGCCGAGGTGGCGGACATGTTGCGCGCCACGTCGTCGGCCAGCTGGATCACCCGGCTCGCCTTGATGCCGGCGGCCGGCTCCAGCTCGTACATGGTGACGACCGGGCCGGGGCGGACCTCGACGATCTGGCCCTTCACGTTGAAATCGTCGAGCACGCTTTCGAGCAGCCGGGCGTTGCGCTCCAGCGCCGCCTTGTCGATCCCGGCATTCTTGTTGACCGGCGGCGGCTTGAGCAGGTCGATCGAAGGCAGCTGGTAGCTGTCCTTGAAGTCGAGGCTGGTCTGGGTCGGCGGCTTGGTGCGCACCGGGGCGGGCGCGACGTTGCGCTCGGCGATCACCGGGCCGGGGCGGTTGTCGGGTACCACGGTCTTGCGCGGCTCGCGGCCCTCGCGGATCCGCGGTTCCTCGATGTCGCGCTCCCGCTCCCGCTCGCGTTCCCTGGGCTCGCGGGGTTCGGGGCCACCGAGCAGCGCGGTCTTGCCCGGCCCCTTCAGGTTCGGGATGCTCGGCAGGCTCACCCGCTCGGGCAGCGAGAAGTCGAGGCTGCGCCACCAGATGAACAGGCCGGCCAGGCCGCACAGGACGCCAAGGCCGCGCCCGGCCCACAGGCTGATCACGGGATCGCCGGCCAGGCCGATAAGCCAGTTGAACAGCGCGGCTATCGTCAGGCCGGCCACGCCGCCCAGCCCGCCGGGCAGGGTCAGCACCGCGTCGGAGGAGAAGAAGGAAAGGGCAGTCGCGACGAAGAGCACGCCGATGCCGACGCCGCGGAACATCGTCCCCCAATTGCCGACGGGCCGGTCCTTGAGCAGGCGATAGGCGACGATCAGCCCGACCGGCAGGAACAGCCATACCGCGGGGCCGACCAGCGCATAGAGCAGGTCGGAGACCCAGGCGCCGGGATCGCCCATCCAGTTGCGCGCCGGGCCGGCGGCAGCGGTGTTCAGCGAGGGATCGGTCGCATGATAGCTGCCCAGCGCGACGCCGAGTGCGAGCATGCCCAGGAACAGGGCCGCTCCGCCGATCACCGCGCCGCTGCGGCGCGCGCCGGCCTTCATGGTTTCGCGCCAAAGCGGCGCTTGTGCCCGGGACGCCATGCCCAGCCTCCAGATTTTCAGGGGTGCAGGGGAGTTAATCGCCTGCCGGGACTCCGCCGTCAAGCGTTCCCGCCACGTTCCGGCGCAAGCGCGGGGATGACGGGGGCCGATCCACGCGCTACGGCACCCCCATGGATCGCGCAGATGTCCTCATCCTTGGCGGCGGGCTGGTAGGCTCGGCGCTGGCCACCGCGCTCGACGCGCACGGCATTTCCTCGATCGTGGTCGATCCGGCGGATCCCGAACAGATCCTCGCCGCCCGGCACGACGGTCGCGCCTCGGCGATCGCCAGCGCGCCGATGCGGATGTTCGAGGCGATCGGCGTGGCGCCGCGGCTGGCGGGGAAGGGTTGCCCGATCGAGGGCATCCGCGTCTCCGACGGGCTGGAGCCCGGCAAGCTCGATTTCGCCCCGCAGGAGGGCGATGGCGCGCTCGGCCACATGTTCGAGAACCGCATCCTGCGCACTGCGCTCTACGAGGCGGCGGTCGCGGCACCGCTTGCCGATGTCCGCATGCAGACCCGCGCGCTTCACGTGGAACGGGGCGAGTTCGGCGTCACCGCCCGGCTCAGCGACGGCACGACGGTCACCGCCCAGCTGCTGGTTGGCGCCGAGGGCCGCAACTCGCCGACGCGCGAGGCCGCCAATCTCAGCACCGCGCGCTGGAGCTATGATCACGCCGCGATGGTCGCCACGCTCGGCCATGAACGCAGCCATGAGAACATCGCGTTCGAGATCTTCTATCCCGAGGGGCCCTTCGCGATCCTGCCTTTGCTCGACGACGAGAACGGCCATCGCTCGGCAGTGGTGTGGACGGTCAATGCCCGCGACGCCGTCGGCATGATGAAGATCTCCGAGCGCGCCTATCTGGCCGAGGCGGAGAAGCGGATGGGCGGCTTCCTGGGCAAGCTCGGGCCGCTCACCGCGCGTTTCAGTCACCCGCTCGGCTTCCACCACGCCGCCTGGATCACCAGCGACCGGCTGGCGCTGGTCGGCGATGCCGCGCACGGCATCCACCCGATCGCGGGGCAGGGCGTCAATGTCGGCTTCCGCGACGTCGCCACGCTGGTCGAGGTGCTGGTCGACGGCAAGCGGCTCGGCCTCGACATGGGCGACCCGCAGCTCCTCGCGCGCTATCAGCGCTGGCGCGGGCTCGACACCTTCATGGTCGCCGCCGCGACCGACGGGCTGACCCGGCTGTTCGGCATCCCCGGCAAGACCGCCAGCGCCGTCCGCCGCTTCGGCCTCTCGGCAGTCGACAAGCTGCCGCCCCTGAAGCACTGGTTCATGGCCGAGGCGCGCGGCGAGAGCGGCGACGTGCCCAAGCTGCTCCAGGGCATCACGGCATGATCGCCGCGCTCGCGCTGTTGCTGCTCGCCGGCCCGACCGCGGAATTTCCCGATCCGATCGCCCCTGCGGCTGAGGGCAAGCTGCAATGCCATCTCCCCGATCGCGCGCGCCACACCTGCCAGTCGCTGGCCGGCTATCGGCCCGACGGCAAGGGCGGCTTCCTGAATACCGCCGAAGTGCTGATCGCACCCCAGGCGGCGCTGGTGATGCGTACCGTCACGCCGGTGGTCATCCGCGATGGCGCGATCTGCGGCCCGCTCAGCCGCGAAGCGATCGGAAAGGCCGAGTTCCTCGTCGATGGCGCGCTGCTCGATGCCGAGAAGACGGCGTCGCTGCGCGCCACCATCCTCGAGAGCTGGGCGGCGATGCTCGATCACGAGGTCTGCACCCGCTACACGGTGAACGGCGATCACCTCGTCGCGCACCCGGCTGTGGACGGCAAGCCCGACGTTGCGACGATGGACCTGATCTGGGTGAGCCCGGCGGAAGGCTATCGGGTCGCGCCGTAGCGCATAGCCGGGGAGATCAAGCGGTGTTCCTTCTCCGGGCGATGTTCCTGTCCCAGTCCGACGGGGCGCCGGAGCCTGTGGCGGCCGAACTGGTCGAGATCGGCCCCGGTCCGAAGCGCTATTTCCATGCCGGCGAAGAGCGGGAAGGGTGCCCGGCGCCGACCGCGGCCTGCCGCCGCAAGGGCTATGTCGTCACCGGCGACCGGCTGGTCGCCTGGGAAGCCAGGGGCCCGCTGACCCGCGTCACCCATCTCGCCCCCGGCTCGGACCGGCCGAGCGAAGGCTGGATCGAGACCGCCGCGCTGCGCCGTGTGCCGCTCGCCCCGCCGCGCGCATCCGACTGGCTCGGCGGCTGGACCGGCTGGGAATCGGAGATCGACATCACCCGCGGTGCCAGGCCCGGCACCCTCCATATCGGCGGCAACGCCGCCTGGGGTGCGCATGATCCGGACCGGGTGAAGCGCGGCGGTGTCAATTTCGGCATGCTGAGCGCAGAGCTGCCCGCGCCGAAGGGGGACCGGCTCAGCTTCGCCGATTCGGAAGAGTCCGATTGCCGCGTCGCGCTCCGCCTGATCGGTCCCTATCTGCTCGCCCACGACAATGGCCGCTGTGGCGGGATGAACGTCACCTTCACCGGCACCTATCGGAAATAGGGGGAATCCCATGCGCCTGCTGCTCCCCCTGACTGGGCTGTTCCTCGCCACGCCGGCGCTTGCCGACACCATCGCCGTCTATTCCGCCCAGGGCGGGATGATGACGATGACCGTCGAGATCGCCACCGATGGCGATCTGCGCGTCACCATGGGGGGCAAGATGATCGAGGCGATGAAGCAGAAAATGCCCGAACTCGATCCCACCCAGATCGGCGGCATCGTCCATGACGGCGAGAATTACATGATACAGCCGGGCCCGGACGGAAAGATCGTCGTGATACGCATGCGCGACGCGGCGGTGGTGATGAAGGAGTTCATGGACGCGCACAAAGCGGACCTGCCTGCGCCTCCGGCAGAGGCGTTGCAGGGCCCCAAGCTGGTCGAGCACGGCACTGCGACGATCAACGGGCGCACCGGCAAGGCGTTCTATTTCGAGGAGGGCAAGGGGGCACCGGTGGCAGTGGTCAGTGCCGATCCCGATCTCGTCGAGCTCGGCGCGGCGATGCGCCGGCAATTCGCCACCTCCATGCAGATGATGGGTGGCACCGGCTTTCCGATGCCGGGCAACAGCATGGATGCGGTTCTTGCGCAGGGTGCGCCGATCGCCTTTGCCGGCATGGAGCTTCAGACCGTGAAGCATGATGCGATATCGCCGGGGCGCTTCGTGCTCCCCGCCGCGCCGGCATCGCTCGATCAGGTTCGTGTGCTGATGACACATGGAGCACCGCCCAAGCCGTGAGCCTGGGTGGCTAGCGGATTGTCGCCAGTGCGATCGTCGCCAGCAGAGCCGATGTGCCCGGCACCGCCACGCTCAGGATGAGACGCCGACGCGTGTAGCGGATCGCCGCGGCGATCGCCAAGCCTGCGCCGATCACTAGGGCGAGTGGCAGGGCGCAGATCGACCAGAAGGCGAACCACAGGTCGCCGCGCGAATCCGATCCCGGCGCGTCGAACAGCATCAAGCTCATCGCGGCGAGGAACAGCGCCGGTGCCGCGCCGACCAGTTCGGCAAGCGCGATCAGCAGCGCGACGATCCTCATTGCAGCGTGCCGCTCTCGTCGCCGTCGTGGCGGCCATAGAATTGCATCAGCTGGACGATCAGCTCGGATCGTTCGCTCAGCGTATCCGCCTCCAGCAGCGCCTGTTTCGAAGCCGCGTCGAAGGGCGCGATCTGGGCGATGCCGTTGACCAGCGATTCGTCGTCGAGCCGCGAGACCGCTTCCCAGTCGACCGCATAGCCCAGGCCATCGGCGAATCGACGCGATTCGATCTCGAGCGCGGCGCGCTCGGCAAGTGCGAGGATCTCGCTCTCGCCCACCGTCTCAAGCTCGGCCTCGACCTGGCGGAACGGCGTCGTGACGTCGAGCTCGCGCAGCACGGCGAATCGGGCCAGTCCCTCGAGCACGATGTCGAATCGCCCATCGTCCAGCGCCTCCACCTCGGCGATCCGGCCGACACAGCCGATGTCGAACAGGGCGGGCGGGCTGGCGGTGTCGCGCGGCTGGATCATGCCGATTCGCCGGTCCCGGGCGAGCGCATCCGATATCATCGCCCGGTAGCGCGGCTCGAAGATGTGCAGCGGCAGATGCATTCGCGGGAAGAGCAGCGCGCCCCCGAGCGGGAACACCGAGAGGCGCGCGATCTTCCCGGAACCGATCATCCGAACAGGATCGCCGACAGCTTGCGGCGCTGTGCCGAGACCCAGGGATCCTCGAGGCCGACCGCCTCGAACAGCTTGAGCAGGCGCTGGCGCGCGGCGCCTTCGTTCCACTCGCGGTCGTCCTGCACCATGGCGAGCAGGGTGGCGGCGGCGGCGTCGCGGTCGCCCGAGGCCATCTGGCCGCCGGCGAGCTCGTAGCGCGCTTCCATGTCGCCGGTAGCGGCCTGGGCGGCCAGGCCGCTGAGGTCCTCGACCGGAGTCGCTTCCCTGGCGAGCGCGATCGCGGCGCGGGCCTGCTCGATCTCGGCGCCCTTGGCGTCCTCGGGCAGCGCTGCGAGCACCGCCTCCGCCTCGTCGGTCCGGCCCAGCGCCAGCAGCGCGCGGGCGCGGCCGGCAGCGATCTGCGGGTGCTCGGGGGCAAGCTCGGCGATCTGCTCGAAGACCGAGAGGGCGCGCTCGGCATCGCCCTCGGCCAGCACCTGCTCGCCCATGGCGATCAACGGCTCGAGTTCGGCCTCGGCCTGCGCGTCGGCGCTCTCCACCGGCAGCTGGCGGAGAATCTGGTCGAGCATCGTGCGCAGCTGCGATTCGGTGCGTGCCGACGAGAGGTCGGCGACCAGCTGTCCCTGGAACATCGCATAGACGGTCGGGATCGAGCGGACCTGGAACTGGCTGGCGATGAACTGATTCGCGTCGACATCGACCTTGGCGAGCAGCACGCCCTTGCCGGCATAGTCCTCGGCGACCTTTTCGAGCACCGGGGCGAGCGCCTTGCACGGGCCGCACCACTCCGCCCAGAAATCGATGATGACCAGGCTGGTCATCGAGGGCTCGACGACGTCGCGGCGGAACGCGTCGACGGCTTCCTTCTCCGCGGGGGTGAGTCCAAGCGTGGCCAAGATGGTGCTCCTGAAATGCACTGTTACGGTAGTGCGCCTATGTGGGCTTTCCGGGCGAAAGCGCCAAGCCTCTAAAAAAACTGCACGCATGGGGTTGCCGGCCCCAAAAGCCGGTGCTAGTGGCCGCGCCTCACCCAGCCCGGTGGCGCTTCGTTGCCCCGGACTAGAACGCCAGAGCGGGCGTAGCTCAGGGGTAGAGCACGACCTTGCCAAGGTCGGGGTCGAGGGTTCGAATCCCTTCGCCCGCTCCAGCGTTTCCTCCCGGTTTTCCGGGGCTTATCCAGGAAACTTGAGAGAACGCTCTGGCTCGCGATGATGCGTGCCTGCGCTATGCCATGGGATGGCTTGCGCAGCCCCGGGTCACGGTGACAAAGTGTTGCCGATGATGATCGCACGGCTCGCTCTGGCGCTTGGCGCCGCTCTCCTCGCCTCCGCTGCCCCGCTTCCCGATGGAATCGAGGGCGTCTGGCGCAATCCGCACAACAGCGTGCACATCCGCTACGAATCCTGCGGCAAGGGCGCGATCTGCGGCACGGTCGTCTGGGCCAGCGACAAGGCGATCGCGGACGCGAAACGCGGCGGCACCGAGAATCTCATCGGCACCTCGATCTTCCGCAATCTCTATCCCGCCGGCGCGAATCGCTGGAAGGGCAGCGTGTTCGTGCCGGACATCAAGAAGACCTTCTCCGGCACCGTGACGATCGAAGGCGACAAGATGATCGGCCGTGGCTGCCTGTTGCTCGGCGTCGGCTGCAAGTCGCAGACCTGGTCGCGGGTCGCCGAATAGGGCCGTGCCGATTCGGGCGGACTGATTCGCGGCGCCGATTCGCGAACGCTGCGTTTCCGGAACGCCCCCTTGTCCGGGGCCGCACCGCTTTCCACTTCAGCGGGCATACAGGTTCCAACCGCAAGAAGTCCCGCCATGTTCGGTAAAATCCTCCGGGCGATTCTGCCCGCTTTCATGTTGTTCCCGCTCGCCGTCCCCGCGTCCGCTTCCCCGCCCGACGCGCCGATCGCCAGCGAATGGCGCAACCCCAGCAACAGCGTCCATGTCCGCATCGACCAGTGCGGCGGCGCCGTGTGCGGCACGATCACCTGGGCCAGCGACAAGGCCATTGCCGACGCCAAGCGCGGCGGCACGACTCAGCTGATCGGCACGCGCCTGTTCCGCGATCTCAAGCCGGCCGGTGCCGGCAAGTGGAGCGGCAAGGTGTTCGTTCCCGACATTCGCCAGACCTTCTCGGGCACCATCCAGTTCCAGGACGGCGACAAGATGGTCGGCAAGGGCTGCGTGCTGTTCGGCATCATCTGCAAGGCCCAGACCTGGTCGCGGGTGCGCTGAACCTGTCCGGAAATGCGCGAGAAGCGCATTTCGAGGCGGTGCCGGCCGGCACCGCAATGCGCCGAAAGGCGCATCCCAATAAGCGAACTGTTTGAACGCAGCCTTCGGGCTGGCGGGGCTGAGCGGAACGTTTAGGGTACCTGCATGAGCAGTGCACCCATTCGAGTCGGCATCGGCGGCTGGACCTTCGAGCCCTGGCGCGGGACCTTCTATCCGGAGAAGCTCTCCCAGAAGAAGGAACTCGAATATGCGTCGCGCCAGCTGACTGCGATCGAGGTCAACGGCACCTATTATTCCAGTTTCAAGCCCGCGACCTTCGAAGGCTGGGCGAAGACGGTGCCCGACGACTTCGTCTTCGCGGTGAAGGGCTCGCGCTTCTGCACCAATCGCAAGGTGCTGGCCGATGCCGGCGAATCGGTCGCGAAGTTCGTCGGCCAGGGGATCGTCGAGCTCGGCGACCGGCTCGGGCCGCTGATGTGGCAGTTCATGGCGACCAAGAAGTTCGACGCCGGTGATTTCGGCGCCTTCCTCGATCTGCTTCCCCGCGAACATCAGGGCGTGAAGCTCCGCCACGCCGTGCAGGTGCGGCACGACAGTTTCGCCGTTCCCGAGTTCGTCGATCTGTGCCGCAAGGCGGGCGTCGCGATCGTCTATGCCGATTCGCCGCAATATCCAGCGATCGCCGACATCACCGGCGACTTCGTCTATGCCCGGCTCGAGGCGGGCGAGGACGAGAATCCCTTCTGCTATCCCGAAGGCGACCTGCCGCGCTGGACCGAGGCGGCGCGGACCTGGGCGTCGGGTGGCCGGCCCGCCGGGCTTCCCTATGTCGAGGATCGGGATCCTCCCGCCACGCGACGCGAAACCTTCATCTTCTTCATCCATGGCGGCAAGGTTCGCGCGCCCGCTGCGGCGCGGGAGCTGATCCGCCGACTCGATGAGTCGAATCCCGGCTGAAATCTGCAGGTTGAGGAAGCCTTGTAGGTGCCCGAATCCGTCGCATTTCCGCCGTTTTCCGAGGCCCGGTGCGCGGACTCGAAATCCCGCGGAAACATCCCGGTAAAGATGCGTGCCTTTCGGGATACAGGCCGAAGGTAAAGCGCGACCCCCGACCATCGGTCGCTTTACCCGCGAATCTCCCGCTTTCATCCCGACGCCAGCACATGCCGTTTCGCGGCCTGAGCCAGTTCGTACCCGCGCTTCGTTCGCGCGGGCAGTATGAAAAGGGTACCATGTTTACGCGTAACATCGCTCGCACCTTGCGGGCCGGGACCGCCCTTTCGGCGCTCACCCTGGCCACCAGTCTCCTCGCCGTCCCCGCTTTCGCGCAGGACACCGCTCCCACCACCGACCAGACCGCTCCGGAAGCCCCGGCGGCCGACGAAGCTCCCGAGATCGTCGTCACCGGTTCGCTCTTCGCGACCAAGGTGACTCAGTCTCCGGTCACCACCGTCACCGCCGATTCGCTCGACGCGCGCGGCATCACCACCGTCCAGGACGGCCTGCAGCGTCTCGCCGCCAACAACGGCCCGACCCTCACCAACAGCTTCTCGGCCAATGGCGCGTTCGCCGGCGGTGCCTCGGCGATCTCGCTCCGCGGCCTGTCGACCAACTCGACGCTGGTGCTGTTCGACGGCATGCGCGCCGCCTATTATCCGCTGGCCGACGACGCGACCCGCAACTTCGTCGATCTGAACACCATCCCGGACGACATCATCGACCGTATCGAAGTGCTCAAGGACGGCGCTTCGTCGAGCTACGGCGCCGATGCGATCGCGGGCGTGGTCAACGTGATCACCAAGCGCAGCTTCACCGGCCTGTCGGCCCGCGCCGAAGCCGGCGTCTCGCAGAACGGCATTGCCGCGACGCAGCGCCTCTCGGTCACCGCGGGTACCGGCGATCTCGATCGCGACGGCTTCAACGCCTATATCAGCGGCTTCTACTATCACGCCGACGCAGTCCGCACGAAGGACCTGCCCTATCCGTTCAACTCAGATGACCAGACCGGCATCGGCGGCCCGAACAACCTGGTGAATGGCGACAATTTCGCGCCGACCGCCGCGGGCTCGAACATCTATGTCGCGCCGGGTGCCGGCGGCCGCTACCAGCTGCTCCAGAATGGCTGCGCCAACGGCAACCTGACCCAGACCACAGGCGCCCAGCAGACCGCCAACGGCCTGCTGCCGACCGCGATCTGCCAGCAGGACATCACCAACCAGTACGGCGTCGTTGCGCCGCAGGTCGATCGCTTCGGCTTCTCGGCGCACGTCGCCAAGACGTTCGGCGACTCGACCGAGGCGTATCTGGAAGTCAATTTCCAGCAGGCGCGCAGCCAGTATAGCGGTCTGCCCTCGTCGATCTACGCCAACGCTCCCGCCGGCATCTACTACGCGCCGTTCTCGACGCGCGGTAACGGGCCGAGCTTCGCAGCCGGCTCTGGCGCGCTGACCCTCCCGGTCTATGTCTGCGCCGCGCGCGTGAACTGCACCGCGGCCAACGGCACGCTCAACCCGAACAATCCGTTCGCGGCCTCGGGCGATACGGCGACGGTGATCGGCGCGATGCCGAACCTCGTCCGCAATGACGAGACGCGCAGCCGCGTGTACCGTGCCGCGGCCGGCATCAAGGGCACCTTCGGCGACGACTGGAACTACAAGGTCGACGCCACTGCGATGCACACCGACCTGCGTCGCACTTCCAACGGCTATGTCTACATCCAGCACCTGCTCGATGTGATCGCCGATGGCTCGTACAACTTCGTGAACCCGTCGGCGAACAGCCAGACGACCCTCAACTATCTGGCGCCGGAGCTCAACACCGATGCCTCGTCGGATCTCTACCAGATCCAGGCGAGTGTCTCGAAGTCGCTGTTCCAGCTGCCCGGCGGTCCGGTCCAGCTCGGTTTCGGCGGCTCGGTGTTCTACGAGGCGGTGGATTCGCCCTCGGCGAACAGCGACATCAACGGCCCGACCCAGCGCTACTTCACGATCAACGCGTTCGGCACCGAAGGTCACCGCACGGTTTCCTCGGCGTTCGGCGAGCTGAGCATCCCGATCTTCAAGCAGCTCGAGCTGAACGCTTCGGGCCGCTACGATCACTATTCGACCGGTCAGAGCAATTTCTCGCCGAAGGTCGGCGCGAAGTTCACGCCGTTCGACATGCTGACGGTGCGCGGCACCTGGTCGCGTGGTTTCCGCATCCCGTCCTTCGGTGAAGCCAATGCGCTGCCGACCACGGGCTACGTCACCAACTCGGCCGGCCTGTTCAACGATGCGTATCTGGCCCAGTATGGCTGCTCGGTCGCGACGTTCAGCACCGCCTGCCCGCAGTATCTGCGTACCGCGAGCTACGGCCAGACCACCCTCGCTTCGCCGGACCTGAAGCCGGAGAAGTCGCGCAGCATCACGCTGGGCGCGGTGTTCACGCCGATGCGCAACGTCTCGCTGTCGGTCGATTATTTCAACATCAAGAAGACCGATGCGATCACCTCGCTGTCGTCGGCGGCGGCCCTCCAGGCCTATTATGCCGGCCAGGCGATCCCCGATGGCTACACGGTCATCCCGGACGCGGTTGATCCCGCCACCCCGGGCGCGCTGCCGCGCGTGGCCTATGTCCAGTCGCACTATGTCAATGCCAACACCCAGAAGGCTGAAGGCATCGACTTCGGGGCGAACGGTCGCTTCCACTTCGGTGACGTGACCTGGACGACCAACCTCGACGCCACGCTCATGCTCGAGCTCAGCACCACGCTGGCCGACGGCACGCGCGAGACCTATGTCGATACGCTGGGCAACTACAACCTCACCGCGGGCACCGGCACCTTCCGCTGGAAGGGCAGCTGGGTGAACAGCTTCGCGATCGGCAACTACACGGTTACCGGTACGGCCAACTACACCTCGGGCTATGACCTTTCGGCCATGGACCAGGGCAATGCGTATGAGGATTGCGGCCTGGCGCCGTCGCCTGCCTACACCGGTTGCCGCGTGAAGAGCTATTTCACCTTCGACCTCAACGCGACCGCCAAGATCGCCGACAAGTTCACGATCTATGCGAACGTGCTGAACCTGTTCGATCGCCTGCCGGACTATGATCCGGTCACCTATGGCGCGTATCTCTACAACCCGGTCCAGGCCGGCGACGGCATCTATGGCCGCCGCTTCACGGTCGGCGCCAAGGTCAACTTCTGATCTTGCGGGTTCCCGCTTAGGGAGAGGAAGGGCGGTCCCGAAAGGGGCCGCCCTTCTTCGTCAGGGCCGCCTAGGGCTCGCCCGGTCCGCCACCATTCGCTCGCCGTCGATGGTGATCGGGGACGCGATGCCCGGAAGCCCGTCGCGCTCGATCTTCATGCCGCGTGCGATCACCTGGGGATCGGCGAATACTTCGTCCACCGTGTTGATCGGCCCCGCCGGCACGCCCTCGGCCTCGAGCGCCTCGTACAGGTCCGCTTTCGCCCATTGCCGGATCGCCGCCTCAAGCAGCGGCAGCAGGGTCTCGCGGTTCGTCACCCGTGCCGGATTGGTCGCGAAGCGCGCGTCCGATCCATAGTCCAGCCCCAGTACCCCGCAGAGCTTGCGGAACTGCGAATCATTGCCGACCGCGATGATCAGCTCGCCGTCCCGCGTGGAGAAGGCCTGGTACGGCACCAGGTTCGCATGGCCGTTGCCCATCCGGTGCGGCACCTTGGCGGGATTGGCCATCCAGTTGAGCGCCTGGTTGGCGAGCACGCCGACCTGGGTGTCGAGCAGCGCCATGTCGATATGCGCGCCTTCCCCCGTCAAGTCGCGCCTGCGCAGCGCCGCCAGGATCGCCACCGCCGAATAGACGCCGGTGAAGATGTCGGCATAGGCGATGCCGGCCTTTTGCGGTGCGCCATCGGGTTCGCCGGTCAGCGACATGAAGCCGCCCATGCCCTGGATGATGAAGTCGTAGCCGGCGCGCGGCGCATAGGGCCCGGTCTGGCCGAAGCCGGTGATCGAGCAGACCACCAGCCGGGGATTCAGCGTCCGCAGCGACGCCGGATCGAGCCCGTATTTGACCAGCCCGCCGACCTTGTAGTTCTCGATGACGACATCGGCATCCGCGACCAGCGCGCGCACCGCCGCCTGGCCCTCAGGCGTGGCGATGTCGATCGCCTCGCTCGTCTTCCCACGGTTGCAGGCGTGGAAATAGGCCGCGTCGCGATTTTCGCCCGCCGCATCGTGCAGGAAGGGTGGCCCCCAATGGCGGGTGTCGTCGCCTTCGCCCGGCCGCTCGATCTTGACCACCTCGGCGCCCAGATCGGCGAGCAGCTGCCCGCACCACGGGCCGGCGAGGATCCGCGCCAGCTCGACGACCCTGATCCCTTCCAGCGGCCTCATGCGCGTCGGATCTCGTAGATCAGGTGCGGCTTCATCTCGCCCGCCATCAGCCGGTCGACCATGCCCGGCCGCGCCACGCCGCCGATCTTCTCCATCGCCTTGCGCGAACGGACATTGTCCACGCCGACGGTGAACACCGCGGTGCGCACGAAGCGGTGGATATGGTCGAGCATCAGCCGCTTGATCTCGCGGTTATAGCTGCCGCCCCAATAGGCGCGGCCGAGATAGGTCCAGCCGATCTCGATCTCGTCGGCCTCGGGCTCCCAATTGTCGAAGCGCGACGATCCGATCACCGTGCCGGTCTCGCGGTCGACGATGGTCAGTGCCCCGCCGCTGGCGATGCCGGCGTCGAAATAGGCGCGGAACACCGGCTCCTGCCAGCGGTCGTGCGCCGGATGGACTTCCCAGACGAGCGGATCGGACGCGACCGCGAACAGCGTGTCCCAATCCTCCGGCGTGCTGGGACGCAGCGTCACCAGCGCGCCTTCGAGCACCGGCTGCCGGTCCGGCGTCATCAGAACGCCGCGATCCCGGTGATCGCCCGGCCGAGGATCAGCCCGTGCACGTCGTGCGTGCCTTCATAGGTGTTGACCGTCTCGAGGTTGATCGCGTGGCGCAGCACATGGAATTCGGCCGAGATGCCGTTGCCGCCATGCATGTCGCGGGCGATGCGCGCGATATCGAGCGCCTTGCCGCAATTGTTGCGCTTGATGATGCTGATCGCCTCGGGCGCCAGCGTGCCCTCGTCGAACATGCGGCCCGCGCGCAGCGCCGCCTGCAGCCCGAGCGCGATCTCGGTCTCCATGTTGGCGAGCTTGAGCTGGACCAGCTGGTTGGCGGCGAGCGGCTTGCCGAACTGGGCACGGTCGAGCGTGTACTGGCGTGCGGCGTGGAAGCATGCCTCGGCCGCGCCCATGCTGCCCCAGGCGATGCCGTAGCGCGCACGGTTGAGGCAGCCGAACGGCCCCTTCAGTCCCTGCACTTCGGGAAGCAGCGCGTCCTCGCCCACTTCCACGCCGTCCATCACGATCTCGCCGGTGATGCTGGCGCGCAGCGAGAGCTTGCCCTCGATCTTCGGCGCCGACAGGCCCTTCATGCCCTTTTCGAGCACGAAGCCCTTGATCCCGCCGCCATGCGCCTCGCTCTTCGCCCAGACGACGAACACGTCGGCGATCGGCGAGTTGGTGATCCACATCTTCGAGCCGGTCAGGCGATAGCCGCCGTCGATCTTCGCCGCGCGGGTGCGCATGCCGCCCGGATCGGAGCCGGCATCGGGCTCGGTCAGGCCGAAACAGCCGATCCATTCGCCGGTCGCGAGCTTGGGCAGATATTTCCGCTTCTGCTCCTCGGTGCCGTAGGCGTTGATCGGGTGCATCACGAGGCTGGACTGCACCGACATCGCCGAGCGATAGCCCGAATCGACCCGCTCCACTTCGCGGGCCACCAGCCCGTAGGAGACATAGCCGAGCCCCGCGCCGCCATATTCCTCGGGGATCGTCGCGCCGAGCAGGCCGAGCGCGCCCATCTCGGACATGATCTCGCGGTCGAAATGCTCGTCCAGATAGGCCCGCGTCACCCGCGGCAGCAGCTCGCCCTGCGCATAGTCGCGTGCGGCGTCGCGGACCATCCGCTCCTCATCGGTCAGCTGCGCATCGAGCCCGAAGGGATCCGCCCAGTCGAACCGGCCCATCTCTGCCATTTTCTCGTCCTCTCCAGATTGGTCTTCGCCGTCCTAATCGCTCGCGCGCCCGAAGCGTGTCGGGATGACGGCATGGGGTATGCGGTGCGGCTATCCCGCCTGGGCGGGAGGCGCCGCGGGCGGCACGTCCATCGCCGCGCGTTCGATGTCGGTGAGTGCGATGCGCGCCGCGACATAGCGCCGGGCGGCGCCGGTCCAGCTTTCGGCGATCGAGACGCCGGGCAGGTGCGCCACTTCGGCGAGTGCCGCCTCGACATCGCCGCGGTCGAGCGCGCGCCGCGCCCGGCGCAGGCGCTCGGCGGGCAGCGGGCTCGGCGTGTCGGCCTGGCGCAGCACCACCAGATTGCCGAGCATCCGGCGCACCCGGTTCCACAGGCTGTCGTTCGGATCGTTGGAGAGGCGCGGCGCCAGCGTGTCGAGTGCCAGGCGCAGGTCCTCGAGCGTCACAGGCTGTGCGGCGGCGCGCAGGATCGCGGCGACCGCCTCGCCATTGCGCTCGCCGAAGCGGGCGCGCAGCTGGGGCTCGAGCGGTCCCAGCGGCTGGCCGCGCTCGATCGCGCGGCGCACCGCGAATACGACCATCATCCGCTCGGCGCGGGTGGCATAGGCGGCGGCGTTCCGCGAGCTCGCATCGGAATCGCGGATGCGCAGCTCGATCTGGTCGAGCTTGCCCGCCAGCATCGTCTCGCGCGCGCTCAGCGTGGCCAGGTCGGTGCCCGGCGGCAGCGCCGGGATCGCCGCCTGGCTGGCGGTGGGGGCAGGGGCGGGCGCCGGGGCGGAATCGTGCGGGGAAAGCCCGCCGGCCAGCCCCACGGCACCGATGGTCACACCGACACCGCCCGCAAAGGCGATCATGCCGATCAGGCTGGCACTGCGCCACCAGGGAATGCGCTGGGGCGGGGGCGCGAGGGTCTCGTCGCTCATAAGGTCCTTATTCGCCGCGCGGCACCGCGCGGTCAATCGGCGAGCTGCAAAGCGAGCGCGATCAGCGTGTCGGGATGCGTGTCCGGGGCGGTTGCGATCCGGCGCCAGCCCGGTCCGGCGGCCTCGGCGGCCCGCGCGCTGATCGCGGCAATGCTGGTGATCGCGCGCTGATCGGAAGCCATCAGCTCGGCGAGCCGGGCACCGGCCCTGGCCGACTGGACGAGCGCCACTGCGCCGCGCAGCCGCACCGCCTGGTCGGGCGCGATGTCGAGAGGCTCGCTCGCATAGACGGTGATCGCCCGGGCGACCACGCCGCCGGCATCGAGCATCCGCTCGCGCCCGCCGAGCAGCAGCGCGCGCGCCACGCCCATCGCCTCGGCGGCTGCGACCAGTTCGGCCGCGCCGCCCGTGCCGACCTGCACGACATCGAAGCCGAAGCGCCGCGCCGTCTCGGCGGTCACCTTGCCCACGGCATGGACCGGCAATCCGAGCAGCGCGACCAGCTGCGGCCCGCCGTGGCGCACCGCATTGGCGCTGGTCAGCAGCAGGGCGTCGAAGCCGGCGGGATCGGGCGCAGTCCAGTCGACCGGCCCGGCGGCGAACAAGGGTAGCCGGATCGCCGTTCGTCCCGCCGCCTCGATCGCCGCCGCGGTCACGCGGTTGCCGGGCTCGGGCCGCAGCACGGCGATGGCGCGGCTCATCCCTCGAACAGGCGGCGCACCGCTTCGGGCGCACGGTCGAGCAGGTCGCGGGCGAGCGCGGCGGGCAGGGCGGGATCGAGCGGCGCGCCCTCGATGCTGCCATGGACATGCGCGGCGCCGTCCTCGGACAGCAGCTCTGCCTCCAGCGTCAGGATGCCGCCCTCGATCGTCGCCAGTGCCGCGACGGGCGAATGGCAATCGGCCTTGAGCGCGGCGAGCAGCGCGCGTTCCGCGGCGACGCAGCGATGCGTCGTGGCATCGTCGATCGCGCCGACCAGCTCGCGGGCATGCGCGTCATCGGCACGGATCTCGACGCCCACCGCGCCCTGGGCCGGGGCGGGGAGCAGCACATTGTCGGGAATCTCGACGCCGACGTCATGACGTCCCAGCCGCTCCAGCCCGGCCGCCGCCAGCAGGGTCGCATCGGCCTCGCCCGCCGCCAGCTTGGCGAGCCGGGTGTCGACATTGCCGCGGAACAGCACGATCGAAAGATCGGGGCGCAGCTTGCGCATCTGCGCGGCGCGGCGCGGCGAGCTGGTGCCGAGCACCCCGCCCTGGGGGATGGACTCGATCGACGCGGCACCGACCAGCCGGTCGCGCACATCGGCGCGTGGCAGCATCGCGGCGATCGCGATCATGTCGGGCCGGATGGTCTCGACATCCTTCATCGAATGGACGGCCGCGTCGATCTCGCCGCCGAGCAGCGCCCGGTCCAGCTCCTTGGTCCACAGGGCCTTGCCGCCGATCTCGGCGAGCGCGCGGTCCTGCACCTTGTCGCCGGTGGTCTTGATCACGACGATCTCGAAGGCGGTAGCGGGCAGCTTGTGCGCGGCGGCCAGCGCATCGCGCACCATCTCCGCCTGCGTCAGCGCGAGCGGCGAACCGCGGGTCCCCAGTTTGAAAACGGCCATGCGCGTTCCTTAGTGGCTCGTGCCCCGCTTGTCGAAGCGGACGCGGAAGTTGGCACTCTGGTCAAAATCCTCCCCAGGAGCCTGCGGCTCCGGGGGAGGGGGACCGCCGAGCGCAGCTCGGTGGTGGAGGGGGCTACTGCGCCTGGTTTCCGCGGAATCCAGATGCACGGTCATCGTAGACCCGCGCCCCGGAGCGCCTTTCCGGGGGAGGAATTGGCGCTGCACTTCGACAATCGCCCCTCGGCACACTAGATGCCGCAAACAACGGAGTAAGAACGAACCACCATGGCCCTGATCCTCGGCCTCGAATCGAGTTGCGACGAAACCGCCGTCGCGCTGGTCACCACCGACCGCCAGATCCTCGCCCACAAGCTGGCGCGGCAGGAGGCGGCGCATCGCCCCTATGGCGGGGTCGTGCCGGAGATTGCCGCGCGCGCCCATGTCGAGGCGATCGGCCCGCTGATCCAGGGCGCGTTCGACGAAGCGGGCGTCACCCTCGCCGATGTCGACGCGGTCGCCGCCACCGCCGGTCCCGGGCTGATCGGGGGCGTCATGGTCGGCCTGGTCGCGGGCAAGGCGCTGGCGCTGGCCGGGGGCAAGCCGCTGATCGCGGTCAACCATCTCGAAGGGCATGGCCTGTCGCCGCGGCTCACCGATCCGGACCTCGAATTCCCCTATCTGCTGCTGCTCGTCTCGGGCGGCCATTGCCAGCTGCTGCTGGTCGAGGGGGTGGGGCGCTACCAGCGCCTCGCCACCACGATCGACGATGCCGCGGGCGAGGCGTTCGACAAGACCGCCAAGATGCTCGGCCTGGGCTTCCCCGGCGGCCCGGCGGTCGAGGAGGCGGCGCTGCGCGGTGATCCGAAGGCGGTGCCGCTGCCGCGCCCGCTGCTGGGGTCCGCCGAGCCGCATTTCTCCTTCGCCGGCCTGAAGAGTGACGTCGCGCGCAAGGTCGGGCTCTACAGCGCGGAGGATATCGCCGCGTCCTTCCAGCAGGCGGTGGTCGATTGCCTGCTCGATCGCACCCGCCGGGCGATTGCGAAGGTCGATGCGACAGCCTTGGTCGTCGCCGGCGGCGTGGCGGCGAACAAGGCGGTGCGGGGTGCTCTTGAGCGACTGGCCGCGGAAAGTGGCATGCGCTTCGTTGCGCCGCCGCTGTGGCTGTGCACCGACAATGGCGCGATGATCGCCTGGGCGGGAGCCGAGCGGTTCCTGGCGGGTTTCAGCGATCCGCTCGACGTGGTGGCGCGGCCGCGCTGGCCGCTCGATCCGGATGCGGAGAAGGTGCGCGGCGCGGGAGTGAAGGCATGAGGATCGGAGTCATCGGCGGCGGCGCGTGGGGCACGGCACTGGCCCAGGTCGCGGCGCGGGGCGGCGAAGAGGTGTTGCTCTGGGCGCGCGAGCCCGAAGTGGTCGAGAGTGTGAATGTCCGCCACCAGAACGAACTGTTCCTCTCGGGCGTGCCGCTAAGCCCCTCGATCCGCGCTACGGGTGAACTTGGCCAACTTGCGGATATGGAAGCGTTGCTTGTCGTGGCTCCCGCCCAGCATGTCCGCGCGGTCCTGTCGGAAGCCGAGATCGGCGACATTCCCCTGGTCCTCTGCGCCAAGGGGATCGAGGCCGGCACCAAGCTGCTGGTCGGCGAGGTCGCCCACCAGGTTGCCCCCGGCGCCCCGCTGGCGGTGCTCTCCGGCCCGACCTTCGCGCATGAGGTAGCCGCGGGCAAGCCGACCGCCGTCACCCTGGCCTGCGAGGACGAGGGCCTGCGCAGCCGCCTGTCCGAGCGCCTCGCCGGCCCCGCCTTCCGCACCTACGGATCCTCGGACGTGGTCGGCGCCGAGATCGGCGGCGCGGTCAAGAACGTCCTCGCCATAGCCTGCGGGGTGGTGGAAGGGGCCGGTCTCGGCCTCAACGCTCGCGCCGCGCTGATCGCCCGGGGCTTTGCCGAGATGACTCGCTTCGGCATGGCCCGCGGCGCCCAGGCCGAGACGCTCACCGGCCTTTCCGGGCTGGGGGATCTCGTCCTCACCTGCTCCTCGACCAACTCGCGCAACTTCTCGCTGGGCCTGGGGCTCGGCCAGGGCCGCAGCGCCACCGAGCTGATGGCCGATCGCCGGACCGTCGCCGAAGGTGCCTTCACCGCGCCGGTGCTGCGCGAGGCTGCCCGCGACGCCGGGGTCGACATGCCCGTGACCGAGGCAGTCAACGCCCTGCTCGAAGGCGCCCCCGTGGCGCAGGTGATCGAGGCGCTGCTCAGCCGGCCCCTGCGGGAGGAAAAGGCATGAAATGGGCGGCGATGCTCCGGGGGATCAACCTGGGCAAGCGCCAGCTCAAATCGGCCGAGCTCAAGGCGGTGGTCGAGGGCATGGGCTTCACGCAAGTGAAGACGATCCTAGCCTCGGGCAATGTCGTGTTCGAGGCGGGTGATGCCGTGCCGGCGGTGCTGGAGCAGGAGCTTCATGCCGCGCTGGAGAAGGCCACCGGTCTCAAGTCCGATGTCTATGTCCGCAATCGCGCCGATCTCGAGGCGCTGGTCGCGGCCAATCCCTTCCCGAAGGAAGCCGAGGAACGCCCCAGCTTCCTCGTCGTCACCTTCCACCGCACAACGCCCGACCAGGCGGCGATCGACAAGCTGCTGGAAGGCTATGACGGTCCCGAGCGGATGGTGATCGTCGGCCGCGAGCTGTTCACCGATTTCCCCGATGGCCAGGGCCGCTCGAACCTGATCCCGGCAATGCAGAAGGCCAAGTTGTCGCACGCCAATACCGGCCGCAACTGGAACACCGTGCTCAAGCTGCTGGCGGCGCTTTCCTGATCGTCAGAAGTCGACCGCCACGCCCTTGCGCTCCCAGTCGCCATAGCGAGTCGGGTCGAGCGCATCGGGTTTCTGCTCGGCCGGCGCGGGCTTCGGCACGGGCGGGCTGGGCGTCAGATACGCCGGCGGTTTCACATTTGCGGGGCGCTGGGCCATAGGCAGCAGATCGTCCTTCCAATCCACGAGGTCAAGTGAAGCCACCGCGTCGCCCCAATTCCCGCCAGAGTACCCCCGATGGCCCCGGCGTCCCCACCCGCCGCGCGGCCCTGAAGCTGCTCGATGCGGTGCTCCGGCGCGGGCTGGCGCTCGAGCAGGCGCTCGATTCGGCGGCGCAGGGCCTGGCGCCCAATGATCGTGGCCTTGCCCATGCCATCGCCGCCGAAGTGCTGCGGCGCCTTCCGGATCTCGACGCGCTGATCGATTCGGCGACCAAGCAGACCCTGCCCGAGGATGCCAAGGCTCGGTTCGCGCTGCGCATCGCGCTCGTCCAGGCTCTGGCGCTGGGCACGCCCGGCCATGCCGCGATCTCCACCGTGCTGCCTTTGGTCGATGGCGGCCCGCGCAAGCTGGTCCACGGCGTATTCGGCACGCTGGTGCGCCAGGGGGTGACCCTGCCCGAGCCGCCGACCTTGCCCGACGCGGTGGCGCTCCGCTGGCACAGCGCCTGGGGTGACCAGATGATCGAGGATGCCGAGCGCGCCATTGCCGTGCCGCCGCCGCTCGATCTCACCCTGCGCGATCCCGCGGTCGTGCCCGATCTGCCGGGCACCAGCCTGATCGCCGGCCATCTCCGCCTCGACGAGAAGGGGCCGGTGGCGATGCTCCCGGGGTATGCGGAAGGGGACTGGTGGGTCCAGGACCTCGCCGCCTCGCTGCCCGCGCGACTGATCGGCAAGGGCGAGGGTACAGTGCTCGACCTGTGCGCGGCGCCGGGAGGCAAGACGCTCCAGCTCGCCGCCGCCGGCTGGCAGGTGACCGCGGTCGACATCTCCGAAAGTCGTCTGGCGCGACTTCACGAGAATCTCGAGCGTGTCGGGCTCTCGGCCGAAGTGATCGATGCCGATCTGCTCGAATGGGCACCCAGGGAACCCGCCGACGCCGTGCTGCTCGATGCGCCGTGCAGCGCCACCGGCATCTTCCGCCGCCATCCCGACGTGCTCCACCGCGTCCGCCCGAGCCTGATCCGCGAAATGGCCGAGCTGCAGGGCAAGCTGCTCGCCCGCGCCGCCGACTGGGTGAAGCCCGACGGAATCCTGATCTTCTCCACCTGCTCCCTGGAGCCCGAGGAGGGCGAGGCGCAGCTGAAGGCGTTCCTCAAGGCGCGCTCCGACTATGCGATCGTGCCCGTGAAGCCCGAAGAACTCCCCCAGGGCGTCACGCCGCGCGAGGATGGCAGTTTGCGGCTTCTGCCGGGAACGCTGGCCGATGCCGGCGGGTTGGACGGGTTCTTCATCGTAAGGCTCACCCGCAAAGCCTAGGTTGCGCGCGAATCACCGGGTGCCTAAGGATTCATCATGGCTGTCCGCATCGCACCTTCGATCCTCTCCGCTGATTTCGCCAAGCTGGGCGAGGAAATTCGCGCCATCGACGCCGCTGGCGCCGACTGGATCCATGTCGACGTGATGGACGGGCATTTCGTGCCCAACATCACGATCGGGCCGGGCGTGATCAAGGCGCTGCGCCCGCACACCGCCAAGCCGTTCGACGTGCACCTGATGATCGCGCCGGTCGATCCGATGCTCCAGGCGTTCGCGGACGCCGGCGCGGACTGCATCTCGGTGCACCCGGAATCGGGCCCGCACCTCCACCGCACGCTCCAGACGATCAAGGGCCTGGGCAAGCGCGCCGGCGTGGTGCTCAATCCCGCCACCCCGGTGGAATCGATCGATTATGTCATGGACCTGATCGACCTGGTCCTGGTGATGAGCGTGAACCCCGGTTTCGGCGGCCAGAAGTTCATCGACAGCCAGCTCGGCAAGATCGCGGCGCTGCGCCAGCGGATCGACGCCAGCGGCCGCGCGATCGACTTGGAGGTCGATGGCGGCATCGACCGGGAGACCGCGCCGCGTGCCATCGCCGCGGGTGCCGACGCGCTCGTCGCCGGCACTGCCACCTTCACCGGCGGACCTGACAAATACGCCGCGAACATCGCCGCGTTGCGAGGCGGGTGAGCGATGACGGGATCGGCTCCGCCGCCGACGGAGTCGAGCAAGGCAAGCGGCTCATCCGCACGGGCGGCGAACGCGGCCTCAGCCTGGCCGAACGCATATCCGAGCGCTTCCAGCGCCTCGCCTGGCGGACACCGCTTCACAATATGCGCCTGAAGGGCCGACACCCCCTAAAGCTGATCGCGGTCGGCGACGATCCCTTTTTCGGGGACGTCGAGCGCGGCAATGCGCTGCTCGACGGCTATGTGCTGTTCCGTGGCGAGCAGCGCTCGATCACGGGACTGGACTTCGCCCGGCCGGACTGGTCGGCGGCGATGGGGGAATATCTCCACGGCTTCGGCTGGCTGCGCGACCTGTCGAGCGTCACCACCCGCGTCACCGCCGCGCCGATCGCCGAGGCGCTGACCCAGCGCTGGCTGGCGGTGCATGGCGACAAGGTCTCCGAGCCGGCCTGGCAGGCCGATCTGGTCGGCCGGCGCATCCTCGCCTGGACCGCGCATGCCCCGCTGATCCTCTCGGCCAACGACTTGGTCTATCGCTCCTCGGTGCTCCACGCGCTGGCCAAGGGTGCACGCCATCTCGATCGTGCTGCCGATCGCGTGCCGCCTGGTCCGGGGCGCATCGCGGCATGGTCCGGGGTGCTGGTTGCCGGGCTGATGATTCCGGGCGGCGATCCGCGTCGCTCCTTCGGCGAGACCGGCCTGCGTCGCGCGCTCGAACAATCGATGTTCGACGATGGCGGCACCGTCGGCCGCTCGCCCTGGGGCCAGCTCGAGGCGATCCAGCTGCTGACCATCCTGTCCAACGCCTATGAGGCGCGCCGGCTCGAGCCGCCGGCGATCGTCTCCTCGGCGCTCAACCGCATGGTCACTGCGCTGCTCGGCGTCTGCCACGGCGACAAGGGGCTGGGCAGCTGGCAGGGCTCCGCGCCGGTGCCGGGCGCGCTGATCGAGCAGGTGGTCGAGGCCACCGGCGTGCGAACCCGCCCGCTCAAGCAGGCGCGCGAATGGGGCTATCAGCGGCTGGGTGCAGGCAGCACCGCGCTGATCATCGACGCCGCGCCGCCGCCTCTGGCGCGGCTTGCCGCCGGCGGCTGCGCGTCTACGCTCGCTTTCGAGCTTTCCGATGGGCCGAACCGCATCGTGGTGAATTGCGGCGGCTCGGGCATGGCCAGCCATTCGCTCCCGACCGCGCTCACCGAGGGGCTGCGCACCACTGCCGCGCACTCCACCCTGACGCTGGCGGACAGCAATTCCACCGCGATCCATCCGGACGGCTCGCTCGGCCGCGGCGTGGTCGAAGTCGAGCTGGCGCGCACCGAGAGCGAGAATGGCAGCCGGATCGAGGCGAGCCATGATGGCTATGTGCGCCGCCTGGGCTTCACCCATCGCCGACTGATCGCGCTGGGCGGCGACGGGCGCGACGTGCGCGGCGAGGACATGCTGCTCCCCGCCGACAAGAAGAAACGCAAGACCAGCACGCCCTTCGCGATCCGCTTCCACCTGGCGCCGCAGGTCGAGATCTCGCCGACGGCGGACGGCCAGGCGGCGATCCTGCGCTTGCCGAGCGGGCAGCTCTGGCAGTTCCGCTGCAAGGGCGGTTCGCTGGCGTTCGAGGATTCCATCTGGATCGACGGCACCGGCAAGCCGGTGGCGACGAAGCAGCTCGTCATCACCGGCGAATCGCTTGCCGGTGGCGCAAATGTCAGCTGGCTGTTCCACCGTGCGAAGTGATAGACGCGCCCCGGACTGATTCTGGGGGGAATGAGCGATGGCGCAGGTCGAGGTTTTCGATGAAGAGGACGCGCTGGAGCCCGTCTTCGTCAGTGAATTCAGCTTTTTGCCGCGGATAGGTGAGTATCTGTCGATCGAGGTCGAGGGCGTCTCCAGCGCCTATGTCGTCACCAGGGTCTGGTTCCGGCACGACGAGGAAAGCGCTGCCTTCCAGCCCTGTCTGCAGGTCGAACTCGAAGACTAGGGGTTGCCAGCGGCCCCCCGATCCGTAGAGGGGCATGCCGCATGGACCAGATCAAGATCAGCCGTGCGCTTCTCTCCGTCTCCGACAAGACCGGGATCATCGAACTCGCAACCGCCCTCGCGGCGCAGGGAGTCGAGCTCGTCTCGACCGGTGGCACCGCCACCGCGCTGCGCGACGCCGGGCTGAGCGTCCGCGACATCTCCGATCTCACCGGCTTCCCCGAGATGATGGACGGCCGCGTGAAGACGCTGCACCCCAAGGTCCATGGCGGCCTGCTCGCGGTGCGCGGCAATGCCGAGCACGAGGCCTCGATGGCTGAGCACGAAATCGGTCCGATCGATCTCGTCGTGGTCAACCTCTATCCCTTCGCCCAGACCGTGGCGCGCGGCGCCGACCGCGAGACGATCATCGAGAATATCGATATCGGCGGCCCGTCGATGGTCCGCTCGGCCGCGAAGAACCACGAGAGCGTCGTGATCCTCACCGATCCGGCCGATTACCCGCTGGTGCACGGCGCCACTACGACGCTCGCGCAGCGCCGCACGTTTGCGGCCAAGGCCTATGCCGCCACCGCCGCCTATGATTCGATGATCTCGAGCTGGTTCGCCTTTGCCGATCAGGGCGAGGCCTTCCCCGAGACGCTCAACCTCAGCCTCAAGCGCGGCGCCGCGCTCCGCTATGGCGAGAACCCGCACCAGTCGGCCGCCTTCTACGCCGCGACCGGCCCCTCGACCCCCGGCATCGGCCAGGCGCGCCAGCTGCAGGGCAAGGAGCTGAGCTACAACAATTACAACGACGCCGATGCGGCGCTCGAGCTGGTCAGCGAGTTCCGTGACGGTCCGCCGACCGCGGTGATCGTCAAGCACGCCAATCCCTGCGGCGTGGCGAGCGGCGCGACGCTGGCCGAGGCCTATGCCGCGGCCTTTGCCTGCGACACCGTCTCGGCGTTCGGTGGCATCATCGCGGTCAACCGCCCGCTCGATCGCGCCACGGCCGAGCAGATCACGTCGATCTTCACCGAAGTCGTGGTCGCGCCGGGTGCCGATGAGGAAGCGCTGGCGCTGTTCGCCGCGAAGAAGAATCTCCGCCTGCTGCTGACCGACGGCCTGCCCGATCCCAAGCGCGCCGGGCTGATGGCCAAGTCGATCACCGGTGGCTGGCTGGTCCAGGGCCGCGACAATGGCGTGATCGCGGCGAGCGACCTCAAGGTCGTGACGAAGCGCCAGCCGACCGAGCAGGAGCTTGTCGACTGCCTGTTCGCCTGGACGGTGGCCAAGCACGTCAAGTCGAACGCGATCGTCTATGCCAAGGACGGCTCGACCGCGGGCGTCGGCGCCGGCCAGATGAACCGCCTGGAGAGCGCCCGCATCGCCGCGTGGAAGGCCAAGGACGCCGCCGACAAGGCCGGCTGGGCCACGCCGCGCACGATCGGCTCGGCGGTTGCGTCGGACGCCTTCTTCCCCTTCGCCGACGGCCTGCTGGCGGCGGTGGAAGCCGGTGCCACGGCGGTGATCCAGCCGGGCGGATCGATCCGCGACGAGGAAGTCATCGCCGCCGCCGACGCAGCGGGCCTGGCGATGGTCTTCACCGGCATGCGCCACTTCCGGCACTGAGCAGTAAAGCCGTCATCCCGGCTTTCGCCGGGATGACGGTTATGGGGCTACAGCTTCTCTTCGACCGGCAGCGTTGCCTCGCCCGCGCGCGGCATCTTGCGGAACAACGCTCTGTCCTCGGGTCCGAAGCCGAACTTGATGATCACGAACAGATAGGTGACCAGGATCGCCGGCATGCCGAGGCTCAGCTCGGCCCATTCGGCGCTCTTGGGCAGTGAGGTGAAGGCGCCGCCGACCAGGCAGGCGACCGCGATCGCGGCGAAGAAGCTCGGCCGGATCGAGACCACCGGCGCGCCGGTCAGGCGATAGAGCAGGGTGGCCTTCACCGCCGATCCGATGGTGAGCGAGACGGCGAGCGCCAGCGCGGGGCCCGCCGCCTGGATCGGCTCGGGCCAGTCCTGTCCCCGCGCGACCATCACGAACACGAAGCTCAGTACGATCTGGAGCAGCAGCACGCAGACCGAGATCGCCAGGTTCTTGTGCCGGGCGATATAGACCAGGCCGGTCTCGCAGACCGCGCCGGTCGAGGCGAGCACCTCGGCGACGAGCAGGATGCACAGCGCGCCGGCGCCGATCACGAATTCTTTGCCGATCAGCCCCATCACGCCCTCGGCGGGGATCGAGAACATCACTGCCAGCGCCGCCTGGGCGCTGGTCACCCAGAAGCCGACCTGGCGCACCTGCTTGGCCACTGCGACCTTGTCGTCCTCGGCCAGTGCCTTGGTGACCACCGGTCCTAGGATCGGGTCGAAGCTCGATTTCAGCCGCTGCGGCACCGATGCGACCTGCTGGGCCATGTAATAGATGCCCACCACCGCCGGGCTGAACAGCAGCGCGAGGATGAAGCGGTCGACATTGCGCGTCGCCCATTCGATCGCATCGGCGCCGGCGAGCGGGGCGTTGGCGCGGGCGAGCCACCAGATCGCGCTGGGCCGCGGCCGCCAGCCGCGCGGCAGGCCGTAATCCTTGACGAAGGGCACGATCGAGGCGCCCAGCGCCGCCATCATCGACAGCACATAGGCGTAGAGCAGGCCGTCGCGCGCCGAGACATAGGAGAAGCCCCAGGCGGCGATGCTGATCGTCCAGGGCTCGATGATCGCGCGGGCGGTCACCGCCGCGCCGATATTGTGGCGATAGGCGCAGGCGGAAAGCGCGACATCGGACAGCGCCGGGCACAGCACCACCAGCGCGAGCAGCGGTTCGAGCCCCGTCACCGGGCTGTTGGGGAACATCGCCTGGGGGAAGAGGATCAGCACACCGCTGGCGATCAGCGAGGCGATCAGCGCGACCACCATCGCGTCCCACACGACATGGGCGTGCGGCCGGTCGGTATCGGCCAGCGCCTGGGCCAGGCCCCGCTTCAGGCCGAGCGTGGCGAGCAGCGCCGCGACCTCGATCACCAGCACCGCGATCGCATAGCGGCCGACGATGTCGGGGCCATAGGCGCGGCCGGCGATGAACAGGAAGGGCAGGCGCGCGACCAGGCGGATGATGAAGCCCAGCATGTTGGTCCGCCCGCCCTTGGCGAGCGCATTGATGTCCTCGCCCCCTGACGGCGCGGTCACTGCCTGGGTCAATGCGCGGCGCCCCAGCTCGGGCCGACGCCGATCTCGACGCCCAGCGGCACGGTGAGCTTCACCGCCGGCTCGGCCGCGGTCGCCATCACCCGCTGGATGATCGGCCTGGCGGCCTCCACGTCACCCTCGGGCAGCTCGAACACCAGTTCGTCGTGCACCTGGAGCAGCATCTTGACGTTGTGCAGCCCGGCCTCGGCCAGCGCCGGGCCCATCCGCGCCATGGCGCGCTTGATGATGTCGGCGCTGGTGCCCTGGATCGGCGCATTGATCGCGGCGCGCTCGCTGCCCGCGCGTTCGTTCGGGTTCGAGGCCTTGAGCCGCGGGAAATGCGTCTTCCGGCCGAACAGGGTGGTGGTGTAGCCGCGCGCCTTGGCGTCGTTCAGCGTGTCCGCGATGTAGCGGTTGATGCCCGGGAAGCGCTCGAAATAGCGATTGATCATCGCCTGTGCCTCGTCCGGCGTCACGTCCAGCCGCCCGGCCAGACCCCAGCGCGAGATGCCGTAGAGGATCGCGAAGTTGATCGTCTTGGCGCGGCCGCGCGTATCGCGGTTCACTTCGCCGAACAGCTCCATCGCGGTGCGGTTGTGGATGTCCTCGCCCTGCTCGAAAGCTTCTCGAAGGGCAGGCACGTCGGCGATGTGCGCGGCCAGGCGCAACTCGATCTGCGAATAGTCGGCGGAGAGGATCACATTGCCGGGTTCCGCCACGAACGCGTCCCGGATTTGTCTGCCCGTCTCGGTGCGGATCGGGATGTTCTGGAGATTGGGATCGGTCGAGCTGAGCCGCCCCGTCTGCGCGCCGGTCAGCGAGTAGCTGGTGTGTACGCGCCCGGTCGCCGGGTTGATCTGCGCCTGCAGCGCATCGGTATAGGTCGATTTGAGCTTGGTGAGCTGGCGCCAGTCGAGCACCTTGAGCACCATCTCGCGTCCCGGCGAATCCTTGTCGGCCGCGATCCGCTCGAGCTCGTTGACGTCGGTGGAATAGACCCCGGACTTGCCCTTGCGGCCGCCCTTGATCCCCATCTTGTCGAACAGCACGTCGCCCAGCTGCTTGGGGCTGCCGATGGTGAACTTGAACCCGGCTAGCCCATGGATCTCCTCCTCCAGCGCCGCGATCTGGTGCGAAAAGTCGGTCGAGAGCTTGTGGAGCACCTGCGCATCCACCTTGATGCCCTCGCGCTCCATGCCGGCGATCACCCTGACCAGTGGCCGGTCGACCATCTCGTAGACGCGGGTCGAGCCCTCATAGGCCAGCCGCGGCTTGAACCGGCGCCACAGCCGCAGCGTCACGTCGGCATCCTCGGCGGCGTAGCGGGTGGCGGCCTTGAGATCGACTTCACCGAAGCCGAGCTGGCTCTTCCCGGTGCCGACCACGTCCTTGTAGGCGATGCACGAATGCGAGAGGTGAGTCGCGGCCAGCTCGTCCATGCCGTGGCCGTGCAGGCCGGCATCCAGATCGAAGCTCATCACGATCGTGTCGTCATAGGGGGCGACATCCAGCCCGCAGCGGCCGAGCACGATCATGTCGTACTTCAGATTGTGCCCGATCTTGAGGACGGCCGGGTCCGCGAGCAGCGGCTTCAGCTTCGCGAGCGCGACGGCGCGATCGATCTGCACCGGCCGCTCGGCGAACATGTCGGTGCCGCCATGGCCAATCGGGATGTAGCAGGCCTTGTTGGGCTGCAGCGCCATCGAGACGCCGACCAGCTCGGCGCGAGTCGCGTCGACGCCGGTGGTCTCGGTGTCGATCGCCACCCAGCCCTGGTGCCGCGCCGCTTCGATCCACTGGTCGAGAGCGGCCTCACCGACAACGGTCTCATAGCCGTCGTGATTGCAGGGCGGGTCTTCCTCCAGCCCCGGGGTCTCGTGCGTCTCCACCGGCGCGTCGGCGACGGCGGAAAGCCGGTTGAGCAAAGTGCGGAAGCCATGATGCTCGAGGAACGCGCGCAATGGCGCATCCGGAATGCCCTGCAGCGCGAAATCCTCGAGCGGTTCGGGCAGCGGCACGTCGCTGGCGAGCTGCACCAGCTTGTGCGACAGCCGCGCCATCTCGGCATGCTCGATCAGATTGTCGCGCATCTTGGACGGCTTCATCGACGGTGCCGCCTCGAGCACCGCCTCGACCGTGCCGAACTCCTGGATCAGCTTGGCGGCGGTCTTCGGGCCGATGCCCTTCACGCCGGGGACGTTGTCGACGCTGTCGCCCATCAGCGCCAGCACCTCGCCCAGCTTCTCGGGGAGGACGCCGAACTTCTCCTCGGTGTCGGCCGGTCCCAGCCGCCGGTTGTTCATCGTGTCGAGCATGTCGACCGACGGATCGGTCATCAGCTGCATCAGGTCCTTGTCGGAGCTGACGATGGTCACTTGCCAGCCCTGGGCCAGCGCGGCCTTGGTATAGCTGGCGATCAGGTCATCGGCTTCCCAGCCGGCTTCCTCGATGCAGGGCAGCGAGAAGGCGCGGGTCGCATCGCGGATCATCGGGAACTGGGGCACCAGGTCCTCGGGCGCCGGCGGACGGTGCGCCTTGTACTGGTCGTACAGCTCGTTGCGGAAAGTGTGCTCGCTCTTGTCGAGCACCACCGCCATGTGAGTCGGGCCGTCGGCCTTGTTCAGCTCGTCGACCAGCTTCCACAGCATGGTCGTATAGCCATAGACGGCGCCCACCGGCTCACCATGTTTATTGGTGAGCGGCGGCAGCCGATGATAGGCGCGGAAGATGTAGCCGGAGCCGTCGACGAGATAGAGATGTGGCATTGCCGCGCCGGGATAGCCGAGCCGATGCGCCGAACAAAGCCCCTCAGGCCATTACGATATTTTGCAGGGTGAACTGGAAGGGCGAGGACTCGTCGCCCGGGCCGCTGCCGGTCATCACGATATCGGCGCTGGCGATGCCGAGCAGCGAGATCTCGCTATTGTCCTGCGCGATGCTCATCGAAACTGGCGAATCTGCCGACGTCACCTGGGAGAAGGTGCCGATCCAGAGCCGCGGCTCCAGCACGAACTCGACCCGCGCGCCCGGATGGATGACGGCCCCGCCCATATAGAGCCGGCTGTCCTTGTAGATCTGCGCGGTGATCGCGCCGCTCGGCAGGGTATTGATCAGCTCGATCGCCTGGGGGTTGCTCGCCGGGCCGGTCATCCGGATCGTGTCGCCGGCATTGGTGAAGGTCGCCGCGAAGCTCTGGCCGGCCTCGGCCGGCAGGCGCGGCGTGTAGTTGCCGTCGCTGTCGAGATAGCCGATCTGCGAAGCCGCCGGATAGGTGAAGGGGTGGTTGCTGCCCGGCCCGCAATTGCGGATCACCTTCCAGGCGGCCGCGGGGCCTGCCTGGGGCGGCAGCAGGTTCTCGGAATAGAACAGCACCTGGGTGTTGTGGGTATCGTTCGAGTTGTTGATGAAATTCAGCCGGATATCCATGCGACCACTCCCAGGTTTCATCGATTATCCGGCGTTTTCGTTACGCTGGCGAGTCGAGATTACACCGAATCGTGGAATATCACGCCGAGCGTGTGACGCCGGCCGCTGCGGATCTCACTGACGCCATGACGCATCGTCACCCGGTAGTCGCCGCGGCTGCCACGCACCGGACGCTGGTTCACCGCGAAGATCACCGCGTCGCCCTGCGCCAGCGGCACCACCGACGCGCGCGACTGCATGCGCGGGCGCTGCTCGGTCAGCACGAACTCGCCGCCGGTGAAGTCGCGCCCCGGCTCGGAGAGCAGCACCGCGAGCTGGAGCGGGAAGACGTGCGCACCGTACAGGTCCTGGTGCAGGCAGTTATAGTCGCCCGGGCCATAGCGGAGCAGCAGCGGGGTAGGGCGTAGCTGGCCGGCTTCGTGGCAACGCGCGAGGAAATCGCCATGGGCCGGCGGAAAACGGTGCGCGAGCCCCATCCGGTGGTGCCAGAGATTGGCGATCGCGGCGAGCGGCGGGTAGAGACCGGTCCGCAGCGCCGCGACGGTGTCGGGCAGCGGATAGGCGAAATAGCGATATTCACCGCGGCCGAAGCCGTGGCGCGCCATCACCACCCGGCTGCGGAACCCCGCTTCGTCGTCATAGCGCGCGGCGGTTGCCTCGCACTGGTCGGGAGAAAGCAGGCCGGGTAGTACGGCCCAGCCTTGCGTGTCGAGTGCCGCGGCGATCGCGGTCCAGTCATATCGGTCGAGCATGGGCGCGGACTAGCGCGCCGGATCCCGGCGCGCCTTCCGGCTTTTGCTTCCGAACTTACTTGCTGCTCGTGAAGGCCTTCCAGGCCGGATCGACATTGTCCTCGACCCGCGACCCGCCGCCATGATTGGCGACGATCGCCTGCGCCACCGCCTGCATCAGCAGCTGGCGCTCGCGGATCGGGCGGCGCGTGTCGCCGATCATCACGGCGAGGGCATAGGATTTGCCGTCGGGCGCAGTCAGGATGCCGACATCGTTGAAGCCCGCGGTGCGCGCGCCCAGGTCCTGGCCGGTACCGGTCTTGTGGCCATAGACCCAGCCCGCCGGCACCGCGCCGTGCACGCGGGCGCGGCCCGTTTTGGCACCGTCCATCGTCTGGAGCAGCCAGGCGGTCGAGCTCGGCGTCAGCAGCTCGCCGCGCTTCAGCCGGGCCAGCGCTACCGAGATCGCGCCGGCGGCGGCGCCGTCGGGCGGATCCTTCACATAGGCTTCATAGGCGTTGAGCCGCACCGCCGGCGACAGCCGCGACCGCGCGACCGCGAAGGCATTGCCCATCGAATATTCTGGCTTCCACTCCAGCCCCGCAGTGCCGGCCTGGAGCAATTTCTCGCCGGGCCCGAACTTCACGCCAGTGATGCCCTTGCGCGCCAGGAAGGCGCGGACCGCGTCGGGCCCGCCGACCAGCCGCAGCAGCTTGTCGTTGCAGGTGTTGTCGCTCATCTGCATCGCGCGGCGGATGATCTCGCCCACGGTGGCGGTATAGCCGGCATCGCCCTTCACCAGCGCGGCGACCGGCTGGTGGAACAGGGTGAAATCGGACCGGGTGATGGTGAGCGGATGGTCGAGGCGGATTTTGCCCTGGTCGACCGCGTCGAGCACGGTCATCGTCACCCATAGCTTGGAGACGCTCTGCTGCGGCATCGGCCGCGCGGCGTCGTTCGAGGTTACGATCCAGCCATCCTGCACACTGGTGATCGCAACGCCGACTAGGCCGTCGAAATTGCGGGTGATACCGTCGATCGCGTTGACCAGTCCGTGCGGCGCGCGCGCGGTCGGCTTCCAGGCGGTGGCGCCGGGCTTGGCATCGCCCTCCCAGGGAAAGGCGAAGCTCACGCCATAGGCGGCGGGAAGATAGGTGGCGAGCGACGGATCGCCGTGCACGGTGCAGCCGACCAGCATCGCCGGGCCGAGGCCCGCCACTGTCACTGCCCGTTGAAACGCCGAGAAGTCCTCGAACTTGAACACTTTAATACGACCCCTTGCCCCGTCGGCAACCATGGGGCGGATGTGGTTGACGGAAAAGTCCGCGCCACGCCGCGTTGCGACGAATGACAATCTTGTAGCGGTGAAGCGTGAATGCAGCGGAAACGCACCGCCAGTTTTTGCAAAAACGCAGGGAAAGACCTGAGGTTTCAGTTGTTCGTGGCGCGCAGCCAGGCGTTGAGCGTGGGCAGTGCGGGGTCGGGCGTGCAGCTGCCCGTCCGGCGCAATACGCAGCCGGGCGCATCGGAGACGCTGGGTATGGCGCAGAACTCCAGTCGATATTGTTTCGGCAGCTCCGCGATGTGCGCGCGCGGCGTGACCACGACGTCAAAGGCCCCCGCCCGGCTGGCGAGGTCGCCCGGCTTCTCGATCCTGTAGATCGGGGTGTCACGACGATAGAGCGCATAGGCGCCCGGCACGGTCTCGCGCGGGCGGTAGAGCGCCAGGCCGCAGGTCCGGGGCGGCCGGCCCGCCCGCTCGAACGCAGCGGCGAGATCGGCCTCCATCGTCCAGTTGGGGCGGAAATAGCCCATGGCCAGCCCGGCCGAGGCGAGGCTCCACAGCGCCAGAGTGCCCGCTGTCGCCGGCACCAGCCGCCGGCGGGGCAGGCGGCGCAGCAGCTCGGCGGTGCCGATCGCGGCCAGGATCACCAGCAGCGCGCTGCTCGCCAGCACGAAACGATATTCCTTGTGTGCGATCAGCGAATGGAAGGCGAGATGGACCAGTGCCACCCAGAGCAACGCCGGATACCGCTTCGCGCCCAGCCAGGCGAGCATCAGGACCGGCACGATCGCCAGATTCCAGTTGGCGGCGAGAAGCGAAACATAGCCGGTGACCGCCATCGTGCCATATTCGTTGGCGCGCCCCTCGATCAGGTTGATCCGCGCCGCCTCGATCATCCAGCGGAAGGGCACCGCGCCCATGGCCAGATTGGCAAGCGCATCGATCGCCAGCGCGCCGCATCCGCCCGCAATCATCGGCAGCCAGGCACCGCGCCAGTCGCGCTTCGCGGTGAAGATCGCCAGCGTCAGCAGCGCCGGTGCGTACTGGATGCGCGCGACGAAGCAGAGCCCCATCAGCAGCCCGGCGATGGCGAACTGGCGCGGACCCGGCGTTCGGCGCGCGAGCAGCAGCCAGATCGCGCCCATCAGTAGCGCGAGGCCGATCGGCTCGGACAGGGCGCGCGGCGCGAAATAGACCAGCTCGAACCAGGTCGCCGCGACGAACCCCGCCACGATCCCGTGCAGCCGTGAGAGCCTGAGCCCCAGCGACGCCGCGCTGCCCACGATCACCAGCGAGAGTGCAGCGAGCGTAAGCCGCACCAGCAGCAGGTGCAGCGTGGTGTCGGGCGACAGCGCGTGGCCGATTCCCATCGGCACGCTCAGCAGCTCGGGGATCAGCCAGCTCCGCAAGCCCGCGCGGAAGTCCCAGGTCTGCACCCATGGACCTGCGACCAGGTGCCAGGCGGGCTCGAGATACTGCCAGATCTCGTCGAACCAGTTGACCATGAACGGAATCGACGCGGCAGCGCGCAGCACCGCCGCGAGCAGGAGCGCCCCCCAGAAGATCCGCTTGGCGCTCAGGGCACCAGCACCGTGTCGATCGCTTGCGGAAGCGTCTCGGGATAATCGAGATTATAGTGCAACCCGCGGCTCTCCTTGCGGTGGAGCGCCGAGCGGACGATCAGGTCGGCGCTCTCCAGCAGGTTGCGCAGCTCGATCAGATCGGGCGTCACGCGGAAATGGCCGTAATAATCGGCCACTTCCTCGCGCAGCATCTTGATCCGGTGTGCCGCCCGCTCGAGCCGCTTGGTGGTCCGCACGATGCCGACATAGTTCCACATGAAGCGGCGTATCTCGGTCCAGTTCTGCTTGATCACCACTTCCTCGTCGGAATCGGTGACGCGGCTCTCGTCCCATGGCCGGATCGCCGGCGGCGGGGCGAGGTCGCTCCAGTTCGCGGTGATGTGGTTGGCCACCGCTTCGCCGAACACGAAGCATTCGAGCAGCGAGTTGGAGGCCAGGCGATTGGCGCCGTGGAGCCCCGACTGGCTGACTTCGCCGGCCGCATAGAGATTGGGCAGGTCGGTCCGCCCGTCGCGGTCGATCACCACGCCGCCACAGGTGTAATGCTGGGCGGGGACGACCGGGATCGGTTCCTTGGTCATGTCGATGTCGAGATCGAGCAGCCGGGCATGGATGGTCGGGAAGTGGTGCTTCACGAACTCCGCGCCCATGTGACTGATGTCGAGATGGACATAGTCGAGGCCGAGGCGCTTGATCTCATGATCGATCGCGCGGGCGACGATGTCGCGCGGCGCCAGTTCCGCCCGGGGGTCGAGATCGGGCATGAAGCGCTTGCCCGCCTCGTCGCCGGCGTCGGGCGGCAGCAGTAGCCGCCCGCCTTCGCCGCGCACCGCCTCGGTGATCAGGAAATTCTTGACCTCGAGATTGTAGAGGCAGGTCGGGTGGAACTGCATCATCTCCATGTTCGAGATGCGGCAGCCCGCCCGCCAGGCCATGGCGATGCCGTCGCCGGTCGCACCCCTCGGCGCGGTCGAGAACAGATAGGTCCGCCCTGCGCCGCCCGTCGCCAGTACCGTCGCGCGCGCCGTGAACAGCTCCACCCGGTTGGTCCGCCGGTTGAAGGCATAGACGCCCCAGACATTGCCGGCGCCCGAATAGCGTTCCTCGTGCCGGCTGGTCGCCAGGTCGATCACCACCTGGTCGGGCACCAGGGTGATGTTCGGATTGGCCTGCGCGGCCTTGAGCAGGGCGGTCTGCACCGCCAGGCCGGTGGCGTCGTCGACATGGACGATGCGGCGATGGCTGTGCCCGCCCTCGCGGGTGAGGTGCAGCGCACCGCCCTCGGTGTTGAACGGCACGCCGATCTCGGCCAGCCGGGCGATCGCGGCGGGCGCGTTCTCGACCACCATCTCCACCGTCGCGCGGTCGTTCAGCCCTGCGCCGGCGATCATCGTGTCCTCGATATGGCTCTCGAACGTGTCGCCCGGCTCGAGCACGGCGGCGATGCCGCCCTGTGCCCAGGCGGTGGAGCCTTCGGCGAACCCGCCCTTGGCGAGCACCGTCACCTTGAAATGCTGGGCGAGATTGAGCGCCGCGGTCAGTCCCGCCGCGCCGGAGCCGATAACCAGGACGTCGCTGCTATGGGGATCGTTGGCCATTGTTCTTCCGCTGGTTCCCGCCCGGACTAGGCGCTAGGCGGGGGTGCTGGCAACGGGAGAGAGATATGCGCCGACAAAGCCTGGGTTTCGCGATGGCCGCGCTGGCGGCGCTCTGGTCGATGCCCGCCGCGGCGAAGGGCTGTTCGCTGGGCGCGGTCGGCCAGACGGTGCGGATCAGCATCGGCGACACCGGACGTTCGGCGATGCTCCACCTTCCCACCGGCTTCTCGCGCGGCCGGCCGGCGCCGCTGGTGATGCTGCTCCATGGCAGTGGCGGCACCGGCGCGGGGATGCTGGAGAGTTCGAAGCTGGCCCGCGCCGCCGACTCGCATGGCTTCATCGTCCTCGCGCCCGATGCGGGAATCCCGGTGCAGAAGGGGTTCGTCTGGAACATCCCCGGCGTCCCCAGCGTCACCGGCAAGATGCCCGGCGCCGAGGATGCCGATGACGTCGCCTTCCTCGAGGGCGCGATCGACTGGCTGGCGGCGAACCGCTGCATCGACCCGAGCCGCGTCTATGCCACCGGCCTGTCGGGCGGCGGGCGGATGAGCAGCTGGCTCGGCTGCGTCGCGGCCGACCGTTTCGCCGCGATCGCACCTGTCGTTGGCCTGCGCGCCGGCAACCCGCTGGCGGGCGACAAGCACGTGCCCGATCCCGCGACCTGCCAGCCGTCCCGGCCGATGCCGGTGATCGCCTTTGCCGGCGATGCCGACAAGACCAACCCGATCCAGGGCGGCGGTGCCGGCTATTGGCAATATACGATGGCGACCGCGCTCACCCGCTGGTCCGATCTCGACGCCTGCCGGGTGGGCCCGGTGCAGCGCGATCTGGATCCGAAGACCTATGAAGTCCGCTATGCCGATTGCCGCGCCGGGGCGGAGGTGATCGGCCGGATCACCCGCGGCGCGGGCCATGTCTGGGTGGCGGACAATGATGCGATGTGGGCGTTCTTCGCGAAACACCGCCGCCGCTAGCCCGGCGGCGGCCGGTCCCGGGCTCTTGCAATGTAGGATTTTGGCTGCTTGGCATATCGAGTCGCGTTGCGGCGCGACCGCTCTTTCAAGTACCGCCCGGGAAGACGGCTAAGTGAAATGATTTGCCGCGACTCCCTTCACTTTTGCGGGGAGCGGCCGGATCGCGCCCTCGGCGCGGATCAGCCGTTCGCTGCGCGGGTGAGGTTGAGGAACACGTCCTCCAGATCCGCCTCGCGGGTGGAGACATCGACGATGCCGAGTCCCGCGCCCTGCACCGCGCCCAGCACCTCGCCGGCATTCGCCTGGTCCTTGCGATAGGTGATGACCAGCGTGCGCTCGCCCTTCATCTCCACCTTCTGGAAGCAGGCATTGGCCGGCGGCGTCGCCACGTCACGGTCGACGGTGACCTCGACCACCTTCTCCTGTGCCATGCCGACCAGCTCGCGGGTCGGCTTGTTGGCGATCAGCTTGCCATGGTTGATGATCGCGATCCGGTCGCACAGCTGCTCGGCTTCCTCGAGATAATGGGTGGTCAGCACCACCGTCACGCCGCGCTGGTTGAGCTCACGCACATAGGCCCAGAGCTGCTGGCGCAGCTCCACGTCGACGCCTGCGGTCGGCTCGTCGAGGACGAGGACGGGCGGGGAGTGGACCATCGCCTTGGCGACCATCAGCCGGCGCTTCATCCCGCCCGAGAGCGTGCGCGAATAGGCATCGGCCTTGTCCTCCAGGTGGACGGCACGCAGCAGTGTCATCGCGTCGAACTTGTCCTTCGGCACCCCGTAGAGCCCGGCCTGGATCTGCAGCGTCTCCTTCGGCGTGAAGAAGGGATCGAAGATGATCTCCTGGTTGACGATGCCGATGCTCGCCTTGGCGTTGCGCGGATGGGCATCGATGTCGAAACCCCAGATCGAAACCGATCCGCCGGTCTTGTTGACCAGCCCTGCCAGGATGTTGATCAGCGTCGACTTGCCGGCGCCATTGGGGCCGAGCAATCCGAAGATCTGGCCCCGGGGCACGTCGAAGGTCACCCCATCCAGGGCGCGCTTGCCGCCCTGATAGGTCTTGCAGAGATCCTGGATCGCGATCGCAGCCTGAGTCATGCGCACCGCATAAGGCTGCGCGCGAGCGATTGCGAGCCCTCGCAGTGCTTGCTATCGGCGACTCATGACCGCGCAACAGCCCGAAGTGATCCGCACCGCCTCCGCCCGCGTCGCCTGCGACGGCACCGGCCCCGGCCTGCCCGCCGCGCTGGGCCATCCGCGCGTGTTCCTCCAGATCGACGAGCACGGCTATGTCGATTGCGGCTATTGCGACCGCCGCTTCGTGCTGATCGGCGGCCCGGCCGATGGCGCCGACCAGAGCCAGCTTCCCGATCATCCGGCTGGCGCCAGCATCTGAGCATGGGGGCCATCGACGATCTCGCGAAGAAATTGCGGGATGCGTACGATGGCGCACCGGCGAGCCGGAAGGTGGTGAGCATCCACCTTTTTGGCATTACGCATGCTTCCGCACTGCAGGGCGTGAGCAAGCACGATGTTGCGGAACGTGCCGGCCTCCCCCGCTCTTACGGCGCCGAGTTGAATAAAGCCGCGAATCTTGCCGAGTATGTTCAGGTAACCAAGCCACTGGCTTGATGCCTTAAAGCTCCTATATCAATCGGATGAGCATTCCCTCCGATCCGCGCAGCTACATCTATCGCGACTCGCTCGATCCCGAGACCGCCGCGAAGCTCACCGCCGAGGCGCTGGCCAGCGCCGAGGATGGCGAGCTGTATCTCCAGTACCGCAAGACCGAGGCGTTCGGCTTCGACGATGGCCGGCTGAAGACCGCCTCGTTCGACACCCAGTCGGGCTTCGGCCTGCGCGCGGTATCGGGCGAGACCACCGCCTTCGCCCATGCCAACGAGATCTCGCCCGCCGCGATCCGCCGCGCGGCGGAGACCATGGCGCTGATCGACCCGGCCAGGCAGGGCAAGGCCCCGCCGCCGCAGGGCAACAACCGCCATCTCTACACCCATCAGGACCCGCTCGACCTGGTGCCCTTCGCCGACAAGGTGAATCTCTGTCAGTCGATCGACGCCGCCGCCCGTGCCCGCGATCCGCGCGTGCAGCAGGTCTCGGTCGGGCTCACCGGCTCGTGGAGCGTGATCGAGATCGTCCGGCCGGACGGTTTCATCGCCACCGATGTCCGCCCGCTCGTTCGCCTCAACGTCTCGATCGTGGTCGAGCAGAACGGCCGGCGCGAGACCGGCAGTTTCGGCCTGGGTGGCCGCACCCTCTACGACAATCTCTTCCAGCCCGAGACCTGGAACCGCGCGATCGACGAGGCGCTGGCCCAGGCGCTGGTCAATCTCGATGCGGTCGATGCCCCCGCCGGCGACATGACCGTGCTGTGCGGCCCCGGCTGGCCCGGCGTGCTGCTCCACGAAGCGGTCGGTCATGGCCTCGAGGGTGATTTCAACCGCAAGGGCACCAGCGCCTTTTCCGGCCGGATCGGCGAGCGTGTCGCCGCACCCGGCGTCACCGTGGTCGATGACGGTTCGCTGATGGACCGCCGCGGCTCGCTGTCGATCGACGACGAAGGCACGCCGACGCGCGAGACGATCCTGATCGAGGACGGCATCCTCAAGGGCTATATGCAGGACCGGCTCAATGCCCGGCTGATGGGCGTCGAGCCCACCGGCAACGGCCGCCGCGAATCGTTCCAGCACGCCCCGATGCCGCGCATGACCAACACCTTCATGAAGGGGGGCAAGGACGATCCCGCCGAGCTGCTGTCGCGCATCAAGAAGGGCATCTTCGCCAAGTCGTTCGGCGGTGGCCAGGTCGACATCGTCTCGGGCAAGTTCGTCTTCTCCTGCACCGAGGCCTATCTGATCGAGAACGGCAAGCTCGGTGCCCCGATCAAGGGCGCGACCTTGATCGGCGACGGCCCGACCGTGCTCAACAAGGTCACCGGCATCGGCAACGACTTCGCGCTCGACGAAGGTGTCGGCATGTGCGGCAAGGGCGGGCAGAGCGTGCCGGCCGGCGTCGGCCAGCCGACCCTGCTGGTGGATGGGCTGACGGTAGGCGGCACCGCGGCGTGATCCGGGCTGGGCGTCGCCTCCATGCGGCGCTCGCCACTTGGCCCGATGCCTCTGGCTGGAAGCGGATCTCGAGCGAGCTGCTCTGGGGCGTGCCGCTCATCGCACTCCTCGCCTTCGCCACTGGCCTCGCCCGGTTCGATCCGATGCCGTTCGGCCCAAGTTGGCTCGGCTTCTTCTTCGGGCTGATGCTGGTGCCCGCACTGGGTGAGGAACTGGTGTTCCGCGCGCTGTTCGTCCCGCCGCCGGGTCGGCCTTTCCCGCCTGCGCAGGCAGTGCTGGCAGTCGGCGCGTTCCTCCTCTGGCACCCCTTCCAGGCGCTGACCTTTGGGCCGCCCTGGTCGGCGATCTTCCTCGATCCGCGCTTCCTCGCCGTCGTCGCGGTGCTCGGCACCCTGATCGTCCGCATCTACCGGGCGAGCGGGAGCATCTGGCCGTGCGTTCTCATCCATTGGTTGGTGGTGGCGGTGTGGAAGCTGTTGTTCGCCGGGCCGATCGGATAGGAGCGGGGCATGAACCAGGCGTTGCCCCAACTCGATTGGACAAGCTGGCGCGAGACCGCCCAGCATCTCCATCTGGTCACCCAGATCATCGGCAAGGTCCGCCTCGCCCAGACCCCCTGGCTCAATCATAGCTGGCACGTGGTGCTCTATCCCGCCGCCTGGGGGCTCACCACCGGGCCGATCCCGTGCACCGACGCCACGTTGCAGCTCGATCTCGATCTGCAGGCGAGCGAGCTGCGCTTGTCCACCGACAGCGGGGGCGAGGCGGTGCTGCCACTCGGCCCGGGCAGCATCGCCGATTTCCATGCCGCACTGGTCGCCGCGCTCGCCGCGCTCGGTACGCCGGTGGCTATCAACGGCACACCCAGCGAGATCCCCGATGCGATTCCTTTCGTGGATGACGTGGCGAAGCGCCCCTGGGATGCCGATGCGGTGCGCGGTTTCCACCGCGTCCTGCTCTGGGTCGACCGCACCTTCCAGCAGTTCCGAACCGGCTTCCTCGGCAAGGCGAGCCCGGTCCATTTCTTCTGGGGCAGCTTCGATCTCGCGGTCACCCGTTTCTCGGGCCGTTCCGCGCCCAGGCATCCCGGCGGCTTTCCCGGCCTGCCCGATGCGGTGACCTGCGAAGCCTATAGCCATGAGGAAGCCAGTGCCGGCTTCTGGCCGGGCAGCGACGCGTTCCCGAAAGCCGCCTTCTACGCCTATGGCTATCCCGCGCCGCAGGGCTATGCCGATGCCAAGGTGCCGGCCCCGGCCTATTTCGACACCAATCTCGGCGAATGGCTGCTCGATTATGATGCGGTCCGCACCGCCGAGGATCCGCGCGCGACTTTGCTCGGCTTCCTCCAGGCGACCTATGACGCCGCTGCCAATCTCGGCGGATGGGACCGCGCGCATCTCGAATGCGTGCCGGGCGTTCCCCGCAAACCGCGCACCGTCTAGAGCCCGGGCATGGCCGAGTTCTTCGATGCGCTCACCGACAGCCACCGTGGTTTCATCGCGCGCCAGCCGATGTTCTTCGTCGCTACGGCGGCGGCGGGAAGCCGGGTGAACCTCAGCCCCAAGGGAATGGACTGTTTCCGCGTGCTCGGGCCGAACCGCGTCGCCTATCTGGATGTCGCCGGATCGGGCAACGAGACGCATGCGCATCTGGTGGCCGATGGCCGCATCACCATCATGTTCTGCGCCTTTGACAGCCCCGCGCTGATCCTGCGCCTCTATGGCCGGGGCCGGCCGGTGCTGCCGCAGGATCCCGAATGGGCCGGGCTCGCCGCCCATTTCACGCTGCTGCCCGGCACCCGCCAGATCTTCGATATCCGCGTGGAAAGCGCACAGAGCAGCTGCGGCTGGGGCGTGCCGCACATGGAGTTCGAGCGGGAGCGCGAGACGCTCAGCAAGTATCACGTCAAGCACGGCGCCTCGGCACGTTTCGCCAAATATGCGGTGCGCACCCACAGCATCGACGGGCTTCCCGTCCGTAACCCCAGCGAGGAACCCTGATGGCACTTGTCGAACTCGGCCGCTTCGATCGGCAGGAAGCCTTTATCGTCCAGGGCCGGCTGGAGGATGAGGAGATACCCAGCTTCGTCTTCGATGCCGGCACCAGCATCGCCGACGGCTCCTATCTGCTGATCCCGGTCCGCGTGATGGTGGACGACGAGGACCTGGCGCGGGCACGCGAGATCCTCGACGCCGCCTAGATCAGGAAACGATCTCGACCGGGATCGTCGCGACCGAAGCCCCACCGCAGGATATTATGACTCCCTTGTACCTGGGCTCGGCGTTGTTGAGCTCCGCCTTCACTTCCTGCGTCGTGATCACCTGCTGAACCGGGCCGGTCGGCGCAGTCGCGACGAAATCGAAATGCTGGGACGGGGGCAGGGACTTGTCGAGCGCGCCTGCGTTGAGCGCCAGCTTCCAGCCACTCGTCGGCGTGGTTGCCTGGCCGGTGACATGCAGCGTCGGGCTCGATCCCGGTCCCGGCATTACATCGACCCAGGCCTTCCAGTCCTTGGTCTTGACCTTGGCGCAGTCGTTCACGGCGGTTGCGGCAACCTCGGTCGCGGCCGACAGGTTGGCGCTTTCGTTGACTGTCTCGTTGGTAGTGGCCGCGGGTGCGGTCTTGTTGCCGTCCGATGCGGTGCAGCCGGCGGCAAGTGCCGCGGCAAGCGCCAGGCCAGGCCAGGTCATGCGATGCATGTGCGTTCCTCCCCTATTTGGATTTCGAGGCAAGAAGACTGCGCCCGCAGAACCAGAAGTCAAACGGCATCGCCGCCGAAATGGACGGTCACTGCAAGTCGGTCTATTATGAATTGATAATAAAGCTGATTGATTTTTACGACGGTGCGGCTGCAGGTTCTGCGGTCAAGCCAGTAGCAGTGTAGTCGCCTTCTTGGCGATTGCGATCAGTTCATGGCGCGGTGTGCCGGCGCGGGCACGCGTGCTCAGCGAATGGATTACCGACGAGGCGATTTGCGCATCGCCGCGTGGATCGGCGCTGCCGGCCTGGACCATCAGCTTCTCGATCCAGCCGTCCTGCAGCGCGACGAACCCGGCCAGCGCCTCGCGGATGTCGGCATCCATCACCGCCTCGGCAGCCGCGGTGTTCACGGCGATGCAGCCTGACGGGCCATATTCGCCGGTCAGAAAGCCCTCGATCGCGCCCAGAAACAGCGCCTTGAGCATCTTCTCGCGCGGATAATTCACCCCGTGGAGCGCCGCGAAGGTCGAATCGACCACGGTGTGGGTTCGCGCGAGGCCGGCAAGGTACAGCGCCTTCTTGTCCCCGAACGTCGCATAGAGGCTCGGCCGGTTCACTCCTGTCGCGGCGGCCAGCTCGTCGAGCGAGGTGTTGGCATAGCCGAGCGTGCGGAAGCGCTGGGACGCCGCGCGCAGCGCCGCCTCCTCGTCGAATTTGCGCGGACGGCCCCGTCCGCGTGGCGCTATTTTTGTATCGTTTCGCATTAAATTCCTTGACCCGAGTATTTTTGTGCGGGATCGTACAAAAATACAAGGGAGACTCGCCATGAAGCTCTATTTCACCCCTTTCGCCTGCTCGCTGGCGGCGCGCATCGCGCTCGAGGAGGCCGGGCTCGACGCCGAGTTCGTCCAGGTGCCCAAGGATCTGCGCCTGCCCGACGGGCGGGATTTCACCGAAATCTCGCCGATGGGTTATGTCCCGGCGATCGAGACCGGCACCGGCTTCGTGCTGACCGAGGGGCCGGCCGTGCTCACCTATATCGCCGAGCTGGCGCCGGAAGGCGCGCTCAGCTTCACCGGCTTCTCGGACGCGCACTACCGGATGCTCGCCTGGCTGAACTTCATCAGCACCGAGCTGCACAAGGCGGTGTACATGCCGATCCTGGGCAAGGGCTATTCGGAAGGCGAGCAGGTTGCCGCACGTGCCCGCCATGCCAGGCCCTTCGCCGTGCTGTCCCGACACCTCGAGGGTCGCGACTATCTCGACGACCGGTTCACCGTGGCGGACGCCTATCTGGTCGCGGTGCTCAACTGGAGCGAGTTCTCGAAGGTGCCGCTCGCCGACTGGCCTGTGCTCGCCGCCTATCGCGAGCGGGTGCGCGCGCGCCCCGCCGTGGCGCGCGCGATGGCCGCCGAATGGCCCTTGCTCAAGGCCGCCTGATCTCTCTCGGGCTCCGGGCGAGGCCGCATCACGGTCTCTCCCGCCACACCTGCCCCTTCCGCCCCGTCTTCGTTGGCGTGCGGAAGGGGCATTTTTATTGGAATCGGGTGAATCGCTCGGCTAGGTCTGTGCCATGCCCGCAACGATCAACTGCGACGTGGCGATTGTCGGCGGGGGCCTTGCCGGCGGGCTGATCGCGCTCGCGCTGCGCCGCAAACGGCCGGACTGCGACGTCCGCATCGTCGAGGGCGGCAACCGGATCGGCGGCAACCATCTCTGGTCCTTTTTCGCCTCCGATGTCGCGCCCGCCGACCGCTGGCTCACCGCGCCACTCGTGAGCCATGGCTGGCGTAGCCATGACGTCGCCTTCCCGGCGGTCTCGCGCACGCTTGGCACGGGCTATTATTCGATCGAATCGCGCCGGCTCGACCAGGTCGTCCGCGCCGAGCTGCCCGAGCAGGCGGTGATGACTCGCCGCAAGGCGCTTGCGGCCAGCCCCACCGCCGTGGTCCTCGCCGATGGCGACCGGATCGAGGCGAAGGGGGTGATCGATTGCCGCGGCCCCGCCGATCTGTCGGCGCTTAAATGCGGCTGGCAGAAATTCTACGGGCGCGAACTCCAGCTCGCCGCGCCGCATGATCTCGCCCGGCCGATGATCATGGACGCGACGGTCGATCAGCTCGACGGCTATCGCTTCGTCTATGCCTTGCCCTTCGGCCCCACCTGCGCGTTCGTCGAGGACACCCATTACAGCGATACCCCCGATCTCGATGCGGAGACGCTGGGAAACCGTATCGGGGGGTACGCCCAGGCACGCGGCTGGCAGGTCGATCATGTCGTGCGCGAGGAAGCCGGCGTGCTCCCCGTGGTGATGGGCGGCAGCTTCGCGGACTATTGGCAGGCGGGAGGCAACAAGGTCGCCAAGGCGGGCCTGCGCGCCGGCCTGTTCCACCCGCTCACCAGCTACAGCCTGCCCGATGCCGTGCGCACCGCCACCCTCGTCGCCGCCGCCAGCGATCTCGGCGGCGCGGCGCTGCACCGGCTGCTCCACGATTTCGCCAGATCGACATGGCGCCGGCGCACTTTCTACCGCATGCTCGCCGCCATGTTATTCAAGGCCGCCGAACCCGAGGAGCGCTACCGCGTCCTCCAGCGTTTCTACCAGCTCGATCCGGGGCTTATCGGGCGCTTCTATGCCGGGCATTCGACGCTGCTCGATCGGTTGCGGATCGTTTCGGGCAAGCCGCCGGTTCCGGTGGGCAAGGCGGTGTCGGCAATCTGGGGGTCGTTCAAGTGAAGCGTGCGGCAGTGGTGGGCGCCGGGATCGGCGGGTTGGCGCTTGCGATCCGGCTGCAGTCGGCGGGTGTCGACACGGTGGTGCTGGAGGCGCGCGACAAGCCCGGCGGCCGTGCCTATTTCTGGGAGCGGGACGGCTTCACCTTCGATGCCGGCCCCACCGTGATCACCGCGCCCGAGGCGCTGGAGGAGTTGTGGCAGCTCTCCGGCCATCGCATGTCGGAGGATGTGAGGCTCAAGCCGATCTCGCCTTTCTACCGCCTGTCCTGGCCCGATGGCACGCGCTTCGACTATTCGAACGACGACCATGCGCTCGCCGCCGAGATCGCCCGGCTCGAGCCGCAGGATGTCGCGGGCTATGGCCGCTTCCTCGAATATGCCGCCGGCGTGTACGAGGAAGGCTATGTGAAGCTCGGCACCGTCGCGTTCCAGGACTTCATGTCGATGCTCCGCGCCGCGCCGGCGCTCGCCAAATATGGCGCCTGGCGCTCGGTCTATTCGAAGGTGTCGAGTTTCATCCGCAACGAGAAGCTGCGCCAGGCCTTTTCCTTCCACACCCTGCTGGTCGGCGGAAACCCGATGACCGCGAGTGCGATCTACGCGCTGATCCACCAGCTCGAGCGCCAGGGCGGCGTGTGGTGGGCCGAGGGCGGGACGAACAGGCTGATCGCCGCGATGGTCCGCCACTTCGAGCGGCTCGGCGGCACGCTGCGCCTGGGCGATCCGGTCGCCAGCATCGATACGCTGGGCGATCTCGTCACCGGCGTCCGCACGATGGGCGGCCATGAGCTGCAGGTCGATGCCGTCGCCTGCAATTCGGACGTGGTCCACAGCTATCGCGATCTGCTCAAGGGCTCACGCTCCAGCCAGCGTGCTGCGCAGAGCCTCCAGCGCAAGCGTTTCTCGCCCTCGCTGTTCGTCGTCCATTTCGGGGTGCGCGGGACCTTTCCCGACATCGCCCATCATTCGATCCTGTTCGGGCCGCGCTACCAGGGGTTGCTCGCCGACATCTTCGATCACGGCGTGCTGGCCGAGGATTTTTCGCTCTACCTCCACCATCCCAGCGCCAGCGATCCGGCGATGGCGCCCGAGGGCCATTCGACCTTCTATGCGCTCGCGCCCGTGCCGCATCTCGGCAAGTTCCCCGCCGACTGGAGCGAGATAGGCCCGGTGCTGGAGGAGCGTATCCTCGCCGAGGTCCAGCGCCGGCTGATCCCCGATCTCAAGGACCGGATCGTGACGAAGTTCAGCTACGCGCCGCCCGATTTCCGTGACGATCTCGCCGCGCATCTCGGATCCGCCTTCAGCCTCGAGCCGATCCTCACCCAGAGCGCCTGGTTCCGCACGCACAATCGCGACGATGCGATCCACAATCTGTTCTTCGTCGGGGCCGGCACCCATCCGGGCGCGGGTATCCCCGGCGTGGTCGGCAGCGCCAAGGCGACTGCCGCGCTGATGCTGGGCGAGGGCAAGTGAGCGACGCGCTGATCGAAGCCATCGTCCGCGAGTGGAGCTGGATCGAGATAGAGCCCGAGGCAGTGATGGCGGTCAGCCCGTTCGGGCATCTGGTCATCCGCGACGTCCGCGGTGCCTTCTGGTATCTCGATCCGGAGCTGCGGACGCTCGAGAGGGTGGCGGCCGACGAGCCCGCGCTCTTTGCCCATATGAACGATCCCGAGGTGCGCGAGATATGGCTCGCCGAGGCGCTGGTCGAGCGCGCACGCGCCGCCATCGGCCCGCCGGGCGACGGGCGTTGCTATTCGTTGTCGATCCACGCCTTGCTCGCGGGGGATTATGCCTCCAATGACTTCTGGCATCCCCCGGTCGCCGAGCTGATCGGGGTCATGGGCTCGATCGAGCGCCAGCTCCAGAGCGTGCCCGATGGATCGAAGATAGAATTGAGGATAGTGGAATGAAGCGCGTCGCAGTCTATTGCGGTTCGGCCAGCCCGGCCGATCCCGTCTATGTCGAGGCCGCGCGCCATGTCGGCCGCACCCTCGCCGAGCGTGGCATCGGCGTCGTCTATGGCGGCGGCAAGCTCGGGCTGATGGGCGCGGTGGCGGATTCGGCGCTCGAGGCCGGCGGCGAAGTGATCGGCGTGATCCCCGAGCTGCTCGTCAACGCCGAGGTCGCGCATCGCGGGCTCACCGAGCTCCACGTCGTCGGCACGATGCACGAGCGCAAGGCGCGCTTCACCGATATCGCCGATGGCTTCATCAACCTGCCCGGCGGCACCGGCACGATGGACGAACTTTGGGAGGCGCTAAGCTGGGCGCAGCTCGGCTACCACACCGATCCGGTCGGCCTGCTCAACATCGCCGGCTATTACGACAAGCTCGTCGATTTCTGGGAGCATATGGGCAAGGTCGGCTTCGTCCGTCCGCAGCACCAGAACATGCTGATCGTCGATACCACGCTCGAGGGTCTGCTCGACAAGATGATCGCGGCCAAGCCCGTCGAGACGATCGTGCAGATGCGGCGCGGCGATCTGTGAGCGAACGGCTTCCCTCGCGCGCCGCGATCGTCGCGACCGCGCGGGAAGCAATCGCGCGCGGCTCCCGCAGCTTCGGGGCCGCCAGCAGCCTGTTCGACCGCGAGACGCGCGAGCGTGCATGGCTGCTCTATGCATGGTGCCGCGCCTGTGACGATCTGGCCGACGGCCAGGATCATGGGCACGACGCGACAGAGGTGGACAAGCAGGCAGCGTTGGCGCGCATCCGTGAACTGACCCAGGTCGCGCTCGACGGCCAATGGGTCGGCGATCCCGCCTTCGACGCACTGCGCATCGTTGCGGCGGAAACCCGCCTGCCCCACCGCTATGTCTGGGACCTGGTCGAGGGCTTCGCGCTCGACGCGGCCGAATGGGGTCCGCGCCACGAGGGGGATCTCTACCGCTATTGCTATCACGTCGCCGGCAGCGTCGGCTGCATGATGGCGGTGATCATGGGCGTGTCGCCCGAGGACGAGGCGACGCTGGACCGGGCCTGTGACCTCGGCATCGCCTTCCAGCTCGCCAATATCGCCCGCGATATCGAGGCGGACGACCGGATGGGCCGCTGCTACCTGCCCGACGACTGGCTGACCGAGATGGACATCCCGCCCGGCCAGCACATGAAGCCGCCCTTCCGTCAGCGCCTGGCCGTGCTCGCCGGTCGGCTGACCAGCGCCGCCGCCGATTATGCGGACAGCGCCCGCCATGGCACGCCGGCGCTGCCGTTCCGCTCGGCCTGGGCGGTGCTCGCCGCCGCCGGCATCTATGGCGAGATCGCCAGGAAGGTCGCGGCACGGGGCGAACATGCCTGGGATCACCGCGTCACTACGTCCGGCCTGGAGAAGCTGGGCTGGATCGGCCGCGCCTGGTGGCAGGCACAGCGCCGCAGGGACCTCTACCCACCCGTGCCACGCGATCCGGACCTCTGGACGCGCCCGCGCTAGTTCAGCCCCGCGGATTCACCTTGCCGCCATCGGCCATTTCCGGGGTCTGGCGCTGGCATTGGCCGGCGATGACCGGGAAATCCAGATCCATGTTGCGCCGGAGCGCGTCGGCCATCGCCTCCTGGCAACTGGCCCGGCTGGTATAGCGCGCCGGCTCGATCCGCGCCTGGCGACAGTCGAGATTGTCATCGCTGCAGCCCATGATCGCCAGCAGGTAGAAGACCTGGTCCATCGCTCCTTCCTTCCGGCGTAAATAACGGACATGGCGGCAAGCCGTTGCATCGCGGCGCCCAGCGCCCCAAATCGGGAACGATGGCTTCCAAACTCGATACACCCTCCGGCGAGCGCCCGATGCTCGCCACGCTGCGGCGTTTCCTTCCCTATCTCTGGCCGAAGAGCGCGCCGGGGCTGCGCGTGCGCATCGTCATCGCGCTGGGCCTGGTCGTGGTGTCCAAGCTGGTCCAGGTCTATGGCGCGCCTTTCGCGCTGCAGGGCGCGATCGACCGGATGGCGGGCGGCTCGCGTGACGCGGTGTGGCTCGTCGTCGCACTGGTCGCCGGCTATGCGCTCGCGCGCTTCGGCTCGGTGCTGTTCGACAATCTGCGCAACACGGTGTTCGAGAAAGTCGGGCAGGACGCCACTCGCCGCCTCGCCGCCGATGTCTTCCGCCACCTCCACCAGCTGAGCCTGCGCTTCCATCTCGAGCGGCGCACCGGCGCGATCACCAAGGTGGTCGAGCGCGGGACCAAGAGCATCGACACGATGCTCTACTTCCTGCTGTTCAACATCGCCCCGACGATCCTCGAACTGGCCCTCGTCGTCGGCATCTTCTGGACGCGCTACGGCGTGTGGCTGGTCGCCGGCACCATGGCGATGGTGGTGCTCTACATCGCCTTCACTCGCTGGGTGACCGACTGGCGTTCGAAGCTGCGCGAGAAGATGAACGACCTCGACACCGGCGCGGTCGCGCATGCGGTCGATTCGCTGCTCAACTTCGAGACCGTGAAGTATTTCAACGCCGAGGAGCGCGAGGCGCGGCGCTACGAGAACGCCGTCACGGCCTATGCCCGGGCGGCGACCACGAGCGAGAACAGCCTCGCCTGGCTCAATATCGGCCAGGCGCTGATCACCAACACGATGCTCGGCGCGGGCATGGCGCTCGTCGTGTTCGGCTGGTCCTCGGGCAAGTTCACCGCGGGCGACGTGGTGCTGGTCTCTACCCTGCTCAGCCAGCTCTTCCGTCCGCTCGACATGCTCGGCTGGGTCTATCGCACGATCCGGCAGGGCGTGATCGACATGGGCTCGATGTTCGACCTGCTCGACAGCGCCGCCGAGGTGAAGGATTCGCCGAACGCGGTGCCGCTCGCCATCGCCAGCGGCCATGTCCGCTTCGAGGACGTGCATTTCGGCTATGACCCCGAGCGCGAGATACTGAAGGGCATCGATCTCGACATCCCGGCCGGCGCCACCGTTGCGGTGGTCGGTCCGTCGGGCGCGGGCAAGTCGACGCTCGCGCGGCTGATGTACCGCTTCTACGATGTCACCGGCGGCCGCATCACCATCGACGGGCAGGACATTCGCGACGTCACCCAGTCTTCGCTGCGCGGCGCGATCGGCATCGTTCCGCAGGACACGGTGCTGTTCAACGACACGATCGGCTACAACATCGCCTATGGCCGCGAAGGCGCCACGCCCGACGAGATCGCGTCCGCCGCGCGCGGCGCTGCGATCGCCGGCTTCATCCAGTCGCTGCCCGATGGCTTCGAGACGCGCGTCGGCGAGCGCGGGCTCAAGCTCTCGGGCGGCGAGAAGCAGCGCGTCGCGATCGCGCGCACGCTGGTGAAGAACCCGCCGATCCTGATCCTCGACGAAGCGACCAGCGCGCTCGACAGCCGGACCGAGGCGGATATCCAGGCCACGCTGGAGGCCATCGAGCATGGCCGCACCACCATCGTCATCGCCCACCGGCTCTCCACCGTCGTCCATGCCGACCGGATCATCGTGCTGGAGAGTGGCCGCGTCGCCGAGCAGGGCACCCATGCCCAGCTCTTGCGGAAGAACGGTCTTTATGCCGAGATGTGGGCGCGCCAGGCGCAGGAGCGCGAGGCCGAGGGCGGGGAGGAAGTCCCCGCCGAATAGGAGGGGCGATGATCTGGTTCCTGGTTGCGCTGGCGGTGGTGATCGGCGCGCTCATTCTCTGGACGGCCTATGTCGCGCGGGGCGTGGAGCGCTGGGTGCCGATGGACGGCCGCCAGGTCGAAGTGCCCGGCGTGCGCATCCATTATGTCGAGATGGGCCCGGCGGACGCGCCGGCGATCGTGATGATCCACGGCATCATGAGCCAGCTGCGCGTCTTCACCTATGCGCTGGCCGGACGCCTCGCCAGCGATCGCCGGGTGATCGTGATGGATCGCCCCGGCTGGGGCTATTCGGTGCTGACCGGCCCCCGGCTCGACATTCGCGGCCAGGCCGATGCGGTCGCCGCGGCGATCCTTGCGCTGGGGCTGGAGAAGCCGCTGCTGGTCGGCCATTCGATGGGCGGCGCGGTCAGCCTCGCACTGGCCTTCCGGCATCCCGGTGCGGTGCGGGCACTCGGCCTGATCGCGCCCTATACCCAGCCGATCGACCAGCCGCCCGAGCCGCTCAAGGGCCTGGTGATCCCGGCGGTGCTCCGCCCGCTGATCGCCTGGACGATCGCGGTGCCGCTCTCGATGCGCACCGGCAGGGCCAAGACGGTGGCGGTCTTCGCCCCCGATCCCCTGCCCGAGGATTTCCCGATCAAGGCGGGCGGCGCGCTCGCCATCCGCCCGGCGAGCTTCCAGATGGGCTGCTACGAGATCGAGATGGCGCCCGAGGTGATGAAGGCCCAGGCGCCGCGCTATGGCGAGATCGCGATTCCCGTCTCGATCCTCTATGGCCGCCAGGATGCGCTGCTCGATCCCGAGCTGCACGGGCGCAAGACTGCGTCGGCGATCCCCAATGGCGCGGTCGAGATGCTCGACGGCGGGCACATGCTCCCGGTGACGCATGTCGACGCCACCGAGGCCTGGCTGCGCAAACTCTAGCTGCCGCCGATCTCCGCCGGCTCGGTGGTCCAGCCGAGCCGCGGAATGGTGATCGAGCGCTTCCCTGAAAGATCGGTGCGCGTGACGAACAGCTCCTTGCTCTCGATATACTGGAGCAGCCGTCGAACCCGCCCCAGCGAGCTGGTGCCATAGGTTGCGGCGATCTCGGTATCGCTCGGGCAGGGCGCGCCTTCGCGCGCGGCGCGGGCGATGAGGAGGAACGGGCCGAGCATGTCGTCGGGCAGCGCACGCGCCGCCTCCAGCGCCTGCGCCCAGTCGTCATCGGGATTGCCATGGATGCCGGCGCGTGCGGCGGAGAGCCGGCGGACGAAGTTCGACAGGTCGAGTGGGGGACGGGCGAGGCCGACCATCCGGCAGCGCACCAGGAAATCCTGATAGAGCACCGAGGGCGAGCGATAGGTGCTCTCCGGATCCTCGACGATGTCGCGCAGCACGTCGGCGATCTTCTGTGCGGCTTCCTCGGCATCGACCTCGGGCTCTTCCTCGCGCGCCGGCACCGAGCGGGCTAGCGCCTCGAGCAGCCGGTCGGAGGCGAGCTGCGGCGCCTGGACGGGCGCGGGCGGCGTCGGTGGTGTCCATTCGGGTTCGGCCGGTGCGAGCAGCAGGTCCTTGAGCTCGGCCGAAGGCGCCTCGGGCAGCGGCGTCAGCTTGGGGCTGCCGCTGCGCGCGCTGGTCTCGACCGCGCCGATCTGGATCGACACTGGCCGGCGCGACACCGCGGGGCCGAGCGCCAGGAAATGCCCGCGCGCCAGGTCGCGGATCGCCTCGGCCTGGCGGCGCTCCATGCCGAGCAGGTCGGCTGCGCGCGCCATGTCGATGTCGAGGAAGGTGCGGCCCATCAGGAAGTTCGAGGCTTCGGCCGCGACATTCTTGGCGAGCTTGGCGAGGCGCTGCGTCGCGATCACCCCGGCAAGGCCGCGCTTGCGCCCGCGGCACATCAGGTTGGTCATCGCGCTGAGCGAGGCACGCCGCACATCCTCGGCCACCTCGCCGCCGCCCGAGGGGGCGAACAGCTGCGCCTCGTCGACCACCACCAGCGCCGGATACCAATGGTCGCGCGGCGCGTCGAACATCGCGTTGAGGAAAGCCGCGGCGCATTTCATCTGCCCCTCGGCCTCGAGCCCTTCCAGGCTGAGCACCACCGAGGCGCGATGCTCGCGGATCCGGGTGGCGAAGCGGGCGATCTCGCGCTCGCTATAGTCGGCGGCTTCGATCGAGATGTGCCCGTACCGATCGCTCAGCGTGACGAAGTCGCCCTCGGGATCGATGATAACCTGCTGGACATGGCCCGCGCTCTTTTCGAGCAGCCGGCGCAGCAGGTGCGACTTGCCGGACCCCGAATTGCCCTGGACGAGCAATCGCGTCGCCAGCAGCTCCTCGAGATCCATGGCGACGGCATCACCCTTGCCGTCCGTTCCCATGTCCACACGCACCGTCATCGCATCCGCTTTGGCCGATGGCGGGGTCGGGGGGAAGCTCGGCGGAGCGAAAAATTGTGGGCGATACGCCTGTGCTGCCATTCGCGGGCTCGAAGGACCCGGTGCCGGTGCAAACTGCGCTTGCCGCTCTCCGCTCCCCGGCGGATAGTCACACGGCATCAAGGGGGGATGGCATGCGCAACGCGATCTGGATTCCGGCTGTGGCGATGATGATGGCGGCGGTGCCGGCGGCGGCGCAGACCGTCACGCTCGCCCCGGGCGAGGGCGCCTCGGTCACCAGTCCGGGGCCCGCGCCCGTCACCACCCGCATGAAGGCCAGCCTCACGCCGTTCGAGGCGGCGGTGGTCCGCCAGTTCGAGGCGAACCTGTTCCCCGACGCGATGGGCGCCAATTCGGCCACGGTGACCGGCGACGGCCTGCCCGAGCCCGAGCCGATCGCGCCCGGGCGCTTCGTCGCCAAGTTCATGGCCATCGGCGGCGGCAAGGCGACCCTGCTCGTGCTCGAGAACGGCTATGACCAGGCGATCGCCTATCGCGCCAGGATCACGGTGAAGGGCAAGGCCGTGCCCACCGACGTCTGCACCGTGCTGCCGGGCAAGCGCGGGTTCGAGAACTGGCCCTATGCGATCGAGAAGATCGAGCTGAGCGCAATCGCGCTCGAGAAGTATGACGGCGGCAAGCCGCGCTGCGAATAGCCTCGACTTACCCGGCCCTCGCCCGCTAACCGGGCGCGATGGTCCCTACCGATACGCTCCGCCGGGTCTTCGGCTTCGACGCCTTTCGCGGCGTGCAGGAGCAGGTCGTGGCCCGGGTCCTCGCCGGCGAGCGCACCCTGGCAGTGATGCCCACCGGCGCGGGCAAGTCGCTCACCTATCAGCTGCCCTCGGTGATGCTCGAGGGCACCTGCGTCGTCGTCTCCCCGCTGATCGCGTTGATGCACGACCAGCTCCGCGCCGCCGAGGCGGTGGGCATCCGCGCCGCGACGCTCACCTCCGTCGACGACAACCGCGCCGAGACGATCGAGCGCTTCCGCGCCGGCCAGCTCGACCTGCTTTACATCGCGCCCGAACGCGCCTCGGGCGAAGGCTTCCGCAACCTGCTCACCCAGGCGAAGCTGTCGCTGTTCGCGATCGACGAAGCGCACTGCGTCTCGGAATGGGGCCATGATTTCCGCCCCGATTACCGCCTGCTGCGTCCGCTGCTCGATCGTTTTCCGGACGTCCCGCGCCTCGCGCTAACCGCCACGGCCGATGCGCATACCCGCGCCGACATCCTCGAGCAGCTCGGGCTGCCGCAGGAGGGGATGATCGTCGCCGGTTTCGACCGGCCCAACATCCGCTACGCGATCGCCCCGCGCGAGAACACCACCCGCCAGGTGATCGACCTGATCGCCGAGACGCCCGGCCCCGGCATCGTCTATGCCCAGACCCGTGCCGGGGTGGAGAAGCTTGCCGAGAAGCTCGCTACCGAGACCGGCCGGCCGGTGCTGCCCTATCATGCCGGGCTCGATCCCGAGGTCCGCCGCCTCAACCAGGCGGCCTTCGTGGCGAGCGAGGACATGATCGTCGTCGCCACCGTCGCCTTCGGCATGGGCATCGACAAGCCCGACGTCCGTTTCGTCGCCCATGCCGGCCTGCCCAAGTCGATCGAGGCCTATTATCAGGAGACCGGCCGCGCCGGGCGCGACGGCGATCCGGCGGTGGCGCATCTGTTCTGGGGTGCCGATGATTTCGCCCGCGCCCGCCAGCGGATCGCCGAGGTCGAGCCTTCGCGCCAGCCCGGCGAGCGCACCCGGCTCACCGCGCTCGGCGCATTGGTCGAGACCGCCACCTGCCGCCGCCGCATCCTGCTCCGGCATTTCGGCGAGAACGATGCGCCGGAACGCTGCGGCAATTGCGACAATTGCCTGAGCCCGCCGGCGGCGATCGACGCGACGGTGACCGCGCAGAAGTTCCTCTCGGCAGTGTTCCGCACCGGCATGATGTTCGGCACCGGCTATATCGAGAGCATATTGCTCGGCCAGTCGAGCGATCGCAGCATCTCGAACGGCCATGAATCGCTCTCGGTCTTCGGCATCGTCGACGGCGAGGAGGCGGTGATGATCAAGCCGGTCGCCCGCGCGCTGCTCCTGCGCGACGCCCTGCGCGCCAACGACCATGGCGGCCTCGAATTCGGGCCCGAGGCGCGCTCGATCCTCAAGGGCGGCGCCAAGGTCGAGCTGGTCCTTCCCCCGAAACGCGAGCGCCGGCGGCGCGGCGGCAAGGCGGCCGGCGACAATCCGGTCGGCAACCCGCTGTTCGAGGCGCTGCGCGCCAAGCGCCGCGAGATCGCGCAGGAAACGGGCCTGCCGCCCTATGTGATCTTCCACGATTCGGTGCTGCGCGACATGGCATTGCTCAAGCCGGAGAGCATCTCGGCGATGGGCAACATCTCGGGCGTTGGCGCACGCAAGCTCGACGCCTATGGTGACGCCTTCCTGCAAGTGATCCGCGAGGCCGCGTGAGAATGATGCTCGCCAGTCTGGTCCTGCTCGCCGCCTGCGCGCCGCAGCCGGCGCCGGTCGCGACCACACCTGCGCTGTCGAGCATCGCGATGGATCGCAACAGCTGGGGCCGGCCGGTCTCGCGCTGGACGATCGATGCGGCCGGCAACGGCAGGTTCACCGTGCCCGAGCCCGATGTGTACAAGCCCGAGCGGCTGGTGACGCGCGGCTTCTCCGCCGGTGCCGTAGGCTTCGCCGAGATCCGCAAGCTGCTCGCTTTGGGTGAGGCGCATGCCGGGCGTGAGCTGAACTGCGGTGATCGCATCACCGATCAATATTACGGCACGGTCCGCTGGGGCGGTGCGAACCTCACCTACGACATGGGCTGCCAGGATCCCGCGACCGAGGAAGTGCTCAAGGGCATCACCGCGGCCGAGCGCCGGATCGCCGCCTGGGCCGCCAATCAACCGATTCTCGAGACAAAGAAGGTGGAAAGCCAATGAACCTGCGCCGCGTCGACGACAGCATCTCCGTCGCTCCCCAGATCGCCGCCGAGGACATGGGCTTCCTCGCCGAGCAGGGCTTCAGCTTCGTGATCAACAACCGCCCGGACGAGGAAGAGGCCGGCCAGCCCGAGGGCGAGGCGATCCGCGCCGCGGCCGAGGCCGCCGGGCTCGGCTATGCCGCGATTCCCGTCACCCATGCCGGCTTCTCCTCCGCCCAGGTAGAGGCGATGGCGGCGGCGCTGGCCGAGGCCAATGGCCCGGTGCTCGCCTATTGCCGTTCGGGTACGCGCTCGTGCAACCTCTGGGCCCTAGCCGAGGCGTCGCGCGGCGGCGATCCGGCGGAGATCACCGCCAAGGCCGCCCAGGCCGGCTATGACATCTCGGGCATCCGTCCGCTGCTCGACCAGCTCTCCGGCAAGGCGTGACGCAGCTCTACATCTTCGCCGGTTCGCTCGCGGCGATCCTGGTGATGACGCTGGTCGCCTGGGCGCTCGGGCTCGGGCGGGGCGGTGCCATCGCCAGCGCCGAGGAGGCGCGCGCCACGGCCGAGGGGATGATCTCGGGCTTCGATGCCGGCGACGCGCTGCTCGGCAGCGACGGCCAGGCCGCTCTGGTCCATGGCAAGGCGGGCGATGTCGCCCTGCTCAAGCTCCACGGCGCGCGTGTTGCGGCGCGGCATCTGCGCCTGCCGCTCGCCACCCAGCTGCTCCCCGCCGGTCTCCGCATCGACAGTGGCGACAGGCGCTTCGGGGCCGTGCTGCTGCGCGGCGTGACTCGTTACTGACATTGAGGTAAGCAGGAGCCCATGCCCGTGGTTCCGTACCTGCCCGATCCGGTCGATTATGCCATTCCCGGTTTCGTGGTGCTGGTCCTTGCCGAGATGCTGGTCGCGCGCCTGCGCGATCGCCGGCGCTTCTGCCCGAAGGACACGCTGACCAGCCTGTCGCTGGGGCTGGGAAGCACCGTCGCCGGGCTGCTCAGCGCCGGCCTGGTCTATGCGCTGGCGATGTGGGTCTATCAGTTCCGCATCTTCACCATCGGCTTCGCCTGGTACTGGTTCGTCCTGGCCTTTGTGCTCGACGATTTCGCCTATTACGTCTTCCACCGCGCGGCGCACCGCGTCCGCTGGTTCTGGGCGAGCCATGTCATCCACCATTCGAGCCAGCATTATAACCTGACCACGGCGCTCCGGCAGACCTGGACCGGCTTCATCAGTATGAGCTTCGCCTTCCGCCTGCCGCTGTTCCTGATCGGCTTCCACCCGGCGATGATCTTCTTCGTCGCGGGGCTGAACCTGATTTACCAGTTCTGGATCCATACCGAAGTGATCGGCCGCATGCCGCGCTGGTTCGAGGCGGTGATGAACACGCCCTCGCACCACCGCGTCCACCACGCGACCAACCCGCGCTATCTCGACAAGAATTATGCCGGGGTCTTCATCGTCTGGGACCGGATGCTCGGCACCTATGAGCCCGAGCGCGACGAGGATCGCCCGCGCTACGGCATCGTCAAGGACCTGGGCAGCTTCAACCTGCTCTGGGCGGCGTTCCACGAATGGGTGGGGATCGCGAAGGACGTCTGGTCGGCACCCGACTGGAAGTCCCGAATCGGCTATATGGTCGCGCCGCCGGGCTGGAGCCACGATGGCAGCCGCGATACATCCGAGACCATAAAGGCGCGCTGGGAGGCGCGGGAGCAGCTACGGGGGGATTCGTGGAAGCAGCCGATATCGTCGTCATCGGTGGAGGATCGGGCGGGAGCGCCGTCGCAGGCCGCCTGAGCGAAGGGGGCAAGTACAGCGTCGCAGTGCTGGAAGCGGGCGGCCGCAACACCAGCATCAAGACCCGCATGCCCGGCATGATGCCGTTCCAGCGCCCCGGCGCCAACTGGGCGTTCGAGACCGTGCCGCAGCGCGGGCTCAACGGCCGGCGCGGCTATCAGCCCCGTGGCCGCGGCCTCGGCGGCTCCAGCGCGATCAACGCGATGCTCTATGTCCGCGGCCACGCCAAAGACTATGACGAGTGGCGCGACCTCGGCTGCACCGGCTGGGGCTGGGACGAGATGCTGCCCTGGTTCAGGAAGGCGGAGCACAATGTCCGCGGCGCCAGCGACTATCATGGCGACAAGGGCCCGCTCTGGGTCAGCGACCAGCTCTGGGCGCATCCGGGCTCCGAGGCGTTCATCGACGCGTGCGGCGAGCTCCAGATTCCCCGCAACGACGATTTCAACGGCGCCGAGCAGTCGGGCGCCGGCCTGTTCCAGGTCACCCAGCGGAACGGCGAGCGCTGGACGGCCGCGCGCGCCTATCTCGATCGCCGCGAGAATCTCGAGATCATCACCGATGCGATGGTCGAGCGCGTGCTGTTCGAGGACGGCCGCGTCTGGGGCGTCGCCTATCAGCGCGACGGCGTGGCGCGCGAGATCCGCGCCCGCCGCGCCGTGGTTCTCGCCGCCGGCGCCTTCCAGACCCCGCAGCTGCTGATGCTTTCTGGGGTAGGTCCCGGCGAGCATCTGCGCGAGATGGGCCTGTCGGTGCGGATCGACCGGCCGGCGGTCGGCGGCAATCTCCAGGACCATGTCGACTATGTCGCCGCCTTCGAGACCGAGGGCAGCTTCTTCCTCGGCCGCTCGCTGCCCGGCACGCTCAAGTCGCTCGGCTCGATCGGCCGCTGGATGGTCAGCCGCAAGGGGCGGATGACCACGCCCTATGCCGAGGCCGGCGCCTTCCTGCGCAGCGATCCGGCGCTCGAGCGGCCCGATCTCCAGCTTCATTTCCTCATCGCCATCGTCGAGGATCATGGTCGCACCGCGGTGCCCGGGCACGGCTTCAGCTGCCACGCCTGTGTGCTGCGGCCCGAGAGCCGGGGGACGGTGCGCCTCCAGTCGCTCGATCCGCGCGTGGCGCCGCTGATCGATCCCGATTTCCTCGGCGACCCGCGCGACATGGAGCTGCTCAAGAAGGGCACGCGGGCGATGTACCGCGTGCTCGAGGCGCCCCAGCTCGCCCAGCATCGCGGCCGCGACCGCTATCCGATCGACCTCGATGACGATGCCGCGCTCGAACGGCTGATCCGCGCCCGCGCCGACACGATCTACCACCCCGTCGGCACCGCCCGCATGGGATCGGACGAAGGCGCGGTGGTCACCCCGCGGCTCAAGGTCCGCGGAGTCGAGGGGCTCTATATCGCCGATGCCTCGATCATGCCCCGGCTGGTCGGCGGCAACACCAATGCGCCCAGCATCGTGATCGGCGAGCGCTGCGCCCAGTTCATCAAGGAAGACTTGGCCTGACTTAAATCCCTCTCCCGCTTTCGCGGGAGAGGGAGGGAGCCGACGAAGTCGGCGGAAGGGTGAGGGTCTGTGCGGGCCGCGCGCGATGCGCTTGCCTCCCTTACTGGCCCTCACCCTGGCTCGCGTTGCTCGCCGTCCCTCTCCCGCAAAAGCGGGAGAGGGATTGAGAAACGAAAAAAGGGCCGGCGCTTTCGCACCGGCCCAGTCGTCCGCAGGAGGAACCTCGGTTGGGCGCCGCTTCTCAGGAGAGGAGAAGGAAGCGGCGCCCGATCTCGTCAGTAGTTGTAGGCGCGCTCGCCGTGCGCATTGATGTCCAGGCCTTCGACCTCGACTTCCTTGCTCGGGCGGATGCCGATGGTGAACTTGAGCAGTAGGAACAGGACCAGCGAGACGCCGCCCGAGAGCAGCAGGGTCACGCCAACGCCGGTCGCCTGGGTGACCAGCTGCGTCGCCATGTCGTACTTGCCGGCAACCGCCGGGATCACGGTGAAGTCCATGAAGCCCTGGCCGCCCAGCGCCGGGTCGGCGACGACGGCGGTGCCGATCGCGCCGATGATGCCGCCGACGCAGTGCACGCCGAACACGTCGAGCGTGTCGTCATAGCCGAGCTTGTTCTTCACCGTGGTGACGAAGAAGAAGCAGACCACCGAGGCGACCGCGCCGAGCACCACCGACGTCATCGGGGCGGCGAAGCCGGCGGCCGGGGTGATCGCGACCAGGCCGGCGACCACGCCCGAGGCCGCGCCGAGGAGCGACGGCTTGCCGTGGATCACCTGCTCGATGATCGCCCACATCGCGCCGGCAGCCGCGGTGGCGACCATGGTGTTGATGAAGGCGAGCGAGGCGAACTTGTTGGCTTCGAGGTTGGAGCCGGCGTTGAAACCGAACCAGCCGACCCAGAGCAGCGAGGCGCCGATCATAGTCATGGTCAGCGAGTGCGGGGGCATCGGCTCGTTCTTGTAGCCGGTGCGCTTGCCGATCACGAGGCAGCCGACCAGGCCGGCGATGCCCGCATTGATGTGCACCACGGTGCCGCCCGCGAAGTCGAGCGCGCCCAGGCCCCACAGATAGCCATGGTCGTCGGGCAGGCCGGCGGTGAAGTCCGGACCCGGCCAGTACCAGACCATGTGGGCCATCGGGTAATAGACCAGGATCGACCAGGCGACGACGAACAGGATCAGCGGCGTGAACTTCACGCGCTCGGCGAAGGCGCCGACGATCAGCGCCGGGGTGATCATCGCGAAGGTCATCTGGAAGACGACGAAGGTCGTCTCGGGCAGATAGACGCCGTTCGAGAAGGTCGCGGCGAAGGTGTTGGCATCGACGCCGTGCATCAGCGCCTTGGAGAAGCCGCCGACGAACAGGTTGAGCGCGCCGCCATTGGTGAAGGCCATCGAATAGCCGATGGTCACCCAGAGCAGGCCGGCGACGCAGACGATGGTGAGCACCTGCATCAGCACCGAGAGCATGTTCTTGGTGCGGACCAGGCCGCCATAGAAGAGCGCGAGGCCGGGTACCGACATCATCAGGACCAGCGCGGCCGAGACGAGCATCCAGCTGACGTCGCCCTTGTTGACCATTGCGTCGGTCGGCACCACCGGCGCCGCTGCGGGTGCCTGCGCGAGCGCGGGCATCGCGGCGAACAGGGCGCCGAGCCCCGCCACCGCGGCAATCTTTGCTAGTTTCATCTGGACCCCCATCTTACAGCGCCGTCTCGTCGGTCTCGCCCGTGCGGATGCGCACGGCCTGGCCGACATCGAGGACGAAAATCTTGCCATCGCCGATCGCGCCGGTGCTGGCGGCGGCCTGGATCGCTTCGACGGCGCGGTCGGCGATATCGGCGCCCACCACGACCTCGATCTTGATCTTGGGCACCATGTTGGTGCTGTATTCCGCGCCGCGATAGATTTCGGTCTGGCCCTTCTGGCGTCCGAATCCCTTCACTTCCGACACGGTCATCCCCGCGACGCCGACGCCCGTGAGCGCCTCGCGGACCTCGTCCAGCTTGAACGGTTTTATGATGGCGATGATGAGCTTCATGTCGCCCCCTCGTTGGCGGTTATCCCGGGGGCTCTCATCGCAAACAGCGTGCCAACGGCAAGAAACACACGATTCCGTGGGGTTCCGGCGCAATCAAATATTACGGAGAGGTAAAAATTTGTGCAGTTGCGAAGGTCTGCTTAAAAAACGAGCAGATTCATATGGCGCGTGGTGTCGGATTTTCGCGCAGAGGCGCGGAGAAGGCACGGCACATTACGAGGCCGGCCAGCCATTCATTGGGAGAAGGCTGCGCACCATGACCTCTTTGCGCTCTCCGCGCCTTTGCGTGAAAAATGCGGTAAGCAGCAAAGCATGACGCTCGCGCTTCCCCTCTATTTGCTGCTGTCGACCCTGCAGGACGACCTCCCTCCAGTCCGCTATCCGGTGCTGGTGGCGGAGGCGGCTAGTGCAAAGGGCTTCGTGCCCGCTGGATGGACGCTGGAGACCAGCAGCACCGGCGACCTCGACGGCGACGGCAAGCCCGATCTCGCCTTCGCGCTGCACATGACCGATCCGGCCAATGTCGTGAAGAACGAGGGCGGCTTCTGTGGCGAGATGCTCGACACCAATCCGCGCATCCTCGGCGTCGCGCTGGCGCGGCCGGGCGGCGGCTACCGGCTCGTCGTCCAGAACCACAGCCTGGTCCCGCGCCGCGACAATGCCTGTGCCGAGGACTGGTTCGACAGTGACGGGGTGAGCGGTGGCGGGCTTTCGATCGCGCGCGGCAATGTCGTGGTCACGCTCGGCCGGTTCATGAGCGCGGGCGGCTGGGGCATGGGCAGCACGGTCTTCACCCTGCGCTGGCGGGAGAATGCGCTGCGGCTGATCGGCTTCGACGTCCGGAACACCCAGCGCAACAGCGGCGAAACGTCTTCGCTCAGCATCAACTATCTCACCCGCAAGGTGCAGACGGGCCATGGCTCGATCGAGAACGATGCCGAGAAGGTCCGCTGGAGCCGGCTTCCCGGCACCGGGCTTCCGACGATCGACGTGATCGGCAACGGGCTCGATTATGATCCGGGCGGACTGGTCGGCGGCCTGTGATGCTCTCCGCCATCCTCCTTTCCGCGCTGGCGATGACGCTGATCGTGGGCGTGCGCTATCTGCTGGCGAGCGGCGGCTTCGCGCTGGCGACCCGGTTCCGCCATCCCGGCCTCTATACGGGGCTCGACAGGCAGATCCGCCGCGAGATCGGCTGGAGCCTCGCCAGCGCCGGCATCTACGGCGTGCCCGCCGGGATCGTCGCCTGGGGCTGGCAGAACCATGGCTGGACGCGGATCTACACCGATCTCCATGCCTTCCCGCTCTGGTATCTGCCGGTATCGGTGCTGCTCTATCTGCTCGCGCACGATAGCTGGTTCTACTGGACGCATCGCTGGATGCACCGCCCCGCGCTGTTCCGCCGCATGCACGCCGTCCACCATGCCAGCCGGCCTCCGACCGCCTGGGCGGCGATGAGCTTCCATCCATGGGAAGCGGTCACCGGCGCGGTGGTGATCCCGGCGCTGGTCTTCCTCATCCCCATCCATGTCGGCGCGCTGGGCCTGGTGCTCACGATCATGACCGTGATGGGCGTCACCAATCACATGGGCTGGGAAATCTGGCCGCGCTTCGTCTGGCAGGGACCGCTCGGTGCCTGGCTGATCACCGCCAGCCATCATCAGCGGCACCACGAACAATATGGATGTAATTTTGGCCTCTATTTCCGTCACTGGGACCGGCTCTGCGGCACCGACAAGGGCCTTGGCGCTTTCGATCGCGGCCATGCCGCTGCTGGGCGCCGCCGCGCCCTTGCCGAATGAGGGCGGCGCGCTCGAGATAGACGTGACCGGGCTGCGCTCGACCAAGGGGGTGGTGCGGATCTGCGTGGTGAAGGACCCGAGCGACTTTCCCGATTGCCGGGAAGGCAAGGGCGCGCTCAAGCGCACGCTCCCCGCCGCCAATCCGCGCATCCGCCTCGAAGGCCTGGCGATGGGCGACTACGCCATCGCCGTGATCCACGACGCCAATGGCAATGCCAGGCTCGATACGATGCTCGGCATCCCGCGTGAGGGTTTCGGCTTCTCGCGCAACCCGGCGATCCGCTTCGGCCCGCCGCGCTACAAGGACGTGCGCTTCACCCTCGGCGCTGATGCCCAGACGCAACAGGTTCGGATTCGCTACCTTTTATAGGAACTTGCGGGGATCGGGCCGCGTTTCGCAGCTGCAACATCCCTGAAGGCCAGTTCATGATCCGACTCTGCGGCGCGTTCCTCGTCTCGTTCCTCGCCATCGCGCCCGCCTGGGCACAGGACCAGGCGGAGTCACAGCCCGCGCCGCAATCTGCCGAGGTCGCCGAGGCCGCCAGCGAAGGCGCCGCGCGGCTCACGCTCGGCGTCGGCGCGGCCTATTTCCCCGATTACGAAGGCTCCAGCCACAATCGCTGGACGCCGATCCCGGTCGCCAATGGCACGGTGGCGGGGATGAGCTTCACCCTGGTCGGCAACCGTGCCCAGCTCGACGTGATCCCGAACGGTACCGGCCCCGGCTGGGACATCCAGCTCGGGCCGGTGGCGGTCTACAACATGAACCGCTCGAACCGCGATTCCATCCACGATCCCCGCGTCCGCGCGCTCGGCGAAGTCGATTCCGCGCTCGAGGTCGGCGGCTATTTCGGTATCGGCCGCACCGGGCTGATCACCAGCGATTTCGACAAGCTCTCGGTTTCCATCTCCTATCGCAAGGACGTGACCAAGGTGCACCGCGCTGGCATCTGGAACCCGGTGGTCACCTATTCGACGCCGCTCAGCACCAAGGCGATGGTCAGCCTGTCCGCCTCGGCCGAGATCGTCGAGGATCGCTATGCCCGCACCTATTTCGGCGTCACCCCGGCGCAGAGCATCGCCAGCGGCCTGCCGATCTTCCGTCCGCAGGGCGGCCAGAAGGACATCACCTTTGGCGGCTATTTCGCCTATGCGCTCACCGGCAACCTCACCAAGGGCCTGTCGCTGGTTGCCGGCGGCACCTATCGCAAGCTGGTGAACGACTTCGCCGACAGCCCGCTGGTCAGCATCGCCGGCGACCGCAACCAGTGGACGGGCGCGGCGGGCCTGGCGCTCACCTTCTAGCGGCGTCACGACGGCTATACTTTCTCGCCGGTTTCGGCATGTTCCCCCTCCCGGCCCATTGGGCCGAGCCAAGGGGGAAACATGCTGCATACTCGCCTGGCGCCACTCGCGCGCCGCTTCTCGCTGTTCGCCGCGCTCGCGCTGCTGCTGGGGTTGGCCACGCCGGCGCTTGCGATGACCGTCTATATCTTCACCACGCTCAAGGAGCTGGCGCCGGAGCAGAAGGTGAAGGTCGCCGATCCCAGGCCGGTGCAGTTGGTGACCGAGTTCCAGACCAATGGCGCCACCAACCCCAAGGCGACGGCCTATGCCAAGCCGCTGGTGCTTGGGGAAGTCAAGGCGAGCGGCGTTGTCGGCACGATCACCGACACGCCGGCGGAAGGGAGCGCGCGGCTGGGCATCGTCCTCAACAACATCCCCGACAAGGATGCCGCCAAAAAGGGGTTCGGCGCCGGCCTGACTCTGGGGCTCGCCGGGACGATCACCGGCGACAGCTATGAAGTGACGCTTTCCTACACGCGGCCCGGCGGAGGGGCACCGATCGTGCGTGTGCTCGATTTTCGTATCCTGTACATGATCGGCAAGAAGAAGATCCCGGACGGTGCGGTGCGGGTGCAGGGCATGGACGCCGCAGTGGAGCAGATGCTCCATCTCACCATCTCCAACGGGCTCAACCAGATCGCCGCCGACCCGGCCTTCGGCGCCGTTCCGGCGGCTGCCCCGGCGCCTGTGCAATGATCGGCCGCGCGGCGGCGCTGCTCTCGTTGCCGGTGCTGGCGAGTTGCGCGATCGCACCGATCCCGCCGGCCCCCGCTTCGGTCGCGCTGGTCGACAAGATCGCCGCCGCGCGGCTGCCCAGCTTCGCGGTTGGCCGCTTCGCGCCCGGACCTGCCCTTCCAAAGGGCGCGGACCGCAGACTGGCCGTGCGGGCATCGACGATCCGGCCGGAAAACGGGTCGTTTGCGGCCTATCTCGGCACGGCGCTCGAAACGCAGTTGCGTACCGCGGGGAAGCTCGATCCGGCCGCGCCGCTGACCCTCTCGGGGCTGCTGGTCGAGAATCAGGTGAGCTCGGCGGTCGCTGGCGGTCATGGCCGCCTTGCCGCCGAATTCACCGTATCGAGGGGCGGCGTGACGATATTCACCAAGCGTCTGGCGGTGGAGCGCAAATGGGATTCCTCCTTCATCGGTGCCGCTGCGATCCCGATGGCCGACACGGCCTATGCCGGCCTGTATACGATGTTGATCGAGGCGCTGATCGAGGATGCTGATTTTCGCGCCGCCGTCGCGCGTTAGGGCTTTCGTGCCGGGCCGCACCGGCCTAAGAGTTGCGCCATCCCCGGGGGAGCGCTGACGCGCGCTTGAGAGGGAAGCAGCAGCTTCCGACCCGCTGAACCTGATCCGGTTGAGACCGGCGTAGGGAGGGAGCGGCCTCACCACAGGACCGTCCTCTCCCGTTATGGAGAAGTGACGAATGGCCGACATCCCCGCCAAGACCGAACTCGCCGTGACCACCGGCGCGATCCGCGGCTCGAAGAAGATCCATGTCGGCCCGCTCAAGGTCGCGATGCGCGAGATCCATCTCGAGCCGGGCTCGGGTGAGGCCCCGGTCCGGGTCTACGACACCTCCGGCCCGTACACCGATCCCGAGGCCCGCATCGACATCATGGCCGGCCTGCCCGAGCTGCGCCGCGACTGGATCCGCGCCCGCGGCGACGTGGAAGAGGTCACCCAGCGCGAAGTCCGTCCCGAGGACAATGGCCAGCTCGGCCCCGATCGCTCGGGCGGCGTCCAGCCCTTCCCGAACGTCCGCAAGAAGGTGCTGCGCGCCAAGCCGGGCATGAACGTCTCGCAGATGTACTACGCCAAGCGCGGCATCATCACGCCCGAGATGGAATATGTCGCCGAGCGCGAGAATCTCGGCCGCGCCCGCCTCGCCGAATATGTCCGCGACGGCAACAGCTTCGGTGCCGCCATCCCCGATTACGTCACGCCGGAATTCGTCCGCGAGGAAGTCGCCCGCGGCCGCGCGATCATCCCGAACAACATCAACCACCCGGAATCGGAGCCGATGGCGATCGGCCGCAACTTCCTGGTAAAGATCAACGCCAATATCGGCAACTCCGCCGTCGCCTCGAACGTCGCGCAGGAAGTCGACAAGATGGTCTGGGCGATCCGCTGGGGTGCCGACACGATCATGGACCTGTCGACCGGCCGCAACATCCATGACACCCGCGAATGGATCATGCGCAATGCGCCGGTGCCGGTCGGCACCGTGCCGATCTACCAGGCGCTGGAAAAGGTCGGCGGCATCGCCGAGGACCTGACCTGGGAGATCTTCCGCGACACGCTGATCGAGCAGGCCGAGCAGGGCGTCGACTATTTCACCATCCATGCCGGCGTCCGCCTGCCGTACGTGCCGCTCACCGCCAAGCGCGTCACCGGCATCGTCTCGCGCGGCGGCTCGATCATGGCGAAATGGTGTCTGGCGCACCACAAGGAGAGCTTCCTCTACGAGAAGTTCGACGAGATCACCGAGATCATGAAGGCGTACGACATCGCCTATTCGCTCGGCGATGGTCTCCGCCCCGGCAGCATTGCCGACGCGAACGACGAAGCCCAGTTCGCCGAACTCTACACGCTGGGCGAGCTTACCCACCGCGCCTGGGCGCAGGACGTCCAGGTGATGATCGAGGGCCCGGGCCATGTGCCGATGCACAAGATCAAGGAGAATATGGACAAGCAGCTGGAGGCGTGCGGCGAGGCACCCTTCTACACGCTCGGGCCGCTCACCACCGACATCGCGCCGGGCTATGACCATATCACCTCGGGCATCGGCGCCGCGATGATCGGCTGGTACGGCACCGCGATGCTCTGCTACGTCACGCCCAAGGAGCATCTGGGGCTCCCCGACCGTGACGACGTCAAGGTCGGCGTGGTGACCTACAAGCTCGCTGCCCATGCCGCCGATCTCGCCAAGGGGCATCCGGCTGCCAAGGTCCGTGACGATGCGCTCAGCCGCGCCCGTTTCGAGTTCCGCTGGCGCGACCAGTTCAACCTGTCGCTCGATCCCGACACCGCCGAGAAGTATCACGATCAGACGCTGCCGGCCGAAGGCGCCAAGACCGCGCATTTCTGCTCGATGTGCGGCCCGAAATTCTGCTCGATGAAGATCACCCAGGAAGTGCGCGACTTCGCCGCCAAGCAGAATGCCCCCGTCGAGGGCTTCCTTGCGGCAGAAGACGCCGAGGCCGGCATGGCCGCGATGTCGCAGCTCTACAACGAGACCGGCCGCGAGCTGTACATGGGCCAGGGCGACCGCGAGCACGATTGAGTCCGGGCCGCCGCATGCGCTGGTTCCGCCGCCGCAAACCGCCACTCGCCGCGCAATTCGCCGGCGAGTGGCGCTGCGCCGGTTGTGACCAGCTGCATGTCGGCATGATGGCACTCGCGTCCTTCGCGCCCGATCCCTGGCCGCATGAAGAGGTGCGCGAGCCCAATGTCGCGATCCGCCTGAACGGCGATTTCCTGTCGGAGGATTTCTGCGTCCTCGACGGCGCGCATTTCATGGTCCGCGCCGTGCTCGAAATCCCCGTCCACGGCGTCGCGGAGAAGTTCGGCTTCGGCTGCTGGTCGACCCTGTCGCGCGAGAATTTCGACAAATATCTCGAGGGCTTCGACGAAGGCGACTATCCGGACTGGGGCCCCTGGACCGGCTGGCTGTGCAACCGGCTGGAGACCTATATCGGCACCGAGCCGCGAGGCGTGCGCGTCTATCCCCAGCCGGGCCGCCAGCGTCCCACGCTGCGGATCATGGACCCCGACCACCCGCTGGCGATCGATCAGGAGCAGGGCATCCCGGTCGAGCGGCTGATGGAGATACTCCGCTTCTACGGCCACGCGCCGGCGGTCTGACGGTCCGCTGCGGCGTCGCCTCAACGCCAGCTGCCGCCGCCGCTTGCGGGGGAGTCGACTCCGAAACGGATATGCTTGCCGCCAATCCGGACGCGTCCCGCGATAACGTCGCGCATGGGCAACCGGCGGGGAGGGGGCGATGGCGAACATGTGGGAGGGCGTGGGGCAGGGACTGGCGCGCGCGCTATTGCTGTTCGGCACGCTGAGCCTCGCGCCCGAGGCGATAGCGCAGGAGGCGCAAGGGGCGGCGCATGGCCCGGACTTCTCGGATATCACCAGCAAGGCGGCGGCGAACCGGCTGGTCCGTGAAGGCCGGCTGGTCAGGATCCGCGCCTTCCCCGCCGAGCTGGGCGGGCCGGACTACAAGCACAACATCCTCTACGTCCCGCCCGCGGTGGAGGAGGCTCGCCAGCTGCTGATCGGCACGCTGCGGCGCTTCACCGAGGAGGACCTGATCGACAAGCTCGATGTGCAAGCAGAGTACAAGGGCACGAGCATCATCCCCGCCCGCATCCGCTATGTGGCGACCCACAGCCGGGGCGGGGAACCGTTCGAGGCGGTGGTGGAGGTTTGGTGACGATAATCCGCGACTGCTCTCGCCTACTAGTGCTGCAGCGAGTTTGGAGGAGCCCGCCGTCTAGAAACGGCGGGCTCACTCAGGCTGCGAGCCTTCTCGGTCTCAGACCGAACCGCCTGAAATTTTCTATTAGGCGCGCAGTTTCCTGATCTACATAGTTAATAATGCGCTGATTAATCTCTATTTTCTGCTGACGCTGCCGGTCCGTCATGTTCTTCCGTGTCCGCCAGTATCCGAGGTAGTCCGCTTGCTCGCCGTGCGAGATCACACCTCTACGGCAAAAGAGATCTAGGGCCGCGGGATTCAGCGATTTTGTGATTTCCGCTCTTACTCGGCGTAAGACAGCAAAAATGCGTCGTGAAGCGAGCTGCATGAAATTATGCACGCAGACATTTCCGACCTCTGCCTCGTTGCCGTTCTCGCGATTTTTGATGACGCAGATTTGTTTGATCGGCTGATGGCCGCACACGCAAGAGCGCTCACTATCGTTATAAACGATGTGCAATTCCCACTCCGGTTTTGCTTCCAACCAAGCCTTGGAACGACTGAGCTGGAGAATCGCAGTGGTGAACTTCTCAAAATTGTGACCGGAACCCATTGGTCTGACACCCTATTTCTACCGCCCAGGCATCCGAGCAGTTGACTGAAAATGGGAGGCCCATTAAGTTCTCGCACGCTTACCAAAGCACGAGGTGGGATGCCTGCCTCCGGTTAGGGTCGCTGGTGGTACGGCGACCCTAATTCGCCTTTAGAGTCAATCACTTAGTGCGATAGACTCCCTTCCTCTTTGGCACGCTAACTAGATGGCCAGCTTGACCCATTCGGTACAAGCGGTTCGCCAGCGGCTGTCGATCATAAATTTCGCCAGTTCGACGAAATAAGCCAACCAGAATCTCGTCAACATTGGCCACGCCGTCGTACATTTCGCGAATGATAGAGATTATCTCTCGTTCAGTTTCCCCGATTTTCCCTACCTGTAACTGTGCGCGTAGCGCCTCCGGTAATTCATCCAAATTACCGACGCGACGTCCAAGGTCTGGAGGTAGTGCTTCGTCCATTTCGCATCCCTAACGTCATTTTTATAATCTTGCAACTCCCCATGCATTAATCCGCACGTTAATCCACGTACGATTACCCCGTGCGGCGTTGATGTTCACTAAATGTTCAAATCGATTCGGTCATATGTAATCCACCCGAAACATCGGGTTATCCACCATATAAACCATTCTTTATATCATAAAGTGCAATGATGTCAGTGCTTTGATGGGTGTATTGGGGCATTGGCTCAAGGACCCATATCGGGAAGCCTTAGATGGACGTCGAAGAGATAAGCGCTAATAATAGACAAATCACACCCGTTGCCCATGGCGGGAACTGTAACCCCATGAGCACGGGAATTTATTATGGAACCCCACCCCCTCTTCACCCCCCAAACCGCCCGCGCGACCTTCCGCGCCGGTGGGTTCGTGATGGAGGCCGAGGCGCGGGCCACGCCGCTGGGGTTGCTGGCGATCGGGGGCATGGTCGCGGCGATTCTGTTGTCGATCCCGCCGATCGTCCATGCCACGCGCGGCCAGAAGCAACTTCCCGCGCCGAAGGATCCCGGCTCCAGATCCTGATGGATACCCCCGCGCAACACCGGCCCGCAAACCATCCTACAGCCCTCGCAAAGTAGGATTTCGTCTGGCCTATCCTGCCCAATGAGCAGGAAACGCATCGCCGCCGCCTCGCGTGCGCCCTCCGCCGGGAAGCGTGGCGACAAGCCGCGCCTTTCCACGCCCGTCCCCGTCCGTCCGCGCCATGATGGCTGCACGCCGGAGAAGCAGGTCGACTTCATCGAGGCGCTGGCCGAGAGCGGCTGTGTCGCCCACGCCTGCCAGCGCGTCGGCATGCAGCCGCAATCGGCCTATACGCTGCGAAGGCGGGTCGATGCGCAGAGCTTCCGCGTCGCCTGGGACCTGGCGCTCGACTATGCGGTGCAGCGTCTCGCCGAGGCGGCGCTCAGCCGGGCGATCCACGGCGTTGCGGTGCCGGTCTTCTTCCAGGGCGAGCAGATCGGCGAGCGCCGCTATTTCGACGAACGGCTCACCCGCTTCATCCTGGGGCGCCGCGATCCGGTCCGCTACGGCGCCGGGATCGATCGGGTGGAGGAGGCGCGCCACCATCCCGACGGCGCTGCCCGCCAGCTTTCCTATGCCATCCAGAATCTCGAAGGCGATGCCTATGCCGAGGAAGCGGGCGAGCCGCGCCCGCGCGATCGCCTGCCGATCAGCTGGGCATTCGTCGTCGATGCCCAGGAGGAACGCGCCGCCGACGCCGAACGGCGGGAGGCGGCGCGCGAAGCGGCCGAGGATGCGCGCAGGGAAGCCGAATTCCAGGCCCGGCTGGAGCAGATCGCGCGCGGCGAGGAACCCGGCAAAGGCGGGCCCCGTAGCCTAAACTTCGTAAACTTCCGCGGGCGGTGCGGGCTCGCGCCGGGCCCGGCTCAGAGCCCCCGGCGCCGCTTCCAGTCGAGCGTCACGCCGATGCGCTTGTCCCAGCTGCCGTCCCACTGCGTCTCCAGCCCGTGCGCCTCGAGCTCGGCGACGATCTCGCGGCCCACGGCCAGGGCGGCGTCCTCGCCTTCGTCGCAGGCGCCGTAGTTGAGGTAGAGCCCGCCGCCGTCCACCGCGCCCTCGGTGTCCTGCATGTGGTAGAAGGCATAGCCGTGCGCCGGGGCGCCGGTTTCCTCGACCGCACGGACCTCGTCCCAGATCTCGGTCGCGCCGCAATTGCCGCAGCAGCTGAAGTTCTGGCGGGCGATCACGCCATTCTCCTCCAGCGCGGCGAAGGCGGCGTCGAGCCGGTCGCAATCGGTCTCCTCGGGCCATTGGCGCTCGGCATAGCGCTGCTCGGCCAGCGCCTCGCGCAGCGCCTTCTGGGCCATGGGGCGGAGCTCGTCGGGAGTCAGGTCGTCGGCAAAGGCGTCGGCCGCGTTGGTCAGGATCGCGTCCTCGTCATAGAAGCCGCTCGCCACGTCGCGGCGGATCTGGTCGCGCACCCATTCGGCCTTTTCCTCGGGCGGCGTCGCCGGGGGCGCCAGGGCCGCTTCGGTTTCCGCCTCGGGCGCGCGCTTGCCGAACAACCGGCCGAACAGCGACTTCATCATTTCCTCCATCGTCCGGAGGGGAAGATAGCAACTGCAGACGCCCGCGCCTATGCCGGACGCCGCAAAAACGGGGCAAAGCCTGTTCTGGAAGCGCCATTCGGCGCTTCGCGGTGCCGGCCCGCTCCCCCACCCGGCCACCCATAGGATACTACCGTTGGGTGGCCGGGTGGGGGAGTGGGCAGGTGCCGCCCGGCAATGCGCGTCGCGCATTGCCGCACAAGCTCAGAACAGGCCGGGCACGTCGCGCTGGGGCACGCTGGGTGCCTTGGGGCTCAGCAGTTGCTGGGCGCCCGGGCTGCCGGTCTCGCCGGCGCTGCGGGCATTGGCGCTGGTGCCGCCGACCGCGCTGATCGCGGTGCAGCTCTTGCCCTGGATGAAGTCGAGCGCGGCGCGGGTCGACGCCTCGCGCGGGTCGCCCAGCTGATAGGCGATGTCGTCCGACGCGCGGCAGCTCGCCTTCACCGTGCCGGCCAGGCCGGAGAAATAGGCGCCCTGATGGTCGCGATTCTCCAGGGCGAAGGCGATGATGCGGAAGCGGTCGTCGCAGGCGGTCTTGTCGATCGCGATCTGGCCGACCGGCTTGCCATAGGTGTTGGTGCCGACCAGCGCCATGTTGGTGCCGAGATAGGGCAGCATGCCCGCCGCGACGAGTTCGCTGGCCGATGCGGTGCTGGACGTGCCGATGAACGCGACCCGGGTCGGCGCGATCGACTGGGTCTGGGGCGCGAAATAGGCGGTCTCGTTCTCCGCCGACTTGCTGGGGCGGAAGGTCATGTAGTCGAACACGTCGGAGGTGCTGCGATTGGCCCCCATCAGGTTGCCCATCAGCTCGGCGATCGAGACCAGGCCGCCGCCATTGTAGCGCAGGTCGATGATCACCTCGGTCACGCCCGCCGCCTTGAACTGGGCGAAAGCGGCGCGCAGCGGCGAATCGGCGGTGTTGATGAAGGTGCGCAAATTGACATAGCCGACGCGGTGGCCGCCATCGTCGATGATCTTGGCGCCGTAGCGCGACGAGACCGGATCGAGGGTATAGTCGGTCTTGGAGACGGTCACCACGCGGGTGCCCCCCGCGGTGTCGTTGATCCGCATCGCCCGGCTGGTGCCGGCGGTGTTGGGGCCGAGCGCGGCGGTCAGCGCATCGGTGCCGCCCGAGGCGAGGATGTCGCTGACATTCTGCAGATTGGCGGTGGTGGTGCCGATCGCCTGGATCTCGGTGCCACGGTCGATCCCGGCGGCGAGCGCGCTGGTGCCCTCGAAGGTCTCGGCCGAATAGAGCCGGTTGCCGCTCAGGTAGAGCCGGAAGCCGAAGCCCGCGCTCGAGCCGGAATTGTAATAGGCATTCTCCTCGGCGATCGAGGTGACATAGGTGAAATAGCGGTCGCGGCCCTGCGAGCGCGCGGTGGCGGTGAGCGCGTCGACATAGGCGCCGACGGTCGAATAGGGTGCCGGGTCGAGGCTGGCGGGCAGCGTCTCGGGGAAGAGATACCATTCGTTGAGCTGCGCCGCGGCCCAGGTCTGGCGTTCGCGCAGGGTGCAGCCTGCCGCGGTGGTGGGCGTGGGCGTCGGGGTGGAGGTGCCGGTCGATCCGCCGCCGGCCGAGACGGACCCGCTCCCGCCACCTCCGCTGCAGCCGGCCAGGGAAAGCGCGATCAGGGCGGTCAGGGTGCGGCGCATAGGGGTCTCCTTGGCGCGAGCTTAGGCCTGGCCGATTTGCAAGTCATCCCCTTGTTATCGCCGGATTCGACTCAATCCCGGAAAGGGAACATAATGGGAACAATCCCGGTGAGTCGGAAGCGTGCCCATGTCCGAGCCAGCGCTGTACGTCATGATAAAGCCGCCGCCGAGCTTCACGCGCCCTTGTGCCGCTGCCGCAGCCTGCACCGGCTGGACGCGCACTATCCGCCGGACCGTCGGCATTGCACGATGCTGAAGCTCGGACTTGCCCGCAACTGGGCGCCGCACCAGCTGGACCGGCTCCGCGAGGAGCTGGGCGCGCTGTACTTCGATCCGTTCGAGGTGGTGCTCGACGTGATCGATGGGCGAGCGCTGCGGGGGCGCAAGGGCATGCCCGCGCCGGCGGCGTTCCACCGCGCGCTTCGCCGGGCCGCACTGCGCTGTGGCGTCGAGCTGCCGGTGCACAATTTCTGGCTGCACCTCAGCCTCGCCTACAAGGGCATGGGCGTGCCGCGGAGGGAGATCGAGCCGATCGGCTGGCGCGTGGAGGAGTTCCAGCTCATCCTGAGCGACCATGGCCACGAAGTGCTCGGCCACTGGCCGCTCGTGCAGCGCCAGTATGCGCTAGCCCTGTAGCGGCGGCAGCGCCCAGTCGATCGGCTTCTGCCCGACGCTCTTCAGGAATTCATTGGCCTTGGAAAAATGGCGCGAGCCGAAAAAGCCCGAATAGGCGGAGAGCGGCGACGGGTGGGGCGCCTTGAGCACCAGGTGCCGCCCGCCCTTGTCGATCGAATCGACGAACGCCGCCTTCTTCTGGGCATGGCTGCCCCAGAGCAGGAAGACGACCGGCTCTGCACGGGCGTTGACCAGCCGGATCACGGCGTCGGTGAACCGCTCCCAGCCGCGCCCCTGGTGCGATGCCGCCGCGCCCATCTGCACGGTGAGCACCGCGTTGAGCAGGAGGACACCCTGCTCGGCCCAATGCTCGAGGAAGCCGTGACGCGCCGGCGGGATGCCGAGATCGGTCTCCATCTCCTTGTAGATGTTGACCAGGCTCGGCGGGGTGCGCACGCCGGGCTTGACCGAGAAGCACAGGCCGTGCGCCTGGCCTTCGCCATGATAGGGGTCCTGGCCCAGAATGACGACGCGGACATTCTCCAGCGGGGTCAGGTCGAGCGCGCGGAACCACTCGCTGCCTGCGGGGAAGATGCGCTTGCCCGCGGCCTTCTCGGCGACGAGGAACTGGCGCAGTGCCGCCATGTACGGATCGGCGAACTCGCCTTGCAGCGGTTCGAGCCAGCTCGGATGGAGTTTCACCTCGGCCATGGCTTCCTGTCCGGGACCGGCGGCGCCCTGTCAATCGCTGCGCGAACGGCAATCGGTCCGAAGCGGGCAGCGCGCGCAATCGGTGGCGTCGAAGCGGCAGAGCGTCTGGCCCAGCTTCTTGGTGCCGATGTGGAAGTCGAGAAAGTCGGTGCCCTGCCATTCGGGCATCGCGGCGGTCACCGCCTCGCTGGCGTCGCGACCCTCGGCGCTGCGCCGGACCAAGCCGGTGCGCTGGAGCACCCGCAGCACATGGGTATCGACGATCAGTACCGGCCGGTCGAGCGTGCTCGCATTGAGCGTCGCTGCCGCGACCTTGCGTCCGACGCCCGGTAGCCGCTCGAGCCAGCCCAGCGCCTCGCCGAGCGGGATGTCGGCCAGGAAGCGCAGGTCGAAACCCTTGCGCTCCGCCGCGATCCGCCCGAGCGCGCCGATCAGATAGCGTGCCTTGTCCTCGGCATGGGTGACCGCGTGGATCTGGCGCAGCACTTCGGCCGGTTCCGCCGCCAGCACCTGCCCCGGCGTGCCGAAACGCGCGACCAGCCGGTCATAGGCGGCGAGCGACACCGGGTCCTTGGTCCGCCCGCTGATCAGCGACTTGACCAGCGCCCCGATCGGCGACCGGCGCGGCAGCGGGCCGGCGAGCACCCGCATCGGCTCCAGCGCTTGCTGCCAGCGCGCTATGTCGTCATGCCCGTAGAAGCCGAAGCCCGATTGCATGGCTGGCATGATAGAACATAATGAGAACAAGAACAATGGGGTGGCCCGCGCGTTGCCCCGTAGAACAGGAGGAGGAGACGATGCCGTTCACCGGAAGCTGCCACTGCGGCGCGATCGCCTATACGGTCGACGAGGATCCGCCCGGCCAGGCGATGCAGTGCAACTGCTCGATCTGCCGCCGCAAGGCCCCGCTCCACCATTTCACCACGCCGGACAAGTTCACGCTCCACACCCCGCGCGACGCGGTCGCGACCTATGAATTCAATCATCACGTCATCCAGCATCACTTCTGCAGCAATTGCGGCGTCGCGCCCTTTGCCGAGGGGCGGGGGCCGAACGGGCCGATGGTCGAGATCAACCTGCGCTGCGCCGACGGCCTGGATCTCGATGCGCTGAAGGTCCAGCTCTACGACGGCGCGAGCCGTTGACGCTGGCCGGGGCGGCGGCGCGGTGGCATGGGGCCTCCATGCACATGACTCACGATCCCGCCGCCCCGGCCGCCGAGACGATCGGCTTCGACCAGTTCCTCGCCGTCGACATCCGCGTCGGCACGATCGTCGAGGCCGAGGCGTTTCCCGAGGCGCGCAAGCCCGCCTTCAAGCTGCTGATCGATTTCGGCCCGACGATCGGCCGCAAGCGCTCCTCGGCGCAGATCACCGAGCACTACATGCTCGAGCAGCTGCCGGGCATGCAGGTCGCCGCCGTGGTCAATTTCCCGCCGCGCCAGATCGGCAAGATGATGTCCGAGGTGCTGACGCTCGGCTTCCCCGATGCCGAGGGCAGGGTGGTGCTGTTCCACCCCAGCGAGCGGGTGCCGGACGGGGGCCGGTTGTTCTGATCCGGTAGCGCTAACAAATCCGTTGAAACGAGCTGGACACAAGCATAGCCTCCCCGCAAAACAACGAGGGGAGGCATATATGACCAAGCGACTGGCGCTCGCCGCCATTGCCCTGGCGATTCCGGCCGGGCTCGCATTCGCGCCGCTTGCCGCGCAGACGGCGCCGGCGGAGCCCGAAGTCCTCAACAACGCCAATCCGGACAGTTTCCAGGTCTATGGCCTGCCGGGCGGCGCCAAGCCGCAATCGGTGAAGGACGCCAAGGTCCAGTTCGGCAAGGCGATCCGCGTCGAGACGCCGGGCGGCGGCAATCCGTGGAGCATCGGGGTCAATTCGCCGCTCCAGCTGGGGGTGAAGAAGGGCGACAAGATCGTGATCGCCTTCTACGCCCGGGTGCAGAAGCCGGCCGAGGGCGCCACCACCGCCGAGATCGCCAACGCTCAGATCCAGCTCGCGACGGCACCCTATACCAGGCTCTTCGGCAACCCGGTGACGGTGGGTCCGGACTGGAAGCTCTATACCGCCGCCGGTCATGCCGACCGCGACTATGCCAAGGGCGAGCTCGCCGCCGCGCTCCACATCAACACGGCGAAGCAGACGCTCGACATCGGCGCGATGGCGGTGCTGAACTATGGGCAGAAGCCGTAGCTTCCAAACCCGCCCTCCAACCCCAAACCGTCATCCCCGCGCAAGCGGGGATCCAGAGTCGCAAGCGGGACGGCAGAGAAACCCTGGATCCCCGCCTTCGCGGGGATGACGCATGAGGGTTACGCCCGCACCACCGTGACCAGATAGTTCAACGCTTCGCCGGTGCCGGTGACGAACCCGCGCGCCGGCGAGAAGCCCAGGCCCGTGCGGTCGATTACCTTCAGTCCCGCGGCCGTCAGCAGTTCCTCCAGCTCCTCGGGGCGCAGGAACTTGTTCCAGTCATGCGTGCCGGGCGGGATCGCGCCGGTACCCTCGGCGAGCGTGATCATCGCCAGGTGCGAGGCGAGCGTGCGATTGGGCGTCGAGAGGATCATCAGCCCGCCTTCGGCGAGCGCACCGGCCAGCGCGCCGACGAACGCTGCCGGATCGGTGACGTGCTCGATCACTTCCATCGAGGTGACCAGGTCGAAGGTCCGGCCCGGCAGGTTCTCGATGCCGCCGGCGATATACTCGATGGCGAGCCCGGTCGCGGCGGCATGGGCGCGGGCGGCGCCGATATTCTCGGGCGCGGCGTCGATGCCGGTCATCTTCGCGCCCAGCCGGGCGAGCGGCTCGGCGAGCAGTCCGGCGCCGCAGCCGACATCGATCGCGGTCCTGCCCGCCAGCGGCGCGAAGCCGGCGGAATCGCCGCCCCAATGCGCGTCGATCGCGGCGCGGACATAGCCGAGCCGTGCCGGATTCAGCCGGTGGAGCATCGCCGAGCTACCCTTGGGATTCCACCAGTCCGCCGCCAGCTTGCCGAAATGCTCAGCTTCACGCGGGTCAATTGTTGCTTTGGTTGCGCTTGCCATGCGCCGCTCCTATCAGGACGCCCCATTATCGTCATCCCCGCCCAGGCGGGGACCAGGCCCGCAAAGCAGACAGGCTCTTTCCATGGCGCGTATCGTGATGAAGTTCGGCGGCACCTCGATGGCAGGCATCGAGCGCATCCGGAACGTTGCGAAGCGCGTCAAACGCGAATGGGACGCGGGCAACCAGGTCGCGGTGGTCGTCTCGGCGATGGCCGGCGAGACCGACCGGCTGGTCAATTTCTGCCGCGAGGCGAGTTCGCTCTACGATCCGCGCGAATATGACGTGGTCGTCTCGGCCGGCGAGCAGATCACCTCGGGCCTGCTCGCGGTCGCGCTGCAGGCGCTCGGCGTGCCGGCGCGCTCCTGGCTCGGCTCGCAGGTCGCGATCCACACCGATGCGGCGCATGCCAAGGCGCGGATCCAGACGATCGATTCGGCCGGCCTCGAAGCGGGCTGGGCGCGCGGCGAAGTCGCGGTGATCCCGGGCTTCCAGGGCGTCACCAACGACGGCAGCAACCGCGTCACCACGCTCGGCCGCGGCGGCTCGGACACGTCGGCGGTGGCGGTGGCGGCGGCGGTCAAGGCCGATCGCTGCGACATCTATACGGACGTCGACGGCGTCTACACCACCGATCCGCGCATCGTCCCCCGGGCCCGCAAGCTCAAGAAGGTGACGTACGAGGAGATGCTGGAGCTCGCCAGCGTCGGGGCCAAGGTGCTCCAGACGCGCTCGGTGGGCCTGGCGATGAAGGAACAGGTCCGCGTTCAGGTGCTGTCGTCGTTCACCGGCGACGATGCCCCGATGGCGGACACGCTGCCCGGAACGATGATCGTGGGCGAAGAGGAGATTCAGGACGTGGAAAGCCAGCTCATCACCGGCATCGCGCACGACAAGAACGAAGCGAAGATCACCCTCACCGCGGTGCCGGACAAGCCCGGCGCGGTGGCGTCGATCTTCAATCCGCTGGCCGCGGCCAACATCAACGTCGACATGATCATCCAGAACATCGCGCACCAGAGCGCGGGTTCGGCGAGCGCGACCGACGTGACCTTCACCGTGCCGGCGGCGGACCTCGCCCGCTCGATCGAGTCGCTCAACCAGGCCAAGGCTGCGATCGGCTTCGCCGACCTGCTCCAGGACACGCGCGTCGCCAAGATCTCGGTGGTCGGCGTCGGCATGCGCAGCCATGCGGGCGTGGCGGCGACGATGTTCAAGACGCTCGGCGAGCGCGGGATCAACATCCAGGCGATCACCACCTCGGAGATCAAGGTCTCGGTGCTGATCAACGAGGACGAGACCGAGCTCGCGGTGCGCATCCTCCACACCGCCTATGGCCTGGACGCGACGGACGAGGCCGCCTGAGCCTTTTCTGATCGCCGGCTGCAACGAACCGTAACATGCGGCGCGATGCTGCCATGTTTCGGTCGCGGTGCCGCCGCGCCGCCATGGTTGGGGCAAAACCGTGATGATGTGGCTGCGCACCCGTCTCTTCGCTGATTCGGGGCTGCTGCGCAGGCGCGGCGCCGCGCTGCTGATTGCGCTCGTCATCGAGCTGTTGCTCCTGGCGCTGTTGCTGTTCTTTGTGCCGCCCCTGCCGGGGCGTAAGCACGGCAACAGCCTCAACACCTTCGGGATCGAGGCGTCGAAGGGCGAGGAGAGCCCTGACAAGAAGCCGGCCGAGAAGCAGGAGAAGAGAGCCGCGCGCCCCCAGAAGACGCAGGCCCAGGCGCAGACCCAGCCGCCACCGCCGGTGCCCACGCCGATCGAGACGCCGGTGCCGGTCGGCCCGCCGACCTTCCTCAAGCTCAGCCGCAACGACTATCAGCAGGGTGACATCTCCAAGGTGCCCTCGCGTGCCGAGACCACCGACGGCACGGCCACCGAAACGGCCGATGCAGGCGGCGGGGGCGGGTCGAACGACACGCCGACGGCGGGGCGCAAGGGGCGCAACGGCGAGACGCTCTACGTCGCCGAATGGGTGCGCGAGCCGACCAACGCCGAGCTCAACCCCTATATCAACGAGAACCGGGCGCGCTTTCCGGGCTTCGGGCTGGTCGCCTGCCGCACCGTGGCGCGCAACCGGGTCGAGGATTGCTACGAACTCGAAGAGACGCGCGGCACCGGTTTTGCCGGATCGGTGCGCCAGGCGGCGTTCCAGTTCCTCGTGCGGCCCCCGCGGGTGAACAACAAGCTGATGGTCGGCGAATGGGTGACGATCCGCATCGACTATCACCGGACGGTCCGCGAACGCTAGGGCGCGAACTGCGGGGACTCTTGCCGGGCGACGGGTTGCGGGGCTAGGCGAGGGGGATGACCAATGCATCTTCCGTCGGCGCAGAGCGCCTGGCCCGCCGCATGGCGCGCGGTTGCGAATTCCTGGGCACCGAGACCGCCATCCTGGGTGGCGCCATGTCCTGGGTGTCCGAGCGCAACCTCGTCGCCGCCATCTCCAATGCCGGCGGCTTCGGCGTGATCGCCTGCGGCGCAATGACCCCCGAGCTGCTCGACAAGGAGATCGCCGGGACCAAGGCGCTCACCTCGAAGCCCTTCGGCGTCAACCTGATCACCATGCACCCGCAGCTCTTCGAGCTGATCGAGATCTGCAAGAAGCACGATGTCGGCCATGTCGTGCTGGCGGGCGGCCTGCCGCCGGCGGGCTCGCTCGATGCGATCAAGGCGAACGGCGCCAAGCTGATCTGCTTCGCCCCCGCGCTCAGCCTCGCCAAGAAGCTGATCCGCAGCGGTGTCGATGCGCTGGTGGTCGAGGGCATGGAAGCCGGCGGCCATATCGGCCCGGTCTCGACCAGCGTGCTCGCCCAGGAGATTCTCCCCGAAGTCGCCGAGCAGGTCCCGGTCTTCGTCGCCGGCGGCATCGGCCGGGGCGAGGCGATCGCCGGCTATCTCGACATGGGCGCCGCCGGCGTCCAGCTCGGCACCCGCTTCGTCTGCGGTACCGAGAGCATCGCCCATCCGAACTTCAAGAAGGCGTTCATCCGTGCCTCGGCGCGCGATGCGATCGCCAGCGTCCAGATCGATCCCCGTCTGCCGGTGATCCCCGTCCGCGCGCTCAAGAATGCCGCAGGCGAGCTGTTCTCCGCCAAGCAGCGCGAAGTCGCCCAGCTGCTCGACGAGGGCAAGGTCGAGATGCTCGAGGCCCAGCTCCAGATCGAGCATTACTGGGCAGGGGCCCTGCGCCGCGCGGTGATCGACGGCGACGTCGAGCATGGCAGCGTGATGGCGGGCCAGTCGGTGGGCATGGTCTCGAAGGAAGAGCCGGTCGCCGACATCATCGCGACGCTGATGGCCGAGGCGGCCCACGCGCTGGAGAAGCGCGCGGCCTGAGGGGCCGCTCCGAAGCGGTGCGGCCTCGCCTTGCCTGGATGCCGGCGGCGTGAGACGCTGCCGGCATGGCAAGCCCCGATGTCTCGCCGCCCCGGCTGACCGCGCCCATCCGCGCGCTGTCGCTGCTTCTCGCCTTGCTCTTCGCCGCGCTGCCGCTGGCGGCGCTGCTCCAGGGTATCGCCGTACGGCTGCTGCCCGCAGCCGATGCGCCGAGCGTGCCGGTGACCGAGGTGCGGCTGATTCCCCTGCCGCCGCCCGCGATCGTGCCGCCGAAACGGGCCGATAGGGCCGAGGCCGGGCCGATCGCGCTTGCGCCGATCGTGGCGGTGCCGGTCAGCCAGCCGGTCCCGTCGGTGGTGACGACGGCGCCCAGTGCCGGGCCGTCCGCCGGCAATGCCGTCCGTACCGCGGAGCCGTCCGCGCCGGTCGCCGCACCTGTGCCGCCCGCACCGCCGGCTCCGCTACAGCCCGCCCGCGAGAGCGGAGAGGGCAGGCTGTTCCCGGCGGTCTGGGCCGAGACGCCCAGCCAGCGCCTGCTCGGCAGGCACAATCCGCCCCGCGCCCGCTATGAGGGCGTCACCGGCAGCGCGCTGCTCGCCTGCCAGGTCCTGCCCAGCCAGCGGCTGGCCGATTGCAAGGTGCTGCGCGAGACGCCCGAAGGCTATGGCTTCGGCAAGGCGGCGCTCGATGCATCGGCGGATTTCCGCGTGGTTCCGCCGATGCTCGATGGCCAGCTGGTGTCGCGGGGCCGGGTGGCGATCCCGGTGGGCTTCGCCAACCGCAAGCCCAATCGCGACTAGCGGCGCTCCTTCCAGAGCTGGTACAGCTCCTTGGCGCACTGGAAGGCAGTGGCCGCGGCGGCGACGATCACGGCGATCTCCAGGCTCTTGTCGAGGCTCTCCTGGATGCGGGCGGCCTTCGCCGTGTCGGCTCCGACGACGGTGACGATCTGCCCGGCCTCGTGCAGCAGCTTGGCGATGAGCAGCGTGGTGGCAGTGGTGCCGAGGATCAGCACGGCGCGCACGACCTTCCAGCCCGGGCGCAGGAAGCCGATCAGGCTCAGCGCGATCCGCGCCCAGACCAGCAGCGCCACCGGCCAGTAGAGCGTCGTCCAGACCTGCGCGCCGGTGATGCGCACGCCGGCATCGTGCGGCACGAAGGGGAAGGTGAAGCCGCCGGCCCACCAGATCAGGAAGGCGATGCCGAAGCCGATCTCGAACAGCGGCTCCCAGCGCTTGCGCGGCGGCAGGTCGAGGCGGAGCTTGCCGAGGTCGGGCAGCTCCTCGGGCTTCCACTTGGCGAGATAGGCATCGAGCCAGCCGAGCCGCTCGATCACGGCGAAGGACAGGGTCACCAGCGCGGCATTGTAGAGCAGCGTATGCACCAGCGCGCCCGAACCGTGCGCCACCGCTTGGCCGAGGTCGCCGGTCACCACGATCCCGCCGCCGATCTGCACCAGCTCGATCACTGCGACCACGGCGAGCACGACCTTGAGCACGAACCAGTAGAAAGGGAACACCTCAGCGCCGATCAATGCGCGCTGCTCGCCATATTGCCCCGCCACCGCGATCGGATGGCCGAACTCGCGCAGCAGCTGGCTGACCTCGTCGCGGGTCAGCGCGCGGCCCAGGCTCTCCTCGCGATCCTCGATCCGTGCGGCGATCAGGTCGGCCAGCTCGGCGATGATGTCGTCGGCCTTGGCGGCGGGCAGGTTCCAGCGCACCGCGCCGAGATAGCGTTCGATGAGGTCCATCACTTGTCTCCCTGCGTCAGGCGGAGGATCGATTCCGAGATCGCGTTCCATTCGGCGAGCAATTGGCCGAGCACGTCGAGGCCGACCGGGGTGAGCCGGTAGAAGCGCTTGTTGCGCTTAGCCTCTTCGCGCCATTCGCTGGTGAGCAGCCCCTGCGCCTCGAGCCGGCGCAGCAGCGGATAGAGCGCGCCTTCGTCGATCGGCAGCCCGGCTTCCTCAAGGCTGGTGCGCAGCGTGTAGCCATAGCGCTCCTCGCGCAGCGCCCCGAGCACCGCCAGCACCAGCGATCCGCGCCGCAGCTCGACGCGCAGTTTCTCGAACAGGTCGTCTTCGACCGGCATCGTCCTGTGCCTCATATCGTGTATGACACATACTATGTAATACACAGTATATGAAAACACAAGAGGAAGTGCCGATCGTTACGCAAGTGCTTGTAATTTGCGACGAATCGAAACGGTAAACTTCTGATTCAGAAGGATTCTTCAGTCCGGATTCAGTGCGATCGGCAATGCTGCCAGCAGGGGATTAGAGACCGGGGGGTTTCTTGCATGAAGACGTCGATCTGGGGCGCTGCGGCGCTCGTTGGAATCGTGTGCGCGCTGCCTGCGCATGCGCAATATCGCGATGGCCGGCCGTTGCCGCCGGCGGGTTCGGTACCGAACCAGCTGATCCCGGCGATCGCCGCCGACGGCCGATACGACACGGTCAATCACAACCTCTCGCGCGACCAGACGGCCTGGCATGTGCGGGCGGCGCTCAACGTGGCGGCGCTCGGCTGCCGCGACGTGGCGGAGCGCGAGACGGTCGCGGCGTACAATGCGATGCTCGGCCGGCACCGGGCCTCGCTCGCCGCTGCCGATGCTGCGGTGAAGGGCCAGTACCGCGTCCGCTATGGCGCGGGCTGGGATTCGCGGCATGATCGCGACATGACCCGGGTGTACAATTTCTTCGCCCAGCCGCCGGCCCAGACCGGCTTCTGCCGCGTCGCGCGCGACGTGCTGGCCGAGGCGGGGCGGGTCGCGCCCGAGCAGTTCGCGGCCTTCGCGGCCGATGCGCTGCCCCGGCTGGAGGCGCCCTTCACCGACTTCTACCGCGATTACGACGCGTGGCGTGCCGCCGACCTCGCCTGGCGCGGGCAGCTGGCCAGCCTCCAGCGCTGAAAACATACGCAGACGTAACGGTTTGTGTTCGCCGGCGCATGGCGTGGGCGAACACAATCTGTTAGCGCCTTGCGCATGCCCGTTTCCGCAGCCGCCTCGGCCCGTGAGATACTGACCCGCCTTCACGACGTGATGGCGTCGCGCAATCCGGCGCAATCGAAGCTCAATTCGGTGGTCAACATCATCGGCGAGGCGCTCGATAGCGAGGTCTGCTCGATCTACCTGCTGCGCGAAGGGCTGCTCGAGCTGTTCGCCACGCGCGGCCTGGCGCAGGAAGCCGTCCACGTCACCAAGCTCGCACTCGGCGAGGGCCTGGTCGGCACCATCGCCCAGAATGTCGAGACGCTGAACCTCGACGAGGCCGAGATGCACCCGGCCTTCGCCTATCGCCCGGAGACGGGGGAAGAGGCGTTCCACAGTTTTGCCGGTGTGCCGATCATCCGGCGCGAGCAATCGGTGGGCGTGCTCGCCGTCCAGCATGCCGAATCGCGGCGCTATGCCAGCGAGGAGATCGAGGCGCTGCAGACCGTTGCGATGGTGCTCAGCGAGCTGATCGCCAATGCCGATCTGATCGACCCGGCGAGCGCCGGCGGTTCCACTCGCCTCCAGTCGACCGCGCCCGAGCTCGGCCATGGCTTCAAGCTGGTCGACGGCATGGCCGCCGGCGTCGCGGTGTTCCACCAGCCGCGCATCACCATCGAGCATACCGTCGCCGAGGATACCGAGGCGGAGCGCCACCGCGTCTATGCCGCGTTCGACAAGATGCGTGAGCAGATCGACCGGATGGCCAGCCAGGCCGAGTTCGGCGTGGGCGGCGAGCAGGACGAGATCCTCGCGACCTACAAGATGTTCGCGTACGACGAAGGCTGGTCGCGCCGGATCAACGAGGCGATCGATTCCGGCCTCACCGCCGAGGCGGCGATCGAGCGCGTCCAGCAGCGCACCCGCCAGCGCATGCGCGAGATCGACGATCCCCTTCTCCGGGATCGGATGCACGATCTGGAGGACCTCTCCAACCGGCTGCTCCGCATCGTCTCGGGCCAGCTCGGCACGGCGGCGCAGATGGGCTTGCGCCAGGATTCGATCCTGATCGCGCGCAACCTCGGTCCGGCCGAGCTGCTCGAATATGACCGCCGGCGCCTGAAGGGCGTCGTGCTCGAGGAAGGCTCGCTCACCGCGCACGTCACCATCGTCGCGCGCGCCATGGGCGTGCCGGTGCTCGGCCGCGTCCGCAACATCCGCCAGCTGATCGCCGAGGGCGACATGCTCCTGCTCGACACGAGCGAGGAGAGCCTGTTCGTCCGCCCGACCCCGGCGATGCAGGAGGCGTTCGAGACCAAGCTCGAGCTCAGCCAGAAGCGCCGTGCCGCCTTCGCCCAGATGCGCGGCGTCGCGCCGGTGACTGCGGACGGCCACCGGATCACGGTGATGGTCAATGCCGGCCTGCGCGACGATCTCGCCGCGCTCGACCTTACCGGCGCCGACGGCATCGGCCTGTTCCGCACCGAGTTCCAGTTCCTCGTCTCGGCCACCTTGCCCCAGCGCGAGATGCAGCGCCGGCTCTACAAGGACGTGCTCGACGCGGCCGGGGATCGCCCGGTCACCTTCCGCACGGTCGACATCGGCGGCGACAAGGCGCTGCCCTATCTCAACCATGACGAGGACGGCGAGGAAGAGAACCCCGCGATGGGCTGGCGGGCGCTGCGTCTCGCGCTCGATCGCGACGGCCTGATGAAGGCGCAGGCGCGCGCGCTGATCGAGGCGGGCGCGGGCCGCGCGCTCAACATCATGTTCCCGATGGTCTCCGAACCCTGGGAGTTCGATGCCGCGCGCGACCTGTTCGAGGCGCAGCGCGCCTGGCTCGCCGCGCGCGGGCGCAAGATGCCGACCGAGATCCGCTACGGCGCGATGCTCGAAGTGCCGGCGCTGGCAGAAGTGCTCGACGTGCTGCTGCCGCGGCTCGATTTCCTGTCGATCGGCACCAACGACCTCACCCAGTTCCTCTTCGCCGCCGATCGCGCGCATCCCAAGCTGGCGCTGCGCTACGACTGGCTGAGCCCGTCGATCCTGCGCTTCCTCAAGCGGGTGACGGCCCAGGCCCAGGCGGCGGGCGTGCCGGTGGGCGTCTGCGGCGAGATGGGCGGAAGGCCCCTGGAGGCCTTGGCGCTGCTCGGGCTCGGCATTGATCGCCTGTCGATCACGCCGGCGGCCGTGGGCCCGATCAAGGCGATGATCCGCTCGCTCGATCGCGCCGCGCTGGTGACGGCGATGTCCGCGATGCTCGCCGAGCCGGGCCGTTCGCTGCGGGAGGACCTGGAGGCCTGGGCTAGCGAACATTCCGTCGAACTGGCCTGATCTACCGGCAAAATAGCCCCTGTCGGCGTTGACAGGGGCGACGTGGTGAACGACAGCTTCAGCCGTGGCGGAAGCACCGGGCGCAACCCTTCCGCTACGGAGAGTATGGATGGAAGGCGAAGCCGCCGAAGACCCGAACCTGTTTCCCGCCACGGTGGGGGACAAGCTGCGTGCCGCGCGTGAGGCGCAGGGATTGGACCTTCCCGAGATTGCCGCGCGTACCCGGATTCCGCAACGCCATCTCGAAGCGATCGAGAAGGGCAATTATGCCGGGCTGCCTTCGATCACCTATGCGCTGGGCTTCGCCAAGGCCTATGCCCGCGCCGTCGGTGCCGATGAGGTGACGATCGCGCGCGAGCTGCGCGCCGAGCTGCACCACAATCCCGAGCGCGCCGCGCCGGTCCCCGCCTATGAGACCAGCGATCCGGCGCGCGTGCCGCCGCGCGGCCTGGCGATCTTCGGCGTGATCCTCGCGCTGGTGCTGATCGTTGGCGCGATCCTCTATTACGGCACCGATCTGTTCCGCGGCAGCGCGCCGGCGCCCGAGACGCTGGCGACCGAGGAGCCGGTGGCGAACACCGCCGACAACGGCACCGTCGCGAACAGCGTCGTGCCGGTCCCCGCGGGCGGCCAGGTCTCGCTGATCGCGCTCGACACCGTGTGGATCCGCGTGACCGACGCCAAGGGCACCAAGCTGGTCGAGCGCGAGCTCGCGCCGGGCGAGCGCTATGACGTGCCGGCCGATGCCGATCATCCGCGCATCCGCACCGGCGGGCCCGAGAAGATCCAGGTGACGCTCAACGGCTCGAACGTCGATCCGCTCGGCCGCGCCGGCACCACCGTCGATGTCGAAGTGAGCGCCGATGCGCTGCGCAACCGCAACCAGCCGGGTGCCGGCCCGATCGCCGGGGCCGCACCGACTGCGTCGGCGCCCGCCCGGCGCGAACGGCCGGCCGCGGCGCGGCTCTCGGTGCCGACGCCGGTGCCGGACGAGACCTTGCCTGCGACGAGCACTGGCAACAGCACGCCATAAGGATTTCCCCCGGGACTGGCGGGGAATGCCCCCTCCCGGTTATAGCTAAACCCTGTTCACCTTGTTTGACCTGCACCGGGGGGTGTGATCGATGCGTTTTCTTCTCGCTGCAACCGCAATGGCCGTCGTGTTCGGCGCCGCCGGCACCGCCCAGGCCCAGGATTCCGGCATCTCCGGCCGCGTCGACCGGCTGGAGCGCGAGATGCGCGCGGTGCAGCGCAAGGTGTTCCCGGGCGGCGCCGGCCAGACCGTCGAGCCGCAGATCACGCCCGAGGCCAACACCAATATCCCGGGCATCCCGTCCAGCTCGCCGCTCAACGACCTCACCAGCCGCGTCACTGCGCTGGAGGAACAGCAGCGTACGCTCACCGGCCAGGTCGAGCAGGGCCAGTATCGCCTGCGCCAGCTCGAGGACGCCTTCGCCGCCTACAAGCGGCTGACCGACAACCGCCTCAAGACGCTCGAGGACCGCTCGACCGCCAATGCCGCGCTGGGCGGCGAGGACACGACCGTGCCGAGCGACACCGGCGGTGCGGCAATCCGCCCGCCTGCCCCGATCGGCACGCGTCCGACCATTCCGGCGCCGGGGGTGAGCACCACGCCCGCGAACACGCCCAAGCCCACCGGCACGCGTGCCCAGCAGGTCGCGGCGATCGAGAAGCCGGCGACGGGCGACCCGGCCGAGGACGGCTACACCTATGGCTTCCGCCTGTGGCAGGCCAAGCTCTATCCGGAAGCGCGCCGCGAGCTCGAAGCGGTGGCGACCAAATACCCGACGCATCGTCGTGCCAGCTATTCGCAGAACCTGCTCGGCCGCGCCTATCTCGACAGCGGTGCACCCAGCTTGGCGGCGGTGGCCTTTTACGAGAACTACAAGAAGAACCCCAAGGGCGAGCGCGCGCCCGACAGCCTCTATTATCTGGCCCAGGCGCTCATCAAGCTGAAGAAGCCGGCCAGCGAGGTCTGCAAGGTCTATACCGAGCTCGACCAGCTCTATGGCGACAAGCTGTCGACCGAGATGAAGGCCGGTGTGGTCGAGGGCCGTGCAAGTCAGAAGTGCAAGTGACCGGCTGACGCTCGACCCCGAAGTGGTCGAGCGCTTCCGGCAAGACTGTGCGGCGCTCCTCGGCGCCGTGCCATCCTTCGAACGCAAGCTCGCGCTCGCCGTGTCCGGCGGGCCGGACAGCCTCGCGCTGCTGCTCCTCGCCCATAATGCCTGGCCCGGCGCGGTGATCGCCGCGACGGTCGATCATGGCCTGCGCCCCGAAGCGGCGGAGGAGGCGGCCTTGGTCCGCCGCCTGTGCAACCAGCTTGACGTGTCGCACGAGACGCTGGCGGGCAGCGTCCCCGTCACCGGCAATCTCCAGCAGGGGGCACGGGCGCTGCGCTATGCACTGCTCGCCGACTGGGCGATCGGCCGCGCCGCCTGGGTCGCCACCGCGCATCAGCAGGACGACGTCGCCGAGACCTTCCTGATGCGTGCGCGGCGCGGGGCGGGGGTGGGCGGTCTCGCCGCGATGGCCGCCGCGCGCCCGCTCGGCCCGGTCATGCTGGTCCGCCCGCTGCTCGGCTGGACCCGCGCCGAGCTGGAGGACCTGGTGGCCGCTGCCGGCATCGCCCCCGTCCGCGATCCCTCCAATGCCGATCCACGCTTCGACCGCACCCGCATCCGCGCGCTGCTCGCCGAGGCGGGGGACCTGCCCGCCGATCGCCTGGCCCTGGCCGCCGCCAATCTGCGCGATGCCGAGGATGCGCTGGCCTGGGCCGCCGAGCGCGAATGGCAGGCGCGCGCCACGATCACCCCGAATCAGGTGACGATCGACCCCGCCGGCCTGCCCCGCGAGCTGCGCCGCCGCCTCGCCGAGCGTGCCGTCGCCACTGTCCGCGCCGCGCACGGCCTGGGGCCGGACTGGCGCGAGACCGGGCTCGAACCGCTGCTTGCCGCGCTCGATGCCGGGGGCACCGGTACGATTGCGGAAGTGATGGCTAGAACCAAAGCCGCTATCTGGCGTTTCGAACTGGCGCCACCCCGTCGATCACACTGATCGACGCTGTTCCATTGCCATTAACTTGGCCGTGCCTATCTTGGTGCGTGAAAGGTACCGATTCCGCATGAGCGACAACGACAAGCAGCAGCAGGGTCCCGAGAATGGGGGCAACCCCTGGATGAAGAGCCTGCTGATCTGGGTGGGCATCCTGGCTGCGCTCGCCCTTTTCGTGACGATGTTCGACAATCGCAACGCGCCGGCGACGGGCGATGCGATCTCCTATTCGCAGTTCATCGCCAAGGTGAACAATGGCGAGGTGAAGTCGGTCAACATCGCCCGCGGCACCGGCGTGGTGACGGGCAGCTTCACCAACGACAGCAAGTTCCGCACGAACGCGCCCGAGGATCCCCAGATGATCCGCAACCTGCTCGACAAGAACGTGCAGGTCACTGCGCGTGCCGAGGAGACGCCCTCCATCTGGTTCTACCTGCTCTACCAGTCGCTGCCGTTCCTGCTTATGCTCGGCATCGCCTTCTTCGTGATCCGCCAGATGCAGAAGGGCTCGGGCTCGGGCGCGATGGGCTTCGGTAAGTCGCGCGCCCGCCTGCTTACCCAGAAGGAAGGCAAGGTCACCTTCGACGACGTCGCCGGCATCGACGAGGCGCGCGAGGAGCTGCAGGAAATCGTCGAGTTCCTCAAGGACCCGACCAAGTTCGCCCGCCTCGGCGGTAAGATCCCCAAGGGCGCGCTGCTGGTCGGCTCGCCGGGCACCGGCAAGACGCTGCTCGCCCGCGCGATCGCGGGTGAGGCGGGCGTGCCCTTCTTCACCATTTCGGGCTCGGACTTCGTCGAGATGTTCGTCGGCGTCGGCGCCAGCCGTGTCCGCGACATGTTCGAACAGGCGAAGAAGTCGGCGCCGTGCATTGTCTTCATCGACGAAATCGACGCCGTCGGCCGCAGCCGCGGTGCCGGCCTCGGCAACCAGAATGACGAGCGCGAGCAGACGCTCAACCAGCTGCTCGTCGAGATGGACGGCTTCGAGGCGAACGAGGGCATCATCATCATCGCGGCGACCAACCGCCCCGACGTGCTCGATCCCGCTTTGCTCCGTCCGGGCCGCTTCGACCGTCAGGTCCAGGTGCCCCGTCCGGACATCGAAGGCCGCGTGAAGATCCTCCAGGTCCATATGAAGAAGGTGCCGCTGGCGCCCGACGTCGAGCCGCGGGTGATTGCGCGCGGCACGCCCGGCTTCTCGGGTGCCGATCTCGCCAATCTGGTCAACGAGGCCGCCCTGCTCGCCGCCCGCCGCGGCAAGCGGCTGGTCGCCGCGCAGGAATTCGACGATGCGCGCGACAAGGTGCTGATGGGTGCCGAGCGCCGCTCGATGGTGATGACCGACGACGAGAAGCGGATGACCGCCTATCACGAGGCCGGCCACGCCCTGGTCTTCGCGCACGAGCCGACCGCCGATCCGATCCACAAGGCGACGATCATCCCGCGCGGCTTCGCGCTCGGCATGGTCCAGCCGCTGCCGGAGCGGGACAGCTACAGCTATCACCGCGACAAGATGCACGCCGATATCGCCGTGGCGTTCGGCGGCCGCATCGCCGAGGAGCTGATCTTCGGCTACGACAAGGTCTCGTCGGGCGCCTCGAACGACATCATGCAGGCGACCCGCCTCGCCCGCGCGATGGTCACGAAATGGGGCCTGTCGGACAATGTCGGCCCGCTCGACTTCTCGGAGAGCGACGAGGCCTATGGCTATTCGATGGCGCGCTCCAAGCCGATGTCGGACGAGACCGCGCGGCTGATCGACAGCGAAGTGAAGGCGTTCGTCGAGCGCGGCCTCGGCCGTGCCCGCCAGCTGCTCACCGACCATATCGACCAGCTCCATACCATCGCCCAGGCGCTGCTCGAGTACGAGACGCTGACCGGCGAGGAGATCAAGCGGCTGATCGCCGGCGAGGATCTGGGCCGCGAGGACCCGGGCACGACGGCGCGTCCGGCGGCGGTGGCGGGGACTTCGATCCCCAAGATCCGCAAGCCCAAGGGTCCGTTCGGCCAGCCGACGCCCCAGGGCGCCTGATCCGGCCTTAGCCAATGAAAAGGCCCTCTCCCGAGCGATCGGGGGAGGGTTTTTTCTTGTCCTGCCGCGGGAGGATCAGCCCAGCGCCTTCGCCGCGCCCTTCAGGTCCTCGACGAAGGCGGCGAACTCCTCCTCGGCCCTCGACTTGTCCGGCATCCGCAACAGGAAGCTCGGGTGGATCGTCACCCAGCCCAGGCCACCCTCGGGCAGCTCGATCGCCCGGCCCCGCATTGCCGTGATCGTCACCGCCTTGCCGAGCAATTGCCGCGCTGCGGTGGCGCCCATCGCCACGGTCATCTCGGGCTTCACCAGCAGCCGTTCCTGCTCGTACCACCAGCGGCACGCCTGCACCTCGCCCGCATCGGGCCTGCTATGGATACGCCGCTTGCCGCGCGGCTCGAACTTGAAGTGCTTCACGGCATTGGTGACATAGACGGTGTCGCGGTCGATCTGCGCCTCGGCCATGGCGCGGTCGAACATCTCGCCGGCCGGCCCGACGAAAGGACGACCGGCCAGGTCCTCCTGGTCGCCCGGCTGCTCTCCGACGATCATCATCCGCGCATCGACCGGCCCTTCGCCGAACACGGTCTGCGTCGCGTGCCGGTACAGGTCGCAGCGCGTGCAGTGCGCCGCCTCGTCGCGCAGCGCCTGCCAGGCACCCGCGATATTGCCGCCCGGCCGAGCCTGAGCCGTCGCCACCATCGCCGTCTCCCGCTGGCGCGCGGTCGCGACCAGCTCCTTGACCAACGCGGTCTCGGGCATGTTTTTCCAGTATTTGCGCGGCATCTCCTTGCGCATCATGCCGGTCTTCAGTCGGGCCGGGTTGAAGATCGACGCGTAATAGGTCTTCCAGATCTCCTCGACCGGATCGCCGCCCGGCGCGTCGCCGCGGGTGGCGCCGGGGCCTTCGGTGAGCGTCTCGGTGTCCCAGTGCAGCGTCAGCTCGGGGGTTAGGATCGACCAGCGCATGCTGGTGAAGCGCTCGACGAAGAAGCGGGCATTGGCGCGGACGATGTGGTGCTCCGGCTCGAACCAGGCGACGTAGCGGGTATTGGGTTCCCCGGTGCCGGGTAGGGGCGACGCGTCCTGGACTTCGCGGAAGCGGACGAACGCGCGCATCTTGTGGATGTCCTGGCGGACGGCACGGGCCATGGCTTCCAGGCGGCGGACGCGCGGATCGGCCTGGTCGGCGACGCGGTGCGGATCGCCGGCGAGCAGCGTGTAGAGCAGGGAGAAGCGCTCGGGATCGCTGTGGAGGATTGCCGACTGGGCTAGGTCGAGAAAGGCGCGGGGAACCTTGAGGGGGCGCGGGGCGGCAGAGGGAAGCATCGCCTCGTCGGCGAACAGATCGGTGGGGGCATCGCCAACCTGCCAGAGTATCTCGGACGCCGGCACGCCCGCCTGGGCGAGCCCCCGCGCGGCGTCGCGCCAGCCGGTGAAATCGTCCTCGCTTGCCAGACTTACGACACGCACACCCGGTCCCAACCCGTCATCCCGGCGAAAGCCGGGATCTCGTGCCGCGGGCCGTTCGCTCTATTTGCCTGAGATCCCGGCCTTCGCCGGGATGACGGCTACTAACGCTTGTCGCCGGATTTCGGCATCGATTCGATCCATTCGCGGACCAGCGCGACACCTTCCTTGTGGACGGTGGCGCGGCCGAGCTCGGGCATGGCGATGCCGGGATCGGTCGATTCCATCCGGTAGAGCAGGATCGAGGCCTGGGGGTCGCCGGGGACGATGTCGAAGTCGCGGGTGCCGGCACCGCGGCCGGCGGCGGTGGGCCGCTTGAACAGCCCGCGCTGCTCGGGATCGGTGCGGGCGAGGTCGAGGAACAGGCCCGAATTGGACGCTGCGCCCTGCGGATTGTGGCAATGCGCGCAATTGATCTCCAGCCAGGCGCGGGCGCGCTGGTCGATGGGCGCGGCCTTGTCGTCCCAGCGGGCGACTTTCGGGGCATCGGCGGGCAGCCGGTCGAGCATGCCTGCTGCCAGCAGCTTTTCCAGCTGGCCGCCATGGTTGAGATAACGCGCCTTGATGCCGATCGGCGTCACCTGCCCGGCCAGGCCATGGCAGTCCTTGCACTGGTTCTGGTTCGGCACGGCATAGCTGATGCCATGCTGCGTGCCGGAAGGATCGGTGAAGCTGACCGGAATGCGGGTGCCGGCGCGCCTGATATCGGCATCGGTCCCATCCGCGTTCCAGACATAGGGGATCGGCACCCAGCCGCTCGCGCGGTGGAGCAGGACGCGGGTCTCGAGCGGCTTGAACGCGCCGCCCGTCCGGTAGCCGAAGGTCTTGATCAGGGCGGCGCCGACGGGAAGGTCGAGCGGCTTGTCCGGGTCGTACTTCGCCTGGGTGCCGGCAGGGAGGTAGAGGTAACGCTCCTTCTCGGCATAGTCGGAGAAGAGCGGCGTCTCGAGATCGTAGCGCATCAGCCGCTGGGCCGGCGCGCGGGTCTTCAGGTCGGTGAAGAAGCCATAATCGGAAAGATGGGCGGGCCAGCCCTCGGCGGTGATGGCGGCGTCGTTCACGCCGGCCGGGTGGCCGAGCAGCGCGGCGGCGAACAGCGCGGCCGCGCCGAGCAGCGCCTTCATTTGGCGGCGGCCTCCATCGCCGGCGGCAGCTTGAAGGTCTGCCAGGGCGGCGGGATCTCGTCCGCGAGCTTGATCAGCTGGGGCTTGGCGGTCTCGATCCCCGCGCCGAGTGCAAGGCCGAGGGTCAGCACCGGCCCGTCATTGCCGGTCAGCTTGACCTGGTCGCCGCCGGTGCCGTCCCAGAAGACCGGCGGCAGCGTGCCGCCCAGCGCGGCGGCGAGCTCCTTGCCGCCGGGCATGGCGGGCGCGAAGCCTGCGCGGCCATGCTTGTTGCCGGCCAGGCGGATGTTGCGCGGATAGGGGTCATAGCCCTTGTCCTCGAAAGGCTGGCGATAGGCGACGACCATGATGTTGGCGGTGCCGTTGCCGCTGAGTTCGTTGTCCCGCACCTCGACGTCGTTCTCGGCCATCACCAGCACGCCGGTGCCGGTCGGCACGGTGGCGACGGTGTTGCCGGGCGGCGCGAAATTGGGGGTGTCGTTGTCGCGCACCTTGTTGCCCGAGACCGTTACCCAGCCCTTGCCGCGCCGCGGCAGCGCGGGCAGGTCGAACACCAGGATGCCGCCGGTATTGTGGGTGGCGAGGTTGTTGGTCACTTCGGCCAGGCCGCTATTCTCGATCTCGATGCCGGCGACATTGTACATCGCGGTCGAGTTGCGGACGATGATCCGGTTCGACTGGCCGACATAGATGCCCGCGTCCGATGCGCCCTTCACGGTGACGCCGTCGATCAGCACGTCCTCGCTCTCGACCGGATAGACGCCGTATGCGCCGTTGCTCGCCTTGGGGCCGCCGGTCCATTCGACGCGGACGTTCTTGTAGACGATCCGGTCGGCGCCCTTGGACTTGATGCCGTCGCCCTTGGAGTCCTCCACCGCGAAGTCGCGCAGCACCACGTCATCGGAGGTGACCAGCAGGCCCTCGCCGGCGCCGAGCTGGCCCTTGAAGCTGAGCACGGTCTTGAGCGGGCCGGCGCCGCGCACCGTCACCCCGTTCACGTCGAGGCTGAGGCCGTCGGTCAGCTCGAAGCGGCCGGCGCCGATGCGGACGGTGTCGCCGGGCTTGGCATCGAGCAGCGCGGTCTGCAGCCGCTCCTGGGCGCCCGGCCCCGCCTCGACGATGATGTCCTTCGCCATCGCCGGAGTCGCGGCGAGCAATACGGCAAGCGCACAGAATCGAAGCATCCCTCTCTCCCCATTTGCGTATTTTTGAAGGATGATACGCCGGTCGAGGGAAATTGACAGTCCTGTCAGTTAGGCCGGCTCGGGCTGGTGGCAGACGAACTCGATCAGCCGGCCATCGGGGTCGCGGAGATAGCCGGCATAATAGTTCGGGTGGATGTGCGGGGCGAGCGCGGGGGCACGGTCGAGGACATGGCCGGCGGCGCGCCCGGCGGCATAGATGCGGTCGACCGTGGCGCGGTCCGGCGCGGTGAACGCGAAGTGCAGGTCGGAGGGTATTTCGGCCTCGACCAGGAACAGGTCGAGCGCGGTCTCGTTGCCGAAGCCCTTGGCGGGGCCATCGACCTTCCGGCTGTAGCCGAGCGGTGCCAGGGCGTCGGCGTAGAAGATCAGGCTCTCGGCCAGGCGGGCCGTGCGGATCTCGATATGGTCGATCATGACTGTCTCCTTCGCGGCAGGAGATAGGGCGCCGATCGCGCGGTATTCCGGCAAAGGCACTGGCGGAATCACCGGATTTCGGCGCATTTGCGCGCTAGAGTGACGGCGATGTCCCGTTCCGATCTAGACCGCTTCGACCGCAAGCTCCTCACCCTGGTCCAGCGCGATGCCGGCCAGACCGCCGATGCACTGGCCGAGCAGGTGGGGCTGTCGGCTTCGGCAGTATTGCGCCGGCTCAAGCGGCTGCGCGAGACCGGCGTGATCCTGGGCGAGATCGCCGTGGTCGATCCGCTCAAGACGGGGAAGCCGAACTTCTTCCTGGCGGCGCTGGAGATCGAGCGCGAACGGCCCGAGCTGATTGCCCGGCTCCGCCAGTGGATGGCGGCGGAGGAGCAGATCCAGCAGGTCTATTACGTCACCGGCACCGCCGATTTCGTGCTGGTCGTCGTCGCGCCCGACGTCGGCGCCTATGACGCGCTGATGAGCCGGCTGATGGCCGACAACCCGAACGTGCGCCGCTTCACCACCAATGTCGCGCTGGGCGTGGGCAAGCGCGGATTGTTCGTACCGATCGCCGACTAGGGGCGGGCGTCCGGTTACTGCTGCTGCGCCTGCCCGCGTGCGATGGCCTGGTCGACGAAGTCCAGCGCCTCGGCGATGGAGATGGTGAACACGCCGCCCTTATTCTCCCGCCAGATCGAAATGCCCTCGGCGGGATCCGGGAAAGCCGGCGCGCGGGACGACAGGCGCGTCACGCTGGCATCGAGGGTTTCCCTGGAGACCGGCAGATGCGGCATCGCCCCGCCGGGCAGGCGCACGCCGATCACGCTGACATGGTAGATCGGGGTGCCGCTCGGATCCTTCTCGATCTGCTGGATCTTGAGCAGCGACTCCGGCTCGGCGGCGCGGGTGCGATATTCCCAGACCTGCCCCGCAGCATAGGCAGGGCGTTCTACGGTCTGATTCTGGACAGCGAACAGGGCGAACAGGGCGGCGAGCAGCTTCATCCCCGCGAAGCTAGCAGCGCGCTCAGGCCGCGAACAGTTCCAGCTGCTCGCGTTTCGGCGCCACCAGTGCGCGCAGGTCGTCGCGGTCGGACAGCGCGACCGGACGCCAGTCCTCGGCGATCAGGAACGGACGGACCTTGGCGATCGATGCGGTCAGCCGCGCCACGTCGTCCAGCCGCAGCCGGCGCAGGCGGCGGGTGGCAAGGATCGCGTCCACCGCCTTGAGCCCCAGCCCCGGCACGCGCAGCAGCGCCTCGCGCGGGGCGCGGTTGACGTCGACCGGGAAGCGCTCGCGGAACTTGAGCGCCCAGGCGAGCTTGGGATCGATGTCGAGCGGCAGCATGCCCGTCGGGTCCGCCGCCTCGGCTACTTCCTTCGGCTGATATTCGTAGAAGCGCATCAGCCAGTCGGACTGGTAGAGCCGGTGCTCGCGCATCAGCGGCGGGCGCTGGAGCGGCAGGACGGCGCTGGCATCGGGGATCGGGCTGAACGCCGAATAATAGACGCGGCGCAGCTGGAACTTGGAATAGAGCCCGGAGGCGCGCGCGATGATGTCGCCGTCGGTGGCGGCATCGGCGCCGACGATCATCTGGGTCGACTGGCCGGCGGGCGCGAACTTCGGAGCAGACTTGTAGCGCTTGCCGGCATCCGCCGTGTCGTCGATCGCGGCGCGCACGTCCCGCATCGCGCCTTCGATCCGGCCCGCCGATTTCTCGGGCGCGAGCCGGGTGAGGCCGGCAATGGTGGGCAGCTCGACATTGATCGAGACGCGGTCGGCATGAAGCCCGGCCTGGCGGACCAGCTCGGGATCGGCATCGGGGATGGTCTTGAGGTGGATATAGCCGCGGAAATCATGCTCCTCGCGCAGCAGCCGGGCGACGCGGACGATCTGCTCCATCGTATAGTCCGACGAGCGGATGATCCCCGAGGAGAGGAACAGCCCCTCGATATAGTTGCGCCGGTAGAAGCTCAGCGTGAGCTCGACCACTTCCTCGGGTGTGAAGCGCGCGCGGCGGACGTTCGAGCTCTTGCGGTTGATGCAGTAATGGCAGTCGAAGATGCAGCTGTTGGTCAGCAGGATCTTGAGGAGCGAGATGCAGCGGCCGTCCGGCGCATAGGCGTGGCAGATGCCCATCCCCTCGGTCGAGCCGAGCCCGCCCTTGGCGCCACTTGCCGCGTTGCGCTTCGACGTGCCGGAAGAGGCGCAGCTCGCGTCGTACTTGGCGGCATCGGCCAGGATGGCGAGCTTCGCGCGGAGATCGAGCTGCGACATATGTTCCTTCTATGTTCCTGATATTGCGGTGTCCAGCGGCTTGTGGGAGGAGGCGCGGCAAAGGGAGTATGCGATGCGGTGGAAGCTGGACCGGCAATTGCGGGCGCTGCTGATCGGCCTGGCGGTCACCTGCCTGCTCGGCTTCGGCTTCAAGCAGCATTGCATGCCCGGCGGCTGGACCGATTCCGAGCAGTACATCACCGGTTGCTACAGCGACGCGGTGCCCTTCTGGGGCGCGCGCCACGTCGACAAGGGCAGGATCCCCTATCTCCAGACGCCGATCGAATATCCGGTGCTGACCGGCGCCGCGATCTGGGTGGAAGGCACCGCCACCCACCTGATCTTCGGCCGATACGCCAATGACGCCAAGTTCCTGGGCGTGGTGACGGCGGTGAACATCGCGCTCGCCTTCGTCGTGCTGGCGATGTTCTGGCGCGCCGGCATGGACCGCAGGCGGCTCTGGTGGTGGGCGGCGGCGCCCCCGCTGGTCCTCTATGTCGGGCACAACTGGGACATGATCGCGGTGACGCTCGCCGTCTGGGCGATGCTGCTCGCGCGCGAGAACCGACTGGTCCGCGCCGCTGCCGCCGCGGGGCTGGGCGTTGCCGCCAAGCTGTTCCCGGTGGTGATGCTGCCGCTGATCGGGCTGTCGGCACTGTTCGAGCGCGGCAGGCCCTGGATCGCCCGCATCCGCCGTGCCGCATGGGTGACGCTGGCTGCAATCGGCGCCTGGACGGCGGTGAACCTGCCGATCGCGCTGATCGCGCCCGATAACTGGAGCGAGTTCTACCTTTTCTCCCAGTCCCGCAGCGGCACCACGGCGGGCAGCTGGGACGTGCTCGGCAATATGGGCTGGCTGCCGCTGAGCATCGAGGAGAAGAATCTCTACGCCGCGCTCGCCTTCGTCATCGGCGGCGCCGCGATCCTCGCTCTGGGCTGGCGGCGCCACCACAGCCGGCTCTGGGTGCTGTCCACGCCGCTGCTCGCCTGGTTCATGCTGACCAACAAGGTCTATTCGCCGCAATTCGACCTGTGGCTGTGGCCGTTGCTGGTGATGACCGCGCCGCGCCTCCGGCCGGTCGCGCTGTTCGCGGTGACCGGGGCGATCGCCTATTTCGCCGAATTCTGGTTCTTCGCCGGCGTGGACGGGGCCTGGCCGGCGGCCAACACGACCGACATCGCCTGGGCGGCGATCGCCCGGGCGATGGTGATGCTCTGGATCATCACCGATTGCGTGCGCCGCGAACCGCCGGCGTGGGTCGGCGGCCGGCCGGCGCGGGAGTGAGTCGTCAAATTCCTCCCTCGCTCCGCAGGAGCGGGGGAGGGGGACCGCGCGACGTAGTCGCGTGGTGGAGGGGGTAAACGCCCTTCACCGAAACCAATTGCATGTGGAGACGCCCCCTCCACCATTCGCTACGCGAATGGTCCCCCTCCCCCGCTTCGCGAGGGAGGATCTGATCAAGGCAAGGGCAGGTTGGTCTCGGCCTTCTTGCGCGCGCGCGCCTCGGCGCGGGCGGCGGTCGCCTGGCGGACGAAGCAGCCGGTGCCGCCACCGGCGCCGGTGGTCGAGCAGCTGCCCGTGCCGAAATTGCCCGAGGTCAGCGCATCTTCCGAGCGCACCGCCCAGCTCTCCGTCTTCTGCGGCGGGCCGCCCTGCTCGCGCAGGTTGGTCGGGATGCGGTAGCGCTCTGCCTCGTCGAGGCGCTTGCAGACCACGATCTCCTCGCCGTTCGAGTTGGTCGGGCACTTGTCGTTGCCATAGATCACCAGCACGCCGTTCTGGGCTGCGTTCTGGGCCTGTGCCGCTACGGGCATCAGCATCGGAATGGCGGCGAGCGCGCCTGCGATCACGATACGCTTCAACATCGGCCTTACTCCTCTGGCGCCGTGCATCGGGGAAAACGGCTGAACCTGGGCTTTATATCCGTTTCGACAGCGCAATGGCAGCCCGGCATCCCGCCCGGATCAGGCCGGACATCAGCGGATAGGCCGGGGCGTTCTCGGCGCCGTGCGCGAGCGCGGTGTCGCGATGCTCGAGCTCCTCGTCGCGGAACTTCGCCACTGCCTCGCTGAGCTCCGGATCGCCGGCGCCCAGTTCGGCGAGCTGCTGCTGGTAGTGCAGGTCGATCTCGGTCTCGATCGCGGCGGTGCAGGCCATCGCCGCCTCGGGGCCGATCGCGGCGGTCGCCGCGCCCAGCGCGAAGCCGGCAACGTCCCAGAAGGGCTGCAGCGCCGTCGGGCGCACGCCGCGCCTGGCGATCATCGAATCGAAAAAGGCGCGGTGGCGCTCTTCCTGGCTCGCCATGCCGGCGATCATCCGCGCCATCGGCGTGCGGTCGCCCATCACCGCCAGCTGCCCGGCATAGATGCGCGTCGCGCCATATTCGCCCGCCTGGTCGACGCGGACCATCGAGGAGGTTCCCTCGCGCCGATCGCCGGGCTTCCAGCTCATGCGCGGCGCTTCCGCAGGGCCAGCGCCGCGATGACCGCGGCGCCGGTGAGCGAGAAGATCGCGTTGAACCCGGCCAGGCTGATGCCGAACAGCGTCCATTGCGGCACGTCGCAGCGGATCAGCGGACGGCGCAGCGCATCGTTGAGCATCTCCAGCGGATTGCTGCCATGGACCTGGGCGGTGCAGGCGGTGATGCCCTGCCACCATTTATACTCGACGCCGGCATGGAACACGCCGATGCCGCCGCTGACCGCCACGGCAAGGGCGGCGAGCAGCACCAGCCCGAGCCGGGCCCGGCGATCCTTCACCAGGAAGGCGGAGAGCGCGATCAGGATCGCGACATAATGCGGGTAGCGCTGCCACCAGCACATCTCGCACGGCACCAGCCCGAAGAACTCGGTGGTGTGCGCCCCGCCGACCAGGGCGAGGGGCAGCAGGAGCGCGAGCCAGCGCGCGGCGCAAAGACTGTCGAACCGCATCGCTTACTTGCTCTTCGTCGCGGCGACCTGGGTCTTGGGACCGAGGCGCGAAATGGTCTGCAGGGCGTAGGAAAGCTGGAAGTCGTCCACGCCCTCCTTCTTCAGCTGCTCGGCCGTCTTGGCGAAGCGCGGATCGGTGCGGGCATCGTCCTCGAGCACCGAATCATCGACCTTGTCGTTGTTGATCAGGTGCGCGCGCAAATCCGCCTCGCGGATCGAAGGACGGCTCTTGTAGTCGGGATCGGTGAGCTGCGGGACGAGCAGGTCGGGCTTGATGCCGCCTTCCTGCACCGAGCGGCCCGACGGCGTGTAATAGCGCGCGGTGGTCAGGCGCAGCGCGGCGCGCGCGCCCATCGGCAGGATCGACTGGACCGAACCCTTGCCGAAGCTGCGCACGCCCATGACGAGCGCGCGGTGATGGTCCTGCAGCGCGCCGGCGACGATCTCGGAAGCCGAAGCGGTGCCCGCGTCGATCAGCACCACCACCGGCAGCCCCTTGGCGAGGTCGCCCGGGATGGAATTGATGCCGGGTTCGTTCACATCGGCGTACCAGCGCTCGATATCGGTCTTCTCGCGGCCGCGCTGCGAGACGATCTCGCCATGGCTGAGGAACACGTCCGAGACTTCGATCGCCTGCGACAGGAGCCCGCCGCCATTCTCGCGCAGGTCGACGATATAGCCGAGCGGCTTGTGGCCGAGCTTCTTGTCGATCTCGGCGATCGCCTTGACTGTGTCCGCGCCGGTCTGGGCGGTAAAGGTGTTGATGTTGATGATGCCGACGCCGTCCTTGACGTCCCACTTCACCGGCTTCTGCACGATGATCTCGCGCTTCATCGAGAAGGTGAGCGGCTTGTCGGCGCCCGGGCGGATCACGGTGAGCGTCACCGGCGTGCCCGGCTTGCCGCGCATCTGCTCGATCGCCTCGTCCAGGCTGCCGCCGACGATGAACTTGCCGTCGATATGGGTGATGAAGTCGCCCGACTTCATGCCCGCGCGCGCCGCCGGGGTGTCCTCGGTGGGGGCGACGACCTTCACCGCGCCGTCCTGCTGCGTGACGGTCAGGCCCAGGCCGCCATAATTGCCGTCGGTCTGGATCTTGAGATTGTCGTAGTCGAGCCCGTCGGCAAAGCTGCTGTGCGGATCGAGCGCGGCGAGCATGCCCTGGATCGCGCCCTTCATCAGCGTGGCGTCGTCGACCTTGTCGACATAGTTCGCCTTCACCTGGCTGTAGACTTCCATGAAGGTGTCGAGCTCCTTGAAGCTCGACGTATCGACGCCGGCCATCGCGCCAGAGGCGACGGGAACGAGCGCCAGCGCGCCGACGGCGGCAGTGACCTGAAGGAACGAACGGAGCATCAACAACTACTTTCCGGAAACGCGTTCGAGAAACAATCTAGGACGGGATCGCGGCAATTGCACGGCAGATTCAGCCGAGCAGCCGCGCCAGGTCCATGGGCTCGCCGCGGCGGCGCAGCTCGACGGTGATCCGCGGCGCCTCGCTCGCCGGCGCGCGGCCGATGCGATCGCCCTGGACAACCTGCTGGCCGACCCGGACGGCGATGGCGCCGAGCCCGGTGATCGAGCTGGTCCAGCCATTGCCGTGATCGATGATGACGACGCCGCCATAGTCGCGGAACGGCCCGGCGAAGAGGATGCGGCCGGCGGTGGGGGCGACGGCGTCGGCATTGGCGGCGCAGGCGAGGGTGACGCCGCGGGCGCGCACCCCGGTGGGGGAAAGCTCGCCCATGCCGGTGACCACCGATCCCGCGACCGGCAGGACATAGGGCGCGCCGCCCCGGCGCCCGCTGGCGGCGACGGCGCTGCCGGGGCGCGGCAGCGGGCCGGGCAGGGCGGCGAGATCGGCCTGGATCTCGGCCGCCTCGCCGCTGGTCTCGATCTGGTCGACGATCTCGCGGGCGCGTTCCCCCAGCGCAATCGCGCGGTCCGATTCGACCAGCGCGCTGGAGGCGAGCTGGGCCGATCGGGCGCGGTGCTCCGCCTCGAGCTTCACGAGCCCGATCCGCTCCTGCTCGATCCGTTGCCGGGCATCGCGGAAGCTGTTCACCGCGGCGAGCGCCTGGGCGCGGAGCTGGCGGACGCGGCTCAGCTCGGCGCGGACGTCGCGGGTGCGCGCCTCGACCACGGGCATCACGGTGCCGAGCACGGCGCGGACATGGACCATGTCCGCGGTCGAGCCGGGCTGGACCAGGCCGAGCACCGCGGGCCGGCGTGCCATCGACTGGAGCGCGGCGATCAGGCGCAGGATCGGCCCCTGGCGCTCGGCGACCCGGGTGCGCTGCTCGACGAGCTGGCGGTCGACGATGCCGATTCGCGCGCGGGCGGCGGCGATGTCGGCCTCGGCCGCCTTGATCCGCTCGGCGGCGGCGGCTTCGCGGGCGCGGGCCTGGGCGGCCTGGTTGCTTTCCGCGGCGGCCTGGCGCTCGAGCGCGGCGCTGCGGGCCTGAGCGGCGTTGGACTGGGCGGTCGCGTCGCGCAGCCGGCCCTGCTGCTCGGCCAGGCTCGGCGCCTGCGCCGCGGCGAGGTTGCCGGTGATCAGGATCGCGACCAGGCTGGTGCCGAGGACGAGCGGGCGGAGCATGGGCTCAGCCTTCGCGATGATAGGGGTGATTGGCAAGGATCGAGGTGGCGCGCCACAGCTGCTCGGCGAGCATCGCGCGGGCCATCATGTGCGGCCAGGTCGCGCGGCCGAAGCTGATCAGCAGGTCGGCCTGGGCGCGCTGGGCATCGTCGAAGCCGTCCGCCGCGCCGATCAGGAAGCGCGCCTCGCGCACCCCGTCGTCCCGCCAGGCGCCGAGCCGCTCGGCGATCGCCTTGGATGGCAGGTTCTCGCCCAGCTCGTCGAGCATGACGATCCGGGTGGTACCCGCGATGTCGGGGATCCTGCCGCCGGTGTCCGGCAGCTCGGTGACTTTCGTCGGCCACTGGATGCGCTTCAGATAGCGATCGACCAGCTCCGCCTCGGGGCTGCGGCCGATCTTGCCGCGCGCGACGATGTGTAGCTGCATCGCCCGCGCGGCCCTTTATCCGATCAGGCCTGGCCGGCTTCGCCGAACGACCACATGCGCTCGAGATTGTAGAAGCTGCGCACTTCGGGACGGAACAGGTGGATGATCACGTCGCCCGCGTCGATCAGCACCCAGTCGGCGGTGGGCAGGCCCTCCACGCGCGGGGTGCGGCCGAACTCGGCCTTGATCTTGTCGGCGAGCTTCACCGCCATCGAGGCGACCTGGCGGGTCGAGCGGCCCGAAGCCACGACCATGTAATCGGCGATGCTGCTCTTGCCGGCGAGCGGGATCGAGACCGTCTCGACCGCCTGATCGTCGTCGAGCGATGCCATCACGAGCTGATGCAGCGCCTCGACACCATCCTTGGCATCGGAGGAACGCAGAACATTGGGCGATGTGGCCAAGGGGCCTCCTAGGGTTGCAACTGGTCTGTGTGGTGTCGGGATGGAGACGACGCCTTATCCGATCCCGTCAAAGCTTCACTTTGACCGGTACCCGCATAACGCCGGTGCCAGGCGGGATCGGCGGCCCGAAGGCTCGTCGCCGAAGTAGGATCGGGGCGGAAGCGCAACAGCACGAGGGCCGGCAATCTCCAACGCGTCCAGTTCTTCGCCTGGCCTGCGGGCCACACAGCGCGCCGCAGCCAACCCATTGCAGGACTTGCATGGGCATCGCGATCATATCCCGGACGGGCGATCACCGCAATCGGAACCTGCTCGGCAATGTCCCGCCAGCGCTCCCATTTGTGGAACTGGGCGAGATTGTCGGCCCCCATCAGCCAGATGAAGCGGTGCTGCGGGAACAGCCGGGGCAGCTTGCGCACGGTATCGGCGGTGTAGCGCGTCTTGATCCGCTTCTCGATGTCCGACACCCGGATCGGGGCATGCCGCGCCATCCGCTGGGCCGAGGCCATGCGCGCCTTGAACGGCGCCATGCCGGCCTTGTCCTTCAGCGGGTTGCCCGGCGAGACCAGCCACCACACCTCGTCGAGCCCCAGCGCCCGGATGGCGTGGAGCGAGAGCTTGCGATGGCCGAGATGCGCCGGATTGAACGAGCCGCCGAGCAGGCCGATGCGCTTCATTCGGGAAAGCGCCTCACCACTTCGATCGGCCCGACGATCGCCGCGTTGAAAGCGTCCATCTGTTCCGCCGGAATCCAATATTCGCGGTGGGCGCGCCCGCCGGCTTCCTCGACACGATAATCGGCGAGGAACGCCTGGAGCACTTCGAAGCGCGTGACGAAGCCCGCCCCGCTTTCCGGCACGTTCCAGTTGCGCGCGATCTTCACCGCATAGTCCTCGGTGGTGACCGGGTAGAAGATCGGCTGCTCGGGCAGGCGCGGCGGAAAGGCCGCCATGCCGCTCGCTTCGATAAGGGCCAGCTCGGCGGGGCCGACCGGGCGCCAGAGCGTCACGGTGTCGCTCACGGACGTGCCTGCCCCGTGCCGCGCACCACCCATTTGTACGTCGTCAGTCCCTCGAGCGCGACCGGGCCGCGCGCGTGCAGCCGGCCGGTGGAGATGCCGATCTCCGCGCCCAGCCCGAACTCGCCGCCATCGGCGAACTGGGTCGAGGCGTTCCACACCACGATCGCGCTGTCGACCTGCGCCAGGAACTTCTCGGCCACGGCCTGGTCTGCCGTGACGATCGCGTCGGTATGGTGCGAGCCGTGCGCCGCGATGTGCGTCATCGCATCGTCCACCCCGTCGACCAGCTTCACCGACAGGATCGAATCGAGATATTCGGTGTCCCAGTCCTCGTCGCTCGCCGCCACCGCGCGCGGCTCGAGCGCCAGGATATCCGCTTCGCCGCGCAGTTCGCAGCCGGCATCGGCCAGCGCGGCGAGGATCGGCCTGGGATCGCCAAAGGCGCGGTCGATCAGCAAGGTCTCGGTCGCGCCGCAGATGCCGGTGCGCCGCATCTTGGCGTTGAGCGCCAGGTCGCGCGCCATGTCGGGATCGGCGGCACCGTCGATATAAGTGTGGTTGAGCCCGTCGAGATGGGCGAGCACCGGCACGCGCGCCTCGGCCTGGACGCGGGCAACCAGCCCCTTGCCGCCGCGCGGCACGACCATGTCGATCGCCCCCTCGGCCGTGAGCATCGCGCCGACCGCCGCGCGATCGGTGACCGGAACCAGCTGCACCGCGTCCTCGGGCATGCCGCCCTCGGCCAGGCCGCGGGCGAGCGCGGCGTGGATCGCGCGGTTCGATCGGATCGCTTCCGAACCCCCGCGCAGGATCGCGGCATTGCCCGCCATTGCGCAGAGCGCCCCGGCATCGGCGGTGACGTTGGGCCGGCTCTCATAGATGATGCCGATCACCCCGATCGGCACGCGCACCCGGGTGAGGACCAGGCCGTTGGGCCGCTCGACCCGGTCGAACACGTCGCCGACAGGATCGGCGAGCCCGGCCACGGCTTCGACGCCCGCCGCCATGCTCTCGATCCGCTTGTCGTCGAGCTTCAGCCGGTCGAGCAGCGCGCCGGACAGGCCGTTTGCCTCGGCCGCCGCCATGTCCTCTTCATTGGCGGCCTGGATCGCCGCCGCATCGGCGCGGATCGCGGCGGCGGCGGCCCGCAATGCAGCCGCCTTGGCCGGGGTCGGCATCGCGGCGAGCTTCGTCGAGGCGAGGCGGGCGCGGGCGGCCATTTCGGCGATCAGGTTCTGGGCGTCGGTCATGATTCCGAACCGCTAGCACGTGCAGCATGAAGCTGGTAGCGAATGCGCCATGTCGGGGGAAATCGAAGCAGCCGGGGAACTGGCGACAGGGGCATTGCTCGGCCGCGCGGTCGAGCCGGGGGCAGGCGAAGGTCATGGCGGGGGTCATGGCCTGTGCCTCAATTGCGGGACCGCGCTGGTCGGCTCGCATTGCCATAATTGCGGCCAGTCGGGGCATGTCCACCGCTCGCTCCACGCGATCGGGCACGACATCCTGCACGGCGTCTTCCACTTCGAAGGCAAACTGTGGAACACGCTGCCGATGCTCGCCTGGCGCCCGGGCGAGCTGACCAAGCGCTACATCGCCGGCGAGCGCGCGCGCTTCGTCTCGCCGATGGCGATCTTCCTCTTCTCGGTCTTCGCGATGTTCGCGGTCTTCTCCTGGGTCGGCATCTCGGCGCCGAGCCAGCTCAGCAGCGGCAATCTCAAGCCGGCGGCGGCGATCGACTTCGCGCGGAAGGATGCGCAGGACGATCTGAACAAGGCGCAGAGGAAGCTCGCCAAGGCGACCGACGAAGACGACAAGGCCAGGTATCGCGAGGACATCGCCGATGCCCAGCAGCAGCTTGCGGGGCTCGACAAGGCGGGCAAGGCGCTGGAGGGCGGCCCGGTCGACGTGTCGACGACGGAGGCGCACACCGGCTGGCACGCGCTCGATCACGGCATCGAGAAGTGGCAGAAGAACCCGGCGCTGATGATGTACAAGCTCCAGTCGGCCAGCTACAAATTCTCCTGGCTGCTGATCCCGCTGTCGCTGCCCTTCCTCTGGGCGCTGTTCTTCTGGAAGCGCCAGTACAAGCTCTACGACCACACGATCTTCATCACCTACTCGATCGCGTTCATGTCGCTGTTCTACATCGTGATCGCGGTCGCCGCCGCGATCGGGTTGCGCGGCGGCCCGCTGGGGATGGTGGCGGTGCTGGTGCCCTTCGTCCACATCACCCGCCAGCTGAAACAGGCTTACGACATCGGCTGGTTCTCGGCCTTCATGCGCGCCTGGGTGCTGACCTTCTTCATCAGCTGGATCCTGGTGCTCTTCCTGCTGATCCTGGTCGCGCTGGGGATGTTCGGCTGACCCTTTAATCCTCCCCCGCCAGGGGGAGGTGGCGCGCGCAGCGCGACGGAGGGGGAGGTAAGCGAGCCGATAATTGGTAGCTTACCTCCCCCTCCGCCGCCTTCGGCGGTCCCCCTCCCCCTGGCGGGGGAGGATTTAGGAAGCGAACCCCAGCCGCTCCGCTATTCCCTTCACCTTCTCCGCCCGCCCGGGCGCGAATTTCTCCACCATCGCGCGGTAGCGCGCGAGGATCTCCGCCTCCGCCCGGTCCGGCGATCCGCTGTCGAAGGGCGGGGCAGGGTCATATTCCAGGCTGAGCTGGACGAACTTCGCATGGTCCTCGCCGCGGATCGCCGCAGTCAGCGCCAGCGCGAAGTCGATGCCGGCGGTCACCCCGCCGCCGGTCGCGCGGTTGCGGTCGAACACCACCCGCTCGGCCACCGGCTCGGCGCCGAACCAGGCGAGCTGCTCGCGCGATCCCCAATGGCAGCCGGCGCGATAGCCCTTCAGCAGCCCGGCCGCGCCGAGCAGCAGCGATCCGGTGCACACGCTGGTCACCCAGGTCGCGCCCTCCGCCACCTGGCGCAGCCAGGCCAGCGTCTCGGCATCCTCCATCGCCGCCACCGTGCCGAACCCGCCCGGCACGCAGAGGATGTCGGTCCTCGGCATCTCGGCAAAGGTCGCGGTCGGCAGCAGGTCGAACAGCGCATCGGTGCGCACCGGATCGCGGGTCTTCGCCACCAGGTCGAGCGTGACGTTCCCCATGCGCGACAGCACCTGGGCCGGCCCGGTCAGGTCGAGCTGGGTCACGTCGGGGAACAGCAGGAAGGCGATGTGCAGCGGTTCGGGCATCAGGATCCTCCAAGGGGTGAAGGGGTGCCCAGGCGAACGGCGTCCACGCCCGCGCTTCCCGATGGTGCTCCATCTCGTATCGCCAGTCACGCGGACGGGGGGAATTTACCGTAGCCTTCAAGGACTGTCACGGAACGAAACTTCCGTTGCTGCGTCATTCCGACAACTTCTCGTCATCCCCGCGCAGGCGGGGATCCTAGAGTCACAAAGAGCATCGCTCCGCCACCCTGGATCCCCGCCTGCGCGGGGATGACGGATAAAGGGGCACCGCCAATCCCGCCTCTTGCTTCACAGTCGTGCATCCAATATTAGTTCGTTCGAACGAACAAGATTCGGTGCAATGACCAGCCAGACCCTGATCGACACGGCGATCCAGCAATTCGGCCGCCACGGCTTCGAAGGCGCCAGCACGCGGGAGATCGCGCGCGCCTCGGGCACGGCGATGTCGTCGATCACTTATCATTTCGGCGGCAAGCAGGGGCTCTATCTCGCCGCCGCCGATCACATCGCCGCCAGCGTCAAGGCGATCCAGGGCCCGGCGCTCGAAGCCGCCCGCCAGGTCGCCGAGAACGGCACGCGCGACCAGGCGATCGAGGCGCTGCTCGCGGTGCTCGACGGCTTCGCGCTGATGATGCTCAGCCCGCAGACCGAGGCCTGGGCGCTGTTCATCACCCGCGAGCAGCAGAACCCCACCGAAGCGTTCGACCGACTCTATACCGGAGTGATGCAGGGGGTGGTCGAGGTGTTCGTCGCCGCAGCGGCCCGCATCCGCACCGACCTGCCCGACAGCGAGGTACGCGCCATGGGCATCATGCTGTTCGGCCAATGCCTGGTGCTGCGCGTCTGCCGTGCCGCCGTCACCCGCATCCTGTCCGTCGAGACGATAGACGAACCCACCAGCAAGCTGCTCCGTGCGCGCCTGCGCGCCAACGCCCGCTGCATCCTGTCGGAGATTCCCGCATGAACCGCCGCCGCATCGCGATCCTCGTCGTCATCGTCGTGCTGGGGATCGCCGCGATCGCCACCAGCGGCTTCGGCCTGTTCAAGGCGCGGGACGATGGCGCGCTCGCGCTCAACGGCAATGTCGATATCCGCGAGGTCGATCTCGGCTTCCGGGTGAGCGGCCGCATCGCCGGGATCGCGGTGGAGGAGGGGGCCAAGGTCAAGCAGGGCCAGCTGCTCGCCACGCTCGACGCGGCGACGCTCGACAGCCGCATCGCCCAGGCCGACGCGCGCGTGTCGCAGGCCGAGGCGCAGCTCGCCAAGCTCCGCAACGGCAATCGCGTGCAGGACATCGCCCAGGCCCGTGCCCGGGTCGCCGCCGCCGCCGCGGTCGCCCAGGATGCCGATCGCGACTATGCCCGCCGCCAGCCCCTGGTCGAGCCCGGCGCGATCAGCCGCGATATCTGGGAGCAGACCGTGGCCAGCCGCGACAAGGCGCGGGCGGACCTGCAACAGGCGCAGCAGGCGCTGTCGCTGCTGAACGCCGGCAGCCGCAAGGAGGATATCGATGCCGCCGCGGCCGATGTCCGTTCCGCCATCGCCGCCCGCCAGGGCGCCGCCACCGATCTCGGTGATGCCCGCCTGCTCGCCTCGACCGACGGCACCGTCGTCACTCGCGCCCGGGAGCCCGGTGCGATCGTCCAGCCCGGCGAGACGGTGTTGACCCTGGCGATCCTGCGGCCGCTGCGCGTGCGCGCCTATGTCGCGGAGAGCGATCTCTCGCGGATCAGCCCGGGGATGGACGTGGTGGTCACCGCCGACGGCAACCCGAAGCGCTACAAGGGCAATATCGGCTATATCTCGCCCCGCGCCGAGTTCACGCCCAAGACGGTGGAGACCGAGAACCTCCGCACCGACCTCGTCTACCAGCTGCGTATCATCGTGACCGATCCGGACGATGCGCTCCGCCAGGGCCAGCCGGTGAGCGTCTCGGTGCCGGGTGCCCGCCCGAAGCACAAGGGCTGAGGGGGGTGGCGCCGCATCTTCTCCAGATCCTCCCCCGGAGGGGGAGGGGGACCAGCCGCAGGCTGGTGGAGGGGTATTTTCCACGAGCGATGAAGCCCGAGGCGCGCTACCCCTCCACCACCGGCTGCACCGGCGGTCCCCCTCCCCCTCCGGGGGAGGAAAGGGAGCGCGCATGACCGCCCTCGCCACCACCACCGACCTGGTGAAATGCTTCGACGCCAACCGCGCGCTCGACGGCGTCTCGATGGCGATCGAGCCCGGCCGCATCACCGGACTGGTCGGGCCGGACGGGGCGGGCAAGACCACGCTGATCCGCATCCTCGCCGGACTGATGGCGCCAACTTCCGGGAGTGTTGAAGTTCTGGGCGGCAAGCCCGGGGAAAAGCTCGACGATCTCGGCTACATGCCCCAGCGCTTCGGGCTCTACGAGGATCTCTCGGTCGTCGAGAACCTCCGTCTGTACGCGGAAGTGCGCGGCCTGCCGAGAAGCGAGCAGCAGGCCAGCTTCGACAGGCTCCTCGACTTCACCGATCTCGCCCGCTTCCAGGATCGGCTGGCGGGCAAGCTCTCGGGCGGCATGAAGCAGAAGCTCGGCCTCGCCTGCGCGCTGGTGAAGACGCCGCGGGTGCTGCTGCTCGACGAGCCGGGCGTCGGCGTCGATCCGATCAGCCGCCGCGAACTTTGGAGCATGGTCGGCGACCTCACCGAACAGGGCATCGGCGTGCTCTGGTCCACCGCCTATCTCGACGAGGCGGAGAAGTGCGACACCGTCTACCTCCTCAACCAGGGCCAGCTGCTGTTCGACGGGCCCCCGGCGGAGCTGACCGGCCGCGTCCGCGACCGGGTGATCCGCGTCACCGGCTTCCAGGAGCGGCGCCGCCAGTTCCTCACCCATGCGCTCGATCGCGACGACGTGATCGACGGCACGATCCAGGGCCGCTCGGTCCGCCTGCTCGTCGCCGACGGCAAGCCGGTTCCCGATGCCGCTGGGCTTGCAGCCGGTCCGGACACCGAAGTTGGCACCGCCGATCCGCGCTTCGAGGACGGCTTCATCGAGCGGCTCGGCGGCGGCCCGAAGGGCACCTCCGCGCTGGCGGAACGCTACCGCACCATCCCCGAGACCGAGGAATGCGCGATCGAGGCCAAGGGGCTCACCAAGATATTCGGGGAGTTCACCGCGGCGAAGGACATGAACTTCCGCATCCCGAGGGGACAGATATTCGGACTCCTCGGCCCCAATGGCGCCGGCAAGTCGACCACCTTCAAGATGCTCTGCGGGTTACTTTCGCCCACTTCGGGGACTGGTGCGGTCGCCGGCAAGTCGCTCCGCAAGTCCGCCGCCGCCGCCCGGGCGTCCCTGGGGTACATGGCCCAGAAATTCTCCCTCTATGGCGACCTCTCGGTCCGCCAGAATCTGGATTTCTTCGCAGGGGCTTACGACCTGCCGCGCGACAAGGCGAAGCGCGCGATCGAGGCGATGATCGAGATCTTCGAGCTGGGCGACAAGGTCGACGTCAACGCCGGCACGCTCCCGCTCGGCTTCAAGCAGCGCCTCGCGCTGGCCTGCGCGGTGATGCACGAGCCCCCCGTGCTGTTCCTCGACGAGCCCACCTCGGGCGTCGATCCGGTGACGCGGCGGGAATTCTGGATGCACATCAACGGCTTGGTCGAGAAGGGCGTGACCGTGCTGGTCACCACCCATTTCATGGACGAAGCCGAATATTGCGACCGCGCGACCCTGATCTACCGCGCCGAGCAGATCGCCACCGGCACCCCCGACGAGCTCAAGGCCGAGGCCGCCCGCCTTACCCGCACCGAGGACCCGACGATGGAGGACGCCTTCATCGCCCTGATCGAGGAATTCGACCGCAAGCGCGAGGCGCGGGAGGCTGCATGACTTTCCGCTTCGATCTCAGGCGGTTGGCTGCCCTGGTCCGCAAGGAGGCGGCGCAGATCCTGCGCGATCCCTCGACCTTCCTCATCGCCTTCGTGCTGCCGATGATCCTGCTCTTCCTGTTCGGCTATGCGGTGTCGCTCGACAGTACGCGCACCCGGGTCGGCCTCGTCCTCGAGGACAGCAGCGCGCCCGCGCTGCGCCTCGCCCAGGCCTATCGCAGCTCGCGCTATTTCGAAGTCACCGAGGCCCGCACCGTGGCCGAGGTGCGCGACAAGCTGGTCGATGGCGCGCTGCGCGCGCTGATCGTCATCCCCCAGGATTTCGGGGCGGGGATCAAGCGCGGGAAGATGCCGCCGATCCAGATCGTAACCGACGGCTCGCAGCCCAACACCGCCAATTTCGCCGCGGCGTATGGGGAGGGCGTCCGCGCCAGCTGGGCCGCCGCCGAGGGGCTGGAGCGCAATCCCGGCGCGCGCGAGCCCCCCGTCACCATCTCGGCGCGCTATTGGTACAATCCGGAGCTCAAGAGCCGCTTCTTCCTCGTCCCCGGATCGATCGCCAACGTCATGACCATGGTCGGCACGCTGCTGACCGCGCTCGTCGTCGCCCGCGAATGGGAGCGCGGCACGATGGAGGCGATGATGGCCACGCCGATCTCGATGGCCGAGTTCATCGCCTCCAAGGTCATCCCCTATTTCATCCTCGCCCAGGCCTCGATGACGCTCTGCGCGGTGATCGGGATATGGATATTCGGGGTGCCGTTCAGGGGCTCGATCTTCGCGCTCTACGCCATCTCCTCGGCGTTCCTGATGCCCGCGCTCGGCCTCGGGCTGTTCATCTCGGCGGCGACCAAGAACCAGTTCGTCGCGAGCCAGGTCGCCTTGCTCTCGGCCTTCCTGCCGACCTTCCTGCTCTCGGGCTTCATCTTCGAGATCGGCTCGATGCCCTGGCCGATCCAGGCGCTCACCTATATCGTACCGGCGCGCTACCTGATCCCCAGCCTCGAGACCGTGTTCCTGGCCGGCGACCAATGGGGCCTGCTGCTCCCCAATATCGGCATCATGCTGGTCTTCGGCATGGTCTTCTTCACGCTGTCCTTCCGCGTCACCCGCCGGAGCCTCGACTGATGCGCAGGTTGTGGGCGATGATCGTCAAGGAGATGTGGGCGGTGCTGCGCGATCCGCAGGCGCGGCTGGTGCTGTTCGTGCCGCCGCTGATGCAGCTGTTCATCTTCACCTATGCGACCACGCTCGACGTCAAGAATGTCGATATCGGCATCCTCGATCGCAGCTCGGGCGCGCATTCGGTCGAGCTGGTCCAGCGCCTCGCCGGCAGCCCCAATTTCCGCCGGATAGAACGGCTCCAGACGCCGAAGGCGCTCAAGTCCGCGATCGACAACCAGAAGGTGATCGCTGCTTTGGTGATCGACGAGGATTTCGACCGGCAGCTGGCGCGCGGCGAAAGCGCGACGATCGGGCTGGTGCTCGATGGCCGTCGTTCCAACGCCGCGCAGATCGTGGCGGGCTATGTCACCAACATCGTCGGCGGCATGGGTGCCGAGCTGGCCCCGGCACAGATACGCGGGGCAGCGGGCGGCAGCGTGGTGACCAACTGGTACAACCCCTCGCTCGACTATATCTGGTTCACGCTCCCCTCGCTGGTCGCGATCATCACCTCGGTCGCCGGCCTCGCCATCACCTCGCAATCGGTGGCGCGCGAGCGCGAGCTGGGCACGTTCGACCAGCTGATGGTCTCCCCCTTGCGGGTGCACGAGATCCTGATCGGCAAGATGGTCCCGCCCTTCATCATCGGGATGATCAACGGCAGCGTCTATCTGGTGGTGGCGCCGCTCGTCTTCGGCGTGCCCTTCACCGGATCGCTGCTGCTCTTCTGGCTGTCGCTCGGCATGTACCTGCTCGCGCTGATCGGGCTCGGCATGCTGGTCTCCGCCGCCTCGCAGACCCAGCAGCAGGCGTTCCTTGGCGTGTTCCTCGTCACCACCCCGCTGATCCTGCTATCCGGCTATGCCAGCCCGATCGACAACATGCCGGACTGGCTGCAGACGATCACCTATCTCGATCCCGCCCGCTATTTCCTCGTCATCGTCCAGGGGCTGTTCCTCAAGGCGATGCCCGCGGCAGCGGTGTTCCACCAGCTCTGGCCGCTCGCGCTGATCGCCTGCGTGACGCTCTCCGCCTCGGCCTGGCTCTTCCGTGCGCGCATGGAGTAACCGATGATCCGCTCGCTCCCTTTGTTCCTGCTCCTCGCGGCCTGCGCGGTCGGGCCGGACTATCATCCGCCCGAGACGAAGGCGGCGCCGGACTGGGTCGCGGCCGGCGCCCCCGGCGACGTCGATCTCAAATGGTGGGACCGGTTCGGGGATCCGCAGCTCTCCGCCCTCGTCCAGCGCGCGGTGGCGTCGAGCCCCGACCTGCGCGAGGCCCGGGCCCGGCTGGCCGAGGCGCGCGCCAATCGCGAGGCGATCGCCGGCGGCCGCCTGCCCAGCGTCACCGCCAAGGCATCGGCCACCGAGAATGTGTTGAGCAACAATGGCCAGCTGCCGCTCGGCAGCATCCCCTTTCCGGGCTTCTCGCGCGATTTCCCGCTGTTCGACCTTGGCTTCGACGCCAGCTGGGAAGTCGATCTCTGGGGCCGCCGCACCCGCCAGATGCAGGGCGCCACCGCGCGCGAGGAAAGCGCCGAATATGCCCGGCGAGACGTGATGCTGACACTGATCGCCGAAGTGGTACGCAGCTACATGGACCTGCGCGCCGCCCAGGCGGACGCCGCCACCGCCGAAGCGCAGGCCGGCTCCGATACCGAGCTGGCCCGGCTCACCCGGCTGCGCTTCGATCATGGCGAGGCGTCGCGGCTCGATCTCGACCGCGCCGATGCGGCAGCTAAAGCGAGTGCCTCGGCAGTGCCGGGTGCCCGGGCCCAGGCGAGTGCCGCGTCCTACCGGATCGCCACTTTGGTCGGCGTGGCGCCCGAGCAGGTCGTGCCCGAGCTGCAGGCAGCGGCACCCCTGCCGGCCAGCCCCGATGCGATCCTGGTCGGGCTGCGCTCCGACCTGCTCGAGCGTCGCCCCGACGTCCGCAGGGCCGAGCGCGAGCTTGCCGCCGCCAGCGCCGATATCGGCGTCGCCACCGCCGATCTCTTCCCGCGCTTCAGCCTGCTCGGCAGCATCGGCCAGCAGGCGCGCAAGCCCGGGGACCTGGCCTCGGGCGACTCCTTCCGCCTCCAGATCGGGCCGAGCTTCTCCTGGCCGATCTTCCAGGGCGGCACGATCCGCGCCCAGATCCGCGCCGCCGATGCCCGCGCCGATGCCGCCGCGGCGCGCTACGAAAAAGCGGTGGTCGGCGCGCTGTCGGACAGCGAGGCGGCGATCAACCGCTTCCTCAACGCCCGTGCCGCCGCCGAGGACGCGGCGGCATCGCTCCAGCGGGAGCAAAGCGCCTTCGCGCTCGCCCGGCAGCGCGCGGATCGCGGCGAGGACGACCGGCTCACGCTCGAGCGTGCCCGCCAGTCGCTGCTCGCCGCCACCCGCCGCGACCAGCAGGCGCGTGCCGCCAAGGCACAGGCGGCGACCGCGCTCTACAAGGCGCTGGGCGGCGGCTGGAGCTGAGTTTCGCCCAGGAATCTTGCAATGTAGGATTTCGCCTGCTCCAAACTGGCGGATGCAGGCCGGCTTCCCTCATCCTGTCTATCGCACGCGCCCCGCGCAGCGGCGCGGGTGGGGGAAACCGGGGCGGCGTAGCATCAACTTCGTAAACTTCCGCGCCTCGCAGAAGGCCCGACTCGGCTTGCTATGCGATCGGCACGCGGATCTCGAAGCTGGTCCCCCGCTCCGATGGCACCAGCGCGATCGTCCCGCCATGCGAGGCGAGCAGCGAGCGCGCGATCGGCAGGCCGAGCCCGGTGCCGCCGGCGGCGCGGCGGCTGGTGAAGAAGGGCTCGAAGATGCGCGCCCGGTCCGCCTCGGGAATGCCGGGGCCGTTATCGGCGATGCGGAGCCCGAGCGTGCCCTCTTCCGGGGTGGCGGCCATGGTCACCTCCGTCGCCCCGGCCTGGCGGCTGTTCTCGACCAGGCTCTCGACGATCGCCTCCAGCATCGCCGCCGGCATCGCGGCGCGGGGCAGGGTGTCGGGCAGGTCGAGCGCGATCGCCAGCCCGCGGTCGGCCCAGGCATCGGCGAGCCTGCGCACGACCAGTTCGACATCGCTCGCCGCGCCCGCATCGGCCTCGGCCATGTCGGCCCGCGCCAGCTCCAGCAGCCGGGTGACGAGCTGGGCCAGCCGATCGGCATCGGCGCCGGCATTGGCGAGGAAGCGGCGGCGGTCTGCGTCGCTCATCCCGGCATGATGGTCCTCGAGCAGCTCGATCGCGCCGCGGATGCCGGCAAGCGGGGTCTTGAACTCGTGGCTCACCGCATGGGCGAAGTCGCGCAGGTAGCGCGATCGCCGGTCGATCGCATCGGCCATGGTGGCGAAATCGGCATAGAGCGCCTGGATCTCGATCGCGGCGGTGGGCGGCACCTCGGGCACCGCGCCCCCGCCGCCGCGCGCCACGTCGCGGGTCGCCTGGCTCAGCATCTCGATGGGCCGGGCGATACCGCGCGAGAGCAGGCCGCTCAGCACCACCAAAGTGGCGAAGATCGCGCCGATGCCGAACAGGATCTTGCCGCGATCCTCATAGAGTCCGCGGAACAGCGCGCGGGGCGAGCGCGACAGCAGCAGCACCGCCACCACCTTGTGGTTCACCACCACCGGTCGGGCATGGTGGATGCGCAGGCCCGAGGCGCGGCTCAGCCATTCGAAGGCATATTCGGGATGATAGTCGCCGCGGCGGCGCAGCACCGTCTCGGGCCGCCCGGCCCGCGCCGCGGCCAGTTCGGGGAGCCCTGCCAGGCTCCTGCCCTGGTTCTTGCCGATCAGGATGCGACCATCGGGCGCGAGCAACAGGATCGAGGCGAGCGTGGCGTCCGATGTCGCGTTCACCACCGGGGCGAGACGGGCCGCGGCTGCCTGGACATCGGGTGCCGGGCTGCCGGACAGGGGAAGGGGCTCGGGGCGCTCGGGCAGCGGCCTGGTGCCGAGGTCGATGGTCGAGAGCGGGCCGCCGGCAATGCCATTCGATATGCGCGGGGTGAGCTCGGGCCCGGTCGAGCCCAGCCATTCGGCGCTGGCCATGGCCGCGAGCGCCGTGCCCTGGGCGATCAGCTCGGCCTCGGTCTGGCGGACCAGGGTATTCTCATAGACGCGCAGGAACAGCGCGCCGACCCCGGGCAGGGCGGCCACGAACACGAAGGTGACGAGCAGGATCGTCCGCAGCCGCAGCCGTGGCCAGTAGCGGCGGACCGGCGCCTTGATCGCCTCGATCAGCCTTCCGAACATGCGCCGATACGATAGCCGATGCCGGCCCGCGTCTCGATCAGGTCCTGCGCGCCCGCCTGGCCGAACTTGGCGCGCAGGTTGCGGACATGGCTGTCGATCGTCCGGTCGGTGAGCGCGAAGCCGGGACCGCGCAGCCGATCGATCAGCGCATCGCGGCTGAACACCTTGGAGGGCATGGCGGCGAGGGTGCGCAGGATGCCGAACTCGGTAACGGTGAGCGGCACCGCCGTGCCGGCCCAGCGCGCCTCCCAGCTCTCGGGATCGAGGCTGAGGCGGCCGTGGCGGATTGCGGTGCCGGCGCGATCGACATCGGGGGCATGGGCGGCGGTCCGGCGCAGCACCGCCATCACCCGCGCCACCACTTCGCGGGGGGAGAAGGGCTTGGTGACATAGTCGTCGGCGCCCAGCTCGATGCCGATGATCCGGTCGATCTCGTCGTCGCGCGACGAAAGGAACAGGATCGGCAGCCCGCCCTCGGCACGCAGCCGCCGGCAGACCTCGAGCCCGTCCATCCGCGGCATGTTGATGTCGAGCACGATCAGGTCGGGCGCCCGGGTCTCGGCGATCTTCAGCGCCTCCTCGCCGTCGGCCGCCTCGATCGTCTCGAGCCCGGCCTTGGCGAGGGCGAAGACGAGCAGCTGGCGGATGTGCGGATCGTCATCGGCGACGAGGATGGTGCGGGGCATGGGGCATTGGATCATCGCGAGGGTGTTCCGGTCAACGGCGGAGTGGTGGTGGCGACGGCATTGGCAACCGGATCGCTCTCGGAGGTGACGCTGGGCGCGGGCTCGGGGGCGGGGTCGTCGCGGATCCAGCCGTCGCATTCGCGGTGCGTCCCCGGCCAGGTCGCGGCAGGGGACGGTGGATTGGCGCCGAGCAGCCGGCGCGCGGTGTCGAGCCGGCGCTGGTTGCGCCAGGTCCAGCTGCGCCAGTCGGTCTGGTGATAGGTCAGCGTCTCCATTGCCTCGGCGCGCACATAGCGGACGCGGTCGCGGAATTTGGGCGGCAGCGGCCTGCGTTCGAGTTCGATCAGCGAGAGCAGCGAGGAGGGGCCGGTCCAGGACAGGTAGCACAGGTCGAGCTCGACGCCGCGCCCGCCCACCTCGCGGGCATGGCGGACGTTCCAGGCAGCGGCGCTCGCGTCGAGGTCGACGACGCTCGCCGCGCCCAGCGCCAGCGTGGCCATCAGTGCATTGGCGTTGATCAGCCAGGCGGCGCTGCGTCCCGCCAGCATCCGCCAGCAGATCAGCACCAGCCCGATCGCCACCAGCCCCATCCAGGCGAGCGCCGCGATGCGGAAGCCGGTGAGCGAATAGGCTTCGACATAGTCGAGCGTGCGCAGGATCGAGGAGGCGACGAGCAGCAGGTTCTGGGCGACCCACAGCACCACCAGCCGGCGGATCGCCGGATTGGCGGCGCTGGCCGATCCGGGCTTGAGCGCGACGAGCACGAACAGGCCGGCGAGCAAGGCGGTGGCGATCAGCGGATAGGCGCCGCGATGGGCATAGTCGGCCAGGGTCATACCCTGGGGCAGCGGGGCGCCGCTCCACAGGAAGGCGAGGTCGAGTCCGTTCTGCAGCGCGAACACCGCGTTGAACAGGATCAGCGAGAGCAGCAGCGTCGCCCGGGGCAGGCCCGGCAGCTCGATATCGGCGCTGGGCACCCTGGCGACGATCCGCGTGGCCCAGCGCGACGGGCGCAGGCTCGGCCACACCACGAGCAGCACCAGGATCCAGAAGATCGCGCTGAGCGGCGAAGGCAGGCTGACCTGGGTAAGCCCCCGGGCGATCAGCGGATTGGCGCTGGCGAACAGCGCGAGGAACAGGCCGGTCATCGCCAGCGGCAGGGTGAGCAGCGCCGCGAGCCCTGCCGGACTCGGCCGTCCCCGCCGCGGCCGGGCGCGGAACAGGCGGATGCCGTCGAGAAGCGGGGCGAGCGGGCCGGTACCCGCATGGGCGAGAAGCCTCAGGCTCCAGCGCCAGGCATCGTCGAACCGGCCGATCCGCGGCATCAGTGCCGCGATCGACAGCGCGCTCCAGAACAGCACCCAGCCGAGCATGCCCGGGGCATGTGCCAGTACCCCGGCAAAGCCGGTCGCGACGGCCAGTGCGATCAGACTGGGCCGCCGGCGCAGCGCCGGGCGGCTGAGCAGCAATACCAGGATCCAGCCGAGCGCGAGCGCGCCGATCCACGAGCCGATCGTCGTGCCCAGGAACAGCTGGTCGGCGGCGGCGATCAGCGCGATCGCGGCGGGTAGCTTGACAAGAAAACTGTAGCGGGTGCGGGCCATGCGGGTCTCCCAGGTTCGGGAGCTTCCATGGCGGCCGGCTGTCCAGCGCCGGCGGCGCGGCACGAGGAGAAGCCGTGCAGAATCGGTGCAGGCGCTAGGCGACCAGCGCCGAAAGCTCCGATCGCTGGCGTCCGCCGATCCAGGTCGCGCTGACCTGCCCTGCATCGTCGAGCAGCACCAGGTCGGCGGCGAGGCCCGCGGCGATGCGGCCATGCGACTCGGCCAGCCCCATCAGTGCTGCCGGGTTGGCGCTCGCCATCTGCACGGCGGTCGCCAGGTCGAGGCCGAGCATCGACACTGCGTTGCGCACCGCCGCCGCCATGTCGAGATGCGAGCCGGCCAGCGTGCCGTCTGCGCTTCGGCATACGCCGTCCCGCACCGTGATGCGGCGGCCCTGGAGCAGGAAGCTGCTCGCATTCGCGCCGACCGAGGGCATGGCGTCGGTGACCAGCATGAAGCCGCTAGCCGGCTTGCAGCGCAGCGCCAGGCGCAAGGTGTCGGGGCTCACGTGATGGCCGTCGACGATCAGCCCGCAGACCAGCTCGTCGCTGTCCAGGCTCGCGCCGACCATGCCCGGCTCGCGCGAGCCGAGCGGCGACATCGCGTTGAACAGGTGCGTCACCCCGCGCATGCCCGCCGCGACCGCCGCCTTGGCCTGGGCGTGGCTCGCATTGCTGTGTCCGGCCGCGACGGTGATTCCGGCCGTGACCAGCGTTTCGATCTGGGCGGTCGAGACTCGCTCCGGCGCCAGCGTGACCAGCGTGCGGCCGCGCTTCAGGCCCGTCAGCACCGCCATGCCCTCGGCATCGAGCGGGCGGATCTTCTCGCCCGAATGGATGCCCTTGCGCTCGATGTTGAGGAACGGACCCTCGATATGGATGCCGAGCACGCCGGGCACCCCCGCTTCGATCGCGGCATCCACCGCCGCCACCGCGCGGCGAATCACGTCCAGATCGTCGCTGATCAGCGTCGGCAGGAAGCCGGTGGTGCCGAAGCGGCGATGCGCGGCGCCGATCGCGGCGATGCCCTCGACCGTCGGCGAATCGTTGAACAGAACCCCGCCGCCGCCATTCACCTGGGTATCGATGAAGCCCGGGACGAGCGCGCCGAACAGGCGCTGCCGGTCGACATGCGCGGGCAGCGCATCGGCCGGCACCACACCGGCGATTCGCGCGTCCTCGATCAGTATCGCGACATTCTCACGCAGCGCCCCGTGGATCAGCGCGCGATCGGGAATCAGCCCCCGCATCGGATCGTTTCTGCCCCTCCTTGCCCCGTTGGTCCGGCCGTTACCGGATGCGGCATTAGTACCAATAACATACCATATGCCAGCAGAAAATTGCACAGGTCTGTAACCTGAGTGTAAAAATGTGTCTTGACGCCTATCCCACTCTAAGGAATGGTACAGGTATTGGTATGCGACTGGTCTGCCGGCGACGTACCACAACAAATTATAAGCAAGTTCAGAATCCATTCTGACCAAGGGGATGAGACATGGGGATCCGGGGATTTCTTATCGGCACGGCCAGCGCCATGGCGCTGCTCACCGGCGCCGCGCATGCACAGACCAGCGACACCACTGCCCAACCTGCCGATGAAGGCGAGATCGTCGTCACCGGCTTCCGCGCCTCGCTCGCGCAGTCGATCGATGCCAAGCGCAAGGCCGACGCGATCATCGACTCGGTTTCGTCCGAGGATGTCGGCAAGTTCCCCAACACCAACGTCGCCGAAGCGCTGACGCTGGTTCCGGGCGTCACCGTCGACCGCCAGTTCGGCCAGGGCGAGAAGGTCTCGATCCTCGGCACCGATCCGGCGCTGAACCGCACCCTGCTCAACGGCCAGACCGTGGCCTCGGCCGACTGGTTCATCCTCGATTCGCCGGGCCGCACCTTCAACTACGCGCTGCTCGCGCCGCAGCTGGTCAACCGCGTCGACGTCTACAAGTCGCCCGAGCCGCGGATCGACGAAGGCTCGGTGGGCGGCACCGTCAACGTGCTCACCCGCAAGCCGCTCGAGCTCAAGCCCTTCGTGGTCGCCGGCTCGCTCGGCTATCTCTACAATGACCGCTCGGAAAAGGGCGACGTCCAGGGCTCGGCGCTGGTCAGCTGGCACAATGCGAGCAAGACCTTCGGCGTCCTCGCCTCGTTCCAGCGCACCAAGGACCGGCTGCGCCGTGACGGTCTCGAGGCCTATGGCACGATCAACGCGAATTTCTGGAACGGCGCCAACGACGCGCTGACCAGCTCGCTCCCGCAGAGCATGATCCCGGTCAATCCGGATCCGACCAAGCAGGTCACCGGCACCGGCCAGTGCACCGGCACCTGCGCCACCACCCTGCTCGCCAATCCGAACGCCAAGTTCCCGAACGCGTTCGGCACTTCCTATTTCGAGCAGGGCCGCGAGCGCCTGACCTATTCGGCCACCGCCCAGTGGAAGCCGGTCGACCAGCTGACGATCACCGCCGACTGGCTGCGCATCGACGCGACCTACGACAATCTCAACCAGTCGATGTACGCCTTCCCGGGCAACACCTGGAACAGCGCGGGCCGCCTGACCGGGCTCAACGTGCAGGACGGCATCGTCAAGTCGGCGACCTTCAACAACGCGCTCTCGGTGCTCGATGCGCAGTACCGTGTCGCCGAGATGCACTCGCAGACCTTCCACGGCCAGATCGGCTGGGACGATGTGCACTGGGACCTGAACGTCGAGGGCGGCGTGTCCGATGCGGACGGCGGCACCAAGAAGCAGGTGTTCCTCGAATTCCTCAACTGGGCGAACTACACCGTCGACATCAGCGGCGCGCCCGACAAGCCCGGCACGATCAGCTACACCAGCAACGTGCTCGGCAACCCGGCCGCCTTCGCCACCGATCCGGGCTGGAGCGGCAACCTGGTCAACAAGCCGACCACCGACAAGGAACGCTATGGCCAGGTCGATTTCGGCCTGAAGTTCGACGGCGTGCTCAAGCGCATCCAGCTCGGCTACAAGTATCGCAAGCACGAAACCGCCCAGGAATATGAAGGCATCGCGCTGACCGGCCTGGCCGTGCCGGCGAGCAACTTCGACACCCGCACCGTCAAGGACAATTACCTGTCCGGCTTCGACGGCATCAACGACCAGATGGCCGGCCGCTTCATCATCAACGGCGATTCGATGGTGAACTATGTCCAGGGCCGTCCGGGCCTGCCGACCCCGTCCAAGTTCGCGGCGTCGGAATTCACCGCCGGCAACTGGGACATCAACGAGCAGATCCACGCCTTCTACGCCCAGGCGAACTTCGACGCCGGCGGCTTCCGCGGCAATTTCGGCGTGCGCTACGTCCACACCAGCACCGACAGCGCGGGCTATGTCTGCAAGCCGGGCGCGACCTGCAGCGCCCAGGCCGACTGGGTGTGGCAGACGACCAAGTCGAGCTACGACAATGTCCTGCCGAGCGTGAACATCATCGCCGATGTGAAGAAGGACCTGATCTTCCGCTTCGCCGCGGCGCAGGTGATCGCCCGCCCGAACTATGCCGACATGACCAACTATTTCTGGCTGTCGGACCAGATCGGCACCGGCGGCGGCGGCAATCCCGACCTGAAGCCCTACAAGTCGAACAACTTCAACGCGTCGCTCGAATGGTATCTGGCGCCGCGGGCGATCCTGTCGGGCGAGGTGTTCTACAAGGACATCAGCAACTACATCCTCCAGCAGACCGCGCCGGAGCAGCACTTCAATTCGTCGCGCAACGCAGTGACGACCTATCAGATCGCCCGGCCGTTCAACGCCGGCTCGGCCGAGGTGAAGGGCTTCGCCATCGCCTATCAGCAGAGCCTGCCCTTCGGCCTCGGCATCCTCGCCAACTATACCTACTCGGATGGCAAGGCGAGCACCGGCGGCGACCTGCCCTACAACTCGCGGCACCAGGCGAGCCTGAGCCCGTTCTTCGAGACCGGCCCGATCGCCCTGCGCGCGACCTATACCTGGCGCTCGAAATACTTCACCGGCATCGACCGCGGCGACCAGATGTACGTCCGCGACGCCGCCAATGTGGACGTCTCGGCGACGTACAACATCACCAAGGAAATCGGGCTGACCGTCTCGGGCATGAACCTGACCGACAGCCAGTATTATGCTTATGCCAATACGCAGGCGCTGCCGCGCGGCGTGTACAAGAACGGCCGCAAGCTGCTCGCGACCATCAATGTGAACTTCTGATCTCCAGCCTGGTGTAGTGCACTGGGGCGGCGGCGGGGCGAGCGATCGCACCACCGCCGCCCCTCTTCTTTCCGGGCTAGGAGATGGGGTCCTCGGGGGCGGGTTCTGCCTGGGGCGTCACGGGTGCCGCGTCCTCGGGTTCGGCCCAGGATCCCTTCTGCGCGGGGATCACCGACACCGGCTCGGACAGGGCGGCCGGTTCCTCTGCTTGTATCGGTTCCGGATCGATCAGAGCCGCGGGCCGATAGTCGACGGGTTCCGGGGAGCGGGGAACGGGCATCGCCGGTGGCGGCGCCGGGTTCTCGGGATAGAGAGCCGTCGGTGCGGTACGGCTGACCGGATAATAGCCGGCGCTGTCCGCGGTCGTCGCCATATCATAGGTCGCCGGCGGCCTTTGCTTGTAGAAGTCGAACGCGCCGGTCCGGGTGTAATTGGCCAGCCCCATGCCGGCCAGCCCGCCGCCGATCAGCGCTACGCCGGCACAGACCAGCATCCCCTTGTGCAAAGCAGTCGCCATATGCGCCTCCGAAGCGCTGAACCCGTGGCGGCGGTCTGCTGTTCCAAGGCACCGTCGAGTCGAACTTGCTCCCGCTTTCCCACAGGCGTAGCGCTGCCGCATGACCGACTCCTCCAAGCCGCTCGACTATGTCGAGGCCCATCTCGACGACAGCCTCGACCGTCTCTTCGCGCTGATGCGCGTGCCTTCGGTTTCGACCGATCCCGCCTATGCCGAACAATGCCAGCATGCCGCGCAACTCCTCTGCGACGAGTTGAACGCGCTGGGCTTTACTGCCCGCGTCGCGCCGACGCCCGGCCATCCGATGGTCGTCGCGCATCACGACGGTGATGGTCCACACGTCCTGTTCTACGGCCATTACGACGTGCAGCCGGTCGATCCGCTCGAACTGTGGAAGCGCGATCCGTTCGATCCGGTGATCGAGACGCGCGGCGACGGCGCGAAGCAGATCGTCGGCCGCGGCGCCTCGGACGACAAGGGCCAGCTGCGCACCTTCGTCGAGGCATGCCGCGCCTGGAAGGAAACCGAGGGCCGCCTGCCGTGCAAGGTCACCATCCTGTTCGAGGGCGAGGAAGAGTCCGGTTCGAAGAGCCTGGAGCCCTTCCTCCACGCCAATGCCGAGGAGCTGAAGGCCGATTTCGCGCTGATCTGCGACACGCTGATGTGGGACACCGAGACGCCGGGCCTCACCATCGGCCTGCGCGGCATGGCGGCCGGCCAGGTGACGGTCCGCGCGGCGTCGCGCGATCTCCACTCCGGCCTCTATGGGGGCGCGGCGCGCAATCCGATCCAGCTGCTCTGCACGATCCTCGGCGAGATGAAGGATGCCGATGGCCGGGTGACGCTCGACGGCTTCTATGACGGCGTGCCCGAGCTCGACCCCGCGGTGCGCGCGAGCTGGGACGCGCTGGGCTTCGACGCGGGCGAGTTCCTCGGCGAGATCGGCCTGAGCGTGCCGGCCGGCGAGAAAGGCCATGACGTGCTGGAGCAGATCTGGTCGCGCCCCACCGCCGAGGTCAACGGCATCTGGGGCGGCTATACCGGCGAAGGCTTCAAGACGGTGATCCCGGCCGAAGCGCACGCCAAGGTAAGCTTCCGCCTTACCGGCAACCAGGACCCGACCCGGGTCTGGGCGTCGTTCGAGGACCATGTCCGTTCGCGCCTGCCTGCCGATTGCTCGGTCGAGTTCACCGGCCGCGGTCCGGGCAGCCCGGCGGTCACCGTCTCCAGCGACAGCCCGCCGCTGGAAGCCACCCGCGCGGCGCTCGATGCCGAATGGGGCAAGGCGGCACTGATCGGCTGCGGCGGCGGCATCCCCGTCGTCACCTCGATCTCGAAGATCCTCGGCATGGACACGGTGCTGGTCGGCTTCGCTCTGACCGATGACAATATCCATTCGCCGAACGAGAAATACGACCTGAAGAGCTTCCACAAGGGCATCCGCTCCTGGGTCCGCATCCTCGAGAAGATCGGCGAGATGGCGAAGGTCCCGGCCTGATCGCACTGGCCCGAATCGGCCATCTCGGCTAGGTTCGGGCCATGCGGACAGGGGCTCACATCATCGCAGCTTTGATCGGTTGCGCGGCGTTGGCGGCGTGCAACCAGGGGCCCGTGAAGCCGGTGCAGAAGGCTCAGGCGAGCGAAGTCCAGCCCGTCGCCGCCACGCCGAAGCCCGCCAGCCCCGCCGGTCCGCTCCAGGCCTGGCTGGTCGGCAGCTGGTCGTTCGAGAACAGTTGCGCCAGCGACTTCATCGCGCACTATGCCGCCGACGGCGCGCTCGACAATAGCGGCGAAACCGGCAGCTGGGCGCTGGCCGGCGACACCGTCACCGAGACGATCCGCGAGCGCTATGACAGCGCCGCCGACGGCACCGACAAGGTCAACCCGCCCGAGACGCGCAGCTACACGATCGCGCAGATCGACAAGGATCACGGCACGATCACCTATCAGGGCCGCAAGGTGCCGATGCTGCGCTGTTGACGGCGCGGGCGCAGCGGCCGATAGCGGGGGCATGGTTCCCCTTTCGTTCGCTGGCCATGACCTGATGGCGCTGCCCGAGGGCGCGCTCTACTGGCCGGCGCGCGCGGCGCTGCTCGTCGCGGACCTGCATTTCGAGAAGGGCAGCTGGTTCGCCCAGCGTGGCCAGATGCTGCCGCCCTATGATTCGATCGCGACGCTGCAGGCGGTGGCGGCGCTGGCCGAGCGCACCCGGGCGCGCGAACTTTGGTGCCTGGGCGACAGCTTCCACGATTCCGAAGGCTGCGAACGGCTGCCCGCCGATGCCCGGGCGCTGCTCGCGGAGCTGACCACAAGGCTCGACTGGCGCTGGGTCACCGGCAATCACGACAGCCTGCTGGTCGATCATTGTGGCGGCACGATCCTGGAAGAGGCCGAAGTCGACGGGCTGGTGCTGCGCCACGAGGCCGAACCCGGCGATCCCCGTCCGGAGCTTTCGGGCCATTTCCATCCCAAGCTCCGCCTGCGCGTGCGCGGGCGTCAGGTCGCGCGGCGCTGCTTCGTGGCGTCGGCGACCAAGCTGATCCTGCCGGCGTTCGGCGCGCTCACCGGCGGGCTCGACGCGCATCACCCGGAGATCGTCCGCGCCGTGGGCGGCAAGGCCCAGGCGCTGGTCGCGCTCGAGGATCGGCTGCTGCGCTTCCCGCTCGCCGCCTGATCCGGCTTGCAATGTAGGATTTCGTCGGCTTGGCTGGGGCGGTCGTGCCGCGTGGTCCGGCCGCTCTTTGACTCTGTTGGAAAAATAGGACCTCGCTGGCGTAATAATATTACGCGGCGTCGTGTTCCGAAACCTTCGACGTGTACGATGTTCGCGATCTTTGGCGCGGCTAGTTCGCTTCGCGGCCCTTTTCGAAATCCGCGCATTCCACCGGGCCCTGGCCGATCACCGCGCATTTGGCGTCGCCCAGCACGCGCACCACGCCGCTGGAAGTCGTGCTGATCCTGGCGTTGTAGCGCACGGTCATCGCCAGCTCGCCACTGCTCCCGGAGACGAGTTGCGCGTCGGCGGTGGTGAGGGCCGCGGCGTCGAGGCTGCTCGATCCATAGAGCCGCACCCGCGCGCGCATCGCAGTGCCGGCGACCGTGATCGTGCCCGATCCGGCCAAAGTGAGGCTGATGTCCTGCGCATCGACCCGGGCGATGTCGATCCGCCCGGTGCCGTTCTGCGCCACGTCGAGCTTGTCGCCGCGCATCTCGGCCAGCTTGAGCTGGGTGCCGCCATTGGTCTGCACCACCCGCAGTGCCGGCACGGTGACGCGGATGCGGGCGCCGCTCGCCACCTTGCCGGCGGCGGACTCCCAGCTCTGCGTGCCCGAATTGAGGATGAGCGTGCTGGCATCGACGCGAACGTTCACGGCGTCGATCGCCGCGCGGTCGCCGCTGATCGTCACGCCGGGCGATCCGGGTGCGACTTCCACGGCGAACGGCCCGTCGATGCGCAGCCGGTCGAAGCCGGTGACCATCACCACCCGCTCGTCGCCCGGCGCGGCGGCGCCGAGGAGCAGGAGGAGCGGGGCGAGGGCGAGCCGGTGCATGGCCCACCCTCGCGCGGCTTCACGGCTTAGGCAAGCTCAGGAGCAATGCGCCTCGCCCGGGCCGGTCGCGCTGATCGAGCATTTCGCGCCGCCGGTCAGGTCGACATCGCCGGGGCCGGCGATCGAGATCGAGGCGCCGCCGGTCACCTTGCCCTTCAGGCTGCCCGGGCCGAGGATCGAGATGCTCGCGCTGCCGGCGGTGAAGCCGGTGGCGTCGATGTCGCCGGTGCCCTTGATCGAGGCGTTGAGCCGGTTGGCGGTGCCTGCGACGGTGATGCTGCCGGTGCCGGTGATCGACAGGTCGGCATCGGTGGCGGTGAGCGCCGCGACGTCCATGTCGCCGGTTCCGGTGATCGCGCCGCGGAAATCGCCCTCGGCCTTGTCGATCTTCATGTCGCCGGTGCCGGTCAGGCTGGCGCCGGTCAGCTTGGGCAGGGTGACGTGTACCTTCACGCCGTGGTCGCCGTCACTGCTCCACGAGAAGCCGCGGCGGTCCTTGCGGGTGACGCGCAGCGTGCCGTCGACCACCTGGACCACCAGCTCGTCGAGCACCGCGCTGTCGCCTTCGGCGCTGACCGCGAACTGCGCGCCGCTGGTCACGTCGATGTCATCGGGGCCGCGCAGCTCGACCTTGGTGAAACCGGTCGCGTCATAGCTGCGCTTGGCGTTGACGCCGCTCGGCTTGACCTCGTGCCCGTCCTTGCCGCCATCCTTTTCCCAGCTGGCATGGCAGGCACCGGTGGCGAGGAGCGGCACCAGGGCGAGGGCGATCAGGCTGCGCATCGAATATCTCCCGAATATGTGTGTTGGTTGAGCAATACACTATCGATGAGACAAGGAAAAGGGGCGGTTTTCAAGGCCGCCCCTCTCCTCGGGTACCGATGCTGATCGAAATCAGGCCGGAACCTTGTCCTTGTTGTGGATCGCCGCGGCCTTGCGCAGGATGTCGAGGATCTTCTCGAGTGCGGCCGGCTCGTCGGTCTCTTCCATCGCCGCGAGCTCGCGGGCGAGGCGGCTGGCAGCCGCTTCGAAGATCTGACGCTCGGAATAGCTCTGCTCGGGCTGGTCATCGGCGCGGAACAGGTCGCGGACCACTTCGGCGATCGACACCAGGTCGCCCGAGTTGATCTTCGCTTCATATTCCTGGGCGCGGCGCGACCACATGGTGCGCTTCACCTTGGGCTTGCCCTTCAGGGTCTCCAGCGCTTCCTTGAGCGTCTTGTCGCTCGAAAGCTTGCGCATGCCGACGCTTTCCGCCTTGTTGGTCGGAACGCGCAGGGTCATCTTCTCTTTTTCGAAGCGCAGAACGTAAAGCTCGAGCTGCATTCCAGCGATTTCAGATTTCTGGAGCTCGATAACACGGCCAACGCCGTGCTTGGGGTAAACGACATAATCGCCGACATCGAAGGACAGCGCCTTTGCAGCCATGTGCGAGGAACCTTTCGTGATAACCGGCCCCGACGGGCTCGGTGTCCACCCGGGCGGATGCCGGGCGGGCTGATCGGGGCGACTTCTCTTTGCTTCTCCGGGCGGAGGTGAGTCTTCCTCCGTCGCGCCCCATTTAACACGCTTGCAATAAAATTACCAGCCAAACGTCACCGTTTGACCGCGTAAAAATGCGGTTTCTCGCAGGTTTATGTGGATTTCGCGTTGGTAACCGCCAAATCGGGTAAGCCTAGCTGCCCGAACCGGGCTCCGCCGAGAAGAACTGCTCGAACTTGCCCTGCACGTCCTTCATCGCATCCGCATCGGCGGGTACGTCGCCCTTCTGCGTGATGTTCGGCCAGGACTCCGAATAGGTGCGGTTGAGCTCCAGCCACTTCTCCAGGCCGTTCTCGGTATCCGGCAGGATCGCCTCGGCCGGGCACTCGGGCTCGCAGACGCCGCAGTCGATGCACTCGTTCGGATTGATGACGAGCATGTTCTCGCCCTCGTAGAAGCAGTCGACCGGACACACCTCGACACAATCCATGTACTTGCACCGGATGCAATTGTCGGTGACGACATAGGTCATGGAAACGGCCCCTTGGAACGAAAACGTGCCGGTCCTGCTATGCCTGTGACACTGCCGCGTCAATCAAATGGCGCTTCCTGCGAGACGTTCTCAGTCACCCTCAGGTCCTGATAACAGGCGCTTCCTTCGGCCGGCGGGCCCCTTCGTGCCGGCAATTGCTCGACCCGGACCACGCGCACCTTGCCGTAGAGCGGGAAGGCGACGACGCAGCCGATGCGCACCGTGGCGGAGCTGCGCTCGATGCGGCGGCCGTCGATGCGCAGGGTGCCCTTCTCGGCGATCGCCTGCGCCGCCGAGCGCGTCTTGGCGAGACGCGACCACCAGAGGAACCGGTCGATCCGCATCGCCGTACCCTCAGCCATGCTTCAGCTCCGCGAGCACCGCGAAGGCATTGTCGCGCGGCGGCGCCTTGGGCTTGGGCGGCGCGACCAGGCCCTGCCAGATCCAGCGCTGCGGCTCGCCTTCCATGCCCCGGGCGGTGCGGAAGCCGAGCTGCGCCATCAGCCGCGCCAGCGTCTCGGGGGTGAGCCCCATCGAGGTGGCGAGCGCAGGATCGGGGGTGAAGGGCTTGCGGCCCCCCTTGTTCTCCCTGGCGCGGCTGTCATGCGCGGCGCGGGCGATCCGCTCGACCAGATCGACGCGCACCGCCTGTGCGCCGAGCGGGCGATAGCCGTGCGGCAAGTCGGCGCCCGGCGTGCCGCGCGGCAGCACGGTCGCACCTTCGCGCGGCGCTTCGGCCAGGCCCATCAGCTCGCGCCGCCAGCGTGCCGCGGCGGGCTTGAGCAGGGCGGGGGCGAAGATGTCGAGCGTGCCGATGGTGACGCCGATCTTGCGCAGCCGTTGGCGTGCCGGTGTGTCGAGTGCCTCGACCAGCGTCGCGGCGGCACGGCGCGGCAGCAGCCCGCCGGCTTCGAGCAGCGCGGCGGCGAGCGCACGCAGCGGCGAGCCGGCCTGCGGGTCACGGGTCGCCTCGTCGAGCTTGCCGAGCACGGCGAGGTGCCTGCCGATCTGGTCGGCGAACCAGCGCTCGACCCGAGCCTGCACCGCGGCCTTGGCCTGGGGTTCGAGCACGTCGAGCGAGCGGTCGAGCCGGATGCGCGGGCGGGCGATACTGGGTCCGGGCTCCAGCGCGGCCACCGCCACGCCGGTCCAGGTCAGCACCGCGCCGACGAGCGCGATGTCCGCGTCCGGCGCGTCGATCAGCGCCTGGCCGCGCTTGCGATACTCCTTGCCCAGCCTTTTCTCGGCCGCCGCGAGCAGCATGCGCTTGTCCGAAGCCCGCGCCTCGGGGGCCACCGAGAAACGGAAGCCGGTGAGCGTGCCCAGGGCATGTTCCTCGACGGTCACTTCGCCTTCCGGCCCGATCTCCACCGGCAGGTTCGAGGCGTCGGCGCCGATCTGGCGGAGCAGCACGGTGGTGCGCTTGTCGACGAAGCGCTGGGTGAGGCTGGCATGGAGCGCGTCGGAGAGCTTCTCCTCGACGGCGCGGGTCCGCTCGGCCCAGTGGATCGGGTCCTCCAGCCAGTCGGCGCGGTGGGCGATATAGGCCCAGCTGCGCGCCGCCGCGATGCGCCCGGCGAGCGTCTCGACATCGCCGCCCATATTGTCGAGCCGCTGGATCTCGTCGGCGAACCATTGGTGCGGGACATGGCCGCGCCCCTCGGACAGATGCCCGAACAGCCGCCCGACGAAGCGGCTGTGCGGCTCGGCGCCGAGCTTGCGGAAATCGGGAAGGCCGCACGCCGCCCAGAGCCGCTTGACCATCGCCGGCGAGCGCACCCGCTGGCGCACCCAGTCCTCCTCGGACAGGCGCTTGAGCACCGAGAGGTCGACTGCTTCGGGCGCGGCGCGGAGCACCTCGTTGTGCGGCTTCGCCTCCAGGCTGGCGATCAGCGCCTCGACGGTGGCGAAATCGGGTTCGCCCTGGCGCCAGAACAGCTTTTCGAGCGGCGGTACCCGGTGCGCCTCGATCGCCAGCACTTCCTCCGGCGTAAATGCTCCGGGGCCCTCCTCGTGCAGCGCGCCGAAGGTGCCGTCCCGCTGGTGGCGCCCGGCGCGGCCGGCGATCTGCGCCATCTCGGCGATGGTCAGCCGGCGCTGGCGGCGACCGTCGAACTTGGTGAGCGAGGCGAAAGCGACATGGTGCACGTCCATGTTGAGCCCCATGCCGATCGCATCGGTGGCGACGAGATAATCGACCTCGCCAGCCTGGAACATCGCGACCTGGGCGTTGCGGGTGCGTGGGGACAGCGCACCCATCACCACTGCCGCGCCGCCACGGAGCCGGCGCAGCGCTTCGGCCACCGCATAGACTTCCTCGGCGCTGAACGCGACGATCGCCGAGCGTCGGGGCAGGCGGGAGAGCTTCTTGGCGCCGGCATAGCTCAAGGTCGAGAAGCGGGGCCGGCCGATCACTTCGGCTTCGGGGACGAGCGCCTTGAGCATCGGTTTCAACGAATCCGAGCCGAGGATCATCGTCTCCTCGCGGCCGCGCGCGCGCAGCAGCCGGTCGGTGAAGACATGGCCGCGCTCGGGATCGGCGCCGAGTTGCGCCTCGTCCAGCCCGACGAACGCCACCTCGCGCTCCAGCGGCATCGATTCGGCGGTGCACAGGAACCAGCGCGCCTTGGGCGGGCAGATTTTCTCCTCGCCGGTGATCAGCGCGACCTCGGCGTCGCTGCCCTTCATTTTCACAACGCGATCATAGACTTCGCGCGCCAGCAAGCGCAGCGGGAAGCCGATCATGCCACTGGCATGACCCGCCATCCGCTCCACTGCCAGGTGCGTCTTGCCGGTGTTGGTCGGGCCCAGCACGGCGGTGATCTCGGAACGCGCGAAACGACTCATTGCAGTTCCCAAGATCGTTCCGAGTCAGCCCTTAAGCAACTCCCCCGGATTGGTGATTCGCCTTAACCATGTTGGAATTACTCACGAATATGCTGAGAGCTTCGCTTCATCGGCGAGCCGGCACAACTCGCCGCACGAGTCGGCCCCAGACCGGGTACTTAATTTGACTTTAAGCCCTGCCTTGCAGAGTGATTATGTCGGTAGCCGGGGGTTTACGGCACGACATCGACGACCTTTTGGGGGGCGTTGCGCCTTGTATTTGCGGAGTGACCATGGAGAGGGCCTGACGGGCGGAGCCGCATCGGCACGCGCCGCGGCCCCTGCGCGTGGCTTTTCCGCCCGGCTGAGCGAGCGTCTCGCCGACTTCGAATTCGCCCCCGATCTCGGCTCGCGCATCGGCACGCTGACCTGGTATCGCGGCGCCGCAACCTGTGTCGGGCTGATCACCGCCACCCTGCTGCTCGCGCCCGGCTTCGAGAACCCGATCTACGGCACCGTCCCTGCGCCGGTTTCTGGTGCCGAGTTCGACGCGACCCAGGCCCAGGCGATCAAGCCGATCGGCATGGGCTCGGGCACCGGCACGCGCCTGGCCGCCACCAATCTCGTCGCGCCGCTGAGTGACACGCCGGAGCGTCCGATCCTCGAAGGCTCGACCAAATATACCGGCTCGCTGCTCGGCTCGCTGCTGCGCTCGGGCGTGGGCAAGACCGACGCGAACATGGTCGAGCAGCTGGTGACCAAGGCCGTGGCGAGCGGCGACCTCCAGCCCGGCACCCTGCTCGACTACACGCTCGGCCGCCGCGTCGACAAATCGCAGCCGCGCCCGCTCGAGAAGCTCGAGATGCGCGCGCGCTTCGACCTCAAGCTCGAAGTCGCCCGCAATGGCGGCGCGCTCGATCTCAAGCAGATCCCGATCGCGATCGACCGGACGCCGCTGCGCATCCAGGGCACGATCGGCTCGTCGCTCTACCGCTCCGCCCGCGCCGCCGGTGCGCCGGCCAAGGCGGTCGAGAGCTATATCCGCACGCTCGCCACCCGCACGCCCGTCTCGCGGCTGGGGTCGGACTGCAGGTTCGACATCATCGTCGGCCAGGCGCGCGCCGAGACCGGCGAAGTCCAGCTCGGCAGCCTGATGTACGCCGGCGTCACCGGCTGCGCGAGCAAGGTGCAGCTCGCGCCGTTCGAGCAGGGCGGCAAGACGACCTGGTTCGACGGTGGCGGCAAGGGCAACAGCACCGGCGCGATGGCGATGCCGGCCAATGGCCGCTTCTCCTCGGGCTTCGGCATGCGCCGCCATCCGATCCTCGGCTATACCCGTATGCACAAGGGTGTCGACATCGCCGCGCCCTGGGGCTCGCCGGTCTTCGCCGCCAGCGACGGTGTCGTGCAGTTCGCCGGCCGCAGCAGCGGCTATGGCAACTTCATCAAGGTGACTCATGGCAATGGCTATGGCACCGGCTATGGCCATCTCAGCCGCATCTTCGTCCGCAATGGCGAGGCGGTGCGTCGCGGCCAGCGGATCGGCGCGGTGGGCAATACCGGTCTGTCGACCGGCCCGCACCTCCACTATGAGCTCTATCGCAACGGCGTGGCGGTGAACCCGCGCTCGGTGTCGTTCACCTCGACCCAGCAGCTCACCGGCGGCGACCTCGGCGAGTTCAAGGCGCAGCTCAACCGGCTGCTCGCGGTGCCCGTCGGCCATGGCGCGGTGAAGGACGCCGAGGACTGAGGCGCATCGGCGTTCGACGAATGCGATTCGTGGAAGCAGCTGCGCCGGAACTTGCAATGTAGGATTTCGCCTGCTCCATACTGGTGGATGCAGCCCGCTGTCCTCTTCCGCACCGATCGCGTCCGCCGCGATCCCTTGCGGGGGAGAGGAAAACAGGGCCCCCGTGCCGTAAACTTCCGCGCGTCGCGGCGGGCGCAAATCGGCCCTTGTCCGCCGGGGCGATCGGCCTTCGGGACTTCGGCACGGGCTGAAATCAACGCCGCCCTTTTGCACTGCACCGCAAACGCGGTATCGCTGCGATGCAATGGACCTCTACCTCCCGATCGCCAACCTGTCGGTCAACGCGCTCGTCATCGTGGCGCTGGGCTTTGGCGTCGGGCTGCTCTCGGGCATGTTCGGGGTGGGCGGCGGGTTCCTCACCACGCCGTTGCTGATCTTCTACGGCATCCCGCCGACCGTTGCCGCCGCCTCGGCGGCGAGCCAGGTGACCGGCGCCAGCGTCTCGGGGGTGCTCGCCCATTTCCGCCGCGGCGGAGTCGATCTGCACATGGGGGCGGTGCTGGTGGTGGGCGGCGTGCTCGGCAGTATCGCCGGTGCCGGCCTGTTCACCCTGCTCCAGAAGAGCGGCCAGATCGATGTGGTGATCGGCGTGCTCTATGTGCTGATGCTCGGATCGATCGGCGGGCTGATGCTGCACGAATCGGTTCAGGCGATCCGGGTGACCCGCGGCGCCCGCCCGCCGCGCCCGCGCAAGCGGCGGCACCATCCGCTGGTCGCGATGCTCCCCCTGCGGTGGCGCTTCTATGCCTCGGGCCTCTACATCTCGCCGCTCGCGCCGCTGCTGCTCGGTTTCTTCACCGGCATCCTGACCGTGCTGCTCGGCGTCGGCGGCGGGTTCATCCTGGTGCCGGCGATGCTCTATCTGCTCGGCATGGGCACCCAGGTCGTGGTCGGTACCTCGCTGTTCCAGATCCTGTTCGTCACCGCCGCCGCGACGATGGTCCACGCCACGACGACCAAGGCGGTCGACATCGTCCTTGCCGCGCTGCTGCTGCTCGGCTCGGTGGTCGGCGCGCAGATGGGCGCGCGTTTCGCGCTGGCGGTGAAGCCCGAATATCTGCGCTTCATCCTCGCGGTGATCGTGCTGCTCGTCGCGGTGCGCATGCTGCTCGGCCTCGCCTGGCAGCCGGACGAGATTTATTCGGTGGAGCTGTTGTGAGGAGATTGCTGCTCCTCGCCCTTGCCCCGCTGCTGATGGGGCAGGCCAAGCCGGTGCTGGTTCCCGACGTCTCGCAGCGCGACATCGAGATCGCTTATTCCTTCACCGGCGCCGAGCTGCTGCTGTTCGGCGCGATCCTCTATCCCGGCGGCCGTGCGCCGGGGCAGGACGAGAAGCCCGCCGACATCGTCGTGGTCGTGAAGGGGCCGACCCAATCGGTGCAGGTGCGCGAGAAGGAGAAGGTCGCCGGCATCTGGGTCAACGCCCAGCGGATGCGCTATCGCTCTGCACCCAGCTTCTACGCGATCGCCTCGTCGCGCCCGATCGACCAGATCGTCGACGAGCGCACCCGCGCGATCTACGAACTCGGCGTCGACAGCCTTCAGCTTTCGCCCGCCTCGGGCGCCACGCCTGAAGTGCAGGCCCGCTTCGACAAGGGGCTCGAGGATCTGCGCGCCAGCACCGGCCTCTATTACCAGGCGCCCGGTGCGGTGGAGATCACCGATGGCGTCCTCTACCGCGCCCGTCTGGCGATTCCGGCGCGCGTGCCGATCGGCAAGTTCACCGCCGAGACCTTCCTGATTCGCGATGGCCGCGTGCTCGCCGCCGCCGTACGCGGGATCGAGATCCGTAAATCGGGCTTCGAGCGCTTCGTCGCGCATTCGGCAGAACACTATTCGGTACTCTACGGTATCGTCGCCGTTGCCCTCTCGATTCTCTTCGGCTGGGGCGCCGGGGCCATCTGGAAACGCTTCTAGGGGCGGCCGGGACTCATCCAATATTTACCTCCGCTGGCGCAAACTGCGCGGGTCAACGGGGAGCAGCCGAATGGACGGCCAATTTGGCGCGCGCGGGTTCGAAGGCGCGGCGTCGGTTTCAACGAACGAGGGCCTGCCCTCGCGCACGCCGGTCGAGCCGATCGGCGCGGTGCTGGAGATCGCCGGTTCCTCAAGCCAGGTGCTGATCGATCCGGAGGCCCTGAACGCGCTCGCCGGCCATGGCGACCCCACCGTCGCCAATGCCGGCCAGGTCGGCAGCCAGGTGAAGGTGCGCGTCGGCGCGACCTGGCTGATCGCGAACGTCCGCTCGCTCAAGCTCCAGGGCGACCATATCGCCGCGTACATCGACTTCCTCGGCGAAGGCGATGAGGAGCGGCTGACCGGCAAGCTCTACAAGTTCCGCCGCGGCGTGACGCGCTATCCGACGCCGGGCGCACCGGTGTTCCCGGTCTCGACCGCGGACCTGAAGCAAATCTACGCCGCCGAGGACCGGGCGCATATCGAGATCGGCAATGTCTATCCGACCAAGGACATTCGCGCGGCGCTCTATGTCGATTCGATGCTCGGCAAGCATTTCGCGCTGCTCGGCTCGACCGGTACCGGCAAGTCGACCGCGGCGGCGCTGATCCTCCACCGCATCTGCGAGCTCGCGCCGCAGGGCCATGTCGTGATGATCGATCCGCACGGCGAATATGGCAGCGCGTTCAAGACCACCGGCGCGCTGTACGACGTCACCAATCTTCAGATGCCCTATTGGCTGATGAACTTCGAGGAACATTGCGAAGTGTTCCTCACCACCGACGGTTCGGACCGGCAGGTGGATGCGGACATCCTCGCCAAGTGCGTGCTCGCGGCGAAACAGAAGAACCGGCTGGCCGCCGAGATCGGCAAGCTCACCGTCGATGCGCCGATCCCCTATCTCCTGTCGGACCTGACCCAGATCCTGCAGCTCGAAATGGGCAAGATGGACAAGTCGACCGACACGGCGCCCTATCTGCGCATCCGTGCCAAGATCGACGAGATCAAGGGCGATCCGCGCTACGCCTTCATGTTCTCGGGCATGCTGGTGGCGGACACGATGGCGCAGTTCCTGTCGCGCGTGTTCCGCCTGCCGGGCGACGGCAAGCCGATCTCGATCATCGACGTGTCGGGCGTGCCGAGCGAGATCACCTCCGTCGTGGTCGCGGTGCTCAGCCGCATGGTGTTCGACTTCGCGATCTGGTCGCGTGGCGAGAGCAAGCGACCGATCCTGCTCGTCTGCGAGGAAGCGCACCGCTACGTCCCTAACGAGCGCAATGCTGATGGTTCGTCGGTCGGCCGCATCCTCAGCCGTATCGCCAAGGAAGGCCGCAAGTATGGCGTGTCGCTGGGCCTGATCACGCAGCGTCCGTCGGACCTGGCCGAAGGCGTGCTCTCCCAGTGCGGCACGATCCTGTCGATGCGCCTCAACAACGAGCGCGACCAGGCTTTCGTGAAGGCGGCGATGCCCGAAGGCGCGCGCGGCTTCCTCGATTCGATCCCGGCGCTTCGGAACCGCGAGTGCATCGCGGTGGGTGAAGGCGTCGCCACGCCGATCCGCCTGTTGTTCGATGCGCTCGAGGACAACAAGCGGCCGGCTTCGGACGATCCGCTCTTCTCCGAGCTGTGGCGCGATACCGGCGGCGAGGAGCAGATCCTCGAGCGCACGATCCGCCGCTGGCGCGCGCAGGGCAAGTAAGCGCTAGAAATCCGCACCCAGGGTGAGCGCGAGCCCCGATCCGGGTCTTGCCTCGCCGGCGACACGCTGCCGCCAGTCCAGCGCCAGGCGAAGGTTGCGCACCGCCAGCGTCGCCGAGGGACCGACATCGAGCCTTTGCGCATCGCGCTGTGCGGCGCCCCAGGCGCCCGCGCCGAGGCCGAGGCGCACGGGACCGGCGATTTCCATCATCCGGACGCCCCGGGCCGCACCATCGGCATAGGGTTCGGCGCGCCGTCGCAGCACCGCTCCGGCCTGGCCATAGGCTTCCAGGCGGAAACCGCGCCATTCCCGGTCGATCCCCGCAACGGCGCCGATGCCGCCGCCGCTGGGGTTGCCGTCGAAGCCGAAGCGGCGCTCGGCGATCAGCCGGATCGGCGCACGGGTCGGTTGCCACTCGAGTCCCAGCGCAGCCTCGCGCCCTTTGCCGGATAGCGGGGCAGTGATGCGGCCATAGGCGGCGATCCGCTGGCGCGGGGCGACCAGCCACGCGACTCTCGCGCCGGCCTGGCCGCCGCCAATCTGTCCCCCGGGTGCCGCCACCGGGCCGCCATTGCCCCGCGCAACCATCCACAGGCCCAGCGACCAGCGATCGGGCAGCGGGTCGAGCCGTTCAGGGGCAGGCATCACCATGGGCGGCAGCGCTGTTGGTTCGGGGGATCTGGCGAAGGGCGGCTGCAAGGGCTCGGCCTCGCCATATTGTGCGAGCGCCATCAGTGCGAGCTGCACGCGGGGATCGTCGTCGCCGAGCGGGAGGCGATAGCTGGGTGGCATCGGTGCGTATGCCTTCTGGGGCGCGTAGTTCCGGGCGACGGCCTGCCGGGCGGACGGGGCCCGCGTCCGGGGCTCCGCCCTGGCGAGGGGCAGGGCGGCCTGGATCGCGGCGGGCAGAGAACCGGCCTGCGGCCAGAGCATCGCCACGCGCGCGCCTGTCCAGGCGATGGCGACCATCGCCAGGAAGCGCAACGGCCGTCCGCGTCCATTCATCGGTGTTCGGCCGGGCGAAGATCGGGAAAGCGGTGCGCGGTCTTGTCCCAGCGCGGCGGAGCACCTGCGAGCATGCGGACATAGAGGCCGAGCGCGCGCCGTGCGGCGAGCAGCGCGACCGCGTTGCTCGAGAAGATGCGCGGTATCGACCAGAGGCCTTCGCGCCAGCCATAGGCGCGAGTGACGAAGGCGGCGCGGACGGCCAGACGCCAGGCCAGCAGTGCGAGATTCGCCAGGAGCAATGCCTGCATCAGCGGTGACTGGTCGGGTGCCGCGCTGCCCGCGAGCAGATGGGCGCCGAACGAAATCCCCCAGATGACAATCGACAGATAGGCGAGGGCGAGCACCGGAATCTCGAGCGTCGCGCGGCGGTCGCGCATGCGCATCCAGTTGTCGCCGATTTGGCGCCAGCCGCCCCACCCCGTCCGGTCCCAGCCGGCGAGCGCGATACCGGTCATCCAGCGCGCCTTTTGCCGCACCGCCGCCTCGATCGTGTCGGGGAAATAGGCGCGCACCGCGACCAGTGGGCCGCCCGGCGCTGCCGCGATGCGGACCAGCCGCGCCGGCGCGCCGAGCGCCGCGATCGCGAAACCCAGTTCGTAATCTTCGGTCAGGCTGGTCGCGTCGAACGGCGCCCCGTCGCGCGCATCCGCGAGCTGCCCCAGCACGTCGCGGCGGATCGCGCAGCCGACCCCGGCGAACGGCAGTCCCGCGCCGATCGCCTGGCGGACGACCAGCGATCGGCCATGGCTCTCTGCGAACTCATCCAGATAATGCCCCGCGAAGAAGCGCGAATGGGCGTGGGCGAGCGGCAGCACCGGCAGCTGCACCGCCGGATGCGCGAGCAGTTCGCGAGCATAGACGCGCAGCTCGAGCGGATGGACCAGGTCCTCGGCATCGTGCAGCGCCACCGCGCTGAAGGCGAGGCCTTCCGCCGCTTCGTCGCGCAGCAGCGCGCGCCACAAGGTGTTGAGGCAGTCCGCCTTGGTCGTCCCGCCCGGGCGCGGGCCGATCACCAGCCGGACGCGTGCGTCCGTGAGGGCGACTGCGGCCACCGCCGCGATGGTCGCGGGATCATTGGGATAGGTGCCGACATAGATCCGGTAGTCCGGGTGATCGAAGCGTTCGAGCGCGGAGCGCAGCATGGCGCCGATCACCGCGGCCTCGTCCCACGCCGGCACGAAGACCGCGATCCGGCCGGCCGGCGCCGTCTCGCCGAGCGCCGGCGGGGGCGCCTTGCGACCGCGCAGCCGCCGCGACGCGTAGATCAGATCGACGAGCAGGTCATCGATTCCGCCGACGACGAACCACAGCGCCGCGAACAGGGTCATCTCGCGCGCCACGACATCCACGACAGTGATCAGCGCCTCCCCAGTCGGCACCGCGAGCCCCTCCGATTCGGAGGTGGAATTAAGCCGTGCCGCTGACGGAACGATCAAGCGCCGCAGTGCATTTTGGCTCCGAAACGGACGCGGTTAATTCGTCGCTGGACTCGCAACAGGGCCCGGCTATCGTGCCGCCGCTGCCCGAGGGGAGGTTGCCACCATGAAGCTTGTTGCCCGTCTAGGCGTTTTGGCGCTGGTCCTCGCGCCGATCGGCGCCGTCACTGCGTTCGGCGACAACAGCCCGCAGGTGGAGATGGCGACGCCCGGCGTCGGTGACGGCGCGATCGAGCGCTTCACTGCGCGCTTCAACGTGCCGATGGTGCCGCTGGGCGATCCGCGTGCCGAATCCCCCTTCAAGGTCGATTGCCCCACCGGCGGCCAGGGCCGCTGGGTCGATCAGCAGACCTATGTGCACGAATTCGCCAGCCCGCTCCCCGGCGGGGTCACCTGCAAGTTCACCCTGCGCGACGGGATCAAGAGCCTGTCGGGCTATGACCTGCAGGGCCAGAAGGAATTCACCGTCGATTCGGGCGGCCCGATCGCCCGCGCGGTGCTGCCCAACCGCTACGGCAGCGAGATCGAGGAGGACCAGGTCTTCGTCGTCGCGGCGAACCTTGCGCCCGATCCAGCCTCGGTCGGCGCCAATGCCTATTGCGCGGTCGACGGCCTGGGCGAGAAGATCCCGGTCGACGTCCTCCCCGCCGATGTCGCGCCCAAGCTGCTCGCCGATCTCGGCACCGATCGCTGGCAGGTCCAGAGCTTCCTGAGCGAGGCCGGACTGCCCCAGGCGCTGCCGGAAAAGGCGGAGGACCGCGCCAAGTCGCTGGCCAGCGTCGTCGCGGTGAAGTGCCGCCGGCCGCTGCCGCCCGGCCGCGACATGGCGTTGGTTTGGGGGAAGGATATCAAAAGCGCTTCGGGGCGCGCCGCCGGCACCGATCAACGCTTCGATTTCACCGTTCGCAAGGAATTCAGCGCCCGCTTCGAATGCTCGCGCGTCAACCCGACCGCGGGCTGCAGCCCGGTGCAGGACGCCTGGGTGCGCTTCTCCGCCCCGATCCCCAAGGCGCAGGCCGAAGCCGTCCGCATCAAGACGGCCGACGGCAAGGAACTGAAGCCGATCTTCGGTGACGACGACAAGAACAAGGCGACCGTCGCCGACCTGAAGTTCAAGGCGCCGCTGCCGGCCGAGACCACCGCCAAGCTCGTCCTGCCCGCCAACGTCACCGACGAGAGCGGCCGCAAGCTCGCCAATGCCGAGCGCTTCCCGCTCGACGTGAAGTTCGACGCGCCGCCGCCGCTGGTGAAGTTCGCCGGCAATTTCGGCATCCTCGAAGCGAAGGAAGGCGGCGTCCTCCCGGTCTCGGTCCGCAATGTCGAGCCCGACCTGCAGGGCATGCAGATGGCGGTGTCAGGCCAGAGCCTGAAGGTCGAGGGCGGCGACGGCGAGATCGCCAAGTGGTTCCGCGCGCTCGCCGACGCGGCCGAGGACAAGTCCGACGAAGTGAAGCGCGGCGAAGAGACCGTGCGGATCAACCAGACCGGCGCCAAGCCGCTGCTGACCCCCGCCACCGGCAAGCCGCTCAAGATCGGATTGCCGGGGAAGGGCAAGGATTTCGAGGTCGTCGGCATCCCGCTCGGCAAACCGGGCTTCTACATCGTCGAGCTGGCCAGCCCGCGGCTCGGCGAGGCGCTGCTCGGGCGCAAGGCGCCGCGCTATGTCGCAACCGGCGCGCTCGTCACCAACATGAGCGTCCATTTCAAATGGGGCCGCGACCAGTCGCTGGTCTGGGTCACCGCGCTCGACAGCGGCCAGGGCGTCGGCGACGCCGAGGTACGCATCACCGACAGCTGCACCGGCCAGCTGCTCGCCAAGGGCAAGACCGACGCGTCGGGCCGCCTCGGCGTCCCCGCCGGCCTGCCCGCGCCCGAGACCTATACGAGCTGCGAGAACGATTCGAGCCCGCTGATGATCTCGGCGCGCAAGGCCGACGACTTCAGCTTCACGCTCACGCAGTGGGGCGAGGGCATCCGCCCGTTCGACTTCGACCTCAACTATGGCTGGTCGGTGCCGGAGGAGAAGTTCCACACCGTGTTCGACCGCTCGCTGGTCCGCCAGGGCGAGACGGTGCACATGAAGCACATCGTGCGCACGCCGATCGCGACCGGCTTCAGCGCCTCGCCGGCGTTCAGCGGCACGCTGCGGCTCAGCCATCGCGGCTCGGACACCCAGTACGACCTGCCGCTCGCCATCGACCAGAATGGCGTCGGCGAGACCGAATGGACCGCGCCGCAGGGCGCCAAGATGGGCGATTACGACCTCACCGTCCTGACCAAGGACGGCGAGGGCAAGGAGAAGACGATCTGGACCGGCCAGTCGTTCAAGGTCGACGAGTACAAGCTGCCGACGATGAAGGCATCGGTCGCCGGGCCGAAGGACGCCGCGGTGCGCCCCTCGACACTGCCGCTCGACCTGTTCGTCGGCTATCTCTCGGGCGGCGGCGCCGCCAGCCTGCCGGTCGAGACGCGGATCGGCTATTTCGCCGACTTCAAGACCCCCGAGGACTATGACGGCTACAGCTTCGGCGGCCGGGCGATGACCGAGGGCACCAAGCCGATGAACGGCGAGGGCGAGGACGAAGAGGTCAAGCTGCCGCCGACCCAGACGCTGCCGGCCACGCTCGGTGCCGACGGCACCAGCCGGATCAATGCCGAGGTGCCGCAGACGCTCGAGCAGAACACCACGATGCTGGTCGAGATGGATTACCAGGACGCCAATGGCCAGATCCTGACCTCGTCGCGGCGCATCCCGATCTTCACCTCCGCGGTGCAGCTCGGCGTGAAGACCGATGGCTGGCTGATGAAGCAGGACGATCTGCGCCTGCGCTTCGTCGCGCTCGACACCAATGGCAAGCCGATCGCCAACCAGGCGGTCTCGGTCGAGCTGTACAGCCGCGAGATCCTCACCGCGCGGCGCCGGCTGATCGGCGGCTTCTACGCGTATGACAACCAGATGAAGACCACGCGGCTGAGCGCCACCTGCTCGGCGACGACGGATGCCCAGGGCCTGGCGAGCTGCGCGCTCGACCCCGGCGTCTCGGGCGAAGTCTATGCGGTGGCGACCACCAAGGACGCCAATGGCAATGTCGCGCGGGCGACCAAGTCGGTCTGGCTGGTCGGCGACGACGACTGGTGGTTCGGCGGCGACAATGGCGACCGCATGGACGTTATCCCCGAGAAGCTGGAGTACAAGGCGGGCGAGACCGCCAAGTTCCAGGTGCGCATGCCGTTCCGCGACGCCACAGCACTCGTCACCGTCGAGCGCGAAGGCGTGCTCTCCAGCTTCGTCGTCGGGCTGACCGGCAAGGACCCGGTGATCGAAGTGCCGATGCCGGGCGATTATGCGCCGGACGTGTTCGTCTCGGTGATGGCGGTACGCGGCCGCGTGACCGGCTGGCAGAACTGGCGCTCGAACATCGCGCGCGACTGGGGCGGCCCCTGGTCGAAGGACGGCGGCGAGCCGACCGCGACGGTCGATCTCGCCAAGCCCGCCTATCGCCTGGGCATTGCCAAGGTGAAGGTCGGCTGGGAAGGCCACAAGCTCGACGTGGCGGTGAAGGCCGACAAGCCGAGCTATGCCGCGCGCGACAATGCGCAGGTCGACGTCACGGTGAAGACGCCCGACGGCAAGCCGGCCGCCAGCGCCGACGTCGCCTTTGTCGCGGTGGACGAAGCCCTGCTCCAGCTCTCGCCCAATGAGAGCTGGGACGTGCTGACCGCGATGATGGGCGACCGCCCGATCTCGGTGCTCACCTCGACCGCGCAGACCCAGGTGGTCGGCAAGCGCCATTATGGCAAGAAGGCCGTCGAGGCCGGCGGCGGCGGTGGTGGTGATCTCTCCGGGCTCAACCGCGAGAATTTCCAGCCGGTGCTGCTGTGGAAGGGCAAGGTCGCGCTCGATGCCAATGGGCATGCGAAGGTGCAGGTGCCGCTCAACGATGCGCTGACTTCGTTCAAGCTCGTCGCGATCGCCACTTCGGGCCCGCAGCTGTTCGGCACGGGCAGCGCGAGCATCCGCTCGTCGCAGGACCTGACCATCTATGCGGGCGTGCCGCAGCTGGTGCGCACCGGCGACCAGTTCGGCGCGATGTTCACGCTGCGCAACGGCTCGAGCAAGCCGATGAAGGTCACCGCCACGGTGGCGCTCAACCCGGCCTATGCGACCGGCAAGCCGCTGACCGTCGAGATCCCGGCGGGCGGCGCCGCGCCGGTGGTGTGGAACCTCACCGCGCCGCCGCGCGACGGCAAGCTCAGCTGGACGGTCACCGCCAAGTCGGCGGACGGCAAGTCGACCGACAAGGTCACGGTGGCGCAGGTCGTGGCACCGGCCGTGCCGGTCGAGACCTGGGCGGCGACGCTCGGCCGGGTCGGCACGGGCACGCAATTCCCGATCGCCCCGCCGGCGGGCGCGCTGCCCGGCTTCGGCGCGGTCGAGGTGAGCCTGACCGACAGCCTCGCCCCGCCGCTCTCGGGCGTGCGCGAATATATGTCCGCCTATCCGTACAACTGCCTCGAGCAGCGCACCTCGCGTGCGATCGCGCTGGGCGATACGGGGATGTGGAACCTGATCGCCAGCGACATCCCGGCCTATCAGGACGGGGACGGCCTGCTGCGCTACTGGCCGGGCGACTGGCCGGGCTCCGAGGCGCTGACCGCCTATATCCTGTCGGCCAGCGGCGAGGCGGGCCTGCCGCTGCCGGAAGGCCCCAAGGCCAAGATGCTCGATGCGATGAAGGCCGTGCTCGACGGGCGGCTGCGCCACGAGGACTATGGCGATGTCCGCCTGCAGCGGGTCGCGGCGTTCACCGCACTGGCGCGGCAGGGCGCGGCGACTTCGGCGATGCTCGGCCAGATCGGCATCACGCCGGCCGAGATGCCGACCGCCACGCTCTCCGACTATGCCATGGCGCTCGGCAAGGTGCAGGGCCTGGCCAATGGCCAGCAGCTGCGCATCGATGCCGAGAAGGTGCTGCGCAGCCGCCTGGTCTATGAGGGCACCCGCGTCGACATCTCGGACAAGGGGCACATGGCCTGGTGGCTGATGTCGTCGGACGACGAGGCGGCGATCAAGGTGCTGCTCGCCACGCTCGGCCGCCCGGGCTGGGAGAATGACTCGGCCAAGCTGATGGTCGGCATCGCCGCACGCCAGCAGCGCGGGCATTGGGACACCACGACTGCCAATGCCTGGGGCACTATCCTGGCGCGGCGCTTCATGGGGCTCTACCCGGCCGAGGCGATCGCGGGCGTGACCACCGCCAGCTTCGGCAGCGCGAGCCCGCTGAGCCTGAACTGGCCGCTCGCCGAGCCGCAGCGCAGCTTCAGCTTCCCGCTGCCCGCCCAGACCACGCCGCTGGTGCTCAACCAGTCGAGCGCGGCCGGTCCCTGGGCGTTCGTCCGGGTGAAGGCGGCGGTGCCGCTCACCCAGCCGCTGATGGCCGGCTACAAGGCGACCAAGAAGGTCGAGGCCGTGAAGCAGGCGGTCGCCGGCCGCTGGACGCGCGGCGACGTGGTCAAGGTGACGATCAGCGTCGAGGCTTCGGCCGAGCGCAACTGGGTGGTCGTCAACGATCCGGTGCCCGCGGGCGCGACGATCGTCGGCAATCTCGGCGGCCAGTCGGAGATGCTCGCCAAGGACGCCGGCACCAGCGAAGGCGTCTCGCCCAGCTATATCGAGCGCGGCAATGACAGCTGGCGCGCTTTCTATGGCTGGGTGCCGCGTGGCAGCTTCACCGTGTCGTACGTGATGCGGCTGGATGCGGCGGGCAAGTTCAACCTGCCCGCGACCCGGATCGAGGCGATGTACGCGCCCGAGATCCGCGCGCAGCTGCCCAATGCCGTGCTGTCCGTGGCGCAGCGGTGACGGCGAAGGAGGCTTCTGACCGCTTCCTCGCCTTCGCCCGCCGCTGGACGAAGCGCATCGACGATGCCCCCGAGACGCTGCATGCGTGGCTCGGGCGGGAGCGGGCGGCGTGGAAGGACAAGGGGTGGCGCGGCGTCGTCACCCCGCCGCGTATGGTCGGCACGATGCTCGGCCTGCTCCTGCTGGTGTCGGGGAGCTTCTGGTGGGTGACGCGCCCGCCGGCGCTGCCCGATTATTCGGCGGTTCGGGCCGGCTGGCATCCGTCCGAGGCCTGGCTCTACGACCGGCACGGCGTGCTGATCGATTCCAGCCGGATCGACTACCAGGCCCGCCGCCTTGCCTGGACGAAGTTGCAGGACGTTTCCCCGGTCGCGCGGGACATATTGGTCTCTGCCGAGGACCGCCGCTTCCGCGACCATGGCGGGGTCGACTGGGTGGCGCTGACCGGCGCGGCGCGCGACCGGATCGAGGGCAAGCGCGGGCGCGGCGCCTCGACCCTGTCGATGCAGGTCGCCGCCTATCTCGCCCCCGATCTCGCCACGCCGGGCAGCCGCGGGATGCGCGACAAGCTTCGCCAGATGCGCGCGGCCTGGAGCCTCGAATCGCGCTGGAGCAAGGACCAGATCCTCGAGGCCTATCTCAACCTCGCCGGTTTCCGCGGCGAGGCGCAGGGGATCGGCGCCGCCGCGCTCGGCCTGTTCGGCAAGACGCCGGCGACGCTGACTCGCGACGATGCGCTGCTGCTCGCGGCGCTGCTGCCCAACCCGCAGGCGGCACCGAGCGAGGTCGCGCGCCGGGCCTGCGCGCTGAGCCGCGACAGGGACTGCAGCCGCTTCGCCGGCGCCGCCGCCTCGATGCTCGGGCCGGCGCGCAGCCTCGCGCTCGACCCTGGGCTGGCGCCGCATCTCTCGGCCGCGCTGCTGACCAGGCCGGGCGCCAAGATCACCACCACGCTGGATGCCGGCATCCAGCGCGCCGCGATCACCGCGCTCAAGCGCCAGCTCCAGGGGCTGGGCGGCAGCCGCGCCCGCGACGGCGCGGTGATCGTGGTGGACAATGCGAGCGGCGACGTGCTCGCCTATGTCGGGGGGATCGGCGGCGAGAGCACCGCCCCGGCAGTCGATGGCGCCTCGGCCTATCGCCAGGCGGGCTCGACGCTGAAGCCCTTCCTCTACGCGATGGGCATCGAGAAGGGCTATCTTACCGCGGCCTCGATCCTCGACGATTCCCCGGTCCAGCTCGACACCGCCTCGGGCCTCTATGTGCCGCAGAATTACGACAAGGCGTTCAAGGGGCCGGTCTCGGCGCGGATCGCGCTGGCGGGATCGCTCAACGTGCCGGCGGTGCGCACCCTGCTGCTCACCGGGGTCGATGCGTTTCGCGACCGGCTATGGGACACCGGCTATCGCGGGCTGGTCGAGGACGGCCAATATTATGGCTATTCGCTCGCGCTCGGCTCGGCCGAAGTGACGCTGATGGAGCAGGTCGACGCCTATCGCAGCCTGGCGCTGGCGGGGCGCTGGTCGCCGCTTCGCCTGACGATGGACGCCAGGACCGAGGCGCCGCGCCGCACCACCACGCCCGAGGCGGCGTGGATCGTCGCCGACATGCTCGCCGATCCCAATGCCCGCGCCGGCACGTTCGGCGTCGATTCGGCGCTGCGCCTGCCGTTCTGGGCGGCGGTGAAGACCGGCACGTCCAAGGCGATGCGCGACAATTGGTGCGTCGGCTTCACCGATCGCTTCACCGTGGGCGTGTGGGTCGGCAATCTCGAGGGGGATCCGATGCGCGCCGTCTCGGGCACCAGCGGCGCGGCGCCGGTGTGGCGCGACGTGATGCTGGCGCTGAACGAGGCGAACCCGGGCAAGGCGCCGCCGCGCCCGGCCGGTATCGAGGAGCGCCAGATCCGGTTTGCCGCCGGCATCGAGCAGCCCCGCCGCGAATATTTCCTGAAGGGCACCGGGCTCGACCGCGTCGCCTATGCCCCGGCCGAGGCGCGGCGGCCTCGGATCGTCAATCCGGTCGCGGGCAGTGTCTATGCGCTCGATCCCGATATCCCGCGGGACAATCAGCGCCTGGCGATTTCGGTGTCCGGACAGGCGCTTGGCCACCGGCTGATCCTCGACAGGCGCGACCTGGGCACCGCCGACTCACGGCCGCTGATTTTGGCCCCGCCGGGCAAGCATCGCCTCGCTTTGGTCGACCTGGACGGCAAGACCGTCGACCAGGTGCTGTTCACCATCCGATAGCGCGTAAAATCGGGGAATGTTGAGGGAGCGAAACGCTGATTCGGGCGTTTCGGCAAACGGTCCCAACCCCTTTCGGGATCGTGCCCTACGGCACCGGCCGCACGGCCCAAAAGGCGGTGCGGCCGAAGCCTTTGATCTTGCCGGATTACCAGTAGAAGCCGGGGATCGTGCGGATGACGATGCCGCGACGGGTGTCGATCAGCAGCACGTCGTTATAGTGGCGCACCCAGCTCTGGTAGCGGTCCGCGCGCGGCAGGTGATAGCGCCACGGATCGGCGATCACGTATCGCGAACCGTAATAGCTCGGGGCGATCCGGCCGCCGGCGCGGAACGACGTATAGCGGAACGGCGCGTTCCAGCTGCCCCGGCCATAGAGCGCCCGGTTGCGGTCGCGGTTGAAGCGCCAGTCGTCGCGGCCCCAGGCACGATCCCGGTCGCGCAGGTCCTCGCGATATTCGCGGTGCGCCTCACGCACGTCGCGCCGCTCGTCCCGGATGTCGCGACGGTCGCCGCGGCGATGGGCATCGCGCAGCTGGCGCTCCTGCTGGCGGATGTCCTGGCGGTCGCGGCGCAGCTCCTCGCGCGACTGGGCATTGGCCGCGGTCGGCAGCGCCACGGCCGGCATCGCGACAGCGGCGAGCAGCGCGGCGGTTACGAACGTCTTCATGTCTTCCTCCAAAGCACTGACCGGATTTGCTTTCCGGTAGAGCGCCTGTTTGGAGGTGCCTCGCTGAACGGCCCGGGAACGGCGCCGTCAGCGAAATGAAAGGCTCGGATCGCGGCTAGCGATCAGGGACCGGTGTTGCCGCCACCGCCCGGGCCACCGGTGCCCGGTGCGCCAACGGTGCCGATATTGCCGAACAGATCCTCGAAGAAGCCGCGCTTGTGGCCCAGCGTCGGGGTGGTCTTGCCGTACGGATCGACCGAGGCGATCAGATCCTTGCCGGTCCGGTCGACCGCGGCGACGTTGCCCTTCGCGTCGAAGGTGATGCGCAGCGTCGTCTGGTCCTTCGCCTTCAGGCTCTGATAGCCGAGGTTCGCGCTCTGGCGGGAGATGTAATACCACTCGCCTTCGTTGAACTGGCTGGTGAAGGTCGGGCGGCCGAGCGTCTGGAGCACCGATTCGCGCGTATCGATGCCGGGCTGGACCGAATCGACCAGCTCGGTGTCGATGATATAGCCCTGGTGGGTGCGCACCGGCACGCAGGCGGTGGTGCCAAGCGCGGCTGCCAGCAGGGCGGCGCCAAGCGCGCGGGCGGGAATCGACATTCTGGTCTCCAGGCAAACGCGTACCGGCGTCACGCATTGCATCGCACGCCGTTCGCCTCAATATGCGGCAAAATGCGGCCAAACAAGGTCGCGCTCCCAGATAGCAGGACCGAACCGGCACATGCGCTTGCTCCAGCGGCTCTTCCAGGCTCCCGACCGCGGTGCCGCCCCGATTCTCTACGCCGCGATCGTCGCGCGCGGCCGCCAGCCGCACTGGTACGAAGCCGGCGCGGTGCCCGACACGATCGACGGCCGGTTCGACATGATCGCCGCGGTGATGAGTCTGGCGCTGCTCCGGCTCGAGCAGGACGAAAGCGCTGTGCCGTTCAGCACGCACCTCACCGAAGTGTTCATCGACGACATGGACGGCCAGCTGCGCCAGATCGGTATCGGCGACATCGTCGTCGGCAAGCATGTCGGCAAGATGATGGGGATGCTCGGCGGCCGGCTCGGCGCCTATCGCGAGGGCCTGGCCGGGAACACGCTGGGCGCGGCGCTGGTCCGCAATCTCTATCGCGGCGAGGCGCCCGACCCGCAGGCGCTCGCCCATGTCGAGACCGAGCTGCGCGCGCTGCATGCGAAGCTGAGCGAGACGCCGGTCGCCACCCTGATCGCCGGAGCGCTGGCATGATCCAGAGCGAATTCAACCGCCCGCAGCGGCTCGACACGATCGGCGCCGGCGAGAGCCAGATCCAGGTCCAGGCCGAGCCGGCCGAGCGTGTCGCACTGGCCGAGCGTTTCGGGCTCAAGTCGATCGACAACCTCACCGCCGACTATCGCATCCGCCGCGATGCGCAGGGCATCGTCGCCACCGGCCATCTCTCGGCCAAGGTGGTCCAGGCCTGTGTGATCACCGACGATCCCGTGCCTGCCCGGATCGAGGAGGATTTCGCGATCCGCTTCCTGCCCGAGGCCGAAGGCGAGGACAGCGACGACGAGACCGAGCTGAGCGAGGACGAGTGCGACATCGTCTTCTATTCGGGTGGGGCGATCGATCTGGGCGAAGCGGCGGCCGAGACACTGGCGCTGGCGCTCGATCCCTATCCGCGCAGCCCCGCCGCCGAGGCCGCGCTGCGCGATGCCGGGGTGATCAGCGAGGAAGAGGCCAAGCGGCTTGCCGAGGAAAGCGGCCCGTTCGGTGGTCTGGCCGGCCTGCGGGACAAGCTCGGCAAGGGTTGAGGCGGACTAAGGGGCGAGGTGCCCCTCCTTCAATCCTCCCCCTGGCGGGGGGAGGTAAGCAAACCGATAGTTAGTCGCTTACCTCCCCCTCCGTCAGCCTGTGGCTGACACCTCCCCCTGGCGGGGGAGGATTTTGAGCCTAGGCGGCTTCGCTGTCGCCTTTATCGACGATCCCGGCGCGCTGGCGGCGATCGACCGAAAGCTCGAACACGTCGTGCCGCGCCTGGGCGCCATCGACGTCCATCGTCGCCAGCCCGCGATCGACTTCGTCCAGGTCGATCTCGGCCATCAGCAGCTCGGGCGCGGTGCCGGCCTGGGCGATCACCACCCCGTCGGGCGCCAGGATCGCGCTGTGGCCGCGCTGGATCTGGCCGTCCGGGAGGCGATCGAGCAGCTTGCGTGCCGATCCGTCGCCGCCGGCCTTCTCATAGCCGGCGATCAGCTCCTGCTTGTACTGGATGGTGCCGGCCGCGAGGACGAAGGCACGGCCTTCATAGGCATAATGTGCCGAGGCGAGCATCGCGATGTCGGTGACTTGCGGCCAGGCGGCGACGTGCACCGTCTCGCCCTCGTGATGCATCGCCGCGCGGGCCAGGGGCATCCAATGCTCGGTCGAGGCGAGCTGGCCGATCCTGCCCCAGGGCGCGCTGTGCAGTCCCAGCGTCGATCCATCGCCGCGCCCGAGCATCAGCTTCTCGGCGGGGGTGAGGATCAGCTTGCGGTGGCGGAGCACCGGTGCCTTGGGCCGGAACAGGAATTGCGTTGCGTAGAGGCTCTGGCGGACTCGCTCATAGCCGCCGATCGACACCGCGACATCGGCAATGTCCACCGTCCATTGCAGCGGCTGGAAACGTGGATCGTCGCCGCGGATCGCCTGGTCGAGCAGCAGCGCGTGCAGCTCGCGGGTGCCGGGATGATCCCAGAGGCGCGCCGGGGCGACATGCTCGAGCCAGGCCGGATAGCCGCCGAGAAAGCCTTCCCCGAAGGCAATGACGCGCGCGCCCTTCTCGATCGCCTCGCGCGCCTGGGCGATGGCTCGGTCCAGCCCCGCGCCGATGGCGAGGGGAACCGGCGAATCCTGTACGATGGCGACCTTGAGCTTTTTCGTCACTCGACCCAGTCCAACCCGATCTCACGGTAAAGCGAACGGTCTTCCTGCCATTCCGGCCTTACCTTCACGTGAAGATAGAGATGAACCTTTACGCCCATGAGACGGGAAAGCTCCGCACGGGCGCGGGCGCCGATCTCCTTGATGCGGGTGCCGCCCTTGCCGAGCACGATCGCGCGCTGGGTCTCGCGCTCGACCAGGATCTGCTGGTGGATCTCGACCGATCCGTCCTCGCGTTCCTTGTACTGCTCGGTCTCGATCGCGCTCGCATAGGGCAGTTCCTGGTGGAGCTGGAGATAGAGCTGCTCGCGCGTCACTTCGGCGGCGAGCATGCGGTCGGTCGCGTCGCTCACCTGGTCCTCGGGGAAGTGCCAGGGCTCCTGCGGCATCGCCGCGGCCAGCGCCGCCTTCAGCTCGGGCACGCCGTCACCGGTCTGGGCCGAGACGAAATAGGTCTCGTCGAACGGCAGGATTTCGTTGAGCTTCGCCGCATGGCCGAGCAGGCGCGGCTTGTCGGCCACGTCCACCTTGTTGAGGATCAGGATCTTGCGCTCGCGCCGGCTCTTCAGGCTCTCGATCACGGTGTGCACCTTGGGGCCGATGCCGCCCTTGCCGTCGACGATCAGCGCGATCAGGTCGGCACCCTCGGCACCTTCCCAGGCGGCGGCGACCATCGCGCGGTCGAGCCGGCGCTCGGGGGTGAAGATGCCCGGCGTATCGACCAGGATCAGCTGGGCGTCGCCTTCGATCGCGATGCCCATCACCCGGGTGCGCGTGGTCTGCGCCTTGGGGCTGACGATCGCGACCTTCTGGCCGACCAGCGCATTGACCAGCGTGGACTTGCCGGCGTTGGGGGCGCCGACGATCGCGATCAGGCCGCAGTGCTGGGTGGGGAGGGTGTCGGTCATATCAGTTCCAAATTCCCCTTCCGCGCTGCGGAGGGGTTAGGGGAGGGGTGTCGAGTATAGCAGGAAGGGGGAGTATTGCTCCTTCCCAGCCCCTCCGCCACGCGGAAGGACGAAATGGGTCACGCCTTGAGCTTCGCCAGCAGCGCCGCCGCCGCTGCGGTCTCGGCATCCTGCTTGCTCGTGCCCTGTGCCTCGGCCTCGGCGAAGCTGCCGATCGACACCTTCACCGTGAAGCGCGGCGCGTGGTTCGGTCCCGAGCGATCGGTGACCGCATATTCGGGCGGGCGGCGATTGTTCGCGGCTGCCCATTCCTGCAACGCCGATTTGGGGTGCCGCGGCGCGCTGGCATGTGCGTCGATGTGCCTGGCCCAGGCCTTGCGGACGAAGTCGCGCGCCGGTGCGAAGCCGAATTCCAGATAGAGCGCGCCGATCAGCGCCTCCATTGCGTCGCCCAGCACATTGTCGCTGTCCGCAGCGCCGTCGCCGCGCGCCTGCTTGCCCAGGCGGAGCAGCGGCGGCACGCCCACTTCGCGCGCCACGTTGGCGCACATCGCGCCGGTCACCAGCGCGTTGAGCCGGCGCGACAGCGCCCCCTCGGGTTCGTTGGCGAAGCGCTCGTACAGCCATTCGGCAATGGCGAGGCCGAGCACCCGGTCGCCCAGGAACTCGAGCCGCTCGTAATTCTCCGCCGCCTGGCTGCCATGCGTCAGCGCGCGCTGATAGGGGGCCAGGTCAGAAGGGCGCTGGCCGAAAGTCTTGGCGATCCATTCCCCCAGGTCGGGAATGCTCAAAAGCCTTCCCCGATTCGGCTCCAGCGCGCCGCGGTGAACCAGGTCCAGGGCAGGAACCAGTTGGCGCTGCCGTCGGTCGACCAGAAGCTCAGCACGGCCTTGCCCTCGATATTCTCGAGCGGGACATAGGCGATGCCCTGGCCCTCGGGCGGCTGCGAGAAGCGGCTGTCGGTCGAATTGTCGCGATTGTCGCCCATCAGGAACGCATGGCCGGCGGGGACGTGGAAGACCTCGGTATTGTCCTGCGGGGTCAGCCCCTGGTCGAGCACGTCATAGCTCTTGCCACCCGGCAGCGTCTCGCGGAAGCGCGGCAACTTGCACACCGGATCGCCCTTGGCGCTCACGCCCTGGAACAGGGTGGGGCAGTTGGTGAAGTTCGGCGTGATCGGCAGTTCGAGGTCGGCGACCTTCTGCTTGGGGATCGCCTTGCCGTTCAGGATCACCTGGCCGTTGACCACCTGGACGCTGTCGCCCGGCAGGCCGATGACGCGCTTGATCCAGTCCTCGCCATTATGGCCCGGTGCCTTGAACACCACCACGTCGCCGCGTGCCGGCGTGCCGGGGAAGATGCGGCCCGGGATCAGCGGCAGGCTCCAGGGCAGCGAGTGCTTGGAATAGCCGTAGTTCCACTTGGTGATGAACAGATAGTCGCCGATCAGCAGCCGCGGCATCATCGATTCCGACGGGATCGAGAAGGGCGAGAAGATGAAGCTGCGCACCACGAACACGATCAGCGCCAGCTTGACGAGGAAGAGGCCAAGGTCCTTCCACTCGTTCTTGGGCTTCTCCTCCGTCGCCGCCGCGGCGGGAGTGGCAGGCTTCTCGTTCAGGGAATCGGCGGGGGTGTTTTCCATGGATACCTGCTCTGCTTGGGGCGGGCGGTGAGGTCAAGCCGATGAATGGAGTGGCGGCGACGAGTTTGGGACGATAGGGGCTGGCTTGTCGCAGATGGAGATGAACATGAGCTTGCCCGACTGGTCCGCCGTAAAAGCGCTCGAGGCCTCGACGCTGACCGAGCTGTTCGCGCGCGACTCCGACCGGGTCGCCAAGCTCTCCGCCGATGTCGCGGGTATCCATTTCGACTGGTCGAAGACCCATCTGACGCCCGAGCTGATCGCCGCCTTCTCGAAGATCGCGGCCGAGACGGGCCTGGTCGCCAAGCGCGACGCGCTGTTCGCTGGCGAGAAGATCAACGTCACCGAGGGCCGCTCGGTCGAGCACACCGCCGAGCGCGGCGAAGGCTCGCCGGACAGCGTCGCCCGTGCCCAGGCCTATCACGCCCGCATGCGCGCGCTGATCGACGCGATCGAGGCCGAGGCGTTCGGCCCGGTGCGCAGCGTCATCCATATCGGCATCGGCGGCTCGGCGCTGGGCCCGGACCTGCTGGTCGATGCGCTCGGCCGCGACGCCGACCGCTACGAGGTCGCGGTGGTCTCGAACGTCGACGGCGTCGCGCTGGAGACGGCGCTCGACCGCTTCGATCCGCAGACGACCCTGATCGCGATCGCGTCGAAGACCTTCACCACCACCGAGACGATGCTCAACGCCGAGAGTGCGATCTCCTGGCTGATGCAGGGCGGTGTCGAGGATCCGTACGGCAAGCTCGTCGCGCTGACCGCCGCGCCGGAAAAGGCGATCGCCTTCGGCATCGACGAGACCCGCGTGCTGCCCTTCGCCGAGTCCGTGGGCGGGCGTTATTCGCTCTGGTCGTCGATCGGCTTCCCCGCCGCGCTGGCGCTGGGCTGGGACGCGTTCGAGGAACTGCTCGAAGGCGCCGCCGAAATGGATCGCCATTTCCGCCTGGCCCCGTTCGAGGCGAACGCGCCGGTCCTCGCGGCATTCGCCGATCTTTATTACACCCAGGTCCGCGGCTGCGAGACGCGCGCCACCTTCGCCTATGACGAGCGGCTCGGCCTGCTGCCCAGCTATCTCCAGCAGCTCGAGATGGAGTCGAACGGCAAGCGGGTGACGGCCGAAGGCCAACCGGTGACCTACCCGACGGCGCCGATCACCTGGGGCGGCGTGGGCACCGATGCCCAGCACGCGGTGTTCCAGCTGCTCCACCAGGGCACGCGCCTGGTGCCGCTCGAGTTCATCGGCTCGATCGAGCCGGGCGACGGACTCGCGGAAGAGCATCACCGCCAGCTGCTGCTCAACATGTTCGCCCAGGGTGCCGCGCTGATGGCCGGCCGCAAGAATGACGACCTGGCGCGCGACTATCCGGGCGATCGCCCCTCCGCCACGCTGCTGCTCGACACCGTCGATCCGCGCACGCTGGGCGCGATCCTGGCCTTTTACGAGCAGCGCACCTTCGTGAACGCGGTGCTGCTCGGCATCAACGCGTTCGACCAGTTCGGTGTCGAGCTGGGCAAGGAAATGGCCAAGGCGGCGGGGGCGGGCGACCAGAGCTTCGACGCGTCGACCAACGACCTGATCGCCCGGGCGTTCAAGTGAGCGGCGACGAGGACTATGTCTATGACGAGGCGAGCGGGGAGTGGGTCCCCGCCGTCGAGGCCGCTGCGAAGGCCGGCGCCGCCGATACGGTCGAGGTGCGCGATTCGGTCGGCAACCTGCTGCAGGACGGCGACCAGGTCACGCTGATCAAGGACCTGACCGTCAAGGGCGCCGGGCAGACGCTCAAGCGCGGCACGCTGATCAAGTCGATCCGCCTGACCGGCGACGCGCAGGAGATCGACTGCAAGTACGAAGGCATCAAGGGCCTCGTCCTGCGCGCCGAGTTCGTGCGGAAGCGCTGATTTCCCGTCATCCCGGCTTTCGTCGGGATGACGGCTGGCACAGGCAAAGCATTTACCCTCATCGGCTAGACTCGCCCCTTCACGGCAAGGGGCAGGCCGATGGACCAGCGGCGGATCGTGCGGGAAAGCGAGCGGGCGGCGATCGAGCGCTGGTTCCCGGTGAGCCCGCTCGGGCCGTTGTTCGATCCCGGCACCGGCGACCTGCTGCCCGCGCCCGCCGCCGCGATCCCCGGCTGGCAGGCCGAGGCGTTCGCGCGGATCGATCGCTATGTGGAGCGCGAATATGTCGCCGGCCAGGTCCATGGCTGGATGTTCGTGGCGTTCATGGTCGGCCTGTCGCTGATCGCGACCTTCGCGCATCTGCCGGTCGGCACGACGCTGGTGATCGGCGGCGCGGCGGGTGGGGCGATCCTGCACGGCTGGCCGATCTGGCAGCTCTATCGCTTCCGCCGCGACCTGCGCCTGATCCGCGAACGAATCCGCCGCGAGCTGGCACTGCGCACCCCGATACCGCGCGAGCTCGCCGCCCGCTATCGCCGGCGCAATCCGTGGCGGATCGCGCTGCATGCCTGGGTGTGGGGGCTGGTCTTCCTCGCGCTTGCCGCCCAGCATTTCGTGCCGCCCGAAAGCGTGCCCGCGGCGCTGCTCCCGCTCGCGCTCGGCGCGGTCGGAATCGCCTGGATCCTGCATTTCCTGTCGCGTCGGATCGACCTGGGCCAAGGGTGAGATTGGCAGAGCGCCGCGCGCATCCTATCTCCCGGCCTCGAAACGACCCGGAAGGACAAGCACGTGGCCGAATACGACTATGACCTCTTCGTGATCGGCGCCGGCTCCGGGGGCACCCGCGCCTCGCGCGTCTCCGCCGCGTACGGCGCGAAGGTCGCGGTGGCCGAGGAATATCGCATCGGCGGCACCTGCGTGATCCGCGGCTGCGTGCCCAAGAAGCTGCTCGTCTATGGCGCGCATTTCGCCGAGGACCTCAAGGACGCCCGCCGCTTCGGCTGGAACGTGCCCGAATGCGATTTCGACTGGGCGGTGCTGCGCGACAACGTCATGGCCGATGTCGATCGCCTCAACGGGCTCTACACCCAGACGCTGCACAACAACAACGTCGAGACCTTCCTCGAGCGCGCCACCGTCTCCGGCCCGCACGAAGTCACGCTCGCCTCGGGCCGCAAGGTCACCGCCAAGTACATCCTGGTCGCCACCGGCGCGCATCCGCACGTGCCGGAATTCCCGGGCAGCGAGCACGGCATCACCTCGAACGAGGTCTTCCACCTCGAGAAGCTGCCCAAGCGCATCCTGATTGCGGGCGGCGGCTATATCGCCAACGAGTTCGCCGGCATCTTCAACGAGTTCGGCAGCCACGTCACGCTGGTCAACCGCACCGACGTGATCCTGCGCGGCTATGATCATTCGATGCGCGACCGCCTGCTCCAGATCTCGCTGATGAAGGGGATCGATTTCCGCTTCCACTGCGATTTCAAGTCGATCGAGAAGCTGGAGAATGGCGCCTTCAAGGTGACGCTGAGCAAGCATGAGCCGATCGAAGTCGATTGCGTGCTCTTTGCCACCGGCCGCGTGCCCAATACCGAGGGGCTGGGCCTTGCCGATGTCGGGGTCGAGCTCGACGACAAGGGCGCGGTGAAGGTCGATGCCGACAACAGGACCGCGGTCGATTCGATCTATGCGGTGGGCGACGTGACCAACCGGGTGCAGCTCACCCCCGTCGCGATCCGGGAAGGTCAGGCGTTCGCCGATACGCTCTTCGGCGGCAAGCCGCACCAGGTCGACTATAGCTGCATCCCCAGCGCGGTGTTCAGCCACCCGCCGCTCGCCAGCGTCGGCATGACCGAGAGCGAGGCGCGCAACAAGCTCGGCTCGATCGCGGTCTATCAGAGCGATTTCCGCGCGATGAAGAACGTGCTGGCCGATCGCAACGAGCGCGCGCTCTACAAGATGATCTGCGACGGCACGACCGGCCGGGTCGTCGGCCTCCACATGATCGGGCCCGACGCGCCGGAGATCCTCCAGGCGGCGGCGGTGGCGGTGAAGGCCGGGTTGACCAAGGACGCCTTCGACCAGACGGTGGCACTGCACCCGACCATGTCGGAAGAGCTCGTCCTCATGAAGTGAGCGGGAAGTTCATGCCGTAGGCGTGAACCGAAGGCTGCGGGGCAGCCTTCGCCGCTCACTCCCCCGGAGGGAGGGTGCGGCTGGGCGCCCCGGTAGCCGTAGATCTGGCAAACCGCCCCGCCGCCATCCGCGCCAGCGTCGGCCCCAGCGCCAGCACCGCCAGGAAGCGCAGCGCCTGCATCGCCATCACGAAGGGCTGGTCGACCGGCACCGAGGTGGCGATGATCGCCACCGAATCGAGCCCGCCGGGGCTCACCGCGAGATAGGCGCTGACCGCATCGATTCCCGTCAGCCGGGCGACCACCAGCGACAGCGCCGCCGAAAAACCGATCAGCACGAAGGTCGAGAGCAGCACGCGCGGCAGCGCCTTCGCCGCCAGCGCGAGTGTCTCACGGGTAAAGGCCAGCCCGATCCGCCAGCCGACCAGCGCATAGCTCACCGCCAGCACCGGCTCGGGCAGGGTCATGCGCAGCACGCCCAGCGCATGGAGCGTGATCCCCGCGGCCATCGGCAGCAGCAGCGCGCCGGCGGGAATGCGCAGCCTGAGCCCGATGAACGCGCCGATCCCCGCCACCGCCAGCGTCGCCAGCGAGGGGATCAGCGGGGCGGGGGCGAGCATCGTCACCAGCCAGTCGCCGCCATGATGCGCGCCCAGCGCCGCGGCGAGGATCGAGGCGGCGCCGGCCACGCACACCACCCGGGTATAGGTCATGAACGCCACCAGCCGCGCGTCCGCGCCGAACGCATCGGCCATCACGACCATGGCGGAGGCCGCCCCCGGCATCGATCCCCAGATCGCCGTGCTCCCCGGCAGCACTCGCCAGCGGCTTAGCAGATAGCCGAGCAGGCTGCTCGCGCCGAGCGTCGCCGCGGTCACCCCCAGGAACAGCGGCCACTGGGTCGCCACCCGGGCGAAGGTGCCGATATCGAGCGTGCCGGCGATCAGGCAACCGATCACCGCCTGCGCACCGACGAACAGCGGCCTGGGCAGGCTCAGCCCTGCGCCGCGCGCCGAAAAGGCGATCGCGGCCACCATCGGCCCGAGCAGCAGCCCGGCCGACAGCCCGATCCATTCGAGGATCGCCGTGCCCGCCGCCGACGCCGCGAGCAGCGCCAGCCACAGTCCGGCGATGCGGCCGGTCAAAGCTCTTCGGCGAGCAGCGCGTCGGTCTCGGTCTTGGGCTCGCCGTCGCCGGTGCGGCGGGCGATCGTCGCGGTGACCGCGACGTCCATGGTGACGTTGCCGAGCGTGCGGAACAGGTCGGGCACCGTCTCCACCGCGACGAGCAGGCCCAGTGCCTCGATCGGCACGCCCATCGCCACCGCGACCGGCGCAACCGAGGCGAAGAAGCTGATCGTGCCGGGCAGGCTGACCGATCCCATGGTGGTGATCGCCGCCGTGGCGATGCCCGCGGCGAGCTGGCCCGGGCCGATCGGCGTGCCGGTCAGGTGCGCGACGTAGAGCGCCACCGCCAGGTTCATCGCCGGGCTGGTCGCACGGAACACCGCAACCGCGATCGGTAGTACCACGCCCGATACGGTGGCGGGTGCCCCAAGTGCCTCGCTCGAGCGGAGCATGGTCGGAAGGCTGGCCAGCGACGAGGAGGTGCTGAGCGCCACCACCTGGCTAGGCAGTACTTCGCGGGCGAAACGGCTGACCCGCACCCGCGCGCCGATGGCGGCGATCGGATAGGCGGAGAGCAGCACGATGATGCCCAGCGAAGAGACGATCAGGATGTAATGGAGCAGCGCGCCGAACGCTGCCGCGCCGGTCTCCATGCCCAGGCCGAAGGCCAGGCAGAACACGCCGACCGGCGCCAGCATGAGCACCCAGCCGATCACCACGATCATCGCGTCGGCGATCGCCTGGAAGAAGTCGAGCAGCAGCTTGCGCCGCTCGGTCGGCAGCCGGGTGATCGCGAAGGCGAAGACCATGGCGAACACGGTGAGCGGCAGGAAGGCGTCGGCGCTGGCAGCCGCGACGATGTTGGTCGGCACGATCTTGTCGAAGAAGTCGCTCAGGCTCGGCACCTGCCCTGCCACCTTGGCGCTCGACAGCGAGGCGCGCAGTGCTTCCGCCCATTCGTGCGGCAGCGGGAAGAGCTGGAGCAGCATCGGCGTGACGAACGCCGACAGCAGCGTGTTGAACCACAGGATCGCGACGAAGCAGATCAGCGCGCTCGCGGCGATGCGGCCGGCGCGTGCGGCCTCGGCCGAGGCGGCGATGCCGATCACCAGCAGCGCCACCACCAGCGGCACGATCACCATCTGCAGCCCGTGCAACCAGGCCGAACCGATCGGCTTGGTGAAATAATGCAGGGCGAAGCCACCCGCGCCCGGCGCGTAATTGGCAAGCGCTATCCCCACGCCCAGTCCCGCGACCAGCGCGATCAGGATTCTCAATGCTTGCGACATGCTCGCCCTTTTTGATTTTCCGCGCTAATCGGATGGCGGTTGAGGGCCCGCAAGGTCGCGAGAAAACGGCACATGGCAAGAAAATATTTCGGTACGGACGGAATCCGCGGTGCGACCAACGTCGCGCCGATGACCGCGGCGATGGCGATGAAGGTCGGCATGGCGGCCGGTGCGCATTTCCGCCGGGGCGATCATCGCCACCGGGTGGTGATCGGCAAGGACACGCGGCTCTCGGGCTATATGCTCGAAAATGCGCTGGTCGCCGGCTTCACCTCGGTGGGCATGGACGTGGTGCTGCTCGGGCCGATGCCGACACCGGCAGTGGCGATGCTCACCCATTCGATGCGCGCCGACATGGGCGTGATGATCTCGGCCAGCCACAACCCCTATGCCGACAACGGCATCAAGCTGTTCGGCCCGGACGGCTTCAAGCTCTCCGACGCGGACGAGCTGGCGATCGAGGCGCTGATCGATGGCGAGGTGCCGCTCGCCCAGTCGGCGGACATCGGCCGCGCCCGCCGCGTCGAGGATGCGCGCGGCCGCTACATCCATTTCGCCAAGTCGACCTTCCCCGAGGAGCTGACGCTCGACGGGCTCAAGATCGTCGTCGATTGCGCCAATGGCGCGGCGTACCAGGTCGCCCCCTCGGCGTTGTGGGAGCTGGGCGCCGAGGTGATCGCGATCGGCGTGACCCCGAACGGCAAGAACATCAATGACGGCGTCGGCTCCACTGCGCCGGGCACCCTGTGCGAGACCGTCGTGGGCTCGGGCGCGCATATCGGCATCGCGCTCGACGGCGATGCGGACCGGCTGATCGTGGTCGACGAGCAGGGCAAGGTCGTCGATGGCGACCAGCTGATGGCGACGATCGCCGGCGGCTGGGCACGCCAGGGCCGGCTGGCGGGCGGCGGTCTCGTCGCCACGGTCATGTCGAACCTCGGGCTCGAGCGGCACCTTTCGGCGCAGGGTCTCGGCCTGATCCGCACCGCGGTGGGCGATCGCTACGTGCTCGAGAAGATGCGCTCGTCCGGCTATAATGTCGGCGGCGAGCAGTCGGGGCACATCATCCTGTCCGACTATGCCACCACCGGCGATGGTCTCGTCGCCTCGCTCCAGGTGCTGGCCGAGCTGGTCCGCGCCGGTGCGCCGGCCAGCGAAGTGCTCCACCGCTTCGATCCGCTGCCCCAGCTGCTCAAGAATGTCCGCTTCAAGGGCGGCAAGCCGCTCGACGATCCGCGGGTCAAGGACGTGATCGCCGCGGCCGAGGTCGAGCTGGACGGCAAGGGCCGCCTCGTCATCCGCGCCTCGGGCACCGAGCCGGTGATCCGCGTGATGGCCGAGGGCGACGACAAGGCGCAGGTGGAAACGGTGGTCGACCGGATCTGTAGCGTGGTCGCGGAGGTCGCGGCCTGATGCTCGAGATGCGCCCCGATTGCGAACGCTGCGGCGTCGATCTGCCGGCGGACGAGGGCGGCGCGTTCATCTGCTCGTTCGAATGCACCTGGTGCGCGGACTGCGCCGATGCGCTCGACGAACGCTGCCCCAATTGCGGCGGCGAACTGTTGGACCGGCCGGCGCGTGTCGGTAAGGCGCTGGCCAGCAACCCGGCCTCCACGGAGCGCCGGTTCAAGGGTTAACTCCAGGGGTTGAGGCACATGACTCCTCGCATCCTCATCATCGCCGGTTCGGATTCCGGCGGCGGCGCGGGCATCCAGGCGGACATCAAGACCGTCACCATGCTCGGCGGCCATGCGATGACCGCGATCACCGCGATCACCGCGCAGAACACGCTCGGCGTCAGCGGCGTCCATCCGGTGCCCACCGAGATGGTGATCGCCCAGATCGAGGCCTGCGTCGCCGATATCGGGGTCGACGCGGTCAAGATCGGCATGATTGGCTCGGCCCGCACCGCGCTGGCGGTGGCGGAGAAGCTCGCCGAGCTGCCCGGCGTGCCGGTGGTGTTCGATCCGGTCATGGTCGCGACCAGCGGCGCCACCCTGGCCGATGACGCCACCATTGCCGCGTTCGAGCGGCTGATGGACCGCGCCACCGTCGTCACCCCCAACATCCCCGAGCTCGCCGCGCTCGGCGGCGATGCCCGCGCGCTGGTCGCCGCGCATCGCTGCGCCGTGCTGGTGAAGGGCGGCCATGCCGAGGGGCCGGTGGTCACCGACCGGCTCTATTCCGCCGATCCCGAGGATCCGCCCGAGATCGAGTGGAGCAATCCGCGCATCGATACCGACAACACCCATGGCACCGGCTGCACCCTGTCCTCGGCGATCGCCTGCGGCCTGGCAGTCGAATGGGACCTGCCGGAAGCGATCCGCCGCGCCCGCCGCTTCGTCCGCATCGCGATGCTGGAGGCGCCGGGGCTCGGCCGCGGCCATGGTCCGATGGGGCATCAGGCGGTGCGGCTCGATCTCAACATGAGCTTCTTCGAGCCGATGCTGAACCAGGTGACCGTGCCCGCCACCGACCTGGCGGCGAGCGAGCGCTTCTACCGGCTGCTCGGCCTCACCCAGGTCGTCCGCGCCTCGCCGCGCTATGCCCGCTTCGAGACCGAGGGCGGCGCCACCTTCTCGATCGCCACCGATCCCGGCTATACCGCGCCGGTCGTCTATTTCGAATGCGGCGATCTCGACGTCACCGTCGCCTATCTCCAGCAGCAGGGCGTGCAGTTCGAGCAGGATCCCAGGGATGAGAATTGGGGCTGGCGCGAGGCACGGCTGCGCGATCCGGCCGGCAATTCGGTTCGTCTCTATCAGGCTGGCGAGATGCGCCGCTATCCGCCATGGCGGGTCGGCGATGCTTAAATCCGGGCCTGACCTCAAGTTCGAGCGGAAATACGGAAAGCTGCACAATGGCCCGGTGGCCGGGGTGGACGAGGCGGGCCGTGGCCCGCTCGCCGGGCCGGTCGTCGCCGCTGCCGTGGTGCTCGATCCGAAATGCATTCCCGAGGGCATCGACGATTCGAAGGTGCTCACCGCCGCCAAGCGCGCGCGGATCAGTGGCGAGCTGCTCGGCTGCGCGAAGGTCGGCATCGGCATCTGCACGGTCGAGGAGATCGACAGCCTCAACATCTTCTGGGCGACGATGCTGGCGATGACCCGCGCGGTCGCCGCGCTGGAGCTGGCGCCGGCCTTCGTGCTGGTCGACGGCAATCGTTGCCCGGACTGGGAGCATCAGAGCCATGCCGTGGTCGGCGGCGACGCGCGCAGCCTGTCGATCGCCGCTGCCTCGATCATCGCCAAGCACCACCGCGATTCGATGATGATCGCGCTGGACGCACTCCATCCCGGCTATGGCTGGGCGAGCAACAAGGGCTATGGCGCCAAGGTCCACCAGGAGGCGCTGCGCACGCTCGGCCCCACGCCGCACCACCGCAAGAGCTTCGCGCCGGTCGCCCAGGCGCATTTCGATTTCGGGATGCCGGTGGCGGAATAAGGGCGCGTGCTCCTCCGGAGAGGAGCACGCGCATCGCGTCAGGCGGATTCGGGAGCCGCCGGATCACGCTCAGGCATATTCATAGACCAGCACGAGCCCGGCCGCCCCGGCGCCGCCCTGGAAGCCGGACTGGCTGGCAATCGCCGCGGCGCCGCCGCCGCCCGCGCCCGGCGCCTGCCCGGCGGAGCCTGCAGTCGCGCCGCCGCCACGCCCGCCGCCGCCAAAGGCCGAGGAGCCGCCGATGCCGCCGACGACGATGGTGGTCGCCAGCGCGAAGCCCTCGCTACCCGTCGCACCGGCCGCGGCGACCAGGTTGGCGCCGGTGGGGAGCGCGGAAGTGCCGGTGCCGCCGAACAGCAGTGGTGCGGTGCTCGCGATGCTGCCGAAGCCGCCGCTGCCGCCCGGGACGGCGAGAATCGAGCCGAAGCTCGATGCGCCGCCGGCACCGCCGCTATTGTTGCCGATCGCGGCCGGCACGCCGCCTGCACCCACGACCACCGCAGCACCGTCGAAGCCGCTGGTGATCAGCGTTTCGGCATAGGCGCCCGCGCTGCCGCCGCTGGCGCAGGATACCTGGCTCGACGAGGTTGCCGTGCAGCTGCCGCCGGCGCCGCCGCCGCCCACTGCACGGATCAGCACCCGGCTGGTGCCCGGCGTCGCGGTATAGGTCGCATTGGCGGTGAATCGCTGCACCGCCAGCAGGCCGCCACCGCCGCCCGTCGCCACCGGGACGCGCTCGTCCCTGATCCGCGCGTTGGTGATTGCGGTCATGCCCGGATCGAGCCGCAGCTGCGCCACCGGCAGCTGGCCGGCCGGGAGGGCGGGCGGGACCGGGTTGGCCGCTTCCGTGCCCGTCGTGACCGTGAGCAGCCCGGTGGTCGGGCTGATCGTCACCCGGTCGATTCGAGGATTGGCCGTCGGCGGCGCGATCGCCCCGCTGGTCTGCGCCTTCACTTCGAGCGGCGCGCCGGCCACGAGCAGCGCGCCGGCGTCGATCGACACCGCCATCGAGGGCGGGGCGGTCTCGTGCGGGGCGAACGCGGCGGCCAGCCGGGCCAGCACGGTCAGGTCGCCGTTCAGCGTCGGAAAGGGCGAGCCGGTGTTCGGCTGGTTGAAGTCGATGCTGCCGTAAGTGTGTACGGTCATGAGGATACTCCAATGAACATGAACCACATGCCGGGCGATCCGTCGGGGGCGCCTCCCGTCCGAATCACTCAACGTTCATGATATGTTCTTCGATTTCCTACATGTCACGGGAAATCGCGGTGCGCGAGCGACGTCGATAGGCGGACATCCACGGGCCGCGATTCACCGGCCTGTGCGCCTGTGATTCGGCCGGCGGGCACCGGTCGCGTCGTCCCGTCGATTGAATCGCAGGCTGGGCGCGGAATGAGTCTTTTTCGTCACACCCCATATCTAGTGCCTGTGGATAACTTCTTGACTCAGCATGTGGATAAGTTCGCTCGCCGTTCCACAAGTTAACGGAATCGCAGGTTTTTTCGTTAACTAATCTCCGCTTGACGGATGGCCGTTCGCCGACAGAAACCGCCTCTCCAACAAGGGGAAAGAGGTTAATGGGGGTTCTCGAAAAGGGCAGACTCAAGCCGGCGACGGTGCGTAACTGGGTCGACGTATTGCCCTACGACACGATCCTGCAGCAGGACTGCATCGAGGCGATGCGGGCGCTGCCGGCAAAGTCGATCGACTGCATCTTCGCCGATCCGCCCTACAATCTGCAGCTCGGTGGCGACCTCAATCGTCCGGACGGCAGCGCCGTCGACGCGGTCACCGACGAATGGGACAAGTTCGACAGCCTGGCCGCCTATGACGCGTTCACCCGCGAATGGCTGGCCGAGGCGCGCCGCATCCTGAAGGACGACGGCACGATCTGGGTGATCGGCAGCTATCACAACATCTTCAAGGTCGGCTCGGCGATCCAGGACCTGGGCTTCTGGATCCTCAACGACATCATCTGGCGCAAGGCCAACCCGATGCCCAATTTCAAGGGCACCCGGTTCACCAATGCGCACGAGACGCTGATCTGGGCGAGCACCGGCGAGAAGGCGAAATACACCTTCAACTATCGCTCGATGAAGACGCTCAACGACGAGATCCAGATGCGCTCGGACTGGGAATTCCCGATCTGCGGCGGCCAGGAGCGCCTCAAGAAGGGCGGCACCAAGGTCCACCCGACCCAGAAGCCCGAAGCCCTGCTCTACCGGATCATGCTCGCCTCGACCAAGCCGGGCGACGTCGTGCTCGACCCGTTCTTCGGCACGGGCACCACCGGTGCGGTCGCCAAGCGTCTCGGTCGCCGCTGGATCGGCATCGAGCGCGAGACTGCCTATGTCGAGGCGGCGAACGAGCGCATCGCGGCGGCGCTGCCGCTCGACGAATCGGCGCTGAAGACGATGCAGGCGCCCAAGAGCCAGCCGCGTGTCGCCTTTGGCCAGCTGGTCGAGAATGGCTTCCTGAAGCCGGGCACCGTGCTGACCGACGGCAAGCGCCGCTGGAAGGCCGTGGTCGGCGCGGACGGCTCGCTCACCTGCGATGGCCAGGCCGGCTCGATCCACAAGCTCGGCGCGACGCTGCAGAATGCGCCGTCGTGCAATGGCTGGACCTTCTGGAACTATGAAGCCGCCGACGGCCTCAAGCCGATCGATGCGCTCCGCCAGAACTATCTGCTGGCGACGCAGCCGTAATCGTCTCTAGCCCCTCCCCTTCAGGGGAGGGGTTGGGGTGGGGCAGTGCCGCAGGCGGGGGGCTCGGTGAGACGTCCCCCACCCCCGTCCCCTCCCCTGAAGGGGAGGGGCTCAAGAAGTTTCCGCTTCCAATGTTGGATTTCGTCTGAGACGGTTTTCCGCATGGCCAGCCGCTCTCTCCGCACTTTCCGCATCAGGCCGTCCGGTGGGACGGGAACCCTCGCGCGCGTGGATGTCGTGACTTTTGTGACTTTCCGCGGCGCATGACCCTCGATCTCCCCCTGTCCGCACGGCTCTATCTCCGCCCTGTCCAGCTCGCCGATTCGCCCGTGGACCGCGACGGCGAGGTCGTCCGGCTCGCCGGTGGCCTCAGCTGGTGCTCGGCCTTCGAGCTGATCGCCCGCGAGGGCGGCAAGCGCATCTTCCAGCGCACGCTTCCCGTCGCCGATCTGCCCGACGATCCCCGTATCGCGGCGATCCTCCAGCGGATCACCGCGCCGCGCGCGCCCCTGCAACTGGGCGAGCGCATCATCCGGCTCGACCAGCCCCAGGTGATGGCGATCCTCAACCGTACGCCCGACAGCTTCTCCGATTCACGCGCGCTTCGCGAGGATGTCGATGCCGCGGCGAGCGCGGGCGTGGACATGGCGGCGGCCGGTGCGGCGATCCTCGACATTGGCGGCGAATCGACCCGGCCGGGTGCTGCCGAAGTCTGGGAGGGCGAGGAGATCGAGCGCGTCGTGCCGGTGATCCGCAAGCTTGCCGCCGGCGGCGCGGCGATCTCGGTCGACACCCGGCGCGCCGCGGTGATGGCGGCCTCGCTCCAGGCCGGCGCGCATCTGGTCAACGACGTCGCCGCCCTGCTCTACGATCCCCAGGCGCTCGACGTGGTGGTCAAGGCCGGCTGCCCGGTCGCGCTGATGCATTCGCCGGAGCCGCAAAAGGGCCCGCATGGCGGTGACGGCTATGCCGATGTGCTGCTCGACGTGTACGACTGGCTCGAGAAGCGCGTCGACGACGTGGTCGCGGCGGGCGTCGACCGGTCGAAGATCCTGGTCGATCCGGGCATCGGCTTCGGCAAGTCGCTCCAGGACAATCTCGCGCTGATCAATGGGCTCGCGCTGTTCCATGGCCTGGGCTGCGCGATCCTGCTCGGCGCCAGCCGCAAGCGGATGATCGGCGCGCTTTCGAACGAGGCGCCGGCGGACCAGCGGCTCGGCGGCAGCCTGGCCATCGCGCTCAAGGGTGCCGATGCCGGGGCGCAACTCATCCGTGTTCATGATGTATTCGAGACGGTTCAGGCGTTGAGGGTCTGGCGGGGCCTGCGCGATTCGGCGCTGGTCGCCCGCTAGAGAAACGGAGAAGAGTATATGCGTCTCGCTTTCGCCCTTGCCCTGATTGCCGCTCCCACCGCCGCGCTTGCCCAGGAGCCGGGGCCGCAGGATGCCCGCGACACCGTCCAGGCCTATTATGCCGCGATCGAGCGCGGCGATTTCCGCACCGCCTATGGCCTTTGGGACCGGGGTGGCCAGGCGAGCGGCAAGAGCTTCGCCAGCTTCCGCCAGGGCTTCGCATCGACGGCGCACAGCCGGGTCGAGACGCGCAATCCTGGGCGCGAGGATGCCGGGATGAGCCAGCGCTGGATCACCGTGCCGGTCGATGTCTACGCCACGCTCAAGAACGGCAAGCGCCAGCATTTCCGGGGATCGTACACGCTCCACCGCGTAGTGCCGGGGGTGAGCGCCAACCGCGCCGATACGCGCTGGCACCTGTCCAGCGCCAAGCTGGTCGCGGTCCGCTGAGCCGTCGGCCGAACCGAACCCATAGCTGTTCCCCGGCGAAGGCCGGGGCCCAGTTGCAATGTCGTTCGAGAGTCTCCGGCGCCCTCGATACCATGCCGAGGCTGGGCCCCGGCCTTCGCCGGGGAGCAATGGCGGATGCGATGCGCTTCGGCATTGCCCTTGCAATGTAGGATTTCGTCTGGTGGTCTCGGGCGGCTGGTCCTCGGGCCGGCCGTTCTTTGAAACCATCGGGAAGATAGCTGTCCGCAAGTCGGCCGCTGGCGCGGTGCTGGAGGGCTAGAACCAGCCCTCTGCCTCGAGCGTAGGTGCCTGGGCACGGGCGACCGGTGCCTCGATCCCGCCGGCAAGCTGCAGGCGGACATTGCGTCCCTCGCGGCGCACGCCCTGCACCGCGTCGCGGGCGACCCACCAGCTGCGGTGGACCAGCGCGCCGGGAAGCCCGTCGAGCTCGGCCACCGCGTCTCGCATCCGCATCAGCAGCAGGGTCGATCCCTGCGCGGTGTGCACGCGGACATAATGGTCCTCCATCTCCAGCGCGATCGGCGCGGCGCGCAGATGCGGGGGCAGGCGTTGGATCAGCCGGGGCAGGCCGGACTCGACAGGCTCCGCTGTCGATTCCGGCTCGGCTGGGGGTTGGGCCAGATGCCGCTGCCGGGCGAACCAGAACAGCGCGCAGACCAGCGCGCCCATGACCAGCACGTTGCAATAATGGGCGAGCGCCTGTTCCAGGGTCGGCCAGCGGGGCGGGTGCCAGACGAAGTTGGCGATCCACACCACCGCGCTCATCGGCAGGGTGACGACCAGGCAGGCCGCCGCCCAGAGCGCCGGTTCGGGCAATTGGAGTCGCGGAGCGAGCGCCGCCATGCCGCGCATCGCCGGGAAGTAGAGGAAATAGCCAGCATAGCTCATCGCCAGCCAGTAGAGCAGCCGCAGCTCGAACGGTGCCGCGAAGCTGCCGAACGGGCCGACCAGCGCCAGCACCATCCCCACGCCGAAGATGATCGCGCAATCGATCAGGATTCGCCGTGCACCGCTCACTCGTCCGTCGTCCCCCGTCCCGTTCGCGCTTCGCCAAATGGCAGCGCCCAGCGCGCCGCCGTCCGTCCACGCAGCAATCGGCCCGGCCACGCAGCCGCGATTGCGGCGGATCGGCCCGGCGCCATCCTGACCCTCGCCAATAGCGTCGGGAGGCAAGCAATGGCCAGTCATGCAGTTGTACGGGAAGCGGCGGCGATCGATCTGTCGCGGGTCGCCAAGGGGATCATGTTCGTCGCGGCGGGGGCGCTGACGGGAGCGACCGGCTATGCGGTGGCGCGGGTGCTGCTCGGCCTGACGCCGGCGACCTACGAGATCCGCCAGGTCGCGATCGCCGTCCACCTCGCCACGGTGTTGCCGGCGATCCCGCTCGGCCTGTGGGTGCTGCTGTCCCGCAAGGGTGATACGACGCACCGCATGCTCGGCCGGATCTGGGCGGCGTTGATGGTGGTCGGGGCAGGTTCGGCATTGTTCATCCGCCATCTCAACCACGGCCAGTTCAGCTGGCTGCACCTGTTCGTGCCGATCGTGTTCTTCACGCTCTACCGCGCCATCCGCCAGGCCCGTGCCGGCCAGATCGCGGCGCACAAGGTCAATATGTGGCGGCTCTATGCGCTGGCGCTGCTGCTGCCGGGCATGTTCGCCTTCCTGCCCGGCCGGCTGCTCTGGCAATGGCTGATGGTCTAGAGGAGGCCCGCCCTGCGCCGTGCCGCGGGCCGCGCCAGGTCGCGCGCCGCATCCCGCCCGATCCAGCGGGCGGCGGCAGCAGGGGAGGCGACGAGCCGATCGGCCATTTCGCTGGCCGCGGCATGCAGCGCGGGATTGCGCATGCCGATCCCGCGCAGTGCCCAGCTCACCCCCTTCTTGACGAAGTTGCGCTCGTCTCCGGCCGCGGCTTCGACCAGCGGCAGCGCCTCCAGGAACGGCGCGTCGGGCAGCTTCTTGGCATGCAATGCCAGCCCGGCGAGCAGGGCGAAGGCGGCGCGGCGCACGAACTCGCGTTCGTCCCCGGCCCAGCGGTGGACGGCATCCCAGGCGAGCGGGCTCTTGTCGAACAGGTCGAAACAGGCGGTGTCGCAGGTCGCCCAATTGTCGAACCCCGCCGCCCAGCGGTCCATGCCCTCGGCGGTGATCCGTCCGGGTTCGCCGACGAAACAGGCGAGCAGCCGCGCCTCGTATACTCCGGCATCCCAGAGCGCTTCGGCCAGCGCCTGATCGCGGCCCAGGCTCTTGGCGATGCCGCGGATGGTGCCGACCCGGATGCCGATCACCCGGTCGACAGTGGCGATGCCGAATCGCGCCATGCCTTCGGCCACGCCCGGTTCGGCGGCGCGTTCGAGTTCGGCAAGGGCCTCGGCCAGGGTCGCCATGGCCGGGAGGCTAGGCTCAGGCGGCGGTCTGGTCGATCCCCAGCTCGCCGAGCTTGCGGTAGAGCGTCGAGCGGCCGATCCCCAGCCGCCGGGCGACTTCGGTCATTCGGCCGCGATAATGGCCGATCGCGAGGCGGATCACATCGGCTTCGATCTCGTCCAGCGCGCGCAGGTTGCCGTCGGGCCGGAACAGGGTGACGCCGGCATTGTTCGCACCCGGCGCCTGCTGGCCGTTGCCCGTCGGGCGGCCGGCGGCGAGCTGGGCGATCTGCGGGAAATCGAGGCGGGTCAGCCCGTCGCCGTCGCAGAGCACTGCGGCCCGGAACAGCGCGTTCTGGAGCTGGCGGACATTGCCCGGCCAGTCATAGCTGCCGAGCAGCTGCAGCGCGTCGTCGGTGATGCCCAGCTCGCGCAGGCCCGGCTGCTCGGCGATCCGCGCGAGCAGGTGCCGGGCGAGCGCCGGGATGTCGCCGGTGCGTTCGCGAAGCGGCGGGATCGTCACCTGGACGACGTTGAGGCGGTAATAGAGGTCCTCGCGGAAGCGCCCGGCTTCGACTTCGGCCTGCAGCGTCTTGTTGGTCGCGGCGATCACCCGGACATCGACTTCACGGGCATGGCGCGCGCCGAGCGGCTGGATCTCGCCCGACTGGAGCACGCGCAGCAGCTTCACCTGCGCATCGAGCGGCATCTCGCCGACCTCGTCGAGGAACAGGGTGCCGCCATCGGCTTCGGCGAATCGGCCGATCTTGCGCTCGAACGCGCCGGTGAACGCGCCCTTCTCGTGGCCGAACAGCTCGCTCTCGACCAGGTTGGCGGGGATCGCGCCGCAATTGACGCAGACCATGTCCTTCTTGCTGCGCGGCGAAGCGGCGTGGATCGCCTCGGCGACCACTTCCTTGCCGACGCCGCTCTCGCCTTCGATGAGGACGGGGACACGGGCGCGGGCGGCCTTGGCGGCAATGGCTAGGGCTGCGCGGAACTGCGGCGCGCTGCCGACGATCTCGTCAAAGGCGAGCGGGGCGGAAAGCTTCTCGGTCAGCGGGCGCAGCTCGCCCGCAGTCTTGCCGCCCACGGCGGCCTCGAGCGCGGCGAGGAGGCGCTCGGCGGCGAGCGGCTTCACCAGGAAGTCGGTCGCGCCGGCACGCATCGCGTTCACTGCGTTGGCGACCGATCCGTTGGCGGTGAGCATCAGGATCGGCAGTTGCGGCCGGCGGGTGCGCAGCTCGGCGATCAGGCCCGCCGCATCGGCGTCCGGAGAGGAGTGATCGAGCAGGATCGCGTCGAGCGCCATCCCGTCGGGCGTGCCCAGCGTGGCGATGCCGGTCTCGGCCTCGCTCGCGAAGATGGTGCGCCAGCCGCGGCGTGCGGCGATGGCCGCGACGAGGCGGCGTTGTGCCGGCTCGTCGTCGATCAGCATCAGGAGGCGCTGGCCGTTGCGCGTCATCGCTCTTTGTGTCCCCAATGTCCCGTTTCAGGTCGTCCGTTCTAAAGCAGATGGGTAAAGGCGGGCTTAAGCTTGCCGAAGTCGCACCGGGGTTGAGGGACTGCGCGCGGGGAGCTAACATCCCTTCACAAAGTTTCAGGGGAGAGACGAATGGCTGACACCGGTGACAATGCCGCGCAGCTCAAGGCGCATGAGCAGACGTGGAACGGTTTCAAGGCGATGATGACCTGGGGCACGGTGGGCGTGGCTCTGGTCGCGGCCCTCGTCGTCTTCCTGATCTCCGCCAAGTGAAGATCGCCGTATTGAAGGAGGCCGCCGCCGGCGAGCGGCGCGTCTCCGCGACTCCGGAAACGGTGAAGAAGTTCGTCGGCCTCGGCGCGCAGGTGTCGGTAGAGGCGGGGGCGGGTGACACCGCCTCGATCGCCGACCAGGCCTATGCGGATGCTGGCGCCACCGTCGGCGCAAGGGGCGATGTCCTCAAGGATGCGGACATCGTGCTCGGTGTGCAGGGTCCCGACCCGGCGAGTCTTGCCGGCGCCAAGCCGGGTGCCTGGATCGTCGCGGGGCTCAACCCCTTCGGTGAGCGCGCCCGGGTCGATGCCTATGCCTCGGCCGGGTTCGAGGCGCTGGCGATGGAGTTCATGCCGCGAATCACCCGTGCGCAGTCGATGGATATCCTCTCGTCCCAGTCGAACCTGTCCGGCTACAAGGCGGTGCTCGACGCGGCGGCCGAATATGGCCGCGCCTTCCCGATGATGATGACTGCGGCAGGCACCGTCTCCGCGGCCAAGGTCTTCGTGATGGGCGTGGGCGTTGCCGGCCTCCAGGCGATCGCCACCGCGCGGCGCCTCGGTGCCCAGGTCTCGGCGACCGACGTGCGCGCGGCGACCAAGGAGCAGATCCTGTCGCTCGGCGCCAAGCCGATCTTCGTCGAGGCGGTGAAGGGCATCGAGGGCGAAGGTACCGGCGGCTATGCCACCGAGATGAGCGACGAGTACAAGGCCGCCCAGGCCGAGCTCGTCTCCTCGCACATCGCCAAGCAGGACATCGTGATCACCACCGCGCTGATCCCGGGCCGGCCCGCACCGCGGCTGATCAGCGACGCGCAGATCGCCACGATGAAGCCGGGTAGCGTGATCGTCGACCTGGCGGTCGAGGCGGGCGGCAATGTCGAGGGCGCGGTTGCCGGCGAAGTCGTCGAGAAGCACGGGGTGAAGATCGTCGGGCACAGGAACGTGCCCTCGCGCCTCGCCGCCGACAGCTCGGCCCTGTTCGCGCGCAACCTGTTCAATTTCCTCTCCGCCTTCTGGGACAAGGAGCAGGGCAAGCCGGTCCTCGACGAGGAGATCGGCAATGCCATCCGCCTGACCCAGGGCGGCAAGGTGGTGAACGAGAGGCTGCTCGGGTGAGGGCAACGATGATGGCGCTTGCCGCGCTGTTGGCATTTCCGCTCGCCATTGTGGCAGCGCATGCTCAGGGACAAGACCGTCCCAAGTATTTCGCGCTCGATTGGGCAATGGTTGGCACAAACGCACCCACGCAACCGGTAGAGGTCCAGAAAGGGAAATCCGTTCCTTATATGACGATCTCACCCCGTCGCCTGTTCGGGCTTTCGGAACCGGTGCTCGATCAGGATGGTAAGCAACTGATCCCGGCGGGCGGGGTACTTGGGTGGGCGGTAAATCACGAAGGTATAGCCTGCGAGCCTACGCATCAGCAGTTTACGTCATACTTCATTTGCTTGGAGGATACGGACGGCGATCAGCGCTTTGACGGTTATATCAAGATACTTGCGAGTGTTTTCACCTATGGTGCGCACACCTATCACAAATATATGATGGGGGTTTTTCCGGTTTATTCTCGTGGCGGGATTTCAAAGGCTGTGTCTGCGCCGCCCGAGATGAGCGTGCCCTCCGTCAAGGTTGATGTGGATTTCTATTATGCTGGTCAGCGAACGCTGGCGCAGGGCATCAATGTTGCATTCTGTGTCATGGTGAATGACGGCAAGAATATTTGGGGCGGACCCATCCGGGAAAAATACTGCCAGCCGTCGACCTCGGTGCCCGATGCCAGCACGACCGTGCCCGGGATGGGGGGCGGTTCGGTGACGATCCTGTCACGGGCCAAGAAAAGCATCACGGTCTCAATCAACCCGCCGCAGGACAGCGTGCTTTACCAGCCCCGGGCTGGCCAGGAGTAGTCATGGACTTCATCTCGATCCTGTCGATCTTCGTGCTGGCGTGCTTTGTCGGCTATTACGTGGTCTGGTCGGTCACCCCGGCGCTGCACACGCCGCTGATGGCGGTGACCAACGCCATTTCCTCCGTGATCATCGTCGGTGCGCTGATCGCGTCGGCCGCATCGGGCGCGGAAGTCGCCAAGTGGCTCGGCCTGATCGCCGTGGCGCTCGCATCCGTGAACATCTTCGGCGGTTTCGCCGTCACCGAGCGCATGCTCGCCATGTACAAGAAGAAGGGCTGAGCCGATGCACGAGGGGGCACCTGTCAATCCATGGGTGGCGCTGGCCTATCTGGTCGCCGGCATCTGCTTCATCCTTGCGCTGCGCGGGCTTTCCAGCCCGGCGAGCAGCCGGCGGGGCAATCGGCTCGGCATGTTCGGCATGGCCATCGCCGTTGTCACCACATTGCTGACGCACAAGATCGCCAGCCCGATCGAGCTCGGCGCGGCGATTGCGATCGGCGGCGTGATCGGCTTCGTCACCGCGCGGCGGATCGCGATGACCGCGATGCCGCAGCTGGTCGCCGCCTTCCACTCGCTGGTCGGCATGGCGGCGGTGCTGGTCGCGGCCGCAGCGTTCCTCAATCCGGGCGCCTTCGGCATCCTGGGGCCGGACGGCGAGATCCTCAGCGTCAGCCGAATCGAAATGGGGCTGGGCGTGGCGATCGGCGCAATCACCTTCTCGGGCTCGGTCATCGCCTTCCTCAAGCTCAACGGCAACATGTCGGGCAAGCCGATCCTGCTGCCCGGCCGCCATGTCATCAACCTGGGCGTTCTCGCCGGCATTCTTGGCCTGATCGGCTATTTCGTCACCGACCAGAGCCCCTGGGTGTTCTGGACCGTCACCGCGCTCAGCTTCGTCATCGGCTTCCTGCTGATCGTGCCGATCGGCGGCGCGGACATGCCGGTGGTCGTCTCGATGCTCAACAGCTATTCGGGCTGGGCGGCAGCGGCCATGGGCTTCACGTTGCACAATACGGCGATGATCGTCACGGGTGCGCTGGTCGGCTCGTCGGGCGCGATCCTCAGCTACATCATGTGCCGCGCGATGAACCGCAGTTTCATCAGCGTGATCGCGGGTGGTTTCGGCGCCGTTGCCGATTCGGGCGGCAGCGGTGCGGCGATCGACCGTCCGTGGAAGCGTGGCTCGGCCGAGGATGCGGCCTTCCTGATGAGCCAGGCCGAGCAGGTCATCATCGTGCCGGGCTACGGCATGGCGGTTGCCCAGGCGCAGCATGCCCTTCGCGAGATGGCCGACAAGCTCAAGGAGCACGGCGTGCGCGTGAAATACGCGATCCATCCGGTCGCGGGGCGCATGCCGGGCCATATGAACGTGCTGCTCGCCGAAGCGAACGTGCCCTATGACGAGGTGTTCGAGCTGGAGGACATCAACAGCGAGTTCGCCCAGACGGACGTCGCCTTCGTTATCGGCGCCAACGACGTGACCAACCCCGCGGCGAAGACCGACAAGTCCTCGCCGATCTATGGCATGCCGGTGCTCGATGTCGAAAAAGCCAAGACGGTGCTTTTCATCAAGCGCTCGATGGGCGGCGTGGGCTATGCCGGCGTGGACAATGAGCTGTTCTACCGCGACAATACGATGATGCTGCTCGCGGACGCCAAGAAGATGGTCGAGGAGATCGTGAAGAGCCTCGACTGACACTGGCAGGCCGGAGCGAACGGGGGAAATCGAATGGCGAGCGTGGGTTCGATTCTGGGGGGTGCGTTCGGGCTGCTGCGCGATCGCCCCGCTTCGGTGGTGATCTGGGCGGTCACCTATTGCGTGGGCGCGCTGGCCATCTCGTTGGTCATGGGCCTGCTGATGTACGGCACGATGATGCCGAGCGTGGCCGATACCAGCGCGGCGGTCTCTGCGTTCGCCGGGCCGGCGTTCAGCCTGATACTGCTCCTCAACCTCTGCCTGCTGTTCCTAGTCGTGGTGCTGATGAACGCGGTGTTCCGCGCGATGCTGCGACCCGAGGAGGGCGGATTGGCCCATATGCGCCTGGGCATGGACGAGTTCCGCATGTTCGGGCTGGTGATCCTGGTCGTCATCGGACTTTTCGTCGCGGTGTTCATCGCCGAGCTACTGCTGCTGCTGGTCATCGCCGCACTGGGCTGGATCGTGGGGCAGAACGTCGTCACCGCCGTCCTTTCGTTCCTGCTTGTCCTTGCCTTCGTCTGCGCCGTGATCTGGGTCGAGGTGCGCATCTCGCTGATCTTCCCGCTCAGCTTCTACCGCCGCCGGATCAGCCTCGATGCCGCCTGGGACCTGACCCGCGGCCGCTTCTGGCTGCTCTTTGCCTGCTATTTCCTGATCGGCCTGATCTTCGTCATTGCCAGCGTCGCCGTCATGTCGTTCGCTATGGGCGATTACCTCGCTGCGCTGCTCGCGGCCAATGGCAACCGGGAGCAGATGCAGGCCGCGGCCGAGGCATTCGCTGCACAGCAGCTGGCGATGCCGCTGGTCACCAAGATCCTGTTCGGCGTGGTGGGCGCGATATTCTTCGCGATTGGTCTGGCGCTCGGGCCGGGCCTCCTGGCCAGCGCGACGCGCGAGCTTCTCGGCGATCCGAGCGAAGCTGCGGTATTTGCAGCCGAATCCGACGGATCAATCGTGGACTGATCCGGAACGGGCGGGCAATGATTCACCCGCCCGTCCGGGTCGCGCCATAAGCTCCGAAACGGGGCGGATCGAGCAATCCGTTCCGGAGGTTGGGCCTCTCCGGGAACATGACCCGAGAAGGCAATGGCGAACCTTTCCGCGGCTCCCGAGCTGGTTGGCGCTCCCTATGATCTGGCCGCCAATGCGCTGCTGATCACCGGTGCGGCGCGAACCGAGGTGATCGAGACGCTCACTGCCGCCGGAATCCGGGTGCGGGAGGTGGCCGATATCGCCACGGCGCCTGCTCTGCTCGATGGAGCGGCGCTCGATCTGGTGGTGCTCGATGCACGCGGCGCTGCCGAGACCGAGTTGGCCATGCTATTGGACATGCTGGGCGACGCACTTGTCGGACCGGCACTGGTGGCGATCTTCTCAGGCGACCAGATCGACCTCGCCGGGCCGCTTATCGGCAAGCCGCAGACTCAGTTGCTCTGTGATCCCGGTACCACCGAGCTGCTTGGCGCGCTGCTTCGGGCCCGGGCAGAAAACGAAGGCGCGCCGCGTAGCCGCTGGACCGACATCACCCGCGACACCGAAGTCGCGCGCCTGCGCCGCCTCAACGAGGAGGTTGCGCGCATCGCCGATGCGCTTGCCCGGCTTACCCGAGGCGAGCTGGCCGAGGAGGAAGAGATCGAGCGCGGCAGCATCCGCGCGCCCGAGATGATGTATCGCGGTCCCGACGAGCCGCTGTCGGACATTTCGGCGGGCGAGATCCGCGCGGTGATCCGCGCACGCCGGCTCCGTGGCCAGTATTTCGCGACCGAGCTGTTCGCCGATCCCGCCTGGGACATGCTGCTCGATCTGTTCGCGGCCAGCCTCGAACGGCGGCGGGTCTCGGTCTCGAGCCTGTGCATCGCCGCCGCCGTGCCGCCCACCACGGCGCTGCGGTGGATCGGCACGATGCACGAGGCCGGACTGTTCGGGCGCCAGGCTGATCCCGGCGACCGGCGCCGCGCCTATATCGTGCTGAGCGAAAAGGCGGTGCAGGGCATGCGCGCCTATGTCGGGGCGATCCGTCGCGCGGGCCTCGGTCTCGTCTGAGGGCTTGCCCTGAGGCCAAGGCTTTGGCATCGGACGCAAACTGGCATTGCCAGGGCGCTTAGCTCAGTTGGTAGAGCATCTCGTTTACACCGAGAGGGTCGGCGGTTCGAGCCCGTCAGCGCCCACCATTTCCGAAATCGGTGTTGAGCACGGTGTTGAGCACGGATAAAAGTGCCTCATCCGTGAAATAAGACTGCCTCAACGCGGGTGATACAGCCGAGCGTAGTGGAAGCTGTTAGTCTACTAAGCGCCCCAATCTCGGCCGTTCGAGTGTGGGCGCAGCAATCCCAAAACCCGCCATTCAAGGCTGTTCGAGACGCCCAGCCGCAGCCTCGCGCGCCAGCTCGATGAAGGCGCGGAAAGCTGCGGAAGGATTACGGCGACTGGGATAATAGACGCACAGCGGGGCCAGCGGCGGCGTCCAATCGTCCAGAATGCGAACGAGCCGCCCGGCGGCGATATCCTCATGCACATCGGATTCCATGAAATATCCGATCCCCACGCCGTTGGTCACCGCGATCCGTGCCAGCGATGCTTCGTCTAGGGTAAGTGGGCCCTCGACATCGAGTTGCAGTTCCTCGTCCGCCTTCGCGAAGCGCCATCGGAACAGCGCCCCGTTGGGCAGGCGGATGCGAAGGCAAGGGTAAGCGAGAAGCTCCTGCGGCACCTGCGGTACGGCCCGCCCCTCGAAAAAATCGGAAGCAGCGACCACAGCCATGCGCCGCGCAGGCCCAAGCGGAATGGCGATTGCATCGCTGGGTACCAGATCGGCGCTCCGCACGCCCAGATCGAAACCCGCCGCCACTACGTCGACCAGCCGGCCTTCGGTCACAATGTCGATATGCACCTGCGGATAGCGCTGCAGATAGGTCAGCACCAGCGGCGCCATGATCTCGCGCGCTGCCGTGGCAAAGGCGTTGATGCGCAGGGTTCCGGACGGCGTCTCCTGCTGCGAACGCGCCGTGTTCATGGCCTTCTGAATGCCTTCGAGCGCCGGCCTGATCTGCGCCACGAAGATCCGCCCCGCATGCGTCAGCGAAACGCTGCGCGTGGTGCGGTTGAACAGGCGGACGGAAAGCTCCCGCTCCAGCTTGCCAACGGCATTGCTGACCGCAGTCGTCGATAGGCCGAGCTCGACCGCCGCCGCGCGGAACGAGCCACAGCGAACGATGGCAAGAACCGCTTCGAGTTCAATCAGCGAATGGCGGCCCATTATCCCTGTTTCCGTGACACGCTATGCTGATTTCTCTCGATTATCGTGATCAATGTCCATCGCTAAATCAGCCTCGTCACCATCGAGGAGGTTATGATGTCTATCGAATTACCCCGGCCGATCGCCGATTTCGTCGAGGCCAATGCCCGTCTCGATCTCGACGGCATGATGGAGCCTTTCCTGCGCGACGCGCTGTTCATCGACAATGGCAAGCGCTTCGAGGGCCAGGCGGCGATACGCAAGCTGTTCGAGGAGGAAGTTCTCCCGGTGAAGGCGATCTTCATGCCCGACACGGTGCGGGAAGAGGGGGGCGATGTTGTCGTCGAAGGTCCCGCGGAAGGTGACTTCCCCGGCAGCCCGCTCCGCTTCACCTATCGTTTCACGCTGGTGAACGGCGCCATCAAGACGCTGGAGACCATTGTATGACCATCGTCTCCAACGCGACCGAATTCGCCGACAAGCGCGTGCTTGTCAGCGGCGGCACCAAGGGCCTCGGCCGCGCCACGGTCGAACGCTTCCTCGCGGGCGGCGCCCGCGTCATCACCGCGGCCCGTTCGATCAAGGACCCGATCGAGAGCGTCGACTATGTCCAGGCGGACCTGACGACGGCTGAGGGCGGCGCAGCGTTCGCCAGGGCCGCGCTCGAGCGGCTGGGCGGCATCGACATCCTGGCCCATGTCGTTGGCGGCTCCTCGTCACCGGCGGGCGGTTTCGCGGCCTTGACCGACGAGCACTGGCTCGCCGAGCTCAATCTCAATCTGCTCGCGACCGTCCGCCTCGACCGCCTGCTGATCCCGCAGATGATCGAGCGCGGCCAGGGCGTAGTGGTGCATGTCACCTCGATCCAATCCGTGCTGCCGCTGCCCGAATCGACGACGGGCTATGCCGCCGCCAAGGCTGCGCTCCGAACCTACAGCAAGTCGATCTCAAAGGAGCTCGGCCCCAAGGGCATACGGGTCAACGCCGTCTCGCCCGGCTGGATCATGACCGAGGCGGTGGACGACTTTCTCGAGATGCTTCGTTCCACCAATGGCGGCACGATCGAGGATGCGCGTCAGTCGGTACTCGATGCCCTGGGCGGCATCCCGATCGGGCGCGGCGCGGAGCCGGAGGAGGTAGCGGACCTGATTGCCTATCTTGCCGCGGACCGCGCCGCCGCCATCCATGGCGCGGAGTTCGTCATCGACGGCGGCACCATCCGCACGGTCTGAACTTGGCGCTCCGATGTTCGCCTCCCTCAAGGGAGGAACGTCGGAGCGCTGGCTATCAATGGCTCGGGTAACTCAGCCGAAGGGAAAAATGAATCAGGCTGGGGCTGACCGGGAGCTTTGCGCCCCATCAGCTGTCGTTCAGGCCACGAGCCAGGCATCCCGAAAGTCGACATTCGTTCAGCCGGCGCCGAGAGGTCGGCAATTGGGTGGAAGACGGATCAGCAGCTTCTTGGACGCGAAGAAGTAATTGCTGCCTCGCAGTAGAGGCGACCTAACGGACCGCTGCATCGCAACAGCGGAAAGTCACTTTGGACTCTCGTAGATCATCAATGTTAGGGGTTCGCATTTGAGGTAGGCGATGCCGAAGAAAGAGCGGGAGCTTTCGCCGACATGTCTTGGCGCTAGAAGCTGAAATCGGCTTAGGCTGAGCTAAGCGCGTTCGGTTGGAGGTGCCCCTCCATGCACAGCCATTGGCCACTGGTCGGCCCTGCGCGTTCGGAGAGCAGGAATGCCGTGACGTTCGCGATTTCATCGTTTCCGACAGGCTTTGTTGGCAGCGGCGCCGCCCGATGGAGGCGTGAAGCAGTAGCCGTTGCGGTAGGGATCACGGCGTTGACGCGGATCCCGTCCCGGGCGAGCGCGGTGGCCCATTCCCGCGTAAGTCCGACTATGCCTGCCTTGGCGGCGACGTGGCTGGCCGACTCGTCTAATTCCAGGCCGGCTTGGCTCGCGATGCTGACGATGGAGCCGCGCGTCCGGCGCAGATGCGCCAGGCAGGCTTGGGTCATCAGATGACAGTGTGCCAGGTTGCGGGTGACCGAAGCGAAGATCGGTTCGTTCTCCTCTGCAGGATCGTTGTGAACGCAGTTCACCAAAGCGTCGATGCGGCCGAACCGGCTCGCGGCCCGCTGAACCGCTGCAGCGCAGGCGGCTGAATCCGCAAAGTCGACGATCTGTGCCGGAGCGCCGGTACGCGCGGGCAGTTCGGCGGGAGGAAGAATGCTGTCCAGAATGAACGGGATTGCGCCCTCGCTGGCGAGGACGCTCACCACTGCCGCACCGATCCCGCTGGCACCGCCGGAGACGATCACAACCTTGTTGTCGAGGTCGAGGTTCATTCGGCGCGAGCCTGCGTCACGGCCAATGCATCCGTCCTGGCCAGTCGGTTCAACGCGCGTTTCCTCGATGAAGGGCGGATATCACCCTTGCCGGTGATATTGTAGGACTATTAATATTAGTTTCAAGCGCGACCTTCGTCGATATCCCTCCCTGGGTGCGTAATGATCCTTCCCATGGCGACTCTTGCTTGACCCTTGATTTTGTCGGACTAGAATTTTGAACCGGGCCGAGCGAGCGACACCTTGTCCAAAGCCTGGCCATCGCCTGAAAACAGATCAGAACAGGGAGGATTAATGATCGACCTCGTCCGTCCGGGCGCAGCCCTTGCGCTCCTGCTGGCGTCCGCATCGCCGGCGCTTGCCCAGAATGACGCTTCCGCGCCCGTGGAAGTGGTGGTGGATACCGCCAGGCCCGGCAGCAAGATCGACCGCAACATCTTCGGCCAGTTCGCCGAGCATCTCGGCACCGGCATCTATGGCGGCGTCTGGGTCGGCAGGGACTCGCCGATTCCGAACGTGCGTGGCATCCGCAAGGACGTCGTCGCGGCGCTCCGTGCGATCCGCGTGCCGAACGTGCGCTGGCCGGGCGGCTGCTTCGCCGACGAGTATCACTGGCGCCACGGCATCGGCGCTGCGAAGGACCGGCGGGTGTCGATCAATTCGAACTGGGGAGGGGCGACGGAGCCAAACAGCTTCGGAACCGACGAATTCATGGACTTTGTCGACCAGATCGGCAGCGAGGCCTATGTCTCTGTCAATATCGGCTCGGGCACGGTGGCCGAGGCGGCCGAGTGGCTGGAGTACATGACCGCCGACCCCGCGACCACGGCGGGCAAGGAGCGCGCGGCGAACGGGCACGCTGCGCCGTACAAGGTGAAGTATCTCGGCATCGGCAACGAGAGCTGGTCGTGCGGCGGCGCGATGACCGCCGATCACTATGCCGATGTGATGAAGCCCTTCGCCCGCTTCGTGCGCAACTACAATCCGGCCCAGGCCGCGGACAGCCCCGGCGCGATGCAGCGCATCGCCGTCGGCCCCGGCGACGACAACCTGTCCTACACCGAAAGCGTGATGAAGGCGTGGAAGGCGCATGACTGGGCGTGGAGCATCGAGGGGCTCTCGCTCCATCGCTACACCACCGGTGGCGGCTGGCCGGTGACCCAGCCGAGCACCGGCTTCGACGAGGGCCGCTATGCGCTTATGCTCAAGGAAACCCTGGGCATGGACGAGACCATCGCGAAGAACGCCGCGATCATGGACAAGTACGACCCGGAGAAGAAGGTCGGGATCGCGGTCGACGAATGGGGTGCCTGGCTCGCGCCCAATCCGGGCAGCAACCCGGGCTTCCTGCAGCAGCAGAACTCGATGCGCGATGCGATCCTTGCGGCGCTCAACCTCAACATCTTCGCGCGCCACGCGGACCGTGTCCGCCTGACCAACATCGCCCAGATGATCAACGTGCTCCAGGCGATGATCCTCACCGACAAGGAGAAGATGGTCCTCACCCCGACCTATCACATCTACAGGATGTACCTGCCGTTCCAGGATGCGACCTATGTGCCGGTGCGCTTCGATGCGGGCGCCTATACCCAGGGCGACATCAAGCTGCCCCGCGTCGATGCGGTGGCGGTGCGCGATACGGCGGGCAAGCTCTGGCTGGCCGTGACCAATCTCGATCCGAACCGGCCCGCGAAGATCGTGGCCCGCTTCGCCGGCGTGCAGGCGCGCGCCGCGCGCGGCGAGGTGCTGACCGCGCCGCGCGTCGACTCGGTGAACAGCTTCGAGGCGCCCAATGCCGTGGTGCCCAAGCCCATTGCGGGCAAGGCCGGCAAGGACGGCGTGACGCTCGAGCTGCCGGGCAAGTCCGTCGCGGTGGTGCAGATCGATCTCTGAACCGGCTGCCGGGCGGGGACAGTGTCCTCGCCCGGTACGCTCGCCCATGGGGCCAGCGGATCGCTGGACCCTGGCTCGCTCCAAACGCAACTTGCAAGCGCGGTCCCGTACGCTGATAAGGCCGTTAACTCAGACAGGGGCGGTTATTGGATGGGATCACGGGAAGAGAAGGCTTCAACGGACGCGGGAGTCCCTGCAGAACGATTGACCTCCTCTTCCAGGGGCACCGGCCGCCGCCTGCGTGGTGCGGTCGCCCACTACCTCGGTACCGCGATCGTCTCGGGTGAAATCGCCCCTGGCGAGCGACTGACCGGCGAAGTGGCCAGTTCCGAAGCACTTGACGTCTCGCGCAGCGCCTATCGCGAAGCGGTGCAGGTGCTGACGGCCAAGGGACTGGTCGAGAGCCGGCCCAAGGCGGGGACGCGGGTATTGCCGCGCAGCCGCTGGAACATGCTCGATCCCGCGGTCCTCGCATGGGCGTTTTCGGGGGAGCCGGACCCCGACTTTGTCCGCGACCTGTTCGAGCTGCGCGCCATCGTCGAGCCCAATGCGGCGCGCCTGGCTGCCGAACGTCGGGACAAGACCGACATCAAGACGATGAAGGACGCGCTGGCGGGGATGCGGCGGCATACGCTTGCGACCGAGGCCGGGCGTGCCGCCGACCGCGATTTCCACGATGCGCTGTTGCGGGCATCGCACAACAACGCCGTCATCGCGTTGAGCGCCAGCATCGTCGCCGCGGTCACCTGGACGACTCAATTCAAGCAGCGGATCCGCGCCTTGCCGCGCGATCCGATGCCGGACCATGTCCGCGTGTTCGACGCGATCGTCGCGGGTGACGCCGACGCCGCAAGCGATGCGATGCGTGTCCTTGTCGATCTGGCGCTCGAGGACACGCGCTCGTCCATGTGAGGCAAATGAGGGCATTGGAGGTCAGCGCCGCAGCGCTGCCTCCGCCCAGGCCACCGGATCCGGGAAGCGCGGCTTGCCCGGCGTGCGTGCGACCAGCTCGATCAGCGCCTTGCCAGCGACATTGGCCTCCAGCGGAGCCGCCGCTTCGCCGAAGCGCATCGGGCGCGAGCGTGAGAGCAGCTTGCCGTCGCCATAGATCTCGAAGGTCACCGGTTGGCCGCGATCTCGCGCGGAATCGTCGACGCCCACCAGGGTGGTAAAGCGCGCATAGCCCTTGTTGCGCACTTCGAGCCGCGAATTGGCGAGGATGCCGATCCCGGTGTCGAAGCGCTTTCCGGCGACGCCGATCTGCTCGGACCAGGGCGTACTGTCCGGCTGCGCACCGCCCCAGCCGCCATAGCGCGGCGGCTCTCGCGAGATACGCGTGCCTGCCCAGGGCAGGATCGCGCGGTGGACGAGGGGATCGACTTCGGGCGCGACCACGCCGTCGATCGCCGGGTTCACGCTGCCCGGCATTTCGGAGAGATAGAGCCCATCGGGCAGCACCCGCTTGCCCTTGGCACGGAACAGCAGGGTCTCGCGCGGCGCCAGCGTCAGGTCCTGCCGGTCGCGGAACCTGGACTGGGCGCCGGTCCAGATGTCGGTGAGTGCGATATCTGCGTCGGCCGCATATTTCAGGTGCGACGCCATCAGCGACGCGGTGACCGGATCGGAGGTGCGGTTGAGTATCGCCACCGCCTTGTCACCATTGGCGAGCGTCTTCACCAGGATGCTGACATCGTCGGAATCATAGGCGAGCACCGCCTGGTTGCCCGCCGGATCCTGATCGAGCGCGATCACCTCGCTCTTGCCGAGGATCGCCATCAGCGCGGGATCTGCGGTCCGCAGGTCGTAACCGATCATCAGCGGCGCGTTGAGCATCGCCCAGAGGCTGAAATGCGAGCGCGCCTCGGTGAGGTGCTTCGCGTCGAAATCGCCCGTGCCGATATAGAGCATGTCGGGATCGTTCCACGAGCCGGGATGCGCGTAGAGCGGGCGGCGGATCGAGGTGTCCATATTGTGGAGCATGCGGCCCCAGATCGGGAAGATGTCCTCGCTGGTCCGCGAGATGCTCGCCATTCCGCGCGCCCAGGAGCGCACGTCGGCGGCGCCCCACAGGCAGAGCGAGAAGATGAAGTCATTGTCCGGATTGTTGCGTTCCAGCGCCTGGCGGACCTTGTCGTAGAGCGCCTTCGTCGCGGCGATGTCCGTCCTGCCCAGCGAACCGCTGTCGACCAGTGGGGTGAGGGCGCGGAACTCGCCCGACAGCACCTTGGGCGAGTCGGGCCATAGGCCGCGAATGCCACAACCATCGACCTTGATCAGGTCGAAGCCCCATTCGCCGAAATAGAGCGCGATGTCCTGGTCGACATGGCCGTACAGGCCGACTTCGCGCTCGGCGACGGTGCCGCTCGGCTTGTTGGGGATGTCGTCGCTGTGGATCTGGCCGCAGCTGTTGCGGCCGATGTCCGAATAGATGCCTGCCTTGAAGCCCATGCCGTGCAGCTTGTCGGTGAGCGGGCGGAAGCTGGTCCGGCCGTCGGGCAGCAGGGCGGAGGGGAATTTGTCGGTACGGATCACCATCCGGCCGTCGGCACCGCGACGCGCCCACCAGCCTTCGTCCAGGTCGATATAGCGATAGCCCTTGGCGAGCAGCCCCGACGAGGCGATGATCTGGGCGGAACCGAGCAGCTTCGCCTCGCTGATGTCGAGCGCGAATGCGTTCCAGCTGTTCCAGCCCATCGGCGGCAGTTGGGCGGCGCCGCGCGTATATGCTCTCCAGCGGCCGGTGGGCGCAAGCGGGTCGGACTGGGCGGCGAGGGGCGGCGTCCAGAGCGCAGCGAGCGCGACCAGCGCGGTGGCGGCGGCGCGCTTCACTTGCTGGCCTCGAATTTGAGGTTCTTGCTGAAGAACGGGATCACATGGTCCTGGAAGCGCATCGCAACCCCGCTGGTGTGATCGCCGGAATAGATCTCAAAACTGTTGGCGATGCCGTAGCGATCGAGCGTCTCGTGCAGCTTGCGGGCATCGTCCTTCAGCCCGTCGCGGTCGCCGACATCGATCGCGATCGCCCGGTAGCGCCGCAGGTTGCCGACATATTGGTCGACAAAGGCGAGCGGGGCGTTCGCCGCCCATTTCGCCAGAATTTGGGGCTGCACGGCACCGTCCTTCATCGGCAGATCGAGGAAGAGCGGCGGGTTCTGCGGATTGGGCGACCAGGCCGCGGCGGTGGCGAGCTGGGCGCGTTCGCCCCAGCCGAGCTTCGTCGCCTCGTCGATGGACCTGAGCTTCTCGAGCGCCGCGCTGCTCGCTGCGTTGAACTGGGCGGGATCGCGTGGGGACAGGCAGCAGGGGCTCATCATGTAGATGGCGCCGAACACGTCCGGATGCTTCATTCCGATCCGCGAGGTGCCGTAGCCGCCCATCGAATGGCCGGCCAGGCCGCGGCTCTCGCGTACCGGCAGCGTGCGGAAATGCGCGTCGATATAGCGGACCAGGTCGCGCGCCACGAAACTTTCGAAATCACCGGTGGTGACCGAGCTCGAATACATCGAGCCATTGTGCACCGTCTTGCTGTCCGGGAAGACGACGATCATCTCGTGGGCGCCCTTGGCGAAGCCGCCCTCGACGGTCTGGGGCACGTGGATTTCCTTGGTCCACTGCTCGGCGCCGATCGAATAGCCGTGCAGCGCGTAGAGCACCGGATAACGCTTGCGCGGGTTCTTCGCATAGCCCGGCGGCAGGAGCACCAGCACATCCCGATCGGCCGATTCGCCTTCCAGGTTGCCGGCGATCGCAGGGGAATGGACCTTGATCCACTTTGTGGTGGCGGGAAGTGCGCCTTGCACCGGCGCCGGTGCGTTGGTGGTGACCTGCGCAGATGCCGGTAGGGCGGCACCCATGACCGTTAGCGCTACCAAAATTGCCGCCGCATGGGCCGATATTCTTGCCATGATCCGGGATCCCCTCTTTGCGGATCGTTGTCCGCTTGGCTTATTAGTCAGCTTAATGATGCTGGTGTCAATTGCCGAAATCTTGGAGTGATGCGCTAATCCAAGGGTGACGGCAGGCGGAAATCGGCCGTTTGATCCAGCTATCCCGCTAGAAATAAGTACGAGTAATAGACGGGCTAGGCGCCGCGCAGGATCTGCATGATCGTGGCGCGGATCCGGCCGTAGTTGGTGCGCAGCGGCCCGAGGATGCCGTGCCTCTCCTCGGGTAGGTGGGCGAGCGGATGGCCGTCGGGCCGGAACACATAATGGTCGAAAAAGGCCCGCCACGCCGCCCGTTCGGCGGCTGGCCGCTCGGCAATGGCGATCATCGCGAGCAGCATCGTCGTATAGGGTGCGTCCGGCCCGGCGCCGAACCCGTCCCACCAATAGTTGACGAGCATGTTGACCGGTTCGGTCGCCTCGACCTGGTGCCACCACAGCTTTGGGATGTAGAGCGCGTCTCCCGGCTCGAGCTCGAACACCAGCGCGCGCCCGCGTGCCGCCTCGAAGCGGGGGTAGCGCGGATCACCCGAAGCGGAGCCGGCGGCCAGGCTCGTCGGCTGGCCGGCCATGGTGTGGTCGATCGGGCCGACATAGAGGTCGCCGATCGCGTCGGGTGGGTAGAGAGTGAAGCGACGCCTGCCGGCCACGACGACCGCGAGATTGTCATAGGTGTCGTAGTGGCAGGCTACCCGTGAGGCATTTCCGAGCCAGATGCGCGGCTGCACGCCGGGCGGGAGGGGGAGGGCGCGGTTCTCGTCCGCGAAGCCCGGGAAATGCAGCTCCGCCGGCAGGGAGCCGAGGTAGAGCGAGGGGAGGTCGGGCCGGTCCGCGGCGGCGGCGATCCGTGCCAGTGCCTCGGACAGGGTCAGGGTCTCGCGGTCGAAATTGAACCCGCCGATGCCATCGCCATAGTCATAGCGCCCGCCGATCGCAGGGGCGCCGACAAAGGCCTGGGCGGTCCGCCCGCTGTCGAAGCCGAGCAGATAGGCGAAGAGCGCCTGTCGCGACTCGCGTGCAGCAGCGACGGTGGGCCAATCCCTTGCAAGACCGCGCAGCACCCGCGGTGCGCAGGGTTCCACGACGGTGCGGGTAAAGGCTTCGGCAGAAGCCATCTCGGGAACGCCTTCGGCCATTAGTCTGAGTTAATTGTCAGGCGATGGTTGCGCAGATGCGCCAGGGCCGAGACCTGCTTGAGGGAATCGACCATGCAATAGGCGAGTTGCAGATAGCCGCGACGGAACAGCGCGAGGGCTGCGTCGTCGTCGAGCTCGCCGAGGCTGTCCAGGCTGATCGTGTACAACCCCTGCAGCGTGATGGTCTCACCGTCGTCGAAGCGCAGCGAGATGTCGATCGGCTCGACCAGGCGGTGCTCTAGCATGGCCTGGATGAAGCGATCGGTCTCCTCGACGCCGTTCTTGAGTTGTCCGAGTATCTTCTGAACCTGGCGGAGGCGCTCCGCCGGCGTGCCGTCGGCTTCGAAGAGCGGCTGGCCTTCCCGGTCGCTAAAGCGCGGATTCTCGCGGTCGATCGCGATATTCTCGCCTGAAATGAAGAAGCCCTGGCGTTCGAGATCGAGCGGTCGGTACGGGGCGGGTCCGGCGGTGTCCTGCAGCAGGTTCTCGCCCGGCCTGAAGCCGTACATCGCGCCCGTGTAGAACTGGCCGGTCTCGGCGCTCTTGGTCAGCAGGATCGGGCAGCGTGTCGCCGCCGTCGAGAATTCCGCCGCGACGACCTGCACGAAATGCGGCGTCTCCAATCCGCTGGTCCGCACGCGCAGGGTGCGGTGCGCTTCCAGGTCGAGCAGTTCCAGTTCGCGTGCCATTCCTATCCCCTCCAGGGCTTGCTGCGCCGGCGCATTCGATGATGCGCGCGTCCGCAGGTCAAGCCGCCATGTTTGCCCGATAATTACACCGACAAAATATTCTTGATAGCGCTAACTTTCTGTGATTAGTTGTCGTCAGATTCGCAGAAGATGAATCGGGGAGGATAGCCATGCCACCTTGGTGCAAGCCAAGGGTCGTTGAGCCCTGTTCCGGATAAAATAGCGGTATTTCAACCGCCTGACTGCGGATCACGCGTCGAGGGAGCTCGGCGTGGCAACGAGCCCATACTCTGGAGGGGGTTTCGAAATGAAGGCTTTTAATAAACAGACAAATACTGTCCGGGCGCGCAATGTGGCCAGGATGGCGCTCGTCGGCGCGACGAGTTTGGTAGCGCTCACAGTCGCTTCGCCTGCCTTTGCGCAGGACCAGGGTGGTTCCGCGCAGGCCGGCGAGATCAGCGAGGCCCAGGGCCAGGAGATCATCGTCACCGGCATCCGCGGCTCGCTCCAGCGCAACCTCGACGCAAAGCGCGAGGCCTCGGGCGTCGTCGACGTGATCTCGTCGGAAGACATCGGCAAGTTCCCGGATTCCAACGTCGCCGCGTCGCTGCAGCGCCTGCCGGGCGTCTCGATCCAGCGCGACGGTACGCGCGGCGAGGCCAATGGCGTCACCATCCGCGGCTTCGGCGGCGACTTCAACGAGACGCTGATCGACGGGCGCCGCCTGTCGACCGCGACCGGTGGCCGCTCGATCGACTTCAGCACCGTCGGCTCGGACTTTGTCGGCGCGCTGACCGTCTACAAGACGCCGGACGTCTCGGTGGGCGCCAACTCGATCGGCGCCACGATCAACATCTCCTATCCCAAGCCGTTCGACCGGCCGGGCTTCCACGTCGCCGCTTCGGCCTCGGGCTCGATCCAGGACGACGCAAAGCGCGTCGTGCCGACCGGCGGCCTGCTGATCAGCCACACCTTTGCGGACGATACCTTCGGCATCCTGGCCGACGTCATCTACACCCGCCACGACACACGCGTGAACAACGTCTTCGTGCACGGCTTCCCGGGCGGCAAATATGCGCCCTGCCAGCTGGCCGGCAGCACCGCGGCGACCTGCAACCCGACGACCGACACGACCGCGCCGGCCTCGCAGCAGCAGACCGTCATCGGCTTCTTCGAGCAGCAATATGGCGCGCAGCAGTCCTACACCAAGGACGAGCGCATCGACGGCCGCATCGCGCTTCAGTGGAAGCCGACCGACGATGTGCTGCTCACGCTCGACAACAACTTCTCGGATCAGCGCATCAATGCCGACACGTTCGGCTTCGGCATCTGGTTCAACCAGGGTTCGTTGCGCAATGTGAAGCTGGACGCGAACGGCGTGCCGCTCGACTTCACTCAGGCGGGTTCGCAGACCGATTTCACCGCGGCGCGCGACAGCAACTGGCGCCGCACCAACCAGACCGGCCTCAACGTGAAGTGGAATGCCACCGAACATCTCGAGATCGAGGCGGACGGCAGCATCTCGACCAGCTGGCTGAACCCGGACGGCCGCGTCAACTCGCGCGGCGCCGATATCGGCTATGGCTTCGGCATCGGCCCGTCGCTCGGCATCCAGATCAACGGCGACAGCGACAAGGTATTCCCGTCGCTGGTGAACTACGGCGCAGGCGGCAACGCCAGCCGCTGGGCGGACACGTCGGTCATCGGATCGCACGTGACCGTCAACATCGCCAACAAGAACACGGACTCGATCAAGCAGGGCAAGCTGCAGGCGAAATGGTCGCAGGACGACCTGACCCTGACTGTCGGCGGCACCTATCTCGACGACGACTTCAAGTTCCGCAGCGCCAACACCTTCGCCAACAATTACTGGCAGGCCTATTCGGGCTATGGCCCCGCATCCGGCACCACCGGCGGCGTGGCGATCCCGACCAGCCTGTACAATGGCATGGTGAGCACGGCGAACTTCATCCCGGGCTTCACCGGGGCGCTTCCGCCGACGCTGATCGACTTCTCGGCAATCGCCTATCAGGACTATCTGACCGGCCTGGGCAATCCCCAGACCAAGGTGATCCCGGGCTACAATACCGGCTGCTGCACCGGCTTCACCGGCGCGTTCGACGTGATGAACGACGTCGGCAGCTATCGGAACATCAGCGAGAAGACCTGGGCGCTCTATCTCTCGGCGCAGTTCAAGACCGAAGTGGCGGGCATGCCGTTCCACTTCAACGCCGGCGTGCGCCAGGAATCGACCAGGATCGCCTCCACCGGCATCGGCCGCCTGCCGACCTCGATCACACCGAGCTCGACCGACCCGACGCTGCTCACGGTGAACTTCGGTCCGTCGCAGCAGGTCACCACCAAGAGCGACTACAGCTTCCTGCTGCCCGCGGTGGATGCCAAGCTCGAGCTGACCAAGAACCTGATCCTGCGCTTCGACGCGTCGCGCACGCTTACCCGGCCGACGCTCAACCTGCTGACTCCGGTGCTCAACATCGGCACCGGCCAGCGCATCGGCGCGCTGACCGCGGACGGTGGCAACCCCGCGCTCAAGCCTTACCTGGCGGACAATTTCGATATCGCCGCCGAATGGTATTATCAGCGCAACTCGTACCTGGCGGTGAACTTCTTCCTGAAGAACGTCTCCAACTTCATCGTCCAGGGCACGCAGCGCCAGACGATCAACGGGGTGACGGATCCGTCGACGGGCCAGCCGGCGCAGTTCACGGTGTCGCAGCGGATCAACGGTCCGGACGCGACGGTGCGGGGCGTCGAAGTGGCGCTGCAGCACACCTTCGGCAACACCGGCTTCGGCTTCATCGCCAACGGCACGATCGTGGGCACCAACAAGCCCTATGATCCGAAGGACATCAGCACGAGCGGCTTCGCCGTCACCGGTCTTGCCAATTCGGCCAATTTCGTCGGCTTCTTCGACAAATACGGGTTCGAATTCCGTGCCGCGGTCAACTGGCGCGACGAATATCTGCTCCAGTTCGGCCAAGTGCAGAACACCGGCGCCTTCGGTGCGGAGCCGACCTTCGTCAATGCGAGCACCCAGGTGGATCTGAGCGCAAGCTATCAGATCACCAAGGAACTCAACGTCTTCGGCGAAGCGCTCAACATCACCAACGAGACGATGAGCACCCGTGGCCGGTTCAAGAACCAGCTGCTCGACGTCTATGGCTATGGCCGGCGCTTCACCGCGGGCATCCGCTATCGCTTCTGACCTTCCTCCTCACCTGGGGATGTCGTTTTGACATCCCCAGTCCTTTTTTGCTGAAAATCGGAAATGATGCGCCCGGTCAAAAACATCGTGATCGTCGGCGGCGGCACCGCGGGGTGGCTGACGGCCGGCGTCATCGCGGCGAAGCATCGCAGCCGGATGGCGGCGGGCTTCACCGTTACCCTGGTCGAATCCCCCAACACGCCGATCATCGGTGTGGGCGAGGGTACCTGGCCGACGCTGCGCACGACGCTGGCCAAGATCGGCGTTTCCGAGACGGATTTCTTCCGGGAGTGCGACGCGGCCTTCAAGCAGGGCGCCAAGTTCGCGCGCTGGACCACGGGCGCCGAGGGCGACGCCTATTACCATCCGCTGATGCTGCCGCAGGGCTTCCACCAGCTCAACCTGGTGCCGCACTGGCTTTCCGACAGCGGTGCGCGCAGCTTCTGCGACACGGTGACTCCGCAGGGGCGGATCTGCGACGACGGGCTGGCGCCCAAGACGATCGCGACGCCGGAATATGACGCGGTCGCCAACTATGCCTATCACCTCGATGCCGGCAAGTTCGCGCCCTTCCTGCAGCGCCATTGCACCGAGAAGCTGGGCGTGCGCCATGTGCTCGCCGATGTGCGCCAGGTCCTGTTTGCCGAGGATGGCGACATTCGCGCCATCGACACCGAGCAGGCGGGTGAGATCGGAGGCGACCTGTTCGTCGACTGCACCGGCTTCCGCTCGCTGCTGCTCGGCGAGGCGCTGGGCGTGCCGTTCAAGGACTGTGGCGATGTGCTGTTCTGCGACACCGCGCTCGCCGTGCAGATACCCTATGAGCACGAGGACAGCCCGATCGCCTCGCACACCATCTCCACCGCCCAGTCGGCGGGATGGATCTGGGACATCGGGCTGCCGACCCGGCGTGGCACCGGCCATGTCTTCTCCAGCAACCATATCTCGGACGATGAGGCCGAGCGCGAGCTGCGCGCCTATCTCGGCCCGGCGGGCAAGGACCTGGCCGTCCGCAAGATCAAGATCCGCTCAGGGCACCGCGAGACCTTCTGGAAGCGTAACTGCGTCGCCGTCGGCCTGGCCGCGGGATTCCTCGAACCGCTCGAGGCGTCGGCGATCGTGCTCATCGAGCTGTCGGCCAAGCTGATCGCCGAGCAAATGCCGCGCTGCCGCGAAGTGATGGACGTCGTCGCCTCGTGCTTCAACGCGACAACCCATTATCGCTGGGGCCGGATCATCGATTTCCTCAAGCTCCACTATGTCCTGACCAAGCGTACCGACAGCGCCTTCTGGCGGGACAATGTGCGGCCCGAGACGATCCCCGAGCGGCTTCAGGAGCTGATGCTGCTGTGGAAATACCAGTCGCCCTGGTTCCACGACGAGTTCGATCGGGTCGAGGAAGTCTTCCCGCCGGCCAGCTATCAATATGTTCTCTACGGCATGGGCTTCCGCACCGAAGTGGAGCCCGAGGCGCTCGCCGGCGACGTGCGTCTGGCCGAGCGTGCGATGCGCGAGAATGCCACCCAGACCGAGCGGCTGCGCGCGGGGCTGCCCCGCCACCGCGACCTGATCCGCAAGATCCAGGAACATGGCCTGCAGCCGGTCTGACCGGCTGGCCAACTGAAACAAGGAAGGCACGACAATGACCCGTTCCGCGGCTGCTTTCGGCGCGCTCCTGCTTTCGGGCACCGCCTGCGTCCCGATGCCGGCGATGGCGCAAGGCAACGATCCGTCGCCGATGGTTGCGCAGGCAGACAAGCTGGCGAGCGATCTGGTCGGCAAGATGACGACCGACGAGAAGGTCGATCAGCTGCTCAACACCGCGCCGGCGATCCCGCGGCTGCAAATCCCGGCGTACAACTGGTGGACGGAGTCGCTGCACGGCGCGCTGGGTTCGCTGCCGACCACCAATTTCCCCGAGCCGATCGGGCTTGCCGCGACCTTCGACGCGCCGCTGGTCAAGCAGGTCGCGGGATCGATCAGCACCGAGGTGCAGGGACTGCACGCACTGGCCCGCCAGACCGGCCGCATGGGCCGTATCGGTACCGGGCTCGACACCTGGTCGCCCAACATCAACATCTTCCGCGATCCGCGCTGGGGGCGGGGCCAGGAAACCTATGGCGAGGATCCGTTCCTGACCGCGCATATGGGCGTGGCCTTCGTCACCGGCATGCAGGGACCGAACCCGGACCTGCCTGCCGTGGTGGCCACCCCCAAGCATTTTGCGGTGCACAGCGGGCCGGAATCGACCCGCCACAGCGCCAATGTCTTCGTCTCTCGCCACGATCTGGAGGACACCTATCTCCCCGCCTTCCGCGCGGCGATCGTCGAGGGCAAGGCGGGTTCGGTGATGTGCGCCTATAACCGCATCGATGGCCAGCCCGCCTGCGCCAGCGACGAACTGCTCAAGGAGCATCTGCGCGGCGCCTGGGGCTTTGACGGCTATGTCGTGTCCGACTGCGACGCTGTGAAGGACATCAGCGACAACCATCATTATGCCCCCGATGCCGCCACGGCGGTAGCGGCGGCGCTGCGGGCCGGGGTCGACAATGAATGCCATAACGCGACGCTCTCCGACACGGCCGGTCTGGGCGATCGCTATCGCGAGGCGCTGAAGCGCGGGCTGATCACCGAGGCGGATATCGACCGGACGCTCGTTCGCCTGTTCTCCGCCCGCTATCGCAATGGCGACCTGCCCGGCGTGCGCAAGGCCACCGGCGACCCTGCGGCGGTCGGCGCGCCGGCGCATGGCGCGCTTGCACTGTCCGCGGCAGAAAAGAGCCTGGTGCTGCTCAAGAATGACGGCATCCTGCCGCTCAAGTCCGGACTGCGCGTGGCGGTGATCGGGCCGCTCGGCGATGCGACGCGCGTGCTGCGCGGCAACTATTCCTCCTCGCTCTCGGCACCGCCGATCTCGGTGGTGGACGGCCTGCGCCGCGCCATGCCGGGCGCGCGGGTGGACTATGTGCCGTTCAGCGAGACCTATACCGACGGCGATCCGATCCCGACCAGCGCGCTGCGTTCGCCTGACGGTCGCCCGGGCCTGCTCGCGCGCTACTACAATGTGCTCGGCACGCCGCCGGCGCGCTTCGCACCCGGTGGGCTGGGCGAATATGCGCGCACCGCGAAGTTCGCCGACACGCCTGTCGCGAGCCGGATCGAGACGAGCGTCGATGGTCGCAGCCTCGATCTCGCGCAGGTTTCGGATCACCACCGCGTCATCTGGACCGGCTTCATCGTGCCGCCGGAGACCGGCAGCTACCGTCTTGGCCTTTCGGGCTTCATGAGCGGCACCCTGAAGTTCGAGGGCAAGCTGATCGCCGATCTCAAGGACGCCCCCTGGGGCAGCCTGCCGGCGATGAAGACGGTGCGGCTGGAGAAGGGCAAGCGCTATCCGGTCGAGATCACCGGCGATGCGCATACCGGCACCACCGGGGTCGGGCTGGTGTGGAAGCGCGTCACCGCGACGCCGGAGCGCGACCTCAAGGCTGCGGCGGCGAGCGCCGATGTGCTGGTCGCCGTGGTCGGCCTCACCTCCGATCTCGAGGCGGAGGAATCGCCCGCGCAGATTCCGGGCTTCAAGGGCGGGGACAAGACCACGCTCGACCTGGCGCCCGACCAGCAGGCGCTGCTCGAACAGGCAAAGGCGACCGGCAAGCCGATTGTCCTGGTCGCGATGAACGGCAGCCCGATCAACTTGGCCTGGGCGAAGGACAATGCCGCTGCGGTCATCGAGGCCTGGTATCCCGGCCAGTCGGGCGGCCTCGCTATCGGCAATGTCCTGTCGGGCAAGACCAACCCGTCGGGCCGCCTGCCGCTCACCTTCTATCGCAGCATCGACGACCTGCCGCCCTTCGGCGACTATGCGATGCAGGGGCGGACGTATCGCTACTTCACGGGCACGCCGGTCTATCCGTTCGGCTATGGGCTCAGCTACACCAGCTTCGCCTATGCGCCGCTCGAAGTGGTGCCCGTCGGCGGCAATGCGGGCAAGGGAATCCGCGTCACCACCACCGTGCGCAACACCGGCGGCCGCGAAGGCGATGAAGTCGCACAGCTCTATCTGAACTTCCCCAATGATCCCGGCGCACCGCGCGTGGCGCTGCGCGGCTTCCAGCGCGTGACCTTGAAGCCGGGCGAGGCAAGGACGATCCGCTTCGACCTCTCCCCGCGCGACCTGAGCGCCGTGACGGTGGACGGCGTGCGCAAGGTGCTCGCCGGCGATTACCGCGTCATGGTCGGCTCCGGCCAGCCGGGCACCGGCGTGCCGGGCCAGAGCGCCGGATTCGCGGTTCCGGCAGCGGTGGTGCTGCCGAAATAACCGCTTACCGGCCCGGCTTCAGTGCCGGGCCGACAAGGCGCAAAGGCTGACCCGGCTTCAGCGTCACGGCGACGCGCTGCCCGCCGAGCCGCACGATGCGCTTGCCGCCCAGCGGGCTCGCCAGCGTGGCATGGACGAGCTGGCCGTCCCGCCATTCGAGGTCGATCGTGCATGCACCCGGCGCGCGCAGCCCGCGCACCGATCCGGTCGGCCAGGCGCGAGGCAGGGCGGGCAGCAGCAGAATCTGATCGCCGTGGCTCTGCAGCAGCATTTCGGCGACCGCTGCGGTGCCGCCGAAATTCCCGTCGATCTGGAAGGGGTTGGCGTTGAGCAGGTCGGGATAGACCCGCGCGCTGCCCAGCAGCAGCATCAGTTGACGATGCGCGCGCTCGCCATCGCGCAGTCGCGCCCAGAGATTGGCGCGCCATGCGGTGCCCCAGCCGCCGGTATCGTCCCCGCGTCGTGCGAGCGAGCGCCGTGCCGCCGCGGCCAGCTCCGGGGTTTCGTCGAGATCGATCTGGTGGCTCGGGAACACGCCATAGAGATGCGAGACGTGGCGGTGGTTCTGTTCGGGCGCCGCGGCGTCCCAATCCGCCTGCCATTCCTGCAACTGGCCCTGCGCGCCGACCTGGTTCGGCGCCAGCTTCGCGCGGGTCGCGAGCAATTCGCGCGCGAAATCGGCGTCGTGGCCGAGGGTCTTCGCCGCCTGCGCGGTCTGCGCGAACAGGTCGCGCAGCAATTCCATGTCCATCGCCGGCCCGGCGCAGATGGTAGGCCCGTTGGCGCCGCCGGAATGCGAATTTTCGGGCGACATCGAAGGATTGGTGACCAGGTGCCCGGTGTTCGGATCGCTCTGGAGCGTGTCGAGGAAGAACAGCGCCGCGCCGCGCATCAGCGGATAGACGCTGCGCAGATAGGCCAGATCGCGGCCATAATCGTAGCGTGCCCACAGATGCGTGCAGAGCCACGCCCCGCCCATCGCCCACATGCCCCATTGCGCGCCGTCGATCGGCGCCGTCGCGCGCCACAGATCGGTGTTGTGATGCGCCACCCAGCCGCGCGCGCCGTACATCTCGCGCGCCGTCTTCGTCCCGGTCTCGGCGAGGTCGCGGACCAGCGCGATCAGCGGCGTGGTGCATTCGGCGAGCCCGGTCGGCTCGGCCGGCCAGTAGTTCATTTCTGTATTGATGTTGATCGTGTACTTGCTGCCCCAGGGCGGCTGGCCGCTGTCGTTCCACAGCCCCTGCAGGTTGGCCGGCTGGCTGCCGGGCCGCGACGAGCCGATCAGCAGGTAGCGGCCATAGTTGAAGTAGAGCGTGGCGAGCGCCGGATCCTCGGCCGTCCCGACCGCGGCAATGCGCATATCGGTCGGCTGCTCCGCCGCAGGGCTGGTGCCGAGATCCAGCGCGACGGCGCGGTAGAGGCGCCGGTGTTCCGCGGTCGCCGCAGCAGCGATGCCCGCGAAGCCGAGCTTGGCCGCCGCCTCGATCTGTGCCCCGGTGATCGCCAGCGGATCGCCGCGCAGATCGTCGTAGCGCCGATAGTTGGTGGCCATCGCGACCAGTATCGTCACCGCATCCGCATCGCGGACCCCGATGCCGCCCGCACGCGGTTCGAGCGTGCCGCCTTCGGGCAGCACTTGCACGCGCCCGGCAAACCGGAGCGCTGCGGCAACGCCGTGCTCGTCGCGATTGGTCCCTGTCACGATCAGCGCGTCGCGCTCCACCGCAAGCGAGCCCGGCTGGGCCGCACGCAGCGCGACACCGCAATCGATACGCCCCGGCTTGTCGGCGCTGATCCGGACGGCGATCACCTGATGCACGGGGCAGGCGATCACCTCGCGCCGGAAGGTCGCGCCGCCCACGGTGAAGACCGTCGTCGCGATGGCAGAGTCGAGATCGAGCTCTCGCCGATATTCGCGCGCCCAGAAGTCCGGGATCTCGGGCATGTCGATCAGCAACTCGCCGAACGATTGGTAGCTCATCTGCGAGAGCGGCTTCGCCATCAGCGTCGCGTCGGCAAGCTTCTGCGCTTCGGCATAGCGGCCCGCAAAGACCAGCCGGCGAACCTCGGGCAGTGCCGCGCGCGCCGCCGGGTTGACCGACTCATAGGGGCCGCCGGTCCACAGCGTATCCTCGTTGAGCTGCAGCTTTTCGTTGGAGATGCCGCCGAACACCATCGCGCCGATGCGGCCATTGCCCACTGGCAGCGCCTCCACCCATTCGCGAGCAGGCTTGCGGTACCAGAGGCGATGGGCGCCCGTCGTCAGCGCCTGCGCCTGGCTCGCGGAAGGCAGCGAAAGCCCGGCGACTGCGGCCGCCGAACCCTGCAGAATCTGTCGCCGCGTAACGTGCAAGCCGTCCGACAAGGCCATTCCCTCGATCCTCTCCGATTCCCGCGTCTTCAGCGGTTGCTCTTTGCTTTCTAGTCTGACTATTTAACCTGGGTAACGAGGTCAATGACCGTAAAAACGTCATACAAATGGCGCGTCGGGAGAGGGATGATCATGACCAGATGGATGCTGATGGCGCTTGCCGCCCTGCCGGTAACGCCTGCGCTGGCCGCGCCCCGGCTCGACGGAGTGCTGACGGATCATGCGGTGATCCAGCGCGGCAAGCCGATCCGCATTTCCGGCAGCGCCGAGCCCGGTGAAGCGGTGCGGATCAGCCTGGCCGGCCAGTCGGTCGCGGTGAAGGCGGACCGCGCGGGCCGCTTCAGCGCGACGCTGGCGCCGCTGCCTGCCGGCGGCCCCTATGAGATGCAGGTCAGCGCGCGCAGCGGCCTCGCCATCGTCCGCGACCTGCTGATCGGCGACGTGTTCCTGTGCTCCGGCCAAAGCAACATGGAGATGTCCGTCGAGCGCTCGCAGGACAGCTATTCCGTCTATGCCGCAACCGACGACCAGCTGCGCCTGCTCACCGTGCCCAAGGCGACGGCCTTCACGCCGCAGACCGGGTTCGCCGCGCAACCCGGCTGGGCTGCCACCACCCCGGCCACGGCCAGTCCCTTCTCGGCCGCCTGCTTCTACATGGCGCAGGCGCTGCGCAAATCGGCGAAGGTACCTGTCGGCGCGATCCATTCGAGCTGGGGCGGGTCGCGCATCTCCGCCTGGATGGACGAGCCGGGACTACGTGCCGCCGACATGGGCGACGGGGTCGACGCGCTTCGTCTCTATGCTCGCGATGTCCCGGCGGCGGTCGCCCTGACCAGCGCCAAATGGGAACAATGGTGGCGCGACCAGTCGGGCAATCGGCCGGGCACCGAACCCTGGCAGCCCCAGGCCTCGCTAGACTGGCAACCCGTACCACGGATCGGCGCGTTCAATCGCTGGGGTATCCCCGCGCTTGCCGACTATGTCGGCATGCTGTGGTTCCGCAAGGACGTGACGCTCATCGCCGAGCAGGCGCGCCAGGAGGCGGTGCTGTCGATCGGCGCGGTCGATGATGCCGACGTCACCTGGGTCAATGGCAAGCCGGTAGGTGGCAGCAGCAATGCCGCCACGCCGCGCAACTATCTGCTGCCGGCGGGGACGCTGGTCGCGGGCAGCAACGTGATCACGATCAACGACGACAATGTCTGGGCGGAAGGCGGCATGATCGGCCCGGCGGAGGCGATGCGGCTCAGCTTTGCCGACGGCACCAGTGTCGTGCTCGATACGGGCTGGCGCTACGCCATCGCCGGCAAGCCGCGCACCAATGCGCCGCGCGCCCCCTGGGACGACATCAACGGTGCCGGCACGCTCTACAATGCGATGATCGCGCCGCTCGGCCCGATCGCACTGGCCGGCGTTGCCTGGTACCAGGGCGAGTCCGACACCGATCTGGGTGGATATGACAAGCGCCTAGTCGCGATGATGCGCGACTGGCGCCGCCAGTTCGGCCTGCCCGAGCTTCCCTTCGCGATCGCCCAGCTTTCCGCCTATGGCGACACGGCGTCCCGGCCGCGCGAGAGCGGCTGGGCGGGGCTGCGCGACACGCAGCGCCGGGTAGCCGAGAAGGACGGGCATGCCGCCGTGGCGGTGACGCTCGACCTCGGCGATCCGCTCGACATCCATCCCGGCGAGAAGCACGAGGTCGGCCGCCGGCTGGCTCGGGTGATGCGCAGCCTGGCCTATGGCGAGACAGTTGCTCCTTCAGGCCCGCGCGTCGTGCAGGCCGGCAGGGGCGCAGACGGTTCGGTTACGCTAAGCTTCGCGGATGTGACCGGTGAGCTGGCAACGCGCGCGGCGGATCGGGCGATCGGGTTCGAACTGTGCGGCGCTGAGCAGGGAAGCTGCCGCTACGCCGACGCGCGGCTGAACGGCAATCAGGTGGTCCTCGCGGCAGATGGCCGTCCGGTGACCCGCGTCCGCTATGCCTGGGCGGACAGCCCGACCGTCAATCTGTTCGACCGGGACGGGTTGCCGGTCGGCAGCTTCGAGATTTCCGTGCCCTGACCCAGCGGCCAGGGCACGGACAGGGCCTGGCTCAGTGCGCGCGCTTGAGCAGGCCGTGCATGCCGAGCCAGCGGGCATAGGCATCGAACCAGCCGGTGCTCGTGGTTTCCTTCGGGTACATGCCGAAGCCGTGCCCGCCCTGTTCGTAGAGGTGGAACTCCACCGGCCGCTTCGCCGCTTTCCAGCTCTCGATCAGCCCGAAGCCGCTATTGGCGAAGAAGGGATCGTCCGCCGCCAGCGCGACAAAGGCGGGCGGGGCGTCGGCCGGTACGGTCACCGGAGCGAGCGGACCATAGATCAGGCCGATAAAGGCGGGCTTGGCATCCTCTCCGGCCAGCGTGGTCGCCAGCGTGAGCATCGCGCCGGCCGAGAAGCCGACCATGCCGACCCGGTCGGCGTCCACATGCCATTCGCCGGCACGCTTGCGGACCAGCGCGAAGGCGGCGCGGGCATCTGCGATCTGCGGCGCGATGCCGGCGATCGCCTGCTGCGGATCCATCCGCGGCGCGGTGCGCGCCACGCCCGAGAACATCTCGCGCATCGACTGTTCGAAGGCCGGCATTTCCTGCGGCGTCTGGTTCAGGCGATATTTGAGGACGAAGGCGGCCACGCCCCTGGCGGCGAGCGCCTTGGCGACGTCCCAGCCTTCATTCTCCATCGACAGGGTACGGAAGCCGCCGCCGGGCGCTACGATCACCGCGGCGCCGGTCGCCTTGGCAGGATCGGGCAGGAACGGGGTGAGCGTCGCGACGGTGACGTTGCGCGCGAAGACGCTGCCATATTGGCTGTGCCATGCCTCGGGCGCGGTGGCGCCGGGCAGGGGGCCGGTATCGAGCGTGATGGCCTTGGGCTGGGCCGGCACGGGGATGGGGGTCATCTTGTCGTTCTGCGCCTGGGCCGGTGCGGCCAGCGCAAGACCGGCGGCGATGCTGGCCATGGCCAGGCTAAGTCGTGCCGGTTTCAGAGCCTCCGTGAAAAGCTTCATTGCACCTCTCCCTTTCATTTCCTCTCGGTCCAAATCTAATTGTCTTACTAAATAATGACTCGGACGCGGCTATCCATGCCATAATTAGGAGAGGAAATGCCAATGATATCGAGGAGGATTTATAGATAAATTGTCTGTCTATTTATCTGCCGGAAGCGGCGACCTCGACGAGGTGGCCTCGGCCACACTCACCTTGGTTCAGAGCTCGAACGCCTCTGCGGGCAGGTCCGAAATCTCACGGCCGGCTACCTAATGGGCTTGCCAAGCAACCCGCATTCTTCCAGTCTATGATAGCGCTACCATAAATAATCTTGTCAGTCTATATGGCGCGCCAGTGCTTAGAAAAAATCTGTAAGGCACTGCTCTCATTAAATAATTGTCTTGGCTTCCAATAGGAGGGGAGTTGCATGCACGAGATTCGCGGCATCGGGCTATTCCTGGCCACATGTTCGACCCTGGCCGTCGCCGGCGCACAGGCGCAGACGCTACGGGTCAGTCCCGATCAGACGCTCGAGACCCAGGGGTTGAGCGTGATCGTGGAACAGAACCAGTTCAGCCCGATCTTCTTCGATGAGAAAAATGCGGGTATTCAGATCGTCCTGCACGGCGAGCGGATCGCGACCGATGGCGAGGTCCGGCTCAATCCGACGCCCGAGCAATGGGATCCGGTGCCGACCTTCGGCGATCGTACGCTCGGGGAGCCCGGCCAGATCGTCGTGCGCTCGAGCTATCCCAAGGCCAATCTGAAATATCGCGTGAAGGTGACGGCGGAGGAGGGCGGGTTCCGCATCACAGTCGATCTCGATGCGCCGCTGCCGAAGGAGCTGGTGGGCAAGGCCGGGTTCAATCTCGATTTCCTGCCGACCGCCTATTTCGGCAAGACCTATCTGATGGGCGAGCGTCCGGGCCTGTTCCCGCGCAATGCGAACGGGCCGATGGCAACCGATGGCTCTGGCGATCCCCAGCCGATGGCCTCTGGCGCGCAGACCGTCACCCTGTCGCCCGAAGATCCCGCTACCCGCGTCACCATCAGCGCCAATACGCCGCTTGCGCTCTATGACGCGCGCAACCGGGCGCAGAATGGCTGGTTCGTCGTGCGCTCACTGATTGCCGAGGGTGCGAAGGACGATGCCATTGTCTGGCACGTCCGCCCGAACGTGATCCCGGGCTGGACGCGTGCGCCGGTCGTGTCGTTCAACCAGGCCGGCTATACGCCGGCGCGCGACAAGGTGGCGCTGATCGAGCTCGATCCGGCCTTCAAGGCGCTGGGGGAGGCGACTCTGGTCAAGCTCACCGCCGAGGGCGAGAAGCCGGTGTTCCGTGCACCGATCCAGCAGCGCGGCAAATGGCTGCGCTACAACTATGCCGCGTTCGATTTCTCGAGCGTGCGCGAGCCGGGCATCTACGCCATCTCCTATGCGGGACAGACGACCAACCCGTTCCCGATCGCTGCCGACGCCTATGCGCGCATCTGGCAGCCTTCGCTCGACACCTATCTCCCCGTGCAGATGGACCATATGACGGTGCGGGAGCAGTATCGGGTGTGGCAGCGCGCTTCGCATCTCGATGACGCGCGTCAGGCACCGCCCAATATTACGCACTTCGACGGCTACCGCATGGGGCCGAACCTGGATTCTCCGTTCAAGGCGGGCGAGCATATCCCGGGCCTGGCGGTCGGCGGTTTCCAGGATGCCGGCGACTATGACATCCAGACGCCGCAGAACGCCGATGTGGTCCGCGACCTGGTGTGGACGCGCGAGCTCTTCGGGCTCGACTGGGACGAAACCAGCGTCGACGAGAAGGCGCGCGAAGTCGAGATCCGCAAGCCCGATGGCGTGCCCGACGCGATCCAGCAGATCCGCCATGGCACGCTGCAGCTGCTTGCCCAATACAAGGTCTTCGGCCATGCGATCGTCGGCATCATCGATCCGAAGCTTCGCCAATATGCGCATCTCGGTGACGCCGGATCGCAGACCGACGGCAAGCTCTACGATCCTGCCATGGGACCGAACCAGAGCGATGCGGGTCGTTCGGGCATCGACGATGACCGCTGGGCATTCACCACTGCCTATCCGGCGAACGACCTGAGGGTGGCGGGCAGCCTCGCGGCGGCGAGCCGCGCGCTCAAGGACTCCGATCCTGCCATGGCTGCCGAGGCACTGGCCGCGGCCAAGGCGCTCTGGACCGCGCGGCAGGGCCAGACCGCCAATGCCAGCGATGGCCGAGACGACAGCGGGTTCATGGCGCGCTTCCTTGATCTCGCCAAGGTCTCAGCAACGGTTGAACTGATTCTCACCACCAAGGGCGAGGCCGTCTATACCGATCGCCTGCGTACCCTGACCCCGGCGATCGAGGCGAATTTCGACCGGATCAGCGGCGCTGCGATCCTCGCACTGCCCTATATGGATGCGGCCTATCGCGATCGGATCAAGGCGCTGGTGCGTGCCGCCAAGCCGAAGATCGACGCCGAGCTGAAGAATCCCTTTGGCGTTCCGGTCGCAATGGGTTCCTGGGCAGGATCGGGGGAAGTCGCCAGCTTCGGCAGCAACATGTATCTGATGCACCGCGCCTTTCCGGACCTGATCGGATCGGAATACACACTACGCGCGCTCGACTACATGCTGGGCCGGCACCCGGCGAACAACCTGTCGCTGGTCTCCACCGTCGGCACGCGCTCGAAGCTGATCGGCTATGGCCACAACCGTGCCGATTACGGCTTCATCGCGGGCGGGATGGTACCGGGCGTGCTGATCATCAAGCCCGATTTTCCCGAGCTGAAGGCCGACTGGCCGTTCCTGTGGTTCGAGAGCGAATATACGGTGAGCACCACCACGGCCTATATCCTCGCCGCCAAGGCCGCGATGGCGGTGACCGCGGAGCAGCGCTAGTTACTGGCGTTCAATCTGCACCGGCGCGGCGGGCAATCCTGTTCCGCCGCGCCAATCCGACCGAGTGCCGGGCAATTCAAGTAATCTGGCGCTGTGAGCGCGCTGAGATCAATCGGCCAAAGGTTCGTGATCGCCACTAATGCCGGCGCGCTGGTGCGGTTCCCCGAATATGAGATCGAAGCGATAATCCACGGCGGAAATCAAAGCCGCTGACAGAGGGAGAGGGCAGTGAGAGCCATCGGCATGGCACGGGCTATCTGTGCATTGGCGGCCATGATGATCGTTTCATTCGGCGCGCCGATGGCTTGGGCTCAAGCACGTCCGGTTGCCGCGCCGGCCGATGCCGGGCGCTCACGCGCGAATTTCAACGCCGACTGGCATTTCAAACTGGGCAGGATCGATGGCGCGCAAACGACCGCCTTCAACGACAAGAGGTGGGAACGCGTCGGCCTGCCGCACAGCTTCTCCATGCCCTATTTCCGCGCGCCCGATTTCTATGTCGGCGACGGCTGGTATCGGAAAAGCTTCACCCTGCCAGAGATCACGCCCGGCAAGCGCTATTCGCTGGAGTTCGAGGGCGCGTTCCAGGATGCCCATGTCTATGTGAACGGCATCGAACTGGCACATCATCGCGGCGGCTATACCGGCTTTCCCGTCGATATCACGCGTGCCGTCCACACCGGGGAAAACCTCGTCGCAGTGCGCGTCAACAACGAATGGCAGGCGACGCTCGCGCCGCGCGCGGGCGAGCATGTGTTCAGCGGCGGACTGTACCGCGATGTCTGGCTGGTCACGACGGATGCGGTGCATGTGCCGTGGACGGGCACCCGCGTCACTACGCCGGATCTATCAGTCAGGTCGGGCAAGGTCGCGGTCGAAACCGAAATACGCAACGATGGCGCAGCGCCGGCGGACGTGGTGGTGCAGACCCGGGTAGTCGACAGTTCCGGACGTGCGGTGGCGACGCTCCCCAATGCGCGGGTGAACGTTGGGCCAGGCGTGACGATGGTCGCGAAACAACTGTCGGCGCCGATCGCACGGCCCAGGCTGTGGAGTCCGGAGACGCCATCGCTGTATCGCACCATAACCAGCCTGCGCGTCGCCGGCCGGGAGCGTGATCGCTTCGAAACCGAGTTCGGCTTCCGCTGGTTCGAATGGACCGCCGATCGCGGCTTTTTCCTCAACGGCAAGCACCGCTACTTCAAGGGCGCCAATGTCCATCAGGATCAGGCCGGCTGGGGCGATGCGGTGACCAACGGGGCGATCGAGCGCGACGTGCGCCTGATCAAGGATGCCGGGTTCGATTTCATCCGAGGCTCGCACTATCCGCACGACCCGCATTTCGCCGAAGCGACCGACCGCATCGGCATGCTGTTCCTGTCCGAAGCGGCGTTCTGGGGTACCGCCGGGTTCAAGCACGCCTGGGGGGCGCCCGCCTATCCGAGCGAAGTTGCCGATCGCGCCGGTTTCGATGCGAGCATCAAGCAGCAACTGACCGAGATGATCCGCATCAACCGCAACCATCCGTCGATCGTGGTGTGGGGCATGGACAATGAGGTGTTCTTCACCACCAAGGAAACGCTGCCCGAGGTCCGCCGGTTGCTGAAGGAAATGGTCGCGCTGAGCCACCAGCTCGACCCAACCCGCCCGGCCGCGATCGACGGCGCGCAGCGCGGCGAGATCGACAAGCTGGGCGACGTCGTCGGCTATAATGGCGACGGCGCCAGCCTTTTCCCCAATCCCGGCATTCCCAATTTCGTCGCAGAATATGGAGTCACGATGGCCGACCGACCGGGCGACTATGCGCCCGGCTGGGACGACCTTCCCAATACCCCGGGCGCAGACAAGGCCAGGGAAGGCTCCTGGCGCCTTCCCTGGCGATCGGGCGAGGCGATCTGGGCCGGCTTCGATCACGGCTCGATCGCGGGCAAGCGCTTCGGTGGCATGGGGATGATCGATTATTTCCGCCTGCCGAAGCGGCAATATTACTGGTATCGCAACGCCTATGCCCATGTGGCACCGCCGGTCTGGCCGGTTGCGGGCACGCCTGCCGCGCTCAGCATCACCACCAGCGCGCCGACGATCGCGAGCGCCGACGGCACCGACGATGTGCAGGTGATCGTCAGCGTGATCGACGCGCAGGGCCGCCGGCTCAGCAACAGCCCGCCGGTGCGGCTGGCAATCGATTCCGGCCCCGGCGAGTTGCCGACCGGCCGCGCGATCGACTTCACGCCCAATGGTGACATTGCCATTCGCGACGGGCAGGCCGCGATCGCGATGCGCAGCTGGCAGGCGGGCGTCACGCGGCTGCGCGCGACGTCGCCGGGGTTGAAGGACGCGGTGACGACGGTGCGCACGCTGGCCGGCCCCGCGTTCGTCGCGGGCAAGACGCCGCTCGCCGCCGATCGTCCCTATGCCGCGTTCGTCGCGCCGTTGCGCGAACGCTCGGGCGACCAGCTCTTCGGCCCGAACAACCCGACCTTCGCCACCACCAGCGCGCCGACACACAGCTCTCAGCTCGTCAATGACGGCAATCCCGTGACCTATTGGGCGCCGGCCGCCGGCGACACGGTGATGGCACTGACCATAGATCTCGAGCGGGTCGTGGAAGTGCACCGGCTCACGCTGACCTTCCCGCAGGCAGCGGCCTATGGCCTCGTCGCCGAAGTGCGGGACCGCGAGGGAAAATGGCAAAAGCTCGTCGAGCAGATCGAGGGGCAGGACGAGCGCCAGACCCGGATGTTGGAGACGGAGGCAGTGGCAGGTCGTCTGGTGCGCGTGACGCTGCGCGTGCCTGCTGGGAGTATCGCGGGATTGTCCGAACTGCTCGTGACGGGCGCATTGCGGACGGACTGAACGACTGACTCGCTGTTGAGACTGACCCGTGGAAAGGTCCGCTTTCGCTCAAGTCGTGGTTGCAAGCTGCCAACCCGCTCCCGGCCCAACACCAGACTTTGGATGATCAAACTCACAATGTCGGCAACTGGAGCGAATGTTGCCCGTCCGCTCGTTGATCTCGGCTCTCACCGCCGAGTGCACGAAAATTGGGTGGCTAGCGTACATCTATAAGTCCAGCGCTGCCGGCCAGGCTGGACTTGCCCATCCAGGCAACAACCATCGGAATGCAAATTACCCAGCCAAATTGTGGATGCCGTCGGGATGCCGCATTGGCATCCCCTGCGCGTTGCGGTCCCAACTCCGGGTTCCTTGTCATTGACAGAGGGCGGATATGCGGAAATCTCTACGGTAGCAGTTACGCTATCAATTCGACTTCAATTCATTTCGGAAGCAATAGAAATATGACACGAACTCGACATGCTCCACCGTCGCGCGTGGTTCGTGTCCCCAATCGCTTGCTTCTATCCGATCAGCACCTTTGGCGAGCTCATTTGATTGCGCAGGGACAGCCTGTCGCACTCTCGGAACTGGTGCGCACGACATCTTCGAATTTGCATGACGCGTTGGGAAGAGCGCGGCGGGTGTCGACTGATGCAGCGCGCGAGTATGAAGGGCTCTATGACGAATTATCGTCCTACGTGACCCCCGTGCCGCCTCCGCCTTTTGCGCGTCTAGCGGAGAAGGCATCGCGTGAGTTCTCGGTTTTCGCTTCTACGATCAAGGACGGTCCGACCATCCGTGCAGATCGTTTTCCTGACTTTCTGATCGAAATTCACCGGCGGCTTGGGAAGGGACGTACGACCTTCCGGAAGTCGGGGATCCAAATCGCGCCCGACGGCAACAATGTCGTCACGGTGTTCCCGGACTGGCGGGAGTGCGAATATCTTCTGGGCGAGTTGGGGATGTTCATAGAGGCCAACATCGCGACACGACCCCTATTAACCGCCACGGTCGGCTATGTCGGGGTCGTGCACGCGCACCCTTTTTCAGACGGTAATGGGAGAACCGCTCGGGTGCTGTACAACTGCATCCTCGGGGCATCGGGGTCCGCTCATTTTCTGCCAATCAAGTCCATCGCCGAACTTGTTGACGGGGCATTTCTGGTCAAGATTCGTAGAGCCTTCTTGGGGGGCGATTGGGCGGGACTACAGGCGTTCTTTCGGGATGCCCTAGTCCTGTCCGACCGGTTGCAGCGCGCGGCCAGCTAGGCGGCTCCGTCACTCGTCCCTTTGGTGTTCGGGACAACCTGCAGGGACGGAGCGGTTTCGCCCTCGTCGCCGCGTAGCAACTGGATCTGTCCGCCGGATACTCCGTAGACCCGCTTTGCCGCAGCGACAGATTGAGTGCGGTGGGCGATGACGACGCGCGTGATATTGAGAGCTGAGAGCGAAGCGAGGACCTTCGCTTCTGTTTCCGGATCGAGATGCGCGGTACCTTCGTCGATAAATATCAGGCGCGGAGAGCCATAGAGGGCTCGCGCCAGCAGGACGCGCTGCTTCTGGCCGCCCGACAGCACTGATCCCATGTCCCCGACCAGTGTGTCATAGCGTAGCGGAAGCCGATCGATGTCCTCGTCGATGCAGGCCAGCCGGGCCGCTTCCTCGACGCGGGCCATGTCAATCTCGGGATCGAAGAAGGCGATGTTCTCGGCCAAGGAACCCGCGTAAAGGGAGTCGTCTTGGGCGATGGAGCCAATCCCCTGGCGATAGGCCTGCTTGCCGAAAGTGGAGGCGGGTCTCCCGCCGATCAGGACCTCGCCGTAGCTCGGCTCGAACAAGCCCATCATGATCTTCATCAACGTCGTCTTGCCGCCGCCTGAAGGGCCTACCAGGGCGATCATTTCGCCGGGTTCGATCCGCATCGAGATGCCTTTGACCACTTCCGGCTCTGCAACACCGTACCGATAGCGGACATTGCGCAGTTCGATAGGCTGGTCGAAATCCGGTACGTCGGCAGGAATCATCGCGGAGTCGTCTTCCTTGCGAGTCAGCGCGATGTCCGCAATGCGGCCCAAGTGCACCTGGATGATCTTGAAGTTCATGGCCTGGTCGACGAGGCGCATCGCTGCGCCCAGGAACTGCTGCTTATATGCCTGAAATGCGAAGACCATGCCGAGCGTCAGCTTCGCGTCCAGCGCGAGCGTGATCGCGACGAAGACGAACAGCACACCCTCAAGATCGAGGATAAGTTTGTTGAAGGAGTCGAACCAGGCGGTGAGACGGCCCAATTTGATCTGGGCATTGACCGCATCGGCTTTCTTGCGTTGCCAGAGCCTCTGCCGATCACCCTCTTTGCCAAACGCCTTGATGGCAGCGATGCCGCGCACCGATTCTATGAAGGCGCTGCTTTCGCGCGCAGCTGTGGCGATCGTGTCAAAGTTGCGAAGGCGCAGTGTCTGCAGAAATACCAGCCGGATTGCGACGTATAGCGCCAGCGCGGCTAGCGCTATCCCCGCCAGAATCGGGGAATAGACGAACATCAGCACCAGCGTCAGAAGCGCCATTATCCCGTCGATGAACCCTGCTATCATGCCTTGGCTGAGCAGGTTCGAAATCGGCTGGGTCGAGTTGAATCGCTGGATCACGTCGCCGACGTGTCGTTTCTCAAACCACGGGAGAGGAAGGCGCATGAGGTGACGAAACAGGTTCACGACCACCTGGTAGGATAGCGAATTGCCCAGCGTCAGCAGCACCAGGGATCGCAGCGTGTTGGCGAAGAAGCTGATCAGCGCGAGTCCGCCAAATCCCAGTGCCAGCATCACCAGCAGATCGCTATCGAAACTCGGGAATACCGAGTCGACAGCGATTTGCATGAAGAATGGCGTCGCCAGCATGATCAGTTGGAGGATCAGCGAGAGGATCACCACCTGGCGGATCGACATCCAGAAGCCGCTCATCGACGACCAGAGCTGGGTGATGCGCAGCTCGGTCTTCGCGATCTTGGGCTGGAAACTTTCGGACTTCAGCAAGTCAACGGCCACGCCGGTAAAGCTCTGCGAGACCTCTTTCTGACTGAGCACCAAGGGACCCTTGGCGGGGTCATGGACATGATAACGTATGCCGCGCAGGCCCTCGGTGATCCGCGTCAGGACTACGAAATGGTTCAAGTTCCAATGCAGGATCGCCGGCAGGGTCAAATGGCCTAGATCTTCGACCTCCCCGCGCAAGGGGCGCGCGTTGAACCCGATCGCTTCGGCGACGTGGATCACTTGCTTTAGTGTCGCACCCTTGAGCGACATCTCGAAACGTCGCCGTAACTCGACGAGATCGGTTCTGAAACCGTGGTAGCCAGCCGCCATCGCTAGGCAGGCGAGCGCGCACTCGCTCGCTTCGCTCTGCGGGATGAAAGGTGTTCGCCGCCGTCCACCAGTTTCGAGCATATGGGGTTGTTCCGTGCTAGGCATCAGGCTGTGCGCCGCATGACGGCATGAAGGGGCTTCAGCAGCCAATCGAGGAAGGTCTGGCGCTCGAGCACGATATTTGCCTGCAGGGTCATGCCGGGCTGGAGCGCAACCTTCTCGCCGAAAGCGTCGATGGCCTGCTGATCGAGCGCGACGGTGACCCGGTAAACGGGCCCTTCCAGTCTGATCGGTACGTCGGTTTCGCGCGGATCGATCACGATCCGGGAAATGGACTGGATCTTGCCTCCGAACGATCCGAACCGCTGATAAGGAAATGCATCGAACAACAATCGCGTTTCCTGGCCCGTATGGACGAACCCGATCGCCCGGCTTGGCGCATAGATTTCTGCCCGCAAGGGAGAATCGGACGGCACAATGACCATCAAAGGCTTGTCCGGCGCTGTCGTCCGTCCGATTGCCGTCTGAACTGCGGTCACCCGCCCAGCGACTGGAGCGATCAGCACATAGGCTTGGTCGCCTTCGATCTGCGCCTCCTGTTGGGAAAGCGTCTGCAAGGAGGCGCGGATATCGGAGACATCTCGGGCAGCATCGATGGAGAGATTGGCCAATTGAGCCTCTGCCGATTTCACCTGTGAGCGGCGCTCCAGCAATTGCTGCCGCAAGCCTGCAAGCGCCTGCTCGGAGCCGATTAGAGTCTGCCTGCGGCGCTCCAACTCGACCTTGCTAACAAATCCCCCATCAACAACCTTCACGATCTGGTCGAACATCGCCCGATTGGAGGCCACCACCTCCTGCTGGAGAGCGATCTGCTCCTGCAGGCTGCTTGCCTGATCACTGGTGGTCGAGATTATCTCCAGGAGCCGGGAGCGTTCTCCCGCTGCGCGCTGGCCGCTCAGGGCAATCTGCCCTTCGCCGATATGGCGCCGGGCGCCGATCGACGCCAGGCCATCCGCGGCAACGCTTCGTCCGGACGATCGCCGCCGGTCCAAGCTTACGACGAGAATGCGCTCGCCCTTACGGACGACTGAGCCCTCTCGCACGCGAAGCTCGGTCACCACGCCCACTGCCGGGGCAATGACTTTTGCCGATGGGGCTTCCGTAACCAAGATGCCCGGTGCGGTCTCGATGCGCGCGTAACTCGCGAAGGCCACCCACGCCGCGATTGCGGTCATCATAAGCGCCAGAACCCCGACCATTACGCGAACCGACAGAGGTTGCCGAAGGACGACCTCTCCGTGCAATCCCATTTGGCGGTGTTCTGAAACTTCCTTTCGAAACAAGGACATGTGTGTAATTCCAAGATGCATGGCGCAGCGCGGTCGGTGCCTCGGATCCCGATCTGAGATACTAGGCGGCTTTAGGATTCCTGGCATGTCGGCTGGTATCGAGGCTGACCGAACAGCCCCCGCGACGATGAGTCAACATGGCCAGACTTGTCATAAAGTTTGGATTGATCCGTATCGGTGCAAAGCCTTTGCAGTAAATACGGAGGCAATACCCTTGGCTTCATGTTCCGCAAGAACGAAATGTGAATGTCTCAGCCGGACAGTTCCTGCAAGATTGTGAATATGTCCATTCTATTCTTGGCAGGAGCGATTCGCATATTTGTAATTTTCGGTCATGCTGCGTTTCTATTTAAGATGATATTGAACCGAAACGTTTGAGGAGATAGCGTGACTTCCGTCGGCGAGAGTTGGGCGCTGACATCATGGCGAAGAGGGAGTGCAGATGCGATTGCTCACGTCTTACGAGCTCGATCTTGTTGCTGGGGGCACGACGAGTGAGGACTATATCACCGTCAGCGGCCCAGACCCTTGGGATTATAACGATCCGCCCGAGAACGACGGAAACCCGGACGGGGCTGGTGGCGTTGGTGGCGGCAACAGCGGACCGCCAACGGATCAGCCGCCTGAGGACGAGATCGTTGTCAATGGAATTCGGCAGGACCCGGCCGACCGCGACGAAGTACTCCTCGAGCGTCAGTGGACGGCAAATGGCGGGTTTCCGGCGGGCAAATGGGCCAATGCAGAATATTCTAACGGAACCTGGACGATAACCGCGGCATCTGCGCCGACGCAGGATCAGAAGGACTTCAAGAGTAACTTTGATAAGGTGAGTGCAGCGCTCTGGAGCGACCTTTCAAACAATCAGCAGATTTCGCTAGCCTCCAATTTTACCGATCTGCACGTCGATCTTGCAGGGAGGAATATTGATATTGGTTACGCTTATTTGCACTATAAAGGGCTTCTGAGCAGCGGTGAGGTGCAAGGGAGTGGATCGCTCGATTTCGCTACCTGGGTTGCAAATGGCGGTCGCTAAAGAAAATGAAATTTTTTCTATTTCTGTGAGGCGATAATGCTCACCAGTATTCTCTTAGGTTTGTCTGCATTCTCGGGGCAGGAGATCGTTAATCAGGATATATTCGGTCCTGATGTTTCGATGGCAAAAAAGATCGAGAACATCTCGACAATTACCTGCGCGCGCGACGTGGCAAGCATGAACTATCGTTCGGCGCCAGGGGGAGGGGATCGCATCATCCGGGCAACTGTGAACCGCAGGAACGTCTCGAAGGCAGATATCGATGCGGCGAACGCTGTTATCGGAGCCGGAAAAATCGAGAAAATCGATTGGAGGCGGTGTCCTGTCGGCGGGGCAGCCGGAAATACAATCAGGCTGTACGTTCAGTTGGCGTCTGCCTCGGGCAAGCGCTTTCTCGTGCTCAATCTCGGCCGCAACGGGAGGCTGACGCGAGAGTGATTATCCTGATCGGCATCAGCGACGGAATGCTTGTCCGAACTTCGTGGAAGCGGGAACGAAATGCGATTGCTCACATCCTATGAGCTTGATCTGGTTGCCGGGGGCACGACCAGTGAGGACTACATCACCGTCCACGGACCGGATCCCTGGGATTTTCCGCCCGACCCGCCTGAGAACGACCCCAACCCGGACGGTGGCGGTGCTGGCGGCGGGCAGCCCTCCGATCCGCCGCCGCCGCCCGAACCGGCGGACCGGTTCGATCTCAAGGACGTCGATTGCCCGAAGGAAAGTGCAAACTTCAACGAGGCGGTCAAAGCGCTAGAGAAGGCGTCGCCGACGGCCGCTGCGCTACTGAGTGAGATCCAGTCGGAAGGCTGGGCCATTCACTTGGTGAATGACGGCATAGACGAAACCCACATCGCCCAGATGTCGATCGACTGGGATCCCTACAGCGCCCTGGAGATAAAGAATGCTGCCGGGCAGGTGATCGGCTCGCAGTCGGCCATGGTGGGCCTCGCGCATGAGCTGGCGCACGCGTCGCTATGGGATAAGGTCGGCGGATCGGCAGAGATGGCGGCGACCATGGCTCTGGAAAACAAAATTATCGATGAGCTGAATGCCTATTACGGGAACACGGCTGAGGCCCACCGGGCGGGTCATACCGACGGCAAGTCTTTCAACGCGCAGTCTTCCACGAGCCATTCCGCCACGGCAAATAATGTGAGGCCCTCATGTGGATGACTTCGCTTGCGGTGCTTTTGAGTGCGCTAGTCGCCGCTGGTCCAGCGGCACGGCCGGCGAATGGTGATCGGGTTGAAACGCCCGTCCCTAGTAACGCCGATCCAGAAACTCTCTGTGTCGGCGACGGTGCTGACCGACTTTCGCTTAGCGTTATTCGCCCGGCCACGACCTACAGGCTCTCACCGTCGATCGCGGACATCCGCGCACGAGGCGAGGCGTTTACAGTGGTTCGCGCGTCGCCGCTTTGGAAGCGCGCTACCCGCGAGTTGTGTGTCGAGGCCCCTAAGGCCCAGGCAGCGTTCTCGGGTGAATTCGAGCCTCGGATCCTGATCGAGCTCGAAGGTCGATCCGGTGGGCCGGCGTTCGCGTTCGAATACCCGAGGCCAGATCAATTGCCGAGTGACGCGGTTCGCGGACAAATCGGCGATCATCAGGTGCGCATAAAGGTTTCCGATCTGCGCTATCTGCTGGATTATGCGACCTCAAAGGACTGACTAGCCTAGTGCCCGTAGTGTGCAGACACTGCGAGCACGTGACGTGCTTGTCTTTAGGCGACCGGCACGCGCTTGGCGTTGCCATCATTGAGCTGTGGCCTGGCTGGGGTATGCGCAGATACGGCGTGGACCCCAGCCCACCAAGGGTGCTGATCGACTGCCCAAATAGTATTCGTATCCTATCGGGGGCCTTGGCGGTTCTCGGCCATCAGTTCACAAGTTCCCTCGCTCAGGCCCGTCGAACTGAACTGAGTCCGTTTCGTCATAAGAATCACCAAAGTGATTTGTTCTGACAGGCTCGCCTAGTTCATTGGCGATCGTCGTCTCCCAGTGTTGAATAATATACTGCTCATCAACGGTATGCCATTTAGGATCGGCTGAAGGGCCAAATCCCGTAAAATTCGCCGCGTAGTAGATGTGCAGTATTTCGTGCATCAGGCCGAGAGCGGCGGACTGATATCTGTCTATGTAGTTCCCGGCATCATCCTTAAGATGCAGTGCTCCGTAAGGATCCCAGGTTATTTCTTTCGTATCAAGGCGGTTTGAATCTCGATTACCGTGATCGATCTTAATAGTTATATCATTCGCCTTAGCCCAATCCAGAATAGCGCGCCCTTCCTGCGACATAGCCAGATAGTCGATTGCACGCTCTAGCTCGGCCAGATCGGCTCCCTCTGCCGTGGTATGGAAATTATTAGCGTTATAGGGATCTTGCGAGCTGCCACCACCGCCGCCGCTCGGAGGCGCGCCATCCGGGTTTGTATCATTGACGGGTGGTTCCGGATCGGGTTCGGGATGGCCGATAACGGTGATTTCCGATTCCCTTGAGCCGCCGGCGACAAGGTCTAACTCGTAAGCGCTTAACGTCCTCATGTGCCCTCCGATAGAACGCAAATAATATTGTCGGTCTCAAAGATTCATGTCGATTATTACGAGTTTATGTCGTCGGAACTGAAAGTGCGGACAATTATTTTACTCGAGGAAATTCGGTTTCCTGCATACTTTGATTTCGGGCAGGGGGTCCGTGGACTGGGCCGCGGTCAGGCCGCCGCGCATGAACTGCTAGAATAGTCTATAATCCGATTCGGCAGCGAGTCGGATCGGAGCTTTGCGTGCCGGGAAAATTCCCGGGATATCTCTCAAAGAAAGTCCTGCGATAAAGATCAGTCGTGCTTATCTGGGCAACGAATGGCAAAGAATTTGCGAATTTATGACCGAAGGCGCTCGACTTACTCAAGTGCTTCAGCAGCCGAAATTCTAAAGGGCTTCGTTAGTGCTTGGGCCCTAGTGATAGAATTTTGCTAAGCGCGGAGGTCGAAATAGAAACCTTCTTGCCATTTAGATAAGCGGGGACGCTTGACGCGCTCCAAGGCTGAGGTCCGTAGGGCTGTTCAGCGAAAAGCGAGAATATCGGCGCGCCTTTTCGATAGAAGATAACGCCAATTCTAACATCAGGAATAACTGAGTTAGTACTCCCCGGCGTCAGCGATTTAATCCCATCCGAAACGATCTTCCATTTCGCAAGATCGATAGACGATATCCGCACGTGCTTCGCGACGGCGCCGAGATCTACCGGATCCAGATTTGCGCGAAACGAAATTCGGGGGTCCACGCTCATCAGGTCAATGGCGTCAGAAGTGGCAAGCGCCTCCTCGACCGAGGCAAATATAACGGAGGTTTTTGCGTTCGGAGAGCTCAGATCGGATGAATGAGCATTCGCCGACATCAAAAGCGCAATAGGCAAAGCAAAACGACGCATCTTTACCACCTCTATATTTGAGGCGCGGGTATGGCCAGTGATGGGCATGAGATCAACCCGGTATGCGGGGTAACTGCCAATTTCGATGCAGATAGGTGCCGGGAATCGGCATGGACTGAGCAATCGCTGCTCAGGAAACCATTCTTGCCCATTCCCACGCGATGCCCTGCATATCTGCCCGCCCGTTGCTCGAGGTTGCGCGACCCGCTCCGATGAAGAAGCGCGGCCGGAAGCCGCTGCCTGCTGTCGAGTTTGGCATCACGATCGACACCGGCCGACGGCTCGGAGCGGACTTGGCATTCAATCACGGGATCAACTTCGGTCGAGGACGCGGACTTGGACGCTAGAGCCGTGTCGGCTTTGCGCCCCAATTTCGGCCATTCGACGTGCTTATGATCGAGCTCAAAAGCGGCCGTCTGTTCAGGCATCGGGTGAAGGGCGGCAAACGCCCCCTATCGCCGAACGGGATGACGCTGCGGTGATTACTCGCGGTGCCGGCTTGCCTCGCTCAGAAACGAGCACTGAGACCTAGGCGAATGGTCCGCGGTCGCAACGGAGTCATTTGATTGCGCTCGGTCAGGCCGAACGGGTTCCCAAAGGCGAAGCTGTTCCCGCGAACATTGCCGAGGTTCGTGAGGTCCAGCGAGATGCCGAACCGCCCGAAGCTCAATTGGCTACCGATGTCGCCGACGACGTAATTCCCCTGCGGGATATCGAGCAGCGGCCCGACGCCCAGTCGCGACGCGCCTACATGACGCAGCGAAGCCTCGCTACCGAGCGTGATGCCGGGTGCGATCTCGCGGCGCCATGCCGCAACGGCACGCGCGCCGCTGTGCGCCACGTTCGGCAGGGTTCGCTCGCCGGCGGCCATGAACTCCGGCTCGGGCGCATACAGCTCGCTGTTGTTCAGGAAGGCAGATACCGTGATCGCGAGAGTCCGGGAGGGGCGCCAGACGACGTCACCATCCAGGCCATAGATTCTCCCGCTTCCGATGTTGGCCGTATACGGGAGGCCGGAGCGATCGATGAGATCGGCCTGGATATCGTTCCAGTCGGCGTAGAAGAAGGCGGCGCGGATCGACAGACGTCCCTGTTCCTGGCGCCCCAGTCGAATGCCGAATTCGCCCATGATCAGGTCGTCGGTCGCGAACTTTCGGGATTCCAGCGCCGATCCCGCCGGAGCGACCGCCAGGCCGCCGGCGCGATATCCCTGCTGATAGTGAAAAAAGGTCGAGAACTTCGCGCTGGGGTGCCAGTCCAGCGCCAAGGTCGGCGAGAACCGCAGCTCGTTGCTGAACGGCTCCTTTGACTTCTCCACGGGGCTGTCGAGCAGGTTGCCGACGCTTCGAGCGAAGGTGAGCCGTCCGCCGATCGTGCCGGTCAGGCGATAGAGCAACGGCCTCGAGAGCTGGCCGAAGACCGCCCCCTCCGCCTGACGATTTACAACGCCCGCGATCCGCGTCGGGGCGTCAGGGGCTCCGAGCGAACGAGACAATGCGCTGATGTTGTAGATGGCCGAAACGCCCAGGACCCAAGGGTAATTCCTGCTCCCTCCCGACAGCCGCGTTTCGTGGCTGATGAGGGCGATGTTGTTGTTTTCCTCATAGCGTGCGGGCGACGCCGAACCGTCATGGCCCGTCGCATCGAAGACCGTCTTCAGGTCATGCCGGACGATCGACGTCGTCGAAACAAACTCGGTTCGCCCGATTGGCCGCCGGGCGGTGAGATAGGCCAGGTAATAGGTGTTCTTGAAGGGCTGGGCGATCGCATTGTCGCGAGTCAGCGGCGGATCGCCCCGAACCGTATATTGCCCGTCCTGGGTGGAGGTGTTGTGGGTGGCGGTACCGAAATCGACGGTGAGCCCCCACAGATCCTCGACGCGCCAGGCCATCCGCTGCCCGTAGCTGGTGGTGGTGTTGATGTTCCGCCGCTTGCGCGCGGGCGCGTCGATATACCCCGCTTCGCGGGTTCCGAACCCGACGAAACGAACGGCGACCCGGCCATCGGCTATCGGCAGGTTGAGCATCGCGGCGCCGTCGCCGCCCAAGCCGCCCGACCAGGTCCCGCTGATGCCCGTCGATATCGTCGTCGACAGCGCATGCGTGTCCGGTTCGTTGGGAACCAGGCGAATGATGCCGCCGAGCGAACTCGCGCCGTAGAGTGTGCCCTGCGGCCCCGCCAGCACTTCGATGCGCTTCATGTCATACAGGTTCAGGTTCGGATCCGGCGCGTTGTAGTTGAGCCGGACATCTCCAAGATACTGGCCGACCGTGGCCTGTGTCTGGCCGTTGAAGCTGCTGTCCGCGATGCCTCGGATGAACAGCTTGTTGCGCGCGGAACCGAGATTGGTTGACCCGACCGAAGGAAGCAGCTTCGTGATCGCAGCCGTGCCTCCGGCGGCATTGCGCGCCACCCAGCCCGGGTCGAACTCGACGAGCTTGACCGATCCTGGATAGGTGTCGATCGGGATATGCTGCTTGCTGGCGGTGACGACGATTTCCGGGGACCAGACAGGCTCGACCAGTGGTGCAACCGGCGGCGCGCGCTTCACGGGTTTCGGTTTCGGTGGACGCTTCCGCACGATGCGAACGGTATTGCGGTCATAGAATAAGGCTTCGGTGCCGGTTCCCCGCAGCGCATGGTCGAGCGCGGTGCGCAAGGGGAAACTGCCGCGCACTCCGGGGGATCGGCGGGCGGCCAGCTCCGGATCGGTTACCGCGATCGTGGTTCCGCTCTGTTCGCCCAGGGCAGCCATGACGTCACCGAGACGGCCGGGCGGGACGTTGAATCTCTGGGCATGGGCTGTGCCGATGCCGAACATGGCAGTCGCGGCAAGTGCCGCCCCCTTAACGTTCCGCACCGGCAGCGGTCATCGTCCAGCCCTCGGCGTTCTGCGCGAACGTCACATCCAGGGCCGGTGTCAGACGCCGAAGCTCGTCGGGGCCGGTTCCGCGCAATGCGATCGCGCCGGAGAACGGACGGTCCGCGATATCGGGGGATGCAGTGATCCGCATGCCGAGCGCCCTGCCGAGGTCCGTCGCCACCTGCGACAGAGGTTCCCCGGAATAGACCAGCCGTCCTCGCTGCCAGGCACCCACCGCACCGATGGTGGTCCTGGTCACGCGAAGCGGACCGGTCGAGGATGAGTCCAGCACCGCCTGCCCGGCGTCGAGCGAAAGCGTCTGCCTTCCGGATTTGTAGAGAACCTTGCCCTCGGCGACGGCGACGCGCACCGCCGCGGCATCGCGCACGACGTTGAACACGGTTCCGACATCCACGACCTTGCTGCCGCCGACCTCGAGCGTGAACGGCCTCGCACCGTCATGCTGGACCTGAAAGAGCGCTTCGCCGGCGTCCAGCGATGCGAAGCGCGGATCCGCACGATCGAAGCGCATGCGCGTCGAGCCGTTGAGCGTGACCTGGGTGCCCGGCTCCAGGGTGATGATCTTTCGTTGCCCGGGACCGGTCACCACCTCGTAGCGACTGGGCGAGGCCGGCGGCACGAACAGGAGAGCCGCCGCGACTGCCGCGGCAACCGCGCCACCGCCGAGCCCCCACCAGTGCCATCGCGGACGATGCTGCCCGGTTTCGATATCGGCATCATTCGCGGCTTCCCGGAAGCTTATCGCGGGCAATAGCGGCTCTATGGCAAGGTCGGCCTGCTCGATCTCGTCATAGATCACCGCATGAAGCGGGTCTTCGGCCAGCCACTGCGCAAACGCCTCCCATGCCGCGTCGTCGCCGTGGCGAAGGCGGATGTGCCATTCGATGGCCTGTGCGCGCGCGCTGTCCTGTGCCTCAGATGTCATGACGACCTCTCTCGATCCTGAGATGCCGCGGATTGCCGCCATCCCCATCAAGACGGAATTTTGCGGCCGCAATGGCCTCATAGGCGCGGGCGAGGTGCTTTTCGACCGCGCTGATGCTGATGCCGATATCCTCGGCGATTCGGCGCTGGGGCTCACCATCGATCCGGAAGCGGCGGAAGATGGTACGGGTCCGGTCGGGCAGCCCGTCCAGCACGCGCTGCAGGAGGGCCAGTTGCTCGCGGGCGATGAGATGCGTCTCGGCAGACGGCTGCTCGTCGACTTCCCGCTCCTGCCCGCTATGCGCTTCGACCCAATCCTCCTCGCGCCGCGCGCGTCGTCCGGCGGTCCGGCGGAACCCGAGGAAATGGTTGTTGGTCATGCGATAGAGATAGGCGCGCTGTTCCGCGACGGGGCCGATCTTCTCCACGAGCAGCTTGAGATGGACCTCCTGGAGGATGTCGTCCGCCTCGTCCGCGGTGGCCCCCCGCAATGTGAGATAGCGCAACAGCGCAGGACGCGCCGAAGTGAAGGCCCCGACTAGACCGCCACTGGCAAGACCCTGCTCATCGCGCTCGTCCTCCGACATGCCGCGGTACTAGCCCCGGAGCCGGCCTCTAACAATCCGGTGCCGAGGGCGTAACGAACAGGTGGCGCCGATTGCCGCCCGGCCCAGCCCCTTTTCGTCATGTCCATTGCAGTGCCGCAAACGACCATGCCTTTTTTTGATGAGGATGGTCGACGGCGCCGGTGTCTCAGGCAGGAAAGGAGACAATCGGTGCGCAAAGAAACGCTGACAGACCTCGAAGTCACGGTGCTCGCACTCGCCTGTCGGGACCCATTGTCGAGCATTCTGCCCAAGAAGCGATTTGCGTTCCCCCTGCTCGGCTCGTCCGCCCATCTGCCATTGGCAAACCCCCGCCTGGAGACGCTTCGCCGCTTCGCGATCCTGTATCGTCTCCACGGCCGCGCCTTGGCACCGGCGGAGCGCGAACGCATCTGCTGCGCCGGCTATGATCCGCGGCAGATCGAGGCGATTCAAGCCTTCGTCACGCGCGCATGCTTCCGGAAAGACAGCGCGACAAGCTCTCTCGCGAGGGGCCTCCGGCGTTGGCGAACCGCTCTTGCGAGCTGGCGACGGCCCCGATTCCGAAGCCCCCTTCATTCCATCCCCAACAGCTCCCGCAAGCCCCGCGGAGCCATTTCTGTGAGAGTATCCGTGAACAATCTAATCAGCACTTCCTTCTGCCTCGCAATCGCGGCCGTCATTACGACGCTCTCGAGCCCTCCGGCCCTGGCGCAATCACAAGGTCAGTCCGGACCTGAGCAGCAGAGCAAGGATCATGTCGTGATCGGTGTGGGCGCGGGTTATGCTCCGGCATATCAAGGCGCCGAGGACTATCGCGTCATGCCGCTTCCCGTGATCGATATCGCGTGGGGACCATTTTTTGCCAATTTGCGTAACGGCATAGGCGTCAACGCCATCGACACGGATCACGTCACGATCGGAGCGAGCGTGGCAGTGATGCCCGGCTATCGCAGCAAGGATGCCCCGCAAGGGATCGGCAAGCTGACGTTCGGCGCCGGTGCCCGTGGCTTCATGAACCTCAAGGCAGCAGGCTTCGTCGCGACGATCGGCGCAACCAAGGGCTTTGCCGGGAATACCAAGGGCCTCGTCGCGGACCTCAGCCTCTCCCGGCCGGTTTTCGTATCGTCCCGTTTCATGCTCATTCCCTCGATCGGGACGACCTGGGCGGACGGGAAACACAACGACCGCTATTTCGGGGTGAATGCGGCGCAAGCCGTTGCCTCAGGCCTTCCCCAATTCCGTGCGGGCAGCGGTTTCAAGGACGCTTCGGCCACGCTCACCGTCCAGTATCGCCTGACCGATCGCATCAGCCTCGGCGCCACCGGTGGTGTTACGACGTTACTCGGGAACGTCCAGAACAGCCCGATAGTCGCCCACAAAACCCAGCCGCTGGGCTTCCTGTCGCTATCCTATCGTTTCGGCCAGTGAGGGGACGCGTCGATCGATCCTGAACAATTCGAGTGAGAGCGAATCCGATCGGTGGGAAGGCCCAACCTGTTTCCCACCGATTGAGGGTCTCCAGCTTCGATGCCGCCGGGATTCCTCGTCTCGACGCCAACTGGTCCGACAGCCGCTTCCCACCCGCCGAGGATTACCGCAATCCGGGCGCCAACAAATATCCCTATGGCCAACTCCACTATGGCGGCCTGGTGAACTTCAACCCCGTGTTCGGGAAGGACAGTGACTTCTTCAAGGGCAAGCCCTGGTACGTCGGCAGCTATAATGGCGGGGCCAACAGCGCGGCCCTGTTCACCGCAGGCGGCTATCGCTTCCTGCATATCGGGCTGGAGATGGCGCCGAGCGACGACGTCCTGGCCTGGGCGGAAGCGCAGGTGAAGGCCTATCCCGGCCTGCCGACGATCGTCACCATCCACGACCATTTGAGCCCGGAGGGCAAGCGCAAGCCGATATCCGTCGTGGACTTCAAGGCGGTGCATTCCGAGCACAACAACGCCGAAGACCTGTGGACCAAGTTCCTTTCGCAGCACGACCAGATCTTCCTGGTGCTGAGCGGTCACCAGCACGGTCAGGCGCACCGCGTCGACAAGAACGTGATGGGCCATGATGTCTACCAGGTGCTGGCTGACTATCAGGATCGCCACCAGTCTCTGATCCAGGTAGCGCCCAACACAAAGCTGCGACCGGCACTAGGCATCGGGGATGGCTGGCTGCGCTTGATGCGCTTCGAACTGGGCGGCGATGCGCCGCGTATCGTCGTCAGCACATATTCGACGCTGTACAAGAGCAACGCAGCACAGCTTCCAACCTACTCTGCCTTCTACAAGGCCAAGGAAAAACCAGAGCTCAGCGACGCAGCTTTTGTAGGCGAGGAAGAGTTCACGCTGCCGCTCGATGGCTTCGCGAGCCGGTTCGCGCGCGCTCGAACGAAGTAATGAGAGAAGGCGGGCCTCCTCAAGGAGGCCCGCCTTCTAGCCCCGGTCGGCGACGAGATGATTGGACCGTTGATCGGCTTCCGCGATTCGTCGGTTGAGTTCCGTAAGCTGTAGGCGGTCCGCAGGTGACATAGGCCCTCGGACAGATAGGCAATGCCTTATCGCTTGAGCGATCGGCTCTTTCGCAACACTTCCCACTCTTTGGATTGACGCGTTCGACGACCAATGGATCGGCCAGAGTTGACGGAAAAGTCAGCAACCGCCGGACCGAGCCGTCGAGCATTGTTTGGAGGCGGCGGACGAAGATGGCCACGCGGTTTCGTACTTTGTCATGGCAGCGCACGATGCAAGTTAGTTTGAACGACCGTTTCTTTGGTGCACCGCCGAAAAGCCGCCTGACCGCTAACGGCCCGAAATCCGTCGCTCTGCGTCTCCAATCGGCCGCGCCTAACGAAGCGTACCCTCTGAGACATCCTTATTTTGGATATGAGGCGGTCTTAATTGGGTACGACAGCGGAATAGGCGCTTAAGTAGCAAATGCGCAGGTCTAAAGTAGCAACGTCACCGAAATCGGCCCTGCCGCCGCAGGCATGCGCGTAATCCGTTGTGGTTCGGGTTGCCGTGCCATACGGAGCGCCGCAGAATGTGGCGCTCCGTCATCGTGCATCGCGTGGATGCGGATCAGTTCGCCGTGAAGGCGGGCGCGCCCGCGGTGTTGTACTTCACCGTGATGTAGGAATTGTCGCACACGTTGATGCCGGTCCACACGCCTTCGCTGTTGTCGGCGAAGCTCAGTTTCACATCGTACTTGCAGCCTGCGCCCTTGTCGAAATGGACCGTCATCCGCGCGCCCGGCTTCACCGTCGCATCGGCCTTCTTGAATTCGGGATCGACCTTGTTGGGCTGCCAGGTCGTGGTACCCGTCGGCGCGATCTCGACCGTCTTGATCGCCTTGCCGCTATTGTTGATCAGAACGAAATCCCAGTCGTCCGCCATTGCCGGTGCCGCGATGACGATTGCGGCGGCTGCCGCCAGACCCAGTTTCAGCATGGTATGCCCCTCCTGCTTTTGCCAGGCAGACTGCGCCTGTCCGTGGCGCTCCGCAAGGTGATTCAGAGGGCGCGGACCAGACGGATCGCCACGGCGATCCAGGCCGGATCGGTGATCACCTGCTGGCGTGCGCCGGCGCCCAACGGAAGCAGGTGAAGCCGGTCGCCCTCGCGTCCGATCAGCCGTCCGAACAGGAAGCGCCCGGCCGGGCGGGGCACGAGTACGTCGCGGTTGAGCGCAGCCGCAAAGCCTTCGGGCGCGAGTGTGTTGCACCAGATCTCGTCGCCGGCGCGGTAGTCGCCGACCCCGGTCACCACGGTTACCGCGACCATGCCGGGCTCGGCGTGCGGCGGCACTACTGCGGCGGTCCTGCGCGGGGCCTGGGCGCCGGTGCTTTCGAGTAGTGCGGCCACCGGAATCTCCGGGCGCTCGGGAAGTTTGACCAGATCGGCGGCATCCACCCCCAGCGCCGCGGCGATTCGGTTGAGCCAGCCGACCGAGACGGTGCGCGTGCCCGTCTCCAGACGGCCGATCGTCTGCGCGGTGGTCGGCGGCACGCAGCGCGCCGCGACTTCCTCCAGCGTGAGCCCCTTGGCGCGGCGTACCTCGCGGATTGCGGTGATCATGGATGTGTTTCTCTAACCAAATCGGTTTCCCTCTTTCCTACAATCGTGCCGCCATGGCAAGTCTCGCGAATCGGAACAAAAGGAGATCATCGATGCGCGAACTGGTTGAGCGGACGATCGAGGACATCGGCGGCGTCCAGCGCCGCGTCATGGTGAACCTGACCGAATCACCGATGGCGTGGCTTGCGTCACGGGGGCATGTGAGCATCCGGCAGCTTGAGGCCGGGGAAAGGCTGCGCAGCGACTATGAGACTGCGGCGCTGGGGCCGCGCGTCACGATGCGCTGGGATGCCTCGCCGGTGGCGCGGACGCCCGGCGGCGCGACGGAGCGGCTCGATCCGACCCTCGCCCAGATCGCCGCGCGCCGGCGATTCGATGGCGCGGTAGCGGCGGCGGGACCGGGCCTGGTCGACATATTGTGGCGAGTGGTCTGTGCGGGCGAGGGGCTCGGGCCGGCGGAGAAGGCGCTGGGCTGGCCGAGCCGGGCGGGCAAGCTGGTGCTGTGCTTCGCGCTGGACCGGGTTGCGGATTTCTATGGGATCAGGTGACGGGTTGGGCGTCCGGCGCCGCGCCCTTGCCGATGAAGCGGCCATAGGCCCAGCCGATCCCGATCAGCGCGAGGCCCAGCCCCAGGAAGGAAAGGATGCGCAGCACCCCGTCGAGCGCGGCGGCGTCGATCAGGAATACCTTGAACGTGACGCCGGTGAGCAGGGTCAGGCCGAAGATGCGCAGGTCCCGGGCGCCGGTGGCGATGCCGCGCCACAGCCAGAACAGCGCCAGGCCCAGCATGGCGGCGCTGTATCCGCCATTTTCGGCCGTGCCGATCGGACCGGTGAGAAGGCTGCCATGCGTGGCCTGGCGTACCGCGGCCAGCACGGCGAGGAGGCTCAGCAGCGCGGCGCCGGTCCGCCAGCGCGGGGGCAGGGTCCAGAGCCAGAAGCTGGCCAGCGCCAGGTGCAACACTGCGGCGTTGAGGAGTGGCAATGGGCCAACCACCTGCGGCTCGATGAGTGGGGTGAGCAGGAAAAGGTCGAACCAGAGGATCCGGAACAGGCCGAGCGCGAGCAGGGCATGGCCGAGCGCGGGGGGCTTGCCCTGGCGGAGCAGCCACCAGCCGGCGGCGAGGCAGGCTTGGGTGAGTAGCGTGCGTTCGAGGAATCCCCAGTCGAGGAAGCGGGGCAAGGTGGTGATGGCCAGAACCTGCTTGGCGAGTGCGTAAAGCAGCAGGATGCCCAGCCCGATGGCGACCAGTGACACCGGACGGCGGACCCGTCCGAACTGGGCGGGGTCGAGCAGCAGCGCGATGGCGAGTGCTACCGGCGGCGCCAGTTCTCGCAGCAGCTCGAAAAGATTCGGGAGGAGCGGGTAGGTGAGGCGCTCACCGGACAGCGAGGCGAGGATCAGCTCGCTCAGGGCGCCGAGCGGCAGTGCGGCGGCGATCAGGGCTGCGGCCAGCGGATAGGCGGGCAGCTCGTAGAGCAGGCGCGCGCGGGTGCTGCGTGCCCACCAGGCCAGGGAAGCGGCGACAAGGGTGAGCGGTACGGACAGCCAGTCGCCCGGCACGAACTGGCCGAGGCCCAGGCCGGCAAGGAATGCGGCCAGCGCCGTTGCGGGCATGACAATCGGATGTTCGGGTTCGCTGCGGGCCCGCCAGGCGAGGCTGAAGGCGAGGGCTGCCGCGGCGAGCTCGATCCCTCCCCATTGCATCGCGGGCAACAGATCCGGTGCGCGCAGATGCGCGACCAGCAGCGGCCCGGCGGTGCCCAGCAAGGCGATCGCGGCCCAGACCGGCTGACGGCGGGCAAGGACATGGCCGGGAGCGGCGAAGAGGAGGGTGGCGAGGATGGCGGCCATGGGCGTGAAGCCGGGATCGGGCGGGACGATCGCGAGCATCTCCAGCATCAGCAACAGGATCAGCGCGGCGAGCGCGCCGGGCAGGTAGACGGTATCGCGACAGGCGAGGAACAACGCGGCCGCGGCGAGCACCAGGTAGAAGCTCCAGGCCAGCCAGCCGAAGTCGAGTGCCGGGGCGAGCACGGCGAGCTGGAGGCAGCCTGCGATCAGCGGTGCGAGGCGCAGCCAGCGATTGCCGGCGCCGGTTGCCGGCAGTGCCAGGCTGGCGCCGATCGCGAGCAGCATGGTGAAGGCGCCGACTGCGGAGAGATCGCCCGGGCGTGCCGTCAGCATCGCGATCAGGAAGTTGATCCAGGCAAAGCCGGAGACACAGGCGGCGAGTGCCAGCCAGGCCCAGCCGCGATGGATCGCCAGGCCGAACAGCGCTGCGGTGAACAGCCCGAGATAGACCAGCAGCGGCCCGATCCCGGCCGCATCGAAACCGGCCACCAGCGGGGCGGCGAACCCGCCGACCAATGCCATCACCGCCGTGGGCGGGCCATGGCGCAGCGCCAGGGCGAGTGCGCCGCCGGTCACGACCAGCACGAGCAGGAAGGCCGTCAGCGGCGCGATCAGGTGATAGAGCGCCGCTGCCATGTAGAGCGTGCCATAGAGGCTGGCGATGCCTGCCCCGGCAAGCGCCTGGGCCACGCGCGGGTCCTCCGCGGTGGCGGGCAGTCGCCGCGTGACTTCGCTGCCCACGACCAGGGCGAGGCCGAACAGCGCCGCGAGCAGGGTGCGCGTCGCGGGGCCGAGCAATCCGCTCTCGATCGAATAGCGCACGAGGAAGAAGCCCGCGAGCACCAGCGCCGCGCCGCCGATCCAGATCGGCAGCCGTCCGCCGATCAGCGTCTCGAGGCTGAACTCCGGCATGGGGCGCGGTTCGGGGACGTGCGGACGTTCGGCCTCCCTCTCCGGCAACTCGGCGATGCGCGCGGGCGTTTCAGGCGCCCGGACCGGCGCTGGCTTCGGCTCGGATCGATGAATCGGCGCTTCGCGCACTTCTGCGTCGCGCGCCAGGATCAGCGATTCGACACGGCGCAGTTCTTGTTCCAGAAAGGCCACGCGCCGCAGCACGAGATAAAAGGCCGCAGCCGCGCCCAGTGCGACAAGGAGCGTGAGAGCAATCACTCGCATCCTCTTCGCACAGCGGAGCGCACCTGTCGCGCATAACCCGGTTGCCCCGTGCAATCGATCGGATAGCCTTTGCCAAAGCCTAGGAGAGGTTGGCATGATCGTGTTTGGTTCGACGCTTTCGCCTTATGTGCGAAAGGTCATGGTGTTCGGCGCCGAGAAGGGCCTGGATCTCGAATTGCAGGCCGCCGGCATGGGCCGCGGTAGCCCGGAGTTCATGGCCTCGAGCCCGTTCGGCAAGATGCCCGGCTTCAAGGACGGGGATTTCCTGATCTCCGACAGCTCGGCGATCGTCGCCTATCTCGACGCCAAATATCCCCAGCCCAGTCTGATCCCCACCGAACCGCGTGCCCGGGCGCGGGCGATCTGGTTCGACGAGCTCGCCGACACGATCATGATGGCCGCCGGCGGCGCGATCTTCGGCCAGCGCTTCGTGCGCCCCCGCGTGCTCAAGATGGAGTGCGACCATGATGCGGCCGATGCCGCCGAGCGCGACCTGATGCCCCCGATCCTCGCCTATCTGGAAAGCGCGATTCCCGAGAGCGGCTTCCTGGTCGAGGACCGGCTGACGCTCGCCGACATCGCAGTGGCCAGCCCGCTCGCCACCCTGGGGTGCATCGGCGTGACGGTGGATCCGGCGACCTATCCGCGCCTGGCCGCCTGGGTGGCATCGATGCACGCGCGGCCCAGCTTCGCCACGATCATCGCACGCGACAGGGCGGCGGTCGATGCGATGGGCGGAGCCGTGTCCCGCGAAGCCGTCGCCGGCTAGCCAGCGAGGCCGCATGCGCCTAGAGGGGCGCCATGCGGTTCGCCTTCATCAAGTGTCATGGCTCGGGGAACGATTTCCCCCTGATCGATGCGCGTGCGCTCGACCTGTCCGATGCGGACTGGGCGGGCGTGGCGCGCGCGCTGGCGGACCGCGCGGGTCCGGTCGGCGGCGACGGGCTGTTGCTGCTCACCGCGGGCGACGATGCCGGGCACGATTTCGGCATGCGCATGTTCAATTCCGACGGTTCGGAAGCGGAGACCTGCCTCAACGGCCTGCGCTGCACCGCCCGGCTTGGCTTCGAGCTGCTCGGTACCGATCATGCCCGGGTGCGGCTCAAGACGAGCAGTGCCGAGGTGGCGCGTGCCGAACCGATCGCGCCGGGCGTGGTGACGATCCGCGAGACTGCCGGCCCGGCCTCGACCCGCACCGCCGATGTCGGCCTGCGCATCGATGCGGAGCAGATCATCGAAGCGGCCATTCCCGGCCTGCCGAGCCCGCGCGCCTTCACCGCGATCGCAATGCCCAACCCGCATCTCGTCGCCTTCGTTGAATCGGTTGACGAGGCCGAGCTGGTCGCGCTGGGCGACTGGTGCGAGGCCGGCCCGGAGCTGATCCCGGGGCGCGCGAACGTCTCCTTCGTCGAAGTGCGCGGGCAGGATCTCTTCGTGCGGACCTACGAGCGTGGCGTCGGCCTGACCGACAGTTGCGGCAGCGCCATGGCCTCCTCGGTCTATGCCGCCGGCCGCACCGGTCGAGTGCCCTTCGGCACGGTGATGAAGGTGTTCAACAAGGGCGGGCTGGTGATGGGCGCATCGGATGCCGCCGGCATGGTGACGATCCGCGGCAACGCGACCTTCCTTTACGACGCCAGCATCGAGGTCGATCCCGCGACGGCCACTGCCGAGCCGCCGCTTGTCCACGCCCGGCGCGAGGATGAAGCAGATGCCTGGGCCGCGGCGATCCCGGCCTAGCCGCCGACGTAGCTGGCGAGATTGGCCAGCGAGGACTTCAGTCCCTGGAGATGATCCTGCTTGCGGATGCCCTGCGGCACGTCCTCGCAGGTGATCGCGACGCGGGTGCCGCCCTCGGCCGGCTCGAAGCTCCAGGTCATCCGCATCGTGCCGGCAAAGGCCGGGTCCTCCGCGTCGAACACCGCCGTCTGGACGATGAGCCTGCCCGGCTTCAGCGTGACGAAGCGCGTCTCGACGACATCTTCGTGCCCGGAGGTCTTGCCCGCCGCGTCCTGCCCGGGCTCGTCATAGCGCAGTGCCATGCGATAGCCGCCGCCCGGTCGCGCGTCGAAGGCCAGCATCTCGCCGGTCATGCCTTCGGGCGGCAACCAGCGCACCAGTGCATCGGCATCGATGAAGGCGCTATAGACCTTGCTCGCCGGTGCCTTGATCAGCCGTGACGCGCGATCGGTACGCGAGACCGTCCTCACCCGAACTCGACCGCCTCGAAGCGCACTGGCCGGCCGATCGCCCGGTGGGCCAGTTCGGCCTCCCACATCACCCGGTGACCGCGTACGATCGTGCCGATCGGCTTGCCGGTCAGCTGCATGCCGGTGAAGGGCGACCAGCCGCAGCGCGAGGCGAGCCAGCTCTCCTCGATCGTCCAGCGCGCCTTGAGGTCGACCACGGTGAAATCGGCATCATAGCCGACCGCGATGCGGCCCTTGCCGGCAATGCCGAAGATGCGCTGCGGTCCGGCGCTGGTCAGGTCGATCACGCGCTGCAGCGTGGTGCGGCCTTCGGCGACATGGTTGAGCATCAGCGGCAGCAGCGTCTGCACGCCGGGCATGCCGCTCGGGCTGTCGGGATAGGGCTTGGCCTTTTCCTCGCGCGTGTGCGGCGCATGGTCGGAGCCGAGCACATCGGGCACGCCCTGGTTGAGCCAGTGCCACAACCCGGCGCGATGCGCGGCCGAGCGGATCGGCGGGTTCATCTGCGCGAAGGTGCCGATCGTGGGATAGGCTTCCTCGCCCGCCAGCGTCAGGTGCTGCGGCGTGACTTCGCAGGTTGCGATGTCCTTGTTCTGGCCCAGCACTTCCAGCTCGGCCGGCGTGGTGACGTGGAGGACATGGATCCGCCGCCGTGCGGCGCGTGCCAGCCCGAGGATGCGACGGGTCGCCAGCATCGCGCTCTCGTCGTCGCGCCACACCGGGTGGCTCGAGGGATCGCCGGCCACGCGCTCGCCCAGCCGGTCCTGCATGCGGAACTCGTCCTCGGCATGGATCGCCACACGGCGATGGCCCGAGGCGAGCACACGTGCCAGATTCGCGTCGTCCGAGACCAGCAGGTCGCCGGTGGAGGCGCCCATGAAGATCTTCACGCCGGCCGTGCCCGGCAGCCGCTCCAGCTCGGCGAGATGCTCGGCATTGTTGTTGGTCGCGCCGACGTAGAAGGCGTGATCGCACCACATCCGGTCGCGTGCGCGGGCGAGCTTGTCCTGTACCGCCTCGGCCGAATCGGTATTGGGCTTGGTGTTCGGCATCTCGAACACCGCGGTGACGCCGCCCAGAACCGCAGCACGGGCGCCGCTCTCCAGGTCTTCCTTGGCTTCGAGGCCCGGCTCGCGGAAATGCACCTGGCTGTCGATCACCCCGGGCAGCACGTCGAGCCCGGTGCAGTCGATGGTCTCGCCCGCTTCCAGCGAGCCGCCGATCGCGACGATGCGTCCATCCCGGATGCCGACATCCGTTTCGGCAGGACCAGAGGGCAGATGCACGCGCCCGCCCTTGAGCTTCAGATCGACATTCATAACCGCGCCTCTTCCGTCGCCCCCGGCCACCCCCTACCTGTTCGGAATGAGCGATACCAGCACCTGGCTAGATGACCGCGCCCTGATCCGCATTTCAGGCGAAGACGTTCGGGGATTTCTCCAGGGACTGGTGACACAGGATCTGGCGCTGGTCACTGCGGAAACGCCGCAATGGGCGGCGCTGCTCACGCCCCAGGGCAAGGCGCTTTTCGATTTCCTGCTCTGGGCGGATGGCGATGCGATCCTCGTCGACTGCGAGGCGGCCCAGCGGGAGGCCCTGATCCGTCGCCTGACGATCTACCGCCTGCGCCGCGCGATCACGATCGAAGCGATCGAGGGCGGGGTCCATTGGTCGTCCGAGCCGGGGCAGGGTGTTCCCGATCCGCGCCTCGCTGCGCTCGGCTATCGTTGGCTGGGGGCTGCTTCGGGAGGGATTGCGACAGGCTGGGGGACGCATCGTTTGCGGCTCGGCGTCACCGAAGGCGTGGAGGAACTGGGCCAGGACAAGACACTGTGGCTCGAATGCAACGCCGCCGAGCTGAATGGTGTCAGTTATGCCAAGGGCTGCTATGTCGGCCAGGAGAATACGGCGCGCATGCATTATCGCGCCAAGGTCAATCGTCGCCTGGTCGTCGCGCCGATCGGAGAAGCCGGCGATCGCACCCGGGCCAGCTATCCCGAACTCGGCCTGATGGTGGAGCTTCGCCGGGTCGAGGCGCTCGGCGATGCGCTGGCGCCGGAATGGCTGGCGGATGCCTTGGCGGAGACGCCGGCCTAGCGCCGCATCGTGTCCAGCCAGGTGAGGATCCGAGCCTGGGCAATTGGTTCGAATGCCAGTTCGTGCCCATAGCCTGGCACCAGCTCGAGGTCGGCCCGTGGTGCCGCGGCCGCGAGTGCGCGGGCATGGGATGCGGGGATGAGGGCGTCGGCGGTGCCGTGCAGCACCAGAACGGGTGCCCTGATCTGCGCCAGCTTCGTCAGATTGTCATAGCGGTCGCGCAGCAGCAGCTTGACCGGCAGCCATGGATAGTGACCGGCGGCGACATCCGGCAGGCTGGTGAAGCCGGAGATCAACACGAGGCCCGCAATCGGTTGTTCCGTCGCCAATTGGGTCGCGATGCCGGAACCTAGCGAATTGCCGATCAGGATGCGCTGGTTCGGCGGCACTCCACGCGCGTCCAGCCAGGTCAGCGCCGCGCGGCCGTCGGCATAGAGACCCTGTTCGCTCGGCTTGCCGGGATTGCCGCGATAGCCGCGATACTCGACCAGCAGCAGCCCATTGCCTCGCTGGCCCAGCAATGCCGTCGCTAGAGCCGATTCCTCGATCCGGCTGCCATTGCCGTGGAAGAAGACGAGGGTCGGATGGCCGGGCGCGGCAGCGCGGTAGCCAGCATGGAGGTGCAATCCGTCGCGGGTCGCAAGAGTGACCGGGGCGAAACCGTGAGGAACCTCGGCGGGATTGATGCCGGCCGCCTTGGGGGCCGGATAGATGAGCGCGCGCTGGGCAAGGGCGAGCGACACCAGCGCGATGAGATAGAGGGCGATGAGTATCGCCAGCACTGCCAATGCAATCCGCATCGCCTTCGGTTCCCGTCCTGCCTCGATCCGCCCAAAGAAAAAGGGAGGCCGGTTTCCCGACCTCCCCAATTCTGTCAGTCCCTTGGGACCGGTCTGGCTTAGTAGCCCGAACCCGGACCGTAGGTGACTTCCACGCGGCGGTTCTGCAGCTCGCGGACGCCATCGGCGGTCTCGACGCGCGGCTTGCTCTCACCGAAGGCTTCGGTCGAGATCGCGCCGGCACCGATGCCACGGGCGGTCAGGTAAGCCTTCACCGAGTCAGCACGACGCTGCGAGAGACCAACGTTGTAGCTGGCCGAACCCGAGCGGTCGGCGTGGCCGGCCAGCATGACCTGCGCGTTACCGCAGTTCTGGTAGTTGCTGATGGCGTTGTCGAGGATGCTCGCGGCTTCCGGCGTGATGTCCGACTTATCCCAGTCGAAGAACACGATGTACGGTCCCGGGGTGCAGACGACGGTCGGCGTCGGGGTCGGTTCCGGAGTCGGGGTCCAGGTCGGCGTCGGAGTGGGCTCCGGCGTCGGGGTCGGCGCGGGGGCCGGCTCTTCCGGGGCACCGAAGTTGAAGGTCAGGCCGCCGAGGATCGAGTGCGAACGGAAACGACCGTCCCAAACACGACCCGTGGCGTCGGTGAGCTTCACATTGTCGGCGTTGAAGAAGCGATACTTCAGCGACACGTCGATCGAGTCGGTCAGCGGAGCGCGGATGCCCGCGATCGCCTGCCAGGCGAAGACCGTGTCCGAATCGTCGAGGGTGTTGGCGTAGGTGTTCAGGCCAACCTTGCTCTTCACGCGAGCGACACCGACGCCGCCGCCGACGAAGCCCTGCACGCCGGTGTCTTCACCGAAGTCGAGCAGGCCGTTGACCATGAAGCTGAGCGCCGTCGAGCGGCCGCCAGCATAGCTGTAGTCGCCCGGAGGAGCGTTGAGTGCAGCGCCGGCCGCATTGCGGTACGGCTGCGTGACGGTGCTGGTCAGACGATTGACCGAGGCCGAACGATAGCCAACTTCGGCTTCCGCACGGAACGGACCGAAGTCGTAACCGACGGTGGCGTCGGCGTCCCAGCCAGCCTTGTGATGCACGGTCGCGGCGTCGGTGGCAGTGCCGACGTCGAACTTGATGTCCTCGACCAGCATCGCGCCGCCTTCGACACCCACGTACCACGCGTCGTCGCGAGCGAGGGCGGGCGTGCTGAGCGCGGTCGTTGCGAGTGCCAGAGTTACGGCAAGCTTCCGCATCTTAATCCCCTTTCATGATTGTCACTACGGACAGCGAAAAACTCAGTACCGAAACGAAAGTTTCTACGCAAGCGCACAAATCCGGGCACTGTTGCATGAACGTCACAGTTGGTCAGGTTCGATCAGACCATGCACGCGCAAGGCAACGAGCACCGCAGAAATTGCGGCTCGCGCTTCCGCATCAACCACCGGCCCGCCGTCTGGTTCCGCTATGCCGGCGGCGCGGGGGCCGACCACCTGCCGGCCTTCCACCAATACTCGGCCATGGATCTCCCCGGTGCGCCACGTCCCGCCGGTGAACAGCGCGTATCCGCCAGCTTCGCCCAGCCAGAGGCGCATCCCTTCGGACGGTGCCACGAACCGCCAGCCGCCTTGGGTCCAGCCCGCGATTTGACCGCCGTGGCCCGCCCAGTCGCCTTCCGGTGCCGCGCCGAGGATCCAGCAGGCTCCCGCCATGGGGGCTGCGGGGGGTGTCTCGGTCCCGATCGCCACCGCGCTCGCCTGGGTCAGCAGGTCGAGCCGCACGATCGCCTCATTGTGATACATTTCCTTCTGGGCCTGCCCTGCGTTCAGCAGGGGCAGCGCGAGCCGGTCGCTCGTCTCGGTCATGGCTATTCTCTCCAATTCGGCAGGGTCAGGGTCGCGGCGGGCGAGGCGTCGGCGCCGCCGATCTGCCGGATCTCGACGGTCATGCCGCTGGTGTCGATCGCCGCGCTCAGCGTCATCTCGGATGCCAGCGTTTCGACCGTCCAGCCGGTGCGACCGGGGGATGTCAGCGTGACGCGGTAGCGCTCGCCGCCAGGATCGGGCGCGACGTCGCGATTGTCGCGCCAGAGCCAGTCGGTCCTGCTTCGCCGCGCCCAGCGCAATCGCGTGCTGCCCTCGGGGCGCGGCTCGGCGGCCAGATGCACGGGGGCGAGGGGCAGCAGCGAGACGCCGTCGATCCGCGCCCGCGCTGCTGCGGGCTCGGCGCCGTCAGCGGCGCCTTCCGCCAGCAGCCGTATCTCGCCGCCGAGCGATGCCGAAGGCAGGTCGATCAGGGCGAGCGCGTCCGGATCGAGCAGCACGAAACGATCCCCCGCCGTCTGGCCCCCGATCGCATGCTCGGTCCCCCGTCGGCCGCGCCATAGTCCGGAAAGGCGCCAGCGACCGCCGCCCAGCGGTTGCGCATGCGCGAACTGGAGGAGCTCCTCGCCCAGCATCGCCAGGTTCGCGCCGGCATCGAGCGCCGCCGCGTCCGCGTCGTCGAGCTGCATCCCGGCATGGGCCAGTTCGACTTCGGCCCAGCTGCGCCGATCCTCGATCAGCGGCGAGGCGGGACCCGGTGGCACGCGTATCACGCCGACGATCGCGACACCGCGCGTGCCGCCGGTTGCCTGCCAGGATGCTCCGCCATCGGTGCTGAGCAGCAGCGCGGCCCGGCGCCAGCCGCCGGCGGTGCCGGCCGCGGCCACCGCGAGCCGGGGCGCTCCGGCCCTTCCATCGTCGATCGGCGGCAGCTCGAAGGCGTGCACCAGGGTCCGGCCGATCGCGACATCCTCCGCCCCCGCCACGCGGCCGCCGCTGGCCGGGATCGGCGCTACCTCGGGGGTCAGCGCGACGCAGTCGAGCGACACGGTCATCGCCTCGAGCTTCCAGCCATCGACCCGCCAGGTCCCGGGCGTCCCGGCGATGCGCACCCGCGCGCCGGGCGGGATGGCCAGCGCCTCCCAGCCGAGATGGACGCTGCGCCGTGTCCGCTCGGTATCGGCGCGCAGCAATGCCGCCTCCGCCAGCGTCCGTGCGCCGCCGGCATCGATCGCCGCGGGCAGCTCCATCCGCCGCTCGCCCGGACCCGCGCCGGACGTGCCCGCGCGCTGTACTCCGATCTGATAGTCGCGTGCGGGATCATAATGGCTGAGCGTCAGCGTCCCCGGCACGCTCGTCGCCGCAGCGATCGCGCGACTGGCACGCCCGTGCCCGCCGGCGCCGTCGTCGGGGATCGCGATCGCCGCGCCCGGCCCGCAGCGCAGTGCCGGCCCCTCGCCGAACCAGCCGCCGGTCGCGTCGGCCAGCACCTGCGCGACAGCCCCCAGCGTCGCCCCCTGTGCCGCGAAGCCGGCCAGCGCCACCGTCGGGTCGCTTGCAGCCACCGCGCCCAGTGCCACCGCGATCTCGCCCGCCGGCACCGGCGCCGCATCGGCCTGGACCTCGAAGGTCAGCGACGGGATCCGGTTGCCGTACGGCCCGAGCTCGAGATCCTCGAACACCGCATAGGCGATGCCGCGATGCGCCGGCGCCAGCCCGGCGCCCTCCGCCGCGACGATCAGCGGATCGGCCGCCTGGTCCTCGCCGCCCGGATGCAGCCGGAAGCCGGTGCGGACCTTGAAGTCGCCGCCTGCACCGCGCAGCAGCTGCCCGTCCGCCCAGATCCGGCCCACGCTTTGGATCGGCCGTCCCGAAAGCGCCACCGCCAGGCTGGCCGTATAGCTGTAGGTCGTACTGCTCGGCTGCCCCTTGCCGCCCGATTGCCGGTTGTGATGCTCGATCAGGTCGGTCGCCCAGATCACCGATCCCGCCACGCGCATCGTGCCGAACAGCTTGGGGATCTGCGTGCCATAGGAAGAGGTCTGGACCTTGAGCTCGCTCAGCCGCGGCCCTTCGCGCCCCTTGCCGCCACCCAGCACGGCATGATCGACGGCATTGCCGAGCAGCCCGCCCACCGCCGCGCCCAGCGGCCCGCCGATCAGCCCGCCGGCCACGGTCAGTACCATGGTCGCCATCTCTCACTCCTCCCATTTTCGCCAGCGGCCGATCACCGGCCAGGGCAACGGATCGGGCCGTTCGACCACCCGGCCCAGCATCGCATCGGCATGGATCAGTCCCGTCCCGCTATCGATGCCGAGATGGATCTGCCCCGCGCCGCTCGCGAGCAGCACCAGGTCGCCCGGCGCACGCCCCTCGGCCGCGACCAGCCCCGCCGCGGCCACCGCCGCCCCCACCCGCGCGACATCGCCGCTGCGCATCGCATAGCCGCCCGCCACCACCTGATCGTGCGCCCATCCCACCAGCCCGACACAGTCGAGCCCGCCCGCCGGCGTCCGCCCCCTTGGCCTGAAGCGCACCCCGATCGCCGCCCGCGCCCGGGCGACCACCGCGTCGCCGCTCATCCGCCGGGATAGCGGGTCAGCAGGTCGATGCCGGGCAGATAGGGCTCGCCGCGAAAATTGAGCGCATTGCCGAAGCGTCCCGCGCAGGTCGCCAGCGTCCGGTCGCACCCTTCGATCAGCAGCACCCGCCCGGGCGCATCGAAATGCGGCGGCCGGCGCAGGGTCAGCGTCGCGCCGGCCGAGCTGAGGATCCGTGCGTCCAGCCCCGAATTGGCGCCGGTGATCCAGCGCAGCCGCCCCTGGGCATAGGCATTGGGCACCGGCTCCCCGGCATCGACCGTCAGCAGATTGTCGTCGATCGCCGTCACCACCGCGAAGCGCCGGCGCCCTGCCATCGCCACCCGGCAGCGCTTGTCGCCCAGCTCGGCGCGGCATTCGGGCGAAGTCTCCTCCACCACCGGCCGCTCGAGCATCGCCGTCGCCCCGCGCAGCTCGGCGGTCAGCATGCCGTCCCGTGTTTCCACCGCGCCGATCGTGCCTTCACCGAGCGCGATCCGGTTCGCCGGATCGGTCCAGTCGCACGCGAAGATCGCCACCCGAGCCCCGTCCCAGCGCCCGGCGAGCAAATCGGTCTCGCTGATCGCATCGCTGGTCAGCGCGCCGCTCACGTCCATGCTCGCCGGATCGAGTCCCGCGCCGCGGGTTATCGCACTCGGCACCATGCCCGGCGCAGCCCGGTGCACCAGCCCGTCCCATTCTATGTCGCGGTCATGCGCGGTCAGTCCGATCGTCACGCCGTCGCGCCGTTCGATCCGCCAGCACAGGGCCAGCGTGGTGAGTTCCCCGTCGAGCCAGCTCATTCGCGGATCTCGACCAGCGGCACCGATGCGAGCGCGCCCGCCAGGAACGTCGCCCGGCTCACGCTCAGCCGGTCCTCGGCAAAGCGCACCGGCACGTCGAAATAGAAATGCGCGGTCACCACCGATTCCTCGACCGGCGCCAGGCCGAGCGTCACCACCCCGCCTTCGCCCAGCGTGAAATCCTCGGTCTCGGCGCCGTCGATCATCACCTGCAGGGTCGAGGCGATCGGCCGGGTGATCCGCCGCACCACGCTGCCATAGCGCTTGACCAGCTGGAAGCGCGTAGCCGTGCCGTCGCCCACGCCGATCAGCTCGTCCCAGCCTTCCCAGTCGAACGGATCGCGCAGCCGGAAACCGCGCGCCGGCCCCATCCGGGCCCGGAAAAAGGCGAGCAGCTCGGCTATGTCCTCCTCCGAACGCAGCCCGGGGCCGATGTCATAGGCGGTGCGCGCCTCCGCCCATTCGGCGTTGCGCTTTTCCTGGCCGCCGGCGCTGGTCACGATCGAGGTCGAGACCTGGGGCACCACTTCCGCCTCGCGCCCCATCGCGATCGGGAACAGCACGTCGTCGAACGCGTCCACATCTTCCTCCTGGTCGAAATGCACGAAACCGTCGCGCAGCACCTGGGGCAGCGCCCAGACAAAAATGCGGGCCACACCGCGCCGCCGCGCCCGCCCGGCCGCCGCGGCGACATTGGGCCATTGCCAGCGATCTTCGGGCCGCAGCACGAAGCCGGCGAGATAATGCTGGTCCTGCACCGGATAGCCGAGCCGCGCCTCGATCGCCGCGATCCCGCGCGCGCTCGCGGCTTCATCGCCCGCCGCTGCCCAGTCATAATCCTCGAGCTGCAGCACATCGAAGGCCGGTGCCGCCCAGCCGATCGGCACGTTCGCTGCCGGCGATGCCAGCGCGGTCGGTGCATAGACGAGCAGCAGTGCTTCCGCCTCGGCATCGATCTCGCGGACGGCATCGCGCAACGCCAGTGTCGATGCCGCGAGCAGCGCACCCGCCGCCTCGACATCGCCGGCACCGGCCAGCGCCGCCTGGGTGGCGGCATCATGGATGCACAGGCTGCCGTCCGGCAATGTCCACCACCAGGGCTCGCCGATCTGGAAACGCACCTTCAATCCTGCATCGCGCGCAATCCCGGCAAATTCCCGCGCCACCGCGCGCAGATAGGCCATCGCCCCGCCATGGGCGGGGGAGAGCAGGGTGGAGGGCGGGGCCCAACCGGTCAGCGCCGGCGATCCGTCCGCCGCCCGCTGCTTCCAGTCGCCCCAGCAATGCTGGTCGAGCAGCTCATAGGAAAGCGAGAGGATCAGGTCATAGCCGAGCGTCCTGGCCCGTGTCGCGAAATCGGCATGCCAGGCCCGGCACGCCATGTTGAGCGCCGTCGCGCCCAGGCTGACATAATGGCCGCCCGAACTGGCCTCGAGCCGGAAATAATGGCTCATCCCGACATAGTGCAGGATGGTCCCGCGCCAGCCGAGCTGGACGATGTTGCGCAGCAGCCGCTCGGGCGTCAGGTGATAATTGTCGTCATAGCCATTGGCGATGCTCAGCCCATGCTCGGGCACGATCACGTCGCCGATCGCCAGCACCGCACCCGGTCCCTCGCAGGCGATCGCGCTAAGCTCCACCCAGCCTTCGGCCGGCGTCGCCAGGTCGGCGTCCGCCTCGGTATAGCCGGGTGCGACCAGCGAGACGAACATCCGGTCGACATCGCCCGCCCAGACCGGATCGGCCTCGTCGGGCAGCAGATAGCCGCCCTGCACGCTGGCGAAGTCGATCGAGACCAGCGCGTCTTCCGCCGTCCCGCTCGCATAGTTCCACAGCCGGACATACCAGGCGCGGGGATTGCCGGCCGCGTCGCGCCCTTCGATCGTCAGCACCGGGCCGTGCACCGCGTCGAGCGGCTTCACCCCCGCGGATCGCCAGCGGAACTTGAGCCGGCAGGCACGAAAATCGCGGGCAGTCTCATAGCGCAGCAGCGGATGGTCGTGCCGGTCCTCGGCTTCCCAGATCAGCCCGGCAAGATCGTCCTGGCGATAGAAGACCGCGTCTACGCGCAGCGCATCGGGCGCGGTGCTGGTCACCGCCGCCATCATCGGGCGGGGGAAATTGACCGTCCAGTACACGGGATCGAAGCGCGAGAGCACGCCCTCGGCCTGCCCGCGGCGCGCCTCGGCGAGCCAATGGGCCATGTTGCTTCTCCTTTCCGCTATGGCATCCTGCCCACATGCATGCGGAGCAGCTGTTCGAGTGGACGCATCCCGATGGCACGCGCCGCGTGACCCTCGAGCGCGTGGCCGGGGATCGCTTTCGTTATTTCGTCTCCGAGCTGGTCGAGGATGAGGATTACGGGAGCCGCTACGAATATTGGCGCTCCGAATATCCGCCATCGGGCCTCTATGCCTCCGTGCTCGATGCCCGGAAGGACGCGGCTGAGCGGCTGCCCTGGCTGCGCGATCTTCTCGGTGGAGTAGCCGGGCAAGACTGAAGGCGCCGTTCCGGAATCTGGACGGCGCGCTTCCTCATGCTACTCCGCCATCATGTGGTTCCTTCAGATTCTGGCCGGCATCTTCTTCATACTGTTTGGGCTGGCGGCCTGGCTCCAGAAACGGTTGCGCGACGCAGTTGCCGAGCGGCACCCGGGGGCGCTGCAGGTGATCGACAGTGTGACGCGCAGCCTGCCGCGAGGCGCCCGTGCGCTCGATCGGCGCACCCGCTACCAGATGCTGCGGGATCCCGAGATTGATCGGCACATCCACGACCTCGATCGGGTGCAGATCCTTGTTCAATATGCCTTGCTCGCCTTTAGCGTGGTGATCCTGTTGTTCGTCATATTCAGCGCGGCGCGTGCCTAGCGCCGGGTGCTCGTCCGGCGCGGCTGGACCGGCACATTCCTTCTGATACGCTTCGGCAATGGCCTTCCGCGATCTCTTCCGTCCTTCGCAAAGCGTTCGCGCAGTCTACGCCTCGATGGCACCCCTGTTTCCTTTCGCTGCCGGGCAATTCCCGCTCGCGCCGGGCAGCTTCCGAAACGGCGCAGGCGACAGCGTGCTCGGTTTCAGCGTCGATACCGATCGCTACAGGATGTCGGGCGGTGCGCCCGAGACGGTCGCGCTGGTCCCCGTTGCCGGGCATGCCGACGGCTTCATTTTCCAGCAATCGGAGGGCGGGGGCACCAGCTTCTATGGGGCGCTCCGGCTATTGCGGCGCGAGACGGGTTTCGCTTTATTCTCGCCAGAGGCGCTGCCGGCCGATGCCATTCGCGCGGCGCGGAGCAATCATGCCGCCATTGGGCCGCAAGCCTGCGTTTTCGCAGGCCAGGCCGATCTTCTGTCCGCATTGGTCCCGCTCGCCTTCGGTGCGCCGGAGCGATGCTGGAACATCTATCATCCACTCTGACCCGCGCCGGGCCGAGATCACTCGACCGCCAGCGCGGCTTTGACAGCCCGTGCCACCTGCCGGCTCGATTGCGCCAGCGCGCGCGGCGCGGTGTCGGCGCCAGCATTCACCGTGATCGCCACCCGCACCTCGCGCCCGCCGCCGGTGCCGTGCACCGCCACGCTGCCAGCACTGGTCGGCACGAACAGTTCGGGGCCGCGCTCGCCCACCCAATAAGGCCGGCCCGGGCTCACCGGCCCACCGGTCGCGCGGCCGGGCGCGCCGAGCAGCGACAGCACGATGTCGGGCAGCGAGACACCGCCCTTGGATGCGTCGCCGCCCAGCAGGCCGAAGCCGCCGCGCAGCGCCGCGCGGGCGATCTCGTCCAGCACGCCGAGCGCCATGCGCTTCAGGTCGTCGAACCCGAACTTGCCGGTGCGTATCGCGCCGAGCAGCGCATTCTCGATCGCGCGTCCGGCACGGTTGGCGCCGGCGCCCAGCGGCCCTTCCAGGCCGATGCGCATCTCCTCCACGTCGCGGGCAAAGCTGCGGGTGTCGGCGCGCACGCTGACGATCAGCCGTTCGATCTCTTCCTCATCCATCGGGAAATTGCTCCTTGAGCCGTGCGAGCGTGTCGCCATCGGGCGGCAGGTCCGCCTCGCCGCGGATCGCGTCGAGCAGCGCGCCCAGCTCGGCCGGGGTCGCCGCCCAGAAATCGGCGGGTTTCCAGCCGAACATCGCGCCCGCCGCGCCCGCCAGGCGCCGGACGTTGCTCGCGAAGGTCACCGCCCGGCCAGGATCTGGCCGATCAGCACGCGCAGGGCAGGGGTCAGCGCCTTGAGGCCGGCCGTCACCAGCGCCTCGCCGAACGCGGCGCGGTCCATTGCCGGCGGCTCCTTCAGGCAGTGCCAGAACAGCCCGGCGATCTCGGCGATGCCGAGCTTGCCCGAAGCCGCGCGCTCGACCAGCTCGAACAGCGGGCCAAGCTCAGCCTCGGCGGCGACCAGCGCCTGGAAGCTCGGGCGCAGAACATGGGTGGTGTCGCCCAGCTCGAGTGCCGCCTCGCCCCGCTCGGGGTTCGCCGCGCCGCTCATGCCGACACCACCGGGCCGGAGCTTTCCAGGCTCAGCGTGTAGCTGCGCTCGCCGTTGAAATCGCCGGCATAGTCGAGCCTCGTGACCAGGAAGCGGCCGGTCATCGTCTCGCCGCTCTCGAAGCTCAGCCGGTAGTCGTCGAGCACGCCCGACAGCGCGTTCGCCTTGAGCCGCGCCTCGGCCGCCGATCCGGTGAACACGCCGGCGCCCGACACGCTCACCGATCGCACGCCGGCGCCGGACAGCAGCTCGCGCCACCCGCCGCTGTCCTTGCTGGTGATCGCCACCATCTCGCCATTGACGCTCAGCTGCGTCGTGCGCAGTCCCGCCACGGTCGCATAGACCAGCGGCATCGCGCCGTTCCCCACCTTGAGCAGGAACGCGCTGCCCTTTTCCGCTGCCATCTCTCTTTCTCCCGTCAGAGTTCGCTGCGGAGCATCCGCACGCGAAATTCGCTCACCGATTGCCAGCGCGAGTCCCCCTCGCGGGATATCCGCGCGCGCAGCAGCACCAGGCTGGCGATCGCCCAGCCCTGGCCGAGCAGCCGCGGCATCGCCTCGATCCTTGCCTCGGCCTCTCCGGCGAGCCCGCGCAGCCGCGCCGGCCGCTCGCCCGTGTCGAACAGCGTGACGGCGAAGCGGCCCTCGCGCCCGGCCATGTCCTTGGTGCTCCAGTCGGAGAGCCATGCCTCCTCGACCAGCGCATAGGGTCGCGCCGCGCGCACCGGCGGGGCGTCGAACACCGCGGTCACCTCGAGCCCGGCCAGCGCCTCGACCAGCGCCGCCTGCAGCACTGCCTGCACGCTCATCGGACCAGCCCCCCGATCCAGCGCAGCCGCTCGCGGATGCCGCGTCCCTCGATCGCCACCCCGTCGGCGCGTTCCTCGACCCGCGCGTCCGGCACGGCGGCGCGCACCGCCGCGGCGACCCGGGCGATCGCCCGCTCCACCGCGCTCATGCCGCGAGCCGCACGCGGCGCCAGGGCCGCCACAGGGCGCTCACCGCCGCCGGCGGCGCCGCGCCATTCTCACGGTGATCGAACAGATGCGCGACGAGCAGCACCACGCCCGTCGCGATGGGCGGCGGCAGGTCGCCCCAACTCGCCGCCGTCCCCGCGCGGTAGCTGACGGTCGCCCGTCCGCGCGCGCGCACCCAGCCCAGCCGCTGGGCGTCGATGTCGATCACCACGTCGAGCCCCGCATCGATCGCCGTCACCGGCGCCACCGTCAGCGCCGTCCAGCGCCCCTTGCTCTCGACCGTCTCGCTGAAGTCCCGCGCGATCAGCGCGCTCCCCGTGAACCGCTCGGCCAGCGCCAGCGCGGTCCCCGCCAGCGTCTCGATCAGACCGTCCTCGCTCGCCCCCGCGATCCGCAGATGCGCCTTGGCAGCCTCGCGCGCGGCCTCGATCACCGCGTCCGGAAAAGGCGGAAAATCCATCTCGCTCTCCGCATGAAAGGAAAGGGGCCGCCCTCCCCGGCACGGCCCCCCGAAAGGATCAGGCCGAGAATTTCAGCAGCTTGATCGCCTCCGAATTGCTCACCATCCCGCCGACCCGCTTGGTCGCGTAGAAATGGACGAACGGCTTGTTCGAATAGGGATCGCGCAGGATCTGCGTCTCGCCGCGCTCGGCGATGAGGTACCCCGCCTGGAAATTGCCGAAGGCGATCGACAGGCTGTTCGCCGCGATGTCGGGCATGTCCTCGGCCTCGACCACCGGATAGCCCAGCAACGTTGCCGGCTGTCCCGCCGCCAGCCCAGGCTGCCACAGCAGCGCGCCGTCGCTCGTCCGGAACTTGCGCACCCGGGCCAGCGTCGCCGAGTTCATCACCCAGCTCGCCCCCTGGCGGTACGGCGCGCGCAGCGCCTGGACCAGGTCGATCAGCTTCTCCTCGGGGTTGGCCGCGAACGCCCCCGCCGCGCCGCTCACCAGATATTGCAGCGTCCCGAACGCCCGCACCCCGTCGGCGGTCGCGGCATTGGGCGCCGCGAGGAACCCGCGCGGCTTGTTCACCCCATTGCCGCTCACGAACGCCGCGCCCTCGGCCGCCGCGAACTCGCGCGCGATCTCGTCGCCCAGCCATTGCTCGACATCGAAGGCGACGTCGTCGAGCATCGCCTGGCTCGCCGCCGGATTGGCATAGAGGTCGCCCATCGGCGGCGCGACCTCGTTGAACACCGGCGTGTCGGTCTCGTCGCGCGCCGCCGTCTCCGCCGCCCAGCCGCTCTCGAAGCCGCCGCTCGCCACCAGCTTGCGATAGCCGCTCGATCCCACCCGCACCACGCTGGCGATCGAGCGGATCGGCGACACCGCCTTCAGCGTCGCGTCGATCCGCGCATCGAGCTCCTGCGGCACCGCATGGCCGCCCGCGGCATCGCTCGTCCCGCTCATCGCCTTGGCCTCGAGCCCGCCGCCCGAGCGCAGGAAGCTCTCGAACGCCCCGCCCGACACCGGTCGCGCCCCTTCGAGCATCGGCCGCACCGGCGGCAGCCCGGCATGTTCCATCGCCTCGAAGCTCGCTTCGAGCGCGTCCGCCTTCACTTCGATCATTCCCGTCTCCCGTCCACGCCAAAAAGCCCGGACGGAAGCTTCCCGCCGGGTCAGAAAATCCCTGTCTCGAAAGCGCTCAGTCCAGCGCGTGCACTCGCGCCAGCGGCTGCATCGGGCTCGCCACCAGGCTCACCTCGACCAGGTCGAGCGCCGTGATCTCGCGCACGTCGCCGCGCCGGGCCTGCTTCACGCGGTAGCCGAACGAGAGCCCGTTCACCGCCCCGCGCTGCAGCGCCTCGGCCAAGGCCGGCGCCTCGACCCGGCCGATCACGCGCAGCCCGCGCGCATCCTCGCCGATCGTCTCGATCTCGCCGACCGGCCGGCCCTGGTGCTGCCAGAGCAGGGGCACCTTGCCCGCCCCGGCAAAGGCCCCGCGCCGCACCACGTCGCCGCCGCGATCGACCGCGTCGAACACCGCGGCATAGCCTGCGAAGCGAACGCTCATTTCAGCCAGCCCGGAAAGCCCAGCTTCACCGCGAGCCCGACCAGCACCAGCGCCGCGAGCATCCGCCCCGCCCATTGGAACGCCGCCTTGAGCGCCGATCGCTTGGCGTCGCGCCAGGCGCTCAGCAGCTCGCGGAGCTCGGCCATGTCCTTGGCCGCGCCGGCATCCGCCAGCCCCAGCCGGGTGAGCGCCCGCTGCGCGCCCAGTTCGCCCGCTTCCTCGGCGATCGCGCGCAGCGTCACCAGTTCGGCACCTTCCGCCTCGGCCTGGCCGATCAGCTGCGCCAGCATGTCGCCATTGCTCATTTCACACCTACCATTTCGCGTTTCTCGTCATCGCTGAGGAACACCGCCGCGTTCACCTGTGCCCAGAGCCGCTCGCGGTCCTCGGCCAGCGCGGTCAGCGCATCCATGTCCACCGCCAGGCTCGCCTCGGGGAACCAGCCCGCCAGCCCTTCGGCGATCCCGGTCAGTATCTTGTCGGCCAGCGGCAGGATCGCGAGCCGCCACAGCGCGCGATTGGCCTCGCGGTAATTGGCATAGGCCGCATCCCCCGGCAGCCCGAGCAGCATTGCCGGCACGCCGAACGCCAGCGCGATCTCGCGCGCTGCCGCCGCCTTCAGCCCGACGAAATCCATGTCGGCCGGGGTGAGGCTCATCGCCTGCCATCTGAGCCCGCCCTCGAGCAGCATCGGCCGCCCGGCATTGGCCGCGCCGGCGAATCCCGTCTCCATCTCCGCCTTCAGCCGCGCGAACTGATCGGGCGCCAGCACGCTGCCGTCGCCCGGATCATGGACCAGCGCGCCGGAGGGGCGGGCGGCATTGTCGAGCAGCGCCTTGTTCCAGCGCACCGCCTGGTTGTGGATCGCCACCGCGCCTGCCGCCGCGCCCAGGCAGCCCAGCCCGTAATGATCGTCGATCGGCGAGAAACTGCGCAGATGCACCACCGCCGGCCGCCCGGCGCCGTCCTCCGCCGCCAGCCGGGCGACATTCTCGCCCACCTTGTAGCGATAGGCGACCGGCCAGCCGCGCGCATCGGGCTCCACGGTCACGCGTTCGGGCCGCAGCGCATAGAGTTCGCGCACCGCGCCGCTATCGTCGGTCAGGATCTGCACATAGCCGTTGCCGTGCAGCAGGATATGGGCGGCCAGCGTCTCGATCAGCGGCTGGCCGCCCGATCGCGCCGTCACCAGCGCGAGCAGGGCGGGATCGCTCGCCTTCAGCGCCGCGCTGCCGGCGCCTTCCGCCACCAGCTTCACTGCCCGCTGCGCCACCGGATTGTGGCAATAGGCCTCGCGCACCTGTGCCTCATAGCTGCGCGGCCATTCGCCGATGGCGCCCGCGAAGCTGCCGGCACGCGACAAGGCCGGCCGCGCGCCTTCGCGCACGGACTTCCGCCCGAACCATTTCATGTCTGATCTCCTGAAATCTCTCGAACGGATCACCCATCGAAGGGCATTCTCCCCGGCGAAGGCCGGGGCCCAGTCTTGAAAGTGGCAACGCCGGGTTTCGGCCCCGGCCTTCGCGGGGAAAGCAAGGGGCTAGTGCAGGTGCCGGGCCTGACTTCCGTCTAACCCATGCAGGCCGAGGTTCCCGAAACCTGACGCTTGCCGTCCCGGCCCCGTCATGGTCTGCTCCCCGCAGGGGGATATTCGATGTCTGGCAGCTTCTTCACCGGGATCGGCAATGCGCTCCAGCCGGTTGGCAGGGGCAGTTTGCTGCCCGATGGGCGCGTCGTCTTCGTGCCGCGCCGCGGGCCCAACAGCACGCAGCCGGATGACGGGCTGCAGCGCTACATCACGCCCCGGCAACGGGTGCTGCTTGGCTGGGCCAAGGCGCCGCTGCTGGGGATCCCGCTGGTCCTCCTTGTCTTCTTCCTGCGCTACGGCTTCAGGACCGGGCGGGTGCAGGTCGATCTCACCCGGCCCGGCGAAGCGCTGTTCGTCGCCCTCTTCGCCGCGGTCTGGCTGCTCTCGGCGTTGGGTTTTCTCCTCATGTTCCGCATCGGCGCCAGGATCGAAGAGCAATTCTACGAGTCCGGCGCCTGATCCGCGCATCCCTGCATCACGCGCAGGGATCGCCCGTCGACAGCTCCGCCACGCTCAGCCGCCCGTCGCGGTTGCAGTCCCTTGTCCAATATCCCGCTGCCAGCCCGGCGCGCAGTGCGTCGTGTTCGGCACCCTTGCCCGGCACCGCGGCGGCGACCATTGCGGCCACCTCCGCGGGATCGAGTCCGCCGTCGCGATCGGTGTCGAAGCGCGCCACCAGGGCCGTGCTCCCCGCATCGAGCAGCGCGCCCACGCTCAGCGCGCAGCCGCACAGCCCCAGCATCCCGGCAAGCGCGATCGCCCGCCGGAACATGTTCCGTTCCGTCATGTCGGTTCTCCTGATTGGTCCCTGCAGGCTCTTTTTCCGTTATCCCCGCGAAGGCGGGGATCCAGGGTCACACAGGACCTCGCTTTGTCACTCTGGATCCCCGCCTTCGCGGGGATGACGACGAGAGGAAGGCGGGAGCGAACTCACAGCACCCGTATCGCCGCCTTGCCCCGCTTGCTCAGCATCAGCTCGGTCAGCGCCCAGACCAGCGCATCCGCCCGGTCCGGCGATCGGCCCGGCCCTTCATAGCCGCCACCGGCGATCAGCCCGCACAGTTCGTCCTCCAGCGCCGGGAAGGCCCCGGCATGCCGCACCTTGTCCGCCTCGTAGAGCAGGCTCACCGGCTCGGCGCGAGCCGCCTTGCCCTGGCTGGCATGCACCAGCATCACCGGCAGCCTACTGTCGGCGCCGAGCAGCACGCTCTTCACCATCGCGCCGCCCTGGTTCTTCTCGGCGATCACCCGGTGGGCATCGTGCCGCGCGGCACAGGCTGCCACCGCCCGGGCCCAGCCCTCGGGTGTCGCGCCCGAAACGCTGGCGTCCTCGATCACATAGCCCTTGCCGTCGCGGCCCAGCCCGACCGCGACGATCCCGCAGGAATCGCCGCCGACGCCCGCCGGCGGATCGACACCCACCACGCGGCGCACCAGCTCGGGCATCTCCGCGATGCGCAGCTTCTCGATCAGCGGGCGGTTCCACAATGCGCCCTGCAATTCCTCGATCATCTCTCCATCCAGTTCCTGCCGGCCGAGCAGCGTGCCGCCATAATCAGCGGTCATCGCCTCGACGAAGCTGCGTGGCAGCCAGGGGTTGGTGCGGGTCTGCCCGCGCGTTTCGATCACGCCGGGCAGGGCCATCACCTTGCGCATCAGCTTCACCGGGCGCGGCGTCGTCGTCACCAGCGCCTGCGGATGCTCGCCCAGTCGCAGCCCCAGCATCAGATTGTCCCAGGCGGTCTCGCCGCCCCGTCCCCATTTCGCCAGCTCGTCGCACCAGGCGAAATCATGTTCGGGCCCGCGCAGCGTATCGGGTGCGCCGGCCGAATAGGCATGGGCCTGCGCGCCGCTCGGAAAGCGCAATTCGCCCGAGCTGCGATGCCAGACCAGTTCCTCGTCCTTGCGTGCCGCTGCCAGGATTCCGCTCGATCCCTCGATCATCACGCGGTGCACATCGTCGATATTGCCGCCGACCAGCGCGATACGTGCGGCCGGGTTGGCACGGGCCCGCGCATGCACCCATTCGGCGCCTGCCCGCGTCTTGCCAAAGCCGCGGCCGGCCCGGATCAGCCAGATGCGCCAGTCGCCTTCGGGTTCGAACTGGCCCTTATGTGCCCATTGCCACCAGCGCTCGGCGAACTCGCGCTTCTGCGGTGCGCTGAGTGTCCGGATCGCTTCGGCGCGTTGTTCGGGCGTGCGGGCCATCAGCGCTTCGAACGCGGCCCTATTGTGCACCTTTCTCCTCCGCCTCCAGCGCGCGAACCCGATCCATCGCGGCGAGTTTCTTCAGGATTGCCGTATCGGTATCCTCCGGGCAGGCGCGCTTCAGCTTCGGGCCGCCGCGCCATTTTCCCTGCATGGCGCTGCGATGCTGGCCCAGCAGTTTCAGCGCCTGCTCGACGCTGATCCTGCTGCCGTCGGCGCGCTCGATCGTGTCGCCGCCGCCGGCCAGCACATGGCCGAGCAGCTCGGTCTCCAGCATCTCGTATGCGACGTGGAGCGCTTTCTCCCACTCCTCGCCGAACGCCTCGTCCTTGCGGCGCAGATGATAGACGCTCGGTGGCGTCATCCCCGCCGCGGCGGCTGCCGCCCGCACGTTGCAGGTGCCGGCGAGGTGATCGAGGAAGGCATCGCGCTTCTTCCTGGTCCAGCGCACCCAGCGGCGTCTCGTTTTCTCCACGGCTCCTCTCCCGAAAAAGAAAAGGGCCGGAAGGCGTTGCCGCCCCGGCCCGACTCGCAATTCTTCAGCGTGCTCCACTTGTGCCATATCAGCGTGACGATGTCAAGCTAAAAGTGCCTATATGGTTCGTTATGCGGTGTGATTTATGGTTCGCCGCCGTTCGGTTTCCTGGAAAATCAAACCCTTAGAAGGGCAGCCAGCGGGCCTTTTCGCTGAACTTCATATAGCCGGCATTGACGCCCAGCCGCCAGCCGACGCCCAGCCGCACCGGGATCAGCACCACGTCGCCGCGGCGCAGGTACGAGGCGGAAAGGCCGCCGACGAAATAGGCGCGGCCCTCGCCCTGGGGGAAGCGCTTGTAGAGGTCCTGGCTGTCGTAGAGATTGTAGACCAGGACGAACACCTTGTTGGCGTCGCCGCCCAGGTCGAAGCCGATCGACGGGCCGGTCCAATAGACCTTCCGCTGGCCCTCGACCTTATGGAACAGCATGCCCGATCCGTAGCGCAGGCCCACGCCGATCGCGCCCGATGCCTCGCTGCCGGCGATATAGCCGTTGGGCTGGCCCTGGTCCTTGAGGATGTCCTCGATCAGCTTGGCCAGGCCCGATGCGCCCTTGCCGAACACGCCCTCGGCGGCGCCGACCAGCTCGTCCTGCTGGTAGGTGGTGGCCTGGTCGCGCGAGGCGCCGCCCTGCTGGTTGTACGGGGCGGGCTGCTGCTGCTGTTGCTGGCCGCTCGGGCCCTGCTGCTGGGGATAGGGGTCCTGCGGGGGCGGGGCGGGGACGTCCTGCTGCTGCGCCGGGCGGTTGTACGGGTCCTGCGCCGGGGGCGGGGTGTTGATGTCCGAATCGATCGCGGTGTTGGGGTCGATCGTGGTCATCTGCTGCTGGGCGGATGCGGGCGCGCCCGTCATCCCGAGCGCGGCGGCTGCCGCCATCAACACCAGTGCACGAACGTTCATCGCGGAAATACCCCAGCCCAGCAGATCGGCCCTTTTTACGGGGCGCGGCTGTCGCGGCAATGAACGAGCGGCAAATTGAGTCGATTTCACGTCAAGCTGGGCGTTGCCTGTCGCGAAACCGCTCGTTATAGGGCCTGCCTTCGAGCCGTTATCCGGAGACGTGGGTGAGTGGCTGAAACCAACGCTTTGCTAAAGCGTCATACGGGAAACCGTATCGAGGGTTCGAATCCCTCCGTCTCCGCCACCGCCCTAAATCACTGGAATTGAACGGAATTTCTGGCGCGATGGTGCTGGAATGGCGGTTTTGCGTGCTCTGGATTTCCAGCATCTCCTGCGATTCGCGCAGGTCTTGGCAGGTGCGGGCAAAGCGCTTAGGCAATGGCCATGCCCAACTGGCCCAACGCGGCGATCCCACGCGCGGAGAAAAAATCCAGGAGCCGCAAGCCGCGGCCCCGGTCGCTACGCCTGCACGGCACCGTGGCGCGCACGCTCGGCGTCCGGATCGTCTCCGGTCAGATCGCGCCGGGCGAGATACTCGAGGGCGAAATCGCCGCCAGCGAGCAGTTCAAGGTCTCCCGCACCGCATATCGCGAGGCGATCCGAATCCTCGCAGCCAAAGGCCTGGTCCATTCCCGACCCAAGATCGGTACCCAGGTTTCTCCGCGCCGCGAATGGCATCTGCTCGATCCGGACGTGCTGAGCTGGATCTTCGCTGGCGAGCCCGATGATGCGCTGATCGAGAGCCTGTTCGAGCTGCGCCGTATCGTCGAGCCCGATGCCGCCCGCCTCGCCGCACTGCGCCGTACACCCGAGCAGCTCGCCCGCATGCAGCAGGGCCTGGCTGGCGTCGATCGACATGGCTTTGATTCGGAGGAGGGGCGGTGCTGCGACGAGTCGTTCCACTCCGCGCTGCTTGAGGCTTCGGGCAATGATTTCATCATGTCGCTCACCAGCGGCGTTGCTGCGGCGATCGAGCTGACCACGGCGTTCAAGCAGCAGCATCTGCCCGCGCCGCACGACGCGCTGCCCGTGCACCTCGCAGTGCTGGAGGCGATCGAGGCACAGGACGCCGAGCGTGCGCATGACGCGATGGCCCGCCTGGTCGAGCGCGGCTACCAGGACACGATGGAGGCGCGCAAACCGGCAAATGCCGCCGCTGTCCAGGTCGCACGCTAACCGGCCGGACGCGGTTCCCTTCACCGCGGCAACGCGCCTGCCAACAAGCGCATTTGCATTTTGCCATGGCGCTCCCTAAGTCCCGCGCGAGCGATGTTACCGCTAACTTAAACGCTTCAACTCGAGATTTCACAGGAGAGCAGGCATGGCGCTGACCGGCGATTTGTTCATTGCATCGAAGCGGGTCCATCGCGACGGGCCGGGCTTCCAGGCCGTTGCCGCATCGACCGGCACGCCGCTGGAGCCGAGCTTCAGCATGGCGACCAAGGACGATGTCGAGGCCGCTGCCGCCGCTGCCGAAGCCGCCTTCCCGATCTATTCCAACCTGCCGCGCGAGAAGCGCGCTGCGTTCCTCGAGGCGATCGCCGAAGAGATCGAGGCGCTGGGCGAGACGCTCACCGAGCGCGCGATGCAGGAAAGCGGCCTGCCGCATGCCCGCCTCACCGGCGAGCGCGGCCGCACCTCGGGCCAGCTGCGCCTGTTCGCCAAGGAACTGCGCCTGGGCGAATATCTGCGCGCCCGCATCGACCACGCCATTCCCGATCGCCAGCCGGCCCCCAAGCCGGACCTGCGCCTGCGCATGATCCCGGTCGGCCCGGTCGTGGTCTTCGGCGCGTCCAACTTCCCGCTCGCCTTCTCCGTCGCCGGTGGCGACACCGCCTCGGCGCTCGCCGCGGGCTGCCCGGTGATCGTGAAGGGCCATTCGGCGCATCCCGGCACTTCGGAGCTGGTCGCCGGCGCGATCGAGCGCGCGGTCGCCAGGACCGGCATGCCCGCCGGCGTCTTCTCGCTGATCAACGGGGCCGGCAGCGAAGTCGGCGCGTCGCTGGTCAGCCACCCGGTCGTCAAGGCGGTGGGCTTCACCGGCTCGCGCGGCGGCGGCACGGCGCTGATGAAGCTCGCCGCGAGCCGTCCGGTGCCGATCCCCGTCTATGCCGAGATGAGCAGCATCAACCCGGTGTTCCTGCTCCCCGCCGCGCTCGAATCGCGCGCCGAGGCGCTGGGCAAGGGATACATCGCCAGCCTGACCATGGGTGCCGGCCAGTTCTGCACCAATCCGGGCCTGGTTCTGGCGCTGGAGAGCCCGGCGCTCGACCGCTTCCTCGCCGCGGCGACCGAGGCGGTGTCGGGTGTGGCCGCGCAGACCATGCTCACCCCGGGCATCCTCAAGGCCTATGAGCAGGGTGTCGCCCGCTGGGCCGCCGCGCCGGGCCTGAACCAGGTCGCGCAGGGCCAGGAAGGCTCGGCGAGCTGCGGGCGTGCCGCACTGTTCACGATGACCGGCGCGGACTTCATCGCCGATCCGAGCCATGCCGAGGAAGTGTTCGGCGCTGCCTCGCTGCTGGTGCGCTGCGCCAATCTCGAGGAACTGCTCAAGGTGGTGGCGCTGCTCGAGGGCCAGCTCACCGCGACGCTGCACCTCGACGATGCCGACACCGAAGTGGCGGCCCAGCTGCTGCCGCTGCTCGAGCGCCTTGCCGGCCGCATCCTGGCCAATGGCTGGCCGACCGGCGTCGAAGTGACCGACGCGCAGGTCCATGGCGGTCCGTTCCCGTCGACGGCGGATGGCCGCAGCACCTCGGTGGGCACGCTGGCGATCGACCGCTTCCTGCGTCCGGTCGCCTATCAGGACCTGCCGGCAGCGCTGCTTCCGGCCGACCTGCGCGACGGCGATGCCGGCATCCCGCGCCGCATCGACGGCAAGCCGACGCTGTAAGAACCTGCTTCCCCTCCTTTGTTGGGAGGGGATCGAGGGGTGGGTCAGGGCCTGGCGATACTGAAGCGTCAAGCGTGACGGCGCCGTATCGCGGGTGTCCACCCACCCCCAACCCCTCCCTTCCAGGGAGGGAAGCACTCGTTTGTCCCGCCCTCGGGACGTTCGGCCCAGACCGGGTGCATGCCGGGCCACCAGACGCTAGTATGAAGATCTTCCCGCAACGGAGGGTCTTCATGCGCTTCCTGCTTATCGCCACCGCTCTCAGCTTCGCCGCCCTGCCTGCCCATGCGCAGGAGAAGGACGAGGCGGGCGCTCGTGCCGCGGTGAATCATTATCTCGCCGGCCATGCGACCGGCAGGGCGGCCGAGTTCAGCGCCGCATTCCATCCCAAGGCGATGCTCTACTGGAACCGCGATGGCGCCTTCGCCGAGCGGACCCTGGCCGATTTCATCGCGGCTGCGGCCACCGGCAAGCCAGCCGCGGACGAGGCGCAGCGCAAGCGCTCGATCGAGAGCCTCGATGTCACCGGCAATGTCGGCATGGCCAAGGTGGTGCTCGATTATCCGAGCGTGCGTTTCGTCGACTATCTCTCGCTGGTGAAGGCCGATGGCGAATGGCGGATCGTCAACAAGATCTTCCAGGCCGAGCGGAAGGCGAATTAGGGCAAATGGCCGCTTCCACGGAGGATGGCCGCACGACCGATACTGGGTGAAGAGCGGATTGGCAGATCCTGGCCCGAGAGCGGCGATAGCTGTCGTTCAGGCCATTCCCCCGGCTGGCGGCGCTACTTCACGATGACATAGGCGCGACTACTCGCAGAGATCCCTCCTGGAGTTTTGACCTCATAATCGAACCAGGCGACACCGTTGAAGCCGGCTTTCGCCTGGATGAATAGTGCACCGCCAGTCTGCGGCGTGACGGCGATGGCGGGCTCGAAGCGCGAGGGGACGGTCACGCCAACCAGGCTTAACGGATATTTGTTCGATTCGACGAACCAGGTCGTATCGTTCGATGCAAGCGCCACCGAGCCATTTGAGTTGGGATCGTAGAACGGGATCGTGGCCGTCCCGCCCGGCGCAACGAAGAAGAAGTCGGGTTCAGGGAACAAGGTATTCGAGCTCAGCGCAGGATGTTCGGCGAACGGCGCAATCGCGGCGTAGATCTCTGAAATTCCGATGGCTTGCACGCGCGCTGCCGCTTCGGCGGTGTTCGCCGAGCTCAATTCCCACAAGACACGCAGCAGATAGCCTTGGATTCCCAGCATGTAGGAAGCCGCGACGTCGTCGTCTGCCTCGATCGGCCCGATCGCCACCGAGTAGAGCGTGATCAGATGCGCGGCAGCGGCGATAACGTCGTCGCGATATTTGCCGGGATTGGATGGGTTTCGCGGCAGCGCCCGCAGCACGGCCTCGGCACCCGCTTCGGTATAGATGCGGAGTGCCGGTTGCGCCTTGAGGATCTCCGCCAGCACGGGAGCATCCGTTCCGAATAGAGTCGTGTAGGAGAAGGTGGAATAGCCGGGCCCGTAGCCAAACTGCCGGATCGCATAGAGAAACGCGGTCAGCCGGATATTGGCGGCGCGGATGCGCCGCGCGTCGGCGACTTCCACGGCATCGGCAGACGCGACTGCCCGAACCCACGAGAAGGTTCGCAAATCCCGATCCCGGTCTCCCAGAGCGAAACCGCCTGAGTCAAGCTGTAGCGCACGCTTGGTCAGCGACTGATCGCCGGTGCCGTAGATCAGCGTAGTCAGCGGCGAGATGACGGTCGCGCCTGCAGGCGCTGTCATCTGCGACAGCGTCAGGCCCGAGGTCTTGTCGATGCCGAATGCCAGGATCGCGTTGCTGCCGTCGTCGACAAATGGAATCGGAGAATAGGGGAAGTTGATCGGAGAAAGCACCCCGCGATAGAATACGCCGTTTCGGTCAGTGCCGAAGGCCGAATAGTCGGGCCCTCCGCTTACGACCACGCCTCGCGGGTAAAAGCGCACTTCTCCAATCACGGGCCCGGCGCCTTCGATCTGGAATCGCGTGGCTGCAGGTGTGGGCGTTGGTGAAGGCGACGGCGTCGGGGCTGGGGCCGGTGCTACGACGGCCCCCGAGCCGCCACCGCCACCGCCACAAGCTGTGGTCAGCCCGAAGATGATAAGCGTCGCGGCTTGTGTCCATTTCATCGAGCTTCCCCCAAAGCCACGCTATTTGAGATTCAAATATAAATGCAAGTAATTAGTCGGCTTCGCTAAAGAGCCGGCTTCGATCGCAGCGCCTAGAACGAGCGACCGCTTTCAGGCATCGTCCAATTGAATCAGATCGGCAGCAATCGGGGCGTTTGCCGACCGACTGCTTTTCTCAGTCTATCAACTAGCCAAAGGCCTGCTCGACGTTTTCCGCAGTACGGAACCGAAAGCCAATATCGTGACAGTACGTCTCACCCGGATCGAGCCGTGCCGAAGGGAAGTCCGGTTTGTTCGGGCTGTCGGGGAATTTCTGTGGCTCCAGGCATAGCCCCTGGCGCGTGACATAGGTTTTCCCGCTGGTGCCTGGTGCGCCGCCCGCGAGATGGTTGCCCGAATAGAATTGCAGCCCCGGCTCGCCCGAATGGAGATCGAGCACGCGGCCCGAGCCCGGGTCGAACAGGGTCGCGGCGCAGCGCGGGGCGCCGTCGATCACGAAATTATGATCATAGCCATGGCCGAGCTTCAGCTGGGCATCGTCCGCGTCGATCCGCTCGCCGACCCGGCGGGGAATGCGGAAATCGAAGGGCGTGCCGGTCACCTCGGCAAAGGCGCCCGTCGGGATCAGCCCGGCGCCGACCGGCGTGGTGCGGCTCGACGAGATCCGCAGCTGATGATCGAGGATCGTCGCTCCGCTCGCCTCGCCGGCCAGGTTGAAATAGGCATGGTGGGTGAGGTTCACGACCGTCGGTGCATCGGTGGTCGCGGTGAAACCGATAGCGAGGCCATCCGCTTCCATCGTGTAGCGTGCCTCTACCGTCAGCGTGCCGGGAAAGCCGTTATGTCCTGCCGGACTGACATGGCGGAAGGTCACGGAGTCCTGGGCCCGCGCCACTACCTCCCAATGTTGCTGGTCGAGCCCGCCCGGCCCCGAATGGAGGCTGTTCGCGCCATTGTTCGCCGTAACCCGATGCTCGACCCCATCGAGCGTGAAGCGGGCACCGCCGATCCGGTTGGCATAGCGCCCGGCCACCGCGCCATAGAAGCGCGGCGTCCGGCGATAGTCGTCCAGGTCCGCGAAGCCGAGGACCACATTGGCGGGATTGCCGTGCCGGTCGGGCACCTCCAGCACGCGCAGCGCCGCGCCGAGCGTGATCAGCTCGGCGCGGAACGGACCATGGGCAATGGTGATCGTTTCGATTGGCGTTTCGGTCACTTGGCCCCGGGGCAGATCGAGTTGGTGGGATCCGACACGATTCGCGCGTCGGACAGGCTGAATACCAGCGGATCCGAAGCAGTCACCACCACCGGCGCCGAAACCGCGCTCATGTCGGTCCCGTTCTGCTGATAGCATTTGAGGAGGATCTTCACCGTGCGCCACTTGCCGGTCTCGCCGGTGAACAGGGTGGTCGCATCGAGGCCCTTGCCATTGCCCATGCCGAGCATGACCGGCCCGGTCGCCGCATGGTCCAGGCGATAGGTGAGGGCGAGCGACAGGTCGCCATTGGTCTCGCGGCCAAGGTTGATCGGCGTGCCGCCGCCGATGCTCAGCCGCGCCTGGCCGCCGGTCCAGCTGAGCTGCTGCGCGCCCTCCTGGGTCTGCGGTCCGTCGATCGGCGCCCGCGTGATCTTCGATTCGGTGGCGAAGGAGAAGGGCTTGGGCGGCACCCCCTTCTCGAAATAGACGCTGGTGTTGAGCGAAGAGGCATCGAAGCCCGGCTCCTCGCCCAGCGTGGCGACCTTGCCCGGCCTGGCATAGCTCAGGCCATAGCCAAGCGCGAACAACGGATCATAACCGGGCTTGCCCTTGTTCAGCGTGAACTGGCCGGCGGTCTTGGGCCAGCTGAACGACAGCGTGCCCTTGAAGTCCTTGCGCGGCTTGCCGGCCTTGTCGCCAATCAGCACGTCCGCCACGCCCCCACCTTCGCTGCCCGGCAGCCAGGCGGCGACGAAGGCGTCGGAGGCGTTGATCTCCGGGTTCACCCAGAGCGGACGGCCCGAGAGGAATACGGACACTACCGGCACGCCTGCCGCCTTGAGCTTCTTCAGCGTCGCCAGCGCCTGTTTGTCGCCCGGCTGGAATTCCAGCGTGGCGATGTCGCCGCGCATCTCGGCATAGGGCTGCTCGCCGAACACCACGATCGCGACGTCCGGCTTCGCGGTGAAGCTGCCGTCTGCCGAGAGCGTGGCGGTGCCGCCGCCGGCCTTCACCGCCTCGGAAATGCCCGAGAAGATCGTCTGGCCATTGGGGAAATCGCCGTTGCTGTTGCCGTCCCCCTGCCAGCTCAGCGTCCAGCCGCCGGTCTGCTGGCCCATCGAATCGGCGCCCGGTCCGGCCACCAGCACCTTGGCCGAGGCCTTGATCGGCAACACGCCTTGGTTCTTGAGCAGCACCAGCGATTTGGCGACGGCTTCGCGGGCGATGGCGCGGTGCTCGGCATTGCCCATCACCCCGGCCTTGCCCTCATAGGGCCGAGCGGGATCGAACAGCCCCAGCTTCGCCTTCACGCGCAGGATGCGGCGCACGGCATCGTCGATCCGCGACATCGGGATCGTGCCGTCCTTCACATGCGCGACCGTGCTCTCGAACAGTCCCTTCCAGCCATCGGGCGCCATCGCCATGTCGAGCCCGGCATTGAAGGTCGCCGCGCAATCGGTGGTGGTGCAGCCGGTCACCTGGCCGTGGCCGTTCCAGTCGCCGACGACAAAGCCCTGAAAGCCCATCCGGCCCTTCAGCACATCGGTAAGCAGCGACTTGTTGCCGTGCATCTTCGCGCCGTTCCAGCTCGAGAAGCTGGCCATCACGGTGAGCGTGCCGGCGTCGATCGCGGGGACATAGCCCTGGGCATGGATCGCGATCAGCGCGTCCTCGCTGATCTGCGCGTCGCCCTGGTCGACGCCGTTCAAGGTGCCGCCATCGCCGAGGAAATGCTTGGCCGATGCCGCGACATACCCCTGCTGGATGCGGTTCCTGGTGCCCGGCTCGCCCTGCAGGCCGCGTACCATCTCCCCGGCATAGGAGCGCACCACCGCGGGATCCTCGGAATAGCCCTCATAGGCGCGGCCCCAGCGATCGTCCTGCGGCACGGTCAGCGTCGGGCCGAACGCCCATTCTGGGCCGGTCGCCGCGGTTTCCTCGGCGGTCGCCTTGCCGATGCGACGCATCAGTGCCGGGTCGCGCATCGCGCCCAGCCCGATATTGTGCGGGAAGACCGTGGCGCCGACGACGTTGCTGTTGCCGTGCACCGCATCGATGCCGAACAACAGCGGGATCGGCTGGTGCTTGCCGCGCGGCTCCATCGCGACCTTGCGGAACGCCGCCGACGTGGCGACCCAGGCTGCCTGGGGCGAACGATCGGGCGCGCCCAGCGGCGGCGAGCTGCCGCCGGCCAGGATCGAGCCCAGCGGATACTGACGCAGGTCCTCGGGCTTCATCGCGCCGATATCGGCCTGGATCATCTGGCCGACCTTCTCCTCCAGCGTCATCTGCGCCATCAGGTCGGTGACGAACTTCTCGGTGGCGGGATCGATCAGGCCCTGTGACGCGGCGGTCGGCCATTTGGCGGGGTGTGCGACACTCTGATCAGACAGCGTTGTCGGCGCATGCTGCGCAAAAGCCGGCGACGCGGCCCAGATGATGGTGGTCGACAGCAGAAGCTTCAGGCCAGGCCGCATTGCACTCTCCTCGTTTCTTATATCTGGTAGCGATAACAGAAGATCATCTCGCGAGTCCACGCTCCAGCCAGCGCGCTGCCTGGTCGGGACTTGATTTGTTACTATCGCGATCGACCATGTAATTGGCCTCGCGCATCCGCTCGACGCTGATCGCGCCAATCAGCGGCTTGAGCGCGGCCTGGAAGCGGACGTCGTCTGCCCGTTTCGGGGCGAGCAGCAGGATCGCGTCATAGCCGGGGATCGCGCCCTTGGGATCGGCGAGCACCGTCAGCCTGTCGGCGGCGATGCGACCGTCGGAGGAGAAGGCAGGGATCACGTCCGCCGCGCCGCTGGCCAGTGCGCGGTACATGAAGGTCGGCTGATAAGGATGGGTGGACTTGAAGCTGAGCCCATAGGCCTGTTTCACCGCTGCCCATTCGGGACGCTCGAGGAACTCGACATCGGTGGCGAGGTTGAGGCTGCCGGCGACGGGGGCGAGATCGGCGATGCTGGCGATGCCGCGCTTCCGCGCGTCGTCGCCGCGCATGGCGAAGGCATAGGCGTTCTCGAAACCCAGGCTGCCGAGCAGCGTGACCTTGTGCGCGTCGCGCGCCCATTTCGCCACGCCGGAGACGATCGCGTCGCGGGGTGGCACATCGCGGCGCTGCATCTGGTTGGTCCAGATCGTGCCCGAATAGTCGACATAGACATCGACATCGCCTGCCGCGAGCGCGCTGAACGCCACGGCGGAGCCCAGGCCCTCGCGGTAGCGGACCTTGTATCCCGCCGCCTCCAGCCGATGCCCGATCAGTCGGGCGAGCGTGTATTGTTCGGAAAAGCCCTTGGCGCCGATGGTGACGGTACCGCGCGCTGCGGGCAGGGCGGGGACCAGCGCCACCGCCAGTGCGACGAGCAGCGTGCCCAGGCTCGCCCAGACCAGCGCGCGCTTGCGGCTCGCGATGCCATGCTCGGCCAGTCCGAGCAGCCCGTCCACTGCCAGCGCAAGGCAGGCCGCGGCAATGCAGCCGGTCAGCACCAGCGACCAGTTCTGGGTCTGCAGCCCGGCGAAGATCAGGTCGCCGAGGCTCGGCTGGCCGACAGTGGTGGAGAGCGTCGCCGCGCCGATCGTCCAGACGGCGGCAGTGCGGATGCCCGCCATCAGCACCGGTAGCACCAGCGGTGCCTCGACCAGCCAGAGCTTTTGCATCGCGGTCATGCCGACTCCGTCCGCGGCCTCGATCACGGCGGGATCGATGGTGGCCAGGCCGGTCACGCCGTTTCGCAGGATCGGGAGCAGGGCATAGAGCGAGAGCGCCAGCAGCGAGGGCAGGAAGCCCAGCGCCGGTATCCCGCCGCCGACCAGCGACGAGAGCGAGAGCAGGATGGGATAGAAGAGCGCGAGCAGCGCGAGGCTGGGGATGGTCTGGACGAGGCTGGCAAAGCCCAATGCGATCCGCCCCACCAGCCGGTTGCGTGCTGAGAGTACCGCTAAAGGCAGCGCGATCACCAGCCCGAGCAGCAAGGCGGCGAGCGCGAGCAGGAGATGCTGGGCGAGCAACTCGGGCACGCGGGCGAGCGCGCTCATTTCTCGAGCTCCGCCAGTCGGTGCGCCTGCTCGCGCGGCACTGCGACCAGCGCGTCCGCCGCGGCGCCGCCCTTGCCGGCGAGCAACTCGCGTGGTGTCGCATCGGCGACGATCCGTCCCTTCTCCATCACCAGCACCCGATCGGCGAGCAGCAGCGCCTCGGCCATGTCGTGGGTGACCAGGATGGTGGTGAGCCCCATCCGGTCGTGCAGCGCGCGGATCGCCTTGCCGAGGCCGTCGCGCGTCACCGGATCGAGCGCACCGAAGGGCTCGTCCATCAGCAATATGCCCGGTCCCGTCGCCAGTGCCCGCGCCACGCCGACGCGCTGGCGCTGCCCGCCCGACAGCGCATCGGGCATCCGCGCCGCCATCTCGGGCGCCAGCTCGACCAATTCGAGCAGCTCGACGACCCGTCCGGCATTGTCCTTCTCGCCCGCCAGCCTGAGGCCGATCGCGACATTCTCGCCGACGCGCATGTGCGGGAACAGCCCGACATTCTGGAAGACATAGCCGATCCGCCGCCTGAGCTCCGGCGCGGGCCCGGCATCGACCGGCTCGCCGCCCACCAGCACCTGGCCCGCGCTCGGCGCGATCAGCCGGTTGACCATCTTGAGCAGGGTCGACTTGCCCGAGCCCGAGGCGCCGACCAAGGCGACGAAACTGCCTGCCGCAACCTCCAGCGACACGCCATCGACGGCCTTCACGCCCCCCGGCCAGACCTTGCTGACATTTTTGAAGGTAACGGAGCGGCTTTGCTCTGGCATCGGGCCGCTTTGTGCGGGATGAAGTCGCAAAGGTCAAAACAACAGGAGAGGCGGCATGGCCAAGGCGGCATTCATCACCGGCGGTGCTTCTGGCATCGGGCTCGCGGTCGCGAAGAGCCTGGCGGCGGACGGCTGGCTGGTCGGCCTTGCCGACGTCAATGCCACCGGGCTGGAGGCGGCGAAGGCGGAGGTCACCGGCGCCGAGACCTATGCGATGGACGTGCGGGACCGCGACGCCTGGAAAGCCGCGCTCGCCGATTTCACGGGCAAGAGCGGCGGTCGCCTCGACTTCCTGTTCAACAATGCCGGCATCGCCGTCGGCGGCCAGCTCGAGACCATGACGGATTCCGACATCGACCGGGGTCTCTCGATCAACATCAACGGCGTGGTCAACGGCGCCCGTGCCGCGCACGACCTGCTCAAGGCGACGCCGGGATCGGCGATGATCATCACCAGCTCGGCCGCCGGCATCTCGGGCAGTGCCGGCATGTCGGTCTATGCCGCCGGCAAGTTCGCGATGCGCGGCTTTGCCGAGGCGCTCAATGCCGAATGGGGACATGAGGGCATCTATGTCGGCTCGCTGATGCCGAGCTTCATCGACACGCCGCTGCTCAACCACGTCACCCAGGACTCGAACCGCAACATCCGCGAATCAGTGACCGCAGCCGGGCTCGAGATCACCCCCGTGGGTGAAGTGGTGAAGACCGTCCGCCACATGCTCGACATCCGCCGCGACGTGCACACCCGGGTCGGCAAGACCGCGCACCGCCTGTGGTTCATGCAGCGCTGGATGCCCGGCACCCTGCGCAAGCTGCAGGGCCGGGCGTTCAAGTAACGGTCAGAGCAGCGCGTCGATCGCCTGGGCCATCTGGATGTCGCGGGTGGAGAGCCCGTCCGCGTCATGGGTGGTCAGCAGAATGTCGACCTTGTTCCACACGTTCGACCATTCGGGATGATGGTCCGCCTTCTCGGCGATCAGCGCGACACGGGTCATGAAGCCGAAGGCCTGGTTGAAGTCCCTGAACTCGAATCGGCGCGTGATCGCATCGCGCTCGGCATCCCAGCGCCAGTCGGGCAGCGCCGCGAGCGATTCCTCGCGAAGTCCGTCGGTCAACCGCGCCACCATCACTGCCTCCTTGCCGTAGCTCCGTTCCCCGGCCTATTCCCGGCGACATGACCGGGCAAGCCCCAGACGCCGCCATTATCGAAGCGCTGGCCCGCGCGGCCCTTGCGCGCATCCCCGAGCCCTTCCAGGGCTATCTCGCCGACATCGTGCTGGTGGTCGAGGACTTCGCCGATGACGAGACCCTGGACGAGATGGGCATCGAAGACCCGTTCGACCTGACCGGCCTGTATCGCGGGCGTCCCGTGGGCGAGAAATCGGCCTGGGACGGGGTGACCATGCCCGACGAGATCCATCTCTATCGCAGGCCCTTGCTCGACGAATGGGCGCATACCGGGGTGACGCTGGAATCGCTGGTCAACCATGTCGTGGTGCACGAGGTCGGCCATCATTTCGGACTTTCCGACGACGACATGCACGCGCTGGAGGACGGCGCGGAGTGAGCGCGCTCGCGCTTCGCGGCGTGGCGTGCCTGCGCGGCGGACGGCTGCTGTTCGAAGGGCTGGACCTGGCGCTCGCGCCGGGCGAGGCCGCCCTGGTCACTGGTCCCAATGGCGTCGGCAAGTCGAGCCTGATCCGCATCGCGGCCGGGCTGCTGGCCCCCGCCGCCGGTACCGTCGAAAGCGAAGGCGCCCGCGCATTGATGGCCGAGGCACCGGCGCTCGATTCCGAGCTTCCGCTCGCCGCCGCGCTGGATTTCTGGGCCGGGCTCGACGGCCGGCGTGACGTGGTGCCCGACGTGCTGGCCTCGCTAGACCTCGGACCACTGGCGCAGGTGCCGGTGCGCATGCTCTCGACCGGGCAGCGCCGCCGCGCCGCATTGGCCCGGGTGGTGGCGAGCGCCGCGCCGATCTGGCTGCTCGACGAGCCGGCCAATGGCCTCGACACCGCTTCGGTCGCCCTGCTCGCGGGCCTGATCGCCGGCCACCGCGCGGTGGGTGGCATCGCGCTGGTCGCGACTCACCTGCCGATCACGCTGCCCGATGCCCGCGAGGTGGCGCTGTGAGCGTCTATGCCGCGATCGTCTGGCGCGAGCTGCGGCGCGCCTGGAGCACCGGCGGGCTGGCACTGCCGCTGATATTCTTCCTGCTGGTCGCGATCCTGTTTCCCTTTGCCGTGGGTCCCGACGGCAGGCTGCTCGCCCGGATCGCGCCGGGCGTGATCTGGGCGGCGGCCTTGCTCGCCGCGCTGCTGCCGGTCGAGCGGCTGGTGTCGCCCGACCTGGAGAGCGGCGTGCTCGACCAGCTCGCGGTGCGCGGGCTGCCGGACGCCGGCGTGGCCGCCGCCAAGGTCGCCGGCCATTGGCTCGGCTTCGCCCCGGCGTTGCTCGCCGCCACGGTGATCGCCTCGGGCCTGCTCCAGCTGCCCGGCGCGGCGCTGGGACCGCTGCTGCTCGCATTGCTGATCGGCACGCCGGGACTGGCGGCGCTGGGCGTCGCGACCGCCGCGCTGGTTTCCGGGCTGCGCGGGGCGGGTGCGTTGGCCGGACTGGTCATGCTGCCCTTCGCGGTGCCGCTGCTGATCTTCGGCGCCACGGCCGACCAGCCGGGCGCGCTCAAGCTGCTCGGCGCGGTAAGCCTGTTGCTCGTCGCCGGCTGCCCGTTCGTGGCGGGGGCGGCGGTGCGGATGGGGCGGAGCTAGGGCGATTCGGGCCGCGCGCGGGCGGCGGAAGTTTACGAAGTTTATGGCACGGGGCCCCGGTTTCGCCTCCTCGCACAAGCGCGCACGACGGACGCGATTGGTGCGGAAGAGGAAGTCGGCCTGCATCCATCAGGATGGAGCAGGCGAAATTCTACATTGCAAGCGCGGTACCCGGTGAGCCTCTTTCCGTCATCCCGACGCAAGTCGGGATCTCGTGCGGCTCCGTCCCCGCGCCATCGCCTGAGATCCCGGCTTTCGCCGGGATGACGATTATTGGCTAAGCCTCGGGCGGCAGCTCGTCGCCATAGACGACCATTGCCGATCCTTCCGCCAGCGCATCCGCGGCCGCAGCGCGCAGGATCGGGTCTTCCGTCGCGCCCGGATCGGCGACTTCCATGCCCTTCTCCAGCCGGACCATCATCCAGCCGGTGCCGAGCGCGACGCCGGCGGCCTTGGCCTGCGCTTCTTCGAAGCTGTCGGCCGAGACATAGATCAGCATCGCGTGGCGTCCGCCCGGCCGGCGGCCTTCGACGGTGTCCGCAACGGCGGTGGCGAGGAATACCGAGAGGCCCATCAGCCGCGGCTCCAGCGCGCGAAGATCGCGGTCGGCAGTTCGAGTCCGCGCGCTTCCTCGCGCACCGCCAGCTCGCCGCACTCGACCTTGCCGGGCAGGTGCGACACGTGCTGGCGCAGCAGCTCGCCGATCGCCAGCGCCGACATGCGCACGGCATAGACGGTGAGGAACAGGAAGCGCGAATCAGCGTCGAGCAGCTTCGTCGTGTCGGCGATCAGGCCGGGCAGGCCTTCCTCCAGCTTCCACACTTCGCCGTTCGGGCCGCGGCCCCATTTCGGCGGATCGAGGATGATCCCGTCATAGCGCCGCCCGCGGCGCACTTCGCGCGCGGTGAACTTGGCGGCATCGTCGATCATCCAGCGGATCGGCAGGTCCTCCATGCCCGACAGCGCGGCATTGGCCTTGCCCTCGGCGACCGACTTTTTCGAGGCGTCGACATGCGTCACCTTGGCGCCCTTGGCCGCCATCGCCAGGCTGCCGACCCCGGTATAGCCGAACAGGTTCATGAACTCGGGCGCGTCCATCCCGTCGATTTGCGACCGCATCCAGTGCCAGACCGGCGACATGTCGGGGAAGAAGGCGAGGTGGCGAAAGGGCGTGTTCTGCGCGGTGAAGCGGACTTCCTCCCAGCGCAGCGGCCAGCCTTCGCTCGGCACGGGCTTGGTGAAGTTCCAGCGCCCGCCGCCATCCTCGTCGGCGCCCGGCACGAACTCGCCATGCGCGTCCCAGTTTTCGGACGCAGGCGCCCACATCGCCTGGGGCTCGGGGCGGATGAAGCGAAATCTGCCGTAGCGCTCGAGCTTGCGGCCATGGCCGCTGTCGACCAGCCCGTAATCGGCCCAGGGCTCGCCGGTGAGAGTGATGAGATCCATGGGGCGTCTTTAGAGCGCAACAAAAGGCCCGTCATCCCTCCCAATTCCTCTCCCGGAGGGAGAGGGGGACCGCCGCCGAAGGCGGTGGTGGAGAGGGAATGCGGCGGGCGGCAGCGCTTGTGGCAGGCCCCCTCCACCAGCTTCGCTGGTCCCCCTCCCCCGGAGGGGGAGGATTTAAGTGCGCGGCTTGGCGATGCCCGCGATATAGTCGCGCACCGCGTCGAGCGTGCCGGGCAGCACCTCGTAGCGCTCCTGCCGGTCGAACAGATCACCCACGCGCGCGGGCAGGCCCGGGCGCACGCCGGTGGCGCGCTCGACCGCGTCGGCGAACTTGGCCGGGTGCGCGGTCGCCAGCGTGACCACGGGAACCTCGGCGGGGATGTCCGCCCGGCGCGCGGCGGCGAGGCCGATCGCGCTGTGCGGGTCGATCACCTGCGCCGCCTCGGCATGGGCCCAGCGCATCGTCTCGTTCATCTCTTCGGGCGTGATCCGGTCGCTGCTGAACAGCTTTGCCGCGCCTTCCTGCTGCGCGTTGGTCAGGCGCATCGCCTTCGACGATTCGAAGCCGGCCATCTGCTCGGCGACGCTGCTGCCGGCCAGGTCGGAAAGCAGGCGCTCGAAGTTCGAGCTCACCTGGATGTCCATGCTCGGCGCCGCGGTCGGCGTGACCGTGCCCGCCGAATAGTCGCCGCTCGACAGCGCGCGGTGGAGGATGTCGTTGACGTTGGTCGCGACGATCAGTCGCTCGACCGGCAGGCCCATCTGCGCCGCGACATAGCCGGCGAAGACGTCGCCGAAATTGCCGGTCGGCACCGCGAAGGCGACCTTCTGCGCCGGTGCGCCGAGGCGGACCGCGGCGTAGAAATAATAGACCACCTGGGCCATCAGCCGGGCCCAGTTGATCGAGTTGACCGCAGAGAGCCGGAAGCGACCGGTAAAGTCGCGGTCGTTGAACAGCGCCTTCACCATCGCCTGGGCATCGTCGAAGCTGCCCTCGATCGCGATGTTGTGGACGTTGGGCGCCAGCACCGTGGTCATCTGGCGGCGTTGCACGTCGGACACACGGCCCTTGGGGTGGAGCATGAAGATGTCGACGCCATGCCGGCCGGCGACCGCGTCGATCGCGGCGCTGCCGGTATCGCCCGAGGTCGCGCCGACGATGGTCAGCGGCTCGCTGCTGCCGGTCAGGAACTTCTCGAAGAGCAGGCCGAGCAGCTGGAGCGCGACGTCCTTGAACGCCAGCGTCGGGCCGTGGAACAGCTCGAGCAGGAAGTGGCGATGGTCGAGCTGGACCAAAGGCGTCACCGCTGCCTGGGAGAAGCGGCCATAGGCCTGCTCGCACAGCGCGCGCAGCTCGTCCTCGCTCAGGTCGCCGGCAGTGAACGGCGCCATCACCCGGACGGCGGTCTCGACATAGGAGAGGCCCTTCAGTGCCTCGATGTCCTCGCGGCTGAAGCGCGGCCAGCTGGTCGGGACGTACAGTCCGCCGTCGCTCGCCAGGCCGGCAAGGGTCACGTCACGGAAGCCAAGCAGCGGCGCGCTGCCACGGGTGCTCTGATAATGCATGAGGGCGGGGCCTAGCGGGGAGCGGGGAGGGGGACAAGATAGGCTATGTTTAGGCCGGTCTCGTCATCCCGGCGAAAGCCGGAATCTCGTGCGGCTCCTGTCCCGCGCCTTCGCCTGAGATCCCGGCTTTCGCCGGGATGACGGTAGTGGCGTCGGGAGGACGCCTATGCCTTCGGCTTCTGCCGCCAGCGCAGCGCCAGCACGTAGATCACCGACGCTACAACTGCGAACAGGAACCACTGCACCGCATAGGAGAGGTGGTTGTTGGGCACGCTCGACAGGTCGGGTTTCGCGGTCGGCTGCAGCCCCGGCGCAGCGGTGGCGGAGATCAGCATCAGGTGCTTGGGCTCGCTGTCGAACAGGCCGGCGAGCAGCGGGCGGTGATCGGGGGCGTGGATGATCGTGCCGGTCACCGGGCCGCCCTTCCACACCGGCTGGAACTTGGGATCGGGCGCCACCCCCATGTCGATCAGCAGCACGGGTCCCTCGGCGCCGGTGCGGCACTGGGCGACATGGCGATAGCCGTTGCTGCCGTTCGCGGCGCGCCCGCCCTGGCTCTGCCAGCCGATGACCTGGAGGCAGAAGGCATTGGCGCGGCGGAACAGATACTGGTCGCCCACCGGCAGGCGGGGGAACGCCATCTCCGGCTTGTCGAAATTGGCGGCGTAGAGCTGCAGCGCGGCCAGCTTCTCGCCGCGGCGCTCGAGCTGCCACACGCCCAGGCCGATCATCAGGGCGACGGCGAGGGCGACGATGATCGTCGGGATCAGGGGAAAGCGCGGCATCATTCGCCTCGAACGCGCCCTTCGCCCGCCCGGTTGCGATATTCGAGCGCGAGCAGGAGGCCCTTGGAGAAGCGCAGCGCCAGGATCACCAGCGCCGCGGTGATCGGGACCCAGAGCAGGACATGGATCAGCACGCCAGGCTGGAAGGTGAACTCCACCCATAGCGCCAGCCCGGTGATCAGCGCGCCGATGCCGAGGGTGAGGAACACCACCGGCCCGTCACCGACGTTGAAGCGGGTGAAGTCGAGCCCGCAGGCGGAGCAGCTGTCGGCAAAGCCGGTGAAGCTCCGGAACAAGGTCGGCGCGCCGCAGCGCGGGCAGGCGCCCCTGGTCCCCGAAAGGATCGGGGGAGGCGACACTGGGCCGCCTCCCCCGGAAATATCAGCCTTGTGGTCGGTCACGCTCAGCCGGCGTGGACCGGCGCGCCCCAGCCGCCCCAGACATAGATGGAGGCGAAGAGGAACAGCCACACCACGTCGACGAAGTGCCAGTACCAGGCCGCCGCCTCGAAGCCGAAATGCTGCTTCGGGGTGAAGTCGCCCTTGTACGCGCGGACCAGGTTCACGATCAGGAAGATCGTGCCGACGATCACGTGGAAGCCGTGGAAGCCGGTTGCCATGAAGAAGGCGCCGCCATAGCTCGAGCCGCCCTCGGACGCCGCGGCGAACGGGAAGGGCGCCTCGGCATATTCATAGGCCTGGAGGCTGCTGAAGGTCAGGCCCAGGACCACGGTGAGCCACAGGCCCTTGAGCACGCTGTCATTCTCGCCGACGCCGAGCAGGCCCCACAGGCCCTTCTTCTCGCCGCCGCGCTCGCCATGGATCAGGCCGTGATGCGCCCAGGTCACGGTGCAGCCCGAGCAGAGCAGGATCAGCGTGTTGAGCAGCGGGAACTTCCAGGCGTCGAGCACTTCCATGCCCTTGGGCGGCCACTGGCCACCGACTGCCTCGACGTGCGAGGGGAAGAGCGAGAAGTCGAACCAGGCCCAGAACCAGCCGACGAAGAACATCACTTCGGAAGCGATGAACAGGATCATGCCGTAGCGCAGGTGAAGCTGCACGATCGGCGTGTGATCGCCGGCATGCGCCTCCTGGATGACCTTGCTCCACCAGCCGAACATGGTGATCGCCACCAGCGCGACGCCGGCGAAGAAGACGAGGTACGCACTCGGATATTTGTGCATCACCATGATGCCGCCAGACGCGAGCACCAGCGCCGCAAATGACCCGAAAAGCGGCCAGATGCTGGGTGGAAGGATATGGTACTGGTGATTCTTAGCCCCGGCCATCGATCATCCCTGTCCTATGCTTTTGCCCGGAGCTTAGGGTGCGAAATCACTTCCCGCAACAATCCTCGTGCGCGGGGCCGCTTCGATCAGTGCGCCTTGGCGGCGGCGTCCTTCACGGCCTGCGATTCGGAAGGGTAGAAGGTGTAGGAGAGGGTGATCTCCTGCACATCGCGCGCGTCCGGATCGTCGAGGATCTTGGGATCGACATAGAAGATCACCGGCATGCGCACCGTCTCGCCGGGCTTCAGCGTCTGCTGGGTGAAGCAGAAGCACTGGATCTTGGTGAAATACTTGCCGACGAACACCGGGGTGACGTTGAACGTCGCGGTGCCGGTCACTTCGCGATCGGAGGTGTTGGTGGCGGTGAAGAACGCCATGTCGCGTCCGCCGATGTCGATCGTGTCCGATCGCCGCTCGGGCTGGAACTTCCAGGGAATGCCCTTCGCCACGTTCGAATCGAAGGCGATGGTGATCTTCTGGCCGACGCTGCCGGGTGCGCGCAGGCCCTTCTGCGTCGTGCCGTTGAGGCCGGTCGCCTCGCAGAACATCCGGTAGAGCGGCACCGCCGCGAAGCCGAGCCCGGTCATTGAGCACACGCCGATGCCGGCGAGGATGGCGACGCGCAGGTTCCGGCTGATCCGGATCATCCGGCGTGGCCGAGCTGGATCTTCACGATCGAGATGGCGAAGACCAGCACCACGAACAGCCCGAGCAGCACCGCCATCACCACGGCGCGGCTGCGCTGGCGGCTGCGGACCAGCTCGGCCTCCTCGATCGGCGTTGCCGGATTCTTGGGCGAGGCCTGGATCAGATCATCGGTCATGCGAACCACCTGTCGATAACGAGCGCGCCGAAGACGACGAACAGATAGAGGATCGAGAATTTGAACAGCCGCTTCTCGGGGACCATCGCGTCCTCGGGCTCGGAGCGGCGAATCGCCACCTGCACCGCCATGGCGAGGAACAGGCCGGACATCACCGCGGCGGTGATCCCGTAGATCGCACCGGCATAGCCGAGCGGCCAGGGCGCCGCGGCGCACAGGATCATCGGGAGGGTGTAGAGCCCGATCTGGATGCGCGTGGTGCGCTCGCCCGCCACCACCGGCAGCATCGGCACCCCGGCATTGGCGTAATCGGTCTTCACGAACAGCGCGAGCGCCCAGAAATGCGGCGGGGTCCACAGGAAGATCAGCGCGAACAGCAGCACCGACATGGCGCTCACGTCGCCGGTCGCCGCCGCCCAGCCGATCATCGGCGGGAAGGCCCCGGCGGCGCCACCGATCACGATGTTCTGCGGCGTCCGGCGCTTGAGCCAGATCGTGTAGACGAACACGTAGAACAGGATCGACGCGGCGAGGATCAGCGTCGCCGCCAGGTTGATCGCGAAATACATCAGCGCGAGGCTGAAGCAGGCCAGGCCCACGCCGAAGTGCAGCGCAGACTGGCGATCCATCCGGCCGGCGGGCAGCGGCCGCTTCTGCGTCCGCTTCATCTTGGCGTCGAGATCGGCCTCGTACCATTGGTTGAGCGCGCCCGCGGCACCCGCGCCCAGCGCGATGCACAGGATCGCGGTGAAGCCCAGGATCGGGTGGATCGGCACCGGGGCGGCGAGCATGCCGCACAATCCGGTGAACACGACGAGGGTCATCACCCGCGGCTTGGTCAGTGCGAGGAAATCACGCCAGTCGGCGGGCAGCGAAACGGTTGCGGAAGCGGTGCTCATGGTCGTGCCGAAAGCTATAGGCGCGTGGTGGCGCGGGGGGAAGTGGACGCTTTGCCGCAGGGCATGGGTGGCGGCGCGCTAGCGGGCAACTTCCAGGATCAGGATGTCGCCGCCTCTATAGCAGATGCGCACCGGCAGCCCTTCGCGGATCGGCCCGCCGTGCGAGGCGCTCGTGTTGAATCCCGCCGACATTATGAAATCGGAATATTCGAAGTGACGGCCCGCTACGTCGAAGGATTCCATATCATGGCCTTCGGACGACATGGGATGGAAACGTTCGACCGGGCCCTCGACGATCGTGCAATCGCGTCGAAGCGCATGTGCTCGCGCGTCGAGCGTGGAGCCGACCAGGACCCAGCTGACGATGCTGGTCCAGAAGATCGCGAACAACAGGAAGAACCAGGCGACGGGCCTGCCGAGCCGGGCCTTTCCGGGAAGCCGGGCGAGCAGGCCGGGCGCGAACAGCTGCACCGATCCGATTACGATGAACAGCAGCCCGATCGCGATGGGCCAGAAGTGGCGCAGGCCGGGACGGGAGGCATCGAAGACGGTGACGTAGTGCATGCGCTATTCTCTCCCACGAAAGCGCCCCGGAAGTTTCCTCCCGGGGCGCTTCGTGTTTCAGCCTTTCGGCCCAGTTCAATGGTGACCGTGATCCTCGATCACCGGCAGCGTCTCGAACTGGTGGAACGGCGGCGGGCTGGACAGCGTCCATTCCAGCGTCGTCGCGCCTTCGCCCCAGGGATTGCCCTCGGCCTTGCGGCCGGCGAGCAGCGACCAGATGATGTTCACGAAGAAGATCACCATGCCCGCGGCCATGATCATGTAGCCGATCGTGGCGACCTGGTTCCAATGGGCATAGGCGTCCGGATAGTCCGGATAGCGGCGCGGCATGCCCTGCAGGCCGAGGAAGTGCATCGGGAAGAACATCACGTTCACGCCGATGAAGAACACCCAGAAGTGCAGCTGGCCGAGCAGCTCGTTGTACATCCGGCCCGACATCTTCGGGAACCAGTAATAGAAGCCGGCGAACAGCGAGAACACCGCGCCGAGCGACAGCACATAGTGGAAGTGCGCGACGACGTAATAGGTGTCCTGCATGTAATCGTCGACGCCGCCGTTCGCGAGCACGACGCCGGTCACGCCGCCCACGGTGAACATGAAGATGAAGCCGATCGACCAGACCATCGGGGTCTTGAAGCTGATCGAACCGCCCCACATGGTGGCGATCCAGGAGAAGATCTTCACGCCGGTCGGCACTGCGATCACCATGGTGGCGGCGGTGAAGTACATCTTCACGGTGACCGACATGCCCGTGGTGAACATGTGGTGCGCCCACACGACGAAGCCGACCAGGCCGATCGCGACCATGGCATAGGCCATGCCGAGATAGCCGAACACCGGCTTGCGGCTGAAGGTGGCGATGATCTGGCTGACGATGCCGAAGCCCGGCAGGATCATGATGTACACTTCGGGGTGACCGAAGAACCAGAACAGGTGCTGGTAGAGGACCGGATCGCCGCCGTACTGAGGATCGTAGAAGGCGGTGCCGAAGTTGCGGTCGGTCAGCAGCATGGTGATCGCTGCGGCGAGCACCGGCAGCGCCAGCAGCAGCAGGAAGGCGGTGATCAGCACCGACCACACGAACAGCGGCATCTTGTGCAGGGTCATGCCCGGCGCACGCATGTTGAAGATGGTGGTGATGAAGTTGATCGCGCCCAGGATCGAGCTGGCGCCGGCGAGGTGGAGCGACAGGATCGCCATGTCGACCGACGGCCCGGGCTCGCCATAGGTGGAGAGCGGGGCATAGACCGTCCAGCCGGTGCCTGCGCCGATGCCGACGAAGGGCGAGAGCAGCAGCAGCAGGAAGGCCGGGATCAGCAGCCAGAACGAGATGTTGTTCATGCGCGGGAACGCCATGTCCGGCGCGCCGATCATGATCGGCACGAACCAGTTGCCGAAGCCGCCGATCATCGCCGGCATGACCATGAAGAACACCATGATCAGGCCGTGGGCGGTGATCAGCACGTTCCAGAAGTGCATCGCGTCGTCGAAACTGTGCTCGCCGCCGTGCAGCATGCTCAGCCAGGTCGGCAGGTACTGGATACCCGGATGCATCAGCTCGGCGCGCATCAGGCCCGAGATCGAGCCGCCGATGATGCCCGCGACGATCGCGAAGATCAGGTAGAGCGTGCCGATGTCCTTGTGGTTCGTCGACATGAACCAGCGGGCGAAGAAGCCCGGCTTGTGATCGGCATCGTGGTGCGCATGATCGTCATGCGCGTGAAGGGCGATATCGGTCATGGTCTCAGTTGCCCGTGGTGTTGCCGGCGGCGGCGTTGGCGGCCGGCGCGGTCTCGTTGGTGGCAGCCGGTTCGGCGGCGGCGTTGGTCTCGGCAGCGTTCGCAGCGGCCGGCGCGGCGGCGTTCTGCGCAGCCTCGGCAGCCGCGGCTGCGGCGACCTCGGCCGGCATGGTGCCGCCCTTCGACTTAACCCATTGCGCGAACTCTGCCGGCGACACGGCCTCGACCGCGATCGGCATATAGGCGTGGCGGGCGCCGCACAGCTCCGAGCACTGGCCGAAATAGAGGCCCGGCTTCTCGATGGTGAAGCTGGTCTCGTTGAGCTTGCCCGGCACCGCGTCGAGCTTGATCCAGAAGGCGGGGACCGCCCAGCTGTGGATCACGTCCTGCGCGGTGGTGACCAGGCGGATCGGAACGCCGACCGGCAGCACGACGCGCTGGTCGGTCGCGAGCAGGCGCGGGCCATCGGCGTCGGTGCGGTAGCGCTGGCCGGCCGGAACCTGGCCCTGCTCCTTGAGCATGTTGGCGGTCAGCTGGATGCCGCCATTGTCCGGATACTCATAGCTCCAGAACCACTGGTTGCCGATCGCCTTGAGCGTGATCGCATCCTTGGGCGCCGGCTTGAACTGCGCGGCGAGCAGGCGGATCGACGGGACCGCGATCGCGATCAGGATCAGCACCGGGACGAGCGTCCAGACGATCTCGATCACCGTGTTGTGCGCGGTGCGGCTCGGTGTCGGATTGGCCGCGCGGCGATAGCGGAAGATCACCCACACCAGCAGGATGAGCACGAAGATCGAGATCACCGTGATCAGTGGCAGCAGGATGTGGTTGTGGAAGTTGTGCGCTTCCTCGCCGGTCTTGGTGACCTGCGGCTGCAGCGTGATGCCTTCGGCGACCGGCTGGCCGATGCCCGGCGCCGCCTTGGTCAGCGGCTTGCCTGCGGCATCGAGCGTGGGATCGGCGACCGCCGGCGTGGCGGCTGCGGCGGGCGCCGCGCTGTTCGCGACCGGAGCCGCGGTGTTAGCAACAGGCTCCTGGGCCGAAGCGGGCGTGGCGAACGCCATCCCCGCCGCCAGGAGGATCGAAGTCAACCCAAGCATGCGCATCGTCTATCTTCACCCTGTTCCGCAAGAGCCCCGGGCTGGGAAAGGATTACCCCCAGTGCAACCGGGGTATACGAGCCGTGCATCCATTCTCAACCCTTTTTGATCGCCCGTTGCGGTGGATGGGAGGTGGTCCTAAGGGAATCGACAGTCCCCGCGATGATTGGAGCGAGCATTGGAAGGCAACGCAGTTCTGGATGAGTTTCGTGCTGCAGGTGCGTTGCTCGAAGGCCATTTTATTCTCTCTTCGGGCCTTCGTTCGCCCATCTTCCTGCAAAAGATGCGTATTTTCGAGGACCCTGCACGGACTGAGCGTGTGTGCAGTGCACTAGGAAAATTGATTCGCGAGTCGTTCGGCGAAGTCGACATGGTCGTGTCGCCGGCGATCGGCGGGATCATCCCCGGCTACGAGACCGCGCGGGCGCTCGGCTGCAAGGCGGTGTTCGTCGAGCGCGAGGACGGCGAGTTCCAGCTGCGCCGCGGCTTCGAGATTCCCGAAGGCGCGCGGATCGTGATGGTCGAGGACATCGTCACCACCGGGCTTTCGTCGCGCGAATGCATCGCCGCGATCCGCAAGCATCCGGGCAAGCTGCTCGGCGCCGCCTGCATCGTCGATCGCTCCAATGGCACGGCGGATGTCGGCGTGCCGCTCGTCTCGCTGCTCAAGATGGACGTGCCGGCCTATCCGGCGGACCAGTTGCCCCCCGAGCTGGCGGCGATCCCCGCGACCAAGCCCGGCAGCCGGGCGATCACGGCATAAGGAGGCGCCAGAGGTGACCGGCAAGCTTCGCCTGGGTGTCAACATCGATCACGTTGCCACCGTGCGCAACGCGCGCGGTTCGGGCTATCCCGATCCGGTGCGTGCGGCATTGCTGGCCGTCGAGGCCGGTGCGGACGGCATCACCGCGCATCTGCGCGAGGATCGCCGGCACATCACCGACGACGACATCGCCCGGCTCTCCGCCGAGCTGACTGTGCCGCTCAACCTCGAGATGGCGGCGACGCAGGAGATGCTGGCGATCGCGCTGCGCCACCGCCCGCACGCCGTGTGCATCGTCCCCGAGAAGCGCGAGGAGCGGACGACCGAGGGCGGGCTCGACGTCGCCGGGCATTTCGAGCATCTCGCCCCGATGGTGGCGCAGCTGCGCGACAATGGCAGCCGCGTCTCGCTGTTCATCGAACCGGACGAGCGCCAGATCGACGCGGCGCTCCGCCTTGGAGCGCCGGTCGTCGAGTTCCACACCGGTCGCTATTGCGAGCTGGCCGAGGGGGATCGTGCCGCCGAACTGCGCCGCATCGCCGATGCCGCGGCGCTGGCCGCCAAGGAAGGGATCGAGCCGCATGCCGGCCACGGCCTCACCTTCGACAATGTGATTCCGATCGCGGCGATCCCGCAGATCATGGAACTCAACATCGGCCATTTCCTGATCGGCGAGGCGATCTTCGACGGGCTCGCCCCGGTGATCCGCCACATGCGCGCGCTGATGGACGAAGCGCGGTGAGCACGGCACGGGCCGTCGCCGCGGAGGGCGTGCTCTTCGTTATCGGTGCGGTGGCGACGCTGACGTGCTGGATCATCGTGCCGATCGAGCTTCTGAGCGTTTCAATGATGGGGGATCTCGCCACGCCGGCCACCTGGCTTCTGTTCCTCCTGGGGGCAGTTGTCCCGGCGATCGTGGCCAGCGGGCTATTCTACCGCGCGGTAAGGAGCTCAGGCACGCCCGCGGCGATGCTCGCGACGCCTGTCGTGACGCTGGCGACGGCGCTCGGTTCGCTGGCGGTGCTGAACCTATGATCCTCGGCCTGGGCTCCGACCTGTGCAACATCGAGCGGATCCAGAAGTCGCTCGACCGGTTCGGCACGCGCTTCGAGCAGCGCAGCTTCACCGACCGCGAGATCGCCAAGGCGAAGACCCGCCCGCACAATTATGCCGCCACGCTCGCCAAGCGCTTCGCCGCCAAGGAGGCCTTCTCCAAGGCGGTGGGAACCGGGTTCAAGGCGGGCGTGTTCATGAAGGACATCGGTGTCGTCAACGCGCCCTCCGGCGCTCCCACGCTGGCACTGACCGGAGGCGCGAAGGCGAGGCTTGACGCCATCACCCCCGCGGGTCACGTCGCCGTGGTGCATCTGACGCTGACGGACGATCACCCCTGGGCGTTCGCCATGGTGATGATCGAGGCGGTGAAGGAAGGTTGATGGGGGGCGACGAGCTCGCATTGAGTCACGAAGCGTATGAGGAGGAGGCCATAGCCCAGACGCGCACCGACTGGTGGGCGGAAGCGCGCGGCATCCTGTGGCTCGTGCTCGCCGTGCTCGGTTTCCACAGCCTGATCGCCAAGCCGTTCTTCATCCCCAGCGAATCGATGCTGCCCGGGCTGCTCGTCGGCGACCGGCTGGTCGTGACCAAATATCCCTATGGCTATAGCTGGGTGACGCCGACCTTCCATGTGCTGCCCTTCATGCCGGGCCGCATCCTGGGACGTCTGCCCGAGCGCGGCGACGTGGTGATCGTCACGCCGCCGGGCACCAACACCGATTACATCAAGCGCGTGATCGGCCTGCCCGGCGACACGATCGGCGTGCGCGGCGGCATCGTCTATCTGAACGGCAAGGCGGTCCCGCGCCGCGCGATGGGCGACCGCTACATCCCCGTCGATGCCAATACCCGCTGCGACGAGGACCAATATCCCGGCTTCCGGGTGACGCGGGACGGCAAGGACTATTGCCGCCTGCCGATCTTCCGCGAGACGCTGCCCAACGGCCGGTCCTACGACACGGTCGATCTCGGCTTCCGGCCGGGGCGGGGGGACAATTATCCCGAGATCCGCGTGCCCCAGGGCAAGGTCTTCCTGATGGGCGACAATCGCGACAATTCGGCCGACAGCCGCTTCCCGCTCAGCCAGAACGGCCTGGGCGGCCCGGTGCCCTGGGAGAATATCGGCGGCCGCGCCGAGTTCATCACCTTCAGCCTCGACGGCAGCGCCAGCTGGAATCCGCTGACCTGGCCCAAGTCCTTCCGCCCCGGCCGGGCCGGCACGTCGCTCCATCCGCAACGGGACAACCACTGATGAGCGATCCGCTCGCCTCCGAGAACGTCCATGTCGTCCAGGAGCCGGGCCCGAACGAGCTCCGCGATCCGATGGTCCGCGCCGAGCTGAAAAAGGCGAGCGTCTGGTTCGGCCTCGGCATCGCAGTCGCCCTGTTCGTGCTGCTGGTCCAGCCGATCCTGATCATCTTCGGCGGACTGGTCTTCGCCTCGATGCTCGATGGCGGCGCGCGCCTGCTCGGTCGCGTGCTGCCGATCCCGCGCACCCTCCGCATCGTGATCGTCATCCTGCTGGTGATCGCCTTTTTCGGCGGTATCTTCTACCTGACCGGCATGCAGATCGCCGCCCAGGCCGAGCAGCTGCGCACCACGCTGGAGGTGCAGGCCAACAAGGTGGCGCAATGGGTGGCCGAGCTCGGGCTGATGCCCGGCCGCTCGGACCTGACCGGGCTCGCCAAGGAAGCGCTGGGCAGCGTCGGCAAGCTCACTTCGGCGGTCGGCTCGGTGTTCGGCGCGGTCTCCTCGTTCCTGATGATCGTGATCATCGGCCTGTTCGTGGCGCTGGAGCCGCGCATCTATGAGCGCGGGCTGCAATGGCTGGTGCCGAGCGACGCGCGCGATGCCTTTGCCGTCACGATCAGCCGCATGGCGACGACGATGCGCCGCCTGCTCGCCGGCCGCCTGCTCGGCATGTTGTTCGAAGGCGTGCTCACGGCGTTCTGCTTGTGGCTCGCCGGCGTGCCGATGGCGCTGCTGCTCGGCATCATCACCGGCGTGCTCGCCTTCATTCCCAATATCGGCGCCTTCGTCTCGGGCGTGATGATGGTCTCGGTCGGCTTCAGTGCCGGTACCGATACCGGCATCTGGGCGATCATCATCTATTTCGGCGTCCAGAATTTCGACGGTTATGTGGTGCTGCCGCTGGTCGCGCGCCGCACGGTGGACATGCCGCCGGCGCTCACGCTCTCCTCGCAGATCCTCGCCAGCACCCTGTTCGGCGTGCTCGGCCTGGCATTGGCCGATCCGATCGTGGCGATGATCAAGGTCGCGCTGGAGAGCGAGGCCGAGCGTGCCGCCCGCGCCGCCGACGAGCATGGCCCGCGCCTCAAATGGCGCATGCGGCTGCGCAAGGGCTATGCGGACGACGCACCGACCCCGCTCGATCCGCCGACGGGCGCAGCATGATCCTCTACGACTATTTCCGCTCCTCGGCCGCCTATCGCGTCCGCATCGCGCTGAACCTGAAAGGCGTGGTGTACGAACAGCGGGACGTGATGCTGCTCGAGAACCAGCAGCGCAGTCCGGAGCATCTCGCGCGCAATCCCCAGGGGCTGGTGCCGGCGCTGGAGGTGGACGGCAAGGTGATCACCCAGAGCCTGGCGATCATCGAATGGCTCGATTCGCGCTATCCCGAGCCGCGGTTGATCCCCGCCGATCCCGATGCCCGCGCCGCCGCGATCGCGCGCGCGCTCGTCGTCGCGGCCGACATCCATCCGCTCAACAATCTGCGGGTGATGCGGCGTTTGAAGGACATGGGCGTGGACGAGGCCGGCCGGAACGACTGGACGCGCCACTGGATAGCGGAGGGCTTCGCCGCGCTGGAGGCGATGGCCGGGGACGCTCCGTTCCTCGGCGGCGACGCGCCGGGAATCGCCGACCTCTTCCTGGTGCCTCAGATGTACAATGCCCGGCGCTTCGAGACGCCGCTCCACGCCTTTCCGCGGCTGGTCGCGATCGATGCGGCGGCGACAGCGCTGCCGGCCTTCGCTGCCGCGCATCCGGATGTGGTGGCGCCCAAATGAGGGTCGCCCTTCTAAGCCCCTCCCCTTCAGGGGAGGGGTTGGGGTGGGGGCTGTCCGCAAGCTCCGGTCTCGGTGAGACACATGCCCCACCCCAAACCCCTCCCCTGAAGGGGAGGGGCTTATTTATCCTGGCTGCCTTCGTCCTGCCGCTTCCCGCCCTTGCCCAGGCGCAGGACCCGAACGAGATCGTGGTCACCGGCCGCGGGCTCGAGGCGCCGCCGGGCGATGCCGCCTATGACGTGGTGACGATCACGCGCGACCGGATCGCCGGCACCGCCAGCGGTCGCCTGGAGGACGCATTGCGCGATGCCGCCGGGCTTGCCCAGTTCCGCCGCTCCGATTCGCGCTCGGCGCATCCGACTTCGCAGGGCGTCACCTTGCGCGGGCTTGGCGGCAATGCGTCCAGTCGCGCGCTGCTGCTGCTCGACGGCGTGCCCCAGGCCGATCCGTTCGGCGGCTGGGTCGCCTTTCCGGCCTATCTGCCCGGCCGCCTCGCCGGCGCCCGCATCGTGCGGGGCGGGGGCAGCGGCTATGCAGGGCCGGGCGCGCTCGCCGGGACGATCGAGCTGGAGAGCGGCGGCCCGTCACAGCTCGCGCCGCTGTCGCTCGACGCGCTCTATGGCAGCCGCGAGAGCGTGGACGTGTCCGGCGTCGGTGCGGCCAGGCTCGGGCGCGGTTTCGTCACCCTTGCAGGCCAATATGCCCGAGGGGACGGCTTCACGCCGATCGTCGAGGCGGATCGCGGTTCCGTCGATCGCCCCGCGCCCTATGAGCAGGCAGCGGTGGCGATCCGCGCCGTCACCGATCTCGGCGGCGCTACCGAGCTCCAGGCCAATCTCTCCGCCTTCACCGATCACCGCGATCGCGGCGTCGACTTCACCAGGGTGAAGAGCGAAGGCGCCGACGCCAGCATCCGCCTGGTGGGGCGTGGCGCATGGGGCTGGTCGGCGCTCGCCTATCTCCAGACGCGCGGCTTCGCCTCGGGCTTTGCCAGCGTCAACGACACGCGCTCCACGGCGACCGCCACGCTCGACCAATATGCCGTGCCCGCCACCGGCATCGGCGGGCGCATCGAGATCGCCCCGCCCATTGGAGGCGGCGTGACGCTCCGGCTCGGCAGCGACCTGCGCCGCGTCTCGGGGCAGACCGAGGAGCTGTTCACTTATGTCGCCGGCCTGCCCACGCGTCGCCGCGTGGCGGGTGGCGAGAGCCTGACGGTCGGCGGCTTCGCCGATGCGAGCTATGAGAGCGGCCCGCTGACGCTCAGCCTCGGCGGCCGGCTCGATCATTGGAGCATCTCCGACGGGTCGCTGCTCGAAACCTCGCTGGCATCCGGTCCGGTGCTCACCGACAGCCGCTTCCCGGATCGCGATGGTATCGAGGCGACCGGACGTGCCGGTGCCGCCTATCGGCTGGGCCAGGTCACGCTGCGCGCCGCCGCCTATCGCGGCTGGCGCCTGCCGACGCTCAACGAGCTCTACCGTCCGTTCCGCGCCGGCGCCGACGCGACTGCCGCCAACGCCGCGCTCGATCCCGAGCGGCTGACCGGGGCCGAGTTGGGCATGGACTGGCGGCCAGCGCCGTCGCTCACCTTTCGCGCGACCGGCTATTGGAATCGGCTCGACGGCGCGATCGCCAATGTCACCCTGGCGCAGGGGCCGGGGACTTTCCCGGGCGTCGGTTTCGTCTCGGCGGCGGGCTTTTATCGCCAGCGGCAGAATCTCGACGCAGTGACGGTGAAGGGTGTCGAGCTGGACGGACGCTGGGTGGCGGGCGACCTCAGCATCGGCGCCTCCTACGCCTTCACCGATTCGCGGGTCTCCGCCTCGGGTGCTTCCGCCGCGCTCGACGGACTGCGTCCGGCCCAGACGGCGCGCCACCAGGCCAGCGCCACGCTGGGTTGGAGCCATGAAGATGCCGGCGCCTCGCTCACCGCGCGCTATGCCGGGCCGCAGTTCGAGGACGACCAGAATAGCCGCACGCTGAAGGGCGCCTTCACTCTCGATGCTGCCGCCGCGCTGCCGATCACCCGCGGCCTGGCGCTGCTGGCGCGCGCGGAGAATATCTTCGACGCCGAGGTGCAGGCGGGGATCAGCGGCCCCGGCGTGATCGAACGGGCGCTGCCGCGGACGCTTTGGCTGGGCGCGCGGCTGCGGCTGCGGTGACCTGATCGTCATCCCGACGAAAGTCGGGATCTCGTGCGGCTCCATTCCCGCCATCGCCTGAGATCCCGGCTTTCGCCGGGATGACGGATGTGAGGCGGGATCACCGTTTTGGGGCCGGGATGGCGGTTATTTGATCCGCTGGCTGACGATCCGGTCGAACAGCGCGAGATATTCCGCGATCGGATCGCCGCCCGCCACGACCGGTTCCGGCCGCTTCGCATCGGGGCCGAGCCAGTGGTTCAACGCTGCCACCAGTCCGTCCGCATCCTCCCGGTCGATCACCGTTCCAAGCGCCGGCGCATGGACGATCTCGCGCACTGCCACGCTCGATTCGGTCGAGACCACCGGCGTCCCCACCGACAGCGCCTCACGCAGCACGCCGGGCACGCCTTCATAGTCCGAGGTCAGCACCGCCACCGCGGCCCCTCTGATCGCGGGCAGGGGATCGCCGGCATGGCCGGGCATCGTCACCCGGTCGCCAAGGCCCAGAGCCGCCACCTGCGCCTCGAGTTCGGCGCGCGCGCCACCTTCGCCGAGCAGCAGCAACTTCACCTGCGTGTCCGCCAGCCGGGGCAGGGCGGCGAGCAGCCGATCCCAGCGCTTCTGCGGCTCCAGCCGGCCGACGCCGATCAGATAGCGTCCCTCGGGGATCGCCACTGGGGCCACGCCTGCGATCGCCGCGGCGGGGGGATTGGCGATCACGCTCACCCGGTCCGCCGGCATGCCCATCTCCACGATCGCTTCGGCTGCCATTGCCGGGGTCATCGCCACGACATGGTCGAGGAAGCGCGGGTGGAGCCGCAGCCAGCGGCGATAGCGCCACGCCGCGCCCGGCGAGAGCTCGGGTCGGACCAGCGCGTTGGAGACCTTGGCGACGATCGGCGGACTGCGCCATCCCAGCCGCAGCCGGGTCGCCGCGGCGATGCCGCTATAGTGGTTGCCCGCGCAGAAGATCAGGTCCGGCCGCACCGCGCGGACATGGGTCGCCAGCGAAAGCAGCGCCGAATAGCGCGCGTCGCCCAGCTCGATCAGGTCGATCCCCTCGGGTATTTCCGCCGCCAGCGGCCCCTCGCGGCTGCCCAGCACCAGCGTCACCCGGCGACCCGAATCGAGCCAGCCGTGTGCCATGCGCAGCATTGCCCTTTCCACGCCGCCGCCCTGCAATCGCTGGGCATAAGTGAGGATGTGCTGGGCGGATTCGTTTTGTGTGCGGTGCAACATAGACCTTGCGAATTGCCATTCTTACGCCCAAATCGCCCCCGCAATAAACCGCATTCTGCTGCCACCAGCCATTTTCGCGTCGTGTGAACTGGGGGCTGAAAAGCCGCATGGCGCGGGTAAAGTGCTGAATTTGCCCGTTTTTGGGCTGCGGAATACGAATCAGTGAACGAACCCAGTCTGGAGGCTTCGGTGAACACGAGCGTTGTCGAGGCCGTCCCTCTCCCGGGCGCGCCCGACCTTGCGGGCCTGGAGCCCGTCGAAAAGATCAAGCGTCGCTGGCCGGCGTTCGTCGGTGGCGCGCTGACGCTGCTGATGATCGTGGCGCTCGGCCGCGAGCTGTTCGGCTCGGGCCTGGCCGGCCTGTATCGCAACCTGCCGACCAACCCGCTCTTCTACCTGGTCTTCGCGCTCTATTATGTGGGCCCGCCGACCTTCGACTACATCATCTTCAAGCGGCTGTGGCAGATCCCGCTCGCCGGGCTCGCCGCGCTCCACAAGAAGCGCATCTCGAACGAAGTGCTGTTCGGCTATTCGGGCGAGGCCTATTTCTACGCCTGGGCCCGCCAGCGCACCCAGATGGTCGCGGCCCCCTTCGGCGCGGTGAAGGACGTGATGATCCTGTCGGCGATCGCCGGCAACGCGATCACCCTGATCATGATGATCCTCGGCCTGCCGCTCTATCTCGGCCTGGTGCCGCCGACCTGGAAGGCCGCGGTGCTCGGCTCGGTCGTCGTGCTGGTGCTGATGTCGGTGCCGTTCCTGCTCTTCTCCAAGCGCGTCTTCTCGCTGCCCCGGCGTGAGCTGTGGTGGGTGTTCCTGGTGCATTGCGCCCGTATCGTCACCGGCTCGCTGCTCGTCGCCATCGCGTGGCACCTGGCGATGCCGGGCGTGTCGATCGGCGTGTGGCTGATGATGGCCGCCGGCCGCCTGCTCGTCTGGCGCCTGCCGCTGGTGCCGAGCAAGGAAGCCGCGTTCGCCGCGATCACCGGCGTGGTGATCGGCCAGGGCTCGGCCATGTCCGAGCTGATGGCGCTGATCGCTGGCCTCACGCTTCTCAGCCACGTCGCGCTGATCGGAGGGTTCAGCATCCAGGCCCTGCTCCAGAGGAACAAGCAGCAATGATCCGTGTCCTGACCGCCAGCACCGCCGCCGCGCTTGCCTTTGCCGCGACCCCGGCGCTGGCGCAGCAGGATCCGGTGGACGGCACCTGCGCGATTCCCGGCGGCGCGCGCCTCTATGTGAACGTCACCGGCCTCAAGGACCGGACCGGTCGCCTCAAGGTCGAGCTCTATCCGCCGAACGAGGAAGACTTCCTGCGCGACGACACCTCGCTCAAGCGCGAGGGCAAGCCGTTCCGCCGCGTCTGGGCATCGGTGCCGCAGTCGGGCCCGGTGCGCATCTGCATCCGCGCGCCCAGCGCCGGCACCTGGGCGGTGCTGTTCACGCACGATCGCGACGGCAAGAACAAGTTCAACTTCTGGGAAGACGGCGCCGGCTTCGCCAGCAACCAGAAGCTCGGCCGCAGCCGTCCCAAGGTGCGCCAGGCGCTGGTCAATGTCGGCGCCGGCGGTGGACAGATCACGATCAAGGCCCAATATCTGAGGGGCCTGGGCGGCTTCGGCCCGCTCGAAGACTAAGGGAAGGTGCGATCGATGCGCATCGTCGACGTCAACGAGTTCTATTCGCCCACCGGCGGGGGCGTCCGCACCTATCTCGATCGCAAGATGGGGATCATGGCCGATATGGGCCATGAGCTGACCGTCATCGCCCCGGCGCTCGAATCGAGCGTCGAGGAGCGTCCGGGCGGCGGCCGGGTGATCTGGGTCAAGGCGCCGCCGCTGATCCTCGATCGCAACTACGGCATCTTCGTCAAGGACGAGCCGGTGTGGAACCTGCTCGACGAGCTCCAGCCCGACATCGTCGAGACCAGCTCGCCCTGGCTGCCGGGCTGGACCGTGGCGCGCTGGAAGGGCGATGCGGTGAAGGTGTTCTTCGCGCATGGCGACAATATCGGCGCCTATCCGCAGCGCTGGCTCGACAGCGTGGCGACCCCGATCCAGGTCGAGCAGGCCTTTGCCTGGTACACCCGCTACATGAACAACTTCCTCCAGCATTACGACGCGTTCGTCACCAACGGCCCGGCGCTCGCCAAGCGCTTCCGCCGCCGCGGGATGCATGTCGATGCGTCGATGCCGCTGGGGATCGAGCGGCAATGGTTCTCGCCCGATCTGCGCGACGAGAAGCTGCGTGTGGCGCTGTTGGCCCAGCTCGGCCTGCCGCCCGAGGGGCATCTGCTGCTCGGCCTCGGCCGGCACCACAAGGAAAAGCGCTGGCCGCTGGTGATCGACGCGGTCGAGGCGGCGGCGAACGACCTGCCCGTCGGCCTGATGCTGATCGGCGACGGCCCGCAGCGCCGCCAGCTCGAGGAGCGGATCGCCGGCAGCCCGCACATCAAGATCTTCAGACCCGTCTATGACCGGGTCCGCTTCTCGCGGATCATGGCGAGCTGCGATGCGCTGATCCACGGATCGGATGCCGAGCCGTTCGGCCTGGTCGCCTCGGAGGCGCTCGCCTCGGGCCTGCCGCTGGTCGGGCCGGACGAGGGCGGCTTCGCCGAGATCGCCGATCCGCTGTTCGCCGAGACCTATCGCGCGCGCGACGCCTATTCGGCCGCCGATGCGATTCGCCGGATGTTCGGCCGCGAACAGACGATCCTGCGCAGCGCCGCGCGCATCGCCGCCGGCAAGGTGCGCAGCGACGCCGATCACGCCGCCGAGCTCATGACCTATTACGAAGGCTTGCTCGCGGCGAAGCGCGGCGGCGCCTTGCGGGCCGCCGGCAACTCGTAGACCGAGATGTAGAGGTCGCCGAGCGGCCAGCGGCCGCGCAGGCGATAGCCCATCTCCGCCATCCGCTGCACCGCCAGCCGATGCGATTCCATGCGCTCGCCATAATAGGTCGGGCGCATCACCACGATCTCGGGCCGCTGGGTGAAGATGCGGTTGATCTCCTCCAGCTGGTCGACGCCCAGCGCGCCATTCTCGCGCTCGCGCGACAGGTGGCTCGGGAAGATCCACGGCGTCACCGTGCAGCGCCCGGTATAGCTGTAGAGGATGGCGTTGCCGGAATAGATGTACATGCAGCCGCTGCCATGGCCGATGCCGTCGGCCAGTGCGTCGAGCTGCTCGGCATTGCCGCGGTGCCATTTGGCGCTCCACGCGGTGTACTCGCCGCCAAGGCCGGCCGCGAGCAGCATCACCGAGGTCAGCCATTTCCGGCCGAATGCGGTGCCGCCCAGATAGCCGGCGCAGCACAGGCTGGCGGGCACCAGCACGGGCAGGGCATAATGGTTGAACCAGCTGCCGAACACGAGCAGGCCGATGACCGCGGCGATCAGCCAGCCGAAGAACAGCGCGCGCACCGGATGCTCGCTCGGGTCCTTCACCGGCACGTGGCGCGACAGGCCCGACACGATCAGCAGCAGCCCCAGGATCAGCGCGATCTTGAGGAAGGCGCGCAGCAGCACCATCGGCGGATCGCTCAGCCGATCGACGATCGAGCCGAAATTGGCGTAGAACCAGGGCTCGCCATGTCCCAGCATGATGAACACGGCCCAGACGGCCAGCGTCGGCAGCCACACGGCGGAGGCCCATAGGCCGCCGCGGCGCAGGACATGGGTGACGCTGGTGCCCAGCTTCACTTCGCGCCACATCAGCCACAGGCCGAGGAACATCGCCTCGAACACCACCGAATATTTGATCTGCATCGCCACGCCGACGATCAGCATGGCCAGCGTGCCGCGATGGATGCGGCGGCGGTCGCCGCTCTCGTCGCTCGGCTTCGGCACGACGAGCAGGAACGCCCATGCCATCAGCAGATTGTAGAACACCGGCGCCTGGCCGCCCTGGCCATCGGCGAAGTTGATCATGAACAGATAGAGCAAGGCGACGGTCAGCGCGCCGCGCCCCCATCCGGCCTTTTCGGCCAGCCGGGCGATCAGCAGCGCGGTGCCCACCACGGCCGCCAATGCCATGGCCTGGTAGATCCAGATTCCCGCCGGCACGCCGAATGCGGCGGGCAGCAGATAGATCAGGAACAGGCCGACGGGCTTGCGGTCCCACACATCGACGAACGGCACCGCGCCGTGCAGCATCTGCTGCGCCGTGACGAAGTAGAACTCCTCGTCGACATGGACGACGGGGTTGCCAAAGGTCAGCGCGCGCACCGCCACGGCGGCGAGCAGCAGGATCGACCAGCGCGGAAGCGCGGCGATCGCTGCGGTGAGGTCGGTCAGGCGAGTCGTCCGGCTCCCCAGCACTTCGGACTTGCTTGCCATCAGGAGCGCTTGGCCCCGGGCGGGAGGTGATGCGGCATCTGCTTTGAAAGGGCCTTGTTGCGTGCGACTGCAGGCGTGCTTAGCGTCCGCGGCGCGCGCTGTCACGAACTCGACATGCACGAGCGGCAAGGCATGCGGCGAAATAGCTTGGGAATGCCTCGAAATGACACTGCGCATCGATCGCCGCTCGCTCATCCTCACCGGCACGCTCGGCCTCGGCGCGCTGGCCATTCCGGGCTTCTCCTTCGCCCAGGCGCTGGCCAGCGGCTTCACCCACTCGGTCGCCAGCGGCGAGCCGGGCCCGGACACGATGCTGCTGTGGACGCGCTACGTCCCCGCCGATCGCGGTGCGGTGAAGGTGAAGGCCGAAGTCTCGAAGACCGAGGATTTCGCGAGGATCGTCTCGGGCGGTGAGCAGATCACCGGACCGTGGCGCGATCACACCGCGAAGATCACGGTCGAGGGGCTGGAGCCCGGCACCAGCTATTTCTACCGGTTCGTGGCACCCGACGGCAGCTTCTCGCCGGTCGGCCGCACCAAGACGCTGCCCGTCGGCAATGTCGGCAAGTACGCCATCGCGATCTTCTCCTGCTCGAACATGCCCTATGGCTATTTCAACGCCTATGGCCATGCCGCGGCGCGGGGCGACATCGACCTGTGGCTGCACCTTGGCGACTATCTCTACGAATATGCCGCCGGCGGCTATGCGCCCGAAAGCGGTCCGGTCGGCGGGCGCGTGCCCGAGCCGGCGGGCGAGATCATCCACCTTGCCGATTATCGCCTGCGCTATGCCAGCTATCGCAGCGATCCGGACCTGCAGGAGCTGCACCGGGTCAAGCCGATGCTCGCGCAGATGGACGATCACGAAAGCGCCAACAACAGCCGCGAGATGAGCGCGCAGAACCACCAGGGGAGCGAAGGCGACTGGAACGATCGGCGCGCCGCCGCGCTCCAGGCCTACAAGGAATGGATGCCGGTCTCGGAGACGCCCTGGGGCAGCTATGACGTCGGCACCCTCGCCACGCTGTTCCGCACCGAGAGCCGGCTCCTCTATCGCAGCGACGAGCCCGAGCTCGCCCCGCTCTTCGCCTCGGCCGATGCGCAGAAGGCGCTGATCGCCTTCCGCGACGGCGCGCTGCAGGATCCGGCGCGCACCATGCTCGGCACCGAGCAGGAGGCCTGGCTCGGCCACGCGCTCAAGAAGTCGACTCGTTCGGGCCAGAAGTGGCAGCTGGTCAATTTCGGCACGATCATGGGCAAGCAGAACATTCCGGCCCAGGCGATGGACTGGCTCAAGCCCGATGCCTCGGCGCGCACCAAGGCCTATGTCCAGGCGGGCGTGATGGCGAGCAAGCTCGGCATTCCTTCGGACCTCGACAATTGGGGCGGCTTCCCGGCGGCGCGCGCCCGTTTCCTCAAGTCCGCCCAGGCGGCCGGCGCCAACCTCCTCGTGCTGTGCGGCGACAGCCACAATGCCTGGGCGTTCGACCTGGGCCAGGACGGCAAGCCCGCCGGCGTCGAGTTCGCCGGCCACAGCGTCTCCTCGCCGGGCTATGAGCAGGCGACGGGGGCCGATCCGAAGGTGGTGGCGGCCGCGCTCGTCGCCGCCAGCCCCGAGCTGAAATGGTGCGACACCAGCCGTCGCGGCTACATGGCGCTGACGCTGACGCCGGAAAAGGCGAGCAACGACTGGGTGATGATGGACACGATCACCCAGCGCACGCTCAAGGCCAGTGTCGGCCACACCGCCGTGGTGACGCGCGGCCGGAACGTGATGGGGTAATTCAAATTCCTCCCCCGGCTCGCTGGGGGAGGGATTCCAGGCTCAGCCCCGCTCCAGTCCCAGCAGATATTCCTTCGCCGCCAGCCCTCCGGCGAACCCGGTGAGCTTGCCGGTCGATCCGATCACCCGGTGGCACGGCGCGACGATCGAGATCGGGTTGCGCCCATTGGCGGCGCCCACCGCGCGCGAAGCCGTGGGGCGCCCCAGCTTCATCGCGATCTCGCCATAGGAGCGCGTCTCGCCGAACGGGATCGCGAGCAGCTCGGCCCAGACCGACTTCTGGAAATCGGTGCCGCGGAAATCGAGCGGCAGGTCGAAGCGGGTACGCGTCCCGGCGAAATATTCGCGCAGTTGGTCCTCGGTGGCTTCGAGCACCGGGTGCCCGGCATCCTCCTCGACGGCGCCGAGCTTCACCCGGTCGGACGAATCATTTTCCCACAGGATCGCGACCAGTCCCTGGTCGCTGGCGACGAGGGTCAGGTCGCCGACGGGCGAGGCGATGGTCTTGGTCGACAGGGTCATGGTTGGTCTCCTTGACTCTGATATGGGCCTGTCGGCTGCCAGCTGCTTCCTGCGCCTTGCGATCAAAGCCAATCTAATTCCTCCCCCAGCTCGTCTGGGGGAGGGGGACCGCTCGCGAAGCGAGTGGTGGAGGGGCGGCGGTGGAACACCGCCGGCTTCGCCGTCGGCCCCTCCACCAGCCTTCGGCTGGTCCCCCTCCCCGAGCAAGCTCGGGGAGGAATTCAAGGTCAGTCGAGCGACTTCGACGCCTGCTCGAACATGTCCTTGCTCAGCCCCGGCGTCGCGACGATCCGCTCGAGCTCGGCGCGCATCTTGGCGGCGCGGCCGGCGTCGAACCGCTTCCAGCGGCCGAGCGGCGGCACGAGCTTGGCGGCGGTCTGCGGGTTCAGGCGGTCGAGCGCGATCAGCTGGTCGGCGACGAAGCGATAGCCGCGGCCGGAGATGTCGTGGAACGCGCGCTGGTTGACGCTGAACGCCCCGATCAGCGCCCGGGCGCGGTTCGGGTTGGCCAGGGTGAAGTCCGGGTGGTTGGCGAGCGCTTCCACCGCCTGGGCGGTATCCTCGCGCGCCGACAGCGCCTGGGTCTGGAACCATTTGTCGAGCACCAGCGCATTGCCCTGATAGCGCTGGTAGAAGGCCGAGAGCGCCGCCTCGCGCCTGTCCGAGGTGCCGTTGACCAGGGTGCTCAGCGCGCCCTGGCGATCGGTCATGTTGTCCGCGGCCTCGAACTGGCCGAAGGCGAGCGCCGCCGCATCGTCCGCACCGCTGGCCGCGATATAGCCGAGTGCGACGTTCTTCAGGCGCCGCGCGCCCTTGGCCGCGGGCGAATATTCGAATCGGTTGGCCTGCGCCCCATCATATGCCGCGCGCCATTCGCCCGCGAGCGCCTTGCCCAGCTCCGCGCGCAGGGCCTCGCGCGCCGCGAAGATCGCGTCGGGATCGACCACACCCATCTGGTCGCCGATGAAGCTGTCCGAGGGCAGCAGCACCGCCTCGCCGACGAACGCCTTGTCGAGCGCGCTGTCCGCCAGCGTGTTGCGCACCGCCTCGATCACCGCGTCGTGCTGGCCCTTGCCGCTGGTCACCGCGGCGACGAGCGTGTCGAGCATCAGCTGCTGCATCGCTTCGTAGCGGGCGAACGGATCGTCGTCATGCGCCGAGAGGAAGGCGAGGTCCTTCGCCGTGCGGTTGGTCTCGACGATCACCGGCGCAGAGAAGCCGCGATTGATCGACAGCACCGGCGTTTCGGACAGGTTCTCGAACACCATCTCCTGGGCGGCGTCCTTCAGGAGGATCAGCTGTTCGTCGCACATCGGCCGCCCGGTGATCCCGCCGAACAGCTTGACCTTGAGCGGCAGCACCATCGGCTCCTTGACCGGCTGGCCCGGCGTCGCCGGCACGGTCTGGGCGAGCTTCAGGCGCGCACGCCCGCCTTCCTGGGTCAGGTTGGCCGAAACGCGGGGCGTGCCCGCCTGGCTGTACCAGCGGCGGAACTGGGTGAGATCGACGCCGCCGGCCTCTTCCATGCAGCGCACGAAATCCTCGCAGGTCGCCGCCGTGCCGTCGAACTTGTCGAAATACAGGTCGGTCGCCGCGCGGAACTTCTGCGGGCCGAGGATGGTCGACATCATCCGGATCACTTCGGCGCCCTTGTTGTAGATAGTCGCCGTGTAGAAGTTCGAGATCTCGATATATTCGTCCGGGCGCACCGGATGCGCGAGCGGACCGCTGTCCTCCGGGAATTGCGACGCACGCAGCCCGCGCACATCCTCGATCCGCTTTACCGCCTTGCTGCCCTGGTCGCCCGAGAAGCTCTGGTCGCGGAAGACGGTGAAGCCTTCCTTCAGCGAGAGCTGGAACCAGTCGCGGCAGGTGACGCGGTTGCCCGACCAGTTGTGGAAATATTCGTGCGCCACCACCGCGGCGATCGCGTCATAATCGTAATCGGTCGCGGTATCGGGATCGGCGAGGATGTAGCGGCTGTTGAAGACGTTCAGCCCCTTGTTCTCCATCGCGCCGAAATTGAAGTCGTCCACCGCGACGATGTTGAACACGTCGAGGTCATATTCGCGGCCATAGACGCTCTCGTCCCAGGCCATCGACAGCTTGAGCGCATGCAGCGCGTGGTCGGTCTTGGGCAGGTCGCCTTCGCGCACCCAGATGCCCAGATCGACCTTGCGGCCGTTCATCGTGGTGAAATGCCCCTTGTTGGCGACGAGATCGCCGGCGACCAGCGCGAACAGATAGCTCGGCTTGGGGAAGGGATCGTGCCACTCGGCCCAGTGGCGGCCATCTCCGGCGTCGCCCTGCACGATCGGATCGCCATTGGCGAGCAGCACGGGGAAGCGCGCCTTGTCGCCGGTCATCCGCACCTTGTACTTCGAGAGCACATCGGGCCGGTCCGGGAAGAAGGTGATGCGGCGGAAGCCCTCGGCCTCGCACTGGGTGCAGAGCATCCCCGACGAGGCATATAGCCCCTGCAGCTGGGTGTTGCGTTCGGGCGCGATCGTCACGACCGTCTCGATCTCATGTGCGGTGCCGCTCAGCGGGATCACCAGGTCGGGACCGTCCATCGTCCAGCCCTGCGCCTCGGCGCCGTCGACCAGCACGGCCTCCGCCGCCAGCCCGTCGCCGTTCAGCACCAGCGCCCGGTCGTGCGCGCCGTTGCGCTCGACCTTGAGCACCGCGCGCACCCTGGTCGCGGTCGGATCGAGGTCGAAGTCGAGGGCGATCTCGGGAACAAGCCAGTCGGGCGCGCGATAGTCCTCGCGGCGAATAACTTGCGGGGTTTGCGATGCGATGCGTGCGTCTGCCATGATCCCTCGGATATAGGGGCAAGTATCTCGCCCGCCACCACGAAAATCTGCCCGCTTGCGCCTGCGTCAAGCCGTGCTACCGAAGCGATATACCGAGTTACGCCCGAGAGGTTCCCCACATGATCCGCACCACCACGCCGCTCGCCCTCGCGCTGATGCTGGCCATGCCCGCTTATGCCCAGACCGCGGTGCCCACCGCCGCCCCGGCGACGCCCAGCGCCGCCGAGCGCAACGCGATCATCAATGCCGAGCTGCCGGCCGACCAGGCCGCGCTCAAGAGCCATGTGATGTTCCTCGCCTCGGACGCGCTCAAGGGCCGCGAGGCGGGCAGCGACGAGTTCAACATCGCCGCGCAATATGTCGCCTCGCAATTCTACGCCGCCGGCCTCAAGCCCGCCGGCGACAATGGCGGCTATCTGCAGAGCGTGCCGCTGATCAGCGCCAAGCTGGACGGCCCGGGCACCCTGTCGCTCACCCGCAAGGGCGGTGCGCCCGTCGCGCTCGAATTCGGCAAGGATTTCGTCTCCTCCGCCAACCCGGAGACGCCCAACTACACCGTCACCGCGCCGGTGGTGTTCGTCGGCTATGGCATCACCGGCCAGGGGCGTGACGACTATAAGGGCGTCAATGTGAAGGGTAAGATCGTCGCCTATTTCAGCGGCGCGCCCGAGAACTTCCCCGGCGAGGTCGCCGCGCATTTCTCCAATCCGGCATCCAAGTCGGAGATCGCGGCGAAGCATGGCGCGGTCGCCACGATCACGCTCGAATCGCCGCGCACCGCCAAGCAGCGTCCTTTCAGCTTCTACGCCAATGCCGTGGCGCGCCCGCGCTTCACCTGGGGCAATCCCAATGGCACCGGCCATATCGCCGCCCCCGGCACGCCCTCGGCCGGCACGATCAGCCTGGTCGGCGCGGAGAAGCTGTTCGCCGGCGCGAAGCAGAAATGGGCCGACATCGCCAAGGCGGCCGAGGCCGACAATGCGGTGTTCAAGGCCGAGGCGCTGCCGGTGACCGTCACCGTTTCCGCCAAGACCGCGCTCACGCCGGTGCAGAGCTACAATGTCGCCGGCATGATCCCCGGCAGCGACCCGACGCTCTCGAAGGAAATCGTCGTCCTCTCCGCCCATCTCGATCACATCGGCGTCGGCCGTCCGGACAAGACCGGTGACACGATCAACAATGGCGCGCTCGACGACGCGGTCGGCATCGCCTCGCTGATCGAGGAGGCCAAGCGCTTCAAGACGGCGGGGACCAAGCCGCGCCGCTCGGTGCTGTTCCTCGCGGTCACCGCCGAGGAGAAGGGGCTGATCGGCTCGGACTATTTCGCCAACAACCCGACCGTGCCGCTGTCGAGCATCGTCGCCGACGTCAATCTCGACATGCCGATCATCACCTACAAGTTCCAGGACGTGGTGGTGTACGGCGCCACCCACTCGACGCTCGGCCCGATCGTCGAGCGCGCCGGCAAGGCGATCGGCGTGCCGCTGTCGGACGACCCGCTGCCGGGCGAGAACATCTTCGTCCGCTCGGATCACTACAACTTCGTCCGCAAGGGCGTGCCCTCGGTCTTCCTGTGGCCGGGTGCCGGCGGCCCGGGCCGCGCGGCGATCGACGACTTCATGAAGAACCATTATCACCAGCCCTCGGACGAAGTCGGCCAGCTGCCGGCGATCGACTGGGAATCGGGCGTGCGCTTCGTCGACGTGAACTACCGGATCGCGCGCGAGATCGCCGATGGCGACCAGCGGCCGGTGTGGAACAAGGGCGATTTCTTCGGCCTCGCCTATGACGGCCCGGGCGCCAAGTAAGATGAAGCGGCACCTGCTTCTCGCCGCGAGCGCACTGCTCGCGGCCACCCCCGCCTTCGCCCAGGACCTGGGCAAGGACGCGGCGGCGCTCAAGGCGCACGTCCAGTTCCTCGCCTCCGATGCGATGAAGGGCCGTGACACCGGCAGTCCCGAGCTGACCATCGCCGAACAATATGCCGCGGCCCAGATGCTTGCCGCCGGGCTCAGGCCCGCGGGCGCGAACGGCACCTGGCTCCAGCCGGTGCCGCTGATCGCCTACAAGTCCGCCGATCATGGCAGCCTCGTGCTCACGCGCGGCGGGGTCGCGACTCCGCTCGAATGGGGCAAGGACTATGTCGCCCGTGCGGTGCCGTCGAACCCCAAGGTCGCGGTGTCGGGCCCGGTGGTCTTCGCCGGCTATGGCAGCGAGGGCGAGTATAAGGGCCTCAACGTCAAGGGCGCGATCGTCGCGGTGCTGCGCGATTCGCCGCACGACCAGCCCAGCGACGTGCGCGCGCACCTCGCCCAGCCCGATGCCCAGGCGCGTACCGCCGCGGCGCATGGCGCGGCCGGGGTGATCCTGGTCGAGGGCAATGCCCGGCACGCGATCTTCCCCTTCGCCGCCAGCGTGCCCTTTGCCCAGACCGAGGGCATGACCTGGCAGGGCGCCGATGCGGGCGTCGCCGCGCCGGCCTTCGCCTATGTCGGCTTCGACGGGGCGGCGAAGCTGTTCGCCGGCTCGAAGATCCAGTGGGACGCGGTGCTCGCTGCCGACAAGGCCAGCAGGAAGCTGCCGACCGGGGCGCTGGGCGTCACGGTTTCCGGTACCGCCAACACCGCGATCCGCACGCTCACCGCCAACAATGTCGCTGGCGTCCTGCCGGGCACCGACAAGGCGGGCGAATATGTCGTGATCTCCGCCCATCTTGATCATGTCGGCGTCGGCCGGCCCGATGCGAAGGGTGACACCATCTACAATGGCGCGATGGACAATGCCGTCGGCACCGCTTCGATGCTCGAGGTGGCGAAGCGTTTCCAGGCCTCGGGCAAGGCGCCGCGCCGCTCGATCCTGTTCGTCGCGGTGACGGCGGAGGAGAAGGGCCTGGTCGGCTCCGAATATTTCGCCGCCAACCCGACCGTGCCCAAGGGATCGATCGTCGCCGACGTCAATCTCGACATGCCGATCCTCACCTACAACTTCATCGACCTGGTCGCCTTCGGCGCCGATCGCAGCACGCTCGGCAAGCTGGTCGAGCAGGCGGCGGCCGCCGAAGGGGTGAAGCTCGTCCCCGATCCCACGCCCGAGGAAGCGTCGTTCGTCCGCTCGGATCACTACAGCTTCGTCAAGGCGGGCATTCCTGCCGTCTCGCTCGACATCGGGCCGGGCGGAGAGGGGGCCGCGGCGTCGAAGGAATTCCTCGACAAGCATTACCACCAGCCCTCGGACGAGATCGGCCTGATCGACTGGAAGCAGGGGTTGCGCTTCGTCGGCCTCAACTATGCCATCGCCCGCGCCGTCGCCGATGCGGATGACAAGCCGGTGTGGAACAAGGGCGATTTCTTCGGCACGCTCTACAAGGGGCCAATGGCACAGTGACCTTCCTGGACCGCTTCCTCCTCGCCGCGACGGCGCTGCTCGCCGCGCCGCTCGCCCAGGCCCAGACGGCCGCGCCGGCTGCGCAGCTCCCGCCCGAGCAGGCGGCGCTGAAGAGCCATGTCCAGTTCCTCGCCTCCGATGCGATGCGCGGGCGCGAGGCGGGGACGCGCGACTATGACGTGGCGGCCGAATATGTCGCGGCGCAGATGCTCGCGATCGGGCTGCAGCCGGGCGTGGCGGGAAGCTGGTTCCAGCCGTTCAAGCTGGTCGCCTACAAGCCGGCCGAGAAGGCCAAGTGGAGCCTGGTGCGCGGCGGCAGCGAGATCCCGCTCCAGTTCGGCATCGATTTCGTCAACACGCCCGCGCCCGCATCGCCCGATTTCAAGGCCGAGGCCGGGATCGTCTTCGCCGGCTATGGCCTGGTCTATCCCGAGGGCAAGCGCGACGACTACAAGGGGCTCGACGTGCGCGGCAAGATCGTCGCGGTCCTGCCCGGCGTGCCCAAGGGCCTGCCCGATGCGGTCGAGGCGCATTTCAGCGACGACGAGCAGAAGGCGGCGATCGCGCAGAAGAAGGGTGCGGTCGCGGTGATCGTGCTGGAATCACTCGCCCAGCGCGAGCAATTCCCGTTCGAGGCGATCGTCCCCTATTACGACTATGAGCGCACCACCTGGGCCCGCCCCGACGGCACCGCCTTCGCCACTGCGGCCGGTGCCCCGCCGGTCGGCTATGTCGGCCCGGTCGGCGCCGAGAAGCTGTTCCAGGGCGCGAAGATCAAGTGGCAGGACGTGCTCGCCGCCCAGCGCAAGGCGACGAAGATCCCCACCGGCGCGCTGCCGGGCATCCTCAAGGTGGCGAGCAAGACGCGGCTGGTCACCCAGTCGACCCGCAACGTGGTCGGGATGATTCCGGGCAGCGATCCCACGCTCGCGGCCGACTATGTCGTCCTCTCCGCGCATCTCGACCATGTCGGCGTCGGCGATCCGGTGAATGGCGACCGCATCTACAACGGCGCGATGGACAATGCGATCGGCGTCTCGACGATGCTCGAGGTCGCCCGCAAGTTCATCGCCTCGGGGGAGAAGCCGAAGCGCTCGATGCTGTTCATCGCGCTGGCCGCGGAAGAGAAGGGGCTGCTCGGCTCCGACTATTTCGCGCATTATCCGCCGGTGCCGAAGGACAGGCTGGTCGCGGACGTCAACATGGACATGCCGATCCTCACCTATCCGCTGGTCGATGTGGTCGCACTGGGCGGTGAGCGCTCGAGCCTCGGCCCGGTGATCGAGGCGGCGGCGGCGACCGAGGGGCTGAAGGTCGTGCCCGATCCCAGCCCGGAGGAAATGTTCTTCGTCCGCTCGGATCACTACAGCTTCGTCAAGTCGGGCGTGCCGGCAGTGTCGCTCGATACCGGCCCCGGCGGCCAGGGTGCCGAGGCGCAGAAGAAGTTCCTCGCCGAGAATTACCACAAGCCCTCGGACCAGATCGACCTGCCGTTCGACTGGAACTCGGCGGCGAAATACATGCGGCTGAACTATGCCATCGCCCGCACCCTCACCGACGCCCCAGAGCGCCCGCGCTGGAACAAGGGCGACTTCTTCGGCGTGCAGTTCGGGGGCTATGGGGCGGAATGACCACTCAATTCCTCCCCCAGCTTGCTGGGGGAGGGGGACCGCCGGCGAAGCCGGTGGTGGAGGGGCGGCCGCAACGCGGCGGTACCCGCCGCGCCCCTCCACCATCGCTGCGCGATGGTCCCCCTCCCCGAGACAAGCTCGGGGAGGATTTTAGAGAGTGCGCCTCCTCATCTTCGGCCCCGGCTACACCGCCACCCGCCTGATCGCCCGCCTTGCCGGCCAGGCGGAAATCACCACCGTCACCCGCGAAACCTTCGCCGGTCGCACGGCCGACATCGCCGCTGCCACGCATATTCTCTCCACCGTCCCGCCCGGTGACGACGACCCCGTCCTCGCTGCGTACGGCAGGGACATCGCAGCCTCGGGCGCCTGGATCGGCTATCTCTCCTCGACCGGCGTCTATGGCGATGTCGCCGGCGGCTGGGTCGATGAGTCCGCGCCGATCGGCAGCGGTCGCCGCACCGCCCGCGCGCAAGCGGATGCCGCCTGGCTCGCCTTGCCGAACGCCCGGGTCTTCCGCCTGCCCGGCATCTACGGCCCTGGTCGCTCCCCGCTCGACCGCATCCGCACCGGCGCGGCCGCGCGCATCGACGCGCCGGGGCAGGTGTTCAGCCGCGTGCATGTCGACGATATCGCCAGCGGCGTGATCGCGGGGTTCGACGGTCCGCCCGGCGCCTATAACCTCGCCGACGACCTGCCGGCCCCGCAGAGCGACGTCATCGCCTATGGCTGTGCGCTGCTGGGCCTCCCGGTGCCCCCGCTGGTCCCGCTCGAGCGGGCGAACCTCAGCCCCCAGGCCCGCGCTTTCTATGCCGAGAACCGCCGCGTCGCCAACGGCAAGGCGAAGCGCGTGCTGGGCTGGGCGCCGCGCTATCCGGACTACCGGTTCGGCCTGCGTGCCCTCAGCGCCACGACGAGTCCCGCGACGACCAGCACCGCGCCGCCCGCCGCCAGCCACGACCAGCGATAGCCTTCGAACACCGTGGAGAAGACCATCGCGATCACCGGGATCAGCACGCTGGTGTACGCCGCCTTCGCCGGGCCGATCGTGCGGATCAGCTTGAAATAGATGCTGAAGGTCAGCGCCGATCCGAGCACGCCCAGATAGAGGATGCCCAGGCCATAGCTCGGCCGCGGATCGAACACCGGCGCGCCGACCGTGGCATAGGCGAAGGCCGCGTCGATCGCGGCGCCGCTCAGCATCGCCCAGCCGAGCGCGGTCGCCATCGGATAGGCCTTGGCGGTGCTGGTCGCCTGCATGACATTGGCGGTCGAGGCCGACATCACCCCCAGCAGCGCGATGCCGATGCCGAGCATCGCGGCGTGCGGCCCGACCGGGCTCAGCCGCGCCTCATGCACGAACAGCAGCGCCACGCCCGCCATCGCGATCGCCGAGCCGATCACCAGCTGCCGCCCCATCTTCTGGCCGAGGAAGATCCGCGCCAGCACCGCATTGGGCACCAGCAGCAGCGCATAGACCACCGCCACCACGCCCGAGGTGATGTGCTGTTCGGCGCGGTAGACGAAGTTGAAGTTGAACACGAACTGCGCGAGCCCGAGCAGCACCGCGAACCGCCAGCCGCGCGCATCGAGCCTCAGCCCGTCGCCGCGCAGCAGCGCCCAGGCGAGCATCGTCACCCCGGCGACGGTGAAGCGGTACGTCACCGACCAGCTCGGCGGCACCACCGACAGCTGGTCGCGAATCACGATCCAGGTCGATCCCCAGATCAGCGTGACGATAGCGAAGGGGATCAGGACCGAAAGGCGGGTGGACTGGGGGGCGTCGCTCATCAATTCCTCCCCGGAACGGGGAGGGGGACCATCGCGCAGCGATGGTGGAGGGGGCCCGCCCTCCTCAAAGGCCGAAGCTTGTGGAGAGTGGGACCCCTCCACCACGCGACTGCGTCGCGCGGTCCCCCTCCCCGTTCCGGGGAGGAATTTGAGAAAGCCATCTTCACAGCGCCGCGATCGCGTCGGCCAGCGGCCGGATCGCGTCCTCGCTCTGGTCCCAGCTGATCACCAGCCGCGCCTCGCCGACGCCCCAGTCGTAGAAGTCGAAGCCCATTGCCCGCAGCGATGCGGCTTCCTCGGCGCTGACCTTGAGGAACACCTCATTGGCCTGCACCGGATGCACCAGCCGGTCCCCCGCCGCCCGGGCGAGCAGCGCCGCCCCGGCATTGGCCGCGCGACCGTTCTTCAGCCACAGGTCATCCTCGAGCAGCGCCAGCACCTGCGCCGCCAGATAGCGCCCCTTGGAGAACAGCAGCCCGGCGCGCTTGCGGCGATAGAGCGTCGCGTCCGCCAGCTCGGTCCTGAAGAACACCAGCATCTCGGCGCTCATCCCGCCATTCTTGACGAAGCCGAAGCTCAGCGCATCCACGCCGGCGCGCCAGGTAACGTCGCCCGGATTGCAGCCGAGATGCGCGACGGCATTGGCGAAGCGCGCGCCGTCCATGTGCAGCCCGAGCTTGCGTTCCTTCGCCAGCGCGCCGATCGCTGCCACCTCGTCGGGCGTATAGGCCAGGCCATATTCGGTCGCGTTGGTGATCGAGATCGCGTGCGGCTGCACCTGGTGGACGTCCGGCCGGATCGGGTCGATCACCGCGCGTATCGCATCCGGCGTCAGCTTCGAGCCTTCGCCTTCGCCGACCAGCAGCTTGGCGCCGTGCGTGTAGAATTCGGGCGCGCCGCACTCGTCGACATTGATGTGCGCGTCACGGTGGCAGACCACCCCGCCATAAGGCGGGCAGAGCGCCGCGAGCGCGAGGCTGTTCGCCGCCGTGCCGGTCGGCACCCACAGCGCACGTACCTGCGTTCCGAACAGGTCCGAAAACGCCCCGTCGAGCGACTTCGACCATTTGTCCCCGTCATAGGCCGTGTCGAGCTGGTTCACCTTGCCGAGCGCGGCGAAGACCTCGGGGCAGACGGCGGCGGCGTTGTCGGAGAAGAAGCGCATGAGGAGGTCCATGCACATAGACTCCCCTCCCTGCAAGGGAGGGGCCGGGGGTGGGTCCTTGCCACTGATACGGCGAGGCCGCGCCAGAAGACCGCGGTATCGCCCAGCCTCCATCTATCCCTGACGAGGAGGGAATATCACTGTTCCGCGCGTTGCCCGTATCCGGCTTCAGTCGGTGCCATTGCCCCAGTCGTACAGGGACGTACTGCTCTCATCCCTGTCGGATTTGGCGCCGCCGCCTCGGAACAACTGAAAGAAGCCCCACAATATCAGGGCGCCGACCGGGATGATCCACCAAAGGCTACTCATAATTCTACCGCTCCTCGCCCCGCCGATCGTCCGGCCGGATGCGATCGCCCGGCGGCGGCCCGTCCGGCCCCTGGTCGCGGCGCGGGCGGCGGTCGATCGGCCGCGGATCGATCGGCGCTTCGCCCTGCTCGTCGGGATCGACGCCCGGCGGCACCACTTCCGTCTGGATGCCGCTGCCCTGGATGAACTCGCCCACGCCGTTCAGCACGTCGTCCAGCGTCACGTCATTGCCGTCGGGCTCCACCGTCGGCTCGGGTGGCGGAATGCGCAGGTCGAGCGCGCGGGTCATGAAGTCGCGCCACACCCGTGCCGGCAGTCCGCTGCCCGACAGGCCCGGGTTCGGTGAATTGTCGTCATTGCCCAGCCACACGCCGCAGACGATCCCGCCAGCATAGCCGATGAACAGCGCGTCGCGATTGTCCTGGGTGGTGCCGGTCTTGCCATAGGTCGGGATCGGCAGGTTCGCGCCGCGCCCGGTGCCTTCCTCCACCACCGTGCCGAGCAGGCTGCGCAGATCGTCGAGCTGGCGCCCGTTGAACCGGGTCGGCCCGCCCAGCCGCTTGGCCAGCCAGTCGCTGTCCGCCTCGTCCTCGCTCAGCCCCTGCGGCCGCACCGGATAGGTGCCGTTGGCGACCGAGGCATAGGCGGCGGTCAGCTCGAGCAGCGAGACGGTCGAGGTACCGAGCGCGATCGAGGCATCGTCGCCGATCGGGGTGGAAATGCCCAGGTCGCGTGCCGCCTGGGTCACCGCGCGCACGCCGAACTTCTGGGTCAGCCGCGCCGCGACCACGTTGGACGAGCGGGCGAAGGCGCGGCGCAGCGTGATCTGGCCGGCATAGTCGCCGTGCGAATTCTCGGGCTTCCAGTCGCCGATCTGGACGGGGGAGTCGTCGACGATGCTGTCCGGCTCCATCCCGCCGCGCAGCGCTGCAAGATAGACGAACAGCTTGAAGGTCGATCCCGGCTGGCGGCGCGCCTGGGTGGCGCGGTTGAACGGGCTCTCGCCGTAGTTCCTGCCGCCGACCATCGCGATTACCCGGCCGTCGGGACGCATCGCCACGATCGCGATCTGCGACTTCTTCAGTCCCGCGCCGCGCATCGCGCGCTCGGCCGCCTGCTGCGCGCTGAGCTCGAGCGTCGTCTGCACCGTCTGCTCGGTGCCGACGCCGCCCGCCCGGTCGCGCGCCTGGGGCAATACCCAGTCGGCGAAATAGGTGCCGTTGGGCAGATCGTCCTCGGACTTGGTGACGTTGAGCACCGCCGGGCGCACGCTCTGTCCGCGCGCCTTGGTGATCAGCCCCGCATCGACCATCGACGCGATCACCAGCTTCTGCCGCTCGCGCGCCCCTTTGAGGTTTCCGGTCGGCGCCAGCCGCGACGGCGCCTGCACCAGACCGGCGAGCAAGGTCGCCTGGCTCAAGGTCAGCTGCTCGGGCTCGACGCTGAAATAGTGCCGCGCGGCGGCGCGCAGCCCGTACACATTGTCGCCGAAATAGACGTTGGAGAGATAGCGCGAGAGAATCTCGTCCTTGCTCAGCCAGGCCTCCAGCCAGAAGGCGATCAGCACTTCCTGCGCCTTGCGCCCGAAGGTGCGCTGCGAGTTGAGGAACGCGTTCTTGGCGAGCTGCTGGGTGATCGTGCTGCCGCCCTGCGATCCGCCCTCGCTCGTCACATTATGGACGAAGGCGCGCAGGATGCCGCGCGGATCGACGCCCCAATGGCTGTAGAAACGGCGATCCTCGATGCCGACGAACGCGTCGCGGACATGCTCGGGCAGCTTGCTCGCATCGACCGGGGCGGCGATCACCGCGCCGCGCCGCGCGATCGGCTTGCCCTCGGCGGACAGGAGCGTGATCGAAGGCGGTGCCGGTGGCTGGAGCGACTTGGACAGCGGCGCGGTCAGCGCGAGCCAGGCGACCGCGATGAAGAACAGGATCAGGAAGCCCGCGACGATCCAGCTCGCCCAGCGCAGCCAGTTCCGCTTCCTGACCACCACCGGCAAATTGGTGGTGTAGCCGCCCGCCGGCAGCGGCTCGGCATGGCCGGGCTGGATCGGCGGCGGGGGAGGCGGGGGCGGCGGCGCGGCACGGCGCCAGCGTGCGCCCTGGTCCTCGGGCGCCGGCATCCCGCCCGAAAGCTCGAGCGGCGGCTCGGGCTTTTGTGGCGTCACGCGCTTGATCGCCTCGCCCAGCCCCGCGCCGATCCTGTCGATCGACGGTGGCCGCCAGGTGCGCGGCTCGGGCTTCGGCGCGGGCGCCGGGCCCGGCGACGGCTCGAACCCGTCGCCCGACCGGCGCAGCGGAAAGCGGACGTTCCTCGGATCGCTGCCGTCAGCCATCAATCTTCGATTCTGCCGCTCGCATGGCGCCCTTTTAACCCAGCATCTGTATTACTACAATAATACAGTTGATTACGGCACCGGCACAAAGGCAAGATGCTGATAATCATAGCTGAAGTCGGCCAGCGGCGAGAGCGCCTCCATCGTCACGCCGGTGATCTTGCCGTCCTTGACCTCGAAGCGGACGATCGCGTCCTCGCCGGCATCCTTGGCGAAGCGGGTGCGGAAGGTGTCGGGTCCCCAGGGTTCGAGCACGCTCTTGAACACCGGGGTCGGGGTGAAGTCGATCCACAGCTTGCCGCCCTTGGTCGTCACCACGACATCGCCGTACCAGGGGTCGCGGTAGCGCCCGGCATAGCCGGCCAGCGGCAGCGAGGGCCCGCCGGCCGGCGCCTTGTCGACGCCGCCCTCGACGCTGGCCAGCGCCTCGTCCTGGGCTGCCTTCTGCCGGCTGCGATAGCTCGCCACCCAGTCGAATGCCGGCGCGTCGATCAGCCGGTCGAGGATCGCGTTGCGGATCGCGGCCGAAACGCTTTCCTCGACATTGCTCAGCACCGACACGCCGATCCCACGCGACGGCAGCAGCCCGGTATAGGTCACCTGGCCGGAGAGGCCGCCGCTGTGCTGGATCATCCGCATGCCGCGATAGTCCTGGACGAACCAGCCCAGCGCATAGGCGGCGAGTACCGGCCGCGCCGGGTTCTCGGGCGTAGGGCCGTCGCTCGACGACGTGATCGTCTGGGGCTTCCACATCTCCTTGGCCTGGGCGGTCGACCAGAGCTGCCTGCCGTCGGGCAGCTTGCCCTGCGCCAGCTGCACCTGAATCCACCTGGCCATGTCGCTGATGCTGGCATTGATGCCGCCGGCGGCGTCGACCATCTTGCCTTCGTCGGGCTGGATCACTTCCTGCTTGCCGATCCCGCGCACCGGCGGCCCGAGGCGGGCATGGCGCCCGGCGACGTTGTCGGTCTTGAGCGACATGCGCGATCCGACTGCGTCCACCATGCCGAGCGGGGCGAAGATCCGGGTCTCGACGAACCTGTCCCAGGGCGTGCCGCTGACCCGCTCGATCAGCAGCCCGGCGACGATGTAGAGGATGTTGTCATAGTCGTAGCCCGCCCGGAAGCCGCGTGCGGGCTTCAGGTACGGCAGCGCCTTGAGCGCATCGGCGGCGACGTGCAGGCCGGCGGGGAAGAACATCAGGTCGCCCGCACCGAGCGGCAGCCCCGAGCGATGCACCAGCAGGTCGCGCACCGTCATCATCTGGGTGACGGCGGGATCGGACATGCGGAACTCGGGAAGGTGCTTGATGACCGGGTCTTCCCAGCCGAGCTTGCCTTCGTCGACGAGCAGCGCCAGCGCGGCGGCGGTGAACGCCTTGGAGTGCGAGGCGATGCCGAAGCGGGTGTGCGCGTCCACCGGCGCGGGCTTGCCGAGCGTGCGGACGCCGTACCCCTTGGTGAAGGCGGGCAGGCCCGGCCGCACGATCGCCACCGCCACGCCCGGGGTCTCGAATGCAGTGAAGAAGGGCTGGACGATCGCATCGATCGCGGCCTCGTCCAGCGCCGCGGCGAAGGCGAGCCGCGGGAATGCCAGTGCGCTCGCGCCGCCCAGCGACAGGGCCAGCGCCGTGCGCCGGTCGATGGTGAAACCGCTCATCTGATGCACTCCCCGGAATTTGCGGGAATGCTAGCGCCACCAACAGCGCGGTTCAATCGATCCTCCCCCGGAGGGGGAGGATCCAGGGCAGCCTATGCCAGCAGCTCCACATCCCAGTAGAGCCAGTCGCGCCAGGTATCGTGGAGGTAGTTGGGGGGATAGCGCCGGCCATGCTCCTGGAGCTGCCAGCTGGTCGGCCGTATCGGCTGGAGATAGAGGGGCATCGCGGCCTGTTGGGGAGTGCGCCCGCCCTTTTTCAGGTTGCAGGGCGCGCAGGCAGTGGCGACATTTTCCCAGGTGGTGCGCCCGCCCTGGGCGCGGGGAATGACATGGTCGAAGGTGAGGTCGCGGTGGCTGCCGCAATATTGGCAGGCGAACTTGTCGCGAAGGAAGAGATTGAAGCGAGTGAAGGCGGGAAACTGCGAAGGTCTGACATATTGTTTGAGCGCGATGACCGAAGGAAGCTTCAGCCTCGCGCTGGGACTTCGCACCTCGCGTTCGTAATAGGAGACGACGTCCACCCTATCGAGGAACAGCGCCTTGACCGCCGTCTGCCAGGGCCAGATGCTCAGCGGATAATAGCTCAGGGGCGTATAATCGGCATTGAGCACAAGGGCAGGGCAGCTGTCCGGATGGCGGATCAGATCGGGATGATACATGCGCTCCCTCGCCCAGTTCGTGGTGGCACGCATCTCGCCGAGAAGCGTGACGCAGTGATGACAGCATATGCCGCGACTCGTGGTCAAGGGCCGGTTTGATGGTTATCCACACCCGATTCGCGCCGAGCCCCACGGGGCGCCTGCACCTCGGCCATGCCTGGTCGGCGATCCAGGCGCACGACCATGCGCGGGCGCATGGCGGCAGCTTCACCCTGCGCATCGAGGACATCGACGGCACCCGCTCGCGCCCCGAGCATGTCGCGGCGATCCTGCGCGATCTCGAATGGCTGGGCCTCGCCTGGGACGGGGAGGTGACCTTCCAGTCGCAGCGCCTGCACCTGTACGACGAAGCGCTCGACCGGCTGCGCGCCCTGGGCCTGCTTTACCCCTGTTTCTGCACCCGCGCCGACATCGCCGCGAGCCTCACCGCCCCGCACGGCCCGGAGGGCGCGCTCTATCCGGGTACCTGCCGGGGGCTGGTGGCGCCGGATCTTTCGAAGCCCCATTGCTGGCGGCTGGACATGGGGAGGGCCATCCAATTCCTCCCCCGTAGGGGGAGGGGAACCGCCGCCGAAGGCGGTGGTGGAGGGGGCTCGCCCCAAACCACATCGCCTGCGGCTGGTCCCCCTCCCCCTGCGGGGGAGGATCTCTGGTGGCACGACGCCTTTGCCGGCACGGTCCGCGCCGATCCCGCCTCCGCCGGCGACGTGGTCCTCGCCCGCAAGGACGCGCCGGCCAGCTACCATCTCGCCGTCACCATCGACGACGCCGCCCAGGGCATCACACATGTCGTGCGCGGGGTGGACCTGTTCGCCGCCACCCATGTCCACCGGCTGCTCCAGGCGCTGCTCGGCCTGCCCACCCCCGAATATCGCCACCACCCGCTGCTGATGGGTCCCGACGGCACCCGCCTCGCCAAGCGCCACGGCGCGCCCAGCCTCGAGGCGATGCGGCTGGCGGGGGAGGATGGCCGCGCGCTGGCGGACCGGTTGCGTGCCGGACAACTGCCGGTTGGCATCGCCGCGGCACAGGCGTAGGATCGGTCCATGATCTTCCTGGCCTTCCTCCTGCTCGCGGCGATGTTCGCCACCCTGTTCGTCCTCATCAAGGGGCTGGTGAACATGGCGCAGACGACCAGCCAGGACCTGGAGAGCACCGGCGACGGGCCGAGCCCGCGCGCGCTCAAGTCGCAGAAGCTGATGCAGCAGCGCATCCTGTTCCAGGCGATTGCGATTGCAGTGATCGCGCTGATCCTGATCATGATGTCGGCCAAGGGCTGACGCGCCGGGCCGCACGGCCCTTTTCCAAGTTCCAAGGTTGCCGCGATGACTCTCCAGACCTGGTGGCTGTTCGTCATGGCCGTGTTCCTGCTTTCGGGAACCCCCGGCCCCAACATGCTCCACATCCTCCAGCGCAGCGTCGATTTCGGCGTGCGGCGCACGGTGGCGGCGATGGCCGGCTGCCTGGCCGGGCTGGTGACGATCCTCGCCGCCTCCGCCGCCGGCCTCACCGCGCTGCTACTCGCCATCCCCGGCGCGTTCGAAGTGCTGCGCTGGCTCGGCACCGCCTATCTGGTCTGGCTCGGCATCAAGGCCTGGCGCGCCGATCCGACCCCGCTCGACGTGACCGACGATGCCGCGCTCGCCGACCGCCGCCTCACGCCCGCCCAGCTGTTCCGCGGCGGCTTTGCGATCAGCATCTCCAATCCCAAGGCCTTGCTCTTCGCCGCCGCCTTCTTCCCCCAGTTCGTCAGTGCAGCCGCGCCCAAGCCGCCGCAGTTCGCGATCCTGGTGCTCACCTTCGCGGTGGTCGAGTGCTTCTGGTACGGCGTCTATGCGCTGGGCGGCCGCGGCCTCGCTCGCCATCTCGCGCGCCCGTCGCTCAAGAAATGGTTCAACCGGATGACCGGGACGATCTTCATCGGTTTCGGGCTGTTGTTGCTCCGCTCGAAGCACGCCTGAGCGCCGCGCGCTCTATAATTCAGGGGTAACCAGCAGGATGCCCCATGACCTTCGGAACCTTCATCGCGCCCGACGAGACGCTCCACGACGCGGCGGATCCCGCCGCAGCGCTCGGCATCCCGATGTATTCGGGCTACCAGACCAAGCGCCTGATGGACGAGTTCCAGGGTCACAACCGCATCTTCGATCGCATCGCCGAACGGGTCTGCGCGCTCAGCCTTCCCTATGAGGACCAGTGCTCGCCGCAATATTATCACGACATCGTCCGCACCCTGCGCGACTATAACGGCCAGTTCGACCGCGTCGTCGAAGTCGGTGTCTTCATGGGCGGCGCCACCGCCTATCTCGGCGGCTGCGTCGAGCCGTTCGACTTCGATCTCGACCTGGTCGACGTCTCCGCCGACTATCTGCGCTTCGCCTATGAGCGTACCCGCCGCACCTTCCCCGAAGCGGCGCGGCGCATGCGCATCTTCCATGGCGACGTGCCCAGCTATGTCCGCCACGTGATGCTCGAGGAGCGCGGCCGCCGCACCATCGTCCACCACGACGGCGACCATAATTTCACCCAGGTGGTGAAGGACCTCGCGGCGCTGTCCTTCGTGCGCGACGACCTGGTCGCGCTGATCGCGCAGGACACGCATCTGCGCGGCACGCCCGAGTTCATGAACTTCGTCGACATGGCGCTCTACGCGGTGTTCGGCACCGAGCTGAACTATAGCGGGATCGGCAGCGCCTATCACGGCGATACCCAGATGACCCAGCCCAACTGCTATCAGGGCAATTATTTCATGCCCGGCGTGGTCGAGGGCGTGGTGGTGCCGATGGCGACCAACCAGTTCCTCTATCCGCACCGGCTGCTCGGCCCCGAGCATTTCCTGCCCCCGGCCCGCGGCGACATCGCCGAAGCGGCGTGACCTGAAAATCCTCCCCGGAACGGGGAGGGGGACCATCGCGCAGCGATGGTGGAGGGGGCCCGTCCTCCTCATTGGAATCGGCCCGCGGATGGCGGGACCCCTCCACCACGCCGCTCCGCGTCGCGGTTCCCCTCCCCGTTCCGGGGAGGAATTGAGTACGGCACGCCGAGGGCGTAGACCCGCGCCCATGGTCAAGCTCAACAAGATCTACACCCGCACCGGCGACGACGGCACCACCGGGCTGGTCGACGGTTCGCGCGTCTCCAAGGCCGATGCGCGGATGGCGGCGATCGGCGATGTCGACGAGGCGAATTGCGCGATCGGCGTCGCCCGCGCCACGCTGGGCCATCACGCGTTCGGTGGCATGCTCGCGCATATCCAGAACGACCTGTTCGATCTCGGCGCCGATCTCGCCACGCCGGAGGGGATCGAGGGCGCGCTGCGCATCACCCCCGGCCAGGTCGCCTGGCTCGAGGAGCGGATCGACCATATCAACTCGGCCCTCGCACCGCTGACCAGCTTCGTGCTGCCCGCCGGCGCCCCGGGCGCGCCCGAGCTCCACCTCGCCCGTGCCGTCACCCGCCGGGCCGAGCGCGCCGCGGTCGCTGCCCGCGCCGGCGCCCAGCCGCTCGCCTATCTCAACCGCCTGTCCGACCTGCTGTTCGTCGCTGCCCGGGCGGTGAACCAGAGCGAGGCCGGGGACGTGCTCTGGATACCCGGCGCGTCGCGCTGACCGATACCTTGGCATAGCTTCCCGGCCCGGCGGCGCCGGCTATCGGCCAGGCGTGAACAAAAGCCGGCGACGTAACGTTCTGATGGGGTACCAGGGGCTTTCCGCGACCCTATATCTCCCCCGGTTGACCGGCGCACCCGGCCGCGCTAGGAGAACATAATGCGAACGGAAACGGAATCCGCTCCGGCCTCCGGCGTCCTTGGCGCGAAGTTCCTCCGCACCCGTGCACTGAGCGAGGCGCTGGTCCGCCCGCTCTCCGATGCCGATGCCACGATCCAGTCGATGGACGATGCCTCGCCGGCCAAATGGCACCTGGCCCACACGACCTGGTTCTTCGAGACCTTCGTGCTGCGCGATCACCTCCCCGGCTATGCGCTGCACGACGATCGCTGGCCCTTCCTGTTCAACAGCTATTACGAGGCGGAAGGGCAGCGCCATGCGCGCCCGCGTCGCGGCATGCTCTCGCGTCCCAGCCTTGCCGAAGTGCTGGCCTACCGAGCCCATGTCGATGCCGCGCTGATCGACGCGCTGCCCGATCTGCCCGAAGCGGCGCGGGCGCTGGTCCTGCTCGGCTGCAATCACGAGGAGCAGCATCAGGAGCTGCTGCTCACTGACATCCTCCACCATTTTTCGGTCAACCCGCTCGAGCCCGCCGTCTGGCAGGGTGCGCCCAAGGTCCCCGTGGCGATGCCCGGCCCGATCGGCTGGATCGAGGGGCAGGCCGGCCTCGTGCAGGCGGGAATCGATTCAACCGATTCAACATTTTCGTTCGACTGTGAGGGGCCGCGGCATCAGGCGCTGCTCACCCCGCACGCCATCGCCGATCGCACGGTGACCAATGGCGAATGGGCGGCGTTCATCGCCGATGGCGGCTATCGTGACCCGCGCCACTGGCTGTCGGACGGCTGGGCCTGGGTGAAGGCCGAGGGGATCGAGGCGCCGCTCTACTGGCGCAGCGACGGGGATGTCTGGACCCGCTTCGGGCTCGACGGCCGCCGTCCGGTCGATCCCGCCGCCCCGGTCACCCATGTCAGCTTCTTCGAGGCCGATGCCTATGCCAGCTGGGCCGGCGCGCGGCTGCCCAGCGAGTTCGAATGGGAAGCCGCGGCTGCGGCGTTCGATCCGGAAGGCGGCAACCAGCTCGACGCCGCTGGCCCGGTCGAGCCGCGGCCTTCGCTCGGCGGCCCGGCGTTCTTCGGCGATGTCTGGGAATGGACCGGCAGCGCCTTCCGCCCCTATCCCGGCTTCCGGCCGGTCGAGGGGGCGGTCGGCGAGTACAACGGCAAGTTCATGAGCGGTCAGTTCGTGCTGCGCGGATCGTCCTGCGCCACGCCCCGCGGCCATTCGCGGCCCTCGTACCGCAACTTCTTCTATCCCCATCAGCGCTGGCAGTTCACCGGCGTGCGCCTCGCAAAGGATCTGTGATGCTCAAGCAGGAACTCGAAGACGGCCAGGCCAGCCTGGCCGATCCGCACTTCCGTGCCGATGTGCTGAGCGGGCTCGAGGCACGGCCGCGCGCCATCCCGGCGCGCTGGTTCTACGATCGCCGCGGCTCGGAGCTGTTCGAGGAGATCACCCAGCTCCCCGAATATTATCCCACCCGCACCGAGACCGAGCTGCTCCGCAGGACCGGCCCCGAGCTCGGCGCGCTGGCGGCGCGCGGTGCGGCGGTGGTCGAGTTCGGCTCGGGCTCCTCGGTCAAGACGCCCTTGCTGCTGCGCGCCATCGATCCCGCCGCCTATGTGCCGATCGACATTTCGGGCGATTTCCTCCGCCAGTCCGCCGCTGCGCTCGGCCAGGCCTTTCCGGGCCTGCCGGTCTATCCGGTCGAGGCCAATTTCCTGCGCCCGGTACCGCTGCCCGAGCAGGTGGGCGGCATGCCCAAGCTCGGCTTCTTCCCGGGCTCGACGATCGGCAACATGCAGGCCTGGCACGCCGTCAACCTGCTGCGTGCGATGCGCGAGTGGCTCGGCGACGGCGCGCGGCTGCTGATCGGCATGGACCGGATCAAGTCGCCCGAGGTGCTGGTGCCCGCCTATGACGATGCCCAGGGCGTCACCGCGGCGTTCAACCTCAACCTGCTCGAGCGGATCAACCGCGAGCTGGAAGGCACGATCCCGGTCGAGGCCTTCCGCCACGTCGCCTTGTGGAACGACGATGCCGCGCGGATCGAGATGCATCTCGAGGCGGTGCGCGACATGGAATTCACCGTCGACGGCCGGCCGTTCGCAATGGCGGCGGGCGAGACGATCCACACCGAGAACAGCCACAAATATGGCCGCAACGGCGCCCGCCAGCTGCTGCGCGCCGGCGGCTGGACCCCGATCCGCGAATGGACAGATCCGAACGACTGGTTCGCCCTGATCCTCTGCGAAGCCCAGCCGATAAGGCTGGCGCCTTAGGCCTTGTAATTTCTCCCCCAGCTTGCTGGGGGAGGGGGGCCGCGCCCGAAGGGCGTGGTGGAGGGGCCCGCCGACGAAGGCGGCGTCCCGCCATCGCCCCTCCACCATTCGCTTCGCGAACGGTCCCCCTCCCCGAGACAAGCTCGGGGAGGAATTGTCAGGAAACTCAATTCAGTCCGCGCCGCCCATCCAGCGAGCGCCCGAACGCGACGAACAGGTAGATCAGCGCCGGCACCAGCACGATGCTCAGCACCACCTTGCTCAGCATCTGGCCGACGAGCAGCTCGCCGATCGGGAACACGCCGTAGAAGGCGACGCTGACGAAGATCAGCGTGTCGGCGATCTGGCTCAGCACCGAAGCGATCGCGGCCCGCAGCCAGAGCAGCTTGCCGCCGCCGCTCTTCAGCGCCGAGAAGATGGTGACGTTGAGGATCTGCGAAATGCCATAGGCGATGATCCCGCCCAGCCAGATGCGCGGCGTGCCGCTCATCATCAGCTCGAAGGCGTGCAGCCGGTCGGGCGCCATGCTCGGCGAGGGCGGCAGGGCGAGGACGAGCATCGAGAGCAGGACGGAGGTGACCAGCGGCACGAAGCCGATCAGCACCAGCCGTCGCGCCGTGTCCGGCCCGTGCAGCTCGGCGACCGCGCTCGAGACCGCGACGAGCAGCAGGAAAGCGAAGATTCCCGCTTCCACCGCCAGCGGGCCGACGCCCACCCAGTTGCCGATCTGCGAGATCGGGCCGAGCGCGACCTGCTTGTTGCCCAGTACGCCGGCGATGCAGACCATGCCGCCGTAGAAGATCGAGAGGAAGAAGAGCGAACGCGGGATGCGAATGGTGTCCATGGGCGGACGCTAGCGGGAAATGTCCGTACCGCAAGTCCCGGGGCTGTTCGGGTTTGACATCGTTCCTGTTTTGTTCTATGTGCGGCGCCGAGATCTCGAAAACCCCGTTTCCTCCATCACTCGCCAGGCTGTCTTCGCCGGGCGGGGCCGCGGAGCGTTTGCCCGCGCGTGCGGGCGCCTGCGATCGCACGCGGCGATGTCGGGAACTTTGTGAACTTCCGCCGCGCGGCTTCTGCGGGGAACGGAGTCGGCTGCCTCTGGCCATGCGGGTGCGAGCGTGTATGCTCACAGGCTTGGGCGTGTGCCTTGGGGGTAGAAGTTGAATCAGTTTCCGATCGGCATCTTCGGCGTGCTCGCGATCCTTGGCATCGCGTTCCTGCTGTCGTCGAACAAGCGCGCGATCAATCTGCGCGTGGTGGGCGCTGCCTTCGTCCTCCAGGCGGGCATCGCCGCGCTGGTGCTGCGGACCAGCTGGGGCCAGGCGGCGCTGCACGGCATGTCGAACGGAGTCTCGGCGCTGCTCGGCTATGCCGGCGCCGGCACCAGCTTCCTGTTCGGCCCGCTCGCCAAGCCCGAGCTGGGCGGCCAGAGCTTCGCCATCGCGGCGCTGCCGGTGATCATCTTCTTCGCCGCCCTGGTCTCGATCCTCTACCATCTCGGCGTGATGCAGTTCGTGGTCCGCTGGATCGGCGGCGCGATCGAGAAGGTGGTGGGCACCACCAAGGTCGAGTCCCTCTGTGCGGCGGCGAACATCTTCGTCGGCCAGAGTGAATCGCCGCTGGTCATCCGGCCCTATCTGGCGCGGCTCGCCCCGTCGCAGCTCTTCGCGGTGATGACCGTCGGCATGGCCGGCGTCGCCGGCACCATCCTTGCCGCCTATGCCAGCCTGCTCGGCCCGGCCTCGCTGCCCTATCTCCTCGCCGCCTCGTTCATGGCGGCGCCGGGCGGGCTGCTGATGGCCAAGATCATGATGCCCGACACCCCGGTGCTTGAGGGCGAACTGCCGCTCGGAGACGATGCCGAGGACGCGGCGATCAAGGTCGCCGAGCACGACATCGAGGAAGAGCGCGCCGCCAACATCATCATGGCCGCCGCCTCGGGGGCATCGACCGGCGTGAAGATCGCGGTGGCGGTCGGCGCGATGGTGCTCGCCTTCGTCGCGCTGGTCGCGCTCGCCAATGGCCTGCTCGCCGGTGCGGGCAACTGGATCTACGATCTGAGCGGCCATGCCGCCTGGGCGCAGGTCTTCCAGAATCTCAGCTTCCAGAAGATCATCGGCACAGTCTTCGCGCCGGTCATGTACCTGCTCGGCATCTCCTGGCACGAGGCGACCGCGGCGGGCGGCCTGTTCGGCACCAAGGTGGTGCTCAACGAGTTCGTCGCCTTCATCGATCTCGGCGCGATGACCGATATCGCGCCGCGTACCCGCGCGATCATCACCTTCGCACTGTGTGGCTTCGCCAATTTCAGCTCGATCGCGATCCAGATGGCGGCGACCGGCAGCCTGGCGCCCAACCAGCGGCCGATGATCGCCAAGCTCGGCGTCCGCGCGCTGATCGCCGGCAGCCTCGCCAACCTGATGAGCGCGGCGCTGGCGGGGCTGCTGCTCCCCTAAGGCGTTAACCTTTTGGATACCGCCGTTTCGGTAGAATTACGTATATACGCAGGCACAACGCTGCGCCGGGGGCGCGCTGTACCTGCCAAGAACAACCGACATCGGATGGAGAGCGGGTCGCGCGCCATCATATGCCGTGCCACGGGCCGGCCTCGTGATGTGCGCTCTCCAGAACAGTAGCTGGAGTAATGCGTGACCAATTTCATCGCCACCGGTCCGGACGCGCGTCCGCTCCGCATCCTGCGCCGGCCGCCGCCGACACCCGGCGAGGAAGCGCTCGGCCGGGTGCGGGACTGCCTGCAGCTCGCCTTCCGCCCGCCGGGCGCCGGCGGGTTGCCGCCTCGCCAATCGCTGCCCAGGATCGTTTCTGCATCGAAACGTTCCAGACATCAGGCGGACGCATATTCGCCGCGGGTCACAACAGATAAGCCGTTGGAGGCGAACGTCTCCCGCACTGAAATCTCCTTCCAGCCCGAAGTGCCGACCATGGAGCGTAGAAGCGACGATCGTTCGAAGATCTCGGTCTATCGGTCCGCGATGCTGCGATGGGAGGGGTTCGAGGCGCTCTGCCTGATCCGCAATATCTCGCCCGGTGGATTGATGGGGAAGCTCCATACCAGCCTTTCGCCCGGCGAGCCGGTGACGGTCGAGATCCGTTCGGGCAACGAGATCGCGGGGCATGTCGCCTGGTCGGCCGATGGCATGGTCGGCGTGCAGTTCGACGAGAAGATCGACGTGCTCGAGGTGCTGCATGCGCCGGTGCACGGCGATCCCGGGCTGACCCAGCGGATGCCGCGGCTGCGCATCGCCTGCCCGGTGAGCCTGGTCGCCGAGGGGCTGCGGGTGAGCGTCACCCTGGTCGATGTGTCGCAGGGCGGGGTGAAGGTCGAGGCTGATTTCCTGCGCGAAGGCGACGAGGTGACGGTGAGCGTGCACGGGCTGGAAGCCCGCCGCGGCGTGGTGCGCTGGGCGCATGACGGCCGCGCGGGGATCGCCTTCCTCGCGGCGATCCCGTTCGACACGCTGGCCAGATGGGCGCTCGAGCGCCAGGCCGAGCTGACCCAGGCCGAGACGGAGGCCGGCGCCTAGCGCGTCGGCACCGGCTCCGCGCCCGAATAGTCGTAGAAGCCGCGCCTGGTCTTGCGGCCGTACCAGCCGGCCTCGACATATTTCACCAGCAGCGGCGCCGGGCGGAACTTGGGATCGCCGGTGCCTTCGAACAGCACGCGGGTGATCTCCAGGCAGGTGTCGAGCCCGATGAAGTCGGCCAGGGTGAACGGCCCCATCGGATGGTTGAGGCCGAGCTGGCAGGCCGCATCGATGTCCGGGATCGTCGCCACGCCCTCGCCCAGCGCGAAGCAGGCCTCGTTGAGCATCGGCATCAGCACGCGGTTGACGATGAAGCCCGGCGCGTCATTGGCATGGACGATGCGCTTGCCGAGCGACTGGCCGAACTTCTCGACCGCGGCAACCGTGGCGTCCGAAGTGGCAAGGCCGCGGATCAGCTCGATCAGGCCCATCACCGGCACCGGATTGAAGAAGTGCACGCCCATGAACCGGGCCGGATCGGGCGAGGCCTGGGCGAGGCGGGTGATCGGGATCGACGAGGTGTTGCTCGCCAGGATCGCCTCGGCGCCCAGCACCTTGCCGACGCTTTCGAAGATCTGGCGCTTGATCGCCTCCCGCTCGGTCGCAGCCTCGATCACCAGGTCGCAGGGGGCGAAACTGTCGGTGCCGCCAACGCAGCTGATGTTGCCGAGCGCCGCCTCGGCATCGGCCGCGCTGATCTTCTCCTTCTCGACCGCGCGGGCGAGCTGCTTCGCGATGCCCGCCTTGCCGGCCTCGGCGCGCGCCTGGTCGACGTCGGAGAGCAATACCGCATAGCCCGCCTGCGCCGAGACCTGCGCGATGCCCGCGCCCATCTGCCCCGCACCGATCACGCCAACCGTCTTCATCATCGTCTCTCCTTTGCCGCCGCTCCTATCGATTCGAAGGCGGATCGGCTAGGCTCGGCGCCATGCTGCTCCTCGCCTTCCTCCTCGCCGCGCCGGTACCGCAAGACGATCCCGAGAAACTCTACGGCGACTGGGTGGTCGCCTGTGACAATCTGCACCGCTGCGAGATGACCTCTCTCTTCCCGAACGACGACACGGCGCCGGCGGACGATTCCGCCTATGAAGCCAGCATGTCACTGTCGCGCGAGGCCGGACCGGCGGGCGCGCTCACCGTCGAGGTCTGGCCGTCCGGTGCCCTGAAGGGCAAGGCCTCGCTCAAGGTCGACGACGCGGTGGTCGCGACCGGTACCATCAGCGGCGAAAGCCTGACCTTCCGCGGCGCCGACGCCGCCCGGATCGCCGCGGCCATGCCCAATGGCAAGGCGCTGGTGCTAGTCGACGGCACCGGCAAGCCGGTGGCGCGCATCTCGCTGGCCGGATCCTCGGCCTCGCTGCGCCATATCGATGCGAACCAGGGCCGCGCCGGGACGGTGACCGCACTGGTCGCCAAGGGTACCCGGCCCGCCAGCGCGGTGCCCGCCGCCAGGCCGCCCGAGCAGATCGTCGGGCTCCGTCCGTCCGGCGCGCCCGCCACCATCTCCAGGGCGATGCGCGCGGGCATGGAGAAGCAGAGCGAGTGCGACGGGCTCGATGACGGTGCCGGCAGCGTGTCCGAAATCGACACCTATGCACTCGGCGGCGGCAAGACGCTGGCGCTGCTGCCCTGTGGTTCGGGCGCCTACAACTTCAGCAGCGTCGCCTTCGTCCTTGCCGGCGGCAAGGCGGTGCGCGCCGATATCGACGGCAGCGACGACATGCTGGTCAATGCCAGCTTCGACAAGGGAATCCTCTCGACTCACAACAAGGGGCGCGGCGTCGGCGATTGCGGCAGCAGCGAAACTTATGTGTGGGACGGCAGGCGCTTCCGGATGACCGAGGCGCGGGTGATGAGCGAATGCCGCGGCTCGACCAACTGGCTCGCCACCTACCGCGCCAAGGCCGTCTTCCGCTGAAAGTTGCGGGGGCGCCCCTCTGGCCCTATGGGGCCGCCATGACCAATGCCCCCGATCCCGCGCTGCTCGCCAAGGCCGAAACGCTCGTCGAGGCGCTGCCCTATCTGCAGCGCTATGCCGGCGCGACCTTCGTCGTCAAATATGGCGGCCACGCGATGGGCGATCCCGAGCTGCAGCGCGACTTCGCCGAGGACGTGGTGCTGCTCAAGGCAGTGGGCATCAACCCGATCGTCGTCCATGGCGGCGGCCCGCAGATCGGCGCGATGCTCAAGCGCCTGGGCGTCGAATCGAACTTCGTCGGCGGACTGCGCGTCACCGATGCCGAGACCGCGCGCATCGCCGAGATGGTCCTGGCCGGATCGATCAACAAGGAGATCGTCAGCTGGATCGGCGCCGCGGGCGGCCGCGCCGTCGGCATCTCGGGCAAGGACGCCGGGCTGGTCACCGCCGAGAAGGTGACCGGCCGCGAGGCCGATCCGCTCCAGGGCATCGAGCGCCATGTCGATCTGGGCTTCGTCGGCGAACCGGTGGCGGTGAACCCGGCGATCCTCCATTCGCTGGCCGAGAAGGACTTCATTCCGGTGGTCGCGCCGATCGCGCTGGGCGCGGACGGGCATACCTACAACATCAACGCCGACACCATGGCCGGGGCGATCGCCAGCGCGATCGGGGCCTCGCGCTTCTTCCTGCTGACCGATGTGGCCGGCGTGCTCGACAAGCAGGGCGAGCTGCTCACCGATCTGGACCGGACCCGGGTGGAAGCGCTCAAGGCCGACGGCACGATCAAGGGCGGCATGATCCCCAAGGTCGAGACCTGTGTCCATGCGGTGGAGCAGGGCGTCGACGCGGCGGTGATCCTCGACGGGCGCATCCCGCACGCGATGCTGCTCGAGATCTTCACCCGGCGCGGCGCGGGCACGCTGGTCCACGCCTGATCCGGCAAGCGACCGGCGACGCCGGGGTTGTTGACGGGCGCGGCCTTGCTTAAGTTCCCGCGCAACCTTTCTCGGAGATCGCCTTGTCCTTCCTCATCATGCTCCTGCAGGTCGCGCAGTATCTGCTGTGGGTGCTCAGCTGGATCATCATCATCCAGGCGATCCTGTCCTGGCTGATCGTGTTCAACGTGATCAACACCTACAACGACTTCGTCCGCTCGGTGTGGCAGACGCTGGAGGCGATCACCAAGCCGATCTACCGGCCGATCCGGCGGGTCATGCCCGATTTCGGCGCGCTCGACCTGAGCCCGCTGGTCGCGCTGCTGCTGATCATCATCCTCAAGGACTTCGTCCTCAACTGGGCGATCGCGCAGCTCGCCGGCGCGGTCTACTGACGCCGGCGTGCCCGCCTGGCGGCGTATCGCGGACGGGATAGAGATCGCGGTCCGCGTGACGCCGCGCGCGTCGCGCGACGCGTTCGCGGCGGGCACCGACGCGCATTTCGCCGCCCGGCTCGCCGCGCCGCCGGTGGAGGGCGCGGCCAATGCCGCGCTCGTTCCGCTGGTGGCGGCGGCCTTTGGCGTCCCGAAGCGCGCCGTCAGCCTGATCGCGGGCGATACCGCGCGGCTCAAGCGACTTCGTGTCGCCGGCGATCCCACAGCGCTGGAAGAACTTGCCCAACGTCTCTATGGCGGGGCGCATGACGGCTGACATCATCGACGGCAAGGCGTTCGCCGCGGGCTTGCGTGCTCGCGTGGCGGAACTGGTTCCCGCTTTCCAGGCAAGGACCGGCCGTGCGCCCGGGCTGGCCGTGGTGCTGGTCGGCGAGGATCCGGCCTCTGCGGTCTATGTCCGCTCCAAGGGCAAGCAGACCCGCGAGGCGGGGATGGAGAGCTTCGAGCACAAGCTCGGCGCCGACACCACGCAGGCGACGCTGATCGCGCTGGTCGACAAGCTCAATGCCGATCCCGAAGTCGACGGCATCCTCGTCCAGCTGCCGCTGCCGAGGCATATCGATGAGCAGGCGGTGCTGCTGCGGATCGATCCGGACAAGGACGTGGACGGCTTCCACCCGGTCAATGCCGGGCGCCTCGCCACCGGCATGGAGGGCTTCGTGCCCTGCACCCCGCTCGGCTGCCTGATGCTGCTCGAGGACCGGCTGGGCGACCTGACCGGGCTCGACGCGGTGGTGATCGGCCGCTCGAACATCGTCGGCAAGCCGATGGCGGCGCTACTGACCAAAGCGAGCGCGACGGTGACCCTGGTCCATTCGAAGACACGCAACCTGCCGCATTATCTGAAGCATGCCGACATCGTCGTGGCGGCGGTGGGCATCCCGCATTTCGTCAAGGGCGAGTGGCTGAAGCCGGGCGCTACCGTGATCGACGTCGGCATCAACCGCATCGAGGCGGGGCTGGTCGGCGACGTCGATTTCGAAAGTGCAGCGAGCGTGGCCGGGGCGATCACGCCGGTGCCCGGCGGCGTCGGGCCGATGACCATCGCCTGCCTGCTGCGCAACACGCTCGTGGCGGCGCATCGGGCGGCCGGCGTGCCGCTGGAGAAGGGGACGATATGATCCTTGCCGCGCTGATCCTTCAGGCCGCTGCACCGCAGACGGCGGTGGACGCGGAGCGCGCCTTTGCCGCAGCGGCGCAGGCAAGGGGGCAGTGGACGGCGTTCCGCGACTATGCGGAGGCCGATGCGGTCATGTTCGTACCGCAGGCGACCAAGGCGCAGGAATGGCTCAAGGGCCGCAAGGATCCCGCGAAGTCGGTCGAGTGGTGGCCGGTCGAGAGTTGGGTCTCGTGCGACGGCAACCTTGCGGTGAACACCGGTGGCTCGCGCTGGCCGAGCGGTGCGGTCGGCTATTTCACCACGGTATGGAAGCGCCAGCCCGACGGCAGCTGGAAATGGATCGTCGATCATGGCGATGGGCTGCAGGCGGAACGTCCGCGACCGGCGGAGCCCAAGACGACGCGCGCGGCCTGCCTCAACGCCTTCAACAATCTCGATAGCTTCGCCGACCCGAAAGCGGCCGCGTCGGACTTTCGCAAATCGGTCGATGGCTCGATGATGTATGATTGGCAGGTCATGCCCGATGGTGCGCGCGAATTGTCGGTCCAGGTCTGGGATGGACGACGGTTCGCAACCGTGATCGACGACAAGATCGCGGCACCCGCCAAATGATCGAGCTCTTCATCTCCACCTTCATCACCTTCTTCGTGGTGATCGATCCGCCGGGCTGCGCGCCGATCTTCGCGGGGCTGACCGCCGGCACCAGCGTGGCGCATCGACGCGCCATGGCGCTGCGGGCGGTGATCGTCGCGGCGATCATCCTGTTCGGCTTCGCGCTGTTCGGCGAGGCGCTGCTGCGCGCACTCGGCATCAGCCTCAACGCCTTCAAGATCGCCGGCGGCATCATGTTGTTCCTGATCGCGCTCGAGATGGTGTTCGAGAAGCGCACCGAGCGGCGCGAGGACCGGGCCGAGAAGATCAAGGCCGAGGAGCCGACCGACATCTCGATCTTCCCGATGGCGATGCCGATGATCGCAGGTCCCGGCTCGATCGCCTCGACCATGCTGCTGATGTCACAGAACAGCGGCCTCGAGCGTACCGCCGTGGTGCTCGCGGCGATGGCGGCGATCCTGGTGCTGACGCTGCTGGCGCTGCTGGCGGCGGGGCCGCTGATGCGGGTGGTCGGCGCCAAGATCGAGGCGGTGGTGTCGCGGCTGCTCGGCGTGCTGCTCGGCGCGCTGGCGGTGCAGTTCGTGATCGACGGGATCAGCGCCGCGCTGGTCGCAGGGCGCGCGGTGACGGGGCACTGATCCCAATTTCGTAATCCCCGCCTTCGCGGGGATTACGGTTATTGCTTGGCCGGAGCGGCTTTCACGGGCGTATCCGGCAGGTCGTAGCGGATCTTCCACAGCTGGAACGGCAGCGTCACGCCCGGGCGGACCGGGCGCAGCGCCACCGGCTCGAGCCAGTTCGGCACCTGGCCCTTGACCAGCTGCGCATAGAAGCCGTTCGGGCCGCGCGCGCGGTAGAGCGTCGTTTCCGACATGTTCGGGCAGATCAGCAGATATTGCGCACCGTGCGCCTGCGCGATCGGGCGGAAGTTCGGGGTCGCCCAGGTGAAGGCGTGGTGGACGTCGAGGATCGCCCGGCCGTTGCGGTGATAGGGGCCGGCGATCGCATTGTGGTGCGTGGTGACGATCAGCCGCGGCCCGAGATCGACATGGGTGAAGATCGTCGCGGCCGGGATGTCGTTGAGCATCCGCAGGTTGCTCAGCCGTGCGCAGGCGGCATTGGCCGCGGCGACCCGGTCGGGCGGGGCGGGCTTGCCGGGCTTTGCGCCCTTGTCGGCGGAGAACCAGGGCACGACCAGCCCGGCCCACAGGCCCGAGAGCAGCAGGAACGCCGCGACCGTGCCGAAGACGCGGAGGACGACGCCGAGGATCATCGCGGGAACCTCGCCGATCCAGCGGGCGAAGGGCGCGCGCAGGCCGAGGAACCAGGGCACGACCACGACCAGCAGCGCGGTCGAGCCGGGCACCGCGAGCAGCTGCGCGGCGGGGGCGGCGCGGACCTGCCAGAGCAGCATCGCGCTGGCGAACAGGGTGAACAGCGCCACTGCTGCCCAGCCGACCAGCGCCTCGCTGCGGCGCGCGCGCCAGGTGGCGAAGAGCGCGCCGAGCACGCCGATCACCGGCAGCACGGCCATCGGGAAGGCGGTCTTGAAGGCGTGCTTGTAGATCGGCCGCGCCTCGCGGACATTGTTGAGCCAGGTGTTGGCGAGCTCGTCCGACACCTGTTCGGGTCGGCCGAGGCATTGCGGGAAGAGCAGGGCGAAGCCGGCGACGATCACCGCGCCGGCGGCAGCGGCAAGGGCGAGGCGGACCCAGCGATTGGCCGGGTTGAGCAGCGACAGGCCGAACAGCAATGCGCCGGCGGCGATCATCACGCTCAGCCACACCGGGGTGAGCGCGTCGCAGCGCAGCACCTGGTTGGCGTTGGAGGCGAAGACCGCGAAGCCGAAGGCCGAGCCGCCGCCGAGCGTCAGCGCATAGACCTGCATGCGGCAGACGTCGCCGCGGTCCCAGATCCAGCGCAGCGCGATGATCGCCCCGGCCATCGCGCAATAGGGCAGCATCTCCAGCCCGATGGTGAGCGAGGCGGCGCTGGCCAGGCCGACGGTGGCGCCGCCGCGCGCCCGCTTCGGGTCCGCCAGGCCGGCGACGGTGAGCGCCAGGAAGGCGAGCTGCCAGCCATGATGGTCGATCCGCATCGGCGCGTACATCGACATGGTCGAGGTGCAGCCGAGCAGCACGACCAGCGCCACGGGCCAGGCCCAGGGCGCGATCAGCCGACGCACGGCGAGCGACAGCCCGGCCATCGCCACCGACAGCGGCAAGAGCGGCGCGAGGCCGCATGCCCAGCGCTCGGCCGTGGCGATGCCGACGAACGGCTTGAAGGCGAGGATCAGTCCGGCGAGCGGCAGGTCGACCAGCCGCGACCAGTGGATGTCGGCGCCGCCCAGCGCGGGATCGAGGCGATACTGCCTGAGGTCGTACCAGCCCTGGCCCGCCAGCCAGGCGCGAACCTGCATCAGCCGCATATTGTCGTCGGTGTCGCCGAGCAGCAGCCAGTAGATGTTGCCCTGGCGATCATAGAGGAACCAGACCACCACGCAGAGCCAGAACAGCGCCATCCAGCGCAGCCAGTTGCGGTCCAGTTCCCTGTCGAGGCGGAACCCGCCCGGCACGTTCGGCTTCAAAATCGCTTCCCTCGCATTGATGCAGGCATTAGGGCCGCGTTCGGTTCCTGGGCAAGCGATAGTGACAGCGGTACTCAAGCGATTTGAAGAGATGTGGGCGAATGGCGTGCTGGGACAGCTCGTCCGCTTCGGCATTGTCGGACTGGCATCGACCTTCGTCTATGCCGTGGTCTACTGGCCGCTCGCCACCTATGCGATCCCGCCGGTGCTCGCCTCGATCGCGGGATTCCTGGTCGCGGTCGTGTTCGGCTATGTCTTCCACAGCCGCTGGAGCTTCAAGGGGCACGAGGCCGAGGGCGGCATGGGCACCCAGTCCAAGTTCGTCGCGGTCCAGTCGGTCGGCATGGCGATGAACGCCACCTTCACCTGGGTCTTCACCGGCCCGCTGCACCAGCCGACCTGGGTGCCGCTGCTCCCCGTCGTCTTCGTCACGCCCGTCATCACTTTCGCGCTCAACCGTTATCTGGTGTTCAAATAAGATGGACCGCATCGTCTACGAGCGCATGGCCGCGCATGACACCACCCATTGGTGGTATCGCGCCCGCCGCGAGATCCTTTCCGACTATCTGACGCGCTACGGCGCGATTCCCGCTGGCGCGCGCATCCTCGAGATCGGCTGCGGCACCGGCCACAACCTGCCGATGCTCGCCCAGTTCGGCGAGATCGACGCGATCGAGATCGACGAGACCGCTGCCGCCAAGGCGAGCGAGCGGCTGGGCAAGAAGGTCGGCTCCTCGCCCTTGCCCGAGCTCTCGGGTGTCGCGGACGCCAGCTACGACATGGTCGCCGTGCTCGACGTGATCGAGCATGTCGAGGACGATGTCGCGGCGCTGAAGGCGATCGCACGCGTGCTCAAGCCCGGCGGCAAGATCCTGATCACCGTGCCCGCGCACCAGTGGATGTGGAGCGCGCACGACGTGGTGAACCACCACAAGCGCCGCTATTCCAAGGGTTCGCTGGCCGCGTCGCTGCAAAAGGCGGGGCTGGGCTGGCGCAAGCTGCGCTGGTTCAACTCGCTGCTGTTCCCGGTCGCCGTGGCGGCGCGCTTCGTCGGCAAGCTGACCGGCAAGGACGACAGCGACGATTCGCCGCCGCCGAAGCCGCTCAACGCGGCGTTCGAGGCGGTGTTCGGGATCGAGCGCCACCTGCTCGGCCGGCTGCCGATGCCGCCGGGCCTGTCGATCATCGTGCTGGCAGAGCCGAAGAAATAGCCGTCATGCTCGCCGCTGTCCGTCATCCCGGCGAAAGCCGGGATCTCATGCGGCTTTTTCCCTGCGCCATCGCCTGAGACCCCGGCTTTCGCCGGGGTGACGATTGGTGGCCGGGATGACGGTTGAGAGGGTCAGACTTCGCGCGGCGTGACCGGCGAGACGCTGACTTCGCCCGAATCGGCATAGCGATAGCCGAGCGACGCATGGCCCATTACCGGGCCGGCGACGTCGGCGACGATGTAGAGCGGGCGGCGCTTGGACTCGACATAGAGGCGGCCGAGATACTCGCCGATCATGCCGAGCACGAACATCTGCACCGCGCCCAGCACCACGACGACCAGCATCAGCGAGGTCCAGCCCGGGATCGCCGCGCCCATCAGCCAGCCGGCGACGATGTAGAGCACCAGCAGTGCCGACAGGCCGGTCAGCACCAGGCCGACATGGCTGGCGAAGCGCAAGGGTGCCGTCGAGAAGCCGGTGATCGCGTCCAGCGCGAAGCGGATCATCTTGCCGAGCGGGTATTTGGTCTCGCCGGCATGGCGCTCGTGCCGGTCATAGGGGAAGGGCACCTGCTTGAAGCCCACCCAGGCGACCATGCCGCGGATGAAGCGCGCCTGCTCGGGCAGCGACAGGAACGCATCGAGCGCGCGTCGGGTCATCAGGCGGAAGTCGCCGGTGTCGAGCGGGATCGGCGTGTCGGTGATCTTGTCGAGCATGCGATAGAAGAAGGCGGCGGTGATCTTCTTGAAGATCGTCTCGCCGTCGCGCTTGCGGCGCACCGCATAGACGACATCGGCGCCCTGGCTGCGCATCGCGGCGCGCATGTCGGTCAGCAGCTCGGGCGGGTCCTGCAGATCGGCGTCGATGATCAGGATCTCGTCGCCGGAGCACAGGTCGAGCCCGGCGGTGAGCGCGAGCTGGTGGCCATGGTTGCGCGACAGGTTGATCGCGACGAGGCGCGGATCGCCGGCAGAGAGGCGCTGCATGACTTCCCAGCTCTTGTCGCGCGAGCCATCGTTGATCAGCACGATCTCGTAATCGTCGCCCACCGCCGCGCGCGCCGCGCCGGAGACGCGGCTGTGGAGCATCTCGAGGCACTGCTCTTCATTGTAGCAGGGGATGACGACGGAAAGTTGCGGACGCTTCTGCATGACCGGACGCCTTAACGCCGCGACGAGCCGCCGTCGAGCGGCTGGATGATTCCGCTCCCCACATCCGCATCGCCCGCCTTTGCATCTCGTTACGGGGTTGACGCTGCGCGCCTTCGACGTCTAACGCCAAGAGCGATTGAGAATCACTTGCATTAGCAGAAAGGGTTTCGGGGCATGCGCGGGGTTTTGGGGGTTGGGATCAGTCTTTGGGCATTGGCCGCCGCGTTGCCGGCGCAGGCCCAGGACAAGAAGGGCACCGAGCAGCAGGACTCGACGATCACCGTCACCGCCACGCGCATCCCGACCGACGTCAAGGAAGTGCCCGCCACCGTCACCGTGATCGACGAGCGGAAGATGGCCGACGAGCTGACCACCGACATCAAGGACCTGGTCCGCTACGAGCCGGGCATCAGCGTGCCGCGTGGACCGACCCGCTTCGGTGCGGCGCTGGGCACGACCGGCCGCGCCGGCAATGAAGGCTTCGTGATCCGCGGCATCGGCGGCAACCGCGTGCTGATCCAGGTGGACGGCGTGCGCGTGCCCGACGGCTTCAGCTTCGGCGCCCAGTCGACCGGGCGCGGCGACTATGTCGACCTCGGCCTGGTCAAGTCGGTCGAAATCCTGCGCGGCCCGGCCTCGGCGCTGTACGGCAGCGACGGCCTGGCCGGCGCGGTGAGCTTCACCACCAGCGACCCCGCGGACTTCCTGAAGGACGGCAAGAAGGTCGCCGGGCTGGCCCGCGCTGCCTACAGCTCGGCCGACAATGAATTCTCCGAGACCGGCATCGTCGCTGGCCGCTTCGGCGACCTCTCGGCGATGGTCGCCTATACCCGGCGCGACTATCACGAGCTCGACAACAAGGCGACGACCGGCGGTATCGGCACTGCCCGCACCGAGCCCAATCCGCAGGACGGCCATTCGAACGCCGCGCTCGGGCGGCTCGTCTGGGAGCCCGACGCGCACAACCGCTTCCGGATCACCGGCGAATATGTCGATAGCCGTCTCGACACCAATGTGCTGACCGGCCTGACTCCGCTTCCGGCCACCGGCACCACGATCGACCTGCTCCAGGCGCGCGACACCAGCAAGCGCGGCCGCATCGCCGGCGACTGGACCTGGACCGGCGAAGGCACGCTCGAGTTCGCGCGGCTGAGCGGCTATTGGCAGAACAGCAAGGATCGCCAGTTCACCGACGAGGATCGAAGCCCGGTCGCCGATCGCGAGCGGCTCAATACCTTCGAGAACCGCGTCTATGGCGCCTCGGGCGAAGTCCGTTTCAGCTTTGGCGACGAGACCGGGCTGCGCGCCAAGCTGACGCTGGCGGGCGACATCAGCTGGACCAACCAGAAGGGCCTGCGCGACGGCGTGACGCCGCCGGCCGGCGAGACCTTCCCGACCCGCGCCTTCCCCGAGACCGACTATATGCTGGCCGGCCTGGTCGCCGCCGGGGAGATCGGGTTCGGGCCGGTCACGCTCTATCCGGCGCTCCGCTTCGATGCGTACAAGCTGACGCCCGAAAAGGACCCGCTGCTGCCGACCTTCGTCGCCTCGGGCCAGGACGGCTCGCGCGTCTCGCCGAAGATCGGCGCAGTGATCAAGCTGACCGAAGGCGCCCGGCTGTTCGCCAACTACGCACAGGGTTTCAAGGCGCCCGAGCCGAGCCAGGTGAACAACTTCTTCGCCAACCCGCCGGTCGGCTATACCAGCATCGCCAATCCGAACCTGAAGCCGGAGAACAGCGAGAGCTTCGAGGGCGGCTTCCGCTATTTCAACGACCTGGTCTCGTTCGACCTGACCGGCTTCTATGCCCGCTATCACGATTTCATCGACCAGGTGGAGACGACCGGGCTGCCCTTCCCGTCGCCGGCCAATCCCTGGATCTACCAGTGGCGCAACCTGGGCGGAGTGAAGATCCGCGGCTTCGAGGCGCGGACCGAGGTGCGCCCGCTCAAGGGGCTCACCGGCACGCTGGCGCTGTCCTATTCGCATGGCGACACGGTCGGCACCAACGGCGCCAAGCTGCCGCTCCAGTCGATCGACCCGCTCAAGGTGGTGGGCGGCATCGGCTATGACGCGGTCGACCGGCGCTTCGGCGGCCGGCTGATGGCGACCTATGGCGGGCAGAAGGAGATCGCCCGGACGCGCGGATCGAGCTGCTATGCCGCGACCGCCAATGCCGTGCCGAACTGCTTCACCGGCGGCGACTTCGTCACCTTCGACATCACCGCCTATGTGCGCGTGACCGACGGTGTGACGGTGCGCGGCGGCGTGTTCAACCTGACCGACCGCAAATACTGGCTGTGGCAGGACATTCGCGGCCTGGCCGCCAACTCCACCGTGCGGGACGCCTACACCCAGCCGGGCCGCAACGGCTCGGTCTCGATCAGCTATCGTTTCTGACCGCTTCTGAGGACCAAGATCATGAAGCTTTTTCTTCCGATTGCCCTGTCGCTGCTGGCCCCGATGCCGGCACTTGCCCAGACTCCCGCCGCGGCGCCGGCGGCCAGGTCCGCCTTCGAGGCGGACCGCGCCGACATCCTCGCCATGGCCGGGACCTACAAGGTGAAGTTCGACATGCAGGAGAGCACCTCCTGGCGCGCCGACTATACCCCGATCCCGGTCAAGGTGTCGGGCGGCAACGAAGTCGTCCGGGTGATCGAGGACAGCGGCAAGACGATCCGGCTGCAACATCTCCTGGTGGTCGACATGGGCGACGGCAAGAAGATGGTGATCAAGCACTGGCGCCAGGACTGGCAGTATGAGCCGGGCAGGGTGCTGGTCTATTCGGATCGCGATGCCTGGACCTGGACCGACGTGCCCGCCGCCGAGCGCAAGGGCGCCTGGTCGCAGACCGTCTACCAGGTCGACGATAGCCCCCGTTATGGCGGCTGGGGCAAGTGGACCGATGTCGGGGGCATCCGGCGCTGGGAATCGAACCGGACCTGGCGGCCGCTCGCCCGGCGCGACGCGGTGCGCGGGCCGGTCTATGATCGCTATCTGGGCGTCAACCGCCATGCGGTCTCGCCGGCCGGCTGGATCCACTGGCAGGACAATCTGAAGATGGATGGCGCCACCACGCCGGTCGTCCAGGAATATGTCCTCAACAGCTACACGAAGTTCAGCGATTTCGACGTGAAGGCCGCGGACGATTACTGGGCGGCGACCAGGGGCTATTGGGCCGCGATCCGCGCCGAATGGGACCGCATCGCCGCTGCCAAGCAGGGCATCCGCGTCACCGAGGAAGCCGATCACGGCACGGTGATCGCCGGCCGCGTCCTAGAGATCGCGGACGAGATCCAGCAGGGCAAGACCAGCGAGGCCGACGGGATCAAGACGGCCAAGGCGCTGATGGACCAGGCGACACGCGCGGCGCGGTAGGTTTCCCCCTCGGGAAAAGGCCCTCTTTCCTTGGTCGGAGAGGGTCGGGGCGAGTCAGGCGGATCCCAAGCCCGTCGGACTCGCCCATTTTTTGTCCGCGAAGATCGATGCTGATCGTTGGGAACCGAGGCGCCCGGCCATCCGTCTCTGGCGCGGCCATACGATGATATGGCTTCCCACCGCCGCGTTCGCCCTGGAAGCTGGGGTGTGACGCCAGACGGAGAGTGCCGATGCCGAAGAAAGTGGCCGATGTCGTGACCGGGATCCTCGCCGCGGCGGGAGTGAAGCGCGTCTATGGCGTGGTGGGCGACAGCCTGAACGGCATCACCGATTCGCTGCGCGCCCGTGGCGACATCGACTGGGTGCATGTCCGCCACGAGGAGGTCGCCGCCTTCGCCGCTGGCGCCGAGGCCGCGCTGACCGGCGCGCTGGCGGTGTGCGCCGGATCGTGCGGCCCGGGAAATCTCCACCTGATCAACGGGCTCTATGATTGCCACCGCACCCGCGTTCCGGTGCTCGCCATCGCCGCGCAGATCCCGTCGCCGGAGATCGGCCGGGGCTATTTCCAGGAAACCAAGCCCGAGGAGCTGTTCCGCGGCTGCAGCCATTTCTGCGAGACGGTGTCGCATCCGTCGCAGCTGCCCGAGGTGCTGGAATCGGCGATCCGCGCGGCGATCGGCCAGCGCGGCGTGGCGGTGATCGTGATCCCCGGCGATGTCGCGCTCCAGTCCTATGACGCGCCGATCTCGGCGCCGCGCGCGCTCGCCATCCGCCAGCCCGTGGTGGTACCGGACGCAGGCGAGATCGACGCGCTTGCCGAGCTGCTCAACACCAGCGCGCGCGTGACCTTGCTGTGCGGCCGTGGCTGCGCCGGGGCGCATGACGAAGTGGTGGCGCTCGCCGAGCGGCTCAAGGCGCCGGTCGTCCATGCGCTGGGCGGCAAGGAGCATGTCGAGTACGACAATCCCTATGATGTCGGGATGACCGGGCTGATCGGCTTCGCCTCCGGTTACGAGGCGATGGAATCCTGTGACACGCTGCTGATGCTCGGCACTGATTTCCCCTATCGCCAATTCTATCCCAAGGCGAAGATCGCCCAGATCGATCTGCGCCCGGAGAATCTCGGCCGCCGCGTGCCGCTCGACCTCGCCCTTGTCGGCGATGTGCGGCATGCGATCACGGCGCTGCTGCCCCGGCTGGCCGAAGGCCGTGACGACACGCATCTTGAAGCCGGCCTGGAAAGCTATCGCAAGGCTCGCAAGGGGCTGGACCGCCTGGCCAGCGGTGCTTCGGGTCGCCGCCCGATCCACCCCCAGCATCTCGCCGCGCGGCTGAGCGCGCTGGCACAGGACGATGCGGTCTTCACCTTCGACGTCGGCACCTGCACGGTCTGGGCGGCGCGCTATCTCGAGATGAACGGCAGGCGCCGGCTGGTCGGATCGCTCGCCCATGGCTCGATGGCCAACGCGCTGCCCCAGGCGATCGGCGTGCAGGCCTCGCATCCCGGTCGCCAGGTGATCAGCCTGTCGGGCGATGGCGGGCTTTCGATGCTGATGGGCGACATGCTCACCCTGATCCAGGAAAAGCTCCCGGTGAAGATCGCCGTGTTCAACAACGGCTCGCTGGGCTTCGTGGCGCTGGAGATGAAGGCATCCGGCTTTCTCGAGACCGGCACCGACCTTGAGAATCCCGACTTCGCCGCGGTGGCACGGGCGATGGGCATGCACGCGGTACGGGTCGAGGATCCGGCGCAGCTCGATGCAGCGATCGCGGAGGTGCTCGCGCATCCCGGGCCGGCGCTGCTCGACGTCGTCACCAACAGCCAGGAGCTGGCGATGCCGCCGTCGATCACCGCCGAGCAGGTCAAGGGCTTCAGCCTCTGGGCGCTGAGGGCAGTGCTCAACGGCGATGCGAGCGAAGTGATCGACCTCGCCCGGACCAACCTGCTGCGCTGAGGAGTGGCTAGGCCCGCTCCGCCGAGCTGACCACGTCCGCGGCCCGCAGAGCGGCGAGCAGCCGCATCAGGTGCGCGGCGTTGCGCACTTCCAGGTCCATCGTGTTGGTGTGGAAAGTCGTGTCGCGATTGTCCATGCGCAGGCCGAGGATGTTGGCCTTTTGCTGGCCGATCAGCGTGGCGACCGCGCCCAGCGCGCCGGGCTCGTTCTTCAGGGTGATCTCGATCTGGGCGATGCCGCCCTCGGCCTTGTCGCCCCAGGTGAGATCGACCCAGTCTTCCTCGGTGGTGTCGGCGAGGCTCGGGCAGTCGATGCGGTGGACCTCGATCGGCTCGCCGGGCCGGCGGATGCCGATGATGCGATCGCCGGGCACCGGTCGGCACTCGGCCGAGAAATGGAAGGCGACGCCGGGCGTCAGCCCCTTGATCTCGATCGCATGCTGCTGCGGCGGCAGGTCGTGCTCGTCCTCGCCATCGGTCGAGCCGGGCATCACCGCTTCCATCACCTGGCCGTCGGTGAACTGGCGGCGGGCGATCGCCTCCATCAGCGAGGCCTCGTCCTGCAGCTTCAGGCGGCGCAGTGCATCGGGGATCGCGGCCTCGCCCGGCGGGGTGGGCAGCCGCTCGACGATCTCGTCATAGAGCTTGCGCCCCAGTGCGATCGTCTCCTCGCGCTCCTTGTGGCGGATGTGGCGGCGGATCGCGGCGCGCGCCTTGCCGGTGATCGCGAAGTTGAGCCAGTTGGCCTGGGGCTCCTGCGCCTTGGAGCGCAGGATCTGGACCTGGTCGCCCTGGGCGATCTCGGTGCGTAGCGGCACCACCCGGCCATTGACCTTGGCGCCCACCGCCTGGTCGCCCAGGTTCGAGTGGACGGCATAGGCGAAGTCGATCGGCGTCGCGCCCTTGGGCAGCTGGATCAGCTCGCCCTTGGGGGTGAAGGCGAAGATCCGGTCCTGGTACATCGCCATCCGGGTATGCTCGAGCAGCTCCTCGGGGCTGTCGGCATGCTCCAGGATCTCGATCAGGTCCTTGATCCAGCTGACCTGGGTGTCGGGCCGGACGTTGCTCGCCTTGTAGGCCCAGTGCGCCGCGAGGCCGTATTCGGCCTGGGCGTGCATGTCGCGGGTGCGGATCTGGATCTCGATGCGCGTGTCGCCGGCATGGATGATGCTGGTGTGGAGCGAGCGATAGCCGTTGCGCTTCGGCGTCGAGATGTAGTCCTTGAACCGACCCGGCACCATCGGCCAGCGGCGGTGGATCACGCCGAGGGCGCGGTAGCATTCCTCCTCGGTGTCGACGATCGCGCGGAAGGCCATGATGTCGCTGAGCTGCTCGAGCGACACGTGCCGCTCCGACATCTTCTTCCAGATCGAATAGGGGTGCTTCTCGCGCCCGGTGATCTCGGCATCGATGCCGCCGCGCGACAGGAGCAGCTTCAGGCCCGATGCGATCTTGGCGATGCGGTCCTCGCCTTCGACCTTCAGGCTGTCGAGCCGCCTGGTGATCGATTCATAGGCCTCGGGCTCGACTTCACGGAAGGCGAGCGTCTGCATCTCCTTCATGAACTCGTACATGCCGATCCGCTCGGCGAGCGGCGCGTAGATCTCCATCGTCTCGCGGGCGATGCGCTTGCGCTTGTCCGGGTTCTTGATGTGGACCAGAGTGCGCATGTTGTGCAGCCGGTCGGCCAGCTTGACCAGCAGCACGCGGACATCGTCCGACATGGCGAGCAGGAACTTCCGCAGGTTCTCGGCGGCGCGCTCGCTCTCGGTCTGCGCCTCGATCTTGGAGAGCTTGGTGACGCCGTCGACCATGCGCGCGACATTGTCGCCGAACAGGCGCTGGATGTCCTCGGGAGTGGCGACCGTGTCCTCGACCGTGTCGTGCAGGATCGCGGTGACGATCGTCTCGTCGTCGAGATGCAGGTCGGTGAGGATGCCGGCCACTTCGATCGGGTGGCTGAAATAGGGGTCGCCCGACGCGCGTTTCTGGCTGCCATGCGCATTGACCGAGAAGACGTACGCCCGGTTGAGCATCGCTTCATCGGCATCGGGGTCGTAGCTCAGGACCCGGTCAACAAGTTCATATTGGCGCAGCACGGGAACTAGATGGGGCCCGGGACTGTTGCTTTGCAATAAAATTGAGCGCGATCCGGACGTTCCGAACCGCGCTCAACCTCTTTTATCGGTGCTGGTGTGGCGCTGGCGCCATACCGGTCAGTGCGCCTTGGCGTTGCACTTCTCGAGCGCGGCAGCGTCGAACTCGGTGCCGTTGGCGCGGAACGCCGACAGCTTGCCGACTTCGCGGGCGACCAGTTCGCAGACGATGCCGTCGCGGGCATTGGCCTTGGCGGCGGTGCAGGTGCCGGCGCCGCACTTCCACAGCGTGGAGCGCGTGACGAGGCTGGCCTTGGCCGGCGCGGTCACCGGGGTGGCGGCGTAATAGCCGTTCGGGGCACCCTGCGCGATGCCGGCGGCGGGGACGAGGGCCAGCGTGGCCGCGGCCGCTGCGGCGAAGAAGCGGGTCATGGAAACCTCCTGGGGTCGAATCACATGCAACGGGCGTTGCGACTCAATATTTAATTGACACAAAGGTAAGTTGCAACGAGAAACTATTGCTGCAATGCAAGAAGTTACGCCATTCCGTAACGTCGGCTTTTGCGATAGGGTGACAAGTCATGGGTGGTGCCATTCGAGAATCCCTGCGCCAGCTGGCCAATGATTGCAGCCTTCCGGCTGCACTGGAAGCGATGGGCGAACGCTGGTCGTTCCTGATCCTGCGCGGCTCGTTCAACGGGCTGCACCATTTCGAGGAATTCCAGTCCGAGCTGGGCATCGCCCGCAACATCCTGGCCAACCGGCTGGCGCGGCTGGTCGACAAGGGCATCCTGGTCCGCGAGCCCTGTGCCGACGATCGCCGCAAGATCGAATATCGCCTGACCGACAAGGGCTATGCGCTGCTGCCGGCGATGATCGCGCTCAGGCAATGGGGCGAGCGCTGGGAGACGGGCACGCCGGCCTATCCGGTGCTGGTCGACGCGCGCGACAGCCGTCCGATCCGCCAGGTCCAGGTGCTCAGCCATGACGGCCGCGCGCTGGGCAAGGGCGACCTGCTCTGGGCGCTGCCCGAGGATGTGGTGCGGGACGACGAGCTGCCCGAGGTGAAGGCGGCGGAGTGACGCCGGCTGCGTTCAATCCTGGGTATAGAAGGCGTGGCCCGGATTTCGTCGCCGGAGCAGATTGTACAACGGTACGACCGCCATTTCCTCCACCTCGAGGCGCAAGCTCGCATGTTGATCGGTTAGCCAATCGAAGCGGCGGTCGAAGTTCTGGCGAACGCGTCCGAATGCTGCCCTGATCGCCTGTTCGGCATCAGATGCCGGAACATAGCGGTAGCAGTAGAAGCCGCGTGGCCGTGGATGTCCGTCCTGATCCGGTCCGGCGACATGCCAATCGATCACACCATGGACCAGGACATAGTAGCAGCGCATTTCAGCCGCCCAATCCCGCCAGCCGCTCCCGCACATTCTCCGGAATCGGCTTCGACTTGCGCGTCTCCAGATCGACATGGACGCTGACCATCTCGATCTCGGTGTGCAGCTCGCCGGTGTCGGCGTGGCAGAGCTCGATGCGCATCGTCATGCTCGAGCTGCCGACGCGCTCGACCCGGGCGAAGCCCTCGACCATGTCGTCGAACACGAATGGCTTGCGATAGTCCACCCGTGCGCTGACGACGTTGAACTCGGCGTCGAGCCAGTCGGGGCCAATCTCGCCCAGGTCCGCCCAGCGCCAGAACTCGCCGAGCGTGACGTCGGCATATTCGAGATAGCGCGAGTTGAAGACGATCTTCTGCCCGTCGATCTCGGAATAGCGGACGCGGAAGCGGGTGGAGAATTGGAAGCCCTGGCGCATGGCCTCCGGGTGGCCCGGTGCTCCGCGCGCGTCAACTGTCACTTGGTCAGCCCCGGGTCCGGCAGGCTCATTCGGCGGCCAACAGGCTCTCCGCGCCACCCAGGTCGACCGACACCAGCCGGCTGACCCCGCGCTCGACCATGGTCACGCCGAACAGCCGGTGCATGCGGCTCATCGTCGCGGCATTGTGGGTGACGATCAGATAGCGGGTTGCAGTCTCCTCGGTCATCCGCTCGAGCAGGTCGCAGAAGCGGTCGATATTGGCATCGTCCAGCGGCGCGTCGACTTCGTCGAGCACGCAGATCGGCGCCGGGTTGGTCAGGAACAGCGCGAAGATCAGCGCCACCGCGGTCAGCGCCTGCTCGCCGCCCGAAAGCAGGGTGAGCGACTGGAGCTTCTTGCCCGGCGGCTGCGCCATGATCTCGAGTCCCGCCTCCAGCGGATCGTCCGAATCGATCAGCTCCAGATGCGCCTGGCCGCCATTGAACAGCGTCGAGAACAGCCGGCGGAAATGCTGGTCGACCGCCTCGAACGCGGCGAGCAGCCGCTGGCGCCCCTCGCGGTTGAGCGTACCGATCGAGCCGCGCAGCTGGTTGACCGCCTGGGCGAGCTCGTCGCGCTCGGCGGCGTTGCTGGTGAAGGCGGCCTCCAGTTCGGCCAGCTCGGTCTCGGCGACCAGGTTCACCGGCCCGATCCGCTCGCGCTCGGCATTGAGCTTCTCATGGCCCGTCGATTCCTCTTCGGGCGAACGTACCGTCGCTTCCTCGAACCCGGCCTTCTGGGGCAAGAGCGGCGGGGGGCATTCGAAGCGTTCGCCGGAGATCCGTCCCATCTCGATGCGGCGGGTCTCCTGGTTCTCGGCCCGGGCCACTGCACCGGCGCGTTCCTCGCGGGCCTGGGCCAGGATCTCGTTGGCGCCGCGCACCGCGCCTTCGGTCTCACGCACCGCGATCTCGGCTTCGCGCTCGGCGGACTGGGCGGCGGCGCTCTCGATCCGCGCCTTCTCGGTCGCCGCCTCGGCCTCGGCGACCTGCGCTTCGAGCTGGGCGGGCTTGCCGGCGATCGCTTCGCTTTCCTCGGCGAGCTGGAGCCCGCGCTTCTCCATCTCGTTGGCGCGTCTGGCCGCGTCGCCGGCACGCGACTTCCAGCTCTTGGCCTCGGCCCCGGCGGCGGCATGGCGCTCGCGCGACGCGCCGATCTCGCGCTCCAGCGTGCCGCGCTCGGCGCGAGCTGAGGCGGATGCGGCGCGCTTGCCCTCGGCATCGGTGGAGAGCGACGCGACGCGCGCGCGCGTTTCGGTGCCGTCGGGCAGCGCCGCCTTGGCCGCCTCCGCCCGGTTCAGCTCGGTCGCGGCTTCGTCCTGCTCGGCGGCGATCCGGCGGATGCGCACGTCGAGATCGGCGCGCTGCGAATCGAGCCGCTCCAGCTGCGCGGTGGCGCGGTCCTCGGCCCGGCCCGCCTCGCGCCCGGCATTCTCGGCATGCTCCAGCACGCGCCGGCAATCCGCCGCAGCCCGCCGCGCCTCGGTGATGTTGTCCTCGATCCGCGCCAGCTCGGCATCGGCACCCTCGACTGCGCGCACCGCGGCGGGGCGTGCCTTCTCGATCGCGGCGAGCCGGTTGACCCGCACCAGCCGCTCGGCCGCCGCCGCGCCGCCCGACTTCGCGACATAGCCGTCCCAGCGCCGCAGCACGCCCGCCAGCGTCACCAGCCTCTGCCCGACGGCGAGCGGCTGGCCGTCGTCGCTTTCGGTGACCAGCACCTGGGCCAGGCGCCGCGACAGGCCTGCGGGTGCCTGGACATGCTGGCCGAGCGGCGCGGTGCCCGAAGGTGCGCCGGGGTCGCCGGCCTGGGGTTCGGCACCCGCCCAATAGCGTTCGGCACTGGTATCGAGCCCGGCCTCGAGATCGTCGCCCAGCGCCGCGGCGAGGGCGCGCTCGTACCCCGCATCGACCTTGAGCTTGTCGAGCAGCCGGTCCTTGTCCGAAGGGCGGGTCGCCTTGGCCAGCGCGGCGGCTTCGCTGTCGAGCTGGGCCAGCTCGGCATGGGCAGTGGCGCGCTTGGCCTGGGCGTGGTTGCGCGCCTCGATCGCGCTGCGCTCCTCGGCATCGGCGCGGGCGAGGCCGGTGCGCGCGCTCTCCGCCTGGTGGATCGCCTGGGCCCGTGCCTCGGCGGCGCGCTTCTTCTCGGCGTGCAGCGGCTCGGGATCGGGCAGCGCCTTCAGTTCGGCATCGATCCGCGCCCGGTCGCGCTCGGAGCGCTCGACCCGCGTGCGCGCCGCGGCGAGTGCGGCTTCGGCGACGCGCGTCTCGGCCGCCTCGCTCGCCTGTGCCGCCAGCGCCTGGGCCAGCGCGACCTCGGCATCGCGCGCCGCGCGTTCCGCATCGGCGAGTGCGGCGTCGAGATGCGGCATCCGTGCCGTCGTCTCGGCGATGCGCCGGTCGAGCGTCTTCACTTCCTCGTCGAGCCGCGCCAGCGCCTCGGCAGCGTCGCGGGCCAGCGCGCCTTCGCGGCCGCGATCCTCCTCGAGCCGGCGCGTCGCGTCCTGCAATTCCTGGATGCGCCGCTCGACCGCCGCCTTGTCGGCGCGCAGCGTCGCGAGCCCGTGCATCGCCTCGGTCGCCCTGTCGCGGACGCTCAGTGCCTCCGCACGCAGGGTGGCGAGCTTCTCGGCGGCTTCCTGCTGCACCGCCACCGCCGAGTCATGCGCCCGGGTCCGCTCGGCGACCAGGGCCTCGGCCGCCACCGCTTCCTTCTTGGCCGCATCCGCCGCCGTCGCCGCGTCGCGCCAGCGCGCGAAGATCATCCGCGCCTCGGCGACGCGAATCCGGTCGGAAAGCTCGCGGTAGCGCTCGGCCTGGCGCGCCTGGCGCTTGAGCTGCGCGGCGCGATTCTCCTGGTCGCCGATCACTTCGTCGAGCCGGGTCAGGTTCGCCTCGGTCGCGCGCAGCCGCTGCTCGGCATCCTTGCGGCGCACGTGCAGGCCGGAAATGCCCGCCGCTTCCTCCAGCATCGCCCGGCGCTCGCCCGGCTTGGCCATGATGATCGCGCTGATCCGCCCCTGGCTGACCAGCGCCGGCGAGTGCGCGCCCGTCGCCGCATCGGCGAACATCAGCGCGACGTCCTTGGCGCGGACGTCGCGGCCGTTGATCCGATAGGCGGAGCCCGCGCCGCGCTCGATCCGGCGGACGACTTCCAGCTCGTCATCCTCGCCGACCTGCTCGGCCTGGATCGTCACTTCGGCGAAGTCGCGCGAGGGGCGGGTGGCGGTGCCCGCGAAGATCACGTCTTCCATGCCGGCGCCGCGCATCGATTTGGCGCTGGTCTCGCCCATCACCCAGCGCAGGGCTTCGAGCAGGTTGGACTTGCCGCAGCCATTGGGGCCGACGATCCCCGTCAGCCCCGGCTCGATGCGGAGGTCAGCCGGGTCGACGAAGCTCTTGAAGCCCGTCAGCCGCAGCCGCTTGATCTGCACCTGGCTCTACCCCCGCGGCATCATGGGCGTCAGCGCGCGCCGGCTGCCTTGAGCAGCGGCTCGAGCTGTTCCCAGGTGCCGGCCTCGACCTTCTTGCCGTTGATGAAGAAGCTCGGGGTGCCGTTCACGCCATAGACGGTGGCGCCGTCCGCATTGACCTTGGCGATCTCCTCGATCTTCTTCTGGTCGCCCAGGCACTGGCGCGCCTTGGCCTCGGGCACGCCGCGCTGCTTCATGAAGTCGATCATGCCGAGGGCCTCGGCGAAGCCCACCGCGGCCTGCGGCGCCGGCTGGCCCTGGAGCTGCTGCGCCAGCTGCGGGTTGGTCTTCACCAGCTGCTCGGTGCGCTGGAGGAACTGTTCCTGATTCTCGAAATACTGGTCGAGCATGCTGAAGAAGCTCTCGTCCGGCACGCACTGGTTGAGCAGCGCGGCGGCGAGGTCGGGCGCGCCGTGGATCAGGAAGTCGCGGAATTCCCAGCTGACCTTGCCGGTCGAGATGTACTTCTGGCGCAGCGGCTCGGGCGCGGTGCGGCCGAACAGCCCGCAATAGGGGCAATTGCGCGAGCCATATTCGACCAGCTTGATCGGCGCGTTCGGATTGCCCTGGAGGTAGCCGCCATCCTTGGTCTTGGCGATCGTGTCGACCCAGGCCTTGCCGGCCGGGGCGGTGACCGCTGCGACCGGGGCGGCGGTAACCGCGGCGGTGCTGTTGCCCGTATCGCCGCCGCCGCACGAAGCGAGCGCGAACAGCGCGGGGATCAGGGCCAGGGCGAATTTGGTACGCATAGCGATATCTTCTCCAGAAATCCGAAATCAGGCGCCGTTCGCCCAGAGCTCGGGCAGCAGCCTGTCCCAGCTAAAGGCACTTACCTTGCGCGCATTGACGATGAAAGTGGGGGTGCCCTGCACCTGGTAGATCTTCACCGCATCGGCATTGGTCTGCGAGATGCGGGCGATCAGCTTGGGATCGGCCAGGCACTTGCGCGCCTGGGCCTCGGGCAGGCCCTGGGTCTTCATGAAGGCGATCATGCCGGTGGCCTCGGCGAAGCGCGTCGCCATCTGGCCCGCCGGCAGCTTCTGCCAGGCCTCGACCTGCTGGGGCTGGTTCTTCAGCACTGCCACCAGCTTCTCCTCGAACTGGTGCTGATTGGCGAAGAGCGCATCGAGCACCGGGAAGAAGCGCGCCGTCGGCACGCACTGGTTGAGCAGCGCCGCGGCGAGATCGGGCGGGCCGTGGATCAGGAAGTCGCGAAACTCGTAGCTCACCTTGCCGGCGGCGATGAAGTCCTTGCGCAGCGGCGGCACGCCCTCGGCGGCGAAGCGGCCGCAGGTCGGGCAACCACGCGAGCCATATTCGACCAGCTTTACCGGCGCGTCCGGGTTGCCCTGGCGGAAGCCGCCCTGCGGGGTCATCGCGACGGTGGCTTCCCAATTGGGTGCCGCCACGGGCTTGGCCGGCGCCTTCTTCGCCTGCTGCGCCGAGGCGCCGCCAGCCAGGGCCAGCGCGAGCGCGCCGGCGATCATGAGAGTGTTACGCATCAGTCGATCCGGCCGATCTTGGGTTTCTCGTCGCTTGCCGCGACGCCGGCGGCCAGTGCTTCGAGCACGGCCTTCAATTCGGGATCGGCGATGCCGCGCAGGCTGTCGCCCATCGCTTCGCTCAGCGGCTTGAGGCTGGGCGGCGGCGCGGCCTTTGCCGGCGCCTTCACCTGGCCGTGGCGGATGGCGATCTTCGCCACTGCCGGATAGCCGAAGAAACGGTTCACCCGGTCCATGATCTCGGGGGAGACATGCTGCATCGTCGGCGCGAAGGCGCCCGAGACGATCAGGCTCAGCACGCCCTGCTCGCGCTTGCCCTGGGGGAACTTGATCGATTCGGGGATCGAGACGCGGGCATAGCGCTCGCCGACGATCTCGGCCCAGCGGCTGACGATCGAATGCTGGACGAAGCCGAACTTGCGGAAGCTCGCCGCGCCGACATCGGGCAGCAGCTCGGAGACCGAGCGGGCGCGCAGCGCGCGCTGCGGCTCGGGCTTGGGCTGGCGGGTCGTGGCACGTGGGGGCTTCGTCATTTCCGCCAACCCATGCCATAGCAAAGGCGTGCCCGACAACGCCCCTCGCGCAATCGCTTCCGCGCTGCTCCACTGGTATGACCATAACGCCCGCGACCTGCCCTGGCGCGCGCGGCCCGGCGCCAATGCGCCAGACCCCTATCGGGTGTGGCTGTCCGAGGTGATGCTGCAGCAGACCCAGGTCGCCAGCGTCATCCCCTATTACGACAAGTTCACCCGGACCTGGCCGACGGTGGAGGCGCTCGCCGCCTCGGAAGATGCCGATCTGATGGCCGCCTGGGCGGGGCTCGGCTATTATGCCCGCGCCCGCAACCTGCTCGCCTGCGCCCGCGAAGTGGCGCGGCGCGGGGCGTTTCCCGATACCGAACAGGGCTTGCGCGAACTGCCCGGCGTGGGCGGCTATACCGCCGCCGCGATCGCCGCGATCGCATTCGGCCGGCGCGCGGTGGTGGTCGACGCCAATGTCGAGCGCGTCGTCTCGCGCCTGTTCGCGGTCGAGGAAATGCTGCCGGGTGCCAGGGCGAAGATCTACGCGCTCACCGATTCGGTGACGCCGGAGCTGCGCTCGGGCGACTTCGCCCAGGCGATGATGGACCTGGGCAGCGGCATCTGCACCGCGCGCTCACCCAAATGCCTGCTCTGCCCCCTGCGCGCGCATTGCGCCGGCTTTGCGGGCGGCACGCCCGAACTTTATCCCCGCAAGGCTGCCAAGCCGCCCAAGCCGCAGCGCTTCGGCACGATGTTCTGGCTCGAGCGGGACGGCGCGGTGCTGCTCGTCCGTCGCCCGGACAAGGGGCTGCTCGGCGGCATGCGCGCGCTGCCCACCGGTCCCTGGGCCGATTCGGCGCCGGGCCTGGCCGATGCCCCGGCCGATGCCGCGTGGCGCATGCTCGACGACAGCGTCTCCCACGGCTTCACCCATTTCAACCTCGATGTCGCACTTGCAGCTGCAACATTGTCGTCGCATGCAGGCGCCGCCGTCGAAGGCGAATGGTGGCCGGTCGCCGATCTCGAATCGGCCGGCCTGCCGACGGTCTTCGCCAAGGCGATGCGAACTTTCAGGAGACGGTTATGCGCGGAGTGATCGGTTTCGGCATCGGGATGGCGGCACTGGCCGCGCCCGCCTTCGCGCAGACCGCTCCCCAGCCCCCCGCCGCGCCTTCGGGCAGCAGCGCGGAAACAGCACTCGCCAGGCGCTATGTCGCCGAGGGCAAGGTCCCCGGTATCGTCATCCTCGCCGCCCATTCGGAACGCGGCGAGACGGTGATGACGACGACGGTGGGCCGCGTCGCCGACGAGCCGACCGCGCACAAGGCGGATATCGACAGCCTGTGGCGCGTCTATTCGATGACCAAGCCGATCACCGGCATCGCCGCGATGATCCTGGTCGAGCAGGGCAAGCTCAGGCTCGACCAGCCGATCAGCGACTTCATCCCGGCGTTCAAGGACATGAAGGTGCTGGTCGATCCGTCGAAGGACCTGACCACGCGCCCGGCGAAGACCCCGATCACGGTGCGCCACCTGCTCACCCACACCGCAGGCCTGGGCTACAACATCATCACCAAGGGGCCCTTGCTCGACGAGTACAACAAGCTCGGCATCAACCCGGCCCAGGTGAACGCCCAGATGGAAGTCCAGATGGCGGCTGTCCGCCCGGACAGCCTGGAGGAATTCGCCAACCGCACCGCCTCGCTGCCGCTGATCGCCGAGCCGGGCACCAAGTGGAGCTATTCGATCGGCCTCGATGTGCTCGGCCGGGTGATCGAAGTGGCGAGCGGCATGCCCTTCGACCAGTTCGTCAACACGCGGATCTTTGCACCGCTCAAGATGCAGCAGAGCTACTGGACGGTGCCGGCGGACAAGCTCGGCAATTTCTCCAGCAACTATGTCTTCATGGGCACCACCCGCGTCGTCGCCGATCCGGCGGTGGGATCAATCTATCTGCAGAAGCCCGAATTCCCCTATGGCGGCGCGGGCCTGGTCATGTCGGCGCGCGACTATGACCGGTTCCTCCACATGCTGCTGAACGGCGGCACGCTGGACGGCACCCGCATCCTCAAGCCCGAGACGGTCGCGCTGGCGATGTCGAACCTGCTGCCAGCGGGCACCGACACCTCGATCCTCAACGAGACCGGCAAGGATACCGGCGCGCAGCTCGGCTTCGGCGCGGGCGGTTCGGTCTATCTGAACGATGTCGCGGGCGGTCCGGGCAAGGGCACCTTCGGCTGGGGTGGTGCTGCGGGCACGATCGCCTGGGTCGATCCCGCCCACAAGCTGCGCGCGGTGGCGATGATCAACCTGTTCGGCGACACGCCGCTCAAGCGCGAAGTGTCGAAGGCGATCTACGCCGATATCGCCAAGTGAATCCTGGCCAGATGCTGACGCCCGGTTTCACCGGCAACACGCTCGACCGCGCCGATCGTGTCCGCCACCAGCCCGAGCTGCTCGAAGCGGCGCTGGCGGATGCGGGCGCGCGGCTGCTGGTGCTCGACGGGCTCGATCCGATCCTCGATGACGAGGGCCGGCTGACCTGGACCGATCTGGCCGAGGCCCAGGGCGAACTGCTCTTCCTCGGCTATGACCAGGGCGTGCCCCGCTTCGTCTCGGCACTGCCCGACGACATGCCGGTCCCGATGGGCCGCTCGCCGGCGATGTTCGCGCTGCTCGACCGGTTCGCCGCGCCCGATGCCGCCAATTATGCCGCGGCGCGCAGCCTGGTCTTCTGGCACGGCCGCCACCGCTTCTGCGCCAATTGCGGGTCGCACACCCGCATCTCGCACGCCGGCTGGGGGCGCCACTGCCCGCATTGCGGCGCCGAGCATTTCCCGCGGGTCGAGCCTGTGGTCATCATGCTCGCGGAAAGTGGCGACAGCGCGCTGCTCGGCCGCCAGCCGAGCTGGCCGCCGGGCCGCTATTCCGCGCTGGCCGGTTTCCTCGAGGTTGGCGAGGCGATCGAGGAGGCGGTGCGTCGCGAAACGTCCGAAGAGTCCGGTATCCGGATCGGTGCGGTCCGCTATGTCGCCAGCCAGCCCTGGCCCTTCCCGGCATCGCTGATGGTCGCCTGTATCGGCGAGGCGCTGAACGAGGACATCGCGATCGATGCCAACGAGCTCGAGGACGCCCGCTGGTTCACCCGCGACGAGGTCCGCCAGGCCCTGGCCCGCGATCCCGCCGCCCCGTTCCTCGCCCCGCCGCCCTATGCGATCGCGCATACGCTGCTGAGCGCCTGGGCGGAGGGCGGCGCCTAGTCCTCGGCCACCGGCTGCGTCGTCCAGCTCGCGTAGAGCGTCGGCACGGTGAGATAGAGCACGAACAGCATATAGGCGAAGTTGGCGATCTGCCCGATCAGCACGTCGCGGCTCCAATTGCCGATCAGGGTGAGCGCGAGCGTCAGCCACAGGCCGAGAAAGGCCGTGAAGGCCACCGTCGCGAAGCCGGCCAGGAAGGCGCGCTGGCGCAGCTGGCGGTCGAACTCGTCGGCCTTGGGTGTGCCCCAGGCCTTGATCGGCCCGAAGATCGGGAGGAACACGCCGAGCGCGAAGCCGATCGAGATCGCGGCATAGCCGAACTGGGATGCCTCGGGCCGCGCCAGCCCCCAGATCCAGCCGCTGACGGCGAGGGCCAGTGCAAATATCGGGATCCAGCGGAGATGGCGCCGTCGCACCTCGTGCCGGGCCAGCGCGGGAATGCCCGTGCGCTCCGACGCGGCGTCGAGCTTGGAGAACAGGCGCTCGTTGAACTTGGACATGGCGGCCTCCGGCATCATTCGGCGGCGCGGCGCAGGGCGGCCGCGACCGATTCGAAGGGGGTGAAGGAGAAGACGAGCTCGACCGGCAGGTCGAACGCCTGCGCGATCTTCATGCCGAGCTCCAGGCTGGGGCTGTAGTCGCCGCGCTCGAGATAGCCGATCGTCTGGGGGTTCACCCCCACCGTCTCGGCCAACTCTCGCCGGCTCATCCCGCGTTCGGCGCGGAACAGGGCAATTCGGTTGTGAATCTGCGGCAATGTGGCGACTCGAATGACGATATATTGTCTATGCACAACGATTCGTCTTGCGAGTCAAGCAAGCGTCATCGCGCCGGGAATCGCGTCCCGGCGCCAACTTACGGCCTTTCGGTGTCCACTACGCTCTCGGGCGCGCCTGCTTGTAGGTGCCGAGCACGCGCATCCACTTGGTGTGGAACTTCAGCTCCTCCAGCGCACGGGCGACCGGCGCCTCGTCGGGGCTGCCGACGATGTCGGTGTAGAACTCGGTCGCCGCGAAGCTGCCGCCGCGCTGGTAGCTCTCCAGCTTGGTCATGTTGACCCCGTTGGTCGCGAAGCCGCCCAGTGCCTTGTAGAGCGCCGCCGGCACGTTCTTCACCTCGAAGACGAAGGTGGTCATGAACGGCCCGCTTTCCTCCTCGGCCACCAGCGGCTCGCGGGCCAGGATGACGAAGCGGGTCATGTTGTGCTCGGCATCGGCGATGTCCTCGCCCAGCATCTTCAGGCCGTAGAGCTCGGCCGCGCCCGGCGGCGCCAGCGCGGCGACGGCGGGGTCGGCGTCCTCGGCCACCATCGCGGCGGCGCCGGCGGTGTCGGGATAGGCGAGCGGCGAGATGCCCTGCGCCTTGAGCCAGTGGCGGCACTGGCCGAGCGCCTGGGGATGGCTCATCGCCTGTTTGACGCCCTCGATCGGGCCCAGGCCCATCAGGCCGTAGCGGATCGGCAGGAAATGCTCGCCGATGATCGACAGCCCCGATTCGGGCAGCAGGAAATGGATGTCCGCCACGCGGCCGTGCAGCGAATTCTCGATCGGGATCATCGCGCAGCCGGCCCGGCCTTCCTTCACGGCGTCGATCGCGTCCTCGAAGGAAAAGCAGGGGAGGGGCAGCCCGTCTGGAAAGCATTCGCGCACCGCGATATGCGAATTGGCGCCCGGTGCGCCCTGGAAGGCGACGGCACGTACGGGGGTCCTTGCGGCCGCCTCGGTCATCTCCGCGACGAGCTTCCTCGCCGGGCTCGCGAAATTCTCCATAATGCGCGGGCGCTAGCTGCCGAACCTCGCAGCCGCAAGCCCCGCTTGCTTTCGCTGCAAGGGCGGCTTTAAAGAAGCGCAACATATCCGCAGGGGCATTTCATGGACAATCGCTTCAATACGATCGCGGGATGGGCACTTGCGGGGGGGATTGCTGCGCTCGGACTATCGATCGCCAGCGGAATGTACTTCCATGCCGAGCGCCCCGAGCACATGGGTTATGTGATCGAAGGTGTAGAGGAAGCCGGCGAAGGCGGTGCGGCTGCGGTCGCCGAGCCGATCGCGACCCGTCTGGCCAAGGCCGACGTCGCCAAGGGCGAGGCTTCGTTCAAGAAGTGCATGGCCTGCCACACGATCAACCAGGGCGGCGCCAACGGCATCGGCCCGAATCTCTATGCGACGATGGGTGAGGGCATTGCCGAGGGCAAGGGCGGTTTCGCCTTCTCCGACGCGCTCAAGGCCGTCGGCGGCAAGTGGGATTTCGACAAGATGGACGCGTGGCTGACCAATCCGCGCAAGTTCGCCACCGGTACCAAGATGACCTTCGCCGGCATCCCGGATGCCCAGGAGCGCGCCAACGTCATCGCCTATCTCAACGCCCAGGGCTCGAACCTGCCATTGCCGGCAGCGCCGGCCGCTGGTGCGGCCCCGGCCGAGGGCAATGCCACCGACGATCATGCCGCGGGCGGCAATCTCTCGAACGAGGCGACTCCGGCAGAGGGCGCGCCTTCCACCGATCCCGCCGCCAAGGCGCAGGCCGAGAAGAAGGGCGCCTGAGGACGCCCTTTTCCGGGATCGGATCTACAAGGCGCCGCGGATCGTTCCGCGGCGCTTTTGGTTTGGCGGTTCCGTCGTGACGCAGATGCCCGCCGCGCAGGCGCGCCGGCTCTCGACCCGGCTCGTCGCGCGCCAGGTCTCGGAGCTGCTGCTTGCGCGCAGCCGGCGCGGACTCGCGCTGGTGCCGCAGGAACGGCTGGCCGGTTTCGTGTTCGAAGTGGTGCTGGGCGGCAGCATCGCCCATCATCCCTATCGCGATGCCGCTTCCGGGCGCTGGATGGGTGTCGAGGACGCGGCCACGCTCGGCCGGCCGGTCAATGCCACCGCCATCGCCCATTCGATGCGCCTGCCGCACACCACCGTGCGCCGGCGCGCGGCGGAGCTGGTCGAGGAAGGCCTGCTGGTCCGCGGCGACAGCGGCTTCTGCGTCGCGCCCGGCTTTTTCGAAGGCGATGTGCTCGCCAGACTGGCGGCGGAGGATGCCGCCGATCTGATGCGCATGCTGGGGACCCTTGCCGAGGCCGGTTATGACCCCGCGATCGCGGCGCTCGACGCCGGTGTCACGGCCTTGCCGGCCGGCGTGGTCGAAAGGCTGATCCTCGCCTTCAGCCTGCGCGCATTGGAGACGCTCACCGAACTCTATGGCGACGTCACCGCCGGCACGATCGTCGCGGCGATCACGGCGATCAATGTCCGCCGCGTCACGGCGGATCCGGATCTTGCCCGGCTCTATTCGGCCGAGGACATGCCGCCGCCCGACGATCTGCGCGAGCCGGTGACGCTGCGCGCGCTCGCCCGCGCGATCGACTTGCCCTTCGAGACCGTGCGCCGCCGCGTCGTCGCGCTGGTCGCCGCCGAGCTGGTCGCCTGGAAGGATGGCGGGGTGTTCGTGCCCGCCCGCGTGATGCTGGGCGAGCGCCACATCGCCAACAACCGGCGCATCACCCTGCATTTCGACCAGATGCTCGCCACGCTCGCCACCCTGGCGGGCGAGCTGCGCGATTGACCCATTTTGGCATGCGGCTCGATTGCTTCCCAAGCCCCGGACAAATTACGTAAAATCCTACAAATAGAGCCGCATGGCCGGGGGATTGGGCGCATGGGGGATTTGCCGTCTTTGGACGGGTTGAACGCCGGTGAATGGCGTGATCTAGGCAGTGCAGGGGCCCAGGCCACGAGCCGCGCGCCTGCGGTCCGGCGGCTCTCCGCGACCCGACTGCACACCAACGCCCGCCCCGCCAGCCTGGCGGTGGAGCGCGACCGGGCCCGCGAGATCGTCGGCCTGGCCAGGGACAGCGTCACCGAGACCTTCTCGGACATCCGCTTCGGCCGGAAGATCCAGGCCGCCAATCTGGCCCCGGTGGTCTCGGCGATCGCCGCTTCCGTGGCGCGCAGCCCCACCGCCTTGCCCAGCGTCACGCGCTTCAAGCTGCACGACGAATATACCTATCTCCATTCGGTCGCGGTCTGCGGGCTGATGCTCGCGCTCGGCAACGAGCTGCGCCTGCCGCCCGAGCTTGCCCAGGAGATCGGCCTGGCCGGGCTGCTCCACGATATCGGCAAGGCACGGATCGATGCCGATCTGCTCAACAAGCCCGGCCCGCTCGACCTCGACGAATATGCCCGGGTCCAGGCGCATACGCTGCGCGGCTATGAGCTGTTGCGCGATTCGGGGATCGAATCGGAGATCGCGCTCGATGTCTGCCTGCATCATCACGAGCGGATCGACGGCAGCGGCTACCCTTCCGGCATCTCGCAGGAAACGCTGAGCATCCATGCCCGAATGGCGGCGGTGTGCGACGTGTTCGATGCCGTCACCTCGAACCGCGCCTACAAGCGCAGCTGGTCGCCGGGGGCGGCGCTCGACTGGATGATGGGCACCACCGGTCATTTCGATCCGCGCGTGCTGCGCGCCTTTCGCGCGCTGCTCGGCGTTTTCCCGGTCGGCGCACTGGTGCTGCTCGAGAGCCAGCGCCTCGCCGTGGTGATCGACGAGCCTGCCGATTCGCCGACCACGCCCGATGTCGCGGTCTTCCTCTGCGCCGCGACGAAGCGCGCGCTGGATCCGGTGCGGGTCAATACCCGCTCCGATCCGATCATCGGGCTGGAAGTCGCGGCGAAATGGGGCCTCGCCGATTTCGAGACGAAGCGCGCGCTGCTGCTGGACGCGTTCGGCACCGGCTAGCTAGAGGAGACCATGGTCTCGCAACCCGGCCCCGAACTCGCCATCCGCCTGCGCCGCGCCGCGTTCAATCGCGCGCTGGCCGAGGCCGACCTCGCCGCAATCGGCCCGATCCTCGCCGCTGATGTCGTGCTGGTCGCCGGGACCGATTCGGCGCTGATCTCGGGCCGCAAGGCGCAGCTGCTGGCCTGGAAGCGCGAGTTCGCCGCGAAGGACCGCAGCGTCTACACCCGCACGCCCGAGACGATCCTCGTCTCCCCGGTCGAGCCGATCGCCTTCGAGCACGGCACCTGGCAGGGCGCTTCGGGGGCAAGCGGGGCGGTGCAGGCCTCGGGGACCTACACCGCCAAATGGCGCCGGCTCGGCGCCGACTGGGTGATCGAGGCCGAGCTCTACCTCACTCTGGCTTGAGCACGGTCTCGGGCTTGTCGATGCCCGGCCGCGGCCGCGCGATCACCGTGTGATCCTTGTCCTTCCAGAAGTCCTGGACGATCTCCCAGCCCTCTTCCGCGGTTTCGCAGAAGTGGAACAGGTTCAGATCCTTGGGCGAGATCACGCCTTCCTCGCACAGCGCCTCGAAATTGACGACGCGCGTCCAGAAGTCCTTGCCGTAGAACAGCACCGGGATCGGTTCGATCTTGCCGGTCTGGATCAGGGTGAGCAGCTCGAACGATTCGTCGAACGTGCCGAAGCCGCCCGGGAACACCGCCACCGCGCGCGCGTGCAGCAGGAAGTGCATCTTGCGCAGCGCGAAATAGTGGAACTGCATCGACAGGCCCGGCGTGACGTACGGATTCGGCGCCTGCTCGTGGGGCAGCAGGATGTTGAGGCCGATCGTGTCGGCGCCCACGTCGCGCGCACCGCGATTCGCGGCTTCCATGATCGAAGGGCCGCCGCCCGAGGTCACCACGAAGTGGCGGTTGCCCGCCTCGTCGAGCGGGAAGTTCGAGGCGAGCTGGGCCAGCTCGCGGGCGACGTCGTAATATTTGGACTTCTCGACCAGCCGCTCGGCGATGATCTTCTGCTGCGGAGTCTCGGCCAGCTCGAGCAGCGCGCCCGCCTTGCTCGGCTCGGGGATGCGCGCCGAGCCATAGATGACGAAGGTCGACTTGATGTGCGCCTCGTCGAGCAGCAGCTGCGGCTTTAGCAGCTCGAGCTGGAAGCGCACCGGCCGCAGGTCCTCGCGCAGCAGGAAGTCCATGTCCTGGAAGGCGAGGCGGTAGGCCGGGTGCTCGGTCTGCGGGGTGCCGGTGGCGGTGTTGGCGTTCTGCACTTCCTGCTGGGCAGGGCGGAAAACGCGGCTCGGAACTTTCGTATCGCTCATTTCGCCCGGCTTAGGCCGATCCGAAGCGCCCTGCAATCAGCGCCCCGCCGCGACAGCGGCAAAACCAGTGATGTCGCGACAGCGGCAAAACCAGTGATGTCGCGGCAGCGGCAAAAACCAGCGATGCCGCGTCAGCGGCAGAAAGGCCCTCTCCCCATGTCGAGGTGGAGGTGGTTGTAGTGCGCCGCGTTGTAATCGGGGCTCAGCACCGTGGCGAAGCGCTTGCACGCCGATCCGTGGATCGTGTCGAGGAAGGCGCGCACCTGCTGGTCCCCGGTCCGCCAGTCGCGCTCGATCGTGATCCGGCGGCCGTCGGCCAGCACGAAGCCCGACACGTCGACCGCATTGGCCAGCCCATGCTCGGACATGCGCGCCGCCGATGCCGCGCCGTTGCCGATGATCCCGCGACACGAATAGGTGCCATAGGTCTCGACCTTGACCAGGTCGCTGCCCAGCATCTGCCGCGCCGCCGGTGCCACCGCGAAGCGCACCCAGGCGGTGAAGCTGCGCGCCAGCCCGCACTTCATCGACTTGAGCCCGGTCACCGGCACGCCGATGTCGAGCAGCTGCACCGCGCCGGTGACCACGCAGCCGCCGCCGAAGTCGCGGTCCGGCAGCCCGGAATAGCGGACATGCTCGCGCGACAGGTCGGCAAAGCATTGCTGCGTCTCGCGCGGAGTCGGGCCATTGAGCGTGACCGGGCCCGAGGCGCGCGGACGGATCGGCGCCGGAGCAGGGCGATCGTCACCGCCGAACATGCAGCCGGCCAGGATCAGGGGCAGGGCAAGTGCAACGACGCGCATGGCATGACCCATAGCGCGCTCTGGCCAACCGCCGCTAGCCGTCTATCCGAACACCGCCTCATGCGTTTCGGCGCTGCGCGCCTCGTGCTGGATTTCCGAAAGCTGGCCGACCAGCCGGAGCAGCAGCAAGCCCGTGAGCAGATCGACGGGCATGCAGATCGCATCGACCCATTGGACGGCAAGAAGCTGGTCGAGCGTTTCGGCGCGCAGGCTGAGGCGGAACGAGACGTTGGCGAGGATCGAGGAGAGGATCCAGCCGACCCACCAGAAGGTCAGCCAGCCGGGAACCGGCGCATCATAGGGGTCGTGCGGTGCAACGCTGGCGCGCCAGGCCTGGCGGATGCCCTCGAACGGCTTCCACAGATTGGCGAACGGAACGAAGAAGAAGCCGACATTCCACCCCGGCGTCATCGTCATCCCGTTGGAAAGCGTGTGCGCGTTCTTGTTCACCCGGTAGATCCAGCGGGCGACCAGGATGATCGTGACCAGGTTCACCACCAGCATCGGAATCGCGGCGATCTGGTTGACCTGATCGACGACGCCGAGATCCTCGACCGTTGCCGCGCCGCGCTGGAAACGGCCTATCGCCACGATGCTGTAGACGGAGGCCAGGCCATAGCCGATCGACGCGATCAGCCAGAGTATCAGCGCGATCCGCACCGCCCGCGCCAGGCGGAGCGGGTCCTTGAATTCATAATCCATGCTGTCCCCCTTTTGCCAAGTATCCTGAAGGCCCGGGTGGGCGCTGTCCACGCACTTCCGGAATTGACTTTCGCAGGCTCGCCGCTAGGGCCGTCGGCGGGCCACGCGGTCCCAACGCCGCGCGCGCTCTCTGTAAGGAGAGACTACATGACTGATTCGACTGCCGCCGACGCCACCCTTGCGCCCGTCGCAAAGCCCGCCACCAAGCCGGCGCGTCCCTATTTCTCCTCCGGTCCCTGCGCCAAGCCCCCCGGCTGGTCGCCCGAGAAGCTCGCCACCGAGTCGCTCGGCCGCTCGCACCGCTCCAAGCTCGGCAAGACCCGCCTCCAATATTGCATCGACCTGATGCGCGAGATGCTGCGCCTGCCCGATACGCATCGCATCGGCATCGTGCCCGGCTCGGACACCGGCGCCTTCGAAATGGCGATGTGGACGATGCTCGGCGCCCGCGGTGTCACCACGCTCGCCTGGGAAAGCTTCGGTGAAGGTTGGGTCACCGATGCGGTCAAGCAGCTCAAGCTCGAGCCGAACGTCGTCCGCGCCGATTACGGCCAGCTCCCCGATCTCGACGCGCTCGACTGGTCGACCGACGTGCTGTTCACCTGGAACGGCACCACCTCGGGCGTGCGTGTGCCGGACGGCGAGTGGATCCCCGCCGATCGCGAGGGCCTGAGCTTCGCCGACGCGACCAGCGCGGTGTTCGCCTACGATCTGCCCTGGGACAAGATCGACGTTGCCACCTTCTCCTGGCAGAAGGTGCTGGGCGGCGAGGGCGCGCACGGCGTGCTGATCCTCGGCCCGCGCGCGGTCGAGCGTCTCACCGAATACACCCCGTCCTGGCCGCTTCCCAAGGTGTTCCGCCTGGTCTCCAAGGGCGCGCTCGCCGAGGGCGTGTTCAAGGGCGAGACGATCAACACCCCCTCGATGCTCGCCGTCGAGGACGCGATCTTCGCGCTCGAATGGGCCAGGGGCCTGGGCGGGCTCGACGGGCTGATGGCCCGCTCGAACGCGAATGCCGACGCGCTGAACAAGATCGTCGCGGCGCGCCCGTGGCTCGGCCATCTCGCCGAACTGCACGGCATCCGCTCGAAGACCAGCGTGTGCCTCACGGTCGAGGGCGCGGACGAAGCCTTCATCAAGAAGTTCGCCGCCCTGCTCGAGAAGGAAGGCGCGGCCTATGACATCGCCGGCTATCGCGATGCACCGGCAGGCCTGCGCATCTGGTGCGGCGCCACGGTCGACACCGCCGATATCGAGGCGCTCGGCCCCTGGCTCGACTGGGCCTACGCGACCGCCAAGGCTGACGCGTGATGGCGGGCGACAGCCCCGCTGCTCGCCCACCCCTTCCGCCGTTCACCGCCGACTCCGCTGCCGCCAAGGCCCGCATGGCCGAGGATGCGTGGAACAGCCGTGATCCGGAACGGGTATCGCTGGCCTATACGCCCGACAGTAGCTGGCGGAATCGTGCCGAATTCCTGCAGGGCCGCGCGGCGATCGTCGAATTCCTCACGCGCAAATGGGCCCGTGAGCTCGACTATCGCCTGATCAAGGAAGTCTGGGCCTGGCAGGACAATCGCATCGCGGTGCGCTTCGCCTATGAATGGCGTGACGACAGCGGCAACTGGTTCCGTTCCTACGGCAACGAGAATTGGCAGTTCGACGCCGACGGCCTGATGGAAGTGCGCATCGCCAGCATCAACGACCATCCGATCGCGCCGGAGGACCGCAAGTTCCACTGGCCTCTCGGCAGGCGCCCCGACGACCATCCCGGATTGAGCGCGCTCGGGCTCTGATCCCGTCGTGCATTCTTAACATACTCAATTGGAAAGGCATTCCCATGCCCAAGGTTCTGATCAGCGACAAAATGGATCCCAAGGCCGCCGAGATCTTCCGCGCACGCGGCGTCGAGGTGGACGAGATCACCGGCAAGACCCCCGAAGAGCTCAAGGCGATCATCGGCCAGTATGACGGCCTCGCCATCCGCAGCTCGACCAAGGCGACCAAGGAAATCCTCGAGGCCGCGACCAACCTCAAGGTGATCGGCCGCGCCGGCATCGGCGTCGACAATGTCGATATCCCCGCCGCCTCGGCCAAGGGCGTGGTGGTGATGAACACCCCGTTCGGCAACTCGATCACCACTGCCGAGCATGCCATCGCGCTGATGTTCGCGCTCGCCCGCCAGCTGCCCGAGGCCGACCTCTCCACCCAGGCCGGCAAGTGGGAGAAGAACCGCTTCATGGGCGTCGAGCTTACAGGCAAGACGCTCGGCCTGATCGGCGCGGGCAATATCGGCTCGATCGTCGCCGATCGCGCCCAGGGCCTGAAGATGAAGGTCGTCGCCTTCGATCCGTTCCTGACGCCCGAGCGCGCGATCGAGATGGGCGTTGAGAAGGTGTCGCTCGACGACCTGCTGCTGCGCGCCGACTTCATCACGCTGCACACGCCGCTGACCGACCAGACCCGCAACATCCTTTCGGCCGAGAACCTAGCCAAGACCAAGCGCGGCGTGCGCATCATCAACTGCGCGCGCGGTGGGCTGATCGACGAGACCGCGCTCAAGGAAGGCCTGGAATCGGGTCACATCGCCGGCGCCGCGCTCGACGTGTTCGCCGTGGAGCCCGCCAAGGAGCATCCGCTGTTCGGTACGCCGAACTTCGTCTCGACTCCGCACCTCGGCGCCTCGACCACCGAGGCCCAGGTCAACGTCGCGATCCAGGTCGCCGAGCAGATGGCCGATTTCCTCGTCTCGGGCGGCGTCACCAACGCGCTCAACATGCCGAGCCTCTCGGCCGAGGAAGCTCCGCGCCTCAAGCCGTACATGGCGCTGGCCGAAAAGCTCGGCAGCCTGGTCGGCCAGCTGGCGCATGGTGAACTCCGCAACATCGCGATCGAGAGCGAAGGCGCTGCCGCCGAGCTCAACCAGAAGCCGATCGTCGGCGCGGTGCTCGCAGGCCTGATGCGCGTCCATTCGGACACGGTGAACATGGTCAACGCGCCGTTCCTCGCCAAGGAGCGCGGGCTCGACGTGCGCGAAGTCCGGCACGACCGCGAAGGTGACTACCACACGATGGTCCGCGTCACCGTCGGTACTGCGCAGGGCGATCGCTCGGTCGCAGGCACGCTGTTCGGCAACGCCGCGCCGCGTCTGGTCGAGCTGTTCGGCATCAAGGTCGAGGCCGATCTCGCCGGCCATATGCTCTACATCGTCAACGAGGACGCGCCGGGCTTCATCGGCCGTCTCGGCACCACGCTGGGTGAGGCGGGCGTCAATATCGGCACCTTCCACCTCGGCCGCCGCGAAGCGGGTGGCGAAGCCATCCTGCTGCTCTCGGTCGACGATGTCGTCAGCGAAGCACTCCTCGCCCAGGTCCGCGCGCTCCCGGGCGTGAAGACCGCGATGGCGCTGACGTTCTGACGAAACCACTCCCGTCATCCCGGCGAACGCCGGGATCTCGGGCGAAGGCGCCGTGCCTGTCGCACGAGATCCCGACTTCCGTCGGGATGACGGTTTAGTCTAGGGGAGCGGACATGAGCGGACTGTTACCCGAAGGCTTCCACGATCGCCTCCCTCCCGCGGCCGATGCCGCTACCCGGCTGGAGAGCCGCGTGCTCGGCGTCGCGCGCGCCTATGGCTATGAGCAGGTCGATCCCCCGCTCGCCGAATTCGCCGACGAGCTGAGCGCTCGCCTCAAGGCCGCTGGCGGCCTGCGCGACGCGGTGCGGTTCGTCGATCCGGTGTCGCAGCGCACCCTGGCGATCCGGCCCGATCTCACCGCCCAGGTCGGCCGTATCGCCGCTACCCGCATGGGCCATCACCCGCGTCCGGTGCGCCTCTCCTATGCCGGACCGGTGATCAAGCTCTCGGCGTCCGAGCTCGATCCGCTGCGTGCCACGCGCCAGATCGGCGCCGAGCTGATCGGCCTCGACACCGTTGCGGCCGCCACCGAAGTGGTACGCGTCGCGATCGAGGCGCTGCACGCAGGCGGCGTCGAAGGCATTGCGCTCGATTTCACGCTGCCCGACCTGGTCGATTGCCTGGCCGACGGCAGCCTGACGCCAGCCCAGCTCGCGACTCTCCGCGACCGCCTCGACGCCAAGGATGCCGCTGGTGTCGCTGCGATCGACGCGCGCTACCTGCCGCTGATCGAAGCCGCCGGTCCGTTCGATGCCGCGATCGAGCGGCTGCGCGCGATAGACGCTGGCAAGGCGCTCGCCACCCGGCTCGACGGCCTCGCCGAAATCGCCGCGAGCATCCAGGGCCAGGCAGCGCTCACCCTCGATCCCACCGAGCGCCACGGCTTCGAATATCAGAGCTGGCTCGGCTTCTCGCTCTTCGCCCGCGGGGTGCGCGGCGAAATCGGCCGAGGCGGCACCTATACGATCCTCCACGGCAATGGCCGCGAGGAAGCAGCGGTCGGCTTCTCGCTCTATGCCGATCCGATCCTGTACGCGGGCATCGGTGCCGGCGATCGCCGCCGGCTGTTCCTGCCCTTCAGCACCCCCGCCGGCATCGGCGCGAAGCTGCGCGAAGAGGGCTGGGTGACGGTCGCCGCGCTCGAGGAAGACGACACGCCCGAGGCGCAGCTCTGCACGCACGTGCTGCGCGACGGGGCGCCGCAGTCTCTCTGACGTGTTACCCCTGGCTGTTCCCCGGCGAAAGCCGGGGCACGGCCATGTTTGCCTATCTTGCAATGTAGGATTTCGCATGTTTGCCTGAAGCCGCCGAGCCCTGCGCGGCCGCTCTTGCAAACCGTGGGAAAGATAGGACCAGCTCCGCGCAAGCATGTTGCGCGCTGGAAGGCCCGACGTGCCTCTATGGGTGTCGAGACTTTTGTGACCTTTCGCGCTCGCCGCCCGGCTTTCGTCCGAGTCGCGCGGCCGCCGCAATAGGATCAGCGCGCCAGCAGCTCCGTCGCCCGCCCCTCGAGGAACGCCGGCACCGCCGCGGTTACGGCGTCGCGGAAGCGCGCATCCTCGGCGAGCTGGGCCGGGAACACCTGGCGCAGCGCCAGCACCGCGGCCGCCGGGTCGCCACTCGACGCCGCGCCGGCCAACACCTCCGCCAGCGGGTCGGTGATCGTCTCTCCGGCCTTCGCCTTGCGGTTGAGGAACGCGATCCACGCCGCCACCGGCACCGCGAGCCGCGCCACGTCCTGCCCTGCCGCCAGCCGGTCGCGGACCGTGTCGAGCAGACGGTAGGGCAGCTTCTGCGAACCGTCCCAGGCGATCTGGCTCAGCAAGTGGCGGATCGCCGGATTGCGGAATCGGTCGAACACCGCATCGGCATAGCCCTGCACGTCGAGGCCCTCGACCGGCTTGAGCGACTGCGCGATGTCCTCGTGCATCAGCCGGCTGGCGAAGCCGCCCAGTGCCGGATCGCTCACCGCTTCGAACACGGTCTCGTGGCCGAGTGCCAAGCCGATATAGGCAAGGCTGGAATGCGCGCCATTGAGGATACGCAGCTTGGCCTGCTCATAGCCCTGCACGTCGTTGGTCAGGGTGACGCCCGCGGCGGCGAGGTCGGGACCGTCGGCCAGGTCGAACCGCTGGAGCACCCACTGGGTGAAGCGCTCGCGCTGCACCGCCGCCTGATCCTCGACGCCGAGCTCGGCGGCCACCTTGGCGAGGAAGGCCGGATCGCTGGCCGGGGTGATCGAATCGACCATCGAATCGGGGAAGGCGACTTCGCCGGCGATCCAGTCGGCCAGCCCGGCATCCCATTCGCGGGCCAGCGCGACGCAGGCCGCGCGGAGCTTGCCGCCATTGCCGGTCATGTTGTCGCAGCACAGCATCGCAAAGGGCGCGGCACCGGCGGCGCGGCGATCGGCCAGGCCTGAGACGATCCAGCCGATCACGCTCGCCGGCTCGCCCGGCCGGGCACGGTCGTGGACGATGTCGGGGTGGGCGAAGTCCAGGCTGCCGTCGGCGGCGAGGCAATAGCCCTTCTCGGTCACCGTGCTGGTGGCGAGCTTCACTGCCGGATCGGCGAGCAGGGTACGCAGCTTCGCGCCTTCGCCCGGGCCGATCGCGTCGGAATGCGCGGCGATGATCCGGGTGGCCGGCTCGCGGTCGATGATCGCCAGCGTGTAGAGCCCCTCCTGCGCCTTCAGCGCGTCGACCGTGCCGGCGCTGCGCAACGAGACCGCGGCGATGCCCCAGCGAGGATCGTCGTCCAGCACCCGGTCGAAATAGGCGGCCTGGTGCGCGCGGTGGAAGGCTCCGGGGCCGAAATGGACCACGCCGGTGCGGATGGCGGCGGGGTCGTGCCCGGGCCGGGTGACGGCAGCGGGAAGCGAGGCGAGGGCGGCGCGCGAAAGGCTGGTCATGCGCCCGGTGTCAACGCGCCCGGGCGGGTAAAGTCAATGGCCCGGCACTGCGTTCCGCGGGCTGGGCGTCGCGGTCAGTAGCTGTGTACCGACCCACCGGTCTCGGCACCCGGAATCCGCGAGCCTGTGTAGCGTCGTTGCGAAACCGCACCTTCGGGCATCAGGAAGCGGACCTGGCGGTTCGGGAAGTCGATATCGACTCGCCGAAAGGCGCGCAGCGCGTCCATGCCGAGCAGCAATGCCGGTCGCTTGGTCAGGCCGAATCGCTCGAACGGAGTCACATCGGCAAAGGCGACGGGCATCTCGCCGAAGCGGACCTTGCCGACGAGGATGTCGGGCACCTTGGTGTAATCGGCGCTGGTCTGCGCGCCAGTCACGCTGGTGAGCTGGATCCGCTGCGCCTTCAGGGCATTGCGGCCCACCCGCTTGCGCAGGGCGCTGTTGCCCATGGTTACCTGGCTGCCGGTGTCGAGCACCACCTGGATGCGCGTCGAGCCATAATAGGCGTCGGTAACGATCAGCTGCCCGTACACATTCTTGGCGGTGACGATGATCTCGTCGGGGTCGCGGCGGGAGACCGCCTTGCGCTTCACGCTGGGGCGTACCGCCATGGTGCCCTTCTCGAAGTCGATGGTCACCTGGTGGTTGCGCAGCGTGTCGATGCCGAGCAGGCCCAGCGCACCGAGGTTGCGGGCCTCCAGCGCAGGAGCGATGATCGTGTGCTGCTCGCCAATCGACTTGATGCTCAGTCCGGGCACGATGACGGTGCCGACCGTGTCACGTCCGGTCATCGAAGTGATGATCACCGGCGACGCCGCGCCGAGCCGCAGCGATCCGGCGAGCTCGCGTGCGATGACGGTGCGCTCGGCGCCGGTGTCGATGATGAAATTATAGGGGCCGCTATTGCCCACCGCGACGGGGACGGTGAGGCGCTTGTCGATCTCGCCCAGCGCCAGCAGCGTGGCCTCGACATCTTCGGGCGTGGGCAAGGTCAGATCGGGATCCTGAACCCGTACCGCCGGCGGCGGGGCGTGCTCGGTCGGGTTCTGGGTGAGGTCACGCGCTCCGGCGGTGGCGGCCAGCGGGAGCAGGAGAAGCACTGCGAGCCTTTTCATGCTTGTGAAGATACACCTTCGCATGCTGCGCAGCAATCTGTCTGGAATGTTTCTGTCCCAGCCTAGTCCAGCCGCATCGCTTCGGCGGCGATGTCCTCCGCTTCCATCAGCAGCGCGTCCTCGGTCATGCCCTGTGCGACATTCTCGCGGCCGATCATGATGAGGACGGGCACCGCCATCGGCGAGACGCGGGGCAGGTCGATGTGCAGCATCGTGTCGGCGGCGGTGTCGAGCAGATGGCCGAGCCGGCCGACATCGGTCATCCGTGCGCGGGCATCGGCCCAGGCAGCGCGCAGGAGGAGATGATCGGGTTCGTACTTGCGCAGCACGTCGTAGATCAGGTCGGTCGAAAAGGTGACCTGGCGCCCGGTCTTCTTCTTGCCCGGGTGCTGCCGCTCGACCAGTCCGCCGATGATCGCTACCTCGCGGAAGGCCCGCTTGAGCAGTGCCGAGCCCTGCACCCATTCGACGAACTCATGCTCGAGGATATCGGGCGAGAAGAGCGCGGCGGGATCCTCGATCTTCTCCAGCCCGTAGACGGCGAGGGCATAGTCGTTGGCGACGAAGCCCAGCGGCTTGAGCCCCAGTGCCTCCATCCGCCGGGTGATCAGCATGCCGAGCGACTGGTGTGCGTTCCAGCCCTCGAAGCTGTAGGCGACCATGTGGTGCTTCCCTTCGTGCGGGAAGGTCTCGACGAGCAGCTGGCCTGGAGCGGAGATGGCCGAGCGGCGTTCCTGGACCTCGAGCCATTCGCGGACATCGTCGGGAAAGCGGCGCCACTGGCTGCGGTCATGCAGGAAGTGGCGGACCCGCTCCGCCAACGTCGCGGTGATCGCGAGCCGGGCGCCCATGTACGAGACATAGCGCGCCGGCTTGGCGGTGGCGCGGACGATCAGGTCGGTCAGTTCGACGCGCTCCACCTCCACCGCCATGCCGGCGAAGACGAAGGCGTCGCCCGGCGAGAGCTGGGTGCCGAACGCCTCCTCGACCTTGCCGAGCCGCCGGCCGTTCTTGAAACGCACCTCCATCATCGGTGATTCGACGATGATGCCGGCATTCAGCCGATGCTGCGCAACAAAGGCCGGCGTGGTCACTCGCCACAGCCCGTCCTTGCCCTTGGTCAGCCGCTTGAACTTGTCATAGGCGCGCAGGGCATAGCCGCCATCGGCGATGAAGCTCAGCACCCGGTCGAATGTCTCGTCCGTCAGTGCCGAATAGGGCAATGCTGCGCGAATCTCGTGCAGCAACTGGTCGCGGTCGAAGGGCGCGGCGCAGGCGCAGGCCATGACGTGCTGGGCCAGCACGTCGAGCGCGCCGGGTCGAAAGACGTCGGGGTCGAGCTCGCCATGCTCGACAGCATCCAGCGCGGCGCGGGCCTCGAGATATTCGAAGCGGTTGCCGGGGACGAGCACCGCCTCGCTGGGCTCGTCGAGCCGGTGGTTGGCCCGGCCGATGCGCTGGAGCAGGCGCGAGGAGCCCTTGGGCGCCCCCATCTGGATCACGCAGTCGACATCGCCCCAGTCGACGCCGAGGTCGAGGCTGGCGGTGGCGACCAGTGCGCGCAGCTGCCCATCCGCCATCGCCTGCTCGGCCCGCTGGCGCGCCTCCAGGCTGAGGCTGCCATGATGCACGCCGATCGGCAGCTTGAGCTCGTTGACCTTCCACAGCTGCTGGAAGACCAGCTCGGCCAGGCCGCGGGTGTTGCAGAAGACGATCGTCGTCTTGTGCGTCTCGATCTCGGCCATGACCTGCGGGATCGCATAGACACCGGAATGGCCGGCCCAGGGCACGCGGTCCTCGGGGAGCAGGATGGCGACATTGGGTTCGGCGCCCTTCTCGCCCTGCACCAGCGTGACCGCGTCGATGTCGCCATGCGGGGCGAGCCAGGCGCGGTAGCCATCCGGGTCCGCCACCGTTGCCGAGAGCGCGACGCGGCGCAGGTTCGGCGCGAGACGCTGGAGCCGGGCCAGGGCCAGGGCGAGCAGGTCGCCGCGCTTGCCGGTGGCGAAGGCGTGGACCTCGTCGATCACCACCGTCCGCAGTCCCGCGAACATCGTCAGGCTGTCTTCGTAGGAGAGCAACAGGCTGAGCGACTCCGGGGTGGTCAGCAGGATCTGCGGCGGGCGGGCGCGCTGGCGGACCTTCTTCTCCCAGGGCGTGTCGCCGGTGCGGGTCTCGACCCGGATCGGAGCGCCCATCTCCTCGATCGGCGTGAGCAGATTGCGCTGCACATCGACCGCCAGTGCCTTGAGCGGCGAGATATAGAGCGTGTGCAGCCCGTCGGCCGGCTCCTCGATCAGCTCGGCCAGCGTGGGCAGGAAGCCGGCCAGCGTCTTGCCCGCCCCGGTCGGCGCCACCAGCAGCGCATGCTCGCCCCGGCGGCCGGCCTCGAGCATCTCGAGTTGGTGGCGGCGCGGCGCCCAGCCGCGGCTTGCGAACCAGTCCTGCAATATCGGGGGAAGCTGGGAACCAAGGGCCATCCCGCCCATATAGGCATGATGGCGAAGCTCGGCGACTGGATCGATCCTAGACCCACCGGCATCTATCTGCCTGCGGCCGATATCTGGATCGACCCGTCGCAGCCTGTCCGCCGCGCACTGGTGACGCACGGTCATGCCGATCACGCCCGGGGAGGGCACGAGGCGGTGTGGGCCACCCCGCAGACGCTGGCGATCATGGAGGCGCGCTACGGCCCGCAGAACGCCAATCCCGTCGCCTATGGCGAGCGGATCAGCATGCACGGCATCGACATCCGCTTCGTCCCCGCCGGCCATGTCCTCGGATCCGCCCAGATCGTGCTCGAGCATCGCGGCGAGCGGATCGTCGTCTCGGGCGACTACAAGCGCCGCACCGACCCGACCTGCGCGCCGTTCGAGCCGGTGCCGTGCGACGTGTTCGTCACCGAGGCGACCTTCGGCCTGCCTGTCTTCCGCCATCCCGAAACGCATGACGAGCTCGACAAGCTGCTCGCCGCGCTGCGCGCCAATCCGGAGCGTTGCGTGCTGGTCGGCGCCTATGCGCTGGGCAAGGCGCAGCGGGTGATCAGCGAGCTGCGCGTGATGGGCTTCGACGATCCCATCTACATCCATGGCGCGCTCCAGCGGCTCTGCGACCTCTATGTCGAGCAAGGCGTCGACCTGGGCGAACTGCGCCCCGCCACCGGCGTGGCCAAGGCGGAGTTGCAGGGGCGCATCATCCTGTGCCCGCCGGGGGCGCTCAACGATCGCTGGGCGCGGCGGCTGCCCGACCCGATCACCGCCATGGCCTCGGGCTGGATGCGGGTGCGCCAGCGCGCCCGGCAGCGCAATGTCGAGCTGCCGCTGATCCTTTCCGACCATGCCGACTGGGACGAGCTGACCTGCACGATCCAGGAACTGGAACCCCGCGAGGTGTGGGTGACGCATGGCCGAGAGGACGCGCTGGTCCATTGGTGCAGGCTGCATCAGGTGAAAGCGAGGGCGCTGGACCTAGCCGGGTTCGAGGATGAGGACGACTGACAGTTTCCAACAGCTGAAGGCCGCGACTCGGGGCCCTGGAGCGCGGAAAGTCACAAAAGTCTCGACAGTCACTGCGCCGCGCCAGCTGGCCTTCCACGCAACATGCTTGCGCGGCTGTGATCCTATATTTCCAACATATTGAAAGAGCAGCGGAAAATCTCCCGGCCACACCAGTCAAACAGACGAAATCCTATTTTGCAAGCCGCTCAGGCGGCGGCGCGGTCCGAACCGGCGAACAGCCAGGCCTCGGCGGCCCAGCTGTCGTCGAAGCAGCGCGCGGTACGGCGGTCGAGCGCGCGCTGGAGCTGCGTGCGCGCCAATGTCCTGCCGATCACGAAAGCGAGCCGGCGCGAGCGATAGGCCGGATCGGCGAGCATCGCGCGGAACATCTCGACGCTGTCCTGCGACTGGATCTTCATGTCGCTCAGGTCATTGAGTGTGAGATGCTGGTTGGGGCCGCAGCGCAGCTGGGTGTGCGCCACGGCGCGCGCCGCCAGGAACGCATCGATGTCCTCGGTCGTGAAGAAGCCGCTCATCCGGATACGGACGAGATCACGCGCGGCGTCGACATCGATGGCAAAATCGGCGGACATGGAATCGGCGATAGCCCGAGCCTTGCTACCAAATCGCTAAGGCGGTTTCCCCTAGCGTCGCTTCGCCCAGGCAAGCGTGGCGACCACCGGATAATGGTCCGAGGGATAGAGTTCGCCGCGATGCGCATCGATCGTGCGGAACGCCAGCGGGCGGAATCCGCGGGCCAGGATCCAGTCGATCCGGCGATCGGGCATGCCCTTGAAGCCGTGGAAGGTCGCCTCCGGACCCGCGGGCTTGTTCACCGCGCCGCGGACATCGGCAAGGTCCTGGCTGAGCAGCGCGTGGGGTTTCGCCTCGGGGCCGATGTTGAAGTCGCCGGTCAGCACCACGGGCACATCCCTGGGCAGCGCCGCGATGCGGCGGCGGAGCAGCTCGGCGCATTTCTCGCGCGCGGCCTCGTCCTCGGCGCGATAGGGGAAATGGGTGTTGAGCAGGTAGAAGCGCTTGCCCGCCCTGGTCTCGAACAGGCCCCAGGTCACCATGCGCGGGAAGATGTTGCCCCAGCTGATGCTGGCGACCACATCGGGCGTGTCCGACAGCCAGAAATTGCCCTGTTCGACCAGCTTGAGCCGATCGTGGCGATAGAAGACGCCCATATGCTCGTCGGCATGGCCGCCGCGGCGGTCGACCCCGAACCAGCTATATTGCGGCAGCTTGCCGACGAGATAGTCGCCCTGGAGCTGGAACAGCTCCTGCGTACCGATCACATCGGGGGCAGCGGCGGCGACCGTTTCGACGAACAGGTCGCGGCGCTTCTCCCAGACATTGGCGCCGTCATTGGGCGAGGGATAGCGAACGTTGAAGCTCATCACGACGAGCTTGTCCTGCGCCTGCGCCGCCACGGGAGCGAGCAGGGCGAGCAACAAGCCGAGCAGCCACGTCATTCGATTCATCATCAGCATCCTGTTGTCAGTTTCCTCCCTCGGAGCGTGGCTCCGGGGGAGGGGGCGCCGGCGAAGCCGGTGGTGGAGGGGGCAAATCCAGAGATCGCCTAGGCCCCCTCCACCACGCGCTACGCGCGCGGTTCCCCTCCCCCGCTCCTGTGGAGCGAGGGAGGATTTTGGGTTAGCCCACACCCTCCAAAGCCTTTTGCCGGCGTCGCTGCACCGAGCTGCCGATGCCCATCGCCTCGCGATATTTGGCGACGGTGCGTCGGGCGATGTCGAAGCCCTTGGCGTTGAGCAGCTCGACCAGCGTGTCGTCGGACAGGATCTTCTTGGGATCCTCGGCCTGGATCAGCGTGCGGATCGCGTTCTTCACGGCTTCGGCCGAGACCGCGTCGCCGCCCTCGGACGACTGGATCGCCGAGGTGAAGAAGTATTTCAGCTCGAACAGTCCGCGCGCGCAGCTGAGATATTTGTTCGAGGTGACGCGGCTCACCGTCGATTCGTGCATCTCGATCGCCTCGGCGACCTGGCGCAGGGTCATCGGCTTGAGATGCGCGACGCCCTTGAGGAAGAACGCTTCCTGCTGCTTCACGATCTCGCTGGCGACCTTGATGATCGTGCGCTGGCGCTGGTCGAGCGCCTTCACCAGCCAGTTGGCGCTGGCCAGCATGTCGGTGAGCCAGGCCTTGCTCGCCTTGTCCTGCGGACCGGAGGAGACTTCGGTGTAATAGGCGCGGTTGACGAGCAGCCTGGGCAGGGTCGCGGCGTTGATCTCGACCGCCCAGCCGGCGCCGCGGCGCGCCACGAAGATGTCCGGGGTGACCGCCAGGGTGGGCTCCCCGCCATAGCGGCAGCCGGGCTTGGGATCATAGTTGCGCAGCTCGCGGATCATGTCCGCGAGATCCTCGTCGTCGACGTCGCAGATGCGCTTGAGCCGGGGCAGGTCGCCGCGCGCGACGAGATCGAGATTGTCGATCAGCCGCGCCATGCAGGGATCGTAGCGATCGGCCTCCTTCGCCTGGAGCGCGAGGCATTCGGCGAGGTTGCGCGCGCCGACGCCGGTGGGATCGAAGGTCTGGATCGTCGCCAGCACGTCTTCCACCCGGGCGAGCGCCACGTTGAGCCGGTTGGCGATGTCGAGCAGTGGCGCGGTCAGATAGCCGGCCTCGTCGATCTGGTCGATCAGATGCGCGGCGATGAACAGGTCGCCGCCATCGACGCTGGCGCCGGCCTGCGCCATCAGGTGATCGGCGAGACTGAGATCGCTGCTGCCGAGATTGTCGAAGTCCGGCCCGTCTTCCGACCCGCCGCCACCGGTGCCGGTGAGGCCCAGGCTGCCGTCGAGCCCGCCGCCGGCGCCGATCGTGTCGCTGCCGATGTCATGATGGAAGGTCTCGGCGGCGAAATCGACGTCGAGCGCGGCTTCGCCCGAGGCTTCGCCGCCGCCGGCGATCAGCTCGCTGGCATCGGCCGGGCCGTCGCGCTCCTCAAAGGTGAAATCGGGCTCGGGGGCATCGGGGGCGTCGCCGCCGCTCTCGCGCTCGTCATTGCCGGTGCCGCCATTTTCGAGCAGCGGGTTCTTCTCCAGCTCCTCGGCGATGAACGTCTCGATCTCGAGGTTGGAGAGCGCCAGCAGCTTGATCGCCTGCTGGAGCTGCGGCGTCATCACCAGCGATTGCGACTGGCGCAGATCGAGGCGAGGCGCGAGACTCATGCCAAGGTCGTCACCCCGGCGAAAGCCGGGGTCTCATGCGGCAGGCGCGTGCGATACGGCCTGAGATCCCGCCCCGGATCAAGTCCGGGGTCGCCGGGATGACGGCTAGGAAAGGCGCCGCCTTTCATAGCCTACAGCTCGAAGCTCTCGCCCAGGTAGAGGCGGCGGACATTCTCGTCCTTGACGAGATCGCCGGGCGCGCCGGCGAAGAGCACGCGGCCGTCATAGATGATGTAGCCGCGATCGACGATGTCGAGCGTCTCGCGGACATTGTGATCGGTGATCAGCACGCCGATGCCGCGCTTCTTGAGCTGGATGATCAGGTCGCGAATGTCGGAGATCGAGATGGGATCGATGCCGGCGAACGGCTCGTCGAGCAGGATGATCGTCGGATCGGCGGCCAGCGCGCGGGCGATCTCGGCGCGGCGGCGCTCGCCGCCCGACAGCGCCATGGCAGGCGCCGCACGCAGGCGGGTGAGGCCGAATTCCTCGAGCAGCTCGTCGAGCCGGCGCTTGCGCGCGTCCTTGTCGGGCTCGGCCAGCTCGAGCACCGCCAGGATGTTGCCCTCCACGGTGAGGCCGCGGAAGATCGAGGTCTCCTGGGGGAGATAGCCGAGGCCCAGGATCGCGCGGCGATACATGGGCAGGCGGGTGATGTCCTCGCCGTCGAGCATGATGCGGCCGCTGTCGGGCTTCACCAGACCCATCACCGAATAGAAGCAGGTGGTCTTGCCGGCGCCGTTGGGGCCGAGCAGGCCGACCACTTCGCCGCGGCCGACCGAGACCGAGACGTCGGTGAGCACCACGCGCTTGTCGTACGACTTGGCGATCGAGACGACGGCCAGGCCCTTGTCGGGCAGCGGGGCGGGATCCGCGACGGGCGTTTCGAGAGTGGCGGCGTCGGTCATACTCGGTCCCTGCATGGACGGTTCGCGGTTCCGGCGGGCTTCCCCGTGGCCGTTTGGCAGGATTCCTGCATGAAGACGGCCGGGAAGGGAAGAGCCCGCGCGGCGTGCCGAGGAAAAAGGGCGATTACTGCTTGGGTGTCGGCGTGGCGGTGGGGGCGGGCGACGGCGTGGTGGCGCGCTGCGGCACGTTGAAGCGGCCGGTCACGCGGCCGCCGCGGCTCTGCACGCCCGGGGTGCCCGGCGTTGCCGAACCGCCGACGCCCGAACCGTCGATCGTCGCGCGGCCGGTGTCGAGATTGATGACCAGCCGTCCGCCCGAGACGACATTGCCCGCCTGCTTCAGGGTGACGCCGCCGACCATGGTGATGATCCGCTTGTTGACGTCGTACACGGCATATTGGCCGGTCGCGCTCTGGTCCGGGCGGGTGATGTTGACGCCGCCCGAGGCGTCGATGCGCGTCACTTCGGGCGAGCCGTTGGTGATCTGGCCGACATAGGCGAGCGTGACGCGCGCCGCGATCAGCGTCATCTCCGCCTGCTTGATCCGCACGCCGCCCGATAGGAGGACGCGGTTCGCCTTGTCCTGCAGCTCGATGTGCTGGGCGTCGAAATCGATCGGCGCGTTGCTGTCGTGCCGCTGCTGCGCAGCCGCAGGCGATGCGGCAAGCAGCGCCAGCGTGAAGCCGATCGGAAGCAGGGCAGTCGCACGGATCATGATCTAGCGCCTATTCGCGCGCTTGGGCGTAATCCGCAAGCGTGCATTGCCATCTAGGGAGATGGTGCGGTTTTCCAAGTCGGCGGTCAGCTTGTTGGCGCTGAACACGCCGGTCGGCGTCTTGCCGGTGACGGCACCGCCGCTTTCCAGCTTGCGGGTCTTGAGGTCGACCGTGGCATTGGTGGTGTCGAGCGTATAGCCATCGGTCGTCTGGAAGTTGATCGGGCCGTCGCTGGTGACCTGCTGCTTGTCCATGTCGTAATGGCCCTTGTCCGCCTTCAGCGTGGCGGGGCCTTCGGGCAGCTTGATCTCGGCGGCGAGCTGGTTCAGCTTCACGATCGGCTCGGACGAACTCTTCTGGATCGCCGAGCCGGCGTTGAGGCGGAAGGGCTGGCCCTTCTCGTCCTCGCCGCGATAGACCGCCGCTTCGAGGCGGAGCCGCTCGGGCGACAGCTCGACCTTGTTCTTGTCGAGCACGAAGCTGACTTCGCCCTTGGTGAGCAGCGGCGCGAGGACGAGGAAGGCCGAGAGCACGCCGATGCCGACGGGCAGGAAGACCAGCGACAGCCGCACGACTCGATCATGTCCGCTGCCGGGGTGGGCCCAGCCGCGCTTTTGCGATCGAAGGCGTGCGGCGACTTCGGACATCAGATGTGCGCGAAGATGTCGGTTTCGGGCCAGCCGGCGAGATCGAGTTCTGCGCGCGCCGGCAGGAAGTCGAAGCAGGCCTGGGCCAGGTCGGTGCGGCCTTCGCGCTCGAGGCGCTTGTCGAGTTCGGTCTTCATTGCGTGCAGGTAACGCACGTCGGACGCTGCGTATTCACGCTGGGGCTCGGAAAGTTCGGGGCCGCCCCAATCCGAGCTCTGCTGCTGCTTCGAGATCTCGACGCCGACCAGCTCGCGGGCGAGGTCCTTGAGGCCGTGGCGATCGGTATAGGTGCGCACCAGGCGCGAGGCGATCTTGGTGCAATAGACCGGGCCGGCGGTGACGCCGAGATAGAAGCGGATCGCCGCCAGGTCGAACCGGGCGAAATGGTAGAGCTTCAGCCGCTCGGGATCGGCGAGCAGCATGCGCAGGTTCGGCGCGTCGTAGGACGAGCGCGGGCCGAAGCGGACGAGATGCTCGTCCCCCGACCCGTCGGACAGCTGGACGACGCACAGTCGGTCGCGCGGCGTGATCAGCCCCATCGTCTCGGTGTCGACGGCGATCGAGGCGCCCGGCGCGAACAGGCCCTCGGGGATGTCTTCTTCGTGGAAATGCACAGTCATGCGGGTCGCCTAGCTCCGTTCGTCGCCAGGCTCAATGGCTGTAGGCTGCGGTTGTTTCATCGCCTGCTTGCGGGCGCGGGCCCCCCGCGACCAGATATTGAGCCCCTCGACCGCCGCGGAGAAGGCCATGGCGGTGTAGATATAGCCCTTGGGGATGTGGGCGCCGAACGCCTCGCCGATCAGCACCATGCCGATCATCAGCAGGAAGCCCAGGGCGAGCATGACGACGCTGGGATTGCGGTTGATGAAGTTGGCGAGCGGATCGGCGGCGACGAGCATGACGCCGACCGCGACGATCACCGACACGTACATGATCTGCACATGCTCGGTCATGCCGACCGCGGTGAGGATCGAATCGACCGAGAAGACGATGTCGAGCAGCAGGATCTGGACGATCGCCGCGGTGAAGGTGAGCGAGGCCACCTTGTGCTTGTCGAGCAATTGGTCCTGCTCGCCGGGCTCGTCGGCATCGGCCGAATGGTGGATCTCGGTGGTCGCCTTCCACATCAGGAACAGGCCGCCGGCGAGCAGGATCAGGTCCTTCCAGGAGAAATCGGTCTCGAACGCGCGCTGCCCGTGCGAATCGAGCGGGCCGTATATACCGAGCGAGAAGACGGTGTTCTTCAGGCTGATGATCCAGCTGATCCCGGTGAGCAGGGCGAGGCGCATCACCAGCGCGAGCGAGATGCCGACTCGGCGGGCGCGCTGGCGCTCGCCCTCGGGCAGCTTGTTCGAGAGAATCGAGATGAAGATCAGGTTGTCGATGCCCAGCACCACCTCCATCACGATGAGCGTGAGGAGTGCGGCCCAGGCGGCCGGACTGGCGAGCAAATCGGCGATCGCGTCCATATCGCTACCGTGCCCTGCGACGAAATGTGGCGCAAGCGCCGCGGTTAACGGAAGTTCGCCCTGTTCAAGTCGAATTTCGTTCGCTCGCTGTTCGATTTTGGGCTATGGCTGATTCCGTGGCGCGATTTTTTGCGCTTGAAGACCTGCGTTTTTCGTCCGGCGCTTGGCTTTTGATTGTGATTTTGGGCGAACCGGGAAGACGAACAGGGCATGAGTTTCGATAGAGGGCGCCGTGGGGATCGCGGCGGACGTGGCCGCGACAAGCGTGATGGCTTCGGCGGCGATGATTTTGGTGGCGGCGGCTTCGGCGGCGGCTTTGAGGATCGTGGCGGTTTCGGCGGCGGTGATCGATTCGGCGGCGGCGGTGGCGGCGGCTACCGCGGCGGTGGCGGCGGCTTCGGCGGCGGCGGCGGTGGCGGTGGTTACCGCGGCGGCGGCGGCGGTGGTGGCTTCGGCGGCGGTGGCGGCGGCGGCTTCGGCGGCGGCAACCGTATGCCCCCGCAGGTCATCGGCGAAGGCACCGGCGTCGTTAAGTTCTTCAACGCGCAGAAGGGCTTCGGCTTCGTCGTTCGTGACGATGGCGGCGAAGACGTCTTCGTGCACATCTCGGCGGTCGAGCAGGCGGGCCTCACCGGCCTGGCCGAGGGCCAGCCGCTGGGCTTCACCCTCGTCGATCGCGGCGGCCGTATCTCGGCTACCGAGCTGAAGATCGACGGCGAGCCGATGCCGGTCGAAGAGCGTGCGCCGCGTGAAGACCGTGGCGATCGCGGCGGCTTCGGCGGCGGCGACCGCGGTGGTCCGCAGCGCCAGCTGACCGGCGAGAAGGCGACCGGAACGGTCAAGTTCTTCAACGCGATGAAGGGCTTCGGCTTCATTCAGCGCGATGACGGCCAGCCGGATGCGTTCGTGCACATCTCGGCCGTCGAGCGCGCGGGCATGCCGACGCTCAACGAAGGCGACCGTCTCGAGTTCGAGCTCGAGGTCGACCGTCGCGGCAAGTACGCGGCAGTGAACCTCACGCCGGGTAGCTGAGACCAGCCTTCAGGCTAAGTAAAACGAAGGGGTCGGACGGAAACGTCCGGCCCTTTTGCTTTGGAGGGTCGAGTCGGGTTGGGCGGTTTGCGGTGATTCGCGCAGAGGCGCAGAGGGCGTGGAGGTTTGTCCCGCCGCGAGCCGCTATGCCCTGTTCGCGCGCTGTCGAGCATATCTATCCTCCCCCGCCAGGGGGAGGTGGCGCGCATAGCGCGCCGGAGGGGGAGGTAAGCGGGCCGATAGTTGGCTGCTTACCTCCCCCTCCGTCATTTCCCGCTGGCGCGGGAACTGACACCTCCACCTGGCGGGGGGAGGATTGTTGTGGGGTGGCCATCGCTGGATCGCGATATGTGCCTTTGGCGCGTTTGCGACGCGCACGCCTAGTCTGGGCCCCGACCTTCGCCGGGGAAAGAGTAAGCGGGCTACGCTTCGGCCTGGACCTAACCCAGAATCAGTACCGCCCCGCCAAGTATCCCCAAGACGCTGAGCGCGCGCGTCAGGGTCACGCGCTCGCCGAGGAAGAGGATCGCGATCGCCAGCGCGGTCACCATGCCCGTTTCGCGCAGCGCGGCGAGCGGGGCGATGGCGCCGAGCGCGAAGGCGTTGAGCGCCAGGCCATAGGTGACGATCGACAGCGCCCCGGCGGTAACGCCCGCCTTCCATTGTCCGAGCGCCGCGACGAAGATGCGGCCGCGCGAGGCAAGGCCGAACATCGTCACGATCGCGCCACCGGACAGGACGAAGGACCAGACGATATAGTTGACCGGTCGCGGCGCGGCGCGCACGCCGTGTGCGTCGGCCATGGTGTAGCAGCCGATCATCGCCGCGGTGAACAGCGCCCAGCCGAGCCCGGCGCGGCCGAGATGGCGGCCGATCACCAGCATCGCCACCGCACCGCCGATCAGCGCGATCCCGATGATCTCGCGCGTCGAGACCTGTTCGCCGAAGACGAGGATCGCCAGCGCGGCGGTGAGCATCGGCGCGACGCCGCGCATCACCGGATAGGCGGCGGAGAAGTCGCTCGTCTCGAACGCGCGGACGACGGCATAGAGATAGAGGCAATGGATCGCGGCGCTGAGGCCGAGCCAGCCCCAGGCGCCGGCTGGCAACGGCACGAGCAGCGTTGCGGGGAGCAGGATCAGCGCGCTCGACCCGTCGATGATCGCGCGGCCGGTCATCTTGTCCTTGCCGCCCTTGAGGATGGCATTGACCACTGCGTGGATCGAGCCCGAGGCGATCATCATCGCCGGGGCGAGGAATTCGGGACTCACAACTCGATCTGGCGGCGGCCCAGCCACAGAGCGAGAATGACCCTGGATACGATTGCCGAGAGCAGCACGAGCGGAACGACGATCCACAGCGTCAGGACCTGCACTTCGGCCCATTGTCCGGCGACCAGGTGGCGCACGCTGGTCAGCCCGGTCCAGCCGAGCACGATGGCGGCGGTCACCAATCCCGCGAGCAGCCCGGCACCGAACCAGTGCCGCCAGGGCAGGGCCGGATCCCGCAGGAACAGCAGCGCGATCGGCACGCCGACGATCGCGGCGTAGCAGATGCCGAACAGCGCCAGCGTGCCCCAGATGCGCAGGAAACTGTCCCCCGCATTCGATCCGGCGGCGAAGACGCCCGGCAGCAGTGACGCGATCACCGGCCCCGCGAGGACGCAGGCGACAAGCGGCAGGACCGGAACCCGTTCTTCCCCCATAAGTGGAGAGTGGCGCAGCGCGGCGGCGCGCGCAACGCCTCACTGCAAGGGCATGACCTTGCCGCGCACCATCACATAGCCGATGCGGAGCACCGCGGCGGGATCGGTGAGCGGATCGCCGTCGACCGCGATCAGATCGGCGGACTTGCCGGGATCGAGCGTGCCGGTCTCGGCGGACAGGCCGAGCAGGTCGGCGCCCCCTTTCGTGGCGGCGATCAGCGCATCGCGCGGGGTCATGCCGCCCTTGGAGACCATCAGCCCGATCTCCTCGCCATTGCGGCCGTGCGGATAGACTGCGGCATCGGTGCCGAGCGCAATCTTCACCCCGGCCTTGTAGGCGCGGTTGAGCGCCTTGCCCCATTGATCGAGCGTCTGGCGCGCCTTGATCTCGCTATTCTCGCTGAAGATGCCCTTGCCGAGATACATTTGCAGCCCGCTGAACGCCATCAGGGTCGCCGAGAAATAGGTGCCCTTCGCTTTCATCAGCGCGACATCGGTATCGTCGGCGAAGGTGCCGTGCTCGATCGAATCGACTCCGGCGCGCACCGCCGCCTCGATCCCGCGCGCGCCATGTGCATGGGCGGCGCATTTCAGGTGCATCTGGTGCGCGGTGTCGCAGATCGCCTTCATCTCCTCATCGGCGAAATGCTGCTCGAGCCCCATCGCGCCGGGATCGAGCACGCCGCCGGTGGCGTGGAACTTGATCGCGTCCATCCCCATTGCCGCCAGCTTGCGGACCGCCTTGGCGCATTCGGCCGCGCCCGTGCACACCCAGAATTGCTCGCCGGTCCGGTCGATCGCGTCGCGCAGCTCGGGGGCGAGGCCGGTGGTCTGGTCGCCATGCCCGCCGATGATCGACAATGCCGGCCCGGCGACCAGGATGCGCGGTCCGGGGAAGCTGCCATCGGCGATCGCATCGCGCACCGCTAGGCTGGCATTGGCCGCGCCGCCCAGGTCGCGCACCGTGGTGAAGCCGGCGCGTGCGGTGACCAGCGCGTTCTTCAGGCCGACGGTGGCGGCATAGGGCTCGGAATATTTGGTGGTCAGGCCCTGATACCAGGGCTCGCCGGCGCTGAAGGTCAGGTGGACATGGACGTCGATCAGCCCGGGCAGCACGGTCTTGCTCCGCAGATCGACCACGGTGGCGCCGGCCGGCGCGGTGGCGCCGTCCTCGATCCGGACGATCCGGCCCTTCTCGACGATCAGCGTGGATGGGCCGCGCGCCGGCTTCGCGGCATCGGTGATCACATGGCCCGCCTGGATGGCATAGGTCTGCGCCTGGGCCGTGCCCGAAGCGGTGACGAGCAGCGCGGCGGCGATCAATTTCCGGATCATGGAATCCCCTCTTTTTCGTTGGGGCGGAGCTTATGCCGGTGCGTGCAGATGTCGAGAGGCGCTCAGGTGGCAAGCTTGCGCAGACCCTCGATCGTGTCGGCTTCGTGGGCGGGCTTGTCGGTGCGGATGCGGCTGATCCGGGGGAAGCGCATCGCCAGGCCGGACTTGTGGCGCTTCGATTCGTGGATCGAATCGAAGGCGACTTCGAGGACCAGCGTCTTGTCGGTCTCGCGCACTGGGCCGAAGCGGTTGACCGTGTGGGTGCGCACGTACCGGTCGAGCCATTTCAGCTCCTCGTCGGTAAAGCCGAAATAGGCCTTGCCGACGGGGAGCAGCTCGCCCTCCGGCGTCCAGGCGCCGAAGGTATAGTCTGAATAGAAGCTGCTGCGCTTCCCCGAGCCGCGCTGGGCGTACATCAGCACGCAGTCCGCGATCAGCGGGTCGCGCTTCCATTTGTACCAGAGCCCGGCGCGGCGGCCGGTGACGTAGGGGGAGTCGCGGCGTTTTAGCATCACGCCCTCGATCGAGGCGTCGCGGGCGCCGGCGCGGATTTCCTCCAGCGCGGCGAAGTCGGCAGCCTCGATCACCGCGGAGACGTCGAATCGCTCAGGATCGAGCCGCGGGGCGAAAGCTTCGAGGCGGGCGCGGCGTTCGGTCCAGGGCAGCGCGCGCAGGTCTTCCTCGCCGTCGAAGAGGATGTCGTAGAGGCGGACGAAGGCGGGATATTCGGCGAGCGTCCTGGCGCTGACCTGCTTGCGGCCGAGGCGCTGCTGGAGCGCGTTGAAGCTCGCCGCTTCCCCGCCCTGGAATTCGCCCTTCACCAGCAGCTCGCCGTCGAGCACGCCGGGGGTGGCGAAGCTGGCCGCGACTTCGGGGAAGCTGTGGGTGATGTCGTCGCCGGCGCGGCTGTAGAGCCTTGTCTCGCCCGCGACATGGACGAGCTGGACGCGGATGCCGTCCCATTTCCACTCGGCGGCATAGTCGGCGAGGTCGACGCTATCGGCCTCGAGCGGGTGGGCGAGCATGAAGGGGCGGAAGACGGGGACGTTGCGCGCGGTAGGCTGTGCGCCGCGGCCCTCCGCCCAGTCGAACAGCGGGGCATAGGGCGGGGCGAGGCCGTGCCACACTTCCTCGACCGCCTCGACGTCGAGTCCGAAGGCCTGGGCCAGCGCGGTCTTGGCGAGGCGCGCGGAGATGCCGACGCGCAGCGCACCCATCGCGAGCTTGAGCAGGGCGAAGCGCTCGTCCGCCTCGAGCCGGTCGAGCATCGATACCAGGATCGCGGGGGCGTCGGATTTCGAGATGCCGGCGAGCGTGGCGACGACATGCGAGAGGGTGAGGGGCGTGGTGTCTTCGGGCGGCACCGGCGGCTCGGGCCAGAGCAGGGCGATCGTCTCGGCCGAATCGCCGACGAAGTCACGGCTCATCGCGTAGAGCACCGGATCGACCCGGGCCTCGATCATCGCGCGGATCAGGGCGGGCTTGACCGCGGGCAGGTCGAGCGTGCCGGTGAGTGCGGCCATCGCCCAGCCGCGATCGGGATCGGGGGTGGCGCGCAGATAGTCGCCGATCAGCTTGAGCTTGGCGTTGCGCGAGCGCGTGTAGATCAGTCCGTCGAGCAGGTCGGCAAAGGCACGCATGATGGCGCAACGCATAGCGCGGCCGATGCGCTCCCGTTACGATGTTCTGCATGCGCAGGCTTCTCGCGATTCTCGCCGTCCTGGTTCTTCTGGGTGCCGGCTTTCTCGGCTGGTGCTTCCGCGAGGCGACCAGCGATCCGGTGGTGCGTCGCGCCGAGGTGGCGATGCCGGGTCTGGAGCGGCCGGTCACGATTGCGCTGCTCAGCGACATCCATGTCGGTACGGCCGCGATGAGGCCGAAGCGGCTCGGCCGGATCGTCGCGCAGGTGAATGCGCTCAAGCCCGACCTGGTGGTGATCGCGGGAGACTTCATCTTCGGGCATGATCCGAAGGGCGCGGCGAAGCTGGGGCCGGCGATGGTGGGGCCGCTCAGCGAATTGCGCGCGCCGCTGGGCGTAGCAGCGGTGCTCGGCAATCACGATTACTGGACGGGACCTCGGGCGGTGCGCGCGCAGCTTGCCCGGGCGGGGGTGACGGTGCTGGAGAACAGCGCCGTGCTGCGCGGGCCGGTGGCGCTGGGCGGGATCAGCGACGACTTTTCGGGCCATGCCGATGTGCCGGCGACGATGCGGGCGGCGCGGAGGCTGGGCAAGCCGATCGTGCTGGTGACGCATTCTCCCGATGTTGCGCCCGACCTCCCCGCCGATGCGCATCTGCTGCTCGCCGGGCATACCCATTGCGGGCAGGTGCTGGTGCTCGGGCAGAATATCGCGCCGGAGGTCAGCCGCTATGGCAGGCGCTATCGCTGCGGGCTGGTACGCGAAGGCACGCGGACGGTGGTGGTCACCGCCGGGCTGGGCACCAGCGGCGTGCCGTTCCGGCTGGGCGCCAGACCGGACATGTGGTTGCTGACACTGATGCCAGCAGCAATGGCGCCGTCACAAAAAGCGCGTTAGGCTCCCCGCTCCACCACCGGAGGGGACTCCACGTAATGAAGCTTATTCTCACCGCCGCCGCGCTCGCCTGCCTGCCCGCCGCGGCCTTCGCCCAGACCGCCCCTGCGCCCGCGCCGACTCCGGCTGCGACGCCCGCTCCCGCCGCCAAGTTCAGCGCCGACACGCCGATCGAGGCGCTGTTCGCCAACGAGGCCGCCAAGGCGGTGCTGGTCGCCGACGGCCTCGGCGATGTCGACAAGCATCCGGCCTATGACCAGTTCAAGGCGATGAGCTTCCGCGGTGTCGCGCCCTTCTCGGAAGGCAAGATCACCGACGAGATCCTCGCCAAGCTCGACGCGGACCTCGCCAAGATCAAGTGACGTGAAAAAGGGCCGGACTCTTGCGAGAGTCCGGCCCCTTTTTCCGTGTCCTTGAACTCTATCAGCCCTTGCGGCTGGCCTCGAACAGGAACCAGGCGCGCTCCTCGGCCTGGTCGGTCCATTCGTCGACGATCCCGCTGGTCGCATTGTCGCCGGCATCCTCGGCGGCCTGCTTCACGGTGCGGAAGCTCTCGACCAGCTTGAGATTGTCCTCGCGCAGCTCGGCGAGCATGTCGCCGGGCGACACATAGTCGGCGTCATTGTCGGTCAGCGTCTGGCGGCGGCCGATGTCGCCCACCGAGCGCAGCGTGAGGTTGCCGGTCTTGCGGACGCGCTCGGCAATCGCATCGGTGATGCTCAGGATCTGCGCCGCCTGATCGTCGAGCAGCAGGTGATAGTCGCGGAAGTGCGGGCCCGAGACGTGCCAGTGGAAGTTCTTCGTCTTGAAATAGAGCGCGAAGCTGTCCGCCAGGGCACTGTTCAGCGCATCCGCCACGCTCTTGGTGTCGTTGCGGTTGAGATCGGTCGGGGTGCGGAGGGCCGCGTTGGTGTCTGCCATGTTCGTCTCCCTGGGGAATTGATTCGGAGGATCAACGAACGGGATATAGGGAGCGGTTCCGATCGCGCACTTGCAATTTACCGATCTCAGAAATCGATCAGGTCAAACGCAGCGCATCGACGCCGATCCAGCAGCCCGCGATCAGGAAGCCGATGCCGCTGAGGATGCGCAGCCAGCGCCAGGGCACCGCCTGCCAGGTCCGCTCGCCGAGCACCGCGGCGACGAAGGCGACCCCGAAGCACGCGATCGAAGCGCCGGCGGCGGCGAACCAGGGCTGCCCGCCGGTGGAAAGCGCGAGGGTGAAGAAGGGCGTGCTCTCGCCAAAGGCGAGGATCAGCATGCCGAGCAGGGGCGTGAGGAAGGCGCCGAGCTTCCAGCCGGCCAGCCGGTCCTTCACCTTGCCCGATCCGATCGTGCCGAGCGCACCGAAGATCAACGCGAGGGCGAGCAGCAGCGCACGGGCATTGGGCGTCATCATCGGGGCGACCAGCATGCCCCCCAGCCCGGCGGCGAAATTGACCGCGACATGGGCCAGCCCCGCGGCGAGGGCCACGGTGAGCGGGCGCCCATAGCGATCGGCGAGGATCGCGGCGAGCAGCGCCGGCTTGTCGCAAAGCTGGGTGAGTGCGGCCAGAAGGAAGGCCGGGACCAGAGCTTCCATGTGCCTCCCTTTCGGCGGATATCGTGGCGCCTAGGGGTTAAACCCGTGTGAAGCATCCCGCCTTTGGTGCGCAGCCTTGACTTTTGGCAGAGAATCGCACAGTTGCCCGCGTCTGGCAGCGGTGCGCCTCAGCGTGCCGCTCTTTTCTTTTTACAGAATCAAGGGTTGTTGGGTCATGGCCAAGCCGACCACTGTCAAGATCAAGCTCGTCAGCACGGCGGACACGGGTTTCTTCTACGTCACGAAGAAGAATCCGCGCACCCAGACCGAGAAGTTCTCGTTCCGCAAGTACGACCCGGTCGTGCGCAAGCATGTCGAGTTCAAGGAAGCGAAGATCAAGTAAGCCAGGCTTCGGCCTGACTTGCATCCCCGCCGCGCGCGGGGATTGATCAGAAGAGAAGCCCCGGGCCCTTGGGCTGCGGGGCTTCTTCTGTGCCCGCAGCCGAGGCCTCGGCCGCCGGGACGGGTTCGGGCGCCGGCGATTCGGCCGGCATCAGCGCGCGCACTTCCTCCATGAAGCGGACCAGGCCGATCGGCTTGGAGACATAGGCATTGGCGCCCGCCGCGCGGATCCGTTCCTCGTCGTCCCGGCCGGCATAGGCAGTCACCGCCATGATCGGGATGGCGCGCAGCCTGGGGTCGAGCTTCATGTGCTGGATGATCTCGAGCCCGGTGATGTGCGGCATCTGGATGTCCATCACCACCAGCTGCGGATCGAAGTCGCGGGCCCGCGCCACCGCCTCGCGCCCGTCGCGCACCGGCTCGACTTCGAACTGGTGCGCGCGCAGCAGATCGCAGAACAGCTTCAGATTGAGTTCGTTGTCCTCGACAACGAGCACCCTTTTTGCCACGCGCTAACCCCCGGATCCAATTCGAGTGATGTAGGGTATGGCGAGCGCGGAAACAAATGCGGAAGCGCTGGCGCTGCAGGCACTTGTCTGGACGCTCGGCGACGAATCGCGGGCCCGGCGCCTGCTCGACCTGACCGGCCTCGATCCGTCCGAGCTGCGCGCGCGGGCCGGGGAGGCGACTTTGCTCGCAGCCACGCTGAGCTTCCTCGAATCCTACGAGCCCGACCTTGTCGCTTGCGCCGAGGCGCTCGATATCAGCCCCGAACAACTGGTTGCCGCCCGGGCGATACTGGAAAGATCATGAAACCGCTGCTGATCACCGATTGCGACGAAGTCCTGCTCCACATGGTCCGCCATTTCGGCGTGTGGCTGGGCGAGACCCATGACATCGACTTCAACCCCGACGGCAGCGATTTCGCCAATTCGATGCGCCGCCGCGGCGATTCGTCGGTGGTCGAGCGCGAGGAGATGTGGGGGCTGCTCGACGGTTTCTTCCCCGCCGAGATGGAGCGCCAGACGCTGGTGCCGCACGCCCGCGAGGCGCTTGCCGCGCTTGCCGCACAGGCCAATATCGTCGTGCTCACCAACCTCCAGGATCATTGCCGCGAGCACCGCATCGCCCAGTTGGCGAATCACGGGATCGAGCACCGCGTCGAGTGCAACCAGGGCGGGAAGGGATCGCCGGTCGTGCGGCTGATCGAGGAATTCTCGCCGAGCGTCACGGTGTTCGTCGACGATCTCGCCGTGCACCACGAATCGGTCGCCAAGCATGCGCCGGACGTGTTCCGGCTGCACATGGTCGCCGAGCCCAGCCTGGCGCCCAGCGTGGCGAAGGCGCCGCATGCCCATGCCCGAATCGACGACTGGCGCGACGCCCAGGGCTGGATCGAGGCCCGTTTCGCGGGCTTGACCCTTTGAACCACCACTGATTGAGCGAGGACCATGACCACTGCAATCGATCGCAAGCTCGAAGAGCTCGGCCTCACCCTTCCCGAAGCCGCGGCGCCCGTCGCCGCCTATGTCCCCGTGGTGGAGGCAGGCGGCCTGCTCCACATCTCGGGCCAGCTGCCGTTCAAGGACGGCGCGCTGATGACTGGCCGGCTCGGCGAGGACCGCGACCTGGAATTCGGTGCCGAGGCGGCGCAGCGCTGCGCGCTGATGCTGGTCGCGCAGATCAAGAAGTATCTGAACGGCGACACCGCACGAGTCGCGCGGATCGTGAAGCTGGGCGTGTTCGTCAATTCCGCCGCCGACTTCACCGACCAGCCCAAGGTCGCCAATGGCGCCTCGGAGCTGATGCAGGCGCTGTTCGGCGATGACGGCAAGCATGCCCGCAGCGCAGTGGGCGTGCCCACCCTGCCGCTGGGTGCCGCGGTCGAGATCGACGCGATCGTCCAGATCCGCTGATTTCCCCAATTCTGGTTCGCATGCCGGCCCGCTTCCCACCCCGGGGAGCGGGCCGGTTCCATTTTGGTGCTGTGGCGAGTCAGCAACAGTTCGTCACGATCCCGTGACGGAACAGCAATTAATGTTGTGCGCTGCAGCGTCGTGCGGCAAGGAACGCCTGTCGCCGCAAGCAGCGCAGGCCCATGAGGCAATGACGCAGCACCGGGGGCAGCAGGCGGGAACCCTTTTGAATAAACGGGAAGGGTATTCCATGCGCTACACCATGATCAGCCTCGCCGCGCTCGCGGCCGCGGTCGCCGCCACACCGGCAATGGCCCAGGACCAGACCGATCCGGCCCCCGCCGTGACCGTCAGCGGCAGCGTTGCCGTCGTCAGCGACTACAAGTTCCGTGGCATCTCGCAGACCGACGGCAATTTCGCCGTGCAGGGTGGCATCACCGTGAGCCACGCATCGGGCTTCTACGTCTCGGTCTGGGGCTCGTCGGTTGACGATTACGTCACCGCCCATGGCACCGCGCACCAGGAAGTCGACCTGATCGCCGGCTACAAGCACAGCTTCGACGGCGGCGTGACCGTCGATGTCGGCGCGCTCTACTATGTCTATCCCGGCACGCGCGCCAGCATCGACAAGAGCGCCTCGGACTTCGTCGAGCCCTATGCCTCGGTCGCCTATGCGATCGGTCCGGTCACCGCCAAGGTGACGGGCAACTACGCGCCGAAGCAGAAGGCACTGGCGATCGACCAGGGCCAGAGCGGGCTGCTGAAGAAGGAAGACAATTTCTACCTGGCCGGCGACCTGTCGGTTGCGATCCCGAAGACGCCGGTCGGCCTCACCGCCCATCTCGGCCACACCTGGGGCCCGAGCTGGCTGTCGGGCCCGACCGACGAATATACCGACTGGGGCGTGGGTGCGACCTTCACCTACAAGTCGCTCACCTTCGGCGTGAACTATGTCGACACCGACACGACCTTCATTACGCCGAGCAGCAAGGACGCGGCCAAGGGCGGCATCCTCGGCTCGGTGAGCGTCGCCTTCTAAATCTGGGGAGGACGGGGAGCCGCCACGCGCGCTCCCCTCCATAGCGAAGCGCCGGCCTGCACGGGGGTGCAGGCCGGCGCTTTTTCATGTGCGCTAAAGATGGCCCCGTGGGGCCAGCCGCTTATTGCGGGGTGCTGGCCTTGGCGTCCTTGCCGTCGCCTTCCGGCGCCGCGACGATGTCGCGCGTCGTCGTGCCCTTGTCGATGACGCTGGTGCCCGGGCTGCCGGCGGTCGAGCGGGCGCTCTGGTCGGCGCCGGTGCTGCCCGACTGATCCATGATCGCCTGCTCGCCGGGGCTGCGCGCCGCCGAGCCGCCGAACATCGCGTCGAGCGCCTGGTTGGCCGGGTTGCCTTCCTGCGGGCGTGGAGCGCCCGGCTGCGGCGGGACCAGCGCGAAATCGGGCGGGATCACCAGCGGCGCCTGGCGGGCGACGGCGAACTCGTCCGGACGGGCGCGGTCATAGCCCTTCTTGCCGCAGGCGGAGAGCGAGGCCGCGAGCGCAATCGCGCTCACGATGGTAACGGTCTTACGCATTGACTTCATTCTCCACAGCGGCCGGGCTGTCGCCTGCGGCCTTATCGCGCACGAGGAGCGCGCGGATCAACAGGATCAGCACGCCGATGGTAATCGCCGCATCGGCGACGTTGAAGACCAGAAACGGGCGCCAGGTCCCGAAATGCAGGTCGGCGAAATCGACGACGAAGCCGAGGCGCGCACGATCGAGGATGTTGCCGAGCGCGCCGCCCAGCACCATGCCGAGCGCGCAGACATCGGGCAGCTTCTTCTCGCGGAACATCCACCAGATCACGCCCGCTGCGATCGCGCCGGTGAGCAGCACGAGCATCCAGCGGGTCGCGTCACTGTTCGCGGCGAACAGGCCGAGCGACACGCCGATATTGGCGACGAAGCGCAGGTCGAAGATCGGCAGCACTTCCTGGACATGGTTGAGCCCGTCCAGGCCGAGCTTCTGATGGATCAGGTTCTGGACGAACGCCAGGTCGACGCCGAGCGCGCGCACGACCAGCAGCTTCGTCACCTGATCGATGACGAAAACCAGAGCCGCCACGGCGAAGCCGATTCCACGAGTCACGTTCATTCCACCACCCCGGCACAGCGGTCGCACAAGGCGCCGTCCTGCGCAACTTCCGGGAGATGGCGCCAACACCGGCCGCATTTATGGCGCTGGGTGGGCACGACCGTGACCGCGTCTCCCTTTGTCACCTTCGAGACGATGAACAGCTCGGTGAGGTCCTCCTCCGATGCGGGCAGCGCCGGCACCGTCACTTCGGCCTCAAGGCTGGAGCGCACCTGCTTCTCGCGGCGATAGGGCTCGATCGCCTCTGTCACCTGCTGGCGGAGCTGGCGGATCGCCGCCCAGTCGCTCTCGACCGTGGCGCCCTCCGGCAGCACCGGCCATTCGAGCAGGTGGACCGATTCGTCCTCGCTCGGGAAGCGCGCCTGCCACACTTCCTCGGCCGTGAAGGCGAGGATCGGCGCGGCATAGCGGACCAGCGCATGGAACAGTATGTCGAGCACGGTGCGATAGGCGCGGCGCTTGGCCGAGCTTTCCGCCTCGCAATAGAGGCAGTCCTTGCGGATATCGAAGAAGAAGGCCGACAGGTCCTCGTTCATGAAATCCGTCAGCGCGCGGCTGTAGCGGTTGAACTCGAACGCCTCGGTGGCGGCGCGCAGTTCCGCGTCGAGCTCGGCGAGCTTCGCCAGGATGTAGCGCTCCAGCTCGGGCATTTCGGCCACGGCCAGGCGCTCGGCCTCGCCGAAGCCGTCGAGCGCACCGAGCAGGTAGCGGAAGGTGTTGCGGATCTTGCGATAGGCATCGCCCGTGCCCGCCAGTACTTCCTTGCCGATGCGGACATCTTCGAAATAGTCGGTTTGCGCGACCCACAGGCGCAGGATATCCGCGCCGCTCTCGCCGATGATCTTGAGCGGATCGACGACATTGCCGAGCGACTTGGACATCTTCCGCCCATTGCCGTCGAGCGCGAAGCCATGGGTCAGCACTGCGTCATAGGGCGCGCGGCCACGGGTGCCGGAGCTTTCGAGCAGCGACGACTGGAACCAGCCGCGATGCTGGTCCGACCCTTCGAGATACAGGTTCGCGCGGGTGCCGACGCCGTAGCGCGCCTCGATCACGAAGCTGTGGGTCGAGCCCGAATCGAACCAGACGTCGAGGATGTCGGTGATCACCTCATACTGGGCGAGGTCGTATTTCTCGCCGAGCAGTGCCTGGTGATCGGCCTGGAACCAGGCATCGGCACCGCCGGTCTCGAAGGCGTTCAGGATGCGGGCGTTGACCTCCGGATCGCGGAGATACTCGCCGGTCTGGCGGTGGACGTAGAGCGCGATCGGCACGCCCCAGGCGCGCTGGCGGCTGATCACCCAGTCCGGGCGCCCCTCGACCATCGCGCGGATGCGGTTCTGCGCCTTTTCGGGCACCCAGCGGGTGTTCTCGATCGCATCGAGCGCGACGCCGCGCAGGGTGGCGCCGTTCGAGGCTGCGCCCTCGCGCGATTCGTCGTCCCAGCTGGTGTCGTGCGTCGCGCCGTTCGGGCGGTCCATCGGGATGAACCATTGCGGGGTGCAGCGGAAGATCACCTTGGCCTTGGAGCGCCAGCTATGCGGATAGCTGTGGGTGAAGTCGTCCGATGCGGCGAGCAGTGCGCCCGCTTCGCGCAGGTCGGTACAGATCGGGCCGTCCGAGGCGGTGAACTTCTTGTTGATCACCGAACCCTGGCCGCCGAGCCACAGCCAGTCCGGCCGGTACATGCCCGCCGCATCGACCGCGAACACCGGATCGATGCCATTGGCCTTGCAGAGCAGGAAATCGTCCTCGCCGTGATCCGGCGCCATATGGACGAGGCCGGTACCGGCATCGGTGGTGACGAAGTCGCCGGGCAGGAACGGACGCGGCTTGGCGAAGAAGCCGCCGAGATGGTGCATCGGGTGCCGGGTGACGGCGCCAGCGAGGCTTGAACCATCGAAGTCGCCATCTGAGCGCAGAAAGGCTGTCACGCCTAGAGACTTGGAAATACGCTTCTCAAGCGTCTCGCGCAGATTCGCCGCCACGATGTAGCGGCCCCGTTCCGCCCAGGGCACGGAGCCCCACACGGCTTCGCGCTCACTATCCGAAATCAATCGATCGGCCACCAGGAGCTGGCAGTCGAGATACTCAATCTCCGGCCCGTAAGCCAAAGCCTGGTTCACCGGGATCGTCCACGGGGTCGTCGTCCAGATCACCGCATGCGCGCCGACCAGCTCGGGCGCGTTGGGTGCCTCGACGATCTCGAACGCCACGTCGATCTGCGTCGAGGTGATGTCCTCATATTCGACTTCGGCCTCGGCCAGCGCGGTCTTCTCGACCGGGGACCACATCACCGGCTTGGCGCCGCGATAGAGCTGGCCGCTCTCGGCGAACTTGAGCAGCTCGCCGGCGATGATCGCCTCGCTCTCATAGTTCATCGTGAGATACGGGTTGGTCCAGTCTCCCATCACCGCGAGCCGCTCGAACTGCTCGCGCTGCACGCCGACCCACTTTTCCGCATAGGCGCGGCATTCGGCGCGGAAGGCGACGGGATCGACTTCGTCCTTGTTGAGCTTCTTGGCGCGGTAGGCCTCTTCGACCTTCCACTCGATCGGCAGGCCGTGGCAGTCCCAGCCCGGGATGTAGGGCGCATCCTTGCCCATCAGGCTCTGCGAGCGGACGATGATGTCCTTGAGGACCTTGTTCATCGCATGGCCCATGTGAATGTCGCCATTCGCATAGGGCGGGCCATCGTGCAGGATGAAGCGGGTGCGGCCGGCACGCTGCGTGCGCAGCTTGTCGTACAGCCCGATCTTCGCCCAGCGCGCGAGGATGGCCGGCTCCTTCTGGGCCAGGCCGGCCTTCATGGGAAACTCGGTCTTCGGCAGGAAGACGGTGTCGCGATAGTCTTTTGCTTCGGTCATGCGTGGGGCGGAATTAGAGGAAGCCGCGCTCCATGCAAAGCAGATGTTCCGATCACGGGCTTAACCTTCAATTTTCGGAACTGCGCAGCGGCCTCGGGCGTCCCTTTGGGCATGAACATTCCGGTCCAGAACCTCTCCGGGCCCGAGGCGCCCGACGAGATCGCCGAGCTGGCCGGGCAGTATCTGCTCCTTCCCGAGCGGGAGGCGCTGGCGCGGATCGATGCCGAGATCGCCCGGGCCACCGACGAGTCGCGCTGGGACGACCTGAGCAAATGGCACCGGGTGCGCTTCCGGCTGATCCGGCTGCACCAGCTCGCGGCGCGCTAGCCGAGGATCTCCCGCGCTCGTGCCGCATCCAGATCGATCTGCAGCTTGAGCGCGTCGAGCGAATCGAACTTCGCCTCGGGGCGCAGATAGTCGATCAGCTGGACCTCGATCACCTGGCCGTACAGGTCGCCCGAGAAATCGAAGAAGAAGGGCTCGAGCAGCTCGACCGGCGGCTCGAAGGTCGGGCGGATGCCGAGGCTGGCGACACCGCCGAGCACCCGGCCGTCCGCCAGCCGCCCGCGCACCGCATAGATGCCATAGGCAGGGCGCAGATAGTTGGCGAGGCTGAGGTTCGCGGTCGGGAATCCCAATGTGCGGCCGACCTGGTCGCCATGCTGGACGACGCCTTCGATCGCGAAGGGGCGGGTGAGCAGGCGGGCGGCATCGCGCGGGCGGCCTTCGCGCAGATGGTCGCGGATGCGGCTCGACGAGACGGTCTCGCCGTCGAGCTGCACCGCGGCGACGGTCTCGGCCGAATAGCCGAGCTCGGCGCCCAGCGCGGCGAGCGTCGAGACATCGCCTTCACGGCCCTTGCCGAAGGTGAAGTCGCCGCCGGTGACCACCCCGCCGGCGCCGAGAAAGCCGACCAGCCGCTCCTCGGCGAAGCCGCGGGCGCTGAGCGCCGCGAGCTCGGCGTTGAACGGGAAGACCAGCATCGCATCGACGCCGGCTTCCGCGAGCAGGCGCTGGCGCTGGTCCATGCTGGTCAGGCGGAACCAGGGACTGTCCGGGCGGAAATAGCGCTGCGGGTGCGGATCGAAGGTGCCGACGATCGCTGGCCGCCCCTCGGCGCGCGCGCGCTCGACCGCATGGCCCACCACCGCCTGATGCCCCAGGTGAAATCCGTCGAAATTGCCCAGCGCGACGATCGCACCCCGATAGCGGGACGGGACCGGCGCGCCGCCGTCGAGACGCTCCATGAGGCGGCCTATAGGGGTGCCTAGCGGCCCGGCACAATCCCCGCGCGGATCACGCGCAGGACATTGCCGCCCATCACCTTGCGGATATCGTCGGGCGAGAGGCCGGCGTCGAGCAGCGCGCCGGTGATCGCGATCAGTTTCGACGTGTCCCAGCCGGTGGTCACCGCGCCGTCGAAATCGGAGCCCAGGCCGACATGGTCGATGCCGACAAGGTCGCGGACATGGAGGATCGCGCGGACCACGTTCGCCGGGTCGGTGCCGCACACCGCCGCGTCCCAATAGCCGATGCCGACCACGCCGCCGGTGGCGGCGACGCCCTTGATCTCGTCATCGGTCAGGTTGCGGTTGACCTTGCAGGTCGCCTGGACGCCGCCGTGGCTGGAGACCACCGGGCGCTTGGCCATCCTGAGGATCTCGGCGACCGATTCGTGGCTCGAATGGGCGATGTCGACGATCATGCCGAGCTTCTCCATCCGCACCAGCACCTGGCGGCCGAGCGGCGTGAGCCCGCCCTTCTTCACGCCGTGCATCGATCCGGCGACCTCATTGTCGAAGAAATGGGCCATGCCGGCCATCCGGAAGCCCGCCGCGTGGAGCTTGTCGAGATTGCCGAGCTGGCCTTCCAGGTCCTGCAGCCCCTCGATGGAGAGCATGCCGCCGACCACTTTCCTGCCGCGTGCGCGATCGGCGAGCAGCTGGTCGAGTTCGGCGGGGGTGTGGATCACGCGCAGCTTGCCGTTCGATCCGGCGGCGGCGCGATCGAGTTTGCGGGCGTGGAACAGCGAGCGCTCGAGCAGCGAGGACCAGGTCCTGGGCGGCTGGAGTTGGGCGATGGTGAGCAGGGTGATGTTGTCGGTGTCGCCGGTATTGGCGTCGTAATTCTGGTGCTTCGGCGTCTTGGTGACCGAGGAGAAGACCTGGAGCGCGACATTGCCCTCGATCAGCCGGGGCAGATCGACCTGGCCGGTGTTCGAGCGATCGAGCAGGCTGCGGCGCCACATCAACGTATCGGCGTGCATGTCGGCGATCTGCAGCGAGGCGTGGAGCTGCTTCGCCGCGTCGCTCGGCTTGGCCAGCTTGGCCGGCACCACCTTGTTCATGCTGCCTTCGATGATCCCAGGGGCGAAGCCGAAGAACCCGACCGCGGCCAGCGCCAGCACGATCAGCACGCCCCAAAGGATCTTCTTCTTCATCCTGTCCGCTCCAGCGTCACGAAGCTGTAGGCAGGGCGCCCCGCTTCTTCCGGGAAATCCTCGCGCGCAACTTCGCGCCATTCAACCCCGAAAGCGGGAACGACCGCGTCCCCCTTTGGCGCGGCATGGACTTCGGTGAGCTCGATCCGATCCGGCGTGAACAGCGCGAACACCTCCGCGCCCCCGATCACCGCGACCTCGCCGGGGCCGGCGAGTGCGAGCGCCTCGGCCGGGGAGTGGGCGACTTCGGCGCCGGCGGCCTGCCAGGCGGTGTCGCGGGTCAGCACGATATGACGGCGGCCGGGCAGGGGCGCGGGGAAGCTGTCGAAGGTCTTGCGGCCCATGATCATCGGCTTGCCCATGGTCTGCGCCTTGAAGCGCTTGAGGTCGGCCGGCAGGCGCCAGGGCAGCTGGCCGTCGACGCCGATCACGCCATTGTCGGCACGGGCGAGATGGAAGGAAATCACCTGCATTCACGGCCTCCGCCGGCGCGGTCAGGCATTTCCGCCGGCCTGCGCCTTGGCGCCGTTGCTCCAGCCCTTCTGCCATGCGGCCATGAGCGTGCCGCTCTTGTAGGGGTTAGCCGATTCCGGCTTGCCGTTCTTTCCGGCCCCATAGCCTTCCTGCCATGCCTTGTCCTGCGGTGCGGCCATATTCTTTCTCCGTGATACCGCCGGGCAGGGGGAGCCCGGCAAACAAAATGGGCTGATTCTAAACCGCCACCGGCGCCTTGATATGCGGCTGGGCGACGTAATCGTGGATCACGAAGTCCTCATATTCATACGCGTCGATCGAGCCCGGGTTGCGCAGGATCTCCAGCTGCGGGATCGGCCCCGGCGTACGGCTGAGCTGCTCGCGGGCCTGGTCGAGATGGTTCGAATAGAGGTGGCAATCGCCGCCGGTCCAGACAAAGTCGCCGACTTCGAGCCCCGCCTGCTGGGCGAGGAGATGGGTGAGCAGCGCATAGCTGGCGATGTTGAACGGCACGCCGAGGAAGATGTCGGCCGAGCGCTGGTAGAGCTGGAGGCTCAGCTTGCCGTTCGCCACGTGGCACTGGAACAGGCAGTGGCAGGGCGCCAGCGCCATGGCGTGGAGCTCGCCGGGGTTCCAGGCGGAGACGACCATGCGGCGCGAGCCTGGATTGGTCTTCAGCGTCTCGATCAATTCCTTGATCTGGTCGATATGGCGGCCGTCCGCGGCCTCCCAGTCGCGCCACTGCTTGCCATAGACCGGGCCGAGATCGCCATTCTCGTCGGCCCATTCGTCCCAGATGCTGACCTTGCGCTCCTGCAGCCACTGCACATTGGTGTCGCCGCGCAGGAACCAGAGCAGCTCGATGATGATCGAGCGCAGGTGCAGCTTCTTGGTGGTGAGCAGCGGGAAGCCCTCGGACAGGTCGAAGCGCATCTGGTGGCCGAACACGCTGCGCGTGCCGGTGCCGGTGCGGTCCATCTGCTCGGCGCCATGGTTGAGCGCGCGGTCCATCAGGTCGAGATATTGCTGCATGAGGACAGCCTAGCCCTCCACCCCGGCGGCGCCAAGCAGGCGGAACATCTCCATTGTGGAGAAAAGCTTTGTCCGGAGCGGATGCGGTCGCGCTTCGGCGGCGCGGCCGGCGGTGGCAGGCGCTGGATGGTGTTGTTCGATGTGCCCCACCGCCCGATGCGGCTGCACGATCCGCAGGAGGCGGGCATCCTGTTCGCGCCGCTCGCGCTGGAGCAGGTGGAGGTGCTCGCCTTCGTCTATCTCGACCGGCACCAGCAGATACTCGGCATGCGCCATGCGCGCTCCGCGCATCGCGACGCGGCCGATCTGCCGATCCGCGACGTGGCGGCGGACGCCATCGCCTTCCATGCTGCCGCGGTGGTGATGGGGCACAACCATCCGAGCGGCGACCCGACGCCGAGCCGCGCCGATCGCGAGGCGACCGACCGGCTCGCCCGTGCGCTCGATGCGCTGGGCGTGCGGCTGCTCGATCACCTGGTGGTCGCGACGGGCGGCACCACCAGCTTCCGCAGCCTAGGGTTCCTTTGATTCCTCGCGGGGGAGGACCGCCGGCTTGGCGGTCTTGCCGCTCTTGCAGGCGCGGATCGCGCTCGGCTCGGGCCGGTCGCCGCGCGCCTCGAAGATCGCGATATAGCCGCCGGCCGAGGGCATGGGCTTGATCGACACGAGCGAATAGCCGACCGCAGCGAACTCGCATTTGAGCAGCTCGGGCGGGGTGCCGTGATCCTGGGTCGGGCGATTGGCGTCGACCACCACCGCCTGACCGCCGGGCGCGAGCGCGGGGCGCAGGCGCCAGAGGAATTCATAGGGGCTCTCGATCTCATGGTACATGTGGACCATGAGGACGCGGTCGAAGCTGTTCTCCGGCAGGCGCGGATCGGCGGGCAGGCCGAGGCGCACGCTGACATTGTCGAGCTTCTCGCGCAGCACGCGCGTGGCGAGATAGTCGCGCGTCTCGGGCACGATGTCCTCGGCGACGACGCGGCCCTTCCTGCCGACGCGGGCGGCGAGGCGGACGGTGTAATAGCCTTCGCCCGCGCCGATATCGGCGACGGTCATGTCCGGCTTGATGCCCGCCAGGTCCATCACCTGGCCCGCTTCGTTGAGCCGGTCGCGCGCTTCCTCGGTCGACCAGCGCGGCGAGAGGATGGTGGCGACGGGCCGGTCGGCAGCGGGGAAGCCGCTGTGCGACGCCGGCGCGTCGTCATCCTGGGCCTTGTTGTCGATCATCGCCGCCCCGCCGCACGCGGCGAGCGCCATGGTCAGCAGCAGGGCGAGGCCCGATCTCAATCGACATCCTCCACTTCGACCGTCTCGCCGGTCACGCGCTGGGATAGCGCGGCCGCCATGAACGCGTCGAGGTCCCCATCGAGCACATCGCCGGGCGCAGTGGAAGTCACGCCGGTGCGCAGGTCCTTCACCAGCTGGTACGGCTGGAGGACATAGGAGCGGATCTGGTGGCCCCAGCCGATATCGGTCTTGGTGGCGTTGGTGGCGTTCGCCGCGGCCTCGCGCTCGGCCAGCTCGCGCTCGTAGAGGCGGGCGCGCAGCTGGTTATAGGCCTCGGCCTTGTTCTTGTGCTGCGAGCGCTGGTTCTGGCACTGCACGACGATGCCGGTGGGAAGGTGCGTGATGCGCACCGCCGAATCGGTCGTGTTGATGTGCTGGCCGCCCGCGCCCGATGCGCGGTAGGTGTCGATGCGCAGCTCGCTCTCGTTGATCTCGATGGCGATGTCGTCGTCGATCACCGGATAGACCCAGATCGAGGAGAAGCTGGTGTGGCGCCGCGCGGCGCTGTCGTACGGCGAGATGCGGACCAGGCGGTGCACGCCGCTCTCGGTCTTGGCGTAACCGTACGCGTTCTCGCCCTTCACGAGCAACGTCGCCGACTTGATGCCCGCCTGCTCGCCGGCGTGATAGTCGATCAGCTCGACCTTGAGGCCATGGCGCTCGGCCCAGCGCGTGTACATGCGCTGGAGCATGCCGGCCCAGTCGTTGCTCTCGGTGCCGCCGGCGCCCGAGTTGATCTCGATATAGGTGTCGTTGGCATCGGCCTCGCCCGAAAGCAGGGCCATGACCTTGTCCTTCTCGGCACGCGCGGCGAGCGCGGCGAGGCTGGCGGTACCTTCGACCGCCATTTCCTCGTCGCCTTCGGCCTCGGCCATCTCGATCAGCTCGGCGGTGTCGTTGAGCTCGGTCTCGATCGCGCGGGTGGCGCCGATCGATTCGTCGAGGCGGCGACGCTCACGCATCACGTCCTGGGCCTTCTTGGCGTCGTTCCAGAGAGTCGGATCCTCGACGCGCGCGTTCAGCTCGTCGAGCCGGCGCAGCGCGCGGTCCCAATCGAGGAAGCGGCGGAGCAGCGCGAGCGACTCCTTGATGTTGTCGACATGAGCCTGCGCTTCGGCGCGCATAATCAGTAACTCCAAATCTTTCCGTCATCCCGGCGAAAGCCGGGCTCTCGTGCCTCAGGCTGAACCTTCTACTGCCTGAGATCCCGGCTTTCGCCGGGATGACGAGATGGGCCGGGATGACGATATAGGTGCCGCGCTAGTAGATTCCGCCCTCGCGTTGCAAGAAGTCGCTGTCGCCTTCCTGCTTCTTGGGGGCTGCCTTCTTCTCGACGGCCTTGGTTTCGGGCTGCTCTTCCTGGTCGCGGCGGCCGCGGCGCTGCTCGGTCTCGGGCTTGAACGCTTCCCAGATTATGCCGGAGAGCGGGTCGCTCGACGGCCAGCCGCCGGTGACCGGCTTGCCCGAGGCGCGGTCGATGCGGACCATGCGGATGCCCTGGGGCGCGGTGAAGGGGACCTTCTCCATGCCCTCGAAGGCGGGGATGGCGAACTGCTTGAAGATCGGCGCGGCGATCGAGCCGCCCTGGGCATAGCCGCCCAGGTTGGTCGGCGTGTCATAGCCGATATAGAGGCCGCCGATCATCTGCGGGGTGCCGCCGACGAACCAGACGTCGGTCGGGCCCGAGGTGGTGCCGGTCTTGCCCATCATCGGGCGGCCCAGGTCGCGCAGCACGGTGGCGGTGCCGCGCTGGACCACGCCCTCGGCGATATGGACCATCTGATAGGCGGAGAGCGGATCGATCACCTGCTTGGCGCGGATGACCGGGCGCGGCATCGCGCCGCCCTTCCAGTCGGGCGCGTTGCAGCCTTCGCAGGGGCGCCAGTTCTCGGGCCACACCACTGCGCCCTTCCGGTTCTGGACGAAGTCGATCAGCGACGGATTGAGCGCCCGGCCGTGGTTCACCAGGATCGAATAGGCGTTGACCATGCGGGTCACGGTCGTCTCGCCGGCGCCCAGCGCATAGCTGAGATAGGGCGGGAATTTCTGGCGCGACACGCCGATGCGCTGGATCAGGTCGACGACGTGGTCCATGCCGGTCTGGTTGGCGATCTGCACCGTCATCAGGTTGCGCGACTGCTCGATGCCCCAGCGCAGCGTCTTGGGACCGGCGCCGCGCGCATTGCCGAAGTTGCGGAAGCACTTCTGGCCGAGATTGGCGCCCTGCCACACGCAGAACGGGCCATCGACCACGATCGAGGCGGGGGTCATGCCCTGCTCGAGCGCGGCGGCGTAGACGATCGGCTTGATCGTCGAGCCCGGCTGGCGCTGCGCCTGGGTGGCGCGGTTGAAGCTCTGGATGCGCGAATCGAAGCCGCCCTGCATCGCCAGGATGCGCCCGGTGCGCGGGTCCTCGACCACCATGCCGCCCGAGACCTTGGGAATCGAGCGCAGCGCCCATTGGCCGCTCTCGGGCGCCACCGCGACGATGTCGCCCGGCTTGAAGGCGTCGAAGGCGTGGCCGCCCTGGCCGCGCACCGGCATGGCCGCGGCCCATTTGGGCAGCGTGCCGGTCGAGCCGTCGTCGAAGCCGACCTGCCAGGCATCGCCGGTGCGATCGATCAGCACGCCGGCGCGCCAATCCTCGTAATCGACGCCGATATTGGTGTTGAGGAAAGACTGGAGCCAGCTCCTGCCGATCTCAGCATGGCCGATCGGGCCCGACCAGCCGCGGCCGCGATCATAGCGGAGCAGGCCGTCGCGCAGCGCCTTCTGCGCATATTGCTGCAGCTTGGGATCGAGCGAGGTGCGCACCCACAGGCCGCCGGAATAGACGCTGTACGGGCCGGTCTCGTCGGTCTCGCCGAACTTGTCGATCAGCTGGCGGCGGACTTCCTCGGTGAAATAGCCACCGACGCGCTCGAACTTGGGGGTCTGGCGCGGCACGGTGCCGAGCGAGGAGGCGACCGCCGAATCATGCTGGGCCTGGTCGATGAAGCCGTTCTCGAGCATCTGCCCGAGCACCCAGTTGCGGCGATCGAGCGCGCGCTGGGTGTGGCGATCGGGATCATAGTTGGACGGGCCCTTGGGCAGGATCGCCAGATAGGCCATCTGCGGCAAGGTGAGCTGGTCGAGCTCCTTGCCGAAATAGGCCTGGCTCGCCGCCTCGACGCCGCCGGCGTTGCGCCCCAGCTCGATCGAGTTGAGGTACAGCTCCATGATCTGCTGCTTGGTGAGCACATCCTCCATGCGCCAGGCGAGGATGCCCTCCTTGGCCTTGCGCAGATAGCTCGTCTCGTTGCCGACCAGCAGGTTCTTGGCGACCTGCTGGGTGATCGTCGAGGTGCCGCGCGGCGTCGAGCCGCTGACCAGCCCCTGGAAGGCGGCGCGCACCAGGCCGGGGAAGTCGACGCCGTGATGCTCGAAGAAGGTCTTGTCCTCGGCCGACATGTACGCCTCGACGAGGAGCTTGGGATATTCCTCGAAGCTCAGCTGCACGCGGCGCTCGCGCGCATAGCTGAGGATCGGCAGCCCCTCGGCCGAGCGGACATTGGTCGGCAGTGGCGGCTCGTAGTTCTTCAGCGTGTCGACCGAGGGCAGGTTGCGCGCGATGAACAGCCACACCAGGAAGACGAAGACGCCGGAGAGCAGCGCCAGCACGGCGAGGATTCGGAACCACCAGCGGTGGCGGACGCGACCGAACAGCCCTGTGAAGCCCCCGATCTCGCGCTTGATGCGCATCTTTACGCTGGAAGTGGAACCGTCGGACATGCGGGTCGCGGTTTAGCAGGATTGAACACGGATGCCAGCCGGAGTCTCGGCGGCTCGTCGTGTGGCAGCTTCGCTCCCGAAATGGGATTATTCCCTAAGTGAAACCACATCCCCCCGCGCCCTCTATAATGAGGGCACAAGGGGATTGATGAGGAGACTAATTCAGCGGGACGCCAGCGTCCGCGTCGCCATGCGCGTCGCGAAATGGATTTCCACGGCCTTGCGCACGCTCTGCGCCACCTTCCTGCGTCCTTCGTCCGAGGCGAGGAAGGCGGCGTCGCCGTCGTTCGAGATATAGCCCGTCTCGAACAGCACGGAGGGCATGTCCGGTGCCTTGAGCACCATCAGCGAGGCCATGCGGTGGTAGTTCGCCTTGATCGGAATCAGCGGCTGGGCCTCGCGGCCGAGCAGGCGGGCGAAGCTTGCCGACATGTTCATCGTCTCGCGCTGGGTGAGATCGATGAGGATCGAGGAGATGTCCGGATTCTGCGAGCCGAGATCGACGCCGGCGATGATGTCGGCCTTGTTCTCGCGCGCCGCCAGCCGTGCCGCCTCCTTGTCGGAGGCGACTTCGGAGAGCGTATAGACGGTCGCACCCGAGGCATCGGCATTGCCGGCGCTGTCGCAGTGCACCGAGATGAACAGGTCCGCGCCCAGCTTGCGTGCCAGGCCATAACGTTCCTGGAGCACCAGGAAGCGATCGTCCTCGCGGGTGAGCGCCACGCGCACCCGGCCGGAGGCGAGCAGCGCGTCCTTCATGGCGAGCGCGGCCTTCAGGGTAAGGTCCTTCTCGCGCAGGCCGTTCGTCCCGATCGCGCCGGGATCATGCCCGCCATGGCCGGCATCGATCACCACCAGCGGGCGATCGGAGGCGCCATAGACGCGCGGCAGCGATGCCGGCGGCGCACGGCGCGGCAGCGCGATCGTCTCGCTGTAGCGGCTGTGGCCCGCGGGTTGCACATAGGAGAAGGGGGGCAGGAAGCTCATCCGCCGCTCGGCCGCGGCGCGGGCGAACTGCGCGTCGTCCACGGTGCGCAGCTGCAGCGTGAGCGTGCGCCCGTCGCGCCCGAAGCTGCCTTCGGTCACGATCGCCGGCCGCGCGAGGTCGAGCACGATTCGCGCGCCCTCGGTCCCTTGCGAGCCCTGTCGGATGCTCGTCACGGGTCCGTCTGCATAAGCGCGATTGCCCGGCTCGGCGCCCTTGGCGTCCAGCACGATACGCTGCGGTCCAGCCAGCACGAAAGCGCTCGCCTGGGATACCGGTGCGTCAAACCTGACGATCACACGGTCACCCTTGACGCGCACTTCCTGCACGACGCCCGCCCAGCTTGGAACTCCGGTCAACCAGCCGGAGAGCAAGGCGAGCAGGAACAGCACCCTGACGCTATGCCGCGCCGGGGCTCCGGGGGTCCAGCCCAAAACCATAGATTGATACTCTGACTACACGTCTGCCCTGACGTGACCGGAGTAGACGGCGCGCTTCAAATTGACGTGAAGCGACGCGGTTAATTTTCGATTCGGCATATTTTTGCCGGCAAAGCGGCAAATGCTTGCCGGGCTATTTGCCGGATGGGGCCAAGGTTGCCGCGCCGTTACGGTAATGCTAGGCAGCATTGTCCGGCCCTTGCGTCGGACCTTTCCCGCGGCCACATCCGCCGCGACAGTTCAGGTTGACGCTCACATGAGGCAATTTCCGCAACGTCTGCACCGACCGGCCCCGATGGCCGGCCGCGTGATGGCGGCGGAGCTGGCGGACCACCGGTTCGCGCGTGCCCTGCGAGCAGCAGCAGTTTTCGAAACCCGCGAGACCGCAGCCGGCGAACCCGCCGGCCAGGGCCGCATTGTATGTCGCGCGCCCGCGCGAGCCCTCCGCAACACAAATCTAGAGGGCCTGGGCCGGCGCGCCCGGAGAACAATAAATGACCATGCGTATGCTGATCGACGCACGCCACCGGGAGGAAACCCGCGTGGCCGTCGTCAAGGGAAGCCGAATCGAGGAGTTTGATTTCGAGTCCGCCGAGCGCAAGCAGCTCAAGGGCAATATCTATCTGGCCAAGGTGACCCGCGTGGAGCCGTCGCTCCAGGCGGCTTTCGTGGATTACGGTGGCAACCGCCACGGCTTCCTGGCCTTCAGCGAAATCCATCCCGACTATTACCAGATCCCCAAGGAAGATCGCGAAGCGCTGCTCCGCGAGGAAGCCGAGCATGCGGCCGAGGAAGCCGCGCTGCGCGCCGAGGAGGATGGCGACGAGGATCATCTCGACGGCGATGACGGCGTGGAGGTGCTCGAGCGTCCGCACGACGACGAGGAAGACCACGACCACGACCACGAGTCCGAGGAAGCCGAAGGCGAAACCTCGGAAGGTGGCGAGGGCGAGGAAGGCCGTGGTCGCGGTCGTCGCGGCAAGCGCCGTGGCGGCAATGGTGGCGAGGACAGCCCGGCCGAGGCGCTGCGCCAGCGCCGCATGAACCTGCGCCGCCGCTACAAGATCCAGGACGTGATCCGCCGCCGCCAGGTGCTGCTCGTCCAGGTCGTCAAGGAAGAGCGCGGCAACAAGGGCGCGGCCCTCACCACCTATCTGTCGCTTGCCGGCCGCTACTGCGTGCTGATGCCGAACACCGCGCATGGCGGCGGCATCTCGCGCAAGATCAGCTCGGCTGCCGACCGCAAGCGTCTCAAGACGATCATGGCGGACCTCAAGCTGCCGCCGTCGATGGGCTGCATCGTTCGCACCGCGGGCCTCCAGCGCACCAAGGTCGAGATCAAGCGCGACTTCGACTATCTGGCACGCCTGTGGGACGGGATCCGCGAGGAGACGCTCAAGTCGACCGCGCCGGCTCTGGTCTATGGCGACAGCGATCTTCTGAAGCGCGCGATCCGCGACATCTATAATCGCGACATCGACGAGGTCATCGTCGAAGGCGAGGACGGCTATCGCCAGGCCAAGGACTTCATGAAGCTCCTGATGCCGAGCCACGCCAAGAAGGTGAAGCAGTACGCCGACGCGGTGCCGCTGTTCCAGCGCGCCGGCGTCGAGGACCAGCTCTCGGCGATGTACAATCCCGTCGTCCAGCTGAAGAGCGGCGGCTATCTGGTGATCAACCCGACCGAGGCGCTCGTCTCGATCGACATCAACTCGGGCCGCTCGACGCGCGAGCACAATATCGAGCAGACCGCGACCGCGACCAACCTGGAAGCGGCGCACGAGATTGCCCGCCAGCTGCGCCTGCGCGACATGGCCGGCCTGGTCGTGATCGACTTCATCGACATGGATCACTCGTCGAACGTCCGTAAGGTCGAGAAGGCGATGAAGGAGGCGCTGAAGAACGATCGCGCCCGCATCCAGGTGGGCCGGATCTCGGCCTTCGGCCTGATGGAGATGAGCCGCCAGCGCCTGCGCACCGGCGTGCTCGAGGCGTCGACCGTGCAGTGCCCGCATTGCGAAGGCACCGGCCTGGTCCGCACCGCTTCGTCGGCTGGCCTGTCCGCGCTGCGCCTGATCGAGGACGAGGCCGCCCGTGGCCGCGGCTCGGTGATCACGCTGCGCGCCAGCCAGGAAGCCGCCTTCTACGTGCTCAACAAGAAGCGCGCCGACATCGCCGAGATCGAGGACCGCTACGGCGTGACCGTCGAGATCCTGTCGGACGGCGAGCTCGAGGGCGCGCGCATGTCGGTCGAGGCTTCGGGCCCGCCGCCGGCGCATGCGCCGAAGTTCGAGAAGCTGATCGAAGAGCCCGAGGACGACGACTACGTCGAGGAGATCGACGAGGAGGAAGAGGAGCTCGAGGAGGAGGCCGAGGCCGGCAATCGCCGCGAAGGCCGTGGCGAGCGTCGTGAGCGCGACGAGGATGGCGAGGGCCGCGGCAAGCGTCGCCGTCGCCGTCGCGGACGTGGCCGTGGCCGCCGCGAGGAAGGCGAAGGCGCCGAGGGTGAAGCCGAGGCCGAAGCCGGCGAGGAAGCCGAGGTCGAGGCCGAAGGCGACGTCGCCGAGGGCGAGGAAGCGCCTGCCGCTGCCGAGGGCGAAGGCGAGGGCCGTGAAGGCGGCCGCAAGCGCCGTCGTCGTGGCCGTCGCGGCGGTCGCCGTGGCGATCGCGTCGAGGGTGGCGAGGATGCCGGCGAAGAGGCTGCCGAGGAGGTGACCGAAGTCGCTGAGGCGGTCGAGGCGGCACCCGAGCCGGTCGCCGAGGAAGCCGCTCCGGTCAAGCCGAAGCGCACCCGCAAGAAGAAGGTCGAGGCTGTCGAGGCCGAGGCTGCGCCTGCGGTAGAGGCGCCGGTCGAGGTGGCACCCGAGCCGGTCGCGGAGGAGGTGGCTCCGGCCAAGCCGAAGCGCACCCGCAAGAAGAAGGTCGAGGCTGTCGAGGCCGAGGCCGCGCCTGTAGTGGAAGCGCCGGTCGAGGCGGCGCCCGAGCCGGTCGCCGAGGAGGCGCCGGCCAAGCCGAAGCGCACCCGCAAGAAGAAGGTCGAGGCTGTCGAGGCCGAGGCGGTGACCGAGGCGGCTCCGGCGGTGGAAGCCGCTCCGGTCGCGGCGGACGCTGCACCGGCCGAAGCAGCCGATGGCGAAGAGGGCGAAGGCGAGAACGCCGACGGCTCGCCGCGTCGCGGCTGGTGGCAGCGCACCTTCGGGGCCTGATCCTCGAAGTCTGAGAAAAAGGGGCGCCGGTCCGCAGGGATCGGCGCCCTTTTTCATGGACTTGCCTCCAGGACGCTTCACTCGCGGTTCATCGGTGCAGGCGCACGGCCAATGCCATTGATCGCGGGTGGAATTCGGAGGATACGAACGGGCATGAAGCGCATCCTCGCCCTGCTCTCGGCCGCCTTGCTGCTCTGGGTCCAGCCTGCCGCCGCCCAGTCGATCCTGCGCGATGCCGAGACCGAGGCACTGCTCAACGACATGGCAAAGCCGCTGTTCATCGCGGCCGGCCTCGCGCCCGCCAATGCCAAGGTGGTGCTGATCAACGACAGCTCGATCAACGCCTTCGTCGCCGGCGGGCAGATCGTCTATGTCCATTCGGGCCTGATCGACGCGGCGTCGAGCGCCAATGAGGTTCAGGGCGTGATCGCGCACGAAATCGGCCACATCGTCGGCGGCCATGCCGTGTTCCAGGGCGATGGCGGCTACACCAACATCTCGATCCTCAGCCTGTTGCTCGGCGTGGCGGCGATGGCGGCGGGCAGCGGCGAGGCGGGCACCGGCATCCTGATGGCCGGCCAGCGCGCCGCGATCGGCAAGTATCTCGCCTTCAGCCGCGTCCAGGAAAGCTCGGCCGACGCCGCCGGCGCCAAGTTCATCAACAGCGCCGGAATCAGCGGCAAGGGCATGCTGAGCTTCTTCGACAAGCTCACCGCCCAGATGCACCGCTATGGCTATTACGCGACCAACCCCGAGGTCGATCCCTTCGCGCAGACCCACCCGATGTCGCAGGATCGCGTCGAGACGCTCAAGGCCGACCTGATGAACGCGCCGAGCTGGAACAAGCCGCTCGATCCCAATCTGGAGGTCCGCTTCAAGCGCGTCCAGGCCAAGCTGCGCGGCTATGTGAGCGACGCCAAGGATACGCTGGCCAAATATCCGCTCAGCAACCAGTCGGTCGAGGCGCATTACGCACGCGCCTATGCCTATCACAAATCGGGCTATCCCGAGCAGGCGGCGGCGGAGACCCAGGCGCTGGTCAAGGCGGAACCCAAGGATCCCTATTTCCTCGAACTCGAAGGGCAGATCCTGCTCGAATCGGGGGATCCCAAGGGAGCGATCGCGCCGCTGCGCGAGGCGACGGCATTGTCGAACAACGCACCGCTGATCGCCAGCACGCTGGGCCATGCGCTGCTCGCCACCGAGGACAAGGCCAATCTCGACGAGGCCGAGCGCGTGCTCAAGCAGTCTGTGGCGCGCGACAACGACAATCCCTTCGCCTGGCTCAACCTCGGCACGGTCTATGACCGCAAGGGCGACGAGGCGCGCACCGCGCTCGCCACCGCCGAGCGCGCGCACATGATGGGCGATGTCGGCACCGCGCTGATGAGCTCGCGCGCGGCGATGGCGCGTCTGCCCCAGGGCTCGGCCGACTGGGTGCGGGCACAGGACATCAACATGGTCTCGCAGACCGCCTGGGACGAGATGCGGAAGAAGAAGGGGCGGCAGTGATCGAGCGTTTGTTGGGTAACAGGCTGGCGCTGGCCGGCGCCTTCGTGCTGTGCGCAGTGGCGGGGGCAGGAATCTTCGCGACCCTCCAGGCGCTGGTGCCCGGCATCGGGCCGCGCGGCCAGGCCGAGCGGGTGGTGCACGACTGGGTGCTCGCCCATCCCGAGGTGCTGCTCGAATCGGTCGAGCGCTACAACCAGAAGCAGAGCGCCAATGCCGACAAGGCGCAGGCCGAGGCGGTTGCGGCTGCAGAGAAGACGCTTCCCGCCGAGCGCGCCAGGCTCGAGACGCCCTATGCCGGCGCCTGGGCGGGCAATCCCAAGGGCGACGTCACCGTGGTCGCCTTCATGGACTATGCCTGCGGCTATTGCCGCGCCAGCCTGCCGGCGATCCAGGAGCTGCTGAAGCGCGATCCGAACGTGAGGGTCGTCTACCGCGAATATCCGGTGCTCGGGCCGGACAGCCTGGTCGCGGCGCGCTGGGCGCTGGCGGCGGCGGAGCAGGGCAAGTTCCGTGCGTTCCATGACGCGCTGTTCGCGACGGACGGGCCGAGCGCGGCCAATATCGAGGCTGCAGCCGGGAAGGCCGGGCTCGACATGGCGAAGGCGAAGCAGGTGATCGGGTCGAAGCCGGTGGAAGGCGAGATCGTCGCCAACCACAAGTTCGGCCAGAAGCTGGCGATGACCGGCACGCCGAGCTGGGTGGTCGGTGGCAAGCTGCTCTACGGCATGCGCGACTATGACGGGCTCGCCGCGGCGGTGGCGGAAGCGCGCAAGGGCAAGTAATCTTCTCCCTCTCCCTGCAAATAGGGAGAGGAGATGTTTCTCCGGATTTTTGTACCGAGCGGTTGCCGCGCCGCTTCGCCGTGCCTAATTAGCGGGTCCTTTCCCGGCCGGGGGCACCATGACTTCCATTCTTTCGATAAACGGCGTGAGCAAGACCTATGGCTCAGGCCACAAGGCGCTCGATCATGTCGACCTGGAGATCCGCCGCGGCGAGATCTTCGCGCTGCTAGGTCCTAATGGCGCAGGCAAGACCACGCTGATCTCGATCATCTGCGGGATCGTCACGCCGAGCACCGGCACGATCCTGGTCGACGGGCACGACGCCGTGCGCGCGCCGCGCGCCGCCCGCTCGAAGATCGGGCTGGTGCCGCAGGAGATCGCGGTCGACATGTTCTCGACGGTGGGCAGCGCGCTGCGCTTCTCGCGCGGCCTGTTCGGCAAGGCGCCGAACCAGGACTATTGCGACCAGATCCTCAAGGACCTGTCGCTGTGGGACAAGCGCAACTCCAAGATCATGGAGCTGTCGGGTGGCATGAAGCGGCGCGTGATGATCGCGAAAGCGCTCAGCCATGAGCCCGACATCCTGTTCCTCGACGAGCCGACCGCCGGCGTCGACGTGTCGCTGCGTCGCGACATGTGGAAGATGATCGGGAAATTGCGGGAACGCGGTGTCACCATCATCCTGACCACCCATTACATCGAAGAGGCCGAGGAGATGGCCGACCGGGTCGGCGTGATCGACAAGGGCCAGCTGCTCCTCGTCGAGGACAAGGCCGAGCTGATGAAGAAGCTCGGCAAGCGCGAACTCGACCTCAGCTTGGTCGAGCCGATGGTCGCGATCCCCGCGGGCCTGGAGGAATGGCACCTCAGCCTGGAGGACGAAGGCACGCGGCTGCGCTATACCTTCGATGCCCAGGCCGAGCGCACCGGCATTCCATCCTTGCTGAGGAAGCTCGGCGAGATGGGCATCGGGTTCAAGGATCTCGACACCAGCAAATCCAGTCTCGAGGACATCTTCGTCGGCCTCGTCGAGCATAAGGAGGCCCGGGCATGAACTTCCACGGCATCTGGGCGATCTACAAGTTCGAGATGGCGCGCACGCTGCGCACGCTCTGGCAGTCGATCGTCACCCCGGTGATCACCACCGCGCTCTATTTCATCGTGTTCGGCAGCGGCATGGGCAGCCGCATCCCCTCGATCGAAGGCGTGCCCTATGGCAGCTTCATCGTGCCCGGGCTGATCATGCTGTCGCTGCTCACCCAGAGCGTCGCCAATGCTTCGATCGGCATCTATTTCCCCAAATTCACCGGCACCGTGTTCGAGCTGCTGTCGGCGCCGATCTCGGCGGTGGAGCTGGTGATTGGCTTCGTCGGCGCTGCGGCGACCAAGTCGGTGGTGATCGGCCTGATCATCCTGCTCACCTCGGGCCTGTTCGTGCCGCTGCGCGTCGATCACCCGCTGGCGATGCTCGCCTTCCTGCTGCTCACGTCGATCAGCTTCTCGATGTTCGGCTTCATCATCGGCATCTGGGCCAAGGGCTTCGAGCAATTGAACGTGGTGCCGGCGCTGATCCTGACTCCGCTCACCTTCCTGGGCGGCAGCTTCTATCCGCTCAGCTTCCTGCCTCCGCTCTGGCACACGGTGAGCCTGTTCAATCCCGTCGCCTATCTGATCAGCGGCTTCCGCTGGGCGTTCTTCGGCGATGTTGGTGATATCGGGGTGGGCTGGAGCCTGGGCTTCGTCGCGCTGTTCCTCGCCCTATGCCTTGGTCTAATCGTCACGATCTTCCGGACCGGTTACAGGCTCAAGAACTGATGACACCCTTTCCCCTGGATATCTTCACCGAGCCCGAGGACGTCGATCCCCACACGCTCGCCAATCTCGGCCCGCTGGCGCCGCTCGCCGGGCGCTGGGAGGGGAAGAAGGGCGTCGATCTCAACCCCAAGGCCGAGGGGCCGGAACGCCGCGCGTTCATCGAGCGGATCGAGTGCGTGCCGATCGATCCCCAGGCCAATGGCCCGCAGCTCTTCTACGGGCTGCGCTACCATATCCACATCACCACCGAGGAAGAGGACATCACCTTCCACGACCAGGTGGGGTACTGGCTATGGGAGCCGGCCACGGGCCTGATCCTGCAGACGCTGGCGATCCCGCGCGGCCAGGTGTTGCTCGCCAGCGGCAAGGGCGCGCCGGGCGATCGGACGATCCATGTCGAGGCCAAGCGCGGCGAGACGAGCTACGGCATCTGCTCGACCGATTTCCTCGAATATGCCTTCCGTACCGACGCCTATACGATCGACATCACCTTCGCCGAGGATGGCGGCTGGAGCTACGACATCCACACCACGCTGGAGGTGAAGGGCCAGGGGCCGTTCGACCATCACGACCGCAACGCGCTGAAGCGGGTGGGGGTGGCGAAGCCGAACCCCTGGGTGCAGATCCTCGCGGCGAAGGGGCAGACAGCCTAAGGCGGCTATCGCCCTTCGCACTTGAGATAGTCGGTGAGCACCGTTCTCCAGGCGGATGCCGCGTCGAACTTCTCGACCAGTCCGTTGCCCTGATTTCCCGTGAAGGCGCCCATTCCGTGCTGGATCATGTATCGCGGCACATAGGCTGGCGGGCCGATACGTGCGATATCCGCGCACAGTCCCTCCTTCAGCGACGCGTCGCCCATGGTCTTCTGCAGTGATGCGTTGAGCGCATCGCTGTCCGGTTCCGGCAAGCCGCCGAATATGTCTGATCTGATGACCAGGATCGCCTGGTGCGCGGTGCGATCCGCGACGCGGAGCGTGTCGAAGCGCCCATAAGCGCCGGCCAGCGCGAAGAGCCGGGCGGCATCGTCGGGCCGATGCGCCGAGGCACAGGCGCCGGACGCCCGGAAGAGGTCGACCGGATTGTACCGGTTCTTGGCCTCGTTCAGCGCTATGCAGCCCAACTCGGCAGTCGATTCAAGATTGCCGGGCGCATTGAAATTCTGAACCTTGGGCGCTCGACTTTCCTGCGCGCTCGCGGTGCCGGCGAACGAAAGCCAGGCGGTCAGCAGTGCCGCGGCCAATATGGGCGAGCGCTTCACTGCACCACCGGCAGCATGATCGCCGAGCCGGCGCACACCTTCTGCGTCGCCTTCTGATAGTCCGCCGGCTTGGCCTTGTAGATGTTCGGCACGAAGGTCTGCGGGTTGCGGTCGATCATCGGGAACCAGCTCGACTGGATCTGGACCATGATCCGGTGGCCCTTCTTGAAGACATGGTCGTGGTTCCTGAGCGGGATCGTCCAGTCGTTCACCTGGTTGGGCACCAGTGGCGTCGCCTTCTCGAACGATTGCAGGTAGCGGCCGCGCTTCACTTCCATCGCGATCGGCAGCTGATAGCCGTTCAGCCCCCTGGCATAGGCGCCGATCGCGGTCGGTGCCTTCTCGAAATCCTCCGGATAGACGTCGATCAGCTTGACGATGAAGTCGCTGTCAGTGCCGCTGGTCGCGGCCTGCAGCGCGGCGGTGATCGCGCCGGTCACGGTCAGGTCGGCATCGAGCGGGGCGCTGGCGTAGCTCAGCACGTCCGGGCGATATTCGACGAAGCGCTGGTCATCGGTCTCCCACCAGCGCCAGTCCGGCGTGGCATAGGTCGCCGACATCGGGCGGGCGCGGAACGGCACCGGATTGGCCGGATCGGAGAGATATTCGCGGCAGCCTTCACTCGCCGCCGGCGCGGTGAACGACAGGCTGCCATCGGCGTGGAGATAGATGCTCTTGCTGCTCATATTGGTGAGCGGCCACTGGTTGTAGGTTTTCCACTGCCAGCTGCCCGACTGGAAGCTCTTCATCCGGTAATCGGGCTTGGCGCCCTTGCCGTGCAGCCAATAGGCGAAGAACGGCGCCTCCACCTGCTCCATGAACTGGGTGCCACTATCGGTGCCGATCGGGATGCGGCCGAGCATGTTGCCTGCCGAGCGCCAGCTGCCATGGTTCCACGGGCCAGCGACCATCAGCGACAGGTTGTTCGGGTCGTTCTCGCGCTGCTTGTCGAAGATCTGCCAGCTGCCCCAGGGGTCCTCCTGGTCCCAGTAGCCGGCGACGTTGAGCGTGGGCACGGTCGTCTTCTTCAGCGTGTTCGACCAGACCTGCTTCTTCCAGAAATCGTCATAGTCGGGATGCTCGATCATCTGCTTGTACAGCGGCACCCGGCCCTTGAAGTATTTCGCCTCGATGTCCGCCGGCGAGCCTGCCTTCAGGAACCACTCGTACGTGTCGTAGCGGTCGTACAGGTCGATGCCGTCATTGGTCTTGTCGGCCTGGAGGCTGTTCACCCAGTCGCTGGCATAGGTGAGCCGCATCGCGCCCCAGCGGTGCAGGTCGTCGTTCTTCCAATAGTCGATCCAGGCGGCCTGGGGGCTGACGGCCTTGAGTGCCGGGTGCGGGCGGGCGACGGCGATCGCGGCGGTGAAGCCGGGGTAGGACACGCCCCACATGCCGACCTTGCCGTTGTTCGGCTTCACGTTCTTCACCAGCCAGTCGATCGAATCATAGGCGTCGGTCGATTCGTCGGTCTCGCCCTTGCCGGTCTTGATCTCGGTCGAGAGGGTGAAGGGGCCGCCTTCGGACGCGAAGCGGCCGCGCATGTCCTGGAACACGAAGATATAGCCGTCCTTGCCGAGCGCGGCCCAGCTGCCCGGCATGCTGCGCGGCGCTGCGCCGGGGGCGCCATAGGGGGTGCGCTGGAAGAGGATCGGCAGCGGGCCGGTCTGGCCCTTGGGGCGGATGATGACGGTGTGCAGCTTCACTCCGTCGCGCATCGGGATCATCGCCTCCTCGAAGGTGAAGGCGCTGTCGGCGGCCTGGGGCGCGGGCGCCGCCTGCTTGGCGGGAAGTGCCGCGAGCGGGGCCGCGGCGGCTACCGCCAGGGCGAACAGACTGACCAACCGCATGCGCATCTCCCCAAATTCAATCGATGGAGGGCGTAACCGGTGTGTTGTCCGTGTCAATCGGCGTGCGCGCGAAGCGGCGCTGGATCATGGGCCGCAGCAACAGCGCGTTGAGATTGAGCAGCAGGTGCACGATGATCGGCAGAGCGAGCCCCATCGTGCCGACATAGAAGACGGCCAGCGCCGCGCCGACCGCGCCGGACAGCAGGATGCCGAGCCAGCCCTGATAGCGGTGCAGCCAGCCGAAGAGCAAAGCCGCGGCGAGGAAAGCGGCCCAGACCGGCGCGCCGCACAGGGTTGCGAGCAGCGGGACATAGAGCCGGAAGCAGACTTCCTCGCTCACCCCGGCATTTAGGATCACCGGCAGGATGTGGAGCCTCTCGGCGCGATTGCGCGGTACCATTGGCGAGATGTCGAATGCCCGCTTCGCCCTGGCCGGCCGGCGGCTCCGCAGGATGAGTATCCCGCCGCCCAGCACCAGGCCGCCGAACGCGCCGATCAGCAGGGGGGTGAGGAAGGCGCTGTCCCCGAGGGAGAAGACGGGGGCATAGGGAAGCAGCGGCGCGAACTCATGCGGGAAGATCCAGAGCGCAGGGATCCGGCCGAGCAGCGCCAGGCCGACCAGCGGCATGCCCAGATAGAGCGCGCAACCGCGGATCGCCCAGCGCCGGAAGATGCGCTGGCGCTCGCTTGTGTCCTCGATCGTGCGGAAGCGCTCGAAGCCGCGACGTTCGTTGCGCTGGGCCCCGATGAGCAGTGCGAGGGTGGCGATCAGCAGCAGGGGCGCGAGCATGCACGGTGGCATAGCGGGCGCCGCGCGCCAGGCAAGGATGGAGTAGTGCGCAAAGATGAAGGTAAATCGAGTGTAAGCCGTAACAAATAGTGCATGACACTATATTGGTGCCATCCTCGATTGACGCGAAACTATAGTTGGTGGAACCCAGTGCCATCGCAGTCTCCTGCGAAGCTTGGGGGAAATTGGCATGCATCTGACGCACAAGGAAGGCGAGCTCTCCGCGCGCCCATTGAAGTTCCTCGAGACCGATACGCTGGTAGTGCGCTGGATCGCGCAGGCGGCGGTGAACGTCGAGCTGTTCACCGTCCCGCTCTACATGACTTCGCTCTACTCGATCACCGGCATGCACCCCATCACCAGCCAGGGGAACAGCTTCTACAAGGGCCGGCAATGGCCCGGCGCCAAGACCAGCGCGTTCACCGACTACAAGCCGGGCAAGAAGGGCTGGGGCAACAAGAAGGCGTTCAACATCGTCTTCTCGGTGTTCATCCAGGAGATGCTCCACCTCCAGATGGCGGCGAACCTCGCCACCGCGATCGGCGCGGTGCCCAGCTTCACCGCCACCGCGCTGCAGAGCGGCGACCATGGCTGGACCTGCTATGGCCCCAAGCTGACCGCGATCCCCGGCATCGTCGACCTGACCGACACCAACCGGTTCAAGGACGTGAAGGTCAATGTCGGCCCGCTCGACGAGGAGCGGATCAAGCTGTTCCTCGCGATCGAGCAGCCGCAGGAGACGGCAGAGCAGGACATCGTCCGCAACAAGGACCGCTATTTCCCCAAGGTGCCCTTCGCTGAAACCACGGTCGAGCAGCTCGACGCCAAGATCATGTTCGGCTCGATCGGCTATATGTACCAGTGCTACCGCGACTATCTACTGATCCGCTACGAGGACGGCACGCGGCTCTGGGACCATGTGATGAACGCATCGGGCCAGCAGAACGACCTGTTCAACAGCTTCAGCTTCCCCGGGCACCCGATGCGCGAGTTCATGGGCTTCGAGACCACGATCGCGCTCACCGACCCCGAGATCGCGCTGAAACAGGCGCTCAACATGATGAATGCGATCACCGATCAGGGCGAAGGCGCCACGCTCGGCGCGCGCTATGACGAGAAGGGCCAGCGGCTCAACGACGGGAAGGCCAAGCTCGTCCAGGGCGACGTCAACCCGAGCTACTGCCCGAACCGCGACGCGCTCGCCTCGGACTATCCGAGCTATTCGATGGAGGGGAAGCTGGTCCCCTCGGCCGATGCGGCGGCGCGTTCCGACAATGACGGTGTCGACCACTATACCCGCTTCCGCGAGATCGAGGACATCCGTGGCAGCGGCGGGCTCGAGACCTGGGACCAGTCGCCCAAGATCGGCAAATGGGCCGCGTCGGACCTGACCACCGAGGGCTATGATCCGAACGACAATCCCTATGGCCTGCCCGCGCCCGAGGCGATCGCGAATGCGCTAAACGCGCTCAAGAATGGCGGCGACGCGGCGGCCAATTTCCAGAAGATGAGCCAGGCGGTGTGCGGCGCGATCAAGGGCGTCACCACCGTGCTCGACAGCTACTGGAACCCGGCCGGCGCCACCGTGTCCTTCCCCTTCCCGTCGATGGCGGGATCGGGCGACCGGATGTCGACCGCCTGGGCGGTGTTCGGCGCGACGCCGGACCTGTCGGTGGGCGTCGGCGAGCCGGACAAGTACATCGTCAATCACGCCTGCCAGGGCCTCGACGTCGAGGAGACCGGCGGGAAGTGGGGCGCGAACGGCTGCGCCGAGACCTCGATCTACCACACCTGCCGCGGCTCGAACCTGTGCAAGGGCCAGGGCGGCTGCGGCTTCGTCCAGCTCACCAGCGGCGGCGGCAGCTGCGGCGGGGCGAGCAGCGGGTGCGGGTCGGCATCGTCCAAGACCTCGAACGCCCCCAAGGCGAGCCCGGTGGCGAGCGGCAGCTGCGGCACGCCGACGACGATCAAGGGCGGTGGCTGCTCGGCGGTGAGCTTGCGTGCCTATGGCGGGCTGTGCGGCACGCCGACGCCTTCGCCAACGCCGACGCCCACCCCGAGCGGGCCGATGTACACCGCGCCGAGCGACAATATCTGCGGCGGCTTCGGCGGCTGCGCGGTGCCGATCTCGGCGATGCAGCTCTATCCCAAGTCGGGCACGATGGAAGTCTGGGCCCTGGTCGGCAGCACCAAGCCGGTGCTGTGCGGCGCGCCAAAGGCGGATGCCGACAAGAATCTGTGCGGCACGCCATCCCCTTCGCCGTCGCCTACCCCCTCAGGCTGCGGCGCGCCTTCCTCGAAGAAGATCGCCACGATCGACTTCAAGGAAGGCGATAAGGTCGAGGACATCGCCTTCCAGGCATTCGCCAAGGTGGTGGCCTTCAAGGTCAACGGCGATCCGGACAAGCCCGTCGAAGGGCTGGTCCAGCAGGCGCCGAACGACCTTCGCCTCGCCTATCCGCCCTCGACCTAGGGACGGAACGGATGACGCAGCCCCGGCTCGGCCTGCCCAATCCCGGCGACGGACTGGGGCTGCGCGAGGAGCATTTCCCGCATCTGATGTCGACGCCCCCGGAGGCCTGGGGCGTCGACTGGTTCGAGGCGATCACCGAGAACCTGCTCGACAATCACGGCTGGGGCATGCGGGTATTCGAGCATGTCGCGGCGCACCGGCCGGTGGTGCTGCACGGCGTGTCGCTGTCGATCGGCAGCACCGCGCCACTCGACCTGGCCTATCTCGGCAAGCTGCGCGACCTGGCCGAGCGCTTCCGGCCGCTCTGGGTCTCCGACCATCTCTGCTGGACCGGGGTGCAGGGCGTGAACAGCCACGACTTGCTGCCCCTGCCGCTGACCGAGGCAGCGCTGGTGCATGTCGCGGGGCGCGTGCAAGCGGTGCAGGATTTCCTCGGCCGGCCGCTGATCGTCGAGAATCCCAGCACCTATCTCGAGTTCCGCGCCAGCCAGATGCCCGAGGCCGAGTTCCTCGCCCGGCTGTGCGAGCTGACCGGCTGCGGGCTGCTGCTCGACGTCAACAACGTCCATGTCTCGAGCTTCAACCATGCGCTCGATCCGATGGCCTATATCGAGGCGATCCCGGCTAGCCATGTCGTCCAGGTCCATCTCGCCGGGCCGAGCGATCACGGCACCCACCTGATCGACACGCATGACGCGCCGGTGCCCGATGCGGTGTGGCCGCTCTATGCCCGGGTCTGGGAGCGCTGCGGCCCGGTCGCCACGATGGTCGAATGGGATGCGAGCATCCCGGCGTTCGACGTGGTCGCCGCCGAACTGGGCAAGGCCCGGCGCGTGCGCGAGGGGCTGCCGCTTGCCGCCTGACCTCGCCGCGCTGCAGGACTGGATGCAGGAGGCGATCCTGGCGGCCTCCGACGCGGGAGCCCGCGCGCATGTCCATGGCGACAACCGGCTGACCGCCGAAGACCGTATCCATATCTACGCCCGCGGCTATCGCCAGCGCCTGCTCGAATGCCTGGAGAGCGAATATCCGCTGCTCGCGGCGCTGGCCGGGCCGACCGCGTTCCAGCTCTTCGCCCAGGGCTATATCGCGGCCTGGCCGTCGCGCAGCTACACGCTCTATGACTTCGGTGCGCGCTTCGCCGACTGGCTCGATGCGGCGCGGCCGCCGGGTAGCGCGCAGGCGGTCGAGGCGATACCGGGCGCGCTGGCGCGGATCGAGCGGACCAAGGCGGAAGTGCACCGCGCCCGCGGCATCGAAGGCGCCGCGCCGGCCTGGCCGGGGATCGATCCGATGATCGCGGAGTTGCTCGCCATGGCCGCAACCCGGCGCTGGTACCGTCCGGACAGCGTCCGCCTGCTCGCGCTGCCCTTCGATTTCAGCGAGATGCTCGCCAGCGGCGAACCCGTGCCGCCCCGGTCCGAGCCGATGCTGCTCGCCGTGGCGCGGGCGAACTACCGCGTTTCCTGCCTGCCGCTCGAGCCCTGGCAATATGACTGGCTGGCGATGCTGCCCGGGGATGCCGCCCAGGCGGTGCCGGCCGATGCGCGGGTCGCAAGCTGGCTCCCCTTTGCGGTGGCGCAGGGGCTGGCGGTGGCGGGATAGGTTCTTCCTACACGGCACCGCCGCGAATCACCTGGAAAGTCACAAAAGTCCCGACACCCAATGGCGCGCTGTCGAGCGGGGCTTTCGCAACTTCATTGCCGGGCGAAGCGCGGTGCGCGTCCTATATTTCCTACGGGTCAAAGAGCGGCCGGACAGCGAGCCCGGCCGCGCGAGCAGGCCATGCGGAATCCTACATTGCAAGGGCCGGCATTCCTCGGGGAGGCGGTACTGATGCAATTCCTCCCTCGGAGCGCAGCTCCGGGGGAGGGGGACCGCCGCCGAAGGCGGTGGTGGAGGGGGGGATAGAAGGGCGCCCCTCAGCATCATGAGTCACCGCTCGCGGAGAGGCCCCCTCCACCACGCGCTTGCGCGCGCGGTCCCCCTCCCCCGCTTCGCGAGGGAGGATTTGGGACCTTACAGCCTGTGCTCGCCCTTCACCCAGCGCACCGTGCCCGAATGGGCGCGCATCACCACGCTCTCGGTGGTCATCTTGGTGGCGAAGCGCTTCACGCCTTCGAGCAGCGAGCCGTCGGTCACGCCCGTCGCCGCGAAGATGCAGTCGCCCTTGGCCAGCTCGGTGAGGTCGTAGATCTTGTCGAGATCCTCGATGCCCCATTTGCGCGCGCGCTGGCGCTCGTCCTCGTTGCGGAAGATCAGCCGGCCCTTGAACTGGCCGCCGACGCAGCGCAGCGCCGCGCAGGCGAGCACGCCCTCGGGGGCGCCGCCCTGGCCCATATAGACGTCGATCGTCGTTTCGGGATCGGTGGTGGCGATCACGCCGGCGACGTCGCCGTCGCCGATCAGCACCACGCCGCAGCCGACTTCGCGCAGCTCGGCGATCAGCTTCTCGTGGCGCGGGCGATCGAGCACGCAGGCGATGATCTCGTGCGGCTGCACGCCCTTGGCCTTGGCGATCGCATGGACATTCTCGGTCGGCGACCTGGCGAGGTCGATCACGCCCTCGGGATAGCCCGGGCCGACCGCGATCTTGTCCATGTACACGTCCGGGGCATTCAGGAGCCCGCCCTTCTCCGCGACGGCGAGCACCGCCAGCGCATTGGGGCCCGCCTTGGCGCAGATCGTGGTGCCCTCGAGCGGATCGAGCGCGATGTCGATCGCCGGGCCCTTGCCCTGCGCCGCGCCGACCTTCTCGCCGATGAACAGCATCGGCGCTTCGTCGCGCTCGCCTTCGCCGATCACCACGGTGCCGTCGAGATAGAGCTTGTTGAGCGCGTCGCGCATCGCCTCGACCGCGGCGGCGTCGGCCGCCTTCTCGTCGCCGCGCCCGACCAGGGTGGAAGCAGCGATCGCCGCCGCTTCGGTCACCCGCACCATTTCGAGGACGAGGACACGGTCGAGGGCGTGGCTGGGCTGAGTCATGGAATACCCCGGTGGTTGGACTTGCGGCGGCGATTAGGCAGCACCGTGGCGCTTGTCGATGCCGCTAACGTTGTCAGCCCGGCGCTGCTCCCAATTCCGCCACAACATGCCGCTATCGCAACGAAACCGGGGGCGGAGGGATGTGCAAATGCTGCTTTTCGCCTTGCTGTTGCTTGGCCAGGACGATGCGCCGCCGCGCGACATGACGCCGGCCCAGGTCATGGAAATGCACCGCGAGCGCTGGTCGGCCAATCCGAAGTGCCAGCGCGCGCGCGACGAGAACGAGATCGTCGTCTGCTCGCGGCGCGACGCGGACAAGTACCGCGTGCCGCTGGTGACGAGCTATACCGGGCCCGATACCGATCAGGGCCGGCTCGATCGGGTGTTCGACGGTGCCGATGGGCATATGCCGTGCGGCCAGGGCGCCTTCACGGTCCGCTGCGGCTATGTCGGCGTGGGAGTCACGGTCAGCTCGCGGGGCGTGCGGACCAGCCGGCGCGAATTGGCGCCCTGAAGCGAAACCGGAGGCAGTTGGGAAACCGGCGGGGGCCCGTGCGTTGAGCGCAGTGACCCTCTTTCGGAGACCCCGATGCTGCTGCTCGTTGCCCTCACCCTGTCCGGCGCCACGCCTGCGATCGATCCGCAGCGCCGCAGAGCGAAGACGGTGCGGATGACGCGGATCCCGGCGCGCGCCGCACCGGTGCAGCGCCTGCCGATCGTGCAGGCCGATCCCGCGCAGCGCTACCGCCTGCCACTGCCGAGCACCGAGCTTGTCGATGCCAAGAGCGAGGCGGTGAAGAGCACCGGTATGGCCTGCGGCACCACCGGTGCGCCCTGGTGCCCGCGCAAGGGACGCCAAGTGCTGAAGACGAGCCTGAACGACTGATTTCCCCCTCTCCCTTTCAGGGGAGAGGGAGGTTTTCACCCCAGGATATGCATCCACATCGGCTCGCCGGTCAGGCTGGACGAGCCGCGCAGCTTGTCGAGCGCCTCGGCCACCGCGCGTTCCGGGCCCTCGTGCGTGACGATTGCCACCAGCACGCTGCCATCGGCGCTGGCGCCGCGCTGCATCAGGCTCTCGATCGAGACGCCGGCGTCGCGCATCGCCGCGGCGATCTCGGCGAGCACACCCACCTTGTCCGCGACGGTGAAGCGCACATAGGCGCGGCCGATCCGCTCGCCGGTATCGGCGGCGCCCGGCTGGGCGAGCGCGGCAGCAGGCATCGCATAGGGCGGGCCGAATTCGCCGCGGGCGATGTCGATCAGGTCGGCGACCACGGCCGAGGCGGTCGGCCCGTCACCGGCACCTGCGCCCTGGAACAGCAGCCGGCCGACGAAATTGCCCTCGGCGACCACGGCGTTGGTCGATCCGGTGACGTGCGCCAGCGGGTGGCTCAGCGGCACGAGATGCGGATGGACGCGCTGGAACAGGCCGTGTCCATTGGCTTCGGACAGGCCGAGCAGGCGGATGCGATAGCCGAGCGACGCGGCCTCGGCGATGTCGGCGGCGAGCACATGGCGCACGCCGGTGATCGCGACCTGGTCGAACGCGGGCTGGGTACCGAAGGCGAGGCTGGCGAGGATCGACAGCTTGTGCGCGGCATCGACGCCGTCGATGTCGAAGCTCGGATCGGCCTCGGCATAGCCCAGGCGCTGCGCTTCGGCGAGGATGTCGGCGAAGTCGCGGCCTTCGGCTTCCATCTTCGACAGGATGAAATTGCAGGTGCCGTTGAGGATGCCATAGACGCGGGCGATCTCGTTGGCGGCGGCGCCTTCGCGCAGGCCCTTGATCACCGGTACGCCGCCGGCGACCGCGGCTTCGAACTTGAGCGCGAGGCCGGCGGTCTCGGCGGCGTTCGCCAGTTCCAGGCCGTGATGCGCGATCATCGCCTTGTTGGCGGTGACGAAGCTCTTGCCGCCCGCGAGCGAGGCGCGGGCGAGCGCGAGGGCGGGGCCGTCCGAGCCGCCGACCAGCTCGACCACGACATCGGCCCTGGGGTGGTGCGCCAGCGCGGCGGTATCGTCGACCCAGTCGAAACGGGTGATGTCGACACCGCGATCCTTGGCGCGGTCACGGGCGGAGACGGCGACCACTTCGATCGGCCGGCCGGCGCGGCGGGCGATCAGCTCGCCATTCGCGTCGATCAGGCGAATGACGCCCGCGCCGACGGTGCCAAGGCCTGCAAGTGCGATACGAAGCGGTTCGGTCACGGTATCCCCCGAAGAATGGAAGCGGCGGGCCGCAGCCCGGCCTTCACCCCTAACCGCAGGCTTTGGGGGAGGGGAAGAAGGAATTCTTCATTGCGGTGGCGCAGCGACGGTGGCGGTCATCGTGCACCCGTCGCTGCAGGGCCCAAACCACTCCATGTCCGCGTAGAGGATGGTCGTCGCGGCAAGTGCCGCGAGCAACGAGCTACGCCATTTGCGCAGCACCAGGGCGGTCAGTTGTGCGGCGAGCAGGGCGCCGAGCAGCCAGCTGGCCAGGGCATGCCCGGCTTCTCCGTCCGCCCAGAATGGCAGGAGGAGGAAGGCGATCAGCACCGACAGCACGCCGATGCCGATCGCCGGCCATTTCCACATTACTTCTTGATCAGCCCGATCTCGACCAGCCGCTCGAACAGATAGTCGTGCGCGGTGATCGGGGTCGGATAGCGGTTCGGGCTTTCCGCGGTGATCGTCGACGGCAGCGTCTCGATCAGGAAGTCCGGCGCCGGATGCAGGAAGAAGGGCATCGAGTAGCGCGGGGTGCCGCGGCGCTCGACCGGCGGGTTGACCACGCGGTGCGTCGTCGAGGGCAGATAATGGTTGGTCAGCCGCTGCAGCATGTCGCCGACATTGACCACCATCGCGCCTTCGGGCGGCTTGACCGGCAGCCAGCTGCCGTCCTTGTCGAGCAGCTCGAGCCCGGCTTCCTCGGCGCCGAGCAGCAGGGTGATCAGGTTGATGTCCTCATGCGCCCCGGCGCGTACTTCGGGGGCATCGGCGGGCACCGGCGGATAGTGGAGCAGGCGCAGCACGGAGTTGCCGTCCTTCACCGCCCGGTCGAACCAGTTGGGCTCGAGCCCGAGATAGACCGCGATCGCCGAGAGCAGCCGGTCGCCGGCATCGTCCAGCGCCTGGAACAGCTCGAGGAAGGTCTCCTTGAAGCCCTCCGGGGCGTGCGGCCAGATGTTCGGCGCCATCTGCGCCTCGAAGCGGTGGCCCTTGGCCAGCTCGCGGCCGATATGCCAGAATTCCTTCAGGTCGACATGCGTCGCGCCCTTGGCGATCTCGGTCTTGAACGGCGTCAGGCCACGCGCGCCGCCGCCGCCGGGGATGTGATACTGGCGCTTCTCTTCCTCGCTCAGCGCGAAGAATTCCTTGGTCTTGGCCCAGGCGCGGTCGATCAGTTCCTGTGGCACGCCGTGATCCGCGACCATCGCGAAGCCGAAGCGGCGGAACGACTGGCCGAACTTCTGCGCGAACCCTTCCGGGTCGTTCGCCTGCTCGGCCATCGAGACGAGAGGCACCTCGTCGAGAACTATTGCCATGTTACGAGTCTCCTTGCCGGCCAGTTAGACCCGCCGGGGCAGGCGCGACAAGGGGCGCGGCGGGATCGGGCCGCGTGGATAGTCAGGTGCGCGAGACGGCTCCGGCAAATACCTCGTCACCCCGGCCTTGTGCCGGGGGCCACGGTGCTGCAGCGGATGCCCCGGAGCCTCTTTCCCATCACCTGCCTCCCGGTGGACCCCGGCACAAGGCCGGGGTGACGGGTGGGGATAGGGGCAATGGTTGGTTCCCCAGTCGGATGCGCCTCAGCTCCCGACGATCTCCATCTTGCCGTTGGTCTTCTCCCCGCCAGCGGCCGAAAGATCGAGGGTGAAGCGCTCGCCGTCTTCGGTGGTGCCGGCGAAGCCATTGCCCTTCTCGCTGAACTTTACGCCCTTGGTGGTCAGCTTGTCGTGGAACCAGCTCTGGACGGTGGAGAGCGCGGCGGGGCTGGTGAAGGCTGCGACGACCTTGCCCTCGTCCTTCCCCTCGCCCGGGTGATCCTTGGCGTCGATGTTGAAGCTGGTGATCGTCGAGTTCGGATAAAGCTTTACCCCGTCCATGTCGAAATTCTCGGCGGTCATCTTGATCGCGGGCAACTTGAAATTGCCCTCGAAGCCGTCGCCATCGTCGGAAGTCGCGTTGATCGAGACCGAGGTGCCGCCCTTGCCGTCACAGGCGGTGAGCGCGAGGGGAAGGACCAGCAGCAGGGACAGGTGACGCATCTTCACTCTCCGGCAGTGTGTCGTTAATGCAATACACTAACCCGAGCGCATGACCAGCGCAACAATGGCGCAGGCTTTGGGGGTGACGCAGCGGCCGCGATGCGCCATTTGCGCCCGATGGAAGAGCCGCACCTTACCGCAGACTCGCAGAACAAGGCGCCGCTCGCGTTCGGCGAGTTCGTCAGCCTGATCGCCGCGATGATGGCGCTGACCGCGCTGGGCATCGATTCGATGCTGCCCGCCCTGCCGGCGATCGGCGCCAGCCTGGGCGTCGACGAGCCCAATCATCGCCAATATGTGATTACCGCCTTCCTGATCGGCTTCGCCTTTGCCCAGCTGATCTACGGTCCGCTGTCGGACCGGTTCGGCCGGCGCCCGGTGCTGGCGATCGCGCTGGTCTCCTATGTGGTGACCAGCGTGGTGGCTGCGGCCTCGGGCAGCTTCACCCTGCTGCTGATCGCCCGCGCGGCGATGGGCGCATCGGCGGCAGGCGCGCGTGTCGTCTCGGTGGCGCTGGTGCGCGACTGTTTTGCCGGGCGTGCGATGGCACGGGTGATGAGCCTGGCCTTCATCGTCTTCATGGCCGCGCCGATCGTCGCGCCGAGCCTGGGCCAGCTGATCCTTTATGCCGGCTCCTGGCGGCTGATTTTCTGGGCGATCGGCGGCGTCGCCACTTTGGTGGTGCTGTGGTTCTGGCTGCGCATGCCCGAGACGCTGGGGCAGGAGGGGCGGCTGTCGCTCAACCCGGTGCGGGTGCTCGGCGACTATGGCCTGATGCTGCGCGATCGCCAGGCGGTGGGCTACACGATCGGGATCATGTTGCTCTCGGGCGGGATGTTCGGCTTCATCGGATCGGTGCAGCAGGTGATGGAGGACGTGTTCCATGCGCCGCAGCTGCTCGCGGTGGTTTTCCCCTGCGTCGCATCGACCATGGCGCTAGGTTCGTTCCTTAATTCGCGGCTGGTGATGAAGGTCGGCATGCGGCGGATCTCGCACACGGCGCTGATCGGCATGATCCTGTTCGCCGCGATCCATCTCGCCATTGCCTGGGCCGATCTCGAATCGATCTGGAGCTTCACCATCCTCCAGGCGCTGATGATGGGCTGCGTCGGCCTTTCCACCTCGAACTTCTCGGCGATGGCGATGGAGAAGATGGGCGAGATCGCCGGGACCGCCTCCAGCCTGCAGGGCTTCGTCACCACGCTTGGTTCGGCGCTGATCGGCGCGGCGATCGGCCAGGCGTTCGACGGCACCACCGTGCCGCTCTATTCCGGATTCCTGCTTATGGGCCTCATCGCTTTCGTGGTAGTGCTGGTCACCGAGCGCGGACGGATGTTCCGGCCCAGCTGAGGGAACGCTCGGGGCCTTATCGCCGTTCGCATCTTCGGAAACGTTCGCCGCTGTGGCGGGCGCAAAGGCGCGAGGTAGATGATGGGTGGCTATCAGGTTCCGGGTCGTGGTCCGGGCGACGACGGTTTCGACGAGGAAGGCTATGACGAGAGCCAGCGCGCCGAGATCCTCGAAGCGACCAATGACGGCCCGAGCGACGGCAACCTCCTGACCGACATCGCGCCCGATTATGGCGATGACGACGACGATGACGCCGACGACCTGCGCATGGTCGACGACGAGATCGGCGAGGAGGATGACGACGCCGACGAGGACGCGCGCGCCATTGCCGAGGACGAGATCCAGGAGGATTTCGACGAGGACGATCTCGATGACGACGATGACCTCGACGATGCCGACGAGGATGCGCTCGAGCCCTGAGGCACCTGCGTATTGACCTGTGCCACGGGGCGGCGGAACATGCCGTCCCATGGCCAGGGACTCCAGGGTAGACACCTATATCGAAGGCCGCGCCGAATTCGCGCGGCCGATCCTTTCGTGGATCCGCGAGCGCTTCCACGCCGCGGTGCCGGCGGTGGAGGAGACGATCAAATGGTCGCACCCCTTCTTCACGCTCGACGGCAAGCCGCTCGCCAACATGGCGTCGTTCAAGGCGCATGCCAGCTTCGGCTTCTGGAACCGGCAGGGCAATGAAACCGGCAAGGAAGGCGAGGCGATGGGCCAGTTCGGCCGGATCGAATCGCTGGACGACCTGCCGCCGGCGGAAGAAGTCGAGCGGCTGATCCGCGAAGCCGCCGCGCTGCTCCGCGAAGCGAAGCCGGTCCGTCCCCGCGCCGCGCCCAAGCCCGAGGCCGACGTACCGCCCGAGCTGGCCGAGGCGCTGGCGGCCGACGATGCTGCCGCGGCCAGTTTCAACGCCTTCCCGCCCGGTTGCCGCCGCGAATATTGCGAGTGGATCGCCGAGGCGAAGCGCCCTGAGACCAGAGCGAAGCGCGTGGCCGAGGCCGTGGCCTGGATGCGCGAGGGCAAGCGGCGGAACTGGAAATACGAGAATTGCTGAGTGCAACTCCCTCTCCCGGCTCGCGGGGAGAGGGAGAAGGGCATTGCCATCCTCAATCTCATATGTGATGTTACAACATCATAACGAGGAGAAGTGTCATGGCCCGTGTCGTCCGTGCTCGTCGCATCCCCGATACCGCTCCGATCGGTGCGATCAACATCACCCCGTTGATCGACGTGATGCTGGTGCTCCTCGTCGTGATCATCATCGCGATCCCGATCGCCAGCCACGAGGTGCCGGTCGATCTGCCTGCCGGCCCGAACCGGGTCACCGATCCGCTGCCGCCGACCGTCCTCGCCATCAACAGGGAGGGTACGCTGACCTGGAACGGCGAGGCGGTACGCGACGCTGCGCTGCCCGATCGGCTGGCCGCGCTCCGGCAATCGGGCGCGGCGCTGCACCTCCAGACCGATCCCGAGGCGCGCTACGAGCGGTTCGACGGCATCCTCGCCGTGGTGAAGCGCGCGGGCATCACCAAGCTCGGATTCGTCGGCAATCGTCCGTTGGAGGACTGACGGAACAGGCGCATCCGGCTAGACGTTCGTTTCGCTCCCGACGAACAAGGACTCCCGGATGCGCCTGACTCTGATCGCCCTGCTTGCCCTAGCCGCCTGCTCCAGCCAGCCACCCGCTGCCGACACCAATATCGTGCAGAGCGAGCAGACCAACGTCACCGACGATGCGTCGCCCGCACCGCTCGACAAGGCGCCGGTGGCCAAGGATGGGGAAAAGCTCGTGGAGGCGCGCTTCCGCTGCATGGACGGGGCGCGGATCGCCGCGCGCTTCGATCCGGCCAAGGGCACCGCCACGCTCACCCGCGCCGGCCGCACGATCGGGCTGAAGCAGGAGCGCATGGCATCGGGCATCCGCTATTCGGACGGGGGCACGGTTTTCCAGGGCAAGGGCGACAACATGTCGTTCGAGGCACCCGGCCAGCCGCCGATCGCCTGCACCGTCATCCGTTGACGCATTCGGTTACGCTAGAAGGCGCGCATGGCCAGCTACACCGCCACCATCACTGCCGGACCCGAGGACATCGACGAACTCGGCCATGTCAACAATGCCGTCTGGGTGAAGTGGATCCAGGACGTCGCGGTGGCGCATTGGTATGCCGTCGCCGCGCCGGAACATAGCGATGCGTATATGTGGGTCGTGACCCGGCACGAGATCGACTATCGCGGCAACGTGACCGTTGGCGAGACGGTCGTCGCCGAGACCTGGGTCCCGGAGCCGCCGCGCGGGGCGCGGTTCGACCGGCACATGAAGTTCACCGGCGCGGACGGCAAGGTACGGGTGGAAGCCAAGACCACCTGGGCGATCATCGAACGGGCGAGCGGCAGGCTGATCCGCGTGCCGGCCGAAGTGGCGGCGCCGTTCCTGGCCGATTAGCCCTTATCCGGGCTTTCGCCCAACTCCAGGATCACCGCCCATTCGTCGGCGCGCACCGGCGTCACCGACAGGCGCGACTGGCGGAGCACCTCGAGCTTGGCGAGGCGCGGTTCGGCCTTGAGCATGGCGAGTGTCACCGGCCTGGCGAGCTTGCGCACCGGCTTGACCGCGACGCTGGCCCATTTGCCGTCGTCGCCGTCGGGCTGCCAGGCGCGGGTGATCTCCATGATCCCGACCGCGGCCTTCTCGGTGTTCGAATGGTAGAAGATGGCCTGGTCGCCCGGCTCCATCTCCTTGAGGAAGTTGCGCGCGGTGTAGTTGCGCACGCCGTTCCACTCGGTGGCGCCCTCCTTGATCAGGTCGTCCCAGCCATAGACATCGGGTTCGGAGCGGAGGAGCCAATAGTGCATGCCGCGTCCTTAACCAGCTAAACCGCGGCTTAACAGCCGATTCCGAACCAGTTCAGGCGCCGGGCGTTATCTCCATAACCTCAGCGTCGCGACTCGTCCCTCCTCGGGCAGCCGGGCGCCAGCAGTTGAGGAGGATAGTATGTTCAAGTTCACGCAGAGGGTCGTGCTCGGCTTCGCAATGGGTGCCGCGGCGCTGACGGCCTTCGCCCCGTCGGCCGAGGCGCAGCGCTATCGCGGCGGCTATTATGGCCATCATTATCGCGGCCATGACGATACCGGCACCGCGATCGTCGCGGGCATCGCCGGCCTGGCCATCGGCGCCGCGATCGCCAGCAACAACGACCGCCGCTATGATCGTCGCTACGACTATGATCGCCGCTATTACCGCGATCACGGCTATTACCCGACGGACGGCTATTACTATCGCAACGACTACCGCTCGTATCGCGGCTATTGCGAGACCCGCCGCGTCTGGGATCCGTATCTCGATCGGCCGGTGCGCGTCCGCTACTGCCGATAACACTTTTGGGGGGCTGGCTTGGCCGGCCCCCCTCGTTACGCTGGGTGCATGGGCACCGATTCGCACTTTCAGCCGCAGCTGACCGCCGATCCTTCCGATCCGTACAAGCGGGAGGCCCAGACCTTTCCCGAGCTGAACGACGACATGGCCGGACGCGTCGCCGCGTTCGGCAGCGTCGAGGAACTGCCCGAAGGCGGTCCGTTGTTCGACCGGGGCGACCGCAGCGTCGACTTCTTCCTCATCCTCGAGGGTTCGGTCGAGGTGCTCGACATCGACGCCAAGGGGCACGAGCGCATCGTCCATGTCCATGGCGCCCGCCAGTTCACCGGCGAGCTCGACCTGTTCAACGACCGCAAGATCCTGGTCTCCGCGAGAGCGAAGCCGGGCACCCGCGTCGCCCGGGTCGGGCGGCTCGAGTTCCGCCGGCTGATCTCCGCCGAGCCGGACATCGGCGAAGTGGTGATGCGCGCCTTCATCCTGCGTCGGGTGGGGATGATGCTCCACGGCGAGGCGGGCATCGCGCTGATCGGGCCGGCTCATGCCGCCGCCACTGCGCGCATCGAGAGCTTCCTGCGCCGCAACGGCTTGCCGCACCGCCAGATCGACACCGAGACCGACGCCGATGCCGGCGGCTTCCTCGAATGCTTCCGGCTCACCCCCGAGGACCTGCCGGTGGTGGTGGTCCGCGGCCAGACGCTGCGCCGGCCGAGCAACGGCCAGGTCGCCGACGCGCTGGGCCTGACGGTCGAGCTCGATCCGGACCATGTCCATGACGTCGCGGTCGTCGGCGGCGGGCCGGCGGGGCTGGCCTCGGCCGTGTACGCCGCCTCCGAAGGGCTCGACACGATCGTCATCGAATCGATCGCGCCGGGCGGGCAGGCGGGGACCAGCTCCAAGATCGAGAACTATCTCGGCTTCCCGACCGGCATCTCGGGCCAGGCACTGGCAGGCCGGGCGCAGGTGCAGGCGCAGAAATTCGGGGCGCGGCTGCTGATCTCGCGCGGCGCGGTCGGGCTCGACTGCTCGGGCGTGCCCTTCACCGTCCGGCTCGACGACGGCACCGAGATCAAGTCGCGCGCCGTGGTCGTCGCCACCGGTGCGCGCTACCGCAAGCTCGACCTGCCGCGCTATGCCGAGCTGGAAGGCAACGGCATCTATTATGCCGCGACCAACATGGAGGCCGGGCTGTGCGCCGGGCAGGAAGTGGTGGTGGTCGGCGGGGGCAATTCGGCCGGGCAGGCGGCGATCTATCTCGCCCGCAGCGCCGGGCACGTCCATATCCTGGTGCGCGGCAAGGGGCTGGCCGACACCATGTCGCGCTACCTGATCGAGCGGATCGAGGCATCGGACCGGATTACGCTGCATCCCTTCACCGAAGTGACCGAGCTCGAGGGCGAGCGGCACCTGGAGGGGCTGCGCTGGACCGACCGCAGGACCGGCGAGACCAGCCGGCGCAAGGCGGGCGCGCTGTTCGTGATGATCGGCGCGGTGCCTTCGACCGACTGGCTCGACGGCTGCCTGGAGCTCGACACCACCGGCTTCGTCAAGACCGGCAGCGGCGAGACCTTCTTCTGCTCGTCCAAGCCGGGGATCTTCGCGGTCGGGGACGTCCGCTCGGGCTCGGTCAAGCGGGTCGCGTCCGGGGTGGGCGAGGGATCGGTGGTGGTCTCCTCGATCCACCGCTACCTTGAAAGCCTGCGCCAATAGCGGCAAAGGGCTGGGCCATGAGTGACACGCCTCCCGACCGCCTGTCGGTCAACCAGAGCAGCCCCTATTTCCAGCGCGAACTGCTGGAGCGCGGCATCGGCATCCGCTTCAAGGGCGTCGAGCGCCGCGACGTCGAGGAATATTGCATTTCCGAAGGCTGGATCCGCGCCGCGCTCGGCAACAAGGTCGACCGCAAGGGCAACCCGCTGACCATCAAGCTGAACGGCCCGGTCGAGGCCTGGTTCGAGCGTCCCGCCGCCGGCGGCGAGGCGGAAGAGACCAGCGAGGGCTGACGTTCAACCGAGCGGTTGGACGATTCGTTGAATCCCTTGAATCACCCACGCGTGCGCGGGGGCAGAGCTTCGCGCGTTCGGGATGGGGTTCGACGTTGAGAAAGAGCCCATCGACGGTGACAGGCGCAATCCTATTTTGGAAGGCCGATTTACCCCTTCTCCCTTTGGGAGAAGGAGGGGCCCGCGCCCGAAGGGCGTGGGAGGATGAGGGCCGAGCTGATCCTGGCTGATCGCGCGCGGATGGCTGCCCTCACCCAACCCTCTCCCAAAGGGAGAGGGCTTTTATGGGCTTATCCCGCGAACGCCGCCCTTGCCGCGTCTTCGAAGGCCTTGAGGGCGGCCATGTGGGGGAAGGGGCCGTGGCTGATGCGGGCCACGCCGGTTTCCGCCACCGCTTTCGCCTCCGGTGCGCCGGGGAAGGCCATGAAGTTGACCGGTAGCGGCACTGCCTTCGCCACCCGCTCGAGCAGGGCCAGGTCGGCCAGGCCCGGTACGAAGAAGCCGCTGGCGCCGGCATCGGCATAGGCCTTGCCGCGCTCGATCGCCTGATCGGCCATCGCCGTGTCGTGCGTATCGCCCTTCGCGATCAGGAAGATGTCGGTGCGGGCGTTGAGGAAGAAGTCCGGGCCGACGGTCCAGCGGATCGCGGCGATGCGGGCGGACTGGTCCTCGATCGTGTGCATGACGCGTGCCGCGGTGCCGTTGCTGGCGACGACCTGGTCCTCGAAATTGCAGCCGATCGCGCCGGTGGCGGCGAGCTTCTCGACATTGGCGGCGACCGCGTCGGGATCGACCGCATAGCCGCCCTCGAAATCGACGCTGACCGGCAGCGTCACCGCGCCGACGGTGCGGCGGGCATTGGCGAGCGCGAGGTCGAGCGGCAGTGCCTCGGCATCGTCGAAGCCGTGCGCGGTGGAGACCGATGCGCTGCCGGTCGCGATCGCCTTCGCGCCGGCGCGCTCGGCAGCGCGGGCGCTGCCCGCATCCCAGACGTTGAACAGGATGACCGGATCGCCGGGAACGTGCAGCGCGGCGAAGCTCTGATACTTGGACATACGGGAACCCCTCTCGTTCACGGATTGTTCTAGAAGGGTAAATTCATCGGGGCAAGGGGGCCGTAGCGTCGCTTTGTGACGCTGCTGACAGATGCCGCCAGTTTCACCCGCGAAAACGGCGATCCATTCTGGGTGCTGTTTATTGGCATTCGAAGCGCTTGCGACGGGCGTGGAAGATAGGTCCCTGCTTCGCAGGGATGGCGGCCTCTTCAATCCTCCCCCGTCAGGGGGAGGTGGCGTGCGCAGCGCAACGGAGGGGGAGGTAAGCAAATCGATAGCTGGTCGCTTACCTCCCCCTCCACCAGCTTCGCTGGTCCCCCCCTCCCCCTGGCGGGAAGGATTGAAGGAAGCTCAGTGCAGCCGTGCGCCGGTCGAGGCGTGCCGCGCGGCGCGGGCCGGCATCGTGTCCGCGACCTGGAACCGCGCGGCGCTGTCGGCCAGCACTTCGACTTCGTCGCTGAGCTTGCGCGCGGTGGCGGAGGTCTCCTCGACCATCGCGGCATTCTGGCGGGTGGTGGCGTCCATCGTGCTCACCGCGCTGCTGATCCGGCCGATCGCCGCCGCCTGGGTCTGGTTGTCCTCGGCCATGGCGCCGAGCAGCTCGTGGACCTGGGCGACATGCTCGGAGATGCTGCCCAGCGCGCCGTCGACCTTGCCGACCGCGCCGACTGCGTTCTGGATGTCCTGCTGGGTGACGGTGAGCTGCTCGCGGGCACGCCGGGCCTCCTCTTCCGCCCGCATGGCGAGCGCCGAGACCAGGTCGGCGACCACCGCAAAGCCGCGGCCTGCTTCGCCGGCGCGACCGGCCTCGACTGCGGCGTTCATCGCCAGCACCCGGGTCTGGAAGGCGATCTTGTCGAGGCCCTCGATCACGTCGTCGATGCCCTTGGCGCTGTCCGACACCCGGCCCATCGCGCTAACCACTTCGTCGGCGACGCCGCGGCTCTCGCGCACGGTGAGGATCGCCTCGTCGGCGCGGGCGACGACGCCGTCCGCGCTGATCGCGATCGCCTTCAATCGATGATCCATCTGGCCGATCGCCTCGCTGGTCTGCTCGAGGCTGTGGGCGGTGCTCTCGGTGCGGCGCGCCAGGTCCTCGGAGGCGGCGGCGATCTCGCTGGAGGCGAGGCGGATCGCCTCGGTGCCCATGCCGACCGAACCGATCAGCTTGCTGAGGCTTTCCACCGCCTGGGTGAAATCGGCCTCGAGCGCGGCATAGGCGGCGGGCAGGCGGCCGGCGATGCCGCTGCGCAGATCGCCCTTGGCGAGCGCGGCGAGGCTGGCGCTGACGGTCTCGATGACGGCGGTGAGCTCGGCTTCGTGCCGGGCGCGCTCGCGGGCGGTCTGCGCTTCGATCTCGGCGCGCTGGCGGGTCTGGACGTTGAGCGCGTCGATCAGGCCGGCGAGGCGGGCGGATAGGAAGACGAGCGCGCCCGTCTCGGCGATCAGGATCACCGCGTGGAGCAGGATCCGGCCGAGGCCGCCGCCGTTCAGGAACACCCAGCTCGGCACCAGCATGCCGAGGCCGAGATGGTGGAGCGCGACCACGCCGGCGCCTGCGACCAGCGCGCGCCAGTCGCACAGCATCGCAGTGGTGGCGAGCGAGGCGAAGAACAGCATGTGCAGGTCGACCTGCCAGGGCTGGCCCTGGAAGACGAACAGCATCACTGCGGGCTGGGCGACCATCGTCATCGTCACCGCCATGCGTGCGGTCGCGTCGGTCCGGCCGTTCAGCGCCAGCCAGATCGGCCAGGCGGGCAGCGCCAGGGCTAGGAAGAGGGCGACGGCTTCGTTGCTCACTTCGGTGAAGAAGGTGCCGGCGACGGTGGCGAGCGCCATCACGCCCATCAGCGCGGCGAGCAGCTTCATGCCGGTGCGGCGCATCGCATCGAGGGACAATTCGGTCATTGCTGGGGTTCCATGCGGAATTCGCCGCAGATCTGCGGCGAAATGCTGACGAGGATCATGCCCTGGCGCAGCGCGGCAGGGAGCAGGCGCGCGCGGTCACCATCGACGAAGCGCGAGCGGGGAAGGGGTCCGACCCCGCCCAGGGTGGCGCCGGCGGCGAGCCCGACATCCTCGACCGCAGCGGCGCTGGCGGGGAGGATCGGCACGAGCAGCATCGTGCCGCGTACCGGCGGGGCGAGGACGAGCAGGCCCGGGGCGAGCAGCAGCGCGACCTGCCAGACCATTGCGATCGACAGGCGGGGGCGCAGTTTGCTGGACGCGGAAGGAGCCGGGGGCGGGTGCACCCCTTATTATAGAAGGGGCCGCGGGCCGGCGGAGCTGCGCCTGGGGACTATACGGAGGGGTTGGGGCTATAGCCCTCTTCCCCTCGGGGAGAGGGTTGGGAGAGGGGCATGGACTTGGCCGTCCAGCCCTTCGCCATCGGTTCGGGACACACTCCCCCTCTCCCCGGCCCTCTCCCCGGAGGGGAGAGGGAGAAGAGGTGGAAGTATTGCCTAGTGCACGAAGCGGGCGACCACGTCGCGGTAGCTGCGGCTCACCTTCACCTGGGCGCCCGAATCGAGCACCAGGAAGCATTCGCCATTGGTGTGCGGCTTGACCTGGCGGACCAGGTCGAGATTCACGATGGTCGAGCGGTGGACGCGCTGGAAGCGGCGCGGATCGAGGCGCTTCTCGAGGTCCTTCATCGTCTCGCGCAGGATCAGCGTGTTGTCGCCGGTATAGATGCACATGTAATCGCCGGCGGCGTCGATCCGCTCGATCGTGTCGACGTCGACGCGGAAGATCTGGCCGCGATCCTTGATGTTGATCAGCTTCTCGAAGCGGCTGGATGCCATTTCGCCATCGGTGGCGGAGGCGGCCATCTCGTCGGCCGCGTCGGGCGCGACTTCGGCGAGCACTTCCTTCAGCTTCTCGACTTCCTCGACGCCGCGCTTCTCGCTCAGGCGCTGGCGCACCCGTTCGATCGTGTCGGCGAGCCGGGCGGGTTCGACCGGCTTCATGAGGTAATCCACCGCCTGCGCCTCGAAGGCGCGGATCGCGTGATCGCTGTACGCGGTCACGAACACGAACAGCGGCGGTTCGACTTCCATCAGGCCCTGGACGACGGAGAAACCGTCGAAGCCGGGCATCTGGATGTCGAGGAAGACAAGGTCGGGTTTATGGGTCTTGATCGAACGGATGGCCTCGCGCCCGTTCGAGCATTTGTCGATGATCTCGACGTCTTCATGTTCCTGGAGCCTCAGCTCGAGCCCCTGAATTGCCAGGGATTCGTCGTCTACCAGGATGGTCCGAATGGTCATGCGGCCTCTCGATTAGGTTCCTCGATCTGGAACGGTATCTCGATCTCAACGCTGAACCCCTTCCCTGGGTCCGAACGCGTCTCAAATCGATGGTCAGGCCCGTAAGCCTGGGCCAACCGCTCCTTGATATTGGCGAGCCCCACGCCGGTTGAAAGGGTCGGCCGCTGCTTGACTTCGATCAATCCCGGACCCGTATCGGATACGGCGATCTGCACTCGTTCTCCGGCGAGCCGAGCGGAGACGGTGATATCGGCGCCCTCTTCCTGGGGCGTTACGGCATATTTGATTGCGTTTTCGACCAGCGGCTGGAGCAGCAGCGATGGCAGCCGCGCCTTGGTGACGCGCTCGTCGATCTCGAAATGGGTGCGCAGCCGCTCGTCGAAGCGCATCTTCTCGATCTCGAGATAGAGCTTGAGCGTCTCCGCCTCCTGCTGGAGCGTGACGTGCGCGGTCGGCTCGTTGGCCAGCGTGTATCGCAGGAACGAACTTAGGCGGGAGAGCATGATGTTCGCCCGCTCGGTCTGCTTGAGCAGCACCAAGGTCGAGATCGAGTTGAGCGTGTTGAACAGGAAATGCGGGTTGAGCTGGTAGCGCAGCATCGCCAGCTGGGCCTGGCTCGCCTGCATCTCCAGTGCCTGCATCTGGTCGATCTGGTCCTCGACGACGAGGTAGAAATTGACCGCGAAATAGAGCGCCGACCAGCCGGCGAGCACGGTGAAGTTGATGAACACCGTGCCGGTCACCAGCGACAGGGTGATCCCCGGCGTGCCGCGGACGAAGGAATAGGTGAAGGCGTCGAGCATCGCGTAGATCGTCGTGGCGATGCCGAGCGTGGCGAGCGTCAGCAGGATCGACGGGAAGCGCGGCAGCTTGCGATAGGTGCGATAGAGCGCCGAGAGCAGCAGCGTCAGGCAATAGCCGATGATCGTCTCGACGATGCCGGCGATCGCGCTCTGGATCGGCTGCGAGTTCGACACCACCGAGACGGTGCGCAGGAGCAGATAGCCGGTCCAGCCGCCGGCCTGCAGCATCCAGAAGGCGCGGTTCTTGTCCTCGAAGAACGGGCGCGACAGCGCGGCCGGCGGCTTCGACGGCTGCGCGAGGAACGGAGATCTGGGATCCAGGGTAGCCACGCCTTGCCTCTAACACCGCTGACAGGCCGGGGCAAAGAGGGGTAGGCTCGCAGCGCCGGCGGCAGACCGGTGGCGGAAATGGAGAGCGAGATGGAAACCGGCGGCGAGCGGGCGAAATTCCATGCGATGGCCGATGGCACGGCCGAGGACTGGGCGATCATCGGCGGCGCGTTCCGCGGTTTTGCGGGCGGGCTGCCCGATCGGGTGCTGACCCATCTCAGGCTGCTCGACGGCGATTTCGGCGGCTTCGCGATCGACCGGCTCCAGCATTCGCTGCAGACCGCGACCCGGGCGCACCGCGACGGGCGGGGCGAGGACTATGTCGTGATGGCGCTGCTCCACGACATCGGCGACACGCTGGGCAGCTACAACCATCCCGAGATCGCCGCGGCGATCCTGCGGCCTTTCGTCAGCGAGGAGCTGCACTGGATCGCCGACAAGCACGGCGCCTTCCAGGGCTATTATTTCTTCCACCATCTCGGGATGGACCGCGACATCCGCGAGAATTTCCGCGGGCACGCGCATTTCGAGGCCTGCGCGGAATTCTGCGAGCAGTATGACCAGGCGGCGTTCGACCCGGCGTACGAGAGCGCGCCGCTCGACTTTTTCGAGCCGATGGTCCGCCGGGTGTTCGCGCGGCCGATCAACAGCATCTACGCCAAGGTGTAGTTCGTTGCCGCTGCGCTGAGCTTCGGTGCCAGCCCGCTCCCCCACCCGGCCACCCAACGGCAGTATTCTATGGGTGGCCGGGTGGGGGAGCGGGCTGGTGCCGCCCCGCCGCGTGAGCGGCGCAAACAAGCCCCCCAAACGAAAACCGCCGCCCTGGTTGCCCAGGGCGGCGGCTTCGTCTTGCCTTGTCGGCGTTGGGCTTAGAAGCCCACCACCAGCGTACCGATGACGGTGCGCGGATAGCCGATCTGGGTGTTCAGCGCCGAGCCGTAGCCGGTGATCGCACCCTGGGCATTGTAGGTCGGGCCCTGGTTCAGCGAGCCGTTGCCGCTGTTCATCGAGCCAACCCAATACTCGTTGAACAGGTTGCGGACGTTGACCTGGAAATAGGTCTTCTTGTTGAGACCCGCCCAGGTGAGGTCGACGCGGGCGTTGAGGTCCACCAGCGTGTAGGACGGGGTCTTCGCCGGGAAGATCTCCCAGGTCTGCACCGCACCATTGACGGTCAGCGCCTGACGGGCCGGCTCGTTGGTGTCGTACAGGTAGCGCGGACCGGTGCGCTTCACGTCGATGCCGAACGACACCGGCGCGAGGTCGACCGTGGCGCCGCCGCCGAACATGTAGACCGGTGCGTTCGACTCACGCTTGCCCTTGGTGGGAGCGTAGACGATCGTGCCGATCGGGCCGAGCGGGCCGGCCGCGGTGGTGCGGAACGCCTCGACGTCGTTCTGGATCTCCGAGTGGAGGTACGAACCGAAGGCATAGACGCTCAGCTCACGGACGGGCTGATAGGTCACGCTGCCGTCGAAGCCGTACTTCTTCACGGTGCCGAGGTTACGATACACCGAACGGTCCAGCTCGGGGTCGTAGGACGAAGCCAGGCGGTTCTTGTAGTTGGTGTACCAGCCGCCGAGCTGCGCCTGCAGCGTCGACGAACGATACCGCAGACCGAGGTCGAAATTGTCGGTCGTTTCCGGCTTCGGCGAAGCGCGCTCCGAGTTCGCCGGGAAGTAGAACGAGTTGTACAGGTTGTCCGTGCCCGGGACCTGGATGCCCTGCGAGTAGTTGCCGAAGACATCGACCTGCGGGGTCAGCGACCAGGTGTAGCCGACGTTCGGGAGCAGCTTCTTGTAGTTCAGGATGCGCTGCTGGGCGCCCTGGGTCGGGAAGGTGCAGACCGAACCGACGCAGGTCGCGCCCGCGGCAGCCGCCGCGCTCGCCACCACCGTCTGGGTCGGGTTGGCGGCGAGATAGGCCGCAGCAGCGGCCGCGTCGTCACCCGAGCACTCGACGAAGCCGGCTGCGCTCGAGGTGGCGCAGTAGTTGGTCAGGTTGCGACGGAAGAACTTGGCGGCCAGGCCGGCATTGACCTTGAGGGTGCCGTCGAAGAACTCGCCGCGATACTCGATCGCGCCCTGCTGCAGGATCGCGAAGGACAGGCGGTCACGCTTCTGGAGCGCGCGGCCGTTCACGTCGAGGATCGGGTCGTTGACCGGGAAGACGTCGTACGGCTTGCCGTTCAGCTGCAGGAAGCCGGTCTCACCGGTCTGACGGTGACGGGCACGGTCATAGGTGTAGGCGACGCGGATCGTCTGGTCCGGCGACAGGTCGTAGCGCAGCGACGCGGTAACGCTGATGCGGTGCGTCTGGGTCTGGCTCGGCGCGAGCACGCGGACGGTGTCGAGCAGATCGCCGTCACCGTTCAGGTCGCGGCCGAAATAGGGGGTGCCGCCCCAATAGCCGGGCTGGCAGTTGACGGTCGCGCTGTTGGCGGTGGTGTTGCAGTTCGAGTTCGCCGGGTTGGTGGTCGACGAAGGCAGCGCCGGGTTCTGCAGGCCCGGGTTGATGTCGCGACGGGCTTCCTGAGCGACGATGGTGCCGCCGCCATTGGCCTTCACATACTGGTACGACGGATCGACCGTGAGGACGAGGCCGTCCGACAGGGTGAAGCGCGACGAGCCGCGGATGTTGCCGGTGTTCGACGGGTTGAAGCGCTCGTCGAAGATCGAGCCGCAGGTGTTCGCCGTGTCGGCCACGCCGGCGCGGGCCACCGTGTTGATGGTGCAGGCCGGGACGTTGTAGAACGCTTCGTCACGGCTCAGCGGGAAGCGGTCGGTCGAGTTCGGGCCGACGTTGCGCGGGGTGGTGGTGACCACCTGGTTCGGCGCGGTGCCGGTGACCGAGCGCTGCACGGTGTCCCAACGCAGCGGAACCGAGCCCTGGAAGTTGTTGCGGTTCTCGTTCCAGTTGCCGGCGACCGACAGGAAGTCGCCATTGTCGCCCAGCGGCTGATAGACGCGGGCGTTGTACTGGTCCTTGTTGACCCGCGCGTTGCGGTTCCACGGCTGATAGTTCTCGGCGTGGCTGGCCGCGAAGAAGGCGCGGGTGCCGAACGAGGTGAACTCGCCGGTGTCGACCATGCCGAAGGTGCGGAAGAAGCCGAACTGACCGACCGAGCCGACCAGCTTGACGCCGAAGTCCTTGCCCGGGAGGCGGGTGCGGTAGTTGACGGTCGAACCGGTCGCAGCGGCGGTCGGCGAGTCGACGTCGGTGGTGCCGAGGTTGACGTTGACCTGCTCGATCAGCTCCGGATCCATCTGCTGGTTCGAGTAGATCGCATAGTTACCCGAGTCGTTCAGCGGAACGCCGTCAAAGGTCTGCGAGATACGCGAAGCGTCGAAGCCGCGGATGTTCATCGAACCGCCCGACGAACCGAACGCGTCGTTGTTCTGGAAGCTGACGCCCGGCAGCTGGTTGATCAGGTCGTTGACCGTGGCGCCCGGCGCCTGACGCTCGATGAATTCCTGGGTGAGAACACCCTTGGCCTTCGAGGTGTCCGGAACGATGATGCCGCCAACGCCGTTGTCGGCGCGCGAGCCGGTCACGACGATTTCGGTTTCGCCCTCGAAGTCCTGCGTGCCGGTCGACTGCGCGAACGCCGCCCCCGGAACCATCAGCGCGGCAAAAGCCACGCCCGCAAAAAGCTTGGTGCGCATTAGAGGTGTTTCCCTTTCGGTGTGTGCTTGTCGTCTGCACTGACGCGGTGTGGTTCACCGTCGTCGCCGCCCATGCGATTAATTTATGTCGGTCCTGTGACAGTCAATCCGAGTCATGTGGGGGCACGCTGTTAATCCACGATTCAGGATTGTTGCGTTGCAAAAAAGTCACTCAGTGTTTCCGACAATTTGCAGCCAATCGCTCTCCGTAATTACGCGAATTCCGAGATCCGCGGCCTTTTTGAGCTTCGATCCGGCACCTGGCCCGGCAATGACCAGATCGGTCTTCGCGGACACCGATCCCGCGACTCGGGCGCCCAGCGACTCGGCCTGCGCCTTGGCCTCGTCGCGACTCACCGCCTCCAGCGTGCCGGTGAAAACCAGCGTCTTTCCCGAGACTTCCGATTCGCGGGTCTCGACGATGAACGGTGGCGGGGCGACTTCGCCCAGCAGATCCTCCCACACCGCGCGGTTGTGCGGCTCGTGGAAGAAATCGGCCAGCGCCTGGCCGACCGCACCGCCGACATTCTCGACGCCGATATGCTCGGCGATGGCCTTGTCGAGCCGCGCGCGGTGCTTCGCTTCGGTCTCGCCGATCTGTGGCGGGGTTGCATCACGCATCGCGATGACCTGGTCGGCCAGCGCCTGGAGCGCCGGCAAGGTCGCATAGCGCTTCAGCAGGTCGCGTGCGGTGATCGCGCCGATATGGCGGATGCCGAGGCCGAAGAGCAGGCGCGCGGCATCGGGCGCGCGCTTGGCCTCGATCGCGGCCATCAGCGCGTCGACCGACTTTTCCTGCCAGCCCTCGCGACCGAGCAGCGCTTCGCGGTGCGCGGCGAGGCGGAAGATGTCCGCCGGCTCGGCGATCCAGCCGAGATCGAGGAATTCGGCCAGGGTCTTCTCGCCCAGTCCCTCGATGTCGAGTGCGCCGCGGCTGACGAAATGCTTGAGCCGTTCGAGCCGCTGGGCCGGGCAGATCAGCCCGCCGGTGCAGCGGATATCGACTTCGCCCTCCTCGGCGACCGCCTCGGACTGGCAGATCGGGCAATGGGTCGGGAAGGCCCAGGGCTCGCGGGGCTCGTCGCGGGTGAGGTTCTCGACGATCTGCGGGATCACGTCGCCGGCGCGCTGGAGGACGACACGGTCGCCGGGGCGCACGCCGAGGCGCGCGATCTCGTCGGCATTGTGCAGGGTCGCGTTGGTGACGACGACGCCGCCGACCGTGACCGGTTCCAGCCGGGCCACGGGCGTGAGCTTGCCGGTGCGGCCGACCTGGATGTCGATCGCACGCAGCGTGGTCTGGGCGCGCTCGGCGGGGAATTTGTGCGCCATGCCCCAGCGCGGGAAGCGGCCGACGAAGCCGAGCCGGGTCTGCCAGTCGAGCCGGTCCACCTTGTAGACGACGCCGTCGATGTCGAAGGGCAGGTCGGCGCGGGCCGTCTCGATCTTCTTGTACTGCGCCAGTGCCGCGTCGAGATCGACGGGGCCGACGAACAGGTCGGAGACCGGGAAACCCATCGCCTGGATCGCGCGGATCACGTCCACCTGCGTCTCGCCGGGCAGCGCGGTGACTTCGCCCCAGCCCCAGGCCCAGAAGCGCAGCGGGCGCGACGCGGTGACGGCGGCGTCCTTCTGGCGCAGCGAGCCGGCGGCGGCGTTGCGCGGATTGGCGAACTGGCGGGCGTCCTTGCCGCTCTCCTCGGCCTCGGCGAGCAGCCGGGCATTGAGGGCGGCGAAATCGTCCTTGGCCATATAGACTTCGCCGCGCACCTCGAAGACCTCCGGCGCGCCGGCGATCTCCTCGGGAATGTCCCTGATCGTGCGGACATTGGCAGTCACGTCCTCGCCGATCTGGCCGTCGCCGCGGGTGAGCGCCTGGACCAGCCTGCCGTTCACATAGCGCAGCGAGCAGGACAGGCCGTCGATCTTGGGCTCGGCGGTGAGCGCGACCGGCTCGGCATCGCCCAGCGCCAGGAAGCGTCGGACGCGGCCGAGGAAATCGCTCACGTCCTCGTCGCTGAACGCATTGTCGAGGCTGAACATCGGCCGGGCATGCGCGACCTTGGCGAGCCGGCCCGACGGCGCCGAGCCGACGAGCTTCGAGGGGGAATCGGCGCGGACGAGGTCGGGGAAGGCCGCCTCGATCGCGGTGTTGCGCCGCATCAGCGCGTCATAGTCCGCGTCGCTGATCTCGGGCGCGTCCTCGGCGTGGTAGAGGCGGTTGTGATGGGCGATCTCGGCGGCGAGCTTCTCGAGCTCGGCGGCGGCCTGTTCCGGAGTCTGGGGGAGCGGATCCATGGCGCCGGGGTTAGGCTGGGGGCGGCTTCCCGATCAAGGCCCAGCTTGAAGACAGGCGGGGGCGTAACGACATTGTCGGCAATGCGCCTGATCCGGATTGCCCTTTCGTCGCTGCTCTGGATCGTGGTGGCATTCTGCCTGGCCGCGACGGTCGCGCCCTTCTTCCTCGACCGCATCTATTATCGGGGGCCCGTCACCAGCCATTTCGACGGGCAGCGCTTCTTCAACCCCGATGGCGACGCGCTCGAGCTATCGAACCAGCGGCGCAACCGGCTGTTGTGGCAGCAGGTCTTCGGCGACCCGACCCGGCCGGAATGGCCCGGGCGGGTGGCGGTGACGCCGGCCAGGCCGCCGGCGCGGGTGGAGGGCGGCGCAATGCGCGTCACCTGGATCGGCCATGCCACGGTGCTGGTGCAGGCGGACGGCGTGAACATCCTCACCGATCCGGTGTGGAGCGACACCGTCGGCCCGTTCGGCTTCGGGCCGAAGCGGGTGGCCGAGCCGGGCGTGCGTTTCGAGGACCTGCCCAGGATCGACCTCGTCCTCGTCAGCCACAACCATTACGACCATATGGACCTGCCGACGCTCGGTCGGCTGTGGGAGCGCGATCACCCGCTGGTCATTACCTCGCTCGGCAACGACAAGGTCATCGCAAGTGCCGGCGTGACTTCGCGGGCGCTCGACTGGGGGCAGCGGATCGCACTGCGTCCCGGCGTGGCGGTGACGGTGACGCGCAGCCATCACTGGGGCAGTCGCTGGTTCGCCGATCGCAGCCGTGCGCTCTGGTCGAGCTTCGTGGTGACGCTGCCGCACGGCAATTTCTTCTTCGCCGGCGATACCGGGCTGGGCGACGGCAAATGGCCGGCCGAGGCGGCGGCGCTGGGGCCGGTCCGCTTCGCCGCGATCCCGATCGGCGCCTTTCGCTTCGACGAGGGGCAACTGGCGAGCGGCAGCCATGTCGGGCCGCCCGACGCGATCCGGGTGTGGGACGGGCTCGGCCGGCCGAACGCGCTGGCGGTACATTGGGGCACCTTCCGCCTGTCGCGCGAAGGCTATGCCACGCCGCCGAGAATGCTGCGCGGCATGATGCAGTGCGCGGGCGAGGATCCGGCGCGCTTCGCGGCACATCCGATCGGGCGGGGCTTCGACGTGCCGCCGATCGGCGCCGCGCCGCGCGCGCCCGACTATGCCGGGCTCGATGCCTGTATCCGGAACGGGGCTTTCGACGCGCTGCGCTGATGCGCCGAACCGAGCGGCTGCTTGACTTGCAGGTGCTTGAAGGGACTCGGCGCGCCGGTCTATCCTGCACGGAATCGGGAGGGGTCCCCTGTGAGAGAACGCGCGACACACGCTGCGCAACGTTATGACACGTCCATCGACCGGGCCGGGCTGGCGCTCGGCGCGGGCAGCGCCTTTGCCGGGCTTATCGTGCTGGCGTTGCTGGTGCTCGGCGGCAAGCGCGATCCCATGAGCCTGATGGGCGGCTGGCTGATCGGCAGCCTGATCGCCGGCATCGCGATCACCGCGGTGGGCGGGCCGCTCTGGCTGGTGATGCACGTCGCCGGCCTGCGCCGCGCCCACCACGCCGCGCTGATCGGCGCGGTCACTGCGCTCGCCATCTTCGTCGGCGCGCAGACCTATGGCTTCGGGTTGTTCGAGATGCCGCCGATGGACAATCGCGCGCTGCTGTTCCGCTGGATCAGCGCGGTCGCCTCGAGCGGGATACTCGCCTTGTTCGCTGCGGGGACGGCGGCGCTGATGTGGCGCATCGCCTATCGCCCCGAGGCCTGACTATTCCGCGCATTCCCCGGTGCGGCGGCCGCCGAGATTCATCGTCATCTTCATCCGCTGGGCGGGATCGGCGGGCTGCTGGTCGATGTCGAGGCGGATCGCGAAGCGCTCCGCCGCATAGGTGCCCGAGACTGCCAGATCGACCTTCGAGCCCGGCGTCTCGCCCTTGCAGCTGAGCTGGCCTTCGAACCTGCCGCCGCCCATCGTCAGGCGCTGATAGTGGCAGTCGGTGCCGAGCATCTCGAAGACCGCCGCCGGCTCGGGCGCGGCGAGATCGGTGCCGGAATGGCAGACGCTCTCGGTCTTGGCCATCGCCTTGGCCGCCGCGACCTTGGCGTCGCGATCGGCGCCCGGCGCCATGCCGGGCAGCTCGAACGCGGCGATCGCGATCGTGCGCTCCCACTGGCCCATGTGCATCGGGCCGCCGGGTTTCGCCTTGGCATAGGCGGCGGCGACCTGCGCCGAGGTCGCATCGGTCACGCTGAAGCCGTCGCCGGCCTGGCCCGCGCCGGTGAGCAGCACCAGGACGGCGGCTGCTCCGAGCGGGGCCAGGCGGCGGATCATGCCTTGCACTCGCCGATGCGCTTGCCGGTCATCCGCACGGTCATCGAGGTTTCCTTGGTCTGCCCCGCCGGAGTCTGGCGCTGAGTCATCGTCAGGTCGAACGCGGTAGGGGTCTGGGTGCCGGCAAAGCGCATCTGCGCCTTGCCCATCGGCGTGTCGCACGCCATCGCTGCGTCCAGCTTGCCGCCGACGAAGCGATATTTGGAGAAGCGGCAACCGGATGCCATCGTGCCGAGCTTGGAGACGTCGAAGGGCTTGAGCTCCTCGGCCTTGCGGCAGCCGCGCTCGGTCCGCGGCGGCTTGCCCACGTCTTCCTTCATCTTGGCGGCGATCTGCTCGGGCATCCCGCCGGGCTCGAGCGCGACGAGCTGCACGCCGGTCTCCCACTGGCCCGACTGGGCCGGCGCCTTGGCATCCGCCGCGACTGCCTGCTTGGCGACTTCCTCGACGCTGGCATTCTCCAGCCGGACATCGCCGGTCCGGCGTGCGCTTTCCTCGGTCGAGGGACCCTGGTTGCAGGCGGCGAGGGGGAGCAGCGCTCCGGCGGCGAGTATCGTGAAGCGCATGATGTCCCCCTGGGGTTGGCGTATGTGCCAGCCACACCCGATGTTGTGGCCGATTACAAGGGTGGAGTGATAGTCGGGCGACGCGAAGGGATCTGAGCGCGAGAATTCGAACCGAATTGGCTATATGTTCTTGATTTGTTCCTTTATGGTCCGCATCTCCCCCGTTGGGGAGAGCATGCATGTCGGTGGATCGGTCGAATTCAAGCAAAGTTGAGACTGGGTTCTCGATCTATTTGCGGACGGGCTATCGTGCGTCGCCCAGCGTCGAGTTCAAGTTCAACCCTTGGCACGATAGCGAAAACGGACGTTTCACTTTCGTTGACCAAGGGCGCTATTATCCAAATGGCTATGTGACTCAGGATCACACGCAGCGCGATCGTGAGGCCGGCGCCAAGTTCATCCGCGAGACATATGGTGGAAACCGGAAGCCCTCCGAGCGTGATCCCTATGTTCCGGATCGCAGTGATCTTGATGCGCGGCATCCGACGAATTGGACGACCTATGTTGTCAGGCGAGGAGATGCGCTGACTCGGATCGCGAAAATGCGCAACGGACTGACCGCTAAAGACCTGGCTTGGCTGAACGGCATCCCGTTAGAGGGGCGATTGCAGATCGGGGCAAAGATTAAGTTGCCAACGCAACGCTCTCTTGATGCGGGCTTGGAGGCGTTTCAGAAGTCGATCGCTTTCATGATTTATACGGAAACGCACGGCGGAAAATTGTCGCCGGTGGGTTTCAGGCCGTCATATGAGAAATATTTAAATAAGATAAGGCGCCATTACATCGCTAATGGATATCATTCTACGTGGATTTCCTGGAAAGGCCCCAGCATGTCACGGCAGAATTATATTTAGGTGATGGTGGTCGATCCAAGAAGAGTCAGCTCGGTGCAGGTGGGAATGACCGCCTCTCTTCGGATCAGGGCGGGCACATTATCGGCCGACAGTTCAATGGTCCTAGATACCATTTCAATCACTTTGCGCAGGATACGATCTTCAATCGGAAGCCCTATGCGCGCCTTGAAGCAAGTTGGGCCGCAGAGAAAAAGAAGAAGCGAGAAGTGCGTGTGGATGTTAAGCTTTCTTATAAGGGTACGTCGCGTCGTCCGCATGTGGTGCAGGTGGAATATTGGGTCGACGACGATCATTATATTAGAAAATTCCACAACTCTCCCGAGGCTGACAAGAAATGACCCGTAGAATGGAAAATATCCTGCAGGAGATCGGGTATCTCATGGCTCAAACTGTGGGCGGGAATCCGGATGGGGCGTTCTTGTATGCCGAGGTTGAACCGGGAGCCATATCGTGGGGACTGTTCATCGATCGTGGGGAATATGTAGACTATTTCTACGACGACGATGGCATAGATAGTGGCTTATTCGATTTGTGGCACGCTGCAGAACCGGGCAAGCAATGGAGCGGGGTTTCCTACGCGATCGTTGAGGGATCGCTGGATGTACAATTCTACTATCATGACGGCTGGGAGGAGGATGAGATTTACGCCCACCGGCGCAAGCGGATACTGGCAGAGCGATACGGCGATAAGCCCATCAAATACCCACCGCCGCCACTGACTGCCACGAGGTTGTAAGCGGCGCGCGATTGCGAGCTTCTGCCCGGCTTCCCATATTCCCTCCGATGGCAATCCAGATTCGCACCAGCCTGGCCGAGCCCGAGACCGGGCAGAGCTTTGTCCCGCACCGCCCGCAGCGTCCCGACAAGCTCGAGGGCGGCAGGCCGTTCAAGCTCGTCAGCGAATATGAGCCCTCGGGCGACCAGCGGTTTGCGATCCCCGAGCTGGTCGAGCAGGCACGGGCCGGCGAGCGCGACCAGGTGCTGCTGGGCGTCACCGGGTCGGGCAAGACCTATACCATGGCCAAGGTGATCGAGACGCTGCAGCGCCCGGCGCTGGTACTCGCGCCGAACAAGATCCTGGCCGCGCAGCTCTATGGCGAGATGAAGAGCTTCTTCCCCGAGAATGCGGTCGAGTATTTCGTCTCCTACTACGACTATTACCAGCCCGAGGCCTACGTGCCCCGGTCGGACACCTACATCGAGAAGGAAAGCTCGGTGAACGAGGCGATCGACCGGATGCGGCACTCCGCCACCCGTTCGCTGCTCGAGCGCGACGACGTGATCATCGTGGCATCGGTCTCGTGCCTCTACGGCATCGGCTCGGTCGAGACGTACAGCGCGATGATCTTCGACCTGAAGAAGGGCCAGGTGGTCGACCAGCGCGAGATCATCCGCAAGCTGGTCGCGCTCCAGTACAAGCGCAACGACGCCGCCTTCGGGCGCGGCGCCTTCCGGGTGCGCGGCGACAGCCTGGAGATCTTCCCGTCGCACTATGAGGACAGTGCGTGGCGGATCAGCTTCTTCGGCGACGAGATCGAGGAGATCACCGAGTTCGATCCGCTGACCGGATCGAAGGTGGCCTCGCTGGATTATGTCCGCGTCTTCGCCAACTCGCACTATGTCACGCCCGGGCCGACGATGAAGCAGGCGATGGAGGGCATCCGCCACGAGCTGACCGAGCGGCTCAAGGAGCTGGAGGCGGAGGGCAAGCTGCTCGAGCACCAGCGGCTGGAGCAGCGGACCAATTTCGACCTGGAGATGATCGCGGCGACGGGCAGCTGTGCGGGCATCGAGAATTATTCGCGCTTCCTGACCGGTCGCCTGCCGGGCGAACCGCCGCCCACGCTGTTCGAATATCTGCCCGAGAATGCGCTGCTCTTCGTCGACGAGAGCCACCAGACGATCGGCCAGATCAACGGCATGTCGCGGGGCGATCACCGCCGCAAGGTGACGCTGGCCGAGTTCGGCTTCCGCCTGCCGAGCGCGATCGACAACCGGCCGCTGCGCTTCAACGAATGGGAAGCGATGCGCCCGCAGACTGTCTATGTCTCGGCCACCCCCGGCGGCTGGGAGATGGAGCAGACCGGCGGCGTGTTCGTCGAGCAGGTGATCCGCCCGACCGGGCTGATCGACCCGCCGGTGGAGATCAAGCCGGTCGAGGAGCAGGTCCAGGACCTGATCCAGGAGTGCAAGGCGACGACAGCGAAGGGCTATCGCACGCTGGTGACCACGCTCACCAAGCGGATGGCCGAGGACCTGACCGAGTATATGCACGAGGCGGGCGTGAAGGTGCGCTACATGCACTCGGACACCGAGACGCTGGAGCGCATCGAGCTGATCCGCGATCTGCGCATGGGCGTGTACGACGTGCTGGTCGGCATCAACCTGCTGCGCGAGGGCCTCGACATCCCCGAATGCGGGCTGGTCGCGATCCTCGATGCGGACAAGGAAGGGTTCTTGCGCAGCGAGACGTCGCTGATCCAGACGATTGGTCGCGCGGCACGCAACGTCGAGGGGCGAGTGATCCTCTATGCCGATCGCATGACCGGCAGCATGGAGCGCGCGCTCGCCGAGACCGGGCGGCGCCGCGAGAAGCAGGAGGAATATAACCGCGAGCACGGCATCACGCCGGCGACGATCAAGCGCAACATCGGCGACATCATCGCCCATGTCGCGTCGAAGGATCAGGTGACGGTCGAGATCGATGCCGATCGCCCGCACATGGTCGGCCACAATTTGCGCGCGTATATCGAGGAGCTCGAGAAGAAGATGCGCGACGCGGCGGCGAACCTCGAGTTCGAGGAAGCCGGACGGCTGCGCGACGAGATCCGCGCGCTCGAGGCCGAGGAGCTCGGCCTGCCCGAGGATCAGCGCAAGGCGCCGGTCATGGGGCGCTCGAACGAAGGCAAGCCGGGCACGCGCAAGACGCGCTATGGCAAGGTGCAGAAGAAATGGGGTGGGGGCGGCGGCCGGCGCTAGGCCGGTGCCCTCCCCGGCGCCCGTATCGTCCCCTTCGCCGCGGCGCGGACGATGCGCTGGAACTTGGGGCATTCCATATGGCTGGGCGCCGGGCACTCGGCGGCGTGGCGCAGGCCGTCGCGCATCGCGGTGAGGCGGCGGATGCTGGCGTCGATCTCGTCGGCCTTGGCATGCAGCATTGAGCGATCGATCCGCGGCAGGCCGTCAGGGGCGAACATGGTGGCGATCTCGTCGAGCGAGAGGCCGGCGGCGCGGCCAAGGGCGATCAGCGCGAGCCGCTCGACGATGCCGGGCGCGAAGACGCGGCGCATGCCGCGCCGGCCGATCGAGGCGATCAGCCCGCGTTCCTCGTAATAGCGCAGCGTCGAGGCGGGCATGCCCGTCCTGCGCGCCACTTCGGCGATATCGAGTGGTTTCACCTATTGACCTCAACTGGGCTTGAACTGGCAGGCTGGCCTTTCAGTTGTGCGAAGGCAAGGAGACGCAGGGTGGATAAGATCGTCTGGAGCATCACGGGCAATGCCTGGGTAGAAGCGGAAGCGCTGCTCGACGGCATGTACGCGCCGTTCGAGGCGATGCTCGCCCGGGACGTTCCTGCCGGCGCCAGGGTGCTCGACATAGGATGCGGCACCGGCGCGACGACCGTCGCGGCGGCGCGCCGGGCCGGGCCGGACGGGGAAGCGCTCGGTGTCGATATCTCCGAAGTGATGATCGCGGCGGCGCGGGCCAGGGCTGCGCGGGAAGGCGTTGCGGCGCGCTTTGCCCTGGGCGATGCGCAGGGTTTCGCGTTCGAGGCGGGGCATTTCGACCGGGTGATCTCCCGCTTCGGGCTGATGTTCTTCGACGATTTCGTCGCCGCCTTCGCCAATCTGCGCCGCGCCGCGGCCCCCGGCGCAATGCTGCATGCGATCGCATGGCGCAGCGGGGACGAGAACCCGTTCATGATGGCGGCCGAGCGCGCCGCGGCACCCTTGCTGCCCGGGTTCGCGGTGCGCCCTTCGATCGAGGAAAATGGCCAGTTCGCCTTTGGCGATCCCGCGCGCGTGCTGGATATCCTTGTCGGCAGTGGCTGGCAGGAAGCCGCACTGGCACCGATCGACGTCGCCTGCGCGTTCCCGGCCGCAGCCTTGCCCTTCTATCTCGCGCGGCTCGGACCGGTCGGCCGGGCACTCGAAGGCAGCGCTCCGGAGCTGCGCGACCGCGTGCTCGCGGCGGTGCTTCCCGCCTTCGACCGCTATGTCGTCGGCGACGAGGTGCGCTTCGACGCCGCCTGCTGGTCGATCACTGCCCGCGCCTGAGCCGGAACGGCAGAACGGGGTGCCGGGCCGTTTCGCCGCCAAGTCGGTTGAGCCGCCCGGACACTTCGCCCATAAGGCCCGGCATGCATCGCAAGCTGCTCGTCTTCGCCTCCGCGCTCGCCATTGCGGGCTGCTCGGAAACGCCGCGCGTGGTGCCGCCGTCGCCGCCCAGGCCCGTCCCCGCACCGACGCCGACGCCGGTTCCCACGCCCAGCCCGACGCCTGCGCCGACGCTCGCCGCCGACTGGCGCGACTGGCCGCTCACCCCGGGCAACTGGGTGTACAAGCAGGACGGGCGCGGCTCGGTCGCGCTCTACGGCGTGGCGGGCGGCGAGGCCGACCTGATCCTGCGCTGCGATACCGGGCGCAGCCGGGTGGTGCTGTCGCGCAAGGGCGCGGGGGTGGCGAACCTGACGCTGCGCACCACCAGCACGCTGCGCCAGCTTCCCGTCCAGCCGCTCCCCGGCGCGACCACGCCCTGGCTCGCCGCCGATCTGGGGCCGCGCGATTCCATCCTCGATGCGATGGGCTATAGCCGCGGGCGCTTCCTGGTGCAGGGCAATGGCCTGCCGACCCTGGTCGTGCCCGCCTATGCCGAGATCCTGCGCGTCGCCGAGGACTGCCGCGGATAGATCGCCACGCCTCGCGCATTGATGTGTGCGAGAGGAGACAGGCGATGATCCGCAAGCTCAAGTCGGGCGAATATCGGCTCTATTCGCGCAAAGTCGATCCGCACACCCACAAGCGGCGCAACCTCGGCACGTTCGGCACGCGGGCGGCGGCCGAGAAGCACGAGCGCGAAGTGCAGTATTTCAAGCGCCAATGAACGGCTGCGGGGACAGGCCCGGAACGATGTGGCGGATGTGGTGGGAAAGGGCGACGCGACGGTTTCCGGCCCAGAATTCCAGAATCGCTCAGAAAAAGATTTTATACAAGACTTGTTCTGCGACTCGCGGTGATTCAAATAGTTGGCGTACCCTTCAAGGGTACGGGCTTCTTCAACTAGCGAAAGGAGGTGATCCGATGTCTCATGGTTCAGCAATGGGGTCGGTTCAGTTCGTTCGGGAGACGCACCGCTAAGCTTCGAGGCGCGATCGGAAGCCCTCCGATCGTAAGGCGCACGGGAGGTATTCTCCTCCAATCAACGGCGCCGGTCCGAAGCAAAGCGGTCCGCATGGTCTCCCGGGCTGGAGCAACCGGCCGCTGTGACCATGTCGGAGGTCGCCGGGTCGTCGGGAGACGCCCCGGCGGCCTCTTTCAATTTCGAGGAAGCGCGTGTGCATGGCCCCTGCGAGAGCGGGGGCTTTTCTTTTGGGCGCGCGCCTCAGGCGATCCGGTCGAGCCAGCCGGGCAGGGCGGCGAAGCGATCGAGCTGGGTGAAGCGGGGATGGTCGCTCGGCACCACGGCGCGCTCGTGCGACCAGGACAGTTCGGGCGGCAGGAACGCGGCCCAGCCGCCGGCGGCGAGCACCGGCGCGATGTCCGATCGGATCGAATCCCCGGCCATGCCGGCGCGCTCGGGCGTGACGCCGTAACGCTCGAACAGGCGGACAAAGGTGTCGGGGGTCTTGTCGCTGACGATCTCGACGCCGTGGAACAGCTCGCCCAGCCCCGAGGCGGCGAGCTTGGCTTCCTGGTGCAGGAGGTCGCCCTTGGTCACCAGCACCAGCCGCACGCGCTGCGACAAGGCTGCGAGCGTCTCGCCTACCCCGTCGAGCAGTTCGACCGGATGCGACAGCAGCGCGCGCCCCGCCGCCAGCATCGCGGCGACATCCTGTGCGGTGAGCGCGTCGCCGCACAGCTGGGTCGCGGTCTCGATCATCGACAGGGTGAAGCTCTTGGCGCCATAGCCATAGAGCCGGAGATTGGCGCTCTCCATCGCCTCGAGCCGCTCGCGTGCCACGCCTTCGGCCGCGAAGGGCGCCATCATCGCGACAAAGGCGCGTTCGGCGGCATCGAAGTGGCGCATATTGTGCCAGAGCGTGTCGTCGGCATCGAGGCAGAGCAGGTCGAGCGGCATGGGGTCCCTCTAGCCCCGCCGGGCCGCGCGGGCCACGCATAAGATATGCACGATCCGCGGAGGTTCACCGGGCCGGCGTGAAGCCCACCCTGCGCACCGCACCGTCGAAGCTCTTCGCGCCGAGCACCAGCATGTTGTTGCCGTCGAGCAGCGTGGCGGGCGCGGAGAGGCGCAGCTTCTGCCAGCCGGGGCCGGCGGGGACCGTGAGGGGCAGCGGGGTGCCGCCATTGAGGGTTAGGCTCAGCGTGCCGGCCTTGTCGGCCTTCGCCTCGACTTCGATCGAGTAGCGGCCGCCACCCTCGGCCGAGAGCGAATAGCGCATCCATTCGCCCGGCTTGAAGTCGCTGACGTACAGGCCCTCGTCGTCCGCGCGGGCGATGTCGACGCCGTCGTTGCGCCAGGTACGGCCATTGTTCCACAGGCTGCGGCTCTTGCCGGTGGAGACGTGGTAATTGGCATCGTCGCTGTCGCGATAGGCGATTCCGGCCGGGCCGATGTCATAGTCTACTGCGTCGAAAGCGCCGCCCTCCGCGGTGACCTGCAGCGGTGCCGAGGGGCGGGGGCTCGGATCGTGCGGCTGGCGCAGCATCGCGTCGACCACATCGGCGTGGAACTGGTTGTTCTCGTGGCGGATGTCGTGGCGGGCGAGCTGCATCAGCGTGGCATAGGCCTCGTCGGCGCTGGGGCGCGGGCCCTTGTTGGTCCAGTAGGCGACCAGCTTCGCCCAGCCGGGATTGGGCACGATCTCATAGGGATTGTTGAAGCCGATCTTCTTGAGCGGCCAGAAGGCCCAGCCGATGCCATGCTTCTCGACCAGGCCGATGGCATCGCGGAACCAGACATTGGAGTTCTCGCCCGATTCCCCGAGCCAGAGCGGCATGTCGTAGGTCTCGCGCAGCTTCAGATGCGGGGCGATCGAGGCTTCGTCGTTGTAATTCCAGTATTTGTGAAAGCTGAGCGCGGTGTTCCTGTCGGCGAAGGGCAGCAGGCCCTGATAATTGTTCCCCCAGCAATTGCCCTCGATGATGAGCATGTGGCGCTTGTCGACCTGGCGGATCGCGGCGGCGATATCGGTGTAGAGCTGCTTCAGGGGCGCGTTGCCGGTCTCCTTGCAGCCACGGTCGCCGCCGGGGGCGGAGAAATCCCAATTGGGCTCGTTGAGCACGTCGTACGCGCCGATGCCGGGCTCGTCGGCATAGCGCTCGGCGAGCTTGCGCCAGATCGCGATCGTCTTGCGGCGGTTCTCCGCGCTTTGCCACAGCGAGGGCTTGCCGGGATCGCGATCGGCGATCGGCAGGTCGTTGCCCTGGCCGCCGGGCGCCGCGTGCAGGTCGAGGATCAGGTACATGCCGTTCGCCTTGGTCCAGGCGAGCAAGGTGTCGATGCGGCGGAAGCCGTCCTCGAGCCAGGTGTCCCTGCCGGCAACCGGCTCCTTCTCGATCGGGAGCGTCAGCAGGTTGTAGTGCATCGGCAGGCGGACCGAGTTCATCCCCCAGCGCGCCATCATGTCGATGTCCGCCTTGCGGGTGTGGTTGTCGAGCCAGGCCTGGTAGAATTCCGCCGTCTTCTCCTCGCCGATCAGATCGGCGATCGCGGCGCGGATGCGATATTGCTGGCCCGAGCCCAGCTGGCCGAGCTGGAGCATATAGCCTTCCTGCAGCATCCAGCCGCCCAATCCCATGCCGCGCAGCAGCACCGGGTTGCCGCTCTCGTCGACGATGCGCTGGCCATCGGCGCGCAGGAAGGTCTGCGCCGATGCTGGCAACGTTGTCATGCAGGCGAGCAAGGCGAGCGCGAGCTTCTTCATTCCGGGCGGTCCTCTCTGTTCGATTTTGCGGGGAGCCTAGCGCGGCGCGGGCTTGAGAGCGATCACAATCGTCATCGCGGTGGAGGCCGGGATCTCGTGCAGCTCCTGTCCTGCCCTTTGCGCCTCCGCCTGAGATCCCGACTTTCGTCGGGATGACGATTGGGGCGGGGACGACGGTTGGCTTCCGGATACGCTGATGGCCCGGCGTGCCTTTGGCACCCGGGGGATGGGCAGAAGGAAAGGACCGGCGCGTTCTTCTTCTCGTGACGCTCGGGCTCGACGACGCTTGGTATTGGTGTTCGTATATGTGTGTCGCGTCGAGACTTACTTATCCGCGGCGTGCCTCCCCCTGTATTGCAGCCTGAAGAGAAGCCAGGGGTGTTTTAAAGGCGAGGGGCTCTGCGGTTCCTCTGGCGAAGCTTCGACTTACGCTGCCGAACGATTCCGCCACCGGTCCTCCGACGCTGCCACGTGCAATCGCCGGCCTTCTGTCCTTCGTGCTGGCCTGGTACGAAGGATGGCAGGGCTTGTAACCTATATGGTTCGCAATGTCAAGCTAAAAGTGCCGTGCACAAATCGTCATCCCGGCGAAAGCCGGGATCTCGTGCGGCTCTTGCCCTGCCGACCGCGCCACCGCCTGAGATCCCGGCTTTCGCCGGGATGACGGATTGGTGGCGGCTGGGGTTGGAGCTGGCAGCGGTGTGGCGCCCCGGGCGCGTATCAGTCGATGATCGGATATTTGTCGCGCAGACGGTCGGCGATGCGCTCGACCGCGGCATTCTCGTCCGCTTCGCCGCCCGGCGTGATCGACCAGTTGCAGTGCGGATGGGTCGCGGCGCTGTAGCGCTTCACCGGGCCGATCACGTTGCGCCAGCGACGGCGGGTGCCGCCGACTTCGCGCAGCAGGATGGCGAGGAACTGGTCGGTGAGGTCGAGTGCGGTCATGCGCCCTCCGCCGCCAGGCCCTTGAGCCGGTACAGGACTTCGAGCGCCTCGCGCGGGGAGAGGCTGTCGATGTCGAGCGTGCCGAGTTCGCTGCGCAGCGTGTCGACCTGCTCCTCTTCCTCGACCGCCATGGCGGCGAAGAGCGGCAGGTCGTCCAGGCCCGCGGCGAGCCCGCCGGTGGCGGCGCGGCCGGCCTCGAGCTTGTCGAGCACTGCCTTGGCGCGCTTGATCGTCACCGGCGGCAGGCCGGCGAGGCGGGCAACGGCGAGGCCGTAGCTGCGATCGGCAGGGCCTTCCGCGACTTCGTGGAGCAGGACGAGATCGCCCTTCCACTCGCGCGCGCGGACATGGTGGAGGGTGAGCGCGTCACACCGCTCGGCCAGCCGGGTCAGCTCGTGATAGTGGGTGGCGAACAGGCACCGGCACCGGTTGTCCTCATGGATCGCCTCGACCACCGACCAGGCGATGGCGAGGCCGTCATAGGTCGAGGTGCCGCGGCCCACTTCATCCAGGATGACGAAGCTGCGCGGGGTGGCCTGGGCGAGGATCGCGGCGGTCTCGACCATCTCGACCATGAAGGTCGAGCGGCCGCGCGCGAGATTGTCCGAGGCGCCGACGCGGCTGAACAGCCGATCGACCATGCCGAGGGTCGCGCGGGCGGCGGGGACGTAGCTGCCGGCCTGGGCGAGGACGGCGATCAGCGCGTTCTGGCGCAGGAAGGTCGACTTGCCGCCCATGTTCGGGCCGGTGACCAGCCAGAGCCGGCTGGACTCGGAGAGATTGCAGTCATTGGCGACGAAGCGGCCGCCCGACTTGGCGACGGCTTCCTCGACCACCGGGTGGCGGCCGCCCTCGATCTCGAAACAAGCATGTTCGACCAGATGCGGGCGTGCCCAGCCGCCCTCGGCGGCGCGTTCGGCCAGGCCGGCCGAGACGTCGATCCGGGCAAGGGCGTCGGCGGTGCGCGCGATCGGCTCGCGAGCCGAAAGGGCGCGGGTAGTGAGGTCCTCGAGATGCGCCGCCTCGGCGGCGAGGCCGTGCGCGCCGGCCTGGGTGACCTTGACCGCGACTTCGTGCAGTTCGGGCGCGTTGAAGCGGACGACGCCGGCCAGGGTCTGGCGGTGGGTGAAGCCCGAATCCTGCGCCATCAGCGGGTCGGCATTCTTGGCCGGGACTTCGATGTGGTAGCCGAGTACGCCATTGTGGCGGATCTTGAGCGAGCCGATGCCGGTGCGGGTGCGGTATTCCGCTTCGAGCGCGGCGATGGCCCGCCGCCCGCCGGCGCCTGCGTCTCGCAGGTCATCGAGCGCGGCGTCATAGCCCTCGGCGATATAGCCGCCATTATTGGCATCGACCGGCGGTTCGGGGACGAGCGCGCGGGTGAGCAGGTCGATCAGCGCGCCATGGCCGCGCATCTGGGGGAGCAACTCGGCGAGCAGGGGCGGGATGCCGGTCGCGTCGAGCCGCTCGGCGAGGCGCCAGGCGCCGTCCAGGCCGTCGCGCAGCTGGCCGAGGTCGCGAGGCGAGCCCCGCCCGGCGGCGAGGCGGCCGAGCGCGCGGCCGATATCGGGCATGGCCCGCAGCGCGCCGCGGACCATGTCGCGCAGGCCCGCATCGTCGTGGAAATGGGCGACGAGATCGAGTCGTGCCTCGACGCCCGGCCGGTCCATCAGCGGCGCGGCGATGTCGCTGCCGAGCAGGCGGGCGCCGGCGCCGGTGACGGTGCGATCGACGCTGTCGAGCAGGCTGCCCTTGCGGGTGCCGGCGCTGCTGACGGTGAGCTCCAGGCTCTCGCGCGTCGCCGCGTCGATCGCCATCGCCGCCTCGGTGCGGGTGACGCGCGGCGGACGCAGGAAGGGCAGGGCGCCCTTGGCGGTATGCTCGAGATAGGCGGCGAGGCCTCCGGCGGCGGCGAGCGCGGCACGCGAGAACTGGCCGAAGCCGTCGAGCGTGGCGACGCCGAACAACCGCTTGAGCCGCGCTTCGCCATTGGCGCTGTCGAAATCCAGGCGGGGCCGCGTGATGGTGGCGAGTTCGTCGAAGGGCGAGCCGTCGGCGACCGCGGTTTCGGCGGGGGAGAGGCGAGCGATCTCGGCACCGGCGCGATCGGCCGTCGTCTCGATGATCTCGAAGCGGCCGGTGGAGATGTCGGCACAGGCGATGGCGACGCTGCCGCCGGCCTCGCCGATCGCCGCGCACCAGTTGGCGGTGCGGCTGTCGAGCAGCGACTCCT